>VOFL01000124.1_pt1 | contig 3308071 bp, 3128 predicted proteins | sample 5384111 | NCBI WGS metagenome assembly VOFL01 (sample SAMN12384731, study PRJNA508395) | synthetic metagenome | isolation source: mock microbial community "Gut Microbiome Whole cell Mix" consisting of 8.3%... | reverse complement strand
AGCAACAAAAAAAGCAACGTTAGTAGCAGCATTAAAGGATTTACAACGGGTCACCGTGGCCTTTTCTGGTGGGATCGACAGTACCTTAGTTTTGAAGATGGCCCTCGATGTTTTAGGCCGTGACAATGTGACCGCTGTGGTTGCGAACTCTGAATTATTTACGGATGAAGAATTCGATAAAGCGATGAGTTTAGCCGAAGAACTAGGTGCTAACGTTCAAGGAACTACGCTAGACTACTTGAGCGATGACCACATCAAGAACAACACGCCTGATAGCTGGTACTATGCGAAGAAGATGTTCTACAGCCGGTTGAATGACATTGCGGCTAATAACGGTAGTGCCGCTGTCTTAGACGGTATGATCAAGAATGATGAAAATGATTATCGTCCTGGTTTGAAGGCCCGTAGTGAAGCGGGGGCCCGGAGCTTGTTACAAGAAGCTGATTTCTTCAAGACTGACGTTCGGGCCTTGGCACAAGAACTCGGTTTGACGAACTGGAATAAAGTGGCGTCATGCTCTGTATCTTCACGGTTCCCATACGGGACGACGTTGACACATGACAATATTGCTCAAGTAATGGCCGCCGAAAAATATTTGCGTAGTTTAGGTTTTCCAACGGTCCGGGTTCGTTTCCACAATGATATTGCGCGGATCGAATTACCAGAAGCGCGAATTGGTGATTTCTTAGTCTTTAACGACCGCGTTAACCGTCAATTACAATCACTTGGATTCCGCTACGTTACCCTTGATTTAGGTGGCTTCCGTAGTGGTCGGATGAATGATACGTTGACCAAGGCACAATTGGCACTTTCGCCTAGGCCTAATCAAATTAATGATAGTGGTGTCGGGATTAATCGGAGATGGGCGGCTGAACGGCGGTGATCATGGTTCATTCGCCCACCCGATGATAATCGTAACCCCAGCCGATACGCACATGTTGCGATTATCGCCTGACACCCCAAAAAGCGCAGTTCAAGGCCGCCCTTGAGCTGCGTTTTTCGTATCTTCATTTTTAGATCAACAGGCGTCAAAAGTCACGACGAGTTTACCAACGACTTGACCAGCTTGGAGTTGTTGTAAACCAGTTACAAGTTGGTCACGGTGCAAGACCTGAGTAATTAGTGGGTCGACCTTGCCAGCTTGGACCAAAGCTAATAAGGCGGCGGTCATTTGCCCAAGATCGGCAACTTGCGCTGGGTTACCGCTACGGTGGGCACCACCGAGGTCCAATTTACTGATAGTTACCACTTGATTACTTGGAAAGTGGTCCGGAGTTGCTAATACACAGACAAGCTGGCCATTGTAAGCTAAGCGCGGTAAGTCCGCATCAGCATGACCAATGGTATTAATGATCAGATCAACACCGTGCTGCTGCGTTAGGTCTTGAATGCGTGTGGTCACATCTTCATGATGGTAATCGATTTGGGCATCGGGATGCAGCGGTGCCACGAAGGCTTGCTTGGCCTTTGAAACGGTCGTGAAGACGGTCTTGCCAGCAGCCTTAGCGAGTTGAATAGCCATACTGCCTACACCGCCCGCACCTGCATGGATCAGCACAGTTTGCGCGGCATTTAAATTGGCTTTGCGCAGGAGGGCCTGATAAGCCGTCAATCCAGCGCAGAGACTAGCGGCGGCTGCTTCAAAGCTCACAGTCGTTGGAATCTTAGCTAGCACGGCTGCTGGTAAACTCACGTATTCGGCAAACGTCCCATTATTGGCGAGATTAGCGTGCCCACAAACTCGTTCGCCAGGCCGAAAATTAGTGACCTCAGCGCCAACCGCCTCCACGATTCCAGCTGTGTCTAGTCCTAGTGTGTGTGGATATTGCCAGGCGGCGTTACCCGCCGCAACTAATTTAAAATCTACCGGATTGAGCCCGACTGCTTGGGTCTTGATCAACACCTCAGTTGGCCCGAGGTTGGGCATGGGCCGTTCTTGCCATTGAAGCTGTTCCATAGTTTGAGCGGATGGATCTGGCACAACAAGTGCTTGCATCTTCAATCACTCTTTTCTTAAAGGCATATTTGCTTTTTATTATAACCGGTCGCGGCGGTGAATTTAAACTTTAATGCCTAATTAATTAAGTAGCAATGAGGGTGATTCGGCTAACGGAAAGATTGACGTTAGCGGTTACAATCGTTAGACTAAGGTTAGTAATTGAATATTTTTAAACACTAGGGGTGTCCAAAAATGGGCTGAGATGGTGCTGTAAGTACCGATCCCTTTGAACCTGTAAGCTCAAACTTGCGTAGGAAAGTGTCACAGCTAATGTTAGCGGCCACTGGATCAATGCATGTTGATTGGTGGCCGCTTTTAATTGGCGTGACGGTCAATGAGGAGGAGAATTGCTATGGAATTACAATTATTGAATACTTTACGGAATCACAATCCGATTGTTTTTAACATTGCCAATTTTGTTACGGTTCAAGACGTTGCCAATGGGCTAAACGCGTTAGGGGCCTCGCCAATTATGTCAGCTGAAGTCCAAGAAGCGGAGACGATGGTCCAAATTGCCGGGGCTGTTTGCATTAATTTAGGAACCCTGACCACCACCCAGATTGATCAAATGCGGGTGGTTGGTAAGCTTGCTAATCAGTATCATAAGCCAGTCGTTCTTGATCCGGTGGCCGTCGGGGCGGTCCCTTATCGAAAAGAAGTCGCGCTAGCATTACTATCTGATTTTCAAGTCGATGTTATTCGGGGCAATGCTGGTGAAATTGCGGCATTGGCAGGCATGGATTGGCAAGCGAAGGAATTGATGCGGGGAGCGGTCAGGGCGACCTGGTTGAAATTGCTCAAGCTTGTGCACAGCAATTCCAATGCTGTGTCATATTGTCGGGACCTACTGATGTTATTACGGATGGTCAGCGCGTAGTTAAAGTCGCTAATGGTACCCCGCTCTTCCAACGTCACGTGGGCTCGGGCGATTTACTTTCTAGTATCGTCGCGGCTTTTACAGCCGTTAGTCCAACCGACGTTTACCAGGCGGCGCAAGTGGCTTGCTTAGTCTTAGCGGGAGCGGGGGAACTTGTCGCCAGTCAGCTGACGGCCGATCGTCCCGCCACATTTGCCATTGATTTGATTGACCGGCTGAGCTTAGTGACAGTGTCAGAAATTCAAACAATTGCTAAAGTTGATTAAATATAATGAAGGGTCGCGAGATTTAATGAATGAATTTCCACAAGTGGCAACGATTGCTGGTACGGACAGTGGTGGCGGTGCCGGTGTCATGGCCGATTTAAAAACGATGCAGGCACGTCACGTTTTTGGTACCGCGGTAGTCGTTGCCGTGACAGCTCAAAATACATTGGGGTCCAAGATTTTATGGCAATGCCGACGAAGCTCATTGACGAACAATTTGCTTCGTTAGCAGCTGACTTAGACATTCGCGCTTGTAAAACGGGGATGCTTGCGGATGCTGAACATGTCCATGCCGTTGTCGAGAACTTGAAACGAGTTGATTTTGGGCCGCTGACAGTTGATCCAGTCATGATTGCGAAAGGCGGGGCGGCGTTATTAGCCGCGGATGCGATTAAAACGGTTCGCGACGAACTGCTCCCGTTAGCGACTGTTGTGACGCCGAATTTGCCGGAAGCAGAACGATTAACCGGTCAGGCAATCACTAGTAATCAAGCGATGGTTACAGCTGGGCATGCGCTACAGGGGTTAGGTGCTGACAATGTCATTATTAAAGGTGGGCATGGTGATAATCCTGATTTAGCTAATGACTTCGTATTGTTAGCTGACGGGACCGCCTTTTGGCTTTCGGCTCCACGGATTGATACGGTGCGGACCCACGGCACGGGAGATACCCTGTCGGCATGTATTACCGCCGAATTAGCAAAAGGACGGTCAATGGCTGCGGCCATTAAAACGGCTAAGGCGTACGTTGCTGGGACGATTCAGGATGGTATCCAGGTCGGGCATGGTCATGGCCCGTTGAATCATTGGGCAACCCCAAGTGAGCAGGTGATCGTTCATGACGCTTAAATTTGAACCCACACAATTACGTGCTTATTTTGTGTGCGGGACACAAGACGTGCCGGGACAGGATCTAAATATGGTCGTCCAAACGGCCTTGGATGCAGGCGTCACGGCATTCCAATACCGAGATAAAGGCAATAGCCAGTTGACTACGGTTGAGCGTTTTGCATTGGGGCAGCAGCTGCGGGAACGCTGTGCGCAAGCGCACGTTCCCTTTATCGTCGATGATGAGGTCGAGCTGGCACTCGCACTGCAAGCAGATGGGATTCACGTTGGTCAAAGGACGACTGGGTGACACAAGTTATTCAACGGGTCGCTAATCAAATGTTTGTCGGTTTGTCTTGTTCAACCTTAGCTGAAGTGCAGATTGCTAACCAATTGGAAGGCATTGCCTATCTTGGTAGTGGTCCCATCTTTCCAACGACATCTAAGGCCGATGCGGATCCAGTAGTCGGTCTGACGGGGTTGCGACAATTAGTCATGACTGCATCCTGTCCCGTTGTCGCCATTGGCGGAATTACTGTCGCGCAATTGCCAGCTATTGCGGCTACTGGTGCGGCTGGCGCTGCGGTGATCTCAATGTTAACGCGTAGTCCCGATATGGCCGCCACGGTCAAGGCGATGCTAACGGCTACGGAGGGGCACTGATGAAACATGACGGGATTTTTCGGAGCCAATTTTTATTGTGGCTCGGTGCGGCTATCTCAATTGCCGAAATCTTAACAGGTACGCTGATGGCACCACTGGGGCTGACACGCGGATTGGCTGCGATTGTATTGGGGCACTTGATCGGCTGTGGCCTGTTCTTGGTTCCAGCCGGCTATTTGGGGGCTAAATTACACCAGTCCGCGTTAGCGTCAGCCCAACTGGCTTTTGGTCGCGGCGGGGTGTTACTAGCGTCAGGACTCAACGCCTTGCAACTCGTTGGCTGGACGGCGGTGATGATCGTCAATGCTCAGTTAGCCATGAACAGTATTAGTGGAAAGCTATTTGGCTTTCGAAGTCCGCTATTAATGGCAACCATCGTGGCGATTTTGATTATTGCGTGGTTGCTCATGGGTAGTCAGTTACTGTTCAAAATCAACAATGCCGTTGTGGGCTTGTTGGTGCTCGGGACGGTGTTAATGCTCGTAATGGTATTTATGGCACCGACAACTAGTCAGTCGGTATCACCGACTAGTATGACGTTTGGGCAAGCAGTGGAATTGAACGTTACGATGGCACTCTCATGGTTGCCACTAATTGGTGATTATACCCAGCGTGTTGATCGTCCTTTACCAGTCGCACTAGTCAGCGCGGGTGGCTATATGTTAGGCAGTTTAGTGATGTTTGTGACGGGGCTATTAGTTGTGTTACGGACAGGGCAAACTGATATCACGGCATTGCTGACGCGGTCCGGTTTAGGATTGGTTGCATTGCTGATTATCGTTTTCTCAACGGTGACGACGACATTTTTAGATACTTATTCGGCCGCCACGAGTTTGGCTAATCTGACCGGTAGCCGCCATGTTAATCGATTAGCCGTTGGTGTGACGGTAGTTGGGCTATTGATTGCGCTGACGGTTGCCATGACGTATTATCAGAACTTCCTGTATTTGATTGGTTCGGTCTTCACACCGCTATATGCTATTATCTTCGTCACGTACTTTGTGCGGCACGCTACGTTACCATACTGGTTGAACTTTTGCTGGTGGGTTGTGGGGATTGTCGCCTATTATCAGTTACAGGCCATTGATTTCATTGGTGGCACGACGCTATTAGTATTGGTTGGGCTGAGCATCGCCGTCTGGTTGACGGGAATTATCGTCAAACCAACTGCACTCGGATATCGCGAGCTTAGTCATTGACAATTAGATGTAAAAAGTAAATGATAATCCCATTGGTAATGCGCATGTTACCGTGGGCTTTTTTGAGAGGGCGACAGAATGGTTAAACCGATAATTGGAATCGCACCAGGCGTTGTGACAGTTACCAGCCAGATGTTCCCGGGGCGGGTCCGTGATTATGTGGAACGGGGTTTTTTGAAATCAGGAACGGGTAAAGGCGGTGTGCCATGGTATTACCGGTAACGACAGACGCAACGACGATGGAACGGTACGTTGGAATGATCGATGGTCTACTACTTTGTGGTGGTGCAGATGTGGCCCCATTGACGTATGGGGAGGAACCCCAGCCTAAATTGGGTGGGGTAGATCCGGAACGGGATCAGTATGAAATTGCGCTGATTCGTGCCACCCACGCCGTTGGTAAACCGGTGCTCGGTATCTGTCGGGGCTTACAAATCTTAAACGTGTGCTATGGTGGCAATCTTTATCAGGATATGAGTGAACTGCCAGCTGGTCAGGGTACCTTAAAGCACATGCAAGGACAATTGGCCGCTTACGGCATGCATCACGTGAAGGTCGTACCTGGTACGACCTTAGCTGAATATTTAGGCACCACTAGTGACGCAATCGCGATCAATTCATTTCATCATCAGGCCGTGAAACAGGTGGCAACGGGCTTTCAGGTGGTGGCCCAAAGTGCGGATCAGGTTGTTGAAGCAATTGAGGCGACAGCTGGTGGTCTACAGTTGGGTGTCCAGTGGCATCCGGAAATGATGCAACAGGTAAACTCCATGCAGGCGCGGTTATTTGCGGCGTTTGTGCGGGCTTGTGTGGCGTAGATAGCATTGACTAGCAAATTAATAAAATAGGCGTGGTTATTCTGAATTGTAGGATAACCACGTTTTTAATGTGCAGCCGCAAAACTAATGAATGTTTCACGTGAAACATCTGAAATGGTGTTGGCAACTAGATAACTAATCCAAGATATTGTAAGCTGACGTGTAAAACAATTCGTAAAGCTGTTAATACTGGCAACGCTTTCGTATAATGGAATAAAGTTATTGTTAAGGGGGTGACCGCTATGGAACGAATTGAAGCTGGCATGAGCGTAATGACGTTGAAGAAGCAGACCTATCGGGTTATCGCTGTGATTAATCAGGGGCAAGAACTGTTAGTTCGCGCCCACGAACCAGAAACAGCTGACATTGAAATAATTCCAGTGACCACAGTTGTTCAAGTAACTGAACAAAATTCAACAGGCGATGCAGCCGTCGCATTGGATACAGTCACGGTCGTTGGCGAACGGTATGTCGATGATATTGTGGCAACGTTAACGACGCTCAGAGTGGGTATGGCGGTGTTGCTCCAGCGAGAAAGTGGCAATCAATACGATGATAATGCCATCTCAGTGTGGACGTTGCAACATGCTAAGTTAGGCTACATTGCCCGGTATCAGAACCAGCCGTACGCGACACTGATGGATCAGGGGCAACGATTGTATGGCATCGTGACGGTATTGGATCAGCAAAAACAGCATCTTGAATTGATGCTATGGCGGACTACTGCAGTCCCAAGTCCGATTGAGGCGTTGCAAATCCGCCAACGATTGGCTAAGCCGAGGACAAATTTAGGGGCGGTGCCAACGCATTCGTTACAGACACCGTTAGGAACAATTGTCATGATGTGCAATGGTCACCCGATTAAGTATCAGCAGGTTCCGTTATCGCCATGGTTGACGCCCGCTGATGAATTACACGTCACCAAACGTTATCTATTAACGCCTGATTGGTCACAAGTGCCGCCGGACAGCCTCATTACTTGTCAAGTGACGGCGAAGGCCGACGTGGTTCAGCGGTGGCAAAATGAACACATTTCAGCAGCGGTCTTAACGAACGCTAGTAGCTTTTATGTGGTTGGTATCAGTGCTCAAACCAAGACGGGGCTGAATGATAACTTGGTCGATGATGCTGCGCAACCCGCGGTTATTTACCGAGTTGGCCAGGTTAGTGCACATATGCAGGCCGGCTTCATGGTCAGCTGGGCGCCGTTTGGTGATCCGCGCGTACAACCAGCACTGAAATTAGCATTGCACTTCTCCTCACAACCGCTAGTTCCTTACCATCCAGTAACACCTAGTCGCACCAACGCGACGTTTACGCAGCAAGAGTTGGCAGCCTTGTTAGTCTCCGCATTACCAAATTATCAGGGTGGTCAACGCCTAGAACCAAGTGTGACAACGATAACGGTAGAAAAATTGCGGCAGACGTTAGGTGATCAGACGTATCATGCGCTGGCGAATTATCAGCGTCATGTTCAGCTAGTTGCGGGTAGTACGGAAGGTGTCAACGAGACCTTGTTACAGGCGTTGATTCATGCAGTCACGTATCATGAGTTGACGACCATGCACTACTACCAGCCGACTGTAGGGATGGTCGACCAGGTTATTTATCCGATTCAATTATTTAGCACCACGACTAAGGATGAGGATGATGCGCAATTAGTGGGTTGCTTAGCGCTTTACAATTACGAAACGTTTGAAATCCAACAGGTGCCGCTGACGGCAATTGCTCGTATCGCAATTATTGCCGATCCGGAGCATCCCCAGACAACACCGGAGACGGAAAGTCCGGATTGGTTACGCATATTTTTACATGGGTGGAATGACGATTTTTGAACGAACAGTCAAAAATTAATTTGCTTACGACTTATAAGTATTCGTGATACAAGCCAGATTGAATTCGATAAAAATCCCGCTGAGGCTTTAAACTCAGTGGGATTTTTGGTTAGGTTATTTGGTTGCCGAATGGGTCTGTAAATATTCCTGGGCGGCGTGAATCATATCTGCATTTTGTTGATTTAACAATGGCGGCAAGTTGTCGAAGTCAAAGTAGTCGAGTTTGAGTGTTTCATCAGTGGCTTGGGTCAGAACGTGGCCGCCAATGGGTTTTACAAGAAAGAGTGCACTGATTGTTTGAGCTACATCGCCGTTAGGATAGGCCGTCTCGCCTTTATCAAAGATGCCGATGCGATCAACAACTTCGACATCAATGCCACTATCTTCCTTATATTCCCGCAAGCAGGTCGTGGCATACGTCTCACCGTATTCTAGATAGCCACCGGGTAAACTCCAGTTATGCGTATCGGTACGAAGGTTCAGCAAGACTTGTTGCTGATCGTTGACTAAAATACCAGCGGCCGTATTCAAAATGATTGGTTTGTGACCAACCAAAGCCCGAATTTCTTTAATGTAATTTGCCATGACGAAACCTCGTTTCTAGTTTAATTACCCTTATTATACCGATAATTCTGACTGAAAGCTGTTTGTTGATAAATTTATACGAAGCATGCTCGAACCGCGTTAGAGCAAGTACATACTGACTATGTGTTACTAAATCCGTTTGCGTCGGTGCACTTTTTTAGCTAAGATAAAAGCTATATACTGTCAGCCGTGATAGTGTGAGTTCTTTGATTTTATGAAAAGAGAGTAATTTATGCAGAGAAAATTAAGTACGGGCCAGATGCAAATGATTGCACTGGGCGGCACGATCGGAGTGGGCCTATTTATGGGATCCAGCTCAACGATCAAGTGGACCGGGCCGTCAGTGCTAATTGCGTACATCGTATCAGGGGCCTTTCTATACCTGATTATGCGGGCACTAGGTGAGATGCTGTATGTCGATCCGAATACCGGTTCGTTTGCCAAGTTTGCTTCTGAATATATTCACCCCGTTTTTGGATACTTGACGGCTTGGAGCAACATTTTTCAGTTCGTCGTTGTTGGGATGAGTGAAATGATTGCACTAGGCGGCTACTGCCGGTATTGGTGGCCGAACTTGCCAGATTGGATTCCGGGCCTAATTGCCATTGTATTCTTATGTGCGGCCAACCTTATCTCGGTTAAAATGTTTGGGACACTGGAAACCTGGTTCTCACTTATTAAAGTGGTGACGATTATTCTGATGATTATTGCCGGTTTAGGTCTGATTATTTTTGGTATTGGTAACGGCGGTCATCCAATTGGAATCAGTAACCTGTGGACCCATGGTGGTTTCTTCACTGGTGGGGTGAAGGGCTTTGTCTTCGCACTAGCAATTGTGTTGGCGTCGTATCAAGGGATTGAATTGATTGGAGTCACAGCTGGTGAAGCTGAAAATACACAAAACACGATCGTTTAAGCGATTCGTTCCACGGTTGCCCGGATTTTAATCTTTACGTGGGTGCCATCTTCGTAATTGTCAGCATTTACCCCTGGGATAAGTTAAGCCAGATTGGTTCACCGTTTGTACAGACATTTGCCAAAATTGGGATTACCGCTGCGGCTTCGATTATCAACTTCGTGGTTATTACGGCTTCCTTATCGGGAACAAATTCTGGAATTTATAGTGCGAGTCGAATGACTTACACGTTGGCGGAAAGTCACCAGTTACCAAGGAAGATGACTTTATTAAATCGTCATGGAGTACCATTTTATTCCGTTATTGCGATTGCGACTGGGATTCTAATTGGAGTCGTCTTGAATGTTGTGTTACCAATGTTTTTCAAGGATGCTAGCGAGATTTTCGTGATGGTTTACAGTTCGAGTGTCTTGCCCGGTATGGTACCGTGGTTTGTTATTCTAGTGAGTCAAATTGCGTTCCGTAAGCAAAACGCAGCCAAGATGGCGAACCATCCTTTTAAAATGCCATTATCACCCTATTCAAATTATTTAACGTTGGCCTTCCTCGCGTTAACACTGGTCTTCATGTTTATTAATCCGGAAACGCGCTACTCAATTTTAGTCGGTGTTGTATTTCTGGTCATCATGACATTGATTTATTTCCGTAAATACGCCGGTAACAAGGAAGAAACGTTGTAATCAAGAGTACTTGCCAGTAAATGGTAAGTGCTTTTATTTTGGGCTTTTATTGCGTTAAAATTAGATATCAATATAATTATCAGGAAAAGTGGTGGCACGATGGTCAAGCAAGGACATTATGCAAAAGTCAGTAAACAGAAACGGTTACGACAATTAAAGCAACGACGTCAGGCCCAGGAGAAGCGGGCGGTTATGCCAGAAATGGTTAGCGAATTTTTGCAAGTGCGTTACCATCTGACACAAGCGGCAAAACAGCGGCCGGTGATGCGACAGATGATGCAACGTTTTATGGCACAGTGGTTAGCCGCAGGGCAAGCAGAATTGAGCGACAATGGTCAGACAACGTGGTCAGTAGTGGCATTGACGAAGCAAACGTTACAGACCTTTAATCGGCAGTTACCGTGGCAGGGGTATGCCTTAGTTGACCAGGAAATGGCGCGCTGGACGGCTTTTCTGAACAAGGAAGTGCCAGCTGTGCCGTTAAGTGAGCGGATTACGTTAACTGAGGCACTGTCCCCAGTGACGTGGCAGGCCTGCCTATCAGAGCAATTAGCAATCAATGCCCTATTAGCATTAACTGGTGATTCACGACAATTGGGCCAAATAACGACTGAGCAAGTACGACAGCTACAAACCAGTATTCAAACAGCGACGGGGATTGATTGGGAAAAGGTTGCTCAGTTGCTTGATTCGACAGTAATTGCCCAGAATACACTTTCCGAAGCTGGGCTGGATGACAAAACGCACCAATGGCTAGAAAAATTAAAGAAGCTAACGCCACAAGATTTTAACGACCATGTTGAATGAATAGTCAAAAAGGAGGATGGTGAAATGCGTTTTATCACGTCAGATCACGTTCAGTTAGATTATACGGATGAAGGCCAGGGGCAGCCAATCGTTATTTTGACGGGATTTGGTGGCGCTAAGGATATTTGGCGCGCTCAAATCCCGGTACTGATTCAGGCGGGCTACCGGGTCATTAATTTAGATGGGCGGTGCCAAGGTTTATCCGAGCACACGGCGAAAGGCTTACGTATGAGTCGTCGCGCGGTGGATGCGCATGAATTGATTGAAAAATTACAACTCGAACAACCAATTTTACTCGGTAATTCGATGGGGGCCGCGACTTGGTTTGCGTACGTGTCATTGTATGGTGATACAGGAATTAAGGCCCTGATCGACGTGGATCAAACGCCGCGGATGATCAATACACCGCACTGGCAATATGGGTTCAAACAGGTTCAATGGCAGGATATTCCGGACTATTTTAGAATGCCGCTGGGACACTCAACGTTTAAGCACATCGATGATGCGACGTATGCGCGCGTCAAGGCAGTAGAAGCGCAGGCACCGTTCGATGCGAAATTAATGTTTCCATTGTTGGTTAACCACGCGGTTCAGGATTGGCGGGATGTGATCCGCCAATTGACCGTACCGTTCTTGATCATTGCGGGCGCCAAGTCACCGTTCTTCAATCCCGACTTTGCGGCAGTGACTGCTCAAATGGCACTACGAGGACAGAGTGTGGTCATTCCGGAAGCTGGTCATATCGTGATGGCGGAACAGTCGGCAGCATTTAATAAGGCGTTGTTGGAATTTTTGGCGACGTGCTAAACGAAAAACACTTTTAACACCTGTATTAAAGGTGATATTACAGTCTTGAATAGTAGTCATATCAAGCAGGTTTAGAATAACATAATGTATTGTGTTGTCTTGAATAACGGCCACATCAAAAACAGTTTCACAATACTAAAAAAGGCTCACCAACTAAAACAGGTTGGTGAGCCTTTTCGATTTATTGACTAATTACTAATCAATCACGCCATCTTTTCCCATCCATCGGAACCGAATAAACTTCCCGACCTCGGTCACAATCAAGACGACGATCCCACAGATAATCGGGATGCCCCAACCATACCAGAAGTTGATGCTAGTCGTATGGAAGACGGATTGCATGAATGGTAGGTAAATGATTCCCAGTTGTAAGAGAATCAGAATACCAATGATGTAGAACGCCATCTTATTTTGGAAGAAGTACTTGGAAATGACGGGGTGGTCATTCCGCAAGTTGAAGAGGTAGAAAATCTTACCAAAGATGATGATGTTCAGTGACATGGTACTACCGACGACGTTTGGTAATCCAAGTGCGGTCAAGTAGTTGTAGGCGAAGATCCCCAATCCAGAAATTAGGAAGGAGACATAGCCGATTTCAAAGTAATCTAATTTTGACAACAACCCAGACTTAACATTCCGGGGACCCCGGGCCATGATGCCGGCCTCGGGTGGCTCAAAGATGAACGCAAACTGGATGGTCAGCGCGGACACCATATTGATCCACAGTAATTGCGTCGGATACAGCGGAAGTTCGTGGCCCATTAAAATACTAATGATGACAACGAGGCCTTCCGCGAAACTAGTTGGGAGTAAGAAGCGAATCGTCTTACGAATGTTATCGAAGACGTGGCGCCCTTCACGAACGGCGGCGACGATATCAGCAAAGTCATCATCGGCCAGGACCATATCGGCGGATTCCTTAGCAACTTCGGTCCCCTTGATTCCCATAGCAACCCCAATATCGGCTTGCTTGAGGGCCGGGGCGTCGTTGACCCCATCACCAGTCATCGAAACGACGTGATTATTGGCCTGTTGGGCACGAACAATCCGTAATTTGTTATTCGGTGTTGCCCGTGCGAAGACGTTATAATCATCGATGTGTGCTTGTAACTGCTGATCGTCCATCGCGTCGATTTCAGGACCAGTAATCACTTTGACATTGGCGGCCAAGTTCAACTTGTTGGCAATTGCCATCGCCGTATCAGGGTGGTCCCCTGTAATCATTTTAACTTGCACGCCCGCTTGCCGTAATTCGGCGATCGCGGTAGCCGCTTCTTCACGAGGCGGGTCAATGATTCCGACTAAGCCAGCTAAATGCAGCCCACCAATGGCTTGTGCATCAATGGTAGTCACGTCATCATCGACTTCTTGGTAAGCCAGCGCCACCACGCGCAAACCATCGGCGGTTAAGTCGTCCATGGCGTCATCCCAGTATGCCGTTTGGTTAGCTTGGTCAGTTAAACGCAGGACAGTCGCGGGTGAGCCCTTGACCATTAGTAAGCGTTGACCATCTAAGTCGGCCAGGCGAGCAGAAAAACGGAAGGCGGAATCGAATGGTAGCGAGTCAACTTCTTCAACCTCAGGACCATGACCAGTCATTTTACGATACAGCGTCGTCAAGGCACCATCGGTTGGTTCACCGGTCAGTTCCCAGCGATTGTTTTCGAAGTGTAGCTCGGCGTCGGTCGTTTGGCCGGCAATCTTAACGAGCCATTCCATCGCGTTATCTTGGTGCCAGTCGACTTTGTTGCCATTGAGCTTGAGATGGCCATCGAAGTTAACGCCACCATTATCATCATAACCGACCCCCGTCACATCAAACGTATGCTCAGGCGTCACGACCTTAGTGACCGTCATTTCATTTTTCGTCAACGTCCCAGTCTTATCGGTGTTAACGATATCTACGGCACCTAAAGTTTCCACGGCGGGTAGTGACTTGACAATGACGTTTTTCTTCGTCATCTGCCGGGTTCCCATGGCTAAGACCACCGAGGTACTAGCGGGCAGTCCTTCTGGCATAGAACCAACGACCATCGTAATAACCGCAATTAGTAAAGTTGGCAAACTATAGGTATCCATGACCATTCCTAATAGGAATAATAGGACGGCCGCCACCACGATGGCGATTGATAAGCCAACCCCAGTGAGTTCAGATTACGCATCAGTGGGGTAGTGGTTTGTTTGACGTCACTAACAGACTGCTGGATATGACCGATTTCGGTATCTTCGGCGGTAGCCGTTACGATTCCAACGGCCGAACCGCTAGTCACCGCGGTTGACGCGTAAACCATATTCTTACGGTCAGCCAAAGCCAGCGTGGTCTCTGTCATCGGTTCTTCTTGTTTCTCCACGGGATTAGTCTCCCCTGTCAGCACGGATTCTTGGACGTTAAAGTTGTCCGCTGAAATCAAGCGCATATCGGCAGGAACCGCGTCACCGGCTTCTAAGTTGACTAAGTCACCAACGACTAATTCGCGGGCGTCAATTTCCAGTTTTTTCCCATCACGGATGACGAAATTCTTGGAAATCAGCATTTCACGAATCCGTTCTAGCGCGTTGCCAGCTTGGCGTTCTTGGACATAACCAATGATGGCATTGGCAATAATAACCAGTCCAATAACGATAGAATCGGAATAGTGGTGCATGAAGAACGTTAAGACCGCTGCTGCGGCTAAAATGTAGATAATACTGTTATTAAACTGCTTGATGAATTGGACGAACCGAGACGTACGCTTGGTCTCCAGTTCGTTGCGACCGTTATGTTGTAAACGTTCGGCAGCTTCAGCAGTGCTCAATCCATTCTCAGGATCGGTGGCGTACTTTGCGGCTAAGGCTGATTCATCAAGCTGCCATAAGTTATCCGCATCGGGAGGGTTCTGGGTGTCGTTTTGCTCTTCATTAGAGGTTAACGACTGATTGTCATCTTTTATCATTCAATTCGCTCCTTAAAAATAAAGTTATTACCGGTGAGGTTCTGTAAAATCACGACGTTTATTGCGTGTTAAATAGGCCAATTTCGCCACATCCTTTCTTAATTAGCGTTATTATAAATAATATTATATACGAACAATCTAGGTGAACGCCATTAAAATATTTGACAAATTCATGACAAATTATTGCGTTAGTTGCAATAATATATCAGATTTTGGCTAGTTTGTCGCTGAAAATGACTGGTTTTCCTCGAATTGTTGGGTAAATTAAATAGGAGAACTTAAGATGACAGATAAGTTAACGTTATTGCAATATGATCCAAATCCAACGGCTATGGTAGGGCCAGACGTGGATGGCCGCTTTACTGTTCCAGCTAAGCTACTCTACATATTTTCTGGTGATGATTATTTTCAACAATTCGTCACTCGGTATCATGGTCACCGTTTAGGCCAATTTAATACAATTACTAAAGTTAGCTGGGTTTATCAAATCGGTTATCGTGGTCAAAAATTGGCAGTAGCGCAAGCGCCCCTTGGTTCCCCAGCTGCGACAATGTATTTAGAGATGTTGATTGATTTTGGTGCTCGTACCGTCATAGCAGTTGGTAGTTGCGGCGCATTAACAGCACTACCAGAGGAACAATTATTAATCCCAACGGTGGCTTTGCGTGATGAAGGGACGTCCTTTCATTATTTAGCAGCAGCTGATTGGGTGCCACTCGATCCAAAGGTTATACAGGTACTCGGGACAACATTGACGAAGGCTTGCCTGCCATGGCAGATGGTCAAAACGTGGACAACGGATGCTTTCTTCCGTGAGACTGTGTCTAAAGTCAAAGCTGCTCGTCAGCAGGGTTGTCAAGTCGTAGAAATGGAATGTTCGGCCTTAGCTGCCTGTTCGGCGTTTCGGCAAGTTTCCTTTGGACAATTACTATATACGGCAGATACCTTAGCACAACTAGAGCACTATGATCCGCGACATTGGGGTGCGGGCGGTGTTCTTGCTGCCATTGAACTAGCTGTGGAAAGTTTGGCCGCATATTAGCGAATAAAAAACGAGCAGTCGATGACTGTTCGTTAATAGTGGCTAATCCTTGATGGGGTCCTTCATTAATAACCAGAGAATCAGGTAAGCGATGATACCAGGGAACATGGGTGTAATTGCTAAAACAACAAATAATAGCCGGGTAACGTTAGTATTCCAGTTAAAATGTTCGGCAATTCCACCAATGACACCGGCAATCACCCGGTCCGTTGCGGAACGATGAATATCGATCTTCATAAGTTAATTCCCCCCTTAATAATGCTAACTATAATGTAGCAGGTTTGATTCAATAACGCTACTAATTTAATCGGTTGGAAACGGCGTAGTGGTAAGAACCGTGGTATAGTAGGTGATTTCAGTCAAAGCTTGGTGAAGTGTATGATCGTAGCGTTTGCTCAGGGGCGCGTTATCGATAAAGTGACCGTTACTTTGAAGGGTTTGTGGTACGTTACCAATGGGCGTTGGTTTAGGGAGGACGACTATTCCTAATCGTTGGAGAACTGGAACTAGTGCGGCCGCCCCAAATTGACCGCCGCGCATATTGTCAGAATATGAGATAATCTTAGCCGGTTTACGGGCGCCTTCGAATGCCAAAAAATCGAAGGCGTTTTTCAATCCAGCTGGCATTGCGTGATTGTATTCGGGTGTCAGGATAATGTAACCGTCCGCACTAGCCATATCGGTGAGCCATTGCTGCTGGTTAGCAGGTAGCTCGCGGTGCGGGTTCGCCATCGGTGGCTCGGGTTCATCGAAAAGGGAAGTTGATAGTTGGCCAAATCTAAAATTGGTAGTGAATCGGAGAATGAGTCGGTAATTGGTCAATGATTAATTTTAAATGATTTAATAAAGCGCGGCCGTTAGCCTGTGACCGGGTACTCCCTAAGATGATTGCAATTTTAAACATAGTGAGGCCTCCAGATATTTTTATTGATTCTAATGAATACAAAATGATAGTATAGACTTAATAATATTAGTATGCAAGTATCTATTCACATGAATTAAAAGGAGATTTTTAAATGACAACACCATTAGTTAGTCAGTTGATGACGGAACTAAATCAATTTTTGACGCAGGATAGCGTTGATGATCAAGAAAAACGCTGGGCCATGCAACAAACGACTGATCCGCAATTACAAGCGGCATTAAAACAACTATCGACGACGGATATTAAAATTATGGCGTATCTGGGACGGCGTGGTGCCAGTCGAGCTAAGTCGCTACCGGCACCAACGGAACTTTCACAGGCGACGATTTCTCGCGGTCTGACTAAATTATCCCGATTGAAATTGGCCACGAAATATCGGGATTTGACCAATAACAAAGAAATTCTCGTGCGATTGACGACGCTGGGCGAAGCAGTCGCTGATTTACACGCAACTGGACGCGAGCATTGCTGCTAAAGCACAAGCCATTGCTGATGACTATTCTGACGCGGAACTGAGACGATTTGTTAGCCTAATGCGACGGATTCGTGAAATTAAAATTTAGCACTCGAGTTAAACGAGTGCTAAATTGTTGCATTCCCACAAAATGGTGTTAGTATATATATCGAAGGTCAGGAAAGGTCAAACAAGGATTTGAATTACTGACCAGTATTAATAGCCAAGTGAAATTTTGAAAGGGGATTGTTAGTATGGCTAATACTTTAATGAATCGGAACGATTTCGGCATGTTGGATCCGTTTGAACGGATGGCACGCTCCTTCTGGGCACCATTAGAAAACATGGATCAAGTATTGAAGACCGACATTAACGAAACTGATGATCAGTATCAAGTGAAGGTTGATGTCCCTGGTATTGATAAGCAAGATGTGAAGTTGGATTATCGTGACAATGTGTTGTCTATCAAGGTTCAAAAAGATAGCTTTGTGGATCATGAAGATCAAGACCAAAACATTGTGATGAATGAGCGTCATACTGGCACCTTGCAACGGCAGTATATGTTACCAAACGTTGCGGCGAATAAAATTACGGCATCCCAAGCTGACGGTGTCTTAACGATTACGTTACCTAAGACCCAGCCGAGCGCGAATGACGGTCAAATCGAAATTCAATAATTAAATCATTAAATCATCAGTAACAAGTGAGCGGCCCACCGATAATCAAATCGGTGGGCCGCTTTTGACATCAACAATCGGTATGAATTATGACCGCTGGTTGGTAAGCTGTTGGTTTAGCTGGATGACTTTGATGCGGGCGAGTGCCATTTCAATTAACCATAGACCGATATAGGCTCCGGTGTAAACCAAGGTATAGAAGCCAAACCAGCGAACGTTTAATGGAAACCAGCCACAGAGAATCGCAAGTGGGGTCATCCCTAGGTAAGAACACAGACAATGAGCAATGGTTTGTTTCGTAATCGACCACGTTTCAATTTCGAATAGCCAGCTACTGAATGCCCAAACTTCACCAATCAGAATCCACAATAATGTCGAAAGCTGGGTGGCGGCTAAGGGCGAGGACCAGTGGCTGACAAAAGTGGGATTAGAAGGAAATAAATAGGTGGTATTAAAGAAGGTTGAGAACCCCAAGGCCATTAAGTAGCCGATAACGATGCCTCCGATGGCGCCAATCAAAAGGGTGTGCCAAAGTCTTTTCATAATTGTGCCGCCTTTCTAATTTGTTGGGTATAGCGTCGTGATGCGTATGTTGTTGTGCCGGTTGTTAGGTTGACTTGAAAGCTACCCCATTTGGTTAAGGTAAAATTTTTAACACAGGCGATTCGCACAATTTCACTACTAGAAATACGTAGAAATTGGTGGGGTGGCAGTTGGTCCATTAAAGTGTGTAAGTGGCTGTGAACGAGGTAAGCACCGGTGGTTGTTTCACAATAAAGTCGTTTATTGGCAGTGTAAAAACGTGACACCGATTGAAGTGGCAGCTTAATGAGCGAGCGATCTTGAAAAACATTGATGAATTGCTGATTAGTCAATGCTTCAATATTCCGTTGTAGTTCTTTGATTGTCGGAGTTAACTGCGGGCCGTGAATAGTCACGAAGACCTGATGAATCGTTTCAGAGATGGTTAACTGGACGTGCCTTGTTGATTCCCCCTTAAATAGCGATTTTGATAAGCTTATTGTAGTGAAAATGCGGCTTGACACTAGTGCTTATTGTTACTTGGCTAACTAAACGGGCTAACTGGTCAGGAAATATGGCAAAAATTTCCCGGGAAATAATTGTCACTGGTGGTCGCTAAATATGATAAGCTAATTAACGGTATAATACTTACTGAAAATTAGTGTCAATTAGATATGGAGATGACGAGCGTGGATGACGCAGAACGTGAACGCGGACCATGGCATCGTAATTTGATTGTTTTATGGTTTTGTACGTTCGTTGCGGGAATGGCATTTAGCGAAATTATGCCATTTCTTTCATTATTTGTTAGTCAGCTGGGTGATTTCACGAAGGCCCAGATTACATTTTATAGCGGGTTAGCTTTTGCAGCTGATTACGCGATTTCAGCAATTTCGGCACCACTGTGGGGCATCATTGCTGATAAAAAAGGTCGTAAGATCATGCTATTGCGCGCGTCCCTAGGGATGGCAGTTGCGATGGGGTTAATGGGTTTTGTAACGAATGTCTGGCAACTAGTTGCCTTGCGCGCTACAAGGTGTGTTTGCGGGCTTTATTTCTAATGCCCAAGCCTTAGTCGCGTCCCAAACGCCACGTAAATATAGTGGACGGGCGTTGAGCACTTTGATCACTGGTGCCGTTAGTGGTCAATTGTTTGGCCCAGTGATTGGGGGCTTGCTAGCCCAATTGTTTTCGATTCGAAACACGTTTTTTATTACGGCCGGATTATTAATGGTGGCGTTTTTGTTGAGTCTGTTCTTTGTACAGGAACACTTCAAACCAGTCGCACATCATCGTGAACCAGGTGACAGTCGCAATCCTTTAGCAGCGTTTCAAAATCCGCGCTTGATTATTGTGATGTTATGTTCGACGGCCATCGTCCAATTTGGAAACGCCTCGATTGCACCAATCATTAGTTTATACGTTCGTGAATTGATGCATTACCGTGGCCCGATTACGGTTGTGGCCGGAATTATCGCAGCTTTACCGGGTATTTCAAACATCTTTTCAGCACCGCGCCTTGGACGTTATGGTGATCAGCACGGTTCTGGTAAGGTATTGTTATTTGGCTATATTTTTGCGGTGATTATGTATTTCCCACAAGGCATTGTTACGAGCGTCGTGGCCCTCGGTATTTTGCGGTTTGCCATTGGGATTTCCGATGGCGCACTATATCCAGAGATTCAAACGGTTTTGACTAAGAATACGCCAGTACATCTTACCTCAACGATTTTTAGCTATAATCAATCTTTTCAAGCTATTGGCAATATGTTCGGCGCCTTGCTCGGTGGTTTGGTGGCTGGTTGGTTCAATTACAACGCGGTATTCATTATGACGGCGTTACTTTTGTTAATTAACCTAGGTTTAATTTTGTGGTTAGTTCCTGATATTTGGAAGAACGGCAAACGGGCAGTTTCCTAGGTGTTTGGTAGTTAGTCTATTAAATTGGCTAGCTGCCTTTTTGTTACTTGTCCTTGAACATGATGTTAATTCAGTGTATTGTTAGTTTCATGAATATCGAAATAAGCAAACAAGATCAGGCTGATCAGCAACGAGTGGCGATTTTCAAAGCACTGGCCGATGCTAACCGATTACGGATTATCCGGGTGCTCTATCAAGCACAACGGGAAATGACTTGCAGCGAAGTGGGGGCGCAATTAAATATCAGCAAGTCAACCATCTCTTATCACTTTAAGACCTTGCGGTTAGTGGGTCTCACCAATACGCGACGAAAGGCACAGACGAAGTATCTATCCTTACAATTAGCGACCTTTGACCGGTTTTACCGGGGTTCTTAGCAACGCTTTAGTTTTTTGCTTTTAGTTCGACAATTATCGAACTAAAATCTTGGAAAGAAGATGTCAACTACTTATGACCACAACACATCAACATAGCCGCTATTTAACACTTGGAATGATGTTAGCGGCAACGAATATGCGTTTACCAATTACAATGATGCCGGGATTAATCAGTTCTTTGAAACGGACACTGGGTTTGCCGAGCTCGATGGCGGGATTACTGACCACGATTCCATTATTGACGTTTGCCATTATGTCCCCATTGATTGCACATTGGGGGCGGCGATTTGGCAACGAACTGACAATTTATGTCATGTTGATCTTTCTAGCCGTTGGGAGTTATCTGCGGGTCATCCCAACGATTGCTGCCCTTTTCATTGGGACGTTACTAGTCGGGATTGGCGCGGACGGTGGCAATGTCTTGATTCCAGCGATTATTAAAGATAATTTTCCGACGAAGATTCCAGTCGCAACTAGTCAATACACGCTCTCAATGCTATTAGTCGGTTCACTGGGAACGGGACTTTCGGGAGTGTTGGCGGCACACTGGTCGTTACCACTAACGATGGCGGTGCTATCGGTGATTGGACTAATTAATTTGGTTGTCTGGTTGCCAAACTTGAAATACAATCATCGCGCACCAACAGTTGCGATGACCGCGAGTGATGGGCAGTCAACGGCAACTCACGGGAGTGTTTGGCGGCGGCCGTTAGCGTGGGTCGTTACGGCCTTTTCGGCTTGCAAGCACTAGTCTACTATTCATTACTGACTTGGTTACCAACGGTATTTGTTGCCCACGGCTTCTCCTTGATTGTGGCTGGCAATTTAGTTACGGTCATGCAATTGAGCGGCCTACCGATGTCATATTTAGTGCCAGCGACTTCTGGTCATCGGCGCGGCGTTTGGGCAATGATTATGGTGGTAGGTGTCGGTTTTATTGCGGGAATTGGTGGTATCTTACTTTCCGGAACGAATTTTTGGGTGGCAGCACTGTCCTGCGTCTTACTAGGATTAGGCTCTGGAGCAGCCTTCAGTTTGGCAGTCGTCTTCTTTACGCAAAAAACGACCAATGGGTTTGAAACGGCTGACTTATCTGGTATGGCCCAATCCGCGGGCTATTTGTTAGCTGCAGTGGGGCCCGTACTATTCGGCTGGTTAGGCGGTCAATTAGGCTGGGGACCAGTACTCTGGTTAGCTATCATTCTTTCCGCGTTACTAGCATTATCCGGCAGCATCATTTTCCAGCATGCAACGATTTATGAGTAATTAATATCACAATAATGCAGAACGAGATTGGCCCAAGTCAATTTCGTTCTTTTTTTGAAACTTTATCTTTGCCTTAGAGTTACTCTAAGGGACTACACTAATCTCTATTCAATTAAGGAGGCCACAGTAATATGGCGGTTATTCAAATTCTAACGGTCGTCGGCGTGGCGATCATCGGGGCAAGCCTTGTAGGTGATCCTACTCAGCAACGACAGTCAAAACCAGTAAAGGAGCAAAAATAAGATGACAGTGTTAACAACGATGTATCAACTAGCAAATGGTGTCAACATTCCCAAAGTCGCATTCGGAACTTGGCAGATACCTGGTGGTGAGGCAACGTATCAAGCCGTTCGTGCGGCCTTAGCAGCGGGATACCGGCATATTGATACTGCACTGGCCTATCAAAATGAAGCAAGCGTTGGCCAGGCGATTCGTGATTCTGGCATTCCGCGTGAGCAAATCTTTGTGACGACTAAATTACCGGCCGAAACGAAGTCATATCAAGGTGCACTAAATGATTTCGATCGCTCACTGAAAAATTTGGGCTTAGACTACGTGGATCTCTATTTGGTACACGCACCTTGGCCATGGGGGCAAGTCGGTCGAGTTTACGATGAAGCTAACCTCGATGTTTGGCAGGCAATGGAAGCTATTTATCAAAGTGGCCGGGCGAAAGCGATTGGCGTCTCTAACTTTGCTGTTCGGGATTTGAAGAATATTCTTAACCAGGCGACGATACCAATGGTCAATCAAATTCAATATTACTTGGGCTTCACGGACCCTAAGATCACCAAGTTTTCTGAGGAACATGCCATGCTTGTAGAAGCATACTCGCCGTTAGCGACGGGCGGGGTCCTCGATAATCCGCAAGTACAGGCCTATGCCGATAAATACGGCGTCAGTGTGGCGCAGTTAGCGTTACGCTTCGTTTTGCAAAATGGGGTCTTGCCATTGCCCAAGGCTGTTAATCCAGCCCATATTGAGGCGAATACGCAATTGGACTTCGCAATTAGTGTGGCCGATATGCAAGCCTTAAACGACTTGCCAGATGCGGCTGGTTCATACATGCACAACCCAACCCAAGGTTAACGAACAAAATGTTTGACCGCACTTGGGTCGATAGGAGTAAACTGAACATAATTAATAAACGATAAGGAGCGATTTGATGACAACGATTAATGCAGCTAACGCGGGTACTTACGCGTTTGATGATCAATTCAAAGTTAACCGGATGGGTTATGGCGTCATGCAGTTAACGGGTCCTGGGACATGGGGACCATACGCTGATCCTGAAAATGGGGTCAAGGTAGTTAAGAAAGCACTGGAATATGGCGTTAATTTCTTTGATACGGCTGATTCATACGGTCCATGGTTTGCTGACCGGTACTTAGCGGCGGGCTTGAAGGATGCCGCTAATCGTGATCAGATCTTCATTTCTGATAAGGTCGGTCAAACGCGGCAAGGACCGAATGTGTGGACGCCACTTGGTGAGCCACGGTATCTGCGTCAGCAAGTAGAAGTTTCAATGATGACACTGGGGATTGACCATGAAGACCTAGTATTCTTACATCGAATTGACCCTCATTACTCGATTGCGGATCAAGTTGGTGAACTCAAAAAGCTTCAGGATGAAGGTAAAATCAAGCATATCGGTCTGAGTCAAGTAACTGTTGATCAAATCAAGGAAGCGCAGCAAGTCGCTAAGATTGATGCCATTGAAAATCTCTATAATGTCGCCAATCACGGTGATGATGACGTTGTTGACTACGCGGCCTCACAAAAGATGGCTTTTCTGCCATGGTTCCCATTAGCAACGGGTGAACTGGCTCAGGCTGGGAGTGTCCTCAGCACGATGGCCCAAAAGTATCAGGTGAGCCCAGCGCAAATTGCCTTGGCTTGGCTATTGAAGCGGTCTGATAATATCATACCGATTCCAGGAACAAGTTCTATTGAGCATTTACGGGACAATGTGGCAGCCGCCAACGTTGATTTAACAACGGCCGATTTTAATGGATTAAGTCAATTAAGTGTTAAATGAGTATTTAGGTCGGGAATTCCCGACCTTTTTGTTTGCCTAAAACGAGCTAAACGACGCTTGAAATTCATGGGGTTGACGGTTAAAATGAATAAACATTGAATGAGAAAGAGGATTGAGCAAATGAGTACGCGTTTGATGAGTGATGAGCCAACAATTTATTTAGCAGGACCTTGGTTTACTGAGGGCCAACCAGAACGGCTAGCTAAGATCGAAAAATTAATGGACGAGTTAGAATTGACTTATTACAGTCCACGGCTAGACGGCATCGATTTGACGCCGGATGCGACCGAAGCTGATCGAAACGCGGTATTTACGGACAATGTGGACCATTTAAAACGGGCCAAGTTAGTTGTCGCCGTGGTTGATGGCTTTGACACGGGAACTATTTGGGAAACTGGAACAGCATATGGTTTAGATATCCCCGTTGCTTACTATAGTGAAACGTTAGCTGATGGCACGTTTAATGTGATGCTGGCTAAGTCCGGCAAAGCGGTTATTGAGAACATGACTGATTTGAAGGCTTTTCTACAAGATCCCACTGCCGATGATTTTCAATATACAGGAACTATTCGTTAATTTGAACGGTTAGTTAAAATAAAAAGTGAGCCGTCTGCATTTGTCAAGGCTCGCTTTTTGCATACATAAATGGCAGAACTTGTGGTGGGAATGAGCCGCTTGAAAAAATGTAATATTTGTTAAAGGCAATGTGTTTAATTGGAGAAAAGTCATCAAATGGTGTTACGCTATGGGCAGAAATTGGTTGACTAGCGCAAATATTAAGAAAGCGGCAAGAAAACAAAAAAGTTCAGTTCAAACTAGACAATCACTATCCAAGTTGTATAATGTACTTGTAAGCGTTATCAGAACCTAATTACCTATTTTGGGGGCGTTATTTATGGTTAAAAGTAAAGCAATTATGATTGGTGCCGGGCTATCAAATATGGCTGCGGCGGTCTACTTGATTCAAGATGGTCATTGGGATGGTAAGGACATCACATTCTATGGTGTTGATATGCACGGTGCCAATGATGGTGGTGCCACGACTGATTTTACCAATGAGTATTGGAATAAGAATCATCCGATGGCTAACACGACTGGGTATGTTGCCCGGGGTGGTCGGATGCTGAATTACCGGACGTACGTTGACTTAATGGATTTATTGGACCGGATTCCATCGGTAACTGAACCGGGGATGACGGCGGCTGAAGATACGCGTGATTTTGATGCGAAACATCGGACGTATGATATTGCCCGCTTGATGCAGGGTGGTAAAGGCATTATTAATGCTGGTAAGTTAGGATTCAATAATAAGGATCGGACTTTGCTGACTAAGTTGATCATGATGCCAGATAGTGAAGAAACGAAGCTCGACAACGTTTCGATTGCTGAGTACTTCAAGGATGATCCGCATATGTTCCAAACGAATTTCTGGTATATGTGGGAAACAACCTTTGCCTTTAGAACGCAAAGCTCTGCTCAAGAACTGCGGCGTTACATGCATCAAATGATTTATGAATTTACACAAATTGAACACTTAGTTGGTGTCAACCGGACGCGTTACAATCAATTCGAAAGCATGATTTTGCCATTAATTAAGTACTTGCAAGGGCAAGGTGTGACTTTCATTGATAATAAGATTGTTAAGGATTGGCAATTTAAAGACACGCCAATGCAAGACGAAATTACGGTGACTGGCTTAGTCATTGAGGATGCGCAGACTGGCGAAACGGAAGAAGTTGAAGTTGATGAGGACACAGCGGTGATCTTCACTAACGGTTCAATTACCGATTCTGCAACGATGGGTGATTACAACACGCCTGCTCCTGAAAATATGGATTATGGTGTTAGTGCTAGTTTGTGGAAGAAGGCTACTGAGCGGTTCTATAACTTAGGGACGCCAGATAAGTTCTTCAACGATCGGAATGCTAGCGAATGGGTCAGCTTCACGTTGACGACTAAGAATCATTTATTCTTAAATGAAATCGTTCGGATCACCACCCAGGAACCCGGGAATGCGTTGAACTCCTTCTTATCAACTACGCCAATTACGCCGTTGAACCAAAAGGATGTTAATATGTCGATCGTGGTGCACCACCAACCACACTTTACGACACAGCAACCAAACGAAACAGTTCTGTGGGGCTACTTCTTGTATCCACGGCGTCAAGGTGAGTTTGTTAACAAGCCGTATATCAAGATGACGGGTAAGGAAATGGCTCAAGAATTAATTGGTCAACTTTCCAAAGTAGATCCGGGTCCAGGCAATATTAAGGACAAGGAAAAGGAAATTTTGGACAGTATCGTGAACAATATTCCGGTATACATGCCATATGCTTCCGCACTCTTTAATAACCGGGCTAAGTCTGATCGGCCAGAAGTCTTACCAAAGCACTCAACGAACCTAGCCTTTACGGGTGAATTTGCGGAACAACCATACCAGATGATCTTCACGGAACAGAGTGCGGTCCGCTCTGGTGAGATTGCCGCTTATCACTTTGCTGGGGTCCCAATGGATAACTTGGTCAAGACACCACGATACGATAAGGATCCAAAGACCTTGCTCAAGGCAACTAAGAAGATGTTTGATTAATTAAATGCTGGCCTGTCAGTGGTTAATGCTGATGATGGCATGATGTAAAAACGCTCCCCATGAAAGATGACTTTCATAGGGAGCGTTTTAGTGTGCATCACGATCAGTAGTAACGGCTCGTTGAGACGCCGTCATTAACAGGATCAGGTTGCTAAGCAATTTAGTGGTTGATCAAATTTTAGCAGCTGCTTTAGGTGTTAATTTAGACGGTGTGTGTTTAGTAGTGGTTTTGACCGTGAGATGCTTTTTGGTTGCAAGTTTGGGTGCCTTTTTAGCGTTTTGCTTGGCGGTCTTTTTGATTAATTGTGGTGCCATCTTCTTAGTTTTCGTTGGTTGGGCTAACGTTTTTTTAGTGGCGAGAGTCGTTACCTTTTTAGTTGGTTTGATACTTGCCTTAGGGTGCTTGATCGTTAGCTTCGTTGATTTTGCCTTGGTGGTCGTCTGCTTTGTCAATTTGATTACCTTTTTAGAGGCTTTGATTTTAGGCGTTGCTTTCTTAGCACTGGTGGCTTTAGGTCCAGCCTGCTTGGTGGTCTTCTTAGTAATTGTCAACTTAGTCTTCGGGGTTTTCTTGGTCGCTTTTAATTTAGCGGTCGGGGCGTTCCCTTTAATCATCGTGGTGGCTTTAGCCCAGCCGAGGGCCTTACCGTGTTCACTAATGAGGTAATATGTGGCCGACGTATGTTTGCCGGTTGCTAAAGTAATCGTCTTAGTTACCGTGTAAGTCTTTTTTAGTGCTGAGTTTTGCTTTGGCCGGGCTAACAAAGGCGATTGCCCGATCGGCGGCAAAGTGAATTGTATTCAAAGTCGTGGCGGCCTTCGCGTGCATTGTGATGGCGGGGAAGTGGGTCGCTTTAGTGAGTGCATGGGTAGTGGCTTTTGGGGTTACCGTGGCGGCATTAGCCGTGGTGGTCATGGCAAACGGGCTGGCAGCCAATGGTAATGCCAAAGCAAGTGTTGCAACGACTGATGTTAATTTTTTCATTTCAAAATCCCCCTTAAAGTGAATCTTTTTTGATTCGAAGATAGTTTAGCACCTTGACTGCTTTGCAACAATCGTAATATCAATAAAATTATCAAAAAGTGGGTGAATTTGAATGCAATCAATAAAGGCTTGATAACAAACGAACCGCGGTGGGAGTAACCGTTGGGTTAATGAGAGTGACCGAGATTTTAGAACTAACGTTCGCACTGAATGGGAAAGTTATGGTATGCTAGAACGGTATTTTTACTGAAAGGGGTGGGCGGCATTGCCGGCAGCAACAACTTTAATAACCCCCGCTGAAAATCGTTTCTTTCTGTTAAGTGAACGAGCTCGACGGCGGACCACGCTCCAACAAATTAGTGCGTTATTACGCGCACACGTAACGGTAAAGGCTGACAGTGATTTCTTGAAACCGACTGTCCGTAACTTGATTTTACAAGATCATGCACAGTGGTTGACCGACTGTAGTCATGAGTGGCAACTTTTGGCGAGTCTGCCGTACGTTGTTAACCCGAATGAAAGCCGACAAGCATGGCATCATTGCGAATTGTGTCATAAGCCGGTTCGTTATGAGTACCATGTTCAAAACAAGCATAATCATCGTGAGTTGATTGTCGGTTCTGAATGCGTCAAAAAGTTCATGAACGCCGAAACGCGTTACTTGATGGTGATTACAACAGAAGATAACTTTTATGCGGTGGCCCAGTATCAGACGCTGACTACCGCTGTACCAACAGTGCCAACGATCATGTTTGCTCAGCCGTGGCTACCACAATTACCGGCTGAGCAAGCGCCCCAAGCGCGCAAGTTGCGACAAACAACGACGCAAACCGTCACGACGTACCTAAAACGTCGTACCAAGCAGCTACCATTACAGGAACTAAAGCCCGCTGAACAAACCTATCAGCGGTTAGTCCATGATGAACAAACGGTGATTGAAGCGGCTGAGCGGGCGGCCCGTCAAGCAATTGTGACTAATCAACAACAACGCCAGGCACAAGCGCAGCAAAGTGCTGTGAAGGCCGAGCAAACCTTGCGCCAGAGTCACGCCTATCAATGTTATTTACAGCAGCTGGCGGCCATTATTGTGATGCGTCCGGAACGACCGATGGCGAAGCAACAGTTTGAAAAAATCACGCCACCAGCGACCGAACGCCCTTTGGTGAACTCTTATCAATTCGGGCAAATGGTGACTGAATATCGACAGACTGGGAAGATTCAAGTTCGGCGCCTAGCCATGCTTGATCATCAGTTCGTTGCCGCACTTAATCAGGTGACTCAACAGCTAGATGAACAACAAACGACGCGTTTTTATGACGATGTCTTCAATAGTTGTTGGGGCTGGCAGTATCATCAGCAGGCGACCCAACGTGCGGATTGGGAGCACTTATTGACGACCCGGTGGGGCCAATCATTGTCGCTGGCTTGGTTTGAACAATTAGCCATGCAAACGACAATGCCACAAACTCAACAGTGGCTTGCGGACAATGCGGATGCCGGTATGCAAGCAGCACTACAGCAACGTTTGGCTGCGCATGAAGACCGCCAACCGATTGCCCGTGACCGGATGACTAGATCGGAATTACGACAGTTTTGTTTGCGTGAACAGCCAGCTGCGCCGACATTAGAAGCATTTGAACAGGTCTTTGACCAACAGTATCAATTGTCCGTCGACCGGCAAGCAACGGCCCATGAAACGTTAGCCTATTACTATATTGCGCGTCAATATCAAGGTGACCATCAGCGTGCGTTACAACAACTGAATTGGTTATTGAAAGTCTAAATGTTTCACGTGAAACATAAAAACGCCCACTGATTTTTTTCAGTGGACGTTTTTAATTCGGCTGACAGGTTAACTATTAATGACGCTGTGATAGCGCGAGGCTGCAAATTCATACAGCGGCCGGCTAAGTGGTGTGACCTCAACGGCTTCTTCAAATGGTGCCGTAACCATGGTGTTGTCAGCGTTTTTAGCGAGTTTGACGGCCCAAGTTGGATCATAAAGTAATTGTTGGCCCACTGCGACTAGTTCGGCAGTTTGTAACACAGTCTTGACATCGTCGCGGGTCCGGACGCCACCAACACCAACTAGTGGCAATTTACCTTGTAACGCTTCGTGCACGTAGGTCATGATGGATTTATCTTGATACTGCGGGTCTCGTGAAACACGGTCATAGTTGTTGAGTGAGACATGAACGTAATCTAATCGACTTTCCCGTAGTTGTGAGAGTAACCAAAGGGTATCTTCAAGCCGAATACCTGGTTCTTCGAATTCTTCTGGTGAGAAACGATAGCCAACGATGAAGGGCCGGTCCGCATATTGGTCAACAGCTGCAAAGACGGCCTTTAATAATTCATCAATAAAGCGGAACCGTTCTTGTGGCGTGCGACCACCGTATTCATCGGTGCGGCGATTACTATGTGGTGAGAAGAACTGTTGGATCAAATAGGTATTGGCACCGTGTAATTCAATCCCATCAAAGCCGGCTTGAATCGCGCGCCGAGTTGCTTCACCGAATGCTGAAATTGTTGCGTGGATCTCGTCAATCGACATTGCGCGTGGGGTCTCCGCATCGTCACGAAGGGCTGCAACGGCACTGGCAGAGACAATCTGTTCGCCATTTAAGACGGCTCGATGCGTCATTCGACCGGCGTGGAAGATTTGAACGATAGCTTTGGCACCTTGACTTTGAATGCCATGAGCAAGTGCACTTAGACCGGGCAGCATCGTGTCATGCGCGATACTAAGCTCGCCATGCCAACCCTTACCGAGATCTTCGACGTTGGCAGCACCCGTAATCACGGCACCTAAGCCAGTAGCTCGTTGTGTGTAGTAGTCGATTTCGTCATGGGTGATACTACCATTGTAAAAGCTTTGAGTCGTCGTCATGGGCGACATCATTAGGCGGTTGCGTAGTGTAACGCCAGATTTGAATTTGAGTGGTTCGTTAAAACTAGTCACAATAAAACATCCTTTCAAGCTAGTTTTGCTTACTTTTTGTAAGATCTAGTTTCAGTTTAGCGGTTGAAATTTGTTTTTTCAATTTTAAAGTCGCTGGTTTTAGTTAATCTTGGCATAACAGGATGGTGCGTGTGGAATAAGGGGATTGTTGCTGTTGTTAAGTCAGGTGAGGCTTGATAGGTAGATGCAAACAAAAAACTTCATCGATAAGCATGGTCGACGAAGTTTTTTGGAAAATTATGATGCAACGTTATGCCTTAAACGGATTCCAGAAACGGCCACCGTTGACCTTAAAGAGGGCGATGCCGAGGATGATCAGCAGAGCAACTAACGTTAACGCCAGATAGTCGTTACGTTTAAAGCGTTGGGCCATGTACCATGTGCGATGTTTTCCCTTACCGAAGCGCCGCAATTCCATCGCCTGACTAATGGTTTCGATTCGATCTAAGCTTGAAAAAATCAATGGAAGCAGAATTTGAATGCCGCCACGAATACGGGTCATAAAATGCGCTTTTTTCGACATTTCAAACCCCCGAGCCTGTTGTGCCAGACTGATAGTACGGTAATCAGCTTGAACGTCTGGAATGTAACGTAGTGCAATCGCTACGGAATAGCTGATACGATAAGAAATTCCAATCTTATTGAGACTCGCAGCAAATTCGCTGGGATTAGTCGTCATGAGAAAAATCAGGGCGAGTGGCACGGCAAACGTGTACTTTAATAACAAATTAAATTCATAAAAAAGTTGTTCGGCTGTCAAGTTAAAGTAGTGATCAGCAGATCCCAGTAGTAAGTGTTCGGTACCATAAATCGAGACGCCGTAATGAGGCGCAAAGACGTACACCATCACTAAGTTTAAAACGGAAAAACCAATAATAACGTTAAGCACGAACGCGATATCGCGGTAATGAATTTTTGAAAAGCGGAATAGAATCAGTGAAAAAATCATCACCCCGATTAAGTAACGCGTGTCGTAAGTCATCATCCCGATAACTGATAAGCCAACAAAGCAGAGTAGTTTAGTGCTACCGCTAAGTCGGTTTAAAAAAGTATGACGGTCGTTGTACCCGATCAATAATTCATGTTGCATCTTAGCGCGCCTCCCGTTCAGCCTGAACAAATTTTGCGACGAATTCTGTCGGGTTTAAATGGTGCGCTTCTGCCAGGGTGTATAAACTTGTCTTGGCTAAGGAAGCTTGCTGAATAATGGATGCGTTGGTCAACACATCGGCTGGGCGAGCATCCATCAAAATGTTGCCGTGGCCCAACACAATCGTGCGATCCGTGTATTCTAGCATTAGGTGCATATCATGCGTGATCAACATAATCGTCATGTGTTGTTCCTGATTGATCTTAGTTAAGAAGGTCATCATTTCAGTATAGTGTTGCAAGTCTTGGCCCGCAGTAGGCTCATCAAGAATTAGCATGGCCGGTTCTAATACGAGGATGGCCGCAATCGTGACCCGTTTCTTTTGACCGAAACTGAGCGCAGAAATAGGCCAGTGGCGAAACTCATAGAGACCACAGACCTTCAGAACGGCCTGGACACGGCGCTTTACTTCATCGTCAGCGACACCTCGGAGGACCAAACCGGCAGCAACTTCATCAAAAATCATCGTTGTAGAGATCATTTGATTGGGGTCCTGAAGGATATAACCAATTTGGTCGGCACGTTCTTTGACTGATTGGTCAGCTAGGGAATGACCGTTAAATCGCATTTTGCCGGACTGTGGCATCAAAAACCCAGTAATCAGATTGCTTAATGTTGACTTACCAGTCCCGTTTTGACCCACTAGACTAATCATTTCACCCTGATGAAGTGTGACGGTGATATCGTTGATGATTGGTTTGGCGGGATCGTACCCGAATGTCAGATGCTCAATTGCGAGTAACGGTTGGTCATGAACGGTGGGTGACTGTAGTTGTACGCCGGTGGTCCAGTTTTGCAACGTCGCGGTGAGGTCGGGTACTTGTAAGGCTTGGAGGTTATCCAAGTGTTGGCAAGTTGCTAGATCAACACCGGCTAGTTTGAGCGCTGAAAGGTATAATGGTTCGCGTAGCCCGAGTTGAGTCATGAGTGATTGCCGCAGAATCGTTTCCGGCCGGTCGTTAGCGACGATCGCGCCGTCTTGCATGACAATCAGCCGGTCGATTGGTTGCTGTAACACGTCCTCAATGCGGTGCTCAATAATGATGACGGTCAGGTCCTGCGTATGAGTCAGCTGATCAATGAGTGCCATCGAGGCTTTACCCGATGCCGGATCAAGACTCGCTAGCGGTTCATCAAATAATAGGATTTTACTATTGTCGATCAGAACACCAGCCATGGCGACCCGTTGCTTTTGCCCACCAGATAATTCCTGCGGGCGGTGAGTCAATAAGTCCTGGAGGTCTAAAGTTTGGGCCCACTGTTCAGTTGCTTGTCGCATGGCCGGTTGGGTCTGCTGATCATTTTCCAATGAGAAAGCCATATCTTCGACGACAGTCAAACCGACGAACTGACTATCAGGATCTTGCAGTACCGTACCGACGTCTTGGGATAATGCAAAAATGGAGCTCTCAGTAATGGTTTGACCAGCAATCCTTGCTTGGCCCGTCACTGTTCCTGGATAGGACTGCGGAATCAAGCCGTTCAAACACCGGCCTAATGTAGATTTACCGGAGCCAGAAGGTCCAGCAATCAACACTTTTTCACCGGGGTAAATATCCAGATTAATATCACGTAAAGTTGGTTCCGTTTGGCTATTATATTGAAAAGAGAAATTTTTAAAGCTAATGATGGGTGCGCTCATGTTATTAACGTTCCTTTGTTAAGCTCCCACGTTGGGTCCGCGTCCGGGCGTATAAGACTAGTAGGATGGTCCCAATGATGGCAACTGAGATGGAATCGGCGATCCAAGTAATGACACCTTGAAGGTAAACTTTGTTGGCCGGTTCATGATAAATAATAATATCACCAGTTGGTGCTAAAAGCACCCAACCAATAAAGTTGACGATGATTTGGTAAATGTTAAACCAGACTAATTTTGCCGTTCCTAGCACGCCATTTTCAATCTTGAGCCGATTTTTAGCTAGTCCGAAGGCAACCCCAATCAGACCATCAACGATGACCCAGGTCCACCAAGGCGAACCATAAGTTACGAAGTCGTTTAAGGCGTGACCGATGAACACGGCTAAACCAGCTGCAACGGGACCAAAGATGGCACCTAGTAAGGCTAAAAACCCCATCGCGACGTTAACCTGGGTATTCGGCACACCCGTTGGAATGGCGACAAATTTCATGAGAACAAAAATAACGGCGGCGCCGATCCCGGTAGCCACGACGGTACGAATTGAATTGGATTGCTTGTTTTGCATAGTGTAACACTCCTTAAGTATTGAGAATGAATAAGTTCTAATAACCATTAATAAAAGCGAACAGGCGTTAATTTCAGATCAGTTATGGTCATAAAAAAACGCGCCTAAAAGCGAATGCTTTCTAGGACGCGTTTGCGTGTTACCACCGAGATTTTCCCACAGGGACTTATCATGATCGTAACGGATCGCTCCGACTGAGATGGCCCCAGTAGCTTCTTCAAGACCATCTTCAACTAACCACGTCATCGTTTTGCACCAAAAATACGACTCTCTAAGCACGAGAATTAGCTTACTCATCTTGTCACAGCTTTTTCTAATCTGAATTTAACTATTAAAGCATACGCCAAAGTCTGTGGGGGTGCAAGTAAAACCGAACGGATGTAGCCGGTTACATCGAGATTGAACGGGAAAATCGGGAACAGCTGATTAAATGGTGGTCAAATGTGCTGATTCATTCGGCTATACGGTCAGTGACGGATGCTGATGATTAGTTGGATTGGTCGTTAATTAAACAAAGCCAATAAAAGTATATACAAATGATTTCAATTAGCTACTAAAAGGGGTAAACTAGTTGACAAGACCAAATGATGAAGGGGATGTGAGTAGTTTGGCTTATAAGTATGAAACGATTGCGGATAGTCTGCGACAAGACATAAAATCCGGTAAATATACGCCGGGCGAATTGATGCCCGACCAGAATAAATTAGCTGAAACTTTTGATACGACACGAATTACGATTCACAAGGCCATTCAATTACTGATTATTGAAGGGATGGTTTACTCCAAGCGTGGCGCGGGGACCTTTGTTCGCAAGGACTTTGGTTTGACTGAACGGCGCCAAGAAACGCTGGTAGACAAGCCCCTGGGAACAACGCAAACGAATGCCGGTAAAAAGGTGACGAGTAAGGTGTTGGAATTACAAGCTCGCTTGCCTACTAAGCGGGAAGCGGAACAGTTGTTAATCGATGAGATGGATCCGGTGTACGTTATTCGGCGGACCCGCTACGTTGATGGTAAGGTGTGGGCGTATGAGCATACGATTATGCCAACGAGTATCGTGACGTTGACGAAGCAAGTCCTCGAAGGCTCGGTCTACGGTTACTTAGAGCAACATAGTGGCAAGAAAATCGCGGGTTCACACCGTATTATCTCGGCAGCCCGAGTGACGGCTGATGACGTTGCCGCAATGGGCGCGACTCTGAATGATCCCGTGTTGGTCATTAATCAGATTAGTTACATGGATGATGGTCAACCCTTTGAAGTCTCCGAATCACATTTCCCATACGAGACAAGTACGGTCGTAGCGGATGTTCAAATTCATTAAAGCAATCGGTAACCGCGTTAATCAGTGGCTACCGATTTTTTGTGGAAATTATTCTGGGGAGTTGCATTCAAGAAAACGGTGGCCCATAATTAAATTGATTGAAAAAGAAAGCGCTTCAATAATCTGATTAAGGGGGATGAAAATATGCCAGCTAACTTTTATCAACGATTAATTGATAAGTATGAACCAATGACGGAAGCAGCGTTCTTAGTGTTAGTCAGTGTTCGCCAGCCGATTACCAGTGAAGCGATTCCGGCAAAAATCGCTGAAATGACCAATAATCAACTACAGCTAGGATTAGGAACCTTATTTACGAATTTGCATGCCATGACGAAGGATTATTTAATGACGGAACGAGTCGACGAAAATGACGTGCATACCTATGAAATCACGGGGAGTGGTGAATCGGTTTTGGCGGCTGAACGAAAACGACTGCAATTATTGAATCAGATTTGTGAGCAGGCGGGATTGTAACGGGTTAATTTAACGGGGAAGTGAGTATATGTGGCGTTATCAAATGGCGGTCAAAGGCTCAGAGCAGGAATTGCGGTGGCTCAATCAGCAGGCACAACGCGGGCAATTACTGCGGCGTATCAGGGGGAACTGGTATCAATTTCAAAAAACAGCAACTCGGTATCAAGTCTTTAGTGAATATGTGAGCGGTAATGTTGCAACTGAAATCGACGACCAGCACACACCGTTCAAATTGTTAGCACGGCTACAATTGACGAAACCAGCCGTACAGGTGATTTATACGGGCACGGCTCAGACTGAGTTGCAGGGGGCGCGAGTGGATCGTCAGGACGCACCGTTGCAGTTGAAAATTGCACTGGCGCAACGGGGACACTTGTTAAATGTCATGAATATTAGGTTAGTGGTTGGTCTGATACTGGCCGTGATCGTGATTAGCCTGAATGTGAGTGATAACGTGGCCAGTTGGGGAATGCTAGCATGGTTACTATTTACCTTCTATCCTGCATGGCAAGCAAGTCGGCTGCATAAACAGGCGAATGCGCTGCGAGTCATTACGCAACAATATGATGATGCTTGGCGGCCAACGATGCACGTTTTCTTGAAAAACATGTCCACCGAGCTGGATACAGAAAAAGTGGCTGGTCTAGGGGCGTGGGTTTACGTCGGTCAAGATCATCACGGGATGTACTGGTACGACTTGAAGACGCTGGCAAGTGCTGCGGAAATCAAGCAATCGCTACAGCCAATTGTGGGAGATAGCGTTTCTGTATCGATTGTAAGTTGGCTGGGATTGGCACCAATTGGATTTGTTTAAACTTTTAAAATGGAAGTGGTAGGTATGTGGCGGCATCGATTTTTGATCAAAGGTTCTGAACAGGAGTTGGCATGGCTGAATGCGCAAGCACAGCGGCGCTATTTATTGATGGCCATTCATGGAAATTGGTATCAGTTTAAAAAAGTGCCGACGATTTATCGGGTCTTTAGTGAGTATGTGCCGCAAGCAATCGCGGCTGACATGAGCAACAGTAACAGCGCGTTTCAAGTTCTCGCCCAAGTGCAAGTACAGCAACCAGATGTTCAGATTGTGTATACTGGCAGCGACCAACCAGCATTACAGCAAACGACAATGGCACCAACTGATCCTAAGATTCGTTTGCAAGTAGCTTTGCAGTTACGTGATCAGGCGATGAATACGATCAACCTCAGTCTTTATGCAGGGGTTGTGGTATGGGGATTGTTTTTGATACTGATCCTTCATCAGGGTGATACAGATTTAATAGGCGTCTGGATGCTAATGCTGTTAGTAGGACTTCTCGCGGTATTAGGACTGTATCGGACGGCACATCGTTTGCAGAATCAAATCAGCCAGTTACGGCGTGACACTGAACAGTACGACGGGGCCTGGATGCCGACGATGCACGTTTTTGTGAGCGCATTGACTGCTGATCTTGACACCGAGAAACCGGCATTAAAGTCGTTAGGCCGGTGGACCTTAGTTGGTCATAGTAAAAAGGGCCAGTATTGGTATGATCTGCAAACGCTAGCAAATGCGGCAGAAATCAAACAGACTTTACGACCGTTCGTTACGACTGACACTAACGTCAACGTTCTGAGCTGGTTAGGGCTCGCGCCACTGGGCTGGTTTGTGTGATTGGCAATAATTGTTTGTACAATTAACATATAAAACGTTAGACTATTCTGAGACTAACGTTTTTTTTGTGTTTACCGGTCTGATGATAATATAAATGATAAAAAGTGACATATAATCATAATAGTAGTATTCTAAATAAAAGACAAAGCTGGAATAGGTTGAGTGTTAGTTAATCAGCTGGAAATTAATGGATATTGCGCGAATTTTACTATAAAAGTTTTTTTATTCGTCACAAATATTTCATATAATCGGGTTAACTTAAATAGTACAAGCTCGATTGTGTTGAAGACAATTGAGCTGATTACACAGAAAGCTTAGTGAGGTGATTTTGATGCGACTTAAGGATTTAACTGGTGAGACTTTCAGCCGTTTGACCGTTATCGAACGGGCTGAAAGTGCGCCGAATGGTAATGCACGGTGGTTGTGTCAGTGTTCATGTGGACGACAAGTAGTTGTCGATAGTTATCGGTTACGGAAAGGGATTACGAAGAGCTGCGGCTGTTTACGGGCAGATGTTAGTCGAAAGAATATTTTTGAAAATCCGCAAACCCGTAAAAATATGGGACGTAGTGATAACTTACCGCTTTATCAGGGAACTTCGGTCGATCGATTGAAACCGAATAGCCGGAATCGGAGCGGGGTCATTGGTGTTTCCTTTGATCGGTGCTCACAGAAGTGGGTCGCACGGTTAATGTATCGGGGCCGCTTAGTTTTGAATCAGCAGTTTGCTGATATGGATGATGCCATCATGGCACGTAAGCAAGCAGAACAACGCTACGTTATGCCAGTGTTAGAAGAATATGCGAAATCAAGCGCGGATTAAGATGCGTACATAATTAGCATGCCAGGAGACTGGTGTGCTTTTTTTGCGATTATTACCCGGGAAATAAACGAGTTAGATTAATACCCGTGAGGACCGATTATTTGTGTTTATTGATCGAACTAGCTAAAATTAACAGGCAATTTAAATTAGAACGGAGGAACTTTGAGCATGGAAATGGGATTGGCAGGAAAACGGGTCTTGGTCACTGGTTCGACTAAGGGAATCGGACGGGCAATTGCGGTAGCATTTGCCAAGGAAGGCGCGGATGTGGTCATTAATGGTCGCCGCGCAGATACGGTGGCAGCGGTTGTGGATGAACTCGCAGCGGCATACCCAACAACTCATCCAGTGGCGGCACCGTATGATATTAGTGATCCGCAGCAAGCTGACAAAATGTTTCAACAAATTCCAACGGTTGACGTACTGGTCAACAATATGGGAATCTTTGGGCCAATGGCTTACGATGAGATTGACGATGCAACCTGGGAACGCTTCTTTAAAGTGAACGTGTTGTCTGGCAATCGGTTGGCAAAACATTATTTACCTGCAATGTTAGCCCAAGATTTTGGACGCATTATCTTTATTGCGAGTGAAGAAGCAGTTATGCCTTCGGGGGGAAATGCCCCAATATTCGATGACTAAATCGATGAACCTTTCTTTAGCGAAGAGTCTGTCGAAGTTAACAGTTGGCAGCCACGTAACGGTTAACACGGTTATGCCCGGCTCGACATTAACAGAAGGTGTTCAGAAAATGTTAGATGATATGTATGCTGATTCAGATTTGCCAAAGGATCAGTGGGAGCATGACTTTATGATTAATCATCGACCACTATCACAAATTCAGCGTTTGATTCGGCCGGAAGAAATTGGTCGGTTAGCAGTGTTTGTCGCTAGTCCGTTTGCTAGCAGTTTTTCGGGTGAAGCATTGCGGGCGGATGGTGGGTTAGTCCCAACTATCTTCTAGTGGCTAATGAAGACGATATATCTTTCTGGTTCTGCCATAGAAATTCAGATGTCAAAAAACTGTTTTAGCGAGTAAAGTTTATCGCCAAAACAGTTTTTTTGTTGACTTGACTATCCTCAGAAGCCAGTTTCAAGCGGATTAGATGTTTAAAATAAAATTTTTAACTGATTGACTGGCTAGTCATTGACTTATTAGTCAACGGCGCCTATGATTGCAGCATCAACAATAAGATGCTCGAATTTGAAGGATGGGAGTGAGTCATATGGATAAAGAACCGTTATTAAGGATTAGTCACTTGCAAAAGCATTTCGGGAAGTTTCAGGCTCTCAAGGATATTAATTTTGAAATCAACGCGGGGGGAAGTTTTTGGCTTTATCGGTCCGAATGGTGCTGGTAAATCAACCACCATTCGGGTACTACTTGGAATTTTAAAAGCTAGTGGTGGGCAGGCGACGATTTTTGGTCGCGATGTCTGGCGGGATAGTGTGGCGATTCATAAGCGAATTGCTTATGTGCCAGGCGATGTTTATTTATGGCCTAATCTAAGTGGTGGGGAAATTATTGACTTGTTTCTTAAACTAAACGGTGGTCAGCATACGGCTAAGACGGACGCGCTAATTAAACAATTCGAACTGGATCCGCGTAAAAAAGCGCGCACTTATTCTAAAGGTAATCGGCAAAAGGTGGCCTTGATTGCGGCACTCTCAACGGATGCTGATCTATATATTTTTGACGAACCAACGTCCGGACTGGATCCGCTAAATGAGCAGACGTTTCAAAATGAAGTATTGGCTTTAAAACGGCGAGAGAAGAGCGTCCTGTTATCTAGCCATATTCTGTCAGAAGTGGAAAAAATGTGTGATCGCATCGGTATTATCCGTGAGGGACAGATTGTTGAAACGGGGTCGTTAGCTGAGATGCGGCACTTGACCCGAACCACGGTCGATGTGCAAACACGACTGCCTTTGACTGACTTGACCACCCTAGCTGGTGTTCACGGGGTCACAGCGCGCCACGGAGATAACCACGTCAGTCTAGCCGTCGATGCTGACCAGTTGACGCCGGTAGTGCAGTACTTGGCGAGTCGGAAACTGATCAGCTTAACAACGACCCCACCAACGTTAGAAGATTTATTCATGCGCTATTACACGACCGAACAACAACCGGTGAAGGGGAAGTGATGCTGATGGCAACACAACTATTTGCTCGTACCGGATTACTGATACGGTTCAACTTACGACGAGATTGGAAAAAGTTGCTCATTTGGGTCGTCGTGTTGACGGGGCTATTCACGGCCATCGCCGCGAAGTTTGATGGTATTTATGGCACTCAGATGGCACTGAATGAAATTGTCAAAACGCTTAAAACGCCCGCGATGATTTCCTTATTTGGTGCGTTTTCGGCCAAATCGCCATATACGACGGCCAAGGTGTTTGCAACTGAAATGGTGGTTTTTATGGCCATCGTCATGATTGTGATGAATATCATGGTGGCCGTGGTTACGACGCGCGGGGATGAAGATGATGGCCTGCTAGAGCTAGTGCGTGCCCACGCGGTCGGTCGGTTAGCACCACTATTCGCCGGGGCAGCTGAGTTAACGGCGCTAAATGGTTTGATTGGTTTTCTTTTTGCCCTCGGGCTGACCGTCGCCAAGCTTCCGGGAGCGACGACGCCAGGTAATTGGTTAATTGGTCTGGGCTTAGGGGGCTTAGGCTGGGCTTTTGGAATGTTGACGCTGTTACTTGCACAGGTAATGACTAGTGCGAGTGGTACGACGATGCTGAGCTATTTGCTACTGGGCGTCATGTACGTTGCACGAATGGGCACGGATGTTAACCGTCCAGACCTGACTTGGTGGATCCCCTTTGGTTGGATTGAAAAATTAGATGCGTATCAAACCAATGATTGGTTACCAATCGGCCTGTATGTATTACTGGGTCTTGGTTGTTCAAGTTTGGCTGCAGCTCTTAATGCTTATCGGGACTTGGGCGCGGGCTTAGTCGAACCACGGCGCGGTCGGCGACAGGCTAGTGGTTTATTGCGGGGTCCCGTGACCCTATTATGGCGGCAGGCACATGGTCTGATTATTGCATGGCTACTAGGGAACTTTATCTTAGGTGCCGCGTATGCGTCCGTCTTTAATACGATTGGCGATCTGGCAAAGAGCAATCCAATGATCAAACAACTGCTAGGTGCGTCAGCTTTAGCAGCAGCGAATCGCTTGATCGTCAAAAATTTCATTGCTGTGTTGGCTATCGTCATGGTGATCGTTGCACTGGTTCCAGCAGTACAGTTAATGCTCAAACTGGTCAATGATGAACAAAAAGGCTATCTACATCAAGTTTATGCGACGGCCACATCACGTTGGCACGTGTGGGCAAGCTATACCGGCTGGGCAATCGTAACGGGACTGCTCGTTTTACTTGCCGGTCTAAGTGGTATGTATTTGATGGGCCTGACGAGTATGGTCAAGCCCATCAGTTGGGTGACCTATTGGCACGTGTTTGCGGCCTATGCACCGGCGATGTTAGTGATGGTAGCGGTGACGAGTGCCTTAGCGGGCTGGCGACCTAAATGGCGGTATGCTGCGTGGATCTGGGTATTTTACGCCTTCTTCTCATTGTATCTTGGTAATTTGATTGATTTGCCAAAATGGGCACGCCGTTTAACGCCCCTTGGCTTTGTTAACAAGGTACCAATCAAGCCCTTAGATGGAACGACAAGTAGCTGGTGCCTATTATTAACTGTGCTAATATTAGTAGTAGCAGCACTAAGTTATCGGCGGCGTGATCTAGCTCAGTAAACGAAAGGAGTGCGTGACATGGCAGTAAAACAACCTGTTCCTAAAGACCCGGCGAAGGTCGAGCGTATTATGCACGCGGCCATGCACACCTTTGCCGTCAGTGGCTATCGAGATGCTAAAACGGATGTGATTGCGTCCGCGGCAACGGTGTCTAAGGGCCTATTATTTCATTATTACGGTAGCAAACAGCGCTTGTATTTGGCCACTGTTCAGCTTGCTACTGACACGATTATTGCCACCATTAATCAACAAGTTTTTGATGTTCCAGATGACCTAGTCACGTTGATGGTGCGGAGTGCGCGTTACAAGGCGGCGTTTGGTAAAGACCACCCGGATGAAATGAAGGTCTTGATTGACGCCTATGGCGCGCTGGAGCGCTTGCCGGTAAAGATACAGGCACAAATGAAGATCCTGTATACTAAGTCGATGACTATTTCCCGGGAAATGATCAGTCAGGTGCTGGATAAAATGACGCTGCGTGCGGATGTTGATCGTGATGCAACGATTGCTTTGATTATGGGTGTTTACAATCAGATTTTTATGGAATTTCAGACCTATATGCGTGAGAATCATCAAGTTGAATCGATGGCCGATATCGAATGGGTGGTCAGTCGCGCAAAAACCTACATGGGGATTTTAGAACATGGGTTTATGGCGGCGGATTTAGATGACCAGCAGTAATAATACGTATCTTAGACAGCCGACGGATGTTTAATCCGGACGACTGTTTTTCGACCGGTGGATTCGGCAGCGTTTAATAGTGATAATGTTTATTCGCTTTTTTCGTTAGCAGGCTAAAAATGTGGTAAGTTAGACTTAATAGATGACGGATGAAGTGAGGGATCGGAATGGAATTACATTTAACGGCACGACAGACGGGATTGTGGCAACGGTTGATGGCACTGGCACGTGAGCAATTGATGGGACTCGCCATGCAGATGGAGTCGACTGGGAAAGTCGATCGACCGACACTGACAACGCTTGCCCAGCAATTGGCTTTGGACGATCCACTACCAGATGACCGCCTGAGCCAACGGGTTTTGAGTACATTAGCGCTGGCGCAAAGTTCAGCTGGGCTCGCTATGAGTTTTGCCAGTAGTTGGCAAGTTGAGGATGCAATATTAACGTTTGGAACCCCGCAACAACGCCAACGGTATTGTGCACAATCAGGTGTTTTTGGACTCGCGGCATTACCGGAACAAGTCATGGCTAGTAGTACCGTCAAAGCAACGCCGGTAACAGCTGGCTGGCAACTGTCCGGTGCGGTTAAAACGGTATTGAATGTTACACAGGCAACTGAGTATTTAGTTCTCGCACAGACACCACCGAATGCTACAGGGGCCTTTGTTATTAGTGCTGATCAGCCAGGCGTCACGGTCAGCCAACCAATAACCCCTTTAGGGTTACACGGATTGACCATCGCGGATGTTCAACTCACCGATGTCCCGGTTACGGCCGCTGATCAAATCGGTCAATTGGGACAAGGACAACGAGTGATGCAACGGGCGCAAAGCTTGGGGCAATTATTTGCCGGGGCGATTACAGCGGGAATATGGCAACATGCCACAGACCAGGCACGACAGTTAGCGCTGACAGAACAGCCGCCGTTAACTGCCTTGGCGCCAGCAATGGCGATTACGGCCGCCTTACAGACTAGTGTCTACAATGCGGCCCAACAGGCCGATGATGAGCGCCCATTTACAGACGCAGCGCAATTGGCGGCAATGTTTGCCAGCCAAAATGCCTTGGCGCCGTTTAAAATTTTGATGCCATTGATCGGTGATCTAGCCTATACGCAACACTCGCCGTTAAGTGCCTTGCAAAATGACGTGGCGACACTACCGTTGATTGTTGGCACGGATACGCAATTGGCGTTGACTTTTGCCACGACGAGCCTGAATGACGAAGTGGCCGATGTCCCGACAACGGGACCCCACACAGCTCCTGAGCACCTAGTCGTGGCCGACCTACATCGGGTCGTAAAACGCTTGAATTTGACTAGGGATGTGCCAGTCAATGTCGGCAGTATTGCTACGGCGAAACGCGTCGTGGCATTAGGTCGAGGCGCGATGGAACCGGCAGTATTGCTTCAAGCCCAACAATTGGCCAAGTGGATTGGTGCAGCATTGGCTGTTACCCAGCCGCTAACGGCTATGGAACAATTTAGCATTGAGCAACAAATTGGTGCCTCAGCAGTGACGGTTGCACCAGAAGTCTTGATCAACATTGGCGTCGCTGGTGATGATGATTACTTGGCTGGCATGGCTGGTGCGCAACACGTTCTTTCTGTGAATACGGATGAACAAGCGCCAATCTTCAAGCATTCACAACAAATTTTCGTGGGCGGTGCCGCTGAATTTTTGGCCGGAATGGTGGCAGCATTAAATTAATACGAAGTCGAGTTCGGCACTGTTGGTAGGTCTGACGGGGTCGTATGACAATCAATTGTTTGCACAAAAACTAAGGGTCACAGCAATGTACTGTGGCCCTTGGTTTTTTACTTAGCTTTAAATTAAGTACCACCAGTCATTACTTAATTAACGAAATAATTAATGACCACCGTCACTTAAAACGTGCGGTGAGCTGGTTCAGAATCGGAATCTTAAATAGGGCAATCAAGATAACTGAGTAGCAGACGTAGGTTATGACTTCTTGTATCATGCGCGTTGTTAGCAAAACTGACCATGGTGTTAAGTACATGAGATGAAGCCAGAGGCTGTTTAAAAACAAATTGAGAATAAAGACGACGATAAAGTTAGCGACGAGAACGCGCGTCAGTGAAGTTTGATGTTGAAAGGCGTATCCAAAGACTAACCCAGTCAGAAAAGCGGTTAGGATAAAACCAGGAAAAAAGGTGAACTTTGGGAAGAGCAGCATTCCGAGTAGGGAGGAAATCGCGCTACTGCCGGCTGTAACTAGTGGTGAAAATAAACGGGCCGTTAAACCAATAATAATAAACGCGAAGGATATCTTGGTTAGCAATAGTTGAATTGACAGTAAACTCCCTAAGATAAGTTGCATGGCAATTAAAGCACCGAGTAACGGGATACGCCGAACCGTGAGTGATGATGTCATAATAATTGAAGCCCCCTAAGTGTGTTGAATGTATTTTAGGGGAATTTGTTGAGAATTACTAGACCTGAAATTATTGGTTATAAGTAATATAAAAATATCGCTAGGAGAAACGCTATGACGTTATGTAGCGTTTCTCCTAGCGATCAATTAATCCGGAATATGGCTCCCGTTGGACATGGGTTGCAGTTATCGCTACAATGTTGATAAAAGGCAGTATGGAGGCGTTTGAATGGCATACATTACAAAAAAAGAAAATTGCACAAGCCTTTCATGACGTCGTCCTAGTGAGGGGCTTTAGCCGAACTTCCGTGACGGCAATTATGAGCACCGCCGATTTTAGACGGCAAACATTTTATGATTATTTTCAAGATAAATATGAATTATTAACCTGGTTTATTGATGACACCCTGACTGAAACGGTTGAACATAATCTGAATTATTTGCCTTGGATCGACATTATTAAACTAGTTTGTTACGAGTTAGATGCGAATCGTCAATTTTATGCAGAATGTATTAACACGCAGCATGAAATTGACGTGACGGCACTTGTCGGTAACCACTTAGCCACGTTATTGACTGAACTAACGCACGCCAATACAACAGAAACGGCGGCCCTAATCTGGTTGCTGTGCTTGGGAATCGCACAATCGTTAACGCATAATATCGTTGCGAATCATCCTGAAGATTATGAGGTGCTTTCTCAGCACGCTATTGCGGCCATCGAAATGACACTCGAAATTTTGAACTAGTTAGGCCAAGCAGCAGTTTTGACGGGTCGGTTTAGAGCAGTTAACCAGTCAGGGTCGGCTAGGCTGAGTAAGGTTAATGACAACCCATGCATCCCGTTAGCAGTTAAAAAAGTTCCCACTTTGTTGAAGTCGATTGTTAGTGCGGCTAAGGTGAGTAATTCGTGAACATCATTATTGAACACCATGAGTTCCATGGGCGTTGTCCCACCGAGGGAGTTAACGAAAACGGCGTAATGGTCGTCAGCATGCCACTTAAAGTTGAGACGTAATTTACTAATTAATTCCTGTGCGAGTCGTTCTGATGATTGAAAAGGTTCACGCCGATAACCGGGTTCCCCGTGAATACCGATACCGTAATAAATTTCACCAGGATTCAAGTTAAACGATGCCGTTGACTGTCCTGGAATGCGGGCGCCGCTAGCAGCAACCCCAATCGTGTGAATGTTTGGCACTAGGGCGGCAGCGATGTGGGTCAATTCAGCGATAGAGGCCCCCTGAGCTGCAGCGGCACCAAGAATTTTATGCACTAAAATCGTGCCAGCAACTCCTCGTCGGCGCTGTTTTAAAGATTCATGATCCACGGAAATATCGTCTGCCACAATACATAGACCAGTTTGCCAATGTTCCTTTTGCAGTTGTTGTTGAGCAGCCGTAAACGCACTAACATCTGCTGGAAAATTTTTAACAATGAAAAAAACGCGACGCTGGCGTGTCACCTGTTTTGTGACTTTAACGATTTCTTGAGATGTAGGGGGTTGAAAAACCGTTCCCATGATTGCGGCAGTTAACATACCAGGCCCAACATAACCCCAGTGTGCCGGATCGTGACCGCTGCCCCCACCAGCAATTAACGGAATCTGATCATCTTGAAAGTTGCTGTCGTAACATCCGAATGTATTTGGTACCCATGTTAAATTTGGATAGGCCCATTGAATGCCCTGAGTTGCTTGACTCAGGGCATTCTGAGGTTCATTAATGATTTGCATGGGAACACCTTCTTATATTGTTAATTTGATTTTATTATAACGCATTCGAATGACCATGCTTGTCAGAAGCTGGCGGACAAAATAACGAAACTGTCCATTATTTTTGAAATCGGATTCATTTACAATTAACGTGTTAATTCGAGAAAGGAAGGACAACAAAAATGAAAAAAATAATTAATGATCCCAAGAATGTCGTCGACGAAATGGTTGATGGGTTAGTACGTGCCTATCCTCAGTATTTAACTAAATTACCGGATACCGAAGCAATGGTTCGTAGTGATCAAGATTCAATGCAGGGAAAAGTTGGAATTGTTAGTGGTGGCGGGAGTGGTCATGAGCCCGCCCACGCCGGCTTTGTTGGCCCTGGCATGCTCAGCGCTGCCGTGGCAGGACAGGTTTTCACCTCACCGACGCCAGACCAAATTTATGCGGCAATTAAGGCTGTCGATCAAGGTAAGGGCGTTTTCTTAGTCGTGAAGAATTATTCTGGTGATGTCATGAATTTCGATATGGCGAAAGATATGGCTGAATTAGATGATATTCAAGTTAAATCGATTGTCGTTGATGATGACATTGCTGTTAAGGATAGTTTATATACTCAGGGTCGTCGCGGGGTTGCCGGCACTATCTTTATGCATAAGATACTTGGGGCGGCCGCGGATCAAGGCGTTGATTTGGATGATTTAGAAAGTTTAGCAACGCATGTTTTACCACGGATTAAAACGATTGCGGTCGCATTATCCGCAGCGACGGTTCCGGAAGTCGGCAAACCTGGCTTTGAATTGGCAGATGATGAAATCGAGTTTGGCGTCGGAATCCATAGCGAACCAGGTTATCGGCGCGAAAAAATCAAGCCATCCAAACAACTTGTTCAGGAATTGCTAGGTAAATTAGATGATGAATTACACCTACAGTCAGATCATCAGTATGCGTTCTTGGTTAATGGTATGGGAGCGACGCCATTGATGGATCAGTATGTCTTTTGCCATGACTTGTTGGATGAACTGGCAACACGGCACATTCAACCGGCCTTTATGAAGGTTGGTAATTATATGACTTCGATTGATATGGCCGGTATTTCACTGACGATATTCGATGTTGCTGAATCTCAGTGGCTAGATTACTTACAGTACCCGGTCAAAACAATCGCGTGGTCATAAGGAGGAATTGAGAATGTTAACAGTTGAGAACACAACAGTATGGCTGAATAAGTTTGCTGATCAGATTGAACAACACCAAAGTTACCTAAGTGAATTAGATACGCCGATTGGCGATGGTGACCATGGGGGTAATATGGCTCGGGGCCTAGCAGCAGTTAAGGCAGCACTTGCCACGCAACCAGCAGACATAACTAAACTATTTCAAGCAACGGCGATGGCATTGATTAGCAAAGTCGGTGGTGCTTCTGGACCATTGTACGGAACAGCTTTCTTAGAAATGGCAAAGCAAAGTAAGATTGATAGCGATTTAGGTGGATTGTTGGCCGCTGCATTAGCTGGGATTGAAAAGCGGGGTGGCGCGACAACCGGCGATAAGACGCTGATTGATGTGTGGGCGCCGGTTGTTCAGGCGGTCCAAGCGGGCGAATTGACGCAGGATGTTATCGATGATGCAGTTGCTAGCACCGAACCGATGGTGGCTAAAAAAGGGCGAGCATCCTATCTAGGTGAACGTTCAGTGGGACACCTTGATCCAGGTGCTGTCTCGAGTGGTTATTTATTTACAACGTTACTGGATACGGAGGGAATCTTATGAGTTTAGGAATTGTAGTTGTTTCACACGTCCCAGAAATTGCCGCAGGTATTCAGCGTTTGTTAGGGCAAGTTGCCCAGGACGTTTCGATTACGATTGCTGGTGGTACGGATGACAATCAAGTCGGAACCAGCCTGACCAAAATTACACAAGCGTTTGATGCAAATCATGCGGATGAACTCTTGGCCTTTTATGATCTTGGTAGTGCCAAAATGAATCTGGAAATGGCCATTGAAATGAGTGATAAAACGGTCCATTTATATGATACGGCACTCATTGAGAGTGCCTACACGGCCGCATCGCTATTACAGGCGGCTGTGCCACTTGCGGATGTCGAAGCTCAATTAGCGCCATTAAAAATCAAGTAGGATGGTGACGAAACATGCACGGTTTTTTAGGTGAATTTTTAGGTACCATGGTGTTAATTGTATTTGGGGTTGGTAGTGGTGCCGCCATGAATTTAAAGGGTAATTATGCACGCCATCAGAATTGGACGTTTATTTGCTTGGCGTGGGGCCTAGCCGTTACGTTTGGGGTCTATGTTGCCGGACAATTTGGTTCGGATGGTCATCTAAATCCAGCGGTGACAGTTGGTTTTGCGTTATTCGGTTATTTGCCAATGGCTAACGTTTGGCCGTACTTATTAGGCCAGTTCTTAGGGGCCTTTATCGGCGCGGTAATCGTTATTATTCAGTACTACCCACACTTTCAAGCTGCCAAAACGGCGGCAGATGGCAATCAAGTTGGCATTTTTGCAACTGGTCCAGCCATCAGTAACCCGGTATTTAATTTTCTAAGCGAAACGATTGCGACCTTCTTCTTTATCTTCGTGTTGTTGAATCTCGGTAACTTTACCCAGGGATTAAAGCCATTGATGGTGGGGCTGCTCATTGTTGTCGTTGGTCAGACCTTGGGTGGAACCACAGGCTTTGCGATTAATCCGGCGCGTGATTGGGCACCACGATTAGCCTACACGATTCTCCCGGTTCCTAATAAAGGGTTGGCTAATTGGGGTTATGCCTGGGTTCCAATGTTTGGTCCATTGCTTGGTGGTATTTTGGCAGCTGGTCTGGAAACAATTATTAGTTAAATACTCACAACTGTGCCGATTTTGTTGGGCGCAGTTTTTTGTTATAAAGTATAATTAAATAAATAATGCAAGTTTATGCAATCGCTTGCAATAACGATGAAAACGTTTTATATTTAATGAGATGGATTCAAATAGATCGGGGGGATCATGATGGCAACGATCAAAGATGTTGCCCAGCGCGCAGGTGTTTCGCCTTCAACAGCGTCACGTGCAATGCATGGTAGCAAGATTATCAGTAAGCCAACACGTGACAAGGTCATTAAAGCGGCGCGGGAGTTAAATTACGCGCCGGATTTTAATGCGCAGAATTTAGCAACTAAGGCTAGTAATACAATCGGGGTGGTACTACCAGTAGATCATCACGAAATCTTTTCTAACCCATTTTTCTTAGAGATGATTCGGGGTATCAATGAAGTTTGTAGTAAGAATGGCGCAATGACAACGCTAGCAACGGGGATTTCAAGTGATGAACTGGTGCATAATATTGATGTCATGATTGCACAAGGCCATATCAAAACTTTTATTTTACTGTATTCTGAAAAAAATGACCCAGTTGTTGAGCGCTTGAAGCAATTTGATGTCCAATACGTTGTGATTGGTAAACCTTACCAAGACGTCAATAAAACATCGTATGTTGATAATGATAATATCCAAGCCGGAACGGATGCAGCCCAATATCTAATTGATCATGGACACCGGCGCATTGGGTTTTTGTATTCGGATTTATCACGGATGGTGCAAAGTGATCGGATGCTTGGCTATCAACGTGTAATGATGCAAAATCAGTTACCAAATATTATGTTGGAAGAACGGTTTGAGACTCATGCGGCGGGTGTTAAAACACTACATAAGTTTTTTGAACAGTATCCAGATGTTACCGGGTTTGTGGCCGTAGATGATATGTTGGCGTTGAAATTACAACAGGTTCTCCATAATGATCCGAACTGGAAAGTTAAACAATTCTCACTGATTGGTTTTAATAACTCCATTTTTTCTGATTTAGCGCACCCGATGCTGACATCGATTGCGGTCTTTCCACAGCGTTTAGGTGAAGAAGCGGCCAAGATTGCGATGGCTGACCATCCTGCTGATGAATTATCAACGGCAGTAATTGTGCCTCATCAAATTGTTAAACGCCATTCCGTCCACCAAATCAAGTCCTTACAGTAGTAAGTTAGGGGGGTATTTTGATTATGATAACGCTAAACGATGTCGCGAAAAAAGCTAATGTCTCAAAAATGACAGTTTCACGAGTCATTAATCATCCGGAACAGGTTCGTCCTGAGCTTCGAGAGATGATTTTAAATGTGATGACACAGCTAGACTATCATCCGAATGCGGCAGCGCGAGCGCTAGTAGGGCGGAGAACCCGGGTTGTAAAATTAACGATTTTTGAAGACATGGACACGACGGAACCCTATTACATGATGTTGCTCGCGGGGATTGCGAATGAATTGAATCAACATCAATACGCCTTGCAGATTGCGACGCGCAATAGCTATGAGGTTGGCGAATGTGATGGCTATATTTTGACTGGTATTCGGCAAGCCGATTACGCATGGGTCGAACGTCTTAATCAGCCAGTCGTCTTTGTTGGTAGCAATCGTCAGGGATACGACTACGTTGATACTAATAATTATCAGGCGGTCTGGGAAAGTACACGTTATGCCGCGGAACAGGGCTATACGCATCTTGTCTTTATTGGTATCGCTATTGCCGAACCGTTTGAGCTAGATCGTGAACGAGGTTTTCGAGAGTACGTCACGACACATCATATTAGCGCTCAGATTATTCGATTAGCCAATCATTCACACGTTGCAACTGCGTATGTGAAGAGCCATTGGTCTGGTTTTCCACGTAATACGGCGTTTATTTGTGCAAGTGATCGGTTGGCGATCGGCGTTGAAACGGCAATTATTAATCAAGGTGGTCGCGTTCCCATAGAATATGGCATTATCGGTTTTGATGGCGTGTTATTAAATCAGATTGCAGCCAAACGGTTGACAACGATGAAGCAACCGCTTGAAGCAATGGGACGAGCTGCTGCACGGCTATTATTGGCTAATATCAACCATACTGATCGTTCTCGCGGGCGGCATGATCAAGAAAAAATCATCATTAATTCACGGTTGTCGGTGGCTGAATCGACCCGTTAAAGAGGAGTCTGGATAGATGAGCAAGCATTGGTATGATCAACAAACGATTTATCAAATATATCCTAAGAGTTTTAACGATAGTAATCACGATGGCATTGGTGATATTCCGGGAATTACCGCGAAGATTCCCTATTTGAAGCAACTTGGGATTACCACGATATGGTTAAACCCAATTTATCAATCACCCCAGGTTGATAATGGCTACGATGTTTCGGATTACTACCAAGTTGATTCGAGCTTAGGGACCATGACGGACGTTGAGACGCTCATTAAAACGGTCCATGAGCACGGCATGTATCTTATCTTTGACTTTGTCTTGAATCATACTTCAGATCAGCATCCATGGTTCAAGCAAGCTCTCGCTGATCCACAGAGTAAGTATCGGGACTACTATTTATGGCAAGATCCCGCAGCCGATGGTGGGCGCCCAAACAACTGGGGCTCATTTTTCGGTGGCAGTGTTTGGGCGAAGGATCCGGCAGGCGGCTCACAGTATTATTTCCACTTGTTTGATAAACGGATGCCGGACCTCAATTGGAAGAATCCGGCAGTGCAACAGGCGATGCGTGATGTTGCTGAGTTTTGGGTTGAAAAGGGGATTGATGGTCTCCGGTTAGATGCGTTTATTCATCTGGCTAAAGCAGATTTTCGCCAAACTTATCCAAATCGGACTGGTGATTCGACACCCATCATTAGCGATATGTTTTATGCCCACTTACCGAAAGTGCATCAGTACTTACACGACTTTGTCGCCGTAATCAAAGCTAAGCACCCGGATACGTACGTCGTCGGTGAAGCGTCATCCGCTGACCCCCATTTGATGGTCGACTATACGACACCAGGTACGGATGAGTGTGATCAAGTGATTACGTTCAGAACTTTTGCGGACGACAATACCCAGGATGATCCGAGCTTCTCCGACACATTTCAGCCCCGACCGATGGATGTGACGGCCTATAAGCAAAATACGGTCGGTATTCAAGCGGCTTTAGCAGACACCAGTCTACCAACACTTTACTGGAATAATCATGATATGGCTCGGGTCGCCACGCGTTACGGTGATCCTGATTATCCGCAAGCAAGTGCCAAGGCGTTAGCGACGGCCCTGTATTTGCAGCGTGGCATTCCCATTATTTATTATGGGGAAGAATTAGGATTAACAAATATCCGTTATCATGATATTGCGGACTTTGAAGACCAGACGGTACCCACCTTTGTTGCGAGCGCTCAAGCCGCTGGTAAGTCTAAGGTGGAAATCATGCGGATGTTGAATCAAACTCATAAAATGGCGGGGCGCGGCCCCATGCAATGGGACAATACGGTTTATCATGGTTTCTCTGACCACTTACCATGGAAACATGGTGATACTGATGACATGAATGCGCAAGCAGAAATCGCTGACCCCGACAGTATTTATCACTATTATCAACAGTTGCTGCAGCTAAAGCAGTGCGCACCCTTTACTAATGGTCAGTTCATTATGCTCGGAAGTGCTGAACAACTCTTTACCTACCTCATTGATGATGGTCAAAAACAAGCAGCGATAGTTTGTAATTTAAGTGCGCAAGCGCAAACGTATCTGTTGCCGTTTGTTGGTGGTAAAGTGTTGCTTGTACAGGGTGGTGCAACATATAGGGGACGCCAAGTGACGTTACCAGCTTGGAGTAGCTTAGTCGTTAAATCGGCATAAGCAATGTGAGTGCATGATTATCCTAAAATTGGTATATATAAATCATGTGATGTATTTTAATTAACTTATCAATCTTTATATAAATTGGTATAAAGGTTGATGGACCAATAAATCCTAACGTTTTTAAGCGTTAGGATTTATTTTTTGGTATGATTCTGTTAACGTTAACATTACGAAAACGCTTGCGAAAGCGTTTGCACAGTTGCATAATAAATTATGGTAAATGAATTAAGATACTTCGCAAGGAGGAAGCACTATGAGTACTTGGAAAAAGTTGGGGATGGGTGCCCTAGCCACTGGTTTAGCACTCACGCTCGTAGGTTGTGGTAATAGTAAATCTTCATCTAGTAGTTCAAAGATGGACAAGACGTTAAAGGTTTCAGCGGATCCTTCATATAAGTCATACATGAAATCGGTGATTCCAAAGTTTGAAAAGAAGTACAACGTTAAGGTTAAGGTTTCATACAAGGCCATGCTTGATGAAGACGATGCTTTGAAGCTGGATGGTCCTTCCGGCAAGGGTCCTGATGTTTTAATGGCACCATACGACCGGGTTGGTCAAATGGCGTCACAAGGTCAACTATCAACAGTCAAGTTGACCAGTGGTCGTTACAACGCAACGGGGAAGAAATCTGTTACTTATAAGAATAAGGTTTATGCAGCGCCTGTAACGATCGAATCTGACGTTCTGTACTACAACAAGAAGCTAATCAAGACTGCACCTAAGAACTTCAAGGAACTTGAAAAGTTAGCTTCTGACAAGAAGTATGCTTACGCTAATGATAAGACTAAGTCAGTTGCCTTCTTGACTCAATGGACAAACTTCTACAATGCCTTTGGTGTCATCAAAGGTTATGGTGGTTACGTCTTTGCTGATGGCAATACGAACGCCAAGAAGATGGGCTTGAACAATTCTGGCGCCGTTGAAGGTTTAACTTACATGACGAAGTGGTTTACGAAGTACTGGCCAAGTGGGATGCAAAATGTCACTTCTAACGAAAACTTTGTGACCTCACAATTTACGTCTAATAAGACTGCTGCTGTTATTGATGGCCCTTGGATGGCTGCAACTTACAAGAAGTCTAATATCGATTATGGTGTTGCTGTTTTACCTAAGTTGAATAACGGCAAAGATTATCAAGCGTTTGCCGGTGGTAAAGCTTGGGCAATCTCAAACTACTCTAAGCATAAGACTGCTGCACAAGCTTGGTTAGACTTCATCTCTAACAAGACTAACCAAAACAAGCTTTACAAGTCTGCTAGTGAAATTCCAGCAAACACAGCTGCTCGTAAGGAAGCTGTAAGTACTGGCGATGACATGGCTACGGCCGTTTCAAAGCAATACGACAAGGATGTTCCTTTGATCAACTTACCACAAATGTCAGAAGTTTGGACACCAGCACAAACGATGGTTACCAATGATGCTAGCGGCAAGATGACACCAAAGCAAGCTGCTAATAAAGCGCAAAAGACGATCTTAACTAATATCTCACAAAAGTATGATAAGTAATTAAAATTGTAATTTAAGGGGGCTGAAACAAAATTCGTTTTGTCTCAGCCTTTTTAAAAGGAAAAATGCACGATATTTAGAATTTATTTAGGAAAGGGGTGCGGGCGACATGCAAGTCAAGGATGTAAAGAAAGCGCAACGCCTGTCAATTATTCCCGGGCTCGGTCAGCTGTATAACGGTCAGACCATAAAAGGTGTTGGCTTCATTATTATTCTATTGGCATTTATTGCTGAGTTCATCTTCGGGGGGCTTTAGCGCATTTGCCAATTTAGTCACATTGGGTTCAGTCTCAATGGAAGACAACTCTTTGTTCATGATGATCTATGGGACGTTGCAGATTCTATTGACAATTGTGTTTATCGTATTTTATATTGCAAACCTTTACGATGCGAAACACGTTGCACAGTTAATTAATAATGGTAAAAAGGTCTCCCATACGTTTAAAGAGTTAGGTGCGAGTTTAGTAGATGGTGGCTTTGCTTATTTATTAACCACACCGGCCTATATTTTAATGGTTTTTACGATTGTGTTCCCAGTATTGGTTACACTACTGATGGCTTTTACGAACTATGATTTTGCGCATATTCCACCAGCTATGTTATTGGATTGGATTGGGTTCAAAAACTTCACATCAATGTTCTTCTTGAGTAGTTACCGGGCAACCTTCAACGCTGTTTTTGGTTGGACCGTTATTTGGACCGTATGTGCAACCACGTTACAAATTATTATTGGGATTGCCACCGCAGTAATTGCTAATCAAAACTTCATCAAAGGTAAGCGCTTCTTCGGAGTGATTTTCTTGCTTCCTTGGGCGATTCCAGCGTTTGTATCAATTATGAGTTTTTCAAACATTTTTAATGATTCAGCTGGTGCGATCAATGTGCAGGTCATCGGCTTATGGAATACGTTAGTTCCATTTGCTCACATTGCGCCGATCCACTGGATGACGGATACGTTCTGGACTAAAGTTGCTATTATTATGATTCAAGGTTGGTTAGGATTCCCGTACATTTACGTTATGATTACTGGTATACTGCAAGCGATTCCAGAAGATCTCTACGAAGCCGCAACGCTAGATGGTGCGACAGTAATGCAAAAGTTCAACAAGATTACGTTGCCAACGATTTTTGCTATTGCAGCGCCAATCTTTGTGACGCAGTATACGTTTAACTTCAATAACTTCTCGATGATCTATCTGTTTAACCAAGGTGGCCCTGGTGATGTCGGTGCTAACGCCGGTGGGACGGATATCCTGATCTCATGGATCTACAAGTTAACAACGGGGACGTCACCACAGTATTCATTGGCCGCGGCCGTTACGTTGATTATTTCCGTCTTAGTTATCGGGATCTCATTGATTGTCTTCAAGAAGACCCACGCGTTTGAAATGGGGGACTAGTGTTATGGATAATGCACAAGCAGTGGCACCTAAGAATGCCAATTCAAAGCAAAATAGCGCGCGTCGGCACCGTTTCTGGAAAGAATTCTTTACGTATCTGTATATGGTCATTCTCGGAATTATTATTATTTATCCCGTTTTGATCACATTCATCACGGCGTTTAAGGATGCTAACGTGCAAGCCTTCGTCCTTGATTTTGGTGGTAAGTGGACGTTGGTTAACTTTAAGAACTTATTTACGCAAACCCTGTATGGTAGCTGGTATTTGAATACCATGATTATTTCAGTCTCATGTATGGTCATTCAAGTCATCGTTGTGACGTTAGCCGGCTATGTTTATAGTCGTTACCGTTTTGCTGGTAAAAAGTTCAGTCTAACGTTTTTCATCGTAATTCAAATGGTACCAACCATGGCCGCTTTGACTGCTTACTACGTCTTAGCTAACATGTTGAACGCTTTGGACCATTACTGGTTCTTGACCGCAATTTACATTGGTGGTGGGATCCCACAGAACACTTGGCTGATGAAAGGTTACTTTGACAATGTTCCGTATGATTTGGATGAATCAGCTAAGTTGGATGGTGCTGGTAATTTCAAGATTTTCTGGTCAATTGTCTTACCATTAGTTAAACCAATGATTGCGGTTCAAGCGTTATGGGCCTTCATGTCACCAGTTCAAGATTACCTGATGGCGAAGTTCTTATTGACGTCTGAATCACATTATACGGTTGCCGTAGGGCTCCAGACATTCATTAATAACGCTCAAAATCAACAAGTTGTGCTCTTCTCAGCGGGGGCAATCTTAGTCGCGTTACCAATTGCTGCCTTGTTCTTCTACTTACAGCGGTTCTTCGTTTCAGGATTGCTCGCTGGTGGCAGCAAGGGTTAACTCAAATATTAGTAGGGGTGAAATTAGATGCAGAGTACGAAAAACAAAACAACCGCCTTTCCGGTCCGGTTTTTTGGCAGCCTCTTCTCACCTCGAAGAATGTTTGCCAACCGTGATCAGTTTAATTGGTTACAGATTATTGTTTTATTTATCTTTTTGACCGCGGTAATGGTCATGCCGATTCCGTTTTACTATAATCACCAAACGAATTTTAATCTGTCACCATTTTTACCACACATTGATAAAATGATGGTCAGTGATCAGATGCAAACGGCAATGAAAACTGCGAACTACCGTGATCAGCGGTTCAAGGATGTCAAACATCAAATCATTATTAAAACTAAGGATAATGTTGCAGGCTTCGATCTCACGAACGATGATATGGCAGGACGCAAGAATGTCATTAATTTACATGCTAGTACGTTTCAAGTGAAATCGGTCGGTAGTGAATTTAAAGCCAAGTATTTGCCAGGCCATAACTTAAAGACAAACGCTCATGCGTTTCTGGTTAATTCTTGGTATCAAAGCAATAAAGTGATGATTGGTCTATTTATGCTCATGGCACTTGGATTAATTATTGTGGGGGTCAACCTGATCCTCGTAAATGGGGCGGCGTTCTTCTTATTCTTGTCACGACATAATAAGATCACGCATATTCGGAATTTCCGCGAAGGCGTTAACTTAACGTTGATGATGATGGGGATTGGGAGTCTGTTAGCGATGGTGATTGGCTTAATTCATTTTGATGTCACTATCGAATTGACCGTGCAGTCCCTCAGCTTGGCCTTCGTTGTGTTGTGGGTATATCTGAAAACAAAATTCAAAGATCCGGAAGTTGACCAAACCATGTTGCTTTAGGTCAATTAGTAAGCATAGAAATGAGGAAGATTAATGGCACGCGATACGCAAACGCAATTACGCAATGAGATGATTTACTCAGTCTTTGTTAGAAACTACTCAGAAGCTGGTAATTTTGCTGGCGTAACTGCTGACTTACAACGAATTAAGGATTTAGGAACCGATATTTTGTGGCTACTGCCAATCAATCCGATCGGTGAGGTCAACCGTAAGGGGACACTTGGTTCGCCATATGCAATCAAGGACTACCGTGGGATCAATCCGGAATACGGGACTTTAGCTGACTTTAAAGCACTCACGGATAGGGCGCATGAATTAGGAATGAAAGTGATGTTAGACATTGTCTATAATCACACTTCGCCTGATTCAGTCTTAGCAACCGAACATCCAGAGTGGTTTTATCACGACGCGGATGGTCAGTTGACGAATAAGGTCGGCGACTGGAGTGACGTTAAAGACTTAGACTATGGTCACCATGAGTTGTGGCAGTATCAAATCGACACACTCTTGTATTGGAGCCAGTTTGTGGACGGTTACCGTTGTGATGTTGCGCCATTAGTGCCACTTGATTTCTGGCTTGAAGCGCGGAAACAGGTTAATGCGAAGTACCCGGAAACGTTATGGTTAGCGGAGTCAGCCGGCAGTGGTTTTATTGAGGAACTGCGGTCACAAGGCTACACGGGTCTGTCTGACAGTGAACTTTATCAAGCTTTTGATATGACATACGATTACGACGTCTTCGGTGATTTTAAAGATTACTGGCAAGGACGCAGTACGGTCGAACGGTATGTTGACTTGTTACAACGCCAAGATGCCACTTTCCCTGGTAATTATGTCAAGATGCGCTTCTTGGAAAATCATGATAATGCACGCATGATGAGCTTGATGCACAGCAAAGCTGAAGCCGTTAATAACTTGACCTGGATCTTCATGCAACGTGGTATTCCGTTAATCTATAACGGGCAAGAATTTTTGGCCGAACACCAACCATCATTGTTCGATCGGGACACCATGGTTGCAGATCGTCATGGGGACGTGACACCACTGATTCAAAAGCTAGTGACTATTAAGCAACTACCATTACTGCGTGCTGCGGACTACCAATTGGCAGTCGTAGAAGAAGGTATCGTTAAGATTACTTACCGTGCGGCTGGCGAAGCGTTAACAGCCTGGATTCCGTTAAAAGGTCAGGTCACAGCAGTTGCGACTAAGCTAGCAGCTGGTAGCTATCAAAATCTGTTAACAGATGGTCCTACTGAAGTTGTGGATGGCAAGCTGACAGTTGATGGTCAACCAGTATTAATTAAATATGTCACCAATACGGCGGTGACTAAAGTTGCTGACCAGTCCAATTAGCTGATTAATAGCTTTGAATAATCGATCAAAAAGCAACCGTTTGCGGGCGATTGCACGTGTAATAGTAGTTTAGAAGTGAGAAAACAAGGGAGTGGATTTCGATGGTTGAAATGAATCTCGATCACATTTACAAAAAATATGAGGGTAACGATAAATATTCAGTTACCGATATGAATCTTGATATTAAAGATGGGGAGTTCATCTTCTTCATTGGCCCATCTGGCTGTGGTAAGTCAACGACATTACGGATGATTGCTGGCTTGGAAGACATCACTAAGGGTGACTTCAAGATGAACGGTCAAGTTATGAATGACGTGGAACCAAAAAACCGTGATATCGCGATGGTTTTTCAAACTTATGCACTATACCCGAACATGTCAGTCTTTGACAATATGGCCTTTGGATTGAAGATTCGGAAAACTTACAGTAATACTGAAATCAAAAAGCGAGTGGATAACGCTGCTGAGCAATTGGGCTTAACCGATTATCTACAACGGAAACCAGCCAATTTATCTGGTGGTCAACGGCAACGGGTTGCTTTAGGACGGGCCATCGTCCGGGACGCGGGGACGTTCCTATTGGACGAACCGTTATCTAACTTGGATGCTAAGCTACGGGTCGATATGCGGACTACGATTGCTCAAATGCATCAACGCTTGAAGACCAACATGATCTATGTCACCCATGATCAAATTGAAGCGATGACGATGGCTGATCGGATCGTCATTATGAATGACGGTAAGATCATGCAAGTTGGGACACCGCACGAATTGTATAACGAACCGGTTAATCAATTTGTGGCTGGCTTCATGGGATCACCTTCAATGAACTTCTTCAATGCCACCTTACATGATGGTCGGGTAACTGATGGTGAGGGACTCGACGTAGCTGTCCCGGAAGGTCAATTGAAAGTTTTAAAGGCTCAAGGCTATGACCAGAAAAAGATGATTGTGGGTATCCGACCAGAGGACATTCATGCTGAGCAAATTGCGCTTGAAGCGATGTCAGATTCAATTGTTAAGACGAAGGTCGTCGTTTCTGAATTCTTAGGTGCCGAAAGCATGTTATATTGTACAGCTGGCAAATCTAAATTTACTGCCCAAGTGGATGCACGTGATTATCATAACCCGGGTGAGAATGTGGAAGTTGCTTTTGAAATGTCGAAGGCCCACTTCTTTGATTCTGAAACTAAAGATGTTATTCGGTAATTTCGAACGACGGAGGAGCAACAACAATGAAACGTATTTTTGAAGTAGATCCGTGGCACGTCATTAGTCATGAACTCGTACCGACGGATAAGCGATTGCAGGAAAGCATGACCAGTATTGGTAACGGCTACATGGGTATGCGGGGAATGTTTGAAGAGCACTATTCTAACGATACCCTCAAAGGGATTTATATCGGTGGGGTCTGGTATCCCGATAAAACCCGGGTCGGCTGGTGGAAGAACGGTTATCCCGATTATTTCGGTAAGGTGATCAATTCGGTCAATTTCATCAAAGTCAATATCACGATTGATGGTGATCAAGTTGATTTGGCGAAGGACACAGTCAGTGACTTTACGTTGGATCTTGATATGCATACGGGAATTTTACGGCGTTCATTTATTATTACCAAGGGTGAAAAACGCGTCCAATTCATGATTGATCGGTTCGTCAGCGTTGCACAAAAAGAGTTATTTGATGTGCACTATAGTGTTCACAATTTGGGTGCGGAACCGGTCCAAATTGGATTTATTTCGCAAATTGATGCGGACGTCTTCAATGAAGATGCGAACTATGATGAGCAGTTCTGGCAAGTGCTAGACAAGAGTCATGCGATTACTGGTGGCAGCATGTTTGCAGAAACGAAGCCGAATAACTTCGGAACACCGCGCTTTACGCTCGGCATGCAGATGCTTCATGAAACGGCTTTTCGAGGTATTAACGCCCCAGAAACCGAAAAGGCAGTTACAAATATCTTCCGGGGAACGTTAGCACCGGATGAAACCAAGAATTTTGAAAAACGAGTCCTCGTGGTGACTTCACGGGATTACGCGGATATGGCGGCGATGCGGACTGGCTTAGCCGAATTAAGTGAAACGGTCAGCACACAGTCATATGAGGACTTACGGCAGGCCCATGTTGATGGTTGGGCTAAACGCTGGCAGTTATCTGACGTGTTGATTGACGGTGACGATGCGGCACAACAAGGCATTCGCTTCAACTTATTCCAGTTATTCTCGACCTACTATGGCGAAGATAAGCGCCTGAACCTGGGGCCAAAAGGCTTTACTGGTGAAAAGTATGGTGGTGCGACGTATTGGGATACCGAAGCGTTCGGAGTACCGTTCTACCTTTCATTGGCGAAACCAGAAGTAACGGAGAACTTACTGGAATACCGGTATAATCAGCTTGCTGGAGCTTTCCATAATGCTAAAATGCAGGGCTTGGCTGGTGCCTTGTACCCGATGGTGACCTTCAACGGAATTGAGTGCCATAACGAATGGGAGATTACGTTCGAAGAGATTCATCGAAATGGGTCTATTGCGTATGCCATCTTCAATTACACACGTTATACCGGTGATGAGATCTACTTGAAGACTAAAGGAATCGACGTTTTGACGGGGATTTCACGTTTTTGGGCTGATCGGGTCCACTTCTCAGAACGGAAACAACAGTATATGATTCACGGTGTCACTGGTCCTAATGAGTATGAAAACAACGTGAATAACAATTGGTATACGAACTTTATGGCGCGCTGGACGTTAGAATACACGTTAGCGAGTTTGAAGAAAGTGGATGCCGCTAAGCGTGCAGCACTTCAAATCACGGATGCTGAGCTTGCAAAGTGGCAAGATATTGTTGACCGGATGTACTTCCCGTATGATGAAAAATTAGGAATCTTCGTTCAACAAGATGGCTTCCTTGATAAGGACGTCAAGCCAGTTTCAAGTATTCCTGCTGATCAACGGCCAATCAATCAACACTGGTCATGGGATCATATTCTACGGTCACCGTATATCAAGCAGGCGGATGTCTTGCAAGGAATCTATTACTTCATGGATAAATTCACGGCGGAACAGAAGAAACGTAACTTTGATTTCTATGAACCGTTGACCGTCCATGAATCTAGTCTTTCACCAGCCGTCCATGCCATTCTAGCAGCGGACTTGCATTATGAGGATAAGGCCGTGGAAATGTATGAACGGACAGCCCGTCTTGATCTTGATAATTATAATAATGATACGGTCGACGGCTTGCATATTACGTCGATGACCGGTTCATGGCTCGCAATCGTTCAAGGCTTTGCTGGTATGCGAGTTAAGGATGATACCTTAGCCTTTGCACCGTTTGTGCCTAAAGCGTGGACCCATTATCAATTCCACGTTAACTTCCGCGGTCGCTTGATTAAAGTGGATGTCGATCAACAGGGTACGACCGTTGAACTGGTTAGTGGGGAACCACTGACTATCGAACTTAATGGGCAAGCTATCGAGGTCGCTAGCACCGTAACAACTAAGTAAATATGAACGCTTGATTGTGGTCTGACCGTAACTGGCCACAATCAAGTTTCCAACCTAAGAATGAGCTCAATTCATTCCAACCTAACTTCTAAATCGGTCCGTATCAGCTGATACGGGCCTTTTTAGTGTCTGGACATAAAAGAGTCCCTCACTTGGAAATATCGATTTCCAAGTGAGGGGCTCGGCTGTTCTATTCAAATAGCATCGGTAGGGTTATTTGAGTGTTTGCGTCAATCCTAGCACGTCCATTTCGTAAATCCGAACGGCGGTGTCAGCAACTTGGGTTGGTTTATCGACGACTAACCGGACGTAGCGCGCCGAAGTAGCCGCGAAAGTATTGAGACTAGTGGCTTGCGTGTTATTGTAGGTCCGGGCAACGTCCGTGTAGCGTTTGCCATCAGTGCTGACCTGAATGGTCCAAGCGCGGGTGTTCATATCAGCACCTTCGCCACCAGCTTTGGCATGCGCTAATTTAACCGCACTCACAGTCGTTTGACGGCCTAAATCCAGCGTCAAGGTATGCGGTGCCTTACCGGTTGCACACCATTTAGTATCGAGTTTCCCATCCACCGCCATTTTAGGTGCTTCACTACTATTCGTGTATCCGGAGGCACTGGTCTTGGCGTTCTTGGATAGTAAGGTTAAAGCGCCTTGAGCTTTCGGTGTAATCGTAATGAGCTTTTTCATTGTAACGTGCCGTTGGCCATCCTTATTTTTAGCGGTTAATGTGACGTTATAAGTGCCAGCCTTACGGTAAGTGACCGTGGGGTTTTTGGCGGTGCTGGTCGTCTTTGTGGCACCGTCAAATTCCCATTTATAGCTGGTTGCGTTTTTGGATGAGGCATTTGTAAACTTGATCGTGTTACCGGGAGCTGCCAGGGTGCGGTTAACCGTAAATGCCGCTTTAGGTTTACGATTATCCGGCCATTTTAAGGTAACTTGGTCAGAAGCATCGCCACGTTGGTTCCAAATATCAACTGGAACGACCATCAGATTGGTCTCGTTGTGCTGCCCATTCCGTTTCAACGCGTTTAAATAGAAATTAGTCGTGTTAGTGGCCCCCAGAAATGAGCGAGAACCGTCATTGTTAACCTGATAAATTTCGTAATGATCCAGCTTATTTTTAGTGGTGGCTTGCCAACTCAGGTTGACACCGGCGTACTTGCCTTCTTCGTCGAAGGTCCGATTATCAATGGTGACCTGGTTGACCTTTTTCGGCGCGGCCTGCTGCTTGCCGGTAATTGCGAGGCGACCTAATTGAACGCTGTAGCTAGCATCAGTCTCGGCGGCACTGATTTTGAGGCTAAGGCCTTTGATTGTTTTTTTTGTTAACTGACTAACGTCATAGCTAACGGTCGTCCAGTGCTTGCTGAGTGTCCGGTCACCCGCGATGGTCTTAGTGCGGCCGTCCTTTAAGGTCACCACTAGTTTAGCTGTAGATTTACCAGATGCCTTAGCGGTTAAACTAACCTGGGTATCGGCAGTGACGTCTAGGTCCGTGGTGTAGAGTTTGATTGTGCTAGCGGTGTCCTTACGCATTTTGCCGGCTAACTTGATATCATTGCCACCTTCGTAGGCGTCAGTGTAGTCAAAGCTGGCCTTTAACGCATTACCATTGCCATTATTGATTAACCAGCGGTAAGTCGGATTGACTGCTTGCAGTGAGCGATTGTTCCAATCACGTAGCGAAACATTTTTCCCCTTAATGAAGTAGTTATAGCCATTGCCTAAGCTGAAATTAGTGACAAAGGGCTGTTTCGTAATGGCACTTTGTTCAACCGCGTATGTTGAAACACCCGGCCAATGTGTTGAAGTAGTTGACGGAATGCTACGGGACGGATCATTTTGATCATTGACCCACAGAGCACCTTCTTTGGCTTGAAATTCGTCAACCGTATCGGAAGAAGCGTGTGTCCAGTCCGGTGCGTACAATCCTAGCGACGTGTATGGCACATGTTGTTTATTAGCGAATAGATTCCAACGAACAGGGGTAGCGGTTCCGTCAGCTTGAACATCGATTCCTGCAAAGAGGTTGTAAGGACTAATCCCAAGCTTTTCGGCGCGTTCGTGTGACTTTTTGAGTAATTCTTGACTGGCGAGACGCTTCTTCGTCCACCAGAAGTTAAGAAACATCGAGTCAGCAACTGGTTTCATATTGGCATCGACTAGATAAGATTGGTTTTCTTTGGTCAATGCGTTTTGCCAATCCATTTTACCATCCTTCGTCATCGAGTCATACCACATCAGGTCTAGCTTGGAGCCGGCCTTTTGTTTGTATTCTTTGATTAACTGTTGCATTAGTTGGGCGTGCTTTTTGCTCAGCCCATTACTAGTTGAGCTGGTTGCGGTCTTTCCGGTGGAAGCCGAATCAAAACTTTTAACTTCGGGGTCGGTCTCTTGGTTGATGAACCAGCCGTCAAACCCGTAAGCTTTCGCAACCGCGACTAGTTTATCAGCCATCGGAAAATGTCCGTCAGCATCTTGTTTTAAGAAGTCATTGAGCCACTTTAACTTCCCGCCACTAACCACTTGTGGAAAGAAAACGGTTCCAAGAACGGGCACGCCGTTTTTATGAGCAGAATCGATGACATCTGCGGTCGGTGGCACAATCAAACCTTCGCCTGCCGAACCGCCCCAGTAGACGAGTTGGTCAATATACTGCCAGTTGGAGAAGACATTCGCATCGAACGTATTAATCCCGCGAGGCGCGTTGCCACTAGTTGAACTATTCATAATGGATAACGCGACGACCTTCATCTTTGGGTCCTGGGTCTTGTTAACCGTCGGCAGTTGCCATTTATCGATCCGTTTGGCTAGTGGAACCGAGGCGGTGTTGTACTTGGCTGCTTTATCCTTGCTCAACTGCCATTTCAGCAGTTGTTTTGGAAACCAGTACGGTGCTTCGGGTTGATTATCCATCCCCTTATCAAGGGTGGCCTCAGCCGTTTGACGGTAACTGATCTGCTGATTAGCTGACTGTTTCGAACAAGCTACTAAACCTACAGCAGTCGTTATCAAAGCTAGTGTGCCAACAATGTAGCGATATTGTCCATGTCTCATAGCGATATCCTCCTGTGAACTAAGCAAAATTGACATATCCGCGTTATGTGAGCGCTGATTGCATGAATCGTAATTAAAACGTGGCCTCGACTTAGATTTTTGACCACCGCGCTCTGGCAATTGGCAGAAATGCCTGGAGGTCGGTGTAGGGTGAACTAAGCATATTTACGCTAACCTGAACTCTTTCCAGCGAGCCTAAGCCGACTGCTTTTGACGTTAATTATTTTGCCTACTTTAATCATGACTCATGACAAATTAGCTAGCACAACGCGTGAAATACAAATCTCTATATATTGCTGGTATGTATGATATCGGTTTCGGTGACAGATGAGTATAGCTAAATTAAGGGAATTCTTCCACAAATTAAACTAATTGATAGGGTCAATCAATTTTGATGTAAGGAGAATGCTGGGTTTCAACTTGCGCGCAATGTGTGAATAATTGAGGATTGTTGCGGTGCCGATACAATTTAACGAACGCGAATTTTTGCGTGATGAATGGTATGTAGTATAATAACTAGCTAGGAAGGTGATTATTTATTAAGTATAAAGTTGATAATGGTGAATATCCCAGTGGTAAGGACGCTGTGGATCCCAAGCGAGTTAAATATCTGAAATTGATTAGTAAGTTAGCGACATTTACGTGTATTGCGATGTACGTGTCATATATTCCGCAAATCATTTCGAATTTCTCAGGTGACCCAGTATCGCCGCTACAACCACTCGTGGCAATGATTAATGGGATACTATGGACTGGTTACGGCTGGTTCAAGACTTATAAGGATTGGCCCGTTATTATTTCAAATGTTCCCGGGGTGATTTTTGGATTTATCACTGTTTTAACCGTATATATTCATTAACCGAATGACAAATTGACTGTAAACTAAAAGTCCGCTGATACGTTTAAACGCGTATCGGCGGACTTTTTTGCAAGGTGTTAAGCGTTCTTTAAAGCAGCCTGAGCTAACAATAGGCCACCGGCAATGCCAGAATTGTTACCCAGTCCAGCGGGAACGATATAGTCATCCAGTGGTGGGACTTCTTCGTAGCCATTTAGATAGGCGGCAAACTTTTCACGAATCATGGGAAAGAGCTGCCGTTGATTCATAACACCACCGTTAAGAATAATTTTATCAGGTGCGAAGGCGACGGTGAGGTTGACACATGCCTGTGCGATGTAGTCAGCGATGATTGGCCAGACCGGATCGTCGACGGGAATATCTTTCCCAGCTTTCCCCGTTCGTTTTCCCACTGCTGGCCCAGCAGCTAAACCTTCTAAACAGATGTCATGGTAGGGGCAGTTGGACTTGAAATCGTCCCCAGGTAACCGGTTGAGTCGCATGTGACCAAGTTCAGTATGAGTGCGACCATTAAAAATGTGGTTCTGACTAATGACGCCAGCGCCAACACCGGTACCAATCGTCATGTAGATGCTGTTAGGGACGTCCTTAGCGATTCCAATCATTGATTCGCCATAAGCGGCTTCGTTAACATCAGTGGTCCAGTAGAGTGGGATGTTGAAGCGACTTTTAAGATGGCCTAAAAAATCGAAGTCACCCCAGCCGGGTTTGGGAGTCGTGGTAATGTAACCATATTTCGGATCATCGGGATTAACGCCGATGGGGCCAAATGAACCGATACCAATCGCGTCAACGGGATGAGTCGTAAAATAGTCGTCTACCGCAGTCATGGTTTCAGCGGGGGTTGTCGTGGGGATCGAAATTCGGTCGCTAACTTGCCCGTTTTCAGCGCCCGTGGCACAAACAAATTTTGTACCACCAGCTTCAATTGCACCTAAAAGCATAGTGTGCCTCCTGTAGTTAAAAATGTAGTCTTATTTATTAATAGTATACTCTTAATTAGAAATTTTGTTAACGATTACATTAACTTTGACGTAAATGTTGCGTGCTAGGCCTGATTAAACCTGTCAGATCGTTTTATATCGCTGTAGCAGCAACTGAGCTAGCTGTCGGTTCAGTCAACGCAACGAGCTGTTCACCAGCTTGGACATTTGTGACTTTGAGTCGTTCAACATTAGCGTAGTTGGCCGTATTTGTGACGACTAGCATGACGGTTGGATCATAGTTAGCGGCTTTTAAGGCAGCGACGTCAAACGTTCCGAGTAGATCACCTTGATGAACGGTATCGCCCTTCTGAACGTTAGTAGTGAAGTGTTCACCATTTAAATTGACCGTATCTAATCCTAAGTGAATCAGAATTTCGGCACCAGCAGTTGTTTTGATGCCATAAGCATGATGGCTATCATAAGTGACAGTGATGACCCCGTCAGCTGGTGCGACGACCTGATCAGCGCTTGGCACGATTGCGGCGCCTTTACCCATGATTTCGGCTGAGAAAACTTGGTCGTTAACTTGTTTGAGACTTTCGCTAGTCCCCGTTACTGGTGCACTGATAATCTCATCATTAACATTGATGACGGTACTCGTTGGTGCTGGTGATTTTACTTGATCACGATCGTCACCGAGTGTTCGTTTGGCATAGATAAAAGTTGGAATAAATGCGACGACGAACGAGATGACAGCACTGAGCATGAATGCTGGAATCGACTTTGAAGCAATCGAAATGAACCCGATGACTGATGCGGGACCCATCGCCACGGACAGAACGTGGAATAGTCCTAAGAAAGCTGAAGCAATTCCTGAGGCAATCGCTGCAAAGACAAATGGAAATTTCATCTTGAGGTTGACCCCGAAAATAGCAGGTTCCGTAATTCCGAGTAACGCTGAGACCCCGGCTGAAGAAGTCAGGGCTTTTTGCTTTTGGCTCTTAGTGGCAAAGAAAATAGCTAAAGTGGCGGCACCTTGCCCAATGTTGGCCATCGAGGCGACTGGGAAGATAAAAGAACCTCCCGTTTTGGCGACGTTAGCCAATAACTGGGTTTCAATAGCCGGGAAGGTTTGGTGGAGCCCAGTAATGACAATGGCCGAGTAGAGAAGGCCAAAGATGCCCATGCCAATCCAACCAGTCGTGTTATATAAGCCTACTAAACCGTTAGTTAATGCGTCGCTCACCGTTCGTAAGACAGGACCGACGATTGTGAAAGTTAGAAAGCCAGTGATGACAATTGCAAACATTGGCGTGAACGTAAAGTCAAATGCACCCTTGATATGTTTGTGGAAGAACTTCTCCAAAGTAGCCAAAATATAAGCAACGGCCAAAACAGGGAGCACTTGGCCTTGATAGCCTGCTTGTGCAACGTGTAAACCAAAGACGTTCCAGTAAACCATCTTGCCAGCAGCCATGGTCGTTGCAACGCTATAGCCGTTAACTAGTGATGGTAAGACCATGATCATGCCCATCGTAGCACCCAGATAGGGGTTGCCACCGAAGCGCTTCGTTGCTGAAAATCCTAAGAGGATTGGCAAGAAAGTAAACGGCGCACTAGCCATCGCGTTAATCATTTCGGCGATACCTTTGAGGCCAGGGTAAACTTCAACAACTGACTTCGCCATAAAAAGATGCTCGGCAGTCAAAACGTTGTTTAGTGCCATTAATAGACCCCCAGCAACTAGTGCAGGGACGATTGGAATAAAAATATCAGATAAGACTTTGAGGAAGTCCATTAATGGATTTTTCTTTTGACCCGCAGCGGCAACTGCCTTGATGTCATCGGGGGTCGCTTCTTTAAGACCTGTTTTGGCGATTAAGGCGTCATAGACTTTATCGACATCGCCAGGGCCAATAATGATTTGGTATTGGCCGTTAGTTTCGAAGGTCCCCTTAACGTCCGCGTCGTCATCTAAGGCTTGTTGATCAATCTTGGATTCATCCTTGATGACCAAACGAAGGCGTGTCGCACAGTGGGCGGCGGCTTGAATGTTGTTTTTTACCAATTGCATTAAGTACGCGGTCGGCAACTTCTTGATGATTCATAATAATTCACTCCCTGAGTCTAAAATTATTTTTAATTTAATAATGCAAGCGCTTTACAGACCCAATAATAACAAGTTTGGAAAATATGTCAAGCGTTTGATACAAAATTGAATTGCTTGATAATCTTGTTAAAAAGCCGAATTTGAAACGCTGACATGAAAATATAATATAAAAATGTCAAACGATTGACATATCAGTGTAAGCGGTTTTATAATAGTGACAATTAAGTCGAACGTTAAAAAGGAGCTCATCGTCATGATATGGAATCGTAAAACCCGTTATACCCCTTATGAACAGTGGCCAGCAACTAAGCTACCACAGCTCGTTGCCCAGGTACGCCAGTCTAAGTGGCGGATGCAACATCATATTCAGCCTACATCAGGTTTGTTAAATGACCCCAATGGCTTTTCATACTTTGATGGTCAGTGGCACCTGTTCTACCAAGTCTTTCCGTTCGGTCCGGTACACGGACTGAAGTCATGGCAACACGTGACCTCTAAGAACTTGGTGGATTGGCATGATGAGGGCTTAGCGATTCGACCAGATACGCCGTACGACTCACACGGCGCGTACACGGGTACAGCACTACCAATTGATGATCAGTTATTTATTATGTATACGGGTAATGTCCGTACTGCCGACTGGCAACGTGAATCGTATCAATTAGGTGCCTGGATGGACACGGATAATCACATTAAAAAGCTGTCCCGGCCACTAATTGCGCATGCTCCGGCTGGGTATACGAGTTCGTTTCGTGATCCGGACTTGATCCGGACTGACCACGGCTACTACGCGCTAATCGGTGCGCAGACGACTACTGAGATCGGTGCTATCTTGGTTTATTTCTCAAAGGATCTGACCACCTGGACGTGTCAAGGCGAGTTGAACGTTCCCGCAAATGCGCGGGGTTATATGATTGAGTGTCCAAATCTGGTCTGGATCGATCAACAGCCCGTCTTATTGTTCTGTCCCCAAGGGTTATCACAAACAACGACCCCGTATCAGAATATTTATCCGAACATGTACCTAGTTGCCGATCAATTGGATCTGGCTCAGGCACAATTCACTGAACCCCACGCCCTGACGCAATTGGATGACGGCTTTGACGTGTATGCCACGCAGGCAATCAATGCGCCGGATGGCCGCGCGTTAGCCGTCAGCTGGATTGGGTTACCTGAAATTTCCTATCCAACTGATCGTGAAAATTGGGCCCATTGTTTGAGCTTAGTTAAGGAACTAACGCTTAAAGATGGGCACCTCTATCAAAATCCAGTGGCAGCGGTGGATGATTTGCGGACGACGGCGCATGACCTAGTCTTTGAGCAACAACGGGCGACGGTGGCCGCTTTGAATGGCAGCTTTGAACTCTTACTGACGGTTCCCGCTGATAAAACGGTCACGGTTAACATTGCTGATCAGCAGGAAAGTGGCCAGCTGCAGGTGACTGTTGATGCCAACCATGGTCAGGTTATGATTGATCGGCGGCATACGGGGAATTCGTTTGCTGAAGATTATGGTCAGACTCGTCAAGTTGAGTTAACGGCCCATAAGACGATAAAAATCCGGCTAATCATAGATGTGTCAGTCTTTGAATGCTATATTGATAATGGCTATTCCGTGATGACCGGCCGTTTCTTCTTAAACGCTACCCCGAGTCGCCTTAACGTTCAAGGTGACACTACGGCAGTTACCGGTAAAGTCTGGGAATGGCGCCAATCAGAGCATACTGGAGTCGATAACAATGAAACCAAAATTAAATGATGTTGCGAAGCTAGCGGGGGTCTCAGCGACAACCGTTTCTCGGGTTATTAATAACCATGGCTACCTGAGTAGTCAGACTAAAGAAAAAGTTTTCGCGGCGATGCGAGAACTGCATTATCAGCCGAATAATATGGCACGCTCACTGCAAGGAAAGAATACGCGCTTAATTGGCGTCATCTTTTCAGATATTAGTAATCCGTTCTTTGGTGAACTGGTGTCCCGGATTGAAAAAATCTTATTTGCTAAAAATTATAAGGTGATTTTATGTAATAGTGCGGATGATCCGCAAAAAGAACGCGACTACCTACAAATGTTGATGGCTAATCAGGTCGATGGGATTATTGCTGGTGCCCACAATTTAGGTATTGAAGAATATCAACAATACGGTCTTCCGATTATTTCATTTGACCGGTACTTATCCGACAATATTCCCATCGTTAGTTCGGATAATTACCAGGGGGGCTGGCTAGCAACCCAGACATTGCATCAGGCGGGGGCGACTAACGTGGCTATTTTTACTGGTAAGTCACACGCTGGTTCGCCAACGAATGGTCGCCGTGAAGGATATGAAGCCTACTTGACTGCCCAACAGCTAACACCCCATGTCCATGAATTACCGTTTGAATTGACCCCCGCGCTGAAGATGATGGAAATTAAGACGATTATGACACAACATCAGTATGATGGTATTTTTTGTAGTGATGATTTGACCGCTTTACTAGTGCTCAACGTCGCGCGACAACTGTCATTAACGGTTCCTGAGCAATTACGCGTTGTTGGTTATGATGGCACGGCGCTCATACGTGATTATCATTCTGAATTAACAACAGTAGAACAACCGTTAGCGGATATTAGCACGTTACTGGTTTCTCTACTATTGCAGCGGATTGAGGATGCGAATTGTACACTGGAATCAAAATATACGTTACCAGTTAAGCTCATCAAGGGCCTTACCGCGTAACTAAGGAGTTAATCGTAATTATGGCAGCAACAATCAAGTGGTGGCAACAAGCCGTTGTCTATCAGGTCTATCCACGGAGTTTTCAAGATACCAATCATGATGGTATTGGTGACTTAAAGGGGATCACGGCCCACCTAGACTACTTAAAGCAATTAGGAATCGACGTCATTTGGCTCAATCCCATTTATCGTTCACCCAACGATGATAATGGTTATGATATTAGTGATTATCAACAAATTGCGGCCGACTTTGGCACTATGGCTGATTTTGATGAATTATTGCAAGCCGCCCATGACCGGGGCTTAAAGATCATCATGGACTTGGTTGTTAACCATACCTCTGATGAGCATCCATGGTTCAAACGCAGTCGCCAGGACCGCACCAATCAATATCGTGATTTCTACTTTTGGCGCTCAGGTAACGGCAAAAAGGCGCCCAATAATTGGGATGCGGCTTTTGGTGGTTCAGCATGGCAATATGATGAGCAGACCCAGCAGTATTATTTACACACGTTTTCAACAAAACAACCTGATTTAAACTGGGAGAATCCGACCTTACGAGAGTCAGTTTATACGATGATGACCTGGTGGCTGAACAAGGGTGTTGACGGTTTTCGAATGGACGTCATTAACCAAATCTCTAAGTTACCCGGGTTACCAGATGGTCCACTGAAACCGCACAGTCAGTTTGGCGATGCTCGAGTAACGAACGGACCGCGAGTTCATGAATTCTTGCAAGAAATGAACCAAGAAGTGTTGTCACAGTTTGATATCATGACGGTTGGTGAGACCCACGGGGTGACACCAGCGGATGCGCTGAAGTATGCGGGCGCTGATCGGCACGAATTAGATATGGTCTTTGAATTTCAACATCTGCGACTTGATAATAGTCAGCATGGTCTTGGTAAGTGGAGTACGCGTAAGACACCGTTAGTGGCGCTAAAGAAAGTCATTAGTGACTGGCAAGTCGGACTTGAAGGGCGGGCTTGGAACAGCCTGTTTTGGAACAATCATGATACGCCACGAGCGGTCTCACGTTTTGGTGATGACCGACCAGCATATCGGGTACGTTCGGCTAAAATGCTCGCAACGTGTTTACACATCTTGCAGGGAACCCCGTATATTTATCAAGGTGAAGAACTGGGGATGACTGACGCTCATTTTACTGAATTAACCAGTTACCGGGATATTGAATCGCTCAATGCCTATCGTGATTTAGTGACTGAGCGCCAACTACTATCACCGGCAGATATGATGGCCCGATTAGCGGCGCGTTCTCGGGACAACTCGCGAACGCCGATGCAATGGGACACGGAGGTTAACGCGGGTTTTAGTGACGCGGCGCCATGGCTCACGGTCAATCCCAACTATCGTCAAATCAATGCTGCCGCAGCTTTGGCTGATCCGGATTCAGTGTGGTACTATTACCAGCACTTGATTCAATTACGACATCAATACCCCTTAGTGACGTTAGGTTCGTTTGAGCTCTTGTGGGCTGATGATCCGCAGGTATTCTTATATGCACGGCAATGGGAAGGGCGAACCTGGCTAGTTTGTTGCAATTTCACAGCCGAGACACTGTCCCGACCACTGGATCAATATCTGACGCCCACGGCCAAATGCTTGATTAGTAATTATGGCGAGCAGCAGCCAAATAAATTACGGCCTTATGAGGCTTGGGTCTACCAACTCGCATAGGTATCCAGGACTTGGCTAATTGAGGCGGTCTTTGAAATATACCCAATCGTTACGATTAGTGTGAATTGGGTTGCTTAAAATTCTGCGATGGTCTTAATAAGCGACCACCTGACTAAAAAACTGCTTTCAAAAGGATAACTTTTGAAAGCAGTTTTTTTAGCGCGCGACGACCACTTGACCCACGTGAGGCTCATCTAGTCGTTGGTGACCTTGAATGAAGCCCGTGAGGTTAAACGGTAGTTGTTCATTGATCGTCGTGGTCAATTGACCAGTATCTAGCAACTTGAATAGCAATTGTAAGGCGGCCTGATCAGAAATCACTTCGGTCGGTTGGATTGCTTGGAAACGAATTGATTTACTGGTGGCTGGCAAGTGACGGGCAAACGAAGCGATGGTCGCATCAAATTTGGCCATTGCTAAGTCATCTTTGCCACCAACGCCATCGATAGCGACATTGATTACGACGTCACCGCGGTCGGCTAACACGTGAACTGGATTTTGATGCTGATAGTCGACGAATTGGTCGACTCCCAGTGTCGCAATCAAGTTAGCATAACGGTCACTAGCAATCGCGATAACGTGGGCACCTAATCGTTTGGCTAACTGAATAATTAACAAGCCGACTGGGCTGCCAGCGCCTTTGACAATCACCGTTTGGTCGGCTTGGATGTCCGCAAAGTAGCGCACCGTTTTGTAAGCGACAATCCCTGGAGTGACTAAGCTGACGGCGGTGACCGGATCAAGATTAGTTGGCATGGTCACCGCTAGATCGCTATCTAAACAAACCTGGTCCGCGTAAGTATGGTTCGTGCGGGCAGCCACCACTGTCCCAACGTCCAAGTCAGTGACAGCGGCGCCAACTTGAATGATTTTCCCAATGACATCATGCCCAGGAATATGCGGTAGTGCGACGCTTTGGATAGTACCTAGCCGTTCTAAGCGGTCTTCCTCGGTTAGGTTAACGGCTAAAGTTTTGATTAATAATTGATTATCTGTTGGAATCAGCTGTGATTGTGGTAGTTCTTCAAATACGGTAGGTCCCCCAAATTTTTGATACCCGTATGCAAGCATTGTAATCCCCCTCCTCATATCTAAGTTCGTTAGTTGACGTGGTGCCGGGATGTGACTTATTAGTAAATAAATCATGCAGTATCAATTGACGAATTGTTAGATTGATCCAAAACATGCTCTTGTCTAATTGTAGCCAGCAGTGGGGGCGAATCACAAGCAGTAACAATTATATTCCGGGATTGGTTCGGTCACCGATTAAATTAAACAACCTAGTTTTAAATTAACCGGCTTCGTTGGCTGGCTGATGCTTCAGGCCCCAGCCAGTGAAACCACTGATAATTGAGAATACCGGTGATAGTAAGCTGAAGAAACAAAATGGCAGGTAAGCTAAGGTTGATACCCCGAGCGTGTTAGCGGCAAAGGCCCCGGCAACGCCCCACGGAATCAGGTAATTGATGACAGTTCCACCGTCTTCAAGGACTCGACTGAGGGCTAAGTTAGCCAATCCTCGCTGATTGAAGGTCGTTTTGAACGCTTTACCAGGCAAGATAACGGAAAGGTACTGTTCACCTACAAAGATGTTGACACCGATTCCCGCTAAAATCGCAGCCGTAACAGTTGCCCCGGCACCTTTCAATCGCTTAGTTAGCGGCACCATTGCTGTCTGAATGAGGTTGAATTTCATTAGTAAACCGCCTAACGACAGGGTTAATAGGATTAAGGAGACCGTGCTCATCATGGCACTGATACCGCCACGTGAGAGTAAGGCGTCCACCCCGGCGTTGCCAGTTTTGGCTACAAAGCCGGTTTCGATCATCGTGGCGATCTTAGTTAAGGCAATATGAGGTTGCTCGATAAAAATCATGACGATGGCAAGACCGATATTCATCAACAAGGTTGCAATGGCTGGAATTTTAAGTAGGGCACAGGCAAACATGACGACGAGTGGCAAGGCCGCCCACCAGCTGATGGTAAAGTTATTGTTGAGGACGGTCAACGTCGTTTGAATCTTGCCCAAATGGCTTTGTGTTGCGGCTCCGGCACCTAAAACGGCGTAGAGTACTAGTGATACGACAAAAGCAGGAATCGTAGACCACATCAGATTACGAATGTGGTCGAATAAATCTGCTTCGGCAATGGCTGCGGCCAGGTTGGTCGAATCTGACAACGGTGAAGTCTTATCTCCAAAAATGGCTCCTGAGATGATAGCTCCGGCAATCAAAGCTGGGTTGATGCCCATCGTTGTCCCGATTCCAAAGAGGGCAATCCCAATCGTTGAGATAATCGTGAAGGCACTCCCGATGGAAGTTCCAATAATTGCACAAACGAGAAAAACGGATGGAACGAACCACTGCGCAGAGATCAGATGAAACCCAAAGACCATCATTGAAGGAATGATGCCAGCTGCAATCCAAACGCTGATGAGTGCCCCGATGAGTAGAAAAATAAAAATTGGGATAATCCCAGTTTTAATACCATCGATGATGCCACCGTGAATGTCATCCCAGTGGGCACCGCGAATTCGGGCCCATAAAATGATGAGGGCGATAACGAGAATAACGGGGGTCTGTGGTGACAGGCCGAACTTAATAACGCCAAGTCCCATAATTGCAAGCATAATGAGTAAAACGAGTAGGGCTTCTGGTAACTGAACTGAACGCCATTTCTTTGAATTAGGCATAATAATTAACTCCTTTGAGGTCGTTAAACCAGCAGTGAATAGCCCGACACGGACTGCTTCAACAGCGGTTGTACGCCGATAATAGTGGGTGAATATAAAAAATCGTCCCTGTTGCATAATAATGCAACAGGGACGATTGATTAGACCGTGGTACCACCCAGCTTGAGCCACAATATGACTCCACTCACTAGCAGTTAACGGCTCTAGTTGTTATCCGCCGGGCGTACCCGGACCTCTCCTACCGTATTTCATCGAGATTAACCTGATCGGTTCGCAGCACCCACCGACTTCCTGACGCACAGTTAATTCGCTACTTGAAAGTAAGATTATCGTTCGTTATTTGAATATAAGCGATAATAGCATGGCGTTTTTGATTCGTCAACTAAGATATGGCTAGAAACGTGTTAGGCTAACAAATAAATAGCGATTAGTGGGTACGCTCAAATGACCGACAATGGTAGAATGGTTAGTGTTGTAAGCGGTACCTTTTATGGTTGACCGTGACAAGTTTTTTAAAGCAAACTTTTTTAGGGGGATAATCATATATGGCTAATCAATGGTGGCAATCAGCGGTTGTTTATCAGGTTTATCCACGGTCGTTTCAGGATTCAAATGGTGATGGAATCGGTGATTTGCCAGGAATTACACAACGGTTAGATTATATTAAACAGCTCGGCGCGGATGTGATTTGGCTCAACCCAATTTACCGTTCACCCGGTGTCGATAATGGCTATGATATTAGTGATTATTACGATATTAATCCAGAATTCGGGACGATGGCTGATTTTGATCAATTATTAACAACGGCCCATGCGAAAGGGTTAAAAATCATGATGGACATTGTTGTCAACCATTCATCTGATCAAAATAAGTGGTTTACGACGAGTGCGCAAAGTAAGGATAATCCGTACGCGGACTATTATATTTGGCGTGATCCTGTTGATGGGCATGAACCTAACAACTGGGGTGGCTTTTTCGGTGGCTCTGCTTGGAAATATGTTGCCAGCCGTGATCAGTATTACTTACATTCATTTGCGGTTGAACAGCCAGATTTGAACTGGGATAATCCGCAACTACGGCAAGCAGTCTATGACATGATGAATTTCTGGGTCAATAAGGGCGTGGACGGTTTCCGCTTGGATGTCATTAACTTGATTTCCAAGCCTGATAGCTTTGCAGATGGGCAGCCAGAAGCTGGGGAACCATACGCGGCAATCGGTGGAATTATTGCCAATGGTCCGCATCTCCATGAATACTTACAAGAAATGAATCAGCAAGTGTTTGCAGGCCATCAACTGATGACGGTCGGCGAAACGCCTGGGGCTACGGTTGCTGATGCTAAGCAACTGGCAAGCGGCCAAGGTCAGGAATTAAACATGGTGTTTGAATTTGAACACATGGGCCTGGATGGTAATCCAGATCCGGCGCTAGGTAAGTGGAATGACCAGCCCGTCCGACTGGTTGACCTAAAGCAGAGCTTGTCTAAGTGGCAAATGGGCTTACAAGGGACAGCCTGGAATAGTCTCTATTGGAATAATCATGACCAACCGCGAATTGTGTCACGATTCGGGGATGAACGGCCAGCTTATCGGGAACGTTCAGCCAAAATGCTAGCGACCCTATTGCACTTTCTTCAAGGGACACCCTACATCTACGAAGGTGAGGAGCTAGGCATGACGAATGCCCATTTTACCAAGTTAACCGACTATCAAGACTTGGAATCACTGAATGCGTATCATCACTTTGTTGATGACGAACAGGTCGTTCAACCTGAACAGATGTTAGGTTATCTCGCCCATATGTCGCGGGATAATGCGCGTACACCGATGCAGTGGGATGATAGTCAGAATGCTGGGTTTTCAACGGCAACACCGTGGCTAGCGGTTAATGCCAATTATCCGCGGATCAACGCGCAACTCGCGCAACGAACGCCCGGTTCAGTTCTGAGCTATTATCAGCGGCTGATTAAGCTCCGGCACCATTTACCAGTCATAACGACGGGAACTTATCACCTATTATCACCTGATGATGCGGCCGTTTATGCCTATGTGCGGCATATGGGGTCGCAGCACCTGCTAGTAATTTGTAACTTTACTGCGGCAACCCAGACGCGACACTTTGCAGAATTACCCGCTGATGCGCATCTGTTGATCAGTAACTACGATGAAGATCATCAAGACGTATTACGAGCGTACGAAGCGAAAGTTTACCAGTTTTAGGTCACAATTAGCTTCGCTGCTGGAGTTGTGAATGTGATTTTTAACGGCGGTTGTGTGATTACGAGCACGAGTTGGTCGTGTAAATTTAATCGTGATGACTTAACCAAAAATGCGCCCCAATAAGAACGCCCAACCTATCATTCTAGATAAGTTGGGTATTTTTATTGGAGCGCATGTATGATTATGATCAAGTTTGTGGTTAAGATTTTTGTTCGGCATTGTCAGCCGCAAATGTTTTTTCAATAATGTCGATAACTTGTTTGACCAAGCCAATTGGAAATTGGTGGGCCCGACGAATCAAGTTGATATGCACGCTAGGAACCTGAACGTCGTCGAACGGAATCTCAACGAGACCATCGTCTTCACCATCGTTGGGGGTCGTGATGTCGGAAATGAAGCCTAGTGCCAGGTTCTCTTTAACTAATCCCTTGATCAAGGTGCTGCTATCAGATTCGAAGAGAACTTGGGGTTCAATCGAAAGTTGTTCAGCAAGTTGCCGGAAGACTAGTTTATTTAAGTAAGTTGCATTAAGCAGTACAAAAGGCGATTTTAGCGCTTCTGCAAAAGTCGGATGCTCAGCCTTTGCTAAGGGGTGCGCAACATTAGCGAGAATGCGAAATTTAAAAGGCCGTAATGGCGTTACTGCTAGCCGTTCATCCAATGTTTGATCCAAGTTACCACTGATGGCTAAGTCGAGTTGGCCGGCTAAAACCTGTTTGACGAGTTGATTAGCCCCCATTTCAACCGTGTGGACGCTACTAAGCAAATCTTGCTCGATGATTGGTTTTGTTAATGCCGGTAAATAATGTTCACTGACGGATGGTTCGATACCAAACCGCAGTGTATGTTGACGCAAATGACTGATTGATTCATTGACATGCTGCCAGTTGTTGATAATGTCGTTGGCTGCGAGCAATAGTTGCTGGCCACTAGGTGTTAACACCAGCGCCTTGGTCTTTGCTTGGCGAAAGAACAGTGTCACTTGAAAATGACGTTCTAGTCGTTTAATTGCTTGGGAGATTGTGGGTTGGCTAACGTGAAAATCAGCAGCCGTTTGCGTATAACTCTGAGTGCTGATTAAGCGTTGGAAGTAATACAAGTCTTTAATGTTCATGAAAAATGTAGCCTCCATAAAATATTAATGTTGGTTGCGCAATTAATAGTCGCAGGTAAGCAGGCTCCGACTGATTGATTAAAGCTGGTTATTATACGTCATGTTAATCATACCATTGTTATAACGAATAGTGTCAGGATAATTAGTGAAAATTAATTTACAAAATAGTTAACGCACTTAAACTATAATGATTATTAATAAGAATGTTAGTGCTGATTGGTACAGATGTAGTGTTGCTGGTAAATTAAGTTTTGAGTCATTATATAATTTTATCAGTTAAAGGGCTGCCACATCGTTTTGATTATCATGACGTGTCGGTTGGTCTGATTAATCACCGGAAAAAAAGTTGCATTGCTTAAGTGGGAGTCGTTAGAAATAAAGGTTAAAGTGTTAAAGCGATAAGTAAACATTATGCAGATTAAAAAGCATACAAGTTAATGGCAAACTATTAGTAATAAAGCTATAAAAAATACTTATCAGTTAAGGTGCTGTTATATATCGCTCGATAAATCAATAATTGGTCTACGTGTCATCGGTAGCGCCAGTCTGCCCCGTTTCTCGACGTAATTAGTTGACAAGCAACTAAAGCAGTTAATGGGTTTAAATTATAAATGAAACGAATGACATCATTTTTACTGATTGCAATTAGTTAAATCTATATTAATCAGCATAAATTATTTTAATTAGCTAACAACTGTCACGAACTCGTCAAAATTGATGGCATACAACTTTTGTATAAAATATTATAATACTAATTATGATTCATGTCTTTAAAATGTTGATATATCGGTAAATTAATTAAGTGTACATAAATAAAAATTATATAGGTGTAATGAGCCTTTTGAACAAATATTGCTGGTATGTAACTGCTATCTGTGAGCGACGAATTTTGACAAAAAGTGTCTTCAAATTTGCGGAATGTGGTTTATAATTAAGGCGTGTAATCGGTTTAAAAGTTTTAACTTATATAAGAAAGGGGGGATATCATGCGATTAATCGATTTCAAAACTTGGATAATGGGAACGGCCGCCATGTTGACATTGATTGTGACAAATCAAACAGTGAGTGCGGCGGACACGGCTACCACTGCCACTGAAACGACGCAGACTTCTGGCTCGAGTACACTTGCTAATCAAGTGGTGTTGCGACAAACTACGAGCAGTAGCAGTAGCAGTAGCAGTAGCAGTAGCAGTAGCAGTAGCAGTAGCAGTAGCAGTAGCAGTAGCAGTAGCACGAAAGCATCGGCAACTGGTGCGGCGACTGAAACGGCGACTAGCAAAGCGGTCACCACGTCTGAGTCATCAACCCAATCATCTAGCACAACAGCTACTAGCCAAACGACTTCAGGTGTGACAGCCGCTCAGGCAACAACGGACAGTACTGATACGACAGCGACGTCCCGGGCGACGGCTAATGCCAAAGCGGATCAACGAGCGGCTAGTGCGAAGGCGAACAACGAGCAAGCAACGACCCAGAATCAGCAACAAACGACTAATATGTACAGTGGTGTCGTTACCAGTCAAAAAGACTCGGCGAGAACGGCAACTACGACGGATCAAGCAACTGCGTCTGTCGCGACACTGTCCAGAATGAGCCGGGCCAGTCTTCGCAGTTTAGCACAACGGGCAACGGTTGCGGTTCAGGGGCTCGATGCTACTGACGCAACGGTGACTGACGATGATGGTGTTACGTATAGCGCTACGGATGTATTGAGTCTGTATGCGAACTATATCGCGAAGTATCATTGGTCAATAGCCGATGATGTTAGCGTAACTGCTGGCAGTACAGCAACGGTGACCTTACCCGAGAATGTTGTCTTTACCAATGGTACGCAGCATATTGATGTCCAAAAATCAGATGGAACGGTCGTCGGGACTTTTACGGCCGAGACCGGTAGTCAAACCGGAACACTAACTTTTAATGATTATTATGCGACTAGTGATCGTTATAATCGTCAAGGAGACTTAACGTTTTATGTTACTGGGACTAGCGCAACCACTGGCAGTAGTACGACTGGGATTAATAAGGTTGGCTGGGCCGATAGTAATAGTTTAGATGCTGATGGTAATCCCACCAAAATGATCTGGCAAGTTGTCGCAAACATTAATAGTGAAAAGTGGCAGCAAGTTGCGATTGTTGATCAGCTGGGCCTTTATCAAACGCACGAAGGTACCATGACGTTGGAAACTGGTCATTATACTGACGGTGCCTTTGTTAAAGACGCGGCACTGGGCACTTATGGTTTTGCAACGCAGCAGTTTACCTACGCTGATGGGGTATCAACACCACAAGTAACCGTGACGGTTGTGGGTCAGCAGATGACAATTAATATTGACCAATTAGATGTAGCGGTCAATATATTTTATGAAGTTGGTCTGACAGTAGGACATACGTACACCAATAATGCGGGTGTAACGTATGCACCTGTCATTGGAGATGCGACTGATCCAAATGAGGGCAGTTCGACAGGCGAACCAAAGAGTGAACAATCGAACGTGGCCGTTAGATTTGGTGGTTCCGGAACCGCTAGTGATGACATTCAGAGTTACAGTTTGGTCATTAATAAAACTGATGGTGACGGCCAGTCAGTTGCTGGTGCCACTTATCAGTTAGAGGATAGTACGGGTACGGTACTTCGGACCGATTTGGTGACTGATTCAGTTGGACAGTTACGCATCGGTAACTTGTCGGCTGGGACGTACATGCTGGTTGAGACGGCGGCTCCGAGTGGCTACCAAATCGACACGGCCAAGCACGTCTTCACGGTATCCGCAGCGCAAGCAACGGCTAACGTGGTCACAGGTAGTGTGGTTGACAAACGAATTGCTAAGACGGCGCTGACTGTTAACAAAGTTTGGGCTGACGTGCCAGCTGGAGTGCAAACGCCGACCGTTGAAGTGACGTTGCAACGCAATGGTCAAGCTTATCAGACCTTGCAATTAACGTCAGCAAATGGCTATACGGGCACTTTCAGTGATTTGGATGTGACGGATGTTTATGGCAATGCGTACACTTATACGGTGATTGAAACGGCCATTGCTGGCTATATCAGTAGTCAAACAACTAGTGGTGAGACGGTGACATTAACGAATACGTATCAAACCGGGAAATTGACGGTGATTAAGACGGATTCGAGTGGCGCCAATCGCTTGGCCGGGGCGGTTTTTGCCGTGAAAAATGCTGCCGGAACGCTGGTTGCTCAGTTGACAACTGATGCGACTGGTCAAGCACAGCTTACAGGTCTAACGCAAGGCGCTTATACGGTTAGCGAAATTCAAGCACCGGACGGTTACTTGATCAATACACAGGCGCAAGTGCTTGTGTTGAATGAGCAAAGCGCTTATCAAGGCCAATTAGTTTTTGCCGATGAGGTCGAACCAAGTGAACCGAGCGAACCAAGCGAACCGAGTGAACCGAGTGAACCGAGCGAACCAAGTGAACCAAGTGAACCGAGCGAACCAAGTGAACCAAGCGAACCGAGTGAACCGAGCGAACCGAGCGAACCGAGCGAACCGAGCGAACCAAGCGAACCAAGTGAACCGAGCGAACCAAGCGAACCGAGTGAACCGAGTGAACCGAGCGAACCAAGCGAACCGAGTGAACCGAGTGAACCGAGTGAACCGAGTGAACCAAGTGAACCAAGTGAACCAAGCGAACCAAGTGAGCCGAGCGAACCGAGCGAACCAAGTGAACCAAGTGAACCGGTGCTACCAGGACACGCTGACGAGGATAGTGATTCAGATCAGGTTGTCACAACGAAGACTGAGACAGCTAAGTTAGTCAAGCAAACTAATTTAGTAACCACGACTCGGCCAACGAAATTGTTAGGACAGCCAATAAAATTAGTAGCAACTTCTAAACCAGTTGTTAAAGTTACAAAAGCAACTAATCGCAAGTCGGCGCAACAATTGCCACAGACTAGTGAACAATCAATGGATTGGCTAATGATTTTGGGCTGGTTCTTGCTAGGGCTAACAGTTGTTAGTCGTCAACGGCGATTTAATTAAACAAAAAGGCTACTGGAATTTCGCTTCCAGTAGCCTTTATTTATATCATAGATAAGTGTCGCCACATTATCGACGATTTTGAGATGTGCGTTGGTCATGCTTAATTCTGACTGGTTGGGCAGCGGGAACACGGGCGCCAGCCACGACGCCGGCAACGGCAGCTAGTCCGGCTGCGGCCAATAAACCTGCTAATAACATGGGCAAGACCTCCTCAATAGTTGTAAAAACTCGTCTTTTAATACTTGCAGTTTAGGCGACTTATTAACAAAAATCAATTATTTAACCGTAAATTAGTGAGAATCTGAATAACTTGAAATATTCTTAAGTAATTGCCGGTTATTGTTCATTCTGGCAAGGGCGGCCGCATCATTTAAATATTCATGAATTTGATCCGGTTCATCGGATAATTGAGCCTGTAAGAATTTGATCCGCGCTGCGTAATAGGTAACGTGGAATCGCGCACAAATCTCAATCCCGTAGTTTAATAACTGCAAACTCCGCGGTGTATCATTAATGTTAGCGTAAAAAGCCCCCGTGTAATAAGCTAAGTTAATCACGCGCCAAACACTAGCGGTCGTTTCTAGCGGTAGGTTCGGTAGGGCGTGGCGTACTTTTTCAAAATAGTACTGGGCTTTATCGTTATCCTGGTTCTGCTGATAAGCAATCCCGATACCACAGTAGGCCAGCTGTGTATAGATTGTGATGTGAGCCTCGTCCAAATCGGTGATGATTTGGTCAAAATTAAAGATGACATCACTGATCGGGTGGTGGTTAAGGGCAGCAACATAGCCTTTTAGATAACAATATTGTAATTTGGTTTCGCGGTCATGTCGCGGCATATCCGCAGCCTTTTCAAGTTGTACTTCGGCATCTTGATATTCAGTTGTAATGAGGTCGAACTCGACCTGTTCCAAAATCTTCAAAACAGCGGCATCAGCGACGCGTTCGGTTGGAAAGACATCTTCCAATTGTAGGTTGAGTCGCTGACAAAGTTGGGCAACGATTCGTATGGCAGGTGCTTTGCCATTGTTCTCGAACTTACTTAGTGTCGCCTGAGTACAAATACCATCTGCTAGGGCCTTTTGTGAAAGTCCTAGGGCTTTGCGGCGGGCGATGAAAAGCTCAATGTTCATACCATCAACGCTTCCTTTACATATTTAAGTCATAATTGAAACAGCTTTCATTTACCCTAATTAAAAACTTTTTATATAATTTTGTCAATATTTAAACATAATCTTGCATATTCTAAAAATATATCTTGACTATATAAAAAACGCTCGCTAGTCTTTGCTAGTGAGCGTCTGTGAGTTATCTGATGGTTTATTTTGCCATATAGGCGTCTTTGAAGTTATAGTTGGTACCAGAAGTGTTATAAATCAGGCCCTTTAACTTAGGGTTGACCATCTGTGCCAGCGTTGTTTGAGTTAATGGTGCAACGCCTTCATCCGTCCCAATAATTTTTTCAGCTTTGCCTAGAGCAGTCCAGCGTACTGTCGGATCAGTTGATTGCTCGGCCTGCTTGACAGCAGCGTCATAATCAGCATTTTTCCACTTACCAAAGTTGTAATCATTCGTGGAAGTGAGAATGCCTAGGTCAGAGATGGGGTCGGCGAAGTCAGCTTGCCAGCCAGAAATAGCGAGTTGGAAATTACCCGATGTTTCACGTGCAAGTCGGTTTTTGAATGGCAAGGTAATATCGGTAATCTTCAAACCGGGTAGTTCCTTTTCTAGCTGTCCCTGAACATATTCGGCCGTCTCTTTGGTTTGGTCAATATTATCGTGCGTAAGCGTTAAGGTTAATGACTTTTTGCCGGTTTCTTTTAATCCTTCTGCCCACAGTTTCTTGGCCTTAGCGGTGTCTTGAGTTGTCGCCGCACTAACTGCATTTTCAGTAGCGAAATCTTCACCAGTCGTTGGATCGGTTGCGAGCCCGGTGGTGACAAAGCCCTTTGGAACTGCTGAGCCATCCGCTAGTACGTCCGTGACAAGTTGGTGCCGGTCAATAGTTAAGGACATCGCTTGCCGGAGCTTGGCATTAGCTAGCGCGGGCACCTTTTTCTGATTAAACTCGAGGTAGTTCAGACGGGATGTCTTACGGAGCACTAACTTGGGATTATTCTTTTCGTTTTTGACTTGTTCGCCGCTCAGGGTGGCCATGTCGAGTTTGTTGCTCTGGAATAAGTTGAATCCGGTCGTGGTTGACTTAACGACTTGGTCATTGATCTTTTCTAAGTAAACGTGTTTTTTATCCCAATATTTAGGATTGCGGTTCAGGGACCATGTCGTATTAGTGCCTTTCCAGCCCTTCATGGTAAACGGCCCATCGTAGACCATCTTGGTGGCCGTTGTCCCATAGTCCTTGCCGTATTTCTGTACGGCGTGTTGGTTCTGCGGGAAGAAGATGGCAAAGCCCATTAGGAGTTTAAAATAAGCCATGGGTTTATCAAGTGTCACGGTTAGCTTGTATTTACCGTCAGCTTTAATTCCTAAACTATTGGCTTTAGCTTTACCATTGGTGATTTGGTCGGCATTCTTGATACCAGAATAAAGATAAGCATATTGCGAAGCGGTCTTGGGATCGATGGTTCGCCGCCAACTATAAACGAAATCTTGAGCGGTTACGGGATCGCCGTTGCTCCACTTGGCGTCTTTGCGCAATGTGAACGTATAAGTTTTTTTATCTTTGGAAATGACAGTATGGGTCGCAATGCCCGGTGTGATTTTATTATTATTGCCAATACGGTAGAGGCCCTCCATCGTGTTATTGATCATATTGGCACTGATCGAATCGGTGACTAGCGAAGTATCCAAAGTCGTTAGTTCGGAGCCATTTTCTGACCAGTTCAAGACTTGCTTTTGTGCCATTCCCGCGCGTAAGTTCCCCGCATTATCTGACTTGGACTGACCTTGACTACAGGCAGCTAACAAAAGGCCGGTCGATGCGGCCGCAGTAGCAGTTGTCAACATTACTTTCCATTTCATAGTAAAACTTCCCCCCAACTTGAATGGTCACGAGAATACATTAAAGCAAGATTAAAATCAATGCTTTGATTCTAATAATTAAAGTAATTAACAGCCGCAAAATGTGTCAAGAAACACAAAAAAAGTACCGTAGTTTGTTGCTACGATACCTTTTATTGTGCGATTTAAGGGTAGTTTGACGTGAGGCGATGCTAGTTAGGTCACCTTATTTGGCCATATAGGCACTCTTGAAGTTATAGTTAATGCCCGCCGTGTTGTAGACTAGGCCTTTCAGCTTAGGGTTGACCATTTGTGCGATGACGTTTTGTGAGAGCGGTGCGACCCCTTGATCCGTCGCCATCGTCTTTTCAGCGGTTGCGAGAGCTTGCCAACGCTTCGTTGTACTGGTTGTACTATTTGCTGTGTTGATAGCACTATCGAAAGTCTTGTTGGTCCACTTACCAAAGTTGTAATCGTTAGTTGATGTCATGATACCGAGGTCTGAAACTGGATCAGCAAAGTCGGCTTGCCATGCGGAGATGACCAGCTGGAAATTACCCGCAATTTCTCGGGAAATTCTCGTCTTATAAGGAACGGTGACACTTTGCACTTTAAGTCCCGGTAACTCTTTTTCCAATTGTCCCTGAACGTATTCAGCGAGGGCCTTCATCTGATCTGTATCGTCATGAGTTAACGTTAAGGTAACCGACTTCTTGCCGGTTTCTTTTAGTCCTTGTTTCCAGAGCTTTTTAGCTTTGGTGGTGTCCTGAGTAACAGCTGATTTAACCGTATTTTCGGTGGCAAAGTCCTTACCAGTCGTTGGATCAGTAGCAAGTCCGGTCGTAACAAAGCCCTTTGGAGTGACGGAACCATCGCCGAGGACATCGTTGACCAACTGCTTACGATTCAAAGTCAGTGACATTGCTTGACGAATCTTCTTATTGGCGAGTAACTTCACCTTCTTTTGATTGAATTCCAAGTAATTTAGACGTGAAGACTTACGGATGACCAGTTTGTTATTATTCTTTTCGTTCTTGACTTGTTGTCCAGATAACGTTGCCATGTCGAGCTTATTACTCTGGAAGAGGTTAAAGGCTGTCGTCGTCGACTTCACGACTTGGTCTTTGATCTTAGTTAAGTAAACGTGTTTTTTATCCCAGTAATTAGGATTGCGCTTAAGTGTCCAGGTTGAGTTGGTCCCTTTCCAACCAGTCATCTTGAATGGCCCGTTGTAAACCATCTTGCTGGAACTGGTCCCGTAGTCCTTTCCGTATTTTTCCACCGCGTGCTGGTTTTGCGGGAAGAAGACCACGAAACCCATCAATAATTTGAAATACTGCATGGGCTTTTCAAGTTTGACGGTCAGCTTATACTTACCATCGGCCTTGATGCCCAAGGTACTAGTCTTGGCTTTGCCGCTGACGATTTTGTCAGCATTTTTGATACCGGAATATAAGTAGGCGTATTGGGAAGCCGTCTTCGGATTAACTGTACGACGCCAGCCATACACAAAGTCTTGTGCGGTCACTTGATCGCCATTACTCCATTTGGCATTTTTACGCAGGGTAAAAGTATAAGTCTTTTTATCTTTGGACACGGTCGTTTTAGTGGCAATACCTGGTGTGACCTTACTGTTTTTACCTAATCGATACAAACCTTCTTGCGAATTACTGATCATCGTCCCACTGATAACATCAGTGGCTAAGGACGGGTCAAGGGTGGTCAAATCCTGGCCGTTTTCCGACCAATTGAGGACTTGAGTCTTGGCCATTTTGGCCGTTGTGTTGCCGGCATTGCTTGAACTGGATGAGGACTGACCACAGCCGACGAGTAAAACGCCGGTCGTTGCCGTTAACGTGGCAACTGTGGCAAATAATTTCCATTGCATATATGTACCCCCTGCTTCAAATGATTATGATATGTAGATGAGAATACATTAAAGTTAGATTAAATACAATATTATTTTTTTAATCATTAATATTATTAAGCAAATAAAGCCAGTACGACTCGTTAAGAATCGTACTGGCTTAATTAAGAAAACTAACGTTGCCATTGCATCGTATATTCTGATTGCTGGGTTGCTTGGTCACTAGCCTGATCAATGACACGGAAACCGTGATAGTGATAAAAGGCAATGGCTGGGCGATTAGCAACATAGACGTTTAATTGTAATTGATGATAGTCAGCTTGGGCAGTCGCCAATAGCGCCGTCCCCAGACCTTGATGTTGAGCATCATTGCAAATGAAAATTCCGGCAATGTAATCGTTTTGTAAGCCTATAAAGCCCAGAATATAAGCTTCAGGTCCGTCGGTCAGTCCGACGATGAGTTCGGCTGATTGTAATGCTTCACGTACTAAGGGGGCTTGTTGACGCCAGTAGTCGGCACTGACAAAGTCATGGGCCGTTAAATTACCACTTAACCAGATTGTCATTAACTGATCGAGTTGGTGAGTTGTCGGGTGTTGTAAGTGTTCAATCTTCATTCGACGCTACCCCGTTTTAATAGTCGAACGCGACTCACTGCCGGAATTTTAGACAGTTCAGCTATTAGGTCGGCTTGTTGTGGCTGCTGTAGGTCGTCGACGTCAATGATGGTGTAAGCAATCTGGTGCTTAGCGGCGTTAGCCATGGTAGTGATGTTGAGGTTGGCCGCTGCTAGTTTGGCCGTGATTTGACTCACCATGTTAGGCACATTTTCGTGAATGACTGTAAAGCGGTAAGCCGCGTTGAACGGGACGTTTAAGTCTGGCAGATTGATGGCCGCATGAACGTTACCGGTTTCCAAATAAGTCATGATAGTGCGCGCAGCTTGTGTGGCACCGTTGATTTCAGCCTCGATAGTCGAGCCGCCGATATGGGGTGTCACGGTAACCGCGGATTGGTTGGCAAGCTGGGGTTCGCCAAAATCGGTGTAGTAGTGGGCAACTTGTCCCGTGGCTAACGCATTCATGACGGCAGTATTGTCAACGATGCCCAGCCGTGAATAATTAAATAATTGAACGCCTGTTGGCATGGCGGCTAACGCATCTTTATTAATCAGATGAAGTGTGTCGGCATTTTTAGGAACGTGGACGGTGACAAAATCAGCTTGTTTGACTGCATCTGGCAGCGTGGCCGCTCGCTGGACTTGTTTAGCAATGTTCCAAGCGGCATCTGCAGATAGATAGGGGTCGTAACCAATTACATTCATGCCTAGACTCAATGCTGCATTGGCAACGAGAGCGCCAACATGGCCGAGTCCGATGACGGCCAAGGTCTTACCCGTTAATTCAATACCATTAAATTGCGTCTTGTCGTGTTCTGTGCGTTGAGAAATATCAGCTTCGGTATGCTGGGCCGAATAGGTCGTTGCAGCTATTAGATTACGGGATGCCATAATGAGCAGGCCGATGATGAGTTCCTTAACGGCATTAGCGTTACTTCCCGGGGTGTTGAAAACTGCAGTCCCGTTGGCGGTTGCCTGATCGATAGGAATGTTGTTAACGCCGGCACCAGCGCGCACAATGACTTTCAACGATGACGGTAATGTCTCGGTATGTAGGTTGACCGAGCGAATTAAGTAAGCATCCGGATGCTCAGATTGATTGAGCGTGTAATCAGCAGTAAACGTGTTGAGGCCGGCTGGGGCGATGGCGTTATAGGTTTTAACTTGATACATAAATATCCTCCTTGATTAACGATGGTGTGCTTCAAAAGCGGCTAGATAGTCAACTAATGCCTGAACACCGGCTAACGGCATGGCGTTATAGAGGCTGGCACGCATACCGCCAACTAAGCGGTGACCCTTTAGGTTTAATAACCCGTGCTCACGGGCGCCTTGAATGACTGCGGCATCGAGGTCGGCCTGACCTGTGACGAATGGAACGTTCATGGTCGAACGGTCGCTGGTCTTGACTGGATTAGTAAATAGTTGTGACTGGTCTAAGAAATCATAGAGTAAGGCGGCTTTAGCGTGATTGCGAGCAGTCATTGTGCTGAGCCCGCCTTGGGCCTTTAGCCACTTGAGTACGAGACCCGCGGCGTAAATAGCAAAAACAGGCGGCGTGTTGAACATCGAATCTTTAGCCGCGAATAGCTGGTAATCCAGCATGCTTGGCAGGTTGGCGACTTGACCAATTAAATCATCACGGACAATGACGATTGTCAAACCAGCGGGACCCAGATTCTTCTGAGCACCAGCAAAGATGAGCCCAAAATCGCTGACTTGGTAAGGTTCACCTAAAAAGTTTGATGACATGTCGGCTACCAGTGGTACTTGACCCGTAACTGGCAGGCGCGTCATCATGGTTCCTTCAATAGTATTATTAGTTGTAAGATGAATATAATCGAGGGATTGATCGATGGGCTGGACGACCGTTGGCAGTTGGTTAAAATGGTTGGCAGCGCTACTCCCCAGTATCGTGACTTTAGTACCGACCCGTTTAGCTTCATCGGCGGCGCGTTGTGCCCAGTGACCGCTGTCAAGCAACCCGATACGATGATGAGGCGCCAGATTTAGTGGCGCAGCTGTGAACTGTAGCGTGCCCCCGCCTTGAAAGAAGAGCACGTGATAGTTGTCAGGAATGGCCATTAAATCGCGAAGATCTTGTTCGGCATCTTGAAGGACTTGCGCAAATAAATCGGAGCGATGCGAGATCTCTAAAATGCTCATGCCGGAGTCTCGAAATGATGGTAGCTCCGCTTGAATTTGAGTGATGACTGGTTGTGGTAGAACGGCTGGCCCAGCAGAAAAATTATAAATTGGCATGAAAAATCCTCGCTTTCAGTAGTTTAATCAAGGTAATAAAAAAGTCCTCGCAGTCGGTTTCGACTACCAGGACGGATAATAACGAGATTAAGCAATTCCACCTGGTAGCGAATGTCTTAGCATCCGTGCTCAGGCTGATTTGCGTACGCAAAATTAGGCCGACACAGATGGGTGTGTAGACCAGGAGGAACTGATATGATGATTGATAGGATTAGTTAGAACCATCAGTTGGACACTCCTTCGTTAAACTGGTGTTGGCACCAGTCAGTTAATTGCGTTGGTATTAATTTAGCAAGCACGTAACTATTTGTCAAGCTAGATAATGAGAAAAGACTGTGGCACAATTAGTATTATTAATAATAATTTAATCTTGGAGGCGCACGATGACAACCTTTTACGTGGTACGACATGGACAAACAGTGGCCAACGCCCAAAATTTAAAACAAGGCACGATTAATACAGCCGTCACGCATTTGAATTCGGTTGGCAAGCAGCAAGCGCAAACGTTGCACGATACGTTTGACATTAGCTTCGCGGATCGGTTGATTTGTAGCCCGCTTGACCGGACCCAGGCCACGGCGGCGATTTTGAATCAAGGCCGGCAACTACCTGTTAGCCAGGACGAGCGGTTATTGGAAATTTCATACGGCCAGTGGGATGGACAGGATAATGATCAGTTGCTAGCGGCCTATCCGCAGTACTTTGATCCACTTTTACAGGACGTTTTGCCAAGCTACGTGGAGGTTGCGACGGATGGCGAGACTTTTGAGCACGTGCAACAACGGGTAGCAGCATTTTTGAAGACAACAGCACAAGCCCATCCAGACGAGCAGATCATTGTCGTGACCCATGGTTTTACCGTCAAAGCCATGGCCTTAGCGATACTAAAGCCGACCGATCCGATGAGCTTACCGGAGCCAGCTAATACGAGCGTCACTAAAGTAATGGTGGATGCTGTCCATGGTCGCCAATATTTAGCATATTATAACCGCCTACCTCAATTCTGACGCGCAATGACTTAACGAACGGGCGATTCCGGGCTACAATAGATGGTGGTTTGAAATAGCCACGCACTGTTGAACCTTATTTCAAATCAAAGTCTAATTAGGCAGCAACAGCAGACATCACATATAAACTCCTAAGTGAGGTGGTCCTAGCATTTGGCGAGGATCGCCCTTTTGTATCCGCTTAAGCGTTTGATCAGTACCAATATTACAGGCGCGGTATAATATAAATAGTATTCAAAAATTAGATGAGGTGAGTAATGATGACATATTCAGCAGCATCAACGCGCTATGACGAATTACCGATTCGACGCGTGGGTAAGACGGGGCTACAGTTACCCGTTGTCTCGTTAGGGCTATGGCGAAATTTTGGGGATGAAGCGCCGTTTGCCAATTCACGAAAAGTGGTTCTAGATGCCTTTGATCATGGCGTTTTTAGCTTTGATTTAGCAAATAATTATGGACCATCGAAGGGATCGGCAGAGCGGACGTTCGGACAAATTATGCAACGAGATTTAAAGCCGTATCGTGATGAGCTTGTCATCACGACTAAAGCCGGATATCCGGCCTGGTCAGGGCCGTATGGGGCTTTCGGCTCACGCAAAACGTTGATCAGTTCATTGGATCGTAGTCTTAAGCAAATGCATTTAGATTACGTCGACATTTTCTACTCACATCGTCCAGACCCTAACATCGATTTGTATGAAACTGCCGCGGCCCTTGACCAGTTGGTTCGTCTAGCTGAAGGATTATTGACGCAGCGCTACTTACAAGGAATTCCAGCCGATTTTCCGATTCATCGAACGAATAAATATTTATTTGATCAGGGGACTGCAGCCGTTGTCAATCAGTTGAATGCCCTGAACAGAATCGCTGAGCAACGGGGACAAACCTTGGCCCAAATGGCTTTGGCTTGGCTACTACGGTCACAGGTCGTCACGAGCGTCATCATTGGTACGACCAATGTCGACCACTTGCACGCTAATCTTGAAGCAACGCACAATTTAACCTTTAGTGATGATGAAGTAAAAGCTATTACCGCGATTCTAAAGTAAATTGCATTAAAGGCCACTCCCCCAATATGCCGGGGAGTGGCCTTTTTATTAGCGCGTCCTGTTTATTAAGGTCAAAAATAGCTCACTCTTAGGCTCGTTAGGTAGACTCCTGTTCTTCAGCAATAATCGCCTTATTCCGACCTCCGGGGCGGAGCGACAATTGCTGGAACGTAAACCGACATCGATTTGAGCCCGAACCCGCCCAGTCTCAAATACGAGACTTCTTCTAAGCTGGCGGCTTTTGAATTTAATGACGGTCATGTTTTGAACTGAGCCATAGCCGTGCGCTAACTTCAACTGACCGAATCCGGGCAATTTTAAAATAATTTGGGCGAATGTTCGGTAACCTCGGTAGTTAACGGCATAATTAGTTAGCTGGTGAAATTACTGATTGGTACAAGTGACCGGTTTATCAACGTCATCAAAATGTAATAGTTTTTATCGAACGTACGTTCTAAAAATGTGCTATGATGGAGCTACTATTTCGATGAGGTGATCTAATGGAACAGCTGAAACCAATTGAAGCGTCGTTATTGCAAGCTTATGAGTTAAACTGCGTGGTTCGGTTAACTTTAAGTGATGGTCATCAGCCGAGTGGCTTAATTGCGGCTGTGGACGACCAGCAGCTTTTTTTGAATCAACAAGCGGGAGTCGTTAAGCCGATTGCGTTGAGTGACGTAACCGCCATTGATTTTCTTAAACAGTCTTGGTGGCAGCGGTAATCCTAAAGGTCGTATTTCGCTATGATTTCGTGACGACGGAATTCGGTAATAGCAGTAATCAATTCAAGTGGTAGGGGCTGATCCAGCGGAAACTGGATGGCCCCTTTGCTTGTTTTATAGGTGATTAATTGATCATGAAAAGTCTCAATTGCACTTGGCGTTGGGTACAAGCCAAAGTGATGTTTGAATAAAGCAAAATGGATGACGTTTTCGTGCCAATAGAAGGTCGGCATCTGGTACTTTAACTGCTCTTGCGCCTCTGGTAAGACCGTTGCAATGGTTTGCTGTAAGGCTATTAATTGCGATTGATAGGCTTGTGGTGTGTTAGCAATATAGGCCTCAATCGGCGTCATGGTGAATATCCTCTTGGTCACGTAATTCAGCGGCTAAAGTAGCATCAGGGACAACGGTGATCGTGCGTGCAGGACCACTAAAGGTGACAAGCCCAGCCTTAGCACCCTTGGGTTTACGCATCTGGCCAACGGTGAGCACATCAACAGGTACGCGGTTCATCTGACGACCCTTACTGTAATAGGCCGTCAGTACGGCCGCTTCCTGCAAGGTTTGTTCACTCGGATGATTACTGTGAATAACCACGTGTGAACCGGGAATTTCACCACCCGCGTGCATCCAGTAGTAATCTTTACGGGCCGTCAATGTTAGGTGGTCGTTTTGACGACTATTTTTACCAACTTCAACCAGCACGTGGTCGTGCGTGTAAAAGCGGCGGGGATGGGCGGGTGTTGGGGCCTTAGACGAGTGTAAAACGTGGGTATGAATCGCGCCCGCAGCAATCAGTGTTTGCTTAAGCGCGGCGACCGCTTGTGGATCATTAGGGTCGAAAGCTGCTTGAGTTGCTAATTGCTGGTATAGTTCGGTCTTGGCCGTCGTCAAATTTTGTTGAACGGTCGCTTGACCGCGTTTGCTTTTGTGATAATGATGAAAATAATCCTCGGCATTTTCAATAATTGATTTTTTAATATCGAGTTTAATACTGAGTTGGTGGCCTTGATAGTCGGGCAATTCGACGAAATGATGGTGCCCTTCGATCTGGCTAGCATACGTCTTCAATAACGTGCCCTTGAGTTGCAAATCACTGACATCAGGCAGGTGGTCTAATGCTTTAGTTAATGATTCGATTTGTTTACGCGTGTGGTGAATTAAGTGCGCTAATCCAGTTTGGACTAGGTCGACATCGGTTGTGGTCGTCATTAATGGGTTCCTCTAATCTGTAAAAGTTAACGTCTTAATAATAACATGTTCTGGTTAGTTAATAGTGGAAGATTGGGACTAGCGAATGAATTAAGATGTCAAATGACACGATTGAAAAAAGTTGAGCAATTTTCAGAAAAGTTCGGTATTCTATTACATGGGAGTTGATTGAGAAATGCAAAAAACATTAATTATTAACGCAGGTAGTTCATCATTGAAATGGCAATTATTTGCTATGCCTGCTGAAACGGTGGTTGCTAGTGGTCTCGTTGAACGGATTAGTATGCCCGGTTCAATTTTCACCATCAAGTATGGTGACCATCAAAAGTTTGAAACGACAGTCGATAATTTAGATCAAAATCATGCGGCGCAGATGTTATTGGCTGAATTACAGCGATTAGCAATTATTGACTCATTAACGGAAATTACGGCAGTTGCTCACCGAGTCGTTGCGGGTGGCGAAACGTTCAAGCAAGCAGTTGAAGTGACGCCAGCGGTACTCGAGGCCATTAAGGGACTTAGTGACTTTGCACCATTGCATAATCCGATGGAGGCACGTGGTATTGAGACGATGGCTCAGGCTTTACCGACCGTTAAACAGTACGCGGTATTTGATAGTCAATTCTTTACCGATTTACCAGAAATGAATGCAATTTACAGTTTGCCATATGAATTGACCCAAAAATACCATATTCGCCGTTACGGTGAACATGGTATCTCGCATGGTTACTTAACCGGTCGGGCTGCAGAACTGCTGGCTAAGCCGAAAGATGACCTCAACCTGGTGACGTTACACTTAGGTAGTGGCGCGTCATTAGCTGCCGTAAAAAATGGCCGGGCCTTCGACACATCGATGGGCTTTACGCCATTAACGGGTGTCACAATGGGAACGCGCGCGGGTGACGTTGATCCGGCCGTATTGCCATTCCTCATGAAAGCTTTAAAGATCGATGATCCGAATGAAATCATGATGATGCTTAACAATCAGTCTGGGTTGTTAGGAATCTCAGGAATTTCACCAGATATGCGTGAAATCCGTGCGCAAGAAGCCACGAATCCCCAAGCTCAACTAGCTGTTGAAATTTTTGTCAATCGGATTGTTAAGTATGCCGGTAGCTATTTGACAGAATTAAAACGGGCGGATGCGCTGATTTTTGCGGGCGGCATTGGCGAGCATAATGCGACCTTGCGCCAGCAAATTATTGATGAACTGAGCATCTTTGGTGTGACCCTGGATCCGAAATTAAATGAAGCGGGTCAAGAAGGACTCATCAGTGGCGCAGATTCCAAGATTAAAGTGATGTTGATCCCAACTAACGAAGAATTAGCGATGGTGCGACAAGTTGCGGCGTTGCAAAATTAAGCTTCTCTTAATTTACGACTGCAATCAGTCTGCCGCTGTATAGCGCGTGCTATACTAACTGGCAAGGTACCCATGATGGGACTTGTAAGGAGGGAAGCTCTCTTCGCAGAGCGCATAGATGATCGGTTTATTGATTGCTTTAGTAATTGGTTTATGGTTGCTCAAAGTTATCTTTAAAATTGGTTTTAAAATTATCGGTTGGGTGTTCATGATTGTGATTGGGTTGTTTTTATTTAAAATCGCATTATGGTTAGGCTTGATCGTCGTGGCGATTGCCGGCGTTGCATTATTCGGAAATGCCACCACGTAATTTGAAAGATAAAGATGAGCGTTGTTAAAACTAGTGTCATCGGCACGCTAGCCGTAAAGGCGGCTTGTTGGAACTAAATAGTCATTGAACAAAAACAGGAAATCTCAGTTAGTTTTGTGAGACTTCCTGTTTTTTTGAGTTAGATTAAAGTTCCGAGATAAACCATGACTAGGCCACCGACGAGACTCAAGCCAAAGTATTCCCAGGCGACCCGTTGATGGTGGTTACGGCCGAGCAACACGAGTTCGTTGATCATTGTTGAAAAAGTCGTATAGCCACCCATAATCCCAGTTCCTAGAAAAATCTGCCAGTTGGGCGGTAATGAGCTGGTTAAAATCCAACCGAGCAATAAAGCGCCGGTTAGATTGATAAATAACGTGGCAATTGGTAACGGCCATCGATTGAGAGGTAGTGCTAAGCGCATGATGCCGTAACGACTTAAGGCCCCTACAGCTGCGCCGGCACCGGCCAATCCGACTAGGACTAACATTAAAATTCCTCCTTTGGTAGCCAATAGGTGCTAAGGAAGTTTCCAGCTAGCCCCGCTAGCAAACCCAACCCTAAGCTAGCAGCGACATAACTTAAAGCTAAAACGCTATGACCACTTTGAAATGATTGTAGCGTTTCAAAAGTGAAGGTGGAAAAAGTAGTAAAGCTACCAACGAACCCGACGCTCATACCGATAACAATATCTTCAGAGACGGGTAACCGCGCTGGTAACAAGTTAGTAATCAGGCTAAGAACAAATGCTCCCACAATATTAATCAGACACGTTATCCAGAAATGCTGTGGCCAAGTGACGAGCAAACTAAGCCCCTCCCGGAGACCACCACCTAGCATTGCGAAGCCGGTAATTGCAATGATCTTTTTCAAGCTGACACCTGCTTTCTGAAAGTAATTTTAGTTTACTGAAAAAGCTTTTAAAAAACAATGGTTCTTGCAAATTGAAATTAAACATGCTAATCTACAAAGTAACTTATAAAACACGAGGTATTCAGCCAATGCGCAACTAATTAATTCTAGTAACTGAACAGAGCCATGCCTAGCGATAGGGGTGGACTGTCCGTTTTGGGATTAATTAGGGTGCTGGTGGAATCAATTGCCAGCGTTCTCATTTTGAGGACGTTTTTTTGTGCCATAAATTAGTCCCTGCAACTAAGGGGATGCTTATTAATGACAATGATTAATTTAAAAAATATTCAAAAAGATATGGCGGGACGGCCACTATTTACAATTGACCGATTAGTCGCCAATGCCGGGGATAAAATCGGCGTGGTTGGGCGGAACGGTGCTGGTAAATCAACACTGGCCCATTTACTGACGGGTACTGATCGTGATTATACGGGGCAAATTATGGTGGACGAGCCAGTCAGCTATGTTGCCCAAATCGCACCGACTTTTGACCAAAGTGGTGGTCAAGCTATGCTAACCAGAATTCGGCAGGCTTTGAGCGCCCGGCCAACAATTTTAATTCTAGATGAACCGTCATCTAATTTGGATGAAACACATCAGCAATGGCTTATTAATCAGTTACAACGTTTTCGTGGGTTGCTGTTGTTGATTTCACATGATCGGCAATTATTAAATGCTGTGACGACACAGACTTGGGCGGTTGAACACCAAAAATTCACCGCATATGCAGGCAATTACGCATATTATCAGACGGTAAAAGCGCAGCAACTCGCAACTCAGGAAGCCGCGTATCAGCGCCAAAACACTCATCAGCGTGAGTTACTAGCAGCGCAGCGTCAACGTAATGAAAAAGCCCAGCGGATTCGAAAAGGCAATCGGCGAATGTCGCAAGTAGAGCGTGCCAAGACGAAAGCGACTAGGGAAGCTACCGCGGCCAAGATGGAACGAACGGCTAAACGCATGGTCGCCCGAGGACAACGGGAACCGCAAGTTGCTAAGCCCTTTACGACTTCAGGCTTTAAGTTAGTCGCGACAGATTTTCCGACGTTTACAGGTAAGACCGTGGTAACTGGTCTTAATGTCACATTGGCTGAATATGGAAAAACGTTGTTAGCACACGCTGACTTTCAAATCAGGCCACATGATCGGGTCGCTATCGTGGGGCCCAACGGTAGCGGTAAGACCACATTACTGCGTGCAATTTTAGGTGGCCGGGTGTCAGGATTACGATTGGCTCCGGCGGCACGAGTCGGAGTATTCAACCAAGATATGACAGTGCTCGACGGTAAACAGTCAGTGTGGCAAACGGTGCGGCAAGTCAGTCAGTTACCGGATCAAACGATCCGTAACGTCATGGGCGCGTTGGGCCTGCCAGCACGCTTTTATCCGCAACTAGTATCGGCGTTAAGTGGTGGTGAACTAGTTAAATTACAGCTAATTTGTATTTTAGTCGGTCAATATAACGTTTTAATGTTAGATGAACCAACCAATTATTTGGATGTGGACGCGCTGGATGCGTTGGCCGATTACTTACAAAATTATCCTGGAACCGTAATTTTTGTTTCACATGATGAACCGTTTCGCCAGGCCGTTGCTACTCGGGTGTTGCAATTCGAGACGCACCAATTAGTTGATCCTGACAAAGTTGTTAAAGCGCCGCAACCGGTAGAAGCTGACTTAGCAGTACTTCAGTTCAAGTATGATCAATTAATGGCAGACCCGACGTCTTCTACAGCTGCTATTCAGGCGTTACGGCAACAAATTGATCGGCTGAAAGCATGAATTAAGGTCAACTTGTTATTGTTGTGTCCCGACCTAAGTGGGGAATATTACCCAAAAACGAGGCTGTGACATAAGTCTCTAGAAACAAAGCAGGTCTGGAAAAATCTTCGGATTTTTCCAGACCTGCTTTTGATATAATAGAAAATAAAAAAAGAGCATCGGTCGCACCCGATACTCTACGAAATTATCCTCGAAAGGACATTCCTAATATGCAAGATTATTATAACATGAATCAAACCACTTTGAGTATTGCCTTGGATTACCAACCAGAAGAGCATCATTCTGCTCGTTACATCAACCAGCTTGTTGAGAGTTTAAAACTAAAATATGATTACCAGTTTGGCCGTCCGCGGGAATATAACCTCGGTGCCATGTTAAAACTGGTCCTTTTAGCGTACAGCTATGGCATTTTCAGCAGTCGTAAAATTGAACGGTTTGCCCGTGAAAACAAGCCAGCTGGGTGGTTAATTGCCGACCAAATTCCGTCCTACCGGACGATTTGTCGCTTTAGAATTTCTGATGAACTGGCCACTTTGACAACCGATAGCTTATCACAACTAACTCAATATCTTCGTCAAAATGGCATGATTGATGATGTTTCATTTATTGATGGAACTAAGATCCTAGCCGACGCCAACAAGTATAGCTTTGTTTGGAAGAAGAATACGATACGATTTGACAAGATGAATCGCGAAAAACTCGTTGACCTGTTAGGCGAGCTTCATGAAGCTAAAATTGTCGGTGAAATTCCGGCAGGATCAGAGCTGACTCCCGAACTATTGGATATCATGATTAGCAAGGTTGAGGATCACTTAGTGGTCCTTAATGAAACCGTGGAAGCAACTAAGCAGGTTTCCCCGAACCCAGCCAAACAGCAACGCCGGACTGTTAAATCACAAAAACGTAAGTTGGATAAACGACGTGATAAAATGCGTGAACACCAAGCACAGCAAGCTATTTATGATCAACGTAACAGCTACTCTAAGACGGATCACGATGCCACCTTTATGCGGGTCAAGGAAGATCCGATGCAAAACGGTCAATTAAAACCTGCCTACAACGTTCAAATCGCCACGAGTAATCAGTTCATTACGGGATATCGGCTTTTCCAAAATCCAACCGACACACGAACCTTACAACCGTTTATTGAACATTTAAAGGCCAACAATGTGTTAGGTCACACCATCGTTGCCGATGCCGGATACGGTTCCGAAAGTAATTATCGGTACTTGGAAGATGAATTCGGTCAGCATACCGTTTTAATTCCATACGGCACAATGCTTAAAGAGAATAGTCGAAAATGGCAAAGTGATGACCGTAAGGTTATGAACTGGGACTATCATGAAAAAGATGATTATTTTATCAATCCACAAAACGTCCGGTTTAATTTTAATGCTTATCGTCAACGGACTGATAAGTATGGTTTTACCCGTGACTTTAAAGAATACATTGCCGAAAAGTATGATGAAAATCATCAACTAATTTCCGCGGCACTAACACCAAAAGGATATCTTAAAAGGATTTCCGTGAACGAAAATTGGGAATATTTCAAATCGAAACAACGAGAATTACTTTCAGCTCCAGAAACTGGTCAGATCTACGCTCAACGTAAGATCGATGTTGAACCAGTTTTGGCAAGATGAAGGCTTCTTTACATTTCAATCGATTCTCGGTGCGAGGTTTCGACAAGGTCACCAAGGAAGCCGGAATCGTAATACTGGCGTTAAACATTATGAAACTGGTCACGGTAGGGACCAACTTTAAAAATCAAAGGCGTAAGCAAATGGGACGAGAAACCAAAATTCGGTTTCTCGTCCCATTTGCTTATACAGAGGCTAGTTATGTCACAGCCTCGTTTTAATTTAGTGTTTATTCAGTGAATGATACCACTAGCGCCACGGAATGACGAAGGCACCGACTTGTAAAAGCAAGACGCCGCTAATCACAATGGTCCAATCCAACTTAGTCAGTGGAATCTGACGATAGTGAGTGCGGGGTGCATCTTCGACAAAGCCATGGGAGCGCATGGCCCGGGCAAGGTTCTGCGACCAATTGATAGAGACCAAAATTGCTTTAAAGTAGAGCTGTGGCGACCAGAAGGACAGGACCTGCCCACGCATCAGACCAGCAGCCCGAATCACTTGAACTTCGTGCTGAATCCGTGGTACCAAGTTATACGCGGCGAGGACGCCATATGCAAATTTGGCGGGTAAATGCCAGTTTTGCTCAAGCGAATCGGTTAATTGTAAGACGTCAGTCGTGAGCGTAAAAGTAGCGCCCGTAAAAACAAACGCATAGATCCGTGTGAACAGGACCCAGGCCATCAAAGTCTTGTCACCGCTACCGTTAATGTACTGGGTACTCCAAAGTCCAATTGCTGGTAGCAACGGAATGAGTAGCAACCACCCTAATGTTCGAAGCCGAGTTCGGTGACCGAGCAGGTAAATCAGTGCCAGAATAATCAGTGCCACGTTCAAACTTACAATTGTCGTGAATGAAATTTCTAGCGCAATGATGAGTAGTAATAATAATTTCATGCTAGGATTCATGATCGCACCACCCAATCTAAATGGTGATTTTCAAAGTGTAGCTGATAGTCAATCAATGGCATCAGGCCGGTTAACTGGTGACTAATAATAATCAGCGTCTGCTTAGTTGCCGCTTGGGTGGTCTGTAATAACGCGACCAGGGCATTGATCGAATGCAAATCTAGCCCTTTTAAGGGTTCATCCATGAGTAGAACTGGTGACTGCATGATTAACATGAGCAGAATTTGTAGTTTCTTTTTCTGTCCCTCACTCAAAGTATAGATGACTTGTTCATCACGACCGGATAAGTTGAGTTGCACTAAGGCCGTTTGAATACGGTCTGCGGTAAAGTAGTCGCCATACGCATAGCGTTTACTTTGAGCCAGTTCTTCAGCGACCGTGATGTTTAAAAACTGGGTCTCAGCGTCCTGAAAAAGCAAGGCGACGTGGCGAGCATAGCGTTTGCGTTTTAGCTTGTCGATAGGTGTCCCTTCGTAACGAATTTCGCCAGTATAAGGGTGCAGACGGACGAGGGCTTCAAATAACGTGGATTTACCGCTACCGTTAGGACCCGTGATCAGCGTATTGTGTTGTGCTAACAATTGACGCGTTGTCGGTACTAATAGTTGACGATCACCTGCCTGTAAAGTGACGTGATCAAGTTGAAAACAAGGGCGTTCAACGCGTTGCGGTGCTGACCATGACCGTTGTGGCTGCTCAGTAAAGGCTGAAAATAACTCAGACCAGGTGGTGCGATCAATGAGCTGTAAGTGCTGGTCCTTGATTTGGACGACTTGATCGACGAGCTGTTCGTAACCTGATAGGTCATGATCCGCCAAGATGATTGTCTTCCCATGTTGATTGCGTAGTTCCACGAGTCGGTCTAACAAGACGGCTCGTGCGGTCGGATCGACACTGGCAAAGGGCTCATCTAGTAGGATGACATCGCTATCCATAGCGACAATGATTGCAAGGGCCACTTTCTGTTTCTCGCCACCGGATAAATGATTTAATAGTCGTGACTGTAAATTTCGGATACCAACAAAGTCAAGCGCACTAAGTAAGCGGGCCGGTATTTGGTCACGGGGCACTTGTAAGTTCTCAAGTGCGAAAATTAGTTCATTTTCAACGGTATCCATGGCAAACTGCTGATTAGGATTCTGAAACATCATGGCAACGTGCTGAGCGCGCTGATTAGCGGTGCTAGCAGTTAATGCCTGACCATCAAAGGTAATGGTGCCGTCATCTGGAGTCAGGGGTAGTAAGCCTGCAATCAGCTTTAGGAGCGTCGACTTACCTGTTCCCGATGGCCCTGTCAATAGGATGAAGCTTTGCCGTGGTAGTGTTAGGTTAACGCGATCCAGAATGGGTGTCGACGCCTGTGGATAGGTGTAAGTTAAATTATTCAGCGCGATACTAGCCATTCGAGAAAGCCTCCATTTATAAAGTGTATTAATGCGTTGATTTTAAAACATGACTGCGATCAAGTAGGTCCGTGATGGTTTTAGTTAACAGACCCCCGAAAACAAACATCGAAATAAAGCGAACGACCACGTATAAAATCAAGAGCCATAGCTGTAATTTATAGTAACCATTACGGGCAAGGTCCCAGCCAAAGGTGACCACAGTAGTTGTTGCGGCCGCAGCCGTTAAGCCTAACCAGTCATAGTGTTTGTAGCCAGTGACGATATAACCTAGTTCGGCCCCAAATCCTTGCACGACACCAGAAATCAATGTGGTGATTCCCCATTGACCACCGAAAAACATTTCGACGGTTGCTGCGAGGAGCTCACCTAGCGTTGCCGAACCCTTTAGTCGAATGAGGTAGCCAGCTAACATGCCGGGCATGCACCATAAGCCAAGTAGTAGTTCATTAGCCAGACCGCTTAGACCAAATGGTGTCAGGGCCGCACTTAAAATGTTATAAACAAAATTAGTCCCCATAAAGATGGCACCAAAGAAAATACCAATTAGTGCCAGTAAAATAATATCGTTCAAGTACCATGATTTAACCCATTTCATTGTTAAATCCTCCCAAAAGTAGTTTGTCATTCACGCATCCAAGCGACAAAAAAACGCCTACCACGATTATCGGTGGCAGGCGGCTAAGTCTGAATTGATGGTTCCCCAAATAAAAGCATTGCTCCCTGCGCTGGCATTGTCCAGATTCAGGTTCAATGGGTATTATCTCAGCCGTGATGGCACCCCAGTTGCTATGAATGATACGTTTAGTGTAACGGATAATGACATTCAGTGCAATCAATTTTCCGGAAACTAAAGCAAAGTATGATGAAAAGTCACAATTTTGTGGTTTACTATGGATAAAGCAATGTATTTGGTTAATATTCTTAGGAGGGATCTCGATGGCAGAATCAGTGTATGATTTTACAGAAACTGAGATGAGTGGTGCGCCACTTGACTTGTCACAATATCGCGGTCAGGTCTTGCTAATCGTGAATACGGCTAGCAACTGTGGCCTGGCGCCACAGTTTAAAGGATTAGAAGAACTTTATCAGAAGTATCAGCAGGAGGGCCTAGTGGTCTTGGGATTGCCATCCAATCAATTTCATCAAGAAAAGGCGGATGACGATGAGACCCATGACTATTGTCAACGGCACTACGGGGTAACGTTTCCCATGACCAAACGGGTGATGGTTAATGGTGATGACGCTGATCCGTTATTTACTTACCTCAAACAGGCGGCGGGACATGGTCGAATCAAGTGGAATTTCACAAAATTCCTGATTGGTCGTGATGGCCGTGTGCTCGAACGCTATGCCCCAACGACACGGCCGGCAACATTTGAAGCAGCGATTCGTGATGCCTTGGCTGATCGTTCAGAAGATTAACGATAAATTTAACAATGATCGTTTAATTTAAAAGAAAGAAGTGGCTTAAGTTGGAAACTTATACGTTACGTGATGGTTTAACAGTACCTAAAATTGGCTTTGGAACATATAAACTGAATGGTGCTCATGGTGTGCAAGTGATCGACTCAGCGATTGATCGCGGCTACCGATTATTAGATACGGCCTTTAACTATGAAAATGAAGGTGCTGTTGGTAAAGCGGTTCGGCGTTCGTCAGTACCGCGTTCGGAACTCTTGATTTCATCAAAACTTCCTGGTCGCCACCACACCTACACGGAAGCTATCAATACGATTCAAGAATCATTATATCGAGCTGGCCTGGATTATTATGATTTATATCTAATTCATTGGCCTAACCCTAAGGAAGATCATTATGTTGAAGCTTGGCAGGCACTGATTAATGCCCAGAAGTTAGGCTTGATTCGTTCGATTGGGGTCTCAAATTTCTTACCAGAACATTTAGAACGATTAAACAAAGAAACGGGTGTTTTACCCGTCATTAATCAGGTCGAATTACATCCGTACTTTAACCAGCAGGCACAACGGGATTATGATCAAGCACACGGTATTTTGACGCAAGATTGGAGTCCCCTTGGCCGGGCCAGTGAGATGCTTCAAAATGAGACGCTCAAAGAGATTGCAGTGCACTACCATAAAAATGTTGGTCAGTTGATTTTACGGTGGGAACTACAGTTAGGGACCTTGCCGATTCCAAAGTCGTCAACGCCGAGCCGTCAAGCAGGTAATATGGACGTGTTTGATTTTGAAATCAGTGCAGCTGATATGGCAACAATTAATGGTTTGAGCCAAGTGGATGGTCGCTTGAATAATCAAGATCCAGCAGTGTACCAAGAGTTTTAATTTGAATGATATAAAAAGATAGCGACGTTGTGATGATAACTCGTCGCTATCTTTTTATGGGCAACTGCTTGTTGATGATTGGTTTGTGATATCAGCGTAATCGCAATACATGGTGCAGTAGCGATTGGCTGTTTTCATCTTGAAAGGTCGTGGTAGTATGACAAATACGTTTCCCACACTAGGAAAGGTTTTCAGCCGTGGTCACTCTACTTGTTTGGTTTGCTTTCTTGCAAATCATTTTGAGCATCGCACTAGCGATGTATCAGGTATGGAACTCCAGAAACAAAAAATAGCCACCCCAAAACTTTGGCCGGTATTGGGTGACTGTTCTTTGATTATCTAAATTTAAAGCCAACTGCTCTTAGAGCGGGCCTTGATTCAAGTCGGTATTAACGTACCGGCTTTTTTACTGTCTTTATTTTAGCACGTATACGCTTCAGAAAGTGTATTTTTGATTCAAAAAAATAAAGATAAGCTTCCGATCGATTGGCATAACTATTTTATTACGCGCGCTTAACCGCGATTACCTTAACTTGATAAGCCCCGTTCGGTGCGTTCACAGTGACCACATCGTCAACGGTATGATTAGCGAGTGCTTGACCGATGGGAGATGTGAATGAAATTTTTTGTTGTTCGAGGTTAGCTTCTTGCTTGCCAACTAATTGATAAGTGATTTGGTCATGATCGTCCAGAAATTCGATGGTCACGAATTTACCAATGTCGAGTTGATCGTTGTCAGCCGGTTGGACGATTTGGGCGTACTGCAACTGCTTGTTGAGATAACGCAGGCGACTTTCTAAGCGCCCTAAGTCCCGTTTGGCACTACTATACTCGGCATTCTCAGAACGGTCCCCCAGTGCCGCTGCTGCGGCCAGGATCCTGATTCGTTCGGGTCGCTGCTGCTTTAAGTCCTCAATTTCTTGTTCGATGGCGTGGTAGCCGGCTGCAGTCATTTTATTAAAAGTTGGTTCCATAGCAAAAACCTCGTGTCCGTTGAATTTCTGGGAATAGTTTACCGCAAATGTGATTAGAATGGTACCGTCTAGGTGATATCTGATGTTAATCACGATCGCGCAGGTGGTTGCTATACAGCATGATACCGCTAGTGACGGTGGTCAGGGCGATACCAGCGATCAGACTAATGAACGGCTGATTTATCGCAATCAGGAAGTAGAATAGGGCGGTGAAACCGATTAGTTCAATGAGTGCCCACAGGCCAAGGTAGCGCCATGACCGTTTGGGTTTGTCTTCTATTGGGGTGCTGACATTAACAGACAAAATGATCATGGTAAAAACGGCAATCATCAGGACAATATACAACGGATTGTCGTACGTAAAGGCTTTCTGAAGATTGTTTTTTTGCCAGCCTTGCCAAAATAAAATCAGTAAGATAGCACTATTTTCAATTAACAACGTGGTACGGATGTTCTTGAAATTTTGTAAAATTAAACGTTCGTCACGAATCTTTTTCATGGCAGGGATCTCCTAACTGGGTTCGACCCAAAAGACAGTATCGAGTGTTTGGTTGAGTGCGTGACAGAGGTTGAGGCAGAGTTTCAGTGATGGGTTATAGGTGCCCTTTTCAATCAAACTCAGGGTTTGACGGGTGATGCCAGTCTTGCTGGCGAGTTCTTTTTGTGAGAATCCGGCCATTAACCGGTATTGCTTGACATGATTCGCGGTTAACATCTCCCTTTATGTAATATATATCTTCCATACAAAGCTAATTTTAGCAGTTACCAATTGCAATGTAAATGTTGGATAGTTTGATTGAAATGTGAACAAATAAATGGTTGGCGTAGAGGTATGAGCGCAAAAAAAATAGCCAATGACTTTGCAGCCTTGGCTAGTCGTGGAATTTCTCACGTTCCACGGAGTTACGAACATGTTAAGTATAGGCAAAATTATCGAAAAATACAATTAATTTATTAAAGGAGTTTGGCTTGACAGTTTAACAATGATAACGATTGCAAAAAATAAAAGTGAAATATTTCAGACAAACCTCTTGAATTTTAGTCTAGACCAATATACAATTGGACTATACCAAACAAAGAGGGAGTCAGTTAATTATGAAAGTTATCGTAGTAAAGGATCAAGCTGCCGGCGGAAAAGAAGGTTTCAAAGTATTTAAGAATGCTTTAGACAATGGTGCGAAAGTATTTGGGTTGGCAACTGGTTCGACACCCGTTACAACTTACAAAGAAATCGTTAATAGTGACTTAGATTTCAGTGACTGCACATCCGTTAACTTGGATGAATACGTTGGGATTGCACCAGACAACGACCAAAGTTATAAATACTTCATGCAAACTCATTTATTCAATGACAAGCCATTTAAGGAATCATTCTTGCCAAACGGTTTAGCTTCAGATCCAGAAGCTGAAGTTAAGCGTTACGACAAAGTGATTGACGAACACCCAATTGACTTACAAATCTTAGGGATTGGCCGTAATGGTCACATTGGTTTTAACGAACCAGGTACTCCTCGCGATATTACGACGCACGTGGTTGATTTAACTGAATCAACGATTGAAGCTAACGCGCGGTTCTTCGCCAGCGAAAATGATGTTCCTAAGCAAGCCTTCTCAATGGGCTTAGCTTCCATCATGAAGAGCAAGCACTTATTGCTCGAAGCATTCGGCGAAAACAAGGCTGATGCGGTCAAGGGTATGATTGAAGGCCCAGATACCCCTGAATTACCAGCAAGTATCTTGCAAAACCATCCAGACGTTACCGTTATCATTGACGAAGCGGCTGCTAGCAAGTTAAGCAAGAAGTATTAATTTTAATTAAGTTAAAAATGAACTGAAAGCCGTGCTTCATAACGATTGCGTTGTGAAGCACGGCTTTTTAATAAGTACTCATGTAAAGTAAAAAATGATTCGACTACTAGGATAGTTAGCAGTTGAATCATTTTTTGCTTATTCATAGATTTTGTCCTTTTTCCCAAGTCGTTTTCGATAACAACAGCCCTTGCTTAACCAAAGTATCAAACAACGCATGGGTCCGGTTGGAAATTTCGGCGGCGGTTTCGCTATTGGCTTTGGTCAAGAAATCGGTCGGATTGCCGGCAATGGCTGCGTCGGTTGCGGCAACCCGGCCACGGGCATATGATTGGCACTCGTCGCGATAGGCATTGACCGTTTCAGCAAATTCATGCCAGTGTGGTTCAATCAAGACGGAGAGCGTTTTTGATAACCAGTAGACGTTATCAACGCTGACCGTGCTAGTTGTATTGCGATAATCAATCGGCGTGTCATTGATGTTGGTAAAGAAGGGCACGTATGGGGCGTAAGCGAAGAAACCTAGTGCGATCCATTGAATGGCGGCTTGCTTAGCAGGCACGTCATTCCGGATTTGCAGAATAGATGAGCACTGATTGCGATCCATCGCGATAGACCGGTAACGTGTTTGTTCACGGGCGTTACCAGAAGCGAAAGTGCCAAATGGATCGTAAGGCGTCCCGTTATAGTGTGAAGATAAGAAGAACTGGACGTCTTCAATAGCCAATTTTTTGCTTGGTTGTCGGAATAGCGGCATGTTTTGATCAGTGGGATTCTGTTCGATTTCGGGATTAAATAGTTTTTGACCATACCATGTTCGCGGAGTGTTGTAATAAGCATCCGCCTCACTTTGGGTACCGAAGATTTCACGGAAATTAAAGTGACCGGGTGTTGGGTTGAGGTGATACTTTTCAACGAAGTCCACTAAATCACTGGCACCTAGGAAATTGTCGGTATCGTTGAGATCCATCTCTTGCACCACGGTTTGGTTGGGAACAATTGCGTAGGTGTCTTCGGGCATCCGAACTGCCCCCCAATGGTGACCACCAGCGGTTTCGAACAACCAGATATCGTCGTGATCGTTAAAGGCGATACTGTTGCTTTCACCAGTTCCGTATTTTTCAATTAGGGCACCTAAGCGTTGGACACCTTCCTTAGCACTTTTAATGTAGGGTAAAACGAGGGTGACCATGGCTTCTTCATCTACGCCATCATGGACGAGCGGATCATAACCGAGTACGCGGGCATTGGTGGCAGTGGTTTCAGTTGCGCTCATCCCGACATTTAATTCGTTGATCCCAGCTTCCTCGTACTGCCCATCGCTTTGATCGGCTTGGGGGGTTGCGGTGTAGCGGTAGGCATGGTCAGGCAGCGGAACGGTGACGCCGGTAGTTACGGAAGTGTAGCTGGCGTTAGTTTGGTCGTGGGCTTCGTGCACAATAAACTTAATCGGATTAATTGGGCCGTAGCCATCTTCGTTGCGGGCAACGATGGTCGAACCATCCATGCTAGCAGTTTTCCCAACCAATATTTCGGTACAATCAGTGTCTTTTTTCATTACATAGGTCACTCCTTAGTTAATTATAAGTATAGGAGCTTGCGGGGGGATTTCAACGTTAAATCGTATTCGTAATCATTTAAATAATAAAATGATGAGAGAATTGCCAGGTGTTTTCTGCATAAAATGTTGAATTTGATTGTGAAAATTAAATCATATCTGACGAAAAAAGTTTAATTAGTCTGCTGGTATTGCCGATATAAAAGTTTTTATCGATACTGTGCCAAATTTTAACTTTGTGAATTAGTGAGTTTAATTGTGGCACAGTTTCCTGTGCCACGGGTCTAACTAGAAGTTCTTGAAACCGCTTACCACGATGGATATGATTAAGTTGTTAAGAAAAAGGAAGGAGCTTTACCTAATGAGTGAAAATGTAAATACGAATGCAACCCAAAGCGCTCCTGTTGCGAAAAAGAAACTGGGCGTTAAGGCACGCGTTCAAAAATTTGGGAGTGCACTAAGTAATATGGTTATGCCGAACATCGGCGCCTTCATTGCTTGGGGCTTAATTACCGCCATCTTTATGGCTGGTGGTTGGTGGCCTAATGCTGGATTAGCTAAGATGATTCAACCAATGGTCCATTATTTATTGCCATTATTGATAGCGTTTACTGGTGGGACTTTGTTTGCCGGTCATCGTGGTGGGGTCGTTGGTGCGATTGCCACTATGGGGGTCATCGTTGGTTCTTCAATCCCAATGTTTATCGGTGCCATGATTATGGGGCCTTTAGGCGGTTGGTGCATTAAGAAGTGGGATGACGCCATTTCCGATAAGATTAAGAGCGGGTTTGAAATGTTGGTTAACAACTTCTCCGCTGGGATTATCGGGATGTTACTAGCAATCCTGGGTTACTTTGCAATCGGCCCATTGGTTGCTGGTGCAAGTGCTGCTATGGCTGCCGGTGTTGACTGGATCATTAAGATGAAGCTATTGCCATTAGCCAACGTCTTCATTGAACCAGCCAAGATTTTATTCTTAAACAATGCGATTAACCAAGGTATCTTAACACCGCTTGGGATTCAGGCTGCATCTAGTGCGGGTAAGTCAATTCTGTTCTTGCTAGAACCAGATCCAGGTCCAGGTCTTGGGGTCTTATTAGCCTTTGCCTTGTTTGGTAAAGGGACTGCTAAGGCTTCTGCACCCAGTGCGATTATTATTCATTTTCTTGGTGGGATTCATGAAATTTATTTCCCATACGTATTAATGAAGCCAGCATTGTTCCTAGCTGTTATCGCTGGTGGGGTTACTGGGACAGCCACATTCAGTTTACTAAACGTTGGTTTACGTTCAACACCTTCACCTGGTTCCATTATTTCATTACTATTAATGTCACCAAAGAGTATTTCTAACTACATTGGTTTAATTATCGGGGTAACGTTAGCAACCTTAGCATCATTTATCGTTGCCGCAATTGTCTTGAAACGTGACAAGTCGACCGGTGATGATGACTTAGCCGCTGCTCAAGGTAAAATGAGCGACATGAAGAGTGGCAATGCTGAAGCTGCTAGTGCGACTGACGCTGAACCAGCTGATGTGATTGCTTCATACAAAGATGTTGACCATATTATTTTTGCCTGTGATGCCGGAATGGGATCATCCGCAATGGGGGCTTCCTTATTACGGGATAAAGTCAAGAAGGCTGGCATTAGCATGTCCGTCACCAACACGGCGATTAGCAATTTGAAAGACGAACCTGGTTTATTAGTGATTACGCAAAACGAATTAGCTGATCGGGCGGCTCAAAAGGCACCACACGCCTTACGGTTAGCCGTTGACAACTTCTTGAGTAGTCCAAAGTATGACCAAGTTGTGGTTAACTTAAAGGCTCGTGATCAAGTTAGCGATGCTGCACCTGCATCCGCGGCACCACAAGCAACGACGACTGCACCCGACGACCTACCAGCTAACTTAGATTTGAGTGTTGTTGATGAAATTGTCTTTGTTCACCACGATGGTCATTTAGGAACAGCCACAATGGCAACGTCCTTGATGAAGGATCGGGTCAAGAAAGCCAACAAGCATGTGAGTGTTAAGAACTTAGGAATTGACGAATTGGCTGATAATAATAGTTTATTAGTTGTTTCAAGTGCAGAAGCAGCTAAAAACTTAAAGACCCGTTACACGCAGGTCCAAGTATTAATTACTGACGATCTATTGAGTTCACCTAAATATGATAAGATGGTATCAGAATTGAAATAAAATGATATTATTACCATTATCGTATGAGGTGGCATCATGGTTAAGTTTACACAACGTCAAGATGAGTTGCTACAGCTGCTACTAGCGAATCCCGCCGGCCTTTCAATGAGTCAGATTGAAACCGGTCTCAATAGTAGTCGCCGAACAATTTATCGCGAGTTCAGTAATTTGGAATTGGTATTAGCCAATGCTGATTTGAAAATTGTTAATGAGAAGCATCACTTTCAACTAAGTGGATCGCAGACGGCCCTGGCCAAGTTTCAAAGCCAATTGACAGCAGAGCGGAAGATTGCACCGGCGTTTGACTCACAAACGCGGCAAAACGCCCTAGCTTGTCGGTTACTGATGACGGGCCATTCCGTAAAATTAAAAGAACTTGCGCTTGACTTTGATGTGAGCGTTGCAACGATTTCAAACGATTTAACGGCATTAGCAACGCCATTCGCCGACTACGACTTATCGATTGAACGGTTGAAGTCCCGGGGGATTCAGGTGGCGGGGACTGAGGGTAGTATTCGCAATCTGTTTGCCACCATTTTGAATAATGAAATCAACGACTACGAGTTTTTTAAAACAATCGGGAAGTTGAACCAAGGCTTAGCAATATCAGCAAGTGATGAGCAATCGTATTTTTTGAACTTACTGGACGCCCAAACGTTGATTATCTGTTATCAAGCAGTGCGAAGTTTAAAGAAAAAGTACTTTTCTTCGGTGCCGGATGGTCAGCTACAACAGTTGATCATCACGTTGACGACGGGAGTAATGCGGTTACAGCATGAGCGTCGGGTCACGTATTTGCGCGGGATCAATCGGGATGATTTCTTGAAATATCAACGGATTGCTCTGGCAATTATGACCCAACTACCCGCTGAGATTAAGACGGTGGTGACGGGAGCTGAAATTGATTTTCTCGCCCAGCAAATTAAGGGCTTGACGTTTCGAATCGATCAAGACGCGTCGCTATCGAATTATGATTTGCAACTAACGTATCGGGTCAAAAAAGTTTATTGACGCGGTTGCGACTAACTTTAACTGGTCGTTTGGGACGGATGACCGCTTGTTGAATAACTTGACGGCACATATGCAAATTGCCCTACAACGTAACGGTGTTAATGGTCCCGTGCCGCCAACCACTGAGTTACAAGAGGTCCGTGAACAGTATCCTAAGCTGTATTCGGCGGTGGTGCGCGGCTTCGCAACGATTTTTAAAGACCAGGATTTTACAACTGATGAGTTGACGTACTTGTTGATTCACTTTGCTAGTACGTATGAGCAACAGTTGAGTCACCAAGCACTCAAGGTTTTGGTCCTGTGCCCGAATGGGATGACGACGGCGCGAATTTTGAAAACGCGACTGATGCGGTTAGTACCTGAAATCACGGCTATCGAGGTTGCGCGGATTGGTAATTTAGGCCAAGTTAATTTACAAGACTTTGACATGATTTTATCCACGACAACGTTACCGGGATTTAAGTTGAATTACCGCGTTGTCAGCCCACTGTTACTAGAAAACGAAGTCACTGCCTTACGGGAATATATTCATCAGTATTTTCCAAGCACCAAAGTGATCGATTCACCGGTTGATGAGCCGACGAAAATCAACTTGGATTTTGACACCGTTTACCAACAAATGACGATTGCTAAACAGATCTTAGACCGTTTCACTATCACGCCGATTCGCAACGATGATGAGACGGTGGCCGAGATGCTAGTTAAGATCACGCGGCATATTGATTCGAACTTGATTCATGATCCGCTAGAAGTTGCGGGCCGGTTGTTACACCGCTTAGGACTGGCGCCGGTCGGTATTCCCAATACGAACTTGGCGTTGGTGCATACGTTAAGTCAGGAAGTCACCGCACCATATTGTGCGATTTTCGAACTTGACCAGCCATTACCATTTAAGAGTATGGACAACCAATCGATTCGGTTGCAGCGAATCGTCCTAATGCTCGGGCCCGCCAATATCAGCGATTTTGAAAATCGGTTGATGGGTAAGTTAAGCGCGCTAGTCATTGAAAGTCAGGCCAATACGCAGACGTTTATGACTGGCGATCGCCAGCAACTTTATCAATTAATTAGTAAAGCATTTTTGAACGAACTAACGAAATAGCGTAGGTGAAAACAATGGAAGCTTTAGATAAGAAAATGATTGCGTTGAACCAGCAAGTGGCTACGCAAGAAGAAGGCATCCGCTTAGCCGGTCAACTATTGGTCGATGGCGGTTGTGTCGAACCAGAATACATTGATGCAATGCAGGCTCGTAATCAGGATGTCTCCGTATATATGGGTAATTTCATTGCCATCCCCCATGGTACTGAAGATGGCATGAAGTATATTAAAAAGACCGGGATTTCCGTGGTCCAAGTACCAATGGGTGTGAGCTGGGGTAATCCAGATGATAACGATGATGATAAGACTGTAACGGTTATCTTCGGGATCGCTGGGTTGAACGGTGAACACTTGAACCTCTTGTCTCAGATTGCCATATACTGCAGCGACGTTGCCAACGTTGCTAAGTTAGCGGACGCTCAATCTGAAGATGAAATCATAAATCTATTAAAGGAAGTTGATTAGCATGTTAGACGTACATTTTGGCGCAGGGAATATTGGTCGGGGCTTCATTGGCGAAACCTTGGCTGACAACGGGTTTAAGATTACTTTCGTTGATGTTAACGATACTTTGATTGACGAATTAAACAAACGGAATGGTTATACCATTGAATTGGCTGCAGAAGGTCAAAAACATATTGAAGTTCACGATGTTAAGGGTATTAACAACGGTAAGGATCCTAAGGCGGTTGCTGAAGAAATTGCCCAAGCCGATATGGTTACGACTGCGATTGGACCTAAGATCTTGAAGTTCATCGCGCCATTAATTGCTGACGGGTTAAAGTTACGGCAAGCTAACAACAATACGACACCAATTGATATCATTGCTTGTGAAAACATGATTGGCGGGAGTCAGTCATTAAAGAAATCCGTTTATGAATCATTAAATGAAGACGAACAAGCTTGGGCTGACCAAAATGCAGGCTTCCCCAATGCCGCTGTTGACCGGATCGTACCGCTTCAAAAGCATGATGATCCATTGTTCGTTTCAGTTGAACCATTCAAGGAATGGGTTATCGACAAGTCCCAGATGAAGAACCCTAAGATTCAATTAAAGGGTGTTGATTATGCTGACGACTTGGAACCATACATTGAACGGAAACTCTTCTCCGTTAATACTGGTCATGCCACCGTAGCCTATACTGGTAACATGAAAGGCTACAAGACGATTGGCGAAGCGGTCAAGGATGACAGTGTCGTTGACCAAGCTAAGCACGTTTTAGGTGAAACCGGCGACTTGTTGATTCAAAAGTGGGGCTTTGATCCTGAAGTACACCATGCTTATCAAAAGAAGATTTTGAGTCGGTTTGAAAACCCATATATCTCTGATGATATTGAACGGGTCGGCCGGACACCAATTCGGAAATTAGGTTTCAATGAACGTTTTATTCGCCCAATTCGGGAATTGAAGGAACGTGGTCGTGATTACAGTGCCTTAGTTGATACAGTTGGTGAAATGTTCTTCTTCAACTATCCTAATGATAGTGAAAGTGTTAAGTTACAACAATTATTGAAGGATGAACCAATCGAACAAGTCATTCGCGAAACAACTGACTTGAAAGATGAAGATTTAGTTAATGAAATCAAAGCTGCGTACGAAAAGCACTTAGCTGCAGCAAAGTAGTTCGATAAAAAAACTAATTACTAACCGCCATGGTAATTAGCTGCAAAAGGCGCCCAGAAATTTAATTCTGGGCGCCTTTTGCGTCTTGCCTGACAAAGAGCCACTTGATAGCAGCCATCGCTGGGCGAGTTAACTGGAACGATGAACGGTAGGTAGCTTATTTTTAAGACTGGCAGCACGCGTTAATTTGGATGGTAGGTAATGCTTGCCCTACCGAAGTAAGTCTGATGAGCAAGTATGTTGACCAGCATATGGCTACTTTTCCCAAAAATGCCACCAAGGTTTGGCCGCTTGACTGGCTTGTTGATCAAGTTGGTCAAGGACTTGGTTTAAGCGGTCACTGAGTGAATCTAAGCGCCGGATGATCATTTCTTGCTGCTTATAGAGCTCAGCATTAGTCGGGCCATCTGGCTTGGCCGCTGGTGCCATTTTGCTGGGATCGACGGTGGTTGTCGTGATGAGGGGCGACTTGGTGGTAGTTGCAGGCGCTGATTTCTCAGACTGAGTCGTCGTTGCCGCCGGTTTTTTGGATGTCGGGACCTTAGCACCAAACGCCCGTCCTAGCGCAGTGGCTAACGTTGTGCCCTGTTCGGCGAGTTCGATGGCCGCCTGAAAAGTTTTTAAATCAGCGGCTGTATATAAGCGATGACTGTTATCGGCCGGGCGGAAGCGATTTTCATCGTTAAGCTGTTTTTCAACCATGGTGCTATATTTGCGCAACGTCACGGCTTTAATACCGAGTTGTTCAGCGGCGACGGAAGCGACTAATTCGGAGTCCTGTTCGGGACTGATTGTTTGTGTGGACACAAAAATTCCTCCTTTAGGTTATATCGTTTCTATAACGCTATTATATCGAATTTTTGATTGGTAGAACACCGATATACCAAGATTTTGTGACCTATGTACGTGATTCAGACCCGGAAGTCATAATTTTGTGGGAAAACATGCTATGATAGAACGGAAATCAATTGGAAATGAGGATTAGATATGATCGAACCAGTCGATAAGACGACTTTTGCGACGGTGGCTGATGGTACCGCGTTAACTGTGGTTGATTTTTGGGCGGATTGGTGTGGCCCTTGCAAGATGCAGGAACCAGTGCTTGAAGCGTTAGATGAACTGTACGATGGGCAAGTGAAATTTGCTTCGCTCGACGTTGATCAACATCAGGAAATTGCGCAACAATTTGAGATTATGAGTATTCCGGCGTTAGTGATATTCAAGAATGGCCAGCCCGCTGAAAAGGTGGTTGGTTTTCATCCCCAAGCAGCATTGAAGAAATATCTGGATCAAAAACTAGCCGAAGTGAAGCCTGCCTAACGAGCGTTATTTAACGGTAGCTGTTGAAGCAATCAATAAGTCCCCCAGAAACGGTTACCGCATCTGGGGGACTTATTTTTTCTTGGTGAGTAATTTACGTGTTATGACGTAATTGATAAGCTGCCCATGTGCTGAAAATGGCAATGCCAAGAATTGCGAGGTTAATGAGAATCGTTTCTGTCAGTGGCTGGGTTGATGGGGAGAAATACCTTTGTTCTAGTAAAAAAGTGTACAAAAACACGGGTGCGTAGAAGAAGCGGAGCCATCGTTGCTGGCGGTGTAACCACACCAGCGTAATTCCCGACAACCATATCAGTACTGATATAACAACCGTTGTCAGTGGACTAACTAGCATCGTCAGTGTGGCGATTATGGCTAGCAGATAGGGTGTTGTCATAAGTGGGTTCTTGAATGAGTTCATCAGTAGTGCCTCCTTATTGAAAAAGCTAATGCTCGTCTAAGTATATCGCGATAATCAAAATGTTTGTATTGCCATCATAAAATAAAATATTTAAATAGTGATTTTGACAATAAATCAGTTTAGCTGTCAAGTTAGAAATCGTTAATAGTTTAAGGGGAAGCGCAACTAGAAATGGCGAGTTGGTGCGACTGCCCTATTAATAATTAAATTATTACCGGCTTTGCCAATATAATTAGCTAAGACCATGTTAAATTAAGTAGCGTAATTATGGTAAAGTGGGGGGCTAATCATTGAAAAAATTGATTTGGGCATTACGGGTCGGTATCGTCCTCTTTGGTGCTTGTTTGGTGTGGGAACAAGTGCAGCTTGAACGGCATACAAGCCAGCGCCGGACCTATCATCAACGTCGGCTGCAGCGTAGTACCGCAGCAACGTTTAAGGCAATCCGTCAGCCACAACTTAGTGATTTTCCGGCAGCTAAGGTGGAAGCCGCACAAGTTTGGCTACACCTGAAGGGGACTCGGGTCATCAACGAGGCAACCCCGTTACATATCCGCAAAATTGCGGCCGGACAGCGAATTCAGCCAGACGATCCGCACAGCGCGGTCTATCATCACCAAATGACCCAGATTTATAGTGATGATTTACAAGATGCTACTAATAGTGTGATATACGCGCGGAATGCGGATAATACCGTATTGGTTGCGCATAGTCGTTCGGGGCAACGCTCGCAAGTGGGTCCGGTCGCCCAAAATGTTCACACAGCAATGCCAGCCGTTCAAAAGATGAAGATTCCGGCTAAACCATCCGCGACACTGCTTAAAGTCGTTCAACTGATCATTTAATATGGGGCAATTTAAAAGGCTAACCCACACGGTGGGTTAGCCTTTGGTGCGTGATGCTGGCCAGCTAATAGTGGTCATAGAGTTGCTCAATTAAGTCATCACTATTGGTAATGAGCTGGCGATTTAGTGAAATCAGATAGTCTGGTTGTGCTGGGTGAACGGCGTTGTAGAGCGTGTCTTCAATGAGACAGCCAGTCAGCGTGAACGACCGCTGCCGACCTTGAACAATGATGGTGAAGGAACGTCCACGACTAGTTACGATGACATTCAATCCCATTAAGTGGGTTAGGTTCAAACCTAACGTTGCAGTTGAATCAATTAATCCTGGTGTGCCAGTACGTTTAATCAAGACTAGGCATTCATCAATCCGTCGTAGCGAATTAAACATCGAAAATTTACTGGTGTTGCGCGGGTCCGATTTGACAGCCCGCGGCCGCCGTACATATGGTCCAACGACTATGTTCATAATGATTCCCCCAAACCATTTAGTTGATTGGTTTAATCATAACTAGTGCGAACGATTAGTGCGAAAATTTCGGCGCGTGTTGGCAGTTAGTTGGGGCAGTTTACGGGTTATCTTTGGAAGCTTTACTAACGTTGTGGCGGAAAACATCCAGTGTATACAAATTCGCAATTACTGGACGCAATGGCGTTCAGACCATTGATCAGTAATTGCGAATTGCGTAATCGTGATGTTAAAAATGAAGCTAGGCTTTTACTTTGTTGTCTGCTTTTCGTGCTTTGACAGCTAATTCGGGGAACCAAATTGCAATTTCGTGATGCGCATTTTCACGGCTATCTGAGGTATGGATAACATTTCGTAAAATACCGTCTGGATATTCATGAGAGAAATCCCCCCGAATTGTGCCAGGTTGTGCTTCGGCAGGCCGGGTGCTACCAGCTAAACGATGCACCGCTTTGACGACGCCAGTACCACTTACGATAATGGCGACGAGTGGACCTTCCATCATGTAGGTCTCGATTTCCTTAAAGTAAGGCTTACCAACCTTCTCACTGTAATGTTGTTGAAGTTGCTCCGCGGTTGCTTTAATAACCTTTAAGGCGGCAATTTGATAACCCTTGCGTTCTAACCGGGTGATAACCTCACCAATGTGTCCTTCACTGACACCATCGGGTTTAACTAGGACCAATGTTTTTTCAGAATTTGCCATAATACGTGACCTCCTCGCTTTTTGAAAGCGGTATCATTTATAACTTAAATTGTAGGTGACTTTGAGGGGTACGTCAACTAGAATCGCCGTTTTATCATGAAAATTGCTTGTAAATTGGCGTCAGCTGGTCAATAATTGGGACGCGAGAAGCGGGCTCAACTAGCTGAATTATTTTCTATCGTTGGAAGATATCGCTATAATAAAATTAGTAAATCATAAAAGGATTTGATACTCATGCCACCACTTGATTTAACTCATATTCGACAACATCATACGGTTGCTGAATTAATTGCGCTAGGAAAGGCGCGGCGCCAAGTCACCCCATTTGAAAAATTAGGGACATTTACACCGGTGAAGCGAAACGCCAGTGATTATCTGAAACATGTGCGGGAGATGCTGGTACCAGAACTATTACCATTGCGGCGTGAACGAATGTCCGCTTCGGCTTTTGCATTCTTCCGGGGATCAGTTGAGTTAATGGATTACGATTTGGATTACCAGTCGTCCACTGAAATTCCCGCCGTAGTTTGTGGCGATGCTCATATTGGTAACTTTGGATTCTATGCGTCACCAGAACGGCGACTGGTATTTGACTTAAATGACTTTGACGAAGCTGGCGTCCATCCGTGGGAATGGGATTTACGTCGGTTATTAGTTAGTGTGTTGCTAGCTGCTCGTGATTCTAACTTTAAACCAAAAAAGGTCGAAAAATTGATACAGGCGGCGAGTGCGAGTTATCGGGAAGCACTCAAACGGATGTTTGATCAGACGACGTTAGACCGTTTTTATCGCGATAACGAAGTTCAGGCTGTCTTGAACTTCGGTGGTGCTCCCGAAGATACGGCCGATTTAATTGCATCCTTGGTTAAAAAGGCTCAAAAACGTAATTCAGAACAAGTTGTGCGTAAGTTTACGGTCACTAATAGTCGCGGTGAACGGCAATTTAAGGAGAACGCGCCCCGTTCTGTCCATATTGATCGGCAAACTTATCAAGGGCTAAAGGCCGGAATTAGCGAGTATTTATTGAACGTACGGACCGATGTCGCTTTGCTGTTGTCGCAATATGAAGTTACTGATATTATTCGGCATAGTGTGGGCGTCGGGAGTTTTGGGTCACTATGTTACTTGGTTCTTCTGACGAGTACGGATGGTAGCCATATGGTGTTACAAATCAAGGAAGCTTTACCAACGCGGAAAGTCGGGAGCCAGTCGCGGCCAGCGTTAACGGCCGCCATGGAATTGACGGAAGGGCAACGGATCGTCAGTTCGCAACGCATTTTACAAGCAACCTCGGATGCGTTCCTGGGCTATTTCCAAATGGAAAATAAGAGTTTTTATGTCCGTCAATTTCGGGATATGAAGGAATCCATCGATATTCCAACCCTAGACTGGGGTCAATTCCAAGCCTATGCAAATACGTGCGCAATGATTTTGGCAAAGGCTCATGCGCAAAGTCCAACGGCGGCCATGATTCGGGGATACGTTGGTAATTCGGCGAAGTTTGATGAAGCCATGGCTAAATGGGCCACGGCGTATGTTGAACAAGTTGATAATGATTATCAAGATTTCTTAGATGTTTGATGGTTTAAACGAAGAGTTGATCAAATATCGCGCTGAAACGCGTGACGATTAGACGTGTATTGAAAATAAAGAAAGGGTCATCGGAATCATTGATACTCCGATGACCTTTTCTGTCGGTAATTAGACATAGACTAAAATATTTTTCTGGAGCGTAAGTCTTGATTTAACAACGTTTTTTGGCGATTGAACAAGTGATTTTGAAAATTGATAGGCTAAAATGGTTGCACTTTTTCAGCAACTTGATATACTTACTATTAGTAAGTGAAACGAAGAAATTAGTTTTGAAAGGATTGTTTGATATGACAAAATATGGTGTAATTGTAGGTTCTATTCGTAAAAATTCTTATTCTAAAGGGGTCGCTGAAGCCATCGTTGCTGGGTTACCGGACGACGCTGAAGTAACGTACTTAAATATCGCTAAGTTGCCACTATATAACCAAGACTACGATGCGGATTCACCCGTAGAATATACAGAATTTCGTCAGGCCGTTGCGGCTCAAGATGCGTTCATCTTTGTCACACCTGAACATAACCGTAGCATCCCAGCAGCCTTGAAGAATGCTTTGGACGTTGCTTCACGTCCATGGGGTCAAAGTGTTTGGGGCGGCAAGCCTGCTTTGGTTGCTTCCCAATCGATCTCTGGTATCTCTGGCGTCTTAGCACACCATGTTTTACGTCAATCCTTGGTCTTCTTAGACATGCCAACGATGCAACAACCAGAATTGTACATCGGTAATACTGATAAGTTGGCTGATGAAAATGGGCATATCACAAATGAAGGCACCCAATCATTCTTAGCTGGTGCTGGTAAGCAATTCAGCGAATTTGCAGCGAAGTTTATTGGCTAAATAAGTCGTTAAATATTTATGAATAAGGTCTATCAGTGAAAGCACGTTTAGCCACTGATAGGCCTTATTTTTTATTAAGACTTTGTGCGTGGCACTCAAAAAAATTATTTATACAAATAATTATGAAGTGCTGACAGAGTCTGACGGCCAAACTTGATTGTTAAGTCCGCTTAATAAACCGATTTTGACAGTTTTGTAATCTGGTGTTTTAGATCGAAATGTAATAGAGTTATATTAATAATTTATGTACGTGAAAGGTAACGATAGCATGGAAACAAAAATTCTATATCAAAAAGTTTCCGCAGATCTTAAACGACGGATTCTAGATGGTGACTATGAAGTAGGCGGCTTAATTCCAAGTGAAGGGGAACTTGAACGTTACTATCAAGTCAGCAAGATTACCATTCGCAAGGCGGTCGAAGTTTTGGTCAGTGAGGGCTACTTGGAGAAGAAGAGTGGTATTGGCACGCGCGTTATTAGTAACGATCTATTTAACAAGTTGACGCAGACGCAGTCGTTTACGGCAACGGTCGGCCAGCAAGGAAAGTTGACCAAAGAGTTGATCAAAATTGAACGCGTGCCAGCTGTCCCTGCATTGCTACCCAGCGAGTCTCAAGGGACGATGTTACGTATTAAGCGCCGTTATTTATTAGATGGAAAACCATTTGCGGTTGTCGATCATTATTTACCGAATACTTTGGTTCCTACTAAACTAACGGCCCTTCGGCATCGTTCACTGTATAAGATTTTACAGGAGAATGGTCAGACGATTACACATTTTCAAGATAAATTCAGTGCTGTCACCCTGGCGGATAGTGAGCGGGCGTTGCTTGAAAGTCAAACGCCATTAGCGATTCGGCGCGAACGTAAGGGGTATGATGGTCACCAGCGGCTAGTTGAATTTTCTATTGCGACTTATCAAACGGATGTTGTCCCGTATCAAATAAATTATGACGTTTTATAAATTGAACCGATACGCGGTCTGATATGCGCTGATGCACTGTGGTGGTCAGCGCATTTTTATCAGGTCGGAAGTTCAGGCGGATGCTATGCAGATAACAGTTGCCGAATATGTTGGGTGAAGTCTGGGGCCTTGCCGTTAATGTTGGGGCAATGGCCTTATTTCAGCGGACCTTAAAAGGTGTGTTCAGACATTTAGAGATAGGCGAGGGATAAAAATGGTGTTTATATCAGTTGGCCCAACCAACAAGTTTAAAATACGATTGGGTTTCACTATTTTTTACATCATAACATTATAATGTTATGATGTTTGCCAAAAGGAGGGAACGCCATTCTGAAAATAATACGTGAATTTTGTCGAAACCAGCACTGAATCTGTTCCATGAGAAAGTAAATATGGGGTGGAACGGATGTTGATTATTAGCTCAGCGACCGTAGCAGCATTGGTTGGTCAGGATTGCTGATGTTGCGTAATTAACAATACACTCATTGGTAAACTCATGAAAGGAAATGTACAAACTTTCTTGGCGCGGAGGACACTAAGACTTCTACGCATACCATATTTGTATGACTGGTGTAATATGGATAACTTTATCAACATGTTAAATGCTAAAGTTTTGCCAGTAGCGAATAAAGTCGGCACGCAGCGGCATATGACCGCGATTAGAAAAGGAATTATCTCAACGCTGCCATTAACGATTGTCGGATCGTTCTTTACCATTCTCAATAATATGCCGATTGAAGCGGTGGCTAACTTTTTGGCGCCTTACGCTGAAATTTTGGACGTGCCGTTTCGTTATACGGTTGGAATCTTGGCCTTGTACGCAACGTTTGGAATCGCATCTTCACTTGCCGAAAGTTATCAGTTAGATAAATTAACTAATGGTGTTTTAGCCGTCTTAGCATTTCTCGTGTCGACCGCAGTACCAGTTCACGTGACTAAAAATGTTAGCGGTGTCATTAGCAGTGGGCGATACATTAACATTGCTAACTTGAGTGCCTCGTCGTTGTTCGGCTCGATTATTACGGGATTATTGACGGTAGAAATTTTTCGTTATTTAAAGAATCGCAATATTACCATTAAAATGCCAGAAGGGGTACCACCAGAAGTTTCTAATTCCTTCGTAGCCTTAGTCCCAGCTGCCGTTATCCTAGTGTTGTTTTGGGGCATTCGCTATCTTTTGGACTTTAATATTTCCTCATTTTTAAGCACGCTACTGATGCCCCTCAAAGGTGTTTTGGTCGGCAATAGTTTGTTTGGTGGTCTACTGACGATTTTTCTCATTACTGGATTTTGGACATTAGGAATTCATGGGGCTGCGATTATGGACCCTGTTATCCGGCCGTTCTGGGAAATGTCGATTGCCCAAAATATGAGCGAGTTCACTAGTGGCACGAGCGCCCATAATCTGTCGACCATTTTTACTGAACAATTTTTGCAATGGTTTATTTGGATTGGTGGAGCCGGAGGGACGTTAGCGTTGGTTGTGTTGTTTATGTTTTCTAAATCGACCTATTTGCGCGATCTAGGCAAGTTGTCCTTGTTACCCGGTCTGTTTAATATTAACGAACCGATTATTTTTGGGGCACCCATCGTGATGAATCCGATTCTAGGGATTCCGTTTATTATTGGTCCTTTAATTACTGGAAGCTTAGCTTACGTGTTGACAATCACCGGCGTCGTTCCGATGATGATGGCCAGGTTACCGTTTACTGTTCCGGGACCACTCGGTGCGTTTATTAGTACAAATTGGAGTGTTCCGGCGCTGATACTCTCTTGTGTTAACTTTGTCATTGACCTTGTTATCTATTATCCGTTTTTCAAAGTGTTTGAGAAGCAACAGCTTAGCAAAGAATAGAGGGATAGCATGTTTGGAATATTGATATTAGCAGCATTCGTAATCGGCAGTGAATGGTTAGTGAGTCGGGGGGTGATGCCAGCATATTTGATCAAAGCACGAACGGGTCAGACTTTGTGGCGTGCTTTACTGAGTATCCTTGTAACGGTCGGGCTAGTCGGCTGGCTTCATTTACCAGCTGTGATTGCCATAGTAGTGACGATTTATTTTGCAACAATTATTGCGAACCGCTACCTGCAAGTTTTTGAAGCAATGGAACGGGGGAAACGCGGATGACGAAGCGGACATTAGGAATTTCGTTGTACCCAGATCACAGTGTCTTTGAACGCGACCAGGCTTATTTAAAGGTCGCTGCCAGTTATGGGTTTACGCGACTGTTCGTCAGTATGTTGGAAGTACAAGACGGTAAAGAACGAGTTACGGAGAAATATCAGCGGATTATTCAGTCGGCGCATCAGCGGGGCTTCACCACGACCCTGGATGTGTCCCCGAATATTTTTGACCAACTAGGTGTGTCCTATCAGGATCTAAGCTATTTTGCGTCATTAGGAGCGGATGCAATCCGATTAGACGCCGGCTTTGATGGGCATCAAGAAGCCTGGTTATCGTATAACTCACAGGGACTTAATCTTGAACTGAACATGAGTAACGACGTTGAGTATTTGTCTAATATTTTGTCATACAGTGCCAATCGACCGTTTCTTTATGGCTGCCATAACTTTTATCCGCAACGTGGGACGGGGTTGCCCTTTGATTTTTTCGTTGCGTGTTCACGCCGGTTCAAACGAGCTGGAATTGAAACGGCAGCGTTTGTCACGGCGCCAGGCGCAACAATCGGTCCATGGGATATCAATGATGGCTTACCAACTTTAGAGATGCACCGTGACTGGCCGCTACAAGTACAAGTACAGCACCTCTTTTCGACAGGATTAATTGATAGTGTGCTCATTGGTAACGCCTATGCGAAGCAGGAAGATTTGCAAAAGCTCGGCGCGCTTAACCGCTATCAAATCACGTTTGCGGTGACCCCTAGTGCGGACATCCAGCCCGTAGAACGCCAGATCTTACTCGATAATTTGCACGAGCGGCGTGGCGATATCAACGATATAACGATTCGGTCAACAGAGGTTCGCAAACGCTATCATGATTTTAATCGTGTCAACGATGACCGGCACACTTTTCAACGCGGTGATGTTGTGATTGGCAATGAGCAGTTCGGTAAATATCAGCATGAATTACAAATTGTGCAACAGCCACACACAGATACTCGGAAGAATCTGGTGGCAACGATCAATCCTGACCAACTCGTATTATTGGATGCAATCGGGCCGTGGACGAAATTTTCCTTTGAGGTCGCTCATGACTGAGTTATATATTCATAATGGCCGAGATGTTAGCGGTGCGCCCGTGGCAGTTTTAATCACTGACGGAGTCATTGCGGAAGTGGGGACTGAACTGACTGTCCCAGTCGGCTGTCCAACTTTGGATGCCCAGGGATGCTATATTACAGCTGGCTGGATTGATGATCATACGCACTGCAATGCGCACGCGGCGCTTTATTATGACGACGCCGATGCAATCGGTTATCGAACGGGTGTGACCACCGTTATTGATGCGGGCTCCACCGGTGCGGATAATGTGGCTGATTTGTACCAGCAGGCGCATCGGGCGGCTACTAATGTTTATGCCTTGCTTAATATTGCGCGTACGGGCATTGTGGCTCAAGATGAGCTGGCCGATTTGAACCAGCTTTCATTTTCAGCCCTACGAACAGCGATTAAACGTTATCCAGACTTTATTGTAGGACTGAAAGTACGGGTCAGTAAATCAGTAGTTGGCGACAATGGTGTCGAGCCACTCCGAGTAGCGAAACAATATCAAGCGGATCTGACGGTTCAGTTGCCGTTAATGGTTCATATTGGTAGTAATCCCCCTGAATTGGCGGCTATTATCGCGTTAATGCGGCCTGGCGATGTCTTAACACACTGTTTTAACGGCAAGCCGAACGGTATTGTGAATTCCACGGGTGAAGTCGCACAGTATGTTCGGAAGGCGTATCAAAAGGGCCTTATTTTTGATGTCGGTCATGGGACCGATAGCTTCAGTTTTCGAACAGCAGCGCTTGCCCGTACCGCACACCTATTTCCACAAACATTAAGTTCAGATATTTATTATCGTAACCGTCTGAATGGACCAGTTTATAGTCTGGCAGTTTGTGTGGAAAAGCTACTATTGCTAGGATATCGGCTTGAGGAAATTATTCCTATGATTACCACCAATCCGGCACGTATTTTCAAATTAACCCATAAGGGGCAGCTTTGTCGGGGTTACGATGCTGATCTTACAATCTTTCAGACAGTGACGGCTCCCCAGATCGTTGTTGATTCAACGGGAGAAGAGCGAATTGCGCCCACCCAAGTCATACCCACATACAGTGTTATTGCCGGAAGGGTCTACACGTGTGGTGTAGACAAGTGAAACTAATTATGACGAAAGGAAACCGTGCCATCGGTGAGATAGTTACTCACTGGGGACGTTAGTGAATACATGGATATTTATGAGAAATACGGGTTGAAGCCCGTAATTAATGCGGATGGAAAGATGACGATTTTAGGCGTTTCTCAAGTCAGTGATCAAGTTGCGGCCGCCCAAAAGCAGGGCGCCCAGAACTTTTTTGAAATGGCCGAACTGACCGTTCAGACGGGTCGTTATTTGGCAGATTTAATCGGCAGTGAGGACGCGTTGATCGTCAATTCTGCTTCGGCCGGTATTGCGCAAGTGCTGGCCGGTATTATTGGTCGTGGTAACGCCTATCATGTGACTCATCCATATACAACGCAGATCACGCAACGGGAGGTTATCATGCCACTTGGACATGATGTTGATTATGGGGCCCCTGTTGATGTGATGCTCGCGGTTGCGGGAGCCCAACCCGTGTTGGCCGGTTATGCTAATCGATGTACGGCTGAGCAGTTGGCAATGCAGATCACGCCACAAACGGTCGCAATCCTTTACATTAAGAGTCACCATACTGTTCAAAAGAGCATGCTAACGATTGCGGATGCCCTGCAGGTGGCGCATGATCATCATTTACCGCTGGTGTTAGATGCAGCGGCAGAAGGCGATCTTCGTCGGTATTTACAATTAGGCGTGGATGTTGTGATTTACAGTGGCGCTAAGGCAATTTCGGGGCCGGCATCTGGGCTGGTTCTAGGACGTCAAACGTACGTCGAATGGGCACGACAACAGAACTACGGTATCGGTAGGGCCATGAAGATCGGTAAGGAAAACATTCTTGGTTTGGTAGCTGCCGTCGAACAATATTTAACAACTGGTCCCGAGAGTGGCGCATCGATGAAAGCCCGCTTAGCCCCCTTTATTGCGGAATTACAAACGCTACCGAATGTCCAGGTTGAAATGGTTCAAGACGGCGCTGGGCGTGATATTTTTAGAGCGAGTGTGCGGATTGCTGAAGCGGCCAAAATCTGTCAGGCGTTACGGCAAGGTCGACCAGCCATTTATCCACGAGAATATCGTGTTAACGAAGGACTGATTGAATTTGATATCCGCGCTTTGACAAGTGCTGAAATGACACAAATTGTTGAACGATTACGAACCATTATTGAGGAGGAAAGCACATGCAACTGACACCTAATTATTTACCAAATGGGATTTGTTTGAACGTATTGGCTAATTCAGTGACGAACGCGGAAGCTTGTTATGCAGCTGCGGAAGGACACGTGGTGTTGGGTGTCCTCACGAAAAACTATCTGAGTGATGAGTCTGCCATTACTGATATGCGGCGTTACCAAGCCGCAGTGAACAATGCAGTTTCGGTTGGTTTAGGTGCTGGTTCACCGCAACAAAGTGCAATGGTGGCGCGAGTTGCCGCAGAAATCCAGCCACAACATGTTAATCAAGTCTTCACTGGTGTGGCGACTAGCCGGGCGTTGCTAGGTCAAGCCGATACTGTGATTAATGGGCTAGTCGCGCCGAGTGGTGAAGTCGGTTTGGTCAATGTGGCAACGGGGCCACTTAGTTCGCAGTCAGCAAAAGCGAATATTCCCGTTGCAACCGCAATTACAATGCTCAAGGATATGGGCGGGACGTCACTGAAGTACTTTCCAATGCAAGGAACGGCTCACCTGGAAGAATTTAAAGCAGTGGCTGCGGCGTGTGCTGACAATGAATTTGGTCTAGAACCAACCGGTGGACTGGATCTCACTAATTTCCAACAGATTGTACAGATTGCGGTCGCCGCTGGGGTACGGCAGATTATTCCCCATGTATACAGTTCGATTATCGATGCAACTACTGGTGAGACGCAACCGGAAGCGGTCGCCCAATTGCTGACGATAATGAAACAATTCTAATGGGCGGTGACTTATGAAAATCCTAGCGTTTGGGGAAGTGTTACTTCGCATGACTGTGCCCGAACATTTAATGCTGACACAGACTGATGAGCTGAGAATGAGCACCGTTGGCACTGGCGTCAATCTATTAAGTAGTTTGACACACTTCGGTTATCGTACGCGACTACTGAGTCGTCTACCAGACAATGCACTTGGTCAACGAGCAGCGGGCGAACTTCGACGATATGGCATTCAGGATGACTACGTTACCTTTGGTGGACAACATATGGGTGCTTATTTCGTCGAACTTGGGTACGGGTCGCGGCCGGAGCGGGTCACTTATCAGGACCGGCTCAGTAGCGCATTCTGTCAGCAGCCTCCTGATGATCAGGAAATTGCGGCGGCGTTGGTTGGCTGTCAGTTTGTGCATATCTGCGGTATCACGCTGAGTCTGACTGCACCAGTTCGCCAAGCCGCGCTGCGGTTAGCACAACAGGCTCATGCGAACGGACAACGCGTTTGTTTTGATTTCAATTATCGTCAGCAGCTCAATACGGGAGTCGCCCATGAGACGCTTAAAGCGCGATATCAGGAAATTCTGCCATATGTGGATATTGTATTTGGGAGTAAACGAGACTTGACGGCGTTATTAGATTATCCCGATGATGAAGATCGCACTCAATCTGCAAATCGTGAATCCGAGGCAGCACTCTATGAACAATTTGTGCGTGATTATCACATTGACTATTTTGCGGGAAGTTATCGTTATCAAATTGGCCAGCAAAAGTGGTTTGCTGGTTTTAGTTATCAGCACCAACAACTAGTTGTCGGCAAAGCTCGGCCATTGATGATCTTGGATAGAATCGGCAGTGGTGACGCCTTTGCAAGTGGCATTATTACTGCCCTGATTGAGGGGTGGTCACTACAAAAAACAACGGATTTTGCAATTGCTACGGCGATACTAGCGCAAGCGACAGTTAATGATGCGCCCGAATTTACTAAAGAAATGGTTTTGGCGGATATGGCTAGTGACGGACAATTAGAACTAATTCGCTGATGACGGTGGTTGTCACTTGATAAGCAACATGAAATTAATGAATTTTCAAAGTAACGTAAAAACGTACTTATAAAATCAATTTTGATTTTATAAGTACGTTTTATTGTTGATACAATAACTGATATCAACAACCGGTTATTATAAGCCACAGTTTTGATAAGAATCAAGCTTGATTGCTGGTTGCTTCATGATAAGCATGCAATTGAGTGGCAACTAGATGGGCCGGGTTACCGACCGCAGTAACGTGGGCGGGAACGCTGTCTAAAACAATCGCACCAGCACCAATTTTACTGTTGGCGCCAATCGTAATAGGGCCCAAGAGTTGGGCGTGGGCACCAATGAAAGCACCGCGACAAACATAGGGATGCCGGCGCCCAGCTTGTTCGGTTTTACGTGCGCCTAAAGTGACGCCGTGTAAAATTGTAACGTCGTCTTCAATGACCGCCGTTGCACCAATGACAGTACCAATACCATGGTCAAAGAAGACCCGGTGACCAATTTGCGCGGCCGGGTGAATCAGAATCCCGGTATGCCGGGCCGCATGTTGGCTCAGCAAGGCGGCCAATAATGGTAAACGGTGTGTTTCAAAATAATGGGCAACCCGGTACCAGGCGAGCGCGTGAATACCAGGATAGGTCAACATAACTGTCCGCAAATTGATCGCGGCGGGGTCACGATTGAGAATGGCACGAGCCGTCTGAAACACCAGCTTAATCTGCCTGAATGCTAGCGAACCCGCGCTCAAGGTCTGCTAACAAATCGTCACTGGCTTCAACACCGACTGATAAGCGAATCAGCTCGTCTTTGATGCCATTCTGTAGCCGAATTGTGCGTGGGATGGCACCGTGAGTCATTAAGGCTGGAATTTCAATTAAACTTTCCAATGCTCCGAGACTTTCGGCGAGCGTGATGACTTGTAAATGTTCAACGAAGGTCTGGGGGTTCATTCCTGGTTGTAATTCAAACGAGATCATTGCGCCGAAGCCATTCATCTGTTGCTTGGCAATCGAAAAATCGGGATTATCAGGATCGCCTGGATAGTAAATCTTAGTAACTGCTGGGTGAGACTTTAAGTAAGTAAAGATTTTAGCGGCATTATTCAGGTGGGCTTGCATGCGCAATGCCAGAGTCTTCATACCACGTTGTAATAGCCAGCTTTCTTGCGGGGCCAAAATACTACCGATGGCATTTTGCAAGTAGCCGATTTTTTCGCCAAGTGCTGGCGTCTTGGTGACAACCAAGCCACCGATAACATCACTGTGACCACCGAGATACTTGGAAGCACTGTGTAAAACAATGTCAACGCCTAAATCCAGGGGCTTCTGGACGTATGGGGAGGCGAAGGTGTTGTCGATGATACTCAGTAAATCGTGTGCTTGCGCGAGCTTCGCAATGGCAGCAATATCCGTAATGTGTAATAACGGGTTCGTCGGTGTTTCCAAATAAATCGCCTTAGTTGTGGGGGTAATTGCGGCTTCAACGGCGGCCAAGTCACGCGTATCTACGGCTGTAAAAGTCATGCCAAAGTGTTTCAAAACGGCGTCGATCAAGCGGAAGGTGCCACCGTAGACATCATTTCCCACAATAATGTGATCACCAGCCGAGAATAGTGAGAAGACGGTATTAATGGCAGCGGAGCCAGAAGCAAATGCGAAGCCAGCGCTGCCATGTTCGAGGGTGGCAATTAATGCTTCGACGGCGGCCCGGGTTGGATTTCCCGTCCGTGAATATTCGTATTGATTTTGACCGATTTTTGTTTGGCGGAAGGTCGAGGCCATGTAGATGGGTACCGAAGTCGCGCCAGTAGTGGCATCCTCACTGATACCACCGTGAATTAATTGGGTTTCAAATTTCATTGTTAAAGTCCTCATTTCGTATAGATTTTTTGGCTCAGATAACGCTCACTACTGTCTGGAAAGATGGTCACGATATGACTATTGGCAGGCAGGTTGGTGGCAAGTTGTAAACTAGCGGCTAGCGCAGCGCCGCTAGAACTGCCAATCAGTAAACCGTGGTCACGGGCTAGGTGTCGAACTTGGGCAAAGGCATCATTGTCCGCGATGGTCAGTGTCTGATCGATGCGAACCTGATCGAAAAATGGTGGGATGAATTCGACGCCGATTCCCTCGGTACGATGTGCGTGAGCTGGTCCACCATTTAAAATGGAACCTTCTGGCTCAACGACTACGGCTTTGGTTGCTGAATCTTGGGCTTGAAGATAAGCCGCTACTCCGGCAAATGTCCCACCGCTACCGGCTCCAGCGACGAAGGCGGTTATAGGTGCAGGCATGTCCGCCAGAATTTCTGGTGCCAGTGTGTGGTAATAAGCCGCGGGATTAGCCGGATTCTTGAATTGCATGGGGACGTAACTGTTGGAAATCGTTGCGGCTAGTGCCTCAGCTTTGCGAATGGCACCTTTGATTCCTTCCTCGCTAGGTGTATGAACAATTTCAGCACCCAATGCTTGCATTAAAACTTGTTTTTCCATACTGAACTTTTCTGGGACGACTAAGATGGTACGTAGGTGGTGCGCTTGAGTTGCTAAGGCTAAACCAATTCCGGTGTTACCAGCAGTTGGTTCAATAATCGTTGTCTTGGCGTTAACCCGGCCCCGTTGCAAGCCGTCTTCAATCAGATAGGCTCCCAGCCGGTCCTTAATACTGCCGCCGGGGTTGAACATTTCAAGCTTGGCATAGATGTGACTGTGATTTGGAACCTCGATGGGTAACGCCATCAGGGGGGTGTGGCCGATAAGTTCTTGAACGTGCTGAATGAGCATATAAATTCCTCCAATCGCTGCGGTGGGGTGCCAAAAGCGACAAAAAAGGCGCGAGAATTCGAATGAATTCCTCGCGCCCAGTACAATATCCAGCCATGCTGGACATTGATTTTTAGGATGACACTCCTCAAAAAGTCAATGCTTAACAGGCCGAACATCGCGATAAGCGCGCAGTTCGGCAACAACAGTTATTCAAAGCACTACTTGTTAATTGAGTCATGTCTGATCCTCCTCTGGATTGATTGGGACTAACTATACAAGATGATTTCGAGCGCGTCAAGTGGTGAATGACGATTTGCAATAAGCGGTAAAAGATGAAGATTGGCTGAGAACGTTATTGAATCAGCGTTAGTTTTGCCAAACGGTTGTCATTAAAATAAATATATTAGGTGGTTGAATCAGTTGATTGTGACCGAGGATAAAGATGTTAAAATTTATCCAATATCAGTTTTTCATGTCTTATAATCAAGACGTTTTCCAAGACACATATAACTAGTTTTATTCTGACAATAGCTAGTGAACGTGCTGTTGATAATAACTAAAACAATCCCACCCTGATTAGCAAGTGACTAAACTAGGGTGGGATTGTTCGTGATTATAATTTAAATGATATTACTTATTCCATAAGTATTTAGCATCAAAATCATTATCGAATGATGATAAAATCTTAGGACCGTCATCGGTAACGACAAGGGTGTGCTCGTATTGGCAGCTAAGACTGCCATCTAAAGTGCGAACAGTCCAACCGTCATCGGCAGTTTCGCCAGAACGCCAGTCACCAATATTGACCATTGGTTCGATAGTAATGGTCATACCAGCTTTTAGACGGGTGCCGTGACCAGCTTCGCCATAATGTGGAACATCAGGCTTTTCGTGCATCGTCGGTCCAATACCATGACCAATGTATTCGCGTACAACGCCGTAACCCATTTCGTTTTCAGCGTAATTCTGAATAGCCCAGCCGATATCACCAATTCGGTTGCCAACAACGGCTTGGTCAATACCGAGGTATAGCGCTTTATGGGTCACTTCCATGAGCTTTTTAACTTCGGGTGATGGTGTACCAGCAACAAAGGCGTGGCAAGAGTCACTAAGGTAGCCATGGTAGTTAATAACGGTATCAACTTTTAATAAGTCTCCATCTTTGACCAAGATATCTTTACTAGGACAGCCGTGACAAATCATGTCATTGACGCTGACACAAGTTGAGTACTTATAACCTTCAAAGTTGAGTTCGCCAGGAGTAGCGTCGTGTGCAACGATGTATTCGTAGGCAAAGTGGTCAACATCCCAAGTCGTAATTCCGGGCTTGATGTAATCTTCAAGGGCGTGAAACAGGCCAACCATGATGTCACCGGCAGCTTGCATCCCTTTGATTTCGCGATCTGATTTAAGCGTAATCATGAGGTTCCTCCAAAAAAATTAATTATATTGTGATGCTAAAAGTTTGTTCCTCTCCAGTATACTGCAAGCATTGTATTGCGACAAAACGCATTGTTTTGACCTGATATTGACAACGCTATCAGTAGGCCGAAATCAAAAAAATATAAAAAAATCAGCACGCCAAAAATACCAAATTGCCGGGGCGCAGTTGGATTAATTGTAAACAATTCAATATAAATTTGGAATTTTACCCTTTTCATCGGCCAAGATAATGATACAATATATTGTGTTGTTTTAATCGGAAACACTACATGTAGTAGTGTGACGTGACTGGTTGGCCAACTAGACACCTACAACCGCATATGAAAACGGAAAGAGGAGCATGATTTTGAGTAATTATTTTAAATTCTTATCACACCAACTAAAAGGTTGGCCACAACAGAACTACTATCTATTCTATTTTAGCCTAGGATGTCAAGTAATGACGTTAGTAAGTGCGCCAATTACAGCATTGTCTATTTTAACATTTATTGGGACCACTTTGGGTGTTCTTTGTGTGTTAGCCATTAATGCGGCTAAGTCAGTCAATGGATTATTAGGCGTCATCTCCGCCGCTTGCTTCATCGTAGTTGGTTTTTCAGCTAAGAACTATTTAAGCATTGGGGAACAATTAGCCTACGTCGTAACGCTTGATATTCCAGTACTATTAAGTGCTAATTGGAACGTCAACATGGTTTCAAAGATTCGGAAGTTTACGGGTAAGACGTGGATCGTCGCAATTGTCGCAACTTTAGTTGTTTATGCCATCTCCGGCTATCTTATTGGTGCCTTAACTGATGATCCCCGGCCATGGGTCGATGCCATTAGTTTTGCGATTTGTTTAACGGCCGGCGTTATTTGCTTCCTCCGTTACAACAACCAGTATTTCTGGTGGATTGCCTCTGGTTTAGCACAAATGGTCCTCTGGTTCATCTCATTCCGTCAAGGTTCGGCGACACTAGCAATGTTCATTAATAGTTCCGTTTATCTGATGAACGATGTCTTGGCTTTCACTGTTTCACCTTGGTATAACAAACATGAACGCGCTCGGTTGATGGCCGAAGAACAAGCAGCTAGTGATGCAGCTAGCGCGGATGCTAGTGATAATCAGGCATTTGGATTGAATCACTAAAGGTCAGCTAATAAATTTACTGAGACTAGTAGCGTTAATATTCTAAATAAGGCGAGTACTGTAATTCTTTTGGATTAGAGTACTCGTCTTTATTTGAATAGCTCCGGATTGTATCAGTTATCAAATATATGCTTTTTTATTGACATTATAATAAACAATATTAAAGTTTAATAAACAATATTAAAAAAGAGGGATGCTATGGACTGGTTTGTGAATTTAGAACGTGAGGATCAGGAATTTGTTAAACAATTGGTTATTGCCTCAGGTTCTCTAAAACAACTCGCTAAGATTTATCAAGTGAGTTATCCAACCGTGCGAATGCGGTTAAACACGATTATTCAAAAAATTAACTTTATTGAGGACAACGGTGCAAATACGTTTGAAACGAAGGTTATGAAATTGGTAATCGATGAGAAATTATCGTTAGAGGTAGCAAAACAGATTATTACTGACTTTAGGGAGGAACAACATGAGTGATTTTAAAGGAATTCTGCTTGGTATGTTGGTCGTTGCAGTGCTCTATATGTTAGATCGATACTTACCAAGGTGGTTTGGGGCAATTCCGGGAGCTGGATTTTTAGGCTTTATTATTTACATTGTTTTTACAAAAGAGGTCTCTTTATTATCAATAGTAACCGTATTGTTAGTTGGCGAAGCCGTGCTGAATGGTATCTGGATAGATGCACTCGTGAACCGAAAGAGAAAAATGAAAAAAGAAGTAGCAACAATGAAAGCGAAAGATTTATTGCGAAAATAGTAATATTAATGAAATCATCAGATATAGAATCGACATTGGTTGGAGATTGCTGTTAGCGCTCTGCGAATGTCGATTTTTTATTATGGTGCGGACTATCCTGCTAGTTCAACCAATACTGTATAGGTGCTGGCACTTATTATGAAGCAGTTATTGAATACTGAAATATAAGCTCGGATTTTGTGAACTCTAGACATGTCTAGACTTGATCTGGCTGGTATAATCTACAAATTTAATTGGGTTATTACTTAAATATTGACAACTTGTCTAAACAAGTCTATATTCATAAATGAAAACGATAACAAAGGGGTGGTTGCCGTGAATAAAGCGGCCTTAGTTTATCAAGATTTGCTCCAGAAAATTGATGCGGAGGTTTACCCGATCGGGAGTTATTTGCCGAGTGAACATCAACTTTGTGAGCTATATGGGATTTCACGTGAGACTGGGCGCAAAGCATTAGCGACATTGGCTGAGGATGGCTATATTCAAAAAATTCGTGGTAAAGGGTCCATTGTGATTGAGCATCGACAGTATGAATTTCCAGTTTCTGGCATTGTGAGTTATAAAGAGTTAGCCGAAAAGTTACACATTAAGACGCAAAATATTGTTTATGACTATCAACCGGATGCAACGTTACCGGTTGCTGACTTTACGTCACTTGGTACCGAATTGACGGAAGCGCCAGTGACGGCCATCAAACGAGTCCGAGTGATCGATGGCGAACCAGCTATTATTGATAAGGATTATATTTTGAAATCGATCGTTCCGAAAGTTCCCAAGCAAGCGGCGGAAGACTCACTGTACGCGTATTTTGAAAATCAGCTTGGGTTGACGATCGGTTACGCGACGAAGGAAATTACGATGGCGCCGGCAACTGATGAGGACCGCGAACACCTCGCTATTAGTAAGGGCGCCTATGTGGCAGTTGTTCGAAGCGTGACGAGCCTCACGGATGCGCGAGCGTTCCAGTATACGGAATCACGACACCGGGCGGACCGCTTTAGTTTCCGCGATTTTGCTCGGCGAACTAAGAAATAAGATGTGGCATGAGAGGGATAGCGCATGAAATTATCAGAACAAGTGATTTATCAGATTTATCCGAAGTCGTTTTACGACAGCAATGGCGATGGCGTCGGTGATTTACGAGGTGTTATTGAAAAGATCGACTACCTCAAAAAGTTGAATATTGACATGATTTGGTTTAATCCGTTTTTTGTCTCACCACAAAATGATAACGGTTACGATATTGCAGATTACTACCATATTGACCCCATGTTTGGCACGATGGCTGATTTTGAAGAACTCGTTGCAAAGCTGAAGGCAAATGGTATCGGGGTCATGTTGGATATGGTTCTTAATCATACTTCAACTGAACACGAGTGGTTTCAAAAGGCTTTGGCGGGTGATGAGAAGTATCAGAAGTTTTACTATCTCCGTCCTCCCAAGGCTGATGGTAGTCTACCGACCAATTGGGAATCTAAATTTGGTGGTCCGGCCTGGGCGCCGTTTGGTGATACTGGTTTGTACTATTTACATTTATATGATCCGACTCAGGCCGATTTGGATTGGCATAATCCGGCCGTACGACAAGCGTGTGCCGCCGTTGTCAATTTCTGGCGGCAAAAGGGCGTGCAGGGTTTTCGTTTCGATGTCATCAACGTTACCGGTAAAGCTGAGAAGTTGGTGGACGCACCTAAGGGGGTCCCTAGCAAGACGTTGTATACTGACACCCCCGTTGTTCATGATTATTTAAAGGAATTGAACGCGGCAAGCTTCGGCCAGGATGTAAATAGCGTCACAGTGGGGGAGATGTCTTCAACAACCGTTGCAAACAGTGTTGGTTATACTAATCCGGCTAATCACGAACTCTCAATGGTCTTTAATTTCCATCATTTGAAGACGGATTATGTTGATGGCCGGAAGTGGTCCCGAATGGCCTTCGACTTCCCACGATTGAAGCAATTATTAGATAGTTGGGCCAGTGGAATGGCAGCTGGTGGTGGCTGGCAGGCTTTGTTTTGGAATAATCATGATCAGCCACGAGCGCTGAATCGCTTTGGTGACGCCGGTCGTTATCGTGTCAAGTCCGCTGAAATGCTGGCGACGGTCATTCACCTCTTGCGTGGAACACCGTTTATCTATATGGGTGAGGAACTCGGCATGACTGATCCGGACTATGACAATATGGCTGATTACGTGGACATTGAGGCATTAAATGCTTATCGGGCTTTAATTCGTAGTGGGTACAGTCATCACGATGCGTTTACGATCGTTAAGACCAAGGCGCGCGATAACTCGCGGACGCCGATGCAATGGGATGATAGTGCCAAGGCTGGTTTCACTACTGGTAAACCGTGGTTGACACCGACTAATCAGGCGACGATTAACGTGGCCCATGAATTGGCTAGTGGCGAGATTTTTGACTATTATCAACGGCTCATTAAGCTAAGAAAAACGATGCCGATCGTCGCGGATGGTGGCTATCAATCGTGGCGCTTAGATGATCCGCAAGTCTTCGGCTATTGGCGGACATATCGCCAACAAAAGTTATTAGTGCTTAATAATTTTTATGGTCAGTCAACAACGGTGACACTTCCGGAAGAAATGGTCGGTGCACAGGTGTTACTTTCCAATTATCAAGATGTTAATGTCACAGCACAATTGACGATGCAACCCTATCAAGCGGTTGCGCTGTTGTTAGGTTAAGAATGGAGGAATGGGTATGGCAAAGGCACAAACAGTAACAATTTTGTCGCCGGTCAATGGGGACGTTATTGCGTTAAATAAGGTTAAAGACCCGGTCTTTTCAGCCGGTATGATGGGACTGGGCTTTGGCGTTCAACCTTCAAGTGGAGAAGTTGTTGCACCAGTCAGTGGTCAGGTCACGATGGTGGCTGAGACGAAACACGCGATTGGGTTCACAACGCCTGATGATCATTTGGAAGTATTAGTGCATCTCGGAATCGACACGGTCGACTTAAAGGGTGCCCCGTTCACGGTCAAAGTGGCCGCGGGCGATGATGTTCAGGCGGGGGACGTGATTGCCACCATGGATTTAGCTGCTATTCAAGCCGCTAATCGTCAGACCACAGTGATTTTAGCAGTGACTAACACTAGTGATAAATTAGAATCGTTGGACGTCGTTACGGGGGCAAAAGCTGCCGGTGACGTGACAGCTACGGGCCGTCTGAACGCCAACACATTTAATGCTAAGCGGCAGAATCGATTACCAAAAGCGGGTAAATATGATCAGTTAGCCGCGGACATCGTGGCTAATGTTGGTGGTGTCGAGAATGTTAGTAGTTTGATTCACTGCATTACTCGCTTGCGTTTTTATTTGAAAGATGAGAGTAAAGCCAATGATGACGTCGTGCGGGACTTAAAAGGGGTCATCGACGTAGCAAAAGCGGGCGGTCAATATCAGGTCGTGATTGGTCCTGCTGTCACGGATGTCTATGATGCGATCATCAAGCAAATCGGACCGGGATTTTCAAATGATTCGGAGACGGCTAAAGCTGTTGCTGAGACTGCCGCAGCAGCTCAGCGGCCAACGACGCCGTGGGGCAAAGTTAAATGGGGTATCAGTAATTTAATTGGTGTTATCACGGGTTCAATGATTCCCGTCATTGGATTATTAGCAGCCTCTGGTATTTTAAAAGGAATTCTTGCGTTACTTACCACGTTTAATTTAGTTAGCCCGACCGCACCAACGTACGTGATTATTAATGCGATGGGCGACTCGGTCTTTTACTTCCTGCCAATCTTCGTCGGTTTTACGGCTGGTAAAAAGTTAGGGGCAGATCCGGTGATTATGGGAATCATCGGTGGGGTGCTGACTTATCCAGCTATTGTAACGATGGCAAGTGGTAAAGCGACGAGTACGCTTTTAGGAATGGGGATCAACGCGAACTTCTTTGGCTTGCCGGTACACGTTGCCTCGTATACGTATTCAATTTTCCCGATGATTGCGGGGGCCTGGCTAGCAAGTAAGTTGGAACCATGGCTAAAACGGGTGATTCCAACGGTATTACGAATGATTTTTGTGCCATTATTTGAAGTTGTGATTGTTTCCGGTGCGATTCTATTATTCCTTGGTCCAATTATTACTGTGCTTTCAACGGGATTGGCAAATATTATTGTGTGGGTCTACAATTTGAGCCCTGCGATTTCTGGCTTAATCATTGGTGGCTTCTATCAAGTATTGGTGATCTTCGGGTTGCACTGGGCGGTTATTCCGATTGTGGCCAACGATATTGCAACGACGGGTCACAGTTACTTGAACGCGATTGTTTCAGCGACGATGGTTGCCCAGGGGGGGCGCAGTATTCGCAATCGCCTTAAAGTCAAAGCTGGCTAACATTCAAGAACTTGCTTGGCCAGCAACGATTTCAGCCTTCTGTGGTGTTACCGAACCAGCCATGTACGGGATCAACTTGAAATATGGTCGGGCCTTTGTGACTGCCAGTATTGGGGCGGCAGTTGGTGGCTTCTTGACCGGCTTGATGAATGTCAATATGTGGGGCTTTACGGGTTCACTGATTGGCTTCACGTCCTTTGTTAATCCGAAGGGCTTGGACTTTAGTTTTTATGGTTTCTTGATTGCATCCGCAGCCACGATTGTCGTGTCCTTCGCTTTAACTTGGATGTTTGGTTTTAAGGATGAGGATGCAAATGCAGTTAAAGTAGCGCCTAAAAAGCGACACTTAGGTGCAACCGCCTAGTTAATGGCGACGTCAAATAATTAATCAACGTTAGGATAAACAAGTATTTTTCCGATTCGGAAAAATGCTTGTTTTTGATATTTAGTCGCCCTAACGAAGTGATGGTAAGTGATGGAGATTGGTCTAATTGTGATGATAGAATTTTAATGGATCATGATTGGACGTGAGACGGTCGTCTTAAGGATTTTTGAAGGTTAGGTTAAGGGTTTTACATGGGGGATGATGATTATGGGAAAAATCGATGAAGTATCCATTTTAGCACCAGTTACTGGTCAAGTATTGTCATTGGCAACGGTTCCGGATCCTGTTTTTGCGGCGGGAAGGGTAGGGCCGGGATTTGGTGTTCAGCCGACAGCTGGTCACATCTTGGCACCAGTTAGTGGTCGAATCACAGTAGTCGCAACAACCAAACATGCAATTGGCATGGTGACTACGACTGGCCTCGAAGTGTTGGTACATCTGGGTGTCGATACGGTGGCACTCAATGGGGCACCGTTTGAAGTTCACGTGAAGGTCGGTGATGAGGTGACGGCTGGCACACTACTAGTCGACATGGATTTAGCTGCTATCGAGCAGGCCCACAAACCGACCACGGTGATCATTGTCGTGACGAACGCTCAGCGGGTACTCACTGACTTGACGCTAGCCCCACTGCCACAAGCTGTCGCGGCCGGTGCAGTCGTCGCAACGGCTCACTTGATAACAGTGACAACAACCGCGTCACCGGTAGTGGCAGCGGTGACGCAGTCAACGACGCGTTACTCGGCATTAGCTACGGCAATTGTAGCCAATGTGGGCGGGCAACAAAATATTAATAGCGTGATTCATTGTATAACACGGTTGCGATTTTATTTGAAGGATGAAGCACTAGCGCACGATGCGGTTATTGCGAACTTGGACGGCGTCATTGATGTTGCAAAGGCCGGTGGTCAGTATCAAGTTGTGATTGGTCCGGCAGTCAACGATGTTTTTGATGCAGTGATCGCACAACTAGGGCCTGAATTTGCGGACGGAGTGCCAGTACCACCGGTTCAGGAGGCATCAAGTGACGTTAATTGGCTAAGCCACGTGCGTAATGGCATTAGTGGTGTCATTGGTGTTATGACCGCGGCAATGATTCCGGTGATTGGCATTTTGGCAGGTTCAGGGATTTTAAAAGGAATCTTGGCCGCGTTAACGGGCTTCAAAGTCTTGGCGGTCACGAGTGGGACGTATATGGTATTTAACGCGGTAGCTGATGCAACGTTTTACTTTTTACCAGTTGTCCTAGGCTTTACTGCTGCCAAAAAGTTAGGTTCAGATCCAATCGTGCTGGCGATTGTCGGTGCTGTTCTTATCTATCCAAGTCTGATAACGGCAGCTAGTAAGGGAGCCACGGCCCAAATCACGTTCTTAGGTGTTCCGACGCATTTAATGTCGTATTCGGCATCCGTGTTCCCGATGATTGTGGCTGCATGGCTAGGCGTGTACGTTGAGCGGGGGTTAAAACGAGTTGTTCCGCTGTATTTACGGAGCGTCTTTATTCCGATTATCGAAGCCCTGATTTTGGCGATAGTGGTATTAGTGGTGGTCGGTCCCTTAATTACGATTATCAGTAAGGGCTTGGCCAACGGTTTGGTCGCCGTCTATAATTTTAGCCCGGCCTTATCAGGATTGGTTATTGGTGGTTTATACCAGACGATGGTCATTTTCGGGCTCCACTGGGGCATTATTCCCATTGTGATCAATGATATTGCGACGAATGGGCACAGTTATTTGAATGCAATCCTCTCGATTACCATGGTCGCTCAGGGTGGTGCGGTGTTGGCCGTCTTCTTAAAGTCTAAGGATAAGCACCTAAAGGAGATCTCACTGGCAGCTGCAATTTCAGCCTTTTGTGGTGTTACCGAGCCGGCGCTATACGGGGTCAACTTGAAATACAAACGGGTCTTTGTCGTTGCTAGCATTGCGAGTGGTCTAGGTGGCTTACTGACCGGTCTGTTACGCGTTAATAACTATGCTTTGTCAGGGTCGTTGATCGGTTTCCCCGCGTTTATCACCCCGGGTGTCGGCATCGGGTCAAATTTTTATGGTTATTTGATATCCCATTACGGGACACTAGTGATTGCAACGATGTTAGTTTATGTATTTGGCTTTTCGGATAAGTTGTTAGGTCCTAAGGAAAACTTAAAAGCGACTAATAATCAGTAACTAAAATAAGGCTCCTGCTGAACGTAGCGGGGGTCTTATTTTTATGAACTAATCGCTTGCAAGCGTGCTTGTTGTCGAATCGCTTCAACATAAATGCGGACAAAGTCGGTGCCATACAGGACTGCTAGTTGCTGTTCCAGATTTGGTGTGGGTGGCAACACCTTTAGCAAGGGTCGAATCCATTGATTGGTGGGCAATAGTCGCAATAGATGGTGGCTGGTGAACTGTGAGAATAGGAGATTGCGGCCGAAGTATTGTCCAAGATGATTTTGGAAAGCTGGCTGCTTAACTGGCACCAGTTGGAGACTACTGTTATTCATGTTGCCTAGTAACAATTTGGCCTGACCAAAGTCGTCACGAAGGTCAAAATGCTGATTCTTGTAGGCCTTAGCGATTTCAGGTGCTAATTGGACCAACCAAATGAGCTGATGTTGTTCCAAATGCAGAATCAAGCGCAGTGTCATAATATCAGTTGTCGTGAGTTGATAACTGTATTGTTGCAGAGTGGCTGGTGTTAATTCTTGACGCAAGGTCCGTTGAACGGCGTCAAAATTACCAGCCTCCCAACTAATGGTTAATTGATCATGGTTCGTCAGCCATAGCAAATGATCCGCGATCCGCAAGGTCAAAAAGCGCGGGGCAGCCGTCCCCGGCGTCTTTAGCATTAGTAGCCAGTAAGAGCTGGCACTAGAACGCGCAAAATTGCGTGCTAAGACGTGCGCACAGGTTGGCAAGGCTAATTGGACAGCCAATTGTAAGCGTCGCCGGTCAGTAGCAGTATTAACAAACTGGTGTGGGTCGTGTGTGATTCGTCGTTTTGCCATAGACATCCCTCCCTCATTAATACACTACCTTAATTATAGGCCAAAAAACGTGGTGTGGCGCATTAAATGTTTGGTTTTAATGATAAACTGTTGTGGATTAGCTTCTCGGTAATTTATATGGATTGCGACATAAAAGGCACGAGTGAATAAATGACAAATTGCAATGATAATTACCGCAATATGGGCAAGTTATTGCGTGATATATGCATTTCGCTTGTTTTAAAATATAAAATATACAAAGCGCGGCTCATTAAGAATTGTATAATGATGGGTGTAGTCAATCTTTTCATGATATAATAGCCTTGTTTACATTCAGGTGTGTACATTGATTTAATAAAGATTAACGAAGAAATTTTAGGAGGAGTTTTACTATGAAGCGAGTTATTACGTACGGAACGTTTGATTTATTACATTATGGGCATATTGAATTACTCAAGCGTGCCAAATCACTAGGGGATTACCTAATTGTGGCCCTATCAACCGATGAGTTCAACTGGGACAGCAAGCAAAAGAAGGCCTATTTCTCATACGAAAAGCGCAAGGCATTACTAGAAGCAATTCGCTATGTTGACTTAGTGATTCCTGAAAAGTCGTGGGATCAAAAAGTAAGTGACGTGAAATTATACCAAATTGATCGCTTTGTAATGGGTGATGACTGGACTGGTAAATTTGATTTCGTGGGCGAACAAACTGACGCTGAAGTCATCTATTTACCACGGACTCCTGAAATCTCAACGACTAAGATTAAGCAAGACTTGAATTTCAATCAAAAATAAACGTGTGACGGGGAATTCAATAAAATGGCATTAAAAGATATTATCAGTCAGGTTTATCGCCGACTGTTCAATGTAATTGCGACTGTGTGCCCAGTGAGAAAACACGTTGTTTTATTTGAGGCGTTTAATGGTAAAGTTCCAATGGATAACCCGCTATACGTTTACGAAGCACTTCAGACCGCGCATCCAGATTGGAAGCTAGTCTGGAGTGTTAAGCGTCAGTTGGTTGTGGAAGCCCAGGAAAAGTATCCTAAGTTGAATATTATTCCACGCTTTTCGGCCAAATGGTTATTAGTGGCACCGGTTGCAGAATTCTGGGTCCTGAACGCGCGGATGCCGTATTGGTTGAAGAAGAATGCGAAAACGACCTATATTCAGACTTGGCATGGTACGCCGCTAAAGCGCCTGGGGATTGATATTCCAAAAGTTTCAATGCCTGGTACCGATACAAGTCAGTATCGTCAGAATTTTACGGCGGAGAGTAAACGGTGGGATTATTTAATTGCACCCAATCAGTTTTCAAAAGACGTTTTTCGACGAGCGTTTGATTTTAACAACCAGTTCTTGGATTATGGGTATCCCCGCAACGATCGGTTAGTGCATCAGCGCCAGGATTATGATGCGATTGCAGCGATTAAAAAAAGAATTGTTGGCAATAAGATGGGCAAAGTAATTTTATATGCGCCGACTTGGCGAGATGACTTTTTTATCCGCAAAGGTATGTATAAAATGAATTTGCCTTTTAGTTTGGCCGCGGTTGTTAAAAGGCTTAATAAGGAAGATGTGCTTATTATTCGGCCACATTACCTAGTAGCTGAGTCGATCAATATCCAAGGCTTTGAGGACAATGTTAAATTATGTGTGGATGAAGATATTAATGATTTGTACTTAATTAGTGATTTATTGATTACGGATTATTCTTCGGTCATGTTTGATTACGCTATCTTGAATCGACCTATGCTATTTTATCCTTATGATTTAGCGCATTATCAGGGTGATGTTCGCGGATTCTACTTTGATTACAACAAGGTTCCTGGTCCAATTGTCACCAATGAGCAGGATTTTCTGGCCAAGTTAGATCAGTTCTTGACTAATGATGGTTATCCAAACGAAACAGCCAAGATGATGGCATTTCGGACACAGTTCACGGAATGGGAGCAAGGAACGGCTAGTCAACGAGTTGTGAAGTTGATTACTAGCATAGATCAGAACGCAAATAATTATACAGGCTAATCCATTAGGGCTAGAGTACTGTAGTCAAGCACAAGGAGTAATGATATATATTATGGGAAAGATGAATACCATCAAACTCGCGTGTAAGTTTGTTGCACGGCCAATTCGGGAGTTTGTAACTAAGCCGGCAATTCGTCAAATTAATGTTTATTTATACTATGTGAAACATAGCAAAGTTCAAGAAAAGGCTGTTTTCTTGGAATCGTATCATGCTGTCAATTTGACTGGAAATGTGTATGCGATGTATCAAAAGATGGTACAAGAATATCCGGATTATACGTACTATTGGGCATACAAAGACAAAGATACAATTCCTGCGGATATTATGGCGGATACCAAGAGACATCGGGTATATTTAGTTAAGTACGAATCACGTCAGTATATGAAAGCCTTAGCTACCTCAAAGTATTTAATTAACGATACTTCTTTCATGCCCTATTTTATCAAAAGGGATGGGCAACGGTATCTGAATACTTGGCACGGGACACCCTTAAAAACACTGGGATTAGATATTAAGGGTTCAGGTAGGGCAGACCATAAGAACATTCAGCGTAATTTATTGGCAGCTGATGTCTTAGCTATGCCTAATCAGTTTACGGCTGAGCATTTAATTACGAGCCATGATTTAAACGGTATTTTTCCAAATGAAGTTTATATTACTGGTAATCCACGAGTTGATAACTTACTGGGGACACTAGTTTCCGAGGATACGCAAGCGTTGAAAGAGCGCTTGGGGCTTCCAGCTGAAAAGATAATCTTGTATGCGCCAACTTGGAAAAAAGATGTGGAATATACTACTGAAGCTGATATTTTACAGTTGTTAAATGAAGTCCAACGATTGCAGGAACGTGTCCCATCTGGCTACAAAGTATTTTTAAAAGTACATTATTTTATTTATGATAAATTAGTTGAAATGGGATATGGTGATCAATTAATTTCAAATGCCATTGATACCAATACATTGTTACGTGGTGTGGATGTATTGATTACGGATTATTCCAGTATCTTTTTCGACTTTTTGCCGATTAAACGACCTGTTATGTTTTATGTTCCTGATAAGGATAGTTACGCACAGAACCGAGGCTTTTACAAGTCGCTTGATACACTTCCGGGACTGGTCACGGATAAGTTTGATCAATTGCTTGATGACTGTAATCAAAAATACTTTGATTCGTGGGCCAAGACTTACGAACAACAGTACAATGATTATAAATCCGAATTCTTGAGTTATGATGACGGACAAGCGACTGATCGTGCAGTGCAAGTATTGTTTGAAGAGTCGTCATCGATTGAGCGACTTGATTTCAACAATAATAAAAAGAAGTTATTGATTTATGCTGGAGGTTTCTATAATAACGGGATTACAAATTCTATTATTAATTTGTCTAGAAACTTTGACACTAATAAATATGAATTAGTATTTGTTGATTATCCGCGGATGCGCCCTGAAAAAGAATATAATATGAATCGCTTACCCGACAGCGTGCACTTTATTTTTAATTTTTCATGGGCAACTAGAACATTCTTTGATACTTATAATCAGAACACTAGCTACCACTTCGGATTTAATTCAAAGTTAGTTAACCAAAATAAGATGAAGGCAACGTACCAGCTGAATTTTAGGCGTATCTTTGGTAACTTTATGCCATACGAAGTTATTGACTTTGGTGGTTACAACAAAGCTATTACTGGATTATTTGCTTTATCACCGGTTCCAAAAAAGGTTGTCTTTCTACACAATACTATGTGGGATGAATATAATAAAATTGTTAATGGGCGATACAAGCATCGTAAGAATCTGCGTGTTACGTTTACTTACTATCAATATTTTGACAAAATTATTTCAGTTTCCCAATCAGCTGATAAACAAAATCGAGAAGATTTGAGTCAGTATGCTGATTCTGCTAAGTTTACATGGGTTGAGAATTTAGTTAATGGCGCCGAAATTGAAAAAGAATTATCTGAGGTAAAGCAACAAGTGGATAATGGTGATTCACTGATAGAGCTTACTAAAACAGAGACACCAAGCGGAATTATTACAACTCAATTATTTCATCCTGTAGATCAGAATTATTTTAATTTTGTGACGGTGGCAAGACTGTCTCCTGAAAAGAATCATTTAGGATTAATCCAAGCATTTAAGTTAGTACATGATAATTATCCGAAGACGCGATTATATATTGTCGGAAATGGTCCAATACGACTGGAAGTAGAGCAACTTATTTCCGGTTTAGGATTAGATGAATCGGTGTTCATGATGGGGTTTTTGCAGCATCCAATGAAATTTGTGTCATTTACTGATTATGTTGTACTGCCATCAGTTACAGAGGGTCAAGGGCTTGCTATTATTGAAGCTTTGCTTGCACACAAGCCGGTTGTTGGAACAGATGTTGCTGGTATTCAAGATGTAATCAAGGGCGGACGTTTTGGCTTGCTGAGCGGTAAAAATGCCGTAGCAAATCCAAATAGTTTGGCGAATACTTTAGCTCTCTCAATTGAGACCAAGGACAGTATCAAGTATGTAAAAACTGTAAAAGAGCCATTGAAAATCTTCCATGCTGAAACCCAAGTTGACGGTAAATGGGTTACTAGCTCAGATGATTGGGAAAATCCAGATATCGTTTTGGGAAATGGTAGCAACGGGCGTGCATTCGTTGAAATTAAACACGTTGAAAGTTACCCGAATTACGCAGTGTTTATTGACGGAAAGCGTGCCGCTCAGAACGGTCAACTTGCTCATTATGATGTACAAAATGATGCAGCACTAATGATTGTGCTAGATATGGAGCAACAGGTTTGTTTTGAACGTTTTGATTGGCGGGAGTATAATCAAGCTGCTCTTAGAGAATTTGAAACTAGAGCAATTGTTTGAGCTGGTTTCAGTTAAATAACGAATAGTTGACAAGTTGTTTGTTTACTTGCTAATACAAAAGAGAGTCATAGATCTTTTCAAATTTTTGAGGAAATCTATGACTCTTTTATTAATGCTGTTGGCGTAGTCATAACAGATTCAATTGACATGCCAATTACTAATTAATATTCCATTTTTGAATATTAATTAGTCTAAACTTGATTTGTTTGTAGTATTTTTGCAAGGTATCATAGACAGGTAAATGACTAATTTTATAATTGTAGAATTTCCGAAACGAGGGTGTCAGGATGAAACGAATTGTTGTGGGAATCACGGGAGCGTCCGGTACGATTTACGCGGTCGACTTATTAGAAAAGTTACATCAGCGGCCAGATGTTGAAGTTCATCTGGTAATGAGTGCGTGGGCTAAAAAAAACTTGGAGTTAGAGACTGATTACTCGCTCGCGCAGCTGACGGCGCTCGCGGATGCTACTTATCGGGCTAATGACCAAGGCGCAGCGATTGCCAGCGGTTCGTTTTTGAATGACGGAATGGTCATTGTCCCAGCTAGTATGAAGACGGTAGCAGGGATTGCGTACGGCTTCGGTGATAATTTAATATCGCGGGCTGCTGATGTCACGATTAAAGAACAACGTAAACTTGTGATTGTTCCACGTGAAACACCGTTAAGCGTGATTCATTTAGAAAATCTAACGAAGTTGGCAAAACTCGGTGCCCAAATTATTCCACCGATTCCCGCGTTTTATAATCATCCGCAATCCATTCAGGATCTGGTCAATCATCAAACCATGAAAATTTTAGATGCGTTTCATATTCATAATGAAACTGATCGCCGTTGGGAGGGGGATTAAGTATGGCAACTTTTACGACTGAGCAGGCCGGGTATCAAATGCAAGCAATACTCCAAGTGATTGGATATGACTTGTTGATCGTCGTTACCGGTGGGACCAATCCCCATATTGGTGACGTGACCACACTAACTGCCAGCACGGTTCCCGAAACGGTTAAGTTTCCCAGCCATGATGGTCGCTTCCACAAAGATAACTTTATTTCGGAACGAATGGCCAAGCGGATTCAGCGTTATCTAGCTGGAAGCTGTACAATTACTGCGGGAATTCATGTCAACCAAATTACTAAAGCACAAATAGCAGCTGCGGCACCAATGACGGATGACCTCAGCCGCCAGATTATTAGCTGGTTACAGGCCCATCCCGTCCAGGCTGAAAAGCCGGAATATTATGGACAAGACGAGCAACCGCGGTAGATTCGTGACGCATGGGGTGTCGAAAACAGCGCAATATTGTCTTTGCGCCCTATTGCTGGATAATATGCACCGAGCTGGCCGTTTATTGTTATTAAAGTTGTACTAGATGGAATAATTCAACAAAAAAATTGCGCTTCAGATGTTGATTCTGAAGTGCAATTTTTTGTCCAAGTTAGGCATAAACATACTAGCATGTTTGTATTTAAACGGAGTGGCTTGCAGGGTGAATTATTTAGTATCGACATGCGCGCTGGCTTCCGCAATCGCACACCGTCAGCTAATCTGGCAGCTTATTTGTGGGCATCTTTCTTTGCTTGTTCCACTAAAATGTTATCGACCACGTCTTGTAAGCTAGTCTTAGCTAACCGTGCTTCGGCCGCCGTTTGCGCGTCTTGATAGTATTGTTTCAGAACGGTTTGAATATTGCCACCAACAATACAATCCGGATTGGTCTTAGGATCGACGGCGAGTAGCGGCTTATCGCCCTCAATTGCGTAGAAGACGCTGAGCAGTGAAATTTGACTTAAAGGTTTGGCGAGTGCCGGTTGAGCAGTACCGGGCGTTGTTGTGATTAGTCCGGCTTGTCGAAGCTTGCTCATCAATCGGCGAACAACGACTGGACTAGTTTCAATGCTGCGGGCAATGGCGTCACTTGTTAATTTAGTATCTGCGTAAATTTTAATGTAGGCTAGTAAATGGATCGAGTCGCTAAAGCGGGTTGAAACACGCATATAATCACTTCCTGTAACTTAATTGGTTACTATGATTATAAATAAATCCACTTATAAAAGCAATTAACGAGTTTAGTAAAGCTAATGATGTAACTTTTATAAAGATGGTTGTTTTGGGGGACCGAATCAGTTATGATGTAAATGCCAAAATTGAGCAGTTACTGCAAAAAAGGAGCTTATCATCATGAGTGAAATTGAAACCATCCAGGCCTATTATGCGGCTTCATTGGGGAAGGATGGTCGTATTACCCGGACCCAACGGCAAATTTTAGCCGCCGCGCTCGACTTATTTGCAGAAAAAGGTTATGAAGAAGTTGGCACTCGGGAGATTGCAGAGCGGGCCGGTGTCGCTGAAGGAACTTTATTTCATAATTTTGTTAATAAGAACGGTATTCTGGACGCCATTATGCAGCCGATTGTGCAGAATATTTTGCCAACGATGTTGAACACTTTGGACCAGGCAGTTTTAGATAGTCCTAACCAGACTTTGCAAGCATTTGTTGTCGCCCTTGTGCGCGATCGGGTCGCATTTGTCACACGTAACCGAGCCTCCTTAGCCGTCATTTTGTCCCAATTTTTCAATAATGCTCAGGATCGAGCGGCCGTCTTAGGGATGGTCTCACCTAGCATTTTGGCGCAGGCGAATGAAGCGATGGATCGCTTGAAAGCCGCTCGAGAATTAGTTGATTGGCCGAATCGCATGATTTTACAATTGGTGTTTTCAACCATTGGGGGATATTTAGTCGAACAGGTTCTCTACCCACAACTGGATGATTTGAGTGATGAGCAATTGATTCACTATCTCAGTGATTTTTTAGTTAATGGTTTGAGCCCACGGAGAATCCCCTTACAAGATGATAATACCGCGTCATAACAAGCTTTAGGGATGCCGAAGTAATAATTAATAATAGTTGACTAATAGGTTAATGGTGCTATACTACCAATTGGAATTAAAGTGAGTGCTCAATTAAGGGGACGCACTGTTGAGGATCACGTAGTAGTCCACAACCTGAATTCTAAACCAATAGAAGAGAGGGTTTCATAATGAAATCAGCAAAAACGAAGGATCACGCTAAGATGAAAGCTGCCGAAGAAAAGGCGATTCATTCAACGGGTGCCGATAGTAAGAGCTTGGACGAAGTCAATGGGAGTGTCCCGGGTCCCTAAGGATGCCAGCTTCTGGCGAACTTTAATTGCCTACACTGGACCGGGTGCACTAGTTGCAGTTGGGTACATGGATCCTGGGAACTGGATCACATCAATCGCAGGTGGATCACAGTACAAATATGCATTACTTTCTGTGATCCTGTTATCAAGTTTAATTGCCATGTTGCTACAAGCCATGGCCGCTCGTCTGGGAATTGTGACGGGTAAAGATTTAGCACAATTGACGCGGGAACGAACGTCAAAAGGAATGGGGATTTTTCTCTGGATTATTACTGAACTAGCGATTATGGCGACCGATGTTGCTGAAATCATTGGTTCTGGGATTGCTTTGAAGTTATTATTCGGATTTCCATTAATTGTCGGTATTTTGATTACCACTGCCGATGTCTTGATTCTGTTATTATTAATGAAACTTGGTTTCCGGAAAATCGAAGCAATTGTGGCAACGCTGGTTGCCGTGATTCTCTTCGTCTTCCTGTATGAAGTTATTATTTCACAACCTAATATTCCAGAAATGTTAAAAGGGTATGTCCCAACTAGTCGGATTGTCAGCAACCGTTCTATGCTATTTCTAGCACTCGGAATTGTTGGGGCAACCGTTATGCCGCATAACTTGTACTTGGGATCATCAATCTCACAAACACGTCAAGTTGACCGGAGTGACGAAAAAGAAGTTGCCAAGGCTGTTAAGTTCACGACAATCGACTCCAATATTCAATTGTCAGTCGCGTTCGTTGTTAATAGTTTGCTATTAATTCTTGGCGCCGCACTGTTCTTTGGAACTAAGGGGGATCTTGGCCGGTTCGTTGACTTGTACAATGCACTTGGCGATAGTAAGGTCGTTGGCTCGATTGCGAGTCCGTTACTCAGTATGCTCTTTGCCATTGCGCTGTTGTCTTCTGGTCAAAGTTCTACGATTACGGGGACGTTATCTGGTCAGATTATCATGGAAGGGTTTATCCGTTTGAAGATGCCACTCTGGGCACAACGGTTACTAACTCGGTTAATCTCGGTTACACCAGTGTTGGCTTTTGCGATTTATTATCATGGCAATGAAGCGAAAATTGAAGATCTGCTGACGATGTCGCAAGTCTTCCTGAGTATCGCGTTACCATTTGCCATGATTCCGCTAGTCATGTTCACGAGTAATCGGGCGCTGATGGGGAACTTCACCAACCGTGTCTGGGTCAAGTGGACGGCTTGGATCGTGACGGTGATTCTAATCATCTTAAACATTTACCTTATTTTACAGACTGTCGGTCTGGTTAAATAATCAAACATTAAAATGAGCTTTCCAGGGATTGCAAAGAATTCCTGGAAAGCTCATTTTGTGTTTTGGGAATAGCGGCAATGCAAGATACCGATTCAAAGCGGCAAGTGCTAATACGTATCAGTAATTGGCGCTTAACCGACTTTGGATGGCCAGTCTTGCTTAGTTGGTATGATGGTAAACGGGGTCGCAGTGATGAGGTCCGTGAGGCAGGGGAGCAATCCGGTCTCAAGGTTATATAAATCGTGAACGTGTGCGCTAGTTTGACCGTGCTCAGCCATCTTAAGTAGTTGAGGCTGGGTGAACTGGAGTTGACTGGCTGGTAGAATCAGGTCCGGTTGGCTGCGGCGTGTCAACGGTTGGGCGTGGTCGTGAACCAGGTAAGCAAAATTAGGCGCCGTATTGAGAATTAGCGTTAAAACGCTGATTTCATGGGGATCTAATTTGGTTGCTAACTGGTTCGTTTGACTAGGGGAATAAACCATGGCGGCGTAGATTTGAGGCGCCAGCTCGGGTAATTGGCGGCTAGGCGGTGTCAGGGTGACCGTCAGTCCCAATTGCCAGCTGGCGAGCAACAATCCCGGAATCGTTACGACTTGTGCGGGGCTCAGTAGAATGGCTTGTCCGGCATGCACGTTCTGTTGTTGCAGACTAGTTTCACACAGTGCGAGGTCTTCTAAAACATCGGCCCCGGTATACCAGTTGCCATTTAGATCTTTCAGAACTGGTTCGGCATATTGACGTTGTAATTGGCGGGTAATGGCCTTAGTCAGCTGACTCATCGCGGGGCCTCCTTTAAGGGTTTAAGTGACGGGGCGGGAATTAAGGGTGGCAGGACTACTTTGCGTTAGTGAGATACTTCATCTTAGTGATACTTTGGCTACTAGCATCAATGGTTGCTAACACTTGATTTTGGGTGGATTTAACGGCTAGCTTAGTCGGCTGCGGCGTTAAATCATGTTTCGACTGGTGGGTCGTAGTACCCGTTGCGAGTTTAGTATCACGAGTAACCTTGTTGACGAGTGTGGTGGAGGTCACTTCAGGATTTGTTGTCGTCGTGTCAGCAGAGGCGGAAACGGAAGTTGCAAAGAGGGTTCCGGCAGCCATTAAAGTAAGGGTTAGTTTTTTGAATGTGTTTTTCATAATAATCGAACTCCTTTTAGTTGTTATTATTAGTGAATGATTATTGGGCAGCTGGCATTAACCAGTCGTTAGAGAGTAGTTGATGGAAGTGACGACCAAGTGGGACCCATAATTGCGAACGGCGGATGTTTTTTAACGTGTCCCAGAATAATGGATCTTGTAGTTGTTCATCACTAAGTTTGACTTTAACGAATTCGCCCTCTTCAGTTTTCGCAATCACCAGTGGGTAGGTCACCTTAACCAATTGAACGGCGGTGATATTTTTAATTTTTGGATCAGTATCTAATAACATATCTACATAGCTCCTTAGTTGTTGTGAGTCATTCTATTTTTATGAGTTAATTTTTAAAGTTGGTTTGTTTAATTGAATGACTATAGTTTACCGGCATATCGCCGTGGGAACTATCGACTTTCCATAAACTTTATCTAAGAAATTCTTAGATTCAGACTTAGAATATAAAAAATACCATGAAAATTGAATCTGAGCAGGTAATACTTTGGCAGGATCAAGTACTAGTTAAATTAACAACCGTTTCAAGACTGTTAATGTCCTTAAAACGGTTGTTAAGAGTTTATTTGTAAATGAATTAGCTTAGTGTGCAGGGCGGTTAATAATACTAATGGCAAAGCCTAATAAAGCACAAATAAGAGAAACACTAAAGGACCAGGTTAAACCATGGGCAAACCAAGCAGGATGTGCTGGCAAGTAAGTACTAACTCGATATCCAGCATCGATGCTCATTGTTGTAAATAGTGCAAGAGAACCAAGTGCGACGCCTAAAATATTGCCAATATTATTTCCCAAAGACTGTAGAGAACCCGCTACTCCTAGCTGATTTTGTGGGACGACTGACATTAGTAATGTGTTATTTGGTGCAATGAAAAATCCAGTGCCGATACCGTTGGAAATTAACAAAGAAATAATGAGGGTTAATGAAGTATGTGAATCTAGGAATAAGAAGCCAATTTGCGTAATTATAATTAGGACTAGGCCGGTTAGTAGAACAAGCTGTTGAGAGAAAAGATCACTCAACCAGCCACCAAGTGGGGCAGCAATAGCCATAATAAGTGGAAAAATCAGCATTAATATTCCAGTAGTACCAACTGACCAGTTCAAATAATCTTGGAGATAGAGTGGGAATATAAAGCTGAACAGTGCATTAATAAGTGGTATCAGCATTCCGACTAGCAATGCTAAGCTGAAGGTACGATTCTTAAAAATGGATAGTGGTAATAGCGCATTTTTTCGATGCTTTTCCAAATAAATAAAGTATAGTGTAAGTGCTAATGTGATAATGAAGCCAATGATAATTAGCGGCTGCCTGAAACCAATAGTCTGCCCTGCTTCTAATACAACAAAGAATAGTGTGATGATAATGAATAGAATCCCTGCGCCCCAACCATCAAGTTTAGTGGCTTGTTGCCGGCCATGATTTTTGGGAAGAAATAGGTGGCCTAAAATAATGGCAATGATTCCAAGTGGAATGTTAATCATAAAAATAGCATTCCAAGCAAACTGCTGTAGTAAAAAGCCACCTAAGGCAGGTCCGGCAACAAAACCAGCGGAAATAAACATTGTATTGATACCCATGGCAGTTCCCCGGGTGTGATTATCAAACAGTTCCGAAATTAAACCATAGCTGTTTGAAAGCGTTGCGGCAGCGCCAACTGCTTGCACAAAACGAGCCAATAGTAGAAACTCAAAGCCGAAGTTGACACTGGCCATTAGTGAGCCGATAGTAAAGCTATACATACCTAAAGTAAAGATTCTACCTTTACCCCAAATATCACCAAGTTTACCGAATGTTACCAGTAAGCCTGATAGAATGACCATATAACCCATCACGGTATATGTGATCTGACTAATTGGAACCGCAAGTGATTTTGACATGATAGGTAGCGCGATATTAATGATTGATGCATCGAGATTAGCCATAATTGTAAAAATACCGATGACAATCATTGCTAACCAAGAACGAGTTGTTGTTTTCATGATAAAAATTCAACCTCCTATTTTTTGAACATTTGAAAGTATAACAAGTTCGTGTTACACTAACGCAAGCAAAATTTAGGAGGATACGAGTATGTTTACAATTACGGCGACCGCTCAGAAATATGGTGTGTCGAATAATGCACTACGTTACTATGAAAGTGTTGGTCTAATTGGCCCGATTAAGCGTGATCAAAATGGTATCCGACAATTTTCGGCTAGTGATCAAGAGATGGTTAACCGAATTGTACATCTCCGGCAATTAGGCGCGTCAATTAAAGAGATTCAGCAATACAGTTTCCGTCCTGAAGAAGTAACACTAGAACGTACAGTTGCACTAAAAAAATTTCTGTTACGTTTAAACGGAGATCTAGAAGCACAAGAGGCGCAAATTAAAATAGAAAAACAATATTTAAAAGCAAAAATAGAACATTTGGATGGTGATATTTTGAGTATGAAATCTCATAAAACCACGCAGATGGGTTAGTAGTAATTAGTTTCTGAATATCAATTCAGAATAGTCTTGGAGGTATCTTTGTGATTGGGTGGCACAAGACCAAAAGCGAGTCCTAGATTTTTCTAGTGACTCGCTTTTTTATGAGAGTAATTATTAGAAAATAAAATAATAGTACTTGTTACTATAGTTGCCAGCTGACCGTAAAGATACTCCCGGATGGCTGGTTGTCGGTAATTTTAATGTTGGCCTGATTCAATGTGACTAACTGTTGAACGATTGCTAAGCCTAGGCCACTGCCTTCGATTGCTTGTGACCGAGATTGGTCAACGCGGTAAAAACGCTGAAAGACAGCCTGTTTTTGGTCGTCTGGAATTCCCTCACCATGGTCGGCTACAGCTAGTTCGACTGCTTGATCAGTCTGGTGCAAACTCAAGGTAATCGGTTGATCATGTGGCGAGTATTTATGGGCATTATCGAGTAAGGCCACAACGATTTGTTGTAACATTTCCGCATTACCTTGAACGTGGATGTTCGGATCAATTGCGAGCGTCAATGGTTGATCAATTGATGGCTGGTAATGTTCAGCCAGTGACAACATTAATAGTGATAGGTCTTGGTCAGTTAAGACTAGCTTAGCGCGATCAGCTCGTGAAAGGTGAAGTAGGTTCTCAATCAGATGTTGCATTCTTAGTGATTCTTCATCAATAAACTGTAATGATTCTGGAATCACTTCGGGGTGGGCGTCACCCCGCCGCTTGATTAGACTGAGATTACCGCGAATCGCAGCAATCGGGGTTCGCAGTTCGTGTGAAGCATCAGAAATAAATTGACGCTCATGCTGCAATCGTTGATTTTGCGTGACCAATAGTTCATTAAAGGCCCGACCGAGGTCGTTGATCTCGCGGGGGCTAGCAGGCACGTCTAAGGTGGGCTGGTCGCTATCCGGATTGTTCGATGTGTACTTGGTTGCGTGTAACAGTTTAATGGTTGGGTCACTCAGTCGCAGTGCTAAACGATGGGCCCACCAAGTCCCCAATGCCAGGGCGGCACAAGTGACAGCCAGCATGAGCAGAATCAAAATAAGCAGACTGTTGAACAATCGCCTTAAGCTGACCCATAGTTGGTAAGTGTTATGCCCATCTTTTTCACTATAAGATAAGAAGAAACCAAATCCGCGAACGTAGACTAACGGCCCTACTAGCTTAGTCTGTTGCTTGGTGAAAAATGATTTGGACGATGGGGTAGTGATGATCGTCCGCTTCGTTTTAGTGGCGGTCGTCAAGGTTGCTTTCTTGGTGGTTACCCGGATAAATGCCGGTTGTTTCGTATTGCGTGTCGTCGTATTGTTCCATTGAATAAAACTGGGGACGTCTTTGATATTCGCCTGGTTAAGACTGCTCATCAAGTCACGGGCTTCCCTAGTCGTATTGATTGTTTGCTGAGTGCCGACCATCAGAAGGGTGATCAAGCTAACCAACAACGTAATTGTCAGCATTAGTCGGCGGATGGCCTTATTGATCAGCTGTTCATAGGTCGGAGTGGTGTTATTTTTGGGCATCAGACATCGGCTCCCTTAGTTTATACCCGACGCCGCGCACCGTTTGAATGAGTGGGGAGGCGCCGGTTGTCGTGATTTTATTACGTAAATAACCAACATAAACGTCAACGACATTTTGCTGACCGAGAAAGTCGGCGCCCCAGACTTGGTCAAGCAAGTCATCACGGGTAAAGACTTCGTCGGGATGAGCGAGGAAGAATTGCAGCAAATCATATTCACGGTGAGTTAAGGTAACTTCTTCCTGCCCGTTAGTAACGCGGTGAGCTTTAGTATCTAGCTGGACATCATCCAGTTGGTAGACTTGATTGGGTTCAACTTGATTTTCAATGCGTCGTTGGATAACCCGGATTCGGGCCAATAATTCTTCGATTTCAAATGGTTTGGTGATATAGTCGTCGGCACCATTATCTAACCCGGCGACTTTATCACCGACATAATCTCTAGCGGTCATAATAATGACTGGTACTTGATCGTGTTTGCGAATGCGGCGAAGAACTTCCATACCGTCAAGTTTTGGCAACATCCAGTCTAGCAGGATGAGGAGCAACTCGTTTTGATGCGCTTGGTAGGTTTCCATAGCTGCCAAACCGTTAGCCGCTACCAAAACGTTGAAATCCTCAAATTGTAGTTCTTTAGTCAAGTAGCCAGATAGACTGCCTTCATCCTCAACAATTAAAATCGTGTTTTTCAATGTTATGCTCCTCTCAATAACCCTGGTTTATGTCTAATTATAGCGAATAATTATGACGCTTTTCCGATATTTTGACTTATTTTTATGGATTTGTGTGAACTAAATGAAAGCGTCACCGGACTTATGCTAAAATTGGACTATGAAAATGGAAGGTAAGTGAGTGACATGGGACTTTTTCGTGACGCCATGCAGGCACTGTATCACAGTGGTCATTATGGTTACAACATCAATGTAAAGAAGTCGGCTCCCGCCGTTGATCCAAAGGAAGTACCAGCGATTGCGGCGTTAGGACGTATTAATCGAACGCCCAACTTTAAGACGTGGTCCGTTGATTCGCCATATAAAACGGCCGAATTTACGGCTAAATTAACTGACGCAGTAGCAACTTGTGATTTGGAAATGCAGGATCTTGAGATCAAACCGCAGATCGATGGTCGGTGGGGCGATCAATAAGCGGAATTTGTTCCCATAAATTCTAATGGTCATATTAATTTAATGATAGACCAATTAATCAATAGTGACGGGGTGAGTCAATGTTTTCGTACGATCAGGTCCAGCAGTTAAACCGCTTGGAAATTGAAATTTATAAGTATATTGTGGGTCATCCCGCTGAAGTAAGTACTATGACGATTCGACAATTGGCCGACCATAGTCACGTCTCAGCAACGACTATTTTGCGTTTTCTAAAGCACATGGGCTATGATGGCTACGCAGAATTTAAGTTCACATTAAAAGAACAGTTACGGCAAGATGCCACACAACCGTTAGCTCAGACAGTTGTACCGATGCGGACGTTTTTTGACCGCATGAACTTACCTGATATCACGGCTAAACTTCATCGGGTCGCAGAACTGGTTCATCAAGCTCGAATGGTCGTACTGATTGGGTCAGGGACGAGTGCTGGCCTGGCCGCGTATGGCAGCCATTTATTCGCTAACTTTGGTTTATATAGCTTGATGATTAGTGATACGAGTCAGCCCCATCCGGTTCAGCAACAGGATTTATCGGATACCGTCTTTTTCGCACTTTCAGTATCTGGAGAGTCTGAAGATATTATTGAACAAAGCGTTTATTATCGGCAGAGTGGCGCGAAGGTGGTCGCTATTACCGCTAGCAGTCATTCGACGTTAGCTGGGATTGCGGACGTGGTGTTAACTTATGATACCCCGGAAGTTCAAGCAATCAGTGGTGGTAGCACCTTGTCCCAGTTGCCCGTCGTTTATTATCTGGAACAATTAGCTATGATTATTCAGCCATTAACGTAAAGGTAATTCAAACCAATCTTTGGAACATGTTCTAAAAATGGAACAAATTCCGATGGATGGAACAACACCCATTTTAGAGTGAAAGGGTATACATTTTGAGAATGACAGGTATAATGAATTTTGTAGGAAGCGTATTCATGGGTACAAATGTCAGATGACAGGACTACTTTGTAACGGACGAACTCAATTTTATGTAAACGGTTAACTATTGATTGACCGTTAGCTTACTTAAATTATTCTGATTGTTTGAGAATGTTCGTTAAATGAATATGCACAACAAATTATTTTAGGGGGTCACGACATGAGCGAAAACAATAACAAGTCGAGCTTTGTTAATGACCGACTTGTCCCTTTCTTTGGCAAGATTGCTGGTTCTCGTCACTTAATTGCCTTACGTGATGGGATGACATTGGCAGTGCCAATGATTATTATCGGGTCGGTCTTCATGATCATTGCGCAATTCCCTATCAAGGGTTATCAGACCTTTATGGCCAATACCTTTGGTTCGAATTGGTCAACGATCGTCCAATATCCAACTAACGCCTCGTTCCATATCATGGGCTTGATTGCGGTTATTGGGATTTCTTATAACTTGGCAAAGAGTTATAAAGTCGATCCAATCTCTGCCTCAATTGTTTCGTTAGGCGCTTGGTTCTTAACGATTCCATTAAACACCGATAAGGCAGGAGCACTGTGGGTACCATTAACCCAACTTGATTCGGCGGGGTTATTCACGGCGCTACTGATTGGGTTGTTTATTACTGATTTTTACGTTTTCATGGTGCATCGCAATTGGACGATTAAGATGCCTGATAGCGTGCCACCGGCAGTTAGCAACTCGTTTGCAGCCTTAGTACCCGGTTTCGTCATCTTATTCTTGATGTGGTTACTGCGGTTGGCTGTTGAAGCATCACCAATGCAGAGTATTCCTAACGTGATTTCATTCGTCTTAGCTAAACCATTAGGCTTGTTGAGTAACACGTTACCAGGGGCCTTGGTTGCTGAATTCGTTGTATGTATTCTTTGGATTTTCGGGATTCACGGTGCCAACGTGGTTTCTGGGGTCATGCAACCAATCTGGTTAGCTGCGATGTCTCAAAACGCGGAAGCGCTTAAGGCTGGTAAGGCTTTACCAAACGTTGTGACACAACAATTCTTCGACAACTTTGTCCACATGGGTGGTTCCGGTGCGACCTTGGGATTAGCTTTCATGATTGCCTTTGTTGCCAAGAGTGCCGAATTCAAGACATTAGGTAAGCTGGTTATCGGACCCGCACTGTTCAATATCAATGAACCGATTGTCTTCGGGTTGCCAATCGTTATGAACTATCGGATTGCCGTTCCGTTTATCTTGGCACCGTTAGTTAATGTTACGACGACTTACATTGCAATGTCGACGGGCTTAGTTGCAAAGACGGTTGGGGTCATGGTTCCTTGGACGACGCCGCCAATTATCTCTGGTTACTTAGCAACGATGCACATCTCAGGTGCGGTATTACAAATTGTTAATATTGTGCTTGATGGTGCCATCTACTACTTCTTCTTCAAGGCCTTAGATCGTGATAAGGTTAAGGAAGAAAAGACCTTTGCTGCTAAAGAAGCTGCTGGCGAAACGGTCGAAGCTTAAGTTAAATCATTAATGTAGTAATCGTATAAATACCACCATTAGCGACTTGCTGAAAGTCTGTTGATGGTGGTATTTTAATATCGATTTTTGAGAAGCGCGTGCAAATTAAAGCGAACCGAGTGACTTGGAATTGTCACCGGGTTCGCCTTTTATTAACGGGTATGAAATTGTGGGTGTAACATTCGGGGATGACCATGGTCAGTACCCTTGTACTGCAATAGCCAATAAGCGTTTTGCGGCAAAGCGCTACGGGCAATGACGTGTGCAACGGTGTAGCGAATCGTGTCGGCATTAGCGTCAGTCCATAAACGCCAAGTTGGTAACTTAGCTGCTTGAACCGGTTCCCAATCGCCCAATTCTTGTTCACTAGTAGTTAGTGCGGTGAGTAAATCAGGCCGTTCGGAACCAGTCAGTTCGATGTAGTAGCAATACGCTTGCGGATGCAGGGTGTTGGGCTGGCTCATGATGAGATTGCTCCTTTGGATGGTTTTAACGAGTTATCGTTGACTTAAATAACCTTATCATCAATCATAGTACAACCGTTTGACTAAATTGACTAGCTTTTTCGCTTACTGTTATTAAAATGTAATATTCAAACTTGCAATTAAAAATAATTGAGTGTTGCGCCTTGACCTGGAACGCGTTTCAGCACGTATATTAAGTGGTGAAAATAACGAGGGGGTGCAGCACGAATGGAAACGGGAATTTTAAAACAGATTGATTTAACAACGACAACGGAACGGTATTTCTTCGTGCAAGTACAACGACTGGCCGACTATGTCTGGATTCGCTCAGTTCAAAACTTTAAGCCTTTAGAATTAACGGTTCGGGTGAGTGATTTACAGGTGAACAAGCACCAGGCCGTTGCTGACCGGGGGAATATCAAATATGAGTTTAACGACGATACCGGGGGACTGGTGACGCAACTTGCTGGCTGGGTGCACTAAGACGGTGACAGACAAGCAGTAACTGTGATACTTTAGGCAATCAACAACCAATAATACTAATGGCAGCAATCAATTTTAACTAGGCTAGGACTAAATCAGGCGCGCCACTGAAGGCTATAATGCTTCAGTGGCACGCCTGATTATCATTAAAAGATCACTTGGTATTATCACTGTAAGTGATTTTATCTAAACCTTGGGTGTCATAATTGAGATTGGTTTTGCCGTCATACACGGTATTCTTGGCGTTTAGCTTGGTTTCCATGTTGGTAAGGGTCTCAGTACTGAGCCCCAGTTGGGTCCGAAGGCGGTCCGACGTTTGTTGCAAGGTCTTTGTACTTAAAATCTGATAGGAACTCGTATTGATCCAAGCGGGTGAGCCAATGACTTGAGTCGACTGGATGTGTTTCATATTGGCACGATCATGCGTCGCTAACCCAACAAGGTCGTTAAAGCTAAGGTCAGTTTGTAAATTACCCTTCAGTGAAGTGAGTAATTGATTGTAGCGACTATAGGTCTTAGTCTCGGCGAGTTTGGCGAGAACCGCCCGCATGACTTGTTGTTGCCGTAATTGACGGCCGTAGTCGCCCCGGGGGTCCTGATAACGCATCCGTGTATAAGATAGCGCCTGTTTACCATTGAGATGGTGTTTGCCCTTGGTTACTGTGATGTGGTCGAATGAAACGTTGAGTGGACTAGTGATCGTCACACCTCCAACGGCATCCACGATTTGTTTGAGACCGCCCATATTGATAGTTGCATAGTAATCGATAGGCACGTTGAATAGCTTGCTAACACTAGCCTTGGCCATCTTGGAGCCACCAATATTGTAAGCGGCGTTGAGTTTTTGAACATTTGTGTCCTGATCACCGACCATTTCTGCTAATGAATCGCGTGGAATGCTGGTAATGAGCGTTTTCTTGGTCTGCGGATTGATCGTAACGACCATAATGGTGTCAGAATTTCCCTTATCAATACGACCGTCTGCCCCGGTGTCAACACCTAGTAGTAAGATGCTGAGTGGCTTAGTCGTATCGATTTTAGTACTGCTGTTTCCCGTATAGATCGTCGATTGGTAGCGCGCCTGTGCCTGGCGAATAATTAAGCCAATCGCCACGAATGCGATAACGATAATGATGCCGACCGCAATTAACACTGGCCGTAATTTTGAAGATGCTGAATGCCGCATGTTCAAATCCTCCCTTAATTAAAGGCGTTAAGATGGTTCCCCGGATAACGTCTTTGTCTTGAAATCACTGTTTCTAGCATACCCGGTCAGTACGATCCCGGAAAATACTTATTTTGAGTGTACTTAATTTAAAAAAATAGATACCACCTAAAAGAATTAGATTGGAAACTGAGCAAATTAGGAGCGGTCACTTACGGACAGTATTACGGCAGAAAACGGATTCTTGGCTTATACTGACAGTGAACTTAAATATATGAAGTGAGGTTTGGTAATTTGACAGTCTTTCGCGCATTTTCTAACCAAGAAGTTTTAGATTATTTAGCAACGCAAGTCACTGACGGGCAGGTCTTCACTGACGAGGAGACGCTGAAAAAATACTCTTTCAGTCCGCGGTTGACCGATGACGATAGTGGCCTTGCCTTAGCCTATGTTGAAGCACATACGACCAAGGACATTCAAGGAACGTTGAAAACGGCCCGTAAATACCACATCGCAGTGATTCCCCAAGACCAAACAACGAGCACTGTTATCGGTGCGGACGGGTTAACGGACAGTCTGATTCTTTCAACCGCCAAGATGAACCGAATCATCGAAATTAGCAAGGCTGATTCCATCGCCGTGGTTGAACCCGGCGTCGTTAACGGTGATCTGGATAAAGAAGCACGCAAGCAGGGTATGTTCTACGCGCCGGACCCTGGTTCTAAGCCCATCTCTGGGATTGGCGGTAATGTGGCGACAAACGCCGGCGGGATGAGTACGGTCAAGTATGGGGCTACTAAGGACAATGTCTTAGGCGTTAAGGTCGTTTTAGCCGATGGTCGCGAAGTTAAGTTAGGCGGTCGGACGCTAAAGCAGGCCTTTGGTTATGATTTAACGCAATTGATGATTGGTTCGGAAGGCACGTTAGGAATCATTACCGAAGTAATCGTTAAACTGTTGCCGATTCCGCTAGGGACCCCCGTGATGGGCGTCGCCTTTTTCGATAATATGACAGCCTTGGCTAAAGCAGTCACGGCGATTCGAATCTCCGGTGTTTATCCAACGATGCTAGAGGCATTGGATGGCAACACGGTTGCGGCACTCGATCGCTACGAGAAGACGCACTATGCTAAGAATAGTGCGGCGATGTTGATCTTTAAGCTTGATAATGGTGGTCAGGATAGTATGGCAGTCGTTAAGAAGATACTGGCCGAACAGCAAGCCAACGATGTTAAGATTACGACCGAGCCTAAGGAACAGGCAGCGCTAGAACAATTACGGCGCGATATGCTGCCGGCAGTTTTTGCTGGTCAGAATCATATTATGGAAGATATGGCCGTGCCATTATCGCAATTAGCCCCATTAATGGACTATATTCAAGAACTATCCAAGCGGTTAGACGTCGAAATCTATACGGCTGGACATGCTGGCGATGGTAATGTGCACCCGACCTTAGTGTGGCCAACGTCGGTAACCGAAGTGCCTGAAAAAATCATTATTGCGCTACAAGAAATGTTTAAGAAGACGCTGGCACTTGGTGGGACGATTTCGGGTGAACACGCAGTCGGAATGTTGAAAAATCAATGGAACAATGCCGAATTAGGCGAAGATGTTGATATGTTGCAACATCAGATCAAAGCACTCTTTGACCCGATGAATATTTTGAACCCGAAACGTAAAATCAATTAACCCAACGATTACAAAGCGCTTAAGTTTTGATAGCAGTTGTTGGTCAGATATTGCGTAACTTGGTCATCGTGTCTTATTATTGAGATAGTCCCAAAAATGAGTTGTTGGTTAATGAGTCACTAAGAATGTGCAGTGTGGATTAACCGATGCGAAGGAGGCCCCAAGTGATACCTAAGAGTGCACGAATCCGAATTGAATTTGATGCCGAAGTACTCCGAAACGAGATTTTTGATGTGCATGATTTCGCCAGTTTTCAAAGCTTCTGGCAGCGATTTGAGAATTTCTTGGCCGATCGCATGGTCGTTGGTCACCTGAACGTGTTAGAGGGCCGCGGCCTGATTCCTAGTGATTTTTCAGATGTTGACGGACACTTAGCTTACCAAGTTGGTGAAGATGCGCACCAAATTGCGTATGACCAAATTGCGCGTGAGTGGACCATCACGATCCGTTAAGGTAGATTGAGAGAGAATAGAGTCTTATATTGGAGCGATATTGATTGAGCACAACAAATTCCCAAGCAAGTGCAGATAATGATCAGCTTTTGCCAGCACCCCCGGAACTTTTGCAAGCTGTTGATCAGTTGAAAGCTTATTCGTTACGTTATGAAGTTGCGATGAAGCTCGTTTTAGATAAGTTAGATTATATTAGTCGAGAGTATGAGCTTCGTTACGGCTACGCGTTAATTGATAGCAAGCAGTCCCGGATCAAGTCGCCTGAGAGCATTGTTGGTAAGATGCAACGTAAGCATTTACCGTTAACGTTAAATGCGGTGTTTAATAATTTGCATGATATTGCGGGTATCCGGTTGATTGTTCGTTTCCTAAGCGATGTCAAGACAGTCGAGAATTTATTGGCGACTCAGGCTGACATTAAAGTATTACGAGTGAAGGATTATATTCATCATCCTAAAGCTAATGGCTATCAGAGTTTGCATTTAATCCTCGGGGTGCCGGTCTACACTGTTGATGGGCCGAGCATCATTGAGGTCGAACTACAAGTACGGACGATTGCCATGAACTTTTGGGCGTCGTTGGAGCATGAATTAAATTATAAGAAGAACGTTCCGCATCAGGACGCATTGCGAGCGTCATTGACTAAGAAGGCGCAGTTAATTACGGAGCTGGATCAGGAAATGGACGATATCAAGCAACGGATGTATGAACCTAAGACGCCCCCAAAAGAAGTCTAAAAAATGCCCGATTATTAGCAGGTAATTGCTAATAATCGGGCATTTTGGGGTTTTCTTGACGCGAATCAAGTCCATCCATGCACATGACTGGTATCTTATATAGAAGAAAGTAATTAAGAAGTTAGATTGCTTTTGCAATTAAAGGGTTCATGTTACTTTTAATATGCAAGATAATTTCCAAGGCATATTGATAATAATTAATTTAATGGGAATAGCTAGATTAATTAAACTAACAATCGAATAGTGGGGTTAAATTCAGTGTTCAGCCAAATTTTTGACTGGTTTTCCTCGGTACCACCAGTCGTTGATAAAACTGGCCAGTTCTTCCGGTGATTCATGTAGTCCTGTTTTTAACCAATAACGGACAACACCAACGATACCATTGAGATAATACTCAAACATGTACTCTTTTTCGCGATTGCCAATACCAGTGATCTCAGCTTGGTTATGTGCTAAGATCTCACGCTTAGTTGTTGCGATAAAGCTCATCAGAAAATCCTGGTCGGTTGTTAAGATGAAGGAAGTAACGGCGTGGCGTTTCTTAACCACCTCAAAAATTCCCGTCAGAATGGCTTGTAAAGAGTCGGGATTAAGATGTTTATCAATAACAGCTAGCAGTTCTTCCGTGGCATCTTGTTCCATCTTCTGCATGCAATCTTTGACGTCTTCATAATGGGCGTAAAAGGTGCCCCGGTTGATATCTGCGGCCTTGCAGACAGCAGTGACCGTAATCTCATCTAGTGACTGATGTTGGAGTAAGTTGATTAGACTATCTTGAATTAGGCGTTCGGTCATTTGCGAACGACGGTTGTTTTTAGTACCTACCACTGAAGTTCACCTCATTATTTGAACAATATACTATTGTTTGTTTATTTAATGACGATTTTATGAAAATTGTTGGTTGAAATTACACCGGTTTTCATTTAACATGTTGTTATTATTTAAACACATTGTTGATTAAATGTCACGATGTCGTTTTAAGAATCTGAATTAGGGAAGGGATATAACGTGAAAGGGAGCCGTAGACGTTTTACAATCCAAGCGATTGTTTGGCTAGTTGTGATGGTAGCGGCCATCATCTTCCTGCCAAATATCAGCAGTCTGGTACGTGATAAGGGCCAGACCAAGTTGCCAAGTAGTGCCAAGAGTCAAGTCGCACAAGTCATTCAGAATCATTGGGGGCGTAATCAAAATAATACGCGCCAAGTGGTGGTGGTCTTCAATAATGGTGATTCACCGTTAACGAGTGACCAGAAGCAAGCAATCGATGGGACGATTCAACGCTTCAAAGTGCAGAAATCAAAATATCACGTGAAATCAATGACGGCTGCCAGTGATAATGCTGCTGCCAAAAAGCAATTGATTTCAAAAGACAAATCCACCCAATTACTACAATTAATGGTTGGTAAGAACCAGACCGTCGCGAACATGACCAAGAATATTACGGCCGGTGCTAAAACGGCTGGGGTTAAGACGTACGTGACGGGGAGTGACATCTTAAATGATGACTTCACTCAGGAAACGGAAGCAGGGATTCAGAAGACTGAAATTATTACCGTTATTTTCATTTTCATCGTGTTAACGTTAGTCTTCCGTTCGCCGATTACGCCGTTAGTTTCACTGTTGTCAGTTGGGGTGTCGTTCATTATCTCGCTGAGCGTTGTGATGAACCTCGTTAATAAATTTAACTTTCCATTGTCGAACTTTACCCAAGTCTTTATGGTCGTGGTCTTGTTTGGGATTGGGACCGACTACAATATTCTACTGTTCGATCAATTCAAAGAAGAACTCAGTCATGGCGATAGTCCGGTCGCCGCGACTGGGCGCGCGTTAAAGATTGCCGGACGAACGATCCTATACAGTGGATCGTCACTATTAATTGGGTTTAGTGCCCTTGGGTTAGCGAACTTCTCAATTTACAAGTCAGCGGTTGGGGTTGCCATTGCGGTTGCTATCCTGTTGCTCGTCTTGTTAACGTTGAATCCATTTTTCATGGCGTTATTAGGACCACGGTTATTCTGGCCAACGAAGAAGTTTGCTGGCGGTAGTACGAGCAAGATGTGGCACGGCATTGCAGCGTCATCAGTTCGTTACCCAATCATCGCCCTGGTCGTTGTTTTAGGGGTTTCATTGCCATTTATCTTAACGTATAACAATGAGTTGAACTATGATACGTTGGCTGAATTAAACGACACGATTCCTGCGAAGAAAGGGTTCCAAGTTGTTCAGGATCACTTCTCCAAGGGGACGGCTGAACCGTCAACGTTATATATCAAGACGGATCATGCCTTAAACAATGAAAAAAGATCTAAAAGTCATCGACAGCTTAACGAAACAGTTACAAAAAGTTAAGGGTGTTAAAACCGTGGCGTCTGTCACCCAACCCGGTGGCTCACAAATCGATCAATTATACGTTGGCAACCAATTAGGCACCGTCACTAGTGGGATGAAGTCTGCTAGCAAAGGGCTAACTAAGATTGGTAGTGGGTTAGATAGCGCCAATAGTAAATTGAAGAGTGCCAATATGTCGGATAGCGCGAAGTCGGCCAAGAAGTTGGCGGATGGGGCGGATGAAGTTGCTAGCGGTGTTGTTTCATATACCGATGGCGTCTACACTGTTAACAATGGTTTGAACCAATTGAATAGTAAGACCGGGACTTTGTCTAGTGGTGTTAACCAGCTGGTTAGTGGTTCAGGGCAAGTTACTAGTGGTGCTAAAACTGTAGCATCAGGGAACTCGACTTTGGCAACTAATTTAGTTACTTACACAAATGGTGTCTATACAGTTAACAGTGGGCTTAATCAGCTAGATAGCAAGACTGGAACCTTATCTAGTGGTGTTAATAAATTGGCGACTGGGGCTAATTCACTATCCAGTGGATTAACAACCGTATTCTCAGGTACTCAAAGTTTATCAAATGGGCTGTCAGAGTTGAACAATAAGAAAACTTCAATTTCTAGTGGGACAACTCAGTTAACAACGTCAATTTCCGCGTTACAACAAGGTTCAGCTACTTTATCTGAAAACCTAGCTGCTTTGGAAAAAGAAGTAAGTAGTAGCAATAGTGCTATAGATACCAGTGAATTACAAACATTAACTGATCAATTAAAGAAGATCAATACTAATTTACAAACTGTAGCTGATAGTCCTAATAATGTCTCAACTAATATTAGTAGTGTGGAGAAAGCTGCTAGTGCATTTTCAGCGTCCAACGAAGATATTTCAAATGATATGGTAACAATGAAGAGTGCCTTATCAAGTGCGGCAAGTCGGGACGCTGCTTCAAGTTCAACAACGGCTAGTGTGAATGCAAACTCAGTTGCTTCTGCTGCACTGGCGGCAGCTGGTTCATCGGCAACGTCAGAGCAAAAAGCTGCTATCAGTTCAGCGGTTACTTCTGAAGTAAATGCTCAAAATAGTTCGAATGCCAGTACAAGTTCAACTGCAACGACCAATGCGGGCACAGTAACAGCGAGTGATGGTCTGACAGCATTGGCAGATATGCAACAGAAGCTTTCGACTTTGAAAGAGGCATCTAGTTCTCTGGATGATTTAAGTAGTAATCTAAATAACTTAGCAAGTGTACAACAGGTTGCTTCTGCTGCTATCAAAGGAAACCAGGCTTCATTGCAAGCCATTCAACAAATTTCACAAGCAGCCGCGAAAATGCAACAGATGGAAGCAGCTGTTGCAAAGTTATCAAGTGGTTCTTCAGAGCTTACGAATAACTTGTCGAAACTCCAAACAGGGGCTAACACCCTTGCAACTAGCCTTAATCAATATACAGCAGGAGTTGCGACAGCCTCTGCAGGTGCGTCTAAGCTCAATACTGGTGTAAGCAGTGCTTCAACTGGTGCAAGTCAACTTTCCAGTGGATTAGGCTCATTACAAGGTCAAATTCCAACTTTGACTAGTGCGATTAGTGCACTAGATGCCGGGACGAATAAGCTTACTAACAATTCTGCTGCGTTAGTTTCAGGTGCAAACCAGTTAGCATCTGGTGCAAATCAAGTTGCTTCCGGTTCATCTCAAGTAACAACTGGCTTAACTACCTTGAAAGGCCAAGTACCAACGTTAGTTAATGCAATTAGCGCGTTAGATGCTGGGACGAACAAGTTAGTTGCTAATTCTGCAACCCTTAACAGTGGTGCCTCGCAAGTGGCCTCTGGTAATGAACAAATGTACACCAGTATTCAAAGCTTAGTAGGTCAGATGCAGACGCTCCAAGATGGTTTGAAGACTGCCAGCGACGGAACTAAGACAATCAACACTGGTGTTGGCTCAGCTAACAGTTACTTGACTGGCTTAAAGGATTCCGCGGCTGCGAAGACGTATTACGTGCCAAAGAGCACTTTGAAGGGTAAGACTTACAAGTCTGCTTTGAAGGCTTATATGTCTGGTAACAACCACGCAACGAAGTTAACAATCGTCTTGAATGAAAATCCAAGTTCGAAGTCAGCGATGGATAAAGTAACGGCAATTCAAAAGCAAGCGACGAATAGCTTGAAGGGAACTGCGTTAGATGGTGCCACCATTGCGATTGGTGGTCAAACGTCTGAAACGAACGATACCCAAGCAATTGCTTCTAGTGACTTCGTTCGGACCGCTGCAATTATGTTAGTCGGAATCCTGATTGCCTTGATGGTTATCACGCGTTCTGTCTTACAACCGTTCTACATCTTAGGGACTTTGTTATTGGCTTACATTATGTCCTTGAGTATTACACGGATCTTGAGCAACTGGTTCTTGGGTCAAAGCATGTTAACTTGGAACACACCGTTCTTCGGGTTCATCATGTTGATTGCGCTTGGGGTCGACTACAGTATCTTCTTGATGATGAAGTATCGTGAATTTGATAATTCGGCTGCGACACCAAGTACTCGAATTGTCAGAGCTTCCGCTGTCATTGGGGCCGTGGTCTTATCCGCTGCCTTGATCTTGAGTGGGACGTTCGCAGCCTTGATGCCATCCGGTGTCTTGACGTTGATTCAAGTGGCGATGGTTGTGATTATCGGGTTGATTATTCTGGTATTCGCCATCCCAACGATTATTCCAAGTTTGATTCGCTTAACTTATCCGTTGACGGATCGTATGGAAGACGAAACCACTGCTGAAAAGCAGACGAAACGAAATCGTCAATAAAATAAGTCAGTTATGCGATAATAAGTGTAACCAACTGGCGCCGTCTAACGATTCAAGTTGGACGGCGCTTTTTTAAGGGGCTGCACTTAGATTTTAAAAACAGTGTTAGTTTTAGTCTAAGAGTATGCGGCGAGTATGAGATAGCCGGATTGGATAGTGGCGATAAGGAGATGTTTTTAATGCAACGATGTGCATGGGCGGATTCATCACCAGCAATGCAAGCGTATCATGACAACGAATGGGGGCGGCCGCAACATAATCAGCAACGACTTTTTGAACTGTTGTGCTTGGAGACTTATCAAGCAGGACTGAGCTGGCAGACCGTCCTGAATAAGCGGGCGGCTTTTAATGAAGATTTTGCGGATTACGATGTTGACCAGGTGGCCGCTATGACGACCGCCGATGTTGAGCGACTACTAACCGATGCTCGAATTATTCGGCATCGTCAGAAGTTAATGGCAACGATCAACAATGCTCGTGTGATTCGAGATTGGCCGGCCGGGGAAGACTTTGCCACTTGGTTATGGGCGTTTGTTGATAACCAGCCCATACGCCAGGCGTGGGCGTCAATCGATGAGGTTCCAGCAACAAACGACTTGGCGCAACAAGTGTCTAAAGAGATGAAACGCCGCGGCTTCAAGTTTGTCGGACCGACAACCATTTATTCTTATCTTCAAGCGACTGGTCTCATTAATGATCATGTGGTGGACTGCCCATTTGCTCCAGAAAATTTACCGGCCTAACGCGCTTAATTCCTGGCGCGGTGAGTAAGTGAGCCGTCAATTTAAAACCAGCGCGATGACAACTGTCAGGCGCTGGTTTTTTATTAAAATCAATATGTTTTGATATAAGTGCAATTGCTTAAATTTTATGTATAAATAAATACTTATTATAACCATAAAAATAATTGACATGATGTCGCTTAATTTGCTAAGATACGGCGTAAGAATAGCTGCGGAAGGCAAGTGATGGGAGCGACGTTAGGTGAAAGAAGTAAGGTTTTGGGGACTCTTGTTAGGACTGTTTGTCTGTTTAGGGGCAGTGATACCGTTAGTTAGTAAGGCTGACGTACTTGATACGGCACCCGCTGGACTGAATCTGGAAGGCTTATTTGAACCGGGAAAGTTTGACCGTAATTCGGCCACAATGCAGACTGTTTTAAAGAATGGCCATTCGCAGCATGTTATCGAATTAACAAATGACGATAATCAAGTTGGGGCAATGTGGTCAACCCCTGTTAATCGCTTTAACATGCGGGTCGATAACCAAGTCTCAATGTGGGTGAACTTTGGGGACAAAGCCGTGAGTGAAGGACTGGCCGTTGTTTTACAGAATGATCCCCACAAAATGAGTGCGATTAGTCGGTATGGAAAGAAAAGCATTATTGGTGAGAACTTGGGTGTTTATGGGACGGATACCTATACACGGCGAACGGCGCCGGCCACGATTGCTAAGACGGCGATTCAAAAAAGTTGGGCGTTGGAGCTGGATACCAAAGTGAATGACGGTGGTTTTTGGGGATTGTATCCCCGGGGGAATTCTTTCGATGAAAAGCCTAAAAAAATGCATATGGCCGCGAGCTACCCTGCAAGTCCGGATACTTATACGCAACGGGGTGGTTTAACGTCCTCTTATCGTTTTGAACAGAACCATGGGAGTATCGCTGATAAATTACCACTCGCGGACGGTAACTGGCACCATCTTGTATTGAAGTGGGTCGCCAGTAAACAAATCATGAGTTATACCCTGGATCAGGGACCAACACGAATGACCACAATTGATACAACAGTCTTTGGAAAGGATATCCGGAATGTTACTTGGGGATTAACTAGTACGGCGACAACCGCTAATGCCAGAACACTGGTCGTCTTTGACCGGTTGCCACAACCGATTGAAATCGAGTCAGATTTAAACGTAACCAATCTGACTCAAGAGCGAACTGTCCATGAAGGAGACTGGGTTCATGGTGGGGATGAGTTGGAATATGAGTACGTTCTGAGCTATCTCAATGGTGACAATGAATGGCAACAGGTTAAGGCCAGCCTACCATTACCCGAACAAGTTCACTTTAGTCACGCGAAGATCCGCTATGCGGATGGTACCGATGAAGAGATCAATTTACCAGCGGACGATAACGAATCGTCGGTGGCCCGCTTACAACACGATTTGCAGCGGACACTATCAATGAAAAATCCGCACGCTTATATTACGCTGATTGGTGAGGCTGCCAAGGTCGATCGGGATACTTTTGTTGATGATGACATGAGTTACTTTGAGGGTCACGAGATGAAGACCGCAACGGCCACACCGCACTTCACCATTACGACCAATAAGACCGTTAACCTGACGATTGAACCGTTGACACAAGTGAAGAAAGGCGAGCCCGTCATCATTAAGGGCCAAATTAAGCTAAATGATGGGTTAGACTTTGACAATGATGGCATGCGTATCGAGTACCGGGTCAATGGTGAAGCGGGAGAAGACTATCAGTTGAGCATGGACGATCCGGTTGGTTATGTCGAATTTGAAGTGGATGCCGAAGAACTACAAATCGGTGAAAATCAGATTACGTTACGGGCTCATAGCAAAGATAACGCCTACTCAGAACCAGTGACAGTAACGGTCACGGTCATTGGTGGGGAGTTACAGCTGAAAAAAGTCAGTACTGAAAGTGTGTTTGCACCAATCAAGTTGACGGGAACGGCTCAAGTCAGTCGGCCCGAGGGACTTGAAGTAGTTGTCAATGATGATACGGGCTCGAAAGCCGCTTGGCGCTTAGAGGCGACCGCGACCCCTCTCGTGACTAATCAGGGCCGCACACTAGCGGGAAACTTGTATTATCAGGATGGTGCCAAGCTGACAATGTTGGGAAAGGATGCCGTGGAAATCGCGCGCCAAAAGACGGCCCCGGGGATCGACTATGACGTGACCGCCCACTGGTCATCGCAACAAGGTTTGGTGCTCAAAACAACGCCCGCCGCTGTTCCTGGAAGTTATCAGGGTACGATCACGTGGCACTTAAGTACCGTACCGGAAGAGTGAGTTTACGATTGTGTAAGTAACTCATTTAATCAATAAGTTCAGTAGTCGCGACAAGAATTAATTGTTAATTCTTGTCGCGACTATTTGGCGTTCAGCGAAAGTGCTGACTAACGCATTTAAACGGGCCTCCGATACGGTGCAATGCTAGTAGTAGCAAGCACAACCAGCCTTTTAGGGGCTTAGCTAGCAAATTGAAAAATCTTCGGTTTCAGACCCATAAATAAACCCAGCAAGTTCACAAATTAGTCAGATTTCCCGTGTAGGTTAAAAGCAGTGCAAAGCAATTGTCATACCAATACTTTATCTGAAGGAGGGTTTAAGCGTGAATTTTTTTAAACGCGCATGGCTCAATCTAACGGCAAAAAAAGGCCGTTCAATTCTATTAGTACTTGTTACATCAGCAATCATGCTGTTTGTATTGGCCGGGTTATTGATTAGAAATGCTGCCGATACGGCAACTAGTAATGCCAAGAAAAGTGTCGGGGCTACCGTCACTTTATCTGCTAACCGGGAGGCGGCTTTTAAGAAGATGCGCAGCGCCACGTCGACGAGTAAAAGTAGTCGGCCTAAGTTGACGACATCGCCCGTTAAACTGAGTGATGCGAAGAAAATCGCCAAGCTTAGCAACGTTTCAAGTTACAATGCGACCGTCTCAACTTCCGCTAATGCGAAGGGCTTTGATACGATTTCAACATCAGGTAGTAGTACCGGTGGTGGGATGAAAGGTATGGGTGGCTCAAGTAGCAGTGGTACTGGTGATATCTCGATTACTGGGGTCACTAATACGAACAGCGTCTCAACCTTTGAAAGTAGCTCAAGTAAAATTACGAAGGGCCGCGGTATTACAGCTAGTGATGAAGGCACTAACAACGTTGTCATCGAAAGTGAATTGGCTAAGGAAGATAGCCTGAGCGTCGGTGATACGATTAAGTTAAAAGCAACGACCGGTGATAAGAAGACTTACACGATGAAGATCGTTGGGATCTATAAAGCGTCATCTAGTGCAAGTACGCAACAAGGTCCTGGTAGTACCGATGTCAGCAACAGTGTTTACACGTCATACACGTTCGCTAACACGGTCAAGGGTTCTAAGTACAAGAACACAGCTGATTCTGTGACTTTTGCAATCTCAGACCCCGCTAAAGTTAGCAGCGTCAAAACGTCTGGTAAACAGTTGATCAATACGTCGAAGTATTCGTTGTCAACGGATGATAGCAGTTACCAAACGGTTAAGAGTTCGATGAATAACGTTAAATCATTTGCGGATAAGATTGTCTGGCTCGTTGCGATTGCTGGAACGATTATCTTAGCTTTAATCGTTATCTTGATGATTCGTGAACGCCGCTATGAAATTGGTGTCTTGTTATCATTAGGTGAGAGCCGTTGGAAGATTGTCGCTCAATTCTTTGCTGAAATGGTGATGGTCTTGATCGTCTCAGTTGTCTTAGCCGGATTCGGTGGTAAGTTTGTTGGTAATAAGCTGGGTGACCAGTTAGTTTCACAACAAACGACGACTGCAACGACTACGACGAGTTCAACTAGTCAGCAGGGTCAGCCTGGTGGCGGTGGCGGCGCCCCTAGTGGTAACACTGGTGGTAGCAAGCCAAGCGGCAATATGCCTAGTGGCGGCGGTCAGACTGGTAATGCCAGTGCCACGACCGACACGAACTTAGATATTAATGTCACGGTAATGGATTTAGTTGAACTCGGCGGCTTTGGCTTAGCCATCATGTTCCTGTCGATTATGCTGGCTTCTGGTGGCATACTACGACTACAGCCGAAGAAAGTTTTAATTGATTAGGAGGGGCGGCAATGTTAAAAGTAAATGATCTTGGTTACTGGTATGACCGCCAAGAAAATAGTCTATTTGAGAATGTAAACCTTGAATTTAAGTCGGGGACTTCGTATGCCATTGTTGGTCAAAGTGGTTCCGGTAAGACGACCTTCCTCTCACTGCTGGCGGGTCTAGATAAACCGCGGGCTGGGCAAATTGAACTCAATGGTGAACCAATCAATAAGATTGGTCTGACGAACTATCGGAAGTCCAAAGTGGCAATCGTTTTTCAATCATATAATTTGTTGACGTATATGTCACCATTGAATAATCTGATGACTGCCATGGCAATTACGAACTCGGAACACCGTGGTGACAAGGATTATGCGATGAAGATGTTACGACGGTTAGGTATTACAGATGATCAGATGAAGAAGAATGTTCAACGCTTATCTGGTGGTCAGCAGCAACGGGTGGCGATTGCACGGACCATGGTGTGCGATGCTAAACTAGTGGTTGCGGATGAACCAACCGGTAATTTGGATGAAGAAAATACGAAATATGTGATTGACCAATTTCAAAAAATTGCGCATGAACAAAAGAAGTGCGTCATTATTGTCACGCATGAACCGGATGTTGCGGACGTTTGTGACCACTCCTACCGATTAGAAAAGCACAAATTTGTGGCGGAAACCTAGGGTGCTCTTACGATTGAATCAGACGTGAGTTGACGCGTACAATCGCATTTTTGTCAAGATAAGTCACTAAAAATGAGTTCTCAGAATGATTTGATTCTGGGGACTCATTTTTTGATTACTGTGAATTGCTAACGAGACAACAATCGTTTTTGAGGGCGAACTTGCCAGCGAACGATAAAGGCGATGATGATAAACAAGACGAGATAGAGCACCGAGATGCCAATCGCGTAAGCAACCGGAATACTCAACTTGGCCGCGGTGTGGGTATGCGTGGCCAAACTAACGACGACGGATACGTCCGATAAGGCGTGCAAGAAAATCGGCCAGACTAAGTTATTGGTTCGTAGATAAAGGCCGCAAAAAATCAGGCCACCCGCTGCAGCATAAAAGACTTGTGGGATGACGTAGCTGAGGGTCAGCTGGCTGCTGTTAATGAGTAGGTGGGTAAGACCAAATAGTAAACTGTCGATACAAATGGCTAGCATGAGTCGGTGAGGGAAGCATTGTCGTAGTAGTGGCAGGAGCATGCCCCGATAGATATATTCCTCAGTGATCCCGATAACTAGGGCGTAGCCAATATAGAGAATTAACGTTGGGGTCCAAGCAAGATGACATAGCTTGATGAAGTTGCTCGTCATTGGTAGTAATAAAATAATAATTCCCGGGATGAGCTGCAAGCATTGTCGTACGAGTGATTGCGATTGCCACCACTGAATCGATATTTTAAACCAAAAATGATTTAATAGCAGGAAAATAAGTAATACAAGCAAGTCTTGGACCAGCCCACTGTATAAAGTTGGTACTGGTAGCCAGGCAATTAATTTAAAAAGAATTGGTACTAAAATGAAAATACTAATAGCGGCTCCCCAGCCGCGTTTGGTTGATGACATCGAAATCCCCTCCAGAAGTTAATGCTAACTTTAGTATAGGTCACATTGAAGGTGTTGGTTATATTAATTACGGATCGATTAGTTGCCGGTGGTCATTATGACAGCCACTGGTGATTTTGGCGTAGAATCGGCAGTATTAATAGGATAATGACCGCGATTTCGATGATTTGAAAACTAGTCGTCGTTATACCGGGCAAATTGATTGGAGGTGCCATCATGCTAAAGAAGTCATTGACGGTGTGAATCAACAATGGCCATAGTAGCGATGTTGTCTGTGCCGTGATTAAACATAATAGTAGCCCCAGTACGAACGTAAAGCCCAATTGCAATAGGGTTAAACTAAGTGTTTGGTGACCAAGATTGATTAGATGGGTCAAACTGAAGAGGATACTAGTGAAGACTGCAGCTCTACCTACACCCAATGTTGACTGGCTGGCCTGAAACAACATTCCGCGAAAAAAGGTCTCTTCGAACAGGCTGATCAATATGGCAACGAATAACAGGGTCAGGGTGTTTGTCAGTTGTTGGGCGGTTGCTAACGTATATAATCCAATTAGTGCGGCTACGATTAAGGTTGGAATGATGGGCCGGATTTGCCGACGCCAAGTTGCCGATACCCCAAATTTTAAGGTTTGCCGTAGCCAGTCACGATTTAATATGAGTGCAATTGCTAAAAAGAACAGCTCTTCGACCCCAGTTGTTAATGAGGATGGGAGTTGGGTTAAGCGTGGTAGCTGGAAAATCAGGCCAATCAACAACATACTGCCTAACATGCCACCCCATAGTGTGATGACTAATTTGGTTTCGTGGCGCATCTCCTCAGATCCTTCCTCGTATTCTCGCTACTAAGCATACGCCTTTTAAATGAATCTGAGCATAAAAAAACAGCGTAACGACAATTAATGTCATTACGCTGTTCGTTAGTAATCAGTTATTTTATAAAGCCCAAGCAGCCATGCCTTGTGCGTTGTATAAGCTAACGGCAGCGTTAACTTGGTCTTCAACAGAGCCACTGCTGATGTGCATGTTTTGGAATAAACCATAGGCACCAGAAGTACTGTTCTTGACCGTTGAGTTCCAGTTTGATTCACGCGTGATGATCGTGTTCCAAGTTGAAGCTGAAACGCCAGTCCGTGATTGCATTTGGCTTAATACGTAGCTCTTTAAGTTACTACCAGTGTAGCTTGAAGTCGTTGAGGTTGTTGAAGCTGTTGATGATGCAGCTGAGCTAGTAGCACTTGATGAAGCTTGACTAGTGGTTGCAGCAGAACTTGAAGCTTGGCTAGCAGCTGATTGCGTTGAGCTTGCTGAAGAAGCAGCACTCGTTGCAACGCTTGAAGTAGCTTGGCTAGCAGCTGAAGCAGTAGCAGCAGAACTAGTAGCTTGGCTAGCAACTGATTGTGAAGAAGCACTAGTAGCACTGGCACTCGTTGCAGTTGAAGCAGCTGAAGAAGTAGCTTGGCTAGTTGCTGATTGTGGTGCAGCACTTGTAGCAGTAGAAGTCGTGGTTGTAGTAGTAGTACCATTGACTTCAAGCTTATCACCAATGAAGATTAAGTTAACATTAGCTAACTTGTTTGCCTTTTCAATGGCTGAAACTGAAGTGTTGTGAGCTTGGGCAATTGCTGAAACAGTATCGCCGGCCTTAACAGTATAAGTATCAGCGTTGGCAACCGTTGTTGAGATAGCGAATAAAGCTAATGCAGCAGTTGATGATAATACAAGGTTTTTGATCTTCATAATAATTAATACACTCTCCTATAATTTGCGTGTGTTCGATTATTTACATATATTTTCTATTGGTCGAGCAGTTGATGTCTCAACCAATCAACAGTGACTAGTATAACTAGTGAGTGTTGCAGTGCAATAATCAGAACATTACGTTTTTAGGGGTTGCTTGTAATATAAGGCCGTTTTTGTAATGAATTGTAATATTTGAGCCGGATTTCATGTAAAATAGCGCTACCAATCCCGATTAACTAGCTGGAAAATCAATAACGACAATGATTAAGCGGGGAAACTAATGATGAAAATTAGCCGCTTTATCCGATAAAAGTGATCACTTTTGGTCGATTTATGAAAAGTCAACGAGGATTATCGATAATTTTAAGCACTTAACTAGTGAATTTTGACGGGTTAATTTGTCGGGAAGTCGGATTATAGTGACACTTAACTAGTCATTTTATTGCTTGGAGACGTGGCACTGACTAATTATTTTTCGGTAAAGCAGATAATTGATAGAAGTTGCGCATCGTGTAGTCACTTGTGGTCGGTTAACGAAGGCGTCGATTAATTAAGTATTACTATAGTAGGTTTATGCCAAAAGTAGCCCATGACGATCGCTACTAAAACGTTACTAGGTTAGTATTACGCCATAGTTGAATGGTATGTGGTTGTCGTTGTGGACTAGTCGTCAAACTGTCGGGGGTTCGGGACTGTACTTAGTCAGGAAATTAGTTGGATTTTCTCCGTTAAGGTTGGTGAATTGTTAAATAAAAACATGTGGTATTTTGGTTGGGAGAGTGGGTCGTCATTGGGGGGGACAACTAGCAGGTCTGGATCGTGTCCGTATTAAAGCGGTTGCCAGAATAAGCATATCGCATATCTAAATAACGGGTTGTCAGCATGCTCTAAGGCCCATTATAAAGTCACTTAGCAACTGAGTAACTTTATAATGGGTATTGGTGGGGGACACACGTGCTTCAGCACGGATTTAATAGTAGAAAAAAAGATTGCGAATCAGAAATGATCCGCAATCTTTGCATTTGTTTATTAATTTAGAGTGGCTTTTTAGTACCAGCCATTAGCAAGCCAGTGACTCTTGGCGTTGCTCCATGAACCATAACGTGAAGCAACATAACTGTTAGCAACACGTTCTTGGTTGGCAGCGGAGTAGTCACCGTTTAAGTATGAAGCACTTAATTGGTACTTACCGATGTATTGACCGTTACGAGCAGAATATGAACCACCAGATTCTTTACCAGCAATCCAAGCCTTAGCAGCACTATCAGAACCATTGTTGCTATAGTTTGAGGTTGAACTAGACGTTTGAGTCGTCTGAGCAGCAGGTTTGCTAGTTTGTGTTTGACTTGATTGGGTCTGGCTAGCTTGGCTCGGTTGAGCTTGAGTTTGACTAGTCTGAGCTGATGATTGTGTCGTGGTCGTTTGTTGAGTCGTCTGTGTTGAAGTTGAAGTCGTGGTAGTGCTATCACCATTTACTTCAAGTTGTTGACCAACTAAGATCAAGTTAACGTCTTTTAAGTGGTTAGCTTGTTGGATTGCATCAATCGTCGTGTTATGATCAGCAGCAATGGCAGAAACCGTGTCACCGGCTTTAACAGTTACCGTAGCAGCTTGAGCGGTAGCACCAATGGCAAAGAGACTAGCAGTAGCGGCAGCAGTTGATAATAAAGCATTCTTAATCTTCATTTGTAATGTACACTCCTATTTTTTAGTCCGAATTTGGCTTGGCCCCGCGAATCTTCCAAGCACTCAATGGTACCTAGTATAACTGGCGATTGTGACAGGGAAATAGCAGGAGTTTTACGAATTACCCTAATTCTTGTAATAAACGGCGTGTTTTGTAATCTTTTGTAATATAACGCGCGGCGCAATTGTTTCTGAGCGGGTCAATCAAGGCTGTTTACAAATGAAGACGGTGTCTGTTGGTTAACATAACCAAATGTTGTGATTAAAGTTCGAAGCGTGATATCACTGGGACTGGCAACCGCTGATGTCGTGACTAAGCTTAGTTAAGCCAATTTACGAGTTCTTTTAGTGGAAATGTAAGCGTTTGTTTGAATGTCAGCCAACTTACTTTTGGTAACTCGAAATTAGTCGGCCTTTAATTGGACCAGCCAGTTGTCGGTTTGTTTATTGTTAATGAGCGATTGGGGTGCCGCTTGTAGGTCTTTGTTAAGCTTCTGAACGGTGCCACTAAAGGGTGTTGACACCAGATGCGCCCCTTGATCGTCCGTAATCGTGACGAGCGGATCACCTGCCACGAGGTGCTGGCCCTTAGTTGGTAAATCGAGTTGATGAACGACACCCAGATTGTGTTGTCCTTGGTCACTTAACCCCAGTAGAAGCCGGTCATGTGATTTGGTCTTCAGCCAAACGTCGCCGTATAACATCGGAGCATGCTGTTCTTCGTAATCATGACGATAGAAATGGATCATTTGTTTCCAAGCAGATTCTTGTTTTGCCATCATTTCTCCTCAATTCAGTGCTAGTAGTCGGTGCATCAATTGAAAGTGGTGCATGATTGCTAATTTCTTAATTATTCCTAACCCTGGGAATTTATCGCCCTCAGCGTAGGCTAATAGGGTGGCAAGCGCGGGGGTGCGATTGAGTCCCGTCAGGTGTGCGGGTGCCCAGTCGGTGAGCTTTGTTAATGCTTCAAAAAACTTTTGCTTTTGACCACGCATATTGGCATTGCTGTCCGAAACAAAATGATGGATGCGCAGGTCACCGTTAACCGTAACATAAATAAGATGTAATGCAATTGCGCGTGATGGCATACCGTGGTCAAAATAGGGTCGGCCCATGAGTGAGTAATCGCCAAAACCATCAAAGCCAACCGGTGTTTGGTGCCAGTTAGCGGGGGCAAAATAGGCGTCAGTTATTTCTTGATAGTCCGCAACGTGCGCTGGGGTTGCCACGGGATCAGTCAATAAGACCGCGTGTTGTGGTAATAGTTGGTGCAAACGCGCTTCATCAGGGATTAGGACATGACCAGCATGCTGTAAAGTGGTCGTATGCTGATAGGCCTTAAGCAACGGATAGTTAGGCGCGATGAGCAAGCTTGTTTGACCAGGACTGGTTGTCAGAAAGTCGCGACTAAAATCGGCCGCAAGAATTGCGCCCGGCCGGTAAAATGGGTAGGGACGCAGATCCGGAAGTGGATGGAGCTTAACGGTATTAAGACCATAGACACTCACTTGGGGATTCGCAATAATGCTAAATGGTTGTTGGGCTTCAATAAAAGTCGTGACTGTTTGTTGTAATTCTTTGGAGTCACGGACTGGTTCAATTACTGGGATGATGTGTGGGCCAAGTTGGTGTTGCTCGCACAATGTTTTTAAGGCTAACAAATCATACATCCGTCCACGTAGATAGGGGTAGTAAGTGCTCATAACTGGTCACGCAAATCTGGTGCCGTTAGCGCCTGATATTTTAGTTTGAGTGCCTGATATTCGGCATTGCGGGCATCTAATTCTGTTTGTAGCGCAGTCACCGCGTCATTCTGGGTGTCATCGATGAAGCGATCGTACAAGTTTTGTTCAGGATCATAAACGTCGTAGCCGGTGCGGGCCCGTTTGCGTAATTCTTTGAAGAGTTGGTCATCAGAGTAGAGCTGTAGTCCTTTCTTCACACGCTTGGCTTTATCGACCTCACGAAAGAGCGATGTGATAAAGTGACTGATAAGGGGCGTTTGCTCGACTTGTAAGTCTTGACGTTGGGCTTTCTTAGCGACAGTTAGGAAACCAGGCGTTCGCAACGGTTGAGGTGCGAGCTCTAGGGCCCGCTGATCAAAAGCACGGTAGATCAATACACCAATATGGTCTGGAATTTCCGATTGAACTTCTAGGTAAAGTTGTTGCGGCAAGACAAAGTAATTGTAATGACCGATAAATGAAAGTTTGGCCTTTGAATGAAAATCTGCTTTGGTGACTTTCAATTCGTAGCAACGCCATTCAATCTGACCATCGGGGAGTTGTTGATAGCTTAATGTATCAACGATCCCTTTATCAGCGGGCATCGCAACTTCTTCAACCACGTAGGCGCCCTGTTCTAGACAGTACTGATAGAGAGTACTTTCAAGTTGTTTAGTTAATTTAGTCTTCATTAATGAGTCACCTCCATTTGGTGCCAAAAGTTGGCAATCGTTGCTTCGAGCTGCGGGACTGATTGGATCGTCTGATAGTACTGCCAATGTGCTGGAAATAAATCTGTGTAGCGCCGACTAGCGAAGCGTTGGTCTAACAAGAGAACGATTCCGGTGTCCTTGGCACTGCGGATCAGGCGGCCAGCAGCCTGTAAGACGTTGTTCATGCCTGGCAGTTGGTAAGCGTAGGCGAATCCTAAGCCGTTTTGATGGTCGTAGTAGTCACGAATCAAGTTCGTTTCAGGGTTGATACCCGGCAGACCGACACTGACGATAGCGACTCCAATCAAACGGTCGCCACGTAAGTCAATGCCTTCGGAGAAGATACCACCCAGTACGCAGAAACCGAGTAAGGTTTGCGAGGGTGCTGACTGAAACTGGTTCAAAAAGGTCTGCCGGGCAGTTGCATCCATCGTCGAGGCTTGGGCGGTAGTTGCCACATCAGGGTAGGCGGCTTCGAAGGCAGTTTTGATCTGCAACAGATAGCCATACGACGGAAAGAACACGAGGTAGTTGCCACGTTTAGCCGTCAACATGGCGTGCAAGCTGGCAATAATCCGGGGCACGTTACGTTCGCGTTCGTGATACGTTGTCTGGACGTACTGGGTGACGAGAATGGCCTGATGTTTTGGTGGAAATGGTGATGGAAGCTGGTAGGCCAAACTGTTGGCTTCACCGCCAAGCACCCGCTGGTAGTAAGCCATCGGGGTCAGCGTCGCAGAGAATAGGACAGCACCACTGCCGAGCTCTAATGACCGATTAAGAAAGTCACTGGGATCTAGGCAGAGTTCCTTGATCGTTAAGTGATGACCGTCAAGGACGAAGCGCGTCTGGTAGCTGCCATCATATAGGTCGCCAATTTTAACAAAGGTCAGACAGGCGAAGAAATAATCACGGACGGCGTCGAGCAGTGGCCCCGGCTTTTGTTGCGCCAACCAGTCAGTCACAAATTCATTAAATGTTCTGAGGGTGCGTAATAATTTGTCCGGGGGATCAGGTAGCACCTGTTCCGTTACTTGGTCATCAATCAAGGTTTTACTGATGCGCGTAAAACTACGCCGGACTTTCTTGAGTTCGCGTTGTAAGTCGTCACTCGGCTGACTTTTATCGGGCTTGGCTAATTTTAGCAACGCACTGATTGGCTGGTCACTAACGGCCGCAGAGTACATATCACGGGAGCGACTAACAAGGTTGTGGACTTCATCGACAAGGAAAAAGTTGTCGTCATCACGTTCGCTAAAGAACCGTTGTAAATAGACTAATGGGTCAAAAAGATAGTTGTAGTCACAAATAATCACATCACAGAAGAGCGACGTGTCGAGTGAAAATTCAAACGGATCGACAGTATGCTTGCGAGCATACTGTTCAATCACGGAACGAGTAATCTGGTCTTCATGGGTCAACAGATCCTTGAGTGCTGGTTTAAGTCGGTCGTAGTAGCCAATCATATAAGGATTATCTTCCGGAAGTACATCTTGTTCCTCGGGAAACCGAATCTGATCCTTGGCAGTTAGCGTAATGCTTTTCAGTTTGAGTCCGTCATGACTCATTAGCGTGACCGCTTCTTCAGCAACGTGGCGCGTACTTTGCTTAGCGGTCAGGTAAAAGAGGCGCTCAATCACGTCTTCGCCCATTGCTTTGATGGCCGGAAATAGCGTTGAGATCGTTTTCCCCGTCCCAGTTGGTGCTTCGACAAAGAGGCGTTTTTGCAACCGAATTGTCTTATAAACAGCGCCAGCCAATTCATGTTGGCCCGGCCGAAAAGCTGGAAACGGAAATGGCAAGTCTTCAATAGAAGCGTTTCGTTGTCGTCGTAAATCGGCTCGTAATGTCAACCAGTATTCATATTCTGTAATTAAGTCGTGGAAGAATGCGTCTAGTTCACCCCGGTGAAGGATTTGCTGGGTCTTCGTGATTTTTTCATTGATGACTTGAAAGTAAGTCAGCTGCAACGTGACCTGCTCAAGATCGGGATGTTCTTGCAGTAACAGGTAACCGTAGACTTTGATCTGCCCCCAGTAAAGTGTCAACGTGTTGGTACTTAAGTCCTCGAAGACTTGATCGGATGTTTTGATTTCTTCAATCAACGCCCCATCATCATTTAACTGAATCCCGTCTGCCCGACCCGTGATAATGTAATCAGTATCGTTCATCGTCACAATTTTTTTCAGGTAAACTTCGCTATCATAGTCTTCACCACGACTACTCTGGAGCTGACGATGAATCTTAGCACCGTTCAACGCAGTGTTCTGGCTATTCTTTATTTCATTTAAATCGCCTTGTCGCAAGACGAATTCTACCAATTGTCGAATTCCAATCTTAGTTGCCATCGGAGCATCCCTTCTGAATTTAGTCGCTTCCTATTATAAAACATCTGTTCGTGTTTGTCTGCTGTTGATTGATGATGCCGGGCGGGGCTCTGTGATGTGGCCTTAAATGATGGTTAAGCTGCGGCAGACCAATATTTAAGACGCGGGCTTCGGCGGCTTGAATCTGGGCTCGTCGTGTTCCAGCAATTGGCGAAAATGCCTGGGAGTCAATGTAGGACGAACTAGCCAGAAGGGTGCATGCTATTCCGAATTTTTTCCAGCGAATTTTAGCTGGTCACTTTTGCCTTTGAAAAACTGATACGGGTTAACAATCTGGATTGAAAGCTAAATAAAAAAAGCATCGCGATAAGGGCGCCGATGCCTGTTGCGATGTTTAGATTGACGATTTTGATTTAGAAGAAAATGAATCAGACTAGGAAGTTAATCGTACCAATGGCTGTGGTGTTGGCGAATACTCTTGCGGAGACTAAAACCGTAGCTGATGATGCCGGCTGTGATAATGGTCGCTAAAATCGCAAGCAACCATGAACCGGACGTGCTAAAGTAGGTGGCGTAACCAAGGCTGAGACTGACTAATGTGATGACGGGAATTAGAATTCTCACAGGGGCTGGATGTAAGAAGACGACACCGGCTAGCCACAGAGCCGCTGCTGTGACCATGGCGTCGACACTGATTGGTGAACCAAAGCTAATACCAAGAGTGATGATAGCAAGAATTGTTCCCACGGTCAGGAGGAGGACAGCAAAGCCGTTGCTGACGGACCAAGTAAACGTTTTTTTCATCATGATCGCCTCGCTTTCTATTAACTATATTATAGGCTAATTTCGCCTTATGAAAGAAATAATATGCCGATAATTAAGTTTGCAATGTTATGAAAATTGAAAGTTTGTGAACAAATCCTTGAAAGCGTATCCACTATTAGTTAAACTGGCATTAGGCACACTTGATGATGGATGGAGGAAAAATAGTCATGGCAAAAATTTTAGCAATTAACGCCGGCAGTTCAACTTTAAAATGGAAGCTTTTCAGTGTTCCCGAAGAAACGGTAATCGCATCGGGAATGGTTGATCGGCTGGGATTGCCAGATTCCGTTTTCACAATTAAGAAGGCGGATGGTAGTAAATATTCTGAAACTAAGGACCAAATTGATGCAAAAGAAGCCGCTGCAATGGTCTTAACACGGCTGAAGAGCGATAATATTGTGACTCATCTTAGTGAAATCACTGGGGTTGGTCATCGGGTTGTTGCGGGTGGCGAAGATTTCAAAGACTCTGTCGTTATTACTTCGCAAACCTTGAAAAAAATCAAAGACTTATCTGAGTATGCGCCGCTACATAATCCAACGCAGGCTTATTATATTGAAGTATTCCGTGATTTATTACCAAAAGCGACTCAAGTAGCCGTGTTTGACACTTCGCTGTATGCGGATATGCCTAAAGTTAATTACCTATATAGTATTCCTTACGATTATTATGAGAAATTTGGCGCGCGGAAGTATGGGGCACATGGCACAAGTCATCGTTACGTTGCTAATCGGACGGCCCAACTATTGGGGAAACCATTGGATTCGCTTAAATTAGTGACATTACATTTAGGGTCGGGTGCTTCGATCACGGCTTTTGATCATGGTAAAGCCGTCGACACTTCAATGGGCTTTACGCCGCTAGCTGGGATTACCATGAGTACCCGTTCCGGTGATATTGATGCCTCAATTATTCCATTCTTGATGCGCCATTTAGGGATCTCTGATGTGGAAGACTTTGTTGATATTTTGAATCATAAGTCAGGGTTACTTGGTATTTCAGGTTTGTCACCTGATATGCGTGATCTTGATAAGACGCAAGATACCCGTGAACGGTCAAAATTAGCAATTGATATTTTTGTTAACCGGGTTGTGAAGTATGTCGGCAGCTATATTGCTGAAATGAACGGGATTGATGCCCTTGTCTTCACGGCTGGTGTGGGTGAAAACTCATGGATGATCCGCGAACGTGTCACTAAAGCCTTAGGATACTTTGGCGTGACAGTGGATGATGAAAAGAATCATATGCACGGTAAGGAACAAATTATTAGCAAAGATGACGAACCGGTAACGGTCATGGTTGTCCCAACTAATGAAGAGTTGATGATTGTGCGTGACGTTGAGCGGTTATCTAAAGCTGAATAAATGAGTCGATTAAAAACGCGTGATTCGGATTGTTGTCCGAGTCACGCGTTTTGAGTTTTGGATTCTAATCAGCATAGCGCTAAGTCAACTCTTGTCCCCACATATGTGCCGATGTGATGTGCTCAGCTATTGGCGTTGTCGCGCAGGTTTAGTCATTTTGATGTGGGGCGTGTGGTTGAATAGAAAAGGGGTACCGCTCGAAGTGAAGCCAAAATGCTGGTAAAATCCTTGTACTGGCACTTGGGCTTCAATTTGAATTGGCAAATCAGCATAGTGTTCCTGTACGACCTGTTCGATATGGGCCATTAAATCAGCGCCCAAGTGTTGTCCGCGTTGGTTTTTGTCCACCACGACCCGGCCGAAGGAGAGATGGTCATCTTCTGTAAAGATTCGTGCGTATGCAATAATACTTTGATTGACGGTTTTAAAGACATGATAAGCTTTTAAATCAGTATCATCGACTTCCTGATAGATGCGTTGTTGTTCAACAACAAACGTTTTGACGCGCAATTCATAAATAGCGTATAATTCAGTTGTTGTTAGTTCTGAGAATGTTTTAATCGACCACATGGTGATGCCTCCTTAGCATAGTGCTAAGTTTATCATCAAATGATTGCATATGCAATAATAAAAAGGAGCTTCTATGATACCAACATTAAGATTGATGGGCACGTTGTCGCGAATCGTCACGAACGAGGGTAATCAACGTTTTGCGAAATACGGCCTCAATAACAATCAGTTTATTTATTTAATTCGAATTTGTGAGCAGCCTGGCCTATTTTTTAGTCAATTGGCTGACCAAATGAAGATGGATCGAACCACGAATTATCGCGCCGTTCAGAACTTAATAAAAAAAGGTTACGTGATTAAGCAGACACATCCAGAGAATAAAAAGGTCCGGTGTTTGTACCCAACGAGCGCTGGGCAAGCGTTGTACCCGGAATTGCATGCTTATGAGCAGTGGTGTGCAGACTTGGTTGGTGAGCAGTTAACGCCGGGCCAACAACAAGTTTTGTTTGAAAGTCTGTCGTTAGTCACGGCTAATGTCACCCAGCATATTGAGTAAGTTTAATCACTAAACTAGATTAATTGTGAACAATTAAAATGGCGTGGCGTTTTAGCTGAATTTTAGGCGTGAAGAGTGTACCATGTAGTTATCAAGTTATAATTGGATTAATGTGATCAACGCAGGTTAGCACAATTGCTGGACAGGCGGCATTAGTCAACAGGGATAATGAAAGGGGTTAATAAATCATGGCAACAACTTTGGTGTTAGGTGGGGGTTACGCAGGGATGCGAGCCGTCAAGTTTTTACAGAAGAGTCTACCAACTGAGGATGAAATCATTCTTGTTGATCAGACACCGACGCATACGGAGAAGACTAATTTACACGAAGTCGCAGCGGGGACGATCGCACCTGATCGAATTACTTATCAGATTCCGGATATTATCGGTAAGCGGGTCCAGTTCGTTCAAGCAACGGTCAAGAACGTTGATATTGAACAAAAACAAGTGACCTTTGAAGATCATCCTGAAATGACCTATGACTACTTAGTATTAGCATTGGGCTTCCAGTCAGAAACATTTGGGGTAGCTGGCGCCGATGAAAATGCCTTGCCAATGGATGATTTGGCAACTTCACAGGCTGTTTATGAACATTTGGAAGAACGGTTTAAAGCCTACCGTACCAGTAAGGACAAAAATGATTTGAAGATTGCGGTCTGTGGTGCTGGGTTCACTGGAATCGAATTATTAGGTGAACTGACCCAGACGTTACCAAGATTGCAGGCGAAGTATCAAACACCTGCTGCTAAGTTAGTTTGTTTGGAACGGATGCCATCAATTTTACCGATGTTTACGCAGGAATTGCGGGACTACGCTTTGAAATTTATGGAAAAGAATAATGTCGAAATGCGGTTAGGTGCCGTTATTGAGGCCATCAAACCGGGTGCTGTGGTTTACAGTGACGCGGACAAGAACGAACATGAATTTACGGCTAACACTATTATTTGGACGGTTGGTGTCAGTGGTTCACACGTCATTGCTGATTCCGGTTTTGATCAGCGTCGTAACCGGGTCGTAGTTAAGCCCGACTTATCACTGGAAGGGCATCCCGAAGTATTCATTGTTGGGGATGTCGCTGCAGTGATGGATCCCGAAAGCAATCGGCCATATCCAACCACAGCTCAAATTGCACTGGCAGCTGGCGAACAAGCTGCCAAGAATATTGGCGCTTTGCGTCATAACCAAGCAACGGCGACGTTCCACTATGAATCTAGTGGGACCGTGGCCTCATTGAGCGATCGTGACGGTATTGGTGAAATCTTCAGTAGTAACAAACCGGTTCATGGCTACGCGGCATCAGCATTGAAGAAAATTATTACTGACCGCTCACTTTTGGAAAGTGCGCATTTAGGAACGGTCTTCAGTAAAGGGCGTTTTGACTTATATCATTAATCATTAAATTAATTCCAGTAGTATGATAAATAGCCACCACAGAAATCGAATTTCTGTGGTGGCTATTTTGGACTAGTTAACCGTCGAATGGCTCAGCTGGTTGCTGATTCGGGCAATTAAGTAACCAGCTGTTGGGACTAACGATACTTTACGGGCACCCCTTACAATTAAGGCATGATAAGGGGGCGGTCAAAATGACGACTAAATCAATACGAACACCAATTCAACCGTGGTTTACCCTAGTGGTAGCGGGCAGCTTACTGATAACCTTGTTTTCTACCGCACTTTGGTGGTTGGCTAGCAGTGCGTTTTGCGCGTTACTCATTTTAAACTTACAATTTATCGTCTTTCCAACCACCGCGGATCGTTATTGGCTAAATCGGCTCAGTTTAGGATTGGTACTAGTGCTAGTAGTGCTCGCGAATATTAAATTTTTAATCATTAGTGGCTTGACATGGCAGTAAGCGCCTAGACATTAAAGGACCTGACTTGAAGCACTCTGTTTCAAGTCAGGTCCTTTTGTCTAATGATGCCAGTCATTTGAATCAAGTAGGCTGATCCGATTAGTGATGCATCTTAAATTCCAAATAACGGTCATTATACAAGCCGACTTTGGCTGGTGATAAATCTTGATAGATTTGAAGATGCTTGATTGTGTTATTGTCTGGGTAAAATTGGCGATCATTGCGAATGGCCTTAGGTAATAGCGCCTTGGCTTTCCGATTAGGTGTTGCGTAACCGATATATTCCGCATTTTGGGCGGCGTTCTTGGGTTCACTCATAAAGTTCAAGAAGGCGTAAATCGCCTTAAAGTGTTTGGCCGTTTTAGGAATGACCAAGTTATCAAACCACAAGTTACTCCCTTCGGATGGGACAACGTAATGCAAGTGTGAATTGCCAGCCAACATTTCACTAGCCTCACCGGACCAATCGACCGCGATTGCGGCTTCGTTTTGGATCATGTACATTTTAATTTCATCCGCTACGACGGCCTTGACGTTTGGTGATAGCCGGTTAAGCTTGTTTCGCGCAGCCAATAGAGTGGCTGGATCGGTCGTGTTCATGGACTGATTCATTGATGCGAGGGCGAACCCCATTACGTCGCGGGCGCTATCAATCAGCATAATTTTGTTATGGTATTTTCGTTGCCACAAATCATTCCAGTGTTGAATACTGCCCGGCTGAACGTACTTGTCGTTATAAATGATACCAAGCGTTCCCCAGAAATATGGGACTGAGTAACGATTGTGTTGATCAAAGGCCAAGTTCATGAAGCGCGGATCGTAATTCTTCATTCCAGTCAGTTTACTTTTATCGAGCGGTAAGAGTAAGTGCGCTTTTTTCATTTTTTCAATCATGTAATCACTAGGAACGGTCAGATCGTAACTGGTGCCACCTTGCTTGATTTTCGTATACATGGCTTCGTTACTATCGAAAGTTTCGACGTTAACGTGATAGCCAGTCTGTTTTTGAAACTTAGTGAGCAGACTGGGGTCGATGTAGTCACCCCAAGTATATAGGTTCAAAACCTTTTTGCCAGTACTACCAGAGCTCGTCTGCAAGCGTTGCGCGCCAAAGGCCAGTAAGCCACAGACGACTAGTAAGCTAACGATGATGCTTAATAATTTTTTCACTTTCGCCGCCCCCTAACTGCTGGCCGCCGGTGCCGACTACTGTATTGGTTAATGAAGTAGTAGCCAATTACTAACACCAGTGCCATCAGGAACATTAGACCGGACAGGGCGTTGATTTCCAGGTTGATGCCTTGACGGGCCCGTGAGTAGATTTCAACCGACAGCGTGCTAAAGCCGTTTCCAGTCACGAAGAAAGTGACGGCGAAGTCATCGAGTGAGTAGGTCAGGGCCATGAAGAAGCCAGAAAAGATCCCGGGCATGATGTAGGGCACGATGACTTGGCTGAGTAATTGCCAATTGTTGGCACCTAAGTCAGCCGCGGCATCCAGTAAACTGGTGCTCATTTCTTGAATTTTTGGTAGCACCATCAAGACCACGATTGGAATTGAAAAAGCAATATGGCTTAACAAGACTGAGCCAAAACCGAGCGGAATTTTAAGGGCAGTAAAGAAAATCAAGAAACTGGCCCCGATGATGACGTCGGGTGAAACCATCAAGATATTGTTCAACGATAACAAAGTGTTGCGGGTAATCGGTTTGGTCATACTATTGATTCCGAGTGCCCCCAGCGTGCCAATGACAGTTGCTAATAATGATGATAAGAGCGCAATCAAAATGGTGTCGAGAAAAATGGCAATTAAACGGCTATCCGCGAATAAGTCTTGGTAATGTTGCCAGGTAAAACCATGAAAGTTGTTCATAGTCGTACCTTGGCTGAAGGAGTAAACGACCAGAAAAATAATTGGCGCATACAGCACGATGAAAACAAGCCACAGGTATAAGTTGCGCCACTTGAAGTTACGTAAGGTCATTATTTCGTCAACCCCTTTCGTGCGCGCTTTTTACTGCTGCCAGTTAGCCACATGATGATGACCATCGCAATAATCAGGACGACCCCGATCGTCGAACCCATGCCCCAGTTCATTGTCGTCAAGAAGTGTTCCTCAATCGCAGTCCCGAGTGTAATCACCTTATTGCCGCCAATTAAACGGGTCAACATGAAGAGTGACAGTGAGGGAATGAAGACGGCTTGAATGCCAGCCTTCACACCGGGGAGTGTCAGTGGGAAAATTACCCGATTGAAGGTCTGCCAATTTGTGGCACCGAGATCTCGACTAGCATTGACGTAAGATGGGTTCAGTTCGCTAATCGAGTTGTAAATGGGCAGGACCATGAACGGAATCTGAATATAGGCCGCGACAAAGATGAAGCTGAAATTAGTAAAGAGCAATTGCTTGGGCCCGATTCCGATGAAACTTAAAAACTGGTTGGCGATGCCGGCTTGACTAAAAATGCCGATGAAAGCGTACGCCTTAAGTAATAAGTTGATCCATGTTGGCATAATGATTAAGAGCAGCCACAGCTGCGGATGCTTCGTTTCGTTGAGTAAATAAGCCGTCGGATAACTGATCAATAATGTTGCGAGTGTGATCAAGAAGGCGTACCAGACAGAGTTGAGCGTCATCATTAAGTAGGTATTTGATGAAAAATACGTTTGGTAGTTGCCCAGTGTAAATTGCCCGTTAATGTTAAAGAATGATTGATAGATCAACAATAGGACTGGGGCAATGACGAAGAGGATGATCCACAACATGTACGGGATAAAGTAGGCGGTGTTACGACTTAATCGTTGTTTTGGTTGCATGTTGACACCTCCTAATCATCTTCGTATTGTTCAAGACGAGCATCAAAAGCAGCTTCGCTCTCGTTTAACCGCATGACGTGAATGTCTTGTGGGTCAAAGGTCAGGCCGATCGGTTCGCCTTCTGCGGCAGGGTTAGTTGAATGAACGAGCCATTCGTTATGATCGGTATCGTAAGCGACGATTTCGAAATAATTGCCTCGAAATAGTTGGGAGTCGACAGTGACGACTAATTTGCCTTGATTCGCGGCCACAATGTCGAGATCTTCAGGCCGAAGAACGACTTCGACAGCTTCATTAGGCTGCATTCCCGCATCGGCGCATTCGAATTGTTTGCCGACAAATTCTACTTCAAAATCTTTGAGCATTTTACCCGGAATAATGTTACTTTCACCGATGAAGTTCGCCACGAAATGGTTGATCGGTTCATCGTAAATATCAACTGGGGACCCACCTTGTAAAATCTCGCCAGCGTTCATGACAAAGATTTCATCACTCATGGCCAAGGCTTCTTCCTGATCGTGGGTGACAAAGAGAAAAGTGATGCCCAGGCGTTGTTGAAGGTCCCGCAACTCATATTGCATATCCTTACGCAGTTTGGCATCGAGAGCCGATAACGGTTCGTCGAGTAAGAGGACCTTAGGCTGCATAACAAGTGCCCGGGCAATGGCAACTCGTTGTTGTTGTCCACCAGAGATCTCACTGATTTCACGTTCCCCAAGATCGGCTAGTTGGACCATTGCGAGTGCTTTTTGGACCCGCGTCTCGATTTCATCCTTGGGAACTTTGTGTAATTTCAAGCCAAATGCCACGTTTTCCGCGACATTCATGTGTGGAAAAAGGGCGTAATCTTGAAAGACTGTGTTGACTTGCCGCTGATTGGCCGGCAGGGTGTTGATGACCTGACCGTCAAAGTAAACTTGACCGGAAGTGGCATCCGTAAACCCCGCAATGGTACGCAGAATGGTTGTTTTACCACACCCAGACGGACCGAGTAACGTATAGAATTTGCCCGCTTCAAGATCTAAGTTGATGTTTTTTAAAACTTGATGTTCCCCGTAACTTTTAGTGACATTTGTCAATCGAATGATTGGTTGTGTATTAACCGCCAAAGTAAAGACCTCCTTAAAACGTGTACCAAGCTAGTGTAACCTAATACCAGCTCGATTGGTTGTGACATGATTATAAGTAGGACGCGGTCGTAACCAAGGTGAACGTGCAGGACGTGGTGCCAAGATTACGAATCTGATGCGTCTTAGTCGCATGGAAGTACAGCGTATCTCCCGCCGTGGCAGTATATTGCTGAGCTCCGAGCTGTAAGCTTAAAGTGCCGGTTTGAACCATAATAAAGGTCTCTGCCGGCGACGGCTCAAAAGATTTGAAGCGACCACTAGGTGCCAGTGTGACGGTGACCGGTTCTAACTGATTTTCGTTAGACGCGGGTACGAGCCATTTCACACGGTATCCTAAGGCTTCATCGTCATACGTGGTCTGATCTGCTGGATGGTAGACCACTTTGTGAGTGGGCTGCTCAGCCGCAAAAAAATCAGCGGGGGCACAACCGAGTACTTCAAGAATCGCGAAGAACGTCTCCATTGAAGGCGATGACTGATTGTGCTCTAACTGTGATATGTACCCCTTGCTAAGGTCAGTTCGTTCGCCTAATTCTTCTTGCGTGAGTTGCTTTTGAATCCGTAAGTTGCGGATGCGTTGACCAATGTCCATGACATTCACCTCGAATCGGTAGTTTTGTTAAACTAAACAATAAGTTTAGTACGAGCTTTAATTATAATGAAAAATGACGTGGTGACAAGCATTTTTTACAATTGGCAGCTTCTTTTTTTTAAGTCTGCCAGCTTGTCTGGTCAAATCGCCCAGAAACAGTGGTGTTGAGGGGTTGGAACTGTCGTTTGGTTAGTGAATAAATTAGGTGCGTTGTGGACGGACTTTTCGTGGAGTGCCGCTGAAGCCTGCGCTTGCTACGCCAACGAATCAATGCAAAAATCGCCACTGCAATATAGACGAAACGTGTTCGGAGCAACCTGGGTCTTGCGGTTAGCCCAGCATTGCTGCCGGCTAGGAAGCCCGCCTAGCCAACATCAATGCTAAGCTAATCCTCAGTCCCAACCCGGTTGTCCTCGCACTCTAATAAAAAAGCCCAAGACATCCGTCTTAGGCCGTTAGCGTTGTTGATTAATCCGCGCGGTAAACGACTTCAAAAACTTCACTGACCATCGGTGTGTCCGATGAGAGGTTTTTGCCGTGTTCTTCTAACGTCGGGGTGAATTCTGCCGTCTTACGCTTGCGCCAATCACCAATTGTGCGATCACCATCGCCTTCATGGTAAGCGTGTTCTGCCGAGATGCGATAAAACGGAATGAGTTCAGACACCACCGTTTTCAGAATCGCGACCGGTTTCATGTCACCATTTAGCAAGACGTTGTAGTCGCCAACTTGTGGAATGGCAATTTGTTCCGCGGTATAACTGTCCAGCGGCGTGGTTGTCGCTGTCTTCGTCCCAGCCAGAATTGCGTCGGCTAAAGCAGTCACTTCGGCAGGGTTATTTTGTTGACCGAACCAACGTGTTTGATAAGAAGCCCCGTTTGTGTCGGTGCTTTCGTTATAAGCATGCCATAATTGTTCTGCTGATTGAGCGGGCATAAAGGTCACCTAATTTCGATTAGAATTATTGAATTCGGATGTATGTAACCGAATTCACAATTCAAGTATAGCATGACATTTCTGAAAACGACACGTTCGACACTGGTTTTTCGGGGGAAAATTAAGTTAGTCAACTATTGACCGACATTTGCTATAATATACGTACGAATTGGAGGGCGAAAATCAATGGAAATTACACCTGTTAAAATGCTGGATTTACCACAAATCATGGCGATCGAAAAATCTGGTTTTTCAGAAGCAGAGGCTGGCAGCGAGGCTGCTTATCGCGAACGCATTGAGAAATTAGCGGATACTTTTCTGGTCGCCCGCGATGGTGCAGTCGTACTTGGCTTTATCGTGGGACCAGCTGTCGGTGCCCGCTATATTGAAGATGAGATGTTTGTAGAGACACCGACTAACTTGCCACGTGGCGGCCATCAGCTGGTTTTCACGTTGGCAGTTTCGCCACTAGCACGTCACCAACAGATCGGTAGTCAATTATTGACCGCGCTAGCTGAGAAGGCTCAAGCAGACGGGCGGACAAGCATGGCGTTGACTTGTTTGAAACGACTAATTCCGTTTTATGAACGTAATGGTTTTATTAATCAAGGTGTGGCGAACTCCGAACATGCTGGTGAAACTTGGTATAATTTAGAGAAAGTCTGGGATTAAATCATGAAATTAGCAACATTACAAGCACAATTACCGGATTTTGAGATCCGATTACTAACTTTAGCTGACCAGGAAGCATTGCTAAAGCTGGAACAAAGTAATCCGCGCTATCACCAATATTTCTCACCGGAACCACTAACGATGACTGAGGTACAACATGATTTGACGGCCCACCCGGACGAGCTAGCGGCGGCACAAAAACAGGTTTTTGGTTTTTACTTAGCACACCGTTTAGTAGCCGTTTTAGATGTACTCAATCAGTATCCACAAGAACAATTTTTATTCGTTGGATTACTCATGGTCAATAAGGCTTACCAACGTAAATCAGTGGGCCGAGTTATTGTAACCGGACTGATGCAAGCGGCACTTCAAGCGAATATAACGGCGATCCAACTAACGCGCGTTACTGCTGATGAAGGGGTCGCAAGATTCTGGCAGAAACTCGGTTTTGAAGATGGTAACCAGCTGTTCTTACCTTTAAAAGCCGGTGGTCGGTTAGCGGTGACGACGATGACACGGCTACTCCAATAGAATTCTCATGGAACTCTTAGCAATAAGGCCTAGTAAGCGATATCAGACATGTTAAACTCGTGATGACTAATAAATAGAAATGAGGTTAACACGATGATTAAGCATTGGGGAAAGGCCGAAACTGGCATGTTGATTGCAGCCGTATTGTTATTAATGGTAATTTTTACCTTTTTTGAAATTACGGCTAGTTTAACAGTTAGTGTCATTGCTTTTCCGATTAGTTTGATTGTGTTGATGGCGATTATGGAATTCGCCGCAACGGAATTACGGCGCAAGTAAGTGACTCGCAGATAGATCGTAACCTAATATCGTGCTTGTTTAGCAGGAGCACGTATATATAGAAGCCCGTATTTACCACGATTGGCAGATACGGGCTTTTTTCGTGACGGCTGAGGACTATTCCTACTAGGTCTAAAGGACACTGTTTGGACTGTACAAGTGGCCTGATTTTAACGTTTTCTTAGCTTGTTTATAACTGTACTATACTGTACCATTTAACGTAAGCGAAGTAACGACTGTGTATTAAATGGAGGTGGGCCATGCAAATTGATCATGGAAGCCGACAACCGTATTACGCTCAGATAGTAACCGGTATTGAACAAGATATTGCTCATGGTGTGTTACAAAGTGGTGAACAACTGCCGTCGGTGCGTGAAATGGCTCGTCAACACTTGCTGAATCCGAATACGGTCAGTAAAGCCTATAAGCGACTGGAGACACAGCAAATTATCGAGACGGTTCCGGGAAAAGGCACGTACGTTAAAGTGGTGGATTCAACGCTGTTCCGACAAGAATTACGGGAACAGTTTACACAAATTGTCAGGCTAGCGGGTCAAAGAGGCGTCAGTATTGCTGAATTGCATGGCTGGCTTGATCAAATGGGGGAAAAATAATGAGTTTAGTGATTAATCAGTTAAGTAAGCGCATTGACCATCACCAGACGTTAGATGGCATTAGTTTTGAGATTGGACTTGGTCAAATCGTCGGTGTTGTTGGCCGTAACGGGGTTGGGAAAACAACCCTTTTTCGGACAATCAATGGGCAGTACCTCACGGATCATGGTCAGGTCCTGGTTGATGGGCAAGAGGTTGTTGATCAACCGGAAATGCGGACGCAACTGTGTTTTATTGATCCACTGGCAAATTTTTTTAAAGGCGCGACGATTGCGCAAATCCAGTGGTATTATCAAGCTGCTTACCCGGACTTTGATAATGCCAAATTTGCGCAATTGTTAGACCGTTATCATCTGACGTCCAAACAAAAATTACGCCATTTCTCTAAGGGAATGTTTGGTTTGTTTACAATCATTCTCAGTGTTGCGACGCAAGCGCCGTATCTCTTTTTGGATGAGCCGCTAGATGGTTTGGATGTCCTAATTCGAAAAAACATTCTTGGTATTCTAATTGATGAAGTGGCTACGGGAAACCGTTCAATCGTGATTGCGTCACATAATTTGGCTGAATTAGAGGGGGTTATTGACCGCGCGTTGATGCTTAAACACGGTCGCATTGTCAATGACTATCAATTAGAAGCCATGCGACGAAGTGCACGAAAAGTTCAATTAGTGTATCGTGACAAGCAGATTCCAGCCGTTGTTAAACAATTAGGCCATATTGTACACGTTTCTGGTCGGGTTATCGTGGTAGTGTTTGAAGATTATAATGCTGAGGTCCAGGCGCAATTAGCGACAACTAACCCGGTATTTCAAGAAGATTTACCACTCTCATTAGCAGACTTGTTTATGGCTAATCTGACGGATGAAGCTGACTTTGAATTATTATCTTAGGGGGACGATAAAATGACGAAACGAAAGTTATGGCAGTTGTTATGGCGCCACTATCGCACGTTGTTATTAACGGCGGGCGGTGTCTTACTACTAGTAGGCATAAAGGAAGGCTACAGTATTGCCCATAATCCGTCACGGTATGTTGCACAAAATGTCAGTAGTTTTGCGTTGATGGAAGCCACTCATCTTCGGATGGAAACGGTGGTCGCCATCATCGTTAGTCTGGTGCTAGGAGTCGCACTATTCTTAAGCGATAATTTCACGAATTTTAATCAATATTTATTTAGTTTGCCGGTCGCTCGAAAGCAAATTTATCGGCGTAAGATCGGGTTACTTATTGGGATGTTGGTCAGCGCATACATGTTGGCGGAAGCTGTTTTTGGACTGATTGCTTGGCGCGTGTTGGCTAAACAGCAGGTGCGGATTGATTGGCTTACGACATTGTATGAAGAACTTGGAATCCTGGCAGTAATGTTAGTGTTTGGATTATTAGCCGCTACGTTCGGGTTATGGGTTGGCCATATCTTTGCGAGTGCGCTTGCGACATTTGTCTTCGTTTGTAGCTTGCCCTTTGCATATGATGGCTTGATCAATCTTGCTGCAGGATTAACGAAGCTTAAATATGAGCAGGTGGATGTTTTAGGTCAGCTGCCGAGCTGGAAACCCGGGGGCTTACTAACCACTTGGGTGATTTGTGGTGTTATCGGTGGCGGCCTGTATTTGCTTAACCGCTGGGCGTTTGAGCATTTATCTTTGGAAAATAGTGGGGATTTTTTCCGCTTTCCGCAGTGGCGCGGAGCCGTCCTGGGCTTTTCAATTATTTATCTAATTGTTGCAATTTGCTGTTCACAATTTGGTAACGGTGTTTTAGGGTTGCTAACGGATAACTATCATGCGCATATGCCATTATCGACTGGGATTATAATGGCGCTGGTCGTTGCCTATCTAACTTGGAGTTTGGGGCGGTGGTTTCTGTACCGACCGGATCGTTTTCGCGATGCGTGGACGGTTAAGAAGTTGGCTTAACTTGGTCATAAATCTAAAATGCGCCCGTTGAAGTTAAGCAGACTGACTTCAGCGGGCGCATTTGTTAGCGGCAATTTTAAATTTATTATCCTGATTGATGAAACTTTAGCGAATCTTAGTTAAGCGTTTTGCAACGGTCTTAATATTTAGTAGATCCCAATCTTCCAAGTTGTGTGAAATCGAGTTATGCCCCCATGTTCCACAACCGAGTGTTAAGGATGGTGCGACGTTATCATATTTATAACCAATGGCACCTTGTGAAGACGGCACGTTGATCAATGCTCGACAAGCAGTCATTTCTAAGGCAAACTTGTTCATAACAGCTTCGTCAGTCGTATGCAAGGCGGCCGTATGTCCCAGTCCGCCAAGTGCTAGGCTGCGTTTCATCAGGTTGAAGCCGGCCTCAGTATCCTTGGCATGAACGACGGCGAGGACTGGTGATAACTTTTCTCGTGATAAGACTTGGTCACCACCGATGCTAGGCAACTCAACTGCTAATACTTTGGTATCGGATGGGACATCAAAGCCAGCCCACTGAGCGATTTGCCATGGCGTTTGCCCAGCTACTTTCGGGTCAACAGCCTGTTTATCCAGGTTCATGACAGTTGCTTCTAAGGCCTTGAAGTTCTCGGTACCGACAAAGTACACACCGTTGTGACTTAATTCACGTTTAACTTGATCATAGATTTGATCAGCAACGATTAAGTTTGATTCGGAAGCACAGATCATGCCGTTGTCGAATGACTTGGAAGTGACGACATCACTGACTGCCTGTTGAATGTCTGCGGTTTGCTCGATGAAGCATGGCACGTTACCAGGGCCAACACCGAGTGCCGGTTTACCAGTTGAATACGCGGTCTTGACCATGCCGGCACCGCCAGTTGCAATAATGGTAGCGACGCCCGGATGGTTCATCAAGGTGTTGGTTGCTTCAAGGCTAGGCGTCTTGATCCACTGAATCCAATCCTTAGGAGCGCCAGAGGCAATAGCAGCATCGCGGATGATTCGGCCAGTTTCAACACAAGATTTTTGTGCAAAGGGATGGAAACCAAAAATAATGGGATTGCGAGTCTTTAATGCTAACATGGCATTGAAAATGACGGTTGATGTTGGGTTGGTAACTGGGGTGACCCCCGCAATAATTCCAACTGGTTCAGCAACTTTCATCACGCCACTGACTGGATCGTCATTAATGATACCGACCGTCTTGTCATCCTTGATGTAGTTATAAACGTTTTTGGCTGCAAAGTCGTTCTTCGCAACTTTATCACGATAATTTCCGCGACCCGTTTCTTCGACGGCCATAGCGGCCAGCATGCCACGAGCAGCGTGGGCAGCGCGGGCCATGGCAGCGACAGCCTGATCAACTTGACTTTGGTCCATGACTTCAAGACGGTTGGCAGCTAACGAAGCATTTAAGACTAACCGATCGATTGAACGTGATACGGTTGTTTCTTCCATTTCTTTCAGCATTCACGGTTCCTCCTATGCAAAATCAACTTGTTTCTTATTTCACAATCACTATTATAAATACTTTTTCACAAATGTAAATAGCTAATATTTAATTTCATAAATTGCTTTTGAAACACTATAATTATTGATTTAATAGCGTATATAAATGTAAATAAACTGTTCGCTTACATTTTCACCGAACGGATTGCTGTTATAATATTCACAATTAATTATTGATTAAATTCGAAGCAACTTTTGGCTTGATCTGTAACTGATTTTATATAAATGGAAGGGTTTACAAACGGGCGGTTGTCAAATAAGCAAGAATTGACGGGGAATCGTTGGTTAATAAATATGACAAATCGGTTATCACTCCTATGTAAAATGTGCTAAAATGAATGTGATTCAAAAATCGTATCTCTTAATTAACCTAGGAGGGTTATTTTATGTCATTTGTAAATGCTGTTGATATGACACAAGACGCATACAAGAACCATTATGCTATTGGTGCGTTCAACACAAACAACCTTGAATGGACTCGTTGCATCTTGAAGGGTGCTCAAGACACTAACACCCCAGTTATTATCCAAGTTTCAATGGGTGCTGCTAAGTACATGGGCGGCTACAAGCTCGTTATGGACTTAGTTGCTGATGAAATGGAAAGCATGAACATCACTGTTCCTGTTGTTATGCACTTAGACCACGGTAACTACGAAGCTGCCAAGGAATGTATCGAAGTTGGTTACTCATCAGTTATGTTTGATGGCCATGACCTACCATTTGCCGAAAACTTAGAAAAGACTAAGGAAATCGTCAAATTAGCTCATGCTAAGGGCATCTCTGTTGAAGCCGAAGTTGGTTCAATTGGTGGTGAAGAAGACGGTATCATCGGTGAAGGTGAATTAGCTGATGTTGAAGAAGCTAAGACTTTAGCTGCTACTGGTATCGACATCTTAGCCGCTGGGATTGGTAACATCCACGGCAAGTACCCAGAAAACTGGACTGGCTTACACTTCGATCGTCTTCAAGAAATCTCAGAAGCCGTTAAGATGCCATTGGTACTTCACGGTGGTTCTGGTATTCCTAAGGACCAAATCGTTAAGGCTGTTGAATTGGGTATTAGCAAGGTTAACGTTAACACCGAAAACCAAGTTGCTTTTGCCAATGCAACTCGTGCTTACATCGAATCTGGCGCAGACCAAATCGGTAAGGGCTACGACCCTCGTAAGTTATTGGCACCTGGTAAGAAGGCCATCGTTGATGTTGTTACATCACGGATTGGCTGGTTCAAGACTCCAGCTGTTAAATAATTGGATTTTTGATTCAGAAAAAGTCGACTCTTCGGGGTCGGCTTTTTTCCTGCGCTTTTTTGGGGAACTTGGTACTGACTTACCACCTGGGAGTGCCAGTGTCAGTGTACCCTTTTCTGGTTGCTATTATCGGGGAACCGATTGTAGCGTGATTTTTAATTTTGCGGTTTGTTAAAATAATCGTAACTTAATGGGATGCTGTTGGTATCCAATTGAATGAAGGAAAAAGTGAGGTCAGTGATTCTCGAATGCCGAGGGTCACTGACCTCATTTTGGTGTTAAGAACGGATAACTAAACATTAATCGCGTCTTGCAATTGCTGCTCATTGTAAAAAATTAATACGATAAACATCACCACGTAAAGTAATAATGGTAACCACGCATAGTTCAGGGTAATCATATGCTGAGTGGCGATATTTTGCGCATGATTGGCCGTGTAGCCGCTTAGATGAAAGAGTCCGGCGGTGACTAGGCCACCAAGTCCTAAGCCGACATTGACGCCGAAGTCATCAGTAGAGGCTAAAATACCTTCAGCTTGAATGCCAAGCGCCGTGCCATAACGGATCGTATCAGCAATCATGATTGAGACCAAACCAATGATGAGACCGTTACCGACAGCATTGATCAACGTACCACCGAAGACGAAGGCCAGTTGATTGATGGCTGTCCCGAGACCAAGGATCAGTTGCCCCACAGCGGCGATTGCGATACCCGCCAACATGGTATTCTTTTTCCCGTGGTGGTTGGCTAGCCGGACAATTAAAATGACCCCGATCAGTGACGCAAACGTAAAGCCGTTAACGACTGGCACTAAGTCCTCACGCTGAATCAAGTATTTAAAGTAGTAGATGGTCGTTTGATTCTTGATGGCGGTTGTTAACCAATACAGTAAAATCACGCTGGATAAAATAAACCACGGCTGGTTTTGCTTGAGCATGCCCCACACCGCACTGAGTGATTGGTGCGGACGCTCAGGTTGACTAAAGCGTTCCTTGACTTGGAAGAAGGTGTTGAGGATCAGTACCAACGAAATAATGCCAAATAGAACGATTGTCAGTAAAAACCCTCGTTGCTGATCACCCTGACCAAATAAAGCAACTAGTGGCAAGGTGAAGACAGCGACGATAATTTGAACGCTACTACCGAAGAATTGACGAATCACGCCTAGTAAGGTTAATTCACGTTCATTCTGGGAGAGTGCTGGTAAAATCGATGTGATTGGTAGGTTGACGGCGGTATAGAAGAATCCTAACCCTAAATAGGTCACATAAGCCCAGACGAGTTTACCAGTTGCTCCGAAATTCGGGGTCACAAAGGTCAAAACGGCGAACAAGACGTAGGGTAACGCGTACCATAAGAAAAACGGGCGGCTTTTACCGAAGCGCGAATGGGTATGGTCAATCATGACGCCGATAATCAGACTTTCAACGACATCGGCTAAGCGCGCAACGACAAATAAAATCGCCGCTGCACTCGTGGATAGGCCGTAAACATCGGTATAGAAGAATAATAAGTATGTGGTCATCATCTGAAAGACTAAGTTATCCGCGGCATCACTGAGCCCATAACTAATTCGTTCCGGCCAAGCTGTTTGCCAAGGTTGTTTCAATATTAACACCTCTAAGTATGGTTTTGCACAATCTAATTCTAACCTAGTTGCACGCTTAAACCTAACGGAAAGGTTTACAAAATTGATTAGGTCTTAGATTGATCAGAAAAAAGCCTGCAGGTGGCGTTCGTCAACCTGCAGGCTGTGCATTGTTTGTCCTGATTAAAAGCTACTTAGTTGTTAATTTGCTGACCTTGGTGAGTGCTGGGATTAAGCCCAAGCTATCTAACGTTTGGTTTGGTAAAACAACGGTGTTGGCATTGCCGTCCGCTAAGGCTTTGACAGCTTCCGTGTTTTGGAAGATAAAGTAGTTTTCGGATGATTGTGCCAAGGCTTCGTTTAAGATCCGCGTCCGGTAAGCATCAGCATCTGCTTCAGTTTGAACGGCTGTTGCTTTCGCCTTTGCACTATTCACTAAAGCTTCGTTTTGGGCTTTATTGGTGGCTAATAAGGCCCGGTTATTGGCTTCATTTTCCAGTGTGATTGACTTACTCTTACCTTCAGCAGTTGCGATGGTGGCATCCCGTTCCCGCGTAGCTTGCAGGAGTTTATTCATGGAAGCCTGAATATCTGCCGAAGGGTTAACGGAATCAATATTGACCCGGTCAACGTTTAAACCGTAGCCCGCCGTAACGGAGGAGATCTCCTTGAAGAGGGCGGCATTGATTTCTTGCGTCCCATTCAGGACTTCGTTTAATTCTTTGTTCCCAATGATACCACGCAGTGCCGCGCGGGTATCTTGAATCATACTACGAACGGAGTCTTCGTTTTTAAAAACGAAGTCTTCAATATTAGTGACGTGGTACTTAAGCGAAATCTTAACTGAGATTTCAGCGTTATCTTTGGTGATAACGACTTGTTGATTAAGATCAACGGGTGTCTGAGCCGTGTTAACGGTGATGACACGTGAGATGAACGGTTTAATAAAGTGAAAGCCGGAACTAATGACGCGCTCGAACTTTCCAAATGTTAAGACGACACCTTGGTTCGGTTGGGTGATGATGCGGATGGAAGCGATTAGGACTAAAACGACCAGTAGAATGACAATAATTGCAACGATGATACCTACCATAATAATTTCCCCCTATTGTTGTGGTGCGATAATCGTTACCGTTAGACCATGAGCACTGACGGCCGTGATTTCAACGGTATCGCCGGTGTGCAATGGTGTTGCGGCGTGCAAATGGTACAAGATGCCATAGAATGCGACGCCGTCAGTTAGATCGGTCGGTTTGATAATGAAGCGCTGACCGATTAAGCGCTGATCTAAGTATCCCTCTTGCATAGATGACCCACCTTTAATGTGATAATAATTAAATTATATGCTGTTTTTGGTTAGATTGATAGGGCCGTTATAAAATAGTGGGTGAGTTTTGGATTGTTGATAAAGTATGGCGATAAATGGTGAATTCATGCTGCATATCGCTCAGTAACTATTTGGATAAGCTCGTTTTAGAGGGCGGTTCAGTAATACGGAGTTAAAGGAGCGCTTGAAGTATTTAAGCCGACAAAAAAACCTTCGTACGGGAATACGAAGGTCAAAAGGAGTAGGTCAGCATATGACGGGGAATCATATGCTGATAACTTGATGAGCGTTTATTCATATAAGCGGGGGGACGTTCACATGCCGCTCATCAAGCTGTCAAAGTTGTTACGCTTTGACGGATTTCATTACTTTGGAGGAGTAAATGAAAAGAATGTTAATTATTATAGTAGCAATCTTGGAGAGGGGGATCCTTAATTGCTATAGATACATATTAACAACGAATTGTGAAGAAAATGTGACGATGATTTTTCAAATTTAAGAATTATTGATTAGATTACGAAAAGATTTATGACTATTGATAAATTTATCGGCAATTAAAATTGCGTAAGAATTATCTGTCAGCGCTTTCGCAATGGTGGCTTTTTAAATTAGAGCGTGTATCATTAATAATGATCACGGAAATTAAAGACAGGAGATGCTTGCATGTACGAACAAGCTTGTACCACAATTTTAGTTGGGAAGAAGGCGACCGTTGATGGTTCAACGATGATTGCCCGCAATGATGATACGTTTATGCCGATTACACCGCAAAAATTTATCGTCCATCCCGCCGTTCATGGTCGCAACGAAACGTTAACTTCTGGGAAGAATGGCTTTACCGCACCACTTCCAGCGGATGGCTACCGTTACCAAGCTGTACCAAACATTGAAGTCGCTGAAAAGGGTGTTTTTGAAGAAAATGGCTTTAACGAAAAAAACGTTGGTGTTTCTTCAACTGAAAGTGTTTATGGTAATGAACATACGCTGACTTTTGACCCATTCGTGCCTAATGGTCTCGCAGAAGATTCATTGCCAACCATGCTCACGCCGTTCATTGATTCTGCTCGTGGTGGGGTTGAATACTTGGGCCAGTTGATCGCTAAATATGGTTCGCCAGAAGGTAACGGTGTTTTGTTCAATGATAAAGATGATGTGTGGTACATGGAGATCGTCACTGGTCACCACTGGGTTGCACAACGGATTCCGGATGATGCTTACGCGGTGGCTGCCAACCAAGTTGCGATTCAATGGGTTGATTTTGATGATCCCGATAACTTTATGTGGTCTGATGGTATTCAAGAATTTGTTGCGGAACACCATTTGAACCCTGACAAGGAAGGTTTTAACTTCCGTCATATCTTCGGTACTGATAATGAAAAAGACCGGCATTATAATACTCCCCGGGTCTGGTACGGCCAACGTTATTTCAATCCAGAGATCGAACAAGATCCACAGTCGAGTGAGCTACCGTTCATTTGTCACGCAGCCAAGAAGATTTCAGTTGCCGACGTTGAATTTGTACTGGGTTCTCATTATAACGAAACGAAGTACGATCCCTTCTTGAATACACCAGAAGCTAAAAAGTTTCGGCCAATTTCAATGAATCGGACGCAGAATTCACACGTTATGCAAGTGCGGAATGACGTACCAGCAGAACAAAGCGCGATTATGTGGATGACATTTGGGGTACCAGCTTTTGCGCCATACCTCCCATTCCATGCGAACGTTTCTGAAACTGATCCTAGTTTTGCGAACACACCACTAAAACATGATATGAATAGTGCTTACTGGCTCTACCGGACACTATCAATGATTGTTGAATCACACTATGCTGATTTCGTTCAGGATGATATTGATTATTTGAAAGAATGTCGAATCGAACTGGGTCAATTTGTGGCTGCGACCGATGAACAAGCGGCGAAGTTATCTGGTGACGAGTTAACGGCTTTCTTGACTGAACAAGATAAAGTAATGGTCGCAAAGATGCGTGATAAAGCCCAAGCTTTGATTGGTCAATTAGTCACCAAAGGTTTAACGCTCTCGAAACTAACCTATAATGTTGATATCAATCTTTAAACTTTCGTTATGACGGTATCAGCGTGTATAATTAGGTTATTAAGAGGACAAGGAGCTGATGGCAAATGGATGAAAATGTCTTATTTAATCCTGGTGACGCAATTTCAGAATCGCATGACTACAATGAAGCGCTCCGTAGTGCGGATATTTATAATGCGCGTCACGGACGTAAGCGCGGACTCATGATTGCGCGGCCGCTAGAACAGGATCACGGTTATTCGGTTTTTTACGCGGATGACTTACTGACAGCCGATACGCCAAGACCAGAAGCACGTCAATATCACGTTGAAAAGCGTATTCCAAAAGAATAGTTCAATCATCCCATGATCAGTAAAAAGGGTCATGGGATTTTTTGTTTTCTAAACAGTAACCCATGATGTTGATATTGGGTTACTGTTGTTTTATAATAGCGTTTAAATTGATTAACAGGGGTGCGATGATGACGAATCGACAGACGATTAAACACCTGACCCAGACGGCGATGGTGACCGCTTTGATTATTGTATTAGGTTTCTTTCCGGGAATTCCAGTGGGCTTTATTCCCGTCCCGATTGTGTTGCAGAATATGGGCATCTTTTTAGCCGCCGAGTTACTTGGCCGCAAATATGGGACGATCGCAGTTGGATTGTTCTTAGGATTAGTGGCACTGGGACTACCCCTATTATCTGGGGGGCGTGGGGGTGCCGCGATTTTTCTCGGGCCAACGGGTGGCTATCTCGTTGCTTGGTTGCTGGCACCAATGCTGATTGGAACGTTGATCAAAATAACTCGGGCGATGACAAGTGGTTATTGGTGGCTAGAAGTTGGCATTGTCTGGTTGGCTGGTATCTTATTTGTTGATGTAATCGGTGCTAGTTGGCTAGCTGTTCAGTCTCATATGACTTTGACGGCCGCCTTGCTGTCGAACGTGGCCTTTCTTCCTGGTGACATCATTAAAGGGACTTTGGCCGTATTTATTGCCCGGCGTGTGCGGGCCATCGTTGATTTTGGATTGCCAGCTTAGTAAATAGCTAATGTGATTGGCAGGTCAGGAGGTCATAATGACAACTAAAGAACAGGTCTTAACAATTTTATTGCGTCATCATGGTGAGTGGCAATCGGGGGACCAGCTTGCCCAATCAGTTGGCTGTAGTCGTGAGAGTATTTGGAAGGCAATCAATGCTTTGAGAAAGCAAGGACACCAGATTGAGAGTCGTAAAAACCGGGGCTACTGTTATCTGGGAAGTCGTAATTTGGATGCCAAAGCCATTCAAATCTATGGGCAACGTCAATTTACGGGGCCCCTTGAAGTGGTCGCCCAGACGCCGTCCACTCAGATTCTAGCTAAGAGCTTTTTAAGTCATCATCAGCCACAGTTTGCCGCCTTCTTCGCGGACGAACAGACGGCTGGCTATGGCCGTTTGGGCCGGGACTTCTATTCACCGGCCAAAACTGGACTGTATTTTAGCTTGGTTGTTCCTAATCCCACGAATGCATTGGTCAATGTGGGTTTACTGACAACTGGTGTCGCGGTGAGTGTCTTGAATGTTTTACAGCAATTTTATCCTAATAAGAACTTTGGGTTGAAATGGGTCAATGATATTTATCTTGATCAGCATAAGGTCGGGGGCATTATCACGGAAGCAAGTTTGGAATTAGAATCGATTTCCGCAACGGCCTTTATTGTCGGTGTGGGGCTCAATTTAACGACCACCGATTTTCCACGGGAATTGCAAGCTCGTGCCCAAGCGGTCGACCCGAGCATGTCAGTGGATCGCAATCGGTTAGCAGCGGCCTTATTATCAGCACTAGTAGCGCTATCAAAACGCTACGCTACGGCCGACTTTTTGCCAGCATATCGGGCTAAATCATTAGTGTTGGGTCAACAAGTGACACTTCAAGTGGGCGATTCCGTGGTGAATGGGGTGGCTGAAGATATCGATGAACATGGTGGCTTAGTGGTCCGCATGTTGACCGGGGAGCGGCGGACATTTACGAGTGGTGAAGTGATCAGGGTAGGGTTACCAGTATGACTGAGTGGGTACCAGTGATTTACGGCATCGGTTTAGACGCTGCCGGTCGGTGCCAACATTATCACCTTGAAACTGATATCGCGGCATTGTGGTGTCGGCGATGTCAACACTATTACGCGTGTTACCGGTGCCATGATACGTTGTGCCAGCATACTTTTGTGGCCAGCGCTCCGACGGATTTAGCCGTGATGTGTGGTGCTTGTCGTTATCGAATGACGGTTGATCGGTATCATGAGGGGCAATGCCCGCACTGTCACCGGCCATTTAACCCGCGGTGTCGGTTGCATGACCAGGTTTACTTTGAAAAGTAAAATTGAGACGTATTTTTGGTAGTTTTGGCTTAATTCAGTGATTAATCGAAAAACAATTAAAAAATTGACATATTCTAATTGAAAACTCATAATTAGGCTTGAGATTATGGTTGATTGTAAATTAGTACTGACAACCATTGACAGAAGGGAAGCACTAATTTTGAAATTTGAAGAGTCCAAAATTTTGCAGCAATTACCAAAACAGTTTTTTGCGAATCTGGTCAAAAAGGTCAATGCCAAAGCGGCGGCCGGTGCGGATGTGATTAATTTAGGTCAAGGCAATCCTGACCAACCAACCCCTGAGTTTGTTGTTAAAGCAATGCAGACTGCAACTGCCAATCCCGCGGATCACAAGTATTCGTTGTTTCGAGGTTTGCCGCGATTCAAACAAGCCGCGGCTGATTTTTACGAACGAGAGTACGGTGTGAAATTAGACCCGGAGACCGAGATTGCGGTTTTGGGTGGCAGTAAGATTGGGTTGGTCGAGTTACCCTTTGCCTTACTAAATCCGGGCGATACAATGATTTTACCTGACCCCGGTTACCCAGACTATTTATCTGGTATTACGTTGGCACAGGTGAAGTTGGCTTTACTACGGTTAACAGCGGCCAATCATTTCTTACCGGATTATCAGCAGGTTGATCCACAAGTGGCTGCGGCGGCCAAGCTGTTGTACCTGAATTACCCGAATAATCCCACTGGTGCTGTTGCAACATCGCAGTTTTTTCAAGACACGGTGGATTTTGCAAATGAACATCAGATTGGTATCGTTCATGACTTTGCTTATGGTGCAATTGGGTTCGATGGTCAGCGACCAGTGAGCTTCCTACAGACACCGGGGGCTAAAGACGTTGGAATTGAGATGTACACGTTATCTAAGTCCTTTAACATGGCAGGTTGGCGCGTTGGTTTTGCCGCTGGTAATGCTGACATGATTGAAGCCTTAAATTTGATTCAGGATCATCTGTTTGTCAGCGTCTTTCCGGCCATTCAAGATGCAGCGATTGCAGCCTTGAACAGTGACCAACAGACGGTCCACGAACTGGTTAGACTGTATGAACGACGCCGTAATCAGTTCTTTACGACGGCCCGCAAGATTGGGTGGGAGCCCTACCCATCAGGGGGCTCATTTTACGCTTGGATGCCAGTCCCTGAAGGGTATACCAGTGAAGCATTTGCCGATTTGCTGTTGGATAAAGCGGCGGTTGCGGTGGCGCCAGGAAACGGCTTTGGTGCGGGTGGCGAAGGCTATGTGCGCGTTGGACTCTTGATTGATGAACCCCGCTTCACGGAAGCCTGTCAGCGAATTGCAAAACTGCACTTATTCGATCGTTAGGATGACCTCTTAGCATTAATGATGATAGCCAATCACTTACTGAGCATAATTCATGCAACGGGGGCGCAACTCGTTCTTGATTGCTCGGAAATATTGAGCTGTAATAACGGTATCAAAATAACGCAACTGGCATTCACATGCCAGTTGCGTTATTTTGATTCGAGGTATTGAATTATTATAAATTACCGGTGCTCTTTAACCGCTTCTCTAACAGGTACGCGTCCATGTACCCAAAGGATAATTCAACGACCTGATCGAGTTCGATCATCGTGCCAACATGATTAATTTGATTATCATCATCCACGTTATAGAAGATGAAGTGCCCGTTCGTTAACGTTCCCGGATAGCCGGTCATTGCTGGCAACATGGGGTTTTCTGTTGTGATGTGAACGAGGTTATTGAAAGTTGCGGCTTGTCGCAAAATTGAATCAAAAAGATCAGTTGTGGCGTCAAATAACCGTTCGTCGTTTAAGACGGGTTGAACATTTAACTCATACTGGCGATTTAATTCAATAAAGCCACGCATCGTTTGTAAATAGTCGGACTGGGTTGTCACCGATTCAATTAGTGAACGGCGACAAAGAGTGTAGCCCCCCAAATTGGCCCGTCATATCGATCAGATTGAGCAGGACACTATCAGCGTTCAATGCGTTAATGAAGCCAACAAAGAACATGTCAGACCCGTCCGCTGACCGAATTGCAATCAGTTGGTGCTCATTTAAGGCGTTGTTTAAAGTATGATCAACGTCGTCAAACTCGCTAACTTTGATGGTTGCTCGATGCGTATGGATGGTCTTGACAAAGGCGCTTTCCAATAAGAGCTCATTGCCGCAGAACTCTAAGATCTGAATAGCAGCCAATGGAATTTCCTGTTGCCCGTTGTTTTTAAAGTTAAATTTGTCAAAAGTTTTAAAGGTAATCGTTTGGTCAGTGACTTGTTGGACCTGACCTTCTAAATAATTTTCGTTGTCTTCGAGGACTAGTAGCACAACTTGATGATCGGTTTGGGCTTGGGTGACTAACTGTGTTAGGACTGGCCGTTGATCGTCTAAAGCTACGGTTGGTTGTGGCACACTGTTCAAACCTTCAGTAGTTGCATTTTCAAGGCGAAAGGCCATGTTATCAAGGTCTTCACTCATCATTTCAACTTCATCAATGACGTCGTAGCGCATGAAGACGGCGCCGTCCTGGAGCCCAGCATCATCGTAAGTATTCACGACAACGCCATCAGGTGCCAGACGGTCGATGTAGCCGGTGTAAACCACTTCGCTATTGGCTTGATATAGGTTGATGAGGTGAACCTGTTGTGCGGCTAATTGTAAATTCTCAATAATTGAACTCATCGTGTCTAACCCCCTTAGTTAATGTTCCCTCATCATAGCACTTTTTGAGGTGAAGACGCCATTATAAGTCATTATTCAGCTGGTTTGGTAAGTGTGTTATGACTAGGTAAGTAAACGGATGCTCACGTGCTATTCAGGTCGCTCATCTCATTAGAAGGGCCTTGTTCTGCAAATTTAAAACCGTTTTCGCTTGCACCCGGACGCTGTCACCGGCATTGAGTGCGGCTGTTTGGTATGTGTGCAACACAACACGGTGCTGGTCATCGCTACGTAAAAAATAGTGTTCCGATGATGCGTTCACGGCTAGTGATCTTAAAGTGCAATTCGATATTCAAATGATGATTGCCAAAATAAACGCATACGGTTTTTTTAAAACACAACGTATGTAAGGGCTTTCTTTGCTTGTGAAATAGGAGTATCGGTCAATAAGTATCTATTGATAATAGGTAAATATTTAATAAAAAATGTTATTTTCGGTGCTATTAACGAGGTTTATCGTTATAATGTAGTCTGCGGTTTATCTTGACCGTAAATCTGTCATGACCTTTCAAGAGGCGCTTGATCGTGTTGCGACATACATTTAAGGAGTGCACTATGTTTACGATGTTTAAGACGATTGGCGATCAGTTCGCCAATTTCAAGATTATTCGGCGAATGGCGAAGTATGATGATCGGGCCACATACCAAAGCCATTACCTTGGGTTAGCGTGGGAATTTTTAAACCCACTGATTCAAATCGGAATTTATTACTTAGTATTCGGGGTCGCGTTAAAACGTGGCGATCCGATGCCAGGAATCCCGTATTTACCATGGATGGTTGTCGGGATTGCACCATGGTTATACATGAACAAAACGACGCTGGACGCGTCTTCTAGCATTTATCGTCAGGTTGGGTTAGTTTCAAAGATGAAATTCCCAGTCAACGTATTACCGTCAATTAAAATTTATGGTAACTTATATAGTTTCTGGACGATGATTGCTTTTGGAATCTTCCTGATGTTCGTTAATGGCATTTGGCCCTCAGTTTCTTGGATTCAATTTATCTACTACTTTGGTTGTATGATCGTATTAATGTATTCACTTGGGATTTTTAATGCCACGGTCAGTGTTCTGATTCGTGACTGGCATATCACGCTTCAATCCGTATTGCGGATGCTGTTCTATATGAGTGGGGTGCTATTTAACTTTACAACGTCTAACTTCCCCGCAGTTTTTGTGCGCCTACTAGAACTAAATCCGTTCTACTACGTGCTCAACGGAATGCGGGAATCGTTGCTTAATCGTGGTTGGATCTGGCAACAGCCTAATATCACGTTGACGATTGTCTTTTGGCTCTTCAATCTCGTTGTGATTCTGACTGGAACGTATCTCTATAACAAGTTCCGTTCGAACTTTGTGGATTTGATTTAGGAGGCGGAACTGATGGAAAATCAATATAAGGTTGAATTGCATAATGTCACTAAAGAATATGATTTATATCGTAGTAACAACGATAAGTTAAAACACTTTTTTAACATTGGTAATGTTGATGTCCCGCGGTTTTGGTCGCTAAAAGGGGTCAGCTTAAACGTTAAACCAGGTGAAGCGTTGGGTATTATCGGAATCAACGGTTCTGGTAAGTCAACGATTTCGAATATCATTTCGGGAATCATTCCTCAAACGACTGGGACAGTGGATGTGCACGGTGATACGTCCATTATTTCAATCGGAGCCGGCTTAAAGTGGAATTTGACCGGTGATGAAAACATTCGGTTGAAAGGACTCATGCAAGGGTTGAGTATTAAAGAGATCCAAGCGGTTCGTGATGATATTGTTGATTTCGCGGATATTGGTGATTTTATTGGTCAACCAGTTAAGGACTATTCGACCGGGATGCGGTCACGATTGGGATTTGCGATTGCGGTGCATATCAATCCCGACATCATGATTATTGATGAAGCACTATCGGTTGGTGATGACACCTTCTATCAAAAATGTGTGGATAAGATTATGGAATTCAAGAAGCAAGGGAAGACTATTATCTTTGTCAGCCATAATTTACGGCAAGTAGAATTGCTTTGTGACCGGGTCGCTTGGATGCACTTTGGGGATCTTTTAGAAGTCGGCGAGACCAAGGAAACTGTTGATCATTACCGGAAATTTTCTAAGGATTTCAAAGCGCAAACGGCGGCTTATCGTAAGAAGTATCAGGTCGGTAAGAAGAAGGAACAAGCGGACTTTGACATTGTCGCTTATGAACGACAATTAGTCGAAGAAAAGGCTAAGGATAGCGATAAGAGTAAGCAGGCAGTTAGCCGTCAAGTTCATCGGACGCTATACAAGCAAATCTTGCCAGAAAAGATGACGATTGCCACCAAGCTCGTCATGTTAGTGGCAATTGTCCTGTTCGTCTTCTTTGCGTTAGTGAATGTTTCAGGTCACTCGGTTACTTCGGCGATTGAGAATCCGACAGTACTGTTACATCCAGTCAATCATTATATTAAAAGTCAGTCAGTCTTATTCAATAGTAAGTGACGGCGGCTGGTTAGTGGTTGCATTAAATTAACATTAATATCGATGGGTGATTGCGATGGCAATCACCCATTTTTTGTGTGCATTCAAGACGGCTTTGGTTGGAATAAAGTACAATACAACGTCGCACATTATTCGGACTGGGGGCCGCTGATGCTTTTATTCGAGGGGACGAGCTTGGGCTGACCGTACTACCGATTTGAAAGGAAAATGTCTAAACTTCAATGCACAATTTATGAGTTGGTTTCGGGTTAAATTAAGCTTGATTTTTTGTAATGCTTCAGCAATCTAGTTATATTCGTTATAAGCATTAGATTATTTTCCGCCTGGAATACCATTTGGTGGGTTATCTTAATACTAGAGCATAAAGGGGGTCATATCATGGATACGCCACTATTCTTAAATGTTGTCGCCTATGTGCTATTAATATTGGTATTACAATATATCAAATTCAAATTTCCAGACAGTACCTTTATCCGTTTCTTTCAAAAATACGGGTGGTGGTTAATTGGGCTATGTTTTGTCGCAATATTGGTGATTTTGGCCGCACCGCAATTTCAGAACCCATTTAATGCGTTAGATGTACCGGCTATTGGGGTCATGTTAGTATTCGGGTACTTCTTTATTAAGGATAAAAAATCGAAACATAAGTGATGATTAAATGAGATAGCACCTCGAACGATGATGTCGTCCTGAGAGGTGCTATTTTTTTGCCTAAAAATCGATTTGAGAAGCACTGATGTTTAGCCGTTTTGATCTAGCATTAAACGTGAACTGGGTTATTCGGTAACGGAGGGGCATAATTAAAAAATCAGTTTGGAACCTTGCAATATATCTAAAAGATATATATACTTAACAGCGCGAAGGATTGGTGAATTTAATGTATGAATTGTTTATTTTAGGACAGTTGATGGATCATCCGATGACGGGCTACCAGTTGCGTAAAGCGCTGGTAAACGTAGTTGGTTCAGAATTAACCATTAGTTTTGGCGCGTTGTACCCGTTGCTAGATAAGTTAGCCGCGGCTGAAGAATTAACACTGGCGTTTAAGCGGACCACTAATAAACGGCCACAAAAGTTAGCCACGATAACAGCGGCTGGTCGCACGCAATTTTGGCAGTTAGTTATGACGCCAGTCGCGCTCAATAAGCAAACGCAGTTAACGTTTCAAATAAAGCTGAATTTTTTACATTTATTAAGTTGTGATCAGCAGCAAGTAATCTTGTTGGATTTTCAGCAATTTGCACAGGGACAGGTCGCACGCTTAACGGCGCAGCACAAACGGGTGATGACGAATACCCACATGCTTGCCGCTGATATTCAAGATGCGTTGATGGTCAATGAGTTACAACGGGTACGAGCCCAAGCACAATTAGACTGGCTTGACCGCCAGTTGCGCAATGGAGGGGGAAGTTAAGGGATGAAAACAATGTCGTTTGCGACTGATCCACAAATTCAAAAGCATCGCTGGTGGATATTGGTTGCGGTATGTTTATTTACGTTCATGTCAACGTTAGATGGGAGTATTGTGAACATTGCCTTGCCAGTAATGAGTAAGGATTTAGCGATTCCAATGAATCAGGCAGAATGGGTCGTCTCAATTTATTTGATTGTGATTTGTGCGTTATTGTTATTATTTGGTAAATTAGGTGATATTTACGGTAAGATTCGGGTGTTTAAAATCGGGTCCTTACTATTCATTATTGGCTCGTTATTGTCAGGATTCAGTGTGGGGTTGCCATTTCTACTCATTGCACGCAGTATTCAAGCAGTCGGAGCGGCAATGACGATGAGTACGAACAACGGGATTATTACCGAAGTTTTCCCGTTTAAGGAACGGGGCCGGGCGCTAGGTATGATTGGCTCATTCGTTGCATTGGGGAGTATTGCTGGCCCCGGTATCGGTGGTTTGATCCTAGCTCATTTGAGCTGGGGCTATATTTTCTGGATCAACGTTCCGGTGGGAATCTTGGCGATGATTTTAGGCGCAATGATTTTGCCAAAAGACGTCACGACGACGCAACAACCATTGGATAAGACCGGGGCGGGGTTATTTGCCGTACTCATGGTTGCACTATTTGCAGGTGTGTTTATCGGGCAACAGATTGGGTTCTTGCAGCCGGTTATCTTAGCCTTGTTTGCAGTGGCAATTGTGACGCTGATTATTTTTGTTCGCGTCGAGTTACGTCATGAAAATCCGCTGCTAGCGCTACAATTATTTAAGAATGCCCGTTTTAGCATTAGTATCTTATGTGCGTTATTAATTTTTATTGCGAACTTTTTCTTTAACGTGATTGCCCCGTTTTATTTAGAAAATGCTCGGGGGCTAGCGGCAAACTATGCGGGCTACGCCTTGATGGTATTCCCAATCGTACAAGTGGTGGTCGCCCCGATTGCTGGGACGATTTCTGACAAGATCGGACCAGAATTGTTAACGTTCGTGGGATTGGTCCTGATTTCAATCAGTCAAGTGGGTTACATGGTTGTGGGGCTAGCAACGCCACTTTGGTTCTTCTTATTATTCGTCGGATTAGTTGGATTTGGCAATGGTATCTTCATGGCACCCAATAATTCGATCGTGATGAGTTCAGTGGCGGTCAAAGACTTGGGCGTTGCTGGCGGGATTAACGCGTTGGCACGTGAATTAGGCATGATTGTTGGAATTTCGGTTGCCACGACCGTACTATATTCGGCAATGAGTCAATCAGCGGGGTATAAGGTTACGTCATACCTGCCAGCTCACCCGGAGATCTTTATTGATGGTATGCACATTGCGTTCGTGGTCTCGTTAGGGATTTGTTTAGTTGCGACGGTCATTACTGGCGGGCGGTTACTAAAACATCGACGCACGGCACCTGCCAAGTAAACATTAGCAAATCAAAAAACGTGTTGCGAGAAATCTGAGATGATTTCTTGCGACACGTTTTTATATTCTTGCATCCTTGATGTTGCTGAAAGGGGGTCTGGTTAAATCAGGCTTGTTTTAAAGATCCAGGGCATAAGCTCACTGAAAAAAACTCGGATTAGCGCCGTTATGACGCCAAACTCGTCGTTTAATTCCCTAGTTAGGCTAATCCTCAGTCTTCTCCCGTCTGATTTATGCCCGCTTGTGATACTGAGCATTGATAGAAATGTGCCATGCGACTGCTTTCTCGAACGCACTGAAACCTGTGCATATTACGCCCATGATTCCGATTATCGGAATCGTTGTTGCTTATCTAGCAGTTGCGCTAACTGACCACGAAATTCATCGCTATGGTGTTGAATGTTCGTCAAGTCGTGACTCATTTGAACGGTGTAGTCAGCGACTTCGCCGTGTTCGCCTTGATCGAGTCCGAGTTCTTCCTCTCGCTCGTCAACGCGCATTCTGATGACTCGTTTCAATAGTACGATAATGACGATGCAAACGATGGTAGTAAAGCCAATGGTAAAGATCGTTGCTAATAGTTGTAATCCGAATAATTTAAAGCCGCCACCATAGAAAAGACCGTTTAGAGAAATTGTGCGATTAACGGCTTTGCTAGCGAATAGCCCAGTCATGATACTGCCGACCATGCCGGAAACACCGTGGCATCCAAAGGCATCGAGTGCATCATCGATACCTAAGCGTGGTTTGATGAACGTAATGAAGCCGTAACTGGTTAATGTGGCGATAAGGCCAATCCAAAAGGCGCCAGAAATGGTGACGTAGCCACAAGCAGGTGTAATCGCAACGAGACCACAAAGGGTACCGGTGCAGACACCGACTAGGGTTGGTTTGCCCTTGGTTAGCATATCAACGACCATCCACGTCATCATGGAAGTGGCGGTGGCAACGGTCGTGGTTAAGAAGGCTTGGATGGCGATGTCGTTCATGGCAAGCGCCGAACCGGCATTGAAACCGTACCAGCCGATCCATAAAATAGCGGTCCCCAGCAATACCCATAAGATGTTATAGTGCTGGGTCATATCCTTGCCATACTTGTGGCGGGCACCTAAGAAGGCTGATAAGACTAAAGCGGTGATGCCGGCATTGATGTGGACGACGGTGCCACCAGCGAAGTCGATGACGCCAAGTTTAGCTAATAAACCGTTATCCCAAACCATATGAACCATTGGATAGTAGATGAGGAGTGACCAGAAGATGATGAAGGTTAATAAGAATTTAAAACGGATACGGCCGACCACCGCGCCAACAAATAGTGCTGGCGTGATAATGGCAAACATCATTTGAAAGATGAGATATAAACCGTTGGGAATCTTTGTCGCGGTAAGCGCGGTCAAGTCCACACCATGCAACCAAGTGGCTTTGAGATTACCGACAAAGCCACCTAAATCACCGGAAAAAGATAGTGAATAACCGAATGCGAGCCATAACAAGATTGCTAAGCCACAAATCATGAAGACGGATAACATGGTGTTAACGACATTCCGTTTGGAAACTAAGCCACCGTAGAAAAATGCTAATCCGGGCGTCATGAATAATACCAATATACTAGATAACACTAAAAACGTTGAATTTGCAGCGTTCATACTCCCAACCCCTATCCATACCATTTGATGTTAGAAATTATAACATTGATTATTGAGCGACGCACTCTTTTTTTGTGTTTAGGTTAAATATTAAACTTACAAACGGGCTTTGGTGTCATTATGGAACTGTTGATGTCAGATTTTGTGACGCAAACTATTGAAAACATGAGTGGACTCCTTGTAAATTCTTAGCAAAAGCCGGTCAAGGTTGCTTATTGGCAGAAATGTAGGAAGTGACTTCCAAGAGTGGTCGCGATTAGTTCGGTAATGAAAATAATTAGGCAATGGGGGGCAAGTGATTAATTATCTTAAACTAATTAGGGGAATTGGTAACTATAGTGCGTGCTATTGCTTAAGAAAATGATGATATGAAAGGTGAGGCGCTTTCAGCAATTGACCATTACTAACTAGAGCAGTAAGGTTATCACCACATAAATTAAAAGACGATGAGATTATTACATAACGTCTTAATAATTAAAACGGGGGTTCAGCTTATGCGAAAATATGCGATTATTGGGGTCGGCCACGTTGGGGCGACCATTGCTTATACATTAGTTTGTAAAGGAATTGCGGATGAATTAGTCTTGATTGATACTAATGCGGCTAAAGCTCGCGCAGAGCAATTAGATTTACAAGACGCTCAAGCCCGTTTAGATAGTCGAACGATTATTAAAATCAATGACTATCATGAATTAGACGACACGGATATTTTATTTGTTACTAGCGGCAACATTCACGCGTTAGACCATGCTTCCGGTAACCGATGGGCTGAATTTGAATATACGAAGCAAATCGTTCAAGATATCGCTCCGAAAGTTAAAGCAACCAAATTTAATGGCGTGGTCATCGATACAATGAATCCGTGCGACGCAATTACTCACTATTTCCAACGCGCAACGGGATTATCACGCCAACAGGTCTTTGGGACTGGGACTTTCTTGGATACGGCGCGCATGCAAAAGGTTGTCGCAGAAGCCTTCGACTGTGATCCAAAAAACATTAGCGGGTATGTTTACGGTGAACACGGCGAATCACAATTCAGCGCGTGGTCAACGGTTCAGGTTAATGGTATTCCAATTACATCCTTGGTTGATAAGTATCATTTGGACTTAGATGCACTTGAGGCAGCTGCACGCCATGGTGGCTGGGCGGTTCATTCTGGTAAGGGTTATACCAGTTTTGCCATTGCCACTTGCGCGGTTAAATTAAGTGAAGCAGTCTTTGCAAATGCTCGCTTAGCATGCCCGGTCTCTGCGTATAGTGAGACCTTTGAGACGTATGTTGGTCAGCCAGCAATCATTGGCAAAGATGGGGTCGAGAGTGTGACGACGCTTGCTCTGACTGCTGATGAACAAGCTAAGTTCCGTAATTCAGCGGACACGATTATCGAGAAATTCCACGCCTTTGATGACGTCTTAAGCGATCAATCAGTAAAAAAACGTCAACAAGCCTAAAAAGTGACGGTTGTTAATTGTCTTGTTTGGCAAACTTCTACCAAAATGTTAAAATTTTACTAAGCAGAACGTTGACTGCATTAACTATATGGTGGGATGAATATGCGCCGACAATTAACAAACCGGCAACGGTGGTTCGTGATTGTGATCGCGACGATTTTGGGAGTAGGCTGTGCCTTGCTTGGTCAATGGGGCCAGTTCTTCGGAGTCATCGCAGCAACGTTTGCGCTAATGTTGTTAACCAGTGGCTGTTTGACTTTTTGTCATCGCCGCGGGTGGCAACCTGGAAGCGGCATGTTGCTAGCATTAGTCACGGCTACAGGGTATGTACTAGTTATTTTAGGAAGCTATGGTTATTTACTGCACAGCTAAGCGCAGCACTTTGATACGAGGAATCGACCGTATCAAAGTGCTTTTTGTCTGCAATCATTTTTAGCGTGCTAATTTAAGTTATGTTTCAACGATGATTACGGCCATCGGTGCTCATAAAAAAGGTCGCGACTCATCATCGCGGCCTTCCTGGGTGCGGTATTGATTGTAAACATCAAAGTGGGGTCACCGCACCCAAGGTATTAATGGCAGACCTAGTTGGATAGCTTTACCTAAAGCCTGCCAACAGGTAAGCGGTAACGCAGACGCACCGCCGCGCTATCGGCTGCACTAATACCGTTATAGCGATTATCAGCTAACATGACACTGTGGCGATCACGGCTGTGTTCCAAACCAATAGTATGTCCTAACTCGTGTTCAGCCACGTGGACTTGATCCGTATAAGAATAGTGGTAGCGTACAAAATTACGTGTTAACAAGTACACTTGCGCTTTTGTGTAATAACCATTGGTATAACCGGTCGAAAAAGTAATACCGGCTAAGCGATAATACTGCCCACTGGTGGCATTACTGGTCCCCAAAGTAATTTGATGATGAGCAGTGGTTCCCGGTACGAATTTAAAGTGACCAGTCGCATTCCAGGCTTGGATGGCCGCTTGATAGACGTGCCGCTCGTATGATGATGCTTGAATGACGTAGGTCACTTGAGCGTGTGGCCAGCGACTCCGTGAATATGGTGTCGCAATCGATTTTGCGTTGGCAATTGGTGTCAGCCCAAGACCAAAAATCACGGTTAATGTGGTTAAACCTAACTTAGCACTGTACTTATTCTTCATTGTTGTAACCCTCTTTCCCCCAAAAACGAAGGTCGCCATCAATAATTGTATTTTAAAACGTTGTTGAGATAGGAGCCCCATCCTAGACTCAAATTTGACCTAGAATCGCATGGTTTGATCGCGATTAAAGTTAGTTAAATAGGTTATCGCGTGCTATGATGAGAATATCTTATGATGATGGAAGGAAATTGATATGACGATTAAACAGGCAATTGTTCAACAAGCCTTGACGTTAATAAAACCGCAAATGGTTGTTGGTTTTGGGGGTGGCTCGACGGTTGGTGAACTGGTCAAGGAGGCAGCCAATCATGTGAATGATATTACGGTCGTCACCCCATCACCGACGACCCGCCAACTTGCGACCGTTCTCGGGTATACCGTTGTAGATACTGCATATTGTGACCGCGTCGATATTGCTTTTGACGGCTGCGATCAGTTAGATCATCACGGTAACGCGCTCAAAAGTGGCGGTGGAATCCATGCTAATGAGAAGATTATTGCCAGCTTGGCGGATGAATATTGGCTGTTAACGATGCAGGACCGGTTAGTCGATCAATTTGATATCAAGACGCCACTAGTCTTAGAAGTACTGCCAGCGGCCTTATCGTTAGTCATGCGGACGGTGAGTGATCTTGGTGGTCAGGCAACCATTCGAACTGCTAATAATCGGGATGGCTTCACGTTAACCGATAGCGGCAATTTATTGATCGATTGTCATTTTCCAACGTATGCCAAACTTACGGACCTGAATGTTGAATTAGCAACTTTGGCTGGCGTTGTTGAAACGAGCTATTTTGATCATTTGGTGACGAATGCTTGGTTGGGTGATGCGACCACGAATACAGTCAAAGCGCTATTTTAAGTGTCATCAGGGACGACCTTAGTAACCAGTAAACGAATGCTGAAATTCGTTTGACACTTTTTTAAAATAATTCTAAACTGAAGGTGACGTATAAAAGCGCCACCATTTTTTGAATCTAAGTTATTTTAAATATCTAAGGGGATGTCAACATGGCAAAAAAAGTCTATACTGATTATTTTTTTGATGAACCTGCTTACAACACACATGACGGTGGCTATATTCCACTAGTTACACCGAAAGTCGAGCCACAACCGTTAGCGATTCCGCCGTTATTGAAGCCGGACCGCCAGACGGATACGGATGATTACTATACCGTCACGGCGCAAGAAAGCGAAACTCAGTTTTTACCTGGTAAGAAGACTAAAACGTGGGGCTATAATGCGGGCTTCCTAGGCCAAACTATCGTCTTTCGTAATGGTAAGCAGACCCATATTGACTTGGAAAATAAACTCCCAGAATTGACGACTTTCCATTGGCACGGCTTGAATGTCCCAGGGCCCATTACCGATGGTGGCTGCCACGCACCGGTCTATCCCGGTGAAACGAATCACATTGACTTTAAAGTACATCAACCAGCTGCGACTACGTGGTTACATGCTCATCCGTGCCCATCGACTGCGACGCAGGTCTGGAAAGGCCTAGCAACGATGGTGATTATTAAGGATGACGTTGAAGATCAGTTACCGTTACCACGTAATTATGGTGTGGATGATATTCCGTTGGTATTACAAGACCGTGAATTTCACGATGATAACCAATTTGATTACCGGGCGGACTACGATCCAGATGGTGTTCAAGGGCATACGGCGTTAGTTAACGGGACGGTCAACCCATATTTTGATGTGACGACGCAGCGGGTGCGGCTACGAATCTTGGATGGGTCGAACCGGCGCGAATGGCGTCTGCACTTCAATGACGATTTGGAATTTGCACAGGTCGCTTCCGATGGTGGCATTTTGCCGGCACCGGTTTATATGACTAAAGTGATGATGACCTGTGCGGAACGGGACGAAATTGTCGTTGATTTCGGTCAGTATCAGCCGGGCGATGAAGTCACGCTGATGACGGATGATACGCCGCTATGTCGCTTCCGAATCAAGTCGTTCGTACCGGATGACACCAAACTACCAGAACATTTAGTTGATATTCCTGATGAAACCCCAACACCTGACTTACCTGTTCGCACAATCACGATGGATGGGATGGATGATGAAGTCGCGCTGGATGGTAAGAAATTCGATATGAGTCGCATCGACGCTCGGCAGAAAGTTGGGGATGTCGCCATTTGGGAAATCCGCAACACCAACAGTACTGAAAACGGCATGGTTCATCCATTCCACGTTCATGGGACTCAGTTTAGAGTTTTGGCACGGAATGATGGTCCAGTTTATCCTAATGAACATGGGCTGAAGGATACGGTCGGTGTCAACCCTGGTGAAACGGTGCGGATCAAGGTCAAATTTGAGCTGACAGGAGTTTACATGTATCACTGCCATATCATCGAACATGAAGATGGTGGTATGATGGCCCAAATTGAATCATATGATCCCCAACACCCACAAACTTATCATTTAATGGATATGGACACCTTACGGAATGCTTTTGCGAAGGAACAAGGCATCAAGCCCGAAGATGTTTGGATGCCCGGTATGTAAGTGTAGATTAAGCTAATTTAGTGATGAGATGTGAATAAAGTCCGGTTGCAACCAGCAAGTTATCTGCTTGGTCGTAGCCGGGCTTTATCATTTAAAAGCACCTCGGGGTCAAAACGGTGGCGGTTTTGACCCCGGATTTACCATGTTTTAATCATGATTTGTGACGAATTAGCTCGTATAAAGACAAGTAAGTCTGTATTTCTACAGTTTAGGCGCAGTAACTGGTACAATTCAAGTAAGGACCGAAAAAAGGAGGGGATTAGGATGCACGTTGCAGCAATGATTATGGCGATCTTGGTTGCCGTTGAACATTTATTTATTTTGTGGCTGGAAATGTTTAATGCGGATAGTGAAATGGCCGCAAAAGCGTTTGGAATTCCACGGCAAACGCTACAGTCGCCGTCAGTGCAATTATTGTTTAAAAATCAAGGGTTATATAACGGTTTCTTGGCCGTCGGTATTTTATACAGCTTGTTTGTGATTCCGGCCGTCGCGAGCGCCGGTGCAACCCTGTTTTTCTTAGCCTGTGTGATGGTTGCCGCGGTTTATGGTAGTATTACTGTCAGTCGCGCGATCGTCGTGATTCAGGGGCTACCGGCATTAATTGCGTTTATTCTGATGTATTTTGCTTAGCCGGTTCTTTGAAGTAATGCCATTATATTAGTGTTAATAAAAAACGTTGCTACGTGATTCTGTAGCAACGTTTTTGGTTGTCTAAGCTATCCATATTATATGGCAGATTGGATTACACTTTGCCAATGACCGTCGTTTTAGCAGTTGCTAGCACGTGACCGGCAATGGCATCATGAAATTCGTTGAGCCAGTATCCAGGTTGGAGGTCTAACTCAGTATCAAGTGCAAATAGTTTAAATGAATAACGATGATCCTTGTCAGGCGGATACGGGCCGACGTAGTGTTGGCTAACTTTCGGATCAGTCTCGTGAACATAGGCGCCCGCTGTGGAATTATTACCTTGGACCATCGGAATAGCACCGGTCTGACTGGCATTTTCAGGGATGTGAGTCGTGGTTGCCGGTAAATTGGCGGCAATCCAATGAATCCAGGTGAAGCCACCTACTGGAATCGCATCGTGGTCAACGAAAGTGAACGCCAGTGAATGGGTGCCAGCTGGCACATCACTAATGTCAACGGGAAACGAGATGATGGGGTGGCCCTTATACGTTTGGGCAACGGCCGCTTGTTTGGAATAGGTGGCTGCAAGGGCGCCATTGATGGTCGGAATTGATAGTTGCATTGCAAATCCCTCCTCGTGTAATTAGTCTTATTATAACGCTAATAGTCGCTGGCGTAGTGCTGGGTCAACCGCATAAATATAAAGCCCATAACGACCACGTTTCATCAAGACATTGATTGAGTTGAAGATAATCTGCTGTTTAAGGGGACGCAGATCGCCTAAGTCTGTCCGGTTTTTGAACGCTTCTTGATCTTCATAGCGTTCAGGGCGAACGACAATCCGATCATGGTCTTCATCATAGCCCACAGAAGGGCCAAGAATGACCCCCGCATAATTCAAATCAAACCCTTGAATGGTATAAATAGAACCAACTTCATTCAGTGTCTCAGGTCGTAAGGCCCAAGGATCATCAGTTAAGTTGACTTTATCCCACGGAAGCTTCAATTGTCCGGCCGTCACGTACCAAGTGCCATGATTAACGACGTACGGGAAGTCAGCGGTTGCCACCATCCGAGCGAGTCCATACTGCTGGTCGCGTTGTTTGATCAGGTCGTATAAGGGTTGCCCATCATCAAAAAAGCGTAGATCAAAGTTATCGCTAACGGGTTTTGGTTGTAATTGCCCGCGGGTAAAACCATCGATCCAGTCGACAACATCGGCGCCGCCAGTGACCCGAAATTGCTCGTCTAAGTTGTAGTTCGCGTGCGGGTACTGGTCTAAAAATGGCTTGAGATCGTTGCTGTGCCAGTAGCTCTTTAACTTCAAGACTTGACGGGTGTCGAAGACGAGGACAACGACGCGACTATGATTGATCAGTTCCGTTAACTGGTTGTGACCTGTAAAGCGGTTATAGCGGTCTGGTTGCGTGAGTAATAGGTGCGCTTCGTCGATAAAAACAACGTCTGCTTGCCGGTGTTCTTTTGCCAACCGGTTGATCAACGGAGTGGGCTTTTGGAAGTCTTTTTTGCGCAAGACGGGATCTTCACCAGCTAAGCGCTTATAAATTTTGAGCATTTCATTGTGATTGACGACGAGATAGTTGTCAGTGGCCTGCAAATCGTTTGGTGTCAAGCTACGATTGAGGGCTTGTAGCCGAGCAAACGCGGCGGCTAATACGGCACTCTTGCCAGTTCCTGCATCACCATGAATAACAAAGAGGCTGGGCTGCTTTTGCTGGCGATGGGTACGGATAAAAGTTAATAGTTGGTGCTCTAATGATTGTTGTGCCGGTGACAACGCAGCTTGATCATTTAGCTTGAACGTTGCGGCACTGATTGTAGATGACATATTTTTTCACTCCCAAACACATTATACCTGCATATTGGGGCTAATTGAAATGAGAGTCATTACAGTTGGTGGTAGAATAGAATTATGACAAAGTGTGGGAGGAAGTAACATGAAACTTGATTTTTCGGTGGCGGTGCATAGTATCCTGTACCTCGATGCACACCGTGATAGTAAGGTCGCTAGTCGGGAACTCGCGCAGTCACTGCATCTTAACCCGGTGATGATTCGCAATATTTTATCAGTTCTACATAAGCATGGGTATTTAACGGGGACGGTTGGTAAAAATGGGGGCTACCAATTAGACTTGGCGTTGGCCGATATGAACCTCGGCGATCTATATGATTTGACCATCCCGCCAACAATTAGCTATGCGCGCTTCATTACGGGACCATCCAAAACGGATGAACAGGCTGATCAATCCCCGATTGCGGCCAATATTAGTGAAACGTTGACGGATTTATTTACAGTAGCTGACCGTCAATATCGGGCTTACTATCATCAGTTTACGATGGCTGATTTACAAGCCGACCTGAACCACCACGGTACGTTTTTACAACACGAACAAGATTCAGAATCTTAAGTAAAAAGCGTTACTTGATTGAAAAATAAGGCGATTTTCGTTAATAACCTTAATTTGAAACGGGTTTGCCATTCAGGATTGTCAGGGCTAATTATCGGTGCTATCTTAGATGTCATTATGAAAGTGGCATTGAGATTGAAAGGGGCCTTGGCAATGACAGCACGGTTAGTGTTAATTCATGAAGTTGGTCGTTATCGAGAATTATCGGAACAACGGTACTGGTTAGAATCCGCCGATTTTTGGGGTGTCGATGGGCGTGGCGCGACGGTCAATGAGGCCATCGGTAACTTTTTGACCAACCTCGTGCAATATTGCCGCGACTATTACCAACGCGGCTTGTGGCAACTTGATGATCGGTTGTTACAGCTAGATCACGTTGATACAGTGTTAGCGTACGCGCAGGCAGGTAAGTCACCAGCACCATTATTTTTGTTTAAATTAGTTCCGGCGGATCATGAGTTGGCGTCTGCTTAATCGAAATATTGACGAATTCTTAAAGAAGCGTTCATACTTCCACCACACTCCTGCGCTAAACTATGCGGTATAATCAAAGCGTAAATTAATTGGAGGGTGTTGTATGGAATTAGATAAGATTTATCAGTTAATGGACAAGTTTGAACAAAGCAGTTTAACTAGTTTTGAGTATCGGGACCAAGATTTTGAAATTCAAATGGGTAAGAAGGGACACGGCAAGACGACGGTGACTCCGCAGCCGGCGCCACTTCCCAATCAGCCGGTGATTGACCCAACGCCGGTCACACCGACACCGGTCTCAACGGTTAGTACCCCAGTTGTTGCGGAGGCGGAACCAACCCCAGTGGCGACCAGTACGGCTAGCAATCCGACGAGCGTTGTAACACCTGATCCTGAACCAGAACCGGCGCCAATCGATCCTAAGGAATGCGTGACGGCACCGGTCGTCGGAATCTATTACCCAGCGCATTCTTCAGAAGAAGCGCCATACGTTAAGTTAGGCGACCACGTTAGCGTTGGTCAACAAGTCGGTCTCATTCAAGCGATGCAGATGATGCGGCCCGTGGTTGCTAAGCAAGCGGGGACGGTCAAGGCCTTCCTAGTGAAGAATGGTGAAGAAGTCAACTTCGGTCAACCATTGATTCAATTAATCCCAGATACACCGGATGACATTTAATCAGGTACAATCAGTGGTTGCTGAGCGTATTAAGCACTTTGAGTAGCACTATGTCTTGATAAAAGCGTGACACAAATTAAAAATGAACCACTTCAAGCGCACATGATAGTTGTGCAAGCTGAAGTGGTTCATTTTTTAGCTTAATTAATGACGATTGGTAGTGGTTTATTTAGATTGGTCAATGGCTGCCACGGTTTCTAGGAACCATTTATTGAAAGCCGCCGCATCAATATCGACACAAACGGTCGCGTTGGTTTTGCCGTCATGGTAAGCACCACGAATATCGCCAACGGTCTCGCCATTAGCGGGGCCCTCCGTCTGGACATCAATCCACATCTTTTCAGTCGTGAAGGCTTCTGGATGTAGTAAGTAGAAGAGCGTATTGACATCATGCATCGCAACGCCAGTCTGGTTGCGGTCGTTGTAATGACCAAAGAGGGCGTGGAGCATTTCGCCAGTTTTACCGAGGGTCGGTAACTGTTCAATCGATTTGCGCGTTAAAAGGGCCTTCATCGTCACGTCTAAGCCGACCATGGTAATTGGAACGCCGGATTGGTACATGATTTCAGCCGCGTGCGGGTCGGTAAAGACGTTGAACTCTGCGGCGCTGGTCATATTACCTTTGCCTAAGGCCCCACCCATCGCAACGATTTCTTTAATGTGTGGCATTACTTCGGGGTAGGTCTTAAATAAGAGCGCAATGTTGGTATAGGCTCCCGTTGGCACTAACGTAATCGGTTGTTCAGCAGCCATGATGTAGTCACGGAGCGCTTCAACGGCTGTTTCTGGTAATGGTTCCGCAAGGTCAGTCGGGAAGTCGTAACCCGGCATTCCTGAAACACCGTGAATTCGGACGGCATCTTCAAACGGTTTGATCAGCGGTTGGGCAGCCCCACCCGCTACGGGAACGTCACTGTTAAAGAAGCGCGTTAGTTTGAGCGCATTCAGCGTCGTTTTGTCGACCGTCACATTGCCGGCGACCGTTGTAATTAATTGTAAGTCCAAGTCAGGATGATTTAACGCAAAGGTAATTGCGGCGGCATCATCAATACCAGGGTCAGTGTCCATGATAATCTTTGTTGACATGTTCATTCCTCCAATTAAATTGACGTGCTTGAAATTAGTTCTATTTTAGCATACTACGGGCAATGAATTCGATTGCAATTGTGAAGGGTTTGACGTAGCATGACAGTAAATACAGTTAACGATGGAGGAACGGATTATGAGTCAACCACGGGTCATCTTAATTACGGGCGCATCTTCGGGGATCGGTAAAGCAACTGCTTTGAAGTTACAAGCTCAGGGGAACATTGTGTACGGAGCCGCACGGCGGATTGAAAAAATGACGGATTTAGCAGCGGCTGGAGTGCACGTTTTAAAAGTCGACGTGACGGATGAAGCGACGTTAATCGCGGCTGTCAAGACGATTCAGGTCGAACAGGGGCGCATTGATGTCCTAATCAACAATGCGGGGTATGGCTCATACGGTTCCTTGGAAGACGTTCCGGTCGCAGAAGGCGAGTACCAATTCAAGGTCAATGTCTTTGGTGTGATGCGGTTGACACAATTAGTTTTACCGTTGATGCGGGCACAACATCGTGGTCGGATCATTGATGTTTCTTCAATTGGGGGAAAGATCTATCAGCCTTTAAGTGCTTGGTATATGGGGACCAAACACGCAATTGAAGGGATGAGCGATTCGTTACGGATGGAAGTCGCACCATTTGGTATAGATGTTGTCATCGTTGAACCTGGTGGAATCAAGACTGAATGGGCTGGAATTGCGGAAAAAAAGCTGTTGGCAGTTTCCGGTGAAACGGCTTATCATGAACAAGCCGTTAAGGTCGGTGCGATGCTGTCATTGTTCGATCAGTTTGCTTCCAATCCGGGAGTGATTGCTAAACTGATGGTTCACGCTGTCAATGATGTGAAGCCCAAGACTCGCTATCACGCAGGTATGGGCGCGGGGGTCTCATTAACGGCTCGTCAGTGGTTGAGTGATCGTCAGTTTGACCGCATGATGAACTCAGCCGTCAATGGTGCGGCTAAGCTGTCAAAAGTTACGCGGCGTAAGGACCGGCGAACCGGGAGTCGGCATTATCGGCATGGGAAAATAGGATAGAATAATGTTGGTATTGACTCGTTATAGGTATTAAAACCTTATGGAAAGTTGAATAAAGTGAGTACGCCCGTATTTTTGACGAGTTATTAAATGGTTACTTCAAAAACTAATTTATAATTTTTGAAGTAGCCATTTTATGTTGTTTTAGTTTATTCGAATTATTAATTCGATGTGACTCTTGATGCTATGCTAAGTATGACTGCTATTACCGTTTAATTAGTAGCCATGTATCGTTGAAAGAGGATAGTGAAATTACTTTATTTGTAAATAATGAAGCTGTGTTATGATGAGGTGACGTTTTATAGAGCTAACATGGACACTGAAAAAATTAACGGGTGTAAATTATAAATAGAAGTAAAAAAGTGCCGTGTTTTCATGGTAGCAGTAAAGTGCGGTTTGTTGATCTATAAGGTTTGATGATATTGAAAGGGGATAGATAGTGGTGATTGTAGGAGGTTTGGTAAGCATCTTAACTGTTGGAATCAGTTACTGTTGTTACCTCGTCAAACACGCAGGCGTTACTAATTTGTTGACAATCATACTGTCCCTCGGTTGTGTAATGGCAACGTTAGGGTTAACCATAATGATGCCTGGTTTGCCGGAAAAAATTGGTGTTATTGGCGTCGTTATTTTGGCTGCAACGATGAATTATTTAATGTTCTGGCACGAAAAACGGACTGCTCGAGAAGATGATACTCAATTTGACTGGATTGATAGTGGCAACCAACACATGGGTTTTCAACATATTATTCAAAATCATGGTGAAGCATTTGCAGCCCAAGGAGTTTCACAAACTGCTATTCCTAAACTGGTTGCGAAAGCTGTTAATAGCTATCATCGATCTGGGGGGCACTTTGACAAGTGGCAACCATATCATCGTGTACTATTGACTATTCACTATCGGTATCGAAAGCACCTTTTAGCAGTGACGTTGTCGCGAGACCAGTACATTATTAGTGCTTATCCGGCGCCGTTGTTGGATAAATATCCACGGGTGAAGAAAATTCGAATTATGTTGGAATATGGTTGTTATCCGATTTGGTTGTATGATGAGAAGGGTAACCTAATTAGTAATGATTTGCCGCAAGTATTGCGAAAGGACGCAACGCTTAATAAAAAACTATTGGTGTTGCAAAAGCAATACGATAGTTTGTTTACTAATAATCAGCATGATTTTAGCTACAATGGTTTTGCAACTGCGGCAGATGAACAGCAGTTTTTACGTGCATTCATGGTTATTCACAAGGATTTGAAGCGGCGACTAGGGGGGAAGTACGCGGTCTTAAACAAAATTACGGGGAAAGTAGACAAGGTATTTCCAACAGCAACGACGGTAGCATCGTCGCAAGCTATACCGAGTGAGGCTGAATTAAACAGTGCTATCGTTAATAAACCTAAACCTGTAGTGGATAAAAAAGCAAAGACTCATGTGCGGACGTATCCAGGATTAAAAGCTGATCTGTTGAAGGTTTATCAGAATTTTGATATAGAAAATTTAGGCCCTACGTATGACGCTTTAGTCGATATAACTAAGCTTTATCGTAGAAGATTTACAAAATATACCGGTCAAGTTACGTTGAAAACAGTTCAACAATCTACTGCGAAAGATTATATTCTTGGTCATACGGACAAGAACTTATCTGAGATTGTTGCTAATAATAAAGATATGGTGGCGAAAAATATTGGTAATGCGGCAATGTGTCGGCAAGTAATGCAATTGATAGATATTATGAGTCGGTATACATTGGACGAACTATGTTTTAAATGTAATCTGGCTCGACTTCAATTGAGTACGACTAATGCCCATAAGCGATTATTGAAAACATGCCCTGATTGTGGTGCTGTCTTTGTAAATAATAAGTTAACCAATATTACGATAACTGGTTTACCTGCCAATAAATTACAAGTTAAGATGTATTTAAGGAAAACAGGCGTTGTATCGATGGCCGCAGCAACTGAGTCAATAGACACTACTATGCCAAAACGTAAAATAAGACTATTTATGGAATGGGGTTCTTCCTTTATTTGGGTATATAACGAGGATAATGAATTGATTAAAAATGGACTCCCGGATGAGCTATATCCTGATTCAGGACTAGTGGCGAAGGTAAACGTTTTAAATCGTCAGTATAGCGAGCTGTTTACCAATAATGGTTATGAATTTAGATATAATGGATTTAAAACGCATGAAGATGAGAATGCATTCGAACGTGACTTTAATGCGATTTATGAAGAAATCGCTGAAAGAACTAGAGGGAAGTATCGAGTTATCAATGAATATTATTTCACATCTAATACTGAAGATGTGCGGGACCTGTAGTTGTTGGTCAATCATTGTGGATGAATTCAATTGGAAATAAGCTATATGTAGAATTTGTTGCGAGATTGTAACAGTAGTTATGAAGAAATTAATTCAACTAAATAAGCCGACCGTCAAGTATACGATCGGCTTATTTATGTCCAAAATGACTGACAGGAAATGAGTTCGATTTTATAGCTTCGTCATCACCGCCGTTAGCGTAGTCGTTGCGGTGGTCATCGCGGGATCGTCCACGGGGTGGTAGGTGATGGTGAGGTTGGGAAATTTTTCGATAATGGGAATCAACGTTTGCCATTGGGGTAGGTCTGGTTGGTCGGCTTCGGGAACGTCCCAGTTGTTTTGCCGCCAGCTTAAATAACGTTGTTCGCTAATAACCGCCGCCACTTGTTCAGTTGTGGTGTGAATATGAACGGGTAAATCATGACGTTTCAACGTGGTGAGTGCGGTGGTCAGAGCACTCAAGGCCAGTGAAGTTTCGGTATGTCCGTAGCCACCGTCGTTTAGCGCCTTTTGATGGTCAGCATATCGCAGAATGACGACCCAGGCAGCGGGGGTCGTTGCGGTGATGTTGGTCGATTGGTGGTTGGTACTTGCAAGGTAAAGATGAATCGTAGCCATTGTTGGGGCCTCCTTAGTTGTAATGATAATCCATTGAGTGGTTCATCTAATAGTTTCGTAAAAACTAGCCAGCTTCATTTTAAATTAATGAATAATTTTAACATGAAACTACAATAGTTACAAAATTTAGTGAATTGTCAGTGCGTATTACTATGATTTTTGGCGGATTATGCTACGATTAAATACATGGATAATTAAGAAGTTATTAAGCAATAAAGGTGAGCACTGGAGGTTAGCATGCAGACATTAATACAGACGTTTATAGATCGACGCGGGGATTTGCTGACTGCGCTATGGCAACACTTGGGGATTTCATTAGCATCATTAGTCATCGCAATGGTAATTGCGATTCCGTTGGCTATTTGGGTCGTTCGACGACCACGGTGGGCCGAGGGATTGTTACAGCTCACGAGTGTCCTACAGACGATTCCGTCTTTGGCACTGTTAGGGTTATTGATTCCGTTAGTTGGGATTGGAACGGTGCCAGCAGTAATTGCGCTGGTGATCTATGCTTTACTGCCGATTTTTCAAAATACTTACTTGGGTATCTCAGAAATCGATGCCTCAATTGAAGAGGCCGCCGATGCCTTTGGGATGTCACGAATGCGTAAGTTGTTTAAAGTTGAACTACCCATTGCCCTACCACAGATCATTGCTGGGATTCGGACCGCGCTCGTTTTAATCATTGGGACGGCTACTTTGGCCGCTTTGATTGGTGCTGGGGGTCTCGGGACCTTTATCATGCTCGGTATTGACCGTAATGATACTTCGTTATTATTGATTGGGGCCATCTCATCAGCATTGTTAGCAATTCTGCTGAGTGCGCTCGTTCGGTGGTTTCAAACGGCTAAACCACGCCACGCCTTAATCGTCTTTGTCGGTATTTTAGCTTTACTTGGTGGTGGCGGGGCTTATAGTGTCTATGCCAATCGAGTTGAAACAATTACGATTGCAGGTAAACTTGGTTCCGAACCAGAAATCTTGATTAATATGTATAAGCAGCTGATTGAAGCTGAAGATGAACACGTTCATGTGACGCTCAAGCCTAACTTTGGCAAGACCACGTTCTTATTCAGCGCGTTAAAGAATAATCAGGTTGATATTTATCCTGAATTTACTGGCTCGGTGCTGGAGACCTTAGTTAAGGGAAATAACCCAGCTGGTCAAACAGCTAACCAGACCTATCAGCTCGCCAAACAGCGCCTCGCTAAGCAGGAACAAATGACTTACTTGAAGCCGATGCAGTATAACAATACGTACGCATTGGCAGTGACTAAGAAATTTCAACAAGAACATCATTTGAAGACAATCAGCGACTTAACGCAAGTTGAATCGATTCTGAAACCCGGAATGACCCTAGAGTTTATTGATCGTAATGATGGCTTAAAAGGAATCAAGAAGACTTATGGGTTAGACGTGACTGCCAAGTCGATGGAGCCGGCGCTACGTTATGAAGCCATCAGTAAGGGGAAAATCAACTTGGTAGATGCCTATGCGACGGATAGTGAATTACGGCAGTATCACTTGGCCTTATTGAAGGATAACAAGCACTTCTTCCCAACGTATCAAGGGGCACCGTTGATGAAGACGAGCTTTGCCAACAAACATCCTAAGGTCGTTAAAGCGTTGAATAAGTTAGCAGGAAAGATTTCAGAAACTGATATGCAAGAAATGAACTATGAAGTCAATGTTAAGAAGCAGTCCGCTTCGACGGTTGCACATCGCTATCTTGTGAAGCACGGTTTATTGAAGGAGGGACGTTAAATGACAACGGCAATTGAATTTCAACACGTCCAGAAAGACTTTAATGGGCAGACCGTGATTCCCGACCTTAATTTAACGATTGACCAGGGTGAGCTATTTGTTTTGGTAGGGACTTCTGGGAGTGGCAAAACGACGTCACTTAAAATGATCAACTGCTTAGAGCCACTGACGGCTGGTAAAATTCTAGTTAATGGTACTGATACAACCACGATACCAGTCCGAAGTCTACGGTGGCAAATGGGGTATGTCTTACAGCAAATTGCCTTGTTCCCAACGATGACGGTGGCGCAAAATATCGCCGTGATTCCGGAAATGAAAGGGACAGCTAAGAAGGAAATTAATCAAACGATTGATGAGCTATTGGCGGAAGTTGGCCTCGATCCAAAGGAATACCGTGACCGGATGCCGTCAGAATTATCCGGTGGTGAGCAGCAACGCATCGGTATCTTACGGGCGATTGCGGCGCAACCAGATATTGTTTTGATGGATGAACCATTTAGTGCGTTAGACCCCATCTCGCGGCAACAATTGCAAGACTTGGTCTTACGGCTACACGCCCGCTATCACAACACGATCGTCTTCGTGACGCATGATATGAATGAGGCGTTGAAGTTGGGTGACCGGATCGGTGTCATGCAACACGGTCAGTTAATACAAGTCGATACGCCGGCTGCTCTGGCTCAGCATCCAGTGAACGACTTTGTGCGGAACTTCTTTGGTGCGAGCCGAGCTAAAAATGTCTATGATGTCTACGTTGGGCGTGTAGGGCTTATTCAGGGTTATCTCACAGAAGAACCCAGTGTTGCGAGTGGTCGGATTCAATCGTTAGACGTTCAAGCCACGTTACGCACCGCCTTTACGGCATTGACAGATCACGATTATGTGGCGGTCACGGAAGAAAATCGGGTTGTTGGCTATTTGGATCGCCAACGAATCGTGGCTTACTTGAGTCAACATGAAGAAGTATCTTAATCGTCAATTAAGGATGAATCAGTTACACTAGGTTGTGATAATTGATGGTCGCTAATGAATTTAAGGAGGAATTTCGAATGGCGGAACAGTACGATGTTGTTGTGATTGGTGGCGGACCAGCCGGCAATGCCATGGCTAGCGGATTAAAGGCCCAGGGCAAGACAGTGTTGATCGTTGAAGCGGATCTGTGGGGCGGCACTTGTCCTAACCGCGGTTGTGACCCTAAGAAAATCCTGTTAAGCGCCGTCGAAGCGCGACAAGCGGCGCAACATTTACAAGGGCAGGGCCTGATTGGCGCGCCCAAAATTGATTGGCCAGCACTGATGGCGCATAAACGAGGCTATACGGATGGCATCAACGATGGGACGTTGAACGGACTAACGGGGCAAGATATTGCGACGTTACATGGCCAAGCACACTTTCAATCCGACAATCAGTTAGCGGTCGGGGATCGAGTAGTCAGTGCCACTGATTACGTGATTGCTACTGGTCAGCGTCCAGCGATTCTACCGATTACCGGGCACGAATACTTTAAGACGAGCACTGACTTCTTAGATTTGGACCAGATGCCTAAACGCGTGACATTTGTAGGTGGTGGCTACGTAGGCTTTGAATTGGCGACGATTGCGAATGCCGCTGGCGCTGATGTGCACGTGATTCATCATAATGACCGCCCGTTAAAAGCTTTTGATGCAGATTTGGTTAAGGATTTGATGGCCGCAATGACGGCTGATGGAATCACGTTTGACTTGAATACGGATGTCCAAGCAATTACTAAAACGGCGACCGGTCTACAATTGACAGCTGATAATTTCGAGCTGACAACGGATCTGGTCATCAGCTCAGCGGGACGGATTCCGAACGCGGACCAGTTAGGTCTAGCCAACGTGGGCGTTACCTTTGATCGGCATGGGATTCAAGTCAACGATCATTTGCAGACGGCCAACCCGCACATTTATGCCATTGGGGATGTCAGCGATACACCGGTACCGAAGTTAACGCCAGTTGCAGGTTTTGAAGCGCGTTATCTGGTCGGTGAGTTGACGCATCCTGGCGCAGCCATAAAGTATCCCGTTGTGCCAACGCAGGTTTTTGCAGCGCCCAAGTTAGCGCAAGTCGGGATCAGCGCGGCCGTGGCGACTGAGCATCCAGATGAGTATCGTGTCAATACACTTGATATGACGAAGTGGTTCACTTATTACCGCTTTGGCGCACAACAAGCCCAAGCTAAAGTAGTGGTTGCTAAAGCGAGTGGGCAGGTTGTGGGTGCTACCCTTCTAAGTGATGTTGCCGACGAGATGATTAACTACTTCACGTTGTTAATTGAAAAACACGTGACTTTACCAGATTTACAACGGTTGGTATTGGCTTACCCAACGCCGGCTAGTGACTTACAATATTTGTATTAATGTGTGGTTGAATTAAATCAAAGTCCAGCTATTCAGCTTAACTGAATATGTCAGCACTAACGGAGTGACCAGGAATGACCGGCCACTCTTTTTTTGTTTGACCGGCGTTTGGAGTGGAATACGGAGGCCAAATGATGTCGCAAACAGACGGTCGTCATTTTCGTTGTGCGACTATCTTGGCGTGTAAGTACTGTGAAAAAATGTCAAAATTGTAGCTCGTCGCGGTGGCACTAATGTTAGTAAATTAATTATTTTATAGAACTAGAAGCGATTGCTTAAATGCTACGATGCTTGCTATGGCAGTATCGAACTGTGACATAGTACAAACTAGTTTTAAAGTAAATTCAATTGTGCAAAATTTAATTTATGCAAATCTATTCACAAAACGGTCGCAACATGGTATGATTCAATCATCAATTATGATAGCGTTTTCATAAAACTGTTATGACTAAGGAGTGACACACCATGACCGACAAGTACATTATGGCAATTGACGAAGGGACAACCAGTACCCGCGCCATTATCTTTGACCATGCGGGCCATAAAGTGGCCGACTCACAACGGGAATTTCCACAGTATTTCCCGCAGCCGGGCTGGGTCGAACATAATGCCAATGAAATCTGGAATGCTGTCTTGTCTACTATTGCGAATGCCTTCATTGAATCGGGAATCAAACCCGCTCAAATTAGTGGTATTGGAATTACGAATCAACGGGAAACAACCATCGTTTGGGACAAGCAAACTGGCTTGCCAATCTATAACGCAATCGTGTGGCAATCACGGCAAACCGCGCCGATTGCTGAGAAGCTGGTTAAAGATGGCTATGGTGATTTGATTCATCAACATACGGGACTCGTCACAGACGCTTACTTCTCGGCAACTAAAATTCGCTGGATCTTAGACCACGTGAAGGGGGCCCAAGAACGAGCCGAAAAGGGTGAATTACTCTTTGGAACGATCGATACGTGGCTCCTATGGAAACTTACCGGTGGGGCCACCCACGTGACGGATTATTCCAATGCCAGTCGGACGATGCTCTTCAATATTCATGATTTGAAGTGGGACGACCAGATTTTGCAATTATTAAATATTCCAGCGGCGATGTTGCCAGAAGTTCGCACTAATTCTGAAGTTTATGGCAAGACCAAGGACTATCATTTCTTTGGGTCGGAAGTTCCAATTAGTGGGATGGCTGGTGATCAACAAGCGGCCTTGTTTGGTCAACTGGCGTTTGAACCGGGAACCGTGAAGAATACTTACGGGACTGGGGCTTTTATCGTGATGAACACCGGTGAAAAACCCCAATTATCCGATAATAATCTATTGACCACGATCGGTTACGGCATCAACGGTAAAGTGTACTACGCCTTGGAAGGGTCAATTTTCGTTGCCGGTTCAGCGATTCAGTGGTTGCGTGATGGGATTCGCCTAGTTGAAAGCGCTCCCGATTCTGAACGGGCGGCGCGCGAATCGCATAATGAAAATGAAGTCTATGTGGTTCCGGCCTTTACTGGTTTAGGGGCACCATATTGGGACTCTGAAGCACGTGGCTCAGTCTTTGGCTTGACGCGTGGCACGACTCGTGAAGATTTTATTAAAGCAACCTTGCAAGCATTGGCTTACCAAACGCGGGACGTGGTTGAAACAATGAAGAAAGATTCCGGTATTGAGATTCCAGTATTAAAAGTTGACGGTGGCGCTGCTCGTAATGACTGGTTGATGCAATTTCAGGCGGATATCTTGGATACGCAAATTATGCGGGCTGCTAATCTGGAAACGACAGCGCTTGGTGCCGCCTTCTTGGCCGGGCTTAGCGTTGGTTATTGGCAGGATTTGGAAGAATTAAAAGCGTCGTATAAGCCCGGCACGAGTTTTGACCCTGAGATGGGGCCAGCTGAACGGACGAACTTATACGAGGGATGGCAGGCAGCGGTCAAAGCGACCCAAGTCTTTAAGCACACCCCATACCACGCAGGAAAATAGAGGAGGACAACAACATGGCATTTTCAGCAACGACGCGTCAACAAAATATTGAACGCTTACAAAATGAAACGTTAGATTTACTCGTTATCGGTGGTGGGATTACCGGTGCCGGTGTCGCCATTCAATCAACTGCAATGAACATGAAGACCGGGTTGATCGATATGCAAGACTTTGCAGAAGGGACTTCATCACGGTCGACGAAACTGGTCCATGGGGGTATTCGTTACTTAAAGACGTTTGACGTGGGGGTAGTCGCCGATACCGTTAAAGAACGGGCGGTCGTCCAGGGGATTGCGCCACACATTCCTAAGCCCGACCCAATGTTATTGCCGATTTATGATGAGACGGGAGCGACCTTCGACCTCTTTTCTGTCAAAGTGGCGATGGATCTGTATGATAAGCTCGCCGAAGTTAAAGATCCTAAATTCACCAATTATACCCTTTCGCGCGAGGAAGTCTTACAACGGGAACCACAGCTGAACCCTAAACATTTAGTTGGTGGCGGTGTTTACCTTGATTTTCGGAATAATGATGCGCGCCTAGTGATTGAAAACATTAAGAAGGCTCACGAAAATGGTGGGATTATGGCAAGTCATGTGAAGGCGACCGGCCTCTTACATGATGATGATGGCCGGATCAATGGTATCACCGCTGAAGACTTATTGACTGGTGCATCGTTCGAGATTCATGCCCGAATCGTCATCAATACGACCGGTCCATGGTCAGACACGATTCGTAAGATGGACCATACTGAAAAGTATCAATCCCAGATGCGGCCAACCAAGGGTGTACATTTAGTCGTTGACGCTGAGAAACTCCCAGTGCCACAACCAACCTATTTTGATTCTGGTGATCAAGATGGCCGGATGATCTTCGTGGTGCCACGTGAAAACAAGACGTATTTCGGAACGACTGATACGGATTATCATGGTGATCTGAAACACCCGACCGTTACGCAAGAAGATGTTGATTACTTGTTGGAAATCGTCAACCGTCGCTTTCCAACTGCTAAAATCACCTTAGATGATATTGAGGCTAGTTGGGCCGGATTGCGGCCACTGATCGCCGCTAACGGTAGTTCTGATTATAACGGTGGTAATTCAGGAAAAATCAGTGATAAGAGCTTCAAGGAAGTTATCAAGGTTGTTGATCAGTTTGAAAGTCAGGAAGCCAGTCGTGAAGATGTCGAAAGTGTCCTGAATGACTTGGAAACTTCCTTGGCAGAGGACAAACTCAGTCCGTCAGCGGTTTCACGCGGTAGTTCGTTGACTAGTAGTCCAGACGGGCTGTTGACCCTTGCTGGTGGGAAGATTACTGATTACCGTAAAATGGCTGCGGGTGCCATGGCGCTGATTGCCAAGATTTTAGCAGATAAGTATGATGCCCACTTTAATGAAATCAATTCGAAGAACCTCCCCGTTTCTGGTGGCGATATTGATCCGCACAACGTGGATGCAACGATTGCATTTTATGCTAAACAAGGGACGGATAATGGTTTGACGAATGATGAAGCGTTGCGGATTGCAAATATGTACGGTTCCAATGCTGCGCGGGTCTTTAGTTTGATTGGTAAAGTTGAACCGACGCATGGTCTGAGCTTAGCTGAAACGATTAGCTTACGTTATGCCTTGGATGAAGAAATGACCCTGACGCCAGTCGACTACTTGCTGCGGCGCACTAACCACTTGTTATTCATGCGAGATACGCTGGATGGCTTAAAGGATGGCGTCATAGCGACAATGGCCGATTATCTTGGTTGGGATGCTGCAACGGTCAAAGCACAAACCGAATTATTGAATCAGACGATTGCTGAATCGGACTTAACAGCACTGAAGCAGGGCTAAGGAATGGGGTGGTCATGATGAAAGATCCATTAGCACTACAATTGTTGGGGGAATTTCTCGGGACCTTTATCTTGATTCTGTTAGGTGATGGGGTTGTAGCTGGGGTAACACTCAATAAATCCAAAGCGCAAAATGCGGGCTGGGTCGCGATTACCTTAGGTTGGGGATTTGCAGTCACGATGGGCGTCTATGCGTCCAGCTTTATGAGCCCCGCACATCTTAATCCGGCGGTCTCACTAGGAATGGCAGTGGCCGGTAAGTTCCCATGGGCCTACGTGATTCCATATAGTGCGGCTCAGATTGCTGGTGGGGTGATTGGTGGCCTCGTGGTTTGGTTGCACTACTACCCACACTGGCAAGCAACTAAGGATGCTGGCGCGATTCTCGGCATTTTTGCAACCGGTCCTGGTATCCGGCGGTATTTCTGGAACTTTATCAGTGAAGTGATTGGAACGTTCGTCCTAGTCTTTGGCTTGTTAGCCTTCACGAAAGGCCAATTTACGGCGGGATTGAACCCGATTGTTGTCGGAATTCTGATTATCGCTATCGGGCTGTCTCTGGGTGGAACGACCGGGTATGCAATTAACCCGGCCCGGGATTTAGGGCCCCGCATTGCGCACGCGGTATTGCCCATCGCCAATAAAGGAACTTCTGATTGGGCCTACAGTTGGGTGCCAATCGCTGGACCATTGGTTGGTGGCGCGTTAGGCGCACTGTTGTTTAATGTATTGCCATAATTTTATGACTGATTTGATATAAACCGTGAGGACTGTTGGAATTGACAACAGTCCTCACGGTTTTATTTGTGAGTAATGGTTGAAATGCATGCTTTCATTAACTGAGTAAAAGACATCTGCTAATTAAAATTTTATGGTTTGGCAACATATAAAATGTCTTTCAGTTAGGTAGTCTTCGATTAGCATAAAAAAGGCTTAATATTTGATAGACTAGGTGCTATTTTGCATTAATTATGATTAAAACGTACCAATTTAGTTGAATTACTGATTATCAGTAAATGCGGACCTTATTCTAAACCGGAAGAAAGCCATAGCTAAATAAGCAAGTTTATACAAAATTGTACTTTTCAAACTGATCTAAGCTGGTTGCTCTTGTGCTTAGTATGGCAAGCTTTAACCATGGTTTAGGGTAGAAAAATCAGCATGATACGTAAAGAATTTATACAATTGAAAATGTCAATGTATATTGATATTAATATAAAAATATTTATTGTTTTTTAACAAAATACATGTTAACCTGCTATGAGTAGTTAGTTAGTTGGGTCGCTTTACTATATAAGTGATAGTTAGATAAAAGGGGTTAAACATGTATACGGAAAACACGGGGAAACATCATCGTAATGGTCTGCCAGTTTGGTTGTTGCCATTACTGGTCGTCATCTCTTTCTGGGGTGTGTCACAAAATATCATGGTGGTTGATGCTTCATCATCGGTCACGGTCTTACCAGGCAACGGGGGCACGCTCCCACTGGTCAATCAGCTAGTCATCAAGCAAAATGACACGGCCTTACAAGGAATCACGAATAATGCTGGAGATCGTGGCAGTCTAACACCTAAGAACGGTGCGCAACGTGTGCTCATACATAAGGTGAAAGACAGTGATACGATTACTTCAACCTATGGGACAGTGGGAACTTTCCATGGTCAGGAAGTCACTGCTAAAGTAACAATCTCACATATTAAAGTTCACGACGACAGCCACAAGGCACCGTCGGGAATGAAGCAGACTGACGGGGCGTTTCAAATTGGCCCGGGCTTTTCTTCGGACACGACCATGTCAAATGTGGCCCAATTCAATGTGAGCTATGAATTTTATTACGCTGATACGCATGCCGCGGTCAATATTCAAAACGCGTTCATTACGCTATCTAGTCTGGATGGTCCGGTAGCGGGGACGTCAACCGGCTTTGAATATACGGCTTACTTAGGGGCTGGTAAGATTTATACTGTTGAAAACTCGATTGTTAAGCAAATTGCGAATCCCCTCGGTGGGGGACAACTCGTCATGGCTGGGCAAACAGCGCGTGATGCGAGCTGGCCATATACCTCGTCAACGGCTGCAACTTTTGGGGTCAGTGGGACGAAGCTGGAATTTATCTACGGGACGACCCGTGTTAATAGTGGTAATTCATGGTTACAACCAGTCTACAACGTTAGTACGATCACGCTGGGGACGCCCGCCATTGCGACGCCCACTTTGAGTGCCACACAAAGTGCCACTGACAAGCAAAATCGGACGTTAACGTATGACTTACAACAAAAAGTCAATGTTTTGGATCAGGATTTAATGACCAAGTATAAAGATTGGTCAGAAAATATTACGATTCCGGCTAACGCTAAGTACACTAAAGGCGAAGTCGTTAATGATGCTGGCCAAGCATTACCTAGTACTGCCTACCAAGTCAGCTATGATGAAAAAACACATCAAGTGAAATGGCATCTGACGGACGCAGGCATTAAATCGCTACCGTTTAAAGGTGAGACCTATCACTTTAAGGCTCAAGTCCAGTTCAGTGATGATGTTGATGACCAGACCAAAGTAACGGCAACTGGTCAAACGGCAATAGATAAGCAGACTAAGACGTCGAATACGGTCACCAATACCATTGACAATCAAGCGACCATCACGGTACATCATTACATGACCGATTCTACTGATAAAGTTGCTCCTGATGAAACAGTCAAAGTTGGTTACGGGAAAGCTTATGATGTTACTAAGCAGGTCAAAACGATAACTGGATATAAGCGTAATGCCACATTGGATGAACATACCCGTGGCACTGCTAGTAAGACTACCAAAGAAGCCGTGATGTATTATGATCCGTTGCCATACAACATTCATGTCAATTACTTGTTAACGGATGGGCAGAAGCTGGACGAATTGGATGTCACTGGTCTATATGGTGATACTTACACGACCGAGGCAACTGATTTCGAAGATTTGTACACAGTTGATACTGATCGCTTACCGACGAATGCCCAGGGAACGGTAACGGAAAAGCCAACAACGGTCAATTATTATTACCAACCAACGACTGGGCAGTGGGTTGACGTTGGTAATCAAAGTAGTGTTTTAGTACGACAAGATACGAAGCATAATGTCCGTTCTGTCTCGCAGATTTATGCCAACGATAGTGGTTTTACGGTCAAATATAATCAGGATGCGGCTCAAGTTGCGATTGCGGCTAGTGATACGAACGGTACCCAAGATAACAGCTTAGTCTTTGATTATAATTCGAAGTATACGTTTGAATTATCTAAGAATGAGACTGTCACTTTTAAGGTTGATGATCAAGGCCAAGTGACTGCGACTAGAGTGTTAGGCGCAGAGCAAACGGTCACGACTTTTGATAAAAGTGGTCAGCTCAAGACAGTGACCACGGTGACTAACGCGAATGGCACTAAGAGCCAGCAGACCAACACGGTTGACGGGTTGAAATCAATGGTGACTGGCGAACAATACGACTTAGGATTGTTGAATGGGTTGAAAGTTACCGCACAAAAAGAAATCAATCCGAGTCAAGCAGCAACGACTGAGTCCAAGACAACGACTGATACTAGTCAGTCTGGTAGTAATCAGTCGACAAGTACGACAGCGACTGACCAAACTGAGACTAATGAATCAACAGCTGGTAGTTCGACCAACGCAACGAACGCGTCCAGTAGTGTCGATGCAAGTTCAGCGAATAGTCAAGGCGACACTGAGGCTACAAGCCAGTCGGGTACTAGTGCAAGTGCTGATTCAAAGACGGATAGTAGTGTGGCATCAAGCACTAGTCAAACTACTGACGGTAAAACTGACGGTGAAACAACCAATACCGGTGATACGACCACTGGAACAACTACTGACAGTGGGCTGGGTTTCAAGTCACCATTTACTGAGGATCAAAACACAAGTAGTGCACTGGGCAGCGCCCAAACTTCGAGCAGTCTCAATAGTGATACGAGTGCAGCGGTACAAGCATTGATTGCAGAACCCAATTCCACGCCGGTTGTCTTGGGTGAGGACGCTTCTTTTGAGGAAGGCGTGCCAGTCAATGATCCGGTATTCAGTAATGATGAAGGGGTTTCGCCGAACAACAATCCAAGCAGCGCGGCGACGCCCCTTGCGCAAGCCACGAATACCCGGGCGCGTCTGACTCAAAATGGCAAACTATTATATGAAGGAACGCTGAAGGCTGATCAAGGGGAACAAAATCTCTATGTGTCGCCAGATACAACTGTAGAAGTTGATGGTGGGGACGATGGTGACGGTTTTTACCTAGATACTTATGATGGTGATAAAGGAATGGCCTATACATTGGGTTCAGGTTATGCGTGGGCAGCTGAAAACAATGATGTGACTGCGGCACCAGCAAGTAGTGCGACGACCAGCTCTGAGAGTGCTGCTAGTGAATCGAACACTAATAGTAGTGATAGTAGCCGTACAGCATCAAGTGCAGTCGACCATTCGACTAGTTCGGCAAGTACCAGTGATGCGAGCCAATCAAGTCATTCAACTAGCTCGGGTGAAAGTAGTCATCCAGAAAGTTCATCAGGCTCAAGTACGACCAGTGATTCGGCTGACGCGGATAAACAGGCCGCAGCTCGTTCCAGCCAAACTCAGTCGAACAGTGTTAATGGTAGCAGTCAAGCAGTAAGCTCTAGCACGGTCACTAGTCAATCGTCAGTACCAACTAAAGCTAATACGAAGCAGGCTTCATCCACGCCAACGACCAAGGCTAACCGAGCAACTGTCGCAGCCGCTACCAGTTCTACAGCGCCACGGCAGTCGCGGGCTACGACGGCAAGTGCGTCAGTTCCAAGTGTAACCTCAGCAAGTGCTGTAGCGGCAAGTCGTGATAAGCAACAATCGGCGTTCAAGAAGCAACATCCAATCTTGAACCAAATTTTGCCTAAAACGAACTCCGCGGTCGCAACCTGGTTGGTCTGGCTAGGAGTGGGTTTGTTGCTACTCACTGTAGCGATTACGATGGTTATTAAGAAACGAGGGCGTGACTAATATGATAAAATTACGCCAGGTTCTTAAAAAAATCCTCATTGGCCTAATGGTGTTTGTTCTAGTTTTCACGGCTTTTTCCAGCTCGGTCGACACAGTCTCCGCACATCGCCGTGGTGTGACCCACACTCGGAAGCATAAGGTGCGACATAGCGCTAGTGGTCACGCCAAGAAGTCTCATCGTGCACATCGCAAAGCTAAGCGCAGAGTCGTCCACCGTAAAGCACCGCATCGGCGGAAAGTTGCGGTAAGGCATAAGAAAAAAACGCCAAAGCGTCATAAAAAGGCGCATAAGAAGAAGGCCGCTAAGAAACATAAGAAGTCCCATAAAAAGAAAGCGGTCAAGAAGCACAAAAAGTCACACAAGAAGAAAGCGGCTAAGAAACATAAGAAGTCGCACAAGAAGAAAGCGGCCAAGAAACATAAGAAGTCGCACAAGAAGAAAGCGGCCAAGAAACATAAGAAGTCGCACAAGAAGAAAGCGGCTAAGAAGCATGGCAAGTCGCACAAGAAGAAAGCGGCCAAGAAGCATAAGAAGTCGCACAAGAAGAAATCTTCTAAGAAACACGGCAAGTCCAGTAAGAAGAAGTCTTCCAAGAAACATGGCAAGTCGCACAAGAAGAAGTCTTCTAAGAAGCATGGTAAGTCCAGTAAGAAGAAGTCTTCCAAGAAACACGGCAAGTCCAGTAAGAAGAAGTCTTCCAAGAAACATGGCAAGTCGCACAAGAAGAAATCTTCCAAGAAGCACGGCAAGTCCAATAAGAAGAAATCTTCCAAGAAGCATGGTAAATCCAGTAAGAAGAAATCATCTAAGAAACACGGCAAGTCTAACAAGAAAAAATCTTCGAAAAAGCATGCATCCAAAGGTAGTGCTGTAATTGCCACGCTTAGTCGTAAGACCGGTATCAGTAAAGGCATCATTTCGCTTTTGACGGATCTAGTTGGGTATAATGATATTTATACCATGATTACGGGAAAAGATGCCGCTACCGGTAAGAAGCGCTCGCGGTTAGTAGGAGCGGCTTGGACAGCCTTGAACTTTGTGCCTGTCTCGAAAGTCGCTAAGTTAGCAAAGGCCGCGAAGGTTCTGGCAACTGCTAAGAAGGCCGAGAAAGTTGCGAAGAATGGTGGCCGGATCAAACGGGCCGCTCGAGCAACTAAACTGGCGACGAAGCGAGCGGCCGAGAAACTAGCTAAACGAAAGCCCGCCAGAAAGACTGCGAAAAAGGCAGCTGAAGAGGCTCGTAAAGCTAAAAAGGTCAAGCCTGCCAAAAAAGCTAAGCATCAACAGGCGAAGCCCAAAAAGACCTCCCATGGTACGAAGCATAAAACGACCAAGAAGCAGCAGAAGCGATATAACAAGAAAAAAGCTGCGGGCAAGGCTAGGAAAGCTTCGTATGCAAGGAAAAAAGGCGGTACTAAGAAGAAGCCGGGCAAGCGTAAGGGTGCTAAAGCCAAGACTACAAAACGAAAGACTAAGAATAAGGTCAAGAGGGACAATGCTGATACCTCTAAAAGCGTTGGAAATCCGGTAAAAGTTGAAGGAAGAGGTAATACGGGAAGAACAAAACCTAATAATTTAAAAGAACAGATGGCAATGCATCAAGTACAATCTAATCCACTTAAGGGTGCTAAAAAGCTACCTGTAAAAATGACTGATAAACGATGGCCTAGTGAGGAAGGATGGGTTAAAATGCAAAATGTCATTACTTTGGGTGATGGGACAAAAGTTAATGTACATTTTGTGTACAATAAGATTACTGGAAAATTTGATGATTTCAAATTTAAATAGAGGAGAAAATATAAATGAGTAATTTAAAAATATTAAAGAATTGGGGAGATAATAATTTATTGGAACTAAGTGTTAGTGCAGAATCAGAATTTGTAACAATTCGTCAAATGTGCTATGTACAGGATACAGATTTAAAAAAAATTGGAGAAAAAATTATTGCGTACTCTTTTGATTTTACAGAGGAAACTTATGTGGAATTTGGAAAAAAGAAAGGAGATTTTACACCAGCATTTTCTTTGAGATTTTTACCGACTGATAATTCTGGGCATGTAGAAATAGAGATTGATATGGAGATTGACGATAATCCTGATAGAAAACATAGATGTAAATTTTATATTTATAGCGAGTTAGGGTTGATTGAGCAATTTGGTAGAAGCCTTATTCTGCTATCTGAAAATAAAAATGACGATATCTCATTGAATATTAGAAATTAAATTAACCTGAAATGCGAAAATAGCCAAAAATTAATTGGAGGTTGAAAAATGGCAACGATTATAATTATTGGAGTAGTAATTATAGGAATTACGCTGGGATTAGGATACTGGAGTTATTTACTGGGAAAAAAGAATCAATCTAATTTTGTTGGCACTATTATTCCAGTAGCTTATTTTGCTGTTCGAGCAATCTTAGCTGTGATGACACAAACTGCGACACATGGGCTAGTATCGTCATTAGTCGGTAGCTTGTTATTCAGCTTGATTTACTATGGCTTATTTGTTTGGGGGAAGCACCGGGCCAATAAGTAATATGAATTAGTCAGTTTAAGATAACCGATATTCGACAAGGGCTAATTGCCGAGTATCGGTTATTTTATAGAACAGTTGAGTTATGAGGGAGGAAACGACATATGTTGGTATTTATTGTAATTGGATTGATTACGGCGGTAATCACAATTGGCTTGGGTTATTGGAGTTATATTTTAGGGAAGCGTAACAAGTCGAATATAGTCGGTAGTGTCATACCAGCTGGTTATTTTATCGTCCGGTTAGTTTTTGTGCTAGTATTGGGCGAAGGCGTTCGAGAACTGATAACCAGTTTAGTCGGTAATTTGGTGATTACCGTTGTCTATGTCCTGCTGTTTGTTTGGGGTCGACAACGATTCAATAGGCAAAAGCAAACAAAATAGTTCGGCTGAAGATCCAGAACGTTAATGAAATTACGCGTTCTGGACTTTTAGACTGTTACCAGTATTAATCAAGGTATCATTTCATGTCTAACGGATCTAGTTGGGTATAATGATATTTATGCCATGATCACAGGGAAAGATGCCGCTACCGGTTACAACTTGGTCACGGGGACACGATGATACTTTGCTTAGAGTCCGTGATGGTAAAATAACTGATGGTGGTATTAACAGCCGACCAGTTCCTGTTATGAAAGATGGAATGCATAAGGTTTCTTGGTATATCAAGAATGGAGTGAAATTACCTTGACAAAAAGATTGAGTGAACAGGAAAGTTACTTTTCAATGTCTGAGTTTTTGGATTCTTATTATTGGGCAAGCAAAGATGATAGCCTCGGAAGTTTATTGGGGAGCGTCACGTTATGGAGTGATGATGGGGAATTGTTTGATCAGGCAATTGCGGAGGACTGGCATACTTTCTTTGGCGACGTGAGCAACGAAAATCACACTGTGTTTGAGAGTTTTCAAGCTGTCAAGCAGTTTGTGAATGAGTATTTGCCGGATATCGCAGCAACGACACCAGTATCAGGAAGCTTGACGTATAACATTAGAATAATTTGTGAGATGACAGAATCTCAACGAAATCAGGAACCCGTGTGGCAAAATTGGGTCGCAGCTGTTAATTGGATTACGAATCCTAATGTTGTGCCAGTCAATGAATCGCCCTTTCTTAAAACGGGGCAATCATTGCCTAATCCAAAGGAAAAGGGTTTTCGGCAAAATCAATTTCCAATTGCCAAGGTTTTGCCAGCGCCACGACCAGAAATTCCGATGGGGCCCAGTCTGGAAAAGGTGGACTTGACACAGTCGTATTATGCGTTTGTGAAATTTTTACAGCATTATTATCAGGTTAGTGATGATAGTGAATTGGGTAATTTTTTGCAGCAAAATAGAGCTATCAGTGAAAATAATGAAGAATATCGCTATTGGAAGGGGAAGTTTTCGAGATGCTCTGGTAATAAAAAGCTATTAGATATTTTGAAGGCCTTCTTAATGGTAAGGGATTATTTTGAAATTGAATTTCCGGACAATGCACTGCATACGCATCCTGTACGTAAATTGAGTTGTAATCTCTGGAAGGCAGCGTATCTGCCACACAGCCAACGTATTCAGACTGAGGTTTGGCAGAATTGGTTAACGGCAGTTCATCAAGTAATAGAGTAAGTGACAATGTCATTTGATAATCAGTTGAGTTCTCAATTTAAAGATCAAGAGGATAGTTATAATGCGATTATTTTGTTGTATGATTATAGCTATGATAAAGAACAAGTTGTTAGGAAAATTGCTACAGGTGAGAACTATCGTATTAATTACATAGGAACAGTAATTTATGAAGATGAATAACTAAAATAACATACATCGCACTGTTTTAGTTAGGTTCTCCGGTAGCTAGTGGTGATGAAGTAATGTTAAGAATCTAGCTTATTTGAGAATTGATATTTTCCTGAATTTTAAACTTGAGTTCAATCTCGAATTGTCAAATCAAGTGTAACACCCTCGAGCCATTCTTAAATAGTGGGCTAATTAATATCTGTAGAGCCATCCATTGATGGCTGATGGGCAAGTGTTTGCCGTGGCCAGTATTTCAAAGCATCTTTGATAGTTTGAATTCTAGTGATAGTTAAGGCTTGTATGCACGGACTTTCCTTATAGAATAAACTCCCTGATTTACTATGACTTATTTATTTGGAGGAGCGTCTGGCTAATGGGTAAAATGAATTAGTCAGTAGAAATAACTGGTATCCGATGAGAAATAATTGCCGGGTACCGGTTATTTTTTAAGAAAATATTGAAGGAGTTTCAAGCTAACCCAAATAATTTTGGATTTGAGACACCTTCAGCTAATAGAAATCATAAATATGAACAATAAAAAGGAGAAGAAAAAACAATGAAAATATTAAATATTTTTGATGCAGTAAGGGATGGAACGTTTCAAGACTTTAAAAATTTTTATGAAGGAAATATTAATGTGATTAGTGGAAACTTGGATTTGAATTTATTATGTATGGCAGTTACTAATGATAAAAATCCAGAAGAAAAACTTCAAATAATAAAGTTCTTATTTGCTGAAGGAATAGATGTGAATTATGCTACACAAAAAGAAAAACGAAATGCACTTCATTTATTTTATTTTTGTGTTTTGCGACCTACTATAGAATATGAAATGGAAATAACAAATCTTTTCATTAAACATGGAGTGAATGTAAATGCGACAGACAAATACAATGCAATTCCATTGAAATATGCTATTACAATAAATAATTTGCCAACTTCGGACAATAAAGAAATGTATCAGTTGCTGCTGAATAAAGGATCAGATTACAATTTGAAAGATGGATTTGGCAAATCATGTTTAGACTATGCGAAAGAATATTCTTGGAGAAATGATTTTTTAGATATTGTAAAAGAGTATGAAAATAGCAAAAAATGATTGGAGATTGAAAAATGGCAACGATTATAATCATTGGAGTAGTAATCATAGGAATTACGCTGGGCTTAGGATTCTGGAGTTATTTACTTGGAAAAAGGAATCAATCTAATTTTGTTGGCACTATCATTCCAATAGCTTACTTTGTCGTTCGGACAGTTTTAGTTGTGACGACACAAAATACGACACATGGGTTAGTATCGTCATTAGTCGGTAGCTTGTTATTCAGTTTGGTTTACTATGGTTTATTTGCTTGGGGGAAGTACCGGACTAATAAGTAATATGGATTAGTCAGATAAAAATAAAATAACCGATATTCGACAAGGATTAATTGCCGAGTATCGGTTATTTTATAGAAAAGTTTAGACAAGTTGAGTTATGAGGGTAGGAACGACATATGTTGGTATTTATTGTGATTGGATTGATTACGGGGGTAATCACGATTGGCTTGGGCTATTGGAGTTATGCATTAGGGAAACGCAATAAGTTGAATTTAGTTGGTAGTGTCATACCAGTTGGTAATTTGGTGATTACCGTTGTTTATGCCCTACTGTTTGTTGGGGGACGACAACGATTCAATAAGCAAAAGCAAACAAAATAGGTCGGCTGAAGATCCAGAATGTTGATGAAATTACGCGTGCTGGACTTTTTAGACTATTGCAGGTATTAATAAAGGCATTATTTCGTTTTTGACGAATCTAGTTAGGTATAATGATATTTATACCATGATTACGGGGAAAGTTGCCGTTACCGGTAAGAAGTGTTTATGCTTAGCAGGTGTGGCTTGGACATCCCTGAACTCTGTGCCTGTCTCAGGAAAGCAAAGAAGTGAGGTAGAATATATGGATGTTGATGAGAATTGGTGGCATGAGAGCGTACTAAAAGAGTTCCATAAAGGTGGTAAGCCTAATCCAGATTTTAATCCTAAAGCTTCTAAGAATACCCATATCCCTGTCGGTAAATAGAGAAAGAGTAGAGAAATATGAATATAGAAGAAATCAACTCAGAAATATTAAAGGTTAACAATTATTTAAAAAAATGTTTATGGATGGATTTTGAATTTGCTAGTGTGGATGGTGGAGATATTGTTGCAGCAGGTAGAATAGATACTTCATATGATGAGTTTGCTATTAACATTGATTTCAGGAAACCTTATTATCTGTCTAGTTTGCTGTATTGGAACTTAAATAATTCTAAGCCATTTATAGAGTTGGTAGCAGGCAAAGAAATGTGGAAAGTCATCGATAAATACCAAGTAGAAGAAGGAAATTATATATTTAAGATTAATGCTGAAGATTTTGACACAGCACCAATAATTATTGCTAGTAAAGGTCTTAAAGCTGAAATAATAAATAAAGATCCATTTTAAAAACAAGAATCCCTGAGTTATTAAATCAAGTACAATACTTTCAACTCGTTCTTAATCAGGATTTTAGCTAATTAGCCCATTCCAGATGGCTTTGGATAACTTGAAGACCAGTGATGGTTCAGGAGCGCATCGATTGGTCCTTGGGTATGAGTTTCTGGTTCAACTGTGGCTTTTGTTAGTCCAGTGTTCCACGATTAATATGGTATACCATTGTGCTAATCACTTATGACAAGTCTGAAAATTCTTAGCTATTATCAAAATTTGCAGCTTTTAAATGTTCTGGACCATATCCATGATTTGCTGGATAAGACAGTGATGGGTATGGCAATGGAAAGGGTGATGTTGGACCTCGTAAAGGTATTCAAAAATAGTAAAAAATGACAATGATTATCATTATTTGAGCAGTCATCATAGGAATTACGCTGGGATTAGGATTATGGAGTTATTGGTTGAGAAAAAGGACCCAAACTAATTTAGTAGATGTCATTATTCCAGTAGCTTATTTTGCCGTTCGAGCAATCTTAGCTGTGATGATACAAACTACGACACATGGCCTAGTATCGTCATTAGTTGGTAGCTTGTTATTCAGTTTGGCTTACTATGGTTTATCTGCTTGGGGGAAGTGCCTGGCTAATAAGTAATGTGGACTAAACCGATATTCGACGAGGACTAATTACCGAGTATCGGTTATTTTATAGAAAAGTTTAGATTGGTTGAGTTGTGTGGGAGAAAACAACACGTGTTGGTATTTTATCGTCCGGTTAGTCTTTGCACTGGTACTCGATGACGGCATTCGAGAACTGATAACCAGTTTAGTCGGTAATTTAGTGATTACCGTTACCTATGTCGGGGACGACTGGGACGCCTTCAGAAAAACTTTCTCTGAAACCTGGGACAGATACCTCTGTATATAGAGTAATTAAGAAAATTCCAAATATTGAACGAGCAAAAGTTGTGCCTTGGTTTGGTATGCCAAGTGGGGGAATTTAAAGCAAACTTTCTATGTCTATTGAAGAACTTGTTAAGGGAGGATATATTGAGTTAATAACAAAATAGGAGTGGTGTAATGTTTAAACTGTCAACAGAAGATTTGAAAATTTACATATTAGAAAGAGTTTCCAGGTTGGGAAATATTAATATTAAAGAGTACAATTTTTTGGAAAACAAGCATGGAAGTGAAGATGGCTTTTATATTTATTCGGATGGTCAGCGATATCATTTTGTGTATAGTGAGCGAGGAACAGAAAATAAGCATAATGTGACAGATAATCTTTTTGAGATAGCATATTGGGTTATTAGTTCTATTACAGATACGTTAGCAATAAGATATGTGAGAACGCGCGTTTTACCAAATCAAAGTCAAAGAAAAATTATTTTTGATAAAAAATTAAGTCTGTTAAGTATAGTAGGTGAAAATTATAAGAAAGCTGGAGAAATAGAAATTAGTGAAATATTGAAAACATCTCCTTTATAGGTATCCTGAACTGCCGGATTAAGTACAAACTTTCAGACTAAGCAAGTAATCTAGTTAATCAAAGTCTGGTAGCAATCTTATTGCTAATTAGTAACTAAGAATTTGATGTAGCTACTGGCTCGAGGTGTTTAGGATAGCTTGAGAACTAATAATGGTCAGAAAACAACGAATAGTCTTTGAGTATGAGCTCCCCAATTAATTGATTCTAGTTCTCGTTAGTACCATATTCTTGTGTTGAGTAAGAGCGTGCAAAGCGGATGATTGCTGAATATTGGTTACTTCTTAAGTAAAGTCGCGAAAAATAAAATAATGGTAGAAGATTTAGTATGAATCCTCCAGAAGAAATTAAAGGAAGCTCAAGGTATATTCAATATCACCCTGGTGGTCACCATGGCGATTCACCTTATTATAAAGTTTCTTCTCCAGAACATGGAATTATTAGGATTTATACGAATGGGAAGGTTGTGAAATGATGACTGAGGACGTAGAAAAGTTGACAATGTTATATGACAGGGTTATCGAGAATCTTCAATAGTTTTCAATGTCTCCAGAGAATCAGATAAAACAATTAAAAGGTTTTTCGGTCGCTGATGAACTAGCTTCGGATTTTTCTGATATTACATTAAATTATGCAAAGAAATTATTTGAAAATGCTTGGATAACTACAAAACAGTATTAGCAGTTCCTGAGCATTGATGAAAAATTAGAGGATATGAGTAAGAATAAGGCGCTTTGGTGTGAAGAAGCACTTAAAGATGCTAGTGAGTGGAACAAATGTAGGAAGGCTGGAACAAAACTGCTAGCATCTTTGGAGGACGAACGCTTGACCTATTCTTAAACAATGATCGATTTAATCAAGGCTTGGTGGAATATCCATGCCTGCTTGATAACCAGGTATTTGCTGTGGTTGGTGATTCAAAGCATCTTGAATAGATTTATTAATAAGGAATACTCTTTTTATTGAATTTAAAATTTATTCAGTTAGTAAGAAAATTGTGAATTTAATAGTTACTTCTATCAATGATATTCAAAACAGTGATTTTATTTTTAAATTAGGAACATATCCAAAGCTAACCCTATTATTGACATATATGAGTTCGAATATGAGGATGTCATTACTAGCAATAGTAGTTTTGAATTTTATATGGGGGAGAAGAAAATATTCTTTATACTTGATAATGAAGAATAAAACAATCAAGAATCAGACAGTAGGTTCGGTTATTTTATAGAAAATCTTAGACAAGTTGAGTTATGAGAGAGGAAATAATACATGCTGGTATTTATTGTAATTGGATTGATTACGGCGGTAATCACAATTGGCTTGGGTTATTGGAGCTATATTTTAGGGAAGCGTAACAAGTCGAATTTAGTTGGTAGTGTCATACCAGTTGGTTATTTTATCGTCCGGTTAGTTTTTGTGCTAGTATTGGGCGAAGGCGTTCGAGAATTGATAACCAGTTTAGTCGGTAATTTGGTGATTACCGCTATCTATGTCCTGTTGTTTGTTTGGGGACGACAACGATTCAATAGGCAAAAGCAAACAAAATAAGTTGGTTAAAGGTTCAGAGCGCTGATGAAGCACGCGTTTTGGGCTTCTTAGATACTTACAAGTGATGGATACTAAAATCTATCTAATTAATGCAGCAATCAAGGCTTTTCCAAAAAAACATCTAAGAGCAGTGCTGAAATTGCCACGAATTGCCAGAAAACAGAGCGAGGCGGCGTAATGGCTGTTCTAAACTTAAGGCTATGTTGTTGAGGATAGCAGTTATCAAATGAATGAGAATTAATTATTTTGACGCATATTAAAAATCAGTCCGTCGTATTCTGCCGTGATAAAGGCAGAGAATGCGATGGACTGATTTTTTGAAACCACTAATTTAACAAGCTAGGATCAATCTGGCGGTCTTTAAAGTAGTACAGACGGTCGTGATCATTAATGTGTCGCAAGATATGGGCGGGATTCCCCACGGCGACGACGTTATCAGGTAAGTCTTTGGTCACGATGCTACCAGCGCCAACGACGACATTGTCGCCAATCGTAATACCGGGTAGTACGATGGCACCTGCGCCGAACCAACAGTTACGGCCGATATGAACTGGCATATTGTACTGATAAGCTTGTTCGCGCAATGATGGCAAAATCGGATGGCCCGCGGTTGCAATTGTCACGTTGGGGCCGAACATCGTATAGTCGCCAACGTAAATATGGGTATCATCTACCAGTGTTAGGTTAAAATTGGCGTAAACCCCCTTGCCAAAGTGGACATGGTGCCCACCAAAGTTACTGTGAAACGGTGGTTCGATGTAACACTTCGGGCCGATTTCTGCGAACATCTTGCTAAGTAGAATTTGGCGCTTGGTTAGTTCGCTGGGCCGAGTTTGGTTGAAATCATAGAGCTGATCGAGATAGCCAAATTGGCGTTTTTCAAGTTCAGGGTCGTTAGGTAAGTAGAGTTCGCCAGTATGAAGACGATCGTTATTATTGGTCATTAATTAAACTTCCTTTCGTGGATGATGGCTGCCGGTAATCAAGGCTAAGCCACCTAAAATGAGCATAATCCAAATGAGAACGTTGGCGGTGAGCGTCTGCGGCCCAAGTTGGCCGAGACTGTTCCAGACCAGTGGCGCAAAGAAAGCGCTGATAATGGTGGCAATCGTCAGGTAGCTACTCAGGACGTTGACTTGAATGGTATCCAGGCCAGTATTGCTAGTGAAGACCAAATATGGCCCGGTGTACGAGTAAATAAAGTTGAAAAATACGGCAGCGCCAATAGCCACAGTTGCATTGGATGCCAACCATAATACTAAGACTGAAATAGCTGCTCCGGCATAGCCTAAGGTTAAGGTGAACCGGTGTAAATAGCGGTATAGATAGCCAAAGGTGAGACCAGCCAGCAAGCCACCGATGTTCATGGCTGCTAAGGTTAAGTTGATAGTGGCAGCGTTACCAAAATGACGGGCGCTAAAGTAACTCGGCAGCTTTAATTGAACGCCCCAGATGAGTAGATAGGTGATAAAGGTAAGTCCTAGTAACGTCCACTGGTGCCGTGGTAGTTGTGTCTTTTCAGTGCGTGCGTGATTAGTCGTTGTTGATGGAACAGTGGGTTCCGGTACGAACCACGCCACGCCCCCAGCAACAATCACCAGTAGCCCGTATAGCCAAAAGACGGCATGCCAACTGAGACTGATCAGCAGGCCTGCTAATCCTAGCAATATCGCGTTACCTAGGGCTGAGAGGCCCGTCTGGTAACCTAACAGTCGGGCCCGTAAATCACCTGTAAAGCTGTGGGTCAACAAACTGATGGCATGTGGTGAAAAGAGGCCGACGCCTAATCCTAATCCGAGCCGACTGACCATGATTACGGTAAAGTTAGTCGTGATAGCGGGAATCAGTCCCATGATGGCGCTGATCAAGAGTCCACTAATCACGATTGGCCGTAATCCCCACCGGCTTGTTAATCGGGGGTTGAATAACAAAGTAATCAATGCGCTACAGTTGGCGATGGTGACGAGCCATTCAATCAGCGTAGTCGGGACGGTGGGAAAGGTCCGTTTGAGCTGGGGAATGATTCCTGTAATAACGGTAGTGATGCCTGTTACAGTGGAGAGGCTAAGAATACTGATGGTGGTGGTCAACCGTGGCTGCATGGCTTACGCCTCCAACCAGTTTTTGATCCACTGTAAGACGCCTTGTTCTTGGTTTGTACCTGTCGTGGCGTTGGCTACGGCTGTCACGGCTGGTTGAGCATTCGCCATGGCAACGCCGCAGCCGACCTCCCGGAGCATTTCTAGGTCATTGCCCCCATCGCCAAATGCAGCCATGTCTGCGAGGTCGATTCCGAGAACCTGTCCGAGTTGCGCTAAGCCAGCCGCCTTATTCATGCCGGGTTGGATAATGTCGATGTCGCCATGACCACTGCTGGTTGGTTCGGCGATACCCGTCAGTAACTCGCGTAGTTGCGTCACAATCGCTGTGGTGCGTTCTGGTGGACATGTGATGGCGAACTTCATAATGTCATCATCAAGCTGGTCGTAACTTTCAACGACGGCTAAGTGATGATAATAATGTCGCATTTGCGCCACGTGCTCAGGATTAGTGGTCGTTAGGGTGTAGGCACTTTTGGCACCGCAAACCAGTAGCTTTAAATCCGGGATGGTTTGAATCTTATTCAGAATCGTCTGGATTGCGTCTGGCTGAAAGGCGTTAAGTGCGTAAACGTGGTCGGCATCGCGGATATAAGCCCCATTTTCAGCAAGGTAGATCATCTCAGGATAGTCCTTGAAGAAGGACTTGAGTTGGAAATATTGATTGCCGCTTGCAATCACGAACCGTACGCCCCGTAGTTGTAATTGTTGATAAAGCAGTGCAAATTGAGCTTCGTCGTAAGTCATGTCGTCACGCAAAAAGCTGCCATCCATATCAGTTGCCATTAATTTAATCATGGTTAAAATCTCCCGTCGTTTAATTGATAGCCGTAGCTTACCACGAAATTCAGATCACGAAGGGACATTTTTAGAGGCAACTAGTATCAATTCGGTGATACCGGGCATAGGCTTGACGATAGTCAGTAGGCGTCATACCCTTCCAAGATTTAAAATTCCGATTGAACGTCTTACTATTCGGAAAGCCGCATTGCATGGCAATATATTCAATCTTATGGTCGGTCTCTAACAGGAGGCGACGGGCGTTCATCAATCGGATCAGTCGTAAGTATCGGTTAACGGATAGTTGAACGTTTGCATTGAATTGCTGATTCAAAGTGGTCAACGAAACGTGAAATTGCTCGGCAAGGGTATTACCATCGATGGGCTCAGCGTAATGTTGATTGATGGCAGTCATGACCGTATCCGTTAATGTCAAGTTAGGGCTGACCGTTGTTGCAGTCAGAGGAACGGTAAACGTTTGACCCAGAGTGACAAGTAACTGGTAAAAGTGGCTGAGAATTTGTAATCTCAGCAGATCGGTCGTGGGGGTCGTCAACAGGTCGTGAATCGTGACTAATTGTTGGCGGACATCGGCGTAGGCTTGTGGGTGAGTTTTCGATGAGGCCGCGCCGTTCAATGTCAATTGCCAGTTCGCACTTGCCGGAATTTGAGTTTGTAAGAAATCGTCGTCAATGATGATGCCGAACTCTACCCAGTCAACTTCGGTGGGCCCACTAGCGCTGTGAACCACGCGTCGATTAGTAGTCCAAAGGTCACCAGGCCGATATTCATTCGTCTGTCCATCGGTGACGAATTTTAAGGTCGTACCGCTGACGAGATAATTTAACTCAATCCCTTGGTGCCAGTGTGGGGCAACGTTGATATCAGTCAATGGATCATGTTCGTAATATTTAAAGGGGAGGCGGGGAATTGTCTGGACCGTCTCGTGTAAGATTTTCATCACTAAACCTCGCTTCAAGATTTTGTAAAATCGCACCGCTTCCTTTCAAAAATCAACCTTGATGGCTGACGCGCTATGCTATATTAGAATTATAGTTCGCGATGAGCGGTGGCATGACTTAATTGTAACCGTATTCGCAGTTGAAAGGAACGAAAACCCATGACAATTAAATTAATTGCGATTGATATTGATGACACGCTTCTGGATTCAAAGGGGCAATTATTACCAAGTACGATTGCGGCAGTTAAGGAAGCCCACGACCAAGGGATTAAGGTGGTTTTGTGTACCGGCCGGCCACTTGCTGGGGCGCAACATTATTTAGATGCGTTAGGCCTTGCTGGTGATGACCAGTACGTGATTACGTATAACGGTGCTGTAATCGAGAGCATTGCTGGCCGGATCGTCGCCAAACATTTAGTGGATAATGCGCACTATCGGCAATTAACCGCGTTTGGAAAACAACATCACGTGCCCTTTAACGTGCTCGATGCGGACAGTACGATCTATACAGCTGACCGCGATGTTAACTGGGTCACAGTTGTACAGGCGTGGGAAAACAAAGCTGGGCTGTTGATTCGAGACCCTGACGATTTACCAGCTGATTTTCAAATTGCCAAGGGGGGTCTTTGTAGGTGAAGGCCCGCAACTCGATGCCGTAGAAGCGCAAGTTAAGACGACTTTTGGTCGGGACCTGTACGTGGTACGTGCGGCAACTAACTTCTTGGAACTGATGCATACTGGTGTCAACAAGGGGCAGGCAGTTCAGGATTTAGCGGCAGCTCTGGAAATACAACCGGACGAAGTGATGGCACTGGGAGACGAACAGAATGATCTGCCAATGTTTGCTTTCGCCGGAACAGCTGTCGCGATGGGCAATGGCAGTGATATTGCTAAGGCACACGCTGATCACGTGACGGCTACTAATGATGCGAACGGGGTCGCAGCTGCGATTCGGCAGTGGGCATTATCGGATTAACTCGGATGATTATTTTTAGCGAAACAGTTGACAAGACTACGCAATGAGTTTATGATTGCAAATATTAAAAATAAATGAGACTAAACGTGATGATCAGGAGAGTAAAGTCAGGGTAATCTTAAGCGAGCCGCTGGATGGTGTGAAGCGGTGGTGAGCCTGGCTGGAAAGTAGCCTGAGAACTGCTAATGCGACGAGCTGGAGTGTTAGCTGGGTGCCCCCATTAACGGGCCAACGTATCGTCAGTTAACATTACTGTTTGGGGAAACCCGTCATCGGTGTTGGTAATTGGCCGTACGCGCAAAGGTGACGAGCTGCGGTTCGTGACGAATTAAGGTGGTACCACGCGTTAGCGTCCTTACAAAATCAATTGATGATTTTGTAAGGACGCTTTTTTAGTCCCATGGCAGTTGAGAGGATGGAGACAATGCGCTTAACAAGTAGTGATGGTGGTTTGTATCGAGTGCTCTTACTAGTGATTGTTCAAACTGGTTGATGAGAACGACGCTTAACGGAGGAGAGACGACTATGCAAATAACGCGAAAATTAACAATCAAACATTACATCATTATTGGATCAATGCTCTTTGGGATGTTTTTTGGGGCTGGCAACTTGATTTTCCCAATTCACTTAGGGCAGCTAGCGGGGGGCCAATTGGTTGACAGCTGGTTGGGGATTCTTGCTGACAGGGACACTATTGCCACTGTTAGGAATTATCGCCATCAGTGTGACGCACAGTAGTGGGATTTATGAGCTAGCGCGGCCAATTGGTAAACGCTACGCGACGATTTTTATGGTACTGACTTGTGCGACTTTGGGACCCTTGTTCGCGACGCCGCGGACAGCCACTACGCCGTTTCAAATTGGCATCGCTAGCCATGTGAGTTCGGCACAGGCACAGTGGTATTTATTAGCTTACTCATTGATTTTCTTCAGTATCACTTACTGGGCAGCTCGTAGGCCCACCCGGATCGTCGATACGATCGGTAAATTGTTAAACCCAGCTTTTCTGATTTTGCTCGCCTTAATTTTTGGGATTGCCTTCAGCCGGCCGTTAGGGACCACGAATGCGACACCGACCGCGGCCTACCAACACGGCGCGTTCTTGAACGGCTTTTTGCAAGGGTATAATACGATGGATGCGTTAGCTGCCTTGTTGTTCGGAATTGCAGTTGTCACCACGATTCGGGGCCTTGGTCAACGGGATGCCGGAGCGATTGCTAAGACGGCCGCCAAGTCTAGTTTGTTGAGTATTAGTTTAGAAGCAGTCATTTATCTTGGCCTGATCTGGATTGGCGCGACGTCGTTATCGCAATTTAAGTTGTCTGCGGATGGTGGCATTGCCTTTGGTCAGATTGCCAATGCTTTTATGGGCACGCCGGGTGCGATTGTTTTAGCGATTATGGCGACCTTGACGTGTCTGACAACGGCAGTGGGTTTGGCGACGTCGTTTGCGGAAGCCTTGCACGCTAAATTTCCTAAAATCAGTTATCGCGCTTGGAACCGCTTGGCCTGTGGGGCCTCATTTCTCATCGCTAATATTGGGTTGGATCAAATTATTGCATGGTCGACGCCGATGCTGATGTTCCTGTATCCGTTGGCGATTACACTGATTATCTTAGCGATTGCCTCACCGCTATTTCATCGTGATCCGCTCGTTTATCGATGGACGACGGCGTTAACTTTGATTCCAGCGTTCATTGATGGTCTAGGTGCTGCACCAGCCCTGATTACTCGGTTAGGATGGGTTCAAACGATTCTTGCATGGGATCAACGCTACTTACCATTAGCTAAACTAGGATTTGATTGGGCACTTCCCGCCATTATTGGTCTACTGATCGGCTTGGGCTGGCACTATGCGCGCCGCTTCCAGAACGCCCATGCTTACAAGATGAGCCAGGACTAAAGGTGTATGATAGATGGTAAGACTTTTGATGGATGGGTGAGCACATGGATTTTTTGGGAATACTTTGTTTGTTGATTTTGGCGACAACCCTCGCTGGGCACTTTGCTCACCGTGCGGGGATTCCTGCCGTGATTGGTGAGATTCTGGTCGGGGTGATATTAGGGCCGGCACTACTTAACTGGGTCCATTTAACGACTTTAGTTCAAACGTTCTCAGATATTGGGGTCGTGGTACTGATGTTTATCGGTGGACTGGAAAGCAACTTAGCACTTTTACGTAAGTATTTACGCCCTGCCATTATCGTGGCTATTATTGGAGTGATCTTTCCAGTCGTTATTATGGGGCTTGCGAGTCGCTTCTTTCAGTTTAGCTGGTTTGAATCACTGTTTATCGGTGTCATCTTTTCAGCCACGTCGGTTTCGATTTCCGTGGAGGTACTAAAGGAATTTAAAGTGTTGGATACTAAGGAAGGAGCCACGATTCTAGGGGCAGCGGTCGCTGACGACATTATCGGGGTGATTCTGTTGAGTATCATGATTGCAATGATGGGTGGTCAGAGTGGCGTTGCCCAGACTAATCTCGGTATCGTGCTCTTGGAACAGGTTGGCTTCTTCATAGGGGTCTTCATCGTGATTAAGTGGGTTGCCCCGTATCTGATGCGCTTGAGTGATCATCTGTTGATGGCTGCCAGTCCAACTATTATGGCGATTATTATTTGTTTAGCGTTGGCATGGTTGGCAGAACTAGTGGGCTTGAGTGGTGCTATAGGTGCTTTCTTCGCCGGAGTCGCAATTGCACAAACTGATTACCAACACGTGGTGGACGTTAGTATTGAACCAGTGGGCTACACGACGTTTATTCCATTATTCTTCGTCAGTGTGGGTTTAAATATGACGTTCAAAGGGGTCTGGCAATCGCTACCGTTCATCGTGGTCATGACGGTGCTCGGTGTGTTAACTAAGTTGTGGGGTTGTGGACTGGGCGCGAAGTTAAATGGGTTCAGTCGCCATAGTAATTACTTAGTCGGTGCCGGTATGATTTCGCGTGGTGAAATGGCATTGATAACGGCACAAATTGGGTTTTCAGCGCACTTACTATCAAACGATTACTATTCGGATATTATTTTGGTCATCATTGTGGTGACGATGATTGCCCCGTTCGTCTTAAAGAATGCCATTCATCGTGCCGGTCAGGTGACTGCAACACATAGCATCATAGAAGAGCATTAACCACATAGATTGGGCGGAAGTTAAGAGCCGCTTGGACGCCGTAGTATGGACTACGGCGTTTTTTTGAACCTGTGTGATTTAACGGAATGAGCGAGGGTGGTACATTAGTGAGTTGACTTACTGTCGTGGTGTTGGTGGTGGGTTGTACGAGAATAGCTAAAAATATGACGGTTGTAGAAATATCGTCCAATAAATCGGGTAGGCGTTATATTAAAAGTGTGGAAGGTAATTAAGAATTGACTGAAGAATCTTGGATTATGCTAAAATGAAAAAGGTAACGGATGGTAAGGATATGGTGGGGAGTAACTATTATAAAAAGAAGACGACGTTGGTTCCGAAAGCTATAATTGGTGGATAGGTGATATCAGAAGGAGCTTGATAAATATGGAAGAAATTATATCTTTTGAATTTTCTAATGGTTCGAAACTTTTAGATAGTAATGTCTATGAATATAAAGTAGGTAAAGAAGGGACTATTAAAATAGACTTTCCAGATAGTAATGGCTTTGTAGCTGTTCATAAAAATAATACTGAAACAGCATATATTAAGGCCCCTTATATGAAATTTTGCACAGGTAGACATGCCTAGAATAGGTTATGTTTAAATTTTTGAAAAACAAAATAATGGCAGATTTATTCGCCAAAATAGCCCAAAACCTCGTTAGGAGATTTTGGGCTATTTTTTCATAGGATGAAAAAGTAAACGTCAGTCTTACATCAACCCCGATTAAATCGACAGATGAATGATGCTTTTACCTTAAGGGGACTATAGCAAACTTACTCGTATTTTTCTTTCTAGCTTTGAATAATCATTTATAATCCGCTATCGCCCAGCAGCCCCATCACTAAGCCCTTGATTAAATGAGCTAATGATTGAAGGATCACTAATCACATAGATTGCGAAAACGACAATAAGCGCTACCAGCAAGCTTCTCACTGGGTATTTCTTAATTATGTTTATTGTTTTATTGAGCATTAACGTGTGCCTTACCTTTTATATTTAAATTAATGTGCCAATAATTAAAACGGCGTCTGAGATCCAATGGACATAGATGCCGCTCCGTAAAGTATTGGCAGATCGCCATGAAGCAGTTATTGGATAACGCGTAATACCGACGATTAAAGGATAAATCCAGTTGAAATGATAATGTGGAAGGTGCAGACACGCAAATACGATGCACCCCAATACATTGATAATCGGCCACGCATATTTTTTTTAGTTGTGTTTGCGATAATAAGCGAATCAACGGAAGTGAAATAGAGGCCATTCCGACTTCCTCACCAACTAGTGATACTAGTAGCGTGAAGGCTATCCATACTCTTTCAATTAAAGGATAATCTCGCCCAGTTGAACTAGTTGTCAATGTTGTATTGTGAAATGACAATAAAGCATGCGAATTAATGATAGCTATAACCACAATCGCAGTGACTTCCAGAACAAGCAATAAAAGCACATACTTAACTACTATGCGCCACTTTGGCGAGGGTAACGGTTGAAAAAACAGTTTTAAGTTAGAAAAAACCATATAGCATGACTAAACTAATTATTCCGGCTGTAAGCATTGCTAACCAATCAAAATAAATATTAAGAAAGATCGCACCCATATAACCAGCCACAAAGAGCACTAACACTAGCGGGTAATATTTTTCTTTGAAATCAATTTCTATCACTTATTATAATCCCTTGAACCACCAAGCACGGCCCGTTCAACCGCGCCAAACGCATAACCAATAGCGTATCCAATTCCATTTTTACGACTCCGACGGTTACCAGAAATATTCTTTTCAGCGTCAGCAGTTAATTCTTCAAATTCATTTAAAACAGTTAATTTAATTTTCATAATATACGCTCCTTAATTTAAGTCCATTTATTAACGACGGATTGCTCTGCCAGCTTCGCCATCATAAAATCCTTTTCTTAAACTAGACCAGAAATTTTTCCAAGCGCCTCCCCCAACAACCCCGTTCAACTTATTATTAGAAATAGGTGCAAATGCATCTACTACATCCAAATCCTTAATCATTTTGTTCACAGTCATACCTCTCCCTTTACTGTAGCAGTTAAAAATGGTTCTATGCGCTACGTATTTTTAATGCACTTATTAATATACGCTACAATTTAAAAAAAATTATTTTAAATTTGTTATCGTACTATTTAATCGATTTAACGTAACTTGAAAGTTGAATGTCTGACGATCCCATAACATTAATGGGATTATTTTTGCTATGACGAATTGTTAAATTAAGTGCAATATTTTACCAAAGAAAACTTCACTTGGCCTTTTTCATTTCAAGCTCTTACGTGGCGATTATTTAAATCTATGACTAATGTGATAATTCCTTGATTGTTGAGGTCGTTTAAAGTAGTTCTTTTTTGGAAATGTGTTCGCAAATCAAGTCGTTGGTATTTCGTTAGTTTTGCGGTGTGGTGGTCTGGGCGCGAAGTTAAATGGGCTCAGGCGTCATGGTAATTGCTTAGTCGGTTCTAACATGATCTCTCATACACCGGTTATAAAAAAGCTATTCATCTTGCCGGTCAGATGGGCACAACACATCGGACTGGAGAAGAAAATTCAACACCTAGATTTTGGCGGAAATTAATGGCCGCTTGGATACCATAATTTTGAGCCTAGGAGATTGAATGGCGAAGCTAGACTGGAATCTTTGCGTGTTGACTTTAATTGTTGGTTAAACGTCTATTTTCGTGGTATCGATGAATTATTGTACGATAATATCTAAAAATATTACGTTTATAAAAATATCGTACAATGATTCGACTAAGCGGTATATTAAAAGCGTAGAGAGAGTGATATCAAGCAGTTCGATTGAATTGAATGAAAGCGATTTCTTGTGTGTGAGTCTATATTAAAAATAATTGTTGTTTAGAAAGCAGTGGGAAGATGCTTGAAAGAATTACAGGATTTATTATTATATGTTTTGCTATTTGGCAAATTTATACTGCCTATTTAGCATTTAAACAGGTAAAGCAGGTTGGCAACAAAAGTACTTCACCCTTTATTGCGTTGGGTGTCTGGTCAGGATTATCTTTTGGTATTTTGATGGTTGCGTTTGGAATTGCATTGGCATTTAATGCGATTTGATGATATTCACTGAAGGGGGATGTTTGAAATGGAAAATTTAAAGTTGCATTTCAAATGTATATCGTGAAATGCAAACGGGACTTAGATGTTTATCAAAAGTTGAATGCTTTAAGGAGGAAATGCAATTATGAAAAGTTTAGATAAAATTGCCGGGTTAGGTATCGAAATGGCAGAAAAAGATTTGACTACCGTTGAAGGTGGAAAAAACTATTCTAAGACATGGTGGTACAAGAGCCTTACATTGCTGGGAAAGGTAGCAGAGGGAACTTCGAGTGCATGGCATGGTTTAGGTTAAAAATAACAGCTATTAGGAATTAGCAAAATAATGATGGACTAGTCAATAGTGAAATGATTGGTTCATCATTATTTGATTGTATTCAGAAAGAACAATTAGGTGGGACGGTGTTGTATCATGATTAAATTTAAAGAACGGGGAAATGTTTCATTTAGCAATTTCAGGCTGAAGGAGCATCAGTGTGATTATGAACCGATTATTGGATTAATAATGGTTAAAAATCAAGAAAGGCGGATACTGCAAACGCTAGAATCAATTGTGAACATCTGTGATCAAATAATAATGGTTGATACAGGCTCTAGCGATAACACTGTTGCAATTGTAGAAAGTAATTATAACAGTGTGTTAATAAAGCATGTAGACTGGAAAGAAGATTATGCAGCCATGAGAAATAAATGTCTAACTTTTGTTCCAAATGATACTTGGGTTTTGTTTGTAGATTCTGATGAAATATTTTCTAAAGAATATAATTCAGAAGAAATAAAATCCTTTTTATATGAAGTTGATAAAAGATTCCCAAATCAAGACAAAATTTGCACAGTAAAGCAGATGCAACCGGATCGCCCAACATATGTTCGTCCGGAACGTTTTGTAAAGAAAACGGAGACCCTTTATTATTTTGGATATGTGCATGAAGAACCTAGAACTAAAAGAACAGAAAAATTAGTGAAAATTGACACTGATTTAGAACTCATGAACAATGGATTAACAAAGGGAGAATATGCAAAGTTTAATAAGCAACAACGATATGCGATGCTCTTGAAAAAAAACATTGCTTTAGAACCTGATAATCCACGTTGGACAAGCTTAATTTCACCAATTGATATTCAATTAGGGCTGTTTGAACATGACAAGTATGTAGAGAAGCTGAAAAAAGAGATTCTTAAAGATATTCATGGTGATATCACTGAAAATAATGTGAAACAAGGTGAGTATCTTAATTACTTGTTGGAACGATACTGCATTGAGCTAGTGCATTCAGAAAACATGGAACTAGCCAGTAAGTACATTAAGTTTAGTAAAAAGAAATTTCCCTATGACGTAACTTTTATAGTTTTAGAAATGACTATTTTCTTTACGAGTTTAGAACAAGCAAGTTTGAGAGAGCTTAAAAAGATTATCGATTTTACTAACAATACGGATTTTAATATTATTGACAGTGAATCAGAGGGGTCCGAAGATGCACTTAGCGCTGTTGTAATCAAACTTTTACTGTTAGTCGAAAAGTTTGATCAGGCAAAAGCAGTTTATAAAACTATCAGCGATCCAATTGCCAAGGAATTATTGAATGATGAAAAGAAAATTTTAGAATCCTAAGTAGGATGTTCTTAAAGTGGGGATTTTGTATTGAAAAATAACGATATAATAACTAAAATTGCGATTTGTTTTGTTCTTGTACCTATCGTGTTGATAGTTTTACCATATCTAATTAGTCCGATAATTTCCGAAAAGTATGGACAAATGACAGTGGATTTAATTATTTTTTTGGTTGCAATAGTTTTGAGTCAAAACATCTGGCATATAAAGATAAGCTTTTTAAGCTTAAAGAAGCCTTTGAGTCAATTATGCCAGTTAATACCGAGCATTTTATTTTTGTTATTTACTCGATTTAGCACACTTAGCTCAATGTCTTTTCGCTTGATAGATGCACGAATCATACTGACGGTACTATTTATTGCATTGGCAGAAGAAAGTGTGTACAGAGGCCTATTAATTCCGTTAAGCTTAGTTTTCACAAAAAACAAGCAATATACGGCCATTGTTATTAGCGGTGTAGGTTTTGCGTTGGCACACTTGGTCAATATCGTAAATAGTCCCTGGTCGATAGTTATGCTTCAAATGCTGATTGTTTTTGCAAGTGGTCTGCTTTGGGGAACTTTATATTTAAAAACTAACAATTTGTCGCTAACAATTATGTTACATTTCTTAGATGACTTACCGTTGTTCTTAATGAAAGAAACCTCTGAGCTTGTTACACCTACCCGCCCTCAATTAATTTCTGCAATAATGGCGTATCTAATAGTTGTGGGAATAATTGGAATAATAACATTTTTACAAGTTGAGGGATTACATTTATGGAAATTGAAAAAGTGATTTATGAAAGACTATAAATAGTATACAATTTTATTATTACTTAATTATGTGACGTGGTTATTTTTAATGATTTATAAATCTACTAGGGGGATGTGATTGAAAAATTGCATTTCCCTAATTTGATTTTTTAATGTGTTTTGTTAATTGATGCTTTGAAAATCAAAATTGTGCTAACCCTGTTCCTAGAGATAATAAATTTTTTCTGTCGGAATTTAATGTTTATTATAGGCACTCATAAATATAAATTGTTAAATTGGTTGTATTTTGATTTACAATCTCTAATCATTTTTCGTCTAAAACTAAGTTAATGATGAAATTGAGAATTTGTGCTGTTAAGAATGGAGTGAACTAAAATGAAATCCTACAATATGAAATTGAACCGCGATTTTTATAAAGCATATTCTTTTTGGCTAGGGGTGTTAGCTGTGATTGGTCTTGTAGGAGATGTTTTATTAAAGTACAATACCGCGGTTAGCCCGTGGATAATGATATTAATTGCAATCTATTTATTTTTGAGAGCCTTTACAAGTAAGAGAAAATAAATATTATTAACGGTATTTTTGGCATTATTTAAATTTACTTAGAGGAAATGATTTGAACTTGTTCACGAAAAATATATTAATCTAAGTACAGTACTAATGGGAGTTTATCTTGAATTCTTTAGCGCTACACTTAAGTTAATGTTATTTTATCCTCTAAGTATGTTCAAAGTAATCAAGATCTATTCAAAATAGTGACTTTGACATTCATCAAATATTGATTGATAGCATAGTTGGAATTTCATGGTGATTCACGTTTAAATTTAAAAAATGTACGTTAATAGAAATAATTCCTCCGTACTTCAAAAACACATTATCCTAAAAGCGAGGTGATTATTATGAAAATTCAAATTAAAGGTATGAAGCAACTTAGTAATAAGGAAATGCAAAAAATAGTAGGTGGAAAGAGTAGTGCGTATTCTTTGCAGATGGGGGCAACTGCAATTAAACAGGTAAAGAAACTGTTTAAAAAATGGGGATGGTAATTGATTTATTGAATAACTGTTTTTCAAGTTATATTTCGTATAGATGGCGTAAGGTGGGGCATTTTTAAAGAGTCACAACACTTGAAAAGAAGACTATAAAATGATAATTTTGCTGATAAAGTAAACTAATAATCATTATTTTAGAATAGTTAGATAATGATCGAATAAAAAATACTTTAGAGGTAGTAGCTTGGTTGAAATCAGTATCTTCGATAGCGTTATTCAATCGTTTTTCATTTATCTTGGCATTATCTTGGTATATAACTTCATCTTCAGTAATACGAACATTAAAAGAATCATTTATTCGTTGATTTTATTACTAGTGCTGTCCTTAGTAGGAGCTATCTTGGATGACACTACATCGCTAATTTTGGTTTTGGGGGCAATTATTAAGGAAAAGTGCCAACCAAAAATAAATTATTATCATCTAAATGTATTCTTAATGTTGATTTCTAGTCAGATAGTAATTTTAGCTTTGGCTTCTTATTTAAGTAGAGGATTTCTGTATATCTACTTAGATGCCGATAAAATTTCTGGCTTGTCGGAGTATGGTGATTTATTCATTGGTATTGAAATTATTGTGATGTATATTATCGGATTTTTGGTGTTCAATCTTGTGTACAAAATGGTGAGACGATACACAGGCTCGTTTGATATAAGTGATGACGAAAGAATAAATAGGCATCTATTCATTATATTGTTAGCTTTCTTTGGATCAATAGAAATGTTGTTATTTATTAGCAACTTTCAAGGTGTAACAGCTACAATTCAACTAACTTTACTGTTGACATTTGTTTTGATGCTTGGGCTTATTAGTTGGCAAACATTAGAAACGATTAGAGTATATGCTTGGCAAAAAAAGATAGCAGCTGAAAAATTGCAGAATAAGCAATTAAATGATTATCTTAAGAGTGTTGAGCATCAATATCTAGAATTAAGAAAATTTAAACATGATTATAAGAACCTAATTGCTAGTTTAAATACTCAAGATAATATAAGTGAAATTAAGGATTATTTGACCGACTATACCCAGAGCGGAGAATTCAGAGCAAGCCTAAATGACGGTAGCATTGCAAGTGTTCAGCATCTGAAGAATGAGATATTGCGCGGGTTAGTTGTACAGAAGTTTTTTTATGCGAAACAGTGCGGGGTTAAGTTGACGATTGAAATAGCTAACACTGACTTTATTCTCAGTCATGGTGTTACAGTGGCTGTACGTATTATTGGTAATTTATTGGATAATGCCATTGAGCAAGCCCAAAAAATGACTGATAAAATAGTGACAGTAGCTTTTAATGAAATTGATAACACCGCTGAAATTGCCATTAGTAATCCTATCGATTCAGATTTTAATCAGCATCAGATTTTTGAAACTGGTTATTCAACTAAGGGTAGTAATCGTGGCTTAGGTCTGACTAATGTGCGGGATCTTGTTGAACAGCAGAAGGGTTTCTATATGGATATTGAAACCAAGAAAAATTATGTCACAATGACGTTAATTGTTACGGAGGATAAATAAGTGTTTCCAATTTATTTATTAGAAGATAACGAGGCCCAAAGAGTAGAGTATATAAGTATTATAAAGAATATAATCATGATTAAAGAATATGATATGCAGTTGGTGGTGGCGACAGGAGATTTACAAGAGTTAATGAATAATGTTATGAATTCTAAAGAAGGGCTGTTTTTCTTGGATATGGAAATTGGGGAACAAACTCAGGCCGGGTTGAATTTAGCAGATGAAATTCGGCAGCAGTTACCTTGTGCACAAATTGTATTTATTACAACTCATGAAGAGTTATCTTTTTTGACACTGGAGCGGCGGATTGCACCGTTGGATTATATTTTGAAAGAACAAGGCCTTGATGATATTAAGCAAAAAATAGTTAAGGATATTGATGCAACTCAAACTATTCTCAAGACAGAAACTGTGCAGCATAAGGATATTTTAGGTTATAAAATCGGAACGCGTTTCTTTTCAGTTCCTATTAATGATGTTATTATGCTGAGCACTAATAAAGAACGACCGGGTAGTATTAGGCTGACTGCCAAAAATAAAGTGGCAGATTTTCCAGGTAATTTAAATAGTTTTGAAAATAAATACTCACAATTTTTTAGGTGTGATAAAAGTTCATTGGTAAATATAGATTATGTTGATAGTTATGATTATCAAAAAAAAGAGCTTACCATGATAGATAACATTAAGTGCAGTGTTTCGTATAGAAAGTCTCGGGAGCTTAACAAAATATTGAAAAAGAAATAGGAAACTTATCTTTTATAGCCAGGGCAATGAATCGTAGTATCTTGTTTTGAGATAGACTGCTTTTCATGGTAAGAGCAAGCAAACAATTATATTTTTGACAATTTTGGAGGAAGAATGATTGTTTCCAATTTATTTATACGAGGATAATGCTGAGCAAAGAGATAATTATTGTAAGACCGTCAATAATACAATTATGATTAATGAGTTTGCAATGGAGCTTAGGGTTGCAACGGATGATCAAAAAATAATTCTAGCAGATTTGAATCAACAACAAGATGGCCTTTTCTTTTTGGATATGGAAATTGGTGAGGACAAACAGACTGGACTTGAATTAGCCAGTCGAATTCGGGCAACGATACCATTGGCTAAAATAGTTTTCATTACAACACACGATGAGCTATCGTTTGTAACTCTGGAACGGCGGATTGCACCGTTGGATTATATTTTGAAAGACCAGTCTGCTGACCTAATTACGCAAAGGATTATTAAGGACATCAATGTAGTACAGAACGAATTAAAAAAGACTAATAGTCAGCGCAAAGATGTTTTTAACTATAAGTTAGGAACGCGATACTTTTCACTCGCATTAGATGATGTGATTTTGTTGAGTACATCTAAACTGCGTCCGGGCAGCGTACAACTCCATGCTATTAATAAGGTTGCTGAGTTCCCAGGAAATTTAAATGCGCTCGAAGAAAAGTATCCGCAATTTTTCCGATGCGATAAGAGCTCGCTGGTAAATTTAAATCATTTGCGAAGTTTTGACTATAAAGAAAAAGAGTTGTTGCTCGACGGTGAAATTAGGTGTAAGGCTTCGTTTAGAAAGTCGCGGGAATTGAATAAGTTGTTGAGAGACAACTAGTTTTTTAATATTATTTAGAGCTTCTGTCAGTGTTATTTGACAGGGCTCTTTTGTTATGAATATGAAATCTGATTATATAATATAGGCGCTGAAGATAGTTGGAGTAGGGCTCTAATTGTGATCTTATGAGTATTAAAATGACTAAAAAGTAAGCACAGTACTCGATCGTAAAGTATATTAGCATAGCGTTAAGACGTGAAATTTAGTTAGCGATATGACTAGCTCTTAGCGTAACCCAAAACTTCAGAGATAATTGAAATTGTAGTGCTGCAAACAATAATTTATAGGAATTCAGAATGGATGATTACTCGTCTATTTTATCTTCAATATTTAGGATACTCAATAACTTCCAATGCTTAGAGGATAGGATAAACGTAGCAATGCCAATGAATAAAATATTTAGAAAGAGCCCCTTTAGAAGAGCTTCCATTGGCCCGTTAATGGGTGATTGAGTTGGGTCAATACCTTGAGAATAGAAACTAGAAAAATCTATCAACCAATGGACACTAATGGCAGCCAGTAAGCTTCCGGTTTTTAAATAGATTGCTGCAAGTAAAATACCTAACCCAATAACATAGAGAACCTGACACAATACTGACCATACGGGCTGTGATAAAAGGTTGACCAAATGCATAGCCGCAAAAATAAGCGAAGCAGTCATCATCGAAGCGATGGTGGCCTGCAATGTGGCAAATTTTTTTAAGGTTTAGTGCTAAAAGCGTTCTGAATATCATGCCACGAAAAGCGTATTCTTCAGTTATCGCTACAATCAACGAAAGTAATAATGAGATTAAAAATTGATACATGTGGTTTCGAAAGAAAATAAGTAGAAATATTATTGCTAGGCTCAAAGGCAGACTATTCTTCTTTAATATTGACATGATATTAACGGGTAGCCAGTGGATAGGTTGCTTAACATATCGCCTATTCAGAATGATTATCGCGATTAATATAATAGATTCAGTTAATATGAATTGAAAGGGTCCGTCTTTTATTCCCATAATATCAGTCAAAGGATTCATTAAAAAGAGCACTATTAGGTAGTAAATAGCTGTGATTATTACTTTTATTAATGGCATAGTTAAAATTCCCCCCATATAAACTAAAAAGGCTGAGCACTGCAGGCCCAGTCATAAATCGAGTGCTTTCTTATAGTGCTTAAACTTGATGGCTTGAACTATCCGTGGATGAATCCTCGGACAGCGCTAATGACCCAATCGGCAGGCCCAACAGCACTTTTATAATTATTCCGAACGCCACGCGCGCTATAGGCATGGAAAACGCCACCTGAAATAGCATTTAATTCACGGTCACGCAAAACTAGAAATTTTTTCATAATTGTTGATCTCCCCCAAGAAAATTAACGAATACTTTTCAAAATACCACGAATGCCTGCAACTGAACCAATTGCATCAACAACATGTCGAACACTTTTGCCAAAGTTATAACCGCCCCGATTAAAACCACCAGATATTTTGGCAAGCTTTTTTTGCGGCAACCTGGAATATTGTAACTTCTCAAACTGTAGCATAAATAATCCCCCTTGTATGATGTTATTTGGAACAAATTTAGTTTAATTTATTTTTTTACCAGATTGTTGAAAAAATTATAAAAGTAAAAAAACGTTCTCTTAACGTCAAATACCAATGTTAGCTAGTTGATGTTTAACCGTTAAGCCTGATGAGGACATTTATCATAAAATTATGTACGTTAATAGATAGTTGGCATACGATAACATTTGTTAGCCCATAATTAAATAGATACCGATACTTAATAATTGGTGAGGGGAGTACAAGTATGCATTGGAGAAACTATGTTGCGCAAGTTGACGAGATGGACTGTGGGGTCGCAGCTTTAGCAATGATTTTGAAAAATTATGGTTCGACAACATCATTGGCCTATCTAAGAAATATTGCTAAAACGAGTTTAGAAGGGACTACGGCATTAGGATTAGTAAAAACGGCCGAAAAGTTAGGTTTTGAAACCAAAGCAATTCAAGCAGATATGAGTCTTTTCGAGGTACAAGATTTACCATTGCCATTCATTGTGCATGTTACCAAAAATGGGGATCTACAGCATTTTTATGTCGTTGTAAAAACCTCGAAAACGCATGTCGTGATTGCTGATCCGGACCCAACAGTTGCGGTTATCAGTATGTCAAAGGAACGGTTTGAAAGCGAATGGTCCGGAGTTGCCCTTTTCTTTGCACCGAAGTCGGAATATAAGCCAGTTAAGCAAGATAAGGGCTCACTATGGGGATTTATTCCAAGCTTATTAAAGCAGCGCCGACTGGTTATTAATATTGTGCTTGCTGCAGTTTTAATCACGATTATTAGTATCTGTGGGTCTTATTTCTTACAAGCGGTGATTGATACTTATATTCCCAATAATATGCACAGTACATTGGCAGTGGTGGCCATTGGTCTAATCGTTTTTTATACCTTTCAGGCTATCTTTACTTATGCCCAGAATTTTTTATTGGCGGTTTTAGGTCAACGACTTTCGATTGAAATTATTTTAGGCTATATTCGGCACGTCTTTGAATTGCCAATGAGTTTTTTTGCCACTCGGCGGACGGGGGAAATTGTTTCGAGGTTTACGGATGCCAGTAAGATTATTGATGCGTTAGCTAGCACAATTGTTTCGCTGTTTTTAGATGTCAGCATCGTTATTATTATGGGGGCAATCTTGGTAATCCAGAATATGACACTTTTTTTGGATTACGTTACTCTCGTTGCCAATCTACGCGGTTGTCATCTTAGCCTTTAATAAATCCTTTGAACGATTGAATCAAAAGGAAATGGAGAGCAATGCTATTTTGAGTTCAGCCATTATTGAGGATCTTCATGGGATTGAAACTGTTAAGGCGCTGAATGGTGAGACGGAACGTTATCAGAAAATTGATTCAGAATTTGTTGATTATCTACGTAAGAGTTTAGCCTATCTTAAAGCGGATACTTTGCAACAGGCATTAAAACTGTTTATACAGTTAGTCTTAGAAGTTGTTGTTCTATGGGTGGGCGCCAATCTCGTCATTCATAATCAGTTATCAGTTGGGGAGCTCATGACATATAATGCTTTATTAGCCTATTTTGTTAATCCACTACAGAATATTATTAATTTGCAGACTAAGCTTCAAAGCGCTAAGGTCGCTAACAACCGGTTAAATGAAGTGTATTTGGTCGCTAGTGAATTTGAGGCGTCACGGCCAATTCATAATGAAAGTCAATTAAATGGTGATATTAAGTTACAAGGGGTCAGCTATCGTTATGGTTACGGTGAAAATGTCTTAGATGATGTTAATTTGACGATTCGACAACATGATAAGGTTGCAATTGTGGGGATGAGTGGCTCTGGCAAGTCCACGTTAGTTAAATTGCTTATTGATTTTTATCAACCAAATAGTGGTGATGTCATATTGAATGGCTTCAACGTTAAGAACATCGATAAGCATACATTGCGGACCCATATTAACTACATCCCGCAGGAACCATACATCTTTTCAGCGACCATTGAAGAAAATTTAAGATTAGGTAATCGCAGCGGTATTACTGAGAAAGATATTGCGAAGGCTTGCCAATTGGCGTTAATTGATACGGATATTAATAAAATGGCCATGCAATACCAAACTAAGCTAGATGAGAATGGTAATACACTATCAGGTGGTCAGCGACAACGATTAACGATTGCGAGAGCGTTATTATCACCCGCTCAAGTCTTGATATTTGATGAGTCGACGAGTGGACTGGATGCAATTACTGAAAAACAATTAATTGATAATTTAGTGGCAATGACTGACAAGACGATTATTTTTATTGCCCACCGGTTGTCGATTGCAAAGCGGACGAATCATATCATCGTTCTGCATGATGGTCGGGTCGCTGAAGAGGGGACCCATGCGGCATTGTTGAATGAACATGGTTACTATTACGACTTGATCAATAGCTGAGGGGGGAACTGAATAATGAGAAAAGACCTGCTCGAAAGTGGCGAGTTTTACGGGATTCGGTTTCAAAATTTTTCAACATTACTAATTATTCCAGTGACGCTATTGTTAATTGGTACGATTCTGTTTTCACTCGTAGCGAAGCGCGAGATTGTTATTAATGGTACCGGAACTGTTCAACCGACCGGAACGGTTCCGGTGATTCAAGCGACTGTCAATAGTGCCATCAAAAAGAATTATTTAGTTGAAGGTGCGCGAGTGAAGAAGGGTCAAAAGCTATTAGTTTATACTAACGTTTTTAATCGCAATAAATTACGCGAAGATAATGTCAGCAAACGGCAATTGCAACGCCAAGTAACAGCCTTGGATCATTTTAAAGATGGCATCAATACTGACAGTGATGTTTTTCCAACGACCGATGAATTTGGGTACCGAGAACTATTGCAAAGTTATTTAAAACAGCGTCAAATCTATTTAACAGAGAATCAAATGTTGGCAGCGAAATCGAGCGCTGCTAGTACTAAGAAAGCCACGCTAACGAAGACCGCGCAACAAGTGGTATCAAATACTAAGACCAATCTGGATGCTTATCAAGCCTTATACAATGCGGTGGCTAATGGTAGCAAGTATGCCAATAGTGCCAAGTATGGGTCTGTTTTTAATGAGTATGTCGCTAAGTCAAAGGAGGCCAACAACGCAAACGATAAAAAAGAAGTTAAATCTGCAACGTTAGCAGACATTCAACAGCAGATAGATACGCTTCAGGATTCGTTGTCCTCAGCTAAAGTGCAGTTAGAAGAATTACAAGACTTTGATGATACGAAGTACAGTGTTGAGACTAACAATACCAAATTAGCCATGTTAAAGAACGATCAGTTAAGCGAAGTCGCTGAGAAACGAATGAAAGCCGAGCAAGATTTACGGACCGTGAAAGCAGATATTGATAGCTTAACGACACAATCAAAATCTTACACGATCAAGGCAACCAAAGCCGGCGTCCTACACGTTGCAGACAATTACCGTGGTGCAAAGTACGTTAGTTCAGGAGCTGAAATCGCTAAAATTTTACCGATAATCAAGCAACAACGGCGAGTGAACGTTAAGCTATATATTTCGACGGCAGATATTTCTTCCGTTAAAGTCAAACAAGCCATTAGATTCAAAGTCACGCGGAACGTACCGAAGCCAATTATTTTGGACGGTGTGGTCACAAAGATTGGGGTCTCACCAGTCGAGGAGAGTAAAGCGACTTTTTATGAAGTGACAGCGGCCGTTCCGATTACAGCCGATCAGGCACAGTTACTACGCTACGGGATGATTGGGCAAACGGCGATTATTACGGGCAAGGTGACTTGGTTTGATTATTATAAAGATAAGGTGCTGGATAATAATTGATGATTGACCATCAGTACTAACTGACTAAATATCACTGTGGTAAAGTAAAGTTATCTAGAAGCACATATATCATACGAAAGAGGTAAGTAATGGCACACTCAAATAAACAATTCATCATTAACCTAGTCATTGCCAGTCTAATCAGCTTAGCATTGGTGAGTTTTAGTATGGCACCGGCGTATCTTTTCCTAATTAAGAATAATTGGCTCATGATCACGATTGGTTTTGTAATCTATGCCTTGGAAGCTTGGGGGCTATATTGGCTTTATCGGCATACAGCACGAGTTAGGCAATTACCAAGTCGCGACGTTGAAGTCCCGGGTGAACATTGCACAATTAGGGACTGTGATTATTGCGATGCTGACAATGGTCGTGCTCATTATTGTTGATCTTAAATTGGGCGCGATGCTAAATATTCCCGAGACCAGCAATTCCAGGTCGTTGGCATGGATGCTCGGTGAAGCACCGCTTCCCATGATTGTTTCGGTCGTGATATTTTCCCCCCATCTGTGAGGAATTGATTTTTCGCGGTATCTTTTTCAGCTACGCGTTAACGAATCAGTATAATCACCGTAATTATCAGATGATTGCGGTTGTTATTAATAGCTTAATATTTGCAAGTGTCCATGTTGATGCAAATTGGGAGCCGTGGATTTATTATACGTTAATGGGGAGCATCTTGGGGACAACTTATTTGTTGGCTAAGCGCGATATTAGAATGAATATTCTGGTGCACATGGGGACTAATTTGGCAGTTTTCGCGTTGGCGGCTATGAGTTAACGTTGTGGATAAAAATTAAAACATAAGAATTAGTTTATCCACAGGGGATAACTTGGGAGGCTTGGTATGGTTGCTCGATTGATCAGGGTATTTGGTTATGTGTTAGCGGGTTTAGGGCTATTTATATTCATTCAATTACCGGTGTTAGCGGATGGCTATTGGAATTGGTGGGGTGAACGCCCGCAACAAATCAACATCGGTTATCATTGGGTAGCATTAGTCGTTTTAACCGTTGGTGTTGCGGTCGTACTAGTACGTTGCTATCACCATTATTTTGAGATGCCAGTCCTGTTAGGGCCTTTTTCTTGGTCAATGATGGGGCTGACTGCTTTAGTGGCAGTGGTGGTCGTGGTGATTCAAATGGGGATAAGTGGTCTGCTAGTCAGTCCAACTGAAACACAAAATGATGAAATCATGGCACTGATCCACAGTCCATTGGGGTTATTAACATTAGTGTGCACAAACATCGTTAGCCCCGTACTCGAAGAATTACTTTTCCGTGGAATTGTTCAAAATACGCTGCGACGATACTTGCCAGTATTGGGCGCGATTATACTGACAAACGCAGTATTCGCACTCGGCCATGGTTATCAGTTAGCCAGTACGGTGGGCATCTTCATTACAGGGTGCGGTTTTTCATGGTTAGTACTCAAAACAAAACAACTGAGTACCGCAATGGGATGTCATATACTGGTGAACTGGCTGGTCACACTTATTAACATGATGTGGGGATAAGTTTTAGTTAGTGATATCCGGTCAAACCGCAAGTTGTGGATTAGGTACCATTGGGGATAATTATCAAGAAATGAATGTGAAGGAGCATGGTACATCAAAACGTCAAATTTATTAGTAGATTACTACTTGCCAGTTTATTGGCAGCAATCGTGATGGGTCTTAGTACGGCGCCCATCGATATTTTAACACTCAAGTATAACTGGATAACGGTGGCGATCTTCTTGGTCGTCTACCTGTTTGCAATTTATTTATTCTATCGAATTTATCTGGAATCAGTTACTAATAATCATTTTAAGATTACGAAAATAGCTGCTAAGCCGAGCGCGCGTCAATTAGTGATTACGGTACTGGCAATGGTGGTCATGCTGATTTTGGCAGCGGTGCAAGTTAAATTTGTTAGTGATGCTGTCTATTCAATCGCGGAGAATGTTGCTGACTTGCAAGCATTGTCTCAGCGCTCACCGATATTGATGGCGTTGGCCCTGGGTGTTTTTGCACCGATTTGTGAGGAATTAATTATTCGCGGCAATTTCTTCAGTTATGCGCTGGCGGAACGTTTTGATCAGCCACGATACCAACTAGTTACCGTTATTGTTAACGGCGTGTTGTTTGGTCTACTGCGTGGCGGTTTTAGTTGGGTGCAGTTGTCATACTATACGGTTATGGGTCTCGTACTCGCGGCAACCTACATATTATCTGGCCGGGATATTCGAGTCAACAGTGTCGTGCACGTCACAGCTAATCTGGGCCTCATGCTAATGGCATGAGGCCAGATGGACTTGGCAAGTAACTTGAGTGGGTTGATTTAAAAGCCCGTTAGTGAACATTCTAGTTACGATTGTTTGGATGGAGTGGATGAAATGTTACAGAAGAATTTACGGTTTATTGGTAATTTACTAATTGTGAGTGTGTTGAGTGTCATTATTGTCAATATCAGTTCCTTACCCGTGTATATTTACTTGATTACGGCCAATTGGTTTACACTGTTAGTTAGCTTCAGTTTATATGCCGTGATTATCGTTTTCTTGTACAACATCTATAAGACGACCGCGGAATTACGGCAATTTGATTTTCGACCGTGGCGAGCGCGGCTAAATAAACGAGCCTTGCTACTCATGGTGATCGGCGCAGTCATTATCGTGGCGCTTGCTTTTGGCTATGCTAAGCTGACGGCGGTATGGCACATCACTGAATCGGGTAATGAACGTGCATTAGATTTACTGTTGCGGAAAAATCCGGTAGCGATGACACTCGATGCCGTCATTTTTGGACCAATCGCTGAGGAGCTGAGTTTCAGGGGCTTTTTCTTTAGTTACGTCTTGTCAGACCAATATCTTGACCGGGAGTACCAAGCAGCTACCATTGTTATCAATGGGCTTCTTTTCGGTTATCTGCATAGCGGAAATAGCTTGGTGCTATTAGCATATTACACGCTATTTGGCATGGTGCTGGGGACCACCTACCTATTATCTAAGCGTGATATTCGTGTGAATAGTGTGGCACATATGTTAGCAAATCTGGGGATACTCTGGTTGGTTCCTAGCTAAAATAGGGGTCGTACTAGTCGGGTAATCAGATGAATTGGATATTTGGGTGTGGTCAGCTAATAATAGGAGCAAGAGTCGGATGGATTGAGATATACACGTGATACGGGTATAATCGATTAAGAATTTTGCAGATAAGGAAACTCACAAGGTTTACCAACAAAAATTCTCTAAACAATTGCCACCAACCATTCAGCAATTAGCATTGCGAAAATTACTAATGATTGATCATGCGGAAACAATTAATGATTTGAGCCTACCGCCTGCCAATCACTTGGAAAAATTAAGTCATGATCGCCAAGGGCAATATAGCATCAGGATTAATAATCAGTATCGGATATGTTTTGCAATTCGAAATGGTAATGAGTTTTATGATGTTGAAATAGTCGATTATCATCATGGTTAGGAGACCAAAAAATGAATGAAATCCCAACACCTAAAATTAGTGAAATTCTTGAAGAAGAGTTTATGGCTCCCTTGCATATCTCTGCATATTTTTTGGCTCAACAGATTGGGGTACCCACGTCACGGATTCAAGACTTACTACATGATCGTCGACAGGTGACGGTTGATACATCGCTGCGGCTAGGACGATTCTTTGGAGTGTCGGATCGTTATTTCTTGGAACTTCAAAATGATATTGAAATTCGTAATTTGAAACAGATACATGGTGCTGAATATGCACAGATAAAAAAGTATCAAGTCAGTTAAATAAGGACGTAGACCGTAGTTGCTTGGTAGCGTACTACGGTTTTTGCAAATATAACCTAAACTGATAAGCAGCAGATCTTAAATTTTAAGGTTATCAACAGGTGGATAAAGCAGTGGCGTTTGTATTATCCACCTGTTGATAATCATTGAGTTGGTTAATTGTACTTTCACTACTGGGTTAACTGGTCGTGAGAAAAATGGTCAAGCATTAGTTTCGTGATAACGAAAAACGACTGGAAGTAGCTAGCGTAATACCGCTGGGCTACTTCCAGTCGTTTTTTAATTTCAGTTATACTCGTACCTGATGTTCAATCGTAAATAATGTCGGGTCCAATTGGGCAATTAGTGGGGAGACATCACCGATGCTGAGCAATGTCAAGTGGTGCATCGCTCGTGACGCAATCGTATATAAGATGCCAACTGAATCCGCATCGGGATAATTGGTAGCGGAGACATCGTATGCGACCACCGCGTCAAATTCTAACCCCTTTGCAAGGTAGATTGGCATGACAATCACGCCTTGTGGCATGGTACGGTCGCTATCGGCCATCAACGTTGTTACTGTATAGCGTTTCAGGTATTGGTAGACCTGCTTGCTTTCTGCTAAATCTTTAGTTAGTACGGCAACGGTGTTAGTTGCCTTGAGCTGATGTTCAACTTCGCTACGCAGACTGCTGAGAGCGGCGTCTTCGCCATAGCGAATCATGACTTTAGGTAAATCGCCTTTACGTGTGAACGCTTGAATCTGGTCGCCGTCGGGTAATAGCGCTTTAGCAAAGTTCGTAATCTGTTCGGTCGAACGGTAGCTCTTATTCAACGTAATCAAGTTCGCCCGTCGGACATTGAAAGCATCCTTGAGGCGTTCCAGTAATTGCTGTGGTAACTCAATCCCCTTGAATAATGCTTGTTCACTGTCACCTAACAGTGTGAACTTAGCTAGTGGGAACGCGTGCTTGATATATAACAGTTGTGCTAGCGAATAGTCTTGCATCTCATCGACAAAGATATATTGCATCCGTCGGTTCTGACCACTGCCAGTTAGGACATCGCGTAATAACAATAGTGGCGCGCAGTCAACCAGAGCAATCCGATGGTACTCAACGGCGGCCTGGTAAGCGGCAATTCGTTGTTGCCATTGGTCAGGCGTCACGGTGGTGGGCCGATCAACTTGCGCTAAGAAATCGTTATATTGTTCATAGGTGTCTAAGAAGTAACCATTATAGATCGCATCGTAGACTTGCCGCAGTCGTTTGGTCACGATTTGCTTACCAATATAGAAGACTTCATCGTCGAGTGATTGAAAATCACCCCGGCGCTTGGAACCTAATAAGTCGTGGTAAGCTTCGTCGCTCAATTGGTCAATAATATCATTGACCCAGTCAGCTTGGGCTTCATCGTCAATGCGATGCTTTAAGCGTTTAATCAAAGTGTTCTTGATTGCTAAGAAACGGTCAGCTGGTTGCATCGCTGCTGGTAAGGCCGCCGCAATCTTTGTAATGACCTCTTTAGCGAAGAAGATTTCGCCATTAAAGACGATGTTTGTGAAGCGTAATTGGTCGGCTGGTAGCTGATGGCAATATTGATCAACTTGGCGCATAAAGTCGGCGCTTTCTTGAAAATCGCGAATTGCCGGTGTCAGTTGTTCGCGCTGGCGGTCACTTTCGTAGCGCTCGAAGAGGCTTTCAACGGTTAGGCCTTGAAAACGTGCACTGAGAAATTCGGCAAGCGTGACTTGACGCATATTGCGCTCCCCTAAACTAGGTAAGACTTCGGAGATGTAGTGACTGAATAAGCGGTTGGGTGAGAATAATACCATTTGGTCCGCTTCTAGGGAAGCCCGTGAGTGGTAGAGCAGAAAAGCGATCCGTTGTAAAATGGCGGACGTCTTTCCAGAGCCGGCGACCCCTTGGACAACTAGTAAGTCACTAGTGGTGTCACGAATAATATCGTTCTGTTCTTTTTGAATGGTTGCTACAATATTTTGCATGTAGGCATCATTTTGTTCTCCAAGGACGGCCTGCAAGATTTCGTCACCGACCGTTTCATTCGTGTCGAACATATTCTTGATCTGACCATGATTAATCTGGAATTGGCGTTTCTTGATCAGCTCGGTCGTCTGTTGCCCGGCCGGCGTTTGGTACTGGACCTGGCCCAGAGTACCATTGTAGTAGACTGAGGAAATCGGGGCGCGCCAGTCGTAAACTAAGAAATTCTGTTCAGCGTCGACAAATGAGGCGGTGCCAATGTATAAACGTTCGGCTTCCTCGTCGGGACTATCTTGAATATCAATGCGCCCAAAATAGGGTGAGTTACTAAGATCTTTCAAGACACCGACTTGCCGTTTCAAGATGGCTTCGGATTCCACGGCGCGTTCAACCATTTGCTTTTGTTGTTGCAGTTCCGCGTTCGTTTCAATCCGGTCATCGACTTCAAACGTGTTGACGGAATTATTATCACCATAGTTTTTCTGAATGACATCGGTTTCGTGATGAGCCTTTGCCAGCAAGTCGTCGGTCTGTTGTGCCCGTTCTTTAACTTGCTCGATGACTCGATCAACCCGTTGTTGTTCGCGTTGTTGCTCTTGATCTGATGTTGCCACGTAGAGGGCCTCCCGTCTGATAATCGTCTAAATCGCTTGAACAATTTTAGGCGGGTTTAGGGATGATGTCAATCAAAGCGCCTGCAAATTCACTGATTTATCAGTAATTGTTGTGAAATGTGATTATGAGTGGCACTAAGGCGTGCTAGCCAACGGTGGGCAAGTTCGGCAGCCTTACGATGGCAAGGCTGAAACTTGCAACCTATGACTATTTATTCTAATATGATTTTAATCATTCTAATAAAGTGGGTGGAACGAATGCATGTCGCACTAGCACAACTTAATATTCAGTTTGGAGATCCGGATGCCAACTACGAGCAGATTGAAATGGCCATTCAACGGGCAGCTGAGCAAACTGTCGACGTGATCGTCTTACCGGAGATGTGGAATACCGGTTATGCGTTAACTCGCCTGAATGTCTTGGCGGATGATGATGGGCAGCGAACGTTACAATTACTCAGCAAGTTAGCTCAGCAGTTTTGCGTCAACATTGTCGGTGGCTCAGTCGCGGTCGCTCGCGATGGGCATTACTATAATGAGATGTTAGTCGTCGATCGTCAGGGACAGTTACTGAGTCGTTACGATAAAGTCCACCGGTTTGGGTTAATGGCGGAAGACCGTTATATTACTGCTGGTGAGACCGAGAACGTTTTTGAACTCGACGGAACTGTTGCGATGGGGGCGATTTGTTATGACATTCGTTTCCCAGAATGGCTTCGTAAACAAGCAGCTCGTGGCCCCCAAGTGATTTTTTTCAGTGCTGAGTGGCCGACAGTGCGGCAGATGCAATGGCGGCTATTACTGCAAGCACGTGCGATTGAAAATCAAGCATTCGTGGTTGCGGTTAACCGCGTTGGCAGTGATCCTGATAATCAATTTGGTGGTCAGTCACTAGTTATTGACCCGCTCGGCCAAATTGTGGCTATCGGTGGTGCCCATGCCCAGTTGATTACGGCCGAGCTTGATTTAACACAAGTTGACCAGGTTCGTGGTCAGATTCCAGTGTTTGAAGACCGGCGCCCGGAATTATACTGAAGCGTAAATTGGGGACTGGGGCTGGGAGCACTTAACTGAATTTTAATGGTGTTGAAGGAACGCCCGCTTGAATTTCGATGGGCTTAAACGTCGAAATGACGATCGTTATGTTGAAATGGTAGCGGCTAGTTAACGCGAATGATGCCCAGAATTTATTTTGACACGGTCAGGTATAACCAGTACACTAGAACTAATTAATCGTTGAAGAAAAGAACAGTAAGGCGTCCAATAACAGAGACCTAGCGCGTGCTGAAAGCTGGGGCGGACTAATGAATTGGCTTTTTGGAGATTCGGTGAACACCGGGGACCCACCCTTATCGGTCAATGAGTGGCAGAGACAAGCTTTCTGCAATTTAGGTGGTACCACGGTGATGCGTCCTAATTAACTAGTATTAGTTGATCAGGCGCTTTTTTAGTGCCAATAGAAAGGATGAATACAATGACAAAAAAAAGTGATTTTAACGGGTGATCGCCCCACTGGTAAGCTGCATATCGGGCACTATGTCGGTTCATTACGTAACCGGGTCGCATTACAAGATTCTGGGGACTATGACTCATACATTATGATTGCGGATAACCAGGCGTTGACGGATAATGCGCATGATCCCGAAAAAATTCGTAAAAGTTTATTACAAGTTGCGATGGACTACTTGGCAGTGGGAATCGATCCCCAAAAGTCAACGATCTTAGTCCAGTCTCAAATTCCAGCATTAACTGACATGATGAATCAATACTTGAACTTAGTGACGGTAGCGCGCTTGAATCGTAACCCAACTGTGAAGACGGAAATCAAGCAAAAAGCTTTTGGTGAAAGTGTTCCTGCCGGTTTCTTTGTTTATCCAGTCAGTCAGGCCGCTGATATTACGGCTTTCAAGGCGACGACTGTTCCCGTTGGTGACGATCAAGAACCAATGCTTGAACAGACCCGTGAAATCGTACGGAGCTTCAATAAGACTTACCAAACTGACACGTTGGTTGAACCTGAAGGCTACTTCCCACCAAAGGGCTTGGGCCGAATCCCTGGACTTGACGGCAATGCCAAAATGAGTAAATCACTAGGAAATGCGATTTACCTTTCTGACGATGCCGATACTTTGAAGAAGAAAGTCATGTCCATGTATACCGATCCTGATCATATTCATATTGAAGATCCGGGTAAGGTCGAAGGTAACGTGGTCTTCACGTATCTTGATATTTTCGATGAAGACAAGGCCAAGGTCGCAGACTTGAAGGCCGCCTACCAACATGGTGGCTTGGGTGACGTTAAGATTAAACGCTACTTGATGGACGTGTTGGACGGTGTATTGCGGCCAATCCGCGAACGGCGTGCAATTTACGAAGCTGATCCAGCTCAAGTCTTACAAATTTTGAAGGATGGTACAGCGAAAGCGAACGTGGTCGCTGACCAAACGTGGCGTGAGATGCAAGACGCCATTGGAATTAATTATTTTGAATAAATCATGGTAGAAAATAGTGCAACTGACCGTCGGATGTGTGAAGACGGTGAGTTGCACTTTTTTGTAGACCCTTAATATATGGGGCTTTCCGGTAAATTAATAACGATGGCCCAACGCATCACGGTTGCGAATTAAAAAGAAAAGGCAGACTAAATTGAAAATTAGGCTGATTTCGTTTGCTTTCTTACATGAATGATTGTAAAAAAGTGCTTGTTAAAATAAGTTTTTGGCAAGAAAAGGGGTGGTAAGGAATTCGAAAGCGCTTGCTGTGGCTGCCTTTAGTCATAATATAAATTCATTGGTATAAAATTACGAAAAATAAAGCGTTTTCATATATTCTGTGATAATATAATTTGTGGGCACAAGTTTTACAAGCACCTACTAATTTATCGAAAGGAGGTTTAGTCATGTATCAGGCAATTGCGCAGGCAATCATTAAATCGATAATGGCGGATGAATATCCGACTAAGTTACCAACCGAAAAAGTGTTAATGGCGCAGTACAACGCCAGTCGCAATACGATTCGTAAAGCGATTGATGTGGTCTTCCGGCATGGGTTGTTACGTCGCGTGCAGGGGAGCGGCAATTTTATTATCAAACAACCGCAGAACACGAAGAAAGTGCTCAACTTATCGATTGGATTTGACCAGTCCGCCATGGTTGACGGTGGACCATTAGTATCAAAAGTTGTCACGTTTGATAAAGTGACAGCGGATGAAACTTTAGCACAACAGGGGAACATTGCGCTTGGTGACGAGGTTTATCGGGTGGTGCGATTACGTTATTTGAATGACATCTTGTATGACCTGGAAGAGTCTTATTTTCCGCGAACGGTCGTCCCGTTCTTATCGAGTGAGAGCGTGCAGCATTCAATCTTCGCCTTCTTGCGAGAGGCATATGGTATTACGGGGAGCACCACGGAAAACTACGTCCATCAAGTGCGGGTGGACGCGCAACGGGCGGAGTTGATCGGTTGCCCAGATGGTGACAAAACGTTGTGCTTGGAAGCAATCAATTACTTGGCTAATGGGACGGTCTTTAACTTCTCCAGGACGTTCTTCGTCTATCCAGATTTGGAACTCTATTACCATACCGAAAATATTGATTTACAAAACTAGTACGGGGGTGACGCAACAGTTGTGTTGGGTCACTAACTAGCGAAAACCTACATTAGGAGTGAGGGGTATATTATGAATTCATTTATCGAATGGCTTAACAAACACTTAGTGCCAGTTGCGGCCAAGATTGGTGCAGTTCGGTGGTTGATCGCATTACGTGACGCGTTTATAGCAATTATGCCGGCAATGATGGCCGGGTCGATCGCCACGGTTCTGAACGCTTTAGTTCGAGATATTCCAACGAAGTTCGGTTGGATGGGCATTGTTAATTCGATGCAGTGGTTGATTGGAATTAATGCGATGGTTTGGACGGGGACGTTAGCCATCTTAGGTCTGATTTTCTCATTTACATTCGGGTATCAATTGGCAATCCAGTACAAAGTTGAACCAGTTACTGGTGGGATCGTGACACTTGGAACTTTCATCATGAGTTTGCCACAAAACTTTACCGGCACGTTGACGAGTACGTTGAGCAAGGGCGCTACTAAGATTTTGACGGACTCTGGCATGGCGGTTGCTGGCAAAAAAGTGACGGCTTGGGGTTACTTCAACTTCAACACGTACTTTGGTTCGTATGGTTTCTTTACGGTCATGATTTTAGGGGCCATTGCGAGTGCCGTTTACATTGCTTTGATGAAGAAACACATTACAATCAAGATGCCAGATTCTGTGCCACCGGCAGTTGCAAACGCCTTCACTGGGGTTATCCCAGCCGCCGCTGCATTTTATGTCGTTGGGATTATTAACTGGATCTTCAGTAAATTCAACACCACGGTGATTGAATGGATCGCGAAGATTATTCAAGAACCACTATTGAATATGAGTCAAGGGTACGGCGCCGTCCTCTTAATGACGCTGTTAGTTCAAGTTTTCTGGTTCTTCGGGATTCATGGTTCCAATGTCCTGGCACCAATCTTGGACGGAATCTGGTTGACGGCTCAGCTTGCTAATGTTAACGCTTACCAAGCTGGCAAAGCCTTGCCATACGTTTGGACGCGGAACTGTTTTGACTTATATGCATGGATTGGTGGGGCCGGCTCGACCTTACTATTATTAGTAGCGATTTTAGTATTTAGTAAACGAGACGACCAACGTTCAGTGGCTAAGTTGGCGATTGGCCCCGGATTCTTTAATATTAACGAACCCGTGATGTTCGGGATGCCAATTGTACTTGACCCAATCTACTTTATTCCGTTCGTTTTAGCACCAGTTGTGACTGTTTCGATCGCCTACGCTGCTTTATCAGCTGGGTGGGTCGCACCGATTACGAACAATATCGTTTGGTCAATGCCACCGATTATGAACGCCTTAGTTGCCACAATGGACTGGCGGTCAGTGGTCTTACAATTATTTAATGCCGCCGTTGCCTTTGCGATTTACGTGCCATTCGTTAAGGCTGCCAACAAGATTAAACCAGCAGCGATTGGAGAATAGATTGTCATGAAAAGCTTAAAGCAGTGTTTACTCATCGGGATGAACCTTGGATTATTAGCCGTTATCTTAAGTCCCCTGGCCGGAACGACCGGTCAATGGGTGACGCTCGGATTAGGTTTAGCGGTCAGCGCAGCACTTTTCGTCGTTTATCGGCGAGTGGGTCAGATAGAAAGGAGCCACCAGAATGCAGATTAAATTAACTTTGAACGCCCCTGTGGATTATTTATACCAACAGTTGATCGATTCCGCGCGGGCTGATATTCAGCAGCAAACGGGTCGGCCGGCGCCACGGCAGAGCTTACAAGGCTATGAGTATGCCAAACAGTGGTCCAACGGTCTGACCGGTAATTTGAAGATTACCCACGCGCAACCCGGTGTTCGATATGCGTATGAATTAGAAACGCCCCGCGATCATTACGGCGTCGATTATCAATTCGCACCGGACACTGATGGTCACCAAACTGTCTTAGAATATGCCGAAACCTTTTTAGGCAAGGATAAGAAGACGAATGCCAATAATAAGCTCGGCGTGCTATTCTTAGGATGGTTCCGTAAACGCCGCTTTAAGAAGATGATGAATCAGATGGCTGCTAGTTATAATCAATAAGCAGGCTGGATTCAAAAATTGATTTCGTTAGAAGAGTGCTGTAAATCCGTAAGTGGATTTACAGTACTTTTTTGAACAGATATGGTACACAGCGTTTCAGATGTGGTCGTGATACCATCACGATGGAACAAGTGAGCAACTGCATTGTAAGCGCTTTTAAAACGCATGTAGTTCACTTATACTAGCTTTTGTAAGTTAAATCAAAGGGAGGAACAACTTATGATGAACGGTTTTAACGTGTTTATGGAAAAACACATTGTACCATTTGCAGTCAAGTTGAATGAACAGCGACATGTCGCGGCAATCCGTGATGCTTTTATGTACACATTCCCAATTACAATGGCTGCATCGTTAGTTATTTTAATTAATAACTTAGTTTTTTCAAAAACGGGGTTTATTGCACAAATCTTATTTTTACCCAAATTTTTTCCACACTTGGAAAATGCCCAAAAGTTATTAACCTCAGTAACTAACGGAACGATGAATATTTTATCGATTTTTATTGCGTATCTGGTGGCACGGAATTTAGCCAAATATTTTAAAGCTGATGACATGTTAGTAGGGATGACGGGGATTGCCTGCTTCATGATTTTATACTCACCATCAATTATCAAAGACGGTGTAACCTATTTGCCAACGACTTATTTAGGTGCACAAGGGCTGTTTGTTGCAATGATAGTAGGTGGCTTAGTTGGAGAATTTTTTACCACGGCTAACGCGCATTAAGAAAATGCAAATCAAAATGCCTGAGATGGTTCCGCCGGCAGTTGCACGGTCTTTCAATGGCTTAATTCCTATCGTTATTATGATTATGCTGTTTTCTATGTTGAACTATGGGTTATCACTAATTTCACCACAAGGAATCAATGATATTATTTATAAATCAATTCAAACACCATTAACCCACATTGGGGTCAACTTATTTGGCGTTATCATTATTGCTATTGTTCAAAATCTTTTGTGGCTTGTCGGTATCCATGGTCCAAACACGTTGAACGCGTTACGATCAATTATTTTTACTGAAGCTGATTTGAAAAACCAAACGTTTATTAACGCTCATGGTACAGCTTGGGGTGTGCCCAACCGTGCAACCTGGAGTGTGTTGAATGATGTCTTCGCCAATATGGGTGGTAGTGGGATGACACTTGGCTTGATTATTGCTATCTTCCTCGTCTCAAGGCGTAAAGATTATCGTGAGATTGCTAAATTGGCATTAGTGCCCGGCCTCTTCAATATTAACGAACCGCTAATGTTCGGTTTACCAATTGTTTTGAATCCAATTATGGCGATTCCATTCGTTCTAACACCAGTGATCAATATCTTGGTTGGCTATACAGTGACAGTTATTTTTAACTGGATACCGACGCCGGCTTTTGGATTGACATGGACAACACCGGGACCACTGATGCCGTTCTTGGGGACTGGTGGCAATTGGCTTGGCCTGATTATTGGATTTGTTTGTTTGGGAATTTCCGTGTTGACGTACATGCCATTTGTACTCGCTGCCAATAAGATGATGGCTGCAGATAGTCAATCTAAACAAGATACGGATACGACGACAGAAACGGTTAAAGCATAGTTTAAAAGGAGTTTAACATGACGATTAAAGGACGAGCGTTTCCAGAAGGGTTCTTATGGGGTGGCGCAGTGGCTGCACATCAACTCGAAGGTGGTTATAAAGAGGGCGGCAAGGGTCTCAGTACGGCAGATATTATGACATTAGGGACGAATGAGCGCCCTCGTGAAATTACGGACGGAGTAGTGGCTGGCAAGTATTATCCTAATCATCAGGCAATTGATTTTTATCATCGTTATCCCGAAGATATTGAATTATTTGCTGAAATGGGGTTTAAGTGTTTTCGAACATCGATTGCCTGGACGCGGATCTTCCCCAATGGTGATGAAAGCGAACCGAATGAAGCTGGATTACAATTTTATGATGATTTATTTGATGAATGCCTTAAAAATGGGATTCAACCAGTAGTGACACTAGCACACTTTGAAATGCCATATCACTTAGTTAAGCAATACGGTGGGTGGCGTAATCGTAAGCTTATTCAATTCTATTTAAACTTTGCAAAAGTATGTTTTGAACGTTATCGAGATAAAGTAACGTACTGGATGACTTTTAATGAAATCAACAATCAAACTAATTTTGAATCAGACGGTGCCATGTTAACAGATTCTGGAATCATTCATCAACCAGGAGAAAACCGTGAACGCTGGATGTATCAGGCGGCTCACTATGAACTGGTGGCGAGTGCCGCGGCGGTACAGTTAGGCCATCAGATTAATCCAGATTTTCAAATCGGTTGTATGATTGCGATGTGTCCGATCTATCCGCTTACAGCAGCACCAGCAGACGTCTTATTTGCGCAACGAGCGATGCAAACCCGATTTTATTTTGCCGATGTTCATTGCAATGGCACTTACCCACAATGGTTGCGTAATCGTTTTGAGTCGGAGCATTTTAACTTGGACATTACGGCAGAAGATTTGAAAATCTTGCAAGCTGGAACGGTAGATTATATTGGATTTAGCTATTACATGTCGTTTACTGTGAAGGACACAGGAAAGCTAGCTTATAATGAAGAACATGATTTAGTTAAAAATCCATATGTTAAGGCTAGTGATTGGGGCTGGCAAGTTGATCCCGTTGGGTTACGCTATGCTATGAATTGGTTCACGGATCGTTACCATTTGCCACTGTTTATCGTGGAAAACGGTTTAGGCGCAATTGATAAGAAGACGGCAGATAACCAGATACATGACGATTATCGGATTGACTATTTAACGGATCATTTACGACAAATTAAGCTGGCAGTTCTGGAAGATGGGGTTGATTTAATTGGGTATACGCCATGGGGGTGCATTGATTTAGTTGCGGCTAGTACTGGTCAAATGTCCAAACGCTATGGGTTTATCTATGTTGATGAGAACGATGATGGTTCAGGTAGTCTAAAACGTTATAAAAAGGATTCATTTACTTGGTTTCAACATGTGATTGCGACAAATGGTGCCGAAATTGAGTAGTGCGATTTGGGTATGACGATGGTCATTAATTATTGACTAGTGCTTAATTAATGATGTTTGAAATAGTTGTCAATGGCCAGCTTTGATAGCTGGCCATTGGGCGTTTAGGAGGACTGTTAAATGACAATGTATATTGGAATTGATATTGGTGGTACTTCAATCAAGTGCGGCCTAGTTGATGCTCATGGACATATTAGTCGTAAAGTAACACGACCGACTGCCACAGCAAAGGTAGACATTATGGCCGATTTAGTTGCGATGATTCAAGGACTACAAGCAGATGGACAAGTTGCTGGTATTGGAGTTAGCATGCCGGGAGTTGTTCAAAGTGACGGCTTCTTGACGACGGCAGGTGCGGTCACGGCGTTTGAAAAAATTAACTTGCAAGCTGAGTTACATGCACAGACGCAGTTACCGGTCATTATTGAAAATGATGCCAACGCAGCGGCTATTGCTGAGCAATGGCTGGGAGTAGCTCAGAATGTGCCTAATTATTTAAGCTTGGTTCTTGGAACCGGGGTCGGTGGGGCACTGGTTATCAATAATCAGATTTATCGGGGTGCACACGCGCGTTCAGGCGAATTTGGTTGGATGGTTGTTGACGATGATGAGATTGATACTGAAATGGGAACCCTTAATTTCCGGGGTGCAACAGTTATCGGTCTCATACGACGTTATAATCAGTTTAGTGCGATGCCGGTTACTGACGCGCGCGAGATTTTTGACCGAGCAGATGCGGGAGAAGTACTGGCACAACATGTCTTTCATAGCTACTATTACAGTTTGGCTAAAGGAATCATTAATTTAATGGTTGCTTTTGATCCCGAATTAGTCGTAATTGGTGGTGGCATTAGTGCGAACATGACCTTTATGACTGATTTGAATGCAACGATTGCAGACTTACAGGCTAATCATAATAGTATTAATCATTTGACTTTGGCATCAGTAGTACCAGCTAAATTGCGGAATGATGCTGGGATGATTGGGGCAGTGTATCAGTTGATTAAGCGTGGTTAAAAAGGCGGATCAAACTGGTTTATTAAAATAGGGTGACACGTATTTTAATTTAAAAAATGAAAAAGCTTGAATGCTAGATGTTTTTTAGAAGCGGTTACGCATTTATGGTAATCTAGTGAATAGATTATTAGATAGGGTGGTGGCTAACCGTGGCATTCTTTGGCTATAAGGATATCGATAAGTTATCTGGAGTAGATTTAGCAATTTATCGATTTATTGTGGAGCATGATGAGCAAATCCCGTATATGCGAGTCCGTGAGTTAGCGCGGGGGTGCGCACGTTTCTAATTCGTCAGTCATGCGCTTTATTCGTAAAATTGGGTATGATAGTTTTCCAGAATTTAAAGTATCGCTACGCAGTGAAACGCCCATTCAAAAGCCGGATGCTCCAGGTATTCAGTTTGTTCAACCGAGTGCCTTTCCTGCAGATATTACTAAGATTATTCGACTGGCAGCTCAGTTGATGGTCAATGCGGATAATATCGTGTTTGTTGGTATCGGAGCATCAGCGGCGTTGGGCGAGTATGCTTCACGTCAAACGTCATCATTAGGATTTAATAGTTATGTCGTCAAGGATCCTTTCTATCCACTATTACCACAATTACGTAATACTAGTAATAACGTTTTGGTGGCAGTGTCAGTCTCCGGTCAGACGTCTGAGTTGGTTGAAATGCTTAATGACTTTGTGAATAATCCTGAAGTCAATATTATTAGTATTACGAGTAATCTTGAGAGTACGATTGCTCGAATGAGTCGATATGCGTTAACGTATCGGGCGACTGAGGAGCGTATTCATCAATATTATGACTTAACTAGTCAAGTGCCATGCCTTTACATTATTGAGGCGCTGTTACGGGAACTTCGTCATCAAGAAGTTGTCCAACACCGGTTTGAGTAAGCCTTGAATTTATTTAGCCAGCAAACGTCATTCCTGCAAAGCAGGCATATCAATGCTAAAATTAAAAGCATTCAATCCAAAAGTTAAACTAGTGATAAGGGAGTATGAGAACGTGACAGCAACACCATTCTGGTCGCAAATTGCGGCCCAAGCCAAGGCAGACGGGCGACCATTTTTTACGATGGCCCCGATGGAAGCCGTTAGTAATACTGTTTTTCGGCAAGTCATTAGCCATGCCGCTGCTCCAGATACGTTTTTTTAGTGAATTCGTCTATGCTAAGAGTATTACGAATCCGAATACGAAGTTTCCGGTGCATGGTCGGTTGTACGTGGCGGCAGCTGAGTCGCAAAAACCGGTTGTTCAACTGTGGGGTAACGAAGCGGCTGACTTTGCTTCGGCTACAGCTGAACTTCGTGACCGGGGCTTTGAAGCAGTTGATATCAATATGGGCTGCCCGGATGGGACGGTCATCAAAAATCATGGTGGCAGCGATTTGATTCGCAATCCGCAGTGGGCTGAAGACGTGATTGCGGCTGCAAAGACGTCGGGACTGGCCGTTAGTGCGAAGACGCGCTTAGGTTACAGTAAAGTTGCTGAATATCATGACTGGATTGCAACGTTGTTATCGCAACATGTGGCAGTCTTGACCGTTCACTTGCGGACCAAACAGGAAATGAGTAAGGTACCCGCACACTTTGAAGTTATCGATGACTTGATTAAAATGCGTGATGCGATCGCCCCGGAAACGTTACTCCAGATTAATGGTGACGTGGCTGATTATCAGGCCGGGGTGGCGTTAGCCAAAGCACATCCTGGATTAGATGGTATCATGATTGGTCGGGGAGTGTTCGCGAATCCGTTTGCGTTTGAGTCCCAGCCCCAATCGCATGATTTGCATGAACTATTGGGTTTACTGAACATGCAGCTCGACTTGTTCGATGACTTTGCCACCCGTTATGACGTGCCACGTTTTCCGTCCTTAAAACGGTTCTTTAAAATCTATGCGCGCCCAGAACTAGGCGCCACTGACCTGCGTAACACGATGATGGATGCCAAGTCAACGGATGATGTACGCAAAATTTTAGCGGCTTATCAAGCCAAAATGCGGGTGACCAATCACAGTTAGTGTCAGCAGCAGACAGGTTGATTAAGGCAGTAATACGTTAATAAACTTCAATACTTATTATATAGAAACATCTCGATATCGGCAGTGAGTGCTAATGTTGGGATGTTTTTGTATCTAAAGGGGTATGACAATTGTATTCAAATTTAGGCCCTTGTTAGGAGTTGGTCCAACAGCTGTTCAATTCGACGTTTTTTTAGAAAAAAACTTAGTCACTTTTAAGTGGAACAGGCGTCAATTGACGTAAATAATGACTGATGGCAATGACTAGCGGAGTAATTACGGACGATTGCCGTGTCTATCTGATTAATGAGGAGGTGCTCAATAACAAGTTTCGGTCACGTGATAGTGTTAATTTTTGCTTGTAGCTCAGCTAATTAGGATGATTGTAACATCATTTAAAACGATTGTAACATTACTGCGTTACAATCGAAGAAAACATGTTACAATCATTTGGATGGAGGGGGCGAAGAATGTGATAAAGCTTGTTAACCAACTAGAATATATTAGTCAAAGTACGGGTATCCCGGTAACTATTGGCGAATCGGTTTCAACGTCGACATTGTCGTTGAGTCGTTCGGATCAAAATAATACGGTGGTTGTGCAGGGGACAATCCTTGATAAGCCGGTCCTTTTTATGTCTTATGGTGGTCAGCGCGATTTGCGGCCACTAGGGCTCTATGCACGAGTTAGTCAGGTAAATCGAGACCCATTGGTGTTTATTTTTCCTCAGCTTTCCGCCAATGAGCGTCACGAATATTTGAAAAACAGAATGCCATTTATGACATCAGATGGTGAGATGTTTTTGCCGTTTATGGGGACACGGTTATTACCTGAAGCCGTGAATGACTCACCTGGAATAGCGGGCAATCCTTTAGCCTCCGCGGCACAACGACTAGCATTAACCATCGTATTAGCACAGTTGATTTTTGAACGTCATCCAGAGAAGGCCAAAGTTTGTCCCGAGTTAGCAGCCTTCAGAACGACTGATGACCGTTTCTTGATCAAAAGCGGACAATGCTTTGCATCAACGATTGGCAAGCAAGTTAGCATCAATAATCGAGTTACCTTTAGTCGAGCGGTTAAACCGTTAGTTGCACATGGTTGGCTGAAGTCAATCGGCGAGACTAAGGAGCGCGTCTATACTTGCGAGTTAGATAGCCGCCGTTTTTTTGATCAGATAGCGCCATTCTTAGTGTCGCCAGTTCAATCTGTTGACTTGGTGCAGTTGGCGAAAGCATCAGTTGAATCAGCTAGTAAGAATTTTCTTTATTCCGGCCTTACTGGTTTATCTAAAGTGACGATGATCAGTGATAATCGGAAGCAACAGACAGTTATTATGGACCGTTCTCGACGGCAAACCTTGAGGACAACGGTTGACGCAGATACCGATGAGCGGAAAGTCGCTTGTGAGGTGCAAGTTTCAAAGTATCAGCTCAGCGGTTTTAACACATTGTTTAGACTAATTGCCAATTATCCTAAGAATGTGTTGGATCCCTTTCATTTATACGTACTATTTAGAAATGATATGGACGAGCGGACTCAAGGCGAAGCCGAAGAATTGGTTGATCAAATTTGGAACGGAGCATAAGGTGATGCTATTTCACAAGTTCTTTGACTTTTTCGAAGGCTATGAAGATTGTTACGTTATTATTGGTGGCAATGCTGCCGCAATTTGGTTAGCGCAAGATCATCAGGATTTTAGAGCGACCCAGGATTACGATATGGTCGTCATATTTGAAAATAGTCAACTGGGCTTTTCACAAAAGTTTGATGACTTTATCGAGAAATATGGCTACTTGTGTGTTGAGATAGGGGGTGATGTGAATAAGAAGAAAGTGTATTACCGGTTTGCGTTAGATCCTGCACTTGCGGTCACGGGCGTCCCCCAACAGATTGAATTGTTTTCAAAGATACCATTGCGCTATGAACTTAGATTACCGACAGAGACAATGCCGTTACATTTTGCAACGGGCCCTAGTTTGTCGGCGATTGTATTAAATGATGATTACTATAGCTTGTTGAAGCAATGCCAGCAAAAGATTGGCCATGTTTCTATCTTAAGCGTACCCGGATTGATCTACTTTAAAGCCAAAGCTCATCTTGATATTCGGCAACGGTTAGCAAATGGTGATAAATTACGTCATCGTGCTAATAAGAACAAACATTATAAGGATGTCTGCCGGTTGTGTGATTTGATTATTGAGAATCAAACGTTCGACTCAAAGGTCGTACCAAGGACTTGTCAGAATGATTTAAAAAGTTTTATTCAGCTGGTTGAAGCAGAGCCCGAGCAAATATTCAAAAAACGATTTAAATCAGATCCCGATTTTGACTTAAACCGGGACGAAGTTGTTCGAGTTCTCCGATCGTTACTGCCAACTAGCTAGTCTAATGAACCCAAAATGAACGGCCCTAGTCAAAACACTAGCGTCGTTCATTTTGGGCTTTTTGATATTTTTTTGGTGTGCAATCCGGCCCTAGAAGTCACAGTGTTACATCATAAATGTTAGAATAAACCTAACTAATATTTTATAAACGAAAAGTGAGCGTGGTGTTATGAGAAACTTAGCGATTGTGGATTTAGGGTCCAATTCGGCGCGGATGGCGGTCAGTCGGTTGCATGCTAACGGCACTGCTCAAGAAATCAAGCGTGTTAAGGAAGATACGCGTTTGTCGGAAGGAATGGGAACGGCACACGTACTCCAGCCAGCCGCAATTGAGCGAACAATCAAGGCGTTACTCAATTTTCGCCGACTTTATGAAAAAATGCCCAATACGGATGTTATTGGCATCACCACAGCCGCAGTTCGGATGGCACAAAACCAGACTGAATTTCTCAATCAAGTCAAGCAAGAAGTGGGGCTCGATTTACGAGTCTTATCTGGTGACGATGAGGCCTATTACGATTATCTTGGGGTTGCCAATTCATTGGTCATCCATGATTGCCTAATCTTAGACACGGGTGGCGCAAGTTGTGAACTGATCTTGGTCAAAAATGGCCGCAAACAGCAACTGATCAGCATTCCATTTGGCGCGGTGACATTATCGGAACAATTCGGTCTCGACGACTTAGTGCCGTCTGCGAGTCTATTTCGGGCGCAGATGTTCCTACGTAACCGACTGGCAGATATTTGGTGGTTATCAGAAGCAGTGCACTTCCCAATCATTCTATTGGGTGGTGCCAACCGAACCTTAGCCCGCATTAATCGGCGCCGGCAACAAAAGTTAAAAGTTGAAGATATTCACGGGTATCGTCTGAAGACAGAGACGGTGTTCCACACGTTTTTGGACTTACTGTCACGGTCGAAAAAAGGTCGCCAGGAAATTTCAGGAATGGAATATGATCGTGCGGACATTATTGTTGGTGGAATGTTACCGCTAGTGACGTTATTACAGATGTTGGATAGTGATCGGGTGATCTTTTCTGAAAGTGGTGTTCGTGAGGGAATTATTTCAGAACACCTCAATCAATAGGTCGGTTCGGTAGATGATTCGAATGGAGAGAATAGGAATGAGAATATGACAGCTGATTTTCGGCACTTTTATCAAAAAAATTGGGCGGAACGCACTGCCATCGTAGCGCAACAGGCCCATTTAACGCCAGCTGAACAGGCGTTATTTAAACAATATTATTTACCACAACATCATGAAATTATTGAGAATTATTTGACGGATTACCCATTACCGATGGGGTTGGCTGTCAACTTAGTCGTCGATGGCGTGGATCACATTGTTCCAATGGTTACTGAGGAACCTTCTGTTATTGCGGCAGCAAGTAATGGCGCTAAAATTGTCAAGCGTGCAGGGGGCTTCACGACCGTCCTTAATCAACGTGAAATGATTGGTCAAATCGTTCTGGAGCAGTTGTCTGATCCGGCTGCAACCGCTGCCGTGATTGAAGCCCACGCTGCAGCATTATTAAAAGTAGCTGATGCGGCCCATCCCAGTTTAAAAAAACGAGGTGGTGGCGCTCGGCGCCTACGTACGCGTGTTCTCGGACAAGGCTATTTATCAATTGACCTATTCGTTGATGTGCAGGCTGCTATGGGGGCCAATATGCTCAATAGTATGTTGGAAGCCGTGGCAAAGTCCATCGGTGTGATGACGAAGCAGGACGCTTTACTGAGTATTCTATCGAATTATGCAACGGCGAGCTTAGTCAAGGCCATTTGTGACATTCCGGTCGGATTATTACAGGCTGGGCGGTATGCCGGCAAACTAGTTGCCCAGAAGATTGCGTCGGCCAGCACGGTCGCTCAGCTTGATCCGTACCGGGCCACGACTCATAATAAAGGTATCATGAACGGTATTGATGCTGTCGCTATTGCTAGTGGCAACGACTGGCGCGCTTTGGAGAGTGGGGCACACGCCTATGCTGTTAAGGACGGTCAATATCGTGGCATGAGTACCTGGACCAGTGATGGTCGGATGCTGCATGGTGAACTGGAATTGCCACTACCGGTTGGCATTGTGGGCGGTTCAATCAAAATTAACGAGTTAGCCCAGTTGAATCAACGAATATTAGGTATTCAAACAGCGGGTGATTTGGAAAGAATTATGGTTGCCATCGGGTTAGCCCAAAATCTAGCCGCTTTACGCGCCTTGGTCACGACTGGTATCCAGCAGGGCCATATGCACCTACAGTTGAAATCGCTCGCGATGGCAGCGGGAGCGACTCCTGAGGAACTCCCCGTTATCTTACAACGACTTGAATTAGCATCTCAACAAGACCTCGCAACCACGCAACAACTCATTGCGGAATTGCGGCAAACAAAGGAAGAGACCGATGACTGAAATTAAATTGAACCAAACTGTTACAGATTTATTAAGTACCGCCAATTCGTTATATCCGGGCAATATTAGTGTTCGTTTTGGTGACACAAAAGCGGGTTACGTCCGCCATGATCAAGCACAACAAGTGTTAGATGATGGTGACCTGACCGTTCGGGTTAGCGATATTACGGCTCCTAATTACACAGCGTCACATGAATTATTACATCTATTATTGTTATTACAAGGCTTTCCACAGATTACCTTTAATTTAACCACGCGTGATCAACAACTGGACGAACAATTGATGGCAATCGCTATGGAACTTTATGACATGGTGAGCCACGTCTTGGTCGTACGCAAACAACGGGAACATAACTTAATCGATGAGCAAATTGAAACGCTATACATGCAAGGTGTGGCGGCCACAATCGAACCGGAACCTGCGGGCAAGGCGGATGCGATGATGACGTTACGGTTATTAACATTGACTGACCTACTCGTTTTCTTTAATGGTGAATTACCAGCTGATGATTTGCAAAAGGTGACAACGGCTTATCCACAAGCTTGGCCGGCTGCACAGAAGCTATACGCCGTAATCAGTCAGAAGCCAGTTGACACCCCGTTCGCTATGCGGCGTGCCGTAGTAAAGCTGTTCAAGGCTTTTGATGATCAGATGACGGCTTGGCATTTACCAGTCCTACACGGAACGGAATTTGTGACCGTTCAGAGTGTGCTCAGTGAACGGCAAGAGCGGCTGGAAGTCCGGCAGTTATTTGACGTTTACCATTCAGATCTATTAGATAAAAATAAACATACCCGAGCGTACATTGGGTTATATAAGAGTGACCGTCAGAATGCGTTTGTCCTACCAGCACCGGCGCAAAAGAAGAGCGATGCCTTTTTCAAAGAGGTGTACGATAAGACGGTCAAAGAATTATTCCAAGAAATGAATCTACCCTATACGTTACGGTAAGCTAAGCAGGGAGATGTCAGAATGAGTGACATTACAGCAGCACAAACAACTTTACAACAAGCTCAGCATATTGTTTTTATGACGGGGGCCGGCGTTTCGACGCCCTCGGGAATTCCTGATTACCGGTCTAAAAATGGACTGTATACCGAACACCATAACGCGGAGTATTATTTAAGCCACGCGTTTTTGGCGGAGCATCCGCTGGAATTTTATCAATATTTACAATCAAATTTATATTATCCAGACGCCCAACCGAATGTGATTCATCAAAAGATGGCGGCACTGACTCAGCAAGGGCGGGCCAGTGTGATTACACAAAATATTGATAATTTATATGGGGTGGCTAAAACGGCTCAGCTCGTTGAATTTCACGGTAATCTCTATCAGGTCTACTGCACCAAGTGTGGTCAGCATGTCGATTGGCATGAGTATTTGAAGTCTCCTTACCATCAGACAGACCATGGCTACTTACGGCCTAACGTGGTGTTGTACGACGAGGGGATTGCGAGTGCCAATATCGAACGGGCAGTTCAATATTTACAGCAGGCTGACCTAGTCGTTATTTGTGGGACCTCGTTTCGGGTGTACCCGTTCGCCGGCCTAATTGACTATCGTAATCCGAAGGCTCAAGTGCTTGCAATCAATGCGGAACCGCTCCAGTTGCCATTTGCATTTACGATGGTGCAACAAGATGCGGTCGACTTCTTCGAGGGGGTGCAGGTCTGATGATAACAATTGGCTTAACAACTTGGACGGAACACCCTAGTTTACTGGGTGGTACTGAAAAGCTGACCTTAACTGAATATTCGGGAGTCCTACCAGTCGTCGAAGTGGACACGCCATTCTATGGTATTCCGAAAGTGACGACGGTCGCGAAGTGGCAAAAGGCCGTCCCTGATAAGTTTCAGTTTATTTTGAAAGCAAATCAGGTGATGACGCTGCATGACACTTATGACGAAGGGGTTTCGATGGATGCGCTAAAGACAGCTTATCGGGAATACCGTGCGATGCTCAAACCGTTAACGCAGCACCAGCAATTAAAAGCGGTGCTCTTCCAATTTCCGCCGTTTTTTGAACGGTCGAACCGCAACTTCCATTACCTACAACGGATGGTCGAGTGGTTACCCGGTGTTCCAATCGCAGTCGAATTTCGTAACCAGAGTTGGTACGAGGAGAGTGTCAAAGATGCGGTCTTTAGTTTTCTGAAGGATCTGGGGATTACCCATGTGATTGTCGATGAGCCGCACGCTTTAAATGATGGCGTTAGTTTCGAGCCGGTCGTAACGAATTCGAAATTGGCACTCTTACGCTTACATGGTCGTAACCAGCAGGGCTGGTCAGCCAAGGGCGCTAACTGGCGTAGCCAACGGACTTTATATCGGTATAGTGATCAAGAACTAGCTGAATTCAAGCAAACGGTGGAACAGTTACAACAGCAGGCGGACGAGGTTTGCGTCATCTTTAATAATAATTCTGGTGGTGACGCGGCCGATAACGCGATGGCACTCAAAGAGTTGCTAGGCGTTTCGTTTGGTGATTTAGGACCGCATCAACTGGACTTGTTTTAAAATGATTTATGAGTGATTGATGTGATACTTTGCTTAATTGAACGAGTTATCAGTTGAATTACTATGTTGGCTCAATACAGTCACTATGACCGTGAACCGTTGAAATTTGGTCGTACGGTTGAATATTCTTTAATTGATGAATCATGACAACTAAAAATGTAGCGGTAGTTCGGACATTCAATAATGTGAGCTGCCGCTACATTTTTTGGCACTTACACCTTAGCTAATCAATATGGCCTTAGCCATCTGATTTGAAAGCGAACGGTTGGGATACATCATTTGGAAGTAAAGTTAGTGTAAAGTCAAGAAGTAGTTTATGTAAATTCCTGTTTAGTTTTGGTAATAATTATCTCGTTGGTCGTGGATACGATGGCTTGGGACTGCCTTAAAACTAGGCAGTTATAAGTACCTTAATTCATGATTCTTAGGTGAATTAGGGTGATTGAGAAAAGTGCGTGATTAAGATACACTGACTTCAGTTCAAGCAACTAAGTAGTTGCCTGCCACTATGTGAGTTGCAGATAGTTATGGCAGGTTGAAGTGTTGTTGAGAATCGAATGTTAGGTCATAACAATATAGATTGGGGCGGATTGGGTATGCAACCGGATATTATTTGCGCAAATGGGGTTTTCTGCGCTGATGGAAAAGTCTTATTAACACGGGAATCAAAAAACACAGCCTATTATTTTCCTGGTGGCAAGGTCGGTGTGGGAGAGACGCTAACACAGACTCTGCAGCGAGAATTAAAAGAAGAGTTGTCATTAGTTGTGTCGCCAGATCGGTTTAAGTGGGCCTTCACCCACCGTGGTGCGGCCTATAATCAACCGGGAAAAATAGTCGAGTTAAATTGTTTTTTAGTTGCGGGGAGTGGCGCGCTCAAAGTCGACTCGGAAGTTTATGATTATAAGTGGTGTCGGCCGGACGATAGCCGGATCGCGGAAGTCGTTCGTGAAGCGCTGGCCCGATATTCGTGGGTTGTTGAATAGTAATAGATTACCACAAAATGACCGGTTAAAATCAACTCGTGATTTTAATCGGTTATTTTGTGGTGGTTGGTTGGGCCATTTGAAGCATGGTGCACAGTTGACTAGTCTGCCACGATCTTTGCGTGTGGGGAACTCTTTTGTTAGTGTTTCTTAATAAACACAGGAAATATGATACAATATAAGAGATTCTACACATTGGCCCAGCAACATGTTATTTTAGACCAAGACGTGTTGTTTGGACGCGTGTGATTTGTTCATGGATTTTAATCAAAGACATGCTTAACGAGTTAATCATAAACCAGTTTGAAGGGAATTTACGTCATGGCAGAAACAAAACCAACTTATTATATTACGACGCCGATCTACTATCCTTCGGGGAAGTTGCACATCGGTAATTCATACACGACAATTGCGTGTGATACTTTAGCACGTTACAAACGTGCGATGGGTTACGATGTTTACTTCTTAACCGGGACGGATGAACACGGCCTCAAAATTGAAGAAAAAGCAGAAAAATTGAACACTGATCCGAAGTCATACGTTGATGGGATGGCAAAACAAATCAAGGATTTATGGCAATTGCTAGAAATCTCTAATGACAAGTTTATTCGGACCACCGATGATTATCATGAACGCGCGGTCCAAGAAATTTTCGATCGGTTACTTAAAAATGGTGACATCTACTTAGGTGAGTACGAAGGCTGGTACTCCGTTGATGACGAAGAATACTTCACTGAAACGCAGCTGGCTGAAGTTTTCCGTGATGATAACGGCAAGGTTATTGGTGGTAAGGCGCCCAGTGGTCATGAAGTCGAACTTGTTAAAGAACAGTCCTACTTCTTTAAGATGAGTAAGTACGCAGATTGGTTGTTAGATTATTATCAAAGTCATCCTGACTTTATTGAACCAGCCAATCGGATGACCGAAATGATCAATAATTTTATTAAACCAGGTCTGGAAGACTTGGCCGTTTCTCGGACGAGCTTTACTTGGGGTGTCCCTGTCAAGAGTGATCCTAAGCACGTCGTTTACGTGTGGATTGATGCCCTGACAAACTATATTACGGCACTGGGTTACGCAACCGGCGACTCTGAAGACTTGTTTAACAAGTTCTGGCCTGCCGATGTTCAAATGGTTGGTAAAGAAATCGTGCGCTTCCATACGATTTACTGGCCAATTATTTTGCATGCACTCGGGTTACCATTACCTAAGAAGGTTTTTGGTCATGGTTGGTTATTGATGAAGGACGGCAAGATGTCCAAGTCTAAGGGTAACGTGATTTATCCTGAAACATTGGTTGAACGTTACGGCTTGGATGCGCTTCGTTATTATTTAGTTAAAGCCATGCCTTATGGTAACGATGGTTTATTCACACCAGAGGACTTTGTGGCGCGGGTTAACTATGACTTGGCTAATGACTTGGGAAACTTGCTGAACCGGACCATTGCGATGATCAATAAATATGAAGATGGTCAATTACCAGCATTCAAAGCCGGTGTGACTGAATTTGACGCTGACTTAGAAGCCACAGCTGCCACGACTATTAAGAACTTCAACGCTTGCATGGACAGCCTGCATTTATCGGATGCGCTGGCTGAAGTGTGGAAGTTGGTCAGTCGGACGAACAAGTATATTGATGAAACGGCACCTTGGCAATTAGCTAAGAGTGACGATGCGAATGATGCTGATAAGTTAGCCAGTGTGATGGCCCATTTAGCAGCTAGTTTGCGGGTGATTGCTAGTTTGATCAGTCCGGTCATGACGCATGCACCTAAGGAAATCTTTACCCAATTAGGGTTGGACCCAGCAACTTTAGCAATTGCCGACTTACAACTGGCTGATTTGCCGGCTGGCGCACAAGTCGTTGCTAAGGGAACCCCAATCTTCCCACGGGTCGATATGGATGCCGAAGTTGAATTCTTGAAGGGTAAGATGACGAAATCCGACAAACAGAAGGGGCGTAAAGCCATGGAAAACGCGAAACATGAAGCTGAAGTCGAACAAGGCTGGAACCCAGCTGAGACTAATTTGAACCTCACTAAACCAGCAATTACCATTGATGATTTTGACAAGGTCGAATTGAAAGTTGCTGAAGTCATTACGGTGCAGAAATTGAAAGGGGCTGACAAACTCCTACAATTCCGTTTAGATGCAGGAGATGCTGATCATCGCCAAATCCTTTCAGGTATTGCTAAGTGGTATCCAGAACCGGAAGAACTGATTGGCAAGAAGGTTATCATCGTTGGTAACTTAAAGCCACGGAAGCTTCGTGGTGAAATGAGCCAAGGCATGTTACTGTCAGCAGAACACGACGGTCAGGTGCAATTAATTACGGTACCAGATAATATGGTAAACGGATCATTGATTTCGTAAAAACTAAATGTTGAGTAAAAAATCGGGCGCACTGAATAGTGAGCTCGACTTTTTTATTTGTAATTCAATTGTTATTAGTGGCTTTTGACAAATGGGTTAATCTCCCGTACAGTAGTACGAACAAGAAATGAGGTGAGAACATATGAAGTATGAACAGATTCTCGTATGCGTCTCCGTAGATGGAAAAGGACGTTTTTCCGAAAATTAATTAAATTTAGGAGACTTAATTAAATGAAAAACGTCCAAAAACAAGTGCCATCATTATTACTGTTAATCACATTAGTGGGTTTTCCACAAATCAGTGAATCAATTTTTACGCCGATCTTGCCAGCACTCAGTCAGGCAATGCACGTTAGCGCCAGCCACAGCCAGATAACCATGAGCAGTTACTTTGTGGCTTTTGCAGTTGGGGTGCTCTTCTGGGGGCAATATGCTGACTATCGCGGGCGCCGTGATGCCATGTTAGGTGGATTAGCCTTTTATTTGATTGGTAACTTAGGGTTATATCTGAGCCCGGGCTTTACTTGGTTATTGGTTTGCCGCTTGATCCAAGCTTTCGGTGCTAGTGCTGGTTCGGTTGTGACACAGACTATCATGCGTGAGAGCTTTACGGGTGTTACTGGTGCAAAAATCTTTGCGAAGGTGAGTGCGGCCATGGCACTATCACCCGCTCTCGGGCCACTCATCGGAGGTGGCGTCCAGACTGTGTTCGGCTATCAGCATGTCTTCTCGGTCTTGATCATGATAGCAGTCGTAATACTGTTGTACGCGGGGTGTTGCTTGCCAGAGACTCGACCAGAAACGGTCAAAGTGGCCTCTTGGCGGCAACAAAGCGTTGTCGTTTCACGGTTATTGCACGATCCCGTGGTCTGGTGTTACGGCCTATTGATTAGTGGTATTAATGGTATCTTGTTTAGTTATTACGCTGAAGCGCCGTTTATTTTTGAAACGCACTTCGGCTTTAGTGCTGTGCAATACGGTAGTCTCGGTTTAGTCTTAGCCGCGGCCAGTCTGCTGGGCGCGTTGCTAGTGAATTGGCTTGTCAACTATTGGTCACCAATGCAGGTCGCTTTAAGTGGCTTAGGATTGAGTTTGGTAGCGGCAGTTGGCTTGGTGATGACCGCTGTTGGCAATCACGTCATTGGGATGCTGATTGGGATTTTTCTAGCCTTCTTAGGTCTGAACATCACCCTACCAAACGCGTTGAATCGTGCTTTGATTGGCTATGAAACGGTGATGGGGAGTGCCAGTGGCTGGTTTAGCCTGGGTTATTATCTACTAGTGAGTGTGCTAACTTACTTAATGAGTTGGCTCCACCACGGTAGTATCGTGACATTGCCCGTATACATGTTAGGCGTGGTCGTCGTGATGACGGTGGTGTATGCGGGACTGTATTGGCGGCGTGTACGTCATTAATTTTGCTTGAAAGCTTGGGGAAACCCAGGCTTTTTGTTTTAGAATTACCGTCTTCTTTTCCGAAAACTTGCGTCCCATGGTAAAATCAACTAAGATAACAAAAGTCGAAAAGGGGTTATTACATGCGGATTTTTGATTCTCATACCCATTTAAATAGTGAAGAATTCATCCAGGAAGTGCCACGTTACTTACAACAAGCGGCTGACCTTGATGTTACGCGGATGGCAATCGTTGGTTCGAATACACAACTGAACGCCGATGCGATTAAACTGGCGGAAACGTATCCTCAGTTAGTCGCGATTGTTGGTTGGCACCCGGAAGATGCCAAAAACTATGATCAGGCGGCTGAAAAGTTGTTGATTGAACAAGTCCAACACCCGAAAGTCGTCGCGTTAGGTGAGATTGGACTGGACTACCATTGGGATACGTCGCCACAAGACGTTCAGCGGCAAGTCTTTGCCCGCCAAGTCGCCATTGCTAAAGAGATGCAATTGCCAATTTCCGTGCACAATCGTGATGCTTTCGAAGATACCTATAAGATCTTGAAAGCAGCTGATATTCGTGACACGGGTGGCGTCATGCATAGCTTTAATGGTGACCCTGAGTGGCTCAAACGGTTCTTGGACTTAGGTATGCATATTTCCTATAGTGGTGTCGCATCATTTAAGAATGCGCGTGAAGTCCATGAATCCGTCAAGCAAACGCCACTAACGCAAATGCTGGTTGAAACGGATGCCCCTTATCTAACGCCGGAACCATACCGGGGAAAGCAGAACGAACCCGGTTACACGCGGTACGTTGTTGAAGCAATTGCCAAGTTACGTGAAACGACGCCGGAAATTATAGCGGCCCAAACTTATCAAAATGCAGAGGAATTTTTTAAGATTGAAAAAGATTAAAGAAGTAATTGTGGTTGAAGGGAAAGATGACACGAAGCGTCTCGCCCTAGCTGTCGATGCAGATACACTTGAAACGAATGGCTCGGCGATTTCCGAAGCCACCTTAGCCCAGATCAAAACGTTGCAGGCCAGTCGCGGCGTGATCGTGTTCACCGACCCAGACTTTTCCGGTGAACGTATTCGGAAGACGATTTCGGCGGCTGTTCCGGGTGTCAAGCACGCCTTTTTGCCCCGCAAAGCTGGTGTACCAACTAAGGCTGGGGGGAGCCTGGGCGTTGAACACGCGAGCCCAGCGGCGATCCAAACTGCACTTGCCCATCTATATACGGAGCAAATCGACGAGCCCCAACAGTTGATCAGTCACCATGATTTGATTGCGGCGGGCTTACTAGCGGGTCCCACGGCGCGTCAACGACGCGAACAGTTGGGTGAACGTTTAGGTATCGGATACGTCAACGGTAAACAGCTGCCCAAACGGTTACAACTATTTCAAATTCAGCCAGCTGATTTTTGGGCGGCTGTTGACCAACTAACCACAGAGGAGAAATGATGAGTAGAGATTTAGATATTGCGAATCCCGCCCGCACACGGGCAATTATGCATACGTACGGGTTACAAGTTAAGAAGAGTTTAGGACAGAATTTTTTAACTGATCAGAACGTGTTACACAACATTGTTGCCACTGCTGACATTGGAACCAATGATAACGTGATTGAAATTGGCCCTGGGATCGGGGCACTGACTGAGTATTTGGCACGGGCTGCGCACCACGTCCTGGCCTTTGAAATCGATGATCGGTTACTGCCAATTTTGGATGAGACACTAGCTGATTATGACAATGTAACGGTCGTTAACCAAGATATTTTGAAGGCCGACTTAGCCGCGATGATCAGTGAACATTTAGATAACGAGCGGCCGTTGAAGCTCGTCGCCAATTTACCGTATTATATTACAACGCCTATTCTGATGAACATTTTGGCGGGGGACGTTGCTTTTGAAAATATTGTTGTGATGATGCAAAAGGAAGTTGCCGACCGGTTAGCAGCTGAACCGGGTACGAAGGCGTATGGTGCGTTAACGATTGCTGTGCAGTACCGGATGGCTGCTGAGATGGCGATGGTCGTTCCCCGGACGGTTTTCGTGCCGTCACCGAATGTCGATTCTGCAATCGTGAAATTGACGGCATTGCCACTGCGGACACACGTGCCATTTGACGAAGCAGCTTTTTTCAAGGTCGTTAAAGCGGGCTTTGCGCACCGTCGGAAAAATCTGTGGAATAATTTGCAAAGCCTATTTGGTAAACAACCTGAGACGAAGACGGCCATTCAACAGGCTCTTGATATCGCGACAATTGATCCCAAGATTCGTGCCGAACGGTTGACGGTCGATGAATTTATTACATTGACGGATGCATTACATCAGGCTGACTTACTTTAAGTTATCTATGCTTATAAAATGGTTGCACATTAGAAAACCTTGTGATATAATATTGACTTTTTTGTGAAAAGCTAGTATAGTGTCTTTCATGAGGAGGATTCTCAATGCCAATTTCACTAGCTGCAATTAAAGATAAACTTGACTCACGGATCGGCCAACGCATGAAGGTCGTTGCCCAGGCTGGCCGTAAGAAAACAACTGAACGCCACGGTATCTTGAAAGAAACTTATCGTTCGGTGTTCGTTGTGGATTTAGATCAACAAGAAAACGCATTTGAACGGGTCTCCTACAGTTATACTGATGTTCTGACAAAGAACGTTCAAATCGCTTTTGATGATGAAACAACTGAAGCTTAATTCGCGTCTCGTGAATTCTCAATATTAAGACCCCCAAGCAAGGTCTTTTTATTTTGCCTTGATATTAGTATAATTGTATCAAAGTAAGTCAGCGACCCCGGGTAATCGCGGTCATGGAAGAGGGTGAGACGCGTGCAGATCGTTGAAAAAGCACCGGCCAAAATCAATTTAGGACTGGATACCTTATTTGAACATCCAAATGGGGATAAAGAGTGGGACATGGTGATGACGTCGGTCGATCTGGCCGACTATGTCATGTTAGAATCATTGCATACGAACCGAATCGAAGTGGTCACCGATAGTGGCTTTTTGCCGAATGATCGCCGTAACTTAGCTTTTCAAGCGGTGAGCGTTTTAAAACGGTATTGTCATGTTGATCGGGGTGTCCGTATCAAAATAAGAAAGGCCATTCCGGTAGCGGCTGGTCTAGGAGGCGGCTCATCTGATGCCGCCGCTGTTTTACGGGGCTTGAACCGGATGTGGAATCTCCACTTGGACTTAGCCACGTTAGCACGTTTGGGATTGCAAGTAGATTCGGATGTGCCATACTGTGTCTACAGTCAGACGGCCCACGTGACGGGAAAAGGCGATGTGGTTACCCCACTGCCTAAGTTGCCGCCGATGTGGATTATTCTAGCGAAGCCGAAAGTCAGTGTGTCAACGCCAAATATTTTGCGGCAGGTCAATTACGAGCGCATCGACCAGCATCCCAATATTGAGGCCTTGTTGGCTGGTATTCAACAGCAGGATTTCGCGGAGATTTTTGCGAATATGGGCAACGTTTTAGAGCCAATCACGGCAAAACGCTACCCCGAGATTTTACAGATCAAGCGGCAATTGTTAACGTTTGGGGCGGATGCGGCCCAGATGAGCGGCACCGGACCAACTGTGTTCGGTGTGTGTCGCAAACAATCGCGGGCGCAACGCGTGTATAATTCCTTGAAGGGTTTTTGTCGGGAAGTATACCTTGTGCGGCCGGTTAATTTAAATGAACATTAGACCGCAGTAGTCCGCCGTGATGGTGGGCTTTTTTTATTGGTACGGGCTTAGGTGAGCCGAGTCTCTAATTTACTGCTACGCTTAAACGGTAGCGCTGAGCCATTTGTCATCACGACCTGTGTCCAGCCAGAGATGGTGTAGCAGTGCAATTGGCACCGGAATGCGAGTAGCCGCGGCTTTGCTTGCAGGTTGACACACGAAGATGGTCGTTGCCTTCAACGCATCATCGGTTATTCGGACAACGCAATCTCTTTTTGTAAGCAATTTATGCGCGTTTATGATTAAATAAGGAGTAACGGAGGTGTTCGGATGAAGCAGTCGACAAAATTTGGATTGAAATTGGCGGGCGTCATTGGTGCTGCAACTTATGCGGGAACGTTACTTGGTGGCTTAGCGGCGTATCAAGTCGCGATGCACGTGAGTGACGCACAGAAGCAGCAGGGCCGCGAACGTTCGCGGGCAGAAAACACTGAAATTGAGAATTTTTGGTATTTCAAGCAGCCTAAACAGCAGTGGATGATCCAGTCCTTTGATGGGCTGAACTTAGTGGCAACATATATCCCTAATCCGAAAACAATTGGCCGCTTGGCGATTTTGGCGCATGGTCTAGGACATTCGCGCGAACAAATGATTCCGTATGCGCGCATCTTTATGAGCTTGGGGTATGACGTTTTAATGCCTGATGCCCGGTCATTTGGTGATAGTCAAGGCCATACGATTGGTTATGGTTGGCTAGACCGACTAGATTATGAACGTTGGATTACGATGGCGCTTAGTCAATTAGGTCTGGATATTGACATCGTATTGATGGGAATTTCGATGGGGGCCGCCACGGTCATGGCGACTAGTGGTGAGCCGTTACCGGAGAATGTTAAAGCTATTGTGGAGGATAGCGGTTATGCGGATCTTTATGATGAAGCGAAGTTCAGACTGACTCATAAGTTCCACTTGCCAGCCTATCCGATTATGCCGGTGGCGAATCGCTTAGCACACGTTCGCGCGGGCTATGGGTTTAAGGATGGCCGGATTCTGCAACGGGTGATTGATGGCGGGTTACCGATCTTGATGATTCATGGTTCCAAGGATCAGACGGTGCCTGTTCGCAATGCACATACCTTGTACGACCAGTTGCCACAACAAAAGGGCCTGTATATCGACCCCGATGCTGGTCACGTTGAAGCCATCCGAACGCACCCGGATCGCTATCAAGAAGTGTTGGATGAATTCTTACATGAGCAGGCGGGGTTGGCTTAAGCCCCCTTAAATTAAAGTAATGATAAACATGAATTGACCGTGTTTTACCGGCTTAACGGTAAAAACGGTCTTTTTTTTGCAATCTCGTCTTAGTGACAAGCGCATTCAACTAGTGGTCAAGGTGTTATTTGATTAGGCCCTGATGATTGCCGCAGCTGGTAATGATTACGGCATTTTGAACTCAGGTATTGACAAATCACTGCATTCAGGTAAACTAAAATAGTAATCATTACGATTTACTTTAATTTAGAAAGTTGGGGTAGTGTTATGACGGAACCGTTAATTGCCGTCCAACACCTTGGAATTGGCTTTCCAAACAACCAGGTGTTTAAAGATTTGAATTTTAACATTGAACAAGGTGACTTTTTGACCGTGATTGGTGAGAATGGGGTGGGGAAAACCACTTTAATTCGCGCCTTGCTTGGCATGCTGAAGCCAACAGCCGGTCAAATTAAGTATTATCCGAATAAAAAAGCCATTAAAATTGGCTACGTGCCCCAATTTCGCAACTTAGACCAGGAGTATCCGTTAACGATTGAGGACTTTGTCGGGCTGAACCTAAAAGGGTGGCAGCCGTGGCTGTCTCGAGCTGAACATCGTCAGGTAGCGACAGCATTAGCCGTGACCAATTTGAAGAAACTCCGTCAGCGACCGCTTGGGATGGCTTCTGGTGGTGAAAAGCAGCGGGCTTACTTAGCACAAGCAATTGTGCAACAACCGCAGCTATTAATTTTAGACGAATCGACGGCTAGTCTGGACAATGAAATGAAGTATGAATTGTTGGACCTCGTTCAGAACTTAAACCAAACTAGCAACATTACCGTCTTCTTTGTGACGCACGACTTGCCATTAGCGAAGCAATACGCCAAACATTATCTGGCCTTAAAGCCCGGCCACCAGCAATTTGGCAATATCGCTGATATGTCGATAGAGCAATTAAAGGAGGCCACTAATGTCAATGTTTAGCTTAGTATTTATGCGAAATGCCTACTTAGCAGGAACCTTTATTGCAATTATTTGTGGGACGATTGGCGTTTTCGTGATTGCCCGGAACCTCTCATTTCTGACACACACACTGTCTGAAATTGGGTTTGCCGGTGCAGCCTTCGGGATTTTTATGGGCTGGACCGCGTTGAGTGGGATGCTGATTTTTACCGTGATTAGTTCGGTCATCGTGGGGCAGATGAGTGTGAAACAATCACGACGCGAAGCCTCGATTTCTGCAATTTCCGCTCTGTTTATCGGCTTAGGGATTCTATTCCTGTCGTTATCTAATCAAACTTCGAGTTATGCGACGAGCATCCTGTTTGGGAGTGTGATTGGGATTGCCAGTGCGGATGTCATCCGGGTCGCAATCTTATCGGCCATCGTCCTACTCGTGATGTTGGGCTTGTACCGGCCACTCAAATTTGATTCCTTCGATGCGATTGGCGCCCGGGTGAGCGGCTTATGGACGACCGGCATCTCAGTGGTCTTCTTGGTACTCGTTGCGATGAGCGTCAGCGTGGCTGCCCAAATTGTGGGGTCATTACTGATCTTTATCTTACTCACGTTACCAGCAGCGGCAGCGCGATACTTTGTCCATACGGTTAGCAAGATGATTTTTCTAGCGATTGGTTTTGCGTTGATTGGGGTTTGGCTGGGGCTGTACTTGAGTTACGTCACGAATTTACCAGTCAGTTTCTTCATCGCTGCAATCGAGTGTATCTTCTACTTTGCCGCGCTGGGTTATCAGCGGTTGCGCGTTGGTAGTTAAGCTGTTGATACCGTTACTGATAATCAAAAAAATTGTGTGGGGCAGTTATCTGACTGTCACTGATAAGCAAGCTTTCAAGTGGTTAACTACTTCTTGAAAGCTTTTTTGTTGTACCGACTGAGTTGTACATCCGTTGCTGTTATTTATGGGTGATTTTGATGACTGATTTGGTCCATTCTAGTTTATTGTTCTCAAATTCGTCCATTATTAGGTGTACTGACCAGAATATTGGCAAACATATTAAGAAATTCCGATGGTTTAGTAAAAAAATGTGAAAAAATTAGCTTATTTCCGAACGTTTGTGTTATCATTTTGCATAGACTTTAAAAATGAGATTTAGGTTGAGGTGGAAGTTATGAAAGTACGTAGAAGCGAACGTTTAATAGATATGACGCGCTATTTGTTGGAACGTCCCCATACATTAGTTTCATTGACATACTTCGCGGAACGGTACGCATCCGCAAAGTCGTCAATCAGTGAAGATTTAACGATTTTGAAGAAAGTATTTCAGGCTCGGGGAACAGGAATCTTGGAAACCATTCCCGGTGCTGCTGGTGGTGCGCGGTTTATTCCTTATATTTTAAAGGAAGAGGCCCAAGAATTTATTGACGAGATGACCACCAAGGTTGCCGACAAGAGTCGGGTGTTACCGGGTGGCTATGTTTATTTATCTGATATTTTAGGCCAACCAGATATTTTGCGCCAAGTGGGTCGGGTGATTGCGACTCAGTACTTGAATCAAAAAATCGACGCTGTTATGACCGTTGCAACTAAAGGAATTCCGATTGCCCAAAGTGTTGCGACTTATTTAAATGTGCCGTTTGTGATTGTCCGCAATGATTCTAAAATTACGGAAGGCTCGACCGTTAGTGTGAACTATGTCTCGGGTTCTTCAGAACGGATCAAGAAGATGGAACTTTCTAAGCGAAGCCTAACGGAAGGCGCCAACGTGCTCATCGTGGATGATTTCATGAAGGGCGGCGGCACAATCAACGGGATGAAGACCTTGATTGAAGAATTTGATGCTAATTTAATTGGCATCACCGTTTTTGCCGAAGCCAGTTTTGTTGGCAATCGTTTAATCGATGACTACACGTCGTTATTACGAGTAACCAACGTGAGTGATAGTGACAAGGCGATTAAAGTCGTTGCTGGTAACTATTTGGAGAAGGTTTTCGGTGCGGAAGTCTAGCCTGGTGTGTTATCCAGACCAGTTTTTTGATATGATGGACTTATCTGAGGACTAAGGAGTAATTTGTAATGACAACCAAAAATGCAATCATCATGGCCGCTGGTAAAGGGACCCGGATGAAATCCAAGCTAGTCAAAGTATTACATCAGGTCTGTGGCAAATCGATGGTCGACCACGTCTTGACCCAAGTTGAAGCCACCCACATGGCAAATATCGTGACCATTGTAGGCCACGGTGCCAAAGATGTGGAAGCAGCCTTAGGCGACCGAACTGAGTACGCGGTTCAAACGGAACAATTAGGAACCGGTCACGCAGTATTACAAGCCGAATCGCTCTTAAAAGATGCGGATGGGATGACGCTGATCGTCAGTGGCGACACACCCTTATTTAAAGCTGAAACTTTTGAAGAATTATTTGAATATCATCAAGCTAAGGGTGCTGCTGGCACGATTTTAACGTCCAAGGCACCTAATCCTCAAGGCTACGGCCGGGTTGTTCGCAATCGGTTAGGCATCGTTGAAAAGATTGTAGAACAAAAGGATGCGACTAAGGAAGAACAAGAAATTCATGAAATTAACACGGGGGTCTACTGCTTCGATAATCAGAAGTTGTTTGCCGCCTTACATGAAGTGACCAACGATAATGCACAGGGCGAATATTATTTGACTGACGTGATTCAGATCATGAAGAATCAGGGTGATGTGGTCGCCGCCTATCAAATGGATGATTTTGATGAATCAATGGGGGTAAATACCCGTGCAGCTCTAGCCCAAGCAACCAAAGTGATGCAACAACGGATCAACGCGCAGCATATGGAAAATGGAGTTTCAATTATCAACCCTGACGATACCTATATTGATGCGGGCGTTAAGATTGGTGCTGATACGATTATTGAACCAGGCGTCTTGATCAAGGGCCATACGACAATTGGTGAAGATTGCTTCATCGGCGCGCACTCCGAGATCCATGACATGGTGATTGAAGATCGTGTTCGGGTGACGGCTTCCTTCTTGGAAGATTCCATCATGCACGCTGACAGCAACATTGGCCCGTATAGCCATTTGCGGCCGCAAGCTGAGATTGGTGAACACGTCCATCTTGGTAACTTTGTCGAAGTCAAGAAGGCTAAGATCGGTAATCGGACCAAGGTCGGCCATTTGACTTATGTTGGTGACGCAACGTTAGGTCAAGATATTAACGTTGGTTGTGGCGTGGTCTTCGTTAACTATGACGGAGTCAACAAGCACCACACGAATGTCGGCGATTCCGCCTTTATTGGTAGTAACTCGAACATCATTGCGCCAGTTGAAGTGGCTGACCACTCGTTTATCGCGGCTGGTTCGACCATTACTGATGATGTTAACTTCCATGATATGGCAATTGCCCGGGCACGTCAGACGAACAAGCCCGACTTCTGGGGCCGTTTACCACATGAACCAGAAAACATGTAATTATTATCATTGATAATTGAATTCAGAGACCATCCAAGTGCGTTGTTGCTGGGATGGTCTTTTTTTGTTAGCTCATCGGCGTGACTTGTGGTGTAATAAGGGCTATTTAGCTGCTAAATAGGATAAAGTTGATTTGACTGTGTCAGTTCAGGGCAACTGAGTGATTTTAATTAAGTCACGGAATTGGTATAATTGGCGAGGAGTTTACGGGACGGGGAAGTTTGGAGGCATTTGGATGCAGACGAAGAAGTGGATTCGCGGCCTTGTTTGTGGTCTGGCATTGCTTGGCGGTTGGAGCTTGGCATTACCAGTACACGCAACTAGTGTTAAAAGTGAGCAAACAGCCGTTAAAAAAATCGCGCAACGGGATTTGAAATCGCTGGGTGGGCGCTGGTCGGTCAAGGTGACCCGATTAGGTCGACGAAAACTAACCGTGCAAACGGGAAATCAGCGCATGACTCGTCAACGTTCTGCTAGTACGATCAAAGTTTATGTGATGCTGACGATTTATCGACGGGTCCAACAACGAAAGTTACGGCTAACACAGCAAGATCAAAATGATTTGAAATTAATGATTCATAATTCCGATAATAGCGCGGCTAACCGGTTAATCAAACGTGCGGGGGGCTTCAGGGGCGTTAATGCGGCCATTAAGCATTATCGATTCAAGCAGACGGTTTTACAACGGTATATGCTTGATACGAATGCGCTACGCTGGGGACGCGATAATTACACGTCGGTGGCTGATCTAACTCGTTTTTTAACGCTGACATATCAACATAAGTTATTAGGTAAGACGTATGATAAGAAGATGCTGACCTTACTTAAGGGCTGTCGCAACCACAGCAAGCTACCATACTTAGTTAAACACGTCACGGTCTATAATAAAACTGGTGAATATCCCGATAAGGGTGTCCAAAACGACGCGGCCATTTTTAAGACCAAACAAGGCACTTATAGCATTGTCGTCATGGCCCAGAATGGCAAGCAGTACCAACAATATCAAGGGATGAATCGCTTGGGGCGCGATGTCGTGACTTATTTAAATCAGCACCACTGAGTGTGTTTAGATAACTGAACAGTCTAGTAGATTCCTGTTCGTCAGCCGGTGTGCGCTCTATTCCGACTTCTAGTACTGGCTACTTTTGAACGCGAGAAACGGCAGCGGTCAAGTACCAACTAAGACAATAACTAGTGCAATGCGTGTGTCAGTACCAATTACAACTGATAGCGGTCTCATTAACTAAGATTGTTCGGTAATCGGGGCTCACGAAACTTTAATCTTTAATCACGAAGGGGCTTAGATTGCCGAAAGTCGTGCTTCCAGCCCAGTCTCACGCAATTTTGCCTTGTTGTTGGGACTTGATTTTCACTAGCAAAATGCCTATTATTTAGTAAGTAATAAATTTTCGAATGGAGGAAATTATGTCAGAACAGTATTTTGATCCAAAGTTAAAAATCTTTGCTTTGAATTCAAATAAACCATTGGCAGAAAAAATCGCGGACGCCGTTGGGGTTAAGTTGGGTAAGACTTCGGTCGATCGCTTTAGTGATGGCGAAATTCGCATTAACATTGAGGAAAGTATTCGTGGTGATCAAGTTTATATCATTCAATCAACTTCCGCTCCCGTTAATGACAATTTGATGGAACTATTGATCATGATTGACGCCCTACGTCGCGCGAGTGCTAAGACCATTAACGTGGTTATTCCTTATTACGGATATGCGCGTCAAGATCGGAAAGCACGTTCTCGCGAACCAATTACCGCTAAGTTAGTTGCAAACATGCTGGAAACAGCCGGTGCAACACGGATTTTGGCACTCGATCTTCATGCTGCCCAAATTCAAGGCTTCTTCGATATTCCGTTGGATCACTTGATGGGTGCGCCACTGTTAGCTGACTACTTCCTGAACCACCACTTGGATGAAAATGCTGTGGTTGTTTCACCTGACCATGGTGGTGTGACTCGGGCACGTAAATTAGCTGAATTCTTGAAGGCACCAATCGCGATTATTGATAAGCGTCGACCACGGGCCAACGTTGCCGAAGTTATGAATATTATCGGTGATGTCAAGGGTAAGCGGGCCATCATGATCGATGATATGATCGATACGGCTGGGACGATTACTTTAGGTGCACAGGCACTGGTTGATGCGGGCGCAACTGAAGTTTACGCCAGTTGTACGCATCCAGTTCTGTCTGGTCCTGCCATCGAACGGATTGAAAAGTCACCAATTAAGAAATTAGTTGTGACGGATTCAATTGAATTACCAGCTGCTAAGCGAATCGATAAGATCGAACAAGTTTCAGTTGGTCAATTAATGGGGCAAGCAATCAAGTTTATCCATGAAAATAAACCAGTTAGTCCATTATTTAAGAATCGTTTCCATAACGAAGAAAATTAATTGACGAAGCGTCAAATTGGCAATTGCTGATTTGACGCTTTTTAAGTTGCAGTAATTTCTAAAAGTGATAGAGTAAAGGTGTTGTTTGGTGGGCATTGTGACCTAGTCAAAGTTGGACTGGACGCCGTATATCAACGAATCTTTCGTTTTGGCGTGCTTCAACATTAATTAGGTGATGGCGCGGAACGGATAACGGACCAACGTCGGGCTACCGGCGTCCTTTTTTATCCATAAACACTAGCACGAATCCTTAAAATGATTACAATATAAGTTAAGGGGGTGTTGCGATGACACCGTTTTATTGGGGTAGTTTGGCCCTTGCTAGTGCGTTGACCTTGCAATTGACGGACCGGCGGCATTGGTTAACGGGACATCTTTTTTTGATTGCAGTCATTGGCATTTTGTTAAGCGCTTACCATCGATTCAGTGCGCAGGCAAGTCCTACTTGGCAATTCATGTTGGTCGGTGCAAAAATTTTGGCTTATACGTTGTTGCCAATTGTAATTTTGATTGTGGGCATTAGTTTTGTCAGGTATAGTTACCGATTGATTCGCAAGGAGGGCTGGGCGTTTCATTACAGCTTGCTAGCAATCGTCGGTGGTGTATTAGTCATAATGCTGGTCTTATCAGTAATCAACTTAGGAGTTTGGCATTCGCGACGCTTGTGGCAGTTATTAGGCCTAGCGTTATTATTGACGGCGTATTTTGCGTTCAGCTTTATCGCGTATCTATTAGCTTGCGTCATGACCCGACTAGGACGTCATCGACAGATCGATTATATGATCGTCTTAGGAGCAGGGTTGATGCCAAATGGGCAGCCAACGCGAACACTGGCATATCGGCTTCAGGCGGCAGCGAAGTACTATCGGGTGCAACGGGCGCGTTATCATCAACCAATCACGATCGTTGTTTCTGGTGGTCAGGGACCGGATGAGGTTATGGCGGAGAGTACCGCAATGCGGCAGTACTTAGTGGATCAAGGGGTCCCCCCGTGATGCCATTCAAGAAGAAAATCGGTCAACGTCGACAATTGAAAATCTAAAATTTTCGCACGCATTAATTGTGCGGCAACAACCGTTTTATCGCGCCGTGATTGTCACGAGTGGCTATCACGTTTTACGGGCTAATATTTTTGCTCGGCAACTGCACCTGAACCTAACGGGAATCGGTGCGCACACGCCACTGTATTATTTACCGTTTGCTATGTTTCGGGAATACTTGGCCTTAATTGTGATGTATCGCTGGGCCAACTTAGTGGTGGTACTTGGTTTAGCGGCTTATTATGTCGCAGCGTTAGTTAGGTTAATTTAACAAAGCCGCTACTCAGAGCTTTGAAAAAAATGACATTGCGATTAATGGTATAATGGAGAATGATAAAAAGGAGGGGTTTGCCGTGGATCATGCCTATCGATCATCTTGGCCACTGATTGTAATCGTCCTACTCGGATTGATTACACTTTCAGGCTGTGCCAAAAATACCGGAGGCGTAACCGCAAGTTCGGCAACGACCGCAACTGGTAACAGTACAACGGCCGTTTTAACCAAAGCTGATCAGCAAATTTCGCAACAAAAAATTGCCGCTGCCCAGAAGACTTTAGCGGGTGCTTCTGAATCAACTCCAGCGATCAAAAAGTTAGCCCTTGGGTTAAAGTATTATCAGGAAGCTGAAGAAGCACTTGATAATAATCAGCTCAGTCTAGCAAAGGGTTATTTTGACACGTTAAGTAGTTATGATGGCACGACTGACGCCAGTTTTATTGCTGCTCGGCAAAAGCTCGTCAAGCAGTACCAGGCGGTCAAGCTAGCCAATGGTTACTATAACGCTGCCCGTGATGAATTAAGTATTCATGATTTGGCCACTGCGAAGGCCAATATTGATAAGTTGGACGATGTGCAAGCCACACATCCGGTTATCAAAAAATTACAGAAAAAAGCTTTGGCAATGAAACAAGCCATTATGAATTATGAGGCGTCGCAATCAACTAGTTCTGGTAGTGATAGCTCAACGGTTGTCAGTTCGAGTTCTGCGGCTAGTGCGAGTGATAGTAGGACGTCTTCAAGCAGTACGAGTAGTACTAGTGCCGATAGTTCAACGATGACGAGTTCGTCGAATAGCAGCGCGTCTGCCAGCAGTAGTTCTTCAGAGCTGACAACTTCGGCGATCATCAAACAGTTTCAGGATGCGTCCGGTGTTACGTTTACTTCGGATACCGAATTTAATATTACTAAGGAGACCAGTGCTTATTATCAGATTACCGCAATCTATGCGACGAATGAGTCTAGTTCTTCTGCTTCCAAGACAGTAACGGATACTTATCGTTATTATCCGGATAGTGGTAGTGTTACTAAGGAAAATAGTGCAACTGGTAGTTTCGAATAACCAGCATTAAAAAGTGACGATCAGGTAATGACTGATCGTCACTTTTTTGTTTGACTGGATTGTTTAGAAAACGCTGGGTAACGGTCATAACAGTGATAAAAAAGCAACGCTCACGGCACGTTAAAAACGAGCCATTAGCGTTGCTTGAATTAGTTTGAAAAATAGTAGCTTAGGCGAGTGCCCAAGTGTTAATGGCGTGTGCGACCCCGTCTTCAACGTTAGTCTTGGTTTCATAACGGGCAATTTGCTTGGCCTCATCAATGGCGTTACCCATCGCAACACTGTTGGTTGCGTAACGCAGCATACTCAAATCGTTACCTTGATCACCAATCGCCATGACTTCATCAGCAGTTAAGTTCAGATGGTCGGTCAACGTGGCTAGGGCGTTACCCTTGCTAGCGGCGGGATTCATGAATTCTAGGAAATACGCTTCGGAGCGAACAATGGTAAAGCGCTTGGAGAATGACGCTGGTAATTGCTTGATGGCTGCATCCAGTAGTGGGGCGTGATCGATGAACATGCACTTGACGATTGGTAAGTCTGGGCGCATTTCTTCCGGTGTCCGGAACCGAATCGGCATATTGACGAGTGCACTTTCGCCGACCGTATAAGGGCTGATATTTCGATTGGCGGTGTAGATATGGTCTTCACTTTCAACGTGACAATGGATATTGAGTTTTCGGCTGAGCGTTTCAATGTCGATGTAATCGTCATGTGACAGGGTAAGTCCTGTGATGATCTTACCGGTGATTGTCTGAACCATTGAGCCATTAAAAGTAATGACGTAATTATCTTCACCAGCGATTCCAAGTTGCTTTAAAAAGGGCGTGACGCCACTTAATGGCCGTCCCGTACAAATGACGACTTTGATTCCTTGCGCGTTAGCGGCGTTAATCGCTTGAACGGTTGCGGGATTTAGTTCGCTGTGCTCATTGAGTAAGGTGCCGTCCATATCGATGGCGATAAGCTTGACTGACATAATAATAATTCCTCCAAAATTAGTGTGGTACGACCAGACGATCGTTTAAAATATATTGCTGGAATTCTTGGTAAATTGGTTTGAATAAATCGTTTTCGGCGTTTTTGCTGAGCATTTCTTTTGGAAAGAAAAACCGCTGATCGCCAGAGACTTTCCCGGTGATGGCTCGCACTAGGTCACTGACGGTGGATAGTTCTAGTAAGGAACCGTCTTTTTGTTGCAGTTCAATCTGGGTACGCGGCTTCTTCATCTTAGGATCATAGGCGTCGTAAGGGAGATCGTAACTGTCGTTGATGTCAGTGTAGTAGTGCGTATCAAAGCCGGCTTGTTCAATTAATTTTTGTAACGTTGGAATTAGCGGTTGAGTCGTTGCAGCGACTCGTGCTGATTTTAAGGGACGCCGGTCTAAGAAACGGGTTGCTAGGTCAGCGAGAATTTGATCACGGCTATCACGCCAATGGCTAAAATAAGTGTTTAAGACGCCATCGTCTAACCGTAAATAATCGTGTAACGTAAAGTTATTATTGAAAAACGGCAATAACATCACTGGTGTGGCTTCAGCGTCGACCGCGTGGCTTTGATAAAGATCGTTAGCCCGTTCCAGTAGGCGATCTAGGATGACTTCCATGGAACGTGATACTGGATGGAAATAGACTTGCATGTACATCTGGAAGCGACTGACAATGTAATCTTCGACCGCGTGCATGCCTTCCATCGCAAATGTAATGCCGCCTTGATACGGCTTCATAACGCGCAAAATACGGGTCAAATCAAAATTGCCGTAATTCGTACCCGTGAAGTACGAATCTCGCAGTAGGTAGTCCATCCGATCGGCATCGATTTGACTAGAAATCATCTGGACGACTTGGGGATTCGGGTACGTTTTTTGAATGACGGCCGCAACTTGGGCCGGGAAGTCAGGTGAGACTTGCTGTAAGACCTGATTGACCTCGGTTTCAGGTGATGTCAAAATCTGAACAGTCAGGGCTTCATGGTCGGTGTGAAAGATGTGCTCGAATGTGTGCGAGTATGGCCCGTGACCGATATCGTGTAACAGGGCGGCGCATAGTGCGACCAATCGCTCGTGATCATCCCAACCACCGTCACCAGGGGCCTGGGTCGGGTAGTTACGTTCGAAGTTATCGCAAATACGGCGTGTAATCTCATAAACACCGAGGCAATGTCCAAAGCGGGAGTGTTCTGCACCGTGGAAGGTCAGCGAGGTCGTACCGAGTTGCTTAATACGGCGCAGTCGTTGAAATTCCGAAGTGTTGATCAAATCGAGAATGACTTGATGTTGGATATAAATGTAATCATGGACCGGGTCACGAAAGACTTTCTCCATGGGTAATAGTTGCTGGCGATAGGCCAAATTAATTCCTTCTTTCAGTGATGCAAGCGTTGTTGTCGGCGTTGCATTTGTTGATAGGCTTGATTTAAGTGTGCTTGAAATTCAGGTTCTTCGGTGACTAACGGCAAACTTGTTGTGTCGACCGTCCCATGTTGAGCTAGGATGGCTATAAAACGAGCTTGTGTAGCGGTAGTGTCAGTCGGCGCTGCCAAAGCGTCAGCAACGGTCGTCATGACTTGTGGATCAACATCTGGAAACCGCGCGTCATGGTGACCGGCTAAGCTGACTTGGTAAAAACGCTGAATGAGTTGACTACGGGCCATCTGATCGCCATCAACGCTGACATACAGCATGATGACCAGCGCTTCGGCAGTGCGCCGTTGCGACATTCCGGCAATTTTACGACCGGCAATACTCAAATCATAATCACCAGGACAATAGGAGCGTGTAATCTCACCAGTCGTGATATTTAATTGTGGCCAAACTGCCTGAACGTAGTCGACCATCAATTGATATGCCGCTGTAATTGGATAGCGTTCACGAGTTGCTGGAAGAAATAAGGAAACGTTTAGTACACCAGGGTCAGCAACTACGGCTAGCCCACCTGAATTACGGAGCATGATCTGATAACCGGCAGCGTGTAGATCTGCTAAGCCAGCAGTTAGCCGTGGCAAGCGTTGGTCTAATAAGCCGAGAATGACGGTTGGCTGTAACTGCCAGAAATGAACGATTGGTTGCTGACGAGCCGCCGTTAACCACAGCAAGGCGTTCGTATACGCAAAACTATCCAGCATCGCTGCCGGTTCGTATTTTTGACTCAAAGTTGCAATTGTTGATTCCGTCAAGAAAGCCACCCCGTTATCCGCTATTATCGGGCACGAGGGATGTCTCATGATGAAACCGCCACCGTTGTCCGTATCATCACTAATTATACTAGAAAAATGGTACCGTTGCATTGGCTTAGACAAATCAACTTAATCTGTAGCATACCATCATAGGATAATGAAACGTGCAAGTTAGTTGGTTTTTTGTTCGTCAGCAACGTGCGGCCTATTTCGACCTCCGGGGCTGAGGGACAATTGTTGGAACACAGCCGACTCAAAAAGTTTACGCGGGTTCGAACTTTTCCCAGCAGATCTAAGCTGACCGCTTTTAGTCCTATTTTTAGTTATTTTGGCATGAATGGCTTATAATTAAACAGGAAGTTTTACGATGGGCGTGATGGGAGTCGCGCGGTCGTGAACGCTGAAAAGGATATAGCGAGTGTGGTAACACGGTGATCGTAGACGGGCGTTCAGCGTGTGATTTTGAAATATTAGGAGGTCCAAATATGGATGATTTAACAACTGGTGTGCCAGTGGCGATTCATTTAGAGACGCAGGCGCGGCAAGATGACGATACGGCGAACTATGCACTGGATGTCGATGGTCAATTGGTTCAGATGGGTGACGCGTTTTATTTACGGTATAAGGAAGTTAACGATGATGCGCCAGAACCGATTCCAGTGACGATTAAGCTGGCAGCTAATGGGGACGTCGTGTTGACGCGGAGTGCGGAGAACCGACTTCGGTTGCACTTTTCCAATGGTAAACGAGTGCGTGCTCATTATCAAACGCCTATGGGGATGCTACCTGTTGAAACGGTGACGCCGATGTTACGAGTACGGCTACGTGAACGGCCATTTTCAGGTGAGGTGAACGTTGATTACGATTTATACGCGGGTGAGCAGCTACTTGGTAACTACAAGTTGCGATTGCAATTCACGGCCTAATTTGGTATTATGTACTATAAACTGTGGAAAGGACGTGCACCAGTTTGGAACTAAAACAATTTGATGGACAAAAAAAGTCCGAATTATCTTTAATCGAGGTTGCTCACGCGATCTTATCACAACATGGTGATGTGATGGCTTTTGCCGACTTGACCAACGCTGTGCAATCATATTTAGGTAAAAGCGACGAAGAAATTCGGGAGCGTTTATCACAATTTTATACCGATCTTAATATCGATGGTAGTTTCATTTCGCTCGGTGACAATATGTGGGGCCTGCGTGCATGGTACCCATTTGAATCCATTGACGAAGCCGTTATTCATACGGACGATGACGAAGATGAGGATCGGCCAAAGCGTAAGAAGGTTAACGCCTTCTTGGCCGATGCCGGGGATGATGACGACGTGATCGATTACGATGACGATGATCCCGAAGATGACGATAACTACGATGACGATGATGATCAGGACGACGATACTGATGATTCAGCAAGCAGCAAGTACGATGAACTTGCGGGTGTTGATGACACAGACGACGATGTTGCTGATGAAACGTTGCCAGACGGTATCGAGGGTCAATTATCAGAGTTAAATGATGACGATGATGATGACGACTACGATGACGAAGACGACGAATCGAAATAAGCTTTTCAAGATTTTTCCTTGACGAAAAGGGAATCTCCTTGTATTATCTTATTTGGGCTCTCTGGTAGAAATACCTGAGACAAACGATCGTATTAGCTCCCTATTTCTGCTGAAATAGGGAGCTTTCTTTATTTATACCACCCCACGAAATAAATCTTTAAGGAGTTATCACATGACCAAATATATTTTTGTAACTGGTGGCGTTGTGTCATCCATTGGTAAAGGTATCGTCGCTGCTTCGCTAGGGCGTTTATTGAAGAACCGGGGCTTAAAGGTCACGATTCAAAAGTTTGATCCCTATATCAACGTTGATCCTGGTACGATGAGTCCTTATCAACACGGTGAAGTCTTCGTGACCGATGATGGGACCGAAACTGACTTAGACCTTGGACATTATGAACGGTTTATCGACATTAACCTTAATAAATATTCAAATGTTACCACCGGTAAGATTTATTCAGAAGTTCTGCAAAAGGAACGGCGGGGCGATTATTTAGGCGCCACGGTGCAAGTGATTCCGCATATCACGAACGCTATCAAGGAAAAAATCATGCGTGCGGGTACGACGACGGATTCCGATATCGTGATTACTGAAATCGGTGGGACGGTCGGTGATATCGAATCCTTGCCATTTATTGAAGCGCTACGGCAAATGAAGAGTGATTTAGGTTCCGACAATGTTTTCTATATCCATACCACATTGATCCCATATTTACGGGCAGCTGGTGAAATGAAGACGAAGCCAACGCAACATTCTGTTAAGGAATTGCGGAGTTATGGGATTCAGCCGAACATGTTAGTTGTCCGGACTGAACAACCAATTACGCGGGAAATGCGGAATAAGATTGCGTCCTTCTGTGACGTGGAACCAGAAGCAGTCATTGAATCCTTAGACGTTAAGACGATTTATTCAATTCCGTTGAATGTTCAGAAACAAAACATGGACCAAATCGTCCTTGACCATTTTGATGTACAGGCACCTAAGGCCGACATGAGTGAATGGATTGACTTAGAACATCATGTTCAGAACTTATCACGGACCATCAAGATTGCGCTAGTCGGAAAATACGTCGCTTTACAGGATGCTTATATCTCAGTGACGGAAGCATTGAAGCATGCTGGCTATACGGATGATGCCGACATTGATTTGAAGAAGATTTCTGCTGAAGATGTTACGCCAGAAAATGTCGAAGAACTACTCGGCGATGCTGACGGAATCTTAGTTCCTGGTGGCTTTGGTGATCGGGGAATTGAAGGTAAGATTACGGCAATCAAGTATGCCCGTGAAAACGACGTGCCATTCTTAGGTATCTGCTTGGGAATGCAAATGGCCAGTGTCGAATTTGCACGTAACGTACTTGGATTGAAGGATGCTAACTCTGCTGAAATCGATCCGAAGACGCCGGACAATATTATTGATTTGATGGCCGACCAAGAAGACGTTGAAGACATGGGTGGAACGCAACGTTTAGGCGCTTACCCTTGCAAGCTGAAGCCGGGAACTGTGGCGGCTAAAGCCTATCACAATGAAGAAGTTGTGATGGAACGTCATCGCCACCGTTATGAATTCAATAATAAGTATCGTGAAGCAATGGCTGCTAAGGGCATGGTCTTCTCCGGAACTTCGCCTGACAACCGGCTCGTCGAAGTGATTGAATTACCAAAGAAGCGCTTCTTCGTGGCCTCACAATACCATCCAGAATTCTTATCACGGCCTAACCGTCCAGAAGGGTTATTCAAGGCATTCATCGATGCCGCTAACCAGACTGGTAAGGTGAAGGCATAAATTCGAAATATAAGTGCTGTCAAAAAAACGCGTACTAGCTTGAATGGCTGGTACGCGTTTTTTGCGTGGTTATGGGGTGGCTTTGAGCGACAATTTTCCGTTTAATCATTAAGCTATGGATTGTTTACTCGAAGACAGTAATCTATCCCGTAAATTTTCAAGCATTTCAGCGTGCTCAGAAAAACCTAGTTCTTTAAAATGACTAATCGTACTATCAACGTTCGCGTTAACACCCTTAAGTTGTTTGAGTAGTGCTAGGTAATAAGCACACATCATTCTGTCATAAGCTTTACGAGGTGTTTTCTCAGATATTTGGTAAAGCTGTTGAATATAGAAGCGTGCATTTTGGTAATTCTTTCTTTCAAGTGCCAGTACAATGCAATTATTTAGAAAAATAGAAATATCATTTTGATAAGTATCAATTTTGCTGAGAATTTTAGTTCTTTTCAATAGGATTGTAAAGGTGGCTCGAATATAATCACTGGTGAAAATGTATAGACAGTTGGCAAAAATAGACATCTCAAAATGTCCCCATTGAGTAACACGTTCCAAATACTTTTTTATAATCTCTGTATCTTCCCTTACGTCAAAGACAGTTTTATCTTTCTTTTTATTCAAGAAGAGTTTTAGCTCAATAGACAAACAGCAGTAATAGAAATCCTTAGAATCTTTATATTTAGACTGATAATCTAAAATTCGTTGTTCAATTTCAATATCACGCTTTTTCACAATGTTATCGTAAAAGTATTTGGTTGCTAATTCCTTTTCGGTATTAGAACTGTCGTTGAAATAAAACATATATTCCTGAATAGATACATTTAAACGATCCAAATAGCTAAAAAGGGTATTTATATTAACGTCAGTTTTACTATTTTCTAATGTGGAAAGGGTAGTGCGACTAGAAATTCCTTCTGCTAATTGTGCCTGAGTTAGGCCACGTTCTTTTCGTAATTTTCTGATTAGTTGTCCATGTGTCAAGCTAAATCCCCCTTTTTGACGAAATGTTGTACACAATCATACAACATTGAAAAACGATTGTAAAATGAATTTATCGAATTAAATAACAATGAGTAAGTCAATATTAAGTTTGCTTTTTTGTTATTAATTTGAAAGAAACTTATGGAGGTATTTAATTATGAGCGCAAAGTGTCCAAGCTGCGGAGCAAGTGTTGAATTAGAAAAGGATGTTCTAACAGGTGAAATTGTTGAATGTGAGGAATGTGGTGAAGAACTTGAAGTGAAAAATGAAGACGGAACCTTTTTGCTTAACTTAGCTCCTGATGTAGAAGAAGATTGGGGAGAATAGTAATGCCAAATCAGGTCTTATTTTGTATTACAAAAATGAGATATGAAGAAAAAAGAATTTATCATTATTTAGAAGAGTCAGGATTAAGCATCAAGATTATGTTAGATTCTTCTAATCTAGATGAGGTTGTCGCCCATAACTCGGATTATTGCCTATGTATTGTGAGAGTCATGTCACAACATCGTGCATTTAGAATAGCTGAGTATATGGAAGCCTTAGGTATACCGACACTGAATTCAAGTCGTGCTATTCAGATTTGTGCCGACAAGGCGATTCAAGCATTGATTTTAGCCAATAGAGATGTTATTAAGCAACCTCATTTTTCCATCTTACGTAACTACGAGGATTTGTCGAATTTCAATGGGAAAATGGTAGTGAAGCCGGTAAGTTCGTCATGGGGCAGAGGGATTTCATTAATCGAAAATGAAGACGCCCTGACTACTTGGAAAATTAGTCATCAAGAATTAGATATACAAAACCAAAATTTACCATATCTAATTCAAGAGTTTATTGATAAGCCAAACTATGATGTTCGTATTGTCATTATTAATACAAAACCAGTTGTGGCTTTTAAGAGAGTTAGTGCGAATAACTGGAAAACTAACACACATTTGGGGGCTACCGTAGTACCAATTGTTATTGATGATTCAATTAATAAAATAGTGACCGAAATTATTAAAGTTGTTGGGCCAGGAATTTATGGATTAGATTTAATGAAAAATCGGCAAAATGAATGGATCTTTTGTGAAATCAATCAAAATCCCGAGTTTGCTCATTCCTGGAAGATCCATCATGTAGATGTTGCTGAAAAGATTGCGCAATACGTATCAAGTAAAGTTAAGGTGGGACAAAAGAATGCAAGCACACATTAAAGAAAAAGACTATTTTCCACTATCTTACACTATCACACGTGTACTGAATTCTGGTGTTGTAATGAGTATCGAAAAGAACGAGAAAGAACTGAAGGGTCTAAAGCGAAAACTATGCCAGTTTTCTGGAAAAAAACATGCAATTTTATTCAATGCCGATACTGGTGCCCTACATGGGGCGCTATGGGGTTTGGGTTATGAGCATGACGATAAAGTTAATGTTAAAAATTTAAATAACCGCGAGAAGAAGTTACTCTATTGGTTAGGTTTAGAGCTAGACAGTTCAGCAGAAGCAGTCAATATTGCCAAGCTAAACATCGATTGGACGAATATTAATAAAATTGAGGGTAGTTTAAAGCAATTAAGTGAGGCAGATGTAATTTGTGTTAACTTCACAGATTTATCATTCGGACCATGTACAGCGCTTTTAACCAATGATGATTTGGTGGCAATACGTGCGGAACGATTGATTATTTTTGGAGCCTTCGATTTACGGACAATGTGGACCCAAAGTGAAACAGAATTAGATGTACAACCAGGTTTACAAATGAACTATCGATTAAGTCCATTAGTTGGAGCTTGCATAAAACTGTCAATTTTACGGAGGAATAAGTAATGAAATCTGACTTTAATGACTTTTTCTTGGGAATGCCAGTTGAACATGCTGAGGATACAAATTTAGCTATTGACGGTGGTAATCCAGTAATAACTAAACTAGGACGTCGAACCACATTTCCTAATATTACTAAAGAAGATGTTTTTCAATTAATGACCTCAATTCAGGGTGAACCTGAAGCTGTAGTTAACGAATTTTGTGAAAAGTATCGAAAATATGTTGGTGCAAACTATGCAATTGCCACTGCTAGCGGAACTTGTAGTTTACAGTTAGCCTTGATTGGTGCTGGTGTAAAGCCAGGCGATGAGGTGATTATTCCTGCTTTCACGTTTATTGCAACTGCGCAAGCCGTGGTTGCTGCTAAAGCAATTCCGGTATTTGCAGATATTGATCCTGATACCTTCGATTTAGATCCGGCTGCTGTAGAAGCAAAGATTACGGACAAGACAGCAGCGATTATGCCAGTCCATGTACATGGACTACCTGCGGCAATGGATGAATTATCTGATATTTGTCAAAGACACCATCTGTTACTACTAGAAGATGCATCTCATGCGCATTCCGCAACATATCATGGAAAAATGTGTGGTTCAATCGGTGATGCAGCAGGACAGAGCCTAATGGCGGATAAAAATTTTCCAGCAGGTGGGGAAGGCGGAATTGCTTTTTTTAAAACTGAAGAATCTTATCAACGAGCATTAAAGTTTTTGGATGATTCTGGTCTTGATTTTAGAATGTCTTGGCTTGCAGCAGCGTTTGGAATTAGTCAATTGGATCGCCTGCCATATTATGATCAGATTAGACAACGTAATGCCCATCATTTAATTGCTTTTTTAAATAATGAAACGCGATTGTTTAATGGACCTTATATTCCGGATGGCGAAAAGCATAGTTTCAATATGTTTCGAATTAAGTTGAATGTAGATTTACCTGAATTTAAGGGAATTGAAGATTACAAGATTAAACAAGTGGTACAAAATGCAGTACTGGAAGAAGGCGTCTTCGCACGGGAATGGCAAAATGTACCAATTCCGTGGCACCTACCTTTTAAAAATAAAATTGGCTTTGGACATTCCTATCCATTCAGCTTAGATGAAGGGACTCCAGATTATTCAAATACCAAGTACCCGAATGTATTAGATATGCTAAATACAACGCTGGTTTTATGTCGGGAATTACGCTCGCCAGTTGAATATGAAAAGTTAAGTCATTATGAAGTCGCATTCAAAAAACTGGATAATCATATTGGGGAAATTGCTGAGATGGCTAAAGCTTTGAATGTTAAAAAACCATACGAAAGGGATGCTAGATTAGGTTGAAAAATAATATGAAAGTTGGAATCTTAGGTGGCTCTGGCTATGCTGGTGCAGAGCTGTACCGCTTGTTACTAAATCATCCGAATTTTAACGTTACTTTTATATCATCTGAAAAGTATGCTGGTAAACCTGTTGAGAAAATGTTGAAAGGTTTTGCACATAACGGTCATTCGCATAATTTACGGTTCAATCATCTAGATGATTTACCATTTGATTTAGACTTCGTTTTTTCAGCGCTGCCTACTGGTGTATTGCCAAAGTATGTTGAAAAGATTCTCGAAAAAACTAGTTTAATTTTTAATGTTAGTGGTGATTTCCGTTTTAAAGATGCCACAACACTTCAGCAATACTATCCGGAAACATTAGCAATTGAAAGTGACCAGATCTTATCGTCATATTATATTCCTGAATTTAGTGATTTCGACAAAAACGCCAATATCATTAACTTACCAGGGTGTATGGCACTAGCTTCTATTTATGCTGCATATCCTTTAGTGAAAAATAAACTAATTAATCCGAATATTTTTGTTGATGTAAAAACTGGTTCAAGTGGCGCAGGAAAATCAACAAAAGAAACTGCAGCTGATAGATTTGGCAATTTCCGATTGTATAGAGCGTTCAATCATCGGCATCTACCTGAAATTGCGATGGCTTTAGGATCCTCTGTGGGTAAAGTGGGCTTTGCTGCATACTCACTAGATATTTCACGTGGAATTTACGCCAGCGTTTATTCTCAAATTAAAAAGGGTGTGACAGAAGTTGATGTAAAAAAAGCTTATTTTAAAACTTATAAATCTTGCAAATTTGTAGCTAATTTAACTGGTAAGCAAAGTGTTCCAATGTTGAAGTCGACTAATGGTACTAATTTTGCTGAAGTAAAGGCAACTGTTCACGAAGGACAATGCATTGCCGTAGTTTCTTTAGACAATTTATTAAAAGGTGCGGCCGGTCAGGCGGTTCAAGCTGCTAATAAATACTATCAGTTAGTTGAAGATACAGGATTAGATACTTTAGCAGGGATGTGGCCATAATGCAGAACATATTCGTTCTTAAGCTCGGTAGTAGTACTGTTTTACATGGAGCACAAATTTACAATCAAATTTCAGCACTTGTAGAACAAGGTTCTAAAGTGATTATTGTAGCTGGTGGAGCTGAAGCAATTCATAAAACGTATGATAACTTAGGATTGCCCGAAAAGTATCTAACTTTACGCCATGGTAATACAGTTAGATATACACCTGGCAAAGATATGAGCATCATTAAAAGTGCTTATAACTCAATAATTATTCCCAAAATAGAAGACGAACTCAGTCAACGTGGCATTTCTGTTTTTAGTCAAATTGCAGGAAAAAGCCAGTTGACTTGGGGAAAACTAGGAAAACCATTATTAGCTAATAAAAATGGCCGGAATATTGTAATTCGTGACTCACTGTATGGTAAATTTGCAGGTTGCGATGTTAAACAAATTTCTATGATATTAAATGCATTCTCAGTAGTTTTATTAACACCTCCAATTTTTGAAAAAAGTGTTAATGATTATATTAATATTGATGCAGATATGCTTGCAGCAAACCTAGCTATTGAATGTAATGCTGCGCATCTTCGATTTGTTACTAGTACTCCAGGACTACTTTATAATGTAAATGATGTCGATAGTGGAATTCCTGATCTCTATATCAAAGAATTAACTGATACAAGTTTTATTAAAGGCAAGATGAAGCAGAAGTTACGGGCAGTGAAGAGAGTAATGAAACATGGTCGGTGCGACGTTGCAATTACTGGGGTACACTCCCTGGAACATAAGACTTGGGTTTGGAATTATCATCAAGCCGATTACTATGAACAGCTTTTTACTAATATTGTCACTATTCCGTCAGTTTCTTTTGATGAACATGTGCTCGCTAACTATTTAAATGACTTAAAAATGGCCAATATTACAAGTAACATTGATAGCGCTGGCAACATCGTTTTAAAAAAGGGTAGTGGGCATAAAAAGTTATTACTGTTAGGACATATAGATACTGTTCGGAATTTTTGGCAAGTCAAAATTGAAGCAGGTTCTTTAAAGGGAAGAGGCGCGGTTGACGCTAAAGCACCATTTGCTACTTTTTTATCTGTTCTAAATAAGGTTAAGGTTCCTAGTGATTGCCAATTAATCGTCATTGGGGCAGTCGAGGAAGAATCTTCGAGTTCAAAGGGCGCTTATCAAGTGCGTGATAACTACGAAAAAATGCCAGTTATTATTGGAGAGCCTAGTGGTATTGAGAAACTCACTCTTGGATATAACGGACTACTAAAGTTAAAGCTTAATTGTCATATGGTGCAAGGCCATTCGGCAGGTAAAGGTGCTATAAGTAGCATCGATGCTCTTATTGATTACAGTAATAAGATTCGCGAAATTATGGCTAATTATGATCCTAAAGGACTTTCCTCAATTCAGGATATTAGCCATAGTAAGTCTGATAATCAAACTGAATTACTTCTAAACTTCAGAGTAAGTAGGTATGTAAAATCCGGTTATGTTGAGGCAATAAAGAAACAAACAGATAAGAATATTTCCTTGGAAGTGTTAAGAGATACGCCAGCGTCTACTTCAAAGCGTAGTAATCAGTTAGCTAATGCTTTTGTCTCGGGATTTAAAGTGGTACAGAAAATGATTCCTGAATATATTGTAAAGACTGGTACTAGTGATATGAATACATTAGCAACCCAATGGACTGTTCCAATGGTGGCATATGGTCCAGGTGACTCCACACTCGATCATACACTGCAAGAAGAAGTGCCGTTTGCTGATTATCATCTAGGTATTCAGACATTACAAGAGGCCATCCAAACATACTTAGGCAAGGTGACAGATAATGACAAATAAACAGTTGTCAGTGACACAACAAAGAAAGTTATTGTTAGACTCCTTTAAAATTCGAGAAGAAATTATTGATATTGCTGCCACTCTAACCGGTTGTCATATTGGTGGGAGCTTATCAATCACAGATCTTCTAAATTATTCATTGGAGTTATATGGCAATAATCCCTTAAACGAAGTTATTTTAAGCAAGGGTCATGCGGCAGCAGCTTTATATGCTGCACTTTTCACTAAAGGTATTCTGAAAGAAAAGCCGAGTCTATCCTACGGTATTAAAGGGTCTTTACTCCTTGGTCACCCGAATAATGAGCTGCCGGGCATTCCTTATTCAACTGGTAGTCTAGGACATGGTATTGGTTATGGTGCAGGGTGGGCTTTAGGTCAACGCTTAAAGCAAAAAGAAGGCATAGCAGTTGTACTCGGCGGAGATGGTGAGTTACAGGAAGGTAGTGTCTGGGAAGCCCTACAAGTTATTTCAAGCAAGCAAATTCATAACTTAATATATATTATTGACAGAAATCAGGCTCAAAACGATGGCTTTTTAGACAATATATCAGAGTACTATGATTTAAGTGCTCGTTTTAAGTCATTTGGTTTTCAAGTAGTAGAAATTGATGGTCATAATTTTAATAATATTCATTCGGCATTTCAAAATAAGTCAGCGAATAAAGCATTGGTGATTATTGCAGATACAGTAAAGGGTAAGGGAATCCGCTTGATGGAAGGGAATCCTAAAAGCCATTATGCTAAGATCTCTGTCTCTCAAGCTGACAAATGGAAGAAGCAGATCAAATATCAATACGAAAAGAATTATCTTAATTAGCTCATCAACTCATGTTCCTTCGAATTCAACACTTTTGGCCAGATTAGTATTAGATGAGCTAGACTATCAGGAAATAAATCTAAGTAGCGTAAAAATATTTGATGTTAAAGATTTTCGCTTTTCTCCAAGCTGGCCACGGCAGAACGATGAATATTACGGAATAATTGAACAATTAAAAAGGGCAAAAATTATTGTTTTTTCAACTCCCATATATTGGTACGGCACTTCTGCTGTACTCAAAAGATTCATTGAAAGATGGTCAGAAAGCATAAAAGTTGACACTGATTTTCGTGAATCTATGCAAGAAAAGAAAATTGTTCTGATTATTGTTGGTGGGGATAACCCAGTGGTTAAAGGACAGATTATTATTGACCAGTTTAAGTATATCTGTGAATTCTTAGGCATGAAGTTAATTGTAAGTGTTATCGGAGAAGCTAACCGACCGGATACAATCTCTAACGATCCTAATGCGTTATATGAAGCAAAAAAAGCAAACATTATATTAAAAAAATTAGATATGGGAGGTAATGATTTTGCCAATATCCAGTAGGGCAGCGTTTCGTGATGAATTACTTGCGTTAGCAAAAAATGACAAGCGTTTAATTGATATTGAAGCTGATTTAGGCGGTCAAACTAATCAGTTTAAGGCCGAGATCCCTGATCGTTACTTTAATATGGGTATTGCGGAGTCAGCTAGTTTGGATATATGTACAGGACTTGCAAAAAATGGATTAAAGCCAGTATTTTCGACCTTTGCCCCGTTTGTTGCACTCCGAGCTGCTGAACATGTCAAGTTGTCATTAGCATATATGCATGCAAACATTATAATTGGCAGTTGTTATGGCGGTGCATCTGGTGGATGGTTTGGAACCACACATCAGAGTTTAGAGGATCTAGCCATTATTCGAGCACTACCAGGTATTAAAGTGGCATGCCCTTATGGTGAAAAAGAGACTAGATTGACTTTAGATCATGCTGTAGCCAGTAATGATCCCTGGTATATTCGTCTGGGTCGTAATAATTCTTATTCAGATATACTCAATGTTAGTGAATTTACACCTTACCAATGGTATCAACCACTATCTACCGAAACGAAAGTTTGTGTGGTTTCTTCAGGTGAAGTCGCAACAGACTTTTGTACACAAGTTGCCCAAGAGAAAAAGGTTGCACATTTGCATATCTTGGAATCTGATATAACATCGTTGAATAAGATGCGATTGGTTTTAGAAAAAATTAAAGTACCAATTATTGCTGTGGAAGAGCATCGACAATTCGGTAGCCTTGGAACCGTTCTAAAGACATTGAATCTGAAGTCAGAAATCATTTCGTATAACGTTAATGATAAATGGCCGATTTATGGTGGAAGTCATTATGAGGTTTTAGACTATTTAGATTTTTCGATATCGGATTTGAAAAAGCAAGTATCAAAGTTCTTGAAAGGATGAAGTTACAATGAATATAACAAGTCTTTTAGGTAGAAGAGAATTTCGTAACTTCTTTCTGGCTGATATAATTTCTGGATTTGGTGTCGGGCTAACTACTGTCGGGGCAAATTGGTATATGCTACAATCTACGCATTCAAACAAATTAGTTGGAATGTACTTAACCGTGAATGTATTGGCTGGCTTTTTTGATGTCACCATTAGCTGGTAGCTTGACGGATAGGTTTTCACGTAAACAAGTGATTCTTTGGACCTTTTTAGGTAGAGCATTACCTATGAGTTTGATTGCATTAGTAATTGGATACTCTGGTTTTAATCTATGGGCAATGTACGGGCTCGCAATTTTAACAGGAGCCGGATGGATTACCTATATGGCTGCTTCCAGAAGCTATGTACAAGCTGTACTACCAGAAGAACTGTTAGGAACAGCCAACTCATTTATTGAAGTGTCATTGCAAGTTGGTATGTTTGCCGCTGGTGCTATCTCGGGAATTATTTTGAATTATACTGGCTTTATGATCATTCTGGTTATAAATATTATTATGTTTTTTGTAGCAGTTTTATTAGTAGCAGCCATTAAGGCAGACTCACCTGTTAACAAAGGGATAAATGAAGAATCAGCTGGCTTTTCTAATGGCCTAGAGTATATTTGGAAGCACAAGTCAATCTTAAGTATGGGAATTATTTCAATTTTACCTTTAATAGTCACGCAGCTTTTTAACGTTTCGTCACCGGATTATGTGTCAACAGTTTTAAGAGCCAATAGTGTGGTATATGGATTTGTAGATATGGGGTATGGAATTGGAGGATTGGCTGCTGGATTAATCACTGGATACTTAATTAATCACTTTAAAAATAAGAATATCATTGTTTTTTTCTTTACTTTAGCTACTATAGGACTTTTGACATTATATTGGACACATGTTATTCCCTTAACCTATGTTTGTACGTTCAGCCTTGGCTTGAGTAACTCAGCACTTCGAGTTGTTATTAATACAGTGCTAATGCATCGAGTAGACAAGAAATTTATGGGTAGAGCAACATCTATTTGGAATGGTACCGCTCAATTAATTGAAGTATTTGCATCGACCTTAATGGGAGTCGCTAATGATAAATTTGGGGCTAACATTGGTTTTCTGTGGATGGCCGTGATTATGCTAATTGGCGCTGTATGGAGTTTTATCATGTTAAATACAACAAAGTTAAGGAGTAAGCAAGTATGAAGAAAAGAGTAATTTTAATCGAACCAAGTTTCTATGGAGTTTCCTTTGTCCGAGCTGCTCGAGAATTAGGTTGTGAAGTTATTTGTGTCGTTAGTGATCAAAAAGATCCCCAAAAATTTGGCTATGAGGGTGAATATGACCAGTTGCTAATTGCGGATATTCGTGATAGTGACAGCGTATTAAAAGCCATTCAGAATAGCAAATATAAACGATTTGATGCAATTATTCCAGCCACAGATTATGCAACGGCAGTGACTGCTAAAGTGGCCGAAAAGTTAAATATGTTTGGCAACTCTTACTTTGCAACTAAATGTGCCAGAAATAAAGACTTAGCGCGTATTCAGTATGCAAAGAAAGGTGTACCCTCAGCGAAATTTGCAGTAGCAAAAACTATTGATGAAGCGCTAGAAGCAAGTAAAAAAATTGGATTTCCATTAATTTTAAAACCAACTAACACTGCTAGTAGTATTGATGTTTTTTATGTTTCGGATGAACAACAATTACGGGAACGCTTTTTACAAATCTCGCAGTTAAAGCAAAGCTATATGCATTTCAAAGTACGTGAAGAATACATCTTAGAAGAGTTCATGAGTGGGCCAGAATTTAGTGTAGAGCTTTTCTTGAGTAATAATGAAATTGCATTTGTCGAAGTAACAGAAAAGCATACGACTAAACCACCATATTTTGTTGAGTTAATGCATGTTTTTCCAACTACCGTGGATGTCGCATACAAAAAAGAAATTATCAATACGGCTTATTGTGCAGTTAGGGCGTTAGGGTTCCATAATGGACCAACACATGCTGAGGTTAAATTAACTGATGCCGGTGCCCGTGTCGTGGAAGTAAACGGTCGTCCTGGTGGTGATAATATTACCTCTGACTTGATTAAGGACGCATACGGCATTGACATCTTCAAAAAAACTGTAGAACTTTATTTAAACAAGACTGTAACGATTAAACCAACACGACATGGTGCTGCCGCCATTAGTTTTTTGTTTGCGAATAGCAAAGGAAGTTTTGAGTCAGTGCAGGGGTTAGATAATATCAAAACTACTCAAGGATTCCGGCGACTAGAAATGGAAGTTTCTCCAGGAGATAAGGTTGTACCACCAACTAACTCAGATGATAGAATTGGCTATTATATTCTGTCAGGTTCAAATGCTAATAAGTTAAAAGAAACAATTGAAGATCTAAATTTAAAAGTACATGTAATAGTAAAGTCTGATTCACGAGTGTAATGCTTTAAAATATGAATTTGTATTCAGTTCGCTGTGACAATTCATGTGAAAGGCTAGTTACTCGTATAGTGTTTAGAAGAAAGGCTTGATATACGAGCTTTTCAATGTAATCAGTAAACAACTGATTGTATTACGCGTTGCGGTAGTTATCAATCATCATTAACGATGATTGATTCGTAACAAATTAATCACCACAATGCGAATCATATTGTATAATTACATCTTGTCAAAATTACTTACAATACCAAAAACGCGTACTAGCTTGAATGGCTGGTACGCGTTTTTTGCGTGGTTATGGGTTGGTTTGGAACATTAAAGTGCCAACAATGCGGTAGCAGATTGGCTATCAGTAATCAAGACATTAGCATAGCCACCCATTAAGGCACCGTGAATGGATGGCACTTTCCTACTAGATCCCGCTACCAAAATCGCGTATTTTTTATGTTTGAGTGCTTCCAACTGAATTCCGACGGTACGCGCATTGATTGCGGAGTCAGCAATGGTCCCATCTTTGGTAATAAAACGAGAGACGATATCACCAACAGAAGAAGATTGCAGCCGCTTAATTTCTGCAGCGTTTAGGTAGCCTAGATTGAATAGCATCGCATCCGAGCGCACGGTTCCGCTGGTAAATAGGGCGATATTGGTTGCTTCACCGGCTCTGATGATTTGAGAAATAAACCGATCGTCGAGGACGATTTTTTTAGTGACGGGATCATCAAAAATTACCGGTAGCGGTAGTGTAACTGCGTTAGTATGATAGGCCGCGCTAAATTTGGTGACGATATCGTTGGCGAAGTTGTTCATATCAGAGGCAGCGACACTTCCTTTTAATTGAACAATACGAACGTCGTTACGGGTACTAATATGCAAATGATCTGCAACCGCTTTGATCGTCTTCCCCCAGCTAATCCCGATGGAATCGTGGTCTTGTACGATGGTTTGCAGATAATCAGCAGTCAATTCTCCGAGTTTTTCATTGATGAGTTGACTATCGTTGCTCGCATCAAAACTAATAAGGACTTTTTTTAAATGATACTTATGTTCTAATTGTTGTGCTAAGGTCCCTAAATCTTTTAATGGATCGGCAATTTCAATTTTAACCAGGCCAGTATCTTTGGCATAACTTAGGAGTCTTGAAATTGTCGGCCGAGAAATTTGGAGCTGTTTGCCAATGTCACTTTGGCTTAGGCCATCTTCGTAGTAGAGGTGACAGACCTTCAAGGCGAGTTTTACCTTATCTTGATTGATTGCTTTTTCCATATCCTGACTTCCAATCTTTGAATAACACTTTAATTGTATTCGTTAGTTTATGATTAATTATTTTTTGAAATCATGACTGTTTATTTAACTGCGAATAAGGTGATCAAACAAACCGTTTTTCAGCAGATAAAGTCGATGGTAGTGCAGATGGCTGATCAATCTAGCCTGAGTTTGATTGCTGAACAGTCCGTTGTTGATAACCCTTTTCAGTATAGCATAAACGCCGAAATGAACAAAATTTCAAATGTAGTATTTACAAATGTTCAGTTCGTGATATACTGAAGTTGTTAAAAAGAAAGGGGTTTCATTAATCATGAAATTGAATCGTTATTTAGATCACACGTTATTAAAACCGGAAGCGACTGAGCAACAAATTGATCAGGTAGTACGGGAGGCACTCGAAAATCACTTTTATTCAGTTATGGTCAATCCATACTGGGTCAAGCACGTCCATGCGCAACTTGCTGGTTCGGATGTTGCGACTGCATGCGTGATTGGTTTCCCTCTGGGCGCGAATACAACCGCCATTAAAGTTGCGGAAGCCAAACAGGCAATTGCTGACGGTGTGGATGAGCTGGATATGGTCATTAATATCGGCGAATTGAAAGGCGACCACTATGATGCAGTTCAACAAGACATTGAAAGTGTGGTAACAGTTGGACATACGGCTGATAAGGTCGTCAAAGTGATTATTGAAACGGCGCTGTTGACGGATGGGGAAATCGTTAAGGCTAGTGAAATTGTTGCCGATGCACACGCTGATTTTGTGAAGACATCGACTGGATTTTCAACCCGTGGTGCTTCGGTTCATGATATTAGTTTGATGAAGGGTGCCGTTCAGGATCGAATCGGGGTCAAAGCATCTGGGGGAATCCATACACGCGATGAAGCATTAGCGATGATTGATGCTGGAGCAACGCGCCTCGGTGTATCAGCAAGTATGGCAATTATTGGTAAGTAGTGATGGCTGAATGATTGCGCACCATTCCAGTTTAAAAAAAGAAAGCGCTAACATCAAGGAGGGGAACCATGCAAAAGTTATTTCGGGGTGTGATTAAGCTATCAGCCCATGAGCAAGATGATGGTTATTTGGATAAAACACCGATTTTCCAGTTCATGCTATTGTCATTACTCATTCCTTTGTGGGCTGCGGCAGCCAGCTTAAATAACATCTTAATTACGCAATTTAAGACTATTTTTGAATTGAATAATGCAACGAGTGCCTTAGTCAACAGTGCATTTTATCTGGGCTATTTCGTCATTGCGATTCCAGCTAGTCGGGTTATCAAAAAGACGTCGTATAAGTTAGCAATCGTAATCGGACTGAGCTTATTTACGATTGGCTGCTTGCTCTTTTTCCCAGCGTCTCACTTAGCCACATACGGGGTGTTCTTAATTGCATTATTTGCCATTGCATGTGGACTTAGCTTTCTGGAGACGAGTGCGAATACGTTCAGTACGTTGATGGGACCTAAGTCGGCCTCAACCGTTCGACTAAATATTTCACAAATCTTTTATCCGATTGGTGCAGTCGTTGGAATCCTCCTGGGTAAGTATTTGATTTTCAACGATGGTGCCAGCCTGGCAACGACCATGGCAAAAATGCATGGTGCTGCTCGGTTAGCCTATGGACAGCGGATGTTACAGCAGACGCTGCTCCCGTATAAATATCTGATTGTGGTATTACTTGTTGCAATTTTTATCTTTGTTTTGACACAGTTTCCAAGTGGCAAGCCTAAACAACGTTCAGATCAAGCAGCCGCAAAATCAGCTGGTGTCGGTGAAACGCTACGTTATTTGATTCATAATAAGGACTTTATGAAGGGGATTGGTACGGAGTTTGTGTATATGGGCATGCAGACGGCGGTCTGGGCATACACAATCAACTTAGCGATGAGTTTTAGTAATCGTATCAACGAGCGCGATGCCTCAACCTTTATGATTTATACCTATATTGCATTCTTCTGCGGCAAGCTATTGGCGACCGCGTTAATGAAACGGTTTGCAACGGCGCAAGTTCTGTTTGGATTTTCAGTAGTGGGAACCCTCGCATTAGGCTATGTTACCTTTGTCCCTAATGAGTCAGCGGTCTATCTGACGATTTTGGCGAGTGGCTTGTTCGGTCCGGGGTGGCCAACAATTTATTCACAAACGCTGGATACGGTTACTGATAAACGCTACACGGAAACTGCGGGAGCAATCGTTGTCATGTCGATTATTGGCGGTGCTGTGACGCCGTTGATTCAAGGCTTGATTGCGGACATGACGGGGTCTGTTTCGTTGTCATTCATTATCGATGTTATTAGTTTTGCAATTGTAGGTAGTTATGCACTTAGTTACTACAAGCGTCATCAGGCAGCGAGCGAAGTCACACATATGGAGGAGCTATTATGAAAACAATTAAGTTATCGCATCAAATGTTTAGTCAATCAGAGTTTGAACTCTACAAAGATGATAATTTCAGTGCAAAAACATTTCTATATCCATCTGGAGTAGAAGGCTTGCGACTGACGAATCAGCGTGGCGAATTAGTCGTGCTGCCATTCATGGGATTGATTATCTGGGATGTGGTCTTTGACGGTATTTCCTTGAAAATGAAAGATATGTTTTCCCAACCATTGCCGGGTAAGGGTATTGCCGACACGTATGGCTGCTTCCAGTTTACGTCTGGATTACTAGGAAATGGAACGCCTGCACCTGAGGACGATTATCAGTTACATGGCGAGTTTCCAACCAGTAAGATGGCCCATACCTATTTGACGATTGGTGAAGATACGTTGACGATTCATGCAGATTTTGAATATGTCAAAGGTTTTGGCGATCATTATTTAAGTGAACCTTCCGTCATGATGCGAGCAAATTCGGGACTGTTTGATATTAATCTAGATGTGACTAACTTGTCACATGCGCAGGCGATGCCGCTTCAGTATATGTGTCATATGAATTATGCATACGCTAAGAATGCCCATATTGAACAGAATTTACCGGATGAAGCATTTAAACTCCGGAAAACAGTCCCTGCTCACGTTCATCCAACTGATGCATGGTTGGCCTATAACGACCAACTAAAAGCATCCGGAGAATTGATCAATGATTTAACGGATGAAGCGCACTATGATCCCGAAATTGTGTTCTTCTCTCGCGACTTAACGCAGTATACCGATGAAGCCGAATTTAGAATGCATTTGGATGACTCACATAACTTTTTGACTAAGTTTAAGACCGAACAATTTCCAATTGTGACACGGTGGCTACTCTACAACGCGGACCAACAAGTTGCAGCGTTTGCCTTACCGGGCACCAGTACACCAGAAGGTAAAGCAGCTGCGACCAAAGCTGGAACGCTAATTATGTTGGAACCACAAGCAAAACGGCACTTTAGTGTGACGACCGGATTAGAAAAGTAGGGGGACGACAACATGGCAGATGTTACAGTAATTGGCTCTAATATGATTGATTTGACAACTTATATTGGGCGGATGCCTGTCGAAGGCGAAACGATTGAGGCGCCAGAATTCAACATTGGCTACGGGGGTAAGGGTGCTAATCAAGCCATCGCGGCGGCACGCCTAGGTTCAGATGTTAATTTTATTACGATGGTTGGTAATGATGGGTTTGGACAAGAACAACTCGCTAATTATCAAAAAAATGGTATTCGTACGGATGGTATTGGCATTGGTCATCAAAATAGTGGGGTAGCCCCGATTTTCGTAGATCCAAGCAGTGATAACCGTATTTTGATTATCAAGGGGGCTAACAAGGAACTGACTCCCGCTGTTTTGGATGAAAAACAGGCACTAATCAAGAATAGTAAACTAATTGTGTTGCAACAAGAAATCTCGCTAGAGACTAATTATCACGCCATTGATCTAGCACAACAATTTGGAGTGCCAGTTCTCCTTAATCCAGCTCCTGCTAACAAGAATTTGAATATTGACTATGTCTCGAAGGTTGTGTTCTTTACGCCTAATGAAACAGAATTAGCTACGCTAACTGGGTTACCAACAAATAACCTGGATGAGATCAAGGTCGCGGCGTGTGATTTGATTAGTCGTGGCGTTGAAAACCTGATTATTACGTTGGGTCATAAGGGCGCACTCTGGGTTACTGAAAACCATGCAGAAATCGTCCCAGGAATGAAGGTTAAAGCCGTTGATACGACTGGCGCTGGGGATTCATTTATTGGTAGTTTTGCCCATTACTTTGCACAGGGTGAAGCCATCCCGGACGCGTTGCAGCATGCGAACCAGTATGCAGCCATGACAGTGATGAAAAAGGGAACCCAAAAGTCATATCCGACGGCGGCAGAACTTTCAGATTTGTTAGCTGCTGCAGTGGATTAAATGAATTGCAAGTGTTGTCATTATCTGACTAAAGCGCAGATAATTGGAACGCTTGCTTTCGCTTGTCCATCAAAAATTCGCTATAAAAATCCTCAAAAGTCGTAACTGGTATTGTGCTGATAATAGTGGCTATACGTGTTGTGTTAGTTATCCTTTAGCATTAAATGTGATTAAAAAGTACCAATTGGTTGGCTTATTGTTAGTCTGCCGAGGGTTGCCCAGAATGTCTGGAAGCCGGAGTAGGACGCCCCCGCAACAGTAGGTTTACGTTAACTCGCACTGTTTCTAGGGGGCTTCAGCTGACTGCTTTTGAATTAGAATGTTAATCCTCATTCAAGGCCCAGTGAAATAATTAAGACTGCAATAAATGATTCTATTAATAATAGAAAAATAAAATGATAATAAAAAACTATTGACAATAATTGGCAGGAGGTCTAGATTATAAGTGTAAATTGAAAGCGCAAACATAATGGGCTAGTAGTTAATCTGGTTATTTAGAAAGCCAACGGTTGCTGAAAGTTGGTTGATTGGACTGATGAATCCGCCATTTAGCGTTTGACTTCATTTTTAAGAGGTCGCGGTGAGACGATATACTCGTAGAGCAGTAAATTGGGTGGTACCACGTTGATAAAAAACGTCCCATAGTCTTTTAGGTGAAGACTATGGGACGTTTTAATTTTAAGGAGGCTTTTCGTATGTTAAATCCAAAGTTTGTTCGTAATAACCCAGAACTTGTTAAGACTAAGCTCCAGACTCGGAAGGTTGATCCGGCTGAGGTTGATGAATACTTACAGTTAGACCAACAAAACCGGGATGCAATTACCAAGGTTGAAGGATTGAAGAAACAGAAAAACCAGTTGACGGAACAAATTGGGCAAAGTGATCCGCAATCGGAAGCGGGCCAAGCCCTCATTCAACAAGTCAAACAGCTGAATGGTGATATTAAGAGTACGGAAGCGGCCCAAACGGAAGTAAACGATCGGCTTCATTACTTAGCGATTCGCTTCCCGAATTTACCTGCCGATGATGTACCAGTCGGTCCTGACGAAGATAGCAATGTTGAGATGCGTAAGCACGGCGATATTCCAACGTTTGATTTTAAACCTAAGGCGCACTGGGAATTGGGCGAAAGCTTAGGAATCTTGGATTTTGACCGGGCAGCAAAAGTCGCGGGCGCGCGCTTTGTTTATTATAAGGATGCGGGTGCACTCTTAGAACGGGCGGTTTACAGCTTTATGCTAGATCTGCACACACAAAAGCAAGGGTACCATGAAATTATTCCGCCATACTTGGTGAACGCTCAGACAATGTATGGAACTGGGCAATTTCCGAAGTTCAAAGAAGACGTCTACACGGTTGAATCTTCAGGAATGACGTTGATCCCGACGGCTGAAGTACCGCTGACCAATTACTATGCGAATGAAATCTTATCTGAAGATCAATTGCCAACGTACTTCACGGCGATGACGCCTTGTTATCGCTCCGAAGCTGGGAGTGCGGGGCGTGATACCCGGGGCTTGATTCGTATGCACCAATTTCACAAAGTCGAGATGGTCAAGTACTGTAAACCTGAGAATTCATACGATGAGCTCGAAAAATTAACGGATAATGCCGAAGAAGTGTTGCGCGAATTAGGGCTTGCATACCATGTTATTAAGCTTTCAACGGGGGATACTGGTTTCTCATCAGCCAAGACCTATGATGTGGAAGTATGGATGCCAGAACAAGGCGTTTATCGGGAAATCAGTTCATGCTCTAACTGCTTGGACTTCCAAGCACGGCGGGCGATGATTCGTTACCGGAAAGCTGATGGGACGGTCGATTACGTCCATACGTTGAATGGTTCTGGACTTGCTGTTGGCCGGACGGTAGCTGCGATTTTGGAAAATTATCAACAAGCCGATGGCACGGTTAAGATTCCTAAGGTGCTCCAACCTTACATGCATGGTATGACAGAGATAAAATAAAATTATTATGAGAATAAATTATTATTCAAATAATTCATTTGAATGTTAAACTTAATATCACTAGGATTGAGATGGATACAGGCTAGGACTGTTATGGTAATCTCAGTCCTTTTTAATTTGGTGTTAAAAATGCTTAATTTTTATAATTGAAATCACATGAACGGTAATTGTCACCATGATAATATTTTATCATGAAGAAAAGGTTTTCACGGCACTAAAGTGATGTTTATCACAAAGTGGCGTTTTACAACGAGTCGAGACGTTAAATCTAATGGGAGGGTTATTCATGCAGGTTATGTTAGCACATTCTCTGGTGTGACCAGAACAACGTTATAAAAAGGAGATTTAAAAATGACAAATATATTTAAGGGTTGGAGAAAAAATGATACTTTTTGGATGCTGAGTTTGTTCGGAACGGCGATTGGGGCCGGCGTGCTATTCTTACCGATTGGAGTTGGCACGGCAGGTATTCTTGGTATCATCATGATACTTATTTTGGCTTTGCCAACCACATTTTTTTTGCTCACAGGGGCCTGAGTAGGTTTGTCTTGTCGGCTAAAAATGATGGTGATGACATTACTGATGTTGTTGAACAACATTTTGGCTTTAAGATTGGATTGCTTTTTACCATTATTTATTTCTTCTCCATTTATCCAATCTTATTAGTTTATTCTGTTTCTATTACGAATACTGTATCGAAATTTATTACCGACCAAATGCACATGCAAACACCACCTCGTTGGCTGTTGTCGCTAGTACTTGTTGGGATTCTCATTGGAATTGCTCGCTTTGGTACCTCTTTGATTACCAAAGTTATGAGTGGCCTGGCCTTTCCATTTATTATTGTAATCGTTCTGTTTTCCTTTTATCTTATTCCGCATTGGAACGGCGCAATCCTCTCAACATTTTCCAGTTCTGTATCTGGGGGACATTTGGTTGGCACTTTAGGAAACTTGTGGTTACTTATTCCTGTTATGATCTTTTCGTTTAACCATTCTCCGATCATCTCTTCATTTTCCGTTGCCGAACGTAAAGAATATAGTGGGGAAGGTAAGGACAAAGTCGATAAAAAGATTTCGACAATTCTATTGTCGGCCGAAACGTTGATGGTCATTGTCGCAATGTTCTTTGTTATTAGTTGTACATTGGCGTTGACTCCAGACCAAATCCTTGAAGCTAAAAATGAAAATGTTTCAATCCTTGATTACGTTGCGACTGCTTTCAATAATCCAATTATTAAATATGTTTCTCCCGTAATTGCTTTTATTGCAATCGCCAAGTCCTTTTTAGGACATTATCTAGGAACGAGTGAAGGCTTACGTGGGATTATTCGTAAGATGGAAGAAAAATCTAACAAGACGCTTTCAAGTCGAACTGTTTCGACAATTGTTGATCTTGTTCTGCTACTAAGTGCCTGGATAGTTGCCTGGGTCAATCCTTCCATTATGGGAATGATTGAAACCATCATTGGACCAATCATTGCGTTTATCTTGTTCTTGATGCCAATGTATGCCATTCATAAAAGTCCTAAGTTACAGCAATATGCCGGCAAACACAGCAATGTCTTTGTTGTGGTAATTGGATTAATCGCAGTTAGTGGTATCCTGTTCAATATCATCAAATTGTTTATTTAGTAATCTGACTAAAATACGAGATGAATTCACATTGGTTAATATTATTGAAGCCAATTTTTGTCATAAATCTCGTTGCTAGTGTTATTGACGAGATTCGCATGACGGTGTTGGGGTTCGTGAGGGTCGCGAATCGAATGACCATACTGGAGGCTGGATTAATCACAACGGCGGAATTAATTCAGAAATGAAAGCTTTGATGCAACGGCTTTATGTTTTCTGATCAGTACAACTGTGGTGCTTGCTTGTGCCGTAACTTCAAGATTCATAAAGTTTCGAAACGATGTACTGACGATGAATGCGCAAAGAAGCGCTAGTTGCCCGTACCAAAGCTTAATTTAACGTGATGATTCAAATAGGAGGATGACTAAAATGACGGTGAATTACAAGAGTGTTTTTGATATTATTGGCCCGATTATGATTGGACCTTCCAGTTCTCATACTGCGGGGGCGTGTGCGATTGGTCGAGCAGCGAATAGCATTTTTCAGGAGAAACCGACAGATATTGTCATTCATTACTATGAATCATTTGCGCAAACCCACAAGGGCCACGGAACGGACTATGCGATTATCAGTGGCATTCTTGGTTTTGATCCTGATGATAGCCGGGTTCCATATGCCATTGGTTTGGCCCGAGATCAGGGGATAAATATTACCTTTATCGAAGAGCCTGGTGATAGCCCAATCAACCACCCGAACACTGCCATCATTGACTTAAAAAATGATGATAAGCAAGTGACGGTCGCTGGATGTTCAATCGGGGGTGGAACCATCGAAATTCGTGAAATCAAGATGGATGGTTTTGATGTTAAACCCAAAGGGCCACTTCCTATCTTGTTAGTTCAAGGTGGTGAGAATGACCATCAGCACGTGACCAAACAGTTGGCTGATCTGACTAAAGTAAACGACCAGCAGCAGTACAAGACGGCTCGGGGCAATTTATATGAATATGATTTGGATCGCCGCCTCAAACAGGATGAAATCAAAAAATTAGCGCAGGGACACGCAAATTTAGTTTACTTATAATCAGGGAGGTCAGTTATGATGTACATGAGCGTAGCAGAACTGGTAACAGCGGCCAAGGAGACCAAGAAGCCGATCTACGAATTAATGATTGAACAAGAGATGGAAACATCGCAAACGAGTCGCGAAGAAATCTGGCACACGATGGGCCGGAATCTAGACGTCATGGAAGCAGCTGTTAATAAAGGGGCTGCAGGCGACGGGGTCTATTCAACAACTGGTTTAACTGGTGGTGAAGCTGTTCTCTTGAAAAAGTATCGTCAAAAAGGGCACACTTTATCCGGCGATACGATGATGCAAGCTGTTCAGAACGCAATCTCAACCAATGAAGTTAATGCTTCGATGGGAGTCGTTTGTGCGACACCAACGGCTGGATCGACGGGGACACTACCTGGTGTGATTTTCACGCTGAAGGACCGAATGAACCTCAACCGTGACCAGATGATCCAATTTCTATTTACCGCTGGCGCTTTTGGGATGGTCATAGCTAATAATGCTGGGATTGCTGGTGCGACTGGCGGTTGCCAAGCTGAAGTTGGTAGCGCTTCTGCGATGGGCGCTGCGGCCGCGGTTGAAGTTGCTGGTGGGACGCCTGAACAAAGTGCTGAGGCTTTGGCGATGGCAATCAGTAACTTGATGGGATTAGTGTGTGATCCCGTTGCTGGGTTAGTTGAACTACCGTGTGTTAAACGGAATGCGATTGGGGTCGGTAATGCGTTGATTGCGGCTGACATGGCTTTGGCTGGCTGCACGAACAAGATTCCAGCGGATGAAGTCATTGCAGCGATGGATAAAGTCGGTAAGGGCTTGCCAAAGGCACTTCGGGAAACTGGACTGGGTGGCTTAGCGGCGACGCCAACCGGTATTCGGATGAAGGAAAAGATTTTTGGACGATCGACTAATTCACAAGTTCATGCATAAAAATGTCGCAGAAAGATGATGAGCTGACTAAAGGCGGTATCATCTTTTTTAATTAGATGTTTATATCGTTACATGTATTAACATTTTATCAGTGTGATAAAATAATATTAAGTCATAACGTTGTAAAAAAATAGTGAGGTGAGTGCCGTTATGCAAAAACCATTAACAGCTGAGCAAGAATACGTGCGCGAGTTTATTCCGTTTGTTGATTTTTTAGCAGATATCTTAGGCCCCAGTAGTGAAGTTGTCCTGAACGACTTGTTGGATTTAAACCACTCCGTTGTGGCAATTCGTAATTCCCACATATCACATCGACAAGTTGGCGATCCTGCAACTGACTTAGCGTTGCGAACGATGAAGGCCGGTAAAGCTGAAAAGCGTGATTATCTAGCCAACTACAAGGGTGTTTCGCAAGGAAAGCACTCACTACGATCATCAACTTATTTTTTTGCGATTAGATGGTGAAATCGTCGGGATGATTTGTATTAATACGGATGATAGTGCCCTAGACGATCTGCAGGAACAAGTGTTGAAGGTAATGGCGAGTTACAAACATTTGAACTCACCAACGATTCATCAACTCAAAGGAACACCAGCTAACGAGAAGGCCCATGACACGCCGGTCGCGCCGGAACATCTAACCACTTCTATCACTGATTTAGCTCGGGAAGTGACCCAGGCTGTCTGTGCTAAGTATGGCGTCTCTGTTGAATATTTAAAGCAAAATGAAAAATTAGAAATCGTTCGTAGCTTATACCACCAAGGTTACTTCCTATTGAAGGATTCAGTTAGTGAAGCCGCCAAAGTGCTCAAAGTCTCTGATCCGAGTGTTTATCGTTATTTGCAGACCGTCAAAGATGAGGATCTCCAGCAGGATTAAACGATGTAATTGTAAGCGATTAACGTCATGAAACCCTGTCAAAATTTAGTTCAGCCATAGTGGCGAAACTGTGAGGAAGCTACTCTGAGTTCCCGGACAGGTAAGAATCATGGTCACCACCGTAAAAATGCGGCAGCCAACACAACAAGTTTGTGTAAGGGCTGCCGCATTTTAAGTTTTAAACTGAGCAATCAAATATCCCGTTGTTCAGTGATGGCCGGTCGCAATTATTGTGGATGTTAGTGCCAGGGTAGCGTGTGTTTTTATGGGATTCGGGTTGGAACGCAGCCGATTTTTATGATAATTTGTTTAGAATGATATTATTGAGGATGACAGCGGGGATTTTCTATGTCTTATCAAAACGGGGGTATTAATGATTTTATTAATTTAGTTATCAACTGATTATCATCATGATAAATCTCATGCAATTCTCATTAGCTGACATCAAGCTAAAAGGCTGATGTAGCAGGGGGTAATTGCTATTATTATCAATTATCAAAGATTATCAAATCGTATCATAGACCGTTGATCATTATATTATATGGTATTATGGTGAATAATAAATGGAGGTGATGCCAATGTTGACACCAAACGAAATTCGACGTCGGTTACGACGCGATTTGGTTACTATTGCCGAAGCTTATCAAATTGGTTTTGAGAGCCGTCTATACACAGAAGCTGAGTATGAAAACTTAAAGCAGACGTTATTGCAGTTGCGTGAACTTAATATGAACCCCCAACATATGGAACAGCTACTTGCGATTAACGGGTAACGGAATGTTACTAAATTAAATAAGGAAGTGATTAGTCATGAATGCTGATAGTCCATCAGGTTCAATTCAGTCCAGAGAGTGCTAATGCCAGTGAAATTTATCACGCGCATTAGCACTCTTCTATTTTTCTAGCGGGCGGTGTGTTAATAATCATTTAGGACTTGAGTAGGATTAAAATAGGTCGCTTAGTTGAATTATTATTCGGTATCACGTCGCTCCCAATCATCGTATGGAGTACATAGTATGACAGTAGTAAAATCGGTGGACAATCGTGGCGTTAATTACGTGACAATGTTAACTGTTGATGTCAGAATGAATTGTACAGCATCGCACGTCTTGGTGGCACCTTAAATTACGCAGATTTAGCTTAATTATCTTACAAAATCGTTCATGAAAGCGTTTGAATTAGTCGAGTTAATGATTTTATTGCGTAAAAAGATTACAGTTTCCTGATATTGGTTGTATTTTTGACGGACATTCTTTATTATGGTTAATGATTGTATGATACAGTGTGACACTTATTTAGCGAGGAAAGTTATGTTATGAAAAAAATGATAATCCATGGCGGAAAACGACTTTCTGGGGAATTAACGATCGGTGGCGCAAAAAATAGTACCGTCGCACTGATTCCTGCTGCGATTCTTGCAGACACTCCGGTCCAATTCGATACGGTTCCGCACATCTTAGACGTTCACAACTTACGGCTCATCTTAGAGTCGATGAACGTCCATTCCACTTTTGAAAACGATGTTCTAACAATTGATCCAACAAATATTGAAGAATCTGAATTACCAAGTCATGCCATTAAAAGCTTGCGGGCTTCTTACTACTTTATGGGGGCCTTACTCGGTCGCTTTAACCGTGCAACGGTGACTTTCCCTGGTGGTGATAATATTGGTCCACGACCAATTGATCAGCATATCAAGGGTTTTAAGGCGCTCGGCGCTAACGTCGTTGAAGAGAATGACTCTGTCTTTATCTCAACGGGCACAGAGGGCCTTCACGGAGCGCGCATCTTTTTAGACGTGGTTTCCGTTGGGGCGACGATCAACATTATTTTGGCTGCCGTCAAAGCTCATGGTACGACCACGATTGAAAATGCGGCTAAAGAGCCTGAAATCATTGATTTAGCGACTTTTTTGAATAATATGGGCGCTAAAATTCGGGGTGCTGGTACCGACGTGATTCGAATCGAAGGCGTTCCGGCACTGCATTCGCGGGCAACCCATACGATTATTCCTGATCGGATTGAGACGGGAACGTATCTATCCCTGGCTGCTTCGATTGGGGACGGTATTTTGCTAAAGAATGTGATCCCTGAACATATGGAGTCATTCACGGCAAAACTAGTCGAAATGGGTGTCGATTTACAGATTAATGAAGATAGTATTTACGTCCCACGGTCCAATGATTTGGACCCAATTCGGGTTAAAACAATGACTTACCCAGGCTTTGCCACTGATTTGCAACAACCAATCACCCCATTATTATTGCGTGCTAACGGTAGTAGCGTGGTGATTGATACGATTTATCCGCAACGCACGCAACACGTTGAACAGTTACGTAAGATGGGGGCGGACATTCGCGTTCAAGATAACTTGATTGTCGTGGGTCATTCTTCCCACTTACAAGGTGCACATGTCGAGGCCGGTGAGATTCGGTCTGGGGCGGCACTAATGATTGCTGGTCTCGCGGCTAGTGGCGTTACGGAAATTAGTCGCGCTGACAATATTCTACGTGGCTATGATCGGGTCATCGATAAATTGCATACACTTGGTGCGGATGTGGAAATTGCAGCCGACGAAGAAGTTCCCGAAAACTAACGATGTACAGCTAAGAAAGAACAGTGGTTATGGAAAAAAATTTTAACAATGCACGATCTCGAGCAGAAAACGTTAAAAGAAATTTATAACTATGCTCGTGAGTATAAAATTTCTTATTATTCGCAAATGAATAAAAAGGAACTCTCATTAGCCGTTCTCCGTGAGCAGGATAAAAAGCGGGGCTTTGTACAAATGGAAGGCGTCTTGGAAATTATTAGCCAAGAGGGCTATGGCTTTTTGCGGCCAATTAATTATGGGCCTTCGCAGGAAGATATTTATATTTCTCAGTCGCAGATTCATCGCTTTGGTCTTCGTAACGGAGACTATGTGGCTGGTCAAGCCCGGCCACCGCGACCTAACGAACGGTATTACGGTTTAATGCGGGTAGGGACGGTTAACGGTAAGGATCCTAATGAGGCCAAGCAACGGCCCCATTTTCCAGCGTTAACACCACTTTATCCACAAAAACAAATTAAGTTATCGACAACGGCCGCCGTTTTAGCGACCCGTTTGATTGATACTTTTGTCCCGATTGGCTTCGGTCAACGGGGCTTAATTGTCGCACCTCCTAAAGCCGGTAAGACGACGCTGTTAAAGAATATTGCAAATGGCATCGTCGCCAATTATCCAGACGCTAAGCTGATTATGTTACTGATTGATGAACGGCCCGAAGAAGTGACTGATTTAGAGCGGTCAATCAAGGGAGAAGTGGTGAGTTCTACTTTTGATCAACAACCACAAAATCACGTGCGTGTTGCGGAATTGGTGCTTGAACGTGCGCGGCGCCTAGTTGAAGACAAACAGGATGTGATTATCTTATTGGATTCGATTACCCGGCTTACGCGGGCATATAATTTGGTCATCCCGTCTAGCGGGCGGACGTTGTCTGGTGGGGTCGATCCCACGGCGTTTTACAAGCCCAAGCGATTCTTCGGTTCCGCGCGCAATATCGAGGAAGGTGGTAGCCTAACGATTTTAGGCACCGCGTTAGTCGATACGGGTAGCCGGATGGACGACATGATTTATGAAGAATTCAAAGGAACTGGCAACTCAGAATTGCAGCTATCCCGCGAGTTAGCTGAGCGGCGGGTCTTCCCGGCGCTAGACTTGAAGCAATCCAGTACGCGTAAAGAGGAATTGTTGGTTAGTCGTAAGAATTTGGAGCCAGTCTGGCAGATTCGTCGATCAATGACTGGCAACGCGTTAGAGTATACCGAACAGCTTTTACAATTTTTAAAACACACGAAGACCAACACTGAGTTTGTTCGTGATTTAGCTAGCTTAAAGTTCACTGGTCAATCAACCCGGCGGTCGCGTCGTTAATACTGGCAGGCAGGCTACTTTGTAGGTTGACGGGAAGCTGTGATTCGTGATAACATGTTTATCGTTGGTTAAAACTATGATAATCTCTGTTTCAGCAAATGATTCAGGGCAAAGGAGCGAAATACAATGCAAAAAGGAATTCATCCAGATTACCATTTAGTTGTGTTCCAAGACTCAACTACTGGTTTTAAGTTCATCTCTGGTTCAACAGCAACTTCAGCAGAAACTGTTGAATGGGAAGATGGTAATACTTACCCATTGATCCGTGTTGAAATTACGTCAGATTCACATCCATTCTACACTGGTAAGCAAAAGTTTACCAAGGCCGATGGTGCGGTCGATCGTTTCAACAAGAAATACGGTCTCAAATAAGCAGACAATTAAACGGCGTTCCGGCTTCGGCGGGGGCGTCTTTTTTGTATGTGCAAATCATCGACGCTCACAAACAAAGCCGCACCAGTTCGAGTAATGAACTGGTGCGGCTTTGTCTCACTTACGATATGATTAGTAGCGCATAATCGCGAGAGCAGCGGTTTCTACGGGCATCCGGTCTGCGGGGATGATTCGGATTTGCCCGTTCATGGCAATCACGACATCGACCAGGTCGTCAATTAAATTATCAGGAGCAGCAATTGGATCATTTAATTGAACATCGGCCGCTGGTAAGGAGCCGGCAACATTCGCGTCTGCGGCGACAATCAAGGTGTCGATCCGCCCACTTAGTGCTGGCTTGATCATGTCAAAAGGATCGGCCAATGCTAACTGGCGGGACTTAGCCTGATCATAACGTTCTAGTAAAATGTCGGCTAATTGGGTATGCCACATCGTCTGAACGGGTTCTGTGGCTGTTTGCATTGCGCCCACCGTTAAGTTTTTCGGTGACTTATTGATCATGAGGTGTTGTGACAAGTACGGATTCTTGTTGACGGCACGGAAGACTGCCTGGTTATGTGGTAGTCCCATTAAGATCAATGGCCGTCGCGTCTTTTGTGAATGGGCCTGAACGTACTGCGCCACTTGTTGGTAATAATTTCGTTGGTCAATATCGCGTTCTTCGGCCTTCGCATTATGACCATGATAGTTGGCACCGTGAACGGGGCTGGCGTTGAAATTCAGGTCACCGCCACGTTTTTCAGTGCCCAATGCTTCTGTCAGGGTGCGGGGGGCCTCAGCTGGCAAATCAAGTTCGACGAAACTGCCATCACGTTGGGCGTAGAGCGCCATGCTATCTTCATTGAGTGCTAGCAAGTCGAAGTCGAATTGATGCTGGCGGTCGGCTAGTACTGGGCGAATAGCTGGCATGCTATTGACGCTGACATGGTTGTCAGTGGGATATTGTAAGTCGAAAATGTGTAGGTCACGACTGTTAGTGATGATGCCTGTCTGAGGGCCAGTGTGCTGTAACCAGAAGGCGTTGTCATTAATTAATTGCTCTAGTTGCGTCGCGTATGGCGCAAATTCGGTTTTCGGAAAGTGGTGGGCCATCTGGGTTTCAGCTTCATTAACTAATTGTTTGAATTGTAAGCGGCGGCGATTGAGGTCGTTGAGCACAACGGCCGTGTTGAGGTAAATTGCAATGTATGGGCCATCCTCACGTTGTTGCATTAGTTGATTGAGATCGTTTTTTACCATCGTTTCCATAGGTCCAACCTGCTTTCTGTTTTTGATACAATTAGCATAACAAGAATCTGATTACGGACGCAAATATAATGATTATGATAAGCTATAGATAATTCTAACGAACTAAACGAATTCGGGGCTTTATTATGCGAACTAATTAAGGTATATTTACCGTAGAACCTTTGATAAAGGGCGTAAACAAATTAGGAGGCGGGATTAATGAAGTCCAAGCAACATCCCGGGTTAAAGTGGTTAGGTCGGGGCGTTTTTGTCCTGCTGGTGCTAGTATCATTGGCATTAATTTTCAATGAACAGATCAAGAGCTGGTTAGTGAGTTCATACTCGCCGACCGTTACGGCTAAGACGGTTAAGCAGAATACGAAGAAGAAGAGCGATTTTAACTTCTCAAAGGTCAAGTCACTTGACTTTCAGACCGTTGCCAAGGCCCGCATGAATAAGAATGCAATCAACGTGATTGGCTCGATTGCGATTCCGTCCGTTGATTTGTACCTGCCAATCGGTAATGGTGTCAGCAATGAAACGTTAGCATTGGCGGCTGGCACGATGAAAGCTAATCAGAAGATGGGGCAGGGTAACTACGCGTTGGCTGGTCACCATATGATCAAGCATGGTGCACTATTCAGTCCGTTGTACTATAAGAGCAAGGTTGGCCAAATGATTTATGTGAGTGATGCCAAAAAGATTTATGCGTATAAGACGAGTCAGCGAACATTCATTAAAGCAACTGATGTCCAAGTAATTGATGATGTTCCTGGTCAGAAGCTGATTACCCTAATTACCTGTGATAAGACCGGGGCGGGTCGCTTAATGATTCGCGGTAAGTACGAACAGCAATGGTCGTTTAAGTCGGCGCCAACTCAGGTTCAGAAGGCCTTTACAAGTCATTTTAATAACAAATATTAACAATTATTACATTCTAGGGGTATCGATATCTTCTAACGGAATTTCACGGTACAATATAACTTAAGGTCACATGTCTCAGATAAGACATAATTTAGAGGGGGTCTATTGATGATAGCTTTAATTATCGTTGCGGTCGTATTGGTTTTGATCGCAATTTACGTGGTAATTTATAACGGTTTAGTTAAGTCACGGATGTATACGCAGGAAGCATGGAGTCAAATCGATGTTCAGCTAAAACGGCGGACTGATTTGATTCCTAATCTGGTCAATACGGTCAAAGGTTACGCGAAACATGAAAAGAGTACCTTAGCGGAAGTGATTTCATTACGGAATCAATTAACGCAAGTGCCGAGCGGTGATCACCAACAGGCTATGGCAGTTTCTGATCAATTGACAAATTCGTTGAAGAGCATTTTTGCGTTAGCTGAAAGCTATCCTGATTTGAAGGCTAATCAAGAATTCGGTAAGCTGATGGAAGAGTTGACCAATACAGAAAACAAGATTGCTTATTCACGGCAACTGTTCAACTCTAGCGCTGCCAGCTATAACATGAAGTTACAACAATTCCCGTCAAATATTATTGCTGGCATTCATCACTTCAAGAACGTTGAATTCTTAACTGTTCCTGAAGCAGAAAAAGCAGCACCCACGGTTTCATTTGAAGATTAGAGGTTATGCCCATGTTATTTGAGCAAATTGCCCGCAACAAGCGGCACACGTTATACGTGATGGCCGCTTTTGTCATATTACTTGCAGTGATTGGTTTAGCAGTTGGCTACGTGTTTTTTAATAGTGCGATTGCAGGGTTACTAGTAGCCTTGATTGCAGCGGTATTTTATATGGTATTAATGATTAGTCAGTCGACCGACATTGTCATGAGCATGAATCATGGACGTGAGCTGCATCAAGCTGACGATGATCCCGAGCTCTGGCACATTGTGGAAGACATGGCGTTGGTTGCTAAAGTACCGATGCCACGCGTCTTTATTATTGATGATGAGAGCCCCAATGCGTTTGCGACAGGAAATGACCCTGAGCATGCGGCAGTTGCAGTGACAACTGGTATTCAGGCACGATTAACGCGTGAAGAGATGGAAGGCGTCATTGGTCACGAGATGAGTCATGTGCGTAACTATGATATTCGGTTACAGACCATTGCCTTGGCTCTGACAGCGGCCATCAGTTTGTTAGTCAATTGGGGTATGAACGCCTTTTGGTGGGGCGGTGGCCGGCGCAGTCGGGATAATGATCGTGACGGCAACGGTGCCCAGGTCTTACTAATGATCCTAGCGATTGTTGTCATTATTTTAGCGCCACTAGCAGCTAGTTTAGTGCAGATGGCGCTATCCCGTAATCGCGAATACTTAGCGGATGCTGGCAGTGTGGAACTGACTCGTAATCCGTTGGGCTTAATCAGTGCACTTGAAAAAATCGATGACAGCCAACCCATGCAAGCGGCGGATCCTAGTAGCGCGGCCCTCTATATTTCTGATCCGTTTAAGGCGAAGAAATCATGGACGCACTTATTCGATACCCACCCACCGATGGCTGATCGCATCACTCGTTTAAAAAACATGTAATAAAAAAATGCGTTTAGGTTAATAACGGATTATAATGAAAACAAATAGAAAGTTGAAAGAGTGAGACGGTTGCAACGCAAATATATTTACGCCAATTTGGAAAAACTGGATAACCTTGTCTTTGCTTACGGGATCGACCAGAGCGACTTTGTGCATGGTATCAAGCGCTTGCCAGCTAACTTGGTCTCGTTAGTCGGTGTTGATGATAACGAGCATGCGGTAAATGCTCACACGGGTCTGAACGTCATTAATGATGAAAATGAAATTCGGCGATATTTGTTACAGAGTCACGCGTTACCCGTTAAGTGGCTTGATTATGATGAAGTTGGCGATTTGGATTTTCTAACCGCGACTGAGATTGCCGAGCTATTGTATCTCGGACATATGGATCGTCCAATTCGATCACCGTTTAATTACAAACTGCGCAACCACTACGTTTTCTTGGAACAACGCAATGGTGGTATCAAAGTGTACTTCTATTATATTTCCGCATTTAGCCATATTTTAAGTGCTGCCATTGTGCGGCACACTTTGGCAGCTTACCGTGGCCGGCGTATGTTTATGCGTTCACTGAGCGTTCCACGAGTACCTGAGGCGATTCTCAAGCAACTCGTTCAATTGATGCCAGATGGTTTGTTCATTTACTTTGATCAGTCAATGGTTCGGCAACGCCAATTATTGGTGCCGGTGCACACGGAGACGACAGGCAATGAAATCGAAGTTTTTGATCCCGCTCGTGGTGGAGAGAATCGGCGAACCCACCATGTCGCGACCCTTACTTTTAACTTGAATTCAGGCGTGTGGGACTTGCAAGTGCAGGACCAGGCTGCGTTCGAAGAACATTTATAGTATTATCATCTTAACGCTTGGCTGATCATTCAGCGGGCGTTTTTAAGTCGTTTGGGGCGGGATTTAGGGGCTAAATTGGTCTAGCCATAGAGTCCCTGGGGTCAAAGTGGTATAATTTTTATGCGCGTAGCTTGAATTGGGCTACGATTCGAGAAAGTGGAACCTTAGTCAGAACTTGGCTGACCGACAAGTGGTCGCCATGAATGGAGAGTTTAATCGATATGAAGATGCAAGTTGCCGAAATTGCTAAGGCCGTTCAAGCGGTCAATGCCGAACAGGCGTGGCCCGATGTTAATGTAACGGGTGTGGCGTTTGATAGCCGAAAGCTCCAAGCAGGGGATCTATTTATTCCGCTGATGGGCGCTAATGATGGTCATCAATATATTCAAAGTGCAATCGAGCACGGGGCCGTTGCTACCTTATGGGCCAGCGACCATGCCGACGACGTTCCAGAAGACTTACCTGTCATTATGGTTGCTGATACATTGACGGCACTACAGCAGCTGGGGCAATACTATTTACAAAAAAATTAATCCGAAAGTCGTGGCTGTTACGGGTAGTAATGGTAAAACAACGACGAAGGATATGATTGCGAGTGTTTTGAGCACTCAGTTTAACGTGACAAAGACGCACGCCAACTTTAATAATCAGATTGGTGTGCCAGTGACGTTACTCAGTATGGAACCGAATACAGAAGTGGTCGTCGTTGAAATGGGGATGGACCATTTTGGCGAGTTGGATTTCTTGAGCCGTCTCGTTCAACCAGACGTTGCGGTGATTACCATGATTGGGGAAGCCCACATTGAGTTCTTTGGTACACGGGATCGAATTGCTGATGCCAAAATGGAAATTGTCCACGGCTTAAAAGAAGATGGCACGTTCATTTTTAATGGTGATGAACCACTGCTACAAGAACGTGCTAAGGAAGTCAGTCAGCATCAACGGACGTTTGGGTTGGATGATACGAACACCTTAGCAGGCAGTGATATCACGACTAGTCGGGCTCAAACGCAATTTAAGACGAGTCTGTGGCCGGACAACACGTACACAATTCCGATGATGGGTGCGTACAATGTCAATAATGCATTGGCGGCACTCTTGGTAGCTGATACTTTTCACATTCGACCAGCCGCTGCGCAACAAGCAATCGCCAGTTTTGTGCCGACGGAGAACCGGACGGAATGGTTAACTGGTTACCGTGGAGAAGCCATCTTAAGTGATGTTTATAACTCTAATCCAACGGCAGCTCGACGGGTCCTAGCCGCTTTTGCGGCGGTACCTACTAAGGGTCAGCGAATCGCTGTACTCGGTGATATGCTTGAGTTGGGTGACCAGTCGGATGCACTACACATGAGTTTAGCCAGTGAATTGGATCCAGCCACGATTGCCAGCGTCTATTTGAATGGTGAACATATGCGAGCGTTGGCAGAAGTGCTACAAGAAAAGTACCCAGCCGGTGCGGTCCACTATTATCAAACGGATCAACAACCCCAATTGATTGCCGACTTAACGGCGACGGTTAGTGCGGATGATCAGGTCTTATTGAAGGGGAGTCACGGGATTCACCTTGAAAAGGTTCTGACGGCGCTGGAAGCTGCTCCTGAAAAATAAAATTTAAGTGATTCGATTAAGCAGGCCCCTCGCAATGACTGGGTAATGGTGACGCTAACATTAGACTGATAATGTTGTTTCCCTTCCGGTATTGCTAGGGGCTTTGCTTGCTTATTTAGAATAACCGGTGTATGATAATTCAGTTGTACCATATGAAAGTCAGACCGTTGGCTTACATGACAGCGTCTTACGGGAAACGGATTTTTTTCCTAGCTGGCAGTAATCCCATGGTGTCATCCTTAGGAGGAAACATATTTGAAGTTTACAGAACTAGGCTTATCCGATAGCCTACTTAAAGCAGTTAATCGGGCCGGATACGAAGAAGCGACCCCGATTCAAGCCGAAACCATTCCAATGGTTCTAGAAGGCAAAGATGTGATTGGTCAAGCACAAACCGGTACTGGGAAGACCGCCGCGTTTGCATTACCAATCTTACAACGCTTGGATTTTGACAACCATAACATTCAAGCATTAGTTGTTTCACCAACGCGTGAATTAGCAATCCAAACTCAGGAAGAAATCTTCCGCTTAGGTAAAGACGAACGGGCGAAAGTCCAAGTCGTTTACGGTGGTGCTGATATTCGGCGCCAAATCAGAAATCTGAAGCAAAACCCACAAGTAATCGTCGGAACTCCCGGCCGGTTGCTTGACCACATTCGCCGGGGCACGGTCAAGTTAGACCACGTCAAGATGTTAGTTCTTGATGAAGCTGACGAAATGTTAAACATGGGTTTCTTGGAAGATATCGAATCAATTATCAAACAAGTGCCGGATGAACGCCAAACTATGTTGTTCTCCGCAACGATGCCACCTGAAATCAAACGCATTGGTGTGCAGTTCATGAAGGAACCGCATCACGTTAAGATCAAATCAAAAGAAATGACTGCTGATACGGTCGATCAATATTACGTTAAAGCCAAAGAATTTGAAAAGTTCGATATTATGACCCGGTTGTTTGATGTTCAGGCACCTGAACTCACAATCGTGTTTGGTCGAACGAAACGTCGAGTTGACGAATTATCAAAGGGTCTCGAAGCACGTGGTTATAATGCCGCTGGGATTCATGGTGATTTGAGCCAACAACGTCGGACGCAAATCATGCGTCAATTCAAGGCTGGTAAATTGGATATTCTGGTTGCAACCGATGTGGCTGCTCGGGGACTTGATGTTTCTGGTGTGACCCACGTTTACAATTATGATATTCCACAGGATCCGGACAGTTATGTTCACCGGATTGGCCGTACTGGCCGTGCCGGACACAAGGGTGTTTCATTAACTTTTGTAACACCAAACGAAATGGAATATTTGCGGGTCATTGAAAAGTTGACCAAGAAGCGGATGTTACCATTGAAGCCACCAACTGAATCTGAAGCTTTTGCTGGCCAACTAGCTGCTGCAGAAGCCAATGTTGATTCATTAGTTGCCAAGACTTCAACTGAAAAGTATGCTGATCAGGCTGCTGAATTATTACAAAAATACGATGCTACTGATCTAGTTGCTGCCTTGTTAAATGACTTAACTAAGGACGACGCCTCAGCCGTACCCGTTAAGATTACGCCAGAACGCCCATTACCTCGTCACAAAGGTGGCGGCGGTAACAACCGGCGTGGCGGATATCGTGGCGGTAATCGCAACCGCAATAACAGTCATGGCAATGGTCGTGGCGGTTATTCTCACAATGGTCGCAATCGCGACCGTGATCGTAACGGTGGCCGTGGCGATCGGAAGAGCAATGGTTATAAAGGTCGCAGTCGCGATGATAACCGGAGCAGCAACCGCAACCATGATGAAGGTCGCAAGCAAAGCAGCAAGCGGAGCTATACGATCCGCACCAATGATTAAAGTCAACGCACAAATTAAGTTGAATTAAATTAACTTTGCACAAAAGCCGAGCGCATGCTCGGCTTTTTTTATGCCCTACAATGTTAGAATACAAGTAGTCGGCAGATGTTCGTATGAATTATTGTTAAAACGTTCCAATTTAATTGGTTTGTTGTTCGTCAGCACTTGTGCGTCCTATGCCGACTTCCGGGGCTGGGTGCCAATTGCTGGAACGCAGCCGACGTCGATTTGAGCTAACGCCCAACCCGCGTCATCTCAAATACGAGTCTTATTCTAAGCCGGAAGCAACCCACTTCCGCCTAAGAATAACTTGGCTACTGAGCATTGTCACCCAGCCCCTCCAGTCTCAAGCCTGTGAGAGGCCACGGGTTGAAGCCGAGCATTGCCTAGCCACCACAGGCTTTAGTGGCACCGAACTTAGCACAATCTATCGTTGCCTATTTTGATACTGGAACTTTAAACAAAGCGTTAAGTGCACTAGCACTTTGTCGAGAGATTAAATCTTACTATTTTGATTCAGAATTAGTGAATTATCTCAATATCACTTTCAGTCTGACAGTTGATTGACAAAATTATGGTTTATGAAAAACAATGACGAATTCACCAAAAGTTGGGGCCGCACATGTCCGCCACTCGAACACTGTCCCGACTGGAAGGCGTTTCGGCCAATGCTCAGCGGTGAAATTCCACTTAGCAAGCGTCCTTTGCTTGGTTAGTGGAAGACCAGTATTTAAGACGTGGTCTTCGGCTTAAATCTGTGTCCACCGCGTTCCAGCAATTGGCCGAAATGCCTGGAGGTCGGTGTTAGGACGCGCTAACAAAACATGTTTACACTCACTCGACTTTTTTCCAGCGGTCTAAGCTGGCCGACTTTGACTTGACGCGTTTGGAACGTTTTAACAATAATTCATGCTGACATGAAAAGATTGCGTGTATGGGCCCTTTTATCGCGGCGGTAGCTGTGGTAAATTGGAAACATCAGCCTAAGTTGACGTGATAATAATGAGATAGAGGGGGTCACAGCGTGATTTATGGTACCGGCATTGATTTAACTGAGCTTAGTCGGATTGAAGCGATTCTAGCGAAGGGACTGAGATTGCCTGAAAAGATCTTAACACCGGCTGAGTTGGCGGTGTTTTCACGTTACCCGGTTAAACGCCAGATCGAGTTTATGGCAGGGCGTTTTTCAGCTAAGGAAGCATATAGTAAGGCATATGGCACGGGAATTGGTGCGGCAGTTGGATTTCAAGATATCGAAATTTTAGACAACGCCCAGGGTAAACCGGAAGTTACGCGCCACCCGTTTGATGGTCCAGCGTGGATTTCAATTTCACACACGGATACGTTAGTAATGACACAAGTTATATTGGAAAGAGGCAATTTGTGATGGTTGTAATTGGGGAGCACCGCCACACACAAGTCACAGTCGACTTGCAGGCAATTAAGACAAATATTAGTAATGAAATGGCGCAAAAGGATGAGTTGACCGAGTTATGGGCAGTCGTTAAAGCGAATGGTTATGGACATGGAATTATCCAAGTTGCTCAGGCCGCCAAAGAAGCCGGGGCGACCGGCTTTTGTGTTGCAATCCTGGATGAGGCCTTAGCGTTGCGGGCCGCTGGCTTTGCGGAACCCATCCTAGTACTTGGAATTACGGAACCGGAATACGCCCCACTGGTAGCTGAAAAGGATATTTCACTAGCTGTTGGAACGCAAGATTGGCTGACTACGGCCGCAGCAATTTTAGCGGCTAATCAAGTGACGACACCACTTCACGTTCATCTTGCATTAGATACGGGTATGGGACGAATCGGGTTTCAGACGCCCGAAGAATTGGCAACGGCGGTTACGACTTTGCGTCAACCGCAGTCACCATTTGACTTTGAAGGGATTTTTACGCATTTTGCAACGGCTGACCAGGCAGATGATACGTATTTTACTCATCAATTAAATAATTGGAAACACTTGATTGCAGTGGTGGATGAGCTACCACGCTATGTCCACGTGTCCAATTCGGCCACCAGTCTCTGGCATCAAGCTTGCAATGGCAACATGGTGCGCTTTGGGGTTGCACTCTATGGTCTAAATCCTTCTGGTCGCGAACTCAGCGCACCATACCCCTTGCAACCCGCGTTGTCGCTAACGGCACGCTTGACGTTTGTTAAACGCTTGGCTCGGGGCAAATCGGTCAGCTATGGTGCCACGTATACGGCCGCACAGGATGAATGGATTGGCACGGTGCCGATTGGGTATGCGGACGGCTATGAACGCCGATTACAAGGCTTCCATGTACTTGTTGATGGTGAGTTTTGCGAAATCGTCGGACGGGTCTGCATGGACCAGCTGATGGTTCGTCTGCCACATGAAGTACCGGTTGGAGCTAAGGTAACTTTGGTTGGCACGGACGGTGCTCGTACCATTTCGTTGCAAGATATTGCTGACTATTGTGGGACAATTCATTATGAGATTGCTTGTGGGTTAGCACCACGAGTGCCGAGAGTTTATATAGATTAAGTTTTATCAGACGATAGGTTTGCGCCGACTGTCTCGTACAGGCTATGGTTACATGGTTGGTTATTGAGATTAAGCCAATAAAATGAGTGCCGGAGAAATTCTGGCGCTCATTTTTTAGAGTCTCCTATTTTATTGATGAGGGCTGTTAAGTTTATTTCAGTGATTCGATTGATTTATCGGCATCTAATTATAAGTTCGTTTATTTTTAAACATTGATGAAATCATCACTGGGCAGTCTTAATTAATCGGTCTGAAGTATTAGTTTTAACGGTGCTTAGCGATTAGTTCTTTGGATTAAATTGGTAAACGGTTGCTAAAAGTGAATGGTTCATGCTATTATGAGTAGCAAGATGGTTATATTGGGGTACTATCAGATACATTGGGTATCGAATAAAGGGAGATGAGGCGATGGCCGCAGCTGACATTAAGCGTGGTGACATCTTTTATGCAGATTTATCACCAGTCGTAGGCTCCGAACAAGGAGGCATGCGTCCAGTACTAATCGTGCAAAATAATGTCGGTAACCATTACAGTCCCACAGTGATTGTCGCGGCAATCACTGCTAAGGTTCAAAAAGCGAAGATGCCAACACATGTTAACATCAACGCTGCCCATACGGGGATTGAAAAAAATTCGGTTGTGTTGTTGGAGCAGATACGAACGATTGATAAGCAACGGCTTAAAGATCGCGTCACTCATTTGGATGATCAGACGATGCGCCGAGTTGATAATGCGTTACAGATTAGTATTGGGTTAGCTGATCGAACACGACGTCGGCCACAACGCACGTTTCAATCATAGTCAATCGATGGGGATTAATTATTTACATAATTGAACTATTTCGGTGCGATGACCGAGTATGGATAATCAGCGGGTTTCAATTCAGTTAATGACTGGATTGAAACCCGCTTTTAGTTTCTAAATTGGCTACCGGTAAATGTTACAGGGCCTGTTGGAGCATTTAGTGATGAGCTAACATTATTGTGCATTATGATTGTCTTTCTGACGACGATTAGGTAAGCTAGTTGAACCCATTATAACGAGGGACGATTGGCTGTAAATCGTGAATATCGCTGAAAGGATGGGGGCATAATGAGTAAACAGGCTCAGTTCAATAAGCATCGGGTGGCAGGATTGTTAGTCGCGATGGGTGTTGTATATGGTGATATTGGAACCAGTCCGTTATACGTGATGAAGGCCATCATTACCGGTCAAGGTGGGATGCAGGCCGTTGATGAGAAGTTTATGTTGGGGGCCGTCTCGCTAGTTTTTTGGACAATGACGCTGCTCACGACCGTTAAGTACGTTTTGATCGCGTTAAACGCGGATAATCATGGCGAAGGCGGTATCTTTTCACTATTCGCATTGGTGCGTCATCGTGCGCGCTGGTTAGTCATTCCTGCCATGATTGGTGGGGCTGCGTTACTGGCGGATGGGGCGCTAACCCCCGCAGTGACAGTTACGACTGCCATCGAAGGCTTACGCGATGTACCAGCATACGTTCAACTGTTTGGTGCCAGCCAAAATACGATTATACTGATTACGCTTGGAATTATCACCCTATTATTTATGCTGCAACGTTTTGGAACGAACACGATTGGCAAGTTATTTGGCCCCATCATGTTGGGCTGGTTCACGTTTTTGGGAGTCAGTGGCTTCGTTAATCTGGTGCAGGATTGGACGATCCTGCGTGCACTGAATCCCTATTATGCGTGGTTACTCTTGATCAGCCCGGCGAACAAAGTGGGAATCTTGATTCTAGGGAGCGTCTTTCTGGCAACGACCGGTGCTGAGGCCCTATACAGTGACCTTGGGCACGTCGGCAAAACGAATATTCGGTTGAGCTGGCCGTATGTCAAAGTTTGTCTACTACTCAGCTATTTCGGTCAGGCCGCATGGATTTTAGGTCCCGGCCAAGCGATTCAGGGACATGTGAATCCCTTTTTTGCAATGTTACCTGCTAGCCTGACGATGGCGGCAGTGATTTTTGCGACGCTCGCGGCCATTATCGCGTCACAGTCGCTGATCAGTGGGTCGTTTACGTTAGTTAGTGAAGCGATTCGACTGAAACTATTCCCCCGATTACTGACTACTTACCCCGGTAAAGCAGTGGGCCAAATGTATTTACCGGTCGTTAACTGGGGGCTGTGGGGCGTGACGAGTATGCTGGTGATTTTCTTTCAAACTAGTGAAAGAATGGAAGCTGCATACGGGTTAGCCATCACACTGACAATGCTGATGACGACCACTTTGATCTACGCGTTTTTACGGCAAAAGCGCTTACCATTAATCGGTGCGGGACTACTGACCGGTTTCTTCGCGACCATCGAAGTGATTTTCCTGATTGCCAGCGCAGCCAAGTTCTGGCACGGCGGCTACGTAGCGGTCGGACTTGCTTTACTAATTTTCCTAGTGATGGCCGTGTGGTATCGTGGCGAACAAATTGTCCGACAACATAACCACCCGCTTAGTTTACGACAATATCAGGACCAGCTTGCTAAGTTACGCGACGATCAGACGGTGGACAAGTTCCAGACGAACGTCGTCTTCCTAACAAGCCGAATGGATGGCGACCAAGTGGAGCGAAAGGTATTATATTCGATTTTAGACAAGTGGCCGAAACGTGCCGACGTCTACTGGTTTGTTAATGTGACAATCACGGATGAACCGTATACCGCGGAGTATACTGTCGACACGTTAGCAACGGACTATTTGGTAACTGTTAAGTTATACCTGGGCTTTCGTGTCCGCCAAGATATTAACCGCTATTTACGGACGATTGTCCGCGACTTAATGGCTACTGGACGTTTAGCGGCGCAAAAGCAGACATATTCAGTCACTTCTGGCCGCGATGTCGGTGACTTCCGCTTCGTTATCATCGAGGAGAAGTTAGAAAATGGTAGTCGGTTATCCCGCTTGGATCGATTAGTGATCGAGACGAAATTAATGATTAAAAAATACGCGACAACGCCTGCCAAATGGTTCGGCCTAGAATTCTCCGAGGTGACTCTTGAAACCGTTCCAATTCTATTCAATGAGATCCCGGCGTTACCGATCACTGAAAGACAACGTTAACGACATTATCAGTATTTGGAGATTTCGCTCAAATGAAATGGCTAAGGCCAAAATAAAGCACCTATCGAAAATTGATAGGTGCTTTATTTTAGTGCTGCCAAACAAGTTAGATGGTAGCTGGGGTTGGTGTTACTGCTAATAATGTTTTTAAGGTATCAATCGCCGTAATCAATGGTTGTCCATGATTCAATGCAGCGATAGCCACGGGATTATCAGGTTGGTCATTAAGCGTGAAACCCACTGCTTTAGTCTTTGCAGGCCAATCAGTCGTGTTAGCGATTGTTGTGACGGTGAGGTGGTTAGCCGCGAACAGTTCCTGGACCGCGGGTTGCGCCACAGTGGCAATATCGGTGATGAGACCATCCACGGTTTGCCAAGTCTCTAAGTGATAACTATCAGCCATGGCGGCATGCCAAGCGGTCGTGAAAGTCGGGCCGATACCAAGAGTCTCACCAGTTGATTTCATCTCAGGACTTAAAACGACTGGTGATTGTGGCAATTTATTGAAAGAGAAGACTGGGGCCTTTATAGCAATTTGTTGTGGAGCGGGTGTCAAGAGTCCGGGGACTAGGCCAAGGGTTGCTAAACTTTGACCGAGAATTAGCCGGGTTGCCAATTGTGCCAGTGGCAAGTGAGTAACCTTGCTCATGTAAGGAACTGTTCGACTTGCCCGCGGATTAACGTCGATTACGTAGACATCATCGGTGACGACGAACTGAATGTTCATCATACCAACACAGTGGAGGTGTTGTGCTAATTTGGTGGCAATGGTGACGATCTTATCTTGAACAGCAGGGCTGAGGTGCTGTGGTGGATAGACTGTAATGGAATCGCCAGAATGAACGCCAGCACCTTCAATATGTTCCATGATTCCTGGAATGAAGCACGACGTTCCGTCGGAGAGAACGTCAACTTCACACTCGGTTCCCGCCAAGTATTGGTCCATTAAGATAGGCGCACCATGGCCAGCTGCCACCGCTGATTTAATAACTGGCGTGAGCTCATGATCGTTATGAACGATTGCCATGGCCCGGCCGCCGAGTACAAAGCTTGGCCGTACGAGTAAGGGGTAACCGATTGCGTGAGCTGCTTGACGGGCACCGGATAACTCAGTTACGGTCGTTCCAGCGGCTTGGGCAATCTTTAGTAGACGTAAACAGTCCGCAAAAGATTGCCGGTCTTCGGTCAAATCGGTAGCGGACACACTGGTTCCTAGGACGGTGACTCCTAATTTAGTTAGCTGATGGGCAAGGTTGATCGCAGTTTGGCCCCCAAATTGAACGATGACGCCCGCGGGTTGCTCCAACGCAATGATTGGCATCAAACGTTCGATTGTTAGTGGCTCGAAATAAAGCTTATCCGAGGTAGAAAAGTCGGTGGAGACCGTCTCGGGGTTGTTATTGACGATGATTGCATGGTAGCCAGCTTGTTGAATGGCCTTGACACAGTGAACGGTGGTGTAGTCGAATTCGATGCCTTGTCCGATTCGAATGGGGCCTGATCCGAGTACTAAAATACTGTGTCCTAGTGGGTGACTCTCGTTAGTTTGTCCAAAAGCAGTGCTGTAAAAATATGGTGTAACACTGGCAAATTCACCAGCACACGTATCGACCATTTTATAAACGAAGGGTAAATCAGCAGTCATGGCAGCAATGGTCGCTACCGAAGTTTGGGCATAATGCGCCATGGTCGCCAGACTCACACCGTACTTTTTCGCCGATAAGAGGTGTTGGGACGTCGGCACTTGCTTGATATTCCGGATGAGTTGGGCGATGTGCTGTAACTTACTCAAGAAAAATGGCGTGATTTGCGTTAGCGTCGCTAATTTTGCTAACGGCCAACCCGCTTGCAGCGCCGCCAATAGATAGAAGAGCCGCTGATCTGTCGGGTGGGTCAATTGGTCGATATATTCAGTCGTGGTGACGTGGTGGTCAGGGGTCAAGGACGCTTGGGTCTTGGGATCGATTTCAAGCGAAGCAATCGCCTTGAGCGTGGCTTCCTCCAAGGTTGACCCAATCGCCATGACTTCCCCCGTGGCTTTCATCTGTGTTCCCAAGTGAGCGTCGGCCGTTGGAAACTTGTCAAACGCAAACCGGGGGATTTTGGCAACCACATAGTCTAAAGCTGGTTCAAAGGCCGCATAGGTTGTCTGCGTGACTGGATTCTTGATCTCAGATAAATTTAGACCAATTGCGATATCGGCTGCAATTTTGGCAATTGGATATCCCGTCGCTTTAGAAGCTAGCGCCGATGAACGACTGACCCGCGGGTTCACTTCGATGACGTAGTACTGACGACTATTCGGGTCTTGAGCGAGTTGAACGTTGTACCCACCTCTAATGTCGAGGGCTTCCACAATCGTCAAAGCCGCCGTTCGTAGCTGCTGATATTCAGTGTCAGTCAAAGTCTGAACGGGGGCATACACGATAGAATCGCCAGTGTGAATACCGACCGGATCGAAGTTTTCCATGGAACAGACGATGATCTTGGTACCCTGATTATCACGCATGACTTCGAATTCAATTTCTTTGAAGCCGGCGATACTTTGTTCAATCAAGCACTCGGTGACGGGGGACATGGTCAACCCCCGCTGTAACGTTTGGGTCAATTCGGCGGCATTATTGGCAATGCCGCCACCTGAACCCCCGAGTGTAAAGGCTGGACGAACAATGACCGGATAACCGATTTTTTCAGCAAACGACAATGCACTGGTCACGTGGTGAACAGTGGTACTTGCTGGAATCGGTTGATGGAGCCGCTTCATAAGTGTTTTAAATGCTGCCCGGTCTTCAGCTTGATTGATGGTGGCTAGGGAAGTTCCTAGCAGTTGGATCTTCAACTCATTAAGAACGCCAGCCTGATCTAACGCCATCGCTAGGTTCAATCCGGTTTGTCCACCAAGTGTCGGGAGCAAAGCATCAGGGTGGGCGGCCCGCAGAATTTTAGTGACACTGGTCAAAGTCAGAGGTTCTAAGTAGACTTCGTCGGCGGTGGCCGTGTCAGTCATGATGGTTGCTGGGTTTGAATTGATCAAAATGACATGATAGCCGGCCGCTTTAAGGCTTAGACAAGCCTGAGTACCGGCATAGTCGAACTCAGCGGCTTGACCGATTTTGATTGGACCAGAACCGATGACAGCAATCGAATGAATGGCATTGTTTTTAGGCATTAACAACCGCCTCCTTTTGAATTGTTAGTAAGAAATCATCGAAAAATTGCCCAGCTTCCTGGGGCCCCGGGTGTGCTTCGGGATGGAATTGCACCGACATTACGGCCTGGTGCGGTAGGCGCAAGCCTTCAATGCTGCCGTCATTTAATTCAGTGTGCGTGACGATCAGCGGGGTGCCCTTGATCGATGCCGGATCGACGGCGTAATCATGATTTTGCGAAGTCATGATAATACGACCGTCAGCGCAGGCTTGTACCGGATGGTTTAGCCCGTGGTGACCAAAGGAAAGCTGGTAAGTCTGAGCACCATAGGCGAGCGCGATCAACTGATGACCAAGGCAAATGCCAGCCAGCGGATAACGTTGTGCGAGTTGGCGAATGGTCGCTAAGTAAGTGTGATAGTCAGTCGGATCACCGGGACCGTTGGATAACAAAATTCCGTCAGGGTGATACGCGGCCACGGCCTTGAGACTAGCTGTAGGTGGAAGGACAACAACGTCCGCGCCCCGGGCTTGCAATTCAGCGGTGATAGCTGCTTTTTCACCAAAGTTGAGAATCGCGACGCGTGGACGGATGGTGGTCGTCGCTACTGGGAGGGGGGTAGCCGTTAGTACTTGGGGTGCGAATGTGGCGAGTTGCGCTTCAAAATCAGTGATGGGATGATTGCTCAAGATTGCCATCTGGGCTCCCGTTTGGCGAATGTGAATCGTTAGGTCACGAGTATCGACGCCTTCAATGCCGGCTACATGGTGGATTGTCAGAAAACTTGCCAGTGATTGGCGACTAGTATAGTGATCATTAAAAGTGGCCAGCTCGTGAACGATGATGGCTTGTGCGCCAATCGTTGGTGCCTGGGCCACGGTCGGATCGATACCATAATTACCAATTAATGGGTAAGTGAAGGCAATCATTTGATTTAGGTAGGATGGATCAGTCAATGTTTCCTGATAACCCGTCATTCCCGTATTGAAGACGATGCGCCCCGCAGCCTCTAGCTGGCAATCCCCAATTGCCGTTCCAATCCACTGTGTGCCGTCTGCTAAAGTTAAGTATTTGTTCATCCCAATCGCACCCTTTCTGATAATTTGGTTAAAATTTCATTTTGGTTAATGGGATAAGTAAACATCATTTTATTGTGGATGTCAATTAAAAATACATATTGAATGCATAAATCGCTGAATAAAGCTAAAAATATGCAATTAATAGAATAAAAATGAATATTTTTTCAATAAAGCTTGCAATTTGAAAGTGATGAGAATATAGTGTGAATCATACTTTCTGCATGAACATGCAGTTAATACACTATTTTTGAATATTTGAGGTGATTATATGCAAGTCGCGCTAGTTGGCGTTACGGGGTACAGTGGCATGGTGTTGTACCGGCTCTTGAAACAACATCCCGAGATCGATCGCATCCAATTATACGGGCACGTGGGAGCAACTACGGTGGCATTAAAGACGGTGGCAGCCATGTACCAGAAGGAAACGGCGGTTATTCGACCATTCGATGCGACGGCAATCATGCGCGATAACGCGATTGTGTTCTTTGCGACATCAGCGGGTATCACGCGACAATTGGCATTACCATTCATCGCTGCTCATTTTCCAGTCATCGATTTATCTGGTGACTTCCGCTTGCATGATCCAGAGCAATATCAGCGGTGGTACCAACGTGATCCAGCATCGGCGACCGCTTTGGCGCAGGCGAGCTACGGCTTAGCTGATATGCCGGCGCCGTTGTCCACCTACATTGCGAATCCCGGCTGCTATGCGACTGCTACGTTATTAGGACTAGCGCCACTTGCTCAGCAGCAGTTGGTCGAACCGACTTCGATTGTTGTGGATGCTAAGTCCGGCTTATCTGGTGCTGGCAAACGAGCGACAGCTGCGAGTCATTACGTCGCTGTGAATGATAATTTGAGTTTATATAAGTTGAATCAACATCAACATATCCCTGAAATGATGCAACAGTTACAGCAGTGGTGGTCCGCGATTTCTGCGATTGAATTTACTACCACTTTGATTCCAGTAACGCGTGGGATTATGACGACGATTTATGCCAAAGCGAAGTCAGCATTGACAACGACGCAGGTCCGCGCTGCTTTTACCGCGACCTATCATGAGCAGCCGTTCGTGCAAGTGCTACCAACGGGGATGCCGACGCTCAAGGACGTTGTTGGGTCTAATAACTGTGCGTTAGGCGTTGATTATAATCCGGTCACGAACACCATCGTGGTTGTGAGCGTCATTGACAATTTGATGAAAGGTGCTGCGGGGCAGGCCGTTCAGAATTTTAATCGCTATTTTGATTTCGCGGTTACGGCCGGATTACCGACGTTACCTGTATTTCCCTGATAAGGTGCAATAAGAGAGGAAGTTATGCAGATGCAAGTTTTAACGAATACGAAGTTTGAAACGGTTGCCTTTCAGTGGCCGGCAGGTTTTTACAGTGATGGCATTCATATTGGTCTTCGTCGTCATAAAAAAGATTTTGGTTGGCTATTTTCAAAAGTGCCTGCCAGTGCGGCTGGAACTTATACGACGAATCAGTTTCAGGCAGCACCAACTAAGTTAACTAAACAGATGATCGACCAGGGCCACCAATTACAGGGACTGCTGCTGAATAGTGCAATCGCCAATTCTTGTACTGGCGAGCAGGGGTGGCAGAATGCGCTGCAAGAACAAGCCTGGTTAGCGAATAAACTAAACGTGGCGCCGAACTTGATTGGCGTTGCTTCCACTGGGCTGATTGGTGCTCAGTTACCCATGGATAAAATCAAAAACGGCTTGCCGCAATTGACACCAACGAAGAGTGACGCGGTGACCTACGCCGTGTTAACGACAGACCAGCATCCAAAAACCGTCTGTGTGCAGTGTGAACTCAGCGGCCAGTTAGTTACCTTGACCGGTTTTGCCAAAGGTTCTGGAATGATTCATCCCAAGATGGCAACCATGCTTGGTTTTGTCACCACCGATGCCCAAATAGACGGGCCAGTTTTACAGGACATGCTAAGTACTAACGTTGATCAGACATTCAATCAAATTACTGTTGACGGTGACACGTCTACTAATGACATGGTGGTCACGTTGGCGAATGGTCTGGCAGATAATCCGAGTTTACAAGCGGGTACCACCGACTATGATATTTTTAATCAGGCGTTGCACTATGTCTTAGGCCAACTTGCCAAGCAAATTGCCGCTGACGGTGAGGGTGCGACCAAGTTAGTCGAATGTAATGTGGTCCACGCCGCTACAACGTTTGATGGTCAGCAAATCGCCAAAGCAATTGTTGGCTCTAACCTCGTTAAGGCGGCCATTTTCGGTGAAGACCCGAATTGGGGGCGAATCATTAGCACGATTGGCGCCACTGATGCAGACATCGATGTGGCGACGGTCGATATTGAAATGAACGGCGTTTTACTTGTTCAACAAAGTCTGGCCGTTGACTTTGATATGGCAGCGGTGCAGGCGACCTTACGTGATAACCAGATTATGATCGATGTTGATTTACATCACGGTACAGCAAGTGGTCAGGCTTGGGGTTGTGACTTGACTTACAACTACGTCAAAATTAACGCGAGCTATCATACTTAAACGGAGGTGGTGAAAATGACAAAATTGATTGTAATTAAGATTGGGGGCCAGGCGATTAGCCAATTGAGCACCACTTTCTTTGACCAAATCGCACAGTGGTACCAACAGCATTATCAGATTCTGATCGTACACGGTGGGGGGCCAATGATCAATCGACTGACGACTCAGCTTGCTTTGCCCGTGCATAAGGTGAACGGGTTGCGGGTGACGGATGCGGCGACCTTAGTGCTCACCAAGTTGGCCCTGCTAGGAGATGCGCAACCAGCCTTACTTGCAAAATTAACGCAACATCACCTACCTGTGTTGGGGCTCAATGCGGCGGATAATCAGTTACTAACTGGTGAATTGATTGATTATCGACAGCTAGGGTATGTCGGCCGGCTCACCGCTGTCAATCAAGTGCAATTAATGCAATTGTTGGCTCATCATATCGGTATTTTGGCCCCTTTAGCCTTAACCGAGACGGGACAATGGCTCAATGTCAATGCGGATATGGCAGCGACCGTGCTAGCTCAACAACTACATGCTGAAAAATTGGTTTTGCTAACCGATGTCCCGGGAATTATACATCACGGTAATGTGATGACATCACTATCGCCACAACAAGCTCAGCAATTGATTCGAACAGCTGTGATCACCGCGGGAATGCAACCCAAAGTTCAAGCTGCAATTGCCGCGATTCAGACGGGAGTCAAGCAGGCTATTATTACGAATGCAATCGATCAACCAGGAACCGCAATTATTCAGGAGGTGGCCGTATGACCATGCAACACGTGTTTCCAACCTATCAACGTTTTCCATTTGCCATTACGGATGGTCAGGGCGTTCATCTGACTGATAATCATGGCAAGACGTATTTAGATTTTACGGCGGGAATCGGGGTCTGCAACTTTGGGTATCACCAACCACAAATTCAGGCGGCCGTCACCCAGCAGTTGACGCATATCTGGCATACGTCGAATTTATACGAAAATGAATTACAAGATGCCGTTGCCGGCCTGTTAGCGAATGGTGAAGAGCGACTCGTATACTTTGCAAATTCCGGAACCGAAGCTAATGAAGCTGCATTAAAACTCGCACGGAAGTACACGGGTAAAACCGGCATCTTAGCTTTTCAGCATTCATTTCACGGTCGAACCTATGGCGCTATGTCGATGACGGGCAATCCTCATATTCAGGCTGGCTATGCGCCATTAGTGCCTGGCATCACGTTTGCAACCTATAATGACGACGCGGCTTTGGACAAAATCACACCAGAGTTGGCGGCCGTTATTTTAGAAGTCGTTCAAGGTGAAGGCGGCGTCTTTGCGGGACAAACAGCTTGGTTACAAGCGGTTAATGCGAAATGCCAAGCAACGGGTGTTTTGTTGATTATTGATGAGGTGCAGACGGGAATCGGTCGGACTGGTTACCGGATGGCCTATGAAGGTTACGGCCTGGATCCTGATATCTACACGGTCGCCAAGGGCTTAGCGAATGGCTTGCCAGTGGGGGCAATGGTTGGTCGGCGGCAATTAGCCACTGCCTTTGGTCCGGGCAGCCATGGCTCGACGTTCGCCGGTAATGCTGTTGCTATGGCGGCGGCAAAATGTGTCTTGCCCCAATTAACACCGGCGCTGTTAACGACGGTTCGAGCCCATGCCAAACTTGTCTGGCAATCCCTAGCGACTCAAGTCGAACCGATACCGGTAGTGAAACAAATCACGGGGAAGGGCCTAATGATTGGAATCCACTTAGATGAACAAATCCCGGTTAATCAAGTCATCACCCGGCTACAAGTAGAAGGCTTATTGACGTTATCAGCTGGCGATAATACGTTACGTTTGTTACCCCCAATTGTGATGCAACCGGCCGATTTATTAGCTGGGATTGCCTTGATTGCAAAGGTACTGACAACTTTGACAACGGAGGTCACGACGAATGAATAATCAATTTGAAGGTCGGTCATTCTTGAAGGAAATCGACTATACACCAACAGAATTAGCTTACTTAATTGACTTTGCTAGTCACTTGAAGACCCTTAAAGCACACCATATCCCACACCCTTATTTACAAGGAAAAAAATATTGCGTTGCTGTTTGAAAAAACGTCGACACGGACACGTTCTGCGTTTACTGTGGCGGCTAATGATCTGGGCGCGAATCCAGAGTTTTTGTGTAAAGACGACATCCAATTCGGGACGAAGGAGTCAGTTGTTGATACGGCGAAAGTACTGGGGTCCATGTATGATGGCATTGAATTTCGGGGCTTTAAACAAAGCACGGTCGAAGACTTAGCGACCTATAGTGGTGTGCCAGTCTGGAACGGGTTGACCGATGAGTGGCACCCGACGCAGATTTTAGCGGATTTTTTAACATTAAAGGAACATTTTGGTCATTTAAAAGGGTTGACGTTAGCGTACGTTGGTGATGGTCGCAATAATATGGCTAACAGTTTACTTGTGGCGGGAGCGATGCTCGGCATCAATATCGCTATCGGGTCCCCGGTAGCGTTACAGCCAGCTCCAGCAGTGGTCGCGTTGGCCCAACAGTATGCGCAGGCAGCTGGGAGCACGGTCGTGATTACGGCTGATCCGCAACAAGCCGTTACTCAGGCTGATGCGCTTTATACGGATGTCTGGGTCTCAATGGGCGAGCAGGTCGACTATGGTGAGCGAATCAAGCAACTATTGCCGTTTCAAATTAATACTGCGTTGCTCGCAGCTACTGGCAAGTCATCGACGATTGTCATGCATTGCTTACCAGCACTACACGATCTAAAGACGCAGCTAGGAGCCAAATTAGGCGAACAGTATGGAATGACGGCGTTTGAAATTACGGATGATGTCTTCCAGAGTAAGCAGGAGGTCGTCTTTGAAGAGGCCGGCAACCGGATGCCAGCAATTAAGGCGGTAATGGCGGCTACATTAGGTAACTTATTTATTCCTACCAGCATTTTCAATTAGCAAGCTTGCGGGAACTACTAGAGCGTGCTACGATTATATTCGCTTTGTTTCAATCAATACGTGGTTCGTAACCATCCCACGTTAAAAAAACTAGGAGGAATTAAGCGAATGACACAATCAAAAATTCGACCATGGATTATCAACGCCCTAGTCGCTGCAATGTATGTTGTATTATGCCTAGGCCCCGCAGCTTTTAGCTTGGCATCGGGCGCAATTCAATTCCGCGTTTCTGAAGGGTTGAACCACTTAGCCGTGTTCAATCGCAAGTATATTTGGGGAATTGTTGCTGGCGTTATTTTGTTTGACGCTTTTGGTCCCGGTGCGAGTCTCCTCAACGTTCTCTTTGGTGGCGGCCAATCATTATTAGCCCTGCTGGTATTGACGTGGTTGGCCCCTAAGTTGAAGACGGTTTGGCAACGGATGTTACTGAATATCGCGCTATTCACCGTTTCGATGTTTATGATCGCACTGATGATTACCATGATGAGTAGCGGCGTCGCTTTCTGGCCGACGTATCTAACAACTGCTTTATCAGAGTTGATTATCATGAGTATCACCGCGCCAATTATGTACAGCTTGGATCGGGTCTTGCACTTTAGTGACCGGATTCAGTAGGGTGTAACTGAATTTAATATTAAGAACGACCGGCGTAGTATGTGAAGATGATTTTTCGTATATTACGCCGGTCTCTTATTTATTTAATGAAATGTGGTTAATTTGATTTTTGGTTGATTATTTTGAAATGGTCAACGTGTTTTGGATTGTTAACTGTTCGGTAGCAATGATCGTCCTAATTCGAACTGTTTTCAGCAGTCTTAAGCTGGTCGCTTTTGATCTGAAAATTCATCTCATTAAAAAAGCCCCAAGGTAACCTTGGGGCAACTGTGATTATTCAGCTTGTAAATCTTCCACTTCGATGACTTTAAATTGTTTGCGATTCAAGTTGTCGATAATTCGTTTGAGCTTTTCACTGTCGACATTTTCTGGCAAGGTAAAGAGCGTCCGATAACCGAGTGTCCCGTTTTGGACGTCTAAGGTCAGGCAGCCGGCGATTGAAGTATATTTCGTGATAATCTTAGCCATGGCTGCAAGGTCGCCGCGTTCACCAACGGAGACAACTGTTAAAACATAGCTACCAACGTTAACGTTCCAAGATTGTGAGAGCATGTCGAGCAGACGCGTATGAGTGAGAATGCCATAGAAATAGCCGTGTTCATCGAGCACCGCAATGTATGGCAAATCTTTGATGGAGAAGAAGATATTGTAGAAGGCGGAGTCGACTTGAATCGTTTTCGTGGCATTTTTAAGCAGGGTCGTCACGGGAAGCGACATGTCGCCGCCCCGTGACTTGTGCCGATAGATGTGCATCTTATAGATGTTGCCGCGGAAGATATGACCGGTTTCATCTAAGATTGGAATACAGCGGAAGCCGGAATCCTCCAAGACTTTTAAGGCGTCCTCTAAGGTCGCGTCCGCCGTAATGGTGACGAGGCGTTCTTTAGGCTTTACGAGTGTTTTTAATAGCATAGCAGTTGGTCCCCCAGATTTATTAGTTTGTTTTAATAAATAATACCATAAAACGACCGCTTACACGTATCATTATGACATCAAACGACGGCTAAAAAGGGATGAAAAAGCCGGCCTGATAACATTCAGACCGGCTTGGCTAAATTAGATTTAAATTAGAAAACAATGACTGGTGTTCCGACTGGCACGGCAGCAAAAACTTTTTTCATGACAGAAGGTGGGGTGTTCACACAACCATGCGAGCCGTGCTTCTTGTACCAAGTACCACCATATTGAGTTTGCCATGAAGAATCGTGAATTCCTTCGCCAGTGTCATCGAACGGCATCCAATAAGAAACTGGTTGGGAATAACTTGAGCCATCGTCATTATCACCTTTAAGGGTCGCGTTCTTTTCCTTATTCCAGATGTACCAAACACCCGTTGTTGTAGCGTGTTTACCGGGCTTTCCAGTAACGATGTCCGTTGAAACTGTGAGCTTTCCATCAACGTAGACGTACATATGCTGATTTTCTTTATCAACTTCGACGTAGGTGTTGCCGATGTCAGTGCCCTTGTTGTTATATCCGGAACCACTGGTGATTGGTGAGCGGGTAAAGTCCTTGCCCTTCAAAATTTCAGTAGCAAGGGCTTTGGCCTCTGCTTCGGTCTTAATGGTCCAGCCATAAAACCCACCGCTGACGGATACGGTCCCACGCGCCGTACTCTTGAACTGACGCGTCGTATGATAGGTATGATACTTATCATTCAATTGCTTCACGTAAGTCAGAACAGCGTTTTGGTCTAAACTTACTTTGCCTTGCTTATCGACTTTAATCCAACTGAGAATTAGGTCGTGAGGAATCGTGAATTTATGACCGTTGATATTATAGGTGGCCTTTTCGGTAGCGTATTTCGCTGATTTTGCTTTGGCCGTCTTTAAACTAGCACTCGTGCTGGTAACGGTCGGAGTGACGTAGGCGTCTTTAAGGGTGATATGACTGTCACCATTACTAATTGCTTTGGTGACGACCGTCTTAAGTTTAGCTTGATCTAATTCGGTTCCTTGAACTTCTTTCTTAATCTCAACTTGGTTATGTTGATAAACTAACTTGGCGTTTTCAGTTTTTGTTCGTTTGGTTTGATTGGCAGTCGTGGTGATTTTTTGTAGTAGGGTTTTCAAATCAGTGTGATTGATGGTTAGTTGTCCAACCGCTGAGCTATCATCAGCCTGAGCCGATTGCAATAGTGCAAGGGGCCAACGCCAGTAGTTTTGTTTGGTCACTAATTTGGTTAAATCTTTTTTAGTATTGATTGTAATACCGGCTGATTTGCTGGTAAATGAGTACTTTGTTTGGCCGTTTTCAATAATTCGATAAGTGCGATGTTCTAAAGCGCGATTAACTTTCGGTGCTGCTTGAGCGGCGGTTTTACCACTGACGTCAACACCAGCGACCGACGTATTACTGAGGAACGTTTGTTGATGTTGCCAGATTAAGCTCGTGGCAACATATCCGATGACGAGGAGACCGAGGATACTGCCCCCAATCATAAGTCCACGTTTATGTTTCATAATTAAGTTGGTCCTCCATATATTCGTAATATTCTCACCTTATAACAGAAGTGAGATGAGTGCAAACTTCAAGGCCGGTAATCGTGATAAGAAAGTTTTAAAAATAGCCTTTAGTGCGTGTTGCGCTTTAATGAATCGCTAAGGTACCTCAAGCAAACAAAAAAACGCCCGTCTGCTATAGACGAGCGTTCATCATACATTTAATCGTATGAAATGATTATTTATTTTCTAATTCAGCTAAACCGTCGTTAAGCACTTTTTTCAAAGTTGCGGCGGAATCTTGCATCTTCTTGAGTTCGTCAGCTGAAAGTGGTGATTCGATGATTTGTTTCAAACCAGTTCCACCAATCACAGCCGGAGTCCCGATATAAATGTCGTTTAAGCCGTATTGGCCGTCCATGTAGGCACCTACTGGTAAAACGGCATTTTCATCACGTAAAATGGCTTTGGAAATCCGCATTAAAGCAGTCCCGATACCGTAGAACGTGGCACCCTTCAAGTTGATGATGTCGTAAGCTTTGTTACGAACACCGTCTTCTAACTTGGCTAAATCTTCGTCAGAAACGCCTTGTTCCTTAGCGACATCGCGAACTGGACGTGTCCCGATGGTTGCAGTTGAGTAAGCAGCAAATTCAGAATCACCGTGTTCACCCATGATGTAAGCATCAACGGAACGAGGATCAACATTGAATTGTTTGCCTAACGCAACGCGTAAACGTGAAGAGTCTAAGGAAGTCCCTGAACCAATGACACGATCCTTTGGGAAACCTGAGAATTTCCAAGTAGCGTAAGTTAAGATGTCAACAGGGTTAGCAGCAACTAAGAAGATGCCGTCAAAGCCGGAGTCAACAACTGGTTTGACAATGGATGATAGGATATTTAAATTCTTGTTAACTAAGTCTAAACGTGATTCACCAGGCTTTTGAGGCGCACCGGCTGTAATAACAACTAAGTCAGCGTCCTTACAATCTGAATATTCGCCTGAGTAAATCTTCTTGGGAGCGGTGAATGCTTGGGCGTCTTCAAGATCAAGGGCGTCACCCTTTGTCCGATCTTTAACAACATCGACAATTACAAATTCTTCAGCAATTCCTTGTTGTGCCATGGCAAAAGCGTAACTAGAACCAACAGCGCCGTCGCCGACTAACACAACTTTTTGATGATTTGGCATGCTTGACAAAATAAGTCATCCTCTCGTAGTGAAAATTTAGTTTTTACGGTTAAAGTATACCATGTTTGTGCAAAATAAGTGTTAGATTGAGCATGCTTTTAATACAATTATTAACAATGTCCGCAAAACCCTTTGGCGGGCGTCAATAAGCCCTTTGTGGTATACTTATCGCACTTAATAAACGCTAACTTTTGAACACTTGACTGGCGGGCGCGTCGGTCACGGTGTGAGTAGTGGTGCCAATACGACTTAGGTGGTATCGTTACTCAGAGTTGCCGAATCGGGTCGATTACCGGTTCGGCCTGTTTTGGTATGCAAAGTAATAGGAGAAGATAAAATTATGAAAATGATCGTTGGGTTAGGCAACATTGGGCGGCAATATGCCCAGACACGTCATAATGTTGGTTTTATGATTGTGGACGAATTAGCTAGCAAACTAAACGTTACGTTTCAAACGAGTAAATTTGAAGCACAGGTGGCAACGGCTTTTCAAGACGGTGAGAAGATTTTACTGGTGAAACCCGCCACTTATATGAATGATTCTGGACGAGCGGTGGGACCGTTGATGAGCTATTACAATGTTGATCCTGCTGATTTGCTCGTTATACATGATGATTTAGATTTACCACTAGGAAAAGTACGCCTCAAACAAAAGGGATCGGCGGGTGGTCATAATGGCATCAAGAGCATTATTAGTCATGTTGGTGATCAGCACTTCAAGCGCGTTAAAGTTGGTATTGACCATCCTCAGAAGATGAGTGTTGTTGATTACGTGTTGGGGAAATTTACGCCAGCCGAAGTGGCGAAGTTTGACGATGCTAAGATTACGGCGCTAGCGGCGGTCGAAGCTTGGTTAGCAAATGATGATTTTACGGCAGTTATGAATCAATATAACTAGCCCGGGAGGAAACGACAGAATGGATATTGAAACGATTGTTGAGCAAACGCCCGACTTTCAAACAATTTTAGCAGGTATCAGCCCGCGTAGTCGGCAACTAATCACCGGATTGAACGGTTCGGCACGAACGGTTTATTTAAGCGCGCTATTTCACCAATTAACGCATTCATTACTGATCGTGACCGATAACGGTTTTCACGCGAGTCAGCTAGTGGATGATTTAACGAGTCTCTTAGATGAAGACCAAGTTTTTTTATTCCCAGCTGAAGAAATGATTGCGACGGAGGTTGCGACAAGTTCACCAGAGTCACGAGCGCAACGAGTCCAGGCTTTAAACGCCTTATTGCGTGACAGTCCGGCAGTGGTCGTGACCTCGGTTGCAGGTGCCCGGCGGTTCTTGCCGCCCGTCGCACAATTTCAAGCAGCCACGTTACCGGTAGCCGTTGGTCAAGATATTGATTTGGAAGACTTGCAGCGGCAACTACACGACATGGGTTACGTTAAGGAAAAGTTAGTCGCACGCCCAGGAGATTTTGCGGTACGGGGCTCAATCGTGGATATTTACCCGTTAGATGCGGACTACCCTTTACGACTGGACTTCTTTGATACTGAAGTTGATACACTGAAGTATTTTGACCCGGAAACGCAACGTTCGGTGGAAAACTTGGATGAGTATACGATTTTACCAGCTACCGACTTTATCCTAACATCAGCTATGCTGCAGGCCGGGGCACAGCGTCTTAAAACGGCGATTGCGGCTGAAAATAAGAAACTCAAGCCAGCCGAACGCCAGACTTTGGCCGATAATTTAGCACAACCTTTAGCTGACATGGAAAAAGGAATTATCGGAAACGATTTATTATTATATGGCGATTATTTATACGACCGGAAAACGAGTATTTTTGACTATGTGGCCGCTGACGGGCTCGTTATCTTCGAAGAATATTCGCGTTTGCTTGATAGTGAGCAGCAGTTATTAACGCAAGAAGCTGACTGGGTTACGGACCAATTGGCACATCACCGGGTGCTGGCAACTGCGAGTTACGGCAATGATATTCGGGATTTGCTCCGGGATGACCAACATGCACAACTCTTGATTTCGCTGTTTCAAAAGGGCATCGGCAACGTCAAACTAGCGCAAGTAACCAACGTGCGCACACGCCCGATGCAGGAATTCTTTGGGCAGCTCCCAGCGTTGAAGACCGAACTGGATCGGTGGCATAAGCTTAAACAGACGGTGGTCTTGATGGTATCAGAGGCTGAGCGTCTGACAAAGGTCAGTGATACACTTGATGATTTTGAAATCGAAGCGGTCATGACTAAGGCCACTAATTTACAACCGGGGGCGGTTCAAATCGTGCAAGGTAGCTTGCAAAATGGATTTGAGTTTCCGGATGGTAAATTAGTCATCGTAACCGAGCAAGAAATGTTCAAGAAGGTGGCTAAGAAGCGTCCACGTCGTCAGACCTTGGCTAATGCCGAACGGTTGAAGAGCTATACGGATCTCAAACCCGGCGATTACGTCGTGCACGTCAATCACGGGATCGGAAAGTACGTTGGTATGGAGACGCTGGAAGTTGATGGTGTCCATCAAGACTACATTACGATTGCGTATCAAAATAATGCGAAGATCTTTATTCCCGTGACCCAGTTAAACCTAGTTCAAAAGTACGTTTCGTCAGAATCAAAGACGCCACGCATCAATAAGTTGGGTGGTACCGAATGGACGAAAGCGAAGCGCAAAGTCGCGGCGAAAATTGAAGATATCGCGGATGAACTAGTCGACCTGTATGCCAAGCGAGAGGCGGAGAAAGGTTACGCCTTTCCACCGGACGATAGTTATCAAGATGATTTCGATAACGATTTTCCGTACCCAGAGACGCCGGATCAAATTCGTAGTATTAATGAAATCAAGCATGATATGGAACGACCGAAACCGATGGACCGCCTATTGGTCGGCGATGTTGGTTATGGGAAGACGGAAGTCGCGTTGCGGGCCGCGTTTAAGGCGATTGAGGCCGGCAAACAAGTGGCCTTTCTAGTGCCAACGACCATTTTAGCTCAGCAACATTATGAAACGATGCTGAATCGGTTTGAAGGCTACCCGATTAACGTTGGCATGCTGTCACGATTCAGAACAACTAAGGAAATGAAAGAGACGGTCCAACAGTTAAAGAGTGGTGAAATTGACATCGTGGTTGGTACGCACCGCTTACTGTCTAAGGACGTCGCGTTTGCTGATCTGGGCCTGCTCATTATTGATGAGGAACAACGGTTTGGGGTCAAGCACAAGGAACGACTGAAGGCCTTGAAGGCTAGTGTGGATGTCTTGACGTTAACGGCAACGCCGATTCCGCGAACATTACACATGTCGATGCTCGGTGTACGGGACTTATCAGTGATTGAGACGCCGCCAACGAACCGTTATCCGATCCAAACGTACGTCATGGAACAGAATTTTGGCGTCATTAAAGAGGGAATTGAACGAGAAATGCAACGTAATGGGCAGGTCTTTTATTTGCATAACCGGGTTCATGATATTGATAAAGTCGTTGCACAGATCAAAGACTTGGTTCCCGACGCGGCGGTGGCCCATATTGATGGTCAGATGCCTGAGTCACAACTCGAAGGGATTCTCTACGATTTCATTCGGGGTGAGTACGATGTGTTAGTGACAACGACGATCATTGAGACCGGGGTTGATATTCCAAACGTCAACACCTTATTTGTGGAAAATGCTGACCGGATGGGACTGTCACAGCTATACCAGTTGCGTGGCCGGATTGGTCGGAGTAGTCGGGTCGCCTATGCTTACTTTACTTATCAGCAAAATAAAGTTTTGACAGAAGTTGGTGAGAAACGGTTACAGGCCATCAAGGACTTTACGGAACTTGGATCTGGCTTTAAAATCGCGATGCGCGACTTGTCGATTCGGGGTGCTGGTAACTTGTTAGGTAAGCAACAGCACGGCTTTATTGACTCAGTTGGTTATGACCTCTATACCCAGATGTTGTCAGAAGCAGTGGCGAAGAAGCGTGGTCAGGCGGCTAAAGTTAAGACCGATGCCACGGTCGAACTTGGAATCGAAGCCTACTTGCCGACCAGCTATATTGAAGATGAACGGCAAAAGATCGAAATTTATAAACGGATTCGCCAGCTGGAGAATAATGATCAGTACATGGAAGTTCAGGATGATTTAATGGATCGGTTTGGTGATTATCCGGTAGAAGTCGCTGGACTATTAGCAGTAGGTAAGCTGAAGTTACTGGCGGATGACGCGCTGATTGAGAAGATTCAGCGTGACGATAGTGAGCTACACCTAACGTTATCCAAACAAGGGACGGCTAAGCTAGATACTAAAGATATTTTTAAGGCCTTGGCAAAAACAAAATTAAAAGCGACAGTTGGAATTGATGATGATAAAATGAAGGTTAAATTAGTCATTCAGCCAAAGATGCAACAGGATGAGTGGCTGGCGCAATTAACACAGTTTGTCGAACAACTGAGTTTGATCTTAGCCGAAGACGATGTCGCTAGTGCGTCTTAGCTCGGTAGTTGTTGTTATGAAGCATGGTTGCACGGGGTGGGTTAAGCGCTATCGAGTGGAACCAATGGCAAATAGCAGGAATTATCGTCTGATGGGGCGTTGTCCTGGCTAGTCAGGGCGCGGCTCAAATGAATTAGTATGAGACACCGAGTTGCTCGGTAGAAGGGATTTGTTATGCCAAAGGATCACTTGAACACCGTGTTCAAAGGTGCGTTAATTTTATCGATATCATCATTAGTCGCTAAGATTTTAAGCGCGGTATACCGGATTCCCTTACAGAACATGGTTGGTAATACGGGATTTTACGTTTATCAGCAGATTTATCCGCTGTACGGCATTGGCATGACCTTTGCATTAAATGGATTTCCAAATTTTATTTCTAAGTTAGTGGCAGAACAGCCAGACGAAACGAGTAAGTCGCTGATTGCACGGCGGGCGTTTCATATCTTATCCGGATTATCGTTGGTCGTCTTTTTCGGCTTGCAGCTTGGTGCAACGTGGATTGCGGCCCACATGGGTGACGTTAATCTAGCACCAATCATTAGTGCCGTGGCTTGGATGTTTGTCTTTATGCCATGGTTAGCAACCGGCCGTGGTTACTATCAAGGAAAATTTTTGATGGGACCGACCGCAGTGTCCCAACTGATCGAACAGGTCGTACGGGTCGCAATTATCATCATGGCTGCATATTTCAGTGTCCGTCTCGGTTGGGATAATTATCGGATGGGAACGTGGGCAATGAGTTCAGCGCCACTAGCTGCAATCTGTTCATCACTGATTTTTACTGCTTTTGGTCTACGCTATTTATTGGCGCCCGCACCCGCACCGACCCACCCGTTACCTAGTTATCGCAAATTAACCAAAAGATTTGTAATTGAAGGTGGGACGCTGTGTCTTGTCGCCGCTGTCGTTATCTTACTGCAATTAGTGGATTCATTTACGGTTATGCGGGGCTTGGTGCATCAAGGTCAGTTACCAGAAGTAGCCAAGGCACTAAAAGGGGTCTACGATCGTGGTCAACCTTTGGTTCAGTTAGGGTTGGTGGTGGCGACGGCCTTTTCAGCAACGTTATTGCCTGCTTTGACGGATGCGTTAGCCAAGCGTCAACCGATTGAATTCAAGCGCCAGACACAGGCGATGGTTCACGTTAGTTTAGCATTATCAATGGCAGCGACGGTCGGTCTAGTTGCGTTGATGCCACAAATCAATCGCTTGTTATTTGGTTCATTAGAAGGAACAACGGCATTGCGAATCTATATTATTAGTATTTTATTTGCAGCGTTGATTACGACGTATACAAGTGTGTTACAGAGTTTGAACGAATATACGGCCATGATCATTGGCATCATTGCTGGATTAGCGACAAAAGTGCTGGCTAATTACATCTTCGTGGTCCACTATGGCATCAACGGTGCCAGTGCGGTGACCGTATTGAGCTTGGCCGTGATGTTTGCGGTCATGTGGTTAGGTTCGCCGGAAGACTTGCAGCAGGTGCTATTAGAGAGTGGTTATTTGATAAAATTGCTCGCATTAAGTGCCGTAATGGGTATCGTGGTGATCCTTAGTTGTCATCAAATCACCGCCTTAGTAGGTCCGATACTAGCGAATACGCGTGGAATGGCTGGAATTATAACGGTGATTGGGGTGCTAATCGGTGTGCTGGTGTTTGTTGCCGGGGCCGTCTATGCCCGATTATTCACGATTCGCGAGTGGTTAGTGTTGCCATATGGAAAGCGGCTAATTAAGGCCGTTGCAAAAGGAAAGGAACATCATTCATGAGTATGCGTTTAGATAAGTTTTTAAAGGTTTCACGAATCATCAAGCGGCGCTCTGTTGCTAAAGAAATCGCCGATAAGGGGCGGATTCAAATTAACGGTAAGGTAGCGAAATCTTCCAGTAATGTTAGCGTTGATGATGAACTAATTATTAGTTTTGGAAATAAGACATTAACAGTCAAAGTGACGCAGTTATTGGAAACAACTAAGAAAAATGATGCCGAGCTGATGTATGACATCATCAGCGAAGACTACAAAACGGATTATCGCCAACCATTTAGTGATTAGGTCGGTGTATCCGTTCATCGAAATGGTCGTAAACGTTGACTTAATCAGCATGATGTCGTTTACACCAGCCGATGAAGTTGTTATAATTTAGGCAACCCAATTTGAAAGGACTGGACCAACATGACGAACGGGTCACGTAACAAAATCAAGCAGTTAGATAATGATTATATTCGTCAAGTTGCCACCGACGAGCATGGGCAAGCCCAGCGTGTTGCACAAGTACGGCGGCGACGGTTTATTTTGATTGTTGCGGTGTTCGGAGCATTGATACTATTCTTTGGTTTTCAGTTGATTAATACGCGGTCCAATCTGCACCAGGTAAACCGTCAAGTTGCGACCAGTCAAGTTAAATTAAAAAAGGTGCAGCAAAAAAATAATCAACTTGAGAGTCAGATCAAACAGTTGAATAATAAGGATTACTTACAAAAGTTATTACGTTCAAAGTATGATTATACGAAGAGTGGCGAAACGGTCTACAGCTTACCAAATGATAATGCTGCCGATGTAACTGCCAACTAATCGGGGTTGTGGTCTGCTTTATATGAGTAGACCACTTTTTATTAATTGCTTAAATGTATAACTCAACGTTTCACAAAGTATGCTATACTAAAACCATTATTTCATAGGAGGAACAACTTTTTTTATGGCAATTGAAGTAGGTACAAAAGTCACTGGTAAGGTATCTGGGATTACTAATTTTGGTGCATTTGTAAACTTGGGTAATAATCAAACGGGGCTAGTACACATCAGTGAGGTTTCCGATGGCTTTGTAAAGGACATTCATGATGTCTTGAGCGTGGGCGACGATGTTACAGTCAAAGTGTTATCCGTTGGTGATGACGGTAAGATTGGCTTGTCAATCCGTAAAGCGGTTGACAAACCTCAAGGTGAACATGAACATCATGGCAACCATCAGGGTGGCAACCGGCCAAACAATCATCAAGGTAACAACCATGGTCATGGTGAACGTCAAACCAATGGCAATCATCACGATCGGTCAAATAATTTCCATAGTCGTGGGGGAAATGGCGGCGGTCGTTACCAATCACGACAACATGAACCTAAGAAGCAGGACTTTGATTCATTGATGTCTGGCTTCTTAAAAGATAGCGAGGATCGGCTAGCAACCTTAAAGCGTAATACTGAAGGTAAGCGTGGTGGCCGTGGTGGTCGTCGTAGCTAAACTTAGTGACTTGCCATTAATCTAGTTAAATTTTGAAGCACGGTGCGGCTATTTAGAGTCACGACCGTGCTTTTTTTATTGAAAATTGCCGATTGTTCAAGGTCAGTCAGCGAGACACGTTGGAAACAGTGTGAGTTACCGTAAACTTGCTTGGCTAGTTCATCTTATGCTATCCAGTCGGAATAATGTTCAAATAGGTGACAAACGACCAGCCAACTAATCGGCAAGTTTTAACAATAAATAAATCCAATGTATTTATAATGAAGTTAGATGGGAGGTTAAGATGACACCAATTCAAAAGTTCAATCGGCAATTAGCTGCAGCCAAACTGTTATCACCACAGCAAACAGTGGTGGTAGCGGTGTCGACTGGGGTCGATTCAATGGTATTGTTGCATTTGTTGCAACGATTGCCAGCAGCGGAACGGCCACGGGTAGTGGTGGCTCATGTTAATCATCATTTACGCGAACAAAGTCAAATGGAAGCGGACTACTTGCGACAATATTGCCAGCAGCAAAACTTGAAGCTAGTCATGGCCGATTGGCTACCCGCGGCACATCCCAAGAGTGGTATTGAAGCAGCTGGGCGTCAGTTTCGGTACCATGTTTTTGCTAAGGTGATGCGGGAAAATCGTGCAACGGCAGTTTTGACTGCGCACCACGCCAATGATCAAGTCGAAACGTATCTGATGAAGCTTGCGCGTGGTGGCGACATCTCACAATTGACAGGAATCGCAACTAGTCGGCCCTTTGCAACGGGCCGATTAATTCGGCCGTTGTTGACGTGGTCGAAAGATCAGCTACGAAACTATGCTGCCGAGCAGCATGTCGTTTATTTTGAAGACGTTACTAATCAAGATGTGGCCTTGACCCGTAATCGGATTCGGCACCGTGTCGTGCCAGAACTTATGACGGTTAATCCCCAGTTATTAAAGCATGTGGCCGATTACCAGCAACAGTTGACAACGCTGTTGACGGCTAAAAAGCAAATGGTCACGGTACTACTGTCGCAGGTCGTAACGGCCACAGGGGCGTTGGTTGTTGATCAGTGGGGCGCACTCCCGAGCCAGTGGCAGTTAGCCGTTTTTGCGACGTGGCTCGAGCAGCAGACGCAACAATTATTCACCGAGTCGAAGTTACAACCGCTGGTCTCGTGGGGACAACGGACGCGGCCTGCCACGAGTAGATTAACGGTAAACGCGGCCTGGGAGTTGTACCGTAACGCTGGTATCATTGAAGCTTTGCCAATAAAAAAAAGGGGTAAAAAGTTAATGCCCCGTGAAAAAATTATGGTAGACTTAAACCAATGGCAGAAAATTACTGCAACCCAAACGGTGGGAATCTTTACGCGGGTGCCAAATGTTGTCAGTCAGCCATTTTGGTTAACAGAAGCCGATTGGCCGCTAGTGTGGCGGCCGTGGCAAGCTGGTGATCGAATCGTTCTCAAGGGCGGTGGTCATCAGCTGGTACGTCGACTGCTGATTGATCGAAAAGTTCCGGCTGAACGGCGTGAACAGGTGCAAGTGTTAGTGAATGCTCAAGGGAACGTTCTGTGGGTGGTCGGTCATAAGTTTAGCTATCGTACGACTGGTACCCAGACAGTATTTTTAGCCTTAAAACACGAGAGTTGAAAGGAGTACATCTGAAACGATGAACAACGACATTGAACGAGTACTTTATAGTCGCGAGGATATCCATCAGGTTGCACAAAAAATTAGGAAAAGAACTCACAACTGCATATGCTGGTAAGAACCCATTAATTATTTGCGTACTCAAGGGTGCCGTTTTATTTACCACGGACATTATTCGTGAAATGGATATTTACGCGGATCTTGATTTTATTAATTTATCAAGTTACGGTAATGAAACGATCTCTAGTGGTGAGGTTCAACTAACGAAGGACTTAGATGCTGATGTGACGGGTCGTGATGTGTTAGTCATTGAAGACATCATTGATACCGGGCGGACGTTGAAGTTCTTGATCGATTTGTTGAAGCGGCGCGATGTGAACTCAGTTAAGGTCTGCACGTTATTGGATAAACCAGCTGGTCGACTCGTTGATATTAAGGCAGATTATATTGGTTTTGAAGTACCGAATGAGTTTGTGGTCGGTTACGGTCTTGACTATGCAGAACGCTATCGGAACTTGCCGTACGTTGGGATTTTAAAACCTGCGATTTACGAGCATAAATAATTGGTCAATGATAGTCAAATGTGCTATTATTTAGACTATCGAAGTACTGTATATAAAGTTTCGATGAAGGAGGCACATATGAACAATCGACGCAATGGACTCTTTCGTAATAGCTTATTTTACATTTTGATGTTTCTGAGCTTGATGGGAATTATCTACTTTTTCTTTGGCGGTAATTCCGGCTCACAAACGCAAAATATTCGTTATAGCGAATTTGTCAAACAATTAGATAAGAATAACGTTAAAAACGTTAGTATCCAGCCTAGTGGCGGCGTCTACAAGGTAACTGGTTCATACCGGAAAGCACGGACGACTTCTTCTGCAAACGCCCTTGGTATCAAGAGCGCATCTACAAAGACGACGTCATTTTCAACAACGATGTTGGAAAACAACTCCACGGTTGACCAAGTTTCTAAGTTGGCGGCTAAGCATGACGTCAAGGTTACGGCTAAGGCCGAAGAATCTAGCGGCATCTGGGTCACGTTATTAATGTACATCGCGCCAGTCATCCTGATGTTATTCCTCTTCTATATGATGATGGGACAAGCAGGACAAGGCGGCGGGAACAACCGGGTTATGAACTTTGGTAAGACCAAAGCAAAACCAGCTGATAGTAAGCAAAATAAGGTTCGTTTCTCAGATGTTGCCGGTGAAGAAGAAGAAAAGCAAGAATTGGTCGAAGTTGTCGAATTCTTGAAAGATCCGCGGAAGTTCGTGTCCTTAGGTGCACGGATCCCATCTGGGGTACTCCTCGAGGGGCCTCCTGGTACTGGTAAAACGTTGCTTGCTAAAGCGGTTGCCGGTGAAGCTGGTGTCCCATTCTTCTCAATCTCTGGTTCTGACTTCGTCGAAATGTTCGTCGGGGTTGGTGCTAGCCGGGTTCGGGACTTATTCGAACAAGCTAAGAAGAACGCCCCATCTATCATCTTTATTGATGAAATTGATGCGGTTGGTCGGCAACGTGGCAATGGTATGGGCGGCGGTCATGATGAACGTGAACAAACCCTGAACCAATTGTTAGTTGAAATGGATGGTTTTACAGGTAATGAAGGTGTCATCGTCATGGCGGCGACAAACCGTTCTGATGTACTTGATCCTGCCTTACTTCGTCCAGGTCGTTTCGACCGGAAGATCTTAGTTGGTCGTCCAGACGTCAAGGGTCGGGAAGCCATCTTAAAAGTCCATGCTAAGAATAAGCCATTAGCAGCTGACGTTGATTTGAAGGAAATTGCCAAGCAAACACCTGGATTCGTGGGTGCCGATTTGGAAAACTTATTGAACGAAGCGGCCTTGTTAGCTGCCCGTCGTAATAAGAAGCAAGTTGACGCTGCGGATCTCGATGAAGCAGAAGATCGGGTCATTGCCGGACCTGCTAAGCATGATCGCGTTGTGAATAAGCATGAACGGGAAACCGTGGCTTATCACGAAGCTGGTCATACGATTGTTGGATTGGTCTTGAATGATGCACGGGTCGTTCATAAAGTAACGATCGTGCCACGGGGTCGTGCTGGCGGTTATGCCATCATGTTACCACGTGAAGATCAGATGTTGATGTCGAAACGTGATGCGAAGGAACAAATGGCTGGTTTAATGGGTGGTCGTGCTGCTGAAGAAATTATCTTTGGGGCGCAATCATCAGGTGCTTCTAATGACTTTGAACAGGCAACGCAAATTGCCCGGGCAATGGTTACTCAATATGGGATGAGTGAAAAGCTTGGTCCTGTTGAGTTAGAAAATGCCAACCAACAAGCAGCTTACCAACAGGGTATGGGTGCGAGTGCCTTTTCACAACATACGGCACAATTGATCGATGATGAAGTCCGGCGTTTGAGCCAAGAAGCGCATCAAACTGCTACGGATATTATCGAGTCACACCGTGAACAGCATAAGTTAATTGCGGAAGCCTTATTGAAGTACGAAACATTGGATGAAAAGCAAATTCTCAGTCTGTTTAAGACTGGTAAGATGCCTGAAAAGGATAGTAATGAATTTCCAAGTGAGAAAGCAGCTACCTTCGAAGAATCCAAACGTGAATTGGAACGTCGCGAAGCTGAAAAGCACGCGCAAAACCAAAGTGCGGATGATAAGCAAGCAGACTCAGCTGACACTACGACTAATGTGAGTGTTGCTGAACCAAGTTTCCCAAGTGAATCGGATGCTAGTTCAGAAGTTAGTGCTGACAGTAGTGTCAATTCAACAGCTAATTCAGCCACTGAATCAGCTACCGACAGTGATGTCGCAACTTCAGCCACCGGTTTACCAAATGCTGAAAGTGCCACACCATCATCGCAGGATGATACTAATTCGCAAGCATAGTATTGAATAAAGTAAAATGAAGGAGCTGGGACTTTGTCTCGGCTCCTTTTATGCGTTATGATATTTCAGGAAAATAAATCAATTGCGTTAATTCGGTTATGAGCGTCGGGTCGCAATTAAAGACGGATTGAGATAGGAGTATGATTAAATGGCAGATTATTTAGTAAAAAGCGTCGCGGGTAATGAGATGTTTCGAGCGTACGCAGTTAGCGCAACGGGCGTGGTTGCTGAAGCCCAACGCCGACATGATACCTGGAGTGCAGCATCAGCAGCGTTAGGCCGCAGCTTGGTTGGTACGTTATTATTAGCATCATCGGTTTTAAAGGGTGAAGAACAAATGACCGTTAAAATCAACGGGAACGGTCCTGTTGGTGGTATCGTTGTTGATGGCAATGCTAAAGGTACGGTCAAGGGGTATTTACAGCACCCCCATGTGCACTTGCCTTTGAATGATAAGCATAAGATCGATGTGAAGGCGGCTGTTGGAACTGATGGCTTTTTATCTGTGACTAAGGATCAGGGGGTTGGGGATCCATTCACCGGAACGGTTGCGTTAGTTTCTGGTGAATTAGGCGAAGACTTTACGTATTACTTAGCACAGTCCGAACAGATTCCATCAGCTGTTGGCTTGTCGGTGTTTGTAAATGACGACAATTCGATTGGAGTTGCCGGTGGCTTTTTGGTGCAAGTATTGCCAAATGCGACGGATGAAGCCATCAGCTCGCTAGAAAACAAGCTCAAAGACATGCCATTAGTCTCCCAATTGATGCGTGATGGTAAGTCACCAGAAGATATTTTGGATTTATTATTTGATGGTGACGTTAAGGTATTAGATAAAATGCCAGTTAAGTTTGAATGCGATTGTTCTAAAGAACGATTTGCCGAAGCACTAATGGCTTTGCCCAAGCATGAGGTTCAAGCAATGATTGATGAAGATCATGGTGCCACGGCAGTTTGTCATTTTTGTGGGGACCAGTATCAGTTCAGTGAACGCGAACTAGAAGCAGTGCTCTCACGGTCCAAGGGTGACGCTTAATGAATCAAGAGTGGCAGATCGGTGATGTGACGATTCCCAATCGTGTCGTAGTGGCACCGATGGCCGGCGTGACTAACGCGGCCTTTCGAGTAATCTGCAAGGATTTTGGTGCGGGGTTAGTCGTTTGTGAGATGATTTCTGATCGCGGGATCATGTATCATAATCGTAAGACCCTGGAAATGATGTTTGTTGATCCAAAAGAACATCCAATGAGTATTCAAATCTTTGGTGGTTCGAAAGCAACACTGGTTCAAGCCGCCCAGTTTGTCGATCAGCAGACCAATGCTGATATTATTGATATTAATATGGGCTGTCCGGTGAATAAAGTGGTTAAGACTGATGCGGGCGCTAAGTGGCTTTTAAGTCCAGATAAAGTCTACGAGATGGTCGCGGCTGTGACTGCTGCGGTTAATAAACCAGTGACGGTCAAGATGCGAACTGGTTGGGACGCAGAGCACGTATATGCCGTCGAGAATGCGCGGGCTGCCGAACGAGCTGGTGCAGCTGCCGTTGCAATGCATGGACGGACTCGTAAGCAGATGTACCAAGGCCATGCTGATTGGGACGTGTTAAAACGGGTGGCGGATGCCCTCACGATTCCATTGATGGGTAATGGTGACGTTCAGACACCTCAAGATGCTGCGCGGATGCTTGATGAAGTCGGGGCCGATGCCGTCATGATTGGCCGGGCGGTAGAAGGTAATCCGTGGATGCTTACCCAGACAGTACACTATTTAGCAACCGGGGAGTTACTAACGCCACCCACACCGATGGCTAAGATGCAAACGGCAATGGAACATTTGCAGCGGTTAGTGGTTTTAAAAGGTGAGCGGGGCGGATGTCATGAATTCCGTGAACAAGCGCCGTACTATCTAAAAGGCATCCCAAGGTCGGCACGGACCAAAGTGGCTTTAATGGAGGCAAGCTCGTTAGCAGAAATGATGCGCATTTTAACGCAGTTTCAGGAGCAGACGGCAACTTATTTGGCTAGTCACGCGGTAAAGTGAATAATTAACTTGCATTTTGGCGGCGTGATTGTCAAAATTAACATGTAGTGATTGTTTAGGTACGGAATAAATCTGTACGCTAACTAGAAATGGAGGAACACTAGTGGCACGACAAGAACAGACGATGAACGACCAACTGAAGGTTCGTCGCGAAAAAATGGATGAACTGCGTGAAGAGGGGATTGATCCCTTTGGTCACCGGTTCGAACGGACTGATTTAGCCCAGGACTTGCAAGACAAGTATGGGGATATGGATAAGGACGAGCTAGACGCTAAACAAGTGGTGGCAACCATTGCTGGACGGATGCTAGCTAAGCGTGGTAAGGGTAAAGTCGGTTTTGCTGATATCTGGGATCGCTCAGGTAAGATGCAGTTATACATTCGTAAAGATGTAGTCGGCGAAGATACTTACCATATCTTCAAGCGTTCTGATATTGGTGATTTCCTTGGAATTACCGGCCAAGTTTTTAAGACGGACTTTGGCGAATTAACGATTAAAGTAACTGGTTTAACGTTCTTATCAAAGGCGTTACGACCATTGCCAGATAAGTTCCATGGGTTACAGAATGTGGAACAGATCTATCGCCAACGGTATTTGGACTTGATCTCTAACCGCGATAGCTTTGATCGTTTCTTGAAGCGGACGAAGATCATTTCAGCGATTCGGCATCATTTAGACGATCAAGGCTTCACAGAAGTTGAGACGCCAATGTTGCATAATCAAGCTGGTGGTGCGGCAGCACGGCCATTTGTGACTCACCACAATGCGTTGAACATTGATCTCTACTTACGAATTGCGTTGGAATTACATTTGAAGCGCCTGATCGTTGGTGGCATGGAAAAGGTTTATGAGATTGGTCGGGTTTTCCGTAATGAAGGGATGGACCGTGAACATAATCCTGAATTTACCATGATGGAAACTTATGTCGCCTATTTCGACTTCCATGATGTAATGGCTGAGACGGAAGGTATTTTTAAAGCCGCAGCGCAAGCCGTAACTGACGATGGCATTGTCACTTATCATGATCAAAAAGTTGATTTCAATCAACCATTTAAGCAAATTCACATGGTCGATGCGATTAAAGAAAAGACTGGGATTGATTTCTGGCAACCAATGTCAATTGAAGATGCACAAAAAATTGGCGGATGAACATCACGTGAAGTATGAACCATACTGGAAAGTTGGTCATATCATTAATGCGTTCTTTGAAGAATTTGTTGAAGACACGTTGAATGAGCCAACCTTTGTTTATGGTCATCCAGTTGAAATTTCGCCATTAGCTAAGAAGAATGAAGAAGATCCACGGTTTACTGATCGTTTTGAACTCTTCATCTTAGGTAATGAATACGCCAATGCGTTCAGTGAATTGAATGATCCAATTGACCAACGGCAACGTTTCGAAGCTCAGGCTGCGGAACGGACTGCTGGTAACGACGAAGCTGAACATATTGATGAAGACTTTGTCGAGGCGTTGGAATACGGGATGCCGCCTACTGGTGGGTTAGGTATCGGGATTGATCGGTTGGTTATGTTAATGACGGATGCGGATTCGATTCGTGATGTCTTACTTTTCCCAACGATGCGTCCAGAAGAAGATAAATAATTAGATTTAAAACGGCAGTTAGCTTAGGGTTTCCTAAGCTAACTGCCGTTTTTGTTGGGTCAGATTGAGTAACTTTAGTTCAGAAAGCGATTTATTGAAAAAAAGTTAGATTATTTTTACCCGAACATTATTGAGGTGTTTGGGGGGTTAAACTTAAGTAAAAGCGAATTTTATTGTGGTGGTAGATAGGGTTTGAAGTCAATTAACATGATTATGGTTTTAAATACCGTATATTGTCAAAGTGGATTGATTAACATGATATTATTGACTGGTTATTTTTGCATTTTAGGGCTTGCAATTTATCAGGATAATTGGTAAATTAGTATACGTTGTTGAGGCGCACAAAGCGGTTAGCCGCTTGCTTCCAACGAAAATTAATTATAAAAAGTTGTTGACAAGATGTTGATAACTTGATATGATGATTAAGTTGCGTTGAGGTAATCAACGAACGATTTAGACCTTTGAAAACTGAACAAAGTTTCGACGAATCAAATGTGTAGGGTCTCTTGATTTTGAATCAAGAGCAAAACATTTGCGAAGTCAATTCGCTAGCAAATAAATTTTAGTACAACATTAAATGAGCTTTTTAGAACTCATCATTAATTTGAGAGTTTGATCCTGGCTCAGGACGAACGCTGGCGGCGTGCCTAATACATGCAAGTCGAACGAACTCTGGTATTGATTGGTGCTTGCATCATGATTTACATTTGAGTGAGTGGCGAACTGGTGAGTAACACGTGGAAACCTGCCCAGAAGCGGGGATAACACCTGGAAACAGATGCTAATACCGCATAACAACTTGGACCGCATGGTCCGAGTTTGAAAGATGGCTTCGGCTATCACTTTTGGATGGTCCCGCGGCGTATTAGCTAGATGGTGGGGTAACGGCTCACCATGGCAATGATACGTAGCCGACCTGAGAGGGTAATCGGCCACATTGGGACTGAGACACGGCCCAAACTCCTACGGGAGGCAGCAGTAGGGAATCTTCCACAATGGACGAAAGTCTGATGGAGCAACGCCGCGTGAGTGAAGAAGGGTTTCGGCTCGTAAAACTCTGTTGTTAAAGAAGAACATATCTGAGAGTAACTGTTCAGGTATTGACGGTATTTAACCAGAAAGCCACGGCTAACTACGTGCCAGCAGCCGCGGTAATACGTAGGTGGCAAGCGTTGTCCGGATTTATTGGGCGTAAAGCGAGCGCAGGCGGTTTTTTAAGTCTGATGTGAAAGCCTTCGGCTCAACCGAAGAAGTGCATCGGAAACTGGGAAACTTGAGTGCAGAAGAGGACAGTGGAACTCCATGTGTAGCGGTGAAATGCGTAGATATATGGAAGAACACCAGTGGCGAAGGCGGCTGTCTGGTCTGTAACTGACGCTGAGGCTCGAAAGTATGGGTAGCAAACAGGATTAGATACCCTGGTAGTCCATACCGTAAACGATGAATGCTAAGTGTTGGAGGGTTTCCGCCCTTCAGTGCTGCAGCTAACGCATTAAGCATTCCGCCTGGGGAGTACGGCCGCAAGGCTGAAACTCAAAGGAATTGACGGGGCCCGCACAAGCGGTGGAGCATGTGGTTTAATTCGAAGCTACGCGAAGAACCTTACCAGGTCTTGACATACTATGCAAATCTAAGAGATTAGACGTTCCCTTCGGGGACATGGATACAGGTGGTGCATGGTTGTCGTCAGCTCGTGTCGTGAGATGTTGGGTTAAGTCCCGCAACGAGCGCAACCCTTATTATCAGTTGCCAGCATTAAGTTGGGCACTCTGGTGAGACTGCCGGTGACAAACCGGAGGAAGGTGGGGATGACGTCAAATCATCATGCCCCTTATGACCTGGGCTACACACGTGCTACAATGGATGGTACAACGAGTTGCGAACTCGCGAGAGTAAGCTAATCTCTTAAAGCCATTCTCAGTTCGGATTGTAGGCTGCAACTCGCCTACATGAAGTCGGAATCGCTAGTAATCGCGGATCAGCATGCCGCGGTGAATACGTTCCCGGGCCTTGTACACACCGCCCGTCACACCATGAGAGTTTGTAACACCCAAAGTCGGTGGGGTAACCTTTAGGAACCAGCCGCCTAAGGTGGGACAGATGATTAGGGTGAAGTCGTAACAAGGTAGCCGTAGGAGAACCTGCGGCTGGATCACCTCCTTTCTAAGGAATATTACGGAAACCTACACATTCTTCGAAACTTTGTTTAGTTTTGAGAGGTCTAACTCTCAATTTAATAAGCGTTTTTTGGGCCTATAGCTCAGCTGGTTTAGAGCGCACGCCTGATAAGCGTGAGGTCGATGGTTCAAGTCCATTTAGGCCCATTGGAACCGAACCAGTTGGTTCCATAAGTTGAATACCTCATGGGGAATTAGCTCAGCTGGGAGAGCACCTGCTTTGCAAGGGGGTCAGCGGTTCGATCCCGCTATTCTCCATTGACGACGTTAGTCGTCATTGAAACTTGTTCTTTGAAAACTAGATAATATCAAATATATTTTTTCATAATGAAACCGAGAACACCGCGTTTTTGAGTTTTTATTGAAGTTTAATTATCGCTAAACTCATTAATCGCATTTACCGTTAGGTAAATGAGGTTAAGTTAACAAGGGCGCATGGTGAATGCCTTGGCACTAGGAGCCGATGAAGGACGGGACTAACACCGATATGCTTCGGGGAGCTGTACGTAAGCTATGATCCGGAGATTTCCGAATGGGGCAACCCAGCAGTTTTAATCAACTGTTACCACTAGATGAATTCATAGTCTAGTTGGAGGTAAACGCTGTGAACTGAAACATCTCATTAGCAGCAGGAATATAAAGAAATTTCGATTCCCTAAGTAGCGGCGAGCGAACGGGGAACAGCCCAAACCAAAGTGCTTGCACTTTGGGGTTGTAGGACTGAACATTTGAGTTACCAAAGAACTTGATAGTCGAAGGATTTGGGAAAATCCGCCATAGATGGTGATAGCCCAGTAGATTAAATCAAATTCTCTCAGTTCAGGATCCTGAGTACGGCGGAACACGTGAAATTCCGTCGGAATCCGGGAGGACCATCTCCCAAGGCTAAATACTACCTAGTGACCGATAGTGAACCAGTACCGTGAGGGAAAGGTGAAAAGCACCCCGGGAGGGGAGTGAAATAGTTCCTGAAACCATGTGCCTACAATAAGTCAGAGCGCGTTAATGCGTGATGGCGTGCCTTTTTGTAGAATGAACCGGCGAGTTATGATCCCGTGCAAGGTTAAGACTAAAAAGTCGGAGCCGTAGCGAAAGCGAGTCTGAAATGGGCGTTTTGAGTACGAGGTTATAGACCCGAAACCAGGTGACCTATCCATGTCCAGGTTGAAGGTGCGGTAAAACGCACTGGAGGACCGAACCCGTGTAAGTTGAAAATTGCTGGGATGAGGTGTGGATAGCGGTGAAATTCCAAACGAACTTGGAGATAGCTGGTTCTCTCCGAAATAGCTTTAGGGCTAGCCTCGGAATTAGGATCATGGAGGTAGAGCACTATTTGGACTAGGGGCCCGTCTTGGGTTACTGAATTCAGATAAACTCCGAATGCCATTGATTCATATCCGGGAGTCAGACGATGAGTGATAAGATCCACCGTCGAAAGGGGAACAGCCCAGACCATCAGTTAAGGTCCCTAAATGTATGCTAAGTGGAAAAGGATGTGGAGTTGCATAGACAACTAGGATGTTGGCTCAGAAGCAGCCACCATTTAAAGAGTGCGTAATAGCTCACTAGTCGAGTGATCCTGCGCCGAAAATGTACCGGGGCTAAGCATACTACCGAAACCATGGATGCGACCATTAGGTCGCGTGATAGGAGAGCGTTCTAAGGGCGGTGAAGCAAGATCGTGAGGACTTGTGGAGCGCTTAGAAGTGAGAATGCCGGTATGAGTAGCGAAAGATAGGTGAGAATCCTATCCACCGAATGACTAAGGTTTCCTGGGAAGGCTCGTCCTCCCAGGGTTAGTCGGGACCTAAGTCGAGGCCGAGAGGCGTAGACGATGGATAACAGGTTGAGATTCCTGTACTAGTTAAGTGCGTTTGAGCAATGGAGGGACGCAGGAGGCTAAGATGTGCATTCTGTTGGATTAGAATGTCCAAGCAGTAAGTCTTGTGAAGAGTCAAATGCTTTTCACTTTAAGGACAAGCTGTGATGGGGAGCGAAATTTAGTAGCGAAGCGTCTGATGTCACACTGCCGAGAAAAGCTTCTAGTGAGTACTTAACTACCCGTACCGCAAACCGACACAGGTAGTCGAGGAGAGAATCCTAAGGTGAGCGAGTGAACTCTCGTTAAGGAACTCGGCAAAATGACCCCGTAACTTCGGGAGAAGGGGTGCTGATCGCAAGATCAGCCGCAGTGAATAGGCCCAGGCGACTGTTTATCAAAAACACAGGTCTCTGCAAAATCGTAAGATGACGTATAGGGGCTGACGCCTGCCCGGTGCTGGAAGGTTAAAAGGATGGGTTAGCTTCGGCGAAGCTCAGAATTGAAGCCCCAGTAAACGGCGGCCGTAACTATAACGGTCCTAAGGTAGCGAAATTCCTTGTCGGGTAAGTTCCGACCCGCACGAAAGGCGTAACGATCTGGGCACTGTCTCAACGAGAGACTCGGTGAAATTATATTGTCCGTGAAGATGCGGACTACCCGCGACAGGACGGAAAGACCCCATGGAGCTTTACTGTAGCTTGATATTGAGTGTTTGTACAGCTTGTACAGGATAGGTAGGAGCCATAGAAACCGGAACGCTAGTTTCGGTGGAGGCGTTGGTGGGATACTACCCTCGCTGTATGACCACTCTAACCCGCACCACTAATCGTGGTGGGAGACAGTGTCAGGTGGGCAGTTTGACTGGGGCGGTCGCCTCCTAAAAAGTAACGGAGGCGCCCAAAGGTTCCCTCAGAATGGTTGGAAATCATTCGCAGAGTGTAAAGGCACAAGGGAGCTTGACTGCGAGACAGACAGGTCGAGCAGGGACGAAAGTCGGGCTTAGTGATCCGGTGGTACCGTATGGAAGGGCCATCGCTCAACGGATAAAAGCTACCCTGGGGATAACAGGCTTATCTCCCCCAAGAGTCCACATCGACGGGGAGGTTTGGCACCTCGATGTCGGCTCATCGCATCCTGGGGCTGTAGTCGGTCCCAAGGGTTGGGCTGTTCGCCCATTAAAGCGGTACGCGAGCTGGGTTCAGAACGTCGTGAGACAGTTCGGTCCCTATCCGTCGCGGGCGTAGGAAATTTGAGAGGACCTGTCCTTAGTACGAGAGGACCGGGATGGACATACCTCTGGTGTACCAGTTGTGCCGCCAGGCGCATCGCTGGGTAGCTACGTATGGATGTGATAAACGCTGAAAGCATCTAAGTGTGAAACACACCTCGAGATGAGATTTCCCATTTCTTTATGGAAGTAAGACCCCTGAAAGATGATCAGGTAGATAGGTTAGAAGTGGCAGTGCGGTGACGCATGAAGCGGACTAATACTAATCGGTCGAGGACTTAACCAAGTAATTGGTGTTCCGGTTCATATGAAGATATTTGATATTGTCTAGTTTTGAGAGCACAAGTTTCTCAATAGTGTGGTGACGATGGCGAGAAGGATACACCTGTTCCCATGTCGAACACAGAAGTTAAGCTTCTTAGCGCCGAGAGTAGTTGGGGGATCGCTCCCTGCGAGGGTAGGACGTTGCCATGCGATTATTCCGACATAGCTCAGTTGGTAGAGCGCTTGACTGTTAATCAAGATGTCGACGGTTCGAGCCCGCCTGTCGGAGTGACATAGATGTTGGCAATTGTGTTAACATCTATTTTTATATCATGCCGGCTTAGCTCAGTTGGTAGAGCATCGGTATCGTAAACCGAGGGTCATCAGTTCGACTCTGGTAGCCGGCACTTGTGAGGTGGGACGTGGTTCTCGCCTTTTTTATTTTTAAATAGACATAAAATGATTGGCAGCTTTGCGCAAACGCAAAGCTGCTTTTTTGATATAAGAATGTTAGCTATTTGAATGCCGAAGTATCGAAATGATCGTAAGGGCTTAGTAGGATGATGCCTATTGTCGCCACTGCTTTTTAGGTATGCTTAGCATATCAATCTTGCGGTTTATTATAATTAGTCGCAATAACTGTAAATTACATGCTGCGAACAATCATAGCCATTTTAATAGCGGTACTTTATTGTTGATAATTTCAGTTTTGTTTTTTGTTTAATTAGATTTTTAATACCAATTGCGTATTTTCAGCATTTGAATGCTATTAATTATTTTATATTAAATTAGAATTTAGTGTTAATTTTAGAAAGCTAAAAGCCTTATAAAATGTCCTATCAACTAGTTTTTGGTGCTATAAAAGGATTTAAGACTATTTATGTATGGTGGATATTAATTTAATTAATGGTTATTAGATTAGAAAACGGTTAGTGCTATTGTTGATTAAGATTAAGGCTAGTATAATAGTTATTATGTTTAATTAAGAAACAAAACTTGTTACTTTTAAACGAAATACAAACTGGTTAAGAAGTTTGGAGGAATCTCTATTGGATAAGGAACAAAAGCTGGATCGGTCGTTCTTTGGCCAACCCCGTGGCTTACGGACGTTGTTCTTCACTGAAATGTGGGAACGATTCAGTTACTACGGGATGCGTGCGCTACTGATCTATTACATGTACTACAGTGTCGCTAAAGGTGGTCTTGGATTTGACCAAGTCACCGCAGCATCCATTATGTCAATCTATTCGGCATTAGTTTACGTTTCTAGTGTCCTCGGTGGCTTTCTAAGTGACCGTGTCTGGGGTAGCCGTAAGACCGTCTTTATTGGTGGGGTCTTCATCATGTTAGGCCACATCGTTTTATCAACGCCATTTGGAGTTGGTGCACTATTTGTTTCAATCGCACTTATTGTCATTGGGACTGGGTTATTAAAGCCAAACGTCTCTGACATGGTTGGTCAATTGTATACAGTGGAAGATACACGTCGGGATGCAGGTTTTAGTATTTTCGTCTTCGGGATTAACTTAGGTTCATTGGTTGCACCAGCCTTAGTTGGTCGGATCGGCTTAAATGTTAACTTCCACTTAGGCTTCTCCTTAGCTGCGATTGGGATGTTCTTTGGTCTATTGCAATACTACTTTGATGGTAAGAAGAATTTAAGTTCTGCTAGCCTCTATCCAACTGATCCATTAGAACCCGGTGATTTGAAAAAAATCATGCGGTGGACAATCTTAGGAATCGTTGGGATTGGGTTGATTCTACTATTAATGCAATTAATGAATGCTCTTACGTTAGCAAATGTTATTAGTTTAATTAGTACGCTTGTTATCTTGACTCCAATCGTTTACTTTATTTTGATGTTAACGTCTGACAAGACTAATGCAACAGAACGTTCACGTGTTCGGGCTTATATCCCATTGTTTATTGCCGCTGCTTTATTCTGGGCAATTGAAGAACAGGGTTCGTCCGTACTTGCGTTATTTGCAGCTAATCGGGTTAATTTGGATCTTGGTTTTACCCATCTAGCTGCTTCTGATTTCCAAATGCTAAACCCATTGTTCATCATGATTTATACAACACCATTCGTGTGGTTGTGGACTAAGTGGGGTAAAAAACAACCTAGTTCACCAACTAAATTTGCGATTGGGTTGCTATTCGCTGGGGCTTCTTACCTAGTGATGGCTGTACCTGGAGCACTCTTTGGAACTGCAGGGAAGGTTAGTCCATGGTGGTTAGTTGCCAGTTGGGCAGTCGTTGAAATTGCTGAAATGTTGATTTCACCAATTGGTTTATCAGTTACCACCAAGCTTGCACCAAAGGCTTTTGCTTCTCAGATGATGAGTATGTGGTTCCTAACTGATTCGGTTGGTAGTGCGCTTAATGCACAGATTGTCCGTTTCTACTCGACGCAAACCGAAGTGCCATATTTTGCGATTACCGGGATTGTTAGTGTCGTTTTAGGGATTATCCTCTTTATGATGGTGCCAATGATTAAACGGTCGATGCAAGGCATTCGCTAAATTGAATATTTACTCGAAGATATGTTATCTTAGTGGTAGCATATCTTTTTTGTTTTGGAGGGGTTGACCATCGTACGAATTGCTTTCAGTAGTGATAATCATTTTGATGTTAATCGAGTGGATGCGACTGCGATGATGCGATCTCAGGCGACCTATCTTTTACAGAATGGTGTTCAGATTTATTTGATTGCTGGCGATCTTTTTAATGACTTTCAGCGTAGTCAGCAGTTTGTCGTCGATTTACAGGCACTATTAGGCGCACAGACGCGTGTTTACTGGATTGCGGGTAATCATGACATGGTCCATGGAATTTCGTTTGACGAGCTTGAAACAGGGCATTTTGATGGCTACCTGCATAACCGGTATATCGATATTTCTGGTACAGATTGGCGCGTGATTGGACATAATGGGTGGTATGACTATCAGTATGCTGCCCAGGTCCCTGATACGACTGCGGCCGACTTCTTACACTGGAAGAATGCGTTTTGGATCGACCGGGCTATTAAACAGCCGATGAGCGATCAGGAGCGGACTGATTTAATGCTCAACCAAGTAAAAGCGCAGCTTAACTTGGCTGCTGTGGATCACAAGCAAGTTATTTTTATGACGCACTTTGTTCCCCGGATCGATTATTTGCGTTTTTCTGATGATAATCGGTTTTGGAATATGGCTAACGCGTTAATGGGAACGCCCCGGTTAGGACAACTGTTGGAGCAGTTTAACGTGGCGCACGTTTTATTTGGTCATTTGCACGTCCATCCGCAACCGCGGGTGTTTGGTCAGACCACCTATTATGACCAAGCAGTGGGCTATGGACTCAAGCGTATCAATGAATGGCAAGCCAATAATTTTATGGCGGAGTGGTATCAAGATACGCAAATTCTGGATTTGAAATAAAAACTGAAAAAACTTTGAAAAAAGTCTTGATTTTTTATTCAAAATTATGTATTCTAATATAGTTGAATGATTTACGGAGGGGTAGCGAAGTCTGGCTAAACGCGGCGGACTGTAAATCCGCTCCTTCGGGTTCGGTGGTTCGAATCCACTCCCCTCCATTTCATTATTGGGCTATAGCCAAGTGGTAAGGCAACGGGTTTTGATCCCGTGATGCGCTGGTTCGAACCCAGCTAGCCCAATTGTTACGCCTTTCGTCGTTAATCAGGTCTTAGGATCTTGATGTAACGACTTTTTTATTGGCTTAAATTTATCTTAATATCGGCGGGTAGTGCCACTTCGTGAAGAATGCGTAACGGATTCTTCACGAAGTGGATTTTTTTGTCTCGGTCTGTTTATTTGCCATCATCAATAATAATGTGATATGTTTTAGTATTCTATTTGGGGCACGATCCAGATGGGATAGGAGGTCTGGTCAATGAATTTATTTATTCCGTCAGTACACGGAAGAGGTTAATGGCTGGCATTGTTAATTTTAAAAATACGTACTAGTTAACGGGTCATGACGGCCATCACAATTATTATGAGTCGTTCTTATAAAAGCACACCAATTTTTAAAGCACATATGGGTTATGGAAAGAAGCGCGCTAACCGTGCTGTTCGAAATCGTATGAATCGTGGTGAATTTGATGTTTTGCCGGCTAATTCGCATGCCTGGTATAAACGATGTTATGAGCAGTATGATGTTGTCGATTATTGCTCCAGAGAGACTTATTCGCAAGTTCAACTTGAGCTGGAGACGATGCGATTAGAGATTACTCGTAACGGTGGGATTATTCGAAGAATCCCACAACATTTGGTTGTTACGTATACTTTTGATCCGGTGATATCTGATATTGTGCACATGCAGCGAACGGAAGAACTAATTCCTGCGCAAGATGTCCAAATGTTTGTAGGTACTTTTGAACAGTGGTGTCGGGAGCGTCGCAACTGCTGGGCCAAGGCTTATTATCGAAAATAAGTCGTATTGGAACTTGATCTATGAGATTTGGTTGAAGAGGCTACGTAGCCTTAGTTGTCCCACTACCAGCCCCAACTAGTTGACTGAATAAATCAAATTTTCCACAGAACTGTTATCAAATGTAGTAACAGCAGACTGTTCAGCGTCGCAATGACGCTTGGACAGCTTTTTTGCATGGCCCATATCTGGATGCAAAGGCATTTACCTGCCAGAGATGACGTGGTTATTAAGTATATGACTAGTAGTCAGTTATTCAGAATTATAAGATGTTTATTCAATCGAACCTCGAAAATTGAGTTTGTTAGCGTTAAGCTTAATTTAAGAAATCATACCATCATAAATAACGTAAGCGACCATGATGATGACCAAGGAGGATTTGAAATGGCGGTAACTAAAATTGATTTAAAAACCACGATGACTTACCGGGAGCATGCAATTACTAGTAAATCATTTGCTCGAAAATTAGGGATTGAACTGCCGTTTGCGATGTACGCAATGGCGGCGGGTGAAAGTATTAGTGCTGAACAATCCACGCTGACCCGCTTATTTGAGGTTGTTGATGGTACTTTGACCGTCCGTTTGGCGACGGAGACCGACCAAGAAGTGCATGCGGGCGAGATGTTAGTGGTGCCAGCTCATACGGTCCATACGTTGGTCGCTGAGCAGCCGTGCCAGTTTATTCAATTAGAAACGAAATAGGCCTTAATAGCGAGATGCGGAGGAATTCAAATGAGTTTAATTAACAAAATTGATCATGCTAAGGTCCTCGATTTAACTGAACAAATTCCACTGGATGATGATCAAGTTAATAGCCGGACACTGGTTCAACGGGATGATTTAAGTATGACGCTATTTTCAGTCGCAACCGACCAAGAGATTGGCGGCCATTCTGCCCAGGGCGATGCGATGGTCAATATTTTAAGTGGAGAAGCGGAAATTACGATTGAAGGCACCATTTATCATTTAACTGCGGGACAATCGATCGTGATTCCTAAGGATGCCCGGCACGCGTTATATGCCGTTCAAGGATTTCAGATGTTATTGGTGGTCGTTAAACCCGACTAATGCACGTGGTTATCGATGAGACGGAGGGAGTAATATGCCGCTGTATACGTTTATTGGTGATATTCATAGTGCCGCGGATGATCTGGCAGTTTTATTAGCCGATCCTGAAGTTGCCGCGACGCGCTTGATTTTCTTGGGCGATTATATTGATGGTACGGCGGCACGCTATTTTGGTCATGCCACCGAGTCAGCTCCGTTGGCGCCGCTAAAAGTACTGACGATGGTTAGAAAACGGGTACGGGAATACGGCGATGTGGCTTTACTTGGCAATCATGATGAATTTTGGCTACGGACAGCTCATGGTGATGACAATGCCACCGCAACTTGGGTGTTGAACGGTGGTCACCGGACCTGGCGCAAATTAGGGATTTACTCCTCCAATCCCAATCATGTTCGGCGGGCATTAAATGGTGCGCTATTAAAGCCGGATACTGATTTCTTAGCACATTTGCCGCTGATGTGGCAACATGGTCGGTTACTGGCTATGCACGCGGGTGTTAACTGGCAATACCCATTAACACAACAAACAACGACTGACCTACTGTGGATTCGGGATGACTATTATGATGACTTCACGACTGGCAGTCACCGTTGGCATCGGAACTTATTCAATAAAGTCATCATTACTGGTCATACGCCGGTGCAGACCTTGACTGGTTCACACACTGGTTATTTAAAGATGCAGGCAGATGCGCAAGACGTTCCACGATATCTAATTGATGCAGGCAGTCGTTCAGGCCTGTTTGATGGTGGAATTTGTGCGTTAACGCTGACGGTCGATGGTGAATTTGTCAGGGCGAAACGCGTGATCAAGGGTCACCGCTACGATGGTCAGCAAATCGTCACTCCGGCCATGTTGGTGGATCAGGCGCACTAAGTATCACTAAACATCTCAGAGATAGAACGTAAAAGGAGCAGGCTCACATGATATTGAGACTGCTCCTTTTATGATGTCACGCTAGTTACTGGTTTTCGCACTATTTCAAGTTGATTGGTTTGCAAGTTCTCACTGAATCGTTACTCAGCGTAACTGAATTATAGGTGTAAATAGAACCAGCCACCAAGGCCTAAAATGAACAGGCCAAGTCCATTGAGGGCCGTAAACACGATCAAAAAATGGTGGAGTGGTTGTTCATCATTGAAGGGCAACAATTGTTTTAAGGCAAGCAGATTTGCTAGTGAGGCCACCAATGACCCCAGACCGCCGATGTTGACGCCTAAAAATAGCGCTGATAAATGGGGCGTGAAATTCGCTAGTAAGATGGCGGCTGGAACATTGCTGATGACTTGGCTAGTAATTAGTCCAGTGATATAGACACTGGGGGCTGTCTGAGTTAATTGGTTGAGCCAATGCGTTATTGCGGGATTATGACTGATGGCGCTAACGAAGATGAAGAAGCAGATAAAGGTTAAGAGTAGTGCGTAATCAACGTACTGAAAGACGCGTCGGTTAATCATGAGGCCTACGACAATCGTTCCGATAATAACTAGTGAAATGGGCACCAAATTAAAAATGCCAAGCATAATGAAACTGAGCAGGCCGCCCGCAAGCCCGATTTGACTGCGAGAAATGGGCGTAGATTTGGTTGGTGTTACAGTTAGCGGCAACCGAGGTAACCGCCGGCTTAAGGCAACTAATAAAGCTAGACTAGCAAGCATTAACGGGGTCGACAATTTAAAAAACGTGAATAGATTAACGTGATAGAACGTGACCAAAAATAAATTTTGGGGATTGCCAATGGGCGTAAACGCGCTACCAAGATTGGCTGCCATGATAATTAAAGTCGTTGGGTAGGCAATGGCCAGGTGCTGCCGCCGGGCGAGTGTGAGAAAGATTGGAATTAACGTTAGGATCGCAACGTCGTTAGTTAAAATCATTGAGCCACCAAAGGCCAGTAAGATGAATAATTGACACATTTGACGGGTATCGTGTGATTTAACTAAGAGCCAGTCCCTTAAAGTATCAAGCAAATGCATCGCGCGAAGTAATTGAACACTGATCATGAGTGCAAATAAGGTGCCAATCGTAGCCCAATTAATTGCCGTCAGTTGGGGTGTCCCGATGAACAAACTTAAACCAGCACAAATTAATGCAATAATAAAGATTTTATCGTGAAGTGTGCGACGAACGACTGTCACCATGGTAAACGTCCCCCTCAATAGTCAGTTAATTAGTTCTAACTTAAACAAACTCGTCGCTAAATGTAAACTGATAGACATTTTTCAGATAAGGATGTAGCCACCCGAACGGTAACCCAAATAAAAAATCGCTTCAAAGTTATGTGTTTAACTTTGAAGCGATTAGTGCTTGGTTTTGATTGCCAGTTAGCTTGCTTAATGTGTATCTAGTTTATCTTGCTGAGTGTTTTGACCGAAGAACCACAAGTAGGCACCATATAACGCGTTAGCGAGCATCACTAGTTGCAATGCTAACATTGAGGCGGCTGCAGGACTGAAGCCTTTTAATTGGTTGAACCAGATAATAACGTTAATCACGTCGAGTGTGATCCACGCAACCCATTGGGAACGATAACCGTTGACCATGAGGACACTACCGACAATCCCAAGTGGTAACAGGGTCGCGTCCAGGTAGATTTGGTTACCGTTAAGTTGTTTACTAAAGTGTAAGACAATGGCGTAGACGAGTACGGCTAACGCGAACCAGGCACAACCGGCTAATTTGCTCAATTTACGACCAGTCAGTTCGCTGGCATCGGGTTGCGCTGCCATTTTACGATGCCAGACGGTGATGCCGACAAATTGCATGATAAGGTAAAATGATTGCGACGCAATGTCACCAATCAGCCGATTGGTGATGGCCGTAGTCAGCCAAGCCGCACAAGCAATAATGCCCCAGCTATAGTTCGTCAGTCGCCCTTGATCAACCAGAATTAAGTTAATCACGACCGTAATCCCGGTCAATAGGCCAATCCAGCCATGTAGGCTGTAATCGCGGCCCAGAATAAAACCAATGATGGTCACGATTAGCATCGTGCTCATCATCAACTTAGTGGTGCGGCGAAGCGTCTTTAATTCATTAAGTCCCCGTTGCCAGCTGAAGACGGCGCGCATGGCCGTGGGCAGACTAGTGATGTCTTGCTGGCATTGTTGCAGCAGGGTTGATAAGGTGAGTCGGAAATGGTTGTTCTGGTTCATAGTGAAACACTCCTTAGTTGTTTTTAGACAGCCGTGTTCGGAAGCAACGCTGTGTTTGATTGCTGTTTACATTAGCTTGTTCAAGCAGACCTGTCAACGAGCTTCGCGCATATTGAAGGCCGATTATTAATAGATTAATCAATTGGTTTCAGTATTGATAAGCAATCACCTTAATAGAGTGGCTCGTGATATTTATTTGTTGATAGTGAAAGTTGAGCTGAAAAAAGTGATTAATTACCCACAGTTTCACAAATATTGGTATAGTAGAAGAGTAAGCGGGAATGTCTGTTTAATCCTGCCTAGCCGTTAATCGGTTAGTGGTTAATGATATAAATTATAAGTCAGAGGAGCGTTTTACGGATGAAAATCGGATTCATTGGTGCCGGTAACATGGGCCGCGCGATTATTGATGGGTGGTTAAAACAACAAGCGGTCGTCCCAGCAGATATTTATATTCACAGTGCCCATGCCGCGAGTTATCAACCTTATGCGCAAAAAAAATGGGCTACAGGCCTGTGACACTAATTTGGCCGTGGCACAAGCTGCTGACGTTATCGTTTTGGCAGTTAAGCCGAACATTGCGTTGGCCGCATTAAAAGAAGTTCAAGCAGCCTTAACGGGCAAGTGGGTTATTACAATGGTATCAGGGTTGAGTTTGGCCGATTATGCCACGGTTGCCCCTGATCTCCCCGTTCTGAGAATCATGCCGAATGTGAACGTGGCGATTGGTGCCGGGATGACGGCGTTGGTTGGTAATGATGCCTTAACACCAGAGCAATATGCGGCTGGGCAACAATTATTCGATGCGATTGGTGCCACGAGTGCCATCGCTGAGAAAGATTTTCCAACTTTTTCAGCCTTAGCAGGTAGTTCGCCGGCCTACATCTATTTCTTTATTGACGCGATGGCCCGCGCAGGCGTCAAGCACGGTTTGAGCAAGGATGCAGCGACTAAGATTGCGGCGCAGGCCACGCTGGGCAGTGCGCAGAATGTTTTAGCTTCTGATAAAATTCCGTTTGACCTGATCGATCAAGTTTCTTCACCTGGTGGCACGACGGTTGCTGGATTACTGGCCATGGAAGAGGCCGGCTTTATGACCGCAGTGGTGAAGGGAATTGATGCAACGATTGCGAAGGAACTTGGCGAATCTTAAATTACTTGGTGCTGGTGGTTGCAAGTTTGGTCTATACCGATTATAATTAAACCAGATAAATCCAAGGAGGAATTGTTCATGAGCAAAGTGTTAAAACATGCCATCATTTATACTGGTCTAGAAAAGATCGATGACGGCTACATTCGTTTCGGTAAGGAAATTGAAGCGGTTGGTCCAATGGATGACTACGTGGCCCAACCCGATGATGATATCGAATTTGTGAGTGGCAAAACGATTGTACCGGGCTTCATTGATGTTCATAGCCATGGTGGTTATAGTTTTGATTCAATGGACGGGAATCCAGCTGAAATTAACGAAATGGTTAATGATATGGTTGCCCGCGAAGGTATTACGTCATACTTCTGTACGACCATGACGCAATCCAACGAAAACTTAGACCATTCGATGGCCGGTATTAACAAGGCCGCCGATGAAAATCCGGTTATCCAAGGGGTTCATTTGGAAGGCCCATTCATTTCGGCGACGTTTAAGGGTGCCCAACCTGAAAAGTACATTAAGAATCCTAACGTTGACTTATTAGACAACTGGAACAAGTTGTCGGGTGGTCGGGTTAAGTTGATTACTTACGCGCCGGAAGATCCTGGTTCGCGTGAATTTGAAAAGTACTGCTTGGAAAATGGCATTGTGCCTTCAGTAGGCCACAGTAACGCGACTCGTGAACAATTATTAGCAAGTAAAGCAACTCACGTGACGCATTTATACAACGCGCAACGTGAATTCAAGCACCGTGAACCAGGTGTTACTGGTCATGCCATGCTTGAAAACAACATGTACTGTGAATTGATCTGTGATGGGTTCCATATCGTGCCTGACATGATCAAGCTCGCTTACGAACAAAAGGGCGTTGACCGGATCGAATTGGTGACTGATTCAATGCGTGCCAAGGGTGAACCCGACGGTATCAGTGAATTAGGTGGTCAAAAAGTGATTGTTAAGGATGGTCAAGCACGTCTTGAAGAAGGTAACTTGGCTGGTTCTGTCCTGACATTCATTAATGCCTTCAAGAACATTCAGAAGTTCACCGGTTGCGGCATTGCTGAAGCGGTTAAGATGGCTTCTGTCAACCAAGCACGTGAATTTGGGTTGACTAAGAAAGGAACATTGGAAGCCGGTAAAGATGCTGATATCAACATCTTAGATGGCAATCAAGATTTAGTCGCAACATATAGCTACGGTAAAAAAGCAGCTAAATAAATTAGAAGTAAGGGATGAGTACCATGAGTTCGCCAATTTATATTCAAATCCACAACCAAATTAAGCAGGCGATTGAAGCAGGTCGGTGGGCCGTTGGTGACCGGATTCCGTCTGAACGGGAGCTGGCTACACAGTTCGATGTTAGTCGGATGACCCTTCGACAAGCAATCCAGACATTGGTTGACGAAGGAATATTAGAGCGGCGAGTCGGTGCCGGCACGTTTGTCGCGAATCAGAAGGTCCAAGAAAAAATGTCCGGTGTCACCAGTTTTACTGATCTAATGCTGGCCCAGGGTAAGGTCCCATCAAGTAAGACGATTTCATATCACGTGACGAGCCCGTCGCTATCTGAGAGCGAAAAGTTGGCGTTAGGCGCCAACGAACAAGTTCTACGGATGGAACGAATTCGCTATGGTGATGATGTGCCAATTTGTTTTGAGGTCGCAACAGTTCCAGAACGACTCGTCAAGCAGTTCACCAAGGACGAAATTACGAGTTCGTTGTATCGGACGTTAGAAGAGAAGGCAAGTTTAGTGCCTGGTAAGGCTCAACAGACGGTTTCGGCGATGTCTGCTTCTGAGCGTATCGCGGAATACTTGTCAGTCCGGCGTGGCGATGCGTTGCTACGGTTACGGCAGATTTCGTATTTGCAAACCGGCGAACCGTTTGAATACGTGCGGACCCAGTACGTTGGTAACCGGTTTGAGTTTTATCTTGAAAAATAACCAGTCGGTCGGGTGCTGGGCACCTGATTAGAGTGGTGATACCAAAAATAGCTCACCTAGGATGTTATTCTAGGTGAGCTATTTTTGAATTCATGACTGAAGACTGGTACACGCACAAAAGCAATTGTCATCGTAACGCAGTGGCTTATAACTGGTAATGATTGCCAGTTAATGGGCTTGCTGGCGCGCTATTTTTTTAACTAACCGCAAGTAGCGGGGTAACACGAGCATCCGCTTGAAACGACTTGGTTCTTGAATCAGACGGTAGAGCCATTCAACGTGGTGTTTTTGCCAAAATAACGGCGCCCGCTTAACCGCGCCTGCAATTACGTCGAAGCTACCCCCGACACCCATCCAGAGTGCATCGAGGCGTTGACGGTGTTCGGCAATGAAAAATTCCTGCTTAGGAAAACCAGTGGCTACGAAGACCATATCGGGTTGCGCGGCCACGATTTGGTCGACAACGGTTTGTTCGTCGTCATAATAGCCATCACGGGCACCCGCGACAACGATGCCGGGATAATCTCGTTGAACGATCGTGGTCACTTGCTTTAACACGGCCGGCTTGGCACCTAACAAAAAGATCCGTTGGTGCTGTTGGCTACCCCATTCTAGTAGTGTTAAAAGGGTGTCATAGCCGGTGATCCGTTCGGGGAGTGGTGTGCCAAGAATCTGGGCCCCCCTGAATGACGCCAATGCCGTCTGGCGTGATATAGTCCGCTTGCGTTAACACCTGTTGGTAATTGGGGTGTTCACGAGCGTACATTAAGATCTCGGGGTTAGCGGTCACCACAAAGCGATTGCGATGCGCGAGAATATCGGTTTGAAGTTGCTGAACAAAACCAGCGTTAGTTGTCTTGATAAACGGCACGTTTAAGATGTTAACCGTGTCAAAAGGGACTGACATAAGCGACCTCACTTTCTAATCATAATTAAAGTATAGGTAAATCAAGGAATTCTGCAACTTTTTGGATGCTTAAGCGCATTCTTTTATAAAAAATGCTAAAATAAGCTTAACTTACTGTAAACACGGTTATTACCTACGAAATGGAGAATTATACTCATGACGCAAATCTATCCGGATGATAGTTTTACCTTGCATACGGATGCTTATCAAATTAATATGATCCAAACCTACTGGGAACAAGGTATTCACAACAAACATGCGGTGTTTGAAGTGTTCTTTCGTAAGATGCCGTTCCGAAATGGGTACGCGGTATTTGCGGGTCTGGAACGAGTTGTTAATTATATCAATCATTTACATTTTACGGCAACTGACATCGCATATTTACGTGAACTGGGTGGCTACTCAGACGGTTTTCTAGATTATTTAGCGAATTTCAAATTTGATGCGACGATTCGTGCGGTTCGTGAAGGAGACTTGGTCTTTAATAATGAACCGTTGTTACAAGTCGAAGGACCACTGGCCACTTGTCAGTTAATTGAAACGGCACTACTCAATATTATCAATTATCAAACGTTGATTGCGACTAAAGCGGCGCGCATTAAATCGGTTGTCGGTGAAGATGGCTTACTAGAATTCGGTACTCGGCGGGCGCAGGAGTTTGATGCGGCCATCTGGGGAACCCGGGCGGCTTATATTGGTGGCTTTGACGCGACGAGTAACGTGCGGGCTGGCAAAATTTTTGGTATTCCGATTAGCGGGACCCATGCGCATGCGCTCGTGCAGACTTATCGAAACGATTATCAAGCTTTCAAGGCCTATGCGGAGACCCATCATGACTGTGTCTTTCTAGTGGATACGTATGATACGTTACGTAGCGGGGTGCCGAGTGCGATTCGAGTGGCTAAGGAAATGGGTGATAAAATCAATTTCCAAGGGGTTCGTATCGATAGTGGCGATATGGCTTACTTATCAAAACGCGTGCGTGAACAGCTAGACGAAGCTGGTTTTCCGGATGCCAAGATTTATGCGTCAAATGATTTGGACGAAAAAACGATCCAAAACTTGAAGATGCAAGGTGCAAAAATTAGTGTCTGGGGTGTTGGGACGAAGCTAATCACGGCCTTTGACCAACCCGCGTTAGGGGCCGTATACAAGATGGTTTCGATCGAGAATGATCATCATCAGATGGTTGATACGATCAAACTTTCAAATAACGCGGAAAAGGTCTCAACGCCTGGTCAAAAACAAGTTTGGCGGATTACGAAGCGTGCGGATGGCAAGTCGGAAGGTGACTATGTGACGTTGTACGATGAAGATCCGCGCAACGAAGAATCAATTTACATGTTCCATCCAAGCTATACGTATATTAATAAGACGGTCAGCGATTTTGATGCGCGACCACTATTGGTTCCCATCTATGACCGCGGTCAACAAGTTTATACTTTACCAACGTTAGATGAAATCAAGGAGTATTCATTTGAAAGTCTAGATGCACTTTGGGACGAATACAAGCGGGATTTAAACCCTCAGGATTACCCGGTCGACTTGTCACAAAAACTTTATGATCATAAAATGAATATTATTAACACGGTCAGAGACCACGTTAACCATAAAGATGAGGAGGAAGCTTACTAATGCGGCCATTACAAGCTGAGATTATTAAAGCGTTACACGTTGCACCAACGATTGATCCAGAAGTTGAGATTCGTCGAAGTATTGATTTTTTGAAGGCTTATTTAACTAAAAATACCTTTTTGAAGACCTATGTGCTTGGCATCTCTGGCGGTCAAGATTCCACGTTAGCTGGAAAATTGACGGAGATGGCCATTACCGAAATGCGGCAGGAAACGGGTGATGATCGCTATCAATTCATCGCAGTCCGGTTACCATATGGCAATCAAGCGGATGAAGCGGATGCGATGGCAGCGATTGATTTTATGCAAGCCGACGTGACGGATCGGGTGGATATTCAACCGGCTACGGATGCCATGGTAACTGCATTGGAAGCTAACCAATTGACGATTCATGATTTCAACAAGGGCAATATTAAAGCGCGCCAACGCATGATCGTGCAATATGGGATTGCTGGTGAAATGCACGGCGCTGTCGTGGGAACCGACCATGCAGCCGAAGCTGTTACTGGTTTTTATACCAAGTACGGTGACGGTGGTGCGGATATTGTGCCACTATGGCGATTGAACAAACGTCAAGGTAAACAGATGCTGGCCGCTTTGGATGCGCCCAAGCATTTGTATGACAAAGTCCCGACCGCTGACTTGGAAGAAGATCGGCCAGCATTACCTGATGAAGTCGCGTTAGGTGTTCGTTACGACGACATCGACGATTACTTGGAAGGCCGGACGGTCAGCGATGCTGCGGCCGAAAAGATTGAGGCGTGGTACTTAAAGACTGCCCACAAACGCCACGCGGCCATCACTGTGTTTGATGATTTTTGGAAATAAGCTAGTTAGCTGATAATCGATTAGGATTACGGCTAACCTGATTAAAAAGGCGACTTGAAGATTATTCAGCTTCAGGTCGCCTTTTTGCATAGTCACATAATTTTATGGTGACTACCGTAATATTGGTGGGATTGGTGGAAAAGCGGTAGAATGGTTTAAAATATGTAAACGCTTAATGTGAGAATATCCAAGTGCTGTGGCGAATGCAGAGGTAGTCAAAGCGATTATTTTGCTAGACAGCTCCCATGGAATCTGGTATTCTTACGATACAATCATAAGGGAGTAACTAGCAGAAATATTCTGCGGCAATATCGTCAGCAAGAAGCCAATCCGGTATTGTCTTAAATAGTGAGACTTATGTATGTTCACACAATTTTGCGTGCATACATGAGTCTCATTTTCTATCTGGAAATCAGTTAGGGAGTGGGGCTCGGATGCCAGAAAAGGAGCTTACGATGAGTACAAAACCAAAGTATCAACAAGCGTTATCCGCCGTTTATGAGGAACTAGGCACTGATGAACACGGCTTACAGCAAAGTGCTGCGACGCAACGGTTAGAACAATATGGGCCGAATGCGTTGAATCAGCAAAAAGCGACTTCCTTGTTGCAAAAATTTATTGCGCAGTTCAAGGATTTCATGATTATCGTCCTGTTAGTGGCCGCCTTGATTGCCGCCTTTACTGGGGAAGCCGTCGATGCCGTTATCATCTTATTGGTGGTGGTATTAAATGCGATTTTCGGTGTCTTCCAGGAATCGAAAGCGGAAGAGGCCATCAACGCGTTGAAGGAAATGTCAGCGCCGGACGCGACTGTTTTACGGGATGGTCAGCTGCAAACGGTCAAGAGTGACGCGTTGGTTCCTGGGGATGTTGTGTCGCTAGAAGCCGGGGATATCGTTCCCGCGGATTTACGATTAATTGAGAGTGCGTCATTGAAGGTTGAAGAATCGGCGCTGACGGGTGAATCTGTCCCAGTTGAGAAGCAGGCGGAGATGATTGCCGATGGGGAATTACCAATCGGGGACCGGTTAAACATGGCGTACATGAATAGTAACGTGACGTATGGTCGGGCCACTGGGATTGTGGTGGCGACTGGGATGCAGACCGAAGTAGGTCGAATTGCCGGCATGATTGAAGCGGCCGATGAGACGACCACACCACTGCAAGCGAACTTGACACAGTTAGGTAAGTCGCTGACGATTTTAATCTTAGTTATTGCCGCAGTGGTATTTGGTATCGGAATGCTGCGTGGTCAAGAGAGTTTGATCAACATGTTATTGACGGCGATTTCGTTAGCCGTAGCCGCAATTCCAGAAGGGTTGCCGGCAATCGTTACGATCACGTTAGCGTTAGGAACCCAGCGGATGGCCAAACGGCATGCGTTAGTACGAAAATTACCCGCAGTTGAAACGTTGGGAAGTACCGATATTATTGCCTCTGATAAGACCGGAACGTTGACGCAAAACAAAATGACCGTTGAAAAGTTGGTCGTCAACCAGGAACTGGTGGACGCGCGCGCTACTGAATTGCCGCTTGATAGCCATTTAGCGCAAGTGATGATTTTAAGTAATGATACGAAGATCATGCCGGATGGGTTAGCAGGTGACCCAACGGAAACAGCGTTGATTCAATATAATTTGGATCAGGGTTATCCAGTCGATCAGTTATTGACGGACCGCCCCCGAGTAACAGAAGTCCCCTTTGATTCGGAACGTAAATTGATGTCGACGGTGCACCCCTTAGAAGATGGTCGCTTCTTAGTAGCCGTCAAGGGGGCTCCTGATGAATTACTCAAACGGGTCACTCAGATTGAAAGTAACGGTGACGTTCAGCCATTAACCAAGACAAGCCGTGACCAGATTCTAACTGTTAATCATGAATTGGCAACGCAAGCCTTACGGGTCTTAGCATTTGCTTATAAAGTGATCACCACGGTTCCGACGACTGTTAATACGGAGACGTTAGAAAATGACCTGGTCTTTGCCGGGATGGTCGGCATGATTGATCCAGAACGGCCAGAAGTTGAACAAGCCGTTGCAGAAGCTAAATCAGCTGGAATTCGGCCGTTGATGATCACGGGTGACCACCGTGATACCGCCGAAGCAATTGCCGTCCGTCTTGGTATCATTAACGCTGGCGAAGATGACGCTGTGATTACTGGTGCCGAGTTAGATGCAATGAGTGATGCGGAATTCGGCAAAAAGGTCGGCGATTACTCGGTGTATGCCCGGGTGGCGCCTGAACACAAAGTTCGAATCGTGAACGCATGGCAAAAACGAGGCAAAGTTGTTGCTATGACTGGTGATGGGGTCAACGATGCGCCCGCCTTGAAGGCTGCTGATATCGGTATTGGTATGGGAATCACTGGGACGGAAGTTTCCAAGGGGGCTAGTGACATGGTCTTGGCTGATGATAACTTCGCCACGATCGTGGTTGCTGTCGAGGAAGGCCGAAAAGTGTTCGCCAATATTCAAAAGGCGATTCAGTACCTTTTGTCAGCGAACTTAGGGGAAGTCTTAACCTTGTTCGTGATGACGATGTTGGGCTGGCAAATCTTGGCACCAGTGCATATCTTATGGATTAATTTAGTGACCGATACCTTGCCAGCAATTGCCTTAGGCGTTGAACCAACTGAAAAGAACATTATGCAGCATAAACCGCGCGGGAGAAATTCTAATTTCTTCTCAGGTGGGGTCTTCAGCAGTATTATTTATCAAGGGCTACTGGAAGGTGGCATTACGTTGCTCGTGTACTGGTTAGCTTTGACGTATCCGGTTCACGCAACGGCCTCATTAGCTCATGCTGATGCGTTAACGATGGCTTTCGCGACCCTTGGCTTGATTCAGTTGTTCCACGCGTTTAATTCTAAATCCATTCATGAATCGTTGTTTACGGTCGGCTTGTTCCGAAACAAGTTCTTTAATTGGGCGATTCTAATTGCATTTGTGATGCTGGCGATGACAATCGTCGTTCCCGGTCTGAATGGGTTATTCCACGTGAGTCACTTGGATGCTTACCAATGGGGAATCGTGGCCTTAGCTTCCTTATCGATGGTCGTGATTGTTGAAATTGTTAAGTTCTTCCAACGTCGACACATGCGGCGCGCATAACCCATCCATTAGGGGTAAAATAAGGCTAACTAATTTAAAGAAAAGAGTTTGTACATGAAAAAAGCAACGATTCAAACGTATATGCCAGTACTGTCTAAAGTTATCGAAAGTACTGAAAAAATGGGGGAAGAATTAAACCCATCTTTTGAAAAACTACGTCAGGCCATTGATAATGACGCAGTTGCCAAAATGGTTCCAGCTGAATTCAATGATATTCAGATGGAATTTAGCGATGGTACTGAACAGTATCAACAAAATTTGGCACAGTTGAAAAAAGTTGCGGTACCCGCACGGTTAATGGGGCGGCACCGTAATTTGTTAGCAGCATACGAAGCCTACACGAATGCGTGTGCGGCCATGACGGCTAGCATGAACATCGACGATCAAACGATTGATGTGGCTGCTTTTAATCAGGCTGAAACGGATCAAGAGACTGAAATGGGCCGCGTTTCAAATAACGTGCAACGGATCATGAATACAGTCATGTAGGAGCGCTAATCTGGGTGATTGGATTTAGCACACTAATAAAACGCTCGGTAACGTTTATGCGTTGCCGAGCGTTTTATTGTTGGTTGCGGGGCAGCCAACTGTGCGGCCGCGCCGTGCTCGTTTAGCCTAATGGGCTGTTTTTTTCCAGCTCACAACCAATGTGTGAACAGTATCGGTAATGGCTTCGATTGGTAGTGACAGTCAACGACAATTTTCAGATGGTCATTCGGCGCGGAAACTTGGGTAAAACGCGTATAATATAATGTAATGAGATTAAAAGATTGGGTGAAATAATGGATAATCAGATTTTAACGTTAGTTAATCAAACGCTGACGAAGTTTAAACCGCAACAGATCAAAGCGGTTCTCGGACTCATGGACGAAGGCAACACCGTTCCGTTTATCGCACGGTATCGAAAGGAACGTACCGGTAACTTAGATGAAGTTGAAATTCGCGAAATTAAAGATAACTATGATCGGCTTGCGAGTCTAGAGAGTCGTAAGGCAGATGTGATGAAGTTGATCGCTGAACAAGATCACTTGACGCCGGCTTTAAAGCAAGCCATTGAAAAAGCTGACAAGTTGCAAGATGTCGAAGATTTGTACTTACCGTACAAACAGAAGCGACGTACGAAGGCAACGATTGCGAAAGATGCTGGACTGGAGCCGTTAGCAGCTTGGTTATTACGTTTTCCGGCAAGTGGTATTCAGGAACACGCGGCGCAGTTTGTGAACGAAGCGCAGGACATCACAGACGCGAATACCGCGTTAGCTGGAGCTCACGAAATCTTGGCTGAGGCCTTTGGTGATAATGCCGGTTTACGAAACTGGGTCCGGAATTATACGCGTGACCGGGGCTTACTAGTCGCAAAAGTGAAACCCAAGGGTAAAGCAGCCGATGAACAAGGTGTTTACCAACAGTATTATGATTTTAATAGTCCCATCAAGCAGATGGTACCGTACCGGGTACTGGCTATCAACCGTGGGGAAGCCGAAAAAGTATTGAAAGTCAGCATTGATGTTGATCGTGCTGGAATTGACCGGTATTGTCATTTTCGTTTTATTGGTCAGCACCACGGCCCAGCGATTGAACTAGTAGAAGCTGCTTATCAGGATGCCTACAAACGCTTTATTGGCCCGGCCATCGAACGTGAACTTCGCAACGAATTGAGTGCGGCTGCCAATGAACAGGCCATCAAAGTCTTTGGCGATAATTTGTACCACTTATTAATGCAGGCACCATTAAAAGGTCGCGTGGTATTAGGGTTCGACCCCGCTTACCGGACGGGGTGTAAATTAGCCGTGATGGATGCGAATGGTAAGTTCTTAGATAAGCTTGTGATTTATCCACACAAACCAGCCCCAACTGCCAAACGGGAAGCTGCTGCGGGTGAGTTTAAAGCCTTTTTAGAGAAGTATCATGTTGAAATGATTGCGATTGGTAACGGGACGGCTTCCCGCGAATCCGAGGAGTTTGTGGCACAGGTATTGAAGACTATGACCCGACCGGTTTATTATGTCATCGTTAACGAAGCCGGGGCTTCCGTGTACTCTGCTAGTGCTAAGGCGCGTGCTGAATTTCCTGAGCTACACGTTGAACAACGTAGTGCGATCAGTATCGGCCGGCGACTACAAGACCCACTGGCAGAATTGATCAAAATCGATCCGAAGTCAGTGGGAGTGGGGCAATACCAACACGATGTGCCCCAGAAGGAATTGACAACGCAGCTAGATACGGTGATTGAGACCGCGGTTAACCAAGTTGGGGTCAATTTGAATACCGCTAGTTCGGAGCTATTGACGCATATTTCGGGGCTATCCAGCACGATTGCCCAAAATGTGATTACTTATCGGGATGAAAATGGCGAATTCACGAGCCGACCACAATTGAAAAAAGTGCCGCGGTTGGGACCGAAAGCTTATGAACAAGCGGTCGGCTTCCTGCGAATCATTGACGGCAAGAATGTTTTTGATAACACGGATATTCATCCAGAAAGTTATCCCGCAGCCAAAGCGTTATTGGCAGCGGCTGGATTGAAGACGACGGACGTTGGGACGACTAAAGCCCAACAGTTGAATCAATTAGATTTAGCGCAACTTGCGACCAGCACCGGTGTCGGTGAACTGACCTTAAAGGATATTATTAGTAGTTTGCAAAAGCCCGGGCGTGATGTTCGTGATACGATGCCCGCACCGTTACTCCGGCAAGACGTTTTAAAGATGAGTGATCTAAAACCAGGGATGCAGTTGCAAGGAACCGTACGCAACGTGGTCGACTTTGGGGCGTTTGTGGATATTGGTGTCAAGCAAGATGGCCTCGTACATGTCTCCAAACTAACGGATAAGTTCTTGAAAGATCCGCGTCAGGCGGTGGCAGTTGGCGACATCGTAACGGTGTGGGTCGAAGAAGTTGATGAACAGCGGCAGCGCATCGCTTTGACGATGATTGCACCGGCTGAAGCATAATGACTGATTTAGAGTTACAGCAGCTCGTTGCGACCATTTCCATGCATGATTTTCACCGTCCGTTCCAGCACCGCGCTTATTTTAATGCTCGGTTACGAACGACGGGTGGTCGTTATCAGTTGGCCTCGCATGATATTGATATCAATCCGAAGATGCTGACTGATTTTGATGAGGCCACCTTGATTGGCGTCATCAAGCATGAATTGTGCCATTATCATTTACATTTGACTAAGCGGGGATATCGGCATCGTGATGCAGACTTTAAACGATTACTCGCGCAAGTGGGTGGCTCGCGCTATGCACCAGCGCCGAAGCAGGCGACGGCCCGGCCGTATCGGTATATTTATGAATGCCAACGGTGTGGCCGGCGGTATTACCGCAAGCGCCGCATGGACACTCGCCGCTATACGTGTGGTCGTTGTCAGGGGCCAATTAAATTAGTCTGAAAAGGTTTGCTAAAGTGGTACGCTTCCGATAGAATTAGCTTAACTGTTGATATGGAGGGATTAAGATGGAAACGATTAAAATTGGTGTGGTCGGACTAGGCACAGTCGGGACCGGCGTTGTAAAAATGCTTCAAGCGCATCAGGAAAAGATTTCAGAAATTACCGGTCGTAAGTTGGAACTAGCCTGCGTAGTTGTCCACAACTTGAAAAAGCACGAACAAGTTGATTTGGGGGGACGTTCAGATGACCGACCAAATCGCGACCCTGCTTGATGATCCGTCCATTCAAATTATGGTCGAAGTGATGGGTTCAATTCATCCGGCGAAGGAATATATTACGCAAGCCTTGCAAGCTGGCAAACACGTGGTGACGGCCAATAAGGACTTGATTGCGCAATATGGCCGGGAGTTGGTTCAGATTGCTCGTGAAAATCATCGCGACTTATTCTATGAAGCTAGTGTTGCTGGTGGGATTCCAATTTTACGGACGATTGATAATAGTTTCGCCGCTGACCGGATTCAACGGGTCATGGGAATCGTCAACGGGACCACTAATTACATCATGACGCAGATGCTGACTAAGCATTGGTCGTATGATCAAGCCTTGAGCTCAGCACAAGACTTGGGGTTTGCCGAAAGTGATCCCACTAATGATGTCGAAGGCCTTGATGCGGCGTTCAAGATGATTATTTTAACGCAGTTTGCCTTTGGGATGAGTCTTTCCCTCGACCACGTTCAAGTTCAGGGAATTACGAAAATCAGCCCAGAGGATATTGCGGAAGCTCATCAGCTTGGGTATACGATTAAATTACTCGGGATTGCGGAAGAAATTGACGATCGCATTGCGGTATCAGTCGGGCCTGTGCTCGTTTCTGATCAACATCCACTTGCCACGGTACAAAATGAGAATAATGCTGTAATGGTAACGGGAACGGCTGTGGGGAACACGATGTTTTACGGTCCCGGCGCTGGAGAACTCCCGACCGCCAACAGTGTGCTGAGTGATATTACAACGGTTGCGAAAAATATTGCGTTGAATACGACTGGTAACACGTTTAACTCTTATCGCCAGGAGACAGTCTTAGCAACGCCTGAAGATGTTGTGTATCCTCACTTTATTGCCTTGAAGATGCGTGATGTGCCGGGGATGATGATGAAATTGACGGCGATTATGACCCGCGCAGAAGTTTCATTTAGTCGAATCATTCAAAATCAATTAGGTGACGGCAACGCTCGTGTTGTGATCATTACCCATGCCATGAATGATCAACAGTTAGCAGATATCACTCGTGAAATCGGTGAACAAGAGAATATGCAACTATTAGCGAGTTATAAAGTTTTAAAGAATGCGTAGGTGAGGACATGTTAACGATTTCGGTTCCGGCGACTTCCGCTAATCTTGGTCCCGGTTTTGATTCAATCGGTCTGGCGCTGGACATGCAACTAACGCTACAAGTGTTGCAACCTAGTGACCATTGGCAGATTGACCATCCCTTTGGGGCGGATGTGCCGACGGATGAACGCAACTTAATTATTAAAACGGCGTTGCATTTGGTACCAGATTTACAACCACAGCATTTACAGATGGCTTCAAAAATCCCGTTAGCGCGCGGATTGGGTAGTAGCTCGACGGCCATCGTAGCCGGCTTAGTGCTGGCAAACGAATTGACCGGCGCAACGCGCTCTTCTGCTGAGCTACTGGAAGTTGCCACTCAACTGGAGGGTCATCCAGATAACGTTGCACCAGCCCTATTAGGAGGCTTGGTTGTGGCGACGAACACTGATGGACGCGTCCGTGCGGTGAAGTTACCGTTACCGATGCTTTTTGCAAGTGTCTACGTGCCTAACGAACCGCTATTGACGACCGCCAGTCGCCAAGCCTTGCCAACTGAATTGGCGTACCACCAAGCCGTTACTGGTAGTAGTGTGGCAAATACGTTAGTGGCTGCTCTAGCAACTCAAAATTGGGACGTGGCGTTACCGCTGCTAGAACAGGACCAGTTCCATGAACAGTATCGGGCTAAGTTAGTGCCGGCACTACAAACGGTTAGAGACCATGCCCATGCTCTGGGATTAACGGGGACTTATTTGAGTGGTGCTGGGCCGACGGTGATTACTTTGGGTGATTACGGTCAACTCGCTACGTTGCAGGCACAATTGAGCCAAGATACAACACTCACCGGCCAATTATTCTTATTGCCAATGGATGCAACTGGTGTAAAAGTACAAAAATCTTAAAATAAGCTTGTCAGACTCGCAAAATTTTGTTATGATATTTTTTGTGAGTTGTGATGCGGCCATGGCGGAATTGGCAGACGCGCAAGATTAAGGATCTTGTCGGGGTTAACCCGGTGGAAGTTCGAATCTTCTTGGCCGCACTAACGAATATAAGAATCGATTTCGATAGGTTAAGCCTTGAAGGATCGATTCTTTTTTTGTTGCGGTAAATTGGACTGGTCACGTTATTCCAGGCTTGCTTTTTTGCCAACTACTTCAACTATGTTCACCAAATTTGCCGTACCTTATTGTTTAATCTCATGATTACCAGCATTATAATGAAAACGGTTAATCTACTGATTACGATATTAAGAGAAGGCGAGGACCAGGCATTGATTAGAATGAGTAGATGGTGGTGGCGTATCTTGGTGGGCGGCTTGCTGGTTAGTGGCGTGGTTTACCCCGCACAAGCGGCCGTAACGACTTATCCGATTACAGGGATTCAGGTGGTGCAGCCGCGGGTCTATCAGACGAATAGTCAGAACGGTGTCGGTTACCATTTAACCGTCGTGCGTCATCAGCGTGCCCAATTGCGTGTTAATTTACATTTAAAGTATCACCAGCATACACAGTGGACGCGTACTGAGCAAGCTGATATTTATCGCAACGGGCATTACCAACGCTTCTACTATGTGCATAATGGTCATCAGCAGAGCGGCTGGATAGCTGCTAATCAGCTAAAACCCGCCAGTACGGCGTCGGTTCAACTGCGGGTACCACTGATTGACCAGCTACCGGAGTTGCCAACGGGGTGTGAGATGACAGCGACTACCATGATGCTGCAGTATGCCGGCGTTAATATTAATAAGGAACAGTTTGCCAGCCACGTGCCGCGCAGTTCGAATCCTAACACTGGCTTTGTTGGCGATCCTGCTTCGGCCTATGGTATTGGTCTCTACATCTACCCCCAAGGCTTGTTACCAACGATCCGCCACTATCTGCCGTCCGCTGTAGATCTCAGTGGGGTGGGCCTGCAACGAATTAAAGTGCAGCTCGCTAAACGTCATCCGGTAGTCGCTTGGGTTCAGGGACTCGATGGTTTTGCGAGTCATACAGTGACGCTCACTGGATATACAGCGGCAACTATTAGGTACAATGATCCTTGGCGTGGTCAATCCGGACAGATGGATAACCAAGCGTTTGAGACGATGTGGCAATTAAATGGTCGTCGGGCACTGAGCTATTAAGAAATTGATACCATAGTTAACATTAGTTACTGTTTCATAATTTTATATTAAAAATACGCTATTTGACACACAAAATAATCGTTTTTAATACTGTATCGCACTAGTGTATCAACTTCTAGCCTGAAATAAGGGCTTTTAGCTTTAGTGTATTTTGGCACGGAATTTGCATATATATAAGTGAGTGCGAAAAAGATTGCGCTTACAGTATCAAAAACATAAATAGTTACAGGCAATTTAGATATTATTTATTCGTTTTATATGACTGTAACGAAAAAATAGGAGGTACAAAGATGGTAAGCATTATCATTGCTAGTCACGGCGAATTCGCTAAAGGCATCTATCAATCTGGATCAATGATTTTCGGCGAACAAGAAAACGTTCAAGCCGTTACGTTGATGCCTAGCGAAGGCCCTGACGACATCAAGGCTAAGTTGGAAAAAGCCATTGCTTCATTCGACGATCAAGAGCAAGTCTTATTCTTAGTCGACCTTTGGGGCGGTACACCATTCAATCAAGTTAACGGCTTGTTTGAAGCACACAAGGACAAATGGGCAATCGTTGCCGGTTTGAACTTGCCAATGTTAATTGAAGCGTATGCTTCACGACTTTCAATGGATTCGGCACACGAAATTGCCACGCATATCATTGAAACTGCTAAGGATGGCGTAAAGGTTCGTCCTGAAGCATTAGCACCTAAGGAAGAAAAGGCTGCTGCCGCTGCAACGACCAACAATAACGCTGGCCGGCCAGGGAAGTTGGAATATGGGTTAGCACGGATTGACTCGCGACTCTTGCATGGACAAGTTGCTACTGCTTGGAGTAAGACAGTTAACCCAACTCGGATCATTGTTGTTTCCGATAGTGTTGCTAAGGATGATTTACGTTCAAACATGATTAAGCAAGCTGCTCCAGCAGGCGTACATGCTCATGTTATTCCAATTGATCAAATGATTAAGATTGCTAAAGACGACAAGCACTTTGGTGGTCAAAAGGCGTTGGTCTTATTCGAAACGCCACAAGATGCATTACGTGCAATCGAGGGTGGCGTGCCAATTAAGACCTTGAACATTGGTTCAATGGCGCACTCAGTTGGTAAAGTTCAACCAAACAAAGTTTTGGCTTTTGATCAAGATGATATTGATACTTACAAGAAGTTGGAACAAGACGGCGTCGAATTTGATGTTCGTAAAGTTCCTTCAGATAGTAAGGATAATATGGATAATATTCTTAAAAAAGGCTCAAAACATGTTAAATGAACAAAAGTAGTATAGATAACTATCAGAAGAAAATGGAGGATTAAATCATGAATTTGAATGCAATTCAAATGATTTTAGTCGTACTCGTTGCATTTTTAGCTGGTATGGAAGGTATTTTGGATGAATTCCATTTCCATCAACCAGTTGTTGCATGTGCGCTGATCGGATTAGTTACTGGTCAATTAGTACCATGTATTATTTTAGGTGGTAGCCTACAAATGATCGCGTTAGGTTGGTCAAACGTTGGTGCCGCTGTTGCTCCTGATGCCGCTTTAGCTGCCATTGCATCCGCAATTATCTTAGTTTTAGGTGGTCAAGGCCGTGCCGGAGTTTCTTCAGCCATTGCAATTGCCGTTCCTTTGGCCGTTGCTGGTTTACTCTTAACCATTCTTGCACGTACTTTAGCAACTATCATTGTTCATATCATGGACCGTGCTGCTGAAGAAGGTAGTTTTGGAAAACTTGAATTCTGGCATGTTCTTGCAATTTGTATGCAAGGTTTACGGATTGCCATTCCAGCTGCTTTGATTCTAGCCGTTGGTGCTGGCCCTGTTAAGTCAATGTTGAATGCTATGCCTGCATGGTTAACTGATGGTTTATCAATCGGTGGTGGTATGGTTGTTGCCGTTGGTTACGCAATGGTTATCAACATGATGGCTTCTCGCGAAATGTGGCCATTCTTTGCCTTAGGTTTCGTATTAGCTGCTGTTAGTGAAATTACACTTATCGGACTTGGTGCAATTGGTGTTGCCATGGCTCTTATTTACTTGAACCTTTCTAAGATGGGCGGTTCTGGTAATGGCGGTGGCTCTAACACTGGTGACCCTGTCGGCGATATTATCGATAAATACTAACGAAGGAGGGAAAGAAAATGGCTGATAATAAAGTACAAATTACTAAAAGTGATCGTATTAAGGTTTGGATGCGTTCTAACTTCCTTCAAGGTTCATGGAACTACGAACGTATGCAAAATGGTGGCTGGGCATTTACTTTAATCCCAGTACTTAAAAAGTTATATACAACTAAAGAAGACCGTGCCGCAGCTTTAAAGCGTCATTTGGAATTCTTTAACACTCATCCATACGTTGCCTCACCAATCATTGGTGTCACGATGGCGTTGGAAGAAGAACGTGCCAATGGTGCTCCAATTGATGATGTTACGATTCAAGGGGTTAAAGTTGGTATGATGGGTCCTTTAGCTGGTGTTGGTGATCCAGTGTTCTGGTTCACGTTGAAGCCAATTATTGGTGCCTTAGCTGCTTCTCTTGCTTTGGGCGGTAGTATCATGGGTCCAATCCTATACTTCGTTGTATGGAACGTACTTCGTTTAGGATTCATGTGGTACACACAGGAATTCGGGTACAAAGCTGGTTCTAAGATTACTGAAGATTTATCTGGTGGTATTTTACAAGACATCACTAAAGGTGCATCAATTCTAGGTATGTTCATCTTACCTGCTTTGATTGAACGGTGGGTTGTTGTTGATTTCAGTCCAGTTAAAGTTTCACGAATCAAGCAAAGTGCCGGTGCTTATATTGATTGGGATAAATTACCAAAGGGCGCTGCTGGTATCAAGGAAGCCTTAACGCAACAAGCTGCTGGTCGTTCGCTCGATAAGTATAAAGTTACGACTTTACAAGATAACTTAAATCAATTAATTCCAGGATTAGCTGCCTTATTAATCACCTTCTTGTCAATGTGGTTACTAAAGAAGAAAGTTTCACCAATTATTATCATCTTCGGCCTCTTCGCCTTTGGTGTTGTTATGCATGTTCTTGGTGTAATGTAAAAAGCTATTGTTAACATAATATTGGGGACTTCAATCTGAACTTTTAATTTATAGTGAAGCTCGTTGATAGATTTAGATGGACTCATTCGTGAGGCCATCTATTTTTTTGTAGAAAGGATGATATTTGATGCTCAATACTATTATTACACGATTTGAAGAGCAGGTAGAAAAGGTACCAGAGCAGAATGCAGTTGTTTTTGGTCAGAAAAAGTTAAACTATCGACAACTTGATAAAAAATCTAATATTGTAGCTAATTATTTGATTAAAAACTGTCAAGTGAAACACGGTGATATTGTCCCATTACTTCTTGACCGTAGCGAAAATATGATTGTTGCAATTATAGCAGTATTAAAAGCTGGTGCAGCATATACAGCATTATCAAAGCAATACCCACAAAATCGTATTGATTTTATTCGTGAACAAACGAATGCTGCTATTATTGTTGATGATAAATTGTTGAGTCAGGCATTAGTAGGAACAGATAGTAGTAATCCGGACTGTAAACACGGTATCCAAGATCTGGCATATGTTGTATACACGTCTGGTACAACCGGACATCCTAAAGGAGTCTTACATTCAAACTTAAGTGTAACCAGCCATATTGATTCTTACTGGAAGGCAATTGGTCTGAGTGATGAACATTATAATATGCTGTTCTTGGTTAATTATGTGTTCTCAGTAGCGACAACTCAGATATTCGGTGCGTTGTTACACGGTGATACACTTGTTATTTCCAATTCCAATGCTGTTGAGGACATTGATCATCTTGAAAGATATATTAATACCGAAAAAATCAATTATTTTCAATGTACACCATCGTTAGCGAATAGTATTGATTTCAGTAGGCTGACTTCTGTTAAGACCGTTGCAGTTGCTGGTGAGAAGATTCCTCGATCGTTATTCACGAACACGCATGATAATCAAGTTACATTAGTGAATGTTTATGGACAATCGGAATTTCATGCAGGTACTACAAATATTATTAATACAGTTGATGATATTAATAAAATTGGACACCCTGTAAATGGAATGCGTGCATATGTAGTTGATGGCAAGATGAATGAAGTTACTGAGGGGCAGATTGGGGAGATTTGTTTTAGTGGTAATCAACTAGCTAATGGCTACTTGAATTTGGAATTGGAGACTCAGGAACACTTTATCGATAATCCTTTTGACAAAGGTGTTTTGTGCGCAACTGGTGATTTAGTAAAAAAATTGCCGAATAATGAATTTGAGTTCATAGGACGCAAAGACTTTCAGTTAAATATTAATGGTATTAGAACGGAGCCTGCAGAAATTGAGACACAACTCCTGACAGTTGCGGAAATTAGAGATGTTGTTGTTACTAGTTACAAAAATCAGACTTTAATTGCGTATTACGTGAGTGATGCGCCTTTGAATGAAAGCGCTATTAAAGACGCTGTGAAGAACAAACTCAGTTCCTATATGCAACCAGAGTACTACAAATGGATGAAAGCGTTCCCGTTAAATGAGAATGGTAAGATTGATCGTAAAAAATTACCGGATATTAATATTAGGCGGGTGGGTTATGTCGCTCCTAAGACCGAAATTGAGAAAGCGTTAGCTCAACTATATGAACGAGCCCTGAACGTAGATCATGTTGGGAAAAACGATAATTTCTTTCAATTGGGTGCTAATTCTTTACAAGCTATGCAGCTGGCAAATGCGATTGTAGCAGTTAGTGGTAAGCGCCTCACTGCTGAAAACATTTATAATAACCAGCCGTTAGGCAAATTAGCTAAGTTCATAGATACGTATAATGAATCTAAATTAACAACTATCCAGCAAAGTAAGTCACGTAACATTTTCCAAATGAGTCCAGCTGAAAAGCGGATGTTTGTTTTATATGAACTGAACCATGATAGTACCGATTATAATGAACAGACTGTACTAAATAGTTCTACGAGATTAGACGAAAATAGGTTAAAGCGAGCATTAAAAGCGCTTGTCTTAAGGCATGAGATTTTAAGAACTGCTTTTTTATCGTCAAAATGATCACTACATGCAAAAGGTACTTTCTAATAATCAGCTTGATTTTACAGTAATTGATAAAGAGATAAGTAATTATCAAGAGCTAGTAAAGCCGTTTGACTTAGAAGCCGGAGAAACGATGCGAATTCGACTGATTAAAGGTGAAAAAGTAGATAAGTTATTTGTGGACAAACATCATATTATTACTGATGGAACAAGCGAGACTGTTTTTTATACTGAATTAGAGAAACTATATCGTGGAGAAAAATTGGACCCGGTAAAATTTCAGTACAAAGACTATAGTGAATGGTTTAATGAATTAGACGTAAGCGATGACAAACAGTGGTGGAATCGTCAGTTAATAGATTACCAACGATTAGAACTAGCAACAGACTATCCATGGAGTAAAAATCATGTGGCAGTCGGTACTACTGTATATAAAAAGTTCGACGCTGACATGGTGGCGAAATTGCGCAATTTGGCACATGAAACTAGTAGTAGCGAGTATATGATCTTATTTAGTGTTCTAAGTGCGTTTCTTTCTAAGACATACCACAGCAATGATTTCATTCTAGGAACCGTTGCAAGTGGCCGAGTTGATGCTGCCACTGAGAATATGCTAGGAATGTTTATTAATACATTACCTGTTCGTGTGAATATAAAGCCAAATTTAACAGTTCTTGAATATTTGGCTATGATGAAAAAGACGTTGTTAGCCTCATTGGCACATCAAAATTATCAATTTGAAGATATTGTACACGACTTACATGCAACCAGTGATGTAGGGAATCCAATGTTTGATTGTATGTTTGTTTTTCAGAATACTAAAAATATGCATCACCGATTTGATGCTCCAGCTGTTAAGGACTCATATGAAACAACAGAGTCAAAGTTTGCTTTGACTTTTGAAATTTTCGAAAATGACAACGATATGGAATTACATTTGAACTATGATTCAACATTGTTTGAGCGTCCAACAGTAGATATGTTAGTGCATAGTTTAACAATTATGTTGGAAAACTTTGTCCAAAGCTTAAATAATAAACTCTCGAAATTATCAATGATTACGCAGATTGAGAAAAATCAACTTTTGACTTTTCCTAAGACGGATAATCATGAATCAGTTATTGATCTTTTTGAACAGCAGGTTATGAAACATCCGAATGCATTGGCGTTAGAGTTTGACGATAAAAAATGGACTTATGCTGAACTAAATAGAAGAGTTAACCGAGTTGCAAATTATCTGGTTAAAAAACTCGATGTGAAGTCAGAACAAAAGATTCCATTGCTGTTGCGAAGAACGGACAAGATGGTAGTCGCAATTTTGTCGGTATTGAAAGCCGGTGCAGCATATGTGCCAGTTAGTTTGAAATATCCTAGTGAACGAATAAATTTTATTACTAAGGCTTGTAACGCCCAATTTGTAATTGATGATCAATTTATGGAACGTGATTTTCCCAGAGATGATGAGAATCTCCAGATGAGAATTGAACAAAATCAATTAGCGTATTTGATTTTTACTTCTGGCACGAGTGGGAATCCTAAGGGCGTGATGGTTGAACATCATAATTTGAGTAATTATGTACTTGAAGTTAGTAGAATGAAAAATTCCGGAATGCATGAGGGAATGAAAAATGGTGCATTCTTTGAATATGTATTTGATTCATCAGTACATGATTTAATTCGACCTTTTGTATTAGGAGAAAGTGTTGTTGTACTTGATACGGACTTGATATTTGATATTGATAAATTCATTAGCACACTGAATCAATATCAGATTAATGCTATTGGTATGACACCATCGTTAGCAGCTCGTGTTGATTTAAATCGTGTATCCAGTTTGGAATATATTTATTGTGGCGGTGAAGCAATTACACGAGATGTTATTAATAAATATGCTGATACGCCAATTCAGTTAAATAATTGTTACGGACCAACTGAAACAACTGTCTTAAGCTTTGCCAATAATGATGTACATGATTTGTCAATTGGACGCCCGATTGGTGGCGTAGATGCCTACGTGCTAGATGATAATCGACAATTGTTACCAGCAGGAGCTGTCGGTAATTTGTATATCGGTGGAGCTCAAGTAACACGAGGCTATTTAAATCGAGCTGAAGAGACAGAAAAGCATTATATCAATAATCCATTTGGAAAAGGTATTATTTATGATACCGGTGATTTGGTACGACGGTTATATGATGATTCGTTTCAATATTTTGGTCGGAAAGATTTTCAAGTTAAAATTCGAGGATATCGTGTAGAACTGGGTGAAATTGAAAAGCAATTACAAGCAGTTGAAGGTATTGAACAGGCAAAAGTTATCGCAAAAGATGGAAATCTAATTGCATATTACATTTCAAAAAGTAGTATCGACTCTGATGATTTGTATAATCAACTGTCAAAATCACTTGCTGATTATATGGTTCCTAGCATGTATATGCACATGCTTGATTTTCCACTAACTATTAATGGCAAACTTGATGTACGGGCACTTCCTGAGCCGGTACAACAAGAAGAATATGTAGCACCACGAAATCGGCGTGAAAAGGAAATTGCAGATGCTTTTGCTAAAGTGCTTAATCTAAATTCGGTTTCTGTAAAGGCTAACTTCTTTAGACTAGGTGGTAATTCGATTATTGCCATTTCCCTGGCTAATATGATTAATGTCTCTGTTAAAACTATTTTTGATTGTAAGACAGTAGCAAATTTAGCTATGCAGCACGATAGTATTCAAAAAATTAGTAAGCAAAAATTTTTGCATGAGGAGGATCAGAACCTTTCGTTTGCGCAAGAACGTCTTTTCTTCATTGACCAGTTAGAGGGAGGGACGAATGCCTATAACATTCCAATGTTATTGGACCTTCAAGAAAATGTTGACCATGTCAAACTCGAGAAGTCTATTCAAACTGTTATACAGCGGCACGAAGTTTTGCGTACTGTGATTAGAGGATCATATCAGCAAGTAATGACCAGTCCAGTCAAAATTACGCATGAACCGATTAATATTGATGAATTCTTTGCGTATAAGTTCCATCTTTCTAGTGAGATACCAATTCGCATTAATATATACCATAATCAGTTAGCAATTAATGTTCACCATATCGCTTTTGATGGTTGGTCAACTGACATTTTCTTAACAGAATTAACGGATCTCTATAATGGTAAAGATTTGCCGCGAAAAACAGTTCAGTACAAAGATTTTGCTAAGTGGCAGATTAACAATCAAACTCAAGATATGCTAAAACCACAGCGTAGCTATTGGTTGAAGGAGCTTAATGGATATTCACCAATTGATTTTCCAACTGACTATGTGCGTCCTCAAAGATTTGATTATACAGGAGATGAATTGAACTATCATTTGAGTGATGGATTAATTCAACAGTTGAATCAAGTTGCAAGGATGCATGATACGAGTTTTTATTGCGTAGCGCTTAGTGCATTTATTTTACTATTATCAGCATATAGTAATCAGAATGATGTTGTCGTAGGAACTCCCATCGCGGGACGACATATTCAGGGAACTGAAGATATGATAGGTTTCTTTGTCAACAGTTTAGCAATCAGAACAACATTTGATAATGGAATTAAATTCACAGACCTTTTGTCAAAAGTTACTCGTAAAATAGCTATTTCTCAAGCAAATCAGGACTTACCATTTGAGCAACTTGTTGAAGCATTGCATATTAAAAAGGACATGTCACGAAATCCAATCTTTCAAATTATGTTTAGTATTGAAGATAATATGGATTCGTTGATAGGAAAGAACGCACTGTTTAATAGTTTGAACCAGAATTTATCATTGAAAAGTAGTAAGTTTGATTTTTCGTTGACGTATCGTGGAAACAACTTGAACTTAACCTATGCGACAAAGCTGTTTAAGCGTGAGACTATTCTGAATATCGTAAAAACTTATGAGTTGATTTTAAAACAAATTGCTAATGAACCAAGTAGGAGACTTGACTCTATTCAACTTAGTATGCAAGAAATTGCGTGTCAGCATGAAAATTATCCAGAGAAGTCTTTAGCAAATTTGTTTGAAGAACAGGTTCTGAGGACGCCTGATCAGGTCGCAATTAATTTTAAACAATATCAATTAACATATGGTGAGTTGAATATCAGAGCAAATAAAGTGGCACATTCTTTAATTGATCAGGGAATTAAGCCGGGGATGCATGTTCCAATTTTATTACCCCGGAATGAGCGATTTGTTATTGCAATCTTAGGCGTATTAAAAGCTGGTGCAAATTATGTTCCACTAAGTTTAGATTATCCGAAAGAAAGAGTTGATTATATACTTGATAAGATTCATGCCAATTTAGTTATTGATGATGAATTTCAAGTTACGTCTGATGATGGCAATAATTTAGCACTGAATATTCCTACTGATTCTTTGGCATATATCATATTTACTTCTGGTACAACCGGTAAGCCGAAGGGAGTAATGGTCGAACAGCGTGGTGTAGTGAATACGATTTATAATCATATTCAGTTGTTGGGGGCACAAAGTAAATTGCGAATGACTCACTTTGCAAATTTTGTGTTTGATGTGTCTGTACTAGAATTGTTCTATGGATTGCTTACGGGTGCTAATATTTATTTATTAGACAATCTAATCAGAGTAGATTATCAGTTGTTAAAACAATTTGTCATTAAAAATAAAATTAGTCTGATGATTTTACCGCCAGCTGTATTAAATGCTGAGGATTTACTTCCAGTTAATAAATTGGTGGTTGCGGGTGAGTCCACCCCTGAAGAAATCTATAAGGCGTATGAAAAGAATCATACTCAGATGTTTAATGCGTATGGTCCTACAGAAGTAACGGTAATTGGAACTGTCAAAGAATACGAAAGTGGTATGAGCTCAAATAATATTGGGCAAGCATTAAAAAATATGACTGCATGTGCATTAGATAATCAAAATCGAGTAGTTCCAATTGGAGCGATTGGTGAGCTATGTATTGGTGGGCCAGGTGTTGCAAGAGGATATATTTCTGATCGAGGAAAAACTGAAAAAGCGTTTATTAATCATCCAAGATTAGGTAGGCTGTATAGAACAGGGGATATGGTTAAACAATTACCAAGTGGCGATTTCATCTATTTAGGACGAAATGATTTTCAAGTGAAAATTCGTGGTTTTCGTGTAGAACTGGGGGAAATTGAAGCGCGGTTGATGGAGCAGCCAAGTATTACTCGGTGTTTAGTGAGAGTCCATGGCACAAATCTAATTGCTTATTATCAAGGAAAACTAGAACATACTCTTGAAAAACAGTTACCTTCTTACATGGTACCAAGTAACTATGTTCATTTGGATAAATTTCCAATGACGATTAATGGCAAGATTGATTTACGTAAATTACCAGAGCCGGAGATTGAGCATGCCAAGTTTGTTGCACCTAAAACTGCACGGGAAAAACAAATTGCTGAAGAAATTTGTGGTTTATTGAATCTTGAACGAGTTTCAGTTTTGGACGACTTTTATGAACTTGGTGGTAATTCCATCTTAGCGTTAAAATTAGCCAATCATATCAATTTACAAGTGAAACAAATTTTTGATTCGAGAAACATTCGAGAACTGGCCAAAATGAAATCAAACTATGTTCGCGTAACTAAGGGGAATTTTGAAAAAGTATCCGATCAGAAATTATCCTTTGCGCAAGAACGATTATGGTTTGTAGAACAATTTGAAGATAATTTGAGTGCATATAATGTACCGGTAGTACTGAATCTTAAGAAAGATGTATCAAAAGAAAAGATAGAGAGTGCGTTAAAGTCACTTGTACAGCGGCATGAAATCTTACGGACATGCATCAAAGGTGATTATCAGATTGTAACCAACCAAGAATTACAAATTACCCATGATTGTATTGATGTGAACGAGTACCTAAATCGACCGTTCAATCTAACAAAGAATATTCCAATTCGAGTCAATCTTTATGCCAGAAAATTAGTTATTGATATTCATCATATGGCATTTGATGGCTGGTCTACTGAAGTATTCTTACGTGAATTACATCAATTGTATTATCAAGAACCACTAGTGTCTTTGACCGTTCAGTATAAGGATTTTGCACAGTGGCAACGAAAGTATGTTGCTTCGAGTGCCGTCCAAGAACAGCTTGATTTTTGGAAGAAAGAATTGTCAGGATATGAAACGTTAAATCTTCCAGCAGATTATGAGCGCCCTAAGAATTTCACTTACCGAGGTAAAACACTTCAAGTTCCGTTTAATAATAAACTAGAGCATGAACTACTTAATTTTGCTAAAAAACAGAAAACTAGTTTATATACAGTAATGCTTAGTGTATTAGACCTAATGTTATCAAGGTTTAGTTATCAAAATGACATTATTGTTGGCACGCCATTGGCTAATCGTAATATTGAGGGAACTGAAGATTTGATTGGCTTCTTTATCAATACGTTGCCTATCCGTACAAAGGTTGATGAAGAGCAATCATTCAAAGAGTTACTTTCAAGTAATTCTTTGAAAGTTCAGGGTGTTCAGAATATGCAGGATATTCCTTTTGAGCAGATTGTAAAGTCTTTGAATGTTGAGCGTGACTCATCAAGAAATGCAATTTTTCAGGTGCTCTTTAGTGTACAAGATTTTTCCAAGGAAATTAAAAATAGTAATTTATTTAGCGGTATTAACCAAGGCCTAACAGGAAATTCTGCCAAATATGATCTTTCTGTAATGGTTGAAAACGGATATATTAGTTTCAATTATTGTAGTGATATTTATAAAAAAACTACAATTTCGTCAATGCTTAATACGTACATGACATTGCTAGAAAAACTTTTAGTACAGAATAATGTTCCTATGCAAAATGTTGGAAAAGTTGACGTGGTGGCTCGTGGAGATGTAGTAAATTATCCTAAAAAAACAGTGGTTGAATTATTTAAAGAACAAGTAGCAAAAACACCGCAAAATGTTGCAATTGAATATCAGAATATCCAATTGACATATGAAACATTTGATAAATTGACTAATAAGTTCGCGAATAGCTTGTTAAATGCTGGTATCCGGCCAGGGGACAAAGTCCCACTGATTATGAAGCGAAGCGAAAAAATGTCAATTGCCATTTGGGGAGTATTAAAGGCGGGGTGTGCGTATGTTCCAGTATCTCCGGAATTCCCAGAAGAACGCAAACAGTTTATCTTAAAACAAATCAATGCAAAAGTGATTGTTGATGATAATTATATTATCCCTAAAGAATGTTCTACCTTGGCGCCAAAGTATCGGCCAAAATTATCTGATTTAGCGTATATTATTTTTACTTCTGGTACAACTGGTAAACCCAAAGGTGTCATGATTGAACATGGTGGTCTAAGTAATCGAATTCAATGGATGAATGCTACTTATCCGATCACTGAAAAAGATCGTGTATATCAAAAGACTAATTTTGTCTTTGATGTTTCAGTGTGGGAGCAAGTATGGGCACTCCTTGAAGGCGCACGGATTGTTTTTGCACTTGAAGGTGGTCATAAGGATCCAGTATATCTCGCCAATGAAATCGACAATAAAAACATTACGGTAATGCATTTTGTTCCAAGTATGTTGGATGCCTTTTTAGAGACATTAGATGTGTATCGCTCTGACGATACTTTGCCAAACTTTAAATTGACGTCGCTCAAGTATGTTTTCTGTTCTGGTGAGGCGTTGAATATTAATAGTGTCAAGCTTTTCCGAAAGTTAATGCCAGCAACTAGATTATTTAATTTATATGGCCCTACTGAAGCAAGTATTGATGTAACTTATTTTGATTGTAATAAGGATAATTTGAATAAGGTATTGATAGGTAAGCCTGTAGCAAATACGAACTGTTATGTATTAAGTCGAACAGATCATTTGTTACCTGTGGGAGCCATCGGTGAATTAGCACTGGGTGGTGTTCAATTAGCCCGTGGCTATATCAACCAACCCGAATTAACAGCACAAAAATTTGTGATCAATGCTAAGTTAGGTAGAATTTATAAAACGGGTGATTTGGTTCGTTTATTAAGCAATGGAAATATTGAATATCTAGGCCGAAATGATATGCAAGTCAAAGTTCGTGGACTGCGTATCGAGTTAGGTGAAGTTGAGACTAGATTGATTGAAATCAAGGGGATAACAAAAGCTATCGTACTTGCAGTTAATCAACAGCTGGTGGCCTACTATATTTCCGGTAATCAGCTTTCTGAAGAGAGTATTAAGCAACAACTATCGACAACTCTACCGGATTATATGGTGCCGAGCGCTTTTGTTAAATTAAATGCTTTTCCATTAACTTTTAATGGTAAATTGGACCGCCGGGCATTACCTAAGCCTACCTTGAATGAAAAAGGGTTTATTGAACCAAAGACTCAAAGTGAATTTGAATTACAGCGGATATTTGCGGAAGTGCTGGGAATCAATGTCAGTCAGGTTAGTGTAACTGAAAGTTTTTTCCGTTTAGGAGGAGACTCAATAAAGGCAATTCAGCTGAGTAACCGAATTGAACAGCAGTTACATCAGACGATAACAATTAAACAAATTTTTGCAACAAAGAGCATACGAAATATGGCAATGTTATGTGGTCATAAAATAGTAGACAAGCTGATAAGTGAACAAGGCACACTAACTGGTGAAGTTCAGTTATCGTCTATCCAGAAATGGTTCTTTGATGAAGTTAAATCTTCACGTTTTATTCAGGCATTTAAGATTAAATTACCAAGTAATGTGGATTACAAACGACTAAAAGTAGCGTTAACGGAATTAGTTAACTACCATGATGTGCTTCGTATGCGCTTTGATGGTCAAAAGCAAATGTATTCAAAGAAAATTGAGTCAGTAAAACTTCAGTTTGTGAAGGCGGAGTCACAGCTCACTGATTCACAAGTAAGTTTTGACCTGAATGGGATCTTATATCGATTTGTGGTAGATGAACAAGACAACACATTGATAGTTATTTGTCATCATCTGATAATTGATACTGTTTCTTGGCAAATACTGGCAGACGATCTTAATAGTTTGTATAATCATGCTATTTTACCGGCAAAGGGAACAAGCTATCGACAATGGATAACATATACGAAAAAACATCCCTCGGAATTTAAACCAGTTACGATTGGTAAATATAATAACGATTTTCAACAAGAAGGTGAAAGCCAAACAGTAATAGTTAGTTTTGATAGGAAAATAACGGATGCATTATTAAAGCGCGCAAATCGAATTTACCATACTAAAATTAATGACGTTTTGTTGACAGCTCTTGCACGTTCTTTGAAGGTTATCACAAAAACTGATATCAATTATGTAAGATTAGAGTCTCATGGGCGTGCCGAGCTCTCAGATCAATTAAACGTTCATCGAACAGTTGGTTGGTTTACCGCAATGTATCCACAAACAATTTCGACTGATTTATTGGAAACCAAGCATTATACTTCTCAAGTAAGAGATTATGGTGTGGGCTATGGAGAACGTTTCGGAATTCATGATGATAAGTTGCCTGGAATCACATTTAATTATCTAGGTCAATTAAACAATGGTGAGTTGAACCCATGGTCTGTAATTCCAGAAGACACAGTTGTGGGTAAGCAGGCATCGACTTCGGACTTCTTACAAATTAATGGTGCCATATCTGAACAAAAATTATCATTTGAATTTGTGGGAAAGCAATCAGAGGTTTCGGTCTTAGCTAAGCAATATTACGCTGAACTTGGAAAGTTAATTGAGGATTTGTCTACAGCTGAACGGACTTACTTAACAGTTGAGGACATTGAGGTTGATATTTCAAAGAAGAACCTAGACAGTTTACAACAAGAACAGGAATTACAAACGATTTTACCAGCAAATAAGCTGCAAGAGGGCTTTATTTATCAATCATTAAATAATGATACTAATGATGATGCCTATGTTTGTTCATATATTTTTGATTATGATCAACCGATTAATGTTCAGATGTATAGACGTGCTTGGAAATTGGCACAGGATCATTTTCCGAGTTTGAGATTAGCATTAAGTTCGGAATACGGAACTCTTCTACAAGTGATTCCGATTCATGGGTACCTTGATTTTAACTTCGTAACAGGTGAGTCAGTTGAGAACGTTGTCCATAATCAACGGATTATGGGGTTTGATTTGAAGAAGGGAAGCTTGCTCAGAGTTTGTTTGGTTAAGAATGATGCTAATGAATATACCTGTGTATTGACCAACCATCATGCAATCTCTGATGGATGGTCCAATCCGGTACTTTTGAATTATGTGCATACTATGTATGCCAATCTGATGCAAGACAAGGTGACAGAATTTTCTGATGACTCAGCCTACGTGAATGCACAACGATATCTTTCTCAGCCTGAACATATAGATGATGAGTACTGGCAGAAAAATCTTTCGGAGCCTGTTCATCCCGATTTGAATGGTCTATTTAAATTGCAGGCACATGAAGTTAAGCTTGAAGAAGTTAAACGTATTACTGATCCCAAAACTAAGTTATACCGAATTTCTGGTGAGCTATATCGTCAGTTGAAACGCTTTACAAAGGAAAATGGCATTACAACAAGCATCGTATTGCAATATGCTTGGCATAAATTACTAAGCATTTATGGAGGGGTTAGTTCAACGACAGTTGGTGTGGTTAATGCTGGCCGTAATATTCCAATTGAAAAGATTGAAGATAGTGTAGGACTATATATTCGAACGCTACCAATTCAATTTAGTCACACTGATAAGTCGATTAACTATCAATTGCATAAATTGCAGGATATTAATAATGAGTGCATGATGCATAGCAATGTCAGTTTGGCTGGCTTACAGAGAAATGGAACGCGATTATTTGACACATTGTTTGTTTATGAAAACTATCCGGTATCTACTGATAGTTCGAGCAGTATGCTAAAGGTGCACAATTTTCGTGCACAAGAAAAACTAGATTATCCCTTAACTGTTATGTTGTCAGAGTTATCAGATAGTTTAAGTTTTAGTTTAATGTTTGCTGGTGAAATTTTTGCGGAAGCGACAATTGATCACCTATTTGCGATGGTTCAGCGGTTAGTATCACAGATTGTAAAGGGAGTCAATAGCTTTACCTTTATTGAAAAGGCTCCAAACTTTGGTACTGCTTATTATCCTGAGAAGACTATCGCTGAAGAATTTGAGCAGCAGGTCCGTGAACATCCTAATAATATTGCCCTTGATTTCAAGAATATCCGTTATACCTTTGAAGAGTTAAATCAAAGAGCAAATAGGGTGGCACATACGCTGGTTGAAGATTATGATATTAAGCTAGGTGATCGAGTACCGTTACTGCTGCCTAAAAGTGAGAATACCATTATTGCCATTTTGGCGATTTTGAAAGCGGGCGCAGTTTACGTTCCGATGGCAGTGACATTTCCTAAGGAGCGCATAAAGTATATCGTTGAGAAGGTTGAAGCAAAATTAGTTATTGATAGTGAGTTCATGGCTCAATCATTTAGCAATCTAAAAAATAATCTTAATTTGGCAGTTAAGCCAAATGATTTGGCCTACATTATCTTTACATCTGGCACAACTGGTCAGCCTAAAGGTGTTATGGTTGAACATCGAAACTTTATAATTTACTTATCAAATATCTTGGCTGCAATTAAAAAGACTGGTACGACTAATATCGAATTTGGTTGTATTGCAGAATATGTGTTTGATATTTTTGGGACAGAGGTGTTCGGTCAGTTACTACGTGGGAAGACAGTTAACTTATTTGCTGGTGAGCCAGAAGACTTCCCACAGTTTATGGCTAGCCATGATGTCACTACATTGCAATCAACGCCTGGAAGAATTAGTTACTTTTTCCAGGATAATGATTCACAAATATTAAACACTAGCTTAACAACGATTATGGTCGGTGGCGAAAAAATGAACGCTGCATTTGCTAAACGATTCGATAATATCAATCTCATTAATATTTACGGCCCTACTGAAGGAACAGTTTGGACTTCTATGAAACGTATTGAATCAAACTATTCGAATATCGGCCAGCCATTTCCAAACTATACGCATTTAGTTTTGGACAGGAAAAAGCGTTTATTGCCTCAAGGTGCAGTTGGTGAGTTGTATATTTCTGGGCCGCAATTGTCGCGAGGGTATTATGGTCAACCAGAATTAACACAGCACGCCTTCTTGAATAATCCATATAACGATCAACACTTAAGTGAGTACAGTCGAATTTATAAGACTGGTGATATAGTTCGTGTACTTTCAAATGGTGAATTTGAACTGATTGGTCGTAATGATTTTCAGGTCAAAATTCGAGGATTCCGTATCGAACTCGGAGAGATTGAAAGTGCTATGTTACGTGTTCCTGGTGTTAAGCAAGTATTGGCATTAGCGCTAGGTAAAGAAGGCAGTAAGTATTTGGGTGTATATTATGTTAGCAATCAAGAAATAGCACGTAAGGACATCGAACGTGTTATTTCACAGTATTTGACAGATTATATGATGCCTTCTGGCTATCAACATATTTCAGAGTTTCCTCTCACGATTAATGGAAAAATCGATCGTAGGGCATTGCCTGAAATATCATACGATAATGGTGTGATTTATGTAGAGCCACAGAATTCAACAGAAGAACAAGTAAAACAGATTGTTTGTGATTTGCTGACGTTGAAGTTAGATAATACGTCCATGCTCGAGAACTTTTTTACCATTGGTGGTGATTCCATTAAAGTTATCAAGTTGATTAGCATTCTCAAAAATCATTTTGGAAAGCAAGTCACAATAAAAGAGATTTTTAAGGCTAAGACCTTGAAAAATATTGCAGAGTTGGTAGCAAATAAGAACATCAACGATGCTGAAAAGTCATTATCTGTGACAAAGCAGACTTTTAAGGATGTAACTGAGCAATGCTTATCTTCGGCACAAGCGTCTTACCAAAAAGAGCCAACTAATTCATATACGAATGTCAAGATTGCATTCAAATTAAAGCCAAATGTTGATGTTGAACGTCTGATAATTGCTATAGAAAAGGAGGTTAAGCGGCAGCAAATATTGCGTTCTAAAATTTATGATGGTTTTCAGATTGTTGATGATACGCCGTTTACTGTCAAACAAGAAAAGATAGATCGCAATCGGTACTTTAGTCATGTTTTCAATCTTCAACAGGAAATTCCGATTAAAGCCAATATTTATAACGGTGAGTTTACTTGTGTCATCGATCATATTGCATTTGACGGGTGGTCTACAAGTATCTTCTTAGATGAGATTGAAGCATTCTATAGGGGGAAGGATTTGCCTGAACTTCCTTATCAATACAAAGATTTTGCTAAATGTCAGCAGAATTTTCTGAATGGTACACAGGCTAAAAGACAAATTGATTACTGGCAACATGAACTTAGTTGCTACCAACCTTTGTTATTACCAGTTGACCAGACACAGATTGAAAGTAATCAACTTGGTGATGATGTGTATATTCGACTTGATGATGAGTTATATCATGAATTGAAAGTGTTGGTTGTCAACGAGGGTACAACTATGCATAATCTACTGCTAACTGTGTACTTTGTGCTTCTGTCCAGAGTTACTAGGAACAATGCGATTTCGATTGCAGTACCAACAGTTGGTCGAAATGTTACCGGAGTAGAGAATCTTATTGGATTATTCATTAATCAGTTTCTTATTACGATTGACTTAGATAGTATCAAGACATTTAGTGATTTGTTAAAAATAGTAGATGAAAAGATGATAGCGGCTCAGAACAACCAAGATATTCCACTGCCAACTGTATTGGAGAAATTGAATATTTCAGTTACAGGAAACAGAGCTTATTTCGGTATTCAAGGGTTCAAGCGAGAAGCGCTTAAGCACTCATCACTGTTTACGAGTATTCCAGAAATGAATCAAGAAACTGTGAAGGATGCATTTACTGATCTTGCAATTTTTGTCTGGGGTCAAACCATAGATATTAATTATGCGCAGTCATTGTTCACACGAAGTAAAGTGGAAAAGTTTGCTGGTGTTTATAAAGATGTTTTGAAACAAATGATTGAAAATATAGATGGTGAAATTTAAGTAGCCGAGGAGGTATAGAGTAATGTTAATTGATATGTTAAAAGGTAAGATTCACCGGGCAACCGTTACACAGGCCGATTTGGAATATGTTGGTAGTATTACTATTGATGAAACATTGATGGAAGCAAGTGGAATCTTGGAATACGAAAAAGTTCAAATTGCGGATGTAAATAATGGCGCGCGGTTTGAAACTTATGTGATTGCGGGGCCAAGGGACTCAGGCGTGATTTGCTTGAACGGTGCTACTGCTCGATGTGCATCAGTTGGCGATAAGGTTATTATTATGAATTATGCGCAATTTGAGCCAGAAGAGGCCAAGCATGCAAAGCCGTATGTTGTACTTGTCGACGATGAAAATAGATTGACGAAGCGAGTACGTTATGAAAAGCATGGATTATTAGCAGAAGAACTATGAAATGGCGAGGGTATCTAACACCTGTAACAGAAAATTATCTGCATGCATACGGGGTAGGCTACATCTCATATGTGCTGGCACGTAAGTTTCATGTTGATTCCGTCAAGGCGTTTGTGACTGGGACACTTCATGATTTAGGTGGTGCTGTTCCAGCTGATGAAAGGGTGACCGTGGCTGAGTCTATAGGTATTAGCCTGAATGATGAGGAACGTGAAGTACCGTTACTAGTACATGCTAAGTTAGGAAAGTATTTTGCTCAAACCCTATTTGATATTACGGATGAAGATATGTTGAATGCTATTTTATTCCATACAACGTGTATTGATCGTGCAAGTGATCTCGTTAAAATCGTATTTTTAGCAGATAAAATAAGATGGGATCGAAACGGAACTCCACCTTATCTGGATGGTCTATTAGCTGCGTTGGAGATTTCACTTGATGATGGTTGTTCTTATTTTTTGAAATGGCTATGGAACTCTGACTTGTATATTGTTCATCCGTACTTATCACGAAGCTATGGTGCCTATGTAAGGCAGCAACAATATAACCCAATCAGTTTGCAAGATTTTTCGGTATTACAGGGAAACCTTAATGAAAATTTGGTCAAAAAATATTATTTGCATGATATTTATCAGGAATTTCATAGGACATTTTATCATGCACATTTAGCAAGTGTGTTAGCAAGTAAACATTCTGTGAATACTGAAGAGGCATATGTAACCAGCGCATTAGTTAATATGACCAATACAATTAAAGATGATGAACTGGAGACAATAGCAAGTGTTTTAAATTTGAATGTACAGGTTCCAATTAGGCCACAGCTAACGAGTATACTTGCACGTGATGAATATGGCATAACAAGTTTAGAAATGCTGAAAACTCTGAAAAGTTTTCCACAGATACCTAGTAACCATAATTCATTATTGTGGGTTGTGGTGATGAGCTGGATATGCCAGAAAAGCATTAAATGTGAGGTGGAAGATGAATAGAGAAGAAGTCTTAAATGTGATTTTATCATATGCGGAAATCACACCTAATAGTCTTGCAGTTGTTGATAATTCTGACGAGTTAACATATAGCGAGTTGAGAGTAGCTGTTGAGAGGACTAGCCAGTTGTTGCAAAAAAATCAGCTTAATGATCAAATTGTTGTCTTGCGTTTGCCGCGAGGAGTCAAATTTACAGTAATGGTTTTAGCACTAACTAAGATGAAAATTACCTTCATTCCTCAGGACATTGCGCAACCATTAGCAAGATTAGATGCAATGGTTGAAACTGCAGGTGCAGAAACTTTAATTGAACTTAAAGATGATCACTACACTTTTAGTACGGTACCAAATAGTAGTAAGAATCATTCTACGGCCTGGGCAATTTACTTTACTTCTGGTTCAACTGGCAATCCTAAGGGCGTTGAGATTCCTTTTCGAACAGTAGCAAATACTGTTGAAACACAAAAAGAAGATTATCAATTAACGACGGATGATAGAGTAGCAAGTTTTACTCCATACTCATTCGTAGTTAGTTACTATGATCTTTTTTCTAGTCTTTACTCTGGATCAACATTGTATGTATTAGGAGAAACTGAGCGGCATGATTTAAATAAATTAGAGAAGTATTTACAAGATAATAAGATCACTTTTATGAATGCTTCAACTATGATTGGTGAAATCATTATGCGATCCATGAAGTTACCAAGTATGCGTTTATTAACGTTGGCGGGGCAGCGTTTTCCAGATGTAGACATTGGTCAATTAAACTATCAAATTATGAATGTTTATGGTAATACTGAATGTGCGTGTGCAACAATTTGTCGTGTAAGACCTGGTGAGACAGTGACAATTGGAAAACCAATTCGCAACATGCATGCTTTGATTTTAGATGATCAACAACGTGTGCTACCGCATGGATCTGTTGGAGAGTTGTTTATTTATGGTGTTCAAGTAACCAATGGGTATTTTTTAAACGAAAAGGCCACAAATAAAGCTTTTACCAGTGTTAGCTATCAAAATCAAAACATATGGGGCTATCGAACGGGAGATTACGCAAAAGTACTACCCAACGGTGAATTGGAATATCGTGGTCGTCGAGACAGTCAATATAAGATTAATGGTGTGAGAATCGATTTGAGCGAAGTGGGGAGCGTATGTCGAGAAATTATTCCGAACCTTAAACAGTGTTATTTAGCGGTGAAAGCAAATTGTATTTATTGTTGGGTAACTAGTGCAAAAGCGATTGATGAATCTCAAATACTAAATGCACTTGCTAGTCGGTTACCAAGCGTTATGATACCCATTGGGATTCATCAACTAACAAGTTTCCCATTAAATATTAATGGAAAAATTGATGAACGACGAATGATAAAGGAATGGTCGCGACAATCTCTAACCAAAGATAACCGTCATTTGTCAAAGTCTCAAAGGGAAAACGAACAATTTCTGATTAATGCATGGAGTGAAGTGCTTGATGCTGATCCAGATACAATTAACTATCAGAGTAACTTTAGAATGTTAGGGGCAACCTCGCTACAAATTATGGAATTGGGCGTTAGAATCTTGGATGAGCGACATAAACAATTAAACTTTGTCGATTTATACTATCATCCTGTACTGGCAGATATGGCCGCATTATTGTCTCAAAAAAATGTTTTTAAGGCTATTTATACGTTTGTGCCACGAACGGATGATATGGGTGACAAGCCTGCTCTCTTTGTAATTCACTCTGGTAATACTGGGAGTGATGTGTATCGACCATTATTTACGGGAATTAAGCGGCCAAGCTTTCCGATATATGTCATTGAACCACATAATCTGTTGAATCCTGAAGATCAAATTTATGGTATTGAAAATCTGGCAAAATATTATCTTCAAATGATCAACAAATTTTTGCCAGAAAGCTCAAAACGTGAAATTAATTTAATGGGATGGAGTTATGGTGGCGTTGTTGCTAGTGAGATGTGTTATCAGCTAGAGCATGAAACGAGTTTACTACATGTGAATCAGTTGACTGTGTTAGATTCTTCATTTTATCTTAGCTCAGAAGATTTACAAAGAGTTCGTAAACGAGAAGCTAACGGATTTTATGCAAAATATTTTACAGAGACTCATATTTTTGAAGGAATGGATAAAAAGAATGTCACAACGGAACGTTTAATTGCGAATAATCATCAAGTGTGTGAGGATCTTTTTAATTATCATTCTAAGCAAGTTAATGTTGCAACGACCTTTGTTCGTAGTATGGTAGAAGAGAATCCTTTAACAGATGAGCAAATCAAACTATTATTTAAGCATGTAACGATTAAAAATGTGTATGATGGTCATGATTATTTGTTTGTTCATGAGTCAAGTAGGAGCCTTATTCAGGATGTTTTGGGATTAGCTGCAAAGGTAGTTAAAGAAAAGTGAAACAATTATTGTATTACTTGAATAATCAGAGCATGTATTCAAAATTAGAAAAATTTGTTAGGGCATTTGCTCCTGAGCGTTATCAGTATGCTATGAGTTTTTATCGACCACAAGATCAATATAATGCTTTAGTTGCATATACCTTGTTAGCAATACTGTGCCGTCAGCCACGGATTGAACTTGTTAGAGGAGCTAATGATAAGCCTTTTTTTAAATCTAATCAGGATATGGAACTATCGATTACTCATAATAGCAAGTTTGTTGCTGTGGCAGTTTCTGACAAGCCAATTGGTATAGATGGGGAGCCCTGGCAAACAATTGATGCTTCTATCATTAAGCAAGTGTATTCTGAGAATGAGCAGCGAGAACTTGTAAATTTTTCTGAGTTGGATACAGTGTTTTGGACTGCTAAAGAGGCTGTGAGTAAGCTCAAAAATGAAGACTTTTACTCTATTCCAAAAACTAATTATTATTTGCATCATGGTTTATTGAAGGATCAGAATGATAAAACTGTGAATTATAACGTCTTTGATTTATTAGAAGGTGTTATAACTGTTGCAACTGAAGATGTAAATATTTGTAATTTTGAGAGACTTCATAATGATGAACTGATACGTTTTATTAACCGATTTCATTGTTAATGTTAGGGTAGAGAGACCTTTGCTAAAATTAGTTAAACACCGTATAATTAAAAAAGTAGTAAATGGAATAGAATGGAGTAATTTAAATGGTTGAATCGCTTAACACCAAAGTAGAATTGGTGATAAAAGGTAACTCACATTTGGGACTTACGGATTATGGTCAGATTATGGTGGGAGACAAAGGATTCGAATTTTATGACGAACGCAATGTTCGAAACTATATTCAGATTCCATGGGCAGAAGTTGATAGTGTGGTTGTTTCAATCATGTTTAAGGGACGTTGGATTCCACGCTATGCTTTAAAGACTAAAAAAAATGGAATGTACGCATTTTCCTCTAAAAATCCAAAACGCGTTTTGCGTGCAATTAGGAAACATGTTGACCCAGATAAAATTGTCAGATCATTGACATTCTTCGATGTATTGAAACGTGCTTTTAAAGGGAAAAATAGAGATAATTATTTGAAATAGGTTGAGAGCTAGAAAAGTATTGAGGCAGGTACTTTTCTAGCTCTTTATGTTTTGAGATGCTGATATGTCAATGATTTTAGGGAAAACTGTCTAAACTAGATGGTAAAGAAGATGAATTAGTAATGCAAGAATATATGTGTAACCGTGGTTATCAGACATTAATTAATGTTGCTGTTTTAAGTGGGATAGGAGACGGACTATATAATATTGTTTTTGTTATATATGCAGGCTCATTATCATTTAGTACGTTAGCTGTATCATTGGCATCTATGGCAACATTGGTACCATCATTACTATCTATGCTTACAGGGTACTTTGCTGATCAGTCTAGACATAAAGTCAGAGCGATACTCGTTACGAGAAACTTACAATTTGTTCTGTTCTTAATTTTGGCTTTTTTAATTACTTTACCGAGAAATATTTGGCTGTTTTTTTTGCTATTATCAATTAATATTGTTTCAGACACGCTTGGAACATATGGTAATGGCCTAGCGCTGCCGTTATTACGTCATCTTTTGCCTGAAAACAAGCTTAAGCAGTCAATGGGATTTATGGTGGCAATGACATTAATGGCACAAGTCGTTTTCCAAGGGATTGGGTCTGTAATAATTGTTATGTTGCATCATAATTATATGGTTGTCGGATTGATTAATGCACTAACCTTCCTGTTATCCGCATTACTTGTTAAGTATCGTTTTGGAGTACTGTGTGTGGCAGAACCGCAAATGGTAGAGCGGAAGCAGGTTTCTATGATAAGGAGTCTAGGACTGACCTTACGGTATCTGTATCGTAATAATTTTTTGTTCAGTGTGATCATTTTGACTTTTTTCATTAATGTATTTGGAGCTTCAATGTCTGGATTAATTAATGTAACCTTATTATCGGTTAAAACAATGTGGCTGGTTAATTACGGAATCAGTGTTGCTATTATGAATATGATGATTTCAATTGGGATGATAACTGGCTCTCTTGTTACAAACGGAATAGTTAGGAAACTTCCGTTGATGTATTTATTTGCGATAAGCTTATCATTTTCAGGGTTGTGTGGCATCAGTTTTATTTGGCACGAATCGGCGTATTTAAGTATTGTATTACTTTTCGTAATGGGATACTTCATCGGTAAAATAAATCCTCGAATCAGTGCGATAGTGTTGCAATCAATTCCTGAGAAAAGATTGGCCGCTGTTGATGGACTATTGAATATGGTCAGTATGCTCGGAGCACCGGTGGGACAACTTCTTTTTTTAGGAATTGCAAATGTAGTTGGCATTGCATATAGTTGGTTTGCCTTTTCAATAGGTTGCTTTTTCTTGATTGTCATAATTGTACTTAAATTCATTAAAATGGGATGAACGAATGTTTTAGTGAAAACTGAATATGGATTGAACCAATGTTTTAGAGAAAACTGAATAGTGTATTTAATACAGTTGTTTGTCAGAAAAAGGAGTGGCGAAGTTGACCAGAAAATCCAAGATTTGTGAATACGTCCGTCAACATAGCGATCGACACGGACTGACGACGGAAATGGTAGCGACCGCTTTAATGATAGCGCGTTCAAACGTCAGCAAGGAATTAAATGCACTGGTGCGAGAAGGCCAGTTGCACAAGCTGACAGGGCGGCCTGTGCACTATGTTCCGGTGAATGCAACAGCCACAACGGCCACAACAACTAGTGGCGTAGCGAATGGAGCGACGACAGAGCGAATACCGACAGCGCCCGTCGCGACGTCTGTGCCTAAACCGGTTGTAAATGATATATTTGCCAGCATGATTGGCTCGCATGAGAGCCTTGCTAATCAAGTGGAACAGGCGAAAGCGGCCATTCTTTACCCACCGCGGGGATTAAATACATTAATCATTGGCCCGACTGGTTCTGGTAAAACTTACTTTGCAAACGCCATGTATCGTTTTGCGGAAACCCAACAAGTCTTAACGAACCCGCAAGGCCTGATTACGTTCAATTGTGCCGATTATGCGCATAATCCGGAATTATTGATGTCGCATTTGTTTGGTTATGTTAAGGGGTCTTTTACAGGTGCTAATGAAGATAAGGACGGTTTGATCCAAGAAGCGGATGGGGGCATGTTGTTCTTAGATGAAGTGCACCGTCTACCACCAGAAGGTCAGGAAATGATTTTTTATTTCATGGATCACGGGACTTATTCACGACTCGGTGAGACGGCGAAGAGTCACCATGCCAATGTCCGCTTAGTTTGCGCAACGACCGAGGACCCAGAAAGTACCCTACTGCAGACCTTTGTTCGGCGAATTCCGATTACGATTCAGCTACCAGCGTTCAATCATCGCTCAGCCAAGGAACGTTTAGAATTACTGAAGGCATTATTGTCATTGGAAGCTAATCGAATCAATAAACAGATTCGGTTAACGGAGGACGTGGTGCAGGCCTTACTTGGCTCAGTCACATTTGGGAACGTCGGTCAGTTGAAGTCGAACATTCAGCTGGTGTGTGCCCAGGGTTTTGTCAATAGCATCGAAAATGACAGTGAAATCACAATCACGATGGATGATTTGCCACAAAATATCCGTAGCGGTCTCATGACAGTAGCCTCTAACCGTCACGAACTGGGGGCCATCTCTGAGTTGTTGGACCCGGTTCTCATCGTGAAGCCAAATGATGGTCCAACGCCGCTTCGTAATAAGAACGATAATTATGAATTACCATATAATTTATATGAGATTATTGGTGATAAAGCAGCGTTACTCCGACGGGAAGGCCTTGATAAAGAACACATCAATCGTTTCATCACGACCGATATCAATGTGCATTTAAAATCATTTTATAAACAAAATCAGTTAGAAGTTTCACCAGAAAACAAGTTAGCCGAGATCGTTGATCAGGACGTCATTGATTTTACCAAGACGGCGCAGATGACGGTTCAAGACATGCTAGGTTATAATTTCAAGGATAACTTTATTTACGCTGTGAGCTTGCACGTCAGTTCCTTTATCAAACGCATCCAGGCAGGCAAGCCCATGCGTCAAATGAGTTCGGATATGTTAGCGATGGTGCGTGAATATCCGGCTGAAATCAAAGCAGCGGAGGCGCTCAAGCAAGGATTAGAGGAACGGTATCATTTACCGATTCCCAAGTCCGAAGTTTATTATCTGGCCATTTTGCTCATCTCGTTAAAATCGATGCAGCTTAACGGCAAAGTTGGCGTGTTGGTGGCAGCGCACGGGATGAGTACCGCGTCTTCCATGGCACAGGTCGTCGGACAATTGTTAGATGATTATGATGTTCAGGCTTTCGACATGCCTCTCGATATGGACCCGAGTGTCGCCTATGATCATGTCAAGCGACGAGTAGAAAAGCTTGATTCTGGGAAAGGAATTTTGTTACTAGTCGATATGGGGTCGTTAACGACCTTCGGGGAACGAATTCAGCAGGAGACAGGAATTGCGACGCGAACGATTGACATGGTGACCACGCCGGTTGTTTTGGAAGCCGTTCGGAAGGCTAGCCTGGTCGATAGTGATCTGGATTCTATGTATCAGGAGCTCGTTGGTTTCAAAGGTTATTCGCGAATTTCACGGAACCTACCAACGGATAGTCAGCGCGCAACAGTCAAGCCCGCCTTAGCGACGGATAAGACGGCACAACGGGCGATTATTGCAATTTGTGCGACCGGCGTTGGGACGGCTGAACGTATCAAGTCAATTTTAGACAGTTTATTAGCTCAAAACTTTATCGAAGGTATCACGGTATTCCCAATCTCAGTGGTCGAAATGAAGACACGGATACAACAAATCAGTCAAAATTATCAAATCATTGCGGCAACTGGGATTACAAAACCCGAATTAGACGTCCCTTTTATTTCATTGGAAGAATTGCTACAAGGTGGTGGCGAAAAGTTTATTGATCAGTTAGCGACGGGGATCGATTCGCCACAGACCATGGCGGAAGAAAGTCAGCAGTTGACACCGGAACTCTGCGAACGGTACTTAGGCGATTACTTCACGTTTTTAAATCCTAAGAAGTTAACGGGAATTTTATGGGAGTATAGCGAAGTGATTGCGACGCACTTGGATGGTGTAATGACGAATGCTTTTCGCATTGATTTGATTATGCACTTAGCGGGTGCGCTAGAACGAACGGCCATCAAAGATGAAATTTCGGCACCCACCGAAGAGATGCCAGACATTATGGCATCGAAGTGGTACCCACTTGTGCAACAGGCCAATCAGCAATTGACAGATCAACTACAGTTAACCTTCTCAGATGCTGAAAATTATTATATTGTGCAATTATTGGAGACTCATCAGGCAAAGGTCGCGATGAGTTGATACACTAACTTGGCATGCTTTTTGCATGTATCTTATTGAGTAGATTTAACCGACTGAGGAGGGAAAGTAGATGTTAGCATTTGTCGTTGTCAGTCATGGGAGTTTTGCGCAGGGCGTTGTCGATTCATCCTACATGATCTTTGGCAAGCAAGATAAGGTCCAAACGGTTACCTTTCAACTAGACGAAGAACCTAATGAATTAGCTGATAAATTAGCTGCTGCGGTTGCCCGGTTTGACGCGGATGACCAAGTCTTATTCTTGGTTGACCTATGGGGCGGTTCGCCATTTAACGCCGCTAGTCGGATCGTTGCCGAACATACAGAGCGCATGGGTCTGATTACCGGTCTGAATCTGCCAATGCTGATTGAGGCTTACACTGTTCGTGATAAGCCAATTGATGAGGTGATTGCCCACCTTGAAGAGACTGGAAAGATTGGGATTAAGCATCTCAAGTTGTTACAGGACGATGGGGAAGATGAGCCGCTATGACGATGGATATTCGTTTAGCACGCATTGATAGTCGGCTACTCCACGGGCAAGTTGCCACGGTGTGGACCAAGACGGTCAGTCCTAACCGTATTTTGGTCGTCTCAGACGAAGTTGCCCAGGATGCACTTCGCAAGATTCTAATTGTGCAAGCCGCGCCCCCTGGTGTGAAAGCTAATGTGATTACAGTTGACAAAATGATCGAGATTTATCAAGACTCGCTATTTGATGAAGTAAAGCCACTAATCCTAACTGATACGCCCCAGAACATGGCGCGCTTAGTAGCGGGGGGACTTGATTTTAGCAAAACGGGCATTGATATTGGTAGTCTAGCTTTTTCAGCGGGCATGGTGATGGTCACCAATGCTATTGCAATCGGTCAAGCCGAAGCACGGGCATTATATGCGTTACAAGCAGCGGGATTAAAGGTGTTTGCGCAGAAAGTCCCGACGGATAAACGGGTTGATGTGATGCCGCTATTAGCTAAAAATGGCTTTATGGCGCCAGATAAGTATTAACAAAGTTATGATGGACAGTGGTGTGTCGGTTATGGGCACCACTGTTCTTTCATTTTGGCTAGGTTTCTAAGGATTTACCAAAAATACAGCCGTAAACTTTGACGGATAGGCTTTTATTGATAAAATTAAACTAATCGAAACGGAAAGTAGCGGGGGTTTAAAAATGCCAACTTATACAAAATTAACCGCCATGGGACAATATGTTCCGGGACGCGTTGTTGATAATGACGAATTAGCAGCCATTATGGACACTAGCGACGAATGGATTCAGGCGCATACTGGGATTAAAACCCGACACTACGCGATGAATGATGAAAACACCTCGGATTTAGCCACCCAGGTCGCCCAGCAGTTACTACAAAAAAAGTGGTTTAGCTGCCAGTGCCATTGATTTGATCCTAGTTACGACAATTACGCCCGATGCCTTAACACCTGCGACGGCTTGTTTAGTGCAAGCTAATATTGGCGCTGATAATGCGTTTGCGTTCGACCTGAGTGCAGCGTGTGCTGGGTTCACGTTTGGCCTAGCAACGGCTGACAAGTTTATTCGCAGTGGGCAATACCAAAATGTGATGGTGATCAGTGCGGAAGTTAATTCCAAGATGATGGACTTTCAGGACCGGACGGCAGCCGTCTTCTTTGGGGACGGTGCTGGTGGCGCGTTATTACAAGCTACTGACAATCCAGATGAAAACAGCTTGATCGCTGAGAAATTAGAATCGCAAGGAAACGCTACGGTCATTCACTCTGGACGAGTACGGCCGATTACTGAAGTTGCCGCAACGAACTACCCGCAAACGGATGCGTTTTACCAAGTTGGACGGGATGTTTTTCAATTTGCCACGACGGTTGTTCCAGAACAGATGCGTGGGTTAATTGCGAGTGCGCAACTGACACCCAGTGATTTACAATACGTGATCTGTCATCAAGCTAATTTACGGATCATTGAAAAAATTGCGGCTAACTTGGCGTTACCAATGACGAAGTTTCCACATAATGTTGATCATTATGGTAATACGTCCTCAGCTGGGGTGGCAATGGCCTTAGCCAATGTTTTTGATACCTTAACTGGGCCAGTGTTGTTAACAGCATTTGGTGGCGGGCTAGCGTATGGCTCAGTCTTGATCAAGAAGTAGGGGTGTGCAGATGGAATTAAAAGATTTAGATCGATTAGTTGAGAAATACGCGCGACAGGGTTATCAGCAAATTCGCGTTAAAGCCGGCGACTTGGAGATTGAAGTGACAAAACCAGCGTTAGCTTCAGAAACGGTAACTCCCGTAGCCGCTACGCCTGCCAGCACAGTTGCGGAGACTGAAGATGAAGTCGTTACACTGCCGAGTCCGATGGTCGGGGTGGTCCACTTGGCACCAGATTTAAAGGTTGGTCAGTCACTGACAGCTGGTCAAGAACTAGGCCAGATTGAGAGTATGAAATTATTCAATCCATTAGTTAGTCCGACCGATGGGACGTTAACAGCAGTACTAGTTGCTGACGACGCCACTGTTGAGTACGAACAACCGTTATTTACAATGCGAAAGGATCGGTAGCTATGTTTCGCAAGCTGTTAATCGCGAATCGCGGTGAAATTGCCGTACGGATTATCAAAGCCTGTCAACAATTGAATATTCAGACGGTCGCCGTTTGCTCAACTGCTGATCGGCATGCGGGTTACACACAATTAGCGGATGAAGTGGTCTGTATCGGACCTGCAGCTGCCAGTGGATCGTATTTAAATGCCGAAGCGATTCTAATGGCTGCAATTAATACGCACGCCGATGCGATTCACCCGGGATATGGTTTTTTAGCTGAAAATGCGGATTTTGCCGCCATGTGTGCGGAATGTGGCATTGCCTGGATTGGCCCGCAGACTGAGCAAATTAAGTTGATGGGTGATAAGGCCCGCGCTAAGGATTTTGCACGGCAACAAGCCGTTCCGGTACTAGCAGGTCAATCATTACAGGGCTTAGCATGGCCGGATATTAAACACGCGGCCGCCAAGATCGGTTTTCCACTAGTTTTGAAAGCCAGTTATGGTGGCGGTGGCAAGGGTATTCGAGTGCTTACCAACGTTCATGAACTCCATCAACAATTGCGGGCTGCGCGTCAAGAAGCTGCTGCGTCCTTTTTGAACGATGCGATGTATTTAGAGCAATTTCTGACAACTGCCCGCCACATTGAAGTTCAAGTCCTCGGTACGGGGACGAAATTATTCATTCTTGGTGATCGTGACTGTAGCCTCCAATTGCACAAGCAAAAGGTTCTCGAAGAAAGTTCGGCAAGTATTTTGACTGAGACACAACGCCGGACCTTATACGATCTGTCCCGGCAGTTATTAGCGGGTACACATTATCAAAGCTTGGGCACAATTGAATACTTATTTGCGGATGGTCAGTTCTATTTCATGGAAATGAATACGCGTTTACAGGTTGAACACGGGGTGACAGAATTAACCACCGGAATTGATATTGTGGCTGAACAAATCAAACAGGCGGCTGGCGTTACGGTTGATTTTCCAGAACATGTTGGCTTGCAGCCCAAGTGTACGGCGATTGAAGCTCGGTTGACCGCGACCTTACCGGTTAAGCAGACGCGGATTGAAACGCTGAGCTGGCCAGCCGATGTACGAGTGGATACGGATTATCATCAGGGCGATCGGCTAGTAACCATGTATGATGGTTTGATTGCCAAGTTGATGGTCACCGGTGCGAACCGTCAGCAAGCCGTGCGCAACTTACAACGGGCCTTAGCGCAAGTAACATTGACGGGACCCACGACGAACTTAACTTTTCTACAGCAAACGGTGGCCCGGCCGGCCTACATTCATGATCAGTACACGATTCACAGTCTAGCACGTTGGGAGGCGTCGAAATGAGTCATTATCCAGCTTCTGGGACCTGGCAAGCCTGCCCTAAGTGCGGTCGGCACGTCCACCAACGCCAATGGGGCACTTATCAGCAATGTCCTTATTGTCACTATTGGCAACGACTGACGACGGCGCAACGATTAGAACAACTCGTCGACGAAGGGTCGTTTCAGCCGTTGACGATGACTGAGCGGCCTGTCAATCAGCTGGGGTTCCCGGACTATATGAACAAACTGCGGCGGGCCCAACGCCAGACCGGATTAAACGAGGCTGTTGTCTGTGGAACGGCCTTGATTGAGCAACAACCCTGTATCTTAGCAGTGATGGATAGTCATTTTATGATGGGGACGTTAAACACGGCGGTCACACGTCGCTTATTGCATGCTAGTGAACAAGCGCGGGCCCAACGGTTACCACTGATCATTGTGACCGCCTCAGGTGGTGCTCGGATGCAAGAAGGTGTTTATGCCTTGGTCGGAATGAATTTGATTCTGGCAGAATTAGCACGGTTAGCAGCAACGCCGTTACCCTTGATCACAGTGCTGACAGATCCCACTATGGGGGGCGTATCGGCGAGTTTTGCGTTTAAGGGTGACCTGATTATCGCAGAAGCGGGTGCTAAGATTGGCTTTGCCGGAGCCCGGGTCATCCAACAAACTTTGCCTGTCAAGCTGCCGGCGGATTTTCAAACGGCGGATCAGCTGTTTAAAAATGGTATGGTGGATGCAGTTGTTGAACGACCTCAATTGCGGTCAACGCTAGGACAAGCATTAGTGAATTATGGAATTGGGAGGTCAGCCCATGGATAAACGATTACAGCGATTACGGGCGGCTGATCGGATCAGTGCGCCGACTATCATTCAAGCGTTATTGCCGACAATGACGCAACAACGGGGTGACCGCTTATTAGGTCAGGATGCGGCTTTAACGGCGGGCTTTGGGCGCACTGCCACTGGTCGCCAATTAGCTGTTCTGGGCGTTGACCGGGGTGTTGATATTGCGAGCCGGCGTCGAAAAAACGGGGGAGCATTAACTGTTCCCGGCTATCGCACGGCGTTAAGAGTCGTAACCCATGCGGCTAAATTTGGGTGGCCGGTCGTTAGCTTAATCAATATGCCAGGTGCTGATGCGAGCCCCCAATCGGAACGCTATGGTCAGAGTCAGGCCATTGCGGACTTGATTGCGGCGACTGGTCAGCTGACCGTACCGAACGTTGTTGTATTTCTCGGTGAGGGCCATAGCGGTGGGGCGTTAGCCTTTGCCAACGCCAACCGCATTATCATGCTAGATGATGCACTTTTCAACGTTGCTTCTCCCGAGGCAGTCACCGCGATTTTACATGGGCAACAGACCAGCAGTGACGCCATCGATTTATTACCAATGACAGCTAGCGCTTTGCAGTCGCGCGGCTTAGTTGACCTGGTTATTGACCATCAGGATCAGACATTAGTCGCTGCGATCAACCAGGCGATTGAGACCCAACTTGCCGCACTAGAAGCATTGCCGGCACCGGATCTAATTGAACAGCGCGAAGCAAAGTTTCAACACTTTTTACAATCTTGGCCGGTCAATTAAAAATAATCATCAAAAAATGGGCTTCTCAGAATTTTTATTCTGAAGAAACCCATTTTTTAATAGTTGCTTAGTACTGATTAGTCGTGGTTTGATCTTGAGTCGTGGTCTGGTCCTGCGTCGTTGTATCTTGTGTCGTACTAGTGCCATAAGTAGTGGTATCACTAGACGTTGTGGTACTTGATGAACTTGAACTGGAACTTGAGCTACCCGTTGTAATTGAAGCTGTCTCAGAGAAGACTGACTCTGTTAAATTACTGTTTGAGAGTCCCAGCGCTTTACGGATGCGCTTCGAATTCTTGTAACGTTCTGACGAAGAGGCAACTTGATAAGAGAGCCCATCGATCGTCGCGTCAGTACCTTGAACGGTATATGATTTGGCATGGTGAGACGCATTCTTGTACTTCGTATCGAGTGCGACCATGTCATTCCAAGTTAAGTCGGTGCGCATGTTCTTAGCGAGTTTTTTCGTAATCTTTTCAATATTGGCAATTGACCCAAGTGAGTTAGACTGACTAACCATGGCCATAATAACCTGCTGTTGCCGTTTTTGACGACCATAATCACCCTGAGGATCGTCATAACGCATCCGTGAGTAATCAAGTGCCGCTGCACCATTAAGTTTGATCTTAACGCCTTTCTTAACGTTGGCATTACCGTATTTGAAAGTCAGCTTAGGTGTCACGGTCACGCCGCCCATCGCGTTGATGATCTGTTTTAAACCACCCATGTTCAGTAAGACGTAGAAGTCAATTGGAACATCCAGTAACTTCTCTACTGACTTGACGGCACCACTTGCGCCCCCAATGGTGTAGGCTGCGTTAATTTTTTGTGATTGCCCATCGATCATCACTTGCGTATCCCGTGGAATACTAGTGAGCGTCATACTTTCTTTTTTAGGATTGATTGTCGCAACAATCATGGTATCAGTCCGGGCTGAGAAGTCCTTGCCGCGACCTAGTGCACCAGTATCAGTTCCCAACAGTAGAATCGAGAATGGCTTGCCCTTCTTAATAACGGCATCAACATTCCGAAGCTTGGTCGAGCCGGTCGACTGGTAGGTCGTATTCATCGTATCCTTAGCGGCATTCCAGGTCTTGTAGCCCCACCAGCCACCCGTAACGATCAACAGGACAACGACGATTAGTAAAGTAATTAACCAAGGACGTTTTTTGTGTGGTTTCAAATGTGGGTTACGCTGTTGCTGTTCACGATAGCGGCGTTGGCGTGGTCCCATTTCATTATCATTGTTATTTTCTGACATATTCGTTCCTCATCACTTTAGATTTTTCCCTCAATAGTCATTTTATGACGTTTAGCAAATCATTGGTCCTTAAAGTTAGTAATTTAAAAAGATTTTAATAATCAAAAAATTACTGGCATCAGTAGTAACACAATTATAGAACACTATAAGTAATATTGTGACCGGCGTCAAACGTTTCCATCTATAAATTACGGTACAAGCCATCATAAAACAGTGGTATACTTGAATAATTCTCATTGAATTATTATTTTACATAGCTTGATAGCGATATTCAATGATGAGCAATGTGTTAAGAGGGGAAGACTGAGCGTGCAAATTTTACAGACATTCGTGCAGAGTATTCAAGGTGTCATGACGATCATCGTGATGATTGCAGTTGGTTACTTGTTGGCACGCTGGGGCTGGTTTAATGAAAGTGCGACTAAGCTGATTGCCCGATTGGTCACTCAAATTGCGCTACCAGCCTATATGATTGCAACGATCACAAAGCAGTTTACAGCGCATAAATTATTATCAACGTTGCCAGGATTACGTTTTCCAGTTCTTAATATGGCTATTTTGTTTGGCATTTCGTTCGGGGTGATGCGAGCCTTAAATATTAAAAAGAGTCATCGCGGCTTATTTGCCTCCATGTTTTTGAACTCCAATACGGTGTTTATTGGGCTACCGGTTAATCAAGCCTTGTTTGGGAACAGCGCATTGCCATACGTGTTAGTTTATTACATGGCCAATACCACCATTTTCTGGACGCTGGGCGTTTATTTGATTCAACGTGACGGTACTGGCACCGCTAAGTTTGACTTGAAGCAGACACTGACCAAGATCTTCTCACCGCCATTACTAGGATTTATGATTGGTGTCTTGCTTGTTCTAGGAAACATTCACGTTCCAAAATTCTTGATGGATGATTTCTCATATATCGGCGGTCTAACGATTCCGCTGTCCATGATCTTTATTGGGATTTCAATGGCCAACGCCGGGTTAAGCAGCATGCGCTTCGACCGGGATAGCTTGGGAATTTTACTTGGGCGTTTTATCCTTGCGCCGGTACTGATGACGCTGATGCTTATTCCAATGTCGATTCCATTGGAGATGAAGCAAGTCTTCATTCTGCAGTCCGCGATGCCCGTCATGACGAACGCACCAGTTGTCTCCAAACTGTACGGGGCGGATGCCGATTATGCCGCGGTCATGGTGACAGAAACGACACTATTGAGCCTAATCGTTATTCCGATTTTGATGGTGATCGTTCAAGCCAACTTTATTCGTTAATTATTGTGTGACTTAAAATTAAAAGTACCCGAATGCGTGCCACTAGTGACAGGCGTTGCGGGTGCTTTTTTGCTGGTTGTTAATGATGAAAACTCAATTTAGTTCGGTCAACAAGGTTTGACCAATTAGATACTTTCTGCTCAGGGCCGTCCCAACACGTCTCGCTGGTAGTTTTTGATGACAAGCTGATGAGTGCGTGCTGGATGATGGTTGAGGCGGCAAGATGCCATTGAATGGTTCAAGCCTGATGAAAATTGTTTTCAAAGGCAATTAAAAATTGAAAAAAATAACGCCTGATTCCGCGTTAAACGGCGTTTTCCCGTGGATAAAAGCGAGGTAGTATACTGAGCTGATTTGAAAGTCACGTGAAAATGGTGCTATACTGAGAACCGTTGCGTATTAAATTTTGATTAAGAAGGAAGCGAACGTTTCGTGAAGAAAGCATATCTTTACATTGCAATTTCGACCTTAATGTTTAGTTCGATGGAAATTGCGCTAAAGATGGCCGGCAGTGCCTTTAACCCAATCCAATTGAATCTAATTCGATTTTTTATTGGGGCAATTGTGTTACTGCCATTTGCATTGCGGGCATTAAAGCAAACCGGACGAAAGTTAGTGAGTGCTGACTGGCGGCTATTTGCTTTAACCGGGCTAGTGTGTGTCATTGTCAGTATGTCGCTTTACCAACTCGCGATTACGGTCGATCAAGCTTCGACTGTGGCCGTATTGTTTAGTTGTAATCCGGTATTTGCGCTATTATTCTCCTATTTAATTCTGCGAGAACGGTTGGGTCGAGCTAACTTGATCTCCGTCGTGATTTCTGTGATTGGGTTGTTGATCATTGTTAATCCGGCCCATTTGACGAATGGGCTCGGGCTGCTATTAGCCATCGGGTCTGCCGTGACTTTTGGGCTGTACAGTATCATCTCGCGTTATGGGTCTGTTAAACGGGGCTTGAATGGGCTGACGATGACTTGTTTTACTTTCTTTGCTGGTGCGTTTGAACTTCTAGTTTTAGCTTGGATTACTAAGATTCCGGCTGTCGCCAATGGGTTGACGGCCATCGGTTTGCGGCAATTTGCTGCCATTCCGGTTTTGGTGAATGTTAATCTCAACTATTTCTGGTTACTATTTTTTATCGGCGTTTGTGTTACTGGTGGGGGCTTCGCGTTTTATTTCTTGGCAATGGAACAAACCGATGTTTCAACGGCTTCCCTAGTATTCTTCATTAAGCCGGGGTTGGCGCCAATCTTAGCAGCGTTGATCCTCCATGAACAAATTTTGTGGACGACAGTGGTCGGAATTGTTGTGATTTTGATTGGTTCCGTCGTGACCTTTGTCGGTAATCGGTTCCGTGAACGGGATACGATGGGTGCGATTGAGCAGCCAACAGCGGCCGCCACTGATGATGAACATGTCATCAAAGCCGCACACGCCGTTTCAAATCAAGAAAATTAATTAATCGTGGACGGTCAGGGTGATATTAATCAGCTTGACCGTTTTTTTGTGGCAAGCGCGTTATCGCACGTAACAGCTGGTTGTGACTTTGAAAAATGAACCAAATCGATTATCATAGGAAGTATTGAAGATAGTAGGTGGGAAAGAGAATGACAGAACTAGTATTGGTTCGCCATGGTGAGAGTACGGCCAATCGGGATAATACGTATACCGGTTGGAGTGACGTCCCGCTAACAGCAGTGGGTATTGCACAGGCTCATCAAGCTGGCAAGCGATTACGAGCTACGGGACTGCAGTTTGGCGCTGTACATACCTCAGTCCTAAAACGGGCTATCGTTACCGCGAATATTATGTTAAGTGAAATTGATCAGTTATGGCTGCCTGAGTATAAGACGTGGCGGTTAAATGAACGACATTACGGTGCCTTACGTGGTCAAAATAAGGATGTGACTCGTCAAGAGTACGGTAAGGCGCAAGTTCAACAGTGGCGGCGGAGCTTTTATACGGTGCCGCCGTTGTTGACACCAGCTGAACTAGACCATGATCGACGTTACACCAAGTACGGTGCCGCCGTCGAACCGCGGGGAGAAAGCTTGAAGATGGCTTACGACCGCATCATGCCTTATTGGATCGATGAGATTGCACCGCGGTTGTTAGACGGCCAAAACCAACTCGTGGTGGCGCATGGTAGTACGTTGCGTGCGATGATCAAATATTTAGAGCATATTAGTGATACTGGGATTGATGGTGTCGAAGTTGCTAACGGAGTGCCAATTTGTTATCACCTTGATCGGCAACTGCACGTTATCGGTAAAGAAGAGTATTAAATTTAGTAATAGTTCTCCTAAGCGGTACTTTTATTTAAAGTAAGTGCTAATCTGGACTGCTTTTTTAGACCATTATCAGATTAATCGAGCCTGAGTTAAGAGCTTCAGCAGACGCTGAAGCTCTTTTTTTAGTTAAAGTGTTAAATAAATTCCCAGTATAAGTAATTATAATCATTGATAATAATTGCCGACGAGTGCTCAAAAAATGATACAGGCTTAAAAAGTTGATATAACAGTGCTTTCACAACTGCTTGAGTTAATATAAATATTTTTAATGTAATAAAATCCTTCAGTTTTCATAAATAAATATAATATATAACTTGTAATAGAATGGTGAACGCTGTAACATATCAGTTGGACAAAGTTGCGATTTGGCGCGCTTGACAGCCAAAAATCTGATCAGAAAGCCGGGTAACGTTATGATGAAACATAAAAATTTATTATTATTAATTATAATGAGCTTGGGTTTCTGCGGGATGCTGTTGATGTTTGCGCCACAAATCAGTACGCTGATCAACCCGAATGCGTCGCGAGTTGAAGCGGATAAGGCTAGTGGTCACGATACGATGCATGATCAGGTCTACTACAATGATCAGATGGATAACTATCAATATGATTATATAAATAACGGGACTAAGGTTTTGAACTATAAGGCCCGTTTTAAGAGTCGGGTCATCACGTATCGGATCACGAGTGACAGCAAGGTGTATCGAGCGATTTGGCTACGAGCCGTGGAACGTTGGAATAACACTAACGCGGTGAGGTTAGTTGAGGCTAAGGACCAAGCGAAAGCCCAGATTACGTTGGGCGAGAGTGAAGACGAGACGGAGACGACCGGATCGGAAATCGGCCGGACTTGGCGGACGTACTATCAAAGTGGTTCGCAAGGAACAACTTGGATGGATTCGGCGAAGTGTGTGATTTACACGAATCGCTTTCCAGCCAGCAATCATTCGGTAGAATATAAGCTGTCCGTTGCGACCCATGAATTGGGACATGCACTGGGACTAGAGCATGAGAACAATAAGAGTGCGGTGATGTATTACCAGTCGCATCGAGCAGCACATATCACGACTCGTGAGATTAGTACGCTTAAGCAGATGTATAAATAATTATAATAGTGATTGCTATAAGTAAACGTAATAATAAAAAAATCGACTAAACTCACGCGAGTTTGGTCGATTTTTTTATTGTTTGTTGTTAGTAGTTCCTTGAGCGGTAGTTAAGTCTAATGCAGTCCAAAAAGCACCATCACGCTAAAGCAGTGATGGTGCTTAATTTAGATGGCCCATTAAACTTAATTAGGCTAATGCACCCATTGGATCCCAAGGTGCTAAAACAGTTGGTTCTTCGGCTTGGGCTGCCTTTAAGTCATCGGACAAGAATTCCTTGTTAACAACAACTTGGTAGCAGTATTCGTCCATCCAAGCATCGCTCATGACGAAGAAGCCCTTAGTCCCAACTTTGTCGCCCCAGCTATTTTCAACCTTCCACTTAGTTGGTTGGCCGTCAACGAGGTCGACACCGGTGATAACCATGGCGTGGGTCATCAGACTTTCGCCGTAATCAAGACGTTCAGCCTTCGACATTGAAAGGTCAACGTCGAATAATTCATCTTTACTGTAGACATCGGTAGCCATGACCCCTTTTTGGCGGTCGGAGGATTGACCAACATCACAACCAAACCAGACACTTTGGCCAGCTTGTAATTGCTTGATGGCCAATTGCTTGAAGTCGGCCATAGACACGTTCAAATGTTTGACTTCACGGCCACCTAAGACGTTACCTAACATTTCAATCGTGTAGGTATGGTTATAAGGCTTGTCGTCGGTTGGGGCGTTGATGATTGAAACGTAATCGTCCAAATTCCAGCCAACGTACTTTTCGAAGAAGCTTTGTGGCGTCAAGTTTTGGTCGATGTGGTATTGTTTCTTATCATCACGATATTCCCAGTCAAAATGTGAAACGGGTTCGCCAAAGGCATAGGCTAACATGCGATAGACTTCGTTTAACATTTTTTTCTTTGCGTTCTTGAATCGCGTCGTCACTAGTTCCGGCAGCCACTAGTTCACGTAATTCAACGGCATCTTTACGTAACTTTAAGTTAAGTGTGCTGTTGATTTCAGCCGATTTTGAACTGTTGTAAGTTTCAGGCATGACACTCTTAGGCACGATACCGTACTTCTGAATAATGGCAACGAGCATATCCCATTGGCCACCATCTTGTTGTGGCGTGGTCATCAACCAAGCAACTTTACGGCTGCTAGTTGCTTGGTCAGCGGTTGCCAACACGTTTTCATAGAAATAGTTCGCTTTTTCGAACTTATCCCAGAAAAAGGTGTAGTTTTGTGATAGTTCGAAATGTTTCAAGTTGAATTTTTCAGCTAATGAATGCCGCATCGTGTTTAAAGCGGCGAACATCCAGCAACGACCACTTTGCTTTTGGTTCGCAACGTCACCTGTATCCAAATCAATGGAAAATACTGGTGTGGTTTGGCTCATGGCCTGAATATCTTGACTGCTTGCTAAGATACCGTTCTTAGTGACACTACGTTCGATGACTTTTGCTTCGGGACGTTGGTCCAAGTCGGCTTGAAAGTTAGCAATTTGGTTCATACTGATTGCTTTACTCAAAAGATCACTCTCCTTTAATCTAATTCTAATTGTATCGGTTTATGACGGGTGGGGCAAGCGGGGAGTCGCACAAAACTATGGTCGTGCTTCGATAACCTCGGGACCATTGGCATGACCGACAATGACAGTGTTGACCATGTCTAAGAACAGGCCGTGTTCAACCACACCAACCATGTGAATTAAATCTTCGGCTAAAGCGTGGGGATCCGTGATTGGGTCGATGTGTAAATCGATGATAATATTATTAGAATCGGTCCGGACGAGTTCATCGTTGACTTTACGGAATACTGGGTTATAGCCCCGGGCAGCCATTTTTTCAAAGACATGTTGGCTGCCGTAAGGAATCACTTCAACGGGTAAGCCAAAGGCACCTAATTGATGGACCATTTTGCTTTCATCAACAATCCACATGACTTTATCAGAATTGATGGCAACGATTTTTTCGAAGAGTAAGGCGGCGCCACCACCCTTAACGCCTTGGAAATCATCGGCGATTTCGTCGGCACCGTCGATCGTTAAGTCGAGATGGTCGACTTCGTCAACGGATTTCATCGGGATACCGAGCGCCTTAGCTTGGGCAGCGGTTCGGTCGGAGGTTGAGACGCCGACAATGTTTAAATGTTCATTTTTGACCCGTTCACCCAGAGCATCAACCATGAATTTAACGGTTGAGCCGGTTCCGAGGCCGACCTGCATGCCGTCTTGAATGTATTCAACGGCTTTTTGACCAACAAGTTGTTTTAACTGATCCTGATTCATAATATGAATTACTCCTTTGATTGAGAACTAGTGACTAATACGTCGGCAGCTTCAGGGTGCCGATCAAAGTAAGCCTTAGCGTAGGTACACAGTGGCTGAATACGTTTGTGTTCAACTCGAGCGGCGTCAATAACGGCTTTGGTTAATTGGCCGGCAATGCCCTGATGACCAAAATCGTCACGAACAAAGGTATGTTCAATGACCCAGGTCTGATCATTATTGATGGCGGGGAAGGTAATTTCACCAGCCAACTTGCCGTGATCGTCATTAAAATAAAAGCGGTGTGCTTCACGCGTGAATTCCATTGATTTCACCACCTTGTAAAGGGTTTTATATCTACCGTAATTAAACCGGTAATTGCCCGTTTTGTCAACGAAACTTCTATAATAAAAGTATGGTAAAATGTGAACACTAAATTAATGTTGAGAAAGTAGGAATTTGAAATGGCACGGGGATTTGAAATTGTAAGTCAATACGCGCAGGCGGGGTTACATGTACCTTACCGCACCACCAAGCAAGCAGCTGGCTATGACTTCGAAGCGGCGGAAGATTTTACGTTACCGTCAATTTGGAAAATGAACTTTATCAAAGTACTTTGGCAAATACATCATGGTGAAACGAGTTCTGCAGCCGATTTGGATGCGGCGGCTAAAGTCCTTAAACCATGGCTTGTTCCAACGGGTATTAAGGCATTTATGAATGAAGGTGAATACTTACTATTAGCCAATCGTTCCAGCAACCCCTTGAAGCGTAACTTGATTCTACCGAATGGGATTGGCGTCATTGACGCTGACTACTATAACAATCCCAAGAACGAAGGTGCGATTTTCGTCCAATTAATCAACATGGGGATTCGCGACGTTCACATTAAAAAGGGTGAACGCATTGCCCAAGGGATTTTTACCCCTTATCTGACTGTTACGGATGAAACGAATGTGACAACGACACGTTCTGGGGGCTTCGGTTCGACCAATAAATAGGAAATAATAAAAAATCGGTAAAGCCAAGGTGATTTAAAGGCTTTAATGATTAATAATGGTAAAATAAACTTATGATTGTGAATACCCATAGCATGAAAATGACGATCCAGTTAATTGAGTTTGATTGATTATTTAAGTCTGCATCGTACTGGCTGGTTGTTTAGTAAGAATCATGGTTAAAAGGTGCCAATTAGATAGATTTCTGTTCGTCTGCAATGACTATCCTATTCCGACCTCCGGGAAGCCGCTCGAATGGCAAATAAACGGCCGCTTAACTTGGTACAATTGGTTGCTGACTACTTTGATACGAAAACTTTGAGCGAAACATCAGAATGTATTCTCTACTTTGTCGAAACGTTCAATGTATTATGACTGGTAACTCAGAAATAGTAAGTCATCACAATATCATTTTCGGCCTGACAGTTGATTGAGAAAATTACCGTTTATGAAAAACAACGACCAATTCATCAAAAGTTGAGTACATCTTCATCAGCTATTCGAATACCATCCCGACTGGAAGGTGTTTCTGACAATGCCCAGTACTGCAAGAGTGTGAAGTCTCAGTCTGACCCGAACACGTTTCACCAATATGGCATAAAAGCGTGAAAGGCCAGTATTTAAGACGTGGGCTTCGGCTCAAATCTGTGCCCACCGCGTTCCGGCAATTGGCAGAAATGCCTGGAGGTCGGTGTAGGACGAATTAACTAAGCAAGTTTACGCTAACCCGGACTGTTTCCAGCGGGCCTAAGCTGGCTGCTTTTAAATTTAAAAAAACGGCACGTTTTAATCATGACTCATGACAGTGTGACGCGGATGAAGTAATTATTTTAGAAATTCCAATACCCAACATTAAATTGATATGTTGGCGGAGAAATGGAGACGTGTGTACGTGGCAAAAGCAAAAACTCAGTTTGTTTGTTCTAACTGTGGTTATTCAACACCGCGATATTTAGGACGGTGTCCGAACTGTGGTGAATGGAATACACTAACTGAAGAACATTTTGATACAAAACCGGACCGCAAGTCGCGGGTGAGCTTTGCGGGTAAGTCGGCTAAGCCACAACGACTCAAAGAAGTGTCGCTGACTAAGACACCGCGTGTCAAGACTAAGCTGAAAGAGTTCAACCGGGTCTTAGGTGGCGGTGTTGTGCCAGGTTCACTAGTTTTGATCGGTGGTGATCCAGGTATTGGTAAGTCAACGTTACTACTGCAAGTTTCGGGGCAATTGGCCGAGACGGGTGGTTCCGTACTATACGTGACTGGTGAAGAAAGTGCCTCCCAAGTGAAGATGCGGGCGGACCGGCTGGCTGTTAGCAGTGAAGACTTTTATCTTTATCCTGAGACTGATATGTCGAATATTCGTTCAACGATTGAATCGACGCATCCAGAATTTGTGGTCATTGATTCGGTACAAACGATGCAAGAACCTGATATGGACTCTGCGATTGGTTCAGTATCACAAATCCGTGAAATTACGGCTGAACTACTGCAAATTGCGAAGACTAACGGCATTACCATTTTTATTGTGGGCCATGTGACTAAGGGTGGTGCCATTGCGGGGCCTAAGATCTTAGAACATATGGTTGATACCGTTTTGTACTTTGAAGGTGATTTACATCATACGTACCGCATTTTACGGGCAGTCAAGAATCGATTCGGGTCAACGAATGAACTGGGAATATTTGAGATGCGGACGGGCGGTTTGTATGAAGTGGCCAATCCGTCAGAGATCTTCTTGGAAGAACGTCTGAAGGATGCTACGGGTTCCGCCATCGTTGTTTCAATGGAAGGAACACGACCAATCTTAGTAGAAGTTCAAGCGCTGGTAACGCCAACGGTCTTTGGTAATGCGAAGCGGACCGCAAGTGGCTTGGATCATAATCGAGTCTCCTTGATTATGGCAGTGTTGGAAAAACGGGCGAGTCTAATGCTTCAGAACCAGGACGCGTATTTGAAAGCGGCCGGTGGCGTTAAGTTAGATGAACCGGCGATTGACTTAGCTATTGCGGTCAGTGTGGCTTCTAGTTATCGTGACCAGCAGACTCGTCCGAGTGACTGTTTTGTTGGTGAAGTCGGTTTGACTGGTGAGATTCGGCGGGTCAACCGGATTGAATCACGAGTTGGTGAGGCGGCTAAGCTAGGTTTTAAACGTATCTTTATTCCTAAGAATAATCTGCAAGGTTGGGATATCCCAACTGGAATCGAAGTAATTGGAGTTGCCACGCTAAAAGAAGCGCTCCAATTAGCATTACAACAACCAAATTATTAAAAAGGGGCTGATGCCATGAAGAAGTTAACGGTGCGACTAGTATTTATTGTCGTCGGGGGTACGTTAGGACTAACTTACCTGCCGTTCTTGTGGACGACAATTTTGTCGCAACCAAATGTGTTATTGAATAACGTTTTTACCAACTTTTTGTTGGGGGCGCTGATTCTATGGGTTTTGTCATTGTTCTTAGCCAATGCCGCTGTACGACTGGTGGATCGAGTCGAAAAGAACTTATCCAAGCAAAATCCAATGACACTTTTATTTGGCAGTATCGGATTTATTATTGGGTTATTGATCGCGGTTCTGATTTCGCAATTATTTAATCGTAGTCCATTATTCCTATTGAACACGGTCGTCCCAATTATTTTGATGTTGTTTTTTGGTTACATTGGTGCGCGAGTCGGGACTACCCGGATCGACGAGTGGCGGAAAGTTTTCAACTTCCGCCGTCGTGAAAAGGAAACAAGTCCGGAGATTACTGATGCTCAGCCAGATCAGAACTATCATCATTATAAGATTCTAGATACCAACATCTTGATTGACGGCCGGATTTACGACATTGTCAAGACTGGTTTCTTAGAAGGAACACTGTTAGTACCGAACTTCGTCTTGTATGAATTACAGTACATTGCGGATTCAGCTGATAGTATTAAACGTGTGCGGGGTCGTCGCGGGCTAGATATTTTAAATAAGCTACAAAATGAAAATATTATCCCGGTTGAAATGTACGAGGGCGATTTTGAGGATATTCCAGAAGTTGATAGTAAACTCATTCAATTGGCTAAAAAAGTCAACGGTGTGATCGTGACGAATGACTACAACTTGAATAAGGTGATTGAGTTCCAAAACGTACAAGTCCTCAATATTAATCAGTTGGCTAAGTCGTTGAAACCACGGGTTATTCCTGGTGAAGAGATGAATGTCATGGTCGTCAAAAATGGTAGCGAACGCCAACAAGGGGTCGGTTACTTGGACGATGGGACGATGGTTGTCGTCGAAGATGGGAAGTTTTACATCAATGAAAAGGTGGATGTCGTTGTAACGAGCGCCTTACAAACGGATGCTGGTCGAATGATTTTTGCCCGTTTAGCACACGCTAATCGCGGAATCCCGGATCATGCGGATGGAAATAATAAGCACAACAATAATCATAGTAATAATCGAAATAATAATCGCGATAATCGGCACTAGGTTAAGCGATTCAACGGTAGCAACTCAGTTGATGGGGGCTACCGTTTTTTTGTTCAATGATGACTAATCCAGGACGTCGTAAGGGAGGCGGCCGAATCGCAACAAAATAGGAGGGTTAATGCTCATTATCAATAAATTGGGATGTTGTTAGTGTACGATTAGGGCCTGTTTCGATATTTTTACAATGGGTTCAGTCTGAAACCTTAATTTTTAGCGGTAAACATGGTAAACTGGAAAAGCAAGTGAAAGTCGGAATATTCTGGTCGATAGAAAGGTTCCGGCGTAACATTTAAGATGAAAAAATACGAAAGAGGCGTTAATCACATTGGCAAAGAGCAAGATTCGTGTGCGTTACGCACCAAGTCCAACTGGCCATTTACACATTGGTAATGCTCGGACTGCATTGTTTAACTATTTATTTGCCCGGCATAATAAGGGAAAGTTCATTCTTCGGATTGAAGACACCGATTTAAAGCGGAATGTTAAAGACGGTGAAAAGAGTCAGATGGACAATTTGACGTGGTTAGGGATTGATTGGGACGAAGGTCCGGATAAGGGTGGCGACTTTGGCCCTTACCGTCAATCAGAACGGAAATCAATCTATGACCCGTTGATTCAACAATTAATTGATGAAGGTAAAGCTTACGAATCTTACATGACGGAAGACGAATTGTCGGCACAACGTGAAGCTCAAAAAGCGCGTAAGGAAATGCCACACTACGTCTACGAATTTGCTGGCATGACGGAAGACGAAAAACAGGCGAAGATCGCGGCTGCTAAGGCGGCTGGTATCCAACCCGTTATTCGCTTCCACGTCCCAGAAAATACGACCTATGCTTGGGATGACATGGTTAAAGGTAAAGTTTCGTTTGAATCCAAGACGGTTGGTGGCGACTTTGTCATCAAGAAGCGTGACGGGATGCCAACGTACAACTTTGCGGTGGTTGTTGATGACCATATGATGGAAATTAGCCACGTCTTCCGTGGTGATGACCACGTTGCCAACACGCCTAAGCAATTGATGATTTATGAAGCCTTTGGTTGGCAACCACCGAAGTTTGGCCACATGAGCTTAATTATCAATACCGAAACCGGTAAGAAGTTAAGCAAGCGTGACGAAACCGTATTGCAATTTATCGAACAATACCGTGAATTGGGTTACTTACCAGAAGCAATGCTTAACTTCATCATCCTACTAGGATGGTCACCAGTTGGCGAAAGTGAATTGTTCAGTAAGCGCGAATTCATCAAAATGTATGATGAAAAGCGGTTGAGCAAGTCACCAGCAGCTTTTGATGGCAAGAAGTTGGAATGGGTGAACAACCAGTACATTAAGAAGGCTGACGAAAATGAAGTCTTTGCAATGTCAATTCGCCAATTGATCAAGGCTGGCCGGTTACCACAACGCCCAGATATGAGCCAGATTGAATGGACACGGACGTTGGTTTCATTATTTAAGAACCAGATGAGCTATACTGGTCAAATCGTTGATTTAGCAGATCTCTTCTTCAATGGTCCGGCTGATATCAATGATGAAGCTAAGGCCGAACTTGATAATGACACGGCACTCCCTGTCTTGAAGGAATTCCGGCAACGAATCGAAGATATTGACGTCTTCGAAGCAACCGCAATTCAAAAGACGATCAAGAGCATTCAAAAGGATACGAAGATCAAGGGCCGGGCATTATACATGCCGATCCGGATCGCCGTTTCTCACGAAATGCACGGGCCAGAATTACCAGAAACGATTGAATTATTAGGGCGTGAAACGACCAAGAAGCATCTCGATGCTATGATTGCGGAACTCGCCAAGTAATGAATGGATTATTAAAATATTAGTTGGTTGTCGTAAGTGGCGGTCGTCGTCAGCAAGACAACGCAATTAATACATCGTGCGGTCAGCAAGCTAGTCCCCGGGTGAGCGTTATCTCAGTATCGCGAAAGTTACCCAGTGGCGCGTGACTGCATATGAAAGTATCTTTTGTATGGTGGAGTTTCGGTTCCGCCGTGCGAGGGATGCTTTTTATTTGTGTTTCAAACATGGTAAACTATCATCAAAAGTAATGATTCAATTGAAAGGAGTTGTCGCCAATATGTTAAGTGTTTTTAATACGTTAACGCGTCAAAAAGAACCGTTTAAGCCTATCACCCCCGGAGTCGTGAAAATGTATGTCTGTGGGCCGACCGTTTATAACTATATTCATATCGGTAATGCGCGTTCTGCAATTGCCTTTGATACTATCCGACGGTATTTTGAATATTGCGGTTACCACGTTGACTATGTCTCCAACTTCACGGATGTGGATGATAAGCTGATCAAACGTGCCGCTGAAGATCACACCACGGTACCAGCAGTTGCTGACCGGTTTATTAAAGCTTTTATGGAAGATACGACTGCGGTCAATATTGAACCAGCGACGGTTCACCCGCGGGCCTCTGAGAATATCCCAGAAATCATTGCATTTGTACAAGCATTGATTGAAAAGGGCTATGCTTACGAATCAGCTGGCGACGTATATTACCGCGCACGGAAGTTTAAAAAGTATGGTCAGTTATCTGACCAGCGAATCGATGATTTAGAAGTGGGTGCCAGTCAGCATACTGCCGATGAAGAAACCGATCGTAAAGAAGATCCAATTGACTTTGCACTCTGGAAAGCAGCCAAGCCCGGTGAAATTTCATGGGAATCGCCATGGGGTGCGGGTCGGCCCGGCTGGCATATTGAATGCTCGGTCATGTCTACTAAGTACTTGGGCGATACGTTTGATATTCATGGTGGTGGTCAGGACCTTGAATTCCCACATCATGAAAATGAAATTGCCCAGAGTGAAGCGAAGACCGGCAAGACGTTTGCCAATTATTGGTTACACAACGGTTTTGTGACGGTTGGCGATGACAACGAAAAGATGAGTAAGTCATTAGGTAATTTTGTGACGGTTCACGATATTATTAAAACGGTTGATCCGCAAGTGCTACGGTTCTTCATGGCGACGACCCAGTACCGGCGACCGATTCAATATACGCAGGCCAACTTAGACGAAGCAGCTAATAACTTGGATAAGTTACGTAATGCTTATCGTAATCTCACGTTCCGGTTGCAAGATGCGACGAACGGGACGGATACTGCGGTGGCAGAACAGTTACAGACACTCATCACTAACTTTGGAACCGCAATGGATGACGATTTCAATGTTCAAAACGGGGTGGCTGCTGTGTATGAATTAGCTAAGTTAGCCAATGTCTATGCAGCCAAGGCAACGGTTCAAAAAGAGACGTTGATTGCCTTACAGAAGGCATTAGTGCAGTTGACTGGCGTCTTCGGCGTCACTTTTGAAACGGCTAATGCGACGCTGGCTGATGACGCGATTCAAGCACTGATCGATGAACGAGAAGCTGCTCGTAAAGCTAAGGATTTTGCTAAGGCCGACCAGATTCGTGATGATTTGAAAGTTCAGGGGATTATGTTAGAAGATACGCCTCAGGGTGTGCGGTTTAGAAAGGAATAATATGCAAGTTGATTATCAACAATTAAACGGGATTGCACTCGCGTACCTCGGTGACGCGGTGTATGAACCGTTTATTCGCCAACATTTGATTGAAAGTGGTTTTACTAAAGCCACTAAGTTGCACCACCACGCAACCCACTATGTTTCAGCCAAAGCGCAAGCGGCACTGATCGAACGGATGCAGGCCGAAGAAGTTTTAACGCCAACTGAAGTGGACGTTTTTAAGCGTGGACGGAATGCCAAGAGTCATACGTCGGCCAAACATACCGATGTCGTCACTTACCGGATCTCAACCGGTTTTGAAGCCGTTTTTGGGTATTTACAATTGACTCAGCAGGCGGACCGAATTGCAGAACTGGCACAGTGGTGTATTAAACAAGTTGATGAAGGGAGGGTTTCCAGTGTCAAATAACGAACAAGACCAAACAGCAGCTGACTTTGTAATCGGGCGGCACCCCGCCATGGCAGCAATCAAGAGTGATCAACAGATCAACAAAGTCTTTATTCAAAGCGGTCTACAGGCCGATGTACTGAATGACATTGCCAAGATTGCGAAGAAACGTAATTTGATCGTACAGTACGTGCCGAAACAAAAGTTAGACCGTTTAACCGACAACGCCAACCATCAGGGGGTAGCTGTGGGGGTGGCTGCTTTTGAATATGCCACCATTGATGATTTATTTGCTGTTGCTAAGGCTAAGAATGAAGCGCCATTTTTCTTGATCTTGGATAATATCGAAGATCCCCATAACTTAGGTTCGATTATGCGGACGGCCGATGCAGCTGGCGCCCATGGCATCATTATTCCGAAACGGCGCGCCGTGGGGTTAACCAGTACGGTTGCCAAGACGTCAACGGGGGCTATCGAACACGTGAAAGTTGCGCGGGTGACGAACTTGGTTCAAACGGTTAAACAATTGCAAGAAGCCGGTCTGTGGATCTTTGGGACTGATATGAACGGGACGGACTACCGACAGTGGGATGCTTCCGGTGCCGTTGGTTTGATTATTGGTAATGAAGGTAAGGGAATTTCACCATTACTTAAGAAGAGTGTGGACGAAATGTTGACCATTCCAATGATTGGTCATGTTCAAAGTTTGAATGCCAGTGTGGCGGCCAGCCTTCTGATTTATCAAGGCTACACGTCCCGGCATCCACTGGGAAAATAAGATGAAACAACAATTATTGATTGTCGATGCTTACAATATGATTGGCAACTGGCCAGAACTCAATCATTTAAAACAAACGGACCGGTTGCCGCAAGCTCGTGACGAGTTAATTAGCATGTTGACTGAGTATAAAAAAATTACGGGCCTTAATATTAGCCTGGTTTTTGATGCGATGTACGTTCCGGGTAATTCTAAGAGTTATCGCCAAGCTGATCTTGAGATTATTTGGACGAGTAAAGACCAGACCGCTGACAGTTATATCGAAAAGTACGCGGGTGAAAAGCAATCGAGAGTACTTCAAGTGACGGTTGCGACTAGTGACCAGGCAGAACAATGGGTAATCTTTTCGGAAGGTGCATTACGAGTACCAGCCTTGGAATTACGACACCGCGTCAAGACTGCGCTGAAAGATGTGCGTCATACTGCCGTGCGCACCCAGGATTTAGGTGCCGTTCGTAAATCACCCTGGAATGATGATCAATTATCGGCCTTGGATCAGTACCGCCAACAACTAGAACGCAATCACGTTAAACATCATCACAAGTAATTAGGTGGTTGCCGCGAGCGTGGGTTGTTTCTAAATCGTCATAATTAATATTTAAATTTTGCAAAAGATAACCAGTGGCAATTTAAGGCTCGAAAGCAGTTCTAGTATTAAAATATCTAGTAATCAAATGCCCCAGTTCAGCTGCTGTTCACTAGATGTTAGGATGGCTTGTCATAACAGTTTTGGTGTTATCGGAGTTTGCGCTGGCGATTGCATTAATCGGTTGGTTAGACAGCGCAGTGGCTTCTTGCAACTCCAGCGGACGCGCGTGCTCGTCGCCAACGGGCTTAAGTAGGTCGCACTTGTCTTTGGCGTTAGCAATATTTTGATATTACTAATAATTAGTGCGATATGGCACTATTAGGTTGATGAATAGGACTATCATAGTAGTTTTGATAGCCGCGTATAAGAGGATTTCTGTGAGTGCTGAGGTGGCTGAATTGAAACGTTCGTTCGCTTGTGACGGCACAATTAACCCGGTATATTAGCATTACAGATGCTCAGGGGTGCAGTTTCTGAAACTAGTCAGAAGCGAGGAATGTCACGTGAATGAACAGCAATTGATCCACTTAGCAGCAGATGGTGATGATGCAAGCATTAATGCATTAGCCCAGCAGTATGTGCCAGTTGTTTGGCGGTTGCGGCGGCAATACTATGTCCGGAACTTTGACGAGGATGATTGGCTTCAAGAAGGTCGAATTGCAGTTTATCGAGCGGCTAAAAAGTATCAACGGCTACGGCAATGTAGCTTTGGCACTTATTACCGGGTGCTATTGAGTAATCAGATTATTGATCATATTCGGCGGACACAAGCTCGCAAGCGTCGTCCGGAAGGGGATATCTTATCACTGGATGTTAATGATGAGGATATCTTATGCAATATTCAGACGCTAAGGGCCTCGACCCTTGATGTGGTTCATGTTCGTGAGCAGGTGCGGATTTTTCCAGCAATCTGTTCGGCATTTGAAGGATTGGTTTTTATGGATCTATTGGCAGGGCAATCGCCAGAACGGATTGCATTGAGTCGGCAAGTGGAAGTTGATCAAGTGGTCAACGCCACGGATCGATGCCGCAAGAAGATGCGTGACTTTTTACAAGACGCTGCCTGAAATTGACATTCGAAAAGTTCCATGCTAATGTTATACCTGATTTATTATGGAGGTTTTGTCGATGGCACAGAAAAAAGTTGCACTGGCATGTACCGTTTGTGGTTCGCGGAACTACACGATTGATGCTAACCCGAATCGAACTGACCGCTTAGAAGTTAAGAAATTTTGTAAATATTGTGGTAAACACACACTTCATCGTGAAACGCGGTAGGGGGATTAGACATGCGCTTATTTAAATTTTTTGGTCAAGTTGGACATGAAATGAAAAAAGTGACCTGGCCAACTTGGCGGGAAAATCGTCGTGATTCGTGGACAGTTGTCTCAACATCACTGTTCTTCGTGGCGTTTTTCGCTTTATTTGATTGGATTATCCAATTATTATTACAAATGTTAACAAGCTGGCATTAATGGCTTTTTGAACAAATTTTTGTTATAATAATGGCATTGAAAGAAAACTTCGTGCAAACGAGGTTTTTTTATTTTGCCAAAAGACATTTTAAAGGAGAATAATAATGGTCGAGTCTGTTGAGAAAAGATGGTATGTCTTACATACCTACGCTGGTTATGAAAATAAGGTTAGTTCTAACTTGGAATCCCGTATTCAATCTATGGGAATGGAAGACAATATTTTCCGGGTCGTTGTTCCCGAAGAAGAAGCTCATGAAGTCAAGAATGGGAAAGACAAAGTTGAAATGAAGAAGATCTTCCCCGGGTACGTTTTGGTTGAAATGGTCATGACGGACCAAGCTTGGTATATTGTTCGGAATACGCCAGGTGTTACTGGGTTCTTAGGATCACATGGGCAAGGTAGTAAACCAACGCCATTGTTGCCTGAAGAAGCGGAACAAATCTTGCATCAACTAGGCATGAGTGCTCGGCATACCGAATTGGACGTTGAAGTTGGCGAACAAGTTACCATCATCGATGGCGCTTTCTCTGGCCTTTCTGGTGAAATTACTGAAATTGACAACGAAAAGATGAAGCTCAAGGTTAATATCAATATGTTCGGTCGGGAAACAAGTACTGAATTGGACTTCGATCAAGTTGACCAGATTCGGTAATTAATTTAAGTAAGCTGGTGGACCATCTTGGCAGAAGTAATTTTAGTCATCATCGGCGCCTTAGTGCTCGGTATTTTGGGGCGTATCACCTTTAAATTTTGGCAATACGGGCGACCGCAGCATTTGCGGCAGTCGGTGTCGGCTAATTCAGCAGATGATAGCGCCGTGACGCTATTTATTCCAGGGTATGCGGGCAACCGGTTCTCTTTTGGTGGCATGCTCCAACGTTTTACGGCCGGGGGCATCGCCAATAAGTCATTAGTCGTAATGATTGATCGACATAATCATCCCCATGTGACTGGTGAGCTAGACGCTTACCGCCCAATGGTACAGTTGATTTTTGCCACGCCACGCGTTGCTGTACGGCAACAGGCGGCGGGCGTCTTGGCAGTTGTGCAGTATTTGATTGCGCATGAGCACGTTCAGACGATCAATTTAGTCGCTCATTCGATGGGTGGTGTGGTGCTCTTTCAATACTTGACGACAGCTGCCAAACTGGTCAATTTACCGGAAGTCCGCAAGGTTGTCACAATTGGTGCGCCGTTTAATGATAGTGAGGTCGGGCAGAATACGTATCCGATTGAAAACCACCCGTTGACGGCGACCGGACCAACTAAGACCACGCCCGTTTATAATTATTTTTTGCGAACGCTCCAACGATTGCCAAACACGATTTCGTATTTGAATATTGCGGGTAACATTGGCGATGCGGCGCAAAGTGATGGTGCTGTCGCTCTGAATAGTGCGTTGTCATTGCGCTTTTTACTGCGACCGACGCGTGACCAGTATCAAGAATTTGTGGTACATGGTAAGAATGCCCGCCATTCACGATTACATGAAAACTATGAAGTTGATCGCCAAATCGTCCAGTTTTTATATCCAGAAGCCACAAAAAAGGTTGCTGGTGAAAAATAGATATGCTACAATGATGTTTGTGCGTCACGTATGCACGTTTACGTGGGAGGAGCAAAAACTCAGCTCCATTTACCACATCACGGACTAAGGAGGAATGTCTCGTGGCTAAAAAAGTAGCTAACGTTGTTAAATTACAAATTCCTGCGGGCAAAGCAACACCTGCTCCGCCAGTTGGCCCAGCTTTAGGTCAAGCAGGTATCAATATCATGGGTTTCACAAAGGATTTCAATGCTCGTACTGCTGATCAAGCAGGTATGATCATCCCTGTTGTGATTACGGTGTACGAAGATCGTTCATTCGACTTCATCACTAAGACCCCACCTGCTGCCGTTCTATTGAAGAAAGCTGCCGGTGTTGAAAGTGGTTCCGGTGAACCTAACACGAAGAAGGTTGCAACTGTAACCAAAGATCAAGTTAAGCAAATCGCCGAAACTAAAATGCAAGATCTAAACGCAGCTGACGTTGAAGCAGCTATGCGCATGATCGAAGGTACTGCTCGGAGTATGGGATTCACCGTCGAAGGCTAATTCAGTACTGTTGAGTATGTCGGACACTTCATCAAAATGAATGTGTCAAGTGGGAGGAAATCTCCGTTTGAACCACATTTGCAAGGAGGAAAACACTTAGATGGCAAAGAAAAGTAAACAATACCAAGACGCCGCTAAGCTCGTTGATCGTGACAAAGCTTACGATGTAACTGAAGCGGTAGACTTGGTTAAAAAAATGGATTTCGCAAAGTTTGATGCAACTGTTGAAGTTGCCTTCAAATTAAACGTTGATACAAAGCAAGCCGACCAACAACTTCGTGGCGCGGTTGTCCTTCCTAATGGTACCGGTAAAGATCAAACCGTTATCGTTTTTGCTAAGGGTGACAAGGCTAAAGAAGCTGAAGAAGCCGGTGCTGACTTTGTTGGTGAAACTGATTTAGTTCAGAAGATCCAAGACGGTTGGTTAGACTTTGATGTCGCAATCGCTACCCCTGACATGATGGCCCAAGTTGGTCGTTTAGGTCGGGTTCTTGGACCTAAAGGCTTAATGCCTAACCCTAAGACTGGTACGGTTACGATGGACGTTGCTAAAGCCGTTAACGATTCAAAAGCTGGTAAGGTGACTTACCGGACTGACCGTGACGGTAACGTTCACGTTCCTGTTGGCAAGGTATCATTCGATACTGACAAGTTAGTTGGTAACTTCAAGACCATTGAAGACACCATCGTGAAAGCTCGTCCAGCCTCAGTACGTGGGACTTTCATCCAAAACTTAGTTGTTACTTCAACCTTTACCCCAGCGGTACGTGTTGATTTAGCATCATTTTAAGGATTAAATTCTGAAAACAATTGACCCCGTGGGTGATCTGTGATAGATTACTAGAGGTTAAGTAATATCTCTACCTAAGACTCAGGCGGCTTAACGGCCTTAATCTACCTGCCGAGGACATTGTTTTTTCTCTATGTCTTGGTGGACATAGGGATTTTTTTTATAAATCCCTGAACCAAAATTCTGGGAGGTGAATCTGTTGAGTAAAGAAACAATTGCTGTTAAAGCACAAGAAGTCGAAGAAGTTGCAGAACAATTGAAGAGCTCAGTATCAGCCATTGTTGTTGATTACCGTGGTTTGACTGTTGAACAAGTAACTGATTTACGTAAGCAATTACGTGAAGCCGGTGTTAAGATGCGCGTTATCAAGAACAAGATCATGGTGCGTGCCGCTGATAAGGCCGGATTTGAAGACTTAAAACCTGTATTTGCTGGTCCTACTGCCGTTGCCTTCTCTGAAGAAGACCCAGTTGCTCCTGCAAAGATCTTGGCTAACTTCGCGAAGACCGCTGATGCCCTTCAATTAAAGGGTGGCGTGATCGAAGGTAAAGTTGCTGATCTTGAAACTGTTCAAGAATACGCTACGATGCCATCACGTGAAGAATTATTGGCTACGATTGCCAACTTGTTACAAGCACCTGTTCGTAACGTTGCATACGCTGTTAAGGCGGTTGCTGAAAAAGGCGACGAAGACGCAGCTTAATTTGCTGTCAGTGTGTTAAAAAAACTAAAATATAAGTTCATATAAAATGGAGGAACAAAAAATGGCTTTTGATAAAGATGCTATTATCGACTCATTAAAAGAAGCTTCAATCTCAGATTTAAACGACTTAGTTAAGGCTATCGAAGAAGAATTCGATGTCTCAGCTTCAGCTCCTGTTGCTGTTGCCGGTGCTGCTGGTGGCGACGCTGCCGCTGCTAAGGATTCATACGATGTTGAATTAACTGAATCCGGTGACCAAAAGGTTAAGGCTATTAAGGCCGTTCGTGATATCACTGGTCTTGGCTTGAAAGATGCTAAGGGTCTTGTTGATAACGTACCTTCAATCATCAAAGAAGGCGTTTCAGAAGACGAAGCCAACGATATGAAAGCTAAGCTTGAAGAAGTTGGTGGTGTCGTTACCCTTAAGTAGTCAAATACTTAGAGTAACGTTATTAATCCGGAAACATCGTTGTAATGACGGTGTTTCCGGATTTTTTTGTGTTTTATTTACGACAGAATCAGGTACATCCCGATACGATTCCGGTACAAATTCTGGTACATAATTTTTTGTACCAGAATTTTCACAAACTTTGGTGTTCATCATCTGAATCTCCTAGTAGAGTAGGAGCCATGCCATTAAAGACATTAAGTGCACCACGAACATTTTCCCGAGTGTAGCTTTGAGTCATTTGCAAAGATGAGTGGCCTAACCAGTGCATGACATCAGTTGCAACTTGTCCATTGGTGAGTGCCATGGTAGCAAAGTAATGTCGGAATATGTGAGGGGTAATATGAATTCCAGTTGCTTCACCCACTTTATTTAAAACCTTATTTGCTTGCTGTACTCCCATTGGCATACCTGTCTTTTCATTTACAAATAAAAAACTTTCATCATTAATGTTTCTATGGGTCTTTGAATAAATATTTTGACTATAGGTGATGGCATAATGGCAAATATTGAGCATTTCACCACGTACATATATTGTGCGGTAGCTTGAGTTATTCTTTAAGTCACCGCCTTCTGGTTCTGCATTAGTACGCCCCTTCTTAAATTGTATTGCGCAAACTTCTTCGTCATTCCATTGCGAGAACTTAAAAGAACTGAATTGCAGTCCCATAAGCTCTTCACGTCGTTCTCCAAGCGTTAGCAGGGCTAACATGCAGTATTGGTACTTTGACAAGACACTAGGTGCTATGGTCATGAGTTGGTTATACTGTTTTTCAGTGATTGTTTTTGATGATGGTGATTTACCACCATCAATTGAAATACCACTCAACTTGTTTTTCACAATCACATCATTCCGGACAGCATCATTCATCAATATTTGCATTACAGAATTGGTTGTAATAATAGTGTTCTTGGCATAACCATCTTTGATCATTTGGTCGATAAAATTTTGATAACTTTGCCTAGTGATCTCATTGATTTTCTGATTACCGAAAACAGGCTTTAATTGATTGTTCCAGTAGTTTTTTTTCTGAGTAATGGTAGCTGGTCGCCAAAGTTTCAGGTCGATATTTCGCTTTAGAACTTTATCAAAATAAGCTTGAAGCGTAATTGTGTCTGAAATTGATGCGGTGATTTGCCCAGTTCCAAGTGTTACTTCGAATTTTTTTAATTCAATATCAGCATCTCGCCAAGTTATAAAACCAGATTTGCTCCAAGTTCGGTATTTATGATTAATATCGGTATAAGAGCGGCGAATTCCATATTTTTTTCCCTCGTTTTGTTTCATATTCGTAGATTCCAGGGTGACGTTTTAAAGGTTTCCATTGTCGTGGCATACTCATCATTCCTCCAATTAGAATTACTTGAACGTATGTTCTTTTGAGCTCAAAATATATACCCCAATAATGGGGTATAAGCGAGTGACGGGAATCGGACCCGCGACTACAGCTTGGAAGGCTGTCGTTTTACCACTAAACTACACTCGCGTGAAAGCCCGGTGAGGGGCTTGGAATTGTTATGGTCTTGCGTATTGGTTTCCACGACTAGCTTGCTGTGCACCATCTGCTTGAGCAGAACTTTGACTAATATATTGATAATTACCTGGATTAGTCACTTGGCTATAATATTTGTTTGAATTGGATACAAATACCATGCCGGAAGCGGCCACTGTCCATGAGCCATTAGTAGTGTATGCGGAATTCTGTTTTGTTGAGACAGAACTGGAGCTATTAGTCGTACTAGTTTCTGAATGTTTTTTAGGTGCTTCAGAAACGTATTTTTTGCTTGATTCAGAGCGACTAGAAGATTGATAAGCTTTGGCATCATTGCTACCATTATTGTAATTAATTTTAATGCCTTCAACCGAGTTAATTACAACCACTTCTTTGTTTAGCTGGTTATCTGAAGATTTAATGTCTACCAGCGAACCACGAGGAATTCGTTCATTTCCTTTATAGAGTGGAGTTGTTTCGTAGGAAACAGTATTCTTAGAGTTAGAATGCGTATTCCAGTAGTTTTCAACCAACTCTTCAGCATAGCGCATACCACCTTCTTGATTTGCACCAACATTTTGAGGCCTTGTGCCGGTTGTAAAATTATATTCCGATGTATATGATCCCGAGCCCAAAAGACTATCTGCAATTGAATGGCTTCTATTGTAAAGAAAACCGTGGTAAACACGATCTGTTAATCCATAATGAATAGCCACTTTAGGGTTGGTGCTTGGCCATGAAGGTGGATCTAAGGGCGTTCCTTGTCGACTACCTTTAGAAGCTTGGTACTCAGCATAGGTAAGCATAGCTTTGGCTACTGATGAGCGGCCTTGATTATCAGCTGAAAAAGCATATTTACCAGCTTTCATACTATCAAAGTTAGTAAGCTTGGCCTTGCCATTGTCCCAATAATAGTTTTGCGTTGGTCCGGCAGACTCTTTGTCTGTATATGAAACTAACTTAGTTAGAACTTGAGTGCTATTGTTAGTCGCCGTTTTAGCAGTGGATGAGCTTTCAGAACTAGCTTTAACTTTGCTTTCAGATAAAGAGGTTGCTTTTTTTCTTTTAGCAGCGACTAGGCTGCTTGAGTTTGAACTTAATTCGCTTGATTTGTTAGTGCTATTTCCACAAGAAGCTAGTGCTAGTGATGCCAATAGAACGGCACCGATGGTTAATCTTTTTTTCAATTGAAACTCCTCCAAATTAACATTTATCCAAATAAATTCCCTATGATGATTAAATTCTAACCCTTAGCTTTTAATGACATCCTGACTGGTCAATGTGAGTGGCAGGAGTTGAACCCGCATGGCAATAAGAAATAAAGGAAGGGTATCCCATAAGAAGTTGCCGTTCTGCCGTTGAACTACACCCACGTTTGTAATCAATTAGTGATGAAGCTTTTTATAGAGAAAATATGCAATTAATGCTGATATAATTGCCATAAATAATAGCTCAGTGCTCCACTTAATAGAGGACAGGCTTTTTAAAAAATAAGTTAAAGAATTGAACATTGGTGATTCTCCTGTGTTTGATTGAGTTAAGAATCTCTATGCGAGCGGCAGGAGTCGAACCTGCATTGGAAGGTAGGCTATATTTGAATTAAAGGAACCATTCTACCGTTGAACTACACTCGCGTGAAGTCAGCTAGGGCTGACTATCATTTACTGAGTTCATAATTATTTTTGCAATAGCCGTGTTTTCAAATCATCTTTTACTTCTGTCAGCATACGGTCATATTCTTCTGTTGAATATGAATCTTTTTTTAGATATAACATGGATTCTGAGTCCATAAATGTCTGTATATCTTTCTTCATCGTGGCAATTAGCTCGTATTTTGAAATTTCATTATCCATAGCATTAAGCCTTCTTTCTGGTTAAAGCGAGCGGCAGGAGTCGAACCTACGTCTGAAAGTATCTAGTTAGCAATTCATAGGAGTACTGTTCTACCGTTGAACTACGCTCGCGTGAAAGCCCTGAATAGGGCTTTGTGAACATTATTTTGGTAAATGGTCAATGGCGTATTGTGCTTGAGACTGAGTAAATTGCTCACCAGCTGACGATGTTAATTGGTCAAGAATTGCACTACGTGACATGGACATTTCACTTTGGTAATCTTTAGCTTTTGCTAGAGCGTTAGCATTCCAGTCGATATCGGTTAGATGATTAACAGCATACTGTGCAGCCTCTGAGGAGAAGCCTTCACCAGCAGATGAGGTGAGTTGCTCATATACGCCTTGCTTTGACATGTTCATTTCGGTTGCATAATCCTGAGCTTTTTCTAAAGCAGCTTTATCCTCTGAGCTGACTTTACTGGAGCTAGTTGAGCTGTTGCTGGAAGATAACGATTCAGAATCATCATTTTTATCAATATTAGATGATGAGCTAGTCTCTTTGGAACTTGAAGAACTTGCTTTTTTAGAATCTTTTTTGGAGCCATCCAGACTATTCTGATAATCTGCTTGGGCCTTAGTCAAGGTTAACGTATATGGTTTTGTTTTCTTAATTTGTTTACGTACATGGGCAGGGATAGTATCCGTGTCTTTTTTTTCATAATTTTCTAGGGCAACAATATAGACAGTTACTGTATCTCCTGCATGTCGTTTGCTTGCATTAAAGGCTTGTAATGGTTCAATATATGCTGAAAAATTACCGTCTTTGACCTTAGCCCACTTAATATCATCAGATGTTGAAATCGGTATGTCAGTTATTGCATCACTAGAATTATCTATTATGACAGCTGCAATTTTTGAGTTATTTGGGGCTTTTGTTTTTCCCTTAATAAGCCAATCTGTGTTGTGTACAATTGCTTTTGAAACAGTAACTTTCAAATCTTGAGTGCTATAAACTTTTGTGTTCTGGCTATCTGATGCGCTAGTTGTTTTGCCAGCGTTATTTGTGGCATTGGAATTGTCTTTGCCACCCAATGATCCGCCGACTATAAAAATGACGATTACCGCTAAAGCCCAAAACCAGACTCGTTTGTAAAAAGGTTTCTTTGCCTTATATGATCTGTGGTATTCTTCAGCATTATCTTTTGACATTTAATTATCCTCCAAAATAGTGCTTTTCATTACTGTTGTGGTTGGCTGAAGTTCTTTAATGCAGCTAAATATAAAGAACCGCCAATAATTGCGATAATTCCGCCAATCCAACCTAAGAATGGAATAAGTGCGATTGCGCCGCCGACAATTAGTAAAACACCTGGTGCAGTATTTACTCTTGAATCGCCTTTATAATAAATTAATGCAATGATGCCTAGTGCTAAAATGGCAATTTTCAAAATGTTTAATAAAGCCACTGTACCTGATGTGCTTGTTGCAGATCCAGTTGCCGCATCGCTTAGGGCGCCACCAGCGACAAACCAGCCCCCGAATAATAAGATGATTCCACCAACTAATCCCACGATTCCGTTGGTAAGTGCTAAATTCTTTGTCTTCATGCTGAAGTTCCTCCTCTTTTAACAGCTTTTAATGTCGATCAGCTTATTGGACATATTTTTTTAGTTTTTCCCTTAATCATCGATATCCGATGGTACTCCGTATTGATGGGCCAGTTCTCTGTATGAATAGGGAATATGGCCATTCTCCTCAATAAACAACATTCCCATCAATCCAACTGAAAATTCATCAGCTTCACGTTCAAACTTAGAATGTCCATGTTTAACGGAAGTGTAGTACCCAATCAGCCCCTCATGGAATATAACGTGTCCCAGCTCATGACCGAGTATGAAATACTGTGTAGGCGTGTGTTTAATAGAATTATTGAGTAGTATGATAGGCTCTTTATTGTCATAAGCATTTTTACCCAGAGGCATTGCCCAAAAATCACACCATTCCACTTGTATGTTAAGCTTTTCCGCAATTACAAACGGGTCCGCTGTGTGATAACGATTGACAATAGCTTTAACGATATCTTTTACTCTATCCATAAGTACAACTCCTAATCATGCTTGTGGCGTTTCCAGAATATTGTTGCCATTGCCACACGCACTTGTTGTTTTTCTTCTTCAGTAAGATCTTCACCCCCATAGGTCATCGAACCCTCATTTGCTTCAAGAAAATCCTTCAGGTCAATGGTATCTTTCTTGGTTGCCCATTTTGGCGTGCCATTTTTTCCAAGCAAGTAGTCAGTTGTCACGGAAAAACGATCTGCAATTTTAGAAAGTGTTTCAAGATCGGGCTGTCGTTTTCCTTGTTCATAGGAAGCCAGTGTTGTTTTGGCCATGCCTAATTGCATTGCTAATCTCTCTTGCGTTAGACCAGCTTCTCTTTTTCGTAATTCTTTAAGGCGTTCAGCAAACATTGATAGGCCTCCTTCAATTAATTATAAGATTACTACGCATAATGCGTATTTTGTACAGAAATATAAAAAATACTCGTTTAGAGTATTTTTTTGTTGAATAAGTACGCGAATTGTATTATATTAATAAGCATCAAAGGTACGCGAAACGTATTACTTAGTTAGGAGGTGTTAACATGCGTCATTGGTTAAAAGAGTGGAGAGACATCAACGGACTAACGCAAAAAAAGGCTGCTGAATTTCTCGATATGCCAGAGACAACTTTAGCGTCTTACGAACAAGGGCATAGAACACCAAGTGTTGGTAGAGCTAAGAAAATGGCTGTAAGAATGAACGATATATCGAAAAAAAAACGTGTTAAATGGACTTATTTTTTTGAAGATAAAGTACACAATACGAGTAAATAAGGAGATGACAAAATGAAGCCAATGAAAAGTAAAAGAGCCGCTATCGCAAATAGCAACTCTTCGGATTAAACGTTAATGACTGACAATCTTTACCACTTTGGAGCTGGCAAACACGGTGCCAGGGTCATCATCAGTGAAAAAGAAAGTGTAGTTGTTTAGAAGTTTGGTGATACTTGGCACTAATCCTAGCTTAATATGTTCGTTCAGTTCAAACGGACCATTAATTTCGTCTTTGTTAGGAAAATCGTACGTTATCTTTTCCCAGTTCTTTTTAGAAAATTTTTTAGGACGATCATTAATTGGCGCAGTGCGAATACCCCAAACAAAGTCATGTACGTTTAGCGTTAGTGTTTCACCATCTAAAAAATGAATCGTAGCTGTTAACATTTTTTAACCACCTTTTTAAGTGAGAAGTCTATGGAAATTATTTTTCCACCTCGTTGTAAGGCGGGAAGTCGAAGAAGTCGTGAACGCTGATACCGAGGGTGCCACATACCTTACGGATTGTAGTAATTGTTGGACGCTTACTTCTCCCTTCAAACATCGCGTTTACAGTCGACTGGTTCAGCCCAGCTAATGTTGCAACACGATTAATAGTTAAGTTCTGTTGAGTTATTAATTCCATTAAATGTTCGGAAACAAATTCTCCATCGGTTTTCATGTTATGAGCTCCTAACGATATATTGTTAAGTTCATTCTAAAGTAAATAACAAAAATATTTACCAATATATTGTTGACATGTAACGATATATTAGTTATTATATGGCCAAGTTACCAATATATTAGTGGCTGGAAAGGAGATACCAAATGACTTACACATTAAGGATTCGAGAATTGCGGCAGAAACTGGGACTCAGCCAATCAGCACTAGCTGATAAAAGTGGAGTACCGCAAACGACGATCAGCGCAATTGAGTCAGGTACTAATTTGACATACGAGACGGCGAAAAAGCTTGCCCGTGCATTGGGAGTTTCCACAGATGAATTATCAGTGGAGGTGACCGAGTAATGGAAGTTATGCAAGAGAAGTTGCACGAAATGGTCCAAAGGTTCCATTTAGGTGTGTCTAATGTTTATCAAACTAACGAAAGCAAAATTGATGGAGTACGTCGAGTATTCGAGTCGTTAAAAGCCAATATTTAATTTTCAAAGAACGGAGGAGACAACATGCAAGCAATTAAAAATCACAAACGTGAACTTGTCGATTCAATCATCGAACTGCTCCCGGCAGTGTCACCGAGTCTAATCAATGCTAAGACATTCTGGATGTCGGAAGGCGAGCTTCAAGAACTGATAGGCATGATTCACGACGGGGACCGGAACGAATTTTACGAGATGATTAACTCTTAATTATATTATCCGGCGTTTTTAATTCAGGTTAAACCCATAAAACTGAAAGGTGGTGATGGAATGTCAACACAGTCTAGCTCAGTATTTGCAGGTAGCACGTTGACTGATGTAATGAATCATAACAGCGTAGCGCCTATTGAACTGAGCGGCAAGGTAGGCTACTCAGTAACGCTTATTTACAAACAAAGGCATGATCAGGCACGTATTCGAATAGAATCAGTACCAGCATTTCTAGCAGCATTACCTAATCAAAATCAATTCTTTGCAATTGAATTGGCACATCGATTTGTCGGCGTTACGACGCCAGTGATTGATGGCGACCGAATTATGAAGGAACCATTAGCAATGGCTGTTAAAACTATGCCGGAATTAAGCCAAGCACTAGCGGCTATTCAGGATTCACTTGATGAACTAACGATACCCAAAGAGGATTTGAAGCCAAATGACTTTGATGATCCCAAAAAATTAGTCGCTGAGTGTTTTGATGCAGTGCTTTACTTGTTAAACCTAATCGCATACGTGTGTCGTGGCTTTGATTTGTCTATGCAAGATCAGCTTAAACAGCGAATGAAAAAATGGTTTAAAGATGGAGTCGTTAAACATAGGAAGGAGTGATAGAGATGATGATCTCAATGCAAAACGACGCTGAGTTTATCGATGCTGTAGCTGTTGCGGTAGCCGATAGAATCATGCCACAACTGGAAGTGCTGGTAAAGGAGTATTACACACCGGATCAGGGATTAAACCAACAGCAAGCCGCCAGTATGCTTGGATGCAGTGTGGATACATTAAAAGATTTTTATTACTATCAGCCTGGATTCCCACATTTCAAGAAGGGTACAAAAGATTCATTTTCACAAAAAGCTTTAGAAAAGTGGATGGCCGACAATCAAATACGAGCGTAAGGAGGAAATAGCAATGATTGAAGGAGCATTAGTAGGCTGCGCGTTAACGGCATTGTGGTTCAAGCGTCATGAAGTTGCTAGTTGGTTTGGAATTTAAGGAGATGAAGACGATGAAATTTACATTCCGGATTGGAAACGTGCTTTACAAGCAAATCACAATTGAAGAATTGAATAATGTTTTTGGCACATTTAAGGAGGTCGAACGAATTGGAAGTACGCAAAGTATCGCTAAAGCCTAAATTTGAGTACGAAAAAAGCTGCTCGAGTATTGGTAGTACCCGTGCAGCTAAGACGCTTAATAATTTTATTTTCGAATTCTATTGTACTCCGAAACAGTCACTAAGACAACGTTTAGTACGGAGGTGGGTGAAATGATACCAGCACAGGCAGGTTTAAACGAGCATTGGCAGCAACGTAACGACTCACGTGACTGGGTACTTGACGCAGATAACTATTGCTACGATGGTGACGAGTTCGACAAAGCACAGTTGTTTCAAGATTACATTGATAACAATGACTTTGAGCAGTGGGCGACTGATATGCAGGCCGATATGTTAAGTGCCATTTGTATCGTCACTTTCGGTTCGACTGACGTAAGTGTGTTGTATCCAGATCAAGGTGAGGAACCTAATTGGCAATGGTTGATTGATGTGTTTGGTCAGTCCCGTCTATGGGACGAGCTACTGGTACACATCGACACGGACACGATGATGACACGTCTGGGCTATCACTGGGTATCAGAGGGGGAAGAAGCATGAGTAATGAGCTAGTTACGATGGTTAATAACAATATTGAGGATATGAAGAATAATGAAGGCTTGTCATTACCACCTGATTATTCAGTAGGGAATGCATTAAACAGTGCTTACTTGATTTTGAGTGATACGTCTAAGGGCCAACCATTACTTGATAAGTGTGACCAAGGATCAGTTATCAAGGCGTTAATGAACATGGCAATTCAAGGATTGAGCCCAGCTAAAAACCAATGCTATTTCATTCCTTATGGTAACCAGTTAGTCATGCAGCGTTCCTATTTTGGCTCAATTAGCGTTGTAAAGCGTCTTTCAAACGTTAAGGATATTCAGGCACAGGTTGTCCACAAAGACGACACGTTCAAGATTGGTGGTAAAGATGGAGTGTTGGTGGTTAAAGAGTTCGAGCCAAGCTTTGAGAACCTAGATAAGCCAATTATCGGGGCCTTTGCATGGATCGAAGACATCAACGGGAACCGGACATACACGGTTATGACAAAAAAGGACATCGACATCAGTTGGAGCCACGCTAAGACGAAGAAGGTTCAAAACGAGTTCCCAGAAGAGATGGCTAAACGGACTGTAATTAATCGAGCTGCTAAGTTCTATATTAATTCAAGCTCAGACAACGATTTATTTGTAAAAGCAGTTAACGAAACCACTAGCAACGAATATGAGAATGACGAAAGAAAAGACGTAACACCGGCTAAGCGGTCACTAGTAGCTGACGTAGCAGAGAATAAAGCCGAGAAGGTAGAATCTGCCGAACCAGCTAAAGAACCCGTTAGAACGGCTGTAAAGGAGGCATCAAGCAATGATCAAGAACCTGTCAAAGGCGAAGTCGACCAGCAAAACCTCTTCGACAACCTCGGAGACTTTGACGCCAGCTAACTATTACGATCGCTGGACAGATCAATCATTTATGTCAGCAACATGGTTCAAGAAGTTTTTAGCCTGTGAAGCAGAAGCGTTAGCCGAGCTTACTGGTAAATGGCAACCTGTTCGTGACGCTAAGGCCTTAGTAGTTGGCAATTGGCTTCATAGTTATTTTGAAAGCAAGCAAGCACACGAAAAGTTTAAAGATGAGCATCCAGAATCAATTTCAAAACGCGGCCCTACTAAAGGGCAACTAAAGAGTGATTTTAAGGTCGCTAATGCTATGATTCAGTCGCTTACTAATGATCATGACTTCAATTTACTATATCAAGGCGATAAGGAAGTAATTGTTACTGGTGAAATCGGTGGTTATCCCTGGAAGGGCAAGATTGATTGCCTCAACTTGAAACAAGGCTACTTCGTTGATCTAAAGACGACCGCTGACATATACAAGGTGTATTGGAATCCAGAAACTCGTGAGAAAGAATCGTTTGTATATGCGTATAACTACCCACTTCAGATGGCAGTCTATCAAGAGTTGATTAAGCAGCAATTTGGTGTGACGTGTAAGCCGTACATCGTGGCAGTAAGCAAACAGGATCCACCAGACAAGCAGGCTATTGATTTACCGGAGTACCGACTTACTAATGCTATGAACCAGGTATTGGAATCTCAACAGCATCTTCAAGATATCATTAAAGGCGAAGCAGATCCTATCCAATGCGGACATTGTGCTTATTGTCGTAGTACCAAAAAAGTTAGAGAGCGTCGTTAGTGCAGACGACTTACTCATAGATTGACTAAACAGAATTGGCTTGAACAGCAGTGACTGAATCCACCAAATGGGTGAGAGGCCCATCAATAAGGACAGGAGGTGCGAGATGGCCCGTCCAGTAAAAGAGGGATTGGATTACTTCCCATTAGACGTTGATTTTGCTGTAAACGACAAGACAGAAGCCATTATGGGCGAGTTTGGACCGAAAGGTGTTCTGTTTATGATTTATCTGCTGTCTGCGGTGTACCAAAATGGATACTACTTGCAGTGGAATAAATTGAAACAGATGCAGTTAGCTAATCGAATTGAAGGCGTATCACCTGAATTAGCTAATCAAATCGTTAACCGCTTGATTGCTTATGGAACCTTTAGCGAGGAACTGTTCAATTCGGCTAAGGTATTAACGAGCCAGCGTATCCAAGAGACCTATGAAGATGCTACTAAACGTCGCAAATCACAGAAACCAACTAAATATTGGATTAATGCTGACATTAATAAAGATACAAGTGTAGTTAATGTCGACATTAATACACAAAGTAAAGTAAATAAAAGTAAATCAAATAAAAGTAAAGTAAATAATTATGATGATGACGCGGGCGTGACGCGCGAGCAGGTCATTAACGATTGGACCAACCTGTGGGGATTTCCAAATGGTATTGCCCGACCTGAGATTGATGAATGGCTGGAAGAGTTCAAGCCTGAGGTGATTGCCTATGCAATTTGGGTTGCTGGAGAACATCAGATTGGATCTAATGCATGTTTGAAATACGTTCGTGCAATTGTTGCGGGCTGGAAGAAACGAAATATTACGACGTTAGAGCAGGCTAAAAAGGCCGCTGCTAATCATGACGACCGCATGAAGAGCGAAAGAAAACCTAGTGGCTATTCAAAGCCACGCCGTAAAGAAGTTACGCCAAAGTGGATGCAAAACGGCGCTTCTCAGGCGGATTCTAAGCCAAGCTCAAGCGATAACGAGCAGGACGATATGAGCGACGAGGCGTTCCTAGCGTTCATGAACAGTCAGGAGGAAGCTAAATGAATTGGGGTAATCAATTAGTCAAGTTAGCCGCTAACCATGCCTATGAACCGGCCGCATTGCACTGGACTAAGCAGCGTATGAAGCGGCATTTAAAGACCGGCGGTAGTGCGCAAGATGAGGTGTGCGCTCATGAGTACAAGCTATTTGCACTCGAGGTTTTAATTATTGAATATCAGCGGGATGGCTTAAATTTTGATTTGAACCAATGTTGGGGTAAACCAGCCGAGTATTTTATTGATCTAGAGCAAGCTAGGCAAGGATTGCAAACGGGGGTGAGCGCATGATAGATGATATCTCAACAGCTTTTAAATGGAATCAAAAGGATGCTTTGTTTGCTGAGCAAATACTTGCTTATGAGGGAACACCAGCAGCAATTAAATATTTTAGTGCACATAGTTCAGAGTTAAGTGACTATGGTTACTGGTTTTTCTTATCGACCTTGTGGGTCAGTTATACCGAGTATTCTGATTTAAAAATATGGAAAACCTTATTTGCAAGTCAGCGGCCTAATAAAGCTATTGGCATTATGAAGCCCAGTGAGTTAAAAGCTTTTGATAATTTGCCCAATAAACTGACATTATATCGAGCTCACCGACCTAACGAATCTGATTGGATTGCGTATACGCTAGATACCACTGTTGCTAAGCATTTTGCAAAAGAACACAAGGTTAATCAAATCTCTGTTTACCGGGTTAAGAAGAATCATGTATTAGCACTCTTTCTACGTCGTAGTGAGCAGGAAATTATCGTGTTAGATAAAAGCTTAGTGAAGTTGAAAAAGATTATTCCGCTTTCGGAGGTGAGTGCATGACTGAAACACAGGTGCTAGTAATTAACGCTGATTTACCCGATATCGATCACCCACTAGCAATCGGGCCCGAACCGGAAATGTTTAAGCTCGCGCAACATAACTACAAATCTGGTGAATGGCCGTTTCCGGTTAGACTGGTTAAGCCTGGGACTAATGTACGCAGTGATGAAGCTTACTTAGCTAGTATGAAACAAGATCCGAAGCAGGGCGAACGTGAAGATATTAAAGCCATTCGGCAAGCACATAAGCATGGCAAACATTCTCTCAGACAGATATCCGAAAGTACGGCAATTGAATTCAAGCGGGTAAAGGATTTAGTCCATAAATACAGCCTGCCACTGACTAACGATTACTGGCGTGCTGAGAAGTATAACAATCCTGATGAAGTGATCGCCTATCAAACACTGGCACGATTATGCGAGAAGATTGACGCCCCAGAGTTTTCGATTAGACAGGCCAGTATGTCTAACGGGGTCGTTAATGGCTATTACATTAGTTGGGTACCGGGGCTGAAAAATAAACATGATTAAGCATACTTTCATGCTGACGCCAGTTCAGCAGCAACGACCGCGAGCAACGCACTATGGTCGATCGATTCGGCTGTATGATCCTAAAGCAGTCAAGCAATTCAAGCAGGCTATCGCTGAGGAAGCCATGCTCACGTATCGACATCAGCCGTTGTCAGGCAGTTTGGCAGTTGCCTTGGTATTTTATCGACCGGTACAACAAAGCTTGTCTAAGGTCGAAAAACAGCGCCGGATTGACGGCAAACACTTACCAGTCGTTAAGCCAGATTTAGACAATTATATCAAGTCGTTTCTTGACGCATTACACAGTATTTACTGGCAAGATGATGCACTGATAACAGATATTGTCGCTAGTAAACGTTATGGCCGGCAACCGAGGATTGAGATTGAGGTTAAGGAGATTGAACAAGGATGACAAGTTTATCAATGGTATTGGGTAAAGAAGCGGTAGTGGCCTACATGGTCGTCCTGACCTTCCAGGGCGAAATCACGAAAAACTACCCAAAGATTTATAAGCGGTATGGCGATGCCTTCAAGCGTTGTGAGCACTTAAATCATGTGATCAAGAGTGATGATTATCGTTGGAAATTGATGTGCGCTAAGGGCTGGTATGATGTTGACCCGAATGACAAGGGGGATTAGATATGGATGCTGAAATACCAGCATGGGCCATACAAGCGGCCTGTGAGGCTATGGGCTACGCAGATGAGTCGGAAGTAGCGTGGGAAGGCTACCCGCTGGTTATGGCGATGGTAGAATCGATGGAGGGCGAATGATGAAGATAGTGGGAAAGCTTTACTGCATTGATGGCAACGTCCATAGTCCAAGGGACCAAACACTATATGTTGTGGGAACTAACGAAGTCGATAAAGAGCAAGTGAGAGAAGCTTGCATAGCTTACATTGATGACTATTTTGGCAAAGAATATTTTGAAAAAGAACGTGGAACTAGTCTAAAAGATTTAGTTGAATCTGCTGATTTGAGTATTTCGTATGAGCGCCATATTCCAATCAATGAGGCCAGCTTTGATTATGATATTTGGGGATCTGGTATGTATACCGTAGGCAATGCTTCTGGAAGAGGCGCCAGAAAAGTTTGGGTGCTCTCATTTAACGATGATCCGTTCGGAACGGAGGGCGAATGATGACGATAAAAGATTTGCTTGCCGATTGGGTGGCATGGACGATAATTTGCTTTATGGTTGTCGGTGGTATCAAGTTGCTGGTGATTGTCTTAGGCTGGCTATTCTAGGGAGATGGTGACGATGAGCGATGAGTTGAGATGGCATATTACAATTGTTCGAGAAATTGAAGGACTAGAAGTTCAAACGGAATTTGATACTCCATTTGAATTAAAGCATTTATTAAAAACTATGTCTGATTATATTGGTGATGACAAGCCCAAGATGGTCAGCATTAAAGTAATTGGAGATGGCGACGATGATTAAGTTTAGAGTGTGGGACAACGAGTGCAAGGTAATTAGAGACTATGACGAATTGAAAGGGTTGACCTTGGACGCCTTAGACGCAAGTGATTTTAAGCTTGAGCAGTTTACCGGCCTGAAAGACGTGAACGGTAAGGACATCTATGAAGGCGATGTTCTAAAGACGAAAGCTGGACTGATTCAAATTGTAGAGCAAGGGATATTGGAGACTGATCGTGAAGACATCATTAACGGCTTTTATGCTAATAATCTTAGCGACGAAAAACCACATACCTTTAGCTACGACGATGAAGTTATTGGAAACGTGCACGAGAACCCAGAGCTACTGGAGGCGGACAAATGATTAAAGTTTATTTGAAACAACCAGTTTACGTTGAGAGAATTGATGAATTGGGAACCGGATTAATTGATAAGTACGAAATCTATTCGCTCAGTGGCGGAATGTGGCACCCTCACGATGAAGTAGGTCATAGCATGCTATGTAGCGGCCATCTTGAATGGGGCGACTGGATTGCAACCGGTGCGAATGGTTCGCACTGGATTATCCCGAATGCTTTATATGAGCAACAGTATGGCGAGCTACCGGTGATTCCCAAAGCGGTAGCTGACTACATGAAGGACTGCAAGAATCCAACCAATTCAGCCTTCCATTCTACACTCTACGAAGCATTCGACGAGCTATTTGCCGCATCTCAGGATGTGGAACATTGGATCGAGCATAATTCGGACGTCTTTGCCCGTGCGTGGCTGGACGGATATCAAGTGGAGGAAGATAAATGAGTGACACCGAATACGCAAAAGCAATCCGAATGAAAGCCACAGTTGCCAACCTGGAAATGAACGCGGCACTGACAACTGAGCAACAGGCACAAATTGGCCAGGACTTCATTGCTGACATTATGGAGTTGAGTGATCACGAGAGTAAACAAAAAGCCGCCTACTAGGGCGACTAGTCACAGGACCACTCGAATGACCGTTGTTAGTATAACATATAAAAAGCGCTGCCATCGCTGACCGCGCTACGATTGATACCTAGCACATTAATTATAGCATACGAAAGCGGAGGGGCGCATGATGGGCGAACAGCAAGTTATTTCAGATGAAATTTTTCCACCAATTGACCAAGAGAAAACAATTAAACAGGTGCGGCGGTTCCTGGATAAAAAGTTACCGCAAGCAGTTCGGGCGTCCGGCCATTCGGTCGCTGATCTTAAATCGCCTAGCATGGATGGCATACCTAAGTCGGCCCCAGCTGGTAATTCGGCCGAGGATCGGATTACACGCCGCCTGTACGCCGAACAGATTGTCCGACAGACTATTCAGGCAATGGCTCGCTGTGATCATGAGTGCCAGGAGATATTAGATCGGCTATATTTGCAAGGTTACAGTGACACGATGTGCTACATGGATATTGGCTACAGCAAGACTCAGTATTTTGACCGCTGGAAGCCATTGGCAATGCTGCAGTTTGCACAGAGCTATTACCTAGAAGACCTGAATATTTATCAAAACCGAACTCAAACCGGACTTTAACCGAACTTTTTCCGAACTCAAGCCGGACTTCATAGCAATAAATTGGTGGTAAATTAGTATTATTGATAATTGGTTAGGGCGACAAATAAACGTTTTTTCTGATAGCTCTAATTGATTATTATTGTGGCCTTAGCTCAGTTGGTAGAGCACCTGACTGTTAATCAGGTTGTCGCTGGTTCGAGTCCAGCAGGCTACGTTGCCGGCGGATTTATAAGGGGTGATGCGCTCCTCTCTGCCGCCGGTGTAGTTTATTAGTTTAGCAGCCTAGATACTCACGAATTTCTTTGATTGCTCAAACTAAAATCCTTCAAACTGCTCTCGCTTTTTAGCGGGAGTTTTTGTATAGTTAAAGTAGTTTGGAGGGATTATTAATGGGTATTGTTCGTAGTATATCGTTTTTTGGAATAGTATGTATAACTTATTTATTGAGTTTATTTGCCAATTTAAACTCACCAGATTGGGATGGATGGTTGGGATTTTTTGGCAGTATATTTGGATCAATTATTGCAATCTTAGGTGTATATTGGCAAGTAAGCGTGCAAGCTAAGAAAGCTAAAGAAGACGCCAAACAGCAACAGGATCTGTTAAGGAAACAATTAAATAATGAAAAGGAAAATCAGTATAGACAAGCACGTCCTTTTTTTATAGTATCAAAAGAACTAATTGATCCGCAGGAAAGAAATAAAGAATCAATATCATGTATATACTCAACGTTTTATAGAAGTGAGGTGCCATGCAGCATATTGGGCCTGACACATATTGTGATTAACAACGTATCGAAAAGAGATATGTATGCCGTTAAGGTTCTAGTGTCAACTAGTACTGATGATAATTTTAAACAAGAATTCCAAAAATACTCTTCTGCTGCGGCTCTTAAGAGTGATGAATTCTATAAAAGCTGCATATCAATTGATAAAATAGCTGCGAATGAAAAGGTGGGTTTATTGTTTGATCATTATAATGAGATTGAACAAGTATGGATATGGTATATTACAGAGATGAGAGAATCAATAAAACTCTATTTTGAGAATGAAAATGGCGGACTTATCTATCGACCAGATGAAAAGCGTTTGGAAAATCAGCAAAAAGATGGTTCGGCTAATTATGATTTGTCAGATTTTGAAGAAACAAACAGGTTAAGCGATGAGTATTGATGGAATTGGAACGCATGCCGTGCTAATAAAAGCATGACGTTTTTTATTTTACATAAATTTAGGAGTGATGTCATGTCACGACCAATTCACAGCAAATACGGGTATGAGCCACCCGAATGGGTGCAAGCTGATGCCCGGTTGGATAGGTGGTACATGGATAAGAAGCGTCGTGCAAATAAGCATGGCGCTTTTAGTTTGGATAAAAATAAGGAGGTGCAGCATGGAATTACCTGCAAATGTTCCAAAGAGTGATGAGCTAATTGAGTGCCTGCGAATGGAAAGGGTTATCGATGATGCTCTACATGAAGCAAATAAGCGTCGGGCTGCTTATTATGATCAGAAAATTATGGACGAACTTTTGAAATGGTAGATAAGCTAATTCCAATTAATGGAGGTGTGGTGGTATGTAATGACACGAAAGTTAACGCCCAAACAGCGTAAATTTGCTAATGAATTCATTAAAACTAACAACGCCTATCAATCGGCTATAAACGCAGGCTACGCAAAGGGTACAGCTCGGAACGCAACTAAACAATTACTGGAAAATACTGGAATTCATGAATATATCATTAAAAAGACTGGCAACGTTGAAAAACGTGAGTCTGAGGAAGCTGACGAAGTGCTAAAAAACATCTATCGTATCAGTGCTGGCAAAGAGATTGAACGTCATTATGTAAAGATTGATAATCTTGCTAAAGAAGTAGCGGGCGGTGATGATTCGATTGAAGCGCGTATGGAGTACATGACGGATGAGACCACTATAACGCCAGCTTCTACCAAGGAGCAGGTGGCCGCTGCTGAACTATGGTTTAAGTTAAGTGGCCGACTAAAAAATGATAGCAAAGATGTTGAAGATCAAAAGATTCGCAAGCTTAAAGCTGATGCAGATATTGCGGAGGCTAAGGCCAAACAGATAAGTAACACTGATGAAACTGTTCGGATTGTATTTAACGATAATTTGACACCAGATAGGGAGGATATCCAAGGCAATGAAAATCAAAGTTAACTTAGCTAAGACGATTGGTCATGGTTATACCGATTTCTGGCGTGATCATCACTTTTACCGAGTGATTAAAGGCAGTCGTGGATCAAAGAAGTCGGTAACCACCGCTCACAATTTAATCTACCGGTTAGTTAAGTATCATTGGTCAAATATCTTGGTTGTAAGGCGTAATGCCAACACTAACAAGACCAGCACCTTCGTGGAATGCAAGAAGGCTATTAATGACTTTCACTTAGAGCGTTACTTTAAGTATAACGAGTCATTGCCAGAAATCACTTACTTGCCAACTGGTCAGAAAATCGTCTTTCGTGGACTTGATGATCCATTAAAACTAACTTCAGTTAATGTCCCTACTGGTGAATTGTGTTGGTTGTGGGTAGAAGAAGCCTATGAAATTGAATCATTTAGCAAGTTACAAACGGTGATTGAATCGTTACGTGGGAATGATCCACAAGTCTTTTATCAAGTAACGCTCACGTTTAATCCTTGGAATGAGCACCACTGGCTAAAGCGTGAGTTTTTTGACCAACCACGTGATGATACATTTGTTCGTACCACTACAGTTAGATGCAATGAGTTCGTTTCTGACGAATATAAACAGCGGCTCTATAGCTTATATCAAACTAATCCTAGACGTGCTAAAACAGTTGTTGATGGCGAATGGGGTGTAGCTGAAGGACTGGTATTTGAAGATAACATTGAACAAATTGAGTTTAACGCTATGGACAAAATACAAGAATGTGGGCAAACAGGATTTGGCCTGGACTATGGCTTCAGCAATGATCCTAACGCTTTTGTGGCCGTTGCTGTTGATGTACGCAATAAGCAATTATGGGTTTACAACGAGATGTATACCTACCATCAAACGACACCACATATTGCGGAATGGTTGAAAGTCAATGGCTATGAGCGAGCTAGGATATACGCAGATAGTGCTAATTCCGAGCGAACCGCTCAGTTAAATGATTTAGGAATTACCAATGCGGATAGCGTCGTGAAAACGCCAGTTGAGGCTGGCATTGATCAATTGTGGCAATATCAAATTCATGTTCACCCTAAATGTAAAAACCTGTGGCGTGAGTTGAATAGTTATGTTTTCGACAGTGATCGGATGGGCAATACATTAAGTAAGCCTAAAGACCAAGATAACCACGCAATTGACGCATTACGTTATGCAGTTCGCCAATATATGGGAGATTATGATGGCTCGTTAGGTGTTAAATGGGACGAACAATACGCGATTGGCCGCCAGATGGGAGTGAGTGATTATTAATAGTATTTATGGAAAGCGACGCTTTGATCGTGAAGCCAATCGGGATTACACGATGCCAGTTGGCACATACACAGCAGTTGCAGAACAGCCATTAGAGCTAATGAAGATTGTCCCTCAGTTTATTAACCATCATCAGAATCATCAAGTCTCAAGACTGCAAACATTATATGATTACTACCAAGCTAACAATGCGATTAAAAAGCAAGTGGATAGTAACAATCCCTACCATGCTAACAATCGAGTAGCGGCAGCGTTCGCTCGTTATATGACAAGTATTCGAGTTGGATATTTGATAGGTAATCCTATTCAATTAAAGCTGCAAGATGACACAGAGGTAGATGATAGTCAGGCAGAAAAGTTTCAAGATGTCTTGAATGACTTTACTAGTCATTCAAACGCAGACTATGTCAACCAGCAGCTAGCTAAGGACTTATCAATCACTGGTCGAGCTTATGATCTCGTGTATGTTAAAAACGGAGTGACTGATCTGGGACTAGTTCGAGTTGATCCCGAACAAGCATTTGTAATCTATGATGATACTGTCGATCACAAGCCACTAGTTGGTGTCCGTTATTATCAGACTGGTATCTTAGATAATCAATTGGTCGAACACTATGAGGTCTATACTGATAGTCAGCTTTTTACCTTCCATAGTGAGGGCGGCTTACCTCAAACTAATTCACCCGTTGCCAATGCAGTCTTGGATGATACATTGCCGCACTTCTTTGATACTGTCCCCTTAACCGAGTATCGCAACAATGACGAACGACTAGGTGATTGGGAACCTGAACTAGACCAACTAGATGCACTGGACAAAAGTGTATCGATGATGGCTGACTTTCAGGAAGATTTCAATAATGCCAATATTGTCTTAACTGGTAAGTTCTCTAATATGACAGAACCTAAGTATTTGCTGGACGAGAATGGTAATAAAAAAATTGGCCAAGATGGGCCAGCCAATTATCATTGAACCAGCTCATCCAAATGTTGATCCTAAAAATCATATGTGGTATTTGGAGCCATTCGCGGCAAGTGGCGGCGTTGGTTCCACTGCCAAGCATATTATTCAACCTGACGCTAAGTATCTAACTAAGCAGTATGATGCAGCTGGCTGGTCAACGTATACGAACTTTCTTATCAACGAAATTCACAAGTATACTAATACGCCTAATGTTAATGATCCAAACTTTGCTTCCAATGCCTCTGGTGTGGCTATGTCGTATAAACTATGGGGCAGTGATCAAGAACGCAAGCTACAGGAAACGTTGTTTAAACGTGGCTTACACGCTCGCCTGAATGCTTGTGTTAACTACTGGCAAACACTCAACCAAATTAGTGCTGACAACTGGAATACGATGATTAAAGCAAACTTCATGCCAAATCTGCCTAAGAACGACGACGCTACTGCCCAACTAATTACATTGCTAAATGGTACTGGCAAATTCAGCGATGAAACTATTCGTGATATGGCTGAACCAATTACTGGAATCAATGCTGATACTGAAGCAGAGCGCATTAAAGAAGATGCCCAAGCTGCTCAGGAAGGCGATAGTAACTATGCACAAGGTGACGGTGGGCTGGGCAAAATATTTGCTACTGGCGAAAAAACTCCAGTACCTAATCAGAACAGTAAGGGGGGCTGACAATTAGTGGATATCAATAAGCTAGCTCATGCTTTAGCAAAAATACTAGATGTTAAAGACCCAGTATTTCAGCAACTATTTGCGTTGATTGAAAGTTCCCATCACTCTCAGGTCAAGAATTTAACTTACTTTCTGCGTGAGAATGTGGACTGGAATGCTAACGCCAGTGAGGCCGATATTAAAGATTTGACCGACGCGGTCCTTGATTTAAAACAGAACGCTAATCGCGAGGAAGAACAAGTCTTAGCCACGTTATTAAATAATCTACCTTACAAAACTAATCTAGATGTAGCCCAGGCCCAAGCACGCGTGAACATCGCTAACATGGGACTAAAGGTTAACAAACTGGTCCAATCTAAGCAGGTAGATATCGTTCAACAGGTAACTAAGTTAACTGGTAGTGGACTAGGTGGGTACAATACACAGCTTCGACGGCGTGCATTGTATCGTGTGACCGCTCAAAATGAGCCTGAGAATACCTCACTAGACTTAATCTTCAAACATGCCAATAAGTTAGCAATTGACTTAGATAACATTATCAAGTTCCAAATGCAAAATCATGTCAACCCTAATTCCATTAGCAAAATTGTTGCAAAAGAACTAGGTGTTGCTGGCAAGCCTAATCCTAATGAAGATTTATGGGAAACAGCAATGCAAAAACGCTACATGTCAACCAAGGCTGACATGGAACGTATATTAGTGACTGAGAGCAAAGCAACTCAGACGCGGGAGTGTGCTAAGCAATACAGCAATTTAGGCTTTACCAAGCTAAAGATTGTCACCCGTGATAATCCTCATGTTTGCAAATACTGCGAGGGTCATGATGGAACAATTGTTGAGATCAAAGATGCTGTAGTGGGAATGAACGTTCCCCCGCTGCATCCACGTTGCCATTGCAATGTAATTCCAGTACAAATGGACTACAAAGATGTTCTAAGTGAACTTAACTAATAACTGATTGCCCTAGACATGGCATTAAAAGGTCTATTTTTTATGCACTTTTTAGCCGACGGGCGTTAAACGAATTGAGTCGACAGACGTTAAATGGAGGTTATCTAATGAATAAAGAACCAAATAATCCGGAAACCAATCCTGACGGTGGTAAGCCATCTGATGAACCGGTGACATTTACTGATGAACAACAAGCTAAGATTGATGAATTGATTGGTCAACAACATGCCAAGTGGTCTAAGAAACTTGATCAACAGCAAGCCGACTTTAAAAAACAATTGGCTGATGTCCAAAAGCAGGCCGAAGAACGGGCTAAAATGACTGCTGAACAAAAGGCTGAAGCTGATCGTAAACAACGCGAGGCTGATATGGCGAAACACGATCAAGAATTAGCAACTCAGATTCAGGAATACAAGACCAAGTCAATGTTACTCGACAAGGGAATTAGCCCTGACATGTTACCGCTGGTTATGGGTGCTGACGAAGAGACAACAAACGATAATCTAGGGTTATTACAGAAATACGTTGATGACCAAGTTCAAGCGGCTACTGAAAAGTTATTGACTGGTAAGCAAGCCGTCACTGCTGGTGATAACCATACTTCACCACTAGAAACAGGGACTGATAATCCATGGTCTGAAGATGGCTGGAACTTAACAAAACAAACGGAAATTTATAATACGGACAAAGAACAGGCTCAAAAATTAATTGCCAGTGCGCAACCGATTAGTCAGTCTTTCTATGTCGGAAAATAAGGAGAGATAATTTATGGTAAATGGCAATATTACCCAATTAAGTGATATGCAAATCCCTGAAAACTGGGGGGCTTATTTAGCTGAAAAATCAACACAAAACAACGCTTTCTTTACAAGTGGTGTCGTTCAGAACGTTCCACAAATTGCAGCATTACTAGGCGCTGGCAAAGTAGCCAATATGCCATTGTTTAAGCCACTAGCTGACGACGATCCTCAAGTGCCAGATGACACAACGGACCTATTAGTCAATAAAATTACTACTGACTTAGCGCAAGCCCGCAAATTAGGCTTTGATCAAGCTTGGAGTGCAACTGACTTGTCGGCTGAACTATCAGGAGCCGATCCATTAAGTGCCATTGGCGATCAAGTCAGCGACTATTGGTCACACGTCTATGAAAAGCTCTTACTACAAACTCTCACAGGGGTCTTTAGTTCAACCAGTATGAAAGGTGTCAATCAATTAGACACTACGACTGATAAGACTGACACCACGTTCAGCTTAAAGAACTTTAACAAGGCTCGCTTCTTGCTGGGTGACCGGTATAAAGACTTGGCCATTGTAGCGGTTCATTCTGATATTCTCCGTCAATTACAAGATGCCAACCTAGTTGACGCTAAGAATAACTCAACCTTCGTCTTAAATGGCAATAGTAATGTACCAACGGCAATTCAAACGCCTGATGCTGGTGACAAAATTAAAGGCGTCCAAATTGTAGTTGACGATAGTTTACCGGTTGATAATGGCAAGTACACGAGTTACTTGTTTGCTCAAGGGGCAGTTGGTTATTCTGAATTGCCAGTCACTAATGCGGTTGAAACTAACCGTGATCCATTGAAAAACCATGGGATCGACTATCTTGTTAACCGTCGTCGGTTTGTCTTTGCACCACAAGGTTTATCTTGGAATGAAAGTAACTTCGTTACCAAGAATCCAGGCAAAACTTATCCTTCAATGACTGACTTAGCTGATGGCACTAATTGGTCAAAAGTCTACGATCATAAATTGATTCCAATGGCGCAGTTTGTAACTAGTGCTGATGCTATCGTACCGTCAACAACGGCTGATCCACAAACTGGTAAATAGTCAGGAGGAATCCTATGAGTGACACACAGGACAGTAGTAAGACATTGAAAAATGTCATTACTCTACTAGGTATTGCTCCTACCGATAGTGAAAAAGAACGACTGACACTATACATTGATCATGCAGAGCAAGCCATTGTTTTATATCTGGGACGCTCAGTTAGAATTTCAGAATTGCCATCAGGATTAGACTACATTGTAGAGAATTTGGCTGTAACTAAGTTCAATAAGTTCCACAATGAGGGTGAAAAGTCACACAGTGAAGAAGGGCTGTCTTTTCAGTTCAACGTTAACGATCTAGCACCTTACTATCCAGATCTCCAAGCCTGGATAGATGGCCAATCTAATACTACTCGTGGCGCTACTGCGATTGGTTGGTGATAATATGCGCTATCCGGATAAAGTTTATTTGTTAACTAAGCTTCCTGATGATGACCCTAATGGTCTTAATCATCAAGTAAGTTATCAAAGCCAAGTAGTGCCAGCTAATATGCAACAGGTCAATTTAACATTTGCCCCAAATGGCACGGTGTACAACGCAACGGTTATTCGTGTCTATGGACGTTATCAGGCCGATGCGATTGGCCTTGATGGTGAATATGTTGAAGGTGTTAACGATACGGTGCATGAGATTCAAAAAGTTAGTCAGCATGATAAGCAAACGGCGTTCTACATTATTCACAATGAGGTGATACTACATGGCGAATAACTATGACAAGATACCTGCCGTTAAATTCTCAATTGACGTTGACTATTTTAATCAATTATTTGAGACTGCTAGAAGGCTTGCACACAATGGTATGCCAGAGGCTATAGAAGAAGCCAATAAGGAATATCAACGAGCTGTTGCACTCAGCAAAGCATTTATCAAGAATGCTGGTGCACGCGAAAAAAGAAGCTGCACAAGGCTTAGAGCGCACTCAAGTTGGACATGGTAAGTCTGGTTACGAGCCAACGGGTACCTTGCAAGGGTCGCTAGAGATCAAGATTAGTGACGATGGTAAGTCAGTATCTGTTATGCCAATGGCAACAGTCGCAGATCAGAAACGGGCATTGGCAGCTATTGCTGGTAGCGGTAGTAAGAAGCCAATAACTAGTCAAGACGGCGTTGATTACTATGGTGTCTATGTAGAATATGGCACTTATAAAATGGCTGCCGAACCATTTATGAAGCCTACGGGTGAAAAGATTGCTACACGGCTCGAGAATGATTTTGACCGTATCATGCGTTTGGCTGTATTGGGGAGTGAGTAAATGTCGCCTGAAGAAGATTTGCTATTAAGCGTGAAACAATGTCTGAGAGCATTGAACGTTCCAGTCTATGACTTCGGCCAGCAGCGGCCAACGCAGTTTCCACAGGTAGTTGTCAGCTTGCAGAATGAGCAAGAGCAAACTGACATTAAAGTTATGGATTACTTCTTAGGTACTGTGGCTGTCGATGTCTATACCGATGTAGCTAATGTTGGTCAAGCATACGCATTAGGTCGTCAAGTTATCAACGCGATGCAACGGTTAGAACTAACCGAATGGCCAGCTAGATATGATAGCTCGACAATGCGCAAATTAAGTGATAACAGTTTAGAAAGTCGACCGTTAACTCGGTTGGCTTATTTATTTGATATTTTCGTTTATGGAAAGTGAGGAAACACTACATGGCAGGAGTAAAGTTACAAACAAAAAATGCTGACAAAATTTTATACGGGATTAAGTTTCCTTGGGATGATAAAGCAGCACAAATTCAAATGTTGGGGTTACAAGCGACTTCTAGCACAACCAACACGCGTGCTAGTTCAGCTATTAAATTAAAGCAAGGTGTGGTCCATACATCTGGGTCACGAACTGAAACTTTTGTCGTTGATTCATACTGGATAATTGGCGATAAAATCCATGAGGGACTTAAGAAGGTGGTTGAAAAAGATGTCGCAGTGGGTATTTGGCGTATGGACTTCAACGAAGCAAAATTAGATGCTAATGGTAATGTGAAATCGGTGCCAGCTGAATTTGGTATGGCTAAGCCCAATGGTCTACCTGAAACTGAAGCGGTTAACAATTTGTTACATGCTAATATCACTTACAACATCGATGGCAATACCCAAGATGGTGTATTAGATGTGTCAGAAATTGACCCGCAATTATTAGTGGATGGATTGAAGATGTTTGATTTTGCCCACAATACGGATATTGGTACAAGCTCCAAGATTGATAATGATAATTCCATTAAACCGCAATTTGGAAAGTAACAAAGGAGATATAAACTATGGAAAATTTAATGATTGATGGCACTACTTGTACCCCTAAACTTAATTACGCTTTTGCTAACCAAGTAAAGAAAGAACTTAGTGCAGATGGTCGCGACGGATTTGACGTCCTCGTTGATGGTTTATTAGACGAAGATCCAGAGCAAATTGTAAACGCGTATTATTATGCCTTGGCCTACTTCAAGCGCTCTCAACCTAGTCGTGACAAAGTGGTGGAAGCTCTTGAAGATACCATCTTCGCTGACGATGACAAAACCAATGCTGCTTATTCGGATATCATTCAGTCTTTACATGCTGACAATTTTTTAGCTCGGAAGCTTACCAGTTTTGTCAAAGGGTACAACAAGATTCTGGATATCATGCAGAAGAAGTTGGACTCGGAAAAAGAGGGCAGCGACCAATACAACAAGGATCAATTGGGCATGGAACAACTACAAACACAACTGGACAAGCTGAACAAAGTTCTGCAACCTGGTACACCGCAATTAGTTACGCCCGAAGTGCCGGCTTAACTCCGGAACAATTAGAACAGTTAACGCCGGCTGAGTTTAAAGCTGTTTGGCATGGCTATCAGGTTAACGTGCTTAATCAGCAACGCGAGCAGATGCACGCTCGTTTAATGCCACAAGCAACTTATGGGGTTGAACTTAATCAGCCGTTGGATGAGGTAGTAGAACGTTCAGATGAGCAGATTACAAATGAAATTAACAAGCTAACTGATTTTCGAACTGTTGAGGAACGGCAACCAGATACGCCCCAAATGACTATGTATCGAAAACTAATGGAAGCCAAGGCTGACAGAGAGGAGGCCGATTAATGAGTGCAGTTGTTGAGAAGACATTTGTTTGGAAATTTATGGATCAGATTAGCCAAGGGGTTGCTAACGCTCGTCAAGCGATGGGTGAAGCCGTTCGTGCTGCTACTAGTATGGGTTCTAAGGTCAGCGAAAGCGGTGAACAATGGCGTAACTACGCTTCCAAGCAGAAGGAAGCGATGGACGAAGCCAAAGCTAACTTTAATGAGTATAAAGACCAAGTCACTAATTCAAGCAACTCAATCCGTGAAAAGATTAACGGCCTAATTGACCATCTCAAAGAGATTCCACATGATGTTATGACGACATTAAAGTCTAAAATCAACGATGAAAATATTGGCCTCTTCTCACGCAAAGTGCGGGACGTTCCTAAGGAGCGCTCCGTGTTTTTGCGTGCTAAGGATAAGTTCACCAATATGTTCAAACATCTCAGCGAGCGAATTAAGCAAATTCCCAAGGAACATTCATTGCTGCTAAAAGTAAAAGATGGCTTCAGTAAGGGGTTTCAAAAATTTAATGAAAGCGCCAAAAAAACAACACGTGAAAACGGCCACCGATTACGTGACATTATTGAAGGCACATTTATTGGTAATGCATTGTACGGAGCTTATGACAAAGTAAAAGATGGCATTATCGAAGCCACTAAAGCCGGCTATGATTTTGACAAAGAACAGCAGGTTATGTTACAAACATGGACAACTTTAACTGGGTCAGCTAATCAAGCCAAAGGTATGGTCAGCACAATCAATGATTTAAGCAAGAAGACTGGTCAAGCTAGTAGTCTAGTGAACGAGCTAGAACAAGGATTCTATCATTTACACTCCAGTAAGTCTGAAGCTGACGACCTGTCAAAGGCCATGCTAAATATGGGTGATGCTGTTGGGCTCACTGGTGATCAAATGAAGTCAGTAACCCAGGATATGGTGCATGGGTTAGCTACTGGTAAAGTATCTGCCGGTGAATTAAATCAGATAGGTGCTTATTTTCCAATGATTGATGAAGCACTTGCCAAGCATGAACATACAACCGTTGCAGGAATGCGTAACATGGCTCGCCAAGGAAAAATCACTGGTAAAGACCTGGAAAGTGTGTTTACTGAATTAGGGAATCATAAGTATGGTGAAGCCGCGGATAATATGCTACAAACTATGACCGGTATGCAACGGACAGTTAAAGCACAAATGCCAAAACTTCTAGGTGAAATTGAAGAACCGCTACTCAAAGCACAGAACCCAATCTTTGGCACCATTTCTAAATGGGTATCTGAAAGTCATACTGAGAATTTATTTAAAGACTTAGGTAATAAGGTAAATAAAGGATTTGCTACGGTTACTAAAGCCTTTGCTGGCGATAATTTCACTGGCAAGGGATTTACAAATTCCTTAGATCAGATGATTGAAAACGCTGGTAAGTCAGTCAACAAGCTTTCAGCTTGGCTTGCCAAGAACGCTGGTAATATTAAAGAGTTTGGCAGTATTGTTAAGAGTAGTCTGACTATCGCGTTTAAAGTTATGGGTGCGGCTATTAATGATGTGGTTTCGGTACTTGGATTTGTAGTTAATCCTCTTGGACGAGTATCAAACCATAGTAAAGATGCATCAAAATCAGTTGGTGGTCTAGCTAATGGCTTAAAGTCGTTATCAAGTAATGGACCAGCCATTCAAACTTTCGGGAAAATACTAGCCGGAGCGTTTGTTTTGAAAAATGTTAGCAAATTCATTGGCGGTATCAAGTCTATTAACGATAACTTAAAAATAACTACTGGCCTAAAGAATCTTGGTAAGCCAGTAACTGAGTTTGCGACTTCATTAAAGAGCGGTTCTGGTGTTCTATCATCATTTGGAGCAGCACTAAAAGCAGTGCCGTTCACCATCTGGATTATAGCTATTGCGGCAATCGTGTTAGCTTTAGTTGAGTTGTATAAGCATAATAAAAAGTTCCGTGAGTTCGTAAACGGGCTTGTTGATACAATCAAAGTTTGGTATAAGGATGCTACTAAGTGGCTTGGTAATGCTGTAGCGTGGATCAAAAAGACGTTTGGCCCGTTCTTCAAATCAGCGGTTAAATCTATTCAGTCAGTCTGGAAAGAGATTGAACCAGTGGTTTCGGCTGGAATTAAGATGGTTCAGAAAGTTCTTAAGCTTGGCATGGCAGTAGTAAGCGCACTCTGGAAGGTTGCCTGGGGTTATCTATCACTTGAAGTAAAAGAAACTTGGGCGATTATTAAGCCAATCATTGATATAGGAATGGCTGTAATTAAGGGGCTTATATCAGCTGGAATGGATATTATCAAAGCCGTCTGGAAAGCTGCTTGGAAGGTTATTAGCACGGTAGTCAGATCTGTTTGGAATGTGATTAAGCCACTAATTATTGGGGCAATGAATGTCATTTCTGACGTAATTCAAACTATTCTTGATATTATTCATGGCAACTGGAGTAAAGTCTGGGGAGATATCAAAAACATCTTTTCAGACATTTGGAAGGCTATCTCACAAGCGATTAAAGCTTACATGAGTGGGATGCACGATATTATTTCATCAGTATTAGATACAATTAGTACTGTTTGGCATGGTATGTGGCAAGGACTTGGTGACTTTTTCAAGAATATCTGGAAAGGTATTAAACAGGCCGCTCAAGATGGTATTAACGGTGTTTTGAGCGTTATTAATGCCGGTGTAGATGCGATTGATTCGGTTTGGGAAATTTTTCACTGGTCATAAAACCAGTATTCGCCATTTAGATCCAGTTAAGTTTGCCCAAGGTGGCGTCGTGCATACTCGTCTATCGATGGTCAACGATGGTGCCGGTCAGAACTGGAAGGAACTGTTACAACTACCTTCTGGTGAACTCAAGATGACGCATCAACGTAATGCAGTGCTACCTTTGCCAGTTGGCACACGAGTATACAATGGCGATGAAACAGCTTCTATTATGACGTCTGCCGGGGTCGATCATTACGCAAACGGTGGGATTGTTGGAGATGCGATTAATTGGACTAAAGGTAAGCTATCTGACATTGGATCATGGATTGGTGACAAGGCCGAGGCTGTTGAGAAGTTTCTCAAAGATCCTCTCGGTAATATCTCCAAGCTACTTCATAAAGCCACTGATGGTTTATTTAAGAGGGCAGCTAGTTTTGGCGACTTAGCTAGCGGTACCATTAGCAAGCTATCAAGCATAGCAGTTGATAAGTTCAAGGAAATGTTAAATAGTAACAAAAAGTCACTGGAAGTATCTGACGGTAAGGCTGGTCACTACAATCCAGGTTTAATTGAGAAAGCCACCAAAATGATGCACATTGATAGTCTTCCGGCAGGTTTCAGTGAGCTTTTGCAAGCGACTATCATGAGTGAGTCTGGTGGTAAGTCTGTGATTCAAACTATTCACGATGGCAATAGCGGCGGTAATGAAGCTGGTGGGATTCTACAATTCACACCAGGGACATTTGCTGCTTTTGCGATGCCAGGACGTACTAATCGGATGAATCCGCTCGATGAGCTATTAGCTTTCTTCAATAATTCTGATTGGCGAAACAGTATTGGACACACCGTTATTTGGGGTGTTCCAAAGGTTGATTGGCTGCATAGTGGCCCACAAGGTCATCGCCGATTTGCTCATGGTGGCGAAGTCTTTGACGAGCAAACTGTAATCGTGGGTGATAATAGCCAACACCATGAGTTTGTGATTAACCCTTATGATGTCACAGCTTATCCATTATTAGCTAAGGCGATGGACACGACGATGCGAGCTCAGCCAATTGCTGATGTTAATACTAATATTGATCACCGAGACAGCAGTGAAACTAATTCATTGTTACGAAAATTATTAAAAGTTATAACTGATGATCAGCAGAGTACTGAAGATGATTCGTTAACAAATATGCTTAGTCGTATTTTAGTCGCGTTGAAACAAGATCGCCCAGTGTATCTAAATGCCAATGGCAGGTTGATCGATATAACTAACGAACAATTAGGCGAACGCATGGAAGATGAACGGAGGTATCGGTGGTAATGGATCATGATATTTATTTCGGGTATCAACGACCACGACCTACAGAGTATGTACAATTTGCTAATTTTGATAGTCGCCAATTAAATCTATACTTAGCTGGTCGGATTGCCAATAACCCACCAACTAAAGAAGTTACCGAGAGTATAGGTTATATGGATGGGATAATTGACTTTTCAGATATCCTTGGACGACGCATCTTTGATAACCGTACGATTGAGTATCAATTTAAAGCATTAAATATTAATTATCACGATCGTAAATTACTAGAACAAAAGTGTAAAAGGCTGTTGCTAATACCAATGCGTCAGCCGATTTACGATAGTCATGATCTCCCGTTTTATTGGTTTGGTAAGGCTAGTAGTGTTACAGCAAATGATGATCATGTTAACAATGTGTTAGAAATAACGGTACAATTCAATGTTTCACCCTATGCGCTACGCAAAGGACAGTTTGACGATATTTGGGACAATTTTAGTCTGGAAACAGGGTATGCGCAATTTACCAAGTATTCAGTCAAAGGCACTAAGAAAATTAGCTTGTATAATGATAGCGATTTGAAATCAAGGCTTAAGGTTATCTGTCAGAATGATATGACGATTAATGGTAAATACAAATACACCAAAAATTATCAAGACAACCCTAACTTTAGATTAGAGCCGGGAATTAATGATCTTACAGTTAATGGTAACGGTGATATTGAGTTTCAATGGGAAAGCGAGGTGATGCTGTAGTGTACAAAATATTAGTTCGCGAAACCTATCGAGGCAATGAAGAAGCTATTAACGAACCGGATGTGTATGGTAATCGGATTGTATCGGGTAGTCTAAGCTTAGTGTCTGGTGGGATAGACACTGGAACGTTAGCCATTAGCCTAGAAAATACGTTGTTCAATCGGATCTTGCCTTATCGCTGGTTTATCAGAATTGAAGACCTTCAGACAAAGGAAACCATTTTCCGAGGTCGCTTCATCAAAGTTAGCAAAGTGTATTCAACCACGCATACACAAACATTGAGTTTTGAAAGCGAGCTAGCTTATCTACATGACAGCGCCCAAGTTTACCGTGAGATCCATAACACCAGTGTCAATGACTTTTTACAAATCATAATCGACGAACATAATAGACAAGTCGATGATTTCAAAAAAATCACCCTAGGAACCATCGATGTAATTAACAGCACCGATAATGTTTACCGCTATTTAGACGAAACTAAAGACACGTTAGACAATATTACGGACAAGTTAGTTAATCGGCTAGGAGGTTTTTTTACGTATTGGGCGCAATCCTCATAGTCAGTTAATTTTGGACTATGTCAATCGTCTGGGAACGGACACCAAGCAAACGATCGAGTTAGGTGTGAACTTAAAGAGCTTTACGCGCGATCTCAACGTCAACAACCTTATTACTCGCTTAGTTCCCTTAGGCGCTGAAAAGGCGCAGAAAGACGACCAGCGAGATAGTAATAAACCGATTCCTAAGATTGATATTTCTAGCGTTAATAATGGTAGCCGTTACTTAGATGATCCAAAACTAATTGATAAATTTGGCATTATCCAAAAGGTTAATGTTTGGGACGATGTGCACGATGCTAGAATCCTTAAAACAAAGGGTGAACAATATCTCAAAGAACAAGTATCGGCCGAGATTGCTTGGAGCGTTGACATTGTTAATCTAGCTTTAATTGACAAACGGTTTCAATCGTTTGCGGTCGGTAATAGCTATCGTATTATTGATAAGTTTATGGATATTGACGAAACGATTAGTGTTAGCGAAAAAGAAGTCGATCTAGTTAACCCGCAAACCGTCACGATTAAGATTGGAAATCAGAATAAAAAACTGACTAGTCAACAAATTAATCAAATCAGGATAATCAATCAGCTTAAGAAATTTAGTGAATATATTACGTCATTTAATACGCAAAATAACGTACCAGATTCTCCAAATGGATCTCAGCCAAATCAACCGCACGATAAGCCGCATGATCAACCGCACGATCAACCAAGCTACTACAACGGTGCGATTGTTGACGTATCAGAGTTCCAAAGTGATATTAATTGGTCGCAAGTCCGCAATGCTGGCCTAGCCTTAGGGGTTATTAGGATCCAAGACGGTGAAAATTACATTGATGTCAAACATGTTAAAAACCTTCAGGGTGTCTTGGCCAATAATCTCAATTATGCCGTCTATGCGTTCTTTAGAGGGGTTAATGAAGCTGATAGTCAAGCCGAAGCACGTGCTTTTTATCAACGTGTCCAAAACGTGGTCAAAGGCCAACAACAACCGCGGTTCTATGCCCTTGATATTGAAGCCATCGAGAATAACAACATGCGCGGTACCGTTAATGCGTACATTAGCCAGCTGAATGATTTAGGCATTCTGAATAGTCAAATTGTGCTCTATATTGCGAACCATTTGTATCAGCAACTAAATCTCGATACAACCAAGGTCGGGAGTATTTGGATTCCGAGTTACGGTACTAAGCCGCGGTATCCTTATGACTTATGGCAATATACCGACAAAGGCACCCTGGCGGGTATTCCTACTAAAGTGGATATGAGCCAAGATCCATCAACACGGTTCAAGAACCAATACTTAACTAGGAGGTGAGATTTTGAGCAACACAGATAAATATTATCGTGATCGTTCTCATATTACAGGGAAACTAGACTTGCAGAAACTGCCGAAGGCGATTCGCGAAAAGCAGTATGGAATTGATGTTCGCGAGGCTATGGCCCAAACCGCGGAAGCGATTGCCGGCGTACAAAGCACCGCTCAAAAGTTCAATCAAGACACGAAAAATCAGGTCAACCAGTTAGATGAAAAGTACACGCGTGAAATCCGTGCCATTGTTTTAGGCGACACAACTAGTGTGGCGACACCGCCCATTCAAGAACCCAATAGTGAGGCTAGTAATCCGTTATCTAACCTATATGAGACTGCACGCGGGCAAGTTTTGTATGACTTTGTAAAGCAATCATCGTTGACTAAAGTCAGCAAGATTGGGGTCATTGGCGACAGCGTCGCGGCAACTGCTGGGGGCTTCCCGGATATTTTAGCTCATCAATATAATATCTATGTGGAAAACCTTAGTGTTGGTGGCGCTAAAATGAGTGATTATAATCATGACGCAATTGTCAATCAAGCTAGCCGATTACAGCAATGTGATGTGGTGATTATTCAGGGTACCGATGATGATTGGGTGCATGATATTAGTTTAGGTTATGCGGGTGACACGAACATCAAAACGTATCTAGGTGGCTTGCGGGAAACGATTAAACGGGTTAAAAATAATAACCCGAAGGCTAAGTTAATTGTGGTCAATTGTACCCGTCAGTGCGTCGATGTGCACGGCAAGTACCGGACAGAACAGTCGAAAAACACTTTCGGCTTAACGCTGATCGACTATATGGAAGCCCAAAAGAAATATCTTAATCAACAAGATGTTCCTTACGTTGATCTAATGAAACCCACGAGTATTTTTGAGCCGGATAATCCGGCTTTTAAGAAAACGATGATGCACGATGGCTTACATCCCACCCCGGAGGCCCATCAGTACATCGTGCAGGAAATTGCTAAAGACTATTCGTATTATTACGATAAGTAAGAAAGGAGCTAACGATGGCTAATCAAGAGTTAGTGTACGATATTACGAAACAACCCAATTTACAACCAGCGCAACAAGCCATTTATGCCCGTGTCGGCGATGGTGGCTTGAAAACCGTCACGGTGAAATTGAACGCCAATAATTACCCCTATGATTTAACCGGTAAACATGTCAATTTTGAAGGGGTCAAAGCTGATAGTACCCGGATCATTGATACTAGTGGCGGCATCGTGTTAGACCCGCAAGGGGGCATCTTTAGATACGTCTTTCCAGCGCAAACTTTCACAGCACGGGGACGATTCCAGCAAGCTTTCTTTAAAGTAATGCTCGGCGATAAGGTAGATACGACAATTGATGTGGTGGTAGATGTCTCACCTAACTTAGTTGAGTTTGGCATTAATTCTGAAAGTTACTTGAGCGAGTATGAACAGTTAATCTCGGAGTTAAAAGACAAACAACAAACCTTCTTAACCGATTTAGGTCAAAAAGTCGATTTAAGCAAGACTCAACTACAAAATATTAGTGACCGGTTAGATAACATCAAGACCCAGCTGGCAACTAATGATGTCGTGTCAAAGACCGAATTTAACACTAAGCTAAAAAAATGTGGTTTTTATTAAGGAGGGCTAGTAAAGATGTCTATTAAAGAGTTACAAGATGTTACTGGAACCGTGATTCACCCAAGAACCGAAACGGCCGCTATTGTGGATGCTGACAAATTAGTGAACACAACTAGTACCCAAAATAACATTGCTGGTATTAAGAACTTTGTGGACGGCATTTCCATTAAAGGTGTCCCGCTATTAGATATCGACTTTAATAAAGTGAAATTAGTGCCAAATGATGATGTTTATCAAATCAAACAGGCCGGCTTGTATTTCTATACAACAAACACCAAAAATGTGCCACTATTGAGCAGCCGTTTTCACGATGGTTTTGTCTTATATGGTGCTAAAGATACTAAAACTGCTTTTCTCTATTATATTGGTGCACGGGTTTACCAAGAACGATTTCAGGGAAAATGGTTGCGGCAAGAAAGCTCGATTCCTCAAGATTTGTGGGTTGGTGAAGGCAAAGTTGGTGATGTGTTAAAGTTACGAGATACTTTGGATAATTATCGGCAATTGCGATTTCGCTGCTATTTTACAATTGGTAATACCCTCCAATTTATTCCGGCATGGGCGTCAGATAACATGTTGTACTTAACACAACCAGCTTTAAACTTTGATGGTACGATTTTAAGAGCCTTGGAAGTTGCGTTGCAGATTGGTCAAGATCAACGTAGCTTGATAATTAAGAGTGCCAAATACTTTGCTAATGGTAAAAGCACATCAATTACCGATGGGTTCTTGAAGGAAGTAGGAGGGATGCTGTAAATGCAAGTCAAACTTGATGAAACTAAACATGTGGTCAGTTATGCACTGGTAGGAGGTTTGGAGGATGCTATTGATTATGATGAGTCACAATTACCTGCTGATTTTCTAACAGCAACTGATAGTAGTGCTTATTGGTTGATTGATGGCGTATTGACTAAAGATCCAAACTACGCGCCCTCGATTCAACCAGTGGTCGAAGATCAACCAAGCAATGAACAACAATCGCTGACTAAACTAGCCCAGCAGGTTACTGAGCAACAGGAACATATTGCTTCACTTGAGGAATCTTTGACCCAGTTAGTTAAAGGAGGAACCCATTAATGTATATTATTTTTAAATTTGCCTACCAACTCTGGCACACTATGACCAAAGAAGAAGTTAGTCTCGAGGTTATTAAGGGAGGGATTACCCCAGTTGAGTATCAGACAATTACCGGTGAAGCCTATATTGAAATGGCAACGGGAGATGAGCAAGATGAAACAACCCTTAAAGCATAAAATAATTTTAACTGGGGCAGCCATGATGGCGGCTTTTTTTTTAGGGGTGAATGCCAATGCTGCTCGCATGGATATGGTCGATGTGTCGAATAACAACGGCTACATGAGTACCGCCGAATACGTTTCGATGCGTAATGAATTTGGCGTTAGGGCCCTTACCGTCAAGATTAGTGAAGGTACAACCTTCAAAGATGGTTATGCTGCTAGCAATATCGCTAATGGTCAAGCGGCTGGATTATACGTCAACAGCTATCATTTTGCCCATTATAAAACTAAGGCCCAAGCAATTGCTGAAGCTGACTTTGCCGGTCAAACGGCTAAAGCGGCAGGACTACCAGTTGGCGCGGTACTAGCGACTGACGTAGAATCGGCTGAAGAACAAGAAATCTTGTCACAAGCAACCAATGACCGCAACAATGCCGCCTTCATGAAAGAGATTCAGAAGTTTGGTTATCGGGCCGACATTTATACGTCTGGATCATGGGCTAACAACAAGATGACCATCAAGAGCAAAACAGGTTGGGTTGCTGGTTACCCCTATGTCATGTCTGGTCAGAAGTGGTATACGAATAACAATGCTTGGCAATGGTCCGGGTCAGCTCATTTTCGGATTAGTTACGGTGGCTTTGACGTCAGTCAGCTTTATACTGATTACTACACAGCTGGTCAGAAATCAACGGTCAAGCCAACCGATCCAGATGCCGTTAAGGCCAACAACAACACTTTTAAGCCGTCTACTTCAGCCAAGTGGGTCAAGGAAACAAAGACTTACACGCTCAAGGCGGCGGTTAAGCTACGCACTGGCGCGTCAACATCATCAAGTGTGGTTGCTATCTTGCCAGCAGGCACTACGGTAAAAACTGATCAAGCTATTATTCAGGGTGGTTATCGTTGGGTTCGTCAGCCACGATTTAATGGTTATGGTTATCTAGCAACAGGCCCAGCAAGCAATACGCTGGAATACGTAAATAGTGGTGTCACTCACATGTACTACACAGTCAAGCCTGGCGACAGCTGGTGGTCAATCGCTCAGCGAAACGGCCTAAGTATGACTACATTAGCTAATCAGAATGGCAAGACGATTTACACTACTATCTATCCTGGCCAGCGATTGGTGGTGCGGTAATTGCATACACTATTAGGATTAGGTTGGGATGAATGGGGATCGATCGTTGCCATTGTCACTAGTATTTGTGTATTAGCTAATTGGATTCTCAATAAGACGGTCCGTATCCCGCTTAACGATTTAGGCAAGCGGCTTAGCCGTTTTACCGATGAAAGTTTAAAAGTGAGACAGCAAAATGCCGACACAATGAACGCGATTGAAAATCGGGTCATTAAGGTAGAAGGCCGGTTAGATGGTCATGACATTGAATTTAAACATCTATATGAAAAGGAAGCCAAAGGAAATGAAAAAGATTAGTTTAAAGAATGCTGACGGCTCATTTAATGGTAAGCTGATAGCTGGTATTATTTCACTGTTAATCGTGCTAATTCAGCAAATTCTAGCTGTATTTGGGATTAAATTTGCTGGTGACTGGACTAGTATTGTGGCCGTTGTTAACACGGTATTAACCATCCTAGGTATGCTAGGGGTAATTACAGACGTACAGACTGTAAACGTCTCAGAGGACGCGACAGGCACCTTAGAACAAGCCACAAACGAGGTAGACTCAACTAGCCAAGCTGATAAAGCGCCAACTAGTGCGTCCGTCTCTAATGTGACTGATATTAGTGCTGACGTTAAAGTAGACGACAAAACAGAATAAAGTAAAAAAGGTCTATCCAATTGAGGGTAGGCCTTTTTATTGTGCGGTTTTGTCACTGAAAGTAGTGTGCAAGGTCATGCAACACAAACATAGTATATCATTATTAACGCTAGTTGCAACCATTAAAAAAGTGGGCACCCGGGTAAGTGCTCACCAAGAAGGTATTACTTTAAAGCGGAAACATCATGAGTCCTTAATAAGTAAGACAACTTCATTTTAGCTCATTCTCATTAAATTGCAATAAAAAACGACTACCCTAAAAAAGATAGCCGTTTACCCTATAAATGGCACACACATTATTATAATAACATTAAAATCAATAAAGTAAAAAGGTCTATCCAATTGAGAACAGGCCTTTTTATTGTGCTAATTTAGAGATAACTAACCTGCGTCAACTCAGATCAATTACACCCAGTTAAATGAAAGTAGTGTGTCATGTTGTAACACAAAGCACAGTATATCATTCTCAAAAATAGACGCAACCACTAGAGTAACTTAAAAAAGCCTATTCAATTAAGAATAGGCCTTACTGTAAACACGAAAAACTAAGTTATGAGTTCATTCCTGAACACGTTTTTTATTATAGCACTATTTTAAGCTAGTTTACATAACACACACGTATTCGAAGTAGCCTAGTAACTCAACGCTTCGTTATCCTAATTCTGTGAATTCAAATTGGTATAAGCGAAACGAACAAGCTAAAGTCTAATTTAACAACTTTCTTGTTTTTTCAAAGTTAGTGAAATCAATCCTATTTTCTATGGTCCAAATATAATATAGTAGTTGCTAATTTCCTATACTGAGTCTGTAGACTTAACGCCAATTTTGAAACGAGGTTTAAGTTAACTATTTTAATCTACTTGTAAAAACCATTATCATATCCCCACCGTATTCTTTACCATTATTAGCGCCACACCAAGGACATTGAATAGATTCTGAATCATGGCCTCCCCACATTGATCCATCACTAATAGAAATACTAAACTTTTTTCCACATTTTGAACAATTCATTATTTTATCCGGTATATCATTTAAATGATTAAATTGACTCATATTATCCCTCCTAGTTGACTTATTGGGTTAACCCTGCTGTAATGCGAGGAAGCGAAGTGGTTGAGTGCAGAATCGTATCCTAGCCAGACAATTATTTCTCAAAATAACTATCTCACTAAAAGGCAACTCAATCTACTGTAACGCTCGGTCGATAGTTGGTGGGTAATTGCTCAACGGAACGGCCTGAACGTATATACGTTGGCTACTCAAAATGGTAAAACAATCTATTCGATGATTCACCCTGGTGACAAATTAATCATCAAGTAATCAAATCCCCCACATCAACCTTAACTGGCTGGTGTAGGGGATTTTTTGTAATAAAACGAGCATGAATAGTTTAAGTAATAGTTATGATACAATGTTAATATAAATTATAGAAAATAGCGGGATGAATATGTTGACTAAGTTAAAACCAATTTCTGGGATATCGTTCGGATATTCTGACGGAAAAAATGAAGCACGTCAGCCAAATTTTGAATCATTATTCTATGATGGAAGTGGCTATTACAGAACATTACGTAATGATCCATTAAAATATTTAGTTGTTGGTAGAAAAGGTACTGGTAAGACGATTCTTGTAAGATACTTTATGAAAAAAATGCAAGAGGAAAAAATACTTTTTCAAAATTTATTGTTGCTGGAGATTTTACAAGCGAAAAGCTAAAAAATTTTGACTATGTTTCTATCCGAGAAGAAGAACGTGAAATATTTTGGCGATACTTGATTTTGAGCGAATTAACTTCTATGGTTGTTGAAAACGAAAAAGGTATACTAAGCCGCAAATGGGTTAGTAAGCTAAAAGAACTTGATAAAAACTTGGCATATAAGTTGGAGGAAATGGTACGAGAGAACACCGCAAATACTCAGGTGAAGGGTTCACTGTCAGAGCATGGTGCTTCGATTTCAGCAGGGGTGGATGGTGGAGAAAAAAGCACAGCAAAGCTAGTACCTGCTTCATATTTTAGCCAGACGGATGAATTAATGAAAACATTATTACAAGTTATGAAACGTGTGAGAAGTAGGTACTTTCTTTTCTTTGATGATTTAGACGAAATTAAGCTGAGCTCATTACAAAAGGTTGATGGGGAAAATAATGTTACGGTACTTGCTAAACTGTTAAATGATTTTGTGTCAGCACTTTCATACGTTAATGATAAACTGTTAGACATTAATAGTAAAAGTCGAGTGATTTCAACGTTAAGAAAAGATGTCGCTGATCAGATGCAATTTTATGGAAGTAATATTAACAAAGTAATAACCGATAACGGTATTAATATTACTTGGTTTTCACCGATGATTAAAGATACTCCCCAAAATACGCCTCTAGGTAAACTAGTGTTGCATAAAATTCGTGTCTCAATTGATTCTTACCATGATGTTGATGATAAAGAGTTATTTGATATGGTTTTTCATAAAGGGACAAAAGCTAATGCAAATCCGTTTAGGTTTATTGTTAATAGAGGATTTGGTAGACCACGAGATGTTATTCAATACTTGAATTCGATTAAGGAAAAATTTCCGAACTCTACATCTATAACGTATCGAATGGCTGAACAAGTTCAGAGTGAATATTGTAGCTGGTTTTATTCGGAGTTGCAGAATGAAATAAGTATTTTGGAAAGACACAAGTCTATTTCAAGTACAATTGATGCTATTAAGAAGAACGGGAAGGTTACTTTTAATTATGAAACCCTTAGCGCAAGTATAGATGATAATTCAGATGAGGTTCTTAATAGAGATGGCTTGAAAAAAGATTTGAAATCATTATTCACTCTGGGAGCTATTGGAAACCATCAAAAGAAAAAAGGTCTCAAAAAGCCAATAATTGAATATTCTTATCGGGATGGTACTGATAACCCAGATTTCTCGAAAAATTTTATAGTTCATCCTGCATTGAAAATTTATCTTTCTTTGTAAAATGTTTGACACCAGGTTTTTATAGCAGTATATTGTCATTAACGAAGGATTTCTTATCTTGATTCTCAATCACTTTAATTCTCAATCACTTTAAGAAAGAACTACTCCTAGTTTATGGTATTTACATACCATTTCTTCTAAACTGTGATGGTAGTTTTAGTGAGTGGCACTACTTGTTTTTTAATAATGTTATTCGATTTATGTGCTACCAATTAATAAACAATTTCAATAACGAAAATCTCCACAATAACCTTAATTGGCTATTGTGGAGATTTTTGACAGGTTTACAAAAAAGGTGAAAAGATGTAAAACTGGAAAGATGAAGTATCGTCAATATAATAAAATTGATTTTAACTGTATTCTGGTACGGTTCTGGTACAGTCCCTGTTAAACTACTGTCATAGAAGTAAATAATACTGTTACCCTTAAGTAATTATTTACTTAACGGAACGTCATCAGACCACACCCTACTATGGGGTGTGGTCTTTTTTTATCTCTGGATGTGGCGTTGGTGCGAATCACGTGCATGACCACGCATATAACGATTACTGAGAATTTATACTTAGGCTAAGTGTTAGTGCAATTTGATATCAACCACCGTATGATTACGGTGACTTGGCGTTAGAGGCGTAACCGTATTGGATTAAGCAAGTCAAAACAAGCCCAACAGAACGTCGCATAGTACGTCTGTTGGGCTTGTTTTAAAATTTCACTTGGGTTGAACTTCTGGTCGACAGGGCACTATCACTTTTGTGGCTGCTGCGTGATAGGCTGAATACGATGATCAATGATCGTTAGTGACTGACCTGACTAGTGCCATCAGTATAGTTCAAGGTCATACCGGGCTGGATATTGAAAATATAGACATTAAAACTAACAGCATTGCTACCAACTGACTGACCACGCATTTGAACACCGCGGGCTAACAGTTCGTTACCTTTGAAAATGGGGGTCACTTGATAGCGGACGTAGTTTTTCGGACTTTCTTTCAAATAGGCCGCAACTTGGTTTTCATAGGTCGTCATTTCAGGGTCATTCAAAGAACGGGTTCCGGTCATGAGGTTCTTGATATTGTTGTTCTGCCCCGTTAATTGATAGCCAATCAGATGACTGCGGTTGTAAAGCCAACCGCTACTGATGCGTTTGTTATGCCAACCAGTTGGTCGAACATTCAAGGCCTCACGTTCAGCTTTGGGCATCAGTGACTGATTTAAGAGGGCATTAGCAGCCGTCACCCGGTTAAGTGAGTCTAAATTGCCATATTGTTGCCAGGCACCCTGACTCGTACTGAGCTCCTTAGCGGTAAATGCGGGCTGATTCTGATTAATCGTGATCGTTTGTTGACCGTTGTAAGTTTTACTAGCCAACGTAGTGTTACTTGGGTTATGGTCAGAATTGACCTTGGTTGGTGCTGTTGTCGAAGTTGCGCCAGCTTGCTTGTTCGTAGCCTTGAGCTTGTCAATATGTTGTTGACTACTCGAAAGTTTTTTCGCAGCCTGCTTTAAGCTGCTAGCAGAAGCACGATTGGCAGCTTGAAGTGCCGTCAGTTGCTTGTCATTATTAGCCGTTACTAAGTGGGTCTTAGTAACGGTCTTTGTCTTCACAGTTGGCTGAGTGGATTCATCAGATGTGCCGAGAATACTAAAGCTGACGAGCAATGCGATAATGGCCGGCCAACTATGCCGCCACCATTGACGCCCACGGTAGCGCCGATGTAAGCGCCAGAACCAGTACAGGGTTGCAAATAATAAGATGGTGCCGATCAATGCCATGAAGTGATCCTCCTATCGAAATGACTTACGGAAACCAGCGGCCCGCGCCGCGTCTTCCGTACTAAAGTAAACGGCATTTTTACCGGCCATCCGGTAGTTTTGACCCGTTTCAACGTGATAAATTTTGGAATTACGGTTACCCACGATGCGTCCAGTTTGGGCGGTATCGGTATCGCCAGAAAAATTATTCTGCCGACTCGTGGTTGCGGTACTAGTTTGAGTTTGTTGACTTTGAGCAGCTGCTTGACTGCTGGCCTTGACCGCTTGCTTAGATTGGCTAGCGGCTGCGACGGCCGAAGCGGACTGGGCTTCTGACTGGGAGCGTGATTGTGCGGCCGCTTCACTAGCAGCTGATTTGGCGGCAGCCTGTGACGCTGATTTTGATGATGCCATTGCGTCGTCATGTTTTGCTTTTAGTTGTTCGGATTGACGCTTAGCCTGACTAGTTGCAATTGCGAGTTGGGTCGTGTTTGAACTAAGAGCTTTGGCTGAGGCCGCGTTAGCCCGACTAGCGGCCCTTGCTTTTGCCCAGGCGGCTTTATTAGCAGCAGTCCGTTTCTCAACCCGAACCGTCTTGGTTTTGACACTGGTATGGTTGGCGGCTTGTTGATTACCAGTGGTACAGCCGGTTAAGATGAGTAGACTCGTTAGTGCAACGACGAGTTTTTTTGCATGGTGCATAAGAAATTCCTCCTTGTTTATGTATCACTTTAATTATACATAAACGGTAAAGGTTGGTAAAGCAAGTTTTGTAACTAAAAATCAATTAATATTGGTTTATGCTGGTATTAATTTCGACAATTAATCATAATTAGTGCTAACTACTAACACCCATTCGGAACAATTTAGTAGTAGATATTTAAAATGTTCATAGCTTAATACGGCGACAAATCAGACCTGTGGGGGTTATTAACGACCTATAACGGTTGTATAAACAGGCTAAGATTGCGATAATAGAACAAACACACCAATGGGGGAATTTTTTTGAAGGCAACGTTACAGAAAATCGGGACGGCACTCAATAAACGCATGGGGATCATCAAAGCATTATTTGTATTCTCTGTCCTGTTATTTGTGATTACGGAAGTCGGCAAAATTGCGAAGGAAGTCAGTGGCGCGCAGTTGGCGAATGCGCTTGCTTCGCAAAGCTGGTGGCATCTGTTAAGCATGGTCGTGATTGGTATTATCGCAGTGACACCAATGCTGACGTATGACGTCATGATTACAAAGTTTTTACCCAACCACTATTCACTTGGCTATATCTTAAAAGCTGGATGGATCACCAATACATTTACGAATATCGGTGGTTTTGGGGGCGTGCTGGGCGCCTCACTGCGTGCTAACTTTTATAATCGCGAAGCCACTAAGAAACAAATCGTGTTTGCCATTTCCAAGATCGCTTTGTTTTTAGTTTCGGGATTGTCATTATATTGTATGATTTCACTCGTGCTAGTCTATGGCTTTGGCATTGGGAACATGTATGGCAGTTACTGGATCTGGCTCGTCGGTGGTGCACTGTATTTTCCAGCCATCTTTATTTTTACACGAGTCAACGATTCGGAATTCTTCGATGGCCTTACGCTCGGCAACGTCGTTCGGTTATTGAGTGGGTCGTTTGGTGAATGGACTGGCTGTGTGCTGTTCTTCTTATTAATTGGAAACTTTATGGGATTACCCATTGATTTTGCAGCGGTCGTGCCGTTATTCGTGATTGCTTCGGTTGTCGGTGAAGTGTCAATGGTACCCGGTGGTATTGGGTCATTCGACGTTTTCATGATTTTTGGCCTCGGTGCGGTCGGAGTTTCTCGACCAGACGCAGTCGCATGGCTCTTATTTTACCGGTTATTCTACTATATTATCCCGTTTGCCATCGGGTTGGTCTTATTCATCCATGACACCGGCCATCGCTTAAACGTGCGCTTAGCGGGTATTCCTAAGCAGGCATTACAACGTGTTGCTCAGATGGTACTGACGGTTTTTCTCTATTTTTCTGGTTTTCTGATGTTGTTGATGTCAACGGTCCCTAACTTTGCATATAACAATAAACTCTTCTTACAGTTTTATCCGTACACCTTTTTCTTTATTAATCAGGCCAGCAGTATTATTATGGCCTTCTTACTGATTGGGGTGGCGTTGGGAACTGCTGGCCGGGTCAAAAAAGCTTTTTGGCCAACGGTGATTGTCCTGCTGATTGCAATTTTGAATACGATTCGCTGGCTCGTCGTTTATGATGCAATTTCGATGAAATTTGTGATTTTCTTGATTGTGATTCTAGCGCTAGTGGCTTTGTCGCGGCATGCTTATTATCGTGATCGGTTGGCTTTTTCGTGGGGGCAAACGTTGTGGGTTAGCTGCGTGTATGTGGTGACCTTTATCTTGTATACGATTGTGGGAGTCTATAACGCGCCCCAAATTCATCATCGGCATGCGATTCCTGAAGCTCTGTTCTTCCCATCACAAAAGCTCTGGTTATTTGGGGTGATTGGGTTAGTCTTAGCGGCAATGATTTTGATTATTATGTACCGCTACTTTGCGAGTGGCTATAACGCCCGATTGCGTCAAAAGATGGATGCGGCTCGGGTCAAACAAGTGATTGAAACTTATGGCGGCAATGAAATCTCACACTTGGCTTATTTGAATGATAAGTTAGCATATTACTATCAAGTCGATGGGGTCGATCAACTGATTTTCTTATACCAACAGAAGGCCGATAAACTGATTATTATGGGAGAGCCATTCGGTAATCAAGCGGTATTACAAGCTGCCTTGGAACAGTTATTGGATGACGCAGATAGTGACGGTTGCTCGCTAGTCTTTTACGAAATTAGTGAGATGCTGACGATGCGCCTACACGAAATGGGCTTTGACTTTATCAAAACCGGTGAAGAAGGGCACGTTAAATTGGCAGACTTTAGTTTGGCTGGTAAACGGCTACGGGGTGAACGGGCCCTAATGAATAAGTTTACCCGGGATCACTATGAGTTTGCCATCTTGCAGCCACCGTTCAGTGCCGACGTTATGGCTGAATTACGAGCTGTTTCGGATAGTTGGTTAGCAGGTGAGACGGAAAAAGGATTCTCGCTCGGATTTTTTGATGAGCAGTATCTCAATCAGGCACCCGTAGCGGTCGTTTATGATCCTGACCACCGAATTGTCGCGTTTGCGAATATTATGCCGCAGGGAAATCATCAGACGACTTCAATTGACTTAATGCGGTCAAGCAAATCGGCGCCATCCGGCATTATGGACACGGTCTTTGTGCACCTATTTGAACAGGCGCGTGACGATGGCTATGCTTATTTCAATATGGGAATGGCACCATTATCCGGTGTAGGGGTTTCACGCTACAGTTTTATTCAAGAAAAAATTGCTCATTTAATTTACGAATATGGCTACCAGTTATATGGTTTTCAGGGATTACGGTCGTACAAAGAGAAGTATGTGACTGAGTGGGAACCGAAGTACATTGCGTACCGAAAACGTAATTCACTAATCTTCACCATTTTACAATTGCTACAAGTCGTTAATACCCGGGTACACAAGTCTGAGCGGCACCGGCCAGTATGGTTGTTGAAACGATTGAAATAACTGAATAGTATGTCATAAAGTAAGTATCGTTAATGACATAGCAAAATGCCCCATCACTGCGAGAAGCAATGATGGGGCATTTTATGATGACTTTAGAATTCAGCCGACTAATATGATGAGGGCTGAACTAATTGTGGCAGAAGCACTAGAGCTGTTTTGCGTAGGCTAGATTATTTAGTTCGTATACTTAGGCGGTAATACATGTTTGAAATCATGGAAACCAGCGAAAATTTCATCAAGATCATGCCCATTAATGAATAGGTCGAGGTTAGCCTCGGGGGCAAACCCTAAGTCGGCGGTCTTTTGTAGCATGGCGACTAGATCGTCGTAGAAGCCGTCGATGTTGTAGAGCGCAATCGGCTTTTGGTGAATATCCATTTGACTCCAAGATAACATTTGTAAGAATTCTTCAAAGGTGCCAAACCCGCCAGGTAAAACGATAAAGGCGTCAGCGAGGTGAAGCATCTTTTCCTTGCGTTCGGTCATCGTGCGCGTTTCGATAAAAGTCGTGACGTCCTTAAATGCAAGTTCTCTTGCGACCAGAAAATGCGGGATGATCCCGATAACGCGGCCACCAGCATCCATAGTTGCTTTGGCGACTTTCCCCATTAAACCATGGTCGCCACCGCCATAGACGAGTTGGTAATCATTAGCGGCCAAGTATTGACCGAGTGCCACCGTTTTCTCACTAAATGCGGGATCTAAACCAGAATTAGACCCACAAAAAACACAGATATTATGAATTGCCATTCTAAACTACCCCCAAGATAAAATTTTCTAGCAAAAATGCGGCCCGGATAGGCGCCGCATTTTTGTGAACTAACGTGTTGATTAATCGTCTGGATTACCAATATCGTAGTCGGTGTCTTGCATTGCTTCAACTTGACCCAAGCGGTAACCATTCCCAACTTGTGAGAAGAAGTCATGGTTAGAAGTCCCCGTTGAAATCCCGTTCATGACGACCGGGTTAACGTCTTCCGCAGTATCTGGGAAGAGGGCATCTTGGCCGAGATTCATCAAGGCTTTGTTGGCGTTATAACGACTAAAAGTTAAGACTTCATCAGACCAACCAATTTGATCGTAAACTAAATGAATGTAGTTTTCTTCATTCTCATAGAGTTTGTATAAGAAATCGAACATCCAGTCTTTAAATTCTGCCTGCTGCTTTTCAGAACGGTCTTTGAAGCCTAATTGGAACTTATAACCAATGTAAGTGCCATGGACACTTTCGTCCCGCAAAATCAATTTAATGATTTCGGCAACGTTTGGCAATTGGTTGTGGCCCAAGTAGTACAGTGGCGTATAGAAACCAGAATAGAACAGGAAAGTTTCCAAAAAGACGTTCGCAACTTTTTGCTTCAATGGATCTTCGTCGATGTTATCGTAAAGCTTGTAGATCCATTGGGCTTTTGCTTGCAAGAATTCTTCACTGTCACTCCAGTCAAAAATTTCATTAATTTCGTCCGGCGTATTTAATGTTTCAAAAATTGTTGAATAACTCTTTGCATGAACAGATTCCATGAATTGGATGTTATTTAGTACGGCCGTTTCATGTGAAGTTAAGACGTTGCGGCGAAGTGCTTGCAGACCGTCTTGTGATTGTAACGTATCCAGCAGCGTCAAACCGCCGAAAACGTGTCCCACGACCCACCGGTGATCATCATCTAATTCACGCCAGTCTGCCATGTCGTTGGAAACTGGGATCCGGGTGTCTAACCAAAATTGTTCGGTTAACTTTTCCCAAGTACTTTTATCAATTGCATCTGAAACTCGATCCCAGTTAATTGCCTTATAGTTGCCATTACTGAGCAGTTTTTGGTAGTAAGCCAAGTCTGTTGCCATTTGTTATCCTCCTAGAGATCTAAGATACTAAATTACGCAGCTTTCACATTCGTTAACACCGACTTCGCCATCGTCGTCCGTAAAGGTCCGAATATAATAAATCGATTTGATCCCTTTGCGGTAGGCGTAGTTCCGTAAAATGTTTAAGTCCCGCGTGGTCATCTTATCAGTGCGACCATCTTTCCATTCGTATAAGCCAGCTGGAATAGTTGACCGCATGAAGAGGGTCAAGCTCATTCCTTGGTCAACGTGTTGTTGAGCAGCCGCATAGACATCGATAACTTTACGCATATCAGTATCGTATGCTGACTTATAATAGTTAATTGTATCATTAGATAGGTAAGGAGCGGGATAATAAATCTTACCAATTTTCTTTTCTTGTCGTTCTTCGACCCGGTTGATGATTGGGTGTAGGCTGGCAGTCGTATCGTTGATGTACGAGATTGACCCATTTGGGGCGACAGCCATCCGGTTTTGATGATAGAGGCCATCACGCATAACGGCTTCTTTGAGGGCTTCCCAATCAGCTTTGGTTGGAATGAAGATACCGTCAAACAGTGCAGCGGTTTTGTCATATTTTGGTTGCCAATCTTGGGTGGTGTACTTGTCAAAGTAAGAACCATCGGCATACTTGGATTTTTCAAAGTTAACAAAGGTTTCGTGACGTTCACGCGCAATTTCGTTAGAAGCTTTTAAGGTCCAGTAGTTTAAGAGTAAGAAGTAGATATTGGTAAAGTCAACGGCTTCTTTACTGCCGTATTCCATCTGATTCTTCGCGAAAAAGGCATGGAGCCCCATGGCACCTAATCCAATGGTATGGGCTTGACGGTTCCCTTTTTGGATGGAAGGAACGACGTCGACGTTAGAGTGGTCAGTAACAAAAGTTAACGCGCGCACCATGGCTTCAACAGAATGTCCAAAGTCTGGAGAGGTCATTAAGTTAACAATGTTAGTCGAACCAAGGTTACAACTAATATCAGTTCCCAACTTCTCATACTGTTGTTGGTCATCAATTAATGATGGGGTTTGCACTTGCATCACTTCTGAGCACAAGTTACTCATCACAATTTTACCGTCGATAGGATTTTCGCGGTTCGCGGTATCAATGTTGACGACGTATGGGTAGCCAGATTCTTGTTGTAACTTGCTGATTTCATTTTCAAGGTCACGCGCCTTGATCTTAGTTTTACGGATGTTCGGGTTCTTAACCATATTGTCGTATTCTTTGGTGATATCGACATATGAGAACGGTACCCCGTATTCGCGTTCAACGCCGTAAGGACTGAAGAGATACATATCAGCGTCAGCCTTGATCAACTCGTAAAACTTGTCGGGTACGGTGACACCGAGTGAAAGCGTCTTGAGCCGAATCTTTTCGTCGGCGTTTTCCTTCTTAGCAGAAAGAAAGGCAATAATATCTGGATGAAAGACACTAAGGTAAACGACCCCGGCACCTTGACGTTGACCTAATTGGTTAGAGTAGGAGAAACTGTCTTCTAATAATTTCATGACGGGTACGACCCCACTAGCAGCGCCATCGATATGCTTGATTGGATCACCGGCACCCCGTAAGTTGCTGAGGTTAATACCGACCCCGCCACCGATCCGAGAAAGTTGTAACGCGGAGTTAATCGTCCGGCCGATTGAGTTCATATCATCGGTCGATTGAATCAAGAAGCAAGAAATCAATTCACCACGCCGGGCCCGGCCAGCATTGAGAAAACTGGGGGTGGCTGGTTGATAACGTTGGTGAACGATTTCGTCGGCCAGGTCCATCGCCAAGTCTTCATTACCATCAGCAAAGTAGAGGGCGTTCATTGCCACACGGTCAATAAAGTTTTCCAAGTAATAGTCGCCATCATCCGTCTTTAAGGCGTATTGGGCATAAAATTTGTAAGCCGCCATAAACGTCTTGAAGTGGAAGTCTTGCGACCGCAAGTAATCGTAAAGTTTTTCGATAAAGCTAAAATCATACTTATCAATGGCAGGGGTTTCCAAATAGTCGTGTTCACGTAGGTAGTCAAAGCGCGCCTTAAGACTATCAAATTTCATCGTGTTCGGTTCAACATTTTGTTCAAGGAAAGCGGCAAGTGCCTCCTGATCCTTGTTGAGCGGAATCTGATTGTTAACGGGAATATTGATCTCATTATTTAAGTCGTAATACGTGACGTCTTTTAAATCTTTTAAGGTCATAAGGAATCCTCTTTCTATCAGTATAATTGTGGCTGGCAAAATCGACGACCCACAATCAGTAGGTTGATGATTGTGGGTCGTTTATCATATTTTAAAGGGTAAACCAGCTATGTAACCACGCAAAAAAGCGTGAACAAACTAAACAGCTAATTGTTTTAAAGCATCAGGACGGAAGCCGGCAATGCTGTCTTCGCCATTGATTTCAACGACCGGAACAGCATGGAAACCTTGATTCTTCAGGTAATCGACGTATTCAGGATTCGTATTGATGTTCTTCTCTTCAAAGGCAATATTGTGCGCCGTGAGGAACTTCTTAGTCATCTTGCATTGCATGCAGTTGTTTTTAGTAAATACAGTAACTTTTTTCATTTTTCATCATCCTAACTCGTTTTTCTGATAAATTTAGTATACAACATGTGGTGAAAAAAACAATCAAAAAACACAACATCTAGGGTGTGGTAAAAATCACAAGCCCTAGATGTTGTGTTAGTGTCAGCTTTTAACCGACTAAAAAGTTTTTTAAATTATTTGTGGTTCACTCGCTGAATCAGTTATCATAGATATAGACCAGAAATTTAGAGGAAAATAAATATGACCAACTATTATTATACACACAATCCGGATATTGTGCATGATGAAAAGCAATGGAATTTTGAAATTTTTAATCACTCGTTTAAATTTACGACGGACAACGGTGTCTTCTCCAAGCGTACCGTGGATTACGGCTCACGAACACTACTTGCAGCGTTTGATCCAACTGATTTGCCAGCGGGCCCAATGCTAGATTTGGGAACCGGATATGGTCCCATTGGGATGGCGCTCGCGTATCAATCACCCGAACGAACGGTTGATATGGTCGATGTGAACGAGTTAGCGCTAAGCTTAGCGCGTAAAAATGTTGCTTTGAACCAAATTACGAATACCAATATTTTTACGTCTGATGTCTATCAACAAGTGACCGCGACTAATTACGCGGCGATTGTCACCAACCCACCGGTGCGCGCAGGTAAGGCAGTGGTGGATGCGATGTTAACGGGGGCCGTTTCACGGCTAGTCGTTGGTGGAACACTCACCGTCGTTTTACAGAAAAAGCAGGGCGCACCATCTGCGAAGAAATTGATGCAAACGACCTTTGGTAATTGTCAGGTGATTAAGAAGGACAAAGGGTATTACATCCTACAAAGTGTAAAGGAGGGATAGTCGTGACGGAACCAACAGCGGAAGACTGGATGCAAGAAGCATTACATGAAGCGCGGATGGCCTACTTAATTGGCGAAGTGCCGATTGGGGCCGTGATCGTTCACCAGGGTGAAATTATTGGCCGTGGTCACAATTTACGGGAGCATGGTCAGGATGCAACGATGCACGCGGAAATTATTGCGATTCAGGAAGCTTGCGAATATTTGCATAGTTGGCGATTAGCCGATTGTCAGCTATATGTCACCTTGGAACCATGTTTGATGTGTAGTGGGGCTATTATTAATGCACGGCTACCTGAACTCTACTTTGGTGCCCGTGATCCCAAGGCTGGCGCCGTTCGTAGTTTGTATCAGGTGATGGATGATACCCGGTTAAATCATCAAGTAACGGTTCATGAACGCATCTTGGCACGTCCGGCCGGCGAGATGTTGGAAAACTTCTTCCGTGGGATTCGTAAACGGAAAAAGGCGGCTAAAAAAGCACGACGTGAAGCTGCTGAAAAAAATTAGGCCGATGGCTGGTAATTGTGGCGCAAATCATGTATTATAGTATTTGCCGCAAGGCCAAAAGGCAAGGGTGGATTTACGAATCGTGTCAGGTCCGGAAGGAAGCAGCACTAAGTTTGCTTCATCTTGTGCCTTTTGTTTTTATGAAATGTAACAGCTCTTAGCCATTCGGTTGAGAGCTTTTTATTTAAATTAAATATTGAGTGCTAGTTTTGAACGTGCTGATAGGTTGGTTTATTTTTATTTACCTATTATTTATAGTAGTAATACGTTATTTGGGTGATGCTTTTCAGGCTGATAGTTAAAGCCACTGTTTGTTGAAGGAATAACCAAACGCCTAACAAAGGTGGTTAAAGGCCTGGACATCGACTCGTTGGCAAGTGCGCTTAGATGCTTAATTTGCATAACTGACACTGATCGTTAGTGGAAGCAGCACAACCAGGAAGCTAACTGTTCAGGACGTTTAAACAATGGCTTATAATAAGTAATGATAACCAAAGTATGACTGATGTAAGAAAGGAAGAATCGCATGTATCGGGCACTATATCGGGTTTGGCGTCCCCAACGCTTTGATGAGATTGTCGGGCAACAGATGATTACCCAGACACTAAAAAAATGCCATTATGACCCACCAGACGAGTCATGCGTATCTGTTTACCGGTCCCCGGGGAACTGGGAAAACGTCGGCAGCAAAGATTTTTGCCAAGGCAATTAACTGTCACCATCTTGTTGATGGGGAACCTTGCAATGAATGTGAGACTTGTACGGCGATTACCAAGGGGCAACTAAATGATGTCATCGAAATTGATGCGGCTTCTAATAATGGTGTGGAAGAGATTCGTGATATTCGGGACAAAGCGAAGTATGCTCCAACGCAAGCGGACTATAAAGTCTACATTATTGATGAAGTTCATATGTTATCGACTGGCGCGTTTAATGCGTTGCTCAAAACGCTAGAAGAACCCCCGGCTAACGTTATATTTATCTTAGCGACAACGGAGCCCCATAAGATTCCATTAACGATTATTTCACGGACGCAACGGTTTGATTTTCGGCGGATTACAGCTAAGGATAGCTACGATCGGATGGTGTACATCCTCAATGAGAAGGATGTGACCTATGATGAAAAAGCGCTACGCGTCATTGCAGCGGCTGCTGAAGGTGGAATGCGGGATGCTTTAAGTATTCTGGATCAAGTAATTTCGTTTGGAGATAACACGGTTACGTTGGATGATGCGTTAATGGTGACGGGAAGTGTGACCAAGCAGTTGCTGGCTAACTATGTCAGTGAGGTCACCGACCATGATACGAAGCCGGCACTAGAGACGATGCGACAAATCTTACAAGAAGGTAAAGATGCGAACCGTTTCATTGAAGATTTGATCAGTTATACGCGTGACGTGTTACTCTATCAACAGGCCCCTGAAATGGTCGATAGTGTGGCGATGGGCGAGGATGATCAACAATTTGAAGCATTTGCCAAGCAAATCGATGCTGAAGTCCTGTATCAAATGGTCAAGACGTTGAACGATATTCAACAACAAATGCGGTTCACGACGCACCCCGACGTTTATTTAGAAGTGTTGACGGTCAAGCTAGCTCAGTTGGATGGTCAAGCGGCCGTTCAACCGGTAGCTGCGGCAACGGTCAATCCTGAAGATCCCACTGTGCATAAACTGGCACAACAAGTTGAACAGTTGCAAAGCGAGGTCAAAACGTTACGTTCTCAAGGTGGTAGTATCACTAAACCTGCACCGGCTAAGCCGCGGTCGAGTAATGGCCCGGTTGTTAAGAAGGTTAATGTCAGTCAGATTTATCCTATTCTGGGAGCGGCAACGAAGAATGATCTCATTAAGGTGCGCGATGTTTGGACTGATTTGATGAATATTTTGAGTGTGACGCAGCGGGCCCTAATGCACGTGGCCCAACCAGTTGCGGCCAGTTCAGAAGGTGTTGTGGTTGCGTTTGACTATGCGTTTGTTTATCAAAAAGCGATTGATGACCAGACCTTGATCGATGCACTCGGAAATGGTTTGGATCGGCTGATGGGAGAGGCACCCAAGATTGTCTGTGTGCCTAAAGAACAGTGGCCCACAAATTCGTAAGGATTATTTGGCCACTCACCAGCCAGGAGGTGCAACATCAGAGCAACAAGCACCGGCCAAAGAACCGGTCGTTGAAGAAGCTAAGAATATGTTCGGTGATTTAGTTGAAGTACAGCCGGACTAAAGACGAAAGGAACTGATAATTATGATGCGTGGAATGGGCAATATGCAAAGTATGATGAAACAAATGAAGAAGATGCAGGCGCAAATGACAGCCGAACAAGCGGCTTTAAATGAACAAACCTTCACGGGTGCGGCGCCAGACGACATGGTCAAAGTCACTTTTACTGGTGATAAGAAGATGAAGGATATTACGATTAACCCTGATGCTGTTGATCCTGATGATGTGGATATGTTACAGGACTTAGTCGTTGCTGCGGTGAACGACGCGTTGACTAAGGTCGATGAACAGACACAAAGTACGATGGGAAAATATACTAAGGGATTACAGTAAAAACGAGGTAAGTACATGCAGTATCCAGAACCAATTGCTAAGTTGATTGATAGTTATATGAAGTTGCCCGGCATTGGTGGCAAGACTGCGACGCGGCTGGCGTTTTATACAATTGATATGAACGGTGATGACGTCACCGAGTTCGCTAAGTCGCTGATTGCGGCCAAACGGGACCTGCATTTTTGTAGTATTTGCGGTAATATCACCGAAGATGATCCGTGTGTGATTTGTAAGGATAAGTCGCGTGATCAAAGCACCGTTCTGGTTGTTGAAGAGGCCAAGGATGTCATGGCAATGGAAAAGATTAAGGAATACAACGGGCTGTATCACGTCTTACATGGGGTATTGTCACCCATTGATGGCAAAGGTCCGGAAGATATCAACATTGCCAGTTTATTGAAACGGCTACAGCAAAATGAAGCCATCAAGGAAGTCATTATTGCCACCAACGCTACGCCTGAAGGTGAAGCAACAGCGATGTACATCTCGCGGTTAGTTAAGCCGGCGGGAATCAAAGTGACCCGATTGGCGCACGGCTTGTCGGTTGGTAGTGATATTCAATATGCGGATGAAATGACCTTATTCAAAGCCGTTGAAGGTCGCCAAGAAATGTAATTGGAGGTGCCACCATGTTTAAACGTAAACAGAAGATCAAGCATCCCAAGGAAGTTTTTGATGAACAGTTGTTGTCGACCCTGAATGCCGCTAAGTTGGACTGGGACCGTGCGAAGCAGAACCAAGAAGCGGTCTATGATAATAATACGAGTGAACTAGTTACGCAGACCGCCTTAGCGCGTGCTAAGTATTTATATCTGTATCGTGAAGCACGTTTACGTCAAGTTCATGGGCAGACGATTCAGCGCTCGGTCATTGATAAATAGACTGTTAGTGATTTAAGAGATAACTTGTTTCAAAATAAAGACGCACGTCGTTGATTTTTGTAAATCTACGGCGTGCGTTTTTGATTTAGAACCCTAGCATTATTTTACCAGTTAATCTGTCATGCATTGTGATTAAGACATGCTAGGTGCGGCAATTGGAATAGAAGATGTGTATCTACTAATGAATAACAAACTAAAATCGGTATTTATCAATCGTGGGTAGTACTACCTAATAACTTTTTAGCAATTCACCGAATAAATCATCAAAACCACAATTGGTAGTAGCCGACCCACGTAAAAATCGTGAAAAAGTACCCTCACTAGTGGTAACCGTATTAGACAGGTACTCAAAAATCAAGTACAATTGCTACATATAAGAAAATAGATGGGATTGGGAATGTTGACAGGAAAATTAGTTACTTTTGAAGGGCCAGACGGTGCCGGCAAAACGTCAGCTTTAAACGCGATTGTGGCCAAATTACAGCCACAATTAGGGGATCGCTTAGTTGTGACGCGTGAACCGGGCGGGAATCAAATCTCAGAAGCAATTCGAAAAATCATTTTAGACCGTCATAATACGGCGATGGACGACCGTACGGAAGCGTTACTCTATGCGGCAGCACGGCGACAACATATCGTCCAAACCATTCAACCAGCATTGCAGAACGACCAACTTGTCTTGTGTGATCGCTACATCGATAGCTCGGTCGCTTATCAGGGGGCCGGTCGTGGTATTGGGGAACAAGCGGTTTATGATATGAATCAGTTCGCGACCGCGGGGTTAACCGCAGATTTAACGTTGTATTTTGACGTAGATGCTGCCGTTGGATTAAACCGCATTCAACAACATCGCCAAAATGAAATTAATCGCTTGGACGTGGAAGCCTTAAGTTTTCATCACCGGGTGCAAGCAGCGTATTTGAGATTACTGGCTGATCATCCTGACCGTATCAAGCGCGTCGATGCAAGTCAGCCATTGGACCAAGTTGTGACGCAGGCCTTAGAGATTATGGCGTCACAGTTACCGACTTATGTGGCATCCAAGGGAGGGGAAGACCAATGAAATTAATTATTGCAATCGTTCAAGATAAGGACAGTAACCGGTTGAGCAGCCAGTTCATTGAAGCCAATGTTCGGGCCACGAAGCTCTCAACGACGGGGGGGCTTCCTACGTTCAGGTAATACCACTTTTATGATCGGTATTGATGATGACCGTGTGGATGAAGTTTTAGCCATGATTAAAGAAACGAGTCATGCGCGGGAACAGTTTATGACACCACCAGTCAATCTAGACGTGACGATGGATGGCGCAGCTGCCTATCCAGTTGAAGTTCAAGTCGGTGGCGCCACGGTCTTTGTTCTACCAATTGAACAATTTCACCAATTTTAATGAAGGATGATTATTAATGGCAACAACCGAGTCATTTGCGCAAACGTTAGCGGCGAAACAGCCCCGCTTATTAGCGGCATTTAAACACATCATCGCCCAGAACCATCTGGCCCACGCGTACTTATTCGCGGGGATGGAAGGCGCTGGACAACCAGAACTGGCCCATTGGATTGCGCAACGGTTGTTCTGCCTGCATATTAATGATGGTGAACCAGATGGCACTTGTGAGGAGTGCGTCCGGATTGCTAATGGGTCGCACCCTGATATTGTGACAGTGGCTCCCGAGGGTCAGCGAATTCACGTTGATCAGGTTCGTTACTTAAAAGCTGAATTCTCTAAGAGTGCGGTCGAAGGTAACCGGAAACTGTTCATCATTAATGATGCGGAGAAGATGACAGCGAGTGCTGCCAATAGCTTATTGAAGTTTATTGAGGAGCCAAGTGGTAACGTCACGGCCTTGTTATTAACGACTAATAAGCAACTGATGCTACCAACGATTATTTCACGAACCCAGGTGATCGAATTCCCACCATTAAATGCGCAGGCGTTACAGCAGACGTTTGAACAGGCCGGGATTGCGCCAAACCAAGCGCAGATGTTACGGGGCCTGACAAATAGCGTGACCCAGGCGCAGGCGTTGCTAGCGGATGATTGGTTACCACAAGCTGCGCAAGCATTGTGGCGGTGGTTTGACCAGGCTGTTAAGGGTGACCCACGGAGTTTTGTGGCTGTGCAGGTCAATTTAGTTGGTTTGGCTAAGGACGCTGACCATCAGCTGGTTATGTTGGATTTAATTGCGGCCTTGTTCCAAGATCTATTGCAATTACATTTTGAGGTGGCAACGACAGCGTTAACCTTTGGTCAGTACCAAAAAGAATTGGCCGGGTTAACGGCTGAAGTCAGCGATGAGCAGTTGATTGCGGCGACAGAACTAGCTTTAACGGCCAAGCGCCAGCTAGCTAGCAATATTAGTTTTCAAAATGTCTTAGAAGGCTTAACGTTAAAGTTATGGCCGATTTTTCAAACAAACGCTTAAATAAAGGAAAACGAGGGTGAGCGCGTGGATAAGCGTGATTTATACGATAGTTTCGGTGAGATGGAACAACAGATGCAACAAATGCTAGACAAAATGGCTAAGTTACGCGCCGATATGACAACGGTGTTAGAGAAAAACGCGGAATTGGTCATTGAAAATGAACATTTACGTGAACACATGGTCGAAATTGAAAATGAATTGCCGAAAAAAGCGGCTAGCACGACCACGCTCTCAAAGTCACGGCAAAACTTGGAAAAACTCTATGATGAGGGCTTCCACGTCTGCAACCAGTTTTACGGCAAACGGCGTGACGATGACGAATCCTGCGTTTTTTGTTTGGAAGTCATTTATGGTGAACGTGAACGCGCATAGTCGAAAAAGTCTGGGAGTAGTCCCAGACTTTTTGTGCTTTTCACCACGAGTCACTCATAGGAACAAGTCACGGTCGAGAGGATTGTTAGGAGGACGTTTTGGAAACACAACAAAGTTTTGCAGATCATGCGGGTATCGGGACCTTGTACTTAGTACCGACGCCAATTGGCAACTTACAGGATATGACTTATCGGGCAGTGGCGACGCTTAAAACGGTTGACCTAATTGCCGCAGAAGATACCCGGAATACCCAAAAGTTATTGAATCATTTTGAAATTACAACGAAACAAATTAGCTTTCATGAACATAACACCCAAGAACGGATTCCCCAGTTAATTGAAAAATTACAGACGGGCGTTAACTTAGCACAAGTTAGCGATGCGGGGATGCCGTCAATCAGTGATCCCGGCAAAGAACTTGTGGCAGCCTGCATTGCCGCGAATATTCCAGTCGTGCCACTACCAGGTGCCAATGCCGGCCTGACTGCGCTGATTGCTTCTGGCCTAGTGCCACAGCCATTTTATTTCTACGGCTTTTTTACCGCGTAAGAAGAATGAACAAAAAGCTGATTTGGCTAAATTGGCTCGGCGACATGAAACAGTGGTCTTGTACGAATCGCCATTCCGTGTTGCCAAGACCTTGACCCTCCTAGCGACCGTCTGTGAAGGGACGCGGCCAATTGTGGCGTGCCGGGAATTGACTAAGCGTTACGAGGAATTCGCGCGTGGAACCTTGGCTGAAATGGTGACGTGGGCGCAGGATCATCAGTTAAAGGGCGAATTTGTCCTTTTGATCGGTGGTAATCCGGATAAGGATGAACCAGAAACAACGGATGAATTGGCACAGTTGCCAGTCAAAGCCCAAGTCGAAGCGTTGATTGCAGCCGGAGATAAGCCCAACGTGGCCATTAAGACGATTGCGAAGCGACGAAATATTCCCCGGCAAAGCGTTTATAATCAATTTCATGAACTAAATACCAACGATGAGGAGTCTTGATGAATGGCAACTTTAGGCGCAAATGCGAGTCTTTACAGTGAACAGCACCGGATTACGTATTATGAATGTGACCGCACTGGTCGCGCAACCTTAACGACATTAATTGATATTGCCGTACTGGCATCAGAGGATCAAAGCGACGCCCTTGGTTTAACGACGGAAATGGTGCAAAGCCATGGTGTCGGTTGGGTCGTCACGCAATATGCCATCGATATTACACGGATGCCCCGCCAAGACGAAGTCGTTACGATTGCCGTTCGGGGTAGTGCTTATAATCCATATTTTGCTTACCGTGAATTTTGGATTCGGGACGCAGATGGTCAACAGTTGGCCTATATTACGAGTATCTGGGTCATGATGAGTCAAACGACCCGGCGAATCGTAAAAATTTTACCAGAACTGGTCGCGCCGTATCAGTCGGAAGTCGTCAAGCGTATTCCGCGCTTGCCACGACCGATTAGTTTTGAAGCGACCGATACAACGATTACGAAGCCGTACCATGTCCGCTTCTTTGACATTGATCCCAACCGGCATGTTAATAATGCACACTATTTTGATTGGCTCGTAGATACGCTACCCGCGACGTTCTTGCTTCAACATGATTTAGTTCACGTTGACGTTCGCTATGAAAATGAAGTCAAGTACGGGCAAACGGTGACTGCTCATGCGAACATCTTACCGAGCGAAGTGGCCGATCAGGTCACGACGAGTCATTTGATCGAAGTTGATGATGAGAAGTGTTGTGAGGTCACGATTCAATGGCGGACTTTACCAGAGCCGATTCAGTAATTTGCTGGGTTGGTATTTACACTAGTGTGTTAATGATGTGGTCATGAGCGACTTGGTCGATTAGAACGCACGTTTTTATTAGAGTCGCTAGCGATTCAGTATGCTATGATTAATACATCCATACAGGGGAGGTTCATTATGTCAATTTTAGTTTTAGGGGGAGCTGGCTACATTGGTTCTCACATGGTCGATCGGTTAGTAGAACACGGTACGGACGTCGTGGTCGTTGATAATTTGGTCACGGGACACCGCGCTGCTGTTAATTCGGCGGCCAAGTTTTATCAGGGTGATTTGCGGGATGCGGATTTTTTGAATCACGTTTTTGATACTGAGGACATTGAAGCTGTCGTGCATTTTGCCGCCTTTTCAATCGTACCAGAATCAATGAGTAAGCCACTGAAGTACTTTGATAACAATACTGGTGGGATGATCACGTTACTTGAAACGATGCAGGCCCATGATGTGAAGCAAATCGTCTTCTCATCAACGGCCGCTACTTATGGGACACCTAAGCAGATTCCAATTAAAGAAACTGATCCACAGTTACCAATCAACCCGTATGGCGCTAGCAAGTTAATGATGGAACAAATTATGCACTGGGCGGACGTTGCCTATGGTATTAAGTTTGTCGCGTTACGTTACTTTAACGTTGCGGGTGCCAAGCCAGATGGCAGTATTGGCGAAGATCATGGCCCCGAAACACATCTGGTTCCAATCATTTTACAAGTTGCGCAAGGAAAACGCGATGAACTTAAAATCTTCGGCGATGACTATAATACGCCGGATGGGACGAATGTGCGTGACTATGTGCATGTTGTCGACTTAGCTGATGCACATATCTTGGCTTTGAAGTACTTGGCTGCAGGAAATGACAGTAATGCCTTTAACCTGGGTTCTTCAACTGGTTTCTCTAACAAACAAATGTTAGCGGCTGCTCGTGAAGTTACCGGGCAACCAATTCCAGCTAAGCTAGCACCACGGCGGCCTGGTGATCCAGACTCATTGGTTGCGGCGAGTGATAAGGCGCGTGACGTGCTAGGTTGGCAACCAAATTATGACAATGTTAACGATATTATTGAAACAGCGTGGGCTTGGACGCAGAAGCATCCCAATGGCTACGATGATCGTGACTAGTATCGGTTAGCTGATAATTGAAAGCGGCTTTGAAATCTCGTCAATAGATTTCAAAGCCGCTTTTGTGGTCGTCAAAAAAGGTGCATGTCAGGATTGAGTCCTTGGCACGCACCTTTTAGATTGATCAATGCAGTTAGCGGTGAAGTTGTTGATAATCACCGATAATTGTTAAGAGTCGTTGAATATCAGTTGTATCAACATCACCGATGGTACCAATTCTGAAGCTAGGGATATTTGAAACCTTCCCAGGATAAATGACGAAGCCGCGTTGCTTGATGAACTGATAGAAGTCAGCAAAATCAAAGTCGACGTTCGGGTATTTGAATGACGTAATGATGGGCCCTTGAATGGCTGGATCAATCACTAATTCAAAACCTAGCGCTTGTAAGCCGTCGCTAAGGAGTTGTTGACTAGCACGGTAACGTTGGTAGCGTGGTGTCACGCCGCCTTCTGCTTGCAATTCAATGAGTGCTTGCGCAAAGGCATGTACCACGTGGGTTGGCGAAGTGAAGCGCCATTTTCCTGGTTGCTTGGTCATGGCTTGCCATTGGTCGTAGAGATCTAGACAAAGTGAACGAGCGTTGTCAGCAGTGTGGGCCAAGGTCGCTTGTTTTGCAATGATGAACGCAAAACCGGGCACGCCTTGCACACACTTGTTGGCACTACTAATCAAGTAGTCACAATCCAATTCATCAATGCTAATCGGGACGCCACCTAAACTGGACATGGCATCGATGATCGTTACGATCCCGTGTTCATGCATGATAGGCATTAAGGCTTCGATTGGGTTGAGAATCCCAGTTGTCGTTTCGCTATGAACGGTTGCGAAGTGGGTAATCTCCGGATGGTCAGCTAAGGTTGCTTCAATCCGAACCGGATCGACGGCTTCATCTTCGTTGAACACAACGTCGATATGTGGAATATCGTAATATTCTGCGATTTGACTGATTCGATGCCCATATGCGCCGTTAATGGCAATCATTAAAGTTGCATCGGTCCGTGGTACTGCTGTGCCAATGGTGGCCTCAACACCAAAACTGCCGCTTCCTTGTAGTAGGACGGTCGTATAGTTTTCTGGATTGGCTTGGGCCATAGCTAAGATTTGTTGCCGAATGGTTTCGGTGACGTGCCGATAGTCACTATCCCAAGTACAATAATCAATTTGCATTGCGTCCTTAACACTGGCAGTCGTACTGAGTGGACCGGGTGTTAGGAGTAAATAAGGTTGTTTCATAAAAATCGGGCTCCTTGTCTGCTAATGATCAGTGGCAACCGGTTGATTGATTTGATCAAGCAATGCCGGTAATTCAGCCATCGATTGTAAAATGTAATCGGCACCAGCGCGTTGATAAGCGGCAGTGACGTGGGCTCGTCGTTCAGCTTGTTCGGCGGGGCTAAGGGCGTTGAAGGCTAACTCCGAAAGTCCCATGATGTTGCTACCATCAATAATCCCTACAGAGACTGCGTCGGCGTTGTTGCCTTCTAAGATATCATTAACGGAATCCCCAATTTTCATGACGGTCGTTGGATCGGTGACTGTGAGCTGTTCAGCTGCTAACGCAAGCATTGCCGGCGCTGGTCGACCAACACCGCCAGTTTGTTCTGAAGTGATGTTGACGGCGGGACGATAGCCTTGCTTAGCTGCGATCGGTAAGACCAGGGCTAACATTTCAGCGTCATAGCCGGTGGTCGTGCCATAGCTGATATTGTGAGCGGTCAAATAGTCAATTACAGCTGACATGCCGGGCTTTAATTGTCCGAATTCAGTCAGGGAGCTAAGCAAGATTGCCTTGAAGTTGCTAAAGATTTGATTGCAGTCGTCTTCAGTCGGTAAGACTTGGAAACGCGCCTGCCAGTCGTTTTGAATGGCCGGTAAATCCATGATTTTATGGATATGGGTGTACTTATCTAGTCCCATATCTTGGCGAATCTCAGCTTCAGAGATTTGAATACCAACGTTGGCAAAGGCTTTTTGGAAAGCCACGATGGGCGCCCGGCTGCCATAGTCAATGGTCGTGCCGGCCCAGTCAAAAATTACTGCTTTAATTGTCATTGATGAAAACTCCTTTGAATTTACTTAGTTGTTCTTTAAGTAGTGGCCACGTAACCGCATAGAAACCAGTTCGAGCACGATTGCGACACCCAAGAGTAGGTAGACAATCAAACCAACTTCATGGAAATCGAAGTAGAAACTGCCAGCCATGAAGAGGTAGTAACCGATATCGTCAGCACCGGCTGCAGCACCAACGGCGACCGCATTGGCAAAGTTAATTTCAAACCGGATGAACGTCCAGCTAAGAAGTGCTGGAATGATTGACGGGAGAATGGCCTGAAAAACAATCGGCCAAAAACCCACGCCACTCGCCTTTAACGCTTCAATCGTATCTTGTGAGGTTTCTTCAATACTTTCAGAATAAGCCTTAACCAAGTACGCTACACTGTGGAAGGTCAAGCCGACCACGGCGGCACTAGCACCTAATCCCATGACTACGGAGTAAATTAACACCCATAAAATCGTTGGAATGGCACGAATAAAGGCCATGACTGCTTTAATACTAGTAGCTAACCAACTGGGTGCTAAGTTACGGGCAGCACCGACGGCAATGAAGAAGGCGATTAGCGCTCCTAACAAAGTCGTCAACATTGCTAATGAAACACTAGTCATTAGGGCCCGTAAGAGTTGCCCCAGTGTGTCTTGACCAACGCTAGGGTGTAAGAACATAGCATTCAGGTTGAGACCTAAGCTATGCAAAGCGTCAATGATGTTCAGGTTGGCATTATTGAGTGTGACTAATGAATAGACACTGATAAGCGTTAGGCCAATCATAACGGCTCGCAGGATTTTGCGGGGCCGAGTCACCAACGAAATCGACCGGGTTGGTGGTGCTGACGGTTGAAGTACTTGTGTTTTGGGTTGACTGTTTTCAATCATGCAATTGCCCTCCGAATTCGATTAGATGTCAATTCTAAAACAATGACTAAAATCGCAATTAACAAAACAATTAGACCAGCAGCGTCATAGCGGAACGCCTTAAAATAGTAGTCAAAGAGAAAACCAACACCCGTACCCGTCAAGAGTCCGACCAAGGTTGCGTCCCGTAAGTTGTTTTCAATCATGTAGAGAATCCAACTAGTCAAGGTACTAGCGGCTTCGGGTAATACCCCACAGAAGACACATTGGAAATAGTTGGCGCCAACGGCTTGCAGTGCTTGAAGCTTTTCGGCATCGAGGTCCTCAATGGTTTCAGTAAAGGCCCGTGTTAGATAGCCTAGCGTCATAAAGAACAGTGCCAAGAAGCCCGTAAAGTCACTCTGTTTAAAAGAAAACAGAAGAATCATCGCCCAAGCGACCACCGGAATATTACGTAAGAGTGAAGCACCAAAACGAATAATCCAGCGGAGGACAGGCGTTGGAGTGGTCGTCTTAGCACCGAGAATCGCAAAGATCAGGGCGAAGAGACTAGCGACCATGGTTGATGAAATTGCCACGAGCAAGGTCCGCCACAGCTGATAAAGAATCGGTCCCAGATAAGAAATCGAACGACTTGTCGGAATAAAGTTGGTAAACAACCACATTAAGCCCGCTGGAATCTTACTGATCGAAGCCCACGCCTGAAAATTAACGAGGGCCATGGATAAGACGTAGATGCCAATTAAAATGAGCAAAACAACTGATAATCGCAACCGACGTTGCCGAAAAAAGCGTTGCGGTGTCATTGGATTAGTTTTCATTGGCAGCCACCGCCGTTGATTGGTCAGGTTGGCGATAAATGTGCTGTAAGACCGCGTCGTCAACTTCATTAGTGGCGCCTTCGAAAACGATGGCCCCGCTGTTAATGCCGACGATATGGTCGGTGTACGCCATTGCGATATCGACCTGATGTAGATTAATGAGGATAATCAGTTGTTTTTCTTTTGCCAATCGCCGTAGAATGTCCATGACAATGGTCGTTGATTTGGGATCTAGGGAAGCAATCGGTTCATCACATAAAATCATCTTAGGATGTTGCATTAATGCCCGTGCGATCCCGACCCGTTGTTGTTGGCCACCACTTAATTGATCGCAACGTTGGTAGGCGTATTCTTTTAACCCTACTTCGTCGAGTAGTTGTAGCGCCTCTTGTTTTTCGGCGCTACTGTAAAGGCCGAGCATGCCAGCAACTGTTGATTTAGCGCCTAAGCGGCCATGCAGAACATTTTCAAGGGCCGTTAACGGACTGATCAGATTGTAGTTTTGGAAAATCATGCCGATATGATGACGAACTTTGCGTAATTCAGCTTTGTTCGCTTGACGAATGTCAGTGTCATCGAGCAAAATTTGACCACTATCATCGCGGATCAACTGATTGATACTCCGTAAAATAGTTGTTTTACCAGCACCAGACGGGCCGATGATGGCAGTTACTTCGCCCGGTTTAGCTGTGAAGTTGACTGCTTTGAGCGAATGCTTATTGGAACCATATGTTTTATCTAGCTGAATAACCTTGAGCATTGGCAAATCCTTTCATTGTGAACTAATGGTACGTGGTTTAGTAACCTACTAACTTATGCGTTGGCGCGTACCACTTGTCGGTAACATTAACTAATTTGGACTTTTCTGATTTCTTAGGGAACATCATTGGTGTCTTCGCATTTGGTTCAGAGAAGATCTTTTTGTTTTGGGCAAAGGACTTCGACGTGAACTCAGTGGCGATCTTCTTTTGATCATCCTTGCTGAGGGCCTTGGTATTGTATACCCATGGGCCTTGTTGAACAGGCATCATGGCAATGTTAACGACCGACTTGCCGGCTAAACTTGTAAATGGCGCTTCGGCGTTATCCTTAACAGTGAAAGTTGAGCCGACCTTGTCCCATGATCCCTTGGTAACGTTTAAGTATGGCATTAAATCAGCATCATCAAAGGCAGCGACATCCGCATCCCCCTTGATTAAGTTGACCGCGGAACCCTGATGAGAGCCACCATAGAGCACTTTACTAAAGAATGATCCGCTTTGAGTTAATTTATCTTGGTCAGCGGTTTTGATGTTGAATTCACGTGAGATTTCAGCCGTTGGTACTAAGAAGCCTGAAGTTGAACTGTTGGAAACATAAGACATCTTCTTGCCTTTGACGTTCTTAATACTGTACTTACCGTTTTCTTCATACTTTTTGGCATCTTTTTGTTGTACCATTAAGTAGGAGTTATAAGTAGCGTCTTTCAAGGTACCTTTAGCATCAGATTGTGCGGCAAAAGGTACAACATCTTTGCTCTTGTGGTGTGCTTGGATATAACCGTTAGCCCCCATGTATGCGACTTGAGCTTTGCCGGATGCAATTGCTTGAATCGCAACGTTATAGTCGGTCGTGGTTTGTAATTTAACCGTCTTACCCGTTGCCTTTTCAACTGCTTGCTTAATGGCCGTACGGGAACCAGCAAAACTCTTGGCTGATTCGTTAGGATAGAAGACCACCGTGATGGTTTTGCTGCTATCCGTACTGCTACCACCAGATTTAGCACTGGTTCCGCTAGCGCAACCTGCGAGTCCTAAACCTAAAACCGAAATGAATGAAAGACCTAATAATGACTTACTAACTTTTGACATAGTTTCCAATTACCTCCAAGTAATTTTAGTTACTTGTGTAGCATAACAAGGTATTGTAAATGTGCGGACAAGGATTAGTGAAGTATATGTATAAGTTATGTAAATAATATTTACATTCGGTTTTCAATTCAGTGATTGGTAAGTATGAGTGGAAACTGGTCAGGATAGTTGTTGATTGTTTCTGGATTGAATTGGTTGGTTACTACCGTAAAGCTTTCAAAGTAAGTAAATTATGATAAGATATGTGAAGTAATTCAAAATGAGGAGTTTTTTAAAATTATGAAGTTGTTGGCGATTGATACTTCGAATCGGCCATTGAGTGTCGCGGTATTAGAAGATACCCAGATCTTGGCCACAACGACCACTAATGTTGGCCGTAACCACAGTAGTACATTATTACCGATTATTGAACAAGCCATGGCTCAAGCTAAATTGGCACCAGCTGATTTAGACCGGATCGTCGTTGCTGCCGGACCAGGGTCGTATACGGGGTTGCGAATTGGCGTGACGACTGCTAAAACACTTGCCTTTACATTAGATAAAGCCTTAGTTGGTGTATCGAGTTTGGCCGTGTTAGCTGGCAACATTGTGACGGAAGGCCAATTAGTGGCGCCGTTATTTGATGCGCGTCGTGACAACATCTTTGCCGGGTTATATCGGATTAAGAACCAGCGTCCAGTTGCCGTTATCGCTGATCAACATATCAGTGTGACCGAGTGGGGCCAACGATTAGCTAGTTATGATGAACCAATTACCTTTGTCGGCGCGGATGTCGATCAATATGCGGATGCTTTGCAGCAATCGTTAGCCAAGCAGTTCGTTCGTGCAGCCCCACAACTTGACTTGCCCCAAGCCGTAGTACTAGGTTTGATGGGTCGAACGCTGACACCCGTGAGTGAAATTCATAACTTTGTGCCGAACTATTTGCGTTTAACGCAAGCTGAACGTGATTGGCAAGCCAAGCACCCAGAAAAGGAACATGCGCCCTATGTTGAGAAAATTTAAGGAGTACTTTCAAAAAATGACCACCGGTGGCAATCAACGCCGCCAACGTGTATTGGCCATTCAAAATCACATCGTTAAAGTGGGCGAAGTCAATTACTATGTCTCACGCGCACTGATTACCGATGTGCCCGAGATGCTAGCCATTGAACGGGCCGTATATGCGGGACAGACACCGTGGGATGAAAATGCGTTTAAGACGGAACTTCGCCGACAGAGCGGTCGTTTCTATATTGTGATGCGTCATGAAGATCGTCTCGTCGCTTTTTGTGGTTGTGTCTTTGATGATCGCCGCCAAGATGCACATATCACCAATATTGCTGTACATCCTGATGTTCAAGGCCAAGGACTAGGCCATTTTATGATGCAAGTCATGATGAAGCGGGCGCGTAAGTTGCATTACCAAACGGTGACCCTTGAGGTTCGTTACAGTAATACGATTGCGCAACAACTTTACCGCGATTTAGGGTTTGAAAAGACTGGTATCAAGAAACGGTACTATTTTGGCGACCATGAAGATGCTATTGATATGACTTATCGTATTCCGGTAGCTACGGATGACTGAACGACAGCTTGTCGCCAGTACGCAGCTTGACGCGGGTCGGGCCGTCCAAGTTTGTTACCAGTTAGCGACATTAGCATATCCCGGTGGCGCACCTTGGCGGCAAGCGACGTTTGCGGCGGACATGGCGTTACCAACGGTACACTATGATTTATTACGGTGGCAGGATGAACTGATCGGGTTTGTCAGCCGCTCAACAGTGCTTGATGAGACCGAAATTACGAATATTGCAATTGATCCGGCCTATCAGCGTCAAGGGCATGCGCGGTGGTTATTAACAGCCTGCTTAGCACAATTATCGGCAGGGTCCGTATTCCTAGAAGTCCGGGCTAGTAATCTCGCCGCCCAGCGCTTGTATCAGCAATGCGGCTTTGACCAGATTGCCACGCGTAAGGAATATTATCATGATCCCGAAGAAGATGCGTGGATCATGCGTAAAATGATTAATTAAAAGGATGGGAACCGTGGAAAAACAAAACTTGATTTTAGCGTTTGAGTCCAGTTGTGACGAGACTAGTGTGGCAGTGATCAAAGATGGCCATGAGATTTTATCCAACGTGATTGCAACGCAGATTAATAGTCACAAACGGTTTGGTGGCGTGGTTCCTGAAGTTGCCAGCCGTCATCATATTGAACAAATTACAATTTGTATTGAAGCCGCACTTCAAGAGGCACACGTGACGTATGCTGACCTTGATGCTGTTGCCGTGACGTATGGCCCCGGTCTAGTGGGGGCACTGTTAGTCGGTGTTAATGCAGCTAAGACAGTGGCATACGCGCACCAATTACCGCTGATTCCAGTTAACCATATGGCTGGGCACATTTATGCTGCTCGGTTCGTTAAGCCGTTCGAATTTCCGCTAATGGCACTATTAGTTTCTGGCGGTCATACTGAATTGGTCTACATGCAAGCAGATGGGCAATTTGAGATTATAGGTGAAACACGTGACGATGCGGCTGGTGAAGCCTATGATAAAATCGGTCGGGTATTGGGTGTTCCATATCCGGCAGGTAAAGTCATTGACGAGATGGCACATGCAGGCCACGACACTTTCAAATTTCCGCGAGCAATGATTGATGAAGATAATTACGATTTTAGTTTTAGTGGGCTGAAGAGTGCGTTCATCAATACGGTCCATCACGCAGATCAAATTGGCGCGACTCTGGATAAGAACGATTTAGCGGCTAGCTTTCAGGCTAGCGTGGTTGATGTCCTGATGAGTAAAACGTTACGAGTCCTTAAACAATATCCAGTTAAGCAATTGGTCTTAGCCGGTGGCGTTGCAGCTAACCAGGGGCTACGTGAACGGTTACAACAAGATTTACCAGCCGCTTTCCCTGACACCGAACTAATCTTAGCGCCTCTAAAGTTATGCGGTGATAATGGTGCCATGATTGGTGCTGCGGGCTATGTTCAATATCAGCATCACCAATTCGGCGACGCGACGCTGAATGCCGATCCAAGCTTAGAATTTGATTGGATGCCAGGTATGTTGAAGTAATGAAGCAGTTATAAACGGGTGTGAAAAGTCAGTCCTTTTCACACCCGTTTTAGTATCTTTTCATTAATTATGATTAAAAGAGGATGATTCCTAGAATCAAAAATGACCAGCTTAAGCCCGCTGGAAATAGTTCAAGTTAGTGTAAACTTGCTTAGTTAGTTCGTCCTACACCGACCTCCAGGCATTTCTGCCAATTGCCGGAACGTGGTGGGCACAGATTTGAGCCGAAAAACCACGTCTCAAATACTGGCCTTTCACTAACCAAGCACAGGACGCTTGCTAAGTGAAATTTCACCACTGGGCATTGTCAGAAACGCCTTCCAGTCGGGATAGCGTTCGAATGGCTGATAGGGGCGTACTCAACTTTTGCTGGATTTGTCGTTGTTTTTCATAAACGTTAATTTTATCAATCAACTGTCAGATTGAAAAGGTCTTGTGATAACTCACTATTTCTGAATTACCGTAGTAATAATTGAATATTTCGAAAAAGTGGAGAAGGCACTCTGATATTTGACTTAAAGGGTTCAGTATCAAAATAGCCAACGACAAATTGTACCGAGTTCAGTGGCCGTTCATCAGCCATTCGAGCGGCATCCCGACTGGAGGGGCTGGGTGACAATGCTCAGTAGCCAAATTATTCTTAGCTGGAAGTGGGTTCCTTCCGGCTTAGAATAAGACTCGTATTTGAGACCGGGCGGGTTGTGCACGGACTCAAATCGACGTCGGCTTACGTTCCAGCAATTGTCACCCAGCCCCGGAGGTCGGAATCGGACGCGCATTGCTGACGAACAGGAACCCACCTAACCGGCACCTTTCAATCATGATTTATGCCGCGGATAGGGGCAAAATAATAGTCGCCTTAAGAATTATATTAATTCTTGAGGCGACTATTATTTTTATCTGATGAGTCATTGGAAAATTAGCTCAATTCTTCTAAAGCTTCAGCTTGTTCGGTCCATTCGGTTTCAACTTGTTCTTGTTGAGTATTGATGGCTTCAAGTTCTTTTTGTAGGTCTTGTAGTTTACCAACATCGGCCGATACTTCAGGTTGCGCCATTTCAGTTTGAATCTGTGTGGCTTGTTCATCTAAGGCAGTCATCTGTTCTTCCAGGGCGGCAACTGAGCGCTCGAGCTTGCGCTTTTCACGTTGTTGCTGCTTGCTGGCTTGGTAATTTTGCTGGCCTTTGGAGCGGGGAGCAGCAGTTGTGGCACTGGTTGAATCCGCTGCACCGGCTTCAGCAGCTTTTTCGGCCGCTTGGCTAGCAGCCGCAGCCGCGATTTCAGCTTGCTCTTGTTTCTTGTCGATGTAGTAGTCGTAATCACCTAAGAAGAGTTCCGTGCCTTCCGGAGAAACCTCTACGACACTCGTGGCGACTTGGTTAATGAAGTAGCGGTCATGTGACACGAACAAAAGGGTGCCGTCAAAGTCGTTGAGGGCGACTTCCAAAACTTCACGGCTATCGATATCCAAGTGGTTAGTTGGTTCATCTAAGATTAAGAAGTTGTCATTTTGCATGGCAAGTTTGGTCAACAGTAACCGGGCTCGTTCTCCACCAGATAGGGCATGAACGGGTTTATCAACATCTTCACCAGTGAAGAGAAAACTGCCCAAAATGGTACGAATGTCTTTTTCAGGAGTGGTGGGATGTTCATCCCAAAGTTCACTGAGGACGGTTTTTTTGTCGTTTAAATTACGTTGCTCTTGATCGTAGTAGCCCGTAACGACGTTGGTGCCAAAAACGGCCTGGCCTTTAATGAATGGAATCTGTCCCAAAATACTCTTTAGGAAAGTCGATTTTCCAATACCGTTCGGTCCAACAATGGCAATAGCTTCATGTTTCTTAATATTCAAGTTGTCGGGTTCCGAAAGAATCTGACCATCATAGCCCACGGCTGCATCTTTGACGGTCAACACAATGTTGCCGCTTTGTTTAGCCGCATGAAAGCCAAAGTGGGCAGTCTTCTCGTCACTATCAGGGCGGTCAAGGCGGTCCATCTTTGCTAACTGCTTACGCCGAGCCTGGGCCCGTTTTGTCGTAGAAGCACGCACGATGTTACGATTAACAAAGTCTTCAAGCTTGCTGATCTCCGCTTGTTGCTTTTCATAATGTTTCCATTGTGCTTGGATTCGAGCCGCTTTTTCTTGCACAAACTGGTCGTAGTTACCAGTGTAGTGCACCATTTCATGGTGTGATAAGTCATAGACTTCGTTAACGACCCGGTCTAAGAAATAACGGTCATGGCTAACGATTAGCAGCGCACCAGAGTAAGACTGGAGATAGCTTTCCAACCAAGTAAGAGTTTCGACGTCCAAGTGGTTCGTCGGTTCGTCAAGGATAAGCAAGTCCCGTTTTTCAAGTAACAACTTGGCCAAGGCCAACTGGGTCTTTTGTCCACCGGATAGTGCCGTCACCGACTTATCGTACACATCGGCGTCGAATTGGAAGCCGTGCAACACGCCCCGAATCTCAGCTTGGTAGCCGTACCCGTTTTTTTGTTGAAATTCAGTTTGAATCTGATCATAGGTTTTCAGGGTCTGTTGATAAGCCTGCTCATCATTCATGATTGCGGGGTCGCTCAATTGATTTTCGAGCTGGTGCATCCGTTTTTCGATGGCATGTAACTCAGCAAAGACACTACTCATTTCTTCCCAAATCGTATTGTTACTATCCAGTCCTTGGTCTTGCGCCAAGTAACCGATTGTTAAGCCCTTGCGCATTGAAATCTGGCCTTCGTCCGGTACCGTTTCGCCGGCAATCATTTTAAGTAAGGTTGATTTTCCGGCCCCGTTTCGACCGACGAGGGCCACCCGAGCATGTTCTTGAATATCCATTTGTACGTTATCGAACAAGACATCGGCGCCAAAACGCCGCATAACTTGCTGTACTTGTAGTAAAATCACGCTTTATTAAGCTCCTTTCACATTTAATTCGTGACATAATTGTAGCATATTGTAACGGCCTGACCCAATTATTCGGAATAATAAGTAATTATTATTTCACAAAGTCACGCGTTATGCTAGAATAGTGTCAGCAAATTCACAAACTTTTAATTAGGAGGACACGTCCGAATGGCAGAAACAAAAATTCCACGGGCAACGGCAAAACGGTTACCGATTTATTACCGCTATTTAAATATCTTGCTAGATGCAGATAAGAAGCGGGTCTCATCGACCGAGTTGTCCGAGGCGGTTAAAGTAGATTCAGCAACGATTCGGCGAGATTTCTCGTATTTTGGGGCGCTCGGCAAACGAGGGTATGGATACGATGTTGAAACGTTACTTGCATTTTTCAAAAAGATTTTAAATCAAGACACCTTAACGAATGTTGCTTTAATTGGGGTCGGTAATTTGGGCCACGCCCTACTGAACTTTAATTTTCACAAAAACAGTAATGTCCGCATTTCAGCAGCATTTGATGTCAACGAGGCGATTGCCAATACAGTCCAAAGTGGGGTTCCAGTGTACCCAATGACGGAGCTCAAAAAAGCAATTGATCGAACAACAGATTGAGATTGCTATCTTAACGGTGCCAACCACGGTTGTTCAGAAAATTACCGATGACTTGGTTGATGCAAACGTCAAAGGAATCATGAACTTTACGCCGTTACGAATCTCCGTTCCTGAGACAGTACGGGTTCAGAACGTTGATTTGACCAACGAATTACAAACATTGATCTACTTCATTGAACATTACGGTCAGCAATTAGGTGACAATGGTAATGACGATGAAAATGAGACTGAAGATTAATAACTCGCTTTATCTTTGAAATTAAATGGCTATAAAAAGGCTTCTCTGAATTATTCAGGGAAGCTTTTTTAACATACTTAGATCACGAATCATTGATTGTAACGTATAAATATTCGGTGAAAATTAACGTTGAAACGCTAGGTTAGCGCTACCTAGTAATGATACTAGTGCAGTAAGCCTAATAATGTGGGTAACACAACCGATGCGTTCATTAGGATGTGAGCCGTCATCGATGTTTGAATCCGACCGGTGTGCTGGTATAACCAGCAGAATAATAACCCGATAAAGGCATAGAGGATAAAGTGACCATCCGCATGTGCAAAGCTAAATAACACACTAGAAATCAAGGCCGCCCCAATCTGACCAGTAACCGCACTTAGATTGCCAAAGATAACTTTGCGGAAGACGATTTCTTCCATAATCGGGGCACCGACAATGATGGCTAAGAAGAAAGCGGGATATTGTTGCCCAACAGTTAAGAGGGTGGTCGTGTTGGTTGACGCTGTTGACTGTCCCAGTAAAGCCGTCATTTTTAAAATGATGACTTGACCAATGATGACTAGGACAAGACCGATCAATCCCCAGATGAACGTCATGAACCAGTTACTTGGTTGTTTTTCAACAACGTTTTTTGTCCGCATGCGACTCGCCAACCAGATGAGTAGGATTGCACCGACTAAGTAGTCGACCGTTTGAATCACGAATACTTGGGCCCCTAGCTGATGGAAAGCAGTCACAAGGACGCTCGGTAGTGCGTAAATAATAAAGTAGATGATAAGAATAAAGATTGATTGGCGGCGATTAACCATCAAGTCACGTCCTTTTAAAAGTTTGATTTAAGATTTATTGATACTTCAATAGTATTCATTATAGTCGATTTGACATTCTTTGACTAATAATTGACAAATCACTTGCAATCTTGAATTAAAATGATATAGTTGACAATGTAATTAGCACTTGAGGTTGAGGAGTGCTAAAAAAGAATAAATGGAGGGATTCACGTGTTAAAACCATTAGGAGATCGCGTTATCTTGCAACAACAAGAAGAAGAAGAACAAACAATTGGCGGTATTGTCATTGCCAATAACGCTAAGGAAAAGCCCCAAAGCGGTAAGGTTGTTGCCGTCAATGACGGTCGTGTTTTAGATAACGGGACAAAAGTTGACCCCAGCGTGAAGGTCGGCGATCAAGTATTATTCGATAAGTATGCCGGTACCGAAGTCAAGTATCAAGGTGCTAAGTATTTGGTATTGCACGAAAAAGATATCGTTGCAATCGAAGACTAATCCATTTAAATTGCGCAACTTAAAATAAATTAAATTCATGAGGTGAATAGAGATAATGGCTAAAGAATTAAAGTTCTCTGAAGATGCACGTTCAGCGATGCTAAAAGGTGTCGATCAATTAGCTGACACAGTTAAGTCAACGTTAGGTCCTAAGGGTCGCAACGTTGTTTTGGAACAATCATATGGTTCACCAACAATTACTAATGATGGTGTAACGATTGCTAAGGCGATCGAATTAGACGATCATTTCGAAAACATGGGTGCTAAGTTAGTTTCTGAAGTTGCTTCAAAGACTAATGACATCGCTGGTGATGGGACGACTACTGCAACGGTCTTAACACAATCAATCGTTAATGAAGGTATGAAGAACGTTACGGCCGGTGCTAACCCTGTTGGCATTCGTCGTGGGATTGAAGAAGCTACTAAGACGGCGGTTGACTCATTACACGCTATGGCACACGAAGTTAAGACGCAAGAAGATATTGCGCAAATCGCTTCTGTATCTTCAGCAAGTGAAGAAACTGGTAAATTGATTGCCGAAGCCATGGAAAAAGTTGGTCATGACGGTGTTATCACGATTGAAGAATCACGTGGTGTTGATACTAGCTTAGACGTTGTTGAAGGGATGCAATTCGACCGCGGCTACTTATCACAATACATGGTTACTGATAATGATAAGATGGAAGCGGATCTTGACAATCCATATATCTTAATTACTGATAAGAAGATTTCAAACATTCAAGATATCTTACCACTATTACAATCCATCGTTGAACAAGGCAAGCCATTGTTGATCATTGCTGATGACATTTCTGGTGAAGCTTTACCAACCTTAGTCTTGAACAAGATGCGTGGGACGTTTAACGTTGTCGCCGTTAAGGCACCCGGTTTTGGTGATCGGCGTAAGGAACAATTACAAGATATCGCTATCTTAACTGGCGGGACGGTTATCACTGACGACCTTGGCCTTGAATTGAAGGACACGACCATCGATCAATTAGGTCAAGCCAACAAAGTTACGGTTACTAAGGATAACACCACCATTGTTGAAGGCGCTGGTTCCAAGGATGCTATCTCAGAACGGGTTGAATTTATCCGTAACCAAATCGGTGAAACAACTTCTGACTTTGACAAAGAAAAGTTACAAGAACGTTTAGCTAAATTAGCTGGTGGGGTTGCCGTTGTTCGTGTCGGTGCCGCTACTGAAACTGAATTGAAGGAACGTAAATACCGGATTGAAGATGCTTTGAACGCAACTCGGGCCGCCGTTGAAGAAGGCTTTGTTGCTGGTGGTGGTACTGCTTTGATTAACGTTATCAAAGATGTTGCTGCATTGAAGGAAACTGGTGACGTTCAAACTGGGATCAACATTGTTAAACGTGCTTTGGAAGAACCAGTTCGCCAAATCGCTGAAAATGCTGGTTTAGAAGGCTCTGTTATCGTTGAAAAGATGAAGGAACAAAAGCCAGGTGTTGGTTTCAACGCCGCAACTGATGAATGGGTTGACATGATCAAAGCTGGTATCGTGGACCCAACTAAGGTAACGCGTTCTGCTTTACAAAATGCCGCTTCTGTTTCAGCCCTTCTCTTAACGACTGAAGCCGTTGTCGCTGAAAAACCTGAAGAAAATGCACCAGCTGCACCAGCCGCACCAAACCCAGGTATGGGCGGTATGATGTAAACAAATCGTAACATTAAGCACTTACTCGGCTGAGTAAGTGCTTTTTTAGTGCTGTTAGGGTGTGAATCGACTAGAATAAAGGTATTGATTTATCCATATTAGAGCGGTAGGATTAGTCGTTAACGCAAAATGTGGGTGCGGTGAAGCACCCGACATTTAACTGGTAGTATTTGGCAGGGTAAAGTAGTAGAATCTACTTTGACTCAGTTTACTTTGGGATAATTATTTTGGAATAAAGGAGTTATTATCATGTGGCGTTATTTAAAGCGGTTAGTTATTGGGAAACCGTTAAAAACCATGGACGAGGGTGGGCAAGCACTCACCAAGTTCAAGGCACTGGCGCTGCTATCGTCAGATGCGCTATCATCGGTGGCTTACGGTACTGAACAGATTACGACCGTTTTGATTACACTTTCAGCGGCCGCGTTGATGTATCAATTGTATGTGGCGGCGCTTGTGTTAGTGCTGTTGTTTGCTATTACGATGTCGTACCGACAAATTATTCGGGCTTATCCATCTGGCGGTGGCGCCTACGTGGTGGCAAGTACGAACTGGGGGCGGCCAGCCGGATTAGTTGCCGGGGGATCACTGCTGGTTGATTATATGCTGACCGTAGCGGTTTCCGTCACTTCTGGTACTGAAGCAATCACGTCGGCGATTCCGGCGCTAGCTAATTATCAAGTATTGATTGCCGTACTGATTGTCATCGCCATCATGGCGTTAAATTTGCGTGGAATGCGCGAATCCGCATCATTCTTAACGTTCCCCGTTTATTTTTTCATTATTATGATTATCGGCATGATTCTATGGGGCGTTATGAATATTGCGAGTGGTAACTTAACTTACCACGCCTCCGCAGCAGTTGGAGCACCGGTTCAAGGGATGACCCTGGTGCTGTTCTTACGGGCCTTTTCTTCCGGCTCGTCCTCGCTGACTGGGGTGGAAGCAATCAGTAATGCGGTGCCAAACTTCAAACGACCGAAACGCAAGAATGCGGCGAACACGCTAGCAATCATGTCATTAGTCTTGGCCGTCTTCTTTGGTGGTATTACTTATTTAAGTTATTACTTAGGCGTTAAGCCACAAGTAGACAATACCGTCTTGTCACAAATTGCTACGGCGGTCTTTGGTCACGGCTTATTCTACTACTTGTTACAATTATCGACGGCGTTAATTCTGGCCGTTGCGGCAAATACTGGTTTTTCAGCCTTTCCAATTTTAGCTTATAACTTGGCTAAAGATAAATTTCTACCACATGCTTACATGGATCGTGGGGATCGCTTGGGCTACTCCAATGGGATTATCTCATTGGCGGTCGGGGCAATTGCGTTGATCTTTATCTTTCATGGGAAGACGACGCTTTTGATTCCACTTTATGCGGTGGGGGGTCTTTGTCCCATTTACTTTGTCGCAATCTGGTATGATTATTCATTGGTTCCGCGAACGGGGGCAATGGTGGTGGATGAAGGCGGCGGTAAACTTACTTGGGGCGTTGATTTCAATTCTCCTAGTGATTTTCCTATTCTTGCTACATTTCGGCAATGTTTGGCCATACTTAATCGTTATGCCACTCTTACTGTACATGTTCTACCGAATCCACGTGCACTATAACCGGGTTGCGGCCCAGTTACGCGTGGTTGCCAAGGAAAAAGCGGCGATTCATGATTATGACGGTGCAACGGTGATCGTCCTCGTCTCGAATGTGACGCGGGTAACTGCTCAAGCAGTCAACTACGCGCGATCCATCGGAGATTACGTCATTGCGATGCACGTGTCCTTTGATGAGAACCCTGAAAAGGAACACAAGACGGCGGCAGAGTTCAAAGAGACCTTCCCAGACGTCCGTTTCGTGGACATCCATTCGTCGTATCGGTCGATTGCAACACCGACGTTACGATTCTGCGATGTGATTGCTAAACGAGCAGCGGAACGCAACTTCTCGACAACGGTTCTTGTCCCACAATTCGTGCCGAAGAAACCATGGCAGAATATTTTGCATAATCAAACGAGTCTCCGATTACGAGCGGTATTAAATTCTCGTGAAAATATTATTGTTTCAACTTATAATTACCATTTAAAAGAATAGTGACTTAGTATTGAAACCCGGTATAGCTACCGGGTTTTTATTTTTGTGTCATAATATGAGTAACTAAGGTTATAATTTAGATACTTAATCAGCCCAGTGACCGGCAAATGTGAACGAATTGTGTTGCCTTTACTAAGTTTTAGTGAAGCGAGTTGTCAAGCGTCACTGGGATTTGTATAATTATCGTAATAGAGTGAGAAGGGAGTTACGCACAAATGATCAGATTTGAAATCCTAGTAAGCCTAGTGGCGACCATGATACTTTCTGCGATCTTGACGCCGTTTGTGCGGAAACTTGCATTTAAAATTGGTGCCGTGGATAAACCAAATGTACGACGGGTCAATAAAATTCCAATGCCGACAATGGGAGGCTTGGCTATTTTTATCTCTTACACCGTTGGGACGACTGTGTTGTATCTCATGCACCAGTTTCCCAGTCGCATTTTTTTCGCACTACTCGGTGGTGAGCTGATCATTATTGCGACTGGTGTTATCGATGATATTTATGAGCTAAAACCACGGCAAAAAATGTTAGGGATTACGTTAGCCGCTTTGGAGGTCTACTTTATTGGTGGTATCCGAATGACGACCTTCACGTTCCCGTTGCTGGGGCTGATTCACTTTCAGTGGCTGAGTTTACCGGTGACTTTACTGTGGATACTGGCTATCACGAATGCGGTGAACTTAATTGATGGACTGGATGGGTTAGCTACCGGTGTTTCGATTATTTCGTTGAGTACCATGGGGATCATCGGGTTGTTCTTCTTGAATGCTAATATGTTCGTTTCGTTGTTGATTTTTACTTTAGTTGCGGCGATGATTGGCTTTCTTCCGTATAATTTCTTTCCAGCTAGAATTTATCTCGGTGATACCGGTTCGTTGTTTATCGGCTTTATGACGGCTGTGTTCTCATTATTTGGATTGAAAAATGTCACCTTAATCTCAGTTGGTATTCCGGTTATGATCCTGGGAGTGCCAATTACGGATACGGTGTATGCGATGATTCGACGGATCCTGAATAAGAAGCCCATTTCGCAAGCGGATAAGCATCATTTGCACCACCGCTTGATGCAATTAGGATTGACCCATCGACAGACTGTGATGGTAATTTATGGGATTGCACTTATTTTCTCATTTATTTCATTGCTCTATCCGATCTCATCTATTTGGGGTTCTGTGTTATTGACGATTGGTTTATTATTTGGGCTAGAGTTATTCGTTGAAGCAATCGGATTAGCTGGTGACAATCGGCAACCGCTACTGGATTGGATCAAACGGACCGTCGCGCGTTTGACCTCCAAGAGTAATCATTAAAAACCAAATAAATCATTGAAAATTATTAAAGTGTTACAGGCATCTACCGTGTGATTAGCGGTGATGCCTGTTTTTAGTTGGTCATCAGTTGGTTCATCAATCTTAACTTTACCAAAACTATACAAGCAATTTACACAATCGTCATTCACAATTTACAAACGATTAGTAATATTAAGCATGTTCCGAAGCAATCAATTACGTGTAACCGTCGGACGGTGATGTTGCTCCATCACTAGTCGTAGCACTCCTACCCAGTTTTGCTATGATGGTTGCCGGGTTGGTTGCTTAATTTTGATAGTCAATTGAAGAAGGGGAGTTTCAATTATGAAAAAAGCACTGACACTCGGCGCATTGGCAGTAACGATGACCATTTTACTAGCTGGTTGCGGCAGTAGCTCAGCCACAAGTACGAAGAGTACTAGTAGCAGTAGTGGTAGTTCCAAGACTACTAAGATCGTTGCAACTGGTTCAACCGCTTTACAACCATTAGTGGAACAGGCTGGACAGGCTTACCAGAACGAACATGCTAACGTGACCATTAACGTTCAGGGTGGTGGTTCAGGAGCAGGCTTAAGTCAGGTGGCGAAGGGTTCAGTCAATATTGGGAACTCTGATTTATTTGCACAGGAACAAAAGGGGTTAGACGCCAAAGGGTTAGTTGACCATAAAGTGGCTGTTGTGGGGATGGCACCCGTTATTAATAAGGATGCCGGTGTCACTAATATTTCAAAAGAACAACTTATCAAGATTTTCCAAGGCAAGATCACTAACTGGAAAGATGTTGGCGGTAAGGACGAAAAGATTACCGTCGTTAACCGTGCTCAAGGTAGTGGGACCCGGGCGACGTTTGAAAAATGGGGATTAGACAACGCGAAGGTCGCAACTAGCCAAGAACAAGATTCGAATGGGACCGTTCAAAAAATTGTTAGCACCACGCCTGGTGCCATCAGTTACTTAGCATTCTCATACGTTAAGAGTGACGTTCAGGCGCTTTCTATTGATAACGTCAAACCAACCGAAGCTAACGTAGCGACGAACAAGTGGAAGATTTGGGCTTATGAACACATGTATACTAAGGGGCAACCAACTGGGGAGTTGAAGAACTTCTTAACTTACATGACTTCTAAAGCCGTTCAAGGTAGTTTAGTTGAGAAATTAGGATATATTCCATTGACTTCGATGAAGGTTGATCGTGGCCAATCTGGTGCAATCACTAATTTAAAATAAATAACAGACAAAAAGTCGAGCGATAGCTCGACTTTTTTTATGGGCCGCAATTAGTGCAACGCGGACTTTAACAATGAAAAAACAAATCATCGGCTCAAGTGCTGGGTGTTATTGTTAAGACGAGTTGGCTGTTTCGATTTTGACTGCCAATCAAAGTTTGTGAGGCTCCCAATTATATATAACCAGCAATCTAGTTGCCAGGCGTAGTGACCGGAATTTCTGTAAATTGTTCACCTTGCTCCGAAAAGGTAACTTGACCGCTCAAGAGGTTAGTGATGTCCTGCTGAATCGTTGCAATTTCGGATTGAGTGACTGCGATGATTTGTGTGACTTGAACACCGTAGTCGGTATTCAGGGTCGTTAGCTTATTTTGTTGTAAATAGTAGGTTAAAGCATCGACGTTACGATAGTCGAGCGTGATGGCGATGCGGGCTTGTAAGATTCGCTGAACCTTACCACTGACTTCAATTGCTTGCGCGGGGGTGCCATTATAAGCTCGGATCAGTCCACCGGCGCCAAGCTTGATACCACCAAAATAACGGGTCACGACCGCAAGCACGTCGTGTAGCTCGTTGGTCTTGAGCACTTCTAAGATTGGTGAGCCCGCAGTTCCGACTGGTTCACCGTCATCACTCATCCGCTGAATATGATCATCATCACCAAGCATGTAGGCGAAACAGTTGTGGTTGGCCTTAGGATTATCTGCTCGAACAGCGGCAATCTTAGCTTGAGCATCCACTTCGTCACTGATGCGGTATAGATGAGCGATGAAGCGAGACTTTTTGATGGTTTGTTCAAATACCGTGTCTTGGGTGATGGTGTAGTAGGGTTTAGTCAAATTAATCGGTTCCTTTCGTGAATAAATCGTTAAATGGCGTACTTGATAACTAAGGAGGTGCGCACAATGGAAGCACAAGTCTTATACGGTCGTCAGCTCGCATTATCTGCAAATGAGGCTGCCGCAGTACCTGCTGGCACGCAGATACTGCCAGCCATGCAGGTTGATGAACATCAAATTATCTGTCAGCGTTGCGGCAGTCACTTGGACCGACTGCGAGCCCAATTACCCAATCAGCAATATTACTGTTATCAATGTTTAAATTTAGGTCGAGTGAGTACACTAGTTAAACTCTATCATATGCCAGAACCGAATGCTTTTGCAACGGTCCCGGTTTGCACGTGGCAAGGAACCCTAACGCCCCAGCAAGCGGACTGCGCGCAATCAATCAAAGCTAACTTCATGGCGCATAAACGGCAATTATTATGGGCGGTGACGGGAGCTGGAAAAACTGAAATGCTGTTTCCAGGTATTGCGTGGGCGTTAGCGCATCAGTGGCGGGTCGCCATTGCTTCACCACGAGTCGATGTTTGCTTAGAGTTAGCACCCCGGCTCCAGGCGGCCTTTGCTGATGTTCAAATTGCTGTGCTACATGGCCGCAATCCCGCTCCCTATCAGTATACGCAGCTGACGATTTGTACGACGCATCAATTGCTACGTTTTCGTCAGGCGTTTGACGTATTGATCATTGATGAAGTTGACGCGTTTCCGTTTGCTGCCAATCCCCGTTTGGCGTTTGCAGTGAATCAGGCAGCTAAGGTGGAGGGGGCCATTCTTTATTTGACCGCGACGCCCAGCCAAAGTTTGTTGTCCCAAGTTCATCGTGGTGAGCTTGCAATCAGTTATTTACCATTGCGGTTTCACCAACATTTATTACCGGCAATTAAGGTTAAGCTACAGCCAAATTGGGCTCGGCTCTTGCAACAAGGAAAATTACCACGAGACCTTATCCGGCAACTCCAACAGTATCAACAACAGCACCAGCGCTTTTTACTATTTGTCCCGCGCATCCAACAATTAGCGCCAGTGTTTGCGGTACTCCAACACTATTTTCCCCATATGACCGGAGAGACGGTGTACTCAGCCGATCCTGAGCGACTGACTAAGGTTCAACAAATGCGGAACCAGCAGTTTCAATACTTAGTTACGACGACGATATTGGAACGAGGGGTGACGTTTCCGGGAATCGATGTGATTGTGCTTGGTGCGGACGACGAAGTGTTTTCTACGGCTGCCCTCGTCCAGATTGCAGGACGGGTCGGACGCAGCAGTGAGCGTCCGACTGGCCTCGTCTGGTTTATTTGTCACAGTCATAGCCGCAATATCAAACGCGCTCAGCGCCAGATTCGGGTGATCAATCGAAAGGGGCGACAATTACGTGCTAGCATGCCTACTGTGTCACAACATTATCACGACTAAGTTTACGTTGCCCTGGATTCTTAGTTGGCAGCCGGTTATGCGGCCGGTCGTCTGCTCGGTTTGTTGGCGGCAATTTGTACGCATCGATCGGGCAACGGCATGTTCCAAATGTGGACGTGCTCAAAAACGACCACAACCGTGTACAGATTGTCAGCGGTGGCCTGAAATCGGTCCCTTTCATAACGAGGCGTTGTTCGAATATAATGATGCGATGCATGATTATTTTCAACGCTATAAATTTCAGGGTGATTATCAATTACGCCAAGTTTTTGCGAAGATCATGCAACAAGCAGTGGTACAACGGTGTGCTGAGATATGCTTAGTGGTACCTGTCACGCCCACAACATTGCAAACACGGGGCTTTAATCAAGTTGCCGGCTGGTTAGCCGCACCCCTCGCGCCCGGGTTAATGACCCAGGCAACAGCGAAGTCAGTGCCACAATCTAAGAAAGACCGGCAAGCGCGGTTGAGAACACCACAACCATTCAAGATGGCTCCTAATACGATTTTGGCCGGCCGGCGGGTATTATTAGTAGATGACATCTATACTACCGGCCGAACGATGCGCCACGCGGCAACGCTACTTTTGGAAAACGGTGCCAAGAGCGTGACGGGGCTAACGCTAGCACGTTAATTTCGAGGGAAAGTGGTATTTGGATTGTTTATTATAGCGCTTTCTATTATAATGAATTTAAGCAAAGTAATTAAAGAGTGGTCCTTTAATTACTTTGGGTACACAGCAATGTGTGTGAAGGGAGAGAAGATCTATGCTAAATTTTAATATTCGCGGTGAAAATATCGAAGTGACCCAAGCAATTCGGGACTACGTTCAAAAACGGGTGGGTAAGTTACAGAAGTACTTTGACAATAATGTTGACTCAATTGCCCATGTCAACTTAAAAGTTCACCCAGACAAGACGGCTAAAGTCGAAGTCACCATTCCACTTCCCTATTTAGTTCTCCGGGCAGAAGAAACTTCTCCTGATATGTATGCTAGTGTTGATTTGGTTACTGACAAGTTGGAACGCCAAATCCGCAAGTATAAAACTAAGGTTAACCGCAAATCCCGTGAAAAGGGTTATAAAGCGATTGATTTTGCAGCGACTGATGAAACAGTTGCCGCTGCCGACAATGATCAGGACGATAAGTTAGACGTTGTACGTACGAAGCGAGTGGCTTTAAAGCCAATGGATAATGAAGAAGCGATTCTGCAAATGGATATGCTCGGCCATGACTTCTTTATCTACGAAGACGCGGAAACGGACGCAATTAACATCGTCTATCGGCGTAACGATGGTCGTTACGGTTTGATTGAAACCGACGACAATCACTAATTTTAAAAGCGCAACTTATGAGGACTGGTCAGTTGACCAGTTCTTTATTTTTATCCCGGAACGCCCGTATAACATATTGTGATCATGAGAGTGACTTAGCCCGCGTTAGTAAGCTGAAGTTCGACTCACGGCACGTTTTTGCCAGCGACTCAAGACAGTTAAGCAAATATTGATAGAATTAAAGAACACGGGTCAGTGATTGTTGGGCTGTGGTTAAAGACTAATATTTAGTTAAGGATGTAAATAAAACGGTCGACGGTATCGGTTACATAGGGGCCTGTGGTTTTCATTGCTAGTAAATAATGGTAAAATGACAGATGGTATTTTATTTTGAAATGGACAATTGAAATTAAAATTAAGATTAATTATTTGGAGAGGATACGTAAATGGCCAACATTTTAAAACGCTGGGTTGAAAGCGACAAGCGGACTATTCGGCGTCTGGATAAGATTGCTAATAAAGTTGAAGCTTATGCCGACGAATACGGCAAGTTAAGTGATGCTGACTTGCAAGCGAAGACCCCAGAATTTCGTGAACGGTACAAGGAGGGCGAATCGCTCGACGATTTGCTGCCCGAAGCATTTGCAACGGCGCGTGAAGGTGCGAAGCGGGTACTTGGTTTATACCCATTCCACGTTCAAATCCTCGGTGGAATTGTTTTGCATCAAGGTGACATTGCTGAAATGAAGACTGGTGAAGGGAAGACCTTAACGGCCACTATGCCAGTTTATTTGAATGCCATCTCTGGTAAGGGTGTTCACGTTGTAACAGTTAATGAATACTTATCAGCGCGTGATGCGACTGAAATGGGTGAACTGTATAACTGGTTAGGGATGAGCGTCGGAATCAACGGGGCTGAAAAGTCGCCTGAAGAAAAACGTGCCGCTTATAACGCCGATATTACTTATTCGACGAACGGTGAAATTGGGTTCGATTACTTACGTGATAACATGGTGGTCTACCGTGAAGACATGGTGCAACGACCACTTAATTTTGCCATCATTGATGAAGTTGACTCAATCTTAATTGATGAAGCCCGGACACCGTTGATCATTTCTGGTCAATCAGAAGGTACAACGGGAATGTATAAGCGGGCTGACCGTTTTGCTAAGACGTTGACGAAGGATGAAGATTACAAGGTTGACTTGGAATCTAAGACGGTCGCATTATTAGACGAAGGGATTCGGAAGGCTGAAAAATACTTTGGCTTGGAAAACCTTTACGATACTGATAATACGGCGTTGAACCATTACTTGGATGAAGCTTTGCGTGCGAACTACATCATGTTGAAAGATAAAGACTACGTGATTTCAGACGGTCAGGCGTTGATCGTTGATTCCTTTACGGGGCGGATCATGGATGGTCGGCGCTTCTCAGACGGGTTACACCAAGCAATTGAAGCTAAGGAACACGTTGAGATTCAAGAAGAAACCAAGACGATGGCGAATATCACGTACCAAAACTTATTCCGGATGTACAAAAAGTTATCTGGGATGACTGGGACGGCCAAGACGGAACAAGAAGAATTCCGCGAAATCTATAACATGGAAGTTATTACGATTCCAACAAACCGCCCGATGATTCGTGATGACCGTTCAGATTTGCTTTACCCAACGTTACAAAGCAAATTCAACGCGGTCGTTAAAGAAATCAAACAACTCCATGAAAAGGGCCAACCAATGTTAATTGGGACCGTTGCCGTGGAAACGTCAGAATACTTGTCGCATCGCTTGGATGAGGAAAACATTCCGCACGTGGTCTTGAACGCCAAGAACCATGCGAAGGAAGCTGACATTGTTGCAAACGCCGGTCAACGTGGTGCGGTTACCATTGCCACCAACATGGCTGGTCGGGGGACCGATATCAAGTTGGGACCTGGTGTCAAAGAAGTCGGGGGGCTCGCCGTTATTGGGACTGAACGTCATGAGTCCCGCCGGATTGATAACCAATTGCGGGGCCGTGCTGGTCGACAAGGTGATCCTGGTATGTCACAATTCTACCTCTCACTTGAAGACGATTTGATGCTACGGTTCGGTTCAGAACGAATCAAGAACTTCCTGCAACGGATGAATGTTGAAGATGATGATGCGGTTATTCAATCACGGATGATTACTCGACAGGTTGAGTCCGCTCAAAAACGGGTTGAAGGGAACAACTATGACTCCCGGAAGAACGTTTTACAATATGATGATGTTATGCGGGCTCAACGTGAAGTGATTTACGGCGAGCGGCAACAAGTCATTATGGAAGAAAAATCTTTGAAGCCCGTTATCATGCCAATGATCAAGCGGACCGTTGAACGGACCGTTCAGTTACACATGCAAGGCGATGCCAAGGACTGGGATTTAGATGCAGTTGTTGACTTTGCCCAAGCTGCTATGGTGAAGGAAGATTCAATTAGTGTGGCTGACTTGAAAGGTAAGTCGCCAGCAGAGGTTGAAGCTTACTTGATGGACCGGGTCGATAAGATTTATGCGGACAAGGCTAAACAGCTTTACGATGCGGGTCAGATGCTAGAATTTGAAAAAGTCGTTATTCTGCGAGTGGTCGATTCTCATTGGACGGATCACATTGATGCGATGGATCAATTACGGCAATCGATCGGTTTACGGGGCTATGGTCAATTGAATCCGTTAGTTGAATATCAACGAGACGGTTACCAGATGTTTGAAGAAATGGTTGCGGATATTGATTATGATACGACGCGACTCTTCATGAAGTCTGAAATTCGCCAAAATATTCAACGTTAAAATTTAACGTTAGTGCTAGCGAGTCTAAGACTAAGGTCTTAGGCTCGTTTTACAGTTAAACCAGATATTAAATAATTAATAAATAAGTTGAAAGAAGGGTCCTTTGTGGAATTAAGTGAATATAAACACCTGATTGAAGAAATGCAAAGTGCTGTCGACGACTTTAGGGGGTCGCTTTGACTTAGATGCTTTGAACGAAAGCATTCAAGAAAATGAAGCTCGAATGGCCGAACCCGGTTTTTGGGACGACCAGGCTGCCGCCCAGAAAGTCATCGATGAGAATAACGTGTTGAAAGGAAAGTATGATACGTTTAAGCAATTAGCTGATGAAGTCGGTGACTTGGCAGTCGCTTATGAGTTACTGAGTGAGGAACCCGATGCTGAGATGCAGGCTGAGTTTGAAACGGACTTTCAGCACGCTGAACATGATTTACAACAGTACCGGCTCAACTTACTTTTGGACGGTCCGTACGACCGCAATAACGCTATTTTAGAAATCCATCCTGGAGCTGGTGGGACCGAATCCCAAGATTGGGGTGCGATGCTACTAAGAATGTACACGCGCTGGGCTGCGAGTCACAATTTCAAAGTCGAGACTGTTGACTACCAAGCTGGTGATGAGGCAGGCATTAAGAGTGTGACTTTATTAATTAGCGGCCACAATGCTTACGGTTATTTGCGGTCAGAAAAAGGGGTTCATCGTCTTGTTCGGATTTCGCCGTTCGATGCGGCTGGTCGGCGCCACACATCTTTTGCGAGTGTTGATGTGATGCCTGAGTTAGATGATACCGTGGATGTTGATATTCGACCTGAAGATTTGAAGATTGACGTTTATCGAGCCAGTGGGGCCGGTGGACAACATGTCAATAAGACTTCTTCAGCGGTTCGGATTACCCACGTGCCAACGGGAATTGTCGTTGCCAGTCAAGCGCAACGGTCACAATTACAGAACCGACAAACAGCATTGAACATGTTACGAGCGAAGTTGTACGAACGTGAAGAAGAGAAGAAGGCTAAGGAACGGGCGGCCATCCAAGGTGAGCAAATGGACATTGGGTGGGGCTCACAAATTCGCTCCTACGTTTTTCATCCGTATACGATGGTCAAGGATCACCGGACTAATTATGAATCACATCATGGGCAGGCTGTCATGGATGGTGATCTTGATCCGTTTATGGATGCTTACTTACAATGGAAATTAGCCCAACGTAATCCGCAATAGATTGCACAAATACTAAGGTGACCTATCATTGCGCAGGTCGTCTTAGTATTTTTTTTGCTACTAGTCTTATAATATAGAGATATTAAAGCGGTAATAGCAGGACTGACGGAATTGAAACGGCGTTGGTCTCCTTGGGCAAAAATGCTATACTAACTTCAGAGTTTAACGTTAGGGGTCACGCACATGCAGGTATTAAAGATTTTTGAATTGTTTCTTTTACAACCGCTAGTTTGGTTAGGATTGCTGCGTAGTTATTTAACCGCTAAACGGCGGGTGAAGAGTGAACGGCAGCATTTTCAGAGTGCTATCAACCCACAATTAGTTGAAGTCCACCACTTTTTAGTGGATGGCTGTTTACTAGGAGTTCTAATGACAATTATTAGCTTGGCATTGGGACTAGTGGTGGCCCCCATCTGGGTGGTTATATACGAAGTAGTGGCGGCCATTAGCTTGATCATTATTCCTGGTGCACTGGTACCAGTGACCGCTTTTGGCCTCAGCTGGTTAGTTTATTGGATTATGAGCCCGGAATTAACGACGGTGGGGGGCGCTTTACAACGGCACGGTGTTGCCATGACCAGTATGAGTGGCAATTTGGTGGTGAACGGACTATTGTTATTAGCCATCGTGCTGGCGGCTACGGCGGTCTTGTTACGACACTATGATTATGAGGGCCGTTCACCGCAACTACAGCCCGACCAACGTGGAAAGCGACTTGTTCGTTACCAGTGGCAACAATTGTTGGTCTTACCAGTTGGGGTACTGGTCCCCGGTGATTGGTTACACGCAACTATCAGTTGGTGGCCTGTGTTTATGGTTGGCGAGCGCTCCTTCAGCATTTTATTGTTGCCTTTATTAGTTGGGACGAGTGTTCGCGTTTATAAGCAGCTGCCACAAATTGCATGGCGGCAGTTAGCGGCCCGCTATGGTTGGGTAACACTCGCGAGTGTTTTGGTTGCAATCATTGCCCGTTTTGCAGTGCTCAGCCCGCAGTGGTTGCTAGCATTGATGGGATTAATCGTTGTGCTAACTTGGGGAATCTTAGCACAGCACCGTTATCATGATCGACACCAACAGTTTCGATATTCTGATACTGAACAAGGTGTGCGGGTGATTGGGTTACGCCCCCACACGCCCGCGGATAAATTAAATCTCGATTTAGGAGATATTATCTTGGAATGTAACCGGCAACCAGTTAATACGGAAGCTGAATTTTACGCGGCCCTACTGAAAAGTCCGACGTATGTTCACCTCAAAGTGCGCAATCGGCAACAGGAATTAATTATTACCGAAACGGCGATCTATAATGGCGCCCCACACGAGTTAGGAATTGTGTTATTCACTGATCAGGAGGATTAATGACCATGGATAAGATTTTAGTGGTAGACGACGAACCAGCTATCGTCACGTTATTATCATATAACTTGAAGCAGGCGGGGTACGAAGTTGTGACGGCGACGGATGGTGCGGACGCGTTGTCATTAGGCCTGGCCCAATCATTTACATGTATTTTGTTAGATTTGATGTTGCCGAAACTCGATGGAATGGAAGTAACAAAAAAGTTACGACAAGAAAAGGTTCAGACGCCTATTATTATTGTGACGGCTAAAAATGATGAGTTTGATAAAGTGTTCGGCTTGGAATTAGGTGCGGACGATTATATAACCAAGCCGTTTTCACCCCGCGAAGTGCTCGCTCGGATCAAAGCAGTTATTCGGCGGACAACGCCGGACGAGCCCGTGACACCACCGGCACCCATGCCGCCTGCTAATCGTGCGGTAATGCTTGTTGGTGATTTACAGATTGATCAAAACAAATACCGAGTCGCGCGCAACGGGAAAAATATCAGCTTGACACCAAAGGAATTTGAATTACTTGTGTATTTTGTTGAACGAGAAGGTCGGGTTCTCAGTCGTGATGCGATTTTAAATCACGTCTGGGGCTACGACTATGCTAGTGAGACGCGGATCGTTGATATTCACATCTCACATTTACGTGAAAAGATTGAAGCAGATCCCAAGCAGCCACGGTTGATCAGGACGGTCCGGGGTTTTGGCTACGAATTTGTGGGTGACGGCCATGCATAATCGCTGGCAACAGACGACACGGTTATTGCTCATGGAAAATGTGTTACTGGTTCTGATCGTGTTGGTCGTGTTGCAGCACTTTTCGCCAATTAAGTGGTCCTGGCGCCTAGTCGGTTGTTTAGTTGGTGCTTGGCTGGTTTTGGCAGTAATCGAGGGCTTGATCGCTTGGCGGCAACAAAGTGAACGGCAGCGCACGATCGACCGTATGGAAGCTAAGCTTCGTCAGATGAGTAGCCAGCAATTTCCACCACATATCTTATTGCCACAATCGGACCCCTTATACAGCCTAGCACAAGCGGTCAACCAGTTAGAGAGTTATCAAAAAAGTCAGACGCGCCGTGCGGAACTGCAAGAAAAAGAGTTAATGATGATTATGCGGTACTTGCCTGTGGGAGTGATGGTCATTGACCACCGGCGACAGGTTCAACTGTCTAATCCGGCGATGAGTGAACTATTGCAAGTCTCGGTTAATACGGTGGCCCACATTTATACCAAGGATATTCAGCTGTACGCGTTGACTAAATTGATTGAAGATACGATTACTAGTGGCAAAAATCAACGGGCAACGATTACGCTGATCCCAGCGCCTAACACGCAGGTTGTCGAGGCTTCAACCGTTTATATCCAAGGCAATCGTTCACAATTTCAAATTGTCCTGATGTTGTATGATATCACTGAAGTCTATATGATTGAACAAATGCAGGATGATTTTGTCAGCAACGCTAGCCACGAGTTGAAGACGCCGATTACAGCCATTTCCGGTTTCACTGAAACGTTGTTAAGTGGTGCCAAGGATGATCCGGACACGCTTGACCAATTCTTGCATATTATTGCGGATGAAAGTCAACGGTTGATTGATCTCATTCAGGATGTTCTGTCGCTATCGCGAATTCGTGCTCAGAATACGACGATGTTAACCTTAGCTCCGCTTGCTGTTCGACCATTGATCGAACAGGAACTGGCTGTAGTTCAGCAGGCAATCGAACGTCAGCACTTAACGATCAATAACCAAGTCGATGCTGATCTAATGATAACGAGCGATTCACAGAAGTTGAGTCAGATCATCAAAAATCTGTTAACGAATGCAATCAAGTATAATCGACCTCATGGTAGCGTGACGATTGCCACCATGGTCAGTCATCAAACGTGGTCGCTGATAGTTAAAGATACGGGCATTGGTATCAGTGCCGATGATCAACAGCGTATTTTTGAACGCTTCTATCGGGCGAGTCCGTCACGTTCACAGCAACTTGTGAGTGGGACTGGACTCGGATTAGCGATTGTTCAAGAATTGGTCAACGCAATGCACGGAACAATCGACGTTGTCAGTCAACGGGGCGTTGGGACAACTATGACAGTTACATTGCCACTAGTTGCGAGTGCTTCCGAGCAGTAGTAAGGCGTTAAGCATACGGACAGTTCTGATTGTAACTGGTGGTCTATCAAATGATGACGTGGTGACGGTATGAGTTGTATTGCTGAGTCAAAAGATGTCATTAGTTGAGAATTGAATGTGTCGTAATTAAGCCAGACGAATTGATAACGATTTTTAAGGTAAATGTAAACCTTGAAAATCGTTTTTTTGTGCACTTTTTTAATTTTCCTTTCATATTGGGGGCTAAAAGCCGGTAATAATTAAAAATATATCGACGTTTACACAATCTTTACAAAACTCATATAAAGCATTTACACAAACTTTGTATTATTGAATATGAGCAATGGGTAGGAGGTATATAGTTATGAGAAAAAGTCGGGTCATCCAATTAATCGTGTTAATCGCGATCATTGGACTAGTTGGATTAGGGTACACACATCGTGATCGAACTAGTGCCAGTGAATCAATTACCGCGGTTGGATCAACGGCCTTACAGCCACTGGTTGAAGCAGCCGGTGAACAATACAGCAGCAACCATACCGGTGTGTTTATCAATGTGCAGGGTGGTGGCTCTGGAACGGGACTCAGTCAAATTCAGGCGGGGGCCGTGGCAATCGGTAATTCTGATATTTTTGCCGAAGAACAGTCTGGCATTACAGCGAGCAAGTTAATTGATCACCGGGTAGCCGTCGTCGGTATTGCCCCCATCGTTAATAAAAAGGCGGGCATTACCAATTTGACGCAGCAGCAACTCATTCAGATTTTTACTGGCAAGGTCACGAATTGGCGTGAAGTTGGTGGACGTAATTTACCGATTACGTTAATTAACCGTGCTCAAGGCTCCGGAACCCGGAAGACATTTGAGCGATACGCCTTAAAGGGTAATCAGAGTGTTGATTCCCAAGAACAAGATTCGTCAGGATTAGCTCGGTCAATTGTTGCTAGTACACCTGGCGCAATTAGTTATGTGGCTTTTTCTTACTTAGACAACTCAGTCCAGACCGTCAATGTTGATGGTATTCGGCCAACCGAAAAAAATGTGCGGAATAATCGCTGGTACATCTGGTCCTACGAACATTTATATACGGGGAAGCACCCCAATCAGTTAACCAAAAAATTTATTGATTACATTTTATCAACCGCTGTTCAGCAGAAGTTAGTCAAGCAGTTAGGTTATATTTCGGTCCATGACATGCAAGTACAGCGGAATGCGGCCGGTAAAGTTTCAGTTATGAAATGAGGGAGAGCGCATGGATAAAATTCGAGAAAGCTTATTAAAAAAATCAGTTGCTAGTAAAATTGAACGGCGTGGTAAGGCCATTAGTCTAGTTTGTCTAGCGCTAATTGTCGGGATTGTCTTTTTGATTTTCTACTTTGTTGCATCACGGGGGTTAGCAACCTTTTTTCAAAATCACATTAATCTATGGCAATTTCTGAGTGGGACGCAGTGGAACCCCGGAACAGTCGGAACGAATGGGCAACCAGCTGTGGGGGCACTACCGATGATTGTTGGGTCGTTTTTGATTACGATTCTTTCGGCCTTAATTGCCACACCGTTTGCTATCGGGACGGCGGTCTTTATGACCGAAATTTCACCACGGCGGGGGGCGAAGATTCTCCGGCCAGTTACGGAACTATTAGTTGGTATTCCATCCGTAGTGTATGGATTTATCGGGCTACAAGGTGTCGTACCGTTTGTTCGTAATACGTTTGGGGGAGTGGCTACGGATTCTTTCTGGGACCTTTGTGCTATTTGTCATGATCTTACCGACCGTGACGTCAATGACGGCGGATGCGCTGAATTCGGTACCCCGTTATTACCGAGAAGCCTCGCTAGCTCTAGGGGCGACGCGCTGGCAAACAATTTATAAAGTCGTCCTGCGGGCAGCCATTCCTGGCATGCTGACTGCCGTCGTATTTGGGATGGCCCGCGCCTTTGGGGAAGCTCTGGCGGTCCAAATGGTGATTGGGAACGCGACGTTGTTGCCGCATAACCTAGTTTCACCAGCCGCAACTTTGACAAGTATCTTGACGATGGGAATCGGGAACACTGTCATGGGTTCATTACAAAATAATGCATTGTGGTCATTAGCCATGATCCTGTTATTGATGTCCTTAGTCTTTAACTTAGTCATTCGCTACATTGGTCGAAAGGGGAAATTAAACCATGAACGCTAAACGCATCGATAAAATTGCCACTGGCGTGCTATACGGCGTCGCAGCCTTTGTGGTCATCATCTTAGTTGCCCTATTGGGATACATTCTGATCCAAGGGGTGCCCAAAATTTCGTGGCATTTTTTAACGTCGCCGGCCCTGGCTTTTGAAGCGGGTGGTGGGATTGGCATTCAGTTGTTTAACTCCTTCTACTTACTATTTTTAGCGTTATTGATTTCATTACCGATTTCACTGGGTGCGGGGATCTATCTAAATGAATATGCGCCGCAAAATACGGTGACTGGCCTGATTCGGACGACCATTGAAATTCTGAGTTCATTGCCATCCGTAGTCGTGGGGCTGTTCGGATACTTGTTCTTTGTAGTGCAGTTCAAGTTAGGCTTCTCGATTCTTTCCGGGGCGTTTGCGCTGACCGTGTTTAACTTACCGATTTTAACCCGGAGTATTGAGGAAGCACTCGCCAATATCTCAGATAATCAACGGGAGGCCGGCTACGCGTTAGGGCTATCACGTTGGGAGACGGTGACGAAGATCGTGGTTCCCGCTGCCTTACCAAGCATTTTAACGGGGTCGTCTTGAGTGCCGGGCGGATCTTTGGTGAAGCCGCAGCTTTAATCTACACTGCGGGTCAAAGTGCACCAGCCTTGGACTTTGGTAACTGGAATCCATTTGATATCAGTAGTCCACTCAGTCCACTACGTCCAGCCGAAACGTTGGCCGTTCATATTTGGAAGATCAACTCAGAAGGAATTATGCCGGACGCGAAAGCCGTTTCGGCGGGGGCTTCAGCCGTATTAATTATTGCGGTATTGCTCTTTAACTTCTTAGCTCGTTGGCTTGGCAAACGCTTGTACAAACACTTAACCGCTGAATAAAGGAGGCCGTTTTGATGGCAGATAACACAATGACGACGACACAACGTAACATCATGGCGTTTGATCCTAAAGATCATGAAATCGCGCTTTCAACTGAGGATTTACACGTCTTTTATGGTAAATCCGAGGCTATTTCAGAGGGCGATTTACAGTTTGAACGTTATAAGATTAGTGCGTTGATTGGCCCATCCGGTTCCGGAAAGTCAACCTACTTGCGTTCGCTAAACCGAATGAATGACCGTATTGCAACGGTTAAGGGCAAAATTATGTACCGCGGCTTAGATATTAACAGTAATGATATTGATGTCTATGAGATGCGCCGGCACATTGGCATGGTGTTTCAACGGCCTAATCCGTTTGCCAAATCAATCTATGAGAATATTGCTTTTGCACTCCGCCAGCGCGGAATGAACAAGAAACAAGACTTGGATGAAATTGTTGAACGGTCTTTAAGGCAAGCAGCGATGTGGGATCAAGTTAAAGATGACTTAAATAAAAGTGCGTTAGCTCTGTCTGGCGGGCAGCAACAACGACTCTGTATTGCTCGGGCAATTGCAATCAAGCCAGACATTTTACTGCTCGATGAACCAGCGAGTGCTTTGGATCCAGTATCGACAAGTCAAATTGAAGATACTTTGTTAGAACTAAAGCAGAATTATACCATTATTATTGTGACGCATAATATGCAACAAGCATCGCGAATTAGCGACTATACCGCGTTCTTTAACCTCGGCAAAGTCCTAGAATACTCAGAGACCGGTGAGATTTTTACCAATCCTCAGGTTGATCTGACGAATGACTATATTTCCGGAAACTTTGGATAGGAGGACCGTTCATGAGTACAATTTTAACGACCGAGAACTTATCATTATTTTATGGTAAAAAAGAGGCCCTCAAAGGAATTAACATTGATTTTGATGATAAAGGAATCACGGCTTTGATTGGGCCCTCTGGCTGTGGTAAATCCACCTTTTTTACGTTGCTTGAACCGGATGAACGATCTGATTCCTAATGTAACGATCACGGGTGAGGTGAACTTCAATGGTCACAATATTTATGCGCCCACGACCGATACGGTTCAATTGCGTAAAGAGATCGGCATGGTGTTTCAACAGCCGAATCCCTTTCCATTCTCAATTTATGAGAATGTCATTTACGGGTTACGGTTGGCAGGAGTCCATGATAAAGAACGCTTAGACGCGGCGGTAGAAAAAAGTCTGAAGCAGGCTGCAATTTGGGATGAAGTTAAGGACCGGTTGCATGCCAATGCGCTATCATTGTCTGGTGGGCAACAACAACGGGTTTGTATCGCACGCGTCCTAGCCGTCGAACCTGATATTATCCTTTTAGACGAGGCCACTAGTGCACTTGATCCGATATCGAGTCGGATGATTGAAGAAACCCTATTGAATTTGCGCCAGGATTACACTATCATAACTGTTACGCATAACATGCAACAGGCGTCACGAATTTCTGACCGAACGGCGTTTTTCCTGAATGGTGAATTAATTGAGGTCAACGACACGAAACAGATTTTCATGAATCCAGTTAAACAGGAAACCAATGACTATATTTCAGGACGATTTGGTTAGGAGGAAAAAAAACATGCGACGACTTTTTGATGATGAACTAAACGATATTGATGCAAACTTCACTGAAATGGGAATGATGGTTAGCGAGACGATTGAAAAGGCAGTCAAGGCGTTTATCGACCATGACCGCGACCTCGCACAAGAAATCATTGATAATGATGCTAAAATCAACCAACGGGAAGTTGAACTAGAACAGAAATCATTTGAGATGATTGCGTTATACCAACCCGTCACTTCTGATTTGCGAGAAATTGTCACCATTTTGAAAGCCGTCTCTGAATTGGAACGGATGGCCGATTATGCACGTAATATTGCTCACGCTACGATTCGGGTCAAAGGAAATGTGCGCGTCCCTGAAATTGAGGCAGCGTTATCAGAAATGGGGAATCGCGTGCGAAAGATGGTCGAAGAGATGTTGGCAGCTTACGTCAAAAGTGATGATCAGGAAGCACGCCGGGTCGCAGCTAAAGACGCAAAAGTCGGGGAGATGTATGATCGTATTAATGAGAAGGGGATCTCCAAGATGGAGCGCCATCCTGAGACGGTCATCGGTTCCACGGATTACCTGAATGTTGCAACTTACTTAATGCGCATCGGGGCGTTAGTAACTAATATTGGTGAGTGGATCGTGTATTTGAATACTGGTGAGATTATCGAATTGAATCCAGAAAGTTCTAATTTAGTGTAACTAATCATAAATAATTGCTTAAAGCCGGTCGTCTAGTTTGCAACCGGCTTTTACAATTAGTAAGATGTGGTTAGATAAACTGATAAGGAGCGTCTAACGATGAAATCAAATACAAAACAAAAGTTAACTAAATCTAATAATCGCGTTTTCGCCGGCGTCCTCGGGGGCATTGCTGAATATTTGAACTGGAATGCAATGATTCTACGAGTACTCTACGTTATTTTAACCTTGGTTACCCATGGCTTTGGTGTTTTGGTATACTTAGTATTAATGACAATTATCCCAAGTAAACCAGACAATACGGGTTTCTTCGAACAGATGCGGCAAAGTACCGGTACTCAAGCTAAACCGCAAGCGCATGGGCGCAAAGAGATTCATAACGTTCATGAAGAGGATGATCCGCGTCACTAAGATTAATGGAGTGATTATACAGTGGGCTTTTGGAAACGAATTTTAATCAATACAATCTTATTTATTGCGATTGCTGGCTTTTTTCAGAGCAGTTTTCACGTTGCAAGTGTGTGGATGGCTTTAATTGCCAGTTTTGTGCTTGCAATTTTAAACGCCGCTATTAAGCCGTTTTTGCTGTTATTATCGTTACCGATTACGTTATTGACACTCGGGCTATTCAGTATTGTCATCAATGGTTTTATGCTTCAGATGACATCCTACGTTGTGGGGAAGGCCAATTTCGGCTTTTCGAGTTTTGGCATGGCGATGGTTGTTTCGATTCTCATGTCAATTGCTAACGTGATTGTTTCCAACTTTTTCGCGAAAGACGGCGTTGATGGTGAATAAAGCGCTTTAAAGTGCTAAGATTAGAAGATAGAAATAATCCGTTTTCAGTCATAAAAGTGTGGCCGCTTGAAAGGGTAGCGTAATGGCGCGACTGGACAACGCGGGCCACACTTTTTTATTAGTGGAACAATTAGGAGGGATTCTTTTGGCAGGAAGTGTAACCGTTGCCGATTTGGTGAAAAATACGCGCCTGGATGTGTATCATGGCGCTGACTTATTAGAAAAGAAAGATATTACAACGAGCGACATTTCACGTCCGGGGCTGGCGTTGACCGGTTACTTCAACTACTATCCTCGTGAACGGGTGCAATTGCTAGGTAAAACTGAAACCGCTTATTCGAAAAATATGAGTCATGATGAACGACTGATGATTTTTCGTAAGATGTGTCAGTTAACCACACCCGCGTTCGTCATTTCAACGGGGTTACCCGTTCCAGAAGAACTCGTGCAAGCCGGTGAGGAAAATGGCGTGCCGATTTTAGGAACGAAAATGACATCATCACGGATTCTAAGTAATATGACGAATTACTTGGAAGGTAAATTAGCTGAACGACAATCTGTCCACGGGGTATTAGTTGACATCTATGGATTAGGTGTGCTGATTACTGGTGATTCCGGTGTTGGGAAGAGTGAAACGGCCCTGGAATTAGTCAAACGGGGGCATCGTTTGATTGCTGATGACCGGGTCGATGTCTATCAACAGGATGAACAAACGCTTGTCGGTGAAGCACCCGCAATCTTGAATCACTTATTGGAGATTCGAGGTATCGGAATTATTGATGTTATGAATCTTTTTGGCGCTGGGGCTGTTCGTCAAGATACCGACATTGACCTTATCGTGCACCTTGAGAATTGGACGCCTGATAAGCAATTTGATAGACTAGGAAATGGAGAACAGAACCGGAAATTCTTTGATGTTGAAGTTCCTGAAATCTCGATTCCAGTTAAGACTGGACGTAACCTAGCAATCATTATCGAAGCAGCGGCCATGAACTTTCGGGCCGAGAGCATGGGCTACGATGCGACCAAGGTCTTTGACGATAACTTGAACAAGTTGATCAAAACGAATTCCGTGCATGATTCTCACAAGTAATAAGGAGATGGCAGTAGCGTGAATACCGTTTTAGGGGCACTTAACCCAATTGCACTGCGGTTAGGACCAATTCAGGTCCATTGGTACGGCGTCATTATTGCTAGTGCCGTCGTCATTGCGGTTGCACTAGCAGTACGTGAAGGTCAGCGACGGGGTGTTCGGCCCGATGACATTTACGATATGATTTTATGGGCACTTCCGTTTACTTTAATTGCGGCGCGGACTTACTATGTGATTTTCCAGTGGTCATATTATCGTCAGAATCCCGGTGAAATCATCCGTATCTGGGATGGTGGAATTGCCATCTATGGTGGCTTGATTGGCGCCGGAATTGTGGTCATTTTATTCTGTCGGTCACGCTTTATCCCAACTTGGCTAATGCTTGATATTGCCGCACCAACGGTGATTATGGGCCAAGGTATTGGTCGCTGGGGTAACTTTATGAACCAGGAGGCTTTTGGTCGAGTGACTAGTCTGAGTTTCTTACAAGGCTTGCACTTACCTGATTGGCTGATTAACCAGATGTATATCCGTGGCGCGTATCGGCAACCAACATTCTTGTATGAGTCGGTATGGGATCTATTAGGATTTGCCTTACTGATGCTCACGCGTCATCGCACACATTGGTATAAGCAGGGTGATGTCTTCTTGACTTATGTTGCTTGGTACGCCTTTGGCCGCTTCTTCACAGAAGGGATGCGGACTGACTCGCTCATGCTATTTAACGTTATTCGGGTCTCACAAGCGTTGTCAGTGGTACTGTTCTTTGGTAGCATTGGCTTAATGATCTGGCGCCGGCATCACAATCCGAATAATCGTTGGTATTTAGCGGGTTCTGGTCAAAAGGTTGTCGCAGAAAATAAGTAGATTAGAGGGTTATTTGAATGATGAAAAAAATTGCCGTTTTAGGTGCTGGCTCATGGGGTAGCATTTTGGCAAATCTGTTGGATGAAAATGGCCACTCAGTGCGGCTCTGGTCGTACTCACCGGCCCAAGTCACAGAATTAAATGAGAAACACACGAATGAGCGATACGTTCCTGATTTTAAATATTCAGAAACGTTGACTGCTTATTCTAATCTAACACAGGCGATTGATGGTGCGGATGTAATCTTGTTTGTCGTACCAACCAAAGCGATTCGCGAAGTGGCCCAACAAGTGACTGCCGTGCTTGCCAAGACCCATCAGCGGCCGATTATTGTGCATGCTAGCAAGGGACTCGAACAAGAGACACACAAGCGGCTGTCGCAAGTTTTGGCAGAAGAAATTCCCACCGAATTACGACAAGCGATCGTTGTCTTATCGGGCCCTAGTCATGCTGAAGAAGTGGCCCGCCACGATATTACGTTGATTACGGCGGCTAGCGCCGATGAATCTGCAGCCGAATTAGTACAGCAACTCTTCATGAATGACTATTTCCGCATTTACACGAATACCGACGTGGTTGGTGTTGAACTAGGTGCGGCGCTCAAAAATATCATTGCCCTGGGTGCTGGTGCGCTACACGGCCTGGGCTATGGTGATGACGCCAAGGCAGCCTTAATGACTCGTGGTTTAGCTGAAATCAGTCGGCTCGGAGTGGCGTTGGGCGCAGAGCCGTTGACATTTATCGGTTTATCCGGTGTAGGCGATTTAATTGTTACGGCAACTAGTGTCCATTCGCGTAACTGGCGTGCTGGTAATGAGTTAGGTGCTGGTCAGGACCTCAAGACGGTGATTGATACCATGGGCATGGTTATTGAAGGTATCCCGTCAACTAAAGCCGCTTACGAGCTTGCACAGCAACAAAATATCGAAATGCCCATCACTGAAGCGATTTATGATGTATTATATAAGAGTGCCGACATTAAGGAAGTCATTCCACAATTGATGCGGCGCGAGGGGAAACCTGAGATTCAGTAGGAATTTCCAAACTAATTTCACTATTTTTAGGAGGATTTATCACATGTCAAAAGTTAGAAAAGCCGTTATCCCAGCGGCCGGATTAGGAACACGGTTTTTGCCTGCTACTAAGGCGATGCCTAAAGAAATGTTACCAATCGTTGATAAACCAACGATTCAGTTCATTGTTGACGAAGCTCGTAAATCGGGGATCGAAGACATTGTTATCGTCACGGGTAAGAGCAAGCGTAGTATTGAAGATTACTATGATTCTAACCCAGAATTAGAGGATAACTTACGGGCTAAGCACAAGGAAGAAATGCTCAAGCTGGTTCAAGAAACCACAGACATTAACTTGTACTTTATCCGGCAATCACACCCACGTGGTTTGGGCGATGCCGTTTTAACGGCTAAAGCTTTCGTTGGTGACGAACCTTTCGTCGTCATGCTTGGTGATGATTTAATGGAAGACAAAGTACCGTTAACCAAACAGTTAATGAATAGCTATGACAAGACACATGCGTCAACGTTAGCTGTTATGAAGGTTCCTCATGAGGAAGTTTCTAAGTATGGGGTTATCAATCCTGAAAGTGAAAAGGAACCGGGCCTATACAACGTTAATAACTTTGTTGAAAAGCCATCACCTGAAGACGCGCCTAGTGATCTTGCTATCATTGGTCGTTACTTATTAACACCAGAAATTTTTGATGTTCTTGAAAACCAAAAACCTGGTAAGGGTGACGAAATTCAATTGACGGATGCCATTGATACGTTGAACAAGACTCAGCGGGTCTTTGCCCATGAATTTAAGGGGACTCGGCACGATGTTGGCTACAAGTTTGGCTACTTGAAGACGACGATCGAATACGGGTTAACTCATCCGGATGTTAAGGCTGACTTGCGGACTTACATCAAGGATCTTGGTGCTAAGTTATCTAAAGAAGATAGCGCCGCTCCTAAAACAACGAAGAAACCAACTAAATAATACTTGATTAATTAAAACAACCGTGAAATCTATTAAGATTTCACGGTTGTTTTTAGTTAACTGCTGAATAATTGCGATTCACTAATTAAGCTGGCACCTAGTGGTCGGCTTTTAATTTGAATAAATGGGGCTTGCCATAATAATAACCTTGGCGTAGTGAAATATTTAAGTCATTCGCCATTTGATCTTCGGCATCGTTTTCAACACCCTCTAGAATTAACCGGATATCATGTCGTACCGCAATGTCGCGCCAGAATTTTAATTGAATGGGAATCTCGTTTTCACGATCTTCGGCCCGAAAGTTTTGCATGGCGAATTTGATTTCTTCGGCCGATTCGAGTAGCGGTTTAATGTGGTCGTAAACGTTGATTCCCGTGCCAACGTCATCAATGCTAAATTGTAGGCCGTTAGTCTTGTACTTATCAATTTGTTGTTGCATCGCCGCCAGTGTAAACGTATCTTCACCGGGTTCTTCTGTGACTTCGACGATAACATGAACCGGGAATAGCTTTTTCTGAGCATCAATGACTGCGGCAGCAATATCATCATTTAAAAATTGCTTGCGATTAAAGTTAATTGATACTGACCCGATTTTTAATGCAAGCTCACTAGCCGTAGCCTTTAGTAAGCTGACTTGTACATCGATCGGAATATTATCGAAGCTTTCTGGTAAGGTCCACCGGTCCTGATCAGTCTCACGATAGCGAATCAGCATCTCGTAGCCAATCAGTGAATTATTAAATTTATCTAACTGGGGCTGAATAAAATAGCGGTACATAAGGGAACTCCTTAGACTTGAATTAACACGATTTGATGCTTCCTAATACATACTATACCAAAAAATGAATAAGTGAAACTGTTTGACACCATCTTTTTTTGCATGGTATCGATTATCAATTGGGCTAATGATGATTGTGCTAAACTGCTTGGTGAACAAGGTAATTTTCTGAAAATGAGTAAAAAGTCAATTAGTGGTTACCTGGCAAAGCTGGTATGGACGATATTATGAGAATAACTGCTTGCCAGCGTATCGCTGATTGGTTTTTAAAAGTAGTTATGTTTCATCATGACCTGTATTTATATTGACTATAGTTATGTATTTGCGCAGTAAAGCGGTTATAATATACCTATGGTTAAATAAATAAAATTATAATTGGGAGCAAAATGAAATGAAGATTGTAATTGTTGGATGTACGCATGCGGGGACCGCTGCGGCTGCACAAATTCTGAAGGATCATCCGGAGGCTACGGTCACGATTTATGAGCGTGATGACAATATTTCATTCTTATCATGTGGGATCTACCTTTATCTCGGGGGAAAGGTCAATCACTTGGAAGATATGTTCTATTCGTCACCAGAAACGTTAGCCAAGTTGGGGGCAATGGTCAGAACCAAACATAACGTGTTAAAAAATTGACGCCCAGTCGAAGACCTTACAAGTGGTTGACATGACTACTGGAAAAGTGTTTGGCGATACTTATGATAAATTGATTATGACGACTGGTTCAAATGTTGCGGTCCCGCCGATTTTTGGAATCGATGAGTCTAAGGTCCTATTATGCAAGACCTACAGCCAAGCACAGGAAATTTACCAAACAGCCCAAGACAATCAGCGGATCGCAATCATTGGGGCGGGTTATATTGGAACCGAATTATCTGAAAGTTATGCAAATACACATCATGAAGTAACGTTATTCCAATCGCATGATCAAATTTTGAATAATTACATTAGTAAAGAAATTTCAGACCAAGCAGTTCAGCTATTAAAAGATCATGGCGTGAACGTGCTATTGAATCACCAAGTAACTGCCTTTACTGGTAATGATGATGGTGAACTTGTCATTGAAACCAATCAAGGCGATTTTAATGCTGATCTAGCAATTGTCGGAACTGGGTTTGTTCCCAATACAGAACTGTTACGCGGTCAAGTTGAGATGGATAAGCACGGTGCCATTATCATCAATGATTACGTTCAGACCTCTGACCCAGATATTTACGCTGCTGGTGATTCTTGTGTCGTTAACTTCAACCCAACTGGGCGTTCGGCTTATACGCCATTAGCAACCAATGCGGTTCGGCAGGGTGCGTTAGCGGGGGCCAATGTTTTTGGTAACCAGCAACGATATATGGGGACTCAAGCGACATCGGCCATGCAACTCTTCGATCACACGCTGGCAACCACGGGGTTAACACTGGCAATGGCGAAATTGAATCATATTCCAGCTGAACGGGTGACTTATGAGGGCAACTGGCGACCAGCTTACATGCCAAGTACGGCGAAACTGACGATTGAATTAATTTATAATCCGGAAAATCGTAAAATTCTCGGTGCTCAGTTCTTAAGTGCGCATGAAGTGGCACAGTCTGCTAATGCGTTATCAATCGCGATTCAAAATGGAAACACCATCGATGATCTAGCATTTGTGGATATGTTATTCTCACCTAATTTTGATGAACCATTCAATTATCTGAACCTCGTCGCCCAACAAGCGATTGAACAAGAACGCCAGGCAGGCCGCAATCACCCACGAATTACGGCCTATGGCGATTGGGCCAAGCAAAATGACAAGGATTTACAATAAGAAGTAAGTCTTACCATGGGTTGAATTCAAGTGAACTGGCATAATTTTATTTATTTAAATCTCGGTTTTTAGTCAATATATGGTTAAAAGCTATAATTGACTTCAGTTGTGTACAAACAAGATAGTCGACAAATGTAAATTTTGGGGGTATATTAAGCGTCATAGGAATTTAAGTGGAAGGGGTCTTTAGAAATGGCAAAGAGTTACGACGTGATTATTATTGGTGCGGGGCCTGCCGGCATGACAGCCGCCCTCTATGCTTCACGAGCCAATCTATCAGTGCTACTATTAGATCGCGGAATCTATGGTGGGCAAATGAATAATACCGCCGCAATTGAAAATTATCCGGGCTTCAAATCTGTTTTGGGGCCGGATTTGGCTAAAGACATGTATGAATCAGCGACCCAGTTTGGTGCTGAATACGCGTATGGTAGCGTCGAATCCGTTGAAGATCGCGGCGATGTTAAAATCGTGACGACGGATAGCGATACGTTTGAGACTAAGGCCCTTGTCATTGGGACTGGTTCTGAATATCGTAAGCTGGGTGTTACTGGCGAGGATACGTATGGTGGCCGCGGTGTCTCATACTGCGCAGTTTGTGATGGAGCGTTTTTCCGTAACAAGCATGTAGTTGTCGTTGGTGGCGGTGACTCAGCGATTGAGGAAGGCACTTACCTGACACAGCTTGCTGATAAGGTGACGGTTATTCATCGTCGTGACCAATTGCGGGCACAACAAATCTTACAAGATCGGGCTTTTGCTAATCCAAAGATGGAATTTGTTTGGAATAGCAACGTGACGGAAATCATCGGTGATGATAAGAAGGTCACGGGAGTTAAGGTTAATAATAATAAGACTGGTGAAGACAGTGAGATTGCGGTCGATGGTGTCTTTATCTATGTTGGTATTAACCCAATTACGAAGCCATTCAGTAATCTTGGGATTACTGACGAAAACGGCTGGATCGAAACTAATGACCACATGGAAACCAAGGTCCCTGGTATTTTTGCAGTCGGTGATGTTCGTAAGAAAGATTTACGCCAAGTTGCGACGGCGGTTGGTGAAGGCGGAACTGCCGGTCAAGGCGTTTACACTTATATCACTGCTTTAGGCGACAAAGTTAACAATTAAATAAAATTAAAAAAATGCGTAGCTGATTTAATTGAGATCAGCCACGCATTTTTTATTGGTAAATATAGCGTTAGTCATTGTTTGACGATGACCAAAGGTTCGCGAATTAGTGTTGATAGGGAAATAGAAGCAATTGCTTGTTAGTATACGTTGCCAGGTAAATATCACTGACAGTATAGTGCTGGGCCTGCAATTGGGTCAGTAACCAGGCTTCATCATGATTACTAGTTTCAAGCGCATCGAGGTTGACCTGACCATCGACGATTATTGGATACTTGACGGCGTCGTCGCCCACTTGGGTAATCGTCAGTTGGCCGTTTTGTTCAAGTACGGCCCGTTTGACGTAGCGAATATCCGTGATACCTTCCGTACGCAAGCGAAACATCAGATCGTTAGCACTCATCCCATTTTTGAGGGCCGTGCTGACGAGTAATTGCCCATTTTTAATCAATAGCTGTGGCTGTCCATCAATCAAACGTTTCACGTAGCGATTGTGATGTGTTAGGAATCGCAGGACCAGCACTAGCAGTGTCCAGATGAGAAGCACTAAAATGTATTGTAAAACAGTAACGCTGGTACTATAAATCATGCCCCCAACGATTGCACCGAGAACGTAGTTTTGAACTTGGTCGAGGGCGCTGATTGGCGCAAGGTTACTTTTACCAGATAGATTGATTTGTAGAATGATGGTCAATAGCCCGAGGGCCAGTTTGATCGTCACATCCCAGTATGAAAACATTTATTGCCCCTCCTTAACATAATTGATTGTTGATTGAATCGGTGTGGCTTTAGTCAGGGTATAACTGTTTCCATCCGTATTGATCGTCACGTTATAGATATGGTCATGGACTTTAATGAGCATCCCACTGCTGACAGAACTTGTATTAGACCAGACCGCGGTTTTACGAACCCCTTTTTCTTTGGCGACACGCTGCATAATTTGTGTCACTTGTGATTTTTGGTTGAAACTATTTTTGATTGTCTGCCATTCATTAAATTGAATGCCGACGAGCAGCAATAATAATAAAACCATGATAATGAATAAGTCGCGGTATTTTAGGTCTGTTTTATGGCGGTACCATAACCAGCTGAGTATGGCGATTATTAATATAATGATGCCGATGGCTGCGAGTTGGACAAGAGTATGATTGTTATTTTGATGGACTAAGTAGTTGTATGAATAAAAAGTCATGATGGCCTCCTTATAAGATTTATTATAGCAAGTTTTGATAGTGACTGAACTAACTAGCACTTCAGAATTTATGGGTATTCGCACTGATGCGGGCCCACTACGCATTTAAAATGCATTAATTAATGGATTTTCTTAGTAAATTTTACTTTGTAAAGTGTGTCAATGTTGTATACTATTTTTGTAAGCACTAACAAATATCGGAATTGGAGATGGTTTTTGTGAGTTGGCAGGATACTTATAATACCTGGAAAAACCAAGCGACACTTGAAACTAGTTTAAAACAAGAATTGACGGGCATGGCTGGCGATGACGCCGCCTTAGAAGACGCCTTTTATGAACCAATGGAATTCGGAACCGCGGGGATGCGGGGGGTACTTGGACCTGGTATCAACCGGATGAATATTTATACGGTTCGTCAAGCAACGGAAGGGTTAGCACGCTTCATGGATACCTTGCCTGCTGAGGTTAAGGAACGCGGGGTAGCAATCAGTTTTGATTCCCGCCATCATTCAGAAGATTTTGCGCATGAATCTGCGCGAGTATTGGGCCAACATGGTATCAAGTCATACGTTTTTGAAAGCTTGCGGCCAACCCCAGAACTTTCATTTACCGTTCGGCATCTGCATACTTACGCAGGGATCATGATTACGGCGAGCCATAATCCGAAGCAATATAATGGCTACAAGATTTATGGCGAAGATGGTGGTCAAATGCCACCTAAGGAATCTGATCTTATCACATCATATATTCGTAAAGTTGACGATGTCTTTGCGATTGCCGTTGCTGATGAACAACAATTATTAGCTGATAAGACGGAAACCATTATTGGGGATGATGTCGATCAGGACTACTTAGCTAAGGTCAAAGAAGTGACGATCAATCAAAAACTAGTGGATGAAGTCGGTAAGGACATGAAGTTAGTCTTCACACCATTACATGGGACTGGCCGGATGCTTGGCGAAAAGGCTTTGAAGAATGCCGGGTTTAAAAACTTCAGTGTTGTTAAGGAACAAGCTGTGGCTGACCCTGAATTCTCGACGGTTAAATTCCCTAATCCTGAATTTCCTGAAGCCTTTAAGATGGCCATTGATTTGGGTAAAAAAGAAGGTGCGGATGTCTTGATTGCGGTTGATCCTGATGCTGACCGGTTAGGGACAGCTGTTCGTCAACCTAATGGTGAGTATGTTCTGTTGACGGGTAATCAAATTGCCGCTGTCTTGTTACACTACATCTTGCAAGCAAACAAGGATGCCGGGACGTTACCGACCAATGCGGCCGCAGTTAAGTCAATTGTTTCAAGTGAATTTGCTACTAAAGTAGCGGCTTCATATGGTGTCACGATGATCAATGTCTTGACCGGTTTCAAGTATATTGCTGAACAAATCGAACATTTTGAAGCCACTGGCGAACATACCTATATGTTTGGTTTTGAAGAAAGTTACGGTTACTTAATCAAACCATTTGTTCATGACAAGGATGCGATTCAAACCACAGTGCTTTTAGCCGAAGTAGCGGCTTATTATAAGCAACAAGGTAAGAACCTTTATGATGGATTACAAGACTTGTTTAAGGAATACGGTTACTTCCGCGAGCAAACCACGTCCGAAGAATTTGATGGCGTTGGCGGCAGCGATAAGATTGCGGCTCTGATGACTAAGTTCCGAAGCGAAGCACCAACTGCCTTTGCCGGCTACGATGTCACTGGGACTGAAGACTTCCAGAGTCAAACGGAAAGCTTTGCTGATGGCCACACGGCACCAATTGCTTTGCCAAAGGCGAATGTCTTGAAGTATCATTTAAATGATGGCACTTGGATCGCCATTCGGCCATCTGGTACGGAACCAAAGATCAAGTTCTACATTGGAACGCTAGGTAGTACGTTAGAAGAAGCTAATGATAAGTTAGCGAAATTTGAAGATGCCATTCAAGCGTTTATTAAAGAATAAATTGGTTATTTAGTCAGAAGTTGTACGGCCCAGCTGACTAGCCATGCTAAGTGATAAATAACGCCTTACGAAATTTCAAGTTAATTTCGTAAGGCGTTATTTAGTTGTTGTTCACATTAGAAATTAATTCATTGTCGGATATTCAAAGTTGACGGGGTCACCGGGTAGGCGTAATAATTGCGGTTTGCCATAGTAATAACCTTGTCGAAGATTAATATCGAAGTGACTACTCAAGCGATCATCTTCGGCGTCTTCAATCCCCTCTAAGATTAAACGCAATCCGTATTCACTACTGATGGCCCGCCAAAAATGGAGCTTTTGCTGAATCTTAGGATCTTTGATATCACTGCGGAAGTTTTGCAACGCAAATTTTAATTCAGAAGCTAATGGCAAAATTTCTTGGATACTCTTGAAATCGTTAATTCCGGTACCAACATCATCAAGTGAAATTTGCATACCATGTTCGATGAACCCCCGTAAGTGTGGGATTAACATGGTATCTGGATAATCCTTAGGACTACGTTCCTCAGTTAGCTCAACGACTAATTTAGCAGGATAGAGCTGAACCTGACTTTGAATAATGGCCTTCGCAACCGTTGTATCCATCAATTGTTCGCGACTGATATTGACTGCACAATAACGAACTTTTAGTCCAAGAATTTTAGTCGTTGCAATGAGCAGATCAGAGGTAACTTGTGAACTAATTGCGGCAAAGGATTCAGGCAGACGCCAGCCGTCTGGGGTTAGTTGTTTGATTAGTAGTTCGTATCCGTAAACTGTATTGTTGAGTAAGTTAAGTTGAGGTTGTACAAAATAGCGGTAAATTGGTTCCATAAGTACCATCGCCTTTTATAATAAGTTTAAAATCATTGAATCGTTTTAATATCAACCGAATCGCTGTATACTCTAAGTATACGTCAACTTAAATAAATGTTTAACTTAATCCAAGTTAAATTTTAACTTTTAATGAAAGCTGTGGTCGAAACAATGAAAGTTGCCATTATTGGCTGTACACATGCGGGGATTGCCGCCATGAAACAAATCTTGAAATATTATCCGGGCACTGAAATTACCGTCTATGAACGGCACGCGGATATTTCATATATGTCTTGTGGGACTTATCTACACTTAGGGGGTACCATCCATAATTTGGATCAAGCGTTGTACGCTAATCCTAGTGAATTTAGTGAACAAGGTGTGCAGATGCGGATGCAGTATGATGTGATCAATGTGAATGCTGATAAGCATACAATTTTGGCTCAAAATTTACAGACAAAAGAATTACAAACGGATCACTATGATAAGTTAGTCATGGCGACGGGTTCAATCACTGCAATCCCGGCTATTCCGGGCGTAGAGAATCCTAAGGTCATGCTTTGCAAAACATGTGAACAGGCCCAGCAACTCTACGAAGCAGCTAAACATGCACACCATATTGCAATCGTTGGTGGTGGCTATTCGGGGGTGGAACTTGCTGAGGGGTACGTGAAGTCTGGACACACTGTGACGTTGTTTCAACGGGGCCCCCACTTAATTAATGAGTATCTTGATCCACAAATTTCTGAGAAGATCGAAGACTTGTTAACGACGAAAGGCATCCAAGTTAGAACCAATGCACAAGTGACGGCTTTTAGTGATACGGCTGATAATCGACTACGAGTTGCAACCGCTGATAGTGAAGAAATATTTGATATGGCTGTTATTTGTCCGGGGGTGATTCCACAATCAGAGTTATTGGCGGGACAGGTCAACCGAACGAAGCAGGGGGCCATTGTAACGGACCGTTATATGGGAACCTCCAACCCGGATATATTTGCGGCTGGCGATGTGACGGAAGTTAACTTTAATCCTACGAAGGAACACGCCTATATGCCATTAGTCTCACATGCAATTCGGCAAGGTGCACTGGCAGGAATTAATATCTTTGATAAACGCTTAGGTGCAATTGGTACGCAAGCGACGACTGGGATGTTGATTTTTGATCAGACCGTGGCTTGTGCAGGTCTGACCTTAACGGCGGCCAAAGCAGCTAACTTCGATGCCCAAGCAGCTTTTTATGAAGGCAATTATCGGCCGGACTTTATGCCTACCACGGCGAAAGTCATGATTGAGTTGGTTTATGATCAACAAACGCGGAAGGTTTTGGGTGGTCAACTAATGAGTGCTCATGAAGTTTCACAATCAGCAAATACGTTGTCCGTAGTGATTCATAATGGTAATACGATTGATGAATTAGCCTTCATGGATATGCTATTCTCACCCAACTTTGATGAACCGTTTAATTACTTGAATTTAGTGGCGCAGGCTGCAGTAGATCAGGAACATGGCTATCGTCGGAATAATTAAGTTTTTGCACTAATTATGTTCAGAAGGTGCTGGTTGTTAAAATCAAGAACAGCCAGCTTAGACCCGCTGGAATAAGTTCAGATTAGCGTAAACTTGTTTGGGGAGTGTGTCCGATACCGTTCTTCAGGTATTGCTGCCAATCGCTGGGATGGTATTCAAAACGAATGTGCTATGTTAACGTTTGTTCCAAGTCTAACGGAGTAGATGGTTCAGCGACAGATTAGCTTGGGTTAAGCGGCCGTTCATCTGCCACTCGAGTGGTTTCCTGGAAGTCAGACGAAGACGCGCATATGCTGACGGGCAACAATCCAACTAACTAGCATGTTTTAATAATAAGTGCTGGTGAATCCATAAAAATAATGAGCCAAATAAGGTGACCGACAAACAGTGGGTTTCATAACCTGACTGTTTGGCGGCCACCTTTATATTATTTGAAAGTGATTGGTCAAGCATAGTCGTTGGGATCAGCGGCTAGGGGTTGGTAAGCGTCCATTTCGGTGTCGCGGTAGTCCCACCATTCGTTAACGTAGCCGACAAAGCCCGCGGCGGTCATGGCGGTGTCCAGCAGCTGATAATTTTTTTCTTGAAGTGCGGTTCGAGGAGCGTCACGGTGAGCAGCTGCCGTGAAGTCATCGAAGGCAGTTGGCATTGTTAACTCACTACCATCAGGATGGGCCAGGGTCAAATCTAAGGTGACGCCTTTTTGGTGGCTGAAATTAGGATTAGGCTGGGCAACAAATTCTGGATCAGGATACACTTCAAATAAACGGCGCTGGGCGCTGACGGGCCGATAAGCATCCCAGACTTTGAGTCGATAACCTTGTTGTTTAACCAGGGCGCTTGCCTTGGCGAGTTTGTGGGCCGTGCCAGTGCGAACAATGGCCGTGGTAAAGTCGTAAATCACTTGATGAGTAAAGTTATTAGTGGTGGCATAACGCAGGTCAACGATGATTTCGGAGTCTAAGTGTTGAATATTGGTGAAACCAGTTAAAGCTTGATCCATAGTAGGTCCTCCTTAGAATTTAGTTATGCTTATTGTATCTGATTGGCCGATATTTTACCGACTAAAAGGGTTGCAAATGGTGTCAAACTTTCTGCTAGCTTTCAATCCGGGTCCCTGATATGATGGAAAGCGGTGTAAATTTAACAATTGATTGAAGAGGTGAGGTCGCATGGATCGACAAACACGACGCGCAATTTTAATTTTAGTTTTTAGTGAGTTTTTAGTTTGTTTAGGGATTAGTTTAGTTATTCCAGTCATGCCGTTTATTAAAAATGAACTGCATTTAACGGCTACCGATATGGGAATAATGAATGCGCTATTCGCATTGGCACAATTTGTGGCCTCACCCATTATTGGCCGGGTTTCAGACAAAGTTGGTCGCAAGCCCGTATTAACGGTAGGGCTAGTCTTATATATGGTCTCGGAAGTACTATTTGCGCTAACCAACCAGCTGTGGGTCTTTAATATTTCCCGGATTGTTGGTGGCTTATCAGCAGCGATGGTCGTTCCGACGGCGATGGCGTTAGCATCCGATATTACGACCAAACGACAGCGAGCTAAAGTAATTGGCTGGTTATCGGCGGCCTTTAGTGGTGGCTTGATTTTAGGACCCGGTATCGGTGGGGTATTGGCTGGCATTAGTTATAAGACGCCGTTCTGGGTTGCTGGTGCATTGGGATTACTCAGTGCCATTGTGCTCGTCATTCTGTTGCCTGCGGATCGTCAGATTGATCCTGATCGCGAAGCAATTACGGCCACGACAACGACGACCAATCATCCGATGACGCGGGCATTTTGGACCGTCCCGATTATTATATTATTTACGATGATTTTAGTGTCTTCCTTTGGCTTACAGGGGTTTGAGAGCATTTATAGTATTTACGTGAATGAAGTCTTTCATTTTAGTCTGAGCAACATTGCGTTGGTCTTGACTTTAAATGGTTTGATTTCGCTCTTCCTACAGGTGGCACTATTTGATACCTTTGTCCAGCGTTGGGGCGAACGGCGGGTCATTCGGGTGTGCTTTGCAGCTGCGGCGCTCTGCACTATCTGGATTACGCAGGCTCATTCGAAAGTTGCTGTCATGGTTGCAACGCTCGTTATTTTTTCGGCATTCGATCTTTTGCGGCCCGCTATTACGACCCTATTAACGAAAGCAAGTGAGGCCAACCAGGGGCTAATCAATGGGCTTAACATGTCCTTAACGAGTGTTGGCAATATCGTTGGCCCAATCATGTCGGGGATGTTACTAGATATGAATTATCACTATCCATATCTAGTGGTGGCCGGATTCTTGATTGTCTCTTATTTAATGGCGTTTATGTTACGATTACCGAACCAGGTTCATTCACATCAGCAAGTTTAACATTGCATAACAGTTAAGCTAATCAGCGAAAGCGCTCCGGGTTTGCGTCCCCGGGGCGCTTTTGTTACACTTAGGCCAAATTAGATTGAAGGATGGTGGGCTGCAATGGGAATGCATCAATATTTTCAGAGCTTAAGTAATTTAGAAACGATTCAACGGGCCCCGGGTTTTTTTAAGTATCAAAATCATTCAGTTGCGGCGCATTCATTTAAGGTTGCTGAAGTCGCCCAATTTTTAGGTGATGTGGAAGAAAATGCCGGACAAATTGTTGATTGGCGAGCCCTCTATGAGAAGGCGCTGAATCACGACTATAATGAGCGGTTTATCGGGGATATTAAGACGCCTGTCAAGTACGCAACGCCGACGCTACGGACGATGCTGGCGGATGTTGAGCATAAATTATCACAAAATTTTGTGCAAAATGAGATTCCAGCTGAGTTTCAGGCAGCTTATTCACGGCGTCTATCAGAAGGCAAGGATGAAACGCTAGAAGGCCAGATATTGTCGGTAGCCGATAAAATTGACCTATTGTATGAGTCGTTTGGTGAAATTCAAAAGGGTAATCCGGAACCAGTTTTTAGGGATATTTATCAAGAAAGTTTAAAAACAATTGTCGCGTTTAAAAAGATGACTAGTGTTCAATATTTCTTAAAAGCAGTGCTACCAGAGATGTTAGCGGAACCGTTCACGCATCAGGATCAATTACAGGCGCTGACGACCCAGATTTTAACGGCCGGGCCGCAATCCGATTAATGGCGAAAGTATGTTCGATGTGCTAAAATTAAATGCGATTTGAATGTGATAGGGAAGCGCGGGCTTGCCTATTTTTTATGGTGCGACAGTAAGATTTAGTTATCAATAGATGATATGAACGGGTGACCGTTTAAAAGGAGGACTACGTTTGATTGATCGGGTAGATAATAATCATTTTGACTTAGTTTCAGATTACCAACCAACGGGCGATCAACCCCAAGCGATCCAGCAATTAACCGCTGGCATTGAATCGGGAGAAAAAGAGCAGATCTTGTTGGGGGCGACCGGGACCGGGAAGACCTTTACAATTTCGAACGTGATTGCAAAGGTGAATAAGCCAACGTTAATCTTGTCACATAACAAGACGTTAGCGGGTCAATTATACGGGGAGTTTAAGAAGTTTTTCCCGAACAATGCCGTTGAATATTTTGTGAGTTATTACGATTATTATCAGCCGGAAGCGTACGTGCCTTCGAGTGATACCTATATCGAAAAGGACTCGGCAATCAACGATGAAATCGATAAGTTACGGCACTCTGCGACCAGCTCATTATTGGAACGCAACGATGTGATCGTCGTGGCATCGGTCTCCAGTATTTTCGGTTTAGGTGATCCTCACGAGTACCAAGATCACGTAGTCTCACTGCGAGTCGGCATGGAGATCGACCGCAATGATCTGTTGCGTAAACTTGTTGATATTCAATTTGATCGTAACGATATTGATTTCCAGCGGGGGCGTTTTCGGGTCCATGGTGATGTCGTAGAAATCTTTCCGGCTTCACGGGATGACCACGCATTGCGCGTTGAATTCTTTGGCGATGAGATTGATCGAATCCGTGAGATTGACGCCTTAACCGGTGAAATTGTAGCTGATCGTGAACATGTTGCGATCTTCCCAGCGACCCACTTTATGACGAATGATGCGATTATGGAACACGCCATCAAGGGCATTGAAGATGAGTTGGATGGCCGCCTGAAAGAATTGACAGCCGATGGCAAATTGTTAGAGGCGCAACGACTCAAGCAGCGGACGACCTATGATGTCGAAATGCTCAAAGAAATGGGCTACACTAGTGGTATCGAGAACTATTCACGTTTTATGGATGGCCGTAAACCTGGCGAACCACCGTATACGTTACTGGACTTCTTCCCGAAGGACTTTTTGCTCGTGGTCGATGAGTCACACGTGACGATGCCCCAAGTTCGGGGAATGTATAATGGGGACCGAGCACGTAAACAAATGCTAGTCGATTATGGCTTCCGTTTGCCAAGTGCGTTGGACAACCGGCCATTGAAACTTGAAGAAGTTGAACAGCATATTAATCAAGTGGTTTATATGTCCGCAACGCCGGGCCCTTACGAAATGGATCGGACCAAGCATGTCGTCCAGCAAATTATTCGACCAACTGGTTTATTGGATCCTACGATTGAGGTTCGACCGATTATGGGTCAGATCGATGACTTAGTGGGTGAAATCAATAAGCGCATTGAGGTCAACGAACGGGTCTTTATCACCACGTTAACTAAGAAGATGGCGGAAGATTTGACCGACTACTTTAAGGATTTAGGCATCAAGGTACGGTACTTGCACAGTGATATTAAGACGTTGGAACGAACGCAGATCATCCGCGACCTGCGTCTGGGCAAGTTCGATGTGTTGGTCGGGATCAACTTGTTGCGGGAAGGAATTGACGTTCCCGAAGTTTCACTAGTTGCGATTTTGGATGCGGATAAGGAAGGTTTCCTTCGTAACGAGCGTTCGTTGATCCAAACGATTGGTCGGGCGGCTCGTAATGAGCACGGTTCAGTGATTATGTACGCTGACACCACGACTGATTCGATGCAGGCCGCGATGGATGAGACTGCACGTCGTCGTGCCGTACAGATGAAGTACAATGAAGATCATCACATCACGCCACATACGATTAAGAAGGCCATTCCAGAGCTAATTGCTTCGACGAAGACCACTGAAGACGCGGGCAAGAAGGATGACTTCTTAGAAACTGACTTTGATGATATGACCCGTGAACAACAATTAGATATGATTAGTAAGTTGGAAGAACAGATGAAGACCGCCGCTAAGAAGCTCGACTTTGAACAAGCCGCAACGCTGCGTGATACGGTCATGGAATTGAAAGCACAAATTAGCTAGCAGGTTGCTGGCTTGAGATTGAGGAGGCCTTTTTTTGGCAAATGATAAGATTGTCATTCACGGTGCGCGAGCCCATAATTTAAAAGATATCGACGTTACCATCCCGCGCGACAAATTAGTCGTGATTACGGGGCTGTCTGGCTCAGGTAAGAGTTCGTTAGCGTTCGATACCTTGTACGCGGAAGGACAACGTCGCTACGTGGAAAGTTTGTCAGCGTACGCGCGTCAATTCTTAGGACAGATGCAAAAACCAGACGTTGATTCAATTGATGGGCTTAGTCCGGCTATTTCGATCGATCAGAAAACAACATCCAAAAACCCGCGCTCAACGGTCGGAACCGTTACAGAAATCAATGATTATTTACGGTTACTGTGGGCCCGAGTCGGTGAACCGATTTGCCCGAACGATGGGACACCGATTGCGAGTCAAACTGTTGAACAGATGGTTGATCGGATTCAGAAATTACCGGAACGAACGAAGTTGCAGATTTTATCACCAATTGTCCGCCAGAAAAAGGGCGAGCACAAAAAGATCTTTGAAAAGATCAAGCGTGAAGGTTTCGTGCGGGTCCGTGTTGATGGTGATATTCATGATATCAGTGAAACTTTTGAACTGAACAAGAATCAACAACACACGATTGAAATCGTCATTGATCGGATCGTTGTGAAGTCAGGTGACCGTTCTCGGTTATTTGATTCTTTTGAAGCGGCGTTGCGATTAAGTGGGGGCTATGCGATTGCGGATGTGATCGGTGGCGAACCCATTATGTTCTCAGAACATTATGCTTGTCCTATCTGTGGGTTTACTGTGGGAGAACTTGAACCACGATTATTCTCGTTTAACGCGCCTCAGGGAGCTTGTCCAGACTGTGAAGGTCTCGGAATCAAGCTAGAAGTCGATGAGGACCTTGTCGTACCTGATAAGTCGCTGACATTGGCTGAAGGTGCGTTAGCGCCTTGGAATCCAATCAGTTCACAGTATTATCCTGAAATGTTGAAGCAAGCTTGTGAACAGTTAGAAATTCCGATGGATGTGCCGTATGAAGACTTATCAAAAGCTGATCAACAAACGGTTTTGTATGGGTCTAACGGAAAGACGTTCCATTTCCACTACCAGAACGACTTTGGTGGTGTTCGCGATGTTGACGCTGTGTTTGAGGGCGTTATCAACAATGTTGACCGCCGCTACCACGAAACGAATAGTGATTTCACCCGCGATGTGATGCGAAAGTATATGACGGAACTCACTTGTCAGACTTGTCATGGGTTCCGCTTAAATCGCAAGGCCCTGTCTGTCAAAGTTGGTGGCGAACATATCGGGATGGTCTCTGACTTAGCCATTGGTAAGGAACTCGATTTCTTTAACGAGTTGAGCTTATCAGAACAAAGTCTCGTGATTGCTAAACCAATCTTGAAGGAAATCCGCGACCGGTTATCATTCTTGCAAAATGTGGGACTGGCGTACTTAACGCTCAGCCGTTCTGCACGGACGCTGTCTGGTGGGGAAGCCCAGCGAATCCGGTTAGCAACACAGATCGGATCGAACTTGTCCGGCGTGCTCTATATCTTGGATGAACCATCAATTGGATTGCATCAGCGGGATAACGACCGCTTGATTGGTTCACTTAAGAAGATGCGCGATCTGGGGAATACGTTGATCGTGGTCGAACATGATGAAGACACGATGCGGGCCGCTGACTATATCGTGGATATCGGCCCGGGTGCCGGTGAAAACGGTGGTGAGGTCATGGCGGCCGGAACGCCCAAGCAAGTGGCTCGCTCGCGGAAGTCACTGACCGGCCAATATCTATCGGGCAAACGGTTTATCCCACTACCTGAAACTCGGCGTCCGGGTAATGGTAAGAAGATTCGTATCACTGGTGCGGCCGAAAACAACCTCAAGCAAATTGACGTTGATTTTCCACTAGGCGAATTTGTCGTGGTAACGGGGGTTTCCGGTTCTGGTAAGTCGACCTTGGTTAACGATGTTTTGAAACGCGTATTGGCACAGAAGTTGAATCGTAATTCTGAAAAGCCTGGTAAGTATAAGAGTGTCAGTGGTATTAAGAATATTGAACGGTTAGTTAATATTGACCAAAGTCCAATCGGCCGAACACCACGCAGTAATCCGGCCACATATACTGGTGTCTTTGACAATATTCGTGATTTATTTGCACAAACGAATGAAGCTAAATTACGTGGTTACAAGAAGGGCCGCTTTAGTTTTAATACTAAGGGTGGTCGTTGTGAGGCTTGTCACGGTGACGGGATTCTAAAAATTGAAATGAATTTCTTGCCCGATGTCTTTGTACCTTGTGAAGTGTGTCATGGTAAGCAATACAATTCTGAAACGTTGGAAGTTGAATACAAAGGCAAAAATATTGCCGATGTTCTTCAAATGACCGCTTCAGAAGCTGTTAAGTTCTTTGAACCAATTCCAAAGATTCGACGGAAACTACAGACCTTGGTCGACGTTGGTTTGGGCTATGTTAAGTTAGGCCAACCCGCCACGACTTTATCAGGTGGAGAAGCCCAACGGATGAAGTTAGCTTCCGAATTGCACAAACAACAGTCGGGGAAGAATTTCTACATCTTGGACGAACCAACGACTGGGTTGCACAGTGAAGATATTCGGCGCTTGATTGGTGTCTTGGATCGGTTGGTGGATGCGGGTAATACCGTGTTAATCATCGAGCATAATTTGGATGTTGTGAAGTCGGCGGATTATTTGATTGACTTGGGCCCAGAAGGCGGTGACGGCGGCGGAACAATCGTTGCTACTGGGACACCAGAACAGGTCGCTGAAGTGGCTGAAAGTTATACTGGCCAATACTTGAAGCCCGTTCTAGAACGGGATCGAGCACGTGAAGCAACTGCACCTGCTAAATAACGGGCAATGTGCTACACTTGAGTTTGTAATGTAATTTTAATTTAGAGGAGTTGTTTGTACATGGCTAAAGTAGAAAGTTTTACATTAGATCATACCAAGGTTTTAGCACCTTACGTTCGTAAAATTACGGTGGAAAATGGGCCTAAGGGTGATGCCATCACTAATTTTGATTTGCGGTTAGTTCAACCTAACAAGACCGCTATTGATACGGCGGGCTTACACACGATTGAACATATGTTGGCTGGATTATTACGTGATCGGATGGATGGCGTGATTGACTGCTCACCATTTGGTTGTCGGACTGGTTTTCATTTGATTACTTGGGGTGAACATGACACCGTTGAAGTTGCTAAGGCATTGAAGTCCTCATTAGAATTCATTGCTGGCCCAGCTAAGTGGGAAGACGTACAAGGGACGACCATCGATAGCTGTGGGAATTACAAGGATCATTCTTTATTCTCAGCTAAGGAATGGGCCAAGTTGATTTTATCGCAAGGAATTTCATCGGATCCATTTGTACGCAAAGTCGTTGAATAGACCAAAATATAAAAAGTAATGGTGGTGCCGGCCACCAATTAAAAAGAGCCTAGCTTTTCATAACGAAAAGCTAGGCTCCTTTTTGCTGTTTACTGACATTGTGCGAGCTTAGCGGTCCTGAATCGTGGGAAAACAATCTAAGATTAGATTAAGGTAGTGTTTCAAAAATAACAAAAAATATACTGATATTGGTGAATATCTGCATAAAAATTCTATATTTTAGTGAATATTGTGCAAATGATGAATATATTTAAAATATTATTGAATAAAGTTAAATTGGGTGGTACGATACTGTCATTGATAAAAGCAAAGATAAAAATTTCGGAGGTACAAATCAATGGTCAAACAAAATGATAAAATTATTCTCGCTTATTCTGGTGGTTTAGATACGTCGGTCGCAATTAGTTGGTTGAAGGATAAGGGCTATGATGTTGTGGCCTGCGGAATTGATGTTGGTGAAGGCAAGGACATGGATGCAATCAAAGAAAAGGCCCTAAAATTAGGGGCTGTTTCATCATATATGATTGATGCTAAGCAAGAATTTGCTGAAGAATATGCGTTAATTGCTTTACAAGGTCATACCTTGTATGAAGGTGAATACCCGCTGGTCTCAGCACTTTCACGTCCTTTAATTGCTAAGAAGTTAGTCACATTAGCCAAGCAAGAGCACGCTGTTGCAATTGCCCATGGTTGTACTGGGAAGGGTAATGATCAGGTTCGGTTTGAGGTTGCTATCCATGCTCTTGCACCGGATATCAAGATCGAAGCGCCTGTACGTGATTGGCACTGGTCACGGGAAGAAGAAATCGATTACGCTAAGGAACACAATATTCCCGTACCAATCAATTTGGACAGCCCTTACTCGATTGACGAAAACTTATGGGGCCGGGCCAATGAATGTGGCATTCTAGAAGATCCATGGCAGGGCGCGCCTGCCGATGCGTTTGACCGGACGAAGGCCTTAGCTGATACGCCGGATACGCCAACGACTTTGGAAATCACTTTTGAAGCTGGGGTGCCAGTTGCTTTAGATGGTGAATCACTTAACCTAGCTGATTTAATCATCAAGTTGGATCAGATTGCTGGTGAACATGGAATTGGTCGGATCGACCATATTGAAAACCGGTTGGTCGGTATCAAGTCACGGGAAGTTTACGAAGCACCAGCTGCAACGGTATTGCTCAAAGCACATAAAGATTTGGAAGATTTGACGTTTGAGCGTGAGTTAGCTCACTTCAAGCCAATCATTGAACAAAAGCTTGCGGATACGATCTACAACGGTCTTTGGTTCTCACCATTGATGGAAGCGATGGTTGCCTTCTTAAAGCAAACTCAGCAAGTCGTCAATGGGGTAGTTCGGGTACAACTCTTCAAGGGTAACGTTATTACTGAGGGGCGGAAGTCACCCAACTCACTATATGATACGAACTTGGCAACCTATACATCAGCGGATTCATTTGACCAACAAGCGGCAGTTGGTTTCATTAAGCTATGGGGCCTACCAACGCAAGTTAATGCCCAAGTCCAAGCGAAGGCTCAGGCCGAAGCTAAGACTGATAAGGCACACGCCTAATGAGTACCCAGAAGCTATGGGGTGGCCGGTTTACCGAAACGGGTGCTAAGTATGTTGATGACTTTGGGGCATCAATTAGCTTTGACCAGTTGCTTGCCGCAGAAGATATTGCTGGTTCACTGGCACACGTTAAAATGTTGAAGAAAACTGGTATTTTGCCCGCCGCTGATGTTGATCAAATTGTTGCTGGTTTGGAAACCTTGGCTGAGCGTCAAAAACAAGGTGAGTTGGAATTTTCAACGGTCAACGAAGACATTCATATGAATATTGAGTCATTATTGACCGAAGAGATTGGGCCGGTCGCTGGGAAGTTGCACACGGCCCGGTCGCGGAATGACCAAGTTGCCACGGATTTCCACTTGTACTTGAAGCATCAATTACCACTAATATTGGACCGGCTACATGAACTGGAAACAGTATTGGTCGATAAAGCGAGTGAAAACGTGGAGACGGTCATGCCGGGGTACACGCATTTGCAACACGCCCAACCCATCTCGTACGCGCACTACCTGTTAGCTTATTACCAAATGTTCAAGCGGGACATGGAACGCTTCGAGTTTAACCTGAAGCATACCGATATTTCGCCATTGGGAGCCGCTGCACTTGCTGGAACGACTTTTCCAATCGACCGGGAATATAGTGCGAAACTATTAGGATTCAGTGAAGTCTATCATAATAGTTTGGATGCCGTTTCTGACCGGGACTTCGTGCTTGAGTTTCTCAGCAATGCTTCGATCCTGATGATGCATCTCTCACGGTTTTGTGAAGAAATTGTCAGCTGGAGCAGTTATGAATTCAAGTACATCAGTTTGAGCGATCAGTTTTCAACGGGTAGTTCGATTATGCCGCAAAAGAAGAACCCTGACATGGCCGAATTGATTCGGGGCAAGTCCGGCCGGGTTTACGGCAACTTGATGGGATTGCTAACTGTCATGAAAGGGATTCCGCTCGCTTACAATAAGGATCTGCAAGAAGACAAAGAAGGGGCGTTTGATACGGTCACGACCGTGTTAACGAGTCTCCACGTCTTCACCGGCATGTTGGCAACGCTGACCGTTAATGAAGATCGGATGGCTGATGCCACGACTAACGATTTCTCAAATGCGACCGAACTAGCCGATTACCTTGCAAACAAAGGAATCCCATTTCGGGAGGCCCATGCCATTGTGGGGAAGCTCGTCTTGGATGGCTTGAAAAAACAGCGGCCGTTGCAGGATATTCCACTCAAAGAATATCAGTCAATCTCACCGCTGATCCAAGAAGATGTCTACCATGATTTGAACGCAAAAGTTGCGGTGGAACGGCGGCATTCGCTAGGTGGTACTGGTTTTGATCAGATTAGACAAGAATTGCAACGGGCACAAACGCAATTGTCAGCCTATCAATCTGAAACCACTGATTAATTAATGCTTATCAATTTGACCATTGATATTATTTTTAAAGATGACCTCTAAGTGGCGGAGCCTCGGCATTTAGAGGTCGTTTTTAGTGCTATCGACATTTTGAAAAAGCATTAAGCTAACATAAAGTCTATCAGAAAAATTGGAAACTCTTACATTAACTGGTAAGATGGAATTAATATCGGATATGGGAGATGTTGATGTATGTTTAATGATCATCGCTGGGGGTTTGATTGGACTGAATTCATGACGGGGATCGTTTTCTTGATCGCCGCTTACTTTGTCATCAAGCAACCACAAGCAGCACTTTTAAGTTTAGTCTTTTTATTTGCCATCGCCGCAATTATTAGCGGGGTCACCACAATCGGTGGGTACACAAAACTACGCCGTGAAACAGGGTTGCGGGCAAACTTTGCCCTTGTGTTTGCGATTATTGATATTTTAGTCGGGTTATTATTTTTATTCCACGCACCGACTGGGGTACTGGTACTCGGTTACGTCTTTGCCTTTTGGTTCTTGATCGATTCGATTGAACGGCTGACCGTAGTCTCACATCTACGCGTCTTTGGAACCGGGTATTTTGTTCTATCTTTAATCTTGGATATTATTAGTTTGGCATTGGGAATCTTATTAGTAATCAATCCAATGATTGCTGTGATTAGTTTCAACGTACTGGTTAGTTTCTACTTTGCAGTTTTTGGCATCAACGCAATCTTGATTGCTTTTGCTCGGCGTAACTAGCTTGGCAGTATTGACTCGTTAGCGATACTTGGCGCTCACTATTGGTGGTGTCAGGGTGTTGTTAAGGGGTCTTTTTTTGCGCGTTAATGTAATACTGTTTGGAATCAAATGGCGGGTCGAAGTGGCACGTCAGTAGAAATGACACACCCGGTGTGTTATACTACCAACAATATGGACTAGAGGGGGGCCAATACAGCATGGCAGAATCATTACAACTAGTAATTATTTCTGGGATGAGCGGTGCCGGTAAGACGGTTGCGGTTCAAAGCTTTGAAGACCTGGGCTATTTTTGCATTGACAATATGCCACCAGCGTTATTACCGAAGTTCTCAGAATTAGTTGAGGAGTCGGGTAAAATAAAGAAAGTAGCGTTAGTGATTGATTTACGCTCGCGGGCTTTTTACGACGAAATTATGGATATGTTGGCTAACTTAGACAACACGGACTTTGTGTCGACCCGGATTCTGTTTTTAGATGCTTCCAACGAAGAATTAGTGTCACGTTATAAAGAGACGCGGCGTTCCCATCCATTAGCCATGGAAGGTCGCGTCATGGATGGCGTGCGCAAAGAACGAGAATTATTGGCGCCATTGAAAGATCGGGCTTCATACGTCATTGATACGTCGACGTTGACACCACGTGAATTACGCGAATCGATTTTTGATAAATTCGAAACGGATCAGGATGAGACTTTTCATATTGAAATGCTATCATTCGGTTTTAAATACGGACTCCCGATTGATGCAGATATCGTTATGGATGTGCGCTTCTTGCCTAATCCATACTACATTCCTGAATTAAAGAAGCTGACGGGACTAGATAAACCTGTGGCGGATTACGTTATGCAGCAACCAGCTACGGAAGCTTTCTACCAGCAGTTCTTGAGTATGCTGGAAAGCATTATGCCCGGCTATGAAGCCGAGGGCAAGAGTAGTTTGACGATTGCGATTGGCTGTACGGGCGGTCAACACCGGTCCGTTGCCTTGACGCAACGTATCGGTGAAGCGCTGGCTAAGCACTACAAGGTGCACATCAGTCATCGTGATATTGAGAAACGAAAGGAAACTGTTAATCGCTCATGAGAAAATACACATTTAAGACCCAGCGGCCTAAAATTGTGGTGATTGGTGGAGGGACCGGTTTGCCGGTTGTTCTGAACGGCTTGCGTAAGCAGGCAGTCGATATTACCGCAGTGGTGACGGTGGCTGATGATGGTGGGTCATCCGGCATTATTCGCAATTACGTTAACGTGGTTCCACCTGGTGATATTCGTAATGTAATGGTGGCGTTGTCGAGTTGGCCGGATTTGTATAAAGATATTTTTCAGTATCGTTTCCAGGGTGATGATCAATTTTTTGCAGGTCATGCGATTGGTAATTTAATTATTGCGGCACTAACGGAAATGAAATCTGGGGTGTTTGACGCGGTGCAGGAATTATCAAATATGATGCAAGTAGATGGTCATGTTTACCCGGCAGCCAACGAGGCACTCACGCTACATGGTAAGTTTAGTGACGGTACCGAGTTAGTAGGTGAAGCCGAAATTACCGCGGCCCATAAGTCATTGGAACGCGTTTGGGTCACTGACAAGAATGGTAAGGAACCACAAGCAGTTCAACCAGTTATTGATGCGATTATGGCGGCAGATCAGATTGTTTTGGGGCCCGGTAGTTTGTTTACCAGTATTCTACCGAACCTAACGATTGGAAATATTGGTCGGGCCGTCTGTGAGTCTGATGCAGAAGTGGTTTATATTTGTAATATTATGACTCAAAAAGGTGAAACGGATAATTTCTCCGATGCTGATCATGTACGGGTCTTAAACCGCCATTTGGGGCAGAACTTTATTAATACGGTGTTAGTTAACACCGAAAAAGTGCCAGAAGATTACATGGATTTTCATAAGTTTAACGAAGTTTCAAAGCAAGTGAGTCATGACTTCCGGGGGTTACGTGAACAAAACTGTCGCGTAATCTCATCGAACTTCTTGAAACTCCGTGATAATGGGGCCTTTCATGATGGCGACCAAGTTGTCGCTGAATTAATGAATCTAGTCGGTCATTCCGACGTTTTCAGATAAGGGGGTCGTGGCATGTCATACGCCAGTGACGTTAAGAAAGAATTGACTAACCTCGCTGTCCATCGCGAGAATGCTAAGGCTGAATTAATGGCTTTGATTCGAATGAATGGGGCGATCAGCATTGCTAATCATCACTTCATTTTGAATATTCAGACGGAAAATCCGGCCATCGCGCGGCGTATTTACCGGCTACTCAAACAATTTTATGACGTCGATAGTGAATTGATTGTTCGGCGCAAAATGAAATTAAATAAGAATAATTTGTACATCGTACGATTGAAGACCGGTACGGACATGGTACTCGCTGATTTGGGTATCTTAAAGGATTATCAAATCGTTGAAGTGGCACCAACTGAAGTGTTAACGGATGATGCTGCGGTGCGTTCTTATTTGCGTGGCGCCTTTTTAGCGGGCGGTTCGGTTAATAATCCTGAAACTTCCCGGTATCATTTGGAAATTTACTCACTGTATGAGGAACATAATCATATGATCTCCGAGATGATGAATCAGTATGGCTTGAATTCACGAACGACTGATCGGCGTGGTGGTTTTATTACGTACATCAAGGAAGCGGAAAAAAATTGCCGACTTCTTGTCATTGGTTGGTGCGACCAATGCCATGCTTAAGTTTGAAGATATTCGAATCATGCGGGACATGCGTAACTCGGTCAATCGGTTGGTTAACTGTGAGAACGCCAACATGGATAAGGTTGCCAATGCCTCTAGCAAACAGATTGAAAATATTTTATTGATCGATGCTACGGTGGGATTACAACAGTTACCACCAAAATTACAAGAAGTCGCTGTTGCCCGGTTGGAACATCGTGAAGTTAGCCTCAAGGAACTAGGAACCCTTGTTCCGGGCGGGCCGATTTCTAAGTCTGGAATCAATCATCGGCTGCGTAAAATCAATCAATTTGCGGAACAATTACAAAAAGATGCTTAGTTGTCGATAAGGATGGCTTAAGCATGAGTTTTGTTGAAAAGCTTGCTAACCATTTTAGATGGTGTTAGCGGCTTTTTTGGGTTGAAATGGATTGATTGTCGTTCGCCATACTCGAAAAGCACTTGACAAAAGTAAGTGCAACTATTTATACTGAACACATCTTATTGAAATCGGAGAGACGTAATTATGCAAAAATCAACAATGCAAATGATGATGTGCTGCCCATGTTGTGAATCAAACAACATGGCTATTTGCGTTGAATTACAAGCGTCTCTGCATCAAAAATAACGGGATTGAGCTCAAATCGTTAATTTTGAAACGCCTGCTTGGAATCTGACGAGATTCTGAACAGGCGTTTTTTGTTACAACCGATGGGAATAAGTAGATCAACACATCAAAATGGGAATGTAAAGGGGCGAGAAGTTTGAAGAAGCGATCAGTGTTAGCAGTGGTAATGAGCCTAGTATTAGTGACGGTGCTGGCTGCGTGTGGGAAGCACAATAGCCAGTCTTCTGGTAATGGCAAGTATGCAAGTAGTCAGGTTTTAAACTTGTCGTACCCTAGTTCATTGGATTCAATCGATATTTCCAATATGTCGGGATATGGCAGTACGGGTAATATTTTTGAAAGCTTATACCGGTTAGGAAAGAATGGTAGCATTACACCGGGATTAGCTAAGTCCACTAAGGTTTCAAAGGATGGCAAGACGTATACCTTTACGATTCGCAATGCGAAGTGGAGCGATGGTTCGAAGATAACCGCGCAAGACTTTGTCTATTCTTGGAAACGGACCGTCACCCCAGCAACTAAGTCACAGTATGCCTACCTCTTCTCAGGGGTGAAGAATGCGGATGAAATTGTCGCTGGGAAAAAGTCACCAAGTACATTGGGCGTCAAGGCGCAAGGCGAACATACTTTTATTGTGACTCTTGATAAGCCAATTACTTATTTTAAGAAGTTAATGACCTACCCGTTGTTTGGACCAATTAGTGAGAAAGCGGTCAAAAAGTGGGGTAACAAATATGCCACTAAGGCTCAGTACATGCTCTACAGTGGGCCGTTTAAGTTGACTGGCTGGACTGGAACTAATAATAGCTGGCAGTTTGTAAAAAATAATCAGTACTGGGATAAGAAAGCTGTCCACCTACAAAAGATCAACTACACGGTCAATGAGAGTACTACGACAACATTGAACTTGTTCCAAGAAAAGAAACTTGATCTAACGCAATTAGCGAGTGAACAAGTTAAGAATATGAAGAGCAGTTCTGACTATACCACGTACCCTTATTCTATCACCGCGTTTCTGGTTTATAATTTCCAAGACAGTAATGCGACAATCAAAAAGGCGCTCAATAACGCTAAGATTCGTCAAGCAATTTCATTGTCGATCAATCGCAAGACGTTAGTAAAGAATGTGATTGGTGACGCATCAACGGTCTCAAAGACGTTTGTTCCTCAGGATTTAGTTAAAGACGCTAAAACTGGTAAGGATTTTGCAGATGAATCAACAGTTAAGAATTCAACGTCATATAACAAAGCGCTGGCACAAAAGTTATGGAAACAAGGCCTTAAGGAAACGGGAATTAAGAAATTGTCCATTCAGTTATTAGCTTCTAATGACGAACCTAATAAGCCGATTTCACAATACTTGAAATCAGCATTAGAAAAGAATCTCGATGGTTTGACGGTCAACTTATCCAACATTCCATCAAAGGTAGCTTCAAGTCGTGCTCAAAGTGGTGATTTTGACCTTTATCTCAGTGGTTGGGGTGCTGACTTCAACGACCCAATCTCGCACTTGCAAATTATGACTAATAATAGTGGTTATAATTACGGAAAATATAACAGCAGCACGTACAATGCGTTGGTTAACAAGGCCCAAAACCAGGATGCCAATGATACTAGTGCTCGTTGGCAAGATATGATCAACGCTGAGAAGACGATCATGAAGGACCAAGGAATTACGCCATTGTATCAGACGGTATACTCTTATTTACAAAATCCAAAGGTAAAGGGTATTATTCATAATACTGCTGGGACACAGTGGAATTATAAGTATGCTTATATTGCCAAATAATTAACTGATTGAGGGACGTTCATGGTAACTGGTCGTTTAGCTGTTACCTTAGTAGGAGCGCCAGGTCCATACGTTGCCTTGATCAAAACAAAATAGCGGTCCATTTCGACTTGTCAGAGTGTCTTGACGAATCGAAGTGGACCGCTTATTTATTTCGACGAATGGTTCTACAGTGCTTGAGTTGTCACGCAAGACAACTACACTGATTGGTCTATGCTGGTGTTACGTCGTTAACCACGTACTTGATTGGCTGATGTTGGGCCATCGCAATCACATTCTCCGCGACAATGGTAGCCATGCCATCGCGAGCTTCGACCGTTGCGTTGCCAAGATGAGGTGTCAAAATGACGTTGTTCATCGTGGCCAAACCAGGTGTGACTTGCGGTTCATGTTCGTAGACGTCGAGTGCAGCGCCAGCAATTTGATGTTGTTGCAGCGCCGTCACAAGTGCTTGCTCGTCGACAATTGGCCCCCGTGCGGCGTTGATGAGGAGCGCCGTGGACTTCATTTTGCTAAAAGCAGCGTTATCGATTAGATGGGTTGTTTGTGTGGTAAGCGGCAGGTGTAAAGTGACGATGTCGGCACGCTGTAAAAGTTCATCCTGGGAGACAAAGGTTGCGCCAAGTTGCGTTTCACGGCTAATCGGTAGGCGGTGGTGTTGGCTGTATAAGATGGGCATGTCAAAGGCGTGTAATCGTTTGGCAACGGCTTGACCAATTTGGCCAAGGCCTAAGATGCCGAGTGTCTTGCCTTGTAAGTTGTGGCCGAGAAAGAATAGTGGCGCCCAACCGTTAAAGCCGCTAGTTCGCATTAAGTGATCGCCTTCCACGATACGATGCGCTAGGCTGATAATCAAACCGACCGTTGATTCAGCGGTTGCGACCGCCGAAACGTTTGGCGTGTTCGTGACTGGAATCTGGCGCTTAGCTGCTGCCGCGATATCGATGTTATTAGTGCCAGCACCAAAATTAGCAATCAGTTTAAGGTGTGGGGCGTGGTCTAAGACATCTTGATCTACTTGAGTTGAGAGTGGGATAATCAAAAAGTCGGCATCAGCGACTCGACGGATGAGTTCCGCGTGACTGATCAGGTTATCGCCGGTATAAGTATCAATGACTAACTGACTTTGTAAAAGTAACGTATTAGCTTGGGCTGGAAGCTGACCAGCAATAAAGACTTTTGTCATTATAGAGACTCCTTTTTACTTTTAAGTTCAAGGACAAGTAATATTGTCCGGGTAGTAATCCCTGCTTATGTGCAGTATGGGCTATTGCAAAACGAATGACAAGAAAACGAGCAAAAAAACTGGGCCAACGTCTAGTTAGCCCAGTCAAAGATATTAGCTTATTTTAATTTGTTGTTTTCCATAATATCATCGATCAAACCGTAGTCTTTAGCCTCTTGTGCGCTTAAGTAGTTATCACGTTCAGTATCATGGTTCAACTTTTCAACGGATTGTCCCGAGTTGTCAGCTAAAATCTGGTTGATCTTTTTACGAGTCTTCAAGATTTCTTCCGCAACAATTTCAATTTCCGTTTGTTGACCTTGAGCACCACCAGATGGTTGGTGAATCAAGATTTCAGAGTTAGGTAAAGCAAAACGCTTGCCCTTAGTACCAGATGAAGCTAAGACGCTGGCCATGGAAGCAGCCATCCCCATAACGATGGTTTGAACATCAGATTTGATGAAGTTCATCGTATCGTAGATTGCTAAGCCGGCAGTAACGACACCACCTGGTGAGTTGATATAGAGATAGATGTCCTTACCTGAATCTTGGGCATCCAAGAAGAGTAGTTGGGCAATAATGGCGTTTGCCATGTTATCTTCAATGGGACCGGATAACATAATGATACGGTCCTTTAATAGTCGTGAATAGATGTCATAAGCACGTTCGCCACGTGATGACTGTTCAATAACTGTAGGAACTGGATACATGATTTGTTAGCCTCCTAAGGTTGCATTATTTGATTAGCTGATTGCTAATATAAATGTAGTTTACCGCTAAGGTCAGTGAAGGTCAAAAGAAAAACCTCAAAAACAGAATTCCGTTTATGCAGTTAACGTGGTATACTTAGGTTTCTATCATAATACGGCTTGAGATTGGGTGAACCCAATCTCTTTTTTTTCGACGATTTTAGTTAGTAGGCCTTGGATTAAGTGTTGCGTCTACCTTGGCTTGAAAACGATGTTCTCTTATAATAATGATTCAAGATTAAGCAGTAATGAACTTGCATATTCAGCACTAATGTGGTGATTTAAAAGTAGTCGACCCGCATAATTTTATTATCGCGATAGTAGGTGAATCAATTTACTGATAGTGACCCACAACGATGAGTCTAATAGAAGTTGGAAATTCGCACGTGAGCCGACATATTAAACGACTTGACCTTGTTGCTGGACTCAAGTTGCTCGCAACGAATTAATCAGTATCGGATGCATGAATGAAATTTACCATGATTAAAACGATTCTATAATATAATAACAATTGTAGTAATTATTATTTGAATAGTGTAAGTTTAGCTGTTATTAAATCTACTATACGACTACACTGGTATATGGTTTACTTGAACTGATTACTTTTTGATTATTTTTACTTGGACGAGCGGGTATAGGTACTATTACTGACCCCGAAAGGATATTACTTGTTGTTTGGTTTAAATTAAGTTACTATATGGAGATGTGACTGGTATAGTCCAGTAGTTGTCACTTAAATAAATGCACAAAAAAAGCTGAGAATCATTTCTCAGCTACTGATGCGCCCGGAGGGAATCGAACCCCCATCTCAAGAACCGGAATCTTACGTGCTATCCATTACACCACGGGCGCCTAAACAACATATTATATTCTAGCGAATAATGGATAAAAACACAAGGGTTTTACATAAAAATTTATTCAGGGAGGTATTTTTATGGCACTGGGACCAGGATTTCGCCAGCAACAGCGGCAATCACAGAAGTTAGCGATGACCCAGCGACTACAACAATCCATTCAGATGTTGCAGTTTAATGTGGAAGAACTAAGAGATTTTCTAACGCAAAAAGCATTAGAAAACCCATTGATCGATGTGGATACAAATTGGAATAATAATCACGCCAGTTTGAACGCAGCCAAAAATGTAACCACTAAGGCGGATTTCATTGAGCGTGTGTCGACCTCTAATCAGCATTCGTTATTTGAATACTTGTTGGATCAGATTCACCTAACGATGCGTGATACCCATTTGCGTCAGATTGTCCTTTATTTAATTGAGTACGTTGACGTGAATGGTTATTTGCGGATTGATGAGAGGCAGGTTCGGCAAGAAACTAAGGCAACACCAATTGAGTTGTTGGATGCAATTACCTTATTACAACAACTTGATCCGCCGGGTGTTGGGGCCCGGAGCTTGCAAGAAGCGCTGATGTTGCAGACAGAAAATGATGACCATGCACCGAACTTAGCCTATATTGTCTTAGAAGAAAGTTTTGACGAGCTGGTTAATCGACAATGGGACTTGTTGGCTAAGAAGTATCAGGTGACGCTTGCGGACATTTCAAGTATTTATGATTATGTGCGAACACTAACACCCGTACCCGGTGCGGCAATCGGGCAGGAGACGACCGGGTACATCTTTCCCGATTTAGTGGTGACGAATCAGGGAGGCCAGCTGGCATTGCGAACCGCATCCATGGCTCAACCGGTGGTTAAATTCCGCAGTCGGTATTATCAGCAGATGGGGCAGCATGATGATCAGGAAGTTACGGAATATTTGAAAGAAAAGAAAAGTGAGTATGACTGGATTGCTAACAGTTTGCAGCAACGCGAGGCAACCATTTTTCGAGTGGGAACGGCCATTATCGAGCGTCAAGCAGACTTCTTCTTGGAAAAAACGACGGATTTACGGCCACTATTGTTACGAGATGTTGCCCAACAGTTAAAAGTGCATGAATCAACAATCAGTCGAAGTATTAATGGAAAGTACATTCAAACGGACTTCGGTATGTTTGAACTTAAACGTTTCTTTACCAAAGCGGTCAGTAAACGTCCCACTGGTGGCAAAATCGTTTCGGCCGACAGTGTTCAACACCGAATTGTGACCTTGATCGAACAGGAAAATAAAGAAAAACCGCTTTCAGACCAAAAAATTGTTCAGATTCTTAATGCGGAAAATGTCGAACTTTCTCGGCGGACAGTGGCGAAATATCGCGAAAATCTTAATATTCCGTCGTCATCAAGGCGAAAACAATACTTGAGAACCGAACGATAATTTAACGCGCCATTTGGACCAGTCGGTTATAAGTTTAATTGGGGTTTCATTTGCAACCACCTTATGAACCTGTTATAATTCATGTTGTGGTAAGAGAGGTATGCAACATTGATTTCTTAGTGGATTTGCGTTGTGTGCTTTGTTTTTTGAAGTCTTTGGGTCGCTTTTCGACATAGCTGGACCAGACCCGTCCCACTAGAGAGCAGGTTGGATGCCATGCATTCAGATATTCAATGGATTGAGGCAATTGCCCCAGATATGGTTGACATGCTGAGTCGTCGTTACTTAGTATTAAGAACCATTAATTGGATGGCCCCAGTTGGACGTCGGCTATTAGCTCAGACGTTAGGTGTTAGCGAACGGACGTTACGGACCGAAACGGATACATTGCGGAAGCTAGATTTGATTATGACAAACAAATCGGGCATGCAAGTTACCCAGCAAGGTCAGGACGTGTTAGTAGGACTAAGTCATTTTATGGATGAGCTAATGGGCATTCGCCAGAAAGAACGACAGTTGGCGCAATACTTTAATATTAAGCGTTGCATCATCGTTTCTGGTGATTCCGATCGACAGTTGAAAGTTATTGGGACCATGGGCGAAGAAGTGAACCAGCTATTACAGCAATTATTGCCGGAAGGGCGTAATATTATTGCTGTTATGGGTGGGCATACCATGGAACATGTGGCAAGTCACTTAACTAATAAATTAGGTGATAAACGTGATTTGTTATTTGTTCCGGCGCGTGGTGGTGTTGGTGAATCGGTTGCGATTCAAGCAAATACCATCGCGTCACAAATGGCACAACATACTGGCGGTAAGTTCCGCTCGTTGTTTGTACCAGAACAGGTCAGTGAACGAACGTATGAACCACTCCTCAAAGAACCAAGTATTCAAGAGGTGCTGGCGATTATCGGGCAAGCTAACGTGGTCGTGCATAGTATCGGTGAAGCCATTTCAATGGCCCATCGCCGGAATATGTCTGAGGATCAGATCAAGGTGTTACGCAGTCGTGAAGCGATTGGTGAAGCCTTTGGTTACTTCTTTGATAAGAAGGGTAACGTGGTCTACCGAATTCCACGGATTGGTTTGCAAATCGGAGAACTGGCCCATCGGGAGATTATACTCGCCATTGCGGGTGGGGCTTCAAAAGCCACCGCAATTGCCGCGTATATGAAGAACATTGCACCTAAACAGACGTGTTTGATCACGGATGAGGGTGCGGCTAACTTGATTTTAAAAAAGTAATCTTCTATAGTGAAGTTGCTTTTTAAAATAAAACTATTTTTATTTCCACAAGGAGGAAATTCTAGTATGTCTGTAAAAATTGGTATTAATGGTTTCGGACGTATCGGTCGTTTAGCATTCCGTCGTATCTTAGAACTTGGTGAAAAGTCAAGTGATATCGAAGTTGTTGCTATTAACGATTTAACTTCACCTGCATTGTTGGCTCATCTTTTGAAGTATGACTCAACTCATGGTACTTTGAACGCTGACGTTTCAGCAACCGACGATTCAATCGTTGTTAACGGTAAGAACTACCGTGTTTATGCTGAACCACAAGCACAAAATATTCCTTGGGTTAAGAACGACGGTGTTGACTTCGTTCTCGAATGTACTGGTTTCTACACTTCAAAGGCTAAGTCACAAGCTCACTTGGACGCTGGTGCAAAGCGTGTCTTGATTTCTGCTCCTGCTGGCTCAGACTTGAAGACCATCGTTTACAACGTTAACGATGACATCTTGACTGCAGATGACCGTATCGTTTCTGCTGGTTCATGTACTACTAACTGCCTTGCACCATTAGCATTCTTTGAAAACAAAGAATTCGGTATCAAGGTTGGTACTATGACTACTATCCATGCTTACACTTCAACTCAAATGTTACTTGACGGCCCTGTACGTGGTGGTAACTTCCGTGCTGCCCGTGCTGCCGGTGTAAACACTATTCCTCATTCAACTGGTGCTGCTAAGGCTCTTGGCTTAGTTATCCCAGAATTGAACGGTAAATTACAAGGCCATGCACAACGTGTTGGTGTTGTTGATGGTTCATTAACTGAATTAGTTGCTATCTTAGACAAGAAAGTTACTGCTGACGAAGTTAACGCCGCAATCAAGAAGCATACTGAAGGTAACGAATCATTTGGTTACAACGATGACGAAATCGTTTCATCTGATGTTATCGGTACTACTTTCGGTTCAATCTTCGATCCTACTCAAACAGAAGTTACTTCTGATGGTGACAACCAATTAGTTAAGACTGTTGCTTGGTACGATAACGAATACGGCTTCACTTGCCAAATGGTACGTACTTTATTGAAGTTCGCCACTCTCTAATATTTGATTAGATAGTTAAGAACTTTAAAACCGCATATGGTTTTGACGGCGGGGGGAGGCAAAACTCCTCTTGCCGTTTTTTTAATTTCAGCAGTCACGAATTCTAGGAGGATTTTAACATTGGCTAAATTAATCGTTTCAGATTTAGATGTTAAAGATAAAAAAGTTTTAATTCGTGTCGACTTTAATGTTCCAATTAAAGACGGCAAAATTGGTGACGACAACCGGATCGTCGCTGCCTTACCAACGATCAAATACGTGATTGAACATGATGGCAAAGCCATCTTATTCTCACATTTAGGTCGGATTAAGAGCGAAGACGACAAGAAGGGCTTAAGCTTACGTCCTGTTGCAGAACGTCTTTCAAACTTATTAAACAAGCCTGTTACCTTCGTCCCTGTTACTGAAGGCGAACAACTTGAAACTGCCATCAACAACATGAACGACGGTGACGTCTTAGTTGTTGAAAACACTCGTTTTGAAGACGTTGTTAACGGCGAACAAGTTAAGCGCGAATCTGGTAACGATCCTGAATTAGGCAAGTACTGGGCTTCACTTGGTGATGTCTACGTCAACGATGCTTTCGGGACTGCTCACCGGAGCCATGCTTCTAACGTTGGGATTGCTTCAAACATGGATCAAGTTGCCGCTGGTTTCTTAATGGAAAAGGAAATCAAGTTCTTAGGTGACGCGGTTGACAATCCTAAGCACCCATTCGTTGCTATCTTAGGTGGTGCCAAGGTTTCTGATAAGATCGGTGTTATCGATCACTTAATCAGCAAAGCTGACAAGATCATCATCGGTGGTGGGATGACTTATACGTTCTATGCTGCTAAAGGCATGGGCATTGGTAACTCACTTGTTGAAAAAGACAAGATTGAATTGGCTAAGTCAATCATCGAAAAAGCTGGCGACAAGTTAGTCTTACCTAGCGACTCAATCGTTGCTGAAAAGTTTGATAACGATGTTCCTAGCAAGGTTGTTGAAGGTTCAATTCCTGATGGCTACATGGCCTTAGATATTGGTCCTAAGTCAATCGAAGAATTCGAAGATGTTTTACGCGACGCTAAGACCGTTGTTTGGAACGGACCAATGGGTGTCTTCGAAATGAGCAACTACGCCAAGGGTACGCTTGAAATTGGTAAGTTCTTAGGAACCTTATCAGACGCAACGACCATCGTTGGTGGTGGGGACTCAACTGCCGCTGTTAAGCAACTTGGCGTTGGCGACAAGTTAACCCACATTTCTACTGGTGGCGGTGCTTCACTTGAATACCTTGAAGGTAAGGAATTACCTGGTATTGCTGCTATTTCTGAAAAATAATCTGTTCTCCGAAAGGAAGGTTTATCGTGCGTACACCTATTATTGCCGGTAACTGGAAAATGAACAAAACAGCTAGCGAAGCTTTAGCTTTCGTTAATGCTGTTAAGGATCAATTACCAGATCCATCAAAAGTTGAATCAGTCGTTGCTGCCCCAGCCCTTTTCTTACAGGAAATGGTTGAAGCTGCCAAGGGTTCTGATTTAAAGATTGCTGCTGAAAATGCTTATTTTGAAGATGCTGGGGCATTTACTGGTGAAACTTCACCAGCTGCCTTAGCTGACTTAGGCGTTGATTACGTTGTTATTGGTCATTCAGAACGTCGCGGTTATTTCCACGAAACTGACGAAGACATTAACAAAAAGGCACACGCTATCTTCAAGAACGGCATGAAGCCAATCATTTGCTGTGGCGAATCATTAGAACAACGTGAAGCCGGCGAAGCAGAATCATGGGTTTCAGGCCAAATCAAGGCTGCTTTGAAAGACTTATCAGCAGACCAAGTAAGTTCATTGGTTATTGCCTACGAACCAATCTGGGCCATCGGTACTGGTAAGACTGCTACGAGTGACCAAGCTGAAGAAATTTGTGCGGTTGTTCGTAAGACTGTTGCTGACCTTTACTCACAAGAAGTTGCTGATAAAGTTCGGATTCAATACGGTGGTAGTGTTAAACCAGCCAACGTTAACGAATTAATGGGCAAAGATGATATCGACGGTGGTTTAGTCGGTGGTGCTTCATTACAACCTGATTCATTCTTGGAACTTGTTAATTATCAAAATAACTAATAATAGTTATTGCAAGTTGATTGACAAACTTCTACAATAAGTGTGAAACAAATAACAAGCCAATTTTAAGGAGAGAAATTAATGTCTATTATTACAGATATTTATGCTCGCGAAGTCTTAGACTCACGTGGTAACCCAACTGTTGAAGTTGAACTTTATACTGAAAGTGGCGCATTTGGCCGCGGTATCGTTCCTTCAGGTGCCTCAACTGGTGAACATGAAGCCGTTGAATTACGTGACGGTGACAAGAGCCGTTTCATGGGCAAGGGTGTTACTAAAGCCGTTGACAATGTTAACAAGTTAATTGCTAAGGAAATTGTTGGTTACGATGTAACTGACCAACGTGCCATTGACCAAGCTATGATCAAGTTAGATGGTACTCCTAACAAAGCTAAGTTAGGCGCTAACGCTATCTTAGGTGTTTCCATTGCCGCTGCACGTGCTGCTGCTGACGAACTTGAAATGCCTTTATACAACTACCTTGGCGGATTCAACGCTCACGTTTTACCAACACCAATGATGAACGTTATCAATGGTGGGGCCCACGCCAACAACGACGTTGACTTCCAAGAATTCATGATCATGCCTGTTGGCGCTTCTTCAGTTAAAGAAGCTATCCGGATGGGTTCAGAAACTTTCCACAACTTGAAAGCGATCTTGAACGAACGCGGTTACTCAACTGCCGTTGGTGACGAAGGTGGTTTTGCGCCTGACTTGAAGAACAACGAAGAACCATTCGAAATCTTAGTTGAAGCTATCGAACGTGCCGGTTACAAGCCTGGTAAGGATATTGCCATTGCCTTTGACTGTGCCGCTTCAGAATTCTACAACGAAGAAACTGGCAAGTACGACTTAAAGGGTGAAGGCGAAAATGGTCAATCATTTACTGCCGAAGAATTCGTTGACTTACTTGACAGCATTGTTGACAAGTACCCAATCGTTTCTATCGAAGATCCTTTGGATGAAAACAACTGGGAAGACTGGCAAATGGCAACTGCCAAGCTTGGTAAGAAAGTTCAAATCGTTGGTGACGACTTATTCGTTACGAACACGGACTACCTTGCAAAGGGTATCAAGATGGGCGTTGCTAACTCAATCTTAATCAAGGTTAACCAAATTGGTACTTTAACTGAAACTGTTGAAGCTATCGAAATGGCTAAAGAAGCTGGCTACACTGCCATCGTTTCTCACCGTTCTGGTGAAACTGAAGACACGACCATTGCTGACTTAGTTGTCGCAATGAACGCTGGCCAAATCAAGACTGGTTCAATGAGCCGTACTGAACGGATTGCTAAATACAATCAATTAATGCGGATCGAAGACCAACTTGAAAGCACTTCAGAATACAAAGGTATCCACGGTTTCTACAACTTAGACGAAGCTGCACGGAACACCATTACTAGCAAGTAATTTGAAGTTCTAATGAAAACGTCGTTCCGATGGGACGGCGTTTTTATTATACATAATTTAAGGAACATCTGTTTGAGTTTAGGGTCTAGGGACGGACGAGTCGTGGTAGAATAGAAACATGCGTATTTTGAGTAAGGAGCGAGCAGAATGGATGACTTTCAGCAACAAATTAATGAGTGGTCTGATTGGCAAGGACTGCAACTGAATGCCGGTGCTTTTGAACCGGTGATTCAAAAAATTTATGCCAGTGAAAATGAGCCTTATAAAACGCCAGAACCCGTTGCGGATAAGTTGGCCGCCCGCTTTACGGTCGGACCCACCCAAATCGCGATTTTTCCACCCAGTGAGGTTATCCCCCAAACTCGGGCCTATTATCAGGCGGAACGTTTTGGACTGACCCGGATGGCTCGATTGAGCTTGGGTGCTCCGCGTCTATTGCATGCGGGCTTCATTTTTGATAAGTACCAGTTCTACTACGTGATTTATCAGCCACTACAAGGTCTGACGCTAACTGAATTTTGCGCAACGGCTAAGCCCCTTGCTAAGTCAACACTGGGGCGCCAGATTGGGACGATGTTGACGCGACTTAATACTGAAGTTCCTGCATTTGGGCCAACCGCTGCCCAATCAACCGAGTGGGATACACTGGGCCCCGACTTTGTTGCCGAGCGTACGGCCTGGCTACAAGTACACACCGTAACGCCTAATCAATTTGTTCATGGCAATCTAGTGGGTGGGAATTTAATTGTGACTAGTGGTGAATTAGGTTTACAGCGATTCAGTGCCGCCCATCAAGCTGCAAAACAAACGGAATTAGTCCCGCTAATTTTGCAAGCATTTAATGATGATACTGACTTATTGGCTGGATTTAAGGAAACTTATCAAACTGACGACTTAGAAAAGGATCTGTTATTAGGTTTGTTATTACGCGTAGATGGACCACAGCAGATTCAGGCATTACATCCTGGAGCGCCCGTGACGTTAGCGGCCGTCCAGCAAGTGATTGCACAACGATTATCATGATTAAGAGGGGGAACTCATGGTGGCACAGCGGCCGCACATTGCAAAACAACATTTTGACTTTACACGGTTCAGCTCGATTGGCCGGGCATTAATTGTCGGTGTGATTGCTGGGATCGTGGTTAGTATTTTTCGTTTCAGCATCGAGCAGGGACTGAGGTTCGTTCAATGGGTGTACGCACAAATTCATACAAATTGGCTACTGCTCTTTCCATGGATAGGCTTGTCTGTGGCTGTGGCGTTCTTTGTGGGTTGGTTAGTTAAGAATGAACCGAATATTAAAGGGTCTGGCATTCCACAAGTTGAGGGTCAATTAGCTGGCGAGCTTGATTATAGTTGGTGGTCAGTGCTCTGGCGCAAGTTTGTCGGTGGTATTCTGGGCATTGGTTCTGGACTGTTTCTCGGCCGCGAAGGCCCCTCGATTCAATTGGGAGCTACGATTGGTCAGGGTGTCGCGTCGAAACTCAAACAGACGGGATCAGATCGACGCTCCTTGATTGCCGGTGGTGCAGCAGCTGGCCTTTCAGCGGCCTTCAACGCACCGATTGCCAGTACGTTATTTGTTCTGGAAGAGGTTTATCATAATTTTTCACCAATCATTTGGACCACCGCATTAGTTAGTGCGATGGCCAGTAATTTTATTTCGCTCAATTTTTTTGGCCTTGTACCAGTATTACACATTCCGTACGGCCATAACCTTCCGTTGAGTCAATATGGCAATCTGATTGGGCTCGGGATTTTTCTCGGTATTTTCGGTTATCTATATCAAAACGTGACGCTGACGATGCCAAATTGGTATGCCAAGTTGCGGTTGCCCAGTTGGTTGGATGGCTTGGTGCCATTTTTACTGGTGATTCCGATTGGATTAATTTGGCCGCAGCTATTAGGAGGCGGCAATGCTGTTATTTTGAATTTGGCCGCAGTAACGCCAGCGTTACTCGCCTTGTTAGGAATTTTCGTGTTACGGTTTACCTTTTCTACCATTTCATATGGATCTGGTTTGCCGGGGGGCATCTTCTTGCCAATCTTGTCACTGGGCGCCATCTTAGGTGCAATCTATGCCCAGTTCATGGTTGCCGTTGGTTGGATGCCGACGAACTTGATTCCGAACTTTATTATTTTTGCAATGGCTGGATACTTTGCCGGCATTGGTAAAGCACCGTTTACCGCAATTTTATTGATTACTGAAATGGTCGGGACACTACACCACTTGATGCCATTAGCAGTCGTTTCGATGACGGCCTACTTAGTCGTGGATCTCTTAGGCGGCGCTCCGATTTATGAGGCTTTGCTAGAGAAGTTAATTCAGCCGCGGTTACCGGAACATAGCGGTATCCAGGATCGGTTAGAATTGCCGATCTTTGAAGGCTCTAAGTTAGAGGGCCATCAAGTTCGTGATTTTAAATGGCCAGCAGAGTCATTATTGATCGCTATTCGCCGTGGGGAGCGTCAAGTGATCCCGCATGGCGACACCTTGATGCGGGCTGGTGATACCTTAATTATCTTGACTGACCGGGATAACCGTGCGTGGGTGCGCCATCAAATCGCACATTTAACGGTCGCGACGCCCTGAGCACTAAACAAAGCAACGAATTGTTCAGGATACTGGAAAAATAAGGCAAAATATGTTAAATTGTTATAGACATAGCGGAGGCTTTAGGAGGCACATTTCTTGTATAATTTATTGTTAACGTTAATACTGGTTGTTTCCGTTTTGATTATCATTGCGGTGATGATGCAACCATCCAAAACTAATGATGCCATGTCTTCATTAACCGGTGGTGCTGATGACTTGTTTGCCAAGCAGAAGCCCCGCGGTTTTGAAGCGTTCATGCAGAAGGTAACCGTGGTATTAGGAATCGCATTCTTTATCCTGGCGTTAGCTCTAGCATGGTACTCATCGAAGTAATTGACCGTCCTCCTGTGATTTCAGGAGGCTTTTTTTTAAGGTGGTGTAATGATGCTGAAACAACCGGAACCGTTTTTCTTTGAACATGGCCAACATGCCGTCATTTTATTGCACGCCTATGCGGGAAGTGCCAATGATGTGCGGATGTTAGCACGAGCATTAGAACGGGAAGATTATACAGTTTATGGCCCCCAATTCAGTGGACACGCGACTGATGATCCACGAGATATTCTCGCACAGACGCCGGCGCAATGGTGGCAAGATACGCAACAAGCAATATCATTTATGCGGCAAAAAGGCTATACTAAAATTAGTATCTTTGGCTTATCATTAGGTGGTATTTTTGCGACGGCGGCCTTGGAGCGTGATCCTCAGTTGCTAGGTGGTGGCACGTTTAGTTCACCACTATTTGCTGGTAATCGTAGTGACGTTGCTGAAATGTTTATCACGCTGAGTCACCATCAACTGGCGCACAGTCAATTTTCAATTGCCGAGCGTGAACAGATCTTAATGACGTTGCCGGAACTGGTTCAGCGGCAATTGCAGGCAGTCAATACCTTTACTACGACAGAGGTTACGAGTCACCTCAGCGCTGTGACCCAACCTTTCTTCATTGGTCAGGGTGGGCAAGATGAATTAATTGATGCGACGGTGGCGCGACAATTACGTGATCAATTACCACAAGTACCAGTTGATTTTCATTGGTATGCTGATGCTGGACACGTGATTACCGTCAACAGTGCGCATCACCAATTGGAACAAGATGTTTTAACATATTTAAAAACTATTTATAAATGAGGTAAATAATGTCAGAAGCAAACTTACAAGAACAAATCCTGACTTTTTTGCAAGCTCATCCCGATCGCACGTATAGTGTTGAACAACTAACGGATGAATTGCATTTTACAGGCGCAACGGCGTTTACTTTTCTAGTAAAGGAACTTGCGAATATGGAACGTAAAAAATTAGTTAGTACCGATGATCATGATCATTTCAAGCTGGTCCAGGAAACGAAGACTGTTGAAGGTTCATTTCATGGTAATGACAAGGGCTTTGGTTTCGTTCGTTACGATCCCGATTTGCCTGATATTTACATTAATCCGGACAACACGCAGTTTGCCATTACCGGTGACGATGTTGCGGTTGAAATCATTCGACCAGCCCGTCCCGGTTCCGACCGCGGCCCTGAAGGTAAAATTGTCAGCATCGTTAAACGGAACTATACCCAGATTGTCGGTGCGTATACACCAAGTACGGATGAAGACGGGATTATTGGTTCTGTGGAAATTAAGGATAAGAAATTATCCAAATATCAGTTATTAATCACTGATCAGGGCTTACACCCCACTGAGGGGGAAGTCATCATTGCTGAAGTGGCTGCTTATCCTGACGCTCAGCATCCAACGCGGATGATTGGGATTGCCAAGCAGGTCATTGGGAGTGTTGATGATCCTGGGATGGACGTCTTACAAGTGGTCTACCAACACGACGTCCCATCAGTGTTTCCAGAAGAAGTGACGGATGAAGCCAACCGGATTCCGGATTACGTGACTGATGAAGAAAAAGTTGGTCGGGTCGACATTACGGACCAGCCATTAGTAACGATTGATGGCGCCGAATCTAAAGACTTGGATGACGCGGTTGTTGCTTGGCGCTTGCCAAATGGGAACTTCCATCTAGGCGTTCACATTGCGGATGTTAGCCATTATGTCACCGAGAACTCTGAGTTAGACCGGGAAGCATTCAAACGTGGGACGTCAGTTTACTTAACTGACCGTGTGATTCCAATGTTGCCACGGCGGCTATCAAACGGGATTTGTTCCTTAAATCCTGATGTTGAACGATTAGCCATGAGTTGTGAGATGGAGATTGATCAAACGGGGGAAATCGTTAACCATAAGATTTTCCAAAGTGTGATTCGGTCACACGCCCGGATGACTTATGACGCTGTTAATCAGATTCTCGAAGCCCATGACCCCAAGACGCGTGAAAAGTACGCGGACTTGGTCGACATGTTTGATACGATGGGCGACTTACACCGTATCTTGTACAAGCATCGGCGGCATCGTGGTGCGATCGATTTTGATGATAACGAAGCTAAAATTATCGTTGACGAAGCCGGTCATCCAATTGACATTCAATTACGGGTACGTGGCTTAGCTGAACGAATGATCGAAAGTTTCATGTTGGCAGCCAACGAAACGGTTGCAAAAAACTATAGTCAACTTAAGGTACCGTTTATCTACCGGGTACATGAAACGCCTGATAGTGACCGGATGCTTAGTTTCTTTGAATTCGTCACTAACTTTGGTGTCAGTGTCAAGGGGAGTTCTAAGGATGTTAAGCCGAAGATGCTTCAAGACGTTTTGAAGAAGGTTGCTGGTAAGCCCGAAGAAGCCATGGTCTCAGTCATGATGCTGCGGAGCATGAAGCAGGCCCGATACGCTGACCAGTCGCTTGGTCACTTTGGGTTGGCGGCACCGTATTATACTCACTTTACGTCACCAATTCGGCGGTATCCAGATATGATGGTTCATCGTTTGATTCGCCATTATGCTGAAAACGGCACTGGTGAAGAAGCCCGGGCACGTTATCGGGATAACCTACCAAATATTGCGGAAACGACTTCTGATCATGAACGGCGGGGGATTGATACTGAACGCGACGTTGATTCGATGAAGAAGGCTGAATATATGGCTGATCACGTTGGTGAGACGTTTGAAGCCGTTGTTGATTCCGTTATGAAATTCGGTCTGTTTGTTGAACTAGAAAATACCGTTGAAGGCTTAGTTCATATCAGTACTATGGACGACGACTACTACGAATACGTTGAAAAACAATTAGCGTTGGTTGGTCGTAAGACGAAACGGACATTTAGAATCGGCCAGCCCGTCAAAGTTCAACTAATGCGGGTCGATAAGGATCAACGAGAAGTCGACTTTAAGTTATTGAATCCTGAAGAAGCGCCAAAGACTGATTTATTGCCAAAGCGGGAACATCATGATAACTATCGTGGTAATAACCGGCGTGGTGGCAATAACGGTAACTACCGGCGAAATGGGAACAATAATAACCGGAATAATGACCATCGTGGTGGCAACAACAATAACCATCGTAATGGCAATAGCAATGGTCGCCGGAACAATAATAATCATAATAGCAACAATAATAATCATAATAGCAACAATAATAATCATAGTACTAACAACAATCGGCGGTCATCAACTGATCGTCGGCGTTAATTTTTAAGTAAGGGGATGTGCGGCAATGGCCAAACAACACGGTAAGCACCCAGATACCGCCCTCGCTCAAAATCGGAAAGCACGCCATGACTACGCTGTTGAGGAAACCTATGAAGCTGGCATTGCGCTGACGGGGACGGAAATCAAATCCGTTCGCGATCGGCGGGTCAACTTAAAGGATGGTTTCGTTCAAGTTCGCAACGGTGAAGCCTGGATGCAAAACGTTCACATTAGTCCGTTTAAAGAGGGTAACCGTTATAACGTTGACCCGTTGCGGTCCCGGAAACTTTTGTTGCACAAGAAAGAAATCAGTAAGCTAGGTGCAGCAACGATGACTAAGGGTGTGACGATTATTCCACTTAAGATGTATCTCAAGCATGGATTTGCGAAAGTCTTAATTGGAGTCGCTCACGGAAAACGGGAATACGACAAACGGCAAGATATCAAGAAACGCGAACAACAGCGTCAAATCGACCGGGTTATGAAACATTACTAGGCATCGATTACGTTAGCGTTGCATCGCTGCACCATACAACGAGTATGGCAGCGTCATAAAAAGGTCTTCCAAGAATTAATTCGATTCTTGGAAGACCTTTTTTAGTATGTGTTGTTGGTGGTTCTGTGCCGTGGACGGACGACGGCAAGCATATATTTTATATGTACTGATGTAGTGCTCACTGTTATAAATGTTCTAGATACTAGCAAAATGGTTATCAGGCTATAAATATTTTGCGAAAGGTCGGGTACAAGCACTTGCGACTTAGCTGGTAATTATGTTAGCATATAATTGTGTTGATAGTTAAACGCGTTATTTATTAATTGATTCAATAAATATAATTGATACTAAACTTTGGAGAATGTTATTATTCTGATATTAATCAGATTTAGTATAACTCAAATTGATAATAAGTTAATTTTGATATGATTTATTGCATGGATTCTTGGGGGGACATGTATGAATAGATTTATAACGAGCAAGCAGCATTATAAAATGTATAAAAAGGGACGTTTCTGGGTATTTGCTGGTATTACCGTGGCTACCTTTACTCTGAATCCACTGATAAGTCGGGCAGATACGGAAACGACGACCGCAGCCACCGCAGCTACGACCACTGCTGGGGCATCCTCATCATCCAACTCACAGGTTTTAAGGACTACTACGACTAGTACAACAGGGGCAACGACTCAGTCTAGTGCGACGGCGATTAATGCGGCAACAACAAATACTAGTGCTCAAAAAAAACAGGCGGTTAGTGGCACCACTACTGACTCAAAGGCTGAACAACCGGTTACGGCAGTAGGAGAAAATGAAAACGCAACCAGTAATCTCAGTACCTCTGATTCGGCATCAGCAAGCAGTCAGGCTAAAACTGGTTCTGGCAACAGTTTGGACCAAACGTCAAACAGCTCAGTAAGTGTCGCATCGAGTTCACAGAAAGTCACAACACAAAATTCTGATTATCAAAATGATCAAGGAACGGGCTCTGAGAGTGGCATTCAATCTAATGTGACGGACACGGTGGTGGCTGATGAATCACTACAAACTAATCGTTCAAGTGTCGCATCGCCAAGTACTAGCACAATGGCCAGCATTGGTGACTCAGACTCGAAAGATTCTAATGAAACTGAAAAAGTTGTGGATTCAGAAACTAGTCCGATAGTTGTAACTGCCACAACTAATACAATTACGACGACTAACGATAAAGTCCAGTTAAATCGGGCACTATTAGCGCGAGCCGCCATACCCGCAATTGTACAGTCAGGGACGCTTGGAACTAGCCAATGGACGATGAATAGCGACGGTGTTGTTACAATTGGTGCAGGGGATTGGAGTAATGTTGATGACGTGTCAGCCCTCTTTTATACATTGGGTTCGACGGTGACCGGTGTCGTCATCGATGGTAAGGTTAATGCTGGTGAGGATCTCAGCTATCTGTTTTTTAAATCACCAAACCTGGCGACGATTACTGGCTTTCAGAATATTGATACATCGAAGGTCACGGATTTTAGTTATATGTTTTGTGGCACTTCTGTTGCGGATTTTTCGAGTATTAGTCACTGGGATGTGAGTGATAGTGAAAATTTTGACAGTATGTTTACTAGTAACTCTAAAGTACAATCTATTGATTTAAGTCACTGGGAGCTGAGTCAAGCGCAGTCCATTAAAATGAGGCGCATGTTTGCTGCTGACACAGCGTTGATTAGTATGGATCTAAGTGCCTGGAATATGAGTATGGTTACCAATATTAACGGAATGTTTGCCGGCAATGATCTCAATACAATGGCGTTAAAGTCGGTTGATTTACACGGTTGGAATTTGAAAAACGTTACTGATATGGGTACGATGTTTAATTTTGATAATAGTTTGACTAGTGTGAATATGAGTGGTTGGCAGACGTCATCGAATTTGAGCAGCGTAGATTCGATGTTTCGTGGAACGAGCAGTTTGGCCTCGCTGGATCTTAGCAGTATTGATTTGCAAGGTGTTACCCGCAAATACATGCTCCTTAGTCAAAATAAACTGTATGATCCAATTTCATCTAGTTTGAGTACCTTAACTTTAGGGACAATGTCAGTCTTGACTGACACTGGTTTGCCAGACATTCCAACTGGAACTGGCTATACCGGTAAATGGGTCAATCAAGCTGATGCCACCCAGACGTATACGTCGAGTGAGTTAATGGCTTTGTATAATGGCGTCGATAGTCCAGCCGATACAATCACTTGGGTCTGGGAAACTAGCCCATCCTATGCTGATTTCACGTCCAAGAATGTAACCGGACTAATTGCCGGGCCGAAGACGACGTGGCGAGTTGCCGATAGTGTTGCAACACTAAAAGATGTGAATGGGACTGATATTTATGCGACCGCTGATACAGTCGTCAAAGTTATTAGCGTGAACGGCGATACTGCTGTAACGACGGTCGACACGCAAACTGCCGGTACCTATCAAGTTGACTTGCAGTACACGGATGCGTATGGCAAAGTATGGCAGCAAACTAGTACGGTTGCGGTAGCGGTAAATCAAGGCAAACTAGTTGGTAAACCGTTGACGATCAAAATGGGTGCTAAGCCAACGTATACGATTAATGATTTAATCGACACGGACAACTCCCGCAATGCGGCCGGCGATAAGCTAAGTGCTGACGAACTCGCGACGGCTACGGTTACAGGCTTGGATACGAGTAAAGCTGGCGCACAAACGGTTACGCTGGCGTATACGGATGATGCTACTGGCATGGTCCACACGACAACCACCACGGTGACGATGGTCGCAACTAAGGCCGACTTAACAATGCGTAATAGTACTATCATTAAAGGACCCAAAAACTCAAGTTGGGACTACCGCCAGTATGTCACGAGTGTCACTGATTTTGATGGGAACCCGGTTAGTTTAGATGGACTTAACATTGTGGTTGATCAGCAACCTGATTTAACGCAAATTGGGTCGCAAACTGTCACACTCACGTATACGGATGCGTTGGGCAATGTCATCAGCGTCCCAACTCAAGTAACAGTCGTTGCTTCTCGGGCACAAGTTACAACCAAGGCGCCGTTAACGATTTGGCCCAGTGAGGTTGCTCAATTAAAAGTCGCCGATTTGGTGACAATCACGGCTGCCAACGGGAACCCCGTCGATACTAGCACCGACCTAACAGATGTCACAATGAGTTCAATTGACACGAGCAAGGGTGGCGCGCAGACCGTTACTATTACTTATACGGATGAAGCTGGCAATCTAGTGACAGCTTATGCCAAAGTAACGGTTGACCAATCAGATTTGAAGACCAAGCTAACGAATCCAATTGCGGGGCCTAAAGCTAAATGGGACTATCTAGCTGGTTTGGAATGGGTCAAGGATGCAAATGGAAAGTTGCTTGATAATCTCGCAACCGCTGATATTAAAGTCGTTACTGAACCTGATTTAAGTGTTGCGATGGTCGGCCATGACCAAACGGTGACACTCAGTTATATGGATGAGTTGGGCAAAGAACACTTAGTCACTGCGGTTGTCAACACGGTGGCTTCGAAGGCGAAGATTACGGCTGTCAGCGACCAGATCATCATACCTGATGAAGCCAAAAAGCTGACGGCAACCGACCTGGTCAGTGAGTTAATTGATGCGGCGGGAAATAAAGCCACGAATTTTGACGATGTGACGATGAGTGGTTTTGATGCTAAAGCTATCGGGCCACAAACCGTGACACTGACGTATTCGGATGCGTATGGTAACCAAACGACTGATTCGACGACAGTCACCGTGGATTTCGCCACAATCACTGGTCAAGCGACACACCCAATTGCCGGTCCAACCGCGACTTGGGATTACCGTGACAGCGTCACTCAAGTTATCGATGCCAACGGAAAGATAATTGATGTCGGCGATGCTGACATTACAGCCACGACGCCGGATTTAACTCCGGCAAAGGTGGGCAAGCCTCAGACGGTTACGTTGACCTATACTGACAGTCTGGGTAAAGTTCACACGACCGACGTGATTGTAACGACGACGCTTTCAAAGGCGAAAATCACGGCTGTTGCTGACCAGATTATTTGGCCTGATCAAGCTAAACAACTGACGGCAACGGACTTAGTTGATCGTTTATACGATGCTGAAGGTCATCTGATTACAAATCACGACAATGTCAAAATGAGTGTGCTGGATTCCAAGTTAGCGGGGCAGCAACGTTTGACGTTGACTTACACGGATGTTGCGGGTAATCAATCCGTCGCGTATGCCAATGTGACAGTCGACCAGGCAAAGCTAGTGACAAAACCAAGTACGGTAATTGCCGGCCCGACGGCAACGTGGAGTTACGAAGCCGGTATTAGTCAGTTGACGAATGCAGCTGGGCAACTTATTACCGTCCAACCGGGGACAATTAAAGTGTTGAACAGGCCAGATCTGAATGTTGATTCAGTCGGGCAACAACAGCTGATCACACTGATTTATACGGATGAGCTCGGGAAATCCCAGTCGGTCACGGCAATGGTGACAGCTGAGGCCTCACAAGCTATGTTAACGGCCAAGGCGGCAGTTATCGTGCAACCGGATGCCTCGGCGAAGCTAACGGCTAATGACCTTGTAACGAGCTTAACGGACGCCTCTGGACAACAGGTGACTGATTATCAAATCGTTCGGATGTCTAAGCTAGACGCGACCTGGCCAGGTGTTCAACCCGTCTCATTAACTTATACGGATGCGGCTGGTAACGAAGTAAGTACCGTTGTAAAAGTAACGGTTGATCAGGCCAAGATTGATAGTCAGAACCGGACTCAAATCTGGGGGCCAAGTATGACTTGGGATTATCGGCAACAATTGGCGACTGTTACGGATTCGCAAGGCCACCAGTTTAATCCTGATCAAGCTAAGATTACGGTCATAACCGGCCCGCAACTAACGGCTAAAATGATCGATAAGCCGCAAACGGTTACCTTGATGTACACGGATGATCTACAACAGACACATACTGTGTCAGCTACTTTGACCTTAACGGCATCACAGGCGGCACTCGTGCCACGTCCGGCACAGATTGTATGGGCCAAAGATGCGGGGCTACTGACGCCAGCCAACTTTTCGCAAACGATTACCGGCGCGGATGGCACTCAAGTGTCGTCTTTGACCAATGTCAAGATGAGTGCGGTCGATGCCAGCCAGCCTGGTGCCCAAACGGTGACTCTAACGTATATCGATGATTACGGCAACGAGGTGACAACAACTGCCCAAGTGACGGTTGATCAAGCCGCCTTAACGACCCAAACCGCTCGACCGGTTGCCGGGCCGACTGCCAAGTGGGATTATCAGACGAACTTTAAAACCGTGACGAATGCTGCCGGTGAAGTGATTAATGTCGGTGATGCCAATATTAAAGTCTTGACAGGCCCGGACTTGAGTACAGCCATGGTGGGGCGGCCTCAAGTCGTTACGTTCAGTTACACTGATGAATTAGGATTGACCCAAACCGCCACGGCGAAGGTCACAACAGTCGCCTCACGGGCGCACATGACGACTAGTGCTGATCAGGTGACCTGGCCTGCAACTGTCGGAAAATTAACGGTTGCGGATCTAGTCACTGGTTTAACGGACGCCTGGGGCCAGACTAGTCAGAATTATCAAAATGTTACGATGACGACCATCAATGCCCAACAGGCCGGAAAACAACAAGTCACCCTGACATATACTGATGAGGTGGGCAACGTAAAAACTGCGACTACGACGGTGACAGTCGACCAAGCAGCATTAACGACTCAGCCACAAACGGTCATCGCGGGTCCGACTGCCAAGTGGGATTATCATCAGGGTATTGGAACGATTACTGATGGTATGGGCCAGCCGATTGCGGTCAATAATGCCGCTATTACAGTCGTGGCGATGCCAGACTTAACGGTTGCCCATATTGGTCAGCCACAAACTGTGCAACTGGTTTACACGGACTCGCTGGGACAACAACAAACGGCGTTGGTCCAAGTGACAACCGTTGCCACGCAGGCTAAAATCAGTACGCGGCCAGTTACCGTGATTGCCGGCCCTAAGACGACCTGGTCACTGAATGATAGTGTTGACTGGTCAACGAGTTTGGCAGCGGATGGCACGTTGCTGACAGCAGCGCAGCGCCAGCGGGTGACTGTAGATGGTACCCTGAACTTACGGCGGGCCGGCAATTACCCACTGACACTAAGTTACATGGACCGTGCGGGTAATCTGATTACTGTCACGACGAGTATCGATGTACTGGCTAGTCAGGCCCAGTTACAAGTGCGTGATAGTCAGTTGACCGTCGGAAACACTTGGGCTGCTCAGGATAATTTCGAACGTGCAACCGATGCCCAGGGCCAAGCACTGACATTAGCTGATATCGCGGTCGATGGTACGGTCAACACGCAACACGCTGGCCGGTACACATTGACTTACCACTATACTGATGTTGCCGGTAATCAGTTAACTAAAACGGCTGTGGTGACCGTTGTCTTGCCGGAAGATGATCACATTAACACGGCCGACCCTGACAACAATGATCATGCGGGTATCACTAATCCTAGTGAAACACCGAAGCCGAGTGAGCAACCTAACGATTCGGATGGTCATACCGTCGACTGGGGCGTTGATGATCGGATTACGACAAAGCAACAACCGGCCGCGGCTACTCGTGCACAGACTAAGGTCAAGATGACCGCTGAGCCAGCTCTACCGGCCAACAATGAGCGTACTAGCGCGACCAAAGCTGTGACACGAGTAACTGACACGACTGCTGACACACTGCCACAGACGGGTGAGCGCGACCGCTCAGCACAACAAGGCGCGGTAGTACTCGGATTAACAGGATTATTAGGGTTAATGGGATTAGGACGTCGGCGGCATACGCATGAGGATTAAGCGTACGATTGGCGTGTTAAGTTCATCGATTAGCTAAAATTGATAGCGATTTCTTGCAACGGACCGATTCATTTTGAATTGGTCCGTTTTGTTAACTGCTGCTGTTTGGACTTAACGGCTGGTTGCGCGGGTTGATGAATCTAGTGTCAAGTATTCAGTTAAGCAGTGATTAATGCTTGAACAAAATTTTAAAACATAAAAAGGGGGTACTTTCATCAGAATCTTTGCTAGAAATGACTATTTACTTTATTTTATTAAGTAAACAGCTGATGATAGCGACATCATTAAAGCTAAATTAAAAAAGTATAAAAAATTGAATTGGTCGCGAGACATGAATTATGTTATATTTTATGACATACCGTTCCGGTAAACTATTTGAGGAGGTCTCGTCGATGAGAAAGTGGCAAGTTGCAGTTGTCATGTTGTTAGCAGCGTTGGGAAGCTGGTTTGCGATTGGTACCCAGGCCCAGGCTAAGACGTATACGATTGCGACGGATACAACCTTTGCGCCGTTCGAATTTCAGGTCAAGGGTGGTAAGTATAAGGGAATTGATATCGATATTTTGAAGGCAATTGCCAAAAAAGAAAATTTCAATTATAAATTAAAAGCGCTTAGTTTCGGTGCCGCTGTTCAGCAGCTTAGTGCGAACCAAGTTGATGGGGTAATTGCCGGAATGAATATTACGGCTGAACGGAAGCAGACGTTTGATTTTTCAGACGCTTACTATACTTCCGGGGTGGTCATGGCTGTGGCTAAAGATAGCAAGGTCAAAACGTTTAAAGATTTGAAAGGTAAGACCGTGGCCCTTAAAACGGGGACAGCTGGTGCAACCTATGCGAAGTCGATTCAGAGCAAGTACGGCTTCAAAATCAAGTATTTCAATGACTCGAATAACATGTATAACGATGTTAAGGTCGGCAACTCGGCTGCTTGTTTTGAAGACTATCCCGTGATGTCATACGGAATCAAGAATGGCATCGCGTTGAAGATTGTTTCCAAGCAACACGAGGCCGGCGACTATGGTTTCGCGGTTAAAAAAGGTAAAAACGCGGAACTGTTAAAGAAATTTAACGCGGGTCTCAAAGCGATTAAAGCGGATGGTACTTACAAAAAGATCATTAACAAGTACTTGAAGTCTAGTGAAGCATCCTTAACGGGTGAAGACGCAAGCAGTCGGACCTTTATTGGCTTGTTCACCCAAAACTTGGATACGATTGGCTCAGGGTTATGGATGACCTTGGAATTAACGGTTATTTCAATTATTTTAGCGACGATCCTCGGACTGATTCTTGGGGTCTTAGGCGTTATGCCGGGTAAACTTGGTCCGGCCATCTCCAGTACGATTATTTATATTTTCCGTGGGATGCCATTGATGGTGTTGGCCTTCTTTATTTACATTGGGTTCCCAGACCTGATTGGGCACGGCTTTAAGATTCCCGCGTTCGTTGCTGGGATGATTACGTTGATGCTTAACGAAGGGGCCTATACCGGAGCCTTTGTTAAGGGGGGCTTTGCCGCGGTCGACGATGGTCAAATGGAGGCGGCCCGTTCACTCGGGTTGCCATACTGGACGGCCATGCGCAAGGTTATTATGCCCCAAGGAATTCGAATCATGATTCCGTCGTTCATTAACCAATTTATTATCACGTTGAAGGATACGTCAATTCTATCCGTTATTGGGATCGTTGAATTAACCCAAACTGGGACGTTGATTATTGCCCGGAACTTCGAAGGCTTTAAGATTTGGTTAATGATTGCGATTATTTATCTGATTATCATTACGTTATTAACATGGTTATCTAACTGGGTTCAAAGGAGGATTAACTAAGCATGGCGAAAGTAATTGTCAAAGATTTGCATAAAAGCTACGGCGATAACGAAGTCTTGAAAGGGTTAAACCTTGAAGTTCAAGATAACGAAGTAGTCTGCATGATTGGACCATCTGGTTCTGGTAAGAGTACGTTTTTACGCTGCTTAAATGACTTGGAAGTTCCAACACAAGGGCAAGTTGTCATTAGCGGTTACGATCTTTCTGACAAGGAGACTAACATTAATTTGGTCCGTGAAAATATTGGGATGGTGTTCCAACACTTTAACTTATTTCCACACCTATCAGTGTTACAAAATATTACCTTAGCACCGACTCAACTCAAAAAGGAAAGTCAACAGGAAGCTGAGAAAACGGCGCGTGACTTACTTGCTACGGTCGGCTTGTCCGATAAGGCGGATGCCATGCCTAAGTCCTTGTCTGGTGGGCAAAAGCAGCGGGTGGCCATCGCTCGAGCGCTAGCCATGCATCCGAAAATCATGTTGTTTGATGAACCAACTTCAGCACTGGATCCCGAAATGGTCGGGGATGTGTTGGATGTTATGAAGAAATTAGCCGCAGATGGTATGACGATGATTGTGGTCACGCACGAAATGGGCTTTGCCAAGGAAGTGGCCGACCGGGTCGTCTTTATGGCGGATGGGTTGATTCAAGAAACGGGGAAGCCTGAGGATGTATTCGAACACCCACAAAGTCCCCGGTTACAAGATTTCTTACAAAAAGTGATCAACGTTTAAGTATCGGCTGGTCATAATAAAATAACCCGTCAAATAGGCGCGCTAAGAATTGGTTTAATTCTTGGCGCGCCTATTCTGTAGTAACGTGCTTGCATAGCAGATGAAGCGGTGTTGCTCTGAGGACGATTAACTAGTGAATACCGTGATATGGGCAACTTGATCGGCACGTCAACTTTGATAGGGTGTTAAGCTGGCAAACTAGTTATGCCAACTTAACTAAAAACAACGGTCATCCCGAAACAGGGGTGGCCGTTGTTTTATGGCTAGTTCTATTTAGTGTTGGGGCACCTTATTACGGGGTGTCAATGTATAATTACTTTCACCAAAGCTAACATTGAGTCCCTTTTTCGCAATTGGTGTCCGCGCGCGGTTGGTCGGCTTTTGCCAGTGATCCAGGATCGCCGCAATGCAAATACACAGTGGTTCTGTGGATTGATCAGTAATTGCTAATTCAAATGCTTCACCGTTAGTGGTGACAACTGGTCGCATCGTCATGATTAATTCAGTACCATGATAAACGCGGTAGTTTTCGGCACTCAAGCTTCCCATGATAATCCAGCGAAGCTTGCGAACATAGAGCATTTCATGCCAGAAGCCCAGCGTTTTACTAATAGAACCGACGTTTTGACGGTTATAGTATAAATCGAATTTTGGCAACAATCCGAGGGTTGTTTGTCGAATTTCGGCAAGTAGCTCACCTTGGATCGCGTATAAACTGAGCGCGTCTTGGCGCCGCCCCCACCGACCAACTAAGAGATAGTGAGATTGGTTGTGCGCATCGCGAACAATCCGGGCACCTTGGGCGAAGCTATTGCGGCTGAAATATAATTTACGCATCTTCAACCTCCGTTTTCCGGAAACTATTGTTTGGCAAGCACTTCTAAGATTGCTTTGCCGACACCATCGTTGACATTTGTATCAGTGATATAGCGGGCCAACTGTTTGACTTCGGGACTGGCATTACCCATAGCGTAACTTACGCCAGCTAATTCGAGCATGGAGACGTCATTATTATTATCACCAATCGCCATGACATCGCTCATTGGGGTATTCAGCATATTCGCATAGCGCTCGACTGCAATCCCTTTTTGCGCATTAATATTATTGATTTCGATATTTGATGCGGATGAAGATGTGATTTTGAGGGACGAATGTTTTGCCAGAATTTCATCACTAAGGGGTTTTAGCTTAGCGGGCCCTTCTTCGCTGAAAGCGATAATCTTCATGACATGCTTAGTCGGATCATCCAATAACTCATTATAGTTGTCCACGTAATTGATGTCCATAAGTTCTAAGCGGGCTGACGCGAGCGATACCGCAATTTTGAACGTTGTATCTGGATTCAGGTTAGTTAGGAGATGTGCAATTTGTTCGATTCGCTTGGCTTTACTGTTAGAGTAAATACCATCGTTGCCTACGACTTCAAAATAGTAACCTTGTGAGGTTAGCGTGTGAAAAACGGTGCGGGCCACGCTATTGGTTATGGGCACCATGTCGAGCATTTTGCCAGAAGCGTCGTATACTTCGGCACCGTTTAACGTAATCAAGGGTGCCGTGATGCCTTGAGCGGCCAGTAGTGGCTGAGCTTCAGAAAATCGGCGGCCGGTGGAGACGATAAAGTGCACGCCTTGCTGTTGTGCTTGACGGATGGCATTAGCGTTAAAATCGGAAACGACCATTTCATTGTTGAGTAATGTTCCGTCCATATCAGAGGCGATAATCGAAATCATGTTGTCACATCCTTAGTTGTTTTAATAATTACATTCTAACATGTTTACGTCTGAATACAGAATTATTATCATTAGTGGTTTTGGTTATGATACAATAAAACGAGAGGTGTTAAGGATGAAAGCGTTTATTCACACGGACTGGTGGGACGTCTTAAAACCAGAGTTTGAGAAGCCGTATTACCACCAATTACACGAATTTTTGAAAAATGAATACCGAACGAAAAATATTCACCCAGATATGTATAATATTTTTCAGGCCTTTGAATGGACGCCATTTGCTGACACGAAGGTCGTTATTTTAGGTCAGGATCCGTATCATGGTCCTGGTCAGGCACACGGACTGAGTTTTTCAGTGTTACCGGGCGTGGCAGTGCCCCCATCACTAGTCAATATCTATAAAGAATTGCAAGATGATGTTGGGTGTACGCCCGTCAACCACGGTTACTTGGAAAGTTGGGCCAAGCAGGGAGTCTTGTTATTGAACTCCGTGCTGACTGTTCAAAATGGTGTGGCCTTTTCACACGCTGGTAAGGGCTGGGAACGACTTACGGACGTTGCCATTCAGCGTTTATCGGAACGATCGACGCCGGTTGTCTTTATCTTGTGGGGTAAGGCGGCTCGGTCCAAGATTAAGCTGATTGATACCCAGACGAATGTCGTGCTACAAGCACCTCATCCGAGTCCGCTTTCAGCTTATCGCGGATTCTTTGGGTCCAAACCATTTTCAAAAACGAACATTGCGTTAACATCCTTCGGCGAACAGCCAATCAATTGGCAGTTACCAGAGCACGTCAATCTTGAGCATTAATTAATTTATTGGAGGGTTATCACATGGATTTATTTGAGTCATTAGCACAAAAAATTACTGGTAAAGATCAAACAATTGTTTTCCCTGAAGGAACTGAACCCCGAATTGTCGGTGCGGCAGCGCGATTAGCTGCAGACGGCTTGGTTAAGCCGATTGTTTTAGGTGCAACGGACAAAGTTCAGGCTGTGGCTAACGATTTGAATGCGGATTTAACAGGCGTTCAAGTCCTTGATCCTGCGACATACCCGGCTGAAGATAAGCAAGCAATGCTTGATGCCCTCGTTGAACGGCGGAAAGGTAAGAATACGCCAGAACAAGCGGCTAAAATGCTGGAAGATGAAAACTACTTTGGCACGATGCTCGTTTATATGGGCAAAGCGGATGGGATGGTTTCAGGTGCAATCCATCCAACTGGTGATACGGTACGGCCAGCGTTACAAATTATTAAGACCAAGCCCGGTTCACACCGAATCTCGGGTGCATTTATCATGCAAAAGGGTGAGGAACGCTACGTCTTTGCTGACTGTGCCATCAATATTGATCCCGATGCCGATACGTTAGCGGAAATTGCCACTCAGAGTGCGGCTACTGCTAAGGTCTTCGATATTGACCCGAAAGTTGCGATGCTCAGCTTCTCAACTAAGGGTTCGGCTAAGGGTGAAATGGTCACTAAAGTGCAAGAAGCAACGGCCAAGGCGCAAGCTGCTGAACCGGAATTGGCTATCGATGGTGAACTTCAATTTGACGCGGCCTTCGTTGAAAAAGTTGGTTTGCAAAAGGCTCCTGGTTCCAAAGTAGCTGGTCATGCCAATGTCTTTGTATTTCCAGAGCTTCAGTCTGGTAATATTGGCTATAAGATTGCGCAACGATTTGGTCATTTTGAAGCGGTGGGTCCTGTCTTGCAAGGCCTGAACAAGCCGGTCTCCGACTTGTCACGTGGATGCAGTGAAGAAGACGTTTATAAGGTTGCGATTATTACAGCAGCCCAAGGATTAGCTTAAACGGTCACTTAGTTTGTTAAACGAGGGAAACTTCAGAGCTTGTACTTTGAAGTTTCCTTCGTTTTTTCTATAATAAGAACAGTTAATTTGGATGAGGAGTTGGAAGAATATGGAATCAATCATGGTAACGTCGCCGGAAGCAACCATGGCAATCGGGGCCAAACTTGGCCAATTAGTGCAACCTGGTGATTTAATCTTACTAGATGGTGATTTAGGTGCTGGTAAGACAACTTTTACAAAGGGGTTAGCAAAAAGCCTGGGCATTCCTAATAACGTTAAGAGTCCGACTTTTACGCTCATCCGGGAATATCGTCAGGGGCGACTACCGCTCTATCATATGGATGTTTACCGCTTGGAAGATGGCGGTGCGGAAGATTTAGGCTTAGATGAATACTTTGATGGTGATGGCGTTAGTGTTGTGGAATGGTCACAGTTTATTGCCGACCTCTTACCGACGACTTACTTGCGAATTGCAATTAGCCGGGACACTGATGCCGATGACCAGCGGGTAATAACCTTCAAGCCCATTGGTGAACACTATCAACGACTGGTTGATCAATTGAAGGAGTGACAACCATGGCAGAAGAAGTTGTTGATGTACGGCCTGCTGAAGTCGCGGATGCAGCACAATTATTAGCGCTACTCGCTCAGCTCGGACGTGAAAGTAATACTTTCACTGTTGATGAGGGCATTGAGGATTTGAGCGAAACAGATGAACAGGCGCAAATTGAGCGTATCAATGGCACAACGACCAACATTATTTTCGTTGCGACATTAGACTCACGGTTGATTGGTGTGAGCACCGTGCAAGCTAGTACGGATTTTAGTGCGGCGCAAGGTGAAGTTGGCGTAGCGGTACTTAAAGAATTTTGGGGCATGGGTCTGGGGACTGCTTTGATTGAGGAAGTCTTAGATTGGGCGCGTAACTATAGCTCATTGGAACGCCTCGTGTTGACGGTCCAGTTACGAAATGTGCGTGCCGTTAAGCTGTACCAGCATCTTGGGTTCGAAAATTGTACGGCAACGAGCTATGATGTCGTTGACCCAACCGGCAAACGGGTTCCAGCTATTGATATGGGAATCTGGGTTTGAAATCCGGGATTCGCTGAACTGACGGCAAACAGGTTCTGATAGTAGATGGGCCGGAATTTAAGCGTTGACGAACCAGGCCTAACCGGCGACGGCTTGTGAATGATTGGCTCATCTCCCAGTCGGTTGGGGGAATTGATAAGCTGTCTACGAGTATTGATAATCGGTAGTGATGCGTAAACAAAAAAGTCCAGCATCTTATTGCTGGACTTGCATAAATTTAATTTTAACCCTGAACGCGAACGAAAGGTTTGAGTTGCTCGGTTCCAAAAGCTTGCGCTTCGGTGAGTAAAATGTTGGCGCAAGCTAGGCTGTCATCTAGTGCATTATGATGATGCTGCAGGTCGATATCCAATGCTTGACAGACTGTATCCAGCTTGTGATTAGGCAATTCTGGATAGAACCGTTGACTGGTCTTGACGGTGTCCATGGATAGGTACTCCGGCGCGCTGATGCCGTAGTGGGCAAGCGTATTGCGTAACACACCAATATCAAAAGGCGCGTTGTGCGCAATTACGAGGCGGTCGCGTTGGAAAAATGGTTCAATGTGTTGCCAAACGTCTGGAAACTTGGGTGCGTCTGCGACATCTGCTTCATGAATCCCATGAATTTGGACGTTCCGCCAGAAAAAATCGCTCTCTGGTTTGATGAGTGTGTAAAATTCATCGCTGATTTGGTTATTACGGACAACCGTTAGCGCCAGTGAACAAGCACTGTCGCGTTTCGCGTTCGCCGTTTCAAAGTCCATTGCGACAAAGTTCAAAGTTGCCACCACCGTTTCTAAAGAATAGGATTATCGTACAAAGAATCTCGTTAATTTTCAAGTTAATGGTTCGGAAGGATAATATCGAGTTCCACTGGACAGTGATCGGAACCAAAAATTTCATTATGAATGCGGGCGTTTAGGAGCTGACTGTCTAATTGCTGTGACGTAATAAAGTAGTCAATTCGCCAACCAGAATTGTTGTCACGTGCATGCCCACGATAACTCCACCATGAGTAAATGTCGGTTTGGTCAGGATAGAAATGCCGGAATGTGTCGGTATAGCCCGCTGCAAGGAGGCGGTCAAACTTGGTCCGTTCTTCGTCAGTGAAGCCGGCACTATGGTGATTGCTACGCCAGTTCTTCAAGTCGATGTTTTCGTGGGCCACGTTAAGATCACCACAAAAGATCAACGGCTTGTTGGCACTCAAACTGTTAATATATGTGAGAAAAGCATCTTCCCACTGTTGCCGATAGTCGAGACGTTTTAATTCACCGCCTGAATTAGGAGTGTAACACGTCAAGACGTAGTAGTCCGCATATTCAAGGGTGATGACGCGACCTTCGTCATCGAATTCTGGTACACCGATACCATAAGTTACATTGAGCGGCTCGTGTTTGGTAAAAATCGCCGTACCCGAATAACCCTTGCGCTCGGCATAGTTCCAGTATTGATAATAACCTGGGAAGTCCAGTTCAATTTGGCCCGCCTGTAATTTCGTTTCTTGTACACAGAAAAAGTCGGCATCGAGCTCATTAAAAGTCGTGACAAAGCCGTGTTTGACAGCAGCACGCAGTCCATTAACGTTCCAAGAGATAAGTTTCACGTGAGTTTCAGACCTTTCAAGTAATTTACTCATATTGTAACACGGCAGCCACTGGTTATTTTAATGACAATTGAATCAGTGCGCCGTGATTAAAGCCAGACACGGCGGATAGATGTGCGATAGGGTGACAAAGCATGCTGGTGTCTTTGGTTGGCCTAGTTTCAGCGCGTCCGAGCGGGTATCTTTGGCTTTCAGTGATGGCACGTTTTTCCAGCTAACAATCACTGGCATGAATTGGACGCTGAATGATTTAAATCAGTGTGCCACGGAGCAATCAGTAGTAGCTAAAAGAAGATTGATGATAAAATTGGAGGAATATCGATGTTAAAAATTGGGGTCATTGGTTTAGGTAACATTGCTCAAAAGGCGTATTTACCCGTCATGGCGGCGATGCAAGACCAGTATGAATTTCATCTAACGACGCGTAATCCGGAAAAGCGAGCACAACTAGCGACGATGTATGGGTTTCAACACACCCATGCGACCCTTGAGGAATTAATGGCAGTTAAACCGGCGGCCGTATTTGTGCATACTCCCACGGACACGCATGCAGCAATCATCAAGCAGTTGTTATTAGCTGGGATTCACGTTTATGTCGATAAGCCAGTCGCGACTGATCTTCAGGTGGTCCAAAGTTTGTATGATTTGGCTGCGGCGCGGCACCTGTTATTGACTTGTGGGTTTAATCGGCGTTTTGCTCCTTTTAATCAGCAATTGAAGGCATTGCCTGACAAACGGATGTTAGTGGCTGAAAAAGTTCGCGAAGTGGGTAGTCAAGATCCTGAAACGGCGGTTTTCGACCTGATGATCCACATGGTCGATACGGGGCTATTCTTGTTAGATGAACCACTTGAACACACTAGTGGTCGGTTGACGACGACGGCAACTGGCGCGTTGGCGCAAGGCTATTTGACGGTGCAGACGGCTCATGAGCAATTAGAAGTTATCACGAATATGTACGGTGGGGTCAATCTGGAACAAGTGACAGTCCAAACGACGGGGCAACGTGCGTCTGTGACTGATTTAAGTACTAAAACCGTGATGACGACGGCAACAACTACCACGACGGCTTTTCCGGATTGGACACCGACATTGGAAAAGCGAGGATTTGCACCGCTGATCCGTGCTTTTCTGACGGCGGTAACAACGCACGGGCCTAATCCAGTCGACCCAACTGGCGCAATTACCAGTCACGCGGTGTGCCGTCATTTATTAAGTGATTAAAAAGTGCTAAAATTAACTGATAGGCTTACAAATTTCAACCTGATTATATCGTTTCAATAGCGTTTCAATGCTGCGGTGCTTGATACGTCGGCCTAAATTAAAAACGCTATGCGGTTAAAGTGATTATTAACGTAAGTGAATTAAATCGAAACACGAAAGGAACTTTTCACCATGACCAAAGATGTCTTGGCCACTTTTCCAGCCATCGAAATTAAAAAAAATGAATCACTAAGTCATTATACGAATACTAAAACAGGCGGTCCCGCCGATTACGTTGCGTTTCCAAAGTCAATCAGCGAGACGAAAGCTCTGATTACGTTTGCCAATGAGCAAAATTTACCACTAACCGTGATTGGTAATGCCAGTAATTTGATTGTCAAAGATGGTGGTATCCGTGGATTAACGATCATTCTCACCCGCATGAAGCAAATTCATGCGAGTGGCACCAAAGTTGTTGCTGAAGCTGGTGCCGCAATTATTGCGACGACTAAGGTTGCTTGTGGCGCTAGCTTGACTGGTCTCGAATTCGCAGCTGGGATTCCCGGTAGTGTCGGGGGTGCGATTTTCATGAATGCTGGTGCGTACGGCGGCGAAATGAGTGAAGTTGTTGAAACGGTGACGGTTTTGACGCCAGCGGGTCAGCTTAAAACCCTGGATCATGACGAATTAGATTTTGGCTATCGGCACAGTACGATCCAGGACTATGATGATATTGTCGTATCGGTGACGTTTGGTCTCAAGCCAGGTAATCAGACCAAGATTCAAGCGCGGATGGACGAATTGAATACGTTGCGAGCAGCCAAACAACCGTTGGAATGGCCATCATGCGGGAGTGTTTTTAAGCGACCAACTGGGTATTTTACTGGTAAACTGATTCATGATGCTGGCTTACAGGGCCATCGAATCGGTGGTGCTGAAGTTTCTAAGAAACACGCGGGTTTTATTATCAATGTCGATCACGCTACAGCGACCGATTATATGGATATGATTCACTACGTCCAGAAAGTTGTATTTGAACGGTTTGGCGTCCATCTTCAGACGGAAGTCCGAATCATTGGTGAAGACGTCGTTCAAGGTTAGTTATGTCAATTTAACAAAGGGGGCAACCACTAGATGCCGATTATCGAATTAGTGATTTTACTGGCATGTTTAGTGCTGCTGTCGAATGTATTGAGCCACTATCTAGTCGCAATCCCGGTCAGTTTAATTCAAGTCGGGCTGGGTCTAGGAGTGGCTTTATTATTAAATGTACAGGTAAAATTGCAAACGGATTGGTTTATGCTCGTCTTTATTGCGCCCATGCTGTACAACGATGGCAGAGAATTTCCAAAACAGGAATTATGGGAACTACGCGGGGCAATTTTTGCGAATGCAATCGTCCTCGTCTTTATTACCACCATTCTCGGTGGCTTTTTGATTCACGTATTGATCCCAACGATTCCGCTCGCTGTTGGAATCGCGTTGGCGGCCATTTTATCGCCAACTGATCCGATTGCCGTGCAGTCGATCTCGGAAGGGGTCAAGTTACCTAAAGAAATTTTGCACTTGGTCAGTGGCGAAAGCCTGATTAATGATGCGAGTGGGTTAATTGGGTTCAAATATGCGTTAGCAGCAGCGGTTACCGGTACGTTTGTACTCGGTGAAGCTGTTGGGGATTTCTTCTATATTAGTCTGGTCGGTTTGGCCGTTGGGCTGGCGCTGATCACGATCATTCAACTCATTCGGGATGTGTTACGACGAGAGGGTATCAACGATATCGTGTTCAACGTGGTGTTACAGATTCTCACGCCGTTTGCAATTTATTTCATTGCTGAAGAATGGTTCCACGCGTCCGGTGTTGTCGCCGTTGTTGCGGCCGGGGTATTATCGCACTTGCAAAATTCACATGAAAGTGAAGATGCGCCGGAATTACGATTAGTGACGGAACGGGTCTGGAACGTGGTTGTTTACTTATTGAATGGGATCGTCTTCCTGATTCTTGGTATTGAATTGCCGGCAGCAACGCAAGCAACCATTAAAGGCGCGCATACAAATACGTTTCATGCGGTCTTTGACGTTTTAATCGTCTGGGGGATTTTGTTACTGATTCGGGTTGCTTGGACATACGCTTACATGTTGTTCAACTGGTTACGACATCACAAGAAGGCCAAACCTAGTCTCAGAATTGCAGCATTGTCCGGTTTATCAGGTGTGCGGGGGGCCATTACGATGGCTGGGGTCTTCACGATTCCAACCGTGGTGGCCTCAGGCAAAGCCTTTCCGGAACGTGCGCTCGTACTGTTCATTGCGGCTGGAGTCATCATTGTAAGTTTAGTTGCTGCGGCGGCTATTTTGCCATTGATGGCGGCCAAATCACTCCCCTTTGTTACTCGGGGATCCAGTCCGGATGAAGACGACGCGGTCTTGGCAGAGGGAACGGATGACGGTGATGATAGCAGTGGGCAATTGCCACAGTTAACATACAAGCAAGCCCGCATTTATATCTTACAGTTAGCGATTCAAAATATTGAAGAACATCGGCGGCCAGCTAACCAACGTGCGGCCTATGATTTGATCCTGGACCAGCAGTTTCAGATTCGGCGTCTAGAAGTGGCGTCGCAGACTGCGGATGAGTTGGCGCCGATGCTGACAGATGAATTGGAACTTCGCTTAGTGGCACTGAATGGTGAACGGGCAGCAGTTAGAGAAATGATTGCCAATAAACAAACTAGTAAGTTAGCTGGACAGGTCTACTTGCGGCGTGTCGATCGGCGCGAACAACGTTTCTTACAGGCGACACATCGACAGGGGCTTCCGACACTGCGCTCATTACGGTTGTTGTTGACGCGTGCAATGCAAGGGATTCGACTATGGTTAGCACCTGGCGATAGCGAAGAATTACGAGTGGCGTTGTTGGATATTCAGCGTGAAGCTTCTAAAGCTGCTATTAAAGCGTTGTCGCAGTATCTCAAACAGGCCAACGTTGATGAGCAACAGTTTGATCGCCAGGCTCTGTATCACTTGATCGTTCATTACCGGAATCGCATCGAGAATGCGAAAAATGATCACACGTTATCACGTGATGATTATGAACAACAGCTGCATGGACTACGCATCAAGAGTCTTGGTGCCGAACGTGCGGGTGTACAGCATTTGTTAGAGAGTGGACAAATTAGTTTACGCACCGCGGCAAAGTTACGGCAGTTCATTAATTACTCGGAGAACTTATTGATGCTCAATGATATTGAGGCCGATGAAGATTAGTTAACTTTTTAGATTGTAAATCAGTAGTTCTAGGTTATAATGATGTTAGAGTAGTATTGACGGTGAATGGTTAGGTTTGCAAATTAATCATTACTTAAGCGGACGAATAAGGGCAGCCTTACAGGGGGAAACATCATTATGACAGAATCAGAAATTCATGAACGCTTCGTGGACACTTATATGCATATTTTAAAATATGTCGGGGACTTCGTTTCAGTGCCGACCCGGCCGTATAAGATAACGTTTGAGGCCTACACGGTTATGCGGATGATTGCAACAAGTGAGGAGCCGCTGACGTTGGTCAAGATTGCGAAAGAGCAGCGGGTTTCACGGAGTGCGATTGCACGTCAAATCAACGTGTTATTAGATTTGAAGTACATTGAACAGACCACGAATACGCATGATCGCCGAATCAAGTACTTATCGTTAACACCTGCTGGTCATAAAGTGGAACAGGAAATCACCACGGCTTCCGAGGAACGTTTTCATCAATGGGTCCAAGTCTATGGTGAAAAACGGGCAAGCGATACGTTGCGTTATATCAACGATGCGGAACAAAAGGCTACCGAACTGGGTTTCAGTGGCTTCAGTGGGTTGCATGATAAGCGGGGGCGGCATACCGAATATAGTGATCCTAAGACGAAGAATTAGCTAATATTTAGTTAATAATAAGAAACACCGTTTGAACCGATTATCAAATCAGTTCAAACGGTGTTTTTGATTACGCTAGGACTTATCCGGTGTTTGATAAGGAACCGTTGGCATCGTGAATCGCCAAGCCGCGTAGATGAGGAGTTGAAGTAACCACATCATCAAGACAAAAGCGAGCATCTTTAGCGACCACATTTCAACTAATTGTTTCACAATGTACTGTGGCGTAATTAGTAAGTAGATGGAGTGCAGTCGGAGGAATCGGCCAACGTAGACACCGACACTAGCAAATAGGAAGAGTGCGGCACAGATGATACCACGACTAGCAGGGAGTCGCTGGAAGTGTAAACGTTGGGTCAGTTGCTGGGCAATTCGGTCAACGCCCCAGGTACCAATGATTGTAGACACCATCATTGGCCCAACCAAGTAAGCGAAATCCCGCCACATCGGTAAGTCGAAGCGCAAGAGACCGTTGATGCCATACGGCTTCAATAGGCTGAGGTGGAATAAATCAGTCATTAAGTACGGTGCATTCGGATAGAAAAGCAACCAAATGACCGCAATCAGCCAAAATAATAGCGGGCTACGTCGGGGTGTCAGCCAAAAACTCAGCTCGATCGGGACATAAGCCAAAATTGAATTAAGTAATAGAAAATGGAACGCGCCGTGCAAGTCGACTGCTGCGAAGATGAAAAATCCCCAGAATGCGAGTCGCACAAACCACCGCTGTAACTTAGTCATTTAGTCACTTCCCTTCTGGTACTAATTCTAACAGAAATATTAATCAAGCAATATTAAATAACATCAAGCTTAATATTTATTCAAAATCTAGCTAAAAAGCGCAGGCTCTGCTGAAATCGCACCGCGAGAACCGGGTTGCCGTGCTATAATGTGAAAGTAAATGATTTTCATGAGGAGGAGACTAATGACTTTCAATTGGAGCGGTTTGTTGACCTTACAAAACTTTGTCCGACTCCTTGACATTCTTGCGGTATGGTTTGTCATTTATGAGCTGATTGTGTTGCTAAGGGGCACTAAAGCCGTACAACTGTTTCGCGGGATCGTTGTCATTGCGATTATTAAAGCTGTGAGTGTTTTGATTGGTCTGGACACGGTATCGTGGATTATGGACCAAATTATTAACTGGGCAGTCATTGCAATGGTTATTATATTCCAGCCCGAAATTCGGCGAGGATTGGAGCATTTAGGGCGTGGCTCCATGTTTGCGCGTGGTAAGCGTCAGAATGAAGATGAAGAGCGGATGATTGCCGAACTGGATAAGGCCATCCAATATATGGCTAAACGGCGGATTGGCGCTTTAATGTCGATTAAGATGGACACGGGTCTTGAGGATTATATCGAGACTGGGATCGCATTAGATGCTGATATCACCGGCGAATTATTAATTAATATCTTTATTCCAAATACGCCGTTACATGACGGTGCCGTTATTATTCAAGATAATCAAATCAAGGTTGCGGCGGCGTACTTGCCATTATCTGAAAGCAATCTGATTCCTAAAGAGTTAGGAACTCGGCACCGTGCCGCGGTCGGAATCAGTGAGGTAACGGATGCCCTCACCATCGTCATTTCGGAAGAAACCGGTGAAGTGTCGATTACTAAGGACAATGAGCTGATGCGGGGGATGACGCGTGAAAATTACTTACGGTATTTCCGCCAAGTCTTACTAACGCCTGAGGATTCAACCAAGCAAAACGCGCTTCAAAATTGGTTTGGACGAGTTTTCGGAGGAGGTCCCCGAAAATGAAAAAATTTATGAATAGCAATTGGTCAATGCGGCTACTAGCACTGCTGTGTGCGTTGGTGCTCTTCGCCTACGTTAATTCGTTAAAGACAACGCATAACGCCAGTATTTTGACGAATAGTTCATCGAAAACGACATTGACATCTAACCGTAAAGTGACCATTAGCGCGCCCTTAGAACTGAACGTGAATAGTACGAAATATTTTGTAACGGGCTATCCCGAAAATATTAAAGTTACGATCGAAGGGCCGTCTGCTTTAGTCACAACTACGGCTAACACGCAGAATTTTAAAGTTTATGCTAATTTATCTAAGTTGGCAGTTGGGCGGCACAGTGTCAAAGTCGAAGTCGATGGCTTGAATAAAGAATTGAGTTATGGACTTAGTCAAAAGTACATTCATGTTAATATTCAGCCACGACGAACGGCTACTTATAAGGTCAGCGCAGACTTCAATAAAGCCAACGTAGCAGATGGTTATGAAGTTGGATCGGCACGGCTCGGAACATCATCTGTCAAAGTTACGGGCGCCGTCAGCGAAGTTAGCAAAGTCGCGAAAGTCGTTGCGGTCGTTAATACCAACAAGAATTTAGAGAAATCCGTGAACCAGCAGGCTATCATTGAAGCATTAGATGCCAACGGTCAAAATTTGAACGTTGTCTTGACGCCTTCGACCACGTCGGTGTATATTCCCATTACGCAGGCGACAACGACGAAAGATGTGCCAATCGATTTGAAAGCCAGTGGCAAGACCGCGGCGGACACCAGTTATTCATTCTCATCTGACACGAAGTCAGTGACGGTTACTGGCACGAAGGCGGCATTGGCGAAGTTGAAATCTTTGCCAGTCAATGTTGATGTGACGAATGTTGATTCAACCACGACTAAGACGGTCGATGTTTCGACTAGCGATGAGGATGGGATCTCGTCAGTTAGCCCGACGTCGGTCAAAGTAAAAATTACAGTTAAAAATGATTAATCATGACACTTTTGAAATGAGGTAAATTATAATGAAATATTTTGGTACTGATGGTGTTCGGGGAATTGCAAATTCAGGCTTAACACCTGAAATGGCTTTTCGTTTAGGTCGTGCTGGTGGCTACGTATTGACGGAACATGCGGAAAACAAGAGTACGCAACCACGCGTTTTAGTTGCACGCGATACCCGGATTTCGGGCCAAATGCTGGAAGAAGCCTTGATTGCCGGCTTGCTTTCAGCCGGAATTGAAGTTTTACGTCTCGGTGTAATTACGACGCCAGGAGTGGCCTACTTAGTACGGATCCAAGATGCTGACGCGGGTGTCATGATCTCGGCTTCTCACAATCCAGTTGAAGATAACGGGATCAAGTTCTTCGGTGGCGACGGCTTCAAGTTGTCTGATGCCAAGGAAGAAGAAATCGAAGAATTACTGGATCAACCGAAAGACACTTTACCACGGCCAGCAGCAGAAGGTCTGGGGACAGTTGCTGATTTTCCAGAGGGTAATCTTAAATATTCACAATTCTTGGAACAAACGATTCCAGATGACTTAAGTGGCATTCATTTGGCTGTCGATGGTGCCAATGGTTCTACCAGTAACTTAGTTTCCCGGATCTTTGCGGATTTGAACGTGGAATTTGATACGATGGCTACGGCACCAGATGGCTTGAACATCAACAAAGGGGTCGGTTCAACACATCCCGAAGCATTATCTAAATTCGTCGTTGAAAAAGGCGCTCAAGTTGGTTTAGCCTTTGATGGGGACGGTGATCGTTGTATCGCAGTCGATGAACTTGGAAACATTATTGACGGTGACAAGATTATGTACATCTGTGGAAAATTCCTCAGTGAACGAGGCAAGTTGAAGCAGGATACAGTCGTCACAACGGTCATGAGTAACCTGGGCTTATACAAGGCCTTAGAAGCAGCTGGTTTGCACAGCAAGCAGACCCAAGTTGGTGACCGCTACGTTGTCGAAGAGATGTTGAAGGACGGCTATAACCTTGGTGGTGAACAATCTGGTCACGTGGTCTTCTTAGACTTTAATACGACGGGTGATGGCATGTTGACTGGAATTCAGTTATTGCACGTCATGAAGGAAACGGGTAAGAAGCTTTCTGAATTAGCCGCCGAAGTGACGACTTACCCACAAAAGTTAGTGAATGTTAAGGTTCAAGACAAGAAAGCCGCTTTGAACAATGATAAGATCAAGGCAGTTATCAAGGACGTTGAAGATGAAATGGCCGGTGATGGTCGCGTCTTGGTACGGCCTTCTGGAACCCAAGATTTATTGCGGGTCATGGCAGAAGCGAAGACCGACGAACTGGTTAGCGCTTATGTAGATCGGATCGTCGATGTGGTCAAAGCTGAAGTTGGCATTGAATAATTAAGTGATCAGACCGATCATCAAAAAAGTCGTTACTCTTAGAGTTGCGACTTTTTTGTTGCCATGAAACGCACGGTCATTGCTAAATGCGGTTGGCGCGGTGGCAACGCGGTTAACTGGCGACTGTCAGGAGACCCAGTGCCTCCCAAACCAATTTGACCGCAAAAAAGTTACAAAAAATTCGAAAATTCGTGATGCCCTTGATTTATAAGCGTTTGAGATTGGTATACACGCTAACTAACACGTATACCAATATAATATATTGTTGACTTTTATTACATGTAACGGTAAAGTTAACTTGTTTCTAGGAAATATACCAATCGGAGGTTAGACTAGACCAATTGTTAATTGGTTAAAGCGGAATAGCGCCAGGACTTTAGAATCTAAAGTTGACGAGGATGACGTTTATCGATAATCGACGGGTGACGTCAGGGACTGCACTCTACAGGTCAATTACAAAAACCGACTGTGAGGTTGGTGACAGATATATTGACCACGCAGCTAGAAACAATTCAAACAGTAAAGGAAGATTAATTTATGTGTGGAATTGTTGGTGTAACGGGTAAAGATAGTGCAGTATCAATCTTACTGAACGGATTGGAAAAGTTGGAATACCGGGGCTATGATTCAGCTGGTATCTATGTCAATGATCAAGATGGTCATGACTATTTAGTTAAGGAAAAGGGTCGGATCGATGACTTACGTAAAGAAGTAGGCGAAGCTGTTCATGGTTCGACCGGGATTGGGCATACTCGCTGGGCGACTCACGGTGAACCGAGTGTTGCCAATGCGCATCCTCAAGTTTCTGCGGATGGCCGCTTCTACTTAGTTCACAATGGCGTGATCGAAAACTTTGAAGACTTAAAACAGACTTATTTAAGTGACGTGACTTTTAAGTCTCAAACAGATACAGAAGTCATTGTTCAATTAGTCGATCGGTTTGTCACCAAGGAAGGCTTGAGTACGTTGGCCGCTTTCCGTAAGACGTTAGGGCTACTCGGCCATTCTTCATATGGGTTCTTACTGATGGATAAGGAAGATCCTGACACCTTATACGTCGCAAAGAATAAGAGTCCATTATTAATTGGGGTCGGCGAAGGCTTCAACGTGGTCTGCTCAGATAGTTTAGCGATGTTAGACCAAACGAAAGATTTCTTGGAATTACATGATGGCGAAATCGTGGTCGTTAAACCTGATGAAATTAAAATCACGAACCAGGCCGGCGAACCAGTTGAACGGAAACCATTCCATGTCGACATTGACGCAGCTCAAGCTGACAAGGGAACTTATCCATTCTACATGTTAAAAGAAATCGATGAACAACCGAATGTGATGCGGAAGCTATCCCAAGTTTATCTTAATGATGCGGGTGATCCAATCATCAATGATGACTTGTTAACAGCTCTTAAAGCAGCCGATCGACTATACATTGTGGCTGCTGGGACTAGTTATCATGCTGGTCTGGTTGGTGCAAAGTTATTTGAATCGTTGGCTAACGTGCCAACTGAAGTGCACGTTTCTTCAGAATTTGCATACAACCAACCATTATTATCAGCACATCCATTCTTCATCTTCTTGACCCAGTCTGGTGAAACTGCTGATAGTCGTGAAGTGTTATTGAATGTGAACGATCAACATTTCCCAAGCTTGACCATCACGAACGTGCCAAACTCAACGCTATCGCGCGAAGCAACGTACACGTTGTTATTGCATGCCGGACCAGAAATTGCGGTTGCTTCAACCAAAGCCTATACCGCACAGATTGCCTTACAAGCCATCTTGGCTAAGGCGTTAGGTGTGGCCGTTGACCAACCAGCTGCAACAGCTTTCGACGTAAAACAGCAGTTGGCGTTAGTCGCTAATGGGATGCAAAGCTTAGTTGATGAAAAGGCTACTTTTGAAAAGATTGCTAAGAGTGCCTTATTGAATACGCCAAACGCCTTTTATATTGGTCGGGGACTGGATTACGCCGTCTCATTAGAAACGGCCTTGAAACTCAAGGAAATCTCTTACGTTCAAGCTGAAGGTTTCGCATCTGGTGAATTAAAGCACGGTACGATTGCTTTGATTGAAAAGGATACCCCAGTGATTGGGATTATTACGCAAAAGAATACCGCTGGGTTGACCCGCTCCAACTTACAAGAAGTTGCTGCACGGGGAGCTAAGACAGTTACTATCGTCACCGATAGTTTAGCTAAAGATGGTGACACGGTTATCTTGCCAACGGTTGATGAACGATTAACGGCTTTGCTTAGTGTTGTTCCTGGTCAGTTATTGGCCTACTATACGAGCTTAAACAAGGGCTTAGATGTGGACAAACCACGGAACCTTGCCAAGAGTGTGACCGTTGAATAATTTAAAGTAAGTGTGTGGGCACCAAGAAACGTCACCGTTCGATTACGGTGGCGTTTTTTGATTGCCCACAAAGCTTTTGCATAATTTTTAACTACTAATATTCATAAGACTATTGTGAAAGTTGATGATCTTTTGGTATGATAAAGTAAGCGGTTGCGATAACACAACTAAATAATTAGACTATTGGGGATGAATGGTCATGCTGAAATATAAATATTTTGCACAGCCAATTAATAACCTTGGAACCAACCGAACAATCTTGTATGAGTTATTATTACGACAGTGGGATGAGAGGCAACAAACTTGGCGAATACCAGCGACCTTTGAAATAGCGCCAACAGAATTGATTCAATTGCTGGATTGCGCTATTCAGGAATTAAATAACCATCATGTTTCCATCAATTTAACGGCGCGTCAGTTTGCTAATCCTGACTTTCAAGCTGCAATTAGTCACTATGTGCAGACGCATTTGTTACCACGAGAACTAACTGTTGAGCTAGTTGCGACACCTGAGCTAAGTGAGTTACAGCAATTAAGTGTTGGGTACCGGGCAGCTGGTATATTACTTGCTTTTGATGATGTTGGTTCTGATAACCTATTCCAACAGATCAAAATGATGTTGCCATATGTGAATACGGTTAAATTCGCGTTACAAAATATGCGACCGCTGGGGACCCCAACTACGGATGCAATTGTTTCGACGCTCAAATTTTGGTTTGATAAGGCGGAGGAACAGCAAATGCTATTTACCTTTGAAGGCATTGAATCAGCGGCTGATGTTCAACTGGCTAATCATCTAGGCATTACGCGAGGGCAAGGATATTATTTTGCCAAACCGCAACTACCCGCGACATTTATGGCATGACAATAGTGGTATGCTACAATAGTATTCGTAGCAATGTAACTGAGTGTCATGTTGATGTTTAATCGGCTGAATCACATGACGAGACGAGGCCGATTTTGTTAGTAAATGATAAAAGATGGGGTGGCTACTTGTGGCAATCAATTTAATTGCAACTGACTTGAATGGAACATTATTGCATCAAGATCAGCGTTTTGACAAAGAACGGTTTAAACGGGTTTTGGCGCAGTTACGGGCGATAAACGTTTCCCTAGTACTTTCGTCCGGTAACCAATATGCCCATCTTAGACAGTTATTTAAAGATGTTATGGCGGATAATCTTATCGTTGTTGCTGAAAATGGGGCGTCGATTTATGCCCAAGACCGCTTGATCTTTGATGGTAGTCTTTCAGCAGACCAGCAACGAAAGTTTGTGACTGTTGATCGTCACCAGCCACTATTCAAAGACGCATACGTAATCTTAGTTGGTAGCCATGGGTCGTATACTGAGTTAGGAGCACCTGATAAGTTAGTAGCGATGGCCCGTCAGTTTTATGATCATTTACACTTGGTTGCGGATCTGGCCACTGTTGATGATACCGTTAAAAAAATCAGTATCTCAACGTCACCGGACCAGGCTGCTGATCTGGTGGCACGAGCTAATGATTATTTTGATGGCGAGTTACGTGCGCATGATAGTGGGTATGGCGTCGTAGATTTGGTTGATCAGCGGGTCGGAAAATTACCAGCAATTCAATTCTTGGCGACTAAACTTGGGTTAACTGCAGCTAATGTGATGGCCTTCGGTGATGGGGCGAATGATGTCCCATTATTGCGATATGCAGCGCACAGTTATGCGATGTGCAACGCACCGGCGGACATTCAAGCCGCAGCAAAACACGTGACGGCCCTGGATAATGAACATGATGGGGTATTAGCAACCATTGAACAAGAGTTGTTAAATAATTAAAAGCCTATAACTAGTCAGTAAAAAGCTGAGCTATCGAATGAACATCGTTATTCGATAGCTCAGCTTTTTGGGTCCTATTAAAGTGATTGATTAGGGTAGAAGAATTGATGAATGCCATAAGTGTTGAGCGAAACTAAACGCTGCTTTAGTTCAGCCAAAGTTAGTCCTAAATCACCATTAAAATAGAGCCGGAAAAAGGTTAAATTGTTGTGGATCAAAAAGCTTGAACAGACCTTAGCATCGATTGCAGATAAATGATAGTTTGTTTGAATCGTCGTTGTAAGCCCTGCTACCACGGCAGCGTGGATTTTCCGAGACAAAAAACTGTAATCATCATTCAACAAAATGACTCGGTGAAAAGCTTCAGATTGGCGAAAATAGGTCACTAAGCGATCAAAGATTAAGCCGGGTTGGCTAATGTTTTTCTTGAAATCTTGCGGGTCAATGAGTGCTAGAATCTTATCAGCACCTTCTTGAACGAACGTTTCCGCTAAATCGTCAATGGAATCGAAATGTAAATAGAAAGTTTTGCGGTTGATATTAGCGACACTTGTGAGCTCCTTAACAGTAATATCACGATAGCGCGGATACTTTAAAGCAAGCGTCCGAAAAGCCTTTTTCAGCGCAGTCTGGGTGCGCTGAACACGTAAGTCAGTAGCTGGCATAATCTGATCCTCCTTATTAATTACATTTGATGGGGTGGTCATTATTAAACCGCCGCTAAATGTACTAGTCGTTAAGCCACATGTGGGTATTATTATCATAATAGCACTTATTTTGATAGTTAACTCGTCCTGAGTCATGACAGATTAACTCGCGCAACGTGCATAATAGCATATGCGCCTAGTAGGTAAATGGTAATGAGGCCATGTCCGTCGACTAAAATGGGTTAGGAGATTTTCGTTCAGTCAATGGTATGGTGTAACGCATTATTAGTGAGTCAAAAAAAGCTCCCAGTAGTTTGCATTCTGGGAGGTCAATTTGAATCATTCTTGAGTGGTTAGACGTCGTAAATATTAGAAAAACGATAGGCCGTTTGGTAGGTTACAGGAATATTAGGTTCGATAATGATACTGCCAAATTCCTTGTGGTGAATAGCATCCGGTAATTTTTGTGCTTGCAGGGAAAGACCAAGTTGAGAACGCATCGGTTTACCGCCATTGAGTCGATAACGATCATCACGGTAATTAGTTGCACTGGAAACCACGACTGCCGGAGCGTTCGTTCGCATCGTGACTTTGCGTCCACTGATGCGATCTAGTAATTCTACTTGTGGATATGGGGTGTCGTTTAAGACGAAGCCGTGATGGAGCCCGCCCTTGATGTTAGCAATCTGGGGCCCAACCTCGACTGGGTCACGAAAATCAAATGGGGTGTCGGTGACCCATGGCAACTTACCAGTTGGAATACCGTGTTTGTTTAACGCGGCGTACTCGTCTGCATTGATTTTAAGAACATGGTGGTCAATGAGGCGTTCCGCATCCCCACTTAGATTGAAGTAGGTATGGTTGCTGGGGTTGAATAAGGTTGTTTTATCACTTTTACCAGTGTAGCTAATAGTAAATTTACCGTCGTTATCTAATACGAAATTAGCCGTGATCGTCATTGTCCCGGGATAGCCGTTCTCACCGTCCAAGGTAATATATTGCATGACGAGTCCAACTTGATCACTAGTGTGCAGTTTACGTTCTAAAAACCATGGTTCAAATGAAATTTGAGGCATATTACCACCGTTTAGATGATTTTCGCCCGCATTTTGAGTTAAGTCATACTGCCGCCACCGGGCATTTTTGATGATCCCCGCAACCCGAGCGATGGTTGCACCGAAAAAAGATTGATAGGTGATGTAGTCGGCGCCGTCGTCAAATCCCAAGACAATATTTGCAAAATTACCATCTTTATCATGGGTTTTGATCGCGGTGACTGTGGCGCCCCAGTCCATAATAGTGACGCTCATATGATGATTGTTCACTAATGTATAATAATTAATCCCGTTCCCCTGATGCTCGATTATTTTCATAATGCCCTCACTCCCATAGCTGCCTGACATGTTACCGCCTACTTTTAGTATATTTCATTCTTAAAGGGAATGCGAATAATAACCCAGCAAGTGTTAATGCGAGAGTGACAGGGTTAGTTGCTAGTGAGGTCAATTTAAATAACCAGTGTAAATAATTATAATTGATTGTTGATAATAATTAAAATTATCTAGGTTGAGAAGTTTATTTTAAATCTTGGTAATTGTGAATGGTACCAATCTATTAAATAAGGTGAATTAATTAACTTTGTGCAAGTAAAGACGGCAATTTAGTGGCGAACATGGCTGGCTGAGGGTGTTAGAAAAAGATTAATGAGTAAATAGAAATAATTTATCTATTTATTTTGACTAACTGTTGACAACGCTTACAATATCGCTTATTCTTAGTTTGTAAGGTATTTAATTACCTTCTAATCAATTCTCTTTCTCTCTTATGCCGACCACTATCTGCTTGGATAGTGGTTTTTTTGAGTGAAATTAGTGAATTGATGGCGGACCAGATGAAGATAAGGCTCTCTTGTAATTTTTGAAGATTGATGTTTACTCAGAAAAAAGAGTGCTCGGCTGATGGTAGCATTTTGGGGCTGACTGAGTTAGTTTAGTGTTCGTCAAGTACAGGTGATTAGGCATACCAAGCCTGATCACCTGGCAATTACTGGTCAGTTTTGACACGACTGCCAACCCCGCTTATACTAAAATGTGAAGTGAGGGATTGCAGTTGAAAAACCATGAAGTATTAGACTTAATTCAAGAAATAACACGTAATGATGGGACCTCATACATGGAGATCGGAAACATGTTGATGAATGGCCGCGCTGAGTTAGCAGCTGAACGTGGTTTTATTAAGCAAGTGCGGATATTACAACTAAACATTCCGCATTCCACGCATGTTGCCAAGTATGAGCAATATATTAATGAAACATTTACGATTCCCGATGAAACGATGGATCATTGGGAAGAATGGACAAAAACACCTGACATGCAAGCTGAGGTCGATCTGATTTTGAAAGAAAATCATATTGGCTAAAAGCTGTTAGCCAAAGTCTAGCGCAGGAGTGTGAGTTTATCAAACGGCGGTTGTTTTTTAGTAGGCGTTGGCTCAAAAGTTGAACTTTCAGAATGTCAATTCTCTAAGCTCAGCTTTTTTGTTTGGATCATGTAATTGACTGATTGTGGTGATTTAATTGCGGGTGCGTGGTGGGGGAAAATAACTTACAAACGCTAGTATCAGTGTTATTATCAATAAGCATGTTTAAGGAGGCTCGTTATTAAATGAAGAATGGGGCATTGCTACAATTTATTCAAAGTCATTTCCAGACCCGTTTTCGTTTTCGTAACGCGTTTGAGACCCAATTAACTGTCCAGATTTTAAGCCGGTTAATTGGCGAACACCCGGAAAGTCTGTTATTAACTCGGCGAGATGTTGAAGCGTTAGCAGGCTGCTCATTGGACGCGCCGGCACTACAGCGAGAATATTTTCCGCAGCGTGCGATGACACTGTTAGAAACGGCGTTAGATGAGCTGGTTACGTTAAGCGTTATCACACACCAGGATCAGGGAAGGACCCGTTATCCCTTATTTCGGAGCGTACAGCTTGATCAAGTGTGTCAACGAATTGTGTTTAACTTGAACCTGGACGTGTTGCCACAATTAACGGACTGGTCACGGGAATTACAACAAGAACAGGAGCGATTTTAAGTGACAAAGAGTGTGAGTGAAACCTTACAGGACCATCGAACGCGGCGACAATTTACCACTGAACCAATTAGTGATGCGCAATTCGCGCAAATCATCACAACGGCACAACAAATGCCGACTAGCCAATATTTACAGGCATACAGTTTGATTGAGATCACTCAGCCTGCACTACGGCAACAATTGGCCACGATTACGATGATGCCAACGGTTGGTGAAAACGGCCGTTTATTAGTTGTGGTTGCGGACCAACACCGCAACGTCAAGCTAGCACCGGGCGCAACGACGCGTCGGGCACTGAGTGAATTTGACCGCTTTGCTGGTAGTATTGAAGATGCCACGCTGATTACAGCGGCGATGGTGATGGTCGCTGAAAGCATGGGTCTTGGTAGCGTTGTACTTGGATCAATTAACAACGACACGCAGGCGGTGATTGACGCACTACACTTGCCGGACTTGACGTTACCCGTCTTTGGGTTGCAGTTAGGGCACCCAGCGGATGTTCCTGAAAAGAAACCTCGATTAGGGTTGCCCGCTGTGTTGTTTCAAGATACCTATGCTGAGCCTGCGAGTTATCAGGCGGAGTTGGACCGGTTTGATGGCGTTTTGAATCAGTATTATCAACATCGGAGTAGTCACGCCCGTACGGAACACTTAGCGCACATGACGCAGGAAGCGACCCACTCAGCGGCCAAACGGCGAGAGTTTTTGACAATCGCTAGGCAGCAGGGCTTTTTGCCGGAATTAGACCAATAATCGTTACCATAACACTAATAATTAGAATGGCTGAACGAAAAATAACCGTTAATGTAACGCTCCCATGTCGCTATTAGCTGACATGGGAGATTTTTTTGGTACCTGGGAGGACGAATCTTAACATTAAAATAAGATTAAATATTGTTATTTTTACTAATTATAATATAATTAATTCTGAGACGATGTTTACTAAGCAGGCCCGGGCTGCGTTGCAGATTCGAGTGAAAGCTGAGTCGATCCTTATTCTGATGTGTGATAGTAACATTGTTGCAAGGCTTGAAAGGGGCGGATAATGTGATCAATGCCAACTTCAGAAAACTCGTCTTAGGGCGAGCAGTGGGTAACGCTGGTGACAGCATCTACATGATTGCCATGAACTGGTTCATTCTCCAATTGACCAACAGTGCGTTGTGGATCGGCATCATGAATGTGGCTATTGTTTTACCGGGCGTGTTGTTGTTTCTGTTTGGTGACAGTATCGACCGACATTCTAAACGCCGATTATTAGTCGCGGTTGAATTTTCACAGTTAGTGATCGTGGTCATGCTAATTGGATTAGTTGCGTTACATATTAAGTTGCCAGGTATCTATGTCGGGCTGGTATTCGTCGCGGCCCTTTTTGGATCACTAGCTTATCCGATTCAAGATACATTAGTACCGCTGCTCGTTGAGCCAGACCAGCTAGTTCAAGCACAAGCGGACATGTCAATTGCCTACAAGGGAACGGATTACGTGTTCAACGCGCTGTCTGGATTTTTGATCAGCCTCTGCTCAGTGCTCGGTGTTTTAATCATGGATGCAGCCACGTTTGTCGTTACCGTTGCCACTTTTAGGCGGATCAAACTCGCTGAACCCCGTCAGCAACACACGCGGGAAAAGTCCTTGTATCTCAACCAGATTTTGGTTGGTTTCAAAATTATCAGCACTGATCCGCTGCTGCGTTTATTGACGTTTGCGAGCGTCGTCATGAATTTCTTCTTTGGCGGTTTGAATACGTACGTCGTTTTATTTGGGCGGCATTTCGGTGACTCGATCTACTACGGTATTTTGGAGTCGATGTCAGCCGTTGGAATATTATTAGGGATGACGGTAGTATACTGACAGTTAAAAAAGTTGACCGTTCGGCAGTCTTACCTCATCGGCAACTTTGGGCGCGCGTTATTCATGATCTTGACAGTAGTGTCGTACAACCAGTTCTGGCTGTTTGCCATCATTTACTTACTGAGCTTTGTCTTTCAAGGACTGACGCAAGTATTTGAGACACCGATGATTCAAGCGATGGTCGGTTCAGACCAACTCGGGAAGGTAATGACCTGCTTTTATACGCTGGTTTCCGTGACCTTACCGCTGGGTTCGCTAGCGTTTTCTTTCCTAGCTGACCGCTTTGATTTACGGCTATTCTTATTACTATTTGCCCTCTTTTATGCCGGCATATTCCTGCTATTTCTAGCCAGTCACGCCTTCAAAAAAGTAGACGAACTACAATTATCATAAACCCCACGCGATATTCATTAATCTGTCATCAATCATGATTAAAACGTGCCAAGTTTTTAAGTTCAAAAGCAACCAGCTTAGACCCGCTGGAAAAAGTTCAGGTTAGCGTAAACTTGCTTAGTTAGTGTGTCCTATGCCGACTTCCAGGCATTTCTGCCAATTGCCGGAACGTGGTGGGCACAGATTTAAGCCGAAGCCCACGTCTTAAATACTGGCCTTTCACTAACCAAGCACAAGACGCTTGCTAAGTGAAATTTCACCACTGGGCATTGTCAGAAACGCCTTCCAGTCGGGACAGTGTTCGAATGGCAGACGGAGATGTACCCAACTTTTATTGGACTCATCATTGTTCTTCATAAACAGTAATTTTGTCGAGCAACTGTCAGGCAGAAAATGACATTGTGATAGCTTACTATTTCGGAATCACCATAGTAGTAATCGAACGTTTCAACAAAGTGGTTAGGGTAACCCTAACGTCTCGTTTAAAGTTCCTGTATCAAAATAGTCAACGACCAATTGTGCCGAGTTAAGTGGTCGTTCATCAGCCATTCGAGCGGCTTCCCGAAACGTGTTCGGTGCCACTAAAGCCTGTGCTTGCTACGCCAACGGACTAATGCCAAAACCGCATTAATCCGTTGGCTAGGCAATGCTCGGCTTCAACTCGTGGCCCCGCACACTCTTGAGACTGGAGGGGCTGGGTGACAATGCTCAGTAGCCAAATTATTCTTAGTCGGAAGTGATTTCCTTCCGGCTTAGAATAAGACTCGTATTTGAGATGACGCGGGTTGGGCGTTAGCTCAAATCGATGTCGGCTTACGTTCCAGCAATTGTCACCCAGCCCCGGAGGTCGGAATAGGACGATCATTGCTGACGAACAGAAATCCACCTAATCGGCACGTTTTAATCATGAAAAGCAACAAACACAGTGCGGATTATCGGATAGATGAGAATGGCAGTGATGGATTCAAGGAAAATAGTGCTGAACTAAAAACGTCGCGACTGACTTCAGTCGCGGCGTTTTTGACTAGAAATTTAGTTTAGTTGGTACTTGATTGGGCGTCGATTGGGGTGTGCTTGAATAGTTGGGCTGCTTTGACGGCGGCTTGCCAGCCTTGGTAAAGGTTCGCACGTTGGGGCGCGGCCATTCGGGGTTGGAAGACATTGCCGGTTTGGTGGATTGATTTGAGTTCGTCCAAATCTTGCCAGTATCCCACGGCTAGGCCGGCTAAGAATGCAGCACCGAGTGCGGTCGTTTCGAGGTCAGCGGCCCGGATGATCTTGACATTTGAGATGTCGGCTTGAAATTGCATCAGCCAGTTGTTGCGGGCTGCCCCGCCGTCGACCATGAGTGTGGGCATGGTGATGTTGGCATCGTTTTTCATCGTATCAATGACGTCGCGGGACTGGTAGGCCAGTGACTGTAGCGTGGCTTTAACAAAATCAGCCCGGGTGGTCCCGCGGGTTAAGCCAAAGACGGCTCCACGGGTCTCGGAATCCCAGTAAGGTGCGCCCAATCCGGTGAAGGCGGGAACTACGTAAACTTCGTTGTGATTATGGGACTGTTGGGCAAGACTTTCGGATTCTGGTGCTGATTCGATCAGTTGCATACCATCGCGTAACCATTGCAGGGCCGAACCCGCTACGAAGATGGAGCCTTCAAGCGCGTAATTGATGTTGCCATCAAGCCCGTAAGCGATGGTCGTTAAAAGGTTGTGGTCGGATAATTGCGGTTGCTCGCCCAGATTCATGACGGTAAAGGCACCGGTTCCATAAGTATTTTTGACCATGCCAGGTTCAAAGGCCATCTGACCAAATAGTGCGGCTTGTTGGTCGCCGGCCATCCCGCTGATTGGAATTTGGCTACCATAAAGCAAGTAGTCCTTAGTCGTGCCATAGATCTCAGAGTTGGACCGTACTTCTGGGAGCATCGCAGCAGGAATGTTCAGTAGGTTCAGAATCGTTTGGTCCCATTGTAAGTCGTGAATGTTGAATAACATGGTGCGACTGGCGTTGGTGTAGTCGGTGACGTGGGTCTCGCCACCAGTCAATTTCCAGACGAGCCAAGTATCAATAGTCCCGAAAAGAAGTTCGCCGCGTTCCGCGCGCTTTTGGGCACCATCAACGTGGTCTAAGATCCAGCGAATTTTCGTTGCTGAGAAGTAGGCGTCGGTCACTAGGCCGGTGTGCCGGTGAATCAGATCGCCCATACCATCAGCGATGAGTTGCTCAGCTAACGGTGCAGTTTGCCGGGACTGCCAAACAATGGCGTTATAAATGGGTAGACCGGTTTGCTTGTCCCAGACAACGGTAGTCTCACGTTGATTGGTGATCCCGATGGCTTCGATTTGATTAGGTTTAATATTAGCGTCAATTAAGACGTTAGCGATCGTTGAGGAAACCGCGTTCCAGATTTCAGTAGCGTCGTGTTCGACCCACCCCGGTTGCGGAAAGTATTGTGGAAACTCCTTTTGGGCGTCGGCAACTTTTTGACCGGCGTGATTAAAAATAATGGTGCGGGTACTCGTGGTCCCCTCGTCAATGGCCATGATATATTTGGCTGACATAACTTGTTCCTCCGAAGATTGTAATCAATAACATCATCTTTGATGCTAGCATGGATGAGTGGATTTGTGAATAAATATCAAAAACTTAATATATAAACTGGCGTCCCACGAAGTATCTAGAATTAATCATCACACCCATACCAATCCGCTGGAATGAAGAAAGGGTTACCATGCTTGTTTTGATAATATTACTTTTGTACAACGGTTAGTAACGGTGTTGAACTAAGATTAATGAATATTTGAAATGTAGACCAATCGGCATATAATGGGGACTCAAATCGGTGTGAAATGGAGGATTCCTAGTATGCAAAAACGACGCTTTTTTCTTAAAGGCTCTGCTGCCGAGGTTGCTTGGCTCAATCGGCAGGCGGCGCGGGGCTATCAATTGACGGCGATTCACGGTCTGAGTTATCAGTTTAAAGAAGTCTCACAAGCACGTCAGTTGATTGCCGAATACATGCCACAGACGACGTTACAAGCTATGACGACGGTCTTCCAACCACTTACTAGTTATACGTTTCATGATGATATGACGGTGGTTTATTCAACTGTGGCCCCTAAACAACGAGTGGTCAACAATGATCAACAATACCGCTTAGCAGTGTATCGACATGCTCGCGATGTCGCCTTGAACTGGCTCAATGGCTGGGTGTTGGTAGTTTGGCTCATGATGAGTGCGACGATTGTGATTAGCTCGCAATTGCAAGCAACGCCACTATTAACCCGGTTGTTATTACTTGGGTTGGCACTTGGTGCTGGGGTGATGGTGGCAGGTATTATCGTTGGTGTTCGGACAGCGATTCGTTGTCACCGGGAAGTGTGTCGCTTGATCCGTATCACAGGAGACGATCACGAGACGTGGAAGCCGACTTTTCACGTGTTGTTTAAGCATCAACAGGCCGCTCCCGATACGACTTGCTGGGATGATTTAGGTAGCTGGCAATTGGCACTGCATAATCAGCGTGGGGATTACTACTTTGAGTTAAAAACGACATTGAGTGAATTAGAAATCACTAATACACTGGCACAACGCTTTTCAAAACAGGACTTTTCCGTGGTATCGTGGTTAGGTTTGTACGTTGTTTGAGGTGGATATCATATTAATTATGTGAATTTAGTGTGACTTTTTTTAAAAAGGACTTGTTTTTTATCATAAAAGCGTGTATAAATACAGACATAATCATTGCCCGGTAGTTCAGCGGTAGAATAATTGACTGTTAATCAAGAGGTCGCTGGTTCGATCCCAGCCCGGGCAGTTGGTCATGTTTAGTTAAGTAGCGGTATCTCGTGAGGTACCGCTTTTGTCGGCACAAGTACAGAATAGCGCTGGCATTTGATGGGTAATTGGCTGGCAGAACTTTAGAAATAATTAACTAAAAAAGTTCTGACAAACCTTGACTATTCTTGACTAAAACCGTATACTTACTATATTAAAGTAAGTGGTGTAAAGTCACTTGCTGAAACTTAGGAGGAATTCATCGTGACAGTAAACTTATATTATTCAACGTCCAGCAAGTCTAGTCGTAGTGCACGAGCATGGTTAGTTGAGAATAACATTCCATTTAATGAACGCGACATTATTGCTAATCCTCTGGATCGCGATGAATTGAAACAAATCCTCCGGCTCACTGAAAATGGCTTCGAGGACATCGTTTCAACGCGTTCTAAGGCTTTCAAAGCATTACACATTGATTTGTCGGACTTAGGTTTTAATCAGTTATTGGACCTATTAGTTGAAAAACCACAATTACTCAAGCGGCCAATCATTTATGATGGTCGGCGGTTACAAATCGGTTATAACGAAGAGGACATTCGGGCATTTTTGCCACGTTCGGTACGTAAGTCTGAATTACGTGAAATTCAACAAAAACTTTATGACGATGATCAACAAGCAGTTGGTTAATCGGATTTAGCGTTTGAGACGAAAGCGGCCCATCAAGAATTGTGTTGATATTCTTGATGGGCCGCTTTTTTTGTCGAAAGAACAATATCAGCCAGCCACCAGGGTGCGTTTGGTTGCGTGTCTTCTTAACAGCGTATCGCAGTGTAGGGCGTTATTTTACTTGCCGATTACCGCCCGTTACCTTTGCTGAGTAAGCAGATTTCTTGGTATAATCAGTTGGTTTGTGTACAATGTAAAAAGGCTTAAAGGAAACGGAGATTTTAACATAATGAGTGAACAAGACCAGGCTGCCTGGGCGATCCCAGGCACTCGCCGCTTTGAAGACGGCTGATAATCAAGTTGTTGTGGAGAGTATCATTAAGGTCATCGATGACCAACAGGCTGAGATTGAGAGTCTACGGGGTTCAATGGAAGGCCAATTATGGAGTCCAACTAGCTGGCATCAAGATCAGCAAGCGCAACGTGCCGCGCATGAGGACAAGTCCACAACTAATCATTAAAATTGAGAAGACGCCACAAAAGACGGTTGTTAGACTATTATTGGTCTAACAACCGTCTTTTTGTCACTGCGTTTGTGAATTTAAGCTGAGCGCCATGCCGTGATTTACGGTGCAGTCGAGCGTTAAGCTAACAGCAAGGGGGGCAAGCGTCAGGATACATTTATGACGAACAGTTGTGATCAGTAATCCGTGACGCTTGTCTTGCGGTGCTGGGCCACAAATTGGAAGGTAGCTGCCACGGGTCCGCCAATCAGGATACCCGTTGCGTTGGCAATGACGTCGTTGATATCGCTACTGCGATTGATCAGCCAATGTTGTGACATGAAATATTGCAGACTTTCAATGCTGGCACCCACTAACAAGCCCGTTAATCCGAGGCCCAATAGTGGGTAGTGATGAAAGTGGCGTTTAATTCCCCAGCCTAAGGGAAACGTCAGAATGATGTTTTCGATAAAGCCCAGCCCGTGAAGATACAACCGTGATAGGTTCACTTGGCCGACACCAGCTGGCATCACGTAGATGGCAGTTCCGTCGAATGACAGCGGGGGTAAACAAAATCACACTAAGGCCAAATAAGTAACTTAAGCCGAGTAGCTGCCGCGTCCGGGCTTGTGGCTGGCGAACGTGGACAAGAATCACCAAACAACTTAGTGTTGCAACTATTAAAATAATTCTGAACGGTTCCCAACGCATGCACACCACTCCTCGGTTTGGATTAACTGTATCTTACCGTAAACTCAGTGGTCAGAAGTAAAGAAGACGTGAAGCTTAATGAAGCCTTTAACGGCTTAACCAAATCCCAAGTAAATCAGTGGTTAGATGACCGTGATTGATGTTGGTCGTCAGCCATATTCGCAATTGGTTTCGTAGTCAGCGCTAAAGCAGCTACAATCATAATGATAATTAGACTGAACCAGAGTGCGATCTGGGTGCCGAGGGTGGTTTGCATCGTACTCGAAGCACTCGGTGCCATGCGGGTGCCCAATGTAATCAAGACGGCCATAATGGCGGTACCGAGCGAACCAGAATACTGTTGTAGGGTGTTGAAAAGCGCGTTGCCATCGCCCATTAGTTGGGGCGGCAATTGTTGTAAACCATACGTCAGGGCATTGTTAAATAAGCAACTGAACCCAATTTGAAAGCCAACAAATAAGCCAATGATCAAGCCGACCGAGAGATGCTGGGCTAACCCTGCGAGACTTAGTGTTGCCAACAGTAAAAAGCCACTACCAATTTGGAATGGTCGCCGAATGCCGCGACGGTCCATCAATTTACCAGCCAAAGGTGATAGTATTGCTGAACATAAGCTTCCTGCTAATAACATTAAGCCCGACACTAACGCATTTTTACCCAAAGCGAGTTGCGCAAAATTAGGGAGCAGAAAGGTCAGTCCAATCTGAATGAATTGAATGAAGAAGTAAATGAGAAGCGCCCGGGTAAAGTCACCCTGTTGGAAGACGGCCAGGTTGATTAGTGGGTGCGTGGTTCGGGTTGCCGAACGGGTAAAAGTCAGTACGGCGAGTACCGCTAATAACAGTGGTAACCAGACGAATACTAAGCTTAAGCCATGTGTACTAAGGTTATTGACGCTAAAAATCAGCAGGATGAGTGCCGCGACGACTAGCCCGAATTGGCATAAGGGGAACGGACGTGACCGTGGTGCCTGCGTTTGGCGAATAGTTTTGGCCGTTATCAGCCAAGCAATCAGACCAAACGGTAGGGTAATGCCGAAAATTAAGCGCCAGGATAATAGTTGTGTCACTAAGCCGCCATATGTTGGTCCGAGTGAAGGGGCCAATGCGATCAACATTCCAGCGGTCCCCGTAAAACGACCCTGAGCAGTGAAAGGGACCTGGGTCATGATTTGCGCAAATACTAATGGTAATGCCAATCCAGTTCCGATGGCTTGAATGATTCGACCGAATAGTAGTAACCAGAGCTGTGGCGCGACTGTACATAATAAACCGCCAAGAACGAAACCAGCCCCGCCAACGTTAATAATTGTCCGCCAACGGAAGCGTTGTTGAATAAACGCCGTAATAACCATGGTAGCGGCTACGGCGAGTAAATAGGCAGTGGTGACCCATTGAACCGTTGCTAGAGTGGTGTGGAATTGGTGCATCAAGGTCGGAAAGGTAACGTTCATTGATGTTTCAACTAAAATACCGCAAAAAGCCAGACTGGCGGTGCCAAAAATTGCAACCTTCGTTTGGGTTGGGATGACAGGTGTTGTTGTAGACAAAATAAAACCTCCATTGATCAAGGCCAGCTCGTTTCGTATGTGAAACGACGCTTTTCTTGACCAACGGAGATTCCGTTGTAAAGATATACAAGCATCAAAGACGACCTTGATGAATTTATTAATGTTTTAATCCTAGCATACTACTGATAAAAATGTCAGTCCGATTTTTTTATTCGCTGACTTTAGCGCTTTGTTCAGCTAAAGCAGTCAGGTGCTCGAATAGGATGCCTTCACGCAGTCCATTTTGAGAGAAAATCATCCGGTCAGAATCTAAAAAGCGCATCAGACTAATGGCAGGAATCATCCCACCAACAATAATATCAGCCCGGTCCTTTGCTAATCCAGGAATAGCCGCGCGACCAGCTGCATCCTGGCTAATGACAGTATTGAATGTGTCATAGATGGCGTTGTCACGTAGCCGATAACCGTGAATATCTTCAAAGTTGAGGATATTGCATTTGCGCCGGTTAATTTTGGCTAACGTTCGGTTGCTACCACCCAAACAGACGAGTGGTAAGTTGAGACCGTTTCGCAACCACCAGACGCTATTAAAAATTTTATCAACGAAAGTCATCGTTTTAAATAATTGACTAGCGGTAACTTGGTCGTTGAGGCCGAACTTTTCGGATAAACTGACCGCGCCGATTGGCAGACTGATTAGGTCCTTGGCTTGGCCGTTTACGATAAGGACGAGTTCGCAGCTACCGCCACCAGTATCGACCATGACGCAGTTAGTCGTTGGAAGCGTATTGACTACCCCTAAGTAATCGTAATAGGCCTCGGTTGTTCCAGGAATCACTTCGATATCTAGGCCAACATCATTTTTAACGCGTTTGAGAAATTTCTTTTGGTTGCTGGCCTTTCGCGTTGCGGCGGTCGCCACGGCCTTGATAGTTAAGTTAGGTAAGTCTTTGTAGACGGCAGCAAACGACTTTAGCGCTGCAATCGTGCGGTCAATGGCCTCGGCTTGAAGGGTCGGCGTATCCGTGGCGTTTTCATTCTCGGATAAACGCACCATTTCCTTGAGTCGGTGAGTGACCGCATAACTACCGTCTTCCTGAATCTGTGTAATTGTCATTCGACATGAATTGGAACCTAAGTCAATGACCGCAAAGTTTTCCATCGCTAATCATCCTCTCTATCAAGATCTGAAGCATCCGGCTCATTCTTGGGACTCATCATCGGAATGAACTGGTGCGCGTTGCTAGTGGGCGTAGTATCGCCGTGATCAGCCTTGACTGCTTGCTCGGCTTCGCGAATGAATTCGGCCTGGGAGTCCAAAACCTCTAAGCCGCGCCCATCCACACGGGCGTACGTATTATCTGGTTGCAAAATGCGCGTTTTGACCGTGTCAGCCCACATCGTTTCAAAAATTGTCATCGCACGGTGACTGATTTCAGGTTGGAGCAGTGGGAACAATAATTCGACCCGGCGATTTAGGTTACGGGTCATCATATCCGCACTGGATAAGTAAATTTGTGGTTCACCGTCGTTGCTAAAGTAGTATATACGACTGTGCTCCAGAAGGCGACCAATGATCGAGTGGACCTCGATGTTATCCGAGATGCCTTTGATGCCTGTTCGTAAACAACAAATTCCCCGAATGATCAGTTGGATCTTAACACCGGCGTGAGAAGCTTCGTAGAGTTTGCTAATAATCTGCGGATCGGATAATGAGTTCATCTTCATTTTGACAACTGCGGGCTGACCAGCTTTGGCAATGGCAATCTCATCGTCTAGCTTTTCGTTGATAAAGTCGCGGATGCCATCTGGTGAGATGTGCAATTTGTGGAAATACGGTGGTTCAGAATAGCCAGATAACATGTTAAAGATGTTGGAAGCATCGATTCCCATGTCTGTATCAGCGGTGAAGAGCCCCATGTCCGTGTAGAAATGGGCGGTGACATCGTTATAATTCCCAGTTCCCATGTGCATGTAGCGCTTGATACCTTCATTTTCTCGCCGAACAACGAGGGCAAGCTTACAGTGTGTCTTAAGCCCGATCAGGCCGTAGATCACGTGACAACCCATTTCTTCAAGTTTTTTCGCCCAGTGAACGTTATTTTCTTCATCAAAACGGGCCTTAACTTCAACGAGAACGGTTACTTGTTTGCCGTTTTGGGCAGCCTGCCCGAGATACTTGATAATCGGTGAATCAGCTGATACGCGATACAGCGTCATCTTAATGGCTAACACGTCCTCATCTTCCGCAGCTTCATGGATAAAGTCCACGACGGGTTTGAAATCATCGTACGGATATTGCATTAAAATGTCGTGATCCTTGATAAGATCAAAGATGGATCGTTCGCGGTACTTCGCGGGATAGTAGGCGTGGTATTTTGGATAATTCAAGTCTTCGTGGCCCTGCACAGCTTTCACCAGCTTGGATAAGAAGGTCAAGTTGAGGGGACCGTTGATGACGTATAACGCACTTTCGTTAATCCCAAGGGCTTTAGCGAGTCGCGTGCGTTGATGCTTGCTCATACTCTTTTCGACTTCTAAGCGCATGACCTTACCGCGTTCACGCATCTTTAATTGTTTTTGAACTTCCTTTAATAAGTCCGAGGTATCCTCTTCGGCGACATCTAAGTCCAAATCCCGCATGACGCGGTAACAGCTCGTTTCCTTGACCGTGTAGTTGATAAATAGTGAGCCGACAAAGGCTTTGATAATTTCCTCAATCAGAATAAACTGGTTCGGTGCGCCTGGCAAAACGACCACGCGAGGAAAGACGTCCGGCACTTGAACGGTGGCAAACTTGCGGTCCTTCTTATCCCCATTTTTATAAATCCGTAAGGCGATGTTGAGTGTATTATTCCCAATGAACGGGAATGGGCGTGAAGAGTCGTCTGCCATCGGTGTTAAAGCCGGGTACAGCTCATCATCAAAGTAGTTCTTAACAAAGGCGTGTTGTTCCTCGTTTAGATCAGCCATCGACAAGAGATGAATCGCGTGCTGTTCCAGCAATGGCAAAAGCGAGCGGTTTAATGTATTGTATTGACGCTTGACCATCTCGTGGGCTTTATCACTGATTGCACTGACTTGATCAGCAGCGGTCAGTCCCGCGGGATCCGGTTTAGTGTAATTGACTGACATCAATTTACGTAATGATGCGACCCGGACCGTGAAGAATTCGTCAAGATTACTCTGTGTGATCCCGAGAAAACGGACACGTTCTAGCAAGGGGTTATCCTTATCACGTGCTTCATCAAGGACACGATAGTTAAAATCAAGCCAGCTGAGTTCACGGTTTGTATAATAACTTTCTTTATAATAATTCATTTAACGTACCCCCCGTAGTTTAATCACTGGTGTTAAACCAAAGACTTCTTTAAAGAATTCCGCTTTTTGTGCGAATACCCAATTTTCTAAGAAGAGGTCATCATGAGCAAAGCAAGTAATGATGACCCGTGGATTGCGAATTGAAACGGAAATTTTATCAATTTTTTGTTTGCGACCGTCATCCAAAGCGTCCGCAATTCTCAAGATGGCGGATAGTTTGGAGACTAATAAGCGTTGTTCGACTTGTAAGTGTCCAAAATGGCGAATGTCTTTTGATGGTGTTTGCGCGCTATGGTAGCGTGAAATCAGGGCGACCATTCGTTTTTCGGTATCGGTTAATCCCATGAGTTCAGTGGCCTGCAAGATATAGTCCGAATGTAAGTAATGTTGGTGCGGGTCAATGTAGCTCCCAACGTCGTGCACGATGGCGGCGACTTGTAAGAGTAAGCGCTCGCGTTTGCCTAAGTGGTGTAGCGGTTTAAGCTGGTCGAACAGGTGCAGTGAGAATTTGGTGACCAAGTCGCGATGCTTAGGTTCAACGTTGTACCTGTCCGCAATGTTCTTAGCTGCTGTTACGATTTGATCATTAAAGTTATATTTCTTATAGCCCAACTTAATGGCTTCTTGAATAATTAACCCATCCAGCACGGTCACGTTGCCAAGCCAGATTTTCTCAGCATTAGTGAGTTGTAGTAACTCGTTAATAAGTAGTAATTCGGGCACGATTAGGCGCACGTCTTCTTCATCAACTTCGTATTTATCCATTAAATACTGGTCAGAAGCGTTCAACACGTCCTCATATAAAGCTTGAAAATCTGCTTTGCTGAGTTCCTCCACGCCAGCTTTTGATTGTTGTTGGCGAAAGAGGGTGGCAAACGGCGCGACGCCGAGCATGACGACGTTACTAGGCTGATCTCTTCGCCCAGGCAAGAAGCGACCAAAGTCAACGATTTGACTCGAAATATAATCATCCAAAACTTCGACATAGTTAGGCACGCTCGATTGCAAATCTTCAAGAACTTCCGCGATTCGAACTGGTCCTAAACGGAGGCTACGGGAGAAGACAAAGTTACTCTGATCGTAGTGCGAAATACCGACACTACCAGAGTTGATTCCTAATAAGTAGGTCGGCTTCGTGATCATTTGCTTGAATCGTGGAAAGTGTACCGCAACTGCGACTGAACGCAGGTAGGTTTCCTGACTACTAGATAACCAGTCGATCTTGAGCCCAGTCCGGACAAGTAATTGGTCTTGAATATAGTCGGCATTGTTAGCGGATGACAAGGACCACGACCCCCATAAATGGTAGTCCTTAACGCCGTAATCATTCATAATCTGAACAAAACCACTCAGTGCCTGCGCGGCTTGTTCCACTGAATCATAATCGATCGTATGCTGATCATAAATATCCTCACCAAGTGAAACGTCGGAACGAACTCGTTCTACTTGGCGTAATGTGCGTAAATTGACAATCGACAATTCAATACTCTGAACGTTAATCATCATAATTCCAAATAATTTTGCTGCCATGGCGATCCCCCATTTTTATGATTTCCTGACCCCCAATAAGGTTAAAGTCATGTATTTAATTTAAGTTTAACACAGGTTGGGGTTAGTTAAATTAGTATTTTAGTAGTGAAACAGTTAGCGATTACTTTTAGTTTTTATACGAAAGTTAAGCGTAATTAAGGCCATCATTAACTTTGTATGAATCTTACTAGTTAGGTGGTTGATGTGGTGATTACCCCGGTTTCAGCGGTAGCGAACGCTAACCTAACTTGGCACGTTTGATCCAAGATACCAAAAAGGCGTGGTTCAGCCGTAACGAGTATGCCTGAACCACGCTAGTTGATATTATAAGATTTCGTGATTATCGATAATTAGTTTGTTCAGATGTTTTTCAACTCGTTTATCAGCTGGTGGCAGCTGCATGTAATCACCATACATCCGGGTCAAAATGGTGTCATACGCACTGGGAATCTTCACTTGGATATCTTCGAATGGAACGGTCGTTAGCTCGGTCAATTCCTGATAGGTCATAATTTCCTTTTCGTAATCGTATTGAGACGCCAGATTTTTGTAAGTTCGGGAGTCTGACTGCTCGTACAGGCGCATGTATTCCTCACGTTCCAGCTTATAGCGATTGACTTCAGCTAATTGCTGAGGTGTGTGTTTCGTAATCAAGTTGCGCAGTGGTGTTTTGACAAAGCGGTAATTCAATTTGAGCAGGATCGCAGCGTCTGCTAATTTGTAATGTAACATCTGTGAACGACGTAAGGCTTCGTCATCTGGAATCTTATCAAACGGAAAGATGTCAACGAACACGCCTTTAAACGCATTATTGACGTTGTTGCGTTCTTCAATGTAAGTATTTACGTCTAATAGCTTCATATAACTGAGTGCATAGTCCGGATCTGAGGCACCGGTTTGTAGGAAAAACTTGTTTGGATCAAGATGGTGGTTGGCGACGGCGATAAAGCGCTGGTAGTCATGACGGCGCATTCCAATGTCGATGTCATCGTCCCACGGAATAAATCCGTGATGACGAATAGCACCGAGTAAAGAACCACCGATCAAAAAGTAATCGATATTTTCAGCCTCACAGATTGCGATGACGGTACGCATCAAGCGCAATTCAACTTGGTGTAAGGGTGTCAGGGGCATGGTCTCGTCTCCTTTTTACGTAAGCGTTTCAACTACTTTCATCATACACTTTGTTGCACAAAATTGTTAGGGAGGATGCTTAACGTTGGAATTTACGGGTAATTTCATGCAAAACAGTTAAAGGCGTGTTATATTTGGTCAAAAGTTAATGAAGTGATGGTGATCGCGATGAACAGTGACGAATTAAGCAAACTTCTCAATGATTATTTTGAAGCATATCAAAATACAACCAAAACTATGATGGACTTAGTGGCTTGGCCTTTAAGTCAAAATAAACTGTCATTTGAACAATTTTTAATATTGCGGCGCATTGCCACGACTGATGAAGTGACACTCAATGATATTGCAATTCAGCGACAAGTAACGCGAAGCGCGATTTCACGGCAAGTCAAATCATTGTTAATGCAACACTATGTTTTTCAGGTGCCAGATCCGCGTGATCGGCGGCGGCTCTACTTACATTTAACAGAACGGGGACAACAAGTCGAACGGATTGTCGACCAAGCCATTACCCAGCACTTTGATCACTGGGTCAACCAGTTGGGCGCACCACAGATTGATCAAGTGCTCAAGATGATGGGGACCTTTAGCCAGCAGGTCACGGACCTCGGTGAGCCACAGTCACACCCCGTTCTACACTAGGATGTACATGGGACTAACCACTAAATTAGTATTGATGAGCAACTATTTTGGTCGCTAGTCAAAAACAGACTTCTTAGGAATTGTCACAATTCTTAAGAAGTCTGTTTTGTTACGAATACCCATTGAATAAAAACACTTGTACTAAAGTAGGGTCGTTTCATAGAAAGTAAGCACTCAAATGGGCGTAATTGCTTCACTGTGATACGTGTGGCGCTCAATGCTTGAAGAAGTTATGGTAAACCCCTTCGCAAGCTTCAAGAAACATCCCAATAGCCATTAAGTACATGGCTAACATGTTCTGCATTGTGAAGACCAAGTAGAGTAGGACGGCGTAGAGGATTAAAAAGAAGATTGCCGTAATTTTGGAACCAGCCATTTAAATCACACCTTTGTATGGAGAATCGTGACGCGTTATTTGCCTGAGGGTCGTGAGGACCAAGAGCGGTTTTAAGGCAATGAACACGCTTTATCAATTTCATTCTACCGCAGGCTCATTAAAATTGAAAATCGCAATTAAACAGATTCAAAATTATTTAGCGTTCGGTTATTGCTTTTAAATAAACAAAATGATACGATTAAATACGTTAAAAGAACACTAAAACACGAACGTTTACAATTGTGCAATTGTAATTTAGGCGAATATTTGGAGGGAATCATGAATAAAATTGCGGCATATTTTAATTTTTCAGAATTGAAAACGTCAATGCGAACCGAAGTGCTGGCTGGCTTGACCACGTTTGTTTCGATGGCATACATCCTATTTGTTAATCCGAGCGTCCTCGGGGCTTCGGGGATGGATAAGGGCGCCGTCTTCACCGCGACGGCCTTAGCGTCAGCGTTAGGCTGTTTATTGATGGGGTTAGTTGCTAAGTACCCGATAGCAATTGCACCAGGATTAGGCGTTAACGCGTTCTTTACTTATTCCGTAGTTATCGGAATGGGCATTAAATGGCAAACTGCTCTGGCTGGGGTGTTCGTTGCAGCCGTGATTTTTATCTTGATTACGATTTTTAAGCTCCGGGAAATGATTATTGATGCGATTCCGCGGGATATGAAGTTAGCAATTTCGGCGGGGATCGGGTTCTTCATTGCTTTTATTGGTCTTCATGGTGGTGGCTTAATTGTTGCCAACAAATCAACGGTTGTTGGTCTGGGATCATTGACAGTTGGAACGACCTGGTTAACTATTTTTGGATTGATCGTCACGTTGATTTTGATGAGTCGCAAAGTTCCCGGTGGGATTTTTATCGGGATGGTTTTAACCTCCATTTTAGGGCTAGCAACTGGCTTGATTAAGATGCCATCCACAATTGTTTCGGCAGCACCTTCGTTGAAACCAACGTTTGGTGTGGCGCTTGGTCATATTGGTGATATTAATTCGTTACAATTGATTATTGTTGTTTTGACGTTCTTATTAGTGACATTCTTCGATACGGCCGGAACGCTAGTTGGATTGGCAGAACAGGCTGGATTCATGAAAAATAATAAAATGCCGCGGGTTGGTAAAGCGTTGATGGCCGATTCAACTTCGATGTTAGTTGGGTCAGTGTTGGGAACCTCACCAACTTCAGCTTATGTTGAATCTTCGGCCGGAATTGCGGTCGGTGGTCGCTCTGGGATGAGTGCAGTTGTTACTGGTGCGCTATTCATTCTTGGATTATTTTTCTCACCGTTATTAAACGTCGTGACGGATCAAGTTACTGCACCTGCACTGATTATTGTGGGTGTGTTGATGGCAGAATCTTTAAAACAGATCAGTTGGGAACGGTTTGAAATTGCCGTACCCGCATTTCTAACTGTTATCGGGATGCCGTTGACTTATAGTATTTCTGATGGGATTGCTTTAGGCTTCATTGCATACGTCATTACGATGGTCGCAACTAAGCATGCCAAGGAAGTTCATCCATTAATGTACGTGCTGTTCTTCATCTTCATTATCTTCTTGTGGATATTAAATGTCTGACAGTTAAAGATGGTCAGCTCGACGTTATTGGCTAGTTACAGATAATTTAAATGACTTAATTCTAAACGGACTACTGACGCACATGACGTTGGTAGTCTTTTTTGACGTGAAATAGGCTAAGACTTGATGAGCGTCAAGTTGGTTTGCTCTGGAGGTGACTATACTAGAGTCATTCAAGTGATAGAAGGGGGAGGCGAAATAATCAGAAAGTTAGGATAAACATTGAAATGTAAGCGTCATCATCAAGATCTATTTCGAAACTAGCTCGTGAGCAGTCAATCGGCCGAGATTTGCTAAGCGGGGCAAGCGTAACGAGTGGGGATGTACCCGTACCAATTCGATTTAATAAGACAAATACACAATTAGTACGGTGGTTAAGGTGGTATACCGGTGTCGAAAATAATACAAAATATAAAAATACAAAAAAATACGTTTTTTTAAAAAAAATAAAAAACGCTCCAAAGCCCGTCGTTAACGCTTGTAAACCATAGAAAGTTTCGCAAAATTTCTAATGATAGATAAAATCTATCGATAAAAGCGTTTACATTTTAAAAAATCGTGATTACAATAAAGTCGTAAAGTTGATAATTAAAATATATCAGAGGAGGACATTACTAATGGCTAAAATTAGTGGTTCAGATGCCGTATTAAAAGTAATTCAGAAGTGGGGCGTAAAACATATTTATGGTTTGCCCGGTGGGTCGTTCGATTCAACGATGAACGCCATCTATAATCAACGGAAAACGTTGAAGTACATCCAAGTACGTCACGAAGAAGCTGGTGCGATTGCCGCTTCCGCTGATTATAAGCTAACTGGAAAGATCGGCGTCTGCTTTGGTTCCGCTGGCCCTGGTGCTGTCCACTTACTGAACGGATTGTACGATGCTAAGGAAGATGGTATTCCAATGTTAGCAATCGTTGCACAAGTTCCTACTAAGCGGATGAACATGGACTTCTTCCAAGCAATGAATGAAGAACCGATTTTTGACGATGTGGCTGTTTGGAATCGGACTGCGATGACTGCTGAGAGTTTACCGATGATGACTGATGAAGCCATTCGTCAAGCGTATGCCCACAATGGTGTAGCTGTCTTAACGATCCCTAAGGACTTTGGTTGGGCTGAAATTGAAGACAACTTTGAAACGAACGCTAGCGTGCACACTGTTAACTATCCTGCACCAACCGCTGAATCAGTTGCTGATGCGGTTAAATTAATCAAAGCTGCTAAGTCACCAATGATTTACTTTGGCGTTGGCGCTAAGGACGCGGCTGAAGAATTAAAAGCTGCTTCTGAAAAGTTTAAGATGCCACTTGTCTCTTCAGTATTAGCGAAGGGGATCATTGAAGACGACTATCCCGCTTACTTAGGTTCCACGGGACGGGTCGCACCTAAGCCGGGTGCCGAGATTGGCTTTAGTACGGATCTAATTCTCTGGGTTGGTAACAATGTTCCATTCAGTATCTTCTTATTTAATAAGAAGGCTAAGGTCATTCAAATCGATATTGATAGTGAAAAATTTGGTAAGCGCCACCATACGAACGTTGCTATTCAGGCGGATGCGAAAAAAGCTTTAGCGGCGATCAATGCAGCTGGTGAAGCGCGCGATGATTCAGCCTTTTATGACGCTGCGGTTGCTGATAAAAAGAACTGGGACAAATGGCAAGCCAGCTTCAACGATAGCACTGAATCACCAGTTCGCCCCGAACCAATCTTTGATGTCTTGAACCAAGAAGCTAGTGACAAAGCTGTTTGGGCTATCGATGTCGGCAATGTTAATATTAACTTTGAACGCTTGATCCGAATGCACGATGACCAGAAATGGGCAACTTCTGGGATTTATGCAACAATGGGCTTTGGGGTTCCTGCTGCACTGGCTGCTAAAGTCAACTACCCAGATCGGGACGTCTACAGTTTGAGCGGTGACGGCGCTTTCGCAATGCTGTCAGAAGAAATCTTGGCACAAGTTAAGTATAACTTGCACATTATCAACATTGTCTTCAGTAATGAGACCTTAGGCTTTATTGAAGCTGAACAGACTGATGATAGCCATCAACCACTCTCTGGTGTCGATTTGCCAGATACTGATTGGGCCAAGGTTGGCGAAGGCTATGGTGCCGTTGGTTATACCGTTCGGACCAAGGCTGAATTCAAGCAAGCCCTTGAAGACGCTAAGAAGACGGATAAGCCAGTTGTCATTGATGTGAAGTTAACGCATGCAATGCCATTTACAACGGAACATATGTATCTCGATGACGCATGGCAAGATAAAGACAAGATTGCTGAATTTGTCAAGAAGTATGATGCTCAAGCGTTGAAGCCGTTCAGCTACTTCTTAAAACAAGCTCAAACAAACTAATTTGGATAGATAATTAACGAAAGAGGACGCGATTATCGCGGCTCTTTTGGTACATAGTATTAAGTGTCGCTTGCCATTGTGGCGGTGACAACATACCAAGCTGTAGAGAACACTACGTGAACGTTCGGGAGGTCGCACAGATGCAAGTAATCAATTTAGATGCCCATCGATTAAAGATGCTGGCACCACAACCGCCACTGGTATTAGCTTTAGGTTTCTTTGATGGTGTGCATCAGGGCCACCAACGCGTGATTCAAACAGCGAAACGAATTGCGAAGCAGCGTGATTTACCACTCGCTGTGATGACGTTCAATCGACACGCGTCACAACTGTTTAAGTCCCAGACCACTTTTCGGTATCTGAATACCGTCGCGCAAAAAAGCCAACATATGGCGGCGCTACAGGTGGACCGACTATATATTACGGATTTTAACCACCAATTTGCTGGCTTGACACCGACTGCGTTTATTAAGGATTACCTTGTCGGGTTGAATGCGCAAGTCGTTGTGGCGGGGTTTGACTATACGTTCGGGCAGGGTGGCACAAATGGGATGCGCGAACTCGCGGAATTGGGCGCCCCGTACTTTGAAACGGTCACGGTGGATCGCTTGGCTAATCAGCAGCTTAAAGTCAGTTCTACTCGGATCCGGGGGCTGATTGCTCGGGGGCAGATTGAACAAGCTAATGATTTATTGGGGTACACTTACGCGACACAGGCGACATTCGATCCGTTGACTAGAACGATCCAACTTGCAAATCGGCAACAGCAGTTACCAGCGGCCGGTGATTATCGTTGTTGGTTAGTTAGCGCTAATTATCGACAGGCAGTCATTCTGCGAGTCACCACGACATTAAAAATTATTTCGCCATACCAGTTGCCACCGGAAACCTCGGTATTAGATGTGGACGTTCAGTGGCAGCAGCGTGCTTTGCAAGTGGTCAGTTCTGTCTCAGCCCAGCATCAACAATCACAATATAGTAAAGCTTAATGTAGACCACCCTGATCTGTTTGATGGGGTGGTTTTTTGATTGTCGTCACGTCGGTAAGTTGTTCGTGCTAGATCGTTAGCGATATTTGATAAAACTGAGTATCGGGTGTGTGCTTGATCCTATTTTTCTAGTCCATAGATAGTTTCACATGAAATAATCGGATAAACACAAAATTGGCGCTGAATGGTGCCCCGTTTTGTGTACTTGTAATTTCACTTACGAAAAGTAAGCATATTAATTGCATTTATAATTGAAAGCGATTTATAATACGTTTGTTAAATGAATTGAACCAAGCAGATAAATTGGTTCTAAGTCGAAGGGATGAATAGTGATGACAAAGATGATTGCAGGACAAGCTTTAGTTAAGGTTTTAGAGGCGTGGGGTGTGGACCACATCTACGGGATTCCCGGCGGTTCAATCAATCATACCGTTGAAGGTTTGTACCTTGAAAAGGCCGATATTGATTATATTCAAGTACGGCATGAAGAAGTGGGGGCCTTAGCAGCCTCGGCAGATGCCAAGTTTACGGGCAAAATCGGCGTTTCATTTGGTTCTGCGGGTCCTGGTGCAACGCACTTATTCAACGGTTTGTATGATGCCAAGATGGATCACGTTCCTGTATTAGCACTTGTCGGACAGGTGCCACAAGCGACGATGAACACGAATTACTTCCAAGAAATGGATGAGACCCCAATGTTTAGTGACGTGGCGGTATATGACCGCACTGTCACGACGGCCGGACAATTACCATATGTCATTAACCAAGCGATTCGTGAAGCATACCGGCAAAAGGGACCGGCAGTCGTTATCATTCCTGAAAATCTCTCAGCGGAAGAAATCGATTATCAGCCGGTATCGACGCCTAACACCGTTTCAGATACGTTTGAACAACGGGTCGATCCTCAGGCCATTACGGCAACGTTAAAGATGCTAAAAGCAGCTAAGCATCCATTAGTTTACGCTGGTCGGGGTCTTCTTGGTGCTAAGGCAGACCTGGTCAAGTTTAGTGAACAATTCAATATTCCAGTCATGAATACGGTCCCGGCGACGGGGGTTATTCCAACGAACCACCCGAATGCAATTGGCACGTTTGGCCGGTTGGGTTCCAAATCGGGGTTCGAAGCACTCCAACACGCTGATTTGATTTTGTTCCTGGGATCTGAATTTCCATTTGCTAGTTTTTGGCCTAAGGGGATTAAGATTATTCAGGTCAACAATAACAGTTTTGATATCGGCAAGATGGTCCCAATCGATTACGCCGTCATCAGTGACGCCCAAGCTTATTTGCAAGCGATGATTGCAACTGGCGAAACGTTACCTGAAACAGCGTGGTTAACGACTAACCGGCAAAATAAACGTAATTGGGATAAGTGGCTCCAACAATTGGCTGCTGACGACCATGATGGACTAGCGCCGGAAGCGGTCATGCACAAAGTTGCTAGTATGGTCGGCCCTCGTGATACCTACGGGGTCGACACCGGTAACGTCTCCGAATGGGCTGTCCGGGGGCTCCCAATGGATCAGGAGCAACGCTTTGCCTTATCTGGCCTCTTCGCAACCATGGGATTTGGACTACCTGCTGGGATGGCTGGTGCCTTAAGTGTTCCAGACAGCCAAGCGTGGAGTTTCTCAGGCGATGGTGGCTTTGCGATGGTAGCGCCAGATATTATCACGGAAGCACGTTACGGCTTGCCCGTTATTAACGTGATTTTCAGTAATCAACGGTTTGGTTTCATCTATCGTGAGCAAGTTGATACGAAGCAACACTTGTATGGTGTTGATCTAACGGATGCCGACTGGGCCAAAGTTGCAGATGGCCTTGGTGGGATTGGTTTTACTGTTCAAAATAATCAAGAGGTCGAAACCGTCTTTGACCAAATCAAGGCGCTCCAAGCGAAGGGCAACAAGCGGCCAATCGTTGTGAACGCGGTCATCAAGAATGATGATCCAATTGGCACAGCTTACATGCCACTAGATCCTGAATTATATGGTCAAGCAGAAGTTGACGCTTATGCCAAAGCCAACCACATTGATATTAAGGAACAGCCATCATTAGGCGCCTTACTACGAGCACAGGGTGATCAGCTATAGTTAAAGCCTGAAGGGCTAGTTAGACCACTGGGCAAAGCTTCAGTTAACCTAATATTATTAAGAAGCCGCCAGTATCGGGTATGACCTGATACTGGCGGCTTCTTAATTGTTCAGTTAGGATTTATTTTTGATTAAAGCTGCCATCTTCCACGTCACGAATGAATTGTTTCAAATGGTCAAAGTAGACGGGGGCATTGTCGATCATGTGGTGATGACCACCATTTGGCGTCGTTACTAAGCGTGAGTTAGGAATATCACGAGCCATGCGGCGGGCCGAAGCTAATGGCATTGTTTCGTGTTCACCGAAAGTTAACAGGGTCGGCACTTTAATGTTGTGAATCTGATCGCGAATATCCCATTCCTTTAACTTCCCAGTGATAACGAATTCATTATCACCTTGAAAGGCGTTGTATACAGGAGTGGCAGTGGTGTTGATCAAATGGCGAATTGAAGTGGGTTGTTTGCGGTCAACATAGCCAGCGTTCAGAACGTCCACGTACTTCTGATATTGGGGATCATTCCAGTTGCCTTCCGCTTCCTTTTGCTTCATGTAAGCAACAGCGTCAGCCGGTAGGGCTTCTTCACGACACTTGTTAACGTTGACAACGTATTCCTCAATGTTATCGACCATACTTGAAATAATGGCGCCTTTTAAGTGTTGACCATACTTGAGCGCGTACATCATTGTGAGGGCACCGCCCCAAGACTGACCAATCAAGTAGAAGTTATCGAGTCCTAGTTTTTGTCGGACTTCTTCAACTTCATCTAAGAAGTAGTCGTAGGTGAGATATTTCTTAGCAATTTCAGGATCTGAGTAGTCGGGTTGATCCGAATACCAGGATCCTAATTGGTCGTACATTGAAACTTGGACGCCTAAATCTGCCAGTTCCTCACCAAAGTTTTCCCAGTATTCGTGATTGCCACCAGGGCCACCGTGTAGACATAATAATTGAATGTCGCCTTTGCCCTGAGTATTCGTCCATAAATGGTAGCCATTATCCAGCGTGATGATTGTCGTTCCTTGTTTCAAATGATCACCTAATTTCTTCATATTTTAATTGTTATCTTACCACTGTTAACTAAGCAGGGTCAAAGAGACTAGGCAATCATAAAGAATTGCATTAAGTAGATAATTGGTAAGGTCGTGTTCGCTAATTAACTGAATCAGTACGGTCGCGTCATAGTAGCTGAGCATGGGAGGGGAATTCGGTCGAAACGATATAAAAATAATAATTAGAACGGGCCGTTTAGTCTGAATTTGGTTTATACTAGTTATTATGCTGGTCGGTACGACTGATAGACCAAGTTTCAGTCGTATTGTGACCGATTGTACACAATTGATTTGACAAGCGGTTACATTTTCAGCGATAATAAGTAAACTGCTCAGCACAGAAAGATGTAATATTACATTCTTTAAATTCAATTGCGGTTAGTTAACCAATATGAAATAATGGGTTAACTAATTAGAGATGGGTGAGATTGATATGGCAAACCAAGTCGCAGTTTTACGCTTGTTAATCCAAGCGGCGCCCGCGTACTGTTCGGGTGACTGGTTGGCACAACGACTTGCAATCAGTCGAACGGCTATTTGGAAATTAGTGCAAGGATTGCAAGCGGCGGGCCATACTATTGAGAGCCGGCATGGGCGAGGTTATCGGTATGTGGCCAATAATCAATTGAGTGCGCCGGTGATTGAATACGCGCTTACAGCGTTACCACCGTTTGATTTGACCGTGCTACCAACGGTTGATTCAACGAATGCCTATTTACGGCGGTTAGTCACGCAGACGCCTTTAGCACTTCCGAAAATCGTGGTTGCGGATACGCAAACTGCTGGTTACGGTCGGTCGGGGCGGGCATTTTATTCGCCAGCACAGACTGGAATTTACATGAGCATTGGGTTACCACTCAGTGACCAGAAGGCGTTAGACGCTGGTTTGTTGACAACGAGTACTGCGGTAGTCGTTGCCCAGACGCTGCAACAGCTGTTTGCGGTTGACGTTTCATTAAAGTGGGTCAATGATGTGTTAGTCAATCATCACAAGGTGGTTGGTATCTTATCAGAAGGCATCACTAGTCTTGAAACGGGGCAAATTTCAGCAGTCATTATTGGAATTGGCATTAACTTAACAACGACAGCTTTTCCAGCGCTACTAGCGCACAAAGCGGGCGCAGTCGTTGCCAATCCAAATGGTGTGACGCGCAATCAAGTGATTTGTGAGCTACTGCGGCGCTTTTTCAATAGCTATGGGACTTATCGTAGTGGGACTTTCATGGACGCTTATCGGAAACTCTCCATGGTGATCGATCAACAGGTCGAGTTGAAGAGCGGAACGCAAAAGTATCGTGGAGTCGTCACGGATATTGATGCACACGGGGCGTTAGTCGTCAAATTAGAGACTGGTCAGAGTCGTCATTTTAGTTCTGGTGAGATTACTAAGGTGAACCTCTTGTCCGGTGGTTATCATGGCTAGCAAGTTTGTAAAATCAATTTATCAAGTTACCGAACGAATCGCGTCAATCTTTTAAAATGATTTCTGATTCAATGTTTTACTGGTTCATACTGTTGTATAGTAGAAGTTAGTCACAAGTAGTGCTAATCAATTTCAATTTGATTAATTGAGCTGTTTGGTACGTCGAATCAACCTTAAATTGTTGATAACATAGGAATGATAACGGATGGATTAATAGACTCACGTTTGATTTATTTATATTGTAATTAAGTTCGGGGTTATATGTGTTTAATCAGCATAATGAATAAAGTGGTTAATAAAAATAATTAATGAAGTTTAAATAATGCTGGTCAATGCGGTCATTTACATATTATAGTAAAGGTACCGAAGCACTGGTGGGTTAGTTAATATTTGTAGAGACAATTCAAGGGGTAATAGGAATATGAATGAAAATTTGCGGAGCGTAAATATGAGCCGAACAATGAGTCGGATGAATCGACACCGGATGAATCCAAGACGTTATATCACCGGATTTGATGGTATCCGGACATTGGCGGTGCTGGGTGTCATCATCTATCACTTGATGCCGGCCTCACTACAAGGAGGTTACTTGGGAGTTCCGATCTTCTTCGTCGTTTCAGGTTATTTGATTACGGATATTTTATTACAAGATATTTTGAGTCGGGGGCATGTCCGGATATGGCGGTTTCTCGGACACCGGATGCGGCGGCTATATCCAGCATTCGTGACGATGTTGTTAGGGACAACAGCCTACATTACGCTGTTTCAACGGTCATTATTGACGAACATTCGGGCTACTGTATTAACGAATTTAGTCTACGTCTATAATTGGTTTGAAATCAATCACGGTCAAAGTTATTTTGACCGTTTCAATGGTGAATCACCGTTCACTCATTTATGGTCGCTCTCAATTGAAGGACAATATTACTTATTCTGGCCATTAGTGATTGGTATCTTGATGGTCATCTTCAAGAAGCGTTCACGGGTCTTCTGGTTTATGATGATTGCTGCGGGTATTTCAGCGATAACCATGGCAATGTTGTATGATCCAGCGAATACGAATCGGGTGTACTACGGAACTGATACGCGGATGTTTGCAATCTTGTTAGGTTCTGGCCTTGCGTTTATCTGGCCATCACGGGAATTATCGGCGGACATTGCCAATGTTAATCGAGTGACACTGGATATCTTAGGCGGTGCTTCGCTAATTGCAATTATTTGGATTTTTTTCCAGATGTCCGGTCAATCTGATTTCACTTATCGTGGCGGTATGTTACTATTCACAGTCCTATCAACAGTGTTAGTTGCAACGGTGGCCCACCCGGCTAGTCATCTCAATCGCGTCTTGACGAATCCGTTGTTTAAGTACGTTGGGCAACGTAGTTATGGGATCTATCTCTACCAGTTCCCAGTGATGATTTTCTACGAAACTAAAGTTAAAAACATTGGTGATCATTTACTCCTCAATAGTTTGATTGAAGTTGCCTTAATTTTGATCGTGACGGAATTGAGTTATCGGTTTATTGAAAATCCAATGCGGCACTATGATTACAGTCGGTTATTGGTCGACTTCAAAGATTTCCTCCGCAAACCGAAGTTTAACCGCGTGACCACTGCGATTGTCGCTTTGACCACGGTCTTATTCGTTATTACGGCGGTTGGTTTCGTTCAACAGCCAAGTAAAGCGGAAGCTAACAAGAAGACTGAATTACAAAAGACGATTGCAGCTAACTCTAAAGCGGCTGATAAGAAGAATGCGGCGGCGCTCAAACGGCAAAAAGCTGCCCAGGCAGCGGCTGCTTCAAGCAAGAAGGTTGCGACTGAAAAGATGCAGACCAAGCAGGCTGAAGCGAAGTTGAACTCGAAGCAGAAGCAGGTGGAAAAGGAATACGATTTGAAGCCACAAGTTGTTCTAGCGATGGCCAATACGGATCTGACAGCCATTGGGGATTCGGTGTTACTGGATGTTTCTTCCGATCTTCAAGATGTTATCCCGGGTACGGTGGTTCAAGGTCGCGTTGGTCGTCAAGTGACGGAAGTTCCTGGAATCATTAATTCGCTGAAGTCGCAAGGGCAATTAGCCCATAACGTCCTATTGAACATTGGGACTAACGGGACAATTACGGATGATCAAGCTGAACAAGTCGTTAAGCTGATTGGTAAGGATCGTCAGATTTTCTGGGTAACGGCCCACGTCCCAACACAGAGTTGGCAAAATCAGGTCAATGCTCAAATTGCCAAGACTGCTAAGAAGCATGCGAACGTGCATGTTATCGATTGGCATGGTCGTGCGCAGAATCAAAGTGGTTGGTTTGCAGATGACAATGTTCATCCAAATACGACTGGTAATCGCCAGTTAACGAATTTGATTGCGAACCGCATTGCCGAAGTTAATAACAATTAAAGATGAGTTCCAGCTTACGTTGATGGTAAGCTGGAACTTTTTTTGGCTAGTTCCGGACAGGTGGTGGTGTCCGACCTGGTCATGATAAGTGGCTGTTTAAGTTGAAGGTACACAAAAGGCCCACCAGTTAACGGTTGTGTGGTTAGTTGGTAGGCCATAATTAGTTAGTCTGTTATTTTTTTTCATTGGGACGTGTAAGCGAATATCGTTCAAGTTAAGTGAGTACTGTAGGTCTTGATTGCCGCGGATCGTCATCTTCATATCAGTTGCGTAAATGACTAGTCCGAGTTGATGCCCCTTCAGTAAGTGGTGGAACAGCGGTTGGAGATCCACAGAAAAGTCATAAAAGACATTTGGCTGAATCGCTTCTGCGTGCCATGGGTGGTGACGGTTCTGTAAGTTAAGATGCCCCTTAGTAATCATCTTGAACGGCGTCTCACCCGCTAACTTGAAGTCCTTCAAATCATCTTCGCGCCAGTGGTAACCTAGATCAAGCGCTTTTGCAGCCAGTATTTGTGGGCTGACAGTCAAACGGCGCGCGGCCCCGAAGTCAATCAGCATAAAGCTCAACATGCCGAAATTCTTATTAACGGCGACAGAGCCCGCAACGTGCGGAATACCCACTAATAATTGATCCTCAGGTGCCTGCCAAGACTTGAACAAGAGGCGGTGATCATAGAGCGGATTTAACTTATCCTCTTGCAAGAGGTCGCGCTGCCAACTATCCAAATGATGCTTATAGTGGTCGAATAATTTGTCAGGCAATTTATCAGTAAAATGAGCGGCGCGTTGGTCAACTGTATGGTCAGCAGGAACTAATTCTTTGTACTGAACCTTAAAATCTAAAGCGTCGGTTGTGTCTTGCCACCAATTGTCATAGCCGTGCCAAGTTTGGGCTTGCGTGTTGTCTTGTACCAAGACGTTAGGCAAGAGTGTCTCCGCATGATTATCTAAACCATATAATTTATGGCTTAGCCACAAGTTCATCATGTCGGTGAAATCGAGCGATTGTAAGTTATTGATATAAATATGTTGTCCCTGGTGCAAAATGAGCTTTTTAGTAACGGGAACTGCCTGTAATTTATCCCATAAATTAGCTACGTTTCGGGGCTTAACGTTCCAGTCGTTGAGCCCGTGAACCATGATGATGTCCGCCTTAATTTTGTCAACGTTCTTGAGATAATTGCGTTCATCCCAGAAACGGTTATAGTTACCGCTTGCTCGGTCTTGGTCGGCAGTCAGTTCTGCCAGTTTCTGATCAAACGCGGGTTGGATCTGGTGAGCGTCACCGGCTTTTAAGCTTCGTGAGAAGACCTCAGCGGCGAGAACATCGGTGTCTTCGCCCTGGAACGTATCGGGAGCGACAACCAGGCCATTATCTCGATAATAGTCGTACCAGCTTGAGATGGCGGCCTCGGAAATAATCGTCTTAAGGCCAGCCACGCCCGTCGTAGCAGCGGCAGTTGCGAGGGTACCGAGGTAAGACCGGCCAGTCATAGCAACGGCGCCGTTGCACCACCAAGCTTTGATAGCGATATTGCCATCACGATTGGTGAAGGCTTGGCGTTTGCCAGTCAACCATTCAATAATTGCAACTGTTGAGGTCGTTTCATCAACGTCACCGGTAGGGGCTAGCCCATCCGAGTCGATCGAACCGATTCCAGCTGCATAGACGACAGCAAAACCGCGCGCTAGAAAGTAATCATTGAGCGTGTAGGACTTTTCTCGGCTGAAAGTCTCCTCTGCTGTATCGGTCGTCGTGGTCGCGGTTCGAGCGGCTGGTAGTTGCGCCGTTGTTGGCTGGAACTCAACATCCGCATAGGTATTTTCGTCCGGTTCCTTTGCAGTCAGGGGAACGTCTACGTTGTGCATTTGAGCATCGCCAGCTTGGTCGTTGATGCCCTGATTATAAGGACTAGCGGTATAGAGAACGGGAACTTTTAAGCCGGTTTCGGTCTCAGCTGGCCGAAGGATTTCAACTTTGAGCAGGTCCCGTTGGCCGTCGTGGTCAGTATCTAAAGGCGCTTCAACGTAGACGACGTCACGAATGAGCGCGTTGGTATCAAAGACGGCTTGGGCCTTACCATTGAAGAAGAGTGGCTTTTGATCGTTAGGTAATTGGTAAAATGGTACAAAGTAACCCCGGGTCGTGAGTGATTCAATCAAGGTTTGTCCATTATTCCCACGTGTATTTAATAATAGGTACCAAGCATAATAGAGGGCTTCACGATCAAAGGCGCTATCACCGACCATTGGCAAGTGAATATCGCGCATCGCCAGCAATGGATCGGCCAATTCAAAATCTTGACCAGGTAGAAAACCCAGTAACTGAAGTCCCACATTATAAAAGACTTGATTGTTCACGATAGTTGCATCGGCGAGCCATTCTGATAAAGTGTGCTGGCTGGTTGCCATGATGTTATTAAACTTGTGGGTCAAGCCGCTTGCCGTGTGGACTTCTGGTAAGCTTTTAGCTAGCAATGCCTGGTAGACGGCTGGAACAGTCGTCAGGGCGTCCATATCAGGCGTAATAAAATGAATTTTCGTAAGTTCGGCAATCGCGGTTTCCGAATCAGTCGGGACGATTGCAAATTGATTATTTTTCATAAGTAAATTCCCCATTAAGTATTATTAGAAATATTATACCGCTAATTAGTCGAGAACCAATGCTTCTTACTGACAAGTTTATAATGTTGTGGTAGGTTAATTGCAAAGTGAACTATCGAATGGAGGAACTAAGATTGAGTGATTTTCCAATTTTATATACGACCCAAGCAGTTAATGAAGACGGCATCGAAGGACACGCCTATATTCCCAATGGTCTTGAGGTGGCCGTATCTAGTCCACTTAAGGCGGTGCCGGGCTCGAATCCGGAACAATTAATCGGATTGGCGCTCAGTACATGCCTTAACGCGACGCTGGAGGCAATCGAAAAGGAGCACGGCCAGACACATCAGAGCAAAGTCGTGACTACGGTGAAGATGTCGCGTGACCGTTTTGGGTACCAATTTTTCCTAGATGCTCGGGTCACGATTCCGGAAGTGGATGCTGAAACGGCAGCACGGTGGCTCGCGATTGCGGAAACGCGTTGTCCCGTTGCCAAGCTCGTTGGGCCATCAGCTAACGTGACGATTCAATTGGCTTAACCGTTGTGATATGGCCGCAGTAATCATTAATCGTAGTTTGTAAAAATGTCAGGGGATTGATTAAAACGTGGTTCGAGTTGGCAGCGATTAAAACTGCCAATTCGAACCACGTTGGTGTTAATGATGACTGCGAATTTGCTTGAAAAGTTGGCGTAAACTTGGGTGCTGACTAGTAACTGCTGACTGAACTTTATCGACCTGTTGTAGGGCAAGTTGCTTCGTTTTTTCGCGTTCGATTTTGAGCTGCTTGCTTAGTGCTCGCGATTTCCAAAAGCCGTTGATGCCGACGACAACTGGAATAATGTGTAATAAGGTTGTGGCGGGAATGAGCCAGGGATGCTTACTGAATAGTTGAACGACCTGGGTATGATGCTCATGAAGGTCGTCATGGATCGTTTTAGGTGTTAACATGATTAAACCACGCTCCTTAATTAAGTATCATTATCATACCTTAAAATGTAATCGTTGTCATCGTTAGCTGGCTGACAATAGTTAAAGCGCCCATCTCAAGTTGATTGATCACTTGAGATGGGCGCTTTTAGTTAGTACAAATCTAGATTGTTACTCATCAGCTTTATTCATGCGACTATGCCGAATGCCATAGCCAAAGTAAATGATGAGACCAAGGAGGAACCAGACTAGGGATGCCAGCCAAGTTTCCATGGATAGCTGGGTCATCATGAACAGGCACAGCAAGCCAGAAATAATTGGGAGAACCGGGTAAAGTGGCACGCGGAAGCCCTTGATCGCGTTGAGCTTGGGATTACGCCGTAGTAGCAAAATTCCAAAAGAAACGAAGGCGAAGGCAATTAATGTCCCGATATTAACCAAGTTTGCCAATTGGTCTAACGGAATGAGACCAGCAAGAATTGAAATCACGATTGTAACCGTCAACATGGCGTTTTTAGGGGCGTGGTGCTTATCGATTTTACCTAAGAAACGTGGGAGTAAGCCGTCACGGCCGATTGAATATAATAGCCGTGAGCTACTGTAGATCATCGTAACCATCATTGTGAACATGCCGGCGAGGGCACCAATCGAGATAATACCGGCAACGAAGTTTTGATGGACGAGTTGTAAAGCGAACGCCACTGCATCGTCAACGTTCAACTGTTTGTACGAAACCATCCCGGTCAGCACTCCTGAAACGAGAATGTAGAAGATGGTACAGATGACTAGGGTCCCAATGATTCCAATTGGCATGTTGCGCTTGGCATTTTTAACTTCGGCTGCCGACGAAGACACAGCATCAAACCCTAAGTAAGCGAAGAAGACGACCGCGGCGCCCTTGAGAATTCCCGTCCCACCAAATGGGGCAAAGGGTGTCCAGTTACTTGGTTTAACATAAAATGAACCGACTAATAAGAACAATACAATGATTGCTAATTTTACGACCACAATAATATTGTTTAATCGAATCGACGTTTTTAGGCCGGTATCGATAATCCAAGCAATCAGACAGACAATCAGAATTGCGATCACGTTGATATAGGTCCCGTGGGCGGGGTCAAACGAACCGGTGATGGCTTTCGGTAACTTGAGGCCAAAACCAGCAATGAATGAATTAAAGTACGCGGCCCACCCAACGGCAACGGTCGCAACGGCTAGGACGTATTCGAGTACCAGAGCCCAACCAATGATCCAACCAATCATTTCGCCATAGACAATGTTTCCGTATGAATACGCGGAACCGGCGATTGGGAGCACCGAAGCAAACTCGGCGTAACACATTGCGGCGACGGCACACACAATGGCAGCCAAAACGAAAGATAAAATAATCCCGGGTCCCGCTTTTGTTGCGGCAACCGTTCCGGGTAGGATGAAAATCCCGGTCCCAATGACGGCACCAATCCCAAGTGCAATCAGATCGACTGCGGAGAGGGTTCGTTCAAAATGACTATCTTTTTGTAAATAGCGCTCCAAATCTTCTTTTTTGGAAAATGCGCTGGAAAATCCCCATAACATGGACCACCTTTTTGGTTATTTGTAACAGTTAGTTGTCATTATCGACAAATCGTCATGTCAATATGATACCGTGGTTGATTATTAAAAGTCAATTAGAATCAGCCTTTTATTATTAATAACTCAATGGGATACGGAGCAAGATAGCTGGTTAATCATCATAGAAGCTGGTGACATTGCGACTGTCGAGGCAATGTTCGTGCTGACAATAGATTTGATGACGATAACGCGTAACCAGTCATGGTGGGGATTTAAAAAGCGTTGTGATGGCCGAATTACTAGTCATCACTTAAGCCGGCGGTAACGGTGCTAAGCTGAAGAGAAACGGGTCTGAATATGCGGTTGGGTAGCTGTTACTATTGTTATTTATAAGTTGATACTTTGTTATAACGAACGGTAGTCAAAGAATACACACGGATAATACATTAAACTGTTAATTGGATTCGCCAAAGCTTATAATATTGTTATCAATAGAAATTTAATTTTAGAATGGTGGGATTAGGATGGGAGCGGCGATTGATATTACCGGTCAGCACTTCGGACGCTTAATAGCTGTTCACCGAGCGGGCCGGGCCAAGAATGGTAATGCGCTCTGGTTTTGTCAGTGTCAGTGTGGCCGGACGTGCGTGGTGGATTCCTACGTTTTGCGGCACGGCAAGACGCGTAGTTGTGGCTGTCTAGCCGTGGAACAGAGTCGGCAAAATATTTTTAATAATCCGCAAGCAGTTTCGCATATGGGGGACCCGCGCAATTTGAAGATTCGTGATCACCATACAGATGTGAGTTCAATCAAGAAGTCGAAGCGTAACACGAGTGGGGTCGTGGGCGTGAGCTATGACAAACAGTCAGGTTCCTGGGTTGCGCACTTCTACTACAAAGGAACGTACATATTAAACAAACATTTTGCGCATTTTGAAGATGCGGTTCGGGCCCGGCACGCTATGGAACAGCAATATTTAACGTCATCTGATAACTGAAACTGTCGGATGCCCACGTTAGGATTCACTAGCAAATTGTAGGCTAGCTAATATTGTGGATAATATTTGAAGGAACTGAAGTCGGTTAAGTGTCGAAGGGCTTCGACGTAATGTGTGCTTAGTCTGATGAGGATGGATGATAAATTTTAATGAGTTGAACAACGGGACTGGCAATCCGCTGCTCAACTTTTTGAGTCGTCACTAATCAAGCTTAATGATGACAATACCGTTGCGGTTTGCAGTGATGAGTAATCAATGCCAATTTGAGTGGTTGATTTAACCTTTCTTTTGAAGCGAAGAGGTTACAGTCAGTCGGAGTTCTGATAGAATAAGCATTACACGAGATAAGAGGGGGTAGCAAGATTGTCAACAATGTTAGTGGCGGAAGATTTATCCGCAGTCGGTGGAATCTCACTTAGTTCAGCGTTGCCCGTATTAACGGCGATGCAGTATGACGTGGCAGCACTGCCGACCAGCTTATTATCGACACATACTAGCGGGTACGGGACACCAGCCGTTGTCGACTTATCGACGTGGCTGCCACAGGTCTTTGCGCATTGGACCCGTGCACAACTGCATTTTGATCAAGCCCTGATCGGCTACGTTGGTTCGGTCGCACTGTGCCAACAGATAACTACTTACTTAGAACAACAAACGCTGTCGCTATTAGTTGTTGACCCAGTACTCGGCGATCTCGGTCAACTCTATCAGGGCTTTGATCAGGACTATGTCGCGGCAATGCGTCAGCTTATTCAACAGGCGGATGTGATTTTGCCAAACACGACGGAGGCCGCATTGCTAACGGGAGCGCCCTATCAAGTGACGCCAGATTTAGAAGTTATTTTGCCAGCACTGCAAGCACAGTTAAAAACTGGCGCCCACGCAGTCATTACGGATGTCCAACGTGCTGATCAGATTGGTTGTGCCTGGTTGGATGAAGCTGGGCACGTGCAATACTGTGGTGCGCGACGTTTGCCGGGGCATTATAATGGTACCGGTGATACTTTAGCTGCTGTAATCGCGGGACTGTTGGGCCGGGGTTACCCGTTAGCACCAACGCTGGCGCGCGCTAATCAGTGGTTGAATATGGCAGTAGCAGAAACGATTGCACAAAATCGAACGGATGACCGGCAAGGGGTCGCACTGGGGGACTTGCTCCAGGCAATTTTAGCCCTCAATTGATGATGGAACATGTTATACTAGAGCATAATTCATAATTAGGAAGGTGCGACTTCATGAGTACAGAAGTAGCTAGTGGTGCGGTCGTCTATCAACAAAAAGATGGTCATCCCGCTTATTTATTATTACAGAGTGCGACCAGTGATTTTTGGGGCTTTCCGAAGGGGCACGTTGAAGGCAATGAAACGTTAGCTGAGGCGGCGCGACGTGAAATCCGTGAGGAAACTCAAATTGAAGCGACACTCGATACCAATTTTAAGGCGTATACCGAATATGACTTACCGAATGGTAATTTGAAGCAAGTCACACTGTTTGTCAGTGAAGTTCCAAGTGGTGTTGTAGTGACGCGGCAGCAAGCTGAAATCAGTGCAATTGGCTGGTTTGATTATGCTGCTGCCCGCGAACGATTGACTTACGATAATTTAAAGCAAATGTTAGATCAGGCTAACACCTACATTGAGCAGCATCTACAATAATACTGACTGTAAAAAAATTACTGGTGCCGTCGCATAAACGGTACCAGTAATTTTTAAACAATATTTTTAGATTGGCTTAGGCCTGGGTTTGTAAGTTTGCAACTGCATCTTCGATTGTTACGCCTTCAGCGAACAATTCTGGATGAAGTTTGTCAGTTGCGACAAACATTTGGCGTTGCGTATCTAAGACAATGCTGAACCAGCTATTTGTTTTTTGAAATTGCATATGACAAAACTCCCTTCTGAAAATTGTTGGTTTGCTACGAGATGCGTGAATCATCTATTTGAACCTTATAGGTACGTTACTATACTCGGTTTACCGAGCTAACGCAAATGAAAAGCTTTACATGAATTAAAAAATGGAGGTTTATCAACTTTGACAACGAAACGGATCTTTGTGATCACGGGACCAACGGGGAGTGGTAAGACCACTGTCAGTCATTACTTGCGGTCACAATACCAAATTCCTCAGGTGATTACTCATACGACCCGGGCTCCCCGGGAAGGTGAAGTCGGTGGGCGCGACTATTATTTTGAAACTCCGGCGAGTTTTGTCACGAAACATTATTTAGAACACGTGACCTATAGTGGTAATCAATACGGTTCTTCACGAGAAGGACTAGCGGCAGCCTGGGAACGGTCACCACTGATTAGTATCGTCTTAGATACGGCGGGGGCTATTACCTATGCGCGGGAGTTGGGCGAACAAGCGGTGGTGATTTATCTCGAGGTTGCTGATCAAGAGGCGCTAATTCAGCGTTTGACCAAGCGAGGAGATCTTCCTAGCCGGATAAAAAAGCGAGTTGCTAGTGATGAGTATTTGCGGGACCAGGCTTTGCCAGTAGGATTAGTGGGGCATGCACATGTTATCGTGAATGATGATTGGCAGGCGACGCGGCGCCAACTAGATGAGCTGGTCACTGAATATTGTCAGCATGATGTTGTGACGAAAGATTAGCGCTGACGTATAGACGGTCAACGTAATTCACTTTTACACTTGAGTATGCTAAACTAAATAGTAATGATTATGATTTAGTGAAGTCCTGGTCAGTAGGAGGCAGCAACATTATGGAAACACCAATTGAACAAGCCGTCGCAATTTTACGTCGCAATCAGTTTAAAATTACGAAGCAACGGCAGGCATTATTAGATTATCTGGTGACCTATCAGGACCACTATGTGGCAATTTCGGCCGTTGATGAGCACATGCGGACCTTATTTGCAGGAATGAGTCACAATACCATTTATCGCAATATTAAAGAGTTTGAAACGTTAGGATTATTGGAATTGAAGGCCCAGGCTAATCAAACCCTGGTTAAATATCAATGTGATTTCAAGCATCAACACCATCACCATTTTGTTTGTTCAAACTGTGGTAAGGTGACGGAACTGCAAGCGTGTCCGTTAGACGAGTATGAAGCACAATTACCGGGTTGTACGATTACGGGTCACCGCATCGAGATTTACGGTCTATGTGCCAATTGCACGAAAAAGCAGGCAATTAATAGCTGACGGGGAGTCGGCTTTTTTGTTGGCCTTGTTTGAGTAAAGAGTTTCTTAATTTGTGATAGAATTAGTGCATTCCGAACACGAGCATGGTTTAATTATAGATTAGAAAGAATAACGGCAAAGCCTCAGAAGGGAATGACATCGATGGCTTATCGAACACCACCATTTATTTCACCATTTGCAATTGTTTCAATTGTCCTTGCACTGGGGGCAACTAACGTGGTCGTTAATAAGACAACCCATACTGTCAATGGCGCCAAGGCCACTAGCAGTGTGGTCAAAAGTTCATCAGCTAGTTCCGCAAGTCTGAAAAAGAAAGCGGCTGATGATAGTAGCGATGAGAATAAATCCAAAGACAAATCCAGTTCAGATACATCTAATGATGAACAGAATAGTAGTTCCAGTAGTAGTACTGACGAGAATGATACGGACAGCAGCAGTGCTAATAAGACCAGTAGTTCATCAAGTTCAGCTGATGATACGAGTTCTAGTGCCACTAATAGTAGTACGACTGATAACAATAGTTCAACGACTGATACGAGTGACGATGATGAAAGCTCTGCTGCTGAGTCATCAAGTACGACCGCGTCAAGCTCGACAACGACAACGTCACAGTCGACAACGGATACCACTACTAGCGACGGGGGCGAATAACGAATGTTTAGTATTTTAGATATGATCAACCACGCCTTGGGTTACGTTAATGTCAATGTGAAGATTAAGAACCAAATCTATATCGGCATTGGAATTGCGGGTAATTTATACCTCGGTTATGTGGCAATTCGCTTGATGCAGAATGGCGCGTGGTTACGGGGCATCTTATATATGCTCGTTTTCTTGGCGCTGATTTATTTCATTACGTTAAACGTCATTTATTATTTTACTAATAAAACTGCGAAGTATGACTTATCACCACGTATTGAAAAATTGTTGGGTGGTAAGCCTAAAGAAGCGTTAGCAGCTGAAAAACAAGCACAACAAAGTCAGCAACAACCATACATTCCTGCGAACGGTATTTTTGATGGGCAGGAATTGTTGCCCGCCACGGTGAAGACTTCACGTGCTGAACAGGAGAATGTGCATCAAATTGTTGATCAACTACAAGCGGCGAACATTGTCCGATTAGATTACGGTGGCTTAACTGATGATGCCATCATTCAGCAGGCGCAGGCAACGGGTGAACCCGTTTATGCGATTGGGCAAGGCATTCAAATTCCTTTTTCGCAGTTAAAGTTGGAGAATCACCGGCTAGTTATTTACGCCGGAATCAATCAGATGGACCAATCCCCGGTTGGGCATATTACTAAGGTCGGCTTGACCGATGTTCATGATGCGCATGAGGATTATAAGTTGTACTTGGCCTCCACGGTAATCACAGGTGGTATGAGCAAGATTGCGGGCCGAACGTCGGCTATCGAGCAACCGGGCGATTACCAGGTAACCGCGCAGGTTGCGTATGAGGGAAGAGAAGATTAAGAGTGCTTCCAAAGGCGGTTAGTTTGTGAGCATTAACGGTAAAACGGAGCAAACTGCCTTTGGAAGCACGTTTCGGTAGCCAAATTGAATCTAAACACAAAACAACCGTTTTGAGCAGTGGCTCGAAACGGTTGTTTTGTCGGTATGGCTATTTAAAAAGCTCTAAAATGTCTAATGGTTTTTGGAAGCGGTGGGCCACTTTTTGATGGTCGGCGTTAGGGTCCATTCCCCAGACTGCCAGTCCAAAATCAACGTTAGCGGCCTGGGCAGTTTGTTCGTCACTGACGGAATCCCCGATGAAGAGTGCGTTTTGTGGCGCAACGTTGACTTTTTCGAGGGCTGTGAGTAGGGGGAGGGGATCTGGTTTGCGCTTAGGCGTATCGTCCGCACTGATTGTGACAGCCATCCGCATCATGAATGGATACGAGCGCATCCCACTTTCTAATTCGTTTCGTCGTTGGGAAGTCACGATTCCAAGTCTTAGTTCAGACGGCAACTGTTCAAAGAGGCTGGTAATGCCTGGATAAAGTTCAATCTGATCATAATGGCTGGCCATGACATCTTCGTATTGGGCCTGAAAGTGGTCAAACTCACTGGCTGCAATCCCCAATTCAGTCATTGCTTGTTCAGCGGCCATGGGAAAAGTCTTCTGCGCTTGGGCAGGACTAAATGGTTTGCCATAAGTAGCAAGTACCTCACGCATAACCGTCGTGTAAGCTGGTTGGCTATTAGTCAGCGTGCCGTCAATATCAAACATTAATGCTTGGTAAGTCATATAATCGTTCCTTCCAAAGTAGATTTAACTCCAGTATAGCAAATTCGTCCTTGACAGTGGTTAGGACAACCATTATAGTTAGATTAACAATTGATGAGGAGCTAATGATATGTCATTACCGTTAAATTCATTAAAATCTAGAACTAGCTTTTACTTTTGGTATTTTCGCTAGTGTTTGTGCCGGCTGCAGAGGTGCAAACACGAATCCGATGTTTGCATCGATGCGGTTGCCAAGAGTATTTTGTGATTTGACGGCGCCCATGGATGTTTGAAAATTCCAAGGGTGGCTAATAAGTTTGTTTCTGCGTGGTGGCGCACCCTTTGGAATTTCAAGGGGTGCGCTTTTTTGACCCTAGTCCAGTCCGCTTCCACCAACAAGATCAGCCAAACTTGGGAGGAATCTTTATGTCAATTAATTCAGAAACACTTGTTAACCATATGAATCATGAAATTGCGGCGATTCAGCCGTCTGATATTTTGGCGTTCAACGCTGAAATCGCAAATATTCCGGGTATCGTGCGTTTGACCCTCGGTGAACCGGATTTTAATACACCTGAGCACGTGAAACAAGCTGCAATCGAAAGCATTGAAGCGGATGAAAGCCACTATGCACCCTCGAACGGAACGTTGGCCTTGCGGACGGCTGCCGCTGAATTCTTGGCCGCTAAGTATGATGTCCATTATGATCCTGCTAGCGAAGTGATTATCACAGCTGGTGCGACCGGGGGCATTTATACAGCGTTGACTTCAATCCTTAATCCTGGGGATGAGGTCCTGATTCCAACCCCAATTTTTCCATTGTACATCGCAATCGTTAAATTATCTGGGGCAACACCAGTCTTCATGGATACCTCGGACAATGGCTTCGTGTTATCGCCTGACCAGTTACAAACGACGTTAGCAGCCCACCCCAAGACGAAAGCGGTGGTCCTTAACTTTCCTTCAAATCCAACCGGTGTGACTTACCGGCATGATGATCTGAAAGCCCTGGCCGCAGTGTTAGCTGATCAACCAATTTTTGTTTTGTCTGATGAAATTTATAGCGAATTGACGTATGGTGAGCCTCATGAATCGATTGCAAATTACTTACCAACACAAACTATTTTGCTTAACGGCGTCTCAAAGTCGCACGCGATGACGGGCTGGCGAATCGGCATCATGTGTGCGCCGAAAGCTATCACAGCACAACTGGGTAAGATTCACCAATTCACAGTGACTTCAACGACGACCAATGCTCAAGCAGCTGCGGCCGGGTTAAAACAACTAACGAGTCGTACGGCTGGTGTGGATACAATCGATATTCCGGCAGCCAAGGCGGCTGGTCTTGTGGTCACGAACGTCCCAGCCTATTCGCCTAATTCAGTTGCTGAGATGTCGGTGGCACAAACCATGCGCTTGATTCGCAACTTGGAAATGTTTGATCAACGAATCAGCCAACAGAATTTTCAGTGGGCGGGACTGCAAGCACGAGAAATTCGATCATTAACCGTTGGTATTATTGGTGCGGGTCGTATTGGTGGCACGGCCGCTCGACTTTTCCACGGGTTAGGTGCCAAGGTGATTGCCTATGACGTGGTACGCCATCCTGAACTCGAAGACGTTTTAACCTACGTTGACACTAAGGAAGACCTATTGCGGCAGGCGGATGTCGTTGATTTACACGTGGATTTGAATGAGACCTCTGCGGGGTTGATCGATGCGGCAGCCTTGAAGTTAATGAAGACGGATGCCTACCTTATCAACGCCTCACGCGGACCAGTGATTGTCACCGATGATCTTGTGGCAGCGCTAAAGGCCGGTGAAATCGCCGGTTGTGCACTCGATACGGTTGAGGGTGAAAATGCGTTATTTAACCAAAATCATCAGGGTGAGGTGCTTCAAGATACCAACGTGGCACAATTAATGCAGATGCCCAACGTCATTATCACGCCACACGTGGGTTTCTATACGAATTTAGCGGTCAAAAACATGGTCGATATTAGCCTGGATGACGTCTTAGCAATTCTAAATGGTGAAACGACGGCCCACGCCTTTTAATGATGGCGTCAGCCGCTACTACCAGTATGGCTGTAGGAGACGGTGGCTGGTCAAAGTGCCCCACCGGTTAACTTGTTCGGCGACTCGCTGTTCGATAACTAGCTTATAGCGGGACTAATTTGGTGGTGCGTCCGCGACTGGGCTTCAGGTGTACTGGCAATGAAATAAGCCTTCCAAGCATATTGCTTGGAGGGCTTATTTGTCTCTTGAGTCGGCTGACTGGTCGTGACTAACTAGCTAGTAGATTCGGCTAACCAGCCATTATCTAATAACTGGTGATAGTGCTTACCGATTGGCACCCACAGTTTAGCTTGCAGAATGCTACGGAGCTCATCCCAGAAGAGTGGATCGCGTTGTTCATTGGTGGATAAATTCAATTTTAAGTAGGCCCCCGTCTCAGTCTTGGCAATCACAAAGGGATAAAAGACTTTGATAATCTGGGCCGCTATAATGTTAGTCATGTTAGCTGCTTGGTCAAGTAACATATTATCGTCTCCCGTTACAATGCAGATGATTAATTTCTTAATAGTTCTAGGTTAGCAGTGATTATTAAAGAAATGATTGCGGAAGCGTTAACAATTTTTAAAGTTCAGTTAGTTAAAACCACTAATTGTGAAAATTATGCGCCGGACGCTTCGGTGGCTTTCAGTAGTGGTATGATTAAAAGCGGGTTAAGTTTAGTTGTTAGAATAATATAAATTTTATTGAAATCATTGTCTAAAAATTATTCGGCCGTAGCAGTTCCAAAAAGAAAAGCGAATTATTATTGGCTTTTCACGAATAATGTTCAATATTGGAGCTGTTATTCAGCTATTTTAACTGAAAACAGTGTAGCTGTTTCTCACTATTTTATGGATATCGAACAATATTTAGCTACTTTTTGACAAAATTACTAATTATGTATTAAACTATTTAAATAGCATTAACGAAGAATAAGGATTTCTTAACTCTAATTATTAATGCAATAATTCTAGACCGTCAGTCAACAGGCTGATAGAGAAAGCGAAGGTGACTGCAATGTCAATGATCGAATTTCACGACGTCGAAAAGTATTATGGTGATTTTCACGCCCTCAAAAATATTAATTTAACGATTAATGAAGGTGAAAAAGTTGTTTTGATCGGACCATCTGGCTCAGGTAAGAGTACCTTGATTCGAACCGTTAACGGTTTGGAACGTGTCCAGTCAGGTCAATTGCTAGTCAATGGGTTTGATTTAGCCGACCGCAAAACGGATATGAATAAAATTCGCAAAAACGTTGGGATGGTGTTCCAACACTTTAATTTGTACGCTAACAAGACGGTGCTTGAAAATATCATGATTGCTCCCCGGTTAGTCTTGAAACGGCCGGAAGATGAGAATAAAAAATTAGCGATGGACTTATTAGATAGTGTCGGTCTGGCTGACAAGGCCAATAGCTTACCGAGCCAATTATCTGGTGGGCAATCACAACGAATCGCGATTGCACGTTCTTTAGCTATGAAGCCGAAGTGTCTCTTGTTTGATGAACCCACCTCAGCACTAGATCCCGAAATGATCGATGATGTGTTGAACGTGATGAAGAGTGTTGCCGAAGACTCCAGTATGACCATGTTAGTTGTGACCCACGAAATGGGCTTTGCTCGTGAAGTGGCCGATCGGGTTATTTTCATGGCTGATGGGGAAATCCTAGAAGATGATGCTAAAGAAAAGTTCTTTGATGGTCAGCCGTCTAATGAACGGGCCCGTCAATTCTTGAGTAAAATTATTACACACTAATTTGTAGGGGAGGACCACGAATGAAGAAGCTGAAACGACTAATTGGCGCACTCGGCATGCTTGCCATGCTAGTGGTGGTCTTAACCGCTTGCGGTTCACGGCAATCATTAGCAAAACAGGATGTTTTGACCAATGATAAAGCTAGTAAGACGATTACGTGGGGTGTTAAAGCTGATACGAAATTATTTGGGTTGATGGACGTTAAAGATAATCAAATCAAGGGGTTTGACGCCGACATTGCGACGGCATTAACAAAGCGGGTGCTCGGTAAGAATGCTACCGCCAAGTTTGTCCAAGTAACGAGTCAAACGCGGATTCCATTGTTGAAGAATGGGAACATTGATGCCATTCTCGCCACGATGACTATCACGCCGGAACGTGAAAAACAGGTTGATTTTACGAATTCATACTTTGATGCGGGGCAATCACTGTTGGTTAAAAAGGGCAGTGCCATAAAATCAGTTAAGGATTTGAATAAGTCGGGCACCAAGGTCCTTGGTGTGACCGGTGCAAACTCCGTTGAGAACATTAAGAAAGCAGCGCCTAAGGCTAAGGTGTTGGAATTATCCGACTATGCTCAGGCAATGACGGCGTTGAAATCTGGTCAGGGGGTCGCGTTGACTACTGATAACGGGATTCTTTACGGGATGGCGTCGCAAAACCCAGGGTACGAAGTGGTTGGGGGCACCTTCACGAAAGAACCATACGGGATCGCTGTTAATAAGGGTCAGGAACCGTTAAAAAAGGCTCTGAATAAAGCGCTCAAAGAAATTGAAGCGGACGGGACGTACAACCGCATCTTGAAGAAGTGGTTTGGTAACGTGGCCGGCTTCGACTATAAGGAGGCGTCACGCTAATGGGATACATTCTAACGCACTATTGGTCAGAGCTGATTCAAGGACTCGGATATACGTTGTTATCCAGTGTGATTGCTTTGGTATTCAGTACGATCATCGGAACAATGTTTGCTATCTTTGAAGTTTTGCCAAGTCGTACGATGCGCATCATTGGTCGAGTTTATATTGAAATTTTCCGGAACATTCCATTGTTAGTTATTGCGATGTTCTTCTACGTGATCATTCCAATGTATGTTGCCAAGATTGATGGTTTTACTGCCGGGACAATTGGGCTAACAATCTATACCTCATCATTCATTGCGGAAACGGTTCGGGCCGGAATTCAATCTGTTGATCCTGGACAAATGGAAGGCGCCCGTGCTAATGGGATGACGTACTGGCAGGCAATGAGTAAAATTGTCTTACCACAGGCATTTAAAATCATCATTCCACCGTTGGGCAACCAGTTTATTAATCTGGTGAAGAACTCTTCTGTCCTAGCTTTCGTGGCTGGGTTCGACTTGATGTACCAAGCAAATTCAATTGCGTCACTATCGCTTGATACGATCAATAGCTACGTGGTCGTAGGGGTCTTTTACTTAATCATTACGTTGCCACTGAGTTATTACATGCGGCACTTAGAGAAAAAATTAGCAAACTAGAAGGGGGCGACGATTCATGCAAAACTTTATTCAAGCGTATTCGTGGATAAATATCCGGTTCTTGCTCGAAGGACTCTGGGTAACGGTGGAAGTGTCCGTCGTTTCCATCATTGCCAGTTTTATTATCGGTTCAGTCCTAGGGGTGCTTCGGTACGTCAAGATTAAATATTTATCGGCAGTGGTTGGGTTTGTTGTTGACATTATTCGAAACTTGCCATTGATCTTAATTATCTTCTTTACTTACTTTGGCTTGCCACACTTGGGATTCAAGCCTGGTATCATTTTCGCAGCCATCCTCGCTATGACGATTTTTGAATCGGCCATGTTAGCCGAAATCATTCGTTCAGGGATTTTGGCGGTTGATTACGGTCAGATGGAAGGCGCCCGGGCTAACGGGATGAGCTATGTACAAGCGTTATGGCACATTGTCTTTCCACAAGCAATCAAGAAGACGATCCCAACGATTGTGAGTCAATTTATCTCACTTATTAAGGATACGTCGCTGGCAACCATTATTGTCTTACCTGAATTATTAAACCATGCGCAAATTATTTATGGTCAGAACTCAGCGTATATTTTACCGATGTTCTTAATGATCGCAGTCATGTACTTCATTATTTGTTACGCCTTGTCAATTCTGTCACGTGTGTTGGATAAGAAGTTAGCGTAATTAAACTGGTGGGATGATGGCTGAAATTCCTTAATGAAAAGACCAAACAAGCAATAATGCTTTGTTTGGCTTTTTTATAAAAAATATTTAAATGTCTTGCAAAAAATAGAAGGCGTGATAATATAGTTACTGAAAACGTTTTCTATAAAACTGAAATTAAGGATTGTAACTCATACTCTTTGAGGCATTACCTTTTACTTGTTGAAATATACGGGTGAAGTGGGTGCCTCAAGGAGTTTTTTTGTATTGAAGGAGGTTCAGTGATGTTTGGAATTAAAAGAAAGAAAGTTGATGTCTTCGAGGTGGTTACACCAATTGAAGGTATTTGTATACCGATCACGGCCGTTATGGATGAAGTGTTTGCAAAGAAAATGATGGGTGATGGATTTGCTATTAGGCCGAGTGAGGACACTAATCAAGTTGTGGCACCGATTAGTGGGAAAATCGTTGCATTACCTGAAAGTAAACACGCTATTGGCATCATGGATGAGACTAGGGGCGTGTCTGTATTGGTTCACATTGGCCTAGATACAGTTGGCTTAAATGGTAGAGGCTTTACGGCACACGTCAAATTAAATCAAGAAGTTAAAGCAGGGACCCTATTAGTGACGCTCGATCGCCAAACGATGGCGACCGCGGGATTAGATATGACCACCATAGTTGTCTTTACAGAAGGTTATACGGGCGAAGTGCCACTTGGCAGTAAGCTTCATCAACAATTAGCAGCCGGCACACCAGTTTTAAAGCAAGCATAAACTATGTAAAGGAGTGCGAATTAAAATGCGGGTGGTGAAGAAAATTAATAACAACGTGGTCGTTTGTCTTGATCAACATGGTGAAGAATTGGTCGCCTTTGGTAAGGGATTAGGATTTCAAAAAGTCCCGTATGAGCTTACTGATATGACTAAAGTGACGATGACATTTTATAAATTAAACTATCAATACTATCAATTACTAAAAGAAATACCCACTGAAATCTTTGATTTGAGTGCGGCAATTGTTGAGCGAGCGCAGGCACTAATTCCAAGAATTTTGAATCCAAATATGATTTTTAGCTTAGCTGATCATATTAACTTTGCAATAACGCGACTAACCCATTATAAAAGCGCCCAGTTACCATTTTCATATGATGTGGAGCAATTATACCCACAAGAAACGGATGTTGGGTATTACGCCGTCAGGTTAATTAATCGACGGCTAAATATTCAATTACCAGTTTCCGAGGTCACAGCAATTGCCATGCATTTTGTCAATTCTCAGACTAATGATTTAGCGACCAATTCAAGTGTAAATAGCGACGATGAAATGATAAAAATCATCACAAAAATTATTGAACAAGAATATGAGCTTAGAATCAATCAAACCGAATTCACATACAACCGGTTTGTCATGCATTTACGGTATTACATTAAACGGATGAAGAAACATGAGCAAATTTCTGAAAATGATAATTCTAAATTATTCAATACGATGAGGCATGATGAGCCTGAAATTTACTTGGTAGCAAAGCGAATTGCAGACTACGTTGATAGTCAACTTGATACTAATAGTAATGATGATGAACTTTTCTATCTAATGATATATGTTAAAAGAATCGTTAATAAAATAAATACTCAAGCGTAACCGTTAATTAATGGAGGTGTATGCGACATGAAAAATAAGGATAAACAGTATGAAAAAGTGGCGAATGGTGTACTGGAAGCAGTTGGTGGTAGTGCGAATATTTCTTCGGTGACACATTGTATGACCCGATTACGTTTTAATTTGAAGGATGAAAGTATTCCTAATGATGGTGAGGTACAGAATATTCCAGGTGTGATTGGTGTCAATCGCGCTGGTGGCCAGTATCAAATCATTATTGGACAAGCAGTTAGCAAAGTTTATGATGCGTTACTTACGGTGGGGAATTTAACTAGAAACGCGCCAATTAATGAAGATTTAGATAATCGACCTAAAGAAAAGTTAACGTTTAAGTCTGCGGGAAATATGATTCTAAATAAATTGGCTGGATGTTTAACACCATTGATTCCGATGTTGATTGCTGCATCAATGTTTAAAATGTTTGCGGCCATTTTAGGACCAAGCATGTTCAATGTTCTTGGTACTAAAACATCGTTGTATCAGTTATTTACGTTGGTTGGTGATGCTGGATTCTACTTTTTTCCAATCATCTTAGGATATACAGCTGCTAAGCAATTTAATACGTCACGGATTATTTCAATGTTTTTAGGTGCAATTTTGATTGATCCTAATTTAATTAAAATTGTGACTGCTGGCAAGGCATTTAATATCTTCGGTATCGCAATGCCATTAGTTAATTATTCAAGTACGGTCATTCCAATTATTTTGTCGGTTTGGGTAATGTCGTATATTGAACGGTTCTTTAAGCGTTATGTACCAGAGTCGATTAGTACGATTGTTATCCCAACGTTGACGATTGCAATCATGTTGCCGATTTCGTTATGTATTTTAGGCCCAGCAGGAAACTTTATCGGCAATTACATTTGTACAGGAATATTGGCTTTTGGAAAATTAGGTGGCTTGCCAACGATTATCGCGGTTGGAGTGGTTGGTGCCTTATGGGAAATCTTGGTTATGACCGGGATGCATCTCTTAATGCTTACGACGATGATGATGATTTTTGCGCAATCGGGTCATGAAAACTTTGTCACACTTGGCGCAGTTGCCGCTAGTATGTCGGTCGCGGGCATGTGTTTGGGTGCGGCCTTACGAATTAAGGACCAAGATCAAAAGACACTTGCTTGGGGTTATTTAATCGCTAGTATTATCGGAGGTGTGACTGAACCAGGATTATATGGACTAGCAATTCGTTATAAACGACCGTTTATTGGCATGATGATTGGTGGATTTTGCGGTGGCTTATATGCTGGCCTGACAACAGTTACAGCTTATGTCATGGTACCTGTTGCAAACTTTTTATCTTTAACTGCGTATGTTGGCGGGCAAACATCTAATGTGATTAACGGTGTGGTTAGTGGCGTGATTGCGTTTGTAGCAGCTGCTATTGCAACTTATGCGATTGGTGTTGAAGCCAATACAAACAAACAGGGGACTAAAGAATTTAAACTAGTGGAGGCTTAAAAGCTAATGGAAAGAAAAGTAATCGTTCGAGCTGATGATTTAGGTTATTCCGATGCAGTTAATGTTGGGATTGCACGAACAGTTCACAACGGGTTAATTAATAATGTGGGTGTTATGGTCAATATGCCAACGACGATGTCAGGATTAGCCATGATTAAAGATGCAGGGGTTTGCTTAGGGTTGCATACTGTTATATCTGCTGGCCGGCCATTAACAAATCCAAAATTGATTCCGAGCATCACTAATCCAGATGGTACCTTTCGTCATTCCTCGGATTATCGGGCGGCTGTTCATGATTTTGTCGATCTTAATGAAGTTGTTTTGGAAATCGAAGCGCAATATCAAAAATTTGTAGCGTTAGTTGGTCGCCAGCCTGATTATTTTGAGGGTCATGCGGTAGTTAGTGATAACTTTGTTAAGGGATTGGAAATTGTGGGTGAACGTCATCACTTAAATCTTTTACGCTTTGCAGCAGGCCCAGATAGTCCGAGTGTGCTATTTAAGGGAAAGGTATTACATGTTTTTATGGAAAGTATGGGCAAAAACTATAACCCTTATGAAACGTTGAAACGTGCGGCACTAGCCCAATATAATGACGGCTATGCTATGATGGTTTGTCATCCTGGCTATTTGGATGACTACTTATTACAACATTCAAGCCTGACAGTTCCCCGGACGCAAGAAGTCGCAATGTTAACAGATCCTCAAATGCAGGAATGGTTAGAACGACAGCAGATCAAATTAATCAAATATAGTGAGGTTTAGTTACTAAGCGTTAAGGTAATCGGTAAGCAAATTAAATCACTTATTTCAATGCGCGTTGAAAAGCATAAAAAGAGCGTTGCTACTGAAAATATCTTCAGTAACAACGCTCTTTTACAAGTTATCAAGAATTTAAATTAAGCATTTTGATTTTGCTGCTGCTTCCAATAATAGATTGGGAACCCAACGGCCACGATAACCAAGGAAATCAGTACACCAGATAAGTCTGAGCCAATTTCACTGATAATCACGAACAGTGCGCCCAGAATCGCAATCAGCGGTGTGATCGGAAATCCGGGTGTCGAGAATGGTCGCTCAGAAGCTGGGCGTCGTTTTCTTAAAATAAAGACACCAACGAAGGTTGCCACGTAGAAGCAGTAGACCGTGAAGATACAGAGGTCCGATAAGCGATCTGGATTAAAGAACAGGATCATAATACTAGCATAAACGAGAATGGCAATGGTTGCGGCGATCGGCTCGTGTGATTTTTTGTGCAAGTAACTGAGTTGTTTAGCGAATGGCAGCTGATTCTGAGCAGCCATGGCGTACACGATGCGGGGGAAGGTCATAATCTTGCCGTTTAAACAGCCCACCATCGAGATGATAATCCCAATGTTCAGTAGGCGCCCGCCAATTGTGCCAAACGCCGCTTGGGCAAAGTACAGCGTCGTTTGTTGCCCGAGTTTGTGGATCGTTGCCGCGGGTACGAAGTGGAGAATCCCATAGCTGACTAAGGTATACGCAATCAAGACCATTGAAATCCCTAAAATAATGGCTTGTGGTAATAACTTCTGCGGGTTCTTGATTTCGCCACCCAAGTTAGCGACTAAGATCCAGCCATCATAGGCAAAAAGTGTTGCGAGGACGGCAACCCCGAAACTACCCGTTGATTGGGTAATTGTATGTAAAGACTGTCCCAGCGCGTTCTGATTACCATAGAAGAGTCCAAAAATAATAATAGCCGCAATCGGTAATAATTTGCCCAACGTGGTCGCAATTTGAAATGCGGCGCCCCAACGGTTTTCGAACATGTTGAGGATTCCAATCAGGACGATGACGCCAATTGAAAGTGGCGCCTGCCAACCCGCCTGCAGGTTGAAGAAACCAACTAGTAATATACCGAGGTAAGCGCTAATTGAAGCGATGATAGCGGGACCGTAGACGGCGATTTGCATCCAACCAGAGAGAAAGCCCCACAATTTACCATAGATTTGTTCCATGTAGACATAGAGTCCGCCCGTATGCGGCATTTGGGCACCGACCTCGGCGATTGTTAAGCCCGCGGTCAACGTAATCAGTCCACCTAGTAACCAGGCGAGTAACGCAGCGCTCGGTGAGCCCGCACTATCAAGGACTGATGATTGCTTGAAGAAGATTCCTGACCCAATAACCGTACCAACGACGAGTGAAAGTGCTGACCAAAAACCGAGTGAACGGTTCAGGGTCGTTGCTTGCTTTGTTTCCTGCATTAACCTGAAATCCTCCCTTGAAACAACCAAATTCTAAATGATTGCACTTAGCATACCAGAGATTAATGGTGATGACAATCAAATATCGTTGGTTGTGGCCGATTTTTCACCCTAAATCCGAACTAATAACGATATTTTAATAATAAAGTTCGACAAGATTCAAAATGATCAGTGTTATTCGGTTGGTGATTCGAGTTTCGACAAAATAGGATTGGGCAGCATGGTGACTTTAAATTAATTTATTTATCTTCCTAATATTAGCAGGGGTATTTAACGGGTCAGGTTAGTCATTAACTTAGTCATTAATTGAGTTAGTTGTGCCCACTCGGATTGATTGAGACCACCCTTAGCAGTCAATAAATCCGGCAAATCATTTAAAGCAAGTCGTGTTGCGGTTCCTTGAGGTGTCAGAGTGAGCAAGATGCTCCGTTCATCTTGGGGATTCCGATGACGTGTAATTAAACCAGCTTGGGTCATCCGCTGTAGCACGGGCGTCAGCGTTCCCGTACTTAAATTTAGCTGGGTGCTCAACGTTTTGACCGTGACAGCGTGCGGCGGTGTCGCATAGAGTGCGACTAGAACCAAGTATTGTGGATAAGTGAGTCGGTGTGCTGTCAAAGTTGGTTGGTAGAGGCGTTGAATGGCATGGACTGTTGTGTAGGTTGAAAAACAGACGTGGTCTTCAAGGGGGCGAATTGTGGTTGTCTTCATGATAATTACCGCCTTTCATGCGATGAGTATTAAGTGCGGAGACGTTCTAATAATGATTGTGCACAATCGATTGATTGGATTATAGCACATTTTGACAATCTGTGGGCCTAGTTGCCCTAGTGCCGGTGGGATCTTATGGTCTGGTGGTCACGTTCAGTATGCAAACTGATGATTGTGGGTACCACTTGCAGTGACGTCATGGTAATAATTTTTGGTTCCTTCCTAAAAATACAGTATAATGCTACGAGTAGGTAAGAGAGTGGGGTTAGATTGATGGTAATTGCAATTGTGGTGTTGTTGATGCTGCTCAGCATCGGCTTATTTGGGTTGCTGTTAGCCGGTGCCAGACGGCAAGCAGCGCCATTTTTTGACCACAGTTTTGGTTTCGGCATGGTTATCGGGGCCGTGACGGATTTTCTTGACACACTTGGTATCGGAAGTTTCGTCGTGTCCACGGCAATTTTTCAAGCGAGCCATTATTTAAAGGATGAACGTAAGCTACCTGGAACTTTGAACACGATGCATGCGATTCCGACCGCGTTTGAGGCGTTTTTCTTTGTTACAGCAGTTGCGGTCGAGCCAGTGACACTGATTAGTTTAGTTTTAGCAGCAACGCTCGGCGCATTACTGGGTAGTGAAGTCATGACGAAGCTTAATCAGCGGTGGATTCAGTTAATCATGGCCGGTGCGTTAGTCATCACTGCTTTACTGATGGCAGCGAAGTTATTAGGTTGGATCAGTTTGCTGGGAGTTGCTAATCAGGCGACGGGGCTATCCGGTTGGAAATTATTGGTCGGCATTGGTGGCAACTTTATCCTAGGGTTACTGATGTCAGCCGGAGTCGGACTGTACGCACCGTGTATGGTAATGGTGTATTTTCTGGGATTGACCCCGATTGCCGCCTTCCCAATTATGATGCTGTCGTGCGCATTGTTGATGCCGATTTCGGCAGTGAATTTTATTCGCCATGACCGCGTCGATTATCGCGGCTTATTCGGCATTATTTTAGGCGGTATTATTGGCGTGGTGGTGGCAGCGACCTTAGTTAAGTCACTGTCCTTAACAGCCCTGAGTTGGTTGATCGTCTTAGTGAGCTGTTGGACGGCCTTTTCGTTATGGCGTGCCGCGCAACGCCGGAAAAATGTGTTATAGTCAACGGTATGAGTGGTTAGGCTAACCAAGCCTAGCCACTTTTTTGTCGTTGTTTAAAATGATTTTCAGGCTGCTAGAAAAAATAGCGGTCGCTGGTTGACAATTTATACAGCTGGCTGTATAAATGAAAGGGCAGGTGATTAAGATGAATCATGATGAAATGGTGGCGCGGCAAGTTCTGATTTTAGCTCGTCAAATCAAGCGGCGTCGCAACCAACATTTGCGGACGGTGGGGTTAACGACTGAGCAAGCGGATGCACTGACTTTTTTTACGGATCAGCCAGGTCGCACGGTAACCGCGTTTAAGACGTACCAGGAAATCACCCATCAGACGGCCAGGATGATCGTGCAACGCTTGCAGACGCGCGGATATGTCCAATTAGTGGTCAGTCCAACGGATGCGCGTGCCAAGCAAGTGGTAGTGACCCCGAGTGGGCGTGCTAAACGCGAGCAGCTCCGTCAACATGGCTGGCAGACGAGTGCGCAAATGTTTGCCCATTTGGATGCCGAACAACAACAGGTATTTTTAGATTTGTTACGGCAAGTTAATCAGAATTTAGAAAGTGATGAGAATTGATGAAGACGCGTTTATATACGCCGGATGTAAAGTTAGTGTTAATGGCTAGTTTCTTCTTTTTAATGAGTCCAATGTTAATCAATCCCGTGATTGCAGGATTTGCGCACGGTATTGGCGCTAGTAGTGTGCTTGCCGGTACGATTGCCGGGTTAACGAATTTGACATCGCTAGTGCTCCGGCCACTTGCTGGGAATTTAACCGACCGGGTCTCTAAGTACCGTTTGACCTTCGTGGGGGGCTGTTTGTTGCTACTAGCTAGTTTAGGTTATAGTTTGACAACCAACGTGACGTTAATCATGTTATTGCGAATTTTGAATGGGTTGGGATATACCTTGTGTTCAGTTTGCATGGCAACCTGGATGGCTAGTTTATTGCCACCCGATCGAATTGGCTCTGGAATGGGCATTTATGGGCTAGCGAATGCGCTTGGAATGGCGTGCGGGCCGGCAATCAGTGTCTTCTTGTATCAACATTACAGTTACCAGAGTGTTTTTTGGTTAGCAGCGGGCTGTAGTTTACTGCTCGTCATCATGATTCAATTCGTCGGTGATCATGGTGAACCAATTGTGACGCCTCAAACGGCTACGACTAAGCACCATATTCGCATCGTACAACCACGAGTAATCCCCGTGGCCTTGATTTTGCTTTTATTTTCATTACCATATTTTGCCACCCAAACCTATATTGTCAGCTACGTCGCTGCACGGCATTTTCATGTGGCAGCGGGGGTATTTTTCCCGGTGTACGCGGGTATTTTATTAGTATTGCGAATTATTCTCCGCGATTGGTTCGACCGGGTGCCATTTAAACGGTTCATCTGGTTATGCTTAATTTTTAATCTATTAGGATTGATTGGCTTAACTGACATGAACAATTGGGCGATGCTACTGCTGGGTGCAGCAGGACTGGCCGCCGGATACGGTTTGATGTTTTCAATTTGCCAAGCTAAAGCATTGATGCTCGTGCCGAAAGCTGATCATGGGCTAGCCAATAGTACATTTTATATTGGTGTTGATCTCGGAATGTCACTTGGCCCCATCATTGGCGGGCTGATTAGCAGTCAATTACCAATGGCGTGGTTTTATCCCGTGATGATGGTGACGCTGCCATTGATTATCGTTGTTTACCTAGTCAGTCGTCGGCAGTTAGCTTAGCCACCAACATGCTGGAGAAGGTTGTTCTTGGTATACACATGATTATGAATTTTTTCAGTAGGGGATATCAAAAAGTCACTTCAAGTTTACGACTGTCTGAAGTGACTTTTTATCTGCCTTTATATAAACATTTTGATGCCAAAATAAATAATAATAAGACCAAGAAATGGCGTTAATACGCGGTTGACCTTATCTAAATTTAAATGGCGAATCACGAGTGGTGTAATGATTGCGCCGATAATTGCGCCAATCATGAGGACCAATCCTGATTGCCAAGCAAAAGTACTAGTAAAGAGATGACCGATTAAACTGATTGTGGACATAACAGTTAACACATAGGTGGCAGTACCAGCGGCTTCAACGGCCGTTAACCCAAGAATTGCTAACCCGGCAGCCGTGGTCGCACCACCGCTTAAGCCGCCAATGCCGACCATCAATCCACTTAAAAGGCCAAAGAAGGCAGCTTGCCAAGGTTGGTGACCGGCTGTAGTTTGTTTAGAATGGTGAACATACTTGATTAGTACCATCGCACCCATAATCAAAAAAATTGTCCCGACAATCCAGTTATACAGTTGTTGGGGAATAAATTGTGCGCTGAATGTCCCGACGATGATACCGGGAACGGCCGCAATAATCATTTGATTGCCAATCTTGAAATTGACATTTTTGATTTTCAACTGTGTTAGAAAACCAAAGAATAAGGCTGGTAAGGCGACGATTAGGGAGGTTGGTACGGCTACCGCGGTTGCAAGGCCTACTTGACTGGTTAAGACACCTAGGTATAGGGCAGCACCTCCTCCACCAATCAGACTAACGAAGATGCCGATTAGTAATCCGGATAAAAAGACAAACGTAGTGAATTCCCCCTTAAATTGTATAATTATACCTTAAACGGAGTACACTCCGTTTGTCAAGTGATGCGTAAAAGTGTATGGTGAACTTAAGTAAATAGGAGGGTGTGTCGAATGCGAAAGGATGCACAAATTAACCAACAGAAAATTTTGACTGCTGCGCGACAACTCTTTGCCGCGCGTTCAATCGAAACCGTTAGTATGAAAGATATTGCGACGGCCGCTGGTATCGGTCCCGGAACGTTGTATCGTCACTATGCCCATAAAAGTACACTATGTTTGGCATTGGTAACGGACCGAGTCGCAACTTTTATTAAAACCAATCAAGTCTACTTGACCACGACCTCGGTAGGTGCAGCAGCACGTTTTGATCATGTTATTGGGGAATATTTAGCGATTCGTGAGCACAACATGGCGTTATTAATGAATGTCGAGGCCGGTGAACCTGGTCGCCGTCAATTTTATCAGAGCGAACTTTATCAACAATTATGTGACCTATTAACGCAACTGGTTCGTGATTTAAAGCCAACGCTTTCGAAACCGGCATGTGAGTTTCAAGCTGATATGTTAATTGCCATGCTGAAGGGGACTAGTTATGCTTTTCAACGTCAATGGCGAGGACGGTCGCAGTCCGAACTATTGGCGCAATTGCACGCGTTAATGGTGACTGAATGATGTTCACTATTGGCACTAGTGGTTTGGCGATTAACAGAGTGGGTTGATTGTTAAATCAAAAAAGATGGTTCTAGGCGGTTAATCCTAGAGCCATCTTTTTGAATGAGTCATTTAAGCAGGTGTCACCACGTATTTTTCATAACGTTGGGCATCGACAGTGTTGAGTTCGACTGTTAATTGGGTGCCATCAGCTAAGTAATCCGTTTTGAGAATGTTGGCGTGGTCATTTAAGTAAGCCACTACTTCACCATCATTGAACGGGATTAATAACGTTGTTGTCACGTAATTCTTAAAGACTTTGGCTTTGATCATACTGGTCAAAGCTTGTAGTGAGGCCTCATCACGCGCCGTATAGATGAGTTGATCATCTTGCTGGTTCGGGTAGTCGGCTTCGGTTAAATCAGCTTTATTGAAGGCATAAATCATAGGAACATCGTGCACACCGATTTCTTTGAGCGTCTTTTCAGTGGTCGCCATCATTTCCTTGTAATGGGGATCGGCGTAGTCGATGACTTGAATGAGTAAGTCAGCATTGGCAGCTTCGGCTAGCGTTGAACGGAAGGCGTTGATCAAGTTATGCGGCAAGTCGCTGACAAACCCGACTGTATCACTGAGCAGTAACTGCTTATTGTCAGGGAAGGTTAACTGACGAATACTTGTATCTAACGTTGCGAAAAGCATGTCTTTTTCGAAAACTTGCTTATCTTCACCCTTACCGAACAGTTTCACTAAACCATTCATAGTCGTTGATTTACCAGCGTTGGTATAACCGACTAAAGCGACGTTGGGGAGCCCAGCTTTATCGCGTTGTGAACGTCGCACTACTTCGTCTTTATTGAGTTCCTTAAGTTCGTGCTTCGCGTGACTGATCCGGTCTTGAATTGTCCGGCGATTTAATTCCAGTTGCGTTTCACCAGCACCACGGTTGGTAAAGCCCCCGCCACCACCAGCAGCGGCCCCAGCCTGCTGGTCAAGGCGATTGGAGATACTCGTTCGTAATCGGGGAAGTTGGTATTGTAATTGGGCAATCTTAACTTGCAATTTGGCTTCCTTGCTCCGCGCACGGTTACCAAAAATTTCTAAGATCAGACCAGTACGGTCGATGATCTGAATGTCCGTTTGTTCCTCTAAGTTACGCACCTGACTAGGGGTCAGATCCGCGTTGATGACCATAATGTGCAAATCGTTGGCGGCTGCGACTTCTTTGATTTCGACAACTTTACCTTTGCCGAAGAAGGTGGCCGGGTTGGGTTTTTCCAATCCTTGGTCAATTCGCAGGGCCGCGTGCATATTATTGGCTGCAACGAGCGCTTCTAGCTCGGACATGGCGTAGTCGTAATTGGCGACCGTTTTAGACATGCCGGCAATGATGACTTCTTGTACTTTTTGAGCGTTGGTTTCAGACATACACTCACTCCTAACGTGTTATGATTGCATTAAGTATAACATGTCTAATCAAAATATTACGACTTCGGGTATTAGGGAGGAATCAAAAATGGGTTACGTGCTTGATTTGCGGCGGCAAGTTGGTCACCAACCGCTAGTAGTGGCCGGTGCGGCTTTAATGGCCCAAAATTCGATTGGCAAAATTGTCTTGATTTATCGAACCGATAACCACTGTTGGGGCTTGCCAGCTGGATCGACTGAACCGGGAGAGACGGTCCAGCAAACGGCGCGACGGGAATTGAAAGAAGAGACTGGGCTGACGGTGGGTGAGTTAACGCTGATCGATGTCTATAGTGGGCCCAAGATGCACTATCAGTATCCTAACGGGGACATTATTGACAGTGTCACCACGTTATATCGCGCCAATACAACGGGTGGTGAATTGATTCAAGCCACCGATGAGACGAGTACTGCGGCTTTCTTTGCTTTAGATGCTTTGCCGACACCGTTGACCCCACTGACAAAGTGGATGCTTTGCGGTGAGTAAGCTTGACCATGCAGATGAGGTTTGCTATAGTGGACTGAAATATTAAGATGAATTGTCACCGGACAACGTTAACCCAACTTCCTTAGGTCATTGTGGAAGTTGGGTGGACGTTGTCCTTTTTATTTTGAGGAGGAATTGATAATGACGTGGATTTATTTAATTATTGCTGGATTATTTGAAGTGGTATGGGCTACGATGATGAAATTAAGTAATGGGTTCAGTCACTTTGGCTATGCTGCGGCCACAGTAGTTGGCATGGTCTTGAGTTTTGGCTTCTTAGCATTAGCAACCAAACACTTACCGTTGAGTATTGCATATCCAATTTGGACCGGTATCGGTGCGGTCGGTGCGATAATTGTTGGCCTGGTTTTCTTCAAAGATACAATTGCACCCATCACGTGGATCTTCATTGCAATGCTGGTCATTGGCATTATTGGTATCAAAGTCACGAGTTAGGATTGGGGGGGTGTTAGTGGGTTTGTGATTCATCAGTGAAGCCCCAACAGCTTTTCAATATTTTTATAAAAGAATGACCACAAGCATGAAAGCGGTGTTATAATAACTTTAGAAGTTAAATGAATATTTGGGTTATTCTTAGACTTCTTCCGACCTGAGATAGACGCACTGTTGCCAAGACTTTACAAAATTTTCTTGTTACACCCGGTCAACGCACTACCTCTCGGAGGGGTTTCTTAATTTCGTCAGTAATTCTGTGTATAGTCTTGGTTGAGTACAACAAATAGTGAAAGAAGTGACGTCTGATGATGATGTATCCGTATCTGAATTTAGGCCCCAGAGATGGCGTCTTGATAATTGCAGCTGCTATTATGTTAGCTTTAACGGTAGTTTTTAATTGGTCAGTCTGGGAACTTTTGTTTGCTGTTGTGGCAGTCGTAATTGCGTTCTTAGCAGGAAGCATGAAACCGTCTAAGAAGAACGTGCTTGCTTTTTTGAAAAAATAGTTTGAATTGGGGTAGCATACCTGAATTCTTCAAACACGTCTTTAACCAGCAAAGTTTAAGGACATCATTGATAAGATAGCCGAGTTGGTTCTCTGTCAATTGATGTTGCGAATAGTGCTACGGGTGCTTAGTCAAACAATGGCAAGCACCTTTTTCAATTCGAATTGTTCAATAGCCCATGATTAAAATACAAATAAAGATATCTGTCGCCAGTAATCACGTATTTAGTTAATTACCAACAACAGTTATTTCAGAGCCAATATAAAAACGCTCGCGACCAGTCAGTGGTTGCGAGCGTTTTGTTTGATGAGCAAAATTATAAGTGTTGATTGACTTTCACGTCAGCTAAGTCTTGCGCATAATCGACGACGCGAATTTGATCGCCATTGATGTCGATGCGAGTGACGCTCCCGTTTTTGGGGCCGTTCGTGATGTCGATTTCAGGAGCAAAATGTGCGACCATACTGCGGATTGTCGTGCCGTGGGTAACCACGAGGACTTTTTGATGGTGATCGTGGTGAGCTTTCAAGTAGTCAAAGCCCTGGTTGATCCGTTCCCAGTACATCGAGTTGTCTTCAGCTTCATGCCAAGGGTCGATTTCACGCATCAGGTCGCGAGTCTGATCGATAGGCACGTGTTCAAGAAGTTCGTGCATGCTGGTGACCCCGTATTGGCGGCCAACTAGTGACCAGGTCCGACTTGAATCGTCACCTTCGAAATAACCATAGAAAACTTCCCGAAAGTTCATCAGTGTTTTAAAAGGCTGGGCGGTAGCACCCGCCGCTTGTCGAATGAGCTGAGCGGTGTCGATTGCCCGCTTAGAATCACTGCTGTAGTAGTAGTCAAAAGCCGTGTTCGCGAGTGCTTGACCAACCTTGGTTGCGGTGGCTTGTCCGTATTCAGTTAACGGCGAGTCAGACCAGCCTTGCATGCGATTATATAAGTTGAAAAAAGTCTGTCCGTGTCGAACAAAGTAAATTGAAAATTGAGCCATGTGTTTCTCCTTATTTAGTCGAGATGGTCTTTGCGGCCAAAGTAGTCTAACGTCACATCGTTGTCGCTAATTGTGAATTTCGTGACGCTCCCATTTTGGGGCCGTGCTGGTGAGGTCAGTGCGGCAAAACGAGCAGCAATACTGTAAATCGTATTGCCGTGGCTGACGACCAAAACTTTGTCCCCGTCGTGATGGTGAGCACGTAACGTATCGAGACCGCCAGTGACCCGTTGCCAGAATTCGGCGTTATTTTCGGCGCGATGGAACGGGTCAGCTTCTTTACAGAAATCTTTGGCTTTTTCGATGCCGTATTGTTCAATAATTGCGGACAAACTAGGTGCTTGATGGGGCGCACCAACCATGAACCAGGTCTGCGACGTATCATCACCTTCAAAATAGCCATAAAAGGCTTCACGGAAGGCAGCCATTGGTTGAACCGTCAAATCGGTATTGCCACTGGCAGGAAGAATTAATTCTGCGGTGCGCATTGCCCGGGTCATGTCACTGGCGTAAACGGCATCGAAATCAATACCGTTGAGCATTTTACCTGCATTGCGAGCGTCCTGTTCGCCGACAGCTGTGAGGGGGGGAATCACACCAGCCCTGCATTCGGCGGTACTTATTAAAGTAAGTTTGACCATGACGAATCATGTAAACGGAAAAAGTTGCCATTATTTACTCCTCTACTTGGTGTTCAAAACTAAGCCATAATGTGTTTAGTTTACCATAAAATGCACTGCGATTAATTAGCAGTTGCTAAGGCTTGTCGAATCTGAGCGGCCGTTTGCTTATTCCCGGTAAAGATTAAGCGGTCACCGTACATAATCGTCGTATTCCCATTGGGCGCGATCAGTTTCCGATTACGTATGACTTGACTAATGGTAATATCTTGAGCAAACTGTAAGTTCTTAATTTGAACATCAGTATAGAGATGGTTGAGCACCCGGACTTCGTAGATGCTGTTTTCAGTATCATTGAGTAATAGCAAGGTTGACGGTGATTCAATTAAAGCGCGCAGTAAAGTAATGTTGGCCTCTGGTGTATTGTAGACTTCGACGCCGAGTTCTCGGAGCTCATCTTCATGTTCGTTGAGCACATTGCGGTCTTCAAACCGAACGATGATCCGCCGTACACCGTATGTTTTGGCGGCTTTAGCAAGCTCGTAGTTACGTTCGGCATCAATATGGCCGAGTACCAAAATATCCGTGTCAAAGACGCCGTGATCCTGTAAGTCCTGGGCTGTGAAGTTTTCCATTAAGGTCACTGGCACTTGCGCGTGGTAGGTTTGATAATTCTCAGGATGATTCGTGTACATTGACACGTCGTACCAGCCTTTTCGTAGCTGTTGTGCAACGGGTACGGTGCTTAAGTTAGCGCCGATAAAGTGGACCGCTGTTTTGACCAGGTCTTCTTTTTCAGCTGAATAAAACTTGTTAAAAATCAGGGGTGAGATGACACAAGTGAGTAGCGCTGCGAGTAAGAAAGCGCCGGACTGGTCACTAGTAATTGTCTTCATTGACTTGGCAACTCGAAGGACGGCTAATACCATTGTCATTGTCGTTGCAGTCAGCGCGGTACCGGCTAAAGCGTTGGCTTGCTTGAACCGTAACTTTAGGACCCAGTAGCCGCCAATCTTGGCAACCATGTATGCTAAGAAAAATAATGGAATTAATAGTAAGGTTTTGCCACTTGTTAATAAGGTCCGTAAGTTCAAATCGACGCCAGTCGTAATGAAGAAAATCGGGATGAAGAAGCCGTAACCAATAGCATCCAAGCGTTCGCGGGTCGTTTCACTAGGGTTCAAGAGTTTCAAGACGATTCCGGCCACAAAAGCGCCCAGGATGTTTTCAGCACCGACGGATTCGGCCACCGTGACCATCGTTACAATCAAGAAGAAGGCTAACCGAATATCTAGTTGTGTCGTCGATTTGTTAATATTTTGATAGAAGCGGAAGAATGGTTTGAACCGTAAGAGTAATAGTGCGGCAACGGCTAAAATGAGTAATAGTAACCAGAGACTTTGTGAGTTACTGCCGTAGACGGATGCATAGAGCGTCAGTCCCATCATCGGTACAAGTTCACCAAAGACCGAGATGAGCAGAATCGTTTGTCCGAAAGCCTTACTAAGCAATTCCTGTTCTTTTAAAGCTGCAATTACAATACCAAGTGAAATCGTGCCAAATAAAATCGCGGCAAGCCAGAAATCACTGAAGAGGCCGCTGACTTTAAAAGCAGCGGCGAGTAACAGCGATAGAACAATAATTGTGCTGTAGGCGTACACCGAAAGTCGAACTGGCGAATATTTCGGTGTGTTGACCGCGTTTTTTTGTTCTAAAGGTGTTAACGCCGTGCGCCGCTTCTTAAATAGGCTAAAGTCAATTTCAAGTCCACTTAAGAACAGCAGGACGATGACGCCAATCGTTGAGAGTTGTGAGATAAGGTCAGAGGTGTTCACAAAGTTAAACACGCTGGGGCCAATTACGATACCGACAATGATTTCCATGACGGCCGTTGGCAAACTGTTGATTTTGAATTTAGCCATGATAAGCGGAATTAATAATGCGGCTAATAAAATAATGACTAAGGAAACTTGATCCATGAATAAATACCTCGATTCGTTTTAGTACACACGGAGCTGATCATCATCAAAGCCCCAGAAAGCTTCGCTAGCATGTGCATCGGTGAAAACTTTCAGGATTTGGTCGACACCAGGGGCTAATTTGTCAGGCGTCAGTTGGCTCAATGGTTGCCAACTAATGGCCCCCCTCGTATGAGCCGGCTAGCAAATCACCGTGATAGTGACTAGTGGTGTATAAGGTACCAAGCGACACGTCGCCGTCCGCATTTTCGACCCACGTTACGGTGCCAACTAATTTTAATTGATCGACGTGCAAGCCGGTTTCTTCTAATACTTCACGCTTCATCGCGGTTACTTGTGATTCACCGCGATCAACATGGCCGCCAGGAAAAGTTAACCCCGACCACTGTGCGTCAATCTTATTTTCAACCAGGACATCGCCGGTCGCTGGATTGGTGATAAGGCACATGTTGACGAGTTCTGCACGGACGGTCCGGTCGTGGTGTTCATGCTGATCCTTAGTGGCTAACCAGTCTTGGGCCTTGTCATTGATGCTTGCCATGAATGCTGCTTTCGTTTGTAGGTAGGCTGCGAGATCGGCTTGTCCATTGCGCACACCTTTTTCGCGAATGGCAGTATACTTGCGGCCGTCTGTCCGGTGCGCATTGAGATAATCCCGGAAAGTGAGCAATTGCTGATAATGCTGTTTATCAGTTGTAATGATCACGTGGATGTCGTTAGCAGCTAATTGCGTCGCGTAAGTATGCGTCGTTCCAGCGACCGGTCGTGCGTGTAACGTAGCTACGGCAGCCGCCTGATCTTTAACAAGCAACGCCAAGTCAATTGTTGGACGCGCTAATAATTGGGGCATGGCCGTACTACCCACGTGACTACTTTTTAATAGATTCGCCTGTAATTGCTGGCGTAACAAGGTTTGATACTCGGTTGCTTGCTTTTGCCAGTCAGATTGATAGGCAGTTAATTGAATTGGTTGCATAGAATCCCTCCACTCGAATAAGTCATTGAAAGGATACACTTTTTGAGTGGTTTTGAAAAGGAAAGACATGCCTTTCAAGAAATTAGAACGATAATATTTAAGTTGAACGGCAGTTGACACACGGCTGAGAAAACGCTATCATTGATTTATACATTAATAGTAATTAACCGGGATTGTAATAGCAGTGTTCAGGAGCTACACAAAACCCGCTTAGTCGACAGGCTAAGTGGGCTTTTTTTATGGGAATTTTCAAGTTGAATGGAGATGAGAATGATGCGAATCAAAAAGGTGCTTAATAATAATGCGTTTATAACCCATAATGATGATCATCAAGAAATGATTGTTATTGGAAAAGCAATCGCATATGGAAAACATTTCAATGATACCGTTGACGAAAGTAAGGTATACAAAATGTTTACCCCCATTAGTCGAGGTGATCGGAAGCTGATTTTGGACATGGTTAACGAAATTCCAATCCAGTATTTTCAAATCGCTAAACAGATTGTTGATAAAGCAGAGTCTGATGAAAATATCGAGCTGACAGATAGTGTGTATATTGCGCTAACTGATCATATTTCGTCTAGTGTTGATCGAATTAAATCTGGTTTAATGTTGACTAATCAATTCTTATGGGAAATTCGCAGTTATTATCCAAAAGAATATCAGATTGGACAATGGGCGATTCAACTAATCAACGGTACCTGTGATGTTACCCTACCGGATGATGAAGCTGGATTCATTGCGATTCATATCATTAGCGGCGAATTAGGTGAGCAATTGGATGAATTTCATGAAATTATTAATTTCATTAAGAAGATTACAAGTATTGTGACCTATCAATTATCAGTTGAAATTGATCGCGATTCGCTCGATTATAATCGCTTCGTTACGCATTTAAAATTCTTTTGGCAATACATGATGGAAAATGATAAAAAGCACACGATTGGTGACCTGAGTGATGAAATGCTGGCAATCATCAAGGGGAAAAAGGTAGCGGCTTATGAATGTGCATTAAAAGTGAGAGACTTTGTTCAGAAGACCTATCACTATACGCTTAACAATGAAGATTTACTGTACATGACGATTCATATCGCAAGAATTGCGGATGCAAATTAGGGGGCAGAATAATGACATATAAAGAAATGAACGACCAGATTATTAATGGTGTCGGGGGTAAAAGTAATATTGAGTCAGTTGTACACTGTGCAACAAGGCTGAGATTCGTGCTGAAGGATGAGGCCAAGGCAGATGATGATTTGGTACGGTCGATTCCAGGAATTTTACAAGTTGTCAAAAAAGCGGGACAGTACCAATTAGTTATCGGAAATAATGTTGAGGATGTTTATAATGAACTTTCTGATATGTTACAGCTGGATGAAAATGTAGATCATAATCAGTCTAAGGATAAGCGGAGTATTTTCGACAAAATAATTAGTACGATTACTGGCTCAATTGCACCTGCGATTCCATTGCTTGCTGGTGCTGGGATGGGGAAAGTATTGTTGCTCATTCTGACACTGTCTGGATTATTAACTGAAAAAAGTCAAACTTATCAGATGTTAAATTTGATTTTTGATACTGGCTATTTCTTTATGCCAGCATTTATTGGATTTTCCGCTGCTAAGATTTTTAAGACAAACCAATTTCTAGGGGCATTTATGGGATTGGTCACTGTTAATCCAAATTGGGTTGCAATGGTAGCGGCTGGGAAGCCTGTTAGTTTCATAGGTGTTCCTATCCAATTGGTTTCTTATTCTTCAACCTTGATTACAGCTATTTTATCCGTATGGTTAATGTCTTATATTGAAAAGTTTGTAAAGAAGATTACGCCAGGCATGATTAAAGTCTTTGCAGAGCCGATGCTTATCATGTTGATTACTGCACCACTGACTTTTATTGTTCTTGGACCAATTGCCAATTTGATTTCAATGGGAATTGCAAGTATAAGCATGTTCTTGTATGATAACGCCGGCTTTATCGCAATTCCGCTACTTGCTGCCGCATATCCATGGTTAGTTTCTATTGGTATTCATAAAGCGCTCAGTCCAATTAGTATCCAATTAGTTGCGACACAGGGATTTGATCCAATAATTCGGGTTGTGGCTTTGTGTTCGAACATGTCACAAGCTGCCGCATCATTAGCAGTCGGTTTGAAAACCAAAAATAAGCAGTTGAGAGCCTTAGCACTTTCATCCACTGTGACAGCATATCTTGGTGGTATTACCGAACCAGCCATGTTTGGTGTGAATCTGAAGTTAAAGAAGCCGATGTACGGTGCCATGATTGGTGGGGCAGTTGCCGGTTTGTTTGCCGGATTTATGAAAATGAAAGCATTTATTTATGTCACTCCTGGACTACTCAGCTTACCAATGTGGGTATCTAAGACAGAAAACTACGTCGTATTGGCAGTCGCTACCATTGTTATTGCTAGTGTGGCAACATTTATCGCAACTTGGTTGATTGGCTTCGAAGATCCTGTCAGCGAGGAAGTTATGAAACAAAAGCAGGCGCAGGCGAACAAAGTGGTGACAACTAAACATTCGATTAATAGCCCCGTTGTTGGGGAAGCTCGGATGTTGAATGAAGTTAATGATGAAACGTTTGCAAGTGGCGTTATGGGCAAAGGGATTGCTGTCATCCCAACTGAGGGTGTCGTGATTGCCCCCACGGATGGTGTTGCATCAGCTGTCTTTGATACCAGCCATGCGATTGGCCTTCATTTAGATAATGATGCTGATTTGTTGATTCATGTGGGAATTGATACTGTTGAATTAAAAGGTCAATATTTTGAAACATTAGTAAAAAAGGGTGAGCGCTTTCACGCAGGTCAAGAGTTATTACGGTTTGATTTAGACAAGATAAAACAGGCTGGATATGATCCAACGGTTATGATTATTGTGTTAAATACAAAGGACTTTTTAGAGGTCCTACCAGTACCAGAATCGAACGAATCTGTAACCGCAGATAATAATTTATTAATGTTAGCGTAAGTGAGGTAGGATTGATGGATGTTTACAAAACGAGTCCTAACTTTATGTGGGGCGTAGCAACTGCTGCTAATCAAGTAGAAGGCGCATGGAACGAGGACGGTAAAGGCATGTCTATTGCAGATTGCCTGCGTTATCGGCCGCAAATTGATAGTAGTGACTATCAAGCGGTGAACCAAATGGATAGTGCTGAAATTGAAAACGCCTTAAATGATGAATCGACTAAAGGTTGGGCAAAACGGCATGGTGTGGATTTTTATCATCATTATCGAGAAGATATTAAACAGTTGGCAGAGACAGGAATCAATACCTATCGATTCTCGATAAGTTGGGCCCGTATTTTTCCAAATGGTGACGATAAGTGTCCTAATCAAGCGGGGTTAGACTTCTACCTGTCACTAGTTAAAGAATTGGCAAAGTACCAAATTACACCAGTGGTGACGCTATCCCACTACGAAATGCCGTTAAACTTAGTGCTAAATTATGATGCTTGGTATGATCGACGAGTGGCAGACTTTTTTGGGCGTTATGCGCGAACCGTCATTGATTATTTACATGATTATGTCAAGTACTGGATTCCGATTAATGAAATTGACAGTATTATTAGGCACCCATTCTCATCAGCTGGATTAGTCGCAGATCGTTTTGCTAGTCATGATTTTAAAACGGTTATTTATCAAGCAATGCATCATCAGTTTGTGGCAGCGGCACAGGTTGTCAAGTATTGTCATCGTCACTATCCACAGATGCAAGTTGGTAGCATGATTACTAGAACGATGGTTTATCCATATAATAGTGATCCCAATAATGTGCTTGCAGCAACGCAAACGATGCGTGAGGTGTATGCATTTAGCGATATTCAAGTGCGTGGAGAATACCCTGAATTCTTGTTAACTAAGCTGAAAAAAGCACATATTACGATTGAATTTCAGGAGGGTGATCAGGAAGTACTACGTGAGAATACGGCCGATTTTGTGGCCTTTAGTTACTACTCCTCAATTTGCACGGCTAGTAATGTGGAAGGCCTGCGGGTGACCAAGGCTAATCGAACCGTTGGCGTTTATAATCGGTACTTGCCTGAGAGTGAGTGGGGGTGGCAGATTGATCCAGTTGGATTGAGACTATCTTTAATCGATTTGTTCGATCGCTACCAAAAGCCGTTATTCATTGTCGAAAATGGCCTAGGTGCTGTGGATGAGTTGAGCAGTGATCTTCGTGTTCATGACATATATCGAATCAGTTACTTGCGCCAGCACATTCGGCAGATGTTAATAGCCATTGCGAATGATGGTGTGGACTTAATGGGGTACTGTATGTGGGGAACCACCGATATGATATCTGCGTCGTCAAACCAAATGTCAAAGCGGTATGGTTTAATCTATGTTGACTTAGATGATAATGGTGATGGCTCATATAATCGATATTTAAAGGACAGTTATTTCTGGTATCAAGAATTACTAAGCTATAAGAATCAAATTCCAGCAATTTTTTTAGATGAAAATAGTATAGTCATTCAATGAGCCTAATAAAAAAAGGGCGCAATTTAATTTGCGCCCTTTTTTACTAATTCTATTTATAAGAGAACCGTTGTTGTCGCCAGGTCTTAATCAGCGCAACCACCGTGGCTGGAATGAGCGCGGCGGCCATAATTCCTAGAAAACAGAGCGAGAGGTGGTTTTGTACGAAGCTGATCGAGCCAAAGAAGTAACCGAGTGAACAGCCGACACTGACCCAGATACCAACGCCAACTAAGTTCCAGATAGCGAAGGTCGTTTGTGGCATTTTAGCGGCCCCGGCACTCAGCGGGACAAAGGTCCGCACGAGTGGAACAAAGCGGCCAAACATGACAGCTTTCGCGCCATACTTAGCAAAAAATTGTTGTGCGCGTTGTTGCTTGGATTGGGGGAGGTGGCGTTGCAACCACGGTAAGCGAATCAGATGGCGGCCAATTTCGAAATTGACAGTGTCGCCAATTACAGCAGCCACAAAGAATACTGGCACCAGAATCTGAATACTGAGGGCGTCGCTGTGAGTTGCAGCCATCGTGCTGGCGAGAAAGATCAATGATTCGCCGGGAAGAAATGGGAAAACGACCATGCCCGTTTCAAGAAAGATAACGGCGAATAATAAGATGTAAGACCAACTACCAAGCGTAGTTAATAGTGGGACGATACTTTGTTCTAAATGGGTTAAAATGGTTATTAAATTGACCAACGGTGCCACCTCCAGTTTAAGTTGCATTTATTATAAGCGTCTGCGGGTTGAAAAACAGATGTAACCGATTACATTCTTTTCAGTTTAACACAATCGTAACTTTGATAGACCAATGTTCAAACAAATTTACATAAAAAATCAAAAACTGGCAGCTGCCATGGGTTATTAATTGAGTCGGGCCGCCGATAGTGATAAAATTATTGTTCGATATTTAGGAATGGAGGGCGTTCAATGGCTAAGTCAATTAAAGCTGCAGAACAGGAACACTTAGATCATGTGGTTGCGAAAATTAAGGTGGCTGAAGAGCAACAAAGCCAAACCATTACGCGCTCGGAAAAAGATCAGGCCGATATTAAACGTGACTTGCTGAATAACATCAATATTAAAACGGATAGTTACGAAGGCATGATGGAGACCGGATTATCCGTGCGGCAGCAACAGCAGATGATGGATGAGCGGCAGAATAGTTGGAAGCACGCGACTAAGCAATTATCGACGTTAAAAAAGTTGGAAAAGAATGCTTATTTTGCGCGGATCGATTTTCATGAGACTGGTGAGCCTAAGCCTGAGACGATTTATATCGGACTCAGTTCATTTTCTGACACGCCGGATCACTTTTTGATCTACGACTGGCGAGCGCCTATTTCCAGTATTTATTATGACGGTGGGTTAGGGCACGTGACGTACCAGACTCCGGATGGTGAACAGACCGTTAATGTGAAGTTGAAGCGGCAGTTGATGGTTGAGAATGGCCAGATCGTGACAGTCTACGATACTGATGAAGCCGTTGGTGACTCGATGTTACTAGAAGTGTTGGATGAAAAGTCCGATGTGAAGATGAAGAGTATCGTGACGACGATTCAAAAGGAACAAAATACCATTATTCGGGATACGAGTTCTGACCTCCTGTTTGTGCAGGGGGCGGCCGGTTCCGGGAAGACCTCGTCCGTTTTACAACGGGTCGCATACTTGTTGTATCGTTACCGGGGTAATTTGACGGCCGGACAAGTCATCTTGTTCTCACCAAATCAACTCTTTAATGATTATATTAACCAAGTATTGCCCGAACTGGGTGAACAAAACATGGTTCAGATGACTTATTTCCAATACGCATCGTACCGGTTACCACACATGCAAGTTGAAACTTTACAGCAGCGGTTTGAAACTGAAAATACACCGCAGATGGCAAAGATTACGAAGTTGGAAGGTAGCCTCGCATTTTTCAACGCGGTTACAACGTATGGCCGACATTTGGAACAAGCGGACATGCGTTTCCGTAACATTACGTTGAACGATGAAGTGATTATTTCCCGGGAAAAGATTAAATCGATTTACTACTCTTTCAACGAAAACTACCACTTAGCGAACCGGTTATCAGCAACTAAGGAAGAATTAATCAAGATTTTGAATCGCAAGGTTGAATCGGAGATGCGTTCCAAGTGGGTCGAAGAAGCGGTTCAAGACTTATCACGCGAAGAGATCAATCAATTATATGGCAATCAGCCGCGGGAATTTAAGAATGGCGATAAAGAGTTTAAATTCTTAGCACGTAAAATTGTGATGCAACGCTTAGGAAAAGCCCGGACGCAAATCGTGCGTAACCGTTTCTTGAGCATCAACATGCAGTACGCGCATTTCTTACGCGAAGTACCGAAGATCATCAAGTTGGCTGATCACGGTATCTCAGCTGCTGACTGGGATGCTACGGTTGAACGGAAACTAGCCGAGATTAAGGAACGTCATATCTCGTTAACAACGGTCTCAGCTTACATGTACCTGCATGACTTAATGACCGGAAAGCACGGGCAGCGTGACATCCGGTTTGTCTTCTTGGATGAAATTCAAGATTACAATGCCTTTCAGCTAGCGTTCCTGAAGTTTAGCTTCCCTCAAGCCCGTTTCACAATGCTTGGTGACTTGAACCAGGCGATTTTTACCAAGGAAAACAGCCATTCGCTGATCAATGAATTGGCCACGTTATTTGACCCTGAAAAGACGCGGGTCGTGCAATTGACTAAATCGTACCGGTCAACACAACAGATTACTGATTTCACCAAGGAAATTTTAGTCAATGGTGAAGCCGTCACGGCTTTTGATCGTCAGGGCGACTTGCCAAATGTCGTTGTGACGCCTAACTTTGAAGCGGGGGTTGATCAAGTCGTTGATCAGCTAGCGATGAACGATTCTGAACGTGATACGACGGCAATTATCGGGAAATCCTTAGCAGAATGCGAGGCGCTCACGAAGGCCCTGAAAGCTCGTGGTGAGCAGGTCACGTTGATTCAAACTGAAAATCAACGCTTGGCTCCCGGTGTCATTGTAGTCCCGTCTTTCTTAGCAAAAGGGTTGGAGTTTGACGCGGTCATCGTGTGGAACGCTAATCAGGAAAATTACCAACGTGAAGATGAACGGCAACTATTATATACAATCTGTTCACGAGCCATGCACGAGTTAACGTTAGTCGCAGTGGGTAGCTTGTCACCGTTACTAGCGCGGGTGAACCACGCCTTGTATACATTAAATGAAGCAAAAGTTTAAGTCAGTTTAAGACAGTGAGAGGCTGTGACATAAGTCTCTAGAAACAAAGCAGGTCTGGAAAAATCTTCGGATTTTTCCAGACCTGCTTTTGATATAATAGAAAATAAAAAAAGAGCATCGGTCGCACCCGATACTCTACGAAATTATCCTCGAAAGGACATTCCTAATATGCAAGATTATTATAACATGAATCAAACCACTTTGAGTATTGCCTTGGATTACCAACCAGAAGAGCATCATTCTGCTCGTTACATCAACCAGCTTGTTGAGAGTTTAAAACTAAAATATGATTACCAGTTTGGCCGTCCGCGGGAATATAACCTCGGTGCCATGTTAAAACTGGTCCTTTTAGCGTACAGCTATGGCATTTTCAGCAGTCGTAAAATTGAACGGTTTGCCCGTGAAAACAAGCCAGCTGGGTGGTTAATTGCCGACCAAATTCCGTCCTACCGGACGATTTGTCGCTTTAGAATTTCTGATGAACTGGCCACTTTGACAACCGATAGCTTATCACAACTAACTCAATATCTTCGTCAAAATGGCATGATTGATGATGTTTCATTTATTGATGGAACTAAGATCCTAGCCGACGCCAACAAGTATAGCTTTGTTTGGAAGAAGAATACGATACGATTTGACAAGATGAATCGCGAAAAACTCGTTGACCTGTTAGGCGAGCTTCATGAAGCTAAAATTGTCGGTGAAATTCCGGCAGGATCAGAGCTGACTCCCGAACTATTGGATATCATGATTAGCAAGGTTGAGGATCACTTAGTGGTCCTTAATGAAACCGTGGAAGCAACTAAGCAGGTTTCCCGAACCCAGCCAAACAGCAACGCCGGACTGTTAAATCACAAAAACGTAAGTTGGATAAACGACGTGATAAAATGCGTGAACACCAAGCACAGCAAGCTATTTATGATCAACGTAACAGCTACTCTAAGACGGATCACGATGCCACCTTTATGCGGGTCAAGGAAGATCCGATGCAAAACGGTCAATTAAAACCTGCCTACAACGTTCAAATCGCCACGAGTAATCAGTTCATTACGGGATATCGGCTTTTCCAAAATCCAACCGACACACGAACCTTACAACCGTTTATTGAACATTTAAAGGCCAACAATGTGTTAGGTCACACCATCGTTGCCGATGCCGGATACGGTTCCGAAAGTAATTATCGGTACTTGGAAGATGAATTCGGTCAGCATACCGTTTTAATTCCATACGGCACAATGCTTAAAGAGAATAGTCGAAAATGGCAAAGTGATGACCGTAAGGTTATGAACTGGGACTATCATGAAAAAGATGATTATTTTATCAATCCACAAAACGTCCGGTTTAATTTTAATGCTTATCGTCAACGGACTGATAAGTATGGTTTTACCCGTGACTTTAAAGAATACATTGCCGAAAAGTATGATGAAAATCATCAACTAATTTCCGCGGCACTAACACCAAAAGGATATCTTAAAAGGATTTCCGTGAACGAAAATTGGGAATATTTCAAATCGAAACAACGAGAATTACTTTCAGCTCCAGAAACTGGTCAGATCTACGCTCAACGTAAGATCGATGTTGAACCAGTTTTTGGCAAGATGAAGGCTTCTTTACATTTCAATCGATTCTCGGTGCGAGGTTTCGACAAGGTCACCAAGGAAGCCGGAATCGTAATACTGGCGTTAAACATTATGAAACTGGTCACGGTAGGGACCAACTTTAAAAATCAAAGGCGTAAGCAAATGGGACGAGAAACCAAAATTCGGTTTCTCGTCCCATTTGCTTATACAGAGGCTAGTTATGTCACAGCCTCTTTTTTAGTTTTACTTGTGAAGGAAATCTTAAGGTGCGTCAGGATGATCAGTAGTGGAACAGTTAGGGACTTGTGTCGGAATAACTAAGAAAACGCTATCATAACGATGGAATAAGCGTTAAAATTAACTCATCAAGTGCAGTAGTCGGTGAGAGACAATGACCTTAATACTGACTAGGCACACAATATCGTGAAAATACTAACAACTAGTTAGAACGGTTGTTAGTGACCTGAGGAGGAAACGACGATGTCAATCACTGAAATGTTAGGTATTCAATATCCCATTTTTTCTGGTGCCATGATGCGAATTGCGACCCATGAATTAGTCGGGGCAGTTTCGGAAGCTGGGGGACTCGGTGTTTTAGGTTCAGCGGGGTTATCTGCCGAACAGTTGCGAGCAGAGATCCAAGCGACCCGCAAGCTGACGGATAAGCCGTTTGGTGTCAATTTAATGTTACAGATGAAGAACTGTCCAGAACTGGCCCAAGTCATCATTGATGAGGGGGTCAAGGTCGTGACGACTGGTGCGGGTAACCCGACTTCATATATTCCGCCGCTACACGCGGCCGGTATTAAAGTGATTCCAGTGATTGCTTCGGTCCACCATGCCCATAAGATGGTGGCGGCCGGTGCGGATGCGGTGGTTGCTGAAGGTCAAGAATCAGGTGGACATATCGGTCAAACGTCAACGATGGCATTATTACCTCAAGTCGTGGACGCTGTTGATATTCCGGTGATTGGTGCTGGTGGTGTCGGTGATGGCCGCTCGATTGCGGCGATGTTTGCGCTGGGCGCCCAGGGTGTGCAGTGTGGCACGATCTTTTTGACAGCTGAGGAGTGCCCGGTTCCAGCTAGTTATAAGCAACGGGTATTGGCTGCCAGTGACACGGATACAATCGTGACTGGCCGCAGCCAGCGCGATCCGGTACGGGCGCTAGTTAACCCGATGTTGGCACAATACTTGCAATTGGAGCAAACTAACGCGCCGGTAGCAGAATTACACGCGTTAGCGGACGGTTCATTTGCGAAAGCCGTTGAAGATGGCGATATGGAACATGGTACGCCCATGGCCGGCGAAGTGGCGGGGATGATGACGACAATTCGGCCAGTCAAGGAAATTATTATGACGTTGTTTGGTCAGGCTCGTGAGGTCGCGGCACAACTAAAAATCGAATAAGATACAGTAGCATAGCTCGGTACTAGGTCAGCGTTAACTAGTATCGAGCTATTAATGGTTATTGGCTACCAATTAGGAATCCGGTTAATTTGAATTTTAATCAGCGTTTGATAAGGGTTTCATGTTATAATCAACCCATTAATTTAGTAATGGTGGCAGACAGAAATCATGGAAGATCAGATGAACTATTATCGCTTCTCACGTGAACAGTGGAAGCAATTTTATCGTAACAATCAGCATCAAGTACCATTGACCGCAGCCAATTTGCACGAAATTGAGGCGTTTAATGACCGGATTAGTCTCGACGATGTCCGTGATATTTATATGCCGTTTGCGCATTTGTTGCAGGCCAAGTATGAACACTACTTGTCATGGCGGGAAACGGAGTCCGTTTTTTTACACCGTCAGAACCGCCAATCACCCTTTATTATTGGAGTGTCTGGAAGTGTGGCAGTTGGCAAGACCACCACAGCAAGGTTATTAGAGATTCTATTTAAATATTTATATCCAGACCGGCGGACGCAATTGATTACGACGGATGGTTTCTTATACCCGAATGCCGAGCTCAAAAAGATGCAATTGATGGAACGCAAAGGGTTTCCGGAAAGCTATGATATGACGCGGCTGATCCAATTCTTGAACGATGTGAAGAGCGGAAAGCCGTTAGCGAAGGCCCCGGTGTACTCTCATCAGACTTATGATATTGTGCCAAACCGTTTTGACGTGATCACGCATCCTGATATTTTGATTATTGAAGGAATCAACGTGTTGCAATTGCCAAGCAATCAGGCGATCTACATTAGTGATTTTACGGACTTCTCAGTGTATGTCGATGCGGATGCCGATTTAATTGAAGATTGGTACTTAGAACGCTTCAAGGCCCTGATGAAAACGGCTTTCCAGGATCCGACGAATTATTTCTATCCTTGGGCGATCGGTGATCCGAAGGACGCGATGGCGATGGCCGAGCGTGTTTGGGAAGAGGTTAACTTGAAAAACTTGAATGATTATATCTTGCCAACCCGTAATCGTGCGGATTTAATTTTGCACAAAGTTGCGCATCATGTGATTGATGCCGTGTATTTCCGCAAATATTAGCACCTAAGAAATTTCTCATACTGGTTGACCGAACGTTTAGAAATCAGTATGATAGACCTATTGAGCATTAATTAATCCAAAGGAGTGAACAACTTGGCAAAAACGGATACCGCGTCTTTCGATTCCATTTTGGTATTGGATTTCGGTAGTCAGTATAATCAATTGATTACCCGACGCATTCGTGATTTCGGCGTTTATTCGGAACTACTTCCGAACACGATCACCGCTGAAGAAATCAAGGCCCGTCACCCGAAAGGTATTATCTTTTCTGGTGGCCCCAACAGTGTTTACGATGATGGCGCCTTTCGGGTTGACCCGGAGATTTTCAAGTTGGGCTTACCAATCTTGGGGATTTGTTACGGCATGCAACTGATGACCTACACGCTTGCGGGCGGGAAGGTCGAATCAGCTGATAACCGTGAATACGGCAAGGCGAACATTGACGTGACGAGTGACTCGGCGACCCTATTTAAGGACACGCCAGCTGAACAGTCAGTGTGGATGAGTCATGGTGACTTGGTTACTCAAGCACCTGATGGTTTTGACGTGGTGGCCACTTCTAAGAACTGCCCGATTGCAGCAATTCAAGATGTTGACCGGAAGTTATATGGGATTCAATTCCATGCTGAGGTTCGGAATACGGACTACGGTAATGATATTCTACGGCACTTTGCATTTGACGTTTGCCAAGCTGAAGCTAACTGGTCAATGGATGATTTCATTGATATGCAGATTGAAAAGATCCGCGCTGAAGTTGGCGACAAAAAGGTCTTACTGGGACTTTCCGGTGGGGTTGATTCCAGTGTCGTCGGTGTGTTATTGCACAAGGCCATTGGCACGCAATTAACCAGTATTTTCGTTGACCATGGTTTGTTACGGAAGGGCGAAGCTGATCAAGTTATGGCGAGCCTAGAAGGTAAGTTCGGCTTGAACATCATCAAAGTTGATGCTAAGGACCGCTTCTTAAGCAAGTTGGCTGGTGTCAGTGATCCTGAACGGAAACGTAAGATTATTGGTAACGAATTTATCCAAGTGTTTGATGAAGAAGCCACGAAGTTAAACGGGATGGAATTCCTCGCACAAGGGACCCTCTACACCGATGTGATTGAAAGTGGGACTTCAACGGCCCAAACAATCAAGTCACATCATAATGTTGGTGGTTTGCCAGAAGACATGCAGTTCAAGTTGATTGAACCGCTACGGACGTTATTTAAGGACGAAGCACGGGAACTCGGTGAAAAGCTAGGGATGCCGTCTGACCTTGTTTGGCGTCAACCATTCCCCGGCCCTGGTCTCGGAATTCGGGTTATTGGTGAGATTACGGAAGATAAGTTAGAAATCGTGCGCGATAGTGACTTTATCTTACGTGATGAAATCAAAAAAGCCGGCTTGGACCGTGAAATCTGGCAATACTTCACCGTATTACCAGGCATCAAGTCAGTCGGTGTCATGGGTGACGGCCGGACCTACGATTACACCGTTGGTATTCGGGCCGTGACATCAATCGACGGTATGACCGCCGACTTTGCACGTATTCCATGGGATGTCTTACAAAAGATTTCAGTGCGGATCGTCAATGAAGTCGATCACGTTAACCGCATCGTGTACGATGTTACGAGTAAGCCACCTTCGACAATTGAATGGGAATAGAATTTATTGAAATTAAACGACTTCTATCCCATTAGAACGAGATTCGTAAGGATTTCAAAGTTGAACAAAGCTGATAAATTTAAAGAAAATCACTAAAAAAGTGGTACCGAAATGGTACCACTTTTTTATTTGGAATAGCATATGGTACAAAATAAAAAATCGTATTGAAAGCTATCAAAGATAAAAGATACTCCGTTTACGAGAGCATATGTTAGGGCAGTCGGACAAGTATCAATATCAGTGTGTACTGGTTTAACTAGTCGATTTCTATCGTTAACACATGCGTTCTTTTAGGGCTGATATTACTAACTGATTGTAAATTAGACTATGCTTGTGGTTGACTAAAATGCTTTAATGAAGCTAAATATAAAGATCCACCAATAATTGCGAGAATTCCGCCAATCCAACCCAAGAATGGAATAAGCGCGATTGCGCCGCCGACAATTAGTAAAACGCCTGATGCAGTACCGACACGCTTATCACCTTTATAATAAATTAATGCAATAATTCCTAATGCTAAAATAGCAATTTTCAAAATGTTTAGGAAAGCGGCCGCACCTGATGTATTAGATACTGATCCAGTGGCAGCATCGCTAACAATGCCACCAGCAATAAACCAGCCCCCGAATAATAAAATAATGCCGCCGACTAGCCCTACAATCCCGTTAGTAAGTGCTAAATTTTTTGACTTCATGTTGAAGCTCCTCCCTTTATTAACAGCTTTTCGTGTCGATCAGTTTATTGGACATAAGTTGTTGAAGCCTACCCAAACCATTAATCCCCGTATTGATAGGCTTATTTTTCGTATAAATAAACAAAGGTGACCAATATTCTGGCCGATAAATAAGCTTTCCATAAGCGTGCCCGAAGTAACTTGGTTCGAACATTAAGATACTTCATCGTAAGGGGCGTTAGTCGCGTTTAGCCCTATTCCCAGAAGATGACGGCCATTGCTACTCGTACTTGTTGGCGTTCTTCTTCCGTAAGTGCTTCGCCTCCGTATGTCATCGAATCCACATGAGCTGTGAGAAAGTCTTTTAAGTCAGTGGTATCTTTTCTAGCAATCCATTTAGATGCGCTATCTTCACCCAGCAGGTAGTCGGTTGTCACATCATATAGATCTGCAATCTGTTTAAGCATGTTCAAATCTGGCTCATTCGTGCCATATTCATAGTTGGCATATCGCTGCATACTGCTCAACCCTAATTTCCTGGCCACCTCAGTTTTCGACCAGTTCCGACTGTCACGAAGGTTAATTAGTCTTCGAATGAAGTTGTTTTGTGTTTTTGCTGGCATGTTATAGTCTCCCAATGAACGTATTGTATAATATTTAAACGTAAAATTTATATTTTTAAATAAAAAATTTAAGAAATAACTTATTTAAATAAACTATTTAATATAAAACGTGATTTATCGATATAAATTAATTGCTTGTTAATTATAATGCATTCAGTTTGTTAGAGCGAATTCGTGGTTAAACGTAAAGGTTGCTAAGTGTTTGTATTTTCTTAACATTGAATGACAACTAATTTGGAGGTGCAATAATCTAGCGTTCTGTTTTTTGTTGAATGACTAACTAAAAATTGGTAGGTTGATTGTTAGCTTAGGTTGTCAGGATAAGTGAAAGAACTGTACAATGAATGTAATTAAATTTAGAGAAGGGGGAGCAACGGGTGAAATTATTTCAAACCAAGCATATTACTGTAAGCATTGCTAAAACAAGCCATCGGGAGAAGCTGGAAGGTCTGGTTTTCTGGGGATTATTATTGTTCCTAGTGATTTGGCGAAGAAAGCGGTAGGCGTATCGTTATGAATTTATGGAGGATTTTAGGGTGAAGAATAAGCAAGCTAATCAGATTTTAAGAGCTTGGGATTTAGCTGAAAAAATTAGTGGTGGTGAGCTTGACAAGAAGGCTAAATGGTTTAGTGGAGACATACGAAAAACAGCGTATCAGAAGCGTGAATCAGGTACAATAAATGAAAAAATATCTCAAAATAATCAATCAAGTGATCAACATGTGACGATTTCACTTTTGTACTTAGGTGCATATAAAAAACAAGATTTACGAGATAGCATTCAAAATATTCGTTTTAGAGATACGGAAATGGTTCAAAATCGTGATCCTGCTAAGGGTTATAGTGTGGCATTAATCGTTAATAGCGACTGGTCCTTTCAAAAAATTGAGGTACCTTATGCAGCTTATTTTTATTTGAAGCTTCGGCAAGAAAATATCGAGGAAGCGATGCATGGTCAACAATATGATGACTTCAAGAGCCAATTGTCGCAACAACTAGAAGAAGTTATTGATCGAAAACGAGCCGACTTAGCTGAGTGTTTGGCACTGGCTAACCAGATTGTACTGAAGACTTTTAAGTTAGCAGGTACACGTAACGTCGGTCAGTTTCGGGGACTCTTTCAAATCCAAGATGAACCCCCGATGTTAAATAGTTTCTATACTGAGGATATTGAGCGTGTATTGCAGGCGTCTGCGGACGATTCATTACTATTGAAGTATTTAGGTTTAAATCCTGATGTTGCGACAAAGCAAGAAGTGGATCAGAATCGAGATTTTATTTCAAAATTATTGGATGTAGAAAATCTACCAGATGGACGGTGGCCTGGACCTGAAAAGTACTTTCAGTCATTGATGCAGCAGGTGGCAGTCAATGTGATTCGTGACAAGGGACCAATTAAGACTGATCTAAAAACAGTGAATGGACCACCGGGGACCGGAAAAACAACGCTATTACAAGACGTGTTTGCCGATACGATCGTACAACAAGCTAAAGTAATGGCACAATTGGAAAAGCCAATGGATGGCTTTCGGAGAATTAAACCCATTGAGTTGTTTTCTAACTGTAAGTATAATGCCTATGAATTAATTCCTGCCCTACAAGGGTACGGTATTGTGGTGACGAGCAATAATAATTCTGCGGTTGCCAATATTTCAAAGGAATTTCCGAGTCGTAACAAAATCAGACAGTATCCTAACGAGAATCGTGAGAAACAAGATGAGTATCGGACTCAGCTAGAAGAAATTGACTACTTTAGCGATTTAGCGAATCGCATTTTGGAGACAGCGGACTCTTGGGGAATGTTTGCGGTTCCGATGGGGAGTAAGGCCAATCAGCGAAAGGTATTTAAACATATTAATCATGGTGTATTAAAGAAACAGTTAAGTGTATACTCGGATAGTTGGGCGGATGCACGACAGAATTTTAATACGGCATTGGAGGCAGTTCATCAGGAAAAAGCGCGATTACATCGAATGATTTCAATCGTTGAGCGGGCCAATCCATCCGTAGTTGATCAGGCTTACCTTGAGTTGAAAGTTGTAGACGAGGGGATTGAGGTACTAAATCAAGAAATCGCTAACTTGACACAAAAAATTGAGAATACAAGGCATAGATTAGTAACATTACCGAAAAAAAGATTTTTGATTTTCTGGCAACACGAAACGCCAACACATGATAGTCTAAGATTTCATATTTCTAATTTGAATAAAAAAATTGAAGGACTCAATGAACGAGTAGCAGATCGGCGAAAAGAACGCCGGCATGTTGTTCATTTAATTGCACAGCAGGAAAAAATCATTCGTGAAGTTGAACCAATCCAAAAACAATTGAAAAAAGAGGGAATCGTTGTTTTTAATGATGACTTCTGGAGACAGACGAATGAGAAACGCCAACAGGCTTTGCCGAACAATAGTAGGGTTCTCCAGAACAAGCGTGCAAGATTATTCATTGCTGCAATGCGGCTACGGAAGGTATTTATTTGTGAGGCACGTGTTCCAATCTCGAACGCTTGGGAGTTTTTCGCGCATCAGGATAAGCTAGTCTTTGCTGAAGATACTTTGGCCCTAACTGCTGGTTTTCAAATTATGCAACTGTTGATTCCGGTTATGAGTACGACGTTGGCCAGTGTTGGACGGATGTTTGCCAATTTTGGTGAGAACACTATCGATAATGTTTATATTGATGAGTCTGGTCAAGCGACGCCGGCTTCTGCGGTTGGTATCGCGTGGCGTGCAAAACATCTAGTCGCGATTGGCGATCCTGCGCAAATTGAACCGGTTGTGACGACTAATGAGGCGACGTTAAGAACGATTGCGCGTGATTTCAAAGTATCAGAACAATATTTGCTGCCGACGACGTCTGTGCAGCAACTTGCGGATCAAGGTAGTATTTATGGTATGCATAGGTCCAATCATACATGGGTCGGAATACCGTTATGGGTTCATCGTCGCTGTGATTCACCGATGTTTGAAATTGCAAATGAAATTTCTTATGAGAATAAGATGGTTCAGGGAAAGCCGACGAAGCTGTCTCAGGTTGAACGTAGTCGCTGGATTAACTCAAAAGGAAAAGCAACGAATCAACAATTCGTCCCTGAAAATGTGACTGCTTTGGCACGAATAATGAAAAAGCGGCGTGATGAAGGCAAAAGTTTGGATCAAATGTTTGTTATTTCCCCCTTCCGTGCAGTGGTCAACGGTATTACTAACAAGTTGCCAAAAGAATTTAATGACGGTGCGATTTCTAAGAAATGGTTGCAAGAACATGTTGGCACTGTTCACAGATTTCAAGGTAAAGAAGCCGATGTTGTTTTCCTAATTATTGGAACTGACCAAGATACTGACGGTGGCGCTGACTGGGCATTTAGTAAACCTAATTTATTGAATGTGGCAGTGACGCGTGCTAGACATGATTTTTATTTGATTGGTGATTACCATCGGCTCAAGAGTAAGCCTTATGCTGAGGTAGCCGCTCGTGAGTTGCCATTATTGGATAATTAAGAAGTTATTGATTGTTACTTTTTAAGTTGTATAGAACAGAACTCACACTAAAAAGTTGGGACAATTAGCTTACTTATTCGGTAGCTAATCTGAACAGTGTATTGTTGTAGTTCGTATTCATGTAGGTCGTCAAATTTCTCTAGATAGGGAATGGTTCTAGGTGATAGTTGGGGTGTGTTTGATATATCATTAATAATGAATTATTGCTGTTAAGGTCGGAAGGAAAAAATATTCGGCTCGTTAAAATGACATCAATAGAAGATGCTCCAATACACTTTAAAATATAGAGAAGAGGCTTAATATGTCAAAATCGCATTCAACTAATCGAACGGTCACCTGGCTCCTCAATATCGTTAAACTAATTGGTCTATTCGCACTATATCAACTAGCTATGATTCCAACGATGATGCCAGCAATTCGACATGGGTTCTCGGCCACGGCAACACTAATTGCCGGAGTGGCAAGTTTAGTCTTGCTCGGATCACTCATTTGGTGGCTGGTAACGATTTATCGTCGTCAAGCGCCAATCGTGACCAGTTTATCACGACCGACACGTCCGGTGTTAACGATAGTGGGCCTATTTATCCTGGTTGAGTTAGGTAACGTGTTGGCGGGACTTATCGTGAAACAAACCCCTGAAAACCAAGTGATTTTGGATAAGGTATTTACTACTAGTCCAGTCATTAATGTTGTCATGATGGCAGTATTGGCACCGATTGTCGAAGAACTGATTTTCCGCGGGCTGATGTATCGTTGGTTATTTCCGCGGGTCACAAATTGGGTGAGTTTCACGGTTGCATTAGTTTTTGCGAGTTTAGTATTTGCCCTTGCCCATACGTTATCGTTTAGCCCTGCACTACTAGCCTACTTACCGATCGCCGTCGTGCTGACTTTTACGTACGTGTGGTTCAACGATATTCGCTATAGTATCGCCTTGCACATTATCAATAATTCATTGGCCATGGTTGGCATGTTGACTTTGCTTTCACGTTAAAACAGGTTATCCTATTGACGTAGCGATTGACATGCGCGTATTAGTCGCGTGATGTGTAATAATTAAAACAGGCAACGTCCAAATTTTGGGCGCTGCTTGTTTTATTAATAGCGGTGTGGTTGATGTAGTGGTAATCATTGTTTGGTCACTTAATAATATTAAACAGTTCAGTTATACCAAGAATATTATTATGATACAATTTTCGATGGAGGTGGCGAGATGCGTACAATTACACCAATTGAGAACAGTCGGCGACATGAAGAATTTTGTCCATTGGATACAACTTTGAGTATCTTGTCGGGTAAATGGAAATCAATTATTATCTGTCGATTAATGGGGAGTTCGCAGCGCTTTTCGTCCTTATTAAAAGGCATGCCGGGCTGTACCAGTCGAATGTTGGCGATGCAACTAAAGGAATTAGTTGCGGATCAGATTGTGAGTCAACAAACGGTCGCTAATCATTCAGTTTATGAGTTAACGAACATTGGAGTATCACTAGTTCCAATCGTTGAAGCAATGGATCGATGGGGGAAGGCTTACCTTGAAACGTTACAGTTGGCGTAGTCGATTGGTCAACGCTTAGACTAAGTATAGGACGTCATTATTAGCCACTATTTTTAACAATCATAAAAATTGCTCGCAGGAATCTTCGGAGCAGTTTTTTTAATACGCATTAAAAGCTGATTGGCTCAAAGCTAATCCGAATAGTGGCTAAGTGCATTTGCAATCAATACTGCGACTAATAAGGCCGTGGCCGCTGCAATCGTCACTGCGTAAAAGCCAATTTTAGTTAAAAGCAGGCCGCCAGCGGCAGATCCTAACGTTAAGCCATAGTATAAAAAAGCACTATTAAATGACATGATGGTTGAACGATTAGATGGCACAATATTAACGATTGTCGCAGTTAATGCAGTGACACCCCAGCCTTGAGATAAGGCGAGCACAACCAGAATAATCAGCAATACTGCTAAATGTTGTCCCCAGATGCCTAAGGATAAGACTAATGTAGCTGAAACTAAGCCATTAATTGTAACGCTCTGTTTTTTACCAAGCAATGATATAAGTTTACCGGCAAAGAAACTCGCAACAAAATTAGCACTTCCATAAGTGATAAAGATGAGACCAGTTTGCATTGTGTTGAAATGAAAGGTCGCGGTTGCAAAAACACCTAAAAAGGTATAAACGCCATAGAACCCAGTCATCCAAGTTAATGTAATCAGTAGGGCAGCGATGGCGTGAGGAGTGTGGACTAATGTTTTAAAACTTGTAAAATAACCGTCAGGCTGGGCATTCTGACTCGGTAATGAAGGTATGGCAATGGTTAAAATCGATAATGCAATCAAGGTTAGCATGGCTGAACCCCAGAAAGCCATATGCCAACTACTGAGTTGTGCTAGTAAAGCACCGAGTGGTACACCGGTAGCAATTGATAATGAAAGTGCCGACATAACGATGCCCATGACTTGGTTAAGTCGTTGACCATTGAAGTAAGTACCGATAAAAGCCCAAATGTTTGGGACAAATAAAGCTGCACCGATGCCAGCGATGGCACGGTAAAGATAGAATGTTAGCAATGAGTTTGCTAATCCACAGAGTAGTGTTCCTAGTAAGAAGATGCCACAGCCACTGATTAGCAAAAAACGTTTATTAAAGCGGTCACCTAATGGGCCGAATAAAGGTGCACCGATGGCATAACATAGTGCGTAAACGGTGACTCCGTATGCCGCGGTGTTAGTCGGCACATGCAGACTAGTAGCGATAGCGGGGAGTAGTGCTGAAATAATAAATGCGTCAGCACCAGTCACAAAAGCCCCACAGAAAAGGCCAATAATAAGCCAATTTTCAGTATGTTGGTTATGGATAGTGATTTGATTGAAAATAGGACTCACTCCTTTTGAATTAGGTACAACTAGGAGTTTAAGGGCCTTACAATAGAGAAACAAGTGAATAAAAGTATACCAGCGACTGTCGTTAATCGGATAGAAATATACCACCCTAGTTTCGTTTGTTTTTGAAAACAGTGGCTATTAATGATAACTAGGTAATGTTTGATTAGCAATTGTTGATTATCAAAATAACTTTATACTGTAAAATTGGAACAATGGTACTTCCTGATTTGCGACTTCTTCAACGACTAAAATTCATAATAGTCCTGATTAAATAAGGCTTTCCAATGTTCAATCAGGACATAAGGGTGTAAACACCATCTAGCATTATGGCATCATTGGTTTATAATGATATTTATATTAGCTTATTGGAGTGAGCTTATGAATAAGAAATTATTGTATACCAGTATTACCACTGCGGCATTATTCGTGGGGACCCAATTGGGTGTTAACAATGCGCAGGCCGACACGGCAACTGATAACAGCGATACGACGAATCAGACGAGTGCCACGCAGGGGAGCGCTCAGACGGCAACTAACGAAAAGTTAGCAACGGTCAAACCGACTAGTCAGCAACAGTATCAAGCCAACGTGCAGACTGCCAAGGGGGAACGTAGCCACGGCTCAAAACCAAGTCAATACAACACAAACTAAAGTGGCGACTGCGCAGGGGCAAGTGACTAATCAAAGTCAATTAGTTGCGATTGGACAGTCCCAGTATGATGCTGGTAAAGCCCAAGTTGACCGTGCACAACAAACACTGGATGCTAACAATCAGGTCCTCGCTGAGGCTGAGAATAAAGTCGACGCTGCTAAGTCGCAAACGGCAGCAGCTGAAACACAAATTCCAGCTGACCAACAGCAAATTGCGGCCAACAAAGTCGCTATCGCCAACCAGCCAGCTACCGAGAAGAAAGCACAAACGGCTAAGGACGCGGCTGTCACGGCCTTGACGCAAGCTAAAACTGAACAGGCCACGGCCCAATCTGATGCCGATGCAGCCAGTGCCGTCACTGCCGCTAAACAGGCGACGGTTGACCAAGCATCTGCCGCCCAGCAAAAAGCGGCCACCCAAGCAAATCAAGCTAAAGTGGCCGTAGCATCAGCGCAAGATGCGGTTAATAAAAATACCCAGGCAATCAATTCTGCCAAGACAGCGATTCAAAATACGACCAGTCAAATTAATGCGAATAATCAAGCTGTTTCCACAGCGCAAGCCAAAGTGACCGCAGCTCAAGCAGCTTTAGCGGCAGCAGAACGGCCAACGACCACGACAGAATCGCAAAATAAGTATGACGCTGCCGAATTCCCACAATCTCAATTGACTGGGGCCGAAACAGTCAGCGTCGCCTATCCAAGTAATGGCAAGTATGTGCCTAATGCGGATAAAATCAATCAGTATATGTTTGAATATATCAATCAGCTACGGGCGCTGAATGGTCAACCAGCATTGAAACAGACGTCGACGTTGCAAAATAATGCGATTGCGCGAGCAGCTGCCCAAGTCGACGGTGGCTTGGATCATACTGGCTCAAGTTATGCAGAAAATTTAACACAAGTTTATCCGCAATGGTTCATGAGCGATCAAGAAACGGCCTATAATGCTGTGATGGGTTGGTATGATGAATCCAATAACGTTGAGTCCGGTTCCTTTGGTCACCGCGTCAACCTAATATACTCGACTGGTGATGCCGGAGTAGCCATCAACTTGGCCAAACACGTGGCGGCATTTGAAGTCGATAATGCCGGGATGACGGAAGCGCAGCAAGACAAGTATGTTGATTTGTTCGACAATGCCCATACGAATGCCGCTACTGGGACTAAGGCCTTACCAGCTGTCACGTTCAATTACGTCCAGACGACCCCCGCTGATCCGAAGAAGATTGCAGCGGCTAACGCAACGTTGATTGCTGCAACGGCTAGTTTGAATGGTTTACAAAATACCGGGAAGACATTAGCAACCACGCTGGCTAACCAAAATGCCAGTTTACAAGCTTTACAAAACCAGACAAGTGGCTTACAAGCGACTGTTACGACTAAACAGGCCCAAGTTCAAGTCGCTGCAACTAGTTTGAAAGCGGCTAATGTTGCTTTGACGCAAGCTCAAGGGCAATTAGCAACGGCGCAACAGCAACAATTATCGCCCGTTCGTAATTTGAAGACATCAATCGCGAAGACGGCTGCGGCACAAGTAACTGCCACGCAAGCCGCTAAAAACTTAGCCAGTACCAAGACATTGATAGCCGATTTGACCGCTGAAAACGCCCGATTGGCGGCCGTACTCGCGCAGGGGCAGGCTCAAGTCGATACAGCAAACGAGCAACTCGCTGCTGGAAAAGCGCAACTGGATCGTAAAAAGACCGATTTAGCACAATTTAAGCAGGTGCTCGGCGCTGCCAGAGTTGATCTCGCCGTTGCACAAGGTGATTTAACGGCTACTAAAGCCTTCTTGGCACGCGTCGAAGCTAACAAATTTACAACGACGACGGCTGCTGCGGCTGATGGAATTGCTGAAACAACAAATGTTGACCAATCGACTGGTGTTACCGCACCACATGCGACAGCTACTAAAACCGTAGCGAATAGTAATGGTACCATTAATGCCACGAGTACTAGCGTAGATGTTTCAGATGGCGATGTGACAACCAAGCTGGTTGCGGGAGCTAAACAACAGCCAGTTGCCGCACAGGCCACGGCGTTACCACAAACGGATGAAAAACAGTCAGCGAGTTTGACTGTGGTGGGATTACTAGCGGCAGGGTTCTCATTATTGGGTTTAACAAAGTTACGCAAACGCGCTTAATTTCTGAGCTCAAAGCTTTTTAGAATTATTGATCATATGAAATAATAAAAACAGTTGGACTAGGATAGCCGATGGATACCGGGAATGATAGATAGGCAATGAATGCTTACCTATGGTTGTCAATCAGCCGAAATCCTTGGCCTGACTGTTTTTTTAGTGGTTAGATATTAAGTTTAGTGAATTAAACATAACCGGTATTAACAATAAAAGACAACTCATTTTTGATATTTTGTACACGGCAAGGCTAATATTTAGTAATATATTAAGTAATACGGCCATTGAAGTTTTTTTGATTATTTAAATAAACGAATTAAATTAATGGATAATTAACGGAATGAAAAATGATCCGTTATTAAATGCAGAGTTGCAATTGACAGCCATGGTACATAATGTGTCCGTATAATCCCGTGGATGATTGGGAAATCCAGGGTGGCTAACTGCCGATTGCTTTAAGGGGAATTAAGGTTGTGAAAGGAATAGAGGTATGGGAAAAATCAGTAGCAGAATGGTCTTTGAAATTATCACGATTATCGGTATTGTCACTTTTGCCGTTATCAGTCTAACACCATCAACGGCGAAGCAGCAAAGTGTGCAATTGGATCACGGACGGATGAGCTACAGCGGAGCCGTTTTGAAGCACAAGTTTGACGGTCAGGGTACGTTGCAGGTTAACAAACAGGGGCGCTACGTGGGTAATTTTACCAATGGCCGGTTTGAAGGTGCAGGCGAATTCATTGCACCGAACGGGTGGCGCTTGCAAGGCAACTTCAGCAAGGGTGCGTTGAATGGTGTGGTCAAACTGCGGGTCGGCAACAAGACTTATGCCAAAAAAATTACGGGGGACGGTAAGTTAGAAAATGCGGATTAAATGGTTTAGTTTAGTACGGATAACGGGACTCGTGCTGGTATTGACGTATCACTTTTTCCAAACCCAGTTTACTGGTGGCTTTATCGGGGTGGACATCTTCTTTACCTTCTCAGGGTTTTTGATTACGTCATTAATGGTGGACGAGTTTGCTCGTTCGGATAACTTTAAACTAATGGCTTTCTATGGTCGCCGGTTTTATCGAATTGTGCCACCATTATTTATTGCGGTGTTATTGGTGCTACCGCTAACTTACTTGATTGATCACGATTTTGTGACCGACATTGGTAAGCAGGTCGCGGCGGCTCTCGGATTTACGACTAATTATTTTGAAATTGCGACGGGTGGCAGTTATGAAAACAAGTTTATTCCGCACTTATTTGTCCATACGTGGTCATTAGCGGTTGAAATGCACTTTTATATTTTATGGGGCCTGATTGCGTGGTTGGTCGCTAAAATCAGTCGGCGGTTGGCGAGTGGTCGGCGCGCATTGACCCGTTTTCGTTGGGGCTTAGGGCTGTTGACCACTGCCTTTGCGATTGAAAGCTTTGTCATGATGTACTTTGGCGCGGTCGGCTTAAAGGACTTTTCACCAGTCTACTTTTCAAGTCTGACCCACTGTTTTCCGTTCTTTGTCGGCGGGCTTATCGGTGTCCTGAGCGGCATCAAAGCTCAAGGGCCAATCTATCGTTGGACCACGGCGCACTGCAATCCGATCATTGCGGGCGCGGTGATGCTTATTAGTTTTATCTTGTTAGTTGCTTTAGGCGACCGGATGAAGTTCGATGCGCTACAAACGTATCAGGGTGGGCTGTTACTGGCTACTGTACTCGCTGGCATCATGATCTATGGCGCCCGGTTGTTGCATGATCACACGCCGAACCTCAAGGAACCGCGGTGGATGACGTTCTTAGCGGATGTGAGCTATAGCGTGTATCTCTATCACTGGCCGTTGTACGTGATTTTTTCACACATGATGGTCAACTGGTTGGCGGCGCTGCTCACGACGGTACTGTCGATTATCCTATCCGCGTTGTCATACTACGTGTTAGAACCAGTGATTGCGGGCAAACGCGCCCACGTTTTCGGTCATACAGTGACGTGGCGACAGTTGCAGTTACCCGTTATCACCGCAGGAGTGTTGTTGGCAGTTAATACCGGGGTCGTAGTCAAAAATGCGCCGCAACTTTCGACACTGGAACAGAATTTATGGGTGAGCGGGATTTACCAAGATATTGATAAAATCGGAACGACTCATGAAGCTGTGCTCGCGGCCGTGACGCCCAAGAAGAAGCAGGCAACGCCTAAAGGTGACCAAGAAAAGGCACCAGGCGTTTCCATTATTGGTGACAGTGTCACGCTGGGGACGCGGAGCTACCTGGGTGATCACGTCGCGAACAGCAATATTGATGCGGAGGGCGATCGGACGATGAACCTGGCATATAAAGTCATGATGAACCAGCAGCGAAGCCATACGTTACGGCAGTACGTGGTGATTTGTATTGGGACCAACGCGCTGGATGATTACGAAGAACAAACCATGAAGATCATTCATGACTTGGAGCCGGGGCACAAGTTGATTCTGATGACACCTTATAATGCCCGGGCCGATGCTGACTGGAATTCATCAAAGTTGGCCGTTTTGGAACGGCGTCTGCCAGCTAAGTATAAGTTCATTACGGTTGCCGACTGGGGCAAGATTGCGGCGCAACATCCAGAAGTTTTCAAAGGCACGGATGGCGTACACTTCGGTGGCATTCGGGCTGGTGATATTTTATACGCCAAGGTAATCAATCAAGCATTGACGGCAGCCAAACAGACTCCGGCTAAACCAGCCTAATCTAGCTAAGTCAGAGCAGTTATTAGTTAGTCAATTTAATAGAAATAATCAGCTTGCGATGTAACAATTGGCAGGCTGATTTTTTTATGTTTGTGGTTAAATTGCGAAGCGGCGGGATTCGTTGATGGTAATTGTTCAGATTTTAAGTGACAATTTGACCAGTGTGCATATTAATTGTCCCAAAATTAAATTATGGTTATCATAAGCATGTACTCAAATATAACTGTAAGGAGTGATTAGAATGTTAGGATGGCTATGGTCATTAATTGTTGGTGGTGTCATTGGTGCGTTAGCAGGTGCGATTACCAGCCGTGACGTTCCAATGGGGATCATTGGCAATATTATTGCCGGTTTAGTTGGTGCCTGGATTGGTCAAGCATTGCTTGGAACTTGGGGACCTTCGTTAGCTGGTATGGCATTGGTACCCTCAATCTTAGGCGCTATTATCTTAGTATTAATCGTTTCTGCAATCTTCGGCATGCGTAAGAAACGTTAGGCGGTGATTAGATGAGCCGCTTAGCTAAGTTTACGGTGACGTTAGTCGGAATTGTATTGGTGTTATTAGCGGTTTTTGAACTGGGTCAGTTGTACCCAATCCCGTGGTTGACGTCCTGGTTAGCTGATCTGACGATTAACTACCCAATGGTTTGGAGTATCTTATTGATGGTCTTTGCCATTATTGCCGGAATCGTTGGTATCTTATTGGTAATTGTCGGCTTGTTTCGACCAGTTAAAGTCAGCACGTTGACGTATGATGGCAAGGTTGGCCAGTTAACGATTCCGCAACGGGCTTTGGAACGTGATTTGCAGTACCGACTCGTTAATCAGTTGAATCTGATTGATCCTGAGGTTCACTTGAAATTACGGCGTCGTCGCCGGGTACGAGTAAAAATTGATGCGATGGTTAATACTGACGCATCGTTAGAAACCACGGCCCAACAGGCGGCAACCTTGGCACAGGACTATTTGAAGAATCAATTGGGATTGACGGTCGAACAACCGGTAGTGCAAGTTAAGCCAGCAAATCACCAGCGTAAGTTAACCGTGGTGTAAAGGAGGGTCCTGATGAGTAACGCACAGTATGGTTTTCTGATTGGACTGCTTTTAGGTATCGTCTGGGTATTAACCAGTTTTTCGGCAGTCTTATTAGTCGCAGTTTTAGGGCTGATTGGCTGGGCGATTGGACGGTTTGTCCACGTCGATTTGGCTGCAGTTAGTCAGAAGTTGAGTGAGTATTTATCTAAATAATGGGAGGAATTACAATGGCACAACCAGAACAACAATTACAGACTCAATTGACGTTTGATGACGGTGTGATTGAAAAAATCGCCGGTCTAGCTTCACGCAATGTTGACGGCGTGTTATCCCTAGAAGGCGGCATGTTAAGCAATTTAACGAACCGCTTTCGTGATGAAGCTGACCCGACGCAGGGGGTTGACGCCCAAGTTGGTAAGAAACAAGTTGCTTTAGATATGACGATGATCGTTGAATATGGTAAGGACATGCGACAAATCTTCAATCAAATTTGTCAACGTGTTCAGCAAGATGTTGAACGGTATACTGGCTTGAAGGTCATTGAAATTAAGGTACATGTCAGTGACGTCATGAGCAAGCGTGATTGGCAAGATCAGGCCACTGGCAAACCAAATACGGATCAATCAACAGATAAACGGCAAGTTGAATAGCATGGTCGTTTAGAGTAGTCATTGGTAAGACGATTTTTGACAAAACAAGGAGGAATTTTGATGGAAGCAACAGCGACATCTTTAAAACCAGAAGTTGTTTTTGACGATACGGTATTGGCAAAGATTGCTAGTAACACGGCCCAAGAAGTCGAAGGGGTATTGAGCTTACAGGGAAATCTGATTGATGATATTTCCAATCGCTTTACGGATAAGGATCGCCCGCAGACCGGCGTTTCAGTTGATACCGATGACGATGACCAGACGGTTGGAATCGAATTGACGGCCATTCTAGCTTATGGTAAGAATGGTCAGGAGATTCTAGCACGGGTGGCGGATAAGGTTGCCAAGGCCGTTAAATCAATGACTGGTTATCAAGTGACTAAGTTAAAATTAGTCGTTAAAGACATGTTAACGACAGAAGAGTGGCGGCAACAAAATGACAAGCAAGAAAAAGCACCAGAAAAGAAACACCCAGAACCAAAGGATGACGGCCCACATTAATGGCAGCCGTAATGGTTAAAGGTACTCGCAAATTAGGCGGGTACCTTTTTTAGTGATGAGCGTTACATGAAGAAATATCCTGAGCTAAGTTCGTAATTGCGTTTGAACGTTCATAAAGATTGTCCGGAATGACCGTCACGCAACTATCATTATTGTTATGATTCATGAGATGAGTGTACAATAATATTAATGAGGTGATTAATATGAAAATTGGCATGCGGGCCAACCGACCGTTTATCATTACGGATGAACAGCATGGACAAACAGTTTTAAATGCGAAGACAGTTTTGGAAGCACTACATACACCTGCAGCGGACCGACAACTTGGCTCGCTTGAAACGTTTGCGCCGCAAGAATTAGCGGCACCAATCACGGCCCCACGACAGATTTTTGCGGTGGGGATGAACTACCGTGACCATTCGGCGGAGATCCACATTACGCTGCCGAAGGTTCCAAGTATTTTTACGAAGTTTAGTAGTTCACTGGCACCAGCGAACGTGACCATGGCGACGCATGGTCCTGAGACCGACTGGGAAACCGAGCTAGTCGTGATGATTGGCAAGGGTGGGCGCGATATCGCGACGGCTGATGCAATGGCGCACGTGGCCGGAGTGATGGTTGGTGAAGACTTATCTGATCGAGCCGTTCAGTTCGAGAATGATAATCCACAGTTTTCAATAGGTAAATCGTTTGAAAATTACGCACCAGTTGGGCCGTGGTTAACGACCGTCGATGAGTTAGCTAACTTAGACGATGAGGTGATCACGACCACCGTCAATGGTCAGACGATGCAGCAAGCGCCGTTGAGCCAACTGATCTTCAAGGTACCGGATTTGGTACACTACTTGTCGACGGTCTGTGAGTTACAACCAGGTGATTTGATTTTTACCGGGACGCCTAGTGGGACCGGCGTTGGTCGCAATCCCCAAGTCTTTTTGCAAGCCGGCGATCAACTGTGCGGTCAAATCACGCATTTAGGAACACTGAATATCACGATTAAGTAAATAGCCATAGTCGGTAAGTGTGGCGGGTGAAGGTTTATATTATAACGCCCAGCACAGTACCGACTTTTTTGGTACCATGGGATTAGTAATTAAATAGGGGGATACCGGTGTCGGACCGGTTGTGAGTATTATGAAAAAGGTGTGGGTCGGACTATTATTAGGAAGTTTATTGTTAGCAGGCTGTTCGATGTTGTCCAAGTCGTCAGCGCCTAAGACAAAGCAACAGGCGACGTCAACCAAGGTGACATCCAAGCAGACTACTAATCAAAGTGCTACTACCAGCAGTGAATCATCATCGCCGGCTAAAGCAACTTTGTGGAATACGGGGAAGAAAGCGGCCTTGTCAACATTTATGGCGGCTTGGCAACGCGAGATGGGGCAGACCTATGTTGGGACGTATGATGACAAAGTCCCTGACCACTTAGGCTTTCGCTTTCCCGAGGCTTTTTCCGATAGTAGTTTAGCCGGTCGAATCAAATGGGGCTCACAGTCTGTGGATCTCAAGTGGTCCAAGGATGGCGAAGATAGTAGTGCCTTTCAAGTGGTAGCGGTCGCAACGGGCGGTAAGGCGGATGCGCAATATCCAATCACGTACTTTTTCTGCTTGCATAATCGCCGGCCAGTCGTCTTTGTGACCCAGACGACTAATGGTAACGACCTGATTATTCATGATACGCAGAACAGTGCTTTGCAAGCCGGATTTGCCAAGATCATTACGGGCAGTCGACCGACGACGCTAACGGACAGTGCCCTCAACGTGAACATGAGTCGTGATGCGAAGGCTAACCAATGGCCTCAAGGTTATCAGGGGACTTGGTATTACTATGATAAGTACGATCACAAAATTAATTCGATGACGCAAAATGATACCGATGGGTTGAAGCTATCCTATGTGGCATCTGAGGGGCAAAAATGGATTCATATTATGGGGGCTGAGCAGACTGCTGGCGCCGGTAACTTTGAATACGTGCGTTATCATTATTTTGATGGCCGTCAAATTCCAGTCCTAATGAATGCTAGTGGTGCGGGGGCCTGGTTCGATAATAACGCCTATCCTTCAGCAGCCGCGGCAAATCAAATGCGCGACTGGCAATATGGGGATGAATCAAAGACCAGTCCAGCCGCTGACGCATTAGATTAATCAAGGGTGTCACGATCGATAATTGGGCAGGGATAAATTAATCACTATGAAAATATAATATTAATATAAAAGCCGGGACAAATGCACGTAAATTGCCCCGGTTTTCATTTTGTAAAGTTTATGTATATATTGGGAAAGTTGAAATTGTTTTCTGAAAATAATGCTATACTATGACATAAGTTAACGGTGTCAAGACATCTAATGACCGGCGCATTCATGTGAACGGTGCGATATTTTAAAGCTGATTGTCGATCATGATTGCTGTCATTTTGGGGAATGGCGTGATGATGAAGATTACCGTCAACGTAGGTGTGTATGATTGGTCAAAGAGTAGGAAATTCAAAGAAAAAAGGTGTAGACATGCAGAAGAATACGGAACACACGCTCAACGTTACGATGACGATGATTTTGAAAATCGGCAGCGCCCGTTCATTGATTGCGGCTGCCTTAGCCGAGATTGCGGCCTATCGCTACGAGGCGGCGCGTGAAAAATTAAGCCAGGCCGAAACTGAACTGTTGACGGCCCAGCGGTTGCAGATGCGACGACTGATCGAGAATGCCAAAGCGCAACGGTTTGTGCACTCGACACTCTTTATGAATGCCCAGTCGGCACTAGTCAACGTGATGGGCGAGCTACAGATGACTGAGAATCTGATTGGCGCTTTTGAACGCTGGGAGCCAGAAGCGGCTTAACGTGTGCATAGGGCTGACCATCGAAAGGTGGCGGTGATGATTCATGATTAGAGCTTGGAAGATGGTACTCAGTAGCAACTTAGACGGATAGAGATGGGGTTAATAAATGACAGTTACTTTTAGCAATGAAGATGATCACAAGTTTCATAAGCTTACTGACCAATGTTTTACTGCCAATCCGAAATTACTGACAAAGGCAAATATATCAGTACCACTAACTACCCGTACCATTCAGCCACGACGCTACTTTGTGGCCACCAGGATCAATCAGGCTGCCTTAGCGACAGCCACGTGGCAACCAGTCACCGGTGCAATTGCGTTACATAAACATGAACGCTTGATTTATGACCTGGGAGCGCTATACGTCGGCCATTTTCAAGTTGCCATTGACGTGGCCGGTTCGCCGATGGACGCGCCGTTACTGATGCGGACACGGTTTGCTGAGCAATTACAAGAGCTAAGTGTCGATGCTAGTCGCGTGACCAGCTGGTTGCCCACAGCTTGGATTCAAGACGATACGCACCACGTTGAATTATTGCCGACAACGGTCCAGTTTGAACGCCGCTACAGCTGTCGCTACATTATGTTAGAGCCGGTGGGCCAGTCGCTGAAGTGGCAGCCGGTGTTGGCGGATGCGGAGTTTGAAGAAACCATCGATGATTTTAGGCAAGCGGCGTAATAGCGTTGCTTACATTAATGATTATCGCTATCGTACGATGCAAGGAACCGTGTCATTATTGATAATGTTGGTTGTCGAGAATTAGTTGCTAGTCGCGTGACAAATTCATGGGCGGCAGAGGACGCATTCCACCCGCAATTGTCGTATAATGAATATATTCTTAAAAAACGAGGAGAATAATATGGCAACCACAACTCATTTTTACGAAACATTTCAACCAGAACATTACAATCTTTATATCAATATTAACCGGGCGGATAAGCTGATTTCGGGGAAATCAACGATTACCGGGGATGCTAAAGCGCAGGAAGTACTGATTCATCAGAATGGTTTGACCATCGCTGGTGTCCAAGCCGATGGTGCGGACGTGCCCTTCACTGTGGATAACGCGATTCAAGGGATTCGAATTGAACTTGCCAAGGCTGGTCAAACAACTTTGACGATTACGTACAGCGCCAAATTGACGGATACGATGATGGGTATCTACCCATCATATTACGAAGTCAACGGTGTGAAGAAAGAACTAATCGGGACGCAGTTTGAAACGACCGCGGCCCGGCAAGCCTTTCCGTGTGTCGATGAACCAGAAGCTAAAGCGACTTTTGATCTTGCCATCAAGTATGATGAACATGATGGTGAAACGATCTTAAGCAACATGCCTGAAGATCATGAAGCCGATGGCGTGCATTACTTTGAAACCACGGTGCGGATGTCGACTTACTTGATTGCGTTTGCCTTTGGTGAATTACAAGGCAAGCAGACGAAGACCAAGAGTGGCGTGACCATCGGTGTTTTCGGTACTAAGGCCCACAAGGCTAACGAGCTCGACTTTGCTTTGGACATTGCCAAGCGCTCAATCGAGTTTTATGAAGATTTTTTATCAGACGCCATATCCATTGCCACACTCATGGCAATTGGCCTTACCAGACTTCTCAGCTGGCGCGATGGAAAACTGGGGCTTAGTTACTTATCGGGAAGCTTACTTACTGTTAGATCCTGACAACACGGCCCTCGAAACGAAACAACGGGTCGCCACGGTGATTGCCCATGAACTTGCCCATCAATGGTTCGGTGATTTGGTTACGATGAAGTGGTGGGATGACCTCTGGTTAAATGAAAGTTTCGCCAACATGATGGAATATGTGGCGACGGACGCCTTAGAACCAGACTGGCATATTTGGGAAACTTTCCAAACGTCCGAAGCATCAATGGCGCTTCAACGGGATGCCACGGATGGGGTTCAGTCAGTCCACGTTCAGGTGGAAGATCCGGCCGAAATCGACTCGATTTTTGACGGTGCGATTGTCTATGCTAAGGGTGCGCGGATGTTAGTAATGGCGCGGGCCTTAGTTGGTGATGATGCCTTACGAGCAGGTTTGAAGCAGTACTTTATCAATCATAAATATGGTAATGCCAAGGGTGATGACTTGTGGAACGCCTTAGCAGATGCTTCTGGGATGCAAGTTGGAGACATCATGCATTCATGGCTGGAACAACCTGGCTATCCAGTGGTCACGGCAGCGGTTGTTGACGGTCAGTTGACCTTGTCACAACAACAGTTCTTCATCGGTAAAGGTGAAGAAGTCGGTCGTCAATGGCAGATTCCGTTGAATAGCAACTATGAGGCGGCACCAGCGATTATGAAGGATCAAACTGTGACGGTCGGCGATTATGCTAAATTACGTGATGCGAGTGGGCAACCATTCCGCTTGAACGTTGGGAATAACTCCCACTTCATCGTCAAGTATGACCAAACGTTATTGGATGATATTCTAGCACATGTTGATGACTTAACGGCCATTGACCAGCTGCAGTTGTTACAAGACTTACGCTTGTTAGCGGAAGGTCGTCAAATCTCATACGCAGCCGTTGTGCCATTATTAAGCCGGTTTGCAGCCAGCCATTCAACGGTCGTTAACGCAGCGTTGTACCAAGTTGCGGGTAACTTACGTAAGTTTGTTACGCCAGATTCTGATGAAGAAAAGCATTTACAAACGTTATTTGACCAATTGAGTGCCGCTCAGGTTAAACGGTTAGGGTGGTTGCCACAAGCGGGTGAATCTAACGATGATCAGTTGACGCGGCCATACGTCTTGAGCGCGGCTTTGTACGCCAAGAGCAGCGCGGCCGTATTAGCTGCTCATGAGTTATTCGAAGGTAATCGTGATAAGTTAGCGACCTTACCAGCCGATGTGCGGGTCTTCATTTTACGGAATGAAGTCAAGAACTTTGGTAGCAAGGACTTATTCGATAGTTTATTGACGGCGTCACGGCAAACAGCCGATGCTAGTTACAAGGCTGACATTTGTGACGCATTGACCGCAACTACGGACCCCGAATTAATCAAACAGTTAGTTGTGAAGTTTGAAGATGCGGATACGATTAAGCCACAAGACTTGCGGGCCTGGTTCCGCGGCGTCTTGGCTAATCCAGCTGGTGAACAAGCAGCTTGGGATTGGATTCGCGACGAATGGTCATGGTTGGAAGCCACGGTTGGTGGTGACATGGAATTTACCACTTACATCACCGTCATTTCACGGGTCTTCCATACGGCTGAACGTTTAGCAGAATTCAAGGCGTTCTTTGAACCAAAAATCAATACGCCAGGTTTAACGCGTGAAATTAAGATGGATACTAAGGTAATCGCCAGTCGCGTTGCCTTAGTTGAGGATGAACGTGATGCGGTGAATGCAGCGGTCGCGGAAGTTGTAAAATAAGTTAATATTCGTTATAAAGGTAGTTCGGTGCTGGACGTTTCAGCGCGGGCTACCTTTTTAGTTTGCAATCAAACCATGTTTAATTTATTGCCAATGATTTAATAATTGATAGAAATAACTAACACTGGCCTACAGCGTCAGTTAAATATGATATGATATTGGTAATTATGGAGAGTAGACTTGATTAGTATTACGGCTAATTAATAGTCGTATAGATGGGAGGACCTATGATGGCAAGTGGACATCAATCTGAGGCAGAATTAGAAAATCACCTCATTCGAAAGTTACAAAGCATTGGCTATCATTACGTTGAAATTCCCGATGTTGAAACGCTAAACACACATTTTCGTGCGGTCTTGAGTGAACGTAATCAAGAACGTTTAAAGGGAACACCACTGAGTGACCGTGAATTTCAGGCCGTATTAAATGATTTGATTGGCGCTAAGACGCATTATCAAGTTGCCCAAATTTTACGTGGTTCGGTTGTTCAGCCAACTGGGAAAATTAATATTAAACGTGATGATGATAGCAGCTTATACCTAGAAATTTTTAATGGAAAACAATTTGATCAGAATATTTTTGAAGTTAGCCATCAAATGACGGTTGAAGGTCGTCATGAGAACCGCTATGATGTGCTGATCTTGATCAACGGGATGCCAATTGCCCAAATTGAGTTGAAGCGGCAAGGGGTTGAATTTACTCAGGCTTTTAATCAAATTATTCGCTACCGAACTGAATCGTACGCACAAGCAAAACTCATGCGACTGGTTCAGGTATTTGTCATTTCCAATGGCAATGAAACGCGGTATTTTGCGAATGGCGATGGTGAGTTAAATTCAAACTTCATGTTCTACTGGACGGATGAACATAATAATTGGTTGAATGACTTGGACGCTTTTACGACCACTTTCTTGAGTAAACCACGGTTACATAGTTTAATCGCAAAATATACGGTGTTCGATAGTAGTGACCATAAAATGTTATTAATGCGGCCTTATCAAATATATGCCACTGAGGCAATTATTAAGCAAGCTATCGATCACCCCCATGAAAATGGTTATGTGTGGCACACGACGGGTTCCGGTAAGACGATTACCTCCTTTAAGGCCAGTCAGTTGTTATTACAAGAAACTGATGCTGAAAAGGTTATCTTCATGATTGACCGTGCCGACTTGGATATTCAGACGGTAAAGAATTTTAGTGCCTATCTGCCTGAAACAACTGGGGGCCAGAGTCCCTTGGATCGGACTGACAATACTGCTGCATTAGTCAAGCAGCTGTCCTCTAATGATAATGGCTTGATCGTGACGACCATTCAGAAGATGAATAATGCGGTCTCTAATGATCGGTATAAAGATATTCTGACACCGTACCATGACCGCAAAGTGATCTTCATTGAAGATGAAAGCCATCGTAGCCAGATGGGCGAAATGCGAAAAAACGTGAATCATTGGTTTAAGAATGCCCAACACTTTGGGTTCACTGGAACCCCGATTTTTCAACAGAATATGGGACCCGATGGGCGGACCACAAAAGATCTGTACGGGAATCAGTTGCATCAATACTTGATTCGTGATGCAGTTCGTGATGGTAACGTGCTTGGTTTTTCGATTCAGTATCTGTCGACCTTTGAGGAGACTGATCATGACATTACAGACGAACAAGTACCAGGAATTGATACGCAAGAGGTCTATGAGTCCGAGGAGCGATTGACCAAGATTGTTGAGCATATCCTGTTGAACCATAGCCACATTACAAAGAATAAGCATTACAATGCAATCTTTACGGTAGCGAATACGCGCATGGCTTTAAAGTACTATCAGTTGTTTAGAAAGTTGGATCCTGATCATAATTTGAAGGTCACGACAATCTTTACGTGGGCTGCCAATGAGGACGACAACGAGGAACACCAAAAACAGGATGATGTCACTTCACGGATGGGATTAGATCAAGTCGTGAAGGACTATAATCAAATGTACGGTACGGATTTTTCAACGGATAAATTCAAAGATTATTTTGCGGATGTTTCTAAGCGGATGCGCGATCATAATGACCAAACGCCGACGGATAATATTGATATTTTGATTGTTGTGAACATGTTCCTAACTGGGTTTGACTCCAAACGGTTGTCCACACTATACGTGGATAAAAATTTGCAATGGCACGGTTTAATCCAAGCATTTTCTCGAACCAATCGTGTTGAGGGCAAACAAAAACCATTCGGAAATATTATTGCTTATCGCAATATCAAAAATAAGACGGATGAGGCTGTAGCGTTGTTTTCAGACGGGGACAGTTCCGGCTTCTTAGCACCAGATTATGATGAATTAAAAGCTGAATTTACTGACAAGATTGGCCAATTACTGACGGTGACTCCGGATGTCCAGTCAGTGGACGACCTCTATAACCGAGGCGATGACGCACTATATGAGTTTGTGATGGCGTTTCGGGCGGTCCTCCGGGTATATAATCGTATTCGCGTGTATGATGATTTTGAATGGGCGCAATATGAACCTGAATTTTCGGATCAGCTGATGGAAGCCTTTCGGGGCAAATATTTTACGGCGTATCAAACGATTTATCAACGCAAAACGCAGGAGCGCGTCTCAATATTAGATGACGTTGACTTTGATATCAGTCTATTGGAGACTGATACCATCAATGTTGACTATATTGTGAACTTAATCTCAGGCATTGACTTAATGTCGTCGACCGAACGTAAGCAAGATATTCAGAAAATTGAACATTTGTTGGATAATGCGACCAATGACCAATTAAAGTCGAAGGTTGAATTGTTGGAACAATTTTTGAATGAAGTTTTGCCAACGCTCGATACAGACGATGATATCGGCATGTCGTTGAGTAACTTTATGGCCGAGAGCCAGCGAGCTGCCATTAAGGGTTTTTCACAAGAACACCACCTTTCGGAAGACTTCGTTAACGAGCAGATTTCTGACTACAACTTCTACGGTAAGACCAAGGACAAAGAGATTATTGACAAGTTAAGTGCTAATGGGCTCGGCTTTCGAGAGAAACGGCAGGCCAAACGCGAGATTAAGGATTTTGTATCGACTATCGACCGAAAGTATTCACTAAGCTAGGAGAATGAATTTAATGAGTCATATTGAACAGGCCGAACAACAGGCTGAACTACAAAAAAGATTATGGGCTGTGGCAAATGATCTGCGCGGTAACATGGATGCCAGTGAGTATCGAAACTATATCTTAGGATTGATCTTTTATCGTTTTTTGTCCGAAAAAGTTGAAAACTATGCAAATGAGTTACTTCAAGACGATGATGTTGACTTTGCAGATGCGGAACAAGATGCCGATTTGATGCAAGATTTGAAGGATGAAGTGATTGACGTCTTAGGGTTCTTCATTGAACCACGATATCTATTTACGACTATGGTCAAGAAGATTAACGCTGGTGATTTTGACGTTGAAATGTTACAAAATGCCATCAACGAAGTCCAGAATTCGACCTTAGGCAAAGAGTCAGAAAATGACTTTAAAGGGCTATTCGAAGACTTGGATTTGCAGTCATCACGGTTAGGAAATACAGTTGCCAAGCGTAGTGAACTGATTGCTAAAGTGATTTTATCCTTGTCGAATATTGATTTTGGTGAACAAGATATTAAAATCGATATTTTGGGTGATGCCTATGAATATTTGATTGGTCAATTTGCCGCTTCGGCCGGGAAAAAGGCGGGCGAATTTTATACGCCACAACAGGTTTCTAAGTTATTGGCAAGAATTGTTACGGCCGGTAAAGATCGTTTGAAGACGGTTTATGATCCTACGATGGGCTCCGGGTCGCTGTTATTACAATTGGGTAATTACGCAACGATTGGAAACTACTATGGTCAAGAAATCAACGGTACGACTTACAACTTGGCGCGAATGAACTTGTTGATGCATGAGGTTAGTTATAATCGGTTTGATTTACGTCAAGGCGATACTTTAGAGGAAGATCACTTTGATGATCTAACTTTTGACGCTGTCGTTGCCAATCCACCTTATTCGGCTAAGTGGAATCCAGATGATAAATTAGATGATGAACGTTTTCGGAAATATGGGAAGACGGCACCGAAGTCGAAGGCGGATTTTGCGTTTGTTGAACACATGCTCTATCACTTAAATAATGAAGGCACGATGGCAGTTGTATTACCACATGGTGTCTTATTCCGCGGTGCTGCGGAAGGAAAAATCCGACAGTACATGATTGAACATGACAACGTCTTAGATGCCGTCATCGGATTACCAGCGAACTTATTCTACGGAACTAGTATTCCGACCGTTGTATTGGTCTTCAAGAAGGGGCGCGAACGTCAGGATATCTTCTTTATTGACGCGTCTAATGATTTTGAAAAGGGTAAGAACCAAAACAACTTAACGGACGAAAATGTCGATAAGATTTTGGAAACCCTTGAAAAACGTGAAGATGTGGATAAGTATGCTCATCGTGCAGAAGTAGCTGAGATTGTCGAAAACGAGTATAACTTAAACATTCCGCGATACGTCGATACATTCGAAGAGGAACCACCTGTTGATGTGGATAAGTTGGTTAAGGAAATGGGCGAAGCGGATGCCAAAATCAACGACCTACAATCTGAATTATCCGGAATGATGGCCGATTTAGTGGCGACTGACCCTGTCGCTCAACAGCAGCTTGAGGCCATTAAGAGGATGTTACAATGAAAAACGAAAATTTAGTGCCAAAAGTGCGGTTTAAGGGGTTTAGTGACCCTTGGGAGCAGCGTAAGCTTGGAGAACTTGGCAAAATTCAAGGCGGTGGAACTCCAGATTCAGGTATAGCAGAATATTGGGATGGAAATGTTAACTGGTTTACACCGACCGAGGTTTCAAATAATGGCTATTTAGAAAGTAGTAATAGGAAAATAACCAGTTTAGGATTGAAAAAGAGTTCAGCCCGTTTAATGCCAGCTTCTACTGTACTTATTACATCTCGTGCGGGTGTCGGTAGAATGGGAATACTTAAATATCCTGCATCTACAAATCAAGGCTTCCAGTCATTAATTCTTAATTCTGCAACTGATGAATATTTTATTTACTCGATGCAGCCAATAATAAGCAAACTGGCAAATAGACTAGCGTCTGGATCAACTTTCACTGAAATATCCGGTAAACAAATGGAAAAAATCGAAATTATGATTCCAACTACTGGAGAACAAAATCGAATCAGTAGTCTAATGAAGTGCATTAATAACCTTATCGCTGCCAATGAGGATAAACTAGAACAGTTAAAAACTCTCAAAAAGTTGATGATGCAAAAGATTTTTTCTCAGGAATGGCGCTTCAAGGGATTCACTGACCCATGGGAGCAGCGTAAGCTTGGAGATATATCAAAAATAACTGCTGGCGGAGATATTGATAAGGATAAGCTCAGTACTCGCGGAAGGTATCCAGTAATTGCAAATGCGTTAACTAATAATGGAGTAGTCGGCTACTATGATTCATATAAGGTAAAGGGACCGGCTGTCACGGTTACAGGGCGTGGAGACGTGGGACATGCCAAAACAAGAATTGAAAGTTTTACTCCTATAGTAAGACTTTTAGTGGTAAGTGCACCTAATTTTGACATTAATTTTTTGGAGAATGCAATTAATAATATCAGAATTTTTAACGAATCGACAGGAGTCCCTCAGCTTACCGCACCTCAACTTGGTTCCTATGAATTCGAATATCCCTGTTCTAGTGAACAAGTTTGTATAGGCAATGTACTGCATAAGATTGATAACCTTATCGCTGCCAATGAAGATAAACTAAACCAACTTAAAGAGTTGAAGAAATATTTAATGCAAAATATGTTTGTTTAAATTCATGGATTTTTTACGGGCTATCCCTACTGAACAGCGATAGTATTAATTTATTTGTAAGTGTCAATTTTAGCCAAATGAATAATTATTCATGTATAAATGAGTTAGCGGCCGCACAAGTGGTTGTTAACTCATTTTTTGGAGGTTTCTTATGGCACAGCATGTTAAGTTTCATCAGTATTTTTTTCAGTGGATGCAGCTCTATAAATTAGATGCGGTCCGTCCAGTGACTTATCGCAAATATGAAATGTCACATCGGCAATTGGTAACGTTAGCACCGGATCTAAAGATGGCTGATTTATCAAGGCTGACATATCAGCAATTGCTCAATGATTATGCGGAAACCCATGAACGGCAAACGACAATGGATTTTCATCGTCATTTAAAGGGCTCGCTTATTGATGCATTGGAAGAAGGGTTTATCGATCGCGACCCAACACGAAAAGCAATTATCAAGGGAATTAAGCATCGTCAGCATAAAACAAAGTATCTACATCAGTATGAGTTGCAGGCATTGTTAAATGAATTAAACCTGAACAACGAAGTCAATTGGGACTACTTCATCTTGCTGATTGCTAAGACTGGAATTCGTTTTGCAGAAGCCTTGGGTGTTACTCCTGATGATTTCGATTTTGCGCACCAAACACTTTCAATTAGTAAAACTTGGGATTATAAATCAAACAAGAGTGATTTTGCACCTACCAAAAATAATTCATCAGTCCGTAAAGTACCGCTGGATTGGCAGACTGTGATTCAATTTTCCCAGCTGACTAAAAAGCTGCCCGAAGATCAACCAATTTTTGTTCAAGCAAAAGTTTATAATGATACGGTTAATCATTATTTGGAGCGTTTATGTAAGCACGCATCTATTCCTGTGATTTCAGTCCATGGTTTGCGACATACACATGCTTCATTATTATTGTATGCTGGTGTTAGTATCGCCTCAGTAGCTCGACGGTTAGGTCATTCTAATATGACGACTACACAGCAGACTTATTTACACATCATTCAAGAATTAGAAAACCAGGATAACGATAAGGTCATGAAACATCTGGCAAGTCTAATATAGACGATAGGATTTACATTAATAAGTGCAGATTAAAACGTCCTCGAATGTTGAGGGCGTTTTTCAGATTATACTCATTGGCAGCGATAAGGTTATCAATCAATAATAGCATGTTACCCACTAATACCTGTTCTTTTAGTTTAGGAATATATAACTTAAAGCGGGCATATTCTTTTGAGTTGATTCCAGGTTGGCCAGATCGTTGCGACATCACTTTTACAAATCTATTAAAAGATGTTGTTAAAGTATTTTGAAAAACAAATTCTGAATCTATGTCTTCTCTAACAGACATTTTTATTAAAAAACCGGCGTAATAAACAATACTGTCTGCAGTTCTGTAGATAAAAGTCTTTCCCGTACTTGCTCCAGTTCGCGTAAAGACAATATCACCTAATTTCAATACATAACTATTATCACGTATAAAATCAATATCCGGTGAGGTTAAATGTGTTTGTTTAAATGTGCGTGTCTCGTCATCAATATCTGTAATTCTCAGATACTGATGTTTACCATCGTATGCTTTTGCAGATGCATTTAGTCCATACGTAAATCCATTACTTAGCTCTCCAAGCTTACGCTGCTCCCAAGTTTTCAGGCTTATCGGTCATATATTAGGAACTGGTACTTGGGAGCAGCGTAAGCTGAAAAAACATTTCATTGGAAATTGGTACTGGTAAGAGCAGATTCATTAAATTCAATAAATCTGAAAAATATATGTATAAAATATTGGGCTCTACATCAATTATTGGGTACACTAACCATTTTGATTATGAGGGAGATTTTATATTAACTGCTCGTGTAGGAGCTAACGCTGGAACTATCTATCGAGAATCAGGAAAAGTAAAGATTAGTGATAATACAGTTTTTATAAAAGCGAGTCAAATCAACTTTTTATATTATGTTTTAACAAATTATAATTTGAAAAGACTATCTTTCGGAACTGGTCAGCCACTTATAAAATCATCTGAATTAAATAAATTAAAATTGGAAGTACCGACGAATGAACTTGAGCAGCAAGAATTAGGGGTAATATTTTTCACAATAGATACCCTTATCGCTGCCAATGAGCAAGTCCCAAAATTAGTCATTAAAATAGTAAATAATTCTCTAGCTAATTCATCGTTTTCCAACTAATGGTTATGATTAGATATAGGACACTTAGCGTGAGTAAAATGAGATAAAATAATCATCTTAAGCACAGCTTGAAAGTTGGCTTCAATCACCCGGAGAGTATAAATCAATAATTATGCCACATTTGGTTTAATACTAGTATAATTATCAAGATTAAAAATAATTATGCTGATTTGTGGGTGCTTCTGCATTATTTGAATAACAACCGTAGAAGCAGTTTTGAAAAATACCAATTCGCAAGCCAAGCAAAAATGCCAAGTTGACTAGCTCATAATCTGGTTAACCATAGCAAATGAAATAATGTTCCACTAACTACCTAATCAACCGCAATAACACGCACACCACAATAATCCACGTCTTTCTGATTGCCAAACTGCCGCATGACCTCGCCGTGCGTGACGCAGGCGATGCAATCGTAAGATACGGCATACTTATTCAAAGTTGCCAAAACTCGGGCCTTCATTTCAGCTGCTGATTCATAGGGGCGGGGACTAGCGGCGGTGCGCTTGCCGGCGTGTTGTCGATAGAGCTTGTAGGCCGTGGCCGCTTGCTCATCGGTATCAGTCCGACTCCCCGTGTCATCGGGCAGCCACTCGTGTAACCCAAGTTCGACCTTTAGTGGAATATCATTAAAACGCACGATTTCCAGTGCCGTCTGCAAGGCGCGCGTGTAGGGGGACGACAGAATTAATTGGACTTGTGCAAACAACGGCTGCTGGGCACACTGTTGTGCCAACATAATACCACGGTCAGTTAAGCTGCCGAGTTCGCGACCAAAACCAGTTAATCCAGCCGTAGTGACCTGTTCATAAGTTGGTTCGGAGTGACGAATGAGATAGACTTTCATTGATTAGGACTTCCTTCATCGGAATTATATTATTAATTTAATTATAGGCACCTTTGATCTGAAGAAACGACAAAAAACGACACTTCGAAAAATGAAGTGTCGTTTTCGTTAGACCTGATGACGTTATGATTGCCGATTTTTACCATAGAAACCGAGTGTGACGACGGATAATAACAGTCCTAGGATGACCGCTAATTTGCCAGTCTGTTCGTCGGTTTGTGGTAACTGGGCTGAGTGTTCAGTGACGGGACTCGTTGTTTTGACCAAACTTGCCTGGGCGGCCGCGGGTTTAAGCGTTGGTTTCACGGTCGCTGCTGGTTTTACAGCTACCGCTGGTTGAGTCGGCTTAATGCGATCCGGCTGCGTTACGGTCGTTCCTGGTTCGTTAGGCGTCTCGGGTGTGGTTGGCTTAATCGGCTTAGTCGGTTGTTCCGGTTCTTCGGGATCAATAATATCGTCGGTACCAGTCGTGTCAGTTGCTTGGTAGACGTACGTGACGTCCACGTTATCAGCGGTGAAGAGACCCGTGGCATTTTCCGGCTGACCAACGAGTTCATGATCAGTGAATGTCAGAGGCACGGTTTGATAAGTGGTTCCCGTCTTGCCGCTCAGCACGGTTGGTTCGTTTAGTTTAATGCCGTCCTTGGTCACGTAATGCACCGTAACGGTTCCTTGGGTATCTGGAATCGTGGGGGTGCTTTCAGTGTAGACGTAGGTCACAGTCTTAGCGGAAGTCCCAAACGTCCCACTAACATCACCCTGCACAGCCTTGAAGGTGTAGCCATCGATAACAAGCTGTTCAGTCGAGTAGTTGTCACCCAAATAACCGCTGTGAACAACGTCAGGATGGATAGACTTACCATCTTGGTCCTGATACTTGGCAGTGACCGGCTGTCCAGCCGTCCGCTCGTAAATGTAAACGACGCGTTGCGGCTGTACAGTATAGGTCCCAGTCGTGTTACCCTGTGTCGATTTTACCGTATAGCCGTTAATGTTCAGCGGTGACGTTTCATAGGGCTGTCCTAATTGACCTTGACCGCTTAATACGCTATCGGCGGCTAACTGCTGGCCGTTTTCGTCTAAATACTGAACCGTGATGTCACCCGCATCCTCGCGAGTGTAGACGTAGATGACGGTTTGCGCTTGGTCGCTGAATTGCCCAGTAGCGTTCGCCGGCGTTTGAATTAAGCGGTAGTTTTCAATCGTCTTGGCGCTAGTCTGATAGGGGCGACCGAGCTGACCGTCACCAGTTAGGACGTCGTCGGGAGCTAAGGTCGTGCCGTTAGCGTCTTGATACTTCACCGTGATATGGCCAGCATTCGAGCGCGCATACTGGTAAATAACAGTTTGCGTGTCGGTTGAAAAGGTCCCAGTGGCGTTCGCGGGTGTGGCGACTAGGTAAAAGTTAGGAATTGAAATGGCTGCCGTTTGATAGGCTACTCCTAACTGCTCTTTGCCGTCTAAAAGCTTGTCGGGTGCTAGTGGGTTACCAGCACTATCTTGATACTTAACAACGATCTGGCCAGCATCGCGGCGCACATAGACGTAAATGACCGTCTGTTCCTGGTCTGTGAAAGTGCCCGTGGCGTTTGCCGGCGTTGTCATCAGGGTGTAATTTTCAATGCCTAGTGGTTCAGTCGTATAAGTTTGGCCGAGTGATTGGGAGCCGGAAACTGTCTTATCGGGCTTTAATTGGTGTCCCTGCTTGTCTTGATATTTCACCGTAATGTTACCGGCGTCTAAGCGGACATAGACAAACGTGATGCTTTGCGGATCAGTCGTGAAAACGCCAGCCGCATTGCCGATAGTTTGATGTAATTTAAAATGGTCAAAGGTTGGCGCATCTAAATTGTAGGCGTTACCGAGATTGTGTTTTCCAGGTAGAATTTGCGGTTCGTAGACTAAGTTGCCATTAGTATCGACCATGTGAATCGTAATGTCGCCGGCGTCCTTACGAGTATAGTAATAAGTGACGGTCTGGGCATCCGCCGTGAAGACACCACTGGCATTGCCGACAATGTTCGTAAAGTCATAATTTGGTAGCTCGTCATCAATGCGCTGAGTCGTGTAAGGCTGACCGACGATGCCGTTTAAGGTGAGGTCAGCGGTGACTAAGGATTCACCGGTAAGCGCGTCGACGTATTTGACCGTGATGGGCGCAGCAGTGGCAGCTAAGACATACGGGCGGACGACGACAAAGTTGTTACCGTCAGAAGCGGCAGTCATGAAATAATAATCGTCCATGGGAATAACCGTGGTACCGTTAAAGGTCGGACCTGTTAGTCCGGGTTGCTGGGGCTTCATATTCGTGTAGTAGATATGACCGTTGCTGTCGTAATTACCACCGCCCGCACCGTTAAAGTACCAGCGAACGTAAAGCTGACCGTTTTTGTAGAAAACAGTTTCACCGACGCCATTATTGGGCTTCAGTTGAACTTTAGAGCCATCTGGCAAATAGCAATCAATCGCCAGCGTCGCAATATTATTATCTGCACTAATATAGGCGGGTGGTAAGGTGATAAATTGGTTACTGAATGTGCCTTTCAGATTTTTAAATCCTTTAAGTGGCGAAAAATCTGAAATGTGGTTATAGGCGGCATCGACCTCCGTTAAATTCTTTAAGTTTGCGAGCGGTGAAATGTCCGTGATCCGGTTTTGCTGAATATTGACCACTTGGAGTTTTTGTAAGTTGGCTAATGGTGAAATATCAGTGACATCACTATAGTAACTGCCAGACGGTGCGTTCAAGTTGTTGTTGAGCCAGACTGTCGTAAGGTTAGTGGCATATTGCAGTCCTTCTAATGAGTAGGAAGTCTTGCCGTCGATATAAGTGTCCTTGCCATAGTAGGTGGTCAGTAGTAGCATATCTGCCTTAGTGATGTCTGCAGCTGAGTTCCAGGTACGATCTGGGTTCTGTTTGCGCAGTTGACTGAGTACCTCTTGTTGCAATAACGTGTTCGGCATCCAATCGTTAATATTTTCTGACGCGGTGCGGCTAATGGCACGGACGACTGGTTGGTTAGTTTTCAAAACCAGCTTTTCCTGGTTTACATTGGTAACAATTTTATCATCGGTTGACGCTGAGCTAGTCGCTGACTGAGTATTCACCTCGGTGGTAGTGGAGTTGGACGACGCGGGTACGGCTTGCTGGCTTGGTTGCTTGGAAGCTTGATTATCGGTTGTCGTTGCTTTAGCTTGACTATCAGTCGCTGATTCAGTGTTTGATTCGGTAGTTGGTTCAGTAGTTGATGCGGAGGTTGTTTGAGCTGGTGCGGTTTGAGTTGGGTGCTTAATATCTGTGGTCGGTGTTGATTCTGACGTGGTAGTTGCTTGAGATTGTGATGCTGGATTTGCTGATTGTTGTTGTGGGTTGGTGTTCACTGACGACGAGTGCTCAGAGGGACTTCCGGTTGATGTGGTGGGTGACGTGGCTGCGACTGCTGACTGGTCGGATTTTATCGTGGATACTGATGTAGAAGTATCCGCTTTCAAATTGACCTGAGTAGCGTTAACTTGAGTATTCGTATTCAACTGACTGTTGGTCGGTTCGTTGGTTGTGGTCGTGACTGTATCGTCGGCAGCCGCCGCCTGACTGGCAATCGTTAACGTTGTCAGTATCATGGCGGTTGCGCTCGTGATTACCCATCGCGATTGGTGACGTTTATTCTGATTATTAACATTGTTTGGTTTCAAAGATCCCCACTCCTTCAAAATACTTATATAATGTCATTGACAATTTAAGGGTAACATTGTCATTGCCGTTAGTCTAATAAATGATAATTTAATTATTGGGAGCTAATTGTATCTGTCAATGTCAGCTGGCTGCATAATAGTTGACGTAAGCATAAGATTGATTATAATTTAAATGGTAATAATTACTATTTATCAGGAGGCACCCATGATGGAAAAACAAGATTTAGCAAGTGCGCGCAGGCGTCTACGGGGGACCAACTTAAAATCGCGGAAACGCGCATTGAAGATTTTACATGATGCCCGACGTAACGCCAGTAAAGCCAAATAGTATCAGCGAACGTTAGCTAATTTGGCTAACGTTTTTTTTGTTAGCTGTGCGGTATGATTAAGATACAGGAATGAGTGGAGGACATGTGGATGGAAACAACTTTGGTGATTATTCGGGGAAATTCTGGGAGTGGCAAGACGACGCTAGCGCAGGCGTTGCAACGACGCGTGGGCCATCATACGTTGCTAGTGTCCCAAGATGTCGTTCGTCGCGACATGCTGATGAGTCATGATTACCCGGGAAATATTTCAATTGGTCTGATTGAACAAATTGTGTGTTATGGGCTGGGACGTGTGCCTGTAGTCATTGTGGAAGGCATCTTAGCACGTGATCGGTATGGAAAAATGTTGGCGCGGCTTAGTCAATCGTTTCCACGCGTCCTTACTTATTATTTTGAAGTGAGCTTTGCCACGACCTTGGCGCGTCATCAAAAGCGTCATCGTGATTTTGGTGTGGAAGACATGCGTCGGTGGTGGCTTCCACATGATACGTTGGGCGTTGCTAACGAAGTCTTAATTGGCGAGCAACAAGATTTAACCACGGAAGTTCAACAAATTATGACTACCATACATGATTGTGACTAAACAACCATGAGTTGATTGGTTTGATCGTGGTTGAGGATTAAGCTGAAATCATAAAGGGGGGCGAGCCAATGTTACTCGCAGCATTATTGAAAACGCGTCGCTGTCAGTATGGATTGACACAGGCACAATTAGCGTCCAAGTTATTTGTTACGACTCAGGCGGTGTCTAAGTGGGAACGCGGAAAGGCGATTCCGTCAATCGATAATTTACTGGCACTGTCGGATCTGTATAATCTATCCTTGGATGAATTAGTGCGTGGTAGTGCTTTCTTTCCAAAGCCATATATTGTTGGTCGGCGACTAAGCTTTGGGCGACTTCTGGGTCTCGGATTATTTTGGCTATTTGTTTGTCTATTATTTACTGGTTTTGGTTATCAGCCGTGGTGGCTCTTTTTATCACTTTATATTGTTGGATTGATTGTGGTCGTTCCAGTGGGAATCAATAGTTACTGGGTGATTCAGCCTGCTACCATTGAATTGCATACGTATGCTGCATCGACATTGACGAAGTTTCGCCAAATTGTGTTCAATTGTCCACGGTGCCAACTAATCCACTATACAGATCTGCAGCGAGTTACCATCAGTTATCGGTGTCGCAAACGATTTTCACCATTTGATTTCAATCCGGATTATTTTCAATTGATTTTAAAGACTAATGCCCAAACTTATCAGCTGGAATGTGCGTTGAAGGCCAGCGACTATTTACCGCAATTTGTCAGTTATTTGCAACGACAAGGTGTGACGGTTGATGATCCTCAACAAGTTGTGGAATTGTTAGTTTCAGGAAAGTCGTTGTATCAACATTTTCATACCGAGACTTGATCTTGAGTGGTTGCAACCAACCGTTGCGGTAGCGCTTAAGTGTGTTGCAATGAATTGGTGCACCCAATAGTCTAGTATTTTAATAGAGGAGCGGGTAGGATGAAAATTGTGATTGGTACTAAAATAAAAGAGCAACGACAACAGCATGAATGGTCCCAGCAGACGGTAGCGGAGCGGTTACACGTCTCACGGCAAACTATTTCCAAGTGGGAGTTAGGGAAAAGTTATCCAGATTTAGAGTTGTTGGTAGCACTGAGCAAACTATTTTCTGTCTCGACGGATGAGTTATTAGGTTTGAGCAGAAGACCTGTTCAGCGACCATGGTGGCAGTTGTTATTGCGTAAAAGGAGTCGAACAGATATGACGGTGAAATGGTACAGCGGGGGGCAGGATCGGGCACGTGTTGCTGTGGGCATAATTAGTGATTTAGTTGCTAATCTAAATACCACGAATGAGCAACCGTTACGACAGCTGCTGGCAACTTATTATCAGGAACTATTGGAACAACGAACTGGTTCAGTACTGGGAGTATTCGACAGAATGAACTTAGACATCTCCAAATGTCTGCGGCAGCAACAAATCAAACTATCACCAGAAAATGAGCAACTAATGCAACAGCTGGTGGGGTTGAACATGATTTACTACCGGTGATTTATTTTGAAAGTAAAACGCAAACTGTCAATCATCTAGCTTAATAGATGCTGACAGTTTGCGTTTTATGTTAAAAATCAATCGCAGGATTAAAGGTTTGACAAGCTTGTTCGACTAGATAAGCAATCGGTTTAGCTAGCACGTGACTTGGTAAGTAGGCAATACTAAAATCAAGGCTGAGCTCGCTTGTTGGTAATTTGAACGCATTGATAGGGTACTTGGCTGGTTCAGTGGCTAGTCTTGCCAACATTGCAGTGGCTAGAACAATGCTACCAAGTCCTTGAAGTGTCAAGCTTAGTGCAAAGCGAGAGTTATCGACTTCAATGAGTGGAATCGTTTGAATGCCTTTATCGGCAAAGTAATGGTCAACCAGTTCTTGAAAGCGAGCTTCACCGACTGCACGGATGACAGGCTCACCAGTCATTCCTGTAAGAATGGTGGGGGTGAACGGTCGCCAAAATTGATTGGACTGATATATTCCGGCTGTTTTTGGAATGACTAAAGACAAAGAAATTGTCTGCAAAGGGATGGTTTTGACGTTAGTTTGATGAATTGTTTTGCCAATAAAAAAGTCTAGCTGATGACTAGCTAGCAACGTTTCTGCTTTTGATGTTGTGATTTCTAGTATTTTAGTGCGAATGTTCGGAAAACGTTGATAAAAAGCAGGTAGTGTTTGACTAAACCAAGCATTAGCCATTGGTGGTGTAATCCCAATCGTCATACTTTGATACTTATTTTGACTGATTTCTTTAAGTTCAGTGTTCATTCGCTGATGGAGACGGGCGTCACTTTGCAAATAAGTCAGTAATCTTTCTCCAGCATAAGTTAATTCAAGTGGATGATGGCCGCGGTCGATTAAGGGGGTCCCAAAATGAGTTTCCGCACTTTTAATTGTGCGGCTAATGTACGGCTGACTGATGAATAAACTTTGTGCAGCTTTCGTCATACTATTGTGCTGTTGAATAGCTTCTAAAAATACTAACAATTTATTTTCCATGAAATCGCCACCTTTAATGCTTAATCTTATTAAAATCAAGTATAACCCATTACTCATTTGTAATAACAGATAATCAGATTGTTATTTCTATAAAAATGAAAGCGGTTATATAATACAGATGTAGTTAAAAAATGATTCTATTTGTGATTTAAATATCAATTTCAATTGTGCTTTAGAATACGTTAAATGGATTTTGAAAGGGTGGTCAGCATGCTCAAAAAAATGAATCAGGTTAAATGGGATTATCAATATGATACGGTAGTTATTGGCTTTGGTGGTGCCGGGGCGACAGCAGCGCGGTTTGCGGCGGATGCACATGCGAAGGTATTGCTCACGGATGCAGCGCCGAATGGTCATGAAGGAGGCAATACCCGTTATTCTGCCCAACTCTTAGGAACGGTAGATAGTTTCGATGAGGGTAAAAAATATTATCAAAACTTAACGGCACCCATGCAATTAGACGATAGTATGGTTGATACTTTCGTAGCGGGCATGGCGAATATGCGCGACTATGTTCAAAAGTATCTCAATGTTGACCCGGTGAGTGTCAAAAATGATTTTACAGCTGCTGATTCTCCAATTTCATTAGACAGTGCAGTTCATGAGTTTCCTGAATTTGATGGAGTCCAATCCTATGACTTTACAACTGTCCATCATGGCATTTTTGATGCAGCTTTGTGGAAAATTCTTCGACAAAAAGTGTTAGATCGGCAGCAACAGATTGATGTCTGGCTTAGTGCTCCGGCACAACATCTGATTCAAGATCCCACTACGAATACAATTATCGGTGTCCAAATCGAACGTCAGCATCGTTTAGTTAATGTTCGAGCTACCAATGGTGTAGTCCTAGCATGTGGTGGTTTTGAAAATAATCAACAAGCCATCCAGGACTACCTTGGTGCTGAGCACTTGGCACCATTAGGCACGCTGTTTAATAAGGGTGCTGGTATTAAGATGGCCCAAGAAGTTGGCGCGGACTTTTGGCACATGCAAAATTATGAATCACTCGGATTTTTACATGGTCTTTCGATTGCCGTACCACAAGGTGAACGTGGTCGCTTGATTTTAGGCTGGCCGGAAGTGAACCATGGTAGCGTTATTACGGTGGCTGATGACGGTAGTCGGTATTTTGATGAGAGTGAAGCCAACCGGCACGGTCACATTTATGATCATGGAATGTGGCGAGTACCGCGGACAAATGTCCATCCATACTTGGTTTTTGATGAAACTCAGTATCAACAGATGTTAGCAAGTCAATATACGCCGATTAATAATCTCACCGATTTAGTTGTGAAGGCCACTACTCTAAACGACTTAGCACGAGTTATGGAAGTTGATGGTACGGTACTTACCAAGACCGTTCATGATTTCAATTATTTTGTTGAGTCTGGTACTGACTACGCGTTTAATCGGCAGGTTGATACGATGCGGGCATTTGATGGTGGGCCATATTATGCGCTTAAGTTAACAAACAACGTACTTAATACCCAAGGGGGGCCACGTCGTAATGACCGGGCAGAGATTTTAGATGCAAATCAGCAACCTATTCCGCACTTGTATGGTGCAGGTGAGTTGGGCGGTATTTGTGCAAATCAGTATCAAGGTGGCGGTAATTTAGCTGAATGCCTGATTTTTGGAAAAATCGCTGGTGAAAATGCAGCTAAACCTAAGGAAGAAACGACACAATTAGTCGATGAAAAAGCAGTGGCTAAGCCGGATGCGAATACTAGTGCTTCGGTGCATCAGACTGGTGCCAATGATTTGCTAGCTGAAGCATCACCGGACATCACAGTTGGTGAACACCAATACTTAGGGCGCTCAGATGATGGCATTGGTGGGCAAGTTGTGGTTCGTATCACATATGTTGACCAACAATTAACTCATGTTGAAGTAGTTGAACAACATGAGACTGGTGAAGTTGGTGGTCAGGCAGTTGCCGAATTGCCGGCAAAAATGGTGGCTGCTAACACTTATGATGTGGATGCAGTTTCCGGCGCTTCTGTATCGAGCCGTGCCATCAAGGCCGCAGTCAAGGACGCGCTATCCCAGGCTGAACAGACCGTGTCAAATGATTAACCACTGATCGCACAATCCACGAATCACCTAGTGCTTTTAGTATCTTTTAGTGCGTAATACCGGTAAACTAGAATTAACAAATTCAATCAATGGAGGCCGCTCATGCGTATTACAAAAACGAGTTTACTCCTCAGCAGTTTATCATTGGTACTCAACACGTTGTCATTGATTATGGCAATTCGCAAGTATCGATTACAAAATCACTAATCATTAGAAATTCAAAAACACCGCTGTGACTAACGAACGCATTAGTCGTAGCGGTGTTTTTGGTTTTATTAAGCTTCATAATCCGTCAAATCAGCCAAGAAGCGTTGAATCACCGCAAGTTCTGCTGGTGAGTAGTGTTCATGAAGGAGCGTGATTGCTTGATGATTGCGGGTTGCATGCATCTTATCATGATAGCGGGCCAGCTTACGACCACTCGGCGTTAAGCGGTAGAAGATCTTTTTGTGATCATCGGGTTGCTGGAATGAGCCAATTAAGCCCTGCGTTACGAGTCGTTTGGCTGCCCGGGTCACACCACCTCGAGTGACGCCGAGGTTAGTGGCTAAGTCGATGCCCGTTTGTGGACCGGCCTCTAGTTCAGATAATAAATGTAGGCCAACGATGGAAATATCCGGCAACAGGCGGCGTAGATTGGCTTCGGTGATATGCTGCTGTAACCATTTCTGTTCACCAGTAGTGGAAGCACGCTTGGTTCGAATCGTTTTGAGCTGCGTTAGAATTGTCTGTTCCGTGGATATTGACATCGATTGATCCCCCCTAGATAGTTGTGCGTCATGGCGGCTGGTTCTCGTGGTGGTTAGCGCGCAATTATCAATTAATCATTAGCTTTTATTACTATTATTATACCGGTTTTAAAATTCACCGGCGAGCTTTTCTGCTGCTACCTGTGCGGCAGTGATGGCCTGTTCTCGCTGTTCTGGAAATTGGTCCAATCCTTCAATGAAGATGGTTCGGTAATCCTGAATCCCATACAGTTGCATCATGCCACGGAGGTAGGGGTCGCCTGCTTCAACCTGGTTGTGCTGATCAGGTTGGTGATAGTAGCCACCCGCAGCCTGAATGTGTAAGACGTGTTTGTCGGGTAATAAGCCGACCGGGCCGTTGACCGTGTACTTAAAAGTTTTACGGGCGACTGCGGTTAAGTCTAAGTATTGTTTGAGTTCGGCTGGAAGAAAGTGATTGTACATTGGATTAACGAAGACGATCTTGTCGGCTGCTAGAAATTCAGCTAGCCAGGAGGCGTGACGGCTAAGTAGTTCAGCTTCCACTGACGTTAGTTCTTCACCGTATTTTCGTTTACGCCAAGCTTCGAAGGTTGTGTCGTTCAAAGCGGGAACGCCGTCCTGATAAAGATCGCGTGTCGTAATCTCATCGTGCGGATGGGTTTGCTGATACGCAGTTTTAAAACTCGCTGCAACGGTCAGTGAGGCACTGGGGACGGTCGTGTGTGGATGAGCATTAATCATTAATAATTTTGTCATTTTAAACAGCTCCTTAATTTTGTTGACAAGCAACATTTTATCTTGAATATTGTTGCTTGTCAACAAATAAGATAAAAAATTCCCCACACATTCGAAAATGCGTGGGGAATTTAAAGGATGCACGATTAATTTTGATTAACCAATGCTACTAGCACTAGGTTGGAGCGACTTTACGGGTAAATACGGTGCAACATACGTGGAAACGGAATGGTTTCGCGAACGTGATCTTGCAAAGTGATCCAAGCCAGAAAACGTTCCAGACCCATACCGAAACCGGAGTGCGGCACCGAACCATATTTGCGTAAATCGAGATACCACTCGTAATCCTGCAAGTCTTGACCGCTGGCTAGTAACCGTTCCTTCAAGTAGTCATAATCCGTTGAGCGTTCGGAACCGCCGATGATTTCGCCGTAACCTTCAGGTGCTAACAGGTCAGCTGCAATGACGACATCATCGCGCGTCGGGTGTGCCTGCATGTAAAAGGCCTTGATTGCTTTGGGATAGTTTAAGACAAAGACTGGTTGGTCAAAGTGTTCTGCCAAAAATGTCTCTTCCGGTGAGCCAAAGTCGACACCCCAGTCGACATCAAAGCCGTTTGCTTGGAGTAGTGTAATAGCATCGTCGTACGAAACTCGCGGAAATGGGAGCTTGGTGTACTTTTGCAACGTCGCAACATCGCGGTCCAAAACGGCCAGTTCGTGGGGGCAATGGTCAATCACGGCTTGACCGAGGTAGGCCACCAATTGTTCTTGGACTTCCAGACTTTCATCTTGATGCATCCAGGCCATTTCAGGTTCAAGTTGCCAGAATTCTGTTAAGTGGCGACGAGTCTTGGATTTTTCGGCCCGAAAAGTTGGTCCAAACGTGAAGATTTTGCCGAACGCCATTGCGCCAGCTTCACCGTATAACTGGCCGGATTGTGATAAATAGGCGTCCTGACCAAAGTAATCAGTTTTGAATAATTCAGTTGTCCCTTCAGGAGCGGAACCGGTCAAAATCGGCGCGTCAATCTTAATAAAACCGCGGTCATTGAAGAACTCATAAACGGCTCGAATGACCTCGTTGCGAATCCGCATAATTGCGTTGGGACGCGATGACCGTAGCCAAAGATGGCGATGATCCAACAGGAAATCAATACCATGGTCCTTGGGCGTGATCGGGTAGTCGTGACTAGTCCCAACCACTTCAAATTGTGAGATGGCAAGCTCGTAGCCAAAGGGGGAACGGGTATCTGCATGAATCGTGCCGGTGACCCAGAGGCTAGTTTCTTGCGCGAGGTCGGTCAGTTGTGCAAAAGCTGTTTCACCGAGCTCGTTTTTGAGAGCTACCCCTTGAAAAGTTGCTGTGCCATCGCGTAATTGAAGAAAGGCAATTTTGCCGCTAGAACGCTTATTACTGAGCCACACCCCAATTTTAACTTGTTCATTGACATGGTCAGCGGCGTTGATAATACTAATGGTTTCCATGATATTGATCACTCCTTCTTGTTGGATTTTAAATCAGATTAAAGTAAATGAATGTTATGTTCGGCACATTGGTCGATCATGGCTTGTGGCCACAAGGCAGCTTGTACTTCACCGACATGGGCTTTGCCAAGTAATAACATGCAGAGCCGTGATTGACCAATCCCGCCACCGATCGTGTAAGGGACGTCCGCGTTCAAGATCATTTGGTGGTATGGCAAGCTAAGCCGGTCTTCGGCGTCCACGTCTTTAAGTTGTTTCTTCATTGATTCAGCATCGACCCGGATTCCCATACTTGAGATTTCGATAGCTTGGTCTAATGGTTCATACCAGAAGAGGATATCGCCGTTCAACTTCCAGTCATCATAGTCGGGGGCGCGGCCATCGTGACGTTCGCCGGAATCAAGCTTCCAGCCAATTTGCATTAAGAAGACACAGCCGAGTTTCTTGCAAATGGCGTTTTCGCGTTCGCGCGGCGTCATGTCAGGGTACATGTCTTCGAGCTCTTGTGTGGTTAAGAAGTGAATTTCGTCTGGTAAGTGGTGAACGGCTTGTGGGAACTTGTACCAAACTTCGTGTTCCATGTGCTTGATCACTTTAAAGATTTGACGTACCGCGGCTTTCAAAGTTTCAACGGTTCGTTCTTCCTTACTGATCACTTTTTCCCAATCCCATTGATCGACGTAGGCGGAGTGGTAGTTGTCTAAATCTTCATCCTTACGAATAGCGTTCATGTTCGTGTAGAGACCTTCATGCATATCAAAACCGTAGCGCTTTAAAGCGACCCGTTTCCACTTAGCAAGTGAGTGAACGATTTCGATTTGTTCATCACCCATGTCTTGCATAGTGAAGGAGACAGGTTTTTCGACACCGTTTAAGTTATCGTTCAGACCAGTTTTCTTTTCAACGAACATCGGTGCTGAAAGCCGAGATAAGTTTAGTTGCTTCCCAAATTCATCTTGGAACGTTTCACGAATGTAACGAATGGCCTGTTGGGTTTCTTTAACGGATAATTTAGGATCGTAATCCTTTGGAATAATTAAATGCATATGCGTGGTCTCCTTTAAAATAAGTTCAGATTTTAGTTACAGGATAAAAGAAAAGAGCCTTCCATCCCTTGAATTATCAAGGGACGAAAGACTCTTTCGCGGTACCACCCAAGTTGTTTACCTTACAGTAAACCAGCTTTAAAATAGTGTACAAACATACACCACCGATGGTAACGTACCGGTTAACGGCTAATCCTACTTTAACGAGGTTATTTCAGTTAGCAACTAAGAAAGTGTTTTTCGGATTAGTCAAGTTCTGGTCGGGTTTCCACTCACTCCCGATTCACTGGCAGGTTGACTAATCGTACTCCTCTTTCCTCCGTTTTTTATCTTGTGACATTTATATTAGCACGATTCTGGTATTTGTAAACCACTAAATTAAAAATAAATTAGTTTAGTCTCATGAATTCACCATAAAAATCTTAGCTAAAACCGCAAGCTACCGGGCTTAATTAATCGTTTAAATTATAACGTAATTTCATTTTTTCAGAACCGGCAATGACCATATCGCCGAGTAATTTAGTTTGTAACTTCATCGCGGTATCGGCCAATTGTTGGTTAGCCGTTTCAAGATAGGCCGTGACGTCTTGGTGGTTAGCCAAGTCAGCGTCGGTATCATTCTCGATTTTACGGTAAGCACTCATGGCTTCGAGTTCGTAACTATTCCGCATATCCACGTAAAAGTCGTAGTCGGTGTCACCCAAAAGGGCGGTTGTACAGCTTAACCAGTACATGTGGTTGAGATTAAAGGTGCCGTCCGCATCTTTGTAGCTAGCTGGCGTGTCATTGACATTTGCATAGAATGGTACGACCGTGTTGAAGGTATTGGCACCAAAGGCTAACCAGTGAATACCGGCAACAGCAGCGGGGACGTTGTTGCGAATCTGTAAGATGTGCACATCGTGGTTACGGTTGATCCCGATTGGCCGGAAAAGGGTTTTGTCAGCTTCAGAGCCACTCCCGTAAACATCGTATTTCGTGTTTTCAAAGTGAGAACTCAAAACGAACTTGACGTCTTCGATAGAAATCTTACGGTTAGCATGGCAGATGAATGGTAAGTCTTGTTCCATTGGATCTTGCACAACGTCCGGCGTGAAGTATTTCTGACCGAACCAAGCCCGGGGGTTGTTGTAAACCGTATCTTTGATTGAAGCACTCCCAAAGATGTGCCGCAAGTTGACACGGTCAAAGTCAGGATTCAAGTGGTAATCTTCAATTAATTGTTCAAGGTCAGCTGAAGCTAAGGTATCATCAGCGTTAAAATCGAAATCGTCAATATTCATGCGGTTCGGAGCAACCACGTAAGCATCGTCAGGAATACGTTTAGCAGCCCAGTGGTGACCACCAATGGTTTCTAACCACCAGATTTCGTCTTGATCAGAAAAAGCGATACCGTTTGGTTCGTAAGTCCCGTATTGTTCAAGCAGGGCACCTAGACGAGTAACGCCTTCCTTGGCGCTGTGAATGTATGGTAATACTAGGGTGCAAAGGTCTTCTTCACCAATTCCGCCGGCAACGAAGGGATCGATTCCCAAGATACGCGAGTTCGTGGTGATGGTTTCGGTTGCGGACATGGCGATGTTCTCACTGTTGATCCCTGCTGCTGGCCAGGTCCCATTGGTCAAGATTGAGTTGGGAATTGAAGTATACCGTAAGGGATTGTCAGGTAAGTCGACTTCGACCTTACTAATGACGGACTGATAGTGCCGGGGTTGATCTGCGGGATTGACCACAACTAATCGTTCGGGGTCTAGGGCTTCGTGACCATCATCGTTTCGTGAAATAATGGTCGAGCCATCGATTGAGGCTTTTTTACCGACGAGAATCGTGGTACATGAACCTTTAATACGTTTTTCCATGATATTAAAACACTCCTTTTAAGCTATTAATATCATTATACGCTTTCTGAGCGGGTCGGGATAGAACGGGCTTTTTTGAGAATATAATTAATCCCGCTAATACTAAAACCGGTGGCCGCCGCAATTTCACGGTAAGTCTTGCCACGTGCCCGTAACTGGTGAACTTGCGCGTGGCTGGCATGTTGTGGTGTGGGGCTAGGCGTCTGGATTGACGGAACCACCGCTGGCACCGTAGCTGGTAGTGCGATCGGTGCAGGCGGTGTAGTGATTACCGGCGTTTGGTGAGTTAGTTCAGCAAGCTTAACCATGACTAATTCAGTTGTCTGAACATCCCAAATGGCGTTATGCTGGTGTGGATTGCTGATATTAAAAAGTGCGGCTAAGCCATTTAATGGCAGATCATGGCTACCGACCTTATGGTTGCCACGATTGATCAAGGTATTCGTATAGGCTTGGGCATCAAAAATCGTGACCGGGCGACTGACTAGCTGCTGTTCGGTGGGGGTCAATTGCTGATAATACTGAGTTAGTAATAATCGAATGTGTTTCATGTCCTGTGTCTGATCCCAAAAAACGAGGGGGAGTTGTGGCTGGATAACTTGCTGGATGAATGCTTTTAGAATCGTCAAGGGGTCGCCTTGCGCCTCGTAAGCGACGGTCGTTAAGCCAGTTGCTGATAAACCGGCCAACTTTTTGTCAGGTAAAAAGTTAGGATCATCGAAGTAACGATTGAAAAAAGGCGCTGTCTGCGTATGATGGGAAAAACCGATGGCACTGAGCTGGAAGATACTAGCCCGTAATTCGGGTGATTCGATGACGTGCCAACTGACGGCTTTAGCGGAGCCATTACGACGAAAGCGAGTGCCGAACTCGCAGTCGATGATTACGTAAGCGGTCGGACATTCACTCAATTCCGTTGGTGAAGGTAGGATCGTGGGTTGGCTTAGTTCACCGGCCGGCTGCGCAGGGGGAAACTGGTATCCCAGCGTCGCCAGAAATTGAACGGTATCCTGCCCGAGCTGGTTATTGGTTACTTTAGCGACCTTCTTTTCAGTTAAGACAATTTCTTTACGCGCCACGAATAAAATATGATAGCGCTGCTGTTCATCACAGATAATTTCGGTCACGTTGCCGGCAAGGCTGTATTCTGAAGCGAGTGCTAATTGATGGTCCTTTTGAATACGGTAAACGGGATGGTTGACAAAGTATAGACAATTCAAGTTATTTGAGATCTTACGCTCAAGTAAGGTTAGGTTCGTTGGCATCATCGACAACAGCTCCTCTGATCTAAGTACTTATATTTTAGCGGCTTTGTACATTAGCTGGCTAGTGTTTGCACTGCAGATCGAACCATGAATTTGGTAATCACGAATTGGTGCCTGGTGTTATAGTGACCGTAGAGTGCTAGTTGTGCGTCAGGTTGGAGTTGGTAAAATAAAGTCAATGCATGCTTGACGATGATGCAGTTGATGGGCATAGGCTCGGTCGCCTTTAATGGCGTGACTTGTAAGTACAACATAAAGGGGTCCAACTTTAATATCTTGCTTTTATTTAAATACTTAACGGTTAGATTTTTTGACTGCATGCTAATCACCTCAATACGAGTATACGAACATACGTTCTTAAATGCAAGCAAAATAACTGCGTTAACAAATTTATTTTAAGATGAGCGCTAGGTGCACTGGACTGATTCGAAATAATTTATTAAAAATCGCAACGAATCAGGCAAGTCACGGGGAAAAAGCTACAAAAAATTGAGAACTCTTGGTATGATGAATAGTAGTGAATGAGAGGAGGCCGAGTCATGGATCGAGGACGACGCGCAACGCTGGAAGAACGAATTGCGATCGTAAAGTATACGCTGGACCATTGCAACGATTATCGAGAAGCCGCTAAGCATTTTAATGTTTCGTATCCACAAGTCTATACATGGGTACGAAAATATCGACAACACGGCATGGAAGGTTTGGTGGATCACCGTGGCCGACCCAAGCAAGGCTAAGTCAGCATTGTACATATAAACTGTGTGGGCGAGTGCCCTTTGATGGCCAATCTGACATGGTCGTTTAATCGATATCGGTCTTTTTAAAGTGTCCGTTCCTATAAAATCAATAGGGACGGGCACTTTTGGGTATTTTGATAGTTTTCGTGGCGCAAGTGCGACTTAACGTACCTAGTGATTACCGTGGCGCGTTCTTGTCATGGGCCGGTATTCTCGGTAGAATGAGAGTATTAATTCAAAGAGGGAGTTTACGTGTGATGATTGACTTAGCGGCGGCACAGCAAGTATTGAAGACCACGTTCGGATATGATGAATTCCGACCGGGGCAAAAGGCAGTGATTGAACAAGTGTTGGCCGGTGAAAACACCCTAGCGATTATGCCAACTGGGGGTGGTAAGTCATTATGTTACCAAATCCCAGCGTTACTTTTTCAGGGGCTGACCGTCGTTGTCTCACCATTGATTTCTTTAATGAAAGATCAGGTAGACGCGTTAAATGATAATGGTATCGCGGCGACTTTTATTAACAGTTCACTGGATTTCCAAGAGATCAACGAACGGCTCCAAGAACTACGGGCGGGGGATTATACCTTACTTTACGTGGCACCCGAGCGGTTAGATTCGGATTACTTTATTCAAGCGCTGGGCCGGTTGCCCATCCAACTGTTAGCAATTGATGAGGCCCACTGTATTTCACAGTGGGGGCACGATTTTCGCCCCAGTTATTTAGCGCTCAGCACGGCGATTGAACAATTGCCGACCCATCCGCAAGTCCTAGCTTTAACGGCGACGGCAACTGAGCAAGTTGCTGCGGATATTTGCGGCCGCTTAGCGATCAATCCACAACATGAAGTGAATACTGGTTTTGCCCGCGATAACTTGGATTTGACGGTGGTCAAGGACCAAGACACGGACCGTTACATTTTAGATTATTTGAAAGTTAATCATGGTGAAGCCGGGATTATTTACGCCAGCACCCGTAAAGAAGTGATGCGTCTGACGAGTTTGTTGCAAAAGCATGATATTAAGGCCACGCCGTACCACGCTGGGCTAGATGATGCGGTTCGGCGGCAAAACCAAGAGGATTTCTTGTACGACCGTGTTGACGTCATGGTGGCAACCAACGCGTTTGGAATGGGTATTGATAAGAGTAACGTGCGTTTTGTGATTCACGCCCAGGTCCCCGGAACTTTGGAAGCTTATTATCAGGAAGCCGGTCGGGCTGGCCGGGATGGGTTACCTAGTGAAGCGATTTTGATTTTTCGACCGGTTGATATTCAACTTCAGCACTTCTTTATTGATGAGTCGGAGATGGATACGGAGCACCGACACCTGGCGTATCAGAAGCTACAGGTGATGACACGGTATGCGAACACCCAGGGCTGTTTACAACAGTTTATCTTGAAATACTTTGGTGAAAAATCCGCGCCGTGTGGTCGGTGTAGTAATTGTACTGATCAGCGGGAATCACAGGATATCACCACGGCAGCCCAACAAGTCTTATCGTGCGTCGTTAGGCTTCATTCACGGTTCGGTAAAGGGGTCGTGGCCCAGGTATTGACGGGCGCTAATAATCAACGGGTCCGCGAATCGAACCTCAATACATTGTCGACGTACGGGTTGATGTCCGGGCAGCGACAGAAGAGTGTCGTGGAACTGATCGATTTTTTGACTGCGAGCGGTTATTTGCAGTCGGTGGGTGGTCAGTATCCAACGCTGACAGTCTCAGCGAGTGGAGTGGCCGTGCTTAAAGGAACGACCACGGTACACCGAAAGACGGCCCAAAAGGTGCAGCAGACGGTGCCAGAGAACAGTGCCCTCTTCGAACAGTTGCGGACACTTCGGCGCCAATTGGCGGAAGAACAGGGCGTACCACCATTTGTGATTTTTTCTGACCGGACGCTTCATTCGATGTGTGACCTTATGCCAGAAGACGACGCAGCTTTCTTAACGGTCAAAGGGGTCGGGGCCAGCAAACTTGAAAAGTATGGTGAAACCTTTATGGCGACGATTCGAGCGGCAGCTCATGCGGAATCAGCAACTAGCACCGATGAGGAAACCGATTAGATGGCTGATTGGTAAACTACGAGATGAAATGGAGTAACACGTATGGAATTTACTTGGCAACACCAGGGGCAACCAATGGCAATGAAACGATTCTTGACGACGCATGCCATCAGTATGCGAACAATCAAGGCAATCAAGCATGGCACCGGCGCGTTTCTTGTCAATAATCAAGTTCAAACGGGCGTTATTACCATTCATGATGGCGATATTGCGGGAATTCAACTACCAGACGAGGCACCGGATACAGCGGTAGCCGTCAGCGAACAACCAATCCAAATTGAGTATGAAGACGCTAATTGGCTCGTTCTTAATAAAACAGCCGGGTTAACCAGCGTGCCGGGGCCTAGTAATCGGACCGATACGTTGGTCAATCGAATCAAGGGTTATTTGATGGCCAGTCATGCCAGTAATCAACGACCGCACCTGATCACGCGGTTGGACCGGGATACGAGTGGCCTTGTGTTAGTTGCTAAACATCGGGTGGCGCAGGGGATGTTGACAGAGCCCCGAATTGCGGCGCAATTAGTGAAGACGTATCAAGCTTGGATCGAAGGGACCATTACGCCGGCTAGTGGCACAATTGATCGCCCGATTGGCCGGGTGGCTGACAGTCCTCGGCGAGTGGTCACCACGGCGGGCCAACGCGCCATTACGACGTATCAAGTGGAGGCGGACCAATTGCAGCATAACGTGAGTCGGTTACGGTTGGAACTTGTGACTGGACGGACGCATCAAATTCGGGTCCATCTAACGACGCTTGGGCACCCCTTATTAGGTGATGCGCTGTATGGCGGTAACTTGGGGTGGATTCAACGGCAAGCCTTACACGCCGCTAGTTTACAGTTCTTTGACCCCTTTTCGGAACAGACTTTACACTTTGAGGCGGCATTGCCAGCTGATCTGCAAGCCTTGAATCACGACTAAGTTCAGTTTAGGACCAGTGACCATCCGGATGAATGGTTAATAAAAATCGGCACTGCTAGAATGCGTTGAACATTCTGGCAGTGCCGATTTTTGGTTGGCAACCGTCTAAAATCAAGCTAACGTTTAGCGGGTAAGTTGCAGGCCCGCGTTATCCTGAAGGTTGCGGTGACTATTGAATGAGGCGCTAGTGCTTACGACTGACTAAGTGGCGCGTTATCAGCCGTTAGCGTCGCAAAAGTTGCCTGTAATTGCTGTAATGGTGCGGTTAACGTGAGAAAATAAATATGCTCGACTCCGTTACTGCGCATATCAATGACCCCAGCTTCACGCATTAAGCGTAGATGATGTGAAACGGCGGGGCGTGAAATATTGACCAAGGCGGTAATATCAGTAACGTTGAGACCATTATCACTGTTCCCCAGAGCAATGATAATCTGACGCCGAATTTTTTCGGCGAAGATATTAATTAGTGTGGCACTTTCAATAAGTGCCGTTTCGGATTGTTGAAAATTAGCCATGGTGACTGCGTCCTTTCAAATTCAATTTACACTTAAGGACTAACTCCCCCCATCGGCAGTACGCTGAATTAGTTGTTAAGTGTTGGTATGACAGCTCGATTGTTCAAGTCCTGGTGAAATAGTTGCAGCCAAGAAAACTTTAAGTCTACAAGTTGTCAGTTAGACTAATTGTTATTGGAACGTTCGTACTTATGTATAATTAAAGCAAGTCGTTAATCGATTGTCAAATCTTTTTGTTAAAAGTAAGTACTATTAGCGGGTTTAACAATTGCTGTTCGTTTGATAACCATATTTTTATGTTGAAATGCGTTAAAATAAAAATAGCTTTTGAATGAATGATGGGAGTGGAAAATGTGAAAGTCTTAGGAATATTAGGTGCGCATCGCGCTGATGGCGTGACTGCCCAGCTACTGCAATCCGTCTTAAAGGGGGCCGCGGCCAGCGCTGACACGGAACTAGTCAACCTCAACGATTATGAGTTGCGACCAGATCACGATAGTCAACCGAATGCTGACTTAGACGCGCTGGAAGCAAAATTAATGGCGGCGGATGTCTGGGTATTAGCTGCACCAACCTATTTGGGGAGCTTATCGGGGGTAATGAAAAAACTTCTGTGACTGTTTTCGGGGGCGGATCGCACGGTTTAATTCCGTGGGTGAAGCAGTACCTGATCGCTTTAAGAACAAGCATTATGTGACGATCACGGATTGTTACGCGGGTGGTATTGAAAATTATTTGACCGGCGTGACTGACGCAACGTTTAAAACACTTGATAAATTTTTGACGATGGGTGGTCTCATCAAATTACGGGAGATTGTCGTAACTAAAACGTGGGGTATGCAAACCATCACAGCTGCTAAGCAAGCAGAATGTGAACGGGTCGGCGCGCGGGCTGCACATAAAAAGGAAAGGGATGACAGTACGGTGAAACGGTATATTCAATTATTCTTCATGATTGCGGTGATGGCACTACTAACAATGGGAATCGAAGCGGGGATTCAACAATTGATTCCGCTGAACAATTTTTGGGCCTACTACGGCGTCTTTGTCGTCGTCTTTTATGTTCTTTTAGCAATGATTTTACATTTCTTCACTGTTGTTAAACACCGGCGTCGTTAAGGGATACGGCATGTGCATTCAGCAACAACGACATTAAAATTCAATTGATTAGCAAGCTGGGCTTGGCGTCTTAATCGCCGGAGGTCAGCTTGTTTTGCTATAATAAGAACAATTACGAAGTACCAGCGATTATTTCAGTGTCCACGCGTATAATTAATATGGTATCGTCGAATTAGAAAATGAGGACACTTGGTACTGGTTGCCAGGCGTATGAACCATAATTAAAACATGTTAAATTAGATGAATTTTTATTTGGCAGCATGCTGTGATTGGTTTCGGTTTTGGCGCATCCAAGCTGCCGGTTTTTGAATCTAACTTTGTCAAAAACTAATCATGGGTCATGCCCAAAAACGTGTTATTGATTTCAAAATTAATTTTGTTAAATAAAGGCTGTCAATCAAGGTACGAGGAGGAATAGCATGCAAGTTTTTGGACAATTTATTGCAACAGTCGGTTGGCTAGGATTGGCACTAGTCGCCAGCGAACTAGGTGCGACGTTAATCCATTGGCTCGGTCAGTGGGTCGGATTTCGATTAATTGGTGCTCGAATTGTCCGGATTACCGGTTTTCGACTTCAATTAAGTCGGGTTCGTGGTCATTGGAAATTAGAACGACCGCTGACGCGTCATCCACATATCGTGGCAGCACCCTCGGCGGATGCCAAACGGTTCAATCACGCCATTTATTGTTTTGGCGGTGGCCTGTTCAACTTACTGACGGTCATGCTCAGTTTAATAACTCTGAATCAATTTAAGTTTAGTTTCGATTTATGGTTGTTTGCGTTCATTATTTGGATCTGGGTCAATACGTTGAAAGCCGCCCAATTATTACCAATGAACTTGCACGGTTATCCCACGGCGGGACAGGAATTTCGGCAGGCACGCGAATCAACGGCGGCGATGACCGCCGCGTATGTCACTGCGTGTGCTGCGGCCGTTAAGGTTCAGACCGGTAGTGTCCGTGACCTTGATGCAAGTATGATTGTTATGCCGCGCGATGGTGGCAATCGGAATTATTTAGTCGTCCGGCAAGCCTGGTTGATTCTGGAATGGGGACTTCAACATGGGCTGGACACCCCCGAACTGTTAGCGGGGTTGAGTCGCTTGGAGCCAAGTTTCAATACGTTGCCGCCAGCTGATTTGGCGAAGTATTTAGATGCAACATTGTACTGGAACTTGGTCACCAATCATCGTGACCCCCAGATCATAGCCTGGTATCAAGATGATGGTGTTCAACAGTTATTACGTCGCTACCAACCTTTGGCTCATTATAAGTTAACTGCCGTTTATGAATGGCGGGTCCATCAGCAGCCTGAACAGGCCCTAGCATTGATTGAAAAGGGACTAAAAATTGCTCAGCGCCTCCACGATGAGGAAGAAATTGCTTGGCTGAAAGCTTTACGCGTTCAAGTAACGGCCTAGATTACCGTAGAAACTTAGATTCTGTTAAAGATTGCCAGAATCGAAGTTTGTATTGGGGAATGGGTGGTAAACTGGTGACCATTGAAGTGAAAAAAGGTGAAAATGTGAAACAGCGAATCAAGCAACGGTGGGGGTTGTGGTTAACACTGCTGGTGATTGTTTTAGGACTAATCGGGGTTGGATTGACCCGGGTTAATGCGGGACTTTATCAGCAGACAGTTGCACAAGTGACCCACGTGCAGACTAAGAGTCGAAGCACGACGACGGATGAATTTGAAAATAAGGATGCGACAGTGACACAGTTGGTAACGGTCCGGGTGCTCAATAAGGCACATCGTGGTCGAACTTACCAGATCAAGAATACGTATACGCGCTCGGGCGCAATGGATCAGCCGTATCACGTCCGTAATCAAGTTTTCTTACGGATTCCTAGTGATCATAGTAGTGCAGTGACGATTCAGGGGTTAAAACGAGATACCGCCTTGGCGTTTGTCGCGTGGTTAGCCCTAGCACTGCTCTTGTTAATCATGCGTTTCAGTGGTCTGATGGCCTTTTTGAGTGTCGCGCTCAACGCTGTACTATTTTATGCCGCCATTCAGATCGATTTAGCTACTAATGGTGACCACATTTACCTGCTCTTTGGCGTATTGGCCGTAATCTTCGCCGTGCTCACACTGTTGCTAGTGCTCGGTTTTAGTCGTCAAATGTTAGTAACATTGGGCGCGACTGTGGTTGGCACGGGACTGGCTGTCATTATTAGTCTGATCGTCTTTGCGGTGACCCATGAGCGTGGTGTGACTTATGAATCGATGCAGTACGTGACGCAAGTTCCCCGACCGTTATTTTTAGTCGAAACAGTCCTCGGTTCACTCGGAGCAGTCATGGATGAATCAACAGATATTGTTGCTTCATTGTTTCAATTGAAAACGGAGCGCCCGGACATTGCACCACGACAAGTATTTAAGTCGGGTATTCAAATTGGCCGGTCTATTATGGGGCCCTTGATCAACGTGCTATTTTTGATTTTCATGGCGGATACTTTCGCGATGACTTTGCTCTATTTCCGTAACGGCAATAGCTGGGGTTACACTTTTACAATGAATATGTCGTTGGGGATGGTCCAAAGTTTGATTTCTGGTATCGGTATCGTTTTAGCGATTCCAGTAGCCAGTTGGTTAGCCAGTCGATTGATGCCTAAGGCGGTGATGGCATGAACACGATTACCGTTTTAGGATTGATCTTACTAGGCTTGATGACATTAATTGGTGGTAAGACTGGAGCGACGGCCTTTTTGAGTTTGTTATTTAACTTTGGATTGTTGTTTTTAGCCGTTGTTTTGATTTCATGGGGCTTTCCAGCAATGGGGGTGTCGTTGGTCATTGGGACAATCATCTTGGCCTTCACGATTTTCTTTGGGGAGGACAACGAAGTGGCGGCCAAGCCAGCTTATATTGCAGCATTGATTGTTATGGTCATGTTAGTGCTGATTATTTTTCCCGTTGAAAATTGGATCATGGCGCAGGGCTTTAGTTTAGAAGATAGTGAAGATCTGGAAGGTATGTCGTTAGCCATTGGGGTCTCCTTTATTGGCGTAGCAGTAACTGAAGCAATTTTAAGTACACTAGGGGCCATTGCGGAAGCTGCTATTGCGATTGCGGCTGGTCTGAGTGAAATTCTGGCGCAGCATCCGCAGTTGCCAACTAAGCGACTCTATATCGATGGTATCAGTATTGGTAAGCAGATTATCGGGACGACTTTTAATACCTTGTTTTTCGGCTTTTTTGGTGGCTTCTTGGCGCTATTTATCTGGTTTGCGGGCTTACATTATTCCTTCGGGAGTGTTATCAATAATAAAATATTTGTTGCGGAAGTATTAATGGTATTATTCTCGTTAATTGGCGTTATCCTGGTAGTTCCCGTCACGACGTGGGTGATGACGATTCAACATCGGCAACAAATTAAGCACAACGATTGACGATGACCGCGGGATTTGCTACGGTTGAGAAAACAGTTGGGAGCGTTGTGATGATGGAAATTCGAACGGCACAACCGCAAGATAGTGCTCAAATTGCACCATTGATTGCGATGATTTACCGTGATATGGAAATGCCAGTTTTAAAAAATGTTAGCGAGGCCGACCTATTGGCAATGTTGACTGAGTTGTATCAGCGACCGGCCAATTTAGATGGGTTAGCGCAGACTTTTGTGGCGGTCATGGATCACAAAATCGTCGGTGTCGCGTTCGGGCACTTAGCGAAGAATGAAGTCGCTGTAAACGATTTGTTGCGGACGACTTCAGGTCATCATGCGGGGTTTGAGGCACCACTGGAATTAGGTGGTGAGACCCGGCCGAATGAGTGGTATTTAAGCATGTTGGCAGTTGATCCGCAAGCTCAGGGCCACGGAGTTGGTAGTGCCTTACTAGAAGCATTACCAGGACTAGTTGGTCAACTGGGGGCCACGAAACTGAGTTTAAACGTTGATGATGGCAATCCCCGGGCAGCTAAGTTATACCACCGGCATGGTTTTGTCCCGGATGGTCAGCTCATGATTGGCACACATCCGTACCAGCACTTGGTTAAGCCTTTATCATAATAACTGAAATATCGTGGTGTGTTTCTTAGACCACGGTATTTTTTTACGTCATTATGGCACTGAAGACTTTTCTATTGAGCATGACACAGTTAGAATTAAACTATTGAACGGATTAGGAAGGTGAACGTGCCATGCAGATTTATTTCATTCGTCACGGTCGAACACAATATAACTTAGAACACCGATTTCAAGGTGGACGAGCAGATTCCCCGCTGGTTGCTAGCGGAATCGATGGGGCAAAGGCCGCTGGTGATTACTTAAGAACCACCCAATTTTCAGCAGTATATAGTAGTCCGCAGCAACGAGCGCTGGATACGGCGAAATACATTGTGGCTGCCAATCAGTGGCAACCGCCGATTCAAATCGACGATGGCTTGCGTGAGTTTGATTTTGGTGATTGGGACGGCAAACAGGAAGCGGAAGTACAGCCGCAGTCCTACGCCCAAGTTATTTTTACTAAACCCGCCGAATACCGACCGGAACTAGCTGGCGGTGGCGAAAGTTATGCGGATTTTGTCACCCGAACGACTTCGACGCTACATCGTTTGATTGATCAAGTTGGGGTAGCTAGCACGCAACCACTATTAATCGTATCGCACGGCCTGGTGACGACGATGACTGTCAAGGCGTTAATGGGTGTCCCCGTAGCAGAATTACGAGCACCTTTTGTGGTCGATGGGCAAGTTATGAAGACAGTCGGCCACGGAATCGTGGATAATGATAGCCTGACAGTGTTATCGACGACGGATAATCAGCATTTTGAACTGACGACTTGGAATGAAACCGGGTACTTGAAGTAAATGGCTGAGCCAAGTACAACGCCTTACTTTAGCTGTTAACTTGACTCTGATCGATAAAATTTTAAGTAGTTAGTAAAGGGACGCTTCTGGCATGGTTTGTCAGGAGCGTCCCTTTGAAATTAACGGTTGATTCAAGTTATTTGTCTGTGTTCCGGTTCAAAACTGTTGTTAATGTGATTTATAGTGAGCGCTCGCACGTGATAGTGCTTTACCACAGCCCACTAAAAATACTAGCTGCCGCCACGCCCCAATAATATTCGGAGGTGCGGGCGGTTTGGGTGTAGAGTGTGTTAATTGCTTGGAGTGGTTGGTGCATGTGATCACGCATGACGCGCATTGCCATGCCGTTAACTTTAGTGGCAATTAATAAATAGTTACCGTTCTTGTCAAGTTCCATAGCATAGCGAAGTAAGTCAGCACGAACTTGTGCGTCTTGTTTAACTTCAGGATCATTATAGGCAACGTCGATTTGTTGCATCAAACGCTTGGCTTTATCATTTTTGTTCACGTTAATCCCCCCATGCCAAGAGTATAGCACAAGTCTCAGACTTAAATGTTAGCTTAACGCGAAACCGCCCGCATTTCGGATAGTAAAATGCGGGGCGGTTTTTATCAGTCCGCTTGTTTTTTACATGTGATTTCTGCAACGTGATACTGGTGATTTTTGATATGCCCTAGTCGCTAAATTAACGCGGCCGCCATCACTTGGGCCACATCTTGGCTTTGCCAATACTGATCCACTAATGGTGCGAAAGCGTGGTTCAAGCCCTGATACTGAATAAACGTGGTCGCAGTATCGGCAGCGGCCAGGCGTTGTGCATAAGCCCAAGCTTGTGGTCGGAAGGGATCAAACTCGCCGACCATGATCGTGGTTGGTGGTGTCATTGTGAAGTTTTCCTGGTGTAGCGGTGAGATGAGTGGAGAATGTGAATCAAAGTTCTCTGGAACATAATAATCCGTCATGATGCTGTCAAGTTGCCGAAAGAGGTCGTGATAGTTGGTGAGAATGGCACGCTGTGAGTCAATAATCGGAAAGGCGGCCAAATCCCAGAGTGGACCGGCGTGGTCAGCATTTGGGGCGGTAACTGGGTACAACAGCAGTTGTTGATTGATACGATTGCTACCGAGTTGTTGATTCAGATTTGTTGCAGCCATGATGACGTTAGCGCCAGCCGAATCGCCAGCAACGGTAATCATTGTTTCAGCGTCACGTTGTTCCAAATATTGGAAAATCGCGAGCCCGTCTAAAATACCAGCGGGTGCTGGTGCTTCTGGCGCTAAGCTGTAATCGACATTAAGAATCTCGCAGTGACTTTTAGCTGCGACCAACTTTAAAAGGACCGTATTATTGCCGGGAACACCGCCGTAAAAGGCACCACCGTGGAAGTAGACCAGTACTGTGTGATTAATGACATTTTGTGGTGTCAGCCATTCAACGCTGACCGTGCGATTCAGAGCCGTAATATTTCGACTTTGAACTGTAACCGCATCACCAACAGGGTCCGCGATGGCGGGGGTTAAACTACCACTGCGGAGCGCCGCTAGATCATTTTCAAGGATGGCTGGTTGTTTGAAGGCCGTTAGTGTTTGAAGGACGTGCGGGTCAAATTGTTCACCGGCGATGTCGTTGTTAAATGGTTTAACGATTTTGACGACGCCGTTGACGGTTGTTTGAATCGAATTAATTGTTGGCATCATATTCAACATCCTCCTTAGGTTCAACTTTAGCCGCTGCCTCGGCCTTGTTGGCTTGTAATTCTTTTTCGTCTAACCGATAGAATTGCATCATGAAAATCATCGCGGCTAATAAAATAATCGGCATCCAAATAAAAGCGAGATTAATAAATGTAATGGTTCGTCCGGACTGTACAGCTGCCTTGGCATTGAATTGTCCCCATGCGAGAAATTGACCGGCTAGAAAACCGCCAATTCCCATTCCTAATTTGGCGCCAATCATTGGTACGGCAGATAAGAATCCGGTTTCATTTAGGCCCAGTACTTTCGTTGAGTAGTCAACGGTATCTGATAGCATCGCGAAGACAATCGTGAACGTGATCCCCATCGCAATCAAGAAAATGACGGAGCCAGCAATTAGTAGGCTCACACTACGCATCTTTTCAGCGATTGGCAGCAGTAGTTGGCCGATAACGCCCAGTACGAGTGAAAACTGCAAAACGTTACGGTTCTTAAAGCGTTGTGATAGGAATGGTACGGACAGGTTCCCGATGACGGAAACAAAGCCAATCCCCAGGAAAATTGGCGCTAATTCAGGCCGACCGTAGACGTATTTGATAAAGAAGATCGCTGAATTTCCCCGTAGCATCCAGAAGGTTTGTAGCAGAATGAATGAGCAGGCTAATAATAGCCATGGTTTGTTGCTAGCCGCACCCTTCAAGCTTTGCCAGATTGAGAGTGATTCGGCTGACTCAGTGGTACCGTCTGGATTTTGTGCACCGTTAGTTTCCTTGAGATTGAGAAAAGCAAAGATGAAGAGTCCCATGATAACGAGGCCTAAGATAATAGCCCAGAGGGTGAAACCTTTCGACTGATTGCCTTTGCCGAGTAATTTAACCATTGGCAAAGTGATGGCCGCCACTGCACTGGTCCCGATGGTTGTCATGACCATCCGAGCACTCGCTAACTTGGTCCGCTCAACGCTATCATCAGTCAAGCTTGGTAAAATCGAAGTAATGGGCGTGTTGGCACCAGAATAAATCAGGCTAAAGAAAGTGTAAGTGATTGAAATGTAGACGAGTCGCATTGTGGTATTGCCGCCAAATGATGGAATCATGAATAGCGACATGGCCAGCAACCCTAACGGAATGCCAAACCACACAAAGTAGGGGCGCGATTGTCCATACTTCGTGTGTGTATGATCAATCAAATAACCATAAATCAATGCATCAAACGCATCAATGAAGCGCACGACGAAGAACAGCATTCCTGCAAAAGCAGCTGAGATGCCCGCGACCGTTGTGTAATAGAACAGTAAGTAAGTGCTGACCATTTGCCAAATAATATTACCGGCCATGTCAGTGGAACCGTATGCAATTCGGCGTTTCCAAGTTTGAAAAATTGACATTATAAATCCCCCCAAACGAATTAAACTTAAACTAACAATGATAATTAACCCCTTTTATCAACATAATTATATTTCCGAATTAGGTGAATTATCAAAGATAGGCGATAGTTTGGCTGGTTAATAATCGAAAGGTGGGTGCATCTTTTGTACAAACACGACTGATGCCTGTTTTGTAGCGCTGGTTGGGAGAAAGCCAAACAAGCAAAAAACACCCCCAGCAACGGCCAATCAAATTAGCTGTTGCTGGGGGTGTTAATGGTTAAAGACGCGTGTCGCGGATGTCACCAATTGTTAACAGAAATAGAATTGAAAATAGCCTTGTCGGTCAGTTCTGTTTTGACCATTAATCAATGGTTGGTTTCAGAGCTAGTGCTTTAGCGGCTTCTTCACTGTCATCAAAGTGATGCTTAGTCCGGCCGATGATTTGATAATCTTCGTGGCCTTTACCAGCGATTAAAACAACGTCGCCGGGTTGTGCTGCTTCAATGGCCTTGGCGATGGCAACGTGGCGGTCTTCGTAGACGGGCACGTCGGCGTTTGGCACGCCGGCAACCATGTCATTTAGAATCATGGTTGGGTCTTCCGTCCGAGGATTGTCAGAAGTAAAGATTGGCTTAGTACTGTGTTCGACAGCAATTTTAGCCATCTTTGGCCGTTTCGTCTTGTCGCGATCACCACCACAGCCGACGACGCAATAAATATCCTTAGTCGCGAAATCTTGAATCGTTTCTAGGGCATTCAATAAGCCGTCCGGAGTGTGTGAGTAGTCAACGATGACACTGACACCCGTGTGGGAAGGAACGGATTGGAAGCGGCCCTTAACGCCGGTAACCTTCTCCAGTGACTTAATGATTTGGTCTTCGGGGATGCCACTAGCGTAAGCTGCGGCAAAGGCCGCCAGCATGTTGTACACGTTGAACTGGCCAATCAGTTGCATCGTCACGTGGGTTACGTGGCCGAAGACGGAGAGGTCAAATTCAGTCCCATGGCTCTTGATTTCAACATTTTGTGCGTTGATCATGGCATCTGGTTTGAGCCCAAATGTCAGTACGTGCGCTGCCGTGTACTGTTCAAATTCACGGCCAACGGGATCATCGGTGTTCAGAACAGCGACCTTATTAGTTCCGTCGGCGCTGTACTTATTGCCCAGTTGTGCAAAGAGCATGGCCTTGGCTTCCGTGTACTTAGCCATTGTTTTGTGGAAATCCAAATGGTCTTGCGTCAAGTTCGTGAAAACGGCGATGTCGTAATCAATCCCCCAGACCCGTCCGAGTACGAGGGCAATTGAAGAAACTTCCATGGCGACAGTTTCAACACCGGCATCCCGCATGGCCGCTAGGGTCCGTTGCGTTGTGATGGCGTCGGGGGTGGTGTTGGCAGTTGGCAGTTTTTCATCCTTGATCTTGCGATACATGGTCCCGATGAGGCCTGTGGCTTGCTGCTGGTCACGATAGATTTGTTCGATCAGGTGGGTGACAGTGGTCTTACCATTGGTACCCGTCACCCCAATCATTCGCATCTTTTGACTAGGTGCCCCATAGAAAACGTCGGCGAGAATTGCCATAGCGCGTTCGGTGTTTTCAACGTAGATGACCGGCACGTTGACGTCTAAAGGTTTTGACGCCACGATGATCTTGGCCCCTTTTTCGATGGCCTGATCAACGAGGTCGTGGCCGTCGACGTGATAACCAACGACGGCAATAAACATGGCGCCGGGCTGAACTTCGCGGGTATCCTGCGTCAGCATGGTGACATCAAAGTCCGTGGTCAAGGCGGGCTGAACCTGCTTGAATTTTAAACTATTAATTAATTGACTTGCTTGCATAATATTAGCGTCCTTTTCAATAAAGTTACTGTTTCTAGAATACATGCAAACCGGATAATTGTCACCCCAAATGAGAATTGAAATTATGCTTGTAATCGCTCGGTACATGGTGTGCTGCTGGTTGAACGTGCCATCTCCAGGCCAATCTAGGTCAACAAAAAAGCCCGGCAATTAAGCCGGACTTGCAGGGATGGTTATTCGATTCCTAAGAACTCATCATGTAAGGCGTTCATGGCCGCTTTTAAATCGGCTTCCTTAACGAGCACCCAGATGGTCGTATAACTATCGGTCGATTGTAAAATATCGATATGTTGTGCAGCTAATGCCGAGACGATCCGAGCAGTGACGCCGGGTGTCCCAGTGATACCAGCACCGACAACGGAAACTTTAGCACAGTTCGCAATTGACTGACAATGGACGTGCGCGTCAGTCAGTAGCTGCTTGGCAACGTCCGCGTCACCATCAACCAGGTTGAAGACAACTTGGTGTGGTGTAATGTTAATAAAGTCAACACTCAAACCGTGCTGTGCCATCAATTGGAAAATGGCACTTGAACTTAACGTATCGGTAGGAACAGTAAATTGCGTCAAATCAGTTTGGTGTGCAATCCCTGTCACGGTACGATAATGTTCGATTTGGGTCGTGGTCCGGTCAGTGACTAAAGTCCCTAATTCGTCGGGTTCCTGATAAGTTGACCGAATCCGCATCGGCACGTGAGCTTGTTCTGCAATTTCAACAGCACGCGGATGAATGACCTTAGCACCTTCATGGGCCATGTTAGCAAGTTCTTCGTAGCTGATGGCCTTAATGAAGCGGGCGTGGGTGACGAGTCGTGGATCGGCAGTCATCATGCCGTTGACATCAGTAAAAATATCAACACGTTTTGCTTTTAAAGCGGCGCCGAGGATGGCTGCTGATGTATCGGAACCACCACGGCCAATCGTAGTAACGTGGCCGCTCTCAGTAGCACCTTGAAAACCAGTTACGACTACCACGTCGGCGTCAATAAAGGCGTCCGTGATTGGTTTCGGATCAACGCGGAGAATCTTCGCATTTTGAAAATCGTCGTTAGTCACGATGCCAGCATCATGACCAGTCATGGCCGTGACGTTTAGGCCTTGCTTACGCGCTAACTCGGTAAAGACAGCGGTCGAGATGGTTTCCCCAACTGAGACCAACATGTCGAGTTCTCGATTGGTTAAGCGGGAGTGCTCGGCCCCAACTAATCCGAGTAATGAGTCGGTGGCGTAAGGGGCACCTTTCCGGCCAATTGCTGAGACAACGACAATGACTTTATCGCCCTGATCGACGGCGTATTGAACGTGCTTTAAAGCTTGAATACGGGCGGCTTCGTCCTTGACTGACGTGCCGCCGAACTTTTGAACAATAATTTCCATTGATCTAAAACTCCTCGACTTTTTCCGCAACAGCGTTAGCTTCGGGGCTATCCATCAAGTGGTCAGATTCGACATAGAGTCGGTGCCACATCATGAAGGTGAGGACCGTCCAGAGTTTCCGAGAATTATCCCGAACGCCGGCCTTGTGGTCATCTAAGAGTTTCAAGAAGTAGTCCTTATTGAAGTATTGGTCAGTTTGCGAATCGTTAATGATCTGCTTAGCCCAGTCGTACATTTCATCTTTGAGCCAGAACCGAATTGGTACTGGGAAACCAAGCTTTTTACGGTGAAGGACGTGCGCTGGCACGATGTCTTCGACCGCTTTACGAAGAATGTACTTTGTTGTGCCGTGACTAATTCGAAGATCAGCTGGAATTTCGGCTGCTAAGTTATACACTTCACGGTCAACAAATGGGGTCCGCAGTTCCAAACTGTGTGCCATCGTTGTCCGGTCGGCGTTATGCAACAGGTCACCGTTTAACCACGTGTGCATATCGATGAATTGCATCCGACTGATTGGATCATAGTCGACGGATTCATCATAGAGCGGTTGCGTGATGGACTGGAACGGATGGTTCTGATTGTAATTCTTGAAGAAGGCTTGTTTTTCTTGTTCACCAAAGATAAAGGCGTTCCCAACGTAGCGATTCTCTAATGGGGTGGTCCCTCGTAGTAAGAATGACCGACCACGCATTCCCTCTGGCATCATGAGTGCGATACGCTTCAAGGCACCATTAATCGGTTTCGTGTAGCGGAACGGTTTCAATGATTCTGGTTCATGATAGATGGTGTAGCCACCGAAGAGTTCGTCAGCGCCTTCACCAGTCAAACAAACCTTAACGTGTTTGACCGCTTCTTTGGCTAAGAAATACTGCGGCACAGCGGCCGGGTCAGCCAACGGATCATCCATGCTCCACACAAAGTGCGGGAAGGCCTTCATGAAGGCTTCAGGCGTAATCGTCATGCTGTAATTCTTAACACCAAGCTTTTCAGCAGTCTCTTGAGCAACGTCAAGTTCACTATACCCTTCACGTTCGAAACCAACGGAGATCGTTTCAAGGTTCGGGTTGAAGTTTTTTGCAATCGCGACGATGATTGATGAGTCAATCCCGCCTGAAAGGAAAGAACCAACTGGTACATCGGAACGCATGTGAATCTTAACGGAGTCAATTAAGGCATCTTTGATCTTTTGGGCATACTCGTCTTCAGAACGTTCGACCGGATGGAATTCACGGTGATAATACCGATCAATCCGTGGTGCAGACCCCAACTTTTTCGTCAAGGAGCAACCAGGGGCGAGCATTTTGATTTCTTTTGTGAGTGTTTCTGGTTCAGGAACAAATTGGAACGTCATGTAATCTTGTAAGGCATTTTTATCGAAGGTTTTATCCTTTAAAATCTTGTAAATGGCCTTGCTTTCAGAAGCATAATAGAAGTCATCACCACTGATAGCGTAATAGAACGGCTTGATCCCGAACTGATCGCGCGCGGCAAATAACGTTTTTTCTTGTTTATCCCAGATGACGAAAGCAAACATTCCCCGTAAGTACTTCGTTGCGTCAGCGTGGTACTTGGCGTACATCGCAAGAATTACTTCAGAATCGGAGCTTGTTTTGAATTCATAGCCTTCTTGTTTGAGTTGTTCACGTAATTCAACGTAGTTATAAATTTCCCCGTTAAATGTCATCCAGTAACGTTCATTATCATAAGATAGTGGTTGGTGACCACCGGCTAAGTCAATGATGCTTAAGCGCCGAAAACCCATGGTAATGTTGTCATCAGCAAAATAACCGTCATCATCGGGTCCCCGATGGACAATCATTTTAGTCATTTCGTGGATGGTCTGATCGTAAGCTGCGTTATCCGCTTTAGTCCGATCAGTTAAGCAACCAGCAAAACCGCACATGTCTGTTCATCTCTCAATCTTTAAAGTTTAGACAGTTCTTATCTACTATATGTGTACAGATGGTTCGTTGTTAATTTACCCGTTTCATTCACGGATGTAAAGCACTCTGAACAATTATAACGGTTTCTTACCAATGTCTGTCATAATTATGCTTGACAATCCGCGACGTACACTTTGACTATTATACTTGCTTTAATTCATAAGATAAAGCGGAGCGCGCAGATGGAACGCTTTCATTGATAAAAATTTCATATTGCGCGAAACGTCCAATCAGTTAGATGCCGGTTCCTTGGCGGAGCGGATTTCTACTGACTATTTGGTTAGTTCGAATTGACCGTTATTGACATGACACATTTAGATGCTGATTGCCGGCCTTATGGCTGAAAAAGTCACAGAAAAATCCCGCAAACTCATGCACAAATTTGCGGGACGTTTAAGTGGGAATATTAAATTAGATGTGCCCTTGCGCTCTAAGCCCAGCCAACTAGGCGTAATACGGCCATGGCAACGATGCCTGTTATAACGACGGCTAGTAAACTTTTGGTGAGCACTCCTGCAAGAATGGCAGGAATTGAGGCATAAATATTTGGGAGATTAAATTCTGGCCAGTGTCCCGCATGGTAGGTGAGCAGACTTTCAACAAAAATAGCGGTCATAATGGCAATTGGCACAAATGATAAAAAGCTGATTAGCCATTGGGGGACTGACAGATTTTTAATGATGGCAAACGGGACAATGCGTGATAGCCAAGTCACGAGGCCGCAGAGTAAGATGGTCACAAAAATGTAAGTACTCATTTGTGGTCCACCACCATTCCAAAACCGCAACCGAGTAGCGTCGCAAAGATCAAAGCCAAGTTGCCCGGAACCCAACGCATGAGAAAATACATGGCGAGGGCCACAAATAGTACGACCCACAACTGGGTCGGCAATGATTTACTGCGATCCGTGATGATCTGCAAGTAAAGTAAACCAATGAACATACCAACAACGGCGAAATCCAAGCCGAACTGGTTAGGGTCAGTAATCAAGTTACCTAAAAGGCACCCCACCACTGTCGCGGCTGCCCAAACCAAGTAAGCCACAATGTTAGCAGCGTGTAACCAACTCGTTTTTAATTGTTGATTGGTCTGATTGAGCTTGTTCATGCTGAGCGCGAAGGTCTCATCAGTTAGTAACGATCCCAGTCCGATATTTTGCAATAACGACTCTTTTTTGAAATATTGAGCGACTGACATGCTCATTAAAATCATGCGTGAATTAATCAAAAAAGTGGATAAGACGATTGCCGAAATCGGACTACCTGCTAGGAGCATACTGACGATAATAAATTGTGCGGAACCAGCATAGACGATTAGTGACATGAGTAGAACGGCCCAAACTGATAGGTGACTCGTGTTGGCGACAATGCCCATTGCTAGGCCAACGCCAATGTATCCAAAGACGGTGGGAATGACATCTTTGATGCCCGCGCGAAAGGTTAAACTAGAATCCATAAATGTACGACCTCCGATTCAATAAGTATGCGTTAACCAACACTAAATGGGATTATCTGACAATTAGTGTGGTTCATGAAACAGGATAACTATGTAGGTTAAGTTTGAGTGCGTGTTATGATGAAAAAGCACGCTTGATATCCGCCAATAGTAAGGTGACGAATGAGGCAAAGGCGGGTTAAGAATTAGTTTACTACTTTCGGTGAAAATAATGAAGAAAATTATCATTGACTTTTAATCGTGACGTTACGAAATTGTTGCTTGCATTTCAAAAGCTGGGGGCGTAACATAATCACATTGATTTTTTGAAAGGACAAATGGTGAGAGAAAATGACTCTGGAACAATTAGCAGCCCATAGCGGGGTCGCTGCTGATAAAATCGTCGCCTATACCAATGCCGGGTTATTACCTTGCAAGGATGTCAACGCGCATTTTAGCGCCGATGATGAATATTGGCTAGATATGGTCAATTGCTTCTTAGAAAATGGCTCATCCGTCGAGGATTTGAAAGATTTAATGCCACTTTGTGAACAGTGTGCAGCTCAATAAATAAGTAAGTTAAGACAATCGCACCGATTCTACTAGAATTGGTGCGATTGTTTTTTTATTACTCATCGTTATTAAACAATCATGATTAAAACGTGCCGATTCTTAAGTTCAAAAGCAGCCAGCTTAGACCCACTGGGAAAAGTTCAAGTTAGCGTAAATATGCTTAGATTGGTTCGTCCTACATCGACCTCCAGGCATTTCTGCCAATTGCCGGAACGTGGTGGGCACAGATTTGAGCCGAAAAACCACGTCTCAAATACTGGCCTTTCACTAACCAAGCACAGAACGCTTGCTAAGTGAACTTTCACCACTGGGCATTGTCAAAAACGCCTTCCAGTCGGGATAGTATTCGAATGGCAGACGGTGAGGTACCCAACTTTTGATGAATTGGTCGTTGCTTTTCATAAACGGTAATTTTGTCAATCAACTGTCAGACTAAAAATAATATTGAGATGGCTCACTAATCCTGAATCGGTGTAGTAGGATTTAATCTCTTGACAGAGTGCTTAATGCACCTAGCGCTTTGTTTAAACTTCCAGCATCAAAATAGTCAGCGACTAATTGTACCAAATTAGGTGGTCGTTCATCAGCCATTCGAGCGGTTTCCCGACCGTAGGGGCTGGGTGACAATGCTCAGTAGCCAAATTATTCTTAGTCGGAAGTGGGTTGCTTCCGGCTTAGAATAAGACTCGTATTTGAGATGACGCGGGTTATGCGTTAGCTCAAATCGACGTCGGCTTACGTTCCAGCAATTGTCACCCAGCCCCGGAGGTCGACATAGGACGCGCACCGGCTGACGAACAGGAATCCACCTAATCGGCACGGTTTAATCATAATTAGTCCTGATTGGTGTTTTGGAGCGGACACTATTTTTTAAATGTTCAATCGGAATATAAATTAATTTATATGGGCTAGCAGGATTGAGGGACTAACGGTATACTTATTGAAGCATAAATACCAACCAAAAAGGATAGTGAAGCAGGGATGAAATCGGGGAAGCACCGGGTATCATTATTGATACTGTTATGTTTGATGGTGGTCGGTTTAGCTGGCTGCCATAACAAGGCGTATTCGCAGTCAATCGAGAAGGGGTTAAATGCGGTTGCTGAGAATAAATACCAAAAAGCGCTGACGTATTTTGATAACGCGCTAGCGCAGAAGCCCAAGGATGAAAAGGCACAGGCGTACCGGGATCAAACGCAGGCCTACTTGACGACCACATCGGAGTTGAAGGCCGGAAAAGTTAAAACGGCGCTGACGACGGTTGATAAGGGTGTCAAGATTACGAACGGGGCAACAAGTTTGACGAATAAGCTGAAACAGTTGAAAGTCACCGTAACCAGTGATTATCAGGAATATCAGCAATTGTCAGATGATGTTAAAGCACAGTTAAAGGTGAAGAACGGCAACTATTCAGCGGACGTGCTCAAACGTTGCGCAGCCATCAACTGGGATAAAAAGCCATATTTGAAACCGTTGAAGGCTAAGGTAAAACAGTTATTGACTGCGGCAAAAAAGGCCAAGACGAATATGAAAGTTAGTGCGGCTGAAGCGAAACGAGCAGCGGCGTTACGTCGGAAGATTGCTGCCGCTAAAAACAAGTGGAACATGGCCGCATTAGACGATGTGCCCGATTGGTTCATTTTGGCACTTTTTGCCGACGATAGTGATGTGGATGATGCTGCTGAAGAATTAGATGACGAATATGCCGATCAGGCCGACGATAATGACGATTATTCGGATTGGGATGAGCAAACGACTGATTCGAATGATGACACGAACGACACCGACGCGGATTCGGCTGATGACGATTGGAGTGATCAAGATACGGATTCGAATGACGATACCGACGATGATTCCGATACTAATAGCGATGCTGACAGCGATTCGGATTACTCAGAAGATGATGACGATGAAGATTCGAATCGTGATGACGCCGATGACAGCGAAACCCAATCCGATGACGATTACGATGATGATACTGATAGTGAGTCTGATGACGACGATTATGATACTGATGATCAATATGACGATGATGATGACTACGATGACGCCGAGAGCCTACTCAACCCGGCACCTGTTCAACCGTCAGTGGCCGACCGGCTGTTTGCGTCGGCTAGTTGTTAGTCGTTCAGCGGTAAAATCACCAAAGATCGTCTGACAGTTTTAATAATGCAGTTATGGGCGATATAAAAACAAGCGTCCGCGTTGATTAGATCAACGCGGACGCTTGTTTTCTTACGTGGAGTTTGTTGCCGAACATGTCTGAGTACCAGTTGCTCACGGGCAAGCCTTTATCTTAGCGTTGATTAAGGCTGATGTTTAAAGCGAGCGTAAATCGAGCTCATTGTTGAAAATCCGATGACTATTAAGACCATGATTTGTAATACGCCAGTGGGTTGCTGAATTTGCCTGGCGATAATGTAAGTCAGAATAGCCAAGTTGATCAGCCAACCAAATCGTCTTATTTGCTTAATTATAAAATTTTTAGGGTCTGTTTTACTAAGCATATAAAGTAAAAGGGCGATGATGATCCAAAACAATCCTGATGTTGAGTGATAGTACACGTAATCATTCCTTTAGACGTCTGACTTTCTAATGACATCGTAACAATCAACTTGGTACGTGATAATCGTATCATTTGCTCGAAAGCATCAAAATCATGTTTTAGTAAAGATAGTGTACATTTTCAGAAAAGAAACGTGAATTTTTTGTAAACCACCGGCATAATTAACCGGCGCATCGATTTTGAATAAGTGTGGTCTTGACGCTGGGGCGCCGGCGCTAGTTTTGGCAAGACGTTAGTGAAAGGGGGGGACAAGCCATGATGATCTTTAGACAACAAAGACCCCGGCATGCCGGGGTCTTGTCAGCTATTTTTAATTGTTAGTTCAAGTTATTTGCTAGCTTTAACGGTTTTAAGCATGCTCTGAATGGCATTGGCTTGATATTGAGCAGCCGCTGCTTTTTGAACTTTTGCGAGTTGCGCTTTGCTCATTGTCGGGTTCTTGACCATTGCGGCTTTGACCTGATTAGTCACGTAGACTTTAGCACGCGCTTTTAATGTCGCTTGCTGTTGCTTCATCAATTTACTGAATTGTTTAGCTTGGGTTGTGCTAAGTACGACCCAGTTCTTATTGATATAGAAGTAGTTGGTTCGCTTGATCAACTGTTTGTCATTGTTGGCTAAGCCAAACCAGAACTTCATGGCGTTACTCTTATAAGTCCACCGTGTCGTCTTAGTAACTAACTTAGGTGTCGCGGTCGTCGTCTTAACTTGGTTAGCAGTCTTGACGCTGGCTGTCGTATGGCTAACTTTTTTCTGATTAGTGGTCTTTTTATAAATATAGACCCGGTGCTTGTCAGCGGTACCCACACTTTGATAGAGCAATAAATCAAGTTGCTTGCTACTACCAGCGGACTTTAATGATTGCGTGGTGGTCGTCGTTGTTTTGACCATCCCGTAATGTTGACCATCATTCTTGGAGACGAAGACGATCGAGGTCACTAAGAGTGCCGCAAAGATAACGGATAGGCTGATTCGTAACGTGTTTTGGTGAACGTAGATAAATGATAAGAAGAGCGCGATTGCGCTAACAACGAGTAGTACGAGAATCATTAGTCGTTCACCTCCTTAGTGTTCATTACTGGCTTAACGGAATGCTGCTTGCCTTTCATGAAGAACGCTACGACGAGCCCGACAACTGAGAAGCCCACGGCAACCCAGAAAGCCGCGTGGTAACCATTTAAGGTTGCGTTGAAATAGCTGTTCTGATAACCAAGTGGATTGCTCTTAATCAAGCTGTGAGCTGGTTTTGTGGCGTCCGTAACGTTTGATAAAACGGAAGTCAAGATGGCAGTCCCAATGGAACTAGCGATTTGACGCGTCGTGTTGTTAACGGCAGTCCCATGACCCATTAATTCAACGGGAAGGGCGTTCATCCCAGCGGTAGTTGCCGGCATCATGACCATGGCAATCCCAAACATCCGAACGGCATAGAGAACCACGATGTAAACCGTTGCAGTATTACGAGTAATGAAGGCAAATGGAATGGTCCCGATTGTCAGTAAGAACATCCCTAAAATTGCCAAGCGTTTGGCACCAAAACGGTCAAAGGCCCGGCCGGTAATTGGACTCATAACCCCCATCATTAGGGCACCAGCTAATAGTGATAGCCCAGATTCAAAGGCGGAGAAACCATGAATAATTTGCAGGTAAAGTGGAATAACCATTTCGGCCCCTACCATGGCCATGTTAGCAACTGAGCTCAAAATAGCTGCAATTGTGAACTCGGCATGCTTGAAGACCCGTAATTGGAGGAATGGATTTTCCATCGTCAATTGACGCCAAATAAAACCAATGATGAAGATAACACCAATAATTAAAGTTGAGAGAACCACGGTTGACGTCCAGCCATTGTCACCAACGGATGAAAAGCCGTATAGTAAGCTCCCAAAACCAATGGTAGAAAGTACCAAGGATGCAAAGTCTAATTTTGGCTTAGACGTTTCCAAGACATTGGCCATGAAGAAGAAGCCAGCGATTAGAACGATTGCGACGATTGGAACGATCAAACCAAATAAATCACGCCATGATAAGTTGTCGATAACCCACCCAGATAAGGTTGGACCGATGGCTGGGGCCAAACCGATAACAATTCCGGCAGTCCCCATGGCAGCCCCACGCTTATCAGCAGGGAAGATAGATAGCATAATCGTTTGAAGTAATGGCATGGTGACCCCGACCCCAACGGCTTGGATCAAACGCCCAGCCAATAAGAAGCCAAAGTTTGGTGCTGTCCAACAGATAATAGTACCCACTTCGAAAATGGCCATTGCGGAAAGATATAACCATTTAGTGGAAATCCGTGAACTTAACCACGCACTAACGGGAATCATAATCCCGTTGACTAACATAAACCCGGTTGTTAACCATTGCACGGTCGACGTTGTGATGTCGAAATCTTTCATCAACGTTGGGAAGGCAGTGGTTAAAATCGTTTGATTAAGAACGGTACAAAAAGTACCAACTAATAAAACTGCAATGAGCAAGCCACGGTTATAAGGCTTCCCATGCGTATCAACAGGAGTTGACAAGTAAATCCCTTCTCTCTAAAAAAGTACGTTGTCTAATATAATCGGATTTATCGACTTTGTCAACAAACTTGACATTAATATTAAAAATAATATACTGAGTATTGAAAATGTTAGAAAAGAGGTTGACCCGTGGATAAGCAAGAAGACGGTGTATTTTTTAAGAAATTTAAAGAACAGCTGGGTAAGCATCAATTCACAATCGGAATTAGCGATTTGGCGAAGATGACCGGCGTCTCTCAGACACAGCTACGTTACTGGGAACAGAAAAATTATATTCATAGTCTTAAAGTGAGTGAGAAGAATACCACGCATCGTTATTCGTATGGTATGCTGATGCGTGTTCATTTTATCAAGATGATGTTAGACGAGGGTTTTACACTGGCAGCGGCTGTCGAGCGGGCCGATGGGTATAATAACCAAATGGAAATGATGCGCATCTTTATGATGACGGCTTTTCAAGGAATCGAAGAACGGGATGGTCACCACATGGTCAAGTTGGGATATTTTGACGAAGCGAAGACACAACAGCTTTATTGTTATATTCAAGATGAGACGCCACATTATCGACTTTATCCCGTTAAGTCAGAGCGCTAGCAACCTTCAGCTTGTGTAACCGATTAATTAATGTTAAATTTAAGTTGGTAAATGTCGGTAAGTCACTTGGGCATTTAAGTTTCCCGTTCGTCAACCGATCTTATGGCTGGGTTGACCGTTGTCATGTTGGTCGTGTTTTGAAGTTTAACTTTGCAAAAGGATTTACAACGGAGCGCGAATAAGCGCTGAGAGATGCCTAGCTAGAACTAGGTAGTAATCGTGCATAAAACAACGTGTAATTGAAACTAGTAGTAGTCTTCAATCGCCCGGTGATGATATTTACCAGAGGTCCCAAGTGCTGCGGGAAAGCTTGGGGCTTTTTTGTACTTTCGTACGTTAAAACGTAATCTATCAGTGTGGTTATCAACAAAAAAGAGACCGAGTATCAACTCAATCTCTTTAAATAATCTATAAGTACGCGTGGTGCTTGTCTTTCATTTAGTATTAATTCTACTTCTATATGAAATAATCACGAGTAGCGCGCGTTAATTAAGTAGGAATTGTTAAGATGTCGCAGTTTGAGCAAACTTGGCGGCTAACCATTCATTCCATGGTAGTGCTGGATTACCACTAGTAAAGTATTGTTGATCGAGTCGATCAATCAAGTTGACGTAGGCGGTAAATGAAAAACTAACGGTGTCACTCAAGCGCTGAGCCTTGGTCATGTAGCGGCCGTAAGTAAGGTGTTCATTGATGTCTGTCATATAGCTGGCAACATCATAGTTGGACATCATTTCAAGGTTGTTAGCGTCAAAAAGTGGTAAGTAAAATGCGGCAAAGTCTTCAACTGCCTTGTGCTGCAAAGAACTATCCAATTGCGTAATTGATAATTGAGCATCATCATTCACGATGCGGTTCCTCCTTAGTTGAACAAGCACGTTTCTAAATTAGTAACCAAATTGGTTATTTTGCGCTACAATTAATTATGTCACGATTAGGCAATTATTTCAAAGCTTTGTCGTTATTAGAGACTAGAACTGGTGTCTCAATTGTAGTAAGATGTTAGAATTATATTAGAGAGAATCAGAAGTAACTATTTAGTTGAGGTGAAGAATATTCATGACCCCCATGAAGGAAGATTACTTAAAAATTATTTTCGAGCTTGGTGGTACGAAAAAAAAGGTGTCGAATAAGCAAATTGCCTTAAGTTTAGACATCGCGGCCGGCTCTGTAACGGAGATGGTCGGTAAATTAGTTCAGGAAGGCTTGGCTAAGCATACCCCGTATGCTGGGATTTCGTTAACAAAGAAAGGCATTCGCTACGCTGAAACGTTAGTTCGCAAGCACCGAATCTGGGAAGATTTCTTAGTTGATAAATTGGATTATGATTTGCCAGACGTGCATACGGAAGCGGAAGTGCTGGAGCATGTGACCAGTGAACGACTAGTGGATTCTTTGGAAGCCTTTTTAGGCAATCCGACGCATTGTCCGCATGGTGGCGCGATTCCCGATAAGGATGGTCATTATCAGGAAGACAGTCATGTGAGTTTAGCAGATACGCAGGATGGCACAACGGTTACGATTGAGCGATTTATTGATAATCATGATTTATTAGTTTATTTGCATGATACACCGCTCAAGATTGGACAGCAGGTCACGGTTTTAAAGCACGATCCATTTGAAGGCCCTGTTACCGTTTCCATTCAGAAAACGGGCGAGGAAATCCCAGTTAGCTATAAAGCGGCGCACAATGTCTTTGTAAAGTAAGCATGCGGCACCTATTTCCGAACAAACCTGTTAATTGTTAGTTAGTTATTCTGTTTCATTTATCATCACATAAACATTTCATGGAAATCATGGTGTTTGGCTACCCTTTTTAGAAACAATATGCTACAATTGTTCTTGTAGCTTGGTTAGGTAATTTTGGTCAGATCGTTTCAATAAACTATCCCCATTTGTACCGAATCATGATTTACATTATTTTATACGTGCAAAATGCACTAGGAGGATTTTTTATTATGGAACACGGAACAGTTAAATGGTTCAACGCTGATAAGGGTTTTGGTTTTATCACTCGCGAAAACGGTAGCGATGTATTCGTACATTTCTCAGCTATCCAAGAAGACGGCTTCAAGAGTCTTGATGAAGGCCAAGCTGTAAACTTCGACGTTGAAGAAAGCGATCGTGGCCCACAAGCAGTTAACGTTACAAAAGCATAATTAACAGCTTAAATGGCTTAAACCGGTGATGAGAATTAATTCTCATCACCGGTTTTTTGTCGTTTTGCAGCGGATGCTTAATTATCATAAATAAAGCTTTACTAACAGCCAGACATTGGCTAAAGTAAGAATTATTAGAGAATGTAATTCTGATTATTAAAGGGTGGGATGACAGTGACAACCGATGAGATGATTATTGCGACTTGCTTGAAGGCTGGTAAAATCATGGTCGAGAATGGTTCGGAGATTTCGCGAGTAGATGATACGATGATGCGGATTGCTCAGAATGCGGGGGTTGTTGCTGCCAATACCTACGTGACGATTACGGGTGTCATGATGTCGATTCAAGGACGTAATGCAACGCAGATTGCCGCGGTTAACCAGCGAACGATCGATCTTGAAAAAGTGGCACAGGTCAATCAGTTATCCCGTGAATTTGCGGCTACGACCATTGATTTACCAACTTTATATCAACGGCTTAATCAGTTAGATGCAGCTTCGCGCTCATTTCCGTTGTGGTTGCAGTTGGTCGGTGCAGCCTTAGTCAGTGGCCCCTTGATGATTATGTTTCGTCAGGAAATTGTTAATACGTGGGCCAACTGTTATTATTGGAACATTAGGTTACTTGGTCTTTTATCTGCTTAACCGGTATCTTAAAATTAAATTTTTGAGCGAGTTAACGGCGGCACTTCTAATTGGGTTTGGCGCGGAATGGGTGTGTCAGATTGGGTGGGGAACCAATGTCAATGATATTATTATCGGGTCGTTGATGCCACTAGTGCCCGGAGTGCCATTAACAAACGCCGTACGAGATACTCTGGCTGGTAATTTCGTCAGTGGGCCTGCACGTGGCGTGGAAGCGATGCTGAGTGCGGCAGCACTAGGCTTTGGGATCGCCGTTGTCATTACATTATTTTAAGTACGGGCACTAGCCTGGGTATTCGGAGGGATCATGATGGGCACAATTGGACAATTAGTGCTGGCTTACATTGCGGTACTGGGGTTTGGCCTGATTATTAATATTCCGCATCAAGCGTTAAACGTTGCGGGCTGGATTGGTACCCTAACGTGGGGTGGCTATTTGATTGTTCAGGCTTTTGATGGTGGGGTCGTCTTAGGAAGCTTAATTGGCTCGGTCGGTATTGGCGTCCTCAGCAGCTTAGCAGCTCGCTACAAGAAGATGCCCGCTATTATCTTCAATATTCCGAGTTTAGTTTCATTCGTGCCCGGCAGTCAGGCTTATCAGATGGTGCGTAACTTTGCGCTGGGTAATTATCGTGAGGCGGTTTCATTCACGTTGCAAGTGATTATGATTACTGGTGCGATTGCATTGGGATTCTTATTAGCTGAATTACTCAACCGGCTTATCGCATTTTGTATTCGCCAGTGGCGGTTGCACCGATTGGAGTCGTAACCTAACTGTTGGCTGATTAGTTGTGAATCGTGAACAAAGTTTGCGGACGCTAAGACTAAGCACCATAAATAAATTCCGCCAAAAGTGGTGGGTTAGTGCGACTAATTTGCCGTGTGCCAGCGTTCTGAATAGTTACGCGCTTAGATTAGTTATTACGACTCGCATTCAATACAGAAAAAGCGCCAACTGAACTGCTCTACTAAGCAGTTCAGTTGGCGCTTTTTAATTAGTTAGCTGAGACATCGCAACAAGTAGTCATGACTCTTATCATCAAATCAGATGGTTAGTTTTGGTTAGCAAATTTTTCGCCGGTTGTCGCAGCCTTTAAATTAAGGGACTTACGTAAGACGTTCGTGACTCGTTGCTTTTCAGATTGCGAAACAACTTCGAAAGACTGACCATCAATCATCTTACCAGTACCCTGGGCGTGATCAGAGACGATATTCTTGGTTGCACTACGGTAATTAGTGACGATACTAGTTAAATTACCGAATGTTAAGTCAGTCCGTGTTTGTTTAGCAAGTGAATTTAAGAAATCTTGTTTAAGCAAGTTGGAAGCACTGGCGCTTTCTCCGATAATGGCGGTGATTAATTGCCGTTGCCGCTGTTGCCGACCATAGTCGCCGAGTGGATCATCATAACGCATCCGGGAATAGGCCAAGGCTTTGGCACCATTCATATGTTCTTTTTGGCCCTTAGTAAAGGTGTAACCTTCGTAGGTAAATGTCCGAATTGGAGTAATGTCAACGCCACCGATTTCATCCACAACTTTTTTCATGCCACCCATGTTGATCAGGGCGTAATAGTCGATTGGAACGTTCAACCATTTTTGAACGGTCTTGATGGTCGTTCCGGCACTACCATAAGCGTAGGCAGCGTTTAACTTAGTCGGGAAGTCCTGTTCGAAACCGGAGACAGCCACTTCAGAATCACGTGGTAAACTCATCAGGGTCGTTGTCTTAGTCTTGGGGTTGATCGTTGCTAAGATGATCGTATCGGTCCGGCCTTTATAGTTCCGCCCGAGAGCCCCGGTATCAGTGCCGAGTAATAGGATCGAGACGGGTTTCTTGCCATTCAATACGGCGCTCGTATTCCGACTCTTTTTAATACCACTACTCTTGAAGACGGTGTCGGCCGCATTCTTGGCGTTAAAATAAGTTCGCGCGGCAAAGGCCCCGGTCCCAACTAATAACACGGCAATAATGATTAAAACGGTATTGCGAACGGGGTGCTTCTTCTTGGGCCCGTTGCCGTTCCCCTGTGAATTGTTTCCTTGTGATTTCTCACGATGCATTTCTGAGCGACTTGGCATGTCTTCCATGAACTCTTCCTCCAATGGTAATAGTTATTCATAGTTTAGCATTTTTTCGGGTCAGCGGGAACTGAATCCACGTAAGATTTAGCTTGATTACCGATGACTGTCAGATAAATCATAACCTTTTTGTTAATAAAACGTGATTAAAATGGGAATTCTTTGTTTTTTTTTAAGGTTCCCTGAGAGATATTAATGATTCGTTCAGTCGATTAATAGACTATGGTATAATTTTGTTAATTTTAATATTAAATGGGGGTTCTTGTTTTGATGATCGATAAGTCGCGTAGTCGGCCGATCAAGTTTGTCATTGGGGTAATTTTATTTGCCTACTTAAGCTATTTTATTAGTGACGGCGCGGTTGGTATTGATTTACTAGATGTGGCCTTAACGTCGCTGGTCCAAATTAGTAATAGCGGTATTTGGACGGTATTTTATAAGGTGATTGCTTGGTTGGCGTCACCCGGAATGGACATTTTGTGGATCGTCATCCTGGCGTTTCTAATGTACGGATTTAAATATAAGATTCAAGCGTTCTGGACGCTAGCATATATGGTTGGTGCAATGGCGTTAGGCTTTATTGTCAAGCACATCATCGGCCGAGCGCGACCAATTGGTCATTTAGCGCAGGATACCGGATATAGTTATCCCAGTGGTCACGTTTTAGGAACCTTTGTGTTGGTCAGCGTGATTATCATGTTGATTGTTCCTGAGTTGCCAAGTTATCGAATGGCAATGATCGTCAAGTGGGTGAGTGTCGTATGGTTAGTATTGGTCATTTTCTCACGTATTTACTTGAATGCACATTATCCAACTGATACGATTGGGGCCGTGTTGTTGGCATGGTCTTGGAGTCAAATCATGCAATGGTTCTACGTTTTCTGGGCACCAGGATTATTGAAATGGCCGTTGTTTTATCGCTCATATTTATAAAGACAATTAACAAACTTAAACTAATCTATTATTTAGCAGGCAACCGTGTCACTAATAATAGACTCAAAATAAAAAATCGTTTGCTTTAATCGACACTACTCGGCTGATTGCGAGAAATTGATCGAAGCAAACGATTTTTTGTTTACATCTATAAAATATTAACTAGCAACGACTGGTAATGAACTAACGATTATCAGCTAGCCATTCAAGTGCTAATGTTAACCAGTGGGCGACGTGCGGCTGATTGGCGTCTGGTTTCCATGCTGTTTGTGCATTCGCAAGGGCTAGTCCGTGTGGGCCATGTTTAAAGACGTGTAGTTCATAAGGAATCTTAGCAGTTGCTAACGCAGTCGCGTAGGCAAGCGTATTGGTTGCTGGAACAATTGGGTCGTCAGCCGTTGTCCAGATAAAAGTCGGCTGATTATCTGAATTGACGTGTTGGTCAGCGGCCAGTTCGTTCGGCGTTGGTGTCCAGGTAGCCAAGGTCGCGTCATCCTTGGGGAAACCTAGCAATGGACTGATGACTGGATAGCCGAGTACCACGTTATTTGGCTTTAACATGGCGGGTGTTACGTTTAATTCAGTTGCCACGCGGGTCGCCCAGTAATCGTTATACAGTGCCACAATGTGACCACCCACGCTAAAACCAGCAGGCGTGATCTGTTGCGGATCAATATGCCATTCGGCCGCGTGTTGACGAAGCAAGTTGACTGCTCGTCCTAAATCTAATACGGGTGCTAATCCGAGTGGTTGTTGATCAGTGAGTAGCGTATATTCCAAGTAAAAGGCCTGGTAACCGTGCCCAGCGAAAGCCATGGCGAGACTCTCTGCTTGCGCCACTGGAATATGCGTGTATGAGCCGCCCGGAACGATAATAATGGCGGGTAAGTTCGTTTGGTGTGCGTTCGTATCCGGTTGATGCAAATAACCGGTCAATTGCGCGCACGTCGCTGTTAATTTTTGCTTAATAACTTGCATGCAATCACCTCAATTTGATATGGTTAACATAACTATTATAACGCAAGTCAGGTGGAACAGATATGGGCATGGTTACGGTTACAACTCGGAATGAGCAACTCGAGTTACGGCCATTTACGTTGGCAGATACAGAGGATTATTATGACTTAGTTCGTGATCCGTCAATTGCGGCATCGGCGGGCTTTACGCCAGCGCACAGCTTAGTGGAAGCCGAATTCTTATTGAAACAACAAGCGAAGTTACCACAGATTTTTGCGATTGAACTAACAGCGATCCACCGCGTGATCGGCAGTGTGGGGTTGTATGAGCGCATGACGAATACGGGCGAACCAGCAACTTTAGAGATGGATCTCGGGTATATGTTGAACGCTCGATATTGGGGGCGGGGCATTATGACGGCAGCAGTTGCACGTATTTTACGATACGGGTTTGAAACGCTTCATTTGCGGCGGATCACAGCCAGTTGTCTAGCTAATAATCCGGCGTCTAAGCGAATCTTAGAGCATGCTAATTTTCGACAGTATGATGCTGTTCGCCATCCAGATTACGCCCCGTTTGGCGCTGGTCAGACGGAGTTATTCTTTGATTGTGTGGAATTAAACCTTTAGGAGGTGAGTTAATGCAACTCGCAAAATCGTTTGAACAGGCCGCCTGCGTGTTGGTATTGTTGGCTACACAGCAACCGGAGATTCCGTTGACTGCGGATGTCTTGCACGAGCGAATTGGTGGTTCCGCTTCGTATATTCGTAAGATTATTCGTAAATTAGTAGTGGCAGGACTGGTCACGTCCACCAGTGGAAATAACGGGGGTGTCCACTTGGCACGCTCACCTGAGGACATTTCAATTACAGATGTGGTCGCGGCCATCGAGGGGACGTTGCAGACCTTTCCGAATTATGGTTATTTTGACCGAGTATTTAAGGACGTTGAACCGGTCGCTCATGAAGGGACGAAAGTGGTCAACGGGATTTTTTCGCGAGCGGATCAATTATGGTTAGATTTTTTAGACCAGCAAAAACTGGCGACGTTGATCAAGGAATTATTAGTTGTTACTCAAATCCCAGTGTTGGATTGGACGAATTACTCAGATGATAAAATGGCCCAATTAAATGCGTTGCTTAGTCGGATGCGGGCACATAAGTGAGACGTCGTACAAACTCGATAAAAATTGGGAGCGGTTTCGCTTGGTAAACCAATATTGACGCGCTTTTGCCAATCGGGGATCATTTTCAAAATGATACACTTTATTTCACAAGGCTGAAAATGCTGTTATTAAAGCGTTTTTTATGGTATTCTAACAATGAATTTCACAAGATAGAGGGGAACAACATGCCAGATAAGAAATATTACGGGGCCGATGCGATCGTCGACAGCCTTGTAAACCACGACGTTAAGTACGTATTCGGGATTCCAGGCGCTAAGATCGATCGGGTCTTTGAGCGCTTGGAGCACCCAGTCAACCCGAAAAGTCCGCGGTTGATCGTGACGCGGCATGAACAGAATGCCGCGTTTATCGCTGCCGGAATCGGTCGGATTACTGGGAAACCTGGTGTAGTGATGACAACATCTGGCCCCGGTGCCAGCAATTTAGCCACGGGGCTCGTAACGGCAACTGCTGAAGGTGACCCAGTCTTGGCAATTTCTGGTCAAGTTCAGCGTGCTGACTTGTTACGGTTGACCCACCAAAGTATGAATAACGCGGCACTATTTAAGCCGATTACAAAGTACAGTGCGGAAGTTCAAGAACCGGAAAACATTTCGGAAGTGCTCGCAAACGCCTACCAAGAAGCCACAGCTGCTAAGCAGGGTGCCAGCTTTGTTAGTGTGCCACAAGATGTCACTGATTCGATTGTACGCACACCTGTTATTACACCAATCCAAGCACCTAAGTTAGGGCCTGCTAGCCCGGTCGAAGCCACGTTATTAGCACAAAAAATCAAAGCAGCTAAGTTGCCGGTCTTGCTAGTTGGGATGCGGGCTTCTTCACCAGAAGTGACGAAAGCAATTCGGAACTTGGTGGCTGCTGCTAATCTACCAGTTGTCGAGACTTTCCAAGCGGCCGGCGTGATTTCACGTGATTTGGAAGCCAACCATTTCTTCGGTCGGGTCGGGTTATTCCGTAACCAACCGGGGGACATGTTACTAAAGAAGTCCGACTTAGTGATTGCGGTCGGTTATGACCCGATTGAATATGAACCCCGCAACTGGAATGCGGAAGGCAAATCCCGTATCGTGGTTATCGATGCAATGCGCGCTGAAATTGATCATAATTTTCAACCGGAAACCGAATTGATCGGTGATATTGCCCAGACGTTAGACTTTTTGTTACCGTACATGAAGGGCTATGATATTAGCGATAGTGCGCGAGCTTACTTGGGTGAATTACAAGAACGGCTTCAGACGCGTGATTTCGTACCTAATATTGATAAGCAGTCCAAGTTAAATCATCCGCTGTCAGTAATTGCAGCCTTACAACAACGGGTCAGTGATGACATGACAGTGACGGTCGATGTCGGCAGTCATTATATCTGGATGGCGCGTCACTTTCGGAGCTATGAACCACGGCACTTGTTGTTCAGTAATGGGATGCAAACGCTAGGGGTGGCCTTACCTTGGGCAATCGCAGCGGCTTTGGTTCGTCCAGATACGCAAATCGTGTCTGTCTCTGGTGATGGTGGTTTCCTATTTTCCGCCCAAGAGCTGGAAACGGCTGTTCGACTGAAGCAAAATATCGTTCATTTGATCTGGAATGATGGCACCTACGATATGGTTAAATTCCAAGAAGAAATGAAGTATGGCGAGGATGCAGCGGTCCACTTTGGCCCAGTTGATTTTGTGAAGTATGCTGAAAGCTTTGGTGCGACTGGCTTGCGGGTAAACCAACCTGCTGATTTGGAAAAAGTGCTTGATCAGGCCTTTGCCACGGATGGTCCAGTTGTGGTGGATATTCCAATTGATTATTCTGATAACAAAGCGTTAGGCAAGACAATGTTACCAGACCAGTTTTATTAAAATTAACATTAGTGACCGGTTGTCAAAAGATGGTCGGTCAGATATAATAGTTGAGTATATCGAAAGAAGAGGATGCGGTTAACAATAGTAGCCGGCTGGAAGTGGGTCACCACTTATGAAGGTCAGTGAACGGGGCAACCGCCGAAATCGATGGATCAGTGACCGATTCATCCGTTGGGCCTTGGTTGAATAAATCATGGACTGTCGCAGCTAGAATAGTTGCGGGGCGCTATCGACGATGAAATCAGCAATTATGTCAATCAATCTGATTAAAGTCTTTTTGCGCACGTTATCGTGAGGCAAAGAGGCTTTTTATTTTGATTGTGCTAACCTGAATCGGTGTGAACACTTTTAGATATAAATCGATTTTTGGAGGTTCTGCAATGGCAGAAAAACAACATCAGGAAGTGCATCGTTCCTTACAGACGCGGCATTTATCCATGATTGCATTAGGTGGTAGTATCGGGACCGGGCTGTTTGTCGCGTCCGGTTCGGCAATTTCAACGGCTGGGCCAGGGGGAGCATTACTGGCCTACGTTGGTATTGGAGTGATGGTTTACTTTTTAATGACTAGTCTGGGCGAAATGGCAACTTATTTGCCCGTTTCAGGTTCGTTTTCCACGTATGCCACGAAGTTTGTTGACCCGGCACTTGGGTTTGCGATGGGCTGGAATTACTGGTTCAACTGGGCAATCACGTTAGCGGTCGATATTAGTACGGCGGCGATTGTCATGCAGTTCTGGTTGCCATCCGTGCCGGGGTGGGTTTTTAGTCTGATTGCGCTCGTTTTGATTTTTACGATCAACGCGCTGTCAGTCCGGTCGTTTGGAGAAACTGAGTACTGGCTTTCGCTAATTAAAGTGGTGACCGTGCTCGTATTCTTGGTTATCGGTGTCTTGACGATCGTGGGAATCATGGGCGGTCATGCCACTGGCCTCAGTAACTTTACCTATAAAAAGGCACCATTTGTCGGTGGAATTCCAACGATTTTGAGTGTCTTCGTGGTCGCTGGTTTTTCGTTTCAAGGAACCGAATTAATTGGGATCACGGCCGGGGGAGTCAGCAACACCGGAGAAAAGTATTCCGGCGGCTATTAAACAAGTTTTCTGGCGTATTTTGTTATTTTACATTTTAGCCATTTTCGTGATTGCGGCGATTATTCCTTATACGTCGAAAGATCTTCTAGGGTCATCAGCGAGCGATATTGCCATCAGTCCGTTCACGTTAGTCTTTAAACGGGCTGGGTTGGCGGCTGCGGCCAGTGTGATGAACGCAGTGATCTTGACGTCCGTATTGTCAGCTGCTAATTCGGGGATGTACGCCTCGACACGGATGTTATATTCTTTGTCATTACAGGGTTATGCCCCCAAGACATTTGGTCGGGTCAATCGTCGTGGGATTCCAATCATGGCATTATTAGGAACGACGGTGATTGGATTACTCACGTTCTTGTCGAGTCTATTCGGTGAACGGATTTATATTTTCCTCGTTTCGGCCAGTGGGTTAACGGGTTTTATCGCTTGGCTAGGAATCGCTATTTCGCATCTGCGTTTCCGTCGCGCGTTTGTTAAGCAGGGGCATCAATTGAGTGAATTGCGGTACCATGCCAAGTGGTTCCCATTTGGCCCGTGGTTCGCCTTTATCTTGTGTGTCGTGGTCATTATTGGTCAAGACTTACATTCATTTGCAACGCTTGATTGGCAGGCTATTGGGGTGACCTATATGAGCATCCCGTTATTCATCATCTTGTATGTCTATTATAAGATTCGCTATCATACTAAGATGATTCCGCTAGACAAGGTTGATTTGACACGCAAACGACACCATCAAGATTAAGCACGCACTTTGATAGTTTGATTAAATGCGGTTGACACTGGGTCAATCGCATTTTTTGACGGCGAGAGTTGGACCTGTCAACTCAAGGCGCGGTCGTATTTTTAGGTGTCCTGATTTATGCTGATAACACTGCTCGCAACAGATGGTCACGGCGGGTCGTTATGAGTGGGGGCTTGCACGATTGTAATGATAGCAAGCGGCAAATTGAGGGTGCGCTAATCTGATATCTATGGTAATTTGATAGAATGAGAATATGTAATCATTAAAAATTCGCAAACTTATCCTTAGGAATAGGCTAGTCGGCTATGACTATGCTAAGCTGAAATGAGAAAGGCAGCGAGAGAGATGTTAAAGAGAAATTTGTTAAGAGGTCTAGCATTAGTGTCATTAGCAGGTGTCCTGGCTGGCTGTGGTGCTAGCCAGTCGACGTCTAAAGCGACTAGTAGTTCTACGAGTGCTAAGTCGACGAAGACGCAGACCAAGCGGCAACGACTGATTAGTGCCTTACCGAAAGGCGTTAAATCGACCGATAGCGACTTAGTGGTCGTCAATAAGTGGCATAAGCGCGCTGAGATGACATTTAATAAGTCGAGCGTGGATGGTATTGAAGTCCGTAGTTCTATCGTCAAACCATTGGAAGCCTTTCTAGCGGGGGCAAAAAAAGCCGGCTATCCAGCAACAATCGTGTCTGGGTATCGTTCAGTCGCTTATCAAAAAGAGGTTTGGGATCAGTCGATTCAAACCTATGAGAATCAAGGAAAATCAGCCAAGGAAGCCTTAAAGCTGACTAAAGAATATGTCGCAGTTCCTAGTGGTAGTGAGCATGAAACTGGTCTCGCAGCAGATATCATGAACACGCACTGGTACAGCACTCATGGTAATCAATTATTGTCATCATCCGACAAGAACAAGGGTCAGCAGTGGTTGATTAATCACGCGGCGGACTATGGATTTGTGTTGCGCTTTACTAAAGATGGTAAGCAGTCGACCGGGATTGACTATGAATCTTGGCATTTCCGTTACGTTGGTAAGGCGAGTGCGGAATTCATGACTAAGCACAATTTGACTCTCGAACAGTACGTCAGCTTGCTGCAAGCTCGAGAAAAGGCGGCCAAGTAATAAGCTAGCCGTATTATTGATGACCGCCCCCAATTAATACTATATTATGGCGTACGTTAGGAATTAGCTAGCGTGCGCTTTTAAATTGTCTTCGGTTTAGCAATGTGGGTTCGTCTCAACTGAGTATTATTTGGTCACGACACGTTGTCGCTTGATTATGCTGGTCAGAGGCCGCACTCAAAGCTGAAGTGCCACCAGCGCCGGCTTGGGTAACCCAGTGTGTGTTAGTGAGTTGCTTGGATCGCTGACTAGTGCGTCGCAGTTGTGGCTGGTGCGAAGTTTTTTACTGAATTGACTCACCAGATATTGCATTTTAAGACGTGGGTGCGTACAATATGTAGTGTTGCTTTTAGAGATAATCAAAATTTTGACGTGATTAAAAGGAGAGACGCCCCATGCTTGTAATGTCAGGAACAATCGGTGCCGGCAAGACGAGTTTAACGCAGTTAGTGGCTAACCACTTTGGTTCTAAAGCGTTTTACGAGTCAGTTGATGATAATCCCATTTTGCCGTTATTTTATAAGGATCCTAAGAAGTACGCCTTCTTATTACAAATCTATTTTTTAAATAAACGGTTAGACAGTATTAAATCAGCTTTTGCTAACGATCTGGACGTCTTAGACCGGTCGATTTTTGAAGATTCATTATTATTTCATTTGAATGGTGATCTTGGCCGGGCGACGAATACCGAAGTTGACATTTATGATTCATTATTAGATAACATGATGCAGGAATTGCCAGAAGCGTCTCATCAAAAGAGTCCTGATTTACTTATTCATATCAATATTTCTTTTGATACGATGCTCAAACGAATCCAAAAGCGGGGCCGTTCTTACGAACAAATTGATCAAGATCCTGATTTATATAAATATTATCAGACTTTGAATGAACGCTATGACGACTGGTACGCTAATTATGATCATAGCCCGAAGATGCAGATCGACGGGGATCAGCTGGACTTTGTCGCCGATGCGGATGCGCGTAAGGAAGTCATTCGGTTGATCGACGAAAAAGTGGCTAGTTTAGGCTAGTTGCCTTTTTAGAATCAATGTTTTATAGTAGACAGTGAATATTAAACACGGCGCGTTTTTAAGTAGACGTTCAGAGAACCGGTGGGTGGTGTGAATCGGTAGTCGAAACTCCGGCGCGACAATGTGGGCAGGTAATACTGCACGGCACGGCCGTTATCCGTTTAAGGGTGGGATTAATCATGATCCTGAACTTGGGTGGTACCGCGAATCGCAGTCTCTTCGTCCCAATTGGGAGGAGAGACTGTTTTTATTTACGATTAAAAGTGAAAAGGAGACGTCGTTATGTTAGATGTTAAAATGATTCGTCAAAATCCAGATTTTGTAAAAGAACAGCTTGGTCATCGGGGTGTTGCTGCGAGTGACATCGATGATTTATTGGCCGCTGATGAAAAGCGTCGTGAATTGATCGCCAAGAGCGAACAATTGAAGTCGACACGTAACCAAGTTTCAGGCGAAATTTCACAGAAGAAGCGGAACAAGGAAGACGCTAGTGCCGAAATTGCAGAAATGCAAAAAGTTAGCGCCGATGTGAAGACGTTGGATGAAGAACGGCGGACAGTTGATGCCCAAGTTCAGGATATGGCTGCACATTTACCAAACATGCCCCATCCCGACGTACCAGTTAGCTTGAAAGAAGAAGATGCCGTTGAATTACGTCGAATCGGGACACCACGGCATTTTGACTTTACGCCGAAAGCACATTGGGATATCGGTGAAGATTTAGGCATCTTAGACTTTGAGCGCGGTGCTAAGGTTTCTGGTAGTCGTTTCTTATACTACGTGGGCGATGGTGCTAAACTGGAACGCGCCGTTTACAACTTTTTCTTAGACCAGCACGAAGCTGAAGGGTATACGGAAGTTTTGCCGCCATACATGGTCACTGATGAATCTATGTACGGTACCGGCCAATTTCCTAAGTTCAAGGAAGACGCTTTCCGGATTACGACGCAAGATTTGACGTTGATTCCAACGGCCGAGGTGCCATTAGTCAACTATTATCGTGATGAAGTTATTCCCGCTGAAAAATTACCAGTTTACTTTACGGCCTTATCACCAGCCTTCCGTGAAGAAGCTGGTAGTGCTGGTCGTGATACGAAAGGCTTGATTCGCTTACACCAATTCAATAAGGTTGAAATGGTTAAGTTCACGAAACCAGAAGATTCATGGGATGAATTAGAGAAGTTGACCAACAATGCCGAATCATTGCTAAAGAAACTTGGGTTACCATATCACGTTATTACGTTAACGACTGGTGACATGAGCTTCACAGCTGCCATGACACATGACTTGGAAGTTTGGTTCCCAGAACAAGACAAGTACCGGGAAATCTCGAGTTGTTCAAATTGTACTGATTTCCAAGCTCGGCGGGCGCACATTCAATATCGCGATGACGATGGCAAATTGCAATTCGTTCATACTTTGAACGGGAGTGGCTTAGCTGTCGGTCGGACCGTTGCAGCTATTTTGGAAAACTATCAAAATGAAGATGGGACGGTTACGATTCCAGATGTATTAGTTCCATATATGCACGGTAAGACGAAGATTGAAAAACAAGGTTAATTGAGATGAAGTTAGCGAACTCGCAGTGATGCGAGTTCGCTTTTTTTGCATAATTAATGAGTATTAAAGGGAACTGTCGATTTTAAAATGTGAGTGGAAATAACGGCCGAGTTGACTAAATAATTGCGGGACGGGCAGAATGTCGGGAGAACATTTCAGGCGCAAAAGGGCGAAAAAACTGGGTTTACTGAAATTTATTCACCTTTTTTTGAAAATAGGGTTTGCTATTTTCGGCTACCGTGCTATAATATTTCTTGTCGGAAAAATATAACTTGTTTATCCAGTAAAAAGTATATTTATCCATTTATTTGAAAAAAGTTGTTGACAACTATTCAACATGATGATAAAGTTAAATAGTTGTCAAGGCATACCAGTAAGAACTGTTTGAACCGGCAACAAGGCATGATTAACATCATGCGGGTGTGGCGGAACTGGCAGACGCGCTAGATTTAGGTTCTAGTGTCTTACGACGTGGGGGTTCGAGTCCCTTCACCCGCACATGCCGACTTAGCTCAGTTGGCAGAGCATCTCACTAGTAATGAGGAGGTCGGAGGTTCGAATCCTCTAGTCGGCATTTACAATTTAATAGCTTTATTATGCGGAAGTAGTTCAGTGGTAGAACATCACCTTGCCATGGTGGGGGTCGCGGGTTCGAATCCCGTCTTCCGCTTTTAATTTGCCGGGGTGGCGGAATTGGCAGACGCACAGGACTTAAAATCCTGCGGTTAGTGATAACCGTACCGGTTCGATCCCGGTCCTCGGCATTTTAAATAAGCACCCATAGCGCAATTGGATAGAGTGTCTGACTACGAATCAGAAGGTTGTAGGTTCGACTCCTACTGGGTGCATTAGTATCGGGAAATAGCTCAGCTTGGTAGAGCACCTGGTTTGGGACCAGGGGGGTCGCAGGTTCGAATCCTGTTTTCCCGATCGTTTAACACAGTCTTAGTTAAGTGCTAAGGCTTTTTATTTAATTTTCTCGGGAAGTAGCTCAGCTTGGTAGAGCACTACGTTCGGGACGTAGGGGTCGCAGGTTCAAATCCTGTTTTCCCGATTACGGTTAAACCAACTAATCCAGTCATTTGGCTGGATTTTTTTATGGCCTTTTTTGTAAGCAGGGATGTTTCAACGGTCAGGGACACTTTTGCGACGTTACTCACTAAGTCAGCCATGTGAAGAATACGGTGGTTGTGACTCATGATCCTGACAAGGCAACAGCCACTGTTAGTCATGAGCTCGGAGAAATTAGTCTCAGAACTGCTGTTCATCGTTGTGATACCAGTGCCCGTCGCCTGCAATGAGGAGTGACTCAACTTGACATATTTTAAATAGGTAGTTCAATGAATATGGAGACCTAATAATTTAATCATTATGAGGTTCTAAACGGTTGAATCAATTGAAAGCAAACGTTCGGCGTGCTATGCTGTAACAACCGTTAAGCACATGCTAGTCCGCGGTTTGGGTGAAATTCTTTGCTTTTTTCCATTATCCTCGTATAATAATAGTCAATATTAGTCAAAGATAATGAAAAGGGTGAAGCACATGCAAAGTCAAAATATCTCGGATATTATTGAAAAGTATTTAAAAAGTATTTTGGCGGACTCGGAGCATGTTGAAATTCGACGGTCAGAAATTGCCGACCTTTTCAACGTGGTACCCTCACAGATTAATTATGTGATTAAGACCCGGTTTACGATCCAAAATGGTTACTTAGTTGAAAGTAAACGTGGCGGTGGTGGTTATATTCGCATTGAGAAGGTTAATTTGGTCGATGATGCTGATGTGTTGGACGCCCTCATACAGGTGATCGGCGATTCAATCACACAACGAGATGCTTATGCGGTCGTCCAAAGTTTATACGAGGACGACGTCTTAAATCGTCGGGAAGCGCAATTGATTTTAGTGGCGATTGACCACGAGACGTTAGGATTAACGGACCGGGACTTAGAAAACAGTCTGCGGGCCCGGATAATTATCGGAATCTTGAACCACTTGCGTTACGAAAGCTAAAGAAAGCGAGGAATCGCAATGGATAACTTATTTACACCTAGTGCCAAAAGTGTGCTGGTACTGGCACAGGAACAGGCCAAATATTTCAAGCATCAGGCAGTTGGTACGGAGCATTTGCTATTAGCATTGGCCATCGAAAAGAATGGAATTGCTAATAAGGTGCTACAACAATATGCCGTTAGTGAAGATGACATTCGTGAAGAAATCGAACGGTTCACTGGCTATGGGACGTTGAGCAATGTTGGCAAGGATACCTACTTGCCATATTCACCAAAGGCCAAAGAAATTTTGTCCGTTGCCGGTGATGAAGCAAAACGGCTCGGTGCCAACAAGATTGGAACGGAACATTTGTTGTTAGCGATGCTCTCTGATGAAAGTATCCTTTCCTCGCGAATTTTAATGAATTTAAACTTAGATCTAGGTCAGACGCGTAAAGTCGTTCTTCGCAAGCTAGGTGTCAGTGACGCCATGAGTAAGCGCAAGGGTAACGCGGCTAATCGCGGTGGCAAGAAGACTGAAGGAACGCCAACCTTGGATTCTCTGGCGCGCGATTTGACCCAATTAGCCAGTGAACAGGAAATGGACCCGGTAGTAGGTCGTTCCAAGGAAGTCAAACGGGTCATTCAGATTTTGTCACGGCGGACGAAGAATAATCCGGTCTTGATTGGTGAACCAGGGGTTGGGAAGACTGCAATCGCCGAAGGTCTAGCCCAAAAGATCGTGGCCGGTGATGTGCCAACTGATATGGCAGATAAGCGCTTGATGATGCTCGATATGGGATCATTAGTCGCTGGGACAAAGTATCGTGGTGAATTCGAAGACCGCCTGAAAAAAGTGATTGATGAAATTTACAACGATGGCCATGTGATCTTATTTATCGATGAATTGCATACCTTGATTGGTGCCGGTGGTGCTGAAGGGGCTATTGATGCTTCTAATATTCTGAAACCCGCACTTGCACGAGGGGAACTCCAAACGATTGGGGCAACCACTTTAAATGAATATCAAAAGTACATTGAATCTGACGCTGCGTTGGAACGGCGTTTTGCAACGGTCATGGTCAATGAACCGACCGAAGATGAAGCCGTTGAAATCTTAGATGGACTACGGCCACGCTATGAAGAACATCATCGGGTTACGATTACGGATGAAGCTGTTGATCAAGCAGTCAAGCTATCCAGCCGGTATATCAGTGATCGTTTCTTGCCTGATAAGGCCATTGACTTGATGGATGAGGCGGCAGCCAAAGTTCGCATCGATCAGATGGATCAACCAACGAAGTTATCCAAGAACCAGGACAAGTTAGCACAACTGCGTGAGGATAAAGAAACAGCGATCGAAGCACAAGATTTTGAACAGGCCGCTGATATTCGTAAGCAGGAGATGCAACTGAAGCAACGCCTAGATCGAATCGAAGCTGACCAAGACGCTGAAGTGACTGAGGGGGCAACACCACACTATGATTTACAAGTCACAGGTGAGGATATTGCTCAGGTCGTTGCCGAATGGACCGGGGTTCCGTTAACGCAATTGCAAAAATCTGAAAGTGAACGCTTAGTTAACTTGGAAAAGATTTTGCATGAACGGGTTGTTGGACAGCCAGAAGCCGTATCCGCAGTGGCTCGTGCTATTCGCCGTGCGCGCAGCGGGTTGAAAGATCCGAGTCGGCCAATTGGTTCCTTTATGTTCTTAGGACCAACTGGGGTTGGTAAGACGGAGCTAGCAAAAGCCTTGGCAGCAGCGATGTTCGGGTCTGAAGATAATATGATTCGGATCGACATGTCTGAATACATGGAACGCTATTCGACTAGTCGTTTGATTGGCTCGGCACCTGGTTACGTTGGTTATGACGAGGGTGGTCAGCTGACAGAGAAGGTTCGCCAGAAACCATACTCGGTCGTGCTATTTGATGAAGTTGAAAAAGCTCATCCGGACGTTTTTAACATTTTGTTACAAGTTTTGGATGACGGCTACTTGACGGATTCTAAGGGTCGGAAGGTAGACTTCAGAAATACGATTCTGATTATGACGTCGAACCTTGGGGCAACCACACTTCGTGATGAAAAATCAGTTGGTTTTGGTGCAACTGATAAGGCCAATGACTACAATGCGGTTGCTGCGACGATTCGAGCAACGTTAAAACAGACGTTCCGCCCAGAATTCTTAAACCGGATCGACGAAACAATCGTCTTCCATTCATTGAATAAGGAAGAATTACACGAAATCGTTAAGTTGATGTCACAAGAAATTGTTGATCGAGTGGCCCAACAAGGTATCAAGATCAAAATCACTCCGGCTGCCATTGACGTGGTTGCGAAGGCTGGCTTTGACCCTGAGTACGGAGCACGACCAATTCGACGGGCATTACAGACTGAAATCGAAGATCGGTTGAGTGAAGAATTATTGACCGGCGCGATCAAGGTCGATGACCAAGTTACGATTGGTGCTAGCAAGGGTACCATTACAATTAATATTAAAAACCAGCCTAAGGCAGATGGTCGTTCGACCGTTTCTTCAAAGTAGGCGCGATTAAATTAAAGATGACGCTTGAAGTGGTAGTCCACTTCAGGCGTCATCTTTTAGGTTCAATCGGTATTAAGATGCTACCCACTGAAGTGAACTGTAGGATCTGAGGCTGGTGGTTCGGTGCTGATTGGTGTAAATTATAATAGGAAATAAAGTCAAGAAAGAAGATGATAACATGGCGACACGAGCCGAACAGATGGCGAAGACGCACCAGGCGATTTTAGACACAGCCCGGGAACTGTTTTTAAGAAATGGGTATGATGCGACAAGTACGCGCGACATTGCGAATGCGATTGGCATTACGCAGCCCGCGCTTTATCACCATTTTAAAGATAAAGAGGTCATCTTTCTGGCTGTCATTACGACGGTCGGTGCGGAAATCAGGGCTGGCATTGAAGCGATTCAAGTCCGTGCGGATTGGTCTCCGTTGGATCAATTAACAGAAGTCTCGCTATTACTAACGCATAAGCATCCGGCTGATGTCTTCACGTTAATTCATTCCAGTTTCAAAGCATTAACGCATGAACATATTCGCGAGTTGGGCGGCATATTTGTTACTGATTATGTGAAGCCGATTCAAACCGTTTTTGAGCAACCTGACATGCAACTACATGTGGGGGTCACACCACAGATGGCGACGAATTTCTATATCACCAGCTTGAGTCCACTGTTTAACAGTTTTCATCAAATCGGTGATCCTCATGCTGACGAGCGGACCCGCGTTCAAACTCTTTTAAAGATGATCTTATACGGGGTTGCGAGTGAACCAGAAAACTAATGGCGGCAGAGAAGTCTACTAGTTGACAACTAACGTTATTCGATGTATATTATAACTTGTCTGTAACCGTGAACTCGAGCGAACGCGCAATCTATTGTCTGTGCGGCTCGTTAATATAAATCCAAAAATAGTCAACTTAAGCGACTATTTTTGGTTTTTTTATGCCTAAAATTCGGTCAAAAACGCATTTGTAACACAAATGTAATATTTGGCCGGAGGTGGCGGGTTCCGGAATAATAAGAAGGGGTGAACAACTTGGCCGGACATTTAGTAAAATACGGTAAACACCGTACCCGTAGAAGTTATGCACGTATCAAGGAAGTTCTTGATTTGCCTAACTTGATCGAAATCCAGACCGATTCTTACCAATGGTTCTTGGATGAAGGTCTCCGGGAAATGTTTGAAGATATTATGCCGATCGACGATTTCGCAGGAAAACTTTCACTTGAATTTGTCGACTATCAATTATTAGAACCAAAGTACACCGTCGAAGAAGCTCGTGAACATGATGCCAACTACTCGGCACCATTGCACGTTACCCTACGTTTAACTAACCATGAAACTGGTGAAATTAAGTCGCAAGACGTATTCTTCGGTGATTTTCCATTAATGACTGAACAAGGGACGTTTATTATCAACGGTGCCGAACGGGTCATTGTTTCACAATTGGTTCGTTCACCCGGCGTTTACTTCAATGAAGAATTAGATAAAAATGGGCGTCCTAGCTACGGCACAACGGTTATTCCTAACCGGGGTGCTTGGTTAGAACTTGAAACTGACGCCAAGAATGTCTCATACGTACGGATCGACCGTACGCGGAAGATTCCATTGACGGAATTAGTCCGGGCCTTAGGCTATGGTTCTGACGATGACATTATTGACATGTTGGGTGAAACTGACAGTTTGATGTTGACGTTGGAAAAGGACGTTCATAAGAACACCGACGACTCCCGGGTTGAAGAATCCTTAAAAGATATCTACGAACGGCTACGTCCTGGTGAACCTAAGACGGCTGACAGTTCGCGGAGCCTATTGACTGCTCGGTTCTTCGATCCAAAACGGTATGACTTCGCACCAGTTGGTCGCTACAAGGTTAACAAGAAGTTAAGCATGAAGACGCGCTTAATGGACCAAACGTTAGCTGAGACATTAGCTGATCCTGATACTGGTGAAGTTATTGCGCAAAAGGATACGGTCATTGACAAGAATGTCATGGCTAAACTATCCCCATACTTGGAACGTGACGACTTTAAGACGGTTACTTACACACCATCTGACGAAGCCGTTGTTACGAATCCAATGGTCTTACAAGTTGTTAAGGTTTATTCACAAAACGACCCTGAAAAGGTTGTGAACGTGATTGGTAATGGCAACATTGATTTGAAGTTCAAGCACATTGTGCCTGCTGATATCATTGCTTCCATTAATTACTTCTTCAACTTGCAAGAAGGTCTTGGCTCAACCGATGATATTGATCACTTGGGTAACCGGCGGATTCGTTCCGTGGGTGAATTATTGCAAAACCAATTCCGGATTGGGTTATCCCGGATGGAACGGGTTGTGCGTGAACGGATGTCGATTCAAGATGCTGCGACGGTAACGCCACAACAATTGATTAACATTCGCCCAGTGGTTGCTTCAATTAAGGAATTCTTTGGGTCATCACAATTGTCACAATTCATGGACCAAACCAACCCCTTAGGTGAATTAACGCATAAGCGGCGTTTATCAGCCTTAGGACCTGGTGGTTTGACTCGTGATCGGGCCGGATATGAAGTTCGTGACGTGCACTATACCCACTACGGTCGGATGTGCCCAATCGAAACGCCTGAAGGCCCTAACATTGGTTTGATCAACAGTTTGTCTTCTTATGCGAAGGTCAACCGTTCCGGCTTCATCGAAACGCCATACCGGCGTGTCGATTGGACAACGCATAAGGTTACCGATAAGATCGACTACTTAGCAGCCGATGAAGAAGACCAATTTGTGATTGCACAAGCCAACTCTCCATTGAATGATGATGGTTCTTTCGTTGAAGACACTGTTTTAGCTCGTAACAAGGAAGAAAACTTGGAAACGCCAATCGAAAATGTCGATTACATGGACGTTTCGCCTAAACAAGTGGTTGCCGTCGCAACGGCATGTATTCCTTTCTTGGAAAACGATGACTCTAACCGTGCTTTGATGGGTGCCAACATGCAACGACAAGCGGTGCCGTTACTTGATCCTCACGCGCCATTAATTGGGACTGGGATTGAATATAAAGCTGCACATGACTCAGGGATTGCCTTGATTTGTCGTCATGAAGGAACGGTTGAATACGTTGATGCTCGCGAAGTTCGCGTTCGTCGCGATGATGGTTCATTAGACACTTACAAGTTAATGAAATTCCGTCGTTCTAACGGTGGTAAGAACTATAACCAACGGCCAATCGTTAAAGTTGGCGATCACGTTGATAACGATGAAGTCTTAGCCGATGGTCCAGCAATGGAAGGTGGGGAATTAGCCCTTGGGCAAAACCCATTAGTTGCCTTCATGACTTGGAATGGTTATAACTTCGAAGATGCCATCATTATTAATGAACGTTTAGTCCGTGAAGACGTCTACACGTCAATTCATATTGAAGAATATGAATCAGAAGCACGTGACACCAAGCTTGGACCTGAAGAAATGACTCGTGAAATTCCTAACGTCGGGGAAGATGCATTGAAGAACCTTGACGAAGACGGGATTATCCGGATTGGGGCCGAAGTTAAAGACGGTGACATCTTGGTTGGTAAGGTAACGCCTAAAGGGGTTACGGAATTGTCAGCTGAAGAACGGCTTCTCCATGCGATCTTTGGTGAAAAGGCGCGTGAAGTTCGGGATACGTCACTCCGGGTTCCTCATGGTGGCGGCGGTATCATCCAGGACGTTAAGATCTTCACTCGTGAAAACGGTGATGAATTATCTCCTGGCGTTAACATGATGGTTCGGGTCTACATCGCACAAAAGCGGAAGATCCAAGTTGGTGACAAGATGGCCGGTCGGCATGGTAACAAAGGGACGGTTTCAATCGTGGTTCCTGAAGAAGACATGCCGTACATGCCTGATGGAACACCAATCGATATCATGTTAAGCCCAATGGGTGTGCCTTCTCGTATGAATATCGGGCAAGTGCTCGAATTGCATTTGGGGATGGCTGCTCGGAAGTTAGGAATTCACATGGCAACGCCTGTCTTTGATGGTGCTCAAGATACAGATATTTGGGAAGCCATTCGTGAAGCTGGGGTTGATTCAGATGCCAAGTCGATCGTCTATGATGGTCGGACTGGTGAACCGTTCGATAAGCGGGTCGCTGTTGGGGTCATGCACTACATGAAGCTTAGTCACATGGTTGACGATAAGATCCATGCTCGTTCAATCGGACCTTACTCTTTGGTTACGCAACAACCACTTGGTGGGAAAGCGCAATTTGGGGGCCAACGTTTCGGTGAAATGGAAGTTTGGGCCTTGGAAGCTTATGGTGCAGCTTATACCTTGCAGGAAATCTTGACTTACAAGTCCGATGACGTTGTTGGTCGGGTTAAGACCTATGAAGCAATCGTTAAGGGCGAACCAATTCCAAAGCCTGGCGTACCGGAATCATTCCGCGTGTTGGTTAAGGAATTGCAAGCACTCGGTCTTGACATGAAAGTCTTGGATTCTGAAGACAAAGAAATCGAATTGCGGGACATGGATGATGATGACGATGAAGTTGTCAATGTCGATGCACTCAGCAAGTTTAAACAACAACAAGATGAGAAGGCTGCGGACAAGGCCGCAAAAGCTGACGCCGCTAAGCCTTCTGAAACAACCAACGCTCAGCAAGATAATCAATAAAAAGGGAGGTCGGTCCTTTGATCGATGTCAACAAGTTTGAAAGCATGCAAATCGGTCTGGCATCCCCAGACAAGATTCGCAGCTGGTCATATGGCGAAGTCAAAAAGCCAGAAACCATTAACTACCGGACATTGAAACCTGAAAAAGACGGTCTGTTTGACGAACGGATTTTTGGTCCTACTAAGGATTGGGAATGTGCTTGTGGTAAATACAAACGGATTCGTTATAAGGGTATTGTCTGTGACCGTTGTGGGGTCGAAGTGACTCGTAGTAAAGTCCGTCGTGAACGGATGGGTCATATCGAACTTGCCGCACCAGTTACTCATATCTGGTACTTTAAGGGAATTCCTAGCCGGATGGGCTTAGTCTTAGACATGAGTCCCCGGGCACTTGAAGAAATCATTTACTTCGCTTCATACGTCGTTATCGAATCTGGTAATACGCCACTTGAAAAGAAGCAATTACTTTCTGAACGTGAATACCGTGAGAAGAAGGCTCAATATGGTAACGAATTTGAAGCTGCCATGGGTGCCGAAGCCATCAAACGGTTATTGAATAACGTGGATCTTGAAAAAGAAGCACGTGATTTAAAGGAAACTCTGAAGGATGCTTCTGGTCAGAAGCGGACCCGGGCCGTTCGGCGGCTTGATATCATCGAAGCTTTCGTGACATCTGGTAACGAACCAGCTTGGATGGTAATGGACGCAATTCCGGTTATTCCCCCGGACTTACGGCCAATGGTTCAATTGGAAGGTGGTCGTTTTGCCACCTCTGACTTGAACGACTTGTACCGGCGGGTTATCAACCGTAATAACCGGTTGAAACGCTTGTTGGACTTAAATGCACCTGGGATTATCGTGCAAAACGAAAAGCGGATGTTGCAAGAAGCCGTTGATGCGTTGATCGATAATGGTCGTCGTGGCCGTCCCCGTTGCTGGTCCTGGTAACCGGCCATTGAAGTCTCTTTCACACATGTTGAAAGGGAAGCAAGGGCGGTTCCGTCAAAACTTACTTGGTAAGCGGGTTGACTATTCTGGTCGTTCGGTTATCGATGTTGGGCCTTTCTTGAAGATGAACCAAATGGGCTTACCACGTCAAATGGCGTTGGAATTGTTCAAACCGTTTATCATGAAGGAATTGGTTAAACGTGAATTAGCTTCTAACATCAAGAATGCTAAGCGAAAGATCGAACATGCTGATGACGATGTCTGGGGTGTGTTGGAAGACGTTATCAAGGAACATCCTGTTCTCTTGAACCGCGCCCCTACGCTTCACCGTTTAGGGATTCAAGCTTTCGAACCCGTCTTGGTTAGTGGTAAAGCGATGCGGCTCCATCCATTGGCTTGTGAAGCTTACAACGCCGATTTCGATGGGGACCAAATGGCTATTCACGTCCCACTTTCAGATGAAGCCCAAGCTGAAGCACGGCTCTTAATGTTGGCTGCCCACCATATTTTGGCGCCTAAGGACGGGAAACCCGTTGTTACGCCATCTCAAGATATGGTTATCGGTAACTACTACTTGACGACTGAAGAAATCGGTCGTGAAGGCGAAGGTATGATCTTCAAGGACTTGAATGAAGCGCAAAAGGCTTACCAATCAGGTTATGTACATTTGCATAGCCGGGTCGGCATTCAGGTCTCATCAATGCCTGACAAGCCATTCACGGACGATCAGAAGCAAGCAGTCTTAGTCACGACGGTTGGTAAGGCAATCTTCAACAACATTTTGCCTGGCAAGTTCCCTTACTTGAACGAACCAACTAACGATAACTTGATTGCTGGTACACCGGACAAGTATTTCTTGAAGCCTGGTGAAGATATTCATCAATTCTTGGATGCCCAGGAAATCATTCCACCATTCAAGAAGGGCTTCTTGGCCGACATTATCGCTGAAGTTTACAAGCAATATCACGTGACAGCAACGTCACTCTTGCTTGACCGGATGAAGGACTTAGGTTACAACATTTCAACTAAGTCTGGTTTGACGGTTGGGGTTGCCGATATTACTGGTTTGAAAGAAAAACCAGCAATTATCGCCGAAGCCCATAAACAAGTTAATACGATTTCAAAACAGTTCCGTCGTGGTTTAATTACTGATGACGAACGTTATGAACGGGTCATTGGTGTCTGGAACGACGCTAAGGACCAAATCCAACAAAAACTGATTGAAAGTTTCAACGCGGATAACCCAATCTTTATGATGAGTGATTCTGGTGCGCGTGGTAACATTTCAAACTTTACTCAGTTAGCTGGGATGCGTGGTTTGATGGCTGCCCCTAACGGTAAGATCATGGAATTACCAATCCTTTCAAACTTCCGTGAAGGTTTGTCTGTCTTGGAAATGTTCATTTCAACCCACGGTGCTCGTAAAGGGATGACCGATACGGCGCTTAAGACTGCCAACTCAGGTTACTTGACTCGGCGTCTGGTTGATGTGGCTCAAGATGTTATCGTTCGTGAAAAGGATTGTGGGACTGACCGTGGGTTGCGGATTCACGCAATCATGGAAGGTAACGAAGTCATCGAACCGTTGTATGACCGGATCTTAGGTCGTTACACGATGAAGACTGTCTTTGATCCTGAAACGCATGATGAAATTGTCGGTAACAACGTCTTGATCGACGAAGACTTAGCTCATAAAATCGTTGATGCTGGTGTAACGGAAGTTACGATCCGTTCTGCATTTACTTGCAACACTAAGCATGGGGTTTGTGAACATTGCTACGGCCGTAACATGGCTACTGGTGATGAAGTTGAAGTTGGTGAAGCTGTTGGGACAGTTGCCGCACAGTCTATCGGTGAACCCGGTACTCAGCTGACCATGCGGAACTTCCATACCGGTGGTGTTGCCGGGGACGATATTACCCAAGGGTTGCCTCGTGTGCAAGAAATTGTGGAATCACGGAATCCTAAAGGGCGTGCCGAAATCTCAGAAGTTACTGGGACGGTTGAATTAATTGAAGAAAATCCAGCGGAACGGACGAAGGAAGTTACGGTTAAGGGTGAAACTGATACCCGGACTTACACGTTGCCGTTAACAGCACGGATGGCGGTTAGTGAAGGCGACTTTATTCACCGTGGTGCTGCGTTGAACATTGGGTCGATCGATCCTAAGCAATTGATTCAAGTACGTGATGTCTTATCAACTGAAAACTACTTGCTCCGTGAAGTTCAAAAGGTTTATCGGATGCAAGGGGTTGAAATTGGCGATAAGCACGTTGAAATCATGATTCGGCAAATGTTACGGAAGGTTCGGGTCATGGATCCGGGCGATACCGACGTCTTGCCTGGGACGTTAATGGATATTGCAGACTTCAAGGACGAGAACTACAAGACCTTGATTGCTGGTGGTATTCCTGCAACGTCACGGCCAGTCATTCTTGGGATTACTAAAGCCGCTCTTGAAACGAATAGTTTCTTGTCAGCTGCTTCATTCCAGGAAACGACACGGGTCTTAACTGATGCTGCTATTCGTGGTAAGAACGATCCACTGATCGGGCTTAAGGAAAATGTTATCATTGGTAAGATCATTCCTGCTGGGACTGGTATGCCGGTTTACCGTCATATCAAACCAAAGGAAGTTGGCAACGTGGCTGATGGGGTTTACTCAATCAGCGACCTTGAAAAACAAATGCAAGAACAAGATGCTAGCAAGTAATTGCTAAGTAACTAAAAAGGGCGGCCATTGTGGTCGTCCTTTTTGTATGCACGATTGTAGGTAGGCTATCTGGGGCGTTCGGCGATGAAGGTTAATCTTCAGGGGGGGAAGACTAACTGAGCCTCGCTGGAAAAGTTCAAGTTTGTGTAAACTTGCTTAGTTAGTGTGTCCTGCACTGCGCTCCAGGCATTTCTGCTAATTGCTGGACTGCCGTGCCTTAATACTATATTGGTGAAACGTGTTCAGATTGGAATGAGACTTTCGGTTAGCTAACACTAATCCTCAGTCTCAGCCCGTCTAAACCGCACACTCTTGTAGTGCTAAGAAACGTCTTCCGCTCGGGATGGTGTTCGAATGGTGGGCACGTGCGTACGCAACTTTTGACGGATTAGTCGTTACTTTTTTGAGACCGGAATCTTATCAGGTAACTTTCAGGTTAATAATAGAATTGTGAGCTGTCCCCGATTTCTAAATCACCATATTACTACTGAGGGTCAGAACAACTGATACGATATTAACGCTTGTTTAAAGTTCCAAGTAGTAAACAATTCGACGACAAATTGTACCAGTTGAGTGGTCGTTCATCCGAACAGGACGCGCACTGACTAACAAGCAATAATCGGACGTACTAGAACATTGCAATTATAGCTCGCTATGCGAGACCCGTGAGTTGGGTGACCATGATGAAGCTCCAACTGATGAAGGGCACGAATGGTAAGCGATGGCGTGGGGCACTGATGATAAAACCAACTAATGCGGCAACGGCCGCAATGGCGAGACAGGTCAACAGTGTGTCGGCTGGAATGATGAAAACAAGCATGAGTAGAACGTCAACATCGCCGAGACCAAAGGTGGCAGTTAGCCGGGCCAGCAAGTATAACCCGACTAGTAAGGCAAGTACGAGGTAGAGACTGATCGTCAGGGGTGGCCGTTGTTGCCATAAGCCCAGTCCGGCTGGAAGAAGTAATGTCAGCGGGTAGACTTCAAAAGTGAGATAATCAGTAAGACTATTGAAAATCAATACCAAGTAACCAATCAGAAGTGGCAGCGTCAATGACAATGACGCACTGCTAGAAGCTAGTAGACTACCACAAAGTAATTCAATCAGACTGGAACGGAGGCTGATAGGAGTGCGACAATCATAGCACTGTCCCCGTTGAAGTAGAATGCCGAGTAATGGTATCAGTTGCCAGAACCGTAATTGATGCCGGCAGTGTGGACACCTTGATCGTTGAGTGCTAATGAGTATGTGTCCGTTGCTGATGCGTTCCGCCATACAGGTCACGAATGAGCCCAGACAGAGGCCAATAATAAAAAGACTGCTGGTTAACATGGAAGGACCACCTTTCATCACTAGTTACGCAATGTAAAGCACCACTATTTTTTCAGGACATTTATTGACAACTTCGGCATGTCATGATAGTCTAGTAAAGGTGCTTTTTGCAGACAGATTCCTGTATCAGGAATACAGACATGCTGACTGGTCGGCTAAGCGCACAATTACCATGCTCCAGGCATTCTTTTTTACTCAAAAAAGAACCACCTGGATGTGTGGACTTAAAAAACAGATATTTGGAAGGAGGACACTTTAGAACATGCCAACAATTAATCAATTAATTCGCAAAGGCCGTAAGTCTAAAGTATCAAAATCAAATGCCCCAGCGTTAAACTTTGGGTATAACAGTTACAAGAAGGTTGCAACTAATAACCCAGCGCCACAAAAGCGTGGGGTTGCTACTCGTGTCGGTACCATGACTCCTAAGAAGCCTAACTCGGCTTTACGGAAGTATGCCCGTGTACGTTTATCTAACTTAATCGAAGTTACAGCTTACATTCCTGGTATTGGTCATAACCTCCAAGAACATAGCGTTGTCTTAATTCGTGGTGGTCGTGTTAAGGATTTACCTGGTGTTCGTTACCATGTTATCCGTGGTGCTTTGGATACTGCTGGTGTCGAAGATCGTCGCCAAAGCCGTTCCAAGTATGGTACCAAGAAGCCAAAGAAATAATAAGGAGGTAAGTTAAATGCCAAGAAAAGGTGCACCTGCAAAACGCGAAGTTTTAGCAGATCCAATGTATAACTCTAAATTAGTAACGCGTTTAATTAACCACTTAATGTTAGATGGTAAGCGCGGTACCGCATCAACTATTTTGTATGATGCTTTTGATCAAATCAAAGAACAAACTGGTAACGATCCTTTGGAAGTCTTCGAAGAAGCTATGAAGAACGTTATGCCAGTACTTGAAGTTAAGGCCCGCCGTGTTGGTGGTTCTAACTACCAAGTTCCAATCGAAGTTCGCCCAGATCGTAAGACGACTCTTGGCCTTCGTTGGATCGTTCAATATGCTCGCTCACGTGGCGAACACACTATGTCCGACCGGTTAGCTCGTGAAATCATGGATGCTGCTAACAATACTGGTGCTTCAGTTAAGAAGCGTGAAGATACTCACCGGATGGCTGAAGCCAACCGTGCCTTCGCCCATTATCGTTGGTAATATTTCCGTGAGATGGTTAAAGGTCGCCTTTAACTAATCACAAAAAGGTGACTATTATATGCGCGCATATAGTAGTCATTTTTTGAAATAAACTTTATACTGTTAATTCCATTTATATTGAGAGGAGTAACACATTTTCTAATGGCTAATACACGAGAATTCTCACTCGATAAGACCCGTAATATTGGTATTATGGCCCATATCGATGCTGGTAAGACCACGACTACTGAACGGATCTTGTACTACACTGGTAAAATTCACAAAATTGGTGAAACCCATGATGGTGCTTCACAAATGGACTGGATGGCTCAAGAACAAGAACGTGGGATCACCATTACCTCTGCTGCCACGACTGCACAGTGGAAGAACCACCGGATTAACATCATCGATACCCCAGGGCACGTTGACTTCACTGTTGAAGTTGAACGTTCACTTCGGGTTTTAGATGGTGCGATCGCCGTATTGGATGCCCAATCAGGTGTTGAACCTCAAACTGAAACAGTTTGGCGTCAAGCATCAACGTATAACGTTCCCCGGATCGTTTTCGTTAACAAGATGGACAAGATTGGTGCGGACTTCAAGTACTCTGTAAGCACGATCCATGATCGTTTACAAGCTAACGCCCACGCCATCCAATTACCAATTGGTGCCGAAGATAATTTCGAAGGGGTCATTGACTTAATCGAAATGAAGGCTGACCTTTATGATGAAGATCAACTTGGTACTGAATGGGATACGGTTGACGTTCCTGATGAATACAAAGAAGAAGCCCAAGCTGCACGTGATGACTTAATCGAAGCCTTAGCTGACATCGATGACGGCATCATGGAAAAGTACCTTGGCGGTGAAGAAATCAGCAAAGAAGAAATTAAGGCTGCTATCCGTAAAGGAACGTTAGCACTTGAATTCTTCCCAGTATTAGCTGGTTCAGCCTTCAAGAACAAGGGTGTTCAAATGTTAATGGATGCCGTTGTGGACTACTTACCATCACCACTTGATGTTAAGCCATACAAGGCTACTGATCCTGAAACTGAAGAAGAAGTTGACTTGATTGCCGGTGATGATAAGCCATTCGCTGCCTTAGCATTTAAGGTTGCTACTGACCCATTCGTTGGTCGTTTGACTTTCATCCGGGTATACCAAGGTACTTTGGAATCTGGTTCATATGTCTTGAACGCCACTAAGGACAAACGTGAACGGGTTGGTCGTTTACTTCAAATGCATTCTAACCAACGGAAAGAAATCCCAGAAGTTTTCTCTGGTGATATCGCCGCTGCAATTGGTTTGAAGAACACGACTACTGGTGACTCATTGACTTCGATTGAACATCCATATCACTTGGAATCAATGGAATTCCCTGACCCAGTTATCCAGGTTGCCGTTGAACCTAAGACTAAGGCTGACCAAGATAAGATGAACGTTGCCTTACAAAAGCTTTCTGAAGAAGATCCTACTTTCAAGGCTGAAACTAACCCTGAAACTGGTGAAACTTTGATTGCCGGGATGGGTGAATTGCATTTGGATATCATCGTTGACCGGATGCGGCGTGAATTTAACGTTGAAGCCACTGTTGGTGCGCCTCAAGTTTCATACCGTGAAACCTTTACTAAGAGCACTCAAGTTCAAGGTAAGTTTGTTCACCAATCTGGTGGTAAAGGTCAATATGGGGATGTTTGGGTTGAATTTACACCTAACGAAGAAGGTAAAGGCTTCGAATTCGAAGATGCCATCGTCGGTGGGGTTGTTCCTCGTGAATACATTCCTTCAGTTGAACAAGGTTTGAAGGAAGCTATGGCTAACGGTGTGTTAGCTGGTTATCCTTTGGTTGACGTTAAGGCTAAGCTCTATGATGGTTCTTACCATGATGTCGATTCTAGTGAAGCAGCCTTCAAGATTGCCGCATCATTAGCATTGCGGAATGCCGTTAAGACTGCTGGCCCTGTTATCCTTGAACCTATCATGAAGGTTGATATCGTTGCCCCAGAAGATTACTTAGGTGATGTTATGGGTCACGTTACTGCTCGTCGTGGTAACATCGAAGGTATGGAAGAACGTGGGAATGCCCAAGAAGTTCACGCATACGTTCCTTTGGCTGAAATGTTTGGTTATGCAACCACATTACGTTCAGCTACTCAAGGTCGTGGGACTTTCACAATGACCTTTGATCATTACGAAAAGGTACCAAAGTCAGTTCAAGAAGATATCATCAAGAAGAATGGCGGCACTCCTGCCAAATAAGCTTGATTGATAATAAGAAGGACGTTCAGCTTCGGCTGGACGTTCTTTTTTTACATAAATTTCTGGTCGAACTAAATGTGATTACTGCTCGTCGTAAGACAACGTGGCACATCAATTGAAGCGGCTTGGGATAGTTTGGCCGTCACTGGCATTGGGTACGGCTGTGACGAGCACAGTGCTGCTCAGGCCTGTGTCATCGCGCAAGGGTACAATCGCGCAACAAGGGTCGCACTAGTTAAGTTACTAGCCGCTGCGACCATAAAACTGGCAGCCATAATATTAAAGGGTGCGAGACTCATAGCATAATAAGGAGAACGCGGACAACATCACATTTTTTGTACCGGAGATAACCACATGAGTTGACGGTTGTCGGTGACCACGGCCAAGGTGCTGACGGTCGGTGGTAAGCAGATGACAATATAATAGAAGGTAGATGAACAAGAACGTGGGTCAGTGTGACGGCGCCGTCAGATGTAGGAGCGGTTGAATTAAGCGTGTTGAAGTCCGATTAAATGACTCCAGACAAAATGTATGACGCTGAACGCGGGTCTTGTTCCTGAGAAAGTGTTAATGCAATCTAGTAGGTGTCCACATGATCGTGGCCGGTCGGCAGTGAGAAATGTAAAGCGCTCACCAAAAAGAAATTAGGCGCAAACGCTATTAATTGGATGGAATTTGTGTTACATTAATTGAGCTGGTTCAAAAAGGTAACACGGTTTACAACGATGGTTATAAAAAAAGTGCGAAAACACTTGCTATTACAGAGCTTTTCATTTATTATAGATTGTGCTTGGTATTTAGAAGGGGATAACTATATCCCCATCATCAAGTAGTCGTAGTTAGCTTTGATGTGAAAGGTTGCGACACGCCCGGCCACATTGTCATGGGACGTGGCGGTAATTTTCACGGAGCTAGTCTTATTTTCAAAATAGACGAAGGAGGTCACAACAATGGCAAAGCAAAAAATTCGTATTCGCTTAAAGGCATACGAACACCGCATTCTTGATCAGTCAGCTGACAAGATTGTCGAAACGGCAAAGAGAACTGGTGCTACTATTTCAGGTCCTATTCCATTGCCTACTGAACGGACTATTTATACCGTTCTACGTTCACCACATAAGTTTAAGGACTCACGTGAACAATTCGAAATGCGGACTCACAAGCGGTTAATCGATATCGTTAACCCAACGCCTAAGACGGTCGACTCATTAATGAAGTTAGACTTGCCTAGCGGTGTAGATATTGAAATCAAGCTTTAATTTACTAAACTAAAATCAATTAATTGGAGGTGTACTCATGACCACTAAAGGAATCTTAGGGAAAAAGGTAGGAATGACGCAAGTCTTCACTGAAAGCGGCGAATTAGTTCCCGTTACAGTTGTTGAAGTTCAACCTAACGTTGTGTTGCAAGTTAAGACCGTTGAAAATGACGGTTACGAAGCAATCCAATTAGGTGTTGACGACAAACGCGAAGTCTTGACGAACAAACCTGCTCAAGGTCATGCAGCAAAAGCAAAAACGACTCCTAAGCGCTTCATTCGTGAAATTCGTAATGTTGAGCTTGGAGATTACACAGTAGGTGACGAAGTCAAAGCGGATATTTTCGCAGCTGGCGACGCCGTTGACGTTACGGGTATCACTAAAGGTCATGGTTACCAAGGTAATATCCATAAGGACGGCCAAAGTCGTGGACCAATGGCTCACGGTTCTCGTTACCATCGTCGTCCTGGTTCAATGGGTGCCATCATCAACCGGGTATTCAAAGGTAAGAAATTACCAGGCCGGATGGGTAATCACCAACGTACGATGCAAAACTTACAAATCGTTCGTGCCGACGTTGAAAACAACGTTTTATTAATTAAAGGGAATGTCCCTGGCGCCAACAAGTCATTTGTAACAGTTAAAACATCTGTTAAGAGTAAATAAGGAAGGAGGACATAATACATGACTAGCGTAGCATTATTTAAACAAGACGGTACGCAAAATGGTGACGTTACTTTGAACGACGCTGTGTTTGGTGTTGAACCAAACGAAAACGTGGTTTTTGATGCCATCTTGATGCAACGTGCATCAATGCGTCAAGGAACTCACGCAGTTAAGAACCGTAGTGCTCGTCGCGGTGGTGGTCGTAAACCATGGCGTCAAAAGGGTACTGGTCGTGCGCGTCAAGGTTCTATCCGTTCACCACAATGGCGTAAAGGTGGGATTGTCTTCGGACCAACCCCTCGTTCATACAGTTACAAATTACCTAAGAAGGTTATGCGCTTAGCTTTGAAGTCTGTCCTTTCACAAAAGGTCTTAGACAACAGCTTAGTTGCAGTTGATAGCTTAGCTTTCGACGCACCAAAGACTAAGGATTTTGTAAATGTATTAAACAACCTCAACGTCGATACCAAGACTCTTGTTTTGGTTGAAGAGGACAATGAAAAGGCTGCTTTGGCAGGTCGTAACTTACCAAATGTTAAGATCCTTAAAGCCAAAGGTGTTAACGTCTTAGATGTCGCTAATAGTGACAAATTAGTCGTTACCCAAAAAGCCCTCGATCAATTAGAGGAGGCGCTCGCATAATGGAAGCACGCGATGTAATTTTACGTCCTGTAGTTACTGAATCATCAATGGCTGACTTGGACGACAAGCGCTACACATTTGATGTCAACGTACAGGCAACGAAAACCCAAGTTAAAAAAGCAATCGAAGAAATCTTCGATGTTAAAGTCGTTAAAGTGAACGTTATGAACGTTAAAGGAAAACTTAAGCGCCAAGGTCGTTACGCCGGCTACACTAAGAAGCGTCGTAAGGCTATTGTTACCTTAAGTTCTGATTCTAACGAAATCAAGTTGTTCAACGACGATCAACAATAAATCTAATTTAGGAGGTAACTCTAGTGGGTATTAAGAAGTATAAACCAACCACTAACGGCCGTCGTAATATGACTGCTTCAGATTTCTCTGAAATCACTAAGACGAAGCCTGAAAAGTCATTATTAGACTCACAAAGTCACACTGCCGGTCGTAACAGTTATGGTCACATTACTGTTCGTCATCGTGGCGGCGGTCATAAGCAACAATACCGTTTGGTTGACTTTAAGCGGATTAAGGATGAAGTTCCAGCAACCGTTAAGGCAATCGAATATGATCCTAACCGGACAGCTAACATTGCATTATTAGTTTACGCTGACGGTGTGAAATCATATATCTTAGCACCAAAAGGTTTGGAAGTTGGTATGCAAGTTCAATCAGGTGCCGAAGCCGACATCAAGGTTGGTAACGCATTACCATTAACTAACATCCCTGTTGGTACTGTTATTCACAACATTGAATTGAAGCCAGGTAAGGGTGGCCAATTAGCTCGCTCTGCTGGTACTTCAGCACAATTACTGGGTAAGGAAGGCAAGTACGCAATTGTTCGTTTGTCTTCTGGTGAAGTTCGTTTAGTATTATTAACTAGCCGTGCTACTATTGGTACTGTTGGCAATGAACAACACGAATTAATCAACTCAGGTAAAGCCGGTCGTACACGTTGGCAAGGTAAGCGCCCAACTGTTCGTGGTTCTGTAATGAACCCTAACGATCACCCTCATGGTGGTGGTGAAGGTAAAGCACCAATCGGTCATCCATCTCCAATGTCTCCATGGGGTAAGAAGACGCTTGGTAAGAAGACTCGGAACAAGAAGGCTCGTTCAAACAAGCTTATCGTTCGTGGTCGCCGTCCAGGCAAACACTAATAAAATTTGAATTTACTGTAGTTATCGAGAGGAGGTCACACGATGGGTCGTAGTTTAAAGAAGGGACCTTTCGCAGATGCGCATTTATTAAAGAAAATCGATGCACAATCTGATTCTGACAAGAAATCTGTCATCAAGACGTGGTCACGTCGTTCAACAATTTTCCCAAGTTTCATCGGGTACACAATCGCTGTTTATGATGGTCGCAAGCATGTCCCAGTTTACATCCAAGACGACATGGTCGGTCATAAGTTAGGTGAATTTGTACCAACACGGACGTTCCATGGTCATGGAACTGACGATAAGAAAACGAAGTAATAGTTAGGAGGATATAAAGAATGGCTGAACAAGTAACATCTGCACGTGCAACTGCAAAAACTGTTCGTATTGCCGCTCGTAAGGTCCGCCTAGTTGTCGATCTTATCAGAGGTAAAAGTGTTGCCGAAGCCTTAGCAATCTTGAAGTTCACTCCACGGGGTGCTTCTCCAGTAGTAGAAAAAGTTTTACTTTCTGCTGTTGCTAACGCTGAAAATAACTTTGACTTAGATCGTGAAGATTTGGTCGTAAGCGAAGCTTTTGTTAACGAAGGACCAACCTTAAAACGGTTCCGTCCACGGGCAAAAGGTTCTGCTTCACCAATCAACAAGCGGACTAGCCACATTACGATCACAGTTACTGAAAAATAGGAGGGATAACGCGTGGGTCAAAAAGTAAATCCAACCGGATTACGTGTAGGAATCATTCGCGACTGGGAAGCAAAATGGTACGCTGAAAAAAGATTTTGCTGCCTACTTGAACGAAGATTTACGCATCCGTAAGTATATCGAACAACGACTTGCCGACGCTTCCGTCTCCACCGTTGAAATCGAACGCGCTGCAAACCGCGTAAACATTTCAATCCATACCGCAAAACCAGGGATGGTTATTGGTAAGGGTGGTTCTGAAGTTGAAGCTCTTCGTAAAGAATTAAACAATTTAACTGGTAAGCGAGTACACATCAACATCATCGAAATCAAGAAGCCTGATTTAGATGCTAAATTAGTTGGTGAAAGTATTGCGCGTCAATTGGAAGGCCGGGTTGCTTTCCGTCGTGCGATGCGTGGTGCTATGCAACGTACAATGCGTTCCGGTGCTAAGGGTATTAAGACACAAGTTGCTGGCCGTTTAAACGGTGCCGACATGTCTCGTGTTGAAGCATACTCAGATGGTACGGTTCCATTGCATACGCTTCGTGCTGACATCGACTATTCATGGGTCGAAGCACGGACGACTTACGGTAAATTAGGTGTTAAGACCTGGATCTACCGTGGCGAAATCTTGCCAGAAAAGAAATCTGCTAAAGGAGGAAACTAAACATGCTGGTACCTAAACGGGTTAAGTATCGTCGTGTTCATCGTGGTAAAATGCGCGGTGAAGCTAAAGGCGGTAAAACAGTTGCTTTTGGTGATTACGGTTTACAAACCCTCGAATCACACTGGATCAGCAACCGGCAGATTGAAGCTGCCCGTGTTGCTATGAACCGTTACATGAAGCGTGGCGGTAAGGTATGGATTAAGATTTTCCCTCACAAGTCCTACACTGAAAAAGGTGTCGGTGTCCGGATGGGTAATGGGAAAGGTACTCCTGCAGGTTGGGTAGCACCGGTTAAACGTAACAAGATTATGTTTGAAGTTGCTGGTGTTCCAGAAGAAGTTGCACGCGAAGCTTTACGCTTGGCTGGAACTAAATTACCTGTTAAAACTAAGATTGTTAAGCGTGAGGAAGTAGGTGGCGAATCAGATGAAGGCTAAGGAAATTAAAGCATTGTCCACTACTGAAATGCTCGAAAAAGAAAAGTCTTACAAAGACGAACTTTTCAACTTGCGTTTTCAATTGGCCACTGGTCAGCTTGAAAACACCGCTCGTTTAAAACAAGTTCGTAAGAACATTGCGCGTATTAAAACTGCGTTGCGTGAACAAGAGTTAAACAAGTAGAGTATAAAGGAGGCAATCACGAATGAGTGAAGATACTCGTAATAGCCGTAAGGTTATCCAAGGACGCGTTGTTTCTGACAAGATGGACAAAACCATTGTTGTTATTGTCGAAACTTACAAGAACCATCCGGTATACGGCAAACGTGTTCGTTATTCAAAGAAATTCAAGGCTCATGATGAAAAGAATGAAGCCAAAACTGGCGATATCGTCAAGATCATGGAAACTCGTCCTCTATCAGCTACTAAGCGTTTCCGCTTAATTGAAGTTGTTCAAAAAGCTGTTATTATCTAGATTATTAGCTGAATAAAATTACATGAAGGGAGGACACTTACTGTGATCCAACAAGAAAGTCGTTTAAAAGTTGCTGACAACTCCGGTGCCCGTGAAATCCTTACTATTAAGGTATTAGGTGGCTCTGGTCGTAAAACTGCTAACATTGGTGATGTCATTGTTGCTACGGTTAAACAAGCAACACCCGGTGGTGTTGTCAAAGCTCATGATGTCGTTAAAGCTGTGATCGTCCGGACTAAGTCTGGTGTTCACCGTGCTGACGGTTCATACATCAAGTTTGATGAAAATGCTGCAGTTATTATTCGTGATGACAAGACTCCACAAGGTACTCGTATCTTTGGACCTGTCGCTCGTGAATTACGTGATAAGGACTTCATGCGTATTGTTTCATTAGCGCCAGAAGTACTCTAGTCACACACCGTAAATAAGGAGGTGCGCAACCTAATGTTGATTAAAACTGGTGATAAAGTTCGAGTAATCAGCGGTAAGGATCGTGGTCAAGAAGGTACTGTTAAAAAGGTTATCTCTGCCAAGAACCGGATCGTTGTTGAAGGTGTTAACAAGATCAAGAAACACCAAAAACCAACGAACGTTAACCCACAAGGCGGTATCGTGGACATCGAAGCACCAATCGATGCTTCTAACGTTATGTACCTTGACCCATCAACCAACGAACCTACACGTTTAGGTGTTCGTCGTGAAGATGGCAAGCGTGTCCGTTACGCTAAAAAGTCTGGTAAAGACTTAGAAAACTAAGACTGACTGAAAGGAGGAAGCAAGTTTCATGGAAAACCGTTTAAAAGCTCAATATGAAAAAGAAATCGTTCCAGCATTAGTTGACAAGTTCAATTACACTTCAGTAATGCAAGTGCCTAAGCTGGCTAAGATCGTTTTGAACATGGGTGTTGGTGATGCAGTTACCAACGCTAAAAACTTAGACGAAGCAGTTGAAGAATTAACTTTGATCTCCGGTCAAAAACCATTGGTTACCCGGGCAAAGAAATCTATCGCTGGTTTCCGTCTTCGTGAAGGTATGGCAATTGGTGCCAAGGTTGACTTACGTGGCGAACGTATGTATGACTTCTTGGACAAGTTGATCAATGTTTCATTACCACGTGTTCGTGACTTCCATGGTGTAAGTACTCGTTCATTTGATGGTCGCGGTAACTACACATTGGGTGTCCGTGAACAATTGATCTTCCCAGAAATCAACTATGATAATGTTAACCGTGTTCGCGGTTTAGACATTGTAATCGTTACGACAGCTGATAGTGATGAAGAATCACGTGAGTTGTTAACTCAATTTGGCATGCCATTTGCTAAATAACCGAAGGGGGTTAATCGAAGTTGGCTAAAAAATCACAAATTGCTAAACAAAAGCGCGGTGCTAAGTTTAACGTACAAAACTACACCCGTTGTGAACGTTGTGGTCGTCCACATTCAGTTTACCGTAAATTCCACTTGTGCCGTATCTGCTTACGCGACCTGGCCCACAAAGGTCAAATCCCTGGTATGAAAAAGGCCAGCTGGTAAAAACAAACCCAAGTTAAAGGAGGTTAAACTTTCATGATGACTGATCCAATCGCAGATTTCTTGACTCGTATCCGTAACGCTAACATGGTACGCCACGATTCACTAGAAGTTCCTGCATCAAAAATCAAACGCAACATTGCTGAAATTTTAAAGAATGAAGGTTTTGTTCGCGACGTTGAATACATCGATGATGACAAACAGGGCATCATCCGCGTCTTCTTGAAGTATGGTAAGGACAACGAACGTGTAATCAGTGGCTTGAAGCGTATTTCAAAGCCAGGGTTACGTTCATACGTCAAGGCTGATGCTGTTCCTAAGGTTTTAAACGGTTTAGGGATTGCTATCATCTCAACTTCAGAAGGTGTCATTACTGATAAAGAAGCTCGCGCCAAGAAGCTTGGCGGCGAAGTATTAGCTTACGTTTGGTAATCATTAATTAAGACGGGAGGTGCAAGTAAGTGAGTCGTATTGGTTATAAAGTAATTGAACTACCTGCTGGGGTAGAAGTATCACAAGCTGGTGAAGTCGTTACGGTTAAGGGTCCTAAGGGTACTTTAACGCGGAACATCGCCAGTGATATTACGATGACGGTTGAAGGCAACGAAGTTAAATTCACTCGTCCATCTGATGACTACAAGATGAAGGCATTACACGGTACTACCCGTGCAAATGTTAACAACATGGTTGAAGGGGTTACTAAAGGCTTTACTAAGAACCTTCAATTGGTCGGTGTTGGTTACCGTGCCCAATTGCAAGGCAAGAAGTTAGTATTAAGCGTTGGTTACTCACACCCTGTTGAATTCGCAACGCCTGAAAACTTGACTGTTGAAGTTCCTGATAACACGCATATCAATATTTCTGGTATTGGTAAGCAAGCTGTTGGTGACTTTGCTGCCGAAGTTCGGGCCGTTCGTTCACCTGAACCTTACAAAGGTAAAGGGATTCGTTACGTCGATGAATATGTTCGTCGTAAGGAAGGTAAGACTGGTAAATAATGCAGCGTAAAGCTGTCCATACTAATATATAGAGGTGACTATTGTGATTTCCAAACCAGATAAAAACAAAACACGTCAACGTCGTCACGCACGTGTTCGCGGTAAGATTTCTGGGACTGCTGAGCGCCCACGCTTAAATGTTTATCGTTCAAACAAAAACATCTACGCTCAAGTTATTGATGATGTAGAGGGTGTAACGCTCGCAAGTGCCTCAACTTTAGATAGCGAAGTTAAAGGTAACAACAAGACTGAAAAGGCTGCATCTGTCGGTGAAGTTGTTGCTAAGCGCGCTGCTGAAAAGAAAATCGTTGACGTCGTTTTCGATCGTGGCGGTTACTTATATCATGGTCGGGTTCAAGCTTTGGCTGAAGCCGCTCGTGAAAACGGACTTAAATTCTAACAAAGGAGGAATAATACCATATGACTTTCATTGATCCATCAAAATTAGATCTTGACGATAATGTTGTTGCCATTAACCGGATTACCAAAGTTGTTAAAGGTGGTCGTCGCCTACGTTTTGCTGCATTAGTAATCGTTGGGGACCACAAGGGACACGTTGGTTTCGGTACTGGTAAGGCTCAAGAAGTTCCAGAAGCAATTCGGAAAGCTTCCGAAGCTGCTAAAAAGAACTTGATCACTGTACCAATGGTTGGTACCACCATTCCTCATGAAGCACTTGGTGTTTACGGTGGTGGCCGCATCATGCTTAAGCCAGCCGTTGAAGGTTCTGGTGTTGCCGCTGGTGGCGCCGTTCGTGCCGTCATGGAATTAGCCGGTGTGGATGATGTTACTAGTAAACGATTAGGCTCAAACACCCCCGTTAACGTTGTTCGTGCAACGTTCGAAGGCTTAAAGAGCTTAAAGACTGCTGAACAAGTCGCTGCTTTACGTGGCGTTTCAGCCGAACATTTAGCTGAATAGGGAGGACAAACAACATGGCTCAATTAAAGATCACTTTAGTACGCAGTGCTGCTCACCGTCTTCCTAAGCAACGTAAAATCGTTAAGGAATTAGGTTTGGGTCGGATTAATAGTTCCGTTGTTAAACCTGATGACGCAGCAACTCGCGGTCAAATTTTCCACATCGCACATTTAGTCGATGTCGAAATCATCAAGTAATTCAAATTTTCAAAGAGGAGGTGCCTACTAAATGAAGTTACATGAATTAACACCTAGTGAAGGTTCACGTTTTTCACGTCGTCGAATTGGTCGTGGTGACTCAAGTGGCCAAGGTAAGACTTCTGGTCGTGGCCAAAAAGGTCAAAAGGCGCGTGGTAAAGTTCGTGTCGGTTTCGAAGGTGGCCAAATGCCATTGTACCGTCGGATTCCTAAGCGTGGATTTACTAACATTAACCGTAAAGAATATGCGGTTGTTAACCTTGACGGCTTAAACCGTTTTGATGATGGTGCCGAAGTTACACCAGAATCATTAAAGGAAGCTGGCTTAGTTAAGAAGAGTTCTGCTGTTAAAGTTCTTGGTAATGGTAAACTCAACAAAAAGTTAACAGTTAAGGCAAGCAAGTTCTCTGCAACGGCGGTTGCAGCCATTGAAGCTGCTGGCGGTAAAACTGAGGTGATCTAATTTGCTGACTACCATGAAGAACGCTCTCAAAGTTAAGGATATTCGGAATAAACTTCTGTTCACGTTGGGCGTTTTGATTGTATTTCGTCTTGGCTCTTATATCACAGTTCCTGGAGTTAATGCACAGGCACTTCAGTCGGTGGCATCTTCAGGGCTGATAAGTATGTTGAATACATTCAGTGGTGGCGGTTTAACAAATTATTCCATCCTTGCTATGGGGGTATCCCCTTACATTACTGCACAAATCATCGTTCAATTGTTACAAATGGACATTGTTCCTAAGTTTGTTGAATGGGGCAAACAAGGTGAAGTTGGTCGACGCAAGCTTAATCAAGCGACCCGTTGGTTAACGATCGTCTTGGCCTTTGTTCAGTCGATTGGGATTACGGCTGGTTTTAACTCTTTGAGTCAACTCAAGCTCGTTAACAATCCAAGTATTTCGACTTACCTGACCATTGGGGTGATCCTCACTGGTGGGGCAATGCTGACGACTTGGATGGGTGATATGATTACGGATCGAGGAATCGGTAATGGGGTTTCCATTATTATCTTCGCCGGGATCATTGCCCGTATGCCAACATCGATTTATCAAATTTATCAAGAACAGTTCGTTAATGTTTCACAGAGCGACTGGTGGAAGAGTGGCTTGTTTGTTGTTGGGTTAGCCTTGCTTGTGCTGATCATCGTTATGTTTGTAACGTGGGTCGAACAAGCTAATGACCGAATTCCAATTCAATACACTCGTCGTGCAGCTGGTGCACCTGACAGTAGTTACCTACCATTAAAGGTGAACGTTGCCGGGGTTATTCCTGTTATTTTCGCGAGTTCCTTCATTGCAACGCCCCAAACGATTTTGCTAGGGTTCCAATCCAGTCATGGTGACGAAACCTGGTATACCGTTTTGAGTAATATCTTCAATATGCAGTCGACGACTGGTGCTATTCTTTACACCATTCTGATCGTGCTCTTCACGTTCTTCTATGCGTTTGTTCAGGTCAATCCTGAAAAGCTCTCTAAGAACTTACAAAAGCAAGGCAGCTATATTCCTGGTGTTTGGCCAGGTAAGGATACTCAAGATTGGGTTTCAAAATTGTTAATGCGACTAAGTACGGTCGGTGCCCTCTACCTTGGGTTGATTTCCTTGATTCCATTATTAGCTTCTGATATTTGGGGTCTCGATGAATCAATCGGTTTAGGTGGGACGAGTTTACTAATCGTTGTTGGGGTTGCCCTTGAAACAATTCGTCAAATTAAAGGATTGATGATGAAACGTGACTATGTCGGTTTCATTCGTTAATCAGCGAATGTGTTGGGGAGACTCAACACATTTGTGCATTCAGGAGGAAAAAACATGTCAACAATGAACCTGATTTTAATGGGATTACCGGGTGCCGGTAAGGGTACTCAAGCACAGAAGATTCTTGAAGATTTTGATATTCCACATATCTCGACCGGAGATATCTTCCGTGCAGCCATTAAGAACGAAACGAAGATGGGCTTGGAAGCCAAGAAGTATATTGATGCAGGTAACTTAGTACCAGACGAAGTCACTAACGGCATCGTCCGTGATCGGTTAGCTGAAGCGGATACTAAAAATGGTTTCCTATTAGATGGTTACCCACGTAACATCGATCAAGCTCATGCTTTGAAACAAATCGGTGAAGAACTCAATAAGCCACTTGATGGGGTCATCAACATTCATGTTGAACCCGCAGTACTTGTTGAACGACTTTCCGGTCGGTTTATCTGCCGGACTTGCGGTGCAACTTACCATAAGTTGTACAACAAGCCTAAGGTAGAAGGAACCTGTGATGTGTGTGGCGGTCATGATTTCTATCAACGTGATGATGACAAGCCAGCAACCGTTAAGAATCGGTTAGACGTGAACATTAAGTTGAACACGCCATTAATTGATTATTACGGTCAAGAAAAGTTACTCTACAATGTCGACGGTGATCGCGACATTGATGATGTCTACAAAGATATCAAGAAAATTCTTGATAACCTGTAAACCAGGTTCCTTCAGCAGCGACGTTTGCTTTTCAAAGGTCGTTGTGATAAAATTATTCAGGTTTAGCCGTTGACTGATTTAATATTTTTTTAATGTTATGATTAGACAATGACTGGTTCAGTAATGGACCAAATACGTGGTAGCACGGAATCTGATAATAAGGAGGGACAGTACTTGGCAAAGGAAGACGTCATCGAAATTCAAGGAACCATTAAAGAAACGTTGCCGAACGCAATGTTTAAGGTTGAACTTGAAAACGGCGCTGAAATCTTGGCACACGTATCAGGTAAGATCCGGATGCATTACATTCGAATTCTGCCTGGTGACAAGGTTACAGTTGAAATGTCACCTTATGATTTAACTAAGGGCCGGATTACCTACCGTTTCAAGTAGGCTCGGTCTACGTACCTTATAGGAGGTAAAAAACTCATGAAAGTAAGACCATCTGTAAAGCCAATGTGCGAACACTGCAAAGTTATTCGTCGTAAAGGCCGCGTGATGATTATCTGCTCTGCTAATCCAAAGCATAAGCAACGCCAAGGTAAATAATTTAATTAAGTTGGAGGTGAAATATTAATGGCTCGTATTGAAGGGATTGACTTACCACGTGACAAGCGTATTGTCATTGGTTTGACTTATATCTACGGTATCGGTAACACTTCTGCACAGAAGATCCTTGCTGAAGCCGGTGTTTCAGAAGACGTTCGTGTACGTGATTTAACTCCTGACCAGGAAGACAAAATCCGTGCCGTTGTCGATGGTTACAAAACTGAAGGTGACTTACGTCGTGAAGTCAGCTTAAACATCAAGTTATTGCAAGAAATCGGTTCATACCGTGGCATGCGTCATCGTCGTGGTTTACCAGTTCGTGGTCAACACACGAAGAACAATGCTCGTACTCGTAAGGGTAAAAAGGTCAGCATCGCTGGACGTAAAAAAATAATAATAAAGGAGGTTTTCGAATTTTATGGCAACTAGAAAGACAACCCGTCGTCGTCGGGTAAAGAAGAACATTGAATCTGGTGTGGCTCACATCCATTCAACGTTCAACAACACACTTGTTATGATCACTGATATGCAAGGGAACGCCATTGCATGGTCATCAGCTGGTTCATTAGGTTTCAAAGGTAGTCGTAAGTCAACACCTTTTGCTGCTCAAATGGCTGCAGAAGCTGCTGCTAAGGCATCAATGGAACATGGTATGAAGACTGTTGAAGTCGCTGTTAAGGGTCCTGGTTCAGGCCGTGAAGCCGCTATCCGTGCTTTACAAGCTACTGGTTTGGAAGTTAGCGCAATTCGCGATGTTACGCCAGTGCCTCACAATGGTTCTCGTCCTCCAAAGCGTCGTCGTGTTTAATCTGTGACGTTCATTTTGAGGGCAAACTTCATTTTGTACGCACAACTACTAAACACCACGCGTTTTGAAAGGGGTAAAAGATAAGAATGATTGAATTTGAAAAACCTAACATTCATAAAATTGATGAAAACGACAACTATGGTAAGTTTGTTGTAGAACCGCTTGAACGCGGTTATGGTACAACTTTAGGGAATTCACTTCGTCGGATTCTTCTTTCTTCTTTACCTGGCGCTGCTGTTACTAGTATTCAAATTGATGGTGTTCTTCATGAATTTTCAACGATTGAGGGCGTAACGGAAGACGTTACGGCAATTATCTTGAATGTTAAGAAGATTGCACTTAAGTTGGAATCAGACGAAACCAAGACGTTGGAAATCGACGTTAAGGGTCCTGCTAACGTTACTGCCGGTGATATCATTGGCGATGCGGACGTAGAAGTCTTGAATCCAGACTTACCAATTTGTACCGTAGCAGACGGGGCACACTTCCATATGCGTATGACCGCAAATACTGGTCGTGGTTATGTTTCCGCTGAGGATAACAAACATCGTGAAGATGACATGCCAATTGGCGTTTTAGCTGTTGATTCATTGTATTCTCCAATCGAACGTGTCAACTACCAAGTTGAAAACACGCGGGTTGGTCAACGTGATGATTTCGATAAGTTAACCTTAGACGTTTGGACAAATGGTTCAATCACTCCAAGTGAAGCCATTAGTCTATCAGCCAAAATCCTGACTGATCACCTTTCAATCTTCGTAAATCTCACTGATGAAGCTAAAAACACTGATGTGATGGTCGAGAAGGAAGAAACGCATAAGGAAAAGATGTTAGAAATGACGATTGAAGAGTTAGATCTCTCCGTCCGTTCATACAATTGCTTGAAGCGTGCTGGCATCAACACGGTCCAAGAATTAACTAACAAAACTGAAGCTGATATGATGAAGGTTCGCAACCTTGGACGCAAGTCACTCGAGGAAGTTAAGGCAAAATTAGCTGACCTTGGGTTATCATTACGCAAAGAAGACTAATACAAGGGAGGATATCCGTTCATGAGTTACCGTAAATTACAACGTACAAGTTCACAACGTCGTGCCTTATTACGCGATTTGACAACGTCATTGATCGTTAACGGCAAGATCGAAACGACCGAAGCCCGTGCTAAGGAAGTTCGTTCAACTGCTGACAAAATGATCTCTTTGGCCAAGAAGGGTGATTTAAGCGCCCGTCGGAAGGCTGCCGCATTCATGCGGGACGTCGTTGCCGATGTTAAGGAAGATGGCGACAACGTGGCTGTACAAACTGCATTGCAAAAGCTATTTAGTGACTTAGGTCCTCAATATGCTGACCGCAATGGTGGTTACACACGAATTTACAAGACTATGCCTCGTCGTGGCGACGGTGCACAAATGGTTGTCTTGGAACTCGTTGACTAGTTAAGATTGTTTTACGGATCACTGGGACTGATGATTGACGGGCGTTATGATGGTGGCTACTGGCAAAATAGTAGCTAAGTCTAGTTCGGAAGTTATTTATGGTTAGACATAGATGGCATATCGCAGTTCTAAGTGATTTTTTTTGGTGCTAGTTACGAGCAACCGCTGATTTAGGGATTGATTCCCTAAATCAGCGGTTTTTTGTTGGAATGGATAGGTGTTTTTAATGGGTCTCTGTCAACCGGTGTTGATGAAGTTATATTTAGAATCCAATTCATTTACGAATTGGGCTCTTTTTTTCGATTTTGATTTTGAACTCAATTTGAATTCGATAAATAAAGTTTTGCCAGTTCTTGTAACCATACGCGGTTCTTTTGATTTGCTTGATTTTACGGTTCACACCTTCGACGGGACCATTTGATAATCGGCCGGTAGTCATATTTTGATGAGTTGCCGGTTCTTGATAAAGCTTTTAATATTGGTCATTAGCTGAGGACTGATATTTTCGACATGACCTAGTGCTGCTTTGAAGGATCGATAATCACGCTTTTGAAAAGCCTTAACTAAGGCATGTGCGGCTTGGTAGGTTTGTCGAAACTGTTGGTCTAGATTTAAACCGGCTACGACTAATTGCTCTTGTGTCATGCGATCTTTAAGATGCGCAAACCATTGGGGTTTGCGCTTTTCGAGGCTGTCATAATCTTTTAAATATAACCGCCAATAATATTTAAGCACTCGGTATTCACGACTCTTAGGGTTAAAGCGTTTCATGAGTTGGACCCGAGTTTGATTCAAAGATCGTAAGGCCATTTGAACAAGATGAAAGTTATCCGCGACCAGTTTGGCGTGTGGAAAGAGTGTTCGAATCGCGGGTTGATATTGAGAATTAAAGTCCATCACAACCCGGGTTACGCGGTCACGATGACGTTTAGAATAATGATTGAGAAAGAAGTCTTTAATATCGGCATTCTTACGTCCTGGTAATATTGTAATGATGTCGTGGGTTTGGGCATCCACCGCAATAAAACTCATTTGTTTATCAGTTGAACGAAACTCGTCGATACAAAGCATCGTTGGTAGTCCGTTGAAAGCTGGTTGGGTACCTTGTCCGAGCAACTTTATTCGGCGACTAATCGTATTGGTCGAGACATTGTATTGAGCCGCAATACTCGCCATCGTACGGTCTTCAGTTAATGATAGATCAATGGCATGAAGACTGTTTTCAGATATTTGATGATGTTTTTTAACCAGCGTAGTCGTTGTTAAACTACTTTTACCACAATTTTTACAGATAAATCGCTGCTTCTTTAAGTTAAGGATGGTGACCCGTTCGCTAATTCTAGGAATTCTGATGTGAACGGTCTTAAAGCCATTCTTAACCATGGAACGTTTGCCACAACGTGCGCAAACAGTAACCGGATACGTTAGCTTCGCAAGCACTTGTAAGCTTCCGTTAGTAGCTTCTTGAACAACTAAATCAGTAATATTTGGGTCTTTAATTTGGAGCAGTACTTTAGTAGAATGGTCTTGGGACATATCTGACACTCGCTTTCAATTGGTTTTGGTCGACTTGATTGTAGCACAGGACGATATGTCCTTTTGTTGTACATAAAAATAGTGTTGATGGATTTTATCCATCAACACTAAATATCATAGACCCTTTTTAATACTCGTGATGACAACGGTTTGTTATTTGCAGATTATGACCTGTTGAATCGGGAAAGTGGATATAGTGGTCTCAGGTACTGACTGTGAAGATGAAGCACATGGGCGTTTAGCTGTGTCTGGGCGACAAAAAAGGTATCAAACAGGATGTTTGATACCTTAGTCGATTGATTACTAGTTAATTATGCCGGTCCAACAGCCGTTTGGTTAGACTAATCAGATCCGTCTTCGCAGGCTGGTCTGGAAGTTTACGCATGATTGCCAGCGCGTCTTGAGTGTACTTGGTAGCGAGTTCTTGGGCTTGCACCACACCGCCGGCATTGATGACAAGTCGTTGTACTTCCTGGCGCTGAGTGTCCGAAATTGCCCCCTGTAATCGCATCAGCGGCAATAAATCGTGCTTAGCTTCTGTCTGTAAGGCAAAGATCAACGGCGAGGTGTAGACACCTTCAGCAACGTCTTCGAGGATGGGTTTGCCCGTTTCCTGACTGACTTCTTGATAGTCTAAAATATCGTCAAGAATTTGGAAGGCCATCCCAATTGCGAGACCTGCTTTACGAGCGCGCTGGGCGAAATGACTACTTTGACCAGATTCATAAGCACCTAGAAAACAACTCAGTGCGAATAATTCGGCGGTCTTACCTTGAATTTGTTGCAAGTATTCTGCCATGGTAATGTCAAGGTGGTAGTGGCGGTCCTTTTGTTGGACCTCGCCCACTAGAATCTTTTCCATGTTCTCAGAGTTCATCTGGATGCTTTTGAAACTGCTTGAATAGTGCGCTAGAATCTTGAATACCACAACGAATAGGTAGTCGCCCGCATACACAGCAGTATCTTTACCAAAACGTTCTTGAATCGTGACATGGTGCCGACGTAGTGCAGCATCGTCAACAATGTCATCATGGATCAGCGTAGCGGTATGGAGCGTTTCTAATGACGCCGCTAAGGCCACCATCCGTTGCCGATCAGTTGTTGTAAATTGTGAGAATAGGAGGCAGTATGCCGGGCGTAAGAGCTTACCACCACCATGAATCATTTCTAAAATCGCGTCATTGATGTCGGCATCTTGAATATTGATGTTCGCCGTCATCAGCTGCATCACTTGTTGCAGCTCCGGTTGTAGTGCCGGGTAATCACGCCAAATTGGGTGTAATTGTGTTGCCGATTGCATAAGGGTTACTCCTTTGTTTGATCTGGATGGTGTTCTCGATTGAATTTGAGATAGCGTAAGATCGTGACGTGGGTGAACAAGTAGTTGGCGGCGATTCCGAGAGCACTTCCCGCTGCTAGTCCAATAATCGAAAGCACTGGCAAGTAGAGCATGACCGTCCACGTCTGTGCAATAAGACTCGCGACCAATAGCTGACCAACATTATGCATGACGCCACCAGTTGCTGAAATTCCAATAATACTAACGCGTTTAGGCCCTAATTGTTTGACCAACAGCATGGCAAACAGGCTGAGAAAGGCGCCCCCAAAACTATACAGAAAGGTTGATAAAGTGCCACCTAGGAGGGCCGTTAAAATCAAACGGAGCCAGGTTAGGGTTATCACGTCAGTTAATGATAATGTATAGATTGCAACAATGGTAATCAGATTGGCTAAACCAAGCTTGGCACCTGGGGCAAAGGCAAACGGGAATGGAATCATCCGTTCAAGGATGCCGATGATCACGCCTTGTGCAACCAGTAACGCGATATAAATATTACGATGAGTTTTGTTTGATCGTTCAAATGAATTATTCATATTCTACTCCGTAACTAAACCATTACCGCCAGATTTGACTTGACCGTTGCTGGCCTTAATTTCAACCAAGAGTTTGTGGGGCAAACAAACAATCGTTTGACCAGGTTTATGAATCCAGCCTCGGCGGACACATACTTGGTCAGAACAGTTGGCTTTCGTAATCGCAACGCGCTTAGGTTTAAATGTGATCGTGTTGTAGTGCCCATGGTTATCGCGATAGGTGAAGTGCTTAGTCGTTTTCAGATTCGTAATATTGACACGCTTCAAGACGGTCCCATTATGTGAGACCACGGCGTTATACGTGGTTTCACTGCTCGTGGCCTTTCGCTTAGCCACTAGTGCCGCATGTTCAGCTTGTTGTTTTTGCTGGTATGAAAAAATCGCTAGTGGGGTGAACGATAAAATAATTAGCGCAACAATAATAATAATATCAAACGGCTTGATCATATCCCCATAACGTTTGAATGTCCGGATCATTGTCCGTAATTTACGCATCGTTAACCCTCCAATTCAATGAAATAAAAAATGGTTCAAGGGGGAAAAACAACCCTTGAACCATCGGGAAAGGATTTAATTAATTATAACGCATCTAGCGGGTTTTAACACCGTCGTAATGAGAACGAACGTTGCCGTACCACCAGTGTCCAAGGTGTTTTTGCATCCACGGAACGACCCAGTAGTCTAACCCAAATGTCCGTCCGGAACCGTTCATTAAGGCGAGGGCAACAAAGATCATCCAAATGTTGACCCAGTAGAACATGCCAGATAAGCAGAAGACGACAACTAAGCCAATGGTGACTGCGTTAGCAAACCAAGTAAAGAGTCCGAAGAAAATACATAATGCAATGACGATTTCAACACAAGTCATGAATTTCTGGAAGAAGAGGGCCATTTGCATGTTCGGAATGAAGACCTTGGTAATTGATTCGAACCAATGTGGCATTTTGTCAAAGACCATCAGGGGTTCTTTACCGTACATGTATGAAAGACTGAAGACACCCTTAGCGGCTTTAACGGTTGACGTGGCAGCTTCAGAAGCACCACTGGTTGCAGCGGCTTTAGTTGCTTGAGAGGCACCACTGGTTGCGGCCACGGTAATCCATTCGAATGGTAACCGTAACTTGTCAGTGAACCAGGATTCAGATCCCTGAACTTTAGTCCAGCAGTCCCATAACCACATGGCACCATAGAAGAACCGCAGTGGCACACTCCAGAGTACGTTACCAGCCCGTGAGACCCAACCGCGGAAGACGTTACGGTTATTACGAGTCCGGAAGAATTCGTGCATGAAGTACTGGAATAGGTAGTAACCTGAGAAAATCTGAACGTAGTACATCCAGTTGATGGCGTGTTTTAAAAGCACGGCAATAAAACCAGAGACGTTCCACTTCTCTAAAACTTGTGCAACGGCATATTTGGAACCAATTGAGTCGACGGATGCTTGATAAGCGCCCTTAAATGGCTTGATCGTAACGTCAGTCTGGTCAACGTTCTTAATAATACCTTCGACGGCCTTAGCTGCGGTTTCTTCAGCCCCTTGAACGATTTGTGGGACTGGCCGTGGTTGGTCAGGTTCTTGGTAGCTGGTTGAATCACCGGCTAAGAAGATATTGTTACAATCCTTAGCTTGCATGAATTCATTGGCCATCAAGCGACCACCGCGGGGGTTAGTTTCAATGCCGAACTTTTTAACGATACTATTAGCACGAACACCGGCTGTCCAGATTAACGTGTAGGTTGGAATTGGATCCTTGCCTTTTAAGTTAACATGGTCTTCACAGACTTCGGTAATCATGGAGTTCGTCATGATTTTGACACCATGTTTTTCCATGTACTTAGCGGCCTTACCGGCTTGCGTCCGGTTGAGCATGTTAATAATAGTCGGCGCTGCTTCGACCAATTGGAGCGTGATTTCACTTGGATCGAGCTTGTTGTCTCGAGCCAAAACATCACGATATTCGATTAATTCACCAATCAGTTCAGAACCAGTAAAACCAGAACCACAGACTGTAAAGGTCAACATGGCTTTGCGCTTAGCAGGGTCGAGCTCCGCCGCCCCCCGCCGAATAATTGCAGATAAGTGAGCGCGCAATGCCATCGCTTGTTCGAAGGACCACAATTCGAAGCCGTGTTCCTTAACACCGGGAGTCCCAAAGTCATTGGATTCCCCACCCAAACTAATTAAAAGTTGATCATATTGATAACTTCCGTGTTCGGTAGTAACTGTTTGTGCCTTTTTGTCGATGCCCGTCACGGTATCGGTCACGAGACGAACGTTTTTTCGCCGTGCGAACAACCGTTGCAAATCATATTGGATATGCTCAGGTTCCACCCGTTCGGTAGCAACTTCATGTAATTCAGTCATATACGTGAAGTATGAATGCCGGTCAATCAACGTAATCTCGACGTCTGCATTTTTTTTGAAATGCTTAGACAGTTTCTTGGTTGCGTAAACACCAGCAAACCCCGCACCGACAACGACAATATTTTTCTTTGCCATTGCGTAACAACTCCCTTGAATAATAGTGTAAAAAGATAATTCCACTAATAATTATAACGATAATGTAAGCGGTTGTCTATGGATTATGGGAAAGAATGCATAAACTATCACATTATCTAAGCCGCGAAAATAGTGGCATCGAGGTTTGAACGGAAAACGTTGTCAATACCGCTATTATTAGGCTAAAATATCATTTTTTTAATGGAATGGGATTGACTATTACCAGTTTAAACGTTAAGATTAATGTGAATTTTCATACAAAAAGGTTAGGAGTGGGATATCATGAAATTCAAATCAGTTATTACGGGTGCTTCAGTTGTTGCAATTTCAGCTTTAGCTTTAGCAGGTTGTGGCAGCAGTTCTTCAAGTTCTAGCTCGAGTTCATCCAAGAAGAGTTCATCTTCAAGCTCATCAGCTAAGACAACTAAGGTTGCTAAATTAACCGCTGGCAGCAAAATGAAAGCGGGTACTTATAACCTTGAAGAAGAAAATTATTCACATGGTTATCGGACCAAGATGAGTATCACAGTTAATAACAACGGTAAAATCACTAAGTCCAGTTATGACCAAGTGAACAAGAACGGCAAGTCCAAAGTTGATGATACTTCATATAACAAACAAATGAAGAAGATCGCTGGGACTAACCCCAAGACTTACATGCCTAAGTTAAACAAGACGCTGACGGGCTCTGCCGCTACTGGTAACGTGGGCTCCATTGATGTTGTGACTGGTGCGACTGAATCATCAAAGACCTTCCAAAACTACACACAACAATTAGTTCAAGCTGCCCAAGCGGGTAACAAGTCGACCATTAAGATTGACAATGGTGCCAAGATGAAAGATGGTACCTACAAGTTGAACGAAAAGAACTACTCACACGGTTACAAAGTTACTTTCGCAATCACGGTCAAGGATAATAAGATTACGAAGTCTGAATATAACCAAGTGAACAAGAATGGCAAGTCCAAAGTTGACGATGCAGCTTACAACAAGCAAATGAAGAAGGTTGCTAAGACTAACCCTAAGACTTATCAACCAGCTTTGAACAAGTCATTAGTTAAGAGTAGTGATCCAACTAAGGTTGACGTTGTCACGGGTGCCACTGAATCTTCTAACACCTTTATTATGTACGCGGAACAATTACAAAACGCGGCACAAAAGGGTGACACCAACACGATTACTGTTGACAACATGATTTTCTCTGAATAAGCAATTTAATTATTAGATTCTTTTGAGGCCTGAGGCGCATGCTGAGGGCCTTTTGTTTTTAATTGAACAACCACAAAAGTTTGTCACTCAGTTGGGCACGACTTTGAGCAAGCTAAATCCATACATGGATATTGGTTTAAAAAATAATAGTGGCGGTGAATGTTAAGTGCAAAATGGCTGTGGTAGTACAAACCCGACCGTCGAGTTGTACCGTTTGCTGTAGGTGCGCTGATGTCAGACTAGCGTAGAAAAGCTTGGATGACGCGCAAACAGTCTCACCGGATGAATCAAGACTTTGGTATAATGACAATTGAAATTAAAAATAGGGGAAGTATTGGAATGAAGCTAAAAAAATGGGTTCGAATTGGATTAATTGTTGCAATGATCGTGCCATTGACGGCGTGTGGGACGAGTACGAGTCGCAAAAATGCTGCTAGTAGCCGACCCAAACCAACTAAGGTCGTCAAGACGCCGATCGAGGATACCCAGTTCATGATGGGCACAGTTGTCACGTTGCGGATTTATAATAAGGGTAAGGATAACGTGTTAGCTGGGGCGTTTAAGCTGTTGAAAACGGAAGCTAAGGAAATTACGGTCAATCAAAAAGGATCTGAAATTGATAAGATCAACGCCGCTGCCGGTAAAAAGCCAGTGGCTGTCAGCAAGGATATCTACCCAATGATCAAAGCAGCTTACTATTATAGTAAGAATTCAGACGAATCCTTTGATTTAGCCATTGGCCCGATCACATCACTCTGGCATATTGGATTTTCTGATGCCAAGGTGCCCACTCAACAAGAAATTGACAAGAATGTTAAGCTGGTAGACTACAAAAAAGTTAAATTAAATGACAAGAAACGGACCGTTTATCTAGAAGAAAAGGGAATGCAACTAGACCTTGGTGGGATTGCCAAGGGTTACATGACCGATCAAGTGAAGACGTACTTATTAAATCATGGGGTTTCAACGGCCATTATTGACCTCGGTGGTAATATTTATGTTCTGGGTGACAGCCCTAAAGGAACGAAGTCAGGTAACTGGACAGTCGGTATCCAAGATCCAAAAGCGTCACGGGGTACGGCCATTGGCTCACTACCTGCTAAGAATAAGTCAATCGTTACTTCTGGGATCTATGAACGCTATTTGAAGAAGAATGGTAAAGTTTACAGTCATTTGATGGACCCACAAACAGGGGCCCCTTATCAAAACAATTTGATGGGCGTTTCCATCATCTCGAAGAAGTCGGTGGATGGCGATGCACTATCGACGGCCACCTTTGACAAAGGCCTCAAAGGCGGGATGAAGTACATTAATGGTAAAGCGGATCAAGGTATTGGGGCCATTTTTATTACCAAGGATAAAAAAGTATACGTCTCCAATAACTTGAAGAAGCAGTTCACGCTGTTTGGCGATGCTGGTTACAAATACGGGCCAGCCACTGATTTAAAGTAAGATTGGACGTGAAGTTCAGTTACTACAAGTTCCGTCAGATATGTTATGATAATAACCATGAATTTTAAGGAAATGAGGGACAATGGTGAGTCCGATTATTGACGTTAAACATTTAGATTATCGTTACCCGCAACAAGCTACGGATCAGTTAACGTTACACGATATTTCATTTACGGTCATGCCGGGTGAATGGGTCGCCATTGTCGGCCATAACGGTTCTGGTAAGTCGACCTTGGCCAAGAATTTAAACGGACTGTTAGCACCAGCGGCTGGAACGATTACGGTTGATGGTCAAGTATTATCTGAAGAAACCGTTTGGGACATTCGGCGCAAAATTGGGATGGTTTTCCAAAACCCAGATAATCAATTCGTTGGGGCAACCGTTGCTGATGATGTTGCGTTTAGCCTTGAAAACCAGGGCGTGCCGCGTTCTGAGATGCTAACGCGGGTACAGGCGGCTCTAGAACAAGTCAACATGCAGGATTTTGCGACACGTGAACCGGCACGTTTGTCAGGTGGTCAAAAACAACGGGTGGCGCTGGCTGGTATGATAGCGGCGCGGCCTCAGATTTTGATTCTGGACGAAGCGACGTCAATGTTGGATCCCCGTGGTCGTCAGGAAGTATTGACGACGATTCGCGATATGAAGGCTAATTCAGCGTTAACGGTCTTGTCAATTACGCATGATATTGACGAAGCGGCCAGCGCTAATCGGGTCTTAGTGATCAATGACGGTGAGGTTAAGGAAGAGGGGACTCCAGCGGAAATTTTTCAGCATGGAGAAGCCTTAATTAAGATGGGATTGGACATGCCATATGCTGAGCGCTTAAAAGCAGCGCTAAAGCGGCAGGGTGTTCAAGTGCCCGCACAGTATTTAACAGAGAAAGGAATGGCGGACTGGTTATGGCAATTACGTTCAAACAAGTAGATTTTACTTACCAACCGGGTACGCCGTTCGAAACTAAGGCGTTAACTGATATTAACGTCACCATTCCCACCGGCTCTTATACGGCTTTGATTGGTCATACGGGGAGTGGTAAGTCTACACTTTTACAGCATTTGAACGCCTTACTCAAACCGACTAGTGGAACGGTCACGATTGGTGAACGGGTCATTACGCCAACGACGAGTAATAAGGATTTGAAACGATTGCGGCAACACGTGGGCATCGTCTTTCAGTTTCCAGAAAGTCAGTTGTTTGAAGAAACGGTGGCCAAAGACATTGCATTCGGGCCCCAGAATTTTGGGGCCAGCGAAGCGGATGCTTTGAAAACTGCGGCTGAAATGTTGGCTTTAGTTGGGTTAGACGAGTCGTTACTGACGCGGTCACCGTTTGACCTCTCTGGTGGACAGATGCGGCGAGTGGCCATTGCGGGGGGTCCTTGCGATGCAGCCGCAAGTCCTAGTCTTGGATGAACCGACTGCCGGATTGGACCCTCAGGGCCGTTTAGATATGATGGAGATGTTTGCCCGTTTGCGCCATGAACGTGATTTGACCGTGGTACTAGTGACCCATCAGATGGATGATGTTGCCAATTACGCGGATAATGTAATCGTGATGGATCGTGGACAAATCGTCAAAACGGGGACGCCTCGTGAGATCTTCAAAGATCCTGCGTGGCTGACTGCCCATCAACTGGGCTTACCGAAAACAACGGCCTTTGCACATACACTCCAAAAGCAAGGCTGGCAATTTAATGAGTGGCCGTTGACCGAGGACGAATTAGCAGCAGCCATCGTCCAACAGTTGCCACCGAACGCAATGGGGGAGGTGGCCGCTCATGATGAATAAATTGATCTTTGGTCGCTACATTCCGGGAGACTCCGTGGTTCACCATATGGACCCCCGAGCGAAACTGTTACTGAGTTTTTATTTTATTGGGATTATTTTTATTGCCAATAACTGGGCGACCTATGCCTTGCTATTTGCCTTTACATTGGCCGCTATTTACCTATCCGGTGTGAAATGGTCGTTCTTCATCAACGGCGTCAAACCGCTGATTTGGTTGATTTTATTCACCGTCATCCTGCAAGTGTTGTTTAGTGCAAGTGGCGGGCACGTTTACTTTCAATGGGGCATCATTACAATCAGCCAACTTGGATTGATCAACGGAGTCTATATTTTTTGCCGGTTCGTGTTGATTATTTTTATGTCAACGCTGTTAACTCTAACAACGCCGCCACTGGAATTGTCGGATGCCATTGAATATATCTTGATGCCGCTCAAAGCGGTCCATTTTCCAGTCTATGAAGTGGCGCTGATGTTGTCGATTGCCTTACGCTTTGTGCCAACGTTGATGGACGAAACGGAAAAAATTATGAATGCACAACGGGCCCGGGGGGTCGACTTTGGTGAAGGCAATATCTTTCAACAAATGCGTGCCGTAGTTCCGCTGCTGATTCCGCTGTTTGTCAGCTCATTTAACCGGGCTGAGGATTTAGCAACGGCAATGGAAGCACGTGGCTATCAAGGCGGCGAGGGTCGCAGTAAGTACCGGATTCTTAAGTGGCACCAACGTGATACGTGGGCTACCGGATGCTTTGCGATCTTGACCGTTGCATTGATTTTCTTGCGTGCATAAATGAAGACTGATTAACGTGGGCGTCGCACTGATGGCGACCCACGTTTTTAACTGGAGGGATATTGTGACCACGCGGTATAAAGTAGTTTTAGCATATGACGGCACCAATTTTGCGGGTTTTCAACGCCAGCCACACCAGCGAACTGTCGAGCAGGTCGTCACTAAGGCGGTCAATAAGATGGCGAAAGATCCCGTTGAACCGATTGTGATCTACGGCGCGGGCCGAACGGATGCTGGTGTACATGCGTTTGGACAGACGTTGCATTTTGACTTGCCGTACGAAATTAATCCAGAAGGGGTTCGGCGCGGCCTGAACAGCATGTTACCGATGGATACAATCGTAAAGGCCGTTTCCATTGTGCCGAATGATTTTCACGCGCGTTATGATACGGTCGGTAAGCGGTACTGGTATCGGGCCTATCAAAATGAATTTGTAGATCCATTTAAACGGCACTATACGGGGCATTTTAAGTTCGCTGCGGATATCGACCGAATTCAGCAAGCCATCGGTGACTTAGAAGGACGGCACGATTTCTCGACCTTCGTTGCGTCCGGTTCACAAGCACATGATCATGTTCGTGAGATCTATTCAGCCAAAGCGTGGGCCTTGCCGGATGAACGCGAAATTCAGTTTGAATTTTGCGGTAGTGGTTTTTTATATAACCAGGTTCGAATCATGGTGGCTGTTTTGATGGAAATTGGTCAGGGCCGGCGCGCAGTTGACTGTATTCCAGCGTTACTAGCGGCTAAGGACCGTGAGCAAGCGCGGGGAACGGCTCCCGCGGCTGGACTTTATATGAAAAAAGTGTATTATGAACAAAATGAATTACAAGCTGATTTGATAAAGTATTGACTTCTGAGGCGAAATTAGGTAGACTAGTCGTTGGTATTGTTTGCCCCACGATAAGCCCCGGAAATCTTATTGAGTGTCAAACAAACACAGAAAATGGAGGAACACAACGTGCGTACAACATATATGGCTAAACCAGGTGAAATTGATCGTAAATGGTATGTAGTTGATGCAACCGATGTACCTTTGGGTCGTCTTTCAACTGTCGTCGCATCAATCTTGCGTGGTAAGAACAAACCTACCTTTACCCCTAACGTGGATACTGGTGATAACGTTATCGTTATTAATGCAAGCAAGGTCGCTTTAACTGGGAAGAAAGCAGAACGGAAGATTTATTATCATCATACTGCTTATGCTGGTGGTTTAAAGGAACGGACTGCCGGTGACTTCTTGGCAAAGGAACCTACTAAATTGATTGAAACTTCAGTTAAGGGTATGCTTCCTCACAACTCTTTAGGCCACAAGATGGGCTTGAAGTTGCATGTTTATGCTGGTGCAGAACATACGCAACAAGCACAAAAGCCTGAAGTTTTGGACATCACTAACTTAATCTAAGGAGGAAACTACATTGGCTCAAGTACAATATCGCGGCACAGGCCGTCGTAAAGATTCAGTAGCCCGCGTACGCTTAGTACCAGGTACTGGTAAAATTGTTATGAATGACAAATCTGTTGAAGATTACATTCCATTTGCAGATATTCGCAAGGAATTGTTACAACCATTCGAAGTAACTGAAACAACTGATCAATATGATGTTTTAGTTAACGTTAATGGTGGTGGCTTCCATGGTCAAGCCGGCGCAACTCGTCATGGGATCGCTCGGGCATTGCTCGAAGTTGACCCAGATTTCCGTACTCCTTTGAAGCGCGCGGGTCTCTTAACTCGTGATGCTCGTATGAAGGAACGTAAGAAGCCAGGTTTGAAGAAAGCCCGGAAAGCTTCACAATTCTCAAAACGTTAATATTATCCAAAAACGTTGTTTTATCAACATTTTCTGGCTATATGAGAAAGCACCTGTCTATGGACGGGTGCTTTTTTTTTGGTTGAGTGAGAAAAAAACCACAAAAAAACCATATGACGTGGCTCAACGAGATAAATAACCCATTTGGGCAGGTTTTATTTGATACTAATTGGTTCGAATATAGCCCGCCTTGAAACAAACTAAGCAAGTAACGCTCGGTTACTTAAAAATGGATTGGGCCATTGACGGCTCAATCCATTTTAATTACTGACGTTTAGTTTTACCAAAAGAGAAGACGGCAACGCAACCGAGGCCGGTATGGCTAGTGATGGTCGGCCCAATGTGTTCGAGCAAAATTTCAGCATCAGGAACCTTGGCTAAAATCTTTTCACGAACGGTTTGGGCGGCTTCCTGAGCGTCGCTAGTGGCAATGATAATGCGCGGCTTGGTCTGATCACGTAAATCGGCTAGTGTGTTGTTAACTAGTGTGGTCAGTGACCGGCGCCGTGAGCGCACCTTTTGTACTGGACGCAAGTGGCCGAGTGGGTCGACGTCCATGACTGGCTTGATCTGTAAGAGTGATCCAACCGTCGCGGAGGTCCGTGAGACCCGGCCGCCGTGATAAAGGTAATTTAAGTCATCAACGGTGAACCATTGGTGATAATAGAGGCGGTTTTCAGTCAGCCAATCCGCCAATTGGGCGATCGGCATACCAGCATCGCGCTTGTCAATGGCATCTAGTAGCATCAGGCCTTCACCGCAGCAGGCTGCTCGGGAATCCACGAGGTAGATCTCGGCATCTGGCTGGTCTTGTAAAAGCATGGTCTTGGCCTGTTGCGCATTATTGAAGGTCCCACTTAAGCCTGATGAAAAGCCGAGGTATAGGATTGGCGTATGTGCCTGAACGTACGGCTTGAAAAATTCAATAAACTGGCCGATATTAATCTGAGCGGTAGAAGGCATCACACCGTTACCAATCCGATGATAAAAGTCAGTCAAGTCAAAGTGGTGACCCAAATCGTCCGCGTATTCCTGATCGTCAATCGTGACGTTCATTGAAACAAAATCGACATGCTTGTCTTTAAGTAGTTGATAAGGTAAATCAACGGTTGAATCTGTTAATAGCTGATACATAACTTTCTCCCTTAATTGTACTTACTGTTACATTGTACGCTTATTTGGGCGGCCATGGAAAATTAATACATGCTGTATTTTTACGTACAGCAGTAATTTACGGTAACAACTAGTTGGTTGTCGCAATCCTGGTAGCAGCGTGAATGCTGATCAGGAAATTGAACTGGGCATGTCAGTAAATACTGGACGCATCGGAAAGTCAGTTATGGGTTAACTGCAATAATGGCGTAGTGACTAGGACCGTGCTTTTCAGTCATGGTGATGAGGTTCGACGACTAATTTGCCTATTCAATGAGGCGCTGTAAGTTGATTGAAATCAGCCGATCAATGGCGTGATTTTGCTGCTGGCGGTAGGGGGTGGCCCCGGTTTCATAAAGGAGTTGCGCCTGGTGATGATGAACGCTGATCTGTTCGAGTTACGGAGGCAATCGAAGAATCGCGATACCGGTGGTCAGTTGGTGCTGTTGAATTAATTGGCTGCGCTTGAATAGCAGTAAGTGTGAGGCGCTGGGACCGTATGACTGTGATAACAAGACGTAGTGGTCATAGAAGGCCATTCCTTGAATATTGGGTGGGAGCTTGCCGTGCCAGTCACTAACTGCCTTTGGTAAAATGGCGTGACTCGTGGTCATTCTGTATGGCGTGCCGGCGCTCGTCAGTGGATAGCGGGCAACCAAGGTGGTCTGTCCAGGTTTGAACTGGCCGACATAAAGGGCCTGATGGTGATAGGTCAGTAGTGAAGCATTGCTCAGTGTTGGCAGTGACCAGCGTTGCTGATAGTGAACGGCAATGGAAGTGGTCGGGTCGAAGTGCCGTAATGCGGCCAGACTAACGCTCACGATAGCCCCATGACCGTGGCGATGACTGCACAACCAAATCCGCTGGTGGTGAGGATCATAAGCTAGACCACCCACATGTGGTTTACCATGCAATAAGACAGTGTTGCATAATTGATGTCGGAAACGATCCTGTACATATAGGACAGATTGGGTTCGACCAGTGGCATCATAAGCGGTGGTTAGACGATAACGACCGGCAATAACAACGCCCTGTGGAATCATCATTGTCGTCGTCGTGAGTTGTTTAGTGACGAGGTCCCTAGTCAGGGTGGCTTGTAGTCCCGGCTGAATGGTGGTGCCTTGCAACATACCGATTGGGTCGAATTTTGCTAGTTTAACCAGATCCGGATACTGACGGATGGTTTGATAAAATTCGGTTGGTGAAAAAACAGCTTGGGTGGCTGTTCTTTGAAGGGTGGTTGGTGGGTACGGTAGTGTCGGTCGTACGCGACTAGCTAGACCGCCGAGGGGATGGACCCAAATTAACAAGCCCGTGATTAGTCCTGTATAAAAATGATAGGTATAACGGTGCATCGCGGGTCCCTCCTCTAGTTTAAGTGTCTTCAATATAGCATGGAAAGACAGGCCGCTTAGCGGATAGTGAAAGGTTAGTTAAGGAAAGAAACTGAGTGGGGCATAATTGAAAAATTAACGTTTTACACATCTGTTTTTAATTATATTTACATAAAACATTGAATTTTCTAATTAGGAATCGGATAATGAACGTGTTCAAGCTGTTTAACAATCTGAATAAAGTGTGATATCCCGGTGCTCGCCAAGTTAGGCGAGTGCTGGCTGTCAAAAACGGAGGAAAATATAACGATGCGAATTAGTGCGGAAACGGAACGACAATTTTTAGAAGCAGTTTTTAAGGCCCAACGGTTTAGTGCCAAGGATGGGGCACTGCTGGCAGACACCCTGGTCGATGCAGATTTACGTGGAATCTCGTCACATGGTATCCAGCGGCTGGCTTGGTATACGCGGATGATCAAGGATCATACCTTGGAACCGACGCATCAACCGAAGATTTTGAATGAAACACCTACCAGTCTATTGATCGATGCGAACCAGAGCATGGGCCAGATTGCGTCGGCGTTTACGATGAATAAACTGATTGAAAAGACTAAGCAACTCGGTGTTTCATTAGCGGTTATCCGCAATTCGAATCACTTTGGAACGGCGGGCTATTATTCGCGCATGGCTTGCAAAGCGGGTTTGATCGGTATTTCAACGACTAATACGCGGCCGTTGGTGGTGCCGACGAATGCGACAGAAGCTTTTTTGGGTTCCAACGCATTAGCTTTTACTTTTCCAGCCGACCCGCATCCTTTCGTTTTTGACGGCGCGACTGCGGTGGTTTCAAGCGGGAAGATTCAAGTGCTGGCCAAAAAAGGTGCACAGATTCCGGGTGATTGGGCGGTTGATGAGCATCGTCAAGTCTTGCATGATGCGCAGACGGTGGAGGATAACTTGACTAAAATTGCGTTTTCTGAGAATCGTCCTGGTGGTGGGGTCCTGACCCTAGGTGGCCAGCAGGAAGTCAATTCAAATTACAAAGGCTTTGGCAACTCACTAATTATTGAGTTACTCACGGGAATTTTAGCGCAAGGGTCGCTGTCGGCTGATACGAACACCGGTAAGCATGACTTTAGTCAGTTCTTCATGACGATTAATCCCGCCTTATTTGGCGATCCCGAGGTGTTGAAGGCCAACGTGACGACTATGTTTGACCGTATTCGGCATTTGAAGCATCTACCAGGTACTAAGATCATGATACCAGGTGACCGGGAATACCGGCACTATGATGAAAATTTGGTGCAGGGCGTCAGTATTGATCCACAGACGTTGACGGAAATGCAGCAAGTTGGTGCTGAATTTGGAGTGGCAGTCCCCGCAGCCTTGAAAGCGTAGTTTGGTGTAGTTGCGGCAATTATTGTGACTAAAATGGGGATCACATAAACTGATGATAGTGTGGCTGGAATCTGCTCTGGATGCTGGCGACACTATTTTGGGTTATCACGATTATGTGCGGTGGTGAAGACCAGCTAGCTGGTTGGGAATAGATAGCGGTTCAGACAACTGGCGAGCGGCTAAGGTTAGTTGCTAAAGCATACGGAACATTGTTGAAATTGTAATCGAAAATGACCGTTTGTCAGTCGTTCGTTGTGAGAAATTTAGCGTTGGAGTGCGGCTTTTAGACTTTAATGATTTGCCTGGCGGTGGATTATAAGTTAAGTCAGTGCAAGCTACTGGCTAAAAATATTTTCAGAAAGTGGCAGGGAACCATTTTAATATCTGTAAAATGATTTGACACGCAAACTTGCTGATTTACCAGTATTTATTAGCAGTTAGCGAGGATGATGACGACTAGCAAATCGAGGGTGGACCAACATGTTTTTGTTGATTAATAGAAAAAGTTTGCAAAAACCATTTGACAATTCTATTGATTAGCCGTATATTTTAAGTCATCAAATACACATTATAAATTAAGGAGATTTTAATCATGACGATTAATACCAATTTACAATTGAATTCGTATTATTATTACTGGTTTACTTAGTGCCTTGGCATCCACTGCGAGGCACGCCCTCGCAACGGATGTGACCAGTAAATTTTGGAATGATTAAAATTTATGGAAAAGTCATATCAGTGTTGTGAACAACCACTGTGTGACTTTTCTACTTCTGAGTAGCGGTGTTTTTCGGGCACCCTGCGAAGAATTAGTGGACTCACAGTTGGTGTAACTGCGAGTCTTTTTTTATTAGCCAAAATGAGAGGGAGCGAAGTTAATGCAAGCATTTGATGAAATTGATGAATTAGCGGTGAATAATCTACGAGTACTGAGTGCGGAAATGATTGAACGGGCCGGTTCTGGTCATCCAGGATTGCCACTCGGCGCGGCTCCAATGATGTGGGCACTGTGGAGCCGACAATTACGGGTCGATCCACAGCAGTCTCAATGGGCTAATCGCGATCGCTTTGTCTTATCAGCCGGACACGGGTCGGCGTTGTTGTACAGTCTGCTACATGTGAGTGGCTTCAACGTGACAATGGGCGAGTTACAACGTTTTCGTCAATTCGGCAGTCATACGCCAGGCCACCCTGAACTGGGAATCGTGGATGGTGTGGAAGCCACGACCGGTCCACTGGGACAGGGATTAGGGATGGCGGTGGGCATGGCCCTGGCTGAACGGCAACTAGCGGCTCAGTTCTCCGAGTCACCGCAGTTGGTGGATCACTATACTTACGCGTTAGTCGGTGATGGTGATTTGATGGAAGGCGTCTCCCACGAAGCTGCCAGCTTTGCCGGTAATCAACAATTGCAAAAATTAATTGTATTGTACGACGATAACGCTGTTTCGCTTGATGGCCCCACCAGCCGGTCGTTTCGTACCGATGTGAACCAGCGCTTCGCTAGTTATGGTTGGGATACACAAACGGTAGGTGATGGCAATGATTTAACGGCGATTAATGCCGCCATTGAGCGTGCCAAACACAGTTCACGTCCAAGCCTGATCGCTGTTAAAACGACGATTGGATTTGGCGCACCACAAGCGGGTACGAATGCGGTGCATGGCAATCCGTTGGGAACGGCCGGTTTAACTAGTTTGCGGCAACAATTAGGGTGGCAAGCCGCGCCATTTACGGTAATGCCGGCCGTTGCTAAACGCGCACAGCAACTAATCTTGCAACGTGGTCAGCGTGCACATCGCCGGTGGCAGTCACAACGAGAGGCTTTACCACAAGCCGTACAACACCGTTTCGAACAACAGCTCAGTATGCGTCTGCCAGTTGACTTAGCCACCAGTTTACCGATCTTTGATGAAGGCGCCCAAGCTTCGCGGATCACGAGTCATACCGTCATTCAGAAGCTAGCCGCTCAGTTACCAGGATTAGTCGGGGGCGCGGCTGATTTAGCCAGTTCGAATAAAACGACCATTGAGCAGGATCAATTGTCGACTCCGGTGACCCCGGATCAGCGCAACGTTGCCTTTGGTGTCCGGGAGTTTGGTATGGGCACCATTTTGAATGGGATGACTTTACACGGTGGCTTGCGGGTCTTTGGTGGCACCTTCCTTGTCTTTTCCGATTACACGCGTGCGGCTATTCGATTGGCGGCGATGATGAAGTTACCAGTCACTTACGTTTTCACGCATGACTCGATTGCAGTCGGCGAGGACGGTCCGACTCATCAGCCAATTGAACAGCTAATGAGTTTACGATTGATTCCGAATCTAACGGTGATCCGGCCCGCTGACCCGAATGAAACGGTCGCAGCTTGGTGGCAAGCCATCAACGCGACGGATCATCCAACCGTGCTCGTCTTGACCCGTCAGAATTTGGCAGTGCTATCCGGATCTAAGACTAAGGCCATGACTGGTGTGGCTCGTGGCGGTTATGTTCTCTCACCGCAGCGTGGCCGCCAGCCAATGGGAATCTTGATTGCAAGCGGGTCAGAAGTTGCTTTAGCTCTTCAGGCCCAGGCGAAACTAGCTACGTTAGGTGAAGATGTCAGTGTCGTTTCAATGCCGTCGATGGAAAACTTTGCGCGCCAATCAACGAATTACCAAGCTCAGGTCTTGCCACCTCAAATTCGGCGGCGAGTTGCAGTCGAAATGGGCGCAACATCTGGCTGGGAACGTTACGTTGGGTTAGATGGGGCGGTACTAGGCTTGGACCACTTTGGCGCCAGTGGAGCGGCCGACCAAGTATTAGCCGCTAACCAGTTCACGGTAGCAGACCTAGTGCGGACGTATCAACAAACGCACGTGGATCTTGGTCAACAATTGCGAGTCATTTAGAAAGGAAGTTAGTTAAAGCATGATTGATGGACAAACGGCACTCTTTGGATTTATCGCGCACCCCGCGCGGCACAGTCGCTCACCGCGAATGCATAATTTGAGTTTTGACTACTGGGGGCTAAATGCGCGCTACTTGGCGTTTGATGTGGCACCGGATGGATTGGCTGGTACGCTTGCTGGAATTCGTAGCATGGGTATCGCGGGGGTGAACCTTTCAATGCCATTCAAACAAACCGTTGTACCGCTACTAGATGGTTTGACAGTGCGAGCGCAACGGATTCAAGCGGTCAATACGATTAAGAATGAAGCTGGCAAGCTGATTGGTGACAGCACGGACGGCGCTGGAGTTTTTCAGGATCTCTTACATCAAGGTCTGAACTTGGTTGATAAGCACGTCATGGTTTTAGGCGCGGGAGGCGCAGGTAAGGCAATCATTGCGGCGGCTTTAGATTATGGTGTCGCGAGTGTAACGGTCTTTAAACGCAACAACGAACGCTACGCCGGTGTTCAGCACTGGTTGGAGCAACTCAGTACCACGACTTCGGTACCACTCCGGCTCTGTGCCTATGAAGACCAAGTACGGATGCAGCAAGTTGCTCGTACCAGCAATTTGATCATTAACGCGACCAATATCGGCATGACGACTGCTGGAACGCCATTACCAATCTCAATTATCCAGCAATTAGTCCCACAACAGACGGTCTATGATGTGATTTACCAACCGCTAGAAACGACCTTTTTGCGCTTAGCGCGTCAGCAGGGGTGCGCCACATATAATGGTTTGGGGATGTTGATTTGGCAAGGTGCCTTGGCTTTTGAGTTTTGGACTGGTAAGCAGATGCCAGTTCAACAGGTCCGCCAAGATATGTTAGCCAGTATTCAAGCGACTCCGCCGATTACGGCGCAGGCTTAGGCCTTAACTTTTGAGAATTGATTAGTAGGAGGAAATTATTATGATTATTATATTAAAACCAGCAACCGCTACGGCTATGCAGGCAAAGTTAGTGAGTCAATTTGGTGCGGATCACGAGATCTTCACGCACAATAATCGAATTGCAATTCAAGGATTGCGTCCAGAAGCACTTCCCGCGGATGTGCAAGCAGCCAGTGAATCAATCTTGACGGCAGTTCCCGCAGCGGTCCAAAGCAGCCGTCTCTTTCACCCAGAAGATACGATTATTAAGACGCCACACAGTGTGATTGGCGGTAATCAATTCGTCATGATGGCTGGCCCGTGTTCAGTCGAAAGCGCTGAACACGTGGACCAGATGGCCGCGGTTGCCAAGCAGGGTGGTGCGACGATTGTTCGTGGCCACGGACGTGCTTTCAGTACGGACGGCGGCTGATAAACATGGCCTTGATATGATTACCGAAGTGATGGATGATGAACACGTGGCGATGGTGGCGAAATACACGGATATTTTTCAAATTGGTGCACGCAATATGCAAAATTTCTCGTTGCTTAAAGCCGTTGGACAGACCCAAATTCCGGTTGCATTAAAGCGAGGAATGTCGGCAACAATCGACGATGTGCTCAATGCAGCTGAATACGATGGTGGTTCATGTGGCGGGGATTCGCGTTTGATAATTCGTTTGACCACAGGCAATCGTTGACACATTACCCAGTCATCGTTGATCCGAGTCACGCGGTCGGTACCTGGGAACTCGTGACCCCGATGGCGATGGCAGGTGTAGCAGCTGGCGCCAGTGGCATGATCGTTGAAATTCATGACCAGCCAACGCAAGCTTTATCCGATGGGCCGCAAGCGTTAAAACCCGCGACGTACTTAAAAATGGCGCAACAGGCTTTCCAGTTACATGATCTGATGCAAACGTGGGCGTAGGATGTGCCTATGACAAACATTGAAGTCAAGACGCGAGTTAAACAGTATCAGATCAAGATCATGATTAACAGTTTACATCACCTAGGAACATTGGTAACTAAAGTATGGTGTGCCCGTCAAGTAGCGGTGGTAACGGATACCAATGTGGGCCCGTACTATGCGAAGCTGGTAACTGATGAACTGACGGCGGCTGGATTCAAGGTGCGCGTGATGACGGTTCCAGCCGGTGAGGAGAGCAAAAGTTGGTCACAAGTCCAGTCGTTAATCGATCAGCTGAGTGCCGCCCATTTTAGCCGCAGTGACGGTGTCCTCGCTCTTGGTGGCGGGGTGGTTGGTGACTTAGCAGGGTTTGTCGCTTCGATTTATATGCGCGGTATTGCCTTGATTCAAGTACCGACATCATTATTAGCGCAAGTCGATAGTTCGGTGGGCGGTAAGACCGCGATTGACTTACCAACTGGCAAAAACTTAGTGGGCAGTTTTTACCAACCAGATTTAGTCGTCATTGATCCGGCAATTCTGGTGACGTTACCGCCGCGGATGCTCGCAGAAGGTTATGGCGAAATCGTTAAGTGCGCAGCATTAGTTGGCGGTGATTTTTGGCAATCCTTGCACCAAATTACCAGTGTGGCAGCGATTTTACCAGCAGCACCAGATTTAATTGCAGCTAGTGTGGCGTTCAAAGCGCGCGTCGTTATGGCGGATGAGCATGAACAGGGTCAGCGGCAATTATTGAATTTTGGTCATACGATTGGTCACGCAGTCGAACTATTGGCTGACGGTCAACTAATGCATGGGGAAGCGGTAGCGATTGGTCTAGTACAGGTTTGTCGGTTGTTTGCAGCACATGGGTTAGCGCCGACTAGTTTAACGTCGACGCTCAAGGCACGCTTAATGGCGGTAGGGGTGCCCACGGAATTACCGCCGATAGCGCCGCAAGCCGTGGCCGCAGTGATGCAACACGACAAAAAAGTGCACGGTACAGCGCTGACCTGGGTCTACTTATCGGCGGTTGGGCAACCCCACCTGTATCCCATAGCGGTCACGGACTTGGCGACTTGGATGGGTGACTTGTGGTCGGTGTCGTGATTAGACGTAAGTTTACAATATGCTTCAGTTCGACACATGACGGTTAGCCGGGTGGGATCTGAAAATTTGAGGGAGCATCAGAACTTTTGACGTCCAGGTTCTGATGGACTTACATGGTAGATTAACAATCGGCTTTCCAAGTAATAGTTGGAAAGCCGATTGTTATTGGTTAGGGCGTGATGTTTGTATGATCAAGTCGTTAGTCAGGAGTAAGTTCACATTGTGCGCGTTAATTTTCATGAAGCATGCATTAAAATATGCCAGTCTTGAGTTTAAAAAGCCAGTTTAGGGTCACCGGCAAAAGTTCTGATTTGCGTAAACTTGCTCGGCTAGATCGTCCTTCCCCCAGAAATGGGCACTCAGCCCGGAGTCGGGAAATACGTGAATGAGTGTCTGAACCTGTCAAATGGTATAGTTGAAAAACAACTAGTTTACCAATAGCCTAAAAGTTTCATCCAGAGTGTGCCACCAACGCCCCATACTAATAGATAGAAACCACCAAGGCACAGATTCAGACGCCACCATTCGGACTGCGTTATGTAACCTGATCCGAACATAATCGAGGCGGGACCGTTGGCGTAATGGGTGGTCGAACTGAAAATGGCACCGTCAAAGCCTAATAGTAGGGCTGCTAGCATTGGGGGGGCGCCGGCTGAAATTGCCACACCCAAGAAGGCGCCGTACATGGCGGAGACGTGAGCAGTGGCGCCGGCAAACAGGTAGTGACTGTAAAAGTAAACGAGCATCAAAGCTGCCAAGACCCATAGCCAACTGATTCCTTGCAGGGCCTGGCCCATAGTTTGTGAAAGCCATGGAATAAAGCCAAGACTGTTCAGTTTGCCAGCCATAAAAATAAGAATTGAAAACCAAACGAGTGTGTTCCAAGCCCCATTTTCATGTAATAAGTCGTCAACGGATAATACACCAGTTAATAAGAGCAAAGTGACGGCTATGAAGGCCACTAAGGTCGCGTCTAGCCCAGTGAGACTAGCTGAGATCCAAAGAAAGAGGGCCAACATAAAAATACCGCCCATGAGTTTTTCGGCCAAAGTCATGGCCCCCATCTGCTCAAGTTCGTTGGCAGCCCACGCATGCGCGTTGGGTGTATCCTTAATTTCTGGCGGATAGAGCCAATAAATAATAGCTGGAACGCTAATTAAGCAAATAAGACCAGGTAATAGAGCGGCGAGTAACCAGTCCATCCATGTGATGTGAATCTGCATTGCTTGGGCCAAGGCCACGGCAACGAGATTTGGTGCCATCGCGGTCATGAATAAGCCACTGGTGGCAATATTACCATGGAAAGCTGACATAATGAGAAAACTACCAACCTTACGCTGCGTACCGTTTTGTGGGTCAGAGCCGTATGCTTTAGCTAAAGATTCAATAATTGGGAAGACGATTCCACCGGCGCGGGCGGTATTGCTAGGCGTGGCCGGACTAGTGACGAGATCGACACCAATCAGCGCGTAGGCTAATCCAAGGGTCTTTTTACCAAATAATTTGACGAAGACCAGCGCGACTCGTCGCCCTAGCCCCGTTTTTACGAAGCCTCGTGATAGGAAGTAAGCCATTGCAATCATCCAAACCGTGTTATCACCAAAGCCGGCCATGGCATCCGTCATCGAGGTAACACCAAGTAAGACACCAAGTGTGAGACCAATAATTGCGACACCGGCAATAGGTAACGGCTGGGTAATGCAACCAATGATAGTGCCAACAAAGAGAGCCAGCATGTGCCATGCTAATAGACTGAGCCCCGCGGGACGAAATGGCGCGCTCAGCCAAATAATCAAACCAATTATCAGCGGCCATGTAAGTTGCTGGTAGTTGACGGATTGTAATTTGGTCATCGAAAACGACCACCTTTCTAGTCAAACGTTAAAATCGTCTCACGGTGACTGCTGAAACTAGTCAGCAAATGATGTTAATCCGGACACGATTTCTAAATTAGAATTAATGCAACCCTAATGTCATTTTTGCTGCCCGTGACATTTTATCAAGCGACCAGGCCGGTTCCCAGACAAGGTTGATGAGTACCTGATCGATACCCGCGACGGTCATTAATGCGCTTTTGATATGGTCATTCAAATAGCCTGTTAGTGGACAGCCCATGATGGTCAGTGTCATGGTAACGGTGCAGAGCTTTAGGTCAGCATCGTAAGCAACATCGTAGATCAAACCGAGGTCAACAATGTTCACACCAAGTTCAGGATCGATCACGGTACTCAGAGCGGCTAAAGCTTGGGTTTTTAAAGTAGATTGTGTATCCATACTAATCATGAGAAAGACTCCTTTAGACCAACAGCCTAAGCAGGGTGATCCGCTTAGGCTGTTAATGGTCGGTTATTTAATGAATTTAACTTGTTCGTTGATTTTTTTAATCTCAGCTTCTTTACGTTCGTTGAAGATGACCTTGTTCTTTTCAAACAAGTTGTCGCCATTCGTATCGATGGAGACAATTAACGGACCGAAGTCTTTGACCTCACACGCCCAGAGTGTTTCGGGCATTCCGAGGTCTTTCCACTGGGCATCAACAATCTTATTGACGTGCAGGGCGGCATAAACAGCATTGCCAGCGGGGTAGACGAGGTGTAAGGCGTGATATTTCTTGCAGGCCCGTTCGGTTCCCGGTCCCATGCCGCCTTTACCAACGATTAGTTTGACACGGGTTTGTTTTACGAATTCTTCTTCAAATTTTTCCATCCGCATACTAGTCGTTGGCCCGACTGCGACCATTTCGTACTTGTCATGGCCGAGATCTTTAATGATCGGGCCAGCGTGGAGAATTGCTCGGTCTGTCACGTTAACGGGTAGGGGACGATGTTCTTCGACGAGCCGCCGATGGGCAACGTCCCGACAGGTTGTTAGTGAGCCATTCAAGTAGACGATGTCGCCGATACGAATGTCCTTAATATCGTCATCAGAAATTGGGGTGGTTAAGTGGTAAGTTTTCATGATAATTCGACTCCTTTGTTCAGTGGTAAGTCATAGTTTAGATCTGCGTCAAAGTTGATAAGTCCGCGCCGGTGTGACCAGCAGCCGGTACTAACAGCGACGCCAATTGTTGATGGGTGTCGGGCGGTATTCTCGACATTGACACCCATTACTGACTTTTGACCGCCAAACCCCTGTGGTCCCAGGCCAATGTGATTGATGCCGTCTTCTAATAAGTGTTCGAGTTTGGCAGCATTAGCGTTTGGATTTTCACTATCGACGCGCCGCATTAAAGCTAATTTAGAATTAAGCGCAGCCGTTTCAACGGATGTGGCGACGCCGACACCGACGAGTAAAGGTGGGCAAGCGTTAATGCCGTAGCTCGTCATGCGATCCATCACGAAACGGACGACGCCTTCGTAACCTTCACCAGGCATCAGGACTTTGGCAGCCCCGGGTAATGTGCAGCCACCGCCGGCCATGTACACGTACATTGAGATGTCAGTGCCATTACCATCAACTTGCAGAAAAATCGAGGGGATGCCGTCACCAATGTTCATACCGGTATTGTATTCGTCAAATGTCTGAACAGCATTATGTCGGAGTGGCGCTTTTTTTGTCCCACGATAAACGGCGTCTTTCAAAATTTGATTGAGTTCGCCTAATAGTGGGAACTGCGCGCCGCATTTAATGAAGAATTGTAATGCACCGGTATCTTGGCAACTTGGGCGTTTAAGTTTATTGGCAAGTAATTGGTTTTCCATCATCGTGTCGTAGACGAGCTTTTGGAGTGGATCGACTTCGATCTTACTGAGTTCTTCGAGTTTGGCAGTCACATCATCTGGTAGTCGATGACTGATGAGTGCAATATAATCGGCCAAAATGTCGCGCATCCGTTGGCCCTTAGCTGATAACGTTGGTTCGGTATAGTCGTATGTCATTGTATCCATAGCTGGTTTCCTCCTATCAATTTACAGCTACATTGTAAGTAACTGTGTGATACAAAACTAACCGCTACTCGCCAAGTTATGCCAGGTATCAGATTGTGAAAGTGATGGTAAGCGGACAGGTAGCCGGTTAAAAATGACAAAAAAATACCAAGGCCTTCTGACGAGTGATGCCGTCGTACCTTGGTATGACCCAATATTTGATCAAAATATCGGTAAGTTCAGTTGTTCGTAATCACAAAAATTGTTATGCCATTAATTATTGATTGAGCAGTGTTTTTAATTGCGCGATTTTTTGTTTGAGCGCCTGATATTCTTGAAAATGTAGTTTATACATGCAACTTTCACAAGCACTGAGTTGATCAGTACTTGTGAGTTGGGCCCAGTGATTGAGTTGCTTTTGGACAATGGTAGTTTGTGTGGGAGTGAGCGGTTGCTTGAACTGGTCATATTCAGGACGCTGCCCGTGTGACAAGTGTTGACGGTAACTGGAAGGTGTCTGACCAAAATGCTTCTTAAACATTAGATTAAAGGACTTGACCTCCTGAAACCCATTGGCTAAAGCTAGATCGGCGACCCTTGTGGTTGGGTTTTCCAGATCGTAGATGGCGTGTTGTAGTCGGCAGCGGGTTAGATATTCGTAAAAATTCAGGCCGAGTTCCGCTTTGAAGATGCGTGAGAGATAGGCTGGTGAATAGTGACTGATTTTTGCCGCTTCGTTTAAGGTAATTGGTCGATCGTAAGCCTGGTTAATGTAATCAATGACCCGGTTTAGTGAACTCTGCGTCTTGGGTTGGGGGTAAGTCATCGTGATTCCAGTATCAAAGAAATCGTGATGTAGCAGGTTCGTCAATTGAAAGTACAGGGCGTTCAAGTCAAAAATTGGCCAGTCCTGCTGATGTAATCCTAGATAGAGTTGTGCCAGGATTTGGCGAATCGTTTGGTAGTCACGGTGTTGGGGCGTCGTCACGCTGTTGAGTAGAAAAGCACCTGAACTGAGGTCGATGCCCTGATTAGTGTAGAAGTCGGGCAGAATATGTAAACGGAGCGCGATACATTCTGGGGTCAAGGCAAAGGTGGCATGGCCGCGATTGGCATTGATCAAGATGAGGTCATTTGCGTGTAATTGATGGCGCGTCCCGTCAACATTCACTTCGACGGTACCTTGCAATAACCATAAGAGTTCGATTTGCGGATGCCAGTTGTAGTGGTAACTACCAATCATGTATGTTAATAAGTCAAATTGGACGGTTGGAGTGGATTGAAAATGCTGACTAGGTATCATGACAGTGTCCTCCTTAGGAATAACTTTGATTAGCTCTAGCTTACACGTTCAGAAGATGCTTGAACAGCAGTCGACAAAAGAATACAAAGAAAAATGACAAAAATTGACTAGTATCAGTTATGATGGAAATATAAGTAATGGTAACTGAATGTTGGTTGTGGTCACGCTTAATCAAGACTGAAAGTGACCCAGGCACATCATCGTTGTTAGACTAAGGATGAAATGGTGGAGAAATAGTGGATACGAAGATAATTGTCAATCATGCGCTACGAGCGCTTTTATACGAAGTGACGGTCAACCCTAAGCCCGGGCTGGTCGACCCGTTGTCGGCGGGTCCCCATCCAGACATGAACGCTTTTATGTTTATTGATAGTGCTTTGAGTCTAGCCCCCTACTTTAATGCTTGTGCAGCGGCGGGCGTCGCGTATACGGCTGTCGATTTGACGGGTTTGTTCAAGCAAATTCGGGGCATTGGTGTTCAAGCGGAACAAACCATGTTTGCGGCGACCAAGGGCGTGAATACCCATAAAGGGGCGGTGTTCTCACTGGGCGTGCTAGTGACAGCGGCGGCGTATCAGTTGCAGCACCCCGACGTCGACTTAGCAACGATTGTGCGCACGATGCTGGCGGGGTTAACGGCAAATGATTTTAATGATTTAAACACGAAGGATCCAACGACCTTAACTGCTGGAGAACGTCAATACTTAACATATGGCATCAAGGGAATTCGTGGTGAAGCCGAGGCGGGTTATCCGACCGTGATGCAAGTGGCACTACCCGCATTGAGACGTAGTCGTGGCACGATTAATCAGCGGTTATTAGACACACTGATGGCGATTGTCCAGGCGACGGTCGATACCAATCTGGTAAAACGGGCACACGACCCGCACGTCATTGACTGGGTCCACGACCAAGCACACCGCTACTTCGATTTAGGGGGAAGCCGCAGTGAAGCTGGAATGGCGTTTTTACGCGAATTGAATCAGATTTTTGTCGACCATAACTATAGTTTAGGTGGCTCGGCCGATTTGTTGATTTTGACGATTTTTATTGGATTGCAGACAGATATATTAGCTTAATAATGAGTGTCGTGATTGTAGGTGACGACACTTTTTTAATACCAAATATTAATGGAAATTAAATGACGATTGCAATGCTTAGTTGATGAGTGGTCAGTGCTTTTTAGTGGTGATGGCATCGAAAGTCGTTTCAGTAGGTTCTGGATTAAGCTTTTAGTATGTTGGTTGTAACGCCTTGGTTAAGCAGAAATAGTATTAGAATGAACGAAAATTTAATACCAATTATAAAAAAAGTTAACTGCACCTAACAATTATTTGCATTAGCGTTAATTATCAGTTATGCTTATGACGATGTAGAAAACCGACTACCGCGATGAACGGAGGAAATGTGATGTTAAAAGTACAAAACCTCACCGTGGCATACAGTGACACACCAGTCTTTACTGATGTTGCCGTTAACTTTAACGCCGGCAAAATTACTGGAATCATTGGTCCCAACGGTGCGGGAAAATCAACGATGATCAAGGCAATGCTTGGTCTGATCAAATCCCAAACGGGAACCGTCGAATATGAAGGTCGTGCGCTAAAACAATTTCAAAAACAGATTGCATATGTCGAGCAACGTAAAGATCTCGACTTAACCTTTCCAATCAATGTTTTTGACGTCGTTTTGACTGGGACCTATGGCAAACTCGGACTTTTCCGCGAACCAAGCAAGGCGGATCGTCAGCGTTGCCAAGATGCACTTGAGCAACTTGAGTTAGCCGATTTAGCACAGCGCCAAATTAGTCAGCTCTCTGGAGGACAATTACAACGGGTCTTTGTGGCTCGAGCCTTAGTCCAAGAAGCCGATATCATTATTCTTGATGAACCTTTCGTCGGCATTGATTTACAGAGTGAGACGGCTATCATGACGATCTTGCATCAGTGGCGTGATGCCGGCAAAATGATTATTGTCGTGCATCATGATTTGAACAAAGTTTCACGCTACTTTGATGATCTCGTGATTTTAAATCACGGTATCGTTGATTATGGTCCCGTGGACGCGGTCTACACACCCGCAAACATTGAACGGACGTTTAGTGCTGATCTTTCGGCCGTCCTGTTTACGAAGGAGGAAACGCGATGATGCAATCAATTACGACCTTTATGGCTGCTTTGGGGAAGTATGATTTCTTACAAAGTGCGCTAATTACGGCTATTATGGTCGGGGTCATGTCAGGAATTATTGGTAGCTTTATTATTTTACGAGGCATGTCGATGATGGGCGATGCCATCTCGCATGCCGTTTTACCTGGTGTTGCGGTAGCTTATATGCTCGGTATCAACGTCCTAATTGGTGCTTCGGTTTTTTGGAATTCTAGCCGCTAGCTTGATCGGATTCGTTGCGAGCCGTAGTAAGATTAAGACTGACACCTCAATTGGGATTGTCTTCAGTGCGTTTTACGCACTCGGTTTTATCCTAATTTCATTAGCTGAAAGTTCGACGAACTTGCACCACATCTTATTCGGTAACATCCTCGCTGTGAGTGATACTGATATGATGACGACGACGGTCGTGTTAGGACTAGTGATTTTATTCGTGGCCTTCTTCTACAAGGAATTACTGATTACGTCATTTGATCCGACCTTTGCGAAGACTTATGGTCTCAAGGTCCAACTGTTACATTACGCGTTAATGCTGGTCTTAACGCTAGTGACCGTTTCAGCGCTACAAACCGTCGGGATCATTTTAGTGGTCGCGATGTTGATTACACCGGCTGCGACGGCCTTTCTATGGACAGAACGACTGGCAGTCATGCTTGGACTGTCAGCCTTAATTGGGGTCTTGTCCTCAGTGGTGGGCTTATATCTCAGCTACACGTTGAACTGGGCTTCTGGTCCGGCCATCGTGCTAGTAGCGGCTATTTTCTTCGGTATTTCTTTCATCATCTCACCTAAGCAGGCCTTGTTGCCGACGCTTTGGAAAGGGCAAGCAGCAGCGCGACGGGTGACAGCATGAAAACGAAATTAATTGCACTGATTGGAGTCATCGCGATGGTTACCGGGATGGCAGTATTTCTGAATCAACGCCAGCAAAGTGCCAAAGCGACGACCACTAGTGCCAAAATCCGGGTCGTAAGTACGAACTCGATTCTAGATGATATGGTGAAAAATGTGGGTGGGCAGTACGTCCAAAATTACAGTATTGTGAAGCGCGGCACTGACCCGCATGAGTATGAACCACGGCCCACTGATATTGCGGCAACTGCCGAAGCTGACGTGATTTTTTATAATGGCTTAAACCTTGAAACTGGCGGTAATGGCTGGTTTAAAAAGTTAGTGACGGCTTCCAAAAAGGACTTTGACCACGATGTTTTTGCGGCCAGTAAGGGAATTAAGGTCAAATATTTAACGACGAACGTTAATGAGCCGGACCCCCATGCTTGGTTAGATCTCGCCAACGGGATTCAATATGTCAAGAACATCAACCGGACGTTGCAGGCCAAGGATCCTAAGCACGCCGCTGTTTATCAAAAGAATACGGATCGCTACGTGGCAAAACTAACAAAACTGCATGAGAGCGCTCAAACCAAATTCAAGCAGATCCCGACGAGTCAACGATTATTAGTGACATCCGAAGGCGCCTTTAAGTATTTCTCGGCGGCCTACCATGTGCCCGCTGCTTATATTTGGGAAGTGAATACGGAATCGCAAGGCACGCCAGCTCAGATGCGGACGGCGTTGAAGAAAATTGAAGGAACCCAGGTTCGAAGTTTGTTTGTCGAATCATCCGTATCACCGAAATCGATGAATAAGCTTTCACAGGAGACGGGAATCCCCGTTGCTAGTACGATTTTTACCGATTCGCTGGCAGCTAAAGGCAAGCCGGGTGATACGTACTACTCAATGTTGAAGTGGAATCTTGATAAGATTTATGCTGGGCTGACTCGGTCGTAGTACTTGGGCCTATAATTCGGTTGTGTTGATGTCATGTGATATAAGTTTGTTCTAAAAAGGACCGTGGAAGTTAAATCTTCCACGGTCCTTTCTTTATTTTGAACTGCTAGTTTAGTCTTCCGATTCGAATGACAATTCCGTCATTGATAGTTCCAGATCATCAAGTACGTCGTTTTCACTCAGAAATTGTTCCCAGGCAGCCGGTGTTTGTTCGCGGGTATGGGGGACGATTTTATCATGAATATTGGCAATCACATCATCGAGCATCTTATCCGCTTGCCGGGCGATTTCAGCATCGTTATAGCGGCGTGCTGGCGCCCGGTCCTCATTTTTTCGATTCAGAAAATCGGTTGCTTTCTCCATAAAAATGGTAATAACTTGGGAGTTGTTTGCGAGATAGTCTTTTAAAGTTTCATTATCCAATGTATTAGTCCTCTCTAGTTTGAGTCGTACTTCTAATATACCACGCTAATCAGGTTTTAACTGTTTCAAGATCGGTTGGCGGGTAAAAAGTTTTGTAACTTGCGCAGATGTTTCGAATTGACGCCAATCAGGCAATTTAAACGCAGAATTGTAACCGCTTACGAAAATGATTTCACAAGCCGACACTTTAGAAAAAGTTCACAATCAAAATAATTTTAAATGCTGCTACACAGGCGTTTTAAGTAATAATTATATTTAAATTTTTCAAAAAAATAATTTATTTTTAAAAAATTAGCAAAAATGAAAGCATTTGCGTTATAATACTTGTGAGTTAAGTAACTAAGTAGTTGGAACCACATGTGCAGCACACATTTTTGATGAAAGAAGGATATTGACATGGATAAGAAGCAACGCAAAGTCGTAATTGTTGGTGATGGCTCGGTGGGTTCATCATTTGCCTTTTCATTGGTCCAAAATTGCGCCCTAGATGAACTCGTTATCGTTGACTTGGTTAAAACGCACGCAGAGGGGGACGTTAAGGATTTGGAAGATGTTGCCGCCTTTACGAATGCGACCAACATTCATACCGGTGAATATGCGGATGCGCGTGATGCTGACATCGTTGTCATTACGGCTGGTGTGCCTCGTAAGCCTGGTGAGAGTCGTTTAGATTTGATTAACCGCAATACGAAGATTCTGGAATCCATCGTCAAACCAGTGGTTGCGAGTGGTTTTAATGGTTGCTTCGTTATCTCAAGTAATCCCGTCGATATTTTGACTTCGATGACGCAACGTTTATCCGGTTTTCCACGGCATCGGGTCATTGGTACCGGGACTTCCTTGGATACGGCGCGGTTACGGGTCGCCTTGGCTCAGAAGTTGAATGTTGCCACCACTGCAGTTGATGCTGCGGTACTTGGAGAACATGGTGATAGTTCCATCGTTAATTTTGATGAAATTATGATCAATGCTCAGCCCTTAAAGACGGTCACAACGGTCGATGATCAGTTCAAAGCTGAAATCGAGCAAGCTGTTCGTGGTAAAGGTGGTCAAATCATTAGTCAGAAGGGGGCCACGTTCTATGGGGTCGCCGTTAGTTTGATGCAAATCTGCCGAGCAATTTTGAACGATGAAAATGCTGAGTTGATTGTCTCCGCCGCTTTGTCTGGTCAATATGGCATTAACGATTTGTACTTGGGGTCACCCGCCATTATTAACCGCAACGGGCTCCAAAAAGTGATCGAAGCTGAGCTATCAGATGATGAGCGTGCCCGGATGCAACATTTCGCAGCCAAGATGCTGACCATGATGAATGTGGCATCATAAAAATGATGAGTAAGTATGAGGAGGAATTGAGATGACACTAAATAAGGTCAAGTATCGTGATTTTATTGCACCGTTATTGGTGGGCCTGATCATTTGGTTAAGTAGTCCTATCAAACCAGCCAGTGTTTCGATGAACGCATGGCATATTCTGGCAATTTTTGTGGCAACCATTATTGGTTGTATTACGCGGCCGTTACCAATCGCCGGGGTCGCAATCATTGGGTTGACACTAACCGTGTTATTGGGCATCGTGCCTATGGATACAGCGGTTGCCGGATTTGGGAGCAGTACGGTATGGATGATTGCGATGGCGTATTTTATGTCACGTGGTTTCATCAATACTGGTTTAGGTCGACGTGTCGCGTTGGTGTTTGTGCGGCTGTTTGGGAAACGAACGTTGGGTTTGGCATACGCACTGATTGGCGTCGATTTAGTAACAGCACCCGCAACGCCAAGCAATACGGCCCGTGCTGGTGGGATTGTTTATCCAATCATTCAGTCGTTAGCTGAAACGTTTGGTTCTGATCCCAAGGATGGCACACAAAGTAAAATCGGTTCATTCTTAGTGTTCGCAGAATTTCATGGTGATTTAATCACCAGTACGATGTTCATGACGGCGATGGCGCCTAACTTAGTTGCTGTCACGTTAGCCAAGAGTTTACACATCACGTTATCGTGGATGCAATGGTTCTTAGCCGGGATTGTCCCAGGACTTATTTGTTTATTGGTTGTGCCATATTTAATTTATAAAATGTATCCACCAGAAATTAAAGATACGCCCAATGCCAAGCAATGGGCAGATGATGAGCTGGCAAAGATGGGTAAGATGAGTCTTCCAGAAAAAATCATGGGCGGCGTCTTCTTGCTAGCCTTAGTCTTATGGATGTTATCCAGCTTTATCGGTCTCGAAGCTTCATTAGTTGCCTTTATGGCCGTCTCCTTGCTACTCGTTGCTGGAGTTCTATCGGTAGATGACGTGCTACACGAAACTGGTGCTTGGAATACCTTGGTGTGGTTCTCAATTTTGATCTTCATGGCTAATGAGTTGAACAAACTCGGCTTTATTCCATGGTTGTCTGGCGCGATTGGTGGTGCCTTGAAAGGCTTCAGTTGGGGCATTGTTTTAGCGGCACTCGTCTTGTTCTACTTCTACAGTCACTACTTGTTTGCTAGTGGGACTGCCCACGTTTCCGCAATGTACGGTGCCTTACTTGGGGTCGCGGTTTCCGCGGGAGCGCCAGCAACCTTTGCTGCACTGATACTTGGCTTTACTGGTTCGATCTTCGCTTCGACGACGCATTATGCGAACGGCCCGGCGAGTGTTCTCTTCGGTTCTGGGTATGTTACTCAGGGAAAATGGTGGCAGTTAAACTTTATTTTAGGTCTCTTCTACCTAGTCGTTTGGGGTGGCATTGGCGCCCTCTGGATGAAAGTGATTGGTATTTGGTAGTCTGATTTTAAGCATAAAAACAGGTACCAAGCTGCCGGCAACGGTCAGCGTTGGTACCTGTTTTCGAAGAAGCGGATTATTTGGATAGTGGTGTGGCTTGATCTTCTTGGAGAACCCGATTCGCGACGGCTTCATCAATGATGATGTCAGTGAGTAATTGTCCGCGGAGGGCGCCAAGTAAGGCTTCGCTCTTGAACTTACTTTTGATGATGCCAAAACGACGCGGCACTTTGAGAATGGCGGGCATTTTAGCGCCAAAGAGTTTGTCATGGTCGGCGTTCAGAATGTGACCATTGATGTCGTATGGCCGACCGTATAACAGGCCGACCACCGCCTGCGGATCAGCGCCACCCAGAATGGCTTGGCGATGTTGATGCCAGACGGGAATCGAGTCAATGGATGCTAAGGTGCCAATTCCGGCAAATAGCATGTCCATTCGGTCAAAGTTACTGATGGCCGGTGTAATGGCTGGTTCTTGAGCCAATGCTTGGTGTGCTTGATCATTAAACAAGTAGAGTGGTGCCGGGATGGTGACGTACTGTGCGCCGAACTTAGCGGCGGCTTTTTGAACCAACGGTGTTGAGCCGTTCGCTGCGTTCGTTTTCAGGTTATCACCCATAAACTGGGTGAACAGTAAGTCGTCACGAGTGCTCGTTTGAAAATTATCGATGACGCTAAGGACAGTGCCACCCCATGCCACCCCAATTACATTACTTTGAATGATCTGGCGCTGGATTGTTTCGGCGGCAAACTCGATTACGTGGCGTTCATCGTCACTCGTGGTATCCGCGTCTTTGATAATATAAATATGTTCAATTGGAAAACGATGTTTAAATTTAGCCTCCAGCTCACTATTTCGTTCGATGGGGGTGTTAATGTTAATTTTGACTAGGCCGGTTGCCATGGCTTCGTCTAAGTATTTTGAAATTAGATAACGACTGACTTGGTATTTCTTTGAAATTTCAGCGATGTTGATTTTGGATAAGTAATAATCATGTGCAATTCCAATCAACAGGCGGCGATGATTCATATCGTCCATATCGATGACCTCTTTATCAACCTAAGATTTAAAATTTTAAAACTCGTTTATAATATTTTAAGTTTATTATACCAGAAAAGCTGACTTTTTAAAAATTATAAAAATCCAATCTAAATTTGATATTTTTAAAAAATGGTCGTACACTGGGGATAACAAAGTGAACGGTATTATTTTGAGAAGAGAAGGCAGATATTGATGGTAGAACAAGATGAGATTTTAAAGTTGCACGCCGCCCATACGGGGGTTTTGGACATTCATTCAGACCTTGCAGTGACCGATAAGGCTGATTTAGGTAAAGCATATACACCTGGTGTTGCGGTGATTTCCAAGCTGATTGCGGCGCATCCGGAATTAAAGGCAAAATACACGATGAGTGGTAAATTAGTAGCGTTGATCACGGATGGGTCAGCAGTACTGGGCCTCGGCAATATTGGTCCCGCGGGTGGTTTGCCGGTCGTAGAAGGTAAGGCACTCCTATACAAGAACCTCGCTGGGATTAATGCGATTCCGCTGGCGTTAAATCAGGTCAGCGTGCCAGCAATGGTGGCGACAATCAAAAACATGTCGCTCTCATTTGCGGGCATTCATCTGGAAGATATTACGGCGCCTAAGTGTTTTGAACTAGAAGCGGCCTTGAAAGATGAGCTTGATATTCCGGTTTATCATGACGATCAGGAAGGCACCGCAATTGTCGTGTTGGCGGGACTGATCAATGCCGCTCACGTAGTCGGTAAGTCCTTACGGCAGATGCGCATCGTTGTCAACGGCGTCGGCGCATCCGGGTTAGCTACAGCTCGGTTATTAGCAGCGGTCGGTGTCAAACAACTGACCTTGGTCGATGTTTACGGGGTCGTTACAGCGGATGATCAGCGGTACAACCAGTATCAACGGAATCTTGCCAAACAGTTGGGAACACCTGCACAACTAAAGGGGCAACCACTGGCGAAGGTCATGGCCGACCAGGACGTCTTCATTGGCTTGTCAGACGCCAACGTCTTATCAGCAGGGGCCGTCCACTTGATGAATCATGATCCAATCGTCTTTGCACTCGCTAATCCAGTGCCAGAAATCAATCCAGCAGTAGCTGAGAAGGCTGGGGCCACAGTCATTGCAACAGGTTCTAGCCAGTATCCAAACCAGGTCAATAATATTCTGGCTTTCCCGGGGCTCTTCAAGGGCTTACTCACAAATGGGGTCAAGCAAGTTGATAATGCGTTGCAGATCCAAGTGGCTCAGGCTTTGGCTAAGACCGTGTCGAACCCAACTGCGACGACGATTGTGCCGAGCGTCTTTGATTCACAAGTGGTACCGAACGTGACGGCGGCCGTTGCAGCGTACGCGCAAGCACAGCATTAATCATAGGAGGTTGTCTGATGGCAGCGCAAGTTGTTGAAATGCAATTAAATAATCCGCACGAGCATGCCCAGTGGCAACAATTCTTAACGTCATTAGGGATTACTAATTTTAGCCCGCAAGAGGTTGAACATATTGATGTGACCTTAGGATTGATCGAGGATGGCCAACTTGTTGGGACCGGATCGTTAGCTGGCAACGTGCTTAAATATGTGGGTGTCTGTAATAAGAATAGTCAGCCGGGGGCCCGGTTTAATCAAATCGTGAGTGCACTGGTCAATCGGCTGTTTCAAGCACAGATCTTTCATATGATGGTATTTACCAAGGCCAAGTATTCAGCGAGTTTTCAACACGTAGGCTTTAAAGAATTAGCTCATTCGGATGAAGCGGCCGTATTAGAAAACGGCGCACCGGATATGACGGATTTTGTCAAACAGTTGCCGATGATTCCCAACCAAGCACAACAGCGTGTCAGCGCGATTGTCATGAATGCGAACCCGTTTACGCGGGGACACCGCTATTTAGTGGAACAAGCCGCGGCGGTCAGTGATTTAGTTTACGTCTTCGTCGTTGCGACAGATGCGAGTCTATTCCGTACGGCCGAGCGCGTTAAGCTGGTTCAACAAGGAACAGCCGACTTGGCCAACGTTCGGATCGTCAGCGGGCAGGACTATCTCGTGAGTGCAGCGACCTTTCCAGCCTACTTCTTGGATTCAGCGGCGAGCGCAATTGAGGCGCAGACGACGTTGGACGCCCGGATCTTTAAGCAGCAACTTGCACCAGCACTGCACATTACGACCCGGTTCGTTGGTAGTGAACCGACGTCGCGGACGACTGCGATTTATAACCGAGTTTTGCAGCGTGAATTACCACCGGCAGTTGCTGTACGAGTGATATCGCGAACGACGGTGGCTAATCAACCAATTTCGGCGCGGACTGTTCGGCAACGGATTCGAAGCGGCAACTTAACTGAGTTAAACCAACTGGTACCGGCAACAACGGCCCAGTTTATAAAAAATAACCTAACAACATTACAAGCGCGAATTCAGAAAGGAATGAAAATTGATGGAAATTAAGACAACGGCAGTCGCCGGAACCTTGGAATCATCTGATATTCAAATTATGTTAATGGCGGGAGACAACGGCATTCAAATCGACCTTGAATCGGATGTTATCAAACAGTTCGGGGCACAAATCAAGCACGTGATCACGACGACGCTTCAACAATTGAATATCGATAATGTGAAGGTGCGCGCTGTTGATAAAGGGGCGTTGGACTGCGTCATTAAAGCGCGGACCATTACGGCAGCACAACGGGCGTTAGAAACCACGACACCAGCATGGGAGGTATTATAATGGCTGAAAATGAAGAACGCTTACGGCGGACAATGATGTTTGTACCTGGTAATAATCCAGCCATGGTAAAGGATGCCGGGATTTACGGTGCAGACTCGATCATGTTTGACTTGGAAGATGCCGTCTCAATGGCTGAAAAGGATGCGGCCCGGGTGCTGGTTTACGAAGCGTTAAAAACGCAAGATTATGGCAACGCTGAATTGGTCGTTCGAATCAATGGTTTGGATACCAAGTATTACGCTGATGATGTCAAAGCAATGGTCAAGGCTGGCATTGATGTTATCCGTTTGCCAAAAGTCGAATCGGCTACCATGATCCAAACGTTGGAAAAGGATGTCGCGGCAGCTGAAGCTGAATTTAAGATACCAGTTGGCACGACTCATTTGATGGCTGCAATTGAAAGCGCTAAGGGCGTGCTTAATGCCCCGGCAATCGCGGCAGCCTCGGATCGAATGATTGGGATCGCCTTGTCAGCAGAAGATTATACGACGGACATGAAGACCCACCGTTATCCTGATGGCGCGGAACTGGAATTTGCCCGTAACATGGTGCTTCATGCTGCTCGTGCCGCTGGAATCGCCGCGTTCGATACGGTCTTTACAAACATGGCCGATCCCGATGGCTTCTACCGTGAGACGCGGCATATTCATCAATTAGGATTTGACGGTAAATCATTGGTCAACCCTCGACAGATTGCAATGGTCAATTCAGTCTATGAACCAACCAAGGATGAAGTTATTAAGGCCCAAAAAGTCATCGCCGCGATTGAGGAAGCCCGGATCAAGGGTTCTGGTGTTATTTCCATGAATGGCCAAATGGTAGACCGGCCCGTTGTTTTGCGGGCTCAACGTGTGATGAGCTTAGCCAAAGTTTCCAACTTACTCGACGAGGAGGGCAATTACATTGAAAAATAGTGTAGACCGCGAATTACCAGCAGAATTAATGACGAAGTTAAATTACCAAGGTTTTGAGTCAACCGAAATCGGACATCCTGAAATTCAACGGGTGGCCCCCAAAGTTCACGTTTCAACAGGGGACAACAAAGTCGTTGATTCCGTTGCTGACGTGGTAAAAGCCACTGTCAAAGATGGTATGACGATTTCATTTCACCACCATTTTCGTAATGGGGATTTCGTCTTCAATCAAGTGATGCGGGCCATTATTGATGCCGGTATTAAAGATTTGACCTTGGCGCCATCCTCCTTAACGGGCGTGATGAACGATATGGTGATCGAAGCAATTAAGGCCGGAACGATTACGAATATTACTAGCTCGGGGATGCGGGGCTCTCTTGGGGACTTCGTTTCACACGGTGGTTTAAAGAACCCCGTAATCTTCCGTTCTCATGGTAATCGGGCCCGGGCCATTGAACATGGTGATATTAAAATTGATGTCGCCTTTCTAGGTGTGCCGAATGCTGACCGACTAGGAAATGCGAACGGGATGGCTGGTAAAGCAGTCTTTGGTTCCTTAGGTTACGCCCTGATGGATGCGCAATACGCCAACCAAGTTGTCTTATTGACCGATAATATTGTGGCTTATCCAAATACACCGGCCTCAATTAAACAGACACAAGTCGATTACGTCGTGCAAGTCGACCAAGTTGGTGACCCTGACAAGATTGGTTCAGGTGCGACGCGCTTCACCAAGGACCCAAAGGAATTGAAGATTGCCCAGACCGTTAATAATGTGATCGTGAACTCACCATACTTTAAAAACGGCTTCTCATTCCAAACTGGTTCCGGCGGTGCTGCGTTAGCTGTCACTCGGTACTTGCGGCAAGCAATGCTCGATAATCAAATCAAAGCATCGTTTGCACTTGGTGGTATTACGAAACCAACCACTGATTTGCTCGAAGAAGGGTTAGTTGATAAAGTCATGGATGTTCAAGACTTTGACAAAGGGGCGGCAGCATCGATGCACGCCAATCCTAATCAACAAGAAATTGACGCATCATGGTACGCTGACCCTGATAATAAAGGAGCGATGGTTGATCAATTGGATGTTGCCATTCTGAGTGCGTTGGAAATTGATACGCACTTCAATGTCAACGTCATGTCCGGTTCGGATGGCGTGATTCGTGGCGCCATTGGTGGACATCAAGACGCGGCTACGGCCAAACTGACCATTATCTCTGCACCACTTGTCCGTGGTCGGTTAGCGACGATTGTGCCAGAAGTAACAACCGTTGTAACGCCGGGGGACTCCATTGACGTTGTTGTGACGGAATACGGGATTGCAATCAACCCCCGGCGTCAAGACCTAGTTAAAGCACTCAGTCATGTCCCAGGTGTGCCGGTCTATATGATTGAAGAATTACAACAATTAGCCGAAAAGAAAGTCGGCCAACCCCAACCACTTGAATTTACAGATCGCACCGTTGCCTTGATTGAATATCGCGATGGCACGATTATTGATACGATTAAAGCGGTGAAGGACTAAAGTATACTGATGACAAAAATGACCCGGTTTATTACTAACTGGGTCATTTTTATTTATGGTGAATTGAAATGAGTTAAGCAGGGCAGTTCTATTGCAAGTGTGACAAAATTTTGGTTTTATAATGAAAGTGAGTCTTAATTAGCGATGCTATTTGTCAGCCGGTGTGTGTCCTATTCCGACTTCCGGGGCTGGGTGACAATTGCTGGAACGCAGCCGACGTCGATTTGAGCTAACGCATAACCCGCGTTATCTCAAATACGAGTCTTATTCTAAGCCGGAAGCAGACCACTTCCAGCTAAGAATAATTTGGCTACTGAGCATTGTCACCCAGCCCCTCCAGTCTCAGGCACAAGCTTCAGTGGCACCAAACATGTTTCGGAAATTCACTCGAATGGCAGATGAACGACTACCGAACTTAGTGCAATTTATCGCTGACTATTTTGATACTGGGACTTTAAACGGGATGTTAGGGTTACATTAACCACTTTGTTGAGACGTTCGATTATTATTATGGTGATTCCGAAATAGTGAGCTATCACAATGTCGTTTTCTGCCTGACAGTTGATTGACAAAATAACCGTTTATAAAAAGTAGTGACGAATTCACCAAAAGTTGGGTACCTCACCGTCAGCCATTCGAATACCATTTCGACTGGAAGGCGTTTCTGCCAATGCTCAGCGGTGAAATTCCACTTAGCAAGCGTTTCTGGCTTGGTTAGTGGAAGACCAGTATTTAAGACGTGGGTTGCGGCTTAAATCTGTGTCCACCGCGTTCCAGTAATTGGCAGAAATGCCTGGAAGTCGGTGTAGGACGAACTGGCTAAGCATATTTACCCTAATTCGAATTTTTTCCAGCGGGTTTAAGCTGGTTTGATCTCGTTTAATCATGACTCGATATTTTGTGATTGGGAAAATTTAAGCCGATGAAGTAAGCAAAAAATGACGATTACGAGTAAAATTGGTCAACAGAAATAAATCGGAACATGTGAATAAATAAACATCTTTATCAAACACGCAGTTACCGCAAACTTTCAGCGCCAAACGACTGTTATATCAACCTCATAACTAATACTTATAGCTAAAACTGAGTTTGACTATAGCTATATGGGGGCGCTAAACTAGGTTTATAAACTAAATGTTATTTTTTTCACACACTTAGTAAGCGCTTACCAACACATTAATTGGAGGTTATCAACATGACAGAATATCGAGTTGAATCAGATACTTTAGGCGAAGTTAAAATTCCTGCGAACGCCTTATGGGGTGCTCAGACAGAACGGAGTCGCCATAACTTTCCGACTGGTACGAAGATGCCGTTGGAAATGATTCGGGCATTACTTCAAATTAAGCGGGCCGCAGCGATTGCGAATAAAGAAGTTGAAGCAATGACTGCTGAAAAAGCTGATTTAATCGTGGCTGCCATTGATAAGTTATTAGCGCTCGACGATGAAGATTTGCGTAAGGACTTTCCGCTGGTTGTTTACCAAACTGGTTCGGGGACGCAAACGAATATGAACGTTAATGAAGTGGTCGCACACATGGCTGGTAAGATCAATCCTGATATTGAAATCTTGCCGAACGACGATGTTAACCATGGTCAAAGCTCTAACGATATCTTCCCAACGGCGATGAACATTACGGCCGCAGTTGCCGTGGATAAGCTGATTGCCGCAGCGGAACACTTATTAGCGGAATTGAAGATCAAACAAAAGAAGTACTGGCGGGTAGTAAAGATTGGCCGGACCCATCTTCAAGATGCAACGCCATTAACTTTTGGCCAAGAAGTGAGTGGTTGGGCCAGTGCGATTGAACATGATATTGCCTACTTAAAACAGTTGAATCCAACGTTAGGCGAGCTTGCAATGGGTGGGACCGCCGTTGGGACTGGTCTAAATGCTGCCCCTCATTTTGCTGAAAATATTGCGGCGGCGATGAGCAAATTGTATGGGATTGAATTTACGGCTGATTCCAATAAGTTCTATGGTTTGGCCCATCATTCTGGTTTAAACGTGGTTCACGGGGCCATCAAGACCCTAGCAGCCGATTTGATGAAGATTGCCAATGATGTGCGGTTCTTGGCAAGCGGTCCACGGGCCGGTTATGACGAATTAAACATTCCGGCTAACGAACCCGGCTCATCAATCATGCCTGGGAAAGTTAACCCAACCCAAGCTGAAGCCATCACTATGGCAGCGGTACGAGTTATGGGGAATGACGTGGTCGTCGATTTAGCTTCTAGCCAAGGTAATTTTGAAATGAACGTTTACAAGACCGTTTTGATTGATGCTTTCCTTGAATCTGCTGAATTGTTAGCTGGAACGATTACCGGCTTCACTGACCGAATGATTGCTGGTTTGACGGTCAACCAAGACCGGATGGCAGAGTTAGTCGACAGTTCCTTGATGACGGTTACGGCATTGTCACCACATATTGGCTATCATGATAGTGCGATGATTGCTCAAGCAGCTGAAAAAGCGGGGACGACATTGCGTGAAGCAGCTATCAAGTCTGGCAAAGTAACCGCGGAACAATTCGATGAATGGATGGTTCCACTGGATATGACGAATATTGATGATTAAGCTAAAATAAGTATTGATCGGCGTTGAACCGTTAACGTGGATCAAGGTGGCACGGGTCATTGTTCCTAGACTTGGAATGGTGGCCCGTGTCCAGTTAACGACAATAATAAATGAGATTTTGGTTCCATCCTGGGGAATACCCCGGACGAATTGAGAGGAGAAGTGGCAATCAATGGCTGAAAAGTTTACATTTACACCAACCGCCTTAGCGGATCTAAAACCGAACTATGACGTAGTGATTATTGGATCGGGGGGCGCGGGTTTGACTGCGGCAATCCAGGCACATGAATTGGGCCTGAACCCGGTTATTTTAGAAAAAATGCCGAAAATCGGTGGTAACACCACCCGGGCTTCATCCGGTATGAATGCGGCGGAGACGAACGTCCAATTGCATCACCATATTGTTGATAGTTTTGGCGATTTCTACGGCGAAACCCTTAAAGGTGGTGGCGGTATGAATAACCAAGCACTGTTGAAATTCTTCACGGAACACAGTGCGCTCGCAATTGACTGGTTAGCAGACCACGGCATTAAGTTGGATGATTTGACGATTACTGGTGGGATGAGTGTGATGCGGACTCATCGGCCAAGTTCCATGGCTCCCATTGGTGGTTTCTTAGTCACTGAGTTGTTGAAACAAGTGGCGGCTGACCAGTTACCACTCTTCACAGATGTCAAAGTCGATGAACTACTCGTCGAAGCCGGCAAAATTAGTGGCGTCAAGGCAACAACCCCAGATGGAGCTGTCACGATTACGGCTGGAGCCGTCTTGTTAGCAACCGGTGGCTTCGGTGCGAATAAGACCTTGTTAGGCCAGTATCGTGATGATCTTAAAAACTATCAGACGACCAATCAGCCGGGCGCGACTGGAGATGGGATTCTGTTGGCACAAGCTATTGGGGCTAAGTTGGTTGATATGGACCAAGTCCAAGTTCATCCGACGGTCCAACAAGATACAGATCATGCTTATTTAATCGGTGAAGCGGTTCGGGGCGAAGGTGCGATTTTGGTCGATAACCAGGGGGCTCGTTTCGTCAATGAACTCGACACGCGTAAGAACGTGACGGCCGCTATCGACCAACTGGGTGGTACTGGTGCCTACTTGATCTTTGACCGCGGTATTCGTGACCGGGTCAAAGCGGTTGAATTCTATGATCACATTGGCCTGGTAAAGACTGGGACTGACTTGGAAGCACTGGCGACTGCGACCGGCTTAGACGCTGCGACGCTTAAACAGACGGTGGCTGACTGGAATCAGGCAGTCGCTAACCATAATGATGCGGCCTTTAACCGGACGACTGGGATGGATCGCGATATTGCGGCGGGACCGTTCTACTCAATTCACATTGCGCCAGCTGTTCACTACACGATGGGTGGGATTGCCATTAATCCAGCAACCCAAGTGTTGAATCAGGACGAACGACCAATTGCCGGCCTGTTTGCAGCCGGTGAAGTGGTCGGCGGTCTCCACGGCAATAACCGGATTGGTGGTAACTCAATCGCTGAAACGGTGATCTTTGGCCGTCAAGCCGGACAACAAATGTTCAAATATTTACAATAAGTTATTTTGACTAACCCAAATCAATAGTCCATGCGCTTGAGTAATCGGTGCGTGGGCTATTTTTGATTTGGGCTGTAGTTAGAGACCAAAGAAATTAGTTTAAAAATCGACTAATTTCGGTTAAGCTGGAAATATAACAAATATATAGGAAGAAAGTGACAAGCATGGCGACGATTTTTACAACCGGTGAACCGCAAACAATCACGGCAATGCTAGCAGCCCGTGATCAACGGGTCGCGTATCAGCAACAGTTGACAGCGACTAACCCCCGGGCCACGATTGCGGCGATCAAGTTGAATATTCCGGGACCGATTAAGAATAACGCTGCACTACGACGGTTGTTTTTGGCCGGTGTCCAGCGGTTTGAAGCTGAGTTGTCGACATACACGGTGGCAGCTGATTGGAATCATCCGGCGGGTAATGAGCGGTTCTTGATTCTGACGACTGACTTTGCGACTAGCAAACGGCTGGCGGTCGCTTTTGAAGAACACGATCCGTTAGGTCGCTTATATGATATTGACATCTTACAAGCGGGTTCACAGCGCGCGCTGTCGCGGACGGATTTGGGGCTGCCGAAGCGTCGTTGCTTATTATGTCACCGTGAAGCCAAGGATTGCGCGCGTTCACGGCGGCATTCAGTGGCTGAGCTACAGCAAAAGATTGCGGCGATGTACATGAAGGAATTTGGTGAACGCGGATGAATACACGTGATTTAGATTATTTTCGGGCGTTAGTTGATTGCCAAAATTATACGATGGTCGCCAAGCAGTTTGCGGTCTCACAACCGGCAGTGACTCAAGCAATTCATCGGTTGGAAAAAGAGTTTGCAGTCAAACTGGTGATTCAAGACCGTCGCCATCAACAGACAAATATTACCCGGGCCGGTCAGCTGCTTTACAAGAATGCACGCCAGATCCAGGCCAGTTTGCAACTTGCTCATCGCGAAATTCAGAGTACGTTACAGACTGATATTCGTTTTGGCTTACCACCAATTATTGGCACTTTATATTTCCCTCAAATTGCGGAAAAGTTACTTCAGAACGGGTTACTGCAACAGTTAAAAATAACGGAAACGGGCTCAGATGAGCTATTGCGTAAGTTAGTGCATGGTGAGATCAACATCGCGTTATTAGGGTCCTACTTACCATTTGATTTGCCGACAGTTCGTGCGGTTCACTTAGGGGCACGGCCATTCAGTATTATCGTGAGTCCTCAAAATAGTTTGGCGAAACAAGCCGCCGTTAGTTTTAAGAATCTCGGTCAGGCACAGTTCATTGGATTGGATGGCAAATACGTGCACCCACAAGCCTTCCGAGCCTATTGTGACTTTGCCGGGGTACATCCAGAAGTTATCTACCGGACCCCCGATATCTCATGGGTCAAAGCCTTAGTTAAAGCCAACTTGGGCATTAGCTTACTGGTTCGTGATGTGGTTAAAGCGGATGATGGCGTCGTATGTTTGGAGATCAAAGATCAATTGCCGGTCAGCTTCAATATCTCGGTGGTCACACGGGCCGGGTACTTACCAACCACTGATGAACAACGGTTTATTGATCAATTACTTAAAATGAAGATTTAAACGTCGCGACTGAGCCATCTGTCTAAGTGAACAGCACGATTCCTTGAGTGGTTCAACTTTTACTTTGAGATTGACGTGTCTTCACGATTGTTTCATTTGGATATATTGCAATTTGTAATGATTACGAAAACTGCACCACCCTCACAGACTATTCTGTAAGGGTGGTGCAGTTTTGCTTAATCGGTCTGATCAGTGTCAACCGCTAATGTTTCGTGCAAAATGGTCAGTAGCTGTTGCTGCACGGGGGTCAGAATATGGGTTGTTCGGTAGACGATGCTTGTGATAAATTCAGGGGGTTCAATGTCCATCAAGTCCAGTCGTACGACGTCAGTACGGTAGTGATCGACGATTTTGGTAAAGAAACCGATGCCGACATTTTCACCAATCAATTTCATTAAAACGTGGGTATCGTTGGAACGAAAGACGATGTTGGGGCGAAAGTGATTCCGGCGCGTGAGTTTGTTGAAGGCCGTATTATGGATGAAATTACTATTAAAGAAAACAAATTTTTCACGTCGTAGTTCGTTAAAGTAGACCCGTTTACGTTGTGCTAACGGATGTTGTTTGGACACGTAGATACAGAAGGGCTGACGGTCAAATTCTTCGGCAATCAACGTTTGGTAAGCGAGCGGCTCCACCGAACCAAGTAGGGTCATGTCAACGCGACCGTCCCGCACCGCGTTACGTAGCCAGATCGAGCCCCCCTCAATGGTTTCGAGACCGGCTAATAGCCCTTCCGCGGCCAACCGGGCACCGATTTTTGGAAAATAATGGTTTTCAATAATTGGCGGTAATCCTAAAATCAGTCGATTTTGGGATAGATTGTCGATTTCTTGGTGGGCGAGGCGTAACTCATGTAAAACGATTTTAGCGTGTTCAGCGAGTTGCGCCCCACTAGCAGTGACGTGCAACGTATTTTTAACACGGTCACGAATCACGAGTGGTGCCCCGAATTCAGACTCCAGGCGTTTGATTGCGGTGGTCACAGTTGGTTGGCTCACACCGAATGTTTTCGCAACTTTTGAAAAATTTTTTTGAGAAATTAATTCATCGAAATAAGCTAAGTCTTTTGTGTTCATTTTTATTCCTTTCTAAATCAGCTTTTGTAGCGACCTTATTTAATATATTTATATCATATCATAGTTTTGACTATAACATTTTACTGGCGTTACAGTATTACTTGTAAATTGATAGGACGTTTTTCCTAGCAATGAAAATTGATGAAAATGTAAATTAATTAGGAGGCCGCAGTAATGACAAAAACTGCAAGTGAAATTTTAAATAACCCATTCTTAAATAAAGGCACTGCCTTTACCAAAGAGGAACGTCAAGCACTTGGCTTGACGGGGACGTTACCAAGCAAGGTTCAAACAATTGATGAACAGGCGACGCAAGCTTATGCCCAATTCAAGAGCAAGCCTAGTCGTTTGGAACAACGGATTTTCTTAATGAATCTCTTTAACGAAAACCGGACACTATTCTTCCATTTGATGGATGAACACGTGGTTGAATTTATGCCAATCGTTTATGATCCCGTCGTTGCCGATTCCATTGAACAATATAATGAATTGTTCTTGGACCCACAAAATGCGGCCTTTGTTTCCGTAGATGCACCTGAAGATATTGAAGCAACTTTGAAGAATGCAGCGGACGGCCGTGATATTCGGTTAGTCGTTGTTACGGATGCTGAAGGTATTCTTGGTATGGGTGACTGGGGTGTTAACGGTGTTGATATTGCCATTGGTAAATTAATGGTTTACACCGCCGCTGCCGGCATTGACCCATCACAAGTACTGCCAGTTAGCATCGATGCTGGAACAAACAACCAAAAATTATTAGATGATCCATTGTATCTTGGTAACCGGCACAAGTGTGTTTCCGGCGAACAATACTATGATGTGATCGACAAGTTCGTTGCTGCTGAACAACAATTATTCCCAGATTCATTGTTACACTTTGAAGATTTCGGTCGCGACAATGCGCAAGTAATCTTGGACAAGTACAAGGATCAAATCGCAACCTTTAACGATGATATCCAAGGAACCGGGATGGTTGTTTTAGCTGGTATCTTAGGTGCATTGAACATTTCAAAGGAAAGCATCAAGGACCAAAAAATCTTATCATTTGGTGCCGGAACGGCCGGTATGGGAATTGCCAACCAAATCTTGGATGAATTGATGCAAGCTGGTTTAACAGAAGAAGAAGCTAAGCAACACTTCTACGCTGTTGATAAGCAAGGTTTACTATTTGACGACACGGAAGGTTTAACCCCAGCCCAAAAAAGCCTTCACGCGCAAACGGAGTGAATTTAGCAACGCTGACGAATTAACCAACTTGGAAGCCGTTGTTAAAGCCGTTCACCCAACCGTTATGATTGGGACATCGACTCAGCCTGGTACCTTTACTGAAAGCATCATCAAGGAAATGGCGGCGCACACGGAACGGCCAATCATCTTCCCACTTTCTAACCCAACCAAGTTAGCAGAAGCTAAAGCGGAAGATTTAATCAAATGGACGGATGGCCGGGCCTTAGTTGCGACTGGGATTCCAGCTGATGATGTTGAATACAAAGGTGTCACTTACCAAATCGGTCAAGGAAACAACGCCTTGATGTACCCTGGTTTAGGATTTGGTTTGATTGCTTCAACAGCCAAGGTGCTGAACGCTGAGACCTTGTCAGCAGCCTGCCACGCATTAGGTGGAATCGTTGATACGTCGAAGCCGGGTGCCGCAGTATTGCCACCAGTTGCGAAAATTACTGAATTTTCACAAAAATTAGCTGAAGTCGTGGCACAAAGTGTTATCGATCAGAAGCTCAACAAAGAACCAATTGCAGATGCTAAACAAGCGGTTGCTGATATGAAGTGGGTCCCAGAATACCGGGCCATCAGCAAATAGTGTCGGTAAAATAAGAGAATTGTAAGAGGGTATAAGAGCACATGGGAGTTTTATGGAATTCAATTCAAAGCGTCTTAGTTGTCGTTTTGATCATGATATTAGGTTTCGTCCTACGACGAGCAGGTTGGTTTGATGATAAGTTTGCTGGAACAATTTCCAAATTTATCAAAAATATCGCTTTGCCAGCATCGATTTTCGTATCTGTGCTGAGCCGACTAACTCGTGGGCAGTTAGGATCATTTGCAGGTTACTTGGCTTACGCCTTTCTAGCCGTGATTATTGGCTACTTGATTGCCTTTGCGCTAGTTAAGGTGATGCGGGTCCGTCCGGGTCGTAAGGGGATTTTCATCAATGCGATCGTCAACGCCAACACGATTTTCATTGGGTTACCTTTGAACATTGCGTTGTTCGGTGACAAGAGTATGACGTATTTCCTTGTTTACTATATTGTGAACACCGTTTCGACGTGGGCATTCGGGGTCTTCTTGATTTCAAACGACGACCCGACGAAGTCCAAGGAAAAGACGCATAACAAGATCGACTGGAAGAAAGTTATTCCAATGCCATTGGTTGGTTTCTTAGTTGCGTTAATTTTCTTACTACTAAATATCCCAATCATGAAGGTATCATTCGTTAGTTCAACGTTGACTTACGTTGGGAACTTGGTAACGCCACTTTCCTTGATCTACATCGGGATCGTGTTGGCCGACGCTGGTCTGAAGAGTATTCGCTTTGACCGTGATACGGTCGTTGCGTTGGTTGGCCGTTTCATCTTGTCACCAATCGTCATGATTCTTGTCTTGATGGTTGCTGGCAATCTCGGTGCAAGTTTCCCAACCTTAGCATCGCAAACCTTGATCGTTCAATCAGCAACGCCAATGCTAGCCGTGTTACCAATCTTGGCTAACGAAGCACATGGTGACGTGGAATACGCCACTAACATCGTGACAACGAGTACCGTGTTGTTCATCGTGGTTGTGCCAGTCTTGATGACCTTGATCCAATATATTTAAAGTTTATTTAGAAGCATTCCGGTTGAGAGAGACGGAATGCTTCTTTTTTTGATCAAAACTGCTTGAGTTGAACCCGATTAAAATATGTTAAAGGTCAAAATTAAGGTCGATCAGTCGAATTCTTTCAGCTGACCGACCTTAATTTTTTGCGAAAGGAGTGCTTGAAGATACAAGCTTGTGGCGATTACGTTTAAGCAGATGAATATGATAGAAACAAATTTAAGTCGGGACGTATGACTGTGGACTGGTCAGCCCGGTTTTCAGCGACGGTTGACAAAATTTGGTTAAGTCGTGACCCATAATAATGCGGTTAAATTAAAATTAGTGAATCTTATGGATTATTAATAAATTTGTTTAAAATAACTAATGCTGTAAAGCGCTGTCTTGAAAGGATTCAATTAGGAATTGATTGAAATTGTTAGATTTACTTGACTAATTGCACAAAAATTAATAGAATTAACAACGTTGCATTATTAAGATTTTGATTAGGAGGCGTACCGGATGAAAGCATCACAACGATTGCTGGTTAAAAAATCAGTCAATCCAGCTAATTTTAATAAGGGTGGCCTCGAAAAGACGTTGAGCGCATTTAGTTTAACCATGATGGGTGTTGGCGCAATCGTGGGTTCTGGGATTTTTATCACACCCGGAATTATCGCCGCTAAGTATGCCGGTCCGGCTGCCATGCTCTCATTTGTGATTGCTGCGGTCGTGTGTTCGTTGGCCGCATTATGTTACGCTGAATTTTCTTCAACCATTCCCTTGGCGGGGAGTGCCTATACTTACGTTTATACCGTTTTTGGGGAATTCTTAGCGTGGATTCTTGGTTGGTCTCTGATCTCAGAATATTTATTCGCGGTATCTTCGGTGGCAGTAAGTTGGTCATCGTACTTTCAGAATTTAATGAGCGGCTTTGGCCTAAAACTACCAACATTTCTGACCGCCGCAGCTGGTACTGCCGGTGTCAGTGGTGCTGGATTCAACTTAATTGCTTTTGTCGTGGTTTTGGCCGTCTCACTGTTATTGGTCGGTGGGCTACAAGAGTCAACACGGGTCAATTCAATTATGGTAATCGTTAAGATTCTAGTGATTGTTCTTTTCATTGGCGTGGCAATTTTCTTTGTGAAACCTGCCAATTATCATCCGTTCATGCCCCATGGTGTTAGCGGACTGGTCAAAGGCGCGTCGTTAGCATTCTACGCGTATATTGGGTTTGATGCGGTGTCGACTGCTTCAGAAGAAGTGAAAAATCCTAAGCGTAATATGCCAATCGGAATTGTCGGTTCGTTAGTCGTAGCATCGATTTTATACGTGGCAATGGCCGCCGTTCTGGTCGGGGTCGTGCATTACAGTAAGCTTAACGTGGGTGATCCCGTGGCGTATGCCTTAGCCGTCATTCATCAAAACTGGGCGGCGGGGATTGTGTCACTGGGTGCCGTTGTCGGTATGACGACCGTTTTGATTGTCATGTTATATGGTGGGACCCGGTTACTGTTTGCGATTAGCCGGGATGGGTTGTTACCGAAAGTCTTTCGGACGGTCAGTCCCCATACCAAAGTGCCAGTTAAGAGTACTTGGATTTTTGGCATTATTGCCAGTGTATTTGCGGCTGTGATTCCATTAGATAAAATTGCGGAGTTAGTCAATATTGGAACGCTATTTGCATTCGCTATGGTGTCTATCGGTGTTGTCTTCCTGCGTCGACACGAAACGCTACAACAAATCAATAGTTCATTTAAAGTACCATTTTATCCAGTGTTACCAGTTGTCTCGTTCCTCGCATGTGTCTACCTGATGCTTAATTTGCAGGCATTTACGTGGCATATGTTTGGTATTTGGCTGGTTATTGGCATCGTGATTTACTTTGCCTATAGTTATCGGCACTCCCGTATTCGAGCAGGGTTACGTGCCAAAGAATCAAAATCGTAATTAATAGTGGGTGCTTACCGGGGCGGGTAAGCACCCATTCTTTTCGCGGCTACTAAGCTTTGGGATATGCTATAATTAAGCGCATAATTCATAAGGTAAAGAGAGTTGAGGTGGCTGATGATGCAGAGACGTTCAAACGCCTATCATATCAGTGTATTAGCGGTACTAATGGCAATCGTGATCATTCAGAATATTGTTCCGTTTTTTGGGTACATTCCATTACCAGGATTGAGTATTACGACAATTCACGTGACGGTTATCCTGGCCGCCGTGGTCTTGGGACCGCGTGATGGGGCAATTATTGGGGGCGCATGGGGAATTATTGCGTGGATACGGGCGTTCGTCGCACCGACGAGTCCCTTAGCACCAATCGTATTTACCAATCCATTGATTTCGGTGATACCCCGGATTCTCGTCGGTTTGATAGCCGGTTGGGTCTTTATTTGGTTTCAGAAGCGGCATCAAAAAGTGTTGGGGATGACGCTGGCGGGCGTGGCCGGGGCATTAACGAACACGATTCTAGTCTTAGGTTTGATTGGGCTACTCTATAGTCATCAAGCAGCCGGCTTTTATCAAGTTAATTTGAGCAAACTAATGCCGTACTTGTTAACGATCGTGGCCTCGAATGGGATTCCGGAAGCGATTTTAGCTGGAATTCTCACACCACTGATCGGGACACCATTACTACGTTTTAAAAAATAAGTCGCTAAAGTGACAGCTAGCTTGAATCAATTCAAATTTAAAACAGCCACCCTTGAAATTCAGGAGATTTCAAGGGTGGCTGTTTTAAATCGCTATTTAACGGCTTGAACTTGTTTCTGACTAATAATTACTTTGTTGTGATACTTATCAACGATGGCTGGATCAGGACTTGTAAAGGTGATTAAATACGAATTAGTGTAACTTTTCGCAATGGTCCCGGTATAATTCTGGCCTTCCAAAATGAACGTCACTTGTGTTCCAATATCCATGATGATGCCTCTTTTCGCACGATAGTTTTATTAAGGATAACACACCAGTGGACGTAACAGGTAAAAGTTCACTAATTAAAACGTCGCCGAACTTGGGCCCAAATCCCCGTTGCTAGGGCTAAGAGACTGGTACCCAGCGTTGCGAGCCATGACTGAGTTGTTTCGTCGGTCTGCGGGAGCTCAGTTGTGGCTTTGGATGCTGGTGAGGAGACGGCAACTAAGTCGGCACTGTCAGTATTAGTTGTTGTGGCAGATACCGTGGCTGGCGTCGTCACACTTGCTTCCTGGTCACTATAATCTTGAAGCAGACTAGCCGTGACGGCCGAACCGCTGTCATCGTGATTAACTAACCAGTCAGTGTTAGTCGTGGCGTTTGAACTGACCATAATTGAATCACTGACTTGGCCCTTAATCACGCTGCTCTGATCGATAGTGCTTGTCTGGTTCACAGTGGTCGTCGCACGTGTTGCGTCAACCGCCGTGTCGGAATCATTATCCACTGCGTTATCCGTGTCGTTCAAGTCAACGTAACTAGTCGTTGAATCATCATTAGGTTTCGCATGATTGGTCGTGTCTGGTGTTGTATCACTAGTTATGTTGGTAGTGTCAGTGGTCGTGTTATCCACGATAGTTTGATGGTCGCTGATGGCCTCGTCAGCCGTCGTTTCATCGGTAACATTGTCCTGTGCTGTGGAATCGGTCGTTGTACCGTTGTCAGCCGCTCCCTGATTACGATTATCCGTTACTTGATCAACATCAACTGCTTCATCTTCAGCATCCGCTACGGATAGCAATGGTGTTAAGAAAGCTAACAAGTGTTGGCGGTATTGTAGGATCGCGTTATTAGCCGCAGCGTGACCACCGACAGTCCCTGGTAAGATCCAAACTTCTTGGTTGGCAGAATGATTGGCGGCCGCTAATTCCAATGATTGAGTATATGGAATGAAGGCGTCGTCTTGCGTGTGGATCAAGAGTAACGGGATAGTGATTTTGCTAGCTGCATCGGTTGCTGATAAGTCATCGACACTGAAACCTTGTTCCTTGATCAAACGAGCGTTCATCGCGGCCACGATTTTATCATAGGATAAGAAGGGCAGGCTCGTGATGGCTGGCAGACCAATGGATTGAAGTGCGTTTGAAACGGCGGTGATGGCTTTGTTGTATAGCGAACTACCTAGTTCTGGTAAGGTTGCGTACCCGGCGTCCGACACAACTGCTTTAACGGATTTTGAAAGTCCAGGAACTGAGGCTGCTTCTAACACGGTGTCAGCACCTAATGATTGACCATAAAAGACGACTTGACTGTCGGCGCCATTGCGTTCGTCGACCATCTTAACCCAATTCAGCCAGTCATACTTGTCCTGATAACCAAACGTTAAGTTATCACCGTCACTTAGGAACTGCCCACGTTGACTCGGCATGAGGACGTTATAACCCATGTCATACCAAATCTTTGAAACGTAGCCGATCCAATCAACATGTTCCGTCCAACCTTGGCCGATGATGACGGTCTTGGTGGAATCACCATTTTGAATATAGTAAGCACGGACAGACTGCGTCGGGTCATTGTATTCAGGCAGGGTCCAGGTTTCTTTGGTAACGTTATCCCACCAAGTAACCGTTGTCGGGTAATATTCTTCGGCCGCAGCCCGGTCAGCAGCATAAGCGACTGGATCGAGGCCGGTCCACGTATTGGAGATGTCATAGCGGTGCTGGTTCATTTCAGTACGTAAATTAGATAGGGCTTCTGAGCCAGTTCCCGTGAAGACGATTGGGTAGAGTACATTACCCACGATCGTGCTGGCGATATCTGTGGGGAGCTCTTTCAACTCGTCAAGAATTGTCGTCAGTTTGGCTTTGGCTGCTGCTAATTGTTCTTTTCCAGACGGGGTCGCTGCTTGATTTGCTAAGTCCTTGATCGTATTAACGACGGCCACAATATCACTGGCATCTAACGTGACCGTGGTGGTGTCCGTCTTATCAGAGGTAGTAACTTTTTTCCAGGTCACACTGTAAGGGCCACTTTGTGTAATGGTGACCGTACTCTTTTGATTGCCAGTCGTGTCGTTGGTTTCGTAGATTAAGCCATGACCGCTGTCACTTGTCGCGGCACTAGCCGCGCTGGTCGTCGCCACACTAGTTGGCGTTGCCGCAGCGGTCGAATTGGTGTTGGTACTCGTATCATCAGTTGAATCAATAGCTGAATCGGTCGTTGATTTAGTCGTGGCTGTCACCATATCCGTGACTTGAGTAGCGTCACTCGTCGCTGAGCTAGCGGCCTGTTCGTTACCACTTATGGTATTGGCTGCCGTCGAATTAGTAGCGCTGGTCGTCTGACTAGTTACTGTGCCACTCGCACTGTTAGCAACCTCACTAGCTTGGTCGGTAGCTGACGCTGCACTTGTGGCTTGTTCAGTCGCGCTAGTCTCAGTAGCGTTAGTACTAGTCGTAATTTGATTGGTGTCAGTGGTAGCGCTGCTGTCGGTATTTGACGTGGTATTACTGTCTTCACCAGTAGTCATGCTACTTGTCGTGGTTGACTCGGTTGCCGTTGCCCCGGCGGCTTGGCTGAGTTGACTGGCAACGCTAGCTGGGGCGTTGGCCGCAGAAGTGGTCGTGGCACTAACGGGGGTAGCCGTTGCTGCTAAGGCGTTAGTCGTCAGCATTAACGTACTACCGAGCCCCGCAATGGTAATCCCCGCGTAAACCCAATGTTTGCCATCTTTGAACATTTTATAATGATCAACGGTGGTTGATTGTTGTGAATTCCTTTTCATTATATTTACTCCTCGTAACGTTTTATTCTATTGCACGTTTTAAAATATAGCACGACAACCCAGGCTTGTTTGCGTTTTCGCGGGCTAAACTTGTTAAATGAGGTACTTTTTTAATAACGGCATCAGTTGTTTATTGTATGAACTAATTTGTTAACTGATTGAGTACGATGATTGATTTTTATGATGCGACAAGCTCAGTTATTCGCGGGAGTCACGCGTGATTTTACCAGCAGATGCCAGATTGCAAAATGTGAACTTACAAACGAATAAGCGTACTAATAGTGGCCTTGAAAATTAGCGGCTTTGACTATTTTGGGAATAAAAGTTGAGATTGATTGAAATTTCACTTATCACTTGCTATTATGAAAGGTGAATAAAGTGTTTCCGCTTTCGTAGGGAATAAATTAATAAAGGGGGGACCATTATGAATCTCGGATTAAGTATTTTATCCTTGGCGCGCTTTCAGTTCGCGATGACCACGGTGTTTCATTTCTTCTTTGTGCCATTATCAATCGGCTTAGCCTTGGTTGTTGCCATCATGGAAACGGTGTATGTTGTCAAAAAAGACATCATGTACAAGCACATGGCACAATTTTGGGGCCGCATTTTCTTACTTAGCTTTGCCGTTGGTGTCGTGACAGGGATTATACAAGAATTCCAATTTGGGATGAACTGGTCTGATTATTCACGGTTTATGGGTGACATTTTTGGGGCGCCACTAGCGATTGAAGCGTTAGTTGCCTTCTTTATGGAATCCACGTTTATTGGGTTATGGATGTTTGGTTGGGATCGGTTTAATGCCAAGCTCCACTGTGCGTTTATCTGGCTAACGTCGATTGGGACGATGATTTCCGCGATGTGGATTTTAGCAGCGAACAGTTTCATGCAAAATCCAGTTGGTTTCATGATCAATACCAAGACTGGTCGTGCACAGATGACGAGCTTTGCAGCAGTCGTCAAGAACGAACAGCTCTGGTATGAATTACCACATGTGTTGTTTGGGGCGTTTGTTACCGGCTCATTTGTGGTTGCTGGGATGGCGGCGTTTGCGTTACTCAAAAAAGAAAAACGTCACGTTCTTCCGCAAATCGATCAAGGTCAGTTTAATCGTTGGCCTGGTTGCTTCCATCGGTGTGATTGGAATGGGAGATTTACAGACGCGTTACATCATTAAAGAACAACCGATGAAGTTTGCCGCAACGGAAGGCTTATATAAGGATTCCGGCTCGCCAGCTTCATGGGCAGTTATTGAAGGGATGGATACTAAGAACCATAAGGCCAACTGGTCGATTGAAATCCCGTATGTGTTGGATATTTTAAGCTATCATAAGTTGTCCGGTAATGTGAAGGGACAAAATACCCTTAACAAGGAACTTCATGCCAAGTATGACAAGAAATTTGGTAAGGACATGAACTACTACGTGCCAACAAAGACGCTTTTCTGGAGCTTCCGGGTCATGACGGTAGCTGGTGGGCTCTTCGCACTGATTGCCATTATCGGTCTATACTTCAACCGTGCAAAGTCAACGCTGATTGAGCGGCAGCGCTGGTTCCTGTGGGTACTAGGAATCTGTACGTTCTTACCATTCGCCGCAAACACGGCCGGGTGGCTGATTACTGAATTAGGTCGTTATCCATGGGTTGTTTATGGTTTACTGACGATTGCAGATGCCGTTTCACCAAATGTTAGTGTCGCTTCGTTGCTGATCTCTAACATCGTGTACTTCTGCTTGTTCAGTGGCTTAGGCATTGTCATGATCGTCTTATCACGGCGTGCCTTACACCAAGGACCTGATGATTTGTTACAAGCTAGCGATGACGCACCGTACGATCCTTATGGTAAGGAGGCGTTCAGTCATGAGTAATCTACAATTCTTATGGTTTATTCTGGTGGGCGTTCTATTTAGTGGTTTCTTCTTCCTTGAAGGTTTTGACTTCGGGGTTGGGATGACGATTAAGAGCTTAGCCCAAACACGCGCTGAGCGCGATGTTGTGATTCATACGATTGGCCCACATTGGGATGCCAATGAAGTGTGGTTGATCACTGCTGGTGGGGCGATGTTTGCGTCGTTCCCAATGTGGTATGCTTCCTTATTCTCCGGATTCTATCTTATCTTATTGTTGATTCTAGTGGCCCTCATTATGCGAGGGGTCTCATTTGAATTTAGAAGTCGGATGGAAAGTGACGCCGGCCGGAATTTCTGGGAATGGGCCGCAGCCCTAGGTAGTTTCTTTGCTGCCTTCCTATTTGGGATGATGTTTACTGCTTTGGTCAAAGGGATGCCAATCAATGCCAATGGCGATATGACTGCCCACTTCACCGATTACGTGAACTTGTTCTCAATCGTTGGTGGGGTTGCCGTAACGTTACTCTGCTATTTGCACGGGTTAAACTTTATTCGTCTGAAGACGACCGGGACGTTGCGTGAACGGGCGCTTCAGTGGGCCAAACCGTTATACTGGGTCCTGTTTGCCGGTGAAGTTGTCTTCGCAATTCTGCTGTTCTTTAACACCGATTTCTTTACCAAGAAACCAATCTCAACCACGATTTTAGTGGTCGCCTTAGTGGCTTTGACGGTCTTGGCAACTTGGGGTGTTTATGGAAATCATGAATGGCTCTCATTTATTAGCAGTGGTCTCTCACTGATCGACGTGGTCGTGCTCCTGTTCAATGGACTATTCCCACGTGTCATGGTGGCGAACAATTCTGCATACAGCATTCTGATTAAAGATGCGTCTAATTCACCATATACGTTGCATCTGATGACTGTAATCTCATTATCGGTATTACCGATTATGTTGATCTACTTTATTTGGAGTTACTGGGTCTTCTATAAACGGTTGGCATCGTAATTCAAATGCAGATGACGACAGTATCACTGGTGCGGTGGTACAATTAATTTAACAGCACCAACGGGGTCGCGACCTTGGCCAAGTGCCAGGGTGCGACCCCGTTCATTTTAAGTAGGGAGTGATCGAATGTGTTTGATCCGGCATTATTTAAACTACCAGGGATGCGCCGAGCAGCCACGATTTTAGGGTTACTGGCCATCGTCGAGGGTATTTGTATTGTCTTTCAGGCCTACTATCTATCAGTGGCGATTGTTGGACTGTGGCACTTGCATTCATTGGCGTCGATCAGTCAGCCCATGCTATGGTTCGCATTAGCTTGGGTCGGACGGCAGTTACTGGTCGTCATTAAAAATCGTGTGATGTATCCGTTAGTCGAACAGACGACGGGTGACCTGCGGCGTAAAGTGATGCAGAAGTTATACCGGCTCGGCCCAAGTTATGTGGCTAAGACTGGGACTGGTAACGTGGTGACGACAGCGCTTGAAGGCATCGATAAAGTTCAGACATACTTAATGTTGGTTGTGATTAAAGTAATCGACATGATGGTGATCCCGTGGATCATTTTAATTTACATCGCGTGGTTGCGTTGGCGTGAGGCCCTTTTTCTACTGGCAATTTTTCCATTAATTATTCTATTTATGATTATTTTGGGCTATGCCGCTCAAGCTAAAGCGGATAAGCAGTACGTGGGCTATCAACGGATGTCTAATCACTTCGTTGATACACTGCGCGGTTTACCGACCTTGAAGCAGTTAGGACTGAGCAAACGGTACGCTGACAACGTTTATCAGGTTAGTGAAGGTTATCGTAAGCAAACGATGGCGGTCATCAAGATTGCGATGTTATCGACTTTCGCCTTGGATTTCTTCACGACCTTATCGATTGCGGTTGTCGCGGTCTTCCTTGGTTTTGGTTTGATTAACGGCACGATTACGTTGCTACCAGCGTTGGTTATTTTGGTCTTATCGCCAGACTATTTCTTGCCATTACGAACATTTGCTAATGATTATCATGCCACTTTAAATGGCAAGAATGCGTTTGCGGATGTCCAGAAGATGCTAGCTTTGCCGGTGCCAACTGAACGTCAACAGCTCGGTACTCAGCCTGTGCAATGGCAAAGTGATAGTACGTTAAGCTTACATGACGTTGATTTTAAGTATGATGATGATCAGCTGGCCTTAAAACACATTAATATTGATGTGCATGGTTACCAACGGATCGGGATTATTGGGGCATCCGGCTCCGGCAAATCAACTTTGATCAATTTGTTAGGTGGCTTTCTAACCCCGGTCGCTGATCAGGGTAAAATTCAAGTCAACGGGCAAACAGTCTCGCATTTGAGCCAGGACGCCTGGCAGCAGAGCTTTTTCTACATTCCGCAAAACCCATATCTGTTCCATGCAACGTTAGCAGAGAACATCGCTTTTTATCAGCCAGACGCTTCACGTCAAGCGATTGAACGAGCTGCTGAAAACGCTGGATTAACGGCCTGGATTGCAACGTTACCAGCGGGGTTGGATACGGCGATTGGTGAAGGCTCCCGTGGTGTCAGTGGTGGTCAGGCGCAACGGATTGCTTTGGCGCGGGCCTTTCTTGACGACTCGCGGCGAGTTCTGTTATTTGATGAACCAACTGCCCACTTGGATATTGAAACTGAAGCGGAACTGAAAACGACGATTTTACCCGTACTTGATAATCACTTAGTTTTCTTTGCGACTCACCGGTTACACTGGATTAATCAGATGGATTACGTGTTAGTGATGGATCATGGGGAAATCGTTGAACAAGGGACACCGACGGAATTGGCCGCGCATGACGGGGCGTACGTTCGGTTACGTGATGAAATGGTAGGTGCGATCTAATGAAAGATTTTTTGGCAACTTTTAAAAATGATACTTGGGTCATGCCGTATTTGCGCAAGTATAAAAAGTTACTAGCCCTGACGCTGTTTTTGGGTCTAATGACATTTTTCTGCGGTTCAGCGCTGATGTTCAACTCGGGCTACTTGATCAGTAAAGCCGCACGACACCCGTATAATATTCTGATGATTTATGTGCCAATCGTTCTAACGAGAGCGTTTGGGATTGGTCGGCCTGCCTTTCGCTATGCGGAGCGAATTACGAGTCATAACTGGGTGCTACGGATCGTGTCAGATTTTCGTAAGAAACTGTACCAATCCGTCGCCAAGCACGCCGTAGCGATTCGCCAAAATTTCCAGACTGGTGATGTCCTGAGCATTTTAGCTGACGATATTGACCATATTGAAAATTTATATTTACGGACCGTTTTTCCAACGGTGATTGCCTGGTTGATGACGCTAGTGATTGTGATTGGTCTGGGCTACTTTAGCTGGTGGTTCGGGCTATTGATGTTGTTGATGTTAGGATTGGTCGTTGTGATAATGCCGCTATGGTCGGTCTTACTGAATGGTGCTCGTGAATCACGCAGTCGTCAGATTCAACAGGGCTTTTATACGCAGCTGACTGATTCGGTAATGGGGCTCGGTGATTGGTTGATTGCCGGACGTCAAACGGATTTCTATGAGCGGCAAACCCAGCCTATCGAAGCAATTGCGGCACTTCGTAAACAGGACCATCGCTTTCAGTGGTGGCGAGATTTTACGATTCAGATCATTTTCGGGGTGATTTGTTTGGCGCTCTTGATCTGGAGTAGTTTTTACTGGACAACGAATGCGGCTAGTTCCAATTGGATTGCGGCGTTTGTCCTCTCCGTATTCCCGTTGGTCGATGCCATGCAGTCTGTTAGTCAGGGTGTTAGTGAGTGGCCAAGTTATCAACGGTCAATCAAACGAGTCAACGCCTTAGACACCACGCCTGAAGATGAACACGATCAGACAGTCTTAACGGAGCCATTTCAAGTATTGCGTATTGCGGACCTTGACTTTAAATATGCGGAAGGTGGTCACGCGATTTTTGACGGTTTGAATCTGACTTTAAAAGCCGGTGAAAAGTTAGCCCTGCTAGGACCTTCCGGAACGGGAAAGAGTACCTTGCTCAAGCTGATTTTAGGTGACCTGACACCGGATAGTGGGACGGTTCAATTGAATGATGTGCCCATCACACGGTTACAAAATGAGCGCGCCCAGTTATTCGGCGTCTTGGATCAGCAGCCGTACTTGTTCAATACCACGATTATGAACAATGTGCGGATGGGTAACTTGCAAGCGACTGACGAACAAGTTAAAGCCGCACTAGCAGCAGTCGAGTTAGCGCCCTTGATCGACACGCTCCCCGATGGTTACGAGACAGTTGTAGAAGAGGGCGGTGCGCGCTTTTCTGGTGGCGAACGACAACGGCTCGCGTTAGCCCGCATCTTATTACAAGATGCGCCCATCATCATTTTAGATGAACCGACAGTTAGTCTTGATCCGATTACCGAGGCCCATTTGCTGACCACGGTGTTCCGGGTCTTGCATGATAAGACGATTCTGTGGGTCACGCACCATTTGGCCGGGGTCAACCATGTCGATCAAGTTCGCTTCTTGGAAGATGGTCAATTCGATATGGCCGGTACGCCGAGCGAATTGTACGCGAATGCACCGCGGTTTAAACGCCTTTATGATTTGGATCAAGGGCGTGATGATGCGAACAATGATCGGTAATCCGGTTGATAGCAGTCTTCCACGTGCACCTTGGGCTTGTGAAACAGACTTTTAATTACTGCGCTGAATGGGTATTCAGCCTACGAATGTAGTGGTCATGATGACCATTACTGATCACACCGCCGATTTAGAGCGTAAAAAGGACTTGGTCGCTGTGACCAAGTCCTTTTTATATGCAATTAATCGCCAGGTTATGATTTAACCTGTTAGTAATTTTGTAATTGTGCCCGATTCTGAACGTCGACCACGTAGGCTTTCGTGCCTAAGCGGCTGAGTAAGGTCCGTACATCATTGTAATTGATTGAGACGCAACCAGCCGTTGCCCATTGATTCTTGACGTGAATAAAGAAGCCCGAGCCATTATGCTGACCGTGATTGTCCATCACAATCGCTAATTGATACTGATTGTGGGGCGCGGCCTTCGTGTAATCGATCAGATGCTCGTTCTTATTATTGGCCCAGTTTCGGTTCTGCCAAGTGTTATATTGCCGGTCATGTGGATCTTCAATCTAGTAAGATTTCCGGTTGATCTGTCGATAGGCCATACCACTAGTTCTTGCACTGGCAGCTTTACCAAATGCGAAGCTTAAGTGATAAACGCCTTTGGGTGTGGTACTGCTGCCTTCGTGAGAATTGCCGATGCCAGCGGCCCCGATGCGACTTGCGGAAGTTAGTGTATTCTTCCAGCCGCGATTGGTTTTTTGCCAAAGTTTAAGAGTGGCCGTGGATGAGCCATTTTGAATGACCGTCACGATTTGCTGAGCCTTTTTGGACACGCACATTCTGGAGACGAGTGTTGCTTCGGATGGGGTGGCAGCTTTGGCTTTAACTGGCTTTAAGTAGCCACTCCAAATCCAGCCAGTGGCCCCATTCTTGTTATTGTGAACCCAGTAGTAACGAACCTTTTTGCCGTGCATGATAATATCAGTTTGCTGAGTCGTTGTCCAGACGGTGTTGCGATAGTTCTTCAAATCATGATTGGCCCTGAATGTCCAACGATTATAATTACCATTAGCCCTAAAGGTATGTGATTTGGTATCGGTCGTATAATAGGCCTTTCTAGCCGTTGCCCGCGTTGGCGTGCGATGATAGTAAGTGCTGGCATTCGCAGATACTGAACTTAGCATTGTGACCGCTGCGATCATTAGTACGCTCCCCAGCAACCAATTAACAATCTTTTTCATGAAACCCCTCCTAGTAAAAATAGCCCCGTTATTACAATTTTTATACAAACACTATAATACTATTTATCTCGGCGGGATGGATAACAATTTTGACTAAATCGCGGCGGTGTAGGGTGAGTAATGGTTGTAGCTGAAAAATCAGCGCGTCAGAGTAATAGGTTACTTTGACGCGCTGATTTAATTTGTGTATTAATGGTTGCGAACCAGTAATTCAGTCACTAGCCGGCGTAAAGTTTGTTGTGTTTCACCAGTTGGTAGCTGATCGATTAGGTTCAGTGCGGTTTTGGTATAGTGAGTAGCCAATTGTTGTGCCTGGGTAACGCCCCCCCAAAGCAATGACCTGATCGCGAATTGTCAGTAGCTGTTCATTACTGATGTGGTCGCCGGGTTGGGGTAATTGTTCGGCCAATTGTGGTTCAGCGGTCAGGGCGTAGATAAGTGGCAGTGAATAAACGCCGTCCCGTAAGTCATTAAGCACCGGCTTTTGAGTTAAGGCCTCATCACCGGCGTAGTCAAGGACGTCATCTAACATCTGGTAGGCTAACCCCATCCTTTCACCAATCTGTTGCGCTAGTTTAACGACGCTTGCGTCGGCACCCGCGAAGTGGGCACCTTGTTCACAACTGAGGCTGAACAGACGGGCCGTTTTGCCACGAGCAATTGCTAAGTAGTCATCGACCGTGGTCGTCGGATCGAAGTTATGTGCCATTTGATCCAGTTCGCCTTGGAGGATGGCTCGCATCGCCGCAGTATTGATTTTAACGTCGTCAGCTGTCTTGGCAGCAATCAGGACTTGATCGAAATAGCAGGTAAACAGCAGATCACCGGCGTAAATAGCATTACGTTGACCGTAGTCTTGGTGGATCGTTGTCACATGGCGGCGTTCTGGCGATTCATCAATTACATCATCGTGAATCAGTGTCGCCACGTGTAGTAGTTCCATAGCCGCTGCGCCAGCACGTAACCGGGCCGTGTTATGATCCGGTCCAAATTGACTAAACAAGTAAAAGAAGCCCGGGCGTAAAAACTTACCACCCGCAGCGAGTAAGTCGTGTACGCGGTCATTAATGGCGGCGTTATCAATTTTTACGTTAGTAGCTAGATACGGCTTCAGCGCTGCTAGCTCCTTTGCGACAAGACTTTCCGGTTGCCAAATGGTTTGCATCATAATCAAAATACCCCGCTTTATTTGAGAGATGGCTCCGGGACGTTTTGACGCCAACACTTGCAGCCAGTCACATTCTAAAATACAATCTATACTAAAGGTACAAATAACTTGTTTCGTTGTCAAACAAAAGGATGGTGTAAATCATTGAAACCAAAAGTGTTTCTTGAATTTGTTGAAATTAAATCATTAATTGCGAGCGTGTTACCGTTCGTTTTGGGGAGTATGTACGCCTATTATAATTATCATCAGTTACATCTTGGTTATTTATTGCTATTTTTCATTGCATCTTCACTTTTTCACATGGCGACTAATGCGAATGATAATTACCAAGACTTCCTACACGCGCCACGTAATGACGACAATCAAGAATTTTTGCAAGAGACTAATGTGGTCGGTGTTAACCAGATTTCCATTGGTCAGGCCCGGACGATTACGTTTGGTTTAGCCGGAATCTCATTGATTATCGGACTATGGTTAGTAACACAAACGGGGTTGCCGTTGTTGTGGATGGGGCTATATTCATATGCGGTCGGTTACTTTTACGCTGGCGGACCGAAGCCAATTTCACAAGGCCCGTTTGGCGAATTTTTCTCGGGCTTTACGATGGGCTTTATGATCTTCTGGATTGCCGTCTTTATTAATACGTATGACACGGCAGCCATTACTTGGCAGTCAACGCTGGCTGTTTTAATTGCGTCAGGTCTGGCCATTTTTGCAATTTCTAACATTATGTTAGCTAATAATATTTGTGATATGGACGAGGACATTGCGTTAGGCCGACACACGATTTTGTATTACCTTGGCAAACCGGTGATGCTTCAGGTATTTGCATGGAGTTACGTTGCTGGTTATGCTTGTCTGGTGATTGCGGTCTTGATGGGTGTGCTACCAAAGTTTAGTTTACTAACGTTGCTCAGTATTATTCCAGTTTGGAAAAATACGCGGGTCTTCTTGCACAAACAGGTCAAACGAGAAACTTTCACGATTTCAATTAAAAACGCAACGTTGATTTGTCTTTCATTTATCGTTTTCATGGGCTTAGGACTGATTTTTAACTAGTCCTTCAATAAACGAGTATGGCTTTGAGAAAGCGCCAACTAACCAAGTTGATACTAAGCAGTATTTTTCCCAGCGAGTCCAAGCTGGCTTTCTGATTTTATGGCTTGGGGTTTTTCAATGGTATTTCACGGGGGTAAAAAAAGCTTAGATATCGTGTGAAAAAACACACGGTATCTAAGCTTTTTTAATTTACATAAAGATGTTATTTATAACTAGTTTTCAAATGGATAGCGGAAGTCCCATTGTGCACGAGCGGCAGTCATGATATCCATAACGTCAGTCGTTTTAGCAAGACTCGTGTTGTGTAATTCGCCAGCAACCATTTTTTGCATGTCAGCAATTTCGTAATTCATGGCGTTAGTGCTATCGCCGGCTGTGATGGTTTCAGTATGGCCTTCGCTGTCGGTGAAAGTGGCACTGTCGGCACGTGGATAGGTATCAACGGTAAAGTAACCATTCTCATACGCGACGATACCGCGTTTAGGCATTTTAGCTCGGAACGTTAAGGCAACGGTGGCCAGTTCATCATTGGCGTTTCGTAACGTGATTGTCGAAGATTCATCGACGCCACTGCTGAATCGGTGCATGGTTGTTCCTGTAATGTATGGTTTAGCAGTCAAGAATTCTTCCACGAAGGCTAGGGGCATAGACACCAATGTCCAGTAAAGCACCGCCGGCAAGGTCGGGATTAAAGAAGCGATTAGTTGGGTCCGGTTCTTTAAAACTACCAAAGCTAGCTTGGATCATTTTCAGATCACCAAGATGACGTTCTGCCGCAAAATCATGGAGCTTCTCGTATAATGGCATGTGATAGAGGGTCATCGCTTCCGCTAAGATAAGGTGGTTGCTAGCAGCCACTTCCTTGGCGATTGCGAGTTGGGTGCTAGACATTGTGATGGCCTTTTCACTGAGGACGTGTTTGCCAGCACGTAAGGCGGGTAAAATCGTGTCAATGTGATAATTATGGGGCGTTGCCACGTAAACGATGTCGACTTGTTCATCAGCCAGTAGCTCGTCTAAATTACCATAAGCTTTGGGAATATTGTGTTCAGCAGCAAAGGCGTTAGCTTTATCCTGCGAACGTGAGCAAACGGCGTAGATTTCTCCGTCAGGTTGATCAAAATATTTAACGAAACTGTGCGCGATGTTACCAAGGCCAACAATGGCCCAGCGATAAGTTTTCGACATTATAGGTTCCTCCTAGGATTAATCGAATGTGACCACTTACATTTTAGCAAAAAAATAAGGAATTGGCGCCCAATAATCATGTAAAATTAATTCAAAAGTCGGTAAAATAGAGTGTAATATGACCGATGCTCATTGCGATTTAGGCTTACTTAGAATTAAAACATGTTGGTTAGTTGGATTCTTATTCGTCAGCACGTGCGCGTCTTATGCCGACTTTCGGGGCCGGGTGACAATTACTGGAACGCAGCCGATGTCGATTTGAGCTAACGCCCAACCCGCGTCATCTCAAATACGAGTCTTAATCTAAACACGTTTACACTAACGCGCACTTTTTACAGTTGGCCTAAGCTGGCAGCTTTTGAACTAAGAAACCAGCATGTTTTAATCCTAATTCATGATAAATGAACAGGTGTAATCTGTAAGGCAATTACCAGAAAGGAGGCGGCTATGATGGCGGGTAAGCGGCGAAAATCGCGCCGGAAGCAACGGACAAAGACACAATTATTTGTGAAGAAGGGCCGCCTTCAGTGGGTCAATATCTTATTAGTGTTGGCGGCGATGGTGGGGATGGTTTGGTATATTCAGCATAATTGGGCGGTTAAGTCGCGGGTTACGGCGACAACACCTACAACAACGCATGCGGCATTTATTAAAAAGCTAGTACCAGCTGCGCAACAGCTTGATCAGCAATACCACGTGCTGGCTAGTATCACGCTAAGTCAGGCGATTTTGGAATCGGATTGGGGACAAAGTACCAATGCGACAGAGAATAATAATTTATTTGGGGTTAAGTCCACGTCGGGACGGCTCATGACGACGCAGGAGTATTATGACGGGGCCTATCATACGGTCAAACGGCGCTTCGCCGTTTATGATAGCTGGCACGCTTCGCTGGTCGATCATGCCAAGAAATTGGCGTACGGAACGACTTGGGATTCTCAGCACTACGCTGCGGTGATTAAGGCAACTGATTATCAGACAGCTGCGCAAGCATTGCAGACGGCTGGATATGCGACTGATCCAAGTTATGCACAAAAATTAATTAATATTATTCAAAAATATGACTTACAACGGTATGATAGAAAGTAATGAAATTAATAGCAGTATTTCAATGTCGCTTATAATTCTAGGAGGGTACTATGCGAGAACTTGAAGAACGCATTTTGAAAGATGGCCGGGTACTTCCCGGTGAAGTATTGAAAGTGGACGGCTTTTTGAATCACCAAGTTGATCCCGACCTGATGTTTGCCATGGGAACGGAATTTGCCCACTTGTTTCAAGATGCGGGTGTAACGAAAATCTTGACGGTTGAATCATCAGGAATTGCGCCGGCAGTCATGGCGGGGTTAGCAATGCACGTGCCCGTTGTGTTCGCACGTAAGCACAAATCTGTCACGTTAATTGATGATTTATATACAGCCGAAGTTTATTCTTACACGAAGAAGACGTCTAACCACATCTCGATTGCCAAGAAGTTCTTACAGGCGGATGACCAAGTCTTGTTAATTGACGACTTTTTGGCCAATGGTCAGGCGGTTCAAGGGATGTTTGAAATCTGTGATAAAGCGCACGTAAAAATTGCGGGTGTCGGTATTGTGATTGAAAAAGTCTTCCAAACGGGTCATCAACTGATTGCTGATCGGGGTGTCCGTTTAGAATCACTAGCACAGATTACGTCATTTGATGGTGACCGGGTGCACTTTGCATCGGAGGACACCCAGGCTTAAGTTAAGAAAGCGGGGGATTGTGATGCACATTGACATGGGGATGCTAGTCCTTATTTTCATCATCAACTTTGCTTACATTACGTTAAACACCGTACGTTTTTTGCTTGTAATGCGGGGTTATCGGTATTTTGCAGCTTTTGCAAGTGTCATTGAGATTACGATTTATGTGCTAGGATTATCATTGGTCTTAAATCGTCTCAATAATCCGATCAATTTAGTCGTATACGCGTTAGGTTACGGTGTCGGGGTGTATGTTGGGATGGTAATTGAAGATCGATTAGCGTTAGGGTATACAATGATTTCAGTCATTTTACCTGATCCCAAGTCGTCGTTACCGGGAGTGCTCCGTGAAAATGGCTTTGGGGTCACACAACACGCTGCTTATGGTCTAGAAGGTGAGCGGCTAGAACTAGAAATTTTGGCCCCACGGAAGAACGAACGGCGGCTGTATGGCCTGATTAAAGACGCGGCGCCCAATGCGTTTGTGATCGCGTATGAACCACGCTACATCTCCGGTGGCTTTTGGCTCAAGCGAGTTAAGCGACGCAATGCTCGCCGAAAAAAGCAGTGATAAACTTGCAACTGTGCGTGTCAGCAAGTATGATTGTTACAGGATAATGAGCGTTAAAATAATTCAATAATCAGATTATAATTATTTAAAGCATAGGAAAGTAGGGACTGAAGTGGACAACTCGATTTTAAACCCAGGTGGTACGCTTGGCATTATTGGAAGTAGTACTAATGGTGTTGGATTAGTAATTGCCGCGCGTAATGCTGGCATCAATGTCGGGGTATACGGCGATAACGAAAATACTGAGACCATGGAACTGGCAGATTTTCGCGTTGTCGGGGCCCTCAATGATCAACAACAGTTACAGAACTTCGCAGAACGTTGTGATATGGTGACTTACGAGTCGGAAACCATTGATGCGTCGGTCATTAATTTTTTGGCGGCCCATACCCCGGGTTCCACAAGGCGCCGATGCGCTTGAGATTACACAGGACCGCTCTTTGGAACGGGCGTTTTTCAGCCAACTTAACTTGAATGTAGCACCGTCAGCGACAATTGTCAGTTTGGATGATGTCTATCAATCGATCGGGTCAATTGGATATCCTAGTATTTTGAAGCCGATTCAAAAGGGCTTGGGTCAAAATCGGCAACTGGTCATTAAGACGCAGACGGATATTGTCAAGGCGGCTGATCTGTTGGATTGGGGCACATACTTGTTAGAGTCATTGATTCCATATGATAAGGAACTCTCCGTTTTTGGCGCTAAGAGTGGTGATACGACAGCTTTCTTCCCAACCGTTGAAAACCGGTATCGTAATCATGAGCTAGTTGCCTCGATTGTGCCAGCTCAAATTGATTCAGCTGTGAATGACGAAATGCTGCGGATCACAAAGGAAATTAGTGATAACTTGAGTTATACGGGTGTCTTTGAAGTTGCCTTCTTCTTAACGAAGAGTGGTAATTTATACGTGAAGCGGATTGTCCCTGCGATGCATCAGGCGGGTTATGTCTTCGAACGTGCTACGAATATTAGTATGGCAGAACAACACTTGCGAGCAATTGCGGGACTGCCGTTAATGCCAGTCAAGCAGTTGATGCCCGTGGTTGCTGCTTACTTTACACCGGCTCAGGAGAGTGGCATTCGCACGCAGTGGCAGATTAAGACGAACTGGTTCTTTAATTTCTATCACCGAACGTTGTTACAAGCGCACCGGGCACCAGTCGCTGGCCACGTGCTAGTCGAAGCACCAAGTGTTAAAGAAGCACTCGAACAGATCGAAGACACAAGTATTTGGCAGTTTGGGCAAACGACGCCGGCTGATAATGAACCTGAAGCTGAGTAGTGTATGATCAGAACCTAGTTTTACGGATTATTACGGTTAAACTAATCGTACTGTTCGCACCGGGTGACCAGCTATTATGGGTAACCGTCGTGAATAAATAAAGTTCGAAATCCAATTCATTTTGTGAATTGGATTTTTTTAGCGGTTGGGGAGAAGCCAGCCAAATGGCGAGATACGGTTATCTGAGGGGGAATCGTTGAGATTGGCGTGGCGGGTATTTTGGTTAGAAATTGAGGGAGTCTCAAAATTACTTAAAGTTACGCAATATTGCCGTCAATTCGTTTCCCGTGAATAGTAGAAGTTGTAAAATTAACATAGGTGTCACTGACAATGGAAAAACCGCGATTTTTGTATGAGATGCTGACCTTAAAGTACAGCAATCACGGCCAAAATTTGCTATAATGTTTGGTGACTGATTTTTAGAAAGGGTGGCGAACAGCGTGTCGAAAGAAAGCCTATTGGCAGGAATGAATGACAAGCAGCAAGAAGCCGTTTTAGACACAGAAGGACCGCTACTAATTATGGCCGGTGCGGGCTCGGGGAAGACCCGTGTATTGACGCACCGGGTAGCTTATTTAATTGAAGAGCAAGGGGTCAACCCCTGGAATGTTTTAGCGATTACGTTTACGAACAAGGCCGCACGCGAAATGCGTGAACGGGTTGGTAAGCTGTTAGGTGAATCGGCGCAGGAGGTCTGGGTCTCAACGTTCCATGCCCTGTGTGTCCGAATTTTACGACGTGACATTGAACAAATCGGGTATAACCGAGCGTTCACAATCGCCGGCACTAGCGAGCAACGGACCTTAGTCAAACGAATCTTGACGGAACAAAATATCGATTCGAAAAAATTTGATCCGCGGTCAATCTTATCCGCAATTTCAAATGCGAAAAATGACTTACAAACGCCGGAGATGTATAAAGAATCGGCTGCCAGTCCCTTTGAGAGTGTCGTGGCAGACGTTTATTTGCAATACCAACGTGAATTAGCGGCTGATCAAGCCGTTGACTTTGATGATCTGATTATGCTGACGATTCAATTATTCAAGCAGAATCCTGAAACGCTGGCGTGGTACCAAAACAAATTCCATTATATTCACGTGGATGAATATCAAGATACTAATAATGCACAGTATACGTTAGTCAACTTGTTAGCTGACAAATATAAAAATTTATGTGTAGTTGGGGATGCGGATCAATCTATCTATGGTTGGCGGGGGGCCAACATGGAAAATATTCTCGATTTCGAAAAGGATTATCCGCAAGCTGACACGGTGATGTTGGAGCAAAACTATCGTTCGACCAAGACAATTTTGTCGGCGGCTAATGCAGTTATTAACAATAATTCAACGCGGCGGCCGAAGAAATTATGGACTGAGAATGAACCGGGTGACAAGATTTCTTATTATCGTGGTCAGAGTGAAAGTGATGAAACTCACTTTGTCATTGCCAAGATTCAAGAAAGCATGCAGCAGGACAAAATGGACTACGGCGATTTTGCGATCCTTTATCGGACGAACGCACAATCCCGGGTAATGGAAGAGTCACTCGTTAAGGCGAACATCCCTTATACAATGGTCGGTGGTAATAAGTTCTATGACCGTAAAGAAATTCGGGACGTCTTATCCTACTTGACTTTGGCAGTGAACGATCAAGATTCAATGAACTTTGAACGGGTCGTTAATGAACCTAAGCGCGGCATTGGTCAAACGAGTGTTGAAAAATTGCGGTTGTTCGCGGATGAAGCGGGTTATTCCATGTTGGAAGCAGCTAGCAATGTTGACATGGCTAATGGCATTTCAGCACGAGCGAAGGGTGCTTTAGCGAAGTTTGCAGCGACGATGAATGAATTGCGCGCTATGCGGGAATACTTATCCGTGACGGATTTAACACAAGAGATTCTTGACCGAACGGGTTACATGAAGGCGTTGAAAGATGCTAAGGCAACGAAATCGTTAGAGGCACAAGCCCGTATCGAAAACATTGAAGAATTCTTGTCTGTCACCAAACAATTCGATGATAGTTATCAACCTGAAGATGAAGATAGTGACAAATTCGTGGACTTCTTAGCGGATTTAGCACTGGTTTCGGATGTGGATAACGTTGAGGAAGAACCCCAAGCCGTGACGCTGATGACGTTACATGCAGCGAAGGGGCTAGAATTTCCGGTTGTTTTCTTGATTGGGATGGAAGAAGGTATCTTCCCACTGTCCCGGGCAATGATGGATGAAGACGAGCTGGAAGAAGAACGGCGGTTAGCATACGTTGGGATTACGCGGGCTGAGAAGAAGCTGTACTTGACCAATGCATACTCACGGATGCTTTACGGTCGGCGGCAGAATAATCCGGCTTCCCGTTTCGTTGAAGAAATCGAACCAGAATTACTCAAAAATGAAAATACGTTGGATGGTGCAAGTAGCACTGGTCCTAAAGTCCCATTTGGTGCGGATCGTGAACGGCGTGCTTTTACACCTTCATATAAAAAGAATCCAGTGGGGACGCGGGCCACGGTCAAGAAGGCTAGTGGCACGGGTGCTGACAAGAATAGTTGGTCGATCGGTGATAAAGTCAAGCATCGTAAGTGGGGAACCGGAACGGTCGTGAAGGTCTCCGGTGCTGGTGAAGATGCTGAACTAGACATTGCTTTCAAATCTGAAGGAATCAAGCGGTTATTAGCCGCATTTGCACCGATCCAAAAAGTACAGGACTAGTTAGGAGGACTGGCTGATGGCGGACAAACCCAACACAATGACGGTTGAGCAGGCGGCTGATGAAGCGGCTGCTTTACGGCAAACGTTAAATGAATGGCGTCGGCAGTACTATGACGAAGATGCGCCGAACGTTGAAGATAGTGTGTATGATCAAAAGTATGAACGGTTGGTCGAACTCGAACAAACTTTTCCACAGCTCGTTACACCGGATTCACCGACGCAATTAGTTGGTGGAACGGTTAAAGCAGGCTTTGATAAAGTGACCCATGAGATTCCGATGTTGTCATTGGGCGACGTCTTTTCACAAGCTGAGTTACAAGAGTTTGTTGATCGCTTGGAACAAAACGTTGGTCATCCAGTCGATTATAATTGTGAGTTGAAAATTGATGGTTTAGCGCTGTCGTTACGTTACGAAGATGGGGTGCTCGTTCAAGGGTCCACGCGGGGTAACGGTACGGTTGGCGAAGATATTACGGCTAATATTAAGACAATCAAGTCGATTCCACAACGGTTGACCCGACCACTGACGATCGATGTACGTGGGGAATGTTATATGCCTAAGGCAGCGTTTGCTGCCTTGAATGAACGCCGAGAAGCAGCGGGAGAACCAGTCTTTGCGAATCCACGCAATGCTGCGGCCGGTACGTTACGGCAGCTAGATTCACGAGTCGTGGCGGAACGACAGCTCAGCACGTTTATGTATAACATTGCCGACTATGAACCGTTAACCGCCCGTACGCAGAGTGACATGTTAACGGAGTTCGCAGATCTTGGTTTTGCCATCAATCCTGACTTTAAGGTGGCCCATTCGATGGCCGATGTCTTTAGTTACATTGACCATTATCAAAATGAACGGCCAGAATTAGCATATGGCATTGATGGCATCGTGATCAAAGCTAACCCGTTACCGCTGCAACGCTCACTAGGAGCGACAGTCAAGGTGCCACGATGGGCGATTGCCTTTAAGTTTCCACCTGATGAGCAGCCGACGCTTTTAAAGGATGTTGAATGGACCGTTGGCCGTACAGGAGTCGTTACGCCAACTGCGGTTATGGAACCCGTTCAACTAGCTGGGACGACGGTTGCGCGGGCTTCGTTACACAATCCCGATTACGTGGCGGCCAAAGATGTCCGCATCGGTGATACGGTCTTGCTACACAAGGCTGGCGATATTATTCCGGAAATTTCATCGGTTGATTTAGCCAAACGACCCAAGGATGCGCAACCATTAGTTATTCCAACCACGTGTCCGTCTTGTGGGGCGCCGCTGGTTCATTTGGAAGACGAAGTGGCTTTACGGTGTATTAACCCGAAATGTCCAGCACAAGTCCAAGAAGGGCTGGTTCATTTTGCCTCTCGCAATGCCATGAATATCGATGGCTTGGGACCACGAATCATTGCGCAACTCTATGCAAATCGGCTGGTTAGTGACGTTGCTGGTTTGTACCGATTAACTAAGGCACAACTGTTAACATTAGATAAAATAAAAGATAAATCTGCTGAAAAGCTCTTGACAGCAATTGACCGTAGCCGTGATAATTCACTTGAACGGTTATTGTTCGGTCTTGGTATTCGGCACGTTGGTGCTAAAGTGGCGCGGTTAATCGCGCAGCATTTTGGGACGATTGAGGCGTTGATGGCAGCTAGCCAAGAAGAGATTGCGGCGATCGATTCGATGGGCGATGTGATTGCGAACGCAGTGGTTCAATATTTTGAGAGCGACGAAGTTCATACACTCATCCGCGAATTGCAAGCAGTCAACGTGAATACCACTTATCAAGGCCCTAGTGCCACCGTGGCAGAAGATAGTAACAGTTGGTTTGCAGGCAAGCGGGTCGTGTTAACTGGTAAGCTGGAAAGCTTTACAAGGCCAGATGCGACTCAATGGCTACAAGCTCACGGCGCCACGGTTATGGGAAGCGTCTCTAAAAAGACGGATCTCGTGATTGCAGGTAGCGATGCCGGAAGCAAGTTGCAAAAAGCACAGCAGCTGGACATTACTGTATGGGATGAAGCCCGGTTCAGCGAAACAATGAGGGAGGATGCACAAGCGTGAATGTTAAACGCATACGCACGATTGGCTTAGTGGCAGTAGCTGCCATTGTTCTAGCCGCCTGCGGTAATTTAAAGAATTCGTCCTTTGGGTCGACTAGTAGTAGCACCACAACGACCGGAACGAAAACAACGACCACCACTGGAACTGCTGATAGTGAGTTCTATCAAGGCGTCATCAAAAATGGCCGTTATCGGACGAGTAAGTCGCGAGGCGTGGTCGTTTCGCAAAATGATAACGTCATGAATTTGAAGAGCTTCGAAAGTGGCTTATTGGACGTGTCTAAAAAGGTCTTTCCAACGAGTAAGTATGTCTTTCAAGAAGGGCAGTATTTGAGCTCATCGACAGTTGAAAATTGGCTCGGACGGAAATCAAGCAGCAATTCGGAGGGCTTGAACCCAGAGAATAACGGTAAGAAAGATCCGAATACTCGGAATCCGATTTACTTACAACAGCTTGAAGAACAAGATTATATGGTTCAAAATGGTAGTAAGTTATCGCTTGGCGGGGTCACGATTGGTTTGGGAATGAACTCGGTCGATTATTATACTAAGGTCGAATATGGGGCAACATACGAAACGGACATCTCAACGACTGAGTTAACGGCGCAAGGTAAGAAGATGGCGAATACTGTCTTACAACGGTTGCGGCAACGCTCAGCTTTGAAGAATGTGCCGATTGTCTTGGCACTCTATAAGCAGTCTTCGAATGATAGTTTAGTTGGGGGCGACATGATTGCCTACGCGGTCTCTAAGAACGGCTCCACTTCGATCTCAAACTGGACGTCGTTGAATTGGAAGAATTATGTCTTCCCAGCGACCTCTGAGTCAAAGAACTCAGGTGCGAATAGTAATGATGAGTCGGACTTTAGTCAGTTTAAGTCCCACGTGCAGAATTTCTTCCCGAACTTGTCTGGCGTAACGGCGAATGCTCATTACAAGGACAAATCGTTGAGTAAATTAAGTGTCAACATCACGACTAAGTTCTACAGCGAAACGGAAATTATCAGTTTCACGCAGTACTTAGCAACGGCTGCTAAACGGTACTTGCCATCTGGTGTACCGGTTGAAATTACGGTTAAGAGTGCCAATGGTGACATTCAAAGCTTCTTAGCCAGAACGGCGAAGGGTAGTTCGTATTACACCCATGTCTTTAGTGACCAGGGCGACGATTAAACAATAATATTGAGTAAGATTTGAGAAAGAAGGAAATCTGATGGCTGAAGAACGAATTAATGCCGAACAAGTGCAACACGTGGCGAGCTTAGCCAAATTGGAGTTTACACCAGACCAATTAGCGATGTTCACACCGCAACTAGAAAAAATTATCGGCATGTTCGAAGAATTAAGCACAGTTGATACCACGGGTGTACCCGTTACGTCACGGATGAGTGATCATACGAATACGCTACGTGAAGACGTGGCAGTTAAGAGTGATGAAGCACTCCGGGAAGCATTGCTGAAGAATGCCCCAGAAACGGCCAATGGCTTGATCAAAGTGCCAGCAATTATTGATGAAAGTGGGGACGGTGAATAATGACTTATTTCGACCAAGATCTAACTAGTCTGCACGCTGACTTGGTAGCCAAGAAGATCAGTGCCACGGAACTAGCGAAGGCCACTTTTGCGAATATGAATCAGGTTGACCCTAAGCTAGGGGCGTTCTTGAATTTAAATGAAGAACAGGCCTTACAACAGGCGGCTGCTTTGGATCAGGATGGCATCGACGCGAACAACGTTTTTGCTGGGATTCCGATGGCAGTCAAGGATAATATTGTGACGAAGGGCCTAACGACGACGGCGGCTTCTAAAATGTTGGAAAACTTCGTGCCGGTCTATAATGCCACGGTGGTTGACAAACTATTAGCAAGCAACGCGTTGATCGTTGGTAAGACCAACATGGATGAATTTGCCATGGGGGGGTCAACTGAAACGTCGGCGTTCCATGTCACTCGTAATCCTTGGGACATCAGTCGGGTGCCCGGTGGGTCTTCAGGTGGCTCAGCTGTCGCAGTGGCTTCTGGACAAGTGCCAGTGGCACTCGGTTCTGATACGGGTGGTTCGATTCGGCAACCATCATCATTTAACGGTATTGTCGGTATGAAACCAACGTACGGTCGGGTCTCACGCTGGGGGCTGATTGCCTTTGGATCTTCATTAGATCAAATTGGCCCAATGACACGGACAGTCAAGGATAACGCGGCCGCTTTGAATATGATTGCAGGTAACGATGTGCATGATACCACGTCATCCAAACAAACTGTACCAGACTTTACGGCCGGTTTGACGGGTGATATCAAGGGTATGAAGATCGGGTTACCAAAAGAATACATGGGCGACGGGATCGATCCTAAAGTTCGTGAAGTCATTCAACAAGCAGTCAAGCAGTTTGAAGACTTAGGTGCTACGGTTGAAGAAGTCTCCTTACCAAACAGTCGCTACGGTGTGGCTGCTTATTACATCATTGCGTCTTCAGAAGCTTCTTCAAACTTACAACGGTTTGACGGGATTCGTTACGGTTTCCGGGCTGACGATGTTAAGAATTTGGAAGATGTCTATGTCCGTAGTCGTTCCGAGGGCTTTGGTGATGAAGTTAAGCGCCGGATTATGTTAGGGACCTTCTCCTTGTCAGCTGGTTATTACGATGCGTACTTCCACAAAGCTGGTCAAGTTCGGACGATGATTATCAATGACTTTAATAAGGTCTTTGAAGATTACGATTTGATTATGGGACCAGTTGCACCAACGCCGGCCTTTAAGTTGGGTGATGAATTGTCTGATCCAATTACGATGTATATGAACGATGTCTTGACGATTCCAGTCAACTTGGCTGGGTTACCAGGAATGTCAGTACCAGCTGGGTTTGCAGACGGGTTACCAGTTGGCTTGCAATTAATTGGTAAGGCGTTTGATGAAAGCACAATGTATCGAGCGGGCTATGCCTTTGAACAAGCAACGCAAGTTTACAAGCAAACCCCGAAAGTCGGAGGTGCTAACTAATGAATTTTGTAACCACGATTGGTTTGGAAGTCCACGTTGAATTAAAAACGAACTCAAAAATCTTTAGTCCTTCACCCGTGCAATTTGGTTCCGAACCAAATGCCAACACGAACGTGATCGACTGGGGGTATCCGGGGGTATTGCCAACGCCTAACAAGGGCGTGGTCGAAGCTGGGATTAAAGCAGCAACGGCTTTACATGCTGAAATCGAACATCACACGTACTTTGACCGGAAGAACTATTTTTACCCGGATAACCCGAAGGCCTACCAAATTACGCAACATGAAAAACCAATTGCGCATGATGGTTGGATTGAAATCGAAGTTGATGGTAAAAAGAAAAAAATCGGTATCGAAGAGATGCATATTGAAGAAGATGCCGGGAAAAACACCCATGAAAACGACTATTCCTATGTCGATTTGAACCGGCAAGGGACGCCGCTAATTGAAATTGTTTCTAAGCCTGACATTGCCTCCCCAGAAGAAGCTTATGCTTACTGTGAAGCGTTGCGGCAACGGATCCAATTTACGGGCGTTTCGGACGTTAAGATGGAAGAAGGTTCAATGCGGGTCGATGTTAACATTTCAATTCGGCCGGCTGGTTCCGACAAGTATGGTGTGAAGACCGAAATGAAGAACTTGAACTCCTTCAACTACGTGCGCAAGTCGTTAGAATATGAAGAACAACGCCAACAACAAGTTCTCATGGCGGGTGGCAAGATCCAACAAGAAACGCGGCGTTTTGATGAAACAACGGGCCAAACGATCTTGATGCGGGTCAAGGAAGGTAGCGATGATTACCGTTACTTCCCAGAACCTGATATTCCAGCAGTCGATATCGATGATGACTGGATTGCATCCGTTAAGAAGACCATTCCAGAAATGCCTGGTTCGCGGCGTGAACGTTACATCAATGAATTTGGTTTAACTGCTTATGATGCGGGTGTGTTGACCCAAACTAAGGAAATGTCTGACTTCTTTGATGCAACCGTTGCTGAAGGTGCGGATCCTAAATTAGCTTCAAACTACTTGCAAGGGGACGTTAACGCGTACTTGAACGAGCATAAAGTTGATTTGTTAGCGACTGACTTAACGCCAACTAACTTAGCTGGGATGATCAAGATGATTTCAGATGAAACCATCTCAAGTAAAATTGCTAAGAAGGTCTTTAAGGCCATTATGGCGGGCTCAGAGCCTGTCCAATGGGTCAACGACAAGGGCTTAGTCCAATTGTCTGATCCGGCGAAGTTACAACCAATCGTTGACGACGTATTGGATAATAATCAACAATCAATTGATGACTTTAAGAACGGGAAAGACCGGGCCGTTGGGTTCCTCGTGGGTCAAATCATGAAGAAGACACGTGGTCAAGCTAACCCGAAAGTCGTCAACCAACTATTAATGACATCATTAAAAGCACGGTAGAAGCGTTGGTCGATAAGGTGTTGAGCCTCGATTGATGCATGTCCAGCGTTGGGGTAGAGATGAGACGCTGAACGCTTGACCGTGTGAGCGGAGGAATAGGAAACATGCGTAAACGGGCACGACTTATTTATAACCCGACTTCTGGACGTGAGGCATTGGCCCACGATTTAGTTGAAATTCTTGGTATCTTTGAACAAGCTGGTTATGAGACCAGTGCGTTCGCAACGACGCCCGCCCCTAATTCGGCGGCTGATGAAGCGCGACGTTGTGCCAAGGACGGGTTTGAACTGATTGTAGCAGCTGGTGGTGATGGGACCATCAATCAAGTAGTAAACGGGTTAGCCGGGTTAAAGCGGCGACCTAAGATGGCTATTATTCCGGCGGGTACGACCAACGATTATGCCCGGGCACTGCGGATTCCGCGCAATGATCCGGTTGCGGCGGCCAAGGTAGTCCTAAAGAACCAGACGGTTAAGATGGATATCGGTCAGGCTGGTGAACAGTATTTCATTAACATTGCGGCTGGGGGCATGTTAACGGAGCTGACCTATGACGTACCATCACAATTGAAGTCGATTTTTGGGTACGCGGCATACTTAGCCAAGGGTGCTGAGTTATTACCACGAGTAAAACCAGTTGAGATGGATTTGAAATATGATGGTGGTCATTATCAGGGCAAGGCTTCGATGTTTTTCTTAGCGCTGACTAATTCAGTTGGTGGCTTTGAGCAGTTAGTGCCGGACGCGTCATTAGATGATGGTAAATTTACCATGATTATTGTGAAGACGAGCAACCTTGCCAAAATGCTTCACTTAATGACATTAGTGCTCAATGGTGGCAAGCATATCAATGATCCAAGCATTATTTATGTGAAGACGAGCAAGGTCGTCGCCAAACCAGCTGACAAGGATCGCTTAATGATCAACTTGGATGGGGAGTACGGTGGTGATGCACCGATGACGTTCCGGAATTTGAAGCAACATATCGAAATGTTTGCCGATACGGATCGGATCCCCGATGAGGCAATCACGGATACAGATCCAGAGTTGGAAGACGCTGAGCGACACTTTGTCTCAGCCGTTGATCAGTTGCCAGCTGCAACTGAGGACGACGAAAAAACAGAATAACTTGCTTAAATTACCGTTTACCGATACAATGGTGGACGGTAATTTTTTTAAAAGTGTTACCGTCACAGGGACCTGATTGAGCATTGCCTAACGATTTAATCGTTTGTCGGTTTAGCAATGATTTGTCAGTGGTGCAAAGCATGAGACAGCTCAAATTCGCGCGTTTTGACACTCACAGTAAGCAACTTGAATAGCATGTTTAATCAGTAAATGTTAACGACACTGCCAAGTGTGGCAGTATTAATGGCCATATCACTCGCTGCCCGGAGCAGTGGCTACCAGGCAGTAACTAAAAAATAATAAGTCACTAACAAAGAAAGCAAGAGGAAACAAATGAAAGTTAATTTACCAGTGCACAAGGGTGAAGTTTTAGACGTCACTATCATGGATTTAACCTATCAGGGTATGGGTGTTGCTAAAGTCGATAATTACCCAATCTTTATCGAAAATGCATTGCCAGAAGAAAAAATTACGGTCAAGGTCACGAAGACGACGAAGAACTTTGCGTTTGGTGATGTGGAAAAGATTAACCAAGTGAGTCCTCATCGGGTTAATCCTAAAGGGCGCGTTTATCGTCAAACCGGGATTGCACCACTACAACACTTGGAATACAGTGAACAATTGAAGTTTAAACAGCACCAGGTGGCCGAATTATTTGCAAAGGTCCACATGGATGATGTCGAAGTTTTACCAACGATTGGTATGGCCAACCCGACGCAGTATCGGAACAAGGCCCAAGTACCCGTACGACAAGTCCAAGGACAACTAACGACTGGTTTTTACAAGAAGAACAGTCATCAATTGATGCCAATTGAAGATTATTATATTCAAGATCCTGCAATTGATAAGGCTATCGTGGTAGTTCGCGATATTTTACGGAAATATCACGAGGCAGCCTACGATGAATTCCATCATAGTGGGACGATTCGGACGATCATGGTACGGCGTGGGTATTACAGTCATGAGATGATGGTTGTTATTGTGACGCGAACGAAACACTTACCAATGGCTGACGTGGTCACACAAGAGATTCAAGCAGCGTTACCTGAAGTTGTCAGTGTGATTCAAAACGTTAATTCTAAGAAGACTAACGTGATCTTAGGGCCAGTTAACAACGTGTTAGCTGGTAAGGCCACTATCGATGATCAGTTACTGGGCCTGACATTCGCCATTTCAGCCCAGTCCTTCTATCAAGTGAACCCACAACAGACCGAAAAGCTTTATCAGTTAGCCATTGATCAAGCTGGTTTGACGGGTAATGAGACGGTGATCGATGCTTATTCCGGTATCGGAACGATTTCGTTAACGATGGCCCAACATGCCAAGCAAGTGTATGGTGTTGAAATCGTGCCAGCAGCCATCGATAACGCACGGCAGAATGCGGATAAGAATGGTATTACGAACGCGACCTTTGTTTTGGATAGCGCTGAAAAAGCCATGGCTAAATGGCAAGCAGATGGCGTTAAGCCGGACGTGATCGTCGTTGATCCGCCACGTAAGGGCTTGGACGCCGACTTTATCAAGAGTGCCGGTGAAATGGCGCCTAAACGGGTGGTTTACATTAGTTGTAACCCATCAACCTTAGTTCGAGACGTCCAACGGTTTGCAGAATACGGCTACCATATTAGTGCCCCGGTCCAACCCGTGGACCAGTTCCCACAAACACCACATATTGAATCGGTAACGGTGTTAGAACGCGAACAATAAGCATTTTAAAACTGGATTATTAATGAAATTATGAAAAGTGTGTTGGGTGCCTGATTATTTGTCGGGTAACCAACACACTTTTTTACTCAGCTTGAGGGCTAACTTTGAATTAGAAGCACAAAATAACCGTTTTTAAGCGCTGATATTGATTTGAATTCGTCCGAGTTTAATAGACAGATCATTTAGAATCGGCTAATAAAACAGTTTATTGATAATTATAATTATTGCTTTAAATAATTTAATAAATAATGCGCTGTAATTGCTGTAAACTAGTTCACTGGAGCTGTTTGAGTCAAATTTAGCGTATTAAATTAAATAATTGTATTTATTGGTCAAAAAACACCCACAAAAACCATCAATTGTATTACTTTTGATAAAAGTATGTATTTCATCTCGGTTTTTGACCAGTTTGGGTTATAATGATAAACGAAATAAACCGATAAATGGGGGAGCATGATGGTAAAGAGAAGAACACTGACACAGGCAAAAGTATTAGCAACAGCTAATCAGTTAATTGAAAGCAAGGGAATTAACGGATTAACAATTCGGGATTTAGCGTTAGTTTTGGATGTGCGGCCGCAATCGATTTATAATTATGTTGATAGCTTGAGTGATTTATTAGATCAGGTTGGCCTCCAATTTGTTCAAAATGTTGCGGATCGTTTAACTGAAACAATCTCAGACGTTGACGGTGATGAGGCTTTGATGGCATTTGCTCAAGAATTCCGGGCGGCCTGCAACCAGCATCGGGGGTTGGCACCGTTATTACTTGACTTAAATGATAACCTAAGAATCCCACGGTCTCGTAAAGCAATTGTGCAGTTATACCAGGATATGTTTAAACCATTACAACTGGATGATTCGGCGCGGGTGGAGAATACCTTGTACCGTTCCACGTTGTTCGGATTCATTATCCAAGAGATTGGCGGCTTCTTTAAGATGCAGGGGACTGAACTTGATGAACGGTTCACGAAGGTTATGCAGTTAGCGATTGACCAGACACACTTACCTGCTGATAAGACGAAAAAATAATTTAAGATTCAGTGCGGCTATCTTAGCAGATAGCCGTTTTTTTATAGGTTAAATTCGCCAATATTTAGCAGTAAATGGGGCGTAATACAATAATCTTTGTTAAGGCTGAAATCAAAATCAATAATGATTTATTGAAGTAGTTTTATGATCAATCGTAATGAAAATCTTAATTCTGCATGGTAAACGCTAAATTAGGGCGTTATTTTGGCCCCAGGCTTAAAAAATCGTTTACAATAAGGTTAAAGTTAATTTTAAGGGGGCCCACCATGTCGGAACGTTATTTATCAGCAATTGAACACGGGTTAACGACTAAGCAAGTTGACCAGCGCCTGACAGCGGGTCTAAAGAATGAGCCGTTACCGCCCTTAACGCGGTCTGTTAAACAGATTTTTCGTGATAATTTGCTAACACTTTTTAACTGTATCAATGTTTTGTTAGCCGGATTAGTCTTTTTGACGGGAAGCTATAAGAACATGCTGTTCTTATTCGTGGTCATCGTCAACACGGCCATCGGTATTTTTCAGGAGATTCGTGCCAAGCGTCAGGTCGATAAGCTGGCATTATTATCGGCCACTAAGGTTCAAGTCCGCCGTGACGGTCAAACGGTGGCGATTGGTCAGGACGAAATCGTTCAGGATGATTTACTATTAGTGACCCGTGGCGAGCAGATTCCTGTGGATGGGCTCGTGCGGGCGACCGCTGGATTAGAGGTCGATGAGTCCCAGATTACTGGTGAGGCTGATCCGGTTATTAAGGGGCCGGGTGATGAGCTGGTTTCTGGGAGTGTCATCCTTGGTGGTCACGGAATCGTGCAGGCAACGCAGGTTGGTCACGGCAGTTTTATCAAGCAGATGGCGCGAGCAGCTAAGCAAAAACGGCGGACGCCAAGTCAACTGTTAACGATTATCAATCGAATTATCAAAATTTTGACTTTTACGATTATTCCACTAGGTGCTGGACTGTTCATTTCCACTATGATGCGGGGTGAAAGTCAGAACCGGGCAATCCTCGGGACGGTGGCCGCGATGGTCGGGATGATTCCGGAAGGACTGGTGCTGTTAACGTCAGTCGCTTTAGCTGCTGGGGCGTTCACTTTAGGCCGGCACCAGGTATTGGTGCGGGAGCTACCCGCCATTGAAGCACTGGCCCGGGTCGATACGTTGTGCCTCGACAAGACTGGAACGATTACTAGTGGCAAGTTAGTTTTTGAACGCGTTGAGCCGTGGAACCAGCATGATTTGACAGCAGTGGAGCACCGGTTAGCTGCGTTAGTCACTGCTATTGATGATGATAATGAAACGGCCCGGGCCATCAAGACTGCTTTTGGTCAGCCACCAGTGCAAGCGACAGAAGTTCTTCCCTTTTCTTCAAGTCGTAAGTGGAGTGGGGCTGCGTTTGATGGTCACGCTTACGTTATGGGCGCACCGGAATTTATTTTTACCACGGTACCCGGCGAGTTACAGTCTCGCATCAAAACGCTCGCGCAACAAGGTTACCGGGTATTAGTGTTAGCCGAAGTGGCCGCCTTAACGACGCCCAAACCGACTCGACCGATGACTTTGGGATTAATTCTGATTACGGATGAGTTGCGGCCACACGCTAAGACGACGTTTGGTTTTTTTGCTAATCAAGACGTCGCCCTAAAAGTTATTTCTGGTGATAATCCGGTGACGGTCGCCAGTATTGCACAACGGGCTGAGATCAAGGACGCTGATCGGCTGGTTGATATGAGTCAAGTGGGGACTACCCCCGACTATGATCAGCTAGTGACAAATTATACGGTGTTCGGTCGAGTGACGCCGCAACAAAAAAGAGCAACTAATTAAAGCCTATCAGCGCAACGGCCATACCGTAGCGATGACTGGTGACGGCGTTAATGATTTGTTGGCGCTGAAACAGGCGGATTGTAGTATCGCGATGGCGAGTGGGAGTGAAGCCACGAAGAGTTTGGCTGATTTTGTCTTAATCGATTCGAACTTTGATGCGATGGTGCAAGTGCTGAACGAGGGTCGCCGCGTTATCAATAATATTGAACGGGTCGCCGCACTCTACTTGATTAAGACGATGTATTCGGTCGCTCTGACGTTGATTTTTATCTTCATGAGCCACAGCTACCCGTTTGAGCCCATCCAATTAACACCGATTTCATCGTTGATGGTTGGTATTCCAACCTTTTTCTTGGCGTTACAGCCTGATTATACGCGAATTACCGGGCGCTTTATGAAACAGGTGATGGAGATTGCCGTTCCCGCGGCGATCTGCGTGGTCGGCTATATCATGGTCATCATGGTGTTAGGTAATAAGTTCCAGCTGAATTTCGAAACGACCGCGACGTTGAGTGTGTTGATGACCGGGATCTTTAGTTTAAATGCGTTATTGATTGCAGCCCGGCCGTTGAACCGGTTCAAAATTGGGTTAGTCGTGTTAATGGCAACACTGTTCGTCCTAGTCTTTTTGTTTGCCGGCCGAATTTTCTCATTGGTTAATCTATTAGATTGGTCGTTAGCTGTGATTTACCTACCACTGATGATCAGTGCGTATCCGGTGTTCATTGTTCTGCAAAATGGCTTAGGAAAACGCGTTCTCAGCAAGATCAATTGGCGATAATCGATCAAATTTAGGTGACGGGGCCACGCTGCAATTACGGCGTGGCCTTTTTTGGTGTAATCAGATTGCTGTCTCAGCGTAAGCCACACCGTTGTTGACCAGTCAGATTAAATTAACAATCCGATATAAGTATGGTTGATACCAGCATAGCATGTAAATTTATAACAGATTTTAATAGGCAGCAGCGTCTAAAACGGCTTATAATGAAGTTCAGTAGATTACCGGAATGGGGGCGGTATTGTGTGGCTTGATGAACAACGGTTAATTCAACGGTTAGTGCCGCGCTTGTTGCGTTTTCGGCAAACTAACTTCTATCGGATTATTCAACGGACCTTGATGTTGACGTTCCCATTCATTTTGATTGGGACGTTCAGTCAAATCATTCAACTGACCGTGTTGACGAAAAAAGGGGTTTATTGCCAGTATCTTTCACCTGTCAAAATGGGTCCCATACTATCGTTACTTACACTATCCGTTTGATAGTTTAACAACCTTGACGCTCAACGGTGTGGCCGTAGTAGCAGCATTTGGTGCGGCAAAATACCATGCCAAACTCAATCAGCGCGATGACCAACTAGCGGGATTGACCGCCGCGATTGCGCTATTGATCGTGGCTTATCAGTATACGAATCAAAATCAAATTGGTGTTTTTAACACTTTATTGATCGGGACTAACGGTCTAACGGGCGCATTGATTGTGGGTGGTTTGACCGGCCTGCTCTTCAAATGGTTCAGCAAGCCGGTTCCGGCACAAAGTAGTCCGCATACGGCCGATATCTTGACACGGACTTTCAGTTCACTACTTCCAATGGCCTTAATACTAGTATTGGCCGTGCTAGTGAGCCTCGCTTTGAACTGGCTGATGATTATTACGTACTCTGCTGAAAGTTGGTCGGCATTTCAAAAGTACGCAACGACTAGTCACAGTCTGTGGCTGACCTTTGGCATGGCAGTTGTGACGCTGTTGTTAGAAATTCTTGGACTAGCTGGTCCGTACCAAGAACGCTTGGTGACCAATAGTGCGACAATGACGGCCAATTTGAATTATGCACTCACACATCACTCGGCGTATCACGTGCCGTATCCGTATACGGCCAACACGTTGTATCACGCATTTGGGACGTTTGGCGGAACGGGGATGTTGCTGGCCTTAGTGATTGCCATTTATATCGGTAGCAACAATCATAACTACCACGTAGTCGCGCGGTGGAGTCTATTACCTGCGCTCTTTAATAGTAATGGACCGCTACTGACAGGCTTACCAGTTCTATATAATCCAATCTATCTAATACCATTTGTGCTTGCGCCTGTCGTAAATATGGGACTGGCGGCGCTGGCAATTGGGTTTCATTGGATTCCACCCGTGGTTTATCCGGTTCCCGTGGGTACGCCGGGACCGTTGATTGCCTTTATCGGCACTAACGGTAACGTGGTGGCACTTTTACTTGGTATCGTTGATTTGGCACTATCAGTGGTGATCTATTTGCCGTTCATGCGGTTGGCGGAAACCATTGTGCAGGCGGCACAAGCACAGGTGGGGGGTGCTAAGCATGTATAATCGACCTAATTGGCAACGACGGCGGCGAAGTCTGTTAGTGCTTGTATTAGGCTTACTGTTTCTGGGCTTTTTGATTCAGCCCTCATACCAGTGGACGAAAACCAACGTGGCTGCGATGGCAGGACGCCATGATTCGCAGATGTCACCAATTATTATGATTCCCGGCAGTAGTGCGACCCAGAATCGGTTTGACACCTTAGTCAAGCAACTTAATAAGGCTGATCATCGTCGGCATAGTTTAATTAAGCTGACCGTGATGACGGATGATACGATTAAAATGACGGGGTCGTTGCGTGCCCGTGATAACGAGCCAATCATCGTCGTTGGCTTTCAAAATAATCGTGACGGCTATGATAATATTAAGCATCAGGCCCGTTGGTTCTCATTGGCCTTTAAGAAGTTGGCTGCCAAGTATCAATTTAATAATTTCAAAGCAATTGGTCACTCGAATGGTGGTCTGATTTATACGTACTACTTTGAACACTATTTTAATCGCGACGATATTAAGGTCAAACGAATTATGACCATTGGCTCACCTTACAATTTCTCAGAAGCTAATTTGAATCATAAGACACAAATGTTAGCTGACTTTATTAAGTACCGCGATCGATTGCCTAAGTCAGCGACAATGTATTCGGTCGCAGGTACCGAAAACTATGATTCGGACGGTCTTGTTCCAGCGCGGAGTGTCGAGGCTGGCAAGTATATCTATCAAGGGCAAGTCAAGCATTTTACAGAGATTACGGTTACTGGTACGAATGCCCAGCACTCCGATTTACCCCAAAATGCGCAAATTGTCACGTTGATTAGAACTTACATGTTGGATAAGCCGAAACAGACTCGTAAGGGCTTAGTATCGACGGGGACTGTCGAATGAGCGGCAACGAGGTTCAGTCGTTGTGGACTGGACAGTGTTCAAGAGTTTGTGACGGTGGCACCTGTGAGGAAGTTTAGGGTGTTATTAAGAATTGTGGTAAAATTTGGTCATGGAGGTGGCCGAAATGTCCACACAATCACCAGTACATCGCAATCGGGTCCTGACTTTAATTCGGTCTTATTATCCGAATTTAAGTGTGACGGACCGCAAGATTGCTGACTATATTATTGCCGACCCAATTAAAACGGCGGCTCAGTCGATTTCAGACTTGGCTGCCGCGGTTGGCGTTTCAACGGCCACGGTTTCACGGTTTGTCAAACGGATTAGTTTTAGTAGCTTCCGTGACTTCTCACGTGAACTAACGGCGGCCGAACCGATTGAACAAACTAATGCGGAAGCTTTTCAAGATGTCGAAAAACAAACGACTTTCAAAGGAATTGCGGAATCAACATTCAATAGTATTCGTAGTTCGCTAGATCAGACAAGTCAGGTAATGACGGAAGCAGATCTCAAGCGGGCGGTGGAATTATTGCTAAATGCTCGCTCGATTGGCTTTTATGGCCTCGGGGGCTCCGCAGTTGCTGCCTTAGATGGGTATCATAAGTTTGTGCGCACCGGTATTCCGTGTGCCCATAATAGTGACTATGATATGCAACTGATGCAAGCGGCTCAGATGAATGCCAGCGACGTGGCAGTGGTTATCTCACATACCGGGCGTAATCAGCAAACACTACAAGTGCTGGCTACCCTGACTTCACAAAGTGTGCCAGTGATCGCGTTAACTAGCTTCGGTAACTCGCCCCTGGCTAAGGACAGTACCGTTGCCTTTATTTCAGTTGCAGAAGAAATTAACTATCGTTCGGAAGGGCTGACTTCGTTGATTGCCCAGATGAGTATTATCGATAGTCTCTTCTTGATGACTGCTGTTCATGGCAATATCGAAATGGCAGAAAGTCTTGGCCGGGTTCGCGAGGCCATTAGTCAAACACGAACGGAGCTTTAATGCTGTAGGCAAAGGATTGATGAGATGACAAAGCGGCAACATTATCGACCAGTATACGCAAAAACGCGGTGGGCGCGGTGGCGTTATCGACTGGGCTGGTTATTAGTTCTATTAGTAATCATTGGCAGCGTTTGGGGCGGCTTGGCTTGGTTACGTTGGCGTAGTGACGCTGTCGTGAGTGGGTTTGATGTCCGTGGGGTTGCTGTGTCACAAAATGACGGTTATTTAGATTTTGCGGCCTTGCAAAATGATGGGCTCAAGTTTGTCTATTTACACGCTACTCAAGGAGCTAGTTATACGGATGATAACTTTGCAAGCAATTATGAACGAATCGTTGGCACAAGTTTAGGTGTTGGCGTAATCCATACGTTTAGTTTTTCATCGACTGCTGCGGCCCAAGCGGACTATTTCGAGAAAACGGTCGGGGATAGCATCGGCAATTTACCAATTGCGATTCAAGTGCAATACTACGGTGACTACACGGACCAGACGATTGCGGTCCGAAAAAGTCGTGCCAAGCTTAAGGCATTAGTGACCACGTTGACCCAGGATTATAATCGCTCCTGCGTCGTATGGTCAACGCCCGCAGTTGCCAAGCAGATCGTTAAGCCCGCACTAAAAGACACTGACTTATGGCTGGACACGGCGAAGACCCACCAACAGGGACGACGAGTGATGTTTATGCATTATTCCGATCGCGCCGTTTACCGCCAGAACGGGACTCGTCAAGAGTTCGCTGGAATTCTATTCAACGGTAGTGTGACAGCGTACAATAAAGTTGTGGCGCAGGGCTTAAATTAAGGCCTAATCCTTGAATAATTTATTTCGCAAATCAAATTAACAGTTTATTAGCTGCTAGGCTGACTAAAAATAAGTCGCAAGTTCAAGACTCTTCTTGAACTTGCGACTTATTTTGATGGCGACCTATTAAAATCCTTAGGACGTCACTAGCGTCATTAGGTATTTGGCGATAAGATGACATAACTGCGATCATCGGCTTCGTCAAAGAGGGTTACAGGTCGTTGCTCATTAGCCCGCACCTCAAGGTGAAATCCATATTGATCAAGTAAGACGAGCGCACTCGATGAGATGGATTCGACGGTGGCTGGTACCGAGCGCCCGTCGATGCGAATCATCATGTTGGGATCAATCTCCAACGTGTGGTCCCGGTGATGCGCCTCATCACGATAGGTCCAAGTTCCCGCGTAGAAAACCGCTAAGTCACCGTCAGCGATCGTACTAGGGTGCCGTTTGTGGAGTAGTGTACTAGAAAGTCCTGCAAGTAATGATAAACCAAATAATATTGCGCCACGCCGCTTCACTGGATCAACCTTCTTTCTGAATAAATCTATAGTTAAAATATACCACTAAAACGGCGTTAACGTCACGTAATAAGTGGATTCTTATTAAAGCCTTTATGTCACTGTTACCTGCGGGTAATGAACGTAATATTTTATCAATTTCGGAAGGGCGGTAACTAATTTTTTTGAATTAATTTGTGTTCTGATTGGAAATTACTGGGTGAGTGTGTTAATCTATATAATGTGATTGGCATTTATGTGAAGTTTTAAAGTATCATTTAATTGTGTTACCGTAAATTCTTTATAGGTGTTAATAACATGTGTTAGTTACTTTTTATTTTTATATCCTAGGAGGATTTAGTTCATGAAAAATGGTACTGTAAAATGGTTCAATGCTGATAAGGGTTATGGCTTTATTACTGGTGAAGATGGCAACGATGTATTCGTTCACTTCTCAGCTATCCAAACTGACGGTTTCAAGACCTTAGAAGAAGGCCAAAAAGTTACTTTTGATGAAGAATCAAGCGATCGTGGCCCACAAGCTGCTAACGTTGTTCCTCAATAAGCTTAGCTTTTAAAAGGGCTGCCCGTGTGGCGGCTCTTTTTTTTATGCGCAAAATAGACTGGGACTTTTAATCCTTCTGGCCCAACTTAGCGGCGAAAACTGGTAAAATAGAACTAGAAGCTAAACGCACGAGTAAGCGCCACCAATCACGACTGGTTGACTAGCGCCGTTGAGAGGAGTCAAATCGATGTTAAAATTAGGAATTATCGGAACGAATTGGATTACGCAACAATTTATTGATGCTGCCGCTGCCTCTGGTGAATGGCAATTGACGAGTGTTTATTCCCGCCATGCTGAGACCGCGCAGGCTTTTGCCGCCAAGAATCATGCCGATGAGACTTTTACGGATTTAGATGCATTTTTCAGTCGGGGTAGTTTTGATACGGTCTACATTGCGTCACCAAACAGTCTGCATTTTGCCCAGGCTAAACAAGCAATCGCCTATGGTAAGCACGTCATCGTCGAGAAGCCAGCCGTGGCGAACCAACAAGAATTTGAACAGTTAGATGCCGTTTTAAAGGCTCACCCTGATGTCCTATTATTTGAAGCAGCACGCCAGATTCACGAAGTTAATTTCCAACGCGTCAAGGATCAGATTAAAAAGTTATCCTTAGTTCAGGGTGCGACGTTGACTTACATGAAGTACTCGTCACGGTATGACGCCGTCTTGGCTGGTGAAGAACCGAATATCTTCTCGTTGAACTTTGCCGGTGGGGCGCTTCAGGATTTAGGCGTGTACCTGGCCTACGATGCAGTCGGCTGGTTCGGCATGCCGGAAGAGGTGGCTTACTACCCAACCTTGATTCGAACGGGCGTTGACGGTAAGGGTGTGGCTATTTTACGCTACGCTGACTTTACGGTGACCTTGAACGTTGGTAAGACTAGTGATTCGTTCTTACCATCTGAAATCAACGGTCTGCGCGACGCTATTGTGATGGACAATCCTGCTGAACTTGGACAAATCACTTATCAAGATAAGGATGGTCAGGAGCATGCGATTGGGGCGCAACCCGATACCAATCCAATGCTGGCCGAGGCGCGCGATTTCGCAACCGTTATCAATGACCCAAGTAATCACCAGACGGAATACTTAGCTTGGCGGCAACTTAGTCGAAATGTTAATAAACTATTATTTAATTTGCGGCAGTCAGGGCACCTATATTTTACGGGTGAAGCCCCTGATACCGATAAATAGAAATGAGGCACTATGTTAGACGTATTTAAAACTAAATTTGCGGCGGCGGGGTTCACCGAGTTATCGCCGATTCAAACGGCAGTGGCCGAGCCACTTGCAGCTGGTCAATCGGTGTTAGGACTCGCACCAACGGGGTCTGGTAAGACCCTAGCGTTTACGTGGCCAATGCTCGAAGCGTTGCGGGTCGGAGAAGGCACGCAGGCACTGATCCTAGCGCCATCACAAGAACTCGCGATGCAAACAACCAACGTGGTGCGCGAGTGGGGCCAATTGATCGATGCCAAAGTCCTCGCGATTACCGGGGGGGCTAATGTTAAGCGACAGATGGAAAAGCTCAAAAAGCATCCTGAAGTAATTGTTGGGACGCCGGGGCGGATTACTAACCTGATTGCGGATGGGAAGATCAAGCTTGGGCATCTGAAGATGATGATCGTCGACGAAGCCGATGAATTACTGACAGATGAAACCTTGGATCAGATTCGTGAAATTCTCGACGCTACATTTGCTGAAACGTTACAATTAGGCTTCTTCTCAGCAACCGAAACTAAAATTTTAGATGAGTTGCCACGCTGGTTTGGTCAGCATGTTGAAAAAATTGATGTGCGGGCCATTGATCAGACCCAGGGGGGTGGTTCGGCACCGGACGATGCAAGTGGGTAATCGGCACCGGGTGGACTTACTGAAACGGATTAGTCGTGTTGACCATATGCGGGCCCTCGTTTTCTTCAATAAGATGCGGGAACTCCAACATGTCGCCTTAGAATTACGACACCAGCACGTGAGTTACGTTGCCTTGACCAGTAATCAACGGCAGGTTGAACGTGAAAAAGCGTTGCGGTTATTCCGGCAAGGCAAAGTTGGGCTGTTGTTGACTACTGATTTGGCGGCTCGGGGTCTAGACGTGCCCGAATTGCCAGCTGTGATCAACTATCAGCTGCCTAAAGATGTCACGACTTATATTCACCGGAGTGGTCGGACAGGCCGCATGGGTGCTGATGGACTAGTCTTGACGTTCGGTGACGACCATGATGTCCGCGACTTTAAGAAGCTGATGGCGACGACCGACTATGAAATCAAGCCGGGTTACTTGGTTGATTATCATATTGTTGATACGAAACCAGATAAAGTTGTTCCACCGTTAACGTTCGACCATCCAGAAACGGCTGGCAACGCGGCTAACGGTCGGCACCGGGTCGTGAGTGCTGGTCACCCAGATGAGGTTAAACGAGTGGAGACAAGCCGGAAACGGCCCGCTGCGGCAACACCTAAAAAGAAGAAGGGTCACAATAAGCATTCTAAGAAAAAAGGGATGCGCAAGAAAAATCGTGATCGCTTTAGCAATCAGTAATTGCCAAAATGCACAATCCGTGAGATGATATTTTACGGATTGTTAATGGCCTCATAGCACAACTGGATAGGGCACCCGCCTCCTAAGCGGTTGATCCCGGTTCGAGTCCGGGTGAGGTCAGTTGAATATTAGAAAGCACCGTTTCAGGGCAGCGTTTTAGTGACGTTACCTTGAAACGGTGCTTTGGGTTTAAGTAGCCACAAATGATATGAAATCGAAATGAATACTGTATTAGTCTAAACGCCCGCTACCAGTCCAAATGACTAGTAGCGGGCGTTGCGATTAACGAATGACGATGACGTTGCAAGGGGCGTGATCCACGACGTAGCTGGTCGTTGAACCAACGGCTACGCGATGGGGCGAGTTGGTACCAGTGGCGCCGAGCACGATCAAGTCAATTTCGGGATGTTGCTTGGCATAGTCCTCAATGGTGTGTTTTGGAATCCCGTAGCTGATTTCAGTTTTTAAATTCGGTGCGGACGTGGTGGCGACGAATTGTTGTCGCTGCCGCATGGCATCCTTTGCGTGAGCGGCTTCCGCGTCTAGTAATTCAGATAGAACCGGGTCGAGTGCGGGGGTGTGGTAGGCGCTGTCATCCACCACGTAGAGCGCAGTCAGGTTTGCTTGGTGCCGCTGGGCAATGTTGACCGCTTCGGTAAAAGCGGCTTGTGCAGCATCGGAACTGTCAACGGGTACTAAAATATTTGTGTAACGGCTTGGCATTATAACCACCTCCAGTTATCTTTACGATAATTATAATGGATTAGTGTCGGGCAATAAAATTAAACGCACCTAGTGGGCAAGGCCGATGAACTAGCGTATATTATAGACAGTAAATTTCTTTTGGGGGTTAGGTATGTTAAAGCATGTACAGAACAGCCTATTGACCTTTGAACGGGTCGTTGAGCGGCAACGTTATTGGCGCGCCTTACGTGATACGTTGACGCTGCTTTTTCCATTCGCATTAGTTGGGGCGTACGTTAGTTTTATGAACCAGGCAATCTTTCAGCGCAATGGTTTTTTGAATCATATTTATTATCTCAGTCACTGGCTGCCGGGGTTTAAACATTTGGCAACTTACACGACGATGCTTAATCTGAGTATCAACGGCATTCTTGCCGTGATTGCGGCTTTTTTCAGCCGCTAATTTTGTCGCGCGGAGTGCCCAGCGTGATAATCTGTTAGCGGGATTGACGGCGGCAATTAGTTTTATCATGCTTAATATCAATTATAATTTTTTTAGTACCCAGGGTCAGCCTGCTGGCAGTCGGTTTTTAGAAGATAATTTGGGAACTCAGGGCATCTTCCTCGCACTATTGGTGGGCCTGTTGACTGGTTGGTTGTTCAGTCATTTGACACGGTATCCACACATCCACCAGGAGATCGAGACCCAGACGCACTTGCTAGCGCGGGCACACGCGAACTGGTTACCGATAGTCGCTGCTTTGCTGGTGTTCAGTGCCATCGGGTATGGTGTTAGTTTTGTCAGTAAAGGGGGATTAAACGGCCTGTTTTACGCGGTCTTCACCTTACCATTCAGTAATCCGGGGGCGTCGCTACTAGCGATAATTGGCGTGGCATCGCTCAGCAATTTATACTGGTTAATCGGGATTATCGGTCCGGTTGACTTTAGTGGTAACAGTACTACAAGTACGGTTCAAAATTTGGAATATGCGTTGCAACACGGTTCGGCGTGGGGCGCGCCAAATCCAGTAACGCTCCATACGTTATTTGATGCGTTTGCGAACGTAGGTGGTCCCGGAATGACGTTAGCGTTATTGATTGCAATTTTGTGGCGTTCACGTAACCGTAATTATCGAACGGTGGCCAAGACCAGTGCCTTGCCAGTACTGTTTAATATCAACCAACCGTTGCTCGTCGGCTTACCGATTGCTTATAGTCCGATTTTAGCGATTCCGTTTCTATTAGCGCCACTGGCTAGCATGGTCATCACGTGGTGCGCGTTGAAGCTTCAATGGATGCCACCGGTCGTTTATCCGGTTGGTAGAACGATGCCGGGCTTCTTGACCGGTTGGCTGGGAACTGGTGGCGACTGGCGGGCCTTCATCGTTAGTCTGATCAATATAGCGGTAGCCACAGCAGTCTACTTGCCATTTGTCCTATTGGCAAACCAGGTTGAGGAGGAGGCGCAGGCGGATGCTTAAACGATATTGGTGGCGGTGGCTTCTTGGAATCGGTTTGTTAGTCGGGATCTGTTGGCCGGCCTACACGTGGAGTCAAGCGAATATCAAGACGCTGAAAAACACTGGTCGGACGCGGATGGCACCAGTTATTATGGTCCCCGGATCGAGTGCGTCACAGAACCGGTTTGATAGTTTGATTACCGAGTTGGGGAAGGAAACGCCGAAAAAACACAGTGTATTGAAGCTGACAGTTCAGACGGATGGGACAATTAAGTATAGTGGTTCGATTGCTGCTAATGATAATGAGCCGTTCATCGTGATTGGCTTCGCGAATAATCGTGATGGTAAAGCTAATATTGATAAGCAAGCTGTCTGGTTGAATACGGCATTTAAGGCGTTGGTCAAAACGTATCACTTTAATCACTTTTATGCGCTAGGTCATTCCAATGGTGGCCTCATTTGGACCCTCTTTTTAGAGCGCTATCTAAAGGAAAGTCCGAAGGTTCATATTGACCGGTTAATGACGATTGCCTCGCCGTACAATATGGAATCGACAAGTACGACCGCCAAGACGAGCATGTTCAAGGAACTTTACCGTTATCGGACTGGTTTGCCGGAATCGTTAACCGTTTACTCGATTGCGGGGACGGAAAACTATACCAGTGATGGGACGGTGCCGTATAACAGCGTTAACTACGGTAAGTACATCTTTCAAGATCAGGTCAAGCATTTTACGGAGATTACTGTAACGGGGGCGAATACGGCGCACTCCGATCTACCACAGAATAAGCAAATCGTCAGCCTGATTCGACAGTACTTACTGGCTGAAACGATGCCTGACAAGGTTCGTCAAAAAAACGCACAACGGGTACAAAATTAGTTACGTTGTGTGGCAGTGATACTGCTGTTAAGACAACACTGGTGAGCGATCTGGTTAAGAAAGTTATACATGCAGTGAATAGAACGACAAAAACGATTAGCGTCTCGTAACCGGGACGCTAATCGTTTTTTAGTTAGATTTGCAATAAATTAATGATGATGCCTGGCGTTGTGTGAGCGGGCTGACCGTTTCGAGTAGTGGTGCTTCGACGGCTTCGCCCGGTGCTTGACTCGCATTGTGACACGGGTTCCCCGAACTCGCAAGGCTTGTGCATTGGTTGCCGGCAGGGTCAGTAAACCGCCACAGACGGCCAGGATGACGAGCACTGGTAATCCTCGGTGGATCGACATGATAGAACGCCCCCCTTAACTAAAATCCTTATTTAGTGTATAAGTAATTCGAGTCAGCGTCAACCTAAGGTCCGTTACTGACTTTACAAAACGTTAACGGCATATTAACGGATTATTCACAAAAAGCCGGCAAATTTGATTGTATTTTGCCAAGTTTTCCTTTATGGTGGGAGTAATATATAAAAGGGAGTTTGGCTAAATGAATATTGAAATCTTAAACTCAGCAATCCAAGACTTACATTTCCAAATCGTTTATGATCGTTCTGAAGACGATGACAATCCTGGTCAGGGGCAATTCAGCTATACGACCGCCAATCCAGATGTTAAGAAGACGTTTGGCGATGACGTTGTGCAGGCTCAATTACAAGTGACCTATAAAGAAGAAATGTTCGACTTATCCGCGACCGTTTTTGCGATTGTACGCCTAAGTGGTGAGATGGTGGGAATTATTGAACGTCAATCTGACAACAAATCAATTGAAGACGACGAACAAGAAATGTTGAACAATTTGAATGGTGCCATCATTCCAGCGTTGTCTGCCAAAGTCCGGGCCTATGCAGCATTATTGTCAACTGAAGCTAGCAACTTTGCCATCATGCCAGCTGACTTTGATGATAGCCAGCCCAATGATGCTGAATAAGCGTAATCCAAGAGCTTGTCAAACTGGCAAGCTTTTTTTGATGACTTAAGGAATGAGTTCTAGCGTTGTGTAACCGTTAACAAAGGTGCTATAATAATGATGGTCAGAGTTGACTAGGCAACTGCGGTTGCAATGACGAGGTCAGAAGGTCTGATTGGTGACTTCAGCAATTATTACTTTGATCCAGGCTTATCGGAATGGTTCAAAGCGGGGGTGACCGCAAGTCGGTTAGCACACATAGGGGCAGTGAATATTGACACATAGTTTGAGCCAAGCTGGTAAGTATCGTGGTGGCCAAGTTACGCTGTAATTTGGCCGCTATTTTTATCTTATTTTCAGCCGAACACTGCGACAAAAAATGAAAACTGTCGTGATGAAATCACTGTAAATTGTCACATGAAAGCGTATACTGACGGTGAGAGGGGTGAGTGTTATGTTTAAACCAATGGCATCTGTTTTTACGAACCATCAAATTGCGGGTCATTATCGGGCCATTGAGCGGGCGCAAAAGTGCGTGGTTCCATTTCATTTTGAGATTCAGGGACAGGAGTATCCAAAGCCAAAACCAGAACGTAACTGGTTACGGCGCTTATCGGGGACGTCGAGCGAGAAGTACGCAATGGTCGAACTGACCCCGACAAAGGTCGTTTTGTGGTCACCAGAAGGACGCAATCTGGGTGAAATGCCACTGAGTGCGGTGCGGCGAATTCAGATCGGTGCGATTCGGTGTCACGTAACGGAAGGACTCGACCCACGCCACGCATTTCGGGCGACGATCTTTGTGCTGACTGATAGCGGTAATTATTATTTTGCTAATTCTGATATGGAAGTTTTACCGGCGATTTGTAAGTTCGCCCATGAACATCAAGTGCCGGTAGAAGACCCACTGCGGTTGATTCCGCTTTTGAAGGTCGGCTGGCGGGTCGCGGCCGTGACGTTACATGAAACCTACGCGCAACTGGTTGCGCACACGGGTTATCCGGCTGATAAGGTTTAACTTGATTTTATGATTAATAATAATGAAAAGCGGACTGTCGATAATGACAATCCGTTTTTTTGATGCGATTAAATGTAGTTGGCTTAAACTAAGCCTTGCGCTAACATGGCGTCAGCAACTTTTGTGAAGCCAGCAATGTTAGCACCACTCAGGTAATCACCGCTAACGTGGTATTCGTCGGCAGCGGCAACGGAGTGTGCAAAGATATCTTGCATGATTTGCTTGAGGCGATTATCGACTTCTTCAAAAGTCCAGCTCAAACGCATACTATTTTGGCTCATTTCAAGGGCGGAAACGGCAACGCCACCAGCATTGGCAGCTTTGGCCGGACCATATAGCAAGCTGGCAGCTTGGTATGTCGCAATGGCTTCTGGACTGCTAGGCATGTTAGCCCCTTCGGCAACGACCTTGGCACCATTGGCAATCAAGTTCTTGGCTTGATCACCGCTGATTTCGTTTTGGGTGGCGCAAGGTAACGCGATATCATAAGCTACTTGGGCGTCCCAGACGGAACCTTCGTAATAGCTGGCACTGGCTACACGGTCGGCATAGTCTTTGATACGACCGCGTTCAACTTCCTTGATCTGCTTAACGATCTTGAAGTCGATACCGTTTTCGTCAATAACGTAACCGTTTGAGTCGGAGCAAGTAATCACCTTGCCACCGAGTTCTTCAACCTTTTGAATCGCGTAGATGGCGACATTACCAGCACCAGAAATGGCAACGCGTTGACCAGGGAAGGAAAGTTGGTTGGCCTTGAGCATTTCGTTGGTATAGTAGGCGAGACCATAACCGGTAGCTTCAGTCCGGGCTAACGAACCGCCATAGTTCAATCCTTTACCGGTGAGTACGCCGCGGTCAGCGCCCCGGAGTCGCTTGTATTGGCCGTATAAAAAGCCGATTTCGCGGCCACCAACACCGATATCACCAGCAGGAACGTCAGTATCGAGACCAATGTACTTGCTCAGTTCGGTCATGAAACTCTGACAGAAGCGCATAATTTCGTTGTCTGATTTGCCCTTAGGGTCGAAATCAGAGCCCCCTTTACCACCGCCAATTGGTAGGCCGGTCAGGGCATTTTTGAAGATCTGTTCAAAGCCCAAGAATTTGACGATACTCAGATTAACGGATGGGTGTAACCGTAAGCCGCCCTTGTAAGGACCGATTGCTGAGTTAAATTGTACTCGGAACCCACGGTTGACTCGTGCATGACCAGCATCGTCGAGCCAAGGAACCCGGAATTGAATAATCCGTTCTGGTTCGGTCAAACGTTCCAAAATATTGGCTTCGATATATTCTGGATGTTGTTCGAGGACTGGCGTGATCGTTTTGAAGACGTCGTTGATGGCCTCTAAAAATTCGGTTTGGTTCGGATCACGGTGTTCAATGACTTGGTAAACATGTTGGACATAATCGGTTGCTTGACTCAATATGATCATCCTTCCTTGAATAAGTTAACTATAATCTTCATTTTAATGGTCACGTTCGGAAATTGCACGAGTTAAATTAACTAAATTTTGATGAATTTTTAGTGATTGTGGTAAAACCGTGCTGTTGATAGCGCTTGCGATTTGGTTCGGCGGACTAACAATAATTCGCATTTTAATGCAAAGTCAGAAGTGAGGGCGTATGCTTGGGGCAATTAAATAGTAGTCAAGTCAGATTTGACGGGCGACTCATCAGGAACAGGGGGGATCATGATGAACAAACGGCGTTGGTTATTAAGTTTATTGCCAATCTTACTGGGGTTGATTGGCGTGGGTGTGTGGGGATCACAGCAATTAGGTCAAGGAGCACAGCAAGTGACACCAAAGACAATTAAAGTACAGCAGGCAGCGTCAAAAATCAAATCCGCGACGAAAAAGCAAACGACGACTAAGCCTAAAGTGAAGCCCGGCCAGCTTACTGAGGCCCAGGCAATCAAGCAAATCGATCAGTTGATCAAAAGTCATCATATTATGGGGACACTATTACTGACCACGAACGGTCCGGCGGGGGTCCGGGTTCGAACGTATGGTTATGCGGATGATGCCAATCAAGTCCGCAATACTGCGACGGAGGCTTATCCATTAGCGTCATTACAAAAAGCTGTGACTGGCGTGATGGTTCAAAAACTGATCAATCAGGGTAAGTTGAGTCTGACGACGAAGCTGAGTCACTTTTACCCGGAAATTCCGTACGCCAATCAGATTACGATACGTGAACTATTAGACCATCGTTCCGGTATTCGGATGACTGAGATAACACCAAAGACGATTTTACCAACGGAGACGGCGCGGCTGAACTTTACACTGCAACATTTACGGTCGACGAATAATCATGCTTATGCCTATTCCAACGCGAACTTTACCTTATTGGCAGGGGTTATTCGCAAAGTGACGCATAAATCCTATCAGGCGGCTTTGACTAATGACATCATTCGGCCATTGGGATTAAAACATACCTATGAATATAACGATATTCCGGGCAATGTGATCAACCCGACTTCGTATCGCTTGGCTAATGGGTTTGGTCAGAGTGGCATCATTTCTAAGCCGTTACAATCTAGTGAATTAGGCTGTGGTAGTCTATATATGAGTGTGGGGGATTATTATAAATTTATGTATGGGCTTCAAAGCGGCCAGCTAGTTGGCGAAGCCGGTTTAAAGTCACTTGCGGATAATTTTCAAATTAAATATTCGGCAGGCGTTTATTACCAGGCAGGCCAGTTGATTCGAGTGGGTGGCAATGACAATAATTTTCATAGCTACTATATGGGGTCGCGAAATGCCAAAGTCGCCTTAGTCTTATTTGAAAATCAGGGTGTTTTTGGTGGTGACAACCAGGTAGCGTATAAGATTCGTGATATTTTATTGAAGACGGTACCTTTTTAGAAACGGTACGGGCTGAACATCATCTTAATTGCGGGAGAACGTGTGCCTGCAATCAAGGTGGTGTTTTTGCTTACCCGTCCGTTTGGCTGAATCCTTGAAAATAACTAAACTTTTACTCGAAATGATGGCGCCACGACGTAACTAACGCTATGATGAGATTAGAAACTAAATGATGCAGGTGAAAGTTAATGACAAAACCAATTAAGGTAATGACGATTTTCGGCACGCGGCCAGAAGCAATTAAGATGGCGCCCATCGTGTTGCAGTTGCAGCAACAGCCACAATTTGAACCGGTAACGGTGGTGACGGCTCAACACCGCGAGATGTTAGACCAGGTGCTCACGATTTTTCACATTACGCCGGACTATGATTTGAATATCATGAAGCCTAATCAGACGTTAGCTGGTATCACCAGCCGGGTACTGACGAAGTTAGATGCAATTATGGATACAGTCAAGCCTGATATCGTGCTGGTGCATGGTGATACAACCACGACGTTTGCAGCTAGTGTGAGTGCTTTTTATCATCAAATCCCAGTCGGACACGTGGAAGCGGGGTTGCGGACGTGGCAGAAGTACTCGCCATATCCTGAAGAGATGAATCGGCAGCTGACCGATGTGCTGGCCGACATGTACTTTGCACCGACCGAATTAAGTCGGCAGAATCTATTGAAGGAAAACCATCCGGATACGGCCATCACGGTAACGGGCAATACGGCCATCGATGCCCTAAAACAGACGGTTTCGATGGACTATCAACACGCTGCACTTGATTTGATTCAGCCTGGGCACCGGATGATCTTACTCACGATGCATCGGCGTGAGAATCAGGGCGCCCCGATGGAAGCGGTCTTTGTCGCCATCAAACGAGTGGTTGCTCAGCATCCCGATGTCGAAGTGGTCTACCCAGTACACTTGAGTCCGGCAGTGCAGACAGTCGCTAAACGTATCCTCGGCCATACCGATCGCATTCACCTCATTGACCCGCTCGACGTGCTTGATTTCCACAACATGGCGGCGCGCAGTTACTTCATTATGACGGATTCGGGTGGGGTGCAGGAAGAAGCCCCGTCACTGAATAAACCGGTGCTCGTATTGCGTGATACTACTGAACGACCGGAAGGGGTCACCGCGGGGACGTTACGATTAGTCGGCACTGATGGTCAGCAGGTTGCGGCAGCGATGACCAGCCTGTTAGATGATTCCGCAGCGTACCAACGGATGGCAGACGCTAAAAATCCTTATGGCGATGGTCATGCTGCGGAATACATCTTACAAGCGATTATGAAAAAAATTGGTACACATTAAAATTATTTACATTTTTGTATAAACAGTGTAATATTAAGCACTGACATAGTGATAAAAATTTTCACTTCTCCTGTAAAGATGTGAAATTAGTGAAGTAGCCGGAGATGGATGCCGCGGGGGTATCAATACCGGTTATTTTTTTGCGTTAAAATCTAGATGGCCCGGTACTACTGAGTGTCTAGGCAGCTACTTGATTTTGTCAAAGTGGCTGACGGCTGGGATATAAGCGGATTTTACTCGTCAGTGGTCAGGTATTGCCATCAATTGATCTGATTGGACCGACTAGTCTATTCGCTGAAAGCACTAATCCTAGTATAAAAGGTGTTTCCCGCGGCATTCCATTGTATAATTGTAAATACTATAAGTGAGCGTTGAGGATAAATGAATGAATTTAAAAGCCCGTTACCCTAAAATTGCGAAAAGCCTGGAAATTATTATTCGGCGGTATGGACAAGCCAATGTCAGCAATAATGCGATTGTGCTAGCCTACTACGCGTTAATGTCGATTGCCCCGATTATCTTGATTGCCGGAAACCTCATTGCCCGGTTCGATTTGAAGTCTGGGCAGATTTTAGCGTACGCTCAGGAAGTCATTCCTAGTAACGTCTACCAGACGTTTAAGCCGATTTTAGTTTCATTCCTGTCTAGTGGCAGCAGTAGTAGTTTGTCAATTGGGATTTTGGTGACAGTATGGTCGGCGTCTAAAATTATTGCTGCGATTCGCAGGAGTCTAAATGAGGCGTACGGGGTTACAGATGCCCAAAATGCCGTTTGGACGCGAATTATTGCCTTTTTCTTAACGTTGGGACTATTACTCCTAATCGTAGGGCTGGCGATTTTCTTCACGTTGAGTCAGTTGATTCTAGATGTGATCTTGAATTTAACGAACCTCACGCGTGCAATCATTCCGAATTGGATTAATCAGTTGTTGGAAAACAAAAACTTGATTACCTTTGTTGGGATGTTCGTCGTCGCCATGTTGTTGTATTACTTTGTACCGAACGCCAAGGTGAAATTGCGTTACATTTGGACGGGGGCGTTAGTCACGACGATTGGCTGGATCGTGATCTCGCAAGGGTTCCGGGTATACATCGAATTATTTGCTAAACGGATTACGACTTACCAAACGATTGGGAGTTTAATTGTACTGATGTTCTGGTTGAATTTTTCCGGGATTCTCTTGATGTTTGGTGGCGTCGTCAATGCGTCGGTGCAGGAATGGTTTGAGCATACGATTGAGCCAAAGTCTCCACGGATGATTCGCCGCATTCGGCGACAATTCTTCAAACGCAAAAAAAACGACTAAAAAAGAATAATCAGAACCTTTTAATTGAATCCGGACGTTTAATCCTGTAAAATCAAAACTTTTTGCGATTTACATATTAAACGATTCGGATTTTGTGTATAATGGTGTTCGTGTGAAAAAAGTGCCGGTGCTTTCTGAAAGTAAGTGGCGTCTATTTCAAAATAAACAGGCGTAACAACGCCACAGGAGGAGAAAGATAGTGATTCATCAGCTTTTGGCAGAGTTCATGGGAACCGCCTTGATGATTATTTTTGGTGTCGGTGTACATTGTAGTGAGGTTTTAAAGGGGACCAAGTATCGCGGTTCCGGCCATATCTTCGCAATTACAACATGGGGTTTTGGGATTACAATTGCCCTCTTCATTTTCGGCAATGTCTGCATTAACCCGGCCATGGTATTAGCCCAATGTATTTTAGGGAACCTTTCATGGTCATTGTTTATCCCGTATTCAGTTGCAGAAGTTTTGGGTGGGGTCGTTGGTGCCGTGATCGTCTGGATCATGTACGCGGACCATTTTGCCGCTTCTGCTGATGAGATTTCCCCAATTACGATTCGGAACTTATTCTCAACCGCACCCGCTGTGCGGAACTTACCACGGAACTTCTTCGTCGAATTCTTCGATACATTTATTTTTATTTCTGGGATTTTAGCTATTTCTGAAGTGAAGACGCCGGGAATCGTGCCGATTGGTGTTGGGCTCTTAGTCTGGGCCATTGGGATGGGGCTAGGTGGCCCAACCGGATTCGCCATGAACCTTGCACGGGACATGGGCCCACGGATCGCCCACGCCATCTTACCAATTAAGAACAAGGCTGACAGCGACTGGCAATACGGGATCATTGTTCCTGGGATTGCACCTTTCGTTGGGGCTGCTTGTGCAGCGTTGTTTATGCATGGGTTCTTTGGGATTGGGTAGATAATAAGGCATAAATTATAGGAAAAGCGATCATCTATGGAGGTGGTCGCTTTTTAACAGTGTTAAAACGATAATCTTATAATTAGCCTTTTACATTCAGTTATTTTTGCTATAATGGTGTAATGAGATTTTGTATTTTTGGAGGAATTTAAATTGAGCAAGTATGATTATTTAGTCGTTGGTGCTGGATTATTTGGTGCTGTTTTTGCCCATGAGGCGGCTTTGCGTGGTAAACATGTTAAGGTGATTGAAAAACGGAACCATATCGCTGGTAATATTTATACAAAAGAAGTCGATGGGATTCAAGTACATCAATATGGTGCTCATATTTTTCATACTTCAGACAAGCAAATTTGGGAGTATGTTAATCAATTTGCCGAATTTAATCGTTATACAAACAGTCCAGTCGCAAATTATAAAGGACATATGTATAACTTACCCTTCAATATGAATACGTTTAGTGAACTGTGGGGAGTTCGGACACCTGCAGAGGCACAAGCAAAAATTCAGGAACAAAAAGACGCTGCTCAGTTAAGCGGCGAACCTAAGAACCTTGAAGAACAAGCAATATCGTTGATTGGTACTGATATTTATGAAAAATTGATTAAGGGCTACACCGAAAAACAATGGGGCCAAAAGGCGACTGATCTGCCAGCATTTATTATTCGGCGGTTACCAGTTCGTTACACATACGATAATAATTACTTTAATGATACTTATCAAGGAATTCCAATTGGCGGTTATACCCAAATCGTCGAAAAAATGTTGGATCACCCAGAAATTGATGTTGAGACCGGTGTGGATTTCTTCGCCAATAAAAATCAGTATTTAGCCGACTTTCCGAAGATCATATTTACTGGGATGATTGATCAATACTTCAATTATCAATTAGGAGAATTGGAATATCGTTCTTTACGCTTTGAAACGGAAGAACGAGACGTTGACAACTACCAAGGAAATGCTGTTATTAATTATACGGATGCGGAAACACCGTATACTCGAATCATCGAACATAAGCATTTTGAATTTGGAAAAGGTGACAAGGGTAAGACAATTATTACTCGTGAATATCCAGCTAACTGGAAACGCGGAGACGAACCATATTATCCAGTTAATAATACTCGCAATAACACGTTGTATAAGCAATACGCTGAACTTGCAAAGCAGGAGGGCAACGTGATTTTTGGTGGGCGCTTAGGGCAATATCGGTACTATGATATGCACCAAGTGATTCACGCGGCATTAGTTACTGTTAACAAAATTTCAAATCTATAAAGGTTGGGCGTTGAGACTTTGAACAAGGTTTTTTAAAATAGCAAAGAAATTTTATACTGATATAAGATATTATTCATTCCAATTAGCATGTATTCATCTAGGAGAAACATTTAGCCGGTATACAAAATTTAACTTGGCAGATAAATATTATTTGAAAAAGGATAAGATAGTACTAAATTATTTACGTACCAGATACACGAATAGTCCTAAGCAGGATGTATACGGAGGAGTACCGAAAATATATCAACCAATATGGGTATTTTGGTATCAAGGGGAAGAACAGATGCCAAAGCTTGTAAGCGCATGTCTTAAAAGTGTACGTAATAATGCCAATGGACATGAGGTAATTTTAATATCAAAGGAAAACATGAATAATTATATAGAAATTCCTGATGTTATTCGAGATAGAGTCGAGTCCAAGAAAATTTCGATGGCACAATACAGTGATATTATTCGAATGTGTTTGTTGGCAGAGTATGGTGGGTTGTGGATTGACGCTACGGTGCTTGTGACTCAGTTAATCCCCCAATATATTTTTGAGCTACCTTTGTTTACCATAAAGAATAGTCCAAATCAGGAGGATCCATTATATTTTATTAGTGTATCGCATCTGAGATGGACTACATATGTAATGGGAGGTGAACCTAACAATGCGTTGTTTACATTCGTTCGGGATCTATTAATTGAATATAACAGTGTAGAAAATGCACTTATTGATTATCTGTTAATAGACTATGCGATTGAGCTCGCAATTGAAAAGAATTCTAGCATTTCTGATGATATGATAAAAATTCCAATCAATAACCAGTTAAAGGAAGAATTTGTGCATAGGTTGTTTTCCGTTTATCCAGACTGCAAGACAAAAGAGTTATTACAGAGTGGTACTATTTTCTTTAAACTTTCATATAAAAAAGTCGCGCCAAAAGTAATAGAAAAAAACAATTATCAATTACTGGTAGATGGTGATTTATGTCAAGCTTATAACATGGGGAATTAAGATAATGAAAATAACATTTATATTGCCAGGATTTACACGTTTTCCGGTTGGAGGATATCAAATTGTTTATCAATATGCAGGTTACCTTTCTAGTAAAGGTTACGATGTTGAAATAATTCATGCTATGTTTTTACCTACTCAAGAAAAACCAGGTATCAAGAAAAAAATCATATATAGTGTGAAGAGTTTCCTTTTTGCATTACATTTGATAAGGCCTTGGTTTCAAATTGACTCTCGAATAAAAGTACTAAACAAAGGAAAAATTCTGACTAAAGACGTTCGAAAAGCAGATCGCGTAATTGCAACTGCGTGGGAGACATCAGAATTCGTTTCATTGTTACCTTCAGAATGCGGAGAAAAGTACTATTTTATTCAGCATTATGAGACGTGGGGGGGAAAAGAACGAGTTGATAAAACTTGGAAATTGCCTCTGAAAAAGATTGTTATTGCTTCCTGGCTTAAAAAAATAGCATCTGAAATGCAAGAGGAAGCAGTTCTAGTTCCTAATTTTGTTGAGCAAAATAATTTTTTTTGTCACTAAACCAATTAAAGATCGTACACCTACAATCTCGATGTTATATAGCGAGCATGAGATAAAGGGATCTAATTTAGGAATTCAAGTTTTAAAAATGTTGAAAAATAAGTATCCTAATGTACACATTAAACTATTTGGTGTGTTCGAGAAACCTGATAATTTACCAGAAGGGACGATGTATTATCAGAATCCAAGTCGGAAGGTTCTCCGTGATGAGATTTACAATGAATCCTCTGTATACCTTTTTCCAAGTGTCTCTGAAGGCTGGGGGTTAACTGCAACTGAGGCGATGGCATGTGGAGCAGCCCTATGCTCCACTGATAATGGTGGGGTTGATGATTTTGCTGTTGACGGCGAATCGGCGTTAATATCGCCAGTCAAGAATGCTGAACGGCTTTTCAAAAATTTGGAAAGATTAGTAATTGATGATGAACTAAGAAATAAAATTGCTGTAAATGGACAACAAAATGTTTTGAAGTTAACATTCGATTCGTCGGCGCATTTGTTTGAGCATGCAATTGATTTAGCGTGATCTAGGAAGGTAAATTTTATTAAGGTATGAAAATAATACGTAACTACTTGTATAACGCAAGTTATCAAGTTTTAATTTTATTGACACCATTAATAACGGTGCCATATGTCGCACGAGTACTTGGTCCTACTGGAGTAGGTGTTTACTCATATACGAATTCAATTATTACGTATTTTGTGTTAATTGGAACGCTTGGAATAACTGTATATGGTAATCAACAAATTGCTTTTCATAGAGATGATATAATAGAGCGCTCGAGGACTTTTTGGGAAATCGAGTTATTACAAGCCGTAAACGTTGGAATAACTTTTCTAGGATTTGGTATCTTTTTGATTCTTGATCATCGTTATCAACTATTTATGGTCTTTCAATCTTGCCAATTATTAGCAGGAGCGTTTGATGTGTCATGGTTCTTCATGGGAATTGAAGATTTTAAAAAAACAGTTTTTCGAAATACATTGGTGAAGATTGCAACATTAGGTGCGATTTTTATTTTCGTTAGAACTCAATCGGATCTGGGGTTGTATATACTTATATTGGCCCTGTCACAACTAGTTGGTAATTTTACGTTGTGGCCCTATTTAAAAACTCGGTTGGTAAGAATAAAATTCAAAGATTTGAAAATTTGGCATCATTATGTCCCAGCCTTAATGTTATTTGTACCACAAGCTGCTAATTTGGTTTATCAACAAGTTAATAAAACAATGCTGGGGAATCTGGATACTGTTAACTCTGTCGCGTATTTTGATTACGCAGATAAATTGATAAAGACAGTGCTAGCGGTAGTAACTGCAACCGGAATTGTCATGTTACCTCATATGGCTAACCTGCACGCCAAAGGGAAAAATGAAACGATAAAAAGGTATTTGTACAAATCGTTTGAATTTGTTTCAATGATAGCATTGCCTCTTGGATTTGGAATTGCAGGAATTGCAACAACGCTTGCGCCTATTTATTTTGGACAAGACTTTAGTATTTCAGGAAAACTGTTAATAATAGAAGCCCCCGTAATACTTTTGATAGGTTGGAGCAACGTTATTGGACAACAGTATATGATGCCTACAGAACAAATTTCTAAATACACAAAATCAGTAATTATTGGAGCAATTGTCAACGTGATTTTAAATGTGCCATTGATTATGTATTTAGGTGCAGTAGGTGCTCCAATTGCAACTGTAGCAGCAGAACTATCTGTTACGCTATATCAACTATTCGTTGTCAGAAAACAGATACAAATCAATTTATTATTTTCTGATTTTTGGAAGTACTTATTTTCATCAACAGTGATGTTTATTGTTGTTTATGGTTTAAATGTTTCAATGCCAATGTCAATCATTAATCTAATTGTACAAATTGTTGAAGGAATGATTATCTATTTAGGTATGTTGCTGGTTCTTCAACCAAAGTTAGTAGTAGAGGGTAAATCGTTATTGTTAGGAAAGCTTCACAAATAGGAGGTTCAAAAATGGATATTAAGATACTGGTTGCAGCACACAAAGAGGCAAAGATGCCGACTGATAAAAATCTATATTTACCAATTCATGTGGGTGCGGCTCTACATCCAGAGTTGCGCTTTGGCTACCAATCAGATGCTACAGGGGATAATATATCCTTGAAAAATGGTTCATATAACGAATTGACAGCAATTTACTGGGCATGGAAAAATTTGAATGCGGATGCTATTGGATTGGTTCATTATCGACGGTTATTGAGTCTAAATCACAAAAAGAGTTTTTCCTCTGTTCTAAGTAATCACGAGGCACAATTGCTGCTAAAAGCGCATGCAATTATTTTACCCAAGAAGCGACATTATTGGATTGAAACTAATTATTCTCACTATGTACATGCACATTACCGTAATCCTATAGATGAATGCAGACGGGTTATTCTAGATTTATATCCCGATTATATTCCATTTTATGATGAGGTAATGAAATTACGATCAGCTCATATGTTTAATGTTTTTATTATGCGGAAAGATTTATTTGATGAGTATTGTCAATGGATGTTTTCAATTTTAAGTGAGTTGGAAGGTCGTATTGATACTAGTAAGTATGATGCATACGAAAGTAGGGTTATCGGCTTTGTAAGTGAGCTATTACTCGATGTTTGGCTAAATAAAAATGGTTATGACTTTAAGGAAGTTAATTGTCTTTTTATGGAAAAACAAAATTGGCTAATTAAAGGTATGAACTTTCTTAAGAGAAAACTAACAGGATTTCAGGTATCTGAAAATGAATAAGGGAAGGATTGTCTGGATCGATATAGCCAAAGGAATCGGAATTATTTTAGTGGTTTATGGACATGCTTTGGGAGGAATTATGAACTCCAATGGTATTGGAGTTCATAATTCCTTAACGATTCCTTATAATATTATTTACGGGTTTCATATGCCTCTGTTTTTCTTTTTAGCTGGTATGTTTGTACACAATTGGGCAAAAAGGCCTTTAAAAGTGGCTCTTTCTCAAAAATTAAGATCTCTAGTAATACCATACTTTGTATGGACAATTATAACTGGAAGTGTAATGGCACTTGTACGGAAATATACTAATTCTGGTTTGGGAGTCAAAGATATCCTGCTGTCACCAATTGCACCATTTTCAGAATATTGGTTTTTATATGTTCTATTTGTAATATTCGTAATATACTATGTGATGATCCGTTTGGTAAATGATAAGGGATTGATTGTGATCGCATTCTTACTATTCCTCATGCGTCCTATCTTATACGAGTATTGGATTTTTGATGCGCTATCCCTTAATTTTTTATGGTTTGTGCTTGGGGCTGAGTTCCAAAAGCAAAAGATGCTAAATAGTGTAATGAAGTATAGTACAAAAAAAATGTGGTTTTCGTTAATTGTGTTTGTAGTGGTGAATATCTTGAACCTAATCGTGTTGAGATTGAATGTATATTGGATTGGGTCATATTACAAAGTCTTGACTGTCCCAGCTGGGATAATGTTTGTCATCTATATATCTCAGTTACTAGAGAAGTATGAGGTAATCGAAGCTATACTTTCATGGCTGGGTGGTGCCTCAATGGCTATCTATGTGATGCATTTGATTCCGATAGCTGGGTGTAGAATTATAGCGCTCAAGCTAATTAGATATCAGAACCTGTTTGCCTTAAGTATTATTATTACATTAATTGCGCTAATTGTTTGTGTTAGTATATACGCTCTAATTATAAAGACTGTCATTGGAAAAGTTGTTTTTGGGAAAAAACTTGTCAAGTATTAAATTTGGAGGAATTATGAAATCAAATTTTTCGTTTTTACCATTTTTTAAAGTATTGTGGTATCGTCTCTTTTGGATTGTACTATTTGCTGTTTTAGGTGGCATTTCTGGCTATTTTGTTGAACGGCAAATGTTCACTCCACAATACTCAGTATCGTCAACTGTCAGTGTATACCACGTTAAGTCCAAAGCTGGTTCGAATTTAGACCAATTAAATACCGATGTGAACCGCTTGGGAACAGTACAAAGTGAAATTGGTGATCCAGGGATTTATGCTAATGCGAGTCGGTTGGTAAAAGAGAATAAAGGAACCTCGATCCCAACAAAATATTTTATTGAGCATGTGAGTGTTTCAGCCAAAGCTTCAAGTACTATTCTTAGTGTAGGAGCGACAGCAAATACTGCACAAAAAGCCGCTGATATGTCAAATTATGTTATTCAAGCATATAAAAACAAATATTTAAAATCTGACGGACGTTTACGTATAGAACAATTGTCTAAAGCCAAAGCTATGTATGCAACAAAGAGTGAGCCTGATTACATGAAGTTCATTAAAAATGGTGCGCTAATTGGGGCCATATTAGCCTACTTAGTCTGCTTAGTTTTATACTTTAGAAAAAGAAATAGCAAGAGTAAGTAGAGGTTATATGATTATGCGTATTCTGGTAGTTGGTGATTTTTTAAAGACATCTGGTATGACACGTTATATTTTTAATGTTATTGGACGCATTCATGCATCTGACTTTCAAGTTGATGCTCTTTCCATTTCTGGAAAAGACGAGTGTAAGGGGCAGGTCAAAAAAGATGGGCTGGGGCTTTTATTGCGTTCAAGCAGCTAACAATAATTTATTACGGCATTTGGTTCAAAGTTTCATTTTTTTTAAGAAGCATGCAAAAGACTATGACGTAATACATTTTAATGAATCCGCGTTGTGGAATTTTTTGCCAATTATCTTTGCACATTTATTTGGTGCAAAAAGGATAATTTTAAATTCACACAATACTTATTTTGCGACTGAAGGTAGCAAAAAGTTGTATGTGGTATTAGAGATAATGCATCGCATTGGCAAATGGCTGGTCGCCCATGTCGTGGCACAAAATATTGCAGTTTCAGAAGAGGCTGCTCGATGGATGTTTACGAGAAAAACCATTAACCGACATGAATATAAGATAATTGTAAATGGAATTGAGCTAGAAAAGTTTGCATACAATAAAGAACAGCGTTTCAAAATTCGGAAAAGCTTAAAAATCAATGAGGATACTTTTTTTGTTTGGAAATGTCGGTATATTTAATGCTCGAAAAAACCAACTAAGATTGCTCGAAATTTTTAATGAGCTAGTTAAAAGAAACTTGGATGTAAAACTGGTTCTTGTCGGTGATGGACCTATAAAAGAAGCAATTGTTGCGAAGATTAGTGAACTGAGATTGGCAGATAAAGTTGTCATGACTGGGTTAATTAATAATACTAATGAATACTATCAGGCAATGGATGGAGTGATTATGCCTTCGCTGAATGAGGGATTAAGTACTGTACTACTTGAGGCGCAAACCTCGGGGTTGCAATTTATACTTTCTGAGGGCCTACCTTTGGGTAACCATATAGATTTATTGGTGCACGAAGTTCCGTTAAGTGAGAGTAACAGAGTATGGGCTGATGTGGTAGAACATAATATGAACAGAGAGAAAAGAGAAGTATTTGGGTCAATAATGCAGAAAAAAGGTTTTGATGTGGAACTATCTGCAAAAGAACTGTATCAAACCTATTTGGAGGAGAGATAAGTGAGTTACAATGTTGCAATCTTAATGTCCACCTATAATGGCATGGACTATCTTAGAGAGCAAATCGAGTCAATTAGAAGCCAAACTTATAAGCAATGGAACCTGTACATCCGTGATGATGGCTCGAGCGACAATACTATTGACTTGATTAAAACGTTTGTGCATCAAGATACTAGAATTCATTTTATCAATGCTGATAAGCAAGTGAATCGTGGTGTAAAACGTTCATTCTTAAATCTTTTAAGCTCAGTAAAAGCCGACTTTTACATGTTTTGTGATCAAGATGACTACTGGTTGCCCAACAAAGTTAAATTAACGCTTGATGCGATGATTTCTGATTATCATAATAAGCCCCGACTTGTATTTACTAATATGAACTTGGTTGATTCTAACCTAAAAGTATTGGATAAGGCATCTCTGTCAGCAGTGAATATTTCATACTGGACAAGTAAAGATCAGTTGATGTTTGATAATATTGTAACTGGGTGTACAGTTATGATAAATAATCAATTGAAACAGTATGTATTTCCGATTTCTGCAAAAAAAATTGTGATGCACGATTGGTACATTGCGCAATTGGCTTCTCAACTTGGAGATATACAATATGTAACTGATCCCACTATTTTGTACCGGCAACATGAAAGTAATCAAGTCGGAGTTAACAAAAGTTTATTTGGAAAAGTGAAGAAATTAGCAAGATTTAACGACTTTCAGACTGGGGTAATTTTGCAGATCAGTCAAGGAAGACTTACACAAAAAAAATCACAGGTTGTTTTTTCAAAGACAACACAAGCTTTTCTAAACTGGAATTTTACATGCCCGTTGATTTTAAAAGTACTTCCAATTATTCAAAATAATTTCAAAAAGCACACCTGGCCGGGTACAATTGCACTAAATTTAGCATTATTACGACGCAAGAAATCATAAGAAAGGAGGGATGTTGTTGACGCATTCAACTGGTAATAAAACTTCACAGGTTGAAAGTGTACGGGAAAAGTTTTTTTTCTTGTTATACGCGGCCTATGAGATTACGTATTATATTTTTGGGCAAAGTACCATAAATACGTTCTTTAACACTTCATCTATTACTTTTTCTGTTAACCTTCTAGTTATTATCGGATTAACTTTCTTTGTAGCCACCAACAAGTACGATCTAATCCAGTTTGTACTAATATTTGTTGGTATAATTATGGGGTTATATGCATACTCAGTGTTGCGACTTAATGTGTTATTAATTACTGTGTTATTCATGGCGGCTGCAAAAAATATACATTTAAATCAATTTATACAAAAGGATTTTATGCTCAGAACGATACTTCTTGTGGGAATAATTTTGGCAAACCGCTTAGGGTTTGTGCCAAGTAATACAGGCTTAAGAGTTGGAACAATAACAATTGTGAGAGATTCACTAGGGTTTGGACAGTTTAATATTACGGGTGCACTGATAATGATCTGTGTGCTTGAATACGTTTATTTGAACTTTCAACGCATGACCTCTTTAGCTTATCAGTGGATTGTTATTATTATCGTCTTAACTTTGGCGCTTACAAATTCTCGTGGTTCCATGCTCGCAGCCACATTGTACACATTAGCCTCGTGGTTGTTTCAGCACCACAATAAGGAAGCCAGGTATTGGACAAAAAAACTAATCGGGTACGCAAAGTATATGTTTGGCTTTCTGACAGTTGTTTCGACGATAGCAGTTGTACTTTTCTCGTATAAGAGTACCATGTGGCAGTTTATCAACAAAGTCACATCGGATAGAATCAATATACTAAACCAATATTATGAGAAGTTTGGTATTCATATACTTCCGCAACAGGTAACGAATTACAGATCCGCAGGCATTATTGTCATGGATAATATCTATGTTACCCTCGCAATTCAGTATGGCTTGATTGTAATTCTGTTATTTGTTATCTATTATTATATAGTGTGTGCAGAAGCATTGAAGAAAAATAACATACAGTTTATTTTGATGCTAGTTGCTCTAATGATTTTTGGCATCATCGAATCTTCGTTTTTCATTGTTGGTATCAACTTTACTGTGATGATGATTTTTTCTAATATGTCTGTCATGCCAAATTCTAGTTTGGAGGAGTAGTTAGTATGAAAGGAATTATATTAGCTGGTGGTTCAGGGACTCGTTTATATCCAGTAACAAAGGTTACTTCCAAACAGTTGTTACCCATTTATGATAAGCCTATGATTTATTATCCACTTTCAACGCTCATGTTGTCAGGAATTAAGGATATATTAATCATTTCCACGTCGCGTGATTCGAATAGCTTTAAAGCTTTACTTGGTGATGGTTCAGAACTTGGCATTCATATAGAATATGCAATTCAGCAAGAACCTAATGGATTAGCGGAAGCCTTTATTATAGGTAAGCAATTTATAGGTGATGATTCGGTTTGTCTGATTCTCGGGGATAATATTTTTTATGGCAACGGTCTTTCTGAAACTTTACAAAAAGCCGTTCGGTTAAAAGATGGAGCAATTGTTTATGGTTATAGAGTCAAGGATCCAGAACGTTTTGGCGTTGTAAGTTTTGATAATAAAAAGAATGTGATTAGTATTGAGGAAAAGCCAACTGATCCTAAAAGTGATTTTGCGGTAACCGGGATATACTTTTTTGATAATGATGTTGTATCTATTGCTGAAAGTATTAAACCGTCTGCTCGAGGAGAGCTCGAAATTACGGATATTAATAATGTGTATTTGAAAAGGAAAAAATTGAAGGTCGAATTATTAAGTAGGGGCTTTGCCTGGTTGGATACAGGGACGCATGAATCATTGCAAGATGCCTCGTCATTCATTCAAACAGTGGAACGCCGACAAAATATTTTGATTGCAAGCATTGAAGAGGTCGCTTTTCGTATGGGGTATATTGATAGCAAACAACTGCAATCTCTTGCCGCGCCGCTACATAAAACGCGCTATGGACAGTATCTTGCATCACTGGTTGAGTAGTTAAGAATGAGTATCCGATAATATGAAAAAAAAAGTTTACACTTGGATATTAATTAGTGTTGTATTGCTTTCTTGCACGGCTTTGGTCATTGCTAATCAACATCGACTGCAGAGTTCGCAGGCTACCAATCGACAAGCTGTGTTGACTGCCAATAAGCCACTTACGGATAAAGTAGGTGGTTTTGTGTGGCTTTATGGTTATAAGAAAGGATCAACAAGGAATAGAGACTACATTAAGTCACAAGTTATAGCTGCCCATAGTACTCATCTACATTACGTTGTGATATCTATCTTATTTAATAATAAGTATGTGAATAAAGGAAAATTTGATTTTGAAGAGTTTGATTTTGCAATGAAAACGATTAAAGAAAATGGTCTTGTTCCTATTGTAGTGTTTTCTTCAAATGATTCGGTAGATGCCAATGAATATGCAAAGAATAAACGAGCAGTGTTAAATAAATACGAAAGATTAATTCGTTCAGTTATTATCAAATATCGTGATCACGGTGTGATTTGGCAAATGTGGAATGAGCCCAATGGTTTGTTTTGGTTTAACCAAAGTAATAGTGGTACAAATGCGGCTCAGGTCAGGACGTGGGTTGACTTTAATGCCAAGATTTTCGCATACGTTCGTAGATATGATCCAAATTCTGTCTTTTTGGCTGGTGCAATTGCTGGAAATTATAGTGATTCAAAACAGGACATGAGACTTGCAATTCAGAATCACATAACCAAATATGGAGATGCATTAGCTAATCATCCCTATTTGTCGAGTAGTTATCCAGATAATGGAGCTCCAGAGAATTTACTGAAGTTAAATTCTCGAAAATTTTTGCTTAGTCTGACAGCAGATAATTCAAAAAAAGCAGTAAGGTCGATTCCACTTGTTACCACGGAAATGGGATATTCAATGAGTAAGTCTCACTTTGGTAGTTGGTCTGAGGAAGACCAAGCAAATTATTTAGCACGAAGTATATTCGTGCTGGACATGATGCATCAACCGATTATTTCATTATATGCACTTGTTGATGAAAAGAATGGTAGTGGTGAATGGGGGCTATACAAGGGAATGAGTCCCCATTATGTGTCGAAGCAAAGTGCTAGATTAATCTCACAATTGCTAAGTAACTTAGATGGTTATTCTTTTGACGAACGGTTACACAGTGATACACGTGACTTTGTATTGAAATATAAAAAAAATGGCCAGCGCGATAGGATTGTTTGTTGGACAATGGATGATGATCATGTACTTAAAGTTTCTGGTCAGACAGTTCTGGTTACGAAGACACCACAAATTGTATATGAAAAATAATTCATCGTAAGTCTGAGCATTGGCGAATTCATTCAGGTGAAAGGGGTAAAAAATTTATAATGGGTAAATTAAAGGTAACAACGACTAAGTTACAAGATGTTAAGATTATTGAACCAGCAGTTTTTGGTGACAAGCGGGGGTTCTTTACGGAAACCTACTCTGACCGTGATTTCAAAGAAGCCGGCATTGATTTTGACTTCATTCAGGATAATCAATCATTGTCAGCGGAAGCGGGTGTTTTGCGGGGACTGCATTTTCAACGTGGCAAGGCAGCGCAAACTAAATTGATTCGCGTAGTGACTGGCGCCGTGCTTGATGTTATTGTGGACGTTCGTGCTGGCTCACCTACGTACGGGGAATGGGAAGGCTATATTATCTCTGAAAGTAACCACCGTCAATTGTTAGTCCCCCGTGGCTTTGCCCATGGCTTTGTGACATTGACTGATAATGTTAATTTCTTATACAAGTGTGATAACTACTACAATGCTGAAGCTGATGGTGGAATCACCTTTATGGATAAAGATTTAAACATTAACTGGCCTATTGACTACGATCAAGCTATTACTTCTGATAAGGATGCTAAACAACAGACCTTCAAAGAATTTGAACAGAATAATCCGTTTGTTTACGGCGAAATTTAAGGAGACGTCATGGAAAACTTATTAGTTACCGGTGGTGCCGGCTTTATTGGTTCTAACTTTGTTCACTATGTTTATAATCATCATCCCGAAGTCAAGATTACCGTGTTAGATAAGTTAACTTATGCTGGTAATCGGGCCAACTTGGAAGAAATTCTAGGCGACCGGGTTAAATTAGTTGTGGGTGACATTTGTGATGCGCCCTTAGTTGATGAATTAATGCAACAAACTGACGCGGTTGTCCATTATGCCGCTGAAAGCCATAATGATAATTCATTGAAGGATCCATGGCCATTCATCGAAACGAATATTATTGGGACTTATACGCTGATTCAATCCGCACATAAGTTTAACAAACGCTTCCACCATGTTTCCACTGATGAAGTATACGGTGATTTACCATTACGGGAAGATTTACCGGGCCATGGTGAGGGTGTTGGCGAGAAGTTTACACCAACTAGTCGGTATAAGCCTTCCAGCCCATACTCTTCATCTAAGGCCAGCAGTGATCTCTTAGTTCGGGCTTGGGTGCGTTCGTTTGGCTTACAAGCCACTATTTCAAACTGCTCAAATAACTATGGCCCTTATCAATATATTGAGAAATTTATTCCACGCCAAATTACCAATATTTTAAGTGGTATTCGGCCGAAATTATATGGTAGTGGTAAAAATGTTCGTGACTGGATTCACACGAACGACCATTCTGCGGCCGTTTGGGATATTTTAACCAAGGGTAAGATTGGCGAGACCTACCTGATTGGTGCCGATGGCGAAATGAACAATAAGGACGTCTTGGAAATGATTCTTGAATTAATGGGTCAGCCTAAAGATGCTTATGATGTTGTTAAGGATCGTCCCGGCCATGATTTACGTTATGCAATCGATTCAACTAAGTTGCGCACGGAATTAGGTTGGCAGCCAGAGTTTACTGACTTCCGGTCTGGTTTGAAAGCAACGATTGATTGGTATACGGACCATCAAGACTGGTGGCAAGCAGATAAGAACAAGGTTGAATCAAACTACGCCAAGAACGGGCAATAAAAACACAGAAGATTTTGAATAAGCGGAGTGTCGATTGACAGTTCGCTTATTTTTTAGGAGGAAATGAAAATGGCTAAAGTAATGATTGTTGGTGCCAATGGTCAGTTAGGTCATGAGTTACAACGACTATTAAATGAACAAGAGATTGCATTTGACGCGCTGACTGAAAAAGAATTGGATATTACAGACTTAGACGCAGTCAAAGCTAAGATTGCCGAATTACAACCAGCGGTCTTATATGATTGTGCGGCTTACACAGCAGTTGATAAGGCGGAAGATGAAGGCAAAGCCCTCAATTGGCTGGTCAATGTTGATGGAACAAAAAATTTAGCCCAAGTAGCAGCTGAACAGGGTGTTAAATTGGTTTATGTTTCTACTGACTACATTTTTGATGGCACTAATAAAGGTGAATATTTAGAAGATGATCCAGCCAACCCCAAGAATGAGTATGGGCGTGCTAAGTGGGCTGGTGAAGAAGCCGTTCGTCACAGCGGTGCTGATTACTATATTGTTCGGACTAGCTGGGTTTTCGGTGAATTTGGGCATAACTTTGTCTTCACAATGCAGAATTTAGCAAAGACGCATGACAAGTTGACAGTCGTCAATGATCAACTCGGACGGCCAACCTGGACGCGAACATTAGCAGAATTTATGGCCCACCTGGTGAAAACTGAAGCCGCTTCAGGGACCTATCAATTAAGTAACGATAATACAGCTACTTGGTATGACTTTGCGAAGGAAATTTTGAAGAATACTGATGTGGAAGTAGCACCAGTTACTTCTGAACAATTCCCACAAAAGGCTTACCGGCCACAGCATTCAGTGATGAATTTGGATAAGGCTAAAGCAACTGGTTACCATATTTTGACCTGGCAGGAAGCACTGAGTGAGTTTCTAGAGAGCCTTGGGTAGCAGAGAGAATATAATAAAAAGCCACTAAGTATTGTGTACTAGGCCCTGTCAAGTTGACAGATGAAATAATATAAAGCTTTGTTTGCTTTTAAATGGCTTCACTCCAGTATTCATCTGGGGTGAGGCCATTTCTTTGTGCCGAAAGATTGTGGTGGTTAAAATAATCGATCCCAGCTTCAACTAGCTTAACCAGTTCTTCGTACGTCTTTGCCATTGGATGACTCACCATCCAACGTAATTTAAATTCATTCCACCAACGTTCCATTGGCGCATTGTCATATGGTGTCCTGTGACGTGACATACTGCGTGTGATCTCAAATTGGCGGGGAGGTAATGATTGAAGGCCCCTGATGTGTAGGCAGAACCATGGTCCGTATGAATCATCGGGTGAACATTGCGAGCGGTGGCGAAAGAACGCTGAAAAACTTGAATCTCGGCGGCACTGGTTTCCGTGATGCTAAGGTTGTATGCCAGGATGCGCCGATCATAGAGATCCATGACGCCACCTAAACGGATCTTGTGCTCACCATTGACCCCATAAGCCAATTCAGTAGAGTCGGATAACCACACCTGGTTAGGTGCGTCCACGTCGAAATTCTGGTTAAGCAGATTGTCCCGGACATACTGGTCTTGCTGCTTGATTCGACTACGCTTCTTCGGCCGGACTTGACAACGCAAACCAAGCTCAAGTATCACCCGACGAACCATTTTGAACGTAACGGGGACGGTTATCTGGTTGTCGTGTTCTAGTCAATAGATTCCCGGCCCCGATGCCACGACGATGAAAATTAAACAGTACTGCGTGCGCGCCTTAAGCACGCGGTCATGGCTTTCCCATTCGGTCTCTTGACGTTTCAAACCCTGATAGTACGTTTGCCTGCTGACATCGAGGACTGCGATTAACTTTGATACGGCACCTCGATTACCTTGACTGACTACTTTGATTGCGTCGTAAGCCAGTCGTCGTTGTTTGGTCACCCCCTGCGCTGAAGTTCCAGCAATTTTTTTGCGAATGCCTCTACCAATTTCTTGTCGGCCAGTTGTGATTTAAGCTGACGGTTCTCAAGCCTGAGTTTGTCCACTTCGGTCAACTCAGCCGCTGATTTGCGGTGGCCGCGCTTATCTACCAGCGCCTCATAGCCGTTCTTCTGAGCCTTAATGACCCACGAACGGGCTTGTTGATAGGAAACCTGGAAGTGTTCGGCGGCTTCGGCATAACTGTGCTTGTGCTTTGTAACGTATTCAACGATTTCGATGCGCTCTTCAAAGGTAGTTTTACGACTCATGATGGGAATCTGCTTTCTGGACGGCGAAGCCGTCAAAGTTTGATTCCCATTATACTTGTTGAGCCAATCTAATAGTTGCTGTTTTGACCGCAGACCGAATCTAATCGCTGATTCTCTTAGCGAGCCTTCACCGTTCAGGTACGTGGTAACCGCCGCCAGCTGAGCCCCTGTGAATAATGCTGGTTCTTCCTGGCCTCCGCCAACCCTGCAAAACCATCACGTTCATACAGTGCTTGCCAATCCCGCATGGTATGCGGATCGACACCATGTGCTTGGGCAAAGATGCCAACGCGCTCGCCTGATTTCCTGAGTGCTTCCAATATCACCAGCTTCTCAGCAGTTGTGTATTTAGCTCTGGGCATACGAAAATTCCTCCATGATTATCAGATGAATTATGATATTCCATCTGACAACCATAAAGGGATTATCGCATATTAGTGGCTTTTTCGTATTCTAATCCCAATTGAAATCCAGCCATTTGTTTCAAAATAACATCCTGATTGAGCCCAATATACCGTTTTGTAATTGCTTCATTAGAATGATTGAAAATCATCATCAAAGTTCCAATATCGTGGGTTTGCTGATAATAATGGTAGCCAAAAGTTTTACGGAGTGTATGGGTACCGATATCGGTTCGGTGCATTTTACGGGCGATGGTTTGGAAAAGTTTATAAACGGCATTAACACTTAGCGGCTGATGTTGTCGATTGGTAAAAAGATATTCATTATCTGGTAAATCTTTAATATAGTGATTGATTTGTGGACGTAGGCGTGTGAGTAAAATCACACGCCTTTTTTTGGTCTTTTTTTCAGTAATGTGGACAATATCGTGATAGCGAATCTGTCCGACCTTTAAGTTAAGAATATCGCTCATTCGGAGTCCAGTATTTAAACCAATTAGAATTAACAACGCGTTACGCTCACCGTGCGTACCGTTCCGAGCCTTATTAACGAAGTCAGTGATTTCTTCATTGGAACGTAAGGGCTCAACATTGTAGTAAATATTAATCACACTCTTTCGTGGGACGTACTAATTATGACTATTAATCATTAATTATAAACCATATTAATTAATAAATATAATCAAACATTTAGTACAATACCCGATTACACGAATAAACGGCACTATTTTAAAAAAAATAATGCCGTTTCAACACAATCTGTAATCAAATATAACATCACATCAATATTTGTCAATGTAATATGTCATTTTATTGTATGAAAATAGTTGTTTTCAGTGCAGCATATACAAGTTTATACAAATTTTATGGAAATAGGTTTGAATCATTGATGCAAAAGGAATCTTTCTTTTTATTTTAATGACGTTACATAAAATGTGGTTTTAATCTAGTTAATTTTGGAGAGTGAATGATGGATCAAGCAGTAAGTTTTGACTTTTTTATCCGGCTTGTCCGTAAGTACTGGCGTGCAATTGTCAGTTTTACGGTGGTGGGATTGATAGTTGCCGCAGGGTTGACCTTCTTTGTAATTACGCCTAAGTACCAATCGAGTGTTCAGATTTTGGTTAACCGTAAGAATACTAATGCCGCTACTGAGTACGCTGGGCAGCAGGCTGACGTTCAGATGATTACAACCTACAAAGAATTAATTGCTGGACAGGTGGTTTTAAAACCAGCTAAGCAACAATTAAGCAAACGTTATGGTATTGAGCGTTCACTGAATACATTGAAAAGTGAAGTGAGTGTGACAAGCACGACCAACTCACAGGTTTTCTCGATTGCAGTGACTGATGCTGATGCAAAAGCTAGTGCGACGATTGCTAATCAAATTGCTCGTAGTTTTAAGAATCAAGTACAAAAGATTATTAAGGTCAACAACGTCACGATTGTTGCTCCGGCCGAAACGCCAAATGGCGCAGTATCGCCGAAGAAGCCGCTGAATATGTTGATTGGGCTAGTTGTCGGCTTACTATTAGGAATTGTTTATGCAGCGATTCGGATGCTCACTGATCGCCGCGTTCACGACGCTGATTTCTTAACTGATGAATTAGGATTGACTAGTTTAGGCTTGGTTAACCATCAACATCACCATTCAATGAAGAAACAGGCCTTGAATCTGAATGGTGGCTATCATACGCATAATGATCGAACATCGTCACAAGCGATGAAACGAGTTTAGGAGGGTGTTAGATGTTTAAACGTAAAGAACAGAATATAACGACTACGGCCCCAATTAATCTCACGACGATTAATGAACCTATGTCGGTCATTACTGAGCAGATTAAAACAATTCGAACTAATATCAATTTTGCGGCTACTGACCATAAGCTACGAACTTTGATGGTAACTTCCGCAATGCTAGGAGAAGGTAAATCAACGGTGAGCGGGAATTTAGCTGTTGAATATGCTAAAGAAGGGATGCAAGTCTTACTGGTCGATGCTGACTTGCGACGACCAACGATTCATAAGACATTTGGCCTTAAAAACCATAAGGGATTAAGTTCATGGTTAGCCAATCAGATGGACGATGTGAATGATGCAATTCATCCCGTCATTGGCAATCTATTTGTGATGACGAGTGGCCCGAAGCCACCTAACCCGGCCGAACTGTTGGGTAGTAACAAAATGACCGAGTTTTTAACTTCGGCAACACGTAAATTAGATTTGGTGATCGTTGATGCACCACCAATTTTGCCGGTGACTGACTCACAATTGCTTGCTAATAAAGTTGATGGCACGGTCTTAGTTGTTCGCCAAGGTGTAGCCCAAAAAGCAGCGGTTCGTGATGCTGTTAATTCATTAAAGAAATCACAAGCTAACATTTTGGGTACAGTGTTGAACGATGTTCGTGATAGCTCTCATCACGGATACTACGGCTATAACAGTGGCTACGGGTATTACAGTGATGAAGATAAATAATTTAGTTGACTTACATTGCCACATCTTACCAGCCATTGATGATGGTTCACCTTCCTTAGAAGCGTCATTGGAATTAGCACGACAGGCGGTTGCTGATGGAATTCGTTATATTTTAGCGACACCGCATCATATGGATCGGCACTATCTCAATCATGCCGGTGATGTGGTAGCGGCGGTTGAGGCATTTCAAGCAGAGCTAGATGTAAATGATATTCCGTTAACCATTTTTCCTGGTCAAGAGGTACATCTAAATGGTCAGTTGATGGAAAAAGTGGACGATTTGTTGAGTATAGATACCGGTAGACACTATTTATTGCTAGAACTTCCCCACGAGATGGTACCAAGTTACTTGGATGAGATGATTTTTCAATTGTCTTGTGAGGGGATTACCCCGGTCATTGCACACCCTGAACGGAATGCTCAAATTATTGCCGAACCGCAACGATTATACAAGTTGGCTGAGGATGGGGTCTTGGCACAGGTTACGGCCACGAGTTTAGTTGGTACTTTTGGGGAACAAGTGCAGCGAACTGCAAAAGAATTCGTTAAGTGTGGTTTGGTTCAGGTGGTCGCGTCGGATGCACATACGCTGAAGAATCGGGGCTTTGCTATGACCAAGGCCTATCAAGTATTAAATGAAATGGATTCGAAATATCCTGAACGTTTTGCAACCAACGCTCGGGATTTGTTGAATGGTGAACAGATTGAGATGGGGCAGATTGAGATACCACGAAAACAGCGAAAGCACTGGTTGTTCTAAAAGAAGGAGCGAGTTAAATGAAAGCATTAGTAACTGGAGGAGCAGGATTTATTGGTTCCCACCTTGTGGATCACTTGGTCTCAGAAGGTTTGGACGTTGTCGTAGTTGATAACTTGTCCATGGGGGACTTGCATAATATTAAGTATCAGGATGAAGTCACTATTTATGTTGAAGATGTCCGCAACGAAAAATTCATGCAACAATTGCTACAGGAAGAACGGCCTGATTATATTTACTTTTTAGCAGCTGTTGCTAGTGTTGCCGATTCGATTGAACGTCCAGCTGAAACCCATTCAGTGAATCAAACTGCAGTATTCAATATGTTGGAATATATTCGGAAGACTAATTTACCAATTAAACAGTTCCTATTTACGTCTTCGGCAGCTGTTTACGGTAATCTTCCAGAATTACCTAAGAAAGAAGACTCACGAGTTGATCCATTATCACCATATGCGATTGATAAGTATGCTACGGAACGTTTTGTACTAGCATATGGTGAACTTTATGATTTACCAACTGTCTGTGTGCGTTTCTTCAATGTTTATGGCCCTGGTCAAAATCCCAGTTCGCCATATTCAGGGGTGCTGTCGATCTTGACCGATTGTCTCAATAACAAGAAGCCATTTACCTTGTACGGAGACGGGAGTCAGACGCGAGATTTTGTGTATGTTGAAGATGTTATCCAAGCATTATGGTTGATAACGAAAAGTGATACTGAGCATGAAGTCTTTAATATCGCTAATGGTAATGAAGCCAGCTTAAATGCTATTATTGAAACATATGAGAAGGTTGCAGAAACGTCATTGCAGATTAAAAAGGCGCCAGGGCGTGAAGGGGAAGTAAAACGTTCGGTGGCCAACATCGGTAAGTTAATTAAGTTGGGATACACGACGAAGTGGTCGTTAGAAGCGGGCTTGAGCAAATATTGGGAAGGGGCGCAACAACGTGAAGCAAGTCGAAATTAATGAAACAGTTAAAGTTGGTCATGTACAACCACAAACGGATTATCGTTTTCCAACTATGATTGGAAAGCCAGTTACGGGCTGGAAACTATTTGTAAAACGGATTTTTGACCTTACTGTTGGGTTAATCGGGACGATTTTGAGTTCGCCAATTGTTCTGGTGTTTGCCATTCTTGTAAAGCTGACTTCTAAAGGACCAGCATTTTATAAGCAAGAACGGGTTGGCCTCATGGGGAAGAGTTTCAATGTAATTAAGCTGCGGTCGATGTATCAGGATGCCGAAGCGCGAACGGGTGCGGTTTGGGCCCAAAAGAATGATCCGCGAATTACGCCCATTGGTCGGTTTATGCGAAAAACTCGAGTAGATGAATTACCACAATTTTGGAATGTATTAAAAGGTGATATGAGTTTGGTAGGACCGCGACCAGAACGGCCAGTACTGACAGAGAAATTTAGTCGGCAATTTCCAGATTTTCCTAGAAGGTTACGTATTATCCCTGGTATTACTGGCTATGCTCAAATTAATGGTGGTTATGATATTACGCCGGATGCCAAGTGTCGATTAGATAATTACTATATTGAACACTTTTCGGTTTGGTTTGACATTAAAATGTTATTAGGAACTGTAAAAATTATAGTTACTGGGGACGGTGCGCGTTAAATGAAGCTTGTTTATGTTATAACTCAAGGTGGATGGGGTGGAGCACAAGCACATGTTTTTGACTTGATAAGTAGTGCTGTTCAACTTAATAATCAAATTTGGATAATTTGCGGATCAACAGGACGCTTAACAGATGAGATAAAGCATATTTTCCCGAAAGTTCATGTGATTGTACTTGATGATTTATGTCGCGAGGTATCTTTCAGTCATGATCTTAAAGCAGTTATGTATCTTCGGAGAATATTTAGGAGGGTGAAGCCCGATATTATTCATTTACATTCTGCAAAGGCTGGAATCATTGGTAGAATAGCCGCGTATCATATTTCACCAGTAATTTATACAGTGCATGGTTGGGCATTTACTACTGGTGTCAGTAAAAAAAGAGCATTGTTAGCAATAGCAGTGGAAAGAGTTTTGCAACCACTTACCGCACGATACATTTGCGTTTCAAAGTTCGATTATAATTTGGGTATTAAAAAAGGCTTAATGAATAAACGACATCCAGGGACAGTTATTCATAATGGTGTTCGAAAAGAAGTATTTCAACATTCTTTAATTAAGAAGCATCCTACGATTGTTATGGCTGCACGGTTTGATGTACCTAAACGACAGGATCTATTAATAAGAGCATTGGAAAAGATAAGTGATAAGTCATTACATCTTATATTATTAGGTGATGGGCCAAAGTTACTAGCGTGTCAGGAATTAGCAAATAATCTCAATATTGAAAATCGAGTCCATTTTCTTGGAAGTGTTACAAATGTTCGTGAGTATTATGCTGATGCTGATATTGTTATGCTTATTTCTGACTATGAAGCATTGCCAATCTCCATTATTGAGGGATTAGCGTCGGCCAAACCAATTATAGCTTCTAATGTAGGTGGAATTAACGAGCTAATTCAAAATAATGGCTTTTTAGTTGCTAATTCTGTGAATGAAATTGTCCAATGTGTGCAGTTATTGCTGGAAAATAGAAATTTGAGAAATGACATGGGACAAAAATCTTTTGAGATGTTCCAGAATGAGTATACGGAACGAAAAATGTTGTCTAAGACGTTTAACTTATATAACTCAGTAATGCAAATAAAAAGATAAATGCGAGGTTTTTTGATGTTTACAAGTGGACCGTTTGACATTGACTTTGTTGTGCTGTGGGTTGATGGTTCCGATGAAAAGTGGTTACAAAAAAGAGCCATATATAGTAGTACTAAGCAACAAAATAATGCTGTTAGATTCAGGGATTATGGTATTTTTAAATATTGGTTTCGAGCAGTGGCGAAATATGCTCCATGGGTACATCATGTCTATCTTGTGACAGATGAGCAGATTCCAAATTGGTTATCAATCCAAAATTCGAAAGTGTCAGTTATTGATCATAAGTCGATTATGCCTGAGGATGCATTGCCGACATTTAATTCGAGTGCAATTGAGTTGAACATTGCAAACATTCCGGGATTGTCAGAGCATTTTGTTTATTTTAACGATGATATGTTTCTAAATCGTCAGGTAACGCCAATGGATTTTTTTTCAGAAGATGGTCTGCCAAAAGACAGCGCTGTTCAAAATGCAATAATGCCTGTTGAAGATTTTGATCATATGACTGCTAATAATGTGATGTTGATAAATCAAAACTTTAATAAGTATCAAGTCTTGAGACGTCATCCATTTCGCTTTTTTAATTTTCGTTATGGATTTTTAAATGTTTTGAGTATATGTTTACTACCTTGGCCACGATTTACACGATTCCAAGATCCGCATGTGCCAATCTCTTTTCGAAAGTCAGTTTTCGAAAAAGTATTAAATCTTCACAGAGATGCGTGGAATGAGACATCACATAATCGATTTAGAAACCGAAATGATAATACAATCTGGTTAATTCGTTATTATCAACTTGTTACGGCACAATTTAATCCTAGGACACCATTTGTCGGGAAAAAGTATAATATTGGAGAAATGAAAAAAATAGTTAATGATATTAATACTGGTAAGCATAAGATGATTTGTATTAATGATCAGAATGTTAGTATGGCTGAATTTGATAATTTAACAAAGCAACTGAGAAGTACATTTAGAAGCAAATTACCACAAAAATCGGAATTTGAAAAATAATTATTATTTTGTTGAATGTTTTTGAGGAGGATAAGTTGTGGCAAGATATTCTAGAATTTTTATGTTTTCCTTGAAATATACGATTTTTTGTATTGTAATCGTCGGTTTACTACTTTTGATTGGATCAATTTGTAAGAGCAGACGGAGTGGAACCTTTACCTTCTTTACTTTACTTGCCGTGATTTCTGCGATACGTGTGAATACCGGTTCAGATTATTTCAATTATTATATAAATTATGAAACAGTCACTAACTATTATAATAGATTAATTGATACGATAACTTCAAGGTATCAATTTGGGATTATCTCTATGGATTATGCTGTACAAAAGCTATTTGGAAACTCAAATGGCCTCTTTATTGCAATTAGTGTCGTAGTTTCGGTAATCTTATGGGGAATCTTTCGTTGTTATTCACAATTTCCCAGAATAAGTGCTAGTGTTTGGTTATTGAGTGGCTTCTATTTAATATCAAATAATTTATTGAAGCAGTATATTGCAATGTTATTCATGATGATAGGTTATTTCTTCATGCGACGAAGGCATTTCGTCCTATTCATTTTTTGTACTTTTCTCGCCTCGGTATTTCATTTAACAGCATTGCTTGTAGCACCAATGTATTTTTTCAGTACTCACATACCGGTAACTAAAAGAAGTCTTGTTCTGTGTTGTACGTTTGGTGGTGCGTTACTAGTTATTGTTTATCCAATAATTCGTATACTAGTAAAAGTAAGATTGTTTTCGAAGTATGAACAATATCTTGATTCTGCAGCAACAGTTGGATATCGTTTTATAATTGCTTCTGTGATTATGGGTGTGTTTTATTTTGTAATTGTCTCGGTGTATCTAAGAAGTATTGAAAGCTTGAGTGAAGATGCACGACAATATATTAGAATGATCATGATTGGCTTGATATTGACTATAGTGTCGGTACGTTTCTTCTATTTGTCACGAGTTGCGTACTATTTTCTGCAGTTTTTACCGCTTTTAGTTGCAAATGCTTTCAATAAGCAAATGAATGATACAACTATAGCAAGAACTATGAGAAGTTGGATTTTGATTTGGTTGACTATATATTGTTTCCTATTTACTGCATTTTCTGGTGAAAATAATTATTATAACTATTCTACAATTATTAATGATGTTCCAGTATCTGTTCAAGAATTTATAAGTAGGTGAAAGAATATGTGGAGTAGAACGGCTAGATCGGTGCAGAATATTATTTATTCAGTAATTGGGCAATCAGTCGCCTTACTTTTGAGTTTTATATTGCGAATAGTATTTGTTAGGACTCTTAGTAATGAGTATCTTGGTGTAGATAGTTTATTTACCAGTTTAGTGACAGTTTTATCGCTGGCCGAGTTAGGAGTTGGGTCGGCGATAAATTTTAGCTTATATCAACCGTTGGCTAAAAAAAAATGTCAATAGAATAAAATCATTGATGCATCTTTATAAAAAGGCGTATACGATAATTGGATTGGCCGTTTTGATTATTGGATTTTGCATGGTTCCATTCATTCAAAACATTGGTAATGTGAAGTCTTCAGTGCCCAATCTAAAGTTTTTATTCTCGTTGTTTGTTGTAAATAGCTCAATATCTTATTTTTATTCTTATAAAAAATCTTTAATAGTTGCGGATCAATATAGATATATTACAGTTATATACACATATGTCTCATTTGCATTAATGAGTATTGTGCAGGGGATAGTCCTGATAATTTTTAAGCAGTATATACTTTATTTAGTTACAATGATAATATTTACGTTTTTACAGAATCTGTTTCTTTCTAAAAAGGCAGATAAAATGTATCCATTCTTAAAAGATACAAATATTGATCCTGTAGATAAGATGACAACTCGTTTAATTGTTCGAAATGCTTATGCAATGAGTTTACATAAAATTGGCGGTGTAATAGTCAACTCTATGGACAGCGTTATTATTTCGGCATTTGCAGGAATCAAACAGGTAGGCCGATACTCTAACTATTTATTAATTACCAATGCTTTGAATTTAGTGTTTAGTCAAATATTTACTGCCATTATTGCCAGTGTTGGTAACTTAGGTGCTGAGGTTAATCGGAGGCATACCAAAGAAGTATTTAATACCGTCTTTTTTGCGGGGTACTGGTTAGTCTCGTTTAGTTCGTGCTGTTTATTTGTATTGTTTAATCCATTTATTAGTATTTGGATTGGAAAAGGATATGTGTTTAATACTTTTGTCGTAGCTGTAATTGTATTGAATTTTTATATTTATCAGATTAGACGTCCAGTACTCACATTTAGAGATGCTTTGGGTATTTACTGGTATGATCGTTATGTTCCAATTATCGAATCAGGTTTAAATTTAGTGATATCAATATTTCTTGCACGACAAATTGGCGTGTCCGGTGCTCTACTCGGTACAATTATTAGCTCATTGTTGACGAACGTTTGGATTGAGCCTCTAATGTTATACCGACATGGACTCAAGTCAAAAACAATACAATATTATTGTAAGCTTGCTGGATATTCAGTTGTTGCTGTGATACATATCGCAGTTGTACAACTATTAGTGTTGACAGTAACTGCTAAAATAAGAAATACGATTATTTCTTTTGTTGTAATGTTACTAGCTACAATTGTTTTTTTTAATGTTGTATTTGTCGCTTTCTTCTTCAAATCACATGATTTTAAATTGGTTTGGAAATTGATGGCCAATATTTTTATTACTGTGAAGAACAAACTTGTTAAGGGATAGCACGTGATTTGATTGGTACAAGATAATTATAAGATGGCAGAATATCATATAGTTGTACTAAATATGGAGGAAAAATGGTAGAACGAATATTACATTGTGTTCCAGGAAATATGGATATGGGGGGAATTGAGTCCCTACTTATGAGTATTTATAGAAAGATAGATCGAAATAAGATACAGTTTGATTTTATTGTTCATAAAACTGGGAAAAATTTTTTTGAAGATGAAATTTTAAAACTGGGTGGTCGTATCTACAGGTTACCTAATAAGCGGAAGCATCCATTTAAATATAAACAAGAATTTTTAAATGTGATAAAGAATTATAAAATCATACATGTGCATAGTGTTTATGCTTTTACGTATTATGAAGTAAAATGGGCAAGACAATGTCAAAAATCTGTTATATTACATTCTCATAACTCGGATGCTAAGCTTTTAAGAAAAATAATACATTATCTATTCAAGCATTTACAAAACCATTATGTATCAGTACGATTATCTCCTAGTAAGCAGGCTGCAAAATGGATGTTTAACGAAGGGCACGACAAAGTAGTTTATCTTTATAATGGATTTGACACTACTAAGTTTCAGTTTGATATGAATAGTCGTATTGAAATAAGAGAACAACTTGGATTGGCAAATAATGATTATATTATTGGTTGTGTTGGGCGATTAGACTGGCAAAAGGATCCGATATATCTGCTTCGACTCTTTGAAAAACTAAAGGCCAATGATAATGCTTATAAGTTGATATTCATCGGGGATGGTTCCTACAGACAAACTTTAGAACGTGAAACTCATCAAAAAGGTTTAGTTAACGATGTTATTTTTACTGGAAGTGTGTCAAATGTGCCTGAATATCTGAGCGCTCTGGATATATTTGTATTACCGACCCGTTATGAGGGGTTAGGAATTTCGTTGATTGAGGCACAGATAAATGGCCTTCCGGTTTTTACAAATAAGGATGTCCCAAAAGAAGCGGTCATTAATCAGAATATGTATTTGTTAGATAAAGGTGATTCAGAATTATGGGTTGATGCAATAAATAAGGAATTAAATGTGATCAATTTAAAAAAACGGAAAGTCAATCTGAGTGACTTTAATCAATACAATATTGAAACTGTCGTAAAGAAGTTACAAAACATTTATTTACAATTGTTGTCATAGAATGAAAATATTAAGTGGTATTTTATCTAATTGTGAGATGTAAAGTGGGTTAACTATTTTAATAAACAATAACCGTATTAGCTAGTTATTTGAAAGAAAATTGAGAAGTTGGAAGGTTATAGAAATGTCCACAGATACAAATGATAAAACAATGTTTGCTATGCGTATTAGTAAACAAGAAAAATCACAGTTAAAGCGTTTGTATGCAGATTTAGGTTTGGATTTATCAACTGCTGTTAATTTGTTTTTCCGCCAGAGTCTTGTTGAAAATGGATTGCCATTTCAGCCAATGCGGGCCAGCTCAAGAGAGAATAAAGATAATTAATACTTTTAATTGCAGTATGTACTAGTCTCTGTCGGGTGGATGAAATAATATAATTTTATCTGCAGGACGAATTGTCAAATCAAGTATAACGTTTAACCAAAGAACCCCCGTCTCAAGGTCTTACATGACTGATTATTTAAATCACTTTCTTTAGAGAAATATTCACGAATCAAGCCATTGGTATTTTCGTTAGTTCAGCGTGTGGGTCTGGGAAAACAGTGGTATTTCTAAGGTGTTAATGGTGTCTTGATAATTGGCAAATTCAGTCCCATAATCAGGCGTAAGCGCCCTGACACGTTTTGATGTGACACTATTTAGTAGATCTATTATGGCTTGTGTTTCGGCCGTAGCCACGTCATTCCCTAGTGATGTACGCGTCTTATCAAGATTATTTAAAGCAATACCACAATAGATTGCGTTATAACTTATTTTCCAGTTACCGTGTTCAAAACGTAAACGCCCTGTGATTTACTCTGGTGATCATACGATGGACGATACAATTAATAGCAAGTTCCCGGATATAAGATTGAGATAAGATCCCTGGTAGCCGGCTATTAAGCAGTTGTCGCTCATAATTTAGTGGCATAGATATCAGAAAGCTTAGAGTGGCTACCGTTCGACTAACTTCACGTGAAACAGTTGCTTTGTAACAACCGATTTGTTTGGAAATGACTCTTGGTAAGGCTGTTTTAAAGTTAGTTCAACCAGCAGGTATTCACAGCTATTTAAAGTAAGATGATAATATAGGCTCACGGTCTGAGCCTTCCTTATAAGTATGTTGTAATGACTATACTTTATAATGACTCAGGCTGCGGGTCTTCTTTTTGATTATTTGTTGCACTTTAATTGTAAATTCGCTCAGATAAATAGCCCCAATTTTCTGAATATAACGAAATCACATGTGTACAAAATGTGGTGCAATAAACGTATTACTATTTTTTACCATCATTCCAATCTATATTAAATCTAGCCATAACACGTTTATTATACTTTGAAGGGAAGCTATCAATGTCAATTAGTTCATTGAGTACTATTTGTGTTATACTGTTCATTTCTTTCAGTATTTATTATAGTATTTGGAATTTGACAGACCCCGTTTTAAGTTACATATTAGTGTATAATTTTTAATAAATAAGTACCAAGGGATGAGGTGATTTTGATGCAATGGCAAACGCTTTTTCAACAGCAAGTGCTAACGCGTGCGTTCAATTATTATCAAGAAGGTCATGTCAAAAAATTCAGTAAGGAACATCATAAACTGATGGCGATAGTGCAGGGTGTTCAGGACTATCAGGTTACGATTTTTGAAAGTATTGGTGACGTTACTATGATGATTTGTAATTGTCCGTATGCTCTTTCTGGTCTGCACTGTAAGCATATGGCTGCAGTGTTGTATTATGTTGAAAATACTGTGAGTGTTGGTAGTCAGTTAAAGATGAATTCACCTAAGAATTGTCAGGGAAAGTTATTCAAGGAATCGGATGATAGGGTTGGCAACGAATGGAACTCGGATCTCATACAAGATATTCGAAGTTTTACCTTGAGCCAGAGTAAGTTGTTAGCTCATGAAGATATGCTAGCAGTTAATCCATGTCCATTATTTACACCACTTGCGGATTTACCAATGTTATTCAAGTCTTGTGAATGGTTGGTATCAACCGAACTACCGAGAATGCTTGCTGCTAATCAGCAACAAATGGTCTTTGATATATTGACTTATGCGTACTTGAAGTTATGTTACACCGGCGTTGATCAAACTAATCTGATTGATGAGTGTGCCCGTCTATTCAGGAAGTTACTAACACATGCCAACGGTCATATTCGCTAATCGATCTTTCGGTGGCTATTTATATATAGTCTGGCATTGCCAATTAAGTATAGCTCACAGTTTGAGCTGTTATTGTTTTATAGTGATGCTTTCAGTAATCCATGGTTTCTTAATCAAAAGTTGATATTGGTTGACCACAAAATCAGCAAGCTTCAAGCCAGTCATCATGAAATGCAATTTCAAGTCGAAACTACCGTAATTGAATGGCAACGCTATCGTATCCATGTTATGAAAGAGCTGAAATTATCGCCAAATACTGTCCAAGAATTCTGCCAGTTGAATCGTGATGATTTAGTTGTTAGTGATTATTTTGTTGAGAATTGTCGTGAGCACAACGATATAGAACGTGCCATCATGTATTGTCGTACTGGGATTCAGCAAGCGGCGCAGGATGACAATTCGACTGTCATGTATCATTGCTATGACCAGTTAGTTTCACTCTATCGAGATTGTGGTTTGGTGAACGAATACCGGCACGCGTTGTTTGAAGCAATCACCAAATGTGATGCTTTGAATTCTAACTGGTACATTCAGCTTCGAGAGCAGTATTCCTCAGCAGATTGGTCGAATGTGCGTCGTCAGATTAGTGCTAGCATAATTCCGCAAACTGATTTTGAATGGGACAGTTTTCAAAATGTGTCTGTAAGGCCGTATGTACTGGCTTTGCAGCGAGATGTGAAGGAAGCAACAACACCTGAGAGTCAGCTTTCAATCATTAAGCAACTAGACTATCTACAAAAGTATCATGGTTCGACCGGGTTAGAGGTAGCAGATTGGCTTTGGCAGGATTGGTATCGACATTATCCTGAACGTAAAGTGTTGATTGATGCGTTTGACGAATGGATTGCACAGATAATTGAAAAGTATTAAGGAAGATCTGCATTGAAATTTTGTAACAATGAACCGTTCTATAAGTATGCCCTGTTATAAATAACTGAAACTAAATAAGCTCCGATTTATTCATAGAATTGATTTTAATCGAAAATTGCAAAAACGAGATCCAGCTAAATGTTGGGACTGCTCCGAGTCAAGTAGACAGTTCAAATAATTAAAATAGCTATGCAGTTTTTTAGAATGGCATGATTCCGAAATTCTTTCGGGGTCATGCCATTTAGTGTTTCTTGGCGACGCTTGTAGTTATACCAGTTAATACATTTTTCGATAAGTTGAACCATTTCTTCTCGATTTAATGCATGGTAAAAATTAAAGAACTCGGTCTTCATATGACTCCAGAAGCTTTCCATAGGACTGTTATCTCCAGGGGTTCCTGGACGCGACATACTATGCTTAACCCCATTGCTAGCTAGATGTTTGTTAAATACTCCAGATGTATAGCTTGATCCCTGATCTGAGTGTAAAACCGTTGGTTTTGCACCATTGCTTATTGCTAATGCCTTATCAAATGTTCGAGTCACCAAATCGGCTGTCTCGGTTTCTTCAATGTCCCAATCAATGATACTGTGGTCGTTCAGGTCTTTAATCGCACTAAGTCTCAAACGTTCACTGAATTTCCAACCAAAACGTAGCTCTGTACAATCAGTTACCCAGACCTGATTTGGCTTGTCTGGCTTAAAATTATGGCCTTCATCTGAAAGGAGGAGGTTATTGCTGATGTGCTCTTTCCGTTGAGCTTTTCGATCATGCTGTGCCACGCGAATTGAAGCCACGATACCATTTTCACGCATGATCCGGCGCATTTTTCCAGCACTAGTTCGATATGTTGTATCGCAATGAAGATTCATCATTAATCTTCGTACTCCAAGGGTATATTCGTTCTCCTCTTCAATAATTTTGACGTACTTTAATATCTCTTTATCTTCCAGAGCACGTTTGCTTGGGGTTCGGTGTATCCATTTGTAATATGCAGCACGTGAGACTTTCATAAAACGACACATAAAACTAATCCCATAAACTTGGTTTGTATCAGGGTTCACCGTAGTTGCTAAAGTTTGGATTGTTTCGTAGATGTGTGATGAGTGGCATCCAACCTTTCCAATTCTTGGAGTTTTTTTAGAACTGCATTCTCTGTCGATAAATGTTCAATTCGGGCCTTTAGACGCTTGACCTCCAGGTCACGCTTCTCGTTATCTGTAAGCTGGTCATGCACAGTCTTTCCCTTACCACGACGATCGACAAGGGCTTCTGGTCCACCTTGTTTAAACTTCCGAGTCCACGAGTAAACCTGACCATATGACACGTTGCACTTATTCATGGCGCGTGAGTAATCCATATCGTTTGCTATAATCCATTGAACAATTTCTACACGTTCCAGCTGGGTTGTTTTCCGACCATCTTTCACTTGTTTCACACTCCTAGTGGTGAGTTGTTTACCACTAGTATACTGATGAATCCATTGATAGATAGTAGGAATATTATATTTATCGCATAATCGAGGATAAGAACTGTGTCCTTCTAGGTACTCCAGAACTATTTTTAATTTCAATTCACTTGGATACTTTCCCATGAGTCGATGCCGCAGGCCATCGATCCCCTGTAATCCATAACACTTTACCCATCGGCTTACTTGACTATGTTCAACTCCATATTTTCTTTGAACGGCATTAGGAGCCATTCCCTGAGTAACTAGACCAATGTAAAACAACTTCTCTTTAATCGTATAGCGAGAACCTTTTCTGCCCATAGAAAAACTCCTCTTTAGGTAGGCAAGCTTTGATTATTTGCTTGTCTACCCAAAGAGGAGTATATCCGTTTTCACTCGACTGGGCCTCGTTTTTTAAGATGGATTAAACAAACGTAGGTCCAGCAACTAGAATTCACCAATAATACTCATAAAATTAAGAGATTAATAATCACGTATTCTATTGATAATTCATAAAATTATTTTAAGACTTTTGTTATGTTCTTTTCTCGAGCTAGACCTTAAGGTGTGTTGGTGGAATATTCAAATTATAAAACTGAAATTTAGTTTTACCCGTTCGGATATTGATAATGATTTGACCTCGAACGGCAATTTTTCTGAATCGCTTTATAACATTCTATAATTAATTAATCTCAATATAATAATTAATATAGAATATTAATTTACATAACTTAAAAATTTAGGTGCTTGTCTTGTTGTTGGTCTTCTAGCTATAATGCACATTAAAGCAGTGCGACTTATATGCTGTGAGTTGGGTGGCTAACGTTAAACTAATGTTTTTATTTTAGTTTGATAATAGCAATTTTGATATCACTTGGGGGAAGCTAATGACAAAAATTGCATGTGTGATTGTCACTTACAATCGGAAGCAATTGTTAGAAGAAGCATTGAATAGCGTGTTGATACAAACAGAATCACCGGAGTATGTTTTTGTTATTGATAATGCATCAACCGATGGGACTGAGAAATATATTAATGATAAATTCAATTTTGACAATCGACAATGGCACTATGTGCGGTGCTCTCAAAATTTGGGTGGATCGGCTGGGTTTGCTCAAGGTATGCGGCTCGCCCTGCAGACAGATTGTAGTTGGATTTCAATCTCTGATGATGATGCAATTTTTGAGCCAGGATACTTTGCTGCATTACGAAAAGGAATTAAGCAGTATCCTGAACAAAGCGTTTTTTCAGGTTCCGTGTTATTGCCTGATGGGAAACATGACATGATGCATCGGGAAGTCATTACAAATTCGGCAACACTAACTGTGAGGTGTGTTACCGATGAAACTTATAAGCATGATTTTAGCTATGATATTTTCTCTTTTGTGGGGATTTTACTGAGTCGACAGGTCATCGAAGCGATTGGTTTGCCAGAGCAAGACTATTTTATCCGATTTGATGATTTTGAATATGCGGTGCGCGCATTAAAATTTGGTCGTTTCATGAATTTAAGTGCAGCTAAAGTTTTGCACAAAACGACTTATACTCGATCTGCTATTGCACCTTGGAAAGAGTATTATGTTATGCGTAATCGGATTGCGCTATTAATAAAACATCGTGGCAACAATCACACTGTTCGCTGGTATTGTCGTCGCTTTTTATTGCGTAAATTGCTTGCAATTTTGCTATTCAGCAATCGACGTAGACAAGCTCGTTCGTTAGTTAATGCTTATGTCAAAGGTTATCAGGATGGATGGCATGCACGCTTAGGTCGTCAATTGGCATTTTTGCCCTCCTGAGTTCTGTTAATATTTAAATAAAAATGATACAAGTTTTATCAATTTTTTACCTCAGTATCATAATATTTGGGAGTGGACAAACATGCAATATGGGGCGATTGTGGTAACTTTCAACCGCAAACAATTACTAATCGAATCAATTACGGCACTACTGAATCAGACGGTCCCACCCGCGAAAATTATTATTATTGATAATCATTCGACGGATGGGACAAAAGCTGAATTACAAACAGCTGATATTTTGGCTAATCCAAGTGTTGATTACCGGTATTTGACCAAAAATATCGGTGGTGCTGGGGGCTTTGCTCGGGGGATGCAGATTGCGGCGGCGGATCCGAACTTGGATTGGGCTTCAATGTCCGATGATGATGCAATTTTTGAGCCAGACTACTTTGAAAAACTAATTGCTTATCAGCAAGATCATCCAAATCGCCAAATCTTGACGGGGAGTGTGTATATTGAGGATGGCCGTTTGCAAGCGGATCAGCGGAACCGGTTCACCAATTGGAGTACCTTTCAAGCGCAGGCGGTCCCTGAACGTGAATATCGCGGTAATTTTGAGTTTGACCAGTACACTTTCTGCGGTGTTTTCATGAGTGTGGCCGTGATCAAGCAAGTGGGAGTGGCGGACGCTGGCTACTTTATCTGGTGGGATGACTGTGAGTACGCGGTACGGACGGCCAAGCTAAGTCGACCGGTTAATGTGAGTGCAGCTAAATTAATTCACAAGACGGCTTTACCGTCCCTGGACTTCAAGTCTAAATTCGTACCCGATTGGCGACTCTATTACGGGCAGCGCAATCGCTTGATTACGATCAAGCGGTGGCGTGCAAACTCATTGGTTAGTCTCGGATGGTTGCTTGGATTCTACGCCCGATTGGCCATTCAACTCTGTGGACCGTTTTATCGTGGCTATCGCAAAATGGTTATCAGAGTTTACTTGGAGGCGTTACGTGATGCGAGTCGCGAGCGTGAGGGCTTGAATCCCAACTTCATGCCGGGACAGAAGTTTTAGTGTGGGCCTGATCGTGAGCAGTCTGATGACATGGAAATCGTATACAGGCGAAACCAGTGATTATTGCAATTTAAGGTCAGATTACTAAACCAGGCCGACTCAATTTTGGACATCAGCTTCATCATTATTAACAACGAATTAAAAGCTAGTTGTGCTGAGAAAAAACTTCTTGGCACAACTAGTTTTGTGTTTTGGTGACATTTTAGACGGAAAAGCAAAATTTAATTTTTAGATTTATTTTGTAATTCGAATGGATAATTTTACTGTTTTTACAGCAACGTTTATTGGTCTTTTGACCAGTGACCACCAGAAAGCATTCAGATGATTGCTTGTATTTAGTCGCAATGGTTGAAACCGGTAATCATAATATTATTTGTTATTTAGATAGTAAACTTAATTTAGCAAGCCCCAATATTTGATTAAAACCCATTATATCCGTATGTTGAGCGATTGTTTATCACGTAATGTTTGTTATAATTCACCAAGAACAAGTTAATTTTGGGGGAATTCACATGAACGAACAATACGATTATTTGGTAGTTGGTGCGGGACTATTTGGTGCCGTCTTTGCTCATGAAGCAGCCTTACGTGGTAAACGGGTCAAAGTGATTGAAAAGCGCGACCACATTGCTGGTAATATCTATACTAAGGAAGTGGCGGGGATTCAAGTCCACCAATACGGGGCTCATATCTTCCACACTTCGGATCGTGAAATTTGGGATTACGTTAATCAATTTGCGGAATTTAACCGTTATACGAATAGCCCAGTCGCTAATTACAAGGGTCACATGTACAACTTGCCGTTCAACATGAATACGTTCAGTGAACTCTGGGGCATTCGGACACCGGCAGAAGCAGCCGCTAAGATTGCGGAACAACGCGCGGCGGCGAATCTCGGTGATCACCAACCACGCAACTTGGAGGAACAAGCAATTGCGTTGATTGGGACCGATATTTACAAAAAGCTGATCAAGGGTTATACGGAAAAGCAGTGGGGACAAAAGGCTACGGATTTACCAGCGTTCATTATTCGGCGGTTACCGGTACGCTACACTTACGATAACAATTACTTTAACGATACTTATCAAGGTATTCCCATCGGTGGTTATACGCAGATTGTTGAGAAGATGTTAGCTCATCCTGAAATTACCGTGGAAACGAACACCGACTTCTTTGCGCATAAGGCTGAGTATCTTGCCCAATACCCGAAAGTCGTCTTTACCGGGATGATTGACCAATTCTTTGACTATCAGTTAGGGGAATTAGCCTACCGTTCACTACGTTTTGAGACTGAAACCGTGCCCGTGGATAATTATCAAGGTAATGCCGTAGTCAATTACACTGATGCTGAGACGCCGTATACCCGGGTTATCGAACACAAACACTTTGAGTTCGGTAAGGGCGATGCGGGTCAAACTGTAATTACACGTGAATTTCCAGCGAACTGGCAGCGGGGTGACGAGCCGTATTATCCGGTCAATAATCAAACCAACAATACGCTCTACAAACAGTATGCGAAGCTCGCCGCGGCTGAACCCCAAGTCATCTTTGGTGGTCGACTAGGCCAGTATCGCTACTATGACATGCACCAAGTGATTCACGCGGCCTTAGTGACAGTCGCGTCGGAATTTGCAACGACCAAATAAAAGAATGTGTGATGATTGAAGATGAGAAAACGGCTAGCAATTGTGTGGGGGAGCCTAGCATTGCTCGCACTATTATTGGGATATGCTTGCTACGCCCTGAGTATTCAGCGCGGTCAAGACACGGTCACGCGGATTTATCAAACTGATCAAAATGGGACGCCGATTATTTCACCCGGACCAATTACCTTAGTAGGTAAGGTCAATCACCGCAATTTATTTCAATCTGGCATTAATGGCTATGTCTTAACGAATCGCGATCCATTGTCGACTTTGTTGCCGCGCCGTAATCAAACAGTGCATCTAAAGTATCGTTCTGCACAGACGACGGCGGAGCTACGCAAGACGCTACGTCAAGCACGGTATTTACAGGCCGGTACTCAGAATACCGCCACGCCGGTCTTTCAAAATCGACAGCAGCGAGGTGATGCGACAACGTACGGTCGTATCAGTACCAGCCAAGACGGCCGGATATGGACGAAACTACCCATTAGTTATCCGCATGTGCAATTGTCACGGCCGAGTGTCTGGTACGCGAATGGCCGCTTGACGTTGATAGATGGGAAAGACCGTTACTGGACGACTAATTTTAAAGATTGGCAACATCAACGGTTGAACTTTAACGGGGCTGATTTTAAGCAAGGTCGGGTTCAGGCCGTCTTTCCAGGTACGACTCGTTCAGCGGTTGTTGTGGTTCGCGGCATTGATCGCCAAAGCAGTCGCGCCAAACTCTATTATGGACAGCTCACGAAGACTGGACGGGTCAAAGCTTGGCACGCGTTACAACTAGGAAAGCTCCCAGCGCGCCAAGTCGCTGGAATGAGCTTGATTGATCAACACTTATACCTGTTTCTTCAGCGCGGTACGCAGTTGGCCATTTATCGTGCCAATCGGTTGACGCGTCCGGTCAGGTTGGTTGGTCGCGTTAAGCTAAATCATGCGCAGTCACAACGAGTGACCGCGGTGAATTTGATACCGACCACCAAGCATCGCTACCGGTTAATATTTGACTTGACGACAGCTGAAAAAGTTCAGAAACAGCCACGTTATCGGTTACTTGATCGGCGATTTAAAGCAGTGGGGCAGCAGCATCTATTGGTCACTGATTATCTCTGGAGCCAATTTCAAATTAGTCTACGTGGGAGTGAGTGAGGCACATGAAGGTACAGCCAAAGGAACGCTTTAGTCTAGCGTGGCGGTGGTTGCCGCTCGAATTGCTGATCATTATGCTAAGCGTCGGCCTTGGATGGGCGGGCAATCGATGGCTACCTAAGCCGGTGTATCAAGCATCTGTTGATATTCAGATTGCGCAAACGCCGCGTTCAGGGCTGTCAACAGCCCGTCTAAAACGTCAGCGACGCCAGGATATCAAAGCTATCACGCAGTTCAACGTGATGCCACACCAGAGTGCAGTGCTGACTCAAGCCAGCACTTATGCCTATGCGCATTATGGCATTTGGCAACCGATTCAGGAACTGAGTGAGTCGGTCCAAGCGGCACCAGTTGCGCGGCGACCGGTCTTACGGGTGACAGCAACGAGTAGTTCACGGCAAGTGGCCCAGCAGAATGCTCAGGCGTTCAATGTGGCGATTAAAGCTAATCTGACGGGCTTAAAAAATTATCGAGTGAAGACAGTTAAACGTACCGTAACGCGTGAGACGAACGTGATTCGCGGGGCGCTTTGGAAGTTAATATTAGTTGTTGGGGGCGGCTTGGCGTTGCTGAGTCCGTACCTCGTGAAATATGGTCAGGGTTGGGGGGCGGCACGATGATGAGACGTAGGGGAGCAAGTATGCAGCAGCACCGTAATGTGCTCTATCTGATTATCTTCGGAATCTACTTAGCCTCAGTCACACTACAGACGACGACCTTTAACGAGATGATACCGCATCGAGTGGGCGTTTTGATTGAATTAGCGACTTTGGCCGCATTACTGGGCCTCGTGGTTTGCTTAGATACCTTGACCCCCGGCCAAATTATTGGAGAAGTCAGTTTACTTGTACTGGTGACTGTCGTGACACTCACATCGGGTGCGCATTATTTGATGCCGACAATCATGTTGGTGATTGCAGCCCGGGAAGTTTCGTTTCGGCAGATCATTCAAGTTTATCTGGGCGTCGTGGGGACGATTCTCTTGTTAGCGCTAGTTGCTGCGGAAGTCGGACTGATTAAAAATATTACGTTTGCAACTGCCGATGGGTTACGTCAGTCGTTTGGTGTCGTGTATACCACTGATTTTGCGGCCCATATTTTCTATCTGTGTGCGGCGTATTTGTATTTATTGGCCCGTCGTTTTCGATTAGTAGCGCTATTACCCGTGTTGTTTGGCCTGGCAATGATTTACCAGTTTACGAAAACGATGACGGATGTGATTGCTTTACTCGTTTTGATCAGCTTGTACTTGGTCTATATCTATCGCCGTCAGCTTCGGTGGCTTCGGCCGATGATTCGGTATAGCTTTTTGATGTTACCACTTGCTAGTGGGCTAATTATTGGGTTGTCGAATATTTTTAATTATCAAGACCGGTTGCTGGTAGCGCTCAATAATACCTTGTCCACGCGACTCGCGCTAGGGAATAACGCGTTATTAGCATATGGCGTTAAATTATTCGGCCAAGCCCCGATTCCAATTAATGGTTGGGGCGGCGATCGGTTTGAAACGTTTACCAATGGTGTTGGTGATGCAACGTATTTCTTCATTGACTCGTCATTCTTAAATATGTTGATTTCATACGGATTACTATTAACGCTGATTATAATTATCGGTATGACCTGGTTTTTGTATCAACGTACGCGGCAACACGATTATTTGTTGCCGGTAATCTTTGTGGCCATTGCCATCAGTAGTATGTTTGATCAGCACTTCTTAGAAGTAACGTATAACGTCTTTATTCTGATGTTATTCGCTGATTTACCAAATTATCAAACGGCAGTCGGCCCCGCATTTGACCAACCTGTCGTTATTCGAAGGGGGGCGTCGTGCCGATGAATCATCAACAGGCTTATCGGGTCCAGCGGTTGATCCTGATCATCGCCCTGATGTTAATTCTATTCGGTGATACCGGGATGAACGCGGTATTTAGTTTTAGCCACCAACCACAAAGTATCTGGTTCTATCCGCAGCTCGTCATTGCATTAATAACGGCAGCGGGCCCCAACTTATTGTTGATGGCCCTGGGCGCCTATCAATTGCGGCGCACGGCATTGACCGTGCCACAGTTGATTCGCCGAGTCTTATGGATAATAGGCGGAATTACCTTATTCTCACTGGCCTTCTATCTTGAAGACTTGGTGACCCAAGGCAGTTTAAATAGTTTTAACATTGCCGGCTTTTTAACCGCGTTAGCCCAAGCGCCCGTGGGCTTTTATGACATTTTGTATGAGCTGTTGGGCTTCTTTGTCACCTTGCCGTTGTTAAGGGTGATTGCACACCATGCGAGTGTTGCGATTCAGCAATACCTATTTTGGGCGGAGCTCGTATTTATTGGCATGGTACCAATCTTGGCCTATTTCACTGGTTTGACGACGATCAGTGTTAATTCGCCGCTCGCGATTACGGCCGGTTGCTTTTTTGCATTGATGGGGTATTGGTTGAGCCAAACGGAGGTGTTACACCGGATTACGCGAGAACATCTCTTAGTGGCGTGGCTGCTGACATGTGGGTGCTATGCCGTGATGGTGTCGGTCACGATGTATCAAGTGAATCTGGAAAAGAATTTTGACCTTATCAGCAGCCAGCCATTTGCCCAAACCTTTCAGGCAATTCCATGTTTGACGCTGTGGGTGACGATTGCCACCTGGATGATGAACCGGCCACGGTCCAAAGCAGTACGCCGGCATAACTTTGTTCAAACGGGTTATGGTGATATGCTGGTGGCCGGTCTACTGATTACACCATTTATGGTCATTAATCGGTTGCTGACACCAATTATTGGTGCGTGGTGGTCTGGTTGGCTCTGGAGTATCGCGGTGCTGATCGTTAGCGTTGAACTAGTATGGTTATTACGACATGTCCGCTGGTTGCAACGGTTATTACCAGATTTATTTGGTGGCTCCCAGTTAATAGGAGGCTCTGTTAATGCGCAAAAGAATTGAGTGGATCGATATTGCAAAGGGAATCGCAATTTTAGCGGTCGTGATTGGTCATACCTTGGGCCCCTATAACGGGCAATTCTTCGGTAGTTTGATCTTCGCCTTTCACATGCCGATTTTCTTCATGTTGAGCGGTTATTTGTATCGCTCACGCCCGGCACGACAAGAATGTCAGCGTGGCATCATTAACCTATTACTACCGTATCTCGCAACGGCAGTTGTGCTCTTAGTCGTAAGTGCGATAGCCCGATTATTACCGAATCCGCTCCTTAATGCGTATTTTCCAAGCTGGCGACAAGGACTAATTGCCACGGCATACGGGGCCGGTTCGGCAGTGTTCAATCCGTGGCACTGGCAAGTTCAACCGATTGGGGCCGTGTGGTTCTTGCTCAGTATGTTTATTGCGCTGCAACTGTTCAATGGTGTGATGCTACTAACGGCCCGACGTCATCAGCGCTGGCGTCAGGCCATTGTACGGGGCGGGGTGTTCGCTATTTTCGCAATCTTAGGTGGTTGGCTCGGTCATGCCGCTTATTTACCGTGGGCCGTTAACGCCGCGTTGTTAGCACAGCTCTTTTTATATGCTGGCTACCTCGTTAAACAAACAGCCCTGCTAAGTCGGATATCATCAGCTTGGTATTTATTATTCACGTTCATGTGGTTAGTGAGTGCTTTTCAGGGTTATTTTGCGTTGACAGTTCCAACATCGCCTAATCTGTTGATTAGCGTCATGGGGGGCGTTGCTGGCAGTTTGTGTATCATTCGCGTCAGTGACTGGCTTAGTCATTATCCGAATGCGCGGCCGATTAAGTGGTTAAAACGCTACGGTCAGTTATCGCTAGTGGTTCTGTGTTTTCATTTGATCGATCTAAACGTGATTGGCATTGAAGGATGGTTGACGAATCATTTGATTACCCATATGGGACCACTCGTGACGACGATCATCGCAATCAGTTACCGGATTGGCTTCGTGACGGTTGCCATGCTGGCAATTCCGCATCTTCCGGGAATTCGAGCTTGTTTTTTACCTCGGCAGTATCTATTTCGCCGGCTACAACGTCGTTAAATTACTGTGTATAATCCGGCAAATACCGAGATAATTAATTGACCTAACAGTCACGTGCAAATACTTGCATTATTAAATGATGGAAAATTTATCATGATTTGAAGCACAAATTTCATACCAGAGGGGGACTGGCAAATGAAAGTACAAATTTATGTAGCGGCTCATAAGCCGTATCAAATGCCACAGGATCCAACTTACCGACCTATTTTTGTTGGTGCTGCGATCCATGGGGGTGCACCACAAAATTATCAACCTGATAACGTCGGTGACAACATTTCGGCAAGCAACCCGAACTTTAACGAGCTAACGGCGATGTACAGGATCTGGAAGAACTGTCATGCGGATGTTAAGGGTTTGAATCAATATCGACGCTACTTGTCTGAGGCACCTAAACGCAAATTAGCCGGTATTTTATCAATGACCGAAATTGAAAGTTTATTGCAGCAATATGATGTCATCGTACCAAAAAAGCGCCATTATTATATTGAATCGAATTATTCACATTACGTTCACGCACATCATCGGGAACCACTGGACATGATGCGAACGGTTATTAGTGAACGTCATGCCGCCTACTTAGATGATTTTGATCAGTTGATGCATCAAACGTCGGCGCACATGTTTAACATGATGATTATGGCGGGTCCTAAGTTTGACGACTATGCCAAATGGGTCTTTGATATTCTGTTTGCTGTGCGTGACCGGATCGATATTGCGGATTACGATGTCCAAGAAGCTCGCGTTTTCGGGTACTTATCTGAGTTCCTATTGGACGTGTGGATCAACCATAACCAACTTAAGTACGTGGAAGTCCCGGTAATGTACATGGAAAAGCAACAGTTACCGGCGAAAGCGTATAATCTGTTGAAACGTAAGTTCTTTCCACAAGCTGCCAAGCGGACCCATTTTTAACGTTTGACATTTCAATTTAATGCAGACAAATTGAAGTGTTGAGTAGGTGATCCTGGTGTACCATGAACATCAAGTAACGTGTATCGATAACCACCAGTACGCGTTTAATAGTGACCAGGTCATATTAATAGGACTGACTTGTTAACGACAGATAGTTTAGTTCACGATACTTGAGTGGTGACAAACCTACAGCCTTTTTGAATGTTTTTGAGAACGTAGGGGTGTCATAAAAGTGCAATAAAGATGCGATTTTACCGACAGATAGCTGACGTTGTAGTAACAAACGCTTGGCTTCTGATAATTTAATATGCTGAATATACGCATTAATTGAAAATCCTAGTTCTTTTTTGAACAGTTTTTGGGTGTAATCATTGTTCAAGTTTAAAGTATGCAGAACTCCATGACTGTTAGTAAGTTCTTGTGGATGGGCACTGATGTAATAAGCCGTTAAAGCCACTTGTTTTGATAGATTCTGGTAAGAAACATGAAAGTCGAAGTTGTCTAATAAATTGAAATAAGTAGTAATGATATCATTGCTTAATGGCCAAAATGTCGATGATGTACAAGGTGATTTTTTAATAAAATTAAAGAAATATAATCGCAATTTTAGGAAGTCATTTAGGTTGAGATTGTGGGTATAACTAGCTGCTGTTAAGCTACCAATTAAGCCCAGTAGAAGTTGATTAAGTATTTCTGCATCGATACAATTTATAGGATGAACTTCCTTGAATTTATTGATGCGACTAATTGCGTGATCGAAATCACGTATTTTAAAAAAGTGTATCAGATCATGTTCCAATAATGAAAAATTTAAAATGAATTCTTGCTCGGATGATGAGATACGCAAGGGAGTAAAGCGTGCAATGTTCATAATTAGAGACCTTCCATCATAATTATTAAATTTGATATTTTGCAATACAAATCATTCATGGACAACACAAAAATTATTAAATGTAATTTACTTTGTAGTAGAAAGATGTTACCATTATGATTAATTAAGGCAACAAGGTAACTTTAGCATGCTTTTGTAAAAAATCGTGCTATATATTCTGCGTTATCAAATAGGTAATGCTATACTTATCGTGAATTTAACTGAGAAACTTTAATTATAATGTCCCATTTTACACCTATCCTTTCGCATGATTTTTTACAAAATCGTGCGAAAGGATAGATTTTTATGTTAAAAAAGGATAATTTTGGAGAGCATAAAACACACTATAAGCTTTATAAATGTGGAAAAAACTGGGCTATTATGGGGATTACGTTGGTTTCATTGGGGGTAGGTACTGTTACTATGACACGGGCCGCCGCAGCAGATTCCGAAGTGACGAACGATTCAGCATCTCAACATGTGACGAGCATCTCTACTGATGCGTCTAAAAATCAGCATACGTCTAGTAATGTGATTCTTACAAATGATGATAAAAGTGTTAGTGCATCAATTAATCAAGACGCTAGCGCGAGTGTTGTCAATAAGGCGGTCAGCGCAACTAGCCAAGAAAATAGTAGCGTTCAAAATACTAGTCAGGCAACCAGTACAAGCAAACAAGAATCCAGTAGTACGAAAAATACTAGTCAGACAACCAGTACAAGCAATCAAGAAGCTAACAGTGCCAAGAGTATTAATCAAACGACCCGTACAAGCAAACAAGAATCCAGTAGTACGAAAAATACTAGTCAGACAACCAGTACAAGCAATCAAGAAGCTAACAGTGCCAAGAGTATTAATCAAACGACCCGTACAAGCAATCAAGAATCCAGTAGTGCGAAAAATACTAGTCAGACAACCAGTACAAGTAGTCGGAAGATTAATAGCACTAAAAGCCAAGCCCAATCATTAACAATTACGACTACGGGCAAAGCGGTTCGTGCTACCTCGACTAGTGTTAAAAAGTACTCCACCAAGACAAAAGTGTCATATAGCACATTGTTACAGCAGCTTCGTACAAGTAAAGCGTTGATCTCTGATGAAGCGGCCTTGACTCATGTAGACAAGGACAATTTCCTAAAGTATTTTAGTTTGAACGGATCTGCAACATATGATGCCAAGACGGGAATTGTAACTATTACGCCCAATCAAAATAATCAAGTTGGTAATTTTTCATTAACCAGTAAGATTGATATGAATAAAAGCTTTACATTAACTGGTCAGGTAAATCTGGGGTCTAACCCGAATGGTGCGGATGGAATTGGGTTTGCTTTTCACAGTGGCAATACAACTGACGTGGGAAATGCTGGTGGTAATTTAGGTATTGGTGGATTGCAAGACGCTATCGGGTTCAAGCTAGACACATGGTTTAATAGCTACCAAGCACCATCATCAGATAAAAATGGGAGTGAAATCTCATCAACAAATTCTAATGGCTTTGGTTGGAATGGTGACTCAGCCAACGCACCATATGGCACCTTTGTCAAGACGAGTAACCAAGAAATTTCGACTGCGAATGGTTCTAAGGTACAGCGATGGTGGGCTCAAGATACAGGAGAGTCGCAGGCGTTAAGTAAAGCGGATATTGATGGTAACTTTCATGATTTTGTAGTTAACTATGATGGTGCTACAAGAACGTTAACCGTTAGTTATACGCAAGCTAGTGGTAAAGTATTAACTTGGAAGACGACTGTTGACAGTTCTTATCAAGCAATGGCCATGGTTGTCAGTGCATCAACTGGTGCAGCTAAAAATTTACAACAATTTAAGTTGACTAGCTTCGATTTTCAAGAAGCAGCGACTGTGAATGTAAAATATGTTGATACTACTGGACATCAGCTAGCTCAAGGAACAGCTAATTATCCAGATGGAGCGTATGTCAATGGTCGGTACACCACTAAACAATTAATAATTCCCAATTATAGATTTATTAAGATGGATGATGGCTCAGTTACCGGCACAAAAAGTTTAGATGCCAATGGAACCTTAATCCAATCGGGTGACAATGGTACTGTTATCTATGTATATGTGCCTGAATATATGGCTATTGTCAAGACAGTTAACGAAACTATTAATTATGTTGATGAAAATGGTCATGCGTTGACCACTAGCTACACCGCCAATCCCATCCATATATTGACCGTGACGAATCCGGTGGATGGAACGACGACAACCTACTATTCAACAATTACAACATCGATAGAACTAGATGCGACAACTGGTAGACCAGTCGATTCTGGATGGGTATTGGGTAATAGTCAAGATTTCGATGCAGTTACAAATCCACAAATCAAGGGCTATACAGTAACAAGTACTGATGCGCCTAATTCAGATTTGCAGCATGTGTCAGCGCAGACGGTTACTGGTGATTCTGGTGACCTTGAATTTACCGTCGTGTACACCAAGAATGCCCCAATCGTGACAACGGAAAGTAAAACGGTCAATGAGACTATTCATTATGTTTATACGGATGGAACTACAGCCCACGATGACTATGTGGCCCAGCCCATCACGTTTACACGGACTGTATTTACAGATGCTGTCACGGGTGAAAAGACATATGGGGGTTGGTCGGCAGCGCAACAATTTGCGGCCGTGGATAGTCCAGCAATTAAGGGCTACACACCAGATCAGAGCAAAATTAGTACGCAGACCGTTACTGGCGATTCCAGTGACCTTGAATTTACCATCGTGTACACCAAGAATGCTCCAACCGTGACAACGGAAAGTAAAACGGTCAATGAGACTATTCATTATGTTTATACGGATGGAACTATAGCCCATGATGATTATGTGGCCCAGCCCATCACGTTTACACGGACTGTATCTACAGATGCTGTCACGGGTGAAAAGACATATGGGGGTTGGTCGGCAGCGCAACAATTTGCGGCCGTGGATAGTCCAGCAATTAAGGGCTACACACCAGATCAGAGCAAAATTAGTACGCAGACCGTTACTGGTGATTCCAGTGACCTTGAATTTACGGTAGTTTATAAGGCTGATAGCACATCAACAAAACCGGTTAAACCAGAACAACCAACGATACCAACAACACCGACAGAACCGGTTAAACCAGGACAGCTAACGACACCAGCAAAACCAGATCAACCGATGACATCTGATAAGTCGGTTCAAACAATAACCATTAAGTTTGTGGGTCAACGATTACCACAAACTAATGAAACGGATCAACAACATATGACGCTTAGTGGTTTATTGTTATTAGCCATGAGTGGCCTATTAGGTCTCCTTGGTATGGCTAAGCGACAGCACAAAGAGTAGGGCAGAAGTATATGCTAAATCATCAACAAATCAAAGCCCAGTTTGAAAGTTTAGAAACACTACAATCTATTCAGAAGCAAGTGCACCAAATGTCAATACAAGGACTTGTAACAACCGGGATTTCCATGCGTGAGTGGGAAGTATTAGTCTATCTTGAGCAACATGAACAAGCTAGTGCTAGTGAGTTAGCAAAAGTATTCAAGGTCACTCGCACACTAATTTCTAGGAATACTTGGCATCTCATTCAAGATAATTTGATTCAGCCACAAATTGATCAAAGCGATCGACGAATAGTTTGGTTGTCATTGACTACTACTGGTCAAGAAACTATTGGGAAAGTTGCTCGGCAAATACAGGCAAATCTACAAGCTTTTGATTGTAATCACGAACTGGCTACATTAATGAAACAGCTCAGATACTTAAAGCAACAGTTAATTATACTAAACAACTAAAAAGCAACCCTAAAGTGCCCCATAAATTGGATTTACTCCAATTTATGGGGCACTTTAATCTCAAAGACCCAATAACTTATTTAACTTTGTTGGGCCTTTGTAATTGATGTATAGAGACGACATATGAAGTTAATGAAGATTGTTGCGTAATTTGATAGCGTTGCGTAATACAGGCGGTTGTAATAGTAATATCAGTCCAAGATACAATAAGACACCTACACCAATTTGTAAACAAAGGTTTAAGTAGGAAGCTGTCATGGTGACGTTTAGGCGAAATACAAATGTAAACATTAATCCACCAGCAAGTGTGTATTTCCAAATTCCAGTAAATAGAGATTGCGCATGCAAGACATGTCGAGTGATGAATAGTTGGTAGCCAGTGACACAAACTTCCGAAATCAAAGTGGCGCACATGGCACCGGCCACGCCCCAAAACCAAATAAGTGGGATGTTGCAAGCGATGTTGACGAGGGCCCCGATAGTGACGGAAATCGTATAGGTCTTAGTCTGCTTAGTCGGTAGCAGAAACTGCTGACCAAGCACGTTGCTCATCCCAATTAGGATGATGACGGGTGCCTCAATCATCAACAGTCGGTCGACTGCCCCAAATGCCCGTCCAAAAAATAGGGGTGCGAGCGTCGTTGCGACCGCTGCCACGCCGAGAGCCATTGGAATCGCAATCGCGAGCACAAAGTCAAAGGACATGTATAGGTATTGTTTGACGCGTTCAAGTTGCTGCTTCATGAAGAGGTTGGCAATGTGGGGCAACATGACTGTTCCAGTCGCCGTCACGAGCGCTAAAACGAGCTTGATCAATTTGTCGGAGTAATCATAAAATCCGGCGGCGGTTAGCGAATCCATTTGCCATAACATGGTCTTATTCAAGGCAAGGTAAACTGTCGTGGCGATTTGTGGCACGAATAACGCTAATGAGGGCCGCAGATGCCGGAAGAGATTCAATTGACGCCAGTTGGGCCGTTCGACACTATGTCGTAAGTATGGCCACAGTGTCAGATTGCCCAAAACTTGTGAGCCCGCTAAAATCAAAATGTAGATTCCGGTGTCTTGCCGAGTCTTCACGAATGCGAAAATCGCAATCACAGAAGCAATCTTGACAAGCATGTTACGGAGTACGGTTTTCTTGAAATCCTCGAGACCCATAAAGTACCAAGAAATATCAACAGCACCCGCAATGATATAAAATGATTGATAGAAAAAATAAATTTGCAATTGGTGCTCAAAAAAAAGAAAAACTAAAAAGGCGAGATAAGCACAACTGATGGTCAATAACTGTAATATTTCAATTTCCCAAAAAGTTTGTGAGCGTTGCCCTCGATTATCGCGAATAAAGGCAATTTCGCGATTGCCATAAATTGTAATACCGACCGTTCCGAACAATAGAAAGTAAGTAATGATCGAATTGGTCGTTGCATTGATACCGACGCCGGTCGGCCCTAAAACCCGTGAGATATACGGGACGGTTAGGAGGGGCGTGAGTAAAATTAAGAGGTTATACCCCGCTGTATAAAAGTAATTCCTTATGATTCGCATGAGTGGCTCCTTGTGGCAGTTAAGCAGTCTAACGTCGAATTTCTCAACATTCAATTCATTGTATCACAGCCAATTAGCCGGTTGATAGTGGTTTTAACTGGCTAGGGTTGGTTATTAACAAACTTATTATTTTATAAATTAGAAAGTATTTTTATTGTTAATTAACTGCGGAGCGACATAGTTATATCAACGATAATTAAATTGGGAGACTGGCGTAATACTTGGAGCACCCCAGTGAGTTGTGTTCGTGTGCACTTATGATCAAGGACTGAAAATTTGGCCGGTAGGGTCGTGGAATCAATGATGATTGCAGGAGAGGGGAGATGATTTTGATGGTATGGCGAGCGAATGGTGCGTGGTGTGTTCAAATCAATGGGTTACAAAAACGCGCAACCAAATTCCCCCTTGAGTTTGGTTGCGCGTTTTGTTTTTTATGTTTAATAAGCGCCATTAGGCTTGAACATAATGACCACGGTCTTGAACAGAATGTAGACATCAAATGCGACACTCCGTTTAGAAATGTAAGTTAAGTCTAACTTAACCATTTCATCAAAACCGACACTGTTACGAACGGTTGCTTGCCATAGACCGGTACAACCTGGCTTGACGGCTAACCGTTGTTTGTCATAGTCGGAATATTCTTCGACTTCCCGTGGCAATGGCGGCCGGGGTCCAACTAAGCTCATCGAGCCTTGAAGGACGTTTAGCAATTGTGGTAGTTCATCAATGCTATACTTACGGATGAATCGCCCAATCTTAGTTACGCGGGGATCATCCTGCATTTTGAACATGGCACCATCAATCTCGTTATCTTTAAGTAATTTTTCCAACAATTCATCGGCGTTGGAAACCATCGAGCGAAATTTATACATCTTGAATGGGACTTCGCCACGACCTAACCGTGTCTGCGAGTAGAAGACGGCGCCTTTAGGATCTTCAACTTTAATCGCAATTGCAATTAGCAAGAAGAGTGGTGATAAGATGATGAGGCCTAAGAGGCTAGCGACAAAGTCAAACACGCGTTTAATGAACCGATAACCATAACGACGATGCTGACGCCCGGCGTCAATCGTAATCGGTCTGATTTCTCGTTCCTTCAATTCCATAAGTAACACCCTATGCTTCCTTTAAATATTTTCCCCCGTAAATCACAGCCAGGTTAATCTATTACTACTGTTCGGGTTACCACAAACTGACTATGTATGAACCATATTGATACAACCTAATGATTATAGTACAAAATAGCTATCAAGTAAATATGCTTGATACGATTAACTTTGCAGCCTTGCTAATCTCATTATAGCAAATATTGTACTGGAATAAACCAATATTTGAAGTGCAATCGTGCGACAGCCGGTTTTAGCTATTTTGGCTAGTGGAAGTTTGGTTAACTATAATTTACCAGCATTTTAACAAGTTGCAATTATTAGCAACTTAAAAGCGCGCAACTGTTAGTAAAAGTGGTGCGTCGTAAAATTAGTTAATGAACAGAAAAGATGTCAGCTACGTATTCTAATGAGTTATGGGTTTAGGCCTAATAATTGTGACCGGGATAAAATATGAGGGGAAAGTGAATCAATCTATGAAAAAATAATTGAGGTGATTATAGTACTAAAAACGGTATGATAGTGATGACTCTGCCAATTGGTGAATAAATATTTGCTAAGCATTAACTATGTGTTAACCTAGCAATCGCGTAATTTAAGACATACGGTTAGAATAAGTTATAAGCTGAATGAAGCGTAAAGAGCTCGTTCTTATCACGGTCATTAAGTAGAAGATAGTCCAAATTAATGAATCTTTTTGTGGCTATGGTTACAATGGCTGCTGATATTGGCCCATCGTTCGAAAGTAAGCTGGCAAATTTTAGGTTGCTACGGTGGCTTTCTCGCGTGATTTCTCACACATTCCCTCTAGGTTTTCACCACCGTTCAAGGTACAATTAGATTAGAGCTCAAATTCAAGTGAAAAGGATGTCCGATATGAATGACGATTGGATCACGGTTTTTCCCGCGGATTATAATAATTCGTACCACTTAATTTTGAAACGGGGGACGGCCCATTATGCGTACTACTACTTTAAGGTTGATAAGCTAGATCAACGGGTCATTTTCTATGATGACATTGAGCGTAGCGGTATTTCGATCAAGACTCAGATCACGCGGACGTTTATGCGGGCACTGGTTAAAGCGATTGATTGGCATCCGGTCGGTAACAGTATTATTATCGAGATTTACCCTGTCGACCGTCAAGAGACGAAAGCGATGCGGCTATCTTGTGATATTTAGCTCTGAAGTGATTGCCAAGAGTAAGACGACTTTAAATGATAACCAAAGAATCCCCGGTCAATTACTGACCGGGGATTCTTGTAATTGCAGGTAACGCGAGGTTAAGCCTTTGGTGCAGTGACGATTGGTGTCTCGATGGTTTCGACGTACTTAGCAGCAAGCGGTTCGGCGACTAAGTTTTCGCCATCCTTCACGAATAGCTTGGTGGCAGCGAGGTCCGCCATTGCCTTACTAACAACGTCTTTACTCAAGTTGTCGTTGGCGTAGTGTAACTTCAAGTGGTGAACCTTGTTTGTGCTAGTCTTAAAGCTTAAGTCTAAAGTTTTCATGGGCGCTTCCTCCTATTATTATGGGCGTGTTAAGCGATGGGTTGTGGATCGTAGCGGTAGGCGTTGGCCAAGTTAACGGCCGTGAACTGGTCGCCCGTCAAGACTTCGACGATCTTGCCAAAAGCGGCAAGTTGTTCGTCAGTTGCGTCTTGGGCGATTGCGTTAAAGGTTTGCTTACGTTGTTCGTCCAATTCCGTAGTTGTTTGAACAGTCAGGGTTGCTTTTAACCAAGTTTTAGTCATGATGAGTTCCTCCTTGAATTTTGTGGTGGTAGGCTGGCCAGCTTACATTAATACAGACGGTTGAGCCTGACGATTTGTGCAAGGTTTGCCTAAACTTTTTTGACTAGCCCCCATTTAATCCGCAAACTCGGTGATGGTTCGAACGGTAATACTGATGATCTTCTCAGCGAATAGTGGGGTCAGAATGGTAATCAAGCTAGTAAGGTCGCTGTCGGTCAGTTCGCGACCTGCTAACCAGTGTTGGTGGAACTGGCGTTGGTTAGAATTAGTTACTGTGAGCAGTACATGTGTGTTCATCCAAATATACATCGTGAGTTCCTTTCAGACTGCGACAGTCTTGTTAGTTAATTGGTGGTTTGTTGCTGGTAAAGCTTGTGGGCCTTGACGAGCAGACTGGCCCGCCAGTTGTAGACTGTTCGGCGGCTGACCTGGTGGCGCCGCATGATACTGCTAACGGTCTGTTCCTCGAAAAAAAATTCGGTGAGATAAATCCGCTCACCTGGCCGACATTGAACAAGGAGTTCTGTTAAGAGGGCGGTTAATTGCCAATGGGTCTCTTGTTCGGTCATGGGATCAATGGTAATGGGCAGTGCGTGTTCCAAGTTGACTTGCGACTGGGTGCGCAAAGTTTGTTTACGTAGATAGTCGACAGTTCGCCACTTGATACGGCGAAATGCAAATTTACGAAAATCTGGTAAATTAGCGGGCAATTCGGGCGCGTAGTTCTGGTAAGCAGACAGCCAAGTCAGGTGGGCCACGGTTACACAATCTTCGAATTGCGGGTGGTATTTGGTGACTTGGGCGGCTTTTAAAGCGCCGTATAGTAAACGTTGGTGCTCGGGTCGGGCGAGTAAATCGAAAGCCATTTGATTATCAAAACGGTCAGCGTGCATCTAAATAACCCCATTTATGAGCGATTTCCTTGGCCAAGGTTGATACCAGTGTAGCGAGCGGTCACAACTGACGCAGGTCGTGAAAATGGACTGAAAAGTGACGATTTATTTTCATTATTAATGTTCCAATGAGATTTGGATAGATTACAGACCAACCACTTTCCTAGATTGTACGTAATTGTTATGATGTGATTAATCTAAAATAACCGCGGACAGCGGGGGCTCGGCTGGTGAATGTTAGAGAGAAATACCGACTTTGAGGGGGATTTACCATCTATGAACCAAAATATTGACGTTCCACATCACGTTAACACTTTTTGGCAGTGCCACGCTGGTACTTGGGACACCCGACAGCCACAACGATTATTAGTCATCGCGCAACGCTCAGAACTTGCCACAATCGACGTGCTGGAGACACTTTTTCTACTTGACATAAAACACCTGACATGTGTTGAAAATACGCTAATCTTTGATCGTCAACGGGGATTGATCAAGACAAAACTGACGACGCGCCAGATCATGATGAATTACGCTGGCCGTCTGGGGTTATCTGGGACACAGTTGATCAAGCAACTCGCCGGTGAACTCGGTTTATCGAAACACAAGTTACCTGTGATTCACGGTGATGCGATCCTGATGCCGTTAAGTACGGCCAAACGGGGAACAACCAGCTGGTACAATCGGCATTATTTGAATCATATCGAGGCTCAAGGATTTATGACGGCCTTAGTTTATGATGGTCAAATTACGATTCAAGTGGATATGAGCGAGCGCGTGGTCACTCGCCAACTTGTGAAGGCTGGTCAATTACAAGCGGCGCTCCAGGAACATCATCGTCGGCGATTAGTGCCCGATCAATCGGTACCTTCAATGGCGGACACGGATCACGAGATGATGCAGTCGTATACTGACCAAGTCTTAAAGCACTTTGGCATCTTAGCACTTCCTGGAGAAATTAGTTGTTTGACGCGGCGATTTTTCGGTAAACTATAGGAGTAAAGATTAAATGATGGGAGTTGGTGTCGTTGACTAAGAAGGTCACGAAGATTGTCGCGCAAAAGCGAGCTGGACGTTATAACATTTATTTAGACGAGCAGTACGCTTTTCCAATCAGTGAGTCGGTGATGATCAAGTTCCGCGTTTTTAAGGGCATGGAAGTTGATGAACAACTGCAAGCGGCGATGATTGCGGCGGACGATGTCTCCAAGGCGTATACGCGCGCACTGGATTATCTCTCACATCAGTTGCGTACCGAAAAAGAAGTTCATGACAAGTTACGGGATGAAGAAATTGACGAGTCGGTTATCGACGCGACGATGCAACAATTACGTGACATGCGGTTATTGAACGACCAACAGTATGCGGATGCCTTTGTGCGGACGGCTAAACGCACCAGTGACAAGGGGCCACGGGTGATTCGGCAGAACTTACGACAAAAGGGTGTGGGAGAGCAGCTGATTGATGACGCGCTGGCCGGGCAGTTTAGTGCTGAAGAGCAGATCGATAATGCCAGTGAACTTGCGCGTAAACTGGCAAAACGGTATCACCGCCAAGCTTTTAAGACCATGCAACAGAAAGTTCGCCAAGGTATGATGACGAAGGGATTTGATAATGACACGATTACGGCCGCGATTGCGAGTTTGGCATTAGAACCCGATGAAGATGAACAGTGGGAAGCCCTCGTTGCACAGGGGACGAAGTTGTGGCAACGCAATCGCAAGTATGCGTTTCGTGAACGCATGATGCGCACGAAACGCAGCCTATTCCAAAAGGGCTTCATGATGGACGATATCAATCGATTTATCGACGAACAAGTTGCTGATGAATGAAAAGGTTGAATTACCTGCCCGCACGCCATAAAAATCTGGTATAATGTTTAATGAAATTCGATGAAAATTTACCCTCATTTTAGAAAGTTGGGTTAATATGGCGCGCGAGGCTAAAGGACCTAAGGAAGGCGACTTCATTACGATCAAAAGCTATAAGCACGACGGAAGTTTACATCGAACTTGGCGCGATACAATGGTACTCAAAACAAGCGAGAACGTACTAATTGGTTGTAACGATCACACACTAGTCACCGAGGATGATGGTCGCCGGTGGGTGACGCGGGAACCTGCAATCGTTTATTTTCATAAGCATTATTGGTTTAATATCGTGGCGATGATTCGCGATAACGGCGTTTCATACTATTGCAACTTAGCATCACCATACGTGTTAGATAAAGAGGCTTTGAAGTACATCGACTATGATCTGGATGTCAAAGTCTTTCCCGATGGTGAGCGGCGGTTGTTGGATGTTGATGAGTACGAAGAACACGGTGCCCAATGGCGTTATTCGGCTGATACTGATCGCATTTTAAAAGCAAATGTGAAAGTCTTAGTTGATTGGATCAAAAACAAAAAAGGCCCGTTTTCACAAGACTACATTGATATCTGGTATAGTCGCTATCAAGAATTATCACGTCGGCAATAGCTCTGCTGACGGTCTGTCAGCGGCGTAATTAAAGTACAAAGGGAGTGACTCCGTGCTGGGGTGCTCCCTTTTGTGTTCTGGTTGCGTCTCGACATTGAATAATAAGAGGTGATTACCAGCCGTCATGGTTGACACAAGTCATGATAATTAGGACAATAAAAAAACGACCCACAAGTCGCCTCTGTGGGTCGGGTGAAAATAGGAATTACACGTTTAAGCGCCAAAGTTGACTGGCCGCGAATAGCCAACCGCGTGCCACCATGGAACGTAGACTTTTTCATTTTTGACACCATTGTCCTGAGCGTCAATCATCTTTCCACCACCAACATAAATACCGACGTGTGATATCGAACCTGTGCCACTACCAAAGAAGACTAAATCGCCTTTTTGGGCGCGCTGTTTGGAAATTTTGGGATATTGTCGGTACTGAGCTTGGGCCACACGTGGTAAGGTTTTCTGCGCAGCTTGCTGGAAGACATACTTAGTGTAACCGGAACAGTCGAACGTGTTCGGACCGACCGCACCATAGACATAGCGATGGCCAAGTTTGGATTTGGCCACGTTATAGAGGTTGGTGAAAGATCTGGTGCTCTTCTTGAGGGAGCCGGTCTTGACCCAGCCACGAACACGGGTATTAGCACTCGTTATAAAATAATAATTAGCCGTGGTATTATTAGCTAAGCGAATTTGCCGTTGTTGGGTGACAAACCAAGTGGTATTACCATATTGTCGCAGCGTTCCCCGACTCTGGATTTTAAGATTATTTGCGGCACCACTCATGTTATAGAAGCCGTCCTGAGTATTCTTCGTCAGGTAGGCGCTTTTAGTAAGATTAGTGGTTTTAATGACGCGATTCGTTGAGCTGGCATCGATGTTTGGTGCTTGCCAAAGCCCCACCGTGAGGCCTAAAATAGCAACAATCAGTGTGATAAGACGTTGTTTCATATGTATTTCCTCCCCGAAAATCCCCATGTCCATCTCATTCAATAACGCTGACCCCATCATAAGCGCTCATTGTAACAAAGTTGTTGCAAATGAGTTGCGGTTCGATTAAGTAATGTCAACAGCTTGAGTGGATTAACAATAATTGATTAGATCTTGACCGATAGGAGTGACGAACTTGGCTTTTTTGAAGATTGATAACGGTGAATTACTTAAGAATATTCGGCAATTTGCCAAGAAAAATGGTCTGACCTTAGCGGAAGTGGCGACCTTAGCCGGCTTAAGTGCGAGTGCTATCTATAGTTGGAAAAAGCACACGCCGTCAGTCGGTACGCTTAAGGAAGTTGCTCAAGTGCTCGGCACGAGTTATACCAAATTGGTTGGTAAGGATAAAGAACCGACAGCTAAGGCGACCAATGCCGCTGCTGTTGATCTTAAAAAAGTGATTGAAAACAAGAAAAACCAGTTTGAATACGACGGCCAGCCGATTACTAATGAACAGATGAAAATTATCAGAAACGTCTTGAAGTCGATGTTTAAGACCCCGCGACTTTAATTTTAAGTAAAACTCGGTTCTTTTAGGTGCAACTGGGACCTGCTTAGTGTAAAATATTGCTCAGTTACTTGAATAATTGCTAGCAGCGCTTGACGGGTTTGAATGAATGGTGCACAATGGCAACAATTATGGAACGGATTGGGAGATGGGCGTATGAAAAAAGTTACTACCGCATTAGCAAAAAAGAATATCAACCAGTTGTTAACGATTGTTAATCAAGGCCACGATACCATTGAGGTGGAAAATCCCAGCACCCAAGATTCAGCGGTAATGGTTAGTATGAAAGACTGGTTGCAGATTGTCAGCCAATTAGCCAAAACGAATCATCATGACATGGAATTCAGTTAAATAATAACAAAGAACTAATCGTGCCAGTCAAGGTTCGCTTAGTCCAATAAGCTAAAGGCACCACCGACATAATCATGTCGGTGATGCCTTTTTGAAAGTGTTAGTTCGTTGACGTTTGAGTGCTGATTAGTCGGTCTGACTTTCAGCGTACTTGGTCTTGATATAATCAGCTGAAACTTGTAATTTTTTCAATTCTTCGTCTGTGAGATCCAATTGAACTTGTTCGACGATCCCGTCACGACCAACGACGGCTGGATATGAAAGGTATACACCGTATTCTTCCCGGAAATTTGAAACGGGGAGTTCGGTGAGGGCGTCATTCAAGACCGTGTTGGCTAAGCGCACTGCAGCCGTTGCCACGCCATAACTCGTATATTTTTTGCCATGGAAGACCCGGAAGCCACCGTCGCGTGATTCGGCGTCTAGTTTGGTCAAATCTAAACCGCGGTCAGCGGCTAATTTGGTAATTGGTTGACCTAACACGCGTACCGTTGACCAAGCTGTAAATTGGGAATTGCCGTGTTCACCCAGGTTGTAGCCGGCCACGGACCGTGAATCCAGGTGTAGTGCACTGGCGACCGCTCGTTTCATTCGTGCAGAGTCCAGTAGTGTTCCTGTTCCAATCACGTGATTCTTTGGCAACCCGGTAACCGCTTGGTAGATCGATGTGATGACGTCCACGGGATTAGTAATGACGACTAGAATTCCGTTGAAACCACTGGCTTTGATTTTAGCAGCGACGTCTTTGACTTGTGTGCTGGTAAAGGGTAATTCTAGGAAGCGGTCATTAGTTGGTGAATCTTGTAACTTAATATTCCCGATAGCTGAGATAATGACATCGGCATCAATGAGGCTGCTATAGTCATTGATAATGATATTCGTGTGATAAGGTAAATTAGGCATTGCATCCTGAAAATCAAGCGCGTCTGCTTCAACTTTGCTGGTGTTCGTATCGATGAGGACAAGGTCATCGGCAAAGCCATTGGCGACGATGTAGTGAGCGGCGGTTGAACCGACGTGTCCCATTCCGATAATGGCAATTTTACGTGACATAATGTAGCGCTCCTTTGAAAGTTTATCGTTCATTAATTAAATTACCATTATTCTCATTGATTTTAAATAGATTTTGTGAGAAATATCGAAATCGTATTCGGACTAAGTGAAATAGGGTATAATTAACGCATTAATAGTTGCACCAAGAAAGGGAGGAGCGCGAGTGTTTAAGCGCCTAAAAGATTCGGCCTTGTTATTTTGGTCACTTGAAATTTTGATTGTGGCGACCTTGATCTGGGTCTGCACGAACATTGGTTTTTTGTTTCAGCCAATCGGCACGTTTTTAAGTGTCGTGTTCATGCCAATTTTGATTTCAGGATTTTTATTTTATATGTTGAATCCCTTGGTCAAGTTGTTGACTAAGGTTCATTACAAGAAGTTTCGGATTTCTCGAACCGGAGCTGTGGCTATCGTATTTGTGCTATTATTCGGGTTACTGGTGTGGGGAGCGGTTTCCCTATTGCCACGGTTAGTCAGTCAGGTGACACAACTGATTTATAACCTACCAAGTATTGCCACTGAGATGCAAAAAGCCGCTACTAAGCTGATCAATAATAGTTCGGTACTGAAAAGAATTGACATTAGCTCGTACACCAAGCAATTCAATGGTGAAATCAGTAAGTATTCTCAGAACTTTTTGTCATCATTATCAAGTAGTGTTGTTACGGTGATTTCCACGATTACGAGTGTGACGATCATGGCAATTACGATTCCAGTCGTATTGTTCTATATGTTGAAGGATAGTGAGAAATTCATTCCAGCTATCAGTCGGTTCTTACCGAAGAAACAGCGGCCTGAAGTCATTGGTTTACTACAAAAGATGGGCGACACGATTTCTAGTTATATCAGTGGTCAGGTTATTGAGTGTCTCTTCGTGGGGACGTTTACGGCGATTGGCTACATGTTGATCTCGCAACCATACGGGTTATTGCTTGGCGTGATTGCTGGATTGACGAACATTATTCCGTACGTAGGACCTTACATTGGGATCGCGCCATCACTCATCGTGGCCTTCACCAAGTCACCGATGCAGGTAGTGTACGTGATTATCGTAGTCGTGATTGTTCAACAGGTTGATGGGAACTTAATCTATCCCAACATTATTGGGCGGACACTCAAAATCCACCCGTTAACGATCATTATTTTATTACTAGCAGCGGGAAATATTGCCGGAATTCTTGGCATGATTTTAGCGATTCCGTTCTATGCTGTGGTCCGGACCGTGGTTATTTACCTCTATAATATTGTCGAGTTACGAAATGAGGAGCACTTGCGTAAGCAAACGACGGTCTATCAGCCGCAACCTGCTAAGGCGACTAAAGCAGACTTGACGACGACCACTAAATCAAAAAAGTAGTCTGTGCTATAATTGGTGAATTAAGCTTGAACGTGGCATAAGGAGTGATTTTTTGAAGAAAGTAATTACGTATGGGACATTCGATTTGTTGCATAAAGGCCATATTCGGTTGCTTAAGCGTGCACGGGCCTTGGGCGATCATTTGACCGTTTGCGTCTCGACCGACGAATTCAATGCTGAGAAGGGTAAGCATGCGTACACCTCGTATGAGGATCGTAAGTATATTTTGCAAGCCATTCGCTATGTCGATGAAGTGTTACCTGAGAAAAGCTGGGATCAAAAAATCCGGGATGTCGTTGATAACGATATTGATATTTTCGTGATGGGTGACGATTGGCGCGGCAAGTTTGATTTTCTAAAAGACTACTGCGAGGTGGTCTATTTGCCCCGTACTGAAGGCATCTCATCGACGCGTATCAAGCACGATTTAGGGATGCAATCCAAGGATTAACCACTAAGCTAGATGATTTATCAGTCACAAAACACCGCCGTTACCCGCAACTTCAAGCTGCGTAACAGCGGTGTTTTAATTAACAGTTATTAGTAAGTCACGCCTAAATGACCATGGACTGGTTCGATGCGGATTATAGTTAGCATTCAGCCAGTTCAAAGGGCTTAATGGAAGATGGCGTTGAGCGCCAACACGCCTCCGAGACCGCAGACAGCGATGATCGTTTCTAACATTGTCCATGTAAGCAGCGTTTGCTTGACGGTCAGGTCGAAGTATTCCCGGAACATCCAGAAACCAGCGTCGTTCACGTGAGAAGCGGCGACACTCCCAGAGCCGATGGCAATTACCATCAGGGCGGGGTCGATACCAGCTTGCGTCATTAACGGCGCAACTAGGCCGGCTGCCGTGAGGGCCGCTACGGTAGCGGAGCCGAGTGAGACCCGTAAGATGACAGCGACTAGCCAGCCAAGAATCAGTGGTGAGATGCTGCTGCCACTGAACAACTGGGCCACGGCCTTACCAACACCCCCATCAATTAAGATCTGTTTGAAGGCGCCACCCCCACCGATGATTAGTAATAACATGGCAATTGACTTAGTGGCATCTTCGATGGTGGCCGTGATGGCCTTATTGGTCTTGTGTTGGTGAATCCCCATTGACCAGAGGGCGAATAATAGTGAAATTAACATGGCAATTCCGGGTGCCCCAATCAAACGAATGATTTGGTCAAGGGTCGACGGGTTTTTTAGGTGTCACACCGTGATCAACGACTAATTCGTAGACGGTGGTGATTGTCATCAGAATCACGGGGAAGAGCGCCGTTAAGACACTGAGTCCAAACCCGGGTGCTTCAGATACTTTGAATTGACGTTTGTTACTGCTAAGTGGCAGGTGTGGTTTACCGGTGAATGCGTCAGGAACCATCTTTTGCGCCCAGCGTGAAAAGAGCGGTCCTGCGATATAAACAGTTGGAATCGCAATAATGATCCCGAATAGTAGCACATGACCCACGTTCGCATTTAGCGTCGTCGCAATTGCAGTTGGTGCCGGGTGCGGTGGTAAGAATCCGTGAGTAACAGATAATGCGGCGCCCATGGGAATCCCCAGATAGAGAACGGGAACTTGTGCTTCGATCGCAATGGCAAAGACGATTGGAATCAACAAGACGATCCCAACTTCGAAGAAGAGGGCAATCCCGATGATAAATGAGGCGACTACGATGGCAATTTGTAGCCGTTTGCGCCCGAAAATATCCAATAGTGTCGTGGAAATCGTGTAAGCACCACCAGCATCGGCTACTAAGCGGCCGAGCATGGCACCGAAGCCGAAGACTAGTGCTAACTCACCCAGTTGACTGCCAATCCCGTTCTGAATACTAGTAGCAATCTTAGTTAATGGCATCCCTAGTCCGATTCCGACGACGACGGCCGTAACAATCAGTGCAATATAAGTATTCAGCTTGAATTTAATAATTAATAGTAATAGTAGTAGGATGCCGAGTGTAAGAACAACAAATGGCATAGTGGACACTCCTAACGATTTAGAGTAGCAATTTCGTGATATAACGGTGCCAATTGCGCCGTTACGTGGTCAAAAACGACTTGGTGTTGATGATATAACTGGTGGTTGGCGGCGTTGGGTTGATAAGTTTCGGTTGCACCAATCATGGCGTGAATCGCGGTTAAATCATCAATATGCCCCAGTGCCTTGAGTCCAATCACGGCCGCTGCTAGACAGGAACTTTCGAAGCTTGCTGGAATCGTAATGGGTTGTCCCAATACGTCAGTCAAAATTTGCCGCCATAAACTTGAACGGGCAAAGCCACCAGTGGCCCGAATCGCATGAACTGGTTCGGCGGCTGCCGTCAATTGTAGGACGGTATTCAGGTTCATCACGATACCCTCTAAGACTGCACGCGCGATATCGGCTTTGGTCGTGGTTGTGGTGACGCCTAGCAGTGAACCGCGGGCATCCGCATTCCAGAGAGGCGCGCGTTCACCACTTAAGTAGGGGTGAAATAAGAGTCCGTGGGCACCGACGGGAACGGTTGCGGCAAGCGCTGTCAATTGGTCGTATGGATCTTGTTGATTCGCACGGGCGGTTTGGCTTTCAGTAGTGAAGAGCTCATCGCGGACCCACCGGAAGACTTGACCACCGTTATTGATCGGCCCACCAACAATCCAGTGGTGCGGCGCGACGTAGTAACAAAATAGTCGACCTTCAGGATCCAAGTATGGTTGTTTCGTCATCACCCGTACAGCACCGGAAGTGCCAATCGTAATGGCCGCAACTCCTGGTTCATCAGCCCCCACCCCCAAGTTTGAAAGGGCACCGTCACTTGCACCCATGATAATTTTCATTGTGGGTGCGAGTCCCAGGGTTGATGCTGCGACTGGTGTCAGTCCATCGATCACGGCGTCGGTATCGACCAATGGTGGTAGCTGCGTGCGGGTGATGTGTGCATAGTCGAGCGCGACAGGTTCCCAATCGAAGTTATAAAGATTGAATAGGCCAGTGGCGTTGGCCATTGAATAATCCATTTGAAGTTGGCCCGTCATTTTGTAAATCAAGTATTCTTTAATTCCGACCACGTGACAGGTTTGTGCTAGTAATTCCGGTGAATGATGGGCAAGCCAGTGAAGCTTAACCAGGGGACTCATCGGGTGAATCGGCGTTCCCGTAAGGTGATATAGGCGATCGCCCAGGGGTTGACTTTTCAATTCAGCGGCGTCTTGTGCGGCCCGGTTATCTGCCCAAGTGATGACCCGGGTCAGCGGCTGTTTCTGACTGTCAAGTAGGATCAAACTGTGCATTGCGGATGAAAAGGCGATTCCTTCGATGTCTTCGGGATCAATGCCAGCACTTACTTGATGGATGGTCGCTTGGACTGCCTGCCAGATTTCTTGCGGGTCCTCTTCGGCCGTGGTCACGGTATCATGATAGAGTGGGTAGCCAACGTTGGCACTCGCAATTACGTGACCCTGGTGGTCGTACAAGACGGATTTGGTACTTGTCGTTCCTAAATCAGTTCCAATAAGGTAAGTCATGGTGCTTCGTTCCTCCTATTCGTGATCGACAGCGTGGCCACCAAACTCGTTACGTAGGGCGGCAACAACTTTACCAGTGAATGTGTCATCGGTTTCTGAACGGTAGCGCATCATCAAGGCCATCGCAATGACCGGGGTGGCGACTTGTTGGTCTAGGGCCGTGTCTAAGGTCCAGCGACCTTCACCGGATGAATGCATAACACCCTTGATGTCATCTAGATTACCATCCTTGCTGAATGCATCTTGAGCTAAGCCCATTAACCAGCTGCGAATGACTGAGCCGTTATTCCACATTTTGGCGACGGCCGCGTTGTCGTAAGTGAACTGACTATGCTGTAAAACGTCAAAGCCTTCACCTATTGCTGCCATCATACCATACTCAATTCCGTTGTGGACCATCTTCAGGTAATGACCACTGCCAACAGGGCCGGTGTACAAATACCCATCGGGAGCGGCAATCGCTTTAAATAGTGGTTCGACGACTTGGAAAGTGGCGAGGTCGCCACCAATCATAAAATTGCCGTCGTGGCGTGCACCAGCTTGACCGCCCGACGTCCCGACGTCTAAGAAGTTGATGTGGTGACTTGCCAGTAATTCGCCGTGGCGGATACTATCTTGATAGTGCGAATTACCGCCATCGAGGACGATGTCACCTGCACTTAAAGTCTGGGCTAACTGTTCGATAACGCTGTTGGTTGCCTTACCAGCGGGTACCATGATCCACACGATCCGTGGTGTTGGCAACTGGTCAAGCAAATTGGTGAGATCCGTGGCCGTCGCCAACCCGTGAGCACTGGCGGTACTAAGATTAGTGGGGTTAAGATCCATTCCCACTGGCGTGTGCCCGTTATCCTGCATGTTCAACGCTAAGTTCATTCCCATTTTACCTAAGCCAATCAATCCTAATTTCATGATGAAACCCCTCTTTTATATGAAAAATATTAAGTGCTTTTTGTATTCGCTTACATTGTAATAAAACTATTTACATAAATCAACCATATATTTGTAAATTATTTTCATTAGACTGAAAATAATGGCAACCAAGCCCGGTTTTACAGGCCTGATTGCCAAGAAAAAATTTGTTAAATTGCTGACCAAACGGCTGCGCCGATACTTGGGAAGAGGGTCACGAGTTGTTCACGTTGCGCCGGTGTCAATTGATATTGGATCGCTGGTAGCAACGTGTTAATGGTATTTTCGGCCTGTTCACCGAGTTCAGCTGCACCAATCAACCGGTGCTGGTCATCCGTCACGAGTAAGTTATGGCCGGTGACATCGCGCGTTGTCTGCCGGAACCAGTCATCCTTTAAATCATTGACGGTAACTTTGATATCATGAGTGTCACTGGTTGGAAGTGTACCAACTTGGGCCAATCGTGGGGACGTGAAGACGACCGATGGAATGGCCGGATACTTGATGGGGGCATTGGTGTCACCCATGAATAGGTGGGTCAGGTATTGCGACTCAAAGATAGCAGTGGGTGTTAATTTTGGTTGATCCTTGGCGAGAACGTCACCGGATGCGTAGATGCCAGCGACACTCGTTTGCAAGTGGTCATCGACGGTGATTCCCGCTGCTGTGTAGTCCACACCGATTTTTTCAAGTCCTAAGTTTGCGGTGTTTGGCTGGCGGCCCGTCGCATCTAAGATCCAGTCCGTTGTAACCTTGTCATCCGCACTGAGGACTTCGAAGTGGTCACCAGTCGACTTGATCGCAGTTGGCACCCATTCACGTTTTAGGACTAAACCTTGTTCCACGAGAATGGCCAATAATCGTTCAACGAATGGTTGGTGGAATTGACGAAGCGCTTGATCACCACGCATGAGTAGGGTGACCTGACTGCCGGCTGTTAGTGCCATGTTGGCGAATTCGAGTCCGATGTAGCCGGCACCAATCACGGTGATGTGGTGTGGCAAAGTGGTTAGATTCAAAAAGTCGTTACTGTCATGGGCGAGTTCGGTGCCGGGAATGTCCAAACGATGTGGATGCTGACCTGTTGCGATGACAATCTTATCGGCGGTATACGTCTTGTCCGCCACCTGAATCGTATGGTCGTCGACGAACGTCCCGCGGCCATTGATGAGGGTCACGCCGGCACTAGTCATTAAGCCAGCAATCATATCTGGTAAGCCGGCGATGACGTCGCGTTCGTGGTCGAAGTTGGCTTGCCAATCAATCGTCGGTTCACCACGCAGACCGTATCCTTGGAAGTTAGCAACTTGATTTTTTAATGCTACCGGCTGGTCTAAGGTGATTTTAGCGTTGCAACCCCGATTAGGACAGGTACCACCAATCGAATCAGCTTCAATGACGGCTACTTTTTTGCCACGAGCCGCTAACGGAATGGCCCCGTCAAACGTTCCGTGACCGCTACCTAGATATACAACGTCAAATTTTTCTGACATATTAAAATCCTCCTCGTTCCCAAATCACAGTTATTTAAAAACAAATACATTGTACACAACTTAATTTAACATGCCAAATAAAACGCGGCCTTAATTTAAAAGTATGGCCCTGAAATCGATTGCAACTGGTCTGTCATGACTTTGTTAAGTGAATTCCCACCGAATCGGTGCAAGATAGTCGGTGGTACTGGATTTTTTGGTCAAATATCAGTAAAATATGTAAGGCTACGTTTTTTTACGGTGGGACGGTACCACCGTGCACGTTGAATATACAGGTTATGATGAAAGGAATTTTTAATGAATAAGACAGAATTAACCGCCGCGGTCAATACCCGGCGTACCTTTGCGATTATTTCTCACCCGGATGCCGGGAAAACCACCATTACGGAACAAATGTTATTGTTTGGTGGCGTTGTTCGTCAGGCCGGAACGGTTAAAGCCCGTAAAAGTGGGAACTTTGCCAAGTCTGACTGGATGGAAATTGAAAAGAAGCGGGGAATCTCAGTAACGAGTTCCGTGATGCAATTCGATTACGATGGCAAACGGATCAACATCTTGGACACGCCCGGACATGAGGATTTCTCGGAAGACACTTATCGGACTTTGATGGCGGTCGATTCCGCTGTCATGGTCATTGACTCGGCTAAGGGGATCGAGCCACAAACGAAGAAGTTATTCCAAATTTGTAAGATGCGGGGCATTCCGATCTTTACGTTCATGAACAAGTTAGACCGTGATGGTCGCGAACCATTGGACTTGTTGAACGAAGTCGAAGAAGTCCTCGGAATCGAAACTTATCCAATGAACTGGCCAATGGGTATGGGTAAGGGCTTAAAGGGCTTATACGATCGTTACAATCACCGTGTGGAACTTTATCATAATGAAGCTCATGGCGAAACGTTCTTACCACTAGACGAGAACGGTGAGCTTGATCCTAGTAATGAATTGACCAAGGACAGTATTTATCGTGACACGTTGGATGAAGTCGAATTGATCAACGAAGCTGGTAATGATTTTGACGAAGCTAAAGTAATGGCGGGAGACATGACGCCAGTATTTTTTGGGTCTGCCCTCACCAATTTCGGGGTCGAAACGTTCTTGAAGACGTATCTGCAGTATGCGCCTAAACCCGCTGCTCATAAGACTCGTGATGACCAAGTCGTTCAGCCAACCGACGATGAATTTGCCGGTTTTGTGTTCAAGATCCAAGCCAACATGAACCCGAACCATCGTGATCGGATCGCCTTTGTCCGCATTTGTTCTGGCGAATTTGACCGGGGGATGGACGTGGTCTTGCAGCGGACTGGTAAGAAGATGCGCTTAAACAACTCTACGCAATTCATGGCCGATACCCGTGAAACGGTGGAAACTGCCGTTGCTGGCGATATCGTCGGCCTCTACGACACGGGTAACTTCCAAATTGGAGATACGATTTACGCTGGCAAAAATGCGGTTCAATTCGAAAAGTTACCGCAATTTACGCCGGAGCTCTTCATGCGCGTTACAGCCAAGAACGTCATGAAACAGAAGTCCTTCCATAAAGGTATTGAACAACTGGTTCAAGAAGGTGCCGTTCAGTTGTACACTTCATATTCAACGGGTGACTATATTCTCGGTGCAGTCGGTCAACTTCAATTTGAAGTCTTCAAATTCCGGATGCAAAATGAATATAATTCGGAAGTTGTCATGGAACCAATGGGTAGCAAGACTGCCCGCTGGATCGATCCCGAACAATTGGATGAAAAGATGTCTAGTTCGCGGAACCTACTAGTCAAGGACCGCTACGGTGCACCGCTCTTCTTATTCGAAAACGCCTTTGCCGAACGCTGGTTTGCGGATAAGTATCCGGATGTCAAGCTGACCTCGAAACTCTAGGATTTATATTGTGGTTTACACTTAGCTGACCAATCTAGTTAGATTACTGTTCGTCAGTCGATGTGCGTCCTATTTCGACCTCCGGGGCTGGGTGACTATTGCTGGAACGTAAGCCGACATCAATTTGAGTTAACGCACAACCCGCGTTAGCTCAAATACGAGTCTTATTCTAAGCCGGAAGAAAATCACTTCCAGCTAAGAATAATTTGGCTACTGAGCATTGTCACCGAGCACGTTTCGGGAACCCGCTCGAATGGCTGATGAACGGCCACTTAACTTGGTGCAATTGGTCGCTAACTCGAAATGTTTCCAGCGGGCCTAAGCTGGCTGCTCTTGATTTAACGGATAGAAAAGTTACAATGTGTCTCAAGTAAAAGCACAAACAAATATGTGAATAATTCATAAAATGATGGGACTGCCAAGTTGATTTGGCGGTGTCATCATTTTTTGTGAGTGGCACCAGATAGAAGTGAGATGAGCGGTTTTTCTGACATGCTGATTGGTCCATGTAAATTCACCATGTAAACCAACGTTGCAGTACTGCTAAGGTGAGAGAATTACGATACAATCAATCTGCAATTTAGATTGTAGGGGGCGATGAGATTGAAAATAAGGGGACGCTGGCTGTTAGGATTGATGTTAGGAATGGGGTTGTGGGGGGCCGGTGACGGTGCATGCGGCGACGAACTTGGTACGGTGGCCAGCGGTGCAAAGCTTAGCGCCCCGGAATTGTGAACTTGAATCGAAACAAACGCGCTTATATCAATTAAATCGTGCAACGATGCAATTAACGCCACGTGGGACGGCCCGGACGACTAGTCACTGGCAACGGGTTGGTCAGGTGATGGTGACACAAAACAAGCGGTTAGTGACTTATTGGCAGGTGCGTCACGGGACTGCTGGGCGACTGAGCTGGGCGTTGGCGGACACCGTACGAGTTGTCGGAACCAGGGTCACTGATGTTAAGACACCCACGCGGCAACCGATGCGCGTGGTGACAACGGATCAACAGGAACACGGGGTGACGCGCGCGGCCAATAAGCTGAGTTATTTGCCCTTAAAAGGGGCGGAACGGTACACCACTGAGCATATTTTGTTTCGTCCTACCGCCGCGTATCTAGCGACTCAGGGGCTACAAAATCAGCCAGACACGTTGCGCCAGAGTAGTGGCTATCGCGACCATTATCATTTCAAAACAGCACTGTATTTACCGCAACAGTTAGGGAGCCGCTTGTTGAATGACCCACAGAGTGCGACGTTTTCAGCTGACAATCGGTACTTGTACGTCATGTACGTCAATGATCAACAGTTGGGTGGCGCCGACCAGACTGGCTGGGTCGTTCGCTATGATTGGCAACGCCTGATGGCTTTAGGGGCTGGGCAATCAGGGAAGATGGCGATGGTCCGAGTAGCAGCAGCTCACCAATTCGACGGGAAGATGACGGCTTTTGACCGTCGGGTGCTGGCCGCCATTGAAGTGGGGCCGGAGTTTACGGCGGGACACGTTCAGTCACTAGCTTTAAATCCTAAGACGAACGAGCTGTGGTTTATTTCATCGACGGCACGTGATCAGCTTGCAAGTGTTGCGCGACTAAATCCGCAATCCCTGACGCCGGATCTTAAAATTGCCTTTACTACTGGTAGCGGGCGTCTAGGTGATGAACTGACTTTTGATCGCGCTGGGCAGGCCTATTATTGGACGCATGCGAGTCAGCTCAGAAATGGCAATGTCACGCTTTATCGTGGCACAATCAGTTCGACGACTGGTGTACATTTTGAACAACTCGCGCAGGGGTTAGCTAATAATCCGGGGTTCTTCGCTCAATCGATTGGATATAACGAGGTTACTGGTCGGCTCTACCTGGTCTCCGATGAGAGTATTACGTCACTTCCAGCGGCTAAACTGGGACACTTGACGACTAGTCAGGTCGGTGAGGCGAACTTTGCTGGTGATCGCGAGTTTGAAGGGTTAGTCTTCATGCACCACAGCCAGGAAGGTTTCTTGCTGACGAATCGGGGCATCGAGTTGATGCGCATAATTGTTGATAAGTAGATATTAAAATGCGCCACTCGCTAGATTAGATTGAAGCTAGCGAGTGGCGCATTTTAGCATGGTTCGCGTTAATCGAACAAAAGTCTTGTTTAAGCAAACGGTGGATCTAATTTCGTTAAATAACGGCCCGGCAAGTAACCTTGATCTTGCAGGCGATACCAGACGACCCCGTTGTCGTCGGCCATTCGCTCAATCAAATTGACCGTGTCACCATGAGTGACGGTAGTTAAATAGCGGCCATATGGTTCGATGTATGTGTGGACCTGTTTGCCAGGGACAAAACTGACGACGCCGGTTTGGCGAACAGGCCGTTTATTTTGGACGCGGTAGCCGGCTGGCAACTTGAGTAACAGTGTGTCACCGGTAGTTAATTGGAGGTGCGTCTCCGGAATCCACTGATCATCGCCAATCGCATACCAGGTCTCGTGAGTGACTAAGCGAACGCGCATGTACGTTTTATAAGTGCTACCGGGCTGGAGCTTAGTTAAATAGTTGGTCGTAGTTGCCCCAGGATACGGATAAACGGCGGTCAACTTGTTGACTTGGACAAAACCAGTACTGAGGTCAGTTTGCTGCCAATTTTGATTGCGGTAGAAAAAAAGGACCGTCTTGGAAGTGGTCGTGTATTCCCCAGTCACGTCGCCTACGGAACGGAGGAGCTTAAAACCGGCGACGGTCGGCGCACTGACTTCGTAAGGGGTTCCTAATTTCCCCCGGTACATGGTCGGCCGGCCAATTAGTTCGCGGCGGTCAATGTCATAGGCGTACATCCAGACTGGTTGGCCAGCTTGGCGTTCGTAAGTCAACGTGATGCTAGCCTGTGGGGTCGTAAACCAGCGAGTCAAGCCTTCGATATGGACGAGGTGGTAGCCGGTGATGCTGACGGCTGGCAAGTGAATCTCTTCGCCAATGGTGCCAGCAATCATATCAGCAGCCTGCAGTTCATTGCCATCCTGATCTAGGTGGTGAACGAGAACTAATGCTTCTGTTTGGTTAACTGTAGGTGCTGCGGCAGTTTGTGCGGCAATGGAACGTGGTGCCTCAGTAGCGCTTGTGGCGGCTTCCGTGCTGTTTAGTGCCTGAAGCATTCCTTTAAGTCGGTCAAGAAACGACACGTGACCACTCCTTTCATTAATAAATTAATTATCACTAGTATAACGCATTCACAAGGGTTCTGGCACGTCTTAAATAAATTGTAAAATTCCCGCTTTGTCAGTCGTGTATACTAATATTTAATAACAGGGGGCGTTAACGGATGAATCTAAAACAATTACAATATTTTTTGGCCGTGGCAGAGGAAGGTCAGATGACAGCGGCCGCCAAACGCTTGCACGTGGCGCAGCCACCACTGAGCTATCAGATTAAGCAATTAGAACTTGAACTAGGCGTCACCCTCTTCAATCGCTTGCCTCAGGGTGTGACTGTTACTGAAGCTGGCAAGCTACTGGTGGGGTATGCCCAACAGCTCACGCAGTTGTCGGCGACTGCGGAGAACAAGGTCCGGGCCCTGGCACACGGCGTGACGGGGACCATTAATCTGGGGACAGTTTCATCCTCGGCAGGGGTCATGCCGAATACGGCATTACTAAAGTGGTTAGGGCAACATCCCGATGTTCAGCTTGCGATTACGGAAGGCAATACGTATGAGTTGTTAGACGATCTGCATAAACGGTTGCTAGACGTGGCGGTGTTACGAACACCGTTCAACGCGCAACATCTAGTCTGTCGTTACTTTCCCGCAGAACGGATGGCAGCAGTCATTCCGAAGCGATATTCACGGTTTGAAAAGCGGCGCCAGTTACAACTAAGTGACCTCGCTACGTTACCATTGATCAAGTACCGTCGTTTTAATGAATTATTCCACGTTGCCTTTCTGGAAGCGTCGGTTACACCGACTTACATCATGACTTGTGATGATGCCCGCACGGCGATGCACTGGGCTAATCACCAATTGGGAGTGGCCCTGGTGCCACGGTCATTGGCTGAAACCTATGACGGTGGTGACGTGCTGATTCGATCATTGGCGGATCATCGTTTTCAGACTCAACTGGCCCTAGCAACGACCCCGGAAGCCTTAGCGACCCCATTAGTTGCCGGTTTGATGGCACAATTCCAGCAAGCGCAGTCGCTAGACTAGTTTAATCAGTTTGATATCTAAAAATTTAATCGCGGTTAAGGGTGAATTGCTGATTTACTCGGGTTGTTACCGATTACACTAGCTAGAAATTGCAGTGGTGTTTTCAGACGCAAAATAAGCCTAATGACTGTCGTACTGGGGATACGCTAACCTTCATTTAATAATTAGATATCAATCGGTTTAAATGGTACACTAACAATTGAAATTTAAAGGGTGAAGGTGAAGGAAATGATTTATTCGTTAGGGCTAATGCTCGGCGTTGGGGTAATTGCCGGAATTTTCGGTGCTATTTTAGGTATCGGTGGTGGCATGATCGTCACACCAATCCTGACACTTGGTTTGGGATTAGATATTAAGTATGCGATTGGGGCCAGTATTATCGCCGTGATTGCCACGAGTTCGGGCTCTACCATTGCATATTTACGTGATGAAATGTTGAACTTACGCGTCGCGATGTTTCTTGAAATTGCGACGACGGTCGGGGCCGTCCTCGGGGCAGTGTTGACGGGGGTGCTTAATGCAACATTCCTGTACTTCCTATTTGGGGCGCTGTTAGTTTTCACGACGTATAATATGATTCGTAAATTAATGAGTAAGAACGGTGAATTACCGTCAGTCAAAGATGACAAGCTGGCGACACAGTTGAACTTAAATGGTACTTATTATGATAAAGCATTGAATAAGCAAGTTGATTATCAGGTTGAAAACGTGCCGGGTGGTTTTTCCATGATGTTCGGTGCTGGTTTCGCCAGTGGCTTGTTGGGAATCGGGAGTGGCGCGTTCAAAGTGCTAGCCATGGATACGATTATGCATATGCCGCTTAAACCGTCATCAGCAACTTCTAACCTGATGATGGGGGTGACGGCGGCAGCGAGTGCGATGATCTACTTCTTTAATGGGTCAATCAAACCCGGAATCGCGGCCCCATTAGCTATCGGGATTATCGTCGGTGCCTTAATCGGCTCACGAATCATGACGCGGCTCAAGCCACGCTTGATTCGCATGATCTTTGTGCCCGTGATGCTCTATCTGGGAATTCAAATGATTGCTAAAGGATTCGGGGTGACCATCTAATGGATAAGCAAAAAACAACTAAAGCGCAAGAGATGCACGCCGTTGAAATGATGATTGGGTATATTCTACGAATTGGCGTCATTGTTTCTGCAATCGTGATTATTATTGGGATGCTTCTGATGTTGATTCAGGGCAATGGTGGTTATGCAAATGGTATGGAACCCCATACGGTCGCTGATATTCTAGCCGGCATTGTGGCACTTAAACCATATGCCGTGATTATGTTAGGTTTATTTCTATTGATTTTAACGCCAACTTTGCGGGTTGCGGTCTCTATCTACGCCTTTGCAGTGGAAAAAGACCACTTATATGTTTGGATTACGACGATTGTTCTCATCATCTTGATTGTTGCTTCGGTGATTGGGTATCTCGGTAACTAGGCTAGACGGAGCTGATTAATCAGGTTGAGTCGTGATTAAAATGGGCGCACATCTAAAATGGCTACCAGCTTGTTTCGAGGTTAATGTGGAAAGAATCTAAGTTGGTGTAAATTCACGGGCTGGTGTGTTTTATGCCGATGTACGAGTACTTAACTAGCCAATATTGTTTAATAATAAGAGAATGCTGATAAAAAATCAGCATTCTTTTTTATTTGTGCACTTTTAGCTGTTTTGACTAACGTAAAAAAGACCTAATATCGTCATTTTTATCGTTATTTGAATTATTTATTAAGAAAAATTGCCGATTGTGTTCACTTGATAATTGAACACTGATGTGAGAATATAATTGCTTATATATCAGTAATTTCAGGCATGTTTATCAGTATGGATAATAATCGCAAAATGAAATAATTAAGACGATTATGACGAAATAATGATAAAAATTAGAGTTTAGGATTGATTTTAATTTATTTATAATATACAATTACTTTAACTTTTCGAGGGAAAAGCACACACAAACTATTTTAAAGTTAGGGGTTGGGTTATATGAATTTCAAAACAGCTGCAAAAGTAACCGTCGTTGCCGGCGCATCCGTACTATTCTTAGCTGCTTGTGGCTCAAGCAAGAGTTCTTCAAGTTCTAAGCAAACGGCCAATTGGACCGAATCAGCCGAATTACCAACGATGGACATTTCTAAGTCCACCGATGTGGTTAGTTCTAACGCGTTGAATAACACCAATGAAGGGTTATACCGTCTCGGTAAGAACGGGAAGGTCACACCCGGAATTGCGAAATCCACTAAAGTTACTAATGGTGGGAAGACATATACGTTCACTTTACGGAAGAACGCAAAATGGAGTAACGGGGATAAAGTTACTGCCAAAGACTTTGTTTATGGTTGGCAACGGACCGTTAATCCAAAGACTGCGTCACAATACGCATACTTATATTCAGGGATTAAGAACGCTGACGCTATCGTCAATGGCAAGAAGCCCGTTTCTAGTTTAGGGATCAAGGCTGATGGCGATTACAAGTTGACGGTCACTTTGGATAAGCCAATTGCTTACTTTGACAAGCTGATGGGCTTTGTCAACTTCTTCCCACAAAATGAAAAAGTGGTTAAGAAGTACGGTTCTAAGTATGGGACGAGCAGTAAGGCCATGGTTTATAACGGCCCTTACAAGATGACTGGTTGGACTGGGACAAACTTGTCATGGACCTTGAAGAAGAATAACGATTATTGGGATAAGAAAGCTGTTAAGATGGACAGCATCAAGTACCAAGTCGTTAAGGATCCTTCAACTGGCTTGAACTTATTTAATTCCAATAAGCTCGACTTTACGACACTTTCCAACGAACAAGTTAAGAATTATAAGAATGATAAGAACTACTTAGTTCGGAAGACGGCTTCAACTTTCTACGTTGAATTTAATCGTAAGGATAGCGATAAGACTTTAGCCAAAGCTTTCCAGAACAAGAAGATTCGTCAGGCCTTGTCATTAGCAATTAACCGGAAGTCCTACGTTAATAATACGTTAGGTAACGGTTCGACCGTTTCTAAAGGTTACGTTTCTGAAGACTTAGCTAAAAACCCGACAACTGGTAAGGACTTTACGACTGACGCTGCCGTTCCTTCTGCAGTTGACTACAACTTAACGAAAGCTAAGAAGTTGTGGAAAGAAGGTTTGAAGGAAATCGGTGAAACTAAGTTGAACATCAAGTTACTTTCTGATGATACGGATGCTGGTAAGAAAGCCACTGAGTTCATTCAAGGTGGTTGGGAGAAATTACCTGGTCTGACCGTTACTAACCAGAACGTCCCATTCAAGACCCGTCTTCAACGGTCACAAAACGGGAACTTCGATACGGTTATCTCTGCCTGGAATGCTGACTTTACTGACCCAATCTCCTTCTTGTCACTCTTCACGTCCGACAACTCATACAACAATGGGAAGTATGACAGTGCCGCATACGACGATGCTGTGAAGAAGGCGGAAGGTGCCGATGCCAATAACAAGACTGCACGTTGGGCTGACATGGTCGCTGCTGAAAAGCAATTGATGAATGATCAAGGGGTCATCCCAATCTATCAACAAGCCTCAGCAACGTTGACTCGGAGCAATCTGAAGGGCATCATCTACAACACTGCGGGCTCAAACTACAACTTCAAGTACATGTCCGTAAAATAATGATGTAAATCCACAGAAAAAAGTGTGTGTGCTTTAACTGAATGAATGTGAAGCAAAGGGGTAAGGATTGACACATTGTTAATCCTTACCATTTTGTTTTATAATGAGGGATGTCATTATTTTTTAAGTTGATTTTAATAGAATGCGAGGAATTCTCATGAGAAAGTATCTTTTAAAGCGGATATTTTACTTGTTCCTGACATTATTCATTGTGGCGACCGCCACGTTCTTCTTAATGAAGTTAATGCCCGGAACACCGCTGCAAAATGAAGCTAAATTGACCCCTAGCGAAAAGGCGTCGATCTTGGCCCAATACGGGTTGGACAAACCTGTTTGGTTGCAATACTTCATTTACATTGGCGGGATCTTCAAGGGGAGCTTAGGGCTATCCTTCCAGTTCTCTGATCAAGCCGTCAGTTACCTGATTGGTAGCCGGATGGGACCATCAATGCAGTTAGGTGGCCAAGCGATGGTCGTCGGAATCGTCTTTGGGATTATCCTAGGGGCCGTTGGTGCCATCAAGAAGGATACTTGGGCCGACCGTTTAGCAACCATCTTATCGATCTTAGGGATCGCAGTTCCAAGTTTCGTGTTAGCCATCCTGTTACAATACTACCTCGGCTTAAAGGCTGGTTGGTTCCCAGTTGCTGGCTGGGAAGGCTTCGCTTACACGATCTTACCAACGTTAGCTTTGGCCGCCAGTCCGCTGGCCGAAACGGCTCGGTTTATCCGAACCGACATGGTGGACGTGCTGAGTTCGGATTATATTGAGCTAGCTAAAGCCAAAGGGTTGTCGAAGTTTGGTATCGTGTATCACCATGCGTTGCGGAACAGTTTGATTCCAATGGTTACGCTGATTGGACCATTGGCCGCCGCCTTGATGACGGGTTCAATGGTTGTTGAAAATATCTTCTCAGTACCTGGGATTGGGGAACAATTCGTTAAATCAATTCTGGTTAACGACTACCCAACCATCATGGGTGTGACGATTTTCTATTCAGCACTCCTTTGCTTACTATTATTGTTGACCGATATTGTCTACGGAATTATTGATCCGCGGATTCGTTTAAATGGAAATGGGGACTAGTTAATGGCAGAAAATCCAAGTAGTATCGATATTAAGCCCGGCGACTTCGAGCCGTTAGATAAACAAGCGGGTCCTGATAATGAACGGATCGCAGCACCTTCCTTAACGTTCGGCCAAGATGTATGGCGGCGATTGAAGTCTAACAAGACCGCTTTTATCAGCTTTATCGTGTTAGTATTCTTATTCTTAGTGGCATTTGGTGGACGGGCAGTCTACCATGTTGATCCTAATGCACAGTCGCCACGGTATGCGAACCTCCCTCCGAAGATTCCGGGTGTTAGTATCCATGGCTTGAATGGTCACTTGACTCAATCTGGTAAGGACGTTGATGCGTATGCGGCGGCCGGTGCAAAGTCTGACGTACATTATCTTCTCGGGACTGATTATCTGGGCCGGGACTTACTGGCGCGGATTATGTATGGGACCCGGATCTCACTTGAAATTGCGTTGATTGCTACTTTGATTGACCTGACGATTGGGGTCGGATTCGGGATACTCTCCGGTTGGAAAGGTGGGCGCGTTGATTTATTCATGCAACGTGTGATTGAAATCCTCTCGTCCATCCCACAATTGGTTATCATGGTGTTGATGGCCACGGCCTTCACGAAGACTGGGATGGCCTCAATCATTGCGGCCATCGCGATCACTGGTTGGACCACGATGGCCCGGCTGACTCGGGCACAGACCTTGCAATTGAAGAACCAAGATTTTATTTTGGCTGCGCGGACACTGGGTGAATCACCCGTCAAGATTGCTTGGAAACACTTGTTACCAAACCTTTCAAGTGTCATTATTATTCAAACGATGTTCACGATTCCAAGTGCGATCTTCTTCGAAGCGTTCTTGAGTTATATCGGGATTGGGATCAGTTCACCACAAGCTTCATTGGGGACGTTGATCTCTGATGGGCAGAAGAACTTCCAATTCTTGCCATATCAGATGTGGTACCCAGCCATCGTGCTGATCATCTTGATGCTCGCCTTTAACTTGTTAGGTGACGGGATGCGCGATGCGTTTGATCCAAAGTCAAAACGTTAGGAGGACGGCAGCACTATGGAAAAACCAGAAAATGTGATTGAGGTCCGCAACTTGGAAATCAATTTCCATACTTATGCGGGCGAAGTTAAAGCCATCCGTGACGTTAGCTTTGATTTACGTAAGGGTGAAACCTTGGCAATTGTTGGTGAATCAGGCTCTGGTAAGTCAGTGACGACACGTTCACTGATGGGCCTGTTAGCACCTAATGCTGAAATTAAACGTGGGAGCATTATGTTCCACGGTGAAGATATTATTAAAAAGTCCGAAAAAGACATGCAACACATTCGTGGTAAGGATATTGCCATGATCTTCCAAGATCCAATGACATCATTGGATCCAACAATGCGGATTGGGATGCAGATTGCGGAACCTTTGATGAAACATAAGGGCTTGAAGAAAAAAGAAGCGATTGCCCAAGCGCTAGAGATGTTGAAATTGGTTGGGATTACTAATCCTGAAGGCCGAATCAATGATTATCCATACCAATTCTCAGGCGGGATGCGGCAACGGATTGTGATTGCGATTGCATTGGTCTGCTACCCTGAAGTCCTGATTGCTGATGAACCAACGACTGCTTTGGACGTGACGATCCAAGCCCAGATTCTGGACTTGATGAAGGATTTACAAAATCGAATCGATACGTCGATTATCTTTATCACCCATGACTTAGGTGTCGTGGCCGGAATGGCTGATCGGGTCGCAGTGATGTATGCGGGTAAAATCGTGGAATACGGGACAGTCGATGAGATCTTCTTCAATCCACAACATCCTTATACCTGGGGGTTACTCAATTCGATGCCAACTTTGGATACTGAAAGTGGCTCATTATCAGCGATTCCAGGGACCCCACCAGATTTGTTGGAACCACCAGTTGGTGACGCCTTTGCAGCGCGGAGCGATTACGCGATGAAGATTGATACGGAGAAGGAACCCCCATTTTTTAAGGTTTCTGATACCCATTACGCGGCAACCTGGTTGCTTCATCCAGATGCCCCAAAGGTAACGCCACCTGCTGAAATCGTTCGGCGTCAGCAAAAGTTTGCGGCCATGCAAAAACCGCAAGCACCAATTTCAAATCCCGTAGCAAAGGAGTAAGTAGACATGCCTGATGAACGTAAAAAAATTCTAGAAGTTCGCCATTTAAAGCAGTATTTTAATGTCGGCAAAAAAGATGAAGTCCGGGCCGTTGATGACGTCTCCTTTGACATTTATGAAGGTGAAACATTTGGGTTAGTTGGTGAATCTGGTTCAGGAAAGACCACGACCGGGCGTTCCATCATTCACTTATATGAACCAACTGATGGTGAAATCATTTTTGACGGTAAGGACGTTTCCAAATTACACACTAAGAAGGAACGCCATGAATTTCGCCGGGAGATCCAAATGATCTTCCAGGACCCATACGCCTCATTGAATCCACGAATGAAAGTCAAGGATATCGTGGCGGAAGGGATTGATATTCACGGTTTAGCCAAGGATGATGCAGACCGAACCAAGCAAGTTGAAGACTTGTTGGAGACGGTTGGTCTTAACAAGGACCACTCTAGTCGTTATCCACATGAATTTTCAGGTGGTCAACGTCAACGGATCGGGATTGCCCGGGCGTTAGCGGTAGAGCCTAAATTCATCATTGCTGATGAACCAATTTCTGCGCTGGACGTTTCGATTCAAGCCCAAGTGGTTAACTTGATGAAGGAATTACAAGTTAAGCAGAACTTGACTTATTTATTTATTGCGCATGATTTGTCAATGGTTAAGTATATCAGTGACCGGATCGGCGTTATGCATTACGGTAAGATTCTGGAAATTGGGCCTGCGGATGAAGTGTATAATCATCCGTTACACAAGTACACCGAGAGTTTGATCTCGGCGGTGCCGGTACCTGATCCAGAGTTTGAACGTAACCGTAAGCAGGTTCCTTATGACGAAACGACCGAACATGACGGTAAGAAGCGGCGAATGGTCGAAATTGCACCAGGGCACTTTGTCCGGGCAACTGAAGACGAAATCCCGATATACACCAAGCGGGCTGTTGACGCGGGGTTAATTACGGAATTTTCTGAGTAACGGCTAATAAAACAGACGGCGAGTGCGAATACTCGACGTCTGTTTTATTATTCAGTAGAATATTTAATTAACTGTTTAGATAAGTTTATTAATTAATAACCATTATAATTAACTCATGTTAACTTGACATATAAATTTAATATGTAAAAAATATTGATGGAATCAATTGTCAAAAAGCCGATTAAATCGGGGATAGACGGCTATTTTTGACCAGCTAAACTGTGACCGGTAGTCAAAGTTATTTGTGTAAATTTTGTAATTATGCAATAATAATATTGTTAATAAAGTTTGTTAACAAATATAACTATTCGTCTTAATAATTGATTCGCACCATTTTAAAAAAATATTGCGAGTGAAACGTTGACTTAATTGAGGTCGTCAAGGATACGGTTATCGAGCGGCAATGACGAATCGTATCAAAAATATTGATTTAACAGGAATCAATTCGCACTATTTTTTTAAAATCATGCGAAGGGACAATGGCTTGTTTTGAACGGTTAATGAAAAAAGTACAAATTTCAGGAAGGATGCTGTTAGTATGCAACAACCAATTAATTATATTATGAATATCATGCACCTTGAACGGGACTTAAAACGACTTACGTCGAACTGGTCGTCCGCCACAGGGCTTAGTTTGAACGAGTTACGGATCTTAGTTTATGTCGAACAACATCCTGGTATCCAGATTGGTGATGTGGCAAATGCGTTGAATGTGGCGAAAGCCTCGTTGGCACAAAATATTGGCACCTTGATAACCCAAGGATGGTTGAAAAGTCAACCAATTAAACAAGACCGGCGTTTACGGGTCTTAACGCTTACGAAGGCTGGTCAGGATCGAATGAAGGATGTTGATGCACAATTGACTAAATCACTTGACACGACACCAGCAACACAGTTAGCGGATCAATTATCAGCTTTGCAATTATAGGCAGATGTACACGTTCACGGATATTAAGTGAAGTAATATCCTTAACGCGGGATAAAGGGGAGACTCTTTGTCCCGCGCTTTTGTTTTAGCACTTAATAGTGGGGAGCATTATAGGTTAACAATTACTTTGTTTAGTTTACTCTAGGTTAAGTAATTTAAACTTAATAAGATTGATTGAGGTGTAATGGAGCGTATGCATTATAATGTTGAACCGCTAAGAACGGACCAAGAAATCGATGATTTTTTATGGGCTGTTTCACAAGCGCGTTATGGGGAGCGTAATCGCATGATTGTTTTGGTTGGAATTAACACGGGATTACGAATGAGTGATATTTTACGACTGAAGGTTGGGCAAGTACGTGGCAAAGATCGTGTTATGATCATGGAACAAAAAACGGGCAAGAAGCGCTGGTTGTTTTTGAAAAACCTCAAAACGGAATTAGCCCACTTTACGCGGTATCGGGGGGCAAATGAACCGTTATTCTGTAGTGGTCGGGGCGGAGCTTTAACCGTTAATGGTGTCTATCGAGTCTTTCAGACGGCCGGTGAGTACCTGGAGCGGGATGATATTGGTACGCACACGTTGCGCAAGACATTTGGCTATCATTATTATCAAAAGACTCGTGACATTGCCGGATTGATGATGATTTTCAATCATTCGAGCGAGCAGGTGACAAAACGCTATATTGGCATTGAGCGTGATAATTTGGAACGACAATTATGGGACTTTAAATTAGGCGTTTAATTATGGCAGAGACGCGGGCTATTCATAGCGACTCAATGAGGATTTGAGGTAGGCACAAAAAAGAGCCAGAAGTGTAAACGATTGTTTACGCTTCTGGCTCTAAATTTAATTATCTTATTCGGACTTCGTCTCAGCCGCCAAAACAATCTTGCCGTCTTCAACTTTTGCAACCATGTTCTTAACGTCGCCGTGGTCCAAATAGAAATCGGCGATGCGATCTTCGATTTGTTCCTGGATAACACGCCGGAGTGGGCGAGCCCCCATCTGAGGGTTGTAACCTAGTTCAACGAGTTTTTCCTCGACAGGTTCTGTGACGTGGACGTGTAAGCCTTGGTTAGCTAACATGCCGTTGACATCTTCGATCATCAAACCAACAATTTTCATCAAGTTTTCCTTAGATAAAGCGTTGAATTGAATGATGTCATCGAACCGGTTTAAGAATTCTGGCTTGAAGTAGTCCGTCAACCGGCTAGTGATATCGTGCGTCTTGCCTTCAGCAGCGGCACCAAAACCGACATTAGCTTCACTGTCGCCAGTCCCAGCGTTGGAAGTCATGATGATGATCGTATCCTTGAAGCTGACAGTCCGACCTTGTGAGTCGGTCAGCCGGCCATCATCGAGGATTTGCAAGAACATGTGCATGACATCCGGATGAGCCTTTTCAACTTCGTCTAGTAAGACTAGGCTATATGGATGACGACGAACCTGTTCAGTTAACTGACCGGCTTCTTCGTAGCCGACATAGCCAGGCGGTGAACCGATCAACTTAGCCACTGAATGTGGTTCCATGTATTCACTCATGTCAAACCGAATCATGGCATCTTGAGAACCAAACAGTTCCTTAGCAAGTTGTTTAGCCAATTCAGTTTTACCAACCCCGGTTGGGCCGACAAACATGAAGGAACCAATTGGCCGGCCAGTTCCGTTCAGACCGATTCGATTACGCCGGATGGCCCGGGAAACTGCTTCAACCGCTTGGTCTTGACCAATAACCGTACTCTTAAGGTCGGGTGCTAAGGTCTTCATTTGAGCCTGTTCCTTAGCCTGCAAGTCACCAACTGGAATACTTGTCTTTTCTTCGACAATTTGTTCCATGTCCTTGACCGTTACAGTGGCAGTATCGTTATTAGGCTGGTCTGAACTTTCATCGGGCTTAGCTTTTTCTAACTTAGCAACTTGATCGCGATAGTAGGCGGCTTTTTCGTAGTCTTCCTTCTTCAAGGCGTCCTGTTTCTGCTTTTCTGCCTCGTCGATCTTTTCTTGAATCGTCTTTGGATCGACCGTCTTCAACGTCAAGTTCTTACGTGAACCAGCTTCATCGAGTAAATCGATGGCCTTATCAGGTAAGAAACGATCTTGAATGTAACGATTTGACAACTTGACGGCTGCCACAATGGCATCTTGATCGTATTTAACGTGATGATAGTCTTCGTACTTCTTCTGAATGCCTTCGAGAATCTTGATAGATTCTTCCACGCTCGGTTCGTTGACCGTGACCGGTTGGAACCGGCGGGCGAGGGCGGCATCCTTTTTCGATGTCGCGGTATTCGTTTAATGTCGTGGCCCCAACTAATTGGAAATCACCACGGGCAAGGGCGGGTTTCAGAACGTTCCCAGCATCCATACCACCTTCAGCATTACCGGCACCCATGATTTCATGGATTTCGTCAATGAAGAGGATGATATTCGGATTGCTTTGAACTTCCTTCATTAATTGTTGCATTCGTTGTTCAAATTGACCTCGAATACCGGTACCTTGAACAAGGGAAGCCACGTCCAAACGAATAATTTCTTTATCTAACAGTTTTTGCGGAACTTGACCAGAAACGATTTTCTGTGCTAGTCCTTCCACGACCGCCGTTTTACCAACCCCAGCTTCACCAATTAAAACGGGGTTATTCTTGGTCCGGCGATTCAAAATCTCGATAACCCGATTAATTTCGGTATCGCGACCAATCACTGGATCGATTTTGCCCTGTTTAGCTTGCGCTGTTAAGTTGAAGCCGTATTGGCCAAGGAGGCCACCGCCGTTGTTATTGCCACGACGATTGCCGCCATTAGGACCAGCTGGCTGGGTCGGTGGGGTCTGTTGTTGCCGGTAAGCGTTATTAGGATCAACGCCACCCTGCATTGCACGGAAAATGTCGTCAAGACCACCAAAACCGAATGGATCTTGTGCCATATCAGCACCTCCAACTCCGTTATTTGGTTGCTGTTCCTGATTCTTTAGCAGTTGATAGCAATTTTGACAAAGGTTGATTTGTCGCCGCTGACCGTTGACGCTCGTATATAAATGGATCGTCGCTTCGTTCTTATGGCAATTGTCACAAAGCATTATGCTGTCACACACCTTTCGCATCAGAAATATAACTAAATCGATTAGGATCATAGTTAAAGGTTCATCGGCTCTTTGACCTTTGTTGACCTTTGACTATTAGTATAGCGAATTTACGGACTGTTGCAAGTGAAAAGCCTCAGGGTCAAAACTGGACGTGCGGCCGGGATAATTCGCAATGGCTGATTGATTCAATTATTTCTGAATAGTCTGGATAGTCGCAACTCATAGCTTGTCATGTAACCGGATTCGTTGTATATTAATTATCTGGTTAGGATAAGTGATGATGTAACTGTCTGTCTATATTATAGTACAAAGCGGTTTTTTTGCATGTATCGAGCCTGACCAGTTTTGATGTTTGCAGCGCATCGTTTTTCATTGGTGACCGTCAACAGCCAGTGAGCGGCGGAGAACTTTGTTCGTAAATATCAAAATAATGATGCAGTAATGTGTCAACCTAACTTTGAGGAGGCGGTAATTGTTTGGCAACGGATTATACCCAGTTAATGGAAGCGTTGCGTCATGGCGAACGCGACAGTTTTACCGTAACGCCGGATGAATTTATGGCTTTTCACGATGCCTATATGAAGTATGAGTATCGTAAACGAGTCATTGGTACGGCAGACTTAGATGGCCGCATTGTTTACCATTTCGAGAAGGATGGTAAGACAACCAATTAATAGGCCTAGCTTGAATGAAAGGGCTTGTATTTTAATTGGATAATTGCTATCATCATTATTAAGGGCTCTTGAGTATACGTGTTGGCGGCAACTCGAATTGACTCGGAACCAATTTTAAATTTATTTATCTTGAAGGAGATCGAATAGTTATGGAAAAGAAAGAATTTCACGTTATCGCAGACACTGGTATCCACGCACGTCCCGCAACTTTATTGGTACAATCAGCAAGTAAGTTCAACTCAGAAATTACGTTGCAATACCAAGACAAGTCCGTTAACTTAAAGTCCATCATGGGTGTTATGTCACTCGGTGTTGGTAAAGACGCTGACGTTACCATTTCTGCTGAAGGTGCCGACGAAGCCGACGCTATCGCAGCTTTAACTGAAACGATGAAGAAAGAAGGATTATCTGAATAATGGCTGAAAAGGTACTAAAAGGAATTGCGGCCAGTGATGGTGTTGCAATTGCTAAGGCCTATATGCTAGTTGATCCAGATTTATCATTCGAAAAGACAACAGTTTCCGATACGGATGCTGAAGTTGCACGGTTACATGACGCTTTCGATGCTTCCAAGGCTGAACTAAAGGTCATTAAAGACAAAGCGGTTGAAAACTTGGGTGAAGAAGAAGCAGAAGTTTTTGAAGCTCATATCACCATTTTGTCTGACCCAGAAATGCTCGGACAAATTGAAGGTAAGATCAAGGATGATAAAGTCAATGCTGAAGAAGCTTTGAAGGAAGTTACTGATACTTTCATTTCAATGTTTGAAGCGATGACGGATAATGCATATATGCAAGAACGAGCCGGTGATATTCGCGACGTAACGAAGCGGGTCTTAAGCCACTTGTTAGGGGTAACCTTACCAAGTCCAGCTTTAATTGACTCCGAAGTAATCGTGGTTGCCCACGATTTAACACCTAGTGATACAGCTCAACTTGATCGTAAGTATGTTAAGGGCTTCATTACTGACATTGGTGGTCGGACTAGTCATTCAGCCATCATGTCACGGACGCTTGAAATTCCAGCGGTCGTTGGATCTGAATCTGCCACGACTGATATCAAAGAAGGCGATACGGTCGTCTTGGATGGTATCAACGGTGACGCTTTAGTAGCCCCAACGGATGCTGAAGTTGCTGATTACCAACAAAAGGCTAAAGACTTTGTTGCGCAAAAGGCTGAATGGGCTAAGTTGAAGAACGAGGCCACCGTTTCTAAGGACGGCAAGCACTTTGAATTAGCTTCTAACATCGGGACACCTGACGATATGGATGGGGTTTTGGATGCTGGCTCTGAAGCCATTGGATTATTCCGTTCAGAATTCTTGTACATGAACAGTTCAGAATTACCTGACGAAGATACCCAATTCGAAGCTTACAAGAAGGTTGTCGAAGGGATGAACGGCAAACCCGTTATTGTTCGGACCATGGATATCGGTGGTGACAAGGAATTACCTTACTTGCCATTACCTGATGAAATGAACCCATTCTTGGGTTACCGGGCTATTCGGATTTCCCTCGATCGTGATGACATCTTCCGGACCCAGTTACGTGCGTTATTACGTGCGTCACATTACGGTCAATTACGGATTATGTTCCCAATGATTGCAACGCTTGACGAATTCCGTAAAGCCAAAGCTATCTTTGAGGAAGAAAAAGCCAAGTTGGTTGCAGCTGGTACGCCTGTTGCTGACGACATCAAGCTTGGTATCATGATTGAAATCCCAGCGGCAGCTATTTTAGCTGACCAGTTTGCTAAGGAAGTCGACTTCTTTAGTATTGGGACTAACGACTTGATTCAATACTCATTTGCTGCTGATCGTGGTAACGAACAAGTGTCATACTTGTATCAACCATACAACCCATCGTTGTTGCGTTTGATCAAGCATGTTATTGACGCTGCTCACGCGAACGGCCGCTTCACGGGTATGTGTGGTGAAGTTGCTGGGGATCAGATCGCGGTGCCATTATTGATGGGCTTAGGTTTGGATGAATTCTCAATGAGTTCAACTTCCGTGCTTAAGACACGTTCATTAATGAAGAAACTTGATACTAAGGAAATGGCTAAATTAGCTGATAAGGCACTTAACGAGTGTGTTACTAACGAAGAAGTCAAAGAATTAGTTGAAAAGAACGTCTTCGGTAAATAAACAATCAAACTAAGAGCAAATCTGTGGATTTGCTCTTTTTTTGTGGGTAAATGCGGGTCATTAACCAGTTGGTACTAGCCCCGGGTTTAGCGACGACCGCGGTATGATGGGCTACTCCGCACCGGTGTGATGATGAGCGATCTGGACACTATAGGTGTAGCTGGTCTGTCATGAACAAGATTATTTGCCGGCGGCATTAAGTCGAATTCGTGATGATCGATTAAGCGCGGTTATCGATTTTAATTGATGGAAATAAGGGGAGAATCTACGTGAATATCGGGATATTTACAGACACATACTATCCACAAGTGAGTGGGGTCGCAACGTCAATCAAGGTGTTACGCAATCAACTCGAACGGGCTGGTCATCAAGTCTATATCTTTACGACCACGGATCCCCATGTTGATAAGAATATTTATGAACGCAATATTTTTCGGTTTACGAGTATTCCATTTGTTTCGTTCACGGATCGGCGCATCGCCGTTCGCGGGCTTTTTAAGGCTTACCAGGTTGCTAAGGATCTTGGCCTGGATATTGTTCATACGCAGACAGAATTCTCCATGGGGATGATTGGTAAGTTTGTTGCCAAACAATTAAAAGTCCCATGTATCCATACGTACCACACGATGTATGAGGATTATCTACATTATATTGCGAATGGTAAGTTGTTAAAGCCATACCACGTTAAGGAGGCCACACGGGCGTATTGTTATCATCTGAACGGGATTGTAGCACCGAGTGAGCGGGTTGCAAATACACTGACGGGCTACGGCGTTAAAGCGCCAATTCGCATTATTCCGACTGGAATCGACATTAATCAGTACGAGCAGCAGTCGACGGTGGATTATCGGCAAAGACTCGGCTATCAGTCTGATACGCCAGTATTACTTTCCTTGAGTCGTTTGGCCTACGAGAAAAACATTCACGAAGTCATTGCAGCCCTACCGGCGATCTTAGAACAGGTGCCGAATGCCCAACTCCTGATTGTAGGTGATGGTCCGGCACGTGAAACACTGGAAAATCAGGTTCAAGACGCCGGCTTAACGGCGCACGTACAATTTACCGGTGAAATTGATAATGATGAAGTTTATAACTATTACCAGATGGCTGACCTGTTCGTTTCGGCTTCGAACTCAGAATCACAGGGGCTGACGTACATTGAAGCAATGGCTGCTGGCCTTAAAACGGTAGTGGCTGCTAGTCCGTACACGGATCAATTACTTGATGATCCGTCACTGGGGACGACCTTTACAAGTGAGACCGATCTGATCAAGGATGTTGTGCGTTATTTACAACATCCCAATACTTTTAACGATCCCAAGCCACGGCAGAAGAAGCTTTACCAAATTTCCGCAGAGTATTTCGGCAAGCAAGTGATCAACTACTATCAAGACGTACAGCTGGCGTATTCTGAATCAGCGGATAAATCGGCGAATATTAGTAATTAACGTGTGTCAAATCGTCGAATGAGCACCGCCAAAACGGGGATGCTTATTCGACGTATGACGCGTAAGGGGACGAATTATGTTAGACATTACCATGTTTTCAAAAGCTGACTCCGTCAAGGGTCAGGGAGTCGGCAGCGCCTATCTAGAATTGATGCGGTTGTTGCGGACCCATTGGCAGGATGAATTTAATATTAAAGTCAATCGATATGGGCGCTCCGCCGTTTCACATTACCATACGGTTAATCCAATGTTTTACCTGTCTACGTTTATGCCTAATCGAGGCCGTAAAATCGGTTACGTGCATTTCTTACCAGAGACGCTCGAGGGTAGCTTGAAGTTGCCACGACCATTCCAAATGATTTTCAATCGTTATTTAATCTCATTTTATAAGCGGATGGACCACATTGTGGTGGTGAACCCGACCTTCATTCCAAAATTGGAAGCATACCATATCAAAAGAGCGGATGTAACGTATATTCCGAATTTTGTCAGCAAACGTGAATTTTACGAAATGACTAAGGCTAAACAGTTGCGCTTGCGCCAACAATACGGCTATGATCAAAATAAATTCATGATTATCGGGACCGGTCAGATTCAGGATCGGAAAGGTGTTCCTGATTTTATTACGCTTGCAAAGCAGAATCCAGATATCCAGTTTGTATGGGCCGGTGGGTTCTCGTTTGGCCGAATTACGGATGGTTATCAGGAGTTGAAGCAGGTGGTGGATAACCCGCCAGCTAATCTGTCGTTTCCAGGCATCGTTCCTCGTGAGAAATTGGTGGACTATTATAATATGGCGGATCTTTTCTTACTGCCTTCTTATAACGAGTTATTTCCGATGTCTGTGTTGGAAGCTTTCAGTTGTGGGACACCAGTATTGCTCCGGGATTTAGATTTGTACCGGGCAATCATTGATGGCTACTATCAAGCGGCCAGTGATGTTGATGATATGCAACGACAGATCGACCAGTTACGCCATAATCCAGCCGGGTTGCAATTCTTGCATGACAAGGCGGTTTTGGCTGCTCAGGATTATTCGGAAGAGCGCCTTGCCAAAGTTTGGCATGATTTTTATTTGCAACAGGCAAAAGAGGGGTAGTCAATGACAAGAAAAAATATCTGGTCATTACTCGTAATGGTTGCGTTAGGCGTCGGCATTTCGTGGTACTCACTGCGCAATGTCAAACTAAGCAATCTAATGGACGATATTCTCACTTTGAATTGGTGGTGGTTATTAGTTGCGTTAGGGTGTGTCGGACTATACTTCGGTCTGGAAGCCGTGGTGGTGCAAAAGTTTGTCAGGCACCGTTATCGGAACTATCGCTTTAAGAGTGCCCTGCGCGTTCCTTTAGCCGAGCAACTATTCAACGGTATCACCCCGTTTTCTTCGGGTGGCCAACCTGCCCAAATCTTCGTGATGGCACAATCAGGGATTGACGCTGGGCGGGCAAGTTCAGTTGCATTGATGAAGTTTGTTGTTTTTCAGGCCATGGTGGTATTGAATTTCTTATTCGCCATGTTAATTGGTTTTCATTACTTAGCTGAAAAGTTAAGTTACCTGTCACTATACGTTTTGTTAGGTTTTCTGATTCACTTTGCGGTGATTGTTGGTCTGTTGCTGGTGATGTACTGGTATAACTTTACAAAACGAGCAGTGAAGATCGTCTTGATCCCGGTCAGCTGGTTTATGAAAGCTGAGCGATTTGCCAAGTTTGAAAACAATATTAGTGAAAAAATCGATTCGTTCTACGAAGAAAGCGTTCGAATGACCAAGGACTGGCGGATGCTGGTCGAAGTTTGTATCGTCACCTTCTTACAGCTACTGTTTTACTACCTGATTCCGTATTTTATTATGCGGGCAATGGGAATCGATGATGTTAATTTGATTATGGTGACTAGTTTGAACGTGTTGATCTTCTTAGTGACATCACTATTCCCGATTCCAGGTGGGGCCGGTGGTGCTGAATTTGGTTTCACGGCGTTGTTTGCTAAGTTCATTCCCAGCCACAGTAAGCTGATTTTAGCGATGCTGATCTGGCGGATCTTAACGTATTATTTAGGACTATTCTTAGGGATGATCGCCATGGCGATGCGGCCTGAAAAAGCAGAAGAAATTCCGATTGCGGCACCTAGCCGGTCGGATTCACAAGAACAGTAATTTTAATGGGCCGACATCATTGTTCGACCCATTTTTCGCGGTTACGAATTAAAGGAAGGTACTATGTTAAAGTTAATCAAACAACGGTTGGTATGGGGACTAGTGTTGACAGCGACAGTCAGCGGGGTGTTGGGCTGCAATGTAGCGGCACACGCGACCAGTAGTAAGGCGGATGAGGTCAAAGCCGCCTACGTGATGGATGCCAAGTCTGGTCAGGTCGTTTATGCGCAGAATGCCGATCAGAAATTACCAATTGCGTCCTTGAGTAAGCTCATGACGCTGTATTTAGTTGAACGGGCCATCGAGCATGGTCAAATCAAGTGGACGGATGCAGTCCCAATTCGCAAAAATGTCCGCAAGATGGCAACCAGTGCAACTTTATCCGTAATGCCGATGCCTGCCAAGGAGACGTTTACGGTTAGGGAGTTATTCGCAGCTACCTTGGTAGGGTCTTCGAATAGTGGTGCCATTGCGCTGGGGGAGTATGTTGCTGGCAGTAATGATAAGTTCATTAAATTAATGAATCAACAAGCGGCCAAATGGCATTTGGATGCGAGTTTTATTAGCGCTTCGGGACTTGATAATACTGATTTAAAAAATTACGATTTAAAAATCAAGGGAACCAGCGATCAGGACCAAAATCTGGTGTCAGCAAGGGCTGTGACGACCATTGCGCAACATTTGATTGATGCTTACCCCGATGTTATTCAAGTTGCTAATCAACGTTCAGTCAAAATTCATAAGTATACGGTCCCAACTTCGGTGGAGATCCTGAAGGGCGCCGAGTACTATGATCCCCGCGTGCCAGTCGATGGACTGAAGACCGGTTATACGAATCAGGCCGGTGCTTGCTTAGTCGCTACATACCGGCAGAACGGCCACCGGATGATTGCAACAACACTTGGCGGTGCGTGGCAGTTTACGGCGAACAACAACTTGCGGCTGATGCTCAAAACGACCGAGCAGTATAAGCAGGTTGTGCCTAAGAGCATCAATTATCAGATTCCGGGGACGCAGACCAAAGTGCGTCTGGTGACGAAGTACAATTCAAAACTGTGGGTGAATAGTAAGCAGCCAATGACGCAGACCAAAATTGCTTTGTGGCCATTACATCGGACAGCGCCAAATTATCTGGCTGCTAATACGGCCGTTCTTAAATTGCGATTGACGGATCCATTGTCAGGAACGACGAAGGAAGTCATTTATCGGACGCCTGAAGCGCTGACGATGCTTGGACCACTTCAATGGGCAACAGCGCCCGCAAAACGGACCACCACGGGCACGTATGCGTTCGCAAAGTGATGCTCGCTTAATAGATCGTGTGATGCTGAAGACAAATAAAGGTGCGCCAACTATCGTAATTTACGAGTAGTTGGCGCACCTTTTTGAGTTGAATCCAATTCAGTCATTGAAATGACTAACAGTGATGACCTAGGACAGTTAGTTGGTGGACTGTCGTTGCTTAGTTGATACAGTTAGCAGGTTCCTGCATATATGCAGTGAGGCGATCCATGGCCTGGTGGAGCTTTTCCATGCTAGCAGCGTAACTTAGACGCACGTAGCCTTCCCCCTCGGCACCAAAACCAGTCCCTGGAATAATCGCGAGCTGATTCTTGCGTGCTAAGTCTTTACAGAATGCCATCGAGTCTTGTTCAAAGCCAGCTGGAATTTTCGCGAAGATATAAAAGGCTCCGGTAGGACGTGCGATTTTGAAACCGAGCTTCGACATCGTTTGATAAACGAAATCACGCCGAGCTTGGTATTCTTGCCGCATTGGTTGCGCATCATCGATTCCGTTGGTGAGGGCTTCAACACCAGCCTTCTGAGCAATCGTGGTTGCTGCAGTGACGTAGTATTGGTGGACTTTTTTAAGTTGGGCCGTCATTTCCTTAGAGGCAAACAGGAAGCCGATTCGCCAGCCAGTCATGGCATGAGACTTCGATAAGCCATTGATCAGGATCACTTCGTCAGGAATGAATTTAGCAATTGAGACGTGGTCGCTACCGTAAGTCAGTTCACTGTAAATTTCATCGGATACGACCCACAAGTTATGGCGATGGAAACAGTCGGCGAGCGCTTTGATTTCATCTTCAACATAGGTGACACCAGTGGGGTTATTCGGGTAGTTTAACACGATTCCCTTGAAGTTCTCGTCAGGATGAGCAGCAATAAAATCGTCGACCATCTTAGGCGTAATGACAAAATCGTTAACGCCTGTATCCATGAAGAGGGGCTTGGCGTGTGCTTCTTGAATGATGGGGATGTACGCTGGAAAGATTGGGGACGGAATGATAATGGCGTCGCCAGGATTACAGATCGTCGTTAATGCAGTTGCGATAGCTTCAGTCGCTCCCACGGTCACTAAGACTTGGTCTTCAGCATCATAGTGGACGCCGTACTTTGTCTCTTGAAAGTGGGCGGCCGCTTGGCGTAGCTCCAACAGACCTGCCATGCCAGTATAGTGGGAGTAGTTGTCATCAATCGCCTTTTTAGCAGCCGCTTTAACGTGCTCAGGCGTGTTGAAATCGGGTTCACCGAGCGTTAACTTGACCATATCAGGTATCGCACTAACTTCTTCGTCAAACTGGCGGATGGTTGAAACTTGAATGTGACTGATGGTTTCATTGAGATCGTCTCTAAATAGTGTCATATATCCGAACTCCTTTAATTTATAAGTTGTTCTAATTTTAGCACAACTTCTCACCGTCTTAGCAGGAAGTTAGGGTATAATTATAAGTGTGAAAATTTGTGGTAAAAATGGGCTTTCTACTAAAAAAACGTGTTATTAGTCCTATTTTTTGCTAGAATGTAAACAAAACTTGAAGGAGCGAGATTAGTATAATGGATAAATCTGAACTATCAGCAATTCTCAAACGACTAGAAGCCATGCGCACAACTGAAGCAACCGAAGTGCAATCACGGCGGTTCGAAAAGGAAGGCGTTCAACGTGGGCAAGTAGCGTATGATCCCGCTACCTCGACGTACACGTTACAAGAATTCAATCCAGACCAAACGTTTGAATTTGATAACATTGACCTCGTGGCAATTGAATTATACGATTTGCTAACGGATAACTAGATTCCCCCAAAATCCAGATAGATTTTCGATAGATCCATATTATGACGCGTTGTAATGTTGAAGAATTTTTGAAGAAATCTTCAAGATATTGCTAACTAGTACGCAACCGTTATAATATGGATTTGTTAATAGCAATAACGGAGGAAGAAATTACCATGCCTAAATTTATAAAAAACACGGTTGGGAAGGTCAACACAACGTTGGGCTTTTACCTCCTAACCGTGGTCTTATTTTGGCTAAAGACATATATCGCTTATAAGAGCGAGTTTACTTTAGGGGTTAAGGGACCCGTTCAGGAATTTATCTTGTTCTTGAATCCATTTCCGACAGCGATCGTGCTGCTCGGTATTGCCCTATATTTCCGTGGTCGCTTAAAGTATTGGATTATGATGATCATTGACGCCCTACAGACGACGTGGTTATTTGCCAATATCTTGTATTACCGGGAATTCTCTGATTTCATGTCGGCGGGGGTAATTAAGAGTTCCGGTGCTGCTAGTAATAACCTCGGAAAGAGTTTGGGACAGATCATTCATGGAACCGACTTCCTAGTTTATGCAGATGTCGTGTTGCTGATTCTGTTATTAGCCTTCAAGGTCATTCGGATCGATCCACGGCCTTTCAAAATTCGGTATGCGGCAACACTGACCATGATTGGGGTGGCGTTGTTTGCTGTTGACCTCGGCATGTCTGAACATGACCGTTCAGATTTATTGACGCGGACTTTTGATAACAACTACATCGTTAAGTACTTGGGACTCAACACATATGCAGGGTATAGCTTCTATCAGACCGAAAAGGAAAGTGCGACGCGCGCCCAAGCAAGTAGTAGTGATATGAAGAGTGTGCTAGCCTACCTCAAGAAAAACCAGGCTGGCGAGAACGTCAAATACTTTGGTAAAGCGAAGGGCAAGAACGTCTTCGTGATTCATTTGGAAAGTTTCCAGCAATTTTTAATTGATTATAAGGTCGATGGTAAGGAAGTTACCCCGAACCTGAACAAGTTCTATCATGATAAGAGTACTTTGAGTTTTGATAATTTCTACCATCAAGTGGCGCAAGGGAAGACCTCTGATGCTGAAATGATGATGGAAAACTCTTTGTTTGGTTTACCAACCGGGTCAGCGATGACGCAGTATGGGACGTCGAACACGTTCCAGGCAGCGCCAGCAATCCTGTCACAAAAGGGCTATACGACTGCGGCTTTCCACGGTGATGTGGCTAGTTTCTGGAATCGGGATAACGCGTATAAGTCGTGGGGGTATAACTACTTCTTCTACTCTTCTTACTATAAAGAGAAGTCAGACTACAATATTGGTTATGGCTTGAAGGATAAAATCTTCTTCAAAGACTCTGTTAAGTATTTGGAGCAATTACCACAACCGTTCTACGCAAAGCTGATTACGTTGACGAACCACTATCCATACGAATTGGATAAGAAGAACCAGTCGATCGATAAGACGACGACCGGGGATTCAACCGTTGATGGCTACGTTCAGACGGCCCATTATCTTGATCAAGCCTTTGCCGAATTCATTAGTTACTTGAAGAAGGCCGGCTTATATAAGAATAGTATGATTGTGCTTTATGGAGATCATTATGGGATTTCAAACAACCATAAGGCTGCCATTGCACAGTTATTGGGTAAAAAGTCGGTAACGAGTTTCGACTTGGCTCAATTCCAGAAAGTACCATTTATGATTCATTCTGAAGGAATCAAGGGTGGTATTAACCACACGTATGGTGGTGAAATTGATGCGTTGCCAACGATTTTTGACCTGTTAGGGATCAAGAACAAGGGTTACATCCAGTTCGGAACGGACTTACTGTCGAAACAGCATAACCAGACAGTGGCTTTCCGGAACGGGGATTTTGTCTCACCGACATATACGAAGATCAGTGGGACAGTCTATGATTCGAAGACCGGTAAGAAGCTAACGGATATGACGACGAAGCAGAAGGATACCGTCAAACAGATGCAAAATCATGTGACGACGGAACTCTCACTCTCTGATCGGGTCATCCAGGGTGACTTACTACGGTTCTACACGCCTAAGGGCTTTAAGAAGGTCAATAAGTCGGACTATAGTTATAAGCTGACTAAGACCCTCAAATCATTGAAAGAGATCCAAGCTGAGAAGAAGACGAGTGTTCTCTCGAAGCATAAGGGCAAATCAACGGAGAGTCTGTATAAGACGGATGCACCAGAACTGTCTAGCTCAAGTGACAGTAGTAGTAGTTCAAGCAGTAGTTCTGATTAATCGAACTCGTATCAACTAAGGGATAACGCTGACGGCGTTATCCCTTTTTGGTTGCGGAAATAAGCTGCCACTTGTTTTGACCACAGCGCGGTACACTATTATTAAGCCGATTGTTGCGCAGTGTGAATTGACACTGATGGTGAACGATGAAGTATTACCAATTTTGGAGTCCCAAGTAAATGCAAAGTTGGAATGGTAGGCGCGTCGCGGATGTTGTGAACCGATAAAGTACGGTGATGAGGTGGGGAATGCTGACTGATTGGTTGTCTTGATTTGGTAGATTGTCAGCGAAATAATATTCATTATGCTAGCGTTGGTTTACTTTGAAAAACAGTCGTTGAAAATTAAAGGGAGATTTATTGAACTTTTGCTTGCTATCTTAATAAAAACCCCGTAGAATATAGTCTATTGCGACATTAATCGGTGTTTAAAACTTTTCTGAAATTAATTCATAAAAAGGGTTGACCCGGGTCGTTATTCTTGGTATTATATTTCTTGTCGTTAAGAGCGATATGCAACATTACTCATTATTATGAATATTCAAATTGATGTGAGCATTTACATTGAATAGTTATTCAAAATAATTTATAAAAAGATGTTGACAGCTTGTTCTGATGATGATAAACTTTAATAGTTGCGTTGAGGTAATCAACGAACGATTTAGACCTTTGAAAACTGAACAAAGTTTCGACGAATCAAATGTGTAGGGTCTCTTGATTTTGAATCAAGAGCAAAACATTTTGCGAAGTCAATTCGCTAGCAAATAAATTTTAGTACAACATTAAATGAGCTTTTTAGAACTCATCATTAATTTGAGAGTTTGATCCTGGCTCAGGACGAACGCTGGCGGCGTGCCTAATACATGCAAGTCGAACGAACTCTGGTATTGATTGGTGCTTGCATCATGATTTACATTTGAGTGAGTGGCGAACTGGTGAGTAACACGTGGGAAACCTGCCCAGAAGCGAAGATAACACCTGGAAACAGATGCTAATACCGCATAACAACTTGGACCGCATGGTCCGAGCTTGAAAGATGGCTTCGGCTATCACTTTTGGATGGTCCCGCGGCGTATTAGCTAGATGGTGGGGTAACGGCTCACCATGGCAATGATACGTAGCCGACCTGAGAGGGTAATCGGCCACATTGGGACTGAGACACGGCCCAAACTCCTACGGGAGGCAGCAGTAGGGAATCTTCCACAATGGACGAAAGTCTGATGGAGCAACGCCGCGTGAGTGAAGAAGGGTTTCGGCTCGTAAAACTCTGTTGTTAAAGAAGAACATATCTGAGAGTAACTGTTCAGGTATTGACGGTATTTAACCAGAAAGCCACGGCTAACTACGTGCCAGCAGCCGCGGTAATACGTAGGTGGCAAGCGTTGTCCGGATTTATTGGGCGTAAAGCGAGCGCAGGCGGTTTTTTAAGTCTGATGTGAAAGCCTTCGGCTCAACCGAAGAAGTGCATCGGAAACTGGGAAACTTGAGTGCAGAAGAGGACAGTGGAACTCCATGTGTAGCGGTGAAATGCGTAGATATATGGAAGAACACCAGTGGCGAAGGCGGCTGTCTGGTCTGTAACTGACGCTGAGGCTCGAAAGTATGGGTAGCAAACAGGATTAGATACCCTGGTAGTCCATACCGTAAACGATGAATGCTAAGTGTTGGAGGGTTTCCGCCCTTCAGTGCTGCAGCTAACGCATTAAGCATTCCGCCTGGGGAGTACGGCCGCAAGGCTGAAACTCAAAGGAATTGACGGGGCCCGCACAAGCGGTGGAGCATGTGGTTTAATTCGAAGCTACGCGAAGAACCTTACCAGGTCTTGACATACTATGCAAATCTAAGAGATTAGACGTTCCCTTCGGGGACATGGATACAGGTGGTGCATGGTTGTCGTCAGCTCGTGTCGTGAGATGTTGGGTTAAGTCCCGCAACGAGCGCAACCCTTATTATCAGTTGCCAGCATTAAGTTGGGCACTCTGGTGAGACTGCCGGTGACAAACCGGAGGAAGGTGGGGATGACGTCAAATCATCATGCCCCTTATGACCTGGGCTACACACGTGCTACAATGGATGGTACAACGAGTTGCGAACTCGCGAGAGTAAGCTAATCTCTTAAAGCCATTCTCAGTTCGGATTGTAGGCTGCAACTCGCCTACATGAAGTCGGAATCGCTAGTAATCGCGGATCAGCATGCCGCGGTGAATACGTTCCCGGGCCTTGTACACACCGCCCGTCACACCATGAGAGTTTGTAACACCCAAAGTCGGTGGGGTAACCTTTTAGGAACCAGCCGCCTAAGGTGGGACAGATGATTAGGGTGAAGTCGTAACAAGGTAGCCGTAGGAGAACCTGCGGCTGGATCACCTCCTTTCTAAGGAATATTACGGAAACCTACACATTCTTCGAAACTTTGTTTAGTTTTGAGAGGTCTAACTCTCAATTTAATAAGCGTTTTTTGGGCCTATAGCTCAGCTGGTTTAGAGCGCACGCCTGATAAGCGTGAGGTCGATGGTTCAAGTCCATTTAGGCCCATTGGAACCGAACCAGTTGGTTCCATAAGTTGAATACCTCATGGGGAATTAGCTCAGCTGGGAGAGCACCTGCTTTGCAAGCAGGGGGTCAGCGGTTCGATCCCGCTATTCTCCATTGACGACGTTAGTCGTCATTGAAACTTGTTCTTTGAAAACTAGATAATATCAAATATATTTTTTCATAATGAAACCGAGAACACCGCGTTTTTTGAGTTTTTTATTGAAGTTTAATTATCGCTAAACTCATTAATCGCATTTACCGTTAGGTAAATGAGGTTAAGTTAACAAGGGCGCATGGTGAATGCCTTGGCACTAGGAGCCGATGAAGGACGGGACTAACACCGATATGCTTCGGGGAGCTGTACGTAAGCTATGATCCGGAGATTTCCGAATGGGGCAACCCAGCAGTTTTAATCAACTGTTACCACTAGATGAATTCATAGTCTAGTTGGAGGTAAACGCTGTGAACTGAAACATCTCATTAGCAGCAGGAATATAAAGAAATTTCGATTCCCTAAGTAGCGGCGAGCGAACGGGGAACAGCCCAAACCAAAGTGCTTGCACTTTGGGGTTGTAGGACTGAACATTTGAGTTACCAAAGAACTTGATAGTCGAAGGATTTGGGAAAATCCGCCATAGATGGTGATAGCCCAGTAGATTAAATCAAATTCTCTCAGTTCAGGATCCTGAGTACGGCGGAACACGTGAAATTCCGTCGGAATCCGGGAGGACCATCTCCCAAGGCTAAATACTACCTAGTGACCGATAGTGAACCAGTACCGTGAGGGAAAGGTGAAAAGCACCCCGGGAGGGGAGTGAAATAGTTCCTGAAACCATGTGCCTACAATAAGTCAGAGCGCGTTAATGCGTGATGGCGTGCCTTTTTGTAGAATGAACCGGCGAGTTATGATCCCGTGCAAGGTTAAGACTAAAAAGTCGGAGCCGTAGCGAAAGCGAGTCTGAAATGGGCGTTTTGAGTACGAGGTTATAGACCCGAAACCAGGTGACCTATCCATGTCCAGGTTGAAGGTGCGGTAAAACGCACTGGAGGACCGAACCCGTGTAAGTTGAAAATTGCTGGGATGAGGTGTGGATAGCGGTGAAATTCCAAACGAACTTGGAGATAGCTGGTTCTCTCCGAAATAGCTTTAGGGCTAGCCTCGGAATTAGGATCATGGAGGTAGAGCACTATTTGGACTAGGGGCCCGTCTTGGGTTACTGAATTCAGATAAACTCCGAATGCCATTGATTCATATCCGGGAGTCAGACGATGAGTGATAAGATCCACCGTCGAAAGGGGAACAGCCCAGACCATCAGTTAAGGTCCCTAAATGTATGCTAAGTGGAAAAGGATGTGGAGTTGCATAGACAACTAGGATGTTGGCTCAGAAGCAGCCACCATTTAAAGAGTGCGTAATAGCTCACTAGTCGAGTGATCCTGCGCCGAAAATGTACCGGGGCTAAGCATACTACCGAAACCATGGATGCGACCATTAGGTCGCGTGATAGGAGAGCGTTCTAAGGGCGGTGAAGCAAGATCGTGAGGACTTGTGGAGCGCTTAGAAGTGAGAATGCCGGTATGAGTAGCGAAAGATAGGTGAGAATCCTATCCACCGAATGACTAAGGTTTCCTGGGGAAGGCTCGTCCTCCCAGGGTTAGTCGGGACCTAAGTCGAGGCCGAGAGGCGTAGACGATGGATAACAGGTTGAGATTCCTGTACTAGTTAAGTGCGTTTGAGCAATGGAGGGACGCAGGAGGCTAAGATGTGCATTCTGTTGGATTAGAATGTCCAAGCAGTAAGTCTTGTGAAGAGTCAAATGCTTTTCACTTTAAGGACAAGCTGTGATGGGGAGCGAAATTTAGTAGCGAAGCGTCTGATGTCACACTGCCGAGAAAAGCTTCTAGTGAGTACTTAACTACCCGTACCGCAAACCGACACAGGTAGTCGAGGAGAGAATCCTAAGGTGAGCGAGTGAACTCTCGTTAAGGAACTCGGCAAAATGACCCCGTAACTTCGGGAGAAGGGGTGCTGATCGCAAGATCAGCCGCAGTGAATAGGCCCAGGCGACTGTTTATCAAAAACAAAGGTCTCTGCAAAATCGTAAGATGACGTATAGGGGCTGACGCCTGCCCGGTGCTGGAAGGTTAAAAGGATGGGTTAGCTTCGGCGAAGCTCAGAATTGAAGCCCCAGTAAACGGCGGCCGTAACTATAACGGTCCTAAGGTAGCGAAATTCCTTGTCGGGTAAGTTCCGACCCGCACGAAAGGCGTAACGATCTGGGCACTGTCTCAACGAGAGACTCGGTGAAATTATATTGTTCGTGAAGATGCGGACTACCCGCGACAGGACGGAAAGACCCCATGGAGCTTTACTGTAGCTTGATATTGAGTGTTTGTACAGCTTGTACAGGATAGGTAGGAGCCATAGAAACCGGAACGCTAGTTTCGGTGGAGGCGGTGGTGGGATACTACCTCGCTGTATGACCACTCTAACCCGCACCACTAATCGTGGTGGGAGACAGTGTCAGGTGGGCAGTTTGACTGGGGCGGTCGCCTCCTAAAAAGTAACGGAGGCGCCCAAAGGTTCCCTCAGAATGGTTGGAAATCATTCGCAGAGTGTAAAGGCACAAGGGAGCTTGACTGCGAGACAGACAGGTCGAGCAGGGACGAAAGTCGGGCTTAGTGATCCGGTGGTACCGTATGGAAGGGCCATCGCTCAACGGATAAAAGCTACCCTGGGGATAACAGGCTTATCTCCCCCAAGAGTCCACATCGACGGGGAGGTTTGGCACCTCGATGTCGGCTCATCGCATCCTGGGGCTGTAGTCGGTCCCAAGGGTTGGGCTGTTCGCCCATTAAAGCGGTACGCGAGCTGGGTTCAGAACGTCGTGAGACAGTTCGGTCCCTATCCGTCGCGGGCGTAGGAAATTTGAGAGGACCTGTCCTTAGTACGAGAGGACCGGGATGGACATACCTCTGGTGTACCAGTTGTGCCGCCAGGCGCATCGCTGGGTAGCTACGTATGGATGTGATAAACGCTGAAAGCATCTAAGTGTGAAACACACCTCGAGATGAGATTTCCCATTCCTTTATGGAAGTAAGACCCCTGAAAGATGATCAGGTAGATAGGTTAGAAGTGGCAGTGCGGTGACGCATGAAGCGGACTAATACTAATCGGTCGAGGACTTAACCAAGTAATTGGTGTTCCGGTTTATATGAAGATATTTGATATTAGCTAGTTTTGAGAGCACAAGTTTCTCAATAGTGTGGTGACGATGGCGAGAAGGATACACCTGTTCCCATGTCGAACACAGAAGTTAAGCTTCTTAGCGCCGAGAGTAGTTGGGGGATCGCTCCCTGCGAGGGTAGGACGTTGCCATGCGATTATTCCGACATAGCTCAGTTGGTAGAGCGCTTGACTGTTAATCAAGATGTCGACGGTTCGAGCCCGCCTGTCGGAGTTATCTACGGTAAGCCATGGAGAGTTGTCCGAGTGGCTGAAGGAGCAGCATTGGAAATGCTGTAAACGGGTTATACCTGTTTCAAGGGTTCGAATCCCTTACTCTCCGTTAGTTAGATATAATAAATATGACCCCTTGGTCAAGTGGTTTAAGACACTGCCCTTTCACGGCAGTAACATGGGTTCGAATCCCGTAGGGGTCATTATGGAGGATTAGCTCAGTTGGGAGAGCGTCTGCCTTACAAGCAGAGGGTCACAGGTTCGAGCCCTGTATCCTCCATCTGATGAGAGTTACTCATCAATAATTTAATAGACTCCATCATGAAGAATGATATGGCTCGGTAGCTCAGTCGGTAGAGCAATGGATTGAAGCTCCATGTGTCGGCGGTTCGATTCCGTCCCGCGCCATTTATGGAGGGGTAGCGAAGTCTGGCTAAACGCGGCGGACTGTAAATCCGCTCCTTCGGGTTCGGTGGTTCGAATCCACTCCCCTCCATTCTTTATAGGGATATAGTTTAATGGTAGAACAACGGTCTCCAAAACCGTCGGTGTGGGTTCAACTCCTACTATCCCTGCCATGATGGCGGTAGTGGCGAAGTGGTTAACGCACCGGATTGTGGCTCCGGCACGCGTGGGTTCGATTCCCACCTACCGCCCTTTGATTGGGTTATAGCCAAGTGGTAAGGCAATGGACTTTGACTCCATCATGCGCTGGTTCGAATCCAGCTAACCCAGTTGGGTTTGGGCAATAAATGATGGCGGTATAGCCAAGTGGTAAGGCAGAGGTCTGCAAAACCTTCATCACCGGTTCAAATCCGGTTACCGCCTTTCCTGAAAAGGTTATAATCCTGATCAGATTTATGTTCCATCTAGTTATTATTTTGCCGGCGTGGCGGAATTGGCAGACGCGCTGGACTCAAAATCCAGTTCCCGTTGAGGGAGTATCGGTTCGACCCCGATCGCCGGTACTAAGAGGTTTTCAGGAAGCTCTAAGTACCTTTAAGAAGTCGTTATATCGTTGATATAACGGCTTTTTTGTATTCTTAGAATCATGCGAAAATAGGCAAAATGATTTGGGTCTCTGTCAACCGGTGTTGATGAAGTTATATTTAGAATCCAATTCATTTACGAATTGGGCTCTTTTTTTTCGATTTTGATTTTGAACTCAATTTGAATTCGATAAATAAAGTTTTGCCAGTTCTTGTAACCATACGCGGTTCTTTTGATTTGCTTGATTTTACGGTTCACACCTTCGACGGGACCATTTGATAATCGGCCGGTAGTCATATTTTTGATGAGTTGCCGGTTCTTGATAAAGCTTTTAATATTGGTCATTAGCTGAGGACTGATATTTTCGACATGACCTAGTGCTGCTTTGAAGGATCGATAATCACGCTTTTGAAAAGCCTTAACTAAGGCATGTGCGGCTTGGTAGGTTTGTCGAAACTGTTGGTCTAGATTTAAACCGGCTACGACTAATTGCTCTTGTGTCATGCGATCTTTAAGATGCGCAAACCATTGGGGTTTGCGCTTTTGAGGCTGTAATATTTTTTAAAATAAAACCGCCAATAATATTTAAGCACTCGGTATTCACGACTCTTAGGGTTAAAGCGTTTCATGAGTTGGACCCGAGTTTGATTCAAAGATCGTAAGGCCATTTGAACAAGATGAAAGTTATCCGCGACCAGTTTGGCGTGTGGAAAGAGTGTTCGAATCGCGGGTTGATATTGAGAATTAAAGTCCATCACAACCCGGGTTACGCGGTCACGATGACGTTTAGAATAATGATTGAGAAAGAAGTCTTTAATATCGGCATTCTTACGTCCTGGTAATATTGTAATGATGTCGTGGGTTTGGGCATCCACCGCAATAAAACTCATTTGTTTATCAGTTGAACGAAACTCGTCGATACAAAGCATCGTTGGTAGTCCGTTGAAAGCTGGTTGGGTACCTTGTCCGAGCAACTTTATTCGGCGACTAATCGTATTGGTCGAGACATTGTATTGAGCCGCAATACTCGCCATCGTACGGTCTTCAGTTAATGATAGATCAATGGCATGAAGACTGTTTTCAGATATTTGATGATGTTTTTAACCAGCGTAGTCGTTGTTAAACTACTTTTACCACAATTTTACAGATAAATCGCTGCTTCTTTAAGTTAAGGATGGTGACCCGTTCGCTAATTCTAGGAATTCTGATGTGAACGGTCTTAAAGCCATTCTTAACCATGGAACGTTTGCCACAACGTGCGCAAACAGTAACCGGATACGTTAGCTTCGCAAGCACTTGTAAGCTTCCGTTAGTAGCTTCTTGAACAACTAAATCAGTAATATTTGGGTCTTTAATTTGGAGCAGTACTTTAGTAGAATGGTCTTGGGACATATCTGACACTCGCTTTCAATTGGTTTTGGTCGACTTGATTGTAGCACAGGACGATATGTCCTTTTGTTGTACATAAAAATAGTGTTGATGGATTTTATCCATCAACACTAAATATCATAGACCCAATGATTTTTGGGTGAATTTTCCAATTGCAAAGAATAAATTTACAATATTAGCATTGCATGAATATGAACGTAGAAATAGTCTCGTAAGCATCGAAAAGCCCTGTATTAGCATAAATCATGCTAACATAGGGCTTTTCATATTATGGTAGGTCTTTAAAACGAATCCATCCATCTAAAACTTGCTCGTTGCACTCGGTGATAACTGAAGTAGTTGGTTTAAGTCCATGGTGCTTGTTCTGCTTTGTGACTCGCTAGTGAGTTGTAATGTGTTTCTGAACCGCAGCTAGTCAAATAATGGTAACGGTGCCAAAAAATCGATATCTGTTCGTTCGCTGGCGGCGCCTTCTGCTAAAATTGCCATCTGCTTGACCACTTGGGCGCCAGCTTGGTGTAGGAGGGCGTTGGCAGCTGTCAACGAGCCCCCACTGCTAATGACGTCGTCGATAATGATAACGCGCTTATGATTGATTAGTGCGGCGTCAGTACCATCTAAAACTAGCTGTTGTGGGGTGCTGGTCGTAATTGCGCTTACCGGTTCGATAAGCGGGTGCTGCATGTAATCCTTACGATTCTTACGTAAAACGATAAAGCGAGGGTGGTTTGTGGCCTGGCTTAGTGCCTGGGCTAGCGGAATGCCCTTACTTTCCATCGTGACTAAATAATCAAATTTAGTGGTAGTTAGCCGTTGACTGAGCTGACGGGCAGCATAGTCGGTCAGCTCAGCGTCGCCCAATAGAACGAAAGAGGCGATGCTAGTCGTGGCATTTAATCGAATCAATGGTAACTGCCGTGTCAGCGATCCTAATGTTAACTGATAAGTTTGCATATTTATAACCCCAATCCAATTAATGGTAAACCAAATTTTAGGAGTGCCCCGGTCATTAGCCCCGCGAATGGATCGACAAGGGCGGTCACGACGAGCGTTACGCCTGCAACCGTACTTAACGAGCCGTGCAAAGCGGTGGTTGCATTTTCCGGGAAAATGACAATGGTCCCTAAGATAAACAAAAAACCGGCGATTGCAGTGCTAGGCACAACTTTTCCCAGCTTTGGCAGCCATCCCAGTAATAGAATCAGCATCATGATCAACATCATTAGGATACCCGCGATTACTGGTTCAGGCGCGCTGGCTGTCGCGGAAATAATCGTTTCTACTGGCGCACCACCCAGAAGGCTAGTTCCCAGGTCTGCTAATGCCTGACTACTAGTCAGTAGATTTAGATTGACCGGGTTGGGGTGTTGTCCCGTCATTTGGCCAGTAATTAAGCCGTACGAGAGGTTAGCACCGATATTAAGACAAGCTAGACTCAGAGCACCTCGCAGGATTTTAAAACTGAACTGTGGCCTGACAAATTGTAATTTGCGGGTCGTCACATGTTCCGGTAGTGCGACGCGATAATGTGTCGTCGCTGCGTAACAGCTGGTTCCAATCACTGAAACGGCAATTGTCCATACTAAATCTTTACTGATCAAATAAGTCACACCCGCCAAGCCGATTGACAGCCACCCAAATTGGGGTTGTTCGTGCGCCATTTGCAACGCGATTTTAGCCAACATCAGGCCAACTCCTGCCATCATCGCTGCCATAAGCTGATTGCCCAGACTATGAACGATGAGCGGCAGAGTACCGGTCAAGCCAATCACGAACATCAGACTCGCACCTAAAAAGATAATCGACGACCGTTCGCGTAAATCGTGTCCCAGGTGCCCGACTAGTGCGAGGGATTCCGCTTGAAATGAAACCGGTGCAACTGAACTAGCCACGCCGTTGATTAAACCAACTAATCCGAATGAAAATGCAGTCGGAAAGACCGCAAAACCGAGACTCATCGCCATAATTCCTTGTGGGATCCCGTTTAAAACGACCCCGATTGCTGCCAATAGATCCGCCAACCAATGCATATTAATACCGCCTTTTTTGTTTATACGAATAATATACGACTGATTAGGGTTTAAATCCAGCAAATTTAGGACAAAGTCAGAATAATATTGTTTGTTAACTATTTATAGTTCGTGTTTTCGCGAATCACGATTAGTTGGCGCACGCTCGCAAATGGGGTATACTTAGTGCTAATTAGTGAAGGAGGGGTGGCACCATGCCAACGATTAAAGATTATTACTTGCCAAAGCGGCCAACATTATTATTTTCGTTGCATCCAGAACCAACACAAGCGATTATCAATGGCACCAAGATTCTGGAATATCGTCGGCGTTTTTTTGCACGTCCGTTTCAAGCATTTGTCTATACAACGGGGGATAATGGGGGAATTCAACTCTTTTTGCGTTGTGATCAGGGTCTGCAACTCGTGCCTGAACAATTAGCGCTTGTGGGCGCATTGTTACAGCATGACGCGCCCACAACCACCGCGGCTTATTTTGAAGGCGCTAAAGCCGGATTGGCGTTACCGATTACGGCTTTTACAACCTTACCTAACATTCCGTTGGCACAGTTACGTCGTCAGTTTGAAAACTTTGTTACGCCGCGGAGTTATGTCTTCTTAGATCAGCCTGACCGGCAAGCACAGTTGGATTGGCTATTAACGCAACCCTGTGAGTCGCTAACTATTTTGGACTGGCGCAAACGGTATGCAGCACTGGCGACTTTGTTACAAAAATGAAGCCAAGCTTGTCTTAATCGGGCTGCAACTAGTGCGCCGGTTATAAGAATCAAACAGCCACTCGTTGTGTATTTGCTGAGCAAAAGGACTTAGCTGTGACAACTGCCGCAAACGAGTAGTCATTTAGCATGACTGATTGGATTTGATCGTAAAAAAAGAACCTGCCACAAGTGGTCAGGTTCTCAGATTAATTAGAGCATTTTTTCATAGACGTAGCAAACGTCATCGACATGGTATACACCGACCATTTCGCCAACTCGCTTGAAGTTCATCTTTGCAATCAGATGTTGCATCGCTTGATTGTCGGCATGAGTATCGATACGGATGCTCTTGATTTCAGGATGATCCGCAGCAATGTGAGCAATGATTTTTTCGAATAATTGAGTGGCATAACCATGACCTGCATGGCTAGAATGAATCGCGACTCGGTGAATCACGACGTAAGGTGCCGTGGTATTTAACCATTCGGCCTTCGCAGTATCGTAAGTTTCGTCTGGTGAAGGCACGACAGCGACAGCGCCGACCGTTGCGTTGTCGTCGGCATTGAATAAGTATGCTGATCCTTGCATGATGTCGGCCGTGATTTGTTTGCGAGACGGGTAGTCGCCTTGCCACTGGTTGACCCCAGCTTCAGCAAGTTGATTACGGCCGTCACTCAGAATGTCGATGATCGTATCGAGATCATCGAGGGTCGCTTTTTTAAAGTACATAATTCTAGCTCCTCTCTTGAACAGCGATTGACTGCCGAAGCAGTAATCGACTTTTAAAAGTATACAGAATTTTTAGAAAAATGAAACTATTTTCTACCGATTCTTAGGAGATTTTCAGTGACGATTTTCAAGTAAAATCTTGCGCGCTTCTCGGGCCATGTCATGTTGCGTATTATAAGCAGCGACCGCACTCGGTGCATATTGGTAAGTATTAGTCTGCAAAGTTTGTTCATAGAATTCGAAGTAGGGTAAGTGGGTATTTTGCGCAATCGTGATAGCACGCTGCCAATCGAAATCTACGGCGCGGTAATCAACATGCTGGAGGCCAGTCTCATCAATTGTCAGAAGCAAGTAGTTTGCTCGTGGTTGGCGTAGGTGGGGATTAATGGCAGTCGGAAGACCAACTGTCCCGGCGTTTAGAATCAACTGTCCCGTGGTTGCGTAGCGCATGATGGGCTGGTGTGTGTGCGCGTAGATGACGATATCGACATCGCCTTCAGCGGCTTGGTCAAAGTTGGCCTGACTGGCAGTTGGTGCGAGCGCGTGTCCACTAGCGACGGTCGGTAAAACGTGTTGGAGACGGATGGTTAACGGGCCGACGTGTTTGATGACTGTCATTGGTAAGTTCAGTAACCGTTCAAAGTGTGTCGAACTCAGCTGGCGCCGATCAAAAGCGGTGAGAACCGTTGCCATAATTTGTTTGGGTTTAGTAAACGTGTTGGGATTGGCTGCCATTACTTTTTGGTAGTTTTCCTCGTGATTTCCGAGAACGTAGGCGGTGGGGTGAACGCGGTCTAGTAAGGTGAGACAGCGCTCCGATTCTGGCCCGCGAACGGTCATGTCGCCTACTGTCCAGTATTCGTCAACGTGTTGTTTCTGGGCGTCTGCTAAGACTGCTTCGAGTGCAGTAGCGTTACCGTGAACGTCAGATAGGACTGCAATTTTTACCATGTTGAGATGCTTCCTTTCTACTATGTAATCTAAACTCTGGTGAGATGTTTTATTCTGGTAAACGTGGGTTTTAAAAATTTATGAATGTAACCACTATGAAAAGCCATCGTAACTTTTATCTGTTATAATGGGTATGAAACGAAGTAATATATAGCACGTATATTCAAGCCAATTCGTTTCGTGCCGTGGTTATCCTTGCGATAATCACGGTTTTTATTTTACCATAGTGCCTTATGATTAGTTTGGTTGGTGTCATTTAATTGTATCAGTACATGGAATGCGGGTGGGTTACCACACATGTAATTGCCCAGAGTTCAAGGTGACTTACATATGGTGTGATATTGTTTAAACTGAATGGATTGCTTCTAAATATAGTGGTTAAACTAATTGTTTGTGAAAGAGGTTTTGGATAAATGATGACACCTTACAAAAAAGTTAACGTAACGGATGCGCCTCGACTAAAGCTGGCAATTAATTTGACTAGTGTCTTGTTGTCTTTTCAATGTTATTTAGTAATATGATTCGAGCCAGCACCATTGATATTGGGCATGTAGCTTGGCTAAAATGGTCATTTTAGCAATTGGGACTGTTGCGATTCATGGGTGCGGGTTGTACTGGGGAATTTTTACCTAGCATAGCAACTAGTGATAACGTTGCGATACTGTCTGATAGAAGATACATTGCGGGGTATGACTATTTATCGCTAAAAATTGGGAAATTAGTATCCACGATAATTGAGTTGGAGTATCAAAAGGCCATCAACCTGCGTATATGCTTCGCGGTTGACGGCCTTTAGTTTAGTGCTGAAGTCAAAGTAGCTATGTGAATGGATCTCATCTCAAAACAAGCTATACACCAAATAAATATTCAACACCGTAATAATTCCGGCCAGTCCATATCCCACCCACGTTACCGCCGGGCGATTAACGTGGGCCTTCATCAGGCTGGCGTCATTTGTCAGCGCAACTAGTGGCAACAAGGTAAAGGGGAGGGCGATGCTGAGTGCCACTTGCGCGTAAATGATCAAGTTTTCAAAGGCAGCGTCACTAAAGCCGACTAACATACCGATAATCAGAATCGGAATTAGCGTGACAGCGCGAGTAAGCAGCCGGCGTTGCCATAGCGGTAAGCGGATGTGTAAATAACCTTCCATGACGATCTGACCAGCTAAGGTGCTAGTGATGGATGAAATTAGGCCGGTAATTAGTAGGGCTAATGCAAATAACCAGCTCATGACCGGGCTAGCAAGGGCGCCAACCACGGTGGTACTTTTTAACCCATCGAAGACGGCCTGCAGACTCGCTAACGCGTTGGTGTGACCGAAGAAAAGCGTCCCACCAAGGACGAGCAAAAGTGCGTTGATGAGAAAAGCCGCAATCAAGTGCACTGTTGAGTCCCAATTGGCGAAGCGCAGTGCTTCTGTGACTTGGGCTGGATTATGATAATCATAACGCCGGCTTTGTGCAAGCGATGAGTGTAAGTATAAGTTATGTGGCATGATGGTTGCGCCCAAGATTCCGAGACTGAGGACTAGTGCGGTATGATTTTTGACGATCAATGGTGTTGGAACTAAGCCGAGCAACACGTTGCCAAATTGAACGTGGGCCCGTCCCACCTCGATACCAAAAATAATGCCGACGGTCAAAATAGCGACGAGGACGATTACTTCGACACGCCGAATGCCAAATCTCAAAAACAACAAGACAACTAAGACGTCCGCAATCGTCAGTAAAATTCCTGCAAGTAGTGGTAAGCCGAATAACATTTTTAAGGCGATTGCGGTTCCAATTACGCCCGTCATATCAGTCGCCATCATCGCGACTTCGTTTAAAATCCACGCGGCGTAACGCACGGGCCGGGGCAGCTTGCTAGCGATGGCTTGTGCTAAGTCTTGCCGGGCTACAACGCCTAGCCTGATTGCCAGGCCTTGCATGAACATGGCGACAATGATGGCTAATGCGAGCACGGCTAAAAGCCGGTACTGAAACTGACCGCCACCGGCTAGGGATGTCAACCAGTTGCCGGGATCCATATAGCCGACTGCCACTAGTGCACCGGGACCACTATAGGCTAAAAATTTGCGCCAAAAGGCCGTCTGATGAACGTCGGGAACCGCGACGCTCTGATTGATTTCTTCAAGACTTTGATGACGATGTGATTGCATGGTTCGACGCCTCCTGCTTTTGGATAGCGAGGTCAGCCAGAAATTGGCTGAAGCCGGTATCCTTATTCATTGGTGGTACTAAGTCAAACCGATCACCACCGCTTGCCCGAAAGGTTTGATAATTTTGAACGTAGTCTTCCTCGAGGGTTTCCAAGCAGTCCACGACAAAGGATGGCGTAACTACTAATACGTTGCGTTTGCCAAGTTCGACCAACTGCATGAGCTCATTTTTTAAGTAAGGCTTCAACCACGGCATCGGTCCGAACTTGGACTGATACGCCGTAATGACCTTATCAGCTGGTAATTCTGGTCGCTCCGCCAACACAGCTTTGGTCGTGGCCTCGCATTCGCGTTGATAGGGATCACCATGGCGTACCATTGCAGTGGGGATGCTGTGGTAGCTGAAGATGACCGCATCATAATGATGCGCCTGATAGCTTTGCCAGACTTTGGTTGCTAGTAAGTGAATGTAGGTCGGTTGGTCGTAGAAACTGTCGATAAAGGTGTGTGGTAATCCAGTTGCTTCAACTTGACGATGGATGCCGCCGTGCGTGCTCTGGGTGTATTGCGGAAAAAGTGGTAAAATAATTGGCTTTTCACACCCATCAGCAACCATGGCTTTCAAGGTCGCACCGATATCGGGTTGACCGTACGTCATTGCTAGTCGGACGTTCCAATCGGGTAATGCTGCTTGTACTTGTTGGCAGATGGCTTGACTGTAGACGATTAATGGTGAGCCTTGTGGGAGCCAACTATCCTGATAAAAGGTGGCCGAACGCCAAGAACGGGTCGGTAAGATAATACCACGCAACAGCGGTTGCCAGAGTGCGGCTGGCATCTCGATGACGCTTGGATCACTTAAGAATTCTTGTAAGTATGCTTTGACATCCTTAGTCCGTGGGGATGCTGGGGAGCCTAAATTGACGAGTAATAATCCTGGGTGCATAGAAACCCCTCCAATGCTCTTGATAAATTAATCATAGCATAATCGTCAGCTTGTATACGGGGTTAATGGTTTATTTATTCGATTATCTAGTGATAATCAATTTACTGCTGAAATAAATAAAATCTCTTGCTAGCAACTGGCCGGGCTAGCAAGAGATCTGAAATTGATATTTGGTTTTGTTGCAGTTCAAAAATCGGTGTCGTCGGCTGGATCGTACTTTAAAAGTAGATTCAGAAATGCCAGCAAAAGCCATGACCATGTTCGTTTTTAGGTCGTCAACATCAAAAGGCGATTACTGGGTGGACTTGGTGAGTTGAGCTGACTAACGGGCTTACTTTGCGGCGTGGGTCCGTCGATAACGTTGATTGAGATAGTAGCCTAGATAGCAAATCGCCACGAAGGGAATGGTGTAATACAAGGCAATCCGCTGGTTAGGGTCAAACCAAATCAAGATACAAGAGAGCCCACTTAAGATAAAGGCCAGCCACGGGACGACCGGGTAGCCGGGCGTTTTAAAAGTCAATTGATCAAGCGACTGCCCACTTTTCAGGTAGGCTTTGCGGAAGTTGATCTCCGAAAGGGCAATTGCCATCCAAACAATGACGACGGCAAGTCCTGAAATGGATACTAAGACCAGGTACACCGAACCGGCGGCATAGACACTCGACAATAGGGCCAGAATGCCACCCAGCATGCTAGTAATTAGGGCGACTAACGGCACATCACGCTTCGTGGTTCGTTTGAAAACCTTTGGAATGGTTCCCTCGTTCGCAAGTGACCACAGCATGCGGGTAGACGCGTAGAGGCCAGAATTAGCGGCCGACATAATGGCGGTCAATACGACGAAATTCATTAAATCAGCGGCGTAGGGAATCCCAATCGCTTTGAAGACGAGCACGAATGGACTTTGCGTCACACCTGCTTGTTTGTAAGGAATCAGTGCGGCCATGACGAACATGCTACCGATGAAGAAAATAATCAGGCGCCAGAGGGTCGTTTTGATTGCGGTCGGAATGGTGTGGGCCGGATCCTTAGTCTCACCAGCTGTAATTCCAATTAGCTCAGTTCCAGAAAAGGCAAAGTTGACCGTTAGCATAGTTGTAAAGACGCCACCAAAACCATTGGGGAACCAACCGTTACGCGTATAGTTGCTCAGAAACGGGGCACTGGTATGACCGTGAAGTGGCAGGATACCGACCATTGCCAGTCCGCCTAACACAATAAAAGCAATGATCGCGATGACTTTGATACTGGCAAACCAGAATTCCGTTTCCGCAAACCAGCGTACGGAGAGGGCGTTAACGGTGAAGATGACCACCATAAAGACGAGGCTCCAGATCCAGGTCGCAATGTGCGGAAACCACGTTTGCATGATGAGCCCCGCTGCTGTAAATTCTGAACCGAGGGCAATCGTCCAAGTCAACCAATATAGGATGGCAACCGTAAAGCCTGTGCCGGGACCAATATATTTTTTCGCATAGACGTGAAACGCCCCGGTGTAGGGCATTGCAACTGACAGCTCACCTAGACAGAGCATGACGAGATAGACGAGGATGGCTCCAATGGTATAGGCGAGCAGGGTCCCAATTGGCCCCGCTTGATGAATCGTGTAACCGGAACTTAAAAATAATCCGGTCCCAATCACGCCACCGAGCGAAATCATCAGTACGTGCCGTGATTCCATCTGGCGACTGAGGTGGGTTTGTTTTGACATAATGTACCGGCCTTCCTTACTTGCAGAATTAATATGATTAGACTATGATTAGAAAATCAACAATGTTATTAGAATAACATAATTTATAAGTAGAAAGGAAGGCAATTATTGCAATGCTTTCATTAACTGAACAATTGAACCGGGGCCCAGTCGTCTCGGACGGTGCGATGGCTACGGAATTAGAAAAACGGGGCGTGGCAACCAATAGCGCACTGTGGTCAGCCACGGCAATGTTGGACCATCCGGATGCGATTCAAGCGGTCCATCAGAGCTATCTGGATGCGGGCGCAAAAATCATGACAACTAATACATACCAGGCCAACGTCCCTGCATTTGAGCAGGCTGGTATTGCTGCCGTACAAGCGCGTCAATTGATACAACAGGCGGTGACAATTGCTCATACGGCGCGTGATGCTAGTCATGTCACGGATGCTGTGATTGCTGGTAGTATTGGCCCGTACGGTGCTTACTTAGCGGATGGTAGTGAGTACACGGGTGCATATCAGTTAACGCCGAGTGCCTATCAAGACTTTCACCGCGAACGCCTGGCGTTGATCATGGCCGCCGGGGTGGACGTGCTTGCATTAGAAACGATGCCACGTTTAGACGAAGTACAGGCTTTGGTACAACTAATCACAACCACTTGGCCGCAACAACCATACTGGGTAAGCTTTAGTATCAAGGATCCACAGACATTATGTGATGGGACGTCATTAGCTGTGGCCGCAAAGTGGGTGGCGGCCCAGCCGAACGTGGTCGCTGTGGGGGTCAATTGCACTACGCTGGAAAACATTGCACCAGCGTTAACCACTTTGAAGGCTGCTGTAGCGGTTCCGTTGATCGTTTATCCTAATTCTGGTGATCAATATGATCCCGTGACGAAGACTTGGCAAGAAACTCATTTGAGTCATCAATTTGCATCCTTTGTCCCCCAGTGGTTAGCCGCCGGGGCCCGCATTATCGGCGGCTGTTGTCGCACAACGCCGAAGGATATTGCGACGGTGGCACGGGCTCTCAGTGTTTCGGATTCCGCCAAGCTTTGAAAAATGTTAAGAAATGACGGTGTTTTAGTTCATGGTGGGCGTGTCTCAGAGATCTAAGTTGTCTTGGGGTGTTCGTTACACACTAATTATTGATTTAATTATATTTGAGCAAAACAATACCTAGCGTGCTGAGCGTCACTAGGTATGGCTAGCAATTTAATTGAAACTGGTGAAAAAACACTAGTCGGGCACTGCTGATACGGTAGTTGTTCACGACTAGCGATTTTTGTATGTCAATAAAACTGTTCATATCTTGGTCGAGTAACGTAAAATATGGTAGGGTAAAGATAGTGTATAGATATAACAGATGAAGTGGTCAATTAACAGATGAAGTGGTCAATCGTCCGTGCGTACTCGAAGTTTTTGAACTCGGTGACAGGATGAGTTGATTTTTCAGATTGAGAAGGGAACGGCTAGGTGATGTATTATTTTGTGGGTACTGGTTTAGGATTGAAATTGACGGGAATTGAAAAGGCACAGTTGAACCGACTGGCGCTATTTGACGCCGCTGGTTATCAGGCTCGATGCGTCTATGTCACTTATAATCCGCGTTTACATGAGCATGCGGCCCGCTTTGGTGCGGAAGGAAAATGCTTTAGTTTGTATGATTTCTTTCAGGGGACGATGCCTGAAGCAGTGACTAAAATCCATCATGATTGGATGCACTATTGGCAAGCTGTTTGTCACTTTAAGGTGATCCAGGTTCCAAATACGACGGATTTTCGCGTCCTGGATACCGATGGTCAATATTTGATGTACGTTCATTTTGTGGACGCCGGGCGACAACAATTGGATTATGTCAATTATTTTGATAATCAGAGTGTTAAAGTCCGACGCGAATTTTATGATAACCGGGGCTTCCTGAGCCGGACAAGCTTTTTAGTGAAACATCAGGAAGTGCACACAGAAGTGTATTATGATTTACAAGGGCAAGTCAAAATTATCAAACAGTATGACATTACCGGGCCAGAGCCAAAACTACGACTGATTACGTTGAAGAACTATCAACAAAGAGACTTTTTCTTCAATACCGAACAGGCTTTTCAGACATTCTTCTTCAATGAATTGGGCACTGCTGATGACGTCTATTTCTGTGATCGTAACCGACAAACGGCGGCGGCCTTAGGTCATACGCGCCCCGCAATTCGCGTGTGTTCAGTCTTACATAGCACGCATCTACGGATTGGTGAGGACGTGGTAAGTGGGCATTTGAAATCGGTCTATCGGTATGTCCTAGCCCATCCAGACCAATTTCACCGAATTATTGTGTCGACCGAGCATCAAAAGCGTGATTTATTGGCACGGTATGATAATTTACCACCAGTTGTCGTGATTCCAGTCGGCTATACAACGGTTCATCCGGTTAAAATTGATGGTCGTGACCCGCACCGGATTATTAGTGTGGCGCGCTATTCGCCAGAAAAGCAATTACCACATCAACTGGAAGTGGTTCGTCGGTTAGTTGGTGAATTTCCCGACCTGACTTTGCAGTTGTTTGGGCATGGGCAAAAGATTGAAATGCAAATGCGTCAATTTATTCAGGCCAATCATCTAGAAAAAAATATCGTTATTCGGGGTTTCTTGCCCAATCTGGCAGAAGAGTACCAGCGGGCAAGCCTCGCCTTAATGACGAGTGTGGAAGAGGGCTTTTCGCTAGCCACAATGGAAGCTGAAAGCTATGGCGTGCCGGTTATTGGCTATCGAATTGCGTACGGGCCGGAAGATATTATCGAAGATGGCGTTAACGGGTACTTAGTGACACCCAATGATGTTGATGAGTTGACAATGAAAGTTCGTCAGTATTTACAGCACCCTGAACGACAAGCACAACTGATTACGAATGCCTACAATTCAGCAACTCGTTACAGCAAGCAGACGATTATTGAAAAGTGGCGCCAGTTAATAGCAGCACTTTAAGAACTGGTGATAGGGGCAAACAAGGCGTCTACCTAGTTTGAGAGACTAGGTAGACGCCTTGTTGTTATCTAGATATTAATAAAGTAATAAAATCAGTGCCAACTGAACGGCTACGTTGATCATGAGATGTAACCGAGTACGGCCAAAGGACTGTTGACTGAACCAGACAGCAATCGTGATGAGAATTGCAACGATCGTTTGCCAGGTCAGCGGCTGCAGGAAGATGGTGATAACAAGTAGCAGGCCAGTGATGGCCGAAATCAGTTGATTGATTTGGCGTTGACGGCTGAAGCTCGGAACGTATAGGAAGACATAACTAGCCAGCATGGGGGTCAGCTTCCAGAGAAAAGTAGTTGATAAATAGTTATTTTGTAAATCGAAGACGGCCACTGGGATCGTGAACGTCATGATGACGCCGAAAACGACTAGACCAAAGTAGTTTTGCATACCGAAGCGTGGAACAGCCATCACGAGCAACCACGCACTGCACGTTAATAGCAGGTACAGTAGTTCGGATTCCTTGGCAATAATGTTGGTAAATGCAAAGGCCACGGTAATTCCAATCGCAATGAGGCTCCACTGGGGAGCAATCCGCCGATCTAAGATAATGAAGACCGCGGCGGCCACGGCTAAGGTGTAGCCAATCAGTGGTAACTGCGCGGCTGAAAATGAGGCCGTTTGAAATGAGCGCCCGTAATCGAGGGCGGCCCACCAACTAATGATGCTTTGAACGATGGTAAAGATCGCCAAGGCGATGTAATCGCGTTTGATATGTAATTTTCCGATTCGAATCATATTGTCAACACTCTCTAATTAGGATAATGAGTTAATCGTACCGGTCGGGGCAGTTCCCGTCAATAATTTGACAGAAATCTTTAAAAAAAATGGTGATTGTGATAACCTTATATAGTTATGAGCCGTTCCCGAAAGGATAAGTTTAGCTTGTTCGACGAAGAATAAGTGATGCTTAGATGCCTTGTAACCGAAATTATCAAGGGGGGAATTTATTGTGAGTGAAAGACACTTATTTACATCTGAATCTGTCTCTGAAGGTCATCCTGATAAGATTGCTGACCAAATCAGTGACGCTATCCTGGACGCAATGTTAGCCCAGGATCCACAAGCACGGGTCGCTGTTGAAACTTCAGTGACGACTGGATTAGTGCTGGTCTTCGGTGAAGTTTCGACCAAGGCCTACGTTGATATTCAAAAGGTCGTGCGTGACACGATCAAGTCGATTGGCTATGTTGATGGTCAATACGGCTTTGACGGTGACAACTGTGCCGTCCTTGTCTCATTGGATGAACAATCACCAGATATCGCGCAAGGGGTCGATGATTCCTTGGAGACGCGTTCTGGCGATGCTGACCCATTAGATCAAATCGGTGCTGGTGATCAAGGGATGATGTTTGGTTATGCCATCAACGAAACCCCTGAATTAATGCCACTGCCAATCGCATTGAGCCATCGGTTGATGCGTAAAATTGCAGCGCTACGTAAGGATGGTACCATTAAGTGGTTACGTCCAGATGCTAAGGCCCAAGTCACGGTCGAATATGACGAAGACAACCAACCTAAGCGAATCGACACGGTGGTCTTGTCTACTCAGCATGATCCTGATGTTGATTTGGACACAATCCGGCAAACGGTCATTGATCAAGTCATCAAGGCTGTGTTACCAGCTGATTTATTAGATGACCAAACTAAGTATCTTGTGAACCCAACTGGTCGTTTTGTTATTGGTGGTCCTCAAGGGGATGCCGGTTTGACTGGTCGGAAAGTCATCGTGGATACGTATGGTGGTTTTGCCCATCATGGTGGTGGTGCCTTTTCTGGTAAGGACGCGACCAAGGTTGATCGTTCTGCAAGTTACGCTGCTCGTTACATTGCCAAAAACGTTGTGGCTGCCGGTTTAGCTGATCAGGTCGAAGTGCAATTGGCATATGCCATCGGGGTTGCCGAACCAGTTTCGATTGCAGTGGATACTGCCGGGACCGGGAAGGTTAGTGATGAAGCGTTGATTAACGCCATTCGCGAAAACTTTGATTTACGCCCAGCTGGGATTATCAAAATGCTCGATTTGCAACGGCCAATTTATCGGCAAACTGCGGCATACGGCCACTTTGGTCGGACCGATATTGATTTGCCATGGGAACATACTGATAAAGTGGATGCTTTAAAAGCAGTATTTAAATAATGCGGTAACGTTGATTCGTTACGGTCTGTAGGTACTCGACGCTAAAAGCGACCTTTTTTCAAGGTCGCTTTTTTTTGCGGGCTATTTTAGATGCACGGAGTTTTAAAATGATTGATAGAGAAGGAGAATTACTAAGATGCAACAGCGTAAAACTAACGTAATGGCGGTTACGGTTGCCATTTATGTCGCGACGTTTATGAGTGCGATTGAAGGGACAATCGTGTCGACCGCCTTGCCAACGATTGTTGGTGATTTACACGGGGTTTCATTGATGAATTGGGTTTTCTCAATTTATTTATTGACTAATGCGATGATGACGCCAATTTATGGAAAGCTGACTGACTTGGTCGGCCGAAAACCAGTGATGCAAGCCGGACTAATTATTTTTATTATCGGGTCTATGATGAGCGGTTTGTCTAATTCGATGCCGGTGCTAATTTTTTGGCGGGCCATTCAGGGGATCGGTGCCGGGGCGCTAATGCCAGTCTCAATGACAATTATCGCAGATATTTATTCATTCGAACGCCGGGCCAAAGTGCTAGGCTTCAATAGTTCAGCGTGGGGCATTGCTTCAGTGCTGGCACCGCTGATTGGTGGACTAATTGTCGATAAGCTCAGCTGGCATTGGATTTTCTTCATTAATGTGCCAGTTGGGTTGATCACCCTTTTCCTATTTCAATTTTATTTACGAGAACCCAAACGTCACAATAACGTGAAAATCGACTACTTGGGTAGCTTTTGGCTGATGCTCTTCTTGCTGTGCTTGATGCTAAGCTTCCAACTATTGGGAAACGCCACTATCAGTTGGGTGGCCGTTGGGACTGCTTGGATCATTAGTGCGCTCAGTTTGTGGCTATTTATTCGTCGTGAAAGTCGCACGGATGAACCAGTGATTTCGATGGATTTATTCAAAAACCACACGTTTATTATTCAGAATGCCGTGGCGGCCTTAGTCAGTGGTTTCCTAATGGCCGTTGAAGTTTATATTCCAACTTGGACTCAGGGGATACTGGGTGTACCGGCTTCTTTGGCGGGATTCGCAGTGACACCGAGCTCGTTAATGTGGATCGTCGGGTCATTCGTGACGGGGCGGTTATTGGCAAAGTGGGCGCCGCGACGGATTTTGTATCTGAGTTTGGCTTTCATTCTCGTGACAAGCATTTGCTTAGCGTGGTTACCAGTTAATACTGCTTTCCCATGGTTCTTCCTGATCACAGCGATTGGTGGCGTGGGCTTTGGAATTACAATTACAGCAACGACCGTCACGTCGCAACACCTTGTGCCAGCTGAGAACGTGGGCGTCGCAACGTCCTTCAATACGTTGAGTCGAACGATTGGCCAAACGTTGATGATTTCAATCTTTGGAATTGCGTTGAACGTTGGGATGAACCAAGGTATTCAGCACCATGCAGGAACGAACATGGCGATGATGAACAAGTTGATCAATCCACAGACAGCAACGCAATTACCGTCTCATTTGTTGCCGACACTTCATCGTATCTTATATACGGGCTTACATTGGGTCTACCTGATTGGCCTTGGTTTGGTTATTCTAGCCTTTATTGTGAATAGTTTGGATCGCGGACCACAAAAAACGGCAGCACAACACGCGGCTGATTTAAACCAAAATCAGGATTAGTCGGCTTAGTATCAACAAATTAATTGTCAAAGCGACTCATAATTTGTCGTTTATTTGATATTGACGTAAAAAAAATCTGAAAAATTTCCAATAAAATTTCCATAAGTGTTATAAATAAATTTTAAGTTGTTAGACGAGTGTAATGGGCTTTATGAGGCCTATTACACTCGTTTTCATTAATATTATTTATTTGGTAACTATTTTAGGAAAATTAATGGAAAACGTGTAACAAGATTGACGGTATCAACTATTGCCAACAAAACATAATCATAGTATTATGAGTGCATAGCCTAACGATTGATGGTGTATACCAATGATGCTATATATGTGTTTTTTGTATCATATATAAACGGGTTTGATTAGGTTAGAGAAGGAAGGCAAAACCATGAAATTTCTGAGACATAAATCTTTTAGGGGAGATCCGCAAGTTCACTACAAGATGTTTAAAGTCGGCCGTACTTGGGTATTTACGGCGATGGCATCATTTGTATTGACTGCTGCACCTCAGTTAGTATCTCATGCAGATACGGTTTCGGCGGATACTAGTAGCGATACGGCAAGTAGTGCCACTAGTAGTGCCAGCTCGGGGGCGGATACGTCTTCTGCAGCAGCGAGTGCGGCGGCACTAGCTGCTGCAACGGCAAGTAGTACGTCAACTAGTACTACCAGTGACTCGTCTACGGCATCTTCTTCGAGTGAAACTGCCTCGAACAGTAATTCCGAATCTTCATCGGATAGTTCAAGCAGCGATGACAGTGCTTCAGACGCAAGTTCTGCGAGCGAAACAAGTACGACTAATGCGACAAGTACATCAAGTACTAGTAGTAGCAGTGTTTCAACGGCTAGTTCGAGCGCATCCAGCGCAAGTTCAAGTAGTAGTTCGAGCTCGTCAAGCGCTACTTCATCGAGTTTAACTGATAGCAGCAGTTCTTCCGCAGCTAGCTCAAGTACGACGAGTTTGTCAAGCAGTGCTAGCGTAGCGGCAAGTACTGTCTCGACAGCAAGCAGTGTTGCCAGCACGACTAAGTCTGCAAGTACGGCGGCTTCAACGGCAGCCATTGCAGCTTACTCGTCGGTATCGGCTGCCAGCTCACATACCGATAGTACCGCAGCTAAGGCGGCTTCATCATCAGCTTCATTAGCTGGTTCATACGCCACACTTGCCAGCAGCTATGCTAGTTTGGTCAATAACCTAACGACGCAAGCAGCAGTGAGTGCGGCCCAAAGTGCCTATCAAGAAGCGCTTAACGCGGCTGATTTGTCACGGCACTACAATAGTATTGCAAACATGTACTTAGACGCATTGACAAATGGTGTGGGGTCCAATGTTGATAATGCAATCGCATACTCTGGTGCAAACTCTTTAGCATATAGTGCAGCGAGTGCGGCCAGTTCATACGCAGCCCTGGCTTCAACGGCCACCTCAACGGCCAGCAGTGCTGCTACCCAAGGCTTAATTAATTTAGCAAGTAGCAATTATTCCGCCGCATCTAGTGCGGCATCTGCAGCCACGGTAGCAGCCAGCTCGGCAGCTGAAGCAGCCAACAGTGCATACTTAGCCATGCAATACGACAAAAATAATACGGCCGTTACCTCAGCTTACACCGTTGCTTCTAGCACGGCAGCTGCGGCTTCAACGGCCGCGGTTAACGCAACGACCGCTGCGGTGGCAGCTTCCTCAGCCTATGCCGCGGTAAGTAGTAATGCGGCAAATAATGACTATGAAGCCACTAGTACTGCCTATGCAGTTACTTCTTCCGCCGCAACGGAGGCGCTTGGTCAATATGCCGCCGGGAGCACCGCTAGTTCGGCAGCCAGTTTTGCCAACAGTACTGCAATTAGTGATTTGGCGAGTGCGGCTTCTTCAAGTGCAAACGTGGCGAATACAGCAAAGAGTACGGCTTCAAGTGCGGCCAGTGTGGCAGCAACGCAAACTGGTACTCAAGCGTCAGCTTATGCTTCAAGTGCTGCAACGGCCGCTAGCTCTGCTTCATCAGCCTACGCCGTCGCAAGTACGGCTGCAAAATCCGCTGTCAGTGCTAGTGATCCTGCCACCGCGGACTCATACGCTCGGGTGGCCCAATCGGCATCTTCATTGGCTGCTAGTTACGCTGCAACTGCCGAGTCTAACGCGACTTTAGCTGCTAAGTTTTCGACGGATGTCGCTAATGAACAAACCGTTAGTTCCAATGCGACTTTAACGACGAGTACGGCAACGCAAAGTGTCTCGACTGGAGATACTGTGACAATTACCAACAAGGTGGGTTTGGATTCAGGGTATTCAGTAAGTGGTACACCAACTTATGTTTGGTATGTCTCAACGGATGGGACAACTTGGACGACCATTAGTGGTGCAACATCGGCAACGTATACAACAACTGCAACTACTTCAGGGACGTATTATTATCAAGCAGTCGTGAGTGGTAAGCGGGTTACAGCAATAATCTTGACTTCAAGTTTTAAAGCAGCTGGTAATGTGATTACCATTGTTGTCACTAATCCAGAAGGAACTTACACTGAAATTGCCAGCAGTTATGCCAGCCAAGCCAACAGCGCAGCCTCAGTGGCAACCTCTCAAGCCGTCGCTGCAAGTAGTGCGATCAGTTTGGCCAGTTCTTCAGCTAACTTGACGGGCTCATTAGCTAGTTACTACACGTCACAGGCTAATTCTTCATACAACGCAGCTAGCTCATATGCGAGTGTGGCTTCGGAAGCAGCAAGTATTGCAACTATGGCCAGTACTTCGGCCGCTTCTTATGAAGCCGAAGGGGCGTATACTAGTGCTAATATCTGGGCAGGAATGGCATCGAGTTATGCGAGTGTTGCAACCGAATATGCTAGTTCTGCAAGTAGTGCGGCATCTGAGGCAGCAGCTAGTCTCGATACTGCTTTGAAAAATGCGGTTAATGAAGATGGCGGTGATACCGCTGCTGATTATTTAGCATCAAGTTATGCTAGTATGGCTGCGTCATCGGCAAATGTGGCCGGTGACCAAGCCTCGCTAGCTGCATCCTATGCGGCCAACGCTGCTAATGCATATAACGTTGCTGGTTCTTCATTTAATACCACTGCAACTAGCAGTTATAATGCAGCGGCAAGTTCTGCGGCTGTAGCGGCTAGTTCATACGCAGCGGCAGCTAGTGAAGCGGCAAGCCTTGCTGCTTCATATGCAGCGGACGGGAATTATAATTCGGCTGCCTTGCAACAAAGCTACGCGGCTTTGCGTTTAACCTATGCCACAGATCAATTGAATGCTGCTTCGAGTGCGGCGAGTGCGATTACCCAAACGGTCGTGCAAGCACAATCCAGTTATTATAATTCGATTGCAACGGCTGCTTCTAGCGCAGCGTCAGCAGCTGAATCGGCAGCCGGGAACGCAATCAGTGTCGCGAGTTCATTAAGTGCAAAGTATGCGTCAAACACCACGTTGGGTAGCTCATACGTTGCACAAACTAATAATTATGCCGTGACAACTCTGGGTGCAGCGGCGGCCGCAACTTCAGCTGCGGAAATGGCAGCTCAGTATACAAGCCAGGCTTCATCGGCAGTAGCTGCGGGCGATTATGCTATGGCCAGCTCATATGTGACCAATGCCTCAGCAGCAGCTAGTGAAGCAACCTCATATGCGGCATTGTCTACATCCAATGCGGCTTTAGGTAGTACGGCGGCTAGCAACGCGACGAATTATTCAAACAATACGAATTCATATAAAAGCACTAATACGGGTAATGCAACGACAATTCTAGGGATTGTTATTTCTGGTGGGATGACTTCTCAACCCGCAGCAGTGACGTCGACCGTTTCTGGTGGGACCTTTACCTTGTCAGCTTCGTCAGCATTAGGACTAGGTGGGGTTGCACTATCATCAAAAACAACTTGGTATGTCCAAGTCAACGGCACATGGATGACTTTAGATAAGGCTAGCGCTTATATTGAATCATATGATGCAGTTGACAGTGCTGGTTTACTGTCAACTAGTAGTTCATTAACAGTTACTATCAAAGCGGGCTATACTGGATCATTGCTGTTCCAAGCCGTACAAGGGTTTTCTTGGGACTTGGCAAACTGGTTTACAGTTTATACGTTTGCAAGTAATTTAGCGGAAGTAGATGTTTATAGTAGCAATATTCCAGCAACAAACATTTCCATAGCTGGTGATGATTACGTCATTAATCCAACGAACAGTTCGAGTGGCTCAAACGATAAGGTGACTAGCCAGTTTACATCAACGACTAACCCTGAGAATGCTACTGGAAAGATTACCTGGACGACAAGTGATTCAAGCATTGCGACAATTGATGATTCTGGCCTTTTGACCGTTGTATCTAATGGAACGGTGACAATCACAGCAACAATTACGAATGCAGACGGCACTAGCTATTCATCTTCAAAGACAATTACAATCGGTAGCGGCCTTGAGGATACGAGTGTTGATGCTGGAAGTGATTTGACGTGGGTTCCAGATGGTTCGACTACGGGTACTGGGACTGATATTACTTATCAATGGTATTATTCTTCAACAGCGGACGGTACTGGAACAGCGCTGAGTGGTCAGACTGGTACGACACTTAATCTGTCAGATCTGACGGTAGGGCAATCCGGTTATTACTACCTAGTTATTACTGGATCCAATACGACTAACGGGACTACTACCACGACAACTGTAACTTTAGGCCGGGCTTACTTGACTGTTAATGCTGTTTCAACTGAAGCGGCAGATTCTGCAGCTAGCGAAGCAGCTAACTACGCAAATCAAGCGACGGAATATGGTTCAGTTGCTAGTTCTTATGCGAACATTGCGGGCGAATATGCAAGTAAAAACTCAGAAGCAAGCTCCTACGCAGAACAAGCAACGGCAGCAGCTTCTGATGCACAGTCAGCTGCAACAGCTGCTTCAACTGCAGCCTCTAATGCGGCAGCCGCCCAATCAAATGCAGATTCTGCGGAAGCTGCCGGCGAAAACTCGGCTGCTTCCAGTTATGCAGAGGAAGCTAAAAAGAAAGCGTCCGAAGCATCTGAAGCTAAAAAGAAAGCTTCAAGTGCCGCTGATGATGCAGGCTACTATGCTGATTTAGCTGCTAATGTTAGTGAAGATGACTCGGATAGTGATTCTGACGGCGACAGTGATTCGGATAGCGACAGCGATTCCGACTCAGACAGTGATTCGGATTCCGATAGCGACTCGGACTCGGACAGCGACTCGGACTCGGACAGTGACTCCGACAGTGATTCCGACTCCGATAGCGACTCCGATTCTGACAGTGACTCGGACTCGGACAGCGATTCAGATAGCGACAGCGACTCAGATTCCGACAGTGATTCCGACTCTGACAGTGATTCGGATTCCGATAGCGACTCGGACTCGGACAGCGACTCCGACTCCGACAGTGATTCCGACTCCGATAGCGACTCCGATTCTGACAGTGACTCGGACTCGGACAGCGATTCAGATAGCGACAGTGATTCCGACTCGGATAGTGATTCGGATTCCGACAGCGACTCGGATAGCGATAGTGACTCAGATTCCGACAGTGATTCCGACTCTGACAGTGACTCAGATTCCGATAGTGATTCCGACTCTGACAGTGATTCCGACTCCGACAGCGATTCCGACTCGGATAGTGACTCAGATTCCGATAGTGATTCGGACAGCGACAGTGACTCAGATTCGGACAGTGATTCCGACTCCGACAGTGACTCCGATTCGGATAGTGACTCCGACAGCGATTCCGACTCAGATTCGGATAGTGATTCGGATTCAGACAGTGACTCCGACTCCGACAGTGATTCGGACTCGGACAGCGACTCGGATTCGGATAGTGATTCCGATTCGGATAGTGATTCGGATTCAGACAGTGACTCAGACTCTGATAGTGATTCGGACTCGGACAGCGATTCGGACTCGGACAGCGACTCGGATTCGGATAGTGACTCCGACAGTGATTCAGATAGCGACAGTGACTCCGACTCCGACAGTGATTCAGATAGCGACAGTGACTCCGACTCGGACAGTGATTCCGATTCGGATAGCGACTCCGATTCAGACAGTGATTCTGACTCGGATAGTGATTCTGACTCGGATAGTGATTCTGACTCGGATGGTGATTCTGACTCGGACAGTGATTCCGATTCGGATAGCGACTCCGATTCTGACAGTGATTCCGACTCTGATAGCGACTCAGATTCCGACAGTGATTCCGACTCCGATAGCGACTCAGATTCCGACAGTGATTCGGACTCCGACAGCGATTCGGACTCGGACAGCGACTCCGATTCAGACAGTGATTCGGACTCCGACAGTGATTCGGATAGCGACAGTGACTCCGACTCCGATAGTGATTCCGATTCAGACAGTGATTCGGACTCCGACAGCGATTCGGATTCCGATAGTGATTCCGACTCGGATAGTGACTCCGATTCTGACAGTGATTCAGACTCCGACAGCGATTCGGATTCCGATAGTGATTCCGACTCGGATAGTGACTCAGATTCCGATAGTGATTCGGACAGCGACAGTGACTCCGATTCTGACAGTGATTCAGACTCGGATAGTGACTCAGATTCCGATAGTGATTCGGACAGCGACAGTGACTCCGACTCAGACAGTGACTCAGATTCCGACAGCGATTCCGACTCGGATTCGGACAGTGATTCGGACTCCGACAGTGACTCGGATTCGGATAGTGATTCGGATTCCGACAGTGACTCAGACTCAGACAGCGATTCAGACTCAGATAGTGACTCAGATTCCGACAGCAATTCAGACTCTGATAGCGACTCCGATTCCGACAGTGATTCGGATTCCGACAGCGACTCCGATTCCGACAGTGATTCCGATTCAGACAGTGATTCGGACTCCGACAGCGATTCGGATTCCGATAGTGATTCAGATTCAGACTCGGACAGCGACTCGGATTCGGATAGTGATTCGGACTCGGACAGCGACTCGGATTCGGATAGTGATTCCGACTCGGACAGCGATTCCGATTCAGACAGTGATTCGGATAGCGACAGTGACTCAGACTCTGATAGTGATTCGGACTCGGACAGCGACTCGGATTCCGATAGCGATTCAGACTCGGACAGCGATTCAGATTCCGACAGTGATTCGGACTCCGACAGTGATTCCGATTCCGACAGTGACTCGGACTCGGACAGTGACTCGGACTCCGACAGTGATTCAGACTCAGACAGTGATTCGGATAGCGACAGTGACTCAGATTCCGACAGCGATTCAGACTCGGATTCGGACAGTGATTCGGATTCGGATAGCGATTCCGACAGTGACTCAGACTCTGATAGTGATTCGGATTCCGACAGTGATTCCGACTCGGACAGCGACTCGGATTCTGATAGTGATTCCGACTCCGACAGTGATTCTGATTCTGATAGTGACAGTGACTCAGACTCGGACAGCGATTCAGACTCAGACAGTGATTCCGACTCGGACAGCGACTCCGATTCTGACAGTGATTCCGACTCGGATAGTGACTCGGATTCTGACAGTGATTCCGATTCTGACTCCGACAGTGACTCAGACTCGGACAGCGACTCAGATTCTGACAGCGATTCTGATTCTGATAGTGATTCCGACTCTGATAGCGATTCTGACTCGGACAGCGACTCAGATTCGGATAGCGACAGTGACTCAGATTCCGATAGTGACTCCGATTCTGACAGTGACTCCGATTCTGACAGTGATTCTGACTCGGATAGTGATTCAGATTCCGATAGTGATTCCGATTCGGATAGTGACTCAGACTCAGACAGTGATTCCGACTCCGATAGTGATTCGGATTCTGACAGCGATTCAGACTCAGACAGTGACTCGGACTCAGACAGTGATTCGGATAGCGACAGTGACTCAGATTCCGACAGTGACTCAGACTCAGACAGTGACTCGGATTCGGACAGCGACAGTGACTCCGACTCGGATAGTGATTCTGACTCAGACAGTGACTCAGACTCTGATAGTGATTCGGATTCCGATAGTGATTCCGATTCGGACAGTGACTCCGATTCCGATAGTGATTCTGACAGCGATTCCGACTCCGACAGTGACTCAGACTCGGATAGTGATTCGGATTCCGACAGCGACTCCGATTCGGATAGTGACTCGGATTCCGACAGTGATTCCGATTCGGATAGTGATTCAGATAGCGACAGCGATTCCGACTCAGACAGTGATTCCGATTCTGACAGTGACTCGGATTCCGACAGTGATTCTGACTCAGACAGTGATTCGGATAGCGACAGCGATTCCGACAGTGACTCAGATTCCGATAGTGATTCTGACTCTGATAGCGACTCGGATTCCGACAGTGATTCGGATAGCGACAGCGATTCAGATAGCGACAGTGATTCAGATTCCGACAGCGATTCGGACTCTGATAGTGACTCCGACTCGGATAGTGATTCGGATTCCGACAGTGATTCGGATTCCGACAGTGATTCGGACTCTGATAGTGATTCAGATAGCGACAGCGATTCAGACTCTGATAGCGATTCCGATAGTGACTCAGACTCAGACAGTGATTCCGACTCCGATAGCGACTCAGATTCCGATAGTGATTCGGATTCCGACAGCGATTCCGACTCAGACAGTGATTCCGACTCCGACAGTGACTCAGATTCCGATAGTGATTCTGACTCTGATAGTGATTCAGATTCCGACAGTGACTCAGACTCTGATAGTGATTCCGACTCTGATAGCGACTCCGATTCCGACAGCGATTCCGACTCAGACAGTGATTCCGATTCGGACAGTGACAGTGACTCAGACTCAGATAGTGATTCCGATTCTGACAGTGATTCGGATTCTGACAGTGATTCCGACTCTGATAGCGATTCCGATTCTGACAGTGATTCGGATAGCGACAGTGACTCAGACTCGGACAGTGACTCAGATAGCGACAGCGATTCCGATTCTGACAGCGACTCAGACTCTGATAGTGATTCTGACTCTGACAGTGATTCCGATTCCGACAGTGATTCCGACTCTGATAGCGACAGCGATTCCGACAGCGATTCAGACTCAGACAGTGATTCCGATTCGGACTCTGACAGTGATTCGGATAGCGACAGTGACTCCGACTCTGATAGTGATTCCGATTCAGACTCAGACAGCGACTCAGACTCAGATAGTGACTCCGATTCCGACTCTGATAGCGATTCAGATTCGGACAGTGATTCGGATAGCGACAGCGACTCAGACTCCGACAGTGACTCAGATAGCGACAGCGATTCGGATTCCGATAGTGATTCCGACTCAGACAGTGATTCCGATTCCGACAGCGATTCGGACTCTGACAGTGATTCGGATAGCGACAGTGACTCGGATTCGGATAGTGATTCCGACTCAGACAGCGATTCCGATAGTGACTCCGATTCGGACTCGGATAGTGATTCCGATTCGGACAGCGATTCGGATTCCGACAGCGATTCGGATTCCGACAGTGATTCGGACTCGGACTCGGACAGTGATTCGGACTCGGACAGCGATTCGGACTCGGACAGCGATTCGGACTCGGATAGTGATTCGGATTCCGACAGCGACTCAGATTCTGACAGTGATTCGGATTCGGATAGCGATTCGGATTCCGACAGCGACTCGGATTCGGATAGTGATTCCGACTCGGATAGTGATTCGGATTCCGACAGTGACTCAGACTCGGACAGCGATTCGGATTCCGACAGTGACTCGGACTCAGATAGTGATTCAGATTCCGACAGTGACTCGGACTCAGATAGTGATTCCGACTCAGACAGCGACTCGGATTCCGATAGTGATTCGGATTCCGACAGTGATTCGGATTCGGACAGCGACTCGGATTCCGACAGTGACGCTGACTCAGACAGCGACTCAGACTCAGACAGTGATTCGAATAACGACAGTGACTCCGATACAATCACAGATTCAGATTCAAATGATGGAACCAATTCTGACAATGGTAGTAATTCTGGCTCAGATGGAAGTTCCAGTTCAAATACTGGATCAGGTTCGGGCAATACGACGGGCTCTACTGGAAATAATTCAGGTACTGGCACTGGTACGACAACTTCATCGACTGCTTCTAACAACGGTGCTGCTTCGACAAGTACGACTAGCTTGAGTGCTGCAGCAACAAGTGGTGTCTCGGCCACAGCCGCAACGTTGGCGGTTACGACACCATCCAGTGACGGTGCTGCAACAACGTCAGCAACTGCTGCTACATCAGTGGTTTATGCCGCTGCTAGCGCTCAAGACGTTGATGCAACTTCTGATCAGACTGATTCAGATTCGAAGAGTAGTAATGATTCTGATAAGGATAAGAAGTCAGCTGATACTGATAGTGCTGATGATAAGGTCGGCTCAAGTAATACTGACGAGAATGGTAAGACTGCATCTGATACAAGTAATAATGCCGGAACGATTTTCGGTGGCTTGTTGACCGCGGCTGCAGCTGCTGGACTCGGCTGGTGGTTCTTCTTGTTCGGTCGTCGTCGTAAAGATGATGATGAAGATGATGAGAATCAAAAATAGTTAAAATTTAAAGCTGATTTGTTAGTACTGCTAACGATATACGTTGTAAAATAAGACTATTAACCAAAACGGGCGTGAAGCCCGTTTTGGCGTACATAAAAGAAAATTGAAAGAGGTAAGACTAAGATGCAAAAATCTACTGTCACCAAGCTTAAGCAAGCACTGATTGCAACTGGAAATTTGAAAGATTACGGTACAAGTACCGTAACCTTGGCACTTTCGGTATCGGATCATCGACATCGGGCCCAAGTGCGATTCTATCGTTGCGATTCTTTCAAGCAAGCTTGGATAGCAGTTGCACAACAATTAGCCAAAACCCCTCAAGCGAGTTGGGTTCGATTAGAAGCAGTTCAATCAACACAGAAGTTACCAAGAGAAACTTTTGAAAAGCGATTGGCAGCTACTTTTCGGATGAACTATTGGCGATACGGTATTAGTTTTGATGCAGATTTCAAGACAGCCTTATTGGAGATGGAAAGTAATGGACAAGCATTTTTCCGTCCTAGCAAAGCGCATCGAATTGGTAAGAATCGTTCGGGTTCTTGGGTCGACTATGATCGAGTAGAGCCGTATCTTAACAAGCGTGAAGGAGCGCTACCAGTCGATATTCGAAAGACAGAAAATGTTTGGGTCTTTACAACCGCTGGTGTATTTACTGACGGGCAGAAAATCTGGAATCTATCTGAGCAAGAGGATTGTGGTAAGGGCGTTCGGGTGGTGACTGACGAGCAGAGCGAGCTGCAATCAGCTATTGAACATGGTGAAACTTTCCTAATTAATCAGTTAAAAGACAATGGAAAATTTGTCTACGGTTATTTTCCGGCTCGTCAAAGAGTTCTTAGCAATTACAATGTTGTGCGGCATTTTTCGTCCTTATATGCCTTGCTGGAAGCCATTCCATTCACAAAGCGCACTGAAAATTGTGCAAAAGTTAAGTTAGCGATTCAGTGGGGCTTAAAAAATGCCACGATTGAAAAAGAGGGCGCAATCTTCGTCGATGATAATGGCGAGCTAAAGTTGGGTGGACAGGCCTTATTAATACTTGCATTGAGTAAATATCAAGACGTTACCAAGGATGATACTTTCATGCCAGTTTTAATGAAAGCTTTTAAAGGCGTCCATTTCTTCCAAGAACCGTCTGGTAAGTTAATTCATGTCCTAAATCCAGATTTAACGGTCAAAGCAGCTTATCGAATTATCTATTATGAAGGAGAAGTCGCATTTGCGCTTTCCCGACTATATGAGTTAACACATGATAAGAATGTGATGGATCTGGTGAAGCAAATCTTGGATTACATGGTGGCTAATGACTACGGTAAATACCATGATCACTGGATTTCTTATGCAATCAATGAAGCATTACTGGTATTCCCAGACAATCGTGATTATATGAAACTGGGTTTGAAAAATGTATTCAGTCATCTAAAATTCATTGAAGAGCGTGATACCACGTATCCAACATTACTTGAGTTAGTTGATGCGGCCGTCAAAATGACCGATATGATTAAACGTTCAGGTAATGAAGACTTGATAGCACCTTATGACTTGGTTCGTTTACGGCAGGTATTGCGGTATCGTGCGTTGTATGAGATTACTACTGGGTGTTTTCTACCTGAGATTGCAATGTATCTCTATAATCCACAGAAGTTCATTGGTGGGTTCTATGCACGTCATGACAATTTCCGGACACGGATTGACGATTGTGAACACTTCTTATCTGGGTTGATCAACTATTATAACTACACATATCGACAAGCATAATACTAGGTAACAGAAAGGGTGACTGTATGTTTTACTTCATTAATGAATATATTTTAGGCAAGAATTCGAGTGTTGAGCACGCGGCAATCAACCGGGTGAAATTATTTAACCACTATAAAGCGCCAGCCCAGATTGTGACTAAGATGTATGACCGTTTGCTACATCAGACCATGGGAACTTTTCAGTTAGCAAACCAGCAAGTGCTGAATATGTTTGATTACTTTCAACAAACCACGGATGTGCCAACTAAAGTTCTGCATACTGATGACATGCATCTGCCAGTTGAATATGCGGTAGAAGTGGGTGCCAACTTTAGCAAAATTTTTAATGGTGATGAACACGTTAGCAACGTCGGCTTTATTCCTGGAACGATTGGGCGCGTCTTTTACCAAGAATTCTTCGACAATCAAGGTAACTTATCTTCAACTGACCTGTGGGATTGGCGAGGCTTCAAGTCCAGTACACAATATTTTGGTCAGAACGGTAAACTGGTTTTGGAACGGTTTTATAATCTACAAGGCGAGACCGTTATTGAGCAGTACTATGTACCTGACACTAACGGTAATCCGCTAGCGTCACGTTTGATTTTAAAGAATTATCGTGATCAAGCAGAGCGCTTCTTCCAGGACGCGAACCATTTATTTCGTTTCTTCTTGGCCGAACTCAGTCATTTGGACAAGCAAACGACGACCTTTATTAGTGATCGCCCAGGTACCAGTGTGAAGCCGTTGTTGGAACTTCAGGATGATTCTCACAAGTATGTGACGGTTCCAATTTATCAGGCGAAGGATATTAATGACCCAATTCATTCCCCGTTGGACGGGTTCTTAACACCGGCCTTCGATAATCTGCAACACTTTGATGGTTTCATTACAGCTACTGAAAGTCAGGCTCAGCATCTGCGGACGCGGTTCCCTAAAGCTAAGGTGACAGTGTTACCAACTGTAACTACGAGTCCGTTGGCGCAGAGTAAACTACGGCCAATCACGGCCCGCCCCAAGCAATTGCTATACGTTGGGCGGCTGGCGCCGGATCGGCAACTGGATCAGTTAATTCGGACCATTGCGTTAGTTAAGCAACAGGTCAAAGAAATTCAGTGTGACTTTTACGGCTACGGCGATCCAGAGTATCTTAAGACGCTGAATAAGCTGGTTGAAGAATTAAAATTGACGAATAATGTGCATTTATTAGATTATCATCCTGATTTAGAAACACGTTATGATGATTATCAGCTGTTGCTCAATACCGATATTGTTGATGGTGGTCCAATGAGTATGCCGGAAGCCATGAGTCACGGAATTCCAGTGATTAGTTATCGCTTTAATTATGGGCCTAAAGATTGGATTGATGACGGTCATGACGGTTTCATCGTTGATCCTGGCAATCAATTGGCGCTGCGTGACCGGGTCATCGAATTAATGACGGATACGAAGAAGTTGACGGCATTCAGCGAAGCCGCCTTTAAGAAGCTTCATACGTCACAAACTGACTTAAAAGTTTGGCACCGTTGGCAACAATTACTGGGTATTAAGTAGGAGGGCGCATATGTATTATTTCTTAAACGATAACATGCAATTTTCAAAATCAGGAATCGAACAGGCGGAAATCAACCGACTGACTTTATTCAAGAAGCACCATGTGGCTGCTAAAATCGTGACCCGCGTATTCGCAATGAACTTGCACGATGTGCTTGAAGGGGCCAACATTGCCGATGCTGATTTTGTTAATCTTTTTGACTTCTTTTGTGGTAGTCAGTCGGTCAAGCGTCAAAGGTTTGATTTGGCCGACTTTGAAGTGCCAGCCGATGCTATCAAAACCCGGAAGGATAATCAGATTCAAGTCATGGAACGTGGTAAGTTAATCATGATTATTTACCTTCGGGCCGGTACGGAAGCCGTTAGCAATGTGCAATACTTTGACGTTAATGGTCGTACGCTCAAGATGAGTTGGTGGGATACACGGGGTTTTAAGTGTCTTGAACAATTATTTGATTGGGACGGTAAGATTGCCCAAGAAGCGTACTTTGGCCCGGATGGATTGATTCACGTGGAGAAGTTACACTTGTTAAATCACGCTGGTCAGGAGCGAATCACGTGGCGCGTCTTGAACTACAACGAGCAGAGCCATACTTTTAATGGGATGAATGAACTGACCCGTTACTTCTATGATGAACTTAACCAGTTGAATGATGAACAAAATGTCTTCATTTGTGATCGGACCGTCGAATGTGCCTGGGGCTTATTCAATATGACCACATCAGCTAAGAAAGTCTTGCATCTACATAATAACCATGTGAGTGATGCTAAGGATATTATGCATTCTACCTTGAACAATAACTATGCTAATGCGCTGAATAATTGGGCGGCTTGGGACGCGGTCATTTCTGCGACACCAGAACAAACTAAGGACGTGGAAGCCCGCTTTGGTAAGGATATTCCAGCGTTCACTATTCCGGTTGGCTATGTTGATAATGCTACGTTAAAAGCCGCGCCGGTGAAGTTTGACCAACGACAAAAAGACCTCGTCGTGCAAGTTGCGCGGCTGGCACCTGAAAAGCAACAGAATCATTCAATCGAAGCCTTTGTTGAAGTTCACAAGCATTTTCCTGATGCCAAGTTGGAATTATGGGGTTATGCGAACGGGGATATTGAAAAGCAACTACATGCACAAGTTGCTGCAGCGCACTTGGAAGATGTGGTATTGTTCAAGGGGTATACCACGGATGTCAATGCCGTTTACAACCGGGCCCAATTAGGACTTTTGCCAAGTCGAGCTGAAGGATTCTCATTGATGTTGCTAGAAGCTCAAGCCCATGGGTTACCAATGGTTGCCAATGACGTGAAGTACGGCCCGAGTGATATTATTCAGGATCATAAGAGTGGAATCCTAACGACAGACGGCGATGTGCAACAATTGACCAAAACGATTTTAGAATTGTTGAAGAATCAAGGGCAGCTGGCACAATACAGTGCTCAGGCCTATGAAAATGCCAAGCGTTATTCAGAAGAAGCCGTTTTCAAACAGTGGCAAGCATTGTTAGATTACTTTAAGCCTGCTAAGGTCACGGCTTAAGTAGATTTGACGGCAAGGGAGGACGCAAAATGTTAATGATTATGACCATTTATGGGACCGTTAAGATGTTTACCCGAATGATCGTGTACTGTGGCATCGGTGGTCTTGTCCTAATTGTTCGTCACCATAATCGTAAGAAGCGGCGTAACGAGATGGACGAGGGAACTAAGCGGATCATGCGTAATACCCCTAAGGATGAGAACGGTAAGTATCCGTGGGAGAAGTAAGGTACCATTGGTTTTTAAGTTAAGTATCTAATTGAAAAGACCTGTCAGACGAAGCTAATCGTCTGACAGGTCTTTTCGGCTAATTTATCGTTAAATTAACGTTTCTGAATGGCCAACAAATATGGCGGCACATGGACTTGATTAATAAACTGATATTGTAGGACTTGGAATTGATGCTGGTCTAAATTCGTTACGTAATCCAAAACGGCTTGTGCTTCTGTCGCACCACCGGGATGACCAGCATAGACTAGCAGGATAATGAGTCCGTTGGTGACGAGGCGTTCCTGAATGGCTTTTATGGCCGTTAACGTTGTCGTTGGTTTCGTAATGATTTGTTTATCGCCACCTGGTAAATAGCCCAGGTTAAAGACGGCACACTTGATAGGTTGATCAGCGGCAATCTTATCTGCGATGTGTTCATGGCCCGTTTGCCACAGAGTGACTTGATGGGTGAGCGCTGCTTTATCTAAGGCAGTTGTCGTCGCTTCAATGGCCGCTGATTGAATGTCGAACCCGTCGACGTGACCAGTAGTCCCGACCAGCTTGGCGAGGTAGACGGTATCATGGCCGTTGCCAACCGTCGCGTCAATCACGTGGTCACCGGGATTGACGACTTGGTTCATTAGCGCGTGGCTATAAGCTAATGCCGAACTGAGTTGAATGAGTGTTACCCCCCTTGTTGAATTCATGAATTAGGACCGCAATCGAAGCGGTCCGTGCCGATAACGCGTACTAAAACGCGCACTTATATATAGTAAAACACTTCCAAGTAAAAGGCCACCGATTGTATCGCTGGGATAGTGGACGCCCACGATGACCCGGCTGATCATCATTAACAAGATGGCCGTTATGCCGAGGGCAGTGAGCCAGCCAGTCAAGGCATTGCGGTGCCAGTAGTCAAATGCCAACACGAGCAGACTACCGATAAGGACGGTCGTTGTTGTCGAGTGCCCGCTGGGGTAACTATACCCCCCAATTTGGACAAGTCGCCAAGCGGTTGGCCGTGGCCGCATGATGACCTGTTTGATGAGATAATTACCGTAGCCGGCAATCAGCCAGGTGGTGACCCAAAAGAAGACTGCGCCGCGTGGGTTATGGCCCAGCCAGAGTGCCAGGCCGATAATTAACGTGATTATGGTGATGGTGTGGGGATTGCCAAGCTGCGTATACGTGACCATCGCGTGTTGAAACCACTGGGGACTATGATGCCAAAAATTAGCAACCGTGGTGTCAAAGTGTGTTAACCAAGGCGCCCGTTGCCATACCGCGGCCGTCCAGCCTAACCATCCTATAAATATAAGTAGAATCAAACTGTCCGAACGTTGCCAGGATCGTTGCTTCAATACTGATTCCTCCGATAAATAAATTATTGCCATTATTATAGCATTTTTTATCAGGGGTCCGATTAATGCCGATGATAAAATTTATCGCCAGCGGGGCTTGGGCCCTTGAAAAAAACGTGCTGGTTTGCTACTATGAAAACAATAACTTTACGACTCTGAGAAGGAATAGTAGTGGCTGGTGTTTTGCAGAAACTCCGTGGTAGTTGCAAACGGGGATTCACCAATCATGAACTCACCTTCGAGTCTTCCGGCTGAACAAGATTGTAGGTACGGACGTGGTTTCGCGTTAAGATTCTCAAGAGGCCACGGTAACGTGGAATCATAGGTGGTACCGCGGAACCCGTTTTCGTCCTATAAGCTTAATTGGCTTATAGGATTTTTTTGTTTTTTAACCGCTTTTACTGAGTTGAAGCATGAAAATGCCATCTTGAATAGTCAGTTGGAAAGTCGCAATGCTAGCTTTTACATACAAGGCAGCAAGAAAGGGGCACTACTATGGCATACAACCATAAAGTCATTGAACGCAAATGGCAACATTATTGGAAGGAAAACAAAACCTTCAAAACATTAGATACGACGGATAAGAAGAAGTATTACGCCTTAGACATGTTCCCATACCCATCTGGTCAAGGATTACACGTTGGACATCCTGAAGGGTATACGGCCACGGATATTATGTCACGGTTCAAGCGGATGCAAGGGTACAATGTCTTACATCCAATGGGTTGGGACGCATTCGGTTTACCCGCTGAACAATATGCGCTCAAGACGGGGCATAACCCGAAGGACTTTACGGCCAAGAACATCAAAAACTTCAAACGTCAGATTCGGTCATTAGGTTTTTCATATGACTGGGACCGTGAAGTGAATACGACTGATCCAAGTTACTACAAGTGGACGCAGTGGATCTTTGAACAGCTCTATAAGAAGGGCTTGGCTTACGAATCTGAAACGTTGGTCAACTGGGCTCCTGATATGATGGGTGGAACGGTTGTTTCTAACGAAGAAGTGGTTGATGGTAAGACGGAACGCGGTGGCTATGATGTTTACCGGGTGCCAATGAAGCAATGGAGCCTCAAAATCACGGCCTATGCGGACCGGTTGATTGATGACCTGGACGATATTGATTGGCCAGAAAACATCAAAGAGCAACAACGTAACTGGATTGGCCGCTCAGTTGGCGCATCCATTCGTTTCAAGGTTGCTGGTCAACCTGACGATACCGAGATTGAAGTGTTCTCAACGCGGCCAGACACGCTGTTTGGCGCAAGTTACATGGTCTTGGCACCTGAACACGACTTAGTTGAACAATTGACGACACCCGAACAAGCGGACGCTATCAAAGCATACAAAGCTAAAATCGCCAGCAAGTCAGACCTTGAACGGACTGATTTGAATAAGGACAAGACCGGGGTCTTCACTGGTAGCTACGGCATCAACCCGGTTAATGGTGAAAAACTGCCAATCTGGATTGCCGATTACGTTCTGGCTTCATATGGAACTGGGGCCATCATGGCAGTGCCTGCTCATGATGATCGGGACTTTGAATTTGCACAAAAATTTGATTTGCCAATCAAACCTGTCATTGCGGGTGATAATGATTATGACCAACAAGCTTACACTGGCGACGGGGAACACATCAACTCAGGTTTTGTTGACGGTTTAGCTAAGCAACCAGCTATTGATAAGATGATTGACTGGTTAGGTGAACACCATGCCGGTGAAAAGAAGGTCAACTATCGGTTACGTGATTGGATCTTCTCACGGCAACGGTACTGGGGCGAACCGATTCCAGTTATTCACTGGGAAGACGGCGAAACGACGTTGGTTCCTGAAGATGAACTACCATTGCGGTTACCAGCAACTAAGAACCTGGAACCATCAGGAACTGGTGAAAGCCCGTTAGCGAATATCGACGACTGGGTAAATGTCGTCGATGAAAACGGTCGTAAGGGGAAGCGTGAAACCAACACGATGCCACAATGGGCCGGGAGTTCATGGTACTTCTTGCGTTACGTTGATCCGCACAACCGTGAAGCTTTGGCCGATTATGACAAGTTGAAGTACTGGTCACCCGTTGACTTATACGTGGGCGGTGCAGAACACGCGGTCTTACATCTGCTTTACGCACGTTTCTGGCACAAGTTCTTATATGACTTAGGCGTTGTGCCAACCAAGGAACCATTCCAGAAGTTAGTTAACCAAGGGATGATTTTGGGTGATAATCACGAAAAGATGTCTAAGTCGCGGGGGAACGTGGTTAACCCCGATGATATTGTTGACCAATATGGTGCCGATACGTTGCGGTTATACGAAATGTTCATGGGACCATTGGAAGCTTCGATTCCGTGGAGTACCGATGGGTTACATGGTGCCAATAAGTGGATCGAACGGGTTTGGCGCTTAATGATCGATGAAAACAATCGTGTTCGCGACCGAATCACGACTATCAATGATGGTAAGTTGACGAAAATCTACAACGAAACCGTTAAGAAAGTCACGGAAGACTATGAAGCTATGCGCTTTAACATTGCGATTTCACAAATGATGGTCTTCGTAAACGAAGCATACAAGGTCGACGATTTACCAATCATTTATATCGAAGGCTTTGTGAAGTTACTGTCACCGATTGCACCACATTTGTCGGAAGAACTATGGTCATTATTAGGCCATGATGACACGATCACCTACGCCACTTGGCCAACGTATGACGAATCTAAGTTAGTAGAAGACACGGTCCAAATCGTGCTTCAAGTTAATGGTAAGGTTCGCTCGCACGCCGAAGTCGCTAAGGATATGGGCAAGGATGAACTTGAAAAACTAGCCCTGGCGGATGAAAAAATCCAGGAATTTACGGCCGGCAAGACAGTTCGTAAAGTGATTGCCATTCCTGGTAAACTGGTTAACGTGGTTGCCAACTAAGTACCACGACCAGTATCAAGTTAAATGAATATCGCTTAAATTAATCGTGATGGTGACTGACAATTGTTGGTTGCTATCACGATTTTTTAACTACTCACAGAACTAATTAGTGCGGTTACGATTGATTTGGTTAAGTGAATAAAGATTCTGAGGACGTTCTGGTTCGGTTTGGGAGACAAATCACACGTGTTTTTGGTGGGCAGAGTGTGTGCAACCGCCTATGCTTAACTTAAAACTAGCAGTAACGTGGTTTAATCAGCGGAAATGGTTATCATGGCGGCACTCTGCTGTAATCGAATTTGAGACCGCATCGTGGCCGCTGGTAAAGCGTACGGATTGGTCTTTTTTCTGTATCAGCCATAGGGTATCGGACGGCGGTACGGTTCGCCAATAGCTGGTGCAGTTGTCAAGACCTTATCATTAAAGTTCGGTTAAACTCACGCATAAGGCCGGAATTGAATTGCAACTTGTTTGTTTTTCATCTAAAATGATTAGGATTGAATTAAGAAAGTGGGTTACGAACATGTCTGAGGAATCAAAAGCTAATCAGCCCCAGAATGCACACGTGAATTCTGAAGCCGAAGCGCACCAGAAGATGGTGCGCGGGTCGGCTTGGATGACGGCTGGGAGTCTCTTTTCACGGGTGCTCGGGGCGATTTATATTATCCCGTGGGTTATCTGGATGGGCGCTGATTATACGCAAGGTAACGCGCTTTATGCCAAGGGATATAATATTTATAGTTTTTTCCTGCTAATTGCGATCGGGGGAATTCCGTCCGCAATTTCTAAACAACTTTCCGAATATAATGCGATGAATGAATATGCCGTTGGACAGCGCTTATTCAAGCGGGGCTTGTTGTTGACGTCAGCCTTTGGGATTATTGGTGCCATTATTTTATGGTTTGGTGCTGGCTTGATTTCAACAGCTTTTGGGGGCTATGATGCCAATCTGATTCCCGTCTTGCATGCGTTGGCTATTGCCTTGGTGATTCTGCCATCGATGTCTTTGACCCGGGGATTCTTCCAAGGGTATCAACAGATGGCGCCGTCCGCAATCTCACAGTTCGTGGAACAAGTCTTTCGGGTCATCTATATGTTGGGTGCGACGTATTTCATCATGCGCGTCGCTCACGGCGATTGGGTGAATGCCGTGACCCAATCGACATTCGCAGCATTCGTCGGGGCGGCTGCCAGCTTCTTATTACTCGGTTGGTATTATTTCCGCAAACGGCCCGAGCTAAATGCCTTAGCTGCTCAGAGTGAGAACAAACTAGTTATTCCAGTCTGGCAATTGTTCCGCGATATTATTATTCAGGCGATTCCATTTATTGTGATCGATACCGCGACGACAGTCTTCAACCTGTTGGATCAAGCAACGTTCCAACCGATGATGCGGCTGGTTTACCATTTGGGTACTAAGCAGATCGATACGTTGTATGCTTACTTTGCATTTAATGCGAACAAATTGGTGATGATCATTGTGTCATTGGCGTCTGCGATTGCCGTGACGGTCGTGCCGATTTTATCTGAATCATTGGCCAGTCATAATATGCGTAATATTCGTAAACAATTGGAAGATTCGATTATTTTATTCCTATTTATCATGATTCCCGGAGCGCTGGGGATGGCCGCAGTGGCACAACCACTTAACACGCTCTTTTATAGTTATGATCAAATTGGGACCTTGATTCTGCAGATCTCAGCATTTACCGCGATTGCTTTAGGCTTTTTTACGGTGATTTCGGCGCTGATGCAAGGCCTATCACGCAACCGCGATATTATTCGCTATTACTTGATCGGCTTACTGGTCAAAATCGTGATTCAGTTACCATGTATCTATTTCCTATCAACGGCGGGGCCCCTGGTTGCGACCGCGATTGGGATGATGGTTGCGAGTCTGATGGCGATGTATGATTTGGAAGTCAACTTTGGAATTCGGTACGTGAAGTTATTACCAAAAATCAATCGAATTTTAGTTTATTCGATTTTAACGTACGTCACGGCACGATTAGTTGTTTATGGGCTGAACTTTGTGTTGAATGAGCACAGTAAGACGCAATCGTTCTTGATCGTGGCCCTAGCAGTTATCGCTGGTGGTGCGGTTTACGTTTACTTAGCACTCCGTTCACGGATGGCTGATTTGATGATTGGAACGAAAGCTGCTGGGTTACGACGGAAATTACGGATTAAATAGGTGAATTATGCGAGTAGATAAATTTTTACATGCGATGCGAATTGGCACGCGGACTCAAGTACGTCGTCTGATTAAAGATGGTCATATCACTGCCAATGGTGAGCCAGTAATCTCTGGCAAACAACAGATTAACCCTGGCAGTGATACTGTCTTTTTAGATGACGTGCAGGTCCGTTACCAACAATACTTCTATTATGTGATGAATAAGCCAGTCGGGGTCATCACGGCAACGACGGATTCCGCTGCGAAAACGGTGATGGACCTGTTCAATACGACGGATTTTCGTGACGATCTATTTCCCGTGGGTCGTCTCGATAAAGATACTGAGGGAATCTTGGTCATTACGAACGATGGGGCCCTATCGCACGACCTATTGTCGCCGAACCACCATGTTACGAAGGTTTATGAGGCTGAAGTAACGGGGGAAATCACTGCAGCTCAATTGGCTAATTTTAATGATGGGATCACGTTAAAGGACGGGACTGAATTGCAACCGGCTCAGGCTGAGATTGTTCAATTCCATGAAATCGAGAACTTTACCACGATTCGAATCATGATCCATGAAGGCAAGTATCACCAAGTTAAGCGGATGGTCGGAACGTTAGGTGAACGGGTCGTCGGGTTACGGCGAATCAAGTTTGGTTCGTTAACGCTACCCGTTGGCTTATTAGCGGGGAACTATCGTGCGCTGACTGATGACGAACTAACAGCGTTGAAGGCGGATGCGAACCAACCCGTAGGCGAATAGTGCGTGTTACGAATTCGGCCACTCTGGTTTAAACTAAATCATTAAGCCCCAACTAACTATGAATTCAAGCATGGTTAGTTGAGGCTTTTTTAGCATAATGTCGTTGGCTTGTTCGTGTTCATTATGGTCCAGCTAGCTAAGGGCGTTCAATCTGACTAAAGCGGTGCATGTAAGTCGGAATGCGGGTACTGATTTGATGCGGCAAGACGACATACCGCGTTGCAGCGAGGTCATCGGCAATGGCACTGTGCAAGTAGACCGCGCTGAGAACGGCATCGGTGAAATTATGAAATTGACTTACGAAGCCACCAATCATACCAGCCAACGTGTCACCCATGCCGCCGGTCGCCATGGCCGGAGTGCCACCGGGGTTGAACCAGACTCGTTCGTCAGTGTAGACGGTCGTGCGATGAGCTTTGACCACGGCCATAACACCTAACCGTTGTTGCGCGTCATGATTGGCAGTTGGGGTTTGATCTTTGATCGCGATGCCGCTAAGTCGTTGCCATTCCATTTGGTGTGGCGTGACCACAATGTCCGTGGCGGGTAAGGGGCGGGCCTGCTGTGCAAGCAAGGTTAGCGCCGAACCATCGATGACCAATCGTTGTGGGACGTGCGTCGCGGCGAGAACGGCGGTCAGTAACTGATCAGCGACGGTATCTGTTCCAAGGCCTGGACCGATGACGATAACGTCCATTCCTGCTAGCAGGTTTAATAAGGTGTCCGTTTGATGATAGTCAATGACCATGGCTTCGGGTAGCCGAGCATGTAGACTCGTGAAATTAGACGGGTCGGTAGCGACCGTCACCAGACCGGCACCACTATATGTTGCGGCCGTTGCGGCCATGATGATAGCACCACCAAAATTTTGATTACCCCCAATCAGCATGATTCGGCCGTAATTGCCTTTGTGAGAATCAGCCGGTCGTTTGATAATCGTTCGGCTAACAATTTCAGTTGTAATAGGTTGCATAAAATGACCAGCTTTCTAAGTTAATTTACTTTGAGTATACCATTTTCCAAAAGCGGTTACTTACGATTATTAAGTTGACGACAGCTATGATAAAATTGAGGTAACAATATGTGGGAGGAATTTAACATGTCAGTTGATTGGAAAAATGAAGCAACTAAGCATCAAGATGATTATTTAGCAGATTTAACCACCATGCTCCGCGTACCGAGCTTTCGTGACGATAGCCAGGCGACGGATGATGCACCCTTAGGCCCTGGTCCTAAGCAAGCGTTAACCACGTTTTTAGCGATTGCGGAACGCGATGGCTTTAAGACCAAGAACATTGATAACTTGGTCGGTTATGCTGAAATTGGTGAGGGGGATGAAACCTTGGCAATTTTAGCCCATGTGGATGAGATGCCTGCTGGTAACGGCTGGGATACGGACCCCTTCGAACCAACCATCAAGGATGGCAAGATGTATGCCCGCGGCGTTTCCGACGACAAAGGCCCGGGAATGGCGGCCTACTATGGCTTAAAGATTGTCAAAGAACTTGGCTTGAAGCTCAATAAGAAGATTCGCTTTATCGTCGGGACCGATGAGGAAAGTAATTGGACTGGAATGAAACGCTACTTTGAAGTTGAACCAGCGCCAACCTTGGGCTTCTCTCCAGATGCCATGTTCCCGCTGATCAATGGTGAAAAGGGAAATGTGAGTCTGCAATTACACTTCGGTCATGAAGATAATGGCGACTTTAACCTTGTTTCCTTTGATTCTGGCTTGCGTGAGAATATGGTGCCGCGTGATGCCGAAGCCGTGGTCGCAACGGATGACAACGAGCAGTTGGCGGCCGACTTCACAGCGTTCTTGGACCAGCAACCAGTAACTGGTGAATTAACGGTCGTTCCTGAAGGCGTTAAGCTGGAAGTTGTTGGAAAGGCCGCCCATGGGATGGAACCACGTAACGGGATCAATGCCGGAACCTACCTTGCAACGTTCTTGACTAACTATGCCTTTGCTGATGATGCCGCTGCTTTCTTAGACTTCGTGGCTAATAAGCTACACGATGATTCACGGGCGAACCAGTTAGGCTTAGCTTACAAGGATGACGTTATGGGTGATTTGACGATGAATGTCGGGTTACTCAGCTTCGACCATCAAAAGGGTGGTGCGTTAACGTTGAACTTCCGTTATCCGAAGGGAATCGAACCTGCTGATTTAACGGCGAAAGTCCAAGCGCAGTTACCAGCTGGTGCCACGGTCACGCAGGGTGACTTCATGGTGCCACATTACGTTGACCCTGAAGACCCGATCGTCAAGGATTTGATGGACGTTTACCGGCGTCAAACTGGTGACACGGCCTCACAACCACAAATTGTTGGTGGTGGGACTTATGGCCGGATGATGGCTCGTGGGGTTGCCTTTGGGGCACTCTTCCCAGATACCGAAGATACGATGCACCAAGCCAATGAATTCCAACCAATTGACGAATTAATGGCTGCAATGGCGATTTACGCTGAATCAATTGCCGTGTTAGCAACCGACAAATAGTGATCCTTTAATGGAGGGTGATGGTTATGACGATGGTTAAACGCATTTTAGTCGGCATCGATACGAGTCCTCAGTCCCAATTAGCTTTAACGAAAGCAATTAAGATCGCGGTCGAGCAAAATGCCGCTTTGGATATTGTGACGGTCATTAATACTGAGAAATTTATTGGTGTGACTCAAGGGCCGATGGGTTTTGGCGCAACGACACCGCAGGCATTGAACGAATTGACGGCCGGTCTTAAAGCGAATCTCGCTAAGGCCCGCCAACAAGCGATGGCCGCGGGTGTCAGCGATGTGCGGGTTCACTTACATTCAGGTAATTCGAAGTTATTGTTAGCGACGACTTTACCAGACCGCTATGGCACTGACTTGATCGTTGTTGGGGCCACAGGTCTTAACAACGTGGCACGGGTGTTAATTGGCTCTAATGCTGCTTATGTGATTCGCAATGCTACCTGTGACACGTTGGTGGTGCGCACAGATGCTGATCAACAGCCAGTCAAACTGCCAAAGCATACCACTCGTCGGCTTTGATTGAAATTTTTAGGACATCCGATAGTGTGTCCAGATAAACATTTGAGCGGCTTTTTCAAGCTCGATATCGGACACAGAGAAAACCGACTCACGGTGGACCGTTATCATCCATGACAGATTAACTGGTAGGACACAGACTAAATAGTTGTTTCGAGAATGTACAAATTCTTGAAACAACTATTTTTTATTCACTCCGAATTTGTTGGTGGGGCGCTGTTTATGAAAAAAATACATAACCCATACGTTATTTTTACATTATGCCAACATTCCCGATACGTTGGTCTGGCATGATTAAAGAGTAATCTAATAAATTACAAATAAAAGGTCGAGGGGATATGAATATGGGAATTACCTTGCAGAACATCACAAAGACGTATGATAAGGCGAAACAGCCAGTTTTAAACGATGTAAATGCTGAGATTCAAGACGGGGAGTTATTCGTGATTGTTGGGCCATCCGGTTGTGGTAAAAGTACGCTGCTGCGGATGATTGCCGGTATTATTCCAATTACTAGTGGAAAGCTGGCCATCAATGGTCAGATCATGAATGCAGTCCCACCAAAAGATCGAAAGCTGTCAATGGTTTTTCAAAGTTATGCCTTGTACCCTTTTTTGGACGTGGCTGCCAACGTTGCGTTTGGTTTACAAGCACGAAAAATGCCGGCCGCGGAAGTCGAGCGTCGGGTCAATGCCGCGTTGAAGATGGTCAATTTGACGGCTTATCGTGACCGCAAGCCGCGTGAACTATCTGGTGGTCAACGGCAACGAGTGGCTTTGGCTCGGGCGATTGCCAGTGATGCTAAGGTTTGCCTGATGGACGAACCGTTATCAAACCTTGATGCGCAACTACGCGTGCGAATGCGGACCGAAATTCGCGAACTGCAACGTAAGCTCGGATTGACATTGATTTATGTCACCCATGACCAAACTGAAGCGATGACCATGGCCGATCACGTAATGGTGTTAAATGAGCGTCACGTGCAGCAGATTGATACACCGTTAGATATTTATAATCATCCTGCTAATCATTTCGTCGCTGAATTCTTCGGTACGCCACAGATTAATTTACTGCCAGTGGTGACGAAAACCGCTCGTAATTTACACGTCGCGGAGGGCTTTCAGATTGCGCTTAACCAACCATTAAACGCGGGGAGCTATACGATTGGTATCCGACCTAATCAGCTAAACGTAGTACCAGTTACTGATGAGCGCGGTAATGGCAAGGTCACGAATGTCGAGACACTGGGCGAGATGACGATTATCGAAGTGCAGGCTGATAACGGGACGGCATTGCGAGTTGCACAATCTGGTCAGGTCCAATTACCACTTGAACAACGGGTGAATGTAACCGTTAATGGTAAGATCTTCATTTTTGATGAGCACGAACAACTGATTGCTGAAGAGGAGGGTGTTACTAGTGATCAACTCGTTTCCGTCGATTAAGCGACGCCTTAAGCCGAAACAATCGCCAGATGCGCATGACCAAGCAACTGTGCAGACCGGCAGTTTTGAATTAAAGCGTAATGATAAATATTATGCTTGGCTATTTCTTGGGCCCTCAATACTCGCCCTCAGTGTTTTTGTTTTCTATCCAATGTTACGCACCTTGTATCTAAGCTTTTTCTTGACTAATAGTCTTGGTGAACCAACCGTCTTTGTTGGTTTGCAAAATTACCTTAATTTGCTGACGACTAAGAGTTATCTTGCTAGTCTGCAAGCCACTGGAATCTATGTCGTGGGTGTGACGGTGTTCACGTTAATTGGGGGGTTACTGTTAGCGGCCGCTGCCAATCAAAGGGTTCGGGGTATCGAGCTATTTCGAACTATGTTTACCTCGACTATGGGAGTGTCTGTCTCGGTCTCCGCAATTTTCTGGTTATTCATGTTTAATCCATCCGTGGGCTTGTTGAATAAGGTGGCCATCTGGATGCACTTACCGGCAATTAATTGGTTAACGGAGCCACACTGGGCCATGGTGGCGATTATTATGACGAGCGTTTGGATGCACCTCGGATTTACTTTTCTGATCTTTTTTGGGGCATTGCAAGTTGTGCCTAAAACCTTATATGATGCGGCCGATGTGGCGGGGACCAGTCGGCGTTATCAGTTCATCCATATCACGTTGCCAATGATTTCCCCCACACTCTTCTTTGCGGCGGTGATTACGTTGATCTCAGCGTTCAAGAGTTTCGGATTGATTGACTTGATGACTGCGGGTGGGCCTACGAACGCCACCAACTTATTAGTTTACCGTATTTATCGGGATGCCTTCGTTGATGGTAACTATGCGCTTGCTAGCACGGAATCGATCATACTAGCAATCATTATTGCAGCGATTACGGTAATCCAATTCAAACTTTTAGCAAAGCGGGTGCATTACTAATGGAAAATACAATGGCTACTCAAGCCCTGATTCGACATCGAATCGGTATCGGATTCCGGTACTTGTTATTAATTACATTAACGTTAGTCATTATTTTACCGTTTGTTTTAGGGTTGTGGACCAGCTTTTTACCAACGACGACTATTGCGAAAGGATCACTGAGCGGAACCCTTTCTTGGCAGAACTATCAGGATGCGTTCACCAAAACACCCATTCTTCGCTACTTATTTAACAGTTTAGTGATCTCAATCATTCAGATGATTGCTCATCTGTTTTTTGCATCAATTGCCGCCTACGCCTTTGTGTTTTTAGAATTTAAGTATCGGGATGCGTTGTTCTACTTGGTCTTGGCAACTATGATGCTACCATTTGAAGCTGAAGTGATTCCGAACTTTCACACGGTCCGTGCGATGCACTTGTTGAATCACTATGCGGTGATGGTTATCCCGTTCTTAACTTCGGCCTTTGGTATCTTCATGTTACGCCAAGCCTTTCTGCAAATTCCACGAGACTTAAAGGAAGCCGCTGATGTTGATGGTCTCTCACACTGGCAATTTTACTGTCGCGTTGCCTTACCATACTCACGGATTAGTTTATTGACGCTAGCTGCTTACAGCTTTTTAGGAAGCTGGAACCAATATTTATGGCCAATGCTAACCACGTTTTCAAATCGGCTACGTCCGGTCCAAGATGGATTGCGGCAATTGCATTCGGAGGAAACCGCTACGAATTGGGGACTCGTTCAGGCGAGTGCCGCCATCGTGGTGATTCCAACATTGATTGTCCTTTTCTGGGGGCAACACTACTTTAAATCTGGATTGAATGAAGGTTCGGTGAAATGATGAAGATAACGCGAAAGTGGCAGTGGCTAGCCGGTATGATGGTTGTCCTCTTGGTAGTGGGTGGGGTCGCTTATAGTCGGACCCGTGTCCATGCGGATAGTAGTCGCATTAAAGTGGTGTTTTGGCATGAGATGAAAGGTCCTGGTCAACAAGCGATTGACGCCTACGTTAAAGCGTTTAATCACCAACAGTCCAAATATGAAGTTGTAGCCGAGTTTGAGGGTGGCTATAATGGCGTCATTCAAAAAATCTTGAATACGCATGGGACGGCCGCGTCACCAGCGCTATTTCAATCGATGGATATTTCCACCAGTCAGATGTATCACAGTGGTTTCACGACACCGATGCAGAAATTTATTGACCGTGACCATTACGATGCTGATCAAATCATTCCGGGCGCCAAGGCGATCGTGATGCGCGACAATCAATTGCTAGCAATGCCGTTTAATGCATCGCAAACGGCGCTTTATTATAATAAGAGGGTCTTGCGTCAGTACGGGATTACGCCGCCGCCAGTGGATCCGACTTACGATGATATCACGCGAGTCGCTAAGGCCATCCACGACAAATCCCACGGCAAAGTCAAGGGAATGACAATGGAGGCCTATTCGTGGCTATTCGAGCAGCTGGTCGCTAACGCAGGTGTTCCCGTTGCCAATCATGATAATGGTCATACTGGCAATGCGACTAAGGTCGACTTTACGAGTCCCGCGGCGATCAATGCGATGAAGTGGGTTAAAGAAAATATTGACTATGGTGACTTTATGAACTTTGGTTCGGGTGGTAATGCTGCTGCAAATGAAGCAGCTTCTTTCTTGGCAGGCCATTTGGGTATCTTCATGCAATCGTCCGCGAACACGGGTCAGTTGTATCAAGTGCTCAAAAATGATCTAGGTGTCACATATTTCCCACGGCCGAATGGTCAGAGAGCCAACGGAATCGCAGTTGGTGGGGCGGCACTTTGGATTGCGAACGATAAACCAAGCGCGGTCCAAGATGGCGCGTGGGAATTCACTAAGTTTCTCGCTAGCGCACAGACGCAAGCCGATTGGCAAGCCAAGACTGGTTATTTAGCCGTTAATAAGGGGGCTAAGGACGAGCCAACGCTGAAAAAACTATTCAAGAAGTCGCCGGTCCTAGAAGTTTCTGGTAATCAGATGCTACGAACGAAGCCTAATAATACGAACTCAGGTGTCTTTGTCGATGGTTGGGTTCCCGCACGGACGGCGATTCAAACGGCGATGCAGCAGATTTTTGCAGGCCAAGATATTCGACAATCGTTGCAAACGGCTGAAAATACGTACAATAAAGTGTTAGAATCAAATAACCGTGCAAACGGTCGTCATTAATTGGAAAGAGTTGAAGAATTGTGCCAAATATGTCGTTGATTTATGGTCATCGGGGCGTTCCCGTTAAGTTTCCTGAGAATTCGCTAGCTGGGTTTGCGTATGCCATCAGTCATCATATCGATGGCTTAGAGTTTGACGTCCATCTTACCCAGGATCAAATACCAGTGATTATGCATGACGAACGAATCGATCGAACTACCAATGGGCAAGGGGCCATTGCGGATCTGACCTTCGAACAGTTGCGTAGATTTGAATTAGCAAATGGAGAGCCCGTCCCATCCTTACAAGAATTTTTAAACTTAGTGAGTGGGGAGCCCGTTCACTTGAACCTTGAGTTGAAGACTGATCGACACTATTATCTTGATATCGAGCGGATTGTGCTACGGATGGTCCGGCAGACTGACTTAATTTATCCGGTCGTTTTTTCGTCGTTTAATCTGAAGAGCTTACAGCGGGCCTACGCCATTGATGCCAGCCAGAAATATGCTTTTTTGACTTCGGCGCGTCTGGGTAATCCGGATGAGTTTGCGACTCACGAACACTTAGAAGGGGTGCATCTTGAGCACTATCAACCTGTACACCATGTTGCTGAACGGGTTTGGACAGTGGATGAGCCAATCGTAATGCAACAATTGTTCGCAGCCTCGGTCAATGCGGTGATTACCAATAACTTTGAGTTAGCCCAACAAGTCCGGGCAGCCATGTAATCGAGCGCAATTGTGCTAGTGCGGCATTCAAAGATTGTCGTTTGGTAATGCGACACTACCCGCGCTACCTAGTTAGCTGGTCGCGAGTCATTAAGAAGTTTCTGTATTGTTTGCTCGCTAGATTGTGCGCAATAAAAGCGCCAGTCCCGATAATGGGGACTGGCGCTTTTAGCATGATTAATTAAACTGTGGTTGGATTGCGAATCTTGCCTAATTCAGAATCGATTTGAGCCAGCACTGCTTGTTGGTTAGCAGGTTTTTCCAAGTCGTACTGTTGTAAATCAATCTTCATTTTAGGGCTAGCATCGTATTCATCGTACCATTTCCGATAAGCGGTCCACATCTTATAGTAATAAGATTCCAGTTCAGGGTTGTGGTCGAACTGTTCGTAGTCGCGACCACGCTTCTTGATCCGGTAAAGAATCGTATCGAAGTCAGTTTCAGAGTAGACCATCAAGTCTGGTGCCTTCTTAGGCAGTTCAGTCAATTCGGTCATCATATTGTCTAGTAGTTGCAAGTAAACATTCAATTCAGTATCAGAGATGTTTCCTTCAGCGTTGTTTTCTTTGGTGAAGAGGGCATCTTCATAGATGGAGCGGTCGAGGACGTTGTTATCGTCGGCCAATGCCTTCTTGATCATTGCAAAACGTTTGTTGAGGAAATAGATTTGTAATAGGAACCCGTAATTCTTAGGATCCGAATAATAAAGTGGCAATACGGGGTTGTCGCCAACCGGTTCGTAAAATGCCTTAGTTCCAAGGTGGTCAGCAATTAACCCCGTTAACGTGGTTTTGCCGACCCCAATCATTCCTGCTGTTATTATCACCATGATAGCCCCTCTTTATAAAAAATTGCACAATATATTGTATCTCAAAAAAAGTTTTAATACCATATAGACTTTTAATGAAAAATTTGCTTGGGAGCTATTTTCACTTATTTTTTAGCCTGTTCCTTTAATAAATCACGAATTTCTTCTAGATATTGCGCGGAAACATCGACTTCTTCTTCCTCGGGTTCTTCTGGTTCATTTTTAACCACTTTATTAATAATTTTCACCAGAATGAAAACGACGATGGCGACGATGAAGAAATTAATGATGGCATTTAGAAAGGACCCGTACTTAAAGGTAGCATCACCGATACTGAACTTTAGATTGGATAAATCAACTTTGCCTAAGAAAATCCCAATCAGTGGATTAATTAAGTTGTCTGTCAACGATTTAACAATGGCCGTAAAAGCGGACCCAATAATAACCCCAACGGCCAAATCAATCACGTTACCGCGGGCAATAAATTCCTTGAATTCTTTGATCATGCGACTCGCACTCCTTTATTAATTGACTGTTAACAGTATAGCCAAAATCAAACGCTGACTCAATCAATATACCAATCTAATTTAACCGTAAGCTTGTCCCTAACTAAAGCATACCCATACTAATTTGAGGTGGTATCATGATTAGTTTTGTTTGGATAGTGACTTAATGTTGTTCTGAATGATTGTTGTGGTGCATTTGAGACTAGTTAATGGTTTTAGTTAGTTGGGCTGTTGACTGACAAGCTAGATGACTTAGCGTGTGTGACATCCGGTCAAAATGAGTCTGTGAAAAGCAGTCTCAAGTAATGGGGAAGTCGTTTCAATATTAGTAGGGATTTTCACGAATACTAATAATATGGTAGTAGGTTAAGGTGTTGACCAGCGAATCAGAATTAACAGCACCATTTGGGTAAAGTCGTCAACTTAGTTAGCTGCTAAAAACGACTCTCTCTGATATAGAGAAAGTCGTTTTGGCAGTGTTTCGAGATCATAAATCCAAATAACTAATTCGTTTTATTGTCAGATGCTTTAGCTTGAGCCTTTCGCCGAACCAACGTGGCTAACTTACTCTGAGTGGCTTTGACGGCGACGGGGTCTTCAAAGTCAATTTGAGCCAGCCGAGGGTAACGACGGATAAAGAACAACCAGGTCAGAGCAATAAACAGCATTAGAATCAGTGCTAAGACGCCCATCGCAGAAAGAGCAGAATTACCAGTCATTAAGGTCTGCCGCAAGCCGTTGACGCTGTAACTCATTGGTAACCACGGGTGGATTGTTTGGAAAAAGTGACCTGACAGCTGAATTGGATACGTTCCGGCTGAACCACCGAGCTGTAAGACTAGTAGTACCATGCTGAAGAAGGCGCCAGCTTTGCCGAAGACAAGGTTAAGCCAAGCGACGATCGTCATGAAGAGTAGCGCCGTTAGCGTGAGTAATAACCAAGTGGCAAACGGATGAATCGGGCTGAGTCCGTTGATTAACATCATCAAGCCGAGCATAATCGTACTTTCCATGATTGAAAAGACGAGCATGATGCTGGCCTTGCTACTCCACCAATCCAGTGCCGATTGCGGGTGTTTGCGTGGGGTATACATATCAAACATCATATTGAGGGCGAGCGCGCCGACAAATAACGAGACACTTAACATATACGGCGCCATACCAGTACCGTTGTTTGGTACATCATCACGGTCCTGGTGAGTTGTAGTGACGGGTTTGGCAACTTGTTGATACGTCAGTTTTGATGGATTGAGATTCCCCCTTGCTTGCGGCCGTTCCTAATTTGGTCGCTAATGCTTGGTTACCAGTTTGAATCTTATTACCAGCGGTTGTAACTTGGTTAGCACCCACGGCTAGTTGCTGAGCTCCGGTGGCTAATTGCCCATTGCCACTAGTGAGTTGCTGACTGCCATTAGCGAGTGCAATACCCGTTGTGCCGAGTCGATGTAAGCCAGTGGCGACTTGTTGACTGCCCGTAACTAACTGTGAGATGCCAGTTGTTAAGCTGGGTAGGTTGGTCTGTGCAGATTGAAGACCCGTAGCCACGCGGCTGGCACCTTGTGTTAGCTGGTTGCCCTGGGTGCTGAGTTGACGCGTGCCCGCGGTCAGCTGTTGAGAACCCGCGGCAACTTGCCCCGCACCCGTAGCCAGTTGGTGACTTCTCTGATTGAGCAAGTTGGTGTTAGCATCCAGTGTTTTAAAGCCTTGGGTGAGCTGCTGGCTATTAGTTGTGAGCGTTGTTGTTCCGCTAGCCAAGTTTGTCGCACCAGTAGTGACGGCCCCAATGCCATTAGTGAGATTAGGTAGGACCGTGTTCAGCTGGGTTAGACTAGTCCTCAGTTTGTTAGCCGCGTTACCAGCAGATTGAATACCGGTCGTCAGTGATTGCGCACCGGTAGTGAGTTGGGTGACCGTGGAGACAAGGTCAGCCTGCTGTTGAGTCGTGGCGCTGAGGGCCCTAGTCAAAGCAGTCGTATCTACAGCCGGTTGCGTCGACTGGGCGATGGCCGTGGTTAAACTCGCAAGGGCGGCGTTGATGGCGTCACGGTTAGCGGATTGATCAACCGTTGCCAAAATGGCTGATTTTTGTGCCGCAGTCAAATTTTGACTGTCAGCGGTTGCGGCGACATTGTCGTGAAGCGCCGCACTAGTTTTAATAGCCGATGTCAGCGCACTTAGCGCGGTTTTAACGGACGATAAGTCGGTACCAGCAGCCTGCTTTTTCAGCGCTGCCACGGTTGCGCTAATCGTGGCTTGATTGTTGGTTGGTTGCTTAAGTTGCGTCTGCAATTTTTGCAAGTCGATGGTGAGGGACTGACTGTTCTGACCTAGTGTCTGGATGCCAGTAGTTAGCTGACTTGAGCCGCTCGTTAGGGCCGTCGTTTTAGCCGTTAACTGAGCGGTCTGTGCTTGTAGTTGATTAGCACCTTGACTAAGCTTGTTGGCACCAGTGTTGACCTTGCCGACACCGGCCGCATAAGCGTTTAAACCGGAACTAAGTTGTTGCGTACCAGTCGCCAGTTGAGCGGTACCACTACTGAATTGTTGCGTGCCACTGGCCACCTGATGGGCACCAGTATTGACTTTGACAGTCCCAGTATTCACTCGCTGGGCGCCAGCAACGTATTGATCAACACCTTGATTTAAAGTTTGAACCCCGGTGTTGAGTTGAGCCATGCCAGCAACTAACTGATTACTTTTGACGAGCAGTTGTGTTAGACCGGCAACCACTTTTTGGTTACCCACCTGTAGTTGTGAAATGCCATTAAGATATTGGTTTAAACCGACCGTCAGTGTTTGACTCCCTTGTTTTAGTTTCAGCGAACTAGTTGCGAGGGTGTCCAGGTTGGTGGCGATTTTTTGGTTGGCAGTTTGGAGCTGCTGACCACCGGTGGCTAGCTTTTGATTATTAGTAGCAGCTGTTTTGAGGCCACTGTCAAGTTGTTTGATAGCGGCAAACATCGTTTTGGCATAGCTCGTTGTAATCGTTTGGGCGACGGATGACCGAATCGAAGTGACCGCCGAATCGGCCATCTTGCTAGCGACGAAGTTATGTCCAGCACTTGTATCATAATGTAGCACCATGGCTTGTGGTTGGTGATTGAGTAAGGTGGTCGCGTGGCGCGAAAAATTGGTTGGAATCGTGAGCACCATATAATAGCGGCCATTTTTCAAGCCAGCTTGTGCCTGACTCGCGTTGACTTGTTGAAACTTCAAAGCGCTAGATTTTTTTAAATTCGTTGTTAAATTGCGCCCAACACTGAGATGCTTCCCTTGGTACGTGACTGGCTGATCATGATTGACGACGGCTACAGGTAAATTATTTAACCGACCGTATGGATCCCACATTGATCGTAAAAATGTCACGGCATAAATTGATGGAATGAACATAATGATTGCCATGACGATAATCATTAGTTTGTGTTTGCGCATATACGCCCATTCTGCTTTAATCATCTTTGCTTGCGCTCCCTTAATTGTCTATTTTGTATGAAACCCCGTGTGTGCATTAAAGAGGATAACAGGTTTCAGAAATAGCACCACATCATCAAGACAGCATGTGGGGTTTAAACCCCATTTTGAGTGCAAGTGGGGTTTAAAATTAAGGGTAAGTTATGATTTTAAAAATATTATGGGTATACATAGCATGAATTGAGCTGTCATCAATTATGATAAAAATGTGTCGTTAGGTTACTGGTCATCAGCAAATGCGCGTCTTACGCGCACCTTCTAGGCTGGGTGGCCATTGCTATAACATAGCCAACGTCGATTCGGCTGCGGGATTGTCCGAACGTGGAAAAGAAGCCCCTTACCATGATATTTCAAAGTAAGGGGCTTGGTATGAGATAAGCAGTTAAGATTTCCAGACAATTAGTTCATCTGGTTTGAAGTAGAGTTGTTGGCTAACACCAAACCGAACTAAGTATTGATCTTTAGCTGCGTAGTAGGCAATGATCGTTCCCACAATTTCCAAATATGGTTTTGGTAACTTGACGGTTGTTCCGATTTTTAAAGTTGACATGATTGAAAACCTCCTAAATTTTAGTCATTATCAAGGCCGTGACGACGGTAGGCATAGAAGAAGATGCCACAGGTAATCACGAGCCATCCGAGTTGCGTCAGTACCTCACGAAGCGTCCATGAAAAACCATTAGTGGCATATGAGGCGGTAATATAGTGATTAATCGTGCTGGTATAAAGATAGCTACTAATGGTTTTAAGGGTGGTATTGAACTGTTCGAAATTCGGTATCAGGCTTAAAATCAGCATCATTGGAATACTGTAGACGCCTGCTTGAGTTTGACTATTAGCAATCAGACCAATAATGTATCCGAGCACGAGACTCGTTAAACTAGTGATAATAGTAATCAATAAAAAGTTTCCTAAGTGAATTTGCGACCAACTGGCGCCGCTTAGGGGGACCAGTATCAAATTGGTTACAGTCATAATAGCTAGTGGTGGCAATAAACTACCGATAAAAAATTCGGGCCCGGTAATGGAAGAGGTCATTAGGACACGTAACGTATGGTGTTCTTTTTCTTCGGCTAAGGGATAACTCGTCATCATGATGCCACCCATAACGATATTAAAGCATAGTCCCATTCCCAGTAATAGGGAAATCAGGGCGACGTGTGATGGTGCTTTACTTTGCATAATACTCTTCATGAAAACGACGTACAAAATGGCCATGATTGGGGCAGTCATTAGACTCATATTTGAAATGATCAGTCTTAATTTAAGACCGAATAAGGCTTTTATTTTGGTTACTGATAAACTCATTTTAGGCTCCTTCCAGTTACGGTTAAAAAGACATCTTCAAGGGTCGGCTCGCACGAGTGAATCGTCTCAAGTTGCCCAGAAAGCATCCACTGATTAATCTGATAGGTCGTCTCAGGAGATGCTGGGAGTAACAAATCTTGCGCTGCCGATGCAATGTGGACGCGATACTGCTGGTCGCGATTATATTTTAATTGCAATGCTTGTGGGGCTGCACATTCTGCGATGCGGCCAGCGTTGAGTAAGGCGACACGATTGCAGAGACGAGTGGCTTCCAGCATATCATGAGTCGTTAGCAGAATCGCTGTACCTTGGTCGCGTAATTCCCTAATCAGTGCGTGAATTGTTTGGGTCGTGCGGGGATCTAAACCACTGGTTGGCTCGTCGAGGAACAAGACTTGCGGTTGGTGAAGAATTGCTCGGGCCAGAACTAGCCGTTGACGCATACCTTGAGATAACTTACCAGCGAGTTTTTTCTTATGTTGACTGAGACCAACTCGTTCAAGTAACTTATCAACACGTGCAACCGGGACACCAAACATTTTCGCGAAGAATAGTAGGTTTTGGTATACCGATAATTTGTCGTAAAGCCCACTTTGATGCGTGACGATGCCGATTTTTTCATAGCGGTGTTCGTCGTATGCTTGGACAGACTGACCCAGGACGTAGGCTTCACCGTTCGTTGGTAATAATTGTCCGGTTAGAATTTTAATGGTGGTTGTTTTTCCCGATCCCGAGGGACCTAAAAAGCCAAAAATTTCACCTGGCTGGACGGTAAAACTAACTTGGTCCAGCGCGGTCGTATTTTGAAATGATTTGGCAATGTTAATCACTTCGATTGCATTTTTTATTGTCATCGTTGATCGCTGACTCCTTTAAATTTGATTTGGAAGCGTAGTGGTTTCTACAAAATCTAGTTTACTGGAGCAATCGTCGAATGTGATTAAATCAAGGTGTAATGGGGCATATTGGGGCCGAATGGTGCATTATTTAGGCTGAATGGTGTCCTAAAAATTGATCAAAGCTTTTAAATCAGTGAGTTTACCGCGAGAGAGGGGCAGTTTACTTTTGTTTTTCAAGATTAACGTGTAACTATTTCGGGAGTAACTGATTAGTTCCGCGATTTGTTGTAAATTAACCAAGTAAGAACGATGACAGCGAAAGAAGCCGAGCGTCGTCAATTGTTGTTCTAATTCGCTCATTGTTTGCGATGATGTGAATTGTTCGCCACTGACGTTCAGTTGACTGACCCCGTTGACACTTTCAATAAAATCGATCTCGTTAGGGCTGAAAAAGACTGTTTTATCTTCAACTTTGCTTGCAATTTTAAAAATTGGTCTAGGTGTATCTTCTGAAGTGTGTGCGGAATCGGAACTGCTTTCGGTCGCCAAATCAGTCAACTCGAGGCCCTGGTTTGGTCGATAACGAAAGATAGTCGTACTGGTTAGGACAAGTTCTTCTAATGAGTAGGAGGTCAGCAGTACGGTGACGCCGTGTTCGCGAGTATAGGCTAAGGCTGCTAAGTACAGCTCAATGCCAGCGTTGGTCAAGTTGGTCAGGGGACTTTCAATTAGCAACAAGTCCGGTTGTAGGATGAATGCCCGCAGTAAGGCCAGACGTTGTTGTTGATCAAAGGATAAGTGCTTGATCTTAGTATGGGCGACGTCTTTGAGTGCGAAATACTGCAAAATGTCATCCAGGTCCGTCTCAAAGGTGCTGATGTGTTGAAAGGTCTTCAAATAAGTCGAGACTGTTAATTGCGGATAAAAGCCGTCATCATGAAAGATGGCTTGGATACGTGCGGGAGTGAGGCCAGTCATCACGCCACTAGTTTGGGGTGTCGTTTGGCGTAATAGGTTAAAGAGGGTCGTTGCCTCAACGTGGCTCATCTGAATGCCGATGTTACTTTGCGCTGGAATGGTGAGTGTGAAATCTTTTAAAATCGTTTGGTGTGCTTGTTGTTTAAAGATGTTGCTTAACTGAATTGTTTGCATGGTGAGAACCTCGTTGTTTTTAGTGTTTGCGTGAGGTGGCTAGAAAAAGGCCATAGCACTCAGACAGATTGGCAAATCTGATGTAGACAGTAATAATATACCATATCGAAGTAGGCAGTTGTGGTTTGTCCTGATTGAGACCGTTATGTCAAACTGAAAGCTGACATGCTGCAAAATACCGCAATAAAAACAGGACAATGGACGGCCGTCATTCGTATGGCGGGTCAATATCCTGTTTTTTAAAATTAATGTTTGATGATTGAATGACTAACGAGATTGATCAAGTGGTCATAAAACACTTGGTCAATTGATAATAATAGCAATATCAGAAATGATCAACCAAACGGTCTTTGCAGGAGATTATAAGCAATTACCGGCATCACTGTTAAGCCATGTGGATGAAACTTCCTAATATAATCAGCCACAAGCTGATTAGGGCCCATTGCGATTCTTGCCGCATGTTTATGCGCCTCCATAACAATTAAGTATGGCACAGCGATTAGTGCTTGACCAATTGATTCCAGAAGCAGGCAAAGTCATCAGTTGTGACTGAACCGCCAAGCTAGAATTTGTTTTTGAATTTCAACCAATTTAGATAGTGATCATGGGCTTTTTTCAGTTGTCGGTAGCGCCGGGGTTGTTTGCGGTAAAAATCCTGATGATAATTTTCTGCTGGCCAAAATTGCTGTAAGGGCTCAATGGCCACGACAATTGGTTTTTGATAACGTTGCGAGTCCACAAGCGCTTGTTTGGATGCTTGCGCAATGGTTAATTGATGTTGATTAGCATAAAAAATGACTGGCCGGTATTGGCTACCGCGATCATTGATCTGTCCAAAGCGGTCGGTCGGATCAATTAGTTGCCAATAAATATCGACAAGATTTTGATACGAGATTTTACGGGAATCGTATCTGATTTCCACGGCTTCAACGTGTCCCGTATATTGACCACTAACTTGTTCATAGGTCGGTTGGGCCCACGAACCACCGGTATAGCCAGAAATCACATTATTAATACCGGGACGCTGATCAAAGGGCTCAACCATGCACCAAAAGCACCCACCAGCAAAGACTGCCCGTTCTTCATAAGGCGAACTAAGGGTTGGGTAAGCCGATACATTGTTTTTAGTCGGCATGGGTGCGTTGCCAGTGATGGCAAGATAAAAGTCCATAACATCCGGGGTCAAGTTATTCCGCATAGCTAATGGTCGCAAATCAGCTTCGAGCTGTTTTAGTTGCCCAGTCGGCGATAGCTGTTGCCGATTATTCTTGGCCTGGACTAGTAAATGGCGTTCCCAGTCACGCGTCGCCGGGTTGATGATTAAATTGTATAAGTCGCGCATTAAGGCTTCAGGTTTTGTTTTCATGGTGTCTCCTTAACTGGCTTATTTGCCGAGTATTAGCACGTACTTGCATTTTGACTGATTTGATTTTAGCACGGTGCTTTGGTAGCACATAATGTTATGATTTGTTTTCTATCACCCTGTCGTAAGCTACTCTAACAAGAAATGCAACCAGATGATATTGATGTGATCGTTAGTTGCATCATAGTTATAAGCACCGTTTGGCTGACGTCAAAAATGGCGGCTATTATTGTGGGTATTATTCACCCAAGTCCAATTTGATTGGAAAAGCTTGCTATGAAGTATGGTTGATAGTTTATAATGAATCGCATGCGAAAAAAGGAGGAACTAAAATTGGATGATGAAGTCGCCAAATATACAACCCAAGAGATTTCAGTATTAGTTGGAATGAGTGTCTCTCAGGTCCATTACTATGATCGCCTGGGCCTAATTCCTAATCTAAGACGATCTGAGAATGGGTATCGTGTTTTTACGGAAAAGAATCTGATTTGGATGAAAAATTTGAAGATTTTTATTGATTCCGAAATGCCGTTGAAGGATATTCGTCAACTAACTGATTTAGTTGTTCAAGGCAAGCAAGCAACAGCGGAAAAGCGTCAAGCGATTGTTGAACATCATCTGAAAGAATTAGAGAAAAAACAGGCTGAACTTAAGAAACAGGTCGCATTCATGAACGGGTTTATTAAAACATATCAGCAAATGGAAAAGGAGTCCGATGAACGATGAATACAGTTTTAGTTATTGGTGCAACTTCGCCAACTGCCCAGGCCTTCATTAAATTAATGGAACGTGATTATCCAGAAATGACTTTAAAATTATTTGTTCGTAATCGCAAAAAGGTCCCGGCCTATCAGAAACGAGAACATGTTATTTTTCTGGGAGATGCAGCGAAATATACTGATTATGTAGCGGCACTCGAGGATGTCGATTATATTTATGATTCCGTTGGTGGGCTGAGCACTGGTCCGTACGTTAAGTTATTGTTACGTGCAATTAAGGAAACACAGGCAACAATTAAACGAATAGTCGATATTTCGGCAGGTGGTATTTACGGTGAATATTTGTCTGGTAATTTACCTTATTTATCGGCTGTTCGCACGCAACATCCTCAGTATACCCATGATCAGTTAGACAAACCGTTGTTATTTGCAAATAGTGGTATTCCCTTTACAATCTTTAGACCAGGATTAATTCAGAATGGACCCGAAACAAAAATTATTACGCACGGTCCTGAATTTAGAGCGATACCGGAGTCTGAATTTGCAATTAATCGAGAGACGTTTGCTAGGGCAGCAGCCAATGCCTTATTTAATGATGACTACCACAATCAAAGTGTTGCTATTTCTAATGGTGAACTATTATAGAGGAGAAACTTTTGTATGAAGCGTTTAGTTGGAACTCTGTGCGGTATTATTAGTGCCGCTTTATTTGGGCTAGGTGGAATACTAGCACAGCCTTTGTTAAGTGAGCAAGTTCTGACTCCGCAACAGATTGTATTGTTACGGCTGTTAATCGGTGGGGCAATGTTGTTGCTATATCGTAACTTGTTTTTCAAGCAGGCTAGAAAAAGCACGAAAAAGATTTGGACACATTGGCGAATTTTAACACGAATTATGATATACGGCATCGCCGGCTTGTGCACGGCACAAATTGCCTTTTTTTCTGCGATTAATTACAGTAATGCAGCAGTTGCAACTGTTTTTCAGTCCACTAGTCCGTTTATTCTGCTTGTATTTACCGCGCTGAAAGCGAAAAGACTTCCCAGTTTATTAGCAGGAATGAGCTTAATAAGCGCATTGATGGGAATCTGGCTTATTGTTGAATCCGGATTTAAGACCGGATTAATAAAACCGGAAGCAATTATTTTTGGCCTGATTGCGGCTATCGGGGTTATCTTATACACCAAACTACCTGTTCCATTGTTAAACCAAATTGCCGCAGTGGATATTTTGGGATGGGCACTAGTTATTGGCGGTGTGATAGCGTTGATTCACACACCGTTACCAAATTTAGTTAGATTTTCAAAAACGCAGCTTTTAGCGGTTCTTATCATTGTTATTCTAGCCACCGTTGTTGCGTATGATCTTTATTTAGAAAGTTTAAAGCTAATAGACGGATTTCTGGCAACTATGACTGGACTATTTGAACCAATCAGTTCCGTACTTTTTGGCATGTTATTCTTGCACCAAATCTTGGTTCCTCAGGCCTTGGTTGGTATTATATTGGTTGTGGGTGCAATTATGATACTGAATTTACCTCACCATATCACGGCACCTGTTCCCAGCAAAACCTGTCAATGTACGATGTCTAATCAATAGGGAATGATAAGCGATCAATAATATCAAAAGTACTGGCTTTAACAACATATTGAAGAAATACTGCCAATTAAAACGCTGGGTTTAGAGAATTCTAAACCTAGCGTTTTAATTAAGACATCGGTACTGCAATCACCTTTTCGTAATCATATAAAGCTATTGTTTTTTTGAAAGTTGGGTCATTGAGCACAGTAAATGACTGTTTCAGTTTTAGAAATTGATTCTTAGCAGGTCGCATTTTTGAAATGTCTTAACAAACGACTAAGCTAAATTTCACAAATGGCTGCAGCACCTATAATTGCACGCTGTGCTAAAAACTGCGCGTATGTATGGATAAACATTGAGATTTCAAGTAGATTCTCAATTTTGAATGCCAGTTGATTTGTTTTTAGGACTAGAAAGATATTATTTTTCATGAGTGACGTCATTACTTTATGTACGATATTAATTGTTATTTTATAGTGAAGAATATACATTGAGCTGGATTGATGTATTGCTACTAAATATTTTTGTTAAACCTAAGGTAATCGACTCCCAGTGGTAGTGCGAGTCAGCAATCAATGTTTTCAGTCTGCAGGCCAGCCAAGTCATAATTAGTCTAGCCCTAGTATTTTTATTGCATAAAGTAACCTTATAGCTCTGAATGACTGTTATTTTTGGAGATAGTGTCGGTTCAGAATACAAAGCATGACCACTGTTACTACACGGCTTTACAATTTTGCTGGAAAGAAAAACGTGTTCAAGAAAACGCCCTGGCATTATGCTGCTGTGTTCAAATATTTAGGGCGAGTTAATGCCGATTCAAAAGAAACAATCGTTCTAATGATTATTAAAATAAGCATAGGAAGAAAAAAGTGCGTACTTTACATTTTCGCTCTTGAGTTTTATTCTAACCCGTGAAACAAAAAATAATCTCGAAAATTGGTGGCGTTAATATTATGTCTAAAAGTTATGTTGTTGCAATTTTAGGTGCTACTGGCGCAGTGGGCACGCGGATGGTTGATCAGCTCGCTGAATCTGATATTCAGGTATCCAAGTTGAAGTTGCTGGCTTCTGCACGCTCGGTTGGCAAAAAAATGGGCTTTCGAGGTCAAAGTTTGACTGTGCAGGCCGCCACGCCTGATTCCTTTAACGGTGTTGATATTGTGTTGGCATCCGCAGGGGGGCAGGTTTCTGCTAGATTATTACCCGAAGCAGTTAAAAGAGGTGCTGTTTGCATTGATAATACATCTTATTTTCGGATGAATGACCACGTCCCACTGATCGTACCAGAAGTAAATGTCGACCAAATTCAGAATCATCATGGCATAATTGCAAATCCAAATTGTTCGACCATTGAAATGGTCGTTGCCTTGAATCCAGTACGTGTAAAGTATGGATTGAAACAGATTATTGTCTCAACTTATCAATCAGCTGGTGGTGCAGGACAAGCGGGGATTAAAGAATTGTACCGTGAGGCTAAAGCGTATTTAAACAATGAGCCCGTAAAAAGTGAAATTTTACCTGTCAAAGGTGGTAAACGGCATTATCCCATTGCTTTTAATTTATTACCGCAAATCGATGTCTTTGAAAATAATGATTATACTCATGAAGAACAAAAAATGATTCATGAGACTAAGAAGATAATGTGTGGAGATAAGAATAGTACCGAGTTAAAAATCACGGCAACTTGTGTCCGTGTCCCAATCCCAATTGCTCACGGTGAAACAGTTTATTTTACAACTGAAATGACGCCATCATCAGATGATATTAGGAGAACCTTGACGAAGGCGCCTGGTGTTGTTGTGCAAGATGATCCACAACATCAGGTTTACCCACAGCCTGTAAATGTGATTGGGAGCGATGCGACCTTTGTGGGCCGAGTTCGCTCAGATATGGAAAATCAGCGAGCTTACCATATGTGGGTGGTTGCGGATAATCTCATAAAAGGGGCTGCTGGCAACGCTGTTCAGATTGCGGAAGAACTAATTAACCAAGGTGCTGTTCACGAGTCGAAAGCCTCAGCGGTATTATTTGAATAGTTGGTTCGGTAAATTAGTTACAATTAAATACTGATAAACACATTTTAATGAAAGCCTTCTTGGAGAATTATTGAGGAGGCTTTTAAAAAAGATTCTAGGGGAGAAAAATATGTGTACTTGTTTAAATGATTCTTCAGTTTATGATAATCATTGTATTGAAATACAAGTTTATGAAAGTGGGAAACGGTTTTGATTAAAGCTTTGAATATCGTGACCAAGACGGGGACGGAACTGCAAGGAGCCCTTTTTAAAGCAGCCCATGCAACCACCGTGCTGATTGCCATTACTGGAGTTCATGGCAATTTTTATTCTAACCCGTTTTATGTCAATATTGGCAAAACGCTCATGGCAGCGGGAATTGATTTTATTTACGCACAAACTCGTGATGCTTTTAATCAAGTGGTATCTCTTAATCATTTGACTGGCAAAAAAGAATTGGTGGGTTCTTGGTCAGAGCAATTCGACGATGCGAATGAAGATATTGCTGCCTATCTATCATATGCGGAAGAGAACCAGTATCAGCACATTATTTTGGGTGGTCACTCGTTGGGGGCCAACAAAGTGATTTATTATCTGGCAAATCATGCTGACGTTAATGTGACGAAGTTTTTATTACTTAGTCCCGCTAATTTGAAACGGTTGACGGATATGGTATCGCTAAGTGAACGGAACATCATTCAAAAACAGATTGCAGCGGGTAACAGCAATCAATTATTACCTTTTGAACTATTTGGCTGGTTACCATGTACGGCAAAGACTGCTGATCAGTGGTTAAACTCAGGTATTTTGGATAATGTTCACTCAGATTTGCGGGCTGATTTTAGCCAAATTGAACGTATTAGGCTTAGTGGGGCAATGGTGATTGGAACACTAGATACGTTTACTTACGGTGATCCTATCAAGTATCTTAAAACAATCAATGCTCATTTTTTAAGTCATGCTGAAAATGACCTCGTTTTTATCCAGAAAACGGGCCATACGTATCAAAATAAAGACCAAAAACTAGCCAATGAAATACTTAAATTAATCAAGAACTGGTCATTAGGAGGAAATTAACATGCCCTTTATCATGGCAAAAGTGAATCAGAAGATCACTGCGCAACAAAAATATCAATTAAAGTCGGGGCTTGGTCAAGCCATTGGTTTTGTACCAGGAAAATCAGAAGAAGTTCTAATGGTCGGGATCGAAGATCAATACGATTTATATTTACATGGCGATGACCGAGTGAACTTAGCTTATATTTCAGTTGCAATTTACGGAATTCCTCACCACGAAGGTTATGTTAATTTGAATTTGGCGATTACTAAATTATTCTACGAAGTACTAAAGATTCATCCGGAAAATATTTTTATTGATTACGCTGATATTCGGGCCTGGGGGAACAGTGGCTACTTTATCGATGGAAAGGGTGTCCATGTGCCAGATAAAAATGCCAGTAGCTCTTTTGATTTTTGAGACATACTGTGAGGAAATTGATCGTGAAGAATAAATGCTTATTTTTGAACATCACCCAAAAATAAACGGTACGTTATTACTGGACATTACTGGACTTGACATGGTGATGATTAATGATGTTCTAGTTTGAAGTTTTTAAAGAGGAGAGATTAGTCATGCAAGCTAAATATAAAAAATTGTTTGAGCCCTACACGCTAAATAATGATGTGGTGCTTAAAAATCGGTTAGTTGTTGCCCCCTTAACAATTTATGACTCAGGGCCGGATGGTGAACTAACGCCGGCAGCGCATAATTTTTGGCGGAATCGCTTTCGGGGATTTGGTACGTGGATTGTCCCCTTTACGAATGTTCATCCAAGTGGTATTGGTTTTGAGTCACCCAATGCTTTTCATGAGGAAAACTTACCAACTTTAAAAGCGTATGCAACGATTTCTCATGAGCAAGGCGCTAAAGCAATTATCCAATTAGCACATGCTGGTATTCATGCTGATCCCGCGATGACTAAAGGCTATGATCTAATGGGACCAAGTAACTTGCCATATATGGGTGTTCGGGCAATGACGGATTCGGAGGTTCGTGAAATGGTCAATGCATTTGCTTATGCAACGGAATTAGCTATTAGCGCGGGACTTGATGGGGTTGAAATTCATGGTGCTAACGGTTGGCTCATCCAACAATTTGTTTCTGAAACGTATAATCAGCGAACAGATCACTGGGGTGGTAGCGTGGAGAAGCGTTTTAACTTTCCGTTAGCGATTATTGATGCCATTGAGGCTGTTCGCCACAAGTATCACCGACCAGATTTTATCGTCGGTTATCGTTTTTCTCCTGAGGAACCAGGTGAGGTTGGTTTGACGATGACGGAAACACTTGCTTTGGTTGATCGTTTATTGGATAAACCACTACAGTATATTCATATTTCACTTTGGAATTTTTATAAGAAGATTCGGCGTGGTGGTGACGTCAAAAAGACACGAATGGAAGCTGTACATGATCGCATTAATGGCCGTCTGCCATTTATTGGCGTCGGTGACCTATTTGCCGAGGAACAGGGACTAAAGGCATTTAATACCGGGTGGGCCGATTTACTCGCTGTTGGTGGGTCGGTTGAGCTTAATCCGAATTTGATTGAGTTAATCAAAACTGGTCAGGAAGATCAGATTCAGAGTGAATTTGACTGGAATGAAATGGATTCATACCGTTTTACCCCAGCGATGTTATACGGAACTTTGGCTGGTAATGCGATGTTCCCTAAAGTCAAGCAGAATTAGGTTTTAAATGTAAGGGCGTGGAAGAATGACACAATTAAAAATTATGACGGTCGCTGATCCGATGATGGGGTTATTATGGGAAACCTGGCCAACACACCGTAAGCTGGAAACACATTTTAACTACCAAATTGACTTTACGACATTAATGGGACAGTTAGTTCCAGACGTTTATGCGTTAGTTGATCAAGCGACATTATCTCAGTACGGTAAAAAGGTGGCACTTAATCAGTACTGGGTCAAATTAATGCAAATCTATTTACAAGAAGCCTCGCTGGCGGGGATGCCGATACAAATGGGACAAGGGGAACGCTTCTTTGACGCTGACCACACATCCTCAACACCCCTTAGTAAGGGACTTCGCGTCATTTCAAAGCAAAATTCTCGGCTAGAAGACCAGGTGTTATATGAACTGCAGTATGATACGGTGATCCGTAATCGACAAACTAATGATGTTAATTATCTTAAGAGACTGGCAAAAAAGTTTGGTTTCTCTGAGACACAGTTTATGACAACTTATCAATCGTCCGAACTGGCAGCTAATTTGGACGAGGAACGGCAAGTGGTCAGTCGCTTAAAAATCAATCAGTTGCCAGCATACGTAGTGACGTATAATGAACAAAGTTACGTGATTAAAGGGGTTCTCAAGTATAAGGAATGGCTTGACATTATTCAGCAAATAACCAACGGGGTCGTAAAACCCATTAAAGTAAACTTTAACAGCACGGCGGTTGCTGAATTGATGGCACGCCATCCTCATATTTCAAGTTTGGAAATTAAAGAAGCTTTTGACGTAGCGGATGAAGCGGTGGTCATTAAAAAGATGTCAACTTGTAATTTGAGTAAGACAAAAGTAAAACAGACAATATTCTATCAGTAAATAAGTCAATAAAATATTATGAAGAAAAAAGCGCCCAAAATTAATCATTTTGGGCGCTTTTTATTAATGTTCAACTTTCCCTGGCATCGTGGATTTCTTGTCCCCAGTCAAATAGGCCTTCCATAGTATAGATCAATTCTTTACCTAAATTAGTTAAATGGTAAGTGACAGATGGTGGGACGGTTTTATCATCGTGTCGTTCAAGAAGTTTAGCCTCTTCAAGCTCACGTAAGCTTTTTGTCAACATTGTATTAGTAATATTCCCCACCATACGTTTTAAATGATTATAGTGCTGACCATCTTCAAGCATCAATTTCCATAAAATTGGAATTTTCCACTTTGATCCAATAATTTTCATTGAGTAGGTAATCGGACAGTATTCAGGCATTTCCGTGTTAAAGCGGTGAATTTTTTCTTCAAAAACACGTTGTTCCATAATTGTTTTCAGATCCTTTTTAAGAAATAAAAGTGTGTGTATATAATTTTTAGTTTCTTCAAATGTACCATAACTAGTGAAATAGTTCAATCAAATTAATATATTAATGAACTGGCGAGTTTGTTGAGTTGAAAAAAATGTCCAGTAAGTGTCTTTCCCCCCCAAAAAAAAATAGGTGCGAATTGATGAAGTCGGCTAGTTGTCAATCCATAGATGTGACTTGATCGACTAATTATTTTTGATTCAAAATTGTGGCTTAATATAAAAATAAAGCGGTTGCATTTCCGCACGTCTTTCGCTAGAGTGGAATAGTAAACCTAAAATGACCAAGTTTCAGATGGTCAAGCGGATGAGAGGGAACTTTAATATGTATAAAATGATTGTTTGTGACTTGGATGAGACCCTGATGAATGACGATGGTACGTTGTCAGAAAAGAATGCGGCGGCAATTCAAGCTGCGGCGGCTAAGGGTGTTTATTTTGTGCCGAATTCTGGTCGTAGTTATACCTCGTTTCAGAACGATTTGGAGACGATGGGGTTGCGGGACCAACCACATCAATATTCGATTTCTTATAATGGTGGTTTGATTTTAGAGAATAAGGATAATCGGCCATTGGCGGTGAATGCCATGCCATATGAGGTTGCTAAAGGGGTGTTTGAAGCGGGAATTGCGAATCAGCAGGCGGCGACGCATGTGTACACGCAGGATACGTTATATATTTACAATCCAGTTTCAAGTGATTCAGATTATCTACAAAACCGGGGCGTGACGTTCACAACTATGACGACGCCGGACTTTGAACAATTCAAAACGATGAACGTCATGAAGATTATTATGGCCTTGCCAACGATGACTGACCGCAAGCAAATGCGCGCAGACGTTGAAGCTATTGTTGATCCAAGCAAATTAGCCGTCACTTATTCGTCCGACCGTTACGTTGAGTTTAATCCGGCTGGCGTTGACAAGGGGACTGCAGCGGTTCAATTAGGAAAGCTACTGGGAATTACGGCGGATGAAATTATTGCAGCTGGCGATAACAGCAATGATCTCCCCATGCTGAAGGCGGTCGGATTGCCTGTGAGTGTCGCCAATGGTATCGATGCAGTCAAGGCCGCAGCTAAGTACGTGACGGTCGCTGATAACAACCATGACGCGTTAGCAGAGGTTATTAACAAGTTTATTTTATAGTACAAATTTTATTTAGAAAATGAAAGTTGCCATTTGGCGTTCAACTTTTACAAGTGGTATCATGATAATTGAAAATGTGGTAGTATGAAATAAATTATTTGTTACAAATTACTGAATGGGGGAACACGCATGAGTGCGATTCGCGACGATTTAGCTAAAGCGATTAAGAATACCAACCTCGTTGAAATCTATTCCAAGGGAACCAATGAGCAATTTAGTGTTGGCTATGTGATTCAGCAGGATGAGAAGTTTGTGCTGGTCCAAGCCGTTAATGTCGATGGTGAACTAGATGGGTTAGTGGTCTTTCGTAAGGCATCGTTAGCCCGCGTAATTAGTGACACTGATTATTTGAAGAGCATGGCGACGATCATTGCGCTGGCTAAGCAACGGGGCTATTATGATGTTTGGAACACTGAACGATTGATGAATAAGCTGCTGAAGAAGCAGAATAAGACTAAACATTCGCTCTTAAAAACATTGTTGAAGCAAGCTTTTCACCACGATCAAGTGATTCAACTATCTGGTCGAATCAAAAAACATGGTGACAGCTATGCTGGCTTTATTCATAGTGAACATAAGAAATATATTGAATTTAATTATGTTGATATGTTCGATCTTGCAAAGCGCCCACAAATTGCCATTCGCTACGCTGAAATTGATGAGGCCAGTTTCCATAGTTTTGAAACCTTTAATACAACCGCGGTTATCGAGAGTTTTATGCCGGGTGATTTTCACTAATAATGATCTGTGAGCGGCACCGTTAATGAACGGGGGTCGCTTTTTTTATACCGTCGATCATGTGTGTCTTTTAAGATAATAAAGGCGAGTATAGCAAGTTTTGAAGACGGTTACGGGTATTAATTGGTCAGTCAGCGATTTGGTAAAGATTGTTAAGTTTTTATCGCACAAATATACAAACTGGCCGTATTTCGCTACAATGGTAGTATTGAGCATCATGCGGGGAGGGGAGCAGTTATCGTTTACGTCTATTGGTATATTGCAGCTTTTGACCATTGGTACTCGGTCATGCTGGTTTTTTTACTGCAGATATTAATCAATCGTGAGCTTCGACAGAAGCGAGTCTATGCGACTGTTGCGGTTATGACCGTACTTCTAACTGTGATCTACATGTTGTATGACGACTATTCGGATATCATCACGTTCATTGTGAACATGGGGTTACTGGCGTTTGTACGGCGCAAAAAGTACTTTATTGTGACGAGTCTAACGGCCACACTCGCCTACATTCTTTTTAGTTTCTTTGGCAATTATGCGACGGAGTCGATTTTTCACTTATTCAACTTGGGTTTGAATGACTGGAGTGGCTGGCTATTTGAAGCTATCGGTGAAACAATTGTCACAGCTTGTATGTTGGCAGTCGCCGCTAGTTTCAAGGTCTTAAAGAAGCGTTATCCGCGGCAATTTGTAGACGGGCTAACGTTGAACGTGATTGTCAGTGCTTTGGCCGTAGTTGCGGTCGCGTTTTTTACCATTACGACTGCGGCGGATAATTATAATATTGGCTCAGGATTTTTGGGGATTCTAATGTTGATTCTAGTGGCTATCTTGCTGATCAACGCCGGAACGTTTCTTTACCTGTTCTATAGTTATACATTGCGGGTTCAAAATAACCGGCAAGCTTTGGAACGGCAACAATATGATATTTATGTCAAAAATTTGGAAAATAGTTATCAAAATTTACGTAAGTTTCGCCATGATTATCAAAACATCTTACTGTCCTTGGGTGAGTATATTCAGATAGCTGATGATCCTGAATTACAACAATATTTTCGTCAAGTTGTGACCAAGTCTAAGCAAAGTCTAAATCGTGATTTTGGACACTTTGACAATTTAGAACAAATCAAGGACAAACCATTGAAAGCCATTATTCAGAGTAAGTTTTCCGTTGCGCGCCAAGCTGGAATTCAAGTACGCTTGGAAGCCAACGACCCGATTGCGGCAATTGCAATTGATTCAGTGACGTTATCACGGGTGAGTGGCATCTTGTTAGACAATGCCATCGAAGCGGTGAAGGGTCAGAGTGGTGGTCAGATTGCGGTCGCACTTGTTAAGTACCCCCGCATGGTGGAGTTGATTTTTGCCAATTCATTGAATCATCCGATTGAGCGCCTGGATGAGCTGATGGTTGCTGGGCATACTTCGAAAGGTGCTGGTCATGGGCAAGGGTTAGCAACCGTTCGTGAGTTGTTAGATCCATTAGCTAACGTGACTTATGAAGTGAGCTCCCATCAACGATTCGAATTTATTATTAGTATTGAAAGTGAGTGAGCAGCGTGTTAAAGACCTTTGTTGTGGAAGACGATCCTGAACAATTAGCAACCTTAAAGCAAATCATTAAGAATCATATTATGATTAATGATTTTGATATGGAACTGACCTTAGCAACCGGACAAGCACAAACGTTGTTGGACTATGTCGAGACCAATTCCGATCTTGAGGGACTCTACTTTTTAGATATTGAATATCCTGGGCAAGACTTAAATGGCCTAGCACTGGCGACTCGAATTCGCGAGGCGGATGTTAATGCGCGGATTGTCTTCGTGTCGACCCATTCTGAAATGGCCTTTTTGACCTTTGAACGACGAATCGAACCACTGGACTTTATTGTGAAAGATTTGGGTCAAGAAACGGTCAAAGCCAAAGTGGAGACAGATATTCGGGTTGCTTATGAACGTTATACCAAGCAAGCAGTCACCAGCAGGGCCATGTTTTCTTACTCTAAGGGTGGTCAGCTCTTCAATGTTCCATTAGATCAGGTGTTATTTATCGAGACTGGAGCAGTTCGCAATAAGCTGGTTCTCCATTTAACAGATCGAATTGTTCAATACAATGGTAAGATTAGTGATGAAACCGTGGCCCACCCAGAGTTATTCCGGGTTCATAAGAGTTTCTTGGTGAACCCGCAAATGCTAGTACGAATTGATAAGCAACATCAGCTTGGCTACTTTGAAAATGGCGAGTCGGTCGATATTGCGATTCGTAAAATGCATGATTTAATCGCATTGATCAAGCGCTCCGAACTGGCAGTCACGTTTAGCTAGCTTCGCTTAAGACTCTAATGTAACAAAATCGTTAATCAAAAGTGAATTTTAATGACGTTGGTGCAGGCTATTATGAGCTTTGCACCTTTTTTGGCTTTTTAGATTAATTTGCATGTATGCTTAGACTATTAAATGCCAGCTGTGGGAGCTGGTCTGGAGGTGGCGTCATGAAGCAGTTCTGGTCACTAATCTTAATGATTTTGGCCGGTTGTTTGTTAATATTTGGTTCGGAATACAGCTTGCAAGGTGATTATCATCGACGAATTCATCGGCTCACTGTGTCAAAGGTGGTTTACCATCAAAATGCTACCTCTGCAACAATCAGTGGCCGTACCAAGCACGGTGTCATTGTCACCTTAAAGAGTGGGAAACATGTCCGTCAGGTTATTTCGAATAAGCAGAGTGGTCAATTCTATGTTAAAATGCCAGTTCATAAGCGGATTACAATTAAAGTCGTGGGGCTAAAAGCCAAAGTACTAACAGTACCAACCGGGACAAAGAGTTAGATGGGTGAGCGGGCAAGTTGCCGGCTCTTTTTTGATGGTTAATGACTAGGACAGCGTGCCTTATAAAAGCTACGGTGAACTACTCGAATTTATTTAGTTGTTAGTCGCGTTACGGGGTTGCTAAAAAATCATTAAGCTTCTAGTTTTGCGCTAGGCGCATTGTTGATTTTAGCGTACAGTAACAATGACAAGAAAAGGAGTCGTGGCTGTATGTTAGTGGTTGGCATTATTTTGGTGATTGGAATCATCGGGACACTGGTTTTACGATTTCAATTTCACTTTCGCCTCGCGATGGGCACCATTACCGAGACGGCGTTTGCCTGCTCATTGTTGAATATCGGGGTATTTTTGTTGTTTATTTTATTGGGTCAGTTAACGGGACCAATCCTGCTATCAGAATGGGCCTACTTGCCGATTTATCGGTTGTTACAAGGAGGTTTGATTCCCGTTATTGGCATTGGCTTGGCAATTCTGGGAATGGTGCGTGAGAAAGGCCTGATGAATTGGTGGCTATTACATTTTAATGTGCTATTTTTGATTTTTGACGTGTTATTAGTCTGGCAGGGGAGTTATAAAAGTTAGGGTGGCCAGTGCCGTGACGAAGTTGTGCGTGAAGGTCGTCAATGCAGTAACATGATGGTAATTGCTAGGCCATTGATCACAAAGTGGAGCGCAATGGCCGCGCGAATCTTACGAGTCAGCCGATAAACAATAGCCAGCACGAGTCCCATGGTGACGTATATGAGGAAGCTCGGTAAGGTTGAACTACTGTGGAGGCTACCGAAAACAATCCCGCTGAGCCCGACCTTGAGCCATTCTTGTTGAAAGAAAAGGTTAGTCAGAACGCCACGAAAAACTAACTCTTCAACAATTGGAGTCAAAAAAACGGCGCTCAACGCCATAAGCCAAAGCGACAGAGGACTGCCGGCCATTAAATTTTTAATGGCGGCGTTATTTTGTGTTTGATTCTGGTGATACAGAAGCTGGTTTATAAATTGAAAGCCGCCCTCAAAAATTAAGATGGTGAGATAGGCCATTCCAATAATTTGCCAGTCATGGTGTTGTAAGTTTTCTGATTGATAGTTGCCGGTATAGTGCCGCATTAGGGCGGTTGCCGCCAGTGCTAGGATCACAAAAATTAACAGATAGACACCTGCCAAGGTGATCTGCCAGGCTGTGAGCTGATGCTGGCGATATAGTTGGTTAATTAATTTAAGTAACATTGGTGGGATCACGACCCCAACAATTAGGCCAGCAGTGAGCAACACGCGTCCGAGCCACCCCAAGCCGCGGTCAATAATTTCTATCGGACTTCACCTCCCATGGTTGATTTTACCGCAGTGTTCAGGTTTCGACACGGATTTGCAAATCTGAGAAAGGCATCGATGCCAGGCACAAGCGGATGATATTAATCTGGTTGAATGCTAAAAATATAATAATTGTAGAAATAATGGTTGATGCTCTATAAAAATAAAGAATAAAAAAGCATAATTTGGACAAATCTTCACACTTTCTTCACAATTATGTAATAGTATATACTTGTACCTAATAGTTATACACTTGTTCATTTTACTCCCCCAAAGTGGATGGACGAGCAAGTACAATCCCCCATATTGTACTTAAACCTAACTCTTTGGCCCTACTGCTACTAAGCGGTAGAGTCATTTTTTTGTTGCACGTCCCCAAAGTCACCGAATACAGTACCTGCAAAAAATCGTCCCTTAATACATACTTAAATTATTTTTAGCGGTCTAAACTATCAAATTCAACTGGGTTTTATCATTTGATTTATTTTTTGCGGAATTAATGTGGCTGCAAACACCCATAATTATTTGATTGGTGCTAGCTAACGATTGTTCATATTAGCCTTGAACGGGCTAGTCTCAAAACAAAGTGACGCTAGTGTCAAAAATCAATTGGTTTAATCGCAACAAAAAAGGCCGAGGTTAGAAAAACCTCGACCTAGTTAAGCAGTCAGTTAGAATGCTTCACCAGAATAGTCGACCTTTTTAGGATCGGCATTTTTGATGTGTTCGGAAGCAAAGTTAACCGTTTCGCGAATCTGGTTATAGGTTGCTTCATCTAAACCAAGTAAATCCATGCAAGAATTAACGTGGGCAAAAATCTCTGGTTTAGCATCGATGGCTTTTTTGCGACAACGAGATGTTGACTTGGCGTTCATCGTCCGTATCGCGCTTGCGTTCGACCCAGCCTTGGGTTTGCATCCGTTTCAATAACGGGGTCAGAGTCCCGCTATCAAGGTTAACGTGTGAACCAAGTTCCCGGACCGTCATCGGACTCTTTTCCCAGAGTGCCAATAAAGTGATGTACTGCGGATAAGTCAGCTTGAAAGGTGCTAAAGCTTCGGAATAAAAATGATTATATCGTTTGCTGGCGGTGTAGAGCGCAAAACAGAGCTGTTCGTCGAGCAAAATGTTTTTTGTTGGGGTTGCCATCAAACCGCCTCCTTTACTATCTATTTTAGTACATTGTACGCAATTAATTCGCCAAATGCAATTAATATTGCGCAAATACATTGTTTTCGAACGATTTATTTATAAAAGCGGGTTAATTAATTGACCTGTTGGCGTTGTTGGGACTTAATGCATGTCAGGAATAACTGGGCCATGGCCTGCTGATTGATGGCAAGTTGATGGTTGTCCGTGAACGCATAAAGTGGAACTTGTGCTGGCAATGTTTTGGCCGCGTGATCACCAACTGGAATCAGGCAGGCGATTTTTGTTTTGTCATGTACAAATTCATGAGCGTCACGTGGGGCGGCCTTAATCGTCAGTGATGCCAATACGTGATAACCGGTCGGCATCATGTGTTGTGCATGTTTGACATGCACCCCGTGTAGTCGGGAACGTAACTGGAACCCAGACGTGGTGGTCAACTGTAACGCTTGCTTTAATTCCAATAAATAAGTTTGTTGATTATCAATATTTTTCAACCGGATCTTGAAGTGTCCGAATGGAATGGCGCGATCCTGATGTTGGACGGCTAAGGCGTGTTGTTCGACCCGCATTTTATCCTTAACGGGCTCAAAGGTATATTGTTGTAAAAGTTGTGTTGCTGTTTTCAAACTATCACTCCCTACGATTAATTTAGTCCTTTAAAAACTTGTGGTCAAATAATTGGTTACGTTTGCGAGTGACGTCGTTTTCAAGTAAAATTAAAGTGATAGGGGGTTGGAAAAATGTTTATGACAACTGGTGATTTACAGCGCTCCCATATGATTAAGGGCGTCGTCTCCGTCACAAAACACCTGATGTTTGAATCTGATGGTGTTGATCAGTTTGAACGGTTTGACGATTTAATCGAGCAAGTCAAGCCACTACTGCTACAAAAGGCAGAGGATCAAGGTGGCGACGGGTTAATTTATGTGAACTTCAATACTGAAGTCGCTCAGATGAGTGTTGCACCACGGTTTTTGATCGTAACCGGCTATGGGACGGTCGTCAAGCTCGTTGATGAATCAGTCTGATACTTAGGATCTGAATTTTCAGGTCCTTTTTTGATAGCAAACAAGTGATAGAAAGGAAGGTTTGATGACCAGTTATTCATTTCCACATGGCGCCATTGACGTATACGACGCTACCCAAAACAATTTAAAGCACGTTAGTCTTCGCGTTCCTAAATATGCAACCACGGTGTTCGTGGGCTTGTCAGGTTCCGGTAAGTCGTCACTCGTTTTTGATACGATTGCAGCGGCGTCACGGCGCGAACTGAATGAAACGTTTCCCAGTTTTACGCAACAATATTTACCGAAGTATGGTCAACCACACGTCGGGCATATCGAGCACTTGCCCGTTGCGATTGTGATTGCTCAACAACGCCTCGGCAAGAATGCGCGTTCAACCTTGGCAACCTATACTGGGATTTATTCGTTACTGCGGCTCTTGTTTTCACGGGTTGGGGAACCGTTTATCGGGTATTCGGACAGTTTTTCGTTTAACTTACCCCAAGGCATGTGCCCAACCTGCCAAGGTTTAGGTTATGTTGACGATATTGATGAGCAGCAATTGATTGATCCTGAGAAATCATTAAATGAGGGGGGCCATCACGTTTGTGAGTTTTGCACCGGATACGTGGCGTTGGCGCCGTTATGCGACGAGTGGTTTGTTTGACAATGATAAACCCATCAAGGATTATAGTGCTGCGGAATACGATTTACTGATGCACGCACCGCAACAGAAATTAGCCCATCCTGGAGAAGGTTTTCCTAGAACGGCCCTGTATGAAGGTGTTGTTCCGCGGATCAAGCGCTCGATTATTGGTAAGAAGGAAGCCGAACACCATCGCGATGCGATTGCGGCGATCGTCACGCGCAAACCGTGCCCAACGTGTGATGGCACACGACTCAAACCGGTCGTGTTGACCAATCATATTAACGGGGTCAACATTGCTCAGGTGACGGCGATGGATTTAAAGCATGTTCTGACATTTTTACAAGCGATTGATGCGCCGTTAGCCCAAGATATTGTGCGGGAGCTGACGACCAAGATCCAATCGTTGGTCGATATTGGTCTGGGCTATCTGACATTGGATCGTGGGACCAGTTCTTTATCTGGTGGTGAAGCGCAACGGATTAAGATTGCCAAATACTTGACCAGCGCCTTAGTAGATATGGTCTACATTTTGGACGAGCCAAGCGTTGGGCTGCACCCACATGATATTCAGTTAATCAAGCAAGCGTTAACGAAGCTGAAGGATAAGGGTAACACAATTCTGATTGTTGAACACAATCCAGCCATGTTTACGTTAGCCGACTATGTTGTCGAGATGGGGCCTGCAGCTGGTCGCACTGGTGGAAACGTGACCTTTACTGGGACTTATGACGAGTTACTGGCTTCTGATACGTTGACGGGCCGGTGGTTGCGACAACCGCATAAATGGGGTCAAGAACGACCAGTCCAGGCCCACTTGGCATTACACCATATTAATGAAAATAACCTGCACGATGTCAGTGTCGACGTGCCCCTCGGTGTGATGACGGTCGTCTCGGGGGTGGCCGGTTCAGGGAAGAGTTCGCTGGTTACCGCGCTAAAACGGCAATTAAAGACGGCTTATATTGATTTAGCCCAGACACCAGTGGGCCTGAATATTCGCTCAACACCGGCGACTTACTTAGGAGTGCTCGACCAAATCCGACAACTATTCGCGAAAGCCAATGGCGTGGCAACTAGTTGGTTCAGCTATAATGGTAAGGGTGCTTGTCCGCGGTGTAAGGGTAAAGGCGTGACCATCACGAATATGGCCTTTATGGATCCCGTTGTGCAGACATGTGAATTGTGTCATGGGCTGCGGTATAATGAAACGGCGCTCAGCTATGCTTACCAGGGTAAGACGATTGCCGACGTGCTCCAGATGTCAGTCACAGCGGCGTTAGCTTTTTTTGCCACGATGGACAAAGTGGCTCAGCCATTGAAGAATTTAGACCGGGTCGGTTTGGGTTACCTAACATTGGCGCAACCGCTCACCACTTTGTCGGGTGGTGAACTGCAACGGTTGAAGCTGGCGGTTGAGCTAGGCAAGCAGGGAACGGTGTACTTGTTAGATGAACCGACTGCCGGTCTGCATTTGCAAGACACACAACGCTTATTAAAATTATTCGATGCCTTAGTGGCCGCTGGTAACTCGTTGATTATTATCGAACATAATCTGGCGGTAATTAGCCAGGCCGATTGGTTGATCGATGTGGGGCCGGATGCTGGTCAGTATGGCGGCCGAATTCAGTATAGCGGAACCCCACGAGCAGCAGTTGACGTGCCCACTTCACGCACTGGAGCCGCTTTGAAGGCTTGGCTGACGGCGTGATTAGAAAATTTGATTAAATAAAAAGCACGTGCAATTGCACGTGCTTTTTTAGAAGGGCGGTAGGTGGGAATCGAACCCACGCGTGCCGGAGCCACAATCCGGTGCGTTAACCACTTCGCCACTACCGCCATCACGTTAACTTTTCGTCAACATATCTAGTATACACTAAAATCGTGGGTTGCATAGGACTTTTTGTGGATTTTCAGAAATTAATCGCCTCAGTTTCTGAAGTGTTGGTGAAGGTTCTACTGTGACCAACAATTACTTAACCGTTAGTAAAAGGCCATAGTTCCCCTAACAATGGGAGCTACGGCCCGTTTGCCGTGGTTAGTGTGTCTAACGGATAGGTGAGGTGGATCAGCACTTATCGGTTGAGCAAAATTATTATGAATTCATCCTTATTGAAGAAATGCGTAAAAATCTTTGCAAAGGCACTACTTTGTTAAAATTCACAAAATAAAAGAGCCCAGTAAATAAGTGTTTACCGTGGCTCTTTTATTGCTCATAGACTAATTATGCCCCAGGCAGGATTCGAACCTGTACATTGTTTCCAATACAGCGACCTGAACGCTGCGCGTCTGCCAGTTCCGCCACTGGGGCAGTTGCTTTAACAACAATATCCATTATAGCGAAAAGTAACAAAAAAATAAACCTTTTTCTATATTTATGCAGTTGATATTAATTGTAATTGCAAATTGGTTGCTTAGTTACTGGGGCTGGCCTTAATTAGCATGGAATAACTGTACGCCGAAATACTGAAATTACTACCGGTAAAAATGCATCCAAAAAGTCACCCATCCCAGCAGGTTCAACGACACTGCTTGAATGGGTGACAACTTGTCTGTTTATTAATTTGCTTGTTTGGTCGTGATACTACCATCTAAATAAACAAAGTAACTATTCAGATAATGCCCCCGGCCGCCATTAGCCGTTTTCTGATAAGCATCGACCTGATAATAGTGGTGGCCGTGTGCATCTTGGTTGGCAGTTGGTACGACACCAAAGGTTTGTTGCTTGGGATCGTTGAGCACTTGCCCGACGGCGGCCACTGCACTAGTTGCGCTAGTGATATGGTCGTCAGTAGCTTGATAATGGTCACCAGATTGCTTCTTAGCACTAGCATCAGCCGCTGCATTGGCACGACTAGTTTGCTCCGCGCGGTTAGCGGCTGCAACTGAGTTCGCTTGCTTAGTGGAAATACTTGGCTCAGCTTGGGAAGTGCAGCCTGCTAAAAGGAATAGGGCGCAGAAACTGATTAAAATTGCCCGGGTCACGTTCGGACCTCCTTATTTCGTTTGTTCTTGGGACAAGCTCGGATAAGGGGCTTGTCGGATGATGTTCGAATCAACGATGGTCATCACACCGATTGACAGAAGTAACAGGATCACTAAGATTAATTTTTTCATTAAAATAACCTCACTTGATAACGGTGATTGACCTATTTCCAGTTAGGGACCCAAATGACGCGGTCAATTTGTTCAGGAATGACCGTAATCTTGGACCCAGTCTGTGGCCCAGCTTGGACGTCGATCACATATGAGATCGGACCAGCATCGACTTCAACAATCGAGCCACGTTGACCGTCGACTGTGTCGACTAAACTATACAATGGAATCTCATCATTGCTGATTTCCATTTCATATAAGGTGAATTGGAGGAAGTAGGACTTTTTACCGGTCTTGATTTTTAAGGGGGTGTCAATGGCACCGTAATCGGGAAGGGCCCGATTTTGAGCGTTGGGATCATTCAGGTACTGCATTTCATCGACAGCATCGATCGCCATCTTCCATTCACCACCAGTTAAATTAGTTTTGGAGGAGAGGGTCATGACCGAGTTAGCGTAAATGTCGATCACGTTGAAGGCTTCGTCGACCTGCTTTTTCGGCAGATAGCCGATGGTATAGCCATGCTCCGCAACTTTTAGTTCAACCCGTACGGATCGCTCAGCACCATCAACTTCTTCAACTAACTGAATTTCACCGATGTTAGCGTTAGCGTCGACACGGTACTTCTTGGCATAGAGATAATCTGCTTTCAGACCAGAATCATTATAGCCACCATAAGGTTTAAAGTAACCTCGGGCACTCGCATCGGCCAGCGCGGCTTCAAATTCTTTTTGGTAGTAATCTAAACCAATGACGTATGAGCGGAAAATTGCACGCGAATTAGCGTTGATCCGGCGCGTCTGAGGAACCGCCACCGGATGGGGAACGGCTTGATTCAAGCGATTCCGAAAACCGTTATTTTGAGTCTGCAACTTGGTAATTTGACGGTCTTGTTCCTGATTGGTCAAAGTTTGATGAACGAGGCGCTGCCGAATTGATTTAAGCAACGCGGCCTGTTTATCCGCCGCCTGATTGACATGGTGGAGATGGACTAACACCGCAATTAAGATAATGATTAAAATTAGACAGGCTAAGATCAGCCCGGCAATAAATAAATAAGTTCTCATAAATAATTCACTCCAAAAAGAATTGCAGATTAGTTTAAGTATAAGCGACCAGCCCACTAAGCGCCAATTTAACGGCTGAGCTTGTCAGGGGGCCGATAACAAGGTATGATATTGCTATTGTATAATATTTTTGAGCTAGAAGAAACGGTGGCGAACGGCGTGCAGTGGTTGATTAAAATCTACCATCAATATCAATATTTTTGGAAATACGCACTGTTTGGCTTTATGGCCGCGCTGGTGAACGTCTTGGTATTCTGGGTGCTACACTCAGTCTTGGCGGAACACTATTTATTTTCCAACACAATCGCATGGGTGCTAGCAACTTTGTTTAGTTTTTTTACCAACAAAGCGGTGGTCTTTCAGTCCAAATCGCAAGACTTTTGGCACTGGTGTCGCGAGTTCATTAGTTTCATGTTGACACGAGGCTTATCATATTTTTTCGATACTTTCCTCATGTTCGTCGGCATTTCGTTGTTGTTCTGGGCACCCCTACTTGTTAAAATCATCGACCAGGTTCTCGTGGGACTCTTTAACTATGGGACGTCGCGGCTGATTTTTATGGAAAGCAACCAGAAAATGCGAATGCGCCAGCAAATCATGAAACGTTTGAGTGATCGTAACAATTAATTGGCATCAGGCAAGCAAGTCGTCCCCTAACGGACGACTTGTTTTTTTTGATAGCATCACTTTGGATCGTTAGGCAGTAATTTCAACGACATTGATGGTTTAAATCAAGTTTCCCGTCAATTGCCAGTGCAAGCCGATGCCACAAATAATCGTTAGTAAGGTGCCGCAGACGAGTAGGGTGACAAGTCCAGAGTTCAAATGACTTTCCTGCTTGCGGGCAAAGGCCACTTCAATGAGGCCAATCGTGCCAAGACCGAGTATCACTTTTAGCAAGGTCAACCACCAGTTGCCTGATAAGGTTCTGATTGCCAAGGCCACCCCAGTGATGATAATTAGCAGGTACCCGATGCGACTAAGAATCAAAAAGCGATTGGCTGATTTGACTGAGTGACGACTGAGACCAATCGCAACCGTCAGCATGAGCCATAGCCAACCAATAATGTGCCCTAATAAGTACATGACAAAACCGCCTCCACATTTACAATTCATGTCTAATTTTAGCATGAAAGTAGGTGTTGGCGGCGGTTTCTTTTATTGTACTTTAATTAAGTTTTTCTGTTGGATGTAATCGACTAATTCAATGACCGTTTTAAAGCGGTTAAACGGTGTGACGATGTGAACGCCGTTGAAGCGCGCACAGATACCATCAATCAATTCCTTTGCAATAGCAATGCCCACTGCCCGTTCGTTTCCGGTCTGTTCGGCTTCTGCCATGCGTGTCAAGATAGGCTCTGGAATCCGAATGCCATGGACTTCATGGTGTAGAAATTCAGCATTACGCCGTGAGACGAGTGGCATAACACCAACGAACACTGGCACATTCACGTGATTAGCCGCTAGAGCATCCGCCAAAGCGTCAACGTTTGCAAGATCATACACGGGTTGGGTGATAATGTAGTCACAACCATAACTTAACTTCCGACTGATTGACTTGGTCGATATGGAAGTGCGATAAGCGTTAGGATTAAAGGCGCCTGCGACCCGAAAGTCACTGGCTTCTTTAAGCGACTTACCCGTTGGTCCGATGCCGCTATTGAATTGCTTGATCAACTTCATCAGTTCAACGGAGCGCACATCGCTGACCGAAGTGGCTCCCGGAAAATCACCGAGTTTGGCCGGATCGCCAGTGATAGCTAAGATGTCCTCAATACCCAGGCTGTGTAGACCCATGATCTCTGATTGTAAGCCGATTAGATTGTGGTCGCGGGTCGTCAAGTGAACGATCGGCGTGATGCCGTAGTTCAACTTGAGCTGCGCCGCAATCGTCGTATTAGCAATCCGGACCGTTGCTAACGAATTGTCAGACAGTGTAATGCCATCGACACCAGCGGCTTTTAATCGTTCAGCACCCCGGAAAAATTTAGTCGTATCAAAATCGCGGGGTGGATCGAGTTCGACTAACGCCGTTTTTTGGGTCGCAACTTTTTGCAGAAACCGGTGCTGACTCTTTGTCGTGACGAGCGTTGGTGGCTGTGGTTTTGTAGCCGGCTGGTCATGAGCAACGATGCTGCGATTACTTAGACCGCGGACGGTTGCGCTGGTATGCAAAGGTGTGGTCCCACAACAACCACCAATAATGTTCAGACCGAGCTGACGAAAGCGTTCGGCATATTCTTCGAAATAGCTTGGTTCACCATCGTAGACCACCGCACCGTCCTGATCAGTGCCAGGCAAGCCAGCGTTTGGGTAAACGGCTAGTTTAACGTTAGCTGGAATCGCCAAGTTTTCAAATGACTGAGCTAAATAGTAAGGTCCCAGGCGACAGTTCGTGCCGATTACGTCGGCGCCGGCAGCGTTGAGTTGGACGATGGCATCAGTGAAGCTCGTACCGTTTCGTAAGACGCCGGGGGCTAACATTGAAACATTCGTGATGACGGGCAAGTCAGTATGGGCCTTCACGATTTTTAACGCGGCGAGTAGTTCTGGCAAATCATAATATGTTTCGAGCAAGATGCCATCTAACTGGTTGGTGGCTAGAAGGGCGGTAAGTTGTTCAGTCACGCTGGCAGCAATCGTTGCTGGTGTCGCCCGTTGAACAGTTGCATCGGTATCGCCGGCTAGTCCACCGATCGTTCCCAGAATGTAAACGGGGTGATCCGCGTGTTCCCGTGCGGTCGCTGCAATTTTCACAGCGGCCTGATTGATGGTGGTGACTTGGTCTTGTAAATCATACCGGGTCAACTTTAGGCGGTTCGCAGCGTAGGTGTTGGTTTGAATAATATCGGCACCAGCCCGAATGTACGATCGGTGAACGCGTAAGATCGTGTCGGGATGCGTCAAATTCAGGTTTTCAAAAGCCGAATTGATGCCATAGTTACCATATAAAAGGGTGCCCATTGCGCCATCGGCAACGAGGACCCGTTGCTGGAGTGCTTGTTTAAACTTCATTCAAGCCACCTCCTTAGTGGATGCTAGTGGTCAATTGGGCCTGGATCGCGTTGCGCGCAGCAATCATGTTCTTTAAGGCTGCTAGGGTTTCTGATTCTTGCCGGGTTTTGAGACCACAGTCAGGATTGATCCAGAATTGCCGGGCGTCGATAACGCGTAATGCGCGTTGGATGTTGGCTTCAATTTCCGCAACACTCGGTACGCGTGGACTGTGAATGTCATAGACCCCCAGACCGATTTCTTGATCGTACCCGGTTTGTTCAAAAGCACTGATAATCTCCCCATGGCTACGGGACGTTTCAATCGAAATGACATCTGCGTCAAGGGCTTTGATGGTATTGATGATATCGGCAAAGTTAGAGTAGCACATATGGGTATGAATCTGAGTGTCGTTTTGCACGCCGGTCGTGGTGATCTTAAATGAGTACACTGCTTCATCCAAATAGGCTTGCCAATGGCGCTGCTTGAGTGGCAAACCTTCCCTAAGTGCTGGTTCATCAACTTGAATAATCTTAATACCAGCTTTTTCCAAGTTTTGAACTTCTTGCCGGAGGGCCAAAGCAATCTGATTTTGAACCTGCGCCCTAGGGATATCGTCGCGAACAAAACTCCAGTTGATAATGGTCAGTGGTGCTGTCAACATGCCTTTAACCGGCTGGTCGGTTAGACTTTGCGCGTAAACGGACTCAGCAACGGTGATTGGTTCCGTGTAAGCGACATCCCCAAAGATAACGGGTGGCCGGACGCCTCGTGAACCGTATGATTGGACCCAACCATTTTGGGTCGCATAGAAGCCAGTCAGTTTTTGACCAAAGTATTCGACCATGTCAGTGCGTTCAAATTCACCGTGAACCAGGACGTCGAGGCCGAGGTCTTCTTGCAGCTTGATCCATCGTTTGGTTTCAGCATGCAGGAATGCCTGGTAATCGGCATCGGTTAAATTACCCTTGCGCCATGCTGCTCGCTTTGCTCGGACTTGCGCACTTTGCGGAAAGCTCCCAATCGTTGTTGTTGGCAGGAGGGGTAGGTGTAACCGGTCGTGCTGTAACTTAATCCGGGTCGCAAATGGCGCCTGGCGTTCGAATTTTTGATTACTCAGTTGCGCTTCAGCGGCGCGAACCGACTGGTTGTTGCGGTGACTGGACTGGTTGAGGGCAGTCAAGTTGGCCTGATTATGGTCGAACACTGCTTGAACAGCGGCAACCCCCTGATTGGCTGCCACGGTTAAGGTATGCAGTTCTGCCAATTTCTGGTCCGCAAAGGCCAGGCCGCCCAGTAAGACGGGGTCAGCCTTGGTTTCATTTTTGGTGGTAATGGGAACGTGTAATAATGAGTTGGCGGGTTGGAGCCATAACTGATCATCGGTCACGATTTGCCGTAACTGCTGAACTAATGCAAGTTTTGCTTGTAGATCACTAGCCCAGACGTTATGTCCATCAATAATGCCAGCTGCGAGAATTTTGTCGGTTGGGAAGCCGTGGTCGACCAAGTGCGCCAGGTTTTCACCATGGTCGTGTACTAGGTCCAGTCCAAGTGCTTGGATTGGCCAGGTCACGATTTTGTCGTACTGATCAAGGCTGTCAAAATAAGTTTGGAGTTCGATTTTTAATGATGGGACAGCCGCATGCAAATGTTCAAGTGCAGTTTGATAAGGTGCGAGTTCCGCAACCGTCGTTGTTTTGACTAGGGTCGGCTCATCCAATTGAATCCATTTTGCGCCAGCTGTCGCTAATTCTTCAAACACTTGTTGGTAAAGCGGTAATAACTGCGGTAATAGTTCGTTGACGGCGGCGTCATCCAAGTACTGTCCGTGACGTTTACCCAGTTTAAGGAAAGAGATGGGACCCAGAATGACTGGTTTACCATCAATGCCTAGTTCTTGCTTAGCTTCTTGGTAGTAGCGTAGCCAGCGATTATCTAATAACTTAAAGGATACGTCATCGAATTCAGGAACAATGTAGTGATAGTTGATATTGAACCACTTTGTCATTTCGGCCGCCACGGCGGTATCAGTTCCACGGGCAATTGCATAGTAGTCGGGCAAGTCCAACTGGTGATCGAAGTGACCAAAGCGACTTGGAATCGCGTTGAATGCGACTAGTGTATCTAAAACGTGATCGTAATCCGAATTGTCAGCGACCGGAATATAGTCCACTCCCAGGTCGCGTTGCTTTTTCAAGTTAGCTAGACGTAATTTTTTAGCAGTGGCGTGAAAGGTCACGTTGTCTAATTGTCCTTTCCAAAAGTGTTCCAATAAGTGCTTCCATTCACGATGTTCACCTAAACGTGGATACCCCAAGTTACTATTAATAATTGTCATTAAAACCCACTCCTTATATTTAGCAAATTATTTTAAACGAAAAAACGGCAACCTCATCCTGATTAAAGGACGAAGTTGCCGTTCGCGGTACCACCTTAATTTGTCAACACCTCACGATATTGACCTCAATCCGTACGTTTCATACGGAAGCTTATTAACAGTAGCTAACTGTCATCACCTGGCAAAAGCTCAGTGGTGCCGTTTGGAGGCCATTTTTCATCAATCGTCTTCCGGTTTGGTTTGCACTATTCCAAACTCACTGCACGGGTAGCGATGATTACTTTCCTCTTCAGGACGTTTACATGTTTTATGATTGATTAGAAAATACCACCAATTTCTAATTTAGTCAAATCATTTTTTAATTTTTTGCACATATTCAAGGCGTAATGTGACGCACACGCTATTTGGAGCCAGGCAAGTAGGAAACGTAGTGTGAACAGCCACTAGTCTTTGCCAGCAACCGTTGTCGGATTTCGACCACTTGAGCTGGTGAATAGGGTTGAAACGCAGCTCCCACATGGTTGGGTTGACATTTTAGGCCTTCATAACAGGGGCGTTGCGCCAAGCATTCAATTGAGGATTAAGTTGGTTAAGGGTGCTGACGATATTGAGTGAAATCAGGTGCTTTGGTAATCAATGCACTGGTATAAAGGGATTTTAATAGTCCTAAAATTTGAATATTTCTTCGAAACTGTGGGGGAATGTCCTAATCTACACCCAGCAGATTACCGGGTACGTACTTGCTAAAAGCACTAAATTTCATGAAATCATCATATTTTTTTCGAGTTAAGGGTACTTATTTTCACAATTGACTTGCTAGTATATTTGGTGAGCCCACTAGCGAAGTACCAAAGATCAAATAAATAATAATGATTAGGATGATGAAGAATGAGTCAAAGCTTATGGCAACGATTGTTTAATCACCGTCAACAAACGAAGCAGGCCGTATTAATTCTTGGGAGTGGCCGTTCCGGAACATCGGTAATGACTAAGTGTGTTAATTTGATGGGCATTTCTCTCGGGACTGATAACCTGCTGGCACCTAGTAAGCGGATCAATCCGAAAGGTTATTTTGAAAATAAAGATGTCATCAATATTCACAAGTCACTTGGAAGTCGCATCCGGTACCGGCCAGCCTTCAAGGATTACTATGATAGCCCGAAGATTAAAAAGGACCGGGCGGCGTTAACCACGTATCTACGAAACTTTTTTTGAGAATGAACAGTATCTGGCGATAAAAGACCCACGGATGAATGATTATATTGAATTGTGGCAACGTGTTTTGGCTGACGTTGAGGTTCAGCCGGCTGAAATCGTCTTGCTACGTAATCCGATGGACGTGGTCAATTCGAATGAGCGCGCCTGGCACCGTGATACCACGCTCGCAATGCGTCAGTGGCAAGTCCGGACGTTGCTTTCATTACGTGATACCGACCGTGAGCACCGCATTTTAGTCACGTACGAAGATTTGTTTGGTCAGACGTTGACGACGTTGAAACGAATCGCGACCCAATTTAACTTACCGTGGACGAGCGACGAGGCGGCACTCCAAGCGCAAATCGATGACTTCATCGATCCAGCACTCCAAAAGAGTGATAGCGGTGAAAATTTAGCTGATTTTGAAGCTCGAACGGACGTGAAACCCGATGTTAAGGCACTTTACTTACTAGGCCGTCAAGCTGCGGCTGACCCGGATTACTTTGCCTCGGCTGAATTTCAACAGCGCATCGACGAGATGACTGACGAGTATTTAGCCAAGTATGGCGCTTTATATCGGGACTTTAACGTCAAGATCAATAGTAAAACGTTCTTTGTATTCGGCGAAGATCAGGCCCAAGTTGATCAGGTCAACACGACTTTACGAAATGATCAAGTCAAGATGGTCGGCACAGAAGCTGACAGTCATGAGGTTGCTGAAGATTTGAGCGAACGGTTGAATAATAATACGATTGCCATTCAGACGTACCCCTTGGACTATTTAGTGGTCGAGCAAAAGGAAGCCCTGAACAATTATCTCCGTAAAAAACGCGAAACGCGAGACGTTATGGGGGATTGGGGATGCTAAAAACAATGAAATCGTTGAAATGTTAACGACGGTCAGTGCCGAGTTAGGTGCGGATACGCATAACGTGGTGATTGCAGATGACTTAACGGCCATCACTGATGAACGTGAGCGCCGATTAGCGATTCAACATTTAGTACGGACGTTGCACGCGGTTGAACAGCCACCATACTTGGTCCTGATGGCTGACGAACTGGGAACCCCTGCGTCGCAAAGTGCGGTGACGGCTTTTATTGCTGCTGAACCGACTAAGGCAGCACCATTACGAGACGAACAGCCGGACGAAACGTTCAAGCTGCGGACCCCGCTAGACATGGATGAGGTGGCGGCAACTTTAACAGCGTTGTGTCGACGTGCGAGTCAGGATGAGCAACAACAAGCCGCATTGAACCATTTTGTAAGTCTTAATTATGATGAAATTTTAAACGTGAAAGGTGATCAATATGCAAACAGTGTACGGAATTAAAGCTCATGGTGGTAAGTTAGTTAATCTAGAAGATTTTAGTGAAGCAACGCGTCAGGCTGCTGAGCAGCTGCCAAGTTTAACCATCAATAATTGGAATATCTCAGACTTGGAATTAATTGGGATTGGTGGTTTTAGCCCCCTGACTGGCTTCATGGTCAGTGATGATTACCATTCAGTGGTCAACACGATGCACTTGAAGAGTGGCGTTATCTGGAGTGTACCAATTACGCTGGGTGTGTCCCAAGCGGATGCTGATAAGATTGAATTGAATACTAAGATTGCTTTGAAGGGCGCTGACGGCGTCATTTATGGCACGATGCAAGTTGAAGATAAGTTTGTTCCGGACAAGCAATTGGAAGCCCAAAACGTCTACAAGACCACCGACGAAGCCCATCCAGGTGTTAAACGCTTGTATGCCAATGGTGACGTCTACTTGGGTGGCGCAATTAAATTGTTGCATAAGCCAGATCATGGTGCTTTTAGTGATTATTATATGGAACCATTAGAAACTCGGAAGATGTTCCATGACCTCGGCTGGAAGCGGATCGTTGGGTTCCAGACACGGAATCCAATTCATCGGGCGCATGAATATATTCAAAAATTAGCTTTGGAAAACGTCGATGGGTTATTCTTAAATCCATTGGTTGGTGAGACCAAGGCGGATGATATTCCAGCAGACGTTCGGATGGAAAGCTATAAGACGATTCTGAAGTATTACTATCCAGAAGACCGTGTTCGGTTGGTCATTTATCCAGCCGCGATGCGGTATGCTGGTCCTAAGGAAGCCATCTTACACGCAATCGTTCGTAAAAACTATGGTTGTACTGATTTTATCGTCGGTCGTGACCATGCTGGTGTGGGTGACTATTACGGGACCTATGAAGCCCAAGAATTAATCACTTCGGTCGAAGATGAGATGGGCATGCACTTCTTCAAATTCGATAATTCCTTCTACTGCAAAAAGTGTGGTTCAATGGCAACGCAGAAGACTTGTCCACACGGTGCCGAAGATCACATCTCATTAAGCGGGACGAAGGTGCGTAAGATGCTGGCTGATGGTGTTGTACCACCAAAGGAAGTTTCACGTCCCGAAGTTGCCCGGGTTCTCATCGACGGGTTGAAACGTAAACGTGAACAGCAACAGGAGGTCTAAGCATGGTAAAATCAGATAATATTACTTGGCATCAATCGCAAGTTAGCAAGGCCGAACGGCAAGCGCTGAACCATCATAAGAGTGTGGTTTTATGGTTTACTGGCCTGTCCGGCTCCGGTAAGTCGACGATTGCGAATGCCGTTGAAAAAGCATTATTTGACCAACAAGTTGGTAGTTACGTTTTAGACGGCGACAATATGCGTTTTGGCTTGAATAAGAATTTAGGCTTCTCAGCTGAAGACCGTGAAGAAAATATTCGCCGAATCGGCGAAGTTGCCAAACTATTTGTCGATGCTGGCGTGATTACGTTGACGGCTTTCATTTCACCATATCGGGCCGACCGTGATAAAGTGCGGGCGAACCTTGAGGTCGATGAGTTTATTGAAGTGTTCGTCGACACGCCGCTTGAAGTTTGTGAACAACGAGATGTGAAACAATTGTACGCGAAGGCGCGTCGTGGTGAAATCACGGGCTTTACAGGCATCGATGCACCATACGAAGCACCTATCGATCCTGAGATTACGATTGACACGTCCAAACAACCACTGACCGCTTCCGTCCAACAAGTATTGAATTACTTGGCGGAACACCATTATGTCAGTTTGGTTACTGCAAATGAAAACTAATGCAATCATTACTGACATCACAAAATCGATTGTGAAAATGGACCGAATCTTGGTCTATCGTCATACGAATCCGGATCCCGATGCAATCGGGGCACAATTTGGACTAGTCGCCTTGCTCAAAGCGGCTTACCCGGAGAAACTTGTTGTGGCGATGGCCCCAGTTCCGGGCCATTTGGCGTGGATCGATACAACCGATGAGCAGTTAGTGACCCCCCAAGCAACGGACTTAGTCATTGCCGTAGATTGTGCTAACCATGAGCGCCTAGCTGGGGAGTTGCCAACAGGTGCCTTTGTGATTAAAATCGACCATCACCCGAATCACGATCCCTATGGGCAACTGAACTGGGTCGATGAAACTTATAGCAGTTGCTCGGAGATGATTTATGAGTTGGCGCAAGCGGGGTGTTTTACAGTGACGGCGGCCGTTGCAACCAAGCTATATGCCGGAATTATCGGCGATACGGTGCGCTTTTCAACTCCCGAGACGTCCACTCGAACTCTGAAGATTGCTAGTGCACTCGCGGCAACGGACATTGATATTGCCACTATTAGTCACCACGAAATGGACTTAACGCCAGCACTCAGCAAGTTGTATGGGTACGTCCTGAGTGAACAAACTATTGAGCCAAGTGGTCTGGCACACGTTGTCTTACCACAACGGATATTTAGTGACTTGAGTCTGGAATATGGCGATGAGGATGCGCTTGTCCCGTTGCCCGGTAACCTGACGACGGTCAAAGTTTGGTTGTTCTTCATTGAAACCCCACAGGGGCAATACCGCGTACATTTTCGGTCGAAAGCAATCAATGTCAATGCGGTCGCAAAAGCGTTCAATGGCGGCGGTCATCCGTTAGCAAGTGGGGCATTTGTTCCTGACCTAGCGACAGTTGGACAAGTCATTGAGCAAATGCAGGCGCAAGTATTGGCTGCGACGGCAGTAGATTAAGTATAATAAATTTAATATAAACTGAACTGATTCGGTTCGGCATGGCAATTGTTAGTCATTCTGTGTCGGTCACGTGGGTTGCCACGGGAAGGTTAGACCGCCAGTATCAGCGGCGTGAGCCTAATATTCTGGCTGACAAAATGGGCATGCCGTTGGAGTAGCAGTCGTGAGGAATTAATTGGCGTCAGAAAAAAATAGTGAGATAGGGTCGGTGAAAGGTAAATGAAAAAGCGAAATTGGTTGATTGCACTAATTGTCGTTGTGATTGTCGCGATTGGCGGTGGTTTTGGGTATTACAAATATCATCAGTCAACTGCAACGACAACGACCACTAGTAAGGTACGTTCGGCGAGTGCAACGAAGAAGGACATCAACACGCGGCTAGTCAAGACTGAGATTAAGGCCCAGTCGAGTGAGACGGCGACGCTGAAGAAGGCGGTCGCCAATAAGAATTATACCGTTAATAACATGTACACGAAGGTTAACCCATATGGGGTGTCTCCGTTATCCGCTAAGGTGATTTTCCAGACGAGCAAGGCGGCCAAGGTCAGTTATACGGTGGTCGGCAAGAGTAGTAAGACTTCAATTTCTAATACGGTCAATAAGTACACAACGAGTCATGATTTGACCGTGCTGGGGTTATACGCCAACACGAATAACCAGGTCAAGATTAAGGTGACTTATAAGGATGGCACGTCGACGACCAAGACGATCCGACTGAAAACGGCGAAGTTACCATCGGCGTTGACCGATTTTAAGATCAACGTTAAGAAGGCTAACAAACAAAAAATGGTCTTAGGGACTGGTAATTCGAAGCTGACATTTATGGTTCGGACGACGATCTCTGGGAGCAAGCAGTCTAAAAACTTATCGTTCGGGATGGATGCGGATGGTAATATTCGGTGGTATACAACGCGGCCAACTTCCCACATTTTCAAACAACTTAACAATGGGCATTTATTGATTTGGACCAAATCGAATGCTAAGAATTCATATTTTGATGAGTTAGTTGAAATGGATTATACGGGTAAAGTTTATAAGACTTATAAATTTAATCATAAGGCCTGGGGTAAGGCTAAGGGTTCTAAGAAGCAGAACCATAATCAGGTCCACCATGACGTAACGGAATTACCAAACGGTGATCTGATTGCGACCGTTTCCGATGGCGGCCGGACCTATGTCGAAGACACGATGATCGTTATATCGCATAAGACGGGTAAGATCACCAAGGTCATCAACATGAAGAATATCCTACCTGCGAAGTTCTATACGAAGTACAACGCGACGAAGTCCAGTAAATATATGGGTAAGAAGGACTGGTTTCATCAGAACTCCGTCTATTATGATAAGACGGATAAGAGCTTGATTATTTCAAGTCGCAACCAGAACTTAGTGATGAAGATCGATTACAAGACTGAAAAGATCAAGTGGATCTTGTCTGGTAAGAAGACTTCAGCTTGGCCGAAATCGTACCGCAAGTACTTGCTGAAGGCTAGTGGTAAGATTGCTTGGCCGGGTGGGCAACATGCCGCCATCGTTGATCCAAGCACCTTGGGCAAGAAGAACTCGCTCAACGTGATGATCTTCAACAATAACGTGGCAGTTGGTACGACCAAGAAATCGTTGGCGGACTCTTCTGGTAAATATTCAGAAGGTGTCGAATATCATATTAATGAAAAGACGAAGACGATTTCTCAAGTTGGCAGTTACGGCAAGTCATTAGGTAAGAAGAACTTTGCCAATATTATTGGTTCTAATCGTTACTTGAGTGCTTCGAATCGGCTAATTGATTTTGGTTGGTTGAATAATGGTAAATCAGCTAATATTATTGAATACGATTTGAAGAGCAAGCAACAGGTGTTTAACGTTGAATTAACGGGCCTTCCAAGCGGTGGTTATGTCTACCGGGCCGAACGCTTCTCGTTGTATCCGACGAAGCACACGTATGGTATTAATGAATAAGAATTGAATGTAAAACGGGCGCTCATGACTAGATGGCTCATCTGGTCGGGGGCGCCTGTTTGCGTGTTGCGCTAACCAAGATACTGATGGCGCGATGGTCGTTAGTAGCCCGGTATGAAAATATGGCTCAATGGCGGACTAGTCATAATATCGGTTGATCAATAACTGCGGATAATGATTGCCGGTTGACTAGCTAGGCGTCACTTTTGAATGCTTGATAATCAATATTTCGTCATCCACACGACTTCAAGCGCGTCCGTTCTTAAACCAGTTGTCGGCCCGAAAAGGTCGTTTGCAAAGTTGTGACTGAATGTTAATGAAAAAGTCACAATTTGGTCGCAAAATCATCCGCAAAGCTAGAATAATTTCATACCGTGTCGCATTTATGTTCACATTCCAAGTCTACAATGGTTCTTATGTTGAACGGCGCGACGGATATAGGCTGATTATGAGCAGTGGCGCAAGACTCAGCAAGATGAAAATTAGTTGAAGCGGAGCGATGACGATGACCTTAAATATTGCAATTGTTTTAATCACGTTATTAGTATCATTTATATTAATGGCCATGGAAGTTACGACCCCGAACGCCGTAATCTTGTGTGCCTTAGCGTTCTTGATGTTTGTCGGCATCTTGTCACCAACGGACGCACTGTCTGGTTTTGCTAACGACGGGTTAGCGACAATTGCCCTGATGTATATTATTGCCTATGCCATTGCCAAAAGTAATATTATTATCCGCTTATTTGACCGGATTCTCGGCGATGGTCACAGCGAAAAGCGTTCCTTATTACGGTTGCTAGCGAGCGTGAGTGTGATTTCACCATTTATGAACAATACCCCGATTGTGTCCACTTTGACACCGATGGTCCAGCGTTGGACGAAGCAGAAAGGGATGGCAATCTCAAAGTTCTTGATCCCACTATCCTACGCCACGATTCTGAGTGGGTTGTTGACCGTTCTAGGGACTTCGACCAATCTAGTGGCACAAGGATTATTGTCTAAGTACAAATTAGCACAATTTGGTACCTTTGACTTGGCCGTCATCGGGATTCCCATCACGATTATTGGGTTGATTTACTTACTGACGATCGGGTACCGCATGTTACCGACCTATTATGGGAGTAGTGTTGACGATGTTGTTGCTGAACCGAATGATTACTTGATTGAAATGACGATCGGCGATGAGTTTGAACACCTCAATCAAACAGTGGTCGCCGCCAAACTTCGTAATTTGCCGCGCTCTTTCTTAGTGGCGATCAATCGGAGTGGTCAGTCGATCGTGCCGGTGACGGATGAGACGATTCTACAGTTAGGTGACCGTCTTTACTTCACTGGAAATTTTGATTGTATTAATGATCTTATGAATATTAAAGGTCTAATACCAAGCACTCAGAAAATCAATATGACTGATATCACCAATGAACGGGTTCGGCTCGTCGAAGTCTCCATTCCGGACACGTCCAGTTTGGTGAACCAAACGGTCAAATCAGCGCGTTTTCGCAATGTCTTTGGGAGTGTCGTCGTCGCAATTCGACGCAACGATGTCAACCTCAAAGGGCATCTCGGAAGTATTCGCTTAAAAGGCGGGGACAACTTGGTCATGATTACCACTGGTGAACCAGACGAGCTGGCAAGTCTCAAAGATTTACACGTCTTTAATTCACAACCAGTGAAGTCCCGGAAACATACTTATAAGGATGTTTTACCGATTGTTTTATTGGTTGCAACGATCATCGTGTCGACTATGGGCGTGATTGATTTGTTCGTTGGTCTGGCGGCCTCGTGCGTGGTACTTTTCTTGACGAAATGCGTTTCAATCAGCGATATTGTGAAGGCTGTCGATATGAACGTGTTGTTTTTAGTGGCTAGTAGTTATGGACTTGGGCTTGCGATGTCGAACGTGGGTGCTGATAAGTTTATCGCGAAGTCATTGGTAGCAATTACCGGGAATGCGTCACCAATCATCTATATGTTCCTGATTTATTTCGTGACCAATTTCTTAACGGCCATCTTGTCCAATGCGGCGGCGTTATCACTGATGTTTCCAGTGGTCGTTTCCGCAGCAAAGTTGGAAAATCTACCCGTGATGATGCTTGTTATGTTGATTACGATTGCTGCGACGGCGGACTTTTCAACGCCAATCGGGTACCAAACAAACTTGATTGTTTACGGCCCTGGACATTATAAGTTCACGGACTACTTTAAAGTCGGAATTCCGTTAAATTTGATTTGTATGGTCGTTTGTGTGTTTGTGTCCTATTACTATTATATGGTGCTGTGATGTGACTTAATCGAATCTAAAAGACTTGTGAGCGGCTGCTGACAAGTCTTTTTGTGTTGGTTAGTAAATCGGTGACAGCTTAGCACAGTGAAATAACCTTAAAAAGTAAATCAAGACGGCCAATTCACTAATTAAAATAAAATATTTAATATTTGCGAACAAAGGACTAGTATTATAAATCTAAAGTTGATATACTAGCAAAGTTTGCTTGTCTGGCAAAGCACCAAGAAAACGATTACAAGTACGTCATCTTAATTAATGAAAGGAGTGCGAAAATGAACGATTTAACAAAGGGAAAACCGCTAAAATTAATTTTTTTGGTTTACGATTCCGTTACTAATCGGTAACATTTTTCAGCAATTTTATAGTTTATCGGACACGTTGATCGTTGGTCAGACGTTAGGGGTTAAAGCCCTAGCGGCAGTTGGATCAACTGGGAGTGTTCAGTTTTTGATCATTGGCTTTGCGCAGGGGTTAACTGCTGGCTTATCCATATTAACAGCCCAACATTTTGGGGCACGTGATTTTAAAGCAGTGCGGCGCAGTTTTGCGATTAGTATCGTAGTTAGTCTAATTGTTGGGATCATTTTGACGATTCTGTCGTTGATCTTCGTTGACCATATCTTGTTGTTAATGCAAACGCCAACGGATATCATTGCGGATGCGCGAACATTCTTACAAATTATGCTTGGCGGGATGCTGGCACCAATTGCGTTCAACCTGTTGTCAAACATCATTCGCGCACTCGGTGATAGTCGCACGCCTTTATGGTTTTTGATTATCAGCGCGTTAATTAATATTGGCTTGGAATTGTTATTCATTTTGGTTTTCAAATGGGGCATTGCCGGGGCGAGCTGGGCAACCATTTTAGCACAAACCATTGCAACGCTCATGTGTGTCGTTTACATCATCGTCAAAGTACCCATCTTGCACATTGGACGGCGCCACTTCAAGTTAGTTTGGTCGGAAGTGAAGGCTCACCTGAATGTTGGGTTACCCATGGCCTTTCAGATGTCGATCATCGCGATTGGAACGATTGTGTTACAAGCAGCACTGAATAGTCTTGGTACTAATTCAGTGGCGGCGACGACTGCCGCTCAGAAAATCGACCAAGTCGCAACTCAGCCATTAATGTCTTTTGGGGTCACCATGGCGACTTTCGCGGCTCAGAATTATGGTGCTCATCAGTATGAACGGATTATCACGGGAGTCAAACAGACCATGTGGCTGTCGGGGAGCTTTAGTGTGGCTGCTGGTTTGATTGAAATTATCTGGGGTAAACAGCTTGTGGGGTTCTTCGTCGGTCATCAGGACATGGCGGTATTGAACTTATCCCAGACGTATTTTAACGTCATCGGGAGCACGTATATCCTATTATCAATGTTATTTATTATGCGTAATACCTTGCAAGGGCTTGGACGCAGCGCAATTCCAACTTTGGCAGGCGCGGCGGAACTCTTTATGCGGGTGTTTGCAGCGCTGATCTTAGTTCGGATCTTCGATTACGCCGGTGCTTGTAGTTCGGAACCGTTAGCTTGGTTAGGGTCGTGTGCCGTGCTTTTGCCTGCTTATATTAAATCAGTCCACGATTTACGACAACAGGCCCGCATGACAAACACGGTCGCAGAAGGGGCCGAACCGATATTAAACGATTCGGAAAAATTGTAATTAAGGCTTGCAACCAAGTGGATTATTTGATAGTATTTGTTATCAATTTTATTTTAAAGTCACTCATATAATCTCCCGGACACCTGTGGACGGGGCATGAATTGAAAAACGTTAAGGAGTTTACAAATGGCCGTAGAATTAAAAATTGGCGATTACGTCGCTGGTAAGAAGTTTGCTTCATTGGAACATGATTTCAAGGGTGAAATTGAAAAAGTGTATGAAAATTCAGTCTTGATCTTAATTAAGGAATTTCAAAAAGCTGACGAACCAATTGTTAACGAGTATAACCACCGCGCAGTTGTTCGTAAGGATGATGCTAAGCTCATTAAAGCGGCTCCAAAGCCGAAAGTCGTCCCAGAAAAAGAAGACTAAAAATTTATAAATAACCATGACAACAGAAAAAATGTATGCTATACTAATTTCTGTTGTCAAATGCGGGTGTAGTTTAGTGGTAAAATTCAAGCTTCCCAAGCTTGCGTCGCGGGTCCGATTCCCGTCACCCGCTTTGCTATTAATCATTTCGGTTAGTAGTCATTGTATTCTCAAGCTCCTTGAGCGCATGGTCCGTTGGTCTAGTTGGTTTAGGACGCCTGCCTGTCACGCAGGAGATCACGAGTTCGAGTCTCGTACGGACCGTCAATAGATGATGATAATCAAGAACGTTAGTCAGCAATGACCCGTTCTTTTTTATTGAGTAAAAATCAAGATGACTAAATAGTTGACCGGATGGGTGATCAACAGTAATCGTTAAGGAGCGCAAATGCAATTTATAACAACATCTTTCGATGAGTTAACTGTTCGGCAGTTACAACAGATTTACAAGTTACGAGTGGCGGTTTTTGTCGTCGAACAGGCCTGTCCGTATCAAGAAGTCGACGATACGGACTTGATGGCTTGGCATTTACGAGGGCTGGATTCAACGGGACAGCTGCTAGTATATGCGCGATTAATGCGTGAAGCCAACCAGCAGGCCCGTATCGGCCGGGTGATCACCAATCCGGCGGTGCGGGGGCACGGCTACGGTCAGCAGTTGCTCCAACAGGCGATTGTGCAGATTCAAGCGTTGTGGCCTTCCACGACGCAAATCAATATTCAGGCCCAGCATTACTTAGATCGCTTCTACCGTGGATTTGGTTTTCAACCAGTCTCTGGCGTTTATTTAGAAGATGGGATTCCGCATCAGAATATGATTTTAACGTTGAACTAGTCAAAACGGCTGAATTCTGTTATACTAACGCATGGTAAAAATATATACGTCTAATGAGAAAGAATAGTACGATGAACGTTTAGACCAGCGAGTTCGGGATGATGGGAGCCGAATCTAAACATTATTGGAAGCGCGCTTTTGAAGACGACAATTCGATAATAAGTGGATGTCATATCAATTAGAGTGGTACCGCGGGCACGTCTCGTCTCTTACATGTTTTTAAATATGTGAGGGACTTTTTTTGTCCCGTAAGACAATCAAGGAGGACAATATGGATTATAAACAACTCGTCGCAGCGGCCTTAGCGCCAGCACTACCAGATTTAACGCAGGAAGCGATTCTAGACAAGATCGAACAACCAAAGACGTCTAAGCAGGGGGACTTGGCCTTTCCGACCTTCACCTTAGCCAAAACGTTACACAAGGCACCTCAAATGATTGCCAGCGACATCGTCGAAAAAGTCGATAGCAGTGACTTTGAAAAAGTTGTTGCAATGGGCCCGTACGTTAACTTCTTCTTCAAGAAGGATGCGTTTGCAGCCGATATTTTAAATCAAGTATTGTCGAATGGTGGCCATTTTGGTGATGCTAAGCTCGGTGAAGCGGGTCAAGTTCCCATCGATATGTCATCGCCAAACATTGCCAAACCAATCTCAATGGGGCATTTGCGGTCAACAGTGATTGGGAATTCTTTGGCAAATATTTTAAGTAAGTTGGATTACCAACCCGTTAAGATCAACCACTTAGGTGACTGGGGCACGCAGTTCGGTAAGTTGATCACGGCCTACAAAATGTGGGGAAGCGAAGCTGAGGTCAAAGCTGATCCAATCAATAACTTATTAAAATACTATGTACGTTTCCATAAAGAAGACGTCGATCATCCTGAAATGGATGACGAGGCGCGTGAATGGTTCAAGAAATTGGAAAATGGTGATGAAGAAGCCACCCATCTGTGGTCATGGTTCCGCTCAGAATCATTGAAAGCGTTCAAGAAGATTTACCAACGCTTGGATATCGACTTTGATTCCTTCAAGGGTGAGGCCTTCTACAATGATAAGATGCAAGAAGTTGTCGACATCTTGGAAGACAAGCACCTCTTGCAAGAAAGTCAAGGCGCCGAAGTGGTGGACTTAAGCAAATATGACTTGAATCCGGCATTGATTAAAAAATCAGATGGCGCGACTTTATATATCACGCGGGACTTGGCCGCTGCGATCTACCGGAAACGGACTTATGATTTCGTGCAGTCCCTCTACGTCGTTGGGAATGAACAGACCAACCACTTTAAGCAATTAAAGGCTGTGTTGACCGAGATGGGCTTTGACTGGGCTGACCAGATCCACCACATTCCATTTGGTTTGATTACTTCTGGTGGTAAGAAGTTGTCAACTCGGAGTGGCCGGGTCATCCTGCTTGATAAGGTCTTGGACGATGCGGTTGCGTTAGCTCATGAACAAATCGAAGCCAAGAATCCGGACTTGCCTAACAAGGATGAAGTTGCGGATGCGGTTGGGATTGGCGCTGTGGTCTTCCATGATTTGAAGAACGAACGGATGAACAGTTTTGACTTTAACTTGGAAGAAGTTGTTCGTTTCGAGGGTGAGACTGGGCCATACGTGCAGTACGCCCATGCACGCGCTGAAAGTATCTTACGTAAAGCTGGTAGCCCAGAAATTGCGGCAACCGAGCAAACGTTAAGCGACCCAGCCGCTTGGGATACCTTGAAGTTATTGAGTGAATTCCCAGCGACTGTAGTACGTGCCAGCACGGAATACGAACCATCCGTTATTGCTAAGTATGCGATCCACTTAGCCAAGGCATACAACAAGTATTATGCTAACACCAAAATCTTAGTTGAAGATGATGAATTAAACGCTCGTCTGGCTTTGGTCAAGAGTGTCAGCATCGTCCTGAAGGAAGCCCTTCGCTTACTTGGCGTTAAGGCTCCAGATGAAATGTAATTAGAATTAATTAACAACTGTTCAAATTTGAACGCCACGCATACTAAACCGGCCGTTAAAGCCGGGCGAGAATGCGTGGCGTTTTTTTGTTGCGGCCGTAGAGGCACGGAACTCGATATACATCCGATGGCGAACGCAAGTTGTGAACCAATCGCAGAAATCGCAAGTAGGTAGCGGAGGCCCACTATTGTAACTGGAACCAGACTTATCGTGTGAAGTGGATTATCAGTCGACGGATCAAGGCTTTACCGCCCCGGCCGAGTAAAATGATCCCGATCAACGGCCAAGATAGTAACAATAGGCAACCATGAATGACAAAGGAAACACTGATCGATATCATATCGTCACGATATTCATTTTGAGAGAGCAACATATCACGGCTACTGACGGGATTGACGGCGTTATGATAAATTTGAGTGATTGTTTGATGTTGACCGGTCGCATCATTCAGGGCACGTGAAGCGACTGAAATCATTTGAAAGGGGTTATGGGCAAGTCGTGGCAATAGGCACATTAGGAGTGGATGGCCGAAGAAGTATGCGGAAGTCAGATAGAGGTTGGTTAACGTCCAATGTAGGTGAAAATGGCCGCTGGGGTCTGCGGTGACGGCATAAAAAGCAATCACGAAAAAAATCGCGCAACGAATATAGTCGGAACCAATTAAGCTAAAAGTCTTTTTCATGGTTATCCCTCCGTTTGAGGTTTGCCTGTGTTTTATTCAGATAAATGATCAAACTGGGTTGCAGGCGTCGTGATGCTTACAAATGACCGCCCATCCGAGTTAGTGAAACCAAGCATGATTTATGTCTGATTATAAGTCGGTGTGATGATCGAAACAAACATTAAAATCTTAATAAGGCAACTTCCAATACTAAAATTTTAATGACCTGTTTAGTCGTTCGGGGTGGTATTCTGAAAACTAATTCAAAATGCCATATTGGGGGCTTGGTGATGAGCTACTTAGAACTAACAAATATTTGTAAGAACTATCAGGTTGGCAAACAAACATTCAACGTCTTGAAGGACATTAACTTGCAGTTTGAACTCGGTGAGTTTGTGGCGATTGTCGGTGAATCAGGTGGTGGTAAGACAACCTTGATGAATATTATTGGAGGACTAGACCATGATTTCACGGGAACCGTCAGTATCGCTGGACAACCACTTGATTATCATCATGAGCGCCAGCTGGATCAGTACCGGCGCGAAGTCATTGGCTATATCTCACAGACCTACAATCTAATCGGTCATTTGACCGTGCTTGAGAATGTCATGCTAGCCTTAGATATGACTAAATTAAGCCATGGTGACCGATTGCGGCGGGCACACGAGCTCCTAGCAAACGTTGGCTTGACGGCACAAATAAAAAAAATACCCGCAACAATTATCAGGTGGTCAAAAACAACGGGTGGCAATCGCTCGGGCATTAGCCGGTGATCCTAAAATTTTGATTGCGGATGAGCCGACTGGTGCGCTGGATGCAGACAATACCGCCGATGTCATGGCCATGCTTCAAAAAATCGCACGGGAAGGGCGCTTGGTGATTTGTGTGACCCATTCACAGCGCGTGGCGGGTGCGGCGACCCAGATTGCCGAGTTGGTGAATGGACGAATTAAGTCACAACCAGTGACCACCCAAAATGTCGGCACCACGCAAACAGTTGCGTCACTACCTGCGCGGCCACTTTCGTATTGGGTATCAGTCATGATGGCCTTCAAGCATATGCGGCATACGTGGATCTGGAATACGCTAATTGTCGTTGGCACAGCGATTGGATTATTCGCCGTCATGCTTTTCAATGGTCTGGGGACCGGCATAAAAGGGTATATTAACCACGAAATGAATGCGTTGGTGGACCCACAATCAATTATGGTCATGCACCAAGCGGATAACGCGAAGGATCGTGATGAACAGGCTGCGGCCGTCTATGATCCAGCTGTAGCCGGCGGTATCGCAGCCCGGATGCCGGTGTTCACCGACTCACAACTCACAGCGTTGCGTGACCTTAAGCACGTGACCAACGTGGAACCCGGGATTTCAGCTACAAACGCAACGATTGCGATTGGACAACAAAAGTATGCCGCACCTGAACTGACGACCTGGACGAGTAGTGATCCGACCCGGCAGTTGAAAGCAGGCCACGTGGCGGGTGACAATCAAATCGTATTAGATAAGTCTTCAATCGCGCAGAAATGGTCGGCAACGCGTTGGCGTCAGTTAGTGGGTCGGGCTGTGACTGTGAGTTATCAAACCTTCAATCAAAAAGGGCAACCCGTGACCGTGGCGCGCGTGTTGACGGTTGCCGGAATAGTAGATAGTACCTCTGAGGTCGGTTTGAATGCAGTTAACTACACCACGATGCAGTCGATGCGTTCAGCGGCACGTGTCTCAACACAACCAACGTTTGTGAGCGTTAGAATTAAGAGTCGGGTGCAAAATCAGGTCGTGGTCAATGAAATTAACCACTTATCAATTAATGGCAAGCACCCATTTGCCGCGACTAGTATTGCGGCCACTTTGGATTCGTTCAATACTTACGTTAATATTGCCACTAAAGTGTTGGCGGCGATTGCGGGGATTTCATTAATCGTTTCCGCATTAATGATTATTGTAACGATGTTCATGTCGGTCAGTGCTCGGATGCGAGAAATTGGTATTCTGCGGTCGCTGGGGGAGCGCCGGCGTGATATTCGCCGGCTATTTACTAGTGAAGCGCTGATGTTAGGCATTATCAGTGCCACGTTAGCGACTGGGCTGTCCTATTTAGCTGAACGAGGGCTCAATCATGGTCTGGCTAAGCTAACTGGCGGGTATGCGCTAGTTCAGATTCAGCTCGGCAACGTAATTGCAATTTTTGTAATCGCAATTATTATCGCCTGGCTTGCGGCTATTTTACCAGCAAGGCGGGCTGCGCGGGCTAATCCGATCAAAGCCTTGGCCGCTGAATAACAAGTGATTGGATAATTGTCGTGATGGAAAAGTTATGTTAACCAGTCAACTTGTTTGAAGGAGTGGTTAAAAACTGTGCGAGATGTCGCAAAATAGTCGTTTTATTCAGGGGTGGGGGTCATTAATTCATTAGGGCTGGTATTAACGACAGCAGCCAGTTCTAATATTGGCTCGCCCAGGGTACGCAGAAACTTCTGATTGAGAAAAGTAAATTAGCTCGGCTAGGTTCTGCGTTACTAGTCGAGCTAATTTTGATTAATATCTTCTGGTCTTAGGTAACTGGGGATGGTTATTTGGCAGTTAGCGTGTACTTGGGACGTCGATGATGGTTCTTTACAAACCGGGTGCTAGTTAGTTAATTGACATAACTAAACATTATTAGTAAAAACTAATTTTTGAGAAGATAAGTAGCAATGGTGAAATTCAATTGTATCCGTTTAAATTGATTGCTATACATGTTGGCGCTTACTTTTTATGGCCAAAACCGTGTCTTGTCAACCCTATGCAGAATTAATCCATCGCCCACTTGACTTATTCAACGAGTGAATTAATTCGCCAACAAACTTATCAGTGACTTCTCATAAAAAGCCCAAAGTCCCCCCTGTTATACATGCAAAACACTAGTAATTCAGCGACTGTCCGGGTATGCTGTTGGTGTAAATTAAGCTAAGGAGGGTTTTGTTTTGAGGAAACAACCACAGACACTAGTCATTGGTGGAACGCAGGTTGCTAGTGGCAAGAGCTTGTTGACACTGGCGTTAGCGAACGTATTGACTAATTGGAAAATGACGGTCACCATCGTTAGTTGCAATTATCAAACCGTTACGTGGCGGACCATTCAAAAGCATCACTGCCATGAGTGGCAGTCAGATATTCGAACGGCTAACGAGCTCAACAACTTTTGGATAGCGTTGCAGGGTGTCCAGACGGATTATTTATTGATAGATCTTGATTCTACGGGTCCGAAACACGATAACTATACTTGATTACTCAACGAGTGCTGGTTGCCATTAGCGCAACAAATTATTTTAACCTATTCGACTGAAACGGATGTCAACACGTTGTTGTATCAAGATTTAGGGGCCTTACAGTTTAGCATGGAATACACACTGACCAATCCTAAAATCTACACCGTGTTGAATCGTTATCCAGCACCAGTAGCTGTTAGGTCAGCGATGACGGCCAGTGACTTACTCCCATTCCATCGTCAATTTCAAACTCGGCACGCAGAATTTGCTGCAATGAATTTAGAGCCATTGGGTATGTTGACTGACGCCCGCCAGCACCCAGAAAAAGTTTTGGCGGATGCCACGCAAATTTTAACCAAACTTGTGGCTTAATTATGGCTAATTATTGATCAAAACGACACGCGCTGTGATGAGCAACGGGTGCTTTTTTTGCGGATGCCAATCACAGCGAAATATGTACAAATCTGGTATAAATGTAGTGATGCGAATTTTGTGGGGGAAATCTAATGGAAACGACACGAGAGCTTATTTATGATACGGTACGCAAATTGGTTTTAACGGATACGCGGTATCACGATGGTGTGACAGCAATGGTCATTGCTACACAATTGAAAATGCAACGCACAAATGTTAGCGCGGCTTTGAATGCCTTAGTGCGCAAACAAAAATTGGTCAAGACTAAGACGCGGCCAGTTCAATTTTTATTAGCTGCGTCCCACCTCCAAGAGCCATTTACGGGACTAATTGGTCGTTTAAATAGCTTGCAACATGCGATCAAACTAGCAAAAGCGGCTGCTTTGTATCTGAGTGGTCCTTTGAATATTCACATTGTGGCAAACGGTGGGGCGGGCAGTACCACGTTTGTACACGAAATTCAGAATTTTGTTGAGCAACGGGGTATATTAACGGCAGCTAGCAGCCCCATCATTGTTAAGTGTCGTGATTATGCAGACGATATTCACCAACTTGATAGTCAATTATTTGGTGAGCATGGCCAGCTAGCGCACAGTCTTTGGGCACACTCCGAGGGCGGTATTGTTGTGATCGACCATTACGACTATTTAGATGGCCCGCAACGCGCACAATTGACGAGTGTCATGGAAGCCGTGGCGTCCCATAAGCAACCACCGTTAATCATTTTAGTGAGCGGGATTGATCAGGAAATTCTTAGGACGCAGCAATTGATAATGAAAATTGAATTACCTGATTTTAAGCAACGACCGTGGTCAGAAAGATGGGCGTTGATTCGTCGTTTTTTGACGATTGAAGCTCAACAATCCAAGCGGACGATTCGATTGGAACTAGCCGTTGCCCAGGCGCTCATGCTGGCAAATTATGATCAGAATTTGAAAACGATGAAAGCGACCATCACGATGGCCTGTGCGCAGGCTTATGTCCGATTTATGGCTGATGCTGACCGTGAAGTTCGCGTGTACCTTGCGGATCTATCGCCCGCCGTTCAACAAGCGTTAGCGCACGAACGGGACTATCAACAAGAATTGGCGGCCGTGTTGGCAGCAGCTGATTTATCGTTTGCGGCCAAGTCGTCTTCGGGTTTGAGCTCAGATTCATTGCAAGCGAGTCGGCAACAAGTTGAGCCGGGAACAAGTCCTCGCAGTGTCCAAGTGCCAAGGTCAGTTGAACAATCACCGTCAGTGATAAAACCGAGTATCGTCCAACAGCGTGCGTCCAATACGCAAAATTTAGCACAAATCGTTGCGCCACTAATTATTAAGATTGTCAAAGACTGGCAACCAGATTGTGAACGGTTATTGGCACGGCCGTTGACCGAGAGTGTGTTTAATGGATTATGTTTACACATTAATGGGATGTATCGCCAAATGCCAACGACCAAACCTGCATCAGCGACAATGATCACGCAATTACAGTCACAACATGTGGCCGAATATGAGGCTGCTGTTAAATTAGCACAGGTCTTAGCGACAAAACTAGATTTGACCATTTCACCGGCTGAAGTTGCTTTATTAGCAACGTTTTTAGTTGCACAATCACCAGTGACGCGTCATCACCCGGTTGTGCTTTACGTCATGCAAGGAATGGGGACTGCCCAGGCCCTGATGCGAACAACGAACACGCTCAGCGTTGTCAGCAATACTTATGCTTATGATGTTGACTTATCAGCCGATAGCACGATGGTGATGAAGGCGCTGAAGCATAAAATCAGCGAGATTGATTGCGGTGCAGGTGTGCTAGTCATTTATGATATGGGGGCAATCAAATGGATGTTGACGACCATTCAAGGCGAACTCGCGACCAAAATTCGGATGATTCAAGTCCCAGTGACTTTAGTCGGAGTCGATGCTGCTCGAAAGAGTGCGCGCGTAATGGACGTGGACGATGTTTATCATCTAGTGCAAGTCGATCTAAACCAACTGAACGCCGAAAAGACAACAAAAGATGAATTGATTATTACGCTGTGTCATACGGGTGAGGGGGGTGCTGCGCAATTAAAAGATTATATTGACCAATATTCACGGTTACAGATGCGCGTCAAAGCGTTGGCAATTGGGCATCGTGATGAGTTGGTGGCAACCGTACTTAGACTACAACAGGTTTATCAGATTCATGCATTTGTCGGCACCTTTGATCCTCAATTATTCGGCATTCCGTTTATTTCGATGGCAGCAATTTTTGAACATTCACATCAGCAGTTAGATCAAGTGCTGATGTTTCGGCCGGAAGCTGGTCGCTGGGATACTTATAATCAGATCTATCAGTATTTTAAGACGCAGTTCGAATACGCAGAAGTTGCTAAGTTGCAGCGTGTGTTACCACCACTCATGGATGATTTGACAACCTTATACCAACTAACTGAGGATCAACAAATTGGCCTGTTTGTTCACTTGGGTAGCATGATTGACCGTATTTTGGCTGGCAAGATTGTGACGACAACGGCGCAAACGCGGAAATTAGTGACCCAGTATTCGCAAGATTATCAGCAATTACGACGGTGTCTACGGCCGGTCGAGCAGACATTTAAACTGATTGTGAATGATGAGATGATTGGGACGTTACTGGTCATCTTAAAGCAATTACACTAATCTTAAGTGCCACGGATAATCGTTTGAGATTGATATCAGGAAGGTGTCAGCTTTGATTTTGATGGGGAGATGATGGTTGGTTCTAGCATTGACGGAGCAGTTTTTAAATGAGACTTAAATAAGTCGCTTCAAGCAGTGGCGATTGCTTGAAGCGACTATTTAGATGGTCAGCGATTCGTATGAATTTAAAGGCCTAACCGTTGACAAAGTATCTATGGTTGGCTCGGTTTGCAAGTTGTTGTTCGGTGAGCAATGATTTGTTGTTCGAGTTGCAATAACTTGTCAGACATCCGTCCGAGTAGCAGTGCTTGACTAAAATTTCTGAGTAGCCAATGGTGTTGTTGTGGCCGATAACTGTCAACATCTTCTAGAAAGGTCACGGTTGTTTTGGTGCCTTCAGCAATGGTCGAATAGGTCACGGTTACGGTATCCAGTGGTGAAATAGCTGTCATTTGGTACTTAATCCCACGCTGATAATCGTCAATCGTAATTTTAATCTGAGCGGCCGTTTTGGCGGTCGTTTTTGTATATGTCAGTCCTTTCTTGATTGACGTTGCTGTGAGTATTTCACCAGTAGCGGCTTGAATCTCTATGAGTAGTTGTTTTTCTAACCAGTCATAAAATTCCGTGTTCGTGACGGCAAGTGTGCGAATGATTTTCATGATTCGATTATAGCGAGACATTTTAGACAGTTCAAGGCTGAAAAAAAACGTGTTGAAATGAGTAAGCTATACACCCGATGAATCAGCTATACACAATACATAAATTGGTCATTAAACCTATACACTAATAGTGATGAAGTTGGATATTTATTCTAATTCAGCTATTATGACGCCACGTGTGTGTTGATACTGCTAATTCATGGACCTTAAATCTATACACAAGCATATGTAAGCGCTTTTGTGGTTAATGACAAAACTTGTTACGATATGTTTGTCGACAAATACAGAAAGTAGGTAACCGGATAATGACATTAGCCAATAATACTGAAACTCAAGATATTGCAATGACACTTATCGCGTATTCTGGTGAAGGTCGTACGCTGGCTTTTAATGCGTTAGATGCGATGCATCGCGATGCTTTCTCCGAATCTAAGATGTTATTGAAGAAATCTAGTGAAGCACTGGGGAAAGCACATGATGTTCAAACCCAACTACTGGTGGCTGAGGCGAATGGTCAACAAGTTTCCATTGATATTTTACTAATTCATGCTCAAGATCATTTTATGACGAGTCTGTTAGCTAACGAGTTAATCGCTGAGATGTTAAAGATGTCTCAAAAATTTGAAAGGATGGTCGATTTATGAAGGCAATCAACGTGTTATTAGTTTGTGCGGGCGGTATGTCAACCAGCATTTTAATGAAAAAGTTACAGCAGTATCGTGACGAACAAGGTGTTGCAGGGCAAATCCAGGCAGTAGGCTTGTCCGCGTATGAAGATGTCTATCAGGACTATGACGTTATTTTAATGGGGCCGCAAGTGGCTTATCGGCAGGGTGAAGTTGAGGCGGCAACTGGGTTGCCCGTCGCTGCTATTCCACCATTGGACTATGCGGTGGGTGACAGTGCCCATATTTTCAAACTGGCCGAGAACTTGGTGTGATGACGAGGGATTAGTATTCGGGGGTGAAGGACGATGGAACGCTTTTTTAATAGTAAACTGATGGTCGGCTTACAACGCGCCGGCCAGGGACTTGGCAATAATAAGTTTATTACCGCATTACAGGCAGCTATGATGTCTTTGATGGGTATTCTAATGGTTGGCGCGATCTTTCAAATCACGATGTCAGTACTTGGACCGACGATTTTTGGCGTGTTATCAGCAAAGAGTATTCTGTTAGCCTACTTGAAGATTCCATTCCAATTCTCAATGAATTCTTTATCAATTTGGGTTGTTTTATTCTTGGGATTCCATTACGCCAAGAATTTAAAAATGACGGCCCCAATCATGAATGCGATTGACGCATTATTTGGTTTTTGGATTGTGGCCGGTGGGTTGATTGTCAGTAAGACTGGAACAGTTAGCATTGATACAACCTATTTAGGTGCTCAGGGAATGTTTATTGGCTTCGTCGTAGTTTGGATTTCCGTCCGCGTTGAGAAATTATGTACAGACAAGAATATTCGAATCAACATGCCAGATGCAGTCCCCCAATTTCTCCAAGACGGTTTTGCATCCATTGTGCCATTATTGTTTAACGCCGTGATTTTCTTGGGCGCATCGTTATTAGTCACGGTTGGAACAGCCGGTAAGTATAATATTTGTTCGGGTTTTATGGAATTACTGGCAATTCCACTGAGTGCACTGACTTCAACCATAGGTATTTTTGTCCTGTGTATCTTGGGTGCTTTATTATGGACCTTTGGCATTCATGGTACGATGATTTTAGTCCCAATTGTGATGCCGTTAGTGATTCAAGCGGTTTCTGAAAATGCCGCATTGCAGGCAGCTGGGAAGCCGGTGGTGTTTGCACCTGTGATGTTGTTCTCATTTATGACCGTAGCAGGTGGAACTGGGAATACCCTGCCGTTAGCGCTAATGGCGATGCGTTCTAAATCTAAACAGCTGAGTGCCGTTGGTAAGCTGTCAATTATCCCCGGCTGGTTCAAAATTAATGAACCCATGACTTTTGGTATTCCAATTATGTATAATCCGATTATGAGTATCCCGTTTGTCCTGAATATTCCGGTAGTTATGTTGTGTGCACTCGTACTATACAAGATTGGATTTTTAACACCGGGGTGGATTGTAATTACCGCGATTTTACCCATGGGTTTTGGAAGTTATCTCAGTACGCTCAGTTGGCGCAACGCATTGACTGACTATTTGATGCTGATTCCGTCAGCGCTTATCTGGTATCCCTTCTTTAAAGTTTATGAAAAGCAACTGATTGCCAAAGAGGCGGCAGTTGAAGCTGAAGAAAAGCGGGCGGCAGTTTCGAATCAAGGTAATGTGCCCATGCAACCTGTGAAGCCTGAGAAAGAGGTGTGAACATGCAATTTCCGGCTGATTTTTACTGGGGTGGGGCTACTGCCGCTAATCAATGCGAAGGTGCTTATGATGTTGATGGTCGGGGCCTGACTATGAAGGATATTACGACAATGGGAGGCCTTAATCAGCGACGGCAAGTCACTTATTTGCAAGCGGATGGTACTCCTGGAAAAGGGGATTCAATTCCTGCTGGAGCACACGGAGCGGTACTGCCAGATGACTATTATCCTAATCAGACTAGTATTGACTTCTATCATCGATATCAAGAAGATATTGCGCTGTTTGCAGAGATGGGTTTCAAAATGTATCGAATGTCGATTTCCTGGTCACGGATTTTCCCACGCGGAGATGAAAATGAACCTAATCAAGCAGGGTTGGATTTTTATCGCCGGGTGTTCGAAACTTTGAAAAAATATGAAATTGAACCATTGGTGACGATTTCACACTTCGATATGCCACTGTATCTGGAGGAAACGTATGGTGGCTGGAATGACCGTCGAATGATTGGTTTTTACCAGCATTATGCGGAAACGCTATTTACGGCGTATCGTGGGCTGGTAAAGCACTGGATTACCTTCAATGAAATTAATAATACAATCATGTTTCTGGCATTGCGTGCCAAAGCCGGTGATGCAGATTACCAACGCGCTTATCAACAATTACATTATCAATTTGTTGCTAGTGCTTTAGCCGTACAGCAAGCACATGCGATTGATGGCGAAAATAAAGTTGGTTGCATGATTTGCGGTATCACGTCTTATCCGTTAACCTGTGATCCGGCGGATGTCTTGCAGAATCGGTACGTCTGGGAACAAAACATCTATTACTGTGGTGATGTGCAGTGCCAGGGACAGTATCCAACCTATGCACGACGTTTATGGAATGAGCATCAAGTTGATTTAGACATTACGGACAGTGATTTAGAAGCCTTGAAAGCCGGTACGGTTGACTGGTATACCTTCTCGTATTACATGTCAACGGCAGTTACAACACATGAGGTCAGTGCAACTGTTGGCGGTAATTTTTCGATGGGCGCGCGTAACCCATATCTACAATACTCTGAATGGGAGTGGGCGGATGACCCGGCTGGTCTACAATATTATTTGGAGCTGATGAATGATCGATATCATTTACCACTAATGGTTGTTGAAAATGGATTGGGTGCCAAGGATTATTTGACAGTAGATGGTCAAATCCATGATGTATACCGGATTAGCTATCTACGTAAACATATTCAAGCAATGGCAACGGCAATTCACCATGGCGTCAAACTGATTGGTTATACCAGTTGGGGCTGTATTGATTTAGTTTCTGCAGGTACAGGGCAAATGTCTAAACGATACGGATTGATTTATGTGGATCGTCAAGACGATGGTAGTGGAACTCTGGCCCGAATCCCGAAGGACTCTTTCTACTGGTATCAGCGAGTGATTGCATCCAATGGTCAAGATCTGGGTCCCTCGGCCTCAAATTAAATGAGTGTTGCTCAGCAGTTTTCGTCGATATCGGATGAAGACTGCTTTTGGTTGTTCAATAAGATAATTAGCCGCGTCAAACAAAACAAGAGGATACCACCACCAAGCAAGGGGAGGGTCCAAGAACCGAGCATTAAGATCAAACGGGGTGCTAGCAAACTACCAATAACGGTAGTGGTGTCGATGACGGTTAAGACCCCCGTCATTAGAATATTACGATTGTTTGTGGGGATTTGTTGGATAGTGGTGAAAAAACTAATGTTGATCTGTCCGCGTAATGCACCAATTAAGAACATGGTAATCATAAGACTGGCAAAGGTCGGCCACATAAGTAGTAAGCACCCACCGGTGAAGGCCGTCAAAGTTAGCAGGGATTGCTTTGACCATCGTTTTAGCAATAGTGGTGCCAATAAGATACCTGTGGCGTTAGCTGTTAAGAACCAGCTAAGTGGCCAGTGACTATGCAACTTGCTGACGACGAGCCAAGGAACGGCTACTGCAATCGTCGCGTCGACCAGATAACCGAGAACGGCGTACAGTAACGACCATGTCGGCCATGATCGATGGCGGTCTAGCTTGACGGTGACAACCGAATCCGAGGAGAGATTGGAACGTGTTCGGAATTGCCAATCGAGGCCGGCTGAAACCAAGAACGCTATCCCCATTATTAAGATTAGGGTAGCCGGTGTTACCCATAGTAATGCCATCGTGACGAGCATTGTCGCGCTAACGATGGCCAACTGGCGAATCTGAGTTTGATAGCCGTTGACGATTTGAATATTTACGGGCGCAAAAAAGGTCTGGCAAAATCGTTTTGTTACTGAGCTTATAAAAGACCCCAATTGATTTATTAAGAACGGCGACGATGACTAAGCAAGTGATTTGCCAACTAACCGTATTTAGTGCGTAATAGGCACCAATGAAGAGTATTCCCGTCAAAATATCCGTAATGAACATCATTTGTTTGGCTGAGTAGTATTTAAGTACCCGACCAGCTACTAGGTTCAGACCGATTGCCGGCAGCATTGTCATCGCCATGACGTTGCCGAGTAACTGGGGATCACCGGTCTTTTCAATCGTTAACCAGGTGACTAGGTAAGTAAAGCTATAGAAGCCAAAAAAGGTAATTAACATGCTGCTGAGATAGCAGAGTAGATTATGGCGGTCGTTAGGATGTGGCCTAAATTCTTTTTTCATTAACTGACAACCACCGGTGTATGGGTTGAGATGTTTTCATAGAGCCATTTGGCATCAGCAATCGTCAGGCGAATACAACCATGTGAATTGGCGACTTTACCAAGTTGCTGGGCTTCTTTAACGATGTATTGATCGTTAGCATCGACTGGGACTGAGTGAAATAGGTAAATCCCATGATCCTTGAATGAGACCCAGTAATTGGCGCCTTCACCCGATTGCGTGTTAAAAAAGTGTTGTCCTCGTTCGGCTTGGATTTCAAAGTGTCCTTTGGGGGTATCAGAGCCATGTTTGCCCGTAGAAGCAAGCATGGTATAAAGGGTCTGATCGTGGTTTTTTAAGTAGACTCGCTGTTTTTTGATTGAAACCTGAATGTTGATGTCATCGTATTTAGCCAGTTTGGGATACGGCCGTGACAGGGAGGGCTTGTGCCAGTCAACGGTCTCCGGGACTGGCGTGGTTACCTTAGTTGCTGAATGACTAACTTTAGTGATTGGCCGATTACTGGCAATAGCCTGGTGGTGCCGGGCAAATAGGTGTCCGAATCCGGTAAAAATAGTTAAGCTAATTGCGCCAATCGTGACCCAGATGAGCTGATGAACACTGATTTTCAAAATACCATCCCTTACAAAAATGATTTTAGTGATTTTAGTTTACTCAGTTAGCGAACGTTTGTTTATCAAAATTGTGTAAACTTTGCATATCATTTTCGTAAAATTTTCCAAAATGAGTTGTGATAGCCATTATTGCTGGTGCCACGGGTAATTCGGAAATCGGCAAATTAAAGTTATTTGCAGTAAATCAGTTGTTAATTAGACAATTTTTCCAGCTAATTAAAAAATCGCCATTAAGCAGCGTACTTAACGGCGATTTGAATTTTTATTTATTGTAAACTAGCGACCTTAGCTACGATTTTAGCAGGCGTTTCCCATTCAGAACGTTCAAATTCGGAAACGGGCACTTCAATACCAAGCTGATTTTGAAGTTCTAGTAACAGTTGTACGGAACCCATGGAATCTAAGATACCTTCATCAAATAAATTGGCATCCATATTGTTTGAAACATCTTCCCCAGTTAAATCTTGCAAGATCGATAGTACCGTTGCTTTAACATCATCCATGATCAAAATACGCCCCTTATCATTATTGTGAATTATTCAGTCTTCATTCTAGCATAGTTTTATCATCGATGATGGTTAATCAGGTGTATTAACGAAATCTTTACTTGATTAAACGTTAAAATTGGCGTGAATTAAATCAGTTAGAATTTTAATCCCCTGTTCAAAGCGGTCGCTGGATTCATAAGAAAAGCTCAGACGAATGTACTGATTCGGCTGGAAATCGTAGATACTACCAGGGTTGAAGAGAACGTTGTGCGCAGTGGCAAGGTCGAATAATTTGGGAATATTAATGTTGTCGGCTAAGCGGACCCACAGATAAAAGCCACCCGTGGGCGTCTGCCAAGTCGCAAAATCGTCCCAGTAATGATGCAGAATTTGTTCTGCCGCCGCGGCCTTCTTGACAAGTACGGACCGGAAATCAGCTTGATACGTTTCATATTCAGGATCAGCTAAGATTTCTGCCAGTACAAGTTGTGACAGTGAGCTAGCGCCGTAATCGGTTTGCATGCGCACGTCAGTCAAGCGATCGATGACCGGTTTGGCGGCCACCGTCCAGCCGATGCGTAATCCCGGTGCAAGGGACTTTGAGATGCTACCAAAATAAATAACGTTGCCAGTCTTATCGAGTGCCTTCAGTGGCTGTGGCGGCTGCTGATCGAACCAGACATCTTGATAAGCGGCGTCTTCTAAGATTGGTAAGCGGTGTTCTTGTGCGGTTTGTAAGACCTGTTGACGTCGCTCGGCACTCATGACGATTCCAGTCGGGTTATTGAATGTCGGAATCGTGTAAAGAATGGCATGGTGTCCCTGAATGGGGGCGTTCATCTGCCAGTACGCCAAGCCCTGACTGTCCATCGGGATGCCAGCGAGATGGGTGTGGGCCGATTGAAAGACGTGTAAAGATTTGACATAAGTAGGTGCTTCCGTGTAGATGGTGGCATCTTTGGGAAATAGTGACATTGAGACCAGTTGGAGCGCTTGTAATGATCCGGAAGTAATCAGAATGTTTTCCGGATGGGTATGAATCCCAACTTTTTCCAAGTGACGTGCAATTTGTTGTCGCAAAGCCAAAATGCCCGCAGGCTCGGTATAGTTCAAACTCGTTAACTGTTCGCCTAGATGTGCAAAGGCCCGTTGAAAAAGTGGACGGGGAAATTGTTCTGGTGCGGGTTCACCTGTACTTAAACGAATAACCGCATCGGTTTCAAATTGGTTGATTTTTTTGGAGCGCGTGGGAATTGGGCTTGAATTGGCCTGCTTTAACATATTGCGACCAGTTGACGTGTTCCGCCAATAAGCTGGACCAATGGTTACCTGAAATAACCATCCCAGAGCCTGGATTGCTCGTAATTAAGCCGACTGCCATTAGTTCATCAAGTGCCGTAATTAGGGTGCTACGATTCACGCCGAATTGTTCGGCCAGTTTACGCTGCGCAGGAAGCTTAGCCCCAACGGCCCAATTGCCTTTCGCGATTTGTTCTTGAAAATAGTTAGTAATTTGTTGGTAAATTGGTGTGCTGACCTGTTTATTTGGTTGCCAGTTGATCGTTAAAATTGCCATGGCAAACGCCTCCTGAGTGCCCATGCGGGCGAATTAAGCTGTCATTCTACTAGCCAGAAATTTGATGATTGATTCAGGTGGTTGGATGAAAATTGTTAAATTGGTTGGCTACAAATGAAATTATCTCTATTATAATCATCTCTGAATTAAAAGCTAGTCGGATATGACCAATTGATTGAACGATAATTGGTTGGTAAAAGAATCGAATTGGCTGGTCTTAAGGAGGTCAAAACATGCAAGTGTTTTTACAAGGATTATTATTTGGAATTGTTTACATTGCACCAATCGGGATGCAAAACTTATTTGTGGTTTCGACAGCTATTGAACAACCATTGCAACGGGCATTGCGGGTGGCTTTAATTGTAATTGCGTTCGATACGTCGCTCTCCCTGGCTTGCTTTTATGGGGTGGGCCGATTGTTGCAGACCACTCCCTGGCTCGAATTAGGGGTGTTGTTGATTGGGAGTTTATTGGTCTTTTACATTGGCTGGAATCTGTTGCGGCAAAAGGCCACGGCAATGGGGACCCTCGACGCGGACTTTTCATATAAAGCAGCGATTCTGACAGCTTTTTCGGTAGCATGGCTGAATCCGCAAGCACTGATTGATGGTTCCGTGTTGTTGGCGGCGTTTCGGGTGTCAATCCCGGCGGCACTGACCCATTTCTTTATGTTGGGGGTCATCCTAGCATCCATTATTTGGTTCATCGGTCTGACCAGCTTGATCAGTAAGTTTAAACATCTCATGCAACCACGAGTCCTACTCTGGATCAATCGAATCTGTGGTGGCATCATTATTCTATACGGCGTGCAGTTGCTAGCAACCTTCATCACGAAAATATAGTTGCGGTTACCTCTGACAATCGGTATGCTAGTCGTATTGGACTTTTTATGAGAGGGACGATACGCATGAAGATTGCTGGTTTCGGAGTGGAGGCCTGGTTAAACGCACATGAGCGTGAAGCAACCACCGATATTAGTCAAAGCTCAATCGCAGCCTTAACGATGGCAGAAATTGCGGCTTTAGAGGACCAACAAGCACCACAGGATTTTTACGAAGAACTAGGGGCGGCCCGGCTGGATTATGGCTGGATCGAGGGCTCACCACGATTTAAAGAACTCGTTAGTCAGTTATACGAGCAAGTGCCAGCAGCCAATGTTCTCCAAACAAATGGGGCGACCGGGGCTAATCATTTAGCAATCTATAGTTTGGTGGAACCCGGCGATCACGTGATTGCACTGTACCCGAGTTATCAGCAGCTGTATGATATTCCCAAGTCATTGGGCGCTACGGTTGATTATTGGCATATTCATGAGTCAGCGGGCTGGTTGCCGGATATTATGGAACTGCAACGCTTGATCCGGCCGGAAACAAAGATGATTTTACTCAATAATGCCATCAATCCGACTGGGAGTTTACTAGATCGAACACTGTTAGAACAGGTCGTCACATTAGCTCGCTCAGTTGGAGCTTACGTTTTGGCCGATGAGGTCTACGAACCACTGGATGAAACCCCGTTCGTCTCAATTGCCGATTTATACGAGCGTGGAATTGCGGTCAACAGTTTATCCAAGACCTATTCAGCGCCTGGTATCCGGATCGGGTGGACGGCGACACCTAGTCAAGCCATTGCTGATATTTTTCGGAAGTATCGTGATTATACGATGATCTGTGGGGGCGTTTTGAATGACCAACTGGCCGTTAGAATTTTAGCGCACCGCCAACGCGTTCTGGCGCGAAATCGGGAGCTAGTCAGTCGCAACCTCAAAATTCTGACAGAGTGGGTCGCACAGGAACCGCGGGTCGAATTGATTACGCCACATGGCATTTCAGTGTCGTGTATTAAACTAATAGTACCGATCGATGATGAGACGTTCTGTCAACAATTACTGCGGGATACCGGTGTTTTATTAGTGCCTGGTTCACGTTTCGATATTCCGGGGCACGCCCGCTTAGGTTACTGTACGGATACGCCGACGTTACAACGGGGTCTGGATTTATTAGGGCAATATTTACGCCGCTTTGATTAGTTACTAGTGGACTGGTAACCGTGGTTGACTCATTACTTTTAAATAATTATACAAATTTGTTTAAGCACATTTTCCTAATAGTGGCGGAAAATGTGCTTTTTGAAGTTCTGTGCGTAGTTTGCCAAGTGAATATTTGCTATAATGTATTCATTACAAGATTTGGGGAGGTTTCGCGACATGAAAAAGTCAGAGCGCCAAGCAGTTATCGAACAATTAATTAGTGAATATCCGATCGCTACCCAGGAAGAATTGATGGCTAAGCTTAAAGCAGAGGGCATTGCTGCGACGCAAGCGACGATTTCGCGCGATATCCGAGAGATGCAGATCGTTAAGACGCCGGATGAGCACGGTCAGACGCGGTACGCGATTTTTAAAACAACTAACAAAAATGAACAGGACCGGCTATTTGAAACGCTACACGATGTGGTGACGAGCATTGACCGTGTTGAATTCATGAATATTATTCATACGCTACCGAGTAATGGGAATCTATTGGCGGCGATCATTGATGATTTGAACTTGCCAGAAGTGAGTGGGACCTTGGCTGGTCACGACACGATCTTTGTCGTGAGTCCGAATACGACGGTGGCAAAGCAGCTATACGAATCCTTTGCTAGTCACATTAGTAATGAAGACTGACTGTGGTGAGCAGTCTAATTGGTTGCACTAAGCCGTCGTTCACGGTATGATTATTGTCATCAAAAGAGGTGTGAGATATGAAATATACGAAGAAACGGGCGCCTCGAAAGAATCAAAAACAACGCGATGCGACCTTCGATAAATTTAAACAACAACAAAATGAGCTCAACGCTAACCGCCGGGGTGTCCGGCGCAAGTAATGGCTGAGCTAGCTTTCAAGTATGTCATATGGACGGCTCGGAAGCTTTTTTTGTTTATGGCCGTTTTATCGTAGTGACCTTTAATCTGGTTACAACACGCGGCCTAAATCAGTGATTTCGGCAACAACTGGCAAACATCGGGTTATCTACAAAATGAGTTGCGTTTGATTGTTGAAGATTTTTTCAAGGTTGTGGTCAATTACTGAGCATCGGAAAATTTATGATACAATTGTAAAAGCTAACAAGTAACGCGGACGTTGTGACAGGTGCGTCGGCTGAACAAGGGGAAGATTATGCAAAAAAATGGTTTTTGGGCCACGATCAAAGACGGCTTACGAGTCATTGGCAATTGGTTAGCACCCTATTGGCAGCGATTCGCTGCCGTCGTCGGCTACCAATGGCACCGGCGACAAATCACACGGTGGCTAATTGTACTCGTCTTGACCGTCATCTTAATTGGGAGTGCCTATTTAACTTATGAAGCCAAGACGGCTAAAGTTGGTAATTTACAGGCGGAGCTAGAAAAGACAACTGAAATCTATGATAAGGACAATAAAAAGGCCGGTTCACTCTATTCACAAAAGGGAACCTATGTCCATTTGAGTAGTATTTCAAAAAACTTACAGAACGCGGTAATTTCGACTGAAGACCGTAATTTCTATAAAGAACATGGTTTCTCAGTCAAAGGAATCGGGCGGGCATTTGTCCTGCTCGTTATCAATAAGATACTTGGCCGTGACTACATTAGTGGTGGTGGGAGTACGTTGACGCAACAATTGGTCAAAAACGCCTACCTAACACAACAACAGACCTTCTCACGTAAGTTTCGGGAAATCTTTTTTGGCGATTGAAACTGAAAATGTCTATTCTAAGGGCCAAATTTTAGCGATGTATTTGAATAACGCTTATTTCGGCCACGGTGTCTGGGGAGCTGAGGATGCGTCTGAACGATATTTTGGCGTACACGCGTCAGAGTTGTCTGTTGACCAGGCGGCGACCTTGGCCGGAATGCTGAGCTCGCCCAGTGGTTATGATCCAATCAATCATCCGAAAGCGTCTACGGCTCGTCGAAACGTCGTCTTGAATAACATGGTCGCTAATAATAAGCTTTCCAAAAGTGAGTATAAGCTTTATTCGCAAAAGGCGATGACGCTGACGAATAACTACCATTATGAAAGTGGTTATAATTATCCATATTATTTCGATGCGGTGATTGATGAAGCAATTAATAAGTACGGGCTAACGGAATCTGACATTATGAATCGGGGCTATAAGATTTATACGTCGCTTGATCAAGATGATCAGACACAGATGCAAGATTCTTTTAAGGATAGTACGTTGTTCCCGGCCAACGCGGACGATGGTACGAAGGTCCAAGGGGCCTCAATTGCGGTTGATCCGTCGACGGGTGGTGTGTTAGCCGTAGTCGGTGGTCGGGGCAAACACGTCTTCCGGGGCTTTAACCGTGCGACTCAGATTAAGCGGCAGCCGGGTTCGACGATCAAACCGTTGGCAGTGTATACACCAGCACTACAAAATGGTTATACGTATGATTCGAACCTTTCTAATAAGAAGCAAACTTTTGGGGCCAATAAATATGCGCCCAAAAACTATGATAATGTTTATAGTAAATCGGTCCCAATGTATACCGCGTTATCGCAAAGTATGAATATTCCGGCGGTTTGGTTATTGAATAAGATTGGTGTGAATAAAGGGTATCAATCGGTGAAAAAGTTTGGCTTACCAGTTACCAAGTCGGATGATAACCTGGCACTTGCCTTAGGTGGTTTGACGACGGGGGTATCACCCGCTCAAATGACCAGTGCCTATACAGCGTTTGCGAATGGTGGTAAGAAAACGACGGCCCACTTTATTACGAAAATTGTCGATGCTAGTGGCAATGTCGTTGTCGATAATACGAAGACTAAGACGAAGAAAATTATGTCCGCCAGCGTTGCTAAAGAAATGACCAGTATGATGCTTGGCACGTACAATAGTGGGACCGGGGCTGCGGCCAAGCCGTATGGATACTCGGTTGCTGGTAAGACTGGGAGTACGCAGGCTGATTACAGTACGGGTTCGGGAACGAAGGATCAGTGGATGATTGCTTATACCCCGGACATTGTGGTCACGACCTGGATCGGATTTGATACGACGAACAGTACTCATTATTTGAAGAGTTTATCTGAAAATCAACTTTCCTCGTTATTCAAGAATGAATTACAAAATATTTTGCCGAATACGAATAATACTAGTTTTGGTACGAAGGATGCTGCGACGCTGGCAACCGAATCTAATAGTAGTGATTCGGATAGTTCTGATAGTGGATCATCCGTATGGGAAAACGTTGAGAAGGGCGCTAATGCAGTTAAGAACAAGGCTAAAGACTGGTTCTCCAAAGCCAAAAGTTTCCTTGGCAACTAGTAAAGCTAGCTTCTGAACGTACTAATGCTATTCAAGTTCCGTTAAAAATGCTAAAATAATGACGACACATACTTCGAGGAGGAACTCACGATGGCCGTAAATATTTACGATACTGCGAACCAATTGGAACAAGAATTACGTCAGACTAAAGAATTCAAGGAATTAAAGGTCGCTTATGACACGATGAAGACCAATGACAGTGCCTTTTCACTGTTTAAGGACTTTCAAGAAGTTCAGATGCAATTGTCACAAAAGCAGATGAATGGGGAAGAATTGACGGATGACGAAGTTCAAAAGGCCCATGATTTAGCTGATAAGGTTGGCAACGTTGACGAAATTAAGTCCTTAATGGGTAAAGAACGTAACTTGAACCAATTGATGAATGATTTAAATCAAATTATCACTAAACCAGTTCAAGCATTATACCAGAACTAAGTAAATTAAGGATCGAGGGGCAATGACGGAATCTGTTCCGTGATTGCCCCTTTTTTAGTGGGGGTTATCATGAAATTTCTACACGCGGCAGATTTACATTTAGATACACCGTTTCAAGGACTGAGTGGCTTAACACCAGCTTTGCAGGAACGGTTAGTGACGGCACCACTGAGGGCACTCAGCCGACTAGTCGATTTGGCGGTGGCTGAGCAAGTCGATTTCGTCCTGCTCGTTGGTGACTTGTTTGACCAACAGGGCCAAAGTGTTCAGGCCCAGGCGGCACTGATGACGGCGCTAGCGCGGTTGAATACGGCTTCGATTCCGGTGCTGCTATCGTTCGGTAACCATGATTTTCAAGCGGATTTAAGTCGCTGGCACTTTCCGGCCAATGTGCACGTGTTTGGCCCGCAGGTAACAACGGCTACCTTAACGACTGTGGCACAAGAACGGGTCGCGATTAGTGGGTTTAGCTATGCGCAGCGGTGGGTGACGACGGACCCAGTTGATGATTATCCTGTTAAAGCCACGGGCGTTGATTATCAGATTGGTACCTTGCACGGTCAGATTGGTGTGGCGGGTGACCACTACGCCCCGTTCAACGTTAGTGAATTATTAACGAAACATTATGATTATTGGGCACTTGGTCATATTCATCAGCGGCAAACGCTCAATTCGCAACCACCAATCGTATATGCCGGCAACACGCAGGGGCGCCATCGCGGTGAAACTGGGGCGAAGGGGTGCCTCATTGTGAATAGCCAGGCCGATCAGACCTTGCAACCAGTATTTCACGCCTTGACTGATATTGAATGGGCGGATTGGACGCCAACGCTCACTAGTCCAGAACCCATGTCCCGTTCACATATCGTCCATCAGTTAGCTGATCAATTATCATTGAAGATGGTTACCGGCTTAAAATTAGTAACGATTACGTTACCAGCTAGTCTTCAACTGAGTGCGATGGCGGAATTAGCCTTAAATCAGGGGGCCATTCTAGCCCAGTTGCAGGAACAGGCAAATGAACATTGGTGGCCGGTTGCGATTGAGCAAGCAACGACGGATACGATGACCCCCTTGTTTGGTATTAACGCGACGACCTGGCAACAAGTTGGTGAGCAGGTCGTGACCGATCAAGCAGTCGCTGAACTTGCAGGCAAACTCTTGGATGAAGACTTTCTGAACACTGCGTTGCTGGAAGATATGTCACCCACTGCTTGGCAACAACAAGTGGTGCGACTCTTAAATGATCAGTACCATTTAACGACGGGGGTGAATGATGATGCAGATTAAGCGTCTTGAAATTGCGGGCTTTGGCAAATTTCAACAGCAGCAGTTCGAGTTTGGTGATGGGCTTCAAGTGATTTACGGCCTCAATGAAAGTGGTAAATCAACAATGCGGGCCTTTATTCTCGGCATGTTATTTGGTTTTCCCTCCCGCCGTCACCCACTTGAACGCCATGAACCACAAGGTACAAATCAGTACGGTGGTTCGATGGAGCTAGTGGTTGACGAGACGACATACCGGTTGACCCGGTTAGGTGATCAACCCGCTACCTTGGTGAACGTGCAGACGCAGGCCGCTCAACCGCTGGCCTTACTTGACAAGTGGTTAGCGCCTTATGATCGTGACCAGTATTTGCGATTGTTTACGTTTAACCAGGCTGAATTGACGGCGCTCAAAACTATGCGCGCCAGCGATTTGAACGTGCAATTACAACAAGTCGGATTGGTGGGCAGTGCACCATGGCGAGAAACGGCGACTACGTTACGGACAGATGCGGAGGCGTTATATAAGCCCCGCGGCCGCAAACCCAGGTTGAATCAAGCATTGCAGCACTATCGCATGTTGACAGAACAGGTCAAGGCGGCCAAGCAACGGTACCCAGAATACGAAACATTACAAAATCGATTGCTGGATTTGCAGGCACAACGGACAAGTACCCAACGTGATTTAACCAAGTTGGATCATGAACAACAACAGCTCGCCAATTTACGAAATCAGTGGCCGGTCTATCAGCAATTGCAGCAACTGCAAGCCACTAATATGACGACGACACTAACTACGGCGACTAGGACACGCTATCAACAATTAAGCCAACAGCGAACGGAATTGCAACACGCCTTGGCGAGTGCACGTCAGCAATTAAGTCAGCAACCAGTTGATACACAATCTCAAGGACTAGTTGGCTTCTACGTCCAACATCAAGACCAGTTTGACCAATTAGAAGCTCAGTTACCAACCCTGCAACAAACCTTAGGCCAATACCAAACGTTGACCCAGCAGGGAAGTGCTGCCAAGGCTGATTTTCAAGCGCAAAGTAATGCACATCCTGAGCTGTTAGGTTGCCTCTCTCCGCACAAACAGGCCGCAATCGAGACCTTGAAGGCGACGTTGGCAGCGACGGCGAACACGCGTCGCCAACATCCGGCCCCGAATAGTCCATCGCTTGATTGGCGATTGATTGGTGGTGCAATCGGGATTGTCGCGGGATTATTGCTACCATTAGGCGGCTTTAAATGGATCTTGATGTTAGCAGGTGTGGCCCTACTTGGTTGGTTTGGGATGACCCGTAGTCAGGGTAAACCGGTGCAAGCAACCGACCACTTATCAGACCAATTAGTGGCTGCTGGTCTGGCACCGAATCTGACTGCCAGTGAAGCCTTACAGCAATTGGAACTAGTCGCGGCACTGCAACGCGCACAAGCTGCGGTCACGACTGCTGATCAAGCATTAGCAACACAGGCTGCCAAACTCTGGCAATTGATTCAGCCTTATCAATTTGCGGCAGGATGGATTCCTGTTGATCAGGATCATTTAACGACAAGTGTTACTCGAATTGCCCAATTCTATGATCAAGTCCATCAAGTGATGCAACAGCAGACCATGTCCGGCCCCGACTTTGCCTTTGTCCAGCGGCAGGTCCAGCAGTTGACGCAGCAGGTCCGTGATCTGACCGAGCAGCTACAGGCGTTAGCAACGACCAACGGTTTAGCGGATGTAGACGCGTTGACGCAAGCGGTTAGTGATGCCGAAAAGCAAACGGCCAACGCCACGAGTCGTCAACAATTACAGCAACAACTCAGTTCTGCTGAGCTATCGGCGTTAAAGCAGTATACGTCGCTTGAAGCGTTGCAAGCGGTACTGGCTGAAAGACAGCAACAACGTACCCAAACGGCGCAGCAACTGACACAGTTAGCTACGGACATTGCCACGGCGCAAGCACAACTCCAAGAGTTGACGGCGGATGGCCAGTACGCTACGCTACGTCAGCAACAGGCGGATCTACAAACGGAAATCACAGTCATGGCACGTCAATGGCTAACGCGGCAGTTGGGTGCGAACTGGATCGATACGGCGCTACAGGCATTGACACAACAGCAATTACCAACTGTTTTGGCCGCAGCAACCACGATTTTCGCGCAATTAACGGCACAGCGGTATAATAAGATTGACTTAGACGGTGATGAAATGGTTGTGAAGACGGCAACAACGCAGTTCATGGTCGTGGAACTTTCAACGGCGACTAAGGAACAGTTGTACTTGGCTTTACGGCTAGCGTTGATCAATCATTTGGGCCAAGCAGCTCAGTTACCACTAATGATTGATGATGGCTTGGTGAATTTTGATGAGCAACGTAAGCAAGCTGCTTGGCAAGTCTTAGCAGCAGTTGCTCAGCATCATCAAGTGCTCTACTTTACGAATGAGACAGCGGCACTGACCCAACTGAAGACAGCGACTGTACAGCAGTTAACCTAGGGGGGATAACATGGCAAAGAAGTTATTTGATTATCAATTAGATGAAACCGTGGATGGCTATTTTTTGTTGAAAGATTCGGAAGTTCGCATCGCCAAGAACGGCAAGAAGTTTTTAGCCATTAATTTTCAGGATACTTCCGGCGAGATTTCCGGGAAGTTTTGGGATGCAAGCGATACAGATGTCGAAAACTTTCAGGCAGGTCGGATCGTTCATCTGAAAGGTAAACGCGAAAACTATCAGGGTAATCCGCAAATCAAAATTCAACAAATGCGGCTCACTCATAGTGGCGAACCGCAAGAAGTGCAACAATTTGTGGAACACGCACCACTAAAGACCGACACGATGGCGGATGAAATCAATCAGTTTGTCTTTGAAATTACTGAACCTAATTGGAATCGAATTGTTCGCCACATGTTAACGACATTTCATGACCGGTTCTTTAGCTATCCCGCGGCGAAGAAAAATCATCACGCGTTCGCCGGTGGCTTAGCCTATCACACGTTATCAATTTTGCGCTTAGCTAAGGCAGTTGCTGATCAGTATCCCCACGTTAACCGGGCCTTACTATACGCCGGTGCGATTTTGCACGACATGGGTAAGACGATTGAAATGTCGGGGCCGGTCTCGACGACTTATACGTTGGCAGGGAACTTGGTCGGTCACATTGTCCTGATCGATGAACAAATCGTGGAGACTTGTCAACAGTTGAAAATTGACGAGCAGTCGGAATCTGTTTTAGTCTTGCGGCATACGATTCTTGCGCACCATGGTTTGTTAGAATATGGGTCACCCGTTCGGCCCCATATTATGGAAGCTGAAATCTTACATGACTTGGACGAGTTGGACGCGTCGATTCAAATGATGCAGACTTCACTTGGACATGCAGAGCCGGGCACGTATACGGAGCGGATCTTTGCTATGGATGGTCGTAACTTTTACCGGCCAACTGGTGATCAAACGAAGGGCGAATTACCAGACGAACAAAACTAACTAAATCGATACGGTGTTTGAAAGAACTGTTGAAATCAATGATTTTAACAGTTTTTTTGTGACCTTTATTTTTGATGACGAATTCCATTGGGGTGGGTGAGACGTTGCACCATTAATTAGCGTGGGCCGTCATTAAAGATAAAATAAAAATTTTAATTGCAATTAATATCCTGACATGATAAGTTACTACGAGTGATTAGTTGTTATCGTTGACCATTGCATACGTGTTGAATTAGGGCACGTTGAGCAGTATTGGCGTGCACGATGCGCGTAATCTAGCGGCCAGACTGATTGATTAAACGATAATCCGGCAACTGTGGCACGTGACGGGACCGTCACAGAGACAAATGATTTAAAATTGCACGCATTAGGGGAGATTATCGGGATGAACGAACAAGAAGCATATGTAACGACATTTTATTGGCTCGCGGATTGTTGGTTGGAAACTAGCTATCTGGGACTTGAGGATGAATTTGACGACGATGAAATCGATGACGCCGTCAAGTCACTACTAAATCGGATGCAAGCCGGGGCAATTTATGAGGTAACGGCGGATGATCCAATGTGGCAAGCATGGAAGCGGGCAGTTAGGGCCGTGCTTACGCCCAATGATCATGCTGAACATGAAGTTGATGAGACCGACGGAGAGGATGAATTAGTGCTACCAGCTGGGGTACGACCAGAACGTCAATTAGAAGAAGTTCAAGCCTATGCAGCGATGAACGCGTTTTTGCAGGCACAAGATCAGGAATATCTGCAAGAAATTGGTAAACGGGCGGCCACTCAGGTCAGTGGTGCCGGGTGGCAAGTGTGGCGTGCACATCGTCAGAGCATGCATCCGGAGTCTGCCGCCCCGCTGACGTTGACTGCTGAACAATTACCAGCCGTGATGTGGGCCTTTTTCGATAAGTACCAGGATACTGAGGACTCTTTTGAGATTTTTGAATTGGTTAATCGACTTGAACAATGGCAAAAAAGTGCTGATCGAGATTTGGACGCGCAATGGTCACAGCTTGTGGCGAAAAGTCAGATTGATCCGGCCGCAATTACGCTCATGCAGGGCTTGTCGTTAGCGATTGAGTTCTTTGATCAGCTTGAGTGGGACGGTGATTTGACTGCCAAGGCAACTTTGCAGAATAAATTGATGCAACGCACGCTCGATGACACGCTCAATGATGAGACGACAGCCAACTGGACGGATGCCTGGCAACACTGGGATTTAGCAGATCCGTTGACAACTGAACAGTGGGCCCGACGGTTTGATCCGGCGGACGACTATGAAGACGATGAAGACGAGAGTGAAGAAGATGGCGCGGCTCGGCCAGCTTGGCAACTTGGTGCGAGTTATAGTACCGTTTTGATTGCAATGCGCTTAGTCGCTTACGGTGTACTGCGGCCTGAGAGTGTGCCTGGTATGGCAACTGTGAAGATGGCGAACCGTGCACTGGCAGCTACCGTCAGTATTGGTATCGTGTTAGTTGCTTGGCTGGTCACAGCTATTCTGATTACAATTGTAATTTGGGGATGGCGGTGGCTGCGTAAGCTGATTTTTTAGTGCAGCTGAACGGCCAACTGAATCACAATAGTGCCGATTGACTAGGCTGAAGTTTGTGAATCCAGTAGTTGAAGCTGAAAGGACGGGGCGTCAGTGGTAGTGCTTCATGATGGTTCGTAACTCGGACAGAAAGTCGGCATCTAAATGGGGCGATTGTCCTAATTGTAATGGTGCCAATGGCTGATATAACGTTGGTATGTCTGGCTTTAACGGCTGGTTATTGAAGTATTGCTGACCATGGATTTTGACGGTCGCTTTGAGCGTTCCAATCGTCATGACGGCCACGGCGGTATTTAAAAAGACGCCACCATTGAGACTAGTATATCCAGCGGAAGAACGCCCAACTAAAGTAACGTGCGGGTTACGTTTTAGCGCCATGATGGTCACCTCCGCGGCACTCGCTGTCTGGTTACCAATAATGGCATAAATATGACGAAAGTGGGCCGCTGTTGGTTGCGAAAAGTTAACGTCATCTTGACCGAGTCCACCAGTGATTCGGCCATGGTACATCATACGTGGCCGGTTGCGATGATGGTTCGTGATGCCGGTGTAGATGGTGCCGTCTGGAATGATGGCGGCCAGGCCAGCAATCATCGGTGCCGAACTACCACCAGTATTTGCTGCGAAGTTTAAGATTAAATCGGTTGTCGGCTTAGTTTGTTTAATCAGGTGCTGGAGTTGTGTCCAATACTGTTTTTGTAATTGGTGCTGACTGCTGTAAAATGCTGGCACATTGATGATGGTGAGGCCGGCACTCATTGTCTTGGTCGGACGGGTGGCATGTTCGACTTGGCGGAGATTGGCGACGGCGAATGAATGTAAATTTGCAGCGCGCAGAATTTGATTGAGTTGGGTCAGTGACGTGATTTTGCGACCATGATCAGTCGCATGCAGCATGGCTTGCCATTGCGTGCGATGGTTGATAATGCCATATTTTGACATGTAGGTGATAGCCGGCATAGCGTTGAAGGACGCACGGAGCCGATTAGAAGCGGAAAGACCAAACGTTAGGACTATCGAAATTAGACCTACCAGTCCGTAACGGCATTTATTCGTTATCATGATAAGCCATCCTTACTTTTCGTGACTAGATTAGCATGTATTGGTTAGCTAAAGTGTAGGCGTGGCGTCAAAATTTCGCAACGAAAAGCATATCTTAACTGGTGCGTCTTTGAAATAATGGTTACTGTTAAAATACCCATCTACATTGGCCGTCTTAACGGCTAAGTAGATGGGTATTTGTTGTATCATGAAATTGTTGACGATTGTGCCAGATCGGCTTCTAACTGGGTTAAGAAGATCGTCACCAAGTCTTTTTCCACCTGGTTCAGTGAATGCTCGGCTGGAAAGGCAATGAAATAATTCAGGGACATTAACGCTTGGGGCAAAGGTAAGATGTTATAGCGTTCTGGATCAGGTTGAGTATGCACACTGTCTGGTAAAAAGGTAATACCCAGTCCAGCAGTGGCTAGTTTGGTGATGGTGGCGGTATTCGTGCTCTCAATTACAATATTCGGTGTCACGTTGTGCTTTTGTAATAAGTAGTCAACTTGGCGTCGAATCGATGACCCGTGGGGAGACAAGACTAGAGGCGCTTGTAGCAGGTCGTTAAGGGGTAGCGCTCCCGGATTAATGAAGGCCTGATGGGGTTGGTACCAGTTGACGGTGTTCGGGATAATCGCGTAGTACCCGTCCCGACCGCGGTCATAACTTTCAAGCCCCGGTGCGATAGTTTCCGGGTTTTGACCAATTAAGAAGTCCAGCTCACCGTGGAGCACGCGCTGTTCGTTGCGACTAGCGATATCTTCGGTTAATTCGATCTTAGTGGCCGGGTGGGCTTTCAAAAAAGCAGGTAAGAATAGGGGCAATAAGTAATAGCCGAGGCTAGATAAGACGCCCAGCCGAATTACTTGCTGGTTGGCATGTGTGTATTGCCTAATTTGCTTATTAAAGTAATCCTTCTCGTTTTCGAGCGCCGTCAAATATTGATAATAAGTCCGCCCAGCCGTGGTCAGTCGTAGTGGCGTGACTTCACGATTGATGATGGTGACGCCCAGTTCTTTTTCAACATTGCGGATGCTTTGGGTGAGGTAAGGTTGTGAAATGTAGAGATCTTTAGCCGCCCGGGTAAAATTGCCGTGCTTGAGTAACACATCTAAAAACCGTCGCATTTCGCTGGAATCTGATTTTGGCATAAAGCGCCTTCCTCTCGCATTGTGATTAGGTGAGTATTCGTTTGATTGCTGATTTGGTCATGTTGAGTTAGTTGCATTGCCATAAGGACGTTCAAAACATGTTCAATAAGTTCTGTCAACATCCTAGCGATAGTGGCTAAACAGCATTATGACCAACCATTTTAACATGATTAATTTTAACGCGAATCGTCGACATAGTAAATTTGTTATCGGAGTATAGATAAATAAATATTTCACAAGCGGAGCGCTTTCACTTACACTAATCAGTATTAAGAATGGCCAATCATTCAATAGCTACTCGTCGAAAACGACTGTTTAAATCATCCTGAAAGGATCTGAAATTATGAAATTTGTTGGGATTGTTGGGACGAATGCAACCAAATCGACCAACCGGCAGTTACTGCAATATATGCAACGGCATTTTCAGCAACAAGCCACGATTGAAATTTGTGAAATAAAAGATTTACCGGCTTTTAATGAACCGGAAGACCGAACAGCACCAGTAGCAATTCAACAGCTCAGTGATAAGATCACCGCAGCAGATGGCGTGATCTTTGCCACGCCGGAGTATGATCATTCAATTCCGGCCGTACTAAAAAGTGCAATCGAATGGCTGTCATATACCACGCGGCCGTTAATTAATAAACCAGTTATGATTGTTGGGGCCTCGAACGGCTCACTGGGAACCTCACGCGCTCAAGCGCACTTACGCCAGATTTTAGAAGCGCCGGAATTAAAAGCACTGGTGATGCCAAATATTGAATACTTACTAGGCCGTTCACTACAAGCTTTTGATGATCAGGGCGACCTGACTTATCCGGATAAAGTTCAGGAATTAGACAATGCGTTTGGCGAATTCATTGATTTTGTAGATTTAACGAATAAAATCATGCCGTCGAGTCAGTTTTTCGAAAAGAGTAAGCAGTTCTCGTGGCGGCAAGTGACTGGGGAGGAATAAACATGAAATTTGTTGGAATTGTTGGAACGAATGCTCAGCATTCGTACAATCGGATGTTGCTGGAATTTATGCAACGACATTTTGCGACACAAGCCGAAATCGAAATTTTAGAATTGACTGATGTCCCGATGTTTGATGAATCGAATGATCAAACTGACAGTACCATCATTCAAAACTTTGCCACTAAAATTGCGACGGCTGACGGGGTTATCATTGCCTCACCGGAACACAATCATTCCGTGCCTTCCGCGTTGAAAAGCATTATTGAATGGTTATCATTCAAAATTCACCCATTAGATGGTCAAGCAGTAATGATTGTTGGGGCTTCATACAGCGTCCAAGGATCGTCACGCGCGCAACTACACCTGCGCCAGATTTTAGACGCTCCCGGTGTTAACGCCAGTGTCATGCCCGGTTCAGAATTCTTATTAGGTCGTGCCCAAACGGCTTTTGACGATCAAGGTAATTTAAAGGTGCAAGGGACGGTTGATTTTCTGGACAGTTGTTTTGCAAAGTTTCAGAAGTTTGCGACCATCGTCGCCGAGATGCGGGCACCAGAAGCGCTTAGCTTTGCCCCGGGTACTTATCAGGTGACGGCCACTGGACATAATGGCGAATTGCCAATGCGAGTGACCCTCTCCGCTGACCGGATTGAAAATATTGAAATTGATACCAGTAGTGAAACGCAGGGGATTGCCGATGTGGCTTTTGAACGCATTCCCAAGGAGATTATTGCGGGTCAAACGCTCGCTGTTGATGCGATTTCCGGGGCTTCAATTACCAGTCATGGTGTTATCGATGGGGTCGCTCGTGCGGTCAAAGAAGCTGGTGCCAATCCTGATGATTTGAAGAAACGGCGTGCGACTAAGCAGGTCGCTCAACCTGCTGTCAAAGAAGTGACGACTGATGTCGTAGTGGTTGGTGCTGGTGGGGCTGGTATGACGGCAGCGGCCAAAGTGTTACAGGCTGGTCATCAAGCCGTTGTCCTAGAAAAATTCCCAGCTGTCGGTGGTAATACCGTTCGCGCTGGGGGGCCCATGAATGCGGCTGATCCGGATTGGCAACGACAGTTTGCAGCTTTGCCAGGTGAAAAGCAAACGTTGAAGGATCTGAGTGAGCGTGATGAAAGTACAATTGCACCTGAATATCGGGCTGATTTCCGTAAATTGAAACAGCAGATTGACGCATACCTGACTGCCAATACCAATCAAAAGGGCACCTTATTTGATTCAACCTTGTTACATCGGATTCAAACTTATTTAGGTGGTCAACGGACTGATTTGAACGGTCAAGAGATTCACGGTCAGTATGATTTGGTAAAAGAATTGACGGATAACGCCCTGGATTCAGTCAAGTGGTTACAATCGATTGGTGTGAAATTTGATGAAAGCCAAGTGACAATGCCAGTTGGAGCCATCTGGCGGCGCGGGCATAAGCCAATGGGCGATCTAGGGTTTGCTTACATCAAGACTTTACGGGCCTTTGTTGAACAACAGGGTGGTACGATTATGACGGAAACGCCGGTAAAAGAATTACTGGTGACAGATGGGCAAGTTCGTGGCGTCATTGCGACTAATGCGGCTCATGAGAAAGTTATTGTCCATGCTGATGCGGTGATTTTAGCTTCTGGTGGTTTCGCAGCGAATACTAAAATGTTACAAAAGTACAATACGTACTGGACGGCCATCGACGATGATGTCAAGACGACTAATTCACCCGCAATGACTGGTGATGGAATTCGGCTAGGGACTAGTGTTGGTGCAGCATTAGTTGGGATGGGCTTCTCACAAATGATGCCGGTATCTGATCCGGAGACCGGCGAATTATTCAGTGGGCTCCAAGTGCCACCGGCAAACTTTGTGATGGTAAACCAGCAAGGAAAACGGTTCGTCAATGAGTACGGCAGTCGTGATGAGTTAACTCAGGCGGCCATTGATAATGGGAGTCTTTTCTATTTAATTGCCGATGATGAAATTAAAAAGACGGCTTACAACACGACACAAGCTAAAATTGACCAGCAGGTGGCGAATGGGACCTTGTTCCGTGCTGATACTTTGACAGATTTAGCGCAACAAATTGGCATGGACCCGGCAGCCCTGACCAAGACGATTGCGGATTACAATCGTTACGTTGATGCCGGCGAGGATCCTGAATTTCATAAGACGGCCTTTGATTTGAAAGTTGCCGTGGCACCATTTTACGCAACGCCGCGTAAACCAGCAACCCACCACACGATGGGGGGCTTGAAGATTGATTCGGATGCTCACGTTTTAAATACGGACGGCCAGGTTATCGACGGGCTATACGCGGCGGGAGAAGTAGCCGGTGGAATTCACGCGGGTAACCGGCTAGGTGGTAACTCGCTTAGTGATATCTTTACGTTCGGTCGAATCGCGGCGGCTCATGCTGTTGCTGAGCACGTTGATCCGGTGACGGCCTAAGGCAATTATTAAGTCGCTACGTTGGTTGAGTCGTGTTAGTGTATAATCGACCGTAGAGAGAAGCAGATCGACAAGGGAGATTATCACATGCAAAAACTAATGCCAGTCGCGGTGACGAACATTGCGGACAATATTACGCACCAACCAGCTTATATGACGATTGTTTTAAATGATCACAAGTATTCGACCGCGCGCAAAAAGACGCCGTTTATCTTGAAAGCGTTGAATGAGGGCGCGGCTGCTCATGGGCGTTTGACGATCACGCCTAGTCGGCTGAGTTTGGCCGATGAGCGCGGCACAGTCTTTCAAACCTTGGCGCCAATACCCACAGTCATCACGGACGTCGAGCTGGGATTGTATCGCTCAATCGTGCGGCAACTTGGTAATGGCGTACGAATGAAGGCCCGTTACACATTGGCGGTGACGTTGACCAGCGATACCGCTACTTATCAGATGTTAAATACCGATTTGTCAGTGTTGAAACCGCTGTTGGCTTGGATCACCGACTTTCATCTTCACTTAACCGATTCGTTACAATTGGCAACCAGTGACATCGACTGGCCCAATTTGACGGCTGATCAATTTGAAGCATTGACAAAGGGCACCCCGTACTTTGCTTGGCAACAGACGATTGGGGCCCACTGGTAAGTAAAATTAAGAACTACAAAATATGAAGCCAGACTTTCGATAATAGTCGAAAGTCTGGCTTCGTTTTTTATTATAAAATTTCACCGATAAAGTCGCCTTTAGGTAATTGTTGGAAGTCGTAAGTTTCAAAATCACTCACTTGTTTGGTATACCAGTGTAAGCTTTCGGTAATCATCAGGTTGACGGCCTCATCTTTTTCCTGCAAGGCGATGATGGGCAAGTCGCGCATGGTAGCCACACCTAGCTCGTAGGCGGTACCAGAATCTAAGTTTTTGGCTTCAAAGTCTAAGACAGTCACGATGACTTGCGCGGCCGCAATTTGGGCCATGTCACGGTGGAAAATTTCGGTCGCCCAAGTTTTGGTGAACTGTTCGGCTTGAGCGTCCTGGTGTAGACGTGGTGAATAAAAATCCGTGACGGTTGGATTTTGCGCTAAAGCTTCCTCAAGTTGTGTGACCCGCGTCACTTGTTCGGGACTGAAAAACGGACTAGCAATATAGATTTGCGCCATGAAGATACTCCTTAAAGTTAATTTAGTAAAAAGACTAATGGCTTAATTTTAGAGATTTTGGGGGTCAACGTCAATTTGTTTTTTAACTACTAGCTTGTGGCCACAGATCAATCCGGTCAAGTTTCGAAGACAGTAACGTTACCACAAACGAGCGAGAATCACCAGAGCTTGCTCATTGCAATACTTGGACTTGCCTTATTGTTGTTGATGCTTGTATGGTTACCAGCTAAATAAGTTATTGTTTGACTGAAATTAGAATGCAATGGATTTAGAGTTATACAGTGGGTTTTCAGAAATTATGAAGGCCCATTTTTGTGAGCTTAAATGAATTGTTGTGGTTAATAATAAGTCCGTCACTTAATCTTAAATAAACCGGTTTTGAAGATTCGGTTGGAATTCTGAATGGTTCGTAACACAAGGTTATTTCCGCATTTTCTTTGTACCGGTTCGTAATAATGGGTGGTACTAGCACGGGGGTTAAGTTCGGATAATTTGTTAATGGTTGGTACCGAAATCGTTGCTTTGTTTGAATTGCGAGGAAGATATTGGTACTATCAATTTGAACTATTGAGCTGTGTGACCACTGACAGTTGCCTAGGTCAATGGTTGGATGATTGAGATAAATAATTACAGTAATAGTCGTAAGCTTGCCTTTGAGGATTGTGGGTGTCAGGCATTAATGATTATAAAATTAGTCGTGGATAGTTGTGGGGGCAGATATTCTGCGTTATTAATGATACCGGAATGTTTTTCGTTAAGTGTCTAATTTGGGCCACAATCGAATGGCGCTAATGATACCGAAAGTTGCAATTATAATTGTTATTTCGTAAAACTATTTGAGTCATATTGGGGGGAATTAGCATGCAAAATCCACGGTTAACCATTATTGTGCCTTGCTACAATGAAGAAGCGGTGTTACCTAAGTCTGCACACATCTTGGATGGTATCTTGACGGATCTGATCCAACACAAACAGGTCAATGCGGCAAGTAAGTTATTATTTGTTGACGATGGTAGTCAAGATAAGACTTGGAAACTGATTAAGTCGTTGGAAAAACAGTACTCAACCGTGACGGGTCTTAAGTTTAGTCGTAATTTTGGTCATCAAAACGCGTTGATGGCTGGGATGCAGGTCGCCAGTCCGACTGCTGAAATAGTCATTACGATTGATGCTGATTTGCAAGATGACCCACAGGTGATCCCAGAAATGGTGGCACGCTATCGTGCTGGTAGTGATATTGTATTAGGTGTCCGCAATGATCGAAGTAGTGATTCACTTTTCAAACGATGGACCGCGGACGGCTTTTATCGGCTAATGAAGCGTATTGGTGTGCAATTAGTACCTAATCATGCCGATTTCCGTTTGCTAAGTCAACGGGCAGTTCAGGCACTGTTAACCTATGAGGAAACCAATTTATTCTTGCGTGGAATCGTACCACGACTAGGTTTTCCAACAACTAAACTTTATTATCATCGCCAACCACGTTTTGCGGGTGTTTCAAAGTATCCATTACGTAAGATGGTGGCTTTTGCTTTTGATGGGATCACGTCATTTTCAATCGCACCGATTAAAGTAATTTTATTGTTCGGTATGGTGATTAGTGGCGGTAGTTTGATGATGATGCTATATGCGTTAATACAAGGATTACTAGGGACCGCAACGAGTGGCTGGTCCTCACTCATGACAAGTCTATGGTTTTTAGGTGGGATGCAATTGATTGGTATTAGTATTGTTGGCGAGTATGTAGGAAAAATTTTTGCGGAAGTCAAGCACCGGCCCCGCTATATTATTGAAACGGATGATTATACGGCAACTCAACAGCCAGCTATTGTGAATTCGCAACGGGTGCACGGATGAAGGCCGTGGTTAAGAGCGTCAATTGGCTGGCGGCCGCGGTATTGGTCGTCGCAGTTGGCATGGCGTGGTTGCAACCGATTCACTTCTTCGGCAACCCGGACTGGGCGTCACCGGTCGTTCAATTAGCCATGGTTCTGGGATTATTGGTCATGACGATGGCTGGCCGGCAGGTGCTCAAACAGTTATCATCTCGTCAGTATCGTTGGCTGTTGATTGGGCTGGTCGGCTTAATCGCCATCGTGCAAATATTGATTGCCACTAGTTTTGTTGACGTGGCGCGGGCCGACCCGTTTTTCGTTCGGCAGCAGGCACTGTTATTAGCGCGGGGCAGCCATCATTGGCAACATTATTTTATGATTTATCCCAATAATGTGAATTTTACGTTATTAGTTGCGAATCTGCTCAAGCCATTATTGAAACTGACGCAGACGCCCTGGGTATTATTAAATGTCATCCGATTTATCTGGATCGATACCGGACTAATCAGTGGGTTATATTTACTAAACCGTTGGCGTTACTGGCAACCGGGGGGCGGTCTCATTTAGTTTGTTGTGGCTCGTCAGCGTTCCCGTGGCCGCATTTGGACTATTTGCATACACGGACGCCCTCGTTTTGCCGCTACTTCCAGACAGCTTGGCCTTGCTCACACTCGGACTAAGCTTAACCGGCTGGCGTCGTTGGGGCGTTTTGATTGGTGATGGGTTATTGGTGGCCGTGGGCGTGGTGATGAAGACTAATCTCATTGTGCTCTGGCTCACTCTCGTATTGATGGGGATCATCTTGTGGTGGCAACGACAATTCAGTGGTCGGCAAATGTTAGGCTGGCTTGTTAGTTTAGTGATGACACTCGGGGTGATGTTTGCGGTGATGCGAACTGCCCAACAGCAAGCGGGTTATACGCGCCAAGCTGATGCCGCCTTACCGGCAACCAGCTGGATTGCGATGAGCTTGAACCCCCAAAGCTCGGGTGAGTACCGACATGGCGATTTTGCGCGCGTTAATCAGATGCCAACTGCGGCGGCCAAGCGCCAACAGACCCAGCAAATGATTCAGCAGCGGTTACATCAGATGGGCGTTACGGGGACCCTCGTACATTTACTCAAAAAGATGCGGGTCTTCTGGGCGACTGGCGATTTTGATAGCTTTAAGTTGACCACCCAGTGGATTCGTGCACCCCGCTGGTATTTGAATCATCAACGCCAGCTTCAATTTTGGCTGGTTCTAATGACGCAAACGATTTACCTGACGATGCTGGTGCAAGCAATCGTGACTTTGATGAGGCGGCGCGAGTGGGCCGTGACGTTCGTTGCCCTGGCAATTCTCGGTTTAACGGCTTTTCATGTCGGACTTTGGGAAGTAGAAGGGCGCTATGCGTTGCCACTACTACCGGGATTGATGCTTCTCAGTATTGTGGGTGGTCGTGAGTTGCCGGTGTGGCACCTTAACCGAGTAATGCGGCGCCAATTGACGTGGTTGGTCGTCGTATTGGCGGCAATCAGTGTGGTCAGTTTGTGGCAGACGAGTCGGGCGACGAGGATTACTGATGTGGTACGTGGCAATCAGGGCAATGGGCGTTATGTTGTGTCCACGGTTCAAAAAATTAGACCGGGTCAAGCTGTTACTACGCCGTTAGCCGTTAGTGGTAAGAGTAATGTTTTACGGTTGAAGCCAGTTGCGACGCATGGGCGCGTAACAATTACCTTGACTAAGGAGACGCATGTCGTCAAACGGTGGCGGGGCTCGGCCAATGAGCTGACCACTTTGAATTATCCGTTGACAGCGGCGGGCAACCTGCGATTAGCGATTAAAAACATTGGTCAGACGCCCGTCCGGTATGGTGTGATGGCGGCCAACTACAGCCCGTTAACAGGCCGGGTGACGGCTAAGCGGCACGCGTACTTACAAGTCGTGATAAAACAGCAGTTTATTAAGCCACACGCGTTAACAACGGGTGCCGCCAGTCTAGCAGTTGTCGGCTGTGTGGCGCTGGCGACCATTTTGGCGTTAGGTCGGTTACGGCCAGAAACTGAATAATAAAACTTGAAGCGAAAGTCTTAATAACTGGTGTTGCCAGTGTTGGAACTTTTATTTGTGGTTAAACGAAATATAATAGCCGTTAATTTGGGTGACTTATCAAGGTGAGGTGAATTCAAATGGTTCAAATTATTGCGCATACTTTAGTGACTGCCGGGCACGATGTTTTAATTTTAAAACGCAATCAGTTTGAGCGTGGGCGGCCGAATGTTGATGCCAGCTATTGGGATCTGCCCGGTGGGAGTGCATTAGCTAATGAATTACCGCAAGTAGCGGCCAAACGCGAGTGTTGGGAAGAGACTGGCTTGAAAGTTCAAGCTGAGCGCGTTATTTGGGAAGATTCCACCTTTGACAAGGCTAAAAATCAGGTGTACACGCGTTTAGTGTATAGCACACAGGCATTCGTTACTAGACCGGCAATCAGCTTAGATCTTACTGAACATATGGCCTTTCTTTGGATGAAACCTGAATTGATTTTGACTAATATAAGAATTGTGTCCTATCTAAAACCGATATTAACGCGACTGGTTTAGCAGTTACGGCGACCATTAAAACAACAATCGGACTGCCTAGCAGAATAGCTTGGCAGTCCGATTGTTTTGATTGACACGATTCTAATGGTGGCGATATCGTTGACGCCAAAGAATGAAGCTAAGTCCACTTATGATTGAAATCAGTAGTCCGCCCAGCAATCCCGGGACGTGGTAAGTTAGCTGAATCTGATTCTTACCGGGCTGAATCGGTAGGGCTAACATCCCACCAATGACCGTTTTAGGAGTAACTTTGACGCCGTTGACCGTGGCGCGCCACCCCTTGTCGGCTGGAATAGCAACGTAGAGCCACTTTTGCTTGGAGCGATTGGTGACTTGACCACTGACCACGGTATGAATGCCCGAGACGTGGTAAGTCGGTGTAAAGCGCGTGGATAGCAGTTGCTGTTTGACTTGGTTGAACCGGGCTTGATCCAGGCTGGCGATGTGGACATGGGTGCCAAGCGTTGGTTGGGTACGTTTGACCGTTAACGTGACGACAGCGCCTTTGTCAAAATAACCTAGCGATCGGAGCACTAACTCACCGTTGGCATTGAACTTAGTCGGGACTAAGTGACCGTTGACCCGCATCGTGGTGTATTTTGTTTGACGAGTCGTGTCGTTATAATACAGCGTCCCGGTGCGTGTCATCCTTAATTTAACCGTATGCAAATACGGATAGCGTTTGGCCTGTGAATCTTGGATGACGTGATCTGAGAGCATCGTGGCGTTGCCAAAATAGGCGCGTTTCGATGGCCGCAAACTTTGTAAGAGGCGTTCTTGATTGATAATGGCACTATTCTGACGAAGCTTTAACTGTCTAAATGCTGTTGGCACGGCAAACCCTAACCCGTTTTGACTACGGAGCCGCGTTGTCGCTTGACCCACGGCGTTTAATTGCACAGCGTATTTTACATCTAAGAGTAAATCAGTGACCGGATTTAGGCCTTCTGAACTGACACGCCGGGCGTTTTTAGAAAATAGCCCAAGTGACTTCAACATGAGACGTGTTTGGTTCGCAAAAGTTGAACTGTAGTAGGTAATATCGTGAAAGTTAAATAACATCGGGTCGTTGTAATTACGATACTTGCTATCATAATTGTAGGCCTGATTGATTAGCGTATTTTGATTTTCAACGCGATATAATTGACCATCAGGATCGTTGACGGCTTGCATTTGGCGGTATTCGGTTCGATAGGCAGTTACAAATTTAGCCTGATTCCCTAGTGGTGACTTCGCCATCATGAGGGTACTGTTAGTCCCTAATTCTAAGGCGACGATACCTGCCAAGCTGAGCGTTTGCCACCGCTTCGCCGTTGCGAATAAGGCAATTGCGGTTAAGATGACAGCGACTAAGCTGAGCGCCAGCGTTGAAGTTGTTAAGGGGTGCTTAGCAGTTCGTTGGGCAAACCAGCCTAATATCAGCGCACTGACCATGAGTGTCGGTAACAACCATTGCCAGCGCAAGGCGATCCGCCGGGGGCCTGCTAACCAGGCTTCAAAAGCGATCATGATCAAGACAAAGCTAAAGAAAAAAGCATTGCGGTATGGAAAGCCAGCGGGCGTTTGAAACATGTGCCAAATCGTATCTAAGGTACGAATGTCCATACTCAAGAAGAGTGCAAGTAATAGTCCGAAGCTATGCCATTTGTGAGCTTTAGTCAAGTTGGGCTGCACCCAGAAACTTAGGGCCAGCAAGACGACCAGACTACTGCTGAAGACGGTTGGTGCGTGTACGAGCCGAGTCGTAAAATTGGCGGCACCTAAGCCAAATTGACTCAAAACAGCTAAACCGAATTGTGGGACCGGTAAGTAGCTCGATAATTTGACCGCAGATTTAGCCGTGGTCAGCATGCCTAAACCAGTGGGGATCAGGACAAACATCGTGCTTAACCCACTGAGTAGCATGGTGACCACGACGTGCCGAATTAACGAAAATTGATGACGAACAGTTTGCCAAAGACTGTCCTGAGGGCGTTTGCGTTCAAATAGTTGATAAATAAAATAGTAAATCACAAATAGGCAAGTCATATAGCCTAAGTAGTAATTGGTGACGATACTGACCCATAACCAGCCGAAAAAGCGCCCGGGATGACTAGTTGCAATTAAGTGGTCGAGTCCTTGAATGACCAGTGGTAACCAAATTAATGCATCCAACCACATGATCGTAAAATAGTTGAGGGCAACGAAGCCAGAGAGGCTGAAAGCAACACCAAAAATGGCAGTCGACCACCGCTTTGTTTGAAAATGCGTTTGTAAAAAAGCCGTCATAGTGACCGCAATCAAGCTGATTTTTAACATGATGAGTAGACTAAGTCCGGTTGGCAAATTGGCCGCCGGAAACAACAACATCAAAATGTTAAATGGGCTTAATAGATAGTAAGCAATCGTGGGTAGTGCGTTACTGCCTAATGACTGTGAAAATGAATATAATTGAAAACTATGCGTTAAAATGGCATGCCGATACGCGGTGAAAAATGATAAGTATTGGCCACCCATATCACTAATTAATAAGTTATGGTTACCGAAGGGCGTGATCCCCCAAATTGCGAAGACAATCCCCATGATAGCAAGGGACAGTAATCCAGCTGTCACTGCCACTTGCCAGCGCCTTGTTTGATAATTAGGCCACATTTTATTCAACTCCGATATTATGAATGATTTCATTGTACCGTACTGAAACTTGAAAACTAGTTAAGAAAAGCGAACAATTTTCTGAAAAAAGTTAAGAATTAGTGTTAGTCATTATCATTTTTATAAAGTTTGCTAGCAGTTTAACACAGCAGTTCACGAGGTTAAACTAAAAGGGGTGATTGACAATTGATTAAGAAAGTGTTTTTATAAAAGGTGAAAACTGAATACGATTTCTTCGGGGCAGGGTGCAATTCCCGACCGACGGTAACAACGTAAGTTGAAGTCCGTGACCCGCGTGAGCGGTGGACCCAGTGCAAGTCTGGGACCGACAGTATAGTCTGGATGGGAGAAGAAAATTATTGCTTAAATTTTACTAGGCAGTAGTGGCTATTGGCGACCTTTAAGTAGGTTTATTTAGCTGGATCCTACTGGTGAAATCTATTTGGCGAACACTTCACACCCGATTATCGATGATTTGATAAGCGGATGCTTTCAGTGTAGTGGTGATGCCTGAAACGGTGCGTCGAACGAACTTAAAGATCCTTGTGGTCGGTTCATTGGTGAACCTAGAACGTGCGTTACAAGTGAACGCGCACTTAGATGGGCACATTGTTCAGGGGCACATCGATTACTGTGGTCAAGTGATGCAGCGACAATCTGATGCGCACGCGCTGCGTCTGTTGATCAGTTTACCGTCAGAATATCGCGCACTAGTAGTCACTAAAGGTTCGGTGGCAGTTGATGGGGTTAGTTTGACGGTCGTAGCGGTCACGGAGACAACGTTTGAAGTCGATTTAATTCCGCATTCACAAGCGGTGACGACCTTGTCTAAGTTACAAGTTGGAACGCTGGTGAATGTAGAAACGGATATTCTGGGCAAGTACTTGGCCCGGCAATTAGCATTAGAGGGGAGTCATTAAGATGGATACAATGAAAAAGGTAGCAGCGGCCTTGGCCGCATTAAAACGGGGCGAATTGATTATTGTTGCGGATGATGAGACGCGTGAAGCGGAAGGAGACATGGTTGGCCTAGCCGCTAAAGCAACCACTGCGACAGTGAATCGGATGATTACATCAGCGCGGGGACTACTCTGTGTTCCGATGGCGCCAAGTATCGCCACGCGACTACATTTGACACCGATGACTAGTGAACACGATGCGTTTGGAACGGCATTTACAGTCTCAACGGATCACCATACGACGTCCACGGGAATCTCGGCAGCTGATCGGGCGACCACGATTCAAGCGTTAGCCAATCCCAATAGTCAGGCCGCTGATTTCTATCATCCCGGGCACGTTTTTCCATTGATTGCGCGGACTGGTGGATTGTTAGCGCGGCGTGGTCATACTGAAGCGGCCGTCACGTTAGCACAATTAGCAGGTGTGACCCCCGCGGCCTATATTTGTGAAGTTATCAAGAAAAATGGCTTAATGGCGCGGCGCCGTGATCTCAAAGCTTTGGCAGAGGGCTTACAATTACCGCTAATCACCATTGAAGATATTACCACCTACGTGATTCAAACGGGTGCCGCCCAGCTAACAACGACCCCGAGTGTCAACTTACCGACCAAGGATGGTCAGTTCACGATGACTGGTTTCGAAGTCCCCGGTCATACGGCGTTGCCAGTGGCACTGCAAGCTGGTGATATCAGTGGCGATGAACCAGTGTTAGTGCGGTTACACTCTGAATGTTTTACGGGCGATGTTTTAGGATCGCGGCGGTGTGACTGTGGTGATCAATTACACGCTGCACTCCAAAAAATCAGTCAAGCTCAGCGCGGTGTTTTCGTCTATTTACGGCAAGAGGGTCGCGGTATTGGCTTGGCTAACAAACTAGCAGCTTACGCACTCCAAGAACACGGGGTTGATACGTATGATGCGAACGTGCAGTTGGGCTTTCAACCGGATGAGCGCCGGTATGATATTGCGGCATTAGTGCTACGCCAAATGGGGATTACACGGGTTCGTTTGCTGACTAATAATCCTGACAAGGTTGAGCAGTTACGTGCAGCGGGGATTGATGTTGTTGAACGGGTCCCCTTAGAAATACCAGCCAATCAGTACGATCAAGCTTACTTAAAAACAAAACGTGATCGATTTCATCATCAACTCACACTAACGGAGGGACACGAATGACAACTTTTAACGGCAAAATTAATGGCAACGGGCTTAAGATTGGGATTGCCGTGGCGCGTTTCAATGCGTTTGTAACGCAGCAACTTTTAACTGGGGCACAAGAAAGTTTGGTACAGCATGGGGTCAATGAGACCGATATTGACGTGGCCTGGGTACCGGGAGCTTTTGAGATTCCACTGACGGTTCAAAAAATGATTACAACCAAGCGCTATGATGGCGTGATTGCACTTGGGGCAGTCATTCGGGGTGCAACCGCGCACTTTGACTATGTTTGTAGTGGCGTGACGACGGGGATTGCGACCGTCAGTTTGGCAACCGATACGCCCATAATGTTCGGCGTTTTAACCACGGATACCATTGAACAAGCTATGGATCGCGCTGGCTTTAAGAGTGGCAATAAGGGTGCTGACTGTGCGGTCAGTTTGTTAGAAACGTTGGACGTGCAGCGGGCAATATTAAAAGCTGACTTGGCCTAAATGACGTAAATTAAGGGTATGCATAATATTTCAAATACCATCAATTTGTAACTTGGGCCATTGTTGATGCCACTGCTTCTGTGCCATTCGCTGCTGATAGATTGCCATGTGCTTGGCATCCTGGCGATAGTAGGGGATTGGGGAACAGCGAAAGTTTATCAAATCGTCTACACCGTATGGGGCGATTAGCTTGATTTGATTTTCGTCTAAAAAGGCGCCAATACAAGTTGGAACTTCGACAAAGTGACCAATTGCATCGGTAACGGAAGTGAATTCGGGATCCTTATCAAAATTATAATGTGCCATATAGACCTCATTTTTTATTTGCCATTGGTATTGTGGGGCTTTATCAGTAAGTTGCTGATAGATTTTTAAATCATCGCTGGCTGGTCGCTCAGGGTCAAAAAAGACGACGTCAATATCACTGTTGAACATCACTGGCTGCCCGCTGAGTACTTGCCAAACAGTATTACGGATGCTACCAGCCGCCAATGCGCCTTGTTTTAAATGACAGTCTTGAATTAATTGAAGAATCGTCATTAAAGCAGGAGTTGTTTTAATAATATGAATAACTCGTTGTTCGTTGGTCATTGAAAACACCTCAATTTAATGTTGGTTAAAAATAGTCTAACATAGTAATGATATCGTGCAATTCAAATAAAGGATTTGCTTTTGCTGATTTCATAAAAAATTAAGGCCGCTTACCACTACTAACTGATAGTGGTAAGCGGTCTTAGTTTTTGGTTGTGAGTTTAAGTAATAATTGCCTAGTCTTCCGTAACCTCAATCTTACCAACTGCAATTGGTAGGGTTACGTGAGCATCATACATGCCCACTTCACCAGCGACTGATGCAGGTAGGGCTAAGTCTTGTGGGACGCCGTGAATATAAATGACCCGCTTGTCTAGTTCTAAGTCATCGGTACCGAAGACTTCTTTGAATTTAGCCTGTAGGTCGCCTAAGGGCACATCGATTTCATAAGCGAAGTGGCCCTGCGCGTCGGCAACTGGGTAATTATCATTTGGTACGTCCATATGATGGGGCGCATTATCAAATGGGACCATCGTCGTCCCAGAAACAGGTTCAGTTTCAGGCAAGTCTACAAAGCCGTCGTGATTGACATCTTGGGCCATAGTAGCAATCTGTGCCGCTTTGCCATCTGGAAAGCCGTGGAAATGTTCCCAGTGTTGCGTGTTGGCCGGGGTATCGAACATTTCAATGGTGACGTGTAATTGGTTACCAGTTTCAGTGAAAGTCGCTGTGCCGTGGGGGGCAGTACCGATTCCTTCGGCGTTCAGCGGGACGATGTTAGCAACGTATTTTTTAGTCATGAATAATTCCTCCAGTTCTTCATTATATGGTCAGTATATGCTAGTCTAATCATATAAAAATTGACATAAATCAAGAAAAGGAGAAATTATGCATTCAAAAATGGATTGTGTGAGTCGTTCACCATTATTTTCACCGCTAGCGCCAGCGGTGAAAGCCAAATTAATCACGGTGACCCATCACCGGAAATTTTATCAAAAAGGGCAGTTGATTCGTCAGCCACTCGACCATCAGGAAGGCATGCTCATTTTAGATGAGGGAACGGCTAAAATTTATGCCTTAGCTGCTAATGGTAAGGAGAAAATTATTGAGTTGTTGCGTAGTGGTGATGTCGTCGGACAACACTGGCTATTTGCACCGCATGAGAATCAGGGATTTATTCAAGCCACGAGTGATGCGTGGGTCTGTTCCATTCAATATGATGATTTTCAGCGATTATTAGGTGAATCAGCCAGTTTATCATTAGCAATGATCAATAATTTTGGGAACCAATTGATTGAAGCTGAGAAGAATCAATTGCGACGAGATTTGCTGGATGCTAAAGCGCGTTTGATGGCGTATTTGCGCGATTGTGCCGTTGAATCCGGACAAATCGAATTTGAATTGCCGTTGAAGAAGAAGGAATTGGCGAATATTTTGGGGATTACTCCCGAAACCCTGAGTCGTCAGTTTAAACAATTGGCGGCTGAAGGGCAGATTATCGTCAATAAGCGCCAGATTACAATTTGTTAGACGGTAAAGGGGGGCGTCGCCTGGTTTTGGCTAGTTAAGGGTGACGCTGGTTCAATATTAAAAATAAAGTCTGATTTCCAACGCAGTATGGGCTAGGAAATCAGACTTTATTTGACTTGTGAGGAAGAGGTTCTTTAATGATGAAAATGCCGGTTAGCAACGCCACTTGCTCGCAATGCCGGCAAAACGACTTGATCAATGAGATTGGTGAGTTGCTGATCAGTGTTCATCGGTTGGTTGATGATGTCGCAGTACCGTAATTGTTGAAACAATACTAATTGTGCGGCTTGGTTAGGCCAAATCTGAAGTTCACCGTGGTTTTGTGCATTCGTCAGAAGTGGCTCGATCAAGGTCAAGTTGGCATGATCAATTTGAGTCACTAACTGCGTGAGATCGCGCTGGTTCTGCGCGTTCAAGGCTGTGGCAAACAATAGCCGAAAATAGCGGAAGGGCCCCGTACTAGTTTGTTGGATAAAGCGTTGCGCTAACAGAATGAGATCGGTACGAAGACTGCCAGTATCTAATGGCGTGGTCGTAAGTGCAATGGGAGTCTTTTGTATTTGATGAATAATAGTATGAAAGATGAGGTCAAAGGTCGAATCCCAGTAGCGATAAAGAACACTGCGGCTGGTAGCGGCCGCAGTGGCTACTCGTGAAAAAGTGACCTGGTCGAGGCCGTATTGACTAAGCAGGGTATAGGTGGTGTCATAAATCGCGTTTTCCAGTCGGTTGCCACGTCGACGTTGATTGAGTTGGGTCACAAAAAGATCTCCTAATTGGTTTTAGAAACAGTTTACTGCTTTTTGTGCCTTAATAATAGTGATTTCCGTAGCCAAACGATTGTTGTAGTTAAAGACAACGTGTATCTTAAATAGCGTTGTTAACAATAATTTAAGTAATCAGAGGCGGAAAATATGGCAAAAATTATTATTGTCGGGGCTGCACATGGCGGCCGCGAAACGGTCAATGGCTTATTAGCAGCTAATACGGATAATGAGATTCATTGGTACGAGCACGGGCAATTCGCGACGGCTTTGGATTGGGCTCCGGCGGATGCTGAAAAAGAGCGGTTGGCCTTGTCCCAGCAGGTGACTCTATTCGACCAAACGACGGTCACAAGAATTACCCCAGCGACCCACACGATTACTGCTCGTAATCAACGGGGGCAATTACAGACTGATCATTACGATCGATTGGTATTGAGCGTTGGATCGTTACCAATCCAGTTACCGATTCCCGGAGCCGAATTATCTGGTGTTCGATCGATTCAAAACCGTGCCAGCATCAATGAGTTAAAATTGGCCGCTAAGTCAGCAGCCATTAAAAACGTGGTCGTGATTGGAGGCGGCTATATTGGGATGAATTTTGCAGCCTTATTTAAACAAACCGGCAAGCAAGTAACTGTTATTGATGTGAACGCTCGGCCATTCAGTCACAATCTTGATTCAGAATTTACGCAAATTTTAGCTGCAGCGAGTGTTGAGAATGGGCTGCAATTAAAGATGGAAGAGCGGGTGACGGCCGTATTAGGTTCAACACACGTGACAGCGGTACAAACGAATCGTGGTCAGTATGCTGCCGACTTAGTCCTTGTCGCAGTCGGCAATCGACCGAATACTGCATGGCTACGGGGAACTTTGGCGCTAGATTCTGAGGGATTAATTGAGACGGATGATTATTTTCAAACAAGTGTTCCAGATATTTACGCGATTGGCGATGCGACTAAAGTTCGGTTTACGCCCACGGGTACTAAAGAGCGGATCACTTTAGGCAGCGCGGCCAGTCATGCCGGTCGGTTATTAGCGCATAACTTGTTAACGGATCAGCGAATTGTGTTTCCCGGCGTTCAGGCAACGTCCGCGCTTAATGCGGCGGGATATTACTTTGCTGCTACGGGCCTAAACACGCAACTAGCTGTCCGTATGCAACAACCGGTGTTAGCAACTTACATCGCGGTTCCCCGATTGGTGGCATCCGCACCAGCTCGATTGAATGCGACCGTTCATTTTAAGTTGTTTTATGATAAAACTCATCGGATACTAGGTGCACAAATAATGTCTACAGCAGAATTAACGGCGGTCATCAATACCGTTTCGCTCGCAATCCAGATGGGAGCAACGCTCGAGCAATTAGCCTATGGTGACTTTTTCTTTCAACCGGGATTAAGCCAGCCGGTGGATGTACTCAGTACGGCTAGTTTACAGGCGTTACAAACTTTAGCCACTAACTAGGTTGATTATTGCCAAGCCCATTATACGGACTTGGCAATTTTAAGTTGATGTGTTGCTTAAGCTCAGTATATGACATGGAAAACTAGTGGTTACTGATGATTAGCTCATTAGGAACTCACAGGAAAAAACCGTCGCGTCATCAATAATGATGGGCAATCCAGCGACGGTCAAATTTAAGTGATGAAATCGACAATTATTGTGGTGGTCTAATGGTGCTTTGAAGTCGCGCTTCCAATTGCTAGAGTTGGGGCCAGTACTTAAGGTGTACGGCCGAGGAGCCTCAGTTTGGCATATTTAATCGTTAGTTCGTCACGTTAGCCGTTAGCGTCCAAGTTACGGTTGTGTTATAGGTTTGGCCCGCTTGGGCGGTGTTGCCAGGAACGGTCAATTGAACTTGGGTGGGTTGCCAGACGTTGGTTGAAAGGTCTTTCCCCACGTTGGCCGTTGCTGGGGCTGCAAAGACGGGTTGTTCGGCGGTTGTGAGATCGACCGCGTAGCTTTTGAGCTGGCCCGTAGCGCGTTCATTATAGGTCTGCCCGGCAGGAATGTGTAACTTCGCGCCGGTGAGTTGGGCGCCACTAGTACTAGTAAAAGGACTGTTCTGGCGGGCGGTGACGGTCCAACCGTGAGTTGCTAACCGATTATCCGAAACTTGGAGCCACTGTTTCGCGACACCGTTGATTGTCTGGGCGGCGTAAGTTTTAGGCTGCATACTTGTTGTGACACTGCCAAAGTTAAATTGGCTGGGCGCGTAGTCTAAACGAAGTTCGCCCGTATTACCGGTCCCAGTGTTTTCGCTCCCACTGGTATTGGTCGTACCAGGGTGCTCGGGCTCAGTTGGTGCTGTCGGGCCGATTGCCGGTGCGACGGTGTATTGGGTAGCGGCGGCAAACGTGGCATCATGATAAGTTGTACTGGTGACCGGATTTTCGTTCCCCGCACTATCTTTCACAAAAATCTGAATGACGTCGTTAGCTTTTAATTTAGTGGCTGGCATCGCAAGGGACCAACTCCCATCACTGGCAGCGGTTGCTGTGATGGCATTGCCGTTGCTATCAGCTGCGGAGGTCCCGTTAACCGTGTAACGAAGTGTGTTACCAGCCGTCGTCGTGGAACCGCTGGCAATCGTTTTTTGGTCGGCAACGATTTTTCCATCTTTAACGGTTACCGGCGTCGGTGGCGTCTTATCTTGGACGGTTATGGTGACAGGATCTGAAGTATAGGTGGTCGTTGCTTGAGCTGTCATAGTCGTGCCGGCCGTTGGAAAATGATCTAAGGTGAAATTAACGTAACCGCTGCTGTCAGTCGTACCACTTTGCGTTGCGCCTTGATCATCTGTTAACTTGACGGTTGCCGTGCCCGTTCCAGCGTAAATCGGCGTTTGTGTGCCATTCGATTCTGTATAACCGGTGATAACGCGAACGCGGACCTTCTTGTCGGCATTGGTGACGAGCTGGGCGTTCAAGTCACTCGTATACGGTGAGCTGAATTGCACAGTCGGTAATGAGAGGGTGTTCGCAATTCGGCGCGCAGCCGAGAAGGTGAGTAGTCCCGGTAAGACGCTACCGCTGTTGGTAATCAGGACCCCGTTCTGTTCGATGGCGGTGATCCCTTGATAGGTCACACTGGCGCTCAACAGGTTCAATAAGGACAATGACCACATACTCAGGTTACTGTTCGTGATTTTGAAACTTTTAATGGTCGTCTCGACGATTGACCCCGTTTGAACGAGAAGCGCAAAGTCCGTATTTTTAATGTCGTAGGCCTTAGGGGAATCTAGCAAGACGCTCAAACCGGACATGTAGCCACCAAAAATAGGGGCTGAGCCACTACTAGTGATATACAACTCGCCACCCGTCACGGTAAACGTACTGTTGTTGCCAAGCGGAATCAACGGGGTAACGTAGTAGAGCGCATTACTACTAGTTGTGGCTAAGTTCTCAAACGTGACCTTACTGCCAGCGTTGGCGGTAAACGTGTTTGCTGTTTCTGCCCGATAGACGTTACCGTACATCTTGGCGGTTAGGATAGCGTTGGTACCCACCGTGACGGCATCATACTGGTCATAGAAAATACCCCGAGTCGCGTCTGATGCGCTACCTAGCAAGTTAACATTAGCAGCGCTACCAATAGTGACTTTACGGTCTCCAGTCCCGACTGTACTAGTTGCCGTGAAGTTGAAGAAAGCTTTGTTGGCGGCACTGTTATTCGCCTTGCGACCGATGTAGGTACTGCTGGCGGCAAAGGTCATTCCACCAGTAATCATGTTTTCAGCGACGGTTGTTGCGGTGACTGCGCCACTGACATTGACTTGATTACCAGGAGCGTTGACTAGGCGGTAAACGTCGCTGGTAGTGATTAAATCGGTCACTGTAATCGTCCAACGGGCACCACCAGCATTAGCCCCACCATCGGTCCCGCTTTGAATGATTCCGGCGGCGCCACCACTACTCGTTCCACTCGCAATTGCGCCACGAATACTGCTGAAGTTTTTTACTGTCATTGTTTGGGCGGTGGTTGTGGAACCCAATGTGAAGTTGCCGATGCCGAGATCCAGGCTGTGATTTTGCCCGTCGATGGTCAGGCTGGTGGTACGAGTGCCTAATTCTGTAGCACTTGTTGACGTGTGGGTAATGTTGGCCCCCAATTTAATCGTCGTGACGGCGGTATTGGTATACGCTGATTTTAAATCATCGTAAGTTGAGACGGTCGTGCTACCATCTGGATTGACCACGATTGCGGCGGTCGTGATATCATTAGCGGCTTTGGTGGCAGTCGCTTTCGGTGCCCGTTCTACTTCCGAATCAGCCTGCGCTGTGCGACTAGTAGCAGTGTCGTTGTCAGCAGTCGGGTCCGATGTCGCGGTGGTACTAGACGACTGTTCGGACGATTTGCTTGTGGCATTGTTGTCATCACGTTTCGTGGTAGCCGCTTGTGTTGCTGTTGCTGACGAATCGTCAGTGGTCGGGTCTTGACTGGCCGAAGAGGTGCTTTCGGCATCATTGCTGACCTCACGTGCTGATTCAGTGCCGGCTTCTTCAGGAGGTGAGTCGACTGCGGAGCCCGCGGCCACGGTGAAAGTTATTGGTTCAGCGGTCATGGTGTGGGTCGTCGGTTTTTCACTACTGGCGACAGCTGAAGCGGTAGTGGTCGCTAATGCTGGCCCAGTAATCAGTGCTTCCGCGGTCACTTTGTAGGTTTTCGCTTCACTGGCACTCAATACCAAATCGAACGTGGTACTGGCTGTCGGATCAGATGGCGTCAAAGTTAGTTTCCGGTTGTCAGCATCAAAATCCAGCTCAGCGAGGCTCGCTCTGTTGGCTTGCCGGGTTTTAGTTTGGTCAACGGTGAGGGCCTCAGGAATAGCGACCATGACTTGGTGTTCCTGGGAACCTTGTACGGCCAACTGAAGTGTAAAAGGTTGCCCAATCACTAATTCCGTGGGTGGTTTCTCGAATTTGATTGGTGTGGCCGTGGTGGTCGCTGTCGCATAAATGGCACCGCCGTTGACAACGAGTAGACTCATTAAGAGAACGAGTAACCCGAGCCAAGCCGTTATTAATCTTCGTGGTCGTTGCAAATTGATCACTCCCTTCGGCGTTGCATGAGCCACACGAGCCAACCGGCTAAGATAGCTGTCAACAGACCTAACCAGACTAACAGTTGGCGGGCTTCATTCGTTTGTGGTAGCACTGATTGATCTGGACGTATTGCCGCGGATGATGGTGTCTGAGTCGAAGCCTGTTGATTAGCAGTGGCGATGATGTTGGGCACCGCTAGATATTGATAGGGACGGGGGTGTTGGAAGTTTGTCAGGTCCGTCCCGGCTTGCCAGTCGGTCAATGTCACACTAGTGTCAGTTGGGGTAGCCGCTAGGGCATCGGGACTCCGACAGCCACCAGCGAGGGCTAGTCCAAGGCTTAATGATAGTAAAACTAGACGCCTGAATTTAGCCATAACGATAACCTCCTTGTTTGAGTACCAAGTTAGAAGATAATCTAAAATTAACTGCTTATTTAGGTTCTGCGATTGTGTCGTTTCATAATTAGATAAACGATTCCGGCGGATAAGCCAGCAATTACAATGACGATTAGGACGTACCACCAGATACTGATGGGGGCGGCCGGGTCATTCTTGGCTTTTTGATTATTTTGACGTGCTTGTTCAGTCGTAATCTTAAAGTCCCGGGACCAATGCCAAGTTTTTTTGGCCCATTTGGAGTCGTTAGTCGTTGCGGTGACGGATAAGGTATAATCACCCGCCCGCATGACTTGATCGTCTAAAAAAGTGGGGTAAGTGAAGTTCGAATTAGGGGCCATGATCAAGTTGTCGCTACTGTTCTGATAGAGTACCTTGGAACTGCCTTTTCTCGTAACCTTAGTGGTCAGTTTTAATTGCGAGACCACTGCTGGTTCTGGGTTCCGAATGGTCGCGAGCACGACTTTGCGATAGTTGCGTAATCCGGGAGTGACCGTCCCCAAAGTCAACTTAGGCTGTGCAATTTCTTTGGCCGTCAGTTTAACCGCTAACGCATAACTATATTTTTGGTTAATATTGACGCCCTTGGATGCTTTTTTCGCGCCTTGCCCCATTTTTTCGAAGTACCATGAGCCTAAGATTACACCGGTATCGAATCCTTTGGGAATGTTGATTGTGGCGCTGACGACCCGGTTACTTTTGGCGGGGACCGTGACTTTATCGGAACCGGCTGCCAAAGTCGCAATTTGATCAAAACGATATTTTAAGCTGGCATCGTATCGTTTGGCTGTTTGGGTGTAAGCGATTTGGCCTGAATCATTCGTAAATGTCGTGAGTAGCTGGGTCTTGACCGTAATTGATTGGTCAGTCGGGTTATAGACCCGCGCCTGAATTTTACGAGTGGTGCCCGCCTTGGCCTTAAGGTCGAAAAACGGACTGCTAGCATCGACTTCTTGGCCGGGACTGATTTTGTTAACACTATATTGAACTTCGGCATTGGTAGCGGTGGCCTGGACGCTTGGCGAGGTCCAACTCATGAAAACCAAGCCACCAATTACGCCGAATAAGCACATCAATTTTTTCATGATTACCTCCTAGTTAGTGGTAGCGGCGACTAACGTCCAAACTAAGTTGTTCGTGTAGTTACCGACTTGGGCTGTCAGCTTGGGGATTGAAAGGGTCACGGCACCCGCGTTCCAAGTGTTTGTGGAAGTGGCTTTACCAACACCCGCCCGGTTGGGGGCACTGAAAACGACTTGGTCAGCGGTGGTGACGCTTACACTGGGGGCAACAACTAAATTGGAATCGGCTACTGAGGCGGGCTCGTTTAGCGAATTACGCGCAGTTCCTTGGGGTAGGTGAATCACCGCACCAGTCAGCACGTGATTGTTACTAGCGTTAGTTAACGTCCGGTCTTGCTTAACGTTGACTTGCCAGCCGTTGGCAGTGGTGCGTTTGTCCGAGACTTGTAGATATTGATTGTAGTTGCCAATTGCAGTGTAAGTTTTGGCTGCGTTGGACGTGGTGACGGTACCAAAGTCGATAGTTTTGGGGGCCACATCGAGGGTCAATGTTCCGGTATTGTTAGTTGCCGGATTATTCGGATCGGTGGTTGTCAACGGGACGTTGGGACTAGTGGGATCGACTGGGGCCGTGGCACTAGTATCATCTTGAAAAGTCACGGTACCATTAGTCGTTGCCCCGATAGCCGTCAAACTGGTTGCCATTAACCCTAAAATCGCTAACCCCGTGCTAAGACAAAAGCGGTTAAACATGGCAATCCCTCCTTATGGTTAGCTAGGGGTAGCAGCGGTCAAGGTCCATGTCAAAGTGTTGCTGTAGGCTCCTGGTTTGGCCGTGTTTTTGGGAATCGTCAAAGTGACATCACTTGGATCCCAAACTTTAACCGAAGTGCCTTTACCAGCGCCGGTAGTGGCCGTTGTATTAAAAACGGTCACGGCACCACTCGTATTGGTAACATCGGCAGCTGTAGTCGTCAGGTTGGTATCGACCGCCGTAGGGTCAGTTGCCAGACTATTACGTGCAATCCCGGCTGGTACGTGGATGGTGGTACCGGTCAAAACATGCGGTGAACTTCCACTAGTTTCGGTTAAATCTTGATCTTGCTCGACGGTTACGGTCCAACCCTGTTCATCGGTCCCACGGTTATCGGTGACCTGTAAATACTGTTGCCCATTAGTGGTCGTCGTGGCCTTATAAGTGTGTTCGGCGGCATAAGTTTGAACGGAGCCGAAGTCGAAAGTTCGAGGAGCCACGTCTAATGTTAGAGCACCAGTATTACCAGTAGCTGGATTGTCTGGATCTTCTGGAACTTGTGGATTGGCCGGGTTAGTGGGATCTACTGGGATAGTTGGTCCAGTATTTTCTGTCAATTCCAAATTAGTAGTTGTGTTCGCAGTTGAATCGGCGGTTGCCATGACGGCGGGCATTCCTAGTAAGCTTAACAACATGGTCGCGGTAAGCACTGTTTTTTTCATGATGGATCGCTCCTTTTTGGTTGTCCGTGCCTGCGGTGATCAACAAATGTTTGGTAACGATAATCAACTCCTGGCCAGAAGATTGTCTTGCGTTTATCGTTGCTATAAGGCTAGCATAATCTATTAGGTTGCGGCTATTTTTATGCATATATTTAATGATTAGCAATTAGTCTTAGCTTATTATGTTCCGAGGGGGTTCTGAATTTATTGTGATAGCACTGATATTTGCGCCAATGCTGGCGATAGGGGATAATAAAATCATCAATTTTTATTGATGACTTTGAATAATTAGACTGACTAGCGAAGTGTGCGTGAAATGATTAATCATAATTAACTTGTCAGCTGATTGATCTGCTAAATAGAGACGTATATTTCTAGCGCAATAATAATTCATGCTTGACGCGCTAGACTTAGTACGACGCAAAAAAAGCCACCCTGACATGTTAAATGTCAGGGTGGCTTAATTAATTTAATTAGTTAGAGCTTGATGAAGATGAGGTTGAAAGGTATGACGATAAGATATCCTTCAAATCGTTATCCTTGATTGAAACGTTCCCACCCTTAAGCACTTTAGAAACAACGTTTTGTAAGACAGTGGAGTCGCTCATATCATTGTCCCAAATTTGTTTCTTCAAATCAGCGGTGTGATCAGACATCTTACCCTTACCAGGGTTCTTGATCATCCGGATGATTTCATAACCGTTGCTGGTCTTAACAGCGGAAGTCGTGTATTCACCGTTCTTCAGCTTGAAAGCAGCCGTTAAGAATTTAGATGAGTAGCTCGTGTTAGTGTTATCAAAGGCTGATAACTTACCACCATCATTCTTAGTCGTTGTATCAGTTGAATACTTCTTGGCTAACTTCGTAAAGTTGGCTTGGCTAGAATCCTTCTTCAAAGCGTCTAAGACTTTGTCAGCAGTTGCTGATTTGGCAACTAGGATATGTTGAACCGTGACTTTAGGTTCGTAAGACTTCCATTGCTTCTTCAAAGCTTTATCAGTAATCTTGACCTTGTCTTTAACGGCTTCCTTCAATAATAAGTTAGAACGTAATTGTTCCTTGAAGGTCTTGGTCGTCAAACCATTTTGCGATAAGACGGTTGAGAAAGAACTACCATATTGTGACTTGTAAGTATTATATTGCTTCGTCACTTGCTTAGTCGAAACTTTTGAGCCATAATCCTTTTCGAGCACCTTATTCAGGATCATTTGTTGCAAGACTTGCTTACCTGAAGAGGTTCCCTTCATACTACTGTAATATTGGCTTTCGGTAATCTTACCACCGGAAGTTGATGCAACGGTCTTGCTACCACAACCAGCTAAGGTGAAGGTTAGTAAGACACCAGCAAGGGCAATGAGCCATTTCTTCATTCCTAAAACACATCCTATTCTTGAAATCGTTCTGCGTTAGCAGACTTCAACGACTACTATACCATATCTATTAAAGCTTCTGCATGCATATGGAAATCTTTACAAAATTTTCAGAGATTTCACAGCCTCTTCATAAATTCTACCTAATGCGTCAGTGAATTTAAACGAAATCAGCTTGTTAAGATAGCAAACAAAAGAATCGTGGGCCTAATGCGACCTCACGATTACTTGCTCAGTCGGTTGTCTTGGTTAAATGGTCTAAGGTGTCTTGTAAGTGATCCGCACGTTTTTTCATGATGGCTACGTGGGGTTCAATCTTAAATTGAAATTTATCCAATTCAGTCTGAATGTCATCAAAAACTTCCGCAGCGTGGGCCATTTGAACACTGAGATTGCTCTGGGCATCGCTAAACTCTTCACGTGCGTCTTGTAAGTTATCAGCAGCATCTAAAACGTCTTGCACGTAACTTTTGATGTCTGTGTAGAGCGCTTTAGGTGTTTTCTGATTGATCAACATGTAGGTAGCAGCACTGAGACCCAGACCGATCAGGCTGTTACGAATAAACTTTGCCATGGGAGACCTCCTAATTAGCTAATTCAGTTTTAATGGCGTTCTGTAAGCGAGTGTAGTCGGTTTCGTCATATTTTTTGGCGTTGTCCTTAAAGATCATCCGAAAATCATCTTTATCGCTGTAGCGGGGGATGAGGTGAAAATGGGAGTGGAAGACGGACTGATAAGCGACCGCACCATTATTGTTAACGATATTCATGCCAATGATATTCTCGTCAGTTGCTTTGATAGCGCGGGCGATTTCAGGAATCCGCGCAAACACGATGCTGGCAAGATCACGATCGTAACCGAAAATATCGGCAACGTGCGTCTTCGGTACGACTAAGGTGTGACCAGGAGTACCTTGCGAGATGTCAAGAAAGGCTTTGACCATGTCGTCTTCATAAACGGTATAGCTCGGAATATCGCCCTTAATTATTTTACAAAAGATACAATCGTCATCGAGTTTTGGTTCAAAAGCTGTCATGTGATAACCTTCTTTATTTATTAGTTGGGTTCATTATACACTATCGATGTTGCGGCAATCAAAACTAGGTAGCTTGATTGACGACAAATTACTGAAGTTTCGGTAAAGTCGGGGATCAATGAGCCAACCAAATAGAGGGTGTCGTGATGGCTATGCTATAATGGGAGCACTTATACCAACACAGAAAGAGGTTAACGTTATGACATTAGCGGTACAACACTTAGTTGGTGGGTATTCGCAAATTCCCGTCTTAAAAGATATTAGTTTTCAAGTTGAGCCCGGTGAATTAGTGGGCTTGATCGGACTTAACGGGGCCGGTAAGTCAACGACCATTAATCATATTATCGGTTTGTTGACGCCCATGAAAGGATCAATTGCGCTCAATGGCGTGACATTAGCACAAGATCCTCAAAGCTATAAAAGCCAAATTGCGTACATTCCAGAAACACCTATCTTATATGAAGAGTTAACATTAAAAGAACATCTAGAAATGACGATGCTGGCGTATGGTTTAGACCAAGAACAGGCTTGGCAACGGGCTCATGACTTATTGAAAACTTTCCGATTGGCTAACAAGTTGGATTGGTTCCCCGCGAACTTCTCAAAGGGAATGAAACAGAAAGTCATGATTGTTTGTGCGTTCATCACTAACGCTAAGTTGTTCATTATTGATGAGCCTTTCTTAGGACTGGATCCTTTGGCGGTGCACGATTTGTTGGCATTGATTGCGACAGTCAAAGCACAGGGAGCCGCTGTCCTTATGTCGACGCACGTTTTGGACACGGCTGAAAAAGCTTGTGATAAGTTTGTATTATTGCATGCTGGTGAAGTACAGACACAGGGGACTTTTGCTGAAATCAAAGCGAATTATCCGGATGCGGGTGAGTCATTAAACGATATTTATCTTTCATTGACCGGGGTGACCCGTGATGAATGAGTTATTTCAAACGCGGTTGCAGCAGCATCTGCGTCGGATGTTGCGCTACCTAAGATTGGTGTTCAATGATCACTTTGTCATTGCATTAATGTTTTTTGTCGGCGGACTCGGGCTGGCTTATTCCAATTGGCTCAAGACGCTTGGCCCTCAGCAGACGTGGATCGTCTGGGTGCTCGGTCTCTTATTATGGGCGGGCCTAAGTGTCAGTCATATCGCAACGTTATTAGAACCGGCCGATACCGTTTTCCTGTTACCACGTGAACGGGATGTGCATGCGTACTTCGTGAAAGCGTGGCGCTACAGTTGGTGGTTGGCGCAAGCAGTCCAAGTGATTTTTGTTGGCTTGACCGTGCCGTTGCTCATGATCGTTGATCAGATGACGGGCTGGTCGTTGCTGGCGTTACTCATCACCCAGTTGGCGTTAAAGGATGCCCAGTTAACGCTGAGCGTGACGCATCTCTATCAAGTGAAGCCAAGCATGAAGCGGTGGTTGCGCCCCCCTGAACTGGGCCGGTGCGTTCGTCACGTTGGCAGTGGGACTATTAGTGACGCCGTGGTTGAGTGCCGCAATGGCCATCGCGATTGCGGTGGGACAACGTTATTTGCACCAACGAATTTGGTCGACCACGGTGATTGCTTGGCGTGACGACATCAAAGCCGAAGCCAACCGTATGTTAGGGATTTATCGATTCTTTAATTTATTTACGGATGTACCAATGGTGCAAGGCAGTGTCAAACGTCGTCGGTACCTGGATTGGTTACTACGGTGGTTACCTAAGGATCAGCAGCATGCGTTTGGCTACCTATATACACGTGGCATGTTGCGCGGCACGGAATTTAGCGGGTTAGTGGTTCGTTTGACAGTTATTGGTGCGGTGCTACTGTACTTTAGTGGGCACGGTTGGTTAGCGATGGCGTTGGACGCCTTATTTATTTACTTGATTGGGTTTCAATTGTTGCCGTTTTACAAGCAATACGATAATATAGTTTTTACGCACATTTATCCGCTGGCAACTAAACAGCGGGTGAAAAACTTTCAGCGGTTATTGCGAAACGTGTTAAGTTTGACGGGATTAATCTTTTTAGTTGCGTTCTGGTTAAGCAACGCACCGTTAGCTCAAGTTGGGATTTTGCTCATCATTAACGTGATTGAAATCTATCTCTTAGTTACTTGGTATTTAAAATTAAGATTAGCTTAAAACCTTGATGTATCAAGGGTTAAAAAGGACTTGACGGATTCAGCTTTCGTCTATAAAATGTGATTGTTAAGTCAAATAATAATGAGTCATTAAATAAATTTTGAGAGGAGTGGGGCTGATGGATTTCGAACTTGATGATGGCTGGGACGTTTACCCGATCTATGGGAATACGAATAAAGCTTTCATGGGCAAAAAAAATCACCAACGATTGTTCTTAAAGCGAAACGCCTCGCCGTTCCTAGCGGCGCTGTCGATGGAAGAAATTACCCCGCGATTAATCTGGACGAAGCGTATCTCAAGCGGGGATACGCTGACAGCCCAAGAGTGGTTGAATGGTCAAACTTTAACGAAGCAACAAATGCGGCTGCCTGAAGTGGCGCATTTATTGGCACGTGTGCACAATTCCGAGTTGCTTCACCGGATGTTAAGAAAAGTCGGTGGTCAGAGTGTCCGCCCACAAGACTTTATTCAGCAATACTTACAAGATTTACCAGATGATTTACGGCACCATCCGTTAATGGCCCGGGTTCTGGATGAATTAAGAGGAACCGCACCCACTTTACCGGCCACTGATTATCGCGTTTGTCACGGTGATCTTAACCACAAGAACTGGTTACTATCTGATCGCCAACAACTGTACTTGGTTGACTGGGATTCCGCACGATTTGCGGATCCGGCGTCAGATATTAGTATGCTACTATGCGAATATGTCCCGTTAAGTGATTGGCAACAGTGGCTTAGTGAATACGGTGAGACTATGACGACCGCCTTACGGACGCGAGTGGTCTGGTATGCTAAGATCAATTTACTATTGAATATCAAAGATAATTATTATCGGAATCAGTACCATCAGATGAACCATGAAATTATCTTTTTAGAAGAATTATCGCAGTACGAAGTGTAACGACGAGCAACAAAATCGCCGCGAGTCCCAGATGGAATTCGCGGCGATTTTGTTGAGTAAGCAAATGAAGAAGGAGTCAATCAAGATGCGTGTCAGAAATAAACCGTGGGCGCCAAAGTTAATTGCCGCCCATCCCGAACTTATTACCGAAGATCCAACTCAGCTAAAAGGCCGCTGGCAAAGCCGTTTTGCCAAACCCCAGCCACTCCAGATTGAAGTGGGGAGTGGAAAGGGCCAGTTCATCATTGAAATGGCTAAGCGTCATCCTGAGATAAATTACGTTGCCATTGAAATTCAGACCTCGGTGATTGCGATTATTTTGAAAAAGCTAGTCGAGGCCCCGTTGCCTAACCTGCAATTGGCACATGCGGACGGTCAAGCGGTGACTGCCTTTTTCGAACCCCATGAAGTTGATCGCTTATATCTGAACTTCTCTGATCCGTGGCCGAAGTCGCGTCATGAAAAGCGGCGTTTGACCTACAAGTCGTTTTTGAGCAGTTACCGGGAAGTCTTAAAACCCAACGGTCAGATCGAATTTAAGACTGATAACCGGGGGCTATTCGAATTTTCATTAACGAGCATGAATAACTTTGGGATGCAATTTGAACAAGTTTGGTTAGACTTGCATGCAGTTGCCACACCTGAGGATAACGTCGAGACTGAATATGAACAGAAGTTCAGTGCGGCGGGCCCAATTTATAAGATTATTGCAACTTTCCCAGCAAAATAGACTGAATGAGAACAGCGAAACGCGTCGGCGATCGCTGTTTTTTAATTGAGTGTAATTGTCGGAAACATCAAAAATGAGCTTCCAGAATTTTAATTCCAGAAGCTCATTTTTGATGTTTGATGCGGATAGTCAATTGTGAGTTATTAAAGCCGGTAAATGTCTAAAATACTACCAGTATTGGCATCGGCCAAAAACTCGTACTGTACCAGCTGACCATCTTCATAGCGGGTAATGCCGCCATAGTAGACATCCGTGCGCAATGCGAACTTTTGTAATGGGGATTTTTTTCATTTCAATCCACGAGCCTTCAATCGGTGCTTCCTTCAAAAACGCGCGCTTGACTTGGCTAAGAATTTGGTTAGGGGTGGGGCGGCGCAACCGCTTGAACAGACCGCCAACGGAAAAGCCCCCGGCGATACCAGCCATCCCAACCGCTAACAAGCCGCCATATTGTAATTGTTTATTCATGATGTTGCGTCTCCTTTCAGCTAACTTGACTAGGAAATGTTTTATTTAAATTTAGTATACCAATGATTGACGAGAATACAAAGAAAAGTCATAATTAATCAGTATGATTTAAGTAAAATACGCTATAATATAGTGTTGAACGCTAAAATGAGAGTAAAGGGGTTTCACATGTTAATTACAAGTTATAATCCATCCGAATTAGGTGACACGTTAATCACCATTTTACGACCAGATACGGCCACCCAAACGATTGAAACACATGCCAATGTGACGCGTATTAGCGATGCTGACAGTGGGGAAACCTTGGGCTATAATTTCTTTGACGTTTCCAAGACGTTAGGCGACTTAGATGCCAATGGTCAAGTTCACTTAACGGCCGAACAAGTTGAGCAATTAAATAATTTATTAAAAACCAATGATTTTGAACCTGAATTAGTTTTAGACACTGACCCTAAGTTTGTGGTCGGCTATGTGGAATCAGCCGAAGCACATCCAAAGTCTGATCATTTACAGATTACCAAGACGAATGTTGGTTTGGAACAACCACTTCAAATCGTGAGTGGTTCACCTAATATGCAGGCGAATATTTTAGTTGTTGTTGCCAAGGTCGGTGCAATGATGCCCAGTGGCTTAATTATTTGGCCGGGCGAATTACGGGGCGTTGAGAGTGATGGCATGATTGTTTCAGGCCGGGAATTACGATTACCGAACGCGCCACAACGGCCAGGAGCTTTGATTTTGCCCGCCGATTATCAGCCAGTGGGTGCGGCATTCGATTTTAAACGCGCTCAGACGTTATTTACCGCTTAATTTGCAGATATTAAAAACTAGGATGATTGAAAATGAACCATTATGATGGCCCGGCATTTTTCCGGAAATATCGATTTAACAAACCACAAGTGAATAATTCAGCGGCCAGTCAATCAACTCCTGTAGCGGCATCGGCTAGTCCACAATCGACTGCTGGTGCACCTAGTGCGGCGCCAAAACGGCCAGCCAGTCAAACTAGCGCCAAGCAGGTGACGAGTCAGGCAACTACTTCGAGTAGCAGTGCTGCAACTAGTGCGACCCTCTTTAACGGTGGCACCCATGGGACTTTTCACCCATCCCGGGTACCAGCCCAGCTTAGTGCGGCGCTGACAAATGGCGGTATCATTCAGGATCACGATGACCGTAATTATTTAGAAATTGAAGCGAGCTTGCATAAGCGGCCCGAGACCTTCTTATTGTTTGCGGATGCAGCAGCTAATGATTTACCGGCTGTTGATTTGCAACAACCGCTTTCTGATAGTGGGACGGACACGAGTCAAGTTGAACACCCGAGTGATTCGGCAGTTCTTAGTCAAGCGGAACGAAAGATGGCTTCAAGTGTTGACCCGACAACGGTAACTAGTCAGGCAGCATCGAGTGTGGCTGCTCAAACGGTCGTGGCTAACACGTCACAGACCGGCAGTGATTCCACGGTGTCCGCAGCTTCGGCGACGGTTGTGCGACCAACGGAAGTGTTTGAACCTACCACTCCTGAATTAGCTGTGTCGGCTGCGGCAATTAATACGCCTAAAACCGATGATTCAGTGGTAGTGACGGCTCCCACGGAAGTATTTGAGCCCACTGACCCAAGTTTAGCAGCGTCGGCAGCCGCCATAAATGCGCCTAGCGCGGTAAGTTCGGCAATATCGGTAGGCCCCACGGAAGTATTTGAGCCCACTGACCCAAGCTTAGCAGCGTCGGCGGCCGCCATAAATGCGCCTAGCGCGGTAAGCTCGGCAGTATCGGCAGGCCCCACGGAAGTATTTGAGCCCACTGACCCAAGTTTAGCAGCGTCGGCGGCCGCCATAAATGCGCCTAGCGCGGTAAGTTTGGCAGTATCGGCAGGGCCGACAGAAGTGTTTGAACCAACTGATCCCGCGCTTGCTGAATCTGCTGCAACTGTTAATGCGGCTGCTGATCATGATAAAATAGAATCTGCTGCGACTAGTGCGACACCCAAGTCAGCACATGGGCTAGGACTATCCTTAGGGGATATTATGACCGCTGAGCACGATGCCCAGGCGGACTTAGCGTTATTTAAGGATCAGCCAACAACGGCGGCTTCTGCAGCACCACAGTCAAGTACTGCGCAGACTCGTTCACACGTTAACGAAGAACCTTATCAACCGGTTGGCATGCGGCCAACTAGCACAAGTCCTGCTGTGACGTCGGCAACGGCCACGCCAGTCAGCGTTGTGGCATCCACGGTACCTTCACAGGAAAGTGGGGGAGCGGCTAGTGTGACTATGGCACCGTCACAGGCGGCTACTTCTGCAGTTACAACTAGTCCCGCTTTGTCAGAGACATCTGCAGTGGCTTCACAACCTGAGTTAGTTCATAGTGGCGGTTCAGCGGCCCCCGTCCTTGAGGATAAAGAATTAGCGGCTTATCATTTGCCACCGCTGAATCTGTTGAAAGCACCGATCGTGGCCAATGAATCTGAGATGGATGATTGGATCGAGCAGAAGGCCAGTGCATTAGATGAATCTCTGGACGCATTTGGTGTCAATGCCAACGTTGTCGATTGGACGATTGGCCCAACCGTGACTCAGTTCCAAGTAAAACCTGCTCGTGGCGTCAAGGTCAGCAAGATTACCAACTTAAATGATGATTTGAAATTGGCCTTGGCTGCAAAAGATATTCGAATTGAAGCGCCGATCCCTGGCCGTAATACGATTGGGATTGAAATTCCAAATGCGAAATCGCGGCCGGTGATGCTGTCCGAAGTTTTAGATTCTGATAAATTCCGCGACAGTAAGTCACCATTGACGGTCGCACTCGGTGTCGACTTATTCGGGCAACCACAAGTCACTGACCTGCGGAAGATGCCGCACGGTTTGATTGCGGGGGCTACGGGTTCTGGAAAATCAGTCTTCATCAATAGTATCCTGGTTTCGATTCTGTACAAAGCGAACCCACAACAAGTTAAATTGTTGTTAATTGATCCGAAGGCCGTAGAACTAGCACCATACAACGAGATTCCACATTTATTAGCACCCGTGATTTCAGAACCCAAAGCCGCTTCGGCAGCGCTGAAATGGGTCGTTGATGAAATGGACAACCGGTATGATAAACTTGCCGCTGGTGGTGCCCGGAACATTGAGCAATTCAACAAACTGGCCGACGAACATGACGAGCCGGCTCTAAAAATGCCGTATATCGTGATTGTAATCGACGAATTAGCTGATTTGATGATGGTTGCTTCTAGTGAGGTCCAGGATTACATTGCCCGAATCACGCAGAAAGCCCGTGCGGCAGGGATTCATTTACTAGTTGCGACTCAGCGGCCAAGTGTTGATGTGGTCACTGGTTTGATCAAGAATAATATCCCAACGCGGGTGGCCTTCATGGTTGCCAGCCAGATCGATTCGCGGACGATTCTGGACGCGAGTGGGGCGGAACGTCTGTTGGGACGCGGTGATATGTTGTATCTTGGCAACGGTCAACCCGCACCGATTCGGTTGCAGGGGACGTTCGTGGACAGTGAGATCGACAGTATCACTCAGTTTGTCCGTGATCAGGCAGCACCGCACTATGAATTTCAACCAGACAGCCTAATGAAGCACGAGGAAGCAGCACGCAATGAAGATGACTTGATGCCTGAAGCATTGGCTTACATTGCTGATGAAGATACCATGTCGACATCGAAGTTGCAACGAAACTTCTCGATTGGCTATAATCGGGCGGCTAATATTATTGATGATTTGGAAAGTCGCGGCTACGTTTCAGCAGCTAAGGGTTCCAAACCACGAGATGTTTATTTCACGGCGGCAGATTTAACTAAATTACAAGCCAATTCATAATTAAAAATAAAGCGATTCACCTCATGATTGATGAATTGTGAATATGGGAGATTATTATCATAATGGATAAAGCAACGGTTTATTATTTTGTTGGGATCAAGGGCTCTGGGATGAGCTCACTAGCCTTGATTTTACATGACAAGGGTTACCAAGTTGAAGGCTCAGATATTGAACAATATACGTTTACGCAAAAAGGTCTAGCTGCAGCTGGCATTAAGATGCTACCGTTTTCCGAAGATAACATTCGCGAAGGCCTCACAGTGATTGCGGGGAACTCATTTACTGATGACCATCCTGAAATCAAAAAGGCGCGTGAAATGGGGTTGCCCGTTTATCGTTATCATGAATTTCTTGGAAAATTAATGGAAGGCTTCACGAGTATTGGTGTGGCCGGGACTCACGGGAAGACGTCGACAACTGGTTTGTTGTCCCACGTTTTGAGTCATATCGCTCCCACCAGTTACTTGATTGGTGATGGGACCGGTAAAGGCACCCCTGACGCGCGTTTCTTCGTTTTTGAAGCGGATGAATATCGGCGGCACTTCGTTGCTTACCATCCCGATTATGCCATCATGACGAACGTTGACTTTGACCATCCTGATTACTACAAGGATTTAGCTGACGTTCAATCCGCTTTCCAACAATTTGGCAATCAAGTGAAGAAGGGCATCTTTGCTTGGGGTGACGATGAAAGTTTACGACACCTCGATGTTGATACCCCAATTTACTATTACGGGACGAATGACCGTGACGACTTTCAAGCGGTTAATATCAAACGAACGACTAAGGGGTCTTCATTTGAAGTGAAGTATCACGATGAATCGTTAGGGAAATTTGAAATCCCATTGTTTGGTGAACACAATGTCTTAAACAGCACGGCTGTCATTGCGGTTTCTTACTTTGAAAAGGTGAACTTGGACGAAATTCGGCGGGAACTCCTCGACTTTAGTGGGGTTAAACGACGTTTCTCAGAACATCAAGTTGGCGATATGGTCATGATCGACGACTACGCACATCATCCATCAGAAATTAAAGCAACATTGGATGCTGCACGCCAAAAGTATCCGGATAAGGAAATCTTGGCCGTATTCCAACCACATACGTTCTCACGGACGAAAGCATTGATGGATGGCTTTGCAGCCAGCTTAAGCAAGGCAGATCACGTCTTTTTGACCAATATCTTCAGTTCTGCCCGTGAAAAATCTGGTGATGTTTCCTCCAAAGACTTAGCTGCTAAGTTACCCAATGGTGGTGAAATTATCACGACCGATGACATGTCTGCTTTAACGGCTTACCACAATGCCGTCGCTGTCTTTATGGGTGCTGGTGACATTCAAAAGTACGAAAAAATTTATGAAGACCAAATGAAATAATTTTTAAAAGGGTCTCTGTCAACCGGTGTTGATGAAGTTATATTTAGAATCCAATTCATTTACGAATTGGGCTCTTTTTTTCGATTTTGATTTTGAACTCAATTTGAATTCGATAAATAAAGTTTTGCCAGTTCTTGTAACCATACGCGGTTCTTTTGATTTGCTTGATTTTACGGTTCACACCTTCGACGGGACCATTTGATAATCGGCCGGTAGTCATATTTTGATGAGTTGCCGGTTCTTGATAAAGCTTTTAATATTGGTCATTAGCTGAGGACTGATATTTTCGACATGACCTAGTGCTGCTTTGAAGGATCGATAATCACGCTTTTGAAAAGCCTTAACTAAGGCATGTGCGGCTTGGTAGGTTTGTCGAAACTGTTGGTCTAGATTTAAACCGGCTACGACTAATTGCTCTTGTGTCATGCGATCTTTAAGATGCGCAAACCATTGGGGTTTGCGCTTTTCGAGGCTGTCATAATCTTTTAAATATAACCGCCAATAATATTTAAGCACTCGGTATTCACGACTCTTAGGGTTAAAGCGTTTCATGAGTTGGACCCGAGTTTGATTCAAAGATCGTAAGGCCATTTGAACAAGATGAAAGTTATCCGCGACCAGTTTGGCGTGTGGAAAGAGTGTTCGAATCGCGGGTTGATATTGAGAATTAAAGTCCATCACAACCCGGGTTACGCGGTCACGATGACGTTTAGAATAATGATTGAGAAAGAAGTCTTTAATATCGGCATTCTTACGTCCTGGTAATATTGTAATGATGTCGTGGGTTTGGGCATCCACCGCAATAAAACTCATTTGTTTATCAGTTGAACGAAACTCGTCGATACAAAGCATCGTTGGTAGTCCGTTGAAAGCTGGTTGGGTACCTTGTCCGAGCAACTTTATTCGGCGACTAATCGTATTGGTCGAGACATTGTATTGAGCCGCAATACTCGCCATCGTACGGTCTTCAGTTAATGATAGATCAATGGCATGAAGACTGTTTTCAGATATTTGATGATGTTTTTTAACCAGCGTAGTCGTTGTTAAACTACTTTTACCACAATTTTTACAGATAAATCGCTGCTTCTTTAAGTTAAGGATGGTGACCCGTTCGCTAATTCTAGGAATTCTGATGTGAACGGTCTTAAAGCCATTCTTAACCATGGAACGTTTGCCACAACGTGCGCAAACAGTAACCGGATACGTTAGCTTCGCAAGCACTTGTAAGCTTCCGTTAGTAGCTTCTTGAACAACTAAATCAGTAATATTTGGGTCTTTAATTTGGAGCAGTACTTTAGTAGAATGGTCTTGGGACATATCTGACACTCGCTTTCAATTGGTTTTGGTCGACTTGATTGTAGCACAGGACGATATGTCCTTTTGTTGTACATAAAAATAGTGTTGATGGATTTTATCCATCAACACTAAATATCATAGACCCTTTTAAAAAAGCGGCCCCAGCAGGGCCGCTTTTTTTAGTCCGTCTTTAAATTGATTTAGCGTAAACTGGCGTTAGCATCCAAGATGAAACCCTATGAGAGATGTTAGATCATTGCTAGACAACATTTGTGTGTGATCTTACAAGTTTTAATGGAACTTATGCAGTCGATAAATAAAGCACCAATGAGGATAATTCACTAGAATCTCCGTCATTGGTGTTTGATTAGTGTGTCTGATTTCTAAGGATTAACCACGTGGTTAGTGAGGCAGGTGCAGTAGTCTTAGTTTTGTTGCTTCTGGGCTTTGTTTAACATTTTCTTAGCTTCACAATCATAGTCGCAGGCCGCACATTTGCCCTTTTTAGCACGTTTGACCACGCGATAAATCTGATAGCCAGCAGCCCCAATAATTAGTGCGATAATTAAGAAATTAATGAATAATGCCATGTGAATCAAACTCCTTTCAGATAAGTAATTGACCAACTTGGTAAATGACGAAGGCCAAGGTGTAAGCAATGACCAAACTCGAGCAGACGGCGTAAACCGCCCACTTGGTCGATCCAGTCTCGGACTTGATGGTCCCAATCGTGGCGAAGCACGGGACATATAGCAAGATGAAGACGAGCATCGCGTATGCGGATAACGGTGTGAAAAAGCGCCCCATCATGGCAATCAAGCCGGCCTGATTTGCGCTGTGGAACATTACCATCATACTAGAGCTGATGACTTCTTTGGCTAGAATCCCAGTAAAGAGGGCTGAGATAACTTGCCAAGCAGTCACACCGAGTGGCGCGAACAGCGGTAATAGTGTTTTGCCAAGTGTTGCGGCAAAGCTGTTGTCGATGTCGCTGACTAAGCCGCTAGTGCCGAATGAGGAAAGTAACCAAATCAAGACCGTACCGGCAAAAATGATAGTACCTGCCTTTTTGATGAACCCTTTACCCTTATCCCAGGTGCCACGCCAAATAATGTCAGCCCGGGGAATATGATACTGTGGTAACTCAACGATGAAGACGGAACTATCATCGACGTTGAAAATCAGTTGATAAAATTTAGCCATACCGAGGGCGACCGCAATGCCAAGAAAGTAAATCGACAAGACAATTAGGGCCTGATTTTTCGGGAAAAAAGCGGCCACAAATAGGCTGTAGATTGGCAGACGGGCGGAGCAACTCATAAATGGGGAAATCAGCGTTGTAATTAAGCGTTCTTTAGGTTGTTCAATTGTCCGGGCGGCCATAATACCAGTGACGTTGCATCCAAATCCAATAATTAGGGGGATAAATGCCTTCCCGTTGAGTCCAATCATCTGCATCAAGCGGTCCGTAACTAGTGCTGCTCGTGCCATGTAACCTGAATCTTCCAAGATTGAAATACAGGCAAACAAGACAAAAATTTGGGGAATAAAGACGAGCACGCCACCGACCCCTGCAATTAGGCCGTTAACAATCAGTGAGCGCAAGACCGGGATGGCTCCAGCCATGGTCAACCAGTGACTCACGGTGGTGGATAGTGGTCCGGAGACGAAGCTATCTAACAAATCTGACAGGGGCGTGCCGACCCAATCAAAGGATAATTTGAACATCAAGTAGAAGATTCCCACAAAGACGGGTAGCCCTAAGAACGGATTGGTGACCCACTTGTCGATTTTAGCAGTCATCTCGACGTGGCTGGTGCTTGCCAAGTTTTGACTAGCGCTGGCTAAGGTTTGCTCAATAAAGTCTAGTCGGGTTTGGAAGATCTGCTCGTCGAATTTTTGAGCGTCGTAATAAGCGGCTTGACTAGTGAGTGGTGTCAATCCCATGTGTTTCGCGTAGGCTCGAATTGGCTTATTTTGATTAATAAATTGAATCGTCAGCCACCGTGCGAAGTCTGCTGTCAAATCAAATTTTTTTGATGAGCTGTTGGCTAGCCTGACGAATGGCTTGCTCAATCATGAAAGGATAGTTGAGTTTGAGCGGTGTCGCGGCCGGATGGGGACCTGCCAATAAGTCTTCGCGTAGCTGATGCAGCCCTTCTTTATTGCGGGCGTTAGTCGCTTTGATCTGACAGCCAAGTTGTTCAGCTAGCGTGTCAAAATCATAATAATGGCCCGTCCGTTTGAGGTCATCAATCATGTTGAGTGCGATAATTACCGGTGCGCCAAATTCCAACACTTCGATCGACAGTAGTAAGTTACGCTTGAGCTGACTCGCGTTGGTCACGTTCAGAATTAGATCAGGGTGGTTATGTAGCAGATAGTTGGTGACGACTGCTTCATCTTTGGTGATTGGATTAAGTGAATAGACTCCGGGTAAATCGACCATTTCAACTTCAGAGTGCCGAATCCGGCCCATCTTCTTCTCAACGGTCACGCCGGTCCAGTTACCGACGTACGCGTATTTATCCGTCAGTTCATTGAATAGCGTGGTCTTACCAGTATTGGGATTTCCGAGCAATGCAACCGTCGTCATCTTAATGGCCTCCAATCAACGTTTGAAATACGGTGTACCGAATCCCAATCCGTTGTTGATCAATCTGAACAATTACTGGTCCGTGAAACGGATAGTAGCGGACAACGGCCAGCGGACTGCCGACATGTAGCCCTAAGCTGTGCAATCGTTGAACGGTCTGATTATCCAAACCTGTGAATTGTTGAATATGTAGTTGTGATGTATTAGTAACGGATTGACTTAGCATAAGGCTCAGTCCTTTCTGAATATTCCAATAGTGAATAATTCATCAAAAATATTATACCTACATCATAGCATGAAAGGGCTTTTATTAATATGGGGAAAAGCCTTATTTTCTTTTGAAATGAAAACGGTTATACTCTAAGTATAGAATACAAAAAGGCCGATGTTACGCTATTTTTGTTGAAGCCGTTGACTAATCATTATATACGGAAGGAATAACGGCTTGGGTAATAAATTCAATTGTTGGAGGATGATTTAAATGGCAACCTTGGAAGTTAAAGATTTACACGTTGAAGTGACGGATGATGAGCAAAAAAAGTCTCGTGAGATTTTAAAAGGCGTCAATTTATCTATGAAAACTGGTGAAATTCATGCCATTATGGGACCAAATGGGACTGGTAAGTCCACTTTATCACAAACTATTATGGGCCAACCGGCTTATCACGTTACTCAGGGTGATATCTTGTTGAACGGCGAAAGTATCGTAAACATGCCAGTTGATGAACGTGCACGTAAGGGACTCTTCCTCGGCATGCAGTATCCAGCTGAAATTCAAGGGGTCACCAACGCTGAATTTTTACGGGCAGCAATGAACGCACGTCGACCAGCTGATGATCAAATCTCAGTGATGGCCTTTCTTAAAGAACTCGACAAGAATTTGGCACTACTTAATATGAGCGAATCCATGACGGAACGTTACCTAAACGAAGGTTTCTCCGGTGGTGAAAAGAAGCGTAACGAAATTTTGCAATTATTGATGATCAAGCCATCATTCGCCTTATTGGACGAAATTGATTCCGGGCTTGATATCGATGCGTTACAAGTGGTTTCTAAGGGTGTTAATTCGATGCGGGGCGATAATTTCGGCTCATTGATTATCACGCATTATCAACGGCTGTTAAACTACATTGTGCCCGATGTCGTTCACGTGATGATGGGTGGTCGAATCGTGAAGACTGGTAACGCCGACTTAGCAAAGACCCTTGAAAAAGAAGGTTATGCTGGTTTACGTGACGATTTGAACATTGATGTCAAACTTGTTGACGACGAAGATTAGGGGGTGGCAGTAATGGAAGCAACTGCTGATTATGAAACTATCAAAACAACGCTAGCTGCGGCTGCTAACGAACATGGTGAACCGCACTGGCTCGTTGAACGCCGTTTAGCGGCTTTAGATGCGATGCAAGGCCTAGCGGTTCCCAAAGCTGATCGCTTTAGTATTTGCGACTGGCCACTGACGCCCACCGACCAACCACTAAAGTTCAGTCGTTCGGATCGAACTTTAGCAACTGATGTAACGGCTGAAGCTGGTCATATCCAAATCGTACAAGTTGGGCAGACAACGGTGACCGTCAATTTGCCTGATGAACTAGATGATCAGGGTGTCATTTTGACCGATATGTTCACGGCTTTTCGCGAACATCCACAGCTAACTGAAAAACATTTTATGGGCAAAGTCGTCAAAACTGACGAGGACCGGTTGACCAGCTACCATACCGCGTTTTTGAACGCCGGGGTCTTCCTCTATGTTCCTAAAGGGGTTACTGTCAAAGAACCAATTGAGATCACCACGATTCAGGATAGTACCCGCGTGCAACCGTTAATTAGTCACGTCTTGATTGTGGCTGAACAAGACAGCCATTTCGCAGTAACTCAGCACTTGACAACGAAGGGTGACGTCGATAATATCGCCAACTGTGTTGTAGAAATTTTGGCACGGGCTGACAGTGAAGTGCATTTTTCAGCGTTCGATGAACTCGGGGCCAACACGACCGCTTACTTGAATCGGCGGGCCGCGATCAGTCGGGGAGCCAAAGTCGATTGGGCTATCGGGATGATGAATAACGGTAACACTTTCGGGGATTTTGACTCGGAACTGATCAGTGAAGGCGCCAAATCCGATGCCAAGGTCATCACAGTGACGACCAAAGCCCAGGATGTCTGTGTTAATACGCGGGTCACCAACCGTGGTAAGAAGACGGACGGCAATATCGTACAACGTGGGGTCATTATGGAAAAGTCTAACCTGATTTTTAACGGAATCGGTCACATTATTCACGGGGCCTCCGGTGCACATGCTGAACAGGAAAACCGGGTTTTGATGATGTCTGATGATGCCCATGGTGACGCGAACCCGATTCTATTGATCGATGAAAATGACGTGTTAGCTGGACATGCAGCAAGTGTTGGTCAAATTGATCAAAATCAAATGTACTATTTGATGAGTCGCGGGATTGATAAACCACAGGCCCAACGGTTGGTTATTCGGGGCTTCTTAAGTACCGTGATTGGTGCGATCCCATCGAAGACTGTCCGGACGCGCTTAACGAACACGATTGAAAGGAAGCTTGAAGATGGCATCCAATTTTGAGACGTTACGGTCAGATTTTCCCATTCTAAACCAACAAGTGAATGATGAACGACTTGTCTACCTAGATAATGCGGCGACTGCGCAGCGCCCCAACCAAGTCGTGGATGCGCTCGTTCACTTTTATCAACACGATAACGCCAATGTTCATCGTGGTGTCCACACCTTAGCAGAGCGGGCCACTAGTCAATACGAAGCTGCGCGTGCCAAGGTGCAACGGTTCATCAATGCTCCAAAAACGGATGAAATCGTCTTCACCAAAGGGACGACGGATAGTCTCAATCTGATTGCCAGTACTTATGGCGAAGCCAATATTCAAGCGGGTGATGAGATCGTCATTTCCGTTATGGAGCATCATAGTAATTTAATTCCGTGGCAACAGTTAGCATTGCGTAAGCACGCCACCTTGAAATATATTGAGTTAACGGCGACTGGTGAATTGGACATGGCCGATGCTGCCAACAAGATTACGGATCGAACAAAAATCGTTTCAGTGACCCATGCTAGTAATGTATTGGGAACGGTCAATCCAATCAAGGCGTTAGCACGATTGGCGCATCAACACGGTGCCGTGATGATTGCGGATGGGGCGCAAGCAGCCCCTCATATGCCGGTCGATGTCCAGGCACTCGATGTTGATTTTTTACGCATTTTCGGGGCATAAAATGCTGGGACCAACCGGCATTGGCGTTCTATATGGTCGTGAGAATTTATTAGCTACGATGCCACCGTATCAATTTGGTGGTGAGATGATTGGCTTTGTTCACCGTGATGACAGTACCTGGGCGGAACTACCGTGGAAGTTTGAAGCGGGCACTCAGAACATTGCCGGTGCGATCGGCTTGGGCGCGGCGGTTGATTATTTGACGCAACTCGGTATGGATCAAGTTCAGCAACACGAACAGCAATTAGTCAATTACTTATTGCCTAAGTTGATTGCAATGCCTGGTGTCACGGTCTACGGTCCCCAAGATCCCCAATATCATACGGGCGTCATCGCCTTTAATATCGACGGTTTGCACCCGCACGACGCGGCTACCGCGTTGGATATGGAAGGTGTCGCCGTTCGCGCGGGTCATCACTGTGCACAACCCCTGATGGCAGCGCTCGGCTTAGTAGCAACTGCACGGGCTAGTTTTTACATTTACAATACACAAGCGGACGCTGATCAATTATTAACGTCACTCCAAGCAACAAAGGAGTTTTTCGAACATGGGACTGTCTAAATTAAGTGGCTTATATCGCGAAGTGATTTTAGATCATGGTGATCATCCGCATCATAAAAATGCGTTGCCAAACGCAACACATGCCATTACGTTGAAAAATCCAACTTGTGGCGACGTCATCAATTTGGCTATTCAATTGGATGCGCATGATCAAATCGAAGATATTGGATTTACGGGTGAGGGCTGTACCATCAGTCAAGCATCGGCCAGTATGATGACGGATGCGGTGATGGGTAAGTCGAAAGAACAGGCATTGGCAATGGCTAAGACATTTTCGGATATGGCGATTGGCAAGCAACACCCGCAGGCCGATATGGATGCCTTAGAAGACGCCGCAATTTTATCGAATATTATGCAATTTCCGGCACGAATCAAATGTGCCACGCTAGCTTGGTGGGCTTTGCAACGGGCATTGCTTGCTGAAAATGGCAATGAGGAGGAATCAGAAGTATGAGTGAAGTACCTGACGTGGTCAAAAATGACCGTGATTATGAATATGGATTTCATGACGATGTCAAACCAGCATATTCAACTGGGCGAGGATTAACGGAAGCCACGGTGCGCGAAATTTCCGCGGCAAAACATGAGCCACAATGGATGTTGGATTATCGGTTAAATGCCTATCATGAGTATTTAAAGATGCCGATGCCTAAGTTTGGCCCGGATCTCACGAAACTCGACTTGAAGGACATGCTGTATTATCAGAAGATGACCGATAAAAAGTTCCGTGACTGGAAAGAAGTCCCAGCTGACTTGAAGCGGACGTTCGACCGGTTAGGTGTGCCTGAAGCTGAACGGAAATACTTAGCCGGTTCATCGGCGCAGTATGAATCTGAAGTCGTTTATCACAATATGCGTAAAGATTTTGAAAAGTTAGGTATTATTTTTACCGATACCGATACGGCGCTTCACGATTATCCAGAACTGTTCAAGAAGTGGTTTGGGAAACTCGTCAAACCAACCGATAACAAGTTTGCGGCTTTAAACGCGGCGGTCTGGTCAGGTGGGTCCTTCATTTACGTGCCTAAGGGTGTCCAGACGAAGACGCCAATTCAGTCATATTTCCGGTTAAATGCTGAAAACTCGGGTCAGTTTGAGCGGACTTTGATTATCGTGGAAGATGGTGCCAGTGTCGACTATGTCGAAGGGTGTACGGCCCCTAATTATTCTTCAGATAGTTTGCACGCGGCCGTTGTTGAAGTCAATGTTGAGCCCAACGCTTACTGCCGTTATACAACGATTCAAAACTGGTCTGACAATGTTTATAGCCTGGAAACTAAGCGAGCTGCAGCGGCCGAAAATGCCACGATGGAATGGGTCGATGGGAATTTAGGTTCGAAGGTTACGATGAAGTACCCAAGCGTTTATTTGAATGGGGAAGGTGCCCGCGGGACCATGTTATCGATCGCGGTTGCCAGCAATGGCATCCACCAAGATTCTGGTGCTCGGATGATTCATAATGCTAAGAATACCTCCAGTTCGATTGTTTCGAAGTCCATCGCTAAGACTGGTGGTGCGACTGATTACCGTGGAACCGTGCGTTTTGCCAAGCATTCAGACGGTTCCAAAGCGCATGTTGAGTGTGATACGATCATTATGGATGACCAGTCGTCTTCCAACACGATTCCGTATAATGAAATCGACAGTGCTAACGTCGCGATGGAACACGAAGCTAAGGTGTCCAAAATCTCAGAAGAACAGCTCTACTACTTGATGAGCCGAGGAATTTCAGAAGCTAAGGCAACCGAAATGATTATCATGGGATTCGTAGAACCATTTACGAAGCAATTACCGATGGAATATGCTGTTGAATTAAACCGGTTAATCAGCTTTGAGATGGAAGGTTCAATCGGGTAGTAAGGGGTCAAGTGAGATGAAAAAGACACGACGCATCTTATTAGGATTAGCGCTCATCATCGGGTTAAGCGTTGGGGCCGGTTGCCGTTCGACTGCTAGTAAGTCGAAAACGGCCAATGCGTCCCAGTCGGCGACGACTAGGACGGTAACAGATATGGCTGGCACTAAGGTCAAAATACCGACAAAAGTGACGCGGGTTGCTGATCTCTGGCACGCTAATAATCAGGTCGTCTTGTTATTAGGCGGCCAGAAAAAGTTGGTGGCTACCACGCAGATGATCAAGCAGTCACCGTGGTTCAAGACGATTGATCCCGGAATCAGCAGAGTAACTGCGCCGTTTGCGGGTGATGACCTTCAGACAGAAGAATTGTTGAAAGCCAAGCCGGACGTTGTGATTGCAGCGGATACTGCTCAGGTCAAACAGGCGCGGAAAGCGAAGATCCCAACCATTAATGCAATGTATCAGACTTTTGCAGGCTTACGGCAATCCGTGAACTTAACTGCTCAAGTCTTGGGTGGTACAGCACCAAAGATTGCAAAAGCTTATCAAAAAACGCTGACAACCAACCTTAATGACGTTAAGAACCGGCTCAAAGATGTGACGTTCAAGCCTAAAGTGCTGCATTTCGTGAACGCCACGAATTTAAATCAAGTGGACGGTACTGGGACGATCGTGAACGAGTGGATCAAAGCAGCCGGTGGTCAAAACGCTTTGAAGCAAAAGGGCAATATGATCTCGGTCACGACCGAAACATTGGCTAAGTCCGATCCTGATGTCATTATTGTTGGGAGCGCAACGACGGCTGAAGCCAGAGCGGCGTTGAAGAAGAACGCCGTCTTGAGCAAATTGACCGCTGTCAAAAAGAATCGGGTGTACGGTAACCCTCAGGGAACGTTCCCCTGGGATCGCTACAGTGCTGAGGAAGCTTTACAGGTGTTGTGGGCAGCTAAAAAATTACACCCGGATCAGTTCCAAGATTTGAATATGGTCGCGAAAACCAAAGCTTTCTATCAGCAGTTTTATCATTATCAGTTAAGTACGGCGCAAGCTAACCGGTTATTGAATGGTGCCTCGTCGCCTAAATAACTGCTGGTTAAACTGGTCAGCGTGCACGTTTAAAAAGCTAGTCGAGAAATTATTATTAATTTCTCGACTAGCTTTTTTGGTGTGGACGCTGATGCTGCCATGGTTTGTGATGACGGCTAAAACTCGCAAATCGTGCGGCCCAGTTCTGGGACGTATAGTAGTCGGAGTTTTGTTTGGTAAGTGGCTCGTAAGCGTGGTTCGGTCAGCAGCTCGATGCCACCGTAATCGAAGTGTCCGCTGGCACCGAATAACCCGACTCGCTGTTTTAAAATTAGTGCGTGGTTTGGGTTATGCGTGGTTAAAATGACCGCAATATTCTGGCCTGCGAGTTGTTGGACGAGGCTTAAAAGTTGCTGTTGACGGCCAAAATCAAGGGCCGCAGTTGGCTCATCTAAAATAATCAATTCGGGTTCTTGCATCAAGGCACGCGCAATTGTGACCAGTTGGGCTTGGCCGCCACTTAACGTGTTGATGGTGCGCGCCGTTAATTCACTGAGCTGCAACGTTTTCAGGATGCGGTCTGCCAGGGCAACATCGGTCGCACCCGGGGACTGAGCAAAGTTTAAGTAGGGGGTGCGTCCGGTCAATAAGTAGTCACGGACGCTCAAACTAGTCGTTGTTGGAATCGTCTGGGGCACGTAAGCGATGATCCGCGCCCGTTGTTTGGGCGTTAGTGTAGCTAATGGTTGGCCGTTCAAAGTGAGTGTCCCGGCTGTCGGTGTGAGTAATCCTAACAGACACTTTAACAGTGTCGATTTGCCGATACCGTTGGGGCCAAGCAAAGTCAATATTTCGCCGTGGTGCAACTGTAACTGTAAATCGGTAAAGAGGTCGGTCTGTTTTGGATAGTGAAAAGCCAAATGTTCAGCTGATAAAAGTGCGGTCATAGTGCCACCTTCTTTGATAACAGAATTGCAATAAAAATCGGTGTGCCGATGAAGCCCGTCAGAATGCTTAATGGAATTTCACCAGCGGATAAGGTACGCGCGAGAGTGTCCACAACTAGTAGAAAGATTGCGCCGATTAGACCGGACAGGGGTAGCGACCACTTGGTGTTTTCGCCTATAATAATCCGCGCCATATGGGGGGACAATCAAACCAATCCAACCGATAGTGCCACTCAAGCACACGGCGCTAGCAGTCAACATCGTGGCACTAAGAATTACTAGACCGCGTTCCAAGCGGACGTTAATTCCTTGGGCAAAAGCCACTTGGTTGCCCAGGGCTAAGACGGTTAAGCGCCAGCGCATAATTAGTAAGATTACCATGCCAACGATGAGCAACGGCCAAACGGCCCCGAGACTATTGAGGTTTACTTTTGCTAAGCTACCAAGCTGCCAGTAAACGATGTCTTGTAATTGTGACTCCGGGTCAGCTAAGTATTTCAGTAGGCCTAGAATTGCCTGCATCAACCCACTGATGACGATACCAGCTAAGACTAAGGCTAGTGTGCTCGATTGATGGATCAGACGGGGAATCCCGACACTTAATAAGACGGCGATTAGTCCGAGAGCGAACGCTAAAATCTGTGTGCCAACGGTGTGCCAACCTAACAGAATCGCTAATGCTGCGCCAACCGCCGCCCCATTTGAAACACCCAGCAGATCAGGCGAAACTAAGGGATTTTGAAAAATACTCTGATAGGCAGTCCCCGAGATAGCGAGAGCGGCCCCAATTGCGGCCGCGGCCAAGATTCGTGGTAAGCGCAGACTGAAAACGATATTATGAATGACCGGACTAACGGATGCCTGACCGGTGAGTGTGGCGATAAGCTCGCTGAGGCTTAATTGGTAACGGCCTAGAGAAAGTGCCACTAGCATTAACCCAATCAACGCAAGGGTCGTCAGTAATAAAATGCCATAACCGCGCCGACGTGTTTTAATCATTGGCTAGACCCCCAGTTGTGTAGCCGTTTTAATCAGGCTAGTCGTGAAGTCGTCGAGCCGTTGTTCGTCGGCGTCTTCGGGATGAAGATCGATAAACAGGGGTTGGACGCCCTGCGTAGCACCAGTTGTTTCAAGCTGGTGGTCAAATTCGACCACGGCCTTGCAATAATCCTCAGCGTACCAACGATCGCCTGATCCTGCGACACCAAAAACAGTTCCGCTGAGATTGACATCTTGGAGATCATCAAAGAAGTCGAGGCCTTCTTCCGGTAAGTCGCCCTCGCCATATGTATAAGGTACGATTACGATTAAATCGGCTACGGGCAGGTCAAAGGCGTCGGCCTGACCAATCTCAGTAAAATTAGTATCAACGTGGTGCTCACGAAGCTGATTTTGAATAATTTCTGCAATCTCTTCATTATTACCAGTTAACGAAGCATAAATAATTTCAGCTTTCATGTAAATAACACTCCTTTATTTTTATGACGTTATGATGGTTGGTGGGCCGCGGTGGCCATAGATTTAAGCTGAACCCCACGCCTTAATGCCATATTGTTGAAACGTGTCTGGGTCATATTGAGACTTGCGGTTAGCTACACTATGATACTAAGCTAACGCCCAGTCTCGACCCGTCTAAACCTCACACGCTTGTCACACAACTAGAACTTTTCTCATCACGACAAAGCTAACGAACGTTTGCCCAACTTAGCGCGTGTAATCGACAACTCAATAACTGTTAACTATATGATAACATTCTCACGAATTGACCATTATTAGGGATTTGACTAATTAAATTTAAAAGCAAGCTCTGACATAATAGAAGGGTAGGACGAATCGGTCAAAAGGAGGGGTGCGCCATGGCGATGATCAAATTGTCTGCGACGCCATTGGATGTGAATGCGTTGTATCAAGTATTGAAGGCACCGGAATATGGCGGCATTGTCACGTTTGTAGGCACTGTTCGCCAGTGGACGGGCCCAATCGAAACGCAATCAATCGATTATTCGGCGTATGCGGAGATGGCCATCAGTCAACTTAACAAATTAGCAGCGCCCATTGAAGCTAAAGGCGCCCGCGTGGTGATCGTGCACCGAATTGGGCATCTGGATCTGATGGATGAAGCGGTCTTTGTTGGTGTCGCGGCAGCGCACCGTGCTGAGGCCTTCGAATGGTGCCAATACTTAATTGATACACTGAAAAAGGAAGTCCCGATTTGGAAGAAAGAATTTGATACCGACAAGGTTCGTTGGGGGGATTAAAGATGGAACTAACGATTAAGTTGTTTGCAATGCTAGCGGAACAAATCGGGCCAACGGTCACGGTGACCGTATCAACGCCGGCGACCGCGGCCATGGTCAAGCCAGCTTTGAGCCAACGAACGCCAGCGCTTAAAGCTGTAATCAATAATGCGCGGATCGCGGTTAATCAAGAATTCATCGCTGATGACCGGCAAGTTTTACAATCGACTGATGAGATTGCACTAATTCCGCCGGTCAGTGGGGGTTAAATAGCGGCGTTAGATCTAATGATGAAGGAGGAGCGCGAATAGTATGGAAAAATTATATGACAGTTATGATCGCTTGCATGATTACGTGCGGTTATCGATTACGGATCGTTGTAATTTGCGGTGTGTATATTGTATGCCGAAAGAGGGGCTACCGTTTTTCCCAACGGATCGGGTCCTGTCACAGGATGAAATTGTCCAATTGATCGAGAATTTTGCGGCCATGGGAGTGTCTAAGGTCCGAATCACTGGTGGCGAACCACTGCTACGGACCGATGTGGTCGAAATTGTTCGGCGTATCAAGGCGGTCGACGGGATTAACGATGTTTCAATCACAACTAATGGGCTATTTTTGGCGAAATTAGCTAAGCCACTGAAAGAAGCCGGATTGGACCGGTTGAATATTAGTCTGGATACGTTTAAAGCGGATCGGTACAAAAAAATTACGCGGGGCGGTAATATTCAACAGGTTTTAGATGGAATCGCCGTGGCTAGTAAGTTACATTTCAAAAAGATCAAGTTGAACATTGTTTTGATCAAGGGGCAAAATGATGACGAAGTCCTAGATTTCTTACATTACACCAAGGACCACGATGTTAATGCGCGCTTCATTGAGTTTATGCCGATTGGGAATTCATTAAAGACCTGGCAAAAAGAATACGTGGGTTTAAAAAACGTCTTTGATACTTGTAAAGACAACGGCTTAGCCTACCATCCAATCGTTTTGCGTGGTAACGGACCGTCTGATAATTATCAAATTGAAGGTTATGAGGGAAGTTTCGGTCTTATTCATCCAATCAGTTCTAAGTTTTGTGAAAACTGTAATCGATTACGAATTACTGCTGACGGGTACGTCAAAGCATGCTTGTATTGGAACGAAGAAATCGATATCCGGTCGGCCATTGGTGATCCGGTGGCATTCCGCAAACTTATTCAAAAGGCGTTAGATAATAAGCCGCTCAATCATGAAATGGCCATGTCCGAAACTGACCGCATCATTGATAAAGCCCCAACGTGGCGGCATATGAGTCAGATTGGAGGATAAGAAAATGACTGTTGAAGATGCTCAAACAAGTACGCGTTGGCGGGCCTATTTAGCGTTAGGCTTGGCAACGGTGGCGATGATCGTTTGCTTTATGTCATGGTCAAACTTTGCACCATTAGCGGGAGAGCTCGCAATCAAGTTTCACTTGAGTGTGTCGCAACGGACGCTGCTACTAGCAACGCCAGTACTACTCGGGTCAATCATGCGAATTCCAGTCGGAATTTTGAGTGATCGGTATGGTGGTAAAAAGGTTTATCTGATCCTGATGGCCTTCATTTTGATCCCACTGTTGATGATTACGAAGGTACACACGTACGGTATGTTGTTAGTCGCAGCGTTACTCGTTGGGATGGCCGGAACGTCTTTTGCTGTCGGGGTTTCGTATGCCTCAGTCTGGTTTCCGCCTGAAAAGCAAGGACTAGCATTAGGAATCGTCAGCATGGGGAACATGGGGAATGCGGTCGCTGCGTTGACGTTGCCATCCATATCGACCTCGTATGGGTTTAACATGGTTTACTATTTCCTGATGGTATTAACGGTCATTTTGGCTGTCCTGTTCGCCATCTTTTGTCGCGAAATGCCGGTTGATAAGACGAAAACTGTGACGGGCGCATTGGCTGTCGCAAAGGAAAGTAGTACTTGGTACTTGTCATTATTTTATTTTCTAACGTTTGGTCTGTTTGTCTCATTCACTAATTTGACACCATTGTTCTTGGAAGATATTTTCCGTGTGCCACAAGTAACAGCAGGCTTATACGCTGCCTTATTTGCTGGCCTTTGTACCGTTGTTCGACCAATTGGGGGAGCGGCGGCCGATAAGTGGCGACCGATGCAGATGTTACAGTGGATCTTTATCGGCATTACCGTCTTTGCCGTGATTATTACGCTGACCTTTAGCAACCAGTCGCTGTTTATCTTTGGTATTGTTGGTGCCGGATTGATTGCCGGCTTCGGTAACGGGGTCATCTTTAAGATGGTGCCGTATGTATTACAAGGAAATACTGGTGCGGTCACCGGTTTTGTCGGCGCTTTGGGTGGCCTGGGCGGTTTCTTCCCACCACTATTAGTGGGGTGGATTCATACTTGGACGGGAAGTTATCGGCTTGGTATCGTGCTCTTAGCCCTCACGGGATTAGTTTGTTGGTATGCCCTTTGGCGCCGGTTTATTCATGGTGACGTCCACATTGTTAAATAATTGTAATCGATTACAATTTAACGTTAATTATTAGTGATTGGCATAAAATGCCTTATAAAAATGGTATAATTAAACGAATAATAGTTAGAAGGAGTGTGGCAGAATGGCAGATGGAATTGGTGAAGGCGCCGAATTTTCACCCATTGAAGATGCAGTGATGAAGTCGTTGGAGGATGTCATTGACCCCGAGTTGGGTATTGATATGGTTAATCTTGGGTTAATCTATGATATCCATGTCGATGACGATGGCAACTGTGTTGTCACAATGACGTTGACAACCATGGGCTGCCCACTGGGTAACTTGTTAGCTGATCAGATTAATCGGGCAGTGACTAGCGTCGACGGGGTCACTGGATGCGAAATTGATTTAGTTTGGGAACCAGCCTGGGACATGAGCAAAATGAGCCGCTTTGCTAAGGTAGCGCTCGGCATTCATGGTTAACCAGTAATTCGGTAAGGGGTTGCGCGCGAATGGATATTAAAAAGTTTGTGGCTCGTCGTAAAGCCCTACAAATTTCACAAATTAAATTATCGGCCGGTATTTGTACCCAGGCCACGCTCAGCAAGTTCGAACGGCGCGGTCGCGTGCCATCGCTGGCTATCTTAGAACAGTTATGTGCCCGCCTGGGGTTGACTGTTGATGAGCTAAACGAGGACCAAGCGAGTTCGGTGACCCAAATGCGGCAAGAATTGGACCATATTGAACGTCAGCTGATGATGGAGGATTATCAAGTGGTGCTGCAAGCTTTGAATCGGATTGCAGTCAGCGAAATTGCGGCGGTTCCGTTACGGATGCAATATTATTATTTGAGTGGGCTACTGAAATCATTGATCAATGGTGCCGTGAGTGATGTTTGCTTTGACTTCGATCAAATCTTAGATGATTTGGACCAGACGCATGAAACGGTATTTACCCCGCTGGCCTATGTCGGCTTGGGGGTCATGTATAGTCGATTGTCAGAATTGGCGAAGGCCCAATTTTACTTTGAAAAGGTCCATCAAGCAGTCAAGCAGGCTTTGGTCAATGGTGATGACCAGGACTATTTACGGCTACTGACGATGATTTTTTATACGGCTGAATACGAAGCGACTCGCGAAGATTTTACCACTAGCAACGGGCTAATCAATGATGGTGTATCACTTTGTTCAGAGCAGCATGTCACCTACTATTTACCACGACTGAAATATTTGGCGACGGCTAATGCCATTCAACAGTGCCAACCTGACGAGCAGATTCAACAACTTTTAAGTGAAACAGTTGCGTTTGCACGGATCAACCACAATCAAGTTGTGGAGGTCAAGGCTGCGGCCCTGCGGCGACGTTATTTGCAAGCACGCAAGCATGCCTAGGCCGATATAGTTGAACCACCATCATCTCGTTAACATGAATTTGAATATTTTTAAACGACCATTTCTCAGTAGAATGAGGGATGGTCGTTTTGGTGTCATAATTCACCTATGCGCGGCATCCATAATGACAGTGGCGTCAAAAAAGTGTCGCTGTATTGAGCGACACTTTGGAATGGTACAATCCAATTGTGATGATGGAATTAATGCGGTTGTGCCGTAGCGGCGGCTAGACGGGTAAGTGCCTGTTCGACACGCTTTTTTAAGTCAGTTGGTAGCTGTTGACTGTCTAAGCGCGCTTGGTCGACTAATTCATTAGCCATCGTTAATGCGGGTGCAACCCCAATCATCAAGACCCGTTGCTGGGTTGCGACAAATTGGTCGGCCGTTGGTTTATGGGCTTGATGGAAGAAATCATAAAAATAGCCCGGATCGTTTTCGAAACCGAACAGGAGTGGCAGTGGATAGTTTCCCATCAAGAGGCGTTCACGAAAATCCGCAATCTGTCGGGTCACCTGGACGTCAGTCAGAATGGTGAGTACGATGCCGACTGATTCCCCAATTGCGCGTGCAAGGCCACAGATAGCCGGGTCAAGGCCAGCCAAGCTAGTAGCTAAGTAGCCACTCAGACTGGTTAATTTGGCTGGCCGATCCTTCGTATCCTTCAGAAAATCCGCAATCCGCTCTCGTTGATTAAAGTTCAACCGGAGTCGATTGAGATTCGCTAACGGTAATGATTGTGCCGCTGTTAAGAGTTCGTGTCGATTGGCAGGCGGCAGCATGGTCGTGTGACTGACCGTCCGAATAAATTGTTGGAGTAAGTACTGACTAGCGTATGCGTGCGCTTTACTCAGAGCTAAATCATTAATCGTGGGTGTGGGCGCAAAACTTGGCGTATCTAAAGTTGAGACCATCGCTAGTGCTTCGACAAGCGGTGTCATCGTCGCGGGCCGCCCCGGAATTCCAAAGAGTGTATACACGGCCTGTCGCTGGTGACGTGCGACCGGGTCCGCTGAATCGAGTAGTGCACGGACGGGCGCCGGAATCTGTTTAATGAATTGTTGAAAGTCGTCTTCTAGGGCGACGTCGTAATCAAGTAACATCCTTATCGCTCCCGTTAGTTTTGAAATTGGTCAACTTCACGTGCCAGTTGTTCAGCAATCGGCACAAAAATGTCGCTGAAGTATTTGTCCATATCAAGTTTAGTGGTTGCATCTTCAACAGCTGCTTGTGCACGTTGGTAGGCATCATTACGCATGTTGATAATTAATAACTTCTTTTGATGATGGAGATGCCTGGTGAGTTTTTTACCGTTTGCAATATCGCGATATTTCTCAATAAAATAGTAAAGCGTCTCGTAAAATGTATTGTCGAGCACCCAAAATAACGTGTTGCGGGAGACTTTATCGTTCATGACCTGAGCGAATAAATCGTCACCTAACAATTCATTCTTGACGAATGCGGCTGACGACAGAACGATTGCTTGAATTTCGTGCATATCGGCCATAAAGGTGCTGAAGTGGGTGAGATCAGTATCCTTTAAGTCGAAGCCAAGTTTGGCTTTGCGTGTCGGCGCATCCATCAGTTTGAAGTTGTCTTGATACTCGCGTTGAATATCAGCGCTGTCACTAATCAGGTCGCGTTCGATCCCAACCAGTAGTGTTTGATTGGCTTGAAGATCAGCTTTAACGACGGTCCAAATAGCCGCAAAATGAGTGTTGAAGTTATCAAACAAGTTTTGGGTGGTGCCGACGATCTGTTTTTGGATTTGCCCTTTTTCGGTGTGGGGCGCAAATTGAACGACTAGTGGAATGGCATCATCATCGGTGGTGAGTCCGGCTTGTTCGCGGCGTTTTGTTTCGTATGCTTTTAATTCATCGAGGCTCAATAGTCCGAGCGGCATGACATTGATTTCTCCGTTGGTCGTCATGATTTGTAGTGAGAAGGGTGTATCAGCATGTTGATTCATTGTGAATGATTTCAACGTTTCGCTGAGTTTACTCCGAGTACCGAGTTCGTCTTCGGGGTCCGCATAGAAGCCGGACGTGTAAATTGCGATATTATCATACTTCGCGTTTAACTTTTCTTGGATATCCATGGGAGCCTCCTATGCTTGTGGTCTGGTAGGTGCGTTGGCATCATCAGTTGCCACAGTATCATCGACAGTCGTAAGGGCTTGCAATTTGTCAGTGCCGGCGTCCGTCAAGGTTGCTTTCGTGAGGTCGATGCTTGCGAGCGTGTGACTATAATTATCATCGAGTTGTGCGTCATTTAGGTAACCGCGTTCAACTGCCACTGATACCGTCTGATACAACATGGAGTTCGGATTGACCTGTCTTCCTTGGTGAAACCGATGGGTCGCAACATCGCGTAAAATTCCTAATAGTTCTTCATCTTGACTAACATTATGTGCCATTGTGTCAAACTCCTTCCAAGTGCTTTTATCATTAGTTTACCGGAAGAGTAGGGTGCTGGGTATTGGGGAAATGACTATATTACGAGATGTTGATAAATGCTCCGGCTAGCCGAATCGGTGGTGGCAAAAGGTTGGTGTGGTGGACACAAAAAAAAACGAATCGGGCGGCCGCCGCGATTCGTTAATAGGCCGTGGTAGTTTAAGTCGCTACCAGCTGGGAGATGTGAGCTTGCGCTAAGGTTACGTTTAATTAGCCTATTACAGTCTTCAGTGCTGAGTTTCGATAGCTCCAGTTGCGGGAAACTGTCAATACGGTATCCTAGAAGTCAATCAGGTGGTGGTGGATGGCGTACCGGATTAAATCAGCGCGATTATTTAACGCTAGTTTGCGCATGATGTTGGCTTTGTGGGCTTCGACTGTTTTAGTTGAAATGAATAGCTTAGCTGCGATTTCTTTGTTGGAGTAGCCGAGTGCCACTAAAGGGAAGACTTCCCGTTCGCGTTTTGAAAGACCGTTATATCCGGTGAGGTTGGTGTCAACGCCATTTGAATTGATCTGTTGAACGTCGGATTTAGTTATCACGATGTTGGTGTCGACGTATTCTTCGCCGTTCGCGACTGTTTTCAAGGCTTTCAATAATTCATCGTCAGAAGAACTCTTCATAATGTATGACATGGCACCATTATGTAGCGCTTTATTGATATATTCTTGTTCTTCATGCATTGAAAGAATCAGGATACGAACATCTGGAAAGTGTTCGTGGATTCGCTGAGTTGTTATGAGACCGCTTTCGCCAGGAGGCATACTTAAATCCATGACAAGAATATCTACGTCACCCTGTTCAACGCGCAAGTAGGTTGACGTTCCGTCTGCAGCTTCATCAATGACCTCAAAATTGGGTTGTTGGTTAATTAAGTATGCTAACCCTGAGCGAACAACCGCGTGATCATCCGCAATTAAGACGTGATACATCGTAAACAACTCCTCTAATTATAATATCTAAGTTAAGGTGTTAACGTCATCGGAAACTTGGCAGTAACACTGGTGCCGGCCCCGGGCTGTGAATGGAGCGTAAAAGTACCATTAAGTGCTTTGACCCGTTCATTCATATTTAACAGGCCTAGTGAGTGACCATTGAAGGTAGCTTGATCTGGAACGTTAAAACCCTGACCGTCATCGATGATCTCCAAAGTAATGTAATGACTATGTGCAACTAGTAAGAGATTGATTTCGTTGGCGTGGGCGTGCTTGAGCGCGTTATTAATTGATTCTTGACCGATGCGATAGAGCACGTTTTGCACGTCTGTGGCAAGTTGTGTTGGTTCGTCGTTACCGGTTACCGTAATCGTTACACCGGAATTGGCTTGCAAACGTTTAGCCAAAGCCCGTAACGCAGCTAGCAAACCAAAATTATCAAGTACTGAGGGGCGAATGTCGAGTGCCATGCCCTTAACTTCGGTTAACGTGTCCTCTAATTGGGTTTCAATCACGTGAGTCAACGCACTGATTTCATCAGGATTGGCATGTTCAGCGTTGATTCGGCGAACACCCATGATGGCAGAATAAATACCTTGAGCGATACTGTCATGAAGATCGGCAGAGATTTTTTTGCGTTCTTCTTCATGGGCTCGGTTAACATAGGCGTTTAACTGGCGCTGCTGGGCAAGTTGATCCATACGCTTAATGGTGCCGCGACTTTTGAGTGTTAACGAGAAGATACGTTCGTCAGTGTTGATGACGTGATAGATTAAAAAGTAAGTGAGCGGGTGTGGTTTATCCTTAGCCAGTGTAATCGGAATTGAAATTTCCGGCATTAAGTTACGAATGACGCAGTCAAAACAATCGTCAGTTGTATTGAATTTTTGCTGGACCGCATTGTCCGCGATTTGAACCAAATAATTAGGATCAAAGTTGAGTTCGGCTTGTAAATCACGTGCTAATTGATTACTGATGACTAACTGATCGTCCTTAAAAATCAACACCGCATCGGTTGCTTCTGAAAAATATTGTTGAATCCAGTGATTTGATTCTAGCAAAAAGTCGGCCTCCCTTCGCCGAATTAAAAAGTGGCCAGATAATGGGAGAGCCGACTGATGGTTTGGTCGGATACAGTTTGCGTTGAACGATAACCGGCGAGCAAAACTCCGGTGACGAGCCGAAATTCGGTTGTCACAATCGGAATTGCTGCTGCACTAGTTAAACATTCTGCTTGAGCAATTGGCGTATACAGAACATCAGTATAGGTCGCATTTTGCAACGCATTATTCCAAAAAGGTTTGCCAGTTCGTACCACTAGCCCGGCAATGCCGATGCCACTACGCAAAATAATCTTTCGAAATTGCTCACCCCGATTACCGGCAACGTATTGCCAGGTGATTTGATGGGGAGCTTGGTTGGCTTGTAACGCCACGCCGACAAAGTCAAAATCGCTAGTTTGGTAGAGCTGATCAACTAAATGTTGGTAGTTACGTTGATTGGCATTTTCAGCTAAGGTCACTTTTTATTCCTCCTTTATCATACCATGATTGTAACGGTCTGAGGCCAATTTACACATTTTAATTTTACAGTGTCATATATAATTAGAATATTCTATGATTCACGATATTGGTCTGCCACGTCGAGTTTGAAGTTGGAATTTACGAATTGATGGTAATGTTCATAGTCTTGACGGACTGCCCGAATCTGCATATCAAGTTTATCTAGTTTATCATCTTTTTCAAGTGAGCGCATTTCTTCATTGACTGAACTAACTTCGTTTTCCAGCATTGTTTGCCGGAGTCCGAGGTCAGTCAGTGCAATTTGCAATAATTTCTGGAAATCACGTTCGTTCATTTCTGCTTTACTTAGCATTGGTAAGTGCCTCCATATTGTTTAGATTAGTAAATGCTTGGCTATCTGGAAAAGTCACCGGCAGTCCCTGACATGTCGTCTTGATAAAGTGGCTAACTCGTAAATCGCCTAGCAATAAATGAGCGCGTACCATGTCCTGACTGGCTTGCACATGACTTACCAAGTAATGATCCTGTGTTGGTGTCGTTGCGTAACAATCTGTTTGGGTGACCAAGGTCGTTAAAATGGTGGTAGTGATTAATGGATAATCAACTGCCAATAACAAGTAATCAGTCAGTTCTGGTGAATAATTAGTGGCTGCAAAAATACCGCTGAGGGGACCTTGGCGCTCAAAAGGAACTTGATCGGTCACGACGATAACGTTTGAACTGGTTTGGAACTGCTCGGTCAAGTTAGCCACGTTTTGCTGACTAGCACTGACAATGACTTGCTCACATAGCAGTTGTAACTTGGTGACGGCGAGACCAACGTTATTGAGCGGCTGGCCGGGTAACTGGACTTGGGCTTTGTCGCGGCCAAAACGCTTCGACTGCCCGCCAGCGAGGACGATTCCCAACATGTTCAGGACTTCTTTCTCAAGATTTCGGGGTACTAGGATAGACAAAGTGACCACTTTTGCCGCCGTCTTTTTCTACGAGGTGAATGTTGTTGATCAGCATGCCGCGGTCGATAGCTTTGCACATATCATAAATCGTGAGCAAGGTCACTTGAACAGCAAGTAAGGCCTCGATTTCAACACCGGTGACATGCTTAGTTTTGACGAGTGCGTCGACGGTGATCGTATCTTGACCGTTGTCAGTAAAATGAATATCAACACCGGTCAGTGGAATCAGGTGACACATTGGAATTAAACTGCTCGTTTGTTTTGCCGCCATGATACCAGCGACTTGAGCGACGGCCAACACGTCGCCTTTTTTGATTTGACCATCGTGAATGCGTTGCAGGGTGGCCGGGTGCATGGTGATCTGACCAGTGGCCGTGGCCACACGGTGGGTGACGGCTTTGTCGGTTACGTCGACCATTTTGGCCCGGTTTTGATCGTTAAAGTGAGTAAGTTGATCAGTCATTAGTTGTCGCAGCTCCTTTAAAGTAAGTTTGTACAAACCAGTTGCAAATTGCCGTCTTCCCGACCAACGTTGCGTCAGGATGGCAAGTCAGACTGGCAAAGACTTGGATATTTGTAAATTGTTGAAAGTCGATCGCGTGATCGTCGGATCGTAACAGCGCTATTTTCGGATAGGGTGCGTGTTTAAAACCCTCCAACAAGATCACGTCCGTACTCGTCGGTAACAGTGCAATCAGCCTGCTGACAGGGACAGGCTGTACGGTTGTTTGATGGCAAAAAATCCCATTGGCGGACTGCAGGATGACCTCCTGAGCACCGGCGTGGCTGAATTGTGCCGTGTCGGTACCGGGCGTATCCATCGTACTTGCGTGAGCGTCGTGTTTGAGGACGCTCACGTGTAAGTGGCGATCAGTCAGCAGTCTGACCAACTCAGTCGTGATGAGTGTCTTGCCACTCTTTTTTGTAGCCAATTATTTGAAAGGTAAGAGCCATGTTTCCACCTCGGCATTGAGTTCAATCGGACGATTACTGTGCGGAATTTTAATCAAACACGTGGTTGTTTGTAAATTACTTAAGGCACCTGAGCGGTCGGGACCATTCGGGTACGTCGCGTACTGCCCGTGATCTTCTGTAAATGTGGCTCGAAGGATCCGGTCGAAACCGTTGGTCTTATGGTAAGGCGCTGCCAAACGTGACTGGACCTTTTTGATGCGACTCGGCTGATGGACGAATCGGCGTAAAAGGGGCTCAACGTATAGGTAGAAAGCCGTAAAGCAAGCGCCCGGATTACCTGACAAGGCCATGACGAGCGTGTTATCCTGAACAAACGCCGTAGTGACACTACCCGGCCGTTGCTTGATTTTATTGAATAAGAGCTCATCGGCTTGCCGCGCAGTATCGCCAATAAAATCGTAGTCACCAACTGAGACACCGCCGTCAGTAATGACGATATCATTTTCAGCAATCGCTTTAGTTAGGGACGCTTGCAATAGCGCGTTGTCGTCAACTAATTGTTCAACGTTGGTGATCACGCCACCATTTTCGCGGACGAGGTACGGGATCTGCACGCCGTTACTATTATAAATTTTGCCTTCTTGGACAGGTTCACCCGGGGCCATCAGTTCGCTACCAGTCGTGATGACGGCGACGCGAGGCTGCCGGTAGACGGTGACTGTCTGGACGCCTAGTGCGGTCAAACCGGCTAGGCCGCCTGGATTAAGTTCGGTGTCCTTTTCAATCAAAACATCGGCAGTTTGATATTCTTCACCAATTTCAGTGATGTTAGAATGCTTTTCGGGAACCACGATGTTGATGCGGTTGTCAGCCAGTTCGCGTGTCTTTTCGAGCATCACGACGACGCCAGCATCGCTTGGAACGTCCGCACCCGTCATGATCCGTACGGCTTCATCTTTGCCAAGGGGTTGATGAAAAGTTGATCCAGCTGGGATATTACCGACGACCTTGAATTCGTGAGGGTAGTCATGGTCGTCTTCGTGACGAATAGCGAACCCATCAACTCCTGAGCGTCGAAAGTGGGGGTACGCGAATGGTGCGGTGACCGTTTCGGCTAGAACCCGGTGATTCGCGTCGGTGACGGGGATTGTTTCCGTTTTCGTTGGTAGCGCAACTTGGTTGATTTTAGCCTGGGCTTCGGTAATTGAGATGGGATATCTTCTAGTTAACATAGGCAAATTACTCCTTTGGGTTATTTATGACGTTCAAATAGTAAGTGTTCAAATTCTGGTAAGATCAGACGGTCAAGGGCCGTTTGGCAGGCGTTGGTTGAGCCTGGTAAGCAGTAACAGAGCTGGTTACGATTATTAAAGCCCGCTTCAGCCTTGGATGCCAGGGCGCGGGTGCCGATTTCCGCAAAAGATAGTTCACGGAAGGCTTCCCCAAAACCAGGAATCATGGTTGGCAATAAGGGCGTCAGTGCTGTAATGGTCACATCGCGTTGCGCAATGCCGGTGCCGCCGTTGGTGATAATCAGGTCTGGCCCCAGTTGTTCGAAGGTTAGAAACTGTTGCTGAATATCAACGATATCATCGATAACGACGTGTCGCGCCATTACGGTGACCCCGTGATGTTGTAGCCGTTCGGCAATTAGTTTTCCGGATTTATCAGTGTTCAGATCACGCGTATCACTGACTGTTAAAATACAAGCACGACTCATTTGATAGGGACCTCCAATACGGATTTTAGATATAATTGTAAGCGGTTAAATGTTGCGGTGGCCGCATCCAGATCGGGAATGTTATACAACATGACTTTGCCATTCTTGAAGATACTGATTGGTCGATCTTCCCACTTGAAACTAATAAAGCTGGCGTAACTTTTAATACTGAACTGGCGGTCAAGCAGCCAGTCAGTAATAGCTGCTAAGTTCGGTTTCTGAGTGAACCGGGCCTGATAAGTCGCGGTGCCACAGAGTACCTGAACGGGATTAGTTATTGGTGCTGTGGTCAAGTCCCAGTCGGTGCGTTGGCACGTTGGACAGTTGGGATTCTTACGCACGTGAAAAGTTTGCTGCGATAGCTGCCAATTATCGATCGTGGTCAATTGTTCAAAGTCAACGCTAGTGGGTGCGACCAAGTAATGGAGGGCTAGTGAGACTTGTAAGCCAGCTATAATCGGGACGAGGGCGGTATTGACGCCGAGTAAGTCGCAGTCCGTTTGTTGTAGCGCTTCAAGGTTGTGGTAGACGCAGTTTAAGCAGGCGTGCTGCCAGGCACGGATGGGCATCACTGTCCCAAATGTTCCGGCACAACTAGCGAAGATATAGTCGAAGCGTTCAACGAGTGCCGCACGGTTGATCAGAATCCGAGTGCCATAGTTATCCAAACAATCCAAGACTAAGTCGAACGTTAAGGTTTGCAACAGGTCGCCATCTAAGGCGGCGGGGTAGGCCGTAATCTCGACATGGTGATTGATGGCCTGTAAGTGATTTTTAGCTGCATCGACCTTCAAGGCCTGATCGCGAACGTCTGCTTCGGTGAACAAAGCTTGGCGTTGTAAGTTGGTCAGTGACACCGTATCTGGATCGACGAGAATCAAGTGGCCCACGCCGGCACGAACGAGCTGTTCGGCAGCATAACTGCCAAGCGCGCCGACGCCGACGATTAAAATCGTGGCAGCGTTGATCCGGCGTTGACCGTCGTGACCAATCACCGTGACGCGTTCTTGGCGGTCGTAACGATTAAGCATGTGCTCATCTTCTTTCATATTAAATTGGTGTGTTGTGCCTCGCTATTTCGCCTAGTCACTACCAGGTATGGCAGTGAAACATGGGCCAAATGATGCGTGACAAATTAGTCACGTCAACTTTAAAAATATAGGTGTTTCCCTAGTCGAAGTATAACAAAACGCCTGCTACCATAGATATTAGGGAAATGGCTTACTTTTAATTGGAGCCGTTTAATTGTGATAAAGGAGGTCTTATCGGTGAAAAAATCCCGTTTCTTTAAAAATGTCGAAAAGTTCAACGGTACGTTCACTCAGCTGGAAGAAAATAGCCGGCGATGGGAACGCTTGTATCGTGAGCGTTGGTCCCATGACAAAGTCGTTCGTACGACGCACGGGGTCAATTGTACGGGTTCGTGTAGCTGGAACGTGTACGTTAAACAAGGCATTATCACTTGGGAACATCAAGCAACTGATTATCCAGAATGCGGCGCAAACATGCCGGGCTACGAGCCCCGGGGGTGTCCACGGGGGGCGAGCTTTTCGTGGTATGAATACAGCCCAGTGCGGATCAAATATCCATATATTCGCGGAAAGCTCTGGCAACTGTGGACTGAGGCCAAGCAGACGCATGATAATCCGTTAGCAGCTTGGGCTAGTATTGTCGAGAACCCAGCTAAAACTAAAATTTATAAATCGGCGCGGGGCCATGGTGGCATGGTTCGGGTTCACCGACCAGAGGCACTCGAATTGATTTCAGCCATGTTACTCTATACGATCAAAACATATGGCCCAGACCGGCTGGCCGGCTTTACGCCGATTCCGGCCATGTCGATGATTAGTTATGCTTCGGGTGCCCGCTTTATGTCGCTACTCGGTGGTGAGATGTTGAGCTTTTATGACTGGTATGCGGATTTGCCACCGGCTTCACCACAAATTTGGGGTGAGCAGACCGATGTTCCTGAATCAGCGGACTGGTATAACAGTCAGTATATTATGATGTGGGGCTCCAACGTGCCATTGACGCGGACACCGGATGCGCACTTTATGACTGAAGCGCGGTATCACGGCGCTAAGATTGTCGCGGTCAGTCCGGACTACGCTGAAAATGTCAAGTTTGCGGACAACTGGTTAGCCCCGCATCCGGGCTCAGATGCCGCCTTGGCACAAGGAATGACCCACGTTATTTTGCAAGAGTTTTATCAGAATAAACAGACGCCTGAATTTTTGAACTATGCCAAACAGTATACGGATTTACCATTCATGGTCATCTTGAAGCCGAGTGCGGCTAATTCAAATGATTATACGTCCGGGCGTTTCATGCGGATCTCTGATTTACAAGGTACCGACACGGTCGCCAATGCCGAATGGAAACCGGTCGTCTATGATCGCAATCAAGCTAAGGTCGTGGTTCCCAATGGGACGATCGGTCAGCGTTGGGAAGCCGGTCAGCAGTGGAATTTGACACTCAAAGACGCTGATGGTCAGGCAATTGATCCGCAGTTGAATATTACGGCGGAACAACAAGTCACGATTGACTTTCCAACCTTCGACGCCGACGGAAACGGGGTTCTCAAACGACACGTGCCAGTGCAAACGGTTACTTTTGCGGATGGTAGTCAACAGTTGGTGACGACCGTTTACGAGCTGATGTTGGCCCAGTATGGGATTGATCAAGGCAACCATGATCAATTGGCTGCCAGTGGTTATGATGATACTAATAGTCGTTATACACCAGCTTGGCAAGAGACGGTGACGGGTGTTAAAGCTAGTCTAGTCGTTCAAATTGCCCGTGAATTCGCTCAAAATGCGCTGGATACTGGTGGCAAGACAATGGTCATTATGGGCGCCGGTATCAATCATTGGTTCAATTCCGATATGACCTATCGTTCAATTATCAATAACTTGATGTTGTGCGGCTGTGAAGGGGTATCCGGTGGTGGCTGGGCCCACTATGTTGGTCAAGAAAAGTTGCGGCCACAAGAAGGCTGGGGCGCCATTGCATTTGCCAATGACTGGCAAGCTGGCGGTGCCCGCCAACAAAACGGGACCTCGTTTTTCTACTTCGCATCCGATCAGTGGAAATATGATGAATTGGATAATGAAGCGCAGAAGTCACCCGTTAGTGCGTCCAAGCATGCTTATGAACACGCGGCTGATTATAACCAGTTGGCAATTCGACTGGGTTGGCTGCCATCCTATCCACAATTTGATCGTAGTTCGTTAGCCTTTGCTAAGGAATATCAATCGACAGATATCAATGAAATTTCACAGCACGTCGTCGATGAACTCAAGAGCGGTCAGTTACACTTTGCTGCTGAGAATCCAGACGCCAACCAGAATCAACCCAAGGGTCTCTTTATTTGGCGTTCGAACCTCTTCACATCGTCTGGTAAGGGGCAAGAATACTTTATGAAACATTTGTTGGGCGCTGAAAATGGCCTGTTAGCGAAGTCTAATAGCCGTTGTCAACCTGAAGAAATGGTTTGGAATGATGATACGGTCACTGGCAAATTAGATTTGGTCATCGATATGGACTTCCGGATGGTGGCGACACCGATGTATTCAGACGTGGTCTTACCAGCTGCAACGTGGTATGAAAAGGCTGACTTATCCTCAACTGATATGCATCCGTTTATCCACCCGTTCAACGCAGCAATTAATCCGATGTGGGAATCCAAGAGTGACTGGCAACAATTTAAGACCCTGGCGAAGACTTTCTCAACGATGGCTAAAAAGTATTATCCAGAACCGCAGTATGATTTAAAGACGCAACCGCTCGGCCACGATTCCAAGGGCGAAATTAGTCAGCCACTGGGTGAAATTCGTGATTGGAAGAAGGGGGAAATCGACGCGATTCCTGGACAGACCATGCCCGCTTTGTCATTAATCAAACGGGATTACACTCAGGTTTATGACAAGTACATTGCGTTAGGACCGAACGCGCGTGGTAAGGAAGGTGGCCTGGGTTTCAGTTATGATGTCACGACTGAATACGATGAGCTTAAGGATATTTTAGGGGTGTATGATCGCGGTGTGAATGCTGGTTGCCCAAAGTTAGATCAAGATAAACGCGTTGTCGATGCCATCTTGCACATCTCGAGTACGTCCAACGGGCACGTTGCCAAAAAGGCTTGGGCTAACGCGGAAACGGTCACTGGCCGGTCTTTGAGTGATATCAGTGCTGGTCGCACTGAAGAACAAATGTCCTTCAAGAGTATTACGGTTCAACCGGCGGAGGCGATTCCAACGCCAATTTTCACCTCGGCAAAGCATGATGGTGATCGTTACTCACCATTTACCGTCAATATTGAACGGTTAGTGCCATTTCGGACTTTGACTGGCCGGCAACAGTTCTACCTGGATCATGAAATCTTCCAGGAATACGGGGAAAGTTTGGCCAATTATAAGCCAACACTGCCACCACAAGTTATGGCACCTGGTGATACGGAAATCGCACCGGCCGATAATGAACTGACATTGCGGTACATGACGCCACATGGTAAGTGGAATATCCACACGATGTATTATGACAATCTTGAAATGTTGACGTTATTCCGGGGCGGGCCGAATGTTTGGCTCAGTCCAGTTGACGCTGATAAAGCCGGCATCAAAGATAACGATTGGTTGGAAATCTACAACCGTAACGGGGTCGTGACTGCCCGGGCGGTCGTTTCCCATCGGATGCCAGCGGGGGCCATGTACATGTATCATGCGCAAGACATGGAAATCCAAGAACCGTTGTCAACGATTACGGGTAATCGGGGTGGCTCGCACAATGCGCCAACCCAAATTCATGTGAAACCAACCCAAATGGTCGGTGGTTATGGTCAGTTGAGTTATGGTTTCAATTATTATGGCCCAATCGGTAATCAACGGGACCTGTACGTGAACGTACGGAAGTTAAAGAAGGTGAACTGGAATGAAGATTAAAGCACAAATTGGGATGGTCTTAAACCTTGATAAGTGTATTGGTTGCCATACCTGTTCGGTCACTTGTAAAAATACTTGGACCAATCGTCCTGGGGCAGAATACATGTGGTTTAACAATGTCGAGACCAAACCCGGTGTCGGCTACCCGAAACGCTGGGAAGATGAAGATCACTATAAAGGTGGTTGGGAGTTGAACAGTAAAGGTAAACTTCAACTCCGAGCAGGTAATAAGGTCAATAAGATCGCACTCGGAAAGATTTTTTTATCAACCTGATATGCCAGAATTGGACGACTATTATGAACCATGGACGTATGATTACCAAACCTTATTCGGACCTGAAAAGGCCCATCAACCAGTTGCACGCGCGACGTCGCAGATTACTGGATTAAAGATGGATCTTAAGACGGGCCCCAACTGGGATGATGATTTAGCAGGATCACCTGAATATTTCAAAGCAGACCCGAACATGGAAAAGATAGAGACTGATATCAAAGCGAACTTTGAACAGGCCTTCATGATGTACCTCCCACGTCTATGTGAACATTGCTTGAACGCACCATGCGTGGCGTCATGTCCTTCTGGGGCGATGTATAAGCGTGATGAAGACGGTATCGTCTTGGTTGATCAAGAACGGTGCCGCGGCTGGCGTTTTTGTATGACGGGTTGCCCTTATAAGAAGGTCTACTTCAACTGGAAAACCCATAAGGCTGAAAAATGCACGTTCTGTTATCCACGGATCGAAGAAGGTGAACCGACTGTCTGTGCCGAGACTTGTGTCGGTCGGATCCGGTATATCGGCGCCATGTTATATGACGCTGATCGGGTCGAAGAAGCGGCCGAAACGCCTGAGGAAGACCAATTATACCAAGCACAGTTAGATTTGTTCTTGGACCCCAATGATCCAGACATCATTGAACAAGCGTTGGCGGATGGCATCTCTGAAGAAATGTTGGAAGCTGCTCAGAATTCGCCGATTTACCGGATGGCCGTCGAAGAAAAGATCGCTTTTCCGCTTCATCCTGAATATCGGACGATGCCCATGGTTTGGTACATCCCACCATTGTCACCAGTCATGAATTATTTTGAGGGCCGCGATTCGATCAAAGATCCTGAGATGATTTTCCCAGGAATCGATGAGATGCGCATTCCAGTTGATTATTTGGCTAGTTTACTTACGGGTGGCAACGTTCCGGCAATCAAGGGTGCCCTCTACAAGTTAGCCATGATGCGGCTGTACATGCGGGCTAAGACCGGTGGCAAGGACTTCGACGCGGCTAAATTACAACGCGTTGGCTTGACTGAGAACACGGCGACATCACTTTATCGCTTGCTGGCGATTGCCAAGTACGAAGACCGTTTTGTAATTCCACAAAATCACAAAGAACAAGTGGAAGATGCCCAGAGTGAACAGGGCGGCTTAGGTTATGACGAATGTGCTGGCTGCGCGTTAGCACCACAGCATGGCAGTATGTTCAAGAAAGCCGAAGCTGGTGAATCGACCAATCAAATTTACGCAGAAAGTTTCTACGGGGGGATTTGGCGTGATTAATTTTAAACAATTAACAACGATGCAACCCGCGCTAGTTACTTTGTCGCGGTTGATCGACTATCCTGATGAGATGACGTTCGCTACGGCTACCCGTCAGAATATCGTAACGGGCTATCCGGCGACTGCTCAAAAAGCCAAATTGTTGGCGGCATTCGATGAACTAGCCGCCCAACCGTTATTAGCGCAACAAGCCCACTATGCTGGCTTATTTGAGATGAACAAGCGCTACACCCTCTATATGAGTTTTTACAAGATGACGGATTCCCGGGAACGGGGGACCGTTTTGGCGAAGCTCAAGATGATGTATGAGATGTTTGGGCTGACGACGGTTAGTAGTGAGTTAGCGGACTTCCTGCCGCTGTTGCTGGAATTTCTAGCGTATGGCCACTTTGCGGACGATCCGCGACAACAGGATATCAAGCTGGCTTTTCAAGTCATTGAAGATGGCACCTATACGATGTTACAAAATGCAGCGGCCGAATTGGATGATCCATACTTCCGGTTGTTACAAGTCGTACGGGCGGAATTACGGACGTGTGTGGAAACGGGGGTCGCGGCATCATGAAAGATTTCTTTTCCGTAATACTGTGGGTGATCTACCCGTATGCCATGTTATTATCGTTCTTCGTGGGGACGTTTGTGCGGCTGAAATTTTATCCGGCTAGCGTCACGGCAGTTTCCAGTGAAATGCTGGAGAAGAAAAAACTGATGATTGGGGCCATCACTTTCCACGTTGGGATCATTTTAGCCTTTTTTGGGCATATCTTAGGGATTCTGATTCCGAAAGCTTTTACGGACTTTTTGGGAATTTCAGATGAGATGTACCATATGTTCGGTTCCTTAATGATGGGGACTGGGGCCGGAGTTTTGGCCCTTGCCGGGATGATTATCCTGACGTACCGGCGGTTTACCAATGTACGGGTGTTTGTCACCAGTTCTTGGAGCGATTTAATGGTCAACGTGGCATTGTTGATTACGATCATTTTAGGATTGGCTTCAACACTATCCGGTCCTTTACATCCGGCGTTTGACTACCGGACAACACTCTCAGTGTGGGCGCGCTCATTGTTCTATCTCCAACCAAAGTGGTGGTTGATGGCTACAGTGCCGTGGATTTACAAGACGCATGTTATTTGCGGCTTAGCAATTTTCGGCTTTTTCCCATACACGCGGCTGATTCACGCGATTGCAATTCCTTACCAGTACTTCTATCGGCGTTACATCGTTTATCGGCGGCGGCCACGAGTTTAGTGAATCGTTGCGAACTTTAAGCAAAAATGGTTTTTACGGCACGGATGGGTGCGGTAAAGGCCATTTTTTAGTTGCGCCGATTTGTCCTGGTCAAGCTGCGGGTTGACTGTCGAAATCTTAGGCATGATCAGTGGTAATTTAGAACGTACAGATACAACTCCAAGGGGATATGTGCCAATTCGTTTTGGGGTGTTTCCCTAATAGGATTTGCAGTGGTGGGGTGCTATGCTGAATTTAATGAAGTGAATGGTGAAAGGAGTTTCGTCATGGCTAAGTTTAACTTTACGCTGAACGCTGCGCGGATGGACGCGAGTGGGCACTATGATTTTCAAAATGTGTTTGAATTTCCGGATTTTGTTGAAATGCGGCCAACTTTGCGAGCAGCGGTACGCACGGTGGCTCGGGAGGCTTTTGATCAGCCCGTATTGCCGGTGAAGGTGGAACGGATGACGACATCGCTGGAGGAACAATTAGAGCGTGAGACGCGCAAATATGAGCGGCAAGTCGGTGTTTATGACAATCAAAAGAGTGAACGCAATCAGCTGGTACGGTTATTCACGCAGGTCTTACAGGTCATCAGCCGAACTGACGAAATCACTGAAGAACTTGAAGACATTATCTATGCCGTCAATCAAACTCGTCTGAGCTTGATTGGGTTGCCAGCACTTGAAGGTACTGGCGAACTATACGATGCCGACCGCGATCGTGAACTGATTGTGGGGACGTACTATCATTTTGTGACCCGTCTGTTAGTACGGCCGTATTTACGCGATATGCAGGGTGACTTGGTTCCAGAGAACGTCACGGCGGCGGGCCGCCACTTAGTCGTCCGGATGACCACGTATGCTTACCGTGATTGGGACGCGTACCTGGTCCATGAATACGATGAACAACATCTGATCAAAAACGAGAAGGGGCTGACGAATGCAGCGTATTATGACAAGCTGGAAGCGGTCGAATTAAAGTATGCTGATCATATTTATGCCGAGGTGTTGGCCGACACTTATCAGGAGTTTGTGAAGGTGTTAGTCCCCAATCAGCTAGAACGTTTTGAAATCATGTCAAGTGACTTGCGGCCGTTATTAGCTAAAAATCCGGGGTTGCGCATTCGATTGGCCGCCATTGTCAATCGGCATTTTAAGTTGGACCAGGATGGCTATGAACACGTGATGGACACGCCCCTGCAAGAAATCAAACAAAAATACCAATTTTATCGTGAAAACTTTAGTTGAGGAGGCAGTTGCTGATGACCGTAGATGCACAGTTAGGTACCGAGGCGTTTGAAAAAGTGATCTTTATGCTCGACATCGTCCCGACCAAGGACAATATCCAGGAATTTGCCATGCAAGGTAACTTGTACCCAGAACCAATCGATGAGACCGCGTGGGCGTTGCCAGGCTACCTGTCAGATGACTACAATATCTTCTTAGTCTTCGCCCCGAACGTCTTGAATCATTGGACCGTGACGTGCGCGCAAGTGACCATTGAAAACGGGCACGACATCACTGAAATGAGCAACGTTGTCCCGACCGGCACTGGCATGAACGCGGTGGCCCATGCCAGTAAGGCGGGGGCCATCGAACTATTGGCCTATTTTAAGACCTTGGAAGCCAATGGACTAGGACACTTTGATGATGAAGTCTGGCAGTATGTGTAGCGCGAAGGTTGGCAAAAATTTGTAAATTGTGATAGCAAAATAGCGTAGTTGTTCGGTAGTCGTAATAGGCTGATTATTGAACAACTATTTTTTGATATATTTAATAAACAAATAAAAATCGTTGGTAATCAAATATTGATTATCGTTTATCGATATGATATCTTAATGGTAAGAATACGGGGGTGTAAATTATGTCAAGAATGATGAAGATGGGAACGGGAACGTTGAGGGTGATTTTGTGGTTTGCATCAATATTAATTTGGTTTAGCATTTTTGTCCCGATTGAATATCTCGTTAATTATTTTTCGGGCGAAACGACAAATTATATTTTACACAGTGATGACTTTATGATGCCGATTAAGACTCATGTTGCGAGTACGAACGCGATTGCTAGTTTTCCGTCAGGACTTTATACGACGTTAATGATTATTGGTTATATTCTGATGCTAGTTGGCGTATTTATAACTATTCAGGCAGTTTCAGCGATTGTCAGGCATATTCAGGAACAAGACTATTTTTCAACTGAAAATAGTCAACAGATGAATCGAATCGTAAAAGGTCAGATATGGATACTGGGCTCGTCGTTGTTAATGGCTTGTGCAAACCAATTGACGGTTAGTTGGCTATATCGGATTAGTCAATTTGGCCTTGGATGGGACAACTTGCTGAGCGCTTTTGTTGACCTAATTATCTTTGCCTTAATTGCTATGATTTACACTCGCGCCGTTAACATGAAGACTGAGAGTGATTTAACTATTTAAGAGGGAGGGTTGTCGTAATGATCAGGATTACCTTGAATGTCGTCATGGCACAACGTAACATGACGACCAGTGAATTAGCTAAACGAGTCGGCATTACGCCAACCAATATTTCAATTTTAAAGACTGGCAAGGCCAAGGCGATTCGATTCAGTACATTAGAGAAGATTTGTGCCGTCCTGGATTGTCAGCCGGGTGACATTATTAGTTACGTTGCTGATAAGTAGTGGTTGTCAGACATAAGAAATTCTTATTAAATTCACAGGCACAAACTATTTTACCTTCTTTGACTAATTTGATAGACTTAAGTTAAGAAAGTTGAGGTGACTGATTGAGATGGCTAGTCATAGGCAAATGATTGACAAACTAGTGTGGTGTTGTTACTAGCGCAGTCCGCGTTAGTAACGATGCACAAACTCAATTTTTAATCTTAACTCGGAAAAAGTAACGAGTAGTCAATTTTTAGGTGAAAGAGGGATTTTATGAACAATTTTCAAAATGACCCACAACCACGGACCATCAACACACAAGTTGGCCTCCGTAGTTTCCTAACTAAAATGTATGGGTTTATGACAATCGCCGTGTTAGTTTCGGCCTTTACCGTTTACTTAGCGATGACCACGTTCCAAGCACAAATTAATGCCGCCTTTTCACAACACCCATTCATCTTCTTGATGATCTTCATTGTCAGCATGTTTGTGATGATTGGTGGAATTCAAGTCAACGCGACACGCAATCCAGCGATGAGCTTCACCTTACTGATGCTCTTTGCCATCATCTTTGGGGTTGAAATGTCAGTGACCTTGTCCTTATACACGGGTGCCGTTATCACCGGTGCGTTCGTTGCAGCTGGAGCTGTATTTGCGACCATGGCGGTGATTGGGACGACGACTAAGCGTGATATTTCACGTATTGGGACGCACTTGATTGCAGCCTTGATCGGGTTGTTTGTCGCTTCACTGGTCAATATGTTCTTACAAAGTGCCATGATTAGTTACATCTTTTCATACATTGGTGTATTGATCTTCGCCGGCTTATCCATGTGGGACGCTAACCGGATGCGCAACATGTATTTGCAATATGGTGACCAGGTTTCATCGACTGGTTTGGCCGTTACTGGGGCCTTACAATTATACTTGGACTTCGTTAACTTGTTCCTCTACTTCGTCCAAATCTTCGGTGGCTCAAGCCGCGACTAATCATTAAGATAATTATTAAGGATTATGACCAAGATGTCATAATCCTTTTAATTTACCGAAAATGAGTTATTTCACGGGTTTTCGGTGGACCGAACTCCCGTTTTACTTAATTGTTTGGTACAATTATAAGGGTAAATAATTAGTCGTTCAGCCTGTACTGACAGGCGCTGCGAATCAGACCGCCAATCGAGTGGTATTAATGGTCTGAGTGACGGATTTTCATAAAAATGATGATTTAAATTAAGAGATGGGGAGCAAACTAATGGCAAAAAAATTATTACTGATTGATGGTAACAGTGTGGCATTTCGGGCGTTCTTTGCGTTGCATAGTCAACTGGAACGGTTCGTAAATCCAGACGGCCTGCATACCAACGCCATTTATGGCTTCAATACAATGCTTGACCACATGATCAAGGCAGTCGAACCCACGGATATGTTAGTGGCTTTTGATGCGGGTAAGACCACGTTTCGAACAGCCATGTACGATAATTACAAGGGTGGCCGGGCTAAGACGCCTAGTGAGTTTTCTGAACAAATGCCGTATATCAAACAGCTATTAGACGCGTATGGTATCAAACATTATGAATTAAAAGACTACGAAGCCGATGACATTATTGGCACACTGGCCGCTCAAGCGGATCAAACCGGCTACACCACGACGGTCGTCACTGGTGACCGTGATTTGACGCAGTTGACGACCGAGCATACCACGGTGGCCGTGACCGTTAAAGGTGTTTCTGAAGTGGAACACTATACGCCGGCGCACGTTGAAGAAAAGCTGGGCATCACACCGGCACAAATTATTGACATGAAGGGGTTGACAGGTGATACCTCGGATAACTATCCGGGTGTCACCAAGGTTGGTGAGAAGACCGCCCTTAAATTACTCAAACAGTATGGTACGATGGAAGGCATTTATGAAAACATCGATGCCATGAAACAGAGCAAGATGAAGGAACATCTGATTGAGGATCGCGAACAAGCGGCGCAGGCTAAGGTGCTAGCAACAATCAAGCGGGATGCGCCGATTGATGTTCAATTGGCTGATTTATCCTATGATGGCCCGGATCTTGACCAGCTGGCCGCGTTTTATCAGAAGATGGACTTTCAATCATTTTTGAAGAAATTACACCTACAGTCGGACGAACCAGCAACGCCCATTGATTATACCGTCTTGACGAAAGCTAACCTGACGGAATTGCAACAATTTACCGATCACGTGGACTTTTATTTGGAGATGCCAACGCCGAACTACCACACGTCGGCCTTTGCTGGCTTTGCCATCGGAGCGGATGATCACTGGTACATCAGTCGGGATGTGGAATTATTAATGCAACCGACTGTGGCTGATCTCTTGAGTAGCACAACGATTACCAAGGACGTTTTTGATATGAAACGCACGACGGTCGGGCTTAATCGTTTGGGTATTCAGCTAGGTAAAGTCGATTTTGATCTTTTACTCGTTTCATACTTATTAGATACAAATGATAACAGTAACGACTTGGGAAGTTTAGCTGAGCAACACGGGTACACTGACTTGCCGAGTGACGAGACCGTTTATGGTAAGGGCGTTAAGCGCGCTATTCCTGAAGATGATGACGTCTTCTTTAGTCATCTCGCCCGGAAATTGGCCGCAATCGCTAGTTTGAAGCCACAGTTATTAAAGGAATTGGCAGCCAATGAGCAGGATCAACTTTACGATGATATCGAAAAACCGATGGCTAATGTCTTAGCTCAGATGGAAATCGCCGGCATTACGGTCGACAGCAGTCGACTTAAAGCCATGGGCAGTCAGTTTACAGAACGGTTGAGTGAAATTGAACAGACGATTTATCAAGAAGCCGGTGAAGAGTTCAATATTAATTCACCTAAGCAACTAGGTCACATCTTGTTTGAAGAAATGAAATTACCCGTAATCAAGAAGACCAAGACAGGGTATTCTACCGCCGTAGACGTTCTAGAAAAGTTAGCACCGGAAGCACCAATCGTCGCTAATATTTTACAATATCGTCAGATCTCGAAGATTCAATCGACCTACGTTGTCGGTTTGTTAGATGCCATTCATTCTGCTGATCAAAAGGTGCATACGCGCTACTTGCAAACGTTGACCCAAACCGGCCGGTTGTCGTCCGTTGATCCAAACTTACAAAACATTCCGGTGCGCTTGGAAGAAGGACGTAAGATTCGACAAGCCTTTGTTCCTAGTCATGAAGGTTGGCAGATTTTCTCGTCTGATTATTCGCAAATCGAATTACGGGTTCTCGCGCATATTACTGATGATGAAAATATGCAGGCCGCTTTTAAAGCGGGTGATGATATTCATGCCGCAACGGCCATGCGAATCTTTCATTTGAACTCAGCTGAAGAGGTGACGCCAAATATTCGACGGCAAGCTAAGGCAGTTAACTTTGGAATCGTCTATGGAATTAGTGATTACGGCTTGTCACAAAATATCGGCATTACGCGTAAACAGGCTCGCAGCTTTATTGACGCTTACTTCAAAGAATATCCGGGTGTCAAAAAGTATATGGATGAAATTGTCCAAACGGCGAAAAAACAAGGTTATGTGGAAACCATTTCACATCGACGCCGGTACTTGCCAGATATTAATTCCAAGAGCTTCAACCAACGCTCATTCGCTGAACGGACAGCCATGAATACCCCCATCCAAGGGAGTGCGGCTGATATTATCAAGATTGCGATGATTAAGATGCAAGATAAGTTACAGGCTGCGGGTTTGAAAGCAACCATGCTGTTACAAGTTCATGATGAATTGATTTTTGAAGCGCCAAAAGAAGAAATTCCAGTTTTAGAAAAATTAGTGCCAAGCGTGATGGATTCCGCCGTACAGTTAGCCGTACCGTTAAAGGTTGAGAGCCACTACGGTGATACTTGGTACGATGCAAAATAGGGGGAACCACCATGCCTGAATTACCTGAAGTTGAAACTGTTCGTCGCGGCTTAAATCGTCTGGTTAGCGGGGCAACGATTGCTAGTATCGAGGTTTTTTGGCCGAAAATTATTAATAATGATGTCGATAGTTTCAAACAGCGTTTAGCCAACCAAACGATCCAGACCATTGATCGGCGGGGGGGAGTATTTATTGTTTCGCTTTAGCAATGGTCTGACGATGGTGTCGCATTTGCGGATGGAAGGCAAGTATAATGTTGTACCGCGTGGTGAAGATCAAGGTAAACACACGCACGTGATCTTCCATCTGACCGATGATCGTGATTTACTGTACAACGATACGCGTAAGTTCGGGCGAATGACGCTCGTGCCGACCGGTGAAGAAAACACGGTGGCGGGATTGCGGACAATTGGCCCGGAACCCGTTGCTGAACAGTTAACACTGGCTTATATGACGGCCACTTTTGGCAAGTCGAAAAAGATGATCAAGCCACTATTGTTGGATCAAAGTAAGATTGCGGGCATTGGGAATATTTACGCGGACGAAACGCTATGGATGAGTAAGATTCATCCAATGCGGCCTGCTAATTCACTAACCACTGATGAGATTGCAACATTGCGCCAAAACATTATTGATGAAATGGCGATGGCAATTAAAGGTCACGGCACCACTGTTCATTCATTTTCAACGGCATTTGGTGAGGCCGGTCAGTTTCAAAATCACTTACACGTCTATGGTCGTGAAGGGGAGCCTTGCGAACGGTGTGGCACAATTATTGAGAAAATCAAAGTGGCACAGCGAGGGACCCATTTTTGCCCGTTAGAACAACGGTTGTAGGTGATCAAGATGACAAAGTTGATTGGATTGACTGGTGGCATTGCCACTGGTAAGTCGACTGTTTCTAAGCTGCTGGCAACTAAGTTACCAATCGTTGATGCGGATAAAATCGCGTGGCAGGTTGAAGGGCCAGGCCAACCGACGACCCAAAAAATTGTGGCGCACTTTGGTCAGCAAGCAGTGCTGGCAGACGGGCGGCTGAATCGGCCATGGCTTGGCCAGTTGGTTTTTAACGATGCTCAAGCTTTACAAGCCTTAACCGCAATTACACGGTTACCGATTCAGTACGCGATGTTCGAAGCGATTGTCGCGGCGAACCAGCAACAGCCAGACGCAATTATTTTAGATGTGCCGTTGTTATTTGAAAGTGGCTGGCAACACGTTTGTGATCAAGTGTTGGTTGTGACGGCATCACCCGCCGTAGTATTGCAGCGGTTGATGGCGCGTAACCACTTATCGCAACAGGCGGCTCAGGCACGAATTGACAGCCAAATGCCACTTGCACAGAAGGTCGCAAGGGCTGACGTTGTCATTGATAACGGGGCCAACATTGATAAAACTAAAGCAGCCGTGTTAAAATGGCTGAAAACTATTACTAAATAAAGAAAAACTGATTGTTAGTTGTTACAAGGGGTGAGAAGTCTATGCAATGTCCACATTGTCATCATAATGGCTCCCGCGTGGTTGACAGTCGACCAACTGATGATGGTCGCGTGATTCGACGGCGCCGGGAATGCGAAAACTGTGGGTTCCGGTTCACAACATTTGAACGGGTCGAAGCCACGCCATTATTAGTCATTAAGAAAAATGGTGCCCGCGAAGAATTCAATCGTGAAAAAGTCTTGCGCGGAATTATTCGCTCGGCCGAGAAACGACCCGTTAGCATGGAAACCATGACGGGCGTCGTTGATGATGTTGAAAATAAGGTCCGGTCACTGGGCGAAAATGAAATTTCAAGCCAAGTTATCGGCGAGTATGTCATGGAGCAATTGGCAGATATTGACGAAATTTCGTACATTCGTTTTGCCAGTGTTTACCGGCAATTCAAGGATATGCACGTCTTCTTGAATGAACTCCAAGATATGATGGAGCGTGATAAGGTCAAACTGGCAAAACCGTCAGCGAAGACGACCCACGCACCTAAACGAAAAAAAGATTAGTGAAAAAGAATGGTGAACAACATGCCAAATGATGAACCCTTAACACCCAAAACTGGGTTAGTGGTCCCGCAAGCACCAGCGCTCAGTGCGGCGCAACAAGCTGTATTGGCGGAATTATACTTGCCACTGATGGGGCCATTGGCATATAGCTTGTACGCGGCGTTACGTAGCTTACAGAGTAGCGAGAATGAGCTGAGCAATCGACGCAGTCACGCGGAACTGCTTGGCATCCTAAATGTGGACTTGCCGACGGTGTTAGCGGCTCGGCGTAAACTTGAAGCAACTGGCTTGTTGCGCAGCTATTATCAACAAGATGAATTGGGTGCCATGTATATTTATCAATTACAAGCACCATTACTGGCGTTACAATTCTTTGCGGATGATCTATTGAGTGTCCTATTGTTAGATACGGTCGGTGAGTTACGTTATCAACAACTTGCTGGCGATTTTGCAGCACAGCCGATTGACTTGACGGCTGCCAAAGACGTGACGGCAAATATCTTAGATGTGTTTCACGTTGATAGTCAAAAAGTTACGACGCCACCTCTTTCAGTGCAAAAGGTGCGCGCCCAATTGGCGGCCAATGAACCGGCCGAGGATCACTCGCCCGTGCTCAGTGACGATGACTTTGACTGGCAACTGTTGGGGCAAATTTTAAAGCAGAACTATGTTGATCTCAAACAGGTTGCGAGTTCACGGCAACTGATCATTACGGAAAGTCGGGTCTACGGCATCAGTGAGATTGAGATGGCTAAGTTAATCAGTGAAGTGGCTAGTTTAACAACGGGTCAGTTTGATGAAAATCAATTGAAATTATTGATTGCGCGGCGCTATGAACGGCCCGCAGTTTCGAGTCAGCAGGTCGCTACGGAAGCAACGGTTGCAACGACGACCAAGGATAACAAGGCTTCAGCACAGCTCTCAACGGCTGAGCAGCAACTCGTGACGTATGCTAAGCAGACAGCGCCGTATGACTTTTTATCAGCTTTGAAGCAGGAGAAACATGGTTTTGTGACAAGCGGTGAGAACCGGCTAGTTCATGATTTAATTGGTCGGGGGGTATTACCCAATGCCGTCATCAACATGGTGATCTACTACTTATTGCAAAATCGGGAGTTAGCTGCCCTTAATCGTAATTTGCTAGAAACAGTCGCCAATGATTGGCAACAACACGGCATTACGACGCCGGAAGCGGCTTTGATGTATTTGAAGCAACGTAAACAGCCGAGATCAACACCAACACGGCGCAAGAACAATCGACCGACGCGTAAGGAGATTATGCCAAAGTGGGCCCAACAACAGCAACAGACTGAGAGTGGTAAGCAACCAGCTCAGACCGGTAAACAAATTACTGCTGCCCAACGCAAACAGCTTGCTGATCGACTAGCAAAGCTTGAGACAAATTCGGAAAAGGAGGACTAAAACATGGAGAATATCTCAGAAACACTCCGGACGTTAATGAATCGGAAAAACTTGAATCATCGGTATGAGGCGTTAATGACAGCTGTGTACCAAGATCCAGATGTTCGCCAGTTTTTAGCTGCTCATCAAAACGAATTATCTTCGGATGCGCTAGAACGTTCGGCGGCTAAATTATATGAATTTTGTGAAGAGAAACGTAAAATTGCGCGGCACGAGCCAACTCAAGCACCTGGGTATCAGCCGACATTAGTGATGAGTAATCACTTGATTGACATTGCTTATCAGCCAACACCACAAATGCAAGAACAGCAAGCTGCTCACGCATTGCAACAGCGGGTTCGATCAATCAGCATGCCGAAAAATATTCAGACGGCGGACTTAAAGACGTATGATCAAGATGGTGACCGGGCGACAGCATTAATGGCAGCACTTGATTTTATTGATGCCTATACACAAGCGCCCAAGCGTTTTCACCGGGGCTTATATCTCTACGGCTCATTTGGTGTCGGTAAAACTTATTTACTCGGTGGGATGGCGAACGCGTTGGCTGCTAAGGGTTTCAATACGACCTTGATTCATTTTCCGAGTTTTGCGGTCGAGATGAAGCGCTCAATTAGTAACAATACGTCGGCGGATAAGGTCGATGCGATTAAACGGGCACCGATTCTCATGATTGATGATATCGGTGCGGATGCTTCGTCGACTTGGATTCGGGACGATGTGCTCGGGGTTATTCTGGAGTATCGAATGCAGGAGGAACTGCCAACTTGTTTCTCGTCTAATTTTTCGATGCAAGAATTGCAAGATGGTTATTTGACGCTCTCACAAAAGGGTGATGAAGAACCAGTCAAAGCGCAGCGAATCATGCAACGGGTACGTTACCTTGCGAGTGAGATTGAGATGGTCGGTCGTAATCGACGACTCAATCCCGATGCTTAAAATCAAGAGTTGACTTTTAGTTTAAAAGTGGTTTAATGAAAACAGATGCAAAAGACACGCTTTGTTTACCATGGATTGCAGAGACCAAGACCTTGTTCTGGAAGTCTTGGACCGGGTTTACGAAGATACCACTTTTGTGAACATGCTCAATTGAGCCGGAACGCTTCCGTTATTAGCGCTAATGAGTCAGTGTCTTTGATGACACTGAAAAATCGGGTGGAACCACGTCAATGACGTCCCTAATGCTAGTTCAGTCTGGCATTAGGGATTTTTTTGTCGTCCCGGCGCGGTGTTTTGGTGAGTGGGTAAATTTTAAGGAGAGTGTCAAGTATATGGCAAGTATTAATGTTAAGTTCCCAGATGGTGCTGAAAAGCAATTTGATGCCGGCGTAACGACGGAAGCAATTGCAAAGTCAATTAGTCCTTCATTGGCTAAACGGTCGGTTGCTGGTAAGTTCAACGACCAGATCGTGGACTACCGCCAACCACTGACAACCGATGGTAGTATCGAAATTATCGCTGCTGATAGTGAAGACGGCCTCAATGTTTTACGGCAAACGGCTGCCCAAGTATTAGCTAACGCGGTTAAACAATTATTCCCTAACATTCATTTTGGGAGTGGTGAAGGGAATGCCAACGGTTTCTTCTTTGATACCGACAATCCTGACGAAGACGGTAAACAAGTCAGTGAAGATGATTTGGAAGCCATCAGTGATAAGATGGCTGCAATTATCAAACAAGATTTACCAATCGAACGCGAAGTCTTATCAAAGGCTGACGCTTTAGCTTTAGTTGGTGACAACCCTTACCAACAAGACTTAGTTAACGAACGTGCCGCTGCCAACAATGATCAAGTCGTTGTTTACAAGCAAGGGGACTTCGTTGATTTATCTGACGGTGCCCAATTAGCTTCAACGGGGAAAGTCAAGGTCTTCAAGTTATTATCCGTTGCCGGTGCATACTGGCAAGGTAAGTCCAGCAATCCAATGTTACAACGAATCTACGGGACGGCCTTCTTAAAGCAAAAAGACTTAGATGCTGACCTCAAGCGGCGTCAAGAAGCCCGCGAACGTGATCACCGGGTCATTGGTAACGAATTAGACTTATTCTTCGTTGATCCTAAGGTCGGGAATGGCTTGCCTTACTGGATGCCAAATGGTGCAACGATTCGTCGCCAAATCGAACGTTACATTATCGACAAGGAAGTTGCAAATGGCTACCAACATGTATACACGCCAGTTTTAGCTAACTTGGACGTTTACAAGCAATCTGGTCACTGGGACCACTACCGTGAGGACATGTTCCCACCAATGGACATGGGTGACGGCGAACAATTGGAATTACGGCCGATGAACTGCCCATCACATATCCAGATTTACAACCATCACATTCGCTCATACCGTGAATTACCATTGCGGATCGCTGAACTCGGCATGATGCACCGTTACGAAAAGTCTGGCGCCTTAACTGGATTATCACGGGTTCGTGAAATGACTTTGAACGATGGTCATACCTTCGTTGCGTTGGATCAAATTGAAGAAGAATTCAAAAAAATCTTGAGTTTGATGGTTGAAGTATACGAAGACTTTGACATTTCTGATTACCGGTTCCGTTTGAGCTACCGTGATCCTGAAAACAAGGAAAAGTACTTCGATGATGACGCTATGTGGGAACGCAGTCAAAAGATGTTGAAGTCCGCTATGGATGATATGGGCTTGGATTACTTCGAAGCTGAAGGTGAAGCTGCTTTCTATGGTCCTAAGTTGGATGTTCAAACTAAGACGGCCCTTGGTGGTGAAGAAACCTTATCAACTATCCAATTGGACTTCTTGTTACCAGAACGCTTTGACTTGAAGTACGTTGGTGCTGATGGTGAAGAACATCGTCCAGTTATGATTCACCGTGGTCTTGTTTCAACGATGGAACGGTTCGTCGCTTACTTAACTGAAATTTACAAGGGTGCTTTCCCAACCTGGTTAGCACCTAAGCAAGTAACAATCATCCCAGTTAACAATGGTGCGCACGGTGCCTACGCTGAAACCGTTCGTCGTCGTTTGGCAGCTGAAGGTGTTCGGGTAAGTATCGATGACCGTAACGAAAAGATGGGTTACAAGATTCGCGAATCACAAACGAAGAAGGTTCCATACTTGTTAGTTGTCGGTGATCAAGAAGTTGCTAACGGGAGTGTTTCAGTTCGGAAGTACGGTGAAGAACGGACTGAATCCGAAGCCGTTGACATGTTCATTGGTGCCATCACGCAAGAAATCAAGCATTACAGTCGTGGTGCAAGCAAATAATTAACAGCCAATGGTATCAATATTGATTGATGGGTTGACAAGGGCCGTGGTTCTTGTTAATATATTGGAGTTGAGAAAAAAAGCAGAAGCACCCGCTTCTCGCCTTGGTGACCAGAGTCATCGGGCAGATGAACGATGAATTGATTCCCATTAACGGGGTTGAGCGGGCGTACTATGCGCCCGCTCTTTTTGTGAATTTCTCTAAAATATTTCGGAGGTGAATTACCATAGCTAAAGATTCAATGGTTAATGACGGCATCCGTGCTCGCGAAGTACGTTTGATCGCCAGCGATGGTGAACAATTAGGTGTCAAGTCACGACAAGAAGCAATGCAGATTGCTGAAGACGCTAGTTTAGATCTAGTATTGGTTGCGCCGAAAGCGAAACCACCCGTGGCCAGAATTATGGATTATGGGAAGTACCGTTTCGAGCAACAAAAGAAGGATCGGGAAGCCCGTAAGAAGCAAAAAGTGGTCAGCATCAAAGAGGTCCGCTTGAGCCCAGCTATCGACACCAATGACTTTAACACGAAGCTGAAACATGCTGAAAAGTTCTTGTCAAAAAGGTGACAAGGTTCGCGTCTCCATCCGGTTTAAGGGCCGCGCTATTACCCATAAGGACATTGGTCGCCAAGTCTTAAATCGAATGATTGAAGCTACTAAGGAATTTTCTACGGTCGAAGCCTATCCTAAGATGGATGGTCGGAGTATGTTCCTAGTACTAGCACCAAAAACAGATAAGTAATTTCTAGGAGGATTATTGATTATGCCAAAACAAAAGACAAACCGCGCTGCTGCAAAGCGTTTCAAGGTAACTGCTAAGGGTAAGATTAAGAGCGCCAACGCTTTTACTAGTCATCGTTTCCATGGTAAGACTAAGAAACAACGTCGCCAATTACGTGGTACGGCTATTATCGAAAAGCCAATGGTCAAGACATACCACAAGTTATTACAAAAATAATTCACAACGTTTTAGTTAAATCTAGGAGGAAATAACATGGCTCGAGTAAAAGGTGGAACTGTAACACGCAAACGTCGCAAACGGATTTTAAAATTAGCTAAGGGTTACCGTGGTGCTAAGCACATCCAATTTAAGGTTGCTAAGGACCAAGTAATGAAGTCATACCTATACGCCTTCCGCGATCGTCGCCGGCGTAAGAGTGACTTCCGTCGTCTTTGGATTGCCCGGATCAACGCGGCAGCCCGGATCAACGACATCAGCTACAGTCAATTAATGCACGGTTTAAAGTTAGCTAACGTTGACGTTAACCGTAAGATGTTAGCTGATTTAGCTGTTAACGATGCTGATGCTTTCAAGGCATTGGTTGACACTGCTAAAAAGGCACTTGCTTAATTTAAAACTTAATTAGGGCTTGCTCTAATGTTTGAACGACCGTCATCCTGTATGGGTGGCGGCCGTTTTTTTTGACGCTTGATTAAGGGAACACGATTCCTGGACAAGATGGTTCGGTGTGTTGACGTCCTTACTGAATCTTGAGATTGATTTGACACATTATTGTGATATAGTAACGATGTAAGCGCTTACTTATATGTTGATTAATTATTTGGCTGGGAGCTTTGGAGAAGGGGTGTCATCATGGCAACAGTTTTACCTAAAGCAGTTAAGGTCTGGATGGGCGCCAATATCTTGCAGATTGAGTTTGATAATGGGGAGTTTCGATACATGCGTACACATTTCATTGATGACTATGTTTCTGCGTGGTCACCAAAAAAGGGTAAGGGGAAGCGGCGCAATTTGTGGTTAATGCCATCTTGGGAATGGTTGGGTGCCAATGCTCGGATTGAACCGGATGGCACTGTCGTGTTGTTCGAAAAGGATGTTTATACGGCCCAAGAACTTTGGCATAATAGTGTGACGCGAATTGACTTGGTCTCTGGCGTGCACTGATTCATAAAAGATGATGCCAAATAAAAATGGACTTGGTCATTTGACTGAGTCCATTTTTTGATGCCGCTTGGAGTATACGTGGATAACGGCCTAAGTGAGCCATTTAGTGCGCGACTCTGATTTATGAAAATCGAGTGTGATTTCTGATTGGTTAAGCCAGTCTGCCATTGTCTATTCGTGATAATCTTCGTTATAAATAAAGCGATGCAGTTTTAGGTATTGTGCACCGAGTTTGCGTTCATTTTCATTATCTTTAGGGTAATAATAACGACGACCAGCCAATCCTTTAGGCATGTAGTTTTGTTGGGCAATCTGATGTGGCATTTGGAATGGATTATCGATCAGACCACCACCTGTAATTTCCTCGGAGTGTTTGTAGTGCATATCGCGCAATCCACGGGGCATGGGGTGCTGACTTGGATTTTGTGTGTCCTGGTCTAGTTTTTCCCAAGATTGGTCAAACGAACCAGACTTGGGTGAAATGCACATCAGCATGGTGGCAAACATTAGTGGATATTTTGCTTTGGGCATGCCAATCTTTTCGGCTTGATTGGCAGCGACCACAATTTGTGTGACCTGTTCCGGGTTAGCTAAGCCGATATAAGTGTATGGAATTTCACGTAGCCGGCGGACCACTGAGGGTAAGTCATCATTTTTTAACAAAATGGTTAAGTAGTAGAGCGCCGCGTCAGTATCTGAGCCAGCCATCGAATCCGAATAAGCCGACAGATAGTCATAATGCTTAGTTGCCTTCCGGTCGTAGCTAAAATGCTGTTGCTGGGCAAAGTGTTGTACCGCAGCAACAGTGATTTGCTTCTGGTCAATAGCGTGGAGCGTTTCCAAGATATTTAACGCAATTCGCAGATCCCCTTCGGCCGAAATAGCGATCAGGTTGAGGGCTTTAGCATCCACCTGATCGTCGGTTAGGTTGTAAATGTCGGTTACCGCACGGCGTAAAGCAATCTCGATATCTGTATCGCTCAGTGGTTGAAACTCAAAAATTTGACAGCGCGAACGAATGGCCGGAACGATTGACATAATCGGATTTTCGGTCGTTGAGCCAATTAGCATCACGTGCCCATTCTCTAAGTAGGGCAACAAAAAATCCTGCAATGTTTTAGTCATTCGGTGAATTTCGTCAATTAATAGAACAAACGATTGCTCTGGGTATTGTGCGATGGCTTTCGTCAGCTGTGCCTTATTTTCGGTCGAAGCATTAAAAGCCACGAATGGATAATCGTCTTGACTCGCAATAATCTGCGCCAAACTAGTTTTGCCAGTTCCCGGCGGCCCCCACAGAATGAGGGGAATATTAACATGTTGATCAATAATCTGGCGCAATGGCTGGCCTGCCTTCAACAGATCCTGTTGCCCGACCATCTGTTCCAGTGATTGCGGGCGCATTCGATCAGCCAGTGGTGTTTTAAATGCCAATTTCAAAGTCCTTTCTGATTAAGTGTTTTAGTCAAATTGATGCTATCATCATAGCACTAATATTTTGGAAACTGAAAAAGAAAGTTTGGCAGTTTTAGCGGGGAATGATGCTAAAATGAGCGAGTCTGATGCCATAGGTTTGGCGTTGGTTCGAGTGATGGGTTGAAGGCGTATTGATTTAAGCTTTCATGCTTGTTGATGAATGAGAAAGGCGATATTGTTTCGTAGATGGTATTGAGTCAGCTTGGGGAGATTAATAACTTGGAATTACCCCCGTGTATACGGAAAACAGATTAAACGAATCCCGGGGAGTGCAACATCAGTTGTAAGCACTAAAAGACAGAAAAGGACAGCGTATTTGGCGAGTTAAAGTTGACCAATATTGCGCGAACCGTAATACGACGTCAACTCATTCCCATCCTTCAATAACTACCTTGCCAATCATATGATGTTGCTCGATAAGTTGATGGGCCTGCCGCAAGTTAAGCGCGTTGATTGGCCGTAGTGTCTGCGATAGCGTGCTTTGAAGCAAGCCACGGTCAAGTAAATCCGCAATGGTTTCTAAGATATCGTGCTGACTAATCATGTCGGCCGTGTGGTAGTAGGATTTTGAGTACATCCATTCCCAAGCAAATGTCCCGCGTTTCTTGGTTAGTTTTTTAAGGTCGATTGGACGCCGATTTTCGGTAATTGATGCGATGTGGCCACCGGGTTTAATGAGCGTACATATCTCATTCCAGTGACTGTCAAGATCGCTTAATCCGAGGATGTAATCGACATCTTTAATACCTAAAGCATGTACTTCACTAACCAAATCATGATGATGATTGACGACTAAATCGGCGCCGTGTTGCTGCGTCCAAGCGATACTTTCAGGTCGTGAAGCACTACTAATAACTGTGAGCCCCGCTAATTTTGCTAACTGAGTAGCAATTGAACCGACACCACCAGCGCCATTGATGATGAGAATGGTTTGATTGCATTTTTCGGAATTAGGTTTAGCTGGGTCAAAAGGAATGTGAAGTTGTTCAAATAATGCCTCGTATGCGGTCAGCGAAGTAAGTGGCATGGCCGCACGGGCAGCGGTTGTTAATGTCGCGGGGGCGTGACCGACAAGGCGTTCATCAACCAGGTGATAAGCACTGTCGCAGCCGGGACGTCTAAATGAGCCAGCATAAAAGACGTGGTCGCCGGGTTGAAAAAGGGTGACAGCTTCTCCAACAGCGGTCACAATACCAGTGGCGTCCCAACCGAGGATCTTGGGTCGCATGCGGTGCTCATGCCCCGTTTTACGAACGCTAACGTCAACAGGATTGACAGCGACGGCTTGAACTTGAACAAGTAAGTCATGACCTTGAGCGCTAGGTTTTGAAATCGTCACGTCTCGTAGACTAGCAGGATCTTCAATAGGTAAGTGGTCGGTAAAACCAATTGCATGCATTATTAATCAAACCCCTTTCATGACATTACTATAGGTTACCAGTGAGGAATAAACAAGACGTGAATTATTTGCCACATAGGGACATATTTGTCACGCCTATTAGTCCGGTCTGACGGCAAAGTTGTGCTACAATCAAGACACTTAATTAAGGTAGGGGAAGTTAGATGCAGCGACAAGTATACGATTGTACGCCGGGTTGTCCGGTTGAAAGTACCTTGCAAGTTATTGCCGGCAAGTGGAAGAGCGTGATTTTGTATCATTTATTTACGGCAGGAACATGCCGGTTCAGCATTTTGCAAAAACGACTGCCGGGTTGTTCGCGGCGGATGCTAGCTCGCCAGTTACAAGAATTGGTTCAAGACGGGGTGATTGCAAAACGAGTTTATCCGGTCGTGCCACCGAAAACGGAGTATTGGATCACGCCATTTGGTCAGACCTTGAAACCGGTGATTATGGCTATGGAGACGTGGGGCCGACAGTATAATTCAGTGAATGGAAAACCTCGTCAATAGGAATGTGAGAACGGGCATAGTGTGAGTTTCAAGGAATTGTTGCCGGTTTTGTTAGGGGCGATTGTGCTTGGTGCCTTGCTCGCATTAATAGTGACTGTTTAACTAGGCTAGTAAAGAATTGATGTGATTCTTTACTAGCCTAGTTGTTTTCTAATCTAATAAAACGGGAGTCTGACGTAAAAAGTACACCGATAGATCACTGTTTGGCAGCATTTCTTGAATAATCATGGGTTTGCAGTAAGCAATGATACCGTATTAAGTCTGAGATAGGTTGTGGATTAGTTGCTTGTTAGGAGGTGCATGTTAGATAATTATTAACAACTTAATGAAGTGCAGCATGGCCGTGAATCTCGTTCGCTAAATGGGGGTGCCATTATGAAAAATTGCTTTGGAATCATTGGTGGGATGGGAACAATGGCGACGGAGGACTTTGTGCATACCGTGAACCGGCTGACCGTTACCCATCGTGACCAGGATTATTTAAACTACGTCATTTTAAATGATGCTGAGATACCAGATCGCACCGCATATATTTTGGATCATAACTGTGCCAACCCGTTACCATCATTGGAAGCGGATGTGCAGCTACTTAATCAATTAGGGGTCATGTTTATTGTGATGACGTGTAACACAGCACATTACTTCATTCCCGCATTGACGGCGCTTTCTAACGTGCCAATTTTGAATATGCCGGCCTTAGCGGTAACAGCAGCCTGTCGATCACAGCAACCGCGACCGTTACGAATCGGTATTTTAGCGACAACGGGAACACTAGAGTCGCAACTTTATCAACAACTTATTCGGTCTAATGGACATATTCCTGTGATACCCAATAAGCAGCAGCAAGCTCAAGTGATGACCTTAATTTATGACGACATCAAGCAACGTGATTTTGTAGATCGGGTCAAATTTCATGGCTTAATTGATCAATTATTGAATGCTGCTGATTGTGACGCCGTCATTCTCGGCTGCACCGAATTGTCGGTGGCTCAGGATGCTGCGCCATATGATTCTGAACGAATTATTGACGCACAGTATGAACTAGCTCGAGCAACCGTCCAACGCGCACAGGCAACTAAGCCAGCGTTGATACTTCGTCGGCGGCCATCGATTAGGCGGTAGGAGGGTGCAGGTAACTGGATAAAAATGATTTTTGATCTATTTAGTACGTGTGATTGTAGCTGTTATAACACCACTTTCGTATACATGAAGAATAGTAAAATTGTAAGCGCTCAAATCGTTGCTAACTAGCCTATTCTCGCACATGCAAGGTTGGGTCCGTCTCCACACAGTCCCGCACAACAAAAAAGCGAGCCTTCAATTGAAGGCTCGCTTTGTGTTCTTGATTATTCAGTGTGGTGCTTCCGAACTGGGCTGACCCAGGTGCCGCTGCCGTAACCCAGGATGGTTTTAACGGCTGGAATCAGCGTAGTGACCAGAGCGAGGGCGTTAACCTGCCAGTAAATCAGCATGTAGAGTGGCATGAAAATCAGATATTTAAACTTGCGGCCACGGTCGTCAACGATCAATGCGGACAATAGCTGCAAGACGCCGGCGAACATTTCGAAGGTCACGAAGATGAAGGCCATGCAGAACATATGATAGACGCGCTCGTAATTGCCAGTAAAGAAGAAGGTGACGAGCGAGATCAGGAAGATCAGTGTTGAGACAAAGAAGAATAGGGACCAGATGATGCTCAGTGTTTGATCAGTAATAAAAGCCCATTGCTTCAAATACTTACCGGGATGACTGACAACCCGTTTAAAGTTGGTCAACAGCACTTCGGTACCACCTTTGGCCCAACGTTTGCGTTGATGATAAAGGGCGTCTAGATTCTCGGGGACGTTCATATAGAATAGAATGTCTGGCGAGAAAACGGTCGTCCAACCATTCAACTGGTGATCCCAAGCAATACTGATATCTTCGGTCGCGCGATCTTGCCGGAATAAGCCGACGTCAATCAGAGCGTCACGACGGTACATTGTATTGGCACCACTATAGGCATACATGTTACCTAAAGCACTGACTTGGCTCCGCTTGATAACACCAACGATACTTGAAAATTCTACGGTTTGCGACTTAGCGATGATCGTGCTTCGGTTCTGAACGTCCATGTTGGCCGTGACCGCTGCCGTATTGGCGTGTTCTTCGCCCATGAAGTAACTCATATATTTCCACAGTGCATCGGGTTCTGGAATGGAATCAGCGTCATTACTTAAAATGAATTCACCACGGGCAAAGCCGACACCGACGTTGAACGCGTGGGCCTTACCCTGATTTTTCTTGATCGTTACTACGCGTAGGTTGTCGTACACGTTCTGGAGACGTTCCAGAATAGCCGGAGTCTCATCAGTCGAACCATCATCTGTGACTAGCACTTCATATTTTTCATAATTTAAATTATTCATTAAGTAGTTGATCGTGTGCTCAATCATGACTTCTTCGTTATGCGCTGGAATCATGATCGTGATAAAGGGTTGTTCTGCAGGTGTTAGTTGTTTAAATTCAATATCGTCTTTGTGGCGATGACGGTAAATCAGCTGGTAGCAGAGAACGCCGATAAACCAGGCAAACGCACCGAGAATCGGGTAGGAGACTAATAATAATAGAACAAAGTTCCAGATACTTTCGAAGGGCTTAAGTGTTTGCATTATTTCCATTGGCTAGTCCTCATACAATCTGTGGATTTCATTAACATCGAGATTTTGTTCGGGGTCAACTGTGTAGTGCTTGACGTGTTGCCGAAAAGTGGCCTGCCCGAATCGTTGGGTATAAAAGTTATTTAGTTGCCGCTTCCGAATATCTAACTGGTCTTCGTTGTATTGCCGTTCTTTACTGATATGCTGCTTGACCCGGTGATTATTGTGAATCGTGGAGACAATGACCACAATGGCGATTAAGATAAACGCAATAATAAAGAACCGGTCAAAGAAGTAGAACAGCGTCTTACCTTCTTCGTATTTCCAGGCGTGAATGAACTGGGGATTATTCGCAAGTAACGTTGACGAGATAGTCCAGTAGACAGGTACGGCAACGCAGATCCAAGTAATAATTGCGACTAGGGTTTGCCAAAGTTTCGTCCACCAGTGCCCCTTGGAAAAATATTTATCGGTAACGTATTGTTTCATAACATCTTTTTTCTCCATAAACGAACCTCCGAGATGACATATTATTTAGTGATTGTGCGGATCATATAGTTTATATCATTACTGATATTGTCAGTTTATCGACACAGAACAACACCAGGGTGCCTAACGTTAACTGCGATGAACAGTTTTAGAACAATCTGAACATTTAACCATGTCAATAAGCTTACATGAGGATTGCATTGATGTGCAATCAATATACATATCAGTATCATGATATAAGTAAAAGCCACGTATCTTTAATTAATATACACTTAATGGGATACTTTGTTAATCTAATTTGACAAAACGGTTAGTGCGCCGATTGAATGTCAGATTGTGGTTTAGCCATTGCAAATAAACTGGCGAGAAAAGGGCAACCGGCAAAACATCGCTGAATTTACTGGCGACTTTTAGTGCTATTTTCAATGTCTTACTCGGGCCCCAACCTATCAAATAAATGCGGGTGCGATCAACTTAGTCAAATTTGATCCAGGTGGTGTCATCAAGTTACGACAACTTGGAAGGATTTTCGTTGCTTATTTTCAAAAAACAAATTATTATATAATGATGACTAAAATTTAGCACAATTGCCTAGTGAAATCCGGCTCCAGACCTGATTTAGTCCGGTATTTCACCAATAGTATGATAAAATGGGCTAGTGGGGTTATGCCAATAACCAAAAAATCCAGCGAGAAGCGAAGGGGATAACGATGATTAAGCAATTTAAACCAACTTGGATGATACCAGCAATCTACAATGTGACACCGGCGCAGTTACGAGCGCAGGGCATTAAGGCGGTATTTACCGACCTTGATAACACGTTGATCGCATGGGACAATCCGGATGGCACCCCGGAACTGAAAAAGTGGCTGCACGCGTTACAAGACGCGGGCATTCCGTTAGTGGTGGTGTCGAACAATTCTGAAGCGCGAATTGCTAAGGCGCTACAAAGCCTGGAACTGCCATTTGTTTCGCGGTCACTGAAACCACTACCGCTGGGGATCAGTAAGGCGCGTCATGACCTGGGCTTACACAAAAAATGAAGTGGTCATGGTTGGCGATCAGTATATCACCGACATGTGGGCGGCCCATCTTGCGGGCGTGCCCAGTATCTTAGTACAGCCAATCGTGAAGACGGACGCGTGGAATACCCGGATAAACCGTTTCTTTGAACGATTTATCAAATTACGATTAGCACATGTTTATCCAGAAATGCATTTTCAGGAGGACCTTAATAAGTGAGTGAAACATCAGAAGAAACTTTATACTGTATTGGGTGTGGTGCGGCGATTCAAACGACCGATCCTAAGGCGGCCGGCTACACACCGAACAGTGCGTTACAAAAATCATTAGCTAGTGAAGCACAGGATTTATACTGTCAACGTTGTTTTCGGCTTCGGCACTATAACGAAATCGTGCCGGTTGGCTTAACGGATGATGATTTTCGTCATTTGTTAGCCACGATTCGAGATGCGAACGCACTGGTTGTGTACGTTGTCGACATTTTTGATTTGAATGGAAGTATCATTCCTGGTCTCCAGCGCTTTGTTGGGGATAATCCCGTTTTGTTAGTCGGTAATAAGGAAGACGTGTTGCCACGTCAGTTACGCCGGACGAAATTGCGGGAATGGATGAATCAACAAGTTCGTGCACAGGGAATCAAACCGGTCGACGTTGCGTTAACGAGTGCCAAGAAGGGGCATTCCATTGATGAACTCTTGGCGATGATTGAAAAATATCGTCGTGGACGCGATGTTTATGTCGTAGGGGTCACGAACGTTGGTAAGTCAACGTTGATCAATCGGATTATTGCCAACAATACTGGTTTGAAGGACTTGATCACGACATCCCGGTTCCCAGGGACCACGTTAGACAAGATTGAAATTCCGTTGGATGATGGTCATATGATGGTTGATACACCCGGAATTATTCATCCTGAACAGATGGCCCACGTGTTATCAGGCGATGACCTGAAGTTAGTCTCACCACAACGCGAGATTCGACCAAAGGGCTTCCAATTAGGTAACGGTCAAACTTTGTTCTTAGGTGGGGTGGCACGGTTAGATATTGTTGATACGTTAAAAGCAACTGGGACGGTCTACGTTGATAATAACTTGACCTTGCACCGAACCCGGACCGAGAATGCGGACAACTTTTATACCAAGCATGTGGGTGAACTGATTACCCCCCCAACTGGCGATGCTGTCGCTGACTTTCCACCATTAGTTCGCCACGAATTCAAAGTGACGGAAATCAGTGATATTGTCTTTGAAGGCCTCGGATGGGTCACGGTGGCTGCGGATACGCGTGTAGCGGCCTGGGCACCAAAGGGTGTTGCAGTCTTGACGCGCCCAGCTATGATCAACAAGCGTTGATGAGTTGTGGTCGGAGTAGAATCTGATTCGCGATTATCAAATAGAAAATTATAGGAGTAAATCAAACTTAATGGAAAACTTACGTGGAAAACAAAAACACTATTTACGTGGTGAAGCCCACCACATGCGGCCACTATTTGCTGTCGGGAAAAACGGCTTGACTGACGAATGGTTGACCCAACTAACGGGTGCGCTGGATAAGCGAGAATTAATTAAAGTCAACATTTTACAAAATGCTGATGTGACAACGGCTGAAGTTAAAGCTGCAATTGAACAGAAAACCGCGATTACGGTCGTTCAAACAATTGGCCGGGTGTTAGTCTTATACTTGCCAGCTAGTCATGAAGAAGACCAGCACTATTCATTGGAAGTTGCTAAGTTATAGGAGGAATGACGGGTGCAGACGGTTAATCAAACAGCGACAAAAGTTCTGACGGAAACGGTGACGGCAATTCCGCATCGCCGTGTTGGTATTTTAGGTGGCACGTTTAACCCACCGCATTTGGGACATTTGATCATGGCCCAGCAAGTTGGTGATCAACTGGGTTTGGATGAAGTTCGCTTTATGCCGGACGCTCAACCACCGCATGTCGACGAAAAGAAGACGATTGCGGTGGAAGATCGTGCGAATATGGTCCAAGAAGCCATTGTTGATAATCCACTATTTCGGTTGGAGACGGCGGAAATCGAGCGGGGTGGCAAAAGCTATACTTACGAAACGATGAAGTTTTTGAAAGCTAAGCATCCGGACACGCAGTACTATTTCATCATTGGCGGCGACATGGTCGATTATTTGCATACTTGGTATCACATTGACGAGCTAGTTAAATTAGTCACCTTTGTTGGTATCAAACGAACCGGGTACCCAACGACGAGTCAATATCCGGTTATTTGGGTCGACGCACCGTTGATCGATATTAGTTCCACTCAGATTCGTCAAAAAAATCAGCCACGGGCATTCGGTCCGTTATCTGGTTCCGGAAGCCGTGGCCGCTTATATTAAGGAGCATCATTTGTATGAGCAAAACGATTGAGTATACTGAAGCGATTGTTCCATATCGTCACGAGGAGCTAATGGCAAAAGTTGCCGCCCAGTTGACTGACAAACGCTATCAACACTGCTTACGGGTCGAGGAGACTGCGCGACAGTTAGCTGCTGACAACGGTGTTGATGTCGAGTTAGCTGGAATTGCGGGGTTATTACACGACTACGCCAAGCAACGCGATGATCAAACATTTATTCAGCTCATTAAGACGCATGGCATGGACCCCAACCTGGTTTCGTATGGGAACGGGGTCTGGCATGGCTATGTTGGCGCTGAACTGATCAAAGATGAGTTGCACATCTACAATGAGCCAATTTTGAATGCGGTGCGGTTACACACGGTCGGTGCGCCTTATATGACTAAACTGGACCAAATCATCTTCATGGCCGATTTTATTGAACCAGCCCGGGACTTCCCCGGTGTTGAAGCGGCTCGTGAAGCGACGGCCAAGTCGTTGGCTGACGGTGTTCGTTTCCAGATTCAACATACACTAGATTATCTGATTCAGAAGGGTGCGCCAGTCTACCCACAAACGTTAGCAACCTATAACGCGTGGGTCGGCGGTGTGGCCCCTCAATTTGCCAATTAAATTTAAGGGAGAGTTTTATGGATAGCAAGGAACTTTTACAATTAACTGTTGAGGCCGCTGACGATAAGCGTGCCGACGATATCGTGGCCTTAGACGTCGCGGAAGTCAGTTTGATGGCGGACTATTTTGTCATCTTATCCGCGGATTCCAAGCGCCAAGTTCAAGCGATTGCTGATAATATCGTGGACTTTGTGCGCAAGGCCGGTTCGGACGTTAAGAGCGTCGAAGGTCGGACTGCGGGCGAATGGGTCTTGATCGATGCCGGTGACGTCATCGTGCACGTCTTCCAAAAGGATGCGCGGGCACACTATAATTTGGAAAAATTATGGTCTGATGCGCCCATCGTCGACGTTGCACAATGGGTAAACGCATGATTTATCAGACGTTTGCCGAACTTTATGACGAACTTTTTGATCCAGCCATGTACCAGCAATGGCTGGATTTTGTCCGTCGTGAGTATCCTAACCAAGATGGTCAGTTGCTCGAATTAGCTTGTGGGACGGGACGCTTAGGGGTGTTGTTAGCCCAAGCCGGCTATCAGGTCACCGGTTTAGATTTGTCGGAGAACATGTTAGCACTGGCACAGCGCCATGCGGACGAGGCAGCCGTGACCTTACCGCTATTACAAGGGGATATGCTCGATTTATCTGAAATTGGGACCTTTGATGCGGTTACCTGTTTTGCTGATTCGTTCTGCTATTTGCCCGATATTACGACAGTCCAACGTGCATTTGAACAAGTGGCTCAACATTTGACAGCGGCCGGCGAATTTTTATTCGACGTCATTACACCTTATCAGACGGATGAGGTCTATCCTGGTTATATGTACAATTATCGCGATGAGGATCGGGCTTTTATGTGGACAAGCTATGCCGGTGAACAGCCACACAGTGCTGAGCACGATTTAACGTTCTTTATTTATAATGATGATAAGCAGGCCTTCGACGAGGTCAGTGAATTACATCAAGAACAAACTTATGTGTTGGCTGATTATCAACAAGCTCTGCAGGCAGCCGGTTTTAATCATGTCACGGTCAGCGCCGATTTTGGCCGCCAACAACCGGATGATCAGACCACGCGGTGGTTCTTCAAGTGTCGTAAGTAGTAGGAGGAACAAGAATGCAAGCAGTCGGGTTAATAACTGAATACAATCCGTTGCATAATGGGCATCGCTACCATTTGCGGCAAGCACAACAGTTGACCAATGCCGACTGTGTTATTGTTGTGATGAGTGGTGATTGGCTGCAACGCGGTGAACCGGCCATTTTAGACAAGTGGACACGTGCGAAGCTGGCTTTGGAAAATGGGGCGGATCTAGTAATTGAACTGCCCGTGTTTTTTGCGACCCAACCTGCCCATTTATTTGCACGGGGTGGTATTGAACTACTCAGTGCACTGGACTGTACGAGTGTTGTTTTTGGTGCGGAACATCCTGAGCTGGACTTTCAACGGTTGGCCACGGCAATTGCGGCGCGGCAGGGCAGCTTTACCCACTATAATGCGACTTTTGCCACTCAGTTTAACGCGGCCTTGCAAGCTGCCACGGGCGTGACGTTGACGGCAGCCAATGATATGCTGAGCTTCTGTTATTACGCTGCCAATCAGACCCTGGCACATCCGATGCAGTTACTGCCGATCAAGCGTCGCCAAGCGGATCACGCGACGACGACAATTGCGGCCGATAGTCGCTACGCCAGTGGGACAGCGGTGCGCCAAGCGGCACTTGCACAGGATTGGGCGGCGCTGAAACCAGTTGTCCCGGCCGACACGTTCACGGCACTGACTACGCAACGACTGCAGCGCTGGAGCGACTTTTGGCCGTTTTTACAGTATCAATTGCTGACCGTCGACGTTGCCCGTAGTGGACAGTACGACCAGATGGCGGAAGGTTTGGAATACCGGATGCAAGCGATGGCCCAACACGCCACGACTTTTGATGACTTTATTCATCAGGTCAAGTCAAAACGCTATACGTATACACGATTGCAGCGGGTGGCGACAGCCGCACTACTACAACTTACTCAGGCAGAAGTCCAGAAAGCACAGGCACATAATTATCTGCGCGTCTTAGGCTTCACACCTAAGGGGCAGGCTTATTTGCATCAAGTGAAGAAACAGCTCCCGTTGCCGCTGTATACGAAAATCAATCAAGACCTACGCCAGCATGCTCTGAATCTCGATTATCGGGCGGGGCGCGTCTATCAATTAATTAATGGGCAATCGCAAGATTTATATCGACAACCATGGCGGTTACCGGTAACAATTGGTTGACCGCGGCGGGCTTTCTTGATATGGTTAGGTCTAATGACGGGCATTTTGGACTGTCAAGGAAAAAACATTGACAAAGGATTTTTACACAGGTATAATTTATCACGTTGCATTAGGAGGTTTTTAAATGAAATGGTCACTTTCACAGCTTAAAACATACCGTGAAACGCCACTTCAGTTTGATGAAGCATTGGATTTAAAACACTCCTTGATGAGCCGTTATCCAGAAATTATCGATGTTAAGTCAGTTCACGCAACTGGATTAGCGAGTTATGATAAGGATAATGTGTTAATCACGGCGAAGATTGACGCAATGTTAACATTGCCGTCTAGTCGCTCGCTGACGCCAGTGGATGTCCCATTGGCTTTTCAAATGACGGAATATTATGTTCCTCAGGGAACCGATCTGAGTCGTTTTGACGAAGAAACTGATACGGTAATTATTTTACCTGAAGATGATATTTTAGATTTTGATGTCGCTGTGGAGGATAATATTTTAATTCACATCCCCATGCAGATTCTTTCTGAAGCTGAACAAGACGGCGCCCCGATGCCAACTGGTAAGGGCTGGGAAGTTCTCTCCGAGGACGACCAAGCGTTGCAAGCTGCAGAACTTAAAACTGTTGATCCGCGTTTAGCTAAGTTAAAAAACCTGTTCCCTGATCAGGAAGACAAGGATTAAGTTAGCTAGGCGTATCAAAACACACATTATGTGAATTCACTTGAAGGAGGTGTAGGTTGATGGCTGTACCAGCAAGAAGAACATCTAAGATGCGTAAACGCAACCGTCGTGGTCATATTAAATTGGCTACACCAAATTTGGCACCATGCCCAAATTGTGGCGAATTACGTGTATCACACCGTGTTTGCCCAAGTTGTGGATACTACAACGGCAAGCAAGTCGTAAAAGTAAACAACTAATTGTTAGTTGGTGAAAAGTTGCATTGCGGCCATGGCGCATGGAACTTTTCGTTACCATAATACGATCAAAAAGCCCGCTTAGGTGGGCTTTTTTTGTTGTCTTCAATTAAGTGGGTCTCTGTCAACCGGTGTTGATGAAGTTATATTTAGAATCCAATTCATTTACGAATTGGGCTCTTTTTTTCGATTTTGATTTTGAACTCAATTTGAATTCGATAAATAAAGTTTTGCCAGTTCTTGTAACCATACGCGGTTCTTTTGATTTGCTTGATTTTACGGTTCACACCTTCGACGGGACCATTTGATAATCGGCCGGTAGTCATATTTTGATGAGTTGCCGGTTCTTGATAAAGCTTTTAATATTGGTCATTAGCTGAGGACTGATATTTTCGACATGACCTAGTGCTGCTTTGAAGGATCGATAATCACGCTTTTGAAAAGCCTTAACTAAGGCATGTGCGGCTTGGTAGGTTTGTCGAAACTGTTGGTCTAGATTTAAACCGGCTACGACTAATTGCTCTTGTGTCATGCGATCTTTAAGATGCGCAAACCATTGGGGTTTGCGCTTTTCGAGGCTGTCATAATCTTTTAAATATAACCGCCAATAATATTTAAGCACTCGGTATTCACGACTCTTAGGGTTAAAGCGTTTCATGAGTTGGACCCGAGTTTGATTCAAAGATCGTAAGGCCATTTGAACAAGATGAAAGTTATCCGCGACCAGTTTGGCGTGTGGAAAGAGTGTTCGAATCGCGGGTTGATATTGAGAATTAAAGTCCATCACAACCCGGGTTACGCGGTCACGATGACGTTTAGAATAATGATTGAGAAAGAAGTCTTTAATATCGGCATTCTTACGTCCTGGTAATATTGTAATGATGTCGTGGGTTTGGGCATCCACCGCAATAAAACTCATTTGTTTATCAGTTGAACGAAACTCGTCGATACAAAGCATCGTTGGTAGTCCGTTGAAAGCTGGTTGGGTACCTTGTCCGAGCAACTTTATTCGGCGACTAATCGTATTGGTCGAGACATTGTATTGAGCCGCAATACTCGCCATCGTACGGTCTTCAGTTAATGATAGATCAATGGCATGAAGACTGTTTTCAGATATTTGATGATGTTTTTTAACCAGCGTAGTCGTTGTTAAACTACTTTTACCACAATTTTTACAGATAAATCGCTGCTTCTTTAAGTTAAGGATGGTGACCCGTTCGCTAATTCTAGGAATTCTGATGTGAACGGTCTTAAAGCCATTCTTAACCATGGAACGTTTGCCACAACGTGCGCAAACAGTAACCGGATACGTTAGCTTCGCAAGCACTTGTAAGCTTCCGTTAGTAGCTTCTTGAACAACTAAATCAGTAATATTTGGGTCTTTAATTTGGAGCAGTACTTTAGTAGAATGGTCTTGGGACATATCTGACACTCGCTTTCAATTGGTTTTGGTCGACTTGATTGTAGCACAGGACGATATGTCCTTTTGTTGTACATAAAAATAGTGTTGATGGATTTTATCCATCAACACTAAATATCATAGACCCAATTAAGTTTGAGTCGGGACCAGCACTTCTTGAAATAAGGTTTGACTGAGCTGCCAGCGCGGTCAAGCGAGTGGCCTTGCATATTGATTGCGATGAGGCGTCTCCCTTCCGTATACTAAGACTATCAAATAATGGGTACGGCTTCATAATAAGTGTTACTGACGCAGCGACAAGGGGGTTATGGAGATGATGAGCAAAAAATATGGGATCGGGTTAGCACTACTCACCGTGGTTCTGTTAGCTGGATGTGGCACCCAACAGTCGACGCAAAATAAGGCGACAAGCCAATCAACTAGCAGCCAAAGTAATTCGACCAAAAGTGTGACAGCCAAAACGAAAGTGTCATTAGCCGCAGCCATCAAAAAGTTTCAGCAACAATATCCGGACGCCAGTGTGACGAGTATTGAGTTAGAAGACCAACTCGGTCGACCGGTTTACACGCTGGAAGGCGTTGGCGGCACCCAGGAACATGAATTACAACTCAATGGGCGAACCGGGAAGGTCATCAGTAAGCAGTCTGAGATGCTGGATCAAGATGATCAAGCTGACGCTGAGGGTGACCGGCTGAATCTTAACAAGGTAATCAGTCCTAGTAAAGCGGTGGCGATTGCCATCCATGATCGTAACGGTGGCTATGCTAGCGAACTCAAGCTCGATAAGGACAATGGCACCACTTACTGGGAGGTCCAGGTACATCAAGGAAAGCAGCAAGTCGATATTAAGATTGATGCCTATGAAGGTCATATTTTGGAAACTGAGCACGACGATTAGTACCACGTGGTTGCTGGTGAAAAGGGGCGGTAAGTAGCTTCATTTTGTCAGCAACTAGTCTTGAAATGGTCAGCCGGCTAAACGTATCGCCCATTTTGTAAATCACTGATTTGATCAATAGCTAGTCGTAATCATCACGTCCGTTTCCATCACACCGAATTCTTGCCACATGATTTGATTGATGGTTTCGATCAGACGTGTGATTTCAATCGCCGTCATCCGAGGTGGCACACCGATCGTGGCTCGCAGCATGATGAGATTACCATCATAATGAGCCTTGAGAAAAATGACTTTGCGGACACTAGTTAAATCAGCAATTCGCCGTTGATAGCGATCTTCAAGGTAAGGATCGAAATAGTCAACTAGGTTCAGACTACTTTCTCGAAAAATTTTGGTGCCAGTATTGAGGATGTATAGCCCTAAGCCGATACTAATCAGGTTATCGAACCACTGAAGGTGGAGCTTGACCGTGACAAGGATCGTAAGAACGGTAGTTAGACTGGTCAACGCGTCCGTGAAGGTATCACGGCTCGCTGCGGTCAGGGCAGCATTGTTAAGTTTGCGACTCCAATAATGATTGAAGGCCCATAAAACCAGTAGCACCACGAAGGAAAACCCGGCGGCCAAGCCGGCGATATTGCTGAGGTTTTTGAAGGGGGTACGGGTGGCGAATGTCATTACGCCTTTGATAATAATGTCGATTCCAATGGCAGCCATGATGGTGCCGGCTAGTAAATTAAAAATCGTCTCAAAACGAAAGCGGGATTGCTGGATTCGGGGTCCTAATTGCTGCTGCTCCGCGGGTGCGATGGGTGCGCCAAATAAATCGTCATCGTGCGTGCGACTGGCGATGAATAGACCAGTCATGAGTAGCCCGGTCGAAAAAATTCCAGATAAATTATTAAAGGCATCCGCACGTAGGGCCTGTGAGTGGCCCCAGCGTGCCCCTAGAAGCTCGATAATAAATAAGCTCAAATAAACGGCCACGTTGCCCCAGAGATGGTGACGGGCCGTTTTAAGCGAAATAACAACGGGTTGTTCAATTTGATGCCAATCTGGCAGTCGTTGGATCGACATGATTAGGGGCCTCCTTACGCATCTTGAATTGGACTGCTGGTCAGGATTAGTGGTGCTAGGGTGTCTCTCTGGTAAAAGTGGCCACCAGCGGGCATGTACGAATAAAAAAAGTGCGGAACGTCATAATAACAATGAGGACACTAGCCTAAACACCACGAACCGATCTATGAAGGTTATCCGTTTATTTTATTGTAAGCCTAGCACGGTGTTTTTAACTTTGTCAGTTGGTGCTGTTTGAAAGGCAAGTAACCTTTTTGGATGGTTCTATGAAAATTAATTTCTTCCCGCGATAAATTATATGAAATTAATTTTAAAATTTGCGGTCATTTACTTTATTAACAGCGTGTTTTTTGGTACGATAGTTGCGTATTAAAAATTGGGAGGCAATAAACTAATGAGTAATGAAAAACCACAAATTGGTGTCATTGGGATGGCCGTCATGGGTAAGAACCTGGCGTTGAACATCGAAAGCCGCGGCTACAAGGTTGCGATTTTTAATCGGACTGGTGCCAAAACTGAAAAGGTCGTTAAGGACCATGCTGACAAGCAATTAGTACCAAGTTATAAGATCGAAGACTTCGTGGCTTCACTTGAAACGCCACGACGGATTATCATGATGGTTAAGGCTGGTAAGCCAACCGATGCCGTTATCGATGAATTATTACCACTATTAGATAAAGGCGACGTCTTGATTGATGGTGGGAACACCAACTTTAATGACACGATGGCACGTAACGCCCGCTTAGATAAATCCGGAATCAACTTTATTGGTATGGGTGTTTCCGGTGGTGAATTAGGTGCCTTACAAGGTCCTTCATTGATGCCTGGTGGTCAAAAGGAAGCTTATGATTTAGTTGCCCCAATCTTGGAAAAGATTTCTGCTAAAGCGCCTCAAGACGGTGCACCATGTGTGACTTACATCGGCCCGAACGGTGCTGGTCACTACGTTAAGATGGTCCACAACGGGATTGAATACGGTGATGAAGAGTTAATCGATGAATCATACAATATCATGCGCAACGTCGCGGGCTTGTCCGTTGATGAAATGTCCGATATTTTTACGGACTGGAACAAAGGCGAATTGAGCAGTTACTTGATCGAAATCACCGCTGACATTTTGTCACGTAAGGATGATTTAGGTGCGGATAAGACTAAGCCAATCGTTGACATGATCTTAGACCGTGGGAACAACAAAGGAACTGGTAAGTGGAGTTCCGAAGATGCCTTGAACGTTCAAGTGCCACAATCCGTTATTACGGAAGCGGTCTATGCGCGTTACATCTCAATGATGAAGAACGAACGGGTTGCCGCTTCTAAGAAATTAGCTGGCCCAACCGCTGACGTTGACTTGCCAGCCAAGGAAGAATTGGTTGAGAAGATTCGTCAAGCCCTCTACTTCAGTAAGATTATGAGTTATGCGCAAGGCTTCGAACAACTTCGTTTCGCTTCTGAACATTATGGTTGGGACTTGAAGTTCGGTGAACTTGCCCAAATCTGGCGTGCTGGTTGTATCATCCGGGCCCAATTCTTACAAAACATCACGGATGCTTTTGATAAGAAGCCTGATTTAAATAACTTATTGATGGACGACTACTTTGCCGACATCGCCGCCAAGTATCAACAATCAACACGTGAAGTGCTTAGCTTAGCAATCCAAGCTGGTGTACCGGTACCATCATTTAGTGCGGCATTGTCATACTACGACTCATACCGGGCCGAAGTGTTACCTGCTAACTTGTTGCAAGCGCAACGGGACTACTTTGGTGCGCATACGTATGAACGGACTGACCGTGAAGGGTTATACCATTACAGTTGGTACGAAGAACAATAAAATCATTTTGAATGAACTAAACTGTGGCTAATGACGTTACGCGTGATTAGGCGCAGTTTTTTTGTGCTGTGGGTGGCTGTGCGGTAATGATCGTTGGTTTGAGTGGATTAGAACGTACGTTTGCGTTAAAATTGAGAGTAATGAATAAACGCGAAAGTGGGGGTCGCCATGCGACAAGAATCATTATTTAACCCGGATAAATCTAGTAGTAGTCCGTTGGCTTACCGGGTCCGGCCAGTGACGCTGGCGGATTTCAAGGGCCAAGAGCATCTACTTGGCCCGGGTAAACTATTACGACAATTAATCGCAGAAGATCAGTTACCATCCCTGATTTTTTGGGGACCACCGGGAGTCGGCAAGACCACGCTAGCCGAAATTATTGCGCAACAGACCCAGTCGCACTTTATTACGTTTAGCGCGGTGACGAGTGGCATTAAAGAAATTCGGCAAATCATGGATGAAGCGGAGGCTAATCGAGATTTTGGTGAAAAGACCATTGTTTTTATTGATGAAATTCACCGGTTTAATAAAGCCCAACAAGATGCCTTTTTGCCATATGTTGAGCGCGGCAGTATCACGTTAATTGGTGCGACGACGGAAAATCCCTCATTTGAAATTAACGCGGCCCTATTATCACGGTGCAAAGTATTGGTCTTAAAGGCATTGACGCCTGACGCATTAGAAGCTGTCTTACAGGGTGCTTTGCAGAATCCGAAGGGGTTTCCGGATCTTGAGATTACGATGCAGCCTGATACACTACGGTTGATCGCAGAATTTGCTAATGGTGATGCTCGTATGGCGCTCAATACGTTAGAAATGGCTGTTTTGAACGGTGACCGCGATGGCAAGCACGTTACGATTACTACGGCCGGGTTATCGCAACTGATCAATACTAAGTCGTTGCGCTACGATAAGCATGGCGAGGAGCATTATAATATTATCTCCGCGTTACATAAATCAATGCGTAATAGTGATGTTGACGCGGCGATTTACTGGTTGATGCGGATGCTAGCCGGCGGTGAAGATCCGCTATATATCGCTCGGCGTTTGATTCGGTTTGCGAGTGAGGACATTGGGCTAGCTGACCGGCAGGCATTGCCACTGACGGTAGCGGTCTTTCAGGCGTGCCAGTTGATCGGTATGCCCGAGTGTGACGTGAATTTGACGGAAGCAGTGACTTATTTAGCCTTAGCACCGAAGTCCAATGCATTATACGCGGCTAAATCAGCAGCGCAAGCAGATATCAAAGCGACGGGTAATTTACCGGTCCCCTTACAGATTCGCAACGCACCGACAAAATTAATGAAAGATTTAGGTTATGGTTCTGATTACCAATATGCCCATGATACAGCGGCCAAATTAACCACGATGACGACGATGCCACCTGAGTTAAAACAGCACCGGTACTATGAGCCGACTAGCCAGGGACAGGAGAAAGCCTGGCAACAGCGCCTAGCTGCTATTCGCCAGTGGCACCAGCAACATCCGCAAACCGAACCGTCAGATGATGAGACATAAAGATTGCAATTTAATGAGAATTCACTAAAATTAGATTTGGGTGAGGAGCAGACCCTGGTTGGGGTGTAGGAAATTCAGCGTTTTCATGTTAAAATAACATGTTGTACTAGCTTAATGCAGGTTAGTGGTGATAAATCACTGATTCGTACGGTTTTTAGATAAGTTGAATATTAGGAGTGACTAAAAGTAAATGAGTCGAATATTAATTATTGAGGATGAAAAAAACCTCGCACGCTTCGTTGAATTAGAATTAAAACACGAAGGCTATGATATTCAAGTCGAATATAACGGCCGTAAAGGGTTAGACGCAGCGTTAGCTGAAGATTTTGATGCCATCCTATTAGACCTGATGTTACCAGAACTGAACGGTTTGGAAGTCTGCCGGCGGGTTCGTGAAGTCAAGAACACGCCGATTATTATGATGACGGCCCGTGACTCCGTGATTGATCGAGTTTCCGGCCTGGATCATGGGGCAGATGATTACATTGTTAAGCCATTTGCTATCGAAGAATTACTTGCCCGCTTACGAGCACTATTGCGGCGAATCGATTTGGAAAGTGAACAACAAAGCACTAAACAAACGACCGTCACTTATAAAGACTTGACGATTGAAAAGGAAAACTTAGTCGTTAAACGCGGCGACGAAGTCATCAACTTGACGAAGCGTGAATATGAACTGTTATTAACTTTAATGGAAAATATTAACGTTGTCCTCGCTCGTGATGTCTTACTAAACAAAGTATGGGGTTACGAATCAGAAGTTGAAACGAATGTCGTCGACGTTTATATCCGTTACTTACGGAACAAGATTGACCGACCAGGAGAAAAGAGTTACATCCAAACTGTTCGTGGGACTGGATACGTGATTCGTTCTTAATGACTGACGCTGATACGAATCAAGTGACGCCTAAACCACGGCGCCGTTGGTCATTAAAATGGAAATGGGCGCTCGGGACCGCAATTGGGTCCGCGCTCATTTTTATTTGTTTTTCATTATTGGTCTATAAGAGTTTCACGAACCTCTTATTGCGCCAAGAACAACGGAACGTGGCTAGTGCTGTTACAACGGTGCAACAATCGTTGCGAACGGAGTCGAAAGGGCTGACCATTAAGTCGGTGGCCGCTAAATTGCAACCCGAGGCGAGCGTTGAACCGGCAACTACCATGAGTGAACGTAAGCATGGTGTGCTGCAAAGTAAAATCTTTTCAGATTCCGATTTAACAGCCTTATCCCGCACAAACTTAGCTGTGACGGTTTATGATCCACACGGGAACACACTCTATCTATCCCGCAAGGATGCACATGAGTTCTCTAAGAATAAGACGCGTCAGGTGGTGGTGATTGGCCGAGGAAGTGATGCTGAATTAGTTGGGCGGGCGCCCATTTATGCGGCTAGCAATCACCGTTTGATCGGTTACACCCAGGTCACTGATAATTTGGCGGAATACCATTCAACGACTCAGAATTTGATCTGGATCTTTATTGTAATGACAATGATCACTATTTTTGGTGCCACGCTACTGGGCTACTTCTTAGCTGCGTTTCTATTACGGCCAATGCGTAAAATCAAACAGACGATTAATGCGGTCAATGATGATCCGCAAACTGACTCGCGAGTGCCCGATCTTAAACGCAATGATGAATTGTCGGATTTAGCAGTTGTATTCAATGATATGCTTGATCAGATGCAACGCTATATTAATCAACAGCAGCAATTTGTTGAAGACGTTTCCCATGAATTACGGACCCCGGTGGCAATTATCCAGGGCCATATGGAGTTGCTGAATCGATGGGGCAAGGATGATCCACAAGTGTTGTCGGAATCATTGGCGGCTAGTTTGTCAGAAACCAAGCGAATGCAGAGCTTAGTTCAAGAAATGTTGGACTTATCGCGTGCTGAACAATTGGAAATCAATTTTAGCCATGAGACGTCGGACGTTCAGAAGTTAGTGACGCAAGCATTTAACGATTTTACGATGATTCATCCCGACTTTCATTTTACGTTTGATGATGATGTTAAAAAGCCGGTGTATGCTCAGATTTACCGTAATCACCTCGAGCAAATTCTGATTATTTTATTGGATAATGCGGTCAAGTACTCGACACGACGTAAAGAAATCCATTTATCATTATCCACGGATTATCGCTACATTGAAGTCGCCGTCCAAGACTTTGGTGAGGGTATTTCTAAGGACAATCTCGATCGGGTTTTCAACCGTTTCTATCGGGTTGATAAGGCGCGTAGCCGTGATAAGGGTGGTAACGGGTTAGGATTATCCATTGCGCAACGGTTAGTTGAAGGTTACCATGGTCATATTAGTGTTGAATCTGTGGTGGGCCAAGGCTCGATCTTTCGGTTCCAGTTACCGATTCTACGGGACGCGAAGCTCTTAGCTAAGGCCGAGGCTGAAACGAATGATGTTGAAAAGATTGCCAAGTCGGAACTGCCAGCCGGAATCCGACCAGCTACTCGTGATGAAGATGAAGCGCCCTTGGATGATCATGAGCACGACCACTAGGTAATCGAATTATTGATGAATTTAAAACGCACATTCAAGTTAATTTAACTTGAATGTGCGTTTTCAGTTTGGATAATTGCGCTGTAATGAATTTTAAAGCCGCGGCCTATGGGATCATATCGTGATTTTGAGGGAGGCTTGAATCAATATTGAGCATCGACTGACAGTTCGATAGGGCGCAGTAAGATGCTGATTAAACGACGAATAGGTTGTACACCAGCAGGTTGGGTTTAATCCTGATTCAGATTGATCCGACTCGAAATATATTTAAGCTGACCGATATTTGTTGGTATGTTCATCATGAAACCATTTTCACAAGTAACCTTTTTTGGTATAGTGGAAGAGTAGTTAATTTAATCAGGGGGCGAAGTTGTTGACGAACGAACCAACTTATCGGCCAATGACGTTCAAAATTTTTTTGGAATTCATTCGGCTAAATGCCAAGGCAGCTAGTGTGGTGCCGTATTTTATTGGTATTTTATTTTCAATCTATTATTTTCATGCGTTTAATTGGATCAATTCGTTAATTTACTTAGTTGCACAAGTAGCGATTGCATTGTTTGTGACGGGGTTTAATAACGTGCAGGATTACTACTTGGCTAAGGATTTACATTATCGGGATACTTATAACATTGTTGGCCGTGAGCACCTATCACCACGACGATCATTGAATTTGATGCTAGCGATGTTAGCAACTGCAATTATTTTAGGATTAGTGCTAGTCGTCAGAACAAACCTATTGTTACTGTTCATGGGCGCTGCAGCGATTGGTGTGGCTATCTTCTATACCTATGGCCCGGTACCGTTTTCGCGCTTCCCGTTGGGTGAATTACTGTCGGGATGTGTCGAAGGATTTGGCGTTTTCTTTCTGAGTGTTTATATGAACGTCGCGACCCCCGTACTGGCGGGCTTTAAGTTTGCTTGGCCGCAGTTTGCGATTGTGGGGAATTTAGAGAACATATTGGTCATGATTTTGGTGGGGCTACCAGGGATTTTCTTGGTTGCGAATATCATGTTAGCTGATAATATTTCAGATTTACAACAGGATATTCGCAATGAACGTTATACGGTTCCGTACTATATTGGTCATCGTTGGTCACTACGGGTCTACGATACGCTGGCGCTGTTAGGTTATTTGCCAGTGCTGATGAGTGTTGTTTTACAAATACTACCGATTTATCAGCTGGCAGTGTTGCTCGTTTTACCAAAAATTTTGAAGAATATTCGGGCCTTTAACGCGGTGCAGGTGAAAGAAACCACCTTTAATACGGCACCACAAAATTTGATGATGTTTCAAGGCATGCAATTACTTGGACTGATCCTGGGTATTTTCTTTTAATCCGGTCTGATTAATTGGGATGGTTCACAAAAACAGCGGCCGTCATCCAGCATAATTGCTGAATGACGGCCGCCGTTTTTTGTGTCGCTGTTTTTTGGACCTTGTTAGTCATGTACTGCGGTTGTTTTCGGCGGCTATTTACTGATCAACCGCACGGTACTGCGGCCATCCCCCATCTTTTTGATGAGAACTTGTTGGCCAATCGTTCGTTTCATTGATTCAATGTGACTGATAACACCGACCATTCGGTTTTCACCAATTGTTTCGAGTGCCTGCATCGCTTTTTCCAAAGTTTCATCATCCAGGGAGCCGAAGCCTTCGTCGACAAATAGTGCGTCGATTTGGACGCCATTAGCCGAAGATTGAACGACCTCACTGAGCGAGAGTGCAATCGACAGAGCAGCAATGAAGGTTTCACCACCAGACAACGTGTTGGATGAACGCGAGTTGCCGGTCTCATTATCGTAAACATTGATATCGAGGCCATGGTCACTGCGGTTATCACTCGCTTCGGCAGCTAGTTCAAATGTGTAGCGGTTATTGGAAAGCAGGTTGATAAAGTGATCATTGGCGTAGTTTAAGACGCGTTGCAAGTAGTTTTGGACAACGTAGGTCTCTAACTTGAGCTTGTGATCGTTGCCATCTTTACCAGTCATGATATTATACAGGCTTGTAATTTCGGCGAACCGCTTTGCAAATGTGCCTTGCTGGTGCATGATTTGTTGGACTTTTTCGAGACAACTTTGCGCGTCGGTTAAGGCTTGTTCCGCCACGGTTTGGGATTGCAGTGCTCGATCCTTATGAGCTTGCAGGTCGGCCAGCTGAGCTTGGATGCCCGTAATATTCGGTCGTTCAACGTTCGTTAAGGCGGTTTGCAGTTGCTTGATTTCGGTTGTCAGACGCTCCTTGTCTTGCCGATAGGTGGCAATTTGGACTTGCAGGGCGGTCAGTCGACCATTGGCGAGTTCTTCTAACCAATTTTCAAGTACGGTTTGGTCATGAGTCGGTGCTTCTGGAGCAGCTAAGGCCTGTGCGATTGTTTGCTCAAGCTGCGTGCGCGTGGCCTGTGTTGTCTTCAACCGGTCGTTTAAATCATCGAGCTTAGTTTGATGTTTTGATAAAGTAAGTTGACTGGTTTGAACGGTGGCTTGGGCGGCCTCTAGGCGTTGTTGGTAGGTCGCGACGATCTGATTGAGATGCGCTTTTTCGGCCAGCAGGTCAGCGCTTGTGACTTGTAAGTCCGTACCAATGGCTGCCTGAGCTACCGTCAAATCGGCTGTTTTATTGCGCAATAAGGCCCGTTGTTCGCCTAACTGTAACTCCGTTTGTTGGGCCTGTTTTTGTTGTGCTTCCAGTTCAGCAGTATATTTCTCAATAGCTTGAACCACTCGTTGGGCTGCCTCAAGCTTCTTCGTAATTGTGGCGAGTTGCTCAGCGAAAAAAGCCCTGACTGCGGTCAAATCGTAGGGTGACTTTAGTGCTAGTCCGTTGGTTTCAATCAACTGTTGGTAAGTTGAAGTTAGTTGCGTTTGGGCGGTGGTTACTTGCTGCGTAGCCTGGTCAACTTCTTTTTCAGCCTGTTCGACACGTTGTTGAGTTGCTTCCACTTGCTTGTTGGCTGCCGCCAGCGCGTTTTGAGCGTCGTCAACGGCTTGCATGGATTGTCGTAAGTCAGCTTCATTTGCAACGATGGTTGTGACCGGCATCTGTGAATGATCGGTTGATCCACAGACCACGCAGGGCTGGCCGTCAACGAGTTCTTGTTGTAATTGGGCAATCATTAAGCTTTGGCGTTGACCACGTTGTTGTTCAAATTGGACTTGCGCATTGTGCTGATTCTGTTCATCGCTGGCAAGCTGCGCCCGTAAATCAGTCAGTTGCTTGGTGACGCGCTGCTGTTCTTGTTGCGCACCTCGCCATTGACTATCAAGTGGTGTCAGGGTGTCGACGAACTGTTCTCGTTGTTTAATCAGCAAATCCTTAGTGGCGTGTAAGTCATCAATAGATGGCAAGTTCGCTTGTTGGGTGGTGATTTTGGCTGTTAATGTCTTTATTACGGTTTGGTGCTGTTCAAAAGTCGCCTTCAGATCAGCGACACTCGGCTTGAGCTTTGCGAGCTGTGCGATGAGACTTTCAACGCGTTGCGCTTGTGGAATCAACGTGGCCAATTGTTCCAAGCGCTGCTGGTGCTGATGGTTAGCTTCACTTTGGTCATGTAATTGTTGAACTGCAGCTTGCGCTTGGCGATAGTCGTCCTGCGCTTGTTGCACGTTATCCATAGCTGCTTGCTGGTCAAGTGTCAATTGCTTTTGGTCACGTGTTTGTTGAGTGAGGGCTTGCATGGTGGCTTGTAGGGGCTGGGCCCAAGTTAACGCGTGCAACTGTTGCTTGGCTATGGTAATTGCCGGTGTTTGTTCTTCAACTTTAGTTTGATAATCAGCTTGCGCCTGTGTGAGCCGGTCAAATTGTTGTTGGCGATCGCGTGCTTGCTGGTAGGTCGTTTCGGCCGCTTTAACAGACCGATTGATTTTACTAGTCGTTTGCTGTGCTTGGTCAAAAGCACTTTGACGCGTCGTAACAAATGCTCGTAGTAGTGGAATTTTTTGATTGTCCGGAACTGCTTGAAGTTGAGCCTGTTCCTCATCATTCCAAGTTGCTGAGGCTAGTGCGACCCGCAAATCGGCGACAAACTGATCACCAGTCTTGCTGGCGGTTTGATACTCCGCTTTAAGTTCCGCAGTAAAGTCTGAATAAAGTTGCGTTCCAAAAATCTTTTTAAGAATTTTTTCCTTGTCAGTCGTTTTTGACTTTAAGAATTCCGAAAAGTCATTTTGGGGGAGTAGAATGATTTTTTTAAATTGATCGGCAGTCAAATTCAAGATGGTCGTGATCTCGGGACCAACGTCGGCCGGCTTGGTTGCAATGCTCTCAATCTCCACGCCACCAACGTGATCAACGACAGCTAATTTGGCCGTACTATTCTTTTTCGTCAGTCCAGATCCTTTTTTCTTAGCTAAGTATTGTTCAGGGGAGCGCGCAATCTTATAGAGTTGATTGCCTTGCTCAAAGTAGAAGGTGACGCTTGTCGGTTGGTCAGCGGGGGCGAACTGACTGCGCATCTCTTTGGCTGCCCGACCATCCGTCCCATCATTCGTCGTACTGCCAAAGAGGGCAAAAGTCATGGCATCGAAAATAGTTGATTTACCGGCCCCAGTATCACCACTAATTAGAAAAATCGGGGTACTTTCTAGCTTGCTAAAATCAATAATTGAATGTTCGTGGGGGCCAAAATAGTTCATGGCTAAATAAACGGGTTTCACGGCTAATCCTCTTTTCTTAAGTTGACGAAAATCTGGTCAACGAGTTGTTGTTGTGTCGTTGAGAGCTGGTTACCAGTAATCGCGTGGAAAAATTGCCCAACAATGGCATCAGGACTCAGTTCGTTCATGTTTTTTGGGCCACTAATGGCGGTGGCTTGGTGGTTCGATTCGTAGTCCAGTTCGACAATTGTGCCGTAGATTTGTTCGAGTTGCGCCCGGACGTTCAGATGCTTACTACGGTCGAATTCCTGGACGGTGATCGCAAACCAAGCCTGCTTTAACGGCTGTTGCTGATAAAAGTTGGGATCAAGTAACGTTTCCCAAGGCGCACGCAACGTAACCAAGTCAGTTTGCGGCTGAATTGGCTTGAATTCATGGGTGATCGCAGTGGGTGTGATTGTCACAATTTCAACACCTTTGCCATGGAACTTAGGGTTGGCTTCCTTGACGTTAAATTTGACGGGGCTACCGGCATAACGAATTCGATCTTTGTCGGGTGAGGCTAACCGAGTGTGAATATGGCCCAGCATCACGTAGTCGAAGTCTGCGAATAAATCGGTGGTCAGCGTCGCCAAACCGCCCACTTTGGAAGTTGTTTCACTTGTTAATTCCAAGTCGTCATTTGCTTTGGGTGTAACGGTAAAATGAGTAATCAACAAGTGCCGTTTTTCAGGATCAAAGGTGGTAACGAGGTCACTAACCACGCGTTGCATCGCATCGTGAATGGTGTGAATCGCCTTGACTTGTTTTTCGGGCAAACCTTGTTGCTGATAGTAGACCCGCGCGTCAATGGGGTCAAAAAACGGTAACATAAAGATTTGTGCCGTTGGGGTCTCGATGGGCGTGAAGGCCTCGGCTAGTAACGTATTGATATGAAAATTATTATAGGCTAGCCATTCACGACCGTAGTTGAGACGTTTGGCGCCATCATGGTTGCCAGCAATGGCATAGATTGGTAGGTGATGCTCGATATTAATAGCCTGCAGCATGTGGTCGAGTGAAGTGACCGCATCGGTACTCGGAACGGCCCGGTCGTAGATGTCCCCAGCAATCACGATACCATCAACTTTTTCAGCCAATGCAATCGTTAGAATTTGCTTGAACGCTGCTTCCTGTTCATCTAACAAAGAATAACCGTTAAGCGTCCGGCCGATGTGCCAATCCGCTGTATGTAGTAACTTCATGGGAGTTCCTCCTTGAGTTTGAATTGTTAATTTCCATTATCGCATATTTACATAAAATTTCAGGTCTCGAAGTGTCGTCTGCTCAAAGTAAATTAATTTTGACGAAATACGTTTGATTTAGTTTGGAATGTTGGCGGACAAACTTGGAAGTGGGCAAGTTCCACCCCTTATGATTCAATTCAGCTATAATTGCAATTAACTAGTTGGGTAATTATTGATTGCAACATACGGGTGAGTGATTTGCTGGTCATCCTTGCTCTCAGCGATTGCGTGTTTTAGTCACGCATCACGCATAACGTCGGACTCGGTATTAGAATAATTATGGTGCTGCAATCTCATTGGGTTAGCAGTTTAAAATGGGGGCTTACTCATGATTCCAGAAAAATGGCAACAGACGCTTGGGGTTAAATTGTTTATCATGGTAAATTTAATCAATTTGGTCATCTTAGCAGTGATCAAACTGGCCAGTGGTGCGCCCGTGTGGCGAGTTCGTAATGCACCGTTGGCCGTGGTTGGTGGGTTATTTTTAATTGGGATTAGTTTAATTTTGATCTGTAAACAGAATCCCAACTGGCGCAAGGGAACGTATCTCGGTGCTGATATTAACTTGACCGTTTTATTTTATTTGTTACTTATTGATTTCAACCGGATTTCCACGCTTGGCTTTGCGCTGATTGCGATAATCATCTCGATTGTCGCATTACCGATGGCATATACTTCTCGTAATCGCTTGGTTGGAATCCGGATTCCGTGGACCTATTTGTCAGAAGAAAACTGGCATCGGACTAACGTGCTAGCAGGCAGATTATTTGGAATCTCAGGACCGCTGTTAGTAGCGATGGGAAAGATGTCAACAGACTCATTTCTCAATGCCTTTGTTACGATTATCGTGTTGGTCGTGATTTTGACCGTGGGTTATTCCTACCGGTTAAGTAAGAAATTAATCTGATCGGGCCTGGCAGCGTTAATTGGCATCCCGTGGTAATGTTTGCAAAATCAGTTAAGGTGACGGCTGTGTGCCGGTTAGGTGCAACGTAAAAAGCACCGCCATGAGAATTTTCATGACGGTGCTTTAGTGTTGATTAAGCTTCAGTTATTATTTATGATGTCGTTGTTGTTTACCGGCATTCCGACCACGCCCCGCATTATTTTGCGGACGAGGATGACTAGGCTTGGATTCAGTTGCATTAATCGGCTTTGGTTGCGTCGGTGTTGGTGTTTTGATGGGGTGCTTTTTGAGTTCTGCTTCAACTTCGCGCCGAATACGTGGCCGGAAGAAGTTGATGATCAGTGTTTGCAAGCAGGCAAACAAACCACCAACGAAGAAGTAAAGTCCTAAACCTGCGGGAGCGGACATGGAAACAAATAAAATCATGACCGGACTCATAATGAGCATGAGACGCATCGTCTTCTTCTGTTCTTCAGGTAAACCAATCATGGATAGGTAACCCTGTGCCAAGTAGGATAAAAAGGCTAAAATGGCTAGAATCAGACTGGATTTCCCAAGGGAGATCCCCATAAAGGTCGCCTTAGATAATTCAGGCGAATAGCGAATAGCGTAGTACAAGGCGGAGAAAATTGGCAGTTGAATCAGTAGTGGTAAACAGCCAATACCACCAGTCATGCTAATACCGTTGTCACGGTAAAGTTGCATGAGCTCATTACTGATTGCGGCTTTTTCTTCCTGAGTCGTCGCTGCTTTTTGCCGTGCCTGGATTTTTTCCATCTGTGGCCGAACCGCGGACATTTTTTCTTGTTGGTAGGTTGATTTACGTTGTTGATTAATCATCATTGGCAGTAAAACGAGTCGCACAATGACCGTCAAGCCGATGATTGCCCAACCGTAGTTGTTACCGAATAGTTGTGACAACCATTCCATCACGTTTTGCCCTGGCTTTGCAAGGTACTCGTAAACAAACCCGTATGGTTTACCAGCTTTGGTCGTTTGCACACAACCGCTTAGAAACAGTGCTAACGTTCCTAAGGTGATGGTGAGCGTAAGGCCTTTTTTTGATTTCACTAGTTAATAATCCCCTTTGTTAAAGTCATATAATGATGATGATACTAAAGATGTCGGGGGAATTCAATTGGTTATCCGAAAATCGTGATAGTTTTGTGGTTCAACTTCATGCACTTCGAGGTGCTTGACCTTGCCAAAATCGGTTGGCGACTGCCGAACAACGTCGATAAAGACTTGCACTCGTTGATCTTCACCCTCGGCTTCAATAAAGACTGAGCCGTCCATCAGGTTACGAACGATTCCGTTCACGCCGCATTTGTCAGCGGCAACTTTAGTGGCCCAACGGAAGCCCACCCCCTGGACCCGGCCGGTTGCTTTTAATGTTACTGCACGCATTGTGTCACTTCCTTACTTAACTTGTTCAGCTAGTCTAACCTGTGACTAGCATCTTGATTGTACTGATTGCTGATTGTATTGTGTTAGCATAATTAGTACAATCTGTATTACTTATATAATAGCATGGAAATGTTCAACGGGCGATATGCTATACTTGGGATAAAACGGACACTTTCGAATGATACAGGGTGCCCCGAATTGACAAGACCGGCTGATGTTTCAACCGATTAATTAAAGGAAGTTGACGATGGAAAAAATTAATTCATTACAAAATGCGCACGTCAAGGCGTGGAAAAAGCTCCAAACAAAGAAGGGACGCAAACAACAGGGACAATACTTGCTAGATGGTTGGCATTTAGTCAACGAAGCAGTTAAAGCACACGTCGCGATTCAGACCTTGCTCATTACTGCCAAGCAATTGGCGACCGAACCGGACTTGACTCATTTTCCAGCGGTCATTGAAATCTCTGATGAAGTCGCCAAACATATCAGTGCGACGGTGACGCCGCAGGGGGTGTTTGCGCTGGCGACCCTGCCTGCTGCAATTGAAGATCTATCACAATTAGATTTAACGCGGCCTTGGTTACTGCTCGATAATGTTCAAGATCCCGGAAATATTGGAACCATGGTACGGACTGCGGATGCTGCGGGTTTTGCCGGCGTCGCTTTCGGTACCGGGACGGTGGACATCCATCAACCCAAAGTTGAACGAGCTATGCAGGGGAGTCAGTTTCATTTACAACTGATTAGTACTGATCTCGACAAGTTGGTTGACCAATTGCAGGCGCAGGGTTCACCAGTCTACGGTTCAGAGTTAAATCCACAGGCAGCCCGGTATTTAGATATTGACGCGCCGGCTAGTTTTGGCTTGATCATGGGAAACGAAGGTAATGGAATGAGTCGGGAATTATTGGCACGGACAGACCAAAACTTATACATTCCCATCAAGGGGCAAGCAGAATCGTTAAATGTAGCCGTGGCTGCTGGCGTTTTAATGTTCGGTTTATATCGCTAACTTACAATTAGTAAGAAAATGCTAAAATCCAGGTAAAATACTTTCAAAATGACTGGCTTTTTAGTAGAATAGCCGTAGATATTAGCAAAGGGAGCTTTAGATGAAAACTAATAATGCGTGGCAACAAGATTCTGAATACGTGGCGATCGTCGAAGATTTATTAGCACAGCCGGCCGTTCAGCGGCTTGCTGAGTTTACACAGCACCACCATTCAAATCGATTGGATCATTCGATTGCAGTTTCATATGATAGTTATGTTTTAGCGAAGAAATGGCATTTAAATACGACGGCAGTGGCGCGTGGTGGATTATTGCATGATTTGTTTTATTATGACTGGCGTGAAACCAAGTTTGATCTCGGCTCGCACGCATTTATTCATCCGCGGGTAGCGTTACGTAACGCTGAAAAGTTAACGAAATTAACGCCGATGGAAAAAGATATCATTTTGAAGCATATGTTTGGTGCAACTTTAGCTGTGCCTAAATATCGTGAAAGTTTGCTCGTCTCTTTAGTTGATGATTATGAAGCAGAACATGAATTTTTTGGACCATTACGTATGAAAGTGGCCAAACAACTAGATCGGTTCCGAGGCAAGGTCTCCGCCGGTTAATTCAATAATTGGGGGTCATTGCATGTCAGAAATGCTAGCTGACACGGTAACAGAATCCAACGTGGATTTCGAACTGTGTCCAAAATTTGAAAAGACGTTCTCAATTCTAGGGAAAAAGTGGAACGGTTTAATTATCGATGTTTTACTGGAAGACGGTCCCCAACGCTTTAAGAATCTGGCACGCCGGATTCCTAAGTGCAGTGATCGGGTGCTGGTCGTTCGTCTCAAGGAATTGGAAGAAAACGGCATTGTGAGTCGGGTAACCCATTGTGACTCTGCCCTGATTGAGTATCGCTTGACTACGAAGGGGCAAGATTTACGACAGGTCATGGATACGGTCCATAACTGGTCTGATAAGTGGTTCAGCCCGGCCGAATCCTAATACGGGGTTGACGTGCAGGGCACTTTGCCATAAACTGACAATGTAGATAAAAGCCTTGACGAGAAATAGTAGTTAGTTACGGCGTCGTAGGGACGGGTGTCACCGATTGAAAGCACCCTGGCGACCAAGATTGACGAATTCACTCTCTGAGCTGAAATTGGGCGTTTGTGTAAACAAATAATTTTCCGGTATCCCGACCGTTATGACGGGTAGTGAGTGTGCATAGTGACTACTATGCAAACAAGGGTGGTACCGCGATGACCTCGTCCCTTTTCAGGGATGGGGTCTTTTTTTGTCCGCAACGCAACTAAAAATTGGAGGCAGCATATGAGTTTACAAGATCGATTAACCGAATTACGCGATCAAGGCTTGGCCGATATTAAATCCGCCGATGTTTTGAAAAAGGTTAACCAAGTCAAAGTTGATTTGCTTGGTAAAAAGGGTCCGATTACAGAAGTATTGCGCGGAATGCGCGACTTAAGCCCGGAAGAACGGCCAAAGGTGGGCGCTTATGCCAACGAAGTTCGTGACCGGATTCAGGCTGCGATTGATGAACGCCGTGAAGAACTGGAACAAGCAGCCGTTAATGAGCAATTGGCTGCCGAAAAACTGGACGTGACGTTACCGGGTCGGGAAGTTCCACAAGGTCAGCCTCACGTGATTACCCAGATTATTACTGAATTGGAAGATCTATTTATGGGAATGGGCTATCAAATTGTTGATGGTGATGAAGTTGAAGAAGATTACTACAACTTTGAACGGTTGAACTTACCGAAGGACCATCCCGCCCGTGACATGCAAGACACGTTCTATATTACCAAAGACGTGCTACTACGCACGCAGACGTCTGCTGATCAGCCGCGGTCACTTGAAAATCACGATTTTTCTAAAGGACCGCTGAAGGTCTTGTCACCTGGCCGCGTTTATCGGCGTGATACGGATGATGCAACCCATTCCCATCAATTTCATCAAATTGAAGGGTTAGTCGTGGACAAGCATATTACGATGGCTGATTTGAAGGGCACCTTAATTCTGGTTGCCAAGACTTTGTTTGGCGATCAATTCGATGTTCGGCTACGGCCAAGCTTCTTTCCATTCACGGAACCATCCGTAGAAGCTGATGTAACTTGCTTTAATTGCAATGGCAAGGGCTGTGCAATCTGTAAGCAAACGGGTTGGATCGAAGTACTGGGTGCCGGCATGGTTCACCCCCACGTGTTAGAAATGTCTGGCATTGATCCAGAAGAATATGGTGGTTTTGCCTTTGGGTTAGGACCAGACCGCTTTGCAATGTTGAAATACGGTGTTGACGATATCCGCAACTTCTACTTGAATGACGTGCGGTTCTTGTCACAGTTCTATAAGAAAGGTTAGGCGTCCACATGAGAATTTCTACGACATGGTTACGCGATTATTTGAAGCTGGACATTCCGGCCGATGAATTAGCAGAAAAGATTGAACGGACGGCCGTTGAAGTTGACGGTGTTATTCGTCCCAGTGAAGGATTGAAAAAAGTTGTAGTGGGGCACGTCTTAACGTGTGAGCCACATCCAGATTCTGATCATCTCCACGTTTGTCAAGTGGACGTAGGCGAATCAGAACCCTTGCAAATCGTTTGTGGGGCACCTAACGTTGCGGCTGGCGAAAAGGTGATCGTGGCGTTACCGAATTCATGGATTGGTGGTCACACTAAGATCAAGAAGAGTAAGATGCGGGGAGTTCCATCAAATGGGATGCTGTGCGCCTTAGACGAACTTGGTTTTGATGAAAAGTTAGTTCCAAAAGAAGTTGCGGATGGTATTTTCATTCTGCCTGACGATGCCACGCCAGGTGATCCGGTCTTTTCATACCTAGGGATGGATGATGAAATTATTGACATGTCCGTTACCCCTAACCGTGGTGACATGCTTAGTATGAATGGTACGGCGCATGAACTTGCTGCCATTTACGACCAACAACCAACGATGCCGAAAGTTGATTTGTATGAAGATGCTACGACGGTGGCTGCGGATGATCTACATGTGGCTGTCGCTGCCGACGAACATGATGTCCCAATGTACAAAATGCGTCTAATTAAAAACGTTACGATTAAGCCAAGTCCGTTATGGCTCCAAATTCGAATTTGGAATGCTGGTATGCGGCCAATTAATAACGTCGTTGACGCAACAAACTACATTTTGATGCAATATGGACAACCGCTACATGCTTTTGACTTTGATCAATTGAATGACGGTCAAATTAACGTCCGGTTGGCGAAAGCTGGCGAGCATTTAACGACGTTAGATGGTGAAGATCGCGAATTACTAACGAGTGATCTGTTGATTTGTAGTGGCGATCAACCAATTTGTTTGGCTGGGACGATGGGTGGCCTAGCGACCGAAGTCACTGATCAGACTACGACCATTGCGTTGGAAGGTGCGGTTTTTGATGCAGTTAAGATTCGTAAAACTGCCCATAATCATGACTTACACAGCGAAGCTTCAATGCGCTACGAACGGGGCATTGACCACGGCATGACCGCAACGGCCTTAGACGCTGCCGCAGCCATGATTGCAGAACTTGGTGATGGTCAAGTTGCTAGTGGTATGGTCATCGGTCGTGACGAGGATGTGCAACCAACGACAGTAACCATTGACTTAGCACGGATCAACCACGTCTTAGGAACTGAGTTGTCATTGGACACGGTCAGTGATATTTTTAAACGATTGGACTTTCCAACGGTCGTTGCTAATGAAACGTTCACGGTTACGGTGCCATCACGGCGTTGGGATATCCATATTCCGGCTGACCTTATCGAAGAAATCGCCCGGCTATACGGTTATGATAACTTACCAGCGACCCTACCAACGGGCCAACCAACAATCGGTAAGCTTAATGAGACCCAACAGGTGATTCGTGACTCACGTAAGTTAATGGAAAGTGCTGGCCTCACGCAAGCCATCAGTTACTCATTGACCACGGAGACTAAGTCGAAGGCCTTTGCGCTTCATGCTAGTGACGTCACTAAATTAGACTTTCCAATGAGTTCAGAACGGACCACGCTACGCTTGAGTCTAGTTTCTGGTTTGCTGGATGATTTAGCTTATAACAATGCTCGTAAGGAACACAATGTGGCATTGTATGAAGAAGGACGGGTCTTTTACAGTCAACCTGAACAAGTCCGGCCGAAGGAAATTGAACACATTGCCGGAGCTATTACGGGTTCCATGGTTCCCAAGAGCTGGGGCGTTGCCGAACAACCCGTTGATTTCTTCCAGATTAAGGGTATCGTGGCTGGTTATCTGAAGAGTCTGGCGTTGCAAGATGCCGTTAGTTACGTTGCCACGGCCGAACATCCAGAGATGCATCCTGGTCGGACAGCTGATATTTACGTTGGTGACCAGTTAGTCGGTTTCGTCGGTGAAGTTCATCCAACGACTGCCAAAGCCTACAAGATTCGGGAAACTTATGTCTTTGAACTGGATTTAACGGCGTTGATTGCCTTACCAAAAGCGCGTCAACAGTATCAACCGATTTCCAAGTTCCCAAGTATCACCCGGGACGTGGCGATGTTGATTGATGACGATGTGACCAACGCAACCGTGGTTGCCTTGATCAACAAGAAGGGCGGCGCGCATTTACGGCACGTTCAACTCTTTGATGTTTATAATGGGAGTCACGTGCCAGCGGGTAAAAAGTCGCTAGCTTATACGTTAACGTATCAAGACCAAAACGCAACGTTAGTCGATGATGATGTTACGACAGCATTTGAAAAAGTACTGACAGCCTTAACGGATGAATTAGGTGCTGAAATTCGTTAGTTTGTTGATAGTCTTGTTAAACGCCGAATGATTTGAAGTCATTCGGCGTTTAATGTGTGTCCAAGATCCTAAAAAACCATAAAACTAATGGCGAACTAGTGCAAACTGGGCAACAGTTTTGTATAATTGATAAGATTAATCAATAAATGGAGGGGCGAGTCTTGAATAACAACCAGGATAACCAAGATCAGAAGGATCAAAACGATTCACAAGATCGTGGGGTAAATGAACCTAATCGTTCAGAACAAAAACAGCGGAAATCATTTTCGAAACACGTTATTGGTGGCGTTGTTGGTATTTTAGTCGTACTTTTAATTATTGTGGGGGGTATTGGGTTATCGATATTTTGATAATGCGACGCAACCATATGACAGTAGCGACAATCGCGTCGTTCAAGTTGATATCCCGTACGGTGCTAATGGTAAGAAAATTGCCGATATTTTACAGCGCGAAAAGGTGATCAAGAGTGGTTTTGTCTTTGAATACTGGACGAAAGCACACAACTTATCAAACTTTCACGCGGGCTACTATCAGTTGAAGCCTTCGATGTCACTTGCTCAAATCGCGAAGGCCTTGAATAAAGGTGGTTCATCGGAACCGGTTCAGAGTTCTAGTGGTAAAGTCCTAATCGTTGAAGGTAGTCAGATTAAGACGATTGCGAAGACGGTTCAAAAACAAACTGATTTCACGTCGGCAGAATTTCTAGCCTTAATGAAGGATCAAACATTCATCAAATCATTGGCCAAGAAGTATCCACAATTGTTGAATTCAGCGATGAGTGCTAAGCAAGTTCGCTATCGTTTAGAAGGCTATTTGTTCCCGGCAACTTATGTTGTTGGTAAGAAAACAACTTTGAAACAATTAGTAACGCAGATGGTTTCGAAGACTAATGATGAGCTTGAACCATACTACGCGCAAATTAAGAAGTCGAAGATGTCCGTGCAAGAAGTAATGACCTTAGCGTCCTTAGTTGAACGTGAAGGCAGTACGACGAAAGATCGGCGGTTGATTGCTGGCGTCTTCTTGAATCGGTTAGATGCTAAGTGGCGCTTGGATTCTGATATTTCAGTGTTCTATGCGATCAATTCTAACAAGTCAACGTTAACGAATAAAGATTTGCAGACTGATTCACCGTATAACTTACGGTTGAACTTAGGCTACGGCCCCGGACCGTTCAACAGTCCTAGTTTAACATCGATCAAGGCAGTCTTAGATCCTGCACAACGGAGCAAGGGTTACATGTATTTCGTAGCAGATTTGAAGACTGGTGATGTCTATTATGCAAAGGATGCTGCGGGTCACGCGGCAAACATCAAGAAGGTTTCGAAGCACAACGAAGCCGCTGAAAAATAAGAATGAGGCGTAACTTAAATGACTGAAAATAAACATCGCCGACCAGTAGTCATCGGGGTAACTGGTGGTTCCGGTAGTGGTAAAACTACGGTCAGCAATGCAATTTACAACCAATTATCTGGTCAATCATTGTTGATCTTACAACAGGATTCCTATTACAATGATCAAAGTGAAATGACAATGGCTGAGCGCCATGCCGTTAATTACGACCACCCACTGGCTTTCGATACAGATTTGATGATTAAGCAAATCAAGCAGTTGCTGGCCTATCAACCAATTGAAAAGCCGGTCTATGATTACGAGCAGTATACGCGTAGCGACAAGACCATTCATCAAGAACCGCGTGATGTGATCATTGTCGAAGGGGTATTGATCCTAGATGATCAGCGTTTACGCGACCTGATGGATATTAAGGTGTTCGTCGATACCGACGATGATATTCGAATCATTCGGCGCATTCAGCGTGATATCAAAGAGCGGGGCCGGACACTAGACTCTGTGATTGGTCAATATTTGGCGACGGTCAAACCAATGTATCATCAGTTTGTGGAACCAACGAAACGTTATGCCGATCTAATTGTGCCAGAAGGTGGCGAAAATGAAGTTGCCATTGATTTATTGACAACTAAAGTTCGTTCAATTTTATAAAAAATAACGTCTTAACCAGCGCTATTTTAGATTTAAGAGTTTACTTTTAAAATCTGAAATGGTAGGCTGGTTTTTTGATAACTATATTGCGTATTTGAGGAGTGAAACACATTGGCTGAAGATAAGACATATCCAATGACAGAAGAAGGCAAGGTCAAGCTGGAAAAAGAGCTTGAAGACCTTCGAATTAATCAACGTCCAGAAATTATTAATCGTATTAAGATCGCACGTAGCTACGGTGATTTATCAGAAAACTCTGAGTATGAATCAGCAAAGAATGAACAAAGCTTGCTAGAAAACCGGATTAAGACGGTTGAACACATGCTTCAATATGCTGAAATCATCGATAGTGACAAGATTGACGAAACGGAAGTCTCCGTTGGTAAAATCGTGACGTTTAAAGAATTACCTGATGAAGAACCAGAAAGCTACACCATTGTTGGTGCTGCCGAAGCTGATCCAATGGTTGGCAAGATTTCTAATGATTCCCCGATCGCCAAGGGCTTGATTGGGCATCACGTTGATGAAGAAGTTGCCATCAACATTCCAGCCGGTACCATGACGGTTAAAATTTTGAAGGTTGAAAACGCGTAATTTTATGCTTAAGACTGTTTTGAGGTAGCGGATACCTTGAAACAGTCTTTTTTGGTGGTTTAGAAGCGCGATTACTGATTACCAGACACTATTTAACGAACGTTACTGAACAAGCACGTTTGCGTGTGAGTTCGGAATTCAAGCAAAACACCCGCTTATCTGCACAAAGCAGGTAAACGGGTGAGTAAATCGGACACGTTACAATTTTGTTGAGCATTTACTATGATGAAAACATGCCAGTTGGTTGGGTTACTGTTCATCAGCACTTGCACGTCCTATTCCGACCTCCGGGGCTGAGGATTAGCCTAGCTAGGGCGTTAAGTGGTGAATTTCCGCTTGGCGTCATAGCGTAGCTAACCGGAAGTCTCAGCCTGACCCGAACACGTTTCACCAATATGGCGTTAAAGCGTGGAAGACCAGTATTTAAGACGTGGTTTGTGGCTTAAATCTTTGTCCACCACGTTTCAGCAATTGGCAGAGATGCCTGGAAGTCGGTGTAGGACGCGCTCAACCAAGCAAGTCTATACGAACTCGACTTTTCCCAGTGGGTCCATAGCTGGCCCTTTTTGAACTTAAAAACTGGCATGTTTTAATCATGATTCATGACAGATTGATCAGGATATGGCCGACAGTAAAGTAGGATTAGATATAGATAATTCGTAATTCACCAAGCGAGACGCTGCCGGTTAGTATGACACCCGGGCCAGCAGTGGTCGGTGTACCTGTCGATGAGATGTGGCCCATTGAGTTGCTGAGATTTTCCTGTAGCTGCCAAGTTTGAGGGAGGTATAACTCAAGGCTACCTAATGAAACGTCGACATTGATGGTTGCTCGGCCTTCTTTGATGTCAGCGTCATCGAAGTAGATTTTGGCACCAGCCATTGATACGTTCAGATCCGCAGAACGAAAATTTTCGCTGTGAACGTAGCGGATACTGTTGCCTAGTGAGAGATCTAAATTAACATGGTCATCGTTGATTGTGCTCGTTGATTCATGGACGTCATCGTGGTTATGATGATTGTAATGAGCATGATCATGGTTGTGATAGCGATAATGATATTGATAACGGGGATGAATCAAAAGACCCAAACCAATGCTGAGTAATACGGCAGCCCCTAAAATTGTCCATGGTACGAGCTTAGTGATTCCAAGTGGTTGCGCATAGATCATGGTTAAGAATGCGATAGCGAAGACGACGCCCGGCATATTCAAGTAACGAAGGCTACTAATTAAAGCCGCAACTAGAATCAATGTTAACAAGAGACTCCAGATGCTGACGTGGAGCGTGAAGAGACCGAGTTGACTAACGATAAGAACAACGGCGCTGGCAATTAAGAAGACGGGCCAAAACCAATTTTTATGCATTTATAACAATCCTTTCTGTTCAAGACTTATTTTGAGTTGGCGATAGTAGCGTCTTGAAGCGTACAGTTGTTTAGGTGAGTGGTGAAACGCAATCAAGTTCCCGGTCAATGTCTTGGTCAAGGAATAGACTTGTTTGGTATTGACAATGGCAGATTTGGAGACGCGAAGAAAGTAAGCAGGTAAGCCTGTGCCCACAGCGGTCAGCGACTTGGGAACACGATAAACATTATCCAGCGTATGGGCGGCGACCTGGTGACCAGTTGCTTCGATGAATAGGATCGAAGTAAGCGGTAACTGTACGAGTTGACCACGTTGTGAAACGGTTAACGTAGCGGCCTCAATTGAAAGATTTTTGAGAGCAGCAGTGAGGGCGGCCGTTTCGGGGTAGTCGACTGGAACATGCAGTGTGACGGTTGGAATTGAGGTGTCGGGCTCCGTTTCAATGTTCACTTGCATGGGTTTCACCTCCTTAAGTAGTTTAAGTACACCACAAAACAATGACGCTGTAAATAAAGACTCCCTTAGCGGTCATTTCAGGAACGCAACTGGTCATTGGCTTGCTCATCGACTGTCAATGTTGCGTTTTATGGGCAAAAAGGGCACAATTACTGTAAACGATTTCAATGATGAGGTGTTAGTAATGAAAATAACAATTACAGATTTGGCCAGTAAGTGGTTTCATGATGACATGGGTGTAACCACTGGTAATGGGGTGCGCTTTTACGGCAAAACTTATGGCAAGACAGCAGTTCACAGTGGCTTCTCAATCGGGATCATGCGTGATGACGAACCCCATCAACCGATTGCCATGGTTGAAAAGGATGGTGTCAATTACTATGTCAACGACCGTGATGAATGGTTCTTTAAGGGCTATGATCTCACAGTTGATTATGATGAACAAAATGACGGCCCGAAGTATGACTACACGCCCAATAACGAGTAGTTCTGGTGAGTGCTTGCCAATAGCGATTAATATTTGGACAAAAAATCAGCGTTGCCTGAATTAACAATTCAGGTAACGCTGATTTTTGCTGACCACATCTTTGACTGTGAACTGGGCTAGGCGTGGTGGCGTCGACGCCGGACGATAAACCAACCAGCCGTTGCGAGTGCACTAATCCCAGTAATCAGACTACCAGTGATTAAGAATGGCGGTCGATACGTCAAGGTGACCGTATGCTTGCCCTTACTTAATGGGACAGCAACAAAGGTATTAATCACTTTCTTAGTTGCGACGGATTTTCCATCAACAGTGGCATGCCAACCCTTGGAGTAAGGAATGGTCGTCATCAAAACTTGGTGACGATGCTTGATGTTGATTGTACCAGTAATCTTACGACTTGAGTGGGCCGTGATGTTCCAAGGGGATTGCTGGAGTTTCTGCGCCGACTTCTTGAATTGGGTATTATCCAACTTGTAGAGGGTGAAGTTTTGTAACCAGAGAGAAGTCTTCTTCATCTGAATCCCGAATGTCACGGTCTTGCCCTTGCTATTCGATGCAACGTTAACAGCGATCGTGTGCCGGTAAGTTGGGTACTGCTTGAGTTCCTTACCGTTAATGTAGTAACTCGCATTCGAAGTAGTTAGATTTTGCCCGAGTGTGATGTAGTAGGAATCATTGGTTGTCGGCGTGAACTTAAAGTAAACCGATCCCGTTTTCGCTAAATTTTGTTTGTTCAAGACGGCGCCAGTTAACGTCGTGACCTTCTTAACGTTTTGGAAGACCACTTCGTTAAAGTTTTCGGCACTGATCAAGCCGCTGGTTGAACGATTTGCTAAGGTTTGGTAAATCAACTCTTGCCGGGCAATCGGATCGCCAGTTGTTTTGGAGACTTTCAAGCTAGTAATCTTGTCAGACGCTGCGAAACCAAGACCCAGGGCGTATGGATTTTTGTAGGTCGTGACTTTGTTAGTGCTGAGCTTTGCCGATTTTTGGTAATTCGTCAGATCTTTCTTGGTACTGGTGACCGGAATGTAGCTACGATAGTTCGCGTTATCAGTCTGGGATGTCGGTACTGTTTTATCCATAAAGTACTGCATGTCCAGTAACGAATCGGTAATCATGGTCCCGTTGGTGTAGGCGACCACACCGTCCCCATCCGGCTGACCAATTGAACCGAAAAAGTTAGGGATAATACTTTCGAAGGTCGAACTGAAATGATCAGCACCGTTATAGGCCGCCTGCATCGGATCGTCTTTAGTTCGTGTAAACGTCTTACCAATTCGATAAAAACGATTGTTGCTAGCTTTAATTTTGTTGACGGCATTGTCAAGGACTTGCGTGTATTTACCAAACTCACTTTGTGACACGTAGGAAATATTATTTAATGAAGCGACCACGTTGATCGACATATCAGTCGCAACTAAAATTAACGCGACGATTTGATAAATGAGACGTCGTTCCTTAGGCAACGTTAAGAAAATCAATGTAATTGCTGCCAAGCCAATTGTAATTAAGAGATTAGCTTGGGTGACGTAGGTGACTTTCTTAATGTTCAAGTAAATGGTTGTAAACAAAACGACCAGCAATGCGAGCATCGTTAGCGCTTGCCACAGTTTGATCGTTATTTTGTCTGTCAGTGCTTGGGCACCAATCCAGACGACCCAGAAACAAAAGACAAAGGAGAAGCGGTAAGGGTACCAAACTGGAAATTGGCCCGCATGCCACAATAAATCAAGTGGTTCGTAACAAAATGATAAGATAAGCGTCGCGGTTACAATCAAGGCGCTCAACTTCACGGACCATTTGAACTGGCGCCGTAAGAAGAAGAGCACAAAGGCGAGAACTGCTAACCATGCCACGTAAAAGTTCGGTTGACCGGATGGCATCTGATCGAAGTTGAAAGTACCGGTGACGAACTTAGCTAACATTTTCCAGGGCGCGTATTCAAGTTTCCAATGAACCTTGGTCACATTATATTGAGCCTTACTTTGAATGAGCGCCCAGAAAGTTGGTAATAGCAACCATGCGGAGAATGCGACACCTAGCAGACCACCCCAAGCAAATTTGAGGGCGTGAGTTGCTAAGGTCTTCACGTTTTGCCAATACTTAGTTGCGCCATACAACCAGTATAAACAACTGAATAAAATGACCATGTAGCCCATATAATAGTTGTCAATTAGCATGACGGCCAGCCAGCCAGCGAAGTAACGGACTTTACCAGTTGTAAACAAGCGTTCCAGTCCCAAAATGACCAATGGTAAAATGGCGACCGTGTCTAACCAGATCATGTTGAGCTGATTGGCGACCATCCAGCCCATCAGTGCGTATGCGGTACTGAAAGTTGGCACCAACCAACCCTTTTGCGTCTGCGTTTTAGTTAGTAGCCAGGCGAAGGATAGCCCTGCGAAACCATACTTTAGTACAGTGACGATAAAAATGCCGGTAGTGATTGATTGACCAGGGAATAGTAAGTAGATTAAATTAAAGGGACTCATTAAGTAATAAGCCCAGACCCCAACCATCTCGCCACCAATCGTTTTGGAGAAGGAATAGAAGAAAGCACTCGGATCGTGCAGTAGGGTATGCCGGAAATAGGAAAACAAGTCAACGTATTGTTGGCCTAAATCGACCGTTAACAGACTGCTTGATCCAAAGGGAGCCATGTGCCGATAAATAAAATAACCGGTCATGATCAGTAAAGGTAACCAAAAGCTGATCCATAATGGCCATGTGCGCTTGTCAAAAAAACGACGGAGTTTCAAAAATTGCCACCTCAATCTCTAATAATTCACAGCCAAACAGAAAAATAATCAAAAAAACATTAAAATCCGTAATAACGGCTGAAATTTTTATGTCTATCGTTTAGAATAACATAAGTATGGTATTTATCTAGGATTGCTAGTATCATCTGGTAAATTTTTGCGAAATGTTTACCAAATTAAGAATGGGAGCGCCTGAGAATTGAAATTGTTTAAGAAAATTACGATAAATCGTGATCCCAACAAGTCGCATATTCCATTTCGGCTGAACTTCTTGTTTTTCATCGTCTTCTTGTTATTTGCTGCGTTGATTGCGCAGTTAGCTTACTTACAAGTTGACTACGGACAGAAGTTCCGAAGTACAGTGAATTCAGCCAATAATACGACGGCAACGGGAAACGTTCAACGGGGATCGATTTATGATTCAACCGGTCGGGTCTTAGTGGGAAACAAATCCCACCAAGCGATTCAATACACGAAGGGGCTGTCAGTTGCGTCGACTAAGATGTACGAAGTGGCGAATAAGTTAGGTGAGTACTTAACCATTCCAACGGATACATTAACGGATCGGAACTTGGCTGATTATTACTTAGCGGGGGCGGCTAATTTAAAGTCGGTTGCTAAGAAGGTTAAAACGTCTAGCGACGATGATGTTTTGTACGCACGGGAAGTCGCCTATGCGGAAAAACATATCATTAATAATTTAACGTCTACGCAAAAGAATGCGGCGGCGATTTATTATAAGATGAGTTCGGCGTACTCGCTGTCAACGGTCAATATCAAATCGACTGGTGTGACGAGTACGGAGCTTGCTGAAATCGGTGAGCACCAATCCGAAATGCCAGGAGTTAAGGTCGGAACGAGTTGGACTCGGAGTTATCCTAATGGGACTGACTTGAGTAGTGTGCTCGGGACAGTTACGACCGAAAAGCAAGGGCTACCGAGTGATAGCATTAAAACCTTGCTGGCAGAAGGCTATTCTCGTGATGATTCGGTTGGTCAGAGCCAATTGGAAAAGCAGTACGAAAATGTCCTTCGTGGAACCAAGTCACAGACTGAGGTCAAGACGCAGGATGGGGTCATTCAAAAGGAGATTAAGAAGTACGGTGGCCAGAAGGGTGACAACGTTCAGCTGACGATTAATTCGAAGTTCCAGAAAAAGGTTCAAAGTATCATTATGTCTGAAGCCAAAACGGTGGGGAGTAGCAATGCCTACTCGCCAGGAGCCTATGCTGTTGTAATGAACCCTAGCACTGGTGCCATTTATGCGTTAGCAGGTGCCAGCCGGAATCTATCCACTGGTAAAGTGACTGAAAATGCGTTGGGAACCATCAACCAATCCTTCGTTATGGGGTCGGTCGTTAAGGGTGCTACGGTCATGGGTGCCTTGCAAGATGGTGTGATTACACCCACGAATAGTACTTTGACCGATACGCCGATCAAGTTAGCCGGAACGGCCACCAAGTCGTCATGGTTTAACAAGAATGGTGGAACTAGTCTGAGTCTTAACGCTTCGACTGCCATGGAAGTTTCTTCTAACTCCTATATGATGCAATTAGCCATGAAGGAAGGTAACTTCAGCTATGCGTCTGGGAAAGCCTTGACGATGTCTAATTCGGTCTTCTCTAAACTTCGTGGTTATTTTAACGAGTTTGGCTTAGGTGTTAAGACCGGGATCGACTTGCCGGGTGAAGCCTCAGGTTACCAAGGTTCTTCGGCACAGAAGGATATTGGTAAAGCGTTAGACTTGTCCTACGGGAACTACGATGCTTACACGACTATTCAGCTGGCGCAATACATTGCGACAATGGCAAATGGTGGGCAACGCATTGCACCACACATCGTTTCCGCTATTACTGGGACTAAATCTAACGGGTCCCAAGGGGCTGTTAAGACTAATGTTAAGCCACGTGTCCTGAATACCATTGACGTCCCATCCTCATACTTTGATGTCGTACACCAAGGGTATTGGGATGTGGTCCATGGGAGTATGACGCAGCGGACGGGGAGTGCACTAGCTAGTTTATCACCAGCGGTTGCAGCTAAGTCCGGGACTGCCGAGACATTCCACGGAACGACATCTACTGAAACGTTAAGTTTGGTGACTTATGCGCCTTATAAGAACCCTAAAGTAGTGATAGCGGTTGCCTTTCCAGGAATTACTGCTACTAGTGGTGATTATAATATGGTCGTTGCTAAGCAAATTTATGCAGCGTTCTGGAAGTATTATAACAAGTAAAAAATCAGCTTTTTTCGTGCCAGTATCTTAATTGATACTGGTATTTTTTAATCATTAATGGTATAGTAGTTCAAGTTAAGGGTTCCGGCCCTGTAATATGCGAATGAGTTTGGAGGGTCAACAACATGCGGGTACACATTACACTTGAATGTACAGAATGCCATGAACGCAACTACTTATCTTCAAAGAACCGCCGGAACAATCCGGACCGGGTTGAATTTAAGAAGTATTGTCCACGGGAACACAAAGTGACATTACATCGTGAAACAAAATAACAACGGGGACTCCTGTTGTTTTTTCTGTAACATTGTCATCAGACAATGGGTTTCTCATTTGTTGGCAACTGCCAAATTGATTTTTCAATTTGACATGTTAATGAATGAGATTTTTTTATACCAATTTTATTTTCGGGGGTGCCGTACGTGGAGAAAAAAGCATTTCGTAAGCAACAGCTTGGGCGATTAAGCCAAATGACGCCGGCTGACCGGCAACGGCAAAACCAGGCGTTACAGACTCAATTATTTGCAAGCCCAACATGGCAAACTGCCCAGGTCATTGCCATGACAATTAGTAGTGACATCGAAGTAGCGACGCGCCCACTTATTGAACAAGCTTGGGCGGAGGGCAAAATGGTGGTTATTCCAAAAACGCTGCCGCATCGTCAAATGGCTTTTTATCCTTACCAAGCGACTGATCGACTTGAGCGAACGTCTTTTGGAATCCCAGAGCCCGTCACGGGTGAACCAGTCGCCAAGCAACAGATCGATCTGATCTTAGTTCCTGGTCTTGGGTACAGCCGTGACCGGCACGCCCGGATTGGATTTGGTGGTGGCTACTACGATCGTTACCTCGCTGATTATCCGGGTAAGAAGTTGACACTGGCTTATGACGAGATGGCTTTTGAACACGCTGAATGGCCGGTTGATCAATATGACGTCTTGTTAGACGAACTCTTGGTAGCAGGGGATGAACAACATGATGAGAATTAAACGCTGGTGGCAAACTGAACCGGCTATCACGCAGGTGCTACTTGGAATTACTGTGGCAGTCTTCTTAGTCGAGTGGCTGATGGGCGACGGCGCCATGCTGGTTTTTAATTCACTAGGTGCTAAGAACAATCAAGCAATTGCGGCCGGCCAGTGGTGGCGATTGGTGACGCCGATGTTTTTACATATGGGACTTACCCATATTGCACTGAATGGTGTCGTTATTTATTTTATGGGCATGCAAATTGAAGCAATGTATGGTCATTGGCGGATGCTGGCAATTTATATTTTGGGTGGCATTAGTGGTAACATTATGAGTTTCGCGTTATCCAATAATCAGTCAGTAGGGGCCAGTACGGCGTGTTTCGCACTCTTTGGTGCCTTTTTGACGATTGGGGAATCGTTCTGGGAAAATCCAGTGATTCGCCAGCTCACGAACCAATTTTTTACTACTAACCGTTTTGAATTTAGTATTCGATATGTTCTCGAATGGCATTGATATCTGGGGACATGTCGGGGGTCTAGTTGGTGGCTTTTTGTTAGGCTATCTGCTGGGTGTACCACGAATTGGCAAGATTGCGCCGCTGAAACGAATTGTGGCAACGGTTATTCTAGTCATTGGCTGGTTAGCTTTATTAAAAATGGGTTTTACAAATGCTAATTTAACTGTATAATTAATCGAGGATATGCACATGAAAACACTTTACGACGTCCAACAATTACTTAAAAAATTTGGCGTGTACGTGTACGTAGGCAAGCGAATTTGGGATATTGAGTTAATGGCCATTGAGATTGATCATCTCTATCAAGCTGGTGTCATTGACCCGAAGATGTATGCCCGCGTCAAGCTCGTATTGAGCCATGAGCACCGGATAGAAGCAGAACGCGCCCGTGAAGACGCGGCGCATGACTAATGGAGGGATTTAGCAACATGGAGCGTAAGTTAATCGGAGTCGACCTTGGTGGGACGACAACTAAGTTTGCCATTTTAACAGAAAATGGTGATATTCAACAAAAGTGGAGTATTGAAACCACGATTTTAGATGAAGGGGCCCACATTGTGCCTAACATCATCGATTCCATCAACCACCACATTGAGTTATATAAGATGGACCGTTCTCAATTTATCGGAATTGGAATGGGGACTCCCGGGACCGTTGATTTGGATAATGGTACGGTTATCGGTGCCTACAACTTAAACTGGAAGACCTTACAACCAGTTAAGGCTCAAATCGAAAAAGGGACTGGCATCAAATTTACGCTGGATAACGACGCTAACGTTGCTGCACTTGGCGAACGTTGGAAGGGCGCTGGCGAAAACGGTAGTGACGTTGTCTTTGTAACGCTTGGAACTGGTGTTGGTGGTGGGATCATCGCCGATGGCCGTTTACTCCATGGTATTGCCGGTGGTGCCGGTGAAATTGGTCACGTAACGGTTGAACCAAACGGCTACATGTGTACTTGTGGTAAGAAAGGTTGTTTGGAACAATACGCTTCTGCAACTGGTGTCGTTCACGTTGCTCGCGATATGGCAGAAGAATTCTCTGGTGCTTCTAAGTTGAAACAATTATTAGACAACGGTGAAGAAATTAGTTCAAAGATCACTTTCGATTTAGCTAAAGAAGGCGATGTCTTGGCTAAACGCGTTGTTGATCGGGTTTCTTATTACTTAGGCTTGGCATTAGCTAATGTCGGGAACACGATGAACCCATCTTCAATCATTATCGGTGGTGGGGTTTCAGCTGCTGGTGATTTCTTATTAGATCAAGTCATCAGTTACTTTAACCAATTCACATTCCCAACGATTCGCGACACGACTGCTTTGAAGTTAGCGGTCTTAGGTAACGACGCTGGTGTTATCGGAGCAGGTTCATTGGCCCAACGGTTTATTTAAGTTAAAATCAATCGTCAAGAAGCTTGGAAGTAATGTCCGAGCTTCTTTTTTATACTAAGCTCCAAAAACTGTGCTGATTAGGTTGTGGTTAAAAACTGAGCGCCAATTGCCGATGCTGATTTGGGCTCATGTCCTCAGACTATGCGCGATTTTAGTTTCATGTCGGTATGTTGTTGTAACGGCGTATGAACTGTTACGCGATTTGGCACAAGGGATACGGATCGACTAGCGTGAATTGAATTAGATGACAGAATTGATTGGAGAAGCAGGATGGTAAAGTTATTATTGTCTTCACGGGCGTTTAGCACTGTGGCCGTAACGGACGCCTTTTTCACTTTAGTGGCGCCGGTGGCTAAGAACAGTGCGAGAATTGTGATTATTGTCAATTCGGTCAGCACGGGTAAAAATCACCCCCAAATGGTGGCACTACAACAAACGGTTCAGCAGCTTGGATATGCGCACGTGCAGCTCCTAGATGTATTGACGGATGATTTGGCCGCATTGAATACGGCAACGGTCATTATTTTGAATGGTGGCTACGAGTTTTTACTGTTGAAGAATCTGCGTGAAACGCACGTGCTGGAACGACTGAGGACTCTCGCGCTGGCGGGCAAGCCAATCTACGGTATTAGCGCCGGGGCTATCTTGTTAGGCCCGGATTTAGACCTGTACGTCTATTTATACCCGGAGGACAACACCGAGCAACTGGCAAGCACAACAGCCATCAATGCGACGACGATCCGTATTTATCCGCATTATGATGTTCATTGTGAAGTAAAGCCGCAATTGCCGCAGTTGATCACTGACTGGGAACATAAGACGGGCGTTACGGTCAAACGGTTGACTAACAATCAGGGATTACTGGTGCATGGTAGTCAGATTCAGATGATCGATTCAGATTCATAAATGTGATACCGCGATGCTTGGTTTTGAATTAACAGCGTGGTTAAATGCGGGTCTCAGGCCCCCGACCGTTTTAATGGATTTCTTTAAACCGTGGGTGAGTACGGCCATAAAGCAATCAGTGGGACTTCAGGATTAGTCAGCAGTTTAATCGCGGCTTTTCCTGCTTACCCCTAGTAAAAGTAAGCGGTTTTGTGTAAAATAGATAAGTAGAAATTAGGAGGGATAACGTGGTTTTAGGTGCATTGAGCGGCATGGCGTATGTTAACATCGTGTTAGTTATCATAATCGCGGCCTACTTTATTTATGAGTTGTATAGTTACATTCGACGGCGTCAGGTGTCTACGATGTTGGACGAAGAAGCGTTTCAGGCGGGAATGCGTAAAGCACAAGTGATTGATTTGCGTGAAAAGAAAGAGTTTGACGCTGGTCATATTCTGGGGGCTCGGAATATTCCGTTCAACAGTTTGAAAGTTCGGATGAACGAACTTCGCAAGGATATGCCAATCTACGTTTACGATCAAACCCATACGTTAAGTACACGGGCCGTCGTTACATTAGCTAAGAATGGTTATTCACAGCTATACATTTTAAAACCCGGTTACGCACGTTGGGAAGGTAAGACGAAAAAAGCGAAGTATTAAAAAATGGCGGCTAGAACAACAACTTGTTCGGCCACCATTTTTTATTTAATTAACCGTTGTGAGCTGAGCGACTCTTGCGCATCGCCTTTTTCCGGTTTTCTTCGAATTTGTTTTCTTGGTCTTCGATTGGATCAACAACTTGCTTCTTAAATGATAAGACGGAGCCAATTACGGCACCAGCAGTTGCGACGACCCCAAACAAGAAGCCACGGGTAAATGATTTCATTAGTAAAACCTCCTAGCAATTGTTAGTTTTATTATGCTTGTTTTATGCGGAGATAGCAATCAATTCAATCTAATTTTTAAAAAAAGTGGGGTGAAACGCAATGCTTACTCAAATTATTGCTCATCGTGGTAGCAAGGGAACCAGGCCGGAAAATACGTTACCAGCGTTTATTGCGGCTATCGAGGATGGTGCGGATGGCATTGAGACTGACGTACACTTGTCGCGAGACGGGCAACTGATAATTATGCATGATGAGCTCGTCGACCGCACGACTAACGGAACGGGTCGGATTGTGGATCACACGTTGGCCGAGTTAAAGCAATTGGACGCTGGTGTTAAGTATGCATCAGCCTATGCGGGAACGCGTATTCCGACTTTAGATGAAGTGGTTCAATTATTGATTCAATACAACTTTACTGGTATTTTTAATCTGGAAATCAAAACTAATAAGATTCATTATGAGGGGATCGAAGACTTGGTAGCGGATTATTTTAACCATCATCAAGTTCCGTTTACGCTAATTTATTCGAGCTTCTACGGAAAGTCGATCGAACGGTTGCATATTTTACAGCCCGAGGTCGAATCGGATAGCCTGTTCAAGACTAAGGTTCAAACTGCGAAGCGGCTTCATGCGCAACACATTGTTCTCGGTTATCATCCGGATATTCGTTGGGTGCGAGTTCACTGGCTCTTATTGCCAAAAGTGCAGTTGCGGCCATGGACGGTCAACACGGAACGCGATATGCGGTTCTGTTATCGTCATCGGTTTGCGGGACTGATTACCGACTACCCTGGATTAGCACGAAGAATTCGTAAGCAGGTACAAGGAGGTTAAACGAGTGACAACAGTAACTAAACATAAAGTATTACTAATCGCGGGACCAACAGCAGTCGGTAAGACGGCATTATCGCTAGCGCTGGCTAAACAGCTGAATGGTGAAATCATTTCAGGAGACTCAATGCAGGTCTATCGTCACTTGGATATTGGTACGGCTAAAATAATGCCGGAAGAGCAGGCGGGCATTCCCCACCATCTAATCGATATCAAAAATATTGATCAGCGTTTTACAGTCGCTGAATTTGTCAGTCGGACGACGGCGTTGATCATTGATATTAGTGCTCGGGGTAAACTGCCTATTATTGTGGGTGGAACTGGCTTTTACTTGCAGTCCTTGTTGGCGGGCTATCAGTTTGGACCAGCGGATAATGAACCGGATATGGCGTATCGTCAAGCCTGGTTTGATCGTGCCGCTGTCGAAGGTTCGGATGTGGCGTGGATGGCGTTGAAACAGCGTGATCCGCAGGCGGCCACCGCAATTGCGCCCGCTAACTTGGTACGGGTCGTACGGGCGTTGGAGTACGTGCATACAACTGGTCAGCTTTTTTCTGAGCAGGCGGATACGCACGGTGACACACTGGATGCTTATACCTTATGTCTGACCGCGGAGCGAGCGCTGCTGTATACTCGGATCAATCAACGTGTCGATCAAATGGTAGCGGCCGGATTGGAACAAGAGGCGCGGTGGCTATTTGACCAAGGTGGCGCCATGTTACCGGCTGGTAAGGGGATCGGGTATCACGAATGGTTCCCTTACTTTAATGGGGAGCAGACGCGTGACGAATCAATTGCTAAGATCAAACAGGACTCACGTCGTTATGCGAAGCGTCAGTTGACTTGGTTCCGTAACAAGATGTCGGTCGACTGGATCAATCTATTGGAACACCCTGAATTACGGGCCTCGATTGACCAACGGCTAGCTAGTTGGTTAAGCTAAATTATAAATTGGTATACCTATGATAAAACGTGTGATATTTTCTAACATGAATGATTGACATTCGATGATAACATTGCTAATATTAAGTCTGTATTAAAGAGGAGGGTCGTTATGAAGGAAAAGGAACTCCGTCGCTCGTTGGCCGTCTTGCCAATTGGTACGGTTATGAAGCTGACCAATTTGTCTGCGCGACAAATTCGCTACTATGAAGAGCAAGAATTGATTACGCCGGAACGAAATGCCGGTAATCGGCGAATGTTTTCGTTGAATGATGTTGATCGTTTGCTTGAAATCAAGGATTACTTAGCAGATGGCATCAATATGGCTGGAATCAAAGAAATATATGCGCTCCAAAAACAGCGAGCTGAGCAGAAGCAAGCTGACTTGGCTAAGCCGCTAACTGATCGCGATGTGCGCCGAATCCTTCATGATGAATTCCTGAATCTCGGAGGCTTGCAGTCCGACAAGGGCCCCAATTATCCGGCACACTAAGATGTTTGCATTCGTTAGTCAATCAATTTAAGGAGCGATTTTCATGGCAAAACAGTCCTACTCAAAAGACGATATCCGCCGCATCGTCAAAGAAGAAAACGTTAATTTTTTACGGTTAATGTTTACTGATCTATTCGGCACAATTAAGAACGTTGAAGTTCCAGTTTCACAACTCGACAAACTCTTGGATAATAAGTTGATGTTTGACGGTTCATCCATCGATGGGTTTGTTCGGATCGAAGAAAGTGACATGTACCTGTATCCTGACTTATCAACTTGGTTGATCATGCCTTGGAACACGGAACATGGTAAAATTGCACGGATTATCTGTGAAGTTTACACGTCTGACCGTAAGCCGTTCGAAGGGGATCCACGGAACAACTTAATTCGTGTCTTGAACGATATGCGCGAAGCAGGTTATACGTCATTTAACTGTGGGACTGAGCCTGAATTCTTCTTATTCAAGATGAATGAAAAGGGTGAACCAACGACCGAATTGAATGATAAGGGAAGTTACTTCGACTTATCACCAATGGACTTGGGTGAAAATTGCCGCCGGGACATTGCACTTGAACTTGAACGACTTGGTTTTAACGTTGAAGCCAGCCATCATGAAGTTGCACCTGGTCAACATGAAATTGACTTTAAGTACGCGGATGCTTTATCTGCAGCCGATCATATCCAAACGTTCAAATTGGTCGTTAAGACCATCGCACGGAAATACAATTTGTGGGCAACCTTTATGCCTAAGCCGTTAAACGGTGTCAATGGTTCTGGGATGCATGTGAACATGTCCTTGTTCCATGATCAAGGCAATGCCTTTTATGATGCTAATGATAAGAATGGCTTAGAATTATCATCAGACGCTTATCACTTCTTAGGTGGTTTGATGAAGCATGCCCGGTCATACACTGCTGTCACTAACCCGACAGTCAACTCATACAAACGCTTGGTTCCTGGATATGAAGCGCCCGTTTACGTGGCCTGGTCAGCATCTAACCGGTCACCAATGATTCGGATTCCAAGTGCACGGGGCTTGTCAACGCGCCTTGAATTACGGAGTGTGGACGCTTCAACTAACCCATATTTGGCCTTTGCAGCGGTTCTTGAAGCTGGCTTGGACGGAATCAAGAACGGTATTGAACCACCAAAGAGTGTTGATCGTAATATCTATGTTATGGATGAAGATGAACGGGCTGCAGCTGGTATCGCTGACTTACCATCAACGTTACACAATGCGCTGAAAGAGTTCCAGACAGATCCGACGATGAAGAAGGCGTTAGGGCCACATATTTATCAGAGTTTCTTGGAAGCTAAACGGCTTGAATGGGCTTCATACCGTCAACAAGTTAGTGAATGGGAACGTGATCAGTACATGGAATTGTACTAAACCATTAATTGAGATAAAAATACGACGGTTAGGGCACCTTAAATGGCGAACTAGCCGTTTTTGTTATAAAATTGGTAAATTAGTGGTGTTAACCTTTATTAATGCACTAATTTTCGGTAACATTAGGAACAGCAATGCAATTCAGCAAGTTTTCAATTATTATTGATTGCAAGGAGATTATTATGGAAAAACAAAATCAGCCTGATCTTGAAAAACAAGATCAACCTACGCGCGCGCTTACGAAGCGACTTCAACAAAAGTTAGACTATGTAACTACGGTGCGCCAAGCAATTACGGCTGGTGACGACCGGTTGATCTACGAATTGATCGATGGTGACCACTATCACCAAGCCTTACTTAACGAGGAACCGGATCCAACCCGTAACGCCCAAGTGGATTTAATTACGGATGTCTATCCGGCAATCAGTCACTACTTGAGTACCAAGTTAATTGATTATTTGGCTCATGAGTACCCATTCTTTTATTATGAAGAAACCCAACTCGGCGAATTTCAGATTTACTTTGGTAACTGGTGGGATCGGCGCCGGTTTGGTAAATTGAACGTTTTGAAAGTCGCCTTTGAATTTAGTTCGGAAGAATACAATAAATTACAAAAGACGTTTGAACTGGCTCCCGCGCACAAACGTTTCAATACAGATCGTATTCAGCAGATCTCAGCTGGTAGCGATCAGCTACAGAAACTGATTGACGCGCAATCAGACCGTGATGCGCAAAAAGAAGAATTGCGGCAGCAACTAAAGGAAAATGGGCAACGTAACTCACTATTTGATTCTGGTCGGATCAAAGAAGAACGGCAGCAAATTATTGACCAGTTAACTAAGTTGGCCGATGAAGACGAACAAGCTAATAATGCCCATGCAACCATGAAGGATAACGAAGCTAAGATTTTAACGCTTTCTAAGGAAGATACGATTTTAGCTTATGAGAAACAAGCGATTGAAAACGCCTTTAAGAGTTTTGAGAATTTTAATGAGCGTAACCGTAGTCTTTATGTTGACTACTTGACCACGCTGATTGGGAAGGCGCAGGTAGCGGCTGATGGCGAATAATACGGACAAGCAGATGGACACGGCAACACTGAGCACTCACGGTAAGCTGAGTACGTTCAATGAGGGCTTAAAAAAAGGACTCGCTAATGGTGAAAAATTTACGGCCTTGATGGACCAACTGATTGATACAACTGACGGAGAGACACTGTTAGCAGCGGCACAACAGCTAGCAGACTTTAAACTGGATACGGCTTACGTGACGTTTCCCCATCAATATCAGAATGCCGATTATTATTTGATCTTCATGAGTCGGTTATTGGGCATGCATGGTGATGAACAAGCGGTGCTGAATTCTCAACGGCATACTGAAGCGCTGTATCACGTTTACGGGGCGCTAACGGATGATTACACCTTCTTGTATCAAGTGGTGAACAACGGCAACGGTGGTGCATATTATCGTGAACAAACAACTGGCGAAAACTTGTTTTATATTCATTTAGAACGGCGCTTGTTACGGTTTAATAGTTCGGCGTTTACGAATTTATTTATTAATAAATTATTGTTGAAGGGGACTGGGGTTGACCAAATTAATACGGTTCTCGCAACGCTAATTAAATTTGGACATTGCTTACAAGATGATTTTGGCTTTAACGTCGACTTTAATATTTTGGACGTTGCTAACGCGGCTAAATATGAACTGCGGTCGGCTAATTTAGATCGGGCAATCGTTGACAAATTGTTTGTCAGTGCGGCTAAGAATGAGCACATGTTGCGTAATTCACAGCAAGGACATGGTGCCCAAATTGAACTGCGGGCTGGTTTGACAGTTGATATCTTTGATGCAGCTGAAGCTGGCGGTAGTCAACAATGGGTCCTGACTGTTCATGATCCTGATCAAGCAGTTTCGTGGTTTGACGTGTTGTTACACTTTGGGTTCATGCGTGATTGGTACTTAGAAAATATCGATTCGCTAGAAATAAAAGCGGATCCATTAGTATTTGCTTAAGTAACGGGGGTATTAGATGTTAGAACTAACAACGTTATTACAACAGTCGATTCGTTTAGACCGCGATATTACGGCCCGTCAACAGATTCATTGGCGGCCACAAGAACGGTTGCAAAATGCGATGGTCTCACTGGACGTCGAATTGGCAGAAATGGCTAATACGTCGGAATGGTTCAAAGTTTGGAAGATTCATCGTGGCAAAGCGGATCCTGATAAGACACACCGCGAAACGCTGCTGAACGAATACGTAGATGCGATGGACTTCTTCTTCCTTGTCTCAGCGATTCAACAGTGGACGCATTTGATTCCAGTAACGCCTGAGCAATTGACTACGATTGCGGCTAAGCCGGCGACTGATTTGAATAAACAGTACTTGGCGATCAAGCACCTCCTCTATGATGCTTACTTTAACCATCGTCAGGAGAGCTACCAGCACGCTTGGCACGTTTTCTTGAAGATTGGGCTAGTTGATTTTGGTTTTACTCAGGACGAGATACAAACGGCGTTTACGGCCAAAAATCATGTCAATGAGCAAAGACAAGCAAATAACTATTAAAAAAATAACCTAATTGCGCGATTTGATCACGTAACTAGGTTATTTTTTTAAGCCTCTGTCATTAATTGCGCGTCGTTATCGGCGTCTTGTGCAACTAAGTCATTAACTTGGTCGATCAATGTTTGTCGTTGATCAAGATCATCGTCGCATTCAAAGAAGGCCCCGAGTTCCTCAGCTAAAGTATCTTTGTCCGCATCCATATACCGAAAGTCATTGCTGGTGATCGTATAGTGCTGGTGATCTGGCATCCGGACGATGACACAACCAGTGGCTGACTTTCCCTTGGTGGCTTTGTCCGTAAACTCGACCGCGAGTACGTAGGGCCCGTCAGTTGAACGATCTTTGATGGCATGCGCGATATTTCCGGCAATTGCTTCAAGTTTCAATATGTTTCACCTCAAAACATATTATACGCACTATTAGGATGGGATGCGAGAATTGATTTAGTCCATCAGCTGCTCGGCCAGCCGCTTCTGTTCAGCGTAGAAAGCGTTAAAGGCATGGTGGGCGTTGATGACTAGGTGGTAATGGTGCTGTGCGACTAATAAGTTATGATGAAATTCAAAGGTGTCACGCCCTTGCTGAATAAACGTTAAGTAATCGTTCAGATAAATGTTACTTGTTAAGCCATGGCGTAAAAGCATTGTTGATTCCCCCAGACAGTATTAGATACGTTGATTGTACTACACCAAGGTTGTGGTGGATTGGACGGTGTCTTGATTGTAAATTGGTATTATAAACGACGACTGTTACAATTTTGATATTTTCAGTTTGTCTTCCACCAAATTAATTGGATAGAATGCAATTTTTAGGTAATAGGGTGATATTGTCCAATGCGGCAAATGTTCTTTCACTCATGCAAGCTGTGAACCTAATACTTTTTTTTTTTTATGTGGATGCTCAGTTTAGGTAGTTGTTGACCTTTTTAATATCTATGCCGTCAATTGGCTGATTTAGTAAGCACGAATACGATTTGGCTGCCGAAATTTATTAGAAACCAAAAATAGAGAAGTTTGCTAAACGTTGGTTTAACAAGCTTCTCTATTTTAAAATGGCGGGTCCGAATCTATGGTATGTCACGAGTGAGACTTGAACTCACAACCCTCCGCTTAGAAGGCGGATGCTCTATCCAGTTGAGCTACCGTGACAACAACAAGATTAATTATAGTTAAGAAGCTGGAGAGTGTCAATTTTTATTTAATTTTTCACCGATGTGCAGTAGTTAAAAAAGGCGTGAGTAAGCAGAATGATGTAAAAATGTAATATTTGTAATGAAAAAGCACTAAATTACAGTAAGCACATTTTGCTGAGATAATTGGTCATTATGGTGAAAGTCAAAAATGAAGTTAGCCTGGTGAACGAGGGAATTGTTTTCATGAATACCAATTAATGCTTGAAGAACGACACAATATAAACGCTGTAATAGCGGTAACTAAGTCCGGTCATCATTAATTTAAGCTTTGCAAGACGGGGTTGTTAAATGGCGACGGCGAAAAAACAATATCTCCTAAAATACTTAAGAAAAGATAAAGAAACTAACAAAACTGACTAAAATAGTTTATTTCTCTTGAAATGTTACTGTAACAAAACGATAATAATCATGTAACAAGAAAGGAGAATTCTTATGGGTTCAGTATTTGCAATCGTCGGTATCATCGCCATCGCTGGTGGCATTCAATATTATTCAAACTTTGTTGCCAAAGAAAATGCAAGCAGTAAGCATTTCACTGCTTCCCGTAATGACCGTTAGTCAACGGGAGTTCTTATCTTGCACATTGGCATTATACAATCAATCAATTAAAAAAGAACTGCTCATTCAAGATGAGCAGTTCTTTTTTAATTACTTGATTTTTGGTGTTTTTTCGATGGTGTCAGTCTTGCCGGCAGCCCAACGTTGGATAGCAGCAACTTCTTTTTCGCGACGAATGCGCTTTTGCTTCCCAGCAACTGGCCGACGTGATGCCCATGTGTTATATGGTTTTGCAACAACAGTCATAAGAGTATGTCCCTCCTTTGATTAGTCCAATAACGACTATATTAAACAAGAATAGTGTACATTGCAACCGAATTAACAGGAAAAGCCAGACTTTTCCCAAAAATTGCATTATTAGTATAACGGTTATTTTGGTCGGTTGTCAAGATAAAATCCTTTACAGCGTTCCTAAAGATCAATTTAGCTTTGAATTGATGCTAAGGCATGTAAGGACTAACCAGCTAGTATGATAGTGGCAGGTAGGTGAGCCCCATATCAATCATGTGTCAGTCGAATGAATGGGCCAGATAGATCACTGAGAACCATCTTAGACGTAATCTAACTATTTGTCCGGCTGATTATCATCTGTTAGACGCTCTTAGCAATTAATGTTATATTAATTATGAAATGAAAGTAGGGAGCAGATATGAGTCATGAAGTTGATCCGCGTGTCGATAAAACTCGGCGGCGCTTGCGACAAGCATTAATTACACTATTACAGACAGAAACAGTCGATAACATTTCCGTGCAAAAACTGACTAGTACGGCAGCAGTTACCCGCGGAACATTTTATCTCCACTATAAAGACAAGCCAGCATTTGTTGATCAGGCCCTAGATGACTTGGTAAGTGAATTATTTGAAACGGCCATCGTGACGGTTTCAGTGGGTGATATTATGACCAATCCGGCTGACCCGTTACAGCGGGTGCATGTTTTTTCCTTATCAAAGGCACTCAGTTACATCAGTCAGCACGCGGAAGCCTTTGAGACGCTATTGTTAGATCAGCGCCAGTTAGCGGTCAATCAACGGATCAATCAGCAGATGACGACGTGGATGACGAAATTTCACCGTGATTTTCAGGATCAATTTGCTGATTTGGAAGTACCGGTCAGCATTCAAATCGCGTATTACGTTTCTGCGACAGTCGGCCTGATTACTGATTGGCTAGCTAATGATATGATCTACACGCCACATTACTTAACCAAGTGTATTAAAAAAATGCACCATTTGATGACGGTAGGGAGCATTAGTTTCACGGACTTTTTTGTGAAGTGAAATCAATCCTTGACTATTATGAAAAAATTTGATAATATTTTCCTGTTGTATTTGTGGACTTCTACAGCTACAACCGCACGGATTGAGTCTTAAGATCAGCAATGGCACTTACATTCGGCGAGTCTAAGTGATTTATAATTTAAGGAGGTGCACAAACGTGTACGCAATTATTGTAACTGGTGGTAAACAATATAAAGTTGAAGCAGGCCAAGCAATTTACGTTGAAAAACTTGACGCTGCTGCTGGCGACAAGGTTACTTTTGATCAAGTAGTCTTTGTTGGTGGTGACACAACTAAGGTTGGAACGCCGACTGTTGATGGTGCGACGGTTGAAGGTACTGTTGAAAAGCAAGGCCGTGACCGTAAAGTGGTTACTTTCAAGTACAAGGCCAAGAAGGGCCAACATACTAAGAAGGGTCATCGCCAACCATACACTAAGGTAACGATCGACACAATTAATGCATAATTAAGAAAGTAGGCATTCTTTATGATTCAGGCAACCATTTCTCGTAATGCGACCGGTCAAGTGACCGCTTTTAAGTTGACGGGACATGCTGATTCAGGTGCTTATGGACAAGACATCGTTTGTGCAGCGGTTTCGGTGTTAGCAATTAGTACAATCAATGGGATTGAACAAGTTGCCCGCTTGCAACCCGTAGTACAAAGTGATGAAACCAATGGTGGGCTATTAATTGCAGATTTCACTAAGCTGGACTTGGCGAACACACAATTACAAACCTTACTTGAAAGTTTCACACTTGGTTTGAACGATGTGGCCACGAATTACGGAGATTACATCCGAGTTCGTGAACAAACACGATAACCACATTCGGAGGTGGACTTTACTATGTTAATGAACTTGCAATTCTTCTCTCACCATAAAGGTGGCGGTTCAACTGCCAACGGTCGGGATTCAGCTGGTCGGCGTTTAGGCGCTAAGCGGGCTGACGGCCAAACTGTTAAGAATGGTAACATTCTTTATCGTCAACGCGGAACCCATATTTACCCAGGTGTAAACGTTGGCCGTGGTGGCGACGATACATTATTTGCAATGGCTGACGGTGTCGTTCGTTTTGAACGCAAAGGTCGCGACAAGCGCCAAGTATCTGTTTACCCAGCAAAATAATTTTTGAAGAGCCTCTGCAGGGAGGCTCTTTTTTTGTGAAGCAATCTAGGGATACCACGCGACTATTATTGGTTCACGGGCCGCTTAGCCGTAAACGTAATTGATTGACGAATGGCCTTCAATAAATCATTACCTTCAGTTTTTGGAAAGTTTGGTATAATGAAGCGTGAGGTAATGATGGGAGTGACGAAATAATGAGTCGAGTTGAACGGTTACAAAATAAGTTTGATCAGTTAAAAATTGATGCGTTCTTAGTTTCAGATGGAGCTAATCTTCAATATTTAACAGGAATGGTTGATATGGCTGGCGATGGTTATCTGCTAGTACTGGCACAGGAAGCCTATCTGATTACGGATGCCCGTTATCAGACAGCTTTTGCCGGTCAGTATGATGACCAGCACCTAGTCATTACACGTGATTATCTGGGGGCCGTTTGTGATATTATTGCCAAAACCGGTACTGGGGTCATGGGCTTCGAGGCCGAGATTCCATATACAGCCTACAGTTACTTAGATGAGAACTTGGTCAGCGATTTGGTTGCGTTACCAGACGTGGTCGATGAGTTGCGCATCACCAAGAGTGTTGATGAGATTGACCGGCTACGAGCGAGTGCACGTTTGGCGGATGCTGGTTTCGAATACGTAACGAGTATCGTGCGACCAGGCATGCGTGAAATCGACGTTAGCAACCTGTTAGACGCGTTTATGCGGACGCACGGTGCAAGTGGGCCGTCGTTCACGACAATCGTACTTGGTGGTGCACGAGCGGCTTTACCGCATGGGACGGCTTCTAAAGCGCTCTTAACTGCCGGGCAACTTGTTACTCTTGATTTTGGTTACTTTTTGGACGGGTACACGTCAGATATGACACGGACGTTTGCTTTAGGTACTCCGGATGACAAGTTGGTTACGGCCTACCAGGCGGTGCAGGCTGCTCAACAGGCTGTGATCGATCAGGTCCAAGCAGGTGCAGCCACTGCTCAACTGGATGCAGTTGGCCGCGATTTGCTGACAAAAGCGGGCTATGGTGACGCCTTCAATCATGGTATGGGTCACGGCATTGGTCTTGCCATTCATGAAGGCCCGTTGATCTCAAAAAAACACGACTGGCACCTTAGTTGCAAACAGTGTGATTACTGTTGAACCCGGGGTATATTTCCCAGATTTAGGCGGAATGCGGATCGAAGATGATGTCTTAGTGACTGCTGAGGGCCATGAACGACTGACGACTGCAACTCGTGATTTACTGATTTTATAGTTAAGACAGTTGCCACAGCGGCTCGGTCTTGTTATAGTTATAAAGATATATTTGAGGAGGATTTTTAAAAATGATTTCAACTGCAGATTTTAAAAATGGTTTGACGATTGAAGTAGACAACGCAATTTGGCGCATCGTGGAATTCCAGCACGTTAAGCCTGGTAAGGGTGGCGCGTTTGTTCGTTCAAAGCTTAAGAACTTACGGACAGGAGCCGTTCAAGACAAGACTTTCCGTGCCGGTGCGCGGATGGAACAAGCGCCAATTGAAAAGAGTACGATGCAATACCTTTATGCCGATGGTGACAGCTATGTCTTCATGAATACGGAAACTTATGAACAAATTGAAATTCCTGGCGACCACATTCAAGACGAATTGAAGTTCTTGAAGGAAAACATGGAAGTTCAAGTAACGCTTTATAAGGGTGAAGTGTTGGGAATCGATTTGCCAAACACGGTTACTTTGGAAGTTGCTGAAACTGAACCAGGGATTAAGGGTGATACCGCTTCCGGTGGCTCCAAGCCAGCTACGTTGGAAACTGGTGCAATTATTCAGGTACCATTCTTCGTTAAGGCCGGTGACAAGCTGATCGTTAACACCGTTGACTCCACTTACGTTTCACGGGCTTAATTTTTAGAAAAACTAATACCGGCAAACATGGAATTGGAGGAATGTCAAAATGGCTGACAGTAGCAATATTACGTTACAAAGCAAAGAACCCAGCTTAGGACAAATTCAAATTGCACCAGAAGTGCTTGAAATAATCGTTGGTATCGCGGTAAGTCAAATTGATGGCGTTAACCGGATGCAAGGGACGATTTCTTCCAGTGTAAATGAGTTGTTCGGTCGCAAGAAGAATCTTGGTAAGGGTGTCAAGTTAACAATCGTCGATGATCAGATTAGTGTTGATGTGTTCGCATACTTGGACTATGGTGTTTCGGTACCAAAAGTCGCTTTAGCGATTCAAGATAAGGTCAAGCAACAAATCTTATTTATGACCGACCTCGCCTTAAGTGAAGTCAATGTCCACATCACTGGTATCGTGACTGAGAAGACTGAAAGTGCCATTGATCCAAACAACTTGTTTGGTGATGAAGATACCCAGACCGATGAAAATGAAGATGGTGAAGAATCGTGAGTTTAACGCGTCATGAAATCCGGGAAAAAGCATTTCAAGCTTTATTCGCGTTGAATGCTAACCCAGACGCTGATGAAAATCAGTTGTTCCAACAGTTACTCAACCCTGAAGAAACGGATGCAGTTGAAATTCCCGCATATTTAAGTACGTTAGTAACTGGTGTTCGTGAACATCAAGTTGAATTAGACGCTCAAATTCAGCCTTATTTAAGTCAGAAGTGGTCGTTGGACCGACTGGCTAAGACCGATTTGATTATCTTACGCATCGCGTTCTTTGAATTGCAATTTGTTGACGACGTTCCAACTAAGGTCGCGGTTAATGAAGCAATTGAATTGACAAAGGCGTTCAGTGATGACCGCTCTCGGAAATTCGTTAGCGGGGTGCTTGGTAAAGTGGTTAAAAACCAAGCCAATTAGTCTAAAACCGAACAATCTTATGTTCTACCGTAAAAGTCTGGCGATTTGCCAGACTTTTTTTAATAACTTATTAGTAAACCGGTCATAAATCATTGTGGTGAATATGCTAAAATAAGACCAGACAGAGAAAGAGGAGTGTGGCACTTGTGACGAAGATTATTGATGGTAAGGCAGTAGCTAAGAAAGTTAACGCGCAGACGGCAACGGCAGTAGCGGAATTGGCTGCTCAGGGAATTCAACCAGGGATTGCTGTAATTATTGTTGGGGACGATGCAGCCAGTCAAATCTATGTTCGAAATAAGAATCGTAAAGCCACTAAGTTGGGGATGCACTCCGTGGTGCGGCAGTTGCCAGCGACTACTAGTCAGGACGAACTGTTAGCCATTATTGCGGCATACAATGCGGATGACAGCATTCATGGCATCTTGGTGCAGTCGCCACTACCAGCCCAAATTAATGAACCATTGATCACGATGGCCATTGATCCTAAAAAGGACGTCGATGGTTTTCACCCGACGAACGTTGGTAAGTTGATCACCAATTTTCCAGGTAATTATCCTGTAGCAAATACGCCTCGCGGTATTATGACGATGTTGGCTGACTATGGGGTTGATCCGGCTGGTAAAACGGCGGTTGTTATTGGTCGGAGTACCATTGTTGGTAAGCCGATGGCCGCTTTGTTAACAAATGCTAACGCAACTGTAACGATTGCACATAGTAAAACAGCTGACCTAAAGGCGGTCGCCCGGACGGCGGATATCTTGGTGGTTGCAACGGGGATTGCACACCTGATCACTGGTGCTGATATCAAACCAGGCGCGACGGTCATTGATGTTGGCATGGATCGTGATGAAAATGGTAAACTAGTGGGTGACGTCGATTTTGATTCTGCTCAAGGCATCGCAGGGTTGATTACGCCCGTTCCTGGTGGTGTGGGTCCAATGACGATTGCCACCTTGATGCAGACAACGGTGGAACTTGCAAAGTGGAGTGATGTAAGTGAGTGAAAGTCAACAATATTTGACAGTGACAGCTTTAACTCAGTATTTAAAACGTAAATTCGAGGTTGATCCGTATTTAGGTAAAGTGTACCTAACGGGGGAAGTTTCTAATTATCGTCCCCGGCCTAATACGCATCAATATTTCAGTTTGAAAGATGACCATGCCAAGATTTCAGCCATTATGTTCAAGTCGGCGTTTGCCAAGGTCAAATTTCAGCCTGAAGAAGGTATGAAGGTTCTGGTCGTGGGCCGGATTGGTCTGTATGAGCCCAGTGGTAGTTACCAGATTTATGTGGAACGCATGGAACCAGACGGCGTGGGTGCGTTGTATCAAGCCTACGAACAACTTAAAAAGAAATTAGCGGCTGAGGGCTTGTTTAGTGCACCCAAAAAGCCGCTTCCGCGCTTTCCAAAGCGAATTGCAGTGGTCACTAGTCGTAGTGGCGCAGTGATTCGCGATATTATCACGACTACTCGGCGCCGTTTTCCGATTGCGCAGATCGTTTTGTTTCCATCTCAAGTTCAAGGTGATGCGGCTGCGGCCGAAATTAGTCGGCAGATCGAACGTGCCAATGCGCAAGGTGATTTTGATACATTAATTATTGGGCGTGGTGGTGGTTCAATCGAAGATCTGTGGGCCATTCAACGAAGAAGTGGTTGCGCGTGCAATCGCACAGAGTCAACTGCCAGTTATTTCATCCGTGGGGCATGAAACGGATACGACAATTGCTGACTTGGTCGCAGATGTGCGGGCGGCCACCCCAACTGCGGCTGCCGAATTAGCGGTACCAGTATATAACGATGTTTTATTACAATTAAAGCAAGACCAGACCCGCGTGTTCAATGCATTTCAGAATTTCGTTCAACGCGATCGACAACGACTTAATAAATTACAAACGTCGTACGTGTTTACTCAGCCGAACCGCTTGTACGAAGGGTATTTGCAGAAGTTAGACTTCTTAAATGAGCGACTTAAACAGGCTGGTCAAAATAACTTTAATCTGGCAAGCCAGCACTACCAGCGTGTTTTTCAACAATTACGACAGCAAACGCCGATTCACCAAGTTCGCCAGGCACAAACGCAACTGCTTAACTTGCAGCAACGGCTGAATCGGGGTACCCAGTTAGTCGTGCGGCAAAAACGGCAACAACTGACGCAGACCGTCCAATCGTTGGATCTACTTAGTCCGCTTAAAATCATGACGCGTGGTTACGCCTTTGTGACGGCGGATGAACAGGTGGTTCACGGGGTCAAACAATTGCAGCCAGAACAAACGGTTGCAATTCACATGGCTGATGGTGAGGCTCAGGCACAGATTACGAAGATTGATGGAGGAAAATAATGGCTGAACAACCAACTTTTGAACAGAATTTATCACAATTAGAGACGATCGTAAACCAATTAGAGCAGGGTGATGTTCCTTTAGAACAAGCCTTGGATCAATTTCAAAAGGGCGTGGCACTTAGCAAGCAGTTGCAAGCAACCCTTGAAGGTGCTGAAAAGACGCTCACTAAGATGATGAATGAAAATGGCGACGAAGTTCCATTTGAGCAAGCTGACGCCAATGAATAAGCAATTATTAACTGAATTTGAATCCAAGTGGCGTCCTCAGATTAATCAGTATTTAGATGAGCAGCTTCAAGCGTGTTCTGACCAATCAACCCTGACTGACGCCATGCGTTATTCGGTACTAGCAGGTGGCAAACGGTTACGGCCGTTATTGACGTTAGCCATTTTAGATACTTTTGATATCACAACGACGGCTGCAAACTTGCGGGCAAGTGTGGCCGTTGAGTTGATGCATACTTATTCGCTAATTCACGATGATTTACCGGCGATGGATAATGATCAGCTACGACGTGGCGAACCGACTAACCATGTTAAGTTTGGGGAAGACGTTGCCATTCTTGCAGGGGATGCTTTACAACCGTTGACTTTCGAATGGATTGCGGATAGTGGGTTACCGGCATCGATCGTCGCTAATCAAACCTTAGCATTAGCGCAGGCCACCGGACCTCGCGGGATGGTGGCTGGTCAAGTTGCTGATGTCCTTGGAGCGGGACAACATCTGGCTTTGCCAGCCTTACAACAGCTGCATCGCGAGAAGACGGGGGCGTTAATTCACTACGCTGTCCAGGCAGGGTTGATTCAAGCTCAAGTGCAACCAACCGTGCAGGAATTGCTATTACAATATGCTGATGCCTATGGATTGGCGTTTCAAATTTACGATGATATTTTAGACGTGACGAGTACGCCTGCTCAGTTAGGAAAAGCTACGCATAAGGATGCCGATGAGCATAAGAATACGTATCCAGGTTTGCTGGGGCTTGCAGGCGCACGAACAGCGTTAGAACAAGCGGTAACAGCTGCTCAAACGGCGTTAGTAAAAGCTAGTGCTGCTAGTCAACGAGGCATGGGCTTGCTTGCAGCTTTTCTAACGTATTTTACAGATTAAGGACTTAAATTTAGATGGAAAAAGAACGAGTTGACGTATTATTAGTACAACAAGGATTATTTGATACCCGCGAAAAGGCTAAGCGTGCCGTAATGGCCGGTGAAATCTTAGGTGTCAACGAAGAACGCTTAGATAAGCCGGGCATGAAGATACCAGTGGCAACTGAATTACATTTGAAAGGCAAACCGATGCCCTACGTTTCACGTGGCGGTCTCAAACTTGAAAAAGCACTCAAAAGTTTTGAAATTGACGTGACCGACAAAACGGTCCTAGATATTGGCTCGTCGACTGGTGGTTTTACCGACGTGGTTTTACAAAATGGGGCAAAAATGAGTTACGCCTTGGATGTCGGTAGTAATCAGTTGGTCTGGAAGTTACGCCAAGATCCGCGCGTGGTTGTGATGGAACATACTAACTTTCGGTATAGTAAACTGGCAGATTTCACGCAGGGGCAACCTAACTTCGCGTCCATCGACGTTTCATTTATTTCACTACACTTAATTTTGCCCCCATTACACGCGATTATTGAAAACGGTGGTTCAGTCGTTGCCCTAATCAAGCCACAATTTGAGGCTGGCCGTGAGAATGTCGGCAAACACGGAATTGTCCGTGATCCTGCTGTTCATCAGGCGGTGTTGACAGATATCGTGGAATTTGCGCAAGCGAATGGTTATAACGTTCTAGGGCTTGATTATTCACCAATCAAGGGTGGTGAAGGTAATATTGAGTTTCTAATTCATTTACAAGCTACCGATGAAACACCACGGATTGCGCCGACTGTGTCGATTGAAAAAACTCAGGCGGCCGCTTATGAACAATTAAATCAAGCTTAAAATTGAAATCCGGACTTTCATATTTATGCATTTTGGCTTATGATGTGTTTAAATAAGTATGAATAGCTACCGGGGGTGATCGGGTGAAGAAGCAAGAGCGCCAACGCTACATTAAACGATTATTGAGTTCGAACGAAATTGAACGTCAAGAAGACTTTGTCAAGCTGTTACGTGCTGAAGATATTGACGTGACACAGGCAACCATTTCGCGCGATATTAAAGATATGCAGCTGGTCAAGGTTCCCTCGGCAACGGGCGGTTACCACTATAGTATGCCAGTTCAGAAACAAATGGATACGGAGAAAAAGCTCAAGCGGACACTGAAAGATGCTTATGTCTCGTATGCGACTCAGGATAAATTTGTCCTCATCAAGGTGTTGCCGGGTAACGGACCAGCACTAGCAACGTTGATTGAAGCAATGCATTATGACGAAATTTTTGGAACGCTAGGCGATGATGCTCATGTTCTGATTATTTGCAAGTCGTTAGCGATGACTTTAGAGCTACAACAAAAAATTCAACGCTTACTGAGTGATCACTAATTAGTAAGCTATCTTCGACCTGCTCACATGTGTGTCAGGTCGCTTTTTTTCAAAATTAACTAACGGATGCTGGTAACCAATTGCTTTTAAGGAGGGCTTGCAGTGTTACAAGAATTATCAATTACGAACTTTGCAATTATCGAACACTTAGACATTGCTTTTGAAGCCGGCATGACGGTTTTAACTGGTGAGACCGGTGCTGGTAAGTCAATTATTATTGATGCAGTCGGTTTATTAGCGGGTGGCCGCGGCTCGGCAGAGTTTATTCGGACCGGTGCTGATAAAGCCGTTTTGCAAGGCATGTTTATTTTGCCGGCTGACGGCGTGACGGCCCAATTGTTGGACGAAGCGGGGATCGAACATGCGGATAATACCGTCATTCTACAGCGCGAGATTACTAAAAGTGGCCGTAATACATGTCGCATCAATGGTATGCTGGTCAATACGACGACTTTGAAACAGATTGGTGAAACAATTGTTGATATTCATGGTCAGAATGAACATCAAGAGTTGATGCAACCTGAAAAACACCTGGGATTGCTGGACGAGTTTGCCACCGCTAAAATTCGTAAATTGAAGCAGCGTTACCAGCAACAGTATGATCGTTATCAGCAGTTAAACCGTGAACTGCGGCAAAAGAATGCGAATGAAAAAGAGTGGGCTCAACGCTTAGATATGCTGAACTTTCAAGTGGACGAAATCGCAGCAGCACAAGTCAAAGTGGGTGAAGAGGCCAGTTTGACTGCGGAACGTGACCGCTTGGATAATTACCAAATGATCAATCAAGCGCTTCAACAGAGTTACACATTGTTAGCTGCAGGTGAGGAGACGACTGGTGCGGTTGATATGGTCGGTACGGCGATGAATGCACTAGAACCGATTGCTAATTTGGACCCCGCCTTTAATGAGATTACCGTGAATGTCAAAAATGCCTTTTATGGGCTGCAGGACGCGGCCGGTCAGATTTCTAATCAGCTCGATTTGCAAGAATTCGACGAGGGTCGCTTGGATGAAATCGAACAGCGGCTGGACGTTTTGGCCCAGTTAAAACGTAAGTATGGGGACTCTGAACAACAAATCTTAGATTATTACCAAAAAATCGCGGCTGAGTTAGCCAAGATGACTGACTCTGAAGAAAATAGTGAAGATTTGGCCCAGCGGGTCGCCGATCTGAAACAACAACTACTTACGACGGGCGAAGCGTTGTCCGATAAACGGCGGGCTGCGGCGAAAGTGTTACAACGACAGATCCATCAAGAACTCAAAGATCTGTATATGGATAAGGCAATCTTTGAAGTACGATTCAAACCGACTAAGGGTCAGATCTATCGGAGTGGTCTGGACAGTGTTGAATTTTATATTCAGACTAATCCTGGTGAGCGCATGCGCCCATTGGCTAAAATTGCGTCTGGTGGGGAACTCTCACGGATGATGCTGGCTTTGAAAACCATTTTTTCTGAATCACAGGGAATTACCAGTATCATTTTTGACGAAGTTGATACGGGCGTTAGCGGTCGGGTTGCTCAAGCGATTGCTGAGAAAATCAATGGTATTGCACACTTTTCACAAGTGCTCTGTATTACCCATTTGCCACAGGTTGCGGCGATGAGTGATCACCACTACTTCATTGCCAAGAAGATTACTGGTAAACGCACGAAAACGAGTGTGACTAAGCTGGATAATGCGGCCCGGGTTCAAGAACTGGCACGCATGTTGGCGGGAACTAAAGTCACTAAGTTATCGCTTGAACATGCGGAAGAGTTATTGCGACTGGCCGATGAGGAAAAAGATGATTAAGCTTAATTGATCGGTACCACAAGGGACGGACAACTATGGTCGGTCCTTTTTTGATGGTGTTAATTAGTGACGATAGTGTCGAGTGAGGTTTCGGTATTATTGCCAAGGCGACGATAATTCTTTACAATATAAAACGCAAATAGACGAAATATGGGTCAACGGACACGTTTTAATGAACTGTCGGACTGGTTGGTAGTGGGTGGCTAATCTGAAGCTCCGACTACAAAAATATACCGTTAAAACGATAAAATGTTCAGTTTACATGTCATGACGTTTGCATTTTGCTTTCGTTATAAGTTATGCTTAATTACAGTACAGTTTATTCGGCAACGAAATAAACTGAGTAAATGATTGGAGTGATGAGGTTGTTTCTGACAATGGAACATTTGAATAAAACGTATCCTGGTGGCAAAGTAGCCGTTGAAGATTTTAATTTGGAAATCGAAAAAAGGTGAATTTGTTTGTTTCATCGGGACGTCTGGTTCAGGTAAAACGACCACGATGCGGATGATTAATCGGATGTTAAGTCAGACTTCCGGTACCATTAAACTTAATGGTAAGGATATTAGCCAGATTGACCCGGTTAAATTACGGCGACAAATCGGTTATGTGATTCAAAATATTGGGCTAATGCCCCATATGACGATTCGAGACAATATCACTTTGGTACCACGATTGCTAAAGTGGCCCCAAGATAAAATGAATGAACGTGCTAAGAAGATGATCAAGCTGGTGGAATTGCCAGAAGATTACTTGGATCGGTACCCGTCGGAGCTTTCCGGTGGGCAACAACAACGGATCGGGGTTGTTCGGGCGTTAGCAGCAGACCAAGATTTAGTATTGATGGATGAACCATTTGGGGCGTTAGACCCGATTACCCGTGAATCTTTGCAAGATCTCGTTAAGGATTTGCAGGAACGCTTAGGTAAGACGTTCGTCTTTGTAACCCATGATATGGATGAGGCGTTAAAATTAGCGACCCGAATCGTAATCATGGATGGTGGCGACATTATGCAAGTGGATACGCCAGACGGTATCTTACGTCATCCAGCTAATGAATTCGTTGAGAACTTAATTGGTAAGGATCGCTTGATTCAAGCACGGCCAAGTATTACCACTGTTGGGCAAGTGATGTTGAAAGACCCAATTGCCACCACACCAGGAAAGTCATTGACGGTCGCATTACGACAAATGCATGATAAACGCGTTGACTCGTTGTTAGTCACCGATGAAGCCGGCATCTTGAAGGGTGTGATCGGCATTGAAGACGTTGATTACAACTTTAACTCGGCTACTAGTGTGGGCGACATTATGAAGACTGATTTGTTCTATGTTCAGTCAAATTCATTGATTCGGGATACGGTCGAACGTATTTTGAAACGCGGCTTGAAGAACATTCCAGTCGTAGATGAACAACATCGCCTGGTCGGAATTGTAACGCGGGCCACCCTGGTCGATATTGTTTATGATGCTCTCTGGGGTGATGAAGACGAAGATGAAGCTGAAAATAATATTCATCATGGGGAGGACGATGCGCCCGCTGAAGGCGGTGAACAGGCATGATAACTTTCCTACAAAACTACGGCATGCAGCTGCTGGTTAAGACGTGGCAACACTTGTATATTTCGGCGTTTTCATTGTTCTTAGGCATTATCGTAGCGGTTCCGATTGGAATTCTGCTTACGCGGGTGAAGCCGATTGCGAATGTGGTCATGTCAATCGCTAGTATGTTGCAAACGATCCCAGCGATGGCGTTGTTGGCATTGATGATCCCGTTTTTCGGGATTGGTGCAATTCCAGCTATCATTGCGCTGTTCATCTATTCTTTATTACCGATTCTCCGCAATACCTATCTTGGACTGGAAGACGTTGATCCGGCCTTGATCGATGCGGCTAAGGGAATGGGAATGACCGGTTGGCAGTCAATTGTTAAAGTTGAGTTACCGATGGCAGCCCCAGTTATTATGGCTGGTATTCGATTATCCGCAACGTACGTTATTGCCTGGGCCGCGTTAGCATCATACATTGGTGCCGGTGGCCTTGGGGACTTTATCTTTAATGGGTTAAACCTCTATCGAACTGACTTGATTTTAGGCGGTTCGATTCCAGTGATTATCTTAGCCCTCATCGTTGATTGGCTGTTGGGTAAACTAGAAGCAGCGGTTACCCCAAGAACCACACAAGCGTAGGGGGGATTAAAGATGAAGAAAATTAAAAAGTGGTTGTTAGGTGTTTTCGCAACGGTCGCCAGTGCGTTATTATTGGCCGGCTGTGGCTTTCCGGGTTTGTCAGGAACTTCATCCGATACGATCCGGATTGCGTCACAAAACACGACTGAACAACAGATCATGGCGTACATGATTCAAGATATGATTAAGCATTATTCTAATTTGAATACGACGATCATTAACAATTTAGGTTCTGGGACGGTTAGTTTCAATGCTTTGAAGAATGATCAGGCTGATATTTCAGCGATTCGTTACACTGGGACGGACTTAACGACGATTCTGGGCGAAAAGATGGATCGGAGTAATATCAAGTCGATTGACCAAAAAGTTCGCTCACAGTTCAACAGCAAGTATCAAATGACCTATTTCCCAAGTTATGGGTTCGCAGATACCTATGCTTTTATGGTGACGAAAGCGACGGCCAAAAAAATATCATCTAAATACGGTTAGTGATATGAAAAAAGTAGCCTCGAAGCTGACGGTCGGTTTGGATCAAATCTGGACTGAACGAAAAGGTGACGGCTATCCTGCCTTTAAGAAGTTGTATGGCTTTCAATTTGGGAAGACTTATCCAATGCAAATTGGTTTAGTTTATGATGCCTTGGAATCAGGTAAAATGGATGCCATCCTCGGATACTCGACTGATGGTCGGATTGGTAGTTATGATCTGAAGATTTTAAAGGATGATAAGAATTTCTTCCCACCATACAATGCGAGTGCGGTTGCAACGAACAAGATCTTGAAAGCTCATCCGAAGTTGAAGCCAATCTTGAATCGATTAAACGGTAAAATCAGCTTAAAGACGATGCAAAACTTGAACTATCAAGTTGATAATAACTTAGTGGAACCGGAAGTTGTGGCTAAACAGTTCCTTGAAAAACATAATTACTTTGAAGGGAGTGACAAATAATGGCTCAGATGAACTTACTGCAACAGTTGATATATTATTACCAACAAAACGGTGTGTACGTGTTAAGCCAGTTCTCACGTCACTTCTTGATTTCAATTTATGGCGTGCTGTTTGCGGCAATTGTTGGGATTCCAATTGGCATTTTCATTGCCCATCATAGTCGATTGAGTGCGACAGTGATCGCGATTGCCAATGTGATTCAAACGATTCCGTCACTAGCGATGTTATCAATCATCATGATTGGTTTGGGCCTAGGTGTGAACACGGTAATCGTCACGGTCTTTTTATACGCGTTGCTACCGATTATCAAGAATACCTATACTGGAATGCAAAATGTGAGTGCTAGTATTTTAGATTCCGGTAAGGGGATGGGGATGACGCGTTGGCAATTGTTACGAATGGTGGAGTTGCCACTGTCACTTTCCGTCATTATGGCTGGACTCCGGAACGCATTAGTGTTGGCTATCGGGATTACGGCCATTGGGACCTTCGTTGGTGCCGGCGGTTTAGGGGATATCATTATTCGAGGAACCAATGCTACGAATGGTGGTGCCATTATCTTGGCCGGGGCGTTACCAACAGCTTTAATGGCAATCATTGCTGATACGGTCTTGGCTTGGATTGAAAAGCGTGCTGATCCAACTCAAAAATAACGTCAGTGAGCGACAAGTAAAAGAAGCAATATAAAAATTAAGTTACTAAAAAAGATTGATTTACAGGTACTCCGTACTCACTCATTCAGGGAAGTCAGTGGAGCTGTAACATCAATCTTTTTGATTTGCATCAAAAACACCATGAGAATACGCAAGGTTGTATTGAACATGGTTTCATCTTTTGATGCAAGTATTAATGATTAAACTAAACGCGTTTGATATAACGGATGGCGTCCGGGTCGAACAAGTGGGTCAGGTGTAACTGCCGATTAACTAGAACCAACTGACCACTAGCGAGGGTTTTTAACACTCCGTGAATATTATATGGTCGGGACTCAGTGAGCTGAGGCTGCATCTGGAGCATGATTTGATAGTGTTCCGTGTGCGCTTGAGCTAAGAACAAATCCCGCTGGAAAGCCGGCATCATTGGCAGTAACGGCGCAACGACGGTCGGGGCAGCAGTAAAGTCATCCATAAATTGGCGATAGGAAGCGTGTAAGTTCTTGGAAATTAGTTTCAAATTAGATTGTTGATTTTGCATATTAGCCACCTCGAACATTTGTTTGTGTTTCCATTATACGAACAGGCGTTCTAAAAAGCAAGCCTAAAATTTGAGAAAATTCACGAATAAAAATGAAAAAAAGCTGTGTAACCTTGATAATACTTGCAATATAGGGTTAAAAAGTGCAAAATAAACTTTAAAACATATTTTAATTAAGGGGAATTTGTGATCATGGCGAAACAAGGCATGTTAATCGTCTTATCAGGTCCTTCGGGTGTCGGTAAAGGTACCGTCCGCAAGGAAATCTTTGACTCAGATGATAACGATTTTCAATATTCAGTCTCGATGACGACGCGGCAAATGCGTCCGGGCGAAGTAGATGGCAAGGACTACTATTTTGTGTCCAAAGAAGAGTTCGAGGATGAAATTAAGAGCGGCGGTATGCTTGAATATGCCAAGTATGTTGACAATTACTATGGGACGCCCTTAAAATATATTAAGCAGTCGTTGGCGGCTGGCAAAGACGTTTTCTTAGAAATTGAAGTTAACGGGGCCATGCAAGTCCGCGAAAAAATGCCTGATGGCGTCTTCATTTTCTTGACGCCGCCGGATTTGATGGAATTGAAGCACCGCATCATTGGTCGTGGGACTGATGATATGAGTGTGATCAACAAGCGGATGGCAAAAGCGGTTGATGAAATCAAGATGATGCGTAATTATGATTATGCGGTTATCAATGATGAAGTCCCGCTAGCTGCTGAACGAATCAAGGCTATTATTCGTAGTGAACGGTTTAGTGTTAAACGGGTCATGCCCGAGTATGAAGAAATGTTAGGAGATGCGGAATCATGATCTTATATCCATCAGTTGATGACTTATTGAAGCAAGTTAATTCGCGTTACTCATTGATTATGTTAGCTAGCAAGCGGGCCCATGAATTGGACGCTGGTGCAGCACCAATGCTTAGCGAATACAAATCGGTTAAAACGATTGGTCGGGCCATGGAAGAAATTGCGGCCGGTGACTTAATGATCGATCCAGATGAAACTGACAAAGATTAGTAACAAAACGGTGTGCTGAGCCAGCTGGGGCTTGGCACTTTTTTTATGAAGAATGACGCGGACGTTCAGCTTCACGTTACTGTCGATTCTTGATACAATTGTTCTATTAAAGTGTAAAAATCTCGCTGGCACGGTTGCGAGATTTTTCAAAGGACGTGAAGAAGTGAGTATATGGACAAAACGCCATGTAACGGTAGTCGTTAGTGGTGGGATTGCGAGTTATAAAGCGTTAGTATTGATTCGTAGTTTGATGAAACAGGGCGCCGTCGTGCGAGTTGCGATGACAACCCATGCGGCAAAGTTTATCACGCCATTGACCTTTCAAACTTTAACGCAGCAGCCAGTGGTCATTGATGAATTCACAACGACTGACCCGCATCACGTCGTCCACGTCGCGTTAGCTGACTGGACTGAAGTGATGATTCTCGTTCCGGCTACCGCCAACTTGATTGCTAAGGTGGCTAACGGTCTAGCCGATGATGCCGCAACGACGACAATTTTAGCGACGACCGCACCCAAGTTTGTGGTGCCAGCAATGAATTCACATATGTACGTTAATCCAGCAACTCAGCGCAATTTGAAGCAACTGACGACGGATGGGTTACACGTCTTAACTCCTGCTACGGGTATGTTGGCGGAAGGCTACAGTGGTCAAGGACGCTTGCCGGAACCAGCGGTGATTTTGGCCTGGTTGACAGATCAACTGATTCAGTTGACACCTGATTTGCCATTAGCAGGACGGCGAGTTGTCGTCACTGCCGGCGGAACCCGAGAAGCCTTAGATCCGGTACGATTTATCACGAATCGTTCATCGGGGAAGATGGGCTACGCAGTTGCTCAAGTCGCACGGGAGTTAGGTGCAACTGTGACACTGATCAGCGCCACGACTCATTTAGCAGCGCCTAGTGGTGTTAAGGTCGTGACGGTTGATTCGGCTCAATCCTTATTGACGGCAGTCAGTGATATTTTTGATGATACGGATATCTTGGTCATGGCGGCGGCCGTATCTGATTATCGGCCGGCTGAATTAGCTGATCAGAAGATTAAAAAGCCAGCTGACCATGCTGACTTAACGTTACGATTGACAGAAACACCGGATATTTTAAAAACGTTAGCGGCCCGGAAGCACCAACAGTATGTGATTGGCTTTGCAGCTGAAACTCAATCATTGCTGGCCAATGCCAATCGTAAGTTAACTAGTAAAAAATTAGATTTAATTGTTGCTAACGATGTTTCCAAACCGGGAGTTGGGTTCAATGGTGATACCAATCAGGTCACACTGTTGCGGCCTGAGCAACAACCAGTTACGACGGAATTGACAACGAAAACTGCAATTGCCAAACAGATCTTGATGACGGCAATTGCGGATGGTGCAGGAACACAGGCATGATTAAGTAGAGAGGAAGAGTTGTGTGGCACAAATTGCCCAAGTATTAGTCGATGTGCCCACTATGCAGACAAATCGACCTTATAGTTATCGAATTCCAACCGCCTGGCAATCACAAGTGCAACCCGGCATGCGCGTCGTGGTGCCGTTCGGCCGTGGTAAACGGCGGGTGCAGGGGTTTGTGTTAGCTCTTGATGACGTTACTAACTTTGATGGTGAGCTGAAACCAATCGACGCGGTCGTTGACCTAGCACCGGTTCTGAATACTGAAGCCTTAGCACTGACCAAGTGGTTGGCTGCCAGCACGTTTTCATTTCAGATTACCTGTGCACAGACCATGCTGCCGGCGGTCATGCGTGCAAAGTATGAAAAACAGTTGCGAACAACAGCAACAACGCCCGCGACGATTCGAACGACGCTGTTTGGGGACCAATCGATGGTGCCGTTTGATGACGTCGCCACGACGCCGGCAATCGTCAGCCAGTTATTACGGCTGCAGGCGGCTGGGCAAGTCGATGTGTACTACCAAGTTAAAAATCAAGCACGGCGTAAAACGCAAACGGCGGTGAAAGCGGCCTTAACTAACGAAGCGCTACAGGCTGCAGTGGACCAGGTACGCGCCGGGGCTACACAACAATTGGCGGTGCTCCAGGGGTTGCTCACTTTAAATGGTGAACAGCTCTCGCAAAAGGCGTTTTGTACTCGTTTTGATGTCACGGACGGTGCCATTCGTACAGCAGTACAGAAAGGCTGGCTTAAAAAAGTGGCCGTCGAGGTTTATCGTGATCCCTACGCAACTAGTGATATTAAGACTACCAAGGCGTTACAATTGAATGATGAACAGCAAGTGGCCGTCGATCAGATTACGCAAGCCGTTGACCAAGCCGCAACCACCACGTTCTTGTTAGAGGGTGTGACGGGGAGCGGTAAGACTGAGGTGTACTTGCAATCGATGGCGGCCGCATTGGTACAAGGAAAAACGGCGTTGATGTTAGTGCCGGAGATTTCACTGACACCCCAAATGGTTCAACGCGTGAAGGGTCGCTTTGGTAAAGCTGTTGCCGTTTTGCACAGTGGATTGTCCAGTGGTGAGAAGTATGATGAGTGGCGGCGAATCCAACGAGGTGAGGCTCAGGTGGTGGTTGGCGCACGCTCAGCGGTGTTTGCCCCGCTAAAAAATCTTGGCTTAATCGTGATGGATGAAGAACATGAGAGCACGTATAAGCAGGATGATGCCCCGCGTTATCATGCTCGGCAAGTGGCTTTATGGCGTAGTCGTTACCATAACTGTCCAGTCGTACTGGGTTCGGCGACCCCATCGTTAGAAACGCGCGCCCGCGCAGAAAAGGGCGTTTATCAGCGCTTACTGCTTGCGGATCGGGTCAATCGACGGCCCCTTCCTAAGGTTTCAATTATTGATATGAAAAAGGAAATGCAACAACACGCTGAAAGCAATTTCTCAGCGCCACTGTTAGTTGCCTTGCAGGATCGGCTTGAACGTCATGAGCAGAGTGTTCTAATGCTCAATCGGCGGGGCTATTCATCGTTTGTGTTGTGCCGAGATTGTGGTTTTGTCTTGAAGTGTCCTAATTGTGATATTTCACTCACGCTACACATGGATACGCACACGATGAAGTGCCATTACTGCGGTCACGAAGAAGCCATTCCGCGGAATTGTCCGAACTGTCATAGTCGTCAGATCCGTTATTATGGGACGGGAACTGAAAAAGTCGAAGAAGAATTGCAAGACTTGCTTCCGGACGCTAACATTATTCGGATGGACAATGATACGACCCGTAAAAAGGGCGCCCATGCCAAGCTTTTAGCACAGTTTGGGAGTGGTGAAGCTGATATTTTGATTGGTACCCAGATGATTGCGAAGGGACTGGATTTTCCTAACGTGACCTTGGTCGGTGTCTTGAATGCTGATACGGCCCTAGGATTGCCAGATTTTCGCGCCAGTGAACGGACCTTCCAACTATTAACCCAAGTGAGTGGTCGAGCTGGACGGGCGGAAAAGAGTGGTCACGTGTATATTCAGACATTTAATCCGGATCATTATGCGATTCGGTTTGCACAACACCACGATTACGAAGGCTTTTTCAAGTATGAGATGCAGATGCGGCACCGGGGGGGCTATCCGCCGTACTACTTTACGGTTCAAATTACAGCGAGTGACTTAGATGAGGGGGTAGCGGCCAAGCGCATGTATCAGTTATTGCAATGGTTACGCCCGCGGTTGGCACCGTCAACGATTCTATTAGGTCCAACGCCCAAGCCGATCGCACGAGTCAATCGCCGTTATTATTATCAAATCGTGATTAAATATAAACAAGAACCCAATTTAGCTCAGACGCTGACAACGCTACTGCATGAGACGCAGGCGCAACAACGACAAGGGCTACAGATTGGCATTGACGTGGAACCCTTACATTTCATGTAATGGGATTAGGAGGAAGTTTGACAATGACATCAATCGTTTTTATGGGAACGCCCGCGTTTGCGGCACCGATTCTCGAAAGTTTAATTAAAGAACAATACCAGGTACTAGGCGTTGTGACCCAGCCAGACCGAAAAGTTGGTCGCAAACACGTCTTAACAGCTTCGCCAGTCAAAGAAGTCGCGGTTGCCCATGATATTCCCGTCTTCCAACCGGAAAAGATTAGTGGTAGTCCTGAAATGCAACAGATTATTGACTTGCAGCCCGATTTAATTGTGACGGCCGCCTTTGGACAGTTTTTACCAACAAAATTGTTGAAAGCTGCCAAAATTGGTGCCGTTAATGTCCATGGCTCGTTGTTGCCTAAGTATCGTGGTGGTGCGCCTGTTCAATATTCAATTATCAACGGTGAGTCTGAAACTGGAATTACTATCATTTACATGGTTAAAAAGATGGATGCGGGCGATATGCTGGCGCAGCGTGCGATTCCAATTGAAAAAAACGATGACACCGGGACGATGTTTGATAAGTTGAGCTTAGTTGGTCGCGACTTGTTACTGGAAACATTGCCCAAGTTGATTGCTGGCGAAATTACGGCGGTGCCACAGGATGAATCCCAAGTGACCTTTGCACCGAACATTCAGCCAGAACAAGAGGTTTTAGACTTCTTTACAAAAACGGCCGTTGAAATTGATAATCAAGTTCGGGGTATGCGGCCAGCACCAATCGCCTATGCGGTCTTGGATGGGAAGCGCACGAAGTTCTGGGATGTAACCCCGTTAGCTGACGAAGTGGTCACGCAAGCTCCTGGACAAGTGGTTCGCAAGACGAAACATGAGCTTGTGATTGCAGCTGCTGACCACACAGCGATTGCAATCAATCAGTTGCAGCCAGCTGGTAAACCGAAGATGACAATTACAGACTATTTAAATGGGGCGGCAGATAAGTTCGCTACCGGAGAGCAGGTTATTAATAAATGAGTACAGTTGGTAATACCCCCCGCTGGTTAGCGGTCGCCGCCTTAGCGAAGATTAAGAACGGTGCATATTCAAATTTGCAATTAAACCAGTTAATCAATGATCATCAGATGGATCGGCGTGACATTAATCTGCTGACAAATATGGTTTACGGTGTCATTCAACATCGGTTGACTCTCGAATACTGGTTGACCCCGTTTGTTCGACATCCGCACCAGATTGACCCCTGGGTACGGGAGCTCTTATTGAGCGCATTGTATCAATGGCAGTATCTGGATAAGATTCCACAACGGGCCGTTTTCAACGAAACGATTGAAATTGCTAAGGTCAAAGGTCACCCTGGCATTCGGCGGTTTGTAACCGGCGTCTTACATCAAATGGATCGCTCAGGACTACCGAGTTTTGATGCGATTAAAAATCCTGATGAACGGTTGAGTGTGACTTATAGCATGCCAATATGGTTGATTCAAGAATTGCGGCGTCAATTAGGTGCTGAAAAGATGGAGCGAATCTTATCATCATTGAACCAACCAGCTAAGCAAGCCTTACGTGTCAACCCGGCCTTGTCGACGGTTGAAGATGTGACAACGGCGCTGATTAATGATGGTTTGACAATTACGCCGAGTGAAATCTCACCGTTAGGGCTGATTGCAACGGATGGTCAGGCCATTAATACTGAAGCGATGCGGTATGGCATGTTCACAGTTCAAGATGAAAGTGCACAATTAGTTGTGCCAGCACTCAATCCGCAGCCGAATGATCGAGTCTTGGATGCTTGTGCGGCCCCCGGGGGCAAGACGACCCAGATTGCGGCTAGTTTAGATGCTGAGCAGGGTGGCACAGTCGTTGCCCTTGATATTCATGCCAATAAAGTGAAACTGATCGGTCAAAATGCGGCGCGCATGCACGTTGCTGATCGCGTTGAGGCCACCGAACTCGATGCCCGTAAAGTTGAGACGCAGTTTAATGCTGAAAGTTTTGATCGAATTTTAGTCGATGCTCCGTGTTCGGGACTGGGATTGATGCGCCGGAAGCCTGAGATTCGCTATGAGAAACAGTTGCAGGATAGTTTGAACTTGCAACGAATTCAGCTGGCAATTTTGACAGCGGTCGCCCCAACCTTGAAAAAAGGTGGTATCATGACGTATAGTACGTGCACGATTTTGCAACAGGAAAATCAGGATGTGATTACCAAATTCTTAGCGGATCACCCAGATTTTGAGCTGCAAACAACGCCAACTGAACGAGACTTGAAAACTGATCGAACGGAAAAGACTTTGTCGATTTATCCCGATGATTATTTATCCGACGGCTTTTTCATTGCTTGTTTGCGAAAAAAATAATGGTGGAGTGGTAAACAATGGATTTTGCATACCGGTCGGATATTGGCCAACAACGTGAAGAAAATGAGGACTATGTCGGCTTTTTTCAAAATAAAGCGGGCATCAATTTTGCAATTGTTGCGGACGGTATTGGTGGCCACCAGGGGGGCGATGTCGCTTCCGAGATGGTAGTCTCGCACATGGGTTTTCGGTTTGAAAATACAACATTCAAGGAACCCAATGATGCCGTCAAGTGGCTAGCAAGTGAAGTTCAAGATGAAAATCAGCATATTATTGAAAAGGCCCGTGAATTTTCAGATCTAAACGGCATGGGTACGACAATGGTCGCCGCTTTGCTTTTTGATCAAAAGTTTTTGATGGCTAACATTGGTGATAGTCGGGGCTATCTTTTTCGCGATGGGCAACTCCACCAACTGACGGAGGATCATTCTTTAGTCAATGAGTTGGTCAAGCGAGGAGAGATTTCAGCCGAACAGGCCCGACAACATCCGCAGAAAAATATTATTACGCGGACACTAGGCATCTCACCAGATGCGGATATCGATACGAACCTTTACCAGATACAACCTGGGGACCAATTGTTATTATGTTCAGATGGGCTGACGAATATGGTGACTGACCAACAGCTTGCGTCGGTTTTGGCAACGACGCAGACTTCGACCCAGAAGTGTGAGACGTTGATCAAATTAGCCAATGCAGCTGGTGGTAAGGATAACATTACGGCGCTGCTGATGGCGCTTGATGGTGAGGTGGCCAGTAAATGACACCCAACTATACCCTTAGCGGACGATATCGGATCGTTCGGTCCTTAGGTGAAGGTGGGATGGCCAACGTTTACTTGGCACATGACTTAATATTAGATCGTGATGTTGCGGTCAAACTGCTCCGGTTAGACTTACGTGATGATCCTAAGACCATCAAGCGATTCCAACGTGAGGCACTGGCAACGACGGAACTTGTTCACCCCCACATTGTCAGTTTGTACGATATTGGCGAAGAAAATGGCATGCAATACTTGGTCATGGAATACGTCAAAGGGATGGATCTTAAAAATTATATTAAAGAGAACTTTCCGTTACCGTTACAGCAAGTAATCGACATCATGGAGCAGATATTAAGTGCCGTGGCAACGGCCCACGCGCATAATATTATTCATCGGGATTTAAAACCACAAAATATTTTAATTGATGAGCAGGGCAATGCTAAAATCACTGATTTCGGCATTGCGGTCGCGTTATCTGAACATACCATGACGCAGACTAACACGATTTTAGGTTCGGTCCATTATTTGTCACCGGAACAGGCCCGCGGTAGCATGGCGACAAAACAATCGGATATCTATTCGTTAGGGATTATTTTATATGAGATGTTAACAGGCTCAGTTCCTTTCAAGGGTGAGACGGCAGTTTCCATTGCGTTAAAGCATTTTCAAAATGCAATGCCATCCGTGCGAGAGTTTGATGCGGATATTCCGCAGGCACTTGAAAACGTCGTCTTGCAGGCGACAACGAAAGATCCACGGGAACGTTATGCTACGGTCGAGGACATGGCCGCTGACTTATTGACGGTGCTTGCTAGTAACCGTGCGGGCGAAAAGCGCTTTGTACCGCAAGATGTCGGTAATGATGAGACTAAGATCATGCCCAGTGCGGATATTCAAGCAGCAATTGCGGCCAATCAAGACGGTAAGACCCAGGTCGTGGCGCATAAAAGCAAGCAACCAACACTCCAGCGCCCGGCTGAAACGACTGAGAGTCAGACAGATGCTGATGAAGAACCGTTACCAACACGTTCTTGGTCCAAACGACATCCGTTGCGGCGTCGGCTCCTCTTTTGGGGCGGTATTATTTTGTTATTAGTCGTGGCCGTGATCGTCGGTTTGGAATTAAGTCGGCCACAGATGACGACGGTGCCGAAAGTAACGGGCTTAAGTCAGCGTGCCGCAACTAAGGTCCTCAAAAAACACCATCTCACGGTCGGGACTGTTCAACATGCTAAAAGTAATCAGGTAGCCAAAAATCAGGTGATCAAATCAACGCCCAGTGTTAAGACGCGGGTCCAAGAACGTGCTCGCATTAATTTGGTTATCAGCAACGGTGCCAAGGTTATGAGCTTTGGTAATTATGTCAATGATAATTACCATGATGTTCGACAGACGCTTAAATCGGCGGGGTTCAAAGTTAAGGAAACTTACAGTACGTCGTCGGTTGCAGCAGGACAAATCATCAGTCAGGATGTTGTCGCTGGTAGTCGCGTGATGCCGACAGATACGACGGTGACGTTTACGGTCAGCGCTGGTAGCCGCTACGTCGAGCTAAAAGATTTAACTGGTGAGAGCAAGAGCGATATTCTGGACTATGCTGAGGCAAATGATCTTAATGTTAACTTTAAGCAGGGCTACTCTTCGGAACAGAAGGCAGGTTATTCCTATGATCAAGATCCAGATGGCGGTGGCAATGTCCGGACTGGGTCGACTATTACGGTGACCATGTCAAGGGGCAGTGATAATAACGTGACGACACCACAGAATTTTTATGTTAAACTAACGGTGCCATACAAAGCGTTATCGGCCACCACTGCCCAGGCCAACGATGTTAAGATTTATTTGTATGATGATACCCATATGATTGAGACCGTTTATCGCGATATTGCAATCATGCGGTCGACTAAGATTAGTTTACCGTTTCAGCTGACCGGTAATACGAAGGGGCATTACCGAATCGTGCGTAACGGGGTTACGATCATGGAAAAGAAGAATATTACAAGCAAAAGTGCAACAAAATAAAGATAAGTCATGCGCAATGCATGACTTTTTTGGTACAATAGAGAAAAGTGGACCGTACCAAATAATATAAAAGGTGGTGCTAATTTGAAAATTGGACAAATTCGGCAATCGCTAAGCGGTTTTTATGACGTTTATGCTGATGGCCAAATGTATCGGACCCGTGCACGCGGGAATTTCCGGAAGCGGCGGATTACGCCACTTGTCGGCGACAATGTGGAGTTTGATGCGGCGACCCCACAAGAGGGCTACGTGTTAAACATTCTTGATCGACAGACCCAGTTGGTACGGCCGCCAGTGGCTAATGTTGATTTAGGTATCGTGGTAACCGCTACAACGGAACAAGAATTTTCAACGAATTTATTGGATCGACAACTGGTAGCTTTGGCAGTGGCAGGTATTGAACCATTACTCTACTTTGCGAAGACTGATTTACTAACCGATGAGGTGTACCAACAACGATTAACATTAGCGGACGCTTATCGGCAGATTGGTTACCAGGTCATCTGCGAACGAACCGCATTTTCACCGGCCGCCTTAGCCGCAGTTAAAACGGCTCTGGCTGGTCATGTGGCGGTTGTCATGGGCCAAACTGGTGCTGGCAAGTCAACACTGCTAAATCATTTACAACCAGGGCTGGCGTTAGCGACTGGTGAAATCTCGCAGGCGCTGAATCGTGGGAAACATACGACCCGTAAAGTCAGCTTGATTCCGATTGCGGATGGGTTGGTTGCTGATACGCCGGGTTTCTCATCCTATGAAGTTTTCGATATTGCCGCTAACGAGTTGACCCATTATTTTCCAGAATTTGTGCGACTTAGCGTTGATTGCAAATACCGAGGCTGTGTGCATATTAACGAACCGCAATGTGCGGTTAAACAGGCATTGGCAGCTGGGGAGCTGTTAGCGAGTCGCTATGATAATTATTTACAATTCTATGAAACCATTAAAAATAAAAAAGTAATCTATAATAAGAAAAAGTGAGTGAGACTAATGATTAAAGTTGCCCCTTCAATTTTAAGTGCAGATTTTGCGAACCTTCAACGTGACGTTCAGATGGCTGAAAATGCCGGTGCCGATGCGTTGCATATTGACGTGATGGATGGTCAGTTTGTCCCCAACTTGTCATTCGGAATGAGTACTGTGGCGGATTTACGGCCAGTAACGTCATTAATGTTAGATTGTCATTTAATGATTATGGACCCAGAGCGGTTTGTTGGGCAGTTTGCAAAGGCCGGTGCAGATTTGATTGGTGTGCACGTTGAAAGTACCCGTCACATTTATCACGCCTTACAATTAATCAAAGATGCTGGTGTGAAAGCCGAAGTGGTCGTGAACCCCGGAACACCACTCAGCATGATTAGTGAATTATTGCCACTAGTGGATCAAGTTTTGATTATGACCGTCAATCCTGGTTTTGGTGGTCAACATTTTCTGGACCAAATGGTTGCTAAAATTGCGGCGTTGAACGAATTGAAGCAACAACACGGTTATCGATTTGAGATTGAAGTTGATGGTGGAATCAACGACCAGACCGTCAAGGCGTGCTATGACGCTGGTGCTACGGTCGCTGTTGCTGGTTCGTATGTCTATGACAGTGCGGACCCTGCACAACGTATTCAAGATTTGAAGGTGGCGACCAATTAATGGCAACCATCGTAAACTTACTGGTTGGCGGACCGACCGCTAATTATCCAGCAGATTTAACGACGATTCCAGGACCATGGGTCGGCGCTGACCGTGGCGCGTTGCGTTTGGTGAAACGTGGTATCCAGCCCGTGATGGTCGTAGGTGATTTTGATTCAATTGATGCGGCTGAACTCCAGACTGTCAAAGATGCGTTGGTGGGCGCTATCGTTGTCAAACCCGACCAAGACCATACGGATACACAATTGGCGATTAAATCCATTTTCGAGCAGTTGCAACCGGATGAAGTGCATCTATATGGTGCCACGGGTGGTCGGTTAGACCATTTACTGGCCAATATGTGGTTAGTACTTGATCCGGTATTTCGTCAGTGGGCTCCGCAGATCAAACTGATTGATAAGCAAAATTCGGTTCGGTTCTTTCTACCAGGGGACTACCAGATCACGAAGGAAGCGGATAAACGCTATTTGGCGTTTGTACCGCTGATGCCGATGCATCTCACGTTACCCGATGAAAAGTATCAGTTGGACGCTGCTTATAATGCGTACCCGATTTCATGGGCCAGTAACGAATTCAGTGGCAATACTGGTCACTTTAGCTTTGATGCGGGGGTTCTAGCTGTTATTCAAAGTCGTGATGACAGCATGGCAGATGCGTAGGGTACCCCAAGGTTTCAGCTAAAATAAGACCGGTCGGTGAGTCATAAACTCATCAACCGGTCTTTTAATATGCAGTAACGACGTATCATCGGGGAGCTTGTTGGTGAAACGTGCTGATGTTTAGGTCGGTGGTCGTTAGTAGACCTAACCGGAAAGCTTATGTTGAAGCAGAACTTTTTGGTCAGACCCAGCTGGTTGTTTTCGACGATGGTACGGCAAGCACCCTCAATGATTCAGGTCATCATAATGGGCTGGTCAAGGCTGAATTATAAACTTTATAAAAAGTTGACGAGAAATTAGTAATTTTAGACAACAAAAAACGCCAGCCACAAAAAAATGTGCTGGCGATTTGCTGCGCTAAACGCGCGTAACTTTACCTGATTTCAAAGTCCGAGCTGAAACCCAAACCTTCTTTGGTTTACCATCAACTAAAATGCGAACTTTTTGCAAGTTAGCTTTCCAGCTGCGGCGGCTGTGGTTTAAAGCGTGAGAACGCGTGTTACCAAAGTGCGTCCGTTTGCCTGTAACGTAGTCTTTTGCCATGTTGATCTGCCTCCTTCGGTAATTCATTGATAAAAGGTCGTCTTTATCATTCACTAGAATAATTTATCATAGATTAATAAAGGTTGCAATACATTTCTATCAAGTAATTTTACTTTACTGCTAAATTCCCAGTTTCCGGGCTTCTGTTAAGCAGTCGCTTAATTTTTCTTTCAAGAGTGGTTGTGCTATGATAAACTATCGTAAATGAACGCGTTAAAACAAGGAGGCTATTTTCATGGCTGTCAAAATCAAAACGCAATTTGGAACCATTGATATTGATAATGATGTTATCGCGACGGTCGTCGGTGGCGCCGCAACGGATAACTACGGGGTTGTCGGTATGGCGAGTCGGAACCAGATTCGTGATAATGTTAATGAAATTTTACGCCGCGAAAACTATGCGCGCGGTGTGGTTGTTCGCCAAGAGGATAATGGGGTGGCTATTGATGTCAACATTATCGTCAGTTATGGGACCAAAATTTCAGAAGTCTCACGCAATGTCCAAGCCAAGGTCAAATATAACTTACAAAACATGCTTGGCGTTACGGCCAATTCGGTCAACGTCATTGTCCAAGGTGTCCGGGTAATGAACGACTAAATTGATGTTGGTGGAAGCCAAGGAGGAATTTTGAAATTGAAAATCACCACGATTACTAATCTTGAATTTGGCAAAATGGTGCAGGCTGCTTCACAAAAGCTGAACCAACGTGCTGAATTTATTAATTCTTTGAACGTGTTTCCGGTACCAGATGGTGATACCGGGACTAATATGAGCTTATCGATGGCCAGCGGTGCCAAATATGAACGTGAAGAAACCAGTACAAAAGTAGGCGACCTAGCGTCAGCCTTAGCCAAGGGACTCTTGATGGGGGCCCGTGGTAATTCTGGTGTGATTCTATCACAAATTTTTCGGGGCTTTTCTAAAGCCGTAGCGGATAAGGAGATCTTAACCGCTAACGATTTAGCAGCCGCCCTCGCAGCCGGTGCTCAGACCGCCTACAAGGCCGTTATGAAGCCGACTGAAGGAACTATCCTCACTGTCATCCGCAAAGCTGCTGGTGCCGGTAAGGAAGCTGTTAAAACGACCGATGATATTTGTGAAGTTATGGATGCCGTCGTTACGGCTGCTGAAGCTGCATTGAAGTCCACGCCGGACTTGTTACCCGTTTTAAAACAAGTTGGGGTTGTTGATTCCGGTGGTCAGGGGCTGACCTTCGTGCTGGAAGCCTTTAGTGACTCATTAAGCGGCAAGGTCGACGAATCACAGGACTATGTTCCGGACGATGCTGAAATGGATTCGATGATTGATGCTGCCCACCATCAAAGTGTGCAGGGGCAATTAGACCCGAATGATATCAAGTATGGCTACTGTACCGAAATTATGGTGCGAATCGGCGATGGTAAGTTAGTTGATCACAAGTTCGACTATGACACTTTCTATGAGTACTTAGCAAAATTGGGCGATTCATTACTTGTCATCAACGATGATGAAATCGTTAAGGTGCACGTTCATACGGAACATCCTGGCGATGTCATGACGTGGGGTCAACGTTTTGGGGCGTTGATCAAAGTTAAAGTTGATAATATGCGTCTACAACAAGAAACCATCATGGAACATGATAAGGAAGACGAAGCGCAAGCCGCTGCTGAGCCCGCCTTACCTTCACAACCACAAGTTGACATGCATGGTTATGCGATCATCTCTGTGTCATCGGGTGATGGGATCGGCAAGCTATTTAAGGGCTTGGGTGTCACCGACATCATTGCTGGTGGTCAAACGATGAATCCAAGTACCGCGGATATCGTCAAAGCTGTTAATGACAGTGGTGCCCAACAAGCATTAGTATTGCCAAACAACAAAAACATCTTTTTGGCAGCTGAACAAGCTGCGGAAGTTGCCGATGTCCCAGTTAAAATTATCCACAGTCAGACGATTTCGCAAGGCATGACTGCAATGTTGGCATTCAATGCTGAAGCTGATTTAGACGATAATCAGGCCGCGATGGAAGAAACCTTGAGTACGGTTGTTAGTGGTCAAGTCACACATGCTGTTCGCGACACGACGATTGATGGCCTTGAAATCAAGAAAGATGATTACATGGGCTTAGTTGATGGCAAAATCGTAATTACGAATCCAGATCGCGATACCGCTGCTTTGGATATGGTCAAAGCCATGCTCGACGAAGATAGCGAACTCGTAACGATTATTTACGGCAAGGATGCAACTAAAACTGACGCTGATCATTTGGCAGCTAAGGTGCAAGAGTTGGATGATGAATTAGAAATTGAAATTCATGAGGGTGACCAACCAGTTTACCCATTCCTTGTGTCAGTTGAATAGGACTAACCGTTAAAAATAGGGCTTAGCAGTGATGCTGGGGCCTGTTTTTGTACGGACGGATACTTCCCGCGGGATTGAAACGTTTTTTTGGTATAATTAATATTGGTAAAGGCAATTATTTTAGAAAGGGCGGTGGTCAGGCATGGGACAACAGTTGAGTGACGCGGTTGCAACTTTAAGTGGTGTCGGCCCAGCCCGCCAAAAAGGTTTAGCGGAGCTTGGGATTAATACGATTGCAGATCTATTGACCTATTATCCCTTTCGCTATGAAGATCTACAGGTCAAAGACGTCAATGAAATCGCCGATCAAGAAAAGGTGACACTAAAGGGTACTGTGGCTTCTGAACCTGTGCTAGCACGGTTTGGCCGTAAGAAGAATCGCCTGAATTTTCGCTTGTTAATCGACCATGACGTCTATATGGTGACTTTTTTTAATCAACCATACTTGATGAAACAGATTGAGACTGGCCAAGATTTAGCCGTTTATGGCAAGTGGGACGCCACGCGCAGTAGCTTGACGGGAATGAAGATCATCAATCCCAATAATGCGGATTCAGCGTTTGGTTCGATTTATCCGGCCAGCAAGACGGTCAAGCAGGGGACGATTCAGAAGATGATCAAACAAGCATATGAGTTATATGCCCCAGTCATTACGGACATTGTGCCTGCTAACTTACGTGCTAAATACCGACTGTTACCGCGGCGCCAAATGATTCATGATATGCACTTCCCAGCTAGTCAAGCCGATTCAACGGCCGCTCGACGCTCAGCGACCTACGAGGAGTTCTTGTTGTTTCAAATGCAAATGCAAGTTCTGAAGCAAACGGACGCGACGACGAACGGTATTGCGATCGCTTATGACAATGACCGACTAAAGGCGTTTATTAAAACACTGCCATTTGAATTGACCCACGCCCAAAAACGTGTCGTCAATGAAATTTGTTTGGATTTGAAGTCACCGAAGCATATGAATCGGTTGCTTCAAGGTGACGTGGGGTCCGGGAAAACGATTGTGGCTGCCATTGTCATGTATGCGGCGATTACCGCTGGTTATCAGGCCGCGTTGATGGCGCCAACCGAAATTTTGGCTGAACAACACGCAAATAACTTGGCCCAGGTCTTTGCCGACACGGATGTCAACGTTGCGCTGTTAACGGGTGCGACCAAGCCAGCTGCCCGCAAGACATTGTTAGCAGCGCTGGCTGCTGGTGAGATCAACTTATTGATTGGCACGCACGCCCTGATCCAGGACGGGGTGACTTATGCTAATTTGGGATTAGTTATTACCGATGAGCAACATCGCTTTGGGGTTAACCAACGGGCCGCCTTTCGTCAAAAAGGCGGGCAACCTGATGCACTAGCCATGACGGCAACACCAATTCCAAGGACATTGGCGATTACGGCGTATGGTGAAATGGACGTTTCTGAAATTGATGAATTACCGGCTGGTCGGCAACCGATTCAAACCACTTGGGTACGGAGCAACCAAGCTAATTCGGCGTTAAGCTTTGTTCATCAACAGATTGACAATGGATCGCAAGCCTATGTGGTGACACCATTGATTGAGGAATCCGAGACGCTGGATGTTAAAAACGCCGAGGCTCTGTCAGCTAATTTACAAGAGTATTTTGGGGCGAGTGTTAAAGTTGGACTGTTGCACGGTCGAATGAAACCTGAGGAAAAAGACGCGGTCATGGCGGCTTTTAAGGCGGGAGACATTCAGTTACTTGTTTCCACGACCGTGATTGAAGTGGGTGTTGACGTCAAGAATGCCACAATCATGATGATTTATGATGCTGACCGTTTTGGCTTGGCGCAACTACATCAATTACGCGGACGCGTCGGTCGTGGGACCAAGGCTTCATACTGTATTTTGGTGGCTGATCCCAAGAACCAGCAAGGGATTGAGCGGATGCAGATCATGACGCAGACAACAAATGGTTTTGTTTTGGCACAAAAAGACTTAGAATTACGAGGAGCCGGTGATGTGCTGGGTGTCAAGCAATCGGGAATGCCGGAATTTAAAGTGGGTGATCCGATTGCGGATTTGACCGTGCTACAAGTTGCCCAGCAAGATGCCCACGCAATCGTGCAGCAACCGGATTGGCAAAGTCAACCGGATAATCGGGCACTAGCCGCCTATTTGAGCCAGAAGTTGGCTGCGGTGGGGACGCTCGATTAATAACCTAAATACAGTACTGTGATGAGAGGAATGGTGACACAATGATTAAAATTGCGATTGATGCCATGGGTGGCGATTACGCCCCTAACGCTGTGATCGAGGGGGTCGAACAGGCTCGTGATTTATTTGAGGATACGGTCTTTTTATTATATGGTCAACGCGATGTGATTAACGCGCAACTGAAGAACCGTGATCGGATTCAAATCATCAATGCTGATGAAGTTATTACGATGGAGGATGAACCTGTACGTGCCGTTCGCCGTAAGAAGCATTCATCAATCGTAATGGCGGCTCAGGCCGTGAAGGATGGCCAGGCGGACGCCTTCTTTTCTGCCGGTAATTCGGGGGCCGTTCTGGCGGCCGGGTTATTTATCGTGGGCCGGATCAAAGGCATCGACCGACCGGGATTAGTGACGGTATTGCCAGTGGTACGCAATGCTAACCAATCGAACTTTGTGATGATGGATATTGGTGCTAATGCTGATAGTAAGCCACTGAACTTGCAACAATACGGTGTGTTAGGGACGTACTATGCAGAACGGATGATGCAAGCTAAGCATCCACGGGTTGCCTTACTCAATAACGGGACGGAAGATGACAAGGGAAATAAGGTCCATAAGGCAGCGTTTGAACTCTTGTCACAGACTGACGGTATCAATTTTGTCGGTAATGTTGAATCCCGGGACTTATTGAACGGGGTTGCTGATGTCGTCGTAACGGATGGTTTTACGGGTAACGCCGTTTTGAAGAGCATTGAAGGTACGGCGCGTTCCATGCTCGGTTTAGTGAAAGATGCCGTCTATAACACCGGTATCAGTGGCAAGTTAGGCGGCCTATTGCTTAAGAATGGGTTTAATGAAATCCGGTCTCAAATGGACTATTCTCAGTACGGTGGCGCGGTCTTATTAGGATTGAAGGCGCCGGTCGTTAAGACGCACGGTTCCAGCAAAGCGCCAACAATCGTGAATACTATCCGCCAAATTCGCCAGATGGTCAGTACGGATATCGTCCCAGGAGTTGCGGAATATTTTGCTAATCAACAAGCTAATCAGCAAGCAAGTGTAGACATTCCTGCTGAAAACGATTAGAATACTTTAGTGAATTCAAGTTAGTGAGGGATCTTTACATGACGAAAGAAGAAATTTTCGATAAAATTGCGGATATCATTGCTGATCGGTTCGAAGTTGATAAAGCAACGATTACCAACGAAATGAACTTGCAAACCGATTTGGATGCTGATTCCATCGATTTTGTTGAGTTTGTACTGGAATTAGAAGACACCTTTGGTAGCGAAATCTCAGACGAAGATGCCGAAAAATTGTCAACGGTCGGCGAAGTCGTCGATTACGTGGCAGCGCACCAAGCAAAATAAGTTAATTGACCAAGCAAAAACAGGTAGCCAACATGGTTACCTGTTTTTGCTTGTCTGACTACGAAAGTACCGATATCATTGTTATTGACCACTAAATCATAGTATAATGTTATGATATGCAATGTGTGACCTGTTGACTGACTGATTATCAGATGAATCCTTACTTAAGCGGACTTTTAACTTGTGTTTCTATTTGTTAGCTTCTGATCATCCACGGTCGATTGCCACGGCTGGGTGAAACTGAACATTGCGTGTAAGAGTAGCACTGAATACATGTCGGAAGCACTCGAACGGCAGATGAATGACCACCTTAAATAATGATTCATGCTAAGTTAGGCACCACCAGTAACAGATTGTGATAACTGGCTGATCCAATGGGGTTAGTCGATAGAATGATAACGAAAGGAAGTTTCAAATGATTACAGAATTAGCTGCAATGTTGAAGGAACGGTTTGGCATTGTGTTTAACGATCCCGATTTATTGGCGGAGGCGTTTACACAAGCCTCGTATGTCAATGAACATCAGGACCAACAGTTGAAGTATTACGAACGGGTCGAATTTTTGGGGGATGCCGTCTTGGAGTTAGTGGTGTCCGAATATTTATACAAACGTTATAAAGACATGCCCCAAGGTAAGTTGACTCGTTTACGGGCCGCCATGGTTTGTGAAGAAAGTTTTGCAAGCTTTGCCCGTGAATGTGACTTTCCTCAGTACATCCGGTTAGGCAAGGGCGAACAAAAAGCGCATGCTTGGGAACGAGATTCACTTTTATGTGATATTTTTGAATCATTTGTCGGGGCACTGTACCTGGATCAAGGACGGGAACCTGTTTTGAAGTTCGTTCATCAAGTAATTTTTCCTAAGCTGGATGAGGGTCGTTTTGATGGTGTTTTTGATTATAAGACGACCTTGCAAGAATACTTGCAACGGGATGGCGATGTCGCAATCGACTATCAATTAATTGAACAAGATGGTCCAGCCAATGAGCGGTCTTATGAGATTGCCGTACTTGCCGATGGTCAAAAAATCGGTGAGGGCTGGGGGCATTCCAAGAAGGAAGCCGAACAGAGCGCTGCTCGGCAAGCTTATTCACAATTACAGCAAAAGTAACCATTAATAATTACAGGAAGTTTGTGTCGAATGCAACTTAAATCATTAGAAATCAGCGGATTTAAATCATTTGCTGATAAAACCAAAATTGATTTTCAAGCCGGAATGACGGGGATTGTCGGCCCAAACGGTAGTGGTAAGAGTAACATTATTGAAGCTATTCGCTGGGTCCTCGGAGAACAGGCCGTCAAAAGTTTACGCGGCACTAAGATGACCGACGTCATTTTTGCCGGCTCGGCTAATCGAAAACCGTTGAATATGGCTAAAGTCACGATCACGTTTGATAACAGTGACCACTTTTTACCTTTGGATTACGCAGAAGTTAGTATTACGCGGAAACTCTTTCGTAACGGTGACAGCGATTATTTAATTAATAATCAGAGTTGCCGGTTGAAAGATATTACGAATTTGATGATTGATACTGGTCTGGGAAAAGACTCATTTTCAGTGATTTCTCAAGGTCGTGTTGAGGCGGTCTTTAATGCGAAACCAGAAGAGCGCCGCAGCATTATCGAAGATGTCGCTGGGGTCTTAAAGTACAAAAAGGATAAGTTCACGACGGAGAATAAATTAGCGGAAACGACGGATTATTTAGACCGCGTGAACGATATCATTGCTGAATTGAATCAGCAAAAGGGGCCGTTGGAAGAACAGGCGAGTCTTGCCCGGGATTATCAAGATCAAAAACAAAAATTTGATTATTTGGACCGTTCGCGGCTCGTTAAGAAGTTGACGATTGCTCGTGATCAACTACAAGGTGTCAATGAAAAGTTAGCTAGTGCCAAGGCGTTAGTGGCTAAGTATCAGCAACAAGTTGATGCTGGGGCAACCAAGCTAGCTAATTTAAAAACCCAGCAGACAGCTCAATTAAAGCAAAAAGATGAGCTGGTAGCACAAAATCTTGAGCTGATTAAGACCATCGAAAACACGCAAGGACAACAAGGGGTTGACGCTGAACGGCGGCAAAACCAACAGTCTGAGCAGGAACGGCTGACGGCCAGTTTGACCGCAACTGAGCAACAGATTGCGACGCAAACCGAGCAACAAACCCAATTAGAACAAACATTATCTGAGCAGCAAGCCCAAGTTAAGGCAGTCAAAGCGCAAGTTGCCGAGTTAACGACGGCAACGAGTGCGGCCGGCCGTCAGCAGTTGGCTGATGAGCTGGAAAAATTACGCAATGCTTATATTGATGAAAAACAAGTTCAGGCTGAACTGAATAACGAAGCGAAGAACCTCGTTAAGCAACATCAACAGTCTGGCAGTCAGAGCACAGCGTTAGCAGAACGGCTAGCTCAGGCTCAGGCTAACTTGAAACGGGTGCAGACGACCGTGGACGTGCACAATCGTGAGCAACGTGATTTAGAAAATCAAGTCAGTCAGCAGCAGGCCACGCTAACAGCCCAACAAGCCCAAGTAAAAACGAATGCAGAGCGGATCGACGAGCAACAGCAACGTTGGTTAGACGCGGCTGGCTTGATGCAGCGTGAAAAGTCACGGCTAGAGGCGTTGCAAGCTGTTCAGGAACGCTATACGAACTTTTATGCGGGCGTTCGAATGGTCTTACAACATCGCCAACAGTTTAGTGGCGTTGCCGGGGCCGTTTCAGAACTCCTGACCGTTCCTGATCAGTATACTAAGGCGGTCGAAGTTGCACTGGGCGGACAGTTGCAAAATATTGTTTGTGACACACAACAGACGGCTAAAACTGTTGTTAATTTCTTAAAACAAAATCACGCCGGTCGGGCAACCTTTTTTGCCTATCGAGCGGATCACGGCTCGTCAACTTCCCGTTAACACTGAGCGCGATTTATCACAACAACCTGGTGTGTTGGGCGTGGCTAGCGAGTTGGTCGATTGTGAATCACGATTGACGGCAATCAAACGTTACTTGTTAGGAACAACGGCGATTGTGGACACGCTAGACCACGCGATGGCAATTTCACGGAGCAGACGTTTTCGGTGCAAATTGGTAACCATTGATGGTGAAACGATTGCGGCCAGTGGGGCCATCACCGGTGGTGCGACTCGCCATGATGATAATGGGCTACTCCAACAGCAACAATCCGCGGAAAAAATTGCAGCTAACGTTGCCCAGATGCAGTCTGAATTAGTAACCTATGAACAAGGGCTAGCAGACCTTAAAAAAGCTAACCAAGACTTGACGGTTCAGGTTGAAACGACCCGCCAACAACTAAGTGAACTTAAGGATCGCCTTAGTCAGACACAGGCCCAGTTACAGGCGGCACAGAGCGAGCAAACGCAGCTAAGTCGTCAAGTTAAGGCTTTAACTTATGAGCAGCAACAGACGCAAGCTGATGATAGCTATGAAGACTTAGTGGCTCGTAATCAGCAAGCGCAAGCGGCTAATGCGGCTAAGCTTAAAGACTATCAGGACCAAATGAAAACAGTCCAACAACAGCAAACGGATTACGAAAGTTATCAACAGACTCAAACGACGAAATTACAAGCCCAGCGTGAACAACTGATTACGTTGCAGGAACACGTGAAACAAACGCAACGACAATTAGAACAATGTCAGGCGACCTTGGCGCAAAATGAAGAGACGAAAAAGCAAATTCAAGCGGATTTAACAGCAATTAAAACAACGTTAGCGAGCCAGCAAATGTCGGTCGCAGAACGCGATACGGTCTTGAAAACAGCTAAGGCTAAACAGGCTGCGGTTGAAGAACAACGGAAAACGTGTGAACAACAGCTAGCAACGCTTAATGATCAGGTTGAAGAATTATCGACCCAGCAAGTTCGGTTGCAACAACTCGCAGCGGCCGCAACGGATGATTACCGTCGCTTGGAATTAAGCCAAACAAAATTGACTGGCGAAGTCGACCACGCCACGGCTGATCTGGCTGAAAAGTACCAGTTGACAGTTGCCGCAGCACAAGCTGACGTCAGTGGCTTAGCGTTACCTGCGATTACAGAACAGTTGAAACTGCTTAAACGAGGCTTGGATGAGATTGGAACGGTAAACCTCGGCGCGATTGACGAATTCGAGCGGGTCAAGGAACGCTTTGACTTTCTCAATAACCAAGCTTCCGATTTAACTGAAGCCAAGGAACACTTACTGCAAACAATGGCTGATTTGGATACGACTGTTGCCACTCGCTTTAAAACGGCATTTGATCAAGTCGCTAGCGAATTTAGTACGATTTTTGAACAGATGTTTGGCGGCGGTAAGGCTGAATTGATCTTGACCGACCCAGAACATTTATTGACCAGTGGGGTTGATATCATGGCCCAGCCACCGGGCAAAAAATTTCAGCGATTAAGTTTACTTTCTGGTGGGGAACGGGCGTTAACGGCTATTACGTTATTATTTGCCATTTTAGCAGTGCGCCCCGTGCCATTCAGTATCTTAGATGAAGCCGAAGCTGCGTTAGACGATGCCAACGTGGATCGGTTCAGTCAGTATTTGAATGATTTTCAAACGGGAACGCAGTTTGTGATCATTACTCATCGAAAAGGAACAATGATGCACGCTGACGTACTTTATGGGGTAACCATGGAAGAGTCAGGTGTCTCCAAGATGGTCTCAGTCTCCTTGGCAGATTTAAAAGATGAACAAAAATAATTAAAGGAAGTGTTGAAGATGGGACTATTTAGTCGGTTAAAAAAAGCGTTTAGTTTACCAGAATCAGATGACGCTCAAACAACGTCAGCTGCCAGTGAAGCACCTGCAACGACGAGTCAAGCTAACGCACCGGTCAGTGACGACCGGGCCCCTTCGTCACAACAGTTAGCTCGCTCGGAGGGCGCAACAACTGAATCAACTGCGACACCGGTGTCCAGTACAGCCGTAAGCGAAGCGACAAGCACTGCGGACGAACCAGCGACAGTAAAATCGGCAGCTACTAGTGAAGCCCCGGCCGATAGCACGGCGGCAGTGAGTGCACAGTCTGGTTCACAAGCATCACTGCAATCGGCGACGGTGTCGGAAGCGCCACTCACAGCCAGTGCAATGGTTGCCCAGTCACTAGCTGCATTAAGTGCGAGTGCGGCACAAGTTAGTCAAGCGGCCGCGAGCGACGTGGCGTTAGCGACTAAGTCTGATGCGGTAGTTGAAGGCAATGCTATGTCAGAATCAGTAGCCAGTACGGCGCCAGCAGTCAAGTCATCAGCGACGACTGCGACTGAATCCGCCGCACCGACTGTTAATGCGGCGGCTGATTCGGAATCGGCTGAGCCGGAGCCAACTGAGGCAGAACGTTATGATGAAGGACTGAAAAAGTCGCGGAAAACGTTTGGTGATCGTATCAATGCCTTCTTGGCTAATTTCCGCCATGTCGACGAAGCGTTCTTCGATGATTTGGAAGATACGCTGATCGAATCTGATGTGGGTTATGAGACCGCGATGCGAATTAGTGACGAGCTACGTGACGAAGTTAAATTAAAGAACGCGAAGAGCAAGAAAGAAATTTCAAGCGTCATCGTCGAAAAGCTCGTTGATATGTACGGTGAAGCTGGTGAAGGCGAGGATAACTCGATTCACATGGCTAAGAGTGGTCCAACCGTTATTTTATTTGTCGGGGTCAATGGTGCTGGTAAGACCACTACAATCGGTAAGATGGCGAACATGTACAAGCAGCAAGGCAAGAAGGTCTTGTTGGCGGCTTGTGATACGTTTAGAGCTGGTGCAATCCAGCAGTTGCAAGTCTGGGGGCAACGAGACGGGGTTGACGTGGTCGCTAAGGCCGAAAAAAAGTGATCCAGCGGCCGTTTGCTTTGACGCGGTTAAGAAGGCTAAGGCCGAAGATTATGACGTGCTCTTTGTGGACACTGCTGGTCGGCTTCAAAACAAAGTCAACTTGATGAATGAATTGGAAAAGATCAAGCGGGTCATCACCCGTGAAATCCCTGATGCACCACACGAGGTCTTACTGGTGCTGGATGCCACGACTGGGCAAAACGCGCTGAACCAAGCCAAGTTGTTTAAACAGTCGACGGATGTCAGTGGGATTGTGTTAACTAAACTTGATGGTACGGCACGTGGTGGGATCGTCTTAGCTATTCGTAATGAATTGCATCTTGCTGTAAAGTACGTTGGTTTAGGTGAAAAGGTGACTGATTTACGACCATTCAATGCCAATGACTTTGTCTACGGGTTATTTAAAGATATTATCACGGGTTAAATCAGTTGATGATGGTCTTAAATTGAAAGCCAGTTAACGAAATGGTAATTGTTCTCAGCACGAGGACGATTACCATTTATTTTTACCACAAATGGCGACTGATAGTTGACGAATGGCGATAAAATCGGTACTCTTATTTAGTGTGTAGTCTGTATGATAAGCGTGAGGAGTCCCCACATGGAAATTGAAAAAAATTATCGAATCAATTCGTTATTCGAGTTTTATGAACCGTTATTAACGAATAAGCAAAAAGCCTATATTCAACTGTACTACGCTGATGACTATTCCTTAGGCGAGATTGCAGCGGAGTTCTCAGTTTCGCGCCAGGCCGTCTATGATAACATCAAGCGGACCGAAAAGATTTTAGAAGGTTACGAGGCTAAGCTGCATCTCTACCACGACTTTGTGGAACGTAATCACGAAGTTGACGCGATCTCTGACTATATTAAGCAAAATTACCATGGGGATACCCAGTTAATTAAGATGATTCAACAACTAGTCAACTTGGAAGCTGACTCAGAATAATAATAAAGGTTAGGTGACACTAATGGCATTTGAAGGCCTAACGGAACGTTTACAAAAAGCAATGACCAATTTACGGCGCAAGGGGAAGATTTCGGAAAGTGATCTTCGAGCAACCATGCGTGAAATTCGGTTAGCATTACTTGAAGCCGACGTTAACTTTACGGTGGTCAAGGATTTTGTTAAAACGGTTCGCGAACGTGCGCTCGGCGCAAAGGTGCTGGAAGGTTTAAATCCAGCCCAACAAATCGTTAAAATCGTTGATGAAGAATTAACGAAAACAATGGGTGAAAAGGCAGTTCCACTGAACAAATCGCCGAAGATTCCAACGGTCATCATGATGGCTGGGCTCCAAGGGGCCGGGAAAACGACGACGGTCGGAAAATTAGCCCTCAAATTAAAGAACGAACAGGATGCCCGACCATTAATGATTGCGGCCGACGTTTACCGGCCAGCCGCGATTGAACAATTGCAACAAGTTGGTCGCCAAATCGACGTTCCAGTCTTCCAACTAGGAACCGATGTCGATCCCGTTGAGATTGTGCGTCAAGGGATGGCACAGGCGAAAGAAAACCACAATGATTACGTGTTTATTGATACGGCTGGTCGGTTACAAATCGATGAGCAGTTGATGAACGAGTTGGCCAATATTAAAGATCTCGTTCATCCTGACGAAATTTTGTTAGTGATCGATGCGATGACTGGTCAAAACGCCGTTAATACGGCGGAGGGCTTTAACGATAAGCTGGATGTGACCGGGGTCGTCTTGACGAAGTTAGATGGTGATACTCGTGGTGGGGCTGCACTATCAATTCGGGCCGTCACTGGTAAGCCAATCAAGTTTGTCGGTCAAGGCGAAAAGATGACTGATCTTGATGTCTTCCATCCAGACCGGATGGCGGATCGGATTCTTGGCATGGGTGATATGCTGACGCTGATTGAAAAGGCGCAACAGCAATATGACGAAAAACAAGCCGAAGAAATGAACCTGAAGATTCAGGAAAACACTTTTGACTTCAATGACTTTATCGACCAATTAGACCAAGTTGACAAGATGGGGAACATGGAAGATATCATGAAGATGATTCCCGGCATGGCTAACAATCCAGCGATGAAAAATATCAACATGGACCCGAAAGACATTGCCCATATCCGGGCAATCGTTTATTCGATGACCAATGCCGAAAAAGCAGATCCGGATTTGTTGAACCCATCTCGGCGTCGACGGATTGCGGCTGGTTCCGGGCGGCCAATTCATGAAGTCAACCGGATGATCAAGCAATTCAACCAGACCAAAAAGATGATGAATCAAATGTCCAAAGGGAACTTTGCTGGTATGGAAGGTCTCATGGGTGGTGCCAATGGCGGTGGCGGTATCGGTGGTAAGATGCAACAAATGGCCATGAAGCGAATGGTTCGTCAAACTAAGAAGAAAAAACAAAAGCGCTTAGCCAAAGCAATGCGGCGTCGCAAACGCTAATTTATAAGTTTTTTTAGCCTGTCAAGAAAAAGTCCTTTACAAGCTATTGATTTACTGGTATATTATTACCTGTTAAAGAATTCGGGAGGTGTTTAAATGTCAGTCAAGATTCGTCTAAAGCGGATGGGTTCTAAGAAAAATCCATTTTACCGGATTGTTGTCGCAGATTCACGTTCACCACGTGATGGTCGTTTTATCGCCCAAGTCGGCACATACAACCCACTTACAGAACCAGCCCAAGTTAAACTTGAAGAGGAAGATATCCTCGGTTGGTTGAACAATGGTGCCCAACCTTCAGATACGGTTAAGAATATCTTATCTAAGGCCGGTATCATGAAGAAGTACCACGAAGCTAAGTTCACTAAATAATAAAGCGGTAATAGATCATGGCAGATATTAAAGCTTTAATCACCACGGTTGTCACCCCGTTAGTTCAATATCCAGACGATATTAAAGTTGATTTTAAGGAAACCACGCGTTATCTTGAATACAACTTAACGGTTAATCCCGAAGATATCGGCCGGGTCATTGGTCGGCAGGGACGGGTTGCTTCGGCAATTCGGACAATTGTGTATAGTGTCCGAGTTTCAGGACCTAAACGTGTCCGGCTTACGATCGAAGACGGACAACAAAAAAACTCTTGAGCGAAGCAGTGATGTTTTGTTTAAGAGTTTTTTTATATCTTGTTCCGGTTTTTGAGGACGAGTCAAAGTATCTCGATGACCGTCGTTGAGTAGATTAGTTGTAACATGTTGATGACATTTAAAACGAATAACAATCAAGCTAATTAAGAGGAGGAAGCTAATGGATTACTATCGTGTTGGCACCCTAGTTAACACCCACGGCATTCGTGGTGAAGTGAAAGTCGTTGTCGTGACTGATTTTCCAGAAGAACGCTTTAAAGTAGGGCAACAATTGAGTTTATTTAAAACCCCAGATGAAACGACTGGCGGGATTACTGTCAAAATCGCGAAGGCCCGTGAGCAAAAGGGGCTGTACTTTCTTACCTTTGAAGGGCTCGATAACATCAATGATGTGGAGCGCTATAAGGGGTGGACGATCAAAGTTCCTGCTGAAGCATTACATGCCTTGCCAGCGGGTGAGTACTACTATCACCAGATTGTCGGCCTACAAGTTGTGACGACCGCTGACGAGCCTTTAGGGACTATTAAAGAGATTCTGTCACCTGGTGCGAATGATGTTTGGGTGGTCAAACGGGATCATGGTCAGTCTGACGTCTTACTACCTAAGATTCCCCAGGTCATTAAAGATGTTGACTTGGATGCGGGCGTGGTGACTGTTGAACTAATGGAAGGGCTGATTGATTAATGCAAATCGATATTTTAAGCCTGTTTCCAGAGATGTTTGCGGGGCCGCTTCATGAGTCGATGATTGGCAATGCCATTGAAAATGACGTCATCAATGTTGATGTCACTAATTTTCGGGATTTTACGACCGACAAGCATAACCATGTGGATGATTATCCGTATGGTGGTGGTGCGGGCATGTTACTCCAACCACAACCAATTTTTGATGCTTTGGCCAGCGTTCAGGAAAAACACCCGGCACCCGGTCGCGTGATCTTATTGGATCCGGCGGGAGTCCAGTTCAATCAACACGTTGCTGAAGACTTTGCTCAGGAAGAACACTTGACCTTTATTTGCGGCCACTATGAGGGTTATGATGAGCGGATTCGGTCATTAGTCACCGATGAAGTCTCGCTCGGTGATTACGTTTTAACTGGTGGTGAACTGGGTGCAATGGTCATGATTGATGCGACGGTGCGGCTCTTACCAGGTGTGCTTGGTAATTCGGAATCGGCTCCGGGGGATTCTTTTTCGAGCGGTCTCCTGGAATACCCACAATATACGCGTCCTGCTGATTTTCGTGGTATGAAGGTACCAGATATCTTACTGAGTGGTGATCATGGAAAAATTGATGATTGGCGCTTAGAACAGGCGCTGAAACGGACCTATGAACGGCGCCCGGACATGTTGACGGGGCTATCATTGTCAGGAAAAGCTAAACAGATGTTAGCAGATATCAAGGCGGATGAGTCGGAAGTGTAGGCTATGCCGTTAATTAGGACAAGTTAGTCGTGAAGAGTTCAAAAAAACTTGCGTGCCCACCCTCGAATATGGTATTCTATTTATTGGCTATTGTGCCCATTAACGATGTTCCGCTGACCAGGTTGTCACGAATGTCGGCGAAAGGAAGAAATACATTATGCGTCAAAACCAATTGATCGAAAAGATCACCAATGAACAACTTCGTACGGACATCCCTGATTTCCGTGCTGGAGATACAGTTCGTGTTCATGCACGAGTTGTTGAAGGTACTCGCGAACGGATCCAATTATTTGAAGGTGTTGTTATCAAGCGCCATGGTTCCGGTATCAGCGAAACTTATACTGTTCGTAAGATCAGTAACGGTGTTGGTGTGGAACGGACATTCCCATTACACACACCACGCGTTGCTGCAATTGATGTCGTTCGTCAAGGTCGTGTACGTCGTGCCAAGTTATACTACTTACGTAACTTACATGGTAAGGCTGCTCGGATCCCAGAACGTCGTCGTGGCTAAATCACAACGTCAACAATCATCGGTTGCAGCTTAGGCTGAGCTGATGATGGAAAGCTAGTTAATCATTTTTAATGATTAACTAGCTTTTTTTTATTGGCGAAGTTAGTGACACGCTCAATCGTCAAATCATCGACCAATTTAGGTCGGTTCACAATGTGAGCATGCTGTGCTTGGATTTATAATTTAACAATCTTACGAGATAGCTCGTAATTCCTAATTTGAAGTATTATGATAGTAATACGAGTACGCGATGCTTCTTGGGATGCGTCAATTAGCTGAATATGAATCACTTGATATCAGACTAAACTGATTTATTTGAACAGGGTTGTCGCGTACCTGACGTGTATAACTAGTGCTAAGCTGGCGGCCGGGTTAACTAAACGGGAGATTGCTCAAAGCGAGCACGATAAAATAAAAGAGAGTTAGGTGAAAGCCGATGTTTGGATGTACGGGGAAACATCAGGTCGATGAACAGGCGTTATTGAGTCAGTTAGTTGACTTCGTTCTCGACACTAGTCTTACCGACTGTGAACGTAAAATCGGGTTGATGGCCAAAGCCGATTTGGAGCATCATCGCTATTCAATTGCTGTGTTAAATAAATTAGTGGTTAGTTTTCAAATGGAGGCGCTACGCAACAAGGGCCTTTCGAAGGCTGCTTCAAACTTTTATGATCAGATTTATCCAATATTAGTCGCGGCCAAACCAATGGGAACGAATTTAGGCTATATTGGGATGCATAGTACCTATTTAGATTAGGGTGTGTCAGTGATGAAGTTACTAGCGAAACCAGACCGTCTTCAGACGGCTGACGATGGTTTTTGAACGTAAGAGGCTGGCGTTCATCGGAAGTGTGTTGGTAACAGCTTAAATGAGAACATCGTGCGGCATGTCCGTGCCCCTTTGAATGAAACCTATTCAGAGGGGCTTTTTGGTGTGGAAAAACAGTTCATGATCTGCGCGTCTTAACAATATTAGGTGATGTGGTTGGCGGGCGATAAAAATTGTTTGGTGCTGCTAAATAGCTGGTAAACGATTTTGGCCGTAGAACAAATGCTATACATTGTTTGATAAGTACCGAACTGGGATGTGGATGAGCCAGATTCAAAATAAGTGTGTCAATATGTTGGTTATATCAGTATTTTAATGCAGTGTTATAGCGTGAACTGATACTACAATTAAATAATCTCAAAAATAATTTCGTCTATTTTTTTGTTATGCACTTGTTATTTCAACTTATTTGAACGTATACTAATGATTGAAGGGGTCAATTAGGTGATAGTTTGATGATTAACACAATCGTTTCGGCACGGTACGAAACGCACCAAATATTACTCAGCTAAATAACTTGATTGCTCCAGGTACGGTTGAACTTTGGAGGCAGAATTATGCGGAATCGTTTAAATAGGTTGGGATTGGAAAGTAAGTCTCATTATAAGCTTTATAAATCGGGGCGGCGCTGGGTGGCTGCTAGTATCACAGTATTTTCAGTTGGCATCGGTTTGACTTTTAGCCAAGTTGAACAAGTGAAAGCCGCAACGGGTACGGGGGTTGACACGGCCGACAATAGCGCAAGCGTTAGTTCCGACATGGCAGAACCGAGCAATGCCGTCGTACTAAAATCAGCTAGTACGGCGACAGCTACTAAGACCGCGACTCAGGATGCAAAAGCTGCTACTGATGTAACGGCCGCGACTCAGGATACTAAAGCGACTACTGATTCAACTGGGGCAACTTCAGCTTCCAGTAATCGCCAGTCGACAGCAGCTACGAAGCCAGCTGCCGAAGTCGGTACTGCTTCAAGTAGCGCTGACTCAAGTGCTAGCATATCAAGTACTGATGGCGCAAGTGCTAGTGCACCAAGTGTCACCAGTAAATTTACTAACACGGAAGCTACATCAGCATCCGCAACTAAAACGGCTACTACGAGTGCTGACACAGATGTGCTAAACACTGAGACGACAAGTTCATCAGTGGCAAATGATCTCACTGATGCTACGACAGCTAGCCAAACGCGTACGGAAACTGGGAAAACAGCCAGCATACCTACTGCTGAAGCACCGACCATTACGACTGCAGTGACAAGTCGGGCACTCCCATTGACGGGTGCGCTAGCGAGCAGGTCAGCAAACACGCCGGTCACTAAGTCTGCAGTACAGGCGGTTTCAGCTATCACCAGTGAAGCTGAAACGAAGCCGACCGTATCGTTAGTCACTACGGGGACCGTGTCGATGGACTATGGCGAGGCGTCGCTGGCGGATCTAGAATCTCATATTAGTTCTCCAGATGAGACGCCGGCTAACGACGTCGCCTACTACATTCAAGATGCAGCGGGCAATTACTTAGAAGATGTAAACGGCAACAAGGTCAATTTGCTATATGCACTTTTTCTGGACTCTGCTGATGTCAATGATTACGTTGATGTTGTGTATACGGATGAACATGGGCAGGTCACGAAATATTCCGGAGATACGGACTTTTCAACGCTCGACCAAATTGGTAGTTACTCAGTGACGATCAATGCAGCGGGTAAAGCTGGGATGAGCCGGGTTATGCAAGACTATAATGCTTACGATACCTCGACCAGTGATTTGGATGACTTTGTCCCAACCTTTTCGACTGGGGCCTCCGATTATACCTTTACAATTAACATTGTCCCTGTAAAAATCACAGCCACCACTGGTAAGAATGGGCTAATTATACTTCGGCCTTCACAGTTGTATACGGGATCATTGACAATGTTGCCGGTAGTCACCGTTAAAAATGCAACAAAGCAAAATATCCTTCAAATTAGTAACGGCGAAATCGGCGATGCTAAACCAGGCGTAGCCGGCAAGGTCGGTCAACGTGTTTTAACGTTGGCAGATTTTACTTATACGTATCAAGGCACCGAAACTAACTTGACCGGTGCGGACACTGGCAAATATGCAATCACCCTTAATGACGCTGGTCGGAAGGCAGTTCAAGCTGCGCTGGGGTCGAATTATATTCTGGATGATGCGGCAGTTTTCACCACGACTGGTGCGGTGCAGGCTGCTGGTCTCGGGTTAACGATAGCCAATGATACAGTGACCTATAATGGCAAGCCTCAGGGAACGACTGTGGCTATAACGGCCGGAACCGCGTATGATCACTTTGACTTTACCACGACGACTGACACGAACGTCGGTACCTATGACGACCTGACATACGCGTTAGCGGATCCCACGCAAGCGGCGATTTTGGCTAAAAACTATACCGTTACTACGACGGATGGGACGTTGGTGATCACGCCAGCAGATCTGACAGTCACGGTCAAGGATGATAATCCAGTTTATGACGGCCGAGCACATGGCATGACTGCCACTGTTACTAGCGGGACCAATTATGATCAGTTAGCATTTACCGCAGTTGCAGCAGATGGCAGTGGTGCGACGACTTATACTACGGTCGGCACTTATGCAATGACTGGGACTACGGCAGCCGATACCAGTAATTATAAAATTTCGTATGTCAATGGAACGCTGACAATTGATCCAGCCAAAGCAACAATTACGATTCCCAACAAGATTTATTGGTCGGATGGGACGCAAAAGAATTTGGCGGCGGTGGTTACTGGGACAGTTAATGGTGAGACCTTAAAGTATCGTGTGACCAACGGCATGAGTGCGGTTGGAACTAAGACAATTACGGCCACTCCTGATGCTGATGATTCGGTGAATAAAAACTATACCATTTCAGTCATTCCTGGCACCTTGACAATTGGTGATATTGCGGTTAAGTACCTCTACGAACATGTAGATGCTAATGGTGAGACTCAGGTAGATGCTTCGGAAACTGGTACGGCGACACATGCTACGGACGCAACGGCCACGGACTATTTGACCTACACGACGGCAGCCAAACCCAAGACGGGCTATGTGTTAGCACCCAATACTGGACTAGCCTATAATGGCACGTTAACTGATCAGGGCGGTACCGTGACGTATCGTTATTTGGCCAAGACTGAAACGGCGATCGTAACGTATTTTGACCAAACTGATAACAAGGTTATTAAGACGGAACCCTTACAAGGAGCGTACGGGACAACGGATGCGTATCGGACGGCTGATACGATTGCCGCGTATGAGAATGCGGGCTACGACCTGGTCAGTGATGACTATCCAACAGCCGGGGTGGTCTATGATCAGGACGGCAGTGTTCAAGAGTACCAGGTTACGCTTGTTCATAAATTTGTAACACGCACGCCAGATAATCCGGGTACGCCAGGTGAGCCGATCGACCCCGATAATCCAAACGGACCCACATATCCAGTGGGGACTGACTTTGAGGATTTAACTGAGCAAGTCAGTCAAACCATTCAGTATTTATACAAGGATGGTCGCACTGCTAAACCGAACAATGTTCAAGCGGTTAATTTTGGTCGTAACGTCACGGTAGATGAAGTTAATGGCACAGTCGTCTACACAGATTGGTTGACTGATGATGGGGCCGTGACTGGTCGTTTTGAGGCCGTTGATTCACCTTTGATTACTGGTTATACGGCTGACCCAACCAGTGTTGCCGGCAATCCCGGCGTTGTATGGCAGGATGATGACACGACGATTCCTGTGACGTATACCGTGAACACAGAGTATGCGACGGTCACGTATTTTGACCAAACTGATAACAAGGTCATTAAGACGGAACCATTACAAGGAGCGTACGGGACAACGGATGCGTATCGGACAGCTGATACGATTGCCGCATATGAGAATGCGGGCTATCAATTGTACCGTGATGACTATCCAACAGCCGGGGTGATCTATGACCATGACGGCAGTGTTCAAAAGTACCAGGTTACACTTGTTCATAAATTTGTAACACGCACGCCAGATAATCCGGGTACGCCAGGCGAGCCGATCGACCCCGATAATCCAAACGGACCCACATATCCAGTGGGGACTGACTTTGAGGATTTAACTGAGCAAGTCAGTCAAACCATTCAGTATTTATACAAGGATGGTCGCACTGCTAAACCGAACAATGTTCAAGCGGTTAATTTTAGTCGTAACGTCACGGTGGATGAAGTTAATGGCACAGTCGTCTACACGGATTGGTTGACTGATGATGGGACCATGACTGGTCGTTTTGAGGCCGTTGATTCACCTTCGATTACTGGTTATACGGCTGACCCAACCAGTGTTGCGGGTCGTGATACGGTGAGTGGGACGGATCTCAGTCCAGATGTACAAGTTTATTATCAGGCTAATCCTGAAAAAGCCACGGTGACCTATGAAGATACGACAACGGGAGCGGTGCTGACGACAGATCCGGTAACTGGTGATTATCAGACCGTCTCGAATTATCGGACAGCAGATCGAATCGCTCAGTACCTTAATATGGGCTATGAACTGGTCAGTGATGATTATCCAACATCCGGTGCTGTGTTTGATAAAGACGGAAGTACTCAGGCTTATACTGTCAAATTGCAACATAAACTCCTGCCGCTCACCCCAGAGAACCCGGGTACGCCAGGCGAGCCGATCGACCCCGATAATCCAAACGGACCCACATATCCAGCGGGTACGGCTGTGCAAGACTTGATTAAGCAGGTTGGTCAAACCATTCACTATCAGTATCAGGATAAAAGTACTGCTGCCGACGCTAATACGCAAACAATCACTTTCAAGCGCAGCGTGACGGTCGATGAGGTTAACAATAAGCTAACTTATACCGATTGGTTGACTGGTACGGCAACGACTGGTCATTACATGCCAGTCGATTCACCGGAAATTAAGGGCTATGTTGCTGATTCAACGCGTATTGCGGGTAATGACGAGGTGCGCAATGCGGATGCTGACACGAACATCGTGGTCACGTATCAGGCTAAGCCAGAGAACGCCACGGTCACGTATGTAGACGTCACTACGGGTAAAACGCTCGCTATAAAAAGCTTGACTGGTGACTATCAGACTACGTCCAGTTACCGGACGGCTGAAACGATTGCGAGCTATGTCAAGAATGGCTATCAACTGGTACGTGATAACTATCCCACTTCAGGGGCGGTGTTCGACGTCAATAATTTTGCCAAAACTTATACCGTGACACTGAAGCATAAGTTAGTCACGGTTACACCAGAGAATCCGGGTACGCCGGGCCAACCAATTGATCCAGACAATCCAGACGGACCGAAATATCCAGTAGGAACGACCGCTCAAGATCTGACGAAACAAGTTAGTCAAACGATTAAGTATCGGTATCAAAATGGGGCTTCGGCTGGCACTGATAACGTTCAACTAATAACGTTTAATCGGGATGCCACGATTGATGAAGTTGAGCCTACCGCAGTTTATACTGATTGGTTGAATGGCACTTCAGCTACTGGTCGTTATACCACCGTGATGTCACCCGTCATTACTGGCTATACGGCTGATAAAACACAGGTTGCTGGTCGTGATTCAGTTGCTAATACAGATTCAGACACACAGGTGGTCGTCACCTATGCGGCAAAACCTGAAAAAGCAACGGTCACTTATGTGGATGTCACGACGGGTAAAACGCTCGTTACGGCCAATTTGACTGGTGACTATCGGACACAATCCAATTATCGGACCGCTGAAACCATTGCAGGTTATGTTAAAAACGGTTATGAACTGGTACGTGATAATTATCCCGTATCGGGGATGCTGTTCGATGTCGATGATTTTGCTAAAACTTATACCGTGACACTGAAGCATAAGTTAGTTACGGTTACACCAGGGAATCCGGGTACGCCGGGCCAACCAATTGATCCAGACAATCCAGACGGACCGAAGTATCCAGTAGGAACGACCGCCCAAGATCTGACGAAACAAGTCAGTCAAACGATTAAGTATCGGTATCAAAATGGGGCTTCGGCTGGCACTGACAGCGTTCAACTGATTACGTTTAATCGGGATGCCACGATTGATGAAGTTGAGCCTACCGTAGTTTATACTGATTGGCTGGATGGGACTTCAGCTACTGGTCGTTATACCACCGTGACGTCACCCGTTATTATTGGCTATACGGCTGACCGGGCGCGGGTCACGGGAAACGATGCAGTAACTAGTGCGGCGCAACCGACCAACATTATTGTGACGTATGCGATTAACGCAGAAAAGGCGACGGTCACCTATGTTGATGTCACCACGGATAAAACGCTCGCGACCGTCAGTTTGACTGGCGATTATCAGACATCATCCGATTACCGCACGGCTAACACAATTGCTGATTACAGTAATCAGGGCTACGTGCTTGTCCGCGATAGCTATCCAGTTTCAGGAGCTATTTTCAATGATGATGGTGTCGTTCACAGCTATCTGGTTCAGCTTGCACATGTGACAACTGCGACAACCGAGACCAAGACAATCACGCAAACCGTACATTATCAGAGTACGACTGGCACGCAGTTGCACGATGATACGGTCAGAGCGATGACATTCACTCGTACTAAACGGGTTGATCAGGTCACCGGGGACGTAACGTATAGCAATTGGTCGACTAATCAGGCGGATCACACTTTTGAGCGCGTCGCGGCGTTCAGTATTCCGGGCTATCATGCGGTGGTAACGGGTACTCAGGCAGTCATGGTTACGCCAGCTAGCGTGGATGATGTTCAAACGATTCGTTACGTTACCGATAGGCTTTCAACCGGTGAGACACCAAAAACACCAGTGAAGACGGTGACAGTTAATAAGTCGGATAAAATTAAGACGACTGACACGCCAGATAAAGTCGCAACGGTCAAGACGCCGGATAAGGCTCAGACCGTCGCAACAACAACTGCTAAACAAGCTAGCGTCAAGCGGTCAGTGGATCTCAAACAAGCACAGGCTGTTGAACAGCCTGCTCAGACACGACCAGCCAATGTAAAAACGGTTAAACTGGCGAAGACGACTAAATCCGTTAAGCCAACCGCGGCTCATCAATCAGCCACCCACAAACAAGCGACTTTACCGCAAACCAATGATGATCGGCAAGCTAGTGTTGCGGCGGAACTACTTGGTTTGACTGCAGCAACCTTACTAGTTGGTGTGAGTGCAATTTTGAAGAAACGTCATAATTAGCCGTTAAATGGAGGCGTTAATATGACTACTTTAATCGATATCACGGGTCAGAAGTTTGGCCGCTTAACAGTCATTAGACGTTGTGGAACTGCCAAAAATGGCAATGCCCTCTGGTTGTGTCAGTGTCGCTGTGGCAATCAGACCAAAGCTGATTCGTACGCGTTGCGGCATGGGCGAGCAAGAAGCTGTGGGTGTTTGACACGAGAAAGTCGGTCGCAGTTAATTCGACGTAATCCCAAAACGGCTGCCAGTATGGGGCGGTTAAGCAATCTGAAAATTCATGATCATCACACTGATTTACCGTCAAAGATTATGTCTAAGCGTAATAAGAGTGGTGTCATCGGTGTCAGCTGGGATAGCAATACTCAGAAATGGGTGGCGACATTTTTCTACAAGGGGCGCTACCTGTTACACAAACCGTTTCAGCACTTTGAGGACGCTGTTCTTGCCCGCCAGGCGATGGAAAACCGTTATTTAAATAACAAAGTGTAAATTAAAGTTCTTCCTTGAGAGGGCCTGATGCCTTGTCAGAGAAGAACTTTTTGGCGTTACAGCAACGGTACCAGCTTCTTAATTGGACTTAGTGGAGTTCTTTCAGAATTGTAAGTAACAAAAAGGCCTAACATGGGAATGCCAGCGGATAAATTGTGCTTGATTTATGGCGATGAAAATTCCTAAATGATTTGCTTGTATATGACAATTATTAAAAATAAGACGGTCCCTGATCGAACTAGAATCATAAGTATCTTGGGGGCAGGTGATTTAACGGTTCTTGGTTGCAATATGTTTTTAATCAACAGTCTGATGAAACTTGCCCTAGAAGTTGAGGTTAACTGATGCTTCTGGATCGGTGAAATCGTTAGTTTCATGATGGAACTAGTCATTGGCGACAGAAGCGTTAATCAATGAGCAACGTACCGCTCCGGTTTCGAATTTTCAGACGATTCCGGTATAATAAACCGTAACTGATGACTAGGGGGATAATCACATGATTGAAATTCACGAATTAACAAAACGTTATGGGGATAAGACAGCATTGAATCAGCTTACTTTAACCATCGCATCAGGACAAATCTTCGGTTTGCTGGGCCACAATGGGGCGGGTAAATCAACGACGATCAAAAACTTAGTCAGTATCATTAAACCGACGAGTGGCACGGTTACGGTCGATGGCTTAGACCTTGAACAGCAACGACAAGCCGTCAAAGAAAAGATCTCTTACGTACCGGACACACCCGATATTTTTCTTCAACTTTCGGCGATGGAATATTGGGACTTGATAGCTGCCGCTTACCAGCAATCAGAGGAAGCCGTTCAGCAACGGCGACAGCAGCTGGTGTCACTGTTCGATATGACTGAACACGTTGACGAACCCATGGCTAGTTATTCACACGGGATGCGGCAAAAAGCCATTTTGATTGGGGCGTTGCTTCCCGACCCCGATATTTGGATTTTAGACGAGCCGCTGCAAGGGTTAGACCCCCAAGCTGCTTTTGATTTAAAAAATTTGATGAAGGCCCATGCTGCCAAAGGCAAGACGGTCATTTTTTCCACCCACAATCTGGATACGGCGCAGCAGTTATGTGACCGATTAGCAATTTTGAAGCAGGGGCAATTGATTTATACCGGTTCGGTTGAACAATTACTAGCTCAACATCCGCAACAATCACTTGAGGCGATATATTTACAAATGGCCGGGCGGTTGACGGATGATCACCTTGTCGATGCGCTGGAGGGTGAGCATGATGCATAAAAGTCAGTTGCGTGTTTTGTTGGCCGTTAATCTCAGGTTGTTGAATCCGCAACTAACGGATCGGCTACGTAAAAAGGGCGCTTCGGGGCCAGCTTTGAGTAAGAAGTTGATGCGGCAATTTTACTTGAATGCCTTGATGTTTCTTGGCATTTATGGCTTGACGATGCTGGCCTTTGATTTTAGCAAGTTGCCAGGCATGTTTACGTTCTATGTGGCGTTATTTATCTTATTGGGAATTTCACAGAGTATCTCCGGTATTTATAACGTCTTTTTTGCCGGCAATGATCTTGTTGAATACTTACCGTTACCTTTTCGCAATCAAGAAATTTTTATGAGTAAGATTTTGGTCGTGATATTCAACACGGTACCCTTTACCATTCCGTTACTTTTAATTTTTATCATGACCGCAACACGGGCCGGAATCTTTGTGGTGTTAGGTGTGCTGATGGCCGTCTTGATGTATGGCCTAATACTGAGTGTGTTACTATGCTTGTGCGCCCTAATAGTTTTTGGCTTAACCAAGCTAACTGTGTTTCGCACCCATCAAAAAATGGTGATGAATGTCATGTTAGGCCTTAATGCTGTCTTAGTGCTAGTCGGGCTCTACTTCATGAATCGCGGCTCATCATCTGACACCGGAACGCAGGTTGACCGCGCAGCATTACCCCTATTGATACCGATTTTTAAAGTTTTCACGACGCCGTTGACAATGACGAGTTTGCTAACTTGGGCGAGTTTAATTGTCATCTCGCTGATTTTGTTCGCACTGACTGGACGGTTTGTTCTGACCCACTTGGCGGAACAGCTTACGCAAGTTAACTCAGTGTTAGTGGCAACACCACCGCGTCGACATTCGCGACAACATAACCGCAATAAAATTTTGCGTACCTACCAGTTTCAGTTACTGAAAGAACCCAGTTTAGCCTTACAATTATTCACAAATTCAATCCTGCTGCCATTGATTTTAGTCGGGACCGTTCTCTTTTCGGGGACCGCCCCTAATTTTAGTCGGCTATCGCTGAACTGGCTCGGTGTCTGGTTTGTCAGTGGGATGGCTGGTGCGATCATCAATGTTAATCAAACCTCATTAGTCGGTAACCTCATTTCACTTGATAAAATGAACTTTGACTTTGTGCGTGCACTGCCAATCCCAATGTCCCGTTACTTACGACAAAAGTTTTACTTGGGTTATTGGTTTCAGGTCATGATCAATGGTGTGATGGTTCTAGTGGTGGGTATCGCCGGGCGAGCACCATTAGCCTTAGATTTGGCTCTAATATTGGGCGTTGCTTGGGGGACGTACCTAGCTGCCCAACATTACTTTAAGCGTGATTATCAGCTACGGCTGACGAATTGGACTAATGTGACCCAATTATTTAATCGGGGCGGCGGTAATCTTGGTTTGATGCTTAACTTGTTGGCCTGCAGTATTGTGGGTGTGCTGACAATTGTGATCTATAGTGTGCTGATTAAGCTGTTCGCGGCGGCAGCCATGCTGATTAATATCATTGTATTAGTTGGCGTCGGAATTATTTCTGCTGGCTTGGTCTGGCATTACTACAAGACTTTTTGGCAGCAACTTGACTAATAAGTGTTAATTTCACAATCGCAAAATATTAAATTAAGATAAAAGTATTGACAAATCGCTCATTGAGTTTTAATGTTAATGACAACTTAATATTCGTCCATGAAACCGATGAAGTGGAGATCAAGATAATGATGCCCGTAAAGAGAGTCGCCGTTGCTGAGAGTGCGATCGAACGCAAATTATTAAATGGACCACTGAGGGCGCGACTAACGAACAGTTTTGTTCTACTACCTCGCGACGATAGGGAGCCGTCAATTCCCGGGAATGTGTTTGCATTTCGCTAAGCTGGGACCCAAGTCTAACCTGAATGGGGTAATTTGGTGTCCAACCAAGGTGGTACCGCGGAAAAATCCGTCCTTGACTGTCATTAGTCATGGACGGATTTTTTTGATAGGGGGCAGTTCAATGCAGCAACGATGGCAATTAACCACAACTCAAGTAAAACTATCTTATTAATGAGGAGTGGTTCAGTATGAATCCAACATTACCAACCTTGATTCCTTATCAGGATCATTATCCCTACGTACCAGTGATGGTCAAACGACCACTCGCCACATTTGACCCCATTGCGGTTGCTAAAATTGTCCACCAGATGGGGAACGGTTTCGCGCTGACGATTGATCGGCACCAACGATATAGCTATTTTAGTTTTAAACCACAGCGAAGTCTCACGGGTCGGCAACTAGCCAAGCACAAACGACCAGCTAATGAGACACTCCAAGCCATTCTAAACCAATATCGAACACCACGAATTCAAGGATTACCACCATTTACGGGGGGCTTGATAGGGTACTTCGGCTATGAGTATATTCAACAATTTGTACTCAAGTTGCATTTGAAATCACCAGCAACCGCAGATCTCGATGACTTAGGTTTATTCTTAGTTACGAGTGTGCTCGTCTATGATCATCGACATCATGAGCTTGGGTTGACGCAGCTGATTTCAACTGCGGATTTAGCGGCAACTTACGCCGTGACTCAAACGGCTCTAACGCAACAGTTAGCCGCCATTATTGAACAATTACAGCAACCAATAGCTCTGCCACCATTTGACTTACAGCAACCATTACACATGCAAGCGGATCAAGCGACCTATGCGCGTCAGGTTGACCGAATTCGCCAACACATCTACGCTGGTGATATTTTCCAAATGATATATGCTAATCCATGTTTGGGGACCATGAGCGGGTCATTGCTGGCAGTTTATCAGCAACTTCAAAAAACAGCGGCCCCGTATACCTGTTATTTTAAACAGGCTAATTTCGAAATGACGGTGGCCTCACCAGAAACGTTAGTGACGAAGGATGGGGAACAAATCGCGACGTATCCATTGGCCGGGACGAGACGCCGTGGTCGAACACCTGCCGAGGATCAGCAGTTGGCTCATGAATTACAAACCAGCCCTAAAGAGATTGCCGAGCACAATATGTTAGTTGATTTGGGACGTAACGATTTAGGACAAGTTGCAAAGTTTAAAAGTGTCCGAGTGACTAATTTACGGCGATTAATTCGTTATTCGCAAGTCATGCACTTAGGGTCTCGGGTGGCCGCAGAAGTGGCGCCGACTACTACAGCACTCCAAGTGCTTGCCGCTACTTTTCCAGCTGGGACGTTAGCTGGCGCGCCTAAGATTGAAGCAATGACCCTGATTAATCATTATGAGCAGGTGCCGCGGGGTGCTTATGGTGGTTGCTTTGGTTACTTGGATTGTAACGGTAATTTAGACATGGCGATTGGCATCCGGCTGGCCTACCGAATGAATGAACAGTTGGTGATTCCAGCGGGTGCGGGCATTGTTGCTGACAGTATCGGCGCTCAAGAATTTAAGGAGTGCCAGAATAAACAACGAGTGATCGTTAATGCAGTACAAGACGCGAAAGGACGAGTTAAAGATGGAATTATTAATTGATAACTATGACAGCTTTACTTATAACTTGTATCAACTAATTGGTCGTCTGACGCCCGATGTACGGGTCATTAAAAATGACGATTTGACGGTTGCTGCAATCAAGGCATTACAACCTGACCATATCATTTTATCACCAGGGCCGGGGACGCCAGCCCACACGGGAGTTAGTCCACAAGTCGTGCAACAATTAGCTGGTCAGGTCCCCATATTGGGGATTTGTATGGGATTAGAAGTGATGGTCACCGCTTTTGGCGGTTCGCTGCAAGGCGCCCAGCATTTAGTTCACGGGCAAGCCACGTTAATGCACGTGCAGCCGTCATCACTATTTAAAGATTGTCCGATGCAGTTCATGGCAGCGCGCTACCACTCGTTGGTAGCTGATGCGGGCCGTTTGCCCGTTAACTTTCGAATCATTGGGACAAGCGATGATCAGGAAATCATGGCAGTGGAAGATGTGGGCCGTCAGCTGTACGGCGTTCAATTTCATCCAGAATCAATCATGACGCCAGCCGCCGTTGGTGAGCAACTGATCCGTAATTTTTTAGCACTTAAACATTAAGCAGACGAGAGTGGAGGAATACTTATGATTGAAACAGCGATTGCACAACTCACTAACCAAGAAAATCTAGACTTTACAATGAGCCAACAAGTCATTACGGAAATTATGAAAGGTCAGGCCACCGACGCACAGATTGGGAGCTTTTTTGACCGCCTTAGCCATCAAAAAGGCAACTATCGATGAAATTGCTGGTGCAGCAACTGCGATGCGTTCCCAGGCGTTACCTTTTAAAGTTAAACGGCCCACGCTAGAAATCGTTGGGACGGGCGGTGACCGGTCGAATTCGTTTAATATTTCGACGACCACTGCGCTAGTGGTCGCTGCTGCGGGTGTACCAGTGACCAAGCACGGCAATCGTGCGGCGTCGTCCAAGAGTGGTGCGGCGGATGTTTTAGAAGCACTCGGTATCAAAATCGATCTAACGCCCGCTCAGAGTCTAGCATTGCTAGAGCGGACCAATTTTGCCTTTATGTATGCGCGCGAATATCATCAGGCGATGCGATTTGTCGCTCCGGCTCGGCAACAAATCAAGATTCCAACTATTTTTAATATACTGGGTCCCTTAGCCAACCCAGCTCATGCTGAGATGCAACTATTAGGGGTATACCGGCAAGCTTTAATGGCTCCATTAGCCGAAGTGTTGACGCGTTTAGGTGTTAAACATGCCATGGTCGTGCATAGCCGAGACGGCTTAGATGAAATTTCAGCGGCAGCCCCTACGGATGTGATCGTAATTAATCATGGGCAGCAAGTAACGCGAATCCTGACGCCTGAACAGTTTGGACTGACGCGTTGTGACCATGCGGCTCTTATTGGTGGTAGTGCCCAAGTTAATGCCGCCATCACGCGGGCAGTACTCACTGGAGAACCGGGGGCCCCTCGTGACGTGGTGTTGATGAATGCCGCCGCGGCGTTGCATATTGCCAAGCCACAGTTGGATCTAGCGGCCGCTTTTGAGTTGGCCCAGCAAACAATCGATCAAGGAGCGGCCGCGGCTAAGTTGGCCCAATTAATTCAGAGTAGTCAGGCGGTGATGGCCTCATGATTTTAGATCAACTCGTCCAGGCGAGTCAGCAACGGGTTCAGAAGGTGCCAGTTAGGGAGCGTGTGAAGCGCATTCAACAAGCTCGAAAAATGACCACCCCCGTTTTATCATTTGAAGCAATGCTGGCCCAGCCGGGCTTACAGCTTATTGGTGAAGTTAAGCGGGCGTCACCTTCTAAGGGGCTGATTGCGGCTGAGTTTGACTATTTACAGATTGCGCAAGACTATGTTGCTGCTGGGATCGATGCCATCTCAGTGTTGACCGAACCCCGGTATTTTAAAGGACAGTTGTCTTACTTACAAGCCATTACGCAAACGGTCTCGGTACCCACATTACGTAAAGATTTTATTGTGGCTGCTAGTCAGATTGCGAGTGCTCGTATTGCTGGTGCTAGTGCGGTTTTATTGATTGTTGCTATTTTAACACCGGTTCAACTGCAGGCTTTCATTACGTTGGCTCATGAGCTGAATTTAAGTGCGCTAGTTGAAGTCCATACAACGGCTGAGAGTAAGCAAGCGGTGGCGGCTGGGGCCCGGATTATTGGCATTAATAATCGGAATTTGAAAGATTTCAGTGTCAATTTTGCAACGAGCTGTCAGTTACGGCAAGCAGTTCCAGCTGAGTGTTATGTGGTCGCTGAGTCTGGTATTCAAACGGCCACACAGGCTCAACAGTTGGCCGCTGCTGGCTTTGACGCCATGCTAGTTGGCGAAACATTGATGCGTGCACCAGATAAAGGTCAAGCCGTCATGCAATTGCGGGCGGGGGTGCGTGGATGACTCAAATCAAAATTTGTGGCTTAATGCGACCAGCGGATGTCGTGATGGTTAATCAAGCGCTCCCAGACGCAATTGGGATGGTATTTGCCCCCGGTCGTCGACGACGGATTACGATGGCGACCGCGCGCCAACTGTCACAGCAATTAGATCCGCGTATCCGGCGTGTTGGCGTGTTTACAACTAATCAATTATCGGAAATTTTAGCTCTCGTGCAACAGCACATTATTCAGGTGGTCCAGCTACACGCTACCGTCGATGATCCTCGGATTGCGTCCTTAATGGCCGCCCACGTGCCGGTGATTCAAGCGATGACGCCAGCGAATGCTACGCAATGTCAAGCGGATTACTTATTATTGGATAATGCCCGTCCAGGTAGTGGACAGGTGTTGGATTGGAATCAATTACAATCACAGCGTCCCGTCCGGCCGTTTATCTTGGCTGGTGGTTTAACACCGACGAATATCGTAACGGCAATCAACAAGGTATACCCGGCAATGGTCGATGTGGCTAGTGGCGTCGAGACGGCGGGCAATAAAGACCGTGAAAAAATCAATCTAATGGTCCAACGGGCGCACCAAACGGGCGTGTCAACACCATTATTAACAGAAATTAGGAGGAATTAGTATGATTAAAAATCAATCACAGGCGGGGCGTTACGGCGACTTTGGTGGTCAGTACGTTCCAGAAACATTAATGACCGAGCTACAGCGGTTGGATCGCGCCTTTCAACATTACCGACAGGACGCGCATTTTCAAGAAGAGTTGACTGACTTGTTGAATAACTATGCGAACCGGCCATCGTTGTTGTACCATGCACAACGATTATCAGATCAATTAGGTGGTGCTCAGATTTATTTTAAACGTGAGGACTTGAACCATACGGGTGCGCACAAGATTAACAATGTCTTGGGGCAGGCACTGTTGGCAAAGAAGATGGGCAAAAAGCGATTGATTGCTGAAACTGGGGCTGGACAGCACGGGGTCGCAACTGCAACTATTGCTGCTTTGTTCGGGATGGAATGCGACGTCTTTATGGGTAAGAAAGACACGAATCGTCAAGCATTGAATGTTTACCGGATGCAACTATTAGGGGCCAAGGTCCACCCGGTCACGACTGGTTCAATGGTGCTAAAGGATGCGATCAATGCGGCCTTACAAGAGTGGACGCGGCGCTGTGATGATACAGCTTATATCATGGGCTCTGCAACGGGACCACACCCATTTCCAATGATGGTACATGAATTTCAAAGTGTCATCAGTGTAGAAGCCCGACAGCAGATCCTGGACCAAACAGGTCATTTGCCGGATGCCGTCGTGGCTTGTGTTGGGGGCGGCAGTAACGCCATTGGAAGTTTTGCGGCTTTTCTTGATGATACGTCAGTTGAGCTGATTGGCTGTGAGGCAGCGGGTAAGGGTGTTCAAACGCCGTTGACGGCTGCGACGATTGAACGTGGTCGGACTGGTATCTTCCATGGCATGAAGTCACTCTTTTTTACAAGATAAAGCCGGACAAATTGCCCCGGTCTATTCAATCTCGGCTGGGCTGGATTACCCGGGCGTCGGACCGGAACATGCCTACCTGGCTGCGAGTGGCCGGGCGCAATATGTGGGGATCAACGATGACCAAGCAGTACAAGCATTTGAACTGATTGCTAAGGTCGAAGGGGTGATCTGTGCGATTGAGAGTGCCCATGCAGTCGCCTACGTACAACAATTAGCACCAACGATGCGACGTGACCAAACTATTATTTGTACGTTATCCGGTCGTGGAGATAAAGATGTGGCGGCAATTGCAAAGTATCGAGGGGTGACAATTGATGACTGATTTAACAACAATTTTTAAAAATCATAAGGCGTTTATTGCTTTTGTAGTGGCCGGTGATCCTAATTTTGAAGCGACAGTTGACCAAGTTGTTGCGTTAGCAGAAGCGGGTTGTGATCTCGTTGAGATTGGCATTCCGTTCTCAGACCCTGTGGCTGATGGTCCCGAAATTCAGGCCGCTGATCTCCGTGCGTTTGACCAACACATCACACCCCAACGCGTTTTTGAATTGGTGGTGGCAATTCGAGAGAAGACAACTATTCCACTCGTGTTTTTAACCTATGCGAACATTGTTTATCAGTTTGGTTATGCTGCCTTTGCCCAGCAGTGTCAAAGTTTGAATGTCGCAGGCTTGATTATTCCCGACATGCCACTAGAAGCCTCTGGTGAACTTCGACCAACCTTAGACCACTATGGTATTGCTTTGATTCCATTGATTGCGCCAACGAGTGATGATGCACGCATCGCAGCGATTGCCCAGCAGGCGCGGGGCTTCATTTATGTCGTATCATCACTAGGTGTCACGGGGACCCGGCGACACATCACGACTGATTTAGCAACACTGGTGGCGAAGATTCGCCATGCGACTACGTTACCTGTCGCAATTGGTTTTGGTATCCATGAGCCAGCTCAGGCCCAGGCCATGGCACAAATTGCGGACGGTGTCATCGTTGGTAGTGCAGTCGTGCATTTGATTGCGACGCACCAACCAGCGACAGCAGTCTTAAGGGACTATACGCGACGGATGCGGCGCGCATTGGATGGTCGCACGGCTGATACAGTTGACTGATCTTATTTGTTACGATGTTGTTGTGCCGGGCTACTTCGATTAAATGCTGGGAAACGCTCGGATAATGTGCTAGTCTAAAAACAGCTTACTGCTTTGTGGGCGTCGTTAATAATAGTTGACGCTAACCAAGCCAGTTAAATTAATTTACGGAGGGGTCAACATGGCGGATGTACTGATTATTATTGATATGCAAGTTGGTGTCTGTCGCGGGTCCCAACCGGTTACCAATTTGGCAACCGTGATTGCGGGTATTCAACAACGCATTACGAGTTATCGGGCTCAAAATAAGCCAATCGTGTTTGTGCAACATCACGATGCTGACTTAGTCACTGGTTCTGCCGATTGGCAGATGATACCAGAGTTGCCAATTGAAGCAACCGATATTGTGGTCCAGAAAACGCACGCCAACGCTTTTTATCACACGGATTTACAAGCCCAATTGACGGCGATTGGATGTCAAACACTTGAAATCTGTGGTGCGCAAGTCGAGTTTTGTGTGGATACGACGGTTAAAATGGCTCATGGGTTAGGCTACCACCTCGAAATGGTTCGGGGGCTGACGACAACGACGGCCAATTCCATGATGAGTGCGCAACAAACGATTGATTTTTATCAAGATCGGATTTGGAACCACCGTTTCTTGACGTTGGTAACAGCATCGGGCCGTATTGACGATTTGTTAGAAAAGACGGGTGATTAGTTGAAAGCATTATTTTTTAATGATTTTGGCGATGCGTCGGTCCTACAGTACGGTGAGGTGGCGGACCCAATCGTTACTGCAAATACTGTATTGGTTAAAACAACGTATATCGGGCTCAACTTTGCCGACATTTATCGTCGTCGTGGTACCTATCATTTGGAAAAGCATCAACCGTACATTGATGGTTATGAAGGCGTGGGAACAGTTGTGGCAGTTGGTAAGCAAGTGGCGAATTTTAAACGCGGTGATCGGGTGTTATTCGTTGACGTGCCGTTTGCCAACGCTAGCCTCGTCGCGGTTCCAGCTGATCAGGCGATTAAAGTACCACGGGCAATCAATGATCAGCAGGTCGCTAGCATTGGATTGCAGGGCATGACTGCGGAGTTCTTAGTCCATGACTTGGCGCAAAACCAACCGCACGATCGAGTCTTGATTCATGGCATCAGCGGTGGTGTTGGGCAGCTATTAACGCAACTGCTCGTGGCCAATGAGGTGGCTGTTTATGGTGTCGCGTCAACACCGGCGAAAGCTGAATTGGCCTATCAAGCTGGCGCAACCACCGTTTTTATGCGCCATGATCCTTGGGACACGACCCATCATAATTTTTTTGATACGGTGTTTGATGGGGTCGGTAAGACACTACCAGTTAGTCTGGCGACTACCAAGCACCGTGGGCGGGTCATTTTTTATGGCATGGCAGCTGGCAATCCACCAGTAATTGATCCAGTCAAGCTTATGTCCGAATCCAAGAGTTTGATGACTGGTGATTTATGGGATTATTTGGACAGCGCGGTTGCTCGTCAGTGCCGTGCCAATCAATTGTTTGATGATGTGCTCACGCATCGCGTGACGATACGACCAGCGACAGTCTATTCATTAGCAGAAGGAGCCGTTGCGCACTGGGCCCTTGAGACCGGGCAAGTTGCTGGCAAGATTTTGTTGCGCCCATGAAGTACTTGAATCGTATTTGAAATTAACTGGTTTAATCGAATATCACCAAACGGCATCGGGCAGTTTTTCCGATGCCGTTTTTGTGGTGGATTAGTAGTGCAGGCTGAATCGAGCGCCAGTTAGTCAATTCAACAATTGAATTATTAAAATTCCCAGTCATGACCACGGACTGTTACACTAAGTGCTAAATCGGTCAAATGGAAGTGTGATGGTCATGATTCAATTAGTACGTTATTCGACGACACGGGGAGCACTGAAGCAAATACAACAGTATCAACTGGTTAATGTGATATACACGGCGACGCCACAACAAGTTATTCGTGCTTGCAAATCTGATTTAGAACGAACGGCCGTTATGATTATGAATGGCAACCAATTAGTGGGCTTTTTCTGTTTGCATGTTGGTCAAGGACCGCTCAGTTACGGTGAAACGGAAGTGAATACGATTTTGTTGCGAGCTTTATCTGTTGATGATCGCTTTAAGCATCAGCGGGTTGCGTCTGACGCGCTTGCCGAATTACCACGTTATCTTGCCAGTCATTATCCGATGATTCAAACAATATTATTAGCGGTCAATCATGCCAATCATGTGGCGCAACATTTATACCTGACCATGGTTTCACTGATACGCATCGCCGCATAGATGGTCGATTGGGGCGTCAATTTATTTATGAACGCCCAGTCCATTGTCCCATGGATTTAAATTTTGATTGAAATTTGCTTAGTTAGTTCAGTCAATCTAGTATTTGGAATCTTATCGGAACTAGGTGCGATACTTTAGAATCGTTTGTGTCGTTGCGAATGAGATTAGATTTAAACGAAATCTGATTGAACGGCTCGTTTTACGATTGGCTTTCTGTTAGATTATGATAATACGATTAGAAAAAGCCAATCGTAAATTAAGCTAATGGAAGTGATGGTAATGGTAGCAATTCTTTCTCTAATGGTTGTCATGGGTTTTATGATGCTTGGCGAGTGGGTTTCCACGCGCAGTCGGGCCTATGTTCCATCCGTATTTATTACGGCACTCTTATTTCTAGTGGGTTTTTGGACAATTGTTCCCAAAAACATTGTCCCTGCTGCTTCATTTGGCACTGCCTTTATTCAAATTACCCAAGCCGTTTTATTGGTTCATATGGGGACGTTGATGGATCTGAAATTGTTGTTAAAACAGTGGCGCGCAGTTGTGATTGCCCTGAGTGGCGTGGTTGGGACAGTGGTGCTCACGATGGGAATTGGCCGTCTTTTATTTGATTGGCACACGATCGTTGCCAGTGTGCCCCCGTTGACGGGTGGGTTAGTGGCTGCCTTTCTGATGACAGCTGGACTCAAGGCCCAACATATTACCGCACTTGTGGCGTTTCCGGTGGCAATGTTTGTCATGCACAGCATGCTCGGTTATCCGCTAACCGCGTGGATGCTAAAACGGGAGAGTCGCCGACTATTGCAAGTCCGACATGTAGACGTCACGGTCGCGACCGCTGATTCTGCCACCAGTGCGACAGTTCAAACAACGGCGCAATTACCAGTGGGCCCGCTACCAACCGTACCAGCGAAGGTGAAATCAGTTCAACCTCAATTACGGCATTGGCAACTACCGGCTGCTTATGATACTTCAGCTTTTATGTTATTTAAAGTCGCTGCTGTGACTGGGCTAGCTGAATGGACTGCCCAGTTAGCCCATGGCACGATTAATCAGTACATCATTTGTTTAGTGTTTGGTGTGATCGCGCATCAGTTGGGCTTTTTTAGAAGATGCGGTGTTGGAGAAAGCGGGCGTCTTTCACTGGCTGATGTATGGTTTGCTAGCTTATATTTTTGCCAATCTAAACATTGTTAAAATCAGCATGTTAAGTGGTATTTTGATCCCGATTGTAACGTTGATCGTTCTTGGTGTTTTAGGGATGTGGATTGCATCTAGCTTATTGGCGCGACCGTTGGGATTTAGCCGCGAAATGGCTTTTGCAAGTGCATTGACTGCCTTATTTGGTTTCCCCGCGGACTATATCGTCACCCATGAAGTGACCGAAATTATGGGATCGACTGCGGAGGAAAAGCAATATTTACTAGACCAGATGTTACCTAAAATGTTAGTGGGCGGTTTTGCAACCGTCTCAGTGGCGTCAGTGATTATTGCGTCAATCTTCTTGAAAATTTTATAGGGGGCTTTTCAGATGATGACAACAACTTTAGCAGCTTGGATGACAACCTTGCGCCATCAATTACACGCACACCCAGAGTTAGCACTACAGGAAGTCGCGACGACCGCTTTAATTAAGCAAACATTGACTGAGTTGAACATTCGGTTGGTAGACTATCCGGGAGAAACTGGGGTGGTGGCCGAGATTGGGCATGGTGCGCCAATCATCGCGTTGCGCGCGGATATTGATGCACTCCCAATCCAAGAAGACAATGAGTTATCCTTTAGATCAACGATTCCTGGTCGGATGCACGCTTGTGGGCATGATTTTCACACGGCCGCCTTATTAGGGGGGAGCGCGATTATTGAAAGTGCATGAGGCAGATCTCAATGGTACGGTGCGACTGATCTTTCAGCCTGCGGAGGAAGGACACCGCGGTGCCAAAATGATGATTGATAATGGTGTTCTAGCAGGTGTTCGTGCGATTGCGGGATTCCATAATATGCCGAATTTACCAGTCGGCACTTTAGCGATGAAGTCTGGACCACTCATGGCTAGTAATGATAATTTTGACGTCACAATTTTGGGCCAGGGCGCCCATGCAGCGATGCCCGAAGCAAGTCATGATCCCATCGTGACGCTTGGTGAATTGATCAGTAATTTACAGACCATTCGTAGCCGAAATATTGCGCCAGACGCAGCACTGGTGCTAACGATTGCTGCCGTCCAAGCGGGAACGACTTTTAACGTGATTCCAAATACGGCGAATTTACGAGGCACGATTCGGACCTTCAACACGGCTAACCGGGATCTAGCTAAAGTACGTTTTTACGATATTGTGCGTGCAACTGCCAAGATGAATCAGCAAACCGCTACAATTGATTGGGACCGAGGACCAAGCTGTGTCAACAATAACGCGGCACTTACCGCTGTACTATCACGTGTTCTGAAAGATGATTTTGATATTGTGCCTGCCCAGCTATGCAATGCCGACGATGATTTTGCGTTATATCAAGAATGTATTCCAGGATTCTATGGATTCTTAGGTTCAGGCGGCAATGGGACCTTACATCAATCAAATTACCGCTGTGATGACGCAGGCCTAACCTATGGCGCTCGCTTCCATGAATTGGCAGCTACGGCACTATTAAAGTGGGTTCGAGCTTGAATTGAAAGTGGTCAATCGACAAAGGGAAGACGCCCGACCTTGCTAGGAAACTAACATGGTTGGGCGCATTTTTTATGGAAAGCTTCTGAATGATAAGTAACAAGCGAGTCTGGTCACAATTATCTGAGTAACTAAAGTATTTGTTGATACCCGACTTGGTGCAATCATTAACTGATACGTGCAGATTATTGTTATAATATATGTGTATTAGTTTTAATATTATTATTTTAATGATGAAGGGAACGACCGCTGATTGAATTTTGGTTGAGGCGGCCAAAGGTGATTAGGATGAAATCAACAATTTTCGAAAAAGCTGGACTAGTATCTGTTCAGGAAGTTGACAAACCAACATTACAATCTGATGATGATGTCATTGTGCGCATCGTGCGGACTTGTGTTTGTGGTTCCGATTTGTGGTCATATGCGCATGGTGATGACAAGGCTGCCCATTCGATCAACGAAGGACATGAAGCTATCGGAATCGTTGAGGCAATTGGCTCGGCCATTACGACGGTCAAGCCAGGCGACTTTGTCATCACCCCATTTACCCATGGCTGTGGTGAGTGCGCGGCTTGTTTGGCTGGTTTCGATGGTACTTGTGATCGGCATCCGGGTCACACAAATTGGTCTAATGGCTTTCAAGCAGAATACATTCGCTTCACTTATGGTAATTGGGCGTTAGTTAAGATTCCTGGTCAACCTAGTGACTATACGGAAGGGATGCTCAAGTCATTGTTGACGCTGGCAGACGTGATGCCGACTGGTTATCATGCGGCACGGTGTGCAAACGTTCAAAAGGGCGATAAAGTCGTGGTTATTGGTGACGGTGCCGTTGGGCAATGTGCTGTGATTGCAGCTAAGTTGCGGGGTGCCGCGCAAATCGTCTTGATGAGTCGCCACGAAGATCGGCAGCAAATGGCACTTGCTTCTGGCGCGACCGCGGTTGTTGCTGAACGTGGTGACGAAGGCATTGCGAAGGTACGTGAAATCCTTGGTGGCGGCGCGGATGCGGCGTTGGAATGTGTCGGCACTGAAGCGGCCATTGACCAAGCTTTAGGTGTTTTGCATAATGGGGGTCGCGTAGGCTATGTGGGTGTACCACATTATAATAACCGGCCACTTGGGTCAACCTTTGCTCAAAATATTGCGGTTGCTGGTGGTTCCGCCTCCGTTACGACTTATGACAAACAGTTCTTACTCAAAGCAGTTTTGGACGGTAATATTAATCCGGGCCGGGTATTTACGCAAACGTATCCATTAGCCGACATTAATCAGGCTTATCAAGACATGCAAAATCGAAAGACAATTAAGGCTATGATTACCATTGATTAATCTCGACTAGGTAACTAGTCGCTTAAAAGCAATCGATTAAAAGTCGTTTCAGTACTGATTCATCGTGCTGAAACGACTTTTTCGATGGCGATAATTTAATGGTAAAAATCAATCAAGCTTAGTTGATTTAGACTAGTCTTTGCGTTGGTATTAGAAAAAAGACATGCAACCAGTTGAACCGTGTCATTAAAGCTAGCTGGTCGCACGATTGTAGTTGGCTTCGATAATTAACCGTTTAAAAGAACGCATTTTGCTGTCCGTGCTGTCGCCAGCTTGCTATACTGGGTCAAAAATGAGGTGAGCGTAATGCGAGTCTTTACTTGGATCGTGCGAACAATTGTGGCTGGTGCCGTTTTGATGTGTGTCATTATGATTGGTTTGGCACCGCAAACAGTTGTTACACATTTTAATAGTGCCGGCTTGGCTGATTCATTCGGCAGCCGTTGGTGGCTAGTGATGTTACCACTATTAGTTGTGGTCACGGGTGAAGTCATGATTAAGTTAGCCCGTCAAAAACGGCGCAAGCTCGGACTCTTGCAACTGCCGACGCTAACAGGCTTTGAAGGGCAGTGTTTAGGTGTCATGGTGGGTTTCAGCGTCCTGTTGTGGGTTATATTGCAATCGGAAGTGCAGGGCCGGCTAGTTAGCGGGGGCATTGGCGGATGGTGATTAGGATGAGAAATTGGCAGCAGGATGTTTATGAATTCGCCTGAAATTAATTTCAAGCGAATTTTGGGTGGTGTAGCTATTTTAAATACTTAGACCATCATGGCTTAATCAACAGCGCCAGGCGTAATGAGTGTGATTTTGCAGTTGTTTGAGTTGATTAATATCAGCTGTTAATGGCCTGCGCCAAAAAAATGGCATATTATGTTATGATGATGACGTGATAAATCATTAAGCCGTTGCGATTTTCTATGTAAACTATTGTTATTGAAAAACATAGGAGGTCATTGAGATGGCAGTTATTTTAATTACGGGTGCAAGCAGCGGTATTGGGTTTCAGACAGCGAAAGACTTAGCACAGCAAGGTCACGTTGTTTACGGTGCGGCGCGGCGGTTGAATAAACTTGAAGCACTAGCCCCATACGGCGTTAAGCCCTTGTCACTAGATATAACCAATGAGCAGTCGCTTAGTCAGGCCGTAGCAACTTTAATTGCCAGTGAAGGACGCATTGATGTTTTGATCAACAATGCGGGGTATGGCTCATATGGCGCTGTGGAGGATGTTTCCATTGATGAAGCCAGGCAACAGTTCGAGGTTAATTTATTTGGGATGGCTCGGCTGACACAATTAGTTTTACCGTATATGCGCGCGCAACGTGAAGGACGCATTATCAATACCTCTTCCATGGGTGGACGGTTGGTGAGTTATATGGGCGCATGGTATCACGCAACCAAGTACGCTGTCGAAGCGTTTAGTGACGCATTACGAATGGAGACTAAAGACTTTGGCATTAAAGTTGCAATTATTGAACCTGGTGGGATTAAAACCAACTGGGGATTCATTGCTGCGGATCATTTAGAAGCCTCAGCACGTCACAGTGCATATCAAACACAAGCGACCAAGGCTGCCGCGGGTATGCGCCGACAATACTCGTCGCGAATGATGTCTGATCCAAAAATTATTTCTAAAGCTATTTCGAAGGCGGTCAATCAGAAACGACCACGGGTGCGTTATTTAATTGGATTTGGGGCTAAACCGCTGGTACTTGCTAAGGCGATTTTACCGACTCGTGTTTTTGATTTTATCATGATGCATGCCAGTTAGTAGGAGTGATTAGTGTGAAGATTATGGTTTCTGAACAGTTTCAGTGTTTTATGGCAAGCCTTGGCGTTGATTTAAATAGCCTGCTTGAAGCTGCCGGTATTAATAAAGTGGTTTGGCAAGAACAATTAATGCTTTCTGATGTGGAGTATTGGCAGTTAATGAACGAATTCGACAACCAATTGACGGATGAAATGATTCTTAGTTTAGGGAATATTACTAACATTAATACGTTTATGCCGTCCTTTTTTGCAGCATTAGCTGCTAAAAATGGTGAACAAGCGATTGCACGCATGGCAACCTATAAATCATTGGCAGGTCCGGTTCATTTAGAGATAGTGACCAAGCCAGATATTGTCAATATTCATATTTTGGGAAATAGTCTTGGCGTCGAGTTGCCGCGTTTCACGATTATGACGGAACAATTGTTGTTAATCAGCTTGTTACGAGTAGGTACGGGAAAACTCATCAAGCCAATTTCAGTTGGTAGTAAGTATCCGTATGGTGATCAGATTGATGCCGTGATGGGCATTCGACCTCAACAATTGGCTGATAATTGCATTCAGTTTCAAGTCACGGACTTACAGCGGGCGTTTATTTCGGCCAATAATTCAATGTGGGCATTTTTGCAACCAGGGTTAGACCAACAAAAACTGGCTATTGAACACAACCAATCATTGCTCGCGACTGTTCAAGCACTATTGTTGAAGAAAATTCCTAGTGGTTCCTTCTCAATTGACGAGATTGCAACAAGTTTGAATCTCAGTAAACGAACCTTGCAGCGTCATCTTAGTACTTTAAGCACCACATTTAATGATGAAGTCCAAATTGCGCGTCGAACCCTAGTGGTACCCTTGATGAAAGATCAATCGCTAAACTTGATTGAAATCAGCTATTTGTTAGGGTATTCAGACCCAGAGTCTTTTTCGAGAGCTTTTAAAAAATGGTTTCATCAGAGTCCATCCGTTTACCGCCAACAATCTCTGGGGATGTTCAAAAATTAACAAGCGTTGCCGTTTAGGTTAAAAGTTATGGGCGTTAAAATCTTATGGATGTGATGGCTTTAGACTGATGAGTAATCCTTTAAATTAATAGATCGTCACAACAATTGTGTTTAAGAATGCTAGTTCTTAGATGCAATTTTTTTTGCGTGCATCTAAGCTAGTGACAGTTGAACAGATTGTATCATTGCTTGCTGAAGTCAAAACTTGTTAGCAATTTGATTATAAACTTTATAGTCAAATTGCTAAACTGTGCCAGTTCGTTGACGGATTATGACCGCAAAAAATGGCTCGTCAAGAAATTTTCGCAAAAAAATAAAGCTCGATTAGAGCCCAGCTTACCGGGATTTGGCTACTAAAAAATGTAACATACTGTAAATTAATCTGCTGAAATCAATTGACAAGATTTGGCCGGACGATTAACTTAATGCCATTCCCAAACGCCGTGAAAGGAGCGACTAACTATGAGTGTGTTAGAAGCAAGTGAAATTATGCAATTAATCCCCAACCGGTACCCAATTTTATTCATGGACCGGGTGGATGAATTAAATCCGGGTGAATCGATCGTGGTGACGAAAAATGTCACGATTAATGAGTCATTTTTCCAAGGGCACTTTCCCGGTAACCCGGTCATGCCGGGCGTGTTGATTATTGAAGCTTTGGCGCAAGCCGCGTCGATTCTGATTTTGAAATCTGAAAAGTTTGCTGGTAAGACGGCTTATCTTGGCGCCATTAAGGATGCCAAGTTCCGCAAAATTGTCCGTCCCGGTGATGTCTTGAAGTTGCATGTCCAAATGGTCAAGCAACGGTCCAACATGGGAACGGTGAGTTGTCAGGCGATGGTCGGTGACAAGGCAGCCTGCACAACTGATTTAACCTTTATCGTTGGTGCAACTGATTCAAAATAGAAAGGTGGTAATGGCAATTCGGCGATTGTCGTTTGGGAAAGTTTTTTAAAAGTATTGCCGAATTGTAACCAACCATGACAACTAATTTTTCGATTTTAGCGAGTGCTAAGGCACTGCCGACGACCAAAGTCACGAATCAAGAACTAACGCAACTGATGGCGACTTCTGATGATTGGATCAAGCAGCGAACGGGAATTCGTTCTCGCCACGTCGCGACCGATGAGACAACGACGAGTTTAGCTGTTTCAGTTGCCCAGCAGTTGTTGCAGCAAAGTCGGCTAGCGGCGACGGCGATTGATTTGATCATCGTGGCAACCATGTCACCGGATTATTTGACACCGGCGACGGCTCCTCAAGTACAGGCAGCAATTGGGGCTGAAAAAGCAATTGCCTTTGACATTAATGTTGCCTGTGCGGGCTTTGTTTATGGGATGCAGTTGGTTCACCAATACTTACAACCGGGCCAGACCGCTTTGTTAATCGGTAGCGAGACCTTGAGTCGGTTAGTAGACTGGCATGATCGTAGCACTGCCGTTTTATTTGGTGATGGTGCGGGTGGTCTATTGATTACTGCTAAGCCTAATACGACCACTGGGCACTGGCTGGGCGGTCATTACGCGACGTTTGGCGCTGACGGGCATTATTTAACGGCGGGACAGCAACCTCAGGTGAATCCGTGGTCGACACGGACTGATGGTGCAGATTCTAACCGCTGGGCCTTTCAGATGAATGGTCGGCGGGTTTATGACTTTGCCACTAAGCAAGTGCCGCACTCAATTGAGCAGGCGTTGATGCAGGCACGGCTCGAGTCGAGTGATATTAAAGCATTTGTGCTTCATCAGGCCAACGCACGTATTGTTAAGAGCGTTGGTCAAAAATTAAACTTAGCTACGGAACAATTACCGATGAACATTGCACAGTATGGCAATACTGCGGCAGCCAGTGAACCGATTCTATTTGCCGAAATGGTTGCCCAAAAGCAAGTTCAACGTGGTGACAAGCTGGTGTTTACCGGTTTTGGCGGCGGATTATCCGTCGGTAGTGCCGTAATTGAGTATTAATTGATAACTGAAATCAAGCATTTAAAATTAATTTAAAAATTCTGGAGGAATCAACAATGACTAAAACTGAAATTTTTGACCAAATTAAAAAGATGATCGTGGAACAATTAGACGTGGATGCTGACAAGATTACGATGACAACGAACTTTACCGAAGACTTAGCACTTGATAGTCTAGACGTTTTTGAAGTGATCGATAAGATCGAAGACGAATATGATATCGAAATCGAAACGGATGACGCGTTAGCCACGGTTGGTGATTTAGTTGATTATGTGGCGACTCATCAGGAAACTAGCGAGGACTAAGTTATGAAAACGGCAATCTTATTCAGTGGTCAAGGACAACAGTTTGCCGATATGGGGGCCGATCTTTATCAAACGTTACCAGCGTACCAAGCCACGATTGACGAAGCTAATCAAGTGTTGGACTGGGATCTGCGGGTAACTGCTGATTGGATCGATGATGCTCAACGGATGCCGGTTGCAATTACAGCGATGAATATGGGGTTATATCGTGCTTTAACAGCGTTGCTTAATGAGTGTCCGACCGTGTTAGCAGGATTGAGCCTTGGCGAGTATGCCGCATTGATTGCAGCTGGCGTCCTGCCATTTGCTGATGGCTTGAAGTTAGTTGCCGATCGGGCTAGATATATGCAACGAGCGGGATTACAGCATCCCGGGGAGATGGTCGCGGCGTTGAAGGTAACGCCGGCACTGGTTGCAGCCGCTTGTCAAAGTGCCCAAGCAGTGGGGGTTGCGTATCCCGCTAATTACAATCTAGCTGATCAAATTGTTATTGGTGGCGATGCAGCTGGTATTCAAGCTGCGCGAACCTATTTAAAAACACACGGCGTTAAACGGGTGGTCCCATTAGACGTTGCGGTGGCTTCACACACGCCGTTAATGGCAGCAGCGAGTGAGGCGTTGGCGCAACGATTACGATTTGTTAATATTGCAGCACCCCAAATTCCGGTCATCAGTAATACGACCGTGACCCCCTTTAGCCAGGAAACTGTCAAGGAAACGTTGGTAAAACAGTTAGTATCGCCAACGCACTTTGCGGCCTGCTTACAACGAATTGCGACATATGAGGTCGATGAGATTATTCAAGTTGGACCGGGGCATAGTTTAGCAACTTTTGCCAAACAAACATTGCCAGGGGTAAGGGTTTGGTCAATTGAAGATGTGACAGATTGGCAGAATTATTGTCAGGATACTGAGGAGGTACGTGAGCGTGGATGAAGTGATTTTAGTCACTGGAGCTGCTAAGGGTATTGGTTTGGCAACAGTCAAACGGTTGGCAGCTCAGGGGGCCAGCGTTATTTTAAACGTTCATCATGAAATTGAAGCGGCCGATTGGCAAGCATTAACGGCTGAATATCCAAGGTTGACGCAATTAGTTGGTGATGTGAGCGATGATCAAACGGCGGCTGATTTAATTGAGACCGTGATGACAAATTTTGGTCGCTTGGATGGACTCGTGAATAACGCTGGTGTGACCCATGATCAGTTATTAACGCGGCTACACGCGGAAGATTTCATGAGTGTGATTCAAACAAATTTATTGGGCACATTTAATATGACCAAATACGCTTTAAAAGTCATGCAGCGACAGCGACAAGGCGCCATCGTTAATGTTGCTAGTGTGGTCGGGTTACATGGCAATATCGGCCAGGCGAACTATGCGGCTAGTAAGGCTGGAATTATTGGTTTAACTAAAACGACGGCAAAGGAAGCGGCTCGGCGCCAAGTGCGGTGTAATGCGGTGGCCCCAGGAATGATTACGACGGCCATGACGGCACAATTGAATGACCGTGTAACGGCGGCTGCCTTAAGTGATATTCCACTCAAACGCTTTGGGACGCCCGACGAAATTGCCCAAGCAATTGACTTTTTATTGCACCAACCGTACTTAACGGGACAAGTGCTAACAGTTGACGGTGGCATGACGATATAAGATATGGGAGGTTATCCAATGACAGAACGAGTAGTTGTGACTGGAATGGGTGCGGTGACGCCCCTCGGTAATAGTGTTGATGAATTTTTAACGGGGTTATTCGCGGGACAAGTTGGGATTAAGCCCATCACGAAGTTTGACGCGACGCCCACTGGGATTACAGTTGCCGGTGAGGTTAAGGATTTTCAGCCAGAAGAACGAATTGAAAAGAAATTAGCGAAAAGATTGGATTTATTTTCCGTTTATGGTCTATACAGTGCAAGTGAAGCGATGGCGCAAGCCGGACTAAATGAAGCAAATATTGACCCAGAACGATTAGGCGTTATTTATGGTTCGGGTATCGGTGGTTTAACGACGATTGAAGCGCAAGTGATCAAGATGCACGACAAGAGTCCCAAACGAGTTTCACCGTTATTCGTCCCTAATTCAATCATTAACATGGTTGTTGGTAATATCGCGATGCAATTTAACGCACAGAATACCAGTCAAGCGATTGTGACCGCGTGTGCGTCGGCGACGAATGCCATCGGCGATGCGTTTGAATATTTGCGTCAAGGAAAGGCAGATGTGATCATCACGGGTGGTTCAGAAGCTTCCGTCAACGAAATCGGTATTGCAGGGTTTGCGTCCCTGACTGCGTTGTCGAAAGCCACTGACCCAACGTTGGCTTCGTTACCGTTTGATCGTCAACGCAATGGGTTTGTGATGGGTGAAGGGGGTGCGACGTTAGTCTTAGAAACGTTGGCCCATGCCCAAGCCCGAGGCGCCCAGATTCTTGGTGAAGTCGTGGGTTACGGAACGACTAGCGATGCTTATCATATGACAGCCCCCCGACCGGATGGTGCTGGTGCCAAACGTGCAATGCAACAAGCCGTTGCGGAAGCCGGCATTCAACCGCGTGATGTGGATTACATCAATGCTCATGGAACAGCCACACATGCGAATGATAGTGCCGAAGCTCAAGCAATTAGCGCGTTGTTTGGTCAAGATGTACAAGTCAGCAGTACTAAAGGAATGACGGGGCACTTATTAGGCGCTGCGGGTGCAATTGAAGCTGTTGCAACGATTGGTGCTCTGCAAGCGGGTCAGTTACCTGCGAATATTGGTTGTACGGACCAAGATCCTGAGTGTCCAGTCAATTTAGTAACGCCAGCAACTCAACATCAAGCCGCAACCTATGCTTTGAGTAATTCATTTGGTTTTGGGGGCCATAATGCCGTGGTTGCCTTTAAGAAGTGGGTGAATGTATGAGTATGACGGATACGGAAGCGATGACCGCCCTGATCAATCAGTTTAATCAATCCAGCGCTCAAGTCATGGACGTCAAGACGACAACCTTTGAACTGCATTTGAATAAACAAGCTGAAACTGCTGAGACAAATTCAGCGCGTTCACAGCCGGCAGTGACCGACTCCGCGGTACCAGTGGTCAAACCGACGACTGAAGTGGCGACTCAATCGGGAACAACGATGGTCACGGCGCCCCTAGTTGGGGTGGCTTACTTAGCTGCCGACCCGAAACAGGCGCCGTTTGTTCAGGTGGGTGATCGTGTCAAGTCAGGGGAAACCTTGTGTGTAATCGAAGCGATGAAAATGATCAACGAAGTCCCTAGCCCAGTTAGTGGGATCGTTAAAGAAGTTTTAATTAAGAATGCAACTATGGTTGAATTTGATGAACCATTGTTTGCAATTGAGGAGACGACCGTTTAATGGAAGTTACGGATTTAATTCCCCAACGGTTTCCGCTGCAATTATTAGACCGTATCGTAGCGGTCCAACCAGGTGTCAGCGCAACAGCGGAAAAATTAGTCACGATTAATGAATGGTTTTTTCAGAGTCAGACACTGACCGGAAGAACGATGATTCGGCCAGTATTATTAGAAATTTTGGCTCAAACGGGAGTTGTGGCTTTACTATCGATGCCAGAACATCATGGTAATAACGTCTTTTTTGGCGGAATTCGGCAGGCTGATTTTAAGACGGATGTGCGCCCAGGTGACCGGTTAGAAGCGATGGTAACGTTAACTAAGTTGCGTCGTCAAATCGGAACAGGCCATGGCGTGATTACCTGTGCTGGTCGTGAGGTTGTTAGTGCTGATTTAACCTTTGTAATGCAAGCCTGAAGGAGGTATGGCGATTGTTTAAAAAAGTCTTAGTCGCGAACCGTGGTGAAATTGCGGTCCAAGTTATTCGCGCGCTTCATGAGATGGGGATTAAAGCGGTCGCTGTCTATTCAGTGGCTGATCAGGAGAGCTTATTTGTACATCTGGCTGATGAGGCGGTCTGTATTGGGGCGAGTCCCGTCAACCAGTCATATTTGAATATGCAAGCAATTATTAGCGCTGCTAATTTGACCGGGTGTCAGGCGATTCATCCAGGCTACGGCTTTTTATCTGAGAATGCGGAATTTGCCAAAATGTGTGCGGATTGTCAGTTAACGTTTATTGGACCGCGTCCTGAGGTGATTGACCAGATGGGTGACAAAGAAAATGCCCGGCAGACCATGCAACGATTAGGCGTACCCGTGATTCCCGGCAGTCCATCGGTGCTTAAGGATGTTGAGGCGGCTATGCAAGCTGCCCATACCTTAGGTTACCCAGTTATGATCAAAGCCGCTGCTGGGGGTGGCGGTAAGGGGATTCGCGCGGTTAGTAATGATCAAGATTTAGCGAAGGCTTTTCGAACCGCTCAGCAGGAAGCTCAAGCTTCATACGATGATCATCGGTTGTACTTAGAAAAAATCATTGCCCCGGCGAAGCATATCGAAGTGCAGGTCTTAGCCGATCAACAGGGGCATGTTATTTATCTACCAGAGCGCGATTGTTCGCTACAACGGAATCATCAAAAAGTGTTAGAGGAAAGTCCATGTGCGGTCATCACGACTGCTGAACGGACCGAATTGGGACAATTAGTGGCTGACGCAACCAAAAAGTTGGGTTATACAAATACGGGTACCTATGAGTTTTTAATGGATCAGCAGCATCATTTTTATTTTTTGGAAATGAATACGCGGTTGCAAGTTGAACATACGGTTACTGAAATGGTAACGGGTATTGAATTGATTAAAGCGCAAGTACAAATTGCAGCTGGTATACCATTAAAAATTAAACAGGCGGATGTGAAAATTCATGGTGTTGCCATGGAGTGTCGCTTGAATGCGGAGGATCCGTACCACGATTTTCGACCGCAACCTGGAAAAATCACCCGGTTGATCTACCCAATGGGGACACTGGGAGTCCGGATTGATGCTGGTGTGGTGACTGGTAGCATGATTGCACCGTTTTACGACTCGATGATTGCAAAAATCATTGTTCACGGTATTAATCGGAAGATGGTCAGTCGCAAGATGCATCGTTGTTTATTGGAATTGACCATCGATGGGGTTCAAACGAACCGGACCTTCTTAGCAGGATTAGTTGCAGATTCGACTGTTAGCCGTGGTACCTATACCACAGCTTATATCGAACAAGACTTTTTGAAAGGATGGTTAAGTGATGCCCAAGCGCAAGTTTCAAGCACCCACTGAACGGCAGTTAGCTGTTCGACGGGATAATATCCCAGACGCGTTATTGACGCGCTGTCCAGTTTGTCATGAAGATTGTTATACCCAAGATCTCGGTGAATTCAAGGTATGTCCCCATTGTGATTATGGGTTTCGCTTGCCTGCTTGGCAACGTGTTCAACAATTGACGGCGAGTTTTGAAGAGCGGGATGCGGACCTAAGTGCGCCCGTCAGTTTTGATGACCCTGCATATTTAGAAAAGTTGCAGCGTGCCAAAGCAGCCTCACACTTGAATGAGAGCGTATTGACTGGTATTGGGACGTTAGCGACTTATCAATTTGGGTTAGGTGTCATGGAAACTAAATTTATGATGGGGAGTTTGGGGGCGGCAACCGGTGAGAAAATTACGCGATTATTTGAAACTTGTACGACCCAAAAACTTCCCGTTGTGATGGTTACTGCTTCTGGCGGGGCGCGTATGCAAGAAGGCGCTCGTGCATTGATGCAAATGGCTAAGGTGTCCACGGCGGTTGCAAATCACCGAAAAGCTGGACTATTGTATATTACAATTTTAACTGATCCAACCACTGGTGGTGTCACGGCTAGTTTTGCGATGCAGGGTGACATTATGTTGAGCGAGCCACGAGCGCTCATTGGATTCGCGGGTCGGCGAGTCATTGAACAAACCATTCAACAGACACCACCTGCGGATTTCCAACGGGCGGAAACCTTATTGGCCAATGGATGGTTAGATCAAATTGTGCCCCGACCAGCCTTACGGAAAACACTACAACGATTATTAACAATCACTCAGGGAGGTCATCAGGATGTCTAAAGTAACGGCCTACGAACAAGTTCAAGCAGCCCGGGATGCTAGTAAGATTAGCATTCAAACGTTGATTGATGGCTTGACAGAGGATTTTTTTGATTGTCATGGTGATCGTCAACGGGCGGATGATCCAGCTGTAATCGCCGGCTTAGCAACAATTGCTCAACGGCCCGTCACCATTATTGGTATTCAGAAGGGTCAAAACTTGGCCGAGAATCAAGCTCGGCATTTTGGCTGTGCGACGCCTAGCGGTTATCGAAAAGCATTGCGGTTAATGCGGCAAGCAGAACAATTACGGCAGCCGGTCGTGACCTTAATCAACACGCCGGGTGCCTATCCGGGTGTTGATGCGGAATATGAGGGACAAGGACGAGCAATTGCTGACTGTTTGTTAGCAGGATTACAATTGCGAGTACCATTTTTGAGTTTGATTGTTGGTGAAGGTGGCAGTGGTGGTGCATTAGCCTTAGCATGTGGTGATCAAGTCTGGATGTTGGCGAATAGTACTTACTCGGTGTTATCGCCTGAAGGCTATGCCACTATTTTATGGAAAGAATCGCAACGTGCTGCTGAAGCTGCGGAAAAAATGCGCTTGACGCCGACAGAATTATTGGCAGATGGGATTATCGATCGGATTATTCCTGAAGTAGCAACCGCAGCAGATTGTCAACCGCTGAAAACAGCCATTGACGAGACATTAACTGCTTTAACAGCAAAGTCGGTGGCGGAACTGGTTACGCAACGCCAAGCCCGTTATCGGCAATTTTAAATAAGTGAGGAATGATAAGTATGGATGGAATTTTATCGGGTAAGACCATTGTGGTCATGGGTGTGGCCAATCAGCGCAGTATTGCCTGGGGGTGTACCGAGGCATTAATTGCACAGGGGGCCCAGGTTATCTTGACTTACCAAAATGACCGTTTGAAGCAAAGCTTACAACGGTTTGTTGCGCCAGATGTGCCGTTAATTGCCTGTGATGTTGCTGATGATGACAATGTTGAGCGGGCATTTGCAAGCATTAAACAACAGTATGGTGCCATCGATGGGATTATCCATGCGATTGCTTATGCGGATAAAGCAACCTTAGAAGGTGATTTTGTGAATACCACGAAAGCTGGATATGATTTGGCACAAAATATTAGTGCGTATTCGCTGATTGCAGTTGCCCGAGCAGCTCGGCCAATGCTGAAACCAGGAGCCAGTCTCGTAACGTTGACGTATTTTGGATCAGAGCGAGCCGTACCAAATTACAATATGATGGGGGTTGCTAAGGCCGCGTTGGAAGCAAATGTGCGTTACTTGGCGCGTGACCTTGGACCACAACAAGTCCGCGTGAATGCAATTTCAGCCGGAGCAGTCAAAACGTTGGCGGTAACGGGTATTCATGAGCATCAGCAATTATTAAAATTATCTCGCAGTATGACAGTTGATGGAGAACCGGTAAAAACGCGTGAGATCGGCAACGTGGCTGCCTTTTTATTAAGCAATCTATCGACTGGAATGACCGGGGACGTGGTATACGTGGATAAAGGGGTCCACTTAAGTTAATGCCAATCACTCAAGTTGTCTTTAAACGGCAGTGGCTTCAGATGCCGGTCGATGTTTCTAAAAAAATGCGGCGGGTCACTCAGCGAACCGTGAGTCGCCAATTAATTCAGCAAGTGTTATCGGTACCATTAGCTTATCATCGATTGGGCCAGCCCTATTTTCCAAGTCATCCTCGATTAGGTGTTAGTGTTAGTCACACGCACCAGTTAGTGATGGTAGCGGTTGGTCCGGGACCTCTGGGGATTGATGTTGAACAGGTCCGTCCATATGATGTGACTGCCATTCGGCGAGCCTTTACATCGGTGGAATGGCAGCTATTACAGGTTTTATCGGTGCAAGATCGTTATCGGTTAGGGTGGCAACTTTGGACGGCTAAAGAAGCGGTATTAAAGTTAGTGGGCTGTGGCTTGACCCATGCGCCCCGCCGTGTTGAGGTTCTTGATTTAGAACGTGGACTAGCGTGCTATCAAACACAGTTATACCAGTTGACGCCGTTAGAATTGCCTGCGACTCACGAGGGATTTTTGGCTCGTCCCTTGTCGGTTGGCTGATTGGAGCGTGTTGTTGGTATTAACTTTAGTGCGTTCTTTTTTAAGTTTAGTGAACAATGGCCACTGGATTTTATTATCGGCCGACTGGGTTGACCTGCTATTGCAAGCCTTCTACGTGCTGACTAAAAGCAGTTCTGAGCAAGCCATAATTGTGGGCTCAGAACTGCTTTTTAATTTATCCTTCAATAATTTATCTATAATAATGGCAATACAAAATTCATCCATAACCATGAAATCGGCATGATAACGACCATCATCGGAATCATATCGGCGGTCGGAAACATCTTGACGGCAATAATGCGAAAGCCGCTGGCAACCATTAAAATACCACCGACCGCTTTGAAATCTAGAATCATGTCAGGAGTGGTCAAGGGAAAGACTAGGTGAGCGATTAAGAATAAAGCAGTCAGGATGATTAGTTGGGGAACAGCAATTAAGGAAACAACTAACCCTAAGTTAGCACCGAAAATTACCGCAGCAAAGAAGTCCAGAATCGATTTGGAAATCAAAATTGTGGCGTCGCCGTTCATCCCTTCAGTTAAAGTCCCGTAAATACCAGTTCCACTGGCACAAAATAGTACGATTACCGTGACCATTGTCTGTTCAAAAGCCTGTTTCTCAAAAGTTGCTGGTGCTTTGACAAACCGTGAAATGAAACGTTGCATCGCGGCAGCGCCGTGATTGATTGCAGTTCCCAAATGACAAAGTAATCCAATACCTGTTCCGATAATAACGGCAAAGATGACCGCCGCTAGATTTTTTAGTGGTGCAATCGCGTAAATCCCCATACACATGGAACAGATCCCAAAGGACATATTCAGCCCATCTTTTAAACGTTGTGACATTCGTTTGCCGGTCAATGCGCCGACAATACCCCCGAAAAAGATTGCACACACGTTAGTAATAATTCCAATTGGCACGCAAGCCCTCCTCAATATTTAATTGATAAAAACAACAGCTATTAGTTTAGAGCTTGTTTCGGATAAGAACAATTCTGAATATGTGGTAAACTATTCTAAATAGGAATAGTTAGAAGAGGGTTAATTATGGAAACACGGAAATTGGCAGTGTTTGTTGACCTTGCCACGACCCAGAACTATAGTCGCAGTGCTGAACGCATGTTTTTGTCACAGTCGACCATTTCAAAGTACATTATGGCTTTAGAGCGCGATTGGCAGGTCCAATTATTTGAACGTGCGCATCGGCAAGTCACGTTAACACGGATTGGGCAACAATTATTGCCACGGGCCCAAGCAATTCTGCGCGAAGAGCGTCAGTTACAACAAGTTCTGGCCGCTAATACCGCTCATAATGCGCAGTCGCTGGTTGTTCAGGGACTACCATCTTTAGCACAATACCAGGCTTTTCATATTATCACGGCATTTACGAAGCGGTATCCGGAAGTGAAATTACAATTTAGTGAGGCGAGTGTCGATCGGTTAGCGCATGCACTGGATCATACGAATGTCGACATTGTATTTACACGGATTTTCGGGGATCAACCCAATAATTATGACGTTTTATTGAATGAGACCGATCAGTTTGTGGTCCTTGTTCCGAAAGACGATCCGTTGGCGCAACAAGCTGAGATTAGTCTGTCGATGCTGGCACATGAATCAATTTTATTATTGAAAGATACCATCGGTGAAGATAACCCGTTGTTTTCGGCATTTCAAAAAATGCATACGCCACAGATGGTCTATGATGGTCAACGAATTGATCTCATTTTAGAAATGCTGAATCAGGGTGATGGTGTCTCGGTTGTCATGGCGCGGTCATTTGATCTCACTGGTTTTGACAACATTAAAGCAATTCCACTGACGCCTACTATTCGCAGTCAGATGGCTTTCATGAAACGTCCAGATAATCACGCTGCCGTGGTTGCTAAATTTTGGGCGTTTGCGACGAAGTATAGCCAATCACTTTCAGATTAATTGTGGCGGCTGATCACATTCTAACGATGTGTCTTGAATCGGAATCAAAGCCGACGATGACATAAGGATAAAAGCAGTCGGTTTCGGTGGTCGTAGCAGGAAGGACGTGTCCGAACAACAACCGAGCTAGTTAGTCTGTTTTAATCACATTGTAGGTCGTTTGCAGTGATATAAATAAAAATAATTAAAGATGACGGGGTGCAGACATGGAACCAATTCATATTTCACAGACTTTATCAATTACCAATCACCGTGTGTTTTCAGCTGATTTGAATGAGCACGACACGGTTTTTGGCGGAAAAATCTTGACGACTATCGATGATAATTCATCGATTGCCGCATCGCGAGTGGCTCGAATTGAGACGGTGACCGTGTCAGTCGATCAGGTCAATTTTTTATTGCCGTTTCGGTTACAAGACTCAATGTGTGCGGAATCTTACGTTTCGGGCGTTGGTCACCGCTCAATCGAGGTATTTACTAAAATCATTGGTGAACACTTGAAGACCGGCGAACGGTTTTTGGGATTGACTTGCTTTTCAACGTTCGTGGTGACGGACCGTAATATTGAATTACCACTGTTAGTCGCTGATAAACCAGAATACACGTTTGTTGCTCAGGGCTATCAAGAGCGGCAGGCCGCCCGGTTAGCCAAACTAAAGCGCCAGCAAGACTTTAATGCGCACATTAGCGTTGAATTGCCGTGGTGAATCGCTTTAAATTGACAATTTTGGTGAGACTTGTTAAATTGTAATTATCAAATATAGGAGGGGTGTTTTATGTCGGGCATTCGTTAGGGTGTTGTTGAGCGAAAAAAGTGGGTTGGACCCGCTTAGTTTCGTGTACCCTAATGTGACGAATGGCCTGGCAGATAGACATGCCGGACGGTTTTTGCGCACAGTTGGGATAAGACTGGGCGCATTTTTAATTCGCAGAGCGTTAGGGTAAGTCACTTTGCGAAAGGATTATAAAAAATTGACAATTAATTTAATTAAATATGGATTGACGACGGCGGTTCAAGCCGACTTGACTAAGGAAAACGGTCAAATACTTGGCCGGATTATCGGCCAACATCGTGATTGGTACCAAGTCATCACGACGGCTGGGGAACGTTCAGCACAAGTTACGGGAAAACTGGCTTATGAAGCGGCCAGTCCCGCGGCATTTCCGGCGGTTGGGGATTGGGTGTGCCTATCTTCATCCGCTGATAATCAGGCGCAGATTGAAGCAATCGCGCCACGGCAGAGTGTCTTGGCGCGCGGTGCCGTGAACCGCCAAGACGGCCAAATCATTGCGACAAATATTAATACCATCTTTATCTGCATGTCATTGAACGCGGATTTTAATGTGCGGCGGTTAGAACGTTACCTGACGATTGCGTGGGATAGCGGTGCACTTCCGGTCATTGTCTTAACCAAGGCGGATCTCTGCACGGATCTAGCCACTAAGTTACGGGCTGTGGCGGATGTCAGTGTCGGCGTACCAACGATCACTTGTTCGGTCGAAACGGGTCAGGGTTTGGATGAATTGCAACCATACCTAACGACTGGTCAAACGGTGGCCTTCGTGGGCTCTTCGGGTGTCGGTAAGTCGACTTTGATTAACCGATTGTTGGGCCAGGATATCTTGGCGACGAAATCGATTCGTACAGATGATAACAAAGGGCGGCACACAACGACGAGTCGGCAATTAATACCGCTACCAACGGGCGCCTGTGTCATTGATACACCAGGAATGCGTGAGTTACAAATCTTCATGGGTGATTTAAATCAAACTTTCGCGGAAATTGCCGCATTGGCGACACAGTGTAAGTTTAATGATTGTACCCATACTAGCGAGCCTGGTTGTGCGGTACGGGCAGCAGTTGAGGTGGGCACGGTAACGTCTGAACGGTTACAAAGCTATCAAAAATTACAACGTGAAATGAGCTATCAAGGACTCAATTCACGCCAGTTGGAGCAGGCTAAAATTCAGCGGATGTTCGGTGGCAAACAAGCGATGAAGCGTGTTAAACAACGTTACCATCGCGACTGAGTTGATAAGTAAATTAAAGAAGCTACTAAACGGGATGTCGGCAACGGCACCCCGTTTTATTTAGGACCTACTTTCGTTATCGCGTAGAGTGAACCGAGTGACCTGTTGAGCGAGATAGGCCGGTGTTTCAACCATCCCATTCTGTTGCCAATGAACGAGCATATTGATGACCGCACCAGAAAAATAAGCCGTGTAGTACGGTTGGCGAAGCGCGGTATTGCTTGAACCGATAATACGGTCTTGTTTAATGAGTAATGCAAAGACGGCTTCGAAACTTTGAATAAAAATCTGGGTTTTTTCGTTTTTGATCAATAACGCATTTGTCGCTGCCATTTGTTGCATGAGAGTGAAATATTGAGTCATCAATACCTGCAATTTAACCTTTGATTGTCGCGGTAATTGGCGCAGATATTGAAGGATAGTCTGTTTTTGATAGGCCAAAATAATCTGATCGAAGTTGGCGAAATTACGGTAAAAATAGGTGCGAGAAACCTGAGCGTGCTGACAAAGTTCTGTGATTGAAATACGACTGAGTGGTTTTTGCGACATAAGCTGTAGTAAGGCCGCATAAACCGCAGTTAAATTTTGGCGTTTTCGTGTTTGTGGGTTCATTGGTTACAACATCTCCTTTTTTTGTAACGTAAGTATTTATTTATGACCATTTTACCAGATATACTCCCATTAACTTAACGGGAGGCGATTATGATGAAAAAATCGACGAAAGTAATTGCAATGATGATGATTGGCATTTTTCTATGTATGCTTGATACGACGGTTATGAATATTGCGTTGCCAGCAATTCAGACGGGACTAAATACTGATTTGACGCACCTGTCGTGGGCACTGAATATTTACACCGTCCTGTTTGCTAGTCTGGCGATTCCACTCGGTCGGTTAGCGGATGTCTGGGGACGTGGGCGGATGTACTTGATTGGACTCGGGCTCTTTGGTATTGGTTCACTAACTTCTGGATTGAGTCTCAGTGTCGGGCTGCTGATTACTGGCCGAGCGATTCAAAGTATTGGTGCGGCCATCGTCTTCCCGGCTAGTATGACGATTGGTATTCAGAGTGTTGCACTCAGCAGGCGTACGGGGGTCATTGCAAGCTTGGGCGTGATGCAAGGGCTAGCCGCAGCGTTAGGACCAACTATTGGTGGTGCGGTCACTCAATTTTGGGGGTGGCGGGGAATTTTCCTGATTAACGTGCCTTTAGTTGCCGTCGCGTTGTGTGGTTGCATCGCCTGGCTATCATGGCGGCACCCTAGTCATGGTCAAGTAAAACTAGACCTCGGTGGGAGTGCCTTAGTGATGACGACCTTATTGGCATTGACGTTGGTCCTGGTTAAAGGTAATGACTGGGGATGGACGAGTCGCGTAGTCCTGAGCCTGGGCGTCACTAGTGCGCTAACATTGATTGCCTTTGTCTGGATGGAGGCCCACGTCTCAGCGCCGATGGTCCCATTAGCCCTATTTAAAGACCGACAGTTTAACGGTGCGGCGTTAGCGACCGTGTTATCAGGGGTCTTTATGGTGGGACTATTAGTCTTGATGCCGAGTTTCTTCACGAAAGTTCAAAGTAAGACGGAATTGATGGCGGCGATTATGATTACGCCCGCTTCAATGATGATTTTTATTTTTTCACCAATCAGTGGTTTCTTGTTAGCAAAGCTTGGTGCGCGGCGCGTGATCTTTAGTGGTAGTCTCGCAATAGCTACGGGTTATGGGGTACTTAGCCTGATGAGTCCTAGTCAGTACTGGCAGTTTGCATTGGCGGCGTTACTGGTTGGTGCGGGCTACGGCACGATTATTGGGCCAATTACGGTATTAGCGGCCGGTGATTTTACCGGTGAGTTACTGACAGCGTCACAAAGTGTGATTGGCGTGTTTCGGCAAATTGGCACATCGTTGGCCGTAGCCATTTTTGTGTCAGCTTTAGCCGCTAATTTGACAACGGCTAAGACACAGATACGAACGTATGCAACGACGACGGTCACTACTTTATCAATTCCTAAGCAAGCCAAACGTGATACGTTACGCGTGGTTGACCACCAATTAGCAACTGAGCAAACCGCGCAAACGGTCCACGAGCCAATCACGGCGGCTAAGGCCCGCCGGTTGGTTGCTGCCAATTATATGCAAGTGTTAAAAGCACGGTCATTGCAGTCCGCTCCAGTGCGTATCAAAGCTCAAATTCATCAGCAGGTGGCCCAAAAGGTTCACAGTCAAGTTAAACACACTAATCATCGAATAAGGACTGCTGCATCAGCGATTAAGGCCAAAACCAAAATTGAGTTAACTGCTGCGTTTATGCGCCCCTACCAAGTCGCTTGGCCATTCACACTATTGCTAGTGATGACGACCTGGTGTTTTGCGGGACGGGAGCGGAAAAGTGGCAAGCCGAGTTAAGTCACGTTGATGGGGATGGACTTCAGGCACGTTTGAATAGCTGAGCCGGGAGGGCCGCGAAGGTGATTGCCACCACTGACTTTGGAACTTGCCATCGAACTTAGATTTGCGAGCATGTGAGGCGCTTATGCTATAATAAGGGCCAAAGGGGGTAGTCTTGATGAAAGAAAAACAAGTGTTTCATATCAATGGCTATATTGGTCTAGTGTTAGCGATCGCATTTGTGTTAGTTGGCGGTTGGCTGGTTTGGGCCGGTGCGACTGGCGATCATTTTGCGAGTATCTTTTTGGGCGCATTGCTAATTATTATTGCGGCCTTTGGGGCTAGTTCGCTAACAATTGTGGGCCCCAACGAGGCGCGCGTGTTAACATTTTTTGGTAAGTATATCGGGACAATTCGTGATTCAGGGCTGTTTATGACCGTTCCGTTAACCAGTAAGTTTTCCATTTCACTGCGGGTCCGCAACTTTAACAGTGCCATTTTAAAAGTTAATGACCTCCGGGGAAATCCCGTGGAAATTGCGGCCGTTATCGTGTTTAAAGTTGTTGATACCAGTATGGCACTCTTTGCAGTGGATGATTATGAACAATTTGTTGAGATTCAAAGTGAATCAGCGGTGCGGCACGTGGCCTCTGAATATCCATATGATACGTTTGATGACGACAAGAAGATTACGCTGCGGAGTAATCCAACCGAAGTTTCTGACCGGTTAACGGAAGAACTTCAAGAACGGCTAAATGTTGCGGGGGTCGAGATCGTTGAGACACGCTTAACGCATCTCGCATACGCGACTGAAATCGCCAGTGCGATGTTACAACGCCAACAATCTTCGGCAATTCTATCTGCTCGCAAGGTCATCGTGGAAGGGGCCGTTTCAATTACGGAAGACACGATCGCCCGTTTAGAGAAAGATACGGGGATGCAGCTATCAGACGATAAGAAACTGCAACTGATCAATAACATGATGGTCACCATTATTTCGGAACGGGGTACTCAGCCAATTGTGAATACTTCGGAAGTTAAGTAGGAACGTTGATATAACAAGATTTATAACTGCATTTTTTAAACGCATCACCACTATAAAAGTTGGTAATGCGTTTTTGTGGTGAAGTCGGTGGTGAAGAAATCAAGAATTTAAGCTAAATTATAGAATTAATCTTGTAAAAACCTGTTTAATTTGCTAACTGTTTCGTCCTTAATCTTTGGCGTAATTTCTGGTAGTTCCCAAATCAGAATGTCCCATTAGGTCTTTAATATCTTCTAAACTAACCCTAGATTTGCGAAAGCGAACTCCGTAAGTATGTCTGCAACCGTGAACGTTTAAATGCTGAAGCTCAGCCCGCTCTGAAATTCGTGCCATTGCAATTTGAACGCTGGTCTGACTAATAGGGTATCCATTAAGGCGTTCCTTGCTTAAGGGTCTCTGTTTGCTATTTGTTAGCTAAGTTTATGCATTGTTTTTGCCATAATCCAATGAATGAATTTTAAATTACTGATGAAGCTTACAAACATTATGATTACAACGATAATCCATTCCCATAGCGAAGCTTTTGTTAATGTGGTTAAGCCGTATAAGTAAACGATTATTATGGGTAATTCAATAATTGCTGTTATGGCTCCAGGAACATAGGTACGTTTGTTAAAGACAAAAACTAAGTGCATGATCAAATGAAAAAGATACGGTAAAGTTGCAGTGGCAACTAGTAATGGTGAGTCCATGATGTAGGCGACTGTTGCAAGCAATAAGTACATACAAAATTCCTCCCAGATTCCAGCGGCTAAAATATCTGAGCGATTCACTCCACCAAACAGAACATGTCCGTGAATTTTGGGATTATGATCTTTTAACCAATATGGGACAAATACTAACTCTTCAAAGTCATGAAACATAAATATCAACGGTAATATCCAATAAGAACTAAAATTATGCATTTTATTGCCCTCCTGCTAGTATTATATTATGTTGATGCAAATTTTTGAATATAATGAAGCCATGTGCCATTGAAAGGGGTTTTTGTGCCATGTCTCGGACAATGATTATTGAAGAATCTAAAGATGCTTTTATTGAGGCCTTGTTTCAACTGCTGGCAAACGAATCATTTGAACATATTACAGTCAAACAGTTGACGTTAGAATCGGGTTATTCAAAAAGAACTTATTATCGATACTTCAAAACAAAAAAACAAAAATTTTAGATATAGCATTTTGTAAATATCTATCTAACTATCATGATTACTTACTAGGATCTTCCATTACACCGGATACTATCCCTAAACATTTGCTTGAATTTATTTGGCCCCACCGTGACAAGATAGAATTGCTAGCTAGAAACGATCTCTTAGTTCCTTTGCTAACAAGACATATTCAAACCATTGTAGCGCTTCTTCTGAGTGTAAACGTCCCTTGGCGAAAAAACGGTTCGAATGACCAGCATTATGAGTACATGCTAACGTATTCAATTGGTGGGTTCGGCGTTCTGCTGGATACGCTTTTTAAGAAGAGTACTCCCTTATCCCCGGGTCAAATTAGCAAGGCTTTGAGCAGAGCATTAAATGAGATTGCTATCCAAGTTAATATTAAATAGATGAAAAACATCATACGTTCAGGGTCTATAATCCTCAATCGCCCCTCAAGTACGTTATTTTTTAGTTTGTTGTGAAATTTACGCTTTCATTGTATAACTGTTATAATAGCGAAAATTGATTTTTAACTACAGAAATTGTAATTTTAGACAAAATAAGAAAAAACTGCACTAGCCTTAATTGGCCGGTGCGCTTTTTATTGTCCGTCATTTCGCTCTTTCAGTAGTTTATGACGATTTGAAATCAGGCTTATCGATTTTTCTTACAACTATAACATTACACGCGTATACGTGTACGATCGATCTTTAATTTAAATTCTTTTGTTACAAAAAAATGTCCACGCGGGTTAGACGTGAGCATAGATAGTTTTCGGGTGCAGAAAGTCAAGAAAAAAGAGAAATTTAGACCGGGTGAGGGTCCAACAGTAATCAGTTACACAAGTTGAATCATGTTTCATTTTTTTATTTTATGTTTTTTGAGTTATTTCAATAGCGTGAAAGAATATTTATCAAGAGGTCACTCAGTAAAATTCCGTAATGACGCCGTAACGATTCCAGTAACGAATATAAATTGAGCAAAGAACAAATGTGGTTAAAAATCCTGTTTAGAGCTTGTTATAAAGAACATAAAACAACGAAAATCTATAGGCATGTATATTTCGGAACGGGGTACTCAGCCCATTGTGAATACTTCGGAAGTCAAGTAGGAACGTTGATATAGCAACAATCAAAGTTGTAGCAGTAACATAAAAGGCGCTCAGCAAATGAGCGCCTTTATACTACAGTTAAGTTCAAATAGTAACAAAAATTGACATCATGACCCGCTAATCTTTTAAAAAGATGCTCTTTTGGGGATGCCTTCAATGGGTCAAATCGTAGCTGGAACACTCTTTATGAATTGCTAGGTTTACTTTCCAATACCGCTCATGGCAATTAGGCCATACCAACCGTGGGCAAACATTTTATTTGTAGAAGTTGTTAAGTTGGCAATTAACTGATCTTGTTCAGATGAGAAATGGTATTTTTTAGCGACAGCCATCACTTGAAGTTGACCGATTAATTCATTGATTGCGTCGGGTATTTGTTGATAACGCTTAGTAACTGAATCTGGTTGGTTGATAGTTGCGTAGGCTTGGCTAATTAATTTTCTGATTTCAACTTTTTCAATTGGAACTGAAGTGTTTAGCTGTTCTAAAAGCTGATTAACAGTTGTTAAACGCGCTAATTTCTGTTGCTGTTTCATCATTGAATCCCCCAGTGTAGTGTTTAGTTTGAATAAATGAATTAGTTATAAATGATATAGACTTCACGTTACTACTATATAGGCTAACATACAAATGAATACTGTACTGCATCAGCAATTTAGTTTTTATGTTAATTTAGTTGTCCGTTTAGATAGGCTTTGCCAATAATAATAATTAACCCTATTATGATTAATAATAAACTAACATAATTAAGTGGACGACTTTTGCTCTGATAGTGAGTGAACCAGCCATACTTGATCCGGGTGTTAAAGACATTGATGATGAGGCCGATGCCAGTGATGAGGCCGCCAATTGCGATAATGAAATCCATTTGTAATACCTCCATTTAGTTTAAGCAATTTAGATGTAATGACTGCAGTAAATATTGATGCTGAATAGTCTCGATGTCTGGCAACAGACCTTAGTTTTTGGTATTTAAAAAATAGGTTATTCTGAATTTAATATCAGTAGTTTAAGATTATCAATATAAATATTATGAACAGCATAATTTTCAGTATAAATAAAACTGACAATCATTGCTATTATTAGAAATACCGTTGGCTGTTCAATACAGGTTCAGTGAAATAAAGACAATCAATCTTCCAGAAAATCAAATTCAGGTATATAATGTTTCATACACAAAACATTATATAGGAGACTGTTATGTTAGACAAAATCATTTATAAAAACTTATTTAGTAAAGCGTTCGATATTACTATTGAAGTCACTTATTGGGATGGGCAAATTGAACGGTATGGTACCGGCATGCCAGCTGTTAAAGTTCGATTAAATAAAGAAATCCCAATTAAGCTATTAACTAATCAGCCAACATTGGTTTTAGGTGAAGCATACATGAATGGGGATATTGAAGTAGACGGGAGCATTCAGGAATTAATTGCCTCTGCTTACCGCCAAAAAGACAGTTTTTTGACACATAATTCATTTTTGAAACACTTGCCCAAAATATCACATTCCGAAAAAAGCAGCACAAAAGATATTCAAAGTCATTATGATATCGGCAATGATTTTTATAAACTATGGTTAGATGATACCATGACCTACTCTTGTGCGTACTTTGAACATGACGATGATACTTTAAAACAGGCACAACTCAATAAAGTGAGACATATTTTAAATAAGCTGGCAACCCAGCCTGGTAAAAGATTATTGGATGTTGGGAGTGGTTGGGGAACATTATTATTTATGGCCGCGGATGAGTTTGGGTTAGATGCAACGGGTATTACTTTAAGTCAAGAACAGTATGATTATACACAAGCGCAAATCAAGCAGCGTCATTTGGAGGAAAAAGTGCATGTGCAGTTAAAGGACTATCGAGAAGTCACTGGCCAATTTGATTATGTCACCTCGGTAGGTATGTTTGAACATGTTGGTAAAGAAAATCTAGGGTTGTACTTTAATAAAATTCAAGCGTTCTTAGTTCCAGGAGGCCGAGCTTTAATTCATGGCATTACAGGTCAACATGAAGGTGCCGGCGTTGATCCATTTATTAACCAATATATTTTCCCAGGGGGCTATATCCCAAATGTTGCTGAGAATCTCAAACATATTATGGCTGCTAAGTTACAATTTTCAGACATTGAACCCTTGCGGCGCCATTACCAAAAGACGTTAGAAATCTGGTATCACAATTATCAGCAGGTCGAACAACAGGTCGTCAAGAATTATGGGGAACGATTTGACCGCATGTGGCAATTATATTTACAGGCATGTGCAGCTGCTTTTGAGGCCGGAAATATCGATGTTATTCAATATCTATTAGTGAAAGCGCCGAGTGGAACTGGCCTTCCGATGACTCGCCATTATATTTATGATTGATCTTGTCGGTTCTGCGGTAGTCGTATCGAAATATAGCTCCACAATAAACATGTAGTTTCATTGATCCCTCATAAAAACATGAGGGATTTTTTATTATGGATCTGGAATGATAGACAAGGGCAACCATTCCAGACTTGTTCAGTATTAGGCTGGAATCGATAGGCATAGAAAAGATTTCGGGCCTCTGTGCATCTTGGTGGCTATCATGTTGTCAGGGCGTTATAGTGACAATTGAGGAGGGGGATCTTATGTTGAGCACCAAGAAGAATCATGTATTACGGTACTTATTTATTATAGTTGGTATGATGATCGCGTTTTTAGGTTGTGGCGTGATTCAAGTTTCAGCACATGGCTTTGTGACGAACCCGGGTGGCAGAGCTTATCTGGGGAGTACTTGGTATCCAGGTGGGCCTTTGAATACCAATATTGGTTCGGTTATGTATGAACCACAGAGTATTGAAGCGCCCCAAAATACATTTATTGATGGCAAAATTGCCAGTGCCGGTATTGCTAACTTTGCACCACTGGACGAGCAAAATGCCAAACGGTGGTATAAGACACCTGTGAAGGCCGGCAATCTTAGTGTGACTTGGCAGTTAACTGCTCGTCATAAAACTAGTACTTGGGATTACTATATTACCAAGCCTAGCTGGAATCCAAACGCACCACTTAAGTTTAGTGATTTCAAGAAGATAGCTAGTTATAATGACAATGGTGCCATCCCTAGTGAATTTGTAACCCATCAAGTCAATATTTCTGCTAATGAAAAAGGCTATCAAGTGTTACTCAGTGTTTGGAATATAGCGGATACTGGTAATGCGTTCTATCAAGTCTCAGATATTGACGTACAGTAATTAGATGAGGCCTAAATTTACTTTGAGGTGATTTTAGACTATAAAAGTTGTCTTTGAGATATCGTAAAGGTCTTACTGGCGTTTATTGGCTAGTAAGACCTTTTTAAATGTGCTTTAAGGATTCATAGAAGTGAATGGCGATGACCGGTCTTTACTGATTAGTGAAGAACAGGTTGCGATTGTAAATTAGTGGTAATAATTAAGCGGATGCCGGGAATCAGATTTGCGATTACAGCTTGGCAGCTGGCATTTTAGCATTAAGGAGTACGCGCAGGAGCATCCCCTCAATGCAAGTTAGTTGAACCAAGGTGGCTCAAATTTGTGATTCAATAGGTGACTGTCAGTTGCGCTCATGTGACTACAGTACCAAGTCGTTAGTGATCCATCCGGGTAATTTCAGGCTCAGTTATTAGATACTCATTGATATGAGCGAGAAAGTTCTGGAAGTGCGGTGTTTTATTATGGAAATCCACGGCGGCTTGGTCTTGCCAGTGCTCAATAATCTCGTAGTTATGGTCATGACCTAGTTGTTTGAAGTGGCCGTAGAAACTGTTACCGGGTTCTTGTGATGAATTGACCACTAGCTCATGAATAAAGGCTTCATACTGAGTGGTTAACTCAGGCTTGACGTGTAGTGCGACATTAATGACTTTCATTGAATACTCCCCCTGTTGTTCGTGCTTGCGGACTGATAACCTACTCGGTGATGCCGATAAAGCCGCCAAAGCATTGAAGCGACTAGTCGTCACCATCTTACTGTAATAATCTTACAAAAAGAATATTCTGATTATATCGTACGAGACCAGGATTTTACAATGAAAACAGGTATCAATTATGCAACTGCATCTGATTAATTACTCATTTATCAAGGCCGATTGATGCGGGCGAAAATTTAAACGAATTAGGCGGTATATCGGGGTATCAGTGACCTGTACGATTATCATTTTTTAGTAATAATAACTAGCAGATGTATATTTATGGATTTGTCATTCAAGACGCGGTATATTAACAATGTTAAATACTAATTCCTAGGGGGTGGACAATAATGAGTAAAGTTTATACGGATGTGTTCAACATCAAGCATACGGATTGTACGGTAGTCGATACCATCAACGAATTTAGTCGAATTTTTATTATCCAGGATAAACACGGCTCACGGTTTACGTGTCTCAAAGATGATGCCCGCCCAGCTAAAAAGGGTAGTGGCCATTGGACGAGTGCCAGTCCGGAAGATGCGCCACAAGATTACGCTGTGCCGTATCGTTCAAGAAAACGGCAACGTAGAACGCTTTAAATAGTTGATTGGTAATCAGTGCCGATACACGGGGCCTGGCGGTGACAACACCAGTTAAGCCGCGTTAAAACTTTAATACAATAAGATAACGGTCCCATCAGTAACAATGACTGATGGGACCGTTATTTGATTTGCGATTATATTTAATTTAATAATGCGACGCCTAATGTCAAATAAGTTGCAAAACAGATCCAGACCAAGTAGGGGACCATCAAAATTGCGGCTAGCCGACTACTGCGATAGAACCGTAATATGCAAAGTAAGACGACTAAATCAAGCACAATGATAATGACTAAGCCCCACCAATAAGCCGACTGGCTGAAAAAGATGATACTCCAAATAAAGTTTAGTAACAGCTGGATACCAAACAGGGTGGCGTCCATGAGGCGGTCACGGTGTGTCGTAGCCTGCTGGAAAACTAAGTAACCAGCAATCGCAATCAGCGCATATAGGATCGGCCAAACGATGCCAAAGAGGCCATCTGGTGGTGATAGTACTGGCAAGTTGAGCCCATTGTAAACGGCCTTAATGTCTCCCGCGAGCCATGCCGACAGACTACCGATTGCTTCGACGACCACAATGAAAATGAGCAGATGAAGCCAATTGAATTTAGGGCGTTCTTTGATCATTGATTTTTCCCTCCTTCTATTAGTCGTCTAATCAGGGTCGTCAATTGTGTTAATGACTGTCACGTTGACTTCCGCTTTTTGTACGACGTACGCGGTTGTTGAGCCTAGCAAAATTCGAGAAACCGCGTTGGTGCCGGATTTGCCCATGACGATTAGATCAATTGCATATTTTTTGGGAATATCAGTTGCAATGCTAGCTTTTGGTGAACTATTAACTTGAATTGGTAGGGATTCGACTTGTGCTGCCGAAGCCATTTGCTGACCACGATCCAGAATGTCCTGACTATTATCTTTTGCGACTTTTAGAAGGTTTGTATATAGCGTTCCCCCGTAAGCTGCAGGACTATACGCATTCAGGCGTGTAATATCAATAACATTGACCAGAAATAATTTAGATTTAAACGTCTGGGCTAGTTTGACCGCGTGTTTTAAAGCCATGTAGGCATTATCAGAGCCATCAAGCGGGACTAGAATATTTTGATACATCCTCAGGACCTCCTAAATGAAATGATGTTATTTATTATATTAATGATAACATTCACATAATTAGTGCGTCTATTAATATGATTAACTGCCAGCGCTCAGTCACAAAAGGCGCAACCATTATGGGCCGCTTAGCCAATAAAAGTTGCGCCTAGTTAAATTATTGCCAACGATTTGAGCGTGACGGCAACACCATTAAGATGAAGAACCAAATGGTCCCAATTATTGGAACTAAGTCAATTAAAATCCACCATGCAGTGTGATCACTGTCATGCAATCGCCGAAACTTCAACGAGAGTGTTCCTAACCAAACGATTAATGCGATGAGTTTACTCATCGTATTAACACTCAGATCGCTCCAATTGTAAATATCCTCGATGGGGTGTCCCATAATCATCTGAATAATTGCAATGATAATACCACCAAGAATGTAGTTAATGATAACGGGCCACCAGTACTCAGAGCGTGTTGCTGTACCCGAAAAGTTTAAAAGATTGTCCCAAAATTTGCGATAAGCAGATGCCATCGTAATCCCCCCAATAAAGTTATGATGTGAACATTATTATTTTTTCCCTGTGTTAATTGGGATTAATTAATAACTATGTTTAACTATAATCAAAAAGTTAATAGTACGCAATCAATATGTTGATTATATTAATAAAAAATACGTCGTTATTCGATGACTGCTGGTACGATCAATTCGAAGCGGTCTGTCAAATAGGTCAATTCAATTGGCAGTTTAACCGCTGGGTCGCCGTCAATACGTGTCGTCACGGCTTGACCAGTTGCACTCGTAATTCGTGCACTGGTTGCCGTTAGCTGTGTAATGGCCTTGGAGTTTTGCAAGTTCCCCGTTAGTGCGAACCAAAAATATGGAATTACTTGCCGCCAGCCAATGTTGTTAAGTAGACTAATATGCATTTTTCCTGGAGCAGACGCGCTATAGACGTGTCCACCGACTGATTTGGTCGTTGTAATCAAACAGAACCATGTTTTTAAGGTATGGCTTCCTTCGTGTTTGAATTGATATCGAATTGGCAGTGACTTATTGTGACCAATATGGCGAATAGCACGGTAAAGATAGCTTAATTTACCGAATCGCTGCTTCTCAGATTGTCGAACTTCATTGGAAATGTCAGCCAAATTACCGAATGTCAGTGAACTCACGACTGCCCGGCGTTGATTACAAACTAGCATGCCGACTGCTTGGGTCGCCGGCTGAGTACAAATTAGTTCGATGGCCGCTTGGGGGTCAGTTGGTAACTGGTAGCGGGTGGCAAAATTATTAACCGTTCCCATGGGAATAACGCCGATACGAATATGTGCTTCAGCTTGGATTAGGGCTGTCATTGCAACGTTCAGTGTGCCATCTCCACCAATAACAATTAGTGCTGACAGTTGAGGAAGCGTTTGCTTAATTAACGCAATTGCCCGGGGGATTCCTGGTGTTGTCAGTAATTGAGACTCAATGCCGTGGTTCGATAGCGCTTGCGCGGTTTGATGAGCGACGGTTGCCGCTTGCCCATTGCCCGCTTGCCCGTTATAGAAAATGCCGTAAGTTGTTGCCATGACAATCACCTCTTGATTAAAAAAATTAAGTTTATTCATCGCTTATTTAGTAAGCTTTTGATAGTCTCAGTATAGCTTGAACACTAGTTTGACTGGTAATGATATGCATCATTACTGAATTAGTCGGGTCAATGAGCATTTTGATTGCTCAATATAAATATTATAGTTATGATAATTTTAATCACACAATATCGGGATGGAGCGTGTTCACAATGGGATGGATAGGTGTTGCGATATTAGGACTAACAATAGGTATCGTTGCAAATGCGGTAGGCGCACATGGTCGGCGTCAAACGACAATTAATTTAATCGCAGGCTTATTCGGTGCACTTGGTGGCCAGCTGTCTTTTGGATGGTTCGGGCCAACAGTTGCTGGAATGACGTTGTTGCCAGTCGTGAGCGGGGCGATGATACTTATTGTGATCGGAACCGTTGCTGCCCAGGCGCTTCAGCCGCAGTAATTGTGATTAGGCATAAAAGGATTTGTTGAAGTAGCACTTGTTAGCGTTATCAAAAGATGGAGGTGTCCGTAATGGCTAAAATTAAACGACAGACCCCTGGTTTTTGGGGTAAATTGTCACTATTGATTGCAATTGGGCAATTAGGATTGACTGTGTTTCGAGAAGTGCGGCAGTTCAAACACCGCCGCTAAAAAGGGGATGACAGCATGCATTGGTTATGGGTAATGATTGTTGGCGCGGCGGTTGGTGCTTTTGCAGGTGCTATCATGAGCCCCAGTCAATCGCGGGGTTGGATCGGTCACATTATTGCTGGCGTTCTTGGGGCACTCATTGGTGAAGGTGTGCTGGGGCCGATGGGGCCTGAGTTAGCCGGAATGACTGTGATACCAGCCGCAATCGGTGCAATTGCCGTCGTTCTGATAATGATGTTCGTGGTTCAGTGGGCACGGGTTCGACGGTCAAAACACAATTGAACAGTGCCAATTGACAGCCTGGCTGTACGCTCGGCATCAAAAAATGTTAAACATCACCCTAAACAGCCCCACAGGTGACTTCGAGGTACTAGCTTACTCGAAGTTGTTTTTGTGTGCGCCGATGGGGGCTCTCATTTGAAGTGGCGTAATCATAAAAAAACGGATGGTGATTTTGATCACCATCCGTTTGCGCCGTGCCCACGACAAATTTTAATCGTCAGATTTCTTCTTCATTTTATCCTTAGCTTCATCCACGACGCCCTTAACAGTTTCTTCTGCGTCAGCTAATTTGTCCTTAGCTTTGCCCATTAAGGATTGTGTTTTGCCCTGGGCTTCACGTGCACGGTCTCCGGTTACTTTACCTTCGACTTCTTTGGCCTTGCCGCTCAACTGGTCCTTCTTGCTATCGAACTTCTTGTTAACATCACTCATAAAAAGCGCCTCCTAATATAAGAATTAACCTTAGTTTGCGATAAGTGATGACAAAACGCAACCAATATGCACAATGCTCATAACCACTCGGTCAGAAAGGCAATCAGTAGGGCAGCAAAGTTGATCAGCCAAATTTGTTGTCGCTGGGGGAGCATGATTGTCGGATGATGTGTCAAAACGATCGTGTTCAACAAAACCATTAAAATAATCAGGGCGCTGAGCCCGTAATTTGTAGCGATCAACAGATGGTCGCTGGCAATGCCGGCCCAATGAGTCAGGGCAAAAATCAAGTTTAAAAAACACGCAATTAAGATACTATGGCGTAGATACTTTAACGTGGTCATCAATGGTAACCTCCCTTAGAAATAATCATGCTGATGGTTTCTAAGAAAAAATACACCATTGCCAGGCTAACGGCGTGCACCGAGTTTTATTTGGATAGTAACGGAACTAAGCGCATTTTGACCAGTCCGAAAGCCGCGGCACATTAATAATGGTTACCCTCAAAAACGGATAGGGGGTGTGATTTATAGGTTTAAATCAGTATCGTAATTCAACGGTGACATATCGGTGCTTTTAGTTATCAGGTCAGCGGCGAGAGCTTGCATTGTGTTCAAGGCCTGGTCAACGGCTTTTTGATTGGCTTTGGTCAGTGCCATAGCGAGTTCGTCGCCAGTCAAAGCGGCAACTTGCTGATCCGTGACAATAATGTGGTGACCAAGTTGAATCGCCAATTCCTTTTGTACTGTTTGTAATTCCCCGTGTAGTTCATGGTAGTGGGCGTCGACTAGGATACCGACGTGCTTGAAAATCCAGTATGCTGAGGTAGCATCGTATTTTTCTGTAGCAACTTGATAAGCTGCTGGAGTGGTCGTAGCACCGGCATAGAATGGAACGTAGACACTTTCAGCGGCTACACCCATCGCCAGCCAGTGAATCCCGCTCAGCGTGACGGGAAGGTCCGGTCGCAATTGTAAGACGTGTGATTCTTGCGTCTTGGCGAGACTGATGGGCCGATACTGATGTTTCTCCGTAGCAGTGCCCTGGCCGACGGGATCAAACGGTGTGCCTTGATAATGGGACGCTAAGTAGCCTTGGACTTGGTCAATATGAATTAAGCCATCCGCCCGTTGAATGAACGGTAAGTCAAACGACTCAGGCGTCTGGGTGACACTTGGTGTAAAGCATCTTTGACCATACCAAACGCGAGGCGTGTTGTAATATCGATCAGAAAGGTCGGCCGTACCGAAGACTTCCCGGAAATTCAGTCCATTGTCCATTGAAGCTAACTGATTGTCTAATACAAAATTACGAATGTCTTTAGCATAAAGATAATTGTCATGGTCACTAAAGTCGATTTCTTGGATTGCAAGCTGGTTAGCAACGACTGCATAGGCATCATCCGGGATTCGTTGTGCGACCCAGTAATGACCAGCACCAGTTTCCATGTACCAAACTTCGTTGACATCACTAAAGAGAATCCCGTTAGTTTCGTAGGTGCCGTGTTCTTCAATAATATGCCCGAGACGTTCAACGCCTTCACGAGCAGAATGAATGTACGGTAAGGTGACAGTGACCATTGCTTCTTCACCGATGCCGTCCTTAACATACGGGTCAGCAGCCAGTACGCGTGTATTACAGTAAGCACTTTCAGTAGCACTCATTGCCACGCCGTACTCGTTAATGCCATCCTCCTCGAACAGGCCATATTCGGCAGTCCATTCAGGGGTGGCTGTGTATTTCGCACGAATCTTTGGCAGGGTCATGGTAAAGGGATGAGTTTGATCCTGAGACTTGAAGGTCTGTGGTTCTTCGAATTCGCGGTGCGCGTGGATAATCATTTTTTTCGCCCAAGCGGCGCGTGAATCTTCATTACGGCCAATCATGGTCGAACCATCCGCGCTGGCATTTTTACCCACTAGGATACTAGTGCAGGCGGAATAAGGATTAAACTGATGAGTCAACATATGGGGCCTTCTTTCTCCACGGTACGAGCAGTCAATGGCGGTATCGTGGCATAATCATTTTTGTTAAATTAATTTTAGCATGTTTAGTCATCAATGGGGGTTTTCGGTTTGTGCTTCTGATTAGTTTTGCAAGGTAGCCTTAATTGGTCAGCGTGCTGGGCATTAGAAAAGAACCGTTAAATCAACAACGTCGTGGCTTGCAAAATAGAAAAGATTAAAGTAAGATTAAAACATTCGAAAATAGTGAATTAAGATAGGAGCGTGGCCTCATGCCAATCGTACACATTGATCTAATTGCTGGTCGTTCACAAGAACAACTTAAAAACTTGGTGAAAGATGTTACTGACGCGGTCAGCAAGAATACCGGTGCACCAGCAGAACACATTCACGTGATTTTAAGTGAGATGCAGAAAAATCGCTATAGTGTTGGTGGTGTCTTAAAGAGCGACGAAGAAGCAGAATAGGTTGTTCATTGCCGGACCGGTCGAATATGACGTGGCCGGCTTTTTTTAAAAGTTTAGAAGGTAGGTTAAACTGTGAACGAACAAATTAAGACGGATGCATTAAATTCGGCGCACCATTTAATGGTCGGGGGCGTCGATACATTGACCCTTGCAAAAAAATATCAAACACCGCTGTATGTCTATGATACCGGTGCAATTCGTGCCGAAATCGCAGCATTCAAGCAAGTTTTTGAAGAAAACCACGTGGACTATCAAATCAGTTATGCTAGTAAGGCGTTTGCAACGGTCGCGATGTATCAATTGATCGCCCAAGAACACATTCATTGTGATGTGGTTTCTGGTGGTGAATTGTATACCGCCCAACAAGCAGATTTCCCAATGGCCGCCGTCTCGTTTCACGGTAATAACAAGTCACTGGCCGAGCTAACCATGGCCTTAGATGCCGGTGTTGGTACCATCGTGGTCGATAATTTCGGTGAACTACGACAACTGACGACGTTGACGACGCAACGGCAACAGCCGACCACGATTATGTTGCGGATTGCCCCAGGGATCTCAGCGCATACGCATGATTACATTTCAACTGGTCAGGCCGATTCTAAGTTTGGATTTGATTTGGACAGTGGGCAAGCAGACCAGGCTATCAAAGCCGCGCAAGCCGCACCATATTTGAAACTGGTTGGGATTCATTGTCACATTGGGTCACAGATTTTTGAAGTGAATGGTTTTGAGATGATTGTTGATAAGCTCGTTAGTGAGTTTGCTCGCTGGCAACGCGAACTTGATTTTTACCCACAGATCATGAATGTGGGGGGTGGCTTTGGCGTGAAGTACACTGCCGAAGATCATCCGCTGCAGCCAACCGATTTTGTCGATGCAATTATTAAGGAAACGCGCGCGCAAACTGCAGCCCAACAAGTTCCAATGTTAGAAATCTGGATCGAGCCTGGACGCTCGTTAGTCGCTACCGCTGGGATGACCCTGTATACGATTGGCGATGAGAAGGATATTCCGGGCATTCGGAAGTATTTGTCTGTTGACGGAGGTATGGGTGATAATATTCGGCCAGCTTTATATCAGGCCAAGTATGAAGCGGTATTAGCCAAGAATCCGGCCTTACCAGCTGAACAGGTAGCCTCGATTGCTGGTAAATACTGTGAGTCAGGTGATATGTTGATCTGGAATCAGCAATTACCGGCCACTGCACCAGGCGACGTGTTAGCGGTCCTAGATACCGGTGCATACGGTTATTCGATGGCTAGCAACTACAATCGGAATCCACGACCTGCCGTTGTTTTTTGTGAACAGGGACATAGTCAACTTGTTGTGCAGCGTGAAAGCTATGCTGACTTAACACGGCTGGACCTCCCACTCTCAGTGCCGGAGAAAACCAAGTAGATTAGTCACCAAAAAGCATTTCAAGAGTTGGGCTCTTGAAATGCTTTTTTAGGTCTGTTGCTGTCGTCGAAGGGCTTGTGGCAACGTTTGACTAGGATCAGTGCTAAAATGGGCAGTATGAATTTATTAGTTACGGTATACTTATCATTGAAGGATGTTAATGGCTGCTATGAAGTCATTACGCTGGTCTGAAGATGGCTAGCAGGGGTGCCAGCATGTGGCGTGGGATTTCCAAGTGACCGGTTGCATACTGGCCCTAATTTTTTTGTTAAATCTATCCGCTTTGCTTGCGTTAGGCGTGAAGTTTGTTAAAATTTGATAGTTAAAGTCTTCGACGGTGACGATGGTCAATAAGGTCCCAATAGATAATTAACGATTTAAATAACCGGTGGGGGAGTTGTTAAAATGTTTAAAAAATGGCTAACTTGGCCAGTATTCTATGAGCTGACAGAAATTTATACGGCACCACTTAATATCATGTGGTTTGTTCTCGGAAGCGCCATTGCGCAGTATCACTTAGGTACGGTGAATTGGCTTAACGTGACGCTGTGTTTAGTTAGCGTATTTATTTTTGATTTAGCCGTCAATGTTTCTGATAATTATTATGATTATCGGCATGCTCGTGATCGGGAAGGCTATGCGCAGAAGACGAATCCGATTGGTCGCTTGCAGTTACCCGTAGCGGGTGTCGGCCGCTTAGCATTGGGATTGTACCTGATTTCATTGATTCCCGGAATCTGGCTTGTCATGCGGACTGGGTGGTTAGTGCTCGTCCTTGGATTAGTTGGCTATGTGATTGGTATTTTTTACACAGCTGGGCCCTATCCAATCAACGCGACCCCGCTGTGTGAGACGGTCGTGGCGTTAGCAATTGCATTTTTAATTGAATTGACCTGTGTGGTCGTATCGACGTATGGACAGCATCCGTTGACTTGGTCGATCGTTGGAACGACTTTCTTACTATGTTTACCACTGACCCTGATTTTCTTTTGCCTACAACTGGCTAATAACACAGCGGACCGTGATGAAGATATTTTGAATCATCGCTACACCTTGGCCTACTACCTTGGTAAACCAGGTTCGGTACGGCTGATTCAAGCGTTTTTAGTTATTGGTGGCATTTGGCCGCTCGTGAACGTCTTACTGGGACTGGCACCCGTTGTTACGATTTGGGTCGTACTCTTACTACCAATTATGTGGCAAGGTATGCGCCCGTTCTTTGAGGTGCAAGATAAAAAGAAGACGTTTATTACGACGGTCAAGAGTGCCTCGCTGTTCTTCATTCTATACCCAGTGCTATTTGTTTTAGGGACTTGGTTGTAACAAATTAGTAAAGCTCACTTAATTTTTCGCACTTATCGTGGTTATTTTTATGAAAGTGGACTATATTATTACCAGTTTATAAAATAGGGGTAAGCAGGATGGAAACAGAACAGCGACAGCAACGAAGAATTGCGGTGTATCACTTAATTGTCACACTTTTGACACTCTGGTCAGCAGTTAACGTGATCCTATTATCGTTTCATATCGGTGATTGGCACGTTGAAACCCGCATCAGTAACGGCTTATTAGTCATGTTTGCGGTGGACTACTTTGTGCGCCTAATTCGTTCTCGAGATCGGAAGACTTTTCTCATTCATTCAGCGTTCGATTTGATGGGGATTATTCCCATGCACCCGGTGTTTGCACTCTTTCGACTTGGGCGTTTGGCACGGATGGTCCAATATCACCATTTGTTCTGGAAGCTCGGACTGGATGGTAAGTGGACGCACGATTTTCACCGCTTTATCTATAGCACCGGGTTTATCTACCTGTTTTCAATTAGTATTGCGATTATTGTTCTTAGTGCGTTGCTCTTTTCCGTTTTCGAGCATCAAAGCCTGTCAGATTCACTGTGGTGGGCCATCACAACGGCGACTACCGTGGGTTATGGTGACGATACGCCCCATACTGCCGTTGGCAAAGTGATCGCGGTCGGGCTGATGTTCGGTGGGATTGGTTTTATTGGTTTGTTAACGAGTACGATTACTGACTTCTTCACAACGCAAGCCAGTCAGAATGTCACGATCGAGGAACCACAGCATGATGACGAGCTGCGACAACTACTGATTAAAATTGACACGTTGACGACGAAGGTCGATCATTTACAAAATCAAGTTAAACGTTTAGAAAAATCAGGCTACAAAAAACAACATTGAATTTTCGGACCGTTGGATGCCCTTAATGGGGCGCAGCGGTCCGTTTTGCTATGCTATAATAACGGTAACAAATTCGAAACGGTGGTGGTGAGATGGGACAAGCAATAACACGGTGGGTCTGGCTACCAGCCCCAATTGTGACCCGTCAATCAACGTTTAAAATTCATGTGGGGGATTTACAGCGGCATCCAGTGCCATTACGTGCCGCACAGTGGTATCAATTTAAGCAGTCACGAACAAAGCTAATCTGCTCGGTGCCAATCACAACGACTCAGTATGCGGCCGTTACGCACTTAGCAGCTCAGCGGCTTAAAGCTGGTCAAGCGGGAATGTTACCAGCACCCGAGCAGCCCGTGATGACCCGGGGGACGACGATTACATTCACAATGTAAAGCGGCGTGATGACAGTTACTTACTGTAAAGATACTTTGTGAATGGTACTTGACGGTTGGGGGGCACGATGCTCACGTGTTATATTCAGGCTAATCAAATTGCCGCGAGGTCGCGAATTCACGAGGGAGTGATTTTTCGATGAAAACACGCTATCAGTTACAAGTCAAGTACGACGGAATCAGATCGTTAACACGTTGCCGCGTGTTGGCAATCATCATTGCGAGTTTTACGGGTTGGCTGACCGGGTGCGAATTAGCGCAGGCCACCACGGTGCCGACTATGATGCAAACTTACCATCCTTGGTCCGTACGGGGGCTGAATCTAGAAAGCTTGCGTTTGCTGGTGGCAACGACCGTCTTAGGGCTAGTCTGTTGGGGCCTAGCCACTTACTTAAAACCTAAGGCCAAGTGAGACTGAGTAAACAAACGATTGTTGTCTGACCCTTGATAGGGGGCGGATGATAATCGTTTTTTCTTACCGCTGATGTGGCACTGAGCGGTGTCGTTCAATGTGGGAGCGCGTATCCATTCCCAACGTGCACTAGCATGGCCACGGACCTCGCGCGCAGCAGGTGAGCTGAGGAAAATGATGGCGACCAGCAAGGCAGTTTGGTGGTCGCGTTCACAATTTAAAATGATCCCAGCTTGTTGATTCGCTGTTAGCAATTGGTTGAATGAACCGGTGATTTTTTTAATTTACATCTTATTAATTAAAAAATTGATTAGCGCTAAAGCTAGGGCTATGCTGGTAAAGACGGGTATTTGTAAACAAAAATATGGGCGCAAGGGCTTGCATAGAAATTAAAATATGATTAAAATAAGTCTTATTAAATTAATGGAGGCTTGCGAATGATTAGTCAAAACCATCGTTTGGATCAGCAACTTATTGAACGTGAAGACCATTATATGGCGACGGCGGCACGAATCAATTACTATGATTTAGTTATTGACCATGCTCACGGGGCCCTGCTTACCGATGTTGATGGCAACCAATACATCGATTTGTTAGCCAGTGCTTCGGCCATTAACGTGGGCCATACGCACCCTCGCGTTGTTAAGGCCATTCAGGAACAGGCAGCCAAGTTGATTCATTACACGCCAGCATATTTTCATCATCAACCGGAACAACGATTGGCTGAGCGACTGGCAAAATCAGCTCCCGGCACTGATAATGAGGTGGTTTTTGGTAACTCTGGTTCGGATGCCAATGATGCCATTATTAAATTTGCACGGGCCTATACTAACCGACAATACATAGTCGCCTATACGGATGCCTATCATGGTTCAACGTATGGCTCAATGTCACTCTCAGGAGTTAGCCTGAATATGGTCCGTAAGATGGGACCGTTACTACCTGGGATCGTGCACGTCCCGTATCCTGATTGTTATCGTACGTTGCCGCATGAGACGGAACATGAACTTGCATTACGCTATTTTGAAGCGTTCAAGGCACCATTTGACTCATACTTACCAGCGGAGGAAACCGCGTGCGTCATTATTGAACCGATTCAAGGTGATGGCGGTATCCGCAAGGCACCAGCAGAGTATGTCCAATTAGTCTATGACTTTTGTCACCAGCACGGTATCTTATTTGCCGTCGACGAGGTCAATCAAGGGATGGGACGAACCGGGAAGATGTGGAGCATTCAAAACTTCCCGGGAATCCGCCCGGACTTAATGTCCGTTGGCAAATCACTGGCTTCGGGATTACCACTTAGTGCAGTGATCGGTCGCCGTGAAGTGATGGAGAGTCTAGCAGCGCCGGCGCACACCTTTACGACGGCGGCCAATCCGGTTTGTTGTGCGGCGGCGCTGGCGACAATCGACGTTCTAGCAGATGAACAGTTGGTTGCCCGTTCCGCCAATTATGGCCGCTATGCCAAGGAACAGTTTTTAGCGCTTCAACAACGCCATCCTAAAATTGGGCAGGTACGGATGTACGGGCTGAACGGGGGCATTGAATTGGTGACAGACCGGCAGAGTCAGCAACCTGATCCTGATTTTGCCAGTGACGTCATTTATGCCGCTTTTGAACGGGGTGTCGTCATGATAACGCTCAAAGGAAATATTTTGCGGTTCCAACCACCACTAGTCATCACGAAGACGCAATTAGATACTGCGTTAACCGTATTAGATGAGGCAATGGCTGCTGCTGAACAGGGCCTGGTTAAACGGCCCCAAGGCAAGATTGGTTGGTAAAATAAGGAGGATTTTGATGCAACGGTTATTAAAACGGTTAACTTTAAAGGAAGATCCAAGCATATATGAAGACAAAGATTCTCACCTAGCTCGAGTATTGACGGTCAAGGACTTCTTGGCTTTAGGGGTGGGGACGATTGTTTCAACGTCAATTTTTACATTACCCGGAGTGGTGGCTGCGAACCATGCGGGCCCTGCGGTAGTCTTCTCATTCATCGTCGCAGCCGTCGTTGCCGGCCTGGTTGCATTTGCTTATGCTGAAATGGCGGCGGCGATGCCGTTTGCCGGTTCTGCTTATTCGTGGATCAACGTAATGTTCGGTGAATTCTTTGGTTGGATCGCTGGTTGGGCGTTGCTTGCGGAGTACTTTATTGCGTTGGCATTCGTCGGTTCAGGACTGTCCGCCAATCTGCGGGGGCTCTTGTCACCATTAGGACTAACTCTACCGAAAGCTTTGTCAAATACGTTTGGGACTGATGGTGGTGTGGTCGACCTGATTGCCGTCTTGGTGATTGCGCTGGTCTCGTTACTGCTCTCACGTGGAATCAGTAAGGCCTCCCGGGTCGAAAACGTGTTAGTGGTGTTGAAAGTGTTAGCCGTACTCACGTTTATCGTCGTGGGTGCGACGGCGATCCACGTGCAAAACTACGTCCCGTTTATCCCCAAGTATCATTTAAACGCTGATGGTAGTGCTTTTGGGGGCTGGCAAGGAATTTATGCCGGGGTATCGATGATTTTCTTAGCTTATATTGGGTTTGATTCGATTGCCGCTAATTCAGCGGAAGCTAAGAATCCTGGCAAAACAATGCCACGAGGAATTCTTGGTTCACTCGTCATTGCGGTGGTACTCTTTGTGGCTGTTGCTTTGGTCTTAGTCGGTATGTTCAAATATTCATCATATGCTAATAACGCTGAACCAGTCGGCTGGGCATTACGACAAGCTGGCCATCCGATTGTTGCCAGTGTTATTCAGGCCATTGCCGTGCTGGGAATGTTTACTGCGCTGATTGGGATGACTTTAGCAGGGTCACGGCTAATTTATTCCTTTGGGCGTGATGGTATGTTACCTAAGTGGCTTGGCAAGTTACATCGTAATCAACCTAATAACGCGCTACTTGTGTTAACAATCGTTGCTATTATCATTGGGGCGTTTTGCCCGTTTGCTTTTCTGGCCCAATTGATTTCAGCGGGAACCCTGATTGCCTTCATGTTTGTCTCGCTGGGAATCTATGCTTTGCGGCGTCGTGAAGGTGTTGATATTGCGGTACCAGCCTTTAAGATGCCGTTCTATCCAGTTTTACCAGCTATTGCCTTTCTAGGCGCACTGTTCGTTTTTATGGGCTTAGATATCCAGGCAAAATTATACGCGGGCGTGTGGTTCATCGTCGGTTTAGTGATCTACTTTAGCTATGGTATGCGTCACTCATATTTGGCTGAAAAACGTCTGTCTGAGACTGATACTGCGGCTAAATCAGCTTCGAAGGTGGCTGATTCGACTGTTGAAGAGCGTGACTGAGCTTAGCTAACGCAAGCCCTTGATAGTTGAACAACAACTAAAATGGCACTTCCAGAATTGAATTTTATCTGGAAGTGCCATTTTTGAGTGGTGATTACGAGCTAGTGTAAAGTCCGAAAATTAATAGTGATGCGCAGTCAGCAACTTAAGATACAACTGACGACTACTTGCATCCGAACTTATTCCGCAATTGCAAAATAATCGTTCAAGTAACGAGCAACACCGTTTTGATCATTATTATAGGCCGTTACATCGTCAGCCGTTGCTTTGATCTTGTCAGTACCATTGGCCATTGCCACACCGAGACCCGCGTATGCTAACATCTCGAGGTCGTTATGTTCGTCACCAAAGGCGATGATATTGCGCCGTGAAATTTGAAAGTAATCCGCTAAGTAGGCGACACCCTTGGCTTTGTGGACGCCTTTGGAGGTAATCTCGAGGATGGCATTCGGGCCGCCCCAAACACCAACGTCAACTTGATCGCCAAAGCGTTCAGTGATCCAGTCAATGATGGCAGCCCGCCGATCAAGCTGGACTAGCAAGACGAGGGAATTCGGATTACGAGTCAACGTATCTGGTGTAAGTCGGGGGCTGTCAGCAATCTCTGGGAAGAATTGACCAGCAATCAAATCTTGACCCGCTGTCATGGTACTGTTTTTATTTTCTGCAATAATTTCATTGATCCCCAATTGTTCGCGATATTTAACGAGTGCTAAGACAATCGCTTTGTTGATCGTGAACTGATATTCTGAGGCCCATGTTTGGTGAGGTAAATGGCCCAGAGAACCGTTAAAGTTGATCATTGGGCTTTTGAGACGCAGCTGGTCATAGATCGCTTGTGAACCCTGATATGAGCGACCAGTAATAATGCTAACAATGTGACCCGCTGCTTGTAGTCGTTGCATCGTTTGGATCGTCGCTGAATTGAGTTTGGATTCAGCATTCAAAGTGGTTCCGTCTAAGTCTAACGCAATTAGTTTTCTTTCCATATTCAACAAACATCTCCCATATTTCCGGCAGTTAATTAATTTAATTTAGCATAAATCTCACCTAATTGCGAATCTTTGCTACCTTACAGTCGGGGCAAAATGTGGTAATCTAATTGAGGATGCTTTTTAATTGAGGAGGAAATTTGGGTGCAATTACCAGCAGAATTTATTCAAAAATATCAACGACTACTAGGCGATCAAGCGCCCGCTTTTTTGGCAGCTTTCGATGGCCCTGTTGAAAAAGGGTTTCGGATTAATCCGAACAAGACTGTGACGGCCACGATGCGCGCCAAGATGACAGCACCCGTTCCGTATAGCCCAATTGGGTATTATGGCAAGGTGAACGGCAATGCGCTGGAACACTTGGCTGGTGCCGTCTACAGTCAAGAACCAAGTGCCATGACCGTTGGCGAGTTTGCAAAACCAGAACCTGGTGAACGAGTGTTAGACTTATGTGCGGCACCGGGTGGCAAAACGACGCATCTGTTAAGCTACTTGCATCAGACCGGTCTACTCGTGACAAATGAGATCAATCGGCAACGGGTGACCGCCCTTGGCGATAATGTGGAACGCTACGGCGCCCGCAATACAGTGATTACCAACGATACACCCGCCGCCCTTGCCAAGGAATTGCCAGGCTTTTTTGACCGGATCTTGGTGGATGCGCCGTGTTCGGGTGAAGGGATGTTTCGTAAGGATCATGACGCAGTTCAGTATTGGACGCCCGACTATCCAGCGGCGTGTGCTGAACGCCAACGGGAGATTTTGACGGAAGCGGTCAAGATGTTGCGTCCGGGTGGACATTTGATTTATTCGACCTGTACCTTTGCACCGGAAGAGGACGAACAGATGATGGCCTGGCTGTTAAAAACTTATCCTGAGTTTGAGCTGGAGCCACTGGCCAAGACGGCTGGGATGGTCGATGCAAAGCCGGAATGGGCGGATGGCAATCCTGAACTGGCTAAAGCGGCCCGGTTATTTCCGCACTTGATGCGCGGTGAGGGTCACTTTATTGCCAAATTGGTCTATCATGGCACGACGGTGGGCAAGGACAAAAAAGTGGTTCGCGAACAGTTAAACGCCACGCAACGGCAGCTATGGACGGACTTTTTAAAAAAACAAGCAATGGCCGGTTTACCACAGCTCGTGTTACAGGCACATGGTGATCAGTTATACGGCGTGCCAGCGATGATGCCCGTTACGCGAAAGCTCAAGGTCTTTCGCCCCGGGATTTTATTGGGAACGTTTAAGAAGAAACGGTTTGAACCAAGTTACGCGTTAGCCTTAGCGAGTGATGATTTGTCCTTACCCAAAACTGAAATAACGCGTGAACAGTGGGCATTGTATGTCCATGGTGAGACATTTGAATTGACAAGTGCGCCTGTAGCTGGTTTTCGGGTCTTAACTTGTGATGGGTTGCCAGTTGGGTTTGGAAAAATCGTCGCCAAGACGGTTAAAAATTTCTTTCCTAAGGGCTTACGGTTCTTGGCGACCTCTGAAAACGCGACGCTCTAACCTGACATGATATTGACTAAGTCATAACGTCCGCGTGCGATTGACGCTGAACAGGTGATGAGCAGCGGCCGTCATGAATCATTCGATCCGTGGTAAAATCGGGGGAACGATCTACGCAAGTTGATGGTCAAATGGACCCAATCAATCGTAATATTGGAGGAAGAGTTTATGTATTGCCCAAATTGTGGGAAAAAGAATGATATTGACGCGTTATTTTGTGAAAATTGTGGTGCGCGGCTGATTATCCCAGCCAGTTCAGCGCAACCAACACCGGCGTCAGCTGTAAGTTCTGCTGCTCAATCCACGTCGTCAACGGCTGCTTCAGAAGCACCGAGCGCCAGTACATCGATTTCGGCTGCACCGACTGCACCTGAACCTGGCACCCGTTCAGCGCAACATGCGCGTCAAAATGCGCAACCACGTTCAACGTCAAAACTGTCTTGGGTTATTTTGATCGTGGTATTAGCCGTGGCACTTGGTGGTGGCTATTACTGGCTGGAACATCAGCGTCAGAGTAATTCGACGGCAACAACGACGGCCAAATCTTCGTCGCGCACTGCTACATCGGAAAAAGCCGAGTCGTCATCATCGTCCAAGGCATCTGCTAGTACGGCAACTCAGACGGCATTGTGGTCGACAACCAAGTCGAGCGAGTTAGCCTCGTTTATGTCGTCATGGCAAGATACCATGAACCAATCGTACGAGGGGACTTATGATGGTCAGTCGGTAACTATTGGTGAGTTGAATTTACCTTCAGACATCAAAAACAATCAGTACCAAGATAAGATTACGGTCAATGGTGACACAGTCAAGCTCAAGTGGACGACGGCTGCTGATACCGATGCGAAGTACCAGGTCGTTGCCGCGGCCACTGATCCGAACGCGTCTAGTGGCGTGATTACGTATCTGTATGTTTTCCATAATGGTTCGCCAGACGTTCTGGTCTCGCAAGACAGTGCCACTGCCACAACGTTTAACTTCACTAGTTCACAAAATACGGATTTACAAGATGGCTTTGCAAAGATTGCCAATGCGGATTAATAACTGAATTATTCGAAATCGTGTGTTTATGCTAAGTCGGCCTGAACACACGATTTTTTTGCGCCAATATTCGACCAGAAAATGGCGTATTGGCGCTTTAAAACTGAATAATTAGTGTCGGGTAATGGAAAGCGATACTGATTTACAATCGATTATTGAAAATTATTATTTATTTACAAAATGATATCCGTCGGCTGAAGCGGTTTATTAGTGCAACGGCACGCAACGTTTCAGCGACTGCATCTATTTGTTTATGCAACAGCATGCAATATAATGACTTTTTTATGAATTATATGTGAACTTTATATGAATCAATGTATCCGCTAATACTATCTGAGCCCTTGATGTTAGCCGATTTCATGCCAAATAGGAACGGATGTCAATAAGTAAAACGCCTTCATGCAATTTCACGCAAACGCTTGCATAATTTTGAAAGCGGTTTTATAATCTAACTTGTACTCAAGCGATTGATATTATTTTTGGGAGGCTTTATTGTGAAAGAAACATCTAAAACAACGGCCGGATTACCGAAACTGTCATCCAATAAGATTTGGATGATGAGTCTAGGTTTTCTCGGTGTTCAAATGGCATTTACACTTCAGAGCTCACAGATGAGCCGGATCTTCCAAACTTTAGGCGCGGATCCAAATAACCTTGGCTGGTTTTTCATCTTGCCACCCCTTGCTGGTTTGATCGTTCAACCGATCATTGGGAGTTTATCCGACCGAACATGGGCCCCACGTTTAGGCGGGCGACGGTTACCTTACTTGATTCTGGGAACAGTCGTTGCGGCAATCGTGATGTTACTACTACCCAATTCTGGCTCGTTTGGATTTGGTTACGCTTCCATGGCGGCCTTAGTTTTTGGTGCGATTACCGTGGCATTTCTTGATTTATCGTCTAACGTCGCAATGCAACCATTCAAGATGATGGTCGGGGATATGGTCAACGATGACCAAAAGAGTTACGCCTATGGGATTCAAAGCTTCTTGTTGAATACTGGTGCCGTCATTGCGGCAATCTTCCCATTCCTGTTGACCTTGTTCGGGGTCGCCAATACGGCTAGTAAAGGTGTTATTCCCAATTCAGTGATCTGGTCATTTTATATTGGAGCAGCAATCTTAGTGGTTTCAACGATTATCACGATTGCCCGGGTGCGGGAATATGATCCCGTAACTTACGCGAAGTATCACGGCATTGATGAAAGCGCTAATAAATCTGGTGGTAACTGGTTGGCACTCTTGAAGAAAGCACCAAAGGTTTTCTGGTTAGTAGCCTTAGTTCAATTCTTCTGCTGGATGGCATTTCAATACTTATGGACATACTCAACCGGTGCAATGGCTGCCAACGTTTGGCACACCACTAATGCCAGTTCTGCAGGCTACCAAGCCGCTGGTAACTGGTACGGGATCTTATCTGCTGTTCAGTCCGTTGCCGCGGTTGTTTGGTCATATGTTTTAGCCAAGGTTCCGAATAATCGGCATAAACTTGGTTATGCTTTGAGTTTATTACTTGGTGCAATTGGCTTCTTCTCAATTTTCTTCATTCACAGTCAATCAGCACTTGTCGTCTCATTTATTCTGGTTGGGATGGCCTGGGCCGCAATGAATACGTATCCATTGACGATGGTAACCAACGCCTTATCTGGCGAACACATGGGGACTTACTTGGGTCTCTTTAACGGCTCAATCTGCCTGCCACAAATTGTTGCGTCCTTATTGAGCTTTGCATTATATCCATTATTTGGCAATTCACAAGCCAACATGTTCATCTTTGCTGGGATCGTCCTTGCAGTAGGTGCGGGCACAGTTGGTTTGATCAAAGAAACGTACAAAAACTAGGAGGAATTAACTTATGAAACGAATTTTTGATGTTAATCCATGGCATGTCTTGACGACTGATTTCAAACCAGAAAACAAACGGCTGCAAGAATCAATGACTAGTCTAGGAAATGGTTACATGGGCATGCGCGGCTTCTTTGAAGAAGATTATACTGGGGATACGCTTCCCGGTATTTATCTTGGCGGTGTCTGGTATCCAGACAAGACCCGGGTTGGCTGGTGGAAGAATGGCTATCCAGAATACTTTGGCAAGGTTATCAACGCCGTCAATTTCATCAAAATCAATTTCAAACTCAATGGGACTAAGATCGACTTGGCAACTGCCAACTTCAGCGATTTTAAACTTGATTTGGATATGCAACACGGGACTTTGACACGATCATTTATCGTTGATCAAGATGGTCAACGGGTTCGCGTGACCTTTGAGCGTTTCTTGAGTGTTGCGCAAAAAGAACTTTCTGTTCAGAAGGTGACGTTTGAAAACTTGAGCGATCAAGCGGTGGAATTAAAAGTTGCTTCCGCACTGGATGCTGACGTTAAGAACGAAGATGCGAACTACGATGAACATTTCTGGAACGTCCACGAAGTTACGGATGATCGGTTAATTGCTCAGACGGTACCAAATGATTTTGGAACCCCACAGTTTACCTCTGGGATGCAAGTTAGTTATGTAACGAGTTTAACCCATAAAGCGGCCGAAGTGACTGATACAGCCACGGTTGATCGCTACTTCGGTACGTTAGAAGCTGGGGCCAGCGTTAGTTTTGAAAAGCGGGTCGTCGTGGTTACGTCGCGGGATTATCCGACTGATGATGCCATTATGACTGCACTTCAACGTCTGACAGATACGGTCAGCGCCCAATCTTTCGATGATTTATTGGCGGCCCATGAAGCGGGCTGGGCCGATCGGTGGCAACAATCAGATATTCAAATTGAAGGCGATACCGAGGCCCAACAAGGCATGCGTTTCAATTTGTTTGAACTCTTTAGTACTTATTATGGTGATGATCCACGGTTGAATATTGGACCAAAGGGCTTTACTGGTGAAAAGTATGGTGGTGCGACTTATTGGGATACGGAAGCATTTGCCGTTCCAGTTTACCTGGGGATTACCAAACCAGAAGTTACCCGCAACTTACTGATGTATCGTTATAAGCAGTTGGATGGTGCCTATCATAATGCTCGTCAACAAGGGCTTGATGGGGCATTGTTCCCAATGGTGACCTTCAATGGGATTGAATGCCACAACGAGTGGGAAATCACTTTCGAGGAAATCCATCGTAACGGCGACATTGCCTTTGCTATTTATAACTACACGCGTTATACCGGTGATACATCATACGTCTTACATGAAGGCAGTAAAGTGTTGACGGAGATTTCTCGTTTCTGGGCAGATCGGGTGCACTTCAGCAAACGTAATCAGCAGTACATGATTCATGGGGTCACTGGCCCAGATGAATATGAAAACAACGTTGATAATAACTTTAATACCAATTATTTGGCGCAATGGACGTTGAAGTACACGCTTGAAATTTTAGATCAGGTTAGTGACGACCAAGCAGCGGCCTTAAACGTGACTGCTGAAGAACGTGCCCACTGGCAAGATATCGTTGATCGGATGTATTTACCATATGACAAGGATCTGGATATCTTTGTTCAACATGATGGTTATCTGGATAAGGATTTAGCGCCCGTTTCCGCAATTCCAGCTGACCAGTTACCAATTAATCAGCATTGGTCATGGGACCACATCTTACGGTCACCTTATATCAAGCAAGGTGATGTGTTACAAGTGATGTATGACTTTATTGATGATTTCTCAAAGACACAATTGAAACACAATTTTGATTTCTACGAACCGATGACGGTTCACGAATCAAGCTTGTCACCAGCCATCCATGCCGTGTTAGCTGCTGACTTACACTATGAAGACAAGGCTGTGGCTTTCTATAACCGGACGGCACGGCTTGATCTTGACAATTACAATAACGATACGGTCGACGGTCTTCACATCACCTCAATGACTGGTGGTTGGATTGCGATGGTCCAAGGATTTGCTGGCATGCGTGTTCATGATGGACAACTGAGTTACCGGCCGTTCTTACCAAAACAATGGACGAAGTATTCTTTCCGTCAGGTCTTCCGTGATCGGATTATTGAAGTCACGGTTGATCACGATGGGACGACTTTGAAGTTGATTGCCGGGGAACCGATTGATGTTCAAGTGGATGGTACCACGCAAACATTGACACAGAACTAGTTCAATCCGCACTGATCGAAGGGAATGAGGCGTACGATTTCTGCAGTACCATTTGGTGTGTATCAAGGCGAGTCAGTCTATTTATACACGATTGAAAATATCCATCATAGCAAACTAAAAGTGTTGAGTTATGCGGCAACGTGGTATGACTTCGAAGTGCAGGTCGACCGCCAGCCACAATCATTAGTGCTTCACTTTGATAACTTGGCGGATTATATCGAGACGCCTTATCAAGTCGGCAAAACAGTGGGTCGAGTTGCTGGCCGAATCGGTAACGCGACGTTTTCCTTGAATGGGCAGACATACCACTTACCGCCAAATAACGGCCGGCATTTGCTACACGGTGGCGGTCATGGCTTACAAACGCATAATTTTCGAGCCCGTTTTGATCCTGATGGCGACACTGTCATATTGACGACAACGCTAGCGAGCGCTGACGATGGGTTTCCAGGCGACTTGACAGTAACTATAAGCTATACGTTAACGGCCGATGATGAGGTTCAAATCAGCTATCACGGGGTGACCACTGCTGATACGTTATTCAATCCGACCTGTCACGTTTACTTTAATCTTGATGGTCAGGCCGCACTGATTAATCCCCAGCAATTACGTATCAACTCGACCAAGCTAGTTCATACGAATCACGAGAAGGTTCCGACCGGCGTCTTCTACGTCCCGTCACCAGCGTATGACTTTCGTGAGCAGCCAACGATTCAATCGCAGCTCGATCGATTGATCCAAGAAACTGGCAGGACGGAATACGATGATTGCTATGTGCTTGACCACCAGGATGAACCCGCTGGCGTGTTGGCAACGACTCACGGGCGACTGCTCATCAACACGGATCGCAATGGTTTAGTTATCTTTACCGCTAATCCCGAACGAACGCAGCCGTATCGTTTAGGGGACTACCATGCGCTGGCCGTAGAATTGCAAACCTTGCCGGATGCTATTAATCATCATGGCTTTGGCGATGTTGTTCTACGGGCTGGTCAGCCACGGACGTACGTGAACCGCTACCAATACGTGTCAAAATAGCAATCAATAGATGATGGAAATTATTTTCTTTACCACGATCAAAAAGCAGTGCTTGCCATAGGGGCACACTGCTTTTTTGGTGTACTTTGGTTATAACAAAAACGCGTCATCACAAGTATAGAATGACATTCCGTAGTTTGTGATGACACGCTTTGTTTTAATCTTTAATCGATTGCTTGTAGTTAACAAGTTCAGGTGATAACAGAATCTTGTCCTGAATACGGCTACTTTTGAATTGATCAACACGCGTTACGCCGACGAGTGCAAATAGGCGTTTTAATTGCGACTGCCAATCCGTCAGCATCGCAATGACTTCGTCGTCCGTATGATGGAGTAAAGCGTGTAGCACGGTGCCAGCCATGCCGACCGCGTCAGCGCCTAACATCAACGCTTTTAAGATGTCGAGTGGCTGTCGAACGCCACCAGCAGCTAAGACCGTGAGATCATCCGGTCGGTTCTGAACGCCTAGCAAGGACTCAACCGTGGTGAGGCCAAAGTCGTGAAGGTAGGCCATATCGCGGTTAGCACGTCGGCGATTCTCAATGTCGACAAAGTTAGTCCCACCGTGACCGCCTAAATCTAGGTAGCGTACGCCGGCAGCGTAGAGCTGTTGCATCGTGGGGCGGGAGATACCAAAGCCCACTTCTTTGACGATCACTGGTACCGTTAAGGCTTGGACTAAGTCCGAAATGTTAGTTAGCCAATGAAAGTCACGATCGCCTTCTGGCATGACGATTTCTTGAACGACATTGAGATGGAGCTCGAGCGCATCGGCCTGGAGCATTGCAATCGCTGTTTGGGCCGCAGATAACGGGTGGCCGGCACCAAGATTGCCAAAGATCAGCCCGTTCGGATTGTGGTCACGCATCGTGGCAAAAGTGGGGGCTACTTGGGGATCTTTGATGGCGACACTTTGAGAGCCGGTCGCAATCGGTAAGCCACAAGCTGCAGCGATGCGGCCTAAACGAGCGTTGATTTCGCCCGTTCGCTGTGAGCCCCCAGTCATCGCTTCAATGTAGAGGGGGGCTGTCCCAATGCCACTGGCCAACGGTGGTGGCTAAATCGACGTCGGCCACGGCAGTTTCCGGCAACGCGTCGTGGCGAATCCGGACCTGGTCAAAGGCATTGGCTTGTTCGCCATGAAAATACTTTTCAGCTAACGAAACATGTTCATCTTTCCGATGAGATTGTTGACTTTGTGGCACGGTGCCACCTCCAATTAATTTAGAATCTGAAAACGAGTCCGGCAAGGCTGCCAGGCTCGTCAATAAACTGCTTAAGAATTTGGTAAAACGGTATCCTGAACCGTATGCACGTTTAAGTTAAGTTGTTCGATACCATCGTGAGCCCACGCAGTTAATAATGGTCGTGGGTCGATGGTTTGATCAATCAAAACGATCCCACAGTCACCACCACCAGCGCCCGAAGTCTTTGCGGCCGCGCCAGCACTTTCGGCGAGTTGAATCATACGCTGCAGCAGGGGTGTTTCAATCGTCACGTGACTGAAACCGCCCAATTTCTGAAGTAGTTGACGATTCGTTCGCAACTCGGTTTGAATCACGTGCAAGTCACTGTGATGAAAACCAGTGATCATACGTTTTAGACAAGCTTTGCTGGCTTTTAGAAAGGTCTGGTATTCGCTGCGTTGCTTCGCCTTGACTAAAGCCACTTTATCGACTAAGTGTGATGTGGAGGCCGGTGAACCCGTCCAACCAATCATCAAACGTAAGGCTGCTGGAGGGGTCAGTAACTCGATTTTTAGGTCGGGCCACGGCATTGTCAACAAATCACTTAAGCTTGACTGAGCTTGTTGTAGGTGTAACCATTGCCGATCGAATGAATGGTAGGCGATCCAGCCACCATAGACGCTGGCAGCAATGTCACCAAGCGAACCATTGCCTTGCACGGATAGATGGGCAATCGCGGCTAATTTGAACAGTTTATTTTTATCCATCGGTAAATGGTAAAACTGACATAGTGCTTTGACGGTTGCCACGGTCACTGCTGCTGAAGAGCCGAGACCGTATTTTTTACCATCAGCACTATCGAGTTCGCTATTGATACCGAGATGATAAACACCAAGTTCACGCCCTAATTCATGGGCATAACTTTCAGTGAGATTGATCGCTGCTAAAATATAATGGAAGGGATTGTCACGATTATCAAAAACCATCGCGTCTCCCTGACGTCGCCAGACGATTGAGTTTTCTTGATACTGCTCAGAAACGATGCTCCCAATCGTTTCGCTAGGTGAAATCGTTGCCGTCACAAATTGATTTAGTGCAACAATAATTGCTGGATAACCACTTTCCACTACGGCGTATTCACCGGCAATGTAGAGTTTTCCAGGGGCTTTCACCGTTATCATGCCATCATATCCTTTCATGACCATCGCTGATCATTTTAAATTAAACTGAATTATTTTTCCGTTATCGTGATACCTGGACCTGGTTTAGCGACGATTAATTGATCAGCGTCAAAATGTTGTTGTAACCCGGTCATAATGGTGTCGGTATCTTGACCCGCACAAATGATTTTGACGTTTGGGCCAGCGTCCAAAGTATAATAACAGTTTATCCCGTGTGAACGCAAGTCGTTGACTGCTTGAATAGCCGTCAGTGTATCCGCGGTGAAGTAGTTAAAGGCGGGTTCAGCGCTCAAATTAAGCGCGTGCATTCGCATTGCGTTCGTTTCAGCAATTTGGCCAACAGTAGTGAGATCACGATCGGCAATGGCTTGGCGCATTCGCTTCAAGTCCGTCTCAGCCGTGGTGATCCAAGCTGGATAGTAGGGGGATGTCGCGACGACCCGTGCCATGCCGTCCGTTGAGCTGATTGTTTTTTTGGTGGCCTTCAAAACAACGGCGATCATTTGAATGTCCCAATCGACCGGGTCTTGTAAGACTTCCGCGTAAGAACTCTGATCATCATGGCCGGCATGCCATTCGACAAAACCGCCAAAAATTGAGCGGGTCGCAGAACCTGAGCCACGGCGTGCTAGTCGTGATAGATCAGCCGCATCTAGTTGTAAGCCAGCCGCACGACTAGCAGCCCCTGCTAAGGCCGCGAATCCGGAGGCGGAAGAGGCTAAGCCAGCTGAGGTCGGCACATGATTTTCAGTTTTGACCGTTGCATAGTTGGTTTGACCACTGCGCTGGCGAATAAGGTCGAGGAACTGGCTGATTCGTGCTGATTTGCCCGTGGGTAAGTGTTGATGGTTAAAGTAAATTTGGTCAGTATCGAGATGCTCGTCGAAGGTCACACTGGTCTGGGTATAGAAGTGATCAAGGGTCAGCGAAATACTCCCATTTTGTGGTAGCATCAGCGCCGCATCTTTTTTCCCCCAATATTTAACTAACGCAATGTTAGTATGGGCCTTTGCCGTAACGGTTTTCACTATGTCTTTTCCTCCAAAATTAAAATTAGTCATCGCACAAAAGTGGTTCGACCCAAGTCGCAGTCGCACCGGCTGCGGCCAATTTTTGTGATAATTGGTTGGCGATGCTGGCTTCCGGAGCGAGCGCGATCAAGCAACCGCCCTGACCACTACCGGTTAATTTGGCAGCGAGCGCACCATTTTGGCGAGCCACTGCGAGTAGTTGTTCAAGGGCAGGATGACTGACACCCATGGAACGTAAGTCATCTTGCGCACCATTCAGGGCTGTTGCCAGGGCCCCCATGTCACCATCTTCAAGCGCGGTTCGGGTCTGACGAGTCAATCGGCCCAAGTCATCAATGCGTGCTTGAATCGTCGCGCCCTCAACCATTAGTAAGTTGCGAACGGTCGCCACTGCAACTTTGGTCTGACTTTTAATACCCGTGTCCGCGATGACTAAATAGCCGGGAAGCTTTACCGGAATCGGAAAGTTCTCACGACCCTTGACAAACCAGACGGGACTTTTGGCACTGGCCGTCGCAACGTCTAGGCCGCTGGGTTGACCATGCGTGTAACTTTCCGCCACATTGGCAGTGGCCAATAATTCTTGGTGGGAGAGTGGTCGGTCGAAGAAATCATAAAAAGCCCGCGTTACGGCCACGGCCGCTGCGGCTGAGGACCCCATTCCGCGTTCAGAGGGAATATCGCTCGTGATGTGAATATCGAAGCCCTGCTCGGGGGCATCAAAACGTGCAAGCAAGGTTCTAATGAGCGTCTGAATACCGCCTAAGTTGGCAGACATCATCTTAAAGTCGCCGTTGAAGTAACGGCTTTTGACCGTCTGCGCTGCATCACGGCGGTGAATAATGGCCTGCATTTGGATGGTCGAAATCGGTAAGGCAATGGCGGGTTGTCCGTAAACCACACCATGCTCGCCAATTAAAATAATTTTGGCATGACTAGTACCGGTAGCTAGATCTTTCAATCGTGTCGCTGCCTTTCTGTAAGTAGATTAATAATAGCTTCATAATACCTTATTAGCGCTTCTTTTGCCATGCTAACCCCGGCGAACGCGCTGAATTCAGTTGAAATGTAAGTTAAACTGGTTTGGAAAGTAACAATTTAATTAAATTAAATCATTCACGTGAGGGGCATACGGACAGACTGGTTATCAACGGCAGACGAAGATCGATTACTATGTTAAAATTAGTAAATGATTAGAAATCAGTCCGATAATGATGAAAAAGAAGTTGAGCTGCTTGTGACGGGCTACGTGGCCCAGAATTCACTAATTAGGAAAGTGAATTTTGGGCAGCAGTGCCGGCTATTCAAGCGCGCGTACTCAGCTGACTGTGTTATGGCAGATGTACGCCGAGACACTTTCATGAACTTTATCGTTGCTCAATCATACTCTTGGCCAGTTGGACCAGTCTCTGCCCGTTGTCCTCAGACTGACGAATTTGGCTTAAGAGTTGGTCGGGCTGAGTTCCCTGCGCCGAATATGCTATAATTTACAATGATCGACGTGACGTATGTGTGACGATCGGTGTGGAGGATGAGCCAAGCGGCTTGCGTCATCAGGACGACTTGTGTCACTGGCACAGTTTAGTAGGTTGAACTCAGCTAAGTTGGGCTGACCGACGAACCGTTAAAGTTAGTGGTCGAGACCAAGTGTAGCGCTACTTGGACCAGCCTTCAGTCTGATTACAAACACATCGCACGTGATATGCCATAAAGATCGATTAGTTGGTCGAACATCAGCGTTAGTGTTGATGACGGATTCACGCGGTAACCAATCTAATGAACATCTTTACAATCCATAACTTGGGGAAATGACCATGAAACCAAACACAACTTATGCGGTAGTTGATATTGAAACTACTGGAACTAGTGTGAAGGACGGCGACCGGATTATTCAAATCGGTTGCGCGTTTGTTAAGAATAATAAAATAATTAATACATTTGCCACGGACGTTAATCCGTTAACAACGGTTCCGGCCGTTATCGAGAATTTAACGGGGATCAGCAATGCACGGGTGCGCAAAGCACCACCCTTTGATGATCTGGCTGGTACGGTATACAGCTTATTACAAGGGACTGTTTTTGTCGCCCACAACGTGAACTTTGACCTGCCATTTATCAATTCAGAATTGCAGCGTGTCGGTTATCCAGAACTACCAATTCAGGCCGTTGACACTGTGTCTCTTAGCCAAATTCTGTTACCGACTGCTTCGAGTTTTCGGTTGCGGGACTTGAGTCACTTGCTTGCGATTGACCATAATCATCCACATTCTGCGGATAGTGATGCAATTGCTACGGCCCACTTGTTTATCACGTTACAACAGCGGCTCGCACACTTACCATTGATCACGTTACAACAAATGGTGCAATTAGCACCGGAGTTACCACGTGAAACGGCCGACTTGTTTGCATACGCCTTTCAACAGGGCAAACAACATCCACAGCGGTTACCAACTGACTTAGTGATCAAAAACGGGCTCGCTCTGCGTAAACAGCGATTGCCACAGCAAGCCGCGGGTCGTAAAGCGGCACGCTATCCGTTGACGAAAGCACAAAAGCAGCATATTTTTGGTGATCGCTTGACTTATCGGCCACAACAGGCCCGGATGATGAACCAGATTTATCGGCACTACTCAAAACAGTCTGCTGAACAAGTACCATTGTTGATTGAAGCACCGACCGGAACGGGTAAAACACTCGGGTATTTGCTGCCACTCGCCTACTTGGCACAGGATGGTCAACAGGTGGTCGTTAGCACGGCGACGACGGTCTTACAAACGCAGTTACGTGATCAGGGTGTGGCGTTGTTGAATCAGTTGTTGCCTAATCCTGTGACGGCGGTTGTGATTAAGGGTAATCAGCATTACGTTGATTTAAACCGGTTTGCCCGTGGCTTGGCGTTGCATGAACATTCGAAGCAAACGCAATTATTGAAGTTGCGCGTGCTAGTGTGGTTAACGATGACAACGACTGGTGATCTGGATGAATTGCACTTGAGCACGTATCAAGCGCCATACTTTAGCGAAATCGCCCATCATGGCGTGGCCTCGTTGAAAGCTGATGACCCGTTTTTTTAAGGAAGATTTCTTACGCTTTCGGGATCAATTGACCGCGCAAGCGACTTTTATCATTACCAATCATGCCTACCTGATGCGCCACGTGGCCCAATTGGGTAGCCGTCAAGAGCGGCCACTGCTGGTTCTTGATGAGGCCCAGCATCTGGCAGATGGCGTCGTTCGTGACTCACGGCAGACGTTTGATTTCAATGGCTACATGGCGACCTGCCACAGCTTGATCAGTCGCATTGACACGGAACATAGTCTAAATTTACGGGCACTGTTCGCGGAACAACCACAGGCCGATTATCGTCTGAAATTATTAGATAATTCATTGAATGATACTGACCTACACCTGCAACAACTGCAGGCGGCGCTAGCCAGAACGTTTGTACCAGCACAAAAGGGCGGCAATCAGCCTGCTGAATTAGGAATCACCACGGATCAGTTGACTGATTTCTTTGCGGCCCACAATCCGCTGATCAAACAATTACAAACGGCCATTGAAAACTGTTTTTTACAGTTTCAACAATTAAATGAGCAGTATCAACATGATCAATCGCAAATCTTGCCTAGTGAACAACACGTCCTCGACGACTTTGACAATCGTCTTCAACATCTTCGTCAGGGCTATGAGTTATTACAAACGTGGTTAGTGCCAGCTTCGCGGGAACAACGGGTCTTCTGGGTGAGCCTTAATCAATGGCATGATCGCGGCAGTCTCACGCTCGCGGGTAGCTTGATCGATACGCAAGGGTATTTTAAGACGCAACTATATCCTTACTTCAGTGCGCCACTATTAACTGGTGCCACGCTATTTGCCACTGGGAAATCTCAGTACGTTTATTCGCAATTGGATATTGACCAAGCAACGGCTAAGCATCACCGATTATCACCACCGTTTGATTTAGAACACCAGGCACGGCTATTCGTCGCTACGGATGCTACTGCGGCGGAAGCACCCAGTGGCAAGCAGCGCGTGGCATACTTGACGCATGCGATTCACGACATCGTGATGGCAGCGCCTAAGCAAACGTTGGTCTTGTTCAATTCACTGAATATGATTGAAGCAGTCTTTTACAGTTTGCATCAAACGGATCTACCTGGTGATCGCGAAATTTTGGCTCAAGGCGTCAATGGTAGTCGTGAAAAGCTGCTTCGGCGCTTTATGCAGGGGGACGATGCCATTCTCCTGGGTGCCGGTAGTTTCTGGGAGGGGATCGACTTGCCACAAGAACAGTTGGAATTGTTGATCGTCACGCAATTACCGTTTGAATCGCCCGACCAGACGACAACCAAGGCCCGTTATCAACAACTAAGGCAAGCACAACTCAATCCGTTCTATAACGAAGCGTTACCGAAAGCGGCATTGAAGTTACGTCAGGGAATCGGCCGGTTGATTCGGACGGATGAAGACCGAGGGGCAGCGGTGATTCTCGATGACCGTTTGATGACGAAACGATACGGGCAGACGATTCTTAAAGCTTTACCGAAAACGTTGCCGCCCGCAACCGGTTCATTGACGATGATTACGCAGGAACTTCAAAGTTTTTTCAAAACTAAGTAAGAAACCATTCCGCAATCAGTTAAATTTGCTATAATTAATTTATCTGTTTTTGAAAGGAAGAGCATATGCGAGTTCAACGTAGAAGGCGCCCTGAGCGACTCATTATGATTATTCTGGTCGTCATTTTAGCTATTATCGTGGCGGTCTATGGCACGTTATGGGCCGCACAACGGCCAATGCACCAAGCCCAGAAGACGGCGTATAGTCTGGCCGTCAGCAAGGGCAAGCTAAAGACCACGACGGCCTTTTCACAGTACAATGGCACCAGTAGTTATTACGTCGTTACGGGAACGTCGAGTAAAAATGTTCCGGTATACGCGTTAATTAACGCGAATAAACATCATAAAACGACCGTTATCAAACAGTTCGCTGGGATTTCACGTACGAAAGCCTTGAAAAAGGTCTGGTCTAAACGCAATCCTAGCAAGGTTATCAAAGCGACGCTTGGGAAGTATGATGGGACGGTCGTGTGGGAAATTACGTACTTGAACCAGAAAAAGAATTTATGTTATGAAATTTTGCAGTATTCTAATGGAAACCAGCTGAAATCAATTATTAACATTTAAGGTTAAAGGAGTGCGGATGTACATGGAATTATCGCGTAAAGTAATGCAGGTTCAACCGTCAGCGACATTGAAGATCAGTGCGACTGCCAAGCAAATGATGGCGGACGGCGTTGACGTTATCAATTTAGGAATCGGTGAACCGGATTTTCAGACCCCGGATAACATTAAGCAAGCAGCCATTGATAGTATTCAAAATGGTCAAGCGAGTTTCTACACACCGGCAACTGGATTACCAGCTTTAAAACAAGCCATCAGTCAGCGAATTGAGGCTGACCATCACTACCATTTTGATCCTAATCAGATCGTCGTAACGGATGGCGCAAAAATGGCGTTGTTTACGTTATTCCAAGTTATTCTGAATCCCGACGATGAAGTGTTATTACCAGTCCCATACTGGGTCAGCTATTCGGAGCAAGTTAAATTAGCTGGTGGTGTGCCAGTCGAAGTTAGCACCGATGAACAGTTGCGGTTTACCACTGCTGATTTGGAAGCGCAGCGGACGCCTAAGACGAAGGCCTTAGTCTTGAATTCGCCACAGAATCCATCCGGTCTGGTTTTCAGCCGTGCAGAATTGACGGCGATCGTGAATTGGGCCGTTGAACACGACGTTTTGGTAATTGCGGATGAAATTTATGAAAAGTTATTATATAACGGTAATGAATTTACATCCGTGTTAGAATTAGATGATGCTAATATGGATCACGTGGTTTTGATCAATGGGGTTTCAAAAGCCTATTCCATGACTGGTTGGCGTATCGGATATGCTGCCGGGCCACAAACCATCATGGCTAAGATGGGGGTCGTGTTAGGTCACGCTGCTAGCAACCCAGCCGCCGTATCACAATATGCTGCGATTGAAGCTTTTAGTGGTGACCAATCATCGGTTGAAACGATGCGTCAGGGCTTTGAAGCGCGGTTAAACGAACTATACCCACTGATCGAGCGTTTACCTGGGTTTAAGATGCCTGCTGGCAAACCAGCGGGAGCCTTTTACTTGTTCCCAGATATTACGGAAGCATTGCGTTTAACAGGCTATGCAGATGCACCGGCCTTTGTGACGGCAGTGTTATTAGAAGCCCATGTCGGTTTAGTGCCTGGAGAGGCGTTTGGCATGCCCGGTTGTTTACGGTTAAGCTATGCAACTGATATCGATTCCTTGCGAGAGGCCCATCGACGGTTACAAAAATTTATGACAGAAAAAATTGCTGAACAAGCAAAGTAATTGGAGGATGTAAGTAAATGGTGCAACAGATCAACATTATCGATGCTAAGGACCATGTCGACGAAAAAGTAAAGATTGGGGCTTGGCTCACTAATAAACGTTCAAGTGGTAAGATTGCCTTCCTACAATTACGTGATGGCTCCGCCTTTTTCCAAGGTGTCGTTGTTAAGAGCCAAGTTAGCGAAGAAGTTTTTGAACTCGCTAAGGAAGTTAAGCAAGAAGCCAGTATGTGGATTACGGGTGTGATTCATGAAGACAGTCGTTCAAAGTTCGGTTATGAAATCGAAGTTGAAGACATTGTAGTCGTTGGTGAAAGTGAAGAATACCCAATTACGCCTAAGGAACATGGGGTGGACTTCTTACTAGATCACCGGCATCTATGGTTACGTTCTAAGCGGCCATGGGCAATCATGAACATTCGTAATGAAGTCATTCGCGGAACGTATGAATTTTTTAATCAAGAAGGTTTCATTAAGATGGACTCACCAATTTTGACTGGGAGTGCACCTGAAGGGACAACTGAATTGTTCCATACTGAATATTTTGATCGGGATGCCTACTTATCACAGAGTGGTCAGTTATACGCCGAAGCCGGAGCTTTGGCCTACGGAAAGGTCTTTACTTTTGGCCCAACATTCCGGGCTGAAAAGTCCAAGACTCGGCGGCATTTAATTGAGTTCTGGATGATTGAACCAGAAATGGCCTTCATGCATCAAGAACAAAGTTTGGAAGTTCAAGAACGTTATATTGCCTTTCTTGTTCAAGGTGTGATTGATCATTGTCAATACGCACTCGACATTTTAGGTCGTGATGTTGAAACGTTGAAGAAGTACACCAAGTTACCTTATCCACGAATCAGTTACGATGAAGCCATTGAATTGTTAAAAGAAAATGACTTTGACGTGGATTGGGGTGTTGATTTTGGTTCACCAGAAGAAACCTTCTTGGCTGATCACTTCGATCAACCCGTCTTCGTTTTGAATTACCCGAAAGCCATCAAGCCATTTTATATGAAGCCGCATCCAACCCGGGACGACGTGGTGATTTGTGCGGATTTATTAGCCCCAGAAGGCTATGGTGAGATTATTGGCGGGTCAGAACGAGCAACTGATTACAATTACTTACTTGACCAGATCAAACAAGCCGGCTTAAATCCAGACGACTATGCTTGGTACTTAGATTTACGTAAGTATGGTAGTGTTCCTCATGCTGGTTTTGGTTTGGGACTCGAGCGATTCTTGACTTGGATTACGGCCGAAGATCACGTGCGGGAGACAATTCCGTTCCCACGGTTGTTGAACCGGATTTACCCGTAAACTTTAATTGAAGGTTAGTTTTATTAAGAGCGTGGGACCTAGTCTCACGCTCTTAATAGTGAAAGGATGATAACGAGATGGAGTCCTTAGCTGCCGCGTTAGTGAATGATGGTCAAACGACCATTGCGAACGCATTATTGGCCCACTATCGTGAAATTGGGGTCACAAACGATGAATTATTGGTTTATTTGCAGTTCAAACGGTTAATTGATCAGGGTAATCAATTCCCAGATGCTGCGGTAATTGCCAAGAGTTTAGGTGAATCGACAAATGCTGTTTTTCAGCGGCTACATGAAATGTTAGCCAAAAAATTGCTGACGATTGAATCGATCACGGCTGATGACCAAAAAATTCATGACCGTTATAATTTTGACGGCCTGTATGATAAGTTAGCAGTTGCGCTCAAAAAGCAGCCAGTTAGCACTCAAGCTTCGGAACAAGCCACGAGTGAAAACAGTCGGCAAAAGGTTTTTCGGGCAATTCAGACGGAATTTGGCCGTGACTTATCACCGATCGAAATGGAAAGTATTAGTAAGTGGTTCGACGAAGACCATTATGAACCGGAAGTTATCGAATTGGCATTGCGGGAAGCAGTTCTGCGTCAAGTCTATAACTTGACGTATATGGACCGAATTCTGTTGAACTGGCAGAAGCGTAACTTAAAAACGGCTGCCCAGGTGGAAGCAGAGCGCCAACGCAGTATTGAGCAACGCTTGAATTCCGCTCCGCAACCACAACGCCAGACGGGCGCAAATGCTGGTCCGAAGATTCCGTTATTCAAATTAGGTGAAGACCAGTCTTAAACACTGTGCTGAAAAGCTTATCGGGGAAAACTGATTTTAAATAAAGTGGTGGCGATTGCCTGTGCGAGGCGTCGCTACCACTTTTTTTCGGGATGGGTTAGTCGTTGTTTCATATCAATGGCGTTTGCCCACGTCATTGGCGCAGCGTACTGAGGTTAAAACAGGACCACCAGGATTTCCTGTCCTGGTAAGCCGGTGGGATGCACATCATTGGACCAAAATCAGTGGGCACCACTATAAATTAAAAAATGGTTATAATTAAATGTTGACTTCTCATTAAAATAGCGCAATACTGTAAACAACCAAGTAAATATATTAATAAATACGTCTAAGATGAGTAGCCGTTGTTGGAATGCCTTAGAGAACTGCCGGTTGGTGCGAGGTAGCCATTTCGCAACGTTGAAGATGGTCTTATAATGCAAGTTTCAACGCTGAGCTGACGGGGTTAAGCGTTGACGGCTACGCCCGTTATGCGGTTAGAGTCTCGCTAAGAATTTTCAGTGGCGGTACTTGAAGTGCGGTGGCCTGTGAGGGTCATTTGAAGTAAGGTGGTAACACGGAAAAACGTCCATTCGTCCTTAATCTGATAATCAGATTAGAGACGATGGGCGTTTTTTAATGGGAGGAAGCAGACTATGACAGAGGCAATCATTGATTTAAAAGACATCGCAGTGACTTTTGACGACGGGCACCAAGTCGTTCACGCGGTTCAAGATGTCAATCTACAGATCCAGACGGGTGATATTTATGGCATTATTGGATATTCCGGCGCTGGCAAAAGTACCTTGGTGCGGGTGATCAATTTATTGCAGTCACCGACAACGGGCCAGGTAGTCGTCAATGGCCAGGCCTTACAAACGCTATCGCCAGCTGCATTACGTCAAGCCCGGAAACACGTTGGGATGATTTTTCAACACTTCAACTTGATGCAATCACGGACCGTGATGGGCAACGTTATTTATCCATTATTGGGTCAAAAAATTAGTAAACAGAACCGACGCGCCAAAGCATTACGGCTACTGAAGCTCGTTGGGTTAACGGACTATGCGCAGACCTACCCAGATAAATTATCCGGTGGGCAGAAACAACGGGTGGCAATCGCACGGGCACTAGTGACTGACCCGCAAATCTTGATTTCTGATGAAGCGACTAGTGCGCTTGATCCAAAGACCACAACGGCAATTCTTGAGTTGCTACAACGGGTCAATCGCGAGCTAGGGATTACCATTGTCCTCATTACGCATGAAATGCAAGTCATCAAGAGTATTTGTCATCATGTCGCCGTTATGGCTGATGGGCGGATTATTGAGCGGGGCCCCGTTGCTGAGGTTTTTACAGCCCCCAAAGCACCTCTGACCGTTGATTTTGTGGAAACATCTACCAATGTTCGGGCCGCCATTCAGCGAATCACTAAAACGATTAAATTGAGTGAATTAGCAGCGGGCCAAGAGCTGATTGCGTTCAAATTCGTTGGTCAATCAACAAAGCAGGGAATTGTCTCGCAGTTATCGCAGACGCTGGGGGTCGACGTTAACATTTTGTTTGCCAATATCGACCAGATCGATGGTCAAAATGTTGGTGACATGATTGCGATTATTACGGGGGATTTAACGGCCTTCAATGCGGCGGTCACTAATATGTCGGCTCAAGGTGTCCACACTCGCATTATCAACGAAGAAGTTGTGAAGGGAATGGTGGACTAATGACAGCATTAATTCCGAATGTCTTACAAATGAAAGCTGAGTTTATTCAAGCAACGTTAGAGACCCTCTATATGACCGCAGTTTCCGCGCTGGTTGCAGGAATACTGGGGTTGGGTTTGGGGGTACTGTTAGTGGTGACACAGCCCCATGGCATTTTAGCTGATGGCCCCTCGTATCAAGTGTTAGACAAGCTAACCAACTTACTCCGTTCGGTGCCATTTATTATTCTGTTGGCCGTAATTTCGCCGTTGACCAGCTATTTAATCGGAACAACGGTGGGGACCACGGCATCGTTAGTCCCACTAGTTTTTGGTATTTTTCCTTTTTTATGCCCGGCAAGTGCAAAATGCGTTACTAGATGTTGACCAAGGAATCGTTGAGGCTGCTCAGTCCATGGGATCTAGTCCCATTGCAATTATTTTTCGGGTTTATTTGAAAGAGGGACTACCTGATTTGATTCGCGTCTCAATCGTGACGGTGATTAGCCTGATTGGTCTGACGACGATGGCTGGTGCGATCGGTGCGGGCGGCTTGGGTGATATTGCAATCAGTATTGGTTACGCTCGCTTTGAAAACGACGTGACGTTTGTCGCAATGATCATCATTTTGATCTTAGTCTTTGCTATACAGCTGTTTGGTGATTGGCTCGTTAAGAGCGTCACACATCATTAATAAAGGGGGAATTAGCCGATGAAACGATTAGCATGGTGGTTGATTGGTATTGCTGCAATTGTTGGTATTTGTGTGGGATTACATGAAATAACGAGTTATTCGGCCCGTACACAACAGAGTGCCACGATTACGGTCGGATCAATGGGATCGGACTATGAAGTCTGGCAGCACATTGCTAAAAGCCAAGATGCCAAAAAGATGGGCTTAACGATTAAGGTTAAACAAATCACGGATGGTGTTCAGCTGAACAAGGCCACGGCGGACGGTAACGTTGATGTGAACGCCTTTCAGTCCTGGTCATATTACCAAACTTATAATCAGCAGAATCCCAAGGCCAAGTTGGCGGCGTTAGGAACGACTTATTTGGAACCAATGGGAATCTACTCCAAAAAATATCAAAGCGTTGATGAAATTCCGGATGGCGCTACGATTGCAATTGCTGACAATCCCTCACAAGCTTCGCGAGGCTTGTTACTGCTCCAAAAAGCGGGCCTGATCAAACTGGCAGCTAATTTTGGTGTCTTAGGTTCAGTGAAGGATATTACAAGCAATCCCCGTCATCTGAAATTCAAACAGATCGATGATACTACTGGTCCCCGGATCATTAAAAGTGTCGATGCAGTTTTGATTTCGAATACGGTTGCTTTGGAAGGACATTTACACGTTTTACGGGATTCGATTTTCCACGAAAGTCTGAATAAGAGTACTAGGGATAATGTTAATATCTTAGCAACGGCCGCTAAGAACGAGCATCGTGCTAGTTATCTTAAACTAGTTAAACTTTACCATCGGGCGGATATTCAAAAGTATATCAAGCAAAAATATTACGGTACTAAGATTAACATCAATAAACCGCTATCTTATTTTGACAATTAATAAGCATATTGGGTGCTGGATGATTATAGATAAGTTATGATTATGATAATAAATGTTGTAACTCATTGAACTTATCAGGAGGTCTCAACCATGTATAAACGAATCCTAGTCCCATTAGATGGTTCCGATAATGCTTATTATGCACTTGAACATGCGATTGCCTTAGCGAAGGTTTTTTGACTCCCAGTTATTTTTATTGAATGTCATCGATGTTAATCGATTTGGCGTCTACAGTCCAGATGTTTTTACGAGTGCGGCGCCAGATATGATGAGTTTTGATCAAGCCCAGAGTAAGAAACTGTTGGAGCGGGCCCAGGATCAAGTTGCAGCCCACCAGTTGCACGCCGAAACAATTCGGCAAACTGGGGTACCCAAAGTGACAATTGCGGTCGATGTTCCCAAGGCCCAAAATATTGATTTGATCGTGATTGGTCGCTCTGGAACTAATGCGATTTCTCGCCTGTTCTTAGGTTCAACGACAGCGTATGTTGTTCGTAATACGGAGGCTAACGTCACCGTTGTTAACATGCCGAGCGATGAAGCTGAAGAGGTTGAACAAACCGGTGATGTTTCGGCCGACGATTCTAAATAACTTGTCAGAGATGATTAAAGCTGGTCACACGACGTCAACATTGATGCTCGTGCGGCCAGCCTTTTTAGTTTGGGACAGGCGATGACGAAAAAACAAAGTCGTCTTTCGCTACTGACGATTACCGATTTGAGTGCCAACTGATGCCGTTTGGGCGCTAGTTTGGTTGGCGTACTGGCTTGGTAGCTGATTGCAGGTGATTAGCTGCAATCAGTCCAATGAATGTCAATGCTACCGTCAATACCGCTAGGGCCATACCGGCGGCCGCTTCACCTTGTTCGAACGATTGATAGATAAATGTTGAAACGGTCGTCATACCGGAAGGCAGTAACAATAGGGCAACGACTAATTCACGACTCGTGGCAATGAAAGCCATCACAAAGCTGTTGAGTAGCGCGGGCCATAGAATCGGAAGTGCAATTTTTAGGATAATGCGGCCGAAACTAGGTTCGAAGATGCGCGCGCTAGCCAGCAATTCCGAGTCAAAGGCCTTGAGGGCGGTCGTCAAGTATTGCACCGTTGTTGGTAGAAATAAGGTGACATCCGCGATCAGGAGGATGGTTAGGGTGCCGTATAATTTGGTGAACGCCAGCACCTGTGAAAAGAGCATCATTAAGCTCAATGCTAAGACGACGTTTGGAATTGCGAGTGGCAATGCGCCCAAGGTATGACATAACTGTCGCAGCCACTTGGGAAAACGTTTTGTTAAACTCCCAACGCTCAAGAATAAACCAACGATCACATTGAGACTGCTAATCAGTAATGCCAATCCGACGGTCGTAACAATGGCCTGCCAGGCAGGACTATCAAAGCGTAAGAGGTCTATATAGTGTACAAGTGTCAAATTAGACGGACTCCAACCAAGACTGCGTTGTTTGAGTAGCGATTGGAGCACGATGGCACTGAATGGCAGGACAATAGCAATACTGATGACTAGGGTGACGAAAGTGCCTGCTAATGTTGTCACTCCAAGCTGCCGATATTGTGACGCTGACCGTTGTCCGGTGAACTTAACAGCTGGCCGGCGTAACAACCATTGCTGGATACCCCAGGCAATCAGGGCAATGGTCAGTAGGAGGGTGCCGGTGAGTACCCCGTTTTGGAAATCTAAGGGCCACTGACTGAGGTCCCTTTGAATCGTAGTCGTCAGAACTTCGAAGTGGATGCTCCGACCAAAGGTGGCTGGCGTTCCAAATTCAGCCAAGGTTTTGGTAAAGACTAAAATCCATACAGCTAAGTATGGGACTAACATGATTGGTAATGTGATTCGCACTAGTCGTTGCCAGGTGTTGACCCCATGAACTTCGGCCGCTTGAAGCCAGCGCTGGTTGAATTGCATGAGGGCTGCGCGTAAGCCTAAGTATGCCACGGGATACAAATGCAGACTCATGATAATGACCATCCCGAACGGTGAAAATAGCCACTGAAATTGGTGGTGCCAACTCGGATTAAGCTGAGCCAGTAATCCGTGTGGTTGAAAGAAATATAACCAGCCCATCGCGTTAATATATGGTGGTGTCATGAATGGCACTAACAAGAGCCAATGCAACCAGGCGAGCTTTGTTAAACGGGTGTGCGTCATGATCCATGCCAAAGGGGTGGCTAGCAGGGTTGTCCCGACGACCGTGCCCCCACTGAGGAACAGACTGTGTTGAATGCTCACACGGTTGGTTGGCTGCGTCAGTTGTGACCATAGCTGGCTTGGCGATTGCCCGACTAGTGTTTGACCAATCAGGGCGACTAACGGGCCGATAATCAGAGTTGCCAACAAGCAACTGGTGATGATTGATAAGGACAAGCGGATTTGATGATTACTCATTGGCTAAAGACCTGATTGAATGCGACAACGTTTTTGGTCAGGGCCGCGTTGGCACTGGTCCAATTGACCGTGTAGGCTTTGATGGCTTCGCCATTGCGTGGATCGGTCAAAGTGCTCGTGGTACCTGGAATTAAGTTACTTTTTTGAATCTGTCTTTGAACTTTAGCTGATAAGAGATAGTCAATAAATTGTTTGGCGGCGGCTTGATGACGACTAGCCTTCAAAATCATCGCCGGTCGTGGATTGACCAAAGTCCCACTCTTAGGATAAACGAAACCAATTTTTTCGCCTTTTTTAATAGCTGTTAGACTCATGTAATCGACCCCACCAAAGACGGCGATTTTTTGGCCAGTGATGACTGCATCGAGTACTTCCTTGTTAGCACCCCCCGATATCGGCACCGTTTTCTTGAAGGGCTTTAAGTAGTTGCGTACCGTGTTTCATTTGATAAGCGTTAATGAAGTCCAAGCTAGAACCAGAGGTTTGGGGGTCCGGAATGGTCACTTGATTGCGATACGGAGCGGTTGTCAAGTCAGACCAGTCTGTCGGTGCCGATTTGATGTGCCGCGTATTGTAGGTGATGCCGACTGCCGAAGCACTGTAATTGATCAACTGGTGGCTAGTATCTTTAAATTGTTTATTCAGGTGTTTAGCTTGAGAAGGCTGATAGGTTAATAGCTGGCCATTCTTTTGTAAATCGACGCCAGCGGCCATTGAAGCTAAAATCAGCACATCAGCTTGGGGATTGCCTTGCTCGGCCTTGACCTTACTTAAAATTTTCCCGGTCGTGCCGTCAAAACTTTTGACTTTAATGCCAGTTTTGGCTTCAAAACCGTGGATGATTTGATCAGAAAGGGGTTTAGGTCCAGCAGCGTATACTGTTAAGACTTGTTGACTGGTTTGCGCGTTGGCGGTTAACGTTTTTTTCTGATGTTGATTAACATAAAGCGACGTGCCAATTGCGAGCACGCCGAGCGTGGATAATGTGATAATTGCTGCTTTAGACATGTGAGTCAACTCCTAAAAAGTTAGTATTTGATGTGGATCGATGCTTAATGTGATCGGTGCAGTGGTATAGGGTAGCTGGGTCTTGACGTGCCAATCATAGGCGCCGACTTGAACGCAAGTATCAAAATGATCGCCCATAAAGGTTGAACGCTGCACCAAGCCTTGGTAAGTGGGCTGCTGAGTACCCGTTTGACTGACTGCGACATATTCCGGGCGAATGGCCTGGTGCGCGTTGATCTGATTAAGGGTGCCCATAAAATTGGCGACAAATTGAGATTTTGGCTGTTGGTACAGCTGTGCTGGTGTGCCCGTTTGCACCACGTTGCCCCCTTGCAGTAATACGAGGTGGTCGGCAACTTGCAAGGCTTCTGGACGGTCGTGAGTTACAAAGATGGCCGTCAGATGCTGGTCGTGAATCAGGGCGCGAATTTCTAATTGAAGCCGTGTGCGCAGTTCGGGGTCAAGCGCACTTAAAGCTTCGTCGAATAAAATCAAATCCGGTTGGGTCGCTAGTGCCCGTGCAAGGGCGACCCGTTGCTGTTGCCCGCCCGAAAGTTCACGTGGATAACGATGTCGGAAGTCAATCAGACTAACTTGTTCGAGGGCCCAGTTGACTTGAGCAGTCAATTCCGGCTTGGTCAGATGCTTTTCTAAAGCGAAAGCGACATTTTCTTGGACCGTCATGTGCGGCCACAGGGCAAAGTCTTGAAAAACCATCGCCAAGTGCCGCTGGGCAGGGGGCTGATTCCAATGAGTCGCGGCGTCAAAAATGGGCTGATTATCAAATGAAATTTGACCACTGTCAGGTGTCGTGAGACCCGCAATCATGTTTAAGAGCGTTGATTTGCCGGAACCGGACGGGCCAATTAATGCCGTGATTTGTTGATCAGGAATCGTCAGACTGAGTTGATTGATTACCGGACCTTGAAAACTTTTGGATAATTCGTGTAGCTTAATGGCAACCACGATATGCAACTCCTTTGTCTTAATTGGTTTGCTCAGTTTATTAAGTTACTTTGTATTGTAGTGGTAATTCGCCGTGTTAACGTTGATTTTGAGTTTAGTTTATGTAAACTTTGTGTGTTATTTCGGTAAAACAGTGCACATAAAAAAAAAGACCACTGAATCGAATTCAGTGGTCTTGGGTGATTCTTATTGTCCTTCAGTCGTGTTATTGGTATCAGCGGTCGGTGTTTCCGATAAAGTCGCTTCGGAACTTGCTTCGGAGCTTGAACTTGCTTCCGAACTGCTGCTACTTTCTGAACTAGATTCAGAAGATGAACTTTCGGCGCTACTTGAGGAAGAAGCAGCTTCGGAACTACTACTGCTACTTTCCGAACTACGACTACTTGCTTCTGTGCTGGTGCTTGAACTACCCGTTGTTGTTGAACTAGAGCTAGCTGAACTAGCGGTTCCTGACGAGGCTTCACTACTGGAGAAGAGGTGACCAACAACGTAAAGTTCTTCGATACCGTTCTTCTTAGTCGTGCCAACTGAGCTTGGTTTGGTCCAATCAGAGTTTGGTGAATACTGTTGAAGGTAATTCATCATGGCGCGATAAATTTGTTGTGAAATCTTTTCGTTTGAGGTATCTAGATAACCACCAGCTTCGGTGGACTTATCATAGCCAGTCCAAACGGCGACCGAATAATTCTTCGTGTAACCGGCCATCCATGAGTCAACGACGGCATCGGATGGTACTTTGTTTTTATACTGAGAAGCATAGTTGTCAGTACCAGTCTTACCAGCTTGGTAAACGCCGCTGATCTTAGCGGTTGTCGCCGTCCCAGTAGAACTATTGATGACCCCTTTCAGCATATCAGTAATCATGTATGCCGTTGATTTCTTCATGGCGCGCTTACCAGTGCTAGTATACGATGTCGTAACGCCATCAGAAGTAGTCACTTTACGGATGTAGTATGGCTTATGATAAACACCACCGTTGGCGAACGCAGCGTAGGCACCGGCAACTTGTAAGGTGGAAACACCAGCACCGATCCCGTTGGCATAGTTAACGGTTTTGAGGTTCATCCCAAGGTTATTGGCAAAGGTTTTGGCTCGGCTTTTACCAACGGCTTGTAAGGCCCGAATTGCTGGGATGTTCCGTGATTGAACCAGTGCTTCACGCATCGTCATATTGCCCAAGTAATTATTGTCAAAGTCATGCACGGAAATGTTAGTCCCGGGATATTTGTATTTCGTATCAGACAACGACTTGTAAGTTGGCCAATTCAAATATTCAATGGCTGGTCCATAATCGAGAATCGGTTTCATCGTCGAAGCGTTTGAGCGTGATGTCCAGACAGCTCGGTTGGTTCCGTACGTGACATTACCGGTTTTCCGACCACCAATCATAGCTGAGACCTTGCCAGTGTATGAGTCAACAACCGATACCCCTAATTGGAAAGTCTGTTTTCCATTATTAGGATAGTTGACGTATTGAGACGTGTTGGCAATGTCATAAAGCCGTTTCTGGGCATCCATGTCAATGTTCGTATAAACTTTCTCGCCATCGGTTAAATTATAACCTTTTTTGAGGAGGTCTTGACGGACTTCGTTCAGGTAAGCATCCAAGATTTTATTTGTCTTTTCATGCTTCGCTAGGCTTGAACGTCCCGAACTAGTTAAGCCCGTCTTGACACTGACTTTTTCAGCAGCAGTTTCCTGACTCTTGGAGATGACCTTGTTATCGTACATCGCTTCCAGCACCAGATTACGGCGGCTAGTTGCGTATGATGGATAAGTCGTCGGGTCGTAGTAGGTTGGTGATTGCGGCATACCTGCGAGCAGTGCGAGTTGACTAAGGCTCAGATCTTTTAATGACTTACCGTAATAATACTTGGCGGCAGTCCCCATACCATAAATCCCGTTACCCATATAGACCTTATTGATGTAAAATTCCAGAATCTGAGATTTACTGTAATGTTTTTCAAGATTAAGCGCAATCCAGGCTTCCTGCGCTTTGACTTTCAAATTTCGATCCGAAGTACTGGTGGAAAAGACCGCAAGTTTAACGAGTTGCATGGTCAAGGTACTCCCACCTTGCATCCCGAGTGAGCTACCTTTTAAGTTGCCGACTGCAGCCCCAAGAATCCGGTAATAATCGACCCCCTTATGCTTGTAAAAACGGCGATCTTCGATTGAGACGACGGCATTCTTAAGTGTGGATGGGATATTACTAGACTTAACGTATTCGTGGTCGTTAGTTCCCAAAGAGGTCAAATACTTGTCGTTCTGGTCATAAATCTTAGCGGTCCCCGTATTGACAAGGTCACTCTGTTTGACTGTTGGTGCCGTCTGCGCATAGTAGAAGAAAAGTGCTAGACCAGCGAGTACCCCGATGACAAACAGTGCAGCTAAGGATAAAATAATCCGCCGAAACCAGTGTTTCTTAGGTGGTTTAGGTTGGCTTTTTCTGCGAGCAACCCGTGAGTTCTGTTCATTGTTACCTGCCATGATGTTCTCCTTTAATGAATTGATGAGGTCTCATCAATAATATGATCAAGCGCATCCAAATAGGGAATGCGTGGATTGATTTGATAATGTAGCTCCGCGGCTAAATGTTCAATATCCGTCAGTGGAATTGACTTGCGACCACCATCTCCTTGATGATCCCAATAAGTAAATAAGTCGCTGGCTGTTAACAAAAATAGGCGCCCCAAACTCGCAAACCGAATGATAACAAAACAGATTCCGCTTTGAGCTAAGCACTGGCGCATGTGCTTAATTTGATGCTCATGAAAGTTTTTTAGCGGAAAAGCCGTTTTGTTCTTGGTCTCCTTGGCCTCAAAATCTAAATACTTCCCCCGATAGACACCGTTATAATCAGTAGTAGAAGCTTGTTTAAAATAAGCTTCGCGGATTACAGCGGCGCTGCGTTTGGGATAATCGACTTTAACGATTTGAATGGGCGTTGGCTTTTTATGAATAACTGCGATATTATTTTCAAGATAATAGGCGTTACTATCATTGATTTCTTGTTCCAAGCTCATTCCACGATCGCCAAAATTGACGTTGGCAAATTTGGAAGATTTCGATTTAGTTGGGCCGGGTTGGCGATAAACTTGACCGTTTGGATAGCGAATCGTCACATTAATCAACCTCCTAATAATGTTACATTTTACCATTAACTAATAGGGAATGTGAAATATCTGTGAGTTTTTAACTGATTTAGACCGATTTAGTGACAGAAAGGAGACTTTTTTATGAGCCGGTTGTGGCTTAGTGGTTACCGGAGTTACGAGTTGAATGTCTTTGGTGATCAGGATGATAAACTAAAAGTTATTAAGTTTGCGTTAACTAATTACTTAACGACGCAGATCGAGGATGGTATGGATTGGCTGATAACGGGTGGTCAGCTCGGTATTGAACAGTGGACAGCGGAAGTAGGGTTAACGCTCAAAAAGACATATCCAGAATTGAAAGTGGCAATGATGTTACCATATGGTGAATTTGGTGGGCGCTGGAATGAAAATAACCAAGCTAAATTACAGACTTTGCTGGCCCAAGTCGATTTTCATGCACCAGTCAGTAAACAACCGTATGAAAATCCGCAACAATTAAAAAATTACCAAGAATTTATGGTTACCCATACGGATGCGGCCACTCTGGTATATGATCCAGATAACCCCGGGAAACCCACGTATGACTATGATTTGATTCGGAACTTTAGTGACACTCATCCGTACCCATTGACCCTGATCGACTTCGACTGGTTACAGGAAAGTGCCAATGAATATGCAGAAAAACAGAATAATGGTTTTAATTTTGAATAAAGTCTGCTACAATGTTTTAAGTAATGCGGATGCCGAATGGGTATCGCGCGAATAACAATGAGGTGTTTTTAAATATGGCTAAACGTAATTTTACTCCCAAAGACATCCTTCAAAAAGAGTTTAAGCCAAAGATGCGGGGTTATGATCCTGCCGACGTGGACGGCTTCTTAGATAATGTCATTAAGGACTATGAGTCATTTACTAAAGATAACCAACAACTTTCAGATGAAAATGAACGGTTACGGGCCAAGGTTGACGAGCTTACCAAGCAAGTCGCTGTCGGTGCAACCAGTCCATCTTCTCAACCGACTAGTACGGTGACGAATATGGATATTCTGAAACGTTTGTCTAACTTGGAACGTCATGTCTTTGGTGCCCAATTAGATAATAATCAAAATGAATCACACCGTCTATAATTGTGATTCGATGTAAATTCTGGGTAATCGCGGTCGGCTTATGTCGGCTGAGGAAGGTCCATGCTCGCACAAGCTGCGATGCTTGTAGTGTTCGTGCTCGGTGAAAAAATAAGCCGGGGTACCGATTTATCGGTAACGGCGGAAAAAACGGCTAAGGCTTCGGCTATGCCCGAGTATTCCTGAAAAGTGCCACAGTGACGATACTCAATTGGAAACGGTTGAGTTGGAACGCGGTAAACCCCACGAGCGGGCAACCCAAACTACGGTAGGGGCGCTTCACATAAGGAACTGAACTAAATGTGGGGGGAGATTAGTAATCTCGAGATAGATGATTACCGCCTAGTTAACAGACCCTGTACTTTAACTAGGTACAAAACATGGCCTACAGGAATTTACATTTAGACAGGAGACTGGGACAAAAGTTCGCTTTTGTCCCAGTTTTTTTATTCGATCAGTTAGCAAACTAGCAACTTATGCTAAACTAGGTGAGGAAACCAATTTAGTGGAAATATTTACTCAACAAGATGCGCCTACAGAACAGGCGTCGCAGGAGGAAACTATGCAAGAATTTAGATTAATTGCCACCGCCGCTAGCGGAATTGAAGCATTAGTGGGGCGTGAATTACGAGATTTAGGGTATCAAGTTCAAACTGAAAATGGCCGGGTTCGATTTAACGGAACGATCAAAGATATTTTGCGGACCAACTTGTGGTTACGAACGGCTGATCGAATCAAGATCATCGTTGGTGAATTTGATGCTTATACGTTCGATGAGTTGTTTGAAAAGACTCTCGCATTGCCATGGGACCAGTTATTGCCGATGGACGCTGAATTTCCAGTTGAAGGTAAATCGCGCAACTCTAAACTCCACAGTGTTCCCGACGTGCAGTCTATCGTCAAAAAGGCGATCGTTAATCAGTTAGCCGATACTTATCATCGGAGCGGGCACCTTCCGGAGACAGGCGCTTTGTTCCCATTAGAAGTGGCTATTAATAAGGATCACGTGTTGTTAACGCTGGATACAACTGGCTCTAGTTTATTCAAACGGGGTTACCGAGTCGAAAAGGGGGGCGCACCCTTAAAAGAAAACATGGCCGCTGCCTTAGTGATGTTAGCTAAGTGGTATCCGGATAATCCATTTGTTGATCCAGTTTGTGGTTCGGGGACGATTCCAATCGAAGCCGCTTTACTGGCGCGCAACATTGCCCCGGGGTTCAACCGCGCATTTGCGTGCGAAAAGTGGGACTGGGTTCCCGCTGGCCTGAGTCAACAATTGAGAGACGAAGCTGATAGTTTAGCCGATTACGACACTGAGCTGGATATTAGTGGGTACGATATTGACGGTAAAATGATTGATATCGCCAAGTTGAATGCGCGGGAAGCCGGGTTGTTGCATGACATTCATTTCAAACAACTGGCCGTCAAAGACTTTACGACTGACAAGATCAACGGGGTCCTAATTGCGAACCCACCATATGGGGAGCGGCTAAGCGATCGGGATAGTGTCCGGATTCTCTATCGGCAAATGGGCCAAGTTTACAGTAAATTGCCAAGTTGGAGCAAGTATATCTTGACCAGTGACTTAGAATTTGAAGACTTCTATGGACAAAAAGCCACGAAACGCCGGAAACTCTATAACGGTGCGTTACGGACAGATTATTTCCAATATTGGGGTAAACGAATTCGGCCAGCACGGACGGAATAAGCAAGCGACCTTTGTTGGTAAAAGTAGGTGAAAAATATTGGCAAATGAAATACCGCGGTCTGAAGTTGATTCCCAGCAGCTATTAGTATTTAAAGTGCTGGCTGACGTGGTTAGACTGAACATTGTTAAGTATTTGAAGCTGCAGGATCAGGCCGTTACTTGTGGGCAAGTCGGACAAGCAATGGGGATTAGTAAAACCGCTGGTTCATATCATTTTAAATTGCTGGAAAAAGCAGGATTAATAACCGTCAAAAAAGTTGCACGTGAAAAATACGTCATGTTGAACCCCAAAACTTTTGATCACTATGTTACCCATTTTTATCAAAGCCTTTAAATTGCTGAGTATTTTGGGCGGTCTTCAACTGTGATTCTGACTAATACCAGTTCTTAAGTGCCGATTGGTCTTTTGAACTGGTATTTTTTTGTTGCCGAATCGTTAGTGGGATGGTACGCTGTAATAGTTCAAAAATATTTGAACTATTGTGGGTGGCCACCCAACTAAATCTAAGAAAAAGATTGACATAGTAGATTTAAACTTTGTGAGTAGGCTTATTCAGCATTGGTAAGTCTGAATAAATGATAATGGGGCGGAAAACATGGAAAATCGACAGCGACAGTTTGGCTGGTTATTAGCGTTAACTTCATTAGGCTTTTTTATGGCAATGATGGACTCAATGATTGTGACAACGGCGTCAACAGCAATTAAAATTGATTTCGACATCTCGGAGGCCAGTTTACAGTGGGCCCTCAACGCTTACAATGTCGCGATTGCAGCAACGTTACTTGTGGGCGTTGCATTAGGTGATCGCTTTGGACGCCGCCGGGTTTATAATCTCGGCATTTTAGTTTTTACGCTGGGTTCAGTGTTTTGTGCATTAGCCAATCGAATGCCATTATTGATAGTGGCACGTGTCATTGCAGGTATTGGGGCCTCCGTCATGACACCGATGTCAATGGCTATTTTAACGGCTGCAGTTCCAGTTGCGAAGCGTGGGAAAGCTTTAGGAATCTGGAGCGGTATCGGTGGACTGGCACTGATTGTCGGGCCGGCTCTGGGTGGTCTAATTGTAGCTAAATTAACCTGGCAGTGGATTTTTTGGATCAATGTGCCACTTGGCCTGATTGTCATAGGATTATCCCGGTTCTATTTACCAGAAAGTACCGGGGTAGCAACACCAATTAATTTAACGGACGCAGGTCTTTCAATGTTAGCGATGACCGCAATCATTTGGGCCTTAGCTGCCAGTTCGACTAGTATTAATGGACTTGGTCCGTTCGTTGGCCTGATAATTGGCTTAGTTGCAGGCACTTGGTTTATCAAGCGACAGCAACATGTCGTTGCACCGTTAATGCCGTTAACGCTTTTTAAAAAGCGTATTTTTACGATGGGAAATGTGGCGACTTTTTTTTTATATGCCGCGATGTACGGAGTCGTTTTCTTTTTACCCCAATTCTTACAAGTTGTTCAGCATGATAATGCGTGGGAGGCAGGATTGTCCTTATTACCTTGGACTGGGACACTAGTATTAGTTGCGCCATTTGCTGGCAAAGCTGTGGACCTCTACGGGGAAGCGATTGTGGCAGTTATCGGGCTATTATCTCAAACATTTGGGTATTTCATGCTTGGTTACCTAGTTGCCAACCATGCGGCTTATGTTATGATGATTGCTCCGCTGGCAATTGCTGGGATGGGATTGTCAATGGCGGGCCCCGCGTTACAGCATGCAGTTTTGGGGGGAGTGTCACCGGCAGTTATCGGTAAGGCAGCCGGAATTTACAACGTTTTTCGGTTACTTGGAGGTGCGGCTGGCACGGCAATTGCTGTGGTGGTGTTTACAGTGGGTAGTCGGGTACCCGCGATGAATGCAATTGGCTTTCAAACAGTCATGTTTAGTACAGCATTGATTTCAGCTATAGGCGCCGGTTGTGCTTGGCAAATAAGAAATTCAAAGAACTTGTAGCTGACAATAACGATCATTACAATGTGTGACAGATAGTTTGAGTAGCCTTAAAAGAGCGTGTTTAATCGGGTGACCGACTAAGCACGCTCTTTTAAGGCTAACGTTAACCATGGTTGAGCCTTTGATAATTAATTTAAATAATAATCGAAGAAATTAGCAACTTTGTTCATCAGAGGCACTTTGACCAGATGTTTGGCTTGATAACCCGTGATAAATGCCACTTGTTCAGCATACGGGGCGGTATGCACGCGGTCAAAGAAATTACGAGACTGTGAATAAGGAATCCGTTCATCCTCAGTACCATGCCAAAATAAAAGTGGCCGATGATTGATGGTTTCCGGTTGCAGGTTAAGATCATAGTGATCTAGCCAACTCGTCAATAGGGCTAAATCACTGGGAATGTAATAAGCATGGGCCTGCGCATGTTTGCGGACTAATTGGGCGTACGCGTTCAGGTTAGGGGTCCCCATAATGATTGTGGCTGCTTTAATTTCAGGATGATGGGTCAATAAAGCCCCGGTCGTCATGCCACCCATTGAATAACCGCCGACACCAATCTGCTCATTCAAAATGAGTTTACGCTCCCGGTAGTAATTCACAATTAGCTCGAATTCGCCAAGATTACCTTGGATACTGTTCCAAAAAGTAAATGAAGGAATCTGGCTAACGATTTGGTGTCGTTCACCGTGATTCATGGCATCGGGCAAGACGACTCGTAAATTCTTGCGAGCCAGTTTACGTGCTTGGGTCAAGACGAGTTCTTTATTGGACTGCCAACCGTGGTAAAAAATCACTAGTGGCAGCGGTTGGTCTAAATGGGTTGTAGTAACAACTTCCAGCGCAGGCACATCTTGAAAGTGTCGGTTAGTAACTTTGATCATATTTATCGGCTCACTTTATTAATATTATGATTAAGTTAACTGTGCCAGAAACGACTGCTGAATACAACTGATAGACTTGTTTAGTCAATATTTGGTCTTGTTAATTGTTAGTGATGTTAAAATAATGGTAATCGCCTGTTTATTAACTAGAATTACGGCCTTTAAAAAGTAATCTTAAAACGGAAGGTGTTTTAAATGACCGAAATCGAAACGGCACTACTTCGGGACCGAAAAGCAAAAGTCCAGCAATATTTTGCGATGTGGGTCACTCGTGATTTTGAAGCGTTACCAAGAATATTTGCGGTCGATTGTTATTATCAAGAATGCTATGGACCAGCATATCTATCATTAGCGGAAGTTCAAGCCTGGATTGAACATCAATTAAGAGTTCAACGGGTAACGGCTTGGTCGATTCAGCGGTTGTGGTCAGCAACTGACAACATGATCTTTGCCCAGTGGTCCTTCACCGCTGTTACCGACCGGATAACTCAGTTTGATGGGCTTTCAGCAGTTCATTTTAATTTAGCAGGACGTATCGACGATTTACGAGAGTATCAGACCACGACTGCGCATGATTATCCCTATCATGGATCCGTGCTGTGATATGCGAAGCATGTGTGTCATAATGTAAGCGAAATCATTTGGAGTGTTGGGGGAATCAGTATGCAAGTTCAAGTTTCTGTTATTGTGGCTGCGTATAATGAGGAGCACTGGTTAAGGCGTTGTTTGACCTCATAAAAAAAACAGACATTAGCGGCCTTAGAAGTCATTATTGTTGATGATGGTAGTACGGACGGCACGGCTACAATTTGTGACCAATATTGTGCGCGCTGGCCGCACCTATTTCGGGTTATCCATCAACGTAACCAAGGACAGGGACCTGCACGTAATGCGGGGATTACCGCCGCGCATGGCCGCTATTTAGGTTTTGTCGATGCTGATGATTGGGTCGAACCGACGATGTATGCGACCTTAGTAGCAACGGCTGAGCGTAGTCATGCCCAAATCGTCGTTTGTGATGTTCGTAAAATCTACGCGGCGACTCACCGCACAACTAGTCTGCTGAGCTTGCCAGATGCGACTGATCATGTGGCAATTGCGACTTATCTTAAATACGGTCTAAATAATGCTTATTCCGGAAATAAATTATATGCACGTTCGTGTTGGCAGAAATATCGTTACCAGCGGATGGTCTACGAGGATTTAGATATTTTGCTGGACATGTTGAGTTGCTGTGAGCGAGTCGCCTATGTGCAACAACCATTTTATAATTATTATAAACATGCTGGTTCGACAACTTTAGATTATACCAACCCACGACTGTTTGATATTATGACAGCCTATCAAGATGCCATTGAGCACGCCAAGGTGACGTATCAGGATGCGGTGACTTATTGCGTCGCTAAGCGAATTTTGATTAATTTAGCAACGCCAGGCTTTGCCGATTATCTAGCGGAGTTTATTGAACTGATACGACAATTGCGTCCTATTTTTGAAGCCAGTCCGTCAATAATGAGTGATCCGGCTATTAAAAAAATTTGTGATTATGCAGGTCAATTGACATTACCCCGGCGATTTATCTGTGAGCGTGAGGACTGGGCTCAATCGTGGCATCAGTATAGTCGGAATTTCAAAACGATTATACCGGTAGCTAAAGCATTGCCGGCCGATTTACGACAACGGTCTAACCACTTTAAACTCGATTATTGGTTGTTGAAAACGTTATTTGAACAAGGTGGCTTGCTGATTTTGGGTACCGTCAAGTTGCACCGCCCGTTTGGCCGTTTACGGGCGGGAGGTGACGTGTTAGCCTTTGAAGGTGAACATTGTTTATTAGTTGGTGCGCAACCACGTTCCCCACTGATTTCTGAATTACTGCAACAGTTGATTGTTGGTTCCGAGTCACTAACAGAGTTGCTGACAATGGTTAAGGCACAGCCAGAACGATGGTCAGCGGGTACGCATAAGATTCGCTTGGTTGACATAAAAGATTGGCTACAATAGGGCGACGGGTCACTGAGTCATGCAGAGCAGCGGACTCAGTGACCTATTTAGTCATTGGTTACATTGAAAATGAATAAAAACTAAATAGCAATTTAAAATATTATATAATGATGATAAAATTAATTTTAGATTAAATTAAGAAAGGGTGAAAATATGTTAAAACCAGCACCATTGCACGTTGGTGACCACGTGGCCGTCGTCAGTCTTTCGAGCGGCACGCTCGGAGAACTCACGCAGCAGCATCAATTGAATCGGGGGCTAAAACGGATGCGCCAATTAGGGCTCGTCCCAGTCATGATGCCGAATGCTTTGAAAGGGCGACTGATTTTACAGCAACGCCCTGAATTAAGAGCCGCCGATTTGAAGACGGCTTTCTTAGACCCAAGTATCCGTGGAGTTGTGGCGGCAATTGGCGGTGATGATACGTATCGAACCGTGCCATTTTTGATGGCTGATGAGCAGTTTAAGACGGCGGTTCGCCGGTCGCCTAAACTGTTTACAGGCTTTTCAGATACGACGATCAATCATTTGATGTTTTATCAGCTTGGACTGCAAACTTTTTATGGCCCCAATTTCTTAAGCGACTTGGCCGAATTAGGGCCGACGATGTTGCCGTATACCACGAAGACTTGGCAGCGTTACTTTGAAAATCCTCAGCAGACAAGCATTATTAGCAGTCCCGTGTGGTATGACGAACGAACAAATTTCAGTGAATCGGCGCAGGAAACACGGCGCATGACCCACACCGAAATGCACCATTACGAAGTGTTACGTGGTCACGGGACAATCAGTGGGACGCTACTTGGTGGTTGCCTGGACAGCTTTTATGATTTATTGACCACGACTCGTTATCCAGACGAACGGCAAGTTGCGGAACAGTTCAGACTGATTCCATGTGCAGCCGAATGGCGCGGAAAAATTCTGTTTATCGAAACGAGTGACGAACAGCCGCAGCCAGATTTGTTCAAGCGGATGCTGCAACGAATGCGACAAGCTGAGATTTTGACAAACGTAGCCGCCGTGATTGTAGGTAAGCCGCAGAATGAGCATTATTATCAGGAATACCGCCAAATTTTGATCGATGAGACAGCCGATTTGAAATTGCCAATTCTGTACAATATTAATTTTGGTCACGCTTTTCCGCGAACGGCACTTCCATATGGGGCGCAAGTGTGTATCGATTTTGAGCAAGCTACGTTAAAAATTTTAGAACCTTGGTTTGTGGAAGCTTAAGTGGTTATTGTTAAATTGGTATCGGCAGACGATCAAAAAGGTATTCGTTGTTCATTGCAACGATCAAAGAATAGTGCAATACGAGAGGAGTTGTCATATGCAATTACAAATTCGACGTTTTAAAACTACGGATGCGCCAGCAGCGGCGGCACTGATTGCGCGCGCATTACTGACGAGTAATCAGGGTGACTATCCCAAAGCATACTTGGATCGGCTCATTACCCAGATGACACCGGCTTGACTATGCCAAAAAGCTGCTGCGACGCACTTTTATGTCGGTTATTTTCAGCAGCAACTCGTTGCGACCGGGGCGATTGGGTCATACTGGGGGCGCCCAGGTGAGTACAGTCTGTTCACGATTTTTGTTGATCCGGAGGTTCAAGGCATGGGTGGTGGGCGTCAAATTCTGCATACCCTTGAACAGGATGTCTATTTCAGTCATGCCCACCGTGTAGAAATTCCAGCGTCCGTGACTGCGCACTTATTTTACCAACACTTCGGGTATCGACCTAAGCCTGGAGGAATTTACCCGGATGATGAAGGCCTGTATCGATTAGAAAAGTTTCCACATGAATCATTTCACTAGTAAATCACACTTTCCTGCATTGGTTTATAATGTAAACAAATTGTAAAGTGACTGCAATCAGTTTGAGAACTTATCTGCACATTTTATCGGTAGGATAAGGTGTGCAGTAAACGTACATATCAAACTAATGATGGGAAGGCGAGTAATTTGGTCATGCAGAAAAAGTGGCGGTTGATACTGCTGCTCGTGGGTTGTTTTTTAGGTGGTATCGGAGTCGTTCAGGCACACGCGGCGGTGCCGGATATCTCAGAGTGGCAAGGTCAGTTAACGAGTACCGAGGTTCAAAGTTTGAAGAGTCAGGCTGATTTTGTCATCAACCGGGTACAATATGGGAGCAGTTATGAGGATCTCTACCACACCTCTAATGAGAGTCTCTATGTGAAATATGGTGTTCCGTTCGGGTCCTATGACTATGCGACCTTTACGAGTACCGCGACTGCCAAAGCCGAGGCAGATAAGTTCTATCAACGCGCAAATAAGAACACGAAGTTCTACGTCTTGGATTTTGAAACGACTTCCATGAGTAGCACGGCGGCCAACGCGGCTGTCAAGGCTTGGTATACTGAGATGCGGTCGTTAACGAGCAAGAAGTTGATTTTTTATTCGTACCAGTCATTTGCAACCACATACGCCAACACGGCACGGCAAAGTTTTGATGCCCAGTGGATTGCAAATTACTCCTCGAAGCCGACGATTTCGTTCTCATTGTGGCAATATTCCAGTAGCTATTATTTATCTTCGCTAGGACAATATGTTGATAACAGTTTGTATGACAGTGCTTCCGTGACGACATACCACCCGTTAAGCTGGTGGACTTCCGGGACTTCGGCATCATCGTCGACCAGTTCAACTAGCACGACGTATGCCTACAGCAGTTATACGAAAGGGCAACATGTGTACCTCAATAATGGGGCGTCGAGCTATTATGACGGCACAAAAGTGCCCAGTAGCGCTAAGAAAAAATACTACAAGGTCACAGCAACCAAGTCAGTCACAAAGAGTCGTTCCAAACAGCTGGTTTACTTAAGTGGTCTGAATAAATGGGTCTTATCACAGGACGTCACCGGCTATTGGGTCGGCCAACACGGATTATATCAACTTCGTGAAAAGAGCACTTTGTTCAAAGATGTTAATTTGACAACCTCGACGGGTAAAACCTTGAAAAAGGGTGGCATCTACAGTGGTAAATTGGTTAAAAGTGGGAATTTCTATCGAATTAAGGTGAGTGGTGGTTATATCACGGCGAAGGTCTCCAAATCTGATCATTGGTACTATGAATCAGTACCTTCCAGTGGCTGGATCAAGGCTAAAGTGGGACTCTACACCTATAAATCTTCAAACTTTGTTAAGTCTAATCGACACGCTTACCACGCCGCTGGTGATCGAATTAAAGTAACGAAGGTTTACTCACGGTCGGGTGGCTCACGCTATTATTTAACGAATAAAGGGAATTACGTTTCAGCCAACCGCTCAAACGTGGTCACACAATAAGTCAATTAAGTCGCTCAAAACGAGCATAGTCAGTTGATTACTAAACGACTTTCAGCAAGTTATTAGCTGAAAGTCGTTTTTTTGAGGAAATACGTCGATTGGAAGTACGTTAAGATTAAAAAGTGCTACACTTATTTTAATTATATTTTAATCTTGTGGGGTGGGAATACAATGAAAATTGGGACATTTTCTGCATCAACGCCGATTACGGCATTATCGCCAAACCGTTATGCTCGCGCACGACGGTTCTTGGCAACCCAAGGAGTGACCTTAGTTGCCGGTAATTTGACGGGACGACGGGATAGTTACCGTGCTGGTTCCATCAAAGAACGGGCGGCCGAAATCAACGCGTTAATTCATGATGATTCGCTGGACATCTTGATGGCAACGATTGGTGGGACGAACGCAAATTCGGTGCTAGCAATGCTCGATTACGAGTATCTCAATCAGCATCCCAAAATAATTGTCGGTTACTCCGATGCGACGGCCGTGTTATTGGCGGTGCAAACGCACGCGCCTAATTGTCGTGTGATTTACGGACCGGCCTTAGTAGCCTCACTTGGCGCCTTAGAGTCAGAGATCGTGACAACCACTTGGCAGAATTTTCTGACAGTCTACCGCGCAGCACCGGGGCAGGCCGTAACCGAACAGGCACCGGCACAGTGGACGGATGAAGCGGTCAATTGGGAGACCTTTGAACATCCGAAACACATGCACGCAAATACTTGGCATTATACGGCGACCCCCATTTTGACTGGCCGTTTGATCGGTGGGAACTTGAACACCATGTATGGGTTCTTTAACTCACCTTATTTTCCAAAATTAACTGGTAACGAGCTTTTATTTATTGAAGATGCCGAGAAAACTGCAGCAACGCTGGAAAAAAATTTCGTAATGTTAGCGTTGGCTGGTGTTTTTGATCAAATCTCTGGCATTATTTTGGGAAAACACGCGTTGTACGATGATCAAGGCAGCGGGCGGTTGCCAATCGATATCTTACAGGAGGTGCTGGGGGATCACCAATTACCAATTATTTACGACTACGATAGCTGCCATACAGTCCCCATGCTCAGTACGCCATTGGGGGCGGATGTCCGGATTGATGCGCAGGCTCGAACGGTGACGTTTAGTCATTTTTAGACTACCTTTTGCAATTAAAGACGTTTAGCAAGCTCAAAAACTTTGTAAACCGGCCATACTTACATGCCTGGTATAAGAATACTTGCTTTTTGATAAATGATAAACATATAATAAAACAATTAGATTAACAAAAGGGGTGTGATAGTGATGCACAAATATAGCGTTCAAGTGGGGGTCTACACGCAGTATTTTTTTAAGGTCATTCGGGATACTCCCGGGGTGTTAATTTACACAATCTGTTTGCCACTTGTCTTTTTAATCATGAATGTCAGTAGTGCTTTCTTTAAACCTTTATCGCTGACAACTTATACGGCTCAAGTCGTGCCCTACATTGGTTGGATGATTTTTTCCAATTGTCTAACGACTGCCAGCAATGTAGCCATTCTTCGCGAGCAGGGTTATCTCAAACAATATCGAACCTTGGTGGTTAGCCCCGCAGTTTTTCTTGTCAGTCAAGCGCTGGTCAGCTTGGGTATAATTTTGATGACTTTATTGTTGGTGGCCCTGTTGAGCGCGATTACTTTCAAGTTGGCCTTTTTATCGTTGCTAGGTCGCTTATGGTTGACTGTGTTGCTTACGTATCTACCAGTCACTTGTTTTGGCTTACCCTTGATTGCCTTGGCACTCCGACGTAAAACTGTCGATATGATTGGAAATGCACTGGCGCTGATCGTCGTCGTAGGTACCTTTATGTTGAGTAACATGCTGGCAGTGTCTGCCAATAACCCATTACTCAACCTGGTTAGTCCCATTTACTTAGTTACCAATGTTTTTGCGATGATCAGCGTGGGCCACGTCAGCCACTTTATGACGACTTATCTTCTGAGTCTGATTGTATTATTGGTTATCGGCGGATTTAGCTATCGGCACATTAAGATTCTGCCAACGGAGGGCTTATAATGATGCGTGTTGAGCACTTAGCATATCAGTTTTCAAGAAATGGGCAACCGTTCTTCAAGGACGTGAGTTTTCAATTAAAAAGTCCCGGTGTCAATTTTTTGATTGGTCAAAATGGCGCTGGAAAAACGACGCTGGCTGATATCATCACTGGTTTGCGGCCAGCACAAGGTGAATTAGACCTACCTAAAGCAGCCATTTATTTGAACCAACAACTCCCGTTACTGTCTTCAATTCGTGTGCGGGACGTTGCCCAACTGGTTTTGGGCATCGAGCACGGACGACTACGATTGACAACTGAACAGCTCCAACAACTTATTGATACCCAAGCTTATCAATTCTTGGCCCCGTTGTGGGATCAGCATTATGGTCAGCTTTCTGGGGGCCAACGCAAATTAGTTCAGTTATTGCTGTTCTTACAAGTTGATCGCGAATTGATTGTTTTGGATGAACCAACAGCAGCGGTCGATCGGGAAAACGTGCAGTTGTTGTTTCAGGTCATGCAAGCCCATCCTGAGCGAACCTACTTGATGATTACACATGACGTTCGCGACCTTCATGCTTTTACAGATTACCAAGTGCTGTGGCTCAATGATCGGCAGGTGACGACACTGTCCAAGCGAACGTTTGAAGCTGCGAGCGCGCAAGCTGACTTTGTTGCGCTCTTCAAAACGCAGTAATATAACAGTAATGGCTCTTGCGCCGCAATGGCGACACTTATTTTGAGTCCTTTGGCGCTCAAGTTGGCCTCGCTGGCAAGTCTCATAAAATGACACTAAAAAACGGTACTCAGATTAGTTTGAGTACCGTTTTGCGTATTATTGGTGAGCGTACCTAGCCAAAGTAATAAATATAACCGATGATCAATGCCCAGATAACGATCCATAAAATACTGAATGCCAACTTGAAGTAATACAAATGAAAACGAAAACGACGGAAGCGGTCGCTACCGGCCAATTTGAACGTCAAGGTCTTGTTATCTAATAATTGCAAGTAATCATAGAAACGGGGAAGCCACACACCGCCCGCTGTTAACACGATTAACAATCCGATGATGGCAAACGCCGCTGCGGGGTAAACGATACTGGTATCGACCGTAAAGGCCGGTGCAAGAATGTTGGCATATAACAACCATAAAGCATACAACCCCAACGCGTAACCAATAATCCGAACAACATTAACGATAATTAGCCGTGACTTTAAGTCCGGTTGTTGTTGCATGAGTGCCTGATTCGCATGATAATGCTGGGTGCCAAAGCGCCCGCTGACCGGAATCAAGTATCGGTTTTGATGTAAGTATGGCAGTTGTGCTAACAGCGTGATCAATGCCACAACTGGTACGGCGATTGCCACCACCATTAGTAGGTACTCAATAGTGACCATGGGAACGGTGCTGACCCGGTAGGCCCAACTAATCCAACCAATCAGGATGAAGACGTCTAATGCCAAAACCAACCAAATCTGAAAGCGACGATAGTGTTCAAACGTGGCGGTATCGGCTAGCTGCCAATGATGGTCTTGAGTTGAGTGACCAATCAAGTAATCATAACTTTGCGTCGGCCACACTAAGGCGGGAATCATTAGCAAGATAATGCCAACGATCATTAAGGCGATGCTTGTGACAACACTCCGAATCGGAAAAATCAACAGGGTTAATTTTGCGCTGACCAAGTAGCAACTGACTAGTAAACTGATAACACCGAGCCACCAGCAAGCTGCCATTCCATAATATAACCATTTCAATCGTGGTGCTTGATCGGTCACGTGTTGCCGCACTTGATGTTGCAATTGGAGCTGTGCGCGCGGCGCCAGGGTTTTAGCTGGCTGGATGACCGGATGCTGAAGATTGTGGTATTCCAACCAACCCATGAGTCCTAACAATAAAACTAAAAGAATCCAAACAATAACTAACATGGCAAAAGTCCTTTAAAACAATATAGTCGTGCATATTAATAAGTGTAAAACGAAAATATGGTCAAAATGTGACGATTATTTAAATCTTGTAACTTTTTTAATGGTCAGTTGATTTAACGAAGCGGTTAAAAACCATTTTCTACTGATCAGTTGTGGACTAGACTATGCATGACTGATTGTAAAGCTGTGTTTTATCTGTAATAAAAAAGCATTTGGAACTACTTACGATGTCTGTCATTGTGGGAGGCAAGTAATCATGAATCAATTAATGACGGAATTGGGACAAGTGTACTATCAGTACCGACCGGCGGGACCACAACAGCCGACGTTGATGTGCTTACCGGCGTTTGGCTGGGACGCCACTGATTATAATTTTAAGCATTTAATGGCACGATTGCCAAGTCAGGTGGGATTACTTGCCATCGACACGATTGGCGTGGGCCGTAGCATTCATAGTCAAATGGTGCGCACTGTCCCGCATATTTTAGCCAATCTTGAGGATGTGGTTCACCATGAACACGTGAGCAACTTATTATTGGTGGGCCACAGTTTAGGCGCTAGTTACGCATTCTTATATGCCCAGCAGCACTTAGATAATGTTTGTGGCTTAGTTTTGCTTGAACCACCCTATGCCGCGATGGCACCACAACTTCTTGCAAACGTCCAATCTTTTATTGAAAACTATCCGCAACTAGTACAACAGCGACAAACTTTGACACTTCAGCAACTCTTAGCAGAAGTTAATCCTTTAAACCTACTGGCAGAACGTGTCGCCAATGCCCGTATTGATTTAGCAGCTTACGCGAACGCGAGTATTCTGACTGAAGCGCAATGCTTACCACAATTAGTAACGACGCTTCGAACCGCTGAAAAGCGGGTACTGACGCTGCCAATCCAAGTTTTAGTCACTGACCAACGCTTGACGGCGTACCAACAATCACCGTGGTGCCAGCTTGGTCACCTAGTTCATGCACCAGGTCAGCATTATTTACACTGGACGAACGAAAATTTTGTCCGGCAACAACTATTGATTGCTCTGTCCCAGTCATAGGGGGCAAAGAGCCAGTCCACGGTATTAAATTAATCGCTGCAAAGCTAGTACCAGCAACATCTACCAATGGTCTGACTTTAATCCAACTGAATCAGCCACCCGCAACAAATTCGAGTATGCTAAAATGAAAGCAGATTGGTTGTGGAGGCGTTGGAAAATGCAAAAACAAGTAACGATTATTGGTAGTGGCATTGTTGGGGCGGTCACGGCGTACTATTTAAGCCAGAACCCTGACCTGAACGTCACGATTTATGATGAAGGTATTGGTCAAGCGACTAAGAATTCAGCAGGGATTATTTCACCTTGGTTATCCAAACGTCGTAATCAGCGTTGGTATCAACTCGCTAAGGCCGGGGCTGCTTTGTATCCGGAAATTGTTGCGGACACGCAAATGGGCTATTCTGTTTATCAACAAGCAGGAACGATTGTGACTCGTGCCGATCCAGATGATCTGCAGGCGCTATACGATTTAGCTCTAAAGCGCCGGCAAGCGGCACCCCAGATGGGAACGATTGAGAAATTAACTGCTGAAGAAGTTCAAGAACGGATCCCACTGCTAACGGCGCCCCAACCCGGTGTGTTTGTGAGTGGTGGTGCGCGGGTCGATGGCGATAAGTTTGCACATAATTTACTGAAATACGCTGAAAAGCGGAACCTGGTCCGTCATAAAGGTAAGGTACGTTTAGGTGACCAGGGCCAACTATTGACGGTTAATGGTCAGCAAAGCTATGACACGTTGATTTTAGCAGTCGGGGCGTGGCTAAAGCCGTTATTGTTGCCAATGAAGATTGTTGCTGATGTTCGGCCACAAAAAGGGCAGTTGATTGAAATGCAGCTGCCTGAGACTTGGGCTGACGATGTTCCAGTGCTCATGCCTGAAGGTGAACGAGACTTTATTCCCTTTACGCGCAGCAAATTGGTCGTCGGGGCGACGCACGAAAATGATCAGGGCTACGATTTGCAGGTTTCAAGTCTGGTTGAAGATGATCTCTTTGCTAGCGGGCTCAAACTTGATGCCAACCTGACTAAGGATCAAATTACGCAGGTAAAAGTGGGTACGCGTGCCTACACGCGTGACTTTGCGCCGTTCTTCGGTCCAATTCCGGATAACCCACATATTTTGGTAGCTAGCGGGTTAGGTTCATCTGGTTTAACAACAGGACCCATGATTGGTAAGTTGTTAGCCGATTATGTTCAAACTGGTGCTCATGACTGGGACCAGTATCAACGACCAATTGAAACTTATTTGGCCCCGGCTGATTAGTCACTAAGATGTAAGCCTTGTTGTGCTAATTGATGGGCGCCATGGTTATCACTTTCGGCAATCCACTGGGTGATTACTAATTGGCACTGGTCTTGCAGGTGCAGCAAAGTCGCCAGCTCGACACTGAAAGTTTTGCTGTAACCCTTGGCGACACTTTCGGCGACGATTTGACTATCCGTATAGAAAAAGACGCTGACTTGCGGACCATAAGAATCTAATAAAGTTTTAAAGCCAGCAATGGCGGCAAGAAATTCTGCGGTATGATTATCACTGTCTGGCAAGACCTGTTTGAATTGGTGTTGTTGGCCCTGATCAATAATTAAGATTCCCGCGGCACTGCGCTGATTATCGGGTGTGGTCGCGGCATCCGTATATAATTGCATCAAACTCACTCCAATGTGAAAGGAATTTTGTACTGTGAATAACGATAAGCATACCTTTAAATACCAACCAATGCTAGCGTCAAGTGTGATCGTCTGGTCGTGGACGGCACTAGTATTGATGGCGGGGATTATTTTGTGGCTAGAAATCTTGAAGTTTAAGTGGTGGTTACTCGTCATTGCGGCGCTCTTTATTGCCTTGGTCGCGATTCAAATCAGCTTGCGGCGCGTAACAATCAATCATAACCTCATTATTTTTAGCACGGTCTTGAACCATTCTTGGCTTGTGATTCCCCGTGATCAACTCGAATTGATCGTCCCGATACGCGGTGGGTTGAAAGTTCAAATCGATGGTAATCAATATCGGTTTTTGATGTTGAAAAAGGCGCGCAATCAGTTGATTGACCTAGCAACTAGTCGATAGATACGAATAAAAACAATCAATATACAAATAATGTTCATAATTTCAGGAAGATTGTTATAATGGAGTAAGTAAAAACAGAAGGGCGGAGAATTGATGAAGGATATTGAAATTGCACAGCAAGTGACACCAGAACCGATTACGGCGATTGCGGCTAAAGCGGGCTTGACGGTTGACCAGATCGACCAATATGGGAGCACGAAGGCTAAACTCAAATTACCGTTACCGGTTAAGAAAACTCAACGCAACCTTATTTTAGTAACGTCGATTAACCCGACGCCTGCTGGTGAGGGAAAGTCAACCGTGACTATTGGGTTAGGTGACGCGTTGACTAAGATTGGTAAGTCAACGATGATTGCATTGCGGGAACCTTCATTAGGACCAGTTATGGGGATGAAGGGTGGCGCCACTGGTGGCGGGTACTCACAAGTGATTCCAATGGAAGATATCAATTTGCACTTCACCGGCGACATGCATGCCCTGACGGCTGCGAACAACACGCTCGCGGCCTTAATTGACAACCATATTCAACAAGGTAACCAGTTGGGTATCGATCAGCGTCGAATTCAATGGAAGCGCGCGTTGGATATTAATGATCGGGCGCTCCGGCATACGGTGATTGGCCTTGGTGGTGCAACGTCGGGTGTACCTCGTGAAGATGGGTTTGACATTACCGTCGCGAGTGAACTGATGGCCATTCTCTGTCTTTCAGAAAATATTGCGGACTTGAAACAACGTGTTAATCGAATTGTAATTGGCTACACACATGACCGTCAACCAGTGACAGTTGCTGATTTGAACGTCGGTGGCGCGATCACGTTACTTTTGAAAGACGCGTTACGTCCAAATTTAGTTCAAACCCTGGCGCATACCCCAGCACTCGTTCATGGTGGTCCGTTCGCCAATATCGCGCATGGTTGTAACAGTGTACTTGCCACGCAAGCTGGATTGAATCTAGCCGACTATACGGTAACCGAGGCGGGCTTCGGTGCTGATTTGGGTGGTCAGAAATTCATGGATATTAACGTGCCAGCGGTCGGACAAGCGCCCAATGCCGTGGTAATCGTGGCGACGATTCGGGCTTTAAAGTTACATGGTGGCGTGGCTTTGCAAGATTTGGCAACCGAAAATGTAGCGGCCTTGAAAGCCGGTGCGGCTAATTTAGGACATCATATCCATGCCATGCAACGTTATGGGGTGCCAGTCGTGGTGGCCATCAACGAATTTACGGCCGATACTGACGCCGAAATCCATGCCGTCAAAGACTATTGTGCCGATCTTGGAGTCGATGCAGTCTTGGCTGATGTCTGGGGTCGTGGGGGTGACGGGGCAACCGACTTAGCTGCCGCAGTGGTTGATTTATGTGCTCAGCCAAGTCATTTTCAACCGTTATCACCAGCGGATGCGGATCTTAAGACGAAAATCAACGATATTGTCACTAAGACGTATGGTGGAGCCAATGTCGAATATTCAGCGAAAGCTCAGCGCCAATTGAGAACGTTTGCTAAGCAAGGGTGGGATCATTTGCCAGTCTGCATGGCGAAGACGCAATATTCATTGAGCGATGATCCCAAACGTCTCGGAGCACCAACCGGATTTACAATTAATGTTCGTGAATTTGTGCCGAAGTTAGGTGCGGGTTTCATTGTCGCTTTGACCGGGAATGTGTTGACGATGCCAGGACTGCCAAAACATCCGGCCGCACTCGATATGGACATTAGTGATGATGGAAAAATCTCAGGTTTGTTCTAAAGCTTGACCGATAAGTCGATGCCAGTGGGGGTCGGCTTTTTATTTGCGTTGTTTTTGGAAGACTGCGACAGCGAATCAATCACACACGTTTAATTTGTGAGCTACCGATGATGACTAACTCGCTTAGCAGCTGAGCGGTGCACCCAATCATCAGGCTCGTTGCTTCAACTGGGGGGTGGTTAACCAGATGCCGATGCTTTTGGGGGAATACTCGAAAGGTGCTTAGTTATTAAGTCTGCAATAAAAACCGCGCTTTTCCTGCCGGAGTTTCGTACAAGGACGACGTCTTTTGGTATAATTAAACACAGCTTAGCGAAATGTGAGGACAGAATATGTGGATCTATTTAATTTTAATGGTAGCGCTGGTCATTATTGACCAAGTTATCAAAGCAGCGATTGTGAGTCATATTGCGTTGGGTGCCAGTACGAGTATTGTTACCGGGTTATTATCACTCACAAATTTACATAATAACGGGGCTGCTTGGAGTATCTTAGAAGGCAAGATGTGGTTCTTCTACTTGATTTCAGTGATTGCCTTGATCGTGATGGGCTACTTGCTGTGGCGCTTACGTGGCAAATGGCTATATGAGGTTGGTATTTCACTGATGATTGCGGGAACTTTGGGGAATTTCATTGACCGGTTACGTATTGGGTACGTCGTCGATATGTTCCAACTTGATTTTATTAATTTTCCAATTTTTAACTTTGCGGATTCATGTTTAACCGTGGGCGTCATTTTTATCTTGATCGGCGTGCTGCGGGATGATAGTTTTGAAAAATAAGTTACAGGGAGCTGATAACGTGGCAGGAGCGACCACGGAACAACAATTCACGATTACTGACCAAACAGGGCGCTTGGATAAAGTGTTAGCGGCACTACAGTCGGTCTGGACGCGGTCGCAAGTTGATAAGCTGATCAAAACGGATCAGGTGACGGTCAATGGTCAGCTCGAGGCGAGCAAGTATCACGTCAAACCAGGTGACGAAATTGTCGTTGCCGCACAGACGGTTCAACAAACAACGATTGAGCCAGAAAACATTCCATTAGACATTGTTTATGAAGACGATGACGTCTTGGTTGTCAATAAACCTCAGGGGATGGTCGTGCATCCAGCCCCTGGGCACCCTAACCATACCTTGGTGAATGCCTTGCTGTATCATAGTCCGTTGTCGACGATCAACGGTGAATTTCGGCCAGGAATCGTTCATCGCATCGATAAAGATACATCCGGATTATTGATGGTCGCAAAGAATGACCGGGCTCACCAATCGTTAGCGGCCCAGCTGAAGGCGAAAACTAACTTACGAGAATACGTCGCACTCGTTCACGGAGTGATTAAAGAGGATACGGGGACAATTAATGCGCCACTCGGTCGGTCACCGAAGGATCGCAAAAAGCAAGCCATCGTTAAGACCGGGCGACCAGCAGTCACCCATTTTAAAGTACTGAAACGTTATCAGCACTATACTTTGATTAGTTGCCGGCTGGAGACTGGCCGTACGCATCAAATCCGCGTTCATTTACAATCTATTGGACATCCGCTGGTGGGCGATCCCCTGTACGGCCCCAAAAAGACGATTAAGGGGCACGGTCAATTTTTTACACGCCAAATTATTGGGATTCAAGCACCCCGTAACGGGTGACTTATTGACCTTTGAAGCACCACTACCACCAATCTTTACGACAACCTTGGCTAAGCTTGACAAAACCGATGGGAATCATTAATCTAACAGTAATGAGCGTCCTTTAATCCGGCCCTGCGAGACTGAAAGGCAAACTGTTAACAATAACTTTTCGTCGACGGCCGTGACACCTTGTCCGGCCGTCTTTCTTTGTCGTACGGGTTGCTCAAAAAAGCGATAACCACAAATTGGGAGGCAATTATGCAAAAAGAAGTTGTTGATTCAATGGCGATGAAACGGGCATTGACCCGGATCACCTATGAAATTATCGAACAGAACAAAGGCATTAAAAATGTCGTCTTAGTGGGCGTTAAAACCCGCGGCGTCTATATTGCGCAGCGGATTGCAGCCCAATTACAACAGCTTGAAGGTACTGCGATTCCAGTTGGCGAGTTAGACATCACGGCATTTCGTGATGATCAGCCGCTGGATCAAGCACGGCTTTCAACGGACTATCAGTTAACGTTTTCGGTGGCGGATAAGCGGGTCATTTTAGTCGATGATGTTCTATTTACCGGCCGAACAATTCGCGCGGCTTTAGACGCATTAATGGGTGGCGGTCGGCCCCAGAGCATTGCCTTGGCGGTACTAGTCGATCGTGGTCACCGCGAATTGCCGATTCGCGCTGATTTTATTGGTCGCAACATTCCCACCGCGCGTCAAGAACGCATCAAAGTGACGGTCAATGAAATCGACGGTCACGATGGTATTGAAATTATTAACTAGTACGACAAAGTCAAACAGATGAGAAGGGATCGCAATGGCAGACCGCTATTTGATTCTTGAAGATGGCAGCGCCTATTTAGGTGAAGGCTTTGGCTCGCCAGCGGTTTCTACCGGAGAAATCGTCGTCAACACGAGTATGACGGGCTATCAAGAAATTATTACTAATCAAATTTATCATAACCAAATCGTTGCTTTTACGCAGCCAACCATTGGGAGCTATGGGATCAACCACGATAGCTACGAATCAATTTTACCGACCGTTAAGGGGGTCGTTGTTCGGGATGTCGCTAGCATTTCGACCAACCGGCAGCGGCGCTGGTCACTGGATCAATATTTAAAGCAACAAAATATTCCTGGCATCAGCCATATTGATACACGGCACTTAGCGAAGCAACTCCGAGCAAGTGGCCCGATGAAAGCCAGTATCGTAGACGTTGCAGATGCCCATGCCTTTGATCAATTGGGTGCGACCGTGCTGACTAATCAACAGGTGGCAGCGGTCGCAACACCGAAACCATTTCCTAATCCGGGGACGGGGCTCAATGTCGTGGTCATCGACTTTGGCCTCAAACACGGGATTTTGCGCGAACTTAGTAAGCGTGCTTGTAACGTCACGGTCTTACCTTATACGGCAACGACTGAGGAAATTTTAAACTTAGATCCAGACGGCGTCATTCTATCGACTGGGCCCGGCAAACCGCAGGACTTACCAGTCAGTGTGACTGAGATGATCAAGAACATTCAAAATCGGGTGCCACTGTTTGCCATCGGACTGGGCCACGAACTATTTGCGATGGCCAATGGCGCTCAAATTATGAAATTATCACCTGAACATCATGGGGCTAACCACCCAATCCGCGAAGTGATTACGAACCAAATTATTTATGCAGCTCAGGGCCAGGGGTTCGCGGTAGATGCGGATACTGTTGATCGTAATAAGTTAATCACGACATTTGTTGACTTGATCGATGGGACGATTCAAGGACTGCGTCTACGGGACTTTCCAGCGTTTTCAGTGCAATTTTTCCCAGATGGCGCTCCTGGTCCGACTGAAACGCGCGATATTTTTGATGAATTTGTTGAGTCGATGCAACAAGCAAGGGGGCCAATCTGGTGAACAATCAAGCCTTACAAAAAGTGTTGATTATCGGCGCTGGGCATAATGACATTGGCCGAGAGGGACAACACGACGCGGCGGTGACCCAAATCGGTGCGGCAATTCGGCGTCTGGGCATTGCTGTTGTCCTCGTCGATAACAATGCTTACTCCGTGGCGGCTGAAAATCGGTTTGCTGACAAGGTTTATTTGGAACCACTGACTGTCGCCGCACTATCCAAAATTATTGAAACTGAACAGCCTGATGGCCTCATTCCTTCACTTGGTGGCGTCCAAACAGTCACCCTAATTCAAGGGTTGATTCGCAACAATGTGTTAAAAAATAATCACGTGAAGTTGCTACAGTGGGATCAAGACGTGGTCGACATGATCGTCAACCCAGCGCTGATGAGCAACCGGTTGAAAGATATGGGTGAACCCGTGATTGCCTCACAAGTTGTGGCTAGCACGACTGAGGCGATGGCCGTGGTGCGCCACGTCGGTTTTCCAGTGATCGTCAAGTCTGTCGCACCCCGAATCGAAGCGAGTCGCCAACTATGTGAAGATGAAGACGAACTGCAACGGGCACTAGCAATGGGATTCAAAGTTTCAGGGACCAAACAATGTATTGTCGAACAGAGTATCGTCGGCTATAAAGAACTCGAATTTGTAGCCGTCCGTGATCAGAAGGACACCGCGCTACTAGTCAGTGGGATGGAAAATTTTGATCCAGTTGGGATTCACTCCGCTGATTCAATCGTTTTTGCCCCAACGCAAACGATTACGGATCAAGAATACCAACAGTTTCGCTCAGCGACACTCAAGATCATGCGCAAGTTACACTTGACCGGCTCTTGTCACGTTCAATTTGCACTTGATCCGACCACGCAAAACTATTACGTGATTAAAGTGACACCGTACTTTGATCGGACGATGGCGTTAGCCGCGCGGGCAACCGAGTATCCGTTAGCACAAGTTGTTGGTAATCTAATGGTCGGGATAAGTTTGGCAGAGGTCAAACTGCCCGGAGCCTACCGTAAACAAACAGCTTTAATTGAACCCGTTTTAGATCATATTGTTTGCCGGATACCAGTTTGGCCGTTTAATGTGTTGAAGAAAGTTAGTCATCAACTAGACACCGTGACGGAATCGACAGGCTCAGTGATCGGTATTGGTCGTTCAACGGAAGAAGCCTTGTTGAAGGGGTTGCGGTCTACGGACGAATCTCGCTATCACGTGATTGCTAATCGACCCCAGAACTATTCGGAGGGTGAACTGATCCAACGGTTGATTCATCCGCAAGCTGGGCGCATGCTGATTTTACTTGAAGCCCTGAATCGTGGTTATCAAATCGATGAATTAGCCGAGCTAACCAAGATTGATGCTTTTTACTTTTATAAACTGAGTCATATTTTAGAAATTGAACGAGCCTTGCGTGAACGGCCGTTTGACGTCCACGCGCTGGGCCGAGCCAAATATTTTGGCTTTACCGATGAAGATGCGGCCGCTGCCTGGCAAACGGATGTGGCTAAGGTTCGCAACTTTGCGTTGGAAAATGAAATTCAACCGACTTTTAAGGAGGTCGAACCGACTGCCGGGGAATTTACTGAGCAGACGAGTACTTATTACTCCACGTACGAATTTGATAACGAAAGTCAACCGTCTACTGGTCGGCGAGTCGTTGTCATTGGCACGGGTGCTAACCGGATCGGAACCAACCATGGGAACGACTATTTGGTCTCACAACTGTTGTTCTACTTGAAAAAGGCTGATTATGAGCCTGTTTTGATCAACGCTAATCCTAATAGTGTGGCGATGACTCCGCGATTGGCCAAAAAACGTTACGTTGAACCTAAACAGTATTCGGATATTTTAAACGTCTTAGCGATTGAAAAGCCGTTGATCGTTTTTTACCACCTATCATGATTACCGGCTGGGCCAGAAGTTAGTACAGGATGGCTACCAAGTGATCCAAATCAACAATAGCTTGCCGCGCGAGCAGATCAGGACCAACGATTCGCCCGCCGTCGAGGTGATTACGGACGGCACCGATGTGACAATTTTTGGGGTAAGTGAAATTATTGCGGGAAATAATTTGCGTGGCAATGTCCGTGGTGCGGTCCAAGTATTTCCGATTCGTGATAAGGCGGAAAATCAGGCAATTACAGCTTTACACGCTGAAATCAAGCAACGAGTGCTCGCCATGGGTGCGCCCGGGCTCTATACAGTTCGGTTAGCAATTGCTGATACGGCTTTGCAACTTGCTACGATTGAACCGATGAGCATTGCTACGATGGCGTTAATCAGTAAGGCCAGTGGGTCGAGCGTGACCCGCTTATTACTTCACGTAAAATTAGGCGAAGCACTGACTAAGGTGATGTACGACTATCCGGATGTTAACCGGCTAAAGCCAGTCTATGTTCAGGCGAATACATTTCCCTACAATCATTTACAAATTTATGATGAAGTGGAAGCCACCGGTGAACCGGGCCATGCTACCGGCACGGTGATTGCACATGGCGACACGTTAAAGGCGGCGTTGACAGCGTTGAATCAGGGAAATGAAGATACGGATTTTTAGTCTGAGCTTTTGATCAATATCGCTATTTAAAGCACAGCCAGACTAAAATCTGGTTGTGCTTTTTTGCGCGTTCGTAGGCAAAAGTAGGCTCTAACTGGCCAATGTATAGGACGCTTTAAATAGCGCTTTCATTTATGGTATGCTTATCTAAAGACAAATTAAAGGCAGGTTAGTTAAATTGGCAAAGACATTATATATGATGCGGCATGGTGAAACACTTTTTAATCGGCTGAAGAAGATTCAGGGGGCGTGTGACTCGCCGCTAACCCCCAAAGGAATTGCGGATGCCCAACGCGTGGGTGCGTATTTTCAGGCGCAAGGGATTACGTTTGATCATGCGTACAGCTCAACGCAGGAACGAGCTAGTGACACGTTAGAATTAGTGACCAAGCAACCTTATGAGCGTTTAAAGGGTATCAAAGAGTGGAATTTTGGCGTTTTCGAAGGTGAGTCGGAAGTGTTAAATCCAAAACCGGACCCCGTGCGCCGCAGTCATGGTGACTTTTTCTGTCAGTACGGTGGCGAAAGTGATTTGCAGGTACAAGACCGCGTTGTCAAAACGTTGACGGCGGTGATGGCACGTCCGGATCATCATCAGGTGTTGGTGGTCAGTCACGGTGGGGCTAGCTTCATGTTTTTGCGGCAATGGCTTTCAATGGACGAAATTGAGCGGCAAGGCATCGTGTTACATAACTGTGCAGTCATCAAGTACCAGTATGACGCGGGCCGCTTCACATTTGAAAAAATCATTAATTTGGCTGCAACTGATAAAAATTAAAATTATGTCAACTAGATTTAAGTGCGTTGACACTCAGTCTGAGTTTAAGCATTAAAAAGCGCTCACGACTCGGATTCAGGCATGAAAGCGGGGTCGTGAACGCTGACGCATCAAGGGCGCCAAAAGGTCGTCATGGTTTGTTTAGTAGTCATATTATATTGAATGATTTCTGCAAGTAGCTTGTGATTGATTGGCGCATCGAAAGCAACTTGCCATAACATCTTGGTTGTTTTATCACCAGCAGCCGTGATCGCGTTCCGATAGCTATCCAAAGTATGTGATTCAAGTGCAATGTTCAGATGATCCTTGGCGGTACTGAACCCAATGATAAATGTGTCGTGGTCAGTAAACATCGGTTGATTCCAGGCGACCCGTGCCTTGAGTTGTGGAAAAGTCGTGTGTACCCAGTTGAGCAAGGTAATCAGTTGGGCGCGATGGGGTGTTGCACCCAGCTTTTCCAGATATGGTGTCAAAACAGCTAGGTCAGCGTCAAGGTGCTCAGCCATTGGCATTTCCTCCATTCATTGATGGCTTCAGTGTACCGGATACCCGCAGAGCTTGCAACCAAAAATAATCCCGTTCAATCAGGTGGCCCACACGGCTGATCGAACGGGATTATTTTTAATACCGCGCATTTGAGCCCACTACGATTCAGTGCACGGTTCGTTTTTATTAGTTCATTAGGTTCCAATGCCAGTAAGGATGGCGATCGACTCTATAAATGACAGCTGGATCAGCACTCCGAGGCCGCGGTTGTTTCACCGTGATCGTTAAGACTTGTGAATGACGCATAGACATCAGTTCCTTTCTTAATTAATGTCTTTAGTTTACCCATTTGAAGCAGACTCAACTACTGCGTTTTCATAAGGCTAACATAAGAATTTCTTAGAATTGTACTGGCGAGGGCCGGCACTACTTGGACAGCGGTTACGGTGTGGTTGCTTGAAGAAAGGCGCAATCTGATGAGCGAACAAACACCGGTAAATAACACTGATTAAGCTAGTGACTCATTCGCTTCAAAAAAAGACCTGACGAGCGGTGTTTAAGCTGGATAACAAATGCACATAACGGGCCTTGACTATATGGTTAGGCTAAGTATTGTGTTGGTTGTTCCCAACATGACTGGAGTTCATTAAAAAAACGACTGAGATGATCGCCATCAATGGTGGCATGATTGACCGTAATGCTTAGCGGCATGATTGTTTTGTCAGCGTCCTTCTTAAACTGGCCAGCCTGAAAAATTGGAAAGAAACTATCTAGTGGTTTGAATGGGAGGGGCGTGTAGCTACTAAAGTGGACTCCTGGAAGACAGCCGATATTAACCAGATTAGGTGTTTGTGGTGTTTTCGGCATGGGCCCTGGAAGTGCACTAAATTCAGCTTGGTCTGCTAAATAGTGTTGATAGAACGTTTCAAAATCGGTGTCGTAAGTCGTCCATAAATTAGCCATTGTCCGGTCAGCGTGTAAGATCGTATAAGACGGATGTAACACGTCAAAGGTCACCAGTTGATCGTTCAAATAGCCGATGCGCATTTCGGGATGTGTGGTCAACAAGCGACTCACTAGGTATAGATATACCGCGTTGAATTTAACGTGGTGGGCTTTAGTCCAAGCTAGGGTGGCGGTAATATCCATATTTACCGTGAGACTAAAACCGCTGGGGGCTATCTTGGTGAAATAGTAAAAATAAGTTTGGCGCGGCCAGGCTTCAGGATTAATAGCAACGGCGTGCATGTTTGGTTTAGTGGTGGTCATTTAGTTTTCCTTCCAATCTTTAGGGCGCCGATTATAGCCATGGTCATCGAATGGTTGTAAATCGTGCAGCCATTTGGTTTTGAGTGCTTTGAGCGTGGCACGCATATTAGTAACATCGGTCGTTTCCTTTTGCCACAGAATTTGATAGGAAAAGTCAGCGGCAGTTTGTTGATTCCAATCAGCCTGTAACGGGTTGGACCGGTAAAAGTTTTTATTAAGATTTAGTTGATAAAAGGCCCAGCGGTTGTGTAAATTGGGCACTGTGTCAATCCAAATTTTATGATTGCGTTCGTTGGTAATTTGAATGACGCCGTAATAAGTTGGGGCAAGTTTGTATTTTTGTTGTAAGCGATGTTTTTCGACTGGTTGCATGGTTCAGTCCTCCTTAGTAGTTGTGCGCCAGTATTGCCGGCCATCGACGGTACGCTTTAAGAAGCCGTAGTCGATCAGGTAACGGCGCAGCGTGGTGTAATCAAAATAAATCGGTTGTAAATAGTGGTTGAGCTCGTCTTCATTGATTGGCCGGTTCATCGGAATTTCATCAATAATCCGCGTTAGAATTGTGACGATTGTCTTTTGCTTTTTGGGCCACCGCTTCAATTGTAGTGGGTCATGATCAAAGTTGAAGTACTGCTTCAATGTTTGGACCGCTTCGTCTTCAGTAATCGCAAAGCGGTCATCAATAATTCCAGGTTGTTCTGGCAGGACAATCAAATCATTGGGCGTCTGACCACTCTCAAAGACGGATTGATAGATGGCCAGGTACAATTTAGCTTGTTTGGCTTTTTCACGAAATGTAAATTTTTGATGTCGAATCGTGGCCGCCGCTAATTGAAATTGTTTAGCCAAGTCGGCATCCTTGATGCCAGTCGCAAAAGCAGTCAGTAAATTTTGCTGTTTAGTGGTTAAAGTATTGTAGCGACTCGCTAAGTGAATCAGTGGTGACTGGATACCACCATGGACGATCGTTAAGTGTTGTTCGATCGTGGCCGCCGCTGTAGTCGTTTCCCAGCTAGCATCACAGTAATTACAATACCGGGCAGTGGCTGTTTGATGCCAGCCGCGTTTTAAATCATCAATCGTTAAACTAGTTAAGTCCATGAGGCTACCTCCAATGTTACTGATTATAAGACTGTTTACTGTATTTGTAAACATAATCGATGAATTAATGTTTACTAAAATAGTAAACTTACAATCGTTTGATATGTTTCCCGTTACAGTAAACACTTAGATTTGCCTTGACACCAAGATAGCTAGCGCTTACGCTTAACGACGCTGTTTAAACGTGAAATGACGTGGGACAATGGCAATTTATCACCGTGCATTTGGTGTTTATGGGATTATTGGCGATGAGCATGCGTTGGTCGTTACTAAAAAGTTTGGTGGTCCCTATACGAATCGCTACGACTTACCAGGTGGCAGTTTGGCCGATGGTGAGCCCTTACTTGCCGCGATTCGCCGTGAGATTCAAGAAGAAACCGGGTTAATCCCGACTGAATTGACGCAATTGGGTATCACGAATTTTCGGTATCCCTGGCAGTTCAAGCAGTGGCGAATGAACCAACATCTGGCGGTCTTTTTACCGAGTGACCCGGACGACTGGGCAGCTGGCCGAACATGTCGCTAACTTTGATGGTCAAGATTCGCATGGAGCATCACGGGTGCCGTTGCATGCGTTGACTGAAGCTAATGCGTCACCGCTGGTTTTAAAAGCAAAGGCAGTGTTGTTATCCGGGCAGTTTGACCCAAGCGATCAGACCTACCCGGACTGGACCGTGCTGGATCATCCGGTTTATTGACCTGAGCTAATCCCGGAATGGCGCCAAAAATTTCATTTCAAAAGCGAAAAATAGGTGAACACTAGGTTGGCAATGTGGCTGATCTAGTGTTCACCTATTTTTGATTCATGCGCACAACTAATGCGTTTAAGCGGGCGTGTGGCTTAGTCCTAATGTGACAAAAATGACGACGTTGATTGGTTAGTTAATCGTCGTTTCGCGTGGTGGGGGTTAAAAGTACCAAAATACTGGTGTGCGCCCGAGAAAACCAACATTTAAATGAATAGCGAGCTATAATTCAGTAACGTCTGAATGGTGATCTTTCCTAGGCAGGGTTACTTATCGTTTAAGGAGGGACGCAACGTGTCGACAGCTTATGAGAACGTTTGCCATCTTGAAAGAGAGGGGATTTAAATGGCCGATGCAATTTTAACCGTTAAACATCTGAATAAAAGTTACGGCCACCAGCCAGTTTTGCGTGACGTTAGTTTTGAATGCACCCAGGGACGGATCGTGGGCCTGGTGGGCGCGAATGGCGCTGGAAAAACGACAATTATGAAAGCAATTTTAGGGCTACTTAGCACGGATGGTGAGATTCAAATCGCAGGTGAATCGATGCAATTCGATCATCATCCCATCTTGGCGACGGTGGGGTCACTAATCGAGTATCCGAGTCTTTATCCGTATATGAGCGGTTGGGACAACTTGCGTTTGTTTGCGGACGGGCCCGATGCCCAAGCGCGATTGGCGGCGGTGGTGTCCGCACTAAACATGACCGACTATATCCATCAAAAAGCGCGTCATTATTCATTGGGGATGAAACAAAAGCTTGGTGTCGCCCTGGCCTTTTTTGAATCAGCCGCAACTAGTGATTTTGGACGAACCGATGAATGGTTTGGATCCACAAGGTACTAAGGAGTTACGCGATTTTATCTTGAAGCAAAAACAGGCGGGCGTCACGTTTTTGATTTCTAGTCACATTCTCAGTGAATTGCAAAAGCTAGCAGACGATTTAGTCATTATCGATCACGGTAAAATTATTGAGAAAACAACGATGACAGCACTGTTAACGACGACCGATCATTTTGTCATTGTGAAAACTGATCATGACGGTCAGGCGAAAGCGGTTTTGGTGGCGGCCGGCTATCAAGTAGTTGCCGACACGGTTGTGAAAGTCCACTTAGCACCGGACCATCAGGTGGCAGATGTGCTCCATGTTCTGACTAGTCACGGACTGACGGTCAGGGATGTTCGGCATGAGACGGCTGATTTGGAAAGTACGATTTTAAAATTACTGGCGACAACCAGCGCCTAGGGAGTGGTACTGATGATGACGTTATATCGACAAGAACTCACAAAACTATTTAAGAAGAAGTCTACGATTTGGTGTGGACTAATATTGGCTACCGTAGCGCTGATCTTTGCGATTTTGGCGCGGATCAAGCCGACGATTTTTCCCGCCAAAACCATGTTTGCCGCTAATTTTGAAGCGCAGCAGTTCATCGTCTTCTTTATGGTAGCAGCGGCGGCCACGATGATCACGATGGAATTTCAATTTGGGACGATCAAGCACGTGTTAACGCAGCGTTATTCACGACCACTTGTTTTGGTTAGTAAGTGGCTCGTGCTGTTAACCTACAGTCTATTGTTGTATGTCGGTAGCAGTCTGTTTGCCATCTTACTTAAAGTCTGCTTAGTAAATGATAAATTTGCGATCTTTACGCGGGCCAAGTTTTGGCATGATTGGTTGGCGGGCGTTGGTGGTGAATTTCTCAATACGTGGTTACTGCTAAGTCTAGTGCTGCTAATTGCTGCTCTTTTCAAGAGTTCTGGTGCGGCAGTCGCGGTCGGAATCATCGGATACTTTGTTCTGGGAATGGTTAATATTCCCATGATCGCACTTATTCGGAAGTATACGTGGCTCAAATGGAACCCACTCAACATGTTCAACTTTTCAGCCCAGTTGGGATTACCGACGCTGAGTAAAATTACCAATCTCACGGATGTCCAGTTGTTTTGGGGCAATCTTGCATACATTATTTTATTCTTAGTGTTAGGCCTGCTATTCTTTCGGCGGCGGGAAGTTTGAACCGTTACTGTTTGAAGCACTGCCAGTAAGTACTAAAAATCGCGCGTCCAGAAATTTTATCTTGGACGCGCGATTTTGTTGGTTAATGATTGATCACTGCGTACTCTTAAAACCAGTTTACGCGTGCGGTGTCAGTTGTTCAACAAGCTCAGCATTGGGAGAAACGTACAATGTTTTCTGACCTTCATAGATCACAAAGCCAGGTTTGGCACCATTGGGCTTGCGAATTCGGCGAACTTGGACGTAATCGACCGGAACGGTTGCTGAATCGCGGGCTTTTGAGAAGTATGCGGCGAGATTCGCGGCTTCTGTGAGCGTTTGGTCACTAGGATCATCTGAATGAATGATGACGTGTGAGCCTGGGATTTTTTGTGTATGCAGCCAATAGTCACTCTTACGGGCCGTTTTCAATGTTAACTGATCGTTTTGCCGGTTGTTTTTACCGACAAAGATCGGCGTCCCGTCACTCGCAGTAAATTCCTGGGGTTGACTCGGTTTACGTGAACTGCGTTGCTTTTTCTTAGTCTTGTGTTGCTTTAAGTAGCCTTGTTGCGTCAATTCTTCACGAATTTCGGTGATGTCAGCGGGACTAGCAAGCTCGATTTGGGTCTGGATATTGTCCAGATAATCAATTTCAGCTTGGGTCAAGCTGATCTGCTCACCAACGAAGCCAACGGCATTTTTTTGCTTCTGATAACGCGAAAAATACTTCTGCGCGTTCCGGGAAGGCGAGAGCTGATTAGATAGTTGAATCTTTAACGGCGCGTTATCGTGATAATAGTCTGGTAAAGTGATCTCAGTCATCCCACGTTTGACTTCATGTAGATAGGTCGTTAAGATTTCACCTTTTAACCGCAGCTCATCGGCCTGCTTGGTGTTAGCTAAGGTTTTTTCCAACTTTTTGAGCTTATTACGATTCTTCTTCAGGTTATTTTTGACCACCCGAATCAGATTGCCGGCTTGTTGTTGAACTCGTTCCCGTTGGGCTGCGTCTGCATAATAAAAATCAAGCAGACTGCTCAATGAGTCGAACTGGCGCGTGGCTTTGCCAAAATGGTCAAACGGTCCCGCGGCAAACATGGTCTTATGATTTGGTAAGGTGATCAACGTCGCCTGCGGCTGATCAAACTGTGCCAAAAAGGCCAGATAATGGTGATCAAGGTCGCCAGGCTGATGCAAGTCGGCAGCTAACTGTTGCGCGCTATCACGGCCGAATCCTTGATAATGCTGCTGCAATTGTTTTGCCAACACGTCTTCGTTGGGGTAATCCGTGACTAAGGTGTGAAAATCAGTATTCGGTGTAAATGGGTCTTGTTTGTCTTGCTTGGGGGGCTCGATGTAGGTCGCGCCTGGTAGAAGTAGTCGGTAGCGATTCTGATCCGCACCGACATGCTTGATGACGTCAATGATCTTACCAGTCTGATTATCAACTAGGATCACGTTACTATGTCGTGCCATGATTTCGATAATCAACGTCAATGTCTCGGCATCACCGAGTTCGTTACGGGTCGTCACGGTCAGGTGCACAACACGGTCGTTGGCGACCTGCGACACATCGGTCACGATGGCACCTTGTAAATATTTACGCATCATCATTGCGAAGTTCGTCGGCACGGCCGGATTAACGTAAGGGATTTGTGTTGTCTGAATCCGCGGGTACGTCGGGTCAGCCGATAGTAGAACTGGGTGATTCTTCCGGTTGGCACGAATGGTCAGAATCAACTCGTTTTGGTATGGCTGATTAATTTTTGAAATACGGCCGCCAACTAGTGTTTGGCGTAATTCGGTGACCATGGCATGGGTAAATAAACCATCAAAGGACATGTGATCACTCGCTTTCTAAGATATTCGTTATCACTGTAAAAATACAGTTAACCGGGTACTAGTATACCGTTTTTGAACAGGTAAAAACAAGTTAGCGCCCCGCGCTGACGCATAAAGTTAGTTGCCACCGCTGCTAGTTGTCAAACAAGCAATTAGCGGATGAACGCTTTGAATCTAAAAATGTTATATGCAAAAACTACTTTAACGGTATTTTAAATAAAAAGTAGTCGTAATTACACACTCTATATTGTATAATACAAATGTATTCATTGTGTGTGCTGCTATTCGCATAAGTGATGGTTAAAGCGTGCTAATTACGATGGAATCACACTGGATCAGCCAGTTTACGCTGAAACGTGCTTGCGTCAGCGAAGCTCAGTTGAGTCTTTTTTGCTTCTAAAAATTGGGACGTTTTTAATCATCAGGCGGGGTAAATCAAGTCACAATGGACCGATGTGAATTATTGTTGAGAGGAATGAACTGTCATGAAGTCAAGTTTAACGGCCTTAGCGGAAACCGCTAAGTTGCAAACTGCCATGTTGAAAAAAATTACTAAGGCCCAAGGAATCACCGTTGCGGAATGGCAACTACTGATCCAATTGGCGGCGGGGGCCAATACGCAAGAAAAATTGGCGACAGCTATGCAGCTTGATACATCTACATTAAGTCGGCAACTGGCTAGCCTAGTCAAGAAAGAACGTTTGAGTAAGGAAGCGATTGGTCGTGACCGCCGCCAACTCGTTTACACGGTCACGCCGGCAGGAACAGCGGCATTGACCAAGATTAATGCGGATTATCAACAGTTTGAAGCAGAAGTTTTTGACAAATGGCCACAAGATGAACAAAACCTTCTCCGGATTCTGCTCAATCGGTTAAACAAGTCAGTTAGCCGAATTCTCGAGCCATGACTTTCCAAACGGTCGAAGGTAGAGTATAACTTAGTTTTATGCTATGATATTTGTTATTATTTAAATGAGAAGTAGGTGTAAGTCATGAAGATTGCTGTTGTTACTGACAGCACGAGCTATTTGACACCGCAAGAGGTCGCGGACAACGATATTCATGTCGTGCCGATTCCGGTTATTATAGATGGAAAAGTGTATCAAGAAGGTGTCGACATTAAAACGGCCGACTTTTACGCAAATATGAAATCATTTAAGTCGTTCCCAAGTACGTCCCAACCACCCGTGGGGGAAATGGTGGCATTCTATAACCGCTTGGGTGAACAAGGTTATGATGCAGTCATCAGTATTCATCTTGCTAGCACGATTTCCGGTTTTTATAATAGCTTGATGAACATGCGAGATATGGTCGATAATATCAAACTTTATCCGTATGACTCCCAGATTACGGTCCGTCTGATGGGCTATTTGGCAATTGAAGCCGCGCGGATGGCTAAAGCTGGTCACAGTGTTGAAGAAATCCTGGCACGCCTAGATGATCTGCGGGCCTCGATGGGCGAATACTTTATCGTGGATGATTTGCAAAATCTGGTCCGGGGTGGTCGGTTATCGAATGCGTCAGCCTTCATTGGAAGCGTGTTACGGATCAAGCCACTGTTGACTTTTGATGATCAGAGCCATGAAATCGTCGCCTTTGAGAAAGTTCGTTCAACTAAGAAAGCTTTAGCGCGAGTTGAGCACCTCTTTGCTGAAGCACAGTCAAAAGTCGACTATCCGCTGCGAGCAATTATCGTTCAGGGGAATAATTTGGCTGCCGCTGAAGATTGGAAACAAAAGTTACAACAAATTTATCCAGACATGCCGATCGATATCACGTACTTTGGTCCAGTGATTGGGGCCCATTTAGGTGACAAGTCATTAGCGTTAGCCTGGTTGAAGGACATTGATAAGGCCTACTAAAATGAAAATTATTTTTTCAGCATCACCAGCCAATCGGGCAGCGGCCTACGCGTTACGTCAGGCTGTATTTGTTGAAGAGCGTGGAATCAGTGCTGACGTTGAATTTGACGTCAAGGATACTGATCAGTGTGAATACGCTGTTCTATATTTACAGCCTGATTTACCAATTACAACGTTACGCTTAGAACCACAAGCTGACCACGTGATGCGATTTGGTCGAGTCTGCACTCGGAAGGCCTATCGCGGTCATGGTTGGGGTCGTCAATTATTGACAGCAGCTGAGGAGTGGGCCACGCAACGTGGTTTTACTCATGGCGAGATTCATGGTGAACTCACTGCCCAGCGCTTTTACGAACTGTGTGGTTATCGAGTTACGGCCGGCCCGTATGATGAAGATGGGGCCCCCGTTGTGATTATGCATAAGCAATTATTATGATTCAACTCGTAGCGTTGGCATTTTGCCAGCGCTTTTTTAGGGTTTTGCCGTTGACTAACGGGGACAAAAAACGGAAAATGGACTAAATTAAACAAGTAGTGGAGGAGTGGCGCAATGATTCAAAAAACAAGGGCCGAACTTAAAACCGAAATTAAGCAACTCTTTAAGGGGCGTTGGAAAGATGCCATCTTATTATGTATTATTATTAGCTTATTAACGATTTTCGGGGTGATGGCCAATTATTCAGATCGCGTGTCGTCGGGCAGTTCCACGACTGACGACACGGCTTTTAAGCAGTTGGGGACCCTGACTGGTTCTGATATATCGTTGATTTTAGCTGTAATAGCTGGGTTTTTACTGGTTCAAGTTGGTGTCTGGCTGGTCGTTCAAATCTTTCGGATTGGGACGAGTTATGCGATGTTGGACTGGGTCCGACAACCAGAACGCCAGATCCATCCGGTCAGTGACTCAACGGTCGGGTTCACTAAACGTTATGGGTGGGCACTGGTCGGTCTGATTATTTATAAAACTGTGCTTATCTTCCTATGGAGCCTGCTATTGGTGGTTCCGGGTATTATTAAGGCGTACGCTTATTCACAGACTTTTTATGCGTATAAGGACTTGTTAGCTGCAACACCTGCTGGTCAAGCACGGCCACGCTATCGTGATGCGGTCACCCGTAGCCGTCAGTTGATGCACGGGCACAAGTGGCAGTTATTCGTGTTGCATTTAAGCTTTTTGGGTTGGGAACTTCTCAGTATCTTAACGGCTGGAATCGGCCAGTTATGGTTGGTACCATATATTTATGGTGTACTTGCCAACTATTATGATAATTTACAAGCAATTAATTAATGAACGTCGATATTAAAAATCGACACAAATAATATTGTTTCTTTTATTAAGCATTAAGACAAGCCCGCCAAAATATGGTAAACTGGCGGAAGCAAGAAAGGAAGTGCGATAGTTAATGCCTGAACAAAAACAGACGCGCATGTCACGCTTAAAAGCGCGAGAGGCTACGGGTGGCAAGCGGGGACGTAAGGCGAGTTCACAGGGATCCCATGCACCTAAGGAACCGAACGATCCAAAGAAACCGCAAGCACCTAAGTCACCGCAAAAAAAACATCACGTTTCGTTATGGCTATTGGCTTTAATCGTGATTGCGCTCGGTGGAACAGTCGTTTACTTTGTCAAAGCAGCTAGCAACCAAGACTTAGTCGAAACCACGAGTTCCTCAAGTAGCAGCAAGGCGCGCAAAAAATCATCTTCGAAGAAATCATCTAGCACATCGAAGAAAAAGAAGAAGCATTCAAGCTCAAGTAGTGAAAGTACTAGCGAAACGACGGCTGCAAGTACGGATGCCGACACTAGCACAGATGGGACAGAAACGACGGGTGCGTATAGCAGTTCAACTGCCACTAATACGACCGCTGGCAATACGACAGCTAGTTCGCATAGCACGACGGCCAGTCATCAAACGACCACCAGTAGTGCCACCTCTCACAGTACTTCAACAGCTAGCAGCTCATCTAAGAGTGAGACGTCATCAACGAGTACTGAGAAGAGCAGCAGTAGCAGTCACTCCGGCTCGACATACGATAATTTAGATGACGCGAAAGACTATGGTGAAAACTCGATCAGTGGGAACTATAAGGTCACGACGGATAGTAATGGCTCGTACCACGTGTCAAAAGCTGATTAATTTTAATTGCAATCATGATGTTTGAGCTGGGCTTTTGCGACCGTTTTCGGTATAATAGCCTTAAAATGATTGTAAGAAGTGAGTGATAAAATTGAATCACAATTATGTGGAAGTTAAGTATCCAGCCATTTTTCGTGATGAAGGCACCTACTGGGATGTCCGTTTTCCAGACGTTCCTGCCGCCCAGACCTTTGGGGCGAGTGTCCAAGTTGCTGCGGACAATGCGGCGAACGCGTTGGCTATTGCGCTCTTTGAACAATCACTCCCGCCGGCGTCGGATCCGCAGTACTGGCGGTTGGCTTCAACGGAATTTGTTGTTTGGATCACGATGGCGGATGTCCAGTTTGGTCCGGGCGCTGATACACCGGAACCAATGAACTAATGCGTATAAAAGGTAAACGGGTCGGCACCTAATTGGTGTTTCGGACCCGTTTTCTTATTTCATGAAAGAAGTTGAGAAACCTTGCCAAACCAGCCACTAATCTTTGATACGGCCATTGCGAAGGATAAGCCAGAAAATATCCGGCACCCGCACAATGCCTGTCCTTTTTGCGATCCGGGCCAGTTGACTGATATTATCGCGCAAGATGCAGATCGTATCTGGCTATTGAATAAATTTCCGACCTTGCAAGCTACCTGGCAAACGATCGTGATCGAGGCGGCCCGCCATGATGGCGATATTGCTACTTACTCATCCGCACAAAACCGCGCTGTCTTCACGTTTGCTCTGAAGCACTGGCAAGCCACAATTGCGAGTGGTCGGTTCAAATCGGTGTTGTGCTATAAAAATTTTGGCCCACACTCGGGTGGAAGTTTACGGCATCCACACATGCAAATCGTTGGTTTAATGGCCGCCGATGGTTACGCTAACGTGACAGCAGCCAATTTGACTGGGTATTCAGTGTTGGCGGTCGATCAGGTCCAAGTGACTGTTTCTGATCGGCCTATCATGGGATTTGTCGAAATCAACGTTGCTGCTCCAGCTACCGCGATTGCACCGTTAGCCGATGCTGTGCAACAGGTCGTCCAGTATACGCTAAATACGTATTTTCATGGGCAGTGTGATAGTTATAACCTATTTTTCTATCCGCGGGATGACCAGATTGTTGCCAAAGTGGTCCCACTATTTAATGTCTCACCATACTATATCGGCTATCGGCTGGCACAAGCAGATACGCCAAAGCGAATGCGCGCCATCGCTGAGGAAATTCGGCAACAGTTTGAACGATCGAATCTGGCTCACTCAAACTAGCTAATAGGCCGAACAGCCCCAAACGACGGAAAAGGCCCCCAGGAATCCTTTCGATTCTCGGGGGCCTTCACTTTACCGTTCACGTGCATGATTAATGGTGACACAATTGCGATTAGTATCTGGTTGCGGGGTGGTCAAAAACAACCGGTCAAGTCGTGGGGGAACATCTCTCAGCAGTAATGTCAGTGATTAGTTATGGTTTTCAATGCTGGACGGCCCTTCGCCGGGCATAGCCGTAAAGACTCAGCAAGGCGATCAATGTCAGCAGGCCACAGCTACCGAAAGTAACGGCAAACCCCACCCGTTGAATTAACCAGCCAATCAGAGGAAAAGCGCTGATCATCGCTAAACTAAAGACCATGCTGGCAACGCTCAGTAGGGTGGCCCGTTGCCCGTTTGGAATCAGCTGATTGTAGTAGTTGGAAAACAGTGGCTCAATCAGTGCCATCAAACTATTGATGACTAAATAGATGAGGACCAGTAGACCGATGGCGTGACTAAATGCGCTAAGTAGGGCCATAATCATGCTTAGGCAGAGCCCGTAAAGTAACTGATGTTGGGTTTGATGTCGCTGTAGCCAAGGTGTCAGTTGGATCGTCACAATATTGAGGGCCATACTCGCAATGAGGATCGTCGTGATTAGTCTCCCACTAAAGTGCTGAGCAGTCATCACTGTTTGAAAGTAATAGTAATAAGTTGTTCCGAGTGCCGAAAAGAGCGCGTCAAAGATCATTAAAAGCCGTAAACGACGTTGGGTCACTAACAGATGCGCGGCAGCACGAAGGATCGTTCGTAACGACGGTTGTGTTGAATGAGTCTTGGTCAACTGGCGCTGGGGAACGTGCAGCCCACTGATTGCCAGAATGGCAATGAGCGCTGCCGCTAAATAGACCCAGTACGTCACTGAAAGATGCTGGGGCATTAACCAGCCAGCCAACACGACACCCAACGTATCGGCCACTTCGATTGTCGTGTTGAGAATCGTCGTGACGCGTGGATAATGTTGCGTGGCCTGAGTATTGACGAGACTGTCATATTGTGCCGCTTCAATCGTACCAGACTGGAGATTATACGCCCAGGCTTGTAGGATGAATGCTAGGAGCAACCAGCCGAGACTGTGAGCCGTCAACATGATGAGGGCGTGTCCGATAGCCATCAGGCGGCTAATGATCAGGACAGGCCGATAACCAAAGCGGTCGGCGATAACGCCGGAGGGAACTTCCGAGAGAAAACTAGTCAGATGAAAAACACTTTCGCATAGCCCTATCTCAACGAGTGATAGGCCTTGTTGCTGTAAAAAGATCACCCAGAGGGTGTTGATACCAAAAAAAGCACAGGCCGCATAACCATAACTGAGGGTTAGGTTACGACGGGTAAGTGGTGATAACATGTTGGACTCCTTTAGCGGCCACGAGCGGACAAAAAAAAAGACGACCCATTGTCGTCAGCTGCTCGTGACTTCGCAATGGCTAGTGGTCATTCAACTTGGAAAAAGCGCAGACTGCGCCCCTGACATAACCATAACTGCAAAAATTGTGCGCTTAAGGTTAATCCAAGCTAAAAATTTAGCCAACACGTCATTCACCACTTTCTAATAATCTCATTTTCTTATCATAACAATACCATATCAATTTCTGACTGACAACTGGTACCGATAAGTTTGAATGCCTGATATTAGTTGTGATTGTGGTATGATGTTAAGTAAATGAACAAAAGTGGAGGAATAATCATGCAAAATTTGATTCCAGGAGACATGTTGGAAGTTAATCAAAAACTTAAGTGGGAATTAGACGCGGGAATGACTGCGGATGAAAGTAGCGTGATTAATGAAGCTGTGCTGGCGGGAACTCAGTACTTCGTCGATGAGGCCTTAGAAGGTAGTTACTGGACAGTTAAGTGGGCTGCAGATGGTCAGACTATCGAACTCTATGGGACAACTGGCACCGTCGTTGGCCGCATTAAACCGCTGTCTGCCACGTTAGAAAATGATTTTCGACAGGATTCACAAGGCTTATTTATCCGGATTGAAAAAGAGGTCGCAGTGATTGTTCGTGATAACTAAGCCGAATTGAGTAATGAGGTGATTAGCATGTTTGATCAAGATGAAGAACGGTTTGCAACGCTAGGGTTAGCCGCCAAGCTACCGAGCGCGGTGATTGATGGCATTTGGGATATTATTGATCAAAATCTAAAGGGGGTCGTTCGCCTGCCACGGGTCCTGCAATTTGCCCTGATCGCACGTAATGGGCAAGTCACCGTGGCTTTTGATGCGCAGCACGATGCCATCATGGAATTCGATTTACCAGTCAATTACCAACGGGAGTTTCCCGAGACGGTGGCAGTCTTAGACGATGGTCAGTATCAGACCATGATGTTGATGGACGAACTCTCCGTCTGAACGCAGCGATTATTCAATGAGCTGAATACGAGGAAACTCGTCACTTCAGGCCGGCGAATAATCGCTTTTTGATTGGTGGTCTTTAACTGGGCAGATGCGCCTTAAATTTGTATAATTAAATAGATGGTGTGAGGTGTGGTTTTGCGATGTTAGGTTCCGGTTGCTAATCAAGGGGGCCGCATTGTTCACGTAATTCTCACGCCGGGATCAGAGAAAGGTGTGTGTCTAATGGCGAAAACAGCAGTGTGCATTGTCGATCAACAACGTTACCAAGTTGTGGACGGTATGCGATTAGAAGAATTGGAAACTAGTTTGCGGCAAATGATTTTAAAAGATTTTCCGCAGGCCCATAATAGCAGTTTCATTTGTAGTGAGCATCTCGTACATTATCGCTTAGCAAAGATGGATGCGATGATCGAGAACGATTATCAACAAAATGATAAGGTCAATGCGCAATTATCTAAGATTCTCGCTAACCACACGTATCGGGTCGTCGATGTTAATAGCGAGCTGGAAAGTTCATTGACATTTGGTCAACGGGTCGCGGATGGGGTCGCACGGTTCGGGGGGGAGCTGGGCGTTTATCATTTCGTTTGTCGTGGTGATGCTCGTGTGGATGTTGCTCAACGTCTTACCAATTTTTAGCCATCATTTTGACCCTTATCCCTTTATTTTATTAAATTTATTTTTAAGCATGGTCGCAGCAATCCAGGCACCATTGATCATGATGAGTCAGAATCGGGCAGCTGAGTATGATCGGCTACAAGCGGCCAATGATTTTAAAGTGAACTCGATGTCTGAAGAGGAGATCCGGGTCCTGCACTCGAAAGTCGATCATTTAATTCAACAAGATGAACCAAACATGCTTGAAATCCAGAAAATGCAAACACAAATGTTAGGTGAGATTCAAGCACAAGTCAATGAATTACGACGATTGCAGCCGCGGCGACGTCGCAATCAAAGTTAAGGTGGCTGATTGAGTAGTTAACCAAAAAAACTGAGCGCCTGGAATTTTCACATTCCGACGCTCAGTTTTTTGGTTAACCGTGACCGCACAACGGCACTCGTCAAGATTGCCAACGGTCAGTGGCACTATTTATATTTACTTTCTAAAGCACTCATCCAGTACCCCAGCGCGATTCCCACAGCAAGAGCTATGGCGCTGAATAGGTAGGTACTGAGTGTGGCATGCGCATATGAGATACTCTCAGCCGCATATGGATTCGGAATCAATATCAGCATAGTACTAGCCAGAACAATACCTAATATGAAATGGTAGACTCGGGAATGAAACTTCACTAATAGGTGATCCATCAACTTCGAGAACAACGCCATCGCCAGGATGCCACCGATGGCGATCGGTAAGTAGACGCCTACGATATCTAGTCTTTTAAAGCCCGTCAGCATGGGTGTGAAAAGGCCTAAAATAAGTAGCAAGTTGGAAGGACTCAGTCCCGGCACTAAGACGCCCAAGGCAATCAGCGCTCCCGCAACGATGAAACCACCAAAGTTAGCGGGCAAGGTCCCAAACAGCTCACTCATAAAGTAGAGTAGGCCGGCACTAATAATGAAGGTCCCGAAGAACCAAACTCCGTCGAGCCAGTCACGTGGCGCCCGACTAGTCGCAGTTTTCATCAGGGCTGGTAAGGTCCCGATGATGGCCCCTGCGAACCCCCAGAGAACGATCACCTGAGCGTGTGCAAGTAAGTATTCCAGCGGGGCGGAAAGCAGGGCAATCCCGACGATGCCTCCTAATCCGACGGGGACAAAGTACCAGAAGTCCCGTTTAAAGTTACGACGGAAGTGGGCCATAAAGCCCAACAGTCGCTCGTAAATACCGAGAATGGCGGCGAGAACCCCACCTGAGACGCCCGGTAAAATAAAACCGAGGGCGATGACGACGCCCTTGAAGAATCGTTTCCAGAAAGTATCAGTTGTTTTAGTTGGCATAAGTAAACTCCTTTAGCTCTAATGACTGGTATTCCAGTAATAATCAAAGTAATTAAAGATACCAGAAAAAATCCTGCATGGCAATTAAAACCCGTTTTTTACGGTTGCCTTCGGTGGCAAAAGTTGCACGGCGGATTATTTTATCATAAAATGAATGGACGTGAAAAAATCTGTATTTTTATGAAAATTATTATCAAATTGGATTAAAGGAAAGTTGAGGTCATATGGAAAATCAGCAACTTGCCCGTAAACTAAAACGCCGTCACGTGCAGATGATTGCGCTTGGTGGCGCGATTGGAACCGGGCTCTTTTTAGGCTCCGGTTTAGCAATCAAACAGGCGGGGCCGTCGATCTTGTTGGCTTATGCCATTGGCGGTTTCTTCTGTTACTTGATGATGCGAGCACTGGGCGAGCTATTATTGTCGGATACGCGTTTACATTCGTTTCTAGAATTCATTAATCGATATTTAGGTAAACGTTTCGAGTTTGCCATTGGGTGGACCTATTGGCTCTGCTGGATCAGTTTAGCTATGGCTGACTTGACTGCGAGTGGTATCTACATTCGTTACTGGTTTCCGTGGATCCCGCAGTGGGTGACACCCTTAATAATTATTTTGATTTTATTAGTATTCAATATGCTCTCCGTCAGTGCGTTTGGCGAATTAGAATATTGGTTTTCGATGATTAAAGTGGTGGCTATCATTGCTTTGATCGTGACGGGGGCTATCTTGATTGGTTCATCGGCCCATGTCGGTGGGCAAACGGTCTCGGTGACAAATTTGGTCAGTCACGGGGGCTTCTTCCCAACAGGCGTCCAGGGCTTCTTGATGTCATTTTCGCTCGTTATCTTTGCGTTTACAGGCATCGAAATGGTCGGAATTACAGCTGGGGAAGCCGAAAACCCAGAAAAAGAATTACCACGGGCCATCAATAGCTTACCCATTCGAATCTCATTCTTCTACGTGGGCGCTTTATTCGTGATCATGGCAATTTATCCTTGGAATCAGATCACGACCAGTCAGTCACCCTTTGTGCAAGTTTTCAGCGACGTTGGGATCAAAGCCGCGGCCAGCATTATCAACTTCGTGGTTCTGACCGCGGCGCTCTCGGCTTGTAATAGTGCCATCTTCAGTACGAGTCGAACACTATTTACACTTGCGCACGGTGACAACGCGCCGAAATGGATGGGAAAGGTCAATCGTTACAACGTTCCCGCCCGCTCATTGTTATTCTCATCATTGATCTTACTGGTGATCGTGGCGTTGAATTACGTGATTCCAAGTACCGTCTTCACGTTGATCTCTAACGTGGCAACAACCAACTTCATCATTGTTTGGTGTGCCTTGTTGGTGTGCCATTACGTTTACAAACGAACCACTGACAGTACGCATAATCCGTTTAAACTGCCCCTGTTCCCTGTTACCAACATCGCGACCTTGGCCTTCTTTATCGCGGTGACGGTCGTCTTGTGCTTTGATCAAGTCAACCGTTGGGCAGTCATCGGTTCAGTCGTTTGGTTCGTCATTTTATTAGTCATCGAACGAAGTATGCATCGCACCGTTTAAAAACGATAATTGTAATCACCGGTCATCAGTCTTGGTAAACCCAATTAGTTTACCAGCTAATGGCCGGCGATTTTTGTAAGGTGCAATAATCACCCCTAATAGTGCATTCTATTCTATAATTAAGTCAAACATCATGGACGTTGCTGACGACCACGTATCAGCCGTGACATGATTATTGGGGAGGGGAACAGTATGAATTATCGCAACTTGCTCGTATTACCACTTGCCGTCTTGTTGGTCGGCTGTTCATCACCAACACACCAGGATTCCAAGTCAACTAGTCAGACGACCACGAGTGCCAAGGCAACGGTTAGCAGTACCCAAAAGAAGGCTAAGGCTACCAGTAGTACTAGTAGTCGGCCTCAAACCGCAGCCACGCGCTCGTCTAGAACAGCGCGTGAGCGGGCCGCCAGCGCCGCTAACAAGTCGGTCACCCAGCCCACGGCTACGACCCGGCTGGCAGCATTGAATCAACAATTGACTAAGACGTTGGGAAAGCAGGCGCTCGTTCCACAAGTCGATGGGTTAACTAGTGGCAGTTCGAAGTTGAACATGCGCTATTCAGGTGACGCAGCCAATTACACCATCAATTATAGTGTGGGACAACAGGCCCAGCCATTCAACGCGGCGGCCGTGGTGGATGAAACGGCTTATGCGACTGTCACTAAGACGACCTATGCGACAACTAATGCCGCGGCCCAGCAGGTGGGTTATCGTGATAATAAATCCACAGCTGGGCTGCCAACCGTCGATCTCGGTCATCAAATCACCGCGCATATCGACGCGGGTGCTGGTCAACGATATATCATGTGGAATGAGGGCCGCTGGTCGTTGACCGTGCATGCGAACATGATGCACGAAGATGCGGGCGTCGCGTTAGCTAAACAGGCCGTCGCTACTTTCGAGCAGGTCTACTTACCAGCACCACAGTCGGTCGGCGCCATCACTTTTGACGCGATTTCGTCAGGCTCTGGACCTTTAGACCAAGTTATCCAATGGCAAGCTGGTAAAGTGGTTTATCAAGTCAAGGCTCAAGAGATGGCAACGGCTATCAAAATGGCTGCCAGTATGCAATAATCAATAACTAGTTTCTACGCTCGTTAAATTAAGCAGTGAGCTGACAAACAAAAGTAGCAGCGTAATCAGCCAGAGATGGCTAGTACACTGCTACTTTTGTTGGTTAGGCGTTATTTTCATCTCATTCGACTGCCAGCTGGTGAATCGCGACTATTGATCAGTCGGAGATTGGCGCAGTTGTTGTTCGATGGGCTGCGTCGCTTTTAAGATAAGTGCTTGGTCACTCAGCGAGATGATACGGTGGTGGGTGATCACGGCAGAATCAGTTAATGCTTGGTAAACAGCCGCTGCAACCACCCAACAAGTATCGGTGTCGTAATCACGCGCATGCAGTAAATCATAACCGTCACTCATATCTAGGTAGACTTGAAAGCCGATACCTAGCCGCGCCTGTAATCGTTTCGCATAACGTTGATAAAGCGCGCGATTGGCCTCAGGGTCGGGGGTCGGCCCGATAATCCGTTCACCGAGTTGTAAGTTTGGCACTAAGCGCACTTGCATGTCGGTGCCTCCTTTGCGTTGAAAATTATAATCCTATTTTAGTCTAATCCATTCATGAAATAAAGGCACTAATCAGCCGCAGTTAAGGTGATTAGTGCCTTTATACGCATTCAGTTAAGCTAAGAGACGTAATAGTAGCCACCCGGCGACGCCAATTAACAGGGCGTAACCCAGACCTGGTAGTAGTGTTTTACGTAAGATGGCGCCTTCTTGACCACTCAGGCCAACGACTGAGCTGACAGCAACGATATTATGGACACAGACCATATTGCCGGCTGCCGCACCGACGAGCTGGGCTGCCAAGATAATCGTGGGCTTCAAACTCGCATTGGCCGCAATATCAGCTTGAATTTGCGCAAAAGTCAGTGTCGAGACCGTGGTACTACCAGTTACGAACGCCCCTAATTGGCCTAGGAATGGTGCCATGATGACCCAAACACCAGCTAGATAGGTTGCGATAAACTTGGCGATATACATTGGCATGCTGGGTAGGTTGGCCTGATTCAAGCCAGAATTAGTGAAGACTTGAACCATGATCAGGGTAACACCGAGGGCAATTGCGGTGTTGCCCATCGAACGGATGACCGAATGGGCAGTTGGTAGTAAGGGCTTTAATGAACGGGCTTGTACTAGTAACCCAATGATGGCCGCTACCGCCAAGATTGTCCCTGGCGAATAGAGGAGTTCCCAATCAGAGTTGATTTGACTATAACCTAGAATGTGGGACCACGATAAGTTAGCATAACGGGTCAAAACCTGTTTGATTGGTGTCACGACCCGGCTAGCGAGTAATAGCACAACGACCAACAGGTAAGGAAACCAAGCGGTCATCAGGTTCATCGGACTAGGCGCAGGCGTCTGGGCTGCCATCCCGTTCGTCCGCCATGGCGTCAACTGGCTCGACTTTGGTAACAACCAGTGCAATCGGATCGTGATGATGGCAATAACCAGCGTTCCCAGCGGTGCGATGATTGAAACAAATTCATAACCCACTAGCCAAGCACTGAGGAGTGCCAGTAGACTGTAAACGAAACCGATCACTAACGCCCAAGGTAAGACGGAAAGCCAGCTTTTCAAGCGGTGTGCCTTAGGGCCAAACCACATGATGAGAATTAAAATGAGCACCGCTGGCATTAGCGCACCAACGAATAAATCGAGTTGCGTGATGCGCAGGCCAATCAAGTTCAAGACGGATGCTTTTTCGGTCACATTACTCAGTCCCACGGTCAATGGTGTTCCAACGGCGCCGAACGCTGCGGGGGTCGAGTCAGCCACTAAGGCCAAGATAACGGCCGCCATGGGTGAAAAGCCGAGTGCAATTAGTAATGGTGCAGTGACCATCGCTGGGGTCCCGAAGCCCGAGACACCTTCAATCAAGCCCCCAAATAGGAAGGCTACCAAAACGGTTTGTAGCCGCATGTCAGCAGACAAACTTTGAAAGCCCTGGTTAATCCGGTCGATTGCACCAGTGGCACGCAAACAGTTGAGCATGAGTAAGGCGCCAAATAAGATCCATAAGATGGGGAGGGCTTTATGAATCGCCTGCAAAATTGAGGCGGTGAGGACCGTTGGACTAATCTGCCAGAAAAAGTAGCCGGTAATAATCACCACCAGAGCGCTAATGGTCATTCCACGGGTCGCGGATAAATTCAGGCCCCCGAGAAGAATCAGTGGCAGGATGATTGCAGCACTTGCAATAAAAATCATGGTCGTAAAGCCTCCTTAGATGGTGCCTAGTCGTTTGACTGTGCTCGTTTGAAATAATACTGACCGTAGAGCGTGACCAGCGTAACAATCAGAGAAATCGCCGTTAAGGGCCAAACCATCCCTACTAGATAAGTGTTCTTCAAAGCGGTTGAAGCTGGATTGAAGAAATTGAGCAAGTTTAATTGTCGAAAACTGCTAACAATTACTAAGAGGCCGAAGAAACACAGTTGACAAAGCAGGCCCCCATAAGTGGAAAAGCGATATTTATGAATAATTGCGAGATCTGGATCATTAACCTCAGTGGCATAAACGCTAGTATTAATGGCTGGGTTTTCAAAACCGACGTACAACGAGATCAGGAGCAAACCGGCAACATATAAAACGGGTTGGGCCGTGGCAACTAACAAATGGCCGACAATCAAGCCACCGCGCGCAATCGTGGTGGCACGATGTAAGTCATGCCGTCCCAATAATAAATATAGTGGCCGGCCAGTCTCAAAGCCCAACAAATAGATGGCGAAGACCAGGTACATCCCCATTTTGCCAAAGACAAAGACACCGAAGAAACTATTAAACAGTAGGACAAAACTCAGTAAAAAGCCCCGATCAACGATCCGTAGTTTGTTAGCCGGCATGGATTGCCAATCAGCAGCTAGTTCTAGATTTAGTAGAACAATGGCCACGACGATAATTCCTAATACGGCCGGTAGTGCGATTTGTAGGCTCGCCTTACGAAGTAACGTCAGTAAACCAATCGCAGCAAAGAAGACGATAAAGACCACAACGCGCCACGGCTTGATGGGACGTACTTGGGCCATTTCGTGTTGATCGTAAAATGCGAGCGAAAACTGACTCAACAAACGGCCAGCAGGCAACGCAATGATAAATAGTAGCGCCAGTAGGATAAAGGCAAGCCGGTAACCCCAGTTCAGCGCAAAATCTAGCACAAAGAGAATGCCGAGAACTAAGAAAATTAACCAGTAAATTTTCTTTAACTTAAAATCCGTCTGCGCGGACAAGTGTAACTTGATCGTCAAGTAATAGGGCCAGATGTTGGCGGATGTATATCCTAAGAATAGGGCCCCAGCCAGCACGGCCACGATGTTAGCCGTCAAACTGAACAACAAGCTACCAAGCGCACCCAGCCAGAGGCAAATGAGCAAATAACTACTAGCCTTGAGGTTTAGGTGTTTAGTCCCAAAGACGCTCGCCGCCCGGGCCACGTAGAAGACCACGATCGCAGCTAAGTAATTCGCGTTGTGGGTCTGCTGATACTTAAAGAGAATTAGAACGTAGGGCAGGACAATACCGACGTTAGCCAAGAAGTTAAGCGTCGCGACAGAGAAGTCCAACCCAGAGTTTCGTAGACGAGTCAAAGATAATCACAACCATTTCGTTAGTTTTTCTAGGCCTAGTATACCAATTAATGCACATAAATGGTGTTAAAAGGTATGTTTAGGCACTTTTACCTGTAAATTGAGCGCCGGGATACGTAGATATATTTAAGCCAATCGTATAATCTTACTTTAACCAAATAAATAAAAAAACAATTCTTACCAGGAACGTCACACTTCTTTCATATTTATTCACAAAAAACATAAAATTCTTATTTATCATTATCCACATAATTTAAATAATGAATGGGGTCATGTAGATATGATTTATGCACAAATATTAGCCGGCGGTAAAGGAACTCGTATGGGCAATGTTCCGATGCCAAAGCAATTCTTGCTGCTTGCCGACAAACCAATCTTAATCCATACCATCGAAAAATTTACACTTGAAAGTCGCTTTGATGCCATTTTGGTCGTCTGTCCAGCCGATTGGGTCAGCCATACTGAAGATATCATTAAAAAGTACATCACCGATGAGCGCGTTCACGTTGTCGTTGGTGGGGCCGACCGTAACGAAACACTAATGAGTGGAATCAACTATATCCAAGATCATTACGGGATTCAAGACGATGATGTTGTTGTTACCCATGACGCAGTTCGGCCGTTCATCACACAACGTATCATTAACGACAATATCGTCGCCGTTTTAGAAAATAAAGCAGTCGATACTGTCGTCCCAGCAATCGATACAATCGTCCGCGGTGCTAATGATCAGGTGACCGATATTCCGGTTCGTTCCGAAATGTATCAGGGTCAAACCCCTCAAAGTTTTCACATCAAAATATTGATCGACTCATATAACGCACTCAGCTCCGAACAAAAGGCATCACTGTCTGATTCATGCAAAATCTGCTCGCTGGCTGGTCAAAAGGTTAGTTTAGTACGTGGTGAAAATTATAATTTTAAAATCACAACGCCGTTTGACTTACGCGTTGCATCAGCATTAGTAGAAAAGAGGTCATAAGATGTTAAATCAAGTTTATCGCTTAGTAAGTCCCCGTCAATTTGAAGTTGAAACGGTCGCCGAAGAGGTAGACGCCGATGATTTGATCGTGCGGCCAAAGTTCTTATCGATCTGCCATGCTGACACGCGCTATTTCTTTGGCCAACGCTCCCAAGCCGCATTACGTGCTAAGCTACCAATGGCGCTGATCCATGAGGCCGTGGGTGAGGTCGTTTATGATCCTCGAAATGAGTATAAGCCTGGGACGCTCGTCGCAATGGTGCCTAATACGCCCGTTAAGAAGGATTCAATCATTCAGGAAAATTATTTACCTTCTTCAAGATTCCGTTCAAGCGGCTACGACGGCTTTATGCAAGAATATGTTTGTTTACGACGCGACCGCGCAATCACCGTGCCAAGCGACTTCGATCCACACATGGCCGCATTCATTGAGATGGTCTCGGTCGGCGTTCAAGCATTAACCAAGCTTGAAAGTACCATGGATGAGGACCAACGGGTTATCGGTATTTGGGGCGATGGTAACTTGGGCTATATTACAGCGACTCTGGTTAAGCAAATTTTTCCAGACAGTCAGTTGCTGGTATTCGGTCGGCATCAATCCAAGTTAGATTATTTCTCATTTGCAGACAAAACTTACCTGGTCGATGACATTCCAGCCGATGTCAAGGTCAGTCAGGCCTTAGAATGTACCGGCGGCCAGGGCAGTGAAGCAGCGATTCAACAAATTATCCAGCATATTCAACCGATGGGAACTGCCATTCTAATGGGCGTCTCTGAAAACCCAGTCGGTATCGATACCCGGTCTGTCCTTGCAGAAGGATTGACGTTACGAGGCGTCAGTCGCAGCAGCCGTGAAGATTTTAAACGTGCCGTTGATATTTTATCCTCCAGTCCAGTCACTCGCGAACGGTTGCAAAATTTAGTTGGCTACGTTCAAAAAGTGAGTTCCATTCAAGACATTACCAACTTCTTTGATAGTGCACTTACTAATTATTGGGGCAAGGAGGTGATGGAATGGGACGTCTAAAGACGGTAAAGCTCGTGTTACTACACACGAGCTTTAATTTATTCTATCAATTTTTTTATAAAGTGTTTGGCCCGAAGAAGGGACGGATCACACTTGCCACGATGCGCAGCGGTCAATTAAACGACAATTTGGCAGCTCTTGAGCAGGGCCTAAAAACTGCCAACGTTAAACCGGTTACTGTGTTTTGCTATCATTATGACCGCACCCTGGCTGGAAAAGTGGGCTTCTTGCTCGCCTCCATTAAAGCGCTATACGTGATTGCCAGGGCTGACGTCTTTGTGATCGATGATTACTTTTTTCCACTTTACGCAATTCACAAACATGATGATAATCAAGTGGTACAATTATGGCATGCCATTGGTTCATTGAAAAAGTTTGGCCTCAGCTTACCGAATGCTGATCAGAGCGTCATGAAGCCGCACACAAATTATGATTGGGTCTTGATCAATGCAAAGTCTGATCAGCCTGCTTATCTAGATGCCATGGCTATCAATCAAGATCACGTCATTGCCACTGGATCGCCAATGGTCGACTCGTTGCTTAATCGACAACCACAACAACCGCGGCTCGCCGCCCGTCGTATTCTATACTCACCGACTTATCGGCAAGGTGTCCAGGGTAAGCAGCAAGTCATGGGATATGTCAACAACATGATTGCGGCCTGTCAGCAGCTGACCGGTCCATGGGAACTGTACATTTCGCTGCATCCGTACTTAAAACTGTCAGCGATGACGCTACCATCCAACGTGCATATCTTCCAAGATGCTGAGCGGGTTAAGACGCTGATGCCAACGATTGATTTATTTATAACCGATTATTCGTCATTATCATTGACGTTTAGTTATTTTGAACGACCAATCATTCTGTATACGCCTGATTATGATGATTATATGCAAACATCCGGATTCTATGTCGATTACTATCAATATTTGCAAGCACCGCACTTCAGCAAAGCGGCGCGAGTTGTCGATTTTATTAATCAGGAAGTTGATCATATGGATCTATCTTATGTACATGAATTAAAGCAAAAGACATTTCCACATCAAGATGGGCATAATACCGAACGGGTCGTTCAATTTGTTGAAAAATTAGCAGGGGGGAGAACATTAGATGATACAACGACTAAAACGAATCGCGCGTCGCATCGTATACGGACGGAATCAACCGCAATATACTCGTAATCGTGAACTGGTTGAGGACGCACAAACGACCAAGGAAGACGTTGATTTTCTAAATACATTGCGAATTGAGAAAGATGCCGAATCATTGATCAAACGTCAAGTGACTAAGCTGGAATTCAACAGTTCTTACTTAGTGATTGAGGGAATGGCGTGGTTTGAAAAGTATCCCGAACAAGATACTGAACGAATTATTAAAAGCTTAATTTTGACTAGCAAGACGAATGAAGAATTAGAAATTCCGTTGATCAACGTTCGTGGTCAAAACGCTGATTTTCCATATGCCGGGTATCATGGTGACATCAACTTTTCGACACTCAGTGAGGGTAAACCGCTAACGCCAGGCACTTATGAAATCAAGATACAATTAAAACAGTATCTAGGTAATGGTTGGATTATCAGACGAACCTCCATTGGTCAAGTGGTGGAAACACAGCAAGACTTAAATTATACGACTAAAATGACAAGCTATTCAGCGAAAAGCAATAAGTCATACAGTCTAATTTTTCGGTATAATTTAGCCGCCCAAGCCTTAAAGGTCACTTCATATAAACTGAGTGATGTCAACCCGCTTGAAAATGAGTTTACTGAAGATGTCGGGTTAGATAGTGTAGCGATGCGTGCCATTAAACGCCGGGCGCTAAAACTCTGGTATCGGTGGTACTGCCTTCAACCGATTCATAAGAAACAAATTTCATTTGTTTCCGATAGTCGGGTGACAATCTCCGGTAATTTCGAGTTTATCTACCAGGAATTAAAACGTCGCAATACTGATTTTAAGATTTCATTCTATTTGAAGCCAAGTATTAAAACCAAAAAATCCTGGAAAGAGGTTCGAACGTTGGCTAAAGCGTTGGCTACTAGTCGCTATGTGATTTTAGATGACTTTTACCCACTAGTTTACCCATTGCATATCCGGGAAAATGCGGATTTGATTCAGGTATGGCATGCGGTCGGTGCCTTTAAAACATTTGGTTACAGCCGGTTGGGGATGCCTGGTGGTCCTAAGGTTCAATCGTTAAATCATCGCAATTACACCAAAGCCTTGGTTTCTTCGCATAACATCGCGGATAAATACGCGGAAGGATTTGGAATTGCGCCGGATAAGATTCAGCCGCTAGGAATTCCGCGGACGGATATCTTTTTCGATGAGCCCAAGAAACAGGCAATCCGGGAACGGCTCGCGCAAGATTTGCCATTCATCAAGGGCAAAAAAGTCATTCTCTTTGCCCCAACATTTCGTGGCAATGGTCAGCAATCAGCATACTATCCCTTTGAAATGTTGAATTTTAGAGCAATCTACGAAGCGTTACACGAAGATTACGTCTTTTTACTGAAGATTCATCCGTTTGTGCAAAACAAACCAACGTTACCATATGAATATTCGGACTTCTATTACGATGTTTCTGATTATCGTGAGATCAACGATTTATTACTCGTTGCTGACCAATTAATCACTGACTACTCATCAGTTTGTTTCGAATACGCACTACTGAACCGGCCAATGATTTTCTTTGCGCCGGACTTAGCGGATTACATGCAATCCCGGAGCTTTTACTTCAACTACTTTGATTTTATTCCTGGTAGTTTAGCGGAAAACACGGGTGAGTTGATCAACCAGTTGCAACATCCACAAGTTGACCAAGCTAAATTGGACGGCTTTGTGAACTTCTTCTTTGATGATCTAGATGGTAAGTCGACAGCTCGTTTCGTGGATGCGCTTGAAAATGACTTCGAGGATCCGAACGCAGCTGAGTTAGAAAATAACGACGGTCTCGCCATTAGTGAAGATGGTAAGATTATCCCTGATTGGGGTAAAAAGGCTAAATAATATGTTAAGATAAAGCAGTCAGTCACATCATTAGCGCATTTACAGCGTTGATTGTGTGACCGACTGTTTTTGCTAGGAAACTATAGGAGGAATTGATCATGTCACAAATTACGACACGGCGGCTCACCACTGCTGACGTGAACAAACTACAACAAATCAGTATTGAAACCTTTAAGGACACGTTTGGTGCACAAAACTCCTCTGAAAATATGGCCGCATACTTACAAGATGCATATAACTTGCCCAAGTTAACCCATGAATTAGCGGAACCCGAATCACAATTTTATTTTGTTGAACGAGCCGGTGAATCATTAGGATACTTGAAATTAAACACCGGTGCGGCACAATCAGAAGCAATGGGTCCAGACACTTTAGAAGTCGAACGAATCTATATCCGAAAAGCTTTCCAACACCAAGGGCTCGGTAATCAATTTATGCAACAAGCGATTCAAATTGCTAAAGCTGATCATAAGCAGAAGATCTGGCTTGGTGTTTGGGAGCATAACGAACCCGCGAAGGGCTTCTATGCGAAGTGGGGCTTTGAACAATTCAGTGCTCACGATTTTGTGATGGGGGACGATCGCCAAACCGATTTGCTCATGATCAAGTCACTGACCCAAGACTAAGGGCAGTAAAGGCTTTTGAGTGAACTGCTTTTACAAGTTTAGAATTAGTCGCTGTCTGTGGCGACCAGCAGATTACAAATTTATTTACCCCTTGTTTTTTACGGGCAAGGGGCTTATACTGATAATCAATCGCACGCGATTGAAAGGAGCATCCGCATGACACCAGAAATTGACCTTGCTAATCAACTTTGTTTTAGCATATACAATGCCAATCGGTTATTTAACAAATTTTATGTCGAAGCGTTAACACCATTCAAACTGACTTACGCACAGTATCTCGTACTAATGGCATTGTGGGAACACGACGACCAGTCATTACACGAGTTAGGTCAGGTTCTGCGCTTAAGCAGCAACACCTTGACACCGCTTTTGCGACGCATGGAAGACGCAGGGTGGTTGCAGCGCGAGCGACCGGCAACAGATCGGCGCCAGTTACTCATTCATCTCACGACGCAGGGTAAGCAACAACAAGCACCAATCGAAGCCGCGATTGCAACTTGTATCAGTCGCTACCACCTGACTGTCGATGAATATCAACAAGCACTGGCCCTGAACCAGAAGATTATTACCGCATTATCACAGGATTTGGCCTAAACGGGCCTTTTTATTGACCGTTTCAATCGCGTGCGACTGAAATATAATTTTAGGAGGAATCTCTAATGGCAGATTATGACACAATTTTTATCGGTAGCGGGCACGCAACGTGGCATGCGGCAGTGGCCCTAGCACATGCGCAACATAAGGTAGCAATCATTGAAGAAGATACCATCGCCGGGACGTGCACTAACTTTGGCTGTGATGCTAAGATTCTGTTAGACGGTCCCTTCGAGCTGACTGAACAACTCAAACAATATCAAGGGATTGGCGTCAACACAACGCCCACCATCGATTGGTCACAGTTGATGGCCTATAAGCAACAAGTCATTCAACCTTTATCGGTACAAATGACGGCCGTCTTCAAACAATTGGGGATTACAATTATTACCGGTCATGGTGAGCTGACTGATACCCACACTGTTCAAGTAGCGGACAGCACGTATACAGCGGATACCATCGTCATCGGGACCGGACAACGACCAGCCAAGCTGGCTATCCCGGGTGCGGACCTGATGCATGACAGTCGTGATTTTCTTGACCTACCAACCATGCCTAAACGGTTGACCTTAATTGGTGCTGGAATCATCTCGCTGGAATTTGCCAACATGGCCGTGTTACTAGGGTCAGAAGTGCATATTATTGAGTTTGCCGATCGAGCACTACCCGCATTTTATTCAGAACACGTTAAAAAGATGATCACACATCTACAGGCAGCCGGGGTGCACTTCCACTTTGGCGAAGCGCTTAGCCAAGTGACTAAAACGGCCACAGGGTTAATGGCAACCACTGCCAGCGGCCTGAAGATTGAGAGTGATGATATCATTGCGGCCACTGGTCGGATTCCAAACATCGAACACTTAGGACTAACGAAAGTTGGCATTAAGACCGACCGGCACGGCATTATCGTCGACGACCATTTGCGGACAAGCATTCCAAACATTTACGCCAGTGGTGATGTCATTAGTAAGACTTTGCCGAAGCTAACCCCGACCGCGATCTTTGAATCTAACTACATTGCCGGCCAACTGCTTGGTAGCACTGCCGCCATTGATTATCCGGTCATTCCAGCGGTCGTCTTTACGCTACCAAGAATCGCCCAAGTCGGTGTCAGTGTCGAGGCTGCCCAGCATGATACTGAACACTTTCACGTTCAAGCGCTGCCATATGGTAAACTGTTAGCCTTTCAGTATCAAAACGAGGTCGACGCTGATTTACAATTAGTCTTTGACCAAGAGAATTACCTCGTCGGTGCCTCAATCTATGGTAATGGCGCACTAGACCTGATTAACTTACTGACCATGATTATTGCTGATCACGTCTCCGCCACAACGTTAAGTCAGAAGATTTTTGCCTTTCCAAGTGCTTCAGTGGGGATCATTGATATGTTGACACCACTACTACACCATGACTAGTTATTAAACCAACTAACTAATTTAAAGATACTGGGTATGTTGCTGACTACCCAGTATCTTTTTGTCGTTTCAGATTAACTCACTGACTGAGGACACCTAATAATTTAGCGAGCAGGACCATGGCGCCACCGAGTGACCAAAGAAAGATACCCCAGCTTAGCCAGCTAGCTTGAACAAACAGGCTGATCAGAATAAACCAATTCATTCCAAATAGCCACCAGCCGAGCGTCCTTTTCAAAATCGTTGACCAAGTATAGGGTGCCGCATACCGATTTAGCGGCTTAAGCGCGATTAATAAGGCCGGAATAAGCGCACTCTCAAGCATCGCCAAATAATGGTGCGGATCACTCGTATAAGCGATTGCTCCCAGCAGACCATAGCGACTCGGAATCGTCGTTAATAGGGCCCGTTGCGCGGTGTAAATGACGATCGGTTGTCCAATCAATAATGCGAGTAATCTCCAAGTTGCTTTTTTCATCAATCTCCGCCGTCCTTATTAGTTAATAATACTATCCTACCAATTTATGTACGGCACTAACTACCGAATAAGTGTAAATTTCTCGTGAAAAAGGCGTAAAGAATAGGCATGATTCGTTCACTATGTTTTCATAACATAAATAATAGGCATTTTAAAAAAGTATGCGTATAATACCTTCTTAATAAGTTTCGATGGGGGAGTTATGATGATAATAATCAGAGTTGCAATTATGATTTCAGTTGTTTTTTACTTGTATTTTATTATTAACTTATTGTTGATCAATCACTATCGGGAGCCCATTCAAAGCTATGAAAAAGGGCCCACACCCTATGAATTATTTTTGGTCATTCCGGTGCTCAATGAAGAACACGTGATCTCGCGCACGATTACGCAACTTACTGAATCACTCGAACAATTACCACCAACCGTTCACGCCCAGATCATTGCCGTCGATGACGATTCGACTGATCACAGTCTACTGTTGTTAACTCAGTCATCGTCGCGCTTCTTACAAATCCTACACCGCACGGGCAACCAGCGTGCAGGTAAGGGGGCCGTCCTCAACACTGCCGTCCAGTATATTCATAAGACGTTAGCGCTAAAATCTGATCCGCAACGGACGATCGTGGGGGTCCTAGATGCAGACGCATTCATGAATACTGCTGACTTGACACGGGTGCTGGCGCACTTTGAACAAGAACCACAGTTGGCGATGATCCAAACTAGTGTGAACATTTATAATCAGCCCAACTGGCTGACCAAGATGCAAAATTTTGAGTTTATGGGCGTTAACAATGCCACTCAACAGCTACGCAACCGTCTTGGTCAGGGGATCGCGTCGGGTAATGGTCAGTTTGTCCGGCTAGATTTAGCGTTGCAAAACCCATGGGGGAATAGCTTACTTGAGGATCTCGAATTTACTTTGCGGACTTGGCTGTTAGGTGGCACCCGAACAGCTTTTGATCATACATTAGTTGTCCAGCAAGAAGCTGTTGAACAATTACGACCGTTTTTTTCGCCAACGGGTACGCTGGTGTCAGGGTGCCGTTCAATGTATGCGTTATCTACCAGCACTTTGGCGTTCGGGACGTCTGAACCATTTTCAAAAATTGGACACGACCTTTTGGATTTTGATGCCTATCAGTGGTTGTATCGTGCCACTGACCAGTCTAATCACGTTAGTCGTGCTTGTGAGCCGTAGCCTACAACATTGGCAAGTTGGGTGGCATCACTTGGCTATCGGGACATTACTGGTGATTGCTTTTTCGGCTTGCTTGGTATTAGCAGCACTGTATCAACGCAACTGTGCCGTCGTGAAACAACCCGTTGGCTTCTTAGATGCTCTCAAGCAGAGTTTAACCTTTCAAGCATTCCTATTGATCATTAGCCTGACGCCATACGTCGCCATTTACCGACAGTTACGTGGTCAAACGGGGTGGGCCAAAACGCACCATGGTGTTACGACCCGCGTTGCAAAATATCCAGATACTGGCTTAAAACGCTCATATTGAGATGAAGGTGCATGCCGATGAAGTGGTGCTATAAGATATTTCAAATTACCGTTCTCACGATTGCAGCTGCCTTACTCGGGTGGATGATTGTCGCCAACTGGCAAGTCAACCTGAAATTACACCTCGCAATCAGTGCTTGGATAGGCGCTGGTTTATTCGTATTGTTCATTGGTGCCACGATTGGCCTTGGCAGCTGGTGGTTGAGCCGCCACCAAACTAGCTGGTTAGTTGCAGCACTGATGGGGTTAACTATCTTAAAATTTCCACTAGTTGCAGGGTTAAAGATCGACCCGACCTCAGATTTCTGGAATTACCATACACTAGCCGCGTTTAGTGCCCAAGGATTCACCTGGACCCAACTGTTACACCATGGTATCGTTGGCAATTACGTCGTTTTTCCGCACGCTTTAAATATCGCGAACGGCTACAGTTTAGTCGCGGCTTTTGGCGGGGCCAACTTTTTTGTCAGCCAACTAATCAATATTGGGTGTACTTTAGTCGATATGGTCTTAATTTACTGGCTAGTCGCACGGTGGCTCTCACGACAATTAGGCATCATGGCTGCCCTCATTTTTTACTGGATTCCAGCTTATTGGCTGTACGGCACGCTCTTAAATGGTGGTGAACCGTTCTTTTTCACCAGCGTCCTACTCATGATGTATGCGCTGACGCGGGCATTAGTTCCACTCACGACGACCACAATCACGGATCGACGACTATACCTAGCGTTAGCGATCGTGATGACTGTCGTGGCCAATATGCTGAGGCCAATCATGGGCGTCTGGCTAATTGCACTGGGTTTGATGAGTTTGTGTGTCCTGCTTAAGTCTCACCACCTTTACCGCGTTCAAGTACGTCAGCTCCTCATATACAGTGCGGTCGTGTTAGGGCTCATGTTCACAGCGACTAATCTCGACAGCTGGTTATATGGCTTTAAGGTTGCGCCAGCCCAAGTTGAAACTTTATACAGCCTGGCTACGGGGACAGATGTTAAAAGTCACGGGACCTATAGCCCGGCACTACAAGCTACCGTCAGCCACGAATTACGGGTGGCGCCCACGTTGACGCAAGCCTATCCGCGAATCACACGAACGATGGCGAGGACTTTGCAGACTAATCTCAAACAAATCAAGCCACAGTTGGGGTCATTTGTTAATGAAAAAATGCAGGGCTTTATTCGTGAGGATTATGGCTATGATTGGAGCTTATATAACTTAAGCCATCATCCCGGTTTGCTTAACCGCCACTGGTTTTATTTAGCCCCTATATTGATTACAAGTGCGACGGTTTATTGGCAGGCAATGCTGGTGATTGCGTTATTCAGTGTTTTAATGGGGCTGGGACTGCTATGGCATCAACACTATCTTAACCACTATTTGCTAATGGCATCGCTTTTGTTAGACGGTTTCACCTTAAGTGCTTTACCATTAGAAGTACAGGGCCGCTATCATATTATCTTGTACTTACCAATCCTTATGTTGATGACTTGCGGGATCGCGGAGGCCAAGCTCTGGCGGCGTCAAATCAAGCAGAGTTGAGTGGCAGTGGCCATTTCAAGATCAATACCCAAATGAATCGTTAGCGTTCGAAGCTCACTGAATGAAAATTAAACTGATGATATAAAAAGATTATTACTGACAGTAGTGACTGTTACTTCAGTAATAATCTTTTTATAATGTTTAAAAGGGGACAGATCGTCTAATTTGTACCATCAAATTATTGTGGCTACGGTCATAGTTAATAGCTGGCACTGCCAGTATCGTTAGCAAATACCACGGATCAATTGACTTTAATGGCCCGTAATCCCCATTTACTAATGCCGATTGGGCGCTGCCAGGACAGCCCGGTGATGACCACTAAATGATTGATTGCTCTTCGCCAACATGTCATGGCAACGGGTTTCAAGCTAGGGCGACCGTGCAACTTAAGCAGGGCGACAGTCAGTACTATGGGCGATGGATGACGCTGTTAGTGCGAGGGGTGGTTCGTAATTACGCGGGCTAGCAAAATCATTGCTATGAGCCGTCATGTCAATCCGCCAGGCTTCAGCCAAAACGTGTGTTGCAATGGATATTGTCGTCAAAACCATTGAATTGCCCAATTGATCCGATAAAACTGGTGTTGAAGCGGTTTTAGAATGCGTTGAAATGGAATAGGCTTAAGAGTAGGGCGACCGGGTGCTATTTTTGGCCGGGTAGGGGTTGTCACAAAAGGTTGAAATGAACCCCAACGACCCATTTGGGCGTAATATCGGTTTGCGTGATGACATTGCGTTCGTGACAACTTGCTGCAAATTACACAATTTTATTAGCCGTGGTATTGAAAGAACCCATCACCCCGGTAAATTATTCACCAAACTTTTGATCTAGCACATGTCCAACAAACATATGAGGCCATGGCGAATTATTGTTCGTAGTCTGCAATAATTGTTGACACTAAATTGAATGGCACAATCAGCTTTAATAAATACGCTTAATTTTAGGACTAATGGTCTGAAAATTAACAAGTTGTCAAGCCACAATTCTGACTAATAATCGCCAAAAAACAGTTGAAAGCTAGGCTAGTTGCCGCTAATTACCTGGGCTTCATGCAACCGCAGGTACTCAAGGATGCCACTCACATTTATGGTGTTCAGCCCGCGGCCTCTAATATAAATTACGGTAGACTGATGTGGTTGTCGACAAGATAAATTAGTATTACAGACTGGTCTAAATTACACATCTTTAACATTTTTGAACGTGGCTGATGATTCAGTTAAGCGCGTGATTGAACACTGTCATGATACGGTTTTTGGCGTTTCCGGTCCATGGCAAATCATGTCTTTTGAAAAAATAAGGCTGTCGTTAGCAAACCATCGATTCAATAAATCGGTTTGATAAACAATTACGTTCTAAAAGCCAGTTTTAAACCCAAGGTGCACAGCAATTCAGTCGATTGACTAACAGTTATGAGCAATAACATCATTAACACAGTCAAAAGCTATTTCATGATGCATGGTGGCCACCTTATGAATCATAATCATATATTCACGGTAAGTCACATCAATATGATTCAGTGAGTTCAGTAGATTTTATAAAAATGTGCCATAAATTAATTTGCCACTCAAAAATTATCGCTGTGCTAGCAGTAAACTTGATGACAATTCACGCGATAAAAGCGGTTTGTTGTGATTATGATGGCTTATGTGTGGATTATGGGTAAATCTAGCTAGGGGGCTTTTTTTACATTTTCTAGTTTACATAATATATATTATACAAAGTAGAATTAAAAACAAAATTGCTCCCCCACGACCTGATTTAGGTCCCCTGTGGTAATTTTTTGATTTTAAGTTAGCTTTCTGGTGATTCAGTTCTCAGATTGTCATTTTGTCGCAATCATTTTGCTGGCTCTAACTGTTCAGAATTTTTCAAGACGTCCGCTTAACTTAAATTATTTTTTATGATTCACAAACATCAACACTAAAATTAGTCGATTGAATTTCAACCGAGCATTTTTCGTTAATTCGGATCAACTTATCTGAATCACTAAAAGTTCAAATGTTTTCAGACTCCTAAATCCAATTATCACTAGTTTGCATGCACGCTCATGATTTGCTGATAACTAACATCGATTTTACGGTTTATTTAAGGGACAACCTTCAACTAATAAACGAACACGCGCTTAGAACGCGTCTCTCAGCATCGGTAAAATCGCTTGTTTTTGTTGTAAATTTATGTTTTAGTTAAAGTAAGAATTCTAACCCAGAAAGGATGTCCTACTATCAATGACCGCTAAATTTCCGTATGCTAAAAGCTTTCTCGCCTCATTAGAAACTGCTGGCAAGCAAGCTAGTACGATTGAGCAATATGAATTAACCTTGGCTGACTTTTTCAACTATGAGCAGCATTTCAATGAGACCTTTGCTAAGGATCAATTACTAGCAGATTTAACTGAGAATGATATTCAAGCTTACTTGGCAATGCTCCGTGAACAACGCCAATTCAAAACATCGACACTGAACAAATGTCTGTCGAATCTAAACGGCTACTTTAGCTATTTATTTTCACACCGAATTATTACAACTTTACCAACCTTTACAATTAAAGGGCAACCCTTGACCAATCGTCAACAAACAACGACCTGGCCAGAGCAATTAGCGGCATGGTTAGCAATGGATGATCTACATCCATACACCCGCTTATTCTTGTTACTAACGACCAAGGGTTATACTGCCACGGAGATGCTAACCCCAGGGTTTTATCAGCAGTTGAATGCAATTACCTTTACAGCAGTAGAACAGGCTTTTCTGGTTAAACTACGGGCCTATTTGCAGCCATTACAGACTCAAAGTGGTAGTTCGGACCTTTTTTTAAAGCAGCGTCAACGCGGAACCGACCCACATCTCACCCTCGCGGCATTGCATAAATACTTGGCGGGTGATAGTCAACGTTTAGGTGTGCCATTAAAGCCGGTTGCATTGCGCCAGGACTTCATGCTGTGGTTTCTCAATCAACACCGGACGACCGAACCGACTGAGATCATGCAACAACTACGGTTAGATGAAACCAGCCTCGAATATTACCAAAACTTGCTACGACAACGTGATTTGCGAACTTTAAAAGCCACTAAAACCGACTAAGTGACACTGATGGGCTAACTGCTACAGTTAGCTTTTTTAGTTAAAGTAACTTTACGTTGTTGCACGATCTTTACATAACTTTACAAACACGTCACAAGCATTACGTGGAATTTGCTAGTTAATTAAGAAGCCTTAAAACGCCTATACAACGCACCTTTTTGCAGTTAAACTAGTTTTATTGAATTTAACTAAAGTATTGAAAGGATGATTTGATGACATTCTATCGTTGGTTAGAACCGTTTATTGAACAAAATGGTCCGTTCGCGCCAGCCGCTTGTTATGCGCACTCAGATTTTGATTTTCCTTTGACTAGTAATGTTCATGAATTATCTGATTATATTACTTACTTAAATATTCGTGACTCAGTCAAAAAATCATTTTATTCAGCATTGGACGCGTACCAAGCAAGTTAACAATCATAATTGAACTCAAAAACCAACCTACTAGCCCAGCGACGATTGCTGTGGTTGCAGGTTGGTTTATTCGTGTTTTTAGCCTTATTTTTATCGAGATGAGACTCAAACGATACGAAGATCGCAAATCTGAGCCATTTTCAACGCTTAATCACCATCTAGCTTATTGCCAATGTTGCTTAATAAACGCCTCACGACCACCCATTTCTTCGATTTGATAACGGAATGGATTGCGTCGATAAAAGTCTTGGTGCTCGGCTTCTGCGGGATAAAATGGCTTCGCATCTTCAATGGTTGTCACAATCGGCTCAGCAAACTTACCGCTAGCTGCAAGTGCATCTCTTGAAGCAGTTGCAGTTCGACGTTGAGCTTCACTATTAACAAAAATTACTGGTCGATAACTGTCACCACGGTCCTGAAATTGGCCAGAAGCATCGGTTGGATCAGTCTGACGCCAGTAAATTTCGACCAAGTCAGCATAACTGATTACATCTGGGTCAAAAGTGATTTTAACCGCTTCAGTATGCCCAGTCGTGTGGCTGGCAACTTGTTCATACGTCGGATTAGCGACGGTACCACCAGTGTAACCTGAAATGACTGACTTGATCCCGGGCTGTTGATCAAACGGTTTGACCATGCACCAGAAACAGCCACCAGCAAATATTGCAGTCTCTGTCATCTAAATTCCTCCCGTTTATTAACTCAATTATTTAAATAAACTCTGATACTGACCATAACCAGCCTTTTCAAGGTCGGCAACTGGAATGAACTTCAGTGCTGCTGAATTAATACAATAACGAAGCCCGCCACGATCTCGTGGCCCATCTGGAAAGACGTGACCTAAATGTGAGTTTGCTTGTGTGCTAGTCACTTCTGTTCGATGCATGCCAAACGACTCGTCACGGTGTTCGTTAAGATTAGTCTGATCGATTGGTTTAGTGAAGGATGGCCACCCACAACCCGCATCATATTTGTCACGCGAGCTAAAGAGTGCTTGACCACTAACTACATCAACGTAAATACCTTCCTGGTAAAAGTTATCATACTCACCGCTAAATGGCCGTTCGGTCGCTGCCTCTTGAGTAACGGCGTATTGTTCAGGCGTTAGACGCTGTCGTAATTCACCTTGCTGTTTATCCATTACTATCAGTCCTTCCATAATTGAGTTGTGTACAATCTAATTACAGTATTTATCATACCCCAATCTAGCTAGAATGCAAAAAAGAAGCTCCAACAAGTGGTAGCTTCTTTTTAAATTAATCTGTAAATTAAGCGTTGAAGGCGTCCGTTAATTGAGGGACAACTTGCTTCTTACGTGAAACGACACCTGGTAAGCTTAACCGGTTGTTAGCAATCGTCTTACCAAAGGCTTTTTCAACAGGTTCCGTTGGGTTACCAACGACTAATAATTCCGAGTTACTATCTAAGATATTAGTAGCCAAGATTAAGAATAAATCATAGCCGTCACTCGCATTTTCGTCTTTTGCAGCAGCTTCTAAAGCAGCTTGACGCTTGAAAACATCATCCAAGTCAACTGTATTGATTTGCGCAACGCGCACGGTCTTGCCAGCCATTTCAAATGACTTCGCATCGGCATCGATTAATTCCTTTTCAGTCTTGCTGTCAAGGTTAGTGCCCGCTTTAAGCATTGCTAAACCATACGTTTCATAATCAATATCAGCAATTTTAGCTAAGTCTTTAACAACTGCCACGTCAGTTTCCGTTGTGGTTGGGGACTTTAAGAGTAATGTATCTGAAATGATTGCAGATAACATTAATCCAGCTAACTTGGCTGGAATTTCAATGTCATTTTCTTTGAACAACTTGTAAATGACAGTGCTGCAGCAACCAAGTGGTTCAGCCCGGTAGAATAATGGTTGGGCCGTGTCAAAACCAGCAATTCGATGATGATCAACCACGTGACTAACAGTTACGTCAGCAATGTCACTCACACTTTGTTGAGGTTCGTTATGATCAACAAGCATAACACTGTCAACTTCATCACTGGCCTTAGTAATCACCCGTAGTGCTGGTTCATCGAAGTAATCCAAAACAAATTGAGTTTCTTCGTTGGGTTCGCCTAATGCAACTGCTTCAGTGTCCGCTCCCATCTTATTTTCGTAGTATGAGAACGCCTTAGCCGCCACGATTGCGTCGGTATCAGGATTTTGATGTCCAAAAACTAATTCCTTACTCATTAGCACAAAACTCCCTTAAAACTTATTTTTGATTAATCTTTTGTAACCGTGAAATATAATCTTCGGTCCGTAAGTAGGCATCAAATTCATCAAGGAAATTCTTGATTCGCGGAATTTGGTCCTTATCTTTACGGAAGACAAAATTTAAGTCAAACTTGATGGCTGGTTCAAATGACAACGTGTGGAGCTTATCAGTTGCCGGATTAGCCACCATAAATGAATTTGGCAACGCCGTGTTAGTATTAGTTGCTGCCACAAAGCGATAAATCTGTTGTGGCGTCGTAAACCGTGCGACTGCCGTTGGCAAATCAGCCAACTGGTTCTTATAAGATTCCTTAACCACTTGATCCAAGTAATAGTTTTCAGGATACGTCACCCATGGATTGAGCGTCGTATCTTTGAACTTGATGCGCTTCTTCTTCGCTAACTTCTCGTCACCCGAAATGAATAGCAATTCGTCTTGGATAATCTTCTTAGACTGGTATGGCTTCCAGTTCTTGATACTTTCATCAGGTAGGTACATGACTGCCAAATCAATCCGATTATTTTCTAATCGTTCCCAAATCTCTTTACGCGTCAGCATGTGCAACGAAATAATAACATTTGGATTGGCCTCGTAATACTTAATGGCAAAATCCTCAAATACATGGTCTTCAATTGAAGCTAGCACGCCAATATTGATTGTTCCTTGAGTAGCACTAGTTGTCTGCTGGATTTCATCAGTTGCCTTGTTCAATACACTATAAATACTGTGGGTTGCGTTAAGCATTGTGTAACCGGCGTCAGAGAGACGTAACTTTTTCCCAACGGAATAAAATAAAGGGGCACCAACGGTACGCTCTAGTTTTTTGATCTGTTGGGTCAATGCTGGTTGCGTAATTCCTAAAATTTGAGCTGCCTGTGTGTAATTCATAGTTTCAGCTAGTTGCAAGAAATACGTTAACGTTTTCGATGAGAAAATACTTTCTTGAGTTGTCTTCATGAATTTTACCTGATCCTTTCTTCTTATCGCCATCTTATGATATCTATAATTTTATACAAGATTCAAAGTGAAAGCAAGCGGTTGTTATTGGTAAATAAAGCTTAACTAATTCATAATCTTTTACCCTGTTATAACATTATCTTAATCGAATGCCCGTTAACGTGCAAGTATTCGCATTGGAAACTATACCGTTAGTGGGATCGGATGGATCTGCATAGAAACAGGTTCCCCTTCAGTATCAGTATCAACTACAAAAGAGCCATTAGAATAACGCGCACTAGTAGGATGATCATCATTCAAGATCGAATGGTGCTTACCACGATCAGTCAGCACATCAAGTGCAACCCCATTTGCGTCACTAGCAACTAAGACATAATCAGCGACCCGGTGTGGATTATTTTTTAACTCCCGTAAGACTTGAACGCCCCGCCGTGCACGACTTGTCACGGGTAAATCTGCCACCTTCATCTTCTTGAATGAACCCCGTTGCGTAATCATGGCAATCAAATCATCATCTGCGGCGATTGTTGCCCGTACAATGGCATCGTCGCGCAGATCCATAGATTTCACGCCGACCGCCTTCGCACCAATCGTTGGGACCTCGCTTAAATCATAGCGAAGGCCATACCCATGTTGCGTTATCAGAATCAGGGTTCCCGTTGGTGCAGCTGGTAAGTATTCGACTGTTACAACGGTTGCATCGTCTGACTTCATTTTGATGAACTGGCTGGCCCGAGTCTTATAAGTTCGACCCGGCGTGTAATCAGCAAAGGCCGTTTGTTTGATATAGCCGTCACTAGTTGCCACTAAGAATTTTCCGGTAGCTTTAAGGTTCTCAAAAGAATAGACCCACGTGATGCGCTCGTTTTCAGCCAGCCCAATCGTCTGAGAAATGTGCTCACCGGTATCTTTCCATTTGGCGTCAGCAATTTCATAAATCGGCCGGTAAATGAGATGGCCCATGTTGGTGAACATCATTAAATGATCTAACGTGCTATTTTTAGCTAGATAGATCGGATAATCCTCATCTTTAAGCCCGTTATCATCGGGCTCAGACGCTGAATAAGAGCGTAAGCTGGTTCGCTTGATATAACCATCATGGCTAATCATAACAATGACGTCTTCTTGTGGAATCACGACCTCGGTCTTGACCTTTAATTCTTGAATTTCATTTTGAATCTCAGTCAAACGGCTCGTTGGATAGGCTTTTTGAACGGCCTTTAGTTCACGCCGTAAAACTTTATCGAGTTCTTTAGGCTCTGCCAGAATCAGCTGATAGGTTGCGATAGCCTTGGCCAGTTCAGCTGATTCTTTTTCTAGCTGCGTCACATCGGTATTGGTTAACCGATAAAGTTGCATTGTCACGATGGCTTCAGCTTGAATCTCAGAGAAATCGAATTGACTGACCAAGTTCTGTTTGGCGTCCTTCTTATCCTTGCTACCACGAATCGTTTTAATTACTTGGTCGAGGATGGACATCGCCTTGATTAATCCTTGAACGATGTGTTGGCGATCCATAGCCTTCTGTAAGTTAAATTGGGTCCGACGGGTTACAACGTCCCGTTGATGTTCCAAGTAGGCCGTTAGAATCGTTTTCAGCCCAACGTGTTCGGGCCGTTGATGATAAATGGCGACCATATTGAAGTTATAAGTAATTTGTAGATCGGTATTTTTGAGTAAGTAAGTCAGAATACCTTCTGCATTGACGTCACGCTTCAGTTCAATCACCACTGATAATCCCTGACGGTCACTTTCATCACGAACTTCGGCGATACCTTCGATCTTCTTCAGAATGCGAATTTCATCAATTTTTTTCACCAATTGCGCCTTGTTAACTTCATAAGGGATCTCTGAAACTTCAATCTGTGATTTATTCCCCTTAAGCGGTACGATCTTGGTTCGCGAACGCACGACGATACGCCCACGGCCAGTTTCATAGGCTTGCTTGATACCTGCTAATCCTTGAATGATCCCCCCAGTTGGAAAATCGGGACCCTTGACAAAGTCCATCAAATCTTCAAGCGTTGCCTTAGGGTGATTCATCAGGAATAAAATCGCATCAATGACTTCACTCAAGTTATGCGGCGGAATTTCCGTTGCATAACCGGCTGAAATCCCCGTTGCCCCGTTAACTAATAAGTTCGGAAAGCGGGCCGGTAAAACAGTTGGTTCGTACTCCGTATCATCAAAATTTAGGACCATATCGACAGTCTTTTTATCAATGTCTTGAAGCATTTCACCAGCGATTTTGCTCAAACGTGCCTCGGTATACCGCATGGCGGCAGCCGGATCACCGTCCATGGAACCATTATTCCCGTGCATTTCAATCAGCGGTTCCCGTAACTTCCAGTCCTGACTAAGACGAACCATTGCTTCATAAATCGAAGAATCACCATGGGGATGAAAATTACCCATGACGTTTCCGACTGATTTAGCGGACTTACGGAACGCTTTGTCAAAGGTGTTGCCATCCTGATTCATGGCGTATAAGATTCGTCGTTGTACTGGCTTCAAGCCATCACGGATGTCTGGCAAGGCCCGTTCTTGAATAATATATTTAGAATAACGGCCGAAGCGGTCGCCCATGACGTCTTCAAGGGTTAGTTCTTGAATTTTTGGTTGTTCAGTTGCCATTTTACGACCCCCCTCTATTGTTTTAGCTGTTGTGCCAATTCTTCGTCGGCTTGCTCATGTGCGGATGAGACGGCCTCGTTATCTAGTAACGACCCGTCTTCGTCCAAATTAAAGTGGACGTTACTTTCGATCCATTTTCGACGAGGTTCAACTTTGTCGCCCATTAACGTTGTGACCCGTTTTTCTGCTAAGGCAGCGTCATCGATTCGGACTCGGACTAAGGTCCGTTTTTCAGGATCCATGGTTGTTTCCCATAGCTGTTCCGCGTTCATTTCGCCAAGTCCCTTGTAGCGCTGGAGTGCATAGCCCTTACCAAATGACTTGGTCTTGAGCGTTAACTCTTCGTCAGTCCATGCATATTCCGTCCGTAACTGCTTGTTCTGCTTCTTTTGTAATCGATACAGCGGTGGCAACGCAATGTAGATTTTACCAGCGTCAATCATTGGCCGCATGTACTTATAAAAGAATGTCAGTAAGAGAATTTGAATATGGGCACCATCGGTATCGGCATCGGTCATAATAATGATCTTGTCATAATTACTGGCCTTAATATCAAATTCGGGACCAACACCCGCACCAATTGTGTAAATCATGGTATTAATTTCTTCATTCTTGACAATATCAGCTAATTTGGCCTTTTCGGTATTCAACACCTTACCACGTAATGGCAAAATTGCTTGAAACTTTCGATCACGCCCCTGTTTAGCTGAACCACCGGCCGAATCCCCTTCGACTAAGAATAATTCATTCTTCTTAGCGTTTTTAGACTGCGCTGGCGTTAATTTTCCAGAAAGTAACCGTTCCTGCTTATGGCGCCGCTTACCGTTTCGGCTTTCATCACGGGCCTTACGGGCAGCCTCACGAGCCTGCCGAGCTTTGGTGGATTTGCGAATCAGCATTTGAGCAAATTCACCATTTTCCATCAAGAAGAATTGAAGTTGTTCACTCACAATATTATCAACAATCGTTCGTGCTTCGGGTGTTCCGAGCTTTTCCTTAGTTTGACCTTCAAATTGTAAGAGATTTTCCGGTACTCGTAATGAAATAACAGCGGATAACCCTTCACGGACATCGGAGCCTTCCAAATTTTTATCCTTGTCCTTCAATAGGCCAACCTTGCGAGCATATTCATTGAATGCTTTCGTCCAGGCACTGCGGAACCCTACTTCATGAGTCCCACCGTCTGGCGTCCGCACGTTATTGACGAATGACAACAAGTTTTCCGAATAGCCATCGTTGTACTGCGCAGCGACCTCAACTTCGACACCTTCCTTAGTGCCGTCAAAGAACATAATATCCCCGAGGGTGTCCTTATCTTCATTGAGGTAACTGACAAACGCCTTGATACCATCTTCGTAATGGAAGACCAGCTCTTGTTGTTGATTTTCCCGTTCGTCAGTCAGCGTGATTTTGACGCCTTTCAGTAAGAATGCAGATTCACGCAACCGTTCAGCCAACGTTTGAAAATTATAAACCGTCGTTGTAAAGATACTAGCGTCCGGCTTAAAAGTCATTGTCGTTCCAGTTGGCTTATTAGTCTTCCCTTTCTTTTCAAGGGTACCGACGGGATGACCCCCATCTTTGAAATGTTCAACGTAGCGGTAGCCATCACGGACAATGGTTACCGTCAATTCGGACGACAATGCGTTAACGACGCTCGCACCGACCCCATGCAGCCCACCAGAAGTCTTATAACCACCCTGGCCGAACTTACCACCAGCATGCAAAACCGTGAGGATAACTTCAGGTGTTGGAATACCGGAAGCATGCATTCCAACTGGCATCCCACGACCATGATCGACAACGGTGATGCTGTTATCGGCGTGAATAATCACGTTGATTTCTTTACCATAGCCAGCTAAGGCTTCATCAACGGCATTATCGACAATTTCATAAACTAAGTGATGGAGTCCGCGGCCGTCTGTAGAACCGATATACATTCCGGGACGTTTCCGAACGGCTTCTAATCCTTCAAGTACTTGGATTGAAGAATCATCATATTTTGGGCTTTTCTTGGCCATTCTCACAACTCCTTTTATCTTTAAAAATCTACCTCAACTAGGTGCGGCTTTCAGGTAACCGTAATAAAATAGTCCTAAAAGTCCCAACCTGTCAAGGTACAATTATGTTAATTTCTAATTGTCACTTGTGGCTCTTCATCTGTTAGCATACACGTTAACAATTAAAATAGCAAACACACGTTCGCGTTTAAAACTATCTTTTAAAAATTAAGCCACTTACTAGCTTACCTCATGTTGATTCTAAGCGCCAGTTCAATGAATAAACTTATTACTGGTCACGACTAGTTCTTAAAATGCGTGATTAATTTGACAGTTAGCACTTTAAAGGCCCTAACCACCCGCTTTTAGGCACATAATAATTATCAAAAAATCATTTTATTTTCATAATTTGACACGCAATCATCATTTTTTAAACTAATTAATCCCCACAATCTTAAAAAGAATGCTAAAATATTGAGTGATTCTATTGCAGGAGGAACCAACTTTGAAAATAATAATTATGCTGATCATCGCCTACTTAATTGGCGCGATTCCTTCGGGTGTCATTATTGGCAAGTTTTTCTTTCACACTGATATTCGTCAAGCAGGTAGCGGTAATATCGGAACTACCAACACGTACCGGGTCCTAGGCCCGACCGCTGGGACAATTGTCATGGTGATGGATATTCTAAAAGGCACCATCGCAGCACTACAACCGACCTTGCTATTTCATATGAATAACCGGTATACCTTATTGATTGGACTAGCAGCTATTTTAGGACATACTTTCTCAATTTACATCGGCTTTAAAGGTGGTAAGGCCGTTGCCACGAGTGCTGGGATCTTATTGGCCTACAACTGGGAGTTCTTCTTAATTGCTAGTGCCATCATGTTATTATTGGTTTACACGACCAGTATGGTCAGTGTTGCTAGTATGACGGCTTTTCCAATCGTCACGTTGATTGCAATTTTTTACTATCAGGATTGGTTGCTATCACTCGTGGCCTTTGCATTGACCCTCTTCATCTTCTATCGGCACCGCAGTAATATTGCACGTATCAAAAACGGGACCGAATCATTGGTACACTTCGGACTTGGTTGGCGACGTCAGCAACGGGCTAACCGCAAATAATTATGTTACTTTCAAGACCATTTCATTACTGAGTGGTCTTTTTATTTAGGAACGGGTAAGCTTTGGTGCTGGGTTTGTATTTTTTGTTTCTAGTTAAAGTAAGATGATACAATTCTTTATTTTGCTATCTTTTCAGACCACAATAAAAACCGGTCAAACCTGTCGACCGGTTTCACTAAACCACAGTATTTTAGTTAGAAAAAGCTAATCGCATATTTAGCATCAAACGTCTGGTTCGCTGCAAGCCGGTTAATGCCCATCTTATGGCTTAATTGACCGTCGCTATCAACGTTATCCGCAATGCCCCACCATGGCTCTAAGCACACGAACGGCGCTTCTGCGGGGTATGGTGACCACATGCCGACGTATGGTGCATCTTCAATCGTCATCGCTACCCCATGATCATCCAGATCAGTGTCCAACATTAACGTCGTCTCGTGATGATTCAAATCCAAAATCAGGGCATCGTCCTTAAACAAATCCCGGCTAAGTGCTAATGGCTTGGTCAGGTCGAAGTCATCCGCATTTGCCGCATCGTTCAACGGCGCCTGTAATGGAATATGCGCGTAGACCTTTCGTGGTGCCACGGTAATCTTATAATCAGCTAGTGTGCCCGCCGGATCAGCGAGTGGCACGTTAAATGCTGGGTGCCCACCAACAGAAAATAACAGCTCTTGATTAGCTGGATTATGCACATTGTAGTTAACGGTCAATTCATGATCCGTCAACGTATAAATCAAACGTAATCGAAACGCGTACGGATACATCTCCCGTGTCGCGCGACTATCGGTCAATTCAAATGTTGCTTGTGTGGCCGTTTGGTTGACGACCGTAAAGTCATTGTCGCGGGCAAAACCGTGTTGTCCCATGTGATAAGCCTGACCAGCAACAGTATACTGGTCATCCTTTAAACGACCAACGATTGGAAAAAGCACGGGTGCGTGCCGGCCCCAAAAAGTTTTGTCGGCCTGCCACATGTACTCAATACCGTCACTCGACTTGACACTACTTAATTCCGCCCCAGCTTCATTAATCAAAACGGTGAGGTACTCATTCTTTAATTCGACTGTCATCCGCGTAAACGCCCCCTTGATAAATTTTATAAGATGTAACGACTAAGATCCTTATCCTGTGCAATGTTACCGATTCGCTCGTTGACATAGCTTTCAGTGATTGTGACTTCGCCCATTTCCATGTCAGGACCTTCGTATAGCAATTCTTCCAAGAGCTTTTCCAAAATGGTGTGCAAACGACGGGCACCGATATTTTGTGTCTCATGGTTGACCTTATAGGCAATCGTGGCAATCGCTTCGATAGCTTCAATCGTGAACGTCACTTTAATGTTGTCCGTACCGATCAAGGCGATATACTGCTTAATCAACGCATTCTTAGGTTCCGTCAAAATCTTAACAAAGTCATCCTTGCTTAAATCGTCTAATTCGACTCGAATTGGAAAACGGCCTTGCAATTCAGCAATCAGATCACTAGGTTTACTTTCCGCAAAGGCCCCGGAAGCGATAAACAGAATGTGATCAGTATTGATGGGACCATATTTTGTTGAAATTTGCGACCCCTCAACGATTGGCAGAATATCTCGTTGAACCCCTTCACGTGAAACTTCACCGGAACCTTGCTGACCACCCTTAGTAATCTTATCAATTTCATCGATAAAAATAATCCCGGTATTTTCAGCACGAACAATCGCATCATGATAAATATCAGCGTTATTGACTAACTTTTCGGATTCTTCCCGGACTAAAATTTCTCGGGCCTCTGAGACTGGCATTGTCCGTTGGATCCGCTTCTTGGGCATTAAGGCACCTAAACTATCACCAAGATCAATACCCATTTGACCAAGCATGTTATTATTACCCGCGGCGGCTTGCTGGGGGTCATCCATCTCGATGGTAACCTCTGAGTTTTCTAAGCGCCCCGTTTTCAACTGATCGGCAACTGATAATCGTTGATTACGAACTTCATCGGTCACTTCTTCGTTACTTGAATCGTCAACGTTGGGGGTCTGGCCGTTTTGCATCTGGCTAAACATGTTCATCATGTTTTGGAACTCGTTACCATTGTTCTTAGCCTGCTTCTTTTGGGCTGGTACTAATAATTTGACGAGCCGTTTGTCAGCAGCCTGCACCGCTTGTGCCCGCACACCAGAATAAGCCTGTTGTTTTTCCATCTCGATAGCCACGTCCACTAAGTCACGAACCATGGATTCAACATCGCGACCAACATAGCCGACTTCCGTAAACTTAGTTGCTTCAACCTTCACAAACGGGGCGTGCACAATCTTAGCCAACCGCCGGGCAATTTCGGTCTTCCCGACCCCGGTTGGTCCGATCATCAGCATATTTTTGGGGGTAATTTCTTCCTGCATTTCAGCAGAAAGTTCCATCCGCCGATAACGATTACGTAGCGCGATCGCCACCGCTTTTTTAGCTTGGTTTTGACCAATAACATAATTATCAAGCGCGGCCACAATTTGTTTCGGTGTCTTATTGATTTCTTCCATGAGCGTTTCCTCCTACATTACAACGTTTCTGAGATCACATTATGATTGGTAAAGATATCAATGTCGCCGGCAATATGGATTGCCGCTTCAGCGACTTCCTTGGCACTCATATCCTTAGCATGTAGCTGCATTGCGCGAGCTGCGGCTAAGGCAAAGTTACCACCAGAACCAATGGCTAAGACGTCGTTATCCGGCGTGATTACTTCACCACTCCCAGAAACAAGTAACATGTCATCTTTGTTCATGACGATCAACAAAGCTTCCAATTTCTGTAACGCCTGGTCACTGCGCCATTCCTGGGCAAGCTCAACGGCTGCCCGTTGTAAATTCCCAGAAAATTCGTTGAGTTTCTTTTCAAAACGATCTTCAAGGTTAAACGCATCCGCGACACTCCCGGCAAAACCTACGACGACCTGATCATTATAAATCCGCCGAACTTTATGGGCTGTCCCTTTCATTACGACTTTTTCACCCATCGTGACCTGACCATCACCGGCCATGGCGTTATGGCCGTTTTGGCGAACGGCGCAAATGGTAGTTGCTTCAAATTTCGTTGTCATGTTCAGTCTCCTTTGTCGATTCCCGCGTTGCCCGTGGGAAAAATTGACGATAATCTTGTTGTAAATGTTCCTTTGTCACGTGCGCATAAATTTGCGTCGTTGACAAACTTGTATGACCTAACAGCTCCTGCACGGTCCGTAAATCGGCACCATTATTCAGCATCTGCGTTGCAAACGTGTGCCGGAGCATGTGGGGATGAATATCAGCCGTTAAACTACTTTTCTTAACGATTTGATTCAAGACATATTCGATTCCGCCGCCAGTAATGGGGCCGCCGTGACGATTAATAAACACCGTTTGGTGCGTTTGACCATACTTGGCCATCACGGGCTGCCGGCAGACGGTTTCGTAATGCTGAAGCGCGGTAGCCGCGTACCGACCAAATGGGACGTAACGTTCCTTGTCGCCCTTCCCACGAATCAACATCATTTTTAGGTCGTAATCAACGTCGGCTAATTGTAGATCGACACACTCACTCAGCCGAATCCCAGTACCATACAGGACTTCTAATAACGCCGCGTTCCGGGCCCCCATCACGCTATCATCCGCATAGACGGTTTGAAATAATACGTCCAGCTCCTTTTGATAGAAAAAACGGGGTAAGCGCGCCGCGTGTTTTTTGAGTTGGACGTACACGAAGGGATTCAATTTAGCTAAATCATTCTTAACCAAAAAGTTATAGAACGACCGCAAGCTTGAAACTTTCCGAGCAATTGAATTGCGGGTCAAGTGCCGGTCATATAAATGACTTAAATAGACGTTAACGTCCAACCGGTCAACTTCAGTATACGCTTTCGCGCCGCCATTTGCCGTTAAGAAATCATTAAAAGCTTGAATGTCTTCCCGATAAGCAGCAGCGGTCTCTTCCGAATACTGTCGTTCAACCCGAATGTACTTTAAAAAGAGGGTTAAATAATCCGTTTCCATGCAAAAACCTCCATACGTTGCTACTTTAGCAAAGTATGGAGGAAAACACAATTATGCACCCTGTCAATGGGGCGATATTTTAGTTGTTAACGGTCAATGTTTCATCTTTAAAAGTCGTCAGGTCAGCCAAGGCCCGTTCAGAAATCGCCGTATTACGCTCACGCTTATCCCGAATGCGCTGTTTGAGTTTTGGCATAATGCCAAAGTTGGCGTTCATGGGCTGGAAGTTGCTAGCGCTCGTATGCGTGATATAGTGGGCCATCGCCCCCATCATCGTGTCCGTTGGAAAAACGACCGGTTCTAAACCAAGTGCTAAGCGCGCTGCGTTGGTTCCAGCAACGATGCCACTCGCTGCACTTTCAATATAGCCTTCGACGCCCGTCATTTGGCCCGCAAAAAACAAATCGGGCCGTTGCTGTGTCTGATAAGTTGGCGTTAATAGTTTCGGTGACTTCATAAAAGTATTACGATGCATGACGCCATAACGGACAAATTCAACGTTCTCCAGACCCGGAATCAGTGAAAAGACCCGTTTTTGTTCGCCCCACTTAAGATGAGTTTGGAAGCCGACAATATTATATAGATCACCAGCGGCATCATCTTGGCGCAACTGAACGACCGCAAAGGGTTGTTTGCCCGTCTTCGGATCTTCAAGGCCCACTGGTTTAAGTGGGCCAAATAGCATCGTTTGGCGCCCACGTTGTGCCATCACTTCGATCGGCATGCAGCCTTCAAAGACATCTGAATTTTCAAAATCATGCGCTTCGGCCATTTCGGCGTGAATCAACGCGTCATAGAAAACGTCAAATTCGGCTTCCGTCATTGGGCAGTTCAGATAGGCCGCTTCACCACGGTCATAGCGTGATTTGAGATACACCTTATCCATGTCGATCGAATCTTTCGTTAGAATCGGTGCGGCCGCATCAAAAAAGTGTAAGTCATCTTCGTCGTTAAACGCTTGAATCGATTTCGCTAAGGACGCCGCCGTTAATGGTCCAGTCGCTACGACCGTAATGCCATCTGGGAGACTAGTAATTTCTTCATTAATAATTTCAACATTAGGTAACGCGGTGATTGCAGCCGTGATTTCTGCAGAGAACGTATCCCGATCAACGGCTAGCGCACCACCAGCTGGGACAGCGTGGTGTTCAGCCGCTTGCATCACGATCGAATCCATCTGCCGCATTTCGGCCTTTAGTAGGCCCGCCGCGTTGGCTAATTGGTTCGCCCGCAGTGAGTTCGTGCACACTAATTCAGCAAATTGCGCCGTGTGATGGGCGGGAGTCATTTTGTTGGGCCGCATTTCATACAGCCGGACATTGACGCCCATATTAGCAATATGCCAAGCGGCCTCTGAGCCGGCTAAACCGGCGCCAATTACGTTTACTGTTGGTATTGATGCCATCCAGAATTCCTCTTTTCTTGTTGTCATACCATTGATAGTATTGTTGTCATCATACCTGAGAAACTAGCAGAAGACAACTAATGGCATCAGCAAATCCTGCAATGACATGTCCACCGTCAAGCTTAAAGCGAACATTAATTTAAACGGGCGTTTATTTTCCCGATAAAACACTTGTTAATCAGTTTAAATTACGAATTTTATCAACGTATTTTCAAAAATTGTACGCATTATTTGACAATACACAAAAAAAGATCATCCCCAGATGACCTTTTTTTCATTTATTTTTGAACGTTTTCGGTATAATCGCCATTCGGACAAAGCACTTGCTTGCCACCTTTGACCTTCTTTTCGACCAGGTAATGGCCATCCTTCGGGCAATCACGGCCAACCGGTTTATCCCAAGAAACAAAGTCACAATCTGGGAAGCGGGAACAACCATAAAAAATCCGGTTCTTCTTCGATTTCCGCTCAATGACCTGGCCCTTCTTACATTGCGGACAAACGACACCAATTTCTTTAACGATCGGCTTCGTATTACGACAATCCGGGAAACGGGAGCAGGCAAAGAATTTGCCGTAACGGCCCATCTTCACAACCATTGGCGCGCCACAAATATCACAATTGAAGCCCGCTAATTCGTCTTTGATTTGGATCTTCTCCATACTTTCCTCAGCCGTTGCGACTTCTTTAGAAAACGGCTTGTAGAAACTATCGACGACTTTAACCCAGTTTTCCTTACCTTCTTCAGTCGCATCCAACTGTTCTTCTAAACTGGCAGTAAAGCCGACATTAACGACATCCGGGAAGTATTCCTGAATAATATCGTTAACGATCTCGCCGAGTTCAGTCGGCACAAATCGGCGCGCTTCTAATTTGACGTAGTAGCGCCGCTGAATCGTATCCAGGGTTGGTGCGTACGTTGACGGCCGCCCCACACCATTTTCTTCCAATGCTTTGATGAGGTTGGCTTCAGAGTAACGTGCGGGTGGCTGGGTGAAGTGTTGTTGCGGATCAGTCTTCGATAACTTGACCACATCACCTTCACTTAAATCTGGTAAGACGTTATTCTTTTCCGTCTTATCGTAGATCTTCGTAAAACCAGCAAACTTCGTCTTCGACCCGTTCGCCCGGAATTGGACGTCATTTTGGTCGATCGTGACCGCCATTGTGTCAAGTACTTCGGGCGTCATCTGACTAGCCACAAACCGTGACCAGATCAGCTGGTATAACCGGAATTGATCCTTCGTCAAGTAGTCTTTGATGCTAGCTGGTGTCCGGAAGACGGATGAGGGTCGGATTGCTTCATGGGCATCCTGAGCGCCTTCTGGTAACTTGCCCTTGACAGGTTTGGTGGCCGCATATTCTGCGCCGTATTCTTTATGCAAGAATTGTGACGCTTCGTGCTTCGCAATCGACGAAATCCGCGTCGAGTCAGTCCGCATATAAGTGATTAAGCCGACGCTACCTTCCTTACCACCAACATTGATGCCCTCATATAACTGTTGCGCTGCCATCATGGTCTTACGCGTCCGGAAATTCAACTTCCGGTTGGCATCCTGTTGCATGGTAGAGGTTGTAAATGGCGGCGCCGGGAACCGTTTACGTTCTTTTTTGACGACTTTGACGACATTAAAATCGCCATTCCGGTCTAATTGGCCCAAGATTTTTTGCACCGCATCGTTGTCATCCAACGGTTGCTTCTTACCATGGGTTCCATAAAAACTTGCCATGAATTTGGAACGACCCTTTTGAAATTCACTATCGATCGTCCAATACTCTTGGGGTTTGAACGCTTTAATTTCATTTTCACGTTGAATGATCAAATCTAGCGCGATCGATTGCACCCGACCGGCCGATAACCCCTTTTTGACCTTTTTCCACAATAATGGACTAATTGAGTAACCCACTAACCGGTCCAAAATTCGCCGGGCCTGTTGGGCATCCACTAGGTCCATATCAATTGAACGCGGTTCCTTAAAAGCGTTTTTGACCGTATCCTTGGTGATTTCATTGAAGACGACCCGGTTTTTATCCTTAGGGTCAAGTCCTAATAAATAGGATAAGTGCCAAGCAATGGCTTCCCCTTCACGGTCCGGGTCAGATGCGAGGTACACGGCTTTGGCTTTTTTAGCCTCTTTCCGCAATCCTTTGATCACATCACCCTTACCGCGAATCGAGATATAGTGCGGTTCGTAGTCGTTATCCACGTCAACACCCATCTTGCTCTTCGGTAAATCCCGAATATGGCCCAGACTAGCGACGACTTTATAAGAACGACCTAAATATTTTTCAATCGTTTTTGCTTTAGATGGTGATTCCACGATCACCAATTTTTTAGCGGGTGTTTTGCTTTTCCGCTTGGTAGCAGTTTTAGTTGCGGTCTTCCGCTTTGCCGCCGGTTTGGCTTTAGTTGTACTTGCAGCCACTCGATCAGCTCCTTACAGGTTTCATTATCATTATTATAAATATCAGTTTAAGAAATCCCTGTAATCATATTTCAAAAATTTCGTGTTGTCAAATTTTTGGTAAAAACTCTTCTATTATATGTCGCGAATTTAAGACTGGTTTGGCCCCCGCAACGATCAATTGATTGCACCCAACTGAAAATGGTGCATCAATTGGTCCAGGTACCGCCAGAACGTTGCGATTGTTTTGTAACGCGATATTAGCAGTGATCAGACTCCCAGAATGGGCCTGCGCCTCGACCACGATAACCGTTTGGCACAGCCCGGCAATAATCCGGTTACGAGCAACGAAGTGGTATGGTTCCGGACCCACCCCCAGCGGGTACTCACTGATTAGTAAACCGACCTGACTAATTTGCTGCTGTAGGTCACGGTGTTGACGGGGGTAACTAATATCCAGCCCGGTCCCAATCACCCCGATTGTCGGTAAGTTAAAACGAAGGGCGGTCCGATGTGCAAAACCATCGGCTCCCTTCGCTAGTCCACTGACAATGGTCAACTTTGCCGTTGCTAACGGTGCCAATAATTGCGTCGTGACCCGTTCCGCATACGATGTGGCCTGCCGAGCACCAACAACCGCAAGTTGACGTGTCGTTAGTAACGCACGCTGCCCGCGCAAAAACAACACTAATGGTGGTTGATAGGCTTCTAATAAGGCCGGTGGGTAATCATCATCCAAGATTGTTAAAATATCAAGCTGCGCATGGCGTTTTAGTCGCTGTTGAAACGCCATACTTTGCCAATCAGCGGTAAAACGCCCCTGCTGACTAGCAGTTAAATGGGCCAACTTACCTAATCGGCGGGGATCAGTGACGACCGTCTGAACCTGCCGACAGTGTTGTAACACGCGTACCATCCCGGCATACCCGATGCCGTGCGCTAAATGTAATCGAATCAATAAACTTCTTAATTGCATGTTATCACGACTCCTTAAGTTCGCCCTTGTTGACATTAGTCGTCAACGGAACGGCTTCTTTAAAGAGTAGTTACGGATTTAGACCCGCTTAGCATTTCGAACCGGTGAAAAAGATTGGCGATGAATCGGCGTAGCGCCGAGACTGGCCAACCCGGCCAAATGCTTAGCAGTCCCGTAGCCCATATTATCAGCAAAGTCGTACCCGGGATACACTTGATCATACATTGTCATTAAGTGATCCCGGACGACTTTGGCGACAATACTAGCCGCCGAGATGCTCGCGCTTTTCGCATCGCCCTTGATTAGACGGGTCTGTTCAATTGGTACCGGCACCTGCATCGCATCAACTAGTAAACGTGTTGGCCGGACGGACAGGTTACGGACGGCTTGGGCCATTGCGACTCGGGTCGCCTCATAAATGTTTAATTGATCAATTTGTTGGGCATCCGCAACGCCGATTCCCACGGCGACCGCTTCTTCTAGGATCCGTGGCATCAGGGCCGCCCGTTTCTTAGCGGTTAATTGCTTTGAATCATTGACTTCTAGCAAATCAAAATGATCGTCCAAGACTACAGCGGCAGTTACGACTGGTCCAGCTAACGGGCCGCGACCAACTTCATCGATCCCAGCAACGTATTGTCCGCCGTGGGCCCAAAAATCCCGTTCTAAACGCATATGTTGATTAAAACGTGTCACTAACACCGCCTGTTTTTCAGCTTGTCGCAAATAGTGTTGATAAGCCTGTTGCACGCCCTTGCGAGGATCGGCTTGAGCCGCGGCTAGAAGCGATGCCGTTGGTTGGTCAGCCAGTAGCCGTTTAAAATCCGCAATCGTTCGTTCAGGCATCGGGTTGATCCCCCCGTTAAGTCGAGCGTAAAACGACCGAGCCGGCCCTTGCGAATATCTAAGAGGAAGGCCACGCAGAAACGTTCCCAGTCATCGCGCATCCCCGCATTTTTCGTCATCGCAATCAGTAATTCCGGATTTGGTAAGGTTAACTGCTCAGCCGTCAAATGATAACGATCGACTAAGCGTGCCGCGTAGTGCTGCTTGAAGAAGTCCAAGGCAAACAAAGCGACGTCATCGTTAGGATAGATATTTTCCTTAATCGCACCCGTGACGGCCAGCTTGGTACCAACGACTTGGTCTTCAAACTTCGGCCATAAAATCCCTGGGGTGTCGAGTAATTCCAATTTATTGGACGCTTTGAGCCACTGTTGGCCCTTGGTAACGCCCGGACGATCACCGACTTTGGCAATTTTTTTATTGACAATATGGTTTAATAAGGTCGATTTACCAACGTTGGGGATACCGACACAAACTGCGCGGATTGGCCGATTAGTAATGCCACGGGCCGCAATTTTTGCTAACTTGTCAGCTAACATGTCACTAGCCGCTTGCGTCATTTGTTTACCAATCGTACGGCTACGTGAATCGACCGCGATCGCAACTTGACCCTGGTCTTCGTAATACTTGACCCAGTCAGCTGTCGCTTGGGGATCTGCCAAGTCCTTCTTGGTCATAATTAAGAGGTGTGGTTTTTGTTGGACCGTTTTTTCAATTTCTGGATTCCGGGAAGCCACTGGGATCCGGGCGTCGACCAATTCAAAAACAATATCAACTAAATGTAAATTGTCCTGAATTTGATGAATCGCCTTGGCCATGTGACCTGGGTACCATTGAATATTTGCCATTACGTTGTGCTCCTTTTTCTCGTGGCGTGAATGCCTTCAAACTTTGATCATTGTTAAAATTCTTTAGCAGCACTGGCTGTCAAGCCGATGCTGCTAGCTCCAGTGGCGACATGCTTAAGTGCTTTACATCAACCGCCACTAATGCGTTGATTCAACGAAATCGTTGGTCGCTATGCCGCCCATGAACTAAAACACCGGACGCTTGCTAGTCCGGGACTGGCATGATGTAGCAATCTATATTTTACCATGTTTACACCGACCATGCTTTGAAACCGACCATTGATCTGCTGCCCAATACTTCCGCACGTTAATTTAGCTAACCGGAACATCGACCCCATTTTATTGGCTGCAAGCTTGCGGTAGCTGTCAATTAGCTCGTTAGTCCAAGCACATCGCATAACCGTCCTTAGCGTTAACGTCCACCGATACGATCATACACACAGTTCACCTACTACAAATGCAAATAAGCGCGACGTCACAGCCTTCATCATCAAGATGGCCGCAACATCGCGCTTGTTTGATTGTCGTTTGATAGCCGTCAGCTAATTAACTGACGTGACTTAATCCCAGAATTTAGCCGCAATCTTTTGTCCCTGATCAATTTTTGCCCACTGCTGAGCCGCCGTTAACTCGTTACCTGAGTCACACGAAGCGAAGCCGCATTGATGAGATAAATATAACTGGTTCTTATTCAAAATTTGACTAGCTTGCGTCAGTAACCGTAACGCGCGATCTTCATCATCTAAGGTATTGGTCTTACTGGATAACAGGCCCAAGACGACTTCCACATTCGGCCGGTCCTCAAGTACCTTGAGCGCTGAAAGATCACCGGCGCGGTCATCGTCCCATTCAAGGAAAAAACGGTCGTAGTGTTGGTCATGCAGGAATTTCTTAGCAATCGTATTGTAACTGCCTTCTGCAAAGTGCCGACTTTCATAATTACCACGACAATTATGCGTCCAAACTTTCAACCCTAATTGATGGCCAAAATCAACTAACTCATTATTGGTGTTGACGGCTACATCAGCTAATTCTTGGAGACTGCCATTTCCAGCACCAAAGGGACTTTGCTGATTATCACTGGCAAACACTTCCCACAAGCAGTCATCGAATTGGATGATTTTGCCACCCGCAGCTTGATAATCCGTTAAGAATTCTTTATACGCCCCGAGTAAGCCTGCATGCAAGTCATCAACAGTTTTGTAAATCTGGTCAGGGCCATATAGCTTATCGATGTATCCAAACTCAACAAAGGCGTGTGCGGGACTCCAGATCGTTAATTTAACGTCATTACCATCGGCTTGTGACTTAAGTTGCTGATAAATATCGATAAAATGATGATGCTTGCCAGAAAGTGGTGCTGTGATTTCAATGCCAATATCTTTACGTGTTTCAAAATCACTGCCGTCATGATCGCGAAAATTATAACCTTCATCCGCAATAAACCGCCGAACACCACTAAACCCCCAAATAAAATCCAAATGCCACATTGACTTCGTATATTCGCCATCCGTTAGCACATCAATCCCATGCGCCTTTTCGGTGGCAATCACCGTCTTCACTGCCGCTGTTTCGGCAGCCTGGTAGCCCGGCAAAGCCTCATAAAATGGGTATTGAATATCGTCACGATGTTCGATTTGATTTTTATAAGTAAGTAAACTAGCCGGGCGTAAGAGTGAGCCGACCAATTGGAAATGTGTTTTTGTCATAATGTAATCATCCTCCGTGTCTGTCTTAATGAGTTTATTATAACAATCTGATTAAAAAATAGATAAGACTGATTGCATTGATGATATAATAGGCAATACCTATAACCTAAATAATTTATTCAATCACACCAGCTACAATCATGCGTTAATTAGATACTGAAACCAGACATTTCTCAGGAGGTGTACTTAATGCGTATTCAACAATTGCGCTACTTAGAAAAAATTGCCACGACTGGCTCGATCAACGAGGCGGCCAAACAGTTATTTATCAGCCAACCCTCATTATCCCAAGCAATGAAAGAACTCGAAAAGGAATATCAAGTACAGCTGTTTTATCGTCATAAAACGGGGATCACTTTGACGGATGCGGGCCGTGAATTCATTAACTATTCTCGCAGTGTCCTCGACCAAGTTAATTTACTCAACGAACATTTTGGTCAGGGAACCGTTCGCAAGCGTATCTTTAGTGTCTCTGCGCAACACTATGCGTTTGTCGTGAACGCCTTTGTCGAATTAGTCAAGGAAATTGGTGGCGATACCTATCAGTTCACATTACGCGAGACTGAAACGGCCAACGTGCTCAATGACGTTCAGACTTTGAAAAGCGAGCTCGGCGTCATTTATCTTAATAAGTTCAATCAGACCGTGCTTAGCCGTTTGATTGCTGACAAAGACTTAAGCTTCGTACCGCTATTCGAGGCTCGCCCGCATGTTTTCGTCGGTCGTGATAACCCATTAACGCACAAGCAAGACCTGACTTTGGATGACCTACGAGACTATCCCTACCTCTCTTATGAGCAAGGCGATACGAGTTCCTTTTATTTTGCAGAAGAAATCCTCAGTACGCTACCTCATAAAAAGCATATCCGCATCAGTGATCGGGCAACGATCTTCAACTTGATGGTGGGTTTAAACGGCTATACGATCAGTTCAGGCATCATCAGCAGCGAACTCAATGACGAAAAAATTGTGGCGATTCCACTAAAAGTGGATGATGCAATGACCCTTGGATACCTGCGCCATAAGAAAATCGAATTGAGCGCTACGGCCCAGCGCTATTTGACACTATTGAAACAGCACATTCAAGGATATGGCTTTGACGTTTTTAATGATAATTGACTGATCGACACATGCCGTGACTGAATTAATTTTTTGTTAACAGCATACAGTAGCGGGTTGTTTTTTGCAATTTTGATCAAGGCCTTAATGTCCAAACCACAATCGCCTTCACTAAAGCAGGACACCTAAACCATTTAAACATCATATATATCCTTTTCAAAACCCCCGCTGAGTCTGGATTAACTCAGCGGGGATATCAGTTTTTTATCTTAATTTATTGATGAGATTTCAACACACTCAAAATTCAATCAATCTTGTTCATAATAATATGCATTTAAAGTATATGTTTTAATAGGGGTAATCTGTAATTCATATTTTTCAACTAAATCAGCTAACTCCTGACCATCGATTAGTGTTACCGTATTATTTCCCTGCATCGCCTTAGCTTTAGCTCGGTTAGTGAAATGACTAGTTGTCACAAAGATACCATATTCAGCATTAAAACTATCCATGACGCCCTTAAATTTATCAATTTCAGGTTCGGATACCTGGTCCTGCGTATACCGTTTGCACTGAATTGCCACCCGGCTAGTACGAAACTCGTCGGATTTAAAATAGCCAAAGCCATCGATACCGTGATCAGCTGAACGTACCACACCACGATTTTTATCAATGGTCACACCCATTTTTGAAATCAATGCTCGCGAAAAGTTTTCAAACTTTCCAGAATTGAATTTTTTTAAACATTCAATTAAATCACTCTTCCATTGTGATTCATCTGCATCTTGTCGCGACTCTGGATCATCGATTACAACCAAATCCTCATCCCTATCTGCCAACTTGTCATCAGATTCCTGCATTGCTGTTAATTTCCGATGTACTCTTTCACGTGTCTTTTGATTCCAATAGTTCGTAACTAGTTGGGTTTGTTCAGAGGTCGGATAATTTGATAATTCAGCAGTTCTGCCGGTACTTGTCAGTGAAATTTCCTTTCCCCATTCCATGGAACTAATATAGCCAACTGTAAGTAGATTTTTTAACCCAAAATTGAAATCGTATAGGAAGGGATTATACGCTCTTCCGGTCCGTGCACTGACTTTAGTATCATAGACATCCTCATACTTCAGATTAGCATATTCATTTGTAGCAATTGTCTGGCGTATTATTTTTCGTGAGGCTGTTCCACCAAGTTCCCGTAGTGCTAAAACGATTGCCTTCTCTACATTCCAACGCTTATAACTCATTTCAAATGCCAACTTTCAAATTTAATGCCAACTATTTTTTGACACAGCAAACTGTCAATATTCGGCTTCAAAATTTATTCTATCATGTTTGAATTAGTCTTGCGTTGTGCGTTTCCCCATCTAACCAACTAAGATCACGAAAAAATACGACATTCAGGTTGAATGCCGTATTTTAGTTTGGTTTAGCTACTCGTTTGTTTCAACATCCAATACATGTTTGGCCGCAAGCGCACGACCAAAATCAGTTTCATCAAAATGATCAATGATTTGCTGAAGCGCGGTCGCACTTAAACTGGCCCCAAATAACGGACTGCCGGGTTCAGTCATAATACCATCCGCCAGTCGGGGATAGCCAATGGGATCAAACCCAAGCGTCTCCACAAAGTGGGCCACAGTTGCTACGGCTTGGGGCTCATCACCAGCTACCAATAGGGCCTTCCGCGCCGGATCGCCATTAGGTCTGGCGTCTTCTTGCAGATTATGATAACCCATATGGTTCAGTGTTTTAACCAGATGGCTCCCTTTGAAGTATTGCTGGACTTGTTCGCTGGAAGACGTCTGGGGATCCAGAACTTCTTCCCGTACCCCGTCTGTTTCCCACCAATAATTCATAGCGTCAATTACAAGTTTGCCATCAAGCGCCGTAGCCGGGATTTGCCGGTAACGACTCAGCGGTAATGCTAAAATAATTAACTCACTGTTGGCGATGACATCCTGATTTTCCGACGCAATTGCACCCGGAACTAGTGTTTGAATCGTTAGTTCAATTTTGCTTACTTTGCCAGAGCCCGAAATGCGAACGTCATACCCGGCCGCCAATGCCAGTTCCGCTAAGACGATACCAACTTTACCGGCACCGAGGATTCCAACGTTTTTGACTGTCATTTGGTCGTCACCTGCTTCGCTTGTAAAATAGTTTTAACTTGTGGAATCACCTGTGTCGCATACAATTCAATCATCCGTTCACGTTGAGCCGCCGTTTGATTACCGGCCCCGTATACCAAGTCAAAGCGCCCCAGCCCTAGTGTTTCAATCGTCATCGCGATCCGTTGCGCAACCACGGTCGGCGTCCCAACATAAAACGACCCGTATTTGGTTTCACGGTCAAATTGTTCGTGACTCATTGGCGCCCATCCCCGGGTCAATCCAATGCGATCAAAATTAGCTTTGATATTTTGATAAGCCACCGTCAAGGCCTCATCCTGATCATCCGCAATGAATCCATGTGAATGCACCGCAATCGGATAAGCTGGCTGATTGAACTTTTTAGCGGCTTCATGATACAGCTTGATATACGGTTTAAATCGGTCCGCCCGACCACCGATGATTGCAATGATGACTTTATAGCCAATCTTAGCCGCGCGAATAATTGATTCTGGTGAACCACCAATCCCAATGTAAGTCTCAAGCTCACCAGTAGCTGTCTTTGGATACACGTCTTGATTCGTTAACGAAGCCCGAAACTTACCCGACCAAGTCACCGGCTTTTCCGTTCGCAATTGGTCATATAGTGCGAGTTTTTCGTTAAATAGGTCATCATAATCCGTCAAATCATAGCCAAATAACGGGAACGATTCGGTAAACGACCCCCGTCCTAACATCACTTGGGCGCGCCCATTAGACAGACCGTCTAACGTTGCAAAGCGTTCATAAACTCGAACCGGGTCATCGGAACTCAACACCGTTACTGCTGACGCTAATTTGATGTGCTGGGTCACGGCAGCGGTGGCTGCTAACACCGTTTCCGGACTTGAGACACTGTAGTCTGGTCGGTGATGTTCACCAATGCCAAAAACATCCAGCCCATACTGATCCGCTAACTGACCTTCGCGCACGATTTGGCGCAATGACTCTCCCGCCGACTGTAAACTACCATCCGCGTTCGCCACAATATCCCCAAATGTTTCTAACCCAAATTCTAGTTGATTAACATCAATCATCTTAATGCCCCCATTACTTTTATTTTACTTACTTTTAGTAAGTGGTTGATGTTAATATATCGTATTATCTCTTTAAATGCAACTAATAGGCACAGCTTGACAGTCACCTTCAATCATGATTAAAACAATCTGCCAATTGAATGAATTCCGGTTCGGTAGTAATTCAGCGATACAAGCATCGCATAGAACAAAAAGAGGTATTCAATTAGAATACCTCTCCGTAACTCATCCGTAAGTTGTTCCGAACCAATCATCATTGCAAAAATCAAGCTTGCACATGCTATCTAGCTCTGGGCCTGCCGTTGCGTCTCATGACGTTGTGCCCATAAATTGATCACTAAAGCAACAATCATTAATCCGAACGCAACAATCATGATATTTTGTAGTCCAGTGTGTAAGATGCCACGCATCATCGGCACTAGGTGCGCTGGTAGCCGGCCCGCCCGACTAGCATCACTTAACTGATTCATCATCGCCATGGTGATTTTACCATCCGATCGTGCCACCCCACTAGTCAAAGCTTGGTTCATGATTAGCCCAAAGATAGCCGTGGTAAACGTCTGGCTGAGCATCCGAATCAAATAACTAAACGAAGTCGCAACTGGAATGTCACGTTGATCAGCGTCTACTTGGACCTTAACCTGCAGCTCATTAAAGCAGGCCCCATTGCCCCAACCTTCAAAGAAGCCAGCTAAGAGTAAGACCCAGTATGGAAGCTTAACACCGCCAATCATCAAGGGAACAAAGGTCAGCGTCAAAATGATAATATTGATCGTCAAGACGCGATGGGGCGTCAAGTGCCGCCGCATGCGGGGAACTGATTCACTACCCCCAAAATTAGCAAAAGCACTTGGAATCTGCGTGGCTCCCCCAATTAACGCTGACGTCCCTAGCAAGCCTTGAGCCCACATCGGACTGTACGTCAAAAAAGGCAACGAACGCGCCCCAAATAAGCACAAATAAGACGAAATCGACCACTAACGGCGCGTTCTTAAACAGGCGGCCCGGAATAACCGGGTCCACAGCGCGACGTTCCACGATGGTTAAACTGCCCAATACAATGAGCGCCCCCACGATCACGATCGCGACAATCCATAACGACACCATGCCGATCAGTTCAATACCACCAAGCAAACTGATGATCCCAACCGCCATCAATAACGCCCCTGCACGATCCATTGGTTGCAAGTTATGTTCCCGCTTAGGTTCTTGATAGAAGATTTGTAACAGCACGGCTGAGACAATCCCAATTGGTACGTTGAGGTAAAAGATCCAGTGCCAAGACCACACATCGACAATCACACCACCGACCATGGGGCCAATAATCGTTGCCATACTAAAGCAAGCCGAGACTAGTCCCAGTGCCCGCATTCGATCACGCGGATTTTTAAAAATGTCCGCATACATGATGTAAGGTAAGGAAATCATCCCCCCGTTGCCGAGACCCGCAACACCCCGAGCAATAATCAAAAACCAGATGTTGGGTGCTAATCCTTGTAGTAAGGAGCCGACAATAAAGAGTGCCGTCGTCATTTGATAAGCTCGCTTATTACCAAAGCGCTCACCCATTTTTGACCAGATCAAGGTCGAAACTGCCGTTCCTAGTAAGAAAACAGCGACGATCCACGCCATTAACCGTAGACCGTGTAAATCCGCAATAATTGCTGGTAGCGCCGTATTCACATTCGTACTATCGATACCAGCCATAACGTTCGATAGTAACAGGGCGCCCTGAACAAAATAAATGGCCCGTCGATTCACAACAAAACTTCTTTCTATAATTGCTAAACATCTCGTCAGTCGTTCAGCTAAAAGTTACCTCAATCCAACCCGTTGAAATTCACTATTTCATACTGATCAATTAACGCACAATTTCTAGTATACCGCTTTACCCCCACCGCAAGGCAAGTCTAAATCTTGATTTAAATTCATGATGAACAAGACTTTCCACTGCCGATTTATAAAGCACCCGTGACAAGCCATTTTTGAGCCTAATTCGTAGATCCACCTCCATCTTGTCAAAGCTTCGTTGACGGTACCGCATTAAAATTCCGCAACTAAAAAGGCATAACCGAAAGCCATGCGGATTTCGGTTACGCCTTTTAAAATATACGAATCAGCTTTGAACTAATTTGTCTTTTCAATCAATTTCATTGCTGCATCGTAAGCCCGATCATTATCACTGATCTTATTAGCTAATTCAGTCTCGATCTTAGTCAGTGTCTGTTTATCGACCTTGCCATTGACCGTTAACTTGGCATGCTTTTGATACTGCTTGACCGCACTGGTGGTTGAATCACCAAAGTAGCCATTAACGGTTCCTTTAAAGTAGCCTAAGGCTTGCAAGTACTTCTGGAACGTCTTGACATTGCTATTGACCTTGTCAGCTTGTAAATCACTGACCTTGCTAATAACCGTCAAGCTTGCATAACTCGGCTCATCAGCTTTAACATCAGGTGTCAAGCCCTTCTTGTTGATCCAAGTGCCGTTTGGTGTCAGCCACTTCGCGACCGTGATCTTCATCTCAGTCTTATCATTAAAAGTCGTCACCGTTTGAACGGTCCCCTTACCATATGACTGTGACCCGACCAGTTTAACACCTGCCGATTGATGCAAGGCTGCGGAGAAGATTTCAGCTGCCGAAGCACTCCCACCATCAATTAAGACGGTCGTTGACTTCGTTTCTTTAAAGCCACCATCATACTTCTTGGACGCCGTGTATTTTTCGGTCGAACCATCGCGTGCTTGGACCTGCATGATCGTCTTACCATTCTTCAAGAAGATTGAGGCCATCTTCAAGGCAGCCGTCATCAACCCGCCAGGATTACCACGCATATCGATGACTAACTTCTTGGCCCCCCTTCTTATCGAGTGCCTTCAACGCCGTCTTAAATTCCTTAGCAGTATTCGTCGAGAAGGTCGATACCGTAATATAACCGATCTTCTTATCGCCACCGACTAACTTATAATCAACGGTCGTCACTGGAATCTTAGCCCGCTTCAAACTTACGGTAAAGGTTTGACCACTGCGTTCAATCGTCAATTTGACCGTCGTACCGATCTTACCACGCATCATGCTAACGGCTTGTGTCAAGGTCTTACCGGCCACTGACTTGCCATTGACCGCCTTAATAATGTCCTTCGGTTTCAAACCAGCTTTCTTAGCTGGCGTACCAGCAATTGGTGAAATAATTTGAACATAGTTGCCAGATTTTTGAACCTGGGCACCAATTCCAGAAAACGAACTGTCGATCGTGTCATTCAAGCTTTCCGTCTCGCTCTTGTCCATGTACTCGGAAAATTTATCACCTAACGAATTGACCATGCCGTTAATGGCACCGTTGGCCAACTTATTCGCATTGACCGGTTTGTAGTAATTCTCATTGATCGTTTCATAAACTGATTCGATCTTTTTCATTGCTTTACTAGTCTGCTGCATACTGCTGAGCTGGGCATTGACTTGCCGACCAATCAGCCAGTACGTCCCACCCACCCCAATGCCTAATGCGACGACAATGGAAATAATATAGGTCCATAGACCAACGCGTCGCTTGGGCCGGGGCACTTTTTTTATGTGCGGATTAGTTTGTTTGGGTTCCTCTGGCATACCGAACGTCCTCTTTCCTACAAATTAATTTAAGCTTCACTTGCCAAATAGGCTTGCCACGCGTCATCAAAGACCGTCATCGTTGGCAAATAACCAGCGTTCAATTCCAAATATTGTGAGAGTTCGTGAAAATCTTTACTCTGCTTTGGAAACGATTGATCCAAAAACGCATTATTGGCAAATTCGGCAATGGCATCGGTACTGTCTGGGTTCCGTTGCGTCATCAAGAATGTATAAAATGTTTTATGCATGAATTCACTCCTTAGTCACTAGTTTTTGGAATATGCATTTCGAACTTGAACTGATTATTCTTCAAATCAAGCTTATCTACACTATAACGAACATCATGTTTACCAACTAATTTATTCAAGTAGAGGTCGATTGTCTTCTTCTTGGCATTCAACTTGACCCACTTAGGTGTCTTGTAATTATTATTAATATAATTAATCACAAAGCTGATTGGCAAGGACATCGTCCCGACCGATAAATTGGTTGCTTTCAACGAAATATTGCCGTTATCGATGACACTTGGTTGCATCGTGATCACAAACGACACGTTCTGACCCAGTACCTGCGTCGTTCCGAGCAAATAAGCGCCGGTAGACCGGACCACGAAGCGATATTTCATGTCTTGGCCCTTTTGTAGATCATTCAAATAATAACTCGCAAGGGCGTTTAATTGTTTTCGATTCATTGTAATCGGCACACTAGCCGCATCCGTATTGCTTGCAGCCGTCAAACTAGTGCTTTCGCTAGGCGATCGTAAGACCTGGGTGCCGACGTAAGCACCGGTGCCGACAATCAACGCAATCAAGACAACGGCGACCCATTTCCAAACATTGATTGGACCGTTTGTCTTCGGATTTTTAGATGCTGATGCCTGCTTGTTTCGTTGTGCTTCCCGCATCTCATTACCTCCCTATTTTTTGATTAACCACGCATCATGGGCCATCATGGTCTGATACAGTTTGGTTGTAAACACACGATACCCCCGCTTATTGGGATGGAAATTATCAGCAGTCGAAATCAAATCATTCGTCTTGTTTTCCGCCTCTAAAGCGCCAGTAATGGCCTTTGAGCTGGTTAAGCTAGTTAAGGTCGTGGCACTCGCTGCTTTCTTCAACTTGCGAATCTGGGCTGCCGTCTTGTACTGGCCGTGTGACATGGTCCAATTGATATCCATAAAATACGTGTGCTTGTATTGACTAACCGTCGTCTGTGTCTGATCATTCCACTGGCTAATGTAGTGCGTGATCGACGTCACATTTGGAAAGTTCACATAAATTGGATTATAGATGCTAAAGACAAAAACTGACGCAGTGCCATTCAAACTTTGTAATTTATTAAATAATTTAGTTAGTTTATTCGCATATAAAGTTTGCGCTTTAGCAACCGTCGCGTTATTTTTGGCCGTATTGTTAGAAGTTAGGGACCCTTCGAGCGTTTGCAAGAGGTCGTTACCGCCAACCGTCACAGTAATCACATCCGCCTTGGCAATTTTCTGTTGTAACACTTTCGACTTATTAATGCGTGCTAAAATCTGGTCACTCCGATCACCGGACTTACCAGCATTCGTGGTCGTCACCTTCAGCTTTTGCTTAGTCGTCAACGTTTTTTTGATCTGACCAACGTAACCACCCTCGGACTCATCGCCGACCCCTTCGGTTAAGGAGTCACCGACCGCGACCAAGTTGATCTTCGCCTTGTGGGGCGTCTTCTTGGCAGTGGTCTTTTTAGTCGTTGTTGGGGTAGTCGTCACCGATTCATTTTGCGGATGCAGCAGATAATTGACCCCGAAAAACACCCCGACCGCTAACACCGCCACCACTAAAATGATTTTGATGGTTTCTTTAACTTTGGACATTGGCATCCAACCTTTCTTCACCGTTGAGCAGTCCATTTAATCAGAGCTAACTCATCTTTGAACAATAAAATGGTCACCATCCCCTGTTGGGACGATCACCATTTGCCATTAGTGCTCGTAGACAAGTCGCCTGTGGGACACCGCTCACTTTACGCTGGCGCTTGCGTATGATATTCCACGGCAAACGCACCCGGGCCACCATGGGTCGCAATAATTGGCACCGTTGGTTGAACACTGATCTTGAGACTTGGTAAAGCCGCTTGTAGGCGCGCCCGATATTCTTCCACGCGCTCCGTGGCGCCAACGTGAGAGATTGCAACTTCGGCGACGTTCGGCGTTGCAATAATATCGTCGAGAACCTTATCAAAAAACTTATTAATCGCCTTAACACCGCGCCCCTTCATCTTCACATCTAGGGTGCCGTCATCAACTTCCAAGGCAATCTTAACATTCAGTAGCGTACTGATTGCCCCCGTCAGACGACTGATTCGACCACCAGCAACGAGGTTATTCAGGGTCATTACGCCCATGAATAGCTTGGTATGGGCCTGAGTCGCATGAATCTGATCGATGACCGCCTGTTTGTCAGCACCACTCTGGGCTAACTTAGCAGCAGTCAAAACTTGAAAGGCCATCGCACGGTCGGTCGTCCGAGCGTCGATCACGGTGACATCGGTCTTCGTAATCGAAGCCGCTTGTTCCGCCGTGTGCACTGTTCCTGAAATGGCTTCGAGCATATTGATACAAATCACACTCGCGCCATCCGCACCTAACTTATCAAACGTTTCAATGAACGTTCCGAGTGCCGGTTGGCTCGTCTTTGGTAAAGATTTAGCCGTTGCCATCTTGTCAATAAATTCTTCACGCGTAATCGTTTCATCTTCCACGTAAATGGTGCCATCGATCATGACAGTCAACGGAATCACGGTAATATCGTATTTTTTTACCTCGGCATCCGTCAAATTTGCCGAAGAATCGGTCACAATCTTGATTTTCGTCATACTTTGCCACGCTTTCTTATACTTGTAACGTTTAAACGATCGTTACAATAAAATTAATGCTTTCAGTATAGCAGAAATCTGCCTGAGTTTCACGGTTGCCACTGAATTAACGACGGCGGAAATCATCAAATTCGTACGGATATTGATTTTTCTCATCCACCGTCCCAATTTGTTGGCTCACCAGCTGCCACTGCGTGTAATCCACGGCCGGCATCCAAGTATCACCATCAAACCTTGCGTTGATACGCGTCCGATATAAATAATCGGCCACCGGTAACACGGCTTCAAACACCACCGCACCACCAATGACAAAAATCGGTTCATCCGGATGGGCGGCCGCGAGTGTTTGGATCGCCGCCACATCTGCTAGTTGATGGACTTCCGGTGGCAACTTTAAATCAGACTGACGTGAGAGCACCCAATTGGTCCGCCGTGGGAGCGGGCGTTTAAAGCCCGCAAAAGTCTTGCGCCCCATCACGACATGGTGTCCGGTCGTCAGCGCTTTGAACCGCTGCATGTCTGCTGGTAAATGCCAGGGAAGCTGGCCCTGGTTGCCAATCAGGCCATTTTGATCTTCTGCCCATATCAATGCAATCATTGCGGCCTCCTAAATCGCGACCGGCGCTTTGATTGCCGGTGCGGGATCATAGCCACTGAGCTTAATGTCACTCATTTGGTAATCAAAAATACTGTCATGAGCCCCACTTAAAGTCAGCTGGGGTGCCGGCCGAGGTTGCCGGGTCAACTGCGTTTTAACTTGTTCCACATGGTTAGTATAAATGTGCGCGTCACCCAACGTATGCACGAACTCGCCCACTGCTAGGCCCGTCTCCTTAGCAATCAGATGTGTTAGTAACGCATAACTCGCAATATTGAATGGCACACCTAGGAAGACATCGCCTGAACGTTGGTAGAGTTGGCAAGAGAGCTTACCATCCGCGACATAGAATTGAAACAGAGTATGACACGGTGGTAACGCCATGTTCGGCACATCTTCTGGATTCCAAGCGGAAACGATTAACCGCCGCGAATCCGGATGCGTCTTGATCATTTCAATCACATTGGCAATTTGATCGATCGTCTTTCCCTGACGCGTTTGCCAGTGACGCCATTGCGCACCGTAAACGTCACCCAAATTACCATACTTGGCCGCAAACGCGTCGTCTGTCAAGATCTGGTCATCAAAGGTCTGCATCTGAGCTTGATAAATCGGCGCAAAGTCAGGATCATCTAGCCGGCGGTGTTCAAAATTCGTCATATCAGGGCCGTCATAATCGGCACTCGTAACCCAATTTTTGAACGCCCATTCGTCCCAGATATGGTTGTGGTGTTGCAATAAATACTGAATATTCGTATCACCATGCAAAAACCATAGTAATTCGCTCTTGATCAGTCCAAAGGGAACTTTTTTGGTCGTCAATAACGGGAAGCCTTGACTCAGGTCAAAGCGCATCTGGTAACCAAACACACTGTATGTTCCCGTGCCGGTACGGTCATCCTTATACGTGCCGTGTTCTAAAATGGTGCGCGCGAGTTGTAAATAACTATCTTCTAACATGCGATCATCCTTTCAGGCTTCTGCATACTGGCTGAGGTAGTCCCAGCGATCCATCTTCTCATCAATCGTTTGTTCCGTCTTAGTCAATTCTTTTTGCAAATCAGCCAACTTGCCATAATCACTGGCATTGGCAGCCATCGCCGCTTCGATCTCACTCTTATGGCTATCCAATTGCTCGATAACCCCTTCGATCTTGTCGTATTCGAGCTGTTCCGCGTAAGTCAGCTTGACTTTGGCTTTCTTGGCCAATGGTGCGGTCGAGTCATCCGTGACCGGCTTAGCCGTAGTTTTTGTCGCAGTGGCCTTGGCTGCGGGCTTGGCCGCGTCTTTTTGATCCTTCAAATAACTGGAGAAACGGCCAGAATAGCGTTCAATATGCCCCTGACCATCAAAAATCAGTAGTTTCGTGCCGACCTTGTCCAAAAAATAGCGGTCATGGGAAACAGTGATGACGGTCCCGGCAAAATCATCGAGGTAGTTCTCCAACACCGTTAACGTACCAATATCCAAATCATTAGTCGGTTCGTCCAATAAGAGGACGTTCGGCTGTTGCATCAACAACTTCAGTAAGTATAGCCGGCGCTGTTCGCCCCCAGATAACTTGCGAATCAGCGTGCCGTGCATCGAACGTGGGAACAGAAACTCTTCTAGTAACTCAGTCACTGAAACATGCTCGCCCTGCTTATTCAAGACCGTCTCACCGACATCTTGCAAGTAATTAATGATGCGCTTGTCGCCCGGAATCGGTTCGGTCTGTTGAGTATAATAGGCCATCTTGACGGTCTCACCGATCGTCACGGTCCCACTATCAAGTGGCAGTCGACCCGCAATCACATTCAATAAACTAGATTTCCCGGCACCGTTGATTCCAGTGATACCGATGCGGTCATTGGCTTGGATCAACATCGAAAAGTGATCCAGGATGGTTTGCCGATCAAACTGCAAGCTCGCGTCCTTTAACTCGATCACTTTCTTACCCAAACGCTGCTGACCGAGCGAAATATCAACATCGTTATCAACTTGGAGCGTATTCAAATTATCCTTCAAATCATTGAACCGATTGATGCGCCCCTGTTGCTTCGTGCTACGCGCGGGTGCTCCCGCACGCATCCAAGCCAGTTCCTTTTTGTACAGCTGCTGTTGCTTATGTTCAGCTAACACGTCACGGGCGACCCGTTCGGCTTTCGCTTGCACGAAATCTTGGTAATTTCCCGTATACTTATGCAGCTCGCCAAATGACAATTCAAACATCTGGTTGGCGACTTGATCCAAGAAATACCGGTCATGGGTCACGACAATCAAAGCACCCTTATAACTAGCTAAATAGCTTTCTAACCACTCAATTGAGTCAAAATCAAGATGGTTGGTCGGTTCGTCTAGTAATAAAAGATCCGGTGATTGAATCAACACTTGCGCCAGGCCCACCCGCTTCTGTTGGCCCCCCGACATCTGACTGACGGTCTGCGTCAGGTCGGTAATGTGCAGTTGTGTCAAAATCGTTTTGACATCACTTTCAGCCGTCCAAGCATCTTCTTGGTTCATTCGATCCTCAGCGGCCACGTAAGCTTTTTGGGTCGCTTGGTCTTCGGGATGATCAGCATAAGCGGCCAACGTTTGCTCGTAGTGGCGAATCGTTCGAAAGACTTGCTGACTACCGGCCAAAACGGCATCAATGACTGTCAGATTCTGGTCAAGTTCCGGCTTTTGCTTTAAATAACCAATCGTATAATTTTTGGGCATCACCAATTGACCGGCTTCCGGTGCCGTAATCCCGGCTAATACGTCTAATAAATTCGTTTTCCCGGACCCGTTAACGCCAATGACACCAATCCGGTCATGTTCATTCACAATAAATGAAATATCGTGAAATAACGTCTTCTCACCATAAGTTCGGGTCAGATTTTCTGCTCTTAAAGTTTGCATTGTTACGATCCACCCTTTTTTTACATCATTAAGTTCTATCTTAGCTAGAATCGGCTTAAAACACAACTGACAAACGCGCAAATCAACGTTAATATTTCCTAACGATCATCGATTCGATTGGGTCGTGAGTCACAAAAAAACTCCTGAGGCTCACTCGGCCCCAAGAGTTGTTTGGCAACACCTTATTAGTTATGATCACCATAAACATCAAAGACGGTCCGTTCATCATCAACGACTAAGTGTAATTTTCCATCGCTGGCTAATGAGCTCGTCTGATAAATGTTGTCGATACCATCCGCATCCCGTGGCTTGAATGGCAAGTAAATTTGTTCACTACCACGTTCGTCGCCAAACAGGATATCAATTTTTTCAATGTCTTGATAATGTGTCACCCGTTCAAACATCCCACTTGTCACGGATGATAGTTGGGTCGTGTCCGGATCGATCGCATCAGCGTCAGGTTTAAATTCAGCCTTAAATGATTTACAAGGATGAATGATGGTCATATGGCCACCCTTAATTCGACCGTAACTCGTCGTTACCCGGCCGATCCACAGGTCAGAGATATCTTGATGATGAACTGTCCAAGTGTCACCATTCCGAAAATGAAATTTCAATGCTTCTAATGCTCGTTCCATTCAAATCACCTCATTGAATTAGTTTCACTTTAATCGTAACAGATTCATAGAAAATATCAATGGTTTTTTGAATCCGCTACCATCCTTGCAAAATCAAGCAAAGCATCCTGCTGATTTGGGACCTGTTTCATCACCACGGCCTGTAAGCAAGCCGCTAGAATTTGACCCATCATTGGCCCAGGCGTCACCAATTTAGCTTTCAATAAATCGCCACCGTTAATGGCCAATTCATGCTTGTCATGGATTGGTAAGCTAGCATAAGATTGCACCAATTGTGCTTGGTCCTGGCCAAAGCCTAAAATCGTAGCCACCTGATTAGCCGTTTTCAGCGCCTCTAAGCCCGTATAAAAGTTCTCCTGCGCAGTTAACTGACCGTTGTGTTTTAACGCCATCAGCGCTTTAATAGCGGCCGTCACGTGATTAATCAGCTCATTGCTCGTCTTCCACGTCTTTAACAACTGGCGAACAGCCGCTTCGTCAGTCCGTTGCATGGTCCAGCTAAGCAAGGTCCAAGTACTTTCAATACTCGGCAAATGCCAAGCTGGAAGTGCCATTAACTGCCGCAGCATCGCTTCTTGATCAGCCATTGCGGGCATATAACGATACAAGTCAGTGGTCAGCAAGCCGGTCAAACCAGCAACTGGGTGCTGACCCATCAGCAGCTTCTCCCACTCGACACGCGTCCGTTCCACGGCAATTTTCGCCAACAACGCCGCATTATCGGCAATCGCTTGTTCGGTCTGCGATTCAATGGTAAAGCCTAACTGACTTGCAAACCGAACGGCACGCATCATCCGCAACGCATCTTCGTGAAACCGTTCTTCAGCCACTCCAACGGCGCGTAAGATTCCTTGTTCCATATCTGCTAACCCGTCAAACAGATCAATCACTTCACCGTTAGCAGTCATGGCTAAGGCGTTGATTGTGAAATCCCGGCGCTTCAGGTCCTCTTTCAATGATCGGACGAACGTAACCTGATCAGGGCGGCGAAAATCTTGGTAACCAGATTCAGTCCGAAACGTCGTCGTTTCATAACCATTGCCGTGATCTAAGATCATCACCGTTCCGTGCTCGATTCCCGTATCAACCGTCCGTTTAAATAATTGTTTGACTTCAGCCGGAAACGCGCTGGTCGCAATATCGACGTCATGTAGGGGCTTGCCCAAAATCGTATCGCGAACACACCCACCAACAAAGTACGCCTCATAGCCGGCCGCTTCGATCGTCTCAATAATCGGCTTAGCTGCTTGAAACTCAGCTGGCAACTGCGTCAAAATCATAGTAAGTGCTCCAAACCAACAAAGAGTTCGTGATACTGGTTAACTTTTTCAACCGCCACTTTGACACCAGTCATAAATGAGATCCGGTCAAAGGAATCTTGGCGAATCGTTAACCCTTCACCAGGGCCGCCAAACATGACCTCTTCGTGCGCCACTAGTCCAGGTAACCGAACCGCGTGAATCCGCATCCCTTCATATTCGGCACCCCGTGCGCCAGGTAGAGTTTCAGTTGCGTCAGGATTACCTTGTTCCTTTGGTTGCCGAACTTCAGCAATCTTCTTAGCAGTACTGATAGCAGTACCACTTGGCGAGTCAATCTTATCGTCATGATGCATCTCGATAATTTCAACATCTGGGAAGTACTTCGCTGCTTGTTGGGCAAATTGCATGAGTAAGACGGCACTGATCCCAAAGTTAGGCGCAATGAGGCCGCCCACTTGCTTGTCCTTTGCTAATTTTTGCAACTCGGCAACTTGTTCATCGGTCATCCCAGTAGTCCCAATAACAGGCGAAATACCATGGTTAAGTGCAAACTTTGCATTTTCATAAACGGCGGTTGGAATCGTAAAGTCGATCCAGACCGTGGCATCCGTCTTAATTTGGTCTAAATCATGAAAAGCTGGCACGTTTTGACCCTTAAAGCGGTCGTCCTCACCTAGATTTTGTTCTTCACTGCGCGCGTCATAGACCCCAACTAATTCAAAATCAGGATTATCAATGACCATCTGAGCAGCCGTACTACCCATCCGACCCTTATAGCCGGCAACAATTACTTTTACCACAATAAATTCCTCCTCAAGATTAAGCTAATTATATTTTAGCAGACAATTGCCAAATTAGGCAGGAGAATCCTCGCCGAACCTGTTTAAACTGTTAAGCTACCCCCATTTTGTTCGTACCCAATGGCTAAAACGGTCCCGCTAATTAACTTGCTACTTTGTGGGACGATCCACGTCCGTCCTATAACACTGATATGAATAAAAAATAGTGTCTGACTCAAAGCGTAGTCCCGCTCGGTCGAACACTATTTGCTTATACATTTCGGCCGCCAACAACACCTGGTGACGCTAAATTAACGTGTCAATCGTCGCTAACACCCCATCATGATTATTGTCATGTGACGTAAGGTACGTAGCCATCTCTTTGACGGGTGCAATCGCATTTTGCATCGCAAAACTGTAATCAGCCTCCCGTAGCATTTCAAGATCATTACCGTTATCACCGAACGCGGCCGTTTGACTAGGGGCAACGTGCCAATGCTGCTGGAGATAAGCAAGCCCGGTTGCCTTGTTAACATGTGGTGGAATGACGTCAAGCCCATTACCACCGCTGACAGTTGCCCGTAACCGGCCAGCAAATTGCTGATTGATCAAAGCGGCGTGCGCATCAGCATCCGTGGCTTGCCAACTAAAAGTCGCTTTATAGATATGGTCATCAATTGCTGATAGCGATGGCACCACTTGCAGCCGGCTCAAATAGTACCGCATGATCGGACTGTCATCTTGGGGCCGAATATATGCCCCTTGCTTGCCGGAGACCGAGATCTCAGCACCAGCCAGTGCTGGTTCAGTCGCCACGTAAATTAACAGTTCCTGATAAAGCGCCGGCTCAATCAAGCTTTCAGCCAACACGTTGCCGTGATTATCAATGACTAACCCGCCATTTTCAGCCACATAGGTCAATTCACCGTTGATCCCGTCAAAAACATCAATACAATGTTGCAGCTGATTGCCGCTCGCCACAACAAAGTGCTGGCCCTGAGCATTCATTTGATCCAACTGGGCCTGAAACCGATGGTGATCAAACTGATGGTCGTCTCTCAAAAACGTGCCATCTAAATCGGTGGCAATTATAGCTACTTTCACGATAGTAAACGCCTCACTTGAATTTGATATACGTTCATTTTACCAAAATTGAAAGTGGTTTCAACAACTTTAGGAATGAAACTCTCAGCAAGCGGTGAAGAACTAAAGGCCTAGTAGCCCTGATCCTCGTAGTCTTCTAGCATCGCAACCATTTCACCATCATCTGGTTCAATCGTTAGATAATTCCGCAACGCTGCCACGGCACTGTCGGCCATTCCTGCTTCGCGGAAGAAATAAATTGCTGGTTTAAGGAAATCTTTGTTATGTTCAAAGAACGGATAAGCCGCTTCGTAATTATCCTTAGCCGCCTGAAAATGATCGAGCCGGTCATTAGAGATTGCCAAGTTCCAGTAGAACTGTGGATCAAACTCATTACTTTGCAAATATTGATCCAACAAGTCGATATTGTCTTGATAACGTTCCCGCTGAACTAACAAATTAGACAGTTCCAATACCGTAGTCAAATTATCAGGGTCAATACTCAAGCCTTCCCGTAAATACTTTTCAGCTAATTCCTGATCGTCTAATTTCAAGGCTAAGCGGGCAGTTTGCAAGTACAGCTGCTCATTGTATTGGTCGACCGCTAAACCTTCTTGTAAGGTCAATAACGCCTTGTCCAGTTGATGAAGTTGCTCTTGGGCCTGGGCCAAGTATGGATACAGGGACGCATACTGATTGTCTTGTTCCCGCAGTTTGTCGAAGATATCAACAGCCTTCTGGGGTTCGTTTAATTGCAAATAAGTGAAGCCTAATTCAAACTGGCTGTCCGGCGTGAGCTTGGCAGGCTTGATTTGTTCTAAATAGCCCACCGCCTGCTCAAAGCGCCCGGACTCAGCATAAGCCACCCCTAGTCGTTCAACTAAGTTAACTTTAGAGATCTCTAGTTGTCCCTGCTTGATCAAGTCCAAGTAGAAGCGAGTCGCCTGACCGTAGTTACGAATCAAGAAGTAAAATTCTGCGAGCGCAAATTCGACAACTGGTTCGTCCGGTGCCAGCTGATAGGCTTCCTTGAGTTTTTGCTCACTGACTTCAAATAACTCTTGGGTCTGGTATAGATCGGCCTCAACTAACAACGCTTGAACGTATGCCGGTGAGTCTGGCTTAACTTGTTGTAAATAGTCGAGTGCCAGGTCCGTATCGTCCTCATCGATGGCAATATCAGCCAGACTTGTCCGTAAGTCGTCCTCATCGGGATACTTAGCCAGTAACTTCTTATAAGTCCGTTCCGCTTGCTTTAAAAAGCCCAAACCGTACAATTCTTCAGCCAGACTATACAGCGTCTGGTCATCGTCCTTACGTAAGGCCCATGCAAAGTGCTTTTTGGCCGTGTCAATTTGCCCGTTTGATAGTGCTGCGAGCATTTTTTCTGAATAACTCATTACACCCATCCTTTAAACCACTAAGAAACGACTTCATTTAGTCGCCATGGTTTCATCATTTATTTCAATAGTCAGCCTGATATCGTCACATGGGATACCAGCTGTTAATCGCTTGACCTGACAGTCTATCATACCGCAGACGACAGCAAAAAAGCCAGTATAACGGTCGCTATACTGGCTTTCATGTTTGCATTTCATTAACTGATATGCATTATTTAACTGCGTCCTTTAAAGCTTTCCCTGGCTTAAATGCAGGTACTTTGCTTGCAGGAATTTGGATTTCGTCACCAGTTTGTGGGTTACGGCCCTTACGAGCTGCACGTTCACGTACTTCAAAGTTACCAAATCCGATCAGTTGAACTTTTTCACCCTTTGCAAGAGTGTCTTGGATTGATGCAAAGACTGCGTCAACTGCAGCAGTTGCGTCTTTCTTCGTTAAGTTAGTTGCCGCAGCAACGTTGTTAACTAATTCAGCTTTGTTTGCCATGTTTGATTCACCTCCCCGTTACAGAGTGAAGGATCGCCGTGCTTTTTAACATCGTTGATCCAGATGATCATTTTTGAGTGGTCCAAAAATGAGAGAAACGATAACAAGCATCATTTCTTCATCAAAGATAGCATAGGAATGCTGTAATAGCAAGCTTTTTTAGCCTTTTCAGCGAAAATAGCACAAAAAGATGATAATCGTTTACATCAATCAAATAATGTGCTAAAATGCTGATTTTACGCGCTTTAGCCTACTTACGTCGCCGTTCGATCATGTGGATCGGCGTACCACTAAAATCAAAGGCATTCCGAATTTGATTTTCAAGGAACCGTTCATATGAAAAGTGCATCATATCAGGGTCATTCACGAAGACCACAAAAGTCGGGGGTTGAATCGCCACCTGAGTGGCATAGTAAACCCGTAGCCGCTTACCATTGTCACTCGGTGTCGGATTCATCGCAATCGCATCCATAATAACGTCATTTAAAACGGACGACTGAATCCGCCGCATATGGTTCGTATTGACTTTCTTAATCAACGCGGGTAGTTGCTCCAAACGTTGATTAGTCTTAGCAGAGACAAAAATAATCGGCGCATAGCTCAAGTAAACGAACTGATCACGAATATACGCTTCGAATTCTTGCATGGTGTGGTTGTCTTTCTTAACCAGATCCCACTTATTGACCACGATGATAATACCCTTACCCGCTTCATGCGCATAACCAGCAACCCGCTTATCCTGCTCACGAATGCCTTCTTCACCATTGATGACAAAGAGTGCCACGTCACTATTATCGATTGCCTTGAGCGCACGCATAACGCTATAACGTTCGGTATTTTCGTAAACTTTTCCTTTTTTACGGATACCGGCCGTATCGACCATCACAAACCGGTCACCATCCTGATCAGTAAACTTGGTATCAATGGCATCCCGGGTTGTCCCGGCCACGTCAGAAACGATGACCCGGTCTTCACCCAGCAAGGCGTTGACAATTGATGACTTACCCACGTTCGGGCGGCCAATCAAACTGAAACGAATCGTCCCCGGTTCGTCCTCCCCACTTTTTTTCAGGAAAGTTTTTGATAACAGCATCGAGCAAGTCCCCAAGTCCGAGTCCATGCGCACCTGAGATAGGGTACGGATCGCCAAAGCCAAGGGAATAAAAGTCATAGACTTCACTCCGAAGTTCAGGATTATCGACTTTATTAACACCCAGCACGACCGGTTTGTTCGACCGGTACAAGATTTGGGCAACGTGTTCATCAGCGTCCGTGACGCCTTCTTTGATGCTAACTAAATAAATAATGACATCAGCTTCATCGATTGCAATTTCGGCTTGCTGTGTAATCTGTTTAATGAATGGGGCATCTTCGATATCGATCCCACCCGTATCGATCAAACTGAATTCTTGACCAAGCCATTCACTGTTGGCGTAAATCCGGTCACGAGTCACACCCGGTGTATCTTCAACAATCGAGATCCGATCACCCGCAATCCGATTAAAAATCGTGGATTTACCAACGTTTGGTCGCCCAACAATGGCGACGACTGGTTTTGCCATATTAATTCCTCCTTTACCCTCGTAGCGTCAGGTTCCTGCTACGAGTCTCAAATTAATTGGTAACACCAACTAATCTGTTCCTAAAAAAATATCCTTCAAGGCAAGCTTGAAGGGTATTTTTAATCAATCAATGATTAGTTTTCATCATTGTTGCTTTCAGCATTCTTCAATTCGTCACCGATCAAATCACCTAAAGTGAAACCAGTTGATTCTTCAGGAGCATTAGCCGTTGAACGTTCGCTAGCAGTCCGGTTGTCCCGGTTGTTGTTACGACGACGGTTATTGTTACTCCGACGTTCTGGTTGACTTTCGTTGTCATCGTCAGCAGTTTGTGGCTTTTCTTCCAAAGCTTTAATTGATAAAGCTAACCGCTTTTCGTCTGGACGAACGTCTAAGACTTTGACTTTGATTTCTTGACCAACTTTTAAGACATCGTTTGGTGTTGCAATGTGTTGGTGTGAGATTTGTGAAATGTGAACTAACCCTTCAACACCAGGGAAGACTTCCACAAAGGCACCAAAACTCGTCAAACGCTTAACTTTACCATCAAGTACAGCCCCTTGTGGTGCTTTTTCTTCAATACCATCCCAAGGTTCTGGTAAGGTTGCTTTGATTGATAATGAAACCCGTTCGCGGTCAGCATCAACGGATAAAATCTTAACCGTGACTTCTTGACCAACCTTCAATACATCAGCAGGCTTTTCAACCCGTTCGTATGAGATTTCTGAAACGTGAACCAAACCATCAATTCCGCCGAGGTCAACAAAGGCACCGAAGTTCGTCAAACGAGCAACTTTACCTTCAACGACATCACCAGCTTGTAAGGTCTTCAAAGCTTCTTCACGCTGTGCTTCGCGTTGCTTTTCAACAACGGCACGGTGTGATAAGATCAAGCGATTTTCGCTAGGTTCAATTTCAATAATCTTAAGTTCAAGTTCTTGGCCTTTATAGGCATTTAAGTCTTCAACATAATGATCATCAATCATTGAGGCAGGGATGAAGCCACGAACACCAGCGTCAACGACTAACCCGCCCTTAACAACTTGCGTTACCGGAGCTTTAATCGTATGACCTGCTTCGTATTCTTTTTCAACATCGTCCCAAACTTTGCGAGCTTCTAACCGACGATGTGACAGTAAATAACTGCCGTTTTCCTTGTCGCTGCCAATTCGAGAAATGACAACCAAGTCTAATACATCACCGACTTTAGCGGCTTCGTTGACATCGTCAACCCGTTGTGTTGAGAGTTCCTTCAAAGGAACGACCCCTTCAACACCGGTACCTTGGATACCAACAATTACTTGTTTGTCGTCGTCGATTGCTAAGACTTCACCCTTAACAACGTCACCGACGTTTACTTCTTCAACGCTGTTTAAAGCGTCTAAAAGTTCATTTTTCTCTTGGCTGTTTTCGTTTTCACTCATGCAAATTTCCTCCTGTCAACAATAACTCTAACCTATATCATAGCTGAAAATGCAATGAAAAGCTAGCTAAAAGCATTAAGTTAATGCAATTAGATTGTTGAACTTTGTTTTTTTGTAATAATTTTGGCAATGGCAGCAACAACTTCATCGATTGACATTGGCGTCGTATCAACAAGTGTGGCGTCCGTTGCTTGTGTTAATGGTGACACTTTACGCGTTGAATCTTTGTGGTCACGTAATTCGATCTCAGCCTGTAGCTGAGCCAAGGGCGTGTCGATCCCTTTTTTTACATTTTCGGCGTATCGACGCTTAGCCCGTTCAGCCGCTGAAGCAACTAAAAAGATCTTAACTTCAGCATTGGGCAATACCGTTGTCCCGATATCACGACCGTCCATCACGATCCCACCTGCATTGGCCATCTCTCGCTGTTGCTCAGTTAAAATCGTACGCACCTGTGGTAACGCCGCAATCGTCGAGACGTTATTCGTCACGTCTGGTTGGCGTATCGCCGCCGTAATATCTTCCTGATTAGCAAAAACCAGTTGATCCGGCTCGCCGGGTTTAAAACTGATCTTGAGCGACTTCATTGCCGTAATCACAGCCGCTTCGTCTGCTAAATCAACGTGCTGTTGCATTGCCCAGTACGTGACTGCCCGATACATGGCACCAGTATCCACATAAATATAGCCAAACCGTTTTGCAACGAGTTTGGCTACGGTACTCTTGCCAGCTGAAGCCGGACCATCGATGGCCACCTGTAATGCTTGCTTAGCCATTAACTAACCCCTCACAATCTGAAAAAATCGTGTATTAACGGACACGTAACCGTTGACCAGCCGAAATCGTTGCATCAGATGATAACCCATTTAATTCCAATAGCTTATCCACTGAGATTCCAGCATTCGTAGCGACCCGATAGACCCCTTGACCGGCTTCTACCGTGACGTACTTAGTCCCTGAAGATGATTCTGAGGAGCTACTACTACTGCTAGCGCTGCTGTCGTCAGTACTCGCACTTTCTTCCGAGCTGGCAGCAGTAGAACTAGCAGCATTGGAACTGGCAGCTTTAGAGCTAGCCAAGGCTAAGCTACTACTTTTAGCAGCCGCCTTTTTCGACGATGCGGCCGCCTTCTTCTTGCTAGCAGCAGTCGATGACTTACTGGCAGCAACACTGGCCGATGACTTCTTCGAGCTCGAACTAGCAACTTGTTCAGTCTGTTGCGGATTATTAAGCGAATTCTTTTTCACCAAGAAATAACCAATTGGTGCCAAAGCAAGCAACAATATTAGTACGACTAACACGGTCGTTAGCGTAGAGTTGCTACTGTCTTGTTTTCGTTTTTGAGTTCGCGATAAATTGCCCGAGTCATCCCGATCGTCTTCAAAAGTTTTGTCCCACGGCTTATCCGCTTGGGATTTGTCATTATCATTTTTTTGACTCATAGGGTGTTCCTCCTCAAAAAACTTTCAACCAATATTGTAACATAACCCGGAATTGATTTCTTTAAGAATTTGGTAAAAACAATTGAGCTAAGTGCTGATCCCACGACATTATCGTGGCTGTTGGCTCATCATGCGTCGCCATCAGCCCTAACGCAGCCAGCGGTAGTGGTTCAGCAGCCAACTGACAACACTGATCTGTATGGGTAACAGCTGGCTCACCAAAGTAAGTTAACATCACGGTCCGATGACAAGTTGTCGTTTGGACGTAACTCATGAGCGTCCGCAATTCTCGTTCCTTAGCTACTTGGCGATCAGCAAAAATCGTTGCCACGGTCGTTGGGGGAGTTCCTTGTAGCCAGTATGACTGCAAAACCTTACTACGATCATCAGTCGGTGGCTGCTGCGCTTGATAACGGCTATAATCTTGCTGAATTTCATTGGGAGTCGCAGCCGTCAATTCGTTCAAATTCCGCACCAGGTTTTCGTCACCTGGTGCGTACAACATAATCGCCATCGCCTGCTGACCATCACGACCTGCGCGCCCAATTTCTTGAACATAGTCGGCCAAAGTCGTCGGTAAATGATAGTGGATCACTAAGCGAATATCAGCTTTGTTGATACCCATTCCAAAAGCAGATGTAGCACAGATCACATCCAATTGTCCTGCCATGAACTGCTGCTGGATCTTGAAACGGTCATCAGTCGCTAAGCCGGCATGATAAGCCGCGACCCGTAACGTGGTTGTCGTTCGTAGCCATTCCGCTATCAAATCAGTTTGCCGCTTGGAAGTAAAGTAAACAATGACTGGTCCGCGCGCACTTGTCACTAAATGTTGCAAGGTCGCGCGTTTACTAGCTTCATCATTGACCTGTTCGACTGCTAAGTAAATATTAGGACGATTAACCGAATATAAGATTTGCTGGGCATCTGGAACGGTTAATTGTGTCAAAATATCTTGTCGAACGCGTTGTGTAGCCGTTGCCGTGAGCATTAGCGTTGTCGGTGCCTGTAACCGTTGTCGAATTTGACCAAGGCGACGGTAGTCAGGGCGAAAATCTGGTCCCCAAGTTGAAATGCAGTGGGCCTCGTCGATAACTAATAACGCCAGTTGCACTTGCATCAGCGCTGTTTGAATAATGTCTTGACCCAACATTTCCGGCGAAATGAACAAGAATTTAAGCTGCCCTAAATGATTCAACAGATACTGGCGAGCACCATAATCTAGTTGGGAGGTCAAAGCAGCAACTTGCTTTTCGCCTTGATAGTTTAAGCGCGCCACCTGATCTTGCATCAAGGAAATCAGCGGTGAAACCACCACAACTAGCCCGGGCAGTGCGGTCCCGACGAGTTGATAGATCAATGATTTGCCGGTCCCAGTTGGTAACACTGCCAAGACATCTTGACCTGCTAATAATTTCTGAATGACGGCTAGCTGCCCGGGGCGAAATTCATCGAAGCCATATTTCGTTTTCAACAGCTCATATAATTCATCTTCTGACATGCTGACACCTCATAATCTGAAATAGCCGAAATTCAAAAAAATCTAGCGTGGGTAGCGCAGCTTGGGCCTCTTGGAATGACCAGTTTGCAATGTCAGGCTGGGCTGCAAAGATGGTGGCCAACTGCTGAGTTATTTCATGATTCAACACCATTTCAAACGGAAAATCAGGCGACCAAATCGCCACCTCCAACAAGTGCTCCCGTACCGTACTCATCTTTAAGTGCCGCGTCTGCGCAATTGCTGCAAGTTGCTGGGTCTTCAAGAAAGCTTGGTAAGTTTGCTCAGCGCTTTGACTGATGGCACTCGCTTGAGTGAGCACTGACAACAACTGGGAAAATGGATCACGCGGGTGTCGCTGAATCCAAGCAATCCATTGGCATATCACGTCCGTGTGCATCAAGCTAGCCTCCCAGGGTTGTCGACCTAATTGTGCCGCTAATTGCTCATTAGTCAGTCCCGGTTCTTGATACCCCGTTATACCTTGAACAAACACCGTTGGCAACTCTGGGTCTGCCAAACTCGTCAAGAAGGCAGTCAAGGCCGCATGAATTTGCTCGCCAAGTTCCACCTTCGACTGCTGACGTAGCCATTGTTTGACCTGGGCTTGAATCCCCGGATCAGTCGTCACCGGATAATAATGGCGATCATGATGTACGAGTTCGGAAACGACTTGTAGGGCTAGCTGACTGACGATTCTAAATCGGCGGACATCAGTGGTTTGAAACACTTCAAAATTTTGGGGCATGTATAAAGTCTGTCGGAGTTTGGCTTGCCGATGTTCCCCCGCCTGCGTTAATTGCCAGCATCCCGTGGCCGTACTCGTCAATTGACCGTTTTCAGTCAATGCCGCAGTTGCTGCCATGAAATCTTCCAAGGGAACCTCGTGGCAACTGTCGAGCAAATCCAAGTAGCCGGCAGTTAACCCCGCAAAAAGCGTGGAGACCGTACGGCGACCGCGCAAGACATTGAATAGGCCCTTTGCTCGTCGCGGCGTCGTACTGAATAACAATAAAACGTAGTCTGTAAACACGCTAAGGCCTCCCTTAAGTCTTGCTGTTGTAATTGTTAATTGCGCACTAAATGTGCCAGTTTTTAAATTAAGTCGTGATCAGCCCAAATTTACGTGCGTCAGTGTCGCTGACAGTGACCCGCGACAAAGCATAGCGGCCAACAGCTTTTTAATCTTTCTAAGCCTTAATTGAAGCTTCAAATTCATCAACTTACTGCCACATTAAAGCTCATGGATAACCATCCGCCAACCGGCAGTGTGCGTCTTTAAGAATATCACGGTGGCACCAATATAAAAAGGCAGTCACCCTGCAGTTACGCAATTAGTGACCACCCACATTATTTTAACGACTTAGATTAAATTCGGCTCATAAGCTGATTATGGTTGCCTAACCACTTAGCTAATCGCTGATAGACCAGCCAGAAGACGTTGCCCACTAGCAATCCCTTGATCAAGTTAAATGGAATGACTGCCACTAACACCACTGTATTCAGCGACATGCTGAGCTTCATACCCATTACTTGCAAATAGAATGGCAGAACAAACGTTAAGTTAGCCAACGATTCAATCACCACCAGGCCGATTGTGGCGACCACAATCGCCACAGGCATTCGCCACTTGGGATTGCCCCGATAGTAACGAAGTACTAATGCAAATGCTAAAATCAATACTGCCGTACCTAAAAAAACTAGCAAAAGAACCGATTAAGTCATAGATGGCAAAGCCCATCATGGCCGAATGTAGGAGCAGTTTGATGATAGTGATGACAAACGCGCCCCCGACACCAAAGAGAAAGAGCCCAATCAGAATTGGGATATCTGAAAAATCAATCTTCATCCATGGCGCTACCGGTAAAATCGGAAACTCCAGTAACATTAAAATATACGCAATGGCACCGAGTAAGGCTATGCCCACTAGTAGGTGTAACGTTGTATGTTGCATAACGCACCCTCCTATGGGTCATCTTCAATGAACCGCATTACCATTTGTTCAACTAAAAAAGTCCGCCCGATCACACTAACTGTCATCTGGGGGCGGACTTACTTGCAACGCTTGGCAAATAAGCTCGATCTTCTTTATACCAGACTTTACTGTCGACTTTGGAATTGCACCAAATCACTATGCACACGCATAGGTCGCGGGTTATTACCGCCGGTCGGGAATCACACCCTGCCCTGAAGATGAACCAATATTTATTTTTACAAATTCATTTTAACGGCTTTCGTTCAAAAATGCAAGCGCTATCGTTCACCTTTTAACTTACTAATTTCAATCGGCTTCAATTTACGGTATTCGCCCGGTTGTAAGCTTTGCAAATCGAGAACCCCATAACGTTCACGTTTCAACTTAGTCACTGGGTGACCCACTGCAGCCAACATCTTTTTCACTTGGTGGTTATGACCCTCGTGAATCGTTAGTTGGACCAGCGCATTATTCTTCTTGTGATCACTATCTAACAAGTTCGACTTCGCTGGAGCTGTCTTACGGCCATCGATTTCAACACCCAAGCGCAATTGCTTGAGATCAGCATTGGTTGGTACCCCTTCAACTTTGGCCAAATAAGTTTTTTTGACTTCGTACTTCGGATGAGTTAGCCGATTAGCGAGAGCCCCATCATTTGTCATGATCAACAAACCTGAAGTATCGTAATCCAAACGTCCCACCGGATAGATTCGTTCCGGTACGTCTTCAAAGAAGTCTAATACCGTTTTACGGCCCTTCTCATCATGAACAGTTGTAACGACTCCCCGCGGCTTATAAAATAAATAATACACGAGTTTTTCTGCATTCAATGGCACGCCATCAACCTCGACATGGTCACTAGGCTCAACCTTTACACCGAGCGTGGTGACCGTCTTCCCATTCACCTTAACGTGACCAGACGTGATCAACACTTCTGATTTACGCCGCGAAGCGATGCCCGCTTCCGCCATTACCTTTTGTAATCGTTCTGCCATTATTCATCCTCACGTTCTGCTTGTAATTTATCCTGAAATGCATTTAAAAAGAGGTCTGTCTCTGGTGCCGGATGCTCAGCGTCACTTAAAGCAGCTAAGTCAATCGCTGGTAAGTCATCCAAAGACTTTAGTCCAAAATAATCTAAGAACAGTTCCGTCGTTCCGTATAAAATTGGTCGTCCTGGCTCACTTAAACGCCCCGTCTCGGTAACTAGTTGTCGCAAAACCAGCTTTTGAATCGTTGACCCACTGTGTACGCCACGAATCTCATCAATTTCAATCCGCGTCAAGGGTTGCCGATACGCAATGATTGCTAACACTTCCAACGATGCTTGCGACAAACTCGTGGTGAGTGGTGCTTCAAAGTAGCGCTTTAACACCGGCGCCACCGCGGCCTTAGTTGCTAACCGGTAAGTATTCGCCGTTGATAAGATCATTAAGGCACTGTCTGGGTCGGCTTGATACTTCGTGGCCAGTTGTGTGAGCATCGTTGTAATCGCCGGCTTAGCAAACCCCGTGGCGTGCTCGATTTCGGCGACCGTGATGCCCTCATCGCCAGCCACAAATAATAGTCCTTCAATTTGTTCAATGTTCGTCATGCTGTTCATCCTGTCGTAAATATAAATGAATCGGACTCAGTGGCTCAGCTTGCTGCAGCGCCACTTGATCCTGCTTGGTTAATTCTAACACAGCCATAAAGGTTGTCACTAACATTTCATCGCTGGCACTAACCGTAAATAGGTCGGCAAAATCCAGTCCTTGTGGTTGATGTTGCAATTGCGTCGTAATTTGTGTCATCCGCTCATCAATGTTGATGGTTTCAGCCACAACCGTTTTCGTTAGTGGCCGTACCCGCCGCCGTTTAGCCACTAATTGCCGAAAAGCCGCTTGCAGATCATCTAATGTAATCCCCGCAGTCAGCTTGGGCGCACTCAGATCAGCTGGTACTAACATCGCTTCACGCGTAAAATGTTGATGGCGCGCCTGTTCTTTTTCTCGCAATTCACCAGCGGCTTCCTGATAAACCTTGTAAGCCAACAGTTCAGCTACAAGTGAGTCACGAGGATCATCGTCCTCATTATCTTCGTCCATCTCATCTGGTTCAGGCTGTGGCAATAAGAAACGGCTCTTGATCGTCATCAAAGTCGCAGCCATAACCAAATAATCACCAGCAATATCTAATTTTAGCGCTCGCATAGAGTGTAAGTAATCCAAATATTGCTGCGTAATTGCCGCAATTGGAATGTCATAAATATCCATCTTGTTTTGGCGAATGAGGTGCAACAGCAAGTCGAGTGGCCCCTCAAACTCCGAAATCTTAATGGTGATTGGTTGTTGTTGGTTGTTTGTCACGATTACGCTCCCACGCGCCAATGATTGGCGCCATTTCTAAAGTTCCCATGACCCGTTGCTTGGGATATAACGCGGCCAACTCATCCAACATTTGATACTGGTTGGCCGCCGTCCGTTCCTCGGGTGATAATGAATCGTGATGCAGTAGAATAAAGTCACTGCCGACTTCAATGCCGATAATACCACAGAAATCGCCGTCACCTTGCCGCCATAGTAATAGTTGATGGTCTTCCGTTGACTGATACCACTGCATCTCAGTTTGTAGATGAATTAGGTCCTTAAAATCTGGAATAAATGACAGTAGCCCCATTGCTACCTTTTCATAATCCTTCCGATATTTAACGAGCACGGTATTGCCTCCCTTGACTGCTTGATTCCGCACCGCATCTATGCCCGCGGATGATATTTATTATAAACCTCAGCTAGGCGTTTTTTCGAAATATGCGTATAAATTTGAGTCGTCGAAATATCGGCATGCCCTAAAAGCTCCTGAACGACACGCAAGTCCGCACCATTTTCTAAGATGTGAGTCGCAAACGAGTGGCGCAACGTATGCGGCGTCACGTTTTTTTTCGATGCCAGCCGCCTTGACTTCTGCCTTCAGATTTTTCCAAACCCCTTGCCGACTTAATTTACCACCGTGATTATTAATAAACAAATAGCTATTCCGGCGTTTGGCAGAGACGAGTTTGGGCCGAGCCGTTTTTAAATAACGGGTAATAAAATCAATGGCAACATCACCGATAGGAATGATCCGCTCTTTATCACCCTTACCGATTGTTTGAATCAATCCCAAGTCTAAGTGCAGATCATCCATCGTTAAATTAATTGTCTCGCTGACTCGCAGACCGGTCGCATACATCACTTCTAACAGAGTTCGGTCTCGTAATCCTAACGGGGTATTCAACTTAGGCACCGCTAGCAACCGTTCGACCTCGCGTGGTGACAATACTTGCGGTAAATGCTGCGCCCGCTTAGGCGTGTCGATTTTTAGCATCGGATCAGTATCGATAGCGTGCATCTGTGCTAAATATTGAAAAAACTTACGTAAACTAGAAACACTGTGAATGATTGTATTTCGCGATTTACCAGCCTCATCTAGATACTGTAAATAATTCAATAGGACGTACCGATCAACCACCCGATAGTCCGTGATTTGCTGACTCATCAAGTATTCGCTAAACGTAGTCAGGTCCTGAGAATAACTCTTAATCGTATTTTCAACTAACCCCCGTTCAACACGCAAAAAATGCAGGTAATCAGCAAGCTGGTCCTGCATTTTTTGATCAATCGTCGGCTTGCTCATCCGCATTTTCCAGTAACTTGATCTCGCCTGGTTGTTGACTGATCAAGCGTTGCTTCAAGAGATTACCCACAGCGCGCTTAAATTGTGATTTGCTGATACCAAAGTAATTCCGAATATCATCGGGATCACTCTTATCCCAAAATGGTAGCGCGTGGTCAGCTTGATGTTGCAATGCTGCTAATAACATTTGGGCATCATCGCCAATCTCTTCGTATCCCCGCGGCTTCAAGGACAAATTCAATTCACCATCGCGCAAGAAACCAATGACCCGCGCCTTGACGTGTTGCCCCATGCGTGGTTCCTGTTCACGTTCTGACGGATGAACAAAGCCCAGATGATTGTCATCTGTAATAACCGACGTACCGGCCATCTTCAAACGAAAAACGGTCGCCATGGTATCCGTATTCTTAACTTGGGCCCGATCATATGGCTTGGCAATTGCTTCAAAATCCGTCAATTCTGCCAGAGTCGCCCATAGCCGTTGTTTATTGTCACGGGCTAACTTAACGTATAAACGATCATCTTTTTTAGGCCATAGTCGACTGATGGTCGGTAATTCGTCTAATGACACCACCAAATCCTTATTCGGTAACCCAACATCGACAAAGACACCCAGATCATGCCGCGTCCGGACAACCGTTCCCCATACAAAGTGATCAAACGAAATTTCCGGGACAAACCGCGTCATCTGCAGATGATGATCTTCATTCTCATAAACAAAACCTTCGTAAAGCCCGCCAATGTGCAATGGCTTCTCTGGTTCAGTTTTATCGACCCACAACGTCTGTCCATCAATCTGTACGAAGTATGCTTCATCGTTTTCATCGGTTACCTTCGCCGTAACCACTGTTCCAATAATACTATCCATGTGATAACTCCTCTAATATATCCGTCTATAAATATCAACGGATGGTTCTTTTAAATTACTGTAAGCTCAAATGTAAGACTTGAATAATGCAATACGTTATACCAGCCGCAATAATTGGCCCGGCCGCGATTCCCTTGAGCAAAACAACACCCATAATGGTCCCGAATACTAATGCCACGGTAATCTCTGGTGTCGCTGACAAAAGCCCGACACCGTGAAATGAGAGCACTGAAACCAACACTCCACATGCAACCGCAATCCAGCCAACTGGCGACTTAAACGCATGCCAAAGGTCCCGAAATCCAATCTGACCAGTCGCAATCGGAATTAAAATTGCGACGGTAATCACCGTCACACCCCAATTGATTCCCTTCTGACCAATCGTCGTCAGCAATTTACTCGTATTAGGAATCAATTTGATAAGCAACACAACCACGGTCGCAATTTGTAAGGACTGATTTTTTCCTAACCATGCCACCACTAAAATCGCTAATAAAAATAACCAACTTTCCATACGACACCTCACGTGTTATCAATTGTAACTGAAAATGGCCCGAATTACGAGGGGTGTTGGTCGTTACTCACCAATTTCACTATCCCCCCCTGATCAATAACCGATTCCTGTTCTTTAATTTAGGCGGGAACAGGGTTAAAAGGTGCCAAATCGTTTGGATTCCAGCTCGTCAGCAAGGTTCGTCCTATTCCGACTTACGGGGCTGGGTGACAATTGCCGGAACGTAGCCGACGTCGATTTGAGCTCACGCAGCAACCCACTGTGCAATCTCAAATACGAGTCTTATTCTAGGCCGGAAGCAACCCACTTCCAGCCAAGAATAATTTGGCTACTGAGCATTGTCACCCAACCCCTCCAGTCGGTAAGCCAGTCGAATGGCTGATGAACGACCACCTAACTTGTCGCTGAACGGGTTTACTACTTAGAATTTTGAACATGCGTTAATGCTGTCTCAATTGTTTTGGACACCTCAGTACTAATACGGTGGAATTAGAAATAATCGTACAATCACAATTATATTATCAAACTAACTGTTGTATGATAAAATCGCTGTTTTAAAATAGCAACATCTAATTCGTTCAATGCTGGGTCCACCCATGTCGGCCATTCGCATACTATCACGACTGGAAGGCGTTTCGGCCAATGCTCAGCGGTGAAATTCCACTTAGTAAGCGTTTTTGGCTTGGTTAGTGGAAGACCAGTATTTAAGACGTGGTCTTCGGCTTAAATCTGTGTCCACCGCGTTCCAGCAATTGGCCGAAATGCCTGGAAGTCGGTATAGGACGCCGCTAGCTAAGTAAATTTCCGCTAAGTAGATCTTTTTCCAGCGGGCTTAAGCTGGATCATTTGACGTTGACGATTTGGCACCTTTTAACCATGTTTCATACTAATTTAACTGGGAGTGAAGCACTTTATGTAATATAAAAAGCCGCCGCAAAGCGACGACTTTTCAATATCAAATTAGATTTGATCTTAAAGGGCGTTTGAAGCACCGCGGTATACAAGGCCACGACGTGAATCAACTGTGATCAATTGACCATCAGCAATAACACTAGTAGCGTCCTTAACACCAACGATAACAGGAATTCCCATTGAGATACCAACAACAGCAGCGTGTGAAGTTAAACCACCGTTTTCAACAACTAAAGCACTAGACTTTTCGATTGCTGGTAAGTAGTCTTTGTCAGTCGTCTTAGTAACTAAGACGCCACCTTCAACGGCCTTGTCGATAGCTTCTTGAGCAGACGTTGCGATTACGGCTTTACCGATAACCGTTTCATCACCGACACCTTGACCATCAGCTAACTTAGAACCAATTAATTGGATCTTCATGATGTTAGTCGTACCGCGTTCGCCAACTGGCACACCGGCAGTAATCAAGATTAAGTCGCCTTCCTTGGCAAAGCCAAGTTCAACAGCCTTAGAAGCAGCTAAATCAAACATGTCATCAGTGGTTTCTGGTTTTTCAGCCACGATTGGTTGAACACCCCAGTTAACCATTAAGCCACGTTGAGTCCGTTCGTCAAAAGTGATTGCTAAGATATCAGCATTTGGACGGTACTTCGAAATCATCTTAGCAGTGTAGCCAGATTCAGTCGCAGCAACAATCGTCTTAATGTTCAAGTTCTTAGCTGCCCGAGCAATCGCAATACCGATTGTTTCAGTAACACTAGTCTTGTCGAAACGGTTTAATTGTAACGTACCGTTTTCAGCCAAAGTGTTTTCAGCCTTTTCGTCAATCTTAGCCATCATGGCAACAGATTCAACAGGGTAAAGACCGTTAGCACTTTCACCAGAAAGCATCGTTGCGTCAGTACCATCAAAGACAGCGTTGGCAACGTCAGAAGCTTCGGCACGAGTAGGACGTGGGTTTTCTTGCATTGAGTCTAACATTTGAGTAGCCGTGATAACAGGCATACCTAAAGCATTACACTTCTTGATTAAACTCTTTTGTACCAATGGCACATTTTCAGCAGGAATTTCAACACCCATGTCACCACGAGCAACCATCAAACCATCACAAACCTTAAGAATTTCATCGGCGTTGTCGATACCTTCTTGTGATTCGATCTTAGGGAAGATTTGAACGTGTTCCATGTGCTTTTCTTCAAGTAATTCACGAATGTCTAAGACATCTTGTGGCTTACGAACGAATGAAGCAGCGATGTAGTTGATTTCATGATCCAAACCAAAGCGAATATCACTTGAGTCTTTTTCAGTGATCCCAGGTAAGTTGATTGAAACGCCAGGAGCGTTAACACCCTTACGTGAGCCTAAAACGCCGGCGTTTTGAACAGTTGTAACCAATTCGCGGTTAGCTTCGTCCTTTTCGTCGATCTTCATATCTAATAAACCATCATCAAAGAGGACATGGCCACCTACATGAACATCATCATAGAGGTTCTTGTAAGTAACGGCAATCTTATCATGGGTCGTATCTAATGAATCATCCATGGTGATACGAACCTTGTCACCGATCTTGTATTCAGATTTTCCGTTAGCTTGAACGGTCGTCCGAATTTCAGCACCCTTAGTATCAAGCATGATACCAACGGTCTTACCCGTAATCTTTTCTGCTTCGTGAACTTTGTTTAAGCGATCTAAATGTTCTTCATGATCACCATGTGAAAAGTTAAAGCGGAAAATATTTGCGCCGGCTTCGATTAATTTAACAATAGTGTCAGTATCGGTGCTGGCAGGACCAAGTGTTGAAACAATCTTGGTTTTTTTCATAAGAAAAATCTCTCCCTTGAAAGTTTTTATAAAAAGACATTAACGTCATTTTTATCAAATTAAAATAAGAACTAACATGCCATGATTACTTGAATGAAATTTCTTCATTCAACTTATCTAATGACACTTCAACGTCATGCTTAGATTCAAATAAATCTAAGATGTTGTGGTTGACTAATTGGTTGTTTTGAATCCCAACCGCTAAGCCACCCTTGCCGGCAAGCAAGAGTTCCACAGCGTAGGCACCCATCTTGCTGGCCATGACACGGTCTTTAGCAGTTGGATTCCCACCACGTTGCATATGAGCAATGGTATTCCCACGAGCATCAAAGTCACCATATTCGGATAACTTCTCAACAAACTCCTGGGCACCCATCACACCTTCGGCTAACACAATCAAGTTGCTCCGATGACCATTGGCCCGGTTATGCTTAATCTTGTTGGCGATTTCTTCCATGTCCCAATCAACTTCGGGGACCACGATAGCAGTCGCGCCGATTGAAACACCGGACCATAAGGCTACGTCACCAGCGCCACGACCCATAACTTCCACAACGAAAGTCCGGTCATGACTATGAGCCGTATCATAAATCCGGTCAAGAGCTTGCACGTTGGTGTTGACAGCAGTGTCAAAACCAATTGTGAAGTCCGTGTAAGGAATATCATTATCGATCGTCCCTGGAAGACCAATCGTGTTGTAGCCGTGTTCCGTTAAGCGCAATGCGCCATGGTAAGAACCGTCGCCACCGATAACAACTAAAGCATCAATCCCAAACCGCTTCAATTGTTCGATCCCTTTTAATTGACCTTCTTCATGGGCAAATTCTGGATAACGTGCGGAGTATAGTAAAGTTCCGCCGCGTTGAATCACACCATCTAAGTCGGCTGCTTCTATTTTGTGAATGTCACCGGCAACTAATCCAGCAAAGCCGTAATTGATGCCGTATGCTTCCAACCCTTCAGCCATTGCTTTACCAGCAACTGCACGAACGGCCGCATTCATACCAGGAGCGTCGCCGCCACTGGTTAAAATACCAATGCGTTTCATTTTTTCACCTCAGGCAATAAATTGAGTTCGTAACTCCATAAGTGATTCTAACACTTTTCACGTGGATTGTCTGTTATTTTCTAAAATTAAATGCGTTAAAAAACGCCGTCGTATCAAGGGATAGCGTTCTTCATCACCACATTATCGCGACCTAATAAGGTTGTAAGCGCTCCAACCAAATCTGGATTTTCTGCGACCCAATACTGTGAATTTAGTTCAACCGTTCGATGTGCTGCTACCGAGTAAATTAGAACTGGATTAGGACCTCGATATTGACTTAAGATCCTTAAAATTTCCTTTTGCACAGTCGCCGTTGCTTGCTCAGGTTGCAACCGCAAAAAGAGTTGGCCGGTTGGTTTGGGTAATTGTTCCGCCAACTGCCAGGTGTTTACGATCACTTGCAAATCCCGCTGTTGCTCGACCTTACCAGTAATTAACACGATTGCTTCTGGTTTCAATTCCGCCTGAATCCGTTGATAGGTATTGGGAAAAATCGTCAAGTCAATTTCGCCGGACAAATCACTTCCCGTTGCAAATGCCATTGGTTGACCACGTTTGGTCCGAATCGTTCGGACCTTAGTAATATAGACCAGTATTTGTGCCGGTTGTTCACTCGTGAGCGTGCTGACTAATTGTGTATGTCGTTGTTGTGCGAGCCAATCATACGTTTCCACAGGGTGCCCTGAAACGTACACACCAAGATACTCCGCTTCTTTGGCCAATCGCTCACCTAACGAAATCTCCGGCTGTTTTTTGATCTTAGGGGCTAATGATTCAAATAAACTCATACTGCCACCGGCTAACTCGGCACTTGACATCAATTCAGGCACACTGGTCAGTAGCTCTGCACGGTTCAAACCAAAGTGGTCAAAAGCCCCCGCATAGATCAGTGCATCCATCAAATCGGCTTTGAGCCACTTCGCGTCAATCCGTTGCATGAACTGCTGAAGACTTTTAAACGGTCCGTTTGCCTGCCGCTCGTCTAACACACTCGCAATAAAGTCACGGCGCAACCCTTTGATTGAGCTGAGTCCAAACACAATGGCTTGACCATTCCAATCAAAGTATTGACCGCTCCGATTAATATCCGGGGGGAATAATCGCCACTTGGTGCTGACGAGCTTCCGCTAGATACTGTTTCAGCTTCGTTCCATTGCCCAACACAGAATTCATCAATGAGGTAAAGAACGCTCCGGAATAATGGACTTTCAAGTAAGCAAGTTCAAAAGCCATCTTACTGTAGGCAATCGCGTGTGAGCGGTTGAAACCATAGTTCGCAAATTGTTCAATATATTGATAAACCTGTGTCGCAACTGCTTCGGAATAACCATTCTGTTGTGCACCAGCGATAAATTGTTGCCGCATTTTATCAATCACAGCACGTTTTTTCTTGCTCATCGCCCGCCGCAATAAGTCGGCTTCACCTAGTGTAAAACCGCCCATGACCGCGGCGACTTGCATGACTTGTTCTTGATAGACCAGAATACCGTACGTTGGTCCTAAGATGGGCGCAAGTTGTTCCGCCGGATAACTGACCGGTTCTTGGCCTTTTTTGCGGGCAATAAAATGGTCGATATTTTCCATGGGCCCCGGCCGGTAAAGTGCATTGACCGCGGCGACCAATTCAAAGTTATCCGGGTGCAGACGCCGTAACACGTTTCGAATTCCCGCCGATTCAAATTGGAAGACTCCGGTCGTGTCGCCCGCCTGAAATAATTTCAGGGTCGCTGGATCGTTCAAATCGATTTTAGTAATAGCCAGTGGCTTGCCAGTTTGACGCTGCACATAATGTAGCGCACTAGCCATCAAAGACAAATTCCGTAATCCTAAGAAATCCATCTTTAACAAACCAACCGCTTCAACAGTGTCCTTAGTATACTGGGTCATCATCATAGTTTCACTACCTGCTTGTAGTGGTACGATCTGAATTAATGGCTTTTGGCTTAATACCACCCCAGCCGCGTGTGTTGAATAATGTCGTGGCAACCCTTCCAAACGGCGAGCTGTTTCAAATAATAATTTATTTTTAGATGAATCAGCAACGAGGTTTTGTAACCGTTGTGAGCCCTGGTAGGCCTGGTCAAGTGTAATATGCAATTGGTTTGGGATTGCGGCACTCCAGTCACTCATCTCGTAAGTTGAGAGGCCAAACACACGGCCAACATCGCGCAGTGCTTGCTTTGCTGCCAAGGTCCCAAACGTAATGATTTGTGCGACGCGGTCATGACCATACTTATCATGAACATAATTAAGTACCTGTTCACGGCGATTGTCTGGAATATCCAAGTCAATATCTGGCATATTCGCCCGTTTAGCGTTCAAGAAACGTTCAAATAGCAAGTCATATTTTAAGGGATCGACATCCGTAATATTGAGTGCATAAGCAACTAATGAGCCTGCTGCAGAACCTCGCCCAGGTCCAGTTGTAATCTGGGCCTCATGCGCAAAATTCATGACATCCCACACGATCAAAAAGTAATCATCAAAGCCCATCTGATCGATCACGGTCAGTTCGTGATCCAAACGGTCCTGGTAAGCCTGCTGATCAACCGACGGCGTTATTGCCGCCAATCGCTCCGTTAGACCAGCCGTGCATAACTGCCGTAAATAAACGTTCGCTGGTTGTCCAGCGGGCGTTGGAAATTGCGGCAACTGTGGCTGTTGAAATTGTAATTCAACTTGACACTGTGCCGCAATTTCGGCCGTAGCCGCCACCGCCGTCGTCAATCCCAGTTGCTCATAGTCAGCCGTTACGGTGTTGGCCGGCCGTAAGCAGTGACTGCCTTCGATACCTTGTAACGATTCGGGCTGTTCGATCTGTTGGCCCCGATCGATTGCTCGCAAAACTGAAACGGCAAAGTAATCCTTTGCTTGGACATAGTCGACTGGATCTAACGCAACTACCGGCAATTGATGCTGTTGCGCAAAGGCCGTCATTGTTGTTCGCAATGCAGGGGCCTGATCCAAAGAAATCCCTAAGTAAAGGCTAGCAGAGTCGACCGCCTGCCTCAGCGTGGTAATCCAATCAGCAGCTCGCTCAGCGGTGTTTTGTAACAACAGCGCAGCTAGTTCACTGTCTTTAGCCGGGGTTAAGACCATTAAATGGTTCAAATAAGGTAATACGGCTGTTAGCGACAATCCTGCATCCGTCGCCGTCTGCTTCATCGTCGACAACCGCATCAAGTTTTGATAGCCAGCTTGATCTTTCGCAAGCACGACCAGACTAAACGTTTGCGCCGTTAGTTCACGTCCTAATAAGTTCAATGTTATTCCCAATATCGGGGTAATTTCTGCCTGGCGACAGGCATTATAAAAGTCAACAATACCGTACATGATATCAACGTCTGTTAAAGCCAACGTGGAATACCCCTGTTGCTTGGCAGTTTGGACTAGCTCACTAACTGTACTAGTGCTGTGAAGTAAACTAAAAGTACTCAATACTTGCAATGGAACATATTGCGCCACTATCGCCGCCCCCTTTCATAAAATATCAGCTTTCAACTCGCATCGAAAACGTAACATCAGATCAGCTACGTCAAGCCCGCTCCAAATTGATGGGTAAACAAAGAATTTACCAGTCTATTCAATGCCAGTTGATGACCAATCTTGTCCTCAGATATATTCGTTACTATTCATTATACCAAACAGTTGTTCTAAGCGGCAGTTTTAAGTCATCAGATAACGTGCACGGTTATGTTTACTAGGGTTTCACCGCCGTCTCGTCGTAATTATATCAGCCTAATTAAAGCCTTAATATCCCGTTATTACCTAATTGCTTTTTCCTGTCGGTGTGTTAAAATAATTTTCATTGGGAGGTGTCGGAAAATGATGAGACAACTTACGATTATCTTTTGGAGTGTCCTCTTCGGTGAAGTCATCGGCTATATCGGTGGCGCCCTCGAACAACTCTCCTATAATCCTGGTGAAATTGGCATCGTTGCCGCAATTTTTGCGCTAATCGTGGTCAACAGCATCACTTATATTACTAATCATTCCCAACCCGCTAAAGGTTCAGATAATAAGTAATTAAAAACAACCAGAGGCTTTGCTTCGCTTAGTCTCAGCACAACAAAAAAGACGAGTATCCCGATTGCGGTTGCTCGTCTTTTTTTGTTGTGTGCTTGACGCGAAAGCCAACTAAAATGCTGGTACATACCCAACCCTAACATTCAGATTAATGGCGCTTACGATCCATCACTTGCTTTGAGCATTTTGGCATATGTCTGCTTTGCGCGTTGTGCTGCTGCCCAAAATGCCAAATTGGCCGCTGATAAAGAACCACGTTGTACATTAATTTTTCGATTCATTTTTTGCATGCTGGTCAAACCTTTTGCGATCGTCGTCCATGTTCGCTTACTCCTCGATTTTGGAGTAGCTTAACACAACAGCGTCGGCGGTAACAACTCTTTTCTCAGTATGAGGTTAAACGCACGGGCGCAAGGTTCCCCTCGTCCGAAGCTAAGCGCGGCTACCATCATCACAAATCAAAGATAACTGCCTCACACCTACACGATCAAGCCATCCAGAATCATAGACTCAACCAAGTCACAATAATAATCCGCCTAAAAAAAGCTGGACCGTGAGCATCGCAAGGTGCTCACGGTCCAGCTTTTTATTGGCCCAATTATCGTCACCGAAACGCATTATCACGCGTTCAAATCAGTGATTACGCTTATGCCGGCTGGGTCGATTGGTTTTCGAAGACTAAGTGATCGTCCATCAAATTAATGGCGACTGTCGATTTTGGTGCCACGCGCCCCGCAATGATCTCTTTTGCCAGCGGTGTTTCGACGTGATTCGTGATAAAGCGCCGGAGCGGCCGGGCACCGTATGCCGGTTCATACCCCTGCTTAGCGATCCACTTCTTCGCTTCGTCAGAAATTTTCAGTGTAATCTCACGATCTTGGAGACGGGCAGACAACCGATCAATCAATTTCACCACAATTTCCTCAATCGCGCCCAATTGTAGTGGCGTGAACATAATGATGTCATCGATTCGGTTCAAAAATTCCGGTTTGAATCGACTTTGAACCAGCTGCATAACCTGTTGATGGGTGTCGGCCGACAAGTGACCCTGGTCATCAACCCCCGCCAGTAGCAACTCTGATCCTAAGTTCGACGTCATAATCAAGATGGTATTTTTGAAGTCGACGGTCCGTCCTTGACCATCCGTCAACCGACCGTCATCCAATACTTGTAACAAGATGTTAAACACATCTGGATGCGCCTTTTCAATTTCATCGAATAACACGATCGAGTACGGATTACGCCGGACAGCTTCGGTCAACTGACCGCCTTCTTCGTAACCAACGTAGCCCGGTGCCGCCCCGACCAATCGCGAAACGGACTCTTTCTCCATATATTCACTCATATCGATCCGAACCATATGATCATCGGCGTCAAACAAATTCTCAGCCAATGCTTTCGCTAATTCCGTCTTACCAACCCCAGTTGGGCCTAAAAACATAAAAGAACCCAGGGGACGATTAGGATCTTGCAAACCGGCCCGCGAACGTAATACGGCATCCGAAACGGCATCGACCGCCGCATCCTGACCAACCACTCGTTCATGCAAATGGTCCGCCAAGTGTAATAATTTCTCCCGCTCACCGGCAACCAGTTTGGCTACTGGGATTCCTGTCATCCGGGAAACCACGTTTGCAATCTGATCTGGCGTGACGGATTCCTCAACTAACCAATCTTCATGATGATCATTGGCTTCCATGGCCTTCAACTCTTGTTCCAGCTTTGGAATCGTCCCGTGCTGCAACTTAGCTGCTTGTTCCAGATCATAATTATTTTCAGCATTTTCCAAGTCGTGCTTAGCTTTGTCTAACGCCGACTTTTTGTCGCTTAACGCTTGGAGACTCTTCTTTTCACTGTCCCAGCGTTCGGATAAAGTCCGCTGTTTTTCCTTTGCGCTGGCGAGTTCTTTTTTGTACATCCGCTAGCCGTTTAACGGAGGCATCGTCAGTTTCCTTCTTTAAGGCGGCTTCCTCGACCTCTAAACGCATTAATTGTCGGTTGACTTGGTCTAATTCCGTTGGGTTGGAGTTCATTTCGACCCGAATTTCAGCAGAAGCCTCATCTACTAAATCTAAGGCCTTATCTGGCAAGTAACGATCCGTAATATAACGATCAGATAACTTGGCAGCGGCCACTAAGGCGTTATCATGAATCCGAACACCATGATGGATTTCAAAGCGTTCCTTTAAGCCACGTAAAATACTAATTGTATCTTCAACACTCGGTTCAGCAACCAATACTTTTTGGAACCGCCGCTCGAGCGCCTTGTCCTTTTCCATGTACTGACGATATTCATCTAACGTCGTGGCCCCGATCAAATGAAGTTCTCCCCGCGCCAACATTGGTTTCAACAAGTTACCGGCGTCCATACTGCCTTCTGTCTTACCAGCACCAACGATATTATGGATTTCATCGATGAACATGATGATCTGCCCATCGCTCTTCTTGATTTCCTTGAGGACGGCTTTGAGTCGTTCTTCAAATTCACCACGATACTTCGCCCCGGCAATCAGGGACCCCATATCTAGCGAGAACAACGTCTTATCTTTTAAGTTCTCCGGCACATCACCACGAACAATTCGTTGCGCTAGGCCTTCCACGATGGCAGTTTTCCCAACTCCCGGTTCACCAATCAAGACAGGATTATTTTTCGTCTTTCGTGACAAGATCCGAATAACATCCAGAATCTCTTCGTCCCGGCCAATTACTGGATCTTGATTCCCCTGGCGCGCCTGCTTAACCAAGTCGACGCCGTACTTTTCCAAAGCTTGATACTGATCTTCCTGATTACGTGACGTGACCCGTTGGCCCCCGCGAATACGATCAACGGCATTCTTGACTTGTCCTGCCGTGATGCCTTGCTGATTCAAGTATTTGGTCAACTGATCACCAGTTTGATCCATCAGCGCTAAAGCCAAAGTGTCGGTCGCAAGGTAATCATCACCTAACGCTTTGCGCTTAGCATCGGCAGCCTGCATCAGCGTAGCTAGACTACTGCTCATACTGCCACCGTACTGAACGTTACCACCGCTAACAACGGCAATGTCATCCAGCTCACGGTCGAGCTCTGTTTGTAATTGGTCTAAATCAGCGCCGGCCTCACTAAAGATCTGCCGAACCAGTTCGCCTGGTTGCGTTAAAAACTTAAATAGATGGGGCACCCCAATTTCTTGATGGCGCCGTGTTTGTGCGATTTGTTGTGCCTGTTGTAAGGCTTGTTGTAAACTTTCTGTAAATTGTTCTGGATTCATATTTACGTACCTCCTCAAAAACGGTAGCAAAAAGGCAGCCGTCATAGCTGCCAATTTTTGTTTGACCTTTATTGACTATTAGAGTATAACCCGTAAGGTCAAACAAGGTCAAGGATTTAGTCCTGGTCATAATTATCCTGAACGATTTGTAAGACAACGTCCACGGCTTGGGCCATCACTTGTTCTGAAACGTATTCAAACCGACCGTGCATGTTCTCACCACCAGCAAACAAGTTTGGTGTCGGCAAGCCCATAAATGAGATCTTGGAGCCATCCGTCCCACCACGAACCGGATAAATGGCTGGCGTGATACCGAGCTTGAGCATGGCTTGTTTGGCCAATTCAACGACCCGCATATCTTTTTCAATGATTTCGCGCATATTGTAATACTGGTCCTTCATGTCGACCTTGATCCGGGCCACACCGTCAGCCAAATTCAGCCGATCCGCAACCGCCATAAATAACCGTTTACGTGCTTCGAACTTATCGCGGTCATGATCACGAATAATGTAAGTCATCTTAGCGCTGTCAACGGTCCCGTCTAAACTAAGCAAGAAGAAGAACCCTTCACGGCCTTCCGTGTGTTCCGGGACATCATGTGCGGGTAACGCCGATTGAAAATCAACGGCTAACTGCAAGGCGTTGACCATCTTATCCTTAGCTTCCCCTGGATGAACGTTGACACCTGTAATCGTCACCGTCGCTTGGGCCGCGTTGAACGTTTCATACTCCAGTTCACCAAGCGGACCACCATCGACGGTGTAGGCATAATCGGCGCCAAAGGCAGGCACATTAAAGTGATCAGCACCAGTCCCAATTTCTTCATCGGGACCAAAAGCTAACCGAATCTTGCCATGTTTGATCTCAGGATGGGCCAACAAATATTCCGCAGCACTAATGATTTCAGCAACACCAGACTTATCATCAGCTCCAAGCAGCGTGGTTCCATCAGTTGTGATCAGCGTGTGACCAGCATAGTTCTTTAAGTTTGGGAAGACCGCCGGATCCAGCACATAGTCCCCGTTTCCGAGCTTAATAACTGATTCACCGTCATAATTGTCAACAATTTGTGGATTGACATTTTCCGCGTTAAAGTCAGCCGTATCAATATGTGAAATGAAGCCAAGGGTTTTAACAGCTTTGTCACTATTCGCAGGAATCGTCGCAAAAACGTACGCACTTTGCGCATCCTGTTCAACATCGCTCAAGCCTAAATCAGTGAGCTTACTCATTAATTGCTTTAAAAAGGCCGTTTCACGTGGTGACGAAGGAATTGTCGTTGATTCCTCATCTGAACGACTATTAATTTTGACAAAGGTTAAAAAATCTGAAATTAAGTTTGGATATTTTGACATATGATAACTTCCTTTCCTTATTAAAGTTCATGATTAACTTAGATGAAGGTAAACGGATCAGTATTCAGCTGAGACGCCACAATCTCGATTGGCCAGCCAGCTTGTACACGCCATTGATCAAACAGCTTAGTGAGTTGTGACTTACAAATACTCTCGATATGGTGGCCTGGATCAATGACCGTCAACCCGGCTGCCAGCATATCGTGACCGGTGTGATAATAGACATCCCCGGTCACGTAAGCTTGTGCACCTGCTTGCAACGCTTGGGGATAGAACTTACCACCATCGCCGCCCAGGACGGCCACACGGGTAATCCGTTGTCGGGGATCGGCACTGACTAGTCGCAGGCCGCTGACACCAAATACTTGCTTACACTGTTCGGCAAACGCCTGCGCTGATAACGGTGTCGGCAAATCACCGACTCGGCCCATATAATACTGATGACCGCCAGACAACAGTGGCACGACCTGGTAATCCCACGTGTCAGCGGCTAAGTCATTAATGCCCGCTACCGCAGTTGGAATCTGATCGGCTAGTAAGTCGACGCTGAACTGTTCACCCGAGTTGACAGCGTAACGATCTAGCGTGGCACCCACGGTATTCGTTAAGTATTCCTGTACCGTTTCAACTTGATTGGTCGGTACCGTTAAAGTCAACTTAACAGCCTGTGCCCGATACCCAGGAACCAACCCCTGCACATTTTGCAAGTCTAGGGCCGCCGCCAGCCAATCGTTCATGCCGCCCTCAGCACAGTCCAGATTCGTATGGGCCGCGTACACCAAGATGTGGTGAGCTGCAAGTTCTGCATACATTGCTTTCTGAGGATCCTGATAATCAAGATTGTTAGCCGGTCGAAACATGACGGGATGATGAGCAAAAATCATGTCAGCACCGATCGTGATGGCTTCTTGGACAACTTCCGGCCGCACATCCAGGGTAACTAACACCTTGTGGATGTCCTGATGAGGATCGCCGATTTGTAATCCGGTGGGATCATGCTCCCACTTCAACTTGAGTGGCGCAAATTTTTCAAAACGCGCAATTAATTCACTTGCTTGCATCCGTCAAGACTCCTTCAATCAATTTGATTTTAGCGTGAGCCAGCGCTAACTGTTCCTCTGGTATCACTTTAGCCCGTTGCATTTGCGCAACCGCCGCATTTACTCGTTGTAACTCACGTTGCCACTTAGCGATAAACACCGGCGACTTCTCAGCTAGCAGAAACGGGCCAAACATCTGTTCAGCCGTCGTATACGTCACCTGATGATCAACCCGATCAGCACAAAGAATCTCATAAGTATGGCCATCTTCAGCTAGAATTCGTTCAGCTACAATTTGAAACTGATTGGCCGCCAGCCATTCCCGCACGGTCGCTTCACCAACATTAGGCTCGAGTACCAACCGTTGAACACCGGCGAGCTGGGTCGGCCCCTGTTCAAGAATATGGCGAATCAAAGGGCCCCCCATCCCGGCAATCGTGACCGTATCAATACGATCAGCTGGTTCAATCGCAGCAAGACCGTCAGCTAGACGGGCCACTAAGCGATCCGTTAACCCCAGTTTTTGAATCTCATGACGCGCATTTTCAAAGGGCCCCCGGACGACTTCACCAGCTACACCATAACTAATTTGATGATTTAATGCGAGATTAGCTGGCAAATAAGCGTGATCTGACCCAATATCGGCCACGCGGGCGCCCGGCTGAACGAAAGCGCCAACCGTTGCTAATCGTTTTGATAATTGTTTTGCATCCACATACAGTTCCCCTTTAATTCGGGAAGATTTACCCACACGACTAACTTTCAGTGGTTGTGGTCAAATCCACCCGGTTCAATTGTTTTAATTATTCAGTTTAACTAACCACGCACGTCACTCGCTATCCTTAGTATGCACCAAAATCGAAACGTGCTGGTCGTTGAATTACGGGTCGGCTCTTTATCAGAAATACCCAACGAGGTTCAACTAAGATCATGGCAATACCCAATGGCCTGGAAGTTAGCAGTCTGAACAAAGGTCGCACACTAGATTAGACCTTTGTTGGCCAATCATCTTTGACCTTAAAAACCAACGCATTTCAATGGTGATTCAGGATAGCACCCGTATCACCGTACGTTACTAATCATATTTTACCATGCTTCACTGTGAATACGCATTCAGCTGGTTAAATTTTCCTGAAAATTCCTAAGCTTTGTTCAAACTAACTAAAATTCTATTAATGCAAGTTTGGATGACAGGCAGACGTGCCATAATATGGCTAATGTCGACTGGCAAGCGACATATTATTTAATGAGAGAAAGTTTGATTAACCATGCGAAAACGTCTTTTAACGACGTCGCCATTTTTGACTGGCCTAAAATTATTAGCTATTCTGCCGCCGGTAGGTATCGGATGGCTGATTTATTTAAGCCGGTGGCAATGGCTGGCGTTACTCAAACATCCACGACAATTCAGTCGGCACGACCCGTTGCTAGGGTTTATCGTCCTATTAATGGGCATCACGACGCTCAATCTCAATCACCACGATTATCGTAGTGTTATTCTGTCTGTCCTAATGCTTTTTGTATTGGGCAATCTTTGGTTGTTGTGTCGTGAGTCCACGCAGTCGATTGCTTGGCACGAGCTTCGTAAATTTATCATCCAATTTGGCTTGTATATTACAATTAGTGGTTTTGCTTTCCACTGGCTTAACCAAGTATTGACATTACCAACGTGGCTGAAGTTCATGCTGGGTGACCTATTATGGGGCTATGCTGCTAATCAGAATCGCTTGTTCGGGTCCGCCTATAATCCAAATGATGCCTGCTGTTTATTATTGATTGCCCTCGGCTTACTATTGACACAGTTAAGTCATGGAAGTGTTCACCCCTTCACGCGCTGGCCGCTCATAAACTGGTTTTTGGTCGGCTTACTTTGTGTGGGCGTTTATCAAACCAAATCGCGCACAGGGCTCATGATCATGATTGCCATTCTGATCATGACGACTTACCAGCTTTGCCGTCACCATCGCATTTTGGTTACAACAATCTTGATTGCTGGCAGTTTAATTGTCTGGCACGTTTTCCCTAGAAGTGCTTCGACCATCACCGCACTTCAAAGTCGCTTGACGATTTGGCACAACAGCTTCACCGTTTTCAAACAGGCCCCGTACCTCGGCGTGACGTATTTTGGCTTTGCGCGGCACTATTTGCAACTGACGGGAACCTACGTCCCACACGCCCACGATATTTTGCTCATGCTACTAGCTTCTTTTGGTATCCTAGGCGGTGCCGGCTTTATTTACTTAGTCCTCAGCAGTGGCTGGCACTTAACCAAATATTGGCACCAGTATCGTACGCCGAATTTGCGTTACTTTATGATGACTTTGCCCATCATTCTAGCCTATGGATTGACAGACTTCGTTTTATCTTCTATGCAAGTATTGATTATTATTTTGCTCATTATCGCTTGTTGGCACCACGAACAACAATTGCGGCCAATCATTGGCCCTCGCAAGTATCAGTCTCCACTTATCTGACACTTTTCATCACCATCAATTTCGAACGGGCAGTAATTCCCCATTTCAAAAATAGTGTGCGCTGCCGGTCATTAAGCCGCAACACACACTATTTTTAGCGTACCGTTAACCAAATCGGCGATATGCCAACACAGTTAACGGCATAAAAATCACAATAATAAGGAAACCACTTAACAGTACACCAAATGCATCGGGCCCCCAATGGCCAGTCCGCAAAATTGTGCGCATCGCGGTAATTGTTAGACTGACCGGATTCAATCGGACAATTGTTTGCAACAAATGTGGTAACGTCTTAGTCGGAATAAAGGCGTTAGATAAAAAGGTCAGCACTAAAATAATGATCATTGACAGACTGCCAATCAGGGCCGCATTTTTGACCATTAAACCAACTAAAGCAAAGACCCATGAAAGCGACCATCCAACAAATACTGCCAGCAGTAAAACGCCGATCAATACTAGCGGACTAACAATAGGTCGCCAGCCCATCATAAAAGCTGTCACCAGTGCCATCAAGCCAGAAATAAGCAATCGGAAAACATCCCCCACTAACTGACCGGCTAACGGTACGATCGGTGAAATCGGTAGCGTCTTGAAGCGGTCAAACACCCCCCGCGTTAATGTCTTCACGTAATTGCTGTCCGGATCCCGATGCTGCATTCAAAATACTTTGAATCAAAATACCGGTAACTAGCATTGGTAAATAGGCCTGGACACTGCCCGCAATGGCCCCACCAAACAAGTAACCGAATAATAGGGTAAAAATAATTGGTTGTATCACCACGTCACTAACATTATCTGGATTATGCCACATTTTTAATAAGTTCCGATGCGTCATTGTCAAAACATGACTTAACTCTGCTGGTTGTTTGATTTCCATCGCTTTGTCCTCCTCTAATTTGTGCCCACGGTCAGTTTAAAAAACACATCATCGAGCGATGGCGCGTGCATCGCAAAGTTACTGACCGTGATTTGAGCAGCTTGTAACCGCATCAGAATTTCAGTGACCGGCGTCAAGCTAGCGGTATCCAACGGCACTGTTAGGGTCCGTTCCGCAACACGGACATCTTGACCGAGCATGGCTTGTAAGATATCCTTAGCCGGTGTGACGGCCGTCGTCGCACTGACTTCCAATTCAAGCTCTTGACCCCCTACTGTTTGTTTCAAAGCGGTGGGCGTCCCACTGGCGACTAACTGGCCATGATCTATGAGCGCAATGTGGTCGGCTAACTGGTCGGCTTCTTCTAAGTACTGAGTCGTTAGCACCACAGTCGAACCATCGGCCACTAGTTGACGAATCGCTTGCCACATCTGCGCTCTTGTCCGCGGATCCAAGCCCGTGGTCGGTTCATCGAGAAAAAGAATGGCCGGTTTACCAATCAAGCTAACCGCCAAATCTAATCGTCGCCGCATCCCGCCAGAAAATGTGGCCAAAACGTGATCCGCAGAATGCTTCAAATCAAAATCCGTCAGTAATTCCATCGCTCGATGCTTCGCCGCCGCACGGCTTAAACCATTCAAGCGCCCAAAAATCTGCAAGTTTTCCCGCGCACTCAGGTCCTGATCGATACTAGCGGTTTGACCGGTCAAACCAAACTGCTGGCAAACTCGTCGGGCTTGCGACAATGAATCAAAGCCATTGACTAAGATTTTCCCAGCATCTTGTCGCAATAGGGTCGTCATCATCCTGATGACCGTCGTTTTACCCGCACCATTAGGACCCAATAAGCCAAAAATTTCACCCCGTTGGACTTGCAGTGACAAGTCTTGAACGGCGACTTTCGTTCCAAATCGCTTCTGAACATGTGTCATTTGAATCATCATTTCTTCATCCAAGTTAAAACCTCCCACAAATTAATCAGGTGCCCTGACTAAATATATGTTAAGGCCCCCTGACTAAATTGTCAACGACTAATTATTGACCATCAATCTAAAAATCAACTAACCTTAACGTACCGCATACCAAAGAATGTTGTATACTTAAGAAAAGAACGAATGGAATGATCAATCGTGACAACGAATATTAAGGCGGAACTAGTCGCCGGAAAATTGGCCGAGTACGAACAATTAAGCAAAATTTATGATGACATTGTCAAGCAGGCCCGTCCAAGAATAACTGTTGAAGGTCAGGGCAAGATTCTACTAGCACTAGCCGATGAGGACCACCTCTCACAAAAACAGTTGGCAAGTCGCCTTGGCATGTCGCCGCAATCAACGAGCGAGTTCGTCTATAAACTTGTCAATCGTCAGCTGGTCACTTTATCCAAGTCCACCAAAGATCGCCGCGTCAACCTTGTGAACTTAACGGCTGCTGGTCGCAAAGAGATTGCATCCGCAGCCCAGGAGGTCCCCCCATTTGTCAACACGCTTTCTGACGACGAGCTCGATCAACTGGCACCCTTGTTAACCAAAATTACCACCGCGATGTATGCGGATATTGACGCTGCCAACCCGACTTTGGGCGTTAAGTTTCACAAATTATTTGCTAGTCGGTACTTGAAACAGTTTAAAAAGTAAATCATATGCCACCTGCCCGTCATTTTTAGATGACCTCTTGCTCCGAATTAACCCTGAATCAGTATTTGGCTCTAAACAAACTTAAAGGCGGACCAATTCAGTTACGAATTGGTTCGCCTTTAGTGATTATTTAACTTTTAACAGGAATCATAGTTTACCATTTATAATCAATTGGGTCCTGTAAGCCCCGGCCAGTCGCTTTGTCCAACATAATGCGTTGTTCAAAGTGCGCCACATTTCGTTTAGTCTCCTTGACCATATCCGGATTGACTGAAACATAGTCGATGCCGCTTTGAATCAGGAAGTTAGTAAACTCTGGGTACTCTGATGGTGCTTGACCACAAATCGAAACCGTCTTGCCATCTTTATGGGCTGTCTTAATCAGGTGCCGAATCGCTCGTTTAACGGCCAAGTTCCGCTCATCAAAGAGGTGAGCCACCGTATCATTATTACGATCACAACCCAGAATCAACATTGCAAGGTCATTCGAACCGATCGAATAGCCATCAACGAATTGATTGAATTGGTCGGCCAAAATAATGTTGGTTGGGATTTCAGCCATCATATAGACTTTGAAGTCAGCACTCCGAGCTAGGCCTTCATCGCGCATAATGGTCGTTACTTTTTGTGCTTCGTCAACGGTTCGTACGAATGGAATCATGACATTTAAATTCTTCAACCCAAATTCGTTCCGAACTTTCTTGACCGCAGCCAGTTCCAACTTGAATGCCTCGATATACTTGGAATCATAGTACCGAGATGCACCCCGCCAACCCAGTAAATCAGCTGGTTCATGCGGCTCGTATTTGTCGCCACCCTTTAGATTACGATATTCGCTCGACTTAAAGTCTGAGAAGCGTAGGACGACTGGCCGTGGTGCCATTGCCCGAACAACCTTCGCGATACCATCCGCCAGCATATTGACCACCTTTTCAGGGTGACCCTGCTCGATCAAGTATAGTGGATGTTCATGAATAAAGGTTGTCCATAGGAACTCTTCGCGCATTAAGCCGATTCCATCAGCTGGTAAACTTGAATATTTGTCAGCCAAATCAGGATCACCCAAATTCATCATCACGCCCGTAGCAGTTGGAGCAAAGCTCTCGGCCGCAACCACCTGACCAGCAACCGCCGTAGCACCACTCTTTGGCTTCAACATGCTAGCGACTTTACCTTGATAAACAACCCCGTTCTTAGCATCGACCGTTACGACATCGCCGGTCTTCAAGACGTCGGTTGCCGCGACTTCCTTACTTTTAGTGCCGACAATACATGGAATCTGCATCTCACGAGAAACGATCGCAGCGTGACAAGTCATGCCACCGTTATTAGTCACGATCGCTGCAGCTTTCTTCATTGCCGGTACCCAATCTGGTGATGTCATTAACGTCACTAACACTTCGCCTTGCTTGAACTGATCAATGTCTTTCGGATTATCAATGACATGCACGACCCCACTGGCTAAGCCCGGACTAGCTGGTAACCCCCGGACGATAACTTTGGCATCCGCCTCATCCACAACATCTTCATCGTCAGCTGCATCTTTGTGCTTATTACGCTGTGACCAAACTGTTTCTGGCCGCGCTTGAACGATCCATAGCCGGTTGGTATTCGTGTCCAAAGCGTATTCCATGTCCATATAACAACCGTAATGCCGTTCGATTTCTTTAGCGTAGCCGGCCAATTCAATGACTTGCGCATCTGTTAATACTGGCTGACCCTGTAATTCATCGGGGACGGACTCTTCCTTAGTCCCGCCACCCGGTAACCGCATTAATTGGACAGGTTGTTTGATAATATTCTTTTCAACGATTTTCATTGATTGTTTATCGATAACAAAGTGATCCGGCGTAACTTTGCCCAACACAATATATTCACCCAAACCATAAATGGCATCGATCACGATCTTGGAAGCATCCCCATCCGCTACATTGACGGAGAACATGATCCCGGAAGCCTTAGAAAAGACCATCATTTGAATCGCCGCTGAGAGGGCCACTTTTTCGTGTGGAAAATGCTGTTTGTGCCGATAATATGTCGCGCGATCCGTGAACAGTGACGAGTAACATTGTTGAACCCGATTAACGACATCGGCAGCACCTTTAATATTTAAGTAAGATTCTTGTTGGCCGGCAAATGAAGCGTTTGGTAAGTCTTCCGCAGTCGCTGAAGAGCGAATCGCCACGAACGGATCAGTTTGCCCCATTTTCTTAGCGAGATCCGCATAGGCTTGTTCAATATCAGCCGCCAGATCTGCGGGCATTGTCGCATTCACGATCAAGTTACGAATTTGTTCGCACGCAGTATGCAATTCATCAGAATTTTCATAATCCTGAATGCTGGCTAACAAATCATTGACCTTATCATTCAATCCCGTCTGGGTCATGAAGTACTGATACGCCCGGGCGGTGGTCGCAAAGCCATATGGGACTGGAACATCCATCGATGACGTCATTTCACCCAGTGAAGACGACTTACCGCCCACTAGGTTCACATCTTCGCGGTGTAATTCATCAAACCATAAAACGTTTGCCGTATCACGACTACTCATAAGATTACCTCCCTATGTTCCTGCACTTGAATATCATCATTATCAAACTTAAGTTCTGTAAGCGTTTACATTAACCATTTATATTGTAGTTCATTTTTACACAAAGTAAAACCCATTTTCATTATTTTATCGGCAGAATATAGTTGGTGATGTTGACTGGTTACGCCCGTTAAAGTTCAACACAGGCTTGAAAGAAAAGGCATTTAATGGGGACATGTTTTCAAATCAACTCGGATTATAATGATAAACTGTAAGGCCAACTAATTAACGAACTTATTTCACAATATACGAAATCAACTCATTGTGGACGACGCAACCCAGTGTTTATCAAAAAAACGCAAAGTAGCCAGCGGTGATTACTTTCATCACCGCTGGCTACTTTAAGCGTCTAGCACTACAACTATGACTTAAGTCTAAATCGATATTTCACTAATCCGCAAGCGTTTCAACTGGTAGTTGCATCCCTTTCCAGCCTTCCAGTGCTCCTGCCAATTCGTATGCTTCAAAACCTGCGGATAGTAGCACGAGTAACGCCGTCTTGCCAAGGGTTGTTCCCCCCGTCCAATCATACACGACATAGGTCTTCGCCGGATCCAGTTCACCGATTCTGGTTGCCAGATCCTTGGCAGGCATCGCGATTGCACCCTTGATTTGATCTTTCTTCACTTGGGCCGGTGCATTCCGAACATCTAAGACGACGTACTTGCCCGTCGCATTTTGCATATCGGCTAAAACGGTGTGATGATCGATGTATAAGCTTAAATATGTTGTTAACAATTCAATTTTCTTGTCATTCATGATTAATTGCCTCACTTTTTAATTGTTGGGTGCCTTGCTTGATTTTATCCAATAAGCCTTTAAACTGCTGCTGCTCTTGAACCGTAAACGACGCAAAAATTGTTGTAACCGCCTTAAAATTGGCCGGTAAAAATTGCGTCAAAACACTACTACCGGCGGCGGTCAAATGAATGGCAACCGTCCGCTTATCATCTTGTGGATGCTGCTTTTCCACCCAGCCTCGCTTTTGCAAGCCGACCAGTAACTTGCTCACAGTCGCCCGAGCAGATCCTAGCTTTGTGGCTAACTCCGACGGCAATAGCGTGTGATCAGTTTCATTTTCCAGCAACATTAAAATAATAAACTTGGATTCTGAAAGTTGATATTGATCGAGTAATTGTTCATAGGTGGCTTGCATGGTTCGAAATGTCCACTGAAAATCCAGAAAAGCCAACACCTGCTCAGCATCCGCCGAGCTACTCGCTTTGCCCAGCGTCAATTGCACACGCTGTTTATCTGGTCGATCACGAAACGAAAAGTCAGGCATTGAAATCCTTCTTTCTAAAATTGATTAGCCGGCTAACTACTTTTAGAAGTATACACGTTTTTTTCATCATCGTCAACCCTTAAATCGGACTAGCTGTTATTCGAAACACTCACCATCCAAATAACCCTAGCCATCAAGCACCACGACATTTTTCGTTTAAACTGATGCAGATTGAAATCAATAGATTAGCGTGCGCGACTCAACAGAAAATAAGCAGTCAGTTGTGAAACCTCCCAACACTCATGAACCCTGCGCACACCAGGTCCAGTACAATTGACACTCACCATAATCGCATATGCTATACTGATGATCACGATACTTATTGATTTGGAGGAGTACCCTAATGCACAAATTAGCTATTTTGGTGATGACAATTGGCCTTGCACTTGCTGGTTGTACGACCCAAACATTCGCTCCAGTGAAGCATCATCGGTCCGTCAAAGCGACGACCCAAAAAGTGATTCAAGCACCAACCAAAACATGGACTTTTGATCAAGCCGTTAGTTCCAGCCAAACAAAACACGGCGTCGCCAGCAATTTAGACATTTCCGTGGTTGACAAAACTACTGCCCAATCAAGCTGGACCACTAGTAACGGCCAATTTTTGTCCGCCGGCGTCAAACATCGTCAAGTTTCGTACGCCAAATGGCACCATGATCAGCAACGCCATATCATGAAAAGTTACCGACACCGGCTGCATCACATGTCAGTTAGTCAGATCAACGCGGTTTTGAAAAAGCTCGGTGCCTCAATCCAGATTAACAAACTGACTGACTTAATTTACTTGGAATCCGGCAATCACACCGATCCGTTACCAGTCAACACCGCCTTTGCTGCTAAGGGGCACCACCTTTACGCTGTCAACATTCAATATTCAGATACTGAGCAGGCAACGACCATTGAACGGGGCTGCGATTTCACTGATACCAGTGCCAAGGCGGCGCCTAAACGCGTCAACGTAGCGAATTTGAATGGTACCTGGATTGCTGCCGAAACTACGACTAGCGCCAGTGATACAGGCAAGTTGCTGATCAAAGATGGCTACCTATATCAGCATCGTTATGATAGTTATGAACGATCTGCTATCCAGGACCTCAGTCACTATTCATTAGGCTCACTGAATCAAAACGTGGCCTATGCGGCCTTCAAAACCGATGCAGCCCACGCTGGCTATCAATTAACACATACCGCCGTTGCCAGTGGTGATAGTACCGGTATGTTATATCTCATCATCAACGCTAATAAAATCATCCGTATCAATCAGCAGATTGTTACGACCTATACGAAAACCAGTGCCGTCGTCGCTGCTAACGACCTACCGAAAACAGACGTTGATTTATTTAAGCAAATGGATCAAAAAAAAGCTGGTGAAGTCGCCACGACGATTACGGTAAAGGCCGGTCCCGCGCAAGTTGGCATGACCAATAGTATTAACTATCTAACCGACCCCAATGCTGGTCAAATTACAGAGACAATCGTGGTCAACTAACAACCAGGCGCTTCATTTGAAAAATTATCAGGTAGTCACTTATCAAAAACGCTACTTCATAAAGCACGCAGCAAAAGCCCTGTTGAACTAATTCCCACATCAAAATAAGCACGTTGTAAAACCACACTCTGGTGATTTTTACAACGTGCTTATTTTGTCATCGAACATCTGCACAGCATCAATAATTTTATGATTAACACAGTAACGCAATTTCACGACACCTCAAGCCGATTCAGAAAGTGGTCTGGTCAACTTACATCCCAGTATGACACGACAATTGTCCCGCTTTAATCATGAAGAATACGACTAATTACAAGGTTAGCCCCTAATCATGCTCGTATTCACGTTTAAGTCGCATCCATCCTGCATGCAGACCAAAAGCCGTTGTAAAGGACAATAACCAGGTCAAACCATAACACAGCGCAATGCTCAGCCAGGGAGCCTTGACCATCAAAGTACGACCAAAACCACGCCACAACAATTCAGACCAGAAAACATTCGCTAAGTATGCCTTATAGGCCATACCAGCAAAGAGATGTACAAATTTGCTAAAATGACGTTGACGACGAACTTGAATCTCACACAACGCCGCCAACAGGCCGATGACTGCTAGCGCATACCCCGTCATTGATGGTTTGTAATACGGGGCGTTGCGCAAATTAACCGGGAAGCCGTAACTGAACAGTTCCCAATTAGTCCAGATCAGGCAAACTAACCATAGACCAAGTAATCCCGGCCACCACTTGTTAAGCATGCGCTGAAAGGTATCTCGAAACACCCAAGCTAACATGCCATAGAACCCGAAAATCTGGAAACTGATAAAAAGCCGGTCCAGTAAATACCAATCACGGCTGTGAGGACCATGGAAAACTTGTTGGTCATAAAACCACAACCAAAGAACGGCGACCAGTGTTGTACCGCCAAATACGATCCAGCCGCGTCGAGGTCGAGACTGACACCAACGGCCAAGCGCCCAGAATAACGGCATTAATATGATAAATTGTAGCATCATGGTGTTATACCACAGATGAGGCGCTGCATTACCATTAACGAACTGCCATAAAAATCCCCGCCAGTCATGATACTGGCTACCTTGCTGCAATTGTGGCATCAAGATTAAGTAGATCGCGGTCCACCAAATCGTTGGAATAAACAGCGCATGCCATTGCTGGCGCAAATAGTCGGTATAGGTCAACGCGGTCTGATTAAGCGTCAAACGCGTCGTCGTATAGAGAATGCCAAAAATAAAGGCCGGTGCCGTATACTTGACCAGATTATAAACAACACCAATCCCAGTTTGCGTGGCAATCGACGGCCCACTTGCCAATGCGTCTGTGAGAATCGGCTGGGCCATCACCGCAGTACAGGCCCCTAGTTTGAGGTAATCGCCAACGTCAGTGACCTCCATCGACGGACTAGAAATCATCGTCACTGCTACCACCTCTTCGAATTTTTACCAGATCAACCGATGGTCAACCTTAAACCCAGTCTAATAGATTCCCATGGGATTACAAGTACACTTCGCGAACATTACCAGCTAATGATTGTATTTTTTGATACGATTCCAACTGCTTTACCCTTCAAGCAAACCATACACTTAAGCGACCATTTAGGCAAAAAATCGCGTCAGACCAGTCAGCATTAGCCGATTTACGGTCAGACACGATCGTGATTTCTTTATTATAGATTCCTTTACAGATTTCAATCCGGTGGTCTAAGTCCAACTTGCAAGTACTAGGCTGAGCAGTATCCAACCACCAGATTACTCAGCGTTTTGGTCCAACAACACAATGGCCTTTCCAAAACTGTCTGCCGCTTGCAAATAAGCATGGGCCGCCGGTACCTGATTAAAGTTAAAAATCCGAGCAGGGGCGACCGACACATGATATGCTGCGATGAAGTCAAATAAATCTTGCAACAATGTCTGAGAAACATCGCCAGAGGAAAAGCCCGTTAAATAACACCCATTCGGAATATCACTAATCGGGTCAAAATCAGGAACGGTCCACAGCCCACCTAATTCGCCCGTCATATTTACAATGCCGCCTTCGTTGAGATGCGACAACGAATCTTTGACACTGAGCGGACCAATCAAGTCGATGATTTTATCAAAATGAGCCGTTGCGGCTGGTAAACGAGCGCTATCCGGAGCGACAATAACCTCATCAAAGCCAGCATCAATCAATTGTTGGCGCTTAACTAGCCGCCGAGTAGTCCCGGCCACATGGATCTTTGGATTATAAGCCTTGATCAGATTTAAATCGGCAATTCCAACCCCACTAGTAGCTGCTCGAATCAGCACCCGGTCCGTCGCTTTAAGCTGCAAAGACTTAAAAATGCCATAGGCCGTGTAGTAGGTCTCAGGGGTTGCCACCAATGAGGCAATCGATAGATTCGTTTTGATCGGATAAACCTGCTCGTTCGGTAATAATACGTATTCGGCATAACTACCATCATATGCCCGACCCATCTCACCCATGATTGAAACCACACGTTGCCCAGACGTGAATGTTGCTGGCACACTGGTCTCATCGACCACACCAACTACTTCGATTCCGAGCACTCGTGGGAACTGCACGCTCGGTGACTTGCCTTCCCGCGTAAAGATTTCTGAGTGGTTGATACCAAAACCTAAAACTTTTACCCGGGTCCACCCCGGTTTGACGTTCGGTTTAGGAAGCGTCGTTAATTGTAACGCTTCTGGTCCACCTGGTTGGTTCACGACGTATACTTGCAACTTTGCTACCTCCGTTCGTTTTTAATGCCAATTTAACGATAGCTGAGATTCACGCTTTTCGCAATTAATTAATCCCCTGCGGAATATCACCGTTAATATCAGCATTGCAATCATTTAGTCAATCGTCGCCAGAGGTCGCCGGCCACCGTCAAACCGATACCAGTCATTAACACTAATACGATCACTATTAAAGTTAGCCAGCCACTAATAGCCGGCACTCCCCAACCACTGCTAGCTAATCCGATGGTCAACAGACAGTTCAAGCCGATGGTCAACCCAACTGCGCGACTAGGCCGTCCCCGCCAAAATGGACCACTAGTACGAGTCATCAAGATTGTTAACATTGCACTAAATATGAGATAGACGTAAAGACTAGTGCTCAACTGACCAGCAGACAACCCCAAACCATGCAGCCAGACTATCAAACCAACACCCACAGCTGTCCACCCAGTCGCTAGGACCCCCGCAATTTTGCTTAAGCGGGGCATATCCCACTGTTCGGGACGATGGCGAATGGTTGTGCGATCAGTGCCAAGGACCAATGTTACTAAATCATTCAGAATAGCCACTAATACCATCGCATTCAGCGACAATGGCACGTAATCTAGCCATAAATAGCCGATTGTTAAAAGCACGGTCAGTTCGACCGTCCGAGTGAGTTTGGTAATTGTCCAAGTCAGCATCCGCTGGTAGACGCGATGACCACTGTCTAAAATCGTCAGAATATTTGTCAAACCACCCGTTAACAGGACGAACTTAGCACTTCGTTTGGCTAAATCAGTGGCATTGTCAACGGCAATTCCAACCTCCGACTGCTTTAATGCTGGCGCATCATTAACACCGTCGCCCGTCATCCCCACCACGTAACCCGCGCGCTGCATAGCTTTGACAATTGCCAATTTGTTCTCTGGAACAACTTCGGCAATCCCGGCAACTTGCGCTAACGGTCGCGAGTGCGTTTTAAAGGTCTGGTAGGAAACCACTTGGCTCTTTAATCCAACCGCATCAGCCACAGCCTGTGCTGTTTTTAAATTATCGCCTGTCAGCATAATCGTTTTAACGCCCCGGTGTTGAATCCTTTTTAAGGCCGCCGCACTATCTGGGCGCGGTTGATCTTGCAAAATCAACACACCTTGTAAAACATTATTAATCATGACCGCCACTGAACGGCCCCGGGTCAAATCCAGTTGGTCGATTGCTAAAGCCGGTTGCTGTGTGGTTAACTCGTACAAACGACTAAGTGCACCAATACGTACCCGCACAACCGTTGGCGCTTCACCAACTAGCGCTTCGGCATAACCAACACTTGCATCAAATGGCTTAAATTCCTGCTGTGGCAGCCGTTTCAACTGATAGCGATGAGCAAAGTTCACAATTGCTTGATCCACCACGCTAGGATGTCGCGAATCGGTCGCGCTAGCTGCTAACCGCAACAATTGATGATCTGATCTGGCCGACAAATTTTTAAACTGCACGACTTGCGGCTGATTTGTCGTTATCGTTCCCGTTTTGTCAACAAGTAATAAATTCAAATTGGCAGCTTCCTGAATACCCGTTAATTCACTGACCAGAATCCGCTGCCGGCTAAGTTCACGGGCTTCTACCGAATTTGCAACTGCAAAACTTGACGGCATGGCAATCGGAATCGTCGCAATGAACAGCATCGCTAGAAACGGTAACATCTGAATCATATCTGCATGGCGAATTAACGCTATCCCAACAATGATGAGTGCTAGAGCACTATCTAACAATGCCAAATAACCAATAATTTTACCCAATAATCGTTGTAAATGACCAGGCGCATTGTTTTGATTAATCAAACTGACTGTTTTTCCAGCCCGACTATGACTTCCAGTCGCCAGTACGCGTGCTAAAGTTTCCCCGGCTACCACCATTGTGCCTGCAAAGGCCGTTTCACCCGACGTATGGATAACTGCAACGGATTCACCGGTTATTGAGCTTTCATCCGTATGAATTGGATTCGTCAACACACGAATATCAGCCGGGATTACACTCCCTACCTGTAAACTAATCAGATCACCCACAACTAAAGCCTTCGCATCAATCAACTGCCAATGACCAGCACGACGTACCGAACTGGTTGGCGTCAATTGATGCGCCAGCTCCTGTAAAACCAAGGCCGCACGTCGCGATTGAATTGCACCATTGACGGCTGCAAAGACCAGCATTAACGCAATAAAGCCAGCCTGAATTTCTTTACCCAAAACAACTTCAATAACTAAGGCTCCCTCCAAAATCCATGCCGATGGTTCCCATAGACGACTGACTACGGCCTTAAAAAAGTTAAACGTTGGTTCTGGGACATCATTAAATCCATCTGCCGCTAGTTTAGCGGCTGCTTGTTGCTCCGTTAAATCTTCAATCATGTCTGCACCTCGAATTTGACAAGCACCACTGGCAACCTAACTGTCGAATCAGGTTTATCACAAATAATTAGTCAAACATCACGTTATTTGGGAAGTGTGCCAACCGAGCACCGTCAGCACCTAATTCTTCCTCAATCCGCAATAATTGATTATATTTTTCAACGCGTTCAGAGCGGGCTGGCGCACCAGCTTTTAGCTGAGCCGCATTGGTGTGGCCACTGTGAAATCAGCGACGAAAGTATCACCAGTTTCGCCAGATCGGTGTGACATCATCGTGGCATAACCATTTTTGCGAGCTAGCCGAATCGCGGCCAAAGTTTCGGTAACGGTCCCAATTTGATTTAATTTAATTAAAATATTGTTAGCCATCCCCCGCTGAATTGCTTGCCGAATTAATTGCGGATTAGTGCAAACCGGATCGTCAGCCACAATCTGAAGCTGGTCACCATGAGCAGCTGTAAAGCTTGCAAAGTTATCCCAGTCCTCTTCCCCGTATGGGTCCTCAATTGAAACGATTTCTGGAAATTTCGCTAATAACTGCAGATAATAATCGCCAAGAGCTGCCGGCGTGTACGTTTTGCCTTCAAAGTCATAATTGTGGGTCGTTCGATTATAAAAATACGAGGCCGCCGCGTCAAAAGCAATCGCAATTTCTTTACCAGGTGTATAACCAGCTTTAATAATCGCATCATGTAACATTTGCAAGGCTTCTTCTGAGTTTTTAAGATCAGGCGCAAAGCCACCTTCATCACCTAAACCACTCGTGTACCCGGCATCTTCGATAACTTTTTTCAAAGTATGATAAGTATTCACGATCTTTTCAAAACCATCCCGAAAACTGGTTCGTTCGACCGGTGTAATCATGAATTCTTGAATATCAATGCCATTATCTGCATGCTCCCCACCATTGATCACGTTATGAAATGTTTGGGGTAGCTCTAAATCAGTGCCACCTAAGTAACGATAAAGCGGCTGCTGTAATGCGTTTGCCGCCGCTCGTGCCGTTGCCATTGAAACACCCAAAATAGCATTCGCACCCAGACGCGCTTTGTTGGGCGTACCATCTAGGTCAATCATGATTTGATCAATATGGGCTTGGTTAAATGGGTCAGCACCATGTAAAGCATGATTAATGACCGTATTAACATTATTAACAGCCTTAAGAACACCTTTGCCGGCTAAACGATCACCACCATCGCGTAATTCAACTGCCTCTTTTTCTCCAGTCGAAGCTCCCGATGGTACTTCCGCGCGTCCTAGCGTCCCATCTGACAAAATAACATCAGCCTCAACTGTTGGATTACCCCGTGAATCAAAAATTTCGCGAGCCTTTACCGTTTCAATAACTTGTTTTTCCATATCAATCTCTCCTTCTTAACCAAAAAGAAAAGACGCCTACTGTCTGAAAAACAAACAGTAGACGTCATCAAATTGATTATCAATTATTATGTGGCGAACGTCATCGCCGATTAACTTTTGAACAACTAAAGATTACACCTTCTCAAAACAATGTCAATCTTTTTATAACATTTTTATCGTTGACCAGCTTGACGCGTCTTCATTGCCAATATCATGGTCCCCAATTCAATCAGCACTAAAATCAGCAATAACCCCAACGCCATGGTTGACCCTAACGCTGTCCGATGCGCACTAGTTCCAGTCGTCTGTACTTGAACTAACGTGATAACGGCGGACACGACTGAAGTCCCAATGGCCCCTGCAAACTGCTGCATGGTATTGAACACGGCATTGCCATCAGCTTGATGCTCAGCTGACAACTGCTGTAAGCCACTCGTCATCGTATTACCCATGGTTAAGCCAATACCAATCATTAATAAAATGTAAATGGCTAAAATCAAACCGCCTGACAGGTGCATCCCCAACACCGTAAACAGTGCCATGGCAATAACCAAAATTGTTGAACCCGTTAGGACTGGTTTGGCTGCACCCAGACTGTCTAGAATACGTCCACCTAGTGGGGCAAAAACAGCCCCGATTGCCGCGCCAGGTAGTACAAACAAGCCAGCTAACAAAGCACTCTTGCCGTTCACTAACTGGATGTAGTTGGGCAATATGAAGGCCAACCCGAGGGCACAGATTTGAACCAAAAAGTACGCCATTAAGTGCAAATCATAAGATTTTGTGGTAAAAATCGCCAGATTGATTAGCGGTTGTGCCGCTCGACGTGTGCGGATAACGAACCCCACAAGACCAATCAGACCGACTACTAGCCAAGCCACAAAAATCAGTGGTTGCGTGGTAATCGTGGCTAATTTGCTAAATCCAATTGTAAAGCCAACGAATAAGAGGACGATCATCAGCCAACCGACCACATCAAATCCAACTTTAACTGTCGGCTGGGCTTGCCGAATCGCATATAGCCCTAACACAAGTGAAATCACGAGTACCGGGATCAGCAGCACGAAAATCCAATGCCAATCCATCCAACTAACGATCAAGCCCCCAAAAGTCGGCCCCAGTGCTGGAGCGATTGCGGTAATCAGCGTGCCAATTCCCATCAAGGTCCCTTTCTGCCGTGCCGGTGCCCAATCAATAATAATATTAAACATCAACGGTAAAGCAATCCCAGTTCCCAGTCCTTGAATGATTCGTCCAGTGACTAAAACGGGAAAACTGGTCGCGGTCGCGTCAACGACCAATCCCAGTATAAACAATAAATTGGCTGTCACAAACAGCGTTTTAGTGCGAAAACGGCGTTTCAGAAACGCCGAAATTGGCACAATAATTGCGACTACTAACAAGTAAGCCGTGGTCATCCACTGGACCGTCGCCGTATTGAGTGCAAATTCTCGCATCAACTTAGGGGAAAGTGATATTCATCGCAGTCTCCACGATCACTCCGCAAAATGAAAGTAATCCGGCAGCCACGATTGCAAGAATCAATTTGAGGTCAACACGTTTTTCCATACTTAAAATCAGCTCCTTAACCTATAGTTCGAATACGAACTAATTAACTATTTTAGCACACTATTTCAAAATTTTAAGCCCTATTTTAATTGACTTTTTAACAATTAGTTCTTATAATTCACTTTAGTTAGAATACGAACCATAATATCATTAAGGAGTCCTCCCATGCAAGATTCATTAGGAATCATGATTAAGAAAGCGAACAATGCATTAGCCAGGGACTCAGACCATTATGCAAAATCACTGGGACTAACTGGCATGCAAATCAGTACGATCAACTTTATTGCCAACAATGAACAGCATCACGACCTCTTCCAACGGGACTTAGAATTAGAGTTCAATATTCGTAAAGCAACCTGTTCCAGCCTCGTTTCCAAAATGGAAGCCGCTGATTTACTCATTCGCGTGCCAGCAAAGGACGATGGTCGCTACAAACGACTACTCCTAACACCCAAGGCCCGCCAATTAGCCACCAAGATCGAACGTTTCTTTGAAACCAGTGAACAACGAATGGCGACAATTTTAGGGGTAAATACCGCCGAAACTTACGAAGCCCTGCGACAAATTGCCGTTGCTTTTTCAACACCGACCCATGCACCTGAAAATTGGTACTAACCATTCAAAGACCCGCTGACAGTCACTGACTGCTAGCGGGTCTTTGATTTTACGATCAATCAACACCGATTACTCGGCCAAAAAACGTGTAAACAGCTGTTGATAAATTGCAATAAAGTCATAAAACATCTGTTTTGGTAAACTTTCATTGACCTGATGTTGGGTCATATTACCCGGTCCATAAACCGCAAAGGGAAAATCGGCTGGTTGACGCTTAGCCAAATTAGAAGCATCGGTAATTCCCGGACTTGAGGCAACGACAACATCGCGGCCAGCATAGGGCTTGCCAATGGCCTGCACTAACTTTACTAACCGATTATCAGCCGTGGTTGCAATTGGTGACTCATTCATGATAGCGGTCATTTTAATGTCAGCACCTTGCTGATTATACGCCGCGATCAGGTCCGCTAATTTTTTGGGTCACTTGGTCATTATCGTATTCCGGAATCGTCCGCACATTAACGAGTGCAGTCGCTAAATCGGGTAACGAATTTACTTGGTCCCCACCGTTTAACACGTCAATGTTAAATCTGACCGGTCCCATCTCGCCTGCCGGAATCGTTTCAAAATAGTCATTGGCTTCATTGAGTAATTTAATCAGCGGGACTAAGGCATTATAGCCGCGTTCGGGTGTCGAACTGTGTACCGCCTTACCCTTAGACGTCAATTTTAAGTCACAAGACCCCTTCTGCTCAGCCGCTGTTCCATAAACCGTTGAAGGTTCAGCAATCAGTAAACCAGCTGCATCTTGCATCGCCCCTTGTTGATAAAAGGCAGCCGAGCCAGCTTCACCAACTTCTTCGCCCATTGTCGCCAACAAGCGAATGGTGCCATGTTTAGGGCCACCTTGCTGCTGAATATTGATCATCGCAACGACTAATGCGACTAAACCAGCCTTCATATCCGTGACACCCCGACCAAATAATTGACCGGATTTTTCTACTAAGGTGAAAGGATCGGTGTCCCACGCCGCCAGGTCACCTGCCGCAACCACATCCATATGACCGGAAACCGCTAAAACAGGCTGCCCATGACCAATCTCAGCAACTAGATTTGCACGATCACCGGTAATGGGGTGAATTTTAGCTGAAATATCATACTTCGCCAACAGGTCTTGCAAATATTTTGCGACCGTCAACTCATGGTCGTTAACTGATGGAATCTTAATCACATCCGCTAGAATCTTAAGCGCTGCATCGTCTTCAATCGTTCGCATATTTTGCCACCAACTTTCTTATGATAATTTCAGTCTAACACTTCTGAACCTTCTATTTTACCCAATAGCCTCTGCTACGTTATCAAATTTTGTTGAAATTAATATCTTAGTTATCAATCATCATGTTCGTGTCAGAATTGAGGTTCGCCCTGTTGTCTGATCATTAAAATATTCATACTGAACTAGTTCGGCATACGACCCAGCAATGTTGACCACATTCGTATAGCCGCGCTGAAGTAACGCGCGGACCATATTGTAACTTCGCTGTCCGGTCTGACAATGAATATAAACTGGCTGATTGGTTGGAATTTCCACTAAGCGCTGTCGAAACTGACTCAGTGGAATATTATGCGCGCCCTTGATGTGCCCATCAGCGTACTCTTGTGGTTCACGGGCATCGATGATAAACGCCCCCGCCAAGACCAGCTGTCGAACCTGTGTCACCGCAACCTGCTTAAATTCATCATTCAGGACGTTTTCCGCCACCAAGCCAACCATGTTGACGACATTTTTGGCGGTACTGACCCATGGCGAATAACATAATTCAACATCTGTCAGGTCACTGACTCGACCGTGCATCGTGATTAGACTAGCGATAATATCAATCGGTTTGTCAACGTCCGATTGACCAATGGCCTGCGCGCCCAAAATCTCACCGGTCGGATAACTGAATATCAACTTAAGAAAGACGGCTGTTGTCCCTGGCATCACGCTGACCCGATTCTGTGGTGCCACCGTTGCGAACCGATAATCAAGTTGCTGGTGCTCACACTCAGTAGCGTTCAGGCCCGTTGACGCCACGTTTAACGTAAAGACGTGAAGAACCTGCGATCCGATCACACCCTGATACTGTGGCGTCCGCCCGTATAAATGATCCACCATGTGTCGGGCCTGCATTTGTGCGGGAAATGCCAATGCTAGCCGCGTAGATTGACGTGTAAGCCGATTAGTCACTTCAATGGCATCACCCACCGCATAAATGTCGGCCACGGACGTCTGGTAACGATGATCAACCTTGATACCACCGGTCACGCCTAACGCACAACCCGCTTGAACCGCTAATTCAGTTACTGGTGTAACCCCAATTGCCACAATCACTAACTGGCTGGTCACGGCGCGTCCCGAGGCGAGCTGCACTTGTGTTGCACCAATGGCCGTCACTTGTTCTTGCAGTATCACCTGCACACCGTGATCGTATAGTTCCTTGTGTACTAGCTGAGCAAACTCGTCATCCAAAGTGCCCAAGACGTGCTCGGCAGCCTCAATGATTGTGATCTGATAGCCAGCCTGTTGTAAATTTTCAGCCATCTCTAGTCCGATAAAGCCACCGCCAACAATCGTCACATCATGAACGTGTTGTTCAGTCAGATACGCTTGAATCGTTCGGACATCTTGAACATTGCGGACCGTTTTAACATTGGGCCGGTCGATTCCCGCAATCACTGCGGGTAGTATTGGTCGAGCACCAGGTGAAAGAATCAGTGTATCATATGGGACGATCGTCGTTGCTACCTGTCCTTGCCGTTTGATCATCACTGTCTTAGCCTGCGCATCAATGGCGACAACCGTTGTATTCACTTGAACGTCAATATTGTACTGTTGCTCGAATTGCATCGGTGTCTTTAAAATCACGTCATCGGGCTGGTCAATCACATCACTGAATGTGTACGGTAAGGCACAATTGGAAAATGAGACATCCGGCCCCTTTTCAAAAATTGTAATCTGGGCGAACTCGTCCAATCGACGCACGCGGGCCGCCGCCGAAGCACCACCACCAACGCCACCAACAATGACCACTTTTTTCACTTCCATCTGAACCATCCTTTCGTGGGTATGCTGTAGCCCTGCCACTAATTAGCTTAATTTTAAAGGTTTCAAGGCGTAACCACAACATCAACGCCGGTTAATTCAACCGTTTTCATTAATTGACGTCATTGGCTTTCTATTTAAGTTAAAATAAGTTAGTATGTGTTTAACACTTAAAAAAACTTAAGGTGATCAATTATGAACCAAAAAAACACGCTTAACATTGATTCTTGATGAATTAAAAACCCACCCATCACTGAGTTTAAAAGACATTATGCAATTAACGGGGACTTCACGCGACACTGCCCGGCGCGATATTGTCAAACTCGCAGCTCATAATTTGGCTGAACGAAACTACGGCGGCATTAGTCGGCCAAATACGTTTAATAAGCTGGATCAGTACCTGGACCGGGATGATGACTTACTGCAAACTAAACGAGCCCTGGCCCACACTGCCAGTTCGTATTTACTAAATGATGCGTTATTATTTCTAGATATCTCAACCACCGTTGCCTGTCTACCACAATATCTCCAGTCCAAGCACCCCGGCATGATCGTTACGAATTCCCTTGACATTGCTGACCAGGCATTACGACATAGCAATTTTCAAACGCGTATCCTGGGTGGCACATTAGATGCACAACAACGGTGTGTTCAAGGCGCTGACAGCATTCTAGCACTACACAAATTTCGATTTACGACCACGGTCTTGAGTTGCGCTGGGTTGACCGCAGACGGCGTTTATTACGCTTACGAATCTGATATCGCTTTAAAGGAAACGTTACGCGCCCAAAGCGACCGGCTAGTGCTGTTGTTTGACCACACCAAGGTGAACGTCAGCCACAACTTCAACTTGCTAGCTCTCAGTGATTTTGATTACTTTGTGACTGATCAGCCACTACCGGATAACCTAGCTACTAAAATTGCACCTGATAAACTTATTTACCTTTAGAGGAGGATCATTAACATGCCATCTTCACTATTAACTACTCAACGAGCAATGTTAGCCTTGATTCAAAGCGGATTAGCCTACACGACTGACCCGTTCGACAAAGATCGCTATCAAAAGTTACAAACCTTATTGATTCAACAAATGGCCGCCGCTGCCAACGTCGCCACTGCTGACCTGACGGCTGCTCTAACTCAGGACTCTGGCTACATTACCCCCAAAATCGACGTTCGCGGCTTGATACGCCATGGTAATCAGCTACTACTCGTTCAAGATATTAAAACGAAACTATGGGCCTTACCAGGCGGCTTTGCTGACGTGGGCTACACGCCGACTGAAAATGTGCAACGCGAGGTGTGGGAAGAGACTGGCCGTCACGTCGCGGTTCAGGGGCTCATCACCGTTTTTGATACTGCTCTACGTGTCGATATTCCCCAACCATTTCAGTATTATAAATTGGTCTTTGCTTGTGAAATTACTGATGGCCAATTTGAGCCTAACATTGAGGTCGCCCAAACAGCCTACTTTACGCTCGACAACTTGCCACCGTTGTCCCAAAACCGGACAACCGAAGAACAGTTGGCACAGCTAATGGCATCTTCCACTACCATCACAGTCGACTAAATGACTGCTGAAGCGCCAAAAACATCCCGACTAGCCTGTCTGCTAGCCGGGATGTTTTTGTTTCTTTATGACGTCTTTCAATCAAGTTAGGCCGCTATTGGCATCAACAATTATGAAAAGAGCGTCGGATTAACATTAATTTACATCAACCTAGTAATTACCATTTTCACAATATGGTGGACTTTAAGTCCCCTATCATTACATATCCACCAATCCAACTAAGGTTTGTTGAAAATTCAGTCGCCGAATATGCCGGGGAATGAATTGGCGAATATCATCATCATTAAAGCCTACTTGCAATTTATTACGACCAACAATAATTGGCCGCCGCAACAACTGGGGTTGTTCGCATAACAGCCGGAGCGTCTCATTGAATGACATATCTGGCAGCTTATCAGCAATTGCGGGATAACTTTGTGAACGGGTAGAAATAATATCTTCCAATCCATTCTCAGTTAGGCACAGAATTTGTTTTAACTCACTAACAGTAGGGGCTGCGCTACTAAAGTTCTTCTCCTCAAATGCAATATCATGATCCCGGAACCATTGGCGGGCCTTTCGCGATGAGTTACATCCTGCTTGCGTAAACAATTTAATCATAATTATTTCGCCTCCTTGATTAGTGTTTTTATTATGATAATTATAACTTGTTTATTATTGTAGCAGGTTATTCATAACTTTGTAAAGACCTGAACGAAGTAATCGTAAAAAATTCATTGTTTTTTCATATTTATTATTGTTTAAATAATATAAATGTTATACGAATCACCGTTGATTTTCATGCTGATCAAACGTGCGCAGCAAGCGTGACGCCAGCAAATAAGCCACTTCGTACTTCACCGTCAACTGCCACAAGAACGGCCCAAGCTGATCGTGTGCCGGGGTTAAATTCGTTAGTAAATTCAAGTAACGTTGCTTCTCGGCCAGCGTACACTGCTTTTTAAAATAGCCCCAGACGTGCTGATAAGCCGTTGTCAACGTGGCTTTAGTTGGCGTAATTTGTTCGGCTTCTGCTAATAATTGTTGGTAGCGTTCCTGTTTTGTAGCTGACCAATCATTGTGCCGAGCTAATTGTCGGATGGCATTATAATGCTGCTGTGAGTGTGCCATGACCCAGTACTTTTGGTAAGCCCAATCTTGTTGCCATTGTGACATTGCTCCCATCTCCTCAATCTTTTGATGAATTTACAAATATTGTACCGTCTGGCTCAGAAAAATAGAACCAATTTACATTAGTACACTGGTAACAGTCGTAAGTTTTGAAACTTAGCACAAAAATGGCGATAGTCCAGTTACCCGTTGGTGCAACTTAGCTATCGCCATCAAAACTTATATTTTATGAGTACTACTGTTGTCAATTCAAGTTAATCAGCCAGAACTGATGTTACTTTTCGCCTGGCCGAGTTGAGATCATGAGCTCACGTTGCGGATAATCTTGTGGATGTTCCAACATATCGGTGATCAATGTCGCCAATGAGAATAGACTAAGTGGCCCACCGCTAACAGCATTTCCAGCTGGTTCAACAATTAATTGATCCGCTTCATCATTGTACTTGAAAAAATGACAGGCTAGCAATGTATAGTCCAAATCACTATTCCTGATGACTGCGGCCCCGGCCTTTTGCCCCGCCACATAGGTCGTCTCAACTTCACGACTAAACCCAAACTCGCGGTGGGCTAAGGTGTACATTGCTTCTGAAATCTGATCATAGTTGATTTGAAACTGGGTCGTCCAAAATAGCCGTGTGACCCCAACTGCATCCATCGCTTGCACCAATGCCGTGGCAAACTGCGCCGCGTGGGTAATGCCCACCGTTGAGAATACGACGTCAATCCCTCGCAGCGCGCGTTTTAAATCATCAACATTGCTCGCATCCCCGATTAACTGCGTGGCTAACAAGACATCATGCTCATGTCGGTGATGATCCAACAAAGTCACGTGGTGCTGCGGCATCACGGCCACTCGACGATACACTTCATACCCCAATTTACCCGTTCCAATAATCAAAATATTCATTACTGATCACGTCCTCACATCACTCGCTAATTTATTCGTAGCAACGGCCGAACCACAAATGACGCCAACAGCGCATATCCACACCCTATGGTTAATCAGTTCGGTCGCTTAAGGCTTATTATACCGGTTCCAAGATGATAATTCGGTCATTATTTAAACTTAATTGTGATTCGATGACTGATTAGCCTTATTTTGAATAACAGGGTCAATGACAGCCACCGGTCAGCCCTGAGTACGGATAGCTATTAATAACTTTGAAATAGACTAACGTCCTACCATTTTAGCTTGGCCAGGATGACCGAGGCCCCAAAGACAATTTATTATGCCCGCAGTTGGCTATGAAAAAAGCACCGCTAAGTTTGGGGTAGGAACCGATCCTAAACTTAACGATGCGACTCAACTCTGTTCGCGATTGCTGCGCCAACTAACGATCAATTACCAGTTTAGCCGCGAGAGCTCATCCATCATTGCTGAACGCCGCGGATATTGTTGCTGCCAATCATGTACAATCGCCTGCACGGTCGATTTACCAGCCGGGTAAGCAAGCATCCGTTTCAATATGCCAACTAATTGTTGATACTTTCGCCGAGTTCCAGTAGTAGTAGCCATTTTCCGCACTTCATGATCATATTTCGCTAATAGCAGATCTGAAAAACGTGGTTTCAATAACGGCTCATAGATCCGTAAATCCCAGAGTCCGTCTGCGGCCACGACCGCTTTTAATAGCGGGTTCAATAAGTTTTCTTGCACGTACAGTGGTTTCAAATCGACATTGGAATTCTTCGCGATTGCTGTCAACAGTTGCTCGCGAACCGCCGGCCAATCTGTGGTCGGGTAACTCTGCTTCAACTCTGAAAATAGCATCTCATCCGCTGGCGCATATTCAGTCAGCAATTGCCATAATTCCTGACGATACAGTTGTTTTTCACCTAATTGCTGATAAGCGTCCTTTAGTTGGCGACTAAGTTCCGCTAACATGCTGGGATCGTCCGTGACCAACTTTTTACCATCCTTTAGCAATTGGACCGCGTGCGCCTCATCTTGATGTTGAAGACAGAACTGGCTATAAAACAAGCGAACTTGCGGTATCGCCAAGTTAGCGCCACAAAATTTAATAATTTGCTTATCAGGCACATGAGCCGCAGACATCATTTGTAAATAGTGCTTTAGCCATTTTTTTATCTGCCAGTCATAGTCCCAGAGATCCGGGTGTTTTTGCACCGCACGGAACCGCTTAGCGGTATACACCAGCTTTGCATCAATAAACGCTGGCGTCTTGAAATATGTGAATAATAAATCGTCAAGCGTATCTTCAATGATATTCAACGACTTCGTTAATTGTTTGCATAACCAATCAAACACCTGCTGCTGCACATCCGCGTCGGCTTTTGTTAAGACAGCTTCCCACAAGTCGTCACTAGCACTCATGATCATCATGATCTCACCATCGGAATCATCAATGTCGACGTGGTCGATTTTAAGCATCAGATGCGCTAAGATTTGAAATACCAAACCATACTCGCCGTGATCGACCAACGGCTGCACCTCTTCTTTTAGGAGAGTTAAGGCCTCATCACCGAAGTCCGTCGCCGCGTCATAATCGATAAAACCACCGCCATCCGCGTTTGTGTCAAATAAATCATCAACACTCGCGAGATATTCAGGTAAATCTGTCACAACATTAGTCTCACCCATGACCGTCCGGAACAGCTGGACGAGATGCTTGTCATGGGCTAACACCACACTCAAAAAGTCCCGGACTTGCCGATCAGTAGCCCGCTCCACCAGCTTAGTGGCAGTCTGTTCAAGACTGTCGAAACTAGTTGGTGCTTTGGAAACTTGCTGTTGACTGGCAGGTTTATCAGCCGCCGTCGCTTGGCACAAAACGGCCGCCATGTGCTTGCAGTACGGATGACTATTGGCATACGGACACTCACACGCGCCACCGTGAAAGTCACCATTAGCGAGATCAATCACCACGCCATAGTCCTGCGTGCCCGTAACCATTGCCGTAATTTGTGTTTTGGTCCGTTTTAAATCAGTGACATACCCCTGTAAGTAATAATCGTACCCACGTTCAGCGATTGCCGTTGGAAAATAGTCTTCCCAGTCCATATTGTCACTCCCGTTAACTCGTTTGTCCTAACCATACTGCGGTATGGCGGATCGGGCAAGACCCGGCAAGCAATTTCTCACCATATCACTCAATACCGACCCTCATTTAGCATACGCTGTGTCATAACTTTATCTGTTGACACTAAAAAGCTTGTTTTTTCACCGTGGTTTGTGGCTCATTGGCCGCACCAATCCATGACCAAGTCGCCGTTGCAAGTAGGCCCACAACTGCTCGACCGAAGTAAACACGATCTGATCGCCGGCTTCAACAATTGGCTGATTAGGATCCCACGCCGCCGTCAAACATTGCACCCCGGCCGTATCAGCTGCTTCAAAATCTGAGCGAGTATCGCCAACGTAAAAGAGTTCCGCGGCGTCTAACGACTTAGTGCGCATCAATTGTCGCAGATTGTCAGCTTTATTAGGTTGACACTCAGAACCATACAACCGCGTGGGGAAATAGGACGTCAGGCCAGTCACGTCCAAGGAAATTTGACAACTCTTAGCCGCCTTACCCGTAATCAGAGCTAGCGCCACCCCTTGCTGCTGCAACAGTTCTAAAAGTGTGACGATTCCCGGATACGGTGCTGACACCCGTAAATGTGCGCGAGCGTATTCTTGATAAAAGGCGGCCAAAGCGACCGGCCACCGTTGACCAGCCACTGCTTTGACCATCCCAACCTCATTTAGCCCAAACGTCTGGACGATAGCTTGCTTGGTCAGTTCGTGCTCAACGTACGGTGCAACGCTACGACGAAAGACGTCAATCACCATTGGAATCGTCGGCGCGAGCGTGCCGTCAAAGTCAAAGGCGATCATCTTAAGCATGCGGTTCACCTTGATTAATCTGCCGAATCACACGACAAGGATTGCCTACCGCCAACGAATTAGCTGGAATGTCTTTGACGACCACACTACCGGCACCAATCACGGATCCCCGACCAATTGTCACGCCGGGAATAATAATCACGCCACCGCCAATCCAACAGCCATCCTCGATTGTGACTGGCCGCGCTAACGTCTGGCAAAAATACTGATCACTATCTGGCTGCCAGTCCGCACGTAAACGTTCATGCAGTTCGACCGGATGGGTAGCCGTATAAATTTGAACATTTGAGGCAATCAAGACATTATTACCAATGGTAATCCGATTACAGTCGATCAAGGTACAGTTCATATTGATTGAAACATTCTGACCAATCGAAATATTACACCCGTAGTCACAAATAAATGGGCTCCCCACCGAAACATTCGATCCAATCTTGGCAAACATAGCCTGCAATATCGTACGTTTCTCACTTTTTTGGTCATAGGCGAGCTGGTTATACTGGCTTAAAAGTTGCCGTGTACGCCGTTTTAGCTCTAAAAATACTGGTGCGTGTGCATCATAGGTCTGACCGCTCAAACTCCGCTGTCGTTCATCCATCATTAAGCACCCCTTTCACTTCCAAGCTTAAAAAACGAATCGTTACTATTCAAGTCACGATTCGTTTCTTTAGTTATAGTCGTTTCGCTAAGGTCTCAATCACATAGACCACGGGGACCTGGGTCGTTATATTATAATTACCATTAATTCTCTGGTGAGCCAATTGATATGAAAAATTCCAATCGGAAAGCTTCGCTAGCGTGGATTGGGACTGGTTAGTAATGCTTAAGACTGCGCACCGGCGTTGTTGAAAATGCTGAACAAGTACAATTAGTTCTGGGGTTTCGCCACTCTCAGATAACGCAAAAACGACCGTATCGTGAATCTCAAAAGTATTCACTGGATAATTACTATCCTCAAGTCCAAACGCAACCTTACCAGCGTTGGTAAAACAGCGCGCGGCATAGCGGGCCAAACTTCCTGAGGAACCAATGCCGACAAAAATAACCAGCGTGGCTCGACGCAAATACGTGAGCGCTGGCATCAACTTACGTTCATACGCGCTAGAATTAGTTTTTGCAAAAAAGTGTGCTAGCTCACTGACGTCGCTCTTGGGCTCGTAGGTGGTCAACTGTTGTTGTTCACTTTTAAGTGCCCGTTTAAAATCACGATAGCCTTCGAACCCATTTTTAAGACAAAAACGCAAAATCGTCGAGGTCGACACGTGCAACTCGTGAGCTAACTCACGAATGCTCATGTAGCCGACCCTATCCATATTATTAATAACGTACCTGTAAATTTCCACATCAGTTTCATTATATTTTTCGAGCTGCTCATAACTAAACATCCGCCACTACCCCCCCACTCCAATAATCCGTTGCTTGGTCACCATAATGACCTGGTTTGTTCGACCCTCATTAGTCATACAATCGATTGGACGCGCAACTACTATCAATAGCCTACTATAATCAGCCACTCTGATCGCGCTAGCAAACGACCAACACCGTTACCAGTAATCAGTCTTTATCTATTTAAGCGCGAATACCCCGTCATTACAAGTTGGTAGCAACCTAAAAACTAGGCTAATCACTGACAAACGTCAGCTGACTACCCCAGTTTCTTTAGCGTCAATTTTAAAAATGCGAACTCGCCAGTGCCTGTCCATCAGGCTGCCCCACTTTAATGTGTGGGCCATAAAAAATCAATCAGTAACCGGTCGACCTGCGCATTTTCATGCAACTGGCTGTGTTGCGCATGTTTCCCAGTAAGCTTAACCTCGCGATAAGAACGCGCACGCGCCGCAACTAAGTACCGTAAAGAGCGTGATGAAGCGTTACTGACGGACCCATCCGAATGCGTCCCATCGCCCTTATCGCCATAAATATTAAGGACTCGTACTTGCTGACGTGGATAAACCCGCCGCAATCCTAATAACTGGCGGTAGGCCGGTCGCAATTTATTCGGTCGTCCCGCAGCATTCAACGTCATCTGGTTAGGGCTGTCGTCCATGCCTAAAATACCATTGAAATGTCCAGCAATTGCGACTTGTTGCCTGAGCTGCGGCAACCGCTTATTTTGCGCATTCGCCAATAGATAATAGGTAATCGCCATATTACCCATGGAATGACCAACCATGTTAAACGACGTGATGCCATAGGTTCGTTGGAGCGCCACCACCACATTTTTTGCCCAGCGGCCCACGGTTGGATAATCCGAAGACCGGTTATTAGCAAAGTTCACTTCGACAATTGGTCGATAATCACCTGATCTAAAGTGGCCTTTCAAAGTCACCGTCCCGTTTTTAGCAACCATCGCGCGTACAATAGTTTGTGTTTTGCCGGCTTTAACGATGGCATCTGCCATGTGCGTCTCAGCATGGTAACTACTGCCCCACCCATGGAAAAACAGTGTTGGAATGTAGCGATGCCCCTGAGTCGTAACCGGTTTAGTCACCCCGGTCGTCTCTGCACGACCACAACCAACTAATAATAACAGCAGGCCTGCCATCAGCCCCCATAAGCGTATTCTTTTCAATAACTTCCCCCCTGAATTCTATTTAATCATCTATTCACTGTTAGTTCGTCATTTGAATTTGCGCCACCCCGCATCGGAAGGCGTTGTCGTCTGAGCGTTAACGCCTATTTTAGCATTCAATCAAGGCTCATGACAGGAATTACAACCAACTAGGCCGGTCACCCGCCGTACCAGGTTCATCGACCCCTAAACTGACACGCTGATAATTTTCAGGATGCGCCATTAATTTAAAGACTAAATCGGCAACACTTGCTCGTGATACCTCAGTTCCTTTAAAAGGTTCTGCGCCGGTCGTCAATTCATAATCAATTTCGGCAACATCCGTTAGCCAGGCTGGTCGGATCTCCGTATAAACCAGTTCGGAAGCACTAAGCAACCTCGCTGCTTCTCGAAAACCGGGTAGGAAATCGGCAATGGCTTGTTCGTTCCACGCGCCAAATTTTCCTGGCACCTCATGATGGGCGCCGAGTGCACTAATGAAGATCAACCGTTGCCGCTGAGTTCGGGCCATTGCGGCCAAAATGCTCTTCGTCTGGGCTGCTAGATCAGTCCCGCCAACATTGGAATAGACTATGTCCACCGGTGCCATTGCTGTGGCAAGTTCATCCGTATCAAGCACGTTGCCATCAATCAGCGTGACCCGTGGTTGCTCCCGATACTGGGCTAAACGTTCCGCTCGACGTAGGAACAATACCAGTTCATCGTCAGTTTCTGCTAATAACCGTTGCGTCAGCTTCTTGGCAATCCCACCATTAGCACCAATAATCATTATTTTAGTCATTTCTATTCACCTTTCTTAGATATTCGTGGCATCACTTGGACCGTCGCCTGCCGCGGTCCACTTGCTAGCATCGGCATTAAATACGGACTACCGGCATATTTTTGTCGATAAGCTTGGTCAATCTGGTTATTTAACTGCTCATCACAAATGGGCACAAAATTCACCAGATGATTGCTCTCGGCCAAGTGAATCCGGCCAGCCCTTTGGGTTACGGCCGATCGATACCAGCGTGAGCGCGGACCGTTCCAAGCACGGATAAATAGTTGCTGTCCTACCACGACCGACCAAATCCAGGTCGGTGTCCCGTATGTCTGCCCATCACTGTAAAATGGGGAGACTTGAAAATCATCCGCCGTGCTAAAAGCGGCTAACTGTGCTCTGGACCACTGCATCGTGGTTACAGTGGTTGACACTACGGGCTGATTACTTTTGTTCATCGTTAACATTCCTCCATTCTGGCAAAATAGTGGTGCTTAATTCAGAGCACTTCGGTTAAATGGTGCCCTGCCTTGATGCTTGACACGTTATTCTCTGAATAACCAACTATTCTGCACTAACCTCAAGTTTCATCTTAAAGCTTGACAGCAACCATGTCGAATGCTTATATGGTATTTAAAATTATACTTAATTGTAATAGAAAGAAGTGCTTTAGATGGAATTACGAGTTCTACGTTATTTTCAAGCAGTGGTCGCCGAGTTAAATATCAGTCGGGCCGCTGAACGCTTACACGTCTCGCAGCCAACAATTTCACGACAATTAAAGGATTTAGAGGATGAACTGGGCGCGACCCTATTTGAACGCAATGGCCGTCATATCAGTCTCACGAGTAGTGGCGAATACTTTGCCACGCAGGCGAACCAAATCATCGCCTTAGCCGATAAGACGCTTGCCAACATTAATACAGCCAAAGAAATCAGTGGCACGATTGAATTAGGGAGTGCCGAGATGCGCAGTTTTTTGACGATTGCTCAGTCGATTAAGAAACTACAACAACAGTATCCGAAAATCAGGATCAACGTGACGAGTAGTAATGCGAATCAGATTCGAACCAACCTCAAAACCGGGAACTTTGACTTTGGAATCGTCACGGAACCAACTGACAAACACGACTTAAACTTTATCCATCTACCCGGCGAAAGTCGCTGGGGATTACTGGTTCCGCGGCATTCGCCGCTAGCTGACCATGATTACATTAGCTTAGCTGATCTTGAAGGCCAAAAGATCATTGTTTCTGCACAACACGGTACGATCAATCAACTTCAGGATTGGTATGGTGAAAGCACGCCAAAATTCACCATCGTCGCCACTTATAATTTACTCTATAATGCCTCGTTACTAGTTTCTGCGGGCGTCGGGTACGCGTTGGGGATTGATGGCATCATCAATACGAACCAATCCGATTTGATTTTCATCCCACTAACACCTCGAATAACCGCCCGCACTAGCCTAGTCTGGACTAAGGGACAACGCTTGTCGGAAGCCGCCAAAACCTTTTTAACGCAATTGGCGACAGACCTGCAGCAACAAATACCTACTGACTGACACTATCGACTCAGCTTTCACCAATCACCACAACACACTGCCCAATTGATGGCTGCTGAAGACGACGCGCATCTAATTCACGCTAGTCCGAACTAAATAATTGAATTGAGCACAATTAAAATGCTAAGCTAGGTTATTCAGTTTCAGGGAGGAATTATTTAAAATGAAAGCAGTCATTATTAATCAGTACGGTGGGCCCGAAGAACTCCAGATGGCCACTATCGAACGTCCCAGCATTGATCAGGACGAGGTCTTAGTCGCCGTTCAGGCAACGAGTATCAACCCCATCGATTGGAAAGCTCGTCAAGGGTTGCTTAAAGGCATGTTTGACTGGCAAATGCCAGTTGTCCTTGGTTGGGACGTCGCTGGGACCATTGTTGAGGCTGGCGCGGCCGTGACCAACTTTAAGGTTGGTGATGAAGTCTTTGCCCGCCCAGACATTTATGCGGATGGCCGGCGCGGGACCTACGCTGAATATGCCGCAGTCAAAGAAGACAAGTTAGCTCTAAAACCAGCCAGTCTTTCTTTTGAACAAGCCGCCGCTTTGCCGTTAGCGGGGCTAACTGCTTACCAAGTCATTCATGACCAATTAAAGATTCAAGCTGGCGAGAAAGTCTTAATTCAAGCCGGTGCTGGCGGGGTTGGTTTAAATGCCATCCAGATTGCTAAGTACCTCGGTGCCGAAGTTGCGACTACTGCGAGCGCCAATCACCATACGCTGTTGAGGCAAATCGGCGCTGACCACGTCATTGATTACCACACGACGGCTATTCAAGATGTCCTTACAGACTACGATGCCGTCTTTGATACCATTGACGCCATTGATGAGGCCTTGGCAATCTTAAAGCCAACTGGCCGACTCGTGACGATTGATGGGCAACCAACGGCGGCTCAAAAATCCCAAGGCCCCACTGTCTCCAGCTGGTGGTTGCAACCCAACGGCCGGGAGTTAGCCATCTTGGGGCAGCTCGCCGTTGAAGGACACTTACAAGTCATCATCGACCAAGTCTTTCCGTTTAGCACGGCTGGTCTCCAAGCCGCCCACCGGTATAGCGAAAACAGCCATAGTGCTGGCAAGCTCATCATCAACGTCGGTACTGAAGCTTAATACGGCATCGGCTCCAGCCTCAGCCAATTGACCAATCGCCACATTGACTGTCAAACGACGCATTAAAGCCTTAAAAGGGCGCTTCAAGAATCCACTACGAATTCTTGAAGCGCCCTTTTTTTTTAAGCCCCATCGCCCGAATAACGCTAGTTGTCACCCCTGCATTTTCAGCCGCTTGTCCCATCTGTGCCTCGGCGTGATACCTATTACCGCCACCGTGGAAAAATAACGTAGGCGTATTTGACTGTACATACTTCATGCGGTGTTGTTGTGCCATACATCCACTGAGCCCCAGTACTAGCAAAACCACTAGCAACCCCGACAGCCATTTCACTTTTACTTGCATGTCCTGATTCCTACTTTTGACTGGAATCTATTATACAGGGTTCCTGTCAGCGCAAATCAGGCTTTTTCACCAATTATGGGATGACGAACAGTGCTTTCATCATTTGGATGGCATAAAAACAGACTTGGGAAATGACCCCAAGTCTGTGATTTAATGCGCCTGTGCTGCTTTACGTTAGGTCAATGCTTATCACTACTAGTCGACCAGTTACCACGAGCTGTAATTCGTGGTGTTTGATTGCCTCGCTGATATTCTTGTTTGACGGCTAGTTGCCCCACCAAATTTAAATAGTTGAACGGTTGATTAAAATTCGGCTGAAAGAACATATCCACGTAAGCCAAATCATCAATCGTATTCTGATTTTGAATCATTACTGAGATCGTGTTTGCAGCTTGGGCAATGTCGTGACGACTCCAGAATTGCGCGCCGAGAAGCTGACGATTCTGATAATTATAAACTAGTTCAATCGTGACTTTGGCCGTCGTCGGCATATAAGCTGGCCGCCAATTGCCTTGATAGACGGCGTGTCGTACTGGTAGTTCTCGTCTTTGCGCGGCTAGATAGGTCAACCCAGTTGTGGCCATCGTGTGATCAAATAATTGCATGGCTGAGGTGGCTTGCGTTCCCATGTACGGCTGTAAATCTCCGAAAACATTGATCCCCGCCAACGCACCTTGGCGCAGTGCGTTAGTTGCCAATGGTGTATACGCCGGCTGTCCCGTGGGATTATAATTGACCACGCAAGCATCCCCAGCCGCATAAATATCCGGGTCAGAGGTTTGAACATAATCATTGATCAAGATAGCACCATGGCGGTCCATAGCGACCTGCCCGCGTAACAATTCCGTATTCGGCATAAAGCCCGCGCAAACGACGGCCAGATCAACCTCATAATCACCCTGCGCGGTTTCAACGATCAACTGATCATTCGAACCGCTTGCGAATCCAGTCACCCGTTCATTGAGGTGGATATCGACCTGGTGATGTTGTAAGAGTTTAGTTGCAGCATCCGCCATTTGGGGGCCAAGATAATTATTCAAAATATGTGAATGCGAATGAAATAACATGACTTGTTGGTCCATACTAGCATAGCTTTCCGCTAACTCGGTCCCCATATATCCGGCCCCAACAATTGCAACGCGTTGGTTGGCCTGTAGAGATTGATAAAGTTGTTCCGCCTGCTCGTAGTTTTTGCACAGTAATACTTTCTCATGATCGATACCCATAATTGGTGGCACAATAACTGATGAACCAGTTGCCATAATCAGCTTATCATAAGTGTCATCAAAGACTTCGCCAGTCTGCATATTGGCGACCTGCACCGTTTTATGGCCCGTATCAATTCGTAAAACATTATGGCGGGTCTTAACTTGAGCGCCTAACTGCTTCAAGTCAGACGGCGAGGTGTAAAACATGTCTTCCAGGTGTTGGATGACACCCGTTAAGTACAAATAAATCCCACTCGAAACAAACGAAACGTTATCATTCCGCTCGTAAATCGTCACCGCCGTCTCCGGATGACGTGTTAAAATTTCGCGTGCCGCTGCCGTACCAGCGTGGGTACTACCGATGATCATTACTTTCATCTTACCGGATCTTCCATTCTTCCAGATTTGCCACGTAATTAGTAAGTGGGCTCAACATTAACCACTATTCAATTAATTATATCGCGCACCAAATCATTTGTATATGTGTTGATAAAAATAAACCTAGTTGGCCCCTCGTTCAAACAGCCTAGCTTTACAACCACTGATTAGCTTTCGCCACACGAATCGCTTCTAATCGATTGTGAACCCCCAATTTGCTAAAAATGGCGGATAAGTAATTACGGGTCGTCCCCGCTGACAAGTATAAATTTGCCGCAATCGTCTTCGTGGGCAACCCCTTCTCAGCTTCGACCAAAACTGCTAGTTCCCGTTCGGTCAATGGATTGTTGTCTGCTGACAACATATTCGTGACTAGCTCGGGCGCATAGATGGTGCGGCCGGTCATCACAGCTCGAATTGCATCAATTAGGTCATCACTCGGACTATCTTTTAACAAATATCCCGCGACATTGGCTTTAACTGCTCGTTCAAAATAACGGCGTTGCGCAAAAGTCGTCAAAACAATTACTTTCGTGGCTAGCTGCGAACTGGCCAATCGATCAGCAACATCCAAGCCGGTCATCCCCGGCATTTCAATATCAAGAATTGCGACATCTGGTTGCAATTCTTGCAACTCCTGCCAGGCGTTTATGCCGTCTACTGCGCTACCCACCACGTGTAGATCATCTTCTAATTCCAGTAATTGAGTCAAGGCAGAATTCAACATGCTTTGGTCTTCTGCTAAGTATAAAGTTATCATGCTGGCTCACTACTCCTTTGGTAAAGTTAAAATCAACTGGGTGCCGCGCCGACTACTCGTGATGGCAAAGGTGCCCTGTTTAGCTTGCAAGCGGGTTCGCATCCCGGCAATCCCGTTGGCGCCCTGACGAATCAAGGTTCCACCTTTACCGTCATCTTTCAGCTTAATCTGATAAATTTTTGCCGTCTCGACAAAATCAATCCGCACCTCGTGCGCGTGTGCGTGGCGCATCACATTGGTCATGGCTTCAACTAACACCGCCGCAAAACAACTTTGGACCGTTGTCGGCCACTTGGTTGCCTGTGTCTCACCAGTGGTCGTCGTCCAGACACCAACCGCTGCTAGATTACGAGTTTGGGCCAATAGGACTTCTGTGAGCGATTGTTCATGCAAATTATTGACGATTTCGCGAACTAACTGTAAATTTTGGCGACTGGTTTGTTCGATTTCGTCCAATTCTGGTGCCACTTTCTCCGGTGCTTTGACGAGTAATTTTTTAGCTAATTCCGTTTTGAGTGTAATCATTGAAAAGCTTTGTCCAAGGGTATCGTGCAAGTCACGCGCGATTCGTTCACGCTCGTTACGTTCCACAATTGTTTTTAATCGGCGGTTAGTTTGGTTGAGTTGGCGCTGTCGTTCAACTGACCACGAAAAGGTATACGCGAGTATGGGTGATAACAATGGAAAAACTAAGCCCATCACGTCACCATTATGCCACCCAAACACACCAGGATATTGTAAATAGTCTCGTATACAGCCACCAATTAAAAAGGCATAATACCCTAAAGCAAAACCATAAAATTCTCGTTTAGGACGACGACCAAGTAAAAAGCTCACTTGCCAGCCGGGAAAGATGATCATAAAATTGTTAGCCGCAAATACCGCAAACAGTCCCGTCACAACTAACTCCGCTGGCATCGTCACTGCACGCCAATGTGGCTTCTCGACAACCAAGATGTACAACACAAGAAAACCACCAACAAGCAATAGCCAAAGCCAATCATGCCAAGATTTAACGGGTATGTAAGCCGCAATTGTATACGGCAAATAGGCGAGCCACACGTAGCTCGTCCATTCAATCGTCTTCAATTTATTTTTATGATGCGTCAACAACGCCATTCCCCCGTTTAAGTCCCCGCTGAATCACCCAACTAACAATCACTAATAGGCCGCACACCCACAGCCCGATACCAAGCAAATCGATTAATTTTAGTGTACCATGGGTGCCCCAGTTGACCAACAAATCGTTCACATAATATGTTGGCAGTCGTTTACCAATCACCTGTAGCCAGCTTGGTAATAGGCTAATGGGCCACCATAGACCACTAATAATGGCCATTGGAAAGGTAATTAAATTACTAGCGACACTCAACGTTTCGGCACGATTCAAAAATGAGAGTCCAACGCCCATAAGCAATGTCGGTAATTGACCAATCAGAGCAATTCCAAGTATCCCTAGCCATTGAACCACGGTTAAATCAACGTGGTTCACAACGACCGCAATCGCGCCTAAAATAACGACCGTTAACGCATTCATTCCCAAACTCATCATGCCAATCGAACGATAGTACGGTACTACCCCGTGTGGCGTTAACCGTAGCCACCGTAATAGTCCCCGTTCCCGATCATGCATTAGAATCTGGGCAATACTGAACAGCGTACTGATCGTCCCACTATAAACGATCATACTGCCCATATAAGACCGATTAAAAAGTGCGATTTGAGCCGTTGTGCCACCGGTAACCATTACTTTTGTAAATAACAAGTAAAAAGCTGCTGGCATCACCAAGGCAAAAAAACTGAAACGCTGCGTTTCGAATAATCAAACGCCGTGCATCAAATCTCAGTTGAGCCATTAAAATTTTCATGCTGAGACTCCCTTCGTCAGATGAACAAAAATATCCGTCAATGATTCACGACTAATTGAGACTTGATGCAACTCACTGATTATGGGCATCATCGCTTGCAGCGTAGCGTCACCGTCTTCACTACTCATGCGTAGTTCGTCGCCTTGCTTAGTAACCGCAGTTACTGCCGTTAAATTTGTAAACCGATCCGCTGGCAGTCTCGTTTGGCAACGAATCTCCACTTGTTGATATTGTTTTTGCAACACGGCAAACGAGCCTTGAAAGACAAAGCGCCCGTCCTTCAGCAACATAATTCGATCAGCGATGGCTTCAATCTCCGGTAGGTAATGACTGGTAATGATAATGGTTTTACCAGCGGCCTTCAAGCGCCTAATCTGTTGCCAAAATGTCTGTTGCGCATTGGTATCCATGCCAACGGTCGGCTCGTCTAAAAATAACAAATCAGGATCACCTACCAGTGCCAAAGCAAAGGTGACTCGTCGTAACTGTCCTCCAGATAACGCCGTCAAGCGTTGCTGGGCTATGTCTTGTAGTTTCAAGGTGGCTAATAATGCTTGCCAATCAAATTCAGGCAGACGTTGTGCCGCAGCTAGCCTTAACATATCACGCACCGTCACGCCTTGAATTGTCATATCACCCTGCATCATTGACCCAATCTTTAATCGCGCCGCCAGGCTACCGGCCGCTTGCCCGAACACCTTGAGATGGCCCTGCTGAACTCGTTTGATTCCTAATAACAAATTTAACAACGTCGTTTTGCCGGCCCCATTTTCACCAATCAAGCCAACAATCTCGCCCGGCATGATCGTCATATTAATATCAGTCAAAACTGACTGTTGACCATAACTAAATGCGACCTTAGTTGCTTCAATCAACGGTGTCATTATCCCCGCCTCCTTTAATGACTATAGTGTACGCCAACGTAATCGGGTCGAGTAGTCGCGTTTGTCATAATGATCAGGTGACAAATGTCATTATTTCAACAGTATTGATAAGTTAGCATAATTCTTTAGAAAATAACCCAGACAAAAAGTGAGCTTCTGGATTTACATCAAAAGCTCATTTGAATCACAATTAATAACGCTAGTTACCGTGCTTTCAATACCCAATGTGCCCATTGCGAAACGATAACGATTCCAATAACACCAATGATACGCAAACTCAATGGCAGTGTTCGACCATAAATGAGCCAGGCAGCTAACACCAGTAATTCACCGCCAAAAATTACAAATTTCATTCCAACACATCCAATCCACTTTTCGCTAGTATACGAGCCAGCCAATACAATGTCGATTGATCTGCCATTCCTAACTGAGGGTGGTCGCTGATTAACTGTGATTTCACTTCGTTTAGTTGTTACTCGCCTACGTATGTATGTCTTTAATCCGCCATTCTCCAGTTGGAAAATGATTAGTCCATCAAAAGTTCAATACATTCAAAGGTCATTCCAACCGTTAAATTAGTTTTGGCACTGACACCGGCTCTTATGTTAAACTTAATCAATCACAACGAAAATAAGGAGGTCGACCATTGTTAATTAAGTCTTTCCCGCCTGCCGAGCGAACTCCGCAATTGATTAGCCAATTAACTCAACTCTGGCGACAGTCCGTCGACGCCAGTCACCACTTTCTAACGCCCGCTGAAATCACAACCATTGAGCACGAAGTCCCCACAGCATTACGAACCGTTCCACAACTGCTCGTTGCAGTGGATGATCAAAATACCCCAACTGGTTTCATCGGTATTGATGGTTCACTAGTAGCCATGCTTTTTATCGCCCCAGCCGCTAGTGGCGCTGGTATTGGAACCGCCTTACTGCAAACTAGTATTCAGGATTATGGTGCCACAACGCTTACAGTGAATGAACAAAACCCACGGGCGCGTCAATTTTATGAACACCGTGGTTTCCAAGTCACTAATCGCCAACCAACTGATGATCAGGGCCGTCCATATCCACTATTAACTATGACTTACAACTGTGACCCGTTAAACGACTGACTTGACAAGGTCGTTTTTTTTATAAATAATGGACTTGTCCACTATTTATAAAAAAGGAGTGCTGACTATCGAGTATTTTAGTCTAACTAAATATATTGCGGGTATTTACCGCGAATCCAAAAACAGCATCAACACCCAACTACAGGCGCTGAACATTCGGGCGACCGAAAGTGACTTATTACTGGTTGTTTACGATCACCCGGCCCAAACTCAAAAGGACTTGGCTGCCAGTCTGATGCTCGATCCTAGTTTATTAGCTCGAACTGTTCGTCAACTTGAGCAACGCCAACTCGTCATCCGGTTTCGTGATCCTGCCGATCAGCGTAGTCTACGAATTAGCTTGACACCGGCTGGTGAACAAATCGCTATCGCCATTAAGAAAACATTGATTGACTGGTGGCATGACTTCTTCGCTGCTCATCCAGAAGTCAACGAGCAAGTGTTTACGAACCAATTACAACAAGTTTACCTCGCCTTACAAGAGAAAAGAGATTGAAATCGTCATTGAAAAAATTCATTAAACACTTTGGAGTCCTCGTAATTGGTATCCTGTGCATGTCAGCTGGCGTCGCACTCTCTAAATTATCCTTATTAGGAACGTCCCCAATTTCAAGTATTCCGAATGTCATTAGCAATATTACGGCAATTCCAATTGGCCAGTTGACAATTGCTTTTATTTTCATTTTAGTTCTACTAGAAGCCATCGTTTTGCGCCGGCAGTTCTCCTGGCAAAACTTATTGCAATTAATTCCGGGTAGCCTGTTCGGTTGGTTCATCGATGCTTTTGTGCGGTTTTTCCATAGTCTTCCTAATCAAACATACATCGAGCAACTCGGACTTGTCTTAATGGGAACGGTGCTCTTATCGTTAGGTGTCTTTTTAGAAGTCAATTCACACGCCATTATCATGCCTGGTGAAGGACTTCCGAACGCCATCGCACTGATGCATCAACTCAAGTTTGCCAAAGTCAAAGTTTATAATGATTTCATTCTGATTGGCATTTCACTAGTCCTGGCACTCAGCTTTACTCATTCTTTAGCGGGGGTTCGGGAAGGTACCCTCATTGCAGCCTTTTTAACTGGGCGACTCGTAAATTTCTTTACCGAACATGCAAATCGATTTGTTGCTTGGATGACACCAGCCGCTGACGCGAACAACTAATTTCCAGAATTATCAAATAAAAACACGGTCACTGGCTAGTGATCGTGTTTTTTGGCTTGTGTTCACGCCAATTCGTTAGTCTGCCAGTGCCCGAATTCTTTCAGCCACTAATGCAGGTGAACATCGGCTATCCGTTAATTATTCTCCTAATTGATTTACTTTGGACCCACATGCTCGTTATTACATGTTGTAGTAATTGTCGATCATTTTCATCGCTACCAAACGCCACTTAGCGCTGGATCCCCAGTCGTTACAGGCGGACCATTTATTGACCCTAATAGCAATCAAATCAAGATTACCTTCTGTGGTATGCTGAACAGTCATCAACATCTCAGTTGCCAGCAGTTAAGTACTTAAGCGCATACTCTGCATCTTCATCAACCCTCAATAAGATAACTTTAATCACTTCATCCAATTTCGGCAGTCCAACTCTTTGTGGCAAGTGTCGAGAATCAAGCTGGTTGAAAATCGACTTGAGCCGCACAATCTCAGCAGCCATCCGCAATATAACTCAATCGCTAGCAACCATCTCAGTCACGAGCTGTAAATCATGCGACCGTATTGATGCAACTGGTTTGATTTGCCGATTATCTGCAATTAACGCCCCATTGGCACCAATCAGTAGTCCGTCCTCAAAGCCCGGAATCATTGGTATCAAATCTCGAAGCGGTTCAAAACTGATTGATTTTATTTTGATGCTGTCAAAAAACACTCACTTAACTAAAATTAGCTAAGTGAGTGTCTCGTCAACTAATGGCCACGATGTTGAGCACGATGTTTTGCCAACCGCTTTGCTCGTATCAACTGAGCATGGTCATGTCGGGCACGACGCTGCTGCCGCTTCTTCATTACCAAGTTACGCTGATGTTCTAACTTCAACATTTGCATTGCTCTAGTCGGTTTGAATCGAACGTGATGTTGACGACATTGTCGTGCCGCACGACGATACTCGCGAACCAATTGCTGCTGAGCAACCGCACTAGCCGTCGTCCATTGCAGCGTTGACCACCGATCTTGAATTAACAACCTAATCTGGGGTTCACTAGGATTCTGCGTCCCAAAGGTCACTCGGGCGACTTGATACCCGTCCGTCGACCAACGCTCAAAAACACCCTGATAAAATTGTTGATCAAAAAACACCGTTAATTTGCATCGGTTAATCAAATTAACCCCTCCTTAATTTCACTAACGAAATTCGGACAACCAAGGAAGGCAGGTTACTGACAGCCGTTGCTGCGTCTGGACTACCGACCAGACCGTGTTTTTAATTTCGCTAATAATTAGTATGTCAGATTAAGTCAGTTTGTCAAATTAGCACTTATGTATCAATGGAATAATTAATGCACTTAGTTAATCCGACATGAATCATGATTAAAACGTGACAGTCAATCAGACTCCTGCTCGTCAGCTTGGGCTACTGAGCACTGTCACCCTGCCGCTCCCATCGGTCAACCACTCGAATGGCTGATAATTATGCCTCCAGTTAGCGTGGTAAGAATCCACCGAAAATTGGTGCAAACTCAAACTGTTTCCGGTTGATCCAAGCTGGCAGTTGCTGAATTTTAAAATCAAGACGTTTTAACCATAGTTATTGCTAAATAATAACGAGTACAACAAGTAATAATTAAGATTATATTAAATAGTGTAATACCACACTATTACGCTATGATTAATAGTATACTTTGTTTGTAAAAAAACTTGAAGTAGTTATTATTAGCAGCTTAAGGTTTAGGGGGGATTCCAATATGAACACACCACTACTGACCGTCACGCAATTAAATCAATACTTCAGTCACCAGCACATTTTAAAAGCCCTGACCTTCACCATTCAAAAGGGGCATATCGTCGCCTTAGTTGGTGCAAATGGTGCTGGCAAAACGACACTGATGAAATCAATCTTAGGGCTCACTTCCTTTACTGGTCAGATTTATTTAAATGGTCAGTCAATTACGCCATGCCATCACCAAGCTTTAAGCGCTGTGGGCGCCCTAATTGAATATCCCGGACTCTACCCATTCTTGACTGGCCGGCAACAACTCTCACTGTTCGCAACCGGTGCCAATCGTACAGCACGCGTTACCAAAATCATTGAAGCACTTAGCATGCAAGCATTTGCCGATATACTAACGAAACACTACTCACTCGGTATGCGGCAAAAATTGGGTGTAGCCTTGGCTTTGCTCAATCAGCCCGCACTAGTCATCTTAGATGAACCCATGAATGGTCTTGATCCACAGGCCACAAAAGAATTACGCGATTTAATTTTATGGGCGCAAGCTCAAGGCACCACCTTTTTAATTTCAAGTCATCTCCTGAGTGAACTGCAACGGGTCGCCAATGACGTCTTAGTTCTTGATCACGGGCAACTGATCGCCAATATGAGCATGCCAGCGTTTCTTGCCCAACAGCGCCCCACTTATGAATTAGTAACTAATCAAGATCAACGGGCTTATCAGCTATTGCGTTCTGCTGGATACCACCTAGTTGCAGCAACACCAATTCGTGTCTTAATAACGCCCGGATTTCAGCTTAATCCATTACTGCAACTACTTTTGACCAATCAGATTCAGTTACAGCGGATTCAACCCCACACTGAAGACTTAGAATCATCCTTATTAACCATGCTGAAAACGGTCAACCACTAAGGAGGTCAATCTAATGTTCACATTGTTACGACAAGAAAATCGAAAATTAATGCACTATCGTGTGATTCAACTGTTTATTCCATTTATAATGATTTTTCAATTCATAATTGCGATATATGCCGCTCACTACCCACAGCTACTAACGCCATATGATGCATTTGTAAACAACGACTACGGCTTTATTCCGATACTATTTTTGACAATCACAATTGGCAGCACTTATTTAACGAATGAACGGCAAAATGGCACGTTACGAGCGCTACTTTATCGCAGTTATTCGCGGACCCAAGTCTTAGTCAGCAAATGGCTCACGATACTCGGTCTGATGATTGGCTTATCTGGCTTTAGCACCCTCATGAGTCTCGGACTGAAGTTGAGCTTCTTTCGGCGCTTACCTAATTACGGTACAATTTGGCACACTTGGGGTCTGAACATGCTATCAACAGGACTGACCCTACTATTTTTAATGAGTGTCGTCTTACTATTGGGCACCCTATTCACCAGTTCAACACCAGCCATTCTGACCGGCATCATTGGGTACTTTATTGTGACCATTTTCAATCAACTTTGTTTTTATTTATACGCCAAAGTCAGCTGGTTAAAGTGGAATCCGCTCAACATGATCAATCTAGGCGAGCAAATCCAAACACCACAGCTACAACAATTAACCCGACTAAATCTATCCACGCTGACGATTGGTTATATCGCCTATCTACTGTTATTCTTAACACTTGCCAACTATTCTTTTCAAACTCGTAACGTTTAAAAGCATCCAGTCGGTCAAATAAGATTACTAACCAGCTGGATGCTTTATCGATTAATTGTTAATTTCATCATATTAGCGTAACTGGCGCACAACTTGCCAAAAATAACGACTCCAGCGTGGTTGATAAATCCAAGCAATCAGACCAATTAATGTTGCTGACCAAACTACTGCTACATATGACCAACTCGTCTGTGGTGCCAGCATAACGTCGGTAATCAATTTAGTCAGTATGATGCTCAACCCTATCAGCATTGGTACCCGCCAAGCCGGTAACAAAATCGCTTGGTGGTTACGTTCCGTGATTTGCTGGGCGCTCAAATACCGACCAAGTATCCCGCCCAAGCCCCAGACTAGACATCCAATTGCGATACCCAACAACCAGTGTTGATTGAGGAACGCCAACAAATAATTACCAGGTTGGCCGAATGACCGTATCAATACAAACCAACTGATTGGTTTAACGATTGCATAGCCGACGAGCATTGCCATTACCAGGTTAGGCGTGACCAATAACACTAATGCAGAAGCGGTCATCAAAATCAGTGCAACGAGCGTGGTACTGATTACATTGCCGCCCCAGACCCACCAATTGAATTGCGCGAAATAAATTCCGGGAATATTCTGTACCAGCACCAGCAGAACCATTAATTTCGCCAAACTATACGCAATGATCGTCGTTAAACTATAGCTCAAAAACGTCGCACCAAAAATAGCTGCTCGGCGAAATCCTAAGCTCTGTAACCACTCATTCTGATGCCGGTAACGTGGAATGGCAATGAGTGCTATGCCCACTAAAATACTGATTCCCCATAGAAAATCATTTGGTTCAACATTACTCCCAACGCGCAAATTCGCCAATAATCCCCGCCGATCAGCATGATAAACTTGTAAATATTGATTCAAGTACTGCTGTTTCGAAGGTGCTACTAAGCCATCTACATCCTGATACTGTTGCCGCCGGTGGTCGTATTTAAGACCTGAAATTAGCATGTCATGATTCTGATCTAGCATTTGCCAGTGTTGATTCATTCTGAAGCCAGTCCACGCCCCCAGTGCTATAAACAAAATCAGCATACCAATGAGAAGTGGCGCATGCTGCCAAATAATCAAGTGCCCCAATTTTTTATTCATCTCACAACTTCCCCCAGTTGATGGTAACGACGGCCAGCACGATAGACGAGCATTGCCATCATAGTCAGCACGATTCCGACCAATTCATACCACGGCGCAATTGTTCCCATCAAAGGCAGTAGTAGGATGTCCCCAAGTGTTGAGCCAATACTCAAACTAATCAAAGCACTGGCGATAACCCCATTAAATAGCGATTGTTGCCGCAATGTGGTGATATCCGCTGACCATTGACGACAGGCCATCCAAGTTAATCCTAGTAGCATCAGCAAGCCCACTAATGCCATGATTGCCGCTACCCCGTAGTGAACATGTAACCAGATACTAGGCAACGACTGAATGTGAAACCACCGCAACCACATATTTGTCCGCGTTAACATTCCCGACGCCCAACGCCAGGTCAGAGTGCTGATCAGGATTGCTAACCATAACCGCTGATTAAAGCTCCCCACCAGCCAAGCAAGCATAATTAGGCACCCACTGACCATCGTCACTGCCACACTACTTCCCAAGAGGGCGGCCCCGTTACGGTATTGCTGATAAACTTGGGGGATTGCAGCCGTGATCCAGCCGTAATAAATCACTTGACTTACAAAAACGGTGACCATTAATAGCAGCCCGAGCCGCAGCTGTTGCCACCAAATTTGCCAACGCGTAACACCTAACCCAGCCATAAACTCGAAACGGTGTGTGCGACGACCCCAGAATGCAAGCAGCAAACCGCTGACGAGTCCCAAAACATAATACAAACGGTTGGGTTGTTGGGCCCGCACTGCCTGATTGGGATCCGTAGAAGTGTATTCGCCAGGCCAAAAAAACTGGTCAAGATGTTCATAATAAACATGCAGGCTAACCGCCGGACGACCGGCAACTTTATAATCTTTCGGGTGTTTAACAAAATCCGCAGCGTTGATCCGTTCACCACGTACACTCCGGGCATGTTCCACCTGCCAAGTATGTGTCACATTAATTGCCATTAATAAGCTCACTAACAGACACGTTGCCGTCACAAGTCGCACCCAAGGCCGATTTTGTTGCCACCATAACCGTCTCAATTTTACAGTTGCCATTCTACACACCACCCCAAACAGCTTGCCGGTCGCCCAATTTAACTCGGAAAACATCTGTAATGGTCAACGGCTGGACGGCCATCATCAATGGTTGAGTTTGTTGGAGCGCGGTCTCAATTGTCGGCGTGTAGTCCGCAAAGTACACTTCTAAGACCCGACCGTAAACTTTAATCAGCTGCCCATGCTCTTTCACAACCGCTGGTATATGCTTATCTGCAAAAACAAGCTGAAACTTGCGGGCCGTTGCCCGTAAACTTTCTAGGTCGTAATCAGCAACTAATTCATGATGTTGCAAAAACAGCACTTGGTCGCATAAACCGTCAAGTTCATCAAGATTATGTGATGAAATCAAGAAACTGACGCCGTGTTCGGCGACCTCCTCAACCATATAGGCTACAATCCGCTCGCGCACGATGATATCCAAACCATCAAACGGCTCATCCAAAATAATATATGGCACGTGACTCGCTAACGCTAGCAAGATTTGAAATAACATCTGCTGGCCCTTTGATAACCGCTGGTAGTAGCTTTTGGTTGATAAATGCTCGGCCGCTAATAACGCTGTTAGTTGCGATTGGTCAAAGTCATCGTAAGCCAACGCGTATGTCGTTATGATCTGTCGCAACCGTCGACCACCAAAAAAGTGACGTTGTGTATCAATATAAAATAATTTTTGCCGACAGTATGGTTGCTGCAAAGTCGACTGCCCCTCAATCACTAATTCGCCTTCGTCCGCCAAATAGTGATCAGCCATCGTCCGAAAGAGCGTCGTCTTTCCAACGCCGTTCCGCCCGACCAACCCAACGATTCGACCTGGCTGCCAAGTAAAAGTAATCCCCCTTAATATTTCACGATTATCAATCCGCTTACTTAATGCTTTAACTTGGATACTCATCCCGTGACTCCCCCTTTTGATAAGCCGTGGTCACCCACGCCTGAACTTGCTGCGCACTGATTCCTAAAAATTGTGCTTCCGTTAACAGTGATTGTAAGCGCGTCTGAAGATCATCAACCGCATTCGAATCAGTTGCAATCTGACTCGATTCACTCACAAACGTCCCCCGACCTTTTACAGTGTACACGGCTCGCTGATGCTCCAAGATTTGATAAGCCTTACTGACCGTGTTCGGATTAAGGTGCATTTCTGACGCCATTGCTCGAATTGAAGGCAATTGATCCCCTGGTCGTAAGACTTCCTGAACGATCTGCTGCTTAATCTGCATAACTAACTGTTCGTAATACGGTGCCCCATTAGTTGCAAACGGCATTTTATCACCTCGGTCTTGTGTACTACGTGTATTACTACAACTAGTACACTAACATACTAATTTGAGTTTGACAACTCAACAATCATATTCCTGGCACAAAATGATTACCTCAAACGTGAGTGCGACATCATTACAGTATGCCAAATTACTGAAAAGAGTCTTAAATTTGGTTGCCAGTTCATCAGTGCTTGTTCATCCTATTCCGACCTCCGGGACCCCTGCTCGCATGACAGATGAACGGCCGCTCAACTTAGTGCAATTGGTCGCCGAATTCAATTACTGCTTGGAACATTGAACAAACGTTAATGTGGTCTCAGTTGTTTGGAATCTCAGTCATAATATGGTGACTGAGAATTAATGAACGAATCACAGTTCGATTATCAAACTGACAGTTACTGATAAAATTGCTGTCTCTAAAATAGCAACGACCAAGCCAGCAAAAGTTGGGGACATCCCTGTCAGCCATTCGAATACCTTCCCAACTGGAAGGCATTTCGCCAATGCTCAGCACTGCCAGAGTGTGTGGTTCAGACGGCTTGAGACTGAGGATTAACCCAACTAAGGCGTTGAGCGGTAAACTCATCGCGTCGCTACCCGGAAGGCTCATCGGACCCGAACACGTTTCGTCAATATGGCATTAAGACGTGGGTTGCGGCTTAAATCAGTGTCCACCACGTTTTAACATCTACATAAGCAAAAAAACGCCTGACCAATCAGCACCTTTAGCTGGTTAGTCAGACGTCATCATCTGGTGATTATTCCAAAAAATCTTTTAACTGTTTACTACGTGATGGGTGGCGTAACTTCCGTAGCGCCTTGGCTTCGATTTGGCGGATCCGTTCACGGGTCACACCGAAGACTTTTCCAACTTCTTCCAGTGTCCGGGTCCGACCATCATCAAGTCCGAACCGTAAGCGTAAGACGTTTTCTTCCCGGTCCGTCAAGGTATCAAGGACACCTTCCAGTTGTTCTTTCAACAATTCATAAGCCGCGGCATCCGCTGGTGAGGTTGCGTCTTGGTCTTCGATGAAGTCACCTAGGTGTGAATCGTCCTCTTCACCAATTGGCGTTTCCAATGAAACGGGTTCTTGTGCGATCTTCAAGATTTCACGAACCTTTTCCGTTGGCATGTCCATTTCAGCCCCAATTTCTTCAGGAGTTGGTTCGCGCCCTAAATCTTGTAACAGTTGCCGTTGAATTCGAATTAATTTGTTAATGGTTTCGACCATGTGCACTGGAATCCGAATGGTCCGCGCTTGGTCGGCAATTGCCCGCGTAATTGCTTGGCGAATCCACCAAGTCGCGTACGTTGAGAACTTGAATCCTTTACGGTAATCAAACTTTTCAACGGCCTTCATTAGCCCCATGTTACCTTCTTGAATCAAATCAAGGAATTGCATTCCCCGACCCACGTAACGTTTGGCAATCGAAACGACCAACCGTAAGTTGGCTTCGGCTAATTCTTGCTTGGCAGATTCATCACCTTGTTCGATTCGGAGTGCTAAAGCGACTTCTTCGTCAGCCGTTAACAAGTCGACACGACCAATTTCTTTCAAATACATCCGCACGGGATCATTGATTTTAATTCCAGAAGCCGAGCCAGCGTCACTAAGTTCCTTCTTAGAAACTTTTTTGACACTTTTGACCGCTCGAGCATCAGGATCACCTTTTTCATCAACAACACTAATCCCAGCATCTTCAACCTTTTGTAATAATTTATCAATGCCACTAGCATCTAGTTTGTAAGGCGCTGCTAATTTATCTGATAATTCATCATATTGAATGCTACCAGTTTTCTTATATTCCTTAATTAATGCTTTAACGGCTTTGTCGTATTCCGTCGTTGCTTTTGCCTTTGCCATGTAGTAGCCTCCTATTTAGTATGCATCTACCAGCTGATCGGTTGCAATACCGAGCCAACCTTAAGTATATCATTTTCACGCCTAGTTATCAGCTCGTTGGACCTGCTGTTGTTGCCGATATAGGTCAATTAATGCCAACGTTAACTGCTGAACCAAATCACGATTACCGATCTGCTTGGCTGCCGTTAACTCGGCCTTCTTACTGTTGATTTGTTCTACCAGCGGCTGTTGATTCATGATCACATTGACTAGATCAGCAATCTCTTCCTTGGAAGATTCATTGGCCACGTCCATAAATTCCAAACTCGTGACGACAGGCTGTAAATCTGAATCCGTCATAAAATCCGTAAAGTTGCCCAAATCAAATTGATTATGCGTTTTAAAATAAGCCTCCGCATACACCAAGATTTGTTGATACGAATCATGAACAAAATGAAAACCAGCAATCGCCATCACCCGTAACCAAACATCGTGGTCATTCAACAAACGGTACAGTAACAACCGCTCCGCTTTCTCTACCCGACTTAACGGGCCACTGTTCGTACTGCCATCCACCGTGGCTGGGGGTGGCCCTAGCGGCGCAGGTGCTGGTGGCGGAGCTACTTGCGGTTCATCCGAGTGACCACCACCACGTCGAACGGCCTGCTGACCGACCAGTGATCGTAACTGTTGCTTTAAATCATCCTTATCAAGATCGAACTCCGCCACTAATTGGTTTAAATATAAATCCTGTTCGACACTAGAGGACAGTTGTGCTAATTGTTGCAAGACCGCCTGTAAATAAGTCAATTGATCGGGCGTGTTTTGCAAGTTCAAATCATGTTTTAAATACTGCATTTCAAATGCAGTGGGCGTTTGCTTACCATCTTCAAATACTTGGACAAACTTCTCCTGCCCCTGAGCACGCAAATACTCGTCGGGATCCATCCCATCAGGCATTTGGATCACACCCAGATTAAGGCGACTGTTACCACCTAGCAATTTCAGAGCACGATCAGTCGCCTTTTGCCCCGGCATATCGCTATCGTAACAGACATATAAGGTGTCGGTAACGCGCTCAAGCATGTAAATCTGCTCATCAGTTAGGCTCGTCCCCATTGATGCGACCCCGTTCTGAATACCAGAACGATAAGCCGCAATCACATCCATAAAGCCTTCAAACAGCACCACCGACTTTTGTTGTCGAATGGGGCCCCGTGCTAAGTCAAAGTTAAATAATACTGAACGCTTGTTGAACAGCTTCGTTTCCGGACTATTCAAATACTTAGGTTCATTAGGTGATTTTTTGAGGATTCGACCTGAGAAAGCAATCACCCGACCACTCGCGTCTTTAATCGGAAACAAGACCCGGTCAACGAAGCGATCACGTAGGTCACCCGCTTGATTTTCAATGAACAGTCCCGACTGCCGTAGTAGTTGGTAGTCGGTCTGGTGTTCTTTAAAAAAATCTAACAAGAGCTGATTAGCAGGTGCATAGCCGATACCAAACGTTTTAATCGTCTCATCATCCAGCCCACGCTCGTGCAAGTACTTAAGCGCCGGTTCACCCAGTTCAGTATTCACTAAAATATGTTGATACATTTTAGCGCTATCCGCATACAACTTTAACAGATCGGCTTGTTGCTGATCCTTAGGTGCGGCCGGTTGTGACTGCGCCGTATAGCTCGCCGGCAAGTCAATGTGCCCAAAATCGGCCACCTTGACGACTGCTTCCGGAAAAGACAAGTTTTCGAGATCCATAATGAAGCTGAACACGTTGCCCCCACGGCCACAGCTGAAACAGTGAAAAATCTGCTTTTGCTCATTGACCGAAAAGGATGGCGTGCGCTCTTCGTGAAAGGGACACAGGCCAAATAAATTCTTACCAGCCTTCTTCAACTGAACGTATTGTCCAATAAAATCCGCAATGTTGACTGCTGAGCGGACTTGCTCAACCTTTTCCTCGGGAATTCGATTGGCCACTTTGCCACCCCATTTCTACTAACTAAAGTCTGACAAACCAACCAAATCATTGCCGCAATCAAAAGCCGCATCACGAAATTTGGATGCGACTTTGTGCGTGCAAACTTTTACAGAATATATATTACCACAAGTTTGACAGCAGTGCAATAATAAGTTGCCCTTATTAGACACATTTGTCAAATTTGTTTGTCAGCAAGCTAAAAAAGAAGCTACAGCGCGCTTGCTGTAACTTCTTTTGATTATCCACAGTCCGTGCTTATTTAACGATTAATTGATTCAAGTCACCCATCACGTTGATCATTTGGGCGATCGTCAAGAGTTGCTTTAAGTGATTATCCCGCACCTTTTCATCCTTACTCATCACCATCGTCTGTTCAAAGTAATCGACGATCAATGGTCGTAAGGCGGCCAGGGCTTTGAAACGGTCCTCCATGCTCATCGCTGGGGTAAATTGCTTTTGCAATTCAAGAACAGCATCGTACAAGTGTTGTTCCGCTTCATTTTCAAATAAACTTGGATCAACAGTCAAATCATCGGCTGCCAGCTTAGCTTTCGCCGTGATCCGCAACAGACGAGTAAAGGCTTCAATTGTGTCCTTAAACTGCGGATCATCTTGATGCGCATTCAGCACATCGGCTGCTTTGAACATTTCACGGATATCCTGACGACTCCCTTTGATAACCGTATCGACGATATCGTAGCGAATCTTACGGTTGTTAAACCATTGTTTGACGCGATCCGTTAAGAAATCAGCAACTGGTGCCGTTTGCTTTTCGAAGTCTAAGTTGTACGTAGCATCATGGGCCACTAATTCCTTTTGAATATCGGCCTCGAGTTGACGAATTGGGAAATCCCACCCTTGTTCCCGTACGATCCGTACGATTCCAAACGCTTGACGACGCAAAGCAAACGGATCATTAGAGCCACTAGGAGTCAAGCCAACGGCAAAGAAGCTCGTAATGGAATCAACTTTGTCCGCAATAGCTAACACCGCGCCGACCTTGGACTTAGGTAAGTCGCCATCAGCGCTGATTGGCATGTAATGCTCACGAATAGCTTGACCGACTGCTGGATCTTCACCCTTCAAGACAGCATACTTGTCACCCATGACCCCTTGTAATTCAGGGAATTCGCCAACCATCCCTGTCACTAAATCAAATTTATAGATTTGCGCTGCCCGGTGGAGTTGGTTCTTTTCAGTCTCAGTCAAACCAAACCGATCAGCCAAAAAGTCACTGATAATCATGACCCGCTGCATCTTCTCATACATCGTCCCGATTTTATCATGGAAGCTAACCTTTTTGAGTCGTTCCACATATTCTTGAATCGAGTGTTGTTGATCTTCATGATAGAAGAAAGCTGCATCTTCTAAGCGTGCCGTCAATACTTTTTGATTACCTAAAGCCACGTTTTCCAAGTGATCCGTGTTCCCGTTTCGAACGGAAACAAAGTGTGGTAATAAGTTATCCTCGGCATCCGTTACGTAGAAGAACCGTTGATGATCACGCATCGAAGTAATCAAGACTTCATCCGGGATCGTTAAGTATTTGGTATCAAAATCTCCCGCAAATGCAGTTGGATATTCCACCAAGTTATTAACTTCTTCCAACAGGTCTTCATTAACTTTGATTTGCCAGTCTCGTTCATTCGCCAAGGCTGCGATCTGTTCACGAATCGTTGCCTTACGTTTAGCGGCATCCGCAACAACTTGAACACTAGCTAAGTCAGCTTCATAGTCCGCAGCAGTAGCAATTTCAACGTCATGGCCCAAGAAACGGTGGCCCCGTGAAACACGGCCAGCCGCAACGTCCAGAATTTGAACCGGCACAACCTCGTCATCTAATAATGACACGATCCAACGAATCGGCCGAATATACTTGAAACTGTACGTCGACCACTTCATCATCGTTGGGAAATTCATCTTGGTGATGACATCCTTGATTCCGCCCGTCAATACTTCGGCCGCCGTTTTACCAGCCGTAAAGGTTTGTACAAAGACATACGGGGTACCCTTAACATCTTTAAAGACGATGTCATCAGTTGACGCCCCTTGGCCCTTAGAAAAACCAATCGCTGCCTTTGTCCAGTTGCCATCCGCATCCTGAGCAATCTTCTTAGCTGGACCCCGAACTTCTTTTTTCACATCAGCCTGCTTGTCAGCTAAGCCTAACACCTGAACCGTTAACCGGCGTGGTGTTGAGAAGGTTTTAACATCTTCAAAATCAAGCCGGGCATCCTTTAAGAACTTGATCATTCGTTCTTTAAGTTGTAACACACTCGGTGTAACGACGTGGGCCGGCATTTCTTCCAAACCAATTTCAAGTAAATAAGTTTTCGCCATTATTTCGTCTCCTCCTGTGCGTGTTTTAATAACGGGAAGCCACGTTTTTCACGTTGCGCCACGAATTCCTTGGCAATCGACTTCGCCATGTTTCGGATTCGATCTAAATAGCCGGCACGTTCCGTGACTGAAACCATACCGCGAGCATCCATCAAGTTGAAGGTATGACTACATTTAAGACAGTAGTCGTACGCGGGGTGAACTAAGCCGTTCTTAATTTGCCGCTTGGCTTCCTTTTCATATTCATCAAATAACATTAATAATAATTCTTCGTTGCTATCTTCAAAAGCGTACTTAGAATTTTCAAATTCTGGTTCCAAGAAGATGTCGCCATACTTCACGCCATCGCCCCATTCAAGGTCAAATACGGAGTTTACATCCTGAATGTAAGATGAGAGTCGTTCCAAACCATAGGTGATTTCAGAAGTGACGGGATCAACTTCAAGACCACCAACTTGTTGGAAGTACGTGAATTGGCTGATTTCCATCCCGTCGAGCCAAACTTCCCAACCAACACCGGCACAACCCATTGATGGGTTTTCCCAGTTATCTTCCACGAAACGAATATCGTGTTCTAGCGGGTTAATGCCAAGTTTTTCCAAGCTCTGTAAGTATAAATCCTGCACGTTTTCTGGTGAGGGTTTCATGACCACTTGGAATTGGTGGTGTTGGTACAACCGGTTGGGGTTCTCACCATACCGACCATCGGCAGGCCGGCGTGAAGGTTCAACGTACGCCGCGTTCCATGGTTCGGGACCGATTGCCCGTAAGAACGTGTAGGGGCTCATCGTTCCGGCCCCTTTTTCTGTATCATATGATTGCATTAACATACAACCTTGATCCGACCAAAACTTTTGCAAGGTTAAGATAATCTCTTGCACTGATAACTTTTTGCTCATTAGTATCCTCCCAAAATTAGTGACTGAACGGCTGATGGCTTTGAAACGGGGGCATCGCTATTCCCAGACTTATGGCACAAAAAAAGTCCCCTGTCGTCGACAATAACGACATAGGGACGATTGGTTTCGCGGTTCCACCCTACTTCTGAGTAACCTCAGCAGCTTAATTACACGGTATTAAAGCTCCGAAAGCGCCAATTAACGACTTTGACTGACCGTTTTTCACCATCACGGTCTCACTGTAAGTCGAATCCGTTAACCTTCTCTCATCAACACTTAACTATTCAGTTCTTCATCATCATAGCTGATGGTCGTTCGTTTGTCAATCCTCATTCTTCCGGGGCGCCAACGGTTGGTACCAACTGCCCATCTGATCGATGAAGCGTTTAGATTTCAATCGAACGCCCACTGAGTTCTGATAGATTTCATCCAAAATCCGGCGTAACTCCGCCGCTGTCCGCGGTTTGACCTTGATCGAATGAACCTTAGCCAAATCCAACACGGAAAACTGACGTAGATAAAAGATCGCTGCTGGACTAGCATGCAAGCGGTGGGGATCCAAATGCCAGTGCTGTTGACAGAGCAAACCGCCGTAACTTTCAGAATAATCTAACGGTAAATCACTTCGACCGCAAACCGTACACCAACGCAACTCTGGGGCCACCCCAAACGGTTGCAGTAACTGAATTTCGACCACGTTAGCCACCAACGCGGGGGCCACATCTTGATCAATCAGTTGCAGCGCACTGGTCAACTGTTGGTACCACCGCCCCACCGGTTGATTATCTGGAAAAGCGACGTCCATTAAGTTCATAACGTACGTGGCATAAGCGTTCAAAGCAATGTCTTGACTAATATGTTCAAGATACTGTACTGACTTGACACTATTAATATACGAGAGACCTTGATCACGTAAATCACCAACGTATTCCCCCATCGTGAACGGCAATAACTCCGCCGCCATTTTGAAGCCACGCCGACGCGCACCGCGGATAAAAAACATCTTCTTGCCATACTCGGCAGTTAAAAACTTGATTAGCATATCGCGTTCCCGGTAGTCCCGGCGAAAGAGCAAAATGCCGTTAAAATTCGTGACCATTTGTTGGGCCATCCGGATCACCTAGCGATTCTAATAGTCATCTTGCCGATAGCCATAGCTGGCTAGCAAGTCTTGACGGTCCTTCCAGTTCTCTTGGACTTTTACCCAGAGCTCAAGGTAGACCTTATCCCCAAGTAAGTGTTCAATATCACGCCGAGCTAACGAGCCAATCTTCTTGAGCATGCTACCACCCTTACCGATGATGATGCCCTTTTGCGAAGACCGTTCAATAATAATCGTGGCCTGAACGTGAATTTTTTCTTCATCTTGACGTTTGATCGAATCAATCACGACCGCCGTTGAATGGGGAACTTCTTGACGAGTCAATTCAAGAACCTTTTCACGAATCAATTCAGAAATGATAAACCGCTCTGGATGATCCGTAATTTGGTCGGACGGATAATACTGCGGTCCTTCCGGCAATTGGCCCTTCAAGGTCGTCAGTAGTTCATCAACGTTATTTCCTTCAAGCGCGGAAATTGGATAAACTTCCTTCCACGGCAAAGCGTCTTTATACTGATCCATAATCTCCAAGAGATGATCTGGATGGACTTGATCAATTTTATTAATCACTAAATAAATCGGTTGTTTAACCGTTTTAAGACGATCGATAATAAAGTTATCCCCGGCACCACGCCGTTCGTCCGCATTAATCATGAATAGTACGGCATCCACTTCACCCAAAGTTGACAAGGCGGACTTGACCATAAAGTCACCTAATCGACTATGCGGTTTGTGAATCCCAGGGGTATCAATGAAGACCATCTGCGTATCCGCAGTGGTATAAATCCCCTGGATACGGTTCCGCGTCGTTTGGGCTTTGTCAGACATAATGGCGACTTTTTGCCCAACGACCCGATTCAATAGTGTTGATTTACCGACATTGGGACGACCAATAATCGCCACAAAGCCGGAATGAAATGCTTGTTGTTCTGCCATAATTAATTCCTTTCAATCTTGTCCAATCGTTAACCAATTACTAGTTTAACCAACTGACAATTAAGTTCCAAACTTTAGGTGCAAACAACACTAACCCAACTAAGACGGCAAAGGCCGCGGCAAACACTACCGCACCAGCCGCAATGTCCTTAATTTTTTTAGCTAGGGGACTGAAATTAGGCCCAGTGATCATATCGGACAGGTTTTCTGCAATCGTATTGTTAATTTCACATAAGATGACCAGAAAAATCGCTAATGCTAGCCACAGCCATTCGTTAACGCTCAAGTGAACCCACCAGCCAGCAAACAAGGCCACCGCCCCCAGTACAAGGTGTGTTCGCATATTACGTTCTTCAATCACAACCGTTTTAAGCCCAGTCCACGCGTGTAGCCAGGACTGCCAAAACGAGTGATTTTTGCCAACCTGTAGCCGATCTGGTCTATTTTTCGAGGCCATAAGCGTCCAAAATCTGGCGTTGCAATGTAAACATTTCGGTTTCATCCGCTGGCTGAAGATGATCATACCCATTTAAATGTAAAAAGCCGTGAACGACCAAGTAACCTAGCTCGCGCGCCTCCGAATGGTTCAAAAAAGCGGCTTGTTCGCTAACCTTATCAACTGATATCATAATATCCCCGAGATTTAGTGGCATTTCCGCCGCCATCTCCGGATCCATCACAATCAAATCATCCTCGTCATCGTCGTGCATCGCAAAACTAATAACATCAGTTGGACGATCGACACCCCGATACTGTTCATTGATTTTTTGAATAGCATCGTTATTCATCAGGGTCACCGAGACCTCGGTATCATCCCGTAACTTTAACGTCTGACCAGCAAGATCAATTAAATCCCGAATCAATTGCAACTGTTCTGGCTGCGCTCCCGTTGTTGTTTGGTCGTATAATTCTAAATCCATAAGTGCCCCCTAGCGTTGTTCCACACGATCGTACGCCGTAATAATCTTGGCAACGACCGGATTTCTGACCACATCATCCGCCGTAAACTTAACGAACGCGACATTGCTAATGCCGCCCAAAATCTGTTCGGCTTGAATCAAGCCACTCTTAGTATGGTGTGGTAAATCAATTTGTGAGATATCACCATTAACAATCATCTTGGCACCGAAACCTAGCCGCGTCAAAAACATCTTCATCTGGGCATTCGTCGTATTCTGTGCTTCATCCAAGATGACGAACGCATGGTCAAGCGTCCGCCCCCGCATATAAGCCAGCGGTGCGATTTCGATGATACCACGATCCATTAAGCGCTGGGTATGTTCAGCGCCATAAATATCGTACAGCGCATCATAAATTGGCCGCAGGTACGGATCGACTTTTTCCTTTAAATCACCAGGTAGAAAGCCAAGACTCTCACCAGCTTCAACCGCTGGCCGCGTCAAAATCAGCTTCTCGACATCGCCCCGTTTTAAGGCTGCAATTGCCATCACAACGGCAAGATAGGTCTTCCCAGTCCCAGCTGGACCAATACCAAACGTAATATCACTTTTAGCAACGGCTTGCACATACTGCCGCTGACCAAAGTTTTTGACACGAATGGGCCGTCCACGATTGTCCTTAATTAAGGTCTCTGAATAGAGGTCTTTAAAGTAATCCAAAGTCCCCCGGTTGACCATCTTAATAGCACTAATAACATCTGGCGCCCCAATCTGAATACCTTGTTTAATTAAACTCGTTAAATTATCTAGTACTGCTTGCGTATTATGAACAGCAACCTCGTCATCACTGCTGATCGTCATTTGATCCCCAAACACGTGCAATTGAACGTGTAACCCATCCTCAAGCAAAGCTAAGTGGGCGTCTTCTGGTCCTAATAGCGCGACTGATTGGGCCGGATCGGCAATGAGAAATTTTTGTTCATATTTTGAGTTTTCGGTCAAAAACATGGACTCCTTTATTGACAGATTTAATCACCATTATTTAATAATGGCACCCGCAGTTAGCGTGATAACCACGCTGATTTCAGCAGGTATTTGTTAGTTAATCATAGCATAAAAGCCCCCATCGAACCAGTACAAGGACGCCTCGGCATTCGACAACGATTTTCTGAACAGCATTTTTCTTTCGAGCGATTAAATTGGCACGCTATCAATCAACGTAAGCCCAGTTAGATCAGTCCCTGCACCCATTGCTGATACTTAATCTGAACAACTGGTACTGCATTTCTGATCAACCAGAAGAAACAAAAAAACCGGAGAAAAATTTCTCCGGTTAACCGTTAATTCAATAATGATTTAACTGTTTGGTTGATCAGCTTGCCATCCGCCTGACCCTTAAGTTTTGGCATCACTGCCCCCATCACCTTGCCAAAGTCACCTTTACCAGTAGCTCCGACTTGTTGAATGGTGTCAGCAACAATCTGTTGAACTTCTTCGTCCGACAATTGTTTTGGCATGTACTGCTCAACAATTGCAATTTCTGCTTTAACGCCGTCGACTAAATCTTGACGACCCGCATTTTCGAATTCACTTAATGATTCGCGCCGTTGTTTCAGTTCACGTGAGAGCACGCTTACTTCCTCATCAGCCGTTAAATCATGGCCAACATTAATTTGTTCATTCATCAATGCTGACTTAAGCATCCGTATAACGCTGAGGGCTTGCTTATCGCGTGCCTTCATCGCAGCTTTTAGATCACCATTGAGTGTATCGATTAAACTCATTGGTTTTCCCTCCTCGTTAGGTCATTAGTAATCAATACTAATTACTTGAAACGACGACGGTTCTTACGCTTACGTGCTGCTTCAGATTTTAACTTCTTCTTCACACTTGGTTTTTCGTAGAATTCCCGTTTGCGGTATTCTTGTAAAGTACCACTCTTTGAAACGGTACGCTTAAAGCGACGAAGAGCATCATCAAGAGATTCGTTTTTACGAACGACTGTTTTTGCCATGTTAAATTCCCTCCCTCCGAGCTCAAAAAGTAACCGTTAAATTATGCATACTTACACATAACGCAACTGTTCTAGTAAATTATACATAAATTGAAAAAGGCCGTCAACCAAAGTTTACAATTTCCTTAAAATAAATCGTTAAAAGCAACGTCAGTTCGGACAGTAAATCGTTTTCATCCCCCGCCAGCTATGCTACACTAAGACTATTATCGAACCGAAATGAGGTTATTCTATGTCAGCAATTAAAGTCTTTATTTTATCTGATTCCATCGGTGAAACAGCTCATAACGTGGCCTTAGCTGCCGCTGCACAATTCTCCGACTATGACATTCGCTATCAGCGTTTCCCATTTGTCCGCACCGACTCACTGCTCCAGACGGTTTTGTCGCAGGCACTGAAGGAACACGCCGCCATCTTTCATACGTTTGTCGATCGCCGGCTCAGCCAAATCGTTAACCAATTTTGCGAAGCGCACGAGTTGCCTTATTATGACGTCATTACACCAGCTTTAGATACTTTTTCACAGATTACGCACGTCCAACCGTCCAATCACCCCGGTACCGTACACGCGTTAAACACCAACTACTTCGACCGGATCAACGCGATCGAATTTGCGGTCACTTACGATGATGGTAAGAATCCGAGTGGCTTTTTAGAGGCCGACGTGGTCTTACTGGGTGTCTCCCGGACCTCTAAGACTCCCCTGTCACTCTACTTAGCTAATCGTAACCTGAAAGTCGCCAACTTGCCACTAGTTCCTCAGGCTCAAATTCCTGACGAAATTTGGAAAGTTGATCCGAAAAAGATTTTTGGCCTAACTAACGATCCTGAAAAGTTAAACGATATTCGACGGCAGCGAATGGTCCAATATGGGCTTAATCCCGACACCATGTATTCCAACACGGATAAAATTAAAGCCGAGTTGGAATACGCCGACAAGATCTTCAAAAAGATTGGGTGTTTAGTTATCAATGTCGCTAATAAGTCAATCGAAGAAACCGCCACTTTAATTACCGAAAGCTTGAATACTGACGACACTAACAATGGCTAGTATCACTAATTGCCAACTCACCGATGCCGCCTAAGTTTTCCTGACAATCAGCGCGTGCCACCTTCTAACGGTCAGCGCGCGCTTTTTTGCATCATTTTTCTTATCATTAATTAGGTCAGCTACTAATCATCAGTCGTGTCACTCACACGAGCTCGACACCACCGTCAACGTGCAACACTTGCCCAGTCATAAACTCATTTTGCATCAAATAAACATACGCCGACGCGACTTCGGCGGGCGTTGCCACGCGTTTCAAGGGATTACCAGCACTGACGGTCGCAGCCTGGGCCGCCAATTGTGCGTCCGATAGTTGGCGCCAAAGACCAGTCGGCGTCCAAGTCGGTGCAACTGCATTGACGCGATAGTCAGGCGCCAACTCTACGGCAAGTCCAACGACCATCGTATTAATGGCTTGATTGCCAACAATCGCTCCGGAGGCATTATCTGGCCGCCCACCAGCACCCGAAGTAAAAATCAGCGAACCGTGTTGGTTAAGATGGTGGCTGGCTAATTGGGCCACTTGCAGATTTGCAAAAAATTTATCTTCAACCGTCTGCCGAATCGCTGCAATCGAATTGTCCAAGAACCCCCCACCCATTGCACCACCTAACATTGAGACGACGTGGTCAAATGCGGGCTGAGCTGCAAAAAAAGTTTTTAGTTGCGCCAGATTTTGTGCGTCTAACGCCGTTCCAGTCAAATGGTCTGATGGGCCTAATTGGGTGATGGCAGCTGTTACGTGCGCCGCCGTATGACCGATAATATGGACATCGGCGCCTTCCTGTAAGGCTTGGCGAGCAATTGCCATGCCGAAACCCGAAGTACCACCAATCACTAATAGCCGCTGTTTTTTCAATTGCATCGTCATTTTCCTCCTTCTAAAACAAAAAACGACAACCGACTAGCGATTATCGTTCAATTCTCATTAACGTTGCTGTTCAATATCTTCAATCAAATGCGGATTAAACTGCCCGGCCCGAAGCATTGCAATCTCATACTTATAAGGTGGCAATTGATGTTTCTTATCTTCCCCGACATACGGCGTTTCTAAAATCTTGCTGATGTCTGGCAATTGCGGATGATGGGCGACCTTATTCAAAGTATCAAAGCCAATCGTTCCCATACCGATATTCGTGTGCCGGTCCTTGTGAGCACCTTGAGGATTCTTAGAATCATTGAGATGGATCACTTTCAAACGATCCAGCCCAATCACATGATCAAATTCATTCAGGACACCGTCGAAATCGTCCTTAATCGCGTAACCGGCATCACTAGTATGACAAGTATCAAAGGTAACCGATAACTTTTCATTATAAGTCACCCCATCGATCATCTGCGCGAGTTCTTCAAACGTCCGGCCAACTTCAGTTCCTTTGCCAGCCATCGTTTCTAGCGCGATTTGAACGTGCTGCTCTGGCCGAATAACCGCGTTCAGTCCCTTGATGATCTGCGTAATGGCAACATTCGCTCCGGCACCAATATGTGCTCCCGGATGGAGCGTTAATTGTGTTGCGCCAACGGCATCTGCACGCTGGATCTCTTGATAGAGAAAGTCCGTTGCAAACTCAAAATAACCCGGCTTTTTCGTATTACCTAAATTAATGATGTATGGGGCATGTACGACGATCTGCCGGAGGTCATGAGCCTCGATTATCGGCTGTGCTTCGTCAATTTTCAGTTCGTCAATTGGTTTACGCCGTGTATTTTGGGGTGCGCCCGTATAGATCATAAATGTGTTGGCGCCGTAACTTGCCGCCTCATTGGCAGATCCGAGCAACATGTCGGGTGCCTTCATCGAAACATGTGAACCTAATCTAAGCATTGTAGTCCCATCCTTTTCGCAAGTTTACTAATTCCTGTCATACCTTAAAGTTGCCGGATACATATGATACCGGCATGATCACTCATTATCCAAATAAATCTGTCAAGTTATTCTAAGCGGTTGTGGTCACCCGTGGATAAAAGTACGCCAAGGTCCGCTCAATCGCATGACCGTCATTACGCGTATTCCATAACTGATTAAACTGGGTTAACTGTAACGGCGCACCCGGCATTGCTAGGACATGATTCAAGTCCACCACCGTCCGGACTAATGGTCCCGGCGCCCAGTCCCTAAAATCAGCTTGCAGGCCCACTTCTTGCTCATAGTGGTTCCAGTCAAAGACATAAAAAACGATTTTTTGACAATTTGGTAACAACGCGTAGTCAAACACAACTGAGGAGTAGTCACTGACCAAAGTATTAGCGACCGTCAACAATTCATCGGTACTAAACTCAGGTACCAATGTCACTAGGTCCGGGTAACGGGCTTGCAAATCACGTTCCTGCTCGGCCAAATGGGGATGTAACTTAATAATCAAGTGTTGATCGGGCCGCAACTTTAATTGCTTAAAATCAGCCGGCAACGCAAATTGAACACCGGCTCGATAAGTCGGCGCATACAAAATAACTTCCTGTTGTTTAAACGCCGGATACTTCTGATAAATGGCCGTTGCGGTTTGCATCACCCATTCGGACTTACAATACCGATCCGAACGAGGATATCCCAAGACCCGCATCCGCGTCTGTGGGACGTGATAACTCGCTGCAAAAATCGTTCCCATCTTCTCAGAACCAACCACGTAATCAGTAATCTGATCATACACGGTCTGAAACCGACGCCGATCATCTGCGGGCCGCTGTGCCGTCTGTGGATCACCCCAACCAAATGTTTTGACCGCGCCAGCAGCATGCCAGAGTTGAATCAGTCGTTGTGGGGACTGCCGCGTCAAGCCAGCGGTAAAGCCATAATAATTATCAAGATAAACGTCCGCTGCCCGGGTAATGACGGGAATTCCCGTCAAGGCAAATCGAACTGAATCATGAAACGGCCGTGTCGCAATTCCCGCCTGTGCCAGTTGTGCCGCCCCGGTGGCTGCACTCGGCAAGTAATAAACAGTCAAGCGCCCGGGAACGCGCTGGTTCAACTGCTGAATAAAATCCAAATTGTCCGCAAAGCTCATCAAATAAATCACCTGATCATTTTTGCTAAAGTGCGCTAGCCACGATACAACTCGCACCAGCCAGACATAAATTACTTTCTTCACACTGGCCATCCTTTCATTTCATCATTAATTATTGTAAAGCGTGCCCTACGTGACAATCAAAAATGTGCCAGCTCAATTACGCTTAAAAAGTTCAGATTGGCGTCAACTTACTTGAGCCGTCTGCCTTCGTCCACTAAATATAAACAACTATTTTTCAAGTCTGTTCCCCATTAGTTGTTCATTAGCTCTGGGTCTAACTGATATGGACTTATGATCCAGCAATAACACAATGCTTGTATTATATAACAGATGCCCACACTTCGGCTAGTCGGGTCACTATTAATAGTGGTGTAAAAGTCGTCCCCGAACGCCTAATCAAAAAGTGCTTGCAAACAAGTCCCGAAAGTCCTGTTTGCAAACACTTTTAATCTGATAAATTCATCAAGGCTTCGGTTCATAAAAGTGACCGAGAATCTTGACCGTATCTGAAATACTAACGAAAGCGTGCGGGTCAGATTCGGCCATGGCCGCCTTCAATTCGCCCATTTCGTAACGCGTGATGACTGTAAATAAAATCGTTTTATCATCATGTTGATAAGCACCTTCAGCGTTGTGTACGATGGTAACGCCACGACGAATCCGATTTTGAACGCTATCAATCACCGTTTTAGGGCGACTCGTAATAATCATCACTTGCATCTTCTGTTGGCGCGTATACGTCATATCCATGACCCGACCATTTACAAACAACCCGAGTGCAGAATAAAAGGCATATGGCCACCCGTAAACAAAGCCAGCCGCAATGACAATGATCGAGTTGAACGCCATGTTGATCGTCCCAATACTGCGACCCGTTTTACGGCGTAACACGATACCGATAATATCGAGGCCACCGGTTGAAATCCCATTTTTGAGGGCCGTTCCGGTCCCGAAACCATTAACAGCACCCCCAAAAATCGCACAAATGATGGGGTCATGGGTCAAACCAACTGGGGCAATCAGTTTGATCATAATACTAGATAGCGTAACAGCTAAGAACGTATACAACGTAAACTTATGCCCAATCGATCGCCACGCAATAATAAACATTGGAACATTCAAAATAAACAGTAACGCCGCAGTTGAAATCTGAACGGGAAGAAACTTGCTCATCAAACTATTAATCAATTGTGCAAGCCCAGTGATCCCTGAAGAATAAATATGCCCCGGCGTCCAAAAGTAGTTCATGGCAATGGAAACTAAAATGGCGTATATAAAAGCAGTTGACGCTTTCACAACATCACGATGGTGTTTGGATAACTGCTGAAAATCATCCATGAATTAAGTGTGCTCCTTTACGTTTTTGCTTTCGTTATTGTAACACGCCGATTCGCAAACGGCCGGTCTTTTGCAGTATTCTGCTAAAAGTCTCACGTTTCTCAGCAAACTCCCATTAATCAATCCGACTAATTTCCAGAACGAGCCCCGCTACGATAGTTATTATTAGATCACACCTATCGCGATGACCAGCAACTCACGCTTAGTCCACTTTAGGTGCATCGGCCCACTGCTCGGCGATAAAATCAGCGCGGCCACCCGCTTCTTGTTCCGCAAATACCACTGGATTATTTTTATAAAAGCGTTGGTGGCGTGCCTCGGCTGGATAAAATGGTTTGGCATCCTCAATCGCCGTTACGATTGGTTTACTAAATCGTTCGCTCACCTGTAATGCCCGTTTAGACGCTTCCGCGATCCGCCGTTGTTCCGGACCATTCACAAAAATGACCGGCCGATAATTATCACCACGATCTTGAAATTGCCCCATTGCATCGGTAGGATCCGTTTGATGCCAATAAATATTGACTAATTCCGTGTAACTAATGATATCGGGATCAAACGTAATTTTGACAGCTTCAGTATGACCCGTCGTATGCGCTTTGACGTCTTCGTAAGTGGGATTTTTCGTGTGTCCACCAGTATAACCCGAGACAACACTGTCGATTCCGGGTTGACTATCAAAAGGCTGAACCATGCACCAAAAACATCCACCCGCAAAAATTGCTGTTTCCATGAGAATTCCTCCAATTAAATATTAATATAAATTTAACACTAATTAAAAAGAACGTCCATTTCTGGACGCTCTTAATATTTTTATTCGGTTGGTTCATCATCCGTTACGGGATTGGTAATATTCAAATCCAAATCAGCTAATTGCTGGTCAGAAACCCGCGATGGTGCATTGGTCATTGGTTCTGACGCCTTGGAATTCTTAGGGAAGGCGATCACTTCACGAATGTTGTCGTTACCTGATAATAACATCGCGAACCGGTCTAACCCGATTGCTAAGCCACCATGAGGCGGAAAGCCCATGTCAAGGGCATCCAGTAAGAACCCAAATTGTTCTTGGGCTCGTTCCTTAGTGAAGTCCAATGCCTTGAACATCTTTTCTTGTAATTCGCGGGTATGAATCCGGATCGACCCGCCCCCGAGTTCATAACCATTCAAGATGATATCATATGATTGTGCATGGGCTTTGTGTGGATCTTCGCCATCATTCAAGTAATGAACATCTTCTTCATTGGGCATTGTGAATGGATGGTGAGCTGGTACCCAGCGCTCGATGCCTTCATCATATTCAAACAATGGCCAGTCAACGACCCATAGGTAAGCGTATTGATCTTGATCAATCAAGTCAAGTTCCTTAGCAATCGCGGTCCGTAAGTAACCCAGCGTGTCAGAAACTACTTTGAAACTGTCGGCAGCAAACAATAATAAGTCGCCTGGTTTAGCAGCAGCAGCACTCGTAATGGCTTCAAAGTCACCATCGTTCTTGAAGAATTTCGCAACGGGACCACTAAAGCCGTCGTCAGTGACCTTCATCCAAGCTAAGCCCTTAGCCCCAAACCGTTTAACGTACTCCGTGTACGCATCGATTTGCTTTCTAGAATATTGATCAGCACCGCCAGGAACTGCAATCGCCTTGACCAGGCCACCATTAGCGAGTGCATTATCAAAGACTTTAAAACCGGCGTTAGAAACGGCCACGCCCATGTCTTTGAGTTCCATACCAAAGCGCACATCCGGCTTTTCAGAACCAAAACGGTCCATAGCTTCTTGCCAAGTCATCCGCGTAAACGGCGTCTTGATGTCAACACCTTTGACGTCCTTCATGACTTGCTTAATCAAGCCTTCAGTATAGGACTGAATCTCTTCAGCCGTTAAGAAGGATGTCTCCATATCAATCTGGGTAAATTCAGGCTGACGGTCACCCCGCAAATCTTCATCACGGAAACAGCGTGCAATTTGATAGTAGCGATCAAAACCGGCCCCCATCAGCAATTGCTTAAAGAGTTGTGGTGATTGTGGTAACGCGTAAAAATGCCCTTGATAGACCCGCGAAGGCACTAAGTAATCCCGGGCCCCTTCTGGCGTCGACTTCGTTAAGAACGGCGTTTCAATATCATAGAACCCGTTGGCATCAAAATAGCTATGAACTGCTTGGGTGATGCCATTACGAATTTTCAATCCACGTTGCATTTCTGGCCGACGCAAGTCCAAGTAACGGTACTTCAAGCGCAATTCATCTGATACGTTAATGTCATCTTGAATATAAAATGGTGGGGTTTTCGCCTTATTTAAGATTTTGGCATCGTGAATCTCAACTTCAACTTTACCAGTCTTCATGCGGTCATTAACAGCGTCAGCATTCCGATTAACAACGGTTCCTTGCACTTCAATGACGTATTCGCCCCGTAACTGATCTGCTACCGCCAAAGCATCCGCTGAAAATTCCTGACTAAAGACTAATTGCACAATTCCTTCACGGTCCCGTAAATCAATAAAAATCAAACTCCCAAGGTCGCGGCGTTTTTGTACCCAACCTTGTAAAGTGACCGTTTGGCCTAAATAATCCTCATTGATGAGACCCGCATATGTGGTCCGTTTCATAAACGCTTCCTCCTTATAAATCGTCAAACTTGCCGTTCACACTACTTATCTAAAACTTGATGAGCATCTTGATAGATGTCCGCCATCGCAACCTTGGTTTCCTCACCAGTAGCCATAGCCTTCAAGTTAACGACCTGATCAGCCAGCTCGGTTTCGCCCACCGTCATCGTGTAACGGGCATTCAAGCGATCAGCACTCTTGAACTGAGCTTTAGGCTTGCGATCCAAGTAATCCCGTTCGGCCTTATAACCGGCTGCCCGTAATGCCTGTACCAGCTTCAAAGTCGTAGCACTAGCAGTGTCGCCAATTCCCACAACATAGACGTCCAACTGATCATCAGTTGGTACCGCAATGTTTTCAGCATCCATCAACACTAATAGTCGTTCAACACCCAGGCCAAAGCCAACACCCGAAACTTCAGGGCCACCTAATTCCTTAACCAATCCGTTGTAACGACCCCCAGCACAGATCGTCGTGTAGCCCTTGCCTAACGCTTTTGAGTGGGTCATAATTTCAAAAATCGTATGGTTATAATAATCTAATCCCCGGACCATCGTGGCATCAATCTCGTACGGAATTGCTAATGCATCTAAATACGTCTTAGTTTGATCAAAATGCGCTTGAGCTTCCGGAGACAAGTAATCTAAAATCGATGGTGCATCGGCCACAAATTGTTGATCTTCCGGTGCCTTACTATCTAAAACCCGCAATGGATTCTTGTGTAACCGTTCCTTGGAGTCATCACTCAATTCATCAAAGTGTGGTTCCAAATAATCAATCAAGGCTTGTCGGTAATCATCACGCGTTTGTTGATCACCCAACGTGTTGATGACCAGTTTCAAATCAGTCAAGCCAAAGGTTTTAAGTAAGTTATAGCCCATTGCAATTACTTCAACGTCTAGGGCGGCACTTTCACTACCAAAAGCTTCCACGCCTAATTGGTGGAACTCACGTAACCGACCTGATTGGGGCCGTTCATAACGGAACATTGGTCCCATGTAATAAACCTTGTATGGTTTGAGAACTTGCGGACCGTACAACTTGTTTTCAACAAACGCCCGGACGACGCCGGCAGTTCCTTCTGGGCGGAGCGTAATGTGCCGGTCACCCTTGTCATGAAAATCATACATTTCCTTCGTTACAATATCAGAAGTATCCCCCGCTGAACGTGAGAAGACCTCGAAGTTTTCAAACATCGGTGTCCGGATCTCTTTGAATTGATAAGTCTTGAAGACGGCACGAGCCGTTGCTTCAACGTATTGCCACTTTTCACTATCGCCAGGCAAAATGTCGGCGGTGCCTTTAGGCCGTTGATATCTCATTAATAGTTCCTCCCTTGATTGCAATCGACAAAAAAAGCGCCCTTGATTATTTACCAAGGGCGCTATTAGCGCGGTACCACCTTTTTGAGTACTAATTGATAACGTCTGTAATCACAGGCGGAACGCTGCCGTTCACCTCAAAAGCGTCTCCTCATTGCGCACTATCCGGAATTCTCAGCACTTACCGGTCTCTGGTTATAGTGGCGTACAATGCTCTTACTTTCTCTGCGGTCGATTGATTAATATATGGTTAAAGTTACACGAAAATCACTTAAAAGTCAACGATTCTAGTTAAAATTATCTCAAGATTTCGTCGGCCAGCTGTTTTTTTGGTATACTATTTGCAGCACTTCAAATTGTAATTATCTTAAATCTAGTTGGTGACAAAGCATGCAAGTTTTAAAACAATTTTGGCGTCAAATCACAGTCACGGTTATTTTTATTGGCCTAGTGATTGGCTTTGTAGTGCTATTAGCGACTAATAACACTGCGACTGTTAACATTGCCAACGTCAATATTCGTAGCGGTCCAGGCATGAGTTACGCGATCGAGGACGCTACGTCTAAGGGCACCAAGGTCCACATTATGAAACGCAAAAATAATTGGCTATACGTCCGTTATGCGGATCATAAATTCGGCTGGATTGCTAGTTGGTTAGTCAACGAACATAACAGTCAGTTGACTAAAACCACCAAAATCTCTGAAGCCACCATCGTTTTAGATCCCGGACACGGCGGTTCTGATTCCGGGGCGCTCTCGAGCAAGGGCAAGATGGAAAAAACGTACACGTTACGGGTCGCTAAAGCTGTAGCTAAAAAGCTCCGGGCTGCTGGCGCACACGTTGTTTTAACCCGTGATTCAGATGAATACGTCGGCCTGAGTGCGCGTCCCGCAATCGCAAACAAGCTTCATGCAGACGCCTTCATCAGCTTCCACTTTGACAGCTCACCAGAAAAAAACACGGCTTCTGGGATCACGACCTATTACTATCATAAGTCAACCTCACTAGCACTAGCCAAGGCGTTAAACAATAACGTCTCGACCTTGCCAATTCCTAGTAAAGGAACGGACTTCGGTGACTTTCTGGTCATTCGTGATAATTCACGACCATCCGTATTGATGGAACTGGGTTATATTAATGATAAGTCGGACTTCAAGACGATCAGTTCTAAAAAGTACCCTCAAGAAGTAGCGCACGCGGTTTACGCCGGATTGAGTACCTACTTCGCCAATCAATAATAATGCAGTCAGCATGAAGTCTTTGAAAGTGGCCGTTATTCCAGTGACTGGGATAACGGCCACTTTTCGCGACTATTCAATCGATGAATCGCATATCAACTGACGCGGTTTACCTAAATAACCGTCTATTTGCCTGCACTTTAGCTCCGTACCGGACGTCTAACCTCATTTCACACTCTTACGGATCAACGCCACTAATTGTTAATAACAATTAATTGCGTTACAGTGATGGTAACCGTATTTAACATCGCAGCAAGGAGGAGTTAACATGCACTTAACAAAAACTTGGCTCGCACAACTACCACTCACTGACATTCAGCAAGTGCAACCAGTGAGCGGTGGCGACATCAACGCGGCCTTTCAAATCATCACCCGTCATCACCAATATTTTTTGAAGGTTCAGCCGCACAACGACGTTACTTTCTTTGACCACGAAGTCGCTGGATTGCGACTACTTGGTGCAGTGACTAAGACACCGCGTGTCATCGCCAGTGGCACGATTGCCACAGACGGTTATCTCTTATTAGATTGGCTAGCGACCGGGACTGGCAGTCAGTCCGCACTGGGAGCGGCTGTCGCCAAAGTTCACCATCAACACCACGCCCAATTTGGTCTTGACCACGACTTCACAGCTGGCAAGTTACCGAAAATTAATCATTGGCAGACTGATTGGGCAACTTTCTATACACAACAACGTTTAGATGTATTAGTCAATTTGGCTAAGGAACACCATTTATGGTCAGAAACGCGTGAAATGCATTATCACCGCTTACGACAACAACTGTTGCAAGATTCCCACATGCATACGGTAAAACCAAGCCTGTTACATGGCGATTTGTGGTCAGGTAATTACTTATTTGACACGACCGGTACGCCCGTTTTGATCGATCCCGACGTGTTTTACGGTGACCGAGAGATGGATCTGGCCATGACGACGATTTTTGGTGGTTTTGATACTGATTTTTATCAGGCTTACCAAGCAGCCTACCCGGTTGCGCCCGGTATGCAAGACCGCCTACCAAGCTACCAACTCTATTATTTACTGGCCCACCTGAACCTGTTTGGTGAAACATACGGACCAGCCGTTGACCGAATTCTCATGCAATATTAATACAAGCCTCGCGACCCGTGCAGCTCATTGAGAGGACTCGGTCGCGAGGCTTGTATATAATTTTTTAGCTACAATCATCAGTTATCACAATATTTCGAGTGTCTAGACTAGTCGACAAAGGTCAATAAGTCGTTTAAATCCGTAACTTGAACTTCCGGAGCACTAGTCACCGTAATCAGGCGGTCAATATCAAATAAATATCCGGCAATCCCAGCATTGTGACCGGCATCGATGTCCAAGTTGCGATCACCCACCATAACGGCGCGTTGACAGTCGACCTGGTGTTTATTCAATAAATAATTCAACGCAGCTGGATCAGGTTTACGTGGGAATGGCTGAGCAGCCGTGACCGCATCTGTGAAATATTGGGCTAAACCCGCTCGTTGTAAATAGGCTTGTGCGCTTTCGTCACGATGGGTCATCAAATAATTGTGACCACCAACTGCGATAACTTTTTCAAGCACCGCTTGAGCACCCGCAAAGGCGGCCGGTGCATGCTGTAATTGTGGCTCCCAACGTTGATAGCCCGCCCGTAAATCATGCCAATCCCAACCATACTGAGCCGCAACCATTCTTTCCGCATAACCAACTGACTGTTGCCGCATCAGCTGGTACGTTGTATCAGCCGGAATAGTCCCACCTAACTCGGCAACTGCTTTTTGGAAAGCTTGGACCATGGCTGGATAAGTATCTAACAAGGTTCCATCGAGGTCCCATAAAAACTCACGCATCTCATTCACTCCCGCTAATAATTGTAATAGCCAAAAAGCTGAAAGTACCGGATTGGTCTTTCAGCTTTTACTTCAACGTTGATCAGTATCATAACAAATCGTGACCGGCCCATCGTTAACCAAGGAAACTTGCATATCGGCACCAAATTCACCAGTCGCAACGGTCACGCCACTGGCAGCTAATTGCTGATTAAATGTATCATACAATTTGCTAGCCAATTCAGGATTACCCGCCGCTGTAAAACTTGGTCGATTACCATGGCGCGTCTCCGCGTATAACGTAAACTGCGATATCGACAAGATTGCTCCACCGACTTGTTGAATATTCAAATTCATTTTTCCATCTGCGTCACTAAAAACGCGGAGGTTTAAAATCTTATGCGCGATGTAATCCAATTCGGCTTGACCGTCGCCATCTTGAAAACCAACCAATAGGACGAAACCGTGGTCAATCGTGCCCCGAACTTTCCCATCAATACTAACTTGTGCCTGCTGTGACCGCTGAACAATGACTCGCATAGAAGCCTCCTAAAACATTTTCCGTTCGACAACGTAAAGATCCTGAACATTTTTCAGACTGTCAATGATTCGTTGGAGATGTTCCAAGTTGCGAACCCCCAACGAAACACTAATAATGACCATCTTGTTGTGATCGACCTTACCGTTGACATTGGTCAAAAATTTCGTGTGATTATTGATAACTTTCAACACATCGTTGAGCATGCCATTACGGTTATAACCTTGAATTTCCAAATCAGAATTGTAGTTCGTTCGGTCACCCTCGGGATTCTCCCACTGAACATCAATCAACCGTTCACCATTTGCTTCTGCGCTCTTAACGTTCGGACAATCAACACGGTGAACCGAAACACCGCGCCCCTTCGTAATATAACCAACAATCTCATCACCCGGAATTGGAGAACAGCAATGACTTAGACGTACGAGTAAGTTGTCGACGCCTTGAATAATCACCCCACCAGAAGATGAGACCTTTTGCCGCTTCCGATCCTGCTTCTCCTGATCCTCATTATGATGATCTTTCGATTTCTTCTTCGCTGGCGCTTCCGTAGAGTCTGCCAAAATGGCCTCCTCACGTTCACGCTGCCGATTAGCCTCGCGCTGTTTACGAACATCACTCGTTAACCGGTTAGCAATCCCTACCGGTTGGACGTCACCAAACCCCAAGGCCGCGAACAAATCATCCTCACTACCGTAGTGCATCTTTTGAGCGACCGCCGTCACCTTGTCCTTAGTCATGATTTCTTTTGGATTAAACTCTAAATCACGTAGCTGCTTCTCAAGCAAATCACGACCCGTAATGATGTTTTCCTCACGGTCAGCATTGCGGAAGAACTGTTTGATTTTATTACGGGCCCGCCGCGTATAGACTAATTTCTGCCAATCACGGCTAGGACCAGTTGAACTAGTGGACGTTAAAATATCCACGATATCACCATTTTTGATTTGGTAATCCAATGGAACGATCTTGCCATTGACTTTCGCACCAGTCGTATGGTTACCCACTTCCGTATGGATCGAATATGCCATATCCAGTGGTCCAGCGCCCTTTGGTAATTCTGTCACGTCACCCTTGGGCGTAAAAGCATAGACCCGGTCACTAAAGAGGTCGCCCTTGACGCCCTCCATAAAGTCGGCAGCGTCCTTACTTTCATCCTGTAGCTCAATGATTTCTTTGACTAAGTTCAACTTGTTGCCCGACTGAGTCTCTTGGACCTCGTCGCGTTTACCTTCCTTATACGCCCAGTGTGCTGCGACCCCGTATTCAGCGACCCGGTGCATTTCAAACGTCCGGATCTGTATTTCGAGGGGCTTACCTTCAGGACCGACCACCGTGGTATGCAAAGATTGATACATATTGGCCTTGGGCATCGCAATATAATCTTTAAAACGCCCCGGCATGGGCTTCCATTGTGTGTGAATCGCACCTAAAACTGCATAACAGTCCTTGATTGAATCCACGACCACCCGAATTGCCAGCAGATCGTAAAGTTGGCTAAACTGTTTGTGTTTGTCCCGCATCTTCTTATAAATTGAATAGATATGCTTCGGACGACCATAAATTTCAGCTTCTGGTAGTTCCAGATCATGGAGCGCCTTTTGAATGTCTTGAATGGCAATCTCGATGTACTTTTCACGGTCCTCACGCCGCGAATTCATCAAGTGGACAATGCGATAATACTGTTGAGGATTCAAATAACGTAGTGAAATATCTTCTAGTTCCCATTTAATCGTGCTGATCCCTAATCGATCGGCAATGGGGGCGTAAATTTCCAACGTTTCATTTGCAATTCGCCGCTGTTTATCGGGCCGCAGATGCTGCAATGTCCGCATATTATGCAAGCGATCAGCTAATTTGACAATCATGACTCGAATATCTTTAGACATCGCCAACAGTAATTTACGGTGATTTTCAGCAAGCTGTTCTTTGTTGGACTTGTACCGAATCTTACCCAGCTTGGTGACCCCGTCAACAATAACGGCCACGTCATGACCAAACAGTTCTTCAACGTCTCCTAAAGTAACACCAGTATCTTCCACAACGTCGTGTAAGAAACCCGAAGCGACGGTTTCAGGGTCCATCTTCAATTCAGCTAAGATACCAGCAACTTGAATCGGATGCATAATATACGGCTCACCAGATTGGCGATACTGATCCTTATGCACATAAGTTGCAAAATCACACGCCCGTTTAACTAACGCGACGTGATCACTATTCATATACTTTTGAACCATGTCCAGGACATCCTGGGCAGTCCAGGTAGGTTGTTTGGGCATTTTATCACCACGACTTCCACAAAGATTCTATTTAATAAAAGGCACGTGAGGTTCCCACCCAACGTGCCTTGACAACCGTTTTAACGCAAACTCGCGCGGGGACCAGTTAACCCATATGCTAAGTAGGATATGCCTAAATCAACTAACGCTAAGTAATAGACATACGTTGGGAAAAATAGATAGAGCCCGACAAAACAGCCCACTGGGAATAGCCAGACTAACCAGCCCGTCCGTTCAGTCCGACGAATCCACCAGCCAACGACTGCTGCCAGCACAAAGTCAACTACAAAGAGTAGCCATACAATCTGATGAAACCGGCTAATACTCGTAAATCGTAGCAACCATGGTATCATCACCCCAACGACAAGCGCAATCAGCCAATACTGGCCATTAAACTTACGAATTTTTTCCGTCAAACTAACTCCCTCGCTTACGCTTTATTGCTAAATGACTATGATTATTTATTGTACACCACCGACCGCAAAATTACACTAGTTCGCACCAAAAAGAAACGCTACTTAGTAAGTAGAGGGGTGCCGTTTCGGCCCGCATGATTCGTGGACCCAGGCCCACTGCCGCGATACCAGCAGTTTGTAATGTCGCTACTTCTTGTGGTGCCAAGCCTCCTTCAGGACCAAAAATCGCCAGCAGTCGTTGTGGTGCGGTCATCGTTTTTAACGTCTGCACCAGTTGGCTGCTCTCACCTTGTTTGGCTGATTCCTCCCACGCTACGACCCCGGTATCATATGACACGTGTGCTAACAACTGGTTTAAATCCGTTGCGTAGCTCACACTAGGAATCATCGTCCGGTGTGACTGTTCAGCCGCGCCCTGCGCAATTTTCGCCAAGCGGGCCAACTTGCGGGCCCGCTTATTCGCTGCCCATTTAGCCACTGCCCACTGACTATCGAAAAACACGAAGGCGCTCGCACCTAATTCAGTACCACGTTGTACGATCTGTTCGGGTTTATCGCCTTTAGACAACCCACAAGCAATAGTCACTGGCAACGGCAATTCAACATGGGGCGTCGTAACGGCCGTGATTGTCGCTGTAGCTGTTCGACCATCGCTTTTCACCAAATCCGCCAGCACGACTTGATGTGTCGTCGTAACAAATTCCGCAGTGTCCCCCGGTTGTGCGCGCATCACCTTGACCCAGTGTTTGACCGTCTCACCCGTGATAGTGAACGTTTGCCCAATCGTTGTCGTAATCGGTGTTGATAAAAAGTATCGTTGCATTTCAGTCCCCCACTAATCTTCAGCTGTTGGTAGATAAGCCACAATACCGTGCCAGTCACCCATTTGCGTATGTTGTGTAATTTGGAAGCCCGCTTCCTTAATTGTCGTCATGACGACCTGGAACTTATCATCGATGATGCCAGAGGCAATGAAATAGCCGCCCCGTTTTAAGTTTTGACGGGCTTGTGGTACCAACGGAATAATAATTTCAGCCAAAATGTTGGCAACGATAATATCAGCCTGCGTGTCAATCCCAGCTAGTAAATCATTGGCAGCCACGTGAACATCTTTGGCAACTGGATTCAAGTCCAAATTCGTTTGAGCTGATGCCACAGCGACATCGTCAAGATCGTAAGCTTCTACTGCACCGACGCCCATCGCTTTGGCCGCAATACTCAATACCCCGGACCCAGTACCCACATCGATCAAGTGTTCACCACCATTGATCACAGTTTCAAGCGCCTGCAAACAGAGCTTGGTTGTCGGATGCGTTCCGGTACCAAAAGCCTGACCAGGATCTAGTCGCAACACAAGCTCACCTGATTGCACTGGTTGGTACTGTTCCCAACTTGGCACAATCGTCAAATAGCGCGTAACCCGGACGGGGTGATAGTATTTTTTCCAGGCCGTCGCCCAGTCTTCATCCGATAAAGCCGTCATACTGACTTCATTAGGTGCTGGATTCAACCCAAAATCAGTCAGCTGACTAACCCGCTGCTTGATCGTTGGAATGACTTCCGGTACAAACACCGTCTCAGGATAATAAGCAGAAATCTTCGCCCCACTGGTAACGTGTGGAATCGTCGCCAAATCGATGATCTCACCATACCGATCAGGCTTTAAATTCTGATAATCCAAGGCATCATCAATTTTGACGCCACTGGCCCCGGCTTCCATTAAAATGTTTGCCACCGCTTCGACAGCTTCATTAGAAGTACTGACCGTTACTTCAGTCCATTTCATATCTTTATATTTTCCTCCCATCGAAAGCTAGAGCGCCAAGCGCCATCGCTTAAGACTATCACGTTTTTCTTAGTAACAATTATATAACAAGCCTGATTAACTTGACAATCACCTGGTCATCCAACCATGATGTTCATGATCGATAGTCCGGCGAGAAATCTTGGATACGAATGGATTGCCGGCCACAAAGTACCGCAATGGTGCCGTTGTCCATTCACCCTTGTTGACAATTCCAATTCGCGGAGTCGCCACAACTTGTTCCGGTTGGCGATAATGACTCAAATCCAATGATAAGGTCGCCGGTTGCAGTGCTTGTCCATTTAACGTTTTATCTAACCCAAGTGCCTGCATTAGCTTGCCCGGTCCGTTGGTCAAGTTCGCAATGGGCACTGGCCGCTGCTGTTGCATTCGTTCAAGCCCCGCATCTGGTTCAATTCCGCGAATCAAGACACATTCTGGCGTACCGGCAGCTTGTGTCACAATATTCAGTAAGCACCAGGCCCTCATTTGATAAATATAAATTGTTCCCGCTGATTGCCAGAGTGCGTGATTGCGCGGCGTTTGGTGGTTCTGATACGCGTGAGCTCCTGCATCACGGGCGCCAAGATACGCTTCTGTTTCTGTGATCCAGGCGGTCAATACACCGCTAGATGTCTGTAGGCGCAACTGTTTACCCAGTAGGCTCACCGCAATTTCAGGTGTCGTGCATGTGCTTAAAAATCGTTCGATTGCTGTCATAACTTGTTTTACTCGCCCCTAATAGAAAACGGACTAGCCACCTTGCTAGTCCGTCCTCATATTCATTTAATCATTATTTGCGGTCTTTTTGGTTAGATGCTTATTCAAATACTTAATCATGTCGGCTTCATGCTTAAAGATCCGCGGGTGCTTTTGCTTGTGCAACCGAACCGCGATCTCATTGATTTTGATTCGCCCGGTCCAAGTATGACTGTACTTAACGACCACCCGATTGTTGCGATGGTCCTTACCGAATTTCAACACGTAAACGCTGTCGGGCACCATCAGCGGTCTAATATATGTTTTATCGTAGTCATAATGTATTGATCGCAGAAACTGTTTCGTGCGTTTTAACATGTCGTTGATCTCTCCTTCACAATGTGAAATTGATTAAATAATAAATTAATTTATCGTTAGTATATTTTCATATCTAGCTATTATTATAGCAGACTTTAAACAAGTAGTGTACCAATTTGCCATTGGTTTAGCAAGTATCGAACTTTAATTCTTATAAATTTGCTAACCATTTCAGAATTGTTTTTGCCGCATATCCGGGTATGGTAAAATATGATTAAATTAGTAAGGTTATCAATATTAGGGGGAATTTACTGATGATACTCATCGAAAGAATTTATCGTCGTGGTCATGAACAGTTGACAACGGTCGACCAAATCGAAAAATTTCAAACCAATGACGGTTATGTCACATCCAACGAAGTCCTCGCCCGCGAAATCGGTGCGGATAGTGAAAACTGCTTCTACAAAAATCAAGAGGGCAAACGCAAAAAAGTCGTTGCGACCAAGGACGATCAGGGCACTTGGCATTTAAAGACCATCGGCACAACTGACCCGACTAGCGATGGCTTATTGCAACTACCGCATATGGATGATGTTTGGGGTTAATTGGTGCTTCGTTTAGAAGAACTGATAATTAGTGTTCGTCAGTTAGAACTACCATCAAAGACTCAGATTTCTGATGGTAGTTTTTTTATATACATATCGTACGGTATACAAGCAACGTAATTAATAGCAATTAGTATTTTTATTGAATTCTAATCTATCAATGATACTTGCATTGATATAATCTAATAAGCATGCTCTTTTTTATTGTTGGCACAGCCTGACTTCAATGTCTTTGGAGCCAACACTCATAACAAGCTAGAAGTCATTAAAAGTCAACTTGAAAAGCACCTTATTTGGAGGAGTCTTATATGAAAAAAGTAGTCACTGGGGCTGCCATTGTTGCGTCATTATTTTTAATGGGTGGCTGTTCTAGCAGTTATAGTAAGAGTAGCCAATCATCAAGTTCGTCAGTCAAAATATCTAAAAGTGAATTAAGTTCAAAAAAGTCTCAAAAACTGGAGGATGCTACTACTGACGTAGATAGTCTCTTTTCCGATTCGGGCCATACAGCATTAGTACCGGGGACAAAGAAATTATTAATTGATGAAGTCAGCAAAGAAGTAAATAAATTAACCGACTCTAAGGGAAAGTCTAATCTTCAAAAAGAACTTAAGAATGCTTATGTTCTTTATCCCAAGCTGGCTTCTTCAGTTGCTTCTTCCAACGCTGCTTCAAACGCAAAAGTTAGATCTGAGTCCGCATCAGAATCAAGTGTTGTTTTATCTGTAAGAGAGTCTTCAAGTAAGAGACACTTATCATCAAAAAGAGAATCCAGCTCATCCAATGCTGACAAATATGCTAATAAAATTATGAATTTAGGAGTTCCAACACATGCTACTGATGTTTCTTACTCTAATCATACCGTCACCTGGACTGGTTTTGACGCCTGGAAAGACTATACACATCCAGAACTCAAAAAATTAATTGCATTCCTAGAAACAATTACCTATCAACAATCACCAAATTACAACCAAAAATCACCAAAATTAATTGTAACACTTTCTGATGGCACACAAATTGCACATGAGGAACCTGGACGTAACCTTATTTGGGACAATTAAATATAATACTTGGCTCTCAGCACGGGCTTTTATTTAAAAGTCAAAAGAACATACGTTCATTTGTTGGGAGAACAATTATTATGATTATTAAGAATAATTACCGAAAATAACAAAAAACAACTGGCCACATTGTCGACAATAAATGGTCTGTCTACATTACCTATTTGTTATTTACAAGCTATCATGTTTCTATCAGCAATCATCGTTATTACGCGGTTGGAACTATTCCCTATCGCAAAAATTACAAACTTTATTCTGTTGGCAGCGAAGTTCCTCATTTTTGACATTAACACCTGGAAGAAAGTATAAAATGTGAAGATCAATTTGACAGCCCATTTATTTGCACTAAGCAAAACGGTAAACCGATCACGCCTAGTGTTATTAAATACTATACAGGCAAACTATCACGGGAATTAGACTTTTCATTTAATTTCCACTCATTACGGCACACACACGCAACGATGCTATTAGAAAATGGAGCCAAGTACAAAGAGATACAACAACGCCTTGGTCACTCACGTATTTCAACAACGCTAGATATCTATTCCCACGTAACCAATAAGATGAAACGTGATACTGTTGATATCTTCGAAAATATGTTAAAAAACAACAGTTAAAAAGATGATAGACACTTTTTCGATATATGTATATTTTGCCAACATCACAGTTTCAATGTTGGCAAAACAGAAAAATAAAAGAGCTCCGCTTACGCGGAACCCTATCAGTTCGGCTTTTCATCTTCGTCAGTTTTCAGAACCGCCATAAACGCTTCTTATCTTATTGTAAAGTCTATGTTGTTTTCTACTATATATGTAGTCCTACTAAGTCTTGTTGAATTAACGTTTATCAGTAAGTTAAGACCATAATTCAATTCGAACAGTTCTATTTAAATCCATCGTGTTTTATTTCAATGTTGGCAAAATGTAGACACTAAAAAAGGCTAATAAAAAATGGAGAGTCCTTTAAATTGCGTAACTGATAAATATCGGGCCCCACCCGACCTAAATTTCTCTTTTTTCTTGATTTTCTGCTACCCGAGAACTATCTGTCTATGCTCACGTCTAACCCGCGTGGGCATTTTTTGTAACAAAAGAATTTAAATTAAAGATTGAGAGGAAAGGAGGAAAATAATGGATGATAAAAAAATAAGCCTACAATTGCAATTATCTCCCTGGCAGGTTCAACAATTACAATTGTAGGCTCCATTATTAATCTACGGAAATAACTTGAAAGCGGGGCCCAGGCCCTGCTTCTTGTTATATAATCAATTATACACTAAAGGAGGAACTCTGTAATGACACATACTATCTCAATCATTGCATTAGTCGTCGCCATATTTGCAGTTGGGCTCTCAATATATACTCTATTCCGGGTGATCAAGAATGACAGATAAACCAACTGAAGCACACCTCAAAGCAAATCGAAAATGGGATGATAAAAACAAAAAGCGTAAACAATATATAAACAAGCGTTCAGTCGCCCGCAATTTTATTAAACAGCTAGCTACCGATGATGATCTAGCTGAAATGCAAACTCTAATCTCAGACCGTCATAAATTTTTAAAAGAAAACAGTTAGGTTTAATACCTAGGCATAGGAGAAAAAATGCTCAATATATTTAGTTTGATCATCAGCATTATTAGCTTAATTTCATCCATAATTATCGCTATTAGACAAAATAAACAAACGAACAACTCAACCAAAATAGCAAACCAAGGAAATAACCTAACAAATGCTGGAAACAACATCGCAAACTATTCTGCAAATGTGCAAATAAAAGAATTAGCCCCTATTTTATTTAATACAAGCCAAGATTTTCAAACTGCCCCAGCATCTACTGCAAGTAACGCGTATAGTACTACCTTAAAAGTAACTGGTTATTTAACAACAACTTTTGGAAGCATTAGTTGGATAGGCACACTTGTTCCCAATTATTTTCCTGCTTATTCATTCGATGCTACCAACATATCCCAAAGTGCTTCTACTAATAAAAACAACAGCTACTTTGACACGACTTTCACTATAACTCGCACTGAAACTGTAGACAACTTTATTCGTTCCAGAGTATATATCTGTACATTGGATAGCAACTTCAATATATCTATTAATCTCATACAACTAATTGTGGAGCGCCTTTCAGAATCTAGTATACGAGAAGTAATAGTGGATTCTTCCCCAGACGGACCTTATCATTTTAAAGCAGTTGATGGTTTTTATCGCTGTTTTACCGAATATGAATTACTGACGTATAAAACGTTAAGATTGATTAAACCATGGATAGACTCAAAAAGCTCAGGGAGTATGAGTCTCAAATCTCAAGAAAAAATATCCACTATTTTTGAAGATAATGAGCCATTCAACTTGATTCAAAATGAATTAAAAGAAATACGATCTCATATTACTAGTGTAACAGGATAATAAAAAAATCCCACACCGGCCAATTAAGCTAGTGCGGGATTCGTTTTTATTTAATTATTGTGTTTTTTTATAATAACAAACCAGATAATCTGAGCGATCAATAAGAAAGCAAACGGTACATTCAAGATATACCATGTAATCATTTTTAATTCCGGTGTTTGAACGACTCCAGAACCATCAATACTTCTATTGAAAATCAATAATGATAGTAGCATATAAATTAAAATCTCGAAAATTGATACAATAATCCACGATTTTTTCATTTGTTCCATCCCAGTATTTATTTTACAGTTTCGATATTGGATGTATATACTGACCACGATAAAATATGTAATAGCCGTGTCGAAAGATACGGCTTTTTCAATATCTAATTGCCTAATTATATCATATAGAACAAAGGAAAATCGGCACACGTCTTGGTGTTGACATTTTTTTCAAAAAATGGCAAACTGTTAACATAGTAAGCGCCTAGTAAAGGAGGCAATCGCAGTATGTATCAACTTGAAAATCTATTAAAGAATCAGTGTGACCCCAGGTTATCCGGAGTTATGTCAATGGCTGTTAGGCATGCATCCAACTCCTTTGATTCGTTAGTTGCTAGCACACCAATTTTACAAAGAGAAGAATTTAGAAACACATACGGTTACTTACGTCATTCTTTTGTTGATTTCAGTTTGAAATGGGCTGTTAATGAACACTTAATTGATGGAGAAATCATTCCTGGAACTTCAAGCAAGTATCCAAACGGTCACACTTATTATTCACTTAAGGTAAAGGGAGCAGTTATAAATCCGGTAAAAACAAGAGGACCTAAAGCTATCCCCAAGAATGCACTCTACAGACAAGAACTTGGGCTTATGAATCAACAAATTAGCCTTTTTGATAATATTGATGACCTAATGAACAAACAAATTAATGCGTCCGCTCCGGCATTTCTTTTACTCACTTATGGTGGTAAAAACTATAGTTTAGATTATATTGAACTTGGATTGCCAGATGTGGATACCGGAAAATGGATTGGTCAGGCTAATATATTAAACGCGCCATTGATACTACCAAAACACAAAACAAAAGAAGTGACGGATAAATTAGACCTCACCCTTACCTCTATATCCAAGAAAATATTGGAGGAAGAAAATGATGGAGACTACACAGTTTAATCCAATTCAATTAAAACGAGCAAGAGTTGCTCGAGGAAAAACAATGAAAGTTTTAGCTGAGGAAACAGGTATTTCCCGGCAGATGATTTCTAATTATGAATTAGGGAAAACTGTCCCTAGTGGCTTGAACTTAGTAAAATTAATTTCAGTTCTTAATTTCCCTAAAAACTATTTTTCAGCTACTCAAGCCAGTAACTTGCATGGCGCTACTTTCTTTCGTAGTCAAAATGCTGCAACAAAACGTGCACGTGACATGCAGAGTGTGAGATTGTCATTTCAAAATGATATTTATACTACCTTAAGCCAATATGTCAACTTTCCAAAAGTTGACCTTCCTGAATCATTGGATATGGACGTAGACGACATTACGAACGATAATATTAAGTTTATGGCCATGCGGGTAAGAGATCAATGGGACTTAGGTACAAAAACGCCAATCGAAAATCTTATTCAAACTGCTGAAATACACGGAATTGTTGTAGTTAAAACAAATATGACAAACGATAAGCTAGATGCCGTTTCTGAAATAATAGAAGGAAGACCATTTATCATGCTTACTGATAATGGGGAATCTGCCGTTAGAAGAAGGTTCAATGTTGCTCATGAATTGGGACACATTGTATTACATGCAGGAATTGAAAGTATCCATGACTTTACGTCACAACAATTAAAAAACACCATTGAGCGTCAAGCTAATCTATTCGCTTCAACCTTTTTAATGCCAGATGATGCATTTGTTGAAAGCTTGCTTTCGACCTCTTTAGATTATTACATCAAATTAAAACAGTACTGGAAAGCCTCCATACAGTCAATGATTTACAAGACGTATCAATTAGGCTTAATCAATGATGACCAGAAATTATATCTTAACAAAAAAATTTCCTGGAACAAGTGGAGAAAAATTGAACCACTTGACAACATCTTGGAAATAGAGAACCCTACCCTTTTTGGAAAAGTTTTTAATATGATTATTGATCATAAAGTTGTTTCTCAAGCTGACTTACTTTCAGAGTTAAAGCTTCCTTTTGATGAATTGGAATGCTCCTTGGGAATTCAATTAGCTACGCAAAAAAACATTAGCGAACCAAAATTACGCTTATTATAATTGGGTTTATGTTAACTAGGAGGTTTTTAATGAATCCGTATTTTTTGATTATTGGTATGGTGCTTTTTGGGATAGCTTTTATTATTTATTTACTTGTTAAAGATAAAGATATGCAGCTTATAGTTCTTTGGGTGATACTTTGTTTTCAAGGAATAATAGTATTACTTGGAATTACAATAATTATTTTTTCTTTAATTGAGTCTTTAGCTCAAACTTCATTTTCAAATAAAGAATTATTTGAACTATTATATAAAACAATGGTTAAATTTGTAATTGCTATTCTAACTATTGTTACGGCTTATATTGCTTATCAAGCAACTATGTCTGCAAGTAGAGAATCAAAATTACAAGCGCTTCATTCGGAATCCGGGTGGAGGACAGCTTTATTAGAAGTTTTGGATCATGTTGATTGGGGTCCTAATGATTTAGAAAAAATTAGAAATCGAATTAATGTAAAATGGTCTTCTAATATAAATTTTGATAGTAACAATATGCATGACAATTATATAAAAGGGCTTATGAAAGAGGAACTGAATAAGTTATCTCACAAAGAAAGAATTACGTATAGAGATTCGTTTAAGTTAAGGCAGTTAGTTCGCATGTTATTGGATAATGATTTTCAGGTTCAGACTGGACATGAGATTGAATATTGTGATGCAAATAGTGTAAATAGATATTTAGAACTGCCGAGTAGAGATAATGAAAAAGATGTATGTGATATGGATAACATACAAAAGATGATTGATGTTTACAGAAAAGATTTAAGATAATAAAAGAAGCCCCACACCAGCCAATTAAGGTTTGCTATGATCCCTTTATGGTTGTCAGATAAAATAATATAGGGTCTCTGTCAACCGGTGTTGATGAAGTTATATTTAGAATCCAATTTATTTGCGAATTGGGTTCTTTTTTCGATTTTGATTTTGAACTCAATTTGAATTCGATAAATAAAGTTTTGCCAGTTCTTGTAACCATACGCAGTTCTTTTGATTTGCTTGATTTTACGGTTCACACCTTCGACGGGACCATTTGATAATCGTCCGGTAGTCATATTTTTGATGAGTTGCCGGTTCTTGATAAAGCTTTTAATATTGGTCATTAGCTGAGGACTGACATTTTCGACATGACCTAGTGCTGCTTTCAAGGATCGATAATCACGCTTTTGAAAAGCCTTAACCAAGGCATGTGCGGCTTGGTAGGTTTGTCGAAACTGTTAGTCTAGATTTAAACCAGCTACGACTAATTGCTCTTGTGTCATACGATTTTTAAGATGAGGCTGTGACATAACTAGCCTCTGTATAAGCGAATGGGACGAGAAACCGAATTTTGGTTTCTCGTCCCATTCGCTTACGCCTTTGATTTTTAAAGTTGGTCCCTACCGTGACCAGTTTCATAATATTTAACGCCAGTATTACGATTCCGGCTTCCTTGGTGACCTTGTCGAAACCTCGCACCGAGAATCGATTGAAATGTAAAGAAGCCTTCATCTTGCCAAAAACTGGCTCAACATCGATCTTACGTTGAGCGTAAATCTGACCAGTTTCTGGAGATGAAAGTAATTCTCGTTGTTTCGATTTGAAATATTCCCAATTTTCGTTCACGGAAATCCTTTTAAGATATCCTTTTGGTGTTAGTGCCGCGGAAATTAGTTGATGATTTTCATCATACTTTTCGGCAATGTATTCTTTAAAGTCACGGGTAAAACCATACTTATCAGTCCGTTGACGATAAGCATTAAAATTAAACCGGACGTTTTGTGGATTGATAAAATAATCATCTTTTTCATGATAGTCCCAGTTCATAACCTTACGGTCATCACTTTGCCATTTTCGACTATTCTCTTTAAGCATTGTGCCGTAGGGAATCAAAACGGTATGCTGACCGAATTCATCTTCCAAGTACCGATAATTACTTTCGGAACCGTATCCGGCATCGGCAACGATGGTGTGACCTAACACATTGTTGGCCTTTAAATGTTCAATAAACGATTGTAAGGTTCGTGTGTCGGTTGGATTTGGGAAAAGCCGATATCCCGTAATGAACTGATTACTCGTGGCGATTTGAACGTTGTAGGCAGGTTTTAATTGACCGTTTTGCATCGGATCTTCCTTGACCCGCATGAAGGTAGCATCATAGTCCGTCTTAGAGTAACTGTTACGCTGACCATAGATTGCTTGTTGTGCTTGGTGTTCACGCATTTTATCACGTCGTTTGTCCAACTTACGTTTTTGTGATTTAACAGTCCGGCGTTGCTGTTTGGCTGGGTTCGGGGAAACCTGCTTAGTTGCTTCCACGGTTTCATTAAGGACCACTAAGTGATCCTCAACCTTGCTAATCATGATATCCAATAGTTCGGGAGTCAGCTCTGATCCTGCCGGAATTTCACCGACAATTTTAGCTTCATGAAGCTCGCCTAACAGGTCAACGAGTTTCTCGCGATTCATCTTGTCAAATCGTATCGTATTCTTCTTCCAAACAAAACTATACTTGTTGGCGTCGGCTAGGATCTTAGTTCCATCAATAAATGAAACATCATCAATCATGCCATTTTGACGAAGATATTGAGTTAGTTGTGATAAGCTATCGGTTGTCAAAGTGGCCAGTTCATCAGAAATTCTAAAGCGACAAATCGTCCGGTAGGACGGAATTTGGTCGGCAATTAACCACCCAGCTGGCTTGTTTTCACGGGCAAACCGTTCAATTTTACGACTGCTGAAAATGCCATAGCTGTACGCTAAAAGGACCAGTTTTAACATGGTACCGAGGTTATATTCCCGCGGACGGCCAAACTGGTAAACATATTTTAGTTTTAAACTCTCAACAAGCTGGTTGATGTAACGAGCAGAATGATGCTCTTCTGGTTGGTAATCCAAGGCGATACTCAAAGTGGTTTGATTCATGTTATAATAATCTTGCATATTAGGAATGTCCTTTCGAGGATAATTTCGTAGAGTATCGGGTGCGACCGATGCTCTTTTTTGGTTTTCTATTATATCAAAAGCAGGTCTGGAAAAATTCGAAGATTTTTCCAGACCTGCTTTGTTTCTAGAGACTTATGTCACAGCCTCTTTTCGAGGCTGTCATAATCTTTTTAAATATAACCGCCAATAATATTTAAGCACTCGGTATTCACGACTCTGAGGGTTAAAGCGTTTCATGAGTTGGACCCGAGTTTGATTCAAAGATCGTAAGGCCATTTGAACAAGATGAAAGTTATCCGCGACCAGTTTGGCGTGTGGAAAGAGTGTTCGAATCGCGGGTTGATATTGAGAATTAAAATCCATCACAACTCGAGTTACGCGGTCACGATGACGTTTAGAATAATGATTGAGAAAGAAGTCTTTAATATCGGCATTCTTACGTCCTGGTAAAATTGTAATGATGTCGTGAGTTTGGACATCCACCGCAATAAAACTCATTTGTTTACCAGTTGAACGAAACTCGTCGAGACATTGTATTGAGCCGCAATACTCGCCATCGTACGGTCTTCAGTTAATGATAGATCAATGGCATGAAGACTGTTTTCAGATATTTGATGATGTTTTTTAACCAGCGTAGTCGTTGTTAAACTACTTTTACCACAATTTTTACAGATAAATCGCTGCTTCTTTAAGTTAAGGATGGTGACCCGTTCGCTAATTCTAGGAATTCTGATGTGAACGGTCTTAAAGCCATTCTTAACCATGGAACGTTTGCCACAACGTGCGCAAACAGTAACCGGATACGTTAGCTTCGCAAGCACTTGTAAGCTTCCGTTAGTAGCTTCTTGAACAACTAAATCAGTAATATTTGGGTCTTTAATTTGGAGCAGTACTTTAGTAGAATGGTCTTGGGACATATCTGACACTCGCTTTCAATTGGTTTTGGTCGACTTGATTGTAGCACAGGACGATATGTCCTTTTGTTGTACATAAAAATAGTGTTGATGGATTTTATCCATCAACACTAAATATCATAGACCCATAATATAATTCATCTGACAACCATGGAGGGATTTTTTATATGTCAGGGTCTAGACATACACTGGCCAAAAAATTAGCTTTAATTACTGATTTTCAGAGCTCTAGCCTTTCTATTAGAGCATTTAGCAAGCAACTGAATTGAGTTGTTATTCCATTAGACAATGGATGTTACACTATCAACGTGACGGTATTGATGGACTATCAGAGGCCACTAAGAACCAGCACTACAGTCAGACTTTCAAGCAGAAGATCATTCGAGCATATTTGAATGGCGAGAGAACAATTCAAGGATTAACTAATAAATATGGATTACGTTCAACTTCACAGCTAAGAAACTGGCTAATCAAGTATAATAGGGACTAAACTATGACGGCTTCACCGTCTAGAAAGCAGGTCCCTAAAATGAGCCGTAAAACGACTTTTAATGAGCGAGTAACGATTGTGGAATGGATTAATAAAGGTAATCATTCATACAGTGAGGCCGCCGAACATTTCAACGTTTCTTATCAGCAAGCCCGTTATTGGGCCTTAAAGGCCCAAGCTAAAGGTTTTGAAGTTTTGGTCGATAACCGAGGACATCGTAAACCCGAATCAGAATTAACCGATTTGGACAAAGCCAATCTGCGGATTAGACAATTAGAATCACAAAGCAAGGATCAGCAGTTATTAGAGGCTTTCATAAAAAAATATCAGGCACTTCAGCACAAGGGGTGAATTCACAACGTCGACTGGCTTACCACGCAATCAAGGAAGTTAATCAAAATAATCACGGTACGGTCACTAAGTTGTTGTCAATACTCAAAGTTAGTCGCCAGGCCTATTATAAGGGGCTCCATCGTGACGTAACGACTTGAGAAATTCGAGATAACTTCTTAACTGAACGGGTTCAATACTGGTATAACCAACATCATCAAAGTATTGGCAGTACCAAAATATTATCTAATCTCAGAAAAGACCCGACCGTCACCGAACAGGTGACGTTAAAGCAAGCTAAACGGATTATGATCAAGCTTAGAATTCGTTGCCAGGTTCATCAGAAAAAGCATTCACGGATCAAACAACAGGAGCAATACTTACAAGATAATGTTTTAAATCAGCATTTTAGCGTTAACCAACCAAATCAGGTCTGGTTGGCCGATTCAACTGAATTAACTTATGGTTTAATGGTCAGTATAAAGTACGCCTGAGTGGCGTACTGGATCTTTACAGTCGGCATCTAATTGCCCATAAACTAAGTGAAACTGAAACTACGAATGCGGAAGTTCAGGTTTTTCAACGGGCCTTTAATTTTGCGGGTGACGTCCACCCTGTAGTGCATACTGGCCGAGGTTCGGCATACACATCGGTAGTATTCAATAATTTTTTTGGCGCAACATGAGGTAACTCGTAGCATGCCACAACCAGGAACGCCATATGATAACGCACCAATGGAAGGTTGGTGGAACGAGTTCAAATTGCGTTGGATGGACCGACATGTCAAACCAGCTACCTATCAAGAATTAGTGCCCTTAGTTGAAGAAGGCATCAACTACTTTAATCAGCTAGACCGTTCACCAGCAAGAAACGACCTCACCCCAGCGGAATACTGGAATGAGGCCGTTTAAGTAGAGCAAAACTTATATTATTTCAAATGACAATTTGACAGGTACTAGTACACTATCAGTTCGGCTTTTCGTCTTCGTCAGTTTTCAGAACCGCCATGAACGCTTCTTGCGGGATTTCGACTTTACCGACAGCCTTCATACGCTTCTTACCAGCTTTTTGCTTTTCAAGTAGCTTCATCCGCCGCGTCCGGTCACCACCGTACAGATGGGCCGTCACGTCCTTACGGTAAGCTTTAATATTCGTCCGAGCAATGACTTTAGAACCAATCGTTGCCTGTACCGGAATTTCAAAGTTTTGCCGGGGGATAATCGTCTTGAGCTTGGCGGCAATCTCGCGTCCACGCGCAGGTGCAAAGTCGCGATGTGCGATAAAACTCAGAGCATCAACTTGGTCACCGTTTAATAAGATATCGATCTTAACGAGGTCACTGGCACGGTAGCCGTCTAAATCATAATCTAACGAGGCATAGCCGCGCGTGTTCGACTTTAATTTATCAAAGAAGTCAAAAATGATTTCGGACAACGGAATGTGATAAACCACGTTGACCCGATTACTATCCAAGTACTCCATCGTATCAAACTCGCCCCGTTTACGCTGGGCTAATTCCATGACCGCACCAACGTAATCATTAGGCACCATAATCTGAGCTTTCACATACGGTTCACGAATTTCCTTGATTGCAGACGCCTCAGGCATTTCAGCCGGGTTTTCCACCTTTTTCTCCGTGCCATCAGTCATCCGCACATGATACGTTACGGACGGCGCCGTGGTAATTAGTTCAAGATTAAATTCCCGTTCGAGGCGCTCCTGAATGACGTCCATGTGTAGCAGTCCCAGGAATCCACACCGGAACCCAAAGCCCAGTGCTTGTGATGATTCCGCTTCAAATTCCAATGCGGCATCGTTCAATTTTAATTTTTCCAACGCTTCCCGTAAATCGGTGAATTTGGCATTATCAGTCGGATAAATCCCAGCGTAGACCATCGGATTCATTTCACGGTAACCCGCCAATGGTTTTTCGGCCGGATTTTTCGCGTTCGTGACCGTATCACCTACTCGGGTATCCTGAATATCCTTGATGCTAGCCGTAATGTAACCAACATCCCCCGCCATCAAATAATCCCGTGCTAACGGTTTCGGTGAATTAACGCCGACTTCCGTCACTTCATATTCACTACCACTGTTCATCAACCGGATCCGATCTCCTGGACGAACGATGCCTTCATGAATCCGAACACTCAGCACCACGCCCCGATAATCGTCATAGACGGAATCAAACACTAGGGCCTTGAGTGGCGCATCAAGATCCCCCTGAGGAGCCGGAATCTTATGCACGATTTGCTCGAGCAGATCTTCGATACCAATACCGGCTTTCGCTGAAGCTAGAACAGCATCTTCCGCATCAATCCCAATGTCATCTTCAATTTCTTTGCGCACCTTTTCAGGTTCAGCCGATGGCAAGTCAATCTTGTTGATCACCGGGACAATTTCCAAGTCATCATCAATGGCTAAATACACGTTGGCTAGCGTCTGGGCTTCGACCCCTTGCGCCGCATCCACGACTAAAACCGCCCCTTCACAGGCTGCGAGGCTCCGTGAGACTTCATACGTGAAGTCAACATGTCCAGGTGTATCGATCAAGTGGAAGATATAAGTCTCCCCATCCTTTGCTTGATAGTGTAACTCTACCGCATTCAATTTGATCGTAATCCCACGTTCACGTTCCAAGTCCATTGAGTCCAACACTTGGTCTTGCATCTCACGTTTGGAAATCGTATCAGTTAGTTCCAGAATACGATCCGCCAACGTCGATTTGCCGTGATCAATATGGGCGACGATTGAAAAATTCCGAATATGTTGTTGTCGGTCTTGCATTGTCGCTTTATCCATTGATTTTCCTACTTTCTTCCTAAATCCTAATCCCTACAATTATACCAAGTTAGTGGCACAAGCACAATTTTTCTATCAGACCGCTCCAGACACCCCGCTGCGCCACTGAATAAATGACGTAACAAAAAAGTACAAGCCAATATGGCCTGTACTTTTTAGTAGGTTATTCAAAATCCTTGATTTCACTGGGTTTGAGTAATTGCCATTCTTTTGAATAGAAGTCGTCATTAATCTGATAATGAACCGGCTTCGTCTTCTTAGTCAAGAATGGATCAACCTTTTGATCCACGGCTAACCAACCACGCCAGCCAAGATGAATCGTATCAGTCATGAAGTAGTCCTTACCACCGTCCTGGGTCAGGTCCAAGACGTTATTAAACCCTTGACTCTTCAACTGGTACTGAATCTTCTTGTCAAACTGAGCAATCATCTTCATTGACAGTCCGGTATAAGCAGACCAGCGCTGATTGATTGGTGGAATGATGAACAAGACATCGGTGTGTGTCTTTGCAAACTGATTCAAAACCAGTTGAAAATCGGCAAATTCTGGTGACTTCGTGTAATTCAAGTGTCGCTGTGAATCTTTGAGTCGCTTGTAATTACGTTTTAACTTCGTGTTCCAAAATTGATTGCTGATTTCAAGACTGTTCGAGTCCGTTTGCGCCGCACCGATTTTACCGGCTAATTGGTTTAACTGATTAAAGTTATATGTCGCTGGTAACTTGTTAGCTTGCGCATTGACAGTCCGTAAATTTTTGCCCGCAATTCCAAAACGTGAGAAGAACTCATCCTCACTGCCAAGGACACGTGCCTTATAGTTAATATACGTCATTTGTGCGCTCGTTGGTTTAAACCCAGCTGCCACACGTGCCAGGGCGCCTTCCAAAATGCGATCAGAAGAACCCGATGGCATCTGTAACAAACGTTGAGCGGCATACCGGTCCATTGCCGTATTCTGCTCATCCTGTAACCAATCAATGGTCTGCAGTGGTGAGTAATAGTACGAAAACGCATCTTTCCGCGTTCCTTGTGGCACAAACCATTGTGGCGAAATTACAAAGACGGCCTTCTTATTTGTAATCTGCTTTTTCACCGATTGCATCGCGAAATACTGCGTCAACGACTGGGTCCCCCGCGCACCGAGTAGAAATGGTCGGTAATTGCGGTGATATTTTGTTGCCAGTACGGACGGATGCATTGGATCAAATCGTGACCATTCTGAAGAACCAAAGAACGGGACATAGCCATCATCCAGCGCCTGTCGTTTAACTAACCGACCTTTTAATACGTTGGCTGACAAGGAAACGGCCGCTTTTTTCTCAGTATCCTTAGAAATATGGTTTAATCCAAATGAGAACGGTGAAAGCAGTACGGCCAATAATAAGACGGCTGCCAAAATAATTGGCCCAAAAATCTTAAAAAGGCGTTTGGCAACGTTCATTGCAAGTTCTCAACCTTTGCAACAATCTTAGCCGGTGTATCCCATTCTGACCGTTGAAATTCAGAGACCGGCACTTCGATTCCTAATTGATTTTGAAGTTCCAATAAAAGTTGGACGGAACCCATTGAATCTAAAATTCCTTCATCAAACAGGTTAACGTCCATGTTACTGGAAACATCTTCCCCCGTTAAGTCTGCTAAAATTGATAAAACCGTTGCTTTTGTATCATCCATTGTCATTACGCTCCCTTATTGTAATTATATTATGGCCGGGCTCCAAAGAATAACGTGTTCAAGAATCCTGAGAAGATCAAGAAACTGAAACAAACGACGTTAAACGTTAGGAAAATCGCAAAGTATTCCGTAAATTTATTAGACGGCAACTGCGCTTGATGTTTCTTCTTGTACCGTAACCAAGCATCGTTGACAACCATTGCTAAACCATGGAATAGCCCATAAACGATGTAATACCATGTTTCCCCGTGCCAAAACCCCATGATCAACATATTAATAACGTATGCCACGTTGGCCGTTGTGATCCGGCTCTTAAAGACCTTGTGTTTCATCATAAAGAATACCAACCGCATGTAGATGAAATCACGGAACCAGAAGGACAACGTCATGTGCCAACGATTCCAGAAGTCTTTGATGTTCTTTGACTTAAACGGTTGATTGAAGTTCATCGGAGTTTCAACACCCATCAGGTAACTGATACCGACGGCAAACAAACTGTAACCCGCAAAATCAAAGAATAAATCCATACTATAGACGTACATCACACCGACTAACGCCCATGACATGCCGTGAGCTTGCAAGGCCGCGTGTTCAACGACAGGTAGCATCCGCGTACCAAAGATATAAGCCAAAATGAACTTATATAAGAATCCCAAGAAAATGTAGCGGACCCCTTTTTCAACTAACCCGAGATACTTTTCACGGGTCGGGACACTATCGTAATCCTTAACGAACCGCCGATACCGGTCAATCGGCCCAGACGAGATCGTTGGGAAAAACAGCAAGAACTGGCCAAACAGTACCGGATGGAATTCTTTAATCACCCCATCACGGGTCTCCATGATCATCTGGACCACTTTGAAAGTCAGGTAGGAAATTCCTAAGAAACCAATAATTGAATTAGCACCATGTGCCACGGCTGGTGTGATCTTAACGACAGCTAGTGGAATAATCGCTAAAATCACACTGACAACGAAAACCCAGCCCTTATTAGGTGAATCTGGTCGTTGTCGATACTTTGAGTACAACCAAACTAGTGTGATCTGATAGACCAAATAGATAATTAACGCGATCCCAGTGCGCCACTTAACACCGCCAAAGGTCAGCATTAAGAAGATAAACGATATCAATGATTCATACCAATGGGATCGCCGACCATATAACAGACCAATCATTAACGGTAACAACGCGATAAAGAGCAGCACAAAGTACGTTGGGTTACCATATGGGTCAAAAGAAATCATTCTGGGTTAACCTCTTTAATGATCGACTTGACATCAATCTTACCGTTAGGCGTTAATGGCAAGCTCGTTTGATAGACGAACCGTTGTGGAATCATGTATTCCATCATCATTCCTTGTAGGTCCTTTTTAATTGCAGTGGTCAAAGCAAAGTCACTTTCGAAGTCATTCGGCTTTGGTACCACGTACGCAATCATTTGCGTTACTTTGTGCTCTTTATCGTATTTTGGAACGGCAACGGCTTGTTTAATATGCTGTTGCTGTGCTAAGAAGTGATCCACTTCTTCTAGTTCGATGCGGTAACCATGCATTTTAATTTGAAAATCAACGCGGCCACGATAACGGAACAGACCGTCCGCATCCATCGTGCCAATATCACCAGAATGATAGGCGGGTTGCCCGTCTAATTCAAAGAAAGCCTTGGCAGTTTTTTCAGAGTTGTTCAAATACCCCTTCGAAACGGATGGTCCGGCGATAATCAGTTCACCTTCCGTGCCATTTGGAACCGCCTCACCATTTTCATCAACCACAAGTATCCGCGTATCAGCTTTGGCATAACCAATTGGTAGCCGATCATACTGCGCTAATGCGGCATCCGTAATTTCAATTTGAGTTACCGCGACGCAGGTTTCAGTTGGCCCGTACGTATTGAAGATCCGGGCATCTGGGAACCGTTTCTTGAGTGTCGCCGCCGTCTTATGTGTGAGTTCCTCACCACAGAACAAGAAGTGCGTCAAAGTTGGCAAGTTTTCAGCATTAAACTTTGGTTCTAGCAAACAAATGTCCATAAATGATGGTGTTGAGACCCAAACGTTGATTGGTAACGTCGGCAACGCAGCAAATAATTGTTTGAAATCATCTGTCACGGCCTTCGGTAATGCGTATAGTGTCCCACCTAACGCTAAGGTTGGGTAAACGTCCATCACGGATAGGTCAAATGAATATGGTGGTTGCGACAGCGAGTTCGGCTGGTCAGGCAATCCGAAGTCATCACTCAACATCCAGTCAACGTAACTGACCAAGTTATCATGACTAATTTGGACCCCCTTTGGCATCCCAGTGGTACCAGAAGTAAAGATAATATAGTAATTATCATCGCCACTAACGACATGATCCGCTTGATAATCAACGGGAGTCGCAAAGATAGCCGCCAATTGATCTGGTGTAATCACGGGGGTTGTCCCGACACCGGTTGGCAAATCAGCAACAGCAATAACGGCAGCTGGCTTAGCAATCTCATTAATCATTGTTAACCGCTCATTTGGTGAATGTGTATCGATTGGAATATACGCCCGACCTGACTTAACAACTCCTAAGAAAGTCGCAATCATTTCAAACGTCTGACCACCAAACACAATAATTGGATCCTTGGCTGGTAAATCGAGCGTGTCAAGATGCGCCGCCAAGGCATCTGAATAAGCTTTTAATTCCGCATAAGTGTGCGTTACACCTTGCACATCATAAACCACGTTATTGGGTTGCGTCCGTGCATAATCATCAATCGTTGTAATGATGTTCTTAATCATAATTAAAACTCCCCCCCAAACAATAGTGTTACTGCATCCATTTTTAAAATTCGTTGTAAATAAACTTCGCTTGGTTGATCCCACTATAACCGTAAAGATAAACCAAGGCGAGCATGACAGCAAAGTAAAATACTGTAAGTGCAATGAATTGAACGACCGGACGTTGAAACCAGCTTTTCAACTTTGCAAACATGCCATCACCTCCTCCACTAACCCAATGTCAGTTACTTAATATCACCCTTCATTAATTCCGTAAAAATTTTTTGAGCTGCTGCTTGACTACCGGCAGCCTTACGATAGTAATTACTCAACAGTACGACACCAGTTTTGCCATCTGGTGAGAGAAAAAACACTGGACTCATAACCGTAACCAAGTCCGTGTGACCGAATACCATTACTCATGTTATAAACACCACCGCCATATTCACCAGTGGCTGTGCGCGTGTGTAAAATTGCAACGTTCTTCTTTGACAACAACTGTCCTTTGAGAATAGCACTTTCAACGGTAAATAAATCCGCAGTACTCATATAAACTTGCCCAGTACCTAACTCATTGGCCATCTGTGCTTTGCTTTCTGGCATTGTTTGATCATAATTCGGAATTGTTTGGTCTGCAAGCGCCCGGTAGCCAGTCGTCGCATTTCGCCCCTGACCATGAATCAAAAAGCCTGTTTCCTTCAAATTCAACTTATCAATAAAGCGCGTTGTAAAGAAATGTTGATATGATTGACCAGTTACCTTGCGAATAATACCAGCTAGCAATAAAAAGTTAACGGACGAATAATTATTAATCCCATTTTTATCTGGATAGTAAAAAACATTATGAGCCGCAAAATCAATCACTTGATTTTCTGGTAAGAATTTTTTTGAACCGCTCTTCAAACGGAACCCTGTTGTCATATCTAACATTTGGCGAAGTGTTGTCTGACGTCCATGCTTTAAAGTTGGATAATACTTCGAAATCGGATCAGTCAGCTTAACTTTCCCCGCCTGCACCAACTGCATAATGCCAACCGCCGTCATTGATTTTTGAATCGATAAAATTTGATACTTTGAGTTGACTTTATTACGTTGGTTTTTTTGCTTTATTTGCGTAACCAAAAGCGCGATTATAAACAACATGGTCATCTTTAACAACTAATGCTGACCCCACAAAATGGCTTAAATTCAAAATCTTGGTCACTTGTTCATCCGTGTTCTTATTGTTCAAAAACGTCGTCTGATTGACTTTACGACTCAGCTGGCTATTTTTTAGCGCCGCTTTCTTATTCAATGCTTTGTCAGTTTGACGCTTTTTAGCAATCGCTGCTTGCCGCTCTGTATGATAAACATAGTAACCGCCACCAGCACCCACAATCAGCAGTCCAAGCAAAACCGTTACTAAAAGTTTGCTTTGCTTCACAATGATTGACCTCCCCATTAGCTATCAATTACGAACTGATTGGTGATATTAGCCACGCCGCTAATAGGACGTAAGTTCATGTTATAGTGTAACAATCTACCGACCAATAACGGCTAGGATGGCTCAAAAAGATCAAAATCCTGCATTTTCGTTCGCTGATACGACATATTTGTAACGATTTTGTAACATCAACGTTACGTTCCCCATAAGCTAGCAGCGTATTACTTCACCTCCTTGACTAATTCTAGCACTCACTAATCCCCGGACGACAGGATAACGAAACAGTTTGCACAAAAACCGCGTTACTGAAAGGTCACTTAATAAACAGGTCGGAGTGCTTGATTGACACTAAAAAAAAGCTGAACAATCCTCATCACATTTTTGGGGTCTATGATATTTAGTGTTGATGGATAAAATCCATCAACACTATTTTTATGTACAACAAAAGGACATATCGTTCTGTGCTACAATCAAGTTGACCAAAACCAATTGAAAGCGAGTGTCAGATATGTCCCAAGACCATTCTACTAAAGTACTGCTCCAAATTAAAGACCCAAATATTACTGATTTAGTTGTTCAAGAAGCTACTAACGGAAGCTTACAAGTGCTTGCAAAGCTAACGTATCCGGTTACTGTTTGCGCACGTTGTGGCAAACGTTCCATGGTTAAGAATGGCTTTAAGACCGTTCACATCAGAATTCCTAGAATTAGCGAACGGGTCACCATCCTTAACTTAAAGAAGCAGCGATTTATCTGTAAAAATTGTGGTAAAAGTAGTTTAACAACGACTACGCTGGTTAAAAACATCATCAAATATCTGAAAACAGTCTTCATGCCATTGATCTATCATTAACTGAAGACCGTACGATGGCGAGTATTGCGGCTCAATACAATGTCTCGACGAGTTTCGTTCAACTGGTAAACAAATGAGTTTTATTGCGGTGGATGTCCAAACTCACGACATCATTACAATTTTACCAGGACGTAAGAATGCCGATATTAAAGACTTCTTTCTCAATCATTATTCTAAACGTCATCGTGACCGCGTAACTCGAGTTGTGATGGATTTTAATTCTCAATATCAACCCGCGATTCGAACACTCTTTCCACACGCCAAACTGGTCGCGGATAACTTTCATCTTGTTCAAATGGCCTTACGATCTTTGAATCAAACTCGGGTCCAACTCATGAAACGCTTTAACCCTCAGAGTCGTGAATACCGAGTGCTTAAATATTATTGGCGGTTATATTTAAAAGATTATGACAGCCTCGAAAAGCGCAAACCCCAATGGTTTGCGCATCTTAAAGATCGCATGACACAAGAGCAATTAGTCGTAGCCGGTTTAAATCTAGACCAACAGTTTCGACAAACCTACCAAGCCGCACATGCCTTAGTTAAGGCTTTTCAAAAGCGTGATTATCGATCCTTCAAAGCAGCACTAGGTCATGTCGAAAATATCAGTCCTCAGCTAATGACCAATATTAAAAGCTTTATCAAGAACAGGCAACTCATCAAAATATGACTACCGGCCGATTATCAAATGGTCCCGTCGAAGGTGTGAACCGTAAAATCAAGCAAATCAAAAGAACCGCGTATGGTTACAAGAACTGGCAAAACTTTATTTATCGAATTCAAATTGAGTTCAAAATCAAAATCGAAAAAAAGAGCCCAATTCGTAAATGAATTGGATTCTAAATATAACTTCATCAACACCGGTTGACAGAGACCCCATTTTTGTGATGGGCATCGCCCAGCTTTTTGTATATTTCTGGAATTAGTTCGCTCGGTTAAACACCCCGAAGCTTGTCAAATAACGAACTCTTGCCATTGCCAGCAACTGATTTGCCGCTAGCTTTAGCAAAGGTCTTCAAAGCTTCTTTTTGACCCTTGTTCAAGTGCGTTGGCGTTTCAATATTAACGGTAACGCGTTCGTCGCCGTTGCCATTGCCACGTAATCGTGGTGCGCCTTTACCACGTAACCGGAAAGTTGTCCCCGTCTGAGTACCAGCTGGGATCTTCAACTTAACGTCCCCGTGAACCGTCTTAACTTGAACTTCATCACCAAGAGCGGCCTGAACGAAGTCGATCGGCAACTTGAAGTAAATCGTCGCGCCATCCCGTTCAAAGTCCTTACTTGGCTCAACTCTGAAGATAATGAATAAATCACCATAAGGGCCACCATTCGTTCCCGCTTCACCTTGATTTTGAAGCCGCATTTGTTGGCCTTCTTCAACTCCAGCAGGAACCGTCACTTTGATGGAATGACTTTGTTCAGTATGACCAGAGCCACCACAAGTGGCACACTTGTCCTTGATTTCTTTACCAGTTCCATGACAAACGTCACAAACTTGTTGGCTCATCATTCGACCGAGTGGCGTATTAGTCTGTACCTGAATATAGCCAGCACCATGACATTTCGAACAGGTCACTGGTGACGTTCCTGGCTTGGCACCAGAACCACCACAAGTCTCACACTGTTCCTCACGATTGTAGGTGATGGTCGTCTTCTTACCAAAGATCGCATCTTCAAACTTCAGTGTCATCTCATACTGTAAGTCTCGGCCTTGTTGCGGGGCCGTTGGGTTAGAACGCCGTGAACCACCAGCGCCACCACCGAAGAAGGAACTGAAAATATCTTCAAAGCCGCCACCGCCGCCGAAGCCACCAAAGTCTTGACCGCCGAAACCGCCGGCGCCACCGAAGCCTTGCTGGCCACCAGTCGATCCGAATTGATCATACTGTGCCCGCTTCTGGGCATCGCCTAACGTTTCGTACGCTTCATTGACAGCTTTAAACTTTTCTTCCGCGCCAGGTTCATGATTCAAATCAGGATGATACTTCTTCGAAAGCTTGCGGTACGCCTTCTTGATTTCGTCCTGACTGGCATCCTTTTCAACACCCAGAACCTTATATAAGTCTTGCTCTGCCATTGTAACCTCCTAATGAACCTTAATTAAGTCTCATTAATACTAGCATATTTAAAGCAAAAAGGCCAAAGCCACGTGGCCTTGGCCTTTTTGTTCTGCCGGTGCTACTTCTTATCCTTGTCTTTATCCAAGTCTTCGAAATCACCGTCAACCGTGTTGTCATCACTGCCCTTGGCTGAGTTGGCATTGCCAGCAGCATTACTGTCGGCACCGCCTTGTGCACCCTGAGCTTCTTGAGCTTGTTGATACAACTTAACTGATAAGTCCTGAACGATCTTGTTCAAGTCGTCCTTCTTGGCCTTCATTTCGTCAATGTTGTTATCATCTTGAGCTTTCTTCAAAGCATCACGAGCATCTTTGGCTTTCTTAACTTCATCTTCTGAAACCTTGCCTTCAAGATCTTTCAAAGTCTTGTCGGTAGTAAAGATCAATTGGTCAACTTCGTTCTTCAAATCAACTTCTTCTTTACGTTTCTTATCGGCTTCTTCGTTTTCCTTGGCTTCCTTGACCATTTGATCAATTTCGTCGTCAGAAAGACCCGATGAACTCTTGATGGTAATCTTTTGTTCTTTATTAGTTCCCATATCCTTAGCAGATACGTTAACGATCCCGTTCTTATCGATGTCAAACTTAACTTCGATTTGAGGAACACCACGAGGTGCAGCCGGAATATCCGTTAATTGGAAGCGACCTAACGTCTTGTTATCCGCTGCCATTGGCCGTTCACCTTGGAGCACGTGAATGTCAACAGCTGGTTGGTTATCAGCCGCCGTACTAAATACTTGCGACTTGCTGGTTGGAATCGTCGTGTTACGGTCAATCAACTTAGTGAAGACCCCACCCATGGTTTCAATACCAAGTGAAAGTGGCGTAACATCGAGCAAAACAACGTCTTTAACATCACCAGTGATCACACCACCTTGAACAGCGGCCCCTAAAGCAACCGCTTCGTCAGGGTTGATAGAATGGTTAGATTCTTTGCCAGTCCACTTTTCAACAGCTTCTTGAACAGCTGGAATCCGAGTTGACCCACCATTCAAGATGACAACGTCTAAGTCACTAGCCGATAAATCAGCATCCTTCAAGGCATTTTCAACAGGAATGCGCGTCTTTTCAACTAGGTCAGCAGTTAATTCATTGAACTTAGCACGTGTTAACGTGGTTTCCAAGTGCAATGGGCCACTAGCACCAGCGGAAATAAATGGCAAACTAATTTGAGCTTCAGAAACACCTGAAAGGTCCTTCTTAGCCTTTTCAGCAGCATCCTTTAACCGTTGTAAGGCCATCTTGTCTTTTGATAAATCAACACCGTTGTCAGCTTTAAAGCCATCAACTAACCAGTCGATAATCTTTTGGTCAAAGTCATCACCACCAAGGTGGGTATCACCATTTGTGGATAATACTTCGAAGACCCCGTCGCCTAATTCCAAGATGGAAACATCAAAAGTCCCACCACCAAGGTCATAGACTAAAATCTTTTCATCTTTGTCGGTCTTATCCAAACCATAGGCTAAAGCTGCCGCCGTTGGTTCGTTAATAATCCGTTCAATGTTTAAGCCGGCAATCTTACCAGCATCTTTAGTTGCTTGCCGTTGGGCATCATTAAAGTAAGCTGGAACAGTCACAACGGCCTTTTCAACCGTGTCACCCAAGTAATCTTCAGCAAAGCCCTTGATATATTGCAAAATCATTGCTGAGATTTGTTGTGGGGTGTAGTCCTTACCTTCGATGCTAACTTTGTAACCAGCTTCACCCATGTGACGCTTGATTGAAGCTACCGTATTCGGGTTAGTGATTGCTTGCCGCTTGGCAACTTCACCAACTTGAGTTTCGCCATCTTTGAATGCCACAACTGAAGGAACCGTCCGGCCACCTTCAGGAGTGGTGATAATCTTAGGTTCATTACCTTCAAGAACCGCTACCGCAGAGTTAGTAGTCCCGAGGTCAATCCCGATAATTTTATTACTTGCCATAAATTAACAAACCTCTTTTTAATTTAGTATTTTTATTGATTAATTACTGTGCCACAACAACCATTGCTGGACGGAGGGTCCGGTCTTTCAATAGGTAACCCCGTTGTAAGACTTGTACCACCGTATCAGCTGGATGATCATCATCAACTGGCACCGTTTGAACAGCTTGGTGAATATTGGGATCAAACTTTTCGCCCGCAGCCGCAACTTCGGTGACCCCATGTTTTTTCAAAGCATCCTGTAAATGGCCATAGACCATTTCGACACCCTTCTTCAACTGTTGGGCCGCTTCATCGTCAGCTGGCGTTGCCAAAGCCCGTTCCAAGTTATCCAGAACTGGTAAGACATCCTTTGCAAGTGCTTGACCGTCATATTTCAACAGCGCCGCTTGTTCTTTTTTGTTGCGGTTTTGCATGTTGACGATCTCCGCCTGTGCACGCAATAACTGGTCATCTTTCGCATCTAATTGCGCTTTGAGATCAGTAATTTGTTGTGTCGGATCGACCGCTGTCGTTTGCTCAGCTTGATCATCAGTCGCACTCGTCGCTGCCTGTGTCGCTTCACTGGCAGTTGACGTTGCTGCTGAATCAGTTGTTGACGCTTGTGAATCTTCCGGCGTCGTCCGCGTTGATTTCTTTGCCAATGTTTTCATCTCCCTGTCCGTCACTCGTCAAAGTACCGGTAATAATCTAATAATTTGCGGGCTAATTCTCGTTGGAACGCACCCATCAGTCCAATCATCCGTGAATACGGCATGGCGGTCGGCCCGAGCAAAGCAATCACACCTTGTCCGTGTTGATCAACATCGTAAGTCGCGGTAATTAAACTGTAGTTCTTCAACAAATCGTTGGTGATCTCATTACCGATTCGGACTTGAATCCGTTGACCGGGTGGACCAATCACGTTAGCTAACCGGTCCGTTTGGTCGAGTAACGAGTACAATGACTGTAACTCTTTAGGGCTCTGCTGGTCCGTATAGTTGAACAAATTCAACTTACCACCAACATAAAAGCGCTCGGAAGCTGCCTTGGACAACACACTGCCAAAAATATCTAAGAAACCATCTGGATCTTGCAAATACTGTGCAAGTTTTAACGGAATCTCATGCGTTAATTGGCGGAGGACGTCTTGTAACGGCAGGCCAACCAGTTGATCGTCAATGAAACGAACGACCGGTTCCAGCTCATCGCCGGTAATGTCACTAGGAATAGTAAACGTCTGGTTTTCAACGTCACCATTATTCGTCACTAGAATCGCCATTACTTGATGATTCCCCAACGGAACGAGTCTGAAACCACTCAACCGACTATCTTTAAGTTCAGGTCGCAATGTAAAGGTCGTGTAACTTGTCAGTTGCGACAAGATATCCGCCGACTGAGCAACGATCTCATCGATCTTGTGAAATTCACCGCCTAATGAATGTTGAATCACCTTCAAGTCTTTGCCATCCACCTTTTCAGGCTTTAGGATATGGTCAACATAGTACCGATACCCCTTAATCGATGGAATTCGCCCTGAAGACAAATGCGTTTTGACGATTAATCCTAAATCTTCTAGTCGGGCCATTTCATTACGAATCGTCGCTGAACTGACCTTGATCGGTAGTTCTTGAACTAGCGATTTGGATCCAACTGGATTACCGCCCTCGGTATAGTCACGGACAATGGCCTTTAAAATTAGGCTTTGTCGTTCAGTTAACGTGATCATCACCTCTTTTTAGCACTTAACTTAATGGAGTGCTAACACAATTACTAATATAACAACCACCCTGATGAAAGTCAAGGAAAGACAAAGTATTTCTAGAAAAGAATGCTTAAATTATTAGGACACCAGTCCCACTATGACTGGACTTAATTGACCGTCGCCCCCAATTAGCACTCCTTACTTACGAGTGCTAATATACACCCTCACCCTTCACAATGCAAGCATGGTGCCTAGCAGACTACTCGCTTTTCTGCTGCCATTACTCAGCACACCAGCCACAACAAAAAAATCTCAAGAGTTACAGACTCTCGAGATTTTTGACTAGTCTGATGTACATTGCCAACAGACATTCTAGTGAAACCTGGCCTTAACGGTAATCAGCTTTCAAACTAATCAACGCTCAGCTTTATTAATGGCATGATCAATGGCTTCATTATCAAATTGTTCTTGTAAGTACGCTTCATTGTCGATTGGCAAGTGCACATGAAAGTCAGCAAAATGTTGAACTTTCAGCGTCGCTTGTTCGACTTCAAACCCCAGCAAGTGTCCACCTAATTGATGGTCTTTACTTAGAAAGTGTAAGTGAAAGCCACCGACCGTAGCGCCTTGGAACAAATGCGGTGCGTAGTAGCCAATAATCGTTCCGTCAACATGTTCACCGGTGAATTCCGGTTGTGTTGCCGTTGCCGCGACTAATGTTTTGTACGGTGGTTCCTGACGAGGCGCGACTCGCGTCTTGACTTTTGCAAAGGTCCCATCGACGCGAATAGCTGCAAACACGTTGGTCAAACGATAGTCATGAACCACTTGTTGCTCAAAATCAGTTTGTGTGATTGCAGCTAATTGCGCACTAATATCAGGCTTTTCAAAGTGCACCGATGCAAATGGTAACGTCTCTTCGGGCTGAATTTCACGAATTTGACCATCCTCACGTGCTTGATAGGCGTGACCTCCTAGAATAATCACTTCACCATTGAGACCGTCTAACGTCCCAATACCCGTATCACCATGGGTTAAGAGTTCACCAGCCGTAATCGTCCCGTCAAATAAGCCGGGAACAAGTAAGCCTAATGTGCCGTGTTGAAAAATTGTTGTTGTGTCCATTCATTGTGCCTCCAAACGATTTGATTGTTGTGCAACTTGAATCCGGGGTGCGACCACAAAGGGATGCGCCACATAATAGTCACGGGTGTTTTGTTCATCCCGCTTTAATTGCGCAACCAAGGCATCCGCCCCAGCAAATTTAATTTCACCGCGCATCCGGTGCCCCCAACGCACCGTTAAATTGTGGCCATAAAGATCTCCTCGGAAATCTAATAAGTATATTTCAACCGTGATTGGTCGGTGATCACCAAACGTGACATTTCGTCCAACTGAGGCCATTCCCATAACCCAGCGTGTCCCAATCTGCACCATCGTCGCGTAAATGCCAATTCCGGGAACCCGGGTATTGGGCCCGTGAGCAACGTTGGCCGTTGGAAAGCCGAGCGTTCGGCCCCGCGCTTCACCATGAACTACTTCGCCGGCAGTTTCATATTGATAGCCCAGTAACCGGTTAGCCGTATCGATATCTCCCGCGTCCAAAGCGCGGCGAATCCGCGTGGAACTGATCTTTTCAGCATCTAATTCCGCCTTAGGAACTTCAATGATTTCAAACCGGTTATGACCATAGTCATTCAAACGCTGCATATTTGCAATTTCAGCTGGCCCGTACGTGTAATCAAAACCAGCAACCACCGTTTGTGCGTGTAATCCAACAATTAACTGATCGACAAACGTTTGGGGTGGCATGGCACCGACCGTGGCATCAAAGTGAAGTACATATAAGATGTCAACGCCGAGCTCACTCATCAATGCCGTTTTTTGATCAATTGTCGTTAAATAACGGACTTGCTGCGGATCAGTGTGTTTAAAAACAACTGACGGATGCTGGTCAAACGTCATCACCGCTAGTTTGGCGTGTTGCGCCTGAGCGGCCTGGCGTGCCGTTGCAACGACTTGCTGATGTCCACGGTGAACGCCGTCAAAAAATCCTAAGGCCAATACGATTGGTCCTTCGGGAATCTGACTCAACGCCACGGGATACTTTAAATTAATCACCTGCATGACAAAAACTCCTTAATTGACCGCAAACATTTTGAACGGCTTGTACCGCTGTTCGTCCGGTCGATAACTATATAGACATTTTAGGCTGTTTTGGTAAACTAACGCAACCATCGTGTTCGCATCTGGATCAGTTTGTTGCCCTTCTGCCGCCGTAATAAAGGCCCCATTTTTGACCCGTTGCCACTGCTCATCCGTTAACGTGACTCGCGGGTACTGACTTAAAGCTTTATCAATTGGCGCCAATAATGCTCCGGCCGTTCCAGCATCGACGTGGGCCGCGATTTCCTCAAAGGTCACGGTTTCATCTAAAGTAAAGCCGCCACTCTTTAATCGGGTCAAATCACTCATCACAGCGGGTACCCCGAGCACTTTGCCGACATCCACCGCTAGCGTGCGAACATAAGTCCCTTTACTACAAGCGACCGTAAAATAGATCGTCTGAGTCTGGGTTGCCGAGTCATAGGTAGATGCCTGCCGTTGCTTGAAGCTGCTAATTGTGATATGCCGTTCTGGGCGCTCGACAGTTTCACCACTGCGCGCATAGTCATATAAACGCCGCCCATTTACTTTTACTGCTGAAAACATCGGTGGAATTTGCGTAATGGCCCCCGTCATCTGTGCCAGCGCAGCATCAACTTGGTCACTTGTGAACGGCTCTGTGACCGCTTGGCGCGCAATCTCCTCACCATCTAAATCTTCAGTAGTCGTTGCAAATCCGAGGGTAATGCTCCCTTGGTATTCTTTGCCAGAAGCCACTAAAAATTGCACAACTTTAGTCGCATTCCCAATACAAATCGGTAAAACGCCATCCACATTTGGGTCCAGTGTCCCTGAATGACCTACTTTGCGGGTCTGATAGAGTCGTCGGATTTTAGCGACACAGTCAAAGCTCGTCATCCCACGAGGTTTATATAATGGTAGAATCCCGTTCAACATAAAAAACGCCTTCAATCATTTAAATTCGGTTTCTAGTGGCAGCCAATCGCCGTGCCACGGATTCGATCGTTCTTAATCGACGGTTTTCAGTATACCACACCTCACAAATATGTAAGCGGATTATCACAGAATTCAAGGCCCTGAGCACCGCAACTAAGATACCCCAAATCGACACGCTGGTCCGGTGCCACTGACGACCACGTATGTGCCTGGCAAAGCTGTATTTAACTCATTGATCCAGAAAACCGTGAGCTTAATCCCTATTAGTCAAATAAAACGACTGAAAAACAAGAATCGCACAAATTAGTCCCCTTATCAAAAGGATACCGCGCGGGACCGTCCCTAATTACGCCGATGACTTTCAACATATGCTGCCATCAAAAAAGCGTGCAACGGCCTTAGTGTGGCTGATGTACGCTTATTCAATGTTATCGTCTTAAAATGCAACCGGCACGCTAACCGCAGTTGACAGCTACATGGTTCTTCAAGCTTGGAGCGCAACTGGCTGCTGATTCAACCACTGCTGAATTTGGCGGGCAATCTGCTGGGGTGTCAGTTGATCGGTTGCGATCGTCAAATCGGCCGCAGCGGCATATAAGGCTTGGCGCCGTTGCTTCAACGCAATCAGTGCCCCTGTATCCAATTCATTGACAAGTGGTCGGCTAGTATCATTTTTAACACGGTTAATAGTGGTTTGATCACTAGCCGTCAACCAGATAACTGGCACCGTGCTTTGTTTCAGACTAATTGCATTCATTGCAATGGTCGGAGTACCACCACCGGTCGATAAAATCCCGGGTGTTTCGAGTGCTTGGAGCAAAGTCTGATGCTCCAATTGCCGGAAGTACCCCTCTCCTTGCTCCGCAAAAATAGTCGTAATCGACCGTCCCGCCCGCTGAACAATCAAATCATCTAAATCAGCATGTTTAGTTGCTAACCCGGCCGCCAAAAGCCGACCGACCGTTGTTTTCCCACTACCCATAAATCCAATTAAAATTGCTCGCATTCTTAATTCCTCCTTACAATCTGATAACCCGCATCAGCTAACAACGACGATGCTTGCGTTCTCGTCTTTAGATCACTAAATGTCAGTTGCAAGACACCATCAATCTCTTCACGAATCTCTAAAATATGAATATTGACTAAGCTCAGCTGAGCCTGTGCGAGCCGCTGAGTGACATCCGCGAGAGCGCCAACACGGTCGGGGACGTTCAAAAACAAATCATAAAAGTTTGGTAGTCCTCCCAACTGTTCCGGTCCCAAGTGATCACGCGTCACCTTAGCTGTCGCAAAAAATTCGTACAATGTTGCTTGATCATGCACCCTAATGGCTGTCTTGATGCGCAACAGTTGGTCAATATAACCCTGCAATTGATTGGTTATTAGTTCAGCATTAGTCATCAGGATGGCCGCCCACATCGTGGGGTCCGAACTGGCAATCCGAGTAATACTTTTAAACCCACCAGCCGCTAATCGCAACCCGAGTGCCGAATCTGCCAAAGCCACCTGAGTCTGATCAACTAAAGCCGCAGCGACAATATGTGGCAAATGACTTAACTGTCCTACAATCCGGTCATGCTGTATTGCAGTGACCGTCAACCATTTGACGTGAGTCGCTTGTAACAATGCTTGCAGCCGTTGAACGGCTGCTTGATTAGTCCGGCCCGGCACTAACAAGTAAAAGGCGTTCTCGAATAAGTTGGCGCGGCCAGCCGTCACACCCGATTTATGTGAACCCGCCATTGGATGACCGCCGATGAAAGTCACACCGTGCTGTTGTATGGCAAGCGCGGCATGCATCACCACTTGTTTAGTACTCCCGACATCCGTCACAAGCACCCCTGCCTTGAGTGGCATCATAGCCAGTCGGTGCAAGTCAGCAACGATCACATCAACTGGCCCCGCTAAAATAATCACATCAGCGTCGCTCGCGACCGCGGCCAAATCAGTGCCGCTAGCATCGATCATACCCTGTTGACGCGCATAACTCAGGCTGACATCGTCACGATCAATCCCAATAATGTGCACCGTGGGATGGGCCTGCTTAATGCTTAGTGCCAACGAACTGCCAATTAGCCCCAAACCTTTGATCAATACAGTTGTCATCTTCACACCCCCTGGCTTAAACGTGCTAAATCTTCAAAGAACGTCGGGTATGAAATGTTCACAGCTTCGGCGGACTCTAGTTCGGCGGGAGCGGCTAATCGCAACGCTGCAATTGCCATCATCATACCGATTCGGTGATCGCCATGGCTGGCTAATGGCTCGGTCGGCTGCCGCCAAGACTTGCGACCATCAATCACGAAGCCATCCGGTTGCGAAGTGATCCGCACACCAAGTTTTTGAAGCTCGGTCACAATCGTTGCAATGCGATCGGTTTCCTTGACTCGTAATTCAGCAGCCCCACTGATTGTGCTAATACCATTCGCAGTCGCAGCCAACAATGCAACTAGTGGCAGTTCATCGATTACGGCAGGAATTTCAGTAGCAGTGACTTGGACCGGATGCAGTTGTGCAAACCGCACGTCAAGCGTGCCAACTGGTTCGCCCATCCGGTGTTCATGATCGACCGTCACTTGACCACCCATCCGTCGTAAAATGTTTAAGAAACCCGTTCGTGTCGGATTCAGTCCCACGTTCGTTAACCGGACATGTGAATTTGGAATAATCGTCGCGGCTGTCACGAAAAACGCAGCCGAGGAAAAATCGCCAGGAATCGTTAGTGACTGACCAACCAAGGCTGGCTGCGGTTGGACCGTGATTGTTCGTTGATCAGGCGCCGTTTCAATTTGACCACCAAATTGTTGCAACAACCGTTCAGTGTGGTCACGAGTCGGTAATTTTTCAATAATCGTACTTGCTTGATCGGCTTGCAGGGCTGCTAAAATCAAGGCGCTCTTAACTTGTGCACTAGCGACCTGCATCTCGGTACGACTACCATGTAAAGTCCGACCAGTGATCGTCATCGGTAAGTGCCCGGCTGTTAATTGTACCTGCGCCCCCATGGCTTGTAATGGTTGACGCACTCGCTCCATCGGCCGTTGACTAAGGGACGTATCGCCGACCAAGGTCGTCTCAAACGGTTGACCGGCTAACAACCCAGTTAATAAGCGAGTGGCCGTCCCCGCATTCCCCATGTCTAATGGTTGTTGTGGTTGGGTCAACCCACGTAAGCCGCGGCCACTGATCGTAACAGTCGTATCGACACGCTTGATTGGCACCCCTAACTTTTGCAGCGCCGTTAAAGTCGATAAGCAATCGGCGGCTGGCAAAAAGTGGTGCAAGGTCGTCGTCCCTTGACTAATTGCCCCTAAAATCAAGCCTCGATGTGAGACACTTTTATCGCCTGGTACACTTAAGTCACCTTGTAACCCACTAGCTGGTTGAATACTTAGTTTTTTTATCATTAATCATCATCACCTAATTTATTTGATAGACGCACCACACCATCGAAGGTGTCAAACGTGCAAGTTCACGTTCATGAGTCGTCAGTGTCACGTTTTTCTCATTAGTTAGCACGTAGGCCGCCTGATTACGTTGATAAGCCTGATACGCTAAATACTTACTGGCGACTGTTTGCACCACGACCTGATGCACGACCCTCGTCAACAATTGGGCGGTCGCTGCATGCGTGTAACCAATTTGATTATCGGCATTTACTCGTTGGAGCACGACGAGTGGATCGAGCTGGGTCATAAAACAACTGGTCAACGTTAATTGGGACAATAATGCGTAATGTATATCCCCCCAACTGGCATTCAGTGTGTCTGATTTGAAAGCAGCTGGTATCACCAGTTGGTCACCAGAATAGGCCGTTAAATCAGTTAAAATGGCTTCAAAGCTCGGGTGTTCGACAATCACCGCTTGGTCCTGCCAGTTGCGATGATTATAAACTTGCGCGGCCGCGTAACTATCCGTGGCGGTCGGGCCTAAAGTATGAATCTGCATAGGCCCTCCTAATATTGCCGGAGTTCTTCGCGGTATGCCGTCACTGTTTGCTGGAGGCGAGCTAAGTTACTCCCGTCAAACGTTGCCGTCAATGCTCGCGTTAATTCAATCGCTACCACACTTTCAACCACAATCGAGGCGGGGACGATGGCCGTCGTATCTGAACGCTCTACGCTTGCCTTTTGGCTGACTTTGGTCGCGATATCCACACTTTGTAATGGTTTGTAAAGTGTTGGAATCGGCTTCATGGCGGCCTTAACAACAATCGGCATTCCGTTAGTCATGCCACCTTCAAAGCCGCCCAAATGATTGGTCAGCCGTGACCAGCCGGCGTGTTCATCCCAACTAATCTCATCCATTACTTGGCTACCATAATGGCTGGCAGCCGCAAATCCATCACCAATTTCAACACCTTTCATGGCATTGACTCCCATCACTGCTGCGGCTAACTGTCCATCTAATTTGGTATCCCAGTTCGTGTAACTGCCCAAACCAGCCGGCACATTTTCGGCAACGACCCGGATAACACCACCCAAGGTATCGCCAGCTTTCTTCGTTGCTGTGATCAGCTCATGGATTTCGGGAACCAAGGCCGCATCTGGTAATCGCAAATCATTTTGCGCGATTTGGGCTTGTAATTGATCAACGGATAGTGTTAAATCGGCCGTCACTTGCTTAGGGCCAATTTGTTGAACGTAGCCAACTAGGTGAATATCTAGCTGCGCCAATAATTGCTTACAAATCTGACCGATAGCCACTCGCATGGCTGTCTCACGAGCTGAGGAACGTTCTAGCACGTTTCGTAGATCGCGATGACCATACTTCATTCCGCCTACTAAGTCAGCATGCCCCGGACGTGGACGAGTGACTTGCCGCAACGTATTGGTTGCCGTAGCTGGACTTACCGGATCCATGATTGCTGCCCAGTGCGCGTGATCGCGATTCATAATCGTTAATGCAATCGGGGAACCTAGCGTAACACCGTGCCGCACGCCACCGATGATTTGGACGGTGTCATGTTCGATCTGCTGGCGATTGCCGCGGCCAAACCCACCTTGCCGGGCTGCGAGGCCTGTATTAATGGCATCAATGTCTAGCTGTAAGCCAGCCGGAATACCGGTCAGCACCCCTGTCAATTGAGGCCCGTGCGATTCGCCTGCCGTAACGTAATTAATCATGATCAATATCCTCCTTGTGTAAATTCGTGTGTAAATCCGTCTGATATGCGCGTGAGTTATGCATAATTGCTTGATAAATAGCTTGTAAATAAGGGGTATGCGCGGTCTGGGTACTCTTCACCGCAACTTGTTGTAACACCCGTTGTTCACGTTGCTGGTCTAATACCGGAAGTTGCTGTTGTTGCTTCAACTCCCCGATGGCTGTAACCGTCTCAAAACGTTGATTGAGTAATCGGACGATTTGCTGGTCAATATGATTGATACGTTGGCGTTCTTGACTAAGTGTGGTTGGGACATGTAGCGCCCATACAGCTAGGCCGACAAAGGCGAGACCACTGACAGCAATAACTAAATCAAAGCGCATCGCGGTCGCAATATTTTGCTTTGACAACCACCCAGTCACGAGCGGAATCGTGAAGGAAGCAATACTGCCAAACGTGAAATAAATTCCTGTGATTCGGCCCTTCATGTGGGGATAGCCTTTGATAAATAAATTGAGGCCGACCTGCATCACGCCACCCGCAGCAGTAAACCCAAACCCGAAAGCCGCCAGCATGGACAGCCCAGCCGCTGGACTATAACAGATAACCGCTAACGCCAGCAGCGAGCCGCCATTCATTGCCAACAACAATTTGGTTTCTGCCACCCCACGACGTAACAACCAGAAAATCACAATAACGCCGGTGATTGACCCAATGCTGTAAAGTGAAAGCAACCAGTGCGCTAACACTGACGAAAAATGCAACGTCGTAGTGGCAAACAAGCTGACCCACTGCGTGTAGAGGATCATAAGTGCCATCGAAGTATACCCATAACCAGCTAAACCAACTGTCGCCAACCAGCGCCGGTTCTTAAGTGGTTGCTGGGATACGCCCGTTCCGGCTTGAGAAACTTGATTTTTTTAGTGGAAACTGCTGCCGGTTCAACAGGATACTGTTGACCACTAGGATTGCCGCGGCCAGGATAAATGACCAGCCATACCAGATTCGTTGTGCTTCAAAGTTGGCAACGAGCAGTGGTAATAAGAATTCACCGGCAGACATGAAGGCCTTTAACAAGACATTGGCTGAGCCTTGCCGCCCACCCATTTCAATAAACGTCGTGTAGGTTCCCGCATCCAACGCGGAGTTCGCAATACCGGCCAAAATCGCCAAACCGTATGCCAGCTGAATATTAGTGACCAATGCCATCCCCACAAAGAACGTGAAGTAGCAAGCCATGCCAAGATTGACGAAGACTTTACGGCCAAAACGATCTGATAAATTTCCCAGAATAAAGTAGGCCAGTAAGCGCCCAATGCCAATCCCAGAAATGACATAGGAAACTGTCGCTAACGGGGTCTGCCAGTGTTGACCTAACGCTTGCATATTTTGCGTTAAAATAATTAAGCCAATACCATGAATAAAGTAGTTTAAGTAAAGACTGATTGATAATTGGTGCTGACGCATGAATAACAACTCCTTCGTGGAAATAAAAAAAGCCGGCTAGATTGTGAAAATCTAGCCGGCTCATCAAAATTCAATCCTAATTGATGATATTATTCCAGCTAGACTCACGGTGTCTAGCTGGCCAAGATGAATTGACTTCGCTTAGACACGAACGTAGGTGCCGTCCGTATCTAAGGTTCCAACACGGGCGCTACCTAAAATAAGCAAAGCCATAATAATAAGTTGCGTTGAATGCTAACGTCGTCATAATCATCTATCCTTTCCGTTTCATTGATTATTTATATTAAAACATTCTCATTTTGATTCGTCAACCCTAATTTCATTTTAATTTTGTAATCAAGAAATCATTTTCGCTTGTAAAAGCGCCACGATGCGTAATTCGCCTCATCCTACTACTATTTGCAAAAATCGTCTTCAGTACGACTACTCATTAAACCAATTGTTTGCGACGGTCACGAGCAGGCTACCTTGATTAGTCAGTCTACCGACAACGTTCAAGCAGTGTGTGAATGACTAGTGTGACCCTACAATCAGCACCATCTAAACCGCTGAACCTCAGTGATTGACAGCGAACGGCTCCATTCAATTTGAACACAAAAATAGTCGCTGTCAATCCATCTGGATTCACAACGACTATTTTTCCAGCGCCTAATCTTGACGCTTTAAGTTATTAATTAATTCATCAATCCGGCTACCGTATTGAACCGAGTTGTCGCGTTCAAAAGTTAATTCCGGGGTTTTATAGATGCTAAGTCGTGAGCCTAATTCACTACGAATTAATCCCGTCGCCTTAGCCAATCCAGCCGCCGTCTTTTCACCATCGGATGCCTTATCTGACAAAATACTGTAGTAGATGGTCGCTTGTTGAAGGTCGCCAGTTACCGTTACACCGGTAATGGTTACACCCGCAACCCGTGGATCACGAACCCGTTTTAACAAAATATCATTAACTTCGCGTTCGATTTCCTGTTCCAAACGACCAACTCGATAATGTTGTGCCATCTGCTAATCCCCCTTTTAAAGGTTATTCAACTGGAACTTCCTTCATCACGTAAGCTTCAATAACATCGTTGACTTTAATATCGTTGTAATCTTCGATTCGAAGCCCAAGTTCAAAGCCTTGTTTAACTTCCTTAACGTCGTCCTTGAAACGCCGTAAGCTAGCTAACTTGCCATCATAAATAACGACACCATCACGAATGACCCGCACACCAGAATCCCGGTGGATGACACCATCAGTGACCATCCCACCACCAATCGTACCGATCTTAGAAACCTTATAGATTTCACGGATTTCGGCTTGACCAGTGATTTCTTCTTTATAAGTTGGTTCGAGCATTCCCTTCATCGCGCTCTCGATTTCATCGATCGCGTTGTAGATAACTTGATGCAAGCGAATATCAACATCGTCAGTATCGGCTTGGGCTTTGGCTTGTGGTGTTGGCCGCACATTGAACCCGATAATAATCGCGTTACTTGCTTCCGCCAAGGCCACGTCACTTTCGTTGATTGCCCCAACCGCTGTATGGATGATATTGACCCGCACACCTTCAACGTCGATTTTACGTAAACTACCAGCTAAAGCTTCAACAGAACCTTGAACATCAGCCTTAATAATCACGTCAACTTCCTTAAGTTCACCTTGTTTCATTGAATCAAACAAGTTATCCAAGGTGACGTGAGCAGTTTGCTTCCGTTCTTCCATCAATGCCTGCTTAGCACGTTGTTCACCAGCATCACGGGCCGTCTTTTCATCATCAAAGACCACGAAGCGATCACCAGCATCCGGCACATCATTCAAACCAGTGATTTCAATTGGCGTCGATGGCACGGCTTCCTTGATCCGCTTACCATGGTCATTGGTCATCGTCCGGACTTTTCCGTAAGTATTCCCCACAACAATTGGATCACCAACATGCATGGTCCCTTGTTGAACAAGTAACGTTGCGGTAGAACCTTTTCCACGGTCAAGACTAGCTTCCAATACAGATCCCGCAGCATTTTGCTTAGGGTTGGCCGTTAATTCAAGCACTTCTGACTGAAGTAAAATCATATCCAACAATTCATCTAGGTTCTTACCGAACTTCGCTGAAATCTGAACAAAGATTGTATCGCCACCCCAATCTTCAGGAATCAGACCATATTCAGTCAATTGTTCCATCACGTGGTTAGGGTTGGCACCCGGCTTATCAATCTTGTTAACGGCAACGATGATTGGTACTTTAGCAGCCTTAGCATGGTTGATGGCTTCGATTGTTTGTGGCATGACCCCATCATCAGCAGCAACTACTAACACTGTGATGTCAGTGATGTCAGCACCACGCGCCCGCATTTCAGTAAAGGCCGCGTGTCCTGGCGTATCCAGGAATGTAATAACCTTACCATCATGCTTAACTTGGTAAGCCCCAATAGCCTGAGTGATCCCACCGGCTTCGCCCTCTGTAACGTGAGTATGCCGCAATTGGTCCAATAGGGTCGTCTTCCCATGGTCAACGTGTCCCATGACCGTAACAACCGGTGCCCGTGGCGCCAAATTGTCGGTATTATTAACTTCATCATCAAAGAACTTGTCCAAATCGGTCACATCAACTTGGACCTTTTCTTGCGCATTGATCCCGTAATCAGTGGCTAAGATTTCAATCGTATCTTTATCCAAGGACTGATTTTGGTTAACTGCAACACCTAACATGAATAACTTCTTGATAATTTCAGCAGGCTCACGGTGCAATAATTTACCCAAATCCTGGGCATTCATGCCGACCGTGTAAACCAGTGTTTCTGGCAACGGCTTGTCCTTACGAACTGGCGCTGGCTTATTATTGACCTGGCGGATCCGTTGATTCTTATTGTTCCGGCTCTTATTGTTCCGGTTGTTACGCCGACGGTTATTGTTGTTACCGCCACGATAACGACCACCACCGTTATTGTTGCTATTCAAACTACCACCAAAGCGACCGCTGCCATTACGCGAACTATTATTCGACCCATTGCTCCGGTTACTGTTGTTATTATTGTTGTTCGTCGTAGTCCGGTTGTTGTTCCGGTTCTGACCACCATTATTGGTGCGATTACCGGTACTGTTGGTACGGTTGTTACTCGTATTTGAGCGATTGTTATTATTAGACCGGTTATTATTATTATTGTTGTTAGACCGGTTCGTATTGCTCCCACCGTTATTACGAGCACTGTTGCTCCGTGAAGCATTGGCCGAACGATTGCCGTTATTACTGTTAGTACGGTTACCGCCGTTATTGCTTCGATTACCGTTACTATTACGACTTTGACTATTATTTTGGTTATTATTACGATTATTATTCAAATAATCACCACTCTGTTGATGACGCGAGTTGGATTGCTGCTGATTAGCAGTTCGTGTCACATTTTTTGCTACGGCTTGCGTAGCCCGACTCGTTTTAGCTGGAGCCGGTTGAGATTTAGGATGGGTAACTGTGGTCGTGCCTTGTAACTGGCGCGCCTCACTGTCACCGAGTGTCGACATATGATTTTTGACGGAGAATCCCAACTGCTGTGCTTGCGCAATCAGCTGTTTACTTGGGACGTTGAGCTCCTTCGCTAACTCATAAATTCGCTTTTTCCCCATATCTTCACCCTCCTTTACTGTGTCATGATCGCCACCATTTTCTTGGCAAATCCGGCATCGGTAATTGCATAAACAGTGCGCTTATTACCAGTAGCCGTATTTAATTCTGCTTTAGTAAAGGTATCGATCACTGGAACATCATAAGATTGGGCCTTATCATGAAACTTTTTGGCAGTCGTGGGACCGGCATCGCTGGCAATAAAGACCAGTTTAGCCGTCTGATTACGAATTGCAGCCAGGGCTAGCCCTTCGCCTGCAATTTGCTTGCTGGCACGCCGTGAAAGGCCCAGTAGGTTTAAACAAGCTTGCTTAGGCGTCATTTCCGAAGAGTTCCTTTCGGGCTTGTTGATGATCAACATAAGCCACTAACTCATCGTAAAAGTCTGCACCCACTTTGATACCAAACGCCTTATCAAAAGTCTTTTCTTGCTTGGCACGTTGTGCAACTTGTACGTCTAAGGCAATGTAGGCGCCGCGTCCCGGCTTTTTACCAGTCGGATCAACGGACACTTCATCCTGCTTATTCTTAACGACCCGGACTAAGTCTTTTTTGGGATGCATTTCACCCGTCACAATGTCCTTTCGTAACGGCACTTTTCTTTTTTTCATAATCCCAGACCTCCTTTAGTTACTTCACTCACTTAGTGACGAACTTATTCAGCGTCACTTGCTGATTCATCCACAGCGGTTTCTGAGGCAGGCGTCGCCACGGCTGCGTCGGACGTTGCTGGTTCCTCATCTTCGCCGGCATCGGACTGCACTGCCGCGTCAGCTGCTGCTTCAGTCGTTTCCGTTTCGGCAGCTGCAACATCATCAGGGTTTGCATCCATTATATCAGAAGCTTCGGTTTCCGATTTAATATCGATCTTGAACCCGGTCAATTTAGCAGCCAAACGAGCATTTTGACCACGCTTACCGATTGCCAATGATAATTGATAATCTGGAACAACCACGGTACAACCCCGCTCATTTTCAGGATCAAAAATAACATCCAAAACTTCCGCTGGGTTCAATGCATTCGCGATAAATACGGCTTGATCATACGTCCATTCCACGATGTCCATATTTTCGCCGTGTAATTCATTGACGATCGTTTGAACCCGTTGTCCCTTGGGACCGACGCAGGTACCGACTGGATCAACGTTAGGATTGTTTGAACGAACAGCAACTTTCGCCCGATCACCGGCTTCACGTGCAATCGAAACGATTTCAACGATGCCATCGAAAATTTCAGGAACTTCTTGTTCAAACAAACGTTTCAACAAATCTGGTGCAGTCCGCGAAACGAATACTTGGGGGCCCTTCGTTGCGTTTTCAACTTTCGAGACGTAAACCTTAATTTTGTCATGAATCCGATAAACTTCACCAGGTAACTGATCAGAACGACCCATGACCGCTTCTACTTTGCCCAAACTAACGTAGACAAATCGGTTATCTTGGCGCTCAACTTCACCAGTGACGATTTCATTTTCATACTGGCTGTATTCGTCATAAATAATGCCACGTTCTGCTTCACGAACTCGTTGCATGATGACCTGCTTAGCCGTCTGCGCTGCAATTCGGCCGAAGTTCTTCGGTGTTACTTCAAATCGAATATCATCACCGATTTCGTAGGCTCGGTTGATAGCCAATGCATCTTGCAAACTAACTTCTAAACGTGAATCAAAGACGTCTTCAACCACTTCTTTAACGGCATAAACGTGAATATTACCCTTAATTTGGTCAAAGTCAACTTCAACGTTTTGAGCCTGGCCGTAATTACGCTTATAGGCTGAAACGAGTGCCGCTTCTAAGGCTTCGATGACAACTTCTTTTTTAATGCCCTTTTCTGATTCGAGGGTGTCTAAGGCCCCTAATAATTCCTTGCTCATGTGTAGACTCCTTTACTTATTTAGAACTTTACCGCTAAGCGGGCTTGTGAGATTTGTTCTCGGTTGATCGTCACCGTCTTGTGACGTGTCTTATCCAAGTAATCGATGGTCAAAGTGGTCGGCGTCACCGCCGTCAAATCACCTTCAAAAATTTTCTTACCATCCAACTTCTGGTATAAGCCAACGTGCACGTACTTACCAATAGCATTTTGAAAATCTGCTTCCTTCTTCAATGGGCGTTCCGCACCAGGAGAAGAAACTTCCAAAAAGTAAGCTTGGGGAATGGGATCAGGCTCCATCGCATCTAGCTTTTCACTAAGTTCATCACTAACCATTGCACATTCTTCAATATTAATGCCGCCCGGTTTGTCAATGTATAATCGCAAATACCAGCTTTGACCCTCGCGAACAAATTCAAGATCCACGAGTTCAAACTGGTGAGCACTGACAATGGCTGCGGCCACTGGCTGAATGGTTTCAACAACATTACTACTCAAGGCTGCGCCTCCTATTCAGATTAGTCCAATAAAAAGAGTGAGCATCGCTGCTCACTCGTTAACGAGTTTTAAATTACAACCCATATATTAGCACAATTATGTTGAAACCGCAAGTTTACGCCATTTATAGCATTTAGCCGTTAGCTTTCAAGTCACAGTAAACTTCCGCTTCAACAGCCTGACAATTGCCGGTGTATCAACATTACAGGCCCTAAATCAGATAAATCTGTCTGAGTGCTGTTAAATGCATCAACCACCGCAAAAATTCATCAAACTTTAACAATTGTCGTGTTTTCTAGAACAACGAGAGTTGGTTTTCATCTGGCAAATCACTTAACACACCATTTTCAGTCATAAAGTCGATCAAACTCTTCGACACTTTTCCACGCTTAGACAGGTCTTCCTTCGACAGGAACGGCTTGTCCGCTCGGGCAGCAACGATTTGCTTGGCAACGTTCAACCCTAACCCCGGAACTGCTCGGAACGGCGCAATCAACGTATCACCATCGATCAGCCAATCCGAAGCATCAGATTTGTCAAGGTCGACCATGGAGAATTTAAAGCCCCGCTCCAACATTTCGTTGGCTAACTCTAAAACGGTCAGTAAGTTTTTCTCCTTGGCGCTAGCATCCATCCCTTTGTCAGTGATCGCCTTCATTGACGCTTTGACAGCATCTTTACCATGGGCCATCGCAACCAGGTCAAAATCGTCAGCACGGACTGAGAAATAAGCCGTGTAATAAATCAACGGGAAGTACACTTTAAAGTAAGCCACCCGCAACGCCATTAAGATATAGGCTGCCGCATGGGCCCGCGGGAACATATACTTGATCTTTAGACAAGATTCAATGTACCAGTCGGGAACGTTGGCATCCTTCATTGCTTGTTGCCATTCATCCGGGATCCCCCGACCCTTCCGCACGTGTTCCATAATTTGGAAAGACATATCAGATTCCATGCCGTAGTGAATCAAGTCGGTCATGATGTTATCACGACAACCAATAACTTCGGCCAGCGTAACCGTGCCATCCTTGATCAATTCTTCAGCATTTCCTAACCACACGTCAGTCCCGTGTGAAAGTCCTGAAATCTGAAGTAATTCGTTAAACGTGGATGGGTGAGTCTCTTCGAGCATCCCACGGACAAACCGCGTCCCAAATTCTGGAATTCCAAGCGTCCCCGTTTTCGAGAAAATCTGGTCTTCTGTGACTCCTAAAACTTCAGGACTGGAGAAAATCTTCATGACGTGCGGATCAACTGGTGGAATACTCTCAGGTTGGACACCCGACAAATCTTGTAACATCCGAATCATCGTCGGATCATCATGTCCCAGAATATCAATTTTCAAAATATTATCATGAATCGAATGGAAATCAAAGTGGGTCGTTTGCCAGGCCGCACTCTGATCATCAGCCGGATACTGGACGGGCGTGAAATCATAAATATCCATGTAATCCGGCACAACAATAATACCGGCCGGATGTTGCCCAGTCGTCCGTTTAACGCCAGTCGTTCCCTTTGCTAATCGGTCAACTTCCGCCGAACGAAGTGTTTGATTCGTATCCCGTTCATACGCCTTGACATAACCATAACCAGTCTTATCAGCGACCGTTCCAATTGTCCCGGCTCGGTACACATTTTTCTCACCGAACAAGACTTTGGTGTAATTATGGGCAATAGGTTGGTAGTCCCCAGAGAAGTTCAGATCAATATCTGGCACCTTGTTCCCATAAAATCCTAAGAACGTTTCGAAGGGAATGTTTTGCCCATCACGCACCATGTCAGTCCCACATTCAGGGCAATCCTTAGGTGGTAAATCATAGCCCGATCCATACTCGTTATTCGTATAAAAGTGCGAGTACTGACAATTTGGACACCGATAATGCGGTGGCATCGGGTTCACTTCAGTAATCCCAGACAGCGTCGCTACGATACTCGAACCGACTGACCCCCCGAGACCCAACCAAGTAACCATCTTTATTACTCTTAAACACTAGGCGTTGGGCAATTAAGTAAATGACCGAGAACCCGTTACCGATGATACTCTTCAGCTCTTTATCCACCCGTTTTTGGACGATTTCTGGCAACGGATTACCGTACCACGCATGGGCACGGTCCATCGTCAGTTTTTCGATTTCCGCTTCGGCACCCTTCATCCGCGGAGTATACAACTTATCCTTGACCGGTCGCACGATTTCAAATTGGTCAGCAAGCGCGCGGGGCGTGTCAACCACGACCTCATGTGCCGTCTCCGTACCTAAGAAATCGAAATCTTTAAGCATCTCATCCGTTGAGCGAAAATGCACGTCTGGCCGTTCAGTCCGATTTAACGGGTTACCGGGCTGTGAATGAATCAAAATCTTACGATAAATCTTATCCTCAGGATTCAGATAATGCACATCCCCCGTAGCAGCAACCGGGATATTCATCTCATGGCCTAGTTCCACCATGTTGCTGATAATTTCTTCCAAATGATCCGTATCAGCAATCAAACCACTCTCGATCAGCGCCGAATATGCCGGTTTCGGTTGTACTTCCAGGAAGTCATAGTAGCCGGCCTTTTGTCGGGCCTCTTCCTTCCCCTTTTGCATCATTGCAGTAAAGACTTCACCACTAGAACAAGCCGAACCGACCAGGATGCCATCCCGATATTTGTTTAAAACACTGCGGGGTACACGGGGCACGCGGTAATAGTACTCAACATTCGACAAGGAAATAATTCGGAAGAGATTTTTCAACCCCGCTTGGGTTTGCGCATACAATGTCGCATGAAATGGCCGGGCATGGCGGTAAGCCGCATTTTCATTCATATGATCATTCAGCTGATCGTGGAATTGAACCTGATAACGGTCCTCCGCATCTTTCAAAAACAGGTGGTTCAAATGACCAGTCGTCTCAGCATCATAGATGGCGCGGTGATGGTGCTCCAAATTAACGTTGAATTTTTTGGCTAGGGTGTTTAAGCGGTACCCGCGTAAATTCGGATACAGCCACCGCGCCAGCGTCAACGTATCAATAATTGGATTTGTAATCGGCCCCATGTGATGCCGGGCATAGCCCGTATTCATAAAGCCAATATCAAAGGTGACGTTATGACCGACCACGATTGCATCACCATAAAATTCGCGGAAAAGTTTAAACACTTCTTCTTCCGATTTAGAGCCCCGCACCATATCATCGGTGATACTCGTCAAATTAGTGGTTGTTTCCGACAAGTGAAAACCAGGGTCAATAAATTCCTCAAACTGATCAACGACGTTCCCCTTGACCATCTTAACCGCTGACAATTCGATGACCCGGTCATAAATGGCGGACAACCCCGTTGTTTCAGTATCAAAAATAACGTAGGTGGACTCTTTCAAATCAACGTGGGCGTCATTATAAGCAATCGGCACCCCGTCATCAACCATGTTAGCTTCGACACCGTATAAAATTTTGATATTATTTTTTTCACCAGCCGCAAACGCTTCTGGGAACGCCTGTGCCCCCGAATGATCCGTAATCGCAATCGCCGGATGGCCCCATTTAGCGGCTTGTTTGACATAATCACTGACACTGTTGGTTGCATCCATCTGACTCATATTAGAATGCAAGTGCAATTCAACCCGCTTCTCATCTGCCGGCGCCGTGTCTTGCCGACTGGCATGCGACGTTTCGTTAATATCATACGCATTGATCGTTAAATCGCGCATAAAACTATCTTCCTGCACAGAACCACGTACACGTACCCACATTCCAGGCTTCAGTGCCGCGAATTGTGCCTCGTCATCAGCATTCCGTGAGAACTTCTTGACGACCATTGACGAACTATAGTCGGTCACCTTTAGAATCAATAACTGCCGCTGGGAACGCAACGTCCGCACTTCCATATCGAAGACATAGCCTTCCACGACGACCGACCGTTCTTCTTCAGTAATTTGGACCATCTGTTTAGCCGGCTCTTGCGGGTTGATCTGCTTGCCTAATTGGACAGGACCATCAATTGGTGCTGGTGCATCCGCCTGCTTTTGCCGTTTCTCATTGGCCTTTTTGATAGCCGCTTCCGCTTTTTGAGCCAACGCTTGATCAGACTTCGCTTTTTGTTCATGAAATTCCTTGATCTTCGCCTGTGAAGCACTCTCATCAATCATCGTGTGGACGGAGAACTTCGGGAAGCCCAAGCGATGATAGGTACTCTCAATCGGCCCTAATGCTTGGTTAGTTAGAAAATTTTGAATAACTTCATTTTCAGCCAACAAAATGACCCGACCATCTTCATAAGTCGGCACGTTGCTGTTACACAATGATTGGACCAGGGGCGACTTGATCCCACTGTGCTGAACGATCCATTCCCAGTATTCAGCTAGTTCACGACCATTGACCTCGGTATCATCAGTCACGATCGTAAAGGTCACGCGTGCAATTTCTTTAAAGGCGATTTGGAGTTTGTTTTGAAAAGTCATAAATTGTGTATAAGGTAAAACATGTTGGAAATGCAAATGAAATTCCCAAACCTTGGAAGCTTGATGAACGGTCAATTTATCGATCGCTGCTTCTGTAAATTCAGGACCCGTTGGCATTTCAATTTGTTCGAGTAACTTCTCGAACATTTCTTGTTGGTTTAAACTCACCAGTGGTCCTCCTTTTGTTGATTACAATCAGTTAGTAAGACACGCACCGTACTTGTTAATTTGCGCTTGCATATATATTAAAGCAAATCCAATCTTAAAATCAAAAGCTGCTAACCGTGACCCACTAGAAACAGAATCCCGTTTCAACGATGACTTAGTCGCTAACAACTAACCCAACGCCAAGCAAGACTTTTAATATTAACTAGAACCCCAATTAAGTGCTCAGGGCCGCGGTCCACAGTTGGCACTACTTTGTCAGTTTGCTTAACCGAGACCGTGATGCCTCGGCGATTAACGGCATCTGAAATAATCTTCAGTGAACGCACAAATCGTTCACTTGAAACGTTACTATTTTATCACAGTCTGACCGTTGAGCCACGTGATTAATCGGCAAACAAAAATCACCCAGTCAACGGAATCTAACCAGGTGATTGTTGTTGGCGACTATCAACGGGTAGTTGCCATATTTTTATTAACTTAGTTTTGCAGCATTTTAATCGATATTCTTGAGCAGAACGGCCAAGTTGTTGGCGATTTCTTCCTGTTTAACTTCCAAAGTCTCACCAGTCTGGCGAAGCTTGATCTCGACGATTCCTTCGCTGGCCTTTTTCCCAATGGTAATCCGAGCAGGAATGCCCATTAAGTCGGAATCAGCAAACTTCACACCAGGACGTTCCTTCCGATCATCATACAAAACGTTGTACCCAGCGGCTTCTAATTGTGCTTCAACTTGGTCGGCAACCTCAACCTGGTCCGCTTTCTTCGGGTTAACCGGAATCACGTGCACATCAAATGGTGCAATTGCTTTTGGCCAAATCAACCCATTTTCATCAGCGCGTTGTTCAGCGATGGCAGACAACAACCGTGAGACACCAATCCCATAGCAGCCCATAATTACCGGAATATTACGTCCATTGGCATCCAAGACTTCTGCGTGCAAGTCTTTAGAATAACGGGTGCCAAGTTTGAAAATATGTCCAATTTCGATACCCTTGGTGAACTTCAAGACGCCCGCACCATCTGGTGATAACTCACCTTCCTGAACAAAGCGAATGTCAACGTAAGCTTCCGCGTGGAAATCACGTTCAGGGTTGACGTTCGTGAAGTGATGACCGTCTTCGTTAGCCCCGACCGTAATGTTGACCATGTCCTTCACATACTGGTCAGCGACAATTTTAACGTCATCATGAACGTTAACTGGGCCGAGTGAACCAAAGCTAGCGCCCAAATATTGTTGGGCTTGTTCTGGCGTAGCCATTTCCAAGAAATCCGCACCAAGGTAATTCTTCAACTTAACATCGTTGACTTCATGATCGCCACGAACCAGTGCCATTACTGGCTGATCGTCTGCAATAAACAGAATACTCTTAACCAGTTGGTCAGCACCAACTTTTAAGAACTCAGCCAGTTCGTCGATCGTGCCCACTCCGGGAGTATCGATCTTTTCCATATCCTTTAACGAAGCATGTGACTTCTTTGGGACGTATAAACTCCGAGCCATTTCAAGATTAGCCGCATAATCACTCGCATCCGAATAAACAATTGTATCTTCACCAACCGGTGCGATGGCCGAATATTCACGGGAATCCTTTCCACCCATCGCCCCACCATCACCAATGATTGAACGAAACTTCAAGCCGACCCGCTCAAAAATATTCTGATAAGCTTGCGCCATATCTTGGAACGTGTCATCTAATGAGGCCTCATCCGCGTGAAATGAATAGGCATCCTTCATGATGAACTCACGCCCACGAAGTAACCCATAACGTGGCCGATCTTCATCACGATACTTAGCCTGGATTTGATACAAAGTCAATGGCAACCGTTTATACGATTTGATTTCATCGCGAACAATTGACGTAAACGTTTCTTCGTGCGTGGGGCCAAGGATAAATTCTCGGTCATGGCGGTTCTTCAGCTTGAATAGTTCTGGACCGTATGTCTCATAACGCCCAGTTGCTTTCCACAACTCAGCTGGAATGACTGCTGGTACCAGCATTTCCGCTGCATCAATTTTTTCCATTTCTTGCCGAATGATTTTTTCAATATTCGTCAATACGCGGTAAGCCAATGGCAAATAAGCGTACATTCCGGCTGAAATTTGTCGGATATAGCCCGCCCGTAACATCATTTGATGACTCAAGGCTTCGGCATCATTAGGCACTTCCTTGAGTGTTGGGATTAACAATTTCGACTGTTTCATCTACAAATCTTCTCCTTATTGTTCCAAATTAAATATCACTTAGAAGAAATATCGCTGAATATCATTCCAAGTTACTAGAATCATTAATAACATCAGGAGGCCAAAACCAATCAAGGTAATGACACTTTCCGTTTCCACCCGTAGTGGTTTACCCCGAATGCCTTCAACAATGTTTAATAATAGTTTACCACCATCAAGTGCTGGAATCGGTAATAAATTAACAATTCCAAGGTTGATCGACAGCACGGCGAGCAAATATATCACCGTGCGCACCCCGGACTTAGCGGCTTGCGAGGTCGTGGCAAAGATTGCCACCGGCCCACCTAAATCGTTCAAACTGAACCCGTGAGTGACCATCCGACCAAGCACTTGAAAAATTTGTTTGGTAATTCCCCACGAACCAGTAAAGCCGTATGCTAACTTGGCCCCCAGGCTCGTGTCGGTCTTAGTCGCCCATTGGACCCCGATTTGACCGATTCGATTACCAGAGACCGTCTTGGCAGCAGGGGTAACCGCAATTTTTTTAGTCTGACCGGCCCGGTTGATGGTCAAAGTCAACCGTTGCTTCGGGCTGTCTTGAATCAACAGCGAAATCGATTGGGCACTCGTCATTTTTTTACCGTTAACCGCCACGATTTGATCGCCCTTTTGAATACCGGCCGTACGGGCAACTGAGTCTGCTGTCGTCGCCGCTACGTGGGTCGTTGTACTCGTAACACCACCCTGCATAAAGGCAAGAATTGCAAATGTAATGATGGCCAAAATGAAGTTATTCATCGGTCCGGCAAAATTCGTCAACATTCGTTGCCATAACTTGGCCGATTGAAATTGGACGTCGACCGGTGCAATTTGAACTTCGGTACCATCGCTTTCAACGATCGTAGCGTCATGATCGACGGCGTAGTGTTTAACTTCACTTTCGTCCCCGTTCTCATAACCTTCGATCCAGAGTTCTTTTTCGAGATCAGTCGCCGTCACTGACAGTGGAATTCCATTGAACAACGTTGTCTTCTTACTAGCATTGATTGAATGAACAATACCATCCGGACCAATTTGCAAACTAACTGGCGTTCCGGGCTTGAGTTCTTCATCTTCATCATCGGCCACCCCGGCCATCCGTACGTAACCACCGATTGGCAGAAACCGTAACGTATAAGTTGTTGCATTACGACGAAACGCGACCGCCTTGGGCCCCATCCCGACAGAAAATTCACGCACTAGAATCCCAGCCTTTTTGGCAAAGTAAAAGTGCCCAAATTCATGGACGATGACCAAGATTCCGAAAACGATAATGAACGTAATAATTGTAACGATCAATTAAGCGCTCCTTTCTCCCGCGTTTCGGGTACTCAGCTTAAAAGAGGCCGAATAAATGTGCAATTGGAAAAACTAATAACATACTATCAAATCGATCTAGGATACCGCCATGTCCCGGCAAGATCTTACCAGAATCCTTAACACCATAGTAACGCTTCAACGCGGATTCTACTAAATCGCCAAACTGGCCAACTACTGATAAGACTAAAGTAATCAGTACCATACTGATGACGCTAGCATAGCCGACGTGAAACCCAATTGCAAAGGCACTGGCAACGATCACACCAATCACGCTACCCCCAATACAACCTTCCCATGTTTTATTGGGGCTGATCGGTGTGACTTTATGCCGACCCAGTTTGCGTCCGACCATGTAAGCCCCACTATCTGTCAGCCAGACAATGAACATCAGGAAGAGTAACATGTAAACACTGACACCCCGCGCAGCCGTGAAGTAGTTGAAGCCCATCCCGATGTACAGGACGCCTAACGTCAACATTCCGGCATCATCAAATGAAAAGCGATTCCGCGACCACACAGTGTGTAACAGTAGCAAGATAACTAAGAAGTAAACCACGTACTCCTTGTTTAATTGGTCTGGTAAGCCATTGAACCAGTTATTCGGTGCAATTTGAATCATAACTGCAAGCATGCTTACGATTGCTTCAAATGAAATCAATAATTTTTTACGCATCACGAGTAACTCGCTCATCGCAACGGCCCCTAACAGCATGGCCACAATATCTAAGGTTACCCCGCCCACAAAAATGACTGGGATAAATAAAATTAACGCAACGACAGCCGTAATGACTCGTTGTCTCATACCAAAAACTCCCTTTTATTTATGATCCGACAACCCACCAAAGCGCCGATCACGGCTCTGAAAATCCGCGATACAGGCTTGAAGGGTCGCCGCTGTGAAATCCGGCCACTTCACATCAGTAAAGACCAGTTCACTGTAGGCAATCTGCCACATTAAGAAATTTGAAATGCGTTCTTCACCACTCGTGCGAATCAGCAAATCTGGATCATTGTATGGCGCAAGTGGTGCCGTCATCAGTGCTGCGTCGATGGTTGCATCATCGATATCACCAACCGCCAATTGACCATCTTGCACTTGCTGGGCAATTTTTTGCACCCCGGTCACGATTTCGGCCCGTGAACCATAGTTGAGAGCAAAGTTCAGCACCATCCCATCACAATCTTTGGTATCTGCAATCGCATTTTGGACTGCTTTTTGCGTTGCTTCTGGCAAGTGATCAACGTAGCCCATGACTTGCACCCGCACATTATTTTTTATCAAGTCCGGTACGAAAGTATCAAAGAAACTCACTGGCAGTTGCATGAGGTAATTAACCTCATCAGTTGGCCGCTTCCAATTTTCAGTTGAAAACGCGTAAAGCGTCAGGACTTTAACGCCCAAATCACTTGCGGCAATCGTAATCTTTTTGACCGTGTTCATACCTTCCTTATGGCCAGCAACCCGTGGTAAATGCCGTGCTTTGGCCCAACGCCCATTGCCATCCATAATAATGGCGACATGGGCTGGAATACGTTCAGGATCCAATTGCACGTCGGTGTTATCTGCAGGATCATTCTTATTAAAAAAAGCGAACAAGGCGCACCTCCATAAAAATAGCTTAACTATGCACTATTTTACCAAAAAAAGCACTAATTAACTATTCGTCAACAAAAAAAGGCTTGAATTTCTCCAAGCCTTAATAAATTGGTCGGTCATTAACCTTCCAAAATTTCTTTTTCTTTGTCCGCAACGATCGCGTCGACGTCCTTACCCGCTTGATCCGTTAACTTTTGGGCTTGGTCTTCTAACTGATGTAACTGGTCGTCAGTGAATTGACCATCTTTATGGCCCTTCTTCAAGGCTTCCATTGCATCACGACGCACGTTTCGAACGGCGACCTTGGCACGTTCACCTTCCGCCTTAACGTCCTTGGCAAGTTCTTTACGCCGTTCTTCCGTTAATTGTGGAATAACTAACCGAATCGCAGAACCGTCGTTAGCTGGGCTAATACCGAGGTCTGACGCTAAAATAGCCTTTTCGATTTCTTTAAGGGCACTCTTATCAAATGGGGTCACCATTAAGACCCGTGGTTCGGGTACCGTAATTGCCGCCATCTGATTAAGTGGTGTTTGCGCACCGTAATAATCTGCAGAAATCCGATTCAATAATGATGCGTTAGCCCGGCCAGCCCGAATATTACCGAGCTCGCGTTGTAAAGCAGCTTCCGCCTTCTTCATCCGTTCCTGTGCTTCTTTTAAAATTGGTTCCGTAATTGCCATATTATTTCCCCCTGACTGTTGTCCCGATGTGTTCACCGGCGACGACTTTCCGAATGTTTCCAGGTTCATTCAAGTTAAAGACCACGACAGGAATGTCATTATCCATCGATAAGGAACTTGCCGTAGTATCCATCACTTGTAACCCTTTGTTGATAATGTCGAGATGGGTAAGCGTATCAAATTTAACTGCACTAGCATCCTTGTTAGGATCAGCCGAGTAAACACCATCGACGCCATTTTTGGCCATCAAAATCGCATCCGCATTAATTTCAGCGGCCCGTAATGCGGCGGTCGTATCCGTTGAGAAGTATGGACTCCCGGTACCACCGGCAAAAATAACGATCCGGCGTTTTTCAAGATGGCGCATTGCCTTCCGCCGAATGTATGGTTCCGCGATTTGTCGCATTTCAATGGATGTTTGAACCCGGGTCGGCACACCAATTGATTCGAGATTATCCTGGAGTGCCAAGGCATTCATAATCGTGGCTAACATGCCGATATAATCAGCTTGGGCCCGTTCCATACCCATCTGGGCACCAGCTTCGCCACGCCACATATTGCCACCACCAACGACGATTGCAATTTGTACGCCCATGTCATAGACGTCCTTAAGTTCCTCTGCCACCGTTTTAATGACGGGGGGATTGATTCCAAAGCCCTTCTCACCAGCTAAGGCTTCCCCACTCAGTTTTAGGATTACACGCTTATATTTAACTTCCGACATCGTTTTGTCCTCCTCGAAATTATCTGTCTATCATTTTACCATATATTTCAATAAGCGTTTGGTATCCAGCCGTAATCCGGCGCAAAAATTAACCGAATTCTCTTTTTAAAGCGGCTTCAACCCGTTACTTTACAAAAAAAGGGACTACGCCGAAAATTGCTTTCCGTCGTAATCCCCAATTAGCTAATCCCTTAGTCAGTAATTAGTCTTTAATTTGGTTCATAACTTCATCGATGAAGTTATCAGCCTTCTTTTCGATTCCTTCGCCAACTTCAAAACGAATGAATGAGCTAACCTTGCCACCCTTTGATTCGACAAAGTGCGCAACAGTTTGATCAGAATCCTTAACGAATTCTTGGTCATCCAAGCTGATTTCTGAAAGCCACTTGTTTAAACGGCCTTCAACCATCTTTTCAACGATCTTTTCAGGTTTACCTTCATTCAAGGCTTCCTTAACAAGCACGTCTTTTTCATGAGCTAACCGGTCAGCAGGAACTTGTTCACGGTTAACATACTCAGGATTGATAGCAGCGACGTGCATGGCAACGTCCTTAGCAGTAGCACTGTCAGCACCGTCTAAGACAACTAAGGCTGCAATTTGGCCACCGTTGTGGATGTATGAACCAAAACTTTGGTCAGCACCCTTTTCAACAACTTGGAAACGACGAAGACTGATCTTTTCACCAGTTACTTGAGTCGTTTCGATGACGTCATCTTTAACCGTCCCGTTAGCCGTCTTCAAAGCTAAGGCGTCGTCAACGGAAGCTGGTTCTTCTTCAGCGATCTTGTCGGCAACTTCAGTTACCAAATTTTTGAACTTGTCAGTTGAAGCAACTGAATCAGTTTCACAGTTGATTTCAACAATGGCAGCTTTGTTGTCCTTGATTGCAACAGCAGCAATCCCTTCGGCAGCAACCCGGCCACTCTTCTTTTCGGCCTTAGCAACCCCTTTTTCACGTAAAACGTCAACGGCTTTTTCCATGTCGCCTTCAGTTTCAACTAACGCCTTTTTAGCGTCCATCATACCAACACCGGTTTTATCACGAAGTTCTTTAACTTGTGCTGCAGAAATCTTTGCCATAGTTTACTCTCCTTTGAGTATCTTGATTTTAGATAAAAAGCTGCCCGCAAAATCAGGCCGTAATGGTCCGCGATTTTTAGGCAGCCTAATTATTTCAATTAATTATTTGTCAGACTTGGCGTCGTTGTCGCCTTCAACAGCTTCAACGATGTCTTCCAATGAGTCAACGGACTTCTTAGCGTCCTTGTTGTCCTTGAAAGAATCTTCAGTAACATCTTCGTCTTCACCTTGACGACCTTCAATGACAGCATCAGCCATCTTAGAAGTGATCAAACGAACGGCACGGATTGCGTCATCGTTTGAAGGAATAATAACGTCGATGTCATCTGGATCAGTGTTCGTATCAACCATCGCAACGATCGGAATGTTCAATTTTTGAGCTTCCTTAACGGCGATTTGTTCCTTACGAGGATCAACGATGAAGATTACATCTGGAATCCGAGGCATGTCTTCGATACCGCCCAAGAACTTTTCAAGCTTGGCACGTTGCTTCATTAATAATGAAACTTCCTTCTTAGGTAACCGTTCGAAGGTGCCATCAGCTTCCATCTTCTTCAAGTCTTTAAGACGCTTGATCCGTGTTTGGATGGTGTTCCAGTTAGTCAAAGTCCCACCTAACCAACGATGGTTAACGTAGTATTGACCTGCACGGGTTGCTTCTTCTTCGATTGAATCTTGGGCTTGTTTCTTAGTCCCAACAAACAAGATAACACCATCATCAGCCGCAGCATCCTTAACGAAGTTGTAAGCTGAGTCGATCATCTTGACCGTCTTTTGTAAGTCAATGATGTAGATGCCGTTCCGTTCCGTAAAGATGTATGGTTTCATCTTTGGGTTCCAACGACGAGTTTGGTGACCGAAATGGACACCGGCTTCAAGCAATTGTTTCATAGAAATAACAGCCATAATAAATGTGCCTCCAAAAAATTTGTTTTATTCCTCCCCACCGTTCAACTAATCATGGCACTCTCCCGAGCACCGCCATGATTATCGCAGTAGGTGTGAATTGGTTTTAACACCGAAAATTAGTATACCGAAAATTACTAGTGCTTGCAAGCAATTTCATCAAGAATTTGTGAATTCCTGAAAGTGTGTTAAAATACAATCTCGCATAGGGGGCTCACTTAATAATGATAAAAGCCATCATTTTTGACCTTGACGATACGTTGTATGATCAAAAATCACCGTTCACTGCTGCCTTAACTAAAACTTTTAACCAGGCTTTGAGCAGCACTGAATTGGCACAAATTTTTAACCGGTTCCATGATTTTAATGACCGTACCTTTAACCAGGTCACTGATACAACTATGACGCTGGAAGCGTGGCAAACCGCCCGTATTCGACACGCGTTAGCACCCAGCAAAGTCCACATCAGCACTGATCGGGCTATCCAATTTGAAATGGCCTATCAGCAGGAACTAAATCAGATTTGCCTTTTCGATGGGCTGAGTGCGACGCTGACCAAGCTCAGTCACGCATTTAAAATTGGTATCATTACCAACGGGCCAGCGCCGATTCAGCATCAAAAGTTACATCAATTACAAATTGAACATTTCGTGCATCCGGATAACATCTTTATCTCAGAAGAATTGGGTATTGCTAAACCCGACCCATCGATTTTCACGACGTGGGCCCATCAGGTTGGCATCAAGGCCAACGAAGCCGTTTACGTTGGTGACAATGCAGCACTCGACATGACCAGTGCCAAACACGCTGGGTGGCAAACTTTTTGGTTTAATCACCGGCGCAATGACCAGGTGACACCGAGCGTAATTCCTGATCAAATCATCCAGAGTCCAGCGGAACTAAATGAACTATTGCTAGCACTTCTTCAAGCCGCCAGCGCTTCATAGACGCATACTGGCGTTAAAGCTACGAGCAACTTATGCTGGTAACAACCACGGTAAGTACGTGCTAGCAAGACCTTTACCTAGCAACACTTAATTGTGTTATCGCTAACAAAATCGCTTACTTGTGAAGCCCACAGTCGTGCAACCAGCTCGATTGTGGGCTTTTTGTTATGGATAATAACAGCATTGAAAGTACGCTTGGGGTTAACGCTTCGAAAAGGCCCCATTAGATGAAAGTATAAAAAATGGCGTCACTCAGATGAGTGACGCCATTTTCAGTGATAATCGAGATTAGTCAAACTTAACTTGCGTATCAGCTTTACCAGTTTCGATGAATTGTTTGTTACTGTTCATTGAAACGTGCACCATGTTGTGAACGGCAGTTTCAGTGTAGAAAGCCGTATGTGGTGTAATCAAAACATTGTCGCGGTTGAACAAGTTCATGAAGACCTTGTCATCAATCGTTTGACCTTCAAGGTCTTTGTTGAAGATCTTAGTTTCGTATTCATACGTATCAAGAGCGGCACCGGCAACTTTGCCACTGTCTAAGGCTTTGATCAAGTCTTCTGAATCGATGAGTGTCCCACGAGCAAAGTTCAAGATGTAGGCGCCATCTTTCATCTTGCTGAAGGCATCCGCATTCAACATGTGGTAGTTATCCTTCAATGCAGGAACGTGTAACGTGATAACATCAGCTTGGGCGTATAATTCGTCCAAGGTGTCAACGTACATGCCTTCCTTTTCAAGTTCAGCATTCCGGTAAACATCGTAACCGATAACCTTAGCGCCGAAGCCTTTGAAAATATCGATGGCAGCACGGCCAATCCGACCAGTACCGATAACACCAACAGTCATGGTGTTTAATTCCTTGGCAATATCTGGTGCCCAACGGAAGTCTTGCTTAGCTAACTTCTTATTGAACAATGGGGTTTGACGTAATAATTGCATCAATTGCGTTACTGATAATTCAGCAATCGCATTTGGTGAGTATGCAGGTACGTTAGAAATGTTTAAGCCACGTGCTTTAACAGTAGGAACGTCCAAGTTATCAACACCAACGTTACGAAGAGAGATGTTCTTAACCCCTTCGTCGGCTAACTTGTTCAATACTTCAGCAGTATAGTCCTTTTGTTGGTATACATCGGCACCGTCGAAGCCTTTAGCTAAGTCAACGTTGTCTTCAGTAAGTAATTCTGGAACTAATTTAACTTCAACATCTGGGTTTTCTTTCATCCAAGTATCGAAGAATGGACGTTCGTCATCACGTACAGCATATGCAATAATTTTCATTACAAAAATTCCTCCTATATATTGATACAGTAAATATTATAACAGTAAATGCGAGAAATAGAATCATAAATTGTGAAAACTTCGCTAAATTTTCACATCGTGAGCTGACAAGTATTTTAGCTTGGCAGCTCGCGATTGGTGTTTGAAGGCATATTCAGCCTTTAACGCACTTGATTTGTCAGTGAAAGTTTCATGATAAATTAATTGCAAAGGCCGCCGTGATCTGACCCGCGTATATTTAGCCCCTTTGCCCGCATTGTGCGTTGCTAATCGTCGCTGCAAGTTATCCGTAAAACCACCATACAACGTTTGATCAGCACATAATAGTACATAAAAATAATATTTTTTGATTGCCGTCGTGGACGCAGCCGGCTTACTTGTGCTTGCCATAGAGTAACGTGTGCACCTCTTCCCCGTATTCACCATCATCACGATAAACGACAAGCGGCGGCATGATTCGAACACCGTTGCGTTTCCCGTCCTTGATCATTTCGATTAGAACCATGTTCGCTTCCCGTTGTGCTTTCGGGTGGACGAACCGCATCCGTTTGGGTGCCAACCGATTGGCCGCCATCGCACTGAATAAATCATCCAAACGTTCAGGACGGTGCACAAAATAGGCTTTACCATTCATTTTCAACAAATCACTAGTTACCGCTAGAATCTGATCTAAATTAGCGGACAATTCATGGCGGGCAATCGCCAAATGAGGATTTGGATTTTTGACACTCTGCGGTTGATCTTTAAAATACGGCGGGTTACACAAGACGGTATCCACCGAATCCTTCGGTAATTGGTGCGTAATTGCCAATAAGTCTTCGTTCAGAACTGTCATTTGCTGGGTTAAATCGTTCAAAATAACACTGCGTTGGGCCATCTCAGCCAACCGGGGCTGGATTTCGACCGCCGTAATATGACCTTGAGTTTTGGCACTGGCGAATAGACCTACTGCGCCATTGCCAGCACAGAGATCCACAATCTGGCTCTTAGCACCCTTCGCAACCTGGGCAAAGTCACCCAATAAAACCGCGTCCAGTGAGAACGCAAAGACTTGGGAACTTTGAATGATTTGAATATCTTGACTATATAATTGATCAATACGCTCATCGGCGTGTAACGTGACGTCTGCCATATTCGGCCACCTCTCCATTCAATTCTTCGCACAGCTATCATACAATTAACTTGCAGAATTTGCCAAATTTCGTCATACTGTGAGCAGTTATTAAACGAAAGGAAGATCGTGATGTTTTATTCATTTATGCGCGGACTAGTCCGGCTAATCATCACCATTATTAACGGTCGGCCCCGCTATCAAGGACGGGAAAACCTACCAGAGGGGGCCTATATCTTAGTTGGGCCACACCGCACGTGGTTTGACCCGTTGTACTATGCACTGGCTGGCAGTCCAATGAAATTTAGCTTTATGGCCAAGGAAGAACTATTTAAGAATCCCGTTCTGCGGTTCATTCTCGTTCATGCGAACGCCTTTCCTGTCAATCGGCAACATCCAGGACCTTCAGCAATCAAGACCCCCGTCAAATTTTTGCGCAGCGGTAAGCTTTCACTAATCATGTTTCCATCAGGAACGCGCCACTCACAAGAACTTAAGGGCGGTGCAACCGTCATCGCTAAGATGGCCGGTGTTCCACTAGTCCCAACCGTTTACCAAGGCCCATTGACCTTCAAACAACTCTTTAGCCGTCAGCGGGTTACCGTCCGTTTCGGTCAACCGATTGATATTGATCGTAAACTGAAATTGGATGAAGCTGGTCAAAAACAAATTGAGACTAAAATGTTGCACGCTTTTGACGACTTGGATCGTCAAATCGACCCAACGTTCAAATACGTTGATCCTGCTACAACCCGTCAGAAACATTAAGTTCGATAATAAAAAAGTGTCGGTGATCGCAATTTAAAGCGAGCCGACACTTTTTACTACTTGTTATCGTTTTTAGATGCAGCTTTCATCGAATTCAACATCTGATGTAACTTCTTTTCGGATGGGCGTTGACCCATTTGCATCATCATACTACGAAGCATCTCTTCACTAATTGGTGGATTTTGCTTCAAGTAATTTTGCATATAGTGCCGGGCACCGAAGAAACCACCAGTTAACCCAACCAATACGCCGATAACGACGATTAAAATCCAAATTCCTGTAGACACAGTCATTCCCCTCCCTTATTACAGTCTTCATTAAACTAGTCTACACAAATTAATAATAAAAGAAAAGGAAAATTTGTCAGTTGACAAATTTTCCTGAAATCGGTTAATCATCTCGAAGACCGCGATCGCGTTGCACTTGACGGACCTTTTCTGGCGTAACCTCTTTACCATCTTTATCATAAACCTGAAGCATTTCAACTTGTTGCCGAAAACCGGCGCGAAATTCCTTCAAGTATTTTTGCCGCAACTCTTGACGTTCGGCTTCTTCTAGCTCGGTGAGCCCCTCGGCTTTCGCCTTATGAGCTAACTCATTAATCCGAGCAAGCAATTCTTTTGAAATCAAATCAGCAGCCCCTTTCACTCTTGAAATATACACGAAATTAGACCCTAAATCAATTAATAGTGTTTGTCAACCGAACATTTGTTTGAAAGCTATGAAACGCTATGCTACAATTGGTTTAACCAATAATGAAAATAAAAAATGAGGTGCCAAGATGAGTAAAACATCGGAAAGCAAACAAATGGCCGTTCTTCGCTTTATTTATGAACGTGTCAATGAAAAAGGATACCCGCCAACCGTTCGTGAGATTGGTGAAGCCGTTGACTTATCTTCGACTTCGACCGTTCACGGCCACATTTCACGACTAGAAAAAAAAGGTTACATCCAAAAAGACCCAACTAAGCCACGTGCCATTGAGGTAACGCCAGCCGGTTTCGAAGCACTGGGCGTCGAAACTACGCCACATCAAATTCCGGTACTTGGAACGGTAACCGCCGGCCAACCAATTCTTGCCGTACAGGAAGCGACGGATTATTTTCCAATTCCTAAGGAACTTGAATCATTCGGTGGCGACCTTTTCATGCTCACCATCCGTGGCGAAAGTATGATCAATATCGGTATCATGAATGGTGATCAAGTCATTGTTCGGCGTCAAAGTTCCGCTGACAATGGTGATATCATCATTGCCATGACCGATGAAAATGAAGCGACTTGCAAGCGATTCTTCAAAGAGGCCGATCACTACCGACTACAACCTGAGAACGACACGATGGCCCCAATTATCTTGAACAACGTCTCTGTATTAGGCAAAGTTGTCGGTTTATATCGCGACATGCTGTTTCAGTAAACTATCACCCACAAGATGACAATTCAATTTGTCATCTTTTTTGTTCGCCAGTTTTTAGAGCAGGTTGATGGCATGCCTACAGATTTCACTCACAAATATTTACACCCTTCCCGCCGTGCCAGGGACGAGAGCACGTTATTTGCGACAAAAGCACGCCCCCATTCCGAATTCACCTTGCCATAATCCCGCAATGCCCAACCGATTGCCTTCTGAATAAAAGAGTCATCATCATCCCGATTCGTCAGTATCACCGTTTGTAAATTGGCAATCCGCCCTCTTTCAAGCCTAATCGAAGCGTGATACCTACTCGTCGCACCTATTTATCGGTAGCTCGCAAATATACCATCCCGCTTGTTGTAAACAACCGTGCGCTGAGAGATACGCTGCAAGCACCTTGCGCCAGGCATCAACACTATCCCACCGTGGCGTTACTGTGATTTGGTGGTAGCACCATTGCTATTGAGCCAGCGGTGCCTGATTCTCGCGGTGTATCGACAGAAAAAGTGCTGGCGTCAAATTGGTTATTAGTCGGATCTCTTTTCAAAATATTTCAAATCTGTGACGAACAGCCAATAGTTCAATGGTATAATGATTATACTATTTTAAACATTGGGAGTTGGTTACATGTTGTTCCTAGCCATTATGGGCTTGATTGTTTTTCTATTAGCATTATTTTCCGTGATTTACGCACGTCAAACCGGTGGTGGTTGGAAATTTCTAACACTAATTACGGTCCTCAGCGCCCTGGTCACCATCTACGCGGTCGTTAAATTGCCTTACTGGCCATACAACCAGTCACAGCAATCGACGCGCAAAGCATCATCTAGCACGAGTACTAGCACGAGTACCAGCAAGTCCAAATCAACGAGCTTGAGTTCCTCACAAGTCGTTTTTAACGAAGCCAGCACCAAACGCGCGGCCGCAACGACTAAGTTGAATGAAGAAAACATCCTTAAACAATTACAATCTAACTATCAATCGATTGGCACCGTTGCATTTACCAAGTCAACGAAAACATATACGATTACGCCAACCAATAAAAAGTACGTTAAATCTTTGAAGACGATTAAATCATATCCATCTCAAAATCAAAAAGCAATCACCACGATTACTTCAAATTTTAAATCGTTGTCAAAATCGCTCCAAAAGAATCTTGCCGCTGGTTACACGATTCAGTTGCTACAACCAGATACCACTGACAAGACGCTGTTGAGTGTCCAAGATGGTCAAATTATGACCAATAACTTCAAATAAGAAAAGTCATTTGTCTAGCAAGTTTGCTAGTAACAAGTGACTTTTTTGTTTAAACTTGTTGATCCAAATATTGACGTTGTTCGTCCTTTTGACCGGTCAATACGAATCGATGGGGATCATCAGCATAGCTGACCGACTGATCATCGGCCCGCCATTGCAATTGATGACTGAATAAGGCTTCATACTCCGCCACACTAACTCGGCGCCGACGAGCCAACCGTTGTGGTAAGCCATGATCTAAACCGGCCTGATAATCCGGCTGAATAACCCCGGTATAAAATTCACCCTCGGCACCCGAGCCATAACTGAATAATCCGAGTCGGTTCCCTGGTTGTAACTGAGGATCAGTCAGTAACTGCGATAACAAGCTCAAATAGAGTGAACCAGTATACAAGTTACCAACTTGTCGATTTAGCTGACGCGCATGTTCGAAGTGCGTCAACCACTGGGCTTGTTTCTCGGCATCAACTAATGGCAACACGCTTCGAAGCGCTTTAAGTCCCATCTTTGTATATGGCAAATGAAAAACTAAGGCCGTCAGTGTGTCTGGACTAGTTTGAGTCGTTTGCAAGTAATTCTTAAACACATCTTGAAAATAATCAATATAGATATTAGACGAGTATTTGCCGTCAACTAGGGCTTCTGTATGATACAATGGTCGCCAAAAGTCCATCACATCTTCGCTCAGTAGACTTGACTCAGTACCCAGTGCTAATACTTTAGGATCCGCACTAATTAACATAGCAACCGCCCCACCACCTTGAGTTGGCTCGCCCGGTGTGTTCAATCCGTAGCGTGCCACGTCACTACCAATGACCAGCGCCTTTTTATCTGGATGAACACGCACGTGATCTTGGGCCAGTTGGACACCAGCCGTCGCCGCATAGCAGGCTTCTTTCATTTCAATTGTTCGAACCCGCTGGCTCAAACCGAGCAACTTAGCGACGTAAATCGCACTCGCTTTGGAATTGTCGATCCCCGACTCGGTACCGACGACTAATAAATCAATAGCCGCAATGTCAGTCGCTGTCAGCATCGGTGCGGCAGCATTAGCAGCTAACGTCACTGCATCCTGACTCGGCGGAATCACCGCCATTTTAGACTGACCAATACCAATCAAATACTTATCAGGTTCTGCCTGGCGAGCTGTTGCCAGTTCCGCCATGTCTACGTATAAATGTGAAGTTGCAAAATGCAACTTGTCGATTCCAACTTTCACGTCTTTTCCTCCAATTTGTTAATGACAATAAGGGATTAATATGCACGTCCGCGTGGCCCTAAGTAATGAAAATCAGGGTCGGTTCCGACCCGATAGCAGCTGAAAGCCCGACTAATTTCATTATGAAAAGTCACAACAATTGCCGGTGTCGCCCAAGTAGACGCCGCCCAAAAAAACGGTGTCATCAAACGCCCGGTTGTCATTCGGGTAGCGGTGATAGCCTTGTACATTGTCCCAAATGGTGCCGTGCGTATTCAACCAATCTTCAGCAAGTCCGGCGTCCACCTGCATCATCACGTCTTGATTATCAGCAATCAAACTACTTAGTTTTTGCCAATCGAGTTGCCAATCATGAATATGGGGATTCGGTCCGCGTGTGCCAAGCGGTGTATGCCCCAATGCGATCGGTGTCAATTCTACAAAATCCATCTTGACCACCCCGTTCGTTAACCATCCTAAGATTTCTTAACTATTATAGCATTTCACGACAAAAATACTGCCCGCAATTGCTTGACCTGGGACGGGTTCCATAATTTATGCTGTTATTAAATAAGGCGATTAAGACAAGCACCAAGTAAGGAGCGCGGTAAACATGTGGTTCTCACATCATCAAAAACGAAATAGTCTTCAGGCACCCGTCGCCGGTACTTATACGGTGATTCCCACTGCCACATCACCCCAACAAATCGGGCTATTAGCCATACAACCGACCAGTCCGGTGATTAATGCCCCGATTGATGGTGATATCATTAGCCTGTCACCCTCGCGTCTCGTTATCAATTCGCTGAGCAATCAACATATTGAACTGCGTATCGACCGGACGAACTTCCACAACAACTGTACCTGGCAAGTACGCGTGGGCGATTCCGTTTCACCATTAACAATTGTAGGGACACTTTATGGATCCTTAAAAGACGTCACCATCGCTGTCTATCGAATTGATACCATTCAGGCCACTAATTGGGTTTCACTCGCAAATAATTAGCTGTTTACGGCTATAGATTCATATCCGCTAATTGGGCATTTCGGTTGTCAAAATATAAATTTGACGGTTGTGAATATTTCTAAGTCCACCTTGACACCCATCGCCCAATCTCAAAAAGATAAATCACAATAATCACTTTTCCAACAGCTTCAACGGGCCATGCTACTGTGCCCAGTTGGAGTTGTTTTTTTTGCAAACTACTCAACACTGCCAGGTGTGAAATTTGAAATAACATGACGCATCGCTGTCGACGTACTTGATTGGTGGTGTAATTGACAAGCTATCGTGACATCATTACAATTTTTGTGGTTTGATATTTGATTGCTTTATACCTTAATTCAAGCTATGATATTCATACTGGTTTAAAATTCCTTTCTTTATTAATCAGTAGGAGCCCTGATTAATAGATCAATCTAAAAATTATAAAAAGGTCGGATACAATTATCATGAAAACCATGAGTCTTGTTGTTCCATGCTATAACGAGGAACCAACGATTGAAATCTTTTATAACACCGTTGAAAAAGTCCTGGCAGATAATCCAGAGTCGTTCAAGGATATCACTACTGAATATGTTTTCGTTAATGATGGCTCATCTGACGACACTTTGAACGTACTACGAACTTTAAACGCCGCCCATCCTGACACTGTTCACTATGTCTCCTTTTCGCGAAATTTCGGTAAGGAAGCTGGTTTATTAGCCGGCTTAGAACACACTATCGGCGATTACGTCGCCGTCATGGACGTTGATCTACAAGATCCACCAACTTTATTGCCTAAAATGCTGGCGATGCTTCAAACCGGTGACTATGACTGTATCGGAACAATGCGGGAAAATCGTGTCGGTGAACCAATGATTCGGTCATTCTTATCACGCTCGTTTTACTCAGTTGTCAACAAAATTTCAAAAGTACAAATTATTCCAAACGCCCGTGATTACCGGTTAATGACACGTCAGATGGTTGATGCCATCTTGGAATTGCCCGAATATAACCGATTTTCAAAAGGCATCTTCAACTGGGTCGGTTTCCGAACGACTTATTTGAAGTTTGAGAATCAGCCCCGCTCCGCTGGCGAAACACACTGGTCAATTTGGCAGCTGTTCAATTATTCAATGGACGCTATCGTCGACTTTTCAGATGTACCCCTGAAGATTGCGACCTTCACCGGTGGCTTGCTCTCACTAATCTCAATTATCAGTATATTTGTCGTTATTATTCGTAAAATATTATTTGATAACAGCGTCAGTGGTTGGGCTTCAACCGTCACAATTTTGCTCTTAATCGGCGGCATCCAGCTGTTCTGTCTGGGGATTATCGGTAATTATATTGGTAAAATTTATATCGAATCAAAACACCGGCCCCACTACATTGTGCAGGAAAAGAAGTAAACTTTTCAACCTAAACTGAGACGCATACGACCATATCGGGAAAATGGTATGGTCGTGTGCGTTTCGGCATCTGGATGAAGTTAAAGGTTATGAATGAAATTATTATTTAAAAGCTCTTTTTGGGGGCATCAGTCCTTGTCAAGTTGATGAATGAAATAATATGATTTTTAATTACTTTTCAAACGGCTTCATCGCGGTATTCAAATGCGGTAGAGCCGTTTCTTTGTACTATTCGTATGATTTCATTAAAGTATTAAAAGCCTGGTTAAAGGTATCAACCACCGCCTCGCTGGTTGGCTGACTTAACTAAAGATGTTTTAGAGCGCCGTAAATCGGGCTTTGTGCTTGTTATTAGCCCATAAACGACTTCGGTGGAATCGGATAATCCTACTTGGTTAGACTGAGTTACTTGATTTAATTTCTTACTTAGTTTGTTTGATGCGTTGAGGCCGCTTAATACAACTTTAACATTTTAGATGGAGTACAGATACAGATATCAAGTGTTTAACTGAAAACCCAAAACCAATCGATTCATGATGAAGCCACTTATTATAGACTGAGCGCGACAAACCTGGCTTGCTAAACAAGGTGGCCTGAACACCATGAATATCCGAGCCGACGGTTTTGATTCCTTGATAGGCTAATTTATGTTGTGCATTCAATCTTTGTGCTGTATTTTTTGGACTTTTTTAAAAAGAAGTCAAACCTCCTGCTCCTTGATTTGAATCTTAAGTTGACGTTTCTTGAGCCTTAGTCGTTCAACCTCAGTCATTTTTTCAATTGGTTTCGTCCATCCAAGCCGGTCTTTAAGTGCGATGTAACCATTGGTGGTGGTTTTGAGCATCCAGAAACGGATTTGCTGATAAGATACATTGTAATGTTTCGCTGCTCGGGAATATGCATGTTCACTCACCGTAATGTATTCAACGATTCTAATGCGTTCTTCAAAAGTTATTTTTCTACTCATAATGTGGACCAGCAATTCACTGATCCGGTCCTCCAGCCGTCTAGTACTTCTAAGGCCAAATCTGATTTGAATATCCCACAAACTACTTTCATCATTCAAGTACGCTGATATGGCCTGCCGCTTAATCTCTGAGATATATCGAATCCAATTGTGCTGTTCTTTTAATCCTTCCAGACCATCCTGCATATAAAAATTTTGACATCTGATGAAAGTACTTCGAGCGATACCACACGCTTTAAAACACGTTGATTTAGTCAGGTTAGTTTTTTCAAGACCCAGAATAATAGCTAATTTTTCTGTGACCATAAAATTGGTTCTAGATATAATAAAATCTCCTTAAAATTGATAGATGAAGTATATCATTTCATCTATCAACCTTAAGGGGACTATAGCACTTAAAACTGTCTGGCTCGTTTTGGTTACTGAATAGTGTCCACTTGCTAACGATTATCGGAATCTAATGTACCGTGTACATCGTTTCAGTCCTATCTGAAACTCGGAAACCATTTTTCAACGGCACCGCTGCTGGTAATTTACCAATAGTAGTATTACCAGCATGACCTACGTACACATGCGATTGGCCATAATGCGTATCAGCCTTAGCTTCATCAGCCTTACTTTCAACGCTTTCATCGCTGGCATACCGATAATGTCCATTGGTTGTAAAGGTCTGCGAAGGCAAGTCTGGCCGTAGCCCAGCGGCGGCTTGTAGTTGCCGACTCACCTGTACGCGACTGTCCGGATAAACCTCTACCATACTACGGCCAGCAACATCAAACGTTCGCCACTGAAATGTCAATCGTTTTACTCGATATCGCTTAAAAGTTTTACGACTTTTAAACAGTGTTAACATATCGTGATTCGTCAAATTAGTCCTCATTTGATCTTTCAAATCACCGACAACTTTGGCCCCTTTAGACGAAAGCCCTTCCTGATTCAAGCGCTTGACCATTGCGTAAAAGACGGCTTGCTGCCGAAAACCACGGTGTTGATCGTTGTCAATATGTCTTTCGCGTGCATAGGCTAATGCACGTGCACCAGACATCGATTGCAAACCTGCTTTAAATTTTTCTGGTTTTCCCCAGTAATCTTGTCCGATAAAATCACGATCAACATTAACTTCAACGGGACCAATATCATCGATTGCCCTAATAAAACCATCCCAATTAACAGTTAGATAATAATCAATTGGTAAATTCAAATAATGTTCAACGGTCGCTATCGCCGCTGCATCACCACCATAGGTATACGCCGATTCAATGCGCTGATAACCATGATATTGCTGCGAATGGATCTTAACAAAAGTATCCCGTAATAAACTACATAAGGTCATTGTTTTAGTTTTATGGTTTACAATGACTACCATCATTCCATCCGTGCGCGTTGTCGATAATTTGCGCTTGCCACTATTATCTAACCCCATCAATAAAAAAGTACTGACCGGTTGCTGGGTCAAATTATGATGCGACTTAATAACTCGTGACTCATGGAACGAGTGCAACATGTCAAATAACCGAATACCTTGAATTGTGAAAGCTACTAACATAAAGGTTATACAACTCGTTACTAGTACAATTAGTCGTTTTCTTTGCCATTTAGGTAGTTGCCGCCTTCTCATAAACTCAGTCCCCCCGCATTTCATTCATATCGCGCTTAAACTGATCAGTAATTGCCATTGTCTTGGCCCAAATTTGTTGCTCAGTACGTTGATTTCTAGGCGTCTTAATCTGATAAGTGTTCATAATTTGTGCAGGTTTCCCCTCCTAGAACATAAATGACGTCTGAAAGACGAACCGCTTCAGAAATATTGTGCGTTATCAAAACAATCGCTTGCATTTTAAATTTCCTGCGTTCCCATAATGTGATCAAATCTTGCCCTAACCGCTGCCCTGTTAAAACATCCAGTGCTGAAAACGGTTCATCCAAAAGGAGCAGTTCTGGCTCAACAGCAAGTGCACGCGCAAAACCAACGCGTTGTTTCATCCCTCCAGATAGTTCATAGGGGTACGCATTTTTCAACCCTTTTAAACCAATCAAATTAATTAAATTGTCAATTTGATTGTCAACATATTGACAGTCAGAATTAAGCTGACTTTCTAGGCCAAACATGATATTTTGACGTACTGTCAACCATGGAAATAGCGCAAAGTTCTGAAATACCATACTCATACGGCGATTAGGAGCCGTGACTAAATTACCATCAAAAGTAATGGCGCCATAGCTGGGCCGAATAATCCCCGCAATCATTCGTAATAGTGTTGATTTTCCGACACCAGACGAACCAATAATACTAATAAACTGGTGGGTTTGAACCTGCAAACTAACCGCTTCCAAAATCAGTTCAGACTGCCGTTGTTTTGAAAGTATAAATGACTTTGAAACGTGATCAACATCTAATAAAACTGCTTTTTTCAACTTAAACTCCTCCTCGTATTAATAATGAAAGCGACGTTCAGCAAATCGATATAATGGTTGCCAAATCAACACAACGCATAACCCAACAATGACACAAATAATCAGTACTCCAGTTGCTTCTGCAGGCTTATTATTGATATTTTGGGCAATGTAAGCACCAAGTCCAGTAACCGCATACTGGTGGGTACCCCAGCTAATCAATTCAGCCGCAATATCAGCATTCCAGGCTGCCCCAGCAGCATTAATAATTGCGGTAATGAACGATGGAAACAGTGATGGAATTAAAAAGTGTGTCCACCAACGCCACCCTGACAGGTGAAAAATATTAACAACATCTTTGATATCACTGGGAATTGCCAGATACCCCGCGATAATGTTGAAAAAAAAGTACCATTGAGTTCCAGTCATTATCAATGGAATGACCCACCAATGCTGTGTCGTCCCTGTCAACGTAATCATTAATGCAACAATTGGAATATAAATATCCGCGGGAATTGATCCTAAAACTTGTCCAACCGGTTGAATCAGTTTTAACCGCCGCGCATTACTAGCAACCCATACGGCAAGTGGAATAAAAATAAGCGCCGAAAGTAAAACAGCTATCAACACACGACTAGTTGTTAGGAAGGTCCATTTAAACAAAACACTCAAATTAATCCAATCAAGATATTTTATTAGTAATACACCCAAGCGATATAGACCAACAGCTATTACTAGCCACCATGCAATACGCCAATATACCGTATATTTTTTTAATATTCGTATAATCCGTGAAAAGCCCAGTTTTTGCCATTGCTTTGGAGCACCATATAACCACCAATACCGGATATGACGATGTAATCGCTTAACTAACAGCGGCACTTTAGCCATAACCATCAAATCATAGACTTGCGATTGCTGTGGTAGTTGGCTATCGGTACTCGTACCGTATTTATAATGTGCCGTTCCTTTAATCAGCGGTTGAAAAATAAACACATTGACCAATAACACACAGATAACTAGCGCAATCACTGCATTAATAACAGCACCAAAATTAGCTGTATCAAGCGCAATCTGGATGTATGATCCAATTCCTGGTAGCACTAATGTTTCATTTTTAGGAACCACGATCGTCGCTTGTTCACAAGCGACTAGGGCAAACCAAGCGGCCGATTGAGAAATGACAATATTCCATAGAATGCTTGGCGTCGCATAAAGAAATTCTAAGCGCCAGAATCGTTGCCAGCTATTACAGCCAAATTGCTTAGCCACTGTCATCAAGTCTTCGGGCGTAACCCGAAGTGACTGATAGAGAGCCAACATAATATTCCAGGCCTGTGCAGTGAAAACGCCGAAAATAGCAACGGCCTCAACACCCAGCACATTATTGGGAAACAATCCCATGAACCATGCAGTTGTAAACGTTAAAAATCCCAATAACGGCACTGACTCCAATAAATTAACAATCGGCAAAATAACATAGCGTGCACTTCGATAGCGCGCTGCTAATATGCCAAAAATCAAAGAAAACAATATTGAGTAGCCCATTCCAATGAATAGTCTCGTTGTTGTTCGTAACGCAGCCGCTACTAAATGTGACATTGTTAAGTAGTCTTTACCTCCCGTAGTATCTAAATAACCCTGAGTGGGTAATCGACTGAGCGGCAGGTTCATCTTGGCAATGCACCAGCCAATCATAAGCAATATTCCAATACTTAGTCCAAGCCACATCATCGTTCCCACCACAGAACGTACTTTAATCCCTCTTTTTAAACTTGTCATGGTGACTCCTTTCCATGTTCAAGTTGTTTTTAGGCAAATAAAACCCCATTAGCAAATTGCAGCTAATGGGGTAAAAAACTAAAATGGATAACGATTTTTGCATCGACGCATTCATTGAGTTTTAGCACTTTAAGACGTAAGAACTAGTCTAGTTATCTTGAAAGAGCCTTAATTCGGCAAATTCTGCTTTACTCATTCCTGTCTCTCGACATTTCTGGGCGATAACCTATATTCTTAAAGTAACCTCACCTAATTGCAACTGATTTTTATTGCTGATGTAATCAACAATGCTATCATAGTTTCAAGATCTTTAACCGTCAATAGAAACTAGCTAATGATAATCATTAACAAGTGATTATTTATACTTTTTAGGTTTCCTTTATAATCGTAACTTTTTCTTAACTATTTATCTCTAAACAAATTACTCGTACTGTCTAGCTTGAAATTTGGACTTTAATTGCCACAAAAATCCTGTTACTTAGTGAAAAATTCTCGGTACCGAAAAAATGGAGCGCACGTTAGGATACTGTGTCGCAAGAACCAAGCCAACCCCCATAAAATCGCCAATTATGGCCGAACCTCCCTGACTAACAAAAGGTAACGGAATTCCCGTTAAAGGTAACAGCCCAATCGTCATGCCAATGTTTTCAAACATATGGAAAGCTAGCATTACGGCTACTCCAGTGGAAACATAGACATAAAATCGGCGTCGACTAGCGAATGCTGAGCGAAAAATTAGATAAAACAAGTACATGTAAACGATAAGTAAGACACTACAGCCAATGAACCCAGTTGTCTCACCAACAACCGAAAAAATCATATCTGATTCCCTAACTGGCACATAAACAGCGTTATGAGTTACACCATTCCCAGTTAATCCACCCACCCCAACCGCTCGCATACTTTGCCACAATTGATAGCTTTGATCCGAGACGCCATTGCTTGGGTTAAGCCACGTATTGATGCGATCAAACTGGTACAATTTAAATCCGATATGAGATAATAGAGATTGGCCCGTGCTCGATGTCGCTAACAAAATTAAAACAACCCCAATGGATCCGGCCACCAATAACACACGCCACAAAAAACTAAACCGGCATGGTGAAACAATGAGCATACCAATAAAAATTGTCAGAAAAACTAACGTCGTTCCAAAATCATTGATGATTTTCAACGCAACAATAATTGGAAAAGTGTAAATAACTAAGCGACGTGTCAACCGCCAATCCGCATTAAAATTATTGTGGGGTCCCCACTGTTGATCTTGAACGATTAACCGGCCCATCATTAAAATATAGAGCGGTTTCATAACTTCAACTGGTTGAAAAGTCAGTGTACCAATTGCAAACCAACTTTTAGCCCCTGTTTGAACATAATATTCTCGACTATATAAGACCAATAAAAGTATCAATAACAGCATGCCAATTGAATAGCCAATCGGGGCCCACTGCATCAATTGTTTTTCACTTAGGTGAAGCATCGTTGTCGCTATCAATGCACCCACAAGGTACCAGAGACACTGCATCATTGTCGTCCGAACAGGATCAATCACTTTTAAATCATGCAGACAAGCATAGTAAACAGCCCACATACCAATACAACAGAGTATGATGACACATAATATAATCCCCCAGCCATAGTCGCCAATATGTTTATGCTCTTGCCACCGACCAAGTTCTCTATTATTCATTTGTTACCCCCCATAAATAAAATTTATACCGGGCTTAGTATAGCGGTAAATCCAAGTATTTTATATTTTAAGTGGCTTTTTTATGCTTAATTAATCGATTTAACCGGATTCTAAATATTGCATTAAAATCTTAATAATCGTGGCTAAGCCTCTTGCTAGCCACGATAAATTAATTGATACAACATTTGATCATTATTACGGTTAATATTTTGCACGTTGTTGACTAATCGTCTTAAAATCTTAGCGTCAATCTAATATTTGACGCTACCTTTAAATCTTTTGAATAAATATTTATTCCAGCAGAAAATTATGCTATACTTATTAAGTACCATATGGAGAGTTGGCAGAGTGGTAATGCACCGGACTCGAAATCCGGCGAACCGGCTAATACCGGCGCGCAGGTTCAAATCCTGTACTCTCCTTATTAAAATAGTAGAGACCAGCCAGTAAAAACAAGAATCCCAACAAGCATTGATTTGTCGGGATTCTTGTTTTTTATATAATTCAAATCAAACAAGTCAATATCAACATGGTTTGCTACCTACTATACTGTTTGGAAATGGTATGGATACTACTATTACAAAATAGGTTTTAGACTTGAGCTACTCTTGCCTGCTCCAAAATTTTGGCACTCAATATCAACGCTTTCTTGAACCACCTAGAGGTTTTCTATACTATTGGTTTAGTAACATATTCTAAAGCTGCTTCTTTAATTGTTGAATGCCAATTCAAATTCATTCACATCAATGCCTTATTAAACATCGGCACTTGAAATAATCATAATGATCAACAACATCAATCAAGTAATACCATTCCCCACTAATCCACAAAAAATATCCGTCAGCCCTTGCCAACGGATACCCAATTACTTCTGTTCACGTGCGGCTTGACCAAAAACAAAGAACGAACCAAGAATACCCACGCATGATAGTAAAAATAAAATGCCATAGCACAGTACATCCCCCACTGTCACTAAAGTCTTCGGAAAACCGGCAGTTGAGACCCATAGAAAAATCACGCTTAACCAAAACCAAAATGAACGATAAAACCGAACCGGTCGACGTATCCGCATGACGCTCCCCCCTAACTCGTGATTCCAATGAAATAACCGATTGGAATAACGCCTATTATAGGCAGTGCGCAATTAGGTACAAGCTCTGAATACTCAAATCCGACGTTTAAGTTACAATTCATAACCGATTACGTTTGTTAAGTGCCAATCCGATTAATATGCCCCCTCGCAACCTCAATCACGACGAGCCAGTTTACGAGCGATAATCATAAATCGGTCTTCAAACGTCGTGACGCGACCATTAATGGCCAGTAAGGATTGTAACTGATGTAATTTGGGAAGCATCCGTGCCACGTCAAAATGCGGAAACTCCCATGGAATCACCGTGGCATAATAGACAATTGCGCCAACATCCGTAAAACTCAGTGCCGCGTAGGCTTGCTCAGCCCGCAGAATTTCAAATCCCGCAGCCTGCATTTGAGCCATTACCGTCAACAACTGATTGTCAGGATACGCCGTTTCGTAATGCTCGTCAAAGAATCGTGACAACGCATAATTATTGGTCGCACCAACTTGCTGAGTCACAAATCGGCCCCCCGGCTTTAAAACTTCCGCAATTCGCTTCACTGGCATCGCACCATGACTATTCGTTACAATATCAAATGTCGAATTTGGTACGGCCGTCAACTGTTCGGCGGCATCTGGATATAATGTTATCCCCCTTTTTAACCACCGTTTGCTTCAACAACTCAATATTTGGTTGCCACCCCTCAGTCACCGCAGTCAGCGCTGGCTGAGGGTTAAAACGCCCCATCAATTCACCACCGCCCGTATCAATATCCAACCATCGATCATCGGCACTTAGATGCTCACGAACTAGGGCAGCGTAATCCCACGGTAAGTCCGCAGTCTGCCACCGGCCAGCCAGATGACTAAAGTCCCAGCCGTGCATGGATTGCTGCGCTTCTTCAAACCAACTTCTTTCTAAAGCTGTCATATTTTGCCTCCTTCGTTTCCTGTAAACCAGACCACTCATCAAAGTCTCCGCTGGCCTATTTCAATACGAATTATGCTATGATTACAATATCTTTAAAAGGAGGTTCAGTCAATGACACAATTACTGGTCACGACCACTGAAAATATTCCGGGGCACCCCTATGAAGTTATCGGTGAAGTCTTTGGGTTAACCACTCAATCTAAGAATCTGGTCCGTAACATTGGGGCAGGCTTAAAGGGCCTAGTTGGCGGCGAAATCAAGGATTACACCAAGATGCTCGAAGAGTCGCGCGATGTCGCGGTCAATCGGTTGCGCGATAATGCAAGTGCCATGGGTGCGGATGCCGTTGTGATGATGCGGTTCGACACCGGCTCCATTAGTCAGGATATGCAATCGGTTGCCGCATATGGTACCGCAGTTCGTTTTATCACCGAAGATTTGACCACTGACAATGCTTAATCTGATTCGAGACTAACGAAACCGCCTGCCGGTAATCTGGGCAAGCGGTTTTTTAGCATGGTGGCAGCTGTTTGTATAACACAATTATAATTTTCGTCACCGGCGAATGAACAGACAACCACCACAAGCTAACAGTAATCCCATGGCCGTCAAATAAGCCGCTTCTGGGCTCACGATATTATCCAACAAGACCAATCCAACACTGCCGATTGGAATCGAAATCGTCGCCAATGAATTTATGATGCCGCCTAAGCTCCCAACGATACTTTGATCGGCCACTTTCAATAAACTCGCCATCAATTTAGGATTTGCTTGTCCCATACAAAATCCCCCCAATCATCATGATTGTAACCACTACCCAATAGTTTTGCCAAAACAACAGATTAATAAATAAACCCTCAAACGCCACGACGGTAGTTAACATGACACCACGAAACGTCCACCTCTGAAAGTAACCTGTATGTAACAAATTCCCTGCAACCGAGCCAAATACGTCAGCAGTATTCATCACAAGAATTGCGACTCCGAATGAAAATGGTAACTGCGTCGCCCGGTGAATCAGGTATAAATTCAATAGTGCATCGACGCTTGCACCCACCGCATTCAAGAACAAGACGCTCCCCAATAGCGCCAAGACGTTCATGTGCACCCCCGCTTCCATTGCTTGTCGCACTTGTCGTAGCAGTTGCCGAAATGTCGACGTCACGGTGACAGTTGCGGAAGGTAATTTTAGCGTTTCATACCCAGACAGTAGCACCAGACCGGCAATCAAGAACGTGATTGCATTCAAATATCCCGCGAGACGATAATCGCCCGTTGCGGCCAATAGACTGACACCCAACGCTTGGCCCATCGTCTGCATTAACACTCCGATGCCTTGGTTGATACCTAAGGCCTCTTCTTGTAACTCAGACGCGACTTTAGCTTGTAATAATGGCATTCGGAGGCTGCCACTCAACATCCCCAACACGTCTGAACACAAATTGATGACAATAATAATCAACAGCAACCCGACCTGTTTTTCAGTAATAAGTTGCGCTAACACGAGATATAATGCCGCTTGAACAAATTTCAAACCTGCTAACCACCCCCGCTTATTGGTTTGCGAGTCTGCCAATCGACCAGTAAGCATACCAAAAATACCAGGAAGCACAGTAGCCACCGAAACTAGTGAAACCATCAAATTTGCTTGTGCAAACGTTCGCGCGTACGTTAATAGAATAATGTTAAATAGGCTGGTACCAATTGTCTCAAAAAGATCAGCTACTGTTAACGTGACAAACGCTCGATTACGGCCTAGATTTTTCATAACGCCACTTCCAATTTAATATTATTTATCGTTTAAATAAATTTAAATGATAAAGCAACTTTAATCGTTTGATTTCTATTTGTCAAATGGTTAAGCTAGTATTGAGGTGAAAAACATGCCCAAAAACACACTGGCTCAGTTTGCAAAGTTAATGGCCGATCCCAAGGTGGCCGCTATCTTAAAGGCCACCAAATCTAAAACTGGTTTAACAACTAAGCAAATTTCGGCCCAAACTAAAATTCCCAACAATCAGTTGTACTACACCATCAACAAAATGCAGGATGCCGACTTATTAACCATCGTTAATCAAGTTCAGGTTAAAAATCTAACTGAAAACTTCTATTCCAGTGCCCACCTCTCCCATGAGACGCCACAGGAATTGGCAGATCTTGATGGTCTCGATACTGATCTGACTGACATCTCCGGCACGTGGACTCAAGCCCATGTCCAACAAGTTTTACAATGGATCATGCTATTGAACCACGACTTTACCGAAGCCTACCAGGAAGAGATGACCCGCAAGCAACCTGACAAGTCAGCCATTTTTTTCAGTAACGCGATCCTAAACCTTTCAGCGGCAGGCGAGCACCAGTTGCGCTTAGATTTGATCAAATTGCTTGGCGATGCTGAAAAGAATGATCCTGATCCTCAGTCAACGGACAAGCGTCAGGTTAAACTACTCATTGAAAAGTGGCAATAATTAGAATATGCAATTGTTAGTCTTTTTGGCTTGGCTACCAAAGAATCACTGACTATCCAAGCTAACTAACGACCAAAACAAGGGTTAGCAAAAAAGCTCCGAATGACTAATAAATCGTCATTCGGAGCTTTTAATATTGGCTTTAAAATTGCATCAAGCTCAACATATCATAATCTTTAATCTTATCGCGGCCGTGCAACTCTTTGAGTTCGACCAAGAAAGCCGTCCCAACCACGTTACCGCCTAATTCTTCAACCATTTGAATCGTTGCTGAGATGGTCCCACCAGTTGCTAATAAATCATCAGTAACTAGCACATTTTGTCCCGGCTTAATTGCATCTTTATGCAAATAAAGTGCAGACTGCCCGTATTCCAAATCATAAGTCGCTTTGACCGTTTCGCGTGGTAACTTACCCTTCTTACGAGCAGGTGCAAAACCAACGCCTAATTCATAGGCCACTGGACAACCCACGATAAAGCCGCGTGCTTCAGGCCCGACAATCATATCAACATGTTTATCACGCGCAAATTGCACGATCTGATCAGTCGCTTCACGGTAAGCTTCCCCGTCAGCCATCAGTGGTGAAATATCGCGAAAAATGATTCCAGGTTCGGGATAGTCCGGAATACTAGCCACATACTTTTTTAAATCTAATGCCATTTGTTCTTAACAGCTCCTTCAATTCTTAACCGCAGCCTGGTTCTTCACCCATACTTGGAGCGCTGCAGATTTACTATATAAAAGCGTTTCTTCAGCAACGATTTGTTGTTCGCGCAGCTGATAACTAGGGGCGTGATGTAAATCCGCTTTTGCCGGATTCGAAACGCCATTCATGACACCATCATTTATTTTAACAAATCCGACCTCAAAAAACACCTGAATCATGAAAATAAGCAAATTTCGTTCAATATGCAGATGCTTGGCCACTAATGTTAATTGATGATGAATATCAACATCATGGTGCGCTGCGGTAAACTGGAAAAGTTTCGCAAACTGCGCGCGATTTGGCATTCCCGTTAAATAAACCGATTCTTGCCGATATAAGTAGAGCGTCAGCTGATCGAGCGCAATTGTGCTGAGTACTTGGGTCATATCCGCCAGCGTGTCAGGACAATCGACAATGAAGACCGCTTGATTAGCCGTCACGGCAGTCAGATCCGTTTTCGTATCCCCCACCCATACGGCTTGCGCTTGGGAACCTAAATACTGTTCAACTTTTTTCAACAGACGCTGGTGGAAAAAGAGGTAAACCCCCGGTGCCTGAAACAAATGGGCCGAAAGATGTTGCGTCCGGGCGTCGATCACCTGGGTCCCCGTCACTGCAATATCCTTAACCATGATTTGGGGCTTCGTCTGACCGTTCCAAGTATTTTCACTCAACTCACCCACTAACGTCACATCGGTGGGACTCGCCTGAATAGCCGGCAAGGCAGTACCCATCGAAAAACCGATAGCATCAATCGTATTGGTGCCATCACCCAGTTGTAATTTCAAGTGTTGCTGATCACTACCAATCGCGCGTGCATGCGGAACAGTCGTTGGAACTAATTCAAACAACGGTGCCGGGTTATCCGTTCCAAAGGGGGCCAACGCTTGAATATCTGCCAGAGTTGCCAAGGTTGCCTCAGCTAATGGTAACGTGCCGTCAATTGGTAAACTGACTTGCGCATTGTCTGCTAATTGCTGACTAACCGCCGCCACTTCCATCGCCTCTTTAAGCGTTGCTAACTGGTCGGCCATGACAGTTAGTCCAACCGCCATATGATGACCGCCAAAAGCCACCAATGACTCACGAACTGGGTCGATTGCGGCAAATAAATTATACGCTTCGACGCTCCGACCACTACCTTTGAGCCGGCCATCATCATCCTCATTTAACACTAGGGTTGGTTTGCCAGTCGTTTCGACCACGTGGCTCGCGACGATTCCCAAAACACCCTCGTGCCAACCATGCCCGGTAATAACTAAGGTTTGACGGGCCTCATTTTCCGGCGTCTGTGCTTGCTCGATTGCACTGGCACTGATTGTCTTGACCAAGCCTTGGCGTTTTTCATTCAATTGATTGACCTGTTTGGCCAGCGCGGTCGCTCGCTCATCGTCCAAAGTTGTCAATAATTCTACACCGCTCTGCGCCGACTGCAGACGGCCAAGTGCGTTTAGCCGGGGGGCAATACCAAACCCGATATTGGTCTCGGTCAATTTATCGGGAATCAGTCCGGCTTCTTGAATCAGTGCGGCCAAGCCTGGGCGAGTCGTCTGCTGTAAGACCTTCAGGCCGAGCGTTACCAAAGTCCGATTTTCACCAGTTAAGCTGACCAAATCAGCAACCGTTCCAATAGCAGCCAGATCTAATAGTTCCTCGGGTACTTCCTCAAGCAGCGCCGTTGCTACTTTAAACGCCACACCGGCACCAGAAAGACCACCAAATGGATAACTGCCCTCTGGATGTCGTGGATGGACAATGGCGTAAGCGTGCGGCAATTCAGTCGGTAACTCATGATGATCGGTCACCACGACATCGATGCCCTGTTCCTGCACTTGATTGATGACCGCATTTCCCGCGACACCGTTGTCCACCGTCACAAACAGCTTCGTTCCAGCCGCAATCAGCCGGTCAAAAGCGGCCTGATTAGGACCATAACCATCCTTGAAACGATCTGGAATATAGTAATTCACGTTAGCGCCAATTTGGTCCAACGTTTCATACATAATTGACGTACTTGTTAAACCATCTGCATCATAATCACCGTAAATGGTAATTTGATCCCCGGCAATAATCGCCTCTTGAATGCGGTCAACGGCTTTTTCCATATCGTGCATGTTCGTTGGGTCCAACAATGGTTGTTGATCCGCGTGCAGGAATGGGGCGGCTTCTTCCGCCGTATTAATGCCCCGCATTATTAATAACCGGGCAACTAAAGGGGTCACGCTGGCCGCCTCAGCTAACTTATCAACATCGGCTTCATCAACGGCCGTTGTTAAACGTGGCACCCACTTTTTCTTTGCCGCTAACATGGCATCCTTCCTTTCAACAACTTACTTATCCGCTGGCGTGGTTGGTTGTTCTGCCACCGCTCGTTTTTGTTTACCTTTATTATTCAAACGCAACGTTAATTGCTTATTTTCGGCAGTCAACTTGTCAATCTTAGCCTGGGCCGCTGCTAAAGCTTCACTATGGGCTGTCCGTTCCTTAGATTCATTGACCGTCGCCATCAGTACTGCGGTAATGACACCTAAGATCAACGTCACCACAATGACCAAAATCAGTGGCCAATGAACTGCTGTAATTCCAAAATTGATTCGAACTGGTTCTACGTTTAAAATTGCAAAAATAATCACTACTAGTGCAATGACTAGTGCACTCACTAACCGCCATTGATTCTTCATTAAATTCATCCCCTATTTAAAATTAAAAACCGTCCCCGTCAGCCAATCCCCGAGCTTGGGTGCCAGCTGATAACCTAAATTAGCTGCAGACATCACCCAAGGCCGATTCAGTTCGCGCCGTTGATGCCCGAGTTTGCTTACAATCAATTCAGCAAACTTAACGGGGTTCAATGCCAGCTGGTCGACCCGGTCTAAATAGTGCCCCGTGGGATCCGCAATTTTGAAAAAGTCCGTTTTAATTGGACCCGGATTGACCGTCAATACGTTGACATGAGCATCCTTGAGTTCTAAGCGCAACGCATTATCATAAGCAATAATGGCCGCCTTACTAGCCGCATAAACGGCTGATTTAGGTGTTGCGATTTTGCCAGCCATCGAGGCGATGTTGACAATTTCACCTGCATGTTGCTTGACCATCCGTTGCGCAGCCAGTTGGCTAACATACATGGTTCCCAATGTATTGACGCGCAACATTTTCGCCATCACCGGCGCATCCATGGTGATCACCGTGGTCATATCGCCAAAACCGGCAGCGTTAATGACCACATCCAATTGACCAAATAGCTCATCGATGGTCGTAAAGACGTGATCAACGTCCGCCACGTGACCCACGTCACAAGTAATCGCCACGGCCTGCCCTTTTGATAACAGACGACATTGATCAGCAACCTGTGTTAGCCGTTCTCGCCGCCGGGCTGCTAAGACGACATTGGCTCCCTGACTCGCCACGGCTAGGGCTAGTTGCTCGCCTAGTCCACTAGACGCGCCAGTAACCAAAACAGTTTTACCCACTAAGTTCGTCATTTACTTGACCTAACCTTTCTCAGGTAATGGAATATCAATTACATCAAAGTCGCGAACGACTTTCGAGTGACTAAAGACTTTCTGTGCTTGTTTTTGTAGTTCCTTACTCAACTTACCCGTGTACCGAGCCGAGATATGGGTCAACAATAGCTGCTTAACACCGGCCTGTTGGGCCACCTGGGCTGCTTGGGTACTCGTTGAATGGTAATAGTTATGTGCCAACTTACCTTCATCTTTTCCGAACGTGCTCTCATGAACTAAAGCATCCGCATCCTGTGCCAAGCTGACCGCGTGCGGTGTCCGCCGAGTATCACCGAGAATCGTCACCGTCCGCCCTTTTTGTGGCGCAGCGATGTAATCTTGACCATTAATTGTCCGACCATCAGGCAACGTCACCGTTTTGCCGGCTTTTAATTGACCATAGACGGGACCACTCGGAATGTTCAGGGCTTTGAGTCGATCGGCTTGTAATTCACCCGGGTGGTCCGCTTCTTCTACCCGGTAACCAAAACAAGCGATCCGATGATCCAGAGGTTCGCAGCTTACTTTGAACGTCGCATCTTCAAAAACTGTCTCAGCCTTCGTGATTTCATGAAACTTCAATGGATATGACAAATGGGTGCCAGAGACCCGCAACGCCGTTTGAACGAAGTCGCGGACACCGACTGGCCCATAAATGGTGAGTGGTTCGTCCCCGCCTTGAAAAGAACGCGAGCTCAATAACCCCGGTAAGCCAAAGATATGATCGCCATGCAGATGGGTAATAAATATTTTTGCAATTTTGCGTGGTTTTAACGTCGTGCGTAAAATCTGGTGTTGCGTCCCTTCGCCGACATCGAACAACCAGACTTCATTTCGCTCATCTAATAGTCGTAATGCTGTGCTAGTTACATTTCGAAATTTGCCCGGTGAGCCGGCACCGGTACCTAAAAATTCTAATTGCATATTTTTGTTCGTCCTATCTATACAGTCTGCTAACTATTTTACCGAATCTAGCGGCAATACACAATTGTTAGCACTGCAAAGTCATGGCCGGTCAACACCGTGCGCTCACCGACCGCAATTCTAAAAAGCAAGCGACGTTGGGCGACTCCTCACAATTAACAGGAAGAACACGAACAACGCTGCTCATTTTATTTTAACATGTCAGGCTAAAATTATCGCACTTGGTTTCAAGATTCCACGCGCCAAGACTGCCTGCCACCGGTGTTATCTATAATCAAAAAATGCACTTTTCCGGGCAAACTGACTATGACGGGTTGTGACCGTTTTCATTCAACCCGTCATCGCCGGCAAATGAATCCTCAGTCCATCTTGCTTAACCCAATTGATTATCGTATACTTGCTTACAAATCGTCTGAACAAGAGGTAACCGTTATGCGACTCATTGACTTTAACTTATCAACCGCTGATCTACAGCAAACTTTACCACTGTATTGGGAACTAACGACTAATCAAATCTGGCCAATCCAAAGTGTTACGCTCGTCGATCACCAGCTGGTTTTAGTAGCTTCAAAAAGCGCGCTCCCGCTGACACTCGACCAGTTCAATGCGCGGACGCGCCAAATCGATGGTCAAACGCAGCTCTGTATTCAAACCCCACCGCGCCCGCGCCGATTATTTGGCTATCGCTTAAGCCAGCAGCGCTTACTGTTTGGCTGAGCATCTAATCGCACGTCAACTCAAAAACAGCGTCGTTAGTTAAAATTCTAACGGCGCTGTTTTTGGATTGTTCATTATTTTATCACTAGTCTACCTACCAGACTGTCGTAACGACAATCATCAACTAATTATGTCGTCACAAAAGTTTAGTCCATAAACTGGAAGGAGTAGTCCAAGATTTGAATCGTATCATCATTCTTGGCACCAGCTGCACGTAAGGCATCATCAACACCCATCCCACGTAATTGCCGAGCAAAGCGCATTAAACTTTCTTCATGATCTAAATTGGTCATCTTAAAGAGCCGTTCTAACTTATCACCAGACAAGACGAACAAGCCCGGTTCTGGATTATCAATGCTAAAGTCCGCATCCGCTTCAGTCGTGTAATCACGGTGCTTCAAGTCGTCAACACCCTTGATTGGGAATTGTGGCGTCGTATCCAACAAATCAGCCGTCTTGGCTAACAAGGCTTTTAGTCCCTGTTGTGTAATCGACGATACCGGATAGACGGCTGGCGTGTTTGGCAACGTATCATCCGTCGCTAACTTCGCCTTAAAGTCTTCCAGATTAGCTTCGGCATCCGGCATATCCATCTTAGTCGCCACCACGATTTGGGGCCGCTTCAAGAGATCAGGGTCATAACTCGTCAGCTCGTGATTAATTTTGTGATAATCCTCAAACGGATCGTTTTCTTCTACACCACTCATATCAATCAGATGTAAAATAACGCGCGTCCGTTCAATATGCCGCAAGAATTGAATCCCTAAGCCGACTCCGTTAGCTGCACCTTCGATCAAACCAGGTAGATCAGCCATAACAAAGTCACGACCGTCATCCAAACGAACCATCCCGAGATTAGGCACTAAAGTTGTAAAATGATAGGCCGCAATCTTGGGCTTAGCACTCGTGACCACTGAAAGCAGTGTCGACTTGCCGACTGAAGGAAAACCAACCAGACCAACATCGGCCAAGACTTTCAATTCCATTCGAATCGTCAATTCATCGCCGGGCTCACCATTTTCAGCAATTTCAGGAGCAGGGTTCTTAGCGCTAGCAAAATGAATATTTCCCCGACCGCCCCGGCCACCCTTGGCAACCACTAACCGCTGATCTTTATTGACGATATCGCCAATTAACTCACCAGTTTCAGCATCCGTCACCGTTGTCCCAAGCGGTACTTTAATAATTGTGTCCTTCGCGGAACGACCTGTCATCTGCTTAATCATTCCATTGCCACCAGCTGCGGCTTTGAACTTCCGCGTATAACGAAAATCCATCAGTGTCCGTAATCCTTCGTCAGCCTGCAATACGACGCTTCCGCCGCGACCACCATCACCGCCAGCGGGACCACCATTGGGAACAAACTTTTCACGGCGGAAAGCAACCATGCCGTTACCACCGTTACCGGCCTTTACATCTACTTTTACTTGATCAACAAACATGTTCTTTTCTCCCGTTTCTTCTATATTATTATCTACGAAATCCGATCGTGCGAAATTAGATACCTGACCTAGTATACAAATCTTCGGCCACTTCGTCAAAAGTTCCACGCCTAATTAGACAGATCATCTTTATTTGGATGCTAATGACGATTTGATGACAGATTTTGGATTATTTTGACGGTTTTTGAAGGTTTTTGTTGCATTTTGACGTTTAAACAGGTATATTATTATGCGGAGGGATTTGAAAGCGCTTACAGAAGAACGTCAACAGTACATTTTAAATACGATCCGTTTCAAGGGCATTATTAAAATCAAGGACATCTGTTCTGAAACTCGTTGTTCCGAGTCCACGGCGCGCCGTGACCTCCAACAGCTAGAAGAACAGGGCGAGTTACTCCGCGTGCACGGTGGTGCGAAGTATATGAACTCACTCCAAGAGGAACCCGCGATGAATGATAAGGTTTCCCGTAACGTTAACGCCAAGGACCATATCGCGCAGCAAGCCGTTGCGAACATTCAAGTTGATGACGTCATTTATTTGGATGCTGGGACTTCAACCCTAGCCATGATTCACCATTTAAATCCGAGCTACAACTTACGTGTCGTGACTAATGGTGTTGTCCATGCTTCCGCTTTGGCAGACATGGGCATCCAAACCTACCTGCTTGGTGGCAATTTGAAAGGCACCACCAAAGCCGTGATTGGTCCCGAAGCCGTTAAATCGTTAGAGGAATACCGATTCAACAAAGTTTTTCTTGGTATCAACGGTGTCCACCCAAAATTCGGGCTCACAACGCCCGACCCCGATGAAGCGGTCGTCAAAAAAACCGCAATTCTACAAAGTGAAGAAAGCTTTATCTTAGCTGACAACACTAAGTTCGACCACGTTTCGTTTGCGCGCGTCGGTGATTTATCCAGTGCAACCATCATCACTGACCAACTCACGCCAAGCGTTGCCGAACAGTATCAACCATTAACTACGATTCAGGAGGTTCAATCATGATTTATACCATTACTGTCAATCCATCAATTGACTACGTGGTGCAACTACCCCAAATGACCCTCGGTAGTGTTAACCGGTTAGCACACACGGCGAAACTCCCTGGCGGTAAAGGCATCAATGTATCGCAGATTTTGAACGACCTAGACCAACCCAACAAGGCCCTCGGCTTTATCGGTGGGTTTACCGGCACGTTTATCAGTGATGCTTTAAAAGCCAAGGGCCTAGATTGTCACTTCACACCGATTGCCGATGACACCCGGATCAACGTGAAGATTCACGCTGAAGAAGAGACCGAATTAAACGGTGCTGGCCCGGACATCACCGCCAAAGAAATAGAAGCCTTCTACACCGAATTGGCCAATTTAACGCCGAATGACGTGGTCGTCATGTCTGGTAGTTTAGCGCCTAGTTTACCAGATAGCTTCTACTACGATATTATTCAGAAGGTCGAAGCTGCTGGTGCTAACTTTGTCATCGACACGACCGGTGAAGCTTTGAAGAAAACTTTACCCAGCCACCCCCTCGTTGTGAAGCCTAATAACCACGAACTTGCTGATTACTACCACACGACGTTTAATAGCCAGGCTGATATCATTGCAGCGGGCCAGCGGATGCTAGCTGAAGGTGCACAACACGTGCTGATTTCAATGGCCGGCGATGGTGGCCTCCTAATCACCAAGGATGCGGTCTACTTTAGTCCCGCACCAAAGGGCCAGGTAATCAACTCAGTTGGTGCCGGTGATTCAATGATTGGTGGCTTTGTCGGCACGTTCGCCAAAACACACGATGCTGTTGAAAGCTTCCGCTACGGCTTAGCTTGTGGCTCCGCAACCGCCTTCTCAGAAGACATTGCGACCCGCGCCAAGATCGATGAAATTTTGCCACTCATTAACATTGAAAAACTCGCTCACTAAAGAAAGGACTGTTAACTAAACATGGATATCCGCGATTTATTACTAAAAGATGTCATGATCATGGACATGCACGCCACGACCAAGGACGAAGCGATTGATGAGTTAGTTCATAAATATGCCGAACAAGGTATCATCAATGATGAGGCCCTCTACAAGCAAGACATCATCAAACGGGAAGCCGAATCAACTACCGGGATTGGCGACGGGATTGCTATGCCCCATGCCAAAGATAAGGCTGTTAACCGGGCAACCGTGATGTTTGCTAAGAGTAAGGCCGGCGTTGACTTCAACGCGTTAGATGGTCAACCCGTTCATCTTTTCTTCATGATTGCTGCTCCTGAAGGTGCCAACAACACCCATTTAGCCGCCCTCGCCGCCCTCTCAAGCTTATTGATTGATCCTGAATTGGTCGCTAAACTTAAGAATGCACAGTCACCTGAAGAAGTTCAACAACTCTTCGGTGATGCCCAGGCTGCTAAGGAAGAAAAGGAAGCCAAAGATGCAGCTGCCAAGGCCGAAAAAGAAGCCGCAGCTGCCAGCACCACCACTGACGAAAAACGTCCCTATTTAGTTGGGGTTACCGCCTGTCCAAACGGAATCGCCCATACTTACATGGCCGAAGCAGCCTTGATCAAAGCCGGTGAAGCGGCCGGTGTTGACATCAAAATCGAAACGAATGGTTCTGAAGGTGTTAAGCACTTATTGACTGCCGATGAAATCGCTCGTGCCGACGGTGTTGTGATCGCCGCTGACAAAAAGGTCAAGATGGCCCGTTTTGATGGTAAGCACCTGGTTAACCGTCCCGTTACTGACGGGATCAACAACGCCGATCAATTAGTTCAAGAAGCCTTGAGCGGTAAAGCTCCTGTCTATCACGATGCTGATGGTGGTGCTGCGGATGACGATGAAGGTGGCAGCGCTAATGGTAGCGTTTGGGGTGAAGTTTACAAAGACCTCATGAACGGGATTTCCCACATGTTGCCATTCGTTGTTGGTGGTGGGATCTTAATGGCCCTCTCCTTCATTATTGAGCAATTCGTTGGTAGTAAGAGCTTAGCCTTTACCTTCTTCAACCAAGCTGGTAACATGGCTTTCGCCTTCATGGTACCTGTTTTAGCCGGTTACATCGCCGAATCAATTGGTGATCGTCCTGCTTTGATGCCCGGGTTCGTTGGTGGGTTCATGGCCACGGTTTACACTGGCGCTTACGGTGGTGTTTACACGGCCTCCATTACCGCCAATGCTAAGAGTCCCGCTGGTTTCTTAGGTGGTTTAGCCGCTGGTTTCTTAGCCGGTTATATTACTGTTTGGATGAAGAAGTGGACCAAGAACATGCCACAATCCTTAGACGGGATGAAGCCAATGCTGATCTTCCCAATTCTGGGCTTATTGATTATTGCTGCGCTAATGTTCTTCGTTGTTAACCCAATCTTCTCAGTTATCAACGCCTGGATTACCCACTTCCTAAACTCAATGGGTACTGGTAATGCCGTTCTCCTCGGGCTTGTCCTCGGTGGTATGATGTCGATCGATATGGGTGGTCCTTTCAACAAGGCCGCTTACGTCTTCGCAACTGGTGCCTTTACCGCAACTGGACATGGGAACTTAATGGCCGCTGTTATGGCTGGTGGGATGGTTCCACCATTGGCAACTGCGATTGCAACTGCCTTCTGGCCAAAGAAGTTTACGGATGACGAACGTAAAGCTGGTATCTCTAACTGGTTACTTGGTATTTCCTTCATTACTGAAGGTGCCATTCCATTCGCCACAGCTGACCCATTGCACGTTATCGGTTCAAGTGTGATTGGTGCTGCCATCGCCGGTGGTTTAACTCAACTTTGGGGCGTTGCCGTCCCTGCTCCTCATGGTGGCCTCTGGGTCTCATTACTCGCCACGAATATCTGGGGCTACATCGGTGCCACAATTATCGGTGCCGTTATCGCTGGGGTTATCCTTGGTCTCTGGAAACCAGCTAAAGCTTCTAAATAATGTGATATCTAAAAAGACGATCAAATTGATCGTCTTTTTTTTGTTTTCAAAATTAACGAATCAGCCGTCTAACCCCGCAATAAAACGGGTATAATGAAAGTAATATACTGATTATGTTAACGAGAATCGAGACGAGTTTGATGAAACTACGAAAATCTATCTTTGGCATCAGCTGTGTATTATTCGGCATGATGCTGCTTTCCGGTTGCCAAAAGCAAACTAAAATGACCCTGCCCCCTGTCAGTCACAAGACCTTAACAGCGATGGTGATCAGTGATGACCATGTCATTGCGCCCAGCCTGCATGATAATGGTAAGGCTTTCACGCAGTACGCGGCTAACGATGCCGGTGCGGATTTAAAATACAGCGCGACGATTTTTCGCGCTTTTATTGCTAAGGCGTTAATCACCAAGCCTGACGTTGTGCTCATCAGTGGCGATATTACTAACAACGGTGAGAAAGCCAGTCACGAGTACGTTGCCAAGCAGCTTCGCCGACTGACTGCTAAGCACATCCGCGTCTACGTCGTCCCCGGTAATCACGACTTGAACAACCCCATCGCCCGTCGTTTCAAAGGAAAGCATCAATATAGCACCGAGGCGACTAGCCCGACCCAGTTCAAGAAGATCTATCATCAGGACGGCTACGGCCAAGCCAGTGAAACTGACCCAAGCTCATTGGGATATTTGGTAAAACCTAGTAAACACACTTGGTTTTTTGATGCTAAACTCCGCCATTTATAAAAGTAATTATCAACAAGGTAATTCAACGGTCGGTGGTGGCCTGACCGATGGGACCTTACAATGGCTTACTAAAGTCGGTAAGCAAGCAAAACAAGCCCATGCGACTCTCATTCCCGTCCTACATCACAATACAATGGACCACACGGTGATTCATCAGGACTATACAATCGGTTATGCCGAAGATGTCCGTAAGGCCTTTACCACTGCGGGTATCAAGTTATCGCTCAGCGGCCATATTCATGCTCAAAATATCAAGTCTACCAAAGTCAAGAACCAGTCACTGACTGATATTGCCAGTGGCGCCCTGATACTGGGATCTCACTATTACGGTACGCTTAAGATCAACCAGAGTAACGGGACGGCCACGTACCACGCGACCCCGTTAAACGTGAGTGCTTACATCAAGCACCACCGTGGTAATAAAGCAATGCGCGCCTATCAAAAGTACGATCATGACGTGTTATATGCGGCTGGCTATAACGCAGCACTGAGTCAGTTATATGAGGACCGTGACGAAACGCAACTATCAAGCGCTAAAGTTAATCAGCTAGCCCGCGGCATGGCGGCCGCCAATATCGCACTCTTTCGGGGCACCCCAGTCAAAAATAGCGCCGCTATTCAATCTTGGCAACAAATGCCCCACAATACAAGTTTGCGCGGCTTCGTGTTAGCCACCAAGAAACTACACGGCAACGTGACGTGGTCTGGGTCCGTACAATAACCACTTTATAAACTAAAGACGACAGCGAATTTTCAGGCTGTCGTCTTTTTGATTAGTCACTACTTATAGCTGGTCAGTCACACCGGCACCACCCTACTTCGATTCGGCTAGATTGGTTTTCGCACACGTAGCATTTGGTTAACAATGGTCATTAAATAATCACGCTTGCTAAATCCGACGACGGCCGTTATCAAAATCAATAGATAACGGAGTACAACACTGTGATAGCCTCCTAAAAATAGAAAGCCAACCGCCAAAAAAGTAAGCGTAATCATCCCCAGTATCTTGCGATCATATGGAAGCGTGTCAAGTTTTTCGCGACAGATTCGATTCATAAACCAATAATGAACTGCCGCATACATCACATAGCAAATTAATGTTGTATATCCCGCCACCTCGTATCCTAAAATTGGAATCAACCAATAATTTAGCGCCACATTCAATACTGCGCCAATAACACTGGCAATCATGATTAAAGATGTCCGTTCATAATAGAACTCAAACTTTGCAAATAAATCAAAAGCAAAAATGAAAAAGACGCTCATTGCGATTGGTGGAACGATCCAGGTCGCCTTAGCATATGCTCGTGGTGCGAATATCGAAACGATTTCGGGCGCAAATGCAATCAATAGCAGGTTGACAACCGCAATTAAAACTAAGGCACCGTAAGCAACACCCGCAATATCGGCCACCCGTCGATCCTTGATTTTTTGATATATCCACGGACTCAGCGTTTGCGACAATGCAACGTTAAATAAGATCATGATTTGTGAAAGTGAGTACGCCAAACTATAAATGCCCGCACTTTTCGTATTTACCATGTTCGCAATCATAATCCGGTCAGCACTACTCAGAACGATTTGTGAAAGATAATGTGGGGCCAACGGGATGTTGAACATTAATGCGTGACGCCAAAAATGGCGCGAGAAAAACGTTTTGCCACGATACATTTGCACAAAAAACAAGCCCGTATAGCCTACCAGTTCCACTAATGCTAGCCCTAAAAATCGAGCCGTCACTTTATCATTCGCATACACAACGAGCAATACGCCTACTAACGGTTTGGCGATTGCAACCAGCAAGGTCACCATCACCAATGATTTGTATTGCAAGGCAACTCGGCGCTCACCAGCCCAAAAATTAAAAACTGACGAGGTCCATACCATTAGAAGCATCGCCAACATCTGCGTCGTCGTTAAAGAAAAGACACTATTCCAAAAATCACGAAAGCCAAGGTAAACTAGTGTCCATGCTAATACCAACACAACCGTTAATCCTTGTAATGCAGCCGAATATCGACGTCGATCATGGCTGAATTTGATGAGACCTTGAGTATAAACGCCGTAGCACAGATTTAGTGAGACGATGATCGTGACGATAGTCAGCCAGGAGTACAGCACATTAAATTGACCATACTCGGAAGTAGACATTATTCTGGTAAAAATGGGCGTTGCGATTATTGAAATGCTCTTTTCAAAAAAAGCACAGACTAAGAACCAAAGTGAGGCCTTAACTTGCTTTGGCAAATGCCGATATTTATTTCTAATACTGACTAACATAAATTCCTTTCTCATAGGTCTGAACTGAGCATCACATCCCCTGCTTACTAATAACAAATCTCATAAGCACCGCACACGTTCAATCACTTGGTTGTTGTCGATACCGGCGCCCATTTACCGACCAAATCGTTCTTAAACGTAAATAGTTGATCACATAGTAACAATTATCTGGGGATGTCACCATTGCGCGGACTAACGCAGCCAGGGCCTGACCAAGTTTTCGTTTGCGCATACTGGCCATCGCCATCGTAAAATATTTTTGCCCACGATTAAACGTACTTTGGGCACGGACGTCATTTATTTTGTCTGTTAACGCCGACATCCCGCGGCCGAAACTGTCTGCTCCCGTCCGTTTACGTTCCGCATACAATTGTTGAATATAGCGCGATACCAGATACGTTTTCCACGCGTCGCTGGTCATACTATTACCGCGTAACCGATAGTTCAACACTCGGCGGTTAATTGACCCGATTTTGAATCCATTAGCAAGCAGCCGCAGCCAAAGATCATAGTCCTCAGCCGTTGGTAATAAACGGTAACCACCGACTTGTTGGACGGCCGTTTTCCGCATTAAAACGGTGGGATGAATAATTGTCGAACCATAGGGCAGGATTTTTTGAATTAGTGGTTCAGCCTCGGGAATGGCCGATTTTTCCCCGACAACCTCATCCTGTTCATCAAGATAAGTAATATTTCCGGAAATTAAATCCAAATCGCGAGTTTTTAACGCCTCTAATTCCACTTCGAGCCGATTAGTGACAGAAATATCATCCGCATCCATCCGCGCAATCAACTCACTACTTGCTAGCTCAATCGCCTTATTGAGACTAGCAGCCAGGCCGAGGTTTTCTGGATTGCACACTAGTTTGATCATTTCCACACGGCAATCGTAATCCATTAACAAGTCTTTTAAATCACTCCGTTCTGGATTATCCAGTACGATCACAAACTCCCTCGGCAAATAGGTTTGCTTCAAAATCGAGTCAACCGCTTGCTGGACTTGCTCAGGTCGTTCATTATATACACTCATAATTACGCTGATTGCCATTTTTTCTCCTCAATCTTCAATTCAGTTGAAAGTAAATACCCCAAGAATATTATTGCCGTCAGTACCATGCCGCTGCGCGCAACCTCACCTTTATAATTTGCGATTAGTAGAACTACGCCAAAGGCTAGAAAGATTTTACTATCACGAACAACCTTTCCAGACTTTTTGTGGCAAGCCGTCAACGAGGCTATAATCGTACCGTACAGTAGCGCCATGTAAATGATGCCCCCCATAAATAAGTCATTAATAAAGCCAATGTCGGACGTTCCGAACCAAATATTGTTGGCATTGCCACCATATACGCGAACGCCATAACCAAACACCCAATCTAAAAGCTGACTCGGAAACATCAAGAACGAGCCCGTCAGTTGTTCGTAATTGCCCTGCTTACTACCTTCAAAGACGAGTGCAAACGTATCTTCAAAGCCACTGACGATCCAGGTATACGTATCAGGCTGGATGGATTGCAGAAAAGCCAAACCCAGTATGATAAAGGTCACACTCAACACGATAATCAGTGCAACCTGAAACAGCCCTCGAACACTGGACAGCATTCGTTTGACCAGCATCAAGGCAAAACCAAAAGCCAGCGTGATCAAGCCAGTTCGGCCGTTTAATACGATAATAAAGACACAAAATGGCAGGAACCAATAATACTTTTTGCCAAGGTTCATTCCCATATATATCGCAACTAGTCCCATCAGACTATGGTAGATTGGGGTAAAAAATGTGTAATCACTGCTGATTCCATACAAACGTTCACCATAAATAAACTGATTCTGAATAATACCGGTGGCTGTTTTTGCTAAAATCGCAGCGCGAATACCCGAACTTGCCAGCATGACCAAAGCAAACAAGCATTGAACAACCACCATCCATAGCATCCAGGTCAAGACCGTTTCACTTGTCACGTTAAAATACTTACGAAGAACTTCTAGCCATAACACTAAGGCAAGGACATTCAAAATAATCACAACATTTTGAAACACCCGGGGATCAGTTCCTGCCAGCTTCGCTCTGAACGCAAAGTAAATCACTGATAGCATCACACCAATCACAAAAATGTGCAGCCGATTAATAGCAATCGATAAGTCCTTTGGCGACAATAGCAAGACGCAACCACCAGTAATCCCCAGTGTAACAATCAGGGGCACATAACTACTGCTCCAAAAGTTGGGTTGGTAAATCAGGTAAAATCCGGCAATCAATAGTCCTAGTCTTAAGAATGGCCCACCAATCTGACGATTTACTGCAGTCATCGTTCCATTACTCCTTTATAAACTTGCTGGATCCGCTGAATGAATTGCCTTTGTTCATAGTCACTAAAATCGACCGCTGCTATTTTAGCCTTGGTTTCCTGATAAAATTTCCCATCCGAAAAGAGACGTGTCAGTACTGCCAATAATTCAGCATCACTCGCATAAACCAGGCCATTTACCCTTGCGGCCGTTTGAGAGATGCCCCCAATGCGGGGGGCAAACGGAATCGCACCCAATAAGGCTGCCTCGACCATGGTCAATCCAAACGCGTCTGATTTGGACGTCGACAGCACAACTTTTGCATGCCGCATGTATTTGTAAGGGTTACTTTTAAACCCTAACCACCGTATTTGCGGGGTGGCTGCAATCTGTTTAGCGATGTGTGCGCTCAAGCTACCATCGCCGACAATCCCAATCTTTAGTTCAGGGATTGCGTCTAATAATTTATGCGCAATTCTCACAAATCTTGCGGGATCTTTAACATCTTCCAACCGTCCCACGAATAACAGGTCAAATGCAGTGGTTGTACTGGCAGTAGCCAGTTGGCAAATCCGTGAACTGTCGATTCCATTGGGAATAATCGCCGTATTGGTTAAATGTTTGTGGAAGCGATACGATTCTTTAGCCCAATCTGAAACATATAAGACTCGTGAGCTCTTGTTGCCAATATATTGAAACGCCAAACTTTTCCAGTTCACACTAGTCTGCCATATCGGGGCTTGATGGATATGGGTGATAATTGGCACATGGTGAAAAAGCAGGTTGACCAAAAAACTCGCTTTGAAATCGTGTGCGTGAATAATATCTGGCTGGAGTGCCAGAATAGCTCGCCGAAATTTAAGAAGCTGTTTCGGCGAAAAACTTTGATACGCGATTCCGACAGCTTGCAAGCTTTCTTGTATCGATCCTGATTGTGAGCAGTAGGTGAAATCATAGGATCCACTCAAACCCCTACTGATATTAATGACCACCTGCTCAGCACCACCTAATTTGGCGGAAAACAAGACATGAACAATTTTTGTCATCGACAATCGTCCCTTCTAGGCCAAGCAACGCAAATAGTACGCCTGCGTTTGTTCGAGCATCTCATGCTCAGTATAGTGACGTTGATACATTTGATAGGAATTAGTCTTGACCTCGGCGATCTTTTTCGATTGATAGAGTGTCAGAATTTTTTCAGCAATCTGGCGCGCATCATTGGTGACCAAAAAGCCATTATGATCAATCAATTCCTGAATGCCCCCAACATTCGACGCAATAATCGGCAGACCTTGGGCTAAGGCTTCCACTAAACTGATTGGGAGTGCTTCATAATCAGAAATCAGCACCCCAACGTCCGATTGAGAATAATATTTTTGTACATTATCCACCACCCCATAAAAGTTCACTTTACCATCCAGATTCAACTGGTGCGTTAGCGTTTTACAGGCTTCAATCGAAGGGCCGTCACCCAGAAAATGACACACGATTGGTAGATTTTCCGGCAAGTATGTCAATGCTTGAATCAGGATATCCTGCCGTTTTGGTGTATCAAAGCGTGCCGCCATTGATAGTACAAAGACCTCGGAACTGGTCGCCTTGTTTGCGCCCGTTAATGCTGTCACGCCATTATGGATAACACGAGCAGGATGAGCACTAGTAATCACACCACTTTGGACACCCAAATCATAATCAAACTGCGAGACACAGATGTAAGCCGTTGTCAGGCGACTTAATGCTTTTTCAATAGTTTTCATCAATAGCTGCCGTTTCTTCCCGACACCAGGAGTAAAGCCCCAGCCATGGACCGTAAAAATGACTTTCATTGGCAATCTAATCGTGGCGAGCCTCCCAATCATACCAGCCTTCGAAGAATGCAAATGAATAATATCTGGCTGCCAATTTTTTTACTAATTTCCTTAACGTGTAGATTGCTTTCAAATCACTCAGCGGTGCAATCGGATGTACCAGGCTGGCAACTCTGACAACTTGCACGTCTTGAAATTCTTTCGCGACGCTTGCACTCAGGCGTCCTTCAACGCCGTATACTAAGGCAACGGCATTGCCACGCATCACTTGCGCTTTGATCAAACTATATAGATGCGCCTGGGCCCCACCCCAAGTCGCTTGAGTAATGATGTAAACAATCTTCACTACCGCGCACCATCCCCGGAAATAATCACCCTAACCGTTCCCATCAGCATCTTGATATCAAACCAAATCGAAAAGTGCTCAATGTAATAGTTATCGTACTGACACTTGGCACCCGGTGTAATATCATAGCCACCATTGATCTGCGCATAGCCGGTAATGCCAGGAATGATTCGTAGCCGTTTCGGAAAATCAGGATAGCGTTCACTGAATTGTTCGGTTAGTTCTGGCCGTTCCGGGCGAGGTCCGACCAAACTCATATCGCCCTTCAAAACATTCCAAAATTGTGGTAACTCATCGATCCGAGTTTTGCGCATCCAGCGTCCAACCGGCGTCACCCGAGGATCATTTTTTTGTGCCCAGATCGCACCCGTCTGCGCCTCAGCGTCCTGATACATTGATCGCAGCTTAATCACGTCAAAGGTCGTCCCCATCCAACCGACTCGCTCCTGCTTGTAGAAAACGGGACCGTCAGAAGTCAACTTGATAAGTATGGCAAACACAATTACGATGGGAACGCTGAGCAGTGTGCCCAATAAGCCGACTGCTAGATCGAAACACCGCTTTAGATCCATCTTCCAGCCGGTGACCGGAACACCAATTTTGCTAATAAATTCACAGTGTTGTTCGTCAGCCACGATTGATTCATTAATCTCAACTTCGTGCATGCTCACATTCCCCTTCCCAGTACTTGGTTAATCCTCTTCTCAACGGCCACTCTGATTCATAATTTAAGCGTGCCAACTTGCCAATACTTGCAACTGAATGATCAACTTCACCACCCCGCTGCTCGGCCCGTTTGATTTCAAGTTGTTGACCAGCAATCTCTTGATACATCTGAATAATGCCATTTAAACTAGTTTCTAAGCCATTGGCAATATTGATCACTTCATGTTGCACTTGATGTTCTGTAATCAACCATAATGCCTTGATAACATCACTTACATATACAAAATCACGGGTCTGCGTTCCATCACCGAATAATGTAAATGGTCGCTGTGTTTTCAAACAATCCGTCAAAATCGACAAAACCCCCGAATACGGTGAGCTTGGATTCTGACGCGGTCCATAAACGTTGAAGAACCGCACACAAACGGTCGGCAAATCGTACAACTCACCGTATGCCAATACAAAACGTTCAGTCGCATACTTATCAATAGCATACGGTGACACGGGTGCGACGCGCGAATCCTCGCGTTTTGGTAATTCAGGTAGATTGCCATAAACCGCCGCCGAAGAAGTGAATAGAAATTGCTTAATAGGCAAGCGAATTTGGCGAATATGCTCGAGCAAGTTAAATACCGCGGTATGATTGACAGCATGCGTTTCTGCCGGCCGCTCAATCGAATCCGCCACACTTGCAATCGCTGCCAGAAAATAAATATAGTCTGGCCGTTCGTCTGCTAACAATTGTTGCATGAATTTATCGTCACAGACATCCGCGACGTATATCGTAATCTGTTCCCAATGCTTGATATTGCTGATGGCCCCCATTGACAGATCGTCTACCACCACCACCTCAAAGCCAGATTCAACTAAATGATCAACCAAGTGCGAGCCAATGAACCCCGCACCTCCCGTTACCAATGCCTTCATAACTATTTACCCCTCTCAAAAAAAGCCAAAATTTTCGTCGTTGATTTGGTCGCAAGACTTCCCCTAACACTACTGGATCCCCGTTCAGTAGCAGTCTTGCATTCACTGCAAAAGATGCAGGATTGGTACTATCTAACCGTGCTAATGCCTGATAACCTGCCCGCATCATAAATCCTCGTCGTGCCATCAAATGCGCATCTGAAGCAATCACTTGGACCAGCCCGCATTCAACTAATTCCAGCGCTGTACTTTTAACCGCTCGCCCAAATTGCCCAACGAGACTCCCCGCTGTTAGCTGTGCCAAACAGCCCTGCTGCACTAAATCATAGAGCCGCTCTGGTTGTGCCATAATCTGAGCATTTCGCTCTGGATGGGCAATCACCGGAGTCGTCCCTTGCTGTAAGAGCTCAAAAATTACTTGCGCCACGTAATTAGGTACCTGCTCGTGTGGCAATTCTAGTAACAAATAGCGCCGACCAACATCAATTCCTAGCAAGTGCGGCAGAGCTGTCGCCAAATCATCTCGCAAATGGACCTCCTGACCGGCAAAAACGGTCAGTGGAATTTGTTGCCGCTTAAGTTCGGCCTGGAGCTCGGCAACGGACCGCTCAACTACCAGGCCGGTATTCTGATAACGCCGATCTAGATGATGTGGCGTTGCCAAGACGTAATGAATGCCATCAGCCACCGCTTGTCGCGCCATTTCGACTGCCTGAGCAAGCTGCTGGGGGCCGTCATCCAATCCCGGTAATAAGTGACAGTGCAGGTCAATATACTCAGTTGGTCTCAGTCCCATAATAGCCGTACCCATAACCGTGAGTTTTAATGTCCACGTCATTTAAAATAGTCCCGAGTAATTGTGCGCGAGCATTCTTCAAGGCACTCACTGCCTGGCGCACCGCAACTTTTTCGACAAAGTTTTGGCGAACGACTAGGACAGTGCCATCCACTTGACCAGCTAAAATCCGAGCGTCGGTCACGGGCAGTATCGGCGGCGCGTCAACAATCACTAAATCTAACTTACGTGTTGCAACCGTTAAAAACTCGGACATTCTATCGCTGGCTAATAACTCGGCTGGATTGGGTGGTTTAGGCCCACTCGGCATGACAAACAAATGATCAAGTACGGGATAAATGGCTTCGTTCACGTCCGTCAGTTGCCCACTTAACCATGAACTCACTCCCCGTTGATTACTGATCGCAAACGTCTGATGAATCGTCGGCCGCCGCAAATCAGCATCGACAAGTAAGACTTGCAGGCCTTTCTTGGCGTATTCCACGGCTAAGTTGCTGCTGACCGTTGATTTTCCCTCGCCCTGAATCGCTGACGTGATCATTAGTGTTTTCAACGGTTTACCGACCATCGCATAGTTAAGATTTGTTCGGATCGTTTTGACTTGCTCAGTTACGACTGACATCGGTGCCGTCAAAGTTGTTAACTGTATGCCGGTATGCATATTCGCTACTCTTCGCCTCAATTTCATAACCGTTCCCCCCTATGTTAAACTCGTTTGACTGCCGCTTTAACAACTGACGTCACCGGCTGTGGTTCAATCGCCGGTTGGTCGTGAGTCGCTGTGACCGGCTGTTGATGATTAATGATTCCTAGACTTGTCAGCATTAATTCATCTGCTAGGTATTCGAGTGTTTGCACCCGCCGATTGGACAAGATTCGGACACTTGCATACACCAATCCCAAAATCAGCCCCCCCACGAAACCAATTAGGATATTGATGATTTTTTTAGGCGCTACCGACTGATCCGGCGTCTCTGCGGGTGCAACGATCGTTACATTATTGACCTTAATAATATGCTGGACCTGATCTTTAAACGTTGCAGCAATTTGGTTCGCAATCATTGCACTAGCTTTCGCATTTTTATCACGAACACCGATTGAAAACACCTGCGAATTGGCCGTACTGGTCACGCTGACCGTTTGCTTAAGCGACTCAAGTGAGCGTCGAATGTCAGTTTCTGCCATTAAAGTCTGCCGTGCCGGCTTCAACACGACTGGTTTTGTAATTAATTCCTTATAAGTCGTAATCATCTGCACATCGGCTTGCTGGCCCGTCAAATCCGCGCCCGCACTACTGTGTTTGCGGTTAACTAATATTTGAACATTGGCTTGATATTCGGGCTGAATGACCCACAAAGTCACCACTGTTGCAATCGTCCCGCCCAAAATCATTAAACTCAATAATACCTTCCAATACTGACGAATGAGTTTAACAATAAAATCAAAGGTTATTACTTGCTCCATTCCACACGCTCCAATATTTCTTGACTGACTTTTATTAAACGATTGACATTATTGTAGAAAACCAGTTGCAAACAACGCAATAGTTTTCACGAATTTTCATGAAACTCATATAAATACAAGCGAATATTCGACAATTTCTAAATTCAAATTGACATTATAGACAATAATGTTATATTTATTGATAGTTACTAATCAAAATAATATAAATCGTATAATTATTTGACTTTATTTTAGCTCGTATTTACCCACAATTATTTCGATTAAATCATCGGTTACTCCAGCAACCAATGTGCTTTTCAACTAATCACAAAATCGACATTTTTACAAATCAATGATGTTTTCAAGCATCAAAAAAAGACCACCTAGTTCGTGAAAACTAGATGGTCTTCTTAACATTAATTACATTAGTTAGCCAGATGACAACTATGTGGCGCCCTTTTGATAATGCTTCGGTGTTACACCACCACCGGCTAATGAAAATTTGACAGTTTGTGCAACGTTTTTAGCAATTCCCAGGGACTGAATCTCTTCCAGTGAGGCACCAGCAATTTTACTCATCGATCCAAATTTACGCAACAACTTATTACGCGTCTTCGGCCCAACCCCGGGGATCTCGTCCAAGCGCGAACTCAATGAATGTTTGGTATGGACTTGTCGGTGAAACGTAATCGCAAAGCGGTGCACTTCATCTTGAATCCGTTGTAATAAATAAAATCCTTGACTCTTCGGATCTAGATGCAAATGCTGATCACCAGCAGAAGCGAGTAGGTCCGCCGTCTTATGATGGTCATTTTTGACCATTGCCGCGACTGGCGTTGCAATCCCTAATTCGTTCTCTAAGACGTCCTTAGCGGCTTCCAGCTGGATCTCGCCACCATCCATCAAAATCAGGTCGGGCAATGCTGCATGCTCCTTCAGTAGCCGTGTATAGCGCCGCCGAATCACTTCACGGGTCGATGCAGCTTCATCAGCATGATCGACCGTCCGCAACTTATATTTCCGATACAATTTTTTATTCGGTTGCCCGTCCGTGAAGACGACCATGGCAGAAACCAAGTCGGCCCCCTGAATATGAGAGTGGTCAAAAGCCTCAATTTTATGACCAGCAGGAATGCCTAAAGCATCCGTGATTTCTTGCATCGCCCCCGTCGTCTTGCGCTCATCCAATTCCAACAACCGGAACTTCTCTTCTAAGACGATTCGAGCATTTTTTTGTGCCATGTCCAGCAAATCCTTTTTCTGGCCGCGTTGAGGGGTCCTTACCGGAATTCCGAGAATGTCACTCAGGACCTGCTTATCAAGACCGTTGGGGACTAAAACTTCGCGTGGTAGAACGTTATTTTTGCGATTATAAAATTGCAAGATAAAGCTCGTCATTTCTTCAGGTGCAGTTGACACTACTGGGAACAAGCGTTTCTCGCGCTTCATCAACCGCGCTTGCCGAATAAAGAAGACCTGAATCGAAAGCCAGCCTTTATCAAGATAGAAATTAAACAGGTCGCGGGGCGTATTATCGTTTGAAATAATTTTCTGCTTTTCAACCGTCATTTCAATATAATTCAGTTGATCACGTAATTCAGCGGCTCGTTCAAATTCTAGGTCAGCGGCCGCTTGATCCATTCGTTTAGTTAACTGCTTCTTGACCGTTTCAACGTGACCATTCAAAAAGGATTTAATCCGCTTGATCTGAGCGTCATATTCTGCCACCGGCACCGTTTTAAAGCAAGCTCCCAAGCATTGGCCCATATGATAATAGAGGCACGGCCGCTTCTGGAAACCATGGCAACGCCGCAACGGATAGACCTTCTGAATAAAATTGACCGTTTCCTGAGCCGCGTAAACGTTGGGATATGGCCCAAAGTAGTAGCCACCGTCTTTACGAACATCACTGACGATCAGGATCTGGGGATCTCGTTCATTGGTAATCTTAATGTATGGATAACCGGTTCCCTTTTTTAATTTAATATTAAAGTACGGTTGATGTTTTTGAATTAACGTAATTTCTAGCAGGAAGGCTTCCTTATCCGTTGAGGTCACAATAAACTCAAAGTCCGCAATCTCTGATACTAACCGCGCGGTCTTACCAGTATGGCTGCTTTTGAAATATGAACGCACCCGATTTTTCAAGTTCTTGGCCTTACCCACATAAATGATCTGACTGTTTAAGTTCTTCATCAGATAACATCCTGGTAAGTCCGGTAACAAGGATAACTTATGTTCAATATGCGCGGATGCCATAACACACCTTCCCTTCATTTAGATTAGCATTATTAGTATACCGCCTGCTAGCATGGGGCTCAACCAAACAGCCCGGAAATATGATTTTTATTATGACCGACTATTCATCACTGTCGCTACTGATCACAGTGTAGCAAAAAACCGGTAATCAGCAACTGAGCTGATTACCGGTTATGTGTTGTTTACATCAAAATTTTAGAAAGAAAATCTTGGGCCCGCTCTGTTTGCGGGTTCGCAAAGAATTCCTCAGGCGTATTATTCTCCTGAATATAGCCATCAGCCATGAACCAGATTCGATCCGCTACTGACTTAGCAAAACCCATTTCGTGAGTGACCACAACCATGGTCATCCCATCCTTAGCAAGTTCTTGCATCACGTTTAACACTTCCCCAACCATTTCCGGGTCCAAGGCAGACGTTGGTTCGTCAAACAGCATCACTTCAGGGTTCATCGCCAACGCACGAGCAATCGCCACCCGTTGAGCCTGACCACCTGAAAGACTACTTGGAAAGGCATCCGCATGATCGTCCAACCCAACGCGTTGCAATAATTCGTGCGCTTGCTTAGTCGCCGCGGCATCATCGACATGCTTGACCTTCATCGGCGCCAATTTAATGTTTTCCAATACAGTCATGTTGGGAAATAGATTAAACCCTTGGAAAACCATTCCCATTTTTTCACGTAGCGCGTTAACACTCTTCGTATCCAAAGTTGTGAGATCTTGACCTTCGAAAGCGACTTGACCACTTGTGGGCGTCTCGAGTAAGTTTAAACAACGTAAGAAGGTACTCTTCCCACCACCAGAAGGACCAATCACCACGATCACCTGACCGGGTTCAACTTTTTCTGTAATATCCTTTAAAACGTCATTTTCACCGAAGCTCTTCGCAAGGTCTTTAACTTCAATTACTGGTTTAGTCATGTTGCATTCTCCTTTCGAAGTAGTTCAAGATCCGTGAAGCGGTAAAGGTTAAGATGAAGTATAGCACCATAATAACAACGATCGGTGCAACCCCCCGGTACGTATCTGAACGAACAATGTTACTTTGATAAATTAATTCAGTGACCCCAATAATCGAAACGATGGAACTATCCTTGATCAACGTAATAAATTCGTTCCCAAGTGATGGCCAAATGTTCTTCAATGCTTGTGGCAAGACCACGTAACGCATCGTTTCACCGTTGGACATTCCTAAACTCCGAGCAGCTTCCGTCTGCCCAACATCGACGGAATTAATCCCGCCACGAATATATTCAGCAACGTACGCACCAGAGTTCAAGGAAATCGCAATAATCCCAGAAGTCAGTGCTGGTAAATTGACGAATAACCCAAGTCCGAAGTACACAAACATCACTTGGACCATCATTGGCGTCCCACGAATAAATTCAACATACGCAGTTGCTAACCACCGAATGGCAGTCTTAAGTGGATTTCCTTTAGCCATCCGTGCTAATGCCAATAAAATACCGATGATAAAACCGAAGAAAACGGAGCAAACCGTAATGATTAACGTATATTCGATCCCGGTTGCAAAAGCCTTCCAGTAATGTCCCATTGACGTATTAACGGTATTGGTCTTCAAATACTTGCCGGCTGCCGGTAAATATTGCTTTTTAACGAGGTTCTGTTTCTTAATCCGATCAACGGTCTTATTGACTTTGTTAACAAGACTAGTTGAACCTTTCCGAAATGCGATCGCCGAACTCGTTGCACTAGAGCTCATGTTGAAGTCACTAGGAATAGCAACCAAACTCTTATTGTTTGCAACATAGGCTTCTGCAGAAGGCTTTTCCATAGCAACCCCATCAACTTTGTGACTCTGAAGTGCCAAAATCAGATCAGATTGTGAAGTCATCCCTTTAGCCTTGGCAGTCGTTTGGTTTTTGACGGCATTATATTGAGTCGTTCCAGTTTGGGCACCCAACGTGCCATTCTTGAATGAATTCTTATTCTTGTACTTGCCCTTATCAGTCTTATTGATGACAATATCGTAGCCACCTTGATAATAAACGTGGGTAAAATCAACATTTTTCCGCCGTGAAGGGGTTGGGTTCATCCCAGAGATAATCATATCAACCTTGCCAGTTTGGAGTGCCACTAGCAATGAGTCAAATGACATGGATTTGATCTTCAGCTTCACGCCCAGATCCTTAGCAACTTGTTTCCCAATCTGAACATCCATCCCAACGATCTTACTCTTACCGTTGACCGTTGCTTGAAACTCATACGGTGGATAATCAGGCGACGTCCCCATTACTAAGACGCCCTTTTTCTGAATTTGTTCTAATGAATTATCGGCCGCTTGCGCATGTTGCGTCTGTCCGAGTGGGACGACGGTCATGATCAGGGCCACAATAATGGCTAAAAACCACCCAAATCTTTTTTTCATAGGTATTCTCCTCGTTTTGTAATTTACAAGAATAAAGTATAACCGCATATGATTATTTATGCAAGTATTTTTGAAAATTTCTTTATTTTATGCATAAATAAGTCGTTTATACACGTTTTAGCCCATTGATTATGCATAAACGACGAATAACTGACAAATTGTCGGAAATTTGCTATGATAGGCGTTAATCGAAAGGAATGATTTTATGAGTTTAAAAGTACAGCGTCAAGATAACCTTGATAAGCTATTCGACAAGTTTGCCATTGGTCCTGACGATAAGGATAAACTCACCACTAAAGCGGTTCAGGATACTATTGACGAACATGCTAAACGCAAAGAAAATAAGGCAGCTGATAAAAAGGACGCCCATAAATAGCAGTCAAAAAAAACGCAATGGCAGTTAGCCATCGCGTTTTTATTTGAATAACTATTTAGCAAATTTTAGTCCCGATTGTTTGCATCTTTTCGCGCCGCTCTGCTTCCGTTTCTGGTGAAACATCGCGCCAATCAACAACAGCCAAAGCACCGTCGAGCATCCCGCTATCATCCTTGAGCGCTAAAGCATTATGCCAGCGAGAAATGTTGAGGCCGTTCCCCAAGTAGGCTTCATCAGCCGGTGCAACGTGCATCACATAACCAGCATTATTTTCTAATGGCGTGGTATAGTCGGGATCAGCGGCTTTAAGAATAACTAACTGAAACTTATTACCAATGGCACAGCTACCGCCTAAACTCGAATATTTGTTAGAACCATCGTCAGTTGTTAAAATTACTTGACTCCCTGCCGGAATCTTATCTGCAAGGTAGGCTTGAGCATCGTCTTTGATATTAATCTTCATAGTTAAGCATCCTTTCCGTTTCAAAAACATTTAAGTTGTGCACAACTCTTTTACAGTCTTTAATTTACGCTATTTCAGCTGCAAATGCAATTAATTTACCTAGAAAAGTGAAAATAAACAGCCGAACTCAATAATGACACAATTTTTGCAAATGATATGTGGTCGTTCGTCGCAATAAAAAAGAGTTGGGCTGCCAGCCTTACCTGCTGACAGCCCAACTCTTCAGGTTAGACCACTCTTCACCGACTATTTAACTGGTTTACCATTCGGGTACTTATCGTTGAGTTTAACAATATTTTGTTGCGCAACTTCTTCGAACGGAATATCCGCCCATTCAGCAACTTGTGATAAGTACCATAACACATCGCCCATCTGTTTCGTCAGCTGATCTTTATTCAAACGTTCACCATGAAACGTATACTTTTTGACTAAGTCAACGACTTGACCAGTCTCTGAAGCTAATCCCAGCGATAAGTTCGTCAGCACCTGCTCATTACCATATAATGTCCGATTTGCTAACGACTGATACTCATTAAATTCCAAGTTAGTTGCCTCCCACAGTGTGCGCTTCGATCCATTGCCAAACAGCATCCTTGCCTTCTTTGGTCTTAGCTGAAAAGGCGATAAAATCGTCTTCAGCTTGGAAGTTAAGCGTCTTTTTAATTAAACTTTCCTGTTTGTTCCACTTACCACGCGGAATTTTATCACTTTTAGTTGCCACGACCAGTAATGGCATCTCATAGTAACGCATCCACTCGTACATTGCGACATCGTCTTTAGTTGGCGCATGACGTGCATCGACTAGAATAACGACACCTCGCAGTGTCTCTCGGCTTGTTAGATACGTCTCAATCATTTGTCCCCACTTCTCACGTTCCTTCTTAGATACCTTAGCATAACCGTATCCCGGAACATCGACGAAGTATAATTGATCTTCAACTTTATAAAAGTTCAGTGTTTGGGTCTTCCCAGGTTGACTAGACGTCCGCGCATAGCTATTGCGGTTAATCAACACATTAATCAGGGATGATTTTCCGACGTTAGAGCGCCCCGCTAACCCAATTTCTGGAAACCCAGTAGTCGGGTACTGGCTCGGCGCTACCGCGCTCATGACAAGTTCAACGTTATGCACTTCCATCGAATTAACTCCTTCTGCAATCGTATTGCATTCATTTTACCATAATTTTTGCAGCGGGTTGTCATCCGCGCTCAAATTCGATTTAAACAGCACTCAGGACCGCGAATGAAAACTCATCGCGGTCCTGAGTAATGTCTATTGATCTTCTGAACGAAACGTTAGGAAGCTTTTTGATCAGCTAAAACCAGTTCTGGTTCAGCGTGATCAGCAACCGTCTCGCGAGTAATAATCACCTTTTTAACATCTTCACGACTTGGAATATCATACATAATGTCCCGCATCGTGTCTTCAATAATCGAGCGTAGACCCCGAGCACCAGTATTACGTGCTAAGGCTTCTTGCGCGATGGCACGTAAAGCGTCATCGTTAAAGTCTAATTCTGCACCGTCTAGAGCAATTAGGCGTTGATATTGCTTGACAAGCGCATTCTTTGGTTCCGTTAAGATCCGGACCAAATCATCTTCCGTTAAACGTTCTAGCGCAGTCAAGATTGGAAGACGCCCAATAAATTCAGGAATTAAACCGAATTGTAAGAGGTCTTCTGGCACAACTTGTTGCATGAGACTCTTGGAATCGTCTAGAACGGCATTCTTACCATCGGTGTCCGTACCGAAACCAATCGTTTTATCGCCTAGGCGACGTTTGACGATGTCTTCGATTCCATCAAAGGCCCCACCAACGATGAATAAAATGTTGGTCGTGTCAATTTGAATAAACTCTTGTTGGGGATGCTTACGCCCGCCCTGCGGTGGCACATTGGCAATCGTACCTTCCAAAATCTTCAAGAGGGCTTGTTGAACCCCTTCACCGGAAACATCCCGTGTAATTGAGACATTTTCACTCTTCTTGGCGATCTTATCGATTTCATCAATATAAATAATCCCTTTTTCGGCACGTTCAACGTCGTAATCCGCATTTTGCAGTAATTTCAGCAAAATATTTTCAACGTCTTCACCAACATAGCCGGCTTCGGTTAACGTCGTGGCATCCGCAATAGCAAATGGCACATCCAAAATTCGCGCTAAACTCTGAGCTAAGAAAGTCTTACCAGAACCAGTTGGTCCCACTAAGCTAATATTACTCTTTTGTAATTCAGGACCATCTTCGGTCTCTTCATCATTATCAGCCATGGCCTTAACCCTCTTGTAGTGGTTATAAACCGCAACTGATAGGGTCCGCTTAGCTTCATTTTGGCCGATCACGTATTGGTCTAACTCGTCTACAATTTCCTTTGGCGTTGGGATATCTGTTAATTCATGGGTTTGTTCTTCGCTAAACTCTTCATCGATAATTTCTTTACATAAATCGATACATTCATTACAGATATAAACGCCGGGGCCAGCCACGATCTTTTTAACTTGATCTTGTGATTTACCACAAAATGAGCAGTTCACAGGGCCGTTTGTCTCGGTATTTTCAAACATTCATTCTCACCTCATCGATGTATTTACATGGATTAATCATAACAGAAAAACTGAGCTAAAACCAGCTTAGGCACTGTCTTCTACGTCCACTACTATAACATGGACGAACCTAAACCCGAAATTATCTGTTCAATCATCCGGCTAACCACTTTGAAAACCGAATGATTCTCGCAGTAAATCACAGGCGTCAGCCAAATAGCTATTAAATTAATCTTACGATTAGCTGACGCTATGTAAAAGGGTCTCGGAAGAATTATTCTTCCAAGACCCTCGACTTGTATCTAATTGAATTAATTAGTTCTTGTCGCTGTCGTCTTTTTTGTCTTCTGCTTTGGCATTTTGCTTAGCAGAATCCGCAATCAAGTCAACGGCTTGGCGAATCGCAATGTCATGTGACAACATGTCATCCGTTAAAGCACCACGAACAGCACTTTCTTCCATGTTGTATTGACTAGCTAAATCCTTAACTTCGGCCGCAATTTCATCCTGAGATGGCTTGATGTTTTCAGCTTCAACAACCGCTTCTAAGACCAAGTTAGTCTTAACCCGGCGTTCAGCATCAGCAGCAAATTGCTTGTGCAAGTCGTCTTCAGTAGTACCAGTCAACTTGTAGTAAGTCTTTGGATCGATACCTTGTTGTTGCATATTAGCCAAGTATTGATCCATTTGACGATGAATATCGTCTTCTTTCATGGCATCAGGAATTGCTTGAATTTCAGCATTGTCAACCGCTTGGTTTAAAGCTTCGTCTTCAATTGCATCATGCGCAGCGGATTCCTTTTGTTCCTTAAGTTCGTCCTTGATCTTAGCTTTTAATTCTTCAAGTGTGTCAACATCTTCGTCAACATCCTTGGCAAATTCGTCATCTAATTCAGGGAGTTCCTTAGTCTTGACTTCATGAACTGTCACTTTGAAAGTGGCTTCTTTGTCTTGTAAGTCTTCAGCTTGGTAATCCTTAGGGAACGTTACCTTAACTTCAGTTTCGTCGCCAGCCTTGACACCAACTAATTGGTCTTCAAAACCAGGGATGAATGAGTTAGAACCTAATTCAAGTGAGTAGTTTTCTGATTCGCCACCTTCAAATGGTTCGCCATCAACGAATCCTTTGAAATCAATAACCACCGTATCGCCCTTAGCGGCTGGTTGGTCTTCCTTCAGAACTAATTCAGCTTGTTTTTCACGCCGTGATTCTAATTCGGCATCAACATCCTTAGCATAAACGCGAGTATTTTGACGCGTTACACTAAGTTCCTTGTATTGACCAAGCTTAACTTCTGGTTTAACCGTTACAACGGCCTTTAATACCCAAGGCTTACCTTTTTCCATGCTATCAACATCGATTTGAGGTTGATCAACTGGTTCGATTTCAGTTTCCTTGATTGCTTCTTCATATGCCTCTGGGAGCACGATGTTTAAAGCATCTTGATAAAGTGCTTCTTCACCATACATTTGATTGAAGATTTGACGTGGAACCTTACCCTTACGGAAACCAGGAACATTTAAGTTCTTTTTAGTCCGTTGGAAGGCCTTGTCGATACCTTCACTAATTTTATCAGCACCAATTTCGAATGTTAATTCGCCTTGGTTGCCTTCTTTCTTTTCCCACTTTGCAGCCATTGTATTCCCTCCGAAACATTATAATTTCTACAATTCTAGTCAATTGCATACTTGTTAAGTTTAACCTATCGACACCGTAAAGTAAACCAAATTGGCTAAAAAAGCGCGTAAGCTCGCGATTTATTGTTCGTTTTTCTTAAAAAAAGCGACTTGGAAGAAGACTTCCAAGTCGCTTAGATCAATCAATGAAAATCAGTTAGAGATTAGTCATCAATTTCTGAAACAACACCGGCACCGACAGTATGACCACCTTCACGAACCGTGAACTTGGTACCCTTTTCGATGGCAGCTGGTTGAATCAATTCAACAGTGAACGTTACGTTGTCACCAGGCATAACCATTTCAACGCCGTCTGGCAATTCAATAACACCAGTGATATCAGTGGTGTGGAAGTAGAATTGTGGACGATAGTTTGAGAAGAATGGCGTATGACGGCCACCTTCTTCTTTGCTCAAGATATAAACTTCACCCTTGAACTTCTTGTGGGTTTGGATCGAACCTGGCTTAGCCAAAACTTGGCCACGAACAACTTGTTCACGGTTAACACCACGTAATAACGCACCAACGTTATCCCCGGCTTCACCTAAGTCAAGTGTCTTACGGAACATTTCAAGACCCGTAACAGTTGACTTAAGAACATCTTCGTGTAAACCAACGATTTCAACTTCGTCGCCGACCTTAACAGTCCCACGATCGATACGACCAGAAGCAACAGTCCCACGACCAGTGATTGAGAAGACGTCTTCAACAGGCATCAAGAAAGGCTTTTCAGTATCACGAACTGGAGTTGGGATGTATTCATCAACAACATCCATTAAGTGCATGATAACCTTTTCTTGTTCTGGGTCGCCTTCAAGTGCTTTAAGCGCTGAACCACGGATAACAGGAATATCGTCACCAGGGAAATCGTATTCTGAAAGTAATTCACGTACTTCCATTTCAACCAAGTCAACTAATTCGTCATCGTCAACAAGATCAGTCTTGTTTAAGAAGACAACGATATAGTCAACACCAACTTGGCGAGCCAAGAGGATGTGTTCACGCGTTTGTGGCATAGGACCATCAGTTGCGGCAACAACTAAGATCGCACCGTCCATTTGAGCGGCACCAGTAATCATGTTCTTAACGTAGTCAGCATGTCCTGGGGCATCGATATGAGCGTAGTGACGCTTTTCAGTTTCGTATTCAACGTGGGCAGTGTTGATAGTAATACCACGTTCACGTTCTTCCGGAGCAGCATCGATAGAAGCAAAGTCTTGTTCTTTAGCCAAGCCCTTAGATGCTAATACCTTAGTGATTGCAGCGGTCAAAGTAGTCTTCCCATGGTCAACGTGGCCAATAGTACCAATGTTTACATGGGGTTTTGTTCTTTCATAATGTTCTTTTGCCATTAATGAAACCTCCTGTGATTTTCGCAAGAATAACGTCGAGGCCAAAATGGTCTCAACAATTCTTTAGTTAGTATTATACTACATCCTAGTGAAAAGGCCAAATCGCGCACCCATCACTGAGAATCCTTAAATATTATATATAGCCTAATCTGATTTGTAAACAGATATTATTCAAAAAATTGAATTTTTGTTAGTAAATTCTTATTACACACGCTTATGATTGTAAATCAAGGCTAAATTGCTGAATTTTTTGCTGAATTTTCATCATTTTTTCAGTTTGGTCATCAGACGGCGTTATCGTCTGCCAAGTTTGCAAACTAATCAAAAGATCGATCCAAGCCGTGGAATCTGTAATAACCTGTGCAGCGCATGGATATAAATACATTAATTGCAATTGTAAAAGTTCTCGTAAGCTTTCATATAAAAAGACATCTTGATTACCAAGTCGCACTTTCAAAGCATGGTAAACGGCCTTGCTCGTCTCGTCCTGACCGAGTGCGACTAACTTTGCTGGACACAGTGTCAACATCTTCTCATCCAGTAGCCACTGCATCTTGACCGTCTCTGATACTTGCAATTGGTACAGTGTATATAACACTTCTACTCGTGTTAAGGGATGCAAAAACGGATCTACTAATAGAAACTTGGCTGCCGTCAGATAGCGCTCATATGGCAGGTGACGGGCTGCTTGCAAACCTGCCACCTGTTTCTGGACGGGCTGGTCAGATAAATGATAAAAATGACGCATTGTTGTGGTCAATGTCGATCCTAGCGTTCGCTCAGCCGTACTCTCCGCCGCTTTTAAAGTTGTGTTTGCAGCCGTAGTCCACGCACTCGTTGGGCGTGCCTTGATCATAATGTGGGCAGAAATGAAGTCATGATTAGCAACCAATGCATTCAGATACAGATCTGCGGCCGCATCGGTTGCTAAATACTGCGCTTCAAACTCACTGGCATAATTAGCTGCTGCCACATATTGTTGATCAGCCACCAACGCTTGGACCAATTCGTAATTAACTGGTGCCGTTTGCTGTGCCTGATACACTTGCTCCCACAAACTAGCCGCCTTGGACCAATCCTGAGCTCGACTGGCTTGTTCGGCGGCCAATTGTGTTTCAGCTATTGTCATTGAACCTTCCTCCTCTTCATTGTAACCAAAAAAGTCGGAAGTAGCTTCCGACTTTTTTAATACTAAGCTTTAGATTCAGTCTCGACTGGTTTGGCTGGTTTAGCCTTCTTTGTACGCCGATGATGCTGATTAACTTCCATAATAACCGGTAAAATAACTGGGTGCCGCTTGGTCTGGTCCCATAAATAATGGTTCAACTTCTCACGGACAGCCTGTTTTAAATGGCCCCAATCAAACTCTTTATTATCAAGATTTTCTTGCACCGTCGTTTTGACTAACTCAGCGCTCTCTTGCATCAAGTCTTTACTAGTCTTGACGTAGACGAAGCCCCGTGAAGTAATCTTAGGAGTGGCAATAATCTTCTTCTTTTTGCGATCAATCGTGACCACTGCCACGAAAATACCGTCTTCAGACAAAATCTTGCGGTCACGTAACACAATGTTTCCAATGTCACCGACCCCGATGCCATCGATCATCGTATCGCCGACTTCGATTGAACCGGCCAAGTGCATGGTATCACCGTCATAACGTAACTGGTCACCCTTGGCTGCGATCAGGACATGGTCGTCCGGAATTCCAACTTCACGTGCAAAGTCCGCATGAGCATCCAACAGACGATACTCCCCTTGAATCGGAATGAAATATTGGGGCTTCATCATGTTGATCATCATTTGCAAGTCACGTTTAGCGGCATGGCCGGAGGAATTCATTTCATCAGCAATCGCCTTAACGTCCGCATCAGCACGATAAATCATATCACGGGTCTTGGCAACCACGGTTTCCATCGAATGTGACGGTGTGGTAGTAATAAACACCAGATCACCCTTTTCGATATTGACCTTGCTCTCCTGCTTATTAGCCATCCGTTGTAAGGCCTTAATAGGTTCGCCCATTCGGCCCGTTTGTAAAATCACGATTTGTTCAGGTTTAAGTTTATCAATGGCTTTAAGTGGCACGACAACGTCTTCAGGCATGTGTAACTTGCCTAAATCGATTGCGGTCTTCACGATACTCTCAACGTCACCAGGCATTAAAGCGACTTTCCGATTAGACTTTGCAGCGGCATCTAAAACTTGCTGAATACGCAAGATATTGGATGCAACTGAAGCGACAATGATCCGTCCTGGATGATATTTAAACGTTTCTAAAACATAGGCCGCAATTTCACGTTCACTGACCGGCTGTTCATAATTTTCTGCATTAGCTGAATCACTAAGTAACGCCAAGACGCCTTTTGATCCAATCTCCGCCAACCGCGCAAAATCAGTCTGATAGTCGCCTGCGGCCGTCGGATCAAACTTAAAGTCACCGGTATAAACGACCTCACCGGCACTGGTTTGCAACACGATTCCCATTGAATCTGGAATCGAATGGGTCGTGCGGAAAAACGAAACCGTGACCGTGCCAAAATCAATTTCTGTCTTCTCATTAATGATGTGGAAGTCATTAAAGTTTTTAGCTTTAGGGTCCTTTTGCAATTGAATTTTTGCCAACTCAATGGTTAGCTCTGAACCAAACACGGGAACGTTGAACTCATTCAAAAAGTACGGTAACGCACCAATGGCATCAGCGTGGCCGTGGGTCAAAAAGACACCGACGATTCGATCAGCATTTTCTCGCAAATAACTGAAGTCCGGAATCACGATATCAATTCCTAATAACTCATTTTCCGGGTACTTTAACCCACAATCTAAAATATAAATATCACCATCGACTTCGACAGCATACATGTTTTTGCCGTTCTCACGGACCCCACCAAATGGGGTAATTTGAATTTCACTACTCAATTATTTCACCTTGATTCTTCTAAATGTTTAATGTTTTAAAAAGCTGAGCCGTTTGTTCAGTACTCAATGGTAAGATTGGTAACCGTGGTTCACCCACCGGCTGACCCAAATGATTTAAGGCCGCTTTAACTGGCGATGGCGATGGTGCACTAAACAAGGCACTCATCTTGGGTGTTAAGTCCCGTTGATACTTAGCGGCCGTGGCAATCTCACCCTGGTCGATGGCACTAAACATCGCCGTCATTTCGTCACCATAGATATGACTTGCCACTGAGATAACCCCAGCACCACCAATTTCCTTGGCAGCCAAACTCTGAGAATCTTCACCAGTATAAACAAGAAAATCAGCCGGTGCATTTTCGACAATCGCGCCAAACTCTTCCATCGTCGCACACTGCTTAATCCCAATAATATTGGGATTTTGTGCTAATGTTAAGATCGTGGCCACGGTCATCTTCACAATAACCCGGCCCGGAATATTATAAATAATAACTGGTAAGCCACCTTGATCAGCAACCGCTGTAAAGTGGGCAATCATACCAGCTTGATCAGGCTTGTTGTAGTAGGGAACCACCACTAAAGCTGCATCAATCCCCTTAATCTGACTAACCTTCTTAGTAAATGCGATGGTAGCAGCGGTACTGTTTGAGCCGGTCCCGGCCACGATTGGTACCCGACCATCGACAATCTCAGCTGCTTTCTTTAGTAAGGTTAATTTTTCATCTTCGGTTAGCGTTGGTGCTTCACCAGTTGTCCCACCCACCAGAATACCTTGGGTGCCGTGTGCCAATAAATGTTCAATCAAACTTGCTAACCGCTTTTCGTCCAATTGTTGGTGATCATCGAAAGGGGTCACCATTGCGGTCATCAAATCAACGTTTGCAAAGTTCATGATCTAAAAACTCCTCTATTAAAATTTACAAGTACCAGCGTACCTGTTCCGATTAAGTAACTCTCCCCAGTTTACCACATTTTAAAGTAAAGCAATAGTTAGACCATTCAATGCAATCTAATGTGGTCGTTGCTGACTAAAATACGCGACCCACAGCATCAATGCCATCAGCTGTAATCCAGCCGTAACAATAAAGATTGACTGATACCCCCACCAATTGGCAACAATCACGGCTAACCCGGGGCCGACCACGTTACCACAAGCTTGCGCGGACTGATTTAAACTAAACACACGCCCAAACGCTGCGTGTGGGACATGCTCGACTGTCATCACTTGAAGCGCGGGCAATAGTGCCGCATCCGCAATTCCCAGTATTAGCCGTAGCCCGACCAGCCACGCGACCTGATGTACTAAACTAGTCAACAATAAGTCAACAATCGCTAAAATCAAAAAAATAACTAAGCAACGGCCAGCGCCCAGCCGATCCAGAATGCGCCCAACACGACCAGCCATTAGAATCGTGGCAAGTCCCGGCGCAGCCGCCACAATCCCCGTCATCAAGATAATCGTCTGCGCCGTTGCTTGGGGCGCTAACTGTCCGACCAGCAAGCTTAACAGTGGTGTTATCGCATTGGTCGTCGCCTGAACAACTAGTAACGATGTCAGCAAGGCACAAATAAAGCGACCACCCAATTGATGTAAGATTGGTCGCAATGGTGGTAACGTGGCGCGACTAACCGCCGTCACCTTCTCTTGAACACCCCACCAGGTCATGACAAAGACAAGCGCCATCAAACTACTAGTAGCCACGAACGCCCCCCGATAGCCAACGGTATTAGCCAGCAAGCTTCCCAAAAGCGGCCCCATCAATGTGCCACTGATGCTACCAGTGACCAGTTTACTTAACCACTGGCCACGTTGTTCCGCAGGTACGGTAATCGAAATCAGTGCGTTAGCATTATTGATGTAACCTGAAAACGCTCCCTGTGCGGCTCGTAAAATCAAGAGGACGATCACGTTAGGTGCTAGTCCCACACCAAGAATCGTTAAGGTCATCATGCCAGATGCGCGTAGACACATCAGCTTACGCCCCTTTTGATCCGCCAATCGGCCCCACAATGGTGCGACTAAAGCTTTGCAGGCGTATGTCACGGCAAACGCCGCTGCCCCTAGAAAATTCAACTTGGTCGTTGAATAATCGCCTAATGTCTGAATATACAGCACAATAAACGGTAACGTCATTGCGTTACCTAAATCAGTGATTAAACTGCCAAACCATAAGACCCGAAAGTTACGAGTCAACGTTGCCATTGCTTCCATGAAATCCCCTCATTCACTTTTGAATAAACATAAGTATAGCGAACGGTTGTTTGGGTTTAATAAAGTTTATGTATCGTTTCTGTAATTTTTTACACAAAAAAAGAACCACCCGCAGGCAGTTCTCGTAATCTCAATATTAACGACGAAGACCAAGACTTTGGATTAAGTCACGGTAACGGTTAACGTCTTCTTTACGAAGGTAAGCTAACAAGTTACGACGGTGACCAATTTTCTTCATCAACCCACGTTGTGAATGAAAATCCTTCTTGTGAACTCGTAAATGTTCGTTTAATTCGTTGATGTCTTCCGTTAAAACTGCAACTTGGACTTCAACAGAACCAGTATCGCCTTCGTGACGAGCATACTTGTTAATAAGCTCCGTCTTCTTTTCGCGTGAAATTGCCATGTGTTTCAACCACCTTTCCAATAATTGCCCTAAACTGAGTAAATCGTTGGTGGTGCACGAAAAACTAAGTAAAGGGTTGCTGAACACTTGATATAGTCTAGCAAACTAAGGAGTAAAAAGCAAGTTTCAATACATATCAAGATAAATTACTTTACACATAACGGTTGCATTCAAGCCGGGGCTTATGTATAATAGCATTTGTTGAAAAAATGATGGAGGTGAATCTGATGCCAATTATCAAATCCGCTATTGAACGCGTGAAAACAAACAATAAAGCAAACGTCCGTAACACCGCCCAAATGAGTGCGATGCGGACTGCTGTTAAAAAATTTGAAGCTGCTAAAACTGCTGGTGCCGACAACGTCGACGATTTATACTTAGCAGCAACTAGCGCCGTTGACAAGGCTGCTTCTAAAGGTCTTATCAAGCGCAACAAAGCTGCCCGTGACAAGTCACGGATGGCTGCACGTTACGCTAAATAAGCTAATTTTACGCCCGAGCATTGCGACGGCGTTTTTTTATCGCCTTTAATGACTCAAAAGATGGTCGACCGAATTCTGAGAATTCCGGTCGACCATCTTTTTTTGGGCTCCATATCTAAGCACTATTACTTTTGCCTTCGTGAATAGTCGTTCTCGCTTGTCCAACAAGCCAATGCCTAACGGGACAGCCGCGTTCCGACCGCTGACTGTCGCTCATTAACAAATTGAACCATAAATAACTCAAAGAGCAACTCCGGGTCGCGTTGTGTCGTTTTCATTTGTACTTCTGTTTGGAGCAGTCCTAAGTACGCCGCCCGTAACGCAGCTTGATCAAAATGGCGGACCGTTTGCATGGCTAGTTTGACCCGATATGGGTGCACTTTAAGCGTGCTAGCTAGGCTGCCCTGACTATAGCCTGCACGCGCCATAATTTTGACCTGTAGCAACAATCGGAATTGTCCTAATAGGATTGCATTGATCTTTAGTGGGGCTTCCTGAGCTGCCACCAGTTCATGGTAAAGTTCGACCGCTGACTGCGTCTGATAACGAAGTACATCGTTGACCAAATCAAAAACATTTTGCGTCAGTGATTTAGTCACCAAAGCCTGAACTGCCGCTAAATCAATTCGTTGGGATTGGGCTGCGTAAATCATCAACTTCGGTAATTGTCCCATAATCAGTCCCAACTGCCCGTCAGTTCGATTAACCAGTTCCTGTAGTGCGTCCGCATCAATGCGAATCTGTTTCTCATCTAACGCCGCTTGCACATAGCGTTGCGTTTCAGCCTCCGAGACTTGGTTGACTTCAACCGTCGTCGCCTGTTTTTTTAACGTTTTAACGAGCTTTTTACGCGCATCTAATTTCTCATAGGGTGCCATAAACACCAGAATCGTACTTGGTTCCGGTTGTTCAAAATAGTGCTGTAGTGAGGCCAGATCATGGTCAACCTTGGTCTTCTTATTTTCACCCGTCAAAAAGTACGGGTGATTAATAAAGACTAATCGCCGTTCACCAAAAAACGGTGCCGACATTGCATCATCTAAAGCCACAGCTACTGGCGTCGTTTCCATATCATAACTGCCGACGTTCATCGTTTGTTCTTCACTGGGAATTTGCTGCGTAAAAGCCTGTTTGAGCTGATCGGCCAAATAGTCGACCGTTCCCAAGATAACATAGATCGATGCCAAGTCACCGTTGCGAATCGATTTTAACGCCTGTTGTGCGTTGATGGCGATCACCTTCCTTTAAAAATGTTTGCCAACGTCCCTGGCGATGATTAACGAAACGATAGGTTATCATCCCCTGCAAAGCCGTTGAATAAGTGACAATATGCTGTTCAGCTAGAGTTATTAGTGTTTCTTGATTCGGATGCCCATAGCGATTGTGCCGACCCACCGATAAAATACCGTGGTGCACACCTAATTGGCGCAAAGCTAACGGATCCGAGGCTGTTTTACTGCCATGATGCCCTAGCTTTAAAACGTCCACGCGTAATTGTGGATATCGGGCAACGATTGCACGCTCCCCCGCTCGGTCAAGATCACCCGTAAACATGAAACGTTGCTGACCAAAAACCCCCGTTAGCACCAACGAATCTTCATTTTCAGCCCGTCCCGGTTTAAACGGATGCACCGCAACCAATCCATCTGCAAACGTATGGCCGGCCAATGCTTCAACCACTTTAGGCCGCTTTCTGGCGGGCACTAGCAGCTTTTGAAACTTGGCTAGGCGCGCCATTCCGGCAGGTACCACCACTTGATTGACCGGCATCAAGCGTAATAGTTCACCCAAATCACCAATATGGTCAACATCCTTGTGTGATAAATAAACTGTATCCAAGTGAGTGATCCCTAGCCGGTGCAAATAATTGACCGTAATCGTTTCCGCACGCGATCGCGGTTGTACCTGCTCTGCCTGCCAACGTGGCCCGGAAAAGTGTAGTTGCCCCCCAGTATCGATCAAACTCACTTGGCGGTTAAATGGTTGGCGAATCAAGATCGAATCGCCCTGACCGACATCGATAAATTGAACGGCACCGTGAAGTGGAAAACGTAGACTAAGACTAAAACAAGCATATGCCAGTAACAGTCGCCAGTAATACCGACGCCGCGGTGTCCGTAACAACCACAAACTCAATAGACTGAGCGTCCATGCCCACAGTGTACTCGGTTGACCGATAATGAGTAGGCCTGGCCAATGGCTGACCCACTCAAGCCAATTCTGAAAATTAACCAACACCCATTCACACACGCTGGTGACATTGGTAGAACCAAAGCCAATGCTCGCCCCCACGACCGTCACCGGTAATAATACCCAACTAAAAATAGGCGCAACCACCAAATTGACTGCTAAGGACCACAGATGCCACTGCGCCGTAGCTACAAGCAAAACCGGTAAACTGATAACCTGAATCCAAATTGCTAATCGCCACGGCGGCAAACCAGGCATTAAGATCAGCAGCAAGGCTAGTCCATAACTGAGCTGACCACCTAATTGGCTCAATACCAAAGGATTATGGGCAATCCCCATTATCAGGGCAAGGCTCCAACCACCCAACGCCCCACTTGACTGATGTGTTAGCAACTGCCAAATAATTGGTAAAGCCGCGGTTACAACTGCCCGCCGCAAGCTATCGGCACCGCCGCCCAAGACAAGGTATGCTGGCAAGAGCCCTAATAACCAAATATCGATTGCTTGCTGACTTAGATGCAGTCGTAACAAGACCCATTGCAAGAATTTAACTAATAAAATAACATGCATACCCGACAAACTGAACAAATGCAATAGTCCCAGCTGTTGAACGGCCCCCATTGTCGTCTGAAAATCTGTGGGGCGTATCCCAACCAGTAGACTCGTCGCATAACGACTAAGCGTTGGTGGCAATCTTTGACAGGCTAGAAAGAATTGCTGACGCCATTGGTGTAATCGATCAAGTAGCCCCAGCCAACCACGCCGCGACGCAATTTCTATTCGTTGAACCGCTGTGACCGTTACTTGGCGGGCGATGCCTTGACTGCGATAATACCTAGGCGCATTAAACTGCCCCGGGTTGGTAGGAGGTGCGATGGCGGCGACTTCCCCCTGAACGTGCCAGATCGTCCGGTGAGTAAACTGGGTCAGATACTGTTTTTCAGTGGCACTTTTCAGCTGTCCTCTAACAAGTACTTTGCCCATTGGACTAGTGGCAATCAGCTGATACTGACCACCGCGCACCGTAATCGCATCGGGTTGGACAGCCAAATGGCTTGTGACCACCTGACTGGGCCGCTGAACAATGGAGGCGAAACGGTGGTTTTGCCAGTTCAGCCAGATTGCCAAAGATAAAACACAGCCAATCGTCACCATCAAACACTGTCGATCTCGTAATCGGATGACTCGCAATAACCAAATTAATAATAATCCGGCTGCCAGCCATTGTTGGTCAACTAACCAACTACTAAGTAAGCCGCACGCAATGGCAGCAAAAAATAGTGCACGCAATTAGTCACGATCTAACAAGATTTGATCAAGATTCAGCTTATCCAAATCTGATTGGTCGAACTGAACTTGTTGTAAAGCCACGTGTTTTCGTTCAATTAAGGACATGGCATACGCATCGTTATGATAATTACGTAAATAATGAATTTTTTGAATTCCAGCTTGTAATAACATTTTCGTGCATTGTAAACATGGAAAGTCAGTGACATAGATTTCAGCACCATCCGTAGCTGCACCGAATTTTGCACACTGCAAAATCGCATTCATTTCCGCGTGAATAGTGCGAACACAGTGCCCATCAACAAGGTAACACCCCTCATCGATACAATGAACATCGCCGGATACTGAACCATTGTAACCACCCGCAATAATGCGTTTGTCGCGAACAATCGTGGCACCAACCGAAAGCCGCTCACACGTGCTTCGACTCGCCAATAAGACCGCCTGCATCATAAAATACTGATCCCATGGAATTCGTTGATCTTTCATCATTTTATGCCTCACTTTCAATGACAGTAGTATACCAAAATGTGCGCTTTGAAACTAGACGGTGAGCTGGTCTTTGTATTTGACCACAGTCTTTTCTCCAAAGCCGCTGACATTTTTCAAATCATCAATTGTTTTAAAATTACCATGTTGCTGGCGATAATCAATGATTTTTTCAGCCTTCTTCTGCCCGATTCCGCTCAACGTTTGCAACGCGGCCACATCAGCCGTGTTGAGATTGACCTTATCCGTTGCCGCATGATCACTAGTTGGTGTTCCGCCAGTAGGCCCCGTTGACTGGACGACTGGTGGCGCAACAGCCGGGGCCTGTTCGCCCTTAGCTGGCACGTAGATCACTTGCTGATCAGTCACTTTGGCAGCCAAGTTGATCTGCTGAGCATCTGCCTGTGGCTGCATGCCTTGTGCCAGTTGGATGACATCCGCGACCCGCATACTAGCAGTAACCTGATACAACCCTGGTTTATTAACCGCACCCTTAATATCGACATACCCGGGTGAACTAGCACCTGTCGGTCGGGCTGGGCTCGGTGTAGCGTTCGACGGTTGGGTACTCGTTGCGGGCTGGTCAGCATTGGCAGACGTTCGACTCGCGCCTCCCATTGATGTGGAATTGAACGAATGCGCCAACAAGTTATCCGTACCGGCGGGTTGAGGCTGCTTAAGTTGACTCAGTGCCCATCCCGTTATCAAAATAATGATCACGGCAGTAACACCACCAACAATCCGCCAGTGCATTTTGAGCAGCTTAATCCAATCTATCATTTGTTTTCACCCCTTCAGCGAATAGTTACGCAAAAGGAGCGGCTACCCATGAAAAAAGTTTGGGTTTTACCCCAAACTTTGCTAAATTGCATTTCAATTTTACTATTGGTGTGTCTGCAAATAATGAACGGCCTGTTTAAATGAGGTCACTGGAACAACTTTCATATTAGGCGCGTACTTTTTCGCGGTCGCTTTAGCAAGTTGATAGTTAGTTTGACCCTTTTCTTCAACCGCCAAAAGCGCTTTGGTTGGTTTCACATACGGTGCAAAGAAAATTGTCGCCCCTGCCCGCTTAGCAGCAATCACTTTCTTGTCGATACCACCAATTTCACCAACTTGTCCATTTTGATCGATGGTGCCGGTCCCGGCAATCTTGCGTCCGTGTCGTAAGTTCTGATTGGTCAATTGCTGATAAATTTGCAAACTAAACATCAAGCCCGCCGAGGGACCCCCGATTTGTCCGGGATCGACCTTGACCGGAATAGTCGTCGTCACTTTAATATTATCAGTTAGGCCGATACCAATCCCGGCGCGGTGCGTGCTCAGCTTGATTAGGGGCGCACTTGCTTGCTTCAAATGGCCCTTTCGCCGATACGTGATCGTCACTCGATGTCCGACGCCCTGCTTACCAATATAATGCTGATACGCACTGGCTGTATTAAAATGGTGGCCATCGACTTTCGTAATCGTATCGCCAACTTTTAACTGGTTTCTAAATTTCGAATTAGACTGAACCGTTAAAACGTAGATACCCTGATAAACCTTGCGGTATTGCTGATGCGCAGCCGAATACGCCGTCGCGATAGCTTCGTTGATTGCACTTCGCATATAAAACTTCTGAACCCGATTATAAGTCGCGTCATCCTGACCGCCAGTCATATCCTGAGCACTGACCACGTCATAGTGCGGATTCAATTGTGCGTAAAGCCACATCAGCGGCGTCGCTCGAGCTTCTGCGACCGAGGTCAACATAAACTTACCCCGGTGATGATCCGGATGCCGCTTGACGGTCACAAAAGTCTTCAAATTGTTTGCACTTCCGGGTCCTTCAATATAGTACGGTAAAGGAATTAGAAATAGTGCAAGTACCACCAGTATCACGACCAGCAAGCCCCAGTAACGTTTTAACAACTCCCGGCCCTTAGTCATGCTGATCAGTTCCTAACCGCTGATGGAGTTTTTGCGCCACCGCGGTCGGGACGTACTTGGAAACGTCCGCTCCCATCTTGGCAACTTCCTTAATTAAGCTGGAAGAAAAGTAAGCGTACGGGGGCCGTGCAATCAAGCAAATCGTTTCGATCGTCTCGTCTAATGACTTGTTCATCCAAGCGATATCACGTTCATACCCGAAATCCTGTTCATTCCGCAAACCACGTACCAAAACTGTCGCATGGACACTCGCCATAAAGTCAACGGTCAAACCAGTTGCGGCCTGAACTTCAACGTTGGGTAAACCCGTCAGCTCATCACTGATCATCGCGACTTTTTCCGTCATCGTAAATAACGGTTGCTTACTCGTATTGACCATGACGGCCACAATCAACCGGTCAACTAATCGACTGGCACGTTGAATCATATCCAAGTGGCCCCGTGTGATTGGGTCGAAACTCCCCGGAAAAACTGCTGTCACCATAACTTACCCGACCTCCGTTACTTTTTGGTAAATGGTAATGACCGTAATACCGTAATCTTGTTGTCTGATCAATTCAAATCCGGGTAAGACCGTTGGCAAGTTCGCATTCGTATCCGTCTCACAAATGACCCGGCAACCCGGATTCAGCAATCCTAGTGCATCACAATGCTGAATATCCTTCACAATCTGTTGCTTGGCATAGGGTGGGTCTAAAAACACCCAATCAAAGTGTTCATCTTGGGATGCTAATCGGTCCAAAATACGCTCAGCATCGCCTTTGATAACTTCAAATCGTTCGGGGACCTTTGTAACGGCAATGTTATCCTTGATCGTCTTGATGGCTTGATACTGCCGATCAATCAAGACGGCCCGAGCCACTCCGCGTGATACAGCTTCGATACTCAAGCCACCGCTCCCAGCAAATAAGTCTAGGGACTGCCCACCATCGAAATAGGGGCCAATAATATTAAAAACAGCTTCTTTAACCTTGTCCGTCGTCGGCCGAGTTTGCATGCCTGGCACGGCTTTGAGCCGCCGACCACCAAAGTCTCCTGCTACAATTCGCATTTCATCTTCACCAACTTAATCCTCATCATCGTCATCAGGCGCACCAGTCGTGGTTGGCTTAAAAAAGCCTTGATCCACACGTTCGCCAAAGTTCATTGCAACGTCCGGGCGGTATGACGGTTCAACCCTGCGGACAAAATTTAATTTTTTGATTTTCGTGGTCGCGGCCGGAATTTGACTTTCATCCATGTACAAGACCACATAATGCTCTTTACGCGATTGGTATTGAATTAATCCAAAACGTTTCAATTGACGCACCTGCTTCATCGAATGCATATAAACGATGAGCGACCGGCGCGGTTTAACTGTAAAATCCATCGAACCTCACCTCTTCTACTAGCGTTGCTGTTTAAATGTTAGGCTAGATTCAGCATTTCGTCAACTAAGTTCTTAACTACGCAGTGGTTTTTATTGGCGAAGCGCTGAAGCTAAAAAAACACTAGTAACCTAAGCCACTAGTGTTTTTGCTTGAAATATCCTTATTGTGGTGCAATCTCGAGCAGTAAGTCATCCGTCTGAATGACGTCACCCGCATTAACATAAATATGTTCGATGACCCCATCTTCCGGTGCCTGAATGGTTGTCTCCATCTTCATTGCTTCCGTCACAAGTAATGGCTCACCTTTCTTAACCGTTTGGCCCTTCTTAACTAACAGTTTCAGAACTGAACCACTCATCGTTGCGCCAACTTCATCTTCATTAGTTGGTTCCGCCTTGCGCGTGCTGGTTGCCGATTGGTGAATGGCATTGTCCTTGACCATAATCTCTTGATTTTGACCATTGATACTAAAGTAAAGTGTCCGGACACCATCGACATCGGGATCACTAATCTGATTAAGCTTGACGATCATCGTCTTACCTTTGGCTAACTCAATATTGACCGTCTCACCGAGCCGCATGCCTTGGAAAAAGGTCGGTGTGTCTAACAGTGATACGTGCCCGTAGCGCTTATGGCTAGCGTCGTAATCCATGAATACTTTCGGATACAGGATGTAGCTGAGCACTTCCTGATGGCTCGCTTCATGGCCAAGCTTAGCCGATAGCTCTGCTTTGACCGCAGCAAAGTCAGCTGGTTTGGCTAAACTACCGGGCCGCACAGTCAACGCTGGCTGGCCTTTCAAGACGATCTGCTGGAGCTTCTTTGGAAAGCCTCCGACTGGTTGACCAAGATTGCCAGCAAAGAAGTTGATGACCGATGCTGGGAAATCGAGCTTGGTACCCTGATTATAAACATCGTCCGGTGTCAAGTGATTTTCCATCATGAACAGGGCCATGTCACCAACAACTTTAGAGCTGGGCGTAACTTTGATAATATCACCAAACATATCATTGACCGTCGCATACATCGTCTTAACTTCTTCCCAACGATCCCCGAGACCAACAGCCTTAGCTTGTTGCTGCAAGTTAGAATATTGTCCACCCGGCATCTGCGTCTGATAAATATCTGTCTGTGGTCCGGTCATACCGTTCGAGAAGTCTTGGTAGTATGGCCGTACGCCTTGCCAATACCGATTGATGGCTTCAACGTTGTTAATATCAACATCAGGTTGACGATCATTGTGGGCTAATGCGTAATACAACGAACTCATTGATGGTTGGCTGGTCGTGCCTGATAGCGCACTCGCAGCAACATCGACCACGTCAACACCAGCTTCCACTGCTCGGGCATAGGTAAAGATTCCATTACCAGTCGTATCATGCGTATGCAGATGAACTGGCACGGACAGCGCGTCTTTCAACGTCGATACTAATTCATAGGCGGCCTCTGGCTTTAACACACCCGCCATATCCTTGATGGCAATAATATCGGCACCAGTTGATTGCAGATCCAAGGCCAGCTGACGGTAATAATCAAGATTGTATTTTTGCCGGTCAGGGTCCATAATGTCGCCCGTATAACAAATCGTGGCTTCCGCAATCTTCCCGGTTTCCTTGACGGCCTGAATACTCTTTTCCATTTGAGGAATCCAATTCAAACTGTCAAAAATGCGGAAAACATCAATGCCACTCTTAGCTGCTTCTAAGATAAATTCGCGAATCACATTATCTGGATAGTTCTGGTAACCCACCGCATTGGAACCACGGAACAACATTTGGAAGAGTGTCCGGGGCATTGCCTGCCGAAGTTCTTTCAGCCGATTCCAGGGATTTTCATTTAGAAAACGATAGGCCACATCGAACGTCGCACCACCCCACATCTCATAGGAGAATAACTGTGGCAACGCTTTTTGTGAAGCCGCGGCAACGGCTAACATATCCTTCGTCCGCATCCGCGTTGCAAATAAACTCTGATGCGCATCCCGCATGGTCGTATCTGTTAATAACACTTGCTTCTGGGCTAACAACCACTGTTGTAATCCCTGGACACCTTGTTGATCCAACACGTCTTTTGCCGTGACGATGTCGGGTGCGATCGGTTGAAAATCATCCTTAAACTCAACGTCCGGATAGTACTTCTTCGAATGTTGGGCAACGTCAGCGAAACCATTGACCGTCACATTCCCAATATACTTCAACATCTTATCTTCACGTTGCGTATCGTCAGGGAATTTGAAGAGCGTTGGGGTCTGATCAATAAACCGGGTCCCCGCTTCACCTGCTTGGAACGTTGGGTTGTCAATCACATTCAGCATAAACGGAATGTTCGTCTTCACGCCGCGAATATCGAATTCAACTAGGACGCGTCGCATTTTATGAACGGCCGCTTTGAAGTTCCGCGCCGCAACACAAGCCTTTACAAGCAGTGAATCAAAATAAGGCGTTACGATTGCGCCGGAATAGGTATTACCAGCATCCAAACGAACCCCATTACCACCTGGTGACCGGTACGTCTCGATGCGACCAGTATCTGGCATAAAATCATTTGCGGGATCTTCCGTCGTAATTCGACACTGAATTGCCGCACCCTTATATGTCAATGCGTCTTGATGTGGTAACCGTAAATCCTCGAATAGGTCACCACCCATCGCAATTTTGAGCTGAGCATGGACAATATCGATTTCGGTAATCATTTCTGTCACCGTATGTTCAACTTGAACCCGCGGATTAACTTCCATGAAGTAGAATTGGTCCCCTTCAACCAAGAATTCAACCGTTGCGGCGTTTAAATAGTGTACACTCTTCATCAAGTCGACTGCGGCGTTACAGATCTTTTGACGCAACTCGATTGGCAGGGCCACGGCCGGTGCAAATTCAATCACCTTTTGATTACGGCGCTGAACAGAACAGTCACGTTCAAATAAATGCATGACATTGCCGTGAGCATCCGCTAAAATCTGGACTTCAATGTGTTTGGGATTCGCGATGAATTTTTCCAAGTAAATCTCGTCATCACCAAAGGATTGCATGGCCTCTGAACGGGCACGGTCAAAAGCTTCTTGTAATTCAGAAGCTTCGTGAACGATGCGCATTCCCCGACCACCACCACCCATGGCAGCTTTGATCATAATTGGATAACCGTATTGCTGAGTAAATTGTAACGCCTCGTTCAGGCTAGTAACCGGGTGCAAGGTACTCGGAATCGTCTGCACGCCGGCATCGCGAGCTACACGTTTGGCCGTAATCTTATCACCAAACATCTCGAGGTGCTCTGGCTTAGGACCAACGAAGGTCATGCCTTCTTCAGCAATCCGCCGAGCAAAAGTAGCATTTTCAGATAAAAAGCCGTAACCTGGGTGAATCGCATCCACATGATTTTCTTTAGCAATGCGAATAATATCTTCAATATCCAGGTAAGCCGCAATCGGCGCCTTACCCTCACCTACTAAGTACGCTTCATCAGCTTTAAAACGGTGAACTGAAAACTCATCTTCTTTGGCGTAAATCGCAACAGTCTGAAGGCCTAATTCGTGGCAAGCACGAATGACCCGGGTCGCAATTTCACCACGGTTAGCAATTAATACTTTCTTCACCAAAATCCCTCATTTCCAAATAAAATCGTCTTAGCCTGCCTGTCGAACTGTATTAAGGCGCGCCATTTTTTCAAGTGCACTAATGTTTAATACCAATCCTAGTGAAAGCGTCAATACCATCATGCTAGAACCACCATAACTCATGAATGGGAAGGTCACCCCAGTAATCGGAATCAGACCAACGATCCCACCCACATTAATAAATGCTTGAATGGTCATGTAGGCTGCGACACCGTAACAGACCAACGCGTTGAACGTATTAGTCGCACGAACCCCGATATAGATCGTGCGCATCACGATGACAAGTAGTAAGCCCATTACGATTAAAATGCCAATTAGTCCGAGTTCTTCGGCAGTGATTGACATAATAAAATCAGTGTTCGGTTCGGGTAAATAACCACGTTTTTGCAAACTATTCCCAATCCCAACGCCTGTCAAACCACCGTTTGAGATGGCATAGTAAGAGTTGACTAACTGCGTCCCCGCTCCTGAAGCCGTTTTAAACGGATTCAGGAAACCGAGAAACCGCCGTAACTGATAAGAATTTGCAAAAGCACTTTGGGGCATGCGACTCACTAAAGGCACTAAAATCCATTCAAAGGCCGCGACCGCCCCAGCAAAGACACCAACACCTACAAAGTATGAAATGCCACTCGCAAACAAAATAACCGCCGCGATGGCTAAATTAATCGTGGCCCCACCAAGGTCGGGTTGCACAAAAATCAGTAAAATCATCGCGAACAACATCACAAACTGAGCACCCAATTCACGGATTCGAGCCACCCCAAAATGTGCCTCCCGTTGAGAAATAATTGATGCCAAGTAAATGATCAGGTAAAACTTGCAAAATTCAGCTGGTTGGATCGAGACTGGTCCCAAAATGATCCAGCCAGCCGCCCCATTAATTGATTGACCAACCAATCGGAGGAGAACCAGAACAAATAACATCGCAAACCCTAACATACCAAGTAACTTGGTTTGCTTAAAATAGTCGATCTTCAAATTCATACAAACCAAGGTGATCACTAAGCCTAAGACGACCCAGATCAGTTGTTTAACTAAATAACCGGTGGGTGTCGAACCGTTTTGTGCGGCTACGTATGAACTCGATGAATAGACCATGACAACGCCGATCCCGCTGAGAATCAAATACGGGATAAACAGCACATAGTCCATATAGTGTAACTTTTTCCACATGAGCTTAAATCCCACCCTAATTAATATCTCAATTCGGATTATCCCCCACAATAACGCGAACTGTTTGCTTGCAACAATTATAGCATAAGTCGATTTTAACACAGCATTTTCACATATTAATTTGTTGTTTTTTAATCAAGTTTGGATTACTGATTTACAAACCAGTGCGTTTAGCCTCATTAATAACCGACTGGTAGCGCCTCCAAATCAGTGTATTTTCCTTAAATGAACGTACCTAGACGATTTGAACAACCCGCGCCGTTCCGGCACTTGACGTCGGAATGAATTTGTCGCGTATTGCCACCCATAACGCGATAAGCGCCCCCGCAAGAGCCAACAATCGACAACGTGAACGATAAAATAGCCGTGGTAAGCCCTATTTAGGACCCACCACAGCTATTTTGGATTGCTAACCGCTCGTTAACGATCGCTTTCGTGTCACGCACTGGGACGATTGCACGCTCACTCGGACTCATCTGCCGCAATCGCGGCTCGCAACTTACGCTGATACCAATCCCTAACACGCCTGATATTCGCAACTGCCCGTTCAAATGAGAATGCGCCCAGTAATAGCAGGCACGGTAAGTACTGAATTAAGTACCGACTCCGACCACCTTCGAACAAGAGGAGGAAGATAAACCCACCAATCATCGCCAACCGGAGCAATTGAATCAATTGCCAGCGCGGGCCAAACCCCAACGCGATAATTACGAGTAGTACTAACCACCACAGTTGCGCCACAAACCGAAAATCTGCAATATGGCGACCGTATAAATAAATAAAGTTTTTTAACCAATTACTAAAGCCCTGGTTGCTTGGTTTTTGATTTTCGCGAAAGAAATTGCCTTCCTTCAACCAGCCAAAGGTCCCGTCAGCAGTATTATTGCGTTGCTTTTTTACCAAGAATTCAAGGTAACCCCACGGTCCCAGTTTCTTGAGCTGACGCTTCAGCATCTTGATTGAGTAAGCCGTTTTTTGTGCCTTGGTGGGCAAAACGGCCATCTGTATCGCCTGCTTTTCACTATACCCTCCGGAGCCGTAAACGCCCATGGCCATAAAGTGAATCGCCGGAATCGACCTTGATTTATCGATTTTGATATACGTCTGGTTCTGGATGGCCTGATTCGTATAATGATAAGTGAGGCCGGCACTTTCGAGCATCAAGATTGCCATGGCGACCGTCACAAAAATCATCGTCGTTTGTGAACCCTGCCGCGACCGCAAACGTGCTAAAAAGCTGATGATGGCAATGGCGATTACCGGAATAATGGATGACGGTTTCATGAAGTACGTTAATGTCACGCTCACACCAAACCCAACGGCGGCGGCCACACGCAGTAACGGCGGTCGCTTCGTTTGACTCATCACAAAATAGCACAGCATGAAAAACGAAACCAGCGGCAGTCCCCAAGCATCCGTATACGGCATAATAATACTTGGAAAAACCGCTAACCAACCGGCGTGCAGATACATAGCGATTCCTAACGCCGAGCGTCGTACCACAAATACGCTCATTAAATTGAAAGCTGCTGAAAGATCGACAAAAAACAGCGTCACGTAATCAAAAAATTGCCATGAAGTTTGACCAGTCACTTCCGATAGCCAGTGCATAAAAAGCATGATTGGCATGTTGTTTTGATTAAGACTGTAATACGCCGTCACGCCCACCTCCTGGACGTGTTTCGCACTGGTAGCCGCATAGTGGAGCATCCCAGCGTCAAAACCACTGACGGGATGGACAAATGTCACGAATACGAGCTGACCAATAAAAACAAGTGCTAACAAGACACCAGCCGTCCGGAGCTGTTTTGTGATTAGTAGTCGATATAGCCCCCGATGAACGCGCGGATACGCATAGTTCATAATCAACACGGCGACAATCACAATAATCAACCCCGTCGTCAATAAGGTCGTACTCGTCCCAAACGTCGCGTTATCCCCTAAAATAATATTCGGCGACATTACTGCAAATAACAACATTGGTACAAATAGTAACCACCAAACGCTCGTAATCATCTTCTGACTAAATTGATAAAAATAACGTCTCATCATTAATCTACTTCGTTTGAATTCTTGCACCTGAACTAAACAATCAAGATATTCCGCTAACTTCGCGTGATATCTTGTAGTCAGCCAACACGTGCCGCTTCAACTCATTTTCCTTTCCGGCGTCGATAGTGATTGTGAATTGTACGCCTATCATCACGTAAGACGGCCAACAACCGTTGCCATTCTTCGGTGAACCCCCGCATTTTCCAAGTTGCCTGGGTCGTCATCGCATTGATAACACCAATCAATCGAATCCAAGCTGTCAAAAACATATAAAGTGGCAGCGTTAATGTTAGCCACCATAAATGCTTGTAGAAATGGCGTTCTTCAGGATACGGCTTTAATAAAATACCAACACTAATAAAGTTAATAACCCCTACCATGACGTATAAACTATAGATCAAGAGATATGAAAGCCCCACGACCACAGTTGAATAGCCAAAAGCAATCAAAACAATCGTCGCAAAAGTCCAAATCATTCGTGGAAACGTAAACGTGTGATCAATCATAATTCGCCGCACCAAAAATTCTTTGAAAAAGCCCTTGATGCTAGCTGTTTGTGACATATAATGTTGTGCAACTTCCAGTTCACCACGTTGCCAGCGCTGGCGTTGCGTATATAACTCGGAAAAGCCTGAAATTGGCGCCACATAAAAAATAGCATCCGCACAAATAACGACCTTTTTGCCTAAACGTGTCCGAATCTGAAACGTCATGTCCGTGTCCTCACCGATTGTATCGGTGTCATACAAGAAAGTTTCCATTAACACTTCCCGTCGAAATGCCGAGAAAGCTCCTGACATGGTAAACAGCTGGTCACGGAACGACTCGATGGTACGGCCAGAAAGAAAAGCCTGTGCATATTCGTAATACTCATTTTTAGCCAACAGCCGATGCCACCAACCATGAACTTGCTTAACCAAGTTTCTTTGTGGGAGCACTGCCCCGGTCATGGCCGCAATCTGCTCATCGTTCTCGAACCGTAGTACCATATTTTTAATCGCGTTGGGTTCCAATAAACCATCACTATCAATATTAATGACATAACTACCAATACTCTCGTAAATGGCCGCGTTAAGCGCGCGAGCTTTCCCCTTGTCAGTATTGACATACCGTAAAAATAAATTAGGAAACGCATTTTGGGCGCGAGCATACGCCCCAAAACTATCATCGGTACTCTGATTATTCGCCAAAATAATTTGCATGCTTTTTTTATCATACGTTTGATGATCGATGGAACGAATGCAGTCAAATAACGTATCTTCAGAATTATAAACCGGTACAATGATGGTTACCCACGGCCACTTAGCAGGCGCTTTAAGCCGGGGCATGTGGCGATGTAGTCGCATTAACTTAATAGTCGACATAATTGCCGGAATAATTTCCACCACGATCGGCACTAAGGCCCAGGTAATCCAAAACCCCATTCTAGTCAGCGCTAAGTTTATCCAGTACATCACAGGATTCGCTCCCTGCAATCAATAAACTGCTGATAAAGTCCTCGAGCTAACTGTGAATAGGTAAAAACATTGTAATATAAGACAATGACCAGAACATAGAACAGTAACCGCCCAATCACTGAATGAGCCAGAAAGAATGTTTGACCACCGCCAAAGTGAACAATCACAATCACTACGGACAGGCGTAATACATTAATCAAGTAAATATACAACAATCCAAAAACACCATAAAACACCTTTTCACGACGCTGGTAAGCCGGGTAAAAGGCTACTAGCGAAATAAATGCGCACGTCTCAATGATTCCCGAGCATTCATAATCAATCGACATGATTACCGGATTACCACTATTAATAATGTAGACCAGGCCCATTTTGAACATAATACTGCACCAACCGGTGATATCACTAAACAGCGCTACCCCATGAATCACAGCGTGGGTAAAAAACCACACCCAATACGGACGACTAATTGCCGTCAAGATAAAAAAGAGCCCGGCGCTTCCCACAATGAAGTAGAAGGCAGATAGCCGAGCCCGTTTGAGCACTGACAGTCCGTATAACCATATCACAATCCCTAGTAGGATCTTTACATTCATCGTACATCAGTCCTATTAATTAGCTTACCGACGCGCCTAAGCCGCCGGTGGTTATAAATTGATTGTCAGTAAATTAAATATCATTAGTTCAATAGTTATCGATTCAATTCACATCGTGCAAGTTAATCTATCTTTAATCATGATTAAAACGTGCCAATTTTAGATTCCTGTTCGTCAGCCGGTGCGCGTCCTATTCCGACCTACGGGGCTGGGTGACAATTGCTGGAACGCAGCCGACGTCGATTTGAGCTAACGCATAACCCGCGTCATCTCAAATACGAGTCTTATTCTAAGCCGGAAGAAAGACACTTCCGACTAAGAATAATTTGGCTACTGAGCATTGTCACCCAGCCCCTCCGGTCGGGAAGCCGCTCGAATGGCTAATGAACGACCATCGAACTCGGTACAATTTGTCGTTGACTATTTTGATACTGGAATTTTAAACAAAGCGTTAGGTGTATTAAGCACTCCGTCAAGAGATTAAATCTCACTACAACAATTTAGGATTAGTGAGCTATCTCAATATCATTTTCAGTCTGACAGTTGATTGACAAAATTATGGTTTATGAAAAACAATGACGAATTCACCAAAAGTTGGGTACGCACATGTCCGCCATTCGAACACTGTCCCGACTGGAAGGCGTTTCGGCCAATGCTCAGCGGTGAAATTCCACTTAGCAAGCGTCCTTGGCTTGGTTAGTGGAAGACCAGTATTTAAGACGTGGGTTGCGGCTTAAATCTGTGTCCACCGCGTTCCAGCAATTGGCAGAAATGCCTGGAAGTCGGCTTAGGACGAACCAGCAAAACAAGTTTACACCAACTCGTATCTATTTCCAGCGGGTTTAAGCTGGCTGCTTCTGAATTTAAAGGAACGGCACGTTTTAATCGTGGTTAATGCTAAATAATAACGAGCACAACATGTTATCAATCATTAGTTCTTAGTGGTCGGTAAATCCGTTGCAGTTAATCGACGCCGCTTGCGGAATTTAAAGTATCCCCAAGCAACGATTACGACACCGACACCGGAAATTACGTACGGACCAGTTGAGCCCCCGGCCACGGTCATTTTTTGATTACCGATATTCGGATTGGACATCGTAATCGTTTGGCCGGTCATCGTTGAAATATCGAACTTGCTCAAGTCCACTCGGAATTCAGCAATCGAATGTGAACCGGCTTGAGAAACATACCCGTTGCCGACCGTCCCGTACTGATGGCCCTCATTGTACTTACCACCCGTAAATGAGACAGCTTTGACCGCCCCGTCGCTTTGCGAGCTAGGCATCTCATTGGACCACACGTAATACTTCTGACCACCAATGTCGAAATTATAATCCCCGTAACCGGGAACCTGTCCATACTTCATCTTGACATAAACGTAGACGTACTTCCCGTCACTAACCATTGCCATATAACCGTTATAACCCTCGGTCAAAGTCACGTTCTTCCAATCATTAAAGTTACCATCGATTTTAATGTTGAGATTATCATTGTCATTGGCTGCATTATTGTCCGTCGTCGAGGACGCCTTGGAAGAGACCGTGCTTTTATCAGTAATTACCCCAGCTGAGCTAGTTGCTGAGGAACTGGCTGCACTACTGGTGCTAGTCGTAGAACTTGAACTAGTTGTAGAATTCGCATTTGTACTTGAACTGGTACTACTACTTGAGCTAGTTGAAGTCGCCGTAATTGTTCCAACAGTGCTAGTCGTAGAGTCACTGCCGATATTCGGATTGACCATCGAAATCTGCTTACCACTCGCACTGTCAGTTAATCCTAACTTGGTTAAGTCAATCTGAAATTCGGCATAATTATGCGAACCGTCGTTGGTCACATATCCCGTCCCGACAGTTCCATACTGAGTACCATCGTTCCATTTACCACCAGTTAATGTGAAGGACTTGACCGTTCCCGAGCTAACACTACCTGAAATATTCTTAGACCAAATATAATACGTCTTACCATCAATAGTGAAATTATAGTCGCCATATCCTGGCACAGCACCATTTTTCATCTTGACGTAAACATTGACATACTGGCCAGCACTCGCGAGTGCCGTGTAACCATTATAGCCCTCCGTTAACGTCGCATCTTTCCAGTCGTTCATCTTGCCATCAATGGTGATGTTGGCGCTAGCATGCGCTGCGGTCGTCATTTCAGGATTGATCATTGTTGCCCCCGTTACCCCAAAAACGAGCATGCCTAAGATCATCAACTTATTAATTTTTTTCACGATGATCACACCTCCCAAGTTCAATACCATTTTAACGGGTAACGAAGACCATCAGACTCTTTTTACCCTATAAACTAATACTATACTCTGGATAACAATTTATCAATCATTATTTCCATCTAAATGAACCCAATAACCATTAATGGGGCAACTATTTGAGTTGGTGATTAAACGACTCCTCTTCAAACCGCTTTGGCCGATACAGCCTTAGGCATGCCAGTACTAAAAAAGCACGCCCTATTAAGGACGTGCTTCCAAGCAATCAACTTACTTGTTCATTTTACGCTTTTTAGCTTCTTTTTCACGGGAGTTCGTGTTCAAAATGCGTTTCCGCAAGCGAACATGATCTGGCGTAATTTCACAGAATTCATCACTATTCAAGAATTCAAGCGATTCTTCCAATGTCAAATGCGTTGGTGTCTTGATTGTCGCCGTCAAATCCTTGTTAGAAGAACGCACGTTGGTCATGTTCTTACCCTTAGTAATGTTAACTGAAATGTCATTTTCGCGGCTGTTTTGGCCCACGATCATGCCTTCATATACTTCGGTACCTGGATCAACAAAAATCGTTCCCCGGTCTTCGATTCCCATTGTGGCGTATGTCGTGGTCTTACCCTGGTTGATTGAAACCAAAGCACCGTTACGACGGCCTGGGTTCCAGTTAGGAATAACTGGGAGGTATTCAGAGAAAGTATGGTTCATGATTCCGTAACCACGTGTCAATGAAAGGAATTCAGTTGAATAACCGATCAAGCCTCGTGAAGGTGCTAAGAAAGTCAACCGGGTTTGGTTATTACCAGTACTTTCCATGTTCTTCATTTCAGCCTTACGCTTTGATAAGGTATCAATAATTGAACCAGTATATTCGTCTGGCGTATCGATTTGAACAGATTCAAATGGTTCGCAACGCTTACCATCAATTTCGCGATAGATAACTTCTGGACGAGATGCTTGTAGTTCATAACCTTCACGCCGTAACGTTTCGATTAAGATTGACAAATGCAATTCCCCACGACCAGAAACGACCCATGAACCAGGTTCGTCAGTATCATCAACCCGAAGTGAAACATCGGTTTCAAGTTCAGCCTTCAACCGCATTTCAAGTTGACGGGCAGTTACGAACTTACCTTCCTTACCCGCAAATGGTGAGGAGTTCGTACCGAAAGTCATTTGTAAAGTTGGTTCGTCAATCCGTAAGATTGGCAAAGCTTCAGGATTAGCTGAATCAGCAACCGTTTCACCAACGTTGATATCTTCCATCCCAGAAACAGCAACTAAGTCACCGGCGTGGGCTTCATTGATTTCCAAACGTTGAAGACCAAAGAACCCAAACAACTTAGTTACGCGGAAATTCTTCTTACTACCATCAAGTTTCATGACAGAAACACTGTCACCAACCTTGATCGTACCACGGAAGACCCGACCGATACCAACCCGACCAACATAATCGTTGTAGTCTAATAAGGCCACTTGGAATTGTAAAGGTTCGTCAGAGTTGTCAATTGGTGATGGAATCGTCTTGATGATCGTATCGAAGATTGGTTGCATCGTATGTTCCTGCTTAGCAGGATCTGATTCATAACTAGAAGTCCCATTTAAAGCTGAAACATAGACCACTGGGAAGTCTAATTGTGATTCGTCAGCACCTAATTCGATGAAGAGGTCTAACACTTCGTCAACGACCTCTTCAGGACGTGCACCGGGGCGGTCGATTTTGTTAATAACAACGATTGGTGTTAGGTGTTGTTCCAAAGCTTTTTTCAAAACAAACCGAGTTTGAGGCATCGTTCCTTCAAACGCATCAACAACGAGTAATACCCCGTCAACCATGCGCATGATTCGTTCGACTTCACCACCGAAGTCAGCATGTCCTGGTGTATCTAGAATGTTAATTTGTTTGTCGCCGTAACGTACGGCCGTGTTTTTCGAAAGGATCGTGATACCGCGTTCCTTTTCAATGGCATTAGTGTCCATCGCCCGATCGTCAATCTGGACATGTTCGTCAAGGGTATCCGATTGTTTAAGCATTTCGTTAACCAACGTCGTTTTACCGTGGTCAACGTGGGCAATAATGGCAATGTTGCGGATATCATCTCTAAATTTCAAAATTGATCTTCCTTTCATCCTTCAAAATTCTGACTATCTTCGACAGCAGAAATCTTACATATATTAATACAATCCGCCGTTACTATCAAGTCATAGCTTCAACTTGAAGCCTTCATAACGACGTTTTCAGCGGCTTTCATCCATTGACATAAAAAAACTGTGACATATGGGTCACAGTCCCACTACTTACTAGACGATTGCCAAAATTGAGCGTTGTGCGCGCTTTGTCGCTATCAGTACAGCACCCGATGATAACATATTAACCGGGTTGCCGTCAACTCTAGACACAACTAAGCCAAGGCTTTCCGCGAGAACGCGACCAGCCGCAAAATCCCATGGTCGCAAGTATGACAGGTAGCCGACCAGTTCGCCCGCTAAGACCTGGCTAATTTGAATACCAGCACTACCCATAATCCGTGGTCCCAGTGATTTGGCAATAATCGTCTGCATATTGAAGCGGTCTTGAATTAGTAACGGCGCACTCGCACCAAACAGCCCCGCACTCAGATCAACATCCGCGGGTGCAGCCAGCAATTCACCGTTAAGCGTGACGCCGACTTCAGGACCACCAGCATATAATTTATTCGCCATGACATCAAAGATATATCCCAGTGTTGGTTTACCGTCAACATACAAGCCCACCATCATCGCAAAATGATTACGCTGATGCACAAAATTCATGGTACCGTCGATTGGGTCAACGATCCAGACGTGACCATTCATATCAGTAACTTGGTCGCCGGTTCCTTCCTCAGCTAAAATCTTCGCAACTGGATCCAAGGCTCGAATCTGACGCACCAAAAAATCTTCATTGCTATGATCCACGTTAGTGACCAAATCACGCCGACTCGTCTTCTCCGCAACCGTCAAGTGGGTGCCCATCTTCGCCAACACTTGCGCTCTCGCAGTTTGCATCACGACTTGCATTTTCTGATTTAACTGTTTCACCACATTCGTTTGCACGTTAAGTCACCTAGTCTCGGTATTGAAATCGCTGCTTGTTAGTTTCCTGAGCTGCGCGCATTGTTTGATAAATCCGATAACCTGAAGCAGCCTCATAATCACGAGCCAGTCGTTTTTCTTCCGACTTAGCCGGAACGACCGTCTTAAAATCACGATAGGCTGCCAACAAGTCTGCTGTAGCGATTGTTCCTTCATTAGCGGCCTCGATGGCTTGATAAAAGGTCGTAACCTTAATGATCTCGGCCGTGGTCCACGTCTCATCCAGTGGATATTGGTAATTATCATTGTGTTTAGGCATCTTCATCCAACTCCCCCGCCGTGACCCGGTCAAGTTCCTCTTGAACCTGGCTCGCAATCTCAGCGTATTCTTTCTGCTCTTCATCAGATAGCACCATATCCGCCATTCGTTTGATTCCGTTAGCACTAATCAGTACCGGTGATGATAATCCAACCAGCTGGTCGTCATCGACTGGTGTTTGGATATTTGTGACGGTACCGATAAACGGTGTCTGGGCGTAAAACGCATTGAGCACTTGTACTAATGCTAACACACTCAAGGTCTGATTAGTAACAATCGTGGGGTCGTCGATCTGCTCCGTCGCTGCACTCATTTCGTCCATCCCAAAACTAATATCCTGGTTAGCCAAATAAGTCATCACGGGCGCCGGCCCAATATATGAACGACTCCATGAGATCAGGTGTGTCGCCGCAGTTCCCACTACGAATGCGCGGACATCCGCCGGGCCGACGCTTAATTGCTGACGTAGTAGTTGTTCCAATAAACGACTCTGCGGCAAAGTACCCAATCCGACCACTTTAGAATGATCAATGCCACTGAAACGCGCAGCTAAGACACTTAAAACCGCATCATTGCTACCAGCCAAAATAATTTTTCCGTTAAAACCAGCGCCCATCGCATCATTCACAAACGCGCGAAATAGCGGCAAAGTCGCCTTTAAATCACCACTGGCATCACGGTCGCTTGCCAATGGCACTAAATTTCCAATAATCAAGCTATCTGCTTGCGAATAATCCGGCTTAGCTTGCGCCACTAGTGTAAACTGACGACAAGTTAAACTCGCTGTTACCAGTGCTTGGTAGCGCGGCGCTTCTTCAGCACCCGTTGCGACCACTAATTTCACTGGCAAATCTTTGGCAATTGCGACTAATATTAATTGTTGTACGAACTCGAATAATCCCCGAATAATTACTGTATTAATCATTTCAATCCCTCCAACCTTCGATAATAATTGTACCTGAGCTGTCAATGAATTCAAGTAAATGTTAATAAAAAGCTTACTCTTTTGTAACATTTTTGCGTAACCAATTGGTCCACTTCCCCCCGAAGCAAACACATTTTGATATGTTATTAATATAGACCACTACATGCTAAAAAGTTAGCAATTTGAATAACAACATCCACGTCAGGTTCAAAGGCGTCACTTACGGATCAGCTGAGTAATGATTCACAAGACTGACCTTCATTGCGCCTGACAGTGCCGTTTAAGTTACGTTTTTACGTGACTATCTTGACTGGTACTTCGGTAATCCCTACTGGCTGCAACATCCTATGTAAAATAAAAGTTTGAGACTCACGCCTCAAACTTTTATTAAGCCATCATCCGCTTTAGATGTGCGTTGGGTAACCCATCGCTTCATCCGCCGCTTCTTGAACTACTTCACCTAGGGTCGGGTGTGGATGAATCGTCAAAGCAAGGTCTTCGACATTCATCCCACCATTGACCGCAACGCTTAATTCAGAAATCAAATCACTGGCACCTGGTCCGGCAATTTGGGCGCCGACAATGGTGCCTTCGTCCTTCGTACTGACAAGACGGAAGAAGCCGTCCATGGCGTTCAACGAGATTGCACGACCATTACCAGCAAATGGGAACTTCGACGTCTTCACCTGCAAGCCGGCTTCTTCAGCTTCAGCCTTCGTCATGCCAACTGTTGCCAATTCTGGATCAGTAAAGCAAACTGCCGGAATTGAAACGTAGTCGTTCGCCGTCTTCTTGCCACTGATTGCACCAGCAGCAACTTTGGCTTCAGCAAAAGCTTTGTGTGCCAGCGCAGCACCGGCGACAATATCTCCGATTGCGAAGATATCCTCAGCGGCCGTCCGCCCCTGTTCATCAACTTCGATCAAGCCGCGCTTCGTTAGCTTGACGTCAGTGTATTCCAAGCCCATGTCGTCAGTATTAGGCCGCCGACCAACTGTGACCATAACATAGTCAGCATGAATCTCAGTTTCTTTCCCGTCGACAGCGTAGGTAACCGTAACACCACTATCATCTTGTTCGGAGTTTTTAGCCATCGCATTAGTAATGACATCAACCCCCTTCTTCTTAAAGCTGTTCAAGACAAGCTTGACCATATCTTTTTCGAAGTTAGGTAAGATTTGCGGTGTCCCTTCAAGAATCGTCACGTGAGCACCGAGGTTGGCATAGGCACCAGCTAACTCAGAACCGATGTACCCACCACCGATAACCACTAATTCTTTAGGCACTTCAGGCAAATTCAAGCCACCCGTCGAGTCAACGACCCGACCACTAAACTTGAAGCCCGGAATTTCAACTGGCCGTGAACCAGTTGCGATGATCAAATGTTTGAATTTATAAGTCTGACCAGTATGGTCGCCATTCATCACCCGTAAGGTATGATTATCATGCATATAGGCTTCCCCACGGACCACTTCCACCTTATGCTTCTTGAGCAGCATTTCAACGCCACCAGTCAACCGATCAACAACTTGATGGTCTTTCCAGTCCTGGGTCACCTTAAAATCTAACACCGGATCCTGAATATTTTTAATACCAAAGATCTTACTGTCCTTGGCTTCTTGTAGACGATGACCAGCACTGATCAAGGCTTTTGATGGAATACAGCCAACGTTAAGGCAGACACCACCGATATATTCCTTTTCCACCACGGTGACTTTTTGGCCGAGTTCCGCGGCCCGAATCGCAGCGACGTAACCCCCAGGGCCCGCGCCGATGATCATTGTATCGCGTTCTTCAGCAAAATCTCCTACAACCATTCTGACCTCATCCTTCCATCAAAAGTAATTCTGGATCATGTAACAATTGCTTCAATAAGTTCATTGCCCGTTGGGCCGTTGCACCATCAATCAGACGGTGATCAAAACTCAAGGACAACTTCTGCATCTTACCAACAACGATTTCACCATCGTCATTGACGTAAGGTTCCTTACCGATACGCCCAACACCTAAAATGGCAACTTCCGGTTGGTTGATAACTGGGGTAAACCAGCCGCCGCCAATTGAGCCAATATTACTAATAGTAATAGACCCACCGCTCATTTCACTGGCCTTTAACTTGCCATCGTAAGCTTTTTGCGTATTGTCAGTAATTTCTTTGGCAATTGCAAACAAGCCCTTACCTTCAGCGTGCTTAATATTTGGCACTAACAATCCACGGTCAGTATCGGTAGCTACCCCAATATTGAAGTAGTGTTTGTAAACAATTTCCTTGTTTGCATCATCGATCGACGCGTTCAATTCTGGGAATTGTTGTAAAACCGCAACCAAAGCTTTCACGAAGTATGGTAAGAAGGTAAGATGGATGTCGCGATCCAAAGCAACTTGCTTGTACTTCTTCCGGTGTGCCATCAACGCACTCACTTCAACTTCATCAAATAAAGTAACATGTGGCGCGGTGTGTTTACTGTTCACCATAGCCTTAGAGATTGCCTTCCGAATTGGCGTCATCTTTTCACGCGTCTCTAATTCAGGTGTGTCAGAAACATATGGTTTAACTGGTGTTGGTGCTGGTGCTTCACTTGCAGCCGGAGCCGTTGTCGCTGGCGTAGCTGCTGGTTTAGCACCCGTTGCCGCTGGCGCACCCGTGTAATTGTCAATATCTTGCTTTGTGATCTGACCATGGGCACCAGTTGGCGTAACTAACGTGATGTCAATGTCCTTATCACGTGCGTACTGGCGCACTGATGGCATTGCCAAGACCCGTTTATTAGGATTGCCCGCAGCCGGGGTTCCAGTCGGTTGTGCTGATGTTGCAGCGGGAGTTTCAGCTGCTTCACTTGCCGGGGCTTCCGTCTTAGTAGCCGCTGGCGCAGCGTCGCCAGAACCATCGTCAATCGTGACGATCACATCACCAATTTTAGCCGTTTCACCTTCTGGAACTAAAATATCAATAACTTTACCACTTACTGGCGATGGTAATTCTTCCACCGATTTATCATTTTGAATTTCAACTAGAGAATCGTCTTCTTTGACTTCATCACCAGGTTTTACGAGCCATGATGCAATTTCGCCTTCTTCAAGACCTTCACCAAGCTCTGGTAATTTAAACTCGTAAGCCATTGGATAACTTCCTTTCATGACAGTCTCAGGTGACTGTTTTTCGATGCCGCGTCTTGATTAATAGTTCAAGATTTCGCGGGTTTTTGCCTCAATTTCATCTTCAGCTGGTAACCAATCGTCTTCTGCTAATCCGAATGGGTAGACCGTATCTGGTGCGTACACCCGGCCAACTGGGGCACTGAGATAAAGCGCACCTTTTTCAGCAATCAGTGAAGCAACGTTCGCAGCAATCCCAGCCTGTCGTTGTGCTTCTTGAATCGCAACGGCCCGACCAGTCTTTTGAACAGACTTGAGAATTGTTTCTTCATCTAAAGGTGACAAGGTCCGTAAGTCAACAACTTCAACGGAGATTCCTTCTTTTTTCGAGCTTTTCCGCAACCTTCAGTGACTGGTTAACTTGTGCACTGTAAGCAATCAAGGAAATATCAGTACCTTCACGAACCACGTTTGCTTTATCTAACGGAACGGTATAAGCTTCATCCGGAATATCCGCCTTCATTGACCGGTATAACTTCAAGTTTTCAAGGAAGAAAACTGGATCGTTATTCCGAATAGAAGAAATTAATAGCCCCTTGGCATCGTAAGGATTAGATGGCGTCACGACCCGCAAACCAGGAATTTGAGCTAAATAGCCTTCTAATGAGTCCGCGTGCATTTCTGGTGTATGCGTTCCACCACCATATGGTGATCGAATGGTAATCGGCATATGCCGAGTGCCACCTGTCCGGAAACGTTCCCGTGACATTTGACCAGCAATTGAATCCAAAGTTTCAAAAATGAATCCAAGGAATTGAATTTCAGGGATTGGCCGGAAACCTTCCAATGCCAGCCCAATTGATAAACCGCCAATACCGGATTCTGCTAAAGGAGTGTCAAAAACACGATCTTCACCAAATTCGGCTTGCAGGCCATCAGTTGCCCGGAAGACCCCACCGTTTTTACCAACATCTTCACCAAAAACTAAGGTCTTTTCGTCTGACCCGAGTTCTAATCGAAGTGCATCGGTGATCGCTTGAATATACGTTTTCTTTGACATGTTACTTCGACTCCTTTGCTTGGAATTCCGTAATTTGTTGTTGAATGTTTTGTGGTTGTTCCTCAAAAACATTCCCCAAGAATTCGGTCATTTTTTGCTTTGGTGCTTCATCTGCTTGTTTAACAGCAGCCTTGATATCTTCTTTAACTTGTTCAACGTATTCGTTTTCTTGATCTTCTGACCAAACACCTTGATCAGTCAAGTACTTACGGTAACGAATCAATGGATCATTATCGAACCAAGGTTGTTCTTCGTCCTTAGTCCGGTAACGCTTAGGATCATCCCCAGCATTCGTATGTGGGCCAAACCGGTATGTCAGCGTTTCAATCATGACAGGACCGTTGCCAGCAGCAGCATATTCCCGGGCGGCCTTTGTTACTTCATAAACAGCTAGGAAGTCCATCCCATCGACCTGAACACTTGGAATACCGGCAGCAACTGCTTTTTGAGCCAACGTCTTCGCAGCTGTTTGCTTGCGCCGTGGTACTGAAATGGCATAACCATTGTTTTGAACAATGAAGACGGCCGGTGCTTCGAAGGCTCCGGCAAAGTTCATACCTTCATAGAAGTCACCTTGCGAAGTCCCACCATCACCAGTATAAGTGTAGGCAACTTTGTCTTCGGTACCGTTCTTTTTAATCCCTAAAGCCACTCCGGCAGCTTGTACGTATTGAGCGCCGATAATAATCTGTGGTGGCATTGCATGGAAGTCTTCTGGATATTCGTTACCCAAGACATGACCACGAGACCACAGGAACGCTTTGTAAACAGGTAGTCCGTGTTGAATCAATTGTGGAATATCACGGTAAGCAGGCATTAAAACGTCGGTTTTCTTCATCGCGGCGTTACTCCCCATCTCACTGGCTTCTTGGCCCTCAGTCGGCGCATAGAATCCTAAGCGTCCTTGCCGTGTCAAAGCGTTAGAACGTTGATGTAACGTCCGTTCCCATAACATTAATTTAAAGAATTCAACGAGTTGTTCGTTTGAATATTTAGAGACAATTTCTGGTTTAATTACTTTAGCTTGACCATCCAATACTTGCACGGGCTCAAAGTCTTTCCCAAGTACATCGCGGATCGCACCAAAATCAACAATTGGTTTTTCGTTGTCCATAAATGACACATCCCTTTCATGAACGTACAAACGTTGTGCATCGCACCGCGTTCGTAATCGTTTTCATAATTACAAGTCTAATTTACCATTGCGTTTCATCTTTTGCAAGCCCTTCCAAAGAGCGAAAAGCCGGCTTTTTCTGTCCAAATGATTGTGAACTATTTAATTTGTGCTTAATTCTGTTTTCATCTTTTTCATAACGGGCGCTACTTTTTGGCGTAGGCTTATGATAAACTAGATATTAAGTGTAAACTGCGCGATCTTAATTTTGGAGGTAATTGGAATTGATTAAAATGCGCGACATTATCCGCGAAGGTAATCACACGTTACGCGCGGAAGCAAAGCAAGTTAAATTTCCGTTGAGTGAAGCTGATCAGAAGTTGGCCAATGACATGATGGAATACTTAGAAAACAGCCAGGATCCCGAATTGGCTAAAAAATACGGACTGCGTGCCGGTGTTGGTTTAGCTGCACCGCAAGTCGACGTTTCGGAACAGATGGCTGCTGTCCTTGTTCCGAGTGAAAATGAAGATGATGAACCGGTCTTTAAAGACGTCATTATCAATCCCGTGATCATCAGTCACTCCGTCCAACCCGGCGCCTTAACTGAAGGTGAAGGTTGCTTATCCGTCGACCGTGATATTGCTGGCTACGTTATTCGACACGATCGGATTACGTTACGCTACTATAATATGGCTGGTGAAGAGAAAAAGATTCGTCTCAAGAATTATCCGGCCATTGTTTGTCAACATGAAATTGACCATCTTCATGGTATTTTATTCTACGACCATATCAATGGCGACAATCCATTTGCCGCTGATGATGATTTAGTTCTAATTTCTTAAAGTCATTTAAAAAAGCAGTCCTGAAATGTTCAGGACTGCTTTTTTGGTGCACTCGAATTCAACCGACGCAAATCTTCCAAATACTCTAAAGTGGCCTCATTCATCAAATAGGCAATATCTAAGTGGAGCTGTCCGCTGCGCAGCCACGCATCAGTCACTCGTAACGCTGGTCCAGCTTCCCGGAAAGCAACCACCTGATTGTGAATTGCGTACGCTTGCAATTCGTTATTGAATAATCGCCGAACTTCTGGCAAATCGGCCGTGACCATGCCTGGTGCATCTAGCACGTACTCAAAGGCCATCACACCACGCCCCCAGACGTCTGCGACGGGCACCGAATGAATCGCCCCCGCAACCTCTTGAATCGTCATCGCATTTGCGAGCACTTTGAATGCTGCTACCATCGCACTATCAACCGTTCGTTGGCCAGCCCGCCGAATCTTCAACGCTGCACGCTTCAGCACTTGCCGTCGCAGCAATTCATAAACGACGATTGCCATTAGTACCCCACCAATGATTGTTAACCAACTCTGCATGCTCAACCCTCAATTCTTTTTTTGTATAATGATTCACAATTTTAGGAATTTTTCATTTTATTACTTATGTTTAGCATAGCATGTTTCATCAAAAAAAATTCTTTTAACCGCTCTATTTTTGAAGAAAGTTAACATTGTATACACCCATCTCAAATTATGCTAAAATGTAAGATAATTGTTGTGTTTACACAACCTGGTGTACGGATCAAACTTTTATTTTTGCTATCTATTTAGATTACTTAGTATCTAAATAAATCTTGTTTATATTAAGGAGTTTTACGCATGATTTACAAAGTATATTACCAAGAAACCAAAGAACGGAACCCACAACGGGAAACGACCCAATCTTTGTATCTCGAAGCCGAGACCGAAGTAGCGGCACGGACCTTAGTGGAAGATAATACAGATCACAACATCGAATTTATCGAACCGTTAGAAGGTAACTTCTTGGATTACGAACAAAAAAATCCAGAGTATCACCTAACGGAGTTCAATAAATGAAACGGTTAAACGTCAAAAATAACGAAACCGCTGTTTTTGCAGTCGGCGGTTTGGGAGAAATTGGGAAAAATACCTATGGTATCCAATTTCAAGATGAGATTATTCTGATTGATGCCGGAATTAAATTCCCTGAAGATGAACTTCTCGGAATTGATTACGTTATTCCAGACTATTCTTATCTAGTTGCAAATCAGCAAAAAATAAAAGCTTTAGTGATTACGCACGGTCATGAAGATCATATCGGTGGGATTCCATTCCTATTAAAACAGATCAACGTGCCAATCTATGCCGGCCCCCTAGCCTTAGCCTTGATTAAGGGTAAGTTAGAGGAACACGGGTTATTAAAAACAACTGAATTACACGAGATCAATGAAGATACGGTGCTCAAGTTCCGTAAGACGCGTGTCTCGTTCTTCAGAACGACCCATTCAATTCCTGATACACTGGGAATCGCCGTTCAAACACCACCTGGCACGATTGTAGAGACCGGAGACTATAAGTTCGATCTGACACCAATTACTAACCAGCCGCCGAACCTTCAAAAGATGGCGCATCTCGGTGAACGTGGTGTCTTGGCGCTAATGTCAGACAGTACTAACGCCGAACGGCCAATCTGGACGAAATCTGAACGGTGGGTGGCGCAATCAATTCGCCACATTTTTGAACAAGTTGAAGGTCGAATCATCTTTGCTACCTTCGCTTCTAACATCTCGCGGATTCAAGAGGCAGCGCAGGTCGCCCTTGAACATCATCGTAAAATCGCGGTATTTGGGCGTAGTATGGAAGCAGCTATCGTCAACGGACGTGAATTAGGCTATTTAAACATCCCTGACGAAGCCATCGTTGATGCTAACGATTTACGCTCCCTCCCCGCCAATAAAGTCATGATTCTATGTACTGGTTCCCAAGGTGAACCAATGGCGGCGCTCTCGCGAATTGCCAACGGTACTCATCGCCAGATTTCTATTGAACCTGGCGACACCGTGATCTTTTCAAGTTCACCGATTCCTGGTAATACGTTAAGTGTTAACCACGTAATCAACGAACTCGAAGAAGCCGGTGCGAATGTCATTCATGGTAAAGTCAATAACATTCATACATCTGGTCATGGTGGTCAGGAAGAACAGAAACTGATGCTACGGCTGATGAAACCAAAGTTCTTTATGCCGATTCACGGTGAATATCGAATGTTGAAGATTCACACCGAACTGGCCGAACAATGTGGTGTGCCACTAGACCATAGTTTTATCCTTGAAAATGGTGATGTGCTTGCCTTTACGAAGGATTCTGCCCGGGTTGCCGGTCACTTTGGTGCTGGCGATGTCTATGTTGATGGTTCTGGAATCGGCGATATTGGCAACGTTGTGTTACGCGACCGCCAAGTGCTTTCGGAAGAAGGCTTGGTTGTTGTCGTTGCTACCATCAATTTGAACAAAAAAGAGATCCAAGCTGGTCCAGATATTCTGTCACGTGGTTTTGTCTACATGCGCGAGTCTGGCGATCTAATTAACGAAGCCCGGCGGCATGTCTTCCGTACGATCCGGCGCAAAATGAAGTCGGATAAAGCAACCGAAGCGACTATCCGCAATGCGATTATTGACGACCTGCAGAGTTTCTTATTTGATAAGACTGAACGGCACCCAATGATTCTGCCAATGTTGATTATGAACTAACTACTTGCCGGAACGATCTCGTTCCGGTTTTTTATGGTGTAAGACTGATATGAGGTGTAATTTTGATTGCTGAATACTACATTATTATTAATGAACTGGCAGGATCTGGTCACGGTAAGGTCGTTTGGGAAACCGTCAAGCCGATTCTAGAACAACGACAGATTCGATTTGAATATCGAATTTCTGAATATGCCGGCCACACAATTCGGCTCGCAAATGAGTACGTTAAAACCATTCAACGACGACCAAACGTGACCCCGGTCATTCTGGTCATTGGTGGTGATGGCACACTGAACGAGGCCTTGAATGGTATTATGCAGGTCCCACAAGCTGAACCGATCCCGCTCGCCTACATTCCTGGAGGTTCGGGCAACGACTTTGCTCGCGGTCTGGGTATGGCGACTGATCCAGCAATTGCACTTGCACAAGTACTCAACAATATGCGGCCCCGTTCGTTAAATGTTGGTTATTTCCATGAAACCTTGAAAAACGAACACCGGTATTTCGTCAACAACGTTGGTTTAGGATTTGACGCTCAAATCGTTGATGACACAAACCGTAGCAAAAAGAAGGGCCGTCTGGGTCGTTGGGCTTATCTCAGTAACATGCTGGCCGCATATTCCCAACAGGAAGGCTTCCCGCTAACCGTACACGTTAACCGGAAGCGAGACTATTATAAGCGGGCTTTCCTTTGTACAGTCTCGAACATTCCATACTTTGGTGGCGGAGTTAAAATTCTGCCTCAGGCTAATCTGCACGATAATCAGCTCGAATTGATCGTTGTCGAAGAGCCTCACTGGTGGATTATCCTCTGGTTGTTCGTCTTACTGCTACTGGGTGGCCGTCATCTTAAGTCGCGTTTCGTTCACCATTATCGCAACGCTAACTTGCACTTGTTGGTTAACTCTGTTGAAATTGGTCAGATGGATGGTCAAATTATTGGGAATCGTAATTACGACCTCTACTTGTCCACCCATCCCTACCCATTCTGGATCGACACTAGTATCCATGACCACCACTAACTCTACTGCTAAAACAATACAAATTAGCGATAAAAAGTCGTTGCGAAGATGCTCGCAACGACTTTTTTATAGGACCAAGATTGGCAATTCATACTACTTGAGCGCCATCCACTTACCGGCCAGCAATGCTAATGACCACTTAATTGACTCCCCACCCACTCGGCTAATAAAAAAGACTGCTGACCATCTCAATATGGTCACACAGTCAGTCTTGATTAATCTTAGTCCTCAGAAGCGTTGATTGCTTCCAGAAGCATGTCAAGTTGTTCACATTTACGAGATAAGTGACTCACCCGTTCTTTCAAATGCGGATAAATGGTCACAACCCGTGAGCGATCCTGTTGCCGAACGGCTAGCGTCCTTAAATGATCGAGTTCGGTATTAGCCTCTTGATATTCTTCCAGAATCTCAAAACGATTACTCACTGATAGCACTTCCTTATCACAATAGATGGTCCAATTTTTCGAATTGAAAAACGACAAACATAATATACCACAATTATTGGTAAGTTTAAATCATAAAATTCAAAAAAATTTAAATAAAAATACCCCTAACACTTAACAATATCGTGTTAGGGGTATTTGCAATTAAAATCGGCTTACTTAACCGTACCTGCAAAACTTGGCATGAAGTAAGAACTGATTGTCTGAACTTGAACGTTTTGGCCTTCAGTTGGAGCCGCAACGTATTGATTATTTCCAATATAGATGGCATCGTGATAAGTGCTACCACGACTACCCCAGAATAAAATATCTCCAGGTTGAGCATCCGCAACGGAATGCGTCGTCACATAAGATTCCTGTGCAACCGTACTATGTGGCAAGGTAATCCCAGCTGCATGTTGGTAAACATAGGAAACTAAACCAGAACAATCCATTCCCGAAAGACTCGCACCACCCCAAACATAAGGGATGTTGGCACTAGCCAACTTCAGCGCAAGGCCGGTTACAGAACCAGTAGCTAAATCACTCGTTGAACTAGTAGTGGTACTGCTACTATTAGTCGTTGCGGTACTACTTGCGGTATTGCTTGCACTGCTAGTGGCTGCTGAAGAACTACTCTGACTGGTCGTGCTTGAACTAGTCGCTGCCGAGCTACTCTGGCTCGCTGTACTCGTAGTTGATGCTGCACTAGCAGCTGTACTTGATGCTTGACTAGCCGTGCTAGTAGCAGTCGTACTGCTAGTACTAGTTGCACTCGCAGTTGAAGCGGTACTTTGACTAGTCGTTGTTGAACTAGCAGCTGATGAGGACGCGCTACTCGTTACTGAGGCACTCGCTGCAACACTCTTCGACTGACTGGTAGCAGTCGAAGAACTAGCATTACTTGCTGATACGGCTGCACTCGTTGCGACTGCTTTGACCGGTGCATTTGAGGTCGTAGCCGTTGATGAAGCAACAGAGCCGGTCGATGATGATATCGTTGACGTGCTAGTACTGCTTGCTGAGTTCGCACTGACAGCATCCTGACTTGCTGCACTGGTGCTACTTACAACGCTTGCACTCACACTTGAAACCGAACTCGCACTTGTACTTGAGGTGGAACTCGCACTAACAGCCGTCGTGGCCTTGGCAGTCGTACTCGTAGTTGACGCTGCACTAGTAGCTGACATGGTTGTTTTTTGACTCGTCTTAGCGGTCGTCTTGGTCGTTGCTCCTGGCACTTGAATGTTCTGACCCACCACAATTAAATCGCCAGAAAGACCATTTAACGTCTGGAGAGCGTGAACAGAAGTGTTGTACTTATCAGCAAGCGCCCAAAGAGTGTCACCCGCTTTAACGGTATATGTACCCTTAGTAGCGGCTTTCTTAGTTGCTGACTTAGTCGTGGCGGTCTTAGTTGCGGATCCACCAATTTGTAAGTTTTGACCAACATAAATTAAATCGATATTACCATCAGATGCTTTAATCTGGTTAAGTTTTTCAATACTCTGCACGGAAACACCGTGTTGTTGAGCGAGGCCCCAAACTGTATCGTTTGCTTTTACAGTGATTGAGGCAGCATTGGCAGCTTGGCCTGTAGCAAGCAATAAACCAACGGCACCAACCGTACTGGCTAGGACCTTGCCCGTTGTATGTGCTTGTGACATTTAATTCACTCCTTAGTTTTTGAACTCAAATTAACAGTAACAAAATCGTCTTGTGACTGAAGATTAAGAAATTCTTAACCTGCTTTTACAAATCATAATTTTATTGTAGCACAATTTACCAAAATACAAACTAGAATCGCTCGTTTTTTTACAAAACAGTCCGGTTATTTTGAAAAACGTTTGCCAATGCCAAAGCGGCGCATTTGGCTGTTATAGCAACGTTTATGCATATAAACGGAATGTTATCTTTTGATTACTTCAAGTAATTAGTTGCACTGTTTGGACGAGTTACGCTATTCAGTAAACCAACCAAAAAGCACATTAACCTTTTTGTAGGTTAATGTGCTTAAAGGGGTCTATGATATTTAGTGTTGATGGATAAAATCCATCAACACTATTTTTATGTACAACAAAAGGACATATCGTCCTGTGCTACAATCAAGTCGACCAAAACCAATTGAAAGCGAGTGTCAGATATGTCCCAAGACCATTCTACTAAAGTACTGCTCCAAATTAAAGACCCAAATATTACTGATTTAGTTGTTCAAGAAGCTACTAACGGAAGCTTACAAGTGCTTGCGAAGCTAACGTATCCGGTTACTGTTTCCGCACGTTGTGGCAACGTTCCATGGTTAAGAATGGCTTTAAGACCGTTCACATCAGAATTCCTAGAATTAGCGAACGGGTCACCATCCTTAACTTAAAGAAGCAGCGATTTATCTGTAAAAATTGTGGTAAAAGTAGTTTAACAACGACTACGCTGGTTAAAAAACATCATCAAATATCTGAAAACAGTCTTCATGCCATTGATCTATCATTAACTGAAGACCGTACGATGGCGAGTATTGCGGCTCAATACAATGTCTCGACCAATACGATTAGTCGCCGAATAAAGTTGCTCGGACAAGGTACCCAACCAGCTTTCAACGGACTACCAACGATGCTTTGTATCGACGAGTTTCGTTCAACTGATAAACAAATGAGTTTTATTGCGGTGGATGCCCAAACCCACGACATCATTACAATATTACCAGGACGTAAGAATGCCGATATTAAAGACTTCTTTCTCAATCATTATTCTAAACGTCATCGTGACCGCGTAACCCGGGTTGTGATGGACTTTAATTCTCAATATCAACCCGCGATTCGAACACTCTTTCCACACGCCAAACTGGTCGCGGATAACTTTCATCTTGTTCAAATGGCCTTACGATCTTTGAATCAAACTCGGGTCCAACTCATGAAACGCTTTAACCCTAAGAGTCGTGAATACCGAGTGCTTAAATATTATTGGCGGTTATATTTAAAAGATTATGACAGCCTCGAAAAGCGCAAACCCCAATGGTTTGCGCATCTTAAAGATCGCATGACACAAGAGCAATTAGTCGTAGCCGGTTTAAATCTAGACCAACAGTTTCGACAAACCTACCAAGCCGCACATGCCTTAGTTAAGGCTTTTCAAAAGCGTGATTATCGATCCTTCAAAGCAGCACTAGGTCATGTCGAAAATATCAGTCCTCAGCTAATGACCAATATTAAAAGCTTTATCAAGAACCGGCAACTCATCAAAAATATGACTACCGGCCGATTATCAAATGGTCCCGTCGAAGGTGTGAACCGTAAAATCAAGCAAATCAAAAGAACCGCGTATGGTTACAAGAACTGGCAAAACTTTATTTATCGAATTCAAATTGAGTTCAAAATCAAAATCGAAAAAAAGAGCCCAATTCGTAAATGAATTGGATTCTAAATATAACTTCATCAACACCGGTTGACAGAGACCCGCTTAAAGTTGCGAGCTAGATGCGAGGATCAAACAACCGATCAACTGGTTGCTGTTCATGTACTAATTTGATTGCATCACCCAATAATGGACCAACCGAAAGTTGCACCAACTTATCAAAGTGTTTATCCGCTGGGATCTGAATCGTATCCGTCACGATGACTTTCTCGAACTTGGAAGCCTGTAATTTAGCCACTGCATCCTGTGAAAAGATTGCGTGAGTCGCACAGCCGTATACGGTCGCTGCTCCCGCTTGTGCTAAAGCATCTGCCGAGACATCGAACCGGGTTCCCGTATCAATCATATCATCGATCACAATGGCGACGCGCCCTTTCACATCACCAATAATACTACTTGGCACTAGGTCATCATCATCTGGGTGTCGATTATCAATAATCGCAATTGGGGCCCCCAATAGTTCTGCCATCTTACGTGCCCGCGAAACACCGGCATGATCTGGTGACACGACGACGAGATTATCGGTAATGCCGCGATCTTTAAAATAACTTGCCAAGAGTGGGGCCGCAAATAAATGATCAACCGGAATATCAAAGAATCCTTGAATCTGTGCGGCGTGCAGATCGACCGTCAAGACTCGACTGGCCCGGTCCTTTTCCAATAACGTTGCAATTAATTTTGCAGTAATGGGCTCACGTGAACGCGCTTTGCGATCTTGACGTGAGTACCCGTAATAAGGAATAACCACGTTAATCTGACTGGCACTAGCACGTCTTAAGGCATCGATCATGATCAATAATTCTAATATTGTATCATTGACCGGTTCCGAAATAGATTGAATGACGAAAACTTCCGCCCCACGAATACTTTCTTCGATGTTGATCTGAATTTCACCATCACTAAACCGCTTTACGGAACTTTTGCCGAGTGGAATTCCGACCCGCTGCGCAATTTTTTCGGCTAACGGTAGGTTCGAATTCAGGGCAAACAGTTTCAGTTTGGCATAAGATTGATCTGTTGACATAACGACCTCCATAAAAGTTGTTTGATGATTTTGCTACTTTGATTATAGCAGTAACCACGGCTAAAAACCGCACACAAGCAAATTTTCTTGCATAATGAGCGTCGCCGACAATGTGTCGTTCACCGTAATTTCAGTTGCAATAACCAATTAATTATCAATTAGCTACTTGCGGCATGAAATTAGCTGGCGTGATACCATTCATGCCAATCATCGGATCGATTCGGCCAGCGCTGACTAGCGCTGGGGTCAAAATTGTTGGTCCAGCAGACTGGGAACTCGGTTCCTGAGGTTTTTCAGTGGCCGACTCCTCGTCAGAAGCAACTTTCTTAACCGCCGTCGCTTTTTCGCCGGCTGGCATTGCCTCTGCTTGGTCAGTAGTCGCAATAGTGGCCGTTTCATCGGATACGGTATCCCCGCCAAAGACTTGTTGTAACCGTTTCGTCAGTGTGGTTTGGCGATTAACCGATTCATTGGTAACGCTCCGCTCAAATGATTGACTATCACCTAACAGGATCAGCATTTGTTCAGCACGTGTCACGGCAGTATACAGTAGATTGCGTTGTAGCATCCGTGCAAATTGTGGTACCAGTGGCAGAATCACCATTTTAAACTGGCTCCCTTGAGACTTGTGGATCGACATACTGTACGCTAATGTCAATCGATTCCATTCATTGCGTTGATAAGTCACTTCATTTTGATCAAAGGCAATCGTGATCTGGTCTTTCTTCGATTCATTGTGAGAATCATTTGCCAGATCGATACCGACGATTTTACCAATGTCGCCATTAAAAACATTATCCTCGGGTGAATTAACGAGGTGCAGGACCTTATCACCGACCCGAAAATCTTGACCGTTATACGTTAGATGCTTCTGATGGGCACTCTTCAACGGATTAAAGATTTTCTGAACCGTGGTATTCAGCTGATCGATCCCGGCAGTGCCGCGATACATCGGGGCCAGAATTTGTACCTCCTCAGCACTGAAGCCCTTCGCCTTGGCACGTGCCACAACTTGTTCAACAATGTGATTGACTTGATAAGCGTTGCAGGCAATAAATGAGCGATCCGGTTGGTTGACGGCAAAATCGGCCGGTAAATGACCATCTTTGATGGCGTGGGCCAACGGAATAATACTGGAATCATTGCCCTGCCGGTAGATTGTCGTTAACTCAATTTGGGGCAGTTCACTAAACTGCAATAAATCATGAAACACTTGCCCGGCTCCTACCGATGGCAGTTGATCCTTATCGCCAACAAGAATGACTTGCATGTGACTTGGAATCGCCGTCAGTAACTGCTGAAACAGTACCGTGTCAACCATCGACATTTCGTCAATAATCAGGAGGCCCCCATCTAATTCCTTACTAGGCTCCTCGGGACCATCTTCACGCCCCGTCAACCCAAGCAACCGATGAATAGTACTAGCTGGGAGCCCAGTCGTTTCAGCCATCCGCTTGGCTGCCCGTCCAGTCGGTGCCGCCAGCAGGATTGGAAAAGGCTTATCCTTATACTGATTGATATCTAGTGCAACGTCGTGTAATTCCGCATAGAGCGCGACTAAGCCACGGATAATGGTCGTTTTACCAGTCCCCGGTCCCCCAGTTAGTAGAAAAACAGGCGCCGTAATCGCCGCTTTTAGTGCTTCGGTTTGTGATTCATCATAAGTAATGTTGCTAGCTCGACCGACATGCTCGATAGCATGATCCACGGCACGTTCAGACAATTTTTCATCATTATCGGCGGCTAACAACCGTTGTAAATGTTCCGCAACGCGCCACTCGGCTTCATAGAGGCCGCGCAAGTAGATACGATTCTCGTCACCCACGATTTTATTTTCCTTCGCCAAGACGACCAACTGATCAGCCAGCTTCGAAGGATCAATTTGAACATTGCGAGCATTCTCAAGTAGTTGCAACGTTTGATTCAGCAACGGTTGAGCCGTGGTATACGTATCACCGTTTTCCACGCACAGCTCATTAATCTCAGTCAATAGGGCCGCCTTTAACCGGTCATCCGCTTGGGGATCAATTTTAAGTTGGGCCGCAATTTGATCCGCTTTTTTGAACCCGACGCCTTTGATATCCTCAACCAAACAGTACGGATTCGCTTGAATCTTAGCCAAAGTGTCACCTTGATAGCGTGCATAGATGGCCGCAGCTAACCGACTCCCAAAACCGTACGCATTAAGTCCGATGATAGTTTGCTCCAAACCGTTATTGACCGTGAGCGTGTCGATCAAAGTCGTCTGAACGCTGGCCCGAAGTCCGATTGGTTTTAAAACCTTCGGATCAGCTAAAATTTGATCAATGGCGTCTTCGCCCAAAGTATCGACGATTCGCTCAGCAGTCCGCTTACCCAACCCAGGAAAATCACTACCAGATAGATAGGCAATCAAGCCTGCGCGTGTCGTGGGCGTTTCATTTTGATAATTATCCGCTTGAAACTGAACCCCGTATTTGGGATGCGTGACCGTTTTACCGGTAAAACGATACGTTGTCTCCTCCTGAATATCCGCAAAATTTCCAGTAACAACGATCTCATCTTCCGACCAATCAATGTTCTGTTCAGTTACTTTGACTAATAAGACTTTATAAAAACTATCGGCACTGCTAAAAAAAACGGCAGCGACTTTACCGACGATAAAGTGTGTGACCGGTTCCCGACCAATATCGTCGGAAAATAAATGTGCTTGTTCGTCCGTCACGGAAATCCTCCTAAATTAGTGATTTTGATTATCTGCTTGTGCGGCTAACATTTTTTCAATATCCGTTAGCTGTTGCTGATGACTTTTAAAATATTGACTGTCCAATTTCTGCGCGCGTTCAAACCAGGTGGCATACGGTTTTCCCAGTACCATTGCGGTCAGTCCAAGGTTAAAAGCAGCTCGCCCAGATTGCGAATCAATCTTATATGCGCGTTGATAGTAATCCGATGCTTGCTGATTATTGCCTAATGCAAGTAATATGTCTGCTACTAACAAATTAGCGTCAAGTTGTTGTGGACGTGCCTCTTGAGCCGTAATGGCCCAGACTAGGGCATGTTGGTAATCGTGTTGGGCCATTAAAGCTTGTGCACTCATTAAATAAGCATCCTGTTTTAGTTGATCATCCGTAATTTGTTGATAATATGGTAACGCTTTGTCATAAGTTTGAGCTTGATAATAGACATTTCCCAACGCATAACGCAGGTAGTCGGCTGCGGGTTGTTGGTGGTCAAACTTTCCCAACGCCTTCATTGCTAACGCCTCTGCCTGTTCAAAATCTTGACCAGCCGTTAATAATACCACTAGTTCATAATAAGCATGGTAGTCCTCGGGCTGTGCATCAATCTTACCAATGAGTTGATGGACTAGTGCTTGCTGTTTAGCTTTGCTAGGACGTGATGTTTTTGCCATCCGAACCACTTCCTTCTATATTAAATCGTATCAGTTGCATCGGGCCGCCGTGATAGGTATGAGGTGTCATTCCAATCTAATAGCTTAAAATGTTGACCACGGTCACGCGTCTCTAAAATTGTTGTTGACGTATTCGACAAGCCACCCCGTTGCCGTAACGTCGCCAGTGTCGCTCCCAGTAATGAGTTGACCAAGGCATTCAAGGCCGCACCATGACTAACGATCAAAACATTGTCATCGCGACGTGGATTTGCTTGAACAATTTGCTTAATAGCGGGAGTCATCCGCTTCAGCAGTTGTTGAAAGCTCTCCCCCTGAATCGCTGTCGGGTCATACTGATCCGGATGATTTCGAAACGCGTCGAATTCGGCCGGATACGTAGCTTCAACATCCGTGAAGGCCATTCCTTCCATCTTACCGAGATTGAACTCCCGTAAACGACTCAGTACCGTTATGGGTAACTCTGATTGTGTCAAATCATTACGTAGTGTCATCGCTGTATCACGCGCCCGTTTTAACGGACTGACATAGATATGACTAAACCGAATATCCTGGAGCGCCGCTGCCAATTCATGAATTTCTTGATAACTAGTCGGTAATAATGGTGAATCTCCCTGAGAGCCTTGATAGCGCCCCTCAAGATTCCACTCTGTTTTCCCATGGCGAACAAATAATAGTTTTGTCAATTGCTTACTTCCTTACTCTAGTGTCTTGATTTGATCTTATTTTCGAGCAATGGCCCCCTCCAAACTGAATAACGGTTGCGATGATTCAGCAGTATCATTGCAACTCATCGTCAATCGCCGTTAGGCCAACCCTGTTAATACTTCAAATGACGTGGCGGATGGTCGTGATACTTCGTCACGCTCGCAACACGTCTTACGTTCTATATTATGACAGTTTTCAGACTGATTTTCAAAATCTGTTCACGAATTTTAACGATCATCACGCTATTATTTGATAAACGCGATCAGTTGACCGGGCATGGTATCTTTTAGCCACTAAGTATGCAACTGCTACGCCATACTGCCAATGGCTGTTATTCACCGTACTACTCAGCCGTAAGAGTAAATCGTCGTTTTTCCAATCTACTTAATAAAAATATAATTATGTAAACTAAATCAGCCGAACCAAGTTCAACTCCAGCATTACCCTGCTTTAACAAAAAAGTGGTAAGTAGCTTTGAAACACTACTTACCACCACTAATTATTATGCAGCGGGCACAATCGCCAAGGTCCAAGTAATAATGCTTTGATACTCACCAGGCGTTGCCAATGGTGTTGCTGGTAACTGTAATGAACTAGGTGCCACATCAAAAGTTTGACTCTGATGACCAGTTTGCCGGTAAACGCTGGTTGTCGAACCATCCGTTGGTATCGTTTGATTGAGCACTCCCGTCGAGTCTTTGAGCATTAACCGAGCCGTCTTGATTGTTGTATTTCCAGCAGTAAAGGGACTCAGACTCGCCATTAACTGCCAGTCAGCCCCAACAGTCCGGTCATCAACCACGGCCAACCGATAGTCATTATTACCGTCATAACCGTCATTAGCTTTGACGGCCGTCGGGTCTGTCGCCAAGTCAGTACCTTGTGCGAGTCGCTGCAGGTTTAACGTTCCAAAATTAAAATTAGGAACGGCACTCAATGATAACCGCCCACCACTCTTAACTGTTAGCAAAGCGGCGTTGGTCGTCACCGTCTGTGGCTTGCCATTGACCGGATAGCTTAGACTCGCATAGTAGGCCGTTCCATCATCATCCGCATTGGTCGGTACCTTGACCGTATAACTCGTATCCGTGACATTGAGGGCTGTAGCCTTACCATTCTTGACACGATACCAATTGCTAACAGTCACCCCCTCGGGCAATGCTGGTAATGTAAATGTTGCCGGCGTCCCTTCTACGACCGTCACATCTTGTAACGCTCCAACCAAAATTTTGACGCTATCACTCAGACCATTAGAGGTTCCGGTAATCGTGACAGTTCCGTGATCATCCGCTTTTCCGGAATTATCCGTGGCGGCATCCGCTGCGGTCACATTCCCATATTCATCAACTGCCGCAAGTGACGGGTCACTACTCTTCCAAGTAATTGGATCCGTTGCTTCCTCTGGCGTCAGTGCTGCATGTACCATGGTCGTTTGTGCATTATTGAGCCACGCGTCATCACTCGTCACTTTGATGCCAGTCGTTACCACCCGGGCTGGCGTGACCGTCACTTTCGCGATTTTGGACCAATAATCAGGAAACGCCCCAACACCAGAGAAATCATACTGGACTTGAAAATAAAGATGCGTTGTTTTGGTCACTTGCGGCGCATTGAAAGTATAGGTTCGACTATTAGTGCCAATCTTCTGATAGGTTTGCCCCTCATCCGTCGATTCCCACCAAACGTACTTGCGACCACTCAACAGACTTGTCGCCGCCTCAAGCGCACTGCGCTGGGCCCGAACCGACAGCGTTACTGAGTTGCCACCAATCACATTTGAATCGATTGGCTGTTGTGAAAAACCGCCCGATAGATTCAAGCCTAAGACGGAACTCGGTGGACTGCTTGGCGATTGGGGCGCCGTTTTGGCTGCTAAGGCACTCGTGACGATACCTAAACCAACCAGCATACTTATCACCATTAGGCCACAAGCCTTGATCAACTTTCTCATCGTTCCTCACTCCTTACGCGAACGCCGCTGGCCAAACCAGTACGCCGCCATTAGAAGTGCTAAGAGAATGACTAGTGCCACTGCACCCCACAGCCACCAGTTGACCTGACGCGGTCCAACCAGATGATGATTATGTTGTTGCGCCCGTTCTGCAGTCAAGGTAAAGTCACGGGTGAAATCCCAGACACGCTGGCCGCTCGTTAGATGCAATTTTAGTCGGTACTTCCCTGCGGCTAAGTTTTGCGTGCCCAACGCGACTTGATAGTTAAACCAGCTATTCGGTGCCATTGATCCTGATTTAAGTTGCTGCGTGGCAACGGTTTTTCCCGTCGTGCGTTGAATAACGCGTGCTTGAATTTTGAGTTGTCCAAAAAGTGTCGGCGTCAGATTACGGAGTTTGGCAAAGAGTACTGGTTGCCCATTGGTGGGCGTCACTTTGACTTCATCGAGGACTAACTTAACTGGAATCGTCACTTGCGGCTGACACCAAAGCGCCACCGCTGTAACCTCTGCATAGCGATTCTTCAACATAAAACCTTGACTCGTCGTTGGCCGGGCCGCATTGGCGGTTGGATTGGTGACAAAGAGGCCACCTAACACCTCCCCTTGGAACCCAGACTTGGGAATCGTGGTCTTAAAAGCCACCGTTTTCGCTTGATGAGCCGCTAACTTAACTACGACGCCACTTGACGTCATGTCAGTAAACGTCGTCGTGGCAGATGGGTCATGCCGCTTAGACGGCACGTACGCGACGCTGCCTGCATCTGAGGTCGTTGCGTTGACCGGTGTTACCTGCAACGTAATTGCTGATTTACCAGGATTGCTGACGGAGACTCTGAACGTTGACGTCGTTCCCGGCGTGACCTTCATATTAAAGTAACCCGCCTGCTTATCTAGTTGATCCTTGGGCAGTAGGGGTGTCAGAATAAAACCCGATGCGGGTGTGTTAGATGCCGCTTGACCAGGTAATGACCCTAAAAGCCCGCCTAGTAGCAATGCCAACACTAATAACCACCACTGACCGATTTGTTTCCATCGCATTCTAAACACCCCCACTTCACTTAATCATTGAATAACGACGCGCGATGATCAGCTGAACCTATGAAGCTGCTTTTGGTGTTGCTGCAGCAGCTGCTGGTGCATTTTGAAGCGTCCAGTAAAGCGTTGCTGTGTAAGTTCCAGCAGAAATATTGGACTGCTTACCGACTTGCAATGAACTGCTCGTGGCAGTCGTCGCTGTATTTGAACCTTCACCACTATCTGCAGCAGCATTCCATAACGTTTGTGGGCTCGCGACCCATCCGTTTGTCACTTCGCTCTGATTCAAACTCAATGCGGTCGGCGCGGCAGTATTAGCATTGTCAGCGTTACCCTTGGTCATATTCAAATTCAATGTGGCCGAGTCAACTTTAGCCGCTCCCGAACTAAACGGTCCCATCCCAACTGTCAACGTCCAGCCAGCATGATTTCCCCGAAAGTCGCTAACGTTTAAATTGCCACTACCATTGCCATCATAGCCACTGCCTCCCGACGTATTGCTACTTGTTGCATTTAACGTTGTGGCAGCCGATACAATATTCTTAACGTTGGTCGAACTTAACGCGATATTTGGCACAGCATCCAACGTTAATTCACCGGGCATAACCGTAAATTGTGCATTCGATAACGCTTCCGCATTACCCGTGCTATCCGCAACATAACCAGACGAAACTGTCGTCAAATTGTTGCTTGCTGTTCCGGGTCCGGCCGCTAACGCCGCTAGGGGCATTAGCGCAAGTGATAGTAAAGTTGCGCCACCACTCAACCCGGTCATTAATTTAAAAGTTCGCATGTTGCTTCCTCCTTCTCAATCGACTGCTTTTCCAGTCGCCTGCTACCATATTAGTTTACTAATCACTTTATGATTCCGCTTTCACCGTCCTCTTCCCCTGACGCCAACCATAGTTTATCATGTATACCAATCGAAACTGTGGGTTATGTTTTGATTCATTAACTTTCCATATTAATTAAACGCCCGGTGATAACCGGCCACAACGTGGATACCCAGTCACCCTTGTAACCAAAAAAACATCAAGGCCCGTTGTCCTTGATGTTTTTACACCATTAATTCATTTATTTTTTTAACGCTTCATCTAACGCAATAACGCCCTTAACTGGACCAACCACAGTAATCACATCATGGAGGGCCATCATATCCGTCGGCTTGGGCGAGACATCAATGTGTTTCTCGTGTTTGATTGCAATTACTGTCAGACCAAAACGTTGCCGGATCTTTAAATCGATCAGATTCTGATTAACAAAGTTCGGATCCGTAATCTCGATTGCGGCCAACGTATACTCATCACTTAAGTCAATAAAGTTTAAAATATGGTTGGAAAGAATGCGGTGGGCAATGCCCTGACCCATATCACGCTCCGGAAATACGACTTGGTCAGCGCCGACCCGTTCAAGGACCCGCCCCTGGTCGCTAGTTTCGGCCTTGGCGATGACCTTTTTCGCCCCCTGCTCCTTGCTCAACATCGTCGTCAGAATACTGGCTTCCATATTATTGCCAATCCCAATAATCACATAATCAAACGTATCGACGTTCAAATCACGCAACACCTGCTCGTCACGGGTATCAGCAATCATTGTCTGTGTCGCCACGTCCATTAGCTCGTTAACTGTTTCTTCGTTAATATCAACGGCCAAAACATCCTGATGAGCTGCGGCAAGCGCCCGAACAACACTCTCACCAAACCGTCCTAGACCAAATACAGCAAAACTTTTTCGCATGTTGCCCACCTAACCAATCAAAATATTTTCTGCCGGATAACGGATCAAGTTCACCCTAGCTTGACGTCTGGAAAGCGCGTAGAGTGACGTGAAGATCCCCACCCGGCCAATAAACATTAGCATCATGATTACAATCTTCCCAATCAAAGTCAGATTGGGCGTCAATCCCAAACTGAGTCCGACGGTTCCAAATGCTGATAACACTTCAAACAAAACGTATTCCAACCCGAAGCCCTTCGGAATTTTTTCAGTCTGCGTTAAGATCAGTGTTGCCACTGTCAGCACAATACTAGCCAAGAAAATCAGCATTAGCGCCCGATTGATATTCTCCTGACTAAAACGACGATGACTAAACTCAACATCACGGCGACCACGTAGCTGGGCAATACTTTGGAACATCAAAACGCCAAACGTTGTCGTCTTGATCCCACCCGCAGTCGATCCAGGCGTCCCACCAACGAACATCAGAATCATAATGACCAATAAACTCCCCGCTTGCAATCCTTGAGTAGGCATTGTGATTAAACCCGCTGTCCGGGGGGTAACACTTAAAAACAGCGTATTGATCGTTCGGTTGACCCACGACATTCCGGTTGGCAACAGTTCCAAGTCACGTTCAGTGATCAACAACAAGACAAAACCGATGACAAATAAACTGAAAGTTGTGAGTAAGGTCAGTTTGGAATTTAAAGTCAGTCGCTTACGCGTATGGTACAGCAGCACGTCACGCCAAACTAAAAATCCAAGGCCACCCGCAATAATTAGGATCATCGTGACCGTCAAGACGTATGGATCATTACGAAAGCCTTGCAGACTATCGCCAAACACATCAAAACCGGCATTACAAAATGACATAACCGCATGGTATAGTGACACATACAATCCGTGACGCCAACCAAATCGAGGTACAAAATCAATTGCGAGCAACCCAAGACCGCCTAGCTGAAAGAGCAGTGACAAACCCACGACATACTTCATAACGCTTTTAGTATCACTCAATCGTTCCAAATTCAGGGAGGCCTTGACCATCAACTGCGTAGAGAGACCGATCTGACGACGCATAATATTAAAGAGGAGTACCGCAAAGGTCATGTAGCCCAGCGCACCGACCTCCGAAAGTACCAGAATCACCAATTGACCAAACGTTGTCCAGTGCGCAGCAGTATTGACGACGGTCAGCCCAGTAATACATGTCGCTGATGCCGACGTAAACAACACATCGATCAACGACGTGTGCACGTTTGCTGGCGTCGCCCATGGGAGGCTCAGTAAGACTGTCCCAATCAGAATTAAGATAATAAAACCGGCTACCATTTTCTTAGATAGCGTATCAAAAAATTTAAAATGTGCTAATTGTCTCATAATCATTCCATCCCACAACAGCTTATCGATTATAACCAATCAGTCCGATTGATCATACTCCATTTAGCTTAATCAACCTAGTCAAGAAAAGCAAGTCCGACCTAAGCTTTGACGTACGCCGGCCACGGCCGACCCAATACATACAAAAAAACCGCTAATCAAGCTCAGCTTGATCAGCGGTAAACCAATTACGAACTAAACATACTGTAAGACGCGCTCATCATTATAAGCAGCGTCAATCATACCGGAACCTAAGCATTCCTCACCGTTGTAGAAGACAACGGCCTGTCCAGGAGTAATCGCCCGAACTGGATCATCAAAAGTCACGGTAACTTCCGTGTGGTCATCATTAAAATGCACCGTCACACCAGAATCTTTTTGCCGGTAACGGAACTTTGCCGTCACGTGGAAGTCATTACCTAAGTCTTCATCAGTCACAAAGTGTAAATCGGACGCCTTTAAGTGGGTCGCGTACAGGTGCGGATTATGGTAGCCCTTGCCAACATACAGAATATTCTTCTTCAAATCTTTGCCGACCACGAACCATGGCTCGTTATCCTCGCCATCACCACCGATACCAAGTCCGCGGCGCTGGCCGATCGTGTAATACATCAGCCCGGCGTGCTCACCCTTCACCTGACCATCGAAAGTCATCATCTTACCGGGCGTTGCTGGTAAGTAATGGCCTAGGAATTCCTTGAAGTTCTTTTCGCCAATGAAGCAGATCCCAACGGAGTCCTTCTTCTTAGCTGTTGCCAAGCCCGCGTTTAAAGCAAGCTTACGAACGTCAGGCTTCACCATTTCGCCAAGTGGGAACATCACCTTTTGTAAGGTCTTCGAATCCAGCTGACTTAAGAAATAAGTTTGGTCCTTGTTGCTGTCAACACCACGCAAAAGGTGCATCGTGCCATCTTCATCATGTTGTAACCGCGCGTAATGACCAGTGGCAATGTAATCCGCCCCTAAATCCATCGCGTAATCTAAAAACGCCTTAAACTTAATTTCTTTGTTGCAGATAACATCGGGGTTCGGTGTGCGGCCCTTCTTGTATTCGTCTAAGAAGTACGTGAAGACCCGGTCCCAATATTCCTTCTCGAAGTTAATCGAGTAATAAGGAATCCCAATTTTATCTGCCACTTTGGCAACATCTTTATAATCTTCGGTCGCGGTACAGACACCATTTTCGTCCGTATCGTCCCAATTCTTCATAAACACGCCCACCACGTCATAACCTTGCTGCTTCAAGAGCAACGCCACTACGGATGAATCAACACCACCACTCATGCCGACAACGACACGCGTGTTACTGTGATCAGTCATACTTTTCACCATCATTTCCAAAAGATTCTGGAGAATCCACGATTTGAAGGTCGTACAAGTCCAGTAAGTTCCATTATAACAAAGAAAACGCCGGCTGCAAGCCAGGCGTTCCCTGATTAGTCCGTCGTGAGGATATCCCGTTCAATAAAGTTAGCTAAAATATACCGTAATTGTTCAACAGCTTCCGGATGGGCGTCATTTTTGAAAATATTTGCCCGTTGGACACCATTGCCCGTTACCGTCGTCATCTTAAACCCAGTCAAATCCGCATTGACTGTCATCTTCAGCTTGAAAGCCGCTTGATAGGGTGAAGTGGGATCCAAGGAACGTTCAAAACTAAACGCGCCCGAGCGACCTTTCACAAAACCCAAATCCATCAACGTGTATTTCTTGACCGTTGGACTCAGCGTATACGTCTTAGTATCCCCATCTAGTTTAACCGTTGTTGTGTATGCCATCGTCACGCCCCCTGCTTTTTTAATAAGCGCTGCGTCGTCTTCGTCAGCACCGTTACAAACTGATCCAGATCAGCCTTAGTAGTATAGCGACCAAAGCTCAACCGAATCGACTCGCTGATCCGGGGAGAGTCTTCACCATACATTGCAATTAAAACGTGTGATGGTTCTAGGCTCCCCGCCGTACATGCGGAGCCCCCCAGAAACTGCGACACCAGCTAAGTCCAGGTTAGTTTGCATTGTATAGGTCGATACCCCTTTGATCCATAAGTTCAAAACGTGTTGCAAGTTATGCTCACCGAGGGACCCGTTGACTTCAAAATCAACTCCGTTAGCCGTTAACTGGTCAACGATGTATTGCTTGAACTCACGATACTTAGCCTGCCGGTGGGTTTTCTCAGCGGTCGTCAGTTCTTGCACGGCCGTGGCAAAGCCCGCGATTGCCGGGATATTTTCAGTACCGGCACGGCGCTTATCTTCCTGTTCGCCACCCTTGACAAAGCTAGGAAAGTTAATGCCATTGCGTCTATACAAGAAGCCCAAGAATTTAGGCCCATTGATTTTATGTGCTGAGGTGGACAACATGTCAATATGATCCCGTTGCACATCAATATCCAACAACCCGTAGGCCTGCACTGCATCCGTATGGAACCATGCCTGGTGATCCTTTAACAATTCACCAATTTCATGGATTGGCATCTGTGAACCAACTTCATTATTCCCGGTCATGATTGAGACGAGAATCGTATCAGGACGTAGTGCCGCCTTCAAATCATCCAGACTAATTTGTCCCTGTTCATTCACGGGTAAATAAGTAATCTCAAACCCATGTTCTGCCAAAAAAGCAGTCGATTTAAGAATTGCTTGATGTTCGATTGCCGTCGTAATAATATGCTTGCCTAAATGTTGGCGCGTCCACGCGGTCTGCATCACCGCCGTATTATCACTTTCTGTACCACCACTGGTAAAGATAATGTCATCGTCAGCTGCGTTAATGCTTTGGGCAATCACGTGCCGACTATCGTCTAAAACTTCACGGGCGGCCCGACCGAATGCGTGGGTGCTTGAGGCATTGCCAAACGTATTCGTCATTTGATCCGTCATCGTCTGAATAACGGACGCTGCCATTGGGGTCGTTGCCGCATTGTCTAGGTACACTTGCTTCATTACATCATACTTCCTTCTAAATAATTCTTAGTTATTAGCATCGCTGCGATACATCTGACTAATTTTGCGCCGCAAATAATGCAAGTAACATCGCTGCGGACTGCTTACCCGCTTCCAGGATAAATTCGTCAAAACTAACACCGGCATTTTCATCACCGACATCGGACATCGCGCGAATCACCACATATGGCGTCTGGAACTGGTGACAAGCTTGACCAATTGCGGCGCCCTCCATTTCACTAGATAGTGCTTCTGGAAAGTGTGCTAAAATCTTATCGGTAGCCACCTTACCTGCGATAAATTGGTCACCGGAAACAATCAGTCCAGTCTTGGCATTCAAACCGGTTGCCTTGGCCGCCGCCATGATTTGCTTTACCCAATTGGCATCCGTTTCGTAGTATAGTGGCTGTTGTGGTAATTGGCCATATTCGTAGTCAAAGGCCGTCGCATCAACATCGTGATAAGCAGTTGCCTTAGCTACGACAACGTCACCGACATGCAAACCAGCGCCAATCCCACCTGCAGAACCAGAGTTGATGACAACGTCCACATCAAAGTTAGTAATCATTAAAGCCGTAGTCATACCAGCTTGCACTTTACCAATGCCTGATTGCACTAAGACAACTTCCTGCTGATCAATTGTCCCATCATAGAACGTAATATCCTTAATATTAACGATCTTTTCGTCTTGCAAAGCGTCCCGTAACGTTTTAAGTTCTTCTTCCATCGCACAAATAATTCCAAATTTCATGTGAGCCTAGCGCCTACTTTCTATGGTGTTAAAAATAAAATTAAAAAGACAATAATAATCCCAACGACTAGTCCAGCAATAGCCCAATTCAATTTGCGGGCTAGCCGTTTCGTCTTGGCTTCTTCAACAGCCCGGTTGTTCTCAGCAGCATACGCTTGTCTGGATGCACTGGGTTCGGCCGTTGGTGATTCTTGCTCCTGAGTATCGTGACCAGTTGGCTGGCTACGTTGTTGTCGATATTGCTGTCTGGTGAGTCGATCATCATCTGCCACTATGCTTCAACTCCTAACTCAGGGTGACTTTGCCAGTACCAAATCGCCATTACGGTTTTGGCATCCTGAATCTGACCAGTCTGAACTTGACTGACAGCCGTCGCGAGGTCCAGCTTGATGAGCCTAATTTGTTCGTCAGGGTCTTGTGGGAATGCCGTTGCAACCACACTCAGACCGGTAGCAACGTACAACTTCATTAGTTCGTCCGTAAACCCGGGTGACGTGTAGAATTGGGCGACTGCTTCTAAGTGCTGAGCTGTCAATCGTGTTTCCTCATTTAATTCGCGGACGGCCGCCTGGTCCATGGTCTCACCGGATTCGACCTTACCAGCTGGAATCTCGACGGTCAGCCCACCGGTTGCAGCGCGCCACTGTTGTTCAACAATCATTTTATGTTGCGCGGTAATCATCAGCATCGCGACAGCCGGCTGGTGTCGCACAATTTCACGTGTTGCCGTCGTTTGATCTGGTAAAGTGACTTCTTGTCGTTCGACCTGTACCAACCCGCCTTGATAAACCAACTGACGACTCTGAACCCGTTCCTCAAATGTCATTGATCAAGAACCCCTTTCAGTGTCTGCTCTCTCAATAAGGATACCGATTTTTTAGCTCGATTGCAATTTTCAACTGGGCGATTTCGGTAATTTTAACGAACCCGCAAAAAATGGGCTAACGAGCGACCAATTTGGCTCCTTAACCCATTTTTCCAATTCTTAAAATCAAGCGGACCAATTGACACTAATCGCCATTAGGCCTTTGCAAGGTTAGCGACGAAATCTTCATAAGCAACCTGCTCACCAGTTTCCGTTGCGGTAACTGGGCTGTAGTCGCCCTGAAGCGCATCTTCTAATGGCAAAGTCACGATCCGGACGAACGTCGCGTTACCGATCAATTCCATCCAGTATTCTTCATCGGCACCTTGGTGAACAACGGTTTTGACCATCCCACCAGGATTGGTGACGTGGATTTCTTGATTAAAATCGGTACTTTCTTGGTGTAATAACACGTACATCAATGAGGAAGCCGACATCGCAGTCCCACAAGCATTGGTAAAACCAACCCCGCGTTCAAACGTGCGTACAAAAATTGAATTTGGTCCTAAGACTTCCACAAAACTAACGTTGACGCCATCAGGGAAAATTTGGTTTTTACCATCATTCATCCATTCACCGATACGTCCTAATTCGGGGCCAACCAACGTATCATGGTCAACGAACGCAATCAAATGCGGATTAGGCACCGCCACAGCTGAGAATTTCAAGTCAGCAGACAGCGCTGGAATCTTTTCATTAATAATTGTCGTCGCATCGTTATTCGCATGCATGCCAAGTGTCTGCGCGTCGAAAGTTACGGGTGAAATTTCAACACTGTAAGCTGGGACGTGGGCCGCAAAATCAGCAACGGCCTGCACCTTTAAGTCCGCATACATCGTCTGAACCCGGAAGTCTTCCTGACTATTTTGCGTGCCCAAATAACGAGCAACGGTCCGTAGCCCATTACCGCACATGCTAGCTTCCGTCCCGTCCGCATTAATGACCCGCATCCGACCAAGTACTTGTGGATGTTCTGATTTATCAACAACCAACACGCCATCAGCGCCATCGTACAAACCTGCGCCGTCACGTTTACAAATGTTAATTGCCAATTGCTTCAAATCCGCATCCGATAACGGTGCTTGAAATTGTGTTTGATCCAATAAATAAAAATCGTTACCAGAACCGTGTACCTTGATCATTTTCACAGCCATCAACATCCTATCTATATAAAATCGACCTTAATTTAAACTACTTCATTATCATACTGACTTTTTCATGAAAATTCAATTGCAAAGGACCATTTCTCATAATAACCATTCAAAGTCCTGCGCAGCAACTGTAAATTCTTAATAGCTCTTAAATCTTGCATCTGAAAAACGCAATCAGTTTTTTTACAGCTGTATCTCAATCATCCCGGTGTTCGGATTTACTAACTACTTGATAATCCACACGCCAGCACAAAAAAGTGCCACTAATCAGTCCCGTTTGACTGATTAGTGGCACTTTTCATAAGTTATCAAGACTCACGCTAAATTTAATTCAGATTAAGCTTCCAAACCAGTTGTTACTGATTCAGGGTAGTTTTCACGAACGATTGCGGCGCACCGTGCACATAACATCGGATAAGCCTCGTCACTGCCAACATCGGTCTTAACCATTCGGCAACGATCACAAACGTCACCGTCAGCATGGCCAACCTTGATGGCTAACGTGTCACCAAATGTTTCTGCGTCTTCAGGCGCGTCACTTAACGCGTGTAGATCTAATGCTGAAACCATCAACATCTGCCGAACATTGGTGTTCAGATGATCTAAGAAGGCTTGCGTATCATCATCAACATACAAATCCAAGTGTGCTTCCAAGGATTTACCAATCAACTTAGCATCCCGGGCTTCTTCCAACGCCTTTAAGACGTTACTCCGAAGATCCATGAACCGCGTCCATTGAGCCATCAACTCGTCGCTGTTCGCATAATTTTGAACAGCTGGCATCTCAGCTAATTGCGCAAATTCTTCTGGTTCCTTCAAAAAATGGCCAAATTTCTTCAGTCGTGTGTGGCAGCATTGGTGTGAAGAGCTTCGTCAAGGCAACCAAAACATCGTAGAAGACCGTTTGCATCGACCGCCGTGAATGGCTATCCTCGGCATCAATGTACATAATATCCTTGGCAATATCGAGATAGAAGTTTGATAAATCAACCGTCAAGAAGTTGATCAACTTCTTGTAGATATCCAAGAAATCATAATGATCGTAATGGTCCTTCGTCTCAGCTACGAATTCGTTCAACCGTGTTTCCATGTACTGGTCCACACTTGCTAAATCTTCATAAGCCACGCGGTTGGCCTTCGGATCAAAGTCTGCGGTGTTGCCTAACATGAAGCGTACCGTATTCCGGAACTTCTTGTAGGAATCGGCCACTTGCTTAAAGCTTTCCATTGAGACCCGAACGTCGGAACTGGTATCCACTGAAGCGACCCACATCCGAACGATTTCAGCACCCATCTGCTTAATAACATCAGCTGGCGCAATCGTGTTGCCCAGTGACTTACTCATCTTACGACCTTGATTATCCAACGTGAAACCTTGTGACAAGACTTGCTTGTATGGGGCATGTCCAGAAACAGCCACACTCGTAATCAAGCTTGAGTTGAACCAACCACGATATTGGTCAGAACCTTCAAGGTATAAGTCGGCTGGATAGTCGAGGTATGAGCGCTCTGCCAGGACACCTTGGTGTGATGAACCAGAGTCGAACCAAACATCCATAATATCGGTTTCCTTAGTAAAGGTACCGTTTGGTGAATGTTCATTGGTATAACCATCTGGCAATAGGTCCTTTGCGTCGCGTTCGAACCAAACATTCGAACCATACTTGCCAAATAAATCAGCTACGTGGTTAATCGTCACTTCGTCCATGATGGCAGTGCCATCTTCAGCATAGAAGATTGGAAGAGGTACACCCCAAACTCGTTGCCGTGAAATGACCCAGTCACCACGATCACGAATCATGTTGTAAAGACGCTTTTTACCCCACTCTGGGAAGAATTCAACGTCATCCATCGACTTAAGGATTTCATCACGCATATCACCAACGGAAGCAAACCACTGTGGCGTTGCCCGGAAGATAATCGGCTTCTTAGTCCGCCAGTCAAATGGATAGCTGTGTTCGTATGGCATATATTTCAGTAATAACCCAGCGGCCTTCAACTTGTCCAGTGCGATCTTGTTAGCGTCATCGTAGAAGACCCCCGCAAAATCATCACCAGCTTCAGCCGTTAAGAACCCTTTGTCATCTACGGGAGCAAAGATTGGCAGGTCGTATTGCTTACCGATCCGATAGTCATCTTCCCCATAACCAGGCGCAGTATGCACTAGCCCAGTCCCAGAATCAAGTGTGACAAAATCACCTAACATCGTTACTAAATGCCGACTATTGTCAAAAGGATGTTCGCACAAAATGTTTTCGAGTTCCGCACCCTTGACCGTTTTAAGCACTTGAACATCTTCCCAACCAAATCGTTCGGCATTTTCGTCCAACAATTCAGCCGCGAGCACAAACTTACGATTTTCACCAGCCGGTTGCACAACGACGTAATCAAAACTTGCATCGATTGTGATTCCTTCTGAAGCTGGAATCGTCCAAGGAGTTGTTGTCCAAACAACCATATAGGTATCATCATCTAAGACACCCTTACCATCAATGACATGTTCACCGTAGAAGGCGGATGGCGATGTCACATCATGATATTCCACTTCAGCTTCTGCCAAAGCCGATTCAGAAGACCATGACCAGAAGACAGGCTTTTGGCCCCGGTAGATCAAGTGACGTTTAGCAAACGCACCAAAGACCCGCACTTGAGCCGCTTCAAATTCTGGCTTTAACGTTAAGTATGGGTTGTCCCATTCACCAGCAACGCCTAAGCGCTTAAACTCATCACGTTGACGATCAACTTGTTCCAACGCGTATTTCCGACAAAGTTCTCGGAATTCATTGTCCGTCATCTTCTTGCGGTCATAACCGGCTTGCTTTAACTTCTGTTCGATTGGTAGCCCATGGGTATCCCAACCAGGAACGTAAGGTGCCCGAAACCCATTCATCGACTTATAGCGAACGATGAAATCCTTCGTGATCTTATTTAAGGCGTGCCCCATATGGATATCACCATTCGCGTATGGTGGGCCATCGTGTAAGATAAAGCTTGGCTTACCTTCATTCAATTTTTGCCGTTGTTCGTAGACTTTATTTTCAGCCCACACATTTTGCCGTTCAACTTCTTTGACCGGTAAGTTTCCACGCATTTTAAACTTGGTCTTACCGAGGTTTAACGTTTCTTTAACGCGCATATTCTCACTCCTTAAAATTTTTATCAAACAATCGCCATTGGATTTTTAGACACAAAAAAAACTTCGTCCACCCAGGGACGAAGTTATCGTGGTACCACCCAATTTTAGAATTGTTTAAATTCTCTCTTAGCATGGTTAACGTCCATGGACCGGCCACCCTTACTCAATTCAGGATAGCATTCAGAGATGATCTGCAACTAACTAAGGGACGACTGCCTTTCCATTGCCGGCAGCTCTCTGGGCGTATTAGTTAATTGTTTGCTGTTCTCCTCAATACATTCAATTCGCTTCAATTGTGCCTGACGATCGCCTAATTAATTATTAGTGCTGTCATCATCAGGGAAAATAACCACCGTCTGTTGTTGGACTTGATCGCCACCGTCCGCAACGGGGGTCTCACCACTCGTTGCTTCCGTAATTTCAACGGTTGCTTCTGAGTTTACGCTCGCATCCCCCGAGTTGTCAAGGTTATCTTCCTTTAAAACGTGTTGAATTTCAGCATAATCAGCCGTATTCGTTTCGCTAAGTAGTTGATCCCAATCCTTGCTCTTAACCACTTCTAACTGCGATTCTAACATCACTTGCAAGCGTTGCCGGAAGACCCGCGTTTGTTTCTTCAAATCATCAGTTTCAACGGATAATCGTTTGGCCTTTTGAGAAGCTTCGTCAATCATTTGGTTTGACTTGTCGGTTGCTTCACTCACAATGTCAGACGCTTGTTTCTGAGCTTCGCGGGTGATAATGTCGGCTTCCTTCTTAGAGTTCGTCTTCACTTTATCAGCAGCTTCTTGAGCCACCAAGATAGATTGATTCAAGGAATCTTTCAATTCATTGAAATACTTCAACTTACCTTCACTCGAGTCCAACCGTTCTTGGAGGTCTTTATTTTGCTTCAAGGTAATTTGATAATCTTTGATAATTTGTTCTAGAAAATCATTAACCTCATCAATATTGTAACCACGCAGTTTCGTTGAAAACTCTTTGTTATGAATGTCATCAGGACTTAACACCATTAGAATTCCTCCAATATCTATTTACTATGAATAATATTTAATGTTATTCGCAGCCGCGCTTTTTTGGTCTCACCGCTAATTTCGGCAAGTCGGACACGACCGTAATGGTTCACACTCAGCATATCTAACAATGCTAACTCGTAATCAGCTTTCGGTAAGTCAGCCCAATTCAGCCGAACCTTAGCACCTTCGATCAATTCCTTGGCGTGATGCCGCGACAAGTTGAACGCCGCCTTAATGATACTATCCGCACGTAATGAACTAACCGTCGTAGTAACTGCCTCCCAGTCGTCTTCCGGTGTGATCACCGCCGACAATGGTACCGCTGTTAAGTGGACTTTCGTCTTACCAAAACGGTCGATTTGCTCCTCGAAATAGCTGGCCATCTCGGTTTCGCACACAAACTGCCATGTCGTTCCGTCAGTCACGATGTCACCAAAGACATCACGCTCGACACCGGCATTGGCAAGCGTACCCAGAATTTGACCATGCTTTAAGGTGGCAAACTTCACGGGATAAACAATGTTAAACAGTGTGATTTGAAAATCGGCCACTTCAGGTTCGTAATACACCGGGTAAAATAAGATCCGTTGTAACTCAGCACCTTCAAAGCCACCGGATGCCCGCATCCGCACGTCGTCTAACTGGTTGACCAGCGTTTGCGCAATGTAGATTTGTCGCGGGTTCAAAAACGCAGTTAAGATTGGTCGGTACTGATCAGCTACTTGCCGTAGCCAACCAGTGACCTGTTCAATAAATGGGGCTTCACTATCGCGAAAATGTTGTTTTAAGTTATCATTCACGATACTATCCTCGTTATTTTAATTTAGTATATCAATAAAGTTATCAGATAAAATAGGCCACTTTCAGCTAATTGGAGCACTAACAGCGCAATGATCGGCGAAAAATCCAGTCCGGCAATTGCGGGAATAAAGCGCCGAAAAATACTGAGAAATGGTTCACAGATTTGACCTAAGAATTGGCCCACGCGAGTATTATAAGCTCCCGGGAACCATGACATCAAAATGTAAACCACAATGGCTAATTGGTACAGTTGAAACAACCGACTAATAATCGTCACTAACAGGCCACTCACTCCTTATAATTTGCTCGTATCAAACTGACTTGTCGTACTTCCGGAAACCTCGTAATTTTCAGGAATACAGAGGAAAATTTCATCACCGATCCGTTCGATCTCACCATTGATGGCAAAAACCGTCCCGGTCAAAAAAATCCACAATCCGGCGTGCCATTTCATCATCGACGTGATCAAAATTAATGATTACAGCTTGATTTTTCAATAACTGCGTCGCAATTTCTTTCACGTCCGAATAAATTTTCGGTTCGAATAGGGCAATTTTGCTATTCACCGACTTGCCCCCTTGCATTGGAACTACCTTTGGCGTGCTCCGAGTATTGGTTGCAGATTCAGTGGGAGCCGCCGCTTGGGAAGCTTCGGTGGGTTCCTCATACTGACTGTCAGAATCACCAACACCAAAAAAGTTACTAATGAATCCGGCCATGTGCTTGCGCTCCCTTCACCGTTTTACTTACGCCGGCGCTTGAAGAATGGTGGTGTATCTAGCGAATCACCACTGTTATCATCCTTACTATCGTCAGCTTGTGAGTTGTCATTAAAGACATCAAAATCAGTTTTTTCAACATTGTTAAACTCTTGACCATTGTTGACTGGCCGTGAATTGTTCGGTTCGCGCCGAATATCCCAATTACCGAATGGGTCGTTAGCTTGGGACTCACTTGATTGGGCCGCTTCACTCGTCGCTGGCTGGTCAGTTGGCGTTGCGAACATGCCGCCTCGTTGCTGACTAGCTTCACTACGACTAGGCTGGCTGTCCATCTTGAGTTCGCGTTGCTTCTGATCGATACCAGTGGCAATCACGGTCACCCGGACTTCATCGCCAAGACTTTCATCGATCGAAGTCCCAAAGATAATGTTAACATCAGTCGTTGCCGCTTGGGAAACAATGTCAGAAGCAGCTTGGGCTTCATACAAGGACATGTCGGGGCCACCCGTGATGTTCAGCAAGACTTGTTCGGCACCATCGATTGAAACTTCCAATAATGGTGAAGAAATGGCTTGTTTAGTCGCGTCCGCCGTCCGGTTTTCACCACTAGCAGAGCCAATACCCATCAGAGCGGAACCTTGGTTTTGCATGACCGTCTTAACGTCGGCAAAGTCCAAGTTAACGTACCCTGGTGACGTGATTAAGTCAGAGATACCTTGAACCCCTTGACGTAACACATTATCAGCTTCTTGGAAGGCTTCCATCATTGGAGTCTTCTTATCAACGATTTCAAGCAAACGGTTGTTAGCAATAATGATCAACGTATCAACGTTGTCTTTCATCTGAGCAATTCCTTCAGCAGCGTTACGAGCACGCTTAGGACCTTCAAATGTAAATGGACGGGTGACAACACCCACTGTCAGCGCGCCGGAGTCCTTAGCAATTTTAGCCACAACTGGTGCCGCACCATTACCAGTACCGCCACCCATACCGGCCGTTACAAAGACCATATCTGAGCCTTGTAACGCTTCTGTCAAGGCCTCTTCACTTTCCTGCGCAGCCTTGGAACCAACATCAGGATTAGAACCTGCGCCTAATCCCCGCGTAAGCTTTGGTCCAAGTTGAATTTTAGTTTCGGCATTTGAAGTTTGTAATGCCTGCACATCAGTGTTGGCAACGATGAATTCGACGCCTTTAACATCTTCAGCAATCATCCGGTTAACGGCGTTACCACCACCGCCACCGACACCGATGACTTTAATATTAGCCCCTGAGTTCTGGGTTGAATCTAAAGAAAATTCCATGTTTTTTCCTCCGTCATTTCTATCCGATATTAATCAAAGAAGTGGTTGAAGAAGCCTTTGACCCGTTCAACAGTTCCCTTATGATCTGGATCAGCCTGTTCCTGTGGTGCTTGTGGCGCAGACTGTTTCTTAGTTGCTTTTTTAGGTTGTGCTGCGGGTTGGCTAGGTGCTGGTGTTGTATCAGCAAATTCCAACGCCACACTGGCACGAGTATCACCGGTAAGTGCACTCTTAACGAGTAACGTAACTTCACTCAAGGCCGCTTGATATTTGATGACCGCTAACGCCTCATCAAACGACGGATGCCTCAAGCCCATTTGATTAGGCGTAAAGACGCGAACTCGCGTTCCAAAACGTTGCGCCGCCAAATCAGTGATACCGGGTAATGCTGCCACCCCACCAGTTAAAACAATGCCCCCGGGGAGCTCGAGCGCCCGAATCTCATCCAAGTGCTGCTTGACCTTATCAAAGATCTGGTCTAGACGAGCCTCAATGATTTCTGCTAAGTATTGCTCACTTATTTGCTCCGGTGTACTTTGCCCAACAACATCAACTGGGAAAAGTTCATCATCCGAGGCCTGCTGAGCATCGGCATAGCCATAATCACGCTTTAACTTCTCGGCATTCTCGATCGATGTATTCAAAACGACCGAGATATCTTTGGTAATATACTGGCCGCCTTCTTGGTCAACGTAAGTATACTTCAATTGGTGATCATGTATAACTGCCGCAGTCGTTTGACCACCGCCCATGTCAATAATGATCGAACCAAAATCTTGTTCACCGTCATTCAGCACTAAGGAACTTAATGCCAAGGGCGCGATCACAATCTGTTCAATTTGCAGTCCAGCCTTTTCCAAAGCCTTCCGCGTATTGTGAATGATTGTTTTCGGACCAGTGAACAGGGTGCCGTGCATTTCAAGCCGGACCCCAACCATGCCACGTGGGTCCTTGATGCCATCAAAACCATCGACGACAAATTCATCGGGGATGACATCCAGTACTTCCCGCTCTGGCGGTAAACTCTGAACTAACGCAGCCGCCGCAACGTTTTGAACATCTTCATTATTAATTTCTTTGGACTCATCTGCCACGGCAATCATACCACGACAGCGTTCAATTTTAACCAGGTTAGCGGGAACTCCCGCAATCACCTTTTTTATTTCGATACTTGCTTTTTCTTCAGCTTGGCGTACTGCTGATCGAATCGTTTCGGCCGCCTTATCAATATCGACGATCACGCCACGACTTAAACCATTAGAACGTGCGCTTCCCACACCAATAACGTTCATTTGCCCTTTAACACGTTCAGCAACAATGACTTTTATTGAGGTGGTCCCTATATCAAGTCCGACATAAATTCCTGAATTATCCATAATAGAGGAACCTCCTAGTATTTTACATAAATATTCAAGGATTCGCTGACATATCCAGTTATTCCTTAGTTTACCATATCCTAAGCGCTTTTAAAAAGGTCACACTTAGCATTCTATCAATTATTCTGATTCTTGAACGGATAGGAGTATGCGCCCACCTCAAGATTGATGACACCCTTGGTTTTCATCTTCGCCACAATTCCCGGATAATAAGCCATCTTGCTAGCAAAAGTGCTAATTGTTGCGTACACTTCATTACCGTCATTCATGTAAAGATGAACCCGTTCGGGATTAGCCTTGTTCGGCGCAAACTTGATCTCAGAAATATTGTGTTTGACCGCCGATGGTAACTTAGCGTACTGTGCAATCATCGTTGCTAAGCGGTGACCGCTTTTAAAGTTGGCATAGATCGGTGAACCGCCACCGGGTTGAGAATAGGTCACTTTCAAAATCAACCCATTTTCCAAAATTCGTCGATAGTGTTGACCAGTCGATAAGTAACCCGCGATGCGAATTTCTTTAACTGTCACCCGAACACTGTTCAATCCAACTAACTTAGTCGTGACCTTGCCGATTTGCGGCTGGGCACGTTCTGCGCGCTTAGTAGTCCGTTGATCATGACCAATCACGGACCATAAGGCAACTCCAGGGTTGATCTTAGTCGCCGTCTTGACCTGCGTAACAGACAATTGATCGTTACCATGTACGGTCACCGTCTGAACATGGCTCAGTGGTGAAATGAAGTAACCAGCCACACCAGCACCGATCAGAAAACAGCCCATCAAGATCACGACCCGTTTGAAAAGTAATCGGCGGCGCTGAGATTTGAGTTTCGGTAATTTATCGCCAATTCGCAGGCGTTTACCTGACCAACTATGGTGACTCTTTTGCGCTGCGCGATGATTCTCAGCCGCGTCTCGTTGAAACCGTTCCCAGGGTGTCAGCTGCTCGGGGTGCTCACGCTCCTTGGGCTTTTTATGAAAAATGGCCATCACACCCACCCTTTCACTCTAGTCTCTGTGCTACTTAATCACCGTTTCTAAAACGTGTAGTAACTGGTCGGCCGCATCAGGCATCCCCAGTTTTTTCGCATTAGCCGCCATCGTTTCACGATGCGTGGTACTTTGGAGAAGGCCATCTAATGCAGCTACCAAACTGGTTCCCGTCAAATCAGCTTCCTTAATCAGTTCAGCCGCCCCCGCATTCACGAGGCTTTGTGCATTCTTGGTCTGATGATCATTCGTAACGTATGGACTAGGAACTAGAATTGAAGGAATCCCTAAAGCCGTAATTTCCGCAATACTAGTTGCACCTGCTCGACCAAGAATAACCGCGACTTCTGGTAGAATTGCTGGCATATTTTTGATGTATGGTTCGATTTTAACATTCGGAGCTAGCGCTGTCGCTGACAAGCCATTCCGAATCTTTTCGTAGTGTACCTGGCCGGTGACGAACAAGGTCTGATAGTCACGTTTGTTCAGTTCAGGAATTGCCGCGACCGCTGCTGCGTTAATGCGCGCAGCACCCCGGCTCCCCCCAAAAATCAACGCCGTTGGAATGTCAGGATCCAGATCAAACTGCGCCAAAGCGCCACTTTTTTTAATATTAGCCACTTGTTGGGCTCGAGGATTCCCAGTCATCACAACTTTTTGAGCGGGAAATTGTGATCGCGCACTCTCAAATGAAATGGCGATTTTATCCACAAACCGACTTAGGAATTTGTTAGTGACACCAACAACTGAATTCTGTTCATGAATGACCGTTGGAATGTGCATCTGGCTCGCCGCGAAAACGACCGCACCACTCACGTAGCCCCCGGTTCCGACCACAACATCAGGTTTAAACGCCTTAATGTACTTACGCGCCGTAACCACGCTCTTTAAAAATAAATAGACTGTTTTAACATTTTGTAATGACAATGAACGCTTAAAGCCCTGGATCTTGATTGTTTTAAAATCGATCCCCCGTTCCGGCACAATGCGGCTCTCTAGTCCACGATGGGTTCCCACAAACTGAACTTGCGCTTCGGGATCATGTGCTTTTAAGGCATCGATCAGTGCCAGTGCGGGATAGATATGACCACCTGTCCCGCCGCCAGAAATCATTAATCGCATTAGTTTTCTTCCGCCTTTCCAGTTAACTGTTCGATTGCTTTAATAAATCGGTCGCCCCGCACTTCGAAGTTCGGGTACTGATCCCAACTGGCACAAGCCGGTGATAACATGATGATGTCACCAGCCTGACTATGTTGCCAAGCAATTGGCACCGCAGTCTCACAGTTGTCCGTAAACTCAATATCTTGAATACCAGCCAAACGCCCAGCGTCCGCCATTTTTTCAGCAGTCTCACCGAAGACGATTAACGTCTTGACATGCGCCTTTAATGCGGGAGCAAGCTTTTCAAACGTATTACCACGGTCCAAACCACCAGCAAGTAAAATGACCGGCTGATCAAAGCCCTTCAAGGCCATCTCGGTCGACACCAAGTTGGTTGCTTTGGAATCGTTGTAAAATTGCCGGTCCTGATACGTCTCGACATATTGAGTCCGGTGTCGAACACCCGTAAACGTCTTCAAGACTTGAACGATTCCTGCTGTTGGAACGGCTTGAAGTTTAGCAACGGCAATCGCTGCTAACGCATTTTCAACATTATGATCACCAGGAATCCGGATATCAGCAGCATCCATGATGTACTCATCTTTAAAGTACAGCTTGCCGGCCTCTTCATAGGCGCCATCTTTCGTATTGGCTTGCCGTGAAAATGGCACGACGGTTGCTTGTGATTGCTTACTGAGTTGCCGCCATTCTTCACTATCCCAATTAATGACTAGATAATCATTAGCCGTTTGGTTCATGGTGATTCGCATCTTTGCCTTGACATAGTTCTCACGTGAGCCATGGTAATCCAAATGCGTCGAATAAATATTCGTAATCACCGCAATATGTGGGTGCAAAGTTTGAATACCACACAACATAAAACTCGAAAGCTCAGTCACCATTGTGTCGGCCGCCGTAGCCTTTTGTGCAATTGCTGAGGCCGGCACGCCAATATTACCTGCCACGTAAGCTTTACCGGCATTTGTGCGTTGATTAAGCATCATCGTGATCATCGTCGTTGTCGTGGTTTTACCGTTCGTCCCCGTCACACCAATCAACTCTCCCGCTAGGATTTGCGATGCAAGCTCAACTTCGGTAATGACTGGAATACCCTTTTCCTGAGCCCCACTCACAATTGGATTTGAGTATGGAATACCCGGGTTCTTGACAACAACTTTAAAATCTTCATCTAGTAGTGACAGCGGGTGACCACCCGTGATAACTTTGATTCCATCACTCAATAATTCCTGTGCATCCGGGTTCTCATCAAATTTCTTTTTATCATTAACGGTCACAAACGCACCTAATTTGTGGAGCAACCGTGCGGCATTGACCCCGCTCTTTGCTAATCCAAGAACCAAAACCTTTTGGTTACGATACTGCTCAACCGACTTCATAAACCAAGATCTCCCTATAATGTTTGTAGATGATACCTAAATTAACTTGTTATGTGGCTGATGCACCAACTCGTGGTCATCAGCAAATTATTCATGGTGAGCCAGTGACCAATTCCACGACATAATCTGCGGCAGACAACACAACCATTTAAAGAACAATCGTTGCGTTGATAGGAATCAGTACTATTTACTTGTCACTTACTTGGCGACTACCAATGAATAAAGTCATACCGCAAAGACCAATTATGTACAGCTAACTCGGACAAGAATGCCCGAGTTAGCAAACTGTGACTAAATAATCGTGGCAACACTGATTACGGCTGCCACTAAACCAATCGACCAAAAAACGATATCAATCTTCCACTCGCTCCAACCCTTCATCTCAAAGTGATGGTGAATTGGACTCATCAGAAAGATCCGTTTTCCCGTTAACTTGAACGAGGCGACTTGGAGGATAACTGAAGCCGTTTCAATGACAAAAATGATGCCAATCAAGAGGAGGGATAGTTCATGATGCAATAAGATTGATACTGCAGCTAAAGCACCACCGAGCGCTAATGATCCCATGTCACCCATAAAGATCTTGGCCGGTTTGTGATTATACACGAAGAAACCTAATAGTGACCCCACGACGGCCAAACAGAATAACATCACATTATACTGATTTTGAGCGTAAGCAATCACGGCATACGCACCAAAGGCAATCGTGGCCTGACCAGCGACTAATCCGTCCAACCCATCCGTTAGGTTGACGGCATTTGAGAAGCCCACTAACCAGATGATGGCGAAGAGCATGTACCAAATTCCCAGCGACCAGACCCCCAAACCTGGAATCCTAAGTGCCATTGGCAAATGTTCATGTTGATAGACCAACGTTAAAATTACTGCCCCAATGACTTGACCAAGTAATTTTTGCCAAGCCTTTAAACCTTCGTTTTGTTTACGCCAAAGCTTGATACTATCATCCCAAAAACCAAGTGCACCGTATAAGACCAGGATAAACATCAAAATCCAGGTGGTTGGTTGTAGCTGATGTTGCCACCCACCGACCCATAACGTGGTGACTAAGATTGCGATAATGAACAGTAGGCCCCCCATAGTTGGCGTCCCAGATTTTTTCTCATGCCACTTAGGACCTTCCTCACGAATCATCTGTCCTTCTTTGCGGGCGCGGAAATACCGAATAAGTGACGGCATTAACGCAAACACAATAATAAAACCACTAATTAGGGTTGCACCCCACACTAATAAACTCACAACAATTCTCCATTCTAAGACTTGATAACTACTTCAGTGTCACACTAATTGCCTGCTTAGCTTCGATCGGATTACCCGCAGTCACACTTTGCGTCTTGACGTACCCCGTCCCGCTAGTCGTGAGCTTAACGCCCGTCAACGTCGCAAAATCAGCCACTTCACTTGCCGACCATCCAGATAAGTTCGGCATATACATCTGCCCATTGGTAACCAGAATGACGCGTTGACCGCTTGAAACGACAGTGCCAGAAGAAATGGATTGCTTGACGACCCGACTACCCTTACCAACAACGACCACGTCAAGTCCCTGCTTCTTAGCAGCTTTCTTGGCCGCGCTAGTCGACTTACTCGTCAAATCTTTCATTTTGATCGTCGTCGCTTTAGTCTCACTCGCTTTTTGTTCTTCCAATGCCCGTTTCATCACGGTATCAAAAATCTCTGCCATGTCATCCGACGCGGAACTTCCGTTAAGTGTCGGTTGTTTCATCGTAATGTACATAATGTACTTCGGATTTTTAGCTGGCGCCATCCCGACGACCGAGTACAGATAGGTGTTGTCACCTTGCTCATACGTACTCCCGTTGCTGACCTGGGCAGTCCCAGTCTTAGCAGCAATGCGATACCCGCTGATCTTATATGATGAGCCAGTACCGTATGACTTATATACCACATCTTGCATATGATCCAACACCTTGCTGGCAGTCTTCGAACTAATTGGCTGGCTTACAACCTTCTTCTTACCCGTATAAACCGTTTTGTTGGTGTTAGGGTTAGTGATCTTGGAGATAAAGTACGGCTGTAACATCTTACCATGATTAGCAATCGCTGTGAATCCACGAAGCATCTGCATAGCGGTCACCTGAATCCCCTGACCAAAGGCCGTATCCGCTTGTTCGATTGGATACGTAAATTGAATTGAACCACTCTGCTCGTTGTCAAGACCACTATTAGTACTCTCACGCAACCCAAAGCGTTTAATGTACTTCAGCCAAGCCTTGGCCCCCATTGCTTGTTCTAGGTGGGCCATCGCCGTGTTACTTGAAAGGGCAAACCCCTTAGCATAGGTAATATTGCCCCACCCGCTCGTATTCCAATCAGGAACGGTATTATTACCGATCTTATATTCACCGGTTGGGACGGTTACATTAGCATTGTACTTACCGCTGTCGATCGCCGCTGCCATTGTAAAGACCTTCATCGTCGATCCTGGTTCATACGTGTCTTCAACCAACAAATTACGCCACATTTTAGATAGTCCGGTCTTTGTTTGCGCATTAAATGTCGGTCGCTGCGTCGTCGCCAGAATGGCACCAGTCTTCGCGTTCATCAACGTTGCTGTCATTGACTTAGGTGAGACCTTAGCGTTTACTTGTGAAACTTTAGTTTCCAGTAATGTCTGTAACTTACTATCGATGGTGGTATAAATATTATCCCCATCCTTAACCTTCTTACCAGTCTCAGTGCTACCTTGATATCCGCTCTTCGTAATCGTCTTGCGACCATCGGTTCCCGATAACTGCTTGTTAAAAGCCAACTCGATGCCCATCGACCCCGTTAACCGCGTCTGATCGGTATCCTTCTGACTCTTGGAGGTGGTCAGCCCAACCAAGTGGGAAGCAAACGTGCCGTTTGGGTAGAGCCGCGCTTCAGATTCAATAAAGTGCAGCCCAGCCACATTTTGGGCATCGATCTTTTCCTTAGTCGTCAGTGAAATATTCTTACCAGCCGTCCCAAATTCAATTTGGAACTTACCTGCGCCTTTTTGCAAGGTCGCGAGGGCTTTCTTATAGCTGATTGGCAAATACTTCGATAAGACACGCGCCGCCTTCGCATTATTTTTAACATACAGTGCCTTGCCACTAGCACTTTGCTGATTTTTCGCCATAATGGCGTAGACCGTGTACGTGCTAGTATCTTCAGCGATTGGGTCACCGTTGGCCGTATAAATAGTCCCACGTTTGGCCGTGATGGTCTGGTCTTCCGTATAAAGTTTCTTGGTGGCCTCGACCAGATTGACCCCGTTGACGTGGCGCACAATCGCGATATATGAAAAACGAATGATCAAAACACCAAAGACGGCAATCGCGCCAAAAAATAGCCATTGGCCAAAAATTCTACGATTTTGTTTTGGTGACCGTTTCGAAGTCATTCGTTGTTTGTTCTTATTCATTTGTAAACATTCCTTATGCTACCGTTGTTCAGCGATAACCCGTACTGCTTAGCAATTTTATTTAAACGGCTCCGACTTGAAAGTTCACTGATTTCTTGTGCGGCCGACGTATTTTTTGCCTGCACTTTTGTGACTTTCGTTTGCACCGTCTGTAACTGACTTTGTGCGTTACTCGTTGCAATGTTCGTTGAAACTAACATAATGGCTAATCCAAACACCACCAAACTCAAACCAACACACAATACTTTTTCAAATAATGAAAAAGCAACTCGCTGCGTCTTGATGGACGGATTCGGGGTCACAACGGTTTTTGTTTTATGTACCGGGGTGGTTGCGCCAGGAGTTTGCTGTGGCAACTCCCGCGCTAATCCATTTTGGGCCATTTTAATCACTCCTTTAATTATTCCTGAATATTATTTATTCGTTATCTTTAAACGTTCGATGGCTCGTAACTTGGCGCTGCGGGCACGACGATTAGCTTCGATTTCCGCATCGCTAGGCACGACCGGTTTACGACTGACTAAGCGGTAATCTGGTTGCATTTCAGCTGGGATAACTGGTAAACCAGGTGGCAGCTCCGGCAAATCGCTGTGCTCCTTAAAGATCGTCTTGACGAGACGATCTTCTAACGATTGGAATGTGATGACACTGACACGACCATGAACATTGATTAAATCAATCGCTTGTTCGAGCGAAGTCTCCAGTACGCCCAATTCGTTATTCACCGCAATTCGAATAGCCTGGAAAACCCGTTTAGCGGGATGACCACCCGTTCGCCGCGCTCTTGCTGGAATGGCATTCTTAATAATTTCGACCAATTGCCCCGTCGTCACGATCGGCTGAACCGCCCGTTCACGCTCAATCAACCGTGCGACTTGTTTAGAAAACTTCTCCTCACCATAGCGATAGAAAATACGAACCAAGTCCGCATAGGGCCAAGTATTGACAACTGTTTGAGCGGTTAATTTCTGACTCTGATCCATCCGCATATCTAACGGCGCATCATGTTGATACGAGAAGCCGCGGGCAGCATCATCAAATTGTGGCGACGAAACGCCGAGATCATAAACTACCCCGTCAACATGGTCAAGGCCCCGAGCATTTAGTTCAGTCTTCAAGTTGGCAAAGTTACTTTTGATGAACGTGACCTGACCACGTTCAAGATAAGTCGCTAAGTTACTTTGGTTATAATCGATTGCGGTTTGATCCTGGTCAAAGCTATACAAGTGGCCTTCCAGACCTAACTGTTGCAAAATTTCACGAGAATGACCACCGCCACCTAACGTACAGTCCACGTAGATGCCATCCGGCCGGACGTTTAACGCGGCGATTGCTTCATGCAAAAGTACCGTTGTGTGTTCAAATGTTGCCACGCGTGCGCCCCCTTCCTAAATTATTATTGTTATTTAAAAATCAATCAAGTTTTCTGCAAGATCATCGAAGTTCGCTGCGGTCTCCGTCTCAAACTGTTGCCAGTGTTCGGCACCCCAGATTTCAAATCGGTCAGAAACTCCGACGATCACACATTGCTTTTCCAACTTTGCATATTGTCTCAAGGTTGCAGGTATCATGACCCGTCCCTGTTTGTCTAATTCACATTCAGCAGCAGCAGCATAGAAAAAACGGACAAACGCTCGCGCATCCTTGCGAGTTAGTGGTAAATCATCTAACTGTGCTTGAAGCGTTGCCCACCGTTCAGCGGGATAGCCAAAAATACAACCATCCATCCCACGAGTAATGACAAACGAAGTGCCCAATAGCTCACGAAACTTGGCAGGAATGATTAGTCGCCCTTTCGCATCTAAGGCATGTTCAAACTCTCCGAAAAACATCTTAGACGCCACGGCCAATCAACCCCTTTCATTAAACATAATTCAAGTCTACCACACCCCCCCACTTCCTACCACATCGTTTTGTTACTTTTCCAAATTGTTAACAAAATATCAAAAAAAGTCCCACCTAACGTTAGTTTCGTTAGGTGGGACTTAGTGGGGGACATTTTTACGATGTTAAAAAGAAGTGGCTGCCAAGTGCTAGGATATAGACGACGAGTGTCAATAATTCCGCTCCCCGCCAACAGAGCTTAAAAAAGCGCCAGTAAAGGATTTCTCCGCGTTCAACAGCTTCAATCAGTGTTAAACCGATCCCCAAAATCATTAGGGACAACACTTCGTACGGTGCCAGCGAACTATCCGTTGCTTGCAGTGTCAGAAAGTGGGTGAAAACAATTAAAAATGGCGGCCAAAAATCCAACAATCTTAATCCATGTGGCCAAACGCGGTGTGCAACCCGTTTAGCACCTAAAATGATCATCGAGATGGCGGCTAAAAATACCAGCTGCCCATACCAAGTGGTCCATAAATCTCGCATATGCGTACTTGCCTCCCCATTAGTGTCGGGTTAAATTATAGAGATTATCGTTAAACTTTTCAATCATCTGTGACAGCCCTATAATAAACATAAACTATTACTGGAGGGATGACCGTTGTTACAATACTTTACCACTGGTAAAAATGGCCCTTTTGACTACGCCGGACGACCATCACGATCAGCCATACTGGATCAACGTTGAACGCCCGACCTCAACTGAAATCGACCAACTGGTCACACAATTTGACCTTCCCAAAGATTACTTAACTGCCATCCTCGACGATGCGGAGGTTTCACGAGCCGAGCAATTATCAACCACGCAATCCAGTCAACCAATCTTAATCGTGATGCAGTATCCCAAACTCACGACGAGTAAGCTGGGTTACCTTGAATTTCAAGTCTATCCCTTCGCCTTGATTTTAGTGGATCAAGTGGTCATTACCGTCAGTAATTACCCGGCTAGTTTTATTCAAGACTTTGTGATGGACCCGGCCTCTTCTAAGCTAAGTCTGGATAATCATGAAGATTTTGTGCTGACTATCATGTGGTACATCGAGCACAGTTTTGTGACCGCACTCGAATTGATCAACCAACGGACAAGTGCCCTGGAAAGCCGTTTGAATCAAGCTACTCACAACGTGGAACTCTTTACCATTATGGCTTACCAAAAATCCTTGATTCGTTTTAAGGCCGCCCTTAATCAGAACACACCCACGCTTGACGCGGTTGAAACTTCGATCACCCATTTCAACGCACCTAATCACCAATCACTCACCGATGACATTAAGATTGAGACCCAGCAAGCGAGTGACATGGCTGAAACGACCAATCAGATTTTGCAGCAATATAGTCAATTAGTGGGTTCAGTAATTTCCAATAATTTGAATGATGTCATGAAATTTCTGACCTCACTCACGATGGTGTTGACGATTCCAACGATTATCGGTGGAATCTATGGCATGAACGTCAAATTACCTGGTGCCGGTCTCGTCCACGCTTTCACTTGGCTGATGCTAGGAACGATTATTCTTTGCATTATTAGTATCGAATATTTACGAAACCATGACTATTTTTAATTTCAATTGAAAAAAAACTGATTCCACGTTAAACTATGAAAGAATTACTCGTAAAGTGTGGTGCATACAAACATAATGAAGAAAAAATCAACTTTTCAAAAAATTACGATGGTCGTTATCTGGTTAATGATCATTTCTACCATTGGGTCATTGGTGCTTACCGCCTTATCTGGGTTAGGTTTACTAACCTTCTAGGTTAAACACCTTGCGAACCACGAATGGTTGCAATACTTACCAAGAAAAAAGTTACGCTTGCTCACAACAAGCGTAACTTTTTTTATTACTGGTGGATCACTCAGCCATGGTCGGCAAGCCTAGCCACCAACTTCTGAGACAATGTGAATTAAAAAAATCACGCATTTGTCTCTGAAAAAGGTTCCAACCGTTAGTCAAATCTGGCTAACGATTGAAACCTTTACTTTAACGTCGATTATTCAATCGTATCGGCAGCGCCACCATGTGAAGTCATGCCATTCAAATGATGCCCACCAATCTTACTGGACGCTAAGCGTCATTACCCGACGCGGGCGCTTCGTCAGCCGATTTTTGGCGGTAAACCTTACGTGGCTTACTCCCCTCCGAAGGGCCCACCACGCCGCGTTCCTCCATTTCGTCGACGATCCGTGCTGCCCGGTTATACCCGATACGGAAGCGTCGTTGGAGCATCGAGACACTGGCGGACTGTTGATCAGTCACCAATTCAACGGCTTCGGCATAATACTCATCCTCACCGTCACGAGGGTCCCCACTACCAGCGGCATCCGTCTCGTCATCCTTGACCAGCATACTATCGTCATAATCAGCCGTCTGTTGGGCTTTGATAAAGTTGACAACTTCTTCAACATCATGGTCAGAAATATAAGCACCCTGCACGCGCAGTGGCTTATTCATGCCCATTGGCTGATACAGCATGTCCCCACGACCAAGTAGCTTTTCAGCACCGTTACTATCAATAATTGTCCGCGAATCCGTCCCACTTGAAACGGCAAATGCCATCCGTGACGGTACATTGGCTTTAATTAATCCGGTAATAACATCTACCGACGGCCGTTGTGTTGCCAAAATCATATGAATACCGGCTGCCCGGGCCATTTGACCCAAGCGAATAATGGCATCTTCCACTTCGCTCGAAGTGACCATCATTAAATCGGCTAATTCATCGACGACCACCACAATGTATGGTAAGACGGGCCGTGACTGCCCATCAGCCGCATTTTGTTGACGGATATATTGGTTGTACCCCTGCATGTTACGCTGCTTGGAATCCGCGAACAATTCATAGCGTCGCTCCATCTCGGCAACGACCTTATGCAACGCCCGGGCCGCCTTCTTCGGTTCCGTGACTACGGGCGTCAACAGATGTGGAATCCCATTGTAAACCCCTAATTCAACCTTTTTTAGGGTCAATCAGCATAAACTTAACTTGACTTGGTTTCGTGTTCATCAGTAGCCCCGTGATCATCACGTTAATGGCAACCGACTTCCCACTCCCAGTTGAACCAGCAATCAGTAGGTGCGGCATTTTAGACAAGTCGGCAACGACTAAATTACCAGAAACATCACGGCCGAGCGGTACGGCCAACGGTTTGGTCGGGTGCGCTGGTTGGGCCTCAACGATATCCCGAAATGACACTGTTGAAATCTGTTTATTTGGCACTTCGATTCCAATCAATGATTTACCGGGAATGGGCGCTTCGATTCGAAGATCCTTCGCTGCCAGCGCTAACGCTAAGTCGTCCGCTAAATTGACGACCTTGCTGACCTTGACCCCAACAGCTGGATGTAACTCATACTTCGTTACGGATGGCCCTAAGCTGACATTCTTCACTTCAACTTGAACACCGAAACTTGCCAACGTGGTTGTTAGCTTCTGCGAGTTACTCTCAATCGTTGCGTACTCAGCACTCTGATCCGTTTTTGGAATCTTCGTCAATAGTGTTGACTCTGGCAACTGGTAGTCCGCATCATCCATCACTTCAGTCCCTTGGAGTTCTTGTTCATGATCAACCGTAGCAGCTGAAGTTGGGGATTTTATGGGCGAGGCTTCACGATCACTAGCCACCGTGATATTCAAGTCGGCAGGCGAGCTCGTAACTGCACTGGCTGCTGAGTCCGGCGCCGAAGTCCCGCTCGTTGTCTCAGCAGGGGCTGCTGACTGTGGTACGGTTGACGTTGGCTGCTTCTCAGTACTTGCCGCTTGATTGGCGCGCACTTGTTGGTGAACCCGCCAACGGGCAATTTGAACCCGGAGCACGTGCGTCAGCCATTCATAACCGGATCGCAGTTGCTGGCCCAATTGCATCAAGGCCTGACGCAACGCTTGCATCGTCTTATGGAATGGCAAATCAAAGGTAATGTAGATACTGGCAACCATCAGGATCAGTGCGATCAAAATTGTCCCGACATTAGCCAATAGTGGATAAGTGACACTATAGCCAGCAGCGCCGACTAATCCGCCACCAAGATTACTGGCCATGCCCCCCTTGGCAAAATCATTTTTGATCAGATTCCACGTCAACGACCAAAAATCGGTATGGTGATTCAATTGATTAAACATCGGGATCTCTAATAGCAATAAGTAACTGAAGAAAAACAAGTTACCACCGACCCACCACCGCCAAGTCAGTCGTGGCCACCGACCAAAAATCATCAAATATCCCATGACGAGGAGTGTTAGCCCGGCAAAAATCTGGTAGGCATTCCCAGCAATGGCTCGGAAAAACTCTGCGAATACCATGCCCACTAACCCCACCTTCAACAAGGCGAGGATCGTGACCAATAGTCCAATCAGGCCAATGACATTCCCCGTCATCTGCCGCTTAGCCGCAACCGTCGGCTTCTTCTTGCGCGTCGAGGTCCGGCGCTTTTTTGTTGTTGCTTGTCTACGCGCCACGCTTCGTTCATCCTTTCTCAATTAATACTGTCTTCATTATAACAAACTCAAGTTCCCCCGTCCCCATCAAAAAACGCACCCTAACGTTTAGCGCTAGTGCACGTTCTGTTGGTTACTTCAACTTATCATTTTCATAGTGGTGCGACCGTTCAAGGTTCGGGAATTGTTGTTGCCGCAGGGCTTCATAAATCACAATCGCAGCCGAATTCGATAAATTCAAGGCTCGAATATGTGAATCATCTTGAGGAATCCGAATGGCCTTTTCGGGATATTTGCGCATAAATGGTTCTGGTAACCCTGTCGTTTCCTTACCAAATAAGAAATAGTGATCCTTACCCGTATCACTATAATCAACATCCGTATAGTCATGTTCAGCAAACTTAGACACTAAGTACAACTGATTTAAATCAGGAATACTAGCTAAAAAATCTTGCAAGTCAGCATGATAAGTAATATCGACACTATCCCAGTAGTCCAAGCCAGCCCGTTTTAAGTGCTTATCATCAATTTTGAAGCCCAACGGTTCAATCAGATGCAAGGCCGTATCCGTTCCGGCACACGTCCGGGCAATATTACCAGTATTCGCTGGCATTAACGGTTCAAATAACGCAATGTGATTTGTCAAAATAATCGTCCTCATTCATATTAGTCTCTACGCCATGTTCATTCATAGCAATCCTATTAATCATACCATGTCTATGGTTCAACAGCGAACTTTGAAACTAAAAAACGCTTTGTTCGCATTCTTAACCAATCTTTCCTATACTAATCACCGTACGCGCCGGAGGGCGGAACAGGACGCACACTGGCTGACGAACACCAATCTAAACCTGACACGTTGTCATCATGATTCATGCCGGATTAACACGTACAAGGCAGCATTCGGATCATTTTATAACTCGAGGAGGAATTATCTATGAAAATTATGATTATTGGCGCAACCGGAATGGCTGGCTCAGCCATCACCAAACTAGCACTTGAACGGAACCACACCGTCGTAGCCATCGGACGTTCTGAAGAAAAGCTAGCCGCTCTACCGGCTAACCCAAATTTGCAGACCAAAGCTAAAGACGCTTTCGATCTCACACTATCTGAGCTACAGGCGGTTGACGTGGTCGTTGACGCAATGGCGACTAGTCCTGATAAGGCTTACCGACACGTGGATCTGGCAACTAAGCTGATCGCTCAGCTCCGCGAACAACAGCGGCCACGTCTCCTCTTCATCTTAGGGGCCGGTAGTTTAACAACTGGTGATGATCAACACCTCTTCGTGCACGACATTGAAAGTAATCCCGCCAATGCTGCCTTCGTCGCTATTCCGCAAAACCAACTGGCCGAACTGACCTTCTTACGAACCGTCACCAACGTCGATTGGGTTGGAATTTCCCCGGCCACCAATTTCACAGCAGGTCCTGCTACCCCGGCCCAGTACGGCCATGACACATTACTGACGAACACTACTGGTGAATCAGTGACCAATAGTGGCACGATGGCGGTAGCCGTTTTAAACGAACTGGAAACGCCCAAACATCATCAAGAACGCTTTACAGTCGCTAACCAGTAAACGTCTTGCCTAGCAGCGCTAAAATATCGAGTGGCAGCCAAACCACAAGCCGAGCGCTACTTGAGCAATTTAGTTAACTGTGACGCGCTTTAAATAAGACCAATTAATCCCGCCAGAATCTGACGGGATTTTTGTGGCGTCGCAATTGCTGGCAGTATTTAACAGCTAAGTGCTGCCACCGCCCCATCTCTCCTCATTGCGACAGTCGTAGCCAACATTGTCACTAACCAGTTGGTTGCATTACACCGCCAGTTAACGCCCTCACCGACCTTTAATTAATTCTTCACCAAAGCATGCTAAACTATTGCCATGTTTATTTGAAAGTGGGGATACCATGAATAACCGTTTATCAGGACGGAATTTACTCTTCATCGGCACCATGTTATTTGGACTATTTTTCGGTGCTGGTAACTTGATTTTTTCCAATTTTTCTGGGCCAGCAAGCCGGCCAACACGTTGGTGCGGCCATTATCGGACTATTGATCACCGGGATTGGACTTCCATTACTAGGCGTGATCGGCATGGGGCTGACGCGCAGTCAGGGCGTATTTGACCTGGCAACAAACGTTAGCCGATCATACGCGTATGTCTTCACCGTACTGCTTTACTTTACCCTCGGGCCACTTTTTGCAATGCCACGATTAGCAACTACGGCCTTTCAGATTGGACTGGCCCCCTTCTTAACCACCAAATTACAACCCGTGGTGCTATTGGGCTTCTCCGTTGCTTTTTTCGTCGTCACTTGGTTACTGGCTCGTAATCCCGGTAAGATTATGACCTATGTTGGTAAGTGGCTGACACCCATCTTTTTGCTATTATTAGGTGCCTTAATGCTTGTCGCTATCATTAAGCCACTGGGATCACTTAACGTCGCGGCGAGTGGCGCCTATGTCAGCCATCCAGTTCTAACTGGTTTTACTGAAGGCTACAACACGATGGATGCGTTAGCCTCGCTAGCTTTTGGCATCGTCGTGATTGATGCGATTCGCGACCTCGGTGTCCGTGATCCGGGGCAAATCGCAACTGATACCATTAAAGCAGGCCTAATCAGCATGAGTTTAATGGCAGTCATCTATGGCCTGCTGGCGATTATGGGTACCATGAGCTTAGGTCGCTTTGCTCCAGCTGCCAATGGGGGGATTACCTTAGCTCAAATTGCCGATGCCTACTTCGGCCGATTCGGTAATGTTTTACTAGCTCTAATTGTCATCATCGCTTGCTTAAAAACTGCCATTGGCCTCACTTCTGCTTTCGGTGATACGTTGCATGGCATGTTTCCTAAGATTTCCTACCATTGGCTGATCACCATCGCTTGTCTCATTCCAGCCATTCTTGCTAACGTTGGGCTAACTGAAATGATTACTTATTCAACCCCAGTGCTGATGTTTCTCTACCCGCTCGCAATCGTGTTAATCATACTGGCAGTACTGGCACCATGGCTTGGGATGTCCCGCTGGTTATATGGAATGACAACTGTCTGGACCATGATTCCGGCCATTCTTGCCGGCATTAACGCTATGCCATCCGCCTGGGTACAAGCATCCTGGTTGCAAGCTTTGCTTCATCTCAACGCGTGGCTACCGCTTGCCAATCTAGGGTTAGGCTGGAGTGTACCCGCACTGCTAGGTTTTGGTTTAGGGTGGTTGATCAGCCGTAAACAACCATCTGCTTCTAAATTGCATTAATATAGCGTCACATATAAAATAGCGGACCTTCTGATAGCCATCCACGACTTTTCAGAAGGTCCGCTTTAAATTACGAGAGCCATGCCAATTGACTGGTTGCCATTGAACCTCACCGGTGAATCATGGCATTATTCAGGACTGGTATGAATGCAATAGCAACACATGGTCACACCTCACCGTCAGCTTTTGAAGACACAAAAAAACGTAGTATTTCGGTGTGGGCACGGCGAAACGCTACGTTAATGAAGTACAACTCGGTAGTCACCAACGACATGTCGATGTTAACTACCAAACGATTTCTCAAAGGTTATCTTAACACCGGCGTTTCAATCATGCAAGCACCCGCGCTAACCTTTTTGCATCGTTAATAAACTCACATCAACGGTAATCTTAGTTAACCCCTGCCGTTTAGCGGTTGCGAGCTGCTCAGCATCCGCACCCCAGTGCAGCGGTGTCATGACTAATAAGTCGTTAAAGTCAATGTTATCAAGCGCAACTTGGTATTGAATTCGTTGCCGCTTAGCAGTGGGATAGTGCTGGGCAAACAGATCTAACACCCGTTGATTATCATACTGATACTGTCGATCAGTCGGTTTAAATAGTAAATGACGCAGTTCAACTAAGTACTCAGGATTTGGCACGATCTTCAATAACTGTCCACCGGGCGCAAGGACCCGTTCAAACTCTTGGTAAGCGGATGGTGAGAAGACATCCATAATGGCCGTGAATGCCCCATCGGTAAAGGGTAATTGGGCCAAATCGGCCACACAATAATAAGCAGTCGTCGTCAATTGGGTCGCTAAGTTAACCCCATCCTTACTAATGTCAAAACCAATCCCCACGTCTTCAGAATTGGCATGCATTGTCAACAAATCAGCTAGGGGGGTGCCTTCACCGCTACCAATATCTAAGATTCGTTGCGCCGTTTTTGGCAATGCCGCATTAATGGCTTGGACAATGGGGCCGAAAAAACCAGCTTGCAAAACTCGGCGCCGCGCTGCCAGCATGTTAGCATCATATTCGCTAGCGACTTGATGCGTCAGAAAATACAACGTCCCTTTTTTTGAAAAATCTACTTGATGCCCATTAGGACAACATAAGCTGTGGCCGTCAATTGTCACGTATGCTTGATTACAAACTAAGCATCGAAAGCGATCGATATTTGCCTGAACAAACTGGATGCCGCGGTCAATTTTTTTCACAGGTGTCACCTTACCTTGGTTAATTTTATCATTAGGCGTCCCATATCCAAGCGATGCTTTCCAGCTTACCTGAAACTATGGATTCACGATGACAACATCGTGTAAAGGACGTATGTTCAATCATACCATATCGGGGCGGACAAAATAGTAGCTGTTACGATTTAGGTGTGGTATCTTATTAACTGTTCTAAAGGCTGACTTAAATTGTCAAAATGAATTTGCTACCGAATGGCATGAATTTAATGACATAAAGGAGACTCATTCAGATGGCAAAAAAATCAAAAATTGCGAAAGAAAAACGCATCGAAGCAACCGTGGCTAAGTATGCCGAACGACGCCAAGCACTTAAAGCTGCTGGCAACTATACCGAATTGGCAAAATTACCACGTAATGCTTCACCCGTGCGTATTCATCGGCGCGACTCACTTGACGGTCGACCACATGCTTACCTACGTAAGTTCGGCATGTCGCGCCTTAACTTTCGTCGCTTAGCGCACGCTGGTCAAATTCCAGGTGTTAAAAAAGCAAGCTGGTAAAGTGACAACTGGCGTGATATTCACTAATGATTAGTAACATCACCATTCAGTTAAATTAAAAAGGTTCCACAGAATTGTCATCAGACTTCTGTGGAACCTTTTTAATTTGGCGTTATTGGTTTAATCGCGTTTCAGCGCCATCTGAGTAGCCAACAATTACCTTACTTGTTAGTTTGATCAGTTGATGGGGTTGCTTCAGCCTCATACAATCCCGAAGACCGTCGATACCAGTCAAACAGATGTGTCCACAAAACTTTCAAGATCGCATAGCCTGGAATCCCGAAAATAACCCCCATCAACCCGAAGATTTTACCAGCCGCTAATAGGACGACTAAAATCGTAATCGGATGAATAGCTAAGCTACTCCCTAAGACTAACGGTGAGATAAAGCGGCCTTCAATCGTTTGTTCAATGACGAAGACAATCAGAACTTGGACCAACATCCATGGTGAGGTGACTAACGCAATGACCACTGAAGGCACCATTGCGAGAAAAGACCCTAAATATGGAATCAAATTTAAGATTCCAGCCGCAATTCCCAACGTCAGCGCAAATTTCAAGCCAATAATACTGTAACCAACCGCAAACATCACGGCAACAAAGAACGCCACGGTCAATTGACCACGAATATAATTACTGACCTGTGAATTGATTTCTGTCAAAACTTCTAAGAATCCTGAGCGCGCTTTGGTAGGTACAAACTTAGCCATATACTTCGGTAGTTGATGACCATCGCGCAATAGGTAAAAAAGAATAAACGGCATTGTTATCAACCCAATGATGACGGTCGTTACGGTACTAAATACGCCTGTAAGTGAAGTCACCGTCCCGGTCAAATACTTCGAAAAGCGGCCACTCACTAGCTTACTGAGATCCGTGTTCCAACTTTCAAGTTGGTCACGGATACTACTGAGTTGCGGATCATTGAGCCAGCGATTAACTTCAGTACTGGCATTTTTCCAATAATTGGGCCAGTCATTGATAATTGATAAAGTTTGATCGCGAATCGTTGGGATAATCGCAATAATGCCTAACGCCAACAGCGCGACAACCACAATAAACAAACCAATGATCGTCCAGGTTCGTCGTACGCGAAAACGCTTTTCTAGCCAGTCAACAAGTGGATTAAGCAAGTAGTACAGCACACCGGCCAAAATAATCGGCAAACCCACGATGCTAAAAAAATTGCCGGACCGGATCTAATAGCCAATCGACTTGCTTGCCCATAAAGAAGATCGTCAATACTAATAAAATAACGACCAAAATCCGAATGAGCCGTTGCGCTGACCACCGTTGTTTCTGTGAATCAGGTTTCAAACAATCCCTCCTTCCTAAGCCTGATACGTAATAACGCTACCGACCTTGATTGTTGGTAACTGGTTTGGTGTCAAATAAATGCCGTTTTCCATTGGTTTGGCAGGTACTGGTTTGAAGTACAACGTCGCGTGCCCAATTGACGTTAAATTAGCTTCCACTAGTCCCCCTGCAAGGGCCACCGTATAAGTTTGTCGATCGATCGTAATGGTGCTACCAGCAACTAACGACAGACTCGCGATGGGCTGCTCAAATTTCTGAATCACCGCGATTTGCTGTAATGGTGCCGTGGCCGTTTCATCGAATAAAACTAAAATTGGTTCCTTGGAATCGATAGCATTCGCACCAATCGATTGTACTGTTGCAGTTATTGTCATATTGAGACCCCCATCGGTTAATTAATTGCTTTAATTGTAGCATAGTCCTAATCACAGACGCCAATTTGTCATCGCTTACACGGGCCATATCTATGCTATACTTGAATTATCTATCAAGGAGGTTTGTTATCATGCAAGAACGCATTTTATTCGGAACATATACGAAAAAAACAAGCCAAGGGATTTACCAAGGAACCCTTGACACCACTGCCAAAACCTTAACCAACGATGGCTTACTGGCAGCCACTCAAAATCCCACCTATTTGGCCCTCTCAGCTAAGGATTGCCTATACAGTGTCGATAAGGAAGATGACGAGGGCGGTATCGCTGCTTGGCAAATCGACGGGCAAACTGCTCACAAACTAAACACCGTTGTCGCACCTGGCACCCCACCAGCTTACGTTGCTGTCGATGAGGCCCGGCAACTCGTCTACAGTGCCAACTATCATAAGGGAACGGCCGAAGTCATGAAAATTGCTGCTGATGGCGCGCTGACTTTGACCGATACTGTTCAACATAGTGGTCATGGCCCTCGTCCTGAACAAGACGGCTCCCATATTCATTACACCGACCTCACGCCAGATAATCGCTTAGCCGTAATCGATTTAGGTAGCGATAAGGTCTATGTCTATAACGTCAGCGACGCCGGTCAGTTAAGTGAACAATCCGTGCTCACTATGGAAGCTGGTTTTGGACCACGTCACCTCGTGTTCAGTCCAGACGGCCAATACGCCTTCTTAGCTGGTGAATTATCGAGTCAGATTGCGAGCTTAAAATATGACGCCCAAACTGGTGCCTTTACGCAGCTTGGCATTGTGAAGACCATTCCTGCCGACTACACGGCGCACAACGGTGCCGCAGCCATCCGCTTAAGTCACGACGGTCATTTTCTCTACGTCTCCAATCGTGGCTACAATACGTTAGCTGTCTTTGCAGTAACCGCCGACGGTCATTTGACCCTGATTCAGCAAATCAGTACGGAAGGTGACTTCCCCCGTGATTTTGATTTAGATCCAACTGAAGCCTTTGTCGTGGTCGTTAATCAAAACACTGATAATGCCACTTTGTATGCACGCGACTTAACGAGTGGTAAACTAAGTCTATTACAAAAGGACGTTACTGTGCCTGAAGGCGTTTGCGTCCGTTTCTAGTAAAGGATGAAACTCATGTTATTAAAAGAAGTCTGTGTTGAAAATTACACTAACATTCCCGCAGCCATTGCGGCCGGTGCCAATCGGATCGAACTCAACGATAACCTATCCGTTGGCGGTACAACGGTCAGTCGTGGTGTAATGGCTGAGGCAGCCAAGTATACCAGTGAACATCACGTGCCCCTAGTGACCATGATTCGCCCCCGTGGTGGCAATTTCGTTTATAATGATACGGAATTAAAAATCATGGAAGCGGACCTGCTACAGGCTCAATCATTAGGTGTTGATGGTGTCGCATTTGGTGCTTTGACTGCGGATAATCAGCTTGACGAAGAAGCCTTAGCGTTATTAATTGGTGCAGCCGGTGGCATGTCGATCACCTTCCACATGGCTTTTGACGCCATCCCTGAAAATCAACAAGCCGCGGCAATTGACTGGTTAGTAGACCATGACGTCGATCGCATTTTGACACATGGCGGCCCACTTGATCAGCCGATTGCTGACTGTGTCCCCCACTTGCAAACGACGATCAAACAGGCCGCTGGCCGAATTCAGATCCTACCTGGTGGTGGCATTACCACCGCCAATGTCGCCGACATCACCACAACGCTCGGCGTCAAACAGGCCCATGGGACCAAGATTATTAATTACTAAGAACTGCCAAAAAGGCGCATCTCATTTTTTGAGATGCGCCTTTTGATTGGCGAAGTAAACTAAAAAATTAGACCATTAATCACGGTTATTCAATGGTCTAATATTGGCACAAGCGCCCGCACTAAGCCAACTTGCCCTGAGCCCTCTTCCGCGAACAAATTGGTCATTGTCAACGCTGATCAATTGGCTCGTGTTCATCATCAATCATGCTAATTAGGATAAACATAAAACGGACCAAATCTTAATGGTCACTTTATGAATTGGCACGTTGATTATGAATAATTAAACGGTTAAGATCAGCCGGTAATGGTGCAAAGGTCGTGAGGGTCTGGCTAATGAATGGATCATCAAATTCCAGTTGCATGCAGTGCAGTGCTTGGCGCTGAATCCACGGGTCACGAGGACCGCCATAAAGGGCATCACCGATCAATGGATGACCGCTAGCTGCAAAGTGCACCCGAATCTGATGCGTTCGGCCGGTATGCAGCCGTACCCGGACGACTGTCATGTTACGCAGCCGCTTGACCACCCAGTACTCGGTTAAAGACGGCTTACCGTCGGGACGGGTCGTTCGTTTGATAAATGAATCAGCGGCACGACCAATGGGCGCATCTAGCCACCCGTGGTCAGTCGTCAATTCACCACTGACGACGGCTAAGTACATTTTGCGCATCGCATGGGCCTTCAATTGATGATCAATAATCGAATGGGCAAAATGGTGCTTAGCGAAGAGAACGATACCGCTCGTATCCCGATCCAAACGCGTGGTGATATGCACAACCTCATTATCATAATGGGCCGCTTGATAATAACCTTTTACCCGATTCGCTAAGGTATTGTCAGGTAAGGCATGCGCCGGTACTGAGGCCACTCCTGCTGGTTTATTCACAATCAGGTAGTCACGATCCTCATATAAGATATCGATCGGCAACGTCGAGACGCCTAAGTGGTCATTACCAATTTCAGCAGGTGTGACCATCGTCACAGTCTCACCGCCTGTCAGCATATGAATCGCTAATACCGGTCGTTCATCAACGAGAATTGCCCCACCATGAAACTTAACTTTTTTCAACAAACTACGTGTCACACCATGTTGTGCCAAGAGTGTCTTAACTTTCATCGGGGTCGTCTCATGGTTGATCCAAGTAAACCTCATTGCTCGTCCAACCCGATGAAGGATGTCCCGACCCGTTGCCAGAAGCGATTATGACGATGCTGAGCAAATGCAATTCGACGATTAGCAATTGAATAACGAATTTGTTCAATTGGCCGCGGCTGCGTATCCATTTGATCAGCTGTAAAGACAAAGTGTGACTGCTGTTGTGGCCGAATCGTTATTGTTTCATACGGCGCTACGATGACTGGCGAGCCTAATGTTCGGAAGACTCGGTTGTTGATCGACGCAATCTCGGCCATTTGTAAAGCGTCCAAGCGCGGATGAATGACAGCACCACCAACTGACTTATTATAAGCCGTCGAACCAGTTGGAGTGGAGACGCATAACCCATCGCCACGAAAACGTTCAAATAGTTCATCTTGAATATAAACATCGGCAACCATGGTACTCCCAAGCTTCTTAAGCGTTGACTCGTTCAACGCCAAATAATGATCAGTCGCATCCGTATCCGCATAAGTAATATCTACAGCTAGCAAGGGATAGGTCACACTCTGGCCGTTGTCTTCCAGTAAACCGTTGATCAGTTGGTCGATTTCATAATCTCGCCAGTCCGTATAGAAGCCTAAATGGCCAGTATGCACGCCAACAAAGCGAACTTGGTCAACCATGTGACTATAGTGGTGAAACGCCGCTAAAAGCGTCCCATCGCCTCCTACCGACAAAACAATGTCTGGGTGCTCATCATCAATTTCAAACCCGGCAGCCAGCAGTTTAGTATGTAACTCACCCGCTACTTTCTTGGTCTTGGCACTCGCATTTGCAAAAATCGTTACTTTCATGAATTTTGATCTTCCTTTGTCGTGTCAGGCTCATCGTTGCCCGGCCCCTTCCCATACGAGAACAAGCTCTGAGCTTCTTGAATTTCCTCACGAATTTCTGACATTTCTTTATCCAAACTAAAGGCGGCTTCCGCAGCCCGTTGTAATCGTTGACTCAAGTTTTCAGGGAAATCCCCTTGATATTTATAGTTAAGCGAATGTTCAATGGTCGCCCAGAAATTCATGGCAAGTGTCCGGACTTGGATTTCGGCCAAAATTTTCTTTTCACCACCGACCATTTGGACCGGATATTCAATCACGATATGATACGAACGGTAACCAGATGGCTTTTCATTACTAATGTAATCGCGTTCTTCCAGAATTGTCATATCCGTCCGTTTTCGCAATAAATCAACGACCTGATAGATATCCTCAACGAATTGACACATAATCCGCAAACCAGCAATATCCTGCATATCTTGTTCTAGGCGATCTTCTTGTACTTTACGTCGGGTCATCTTTTCCTTAATGCTATCAACGGGTTTGACCCGCCCCGTTACAAATTCAATCGGTTCATGCTGATTCAAATCACGAAATTGTTTGCGCATTCCCCGCAATTTAACTTTAAGCTCATCAACGGCTTGCTGATAAGGCAGTAAAAAATGATTCCAATCTTCCATCGGGGCACCTCCGTTTCAATCCATACCCTAAAATTTTACCATAAATCGTCGGAATAAAAAGTTAACGTTCTCGAGATTGAACCCTAAGTTCACTTTTTTTCCAAACTGTAATCCTAGAAACAAAATACTTTACGAATTTAGCAAATCGGTGCATGATTACGGGTGAAGGTTTAAGCTAAGTAACGAGTGATTTTCTGCATTAAAAAATTTATGAAATGAAAAACTTGCAAATACCTCGTTTGATTGGTATTCTGCACTATGACGCGAATAGAGAAAGTGGAGGAATTATAACGTGTTAGAAGTGTATTTATTTGTAAATCCGTTGGCAAACCAATGCGTACGTGATGAGCAAAACGTGTTACGGTTGGCAAACGACTCAGACAAGCAAATCCAATTTCAATTCGTACCATTACTCAATATTAATGTGATTCAACGGGCTCTAAAGTGCCAAGGAATCAAGGCATCCGACTGGCATGCTCAAAATCAACAGTCTCAAACATTGTACCGAGTTATTTTGGATTATAAAGCCGCCCTTTTTCAAGGCAAAAAACGGGGGCGTAACTTTTTAATTGCCTTGCAATCTGCAATGCTCAAGACTGGTCAACACTATTCGGAAGAGCTCGTCAAAACGGTTGCAACTAACTGTCAGATTGACTTAGACATGTTCATGGAAGATCGGGACAGTGACTTGGCGAAACAGGCCTTTCATGCTGATCAGCGGCTTGCATCTGAAATGAACATTACCGAAGCATCGTCGGCCGTCGTTTTTGATTGCGACCAATATGATTATGGTGTCTTGCTAGAACATTTTAATTACACGACTCTTTTTGACTTAGTCAATGGCAATCTGGATCCTTTTCAAGATGCAACTCGGGCAACCAATGCCAGCTGTGCTAGCCTTGCCAACGCACAATTACACGTTTTATAATTCCAGTAATTGCAATTATTCAACTGGTCCTACCAGTCAAAAGCACCCGACGATCATTTTCGCCGGGTGCTTTTGACTGTATTTACCTTTTATAGCTGCCAGAATAAGCCTTCTGGACTCGGCAGCTAACACCCTAACTGATAAGCGGGTCAGGTCTAAAATAAGCGTCGGGACCGAACATCCTGACGCTCATTGTGCTTGCTTTTATAACTGGTTAATCTTGGGTGACCAACTGTTCAAATTCATTTAATCGTTCTTCAAATACCTCGAAAGCTGCATCAAGATAATCAGGCTTGGTCATATCAACTCCAGCTCGGTGCATGACATCGATTGGGAAAGCAGATGAACCAGCTTTCAAGTAACCGAGATAATCCGCAACAGCATCTGTCTGTTGCGTACTAATACGGTCAGCCAACGTTGAGGCCGCTGCAAAACCCGTGGCATACTGATAAACATAATAATTGTAATAAAAATGCGGGATACGGGACCATTCGTCGGCAATTTGCGGATCACTGACGACGGCGTCACCATAGTAGCGTTGGTTCAACTGCAAATAATGTTTTGACAAGCGATCGGCAGTCAAAGCCTGACCTTCTTGATCTTGCTCATGAAGCCACTGTTCAAACTCAGCAAATTGCGTCTGCCGGAAAACGGTGCCTTTAAATCCATCTAAGTAGTAATTCAAGACATACGCCCGCATTTTTGGATCTTGTTCAGTCGCTAAGAAATAGTTCGTCAACAAGTTTTCATTAGTCGTTGAAGCAATTTCCGCCACGAAAATTGAATAGTCACCATACTGATAAGGCTGATGATGTGTCGTGAAGTAAGAGTGCATACTGTGTCCCATTTCGTGCACCAACGTATATAAATTATCAATATTATCCTGCCAGTTCAACAGCATGTATGGCGCGGTATCATACATTCCTGACGAATACGCCCCGCTACGTTTGCCTTGATTTTCCACCACATCAATCCACCGTGAAGCAAACGCTGTTTTGACGTGTTTGAGATAATCAGGACCCAAAATTTTGAGCGCTTGTAAAGCAGTTGCTTGAGCCTGCTGGTAGGAATAGTTGGTCGTCGGCTTGGGTGCCAATGGCGTGTACATATCATACATATGCAACTGATCAACTCCGAGCAGTTGTTTCCGTAACGCAACATACCGGTGCAATAAGTCCAAATGCTTGTCAACGGACGTGACTAAAGAATCGTAAACCGCCGTCGGAATCTGATTGGCAGCAAGTGCTGCCGTCCGCGCATCTGGATAATGATGAGCCTGGGCAACAAAATTGTGTACCTTGACTTGGCTAGCTAAAGTCGAAGCAAGTGTTCGCCGGAACTGGCCGTATACTTTATACAGTGCTTCAAACGCCTCTCGCCGAACAGCCGGATGAACGGACTCAAGTAACACCCCATAAATTCCTTGTGACAATTTGACAGGGTTGCCGTCGTCATCCTTTACCGTTGGAAATTGAAAGTCAGCGTTATTCAGTACACCAAAAGTTTTCGCAGAAGCACCAAAAATATCACTAGCGCCTGCGAGTAAAGCTTCTTCGCTTTCAGACAGAACGTGTCCCTTTTGCAACCGGATCGTATCCAACAAATGCCGATAATCACGTAAATCGACGTTTTCATCAAGGTACGTATCCAATTCGCCCGGCGTTAATTCCAAGATTGCTGGTTCGAACCAGGCAGTCGCTGCGGATACCTTGGCAGTCAAACTACTAGCTTGATCGTCTAAAGCCGCATTGGTACTATTGCCAGTATCCTGGTCACTTTTCAGACTTGCGTATACCGCCACTTTCTCTAACCGACGATACAGCGCTAAAACAGCCTGGATGCCAGCCAGCACCGTGTCGGCCGAGCTTGTAAACGTTTCTTTAAGCGCAGTGACGGTGGGGATTGCAGCTTTGACTTGTGCAATATCCGCCTCATACGCGGCCTGATCTGCATAAATGGGCGTCAAATCCCACGTCAATTCTTCAGGAACGGCCGAACGGGTCGGCAATTGTTTGGTTGCTACCATGCAAATTCCTCCAATTATTTCAATATAGCACTAGATTACCACAGATTACGCCTATCGCGGTAGCATCTGTTCCGGAATCAATGTTTGCGCCATCGAAGCTGGTCGGAATTCACCTGCCACTCAGTTTTCTGCCAGTTTATCACTTGCTGCTCGCTAAGCATCGTAATCATGGTCGTTATCAGTTGTTGTATTAACGTGCCTCGTGCTTGCAGGCAGGCACGCCGGGCAAGTAATGGCCGTAATTGGGCCCAGATCAATGCCTCTAATTGTGACCCAGCAAGCCGTCCGGACTGTTGCCGCAGTGCAAAAAAGACGTGGGCGTGCCAGACCAGATATGGTACCGATAACAGCGGTAGTTGCGGCACAGTGGGCATCGTCCACGTCGGTAACTGGGCAATCGTTCCCCCGCGTTGATAGCAAGCCACTTGTAACGCATCAAAACCACGTTGATGTCGAAGCCGTGCCAACATTAGCTGTTGATAATAATGCCGTAAATGCGTGTCCGGCAAAGTTGGGGTGTTAATTTTTGGAGCCAATTGGCGAAAATGTAACACCGACTGGCTGCGCGTATCCAGTCGAATCGTTTGATAGGTCAGCGGTTCCGTATCCAATGTCAAGACGTGATGCAATAAACGAACACTAGTACTTTGAGTGTCCAAAAAAAGTAGAAACAGGCCCCACCGTTGCTGGTACTGCAAAAACTTCAAAGCCTTGCTATTGAGGTGCAATTGTCGCTGATAGGGGCGTCCCAACAACCATAACACTTGATAGCCATGCTGACGATAGCCCTGCGTCCGAGCTGCGAGTCGCTCCACTGACAAGGGTGAACACTGAAATTCTAACGCGAGTGGTTGCGCTGTACCTCGTCGAACCAAGATATCCGGGCGCTGATGTATCTCTGGCAAACCAGCCTCTAAGCGCACCGTATAACCACTGGCAGCGAACCAGGTCGCTAATTGTTGTTTACCACGAAGATGTTCCGTTGTTTCCCCTTCAGAGAAAGCATCACAATCCGTGGCATGGACGTGGGCAAAATGTGGCACGATCACTGCCCCCCGTTTCAATCGCACCGGCTGCACACATCCTGGACAGTAATATTCTATTTGGCGATCAGCCGTCGCCGCATTAACGAGTTGATGCTGGGCATCCATCGCGATCAACATGATGGTCCCTCCTTTCAACAACTAATTACGTCATTAAAGCCAATTCTCACGTAAACCCATCATCATTTATTGACCCCGAGCAGCACCCGTCTTTTGGCAAAGCGTCCGGCAGGCAGATTGTTTATCCGTGGATACAAAAAAGCCTTAACATTACGAATAAACGTTATGTTGAGGCAATTAACTGCTATTTAAAATAGTGCCGGATGGTTTCCAAAGCAGCATTAGACATGATCTTTTCACCATGTTCAAGTAGTACGTCAGCTGAAATATTAGCTAAATGGGCATATTCCAAGGCTACTGCGACATCATCTTTGATAGTGGCCGTTGATGATTGATCGACAAAGAAAACCAGTTCTAGATAATATTGGTCGCGATACTTGAATAAGTTAGACGCGAGTCCCTCTGGCCGGAATAATTGTGCCAATGAAACAAGATCCTCAAATTGATCGAATTTCAACACGTATTCCTTAGTTGGTGTATCAGGATCATCCAAATACGGATCGAGATCATTAGTGTCCTTAGTTGGATTATGTGCAATACCTTGTCCATCTTCAACCTGATTCGTATCCGTCTGCATCAGTTTACGCTTCAAATAATCTGAAACATCATCTTGTGAGTCGCTATCATCCGATTGGTCGGGTGACTGAGTTGCTTTAGCAATCGTATCTTGTAAATTATCACTGTTTTTGCTAATAAATAATTCTAAACCATTTCGGTTTGGTAATACTTGGAAAGTTACGGCATCATTGTCCTGAAATTGATGATCAACATCAACTTCCTCCAAGATGCTATAGAAGAAACTTTCAATTTGCTTATGATTCCCTAGTAAATCTAGTACGCGAATACCGCGTTCATTGAGATCATCATTTCCAATAACGACGCGAATCGTATCTTCGTTGATGCGTTCCATCTCCATTACAGATCCACCCCTTTCTAAGTGTCAAGGGCCATAATCACTATCACAATTCTAACTTATTTCAGTTTATTGTAAAGTAATCTATCTGAAAATACAAAAATTGGCCAATTAGTTAAGCTAACTAGCCAATGATAATCACATATTTGCTAATTGTTGTGCCCGTAATAATTCTAATGTCCGAATTTTGCGTGGCAAGAAGCGGCGAATCTCGTCCTCATTGTAACCAACTTGCAGCCGCTTCTCATCAAGCATAATTGGTCGACGTAACAGACTAGGATCATGAGTAATCATGTCAAACAATTCATTGAGTGACAAATCATTAATATCAACGTTCAGTTGTTGAAAGGCCTTTGAGCGAGTGGAAATAATTTCTTCCGTCCCTGATTCAGTCAGTTGTAGGATCTGCTTGATTTTTTCAATTGAAAGCGGTTCGGTAAACAGATTGTGTTCTTGAAAATCAATGTCGTGTGTCTGTAACCAAGCCTTGGCTTTGCGACATGAGGTACAACTTGGTGCGGTATATAAAATAACCATCCTGGGTCCTCCTTGGCATCGTTAATCAATTTTATAACATAATTCATTATACGCTACTCACTTTTAATTGTGAATAGGTTTAACAAAATTAATTTATTTAAAACTAATAATCTAAAATACAATTATTCGATATATGTATTTTTTCTATTGAATAAACCGATTTCATAGTCATTCTTGTTATTAATTAATTCGTATACAATTTAATTATGACTTATGATATCAATAATCTATTAACGGTAAACTGACAGAAAAAGCTTAGCAAAATGATTTGCTAAGCCCTATCATACTAGCCAAGATTCAATTGTAAAAACTTTTGAGCAACTGTCACTTGAATGTCATTACCGGCGGCTGCTTGTGCTTCTTGTTGGAGTTGTGTAAATGAGACATCTTGTGGCAAGTGTGTGAGCAATAATTTTTTGACGCGGGCATCTTTGGCAATTTTACCAGACTGTGCCGACGTCATATGCCACATTTTACCAGTTTTATCTGCGGCAAAATTCGTATCAGTCATCAATAACTGTGCCCCGGCTGCGAAAGTCGCTAATTCTGGCAAATAAGCCGTATCGGCGGAAAAGACAAGTTCTTGCCCCGTCGCTCGCTCGACCAACTTAACGGCATAGGCTGGAACTGGATGTTTAGTCGGTAAAAAGCTCACATCAAACGGCCCAATTTGATTGACAGCAGCCGGATCATAGGCCCGACCTTCTGTGGCATTCGCCCAGGTCAAGGCACCAAAGTTAAGTGGATCAGCGGTGTGCCCGTAAATCGGCAGCACGGGCGTCTTCCGTTCACCAGCACGCAACTGCCAGTAATATTGTAAGACCCCAACGTCCGCCGTATGATCGTGATGATAATGAGTCAGGAGCACACTATCGAGCTGTAAGGGGTCTAAAATCTCTTCTAAGGCGTTTAGCGCCCCCGACCCACAATCGAGCAATAAATGGTAATCACCGGCTGTAATCAGGTAAGAACTCGTACCCACGCCATCGTATGGATAACCACCATAGTAACCAAGAACTGTTAGTTTCATTATTGACCATCCCTTCATTTCTCTGTCCACTTCTATTTTAATATAGCACCAAGAAAAAATGAAACCAACAACTTAACATATTTTCAATTATTTTGAAAAACACGTATAATAATAGATGTAATAAATAAGGAGTGATATTGATGAGTGGAAAGATTGCAGCAACATTTGGGACACGTAAAATTCTAACCATGATCCAACAACAAAATGCTGATCGTGACTTGTTATTAATGCAGGCCAACGCCACTGAAGATCGCTATATGCTACTCGATTTAACCGGCGAAAAAACCGTTTTTTCAAGCCCCGTAACGTATGACGTTTTACTTTCAAAAGGATCAGCTGACTGGCATGGAATGACAAGTTTCATCTTCATTGATTTACCGGAAGAAGAACAAAAAGTCTTTAAATCTAAGTTTAGTAGTTTCCGACACGATTATAATAAGCCAGATGGGCTGAAACATTTTTGGATCTTACGTGAGTCCAAAAATAATTCAGCCTTCGTGATTGTCACAAATTGGCATAGCGACTCCGAATATGCTGTTTGGCTGCGAAGCGCTTCATTCAAGCCATTTGCCAAGTACATCACCTCAGATTACGGCTACCACGAAAGTCGCTATTCATTTGTACGTTCATTAAAATCATAATCATCCGGTATTGGATATTTCAAGTCGCTGCAGTGATTGAACTGCAACGACTTTTTTCATGAATATTACTTTTACTCAACACTGCTAAATCTCATCAGTTGATATATAAGCCTCGTTCACAACATCACATCGCAGTCAGAACCAACATATGTCCCGATCAGTGTGATCCTAAAGAATCTGCCGTCAGCTTTAGTTGAGCAATCGTGAGCCCAATCAGCCATCTGTTGAATGACACCCACCCTATTTACTGATTACAGTGCGCACCTCTTTAGGTGATCTCGTCAAACAGTTAATATTCTGAAAACACAAAAAAACGTCATTCATCAACGAATGACGTTTGTGACGGTCCGTACGAGACTCGAACTCGTGATCTCCTGCGTGACAGGCAGGCGTCCTAAACCAACTAGACCAACGGACCAATTGCGGGAGCAGGGTTTGAACCTGCGACCTTCGGGTTATGAGCCCGACGAGCTACCAGACTGCTCCATCCCGCGATAATATAATGACCCCTACGGGATTCGAACCCATGTTACTGCCGTGAAAGGGCAGTGTCTTAAACCACTTGACCAAGGGGTCATATTTTTAAATGGTACAACGGAGAAGGAGGGATTCGAACCCTCGCACCGCTTGCGCGATCTATACCCTTAGCAGGGGCACCTCTTCAGCCACTTGAGTACTTCTCCAAAATGGGCCTAAATGGACTTGAACCATCGACCTCACGCTTATCAGGCGTGCGCTCTAAACCAGCTGAGCTATAGGCCCAAAAAAAGCGGGTAACGAGAATCGGACTCGCGACAACAGCTTGGAAGGCTGTGGTTTTACCACTAAACTATACCCGCAGAATACAGATATGGCGCGGGACGGAATCGAACCGCCGACACATGGAGCTTCAATCCATTGCTCTACCGACTGAGCTACCGAGCCATTGTAGCCATTTAGAACTATTAACTTAACGGTCCGTACGAGACTCGAACTCGTGATCTCCTGCGTGACAGGCAGGCGTCCTAAACCAACTAGACCAACGGACCAAATTGCGGGAGCAGGGTTTGAACCTGCGACCTTCGGGTTATGAGCCCGACGAGCTACCAGACTGCTCCATCCCGCGATAATAAGGAGGATGAGAGATTCGAACTCTCGCGTGGTTTGACCCACCTGACGGTTTTCAAGACCGTTCCCTTCAGCCAGACTTGGGTAATCCTCCATATGATGTAACTAGGAAATGTCCACTATTAATAGTAGATGGACCTTGTAGGGCTCGAACCTACGACCGGACGGTTATGAGCCGTCTGCTCTAACCAACTGAGCTAAAGGTCCAAGCTCTAATTCCTATCGCGGCAGGGGGAATCGAACCCTCGACCTCCCGGGTATGAACCGGACGCTCTAGCCAGCTGAGCTACACCGCGATGTGTTAAATAATCGTATATGACTACTTAATCGGGAAAACAGGATTCGAACCTGCGACCCCCTGGTCCCAAACCAGGTGCTCTACCAAGCTGAGCTATTTCCCGTTATATGCACCCAGTAGGAGTCGAACCTACAACCTTCTGATTCGTAGTCAGACACTCTATCCAATTGCGCTATGGGTGCTTCATAAAAGTGCCGAGGACCGGGATCGAACCGGTACGGTTATCACTAACCGCAGGATTTTAAGTCCTGTGCGTCTGCCAATTCCGCCACCCCGGCAACACTTTGGAACAAAGCGGAAGACGGGATTCGAACCCGCGACCCCCACCATGGCAAGGTGATGTTCTACCACTGAACTACTTCCGCATAACTATTCAGTTAATGCCGACTAGAGGATTCGAACCTCCGACCCCCTGTTTACAAGACAGATGCTCTGCCAGCTGAGCTAAGTCGGCATGACGATTAACACAACTATAACATCATATCATGCTCAGTTACATAAATCAACAATAACTTTTGTGAAACTATTTAATTATGAGCCGTGAACAATGAGCCGTGACAGTCTCGAACTGTCGACCCTCTGATTAAAAGTCAGATGCTCTACCAACTGAGCTAACGGCTCATGATGGAGGATACAGGGCTCGAACCTGTGACCCTCTGCTTGTAAGGCAGACGCTCTCCCAACTGAGCTAATCCTCCAATTTCGCATGGCAACGTCCTACCCTCGCAGGGAGCGATCCCCCAACTACTCTCGGCGCTAAGAAGCTTAACTTCTGTGTTCGACATGGGAACAGGTGTATCCTTCTCGCCATCATCACCACACTATGTGAAACTAAATATTAAATTGAATAATATCCATTTAACCTTGCGGTTAAATGAGCCGTGACAGTCTCGAACTGTCGACCCTCTGATTAAAAGTCAGATGCTCTACCAACTGAGCTAACGGCTCATGATGGAGGATACAGGGCTCGAACCTGTGACCCTCTGCTTGTAAGGCAGACGCTCTCCCAACTGAGCTAATCCTCCAATTTCGCATGGCAACGTCCTACCCTCGCAGGGAGCGATCCCCCAACTACTCTCGGCGCTAAGAAGCTTAACTTCTGTGTTCGACATGGGAACAGGTGTATCCTTCTCGCCATCGTCACCACACTATTGAGAAACTTGTGCTCTCAAAACTAGCTAATATCAAATATCTTCATATAAACCGGAACACCAATTACTTGGTTAAGTCCTCGACCGATTAGTATTAGTCCGCTTCATGCGTCACCGCACTGCCACTTCTAACCTATCTACCTGATCATCTTTCAGGGGTCTTACTTCCATAAAGGAATGGGAAATCTCATCTCGAGGTGTGTTTCACACTTAGATGCTTTCAGCGTTTATCACATCCATACGTAGCTACCCAGCGATGCGCCTGGCGGCACAACTGGTACACCAGAGGTATGTCCATCCCGGTCCTCTCGTACTAAGGACAGGTCCTCTCAAATTTCCTACGCCCGCGACGGATAGGGACCGAACTGTCTCACGACGTTCTGAACCCAGCTCGCGTACCGCTTTAATGGGCGAACAGCCCAACCCTTGGGACCGACTACAGCCCCAGGATGCGATGAGCCGACATCGAGGTGCCAAACCTCCCCGTCGATGTGGACTCTTGGGGGAGATAAGCCTGTTATCCCCAGGGTAGCTTTTATCCGTTGAGCGATGGCCCTTCCATACGGTACCACCGGATCACTAAGCCCGACTTTCGTCCCTGCTCGACCTGTCTGTCTCGCAGTCAAGCTCCCTTGTGCCTTTACACTCTGCGAATGATTTCCAACCATTCTGAGGGAACCTTTGGGCGCCTCCGTTACTTTTTAGGAGGCGACCGCCCCAGTCAAACTGCCCACCTGACACTGTCTCCCACCACGATTAGTGGTGCGGGTTAGAGTGGTCATACAGCGAGGGTAGTATCCCACCAACGCCTCCACCGAAACTAGCGTTCCGGTTTCTATGGCTCCTACCTATCCTGTACAAGCTGTACAAACACTCAATATCAAGCTACAGTAAAGCTCCATGGGGTCTTTCCGTCCTGTCGCGGGTAGTCCGCATCTTCACGGACAATATAATTTCACCGAGTCTCTCGTTGAGACAGTGCCCAGATCGTTACGCCTTTCGTGCGGGTCGGAACTTACCCGACAAGGAATTTCGCTACCTTAGGACCGTTATAGTTACGGCCGCCGTTTACTGGGGCTTCAATTCTGAGCTTCGCCGAAGCTAACCCATCCTTTTAACCTTCCAGCACCGGGCAGGCGTCAGCCCCTATACGTCATCTTACGATTTTGCAGAGACCTGTGTTTTTGATAAACAGTCGCCTGGGCCTATTCACTGCGGCTGATCTTGCGATCAGCACCCCTTCTCCCGAAGTTACGGGGTCATTTTGCCGAGTTCCTTAACGAGAGTTCACTCGCTCACCTTAGGATTCTCTCCTCGACTACCTGTGTCGGTTTGCGGTACGGGTAGTTAAGTACTCACTAGAAGCTTTTCTCGGCAGTGTGACATCAGACGCTTCGCTACTAAATTTCGCTCCCCATCACAGCTTGTCCTTAAAGTGAAAAGCATTTGACTCTTCACAAGACTTACTGCTTGGACATTCTAATCCAACAGAATGCACATCTTAGCCTCCTGCGTCCCTCCATTGCTCAAACGCACTTAACTAGTACAGGAATCTCAACCTGTTATCCATCGTCTACGCTTCTCGGCCTCGACTTAGGTCCCGACTAACCCTGGGAGGACGAGCCTTCCCAGGAAACCTTAGTCATTCGGTGGATAGGATTCTCACCTATCTTTCGCTACTCATACCGGCATTCTCACTTCTAAGCGCTCCACAAGTCCTCACGATCTTGCTTCACCGCCCTTAGAACGCTCTCTATCACGCGACCTAATGGTCGCATCCATGGTTTCGGTAGTATGCTTAGCCCCGGTACATTTTCGGCGCAGGATCACTCGACTAGTGAGCTATTACGCACTCTTTAAATGGTGGCTGCTTCTGAGCCAACATCCTAGTTGTCTATGCAACTCCACATCCTTTTCCACTTAGCATACATTTAGGGACCTTAACTGATGGTCTGGGCTGTTCCCCTTTCGACGGTGGATCTTATCACTCATCGTCTGACTCCCGGATATGAATCAATGGCATTCGGAGTTTATCTGAATTCAGTAACCCAAGACGGGCCCCTAGTCCAAATAGTGCTCTACCTCCATGATCCTAATTCCGAGGCTAGCCCTAAAGCTATTTCGGAGAGAACCAGCTATCTCCAAGTTCGTTTGGAATTTCACCGCTATCCACACCTCATCCCAGCAATTTTCAACTTACACGGGTTCGGTCCTCCAGTGCGTTTTACCGCACCTTCAACCTGGACATGGATAGGTCACCTGGTTTCGGGTCTATAACCTCGTACTCAAAACGCCCATTTCAGACTCGCTTTCGCTACGGCTCCGACTTTTTAGTCTTAACCTTGCACGGGATCATAACTCGCCGGTTCATTCTACAAAAGGCACGCCATCACGCATTAACGCGCTCTGACTTATTGTAGGCACATGGTTTCAGGAACTATTTCACTCCCCCCGGGGTGCTTTTCACTTTCCCTCACGGTACTGGTTCACTATCGGTCACTAGGTAGTATTTAGCCTTGGGAGATGGTCCTCCCGGATTCCGACGGAATTTCACGTGTTCCGCCGTACTCAGGATCCTGAACTGAGAGAATTTGATTTAATCTACTGGGCTATCACCATCTATGGCGGATTTTCCCAAATCCTTCGACTATCAAGTTCTTTGGTAACTCAAATGTTCAGTCCTACAACCCCAAAGTGCAAGCACTTTGGTTTGGGCTGTTCCCCGTTCGCTCGCCGCTACTTAGGGAATCGAAATTTCTTTATATTCCTGCTGCTAATGAGATGTTTCAGTTCACAGCGTTTACCTCCAACTAGACTATGAATTCATCTAGTGGTAACAGTTGATTAAAACTGCTGGGTTGCCCCATTCGGAAATCTCCGGATCATAGCTTACGTACAGCTCCCCGAAGCATATCGGTGTTAGTCCCGTCCTTCATCGGCTCCTAGTGCCAAGGCATTCACCATGCGCCCTTGTTAACTTAACCTCATTTACCTAACGGTAAATGCGATTAATGAGTTTAGCGATAATTAAACTTCAATAAAAACTCAAAAACGCGGGTTTCTCGGTTTCATTATGAAAAAATATATTTGATATTATCTAGTTTTCAAAGAACAAGTTTTGAGAGTTAAATCTCTCAAAACTAAACAAAGTTTCGACGTGTGTGTAGGTTTCCGTAATATTCCTTAGAAAGGAGGTGATCCAGCCGCAGGTTCTCCTACGGCTACCTTGTTACGACTTCACCCTAATCATCTGTCCCACCTTAGGCGGCTGGTTCCTAAAAGGTTACCCCACCGACTTTGGGTGTTACAAACTCTCATGGTGTGACGGGCGGTGTGTACAAGGCCCGGGAACGTATTCACCGCGGCATGCTGATCCGCGATTACTAGCGATTCCGACTTCATGTAGGCGAGTTGCAGCCTACAATCCGAACTGAGAATGGCTTTAAGAGATTAGCTTACTCTCGCGAGTTCGCAACTCGTTGTACCATCCATTGTAGCACGTGTGTAGCCCAGGTCATAAGGGGCATGATGATTTGACGTCATCCCCACCTTCCTCCGGTTTGTCACCGGCAGTCTCACCAGAGTGCCCAACTTAATGCTGGCAACTGATAATAAGGGTTGCGCTCGTTGCGGGACTTAACCCAACATCTCACGACACGAGCTGACGACAACCATGCACCACCTGTATCCATGTCCCCGAAGGGAACGTCTAATCTCTTAGATTTGCATAGTATGTCAAGACCTGGTAAGGTTCTTCGCGTAGCTTCGAATTAAACCACATGCTCCACCGCTTGTGCGGGCCCCCGTCAATTCCTTTGAGTTTCAGCCTTGCGGCCGTACTCCCCAGGCGGAATGCTTAATGCGTTAGCTGCAGCACTGAAGGGCGGAAACCCTCCAACACTTAGCATTCATCGTTTACGGTATGGACTACCAGGGTATCTAATCCTGTTTGCTACCCATACTTTCGAGCCTCAGCGTCAGTTACAGACCAGACAGCCGCCTTCGCCACTGGTGTTCTTCCATATATCTACGCATTTCACCGCTACACATGGAGTTCCACTGTCCTCTTCTGCACTCAAGTTTCCCAGTTTCCGATGCACTTCTTCGGTTGAGCCGAAGGCTTTCACATCAGACTTAAAAAACCGCCTGCGCTCGCTTTACGCCCAATAAATCCGGACAACGCTTGCCACCTACGTATTACCGCGGCTGCTGGCACGTAGTTAGCCGTGGCTTTCTGGTTAAATACCGTCAATACCTGAACAGTTACTCTCAGATATGTTCTTCTTTAACAACAGAGTTTTACGAGCCGAAACCCTTCTTCACTCACGCGGCGTTGCTCCATCAGACTTTCGTCCATTGTGGAAGATTCCCTACTGCTGCCTCCCGTAGGAGTTTGGGCCGTGTCTCAGTCCCAATGTGGCCGATTACCCTCTCAGGTCGGCTACGTATCATTGCCATGGTGAGCCGTTACCCCACCATCTAGCTAATACGCCGCGGGACCATCCAAAAGTGATAGCCGAAGCCATCTTTCAAACTCGGACCATGCGGTCCAAGTTGTTATGCGGTATTAGCATCTGTTTCCAGGTGTTATCCCCCGCTTCTGGGCAGGTTTCCCACGTGTTACTCACCAGTTCGCCACTCACTCAAATGTAAATCATGATGCAAGCACCAATCAATACCAGAGTTCGTTCGACTTGCATGTATTAGGCACGCCGCCAGCGTTCGTCCTGAGCCAGGATCAAACTCTCAAATTAATGATGAGTTCTAAAAAGCTCACTTAATGTTGTACTAAAATTTATTTGCTAGCGAATTGACTTCGCAAATGTTTTGCTCTTGATTCAAAATCAAGAGACCCTACACATTTGATTCGTCGAAACTTTGTTCAGTTTTCAAAGATCTAATTCCGTGCGTTAATCGCTTAACACAACTATTACATAATATCATTTCATCATTTCCTTGTCAACAACTTTATTTAAGAAGTTGAATAACTATGCAAATGAATTTGAAACGTTATTATCATAACATAATCGGTAACGCCTCAATCAGTTGAATTGTTAACGCGACAAGAAATATCTTATCATTAGCGATTACTCATGTCAATAACTTTTTTGCTGTTTTGAATATTTATTCACTTACAACAATTTGAAATGAAACAATGTAAGTGCTAGCGGCTAGCTGTTTAACAGCAGTGCTCGCAGCGACAAGATATATATTATCAAGTATTAGTATGCAGGTCAACCCTTTATTCGAATTTATTTTGATAAATTCGTAAACGGCATTGTTTCACTCACACGAACACTCGTAAATAACTCGTGCAATTCACTGGCTAGAACAAACTCGAGCCCTTGACGATCAAACTTTGCACGTACCTGCCCGTCAACAGCTAGGTGGTCAAAGACAAAGACCGCAACTTTTTCATCATCCAGCTCAGCCATAATCGAATCATACAAGCGCAATTGGTCAACATCAATACCAATCGTATATCGCAAATCCCACAATACTGACGCTAAGGGCGAATGCCCTGCTCGTACTAGCAACTGATAAAAATTGTATCCATTAGTAGAATGCTTAACTAAAAAAGTGCGACCCTTGCTGGTCATTATAAATAATTGTCCCGGCAACTTTTTTCTGCACTAATACTCACCCGCTTTCAATCGATTTAGTGAATCCGAAGTCCAACTCGCTAAATGATTGGCAATTGGTTCAAAGCCAGCATGAACATGCCGATTCGTCCAAAAATGCTTATGCCGAAAAGTCTTGTAGATTTCCAAATCATTGACCGTCGGATGCGGTTGATGCTCGATACAACGTAATGATAAGCTGATTTTTCCAGTATATTCGTCAATATCTAAAATAATAACATCTACGGCTTGACCAACCTTTAGATACTCCGTAATACTTTTAACGTATCCTTCATGACACTCTGAAATGTGAATCAATCCCTGATGCTCACCATCTAAGGTGACAAAAGCACCATATGGTTGAATACCAGTGACTCGTCCGTGTACCCGCATACCAATTCGATAATTGCTCACGATCATACCATCCTTTCTCATTCATTCTATATTGTCGATAATTCTAATCCCCAATATTATAACCTGAATACAGCGGATTGCAAAATCGTAATTGCAAAAAAAGAAACCCGCAGCTGCAGATTTCTTTCAAACTAACTAATCTTCAATTGTAATTGTTTCGATCACAACATCCTTCACTGGTTTATCCTGCATACCAGTCTCAGTGGCCGCAATCTTATCAACGATATCCATCCCATCACTAACTGCACCAAAAACAGTGTGCCGGAAATCTAGCCAGGGCGTGCCACCATTGCCATACGCAGTCACGATTTCTTCCGGATAACCAGCTTGCTTCATCTGATCACTCATCCCAGCATCTAATTGTGGCTTTTGAACGATAAAGAATTGGCTACCGTTCGTATTAGGACCAGCGTTGGCCATTGATAATGCCCCTCGCAAGTTGAAAACTTCTTGTGAGAATTCATCTTCAAATGGTTTACCCCACAAACTTTCGCCACCCATCCCGGTACCGGTTGGATCGCCACCCTGAATCATAAAATCAGGAATGACCCGGTGGAAGATAATGCCATCGTAGTAACCCTTCTGAGCTAAACCAACAAAGTTTTCAACACTCTTGGGGGCCTGCTTTGGAAATAGTTGAACCTTAATATCACCAAAGTTAGTTTTGATTGTTGCTTTTGGTCCATCGACCTGACTTAAATCTAATTGTGGAAATGCCACAAAATCACCCGTTTTCTATTAAGATTATCTTGATAATACAAGAGAACTCGATTAAATGCTAGCCATTTGTAAGGATTTCTTGCGATTAGCGACTAAGCATAGTATTTCCACTGATTTTCTGGTAACCTAGATAGGATTAATTTCACATTACTTGGAGGTAACCATGAGTTTTTTAATCGATTTTGTGTTGCACATTGACCAACACTTAGTCACCATCGTGAATAGTTTTGGAATCTGGACCTACCTAATTCTCTTTGCCATCATCTTCATTGAGACTGGCGCGGTCATTTTACCATTTCTTCCCGGTGACTCCCTTTTATTTGCAGCTTGCGCACTCGCCGCTAATCCAACCTATGGCTTACATATCTGGACTTTTGTCATTCTCTTCTTGGTGGCAGCTTTGGCGGGCGACTCACTTAACTTCTATATTGGTCATTCCCTAGGAGAACGCCTAACTGAAACATCCTGGTTTGGTAGACTGATCAATCAAAAACAGCTGGCAAAGTCCGAAAAATTCTTCGAAAAACATGGTGGCATCACCGTGACCATCGCACGCTTCATGCCAATCATCCGAACCTTTGTCCCATTTGTAGCTGCCAGTTCGCGAATGAAGTATCAACAATTCATTCGCTACAACGTTATCGGCTGTGTTCTGTGGGTCATTCTCTGTTGTGGTGGTGGCTACTACTTCGGTAATATCCCGTTCGTTAAGGAACACTTTTCGATGGTTGTCATTGGAATCATCCTGGTTTCACTGATTCCAGCTGTCTTCTCTGCTATCCGCGCACGCTTTAGCCATCCAACTGAAAACGAAGATTAATCCAATTATAAAAGGCCGATCAGCTAATAATAGCTGACCGGCCTTTTATAATCTAACTTAAAATGCAGTGTCCACTGTAAATACTCTTCATTAATCCGCTTCACGTAACGCTTGTCTGCCGATACTGAGTAAGTAAAAAAAAGACCACTCAATCAGGATAAACACTAGAACAAAGCACTGACCGAAGAACGTATCCGGCAAGACCAAAATGATTCGGTCCAATAGTGGATCGAACAACCAGTCCGAATTGCGAAATAAGATCTTATGGAACATGATAAAGAACTGATCAAAATTGATAGCCATTATAACGGTCACTACTGGTGGTACCCAGAGGGCTGTCTGCATCGGTAATACTAACCGCCACAATTGTCGATCACGTCGTAGTCGCTGCCAAAAAAAATAGACCACAACACTCGTGACGATAAACACACCGTAATCAAGCATAAATAGATTCTTCACATCCGAAAAGTGAACCAACGCACTCGTCGAATCCGTAAAATCGTTCATAGTTAATTTGGGTACCCACGGAAAGTTAAGATATGCTAACAGCTGATAGTAGTTCGTCATCAGCCGTCCCAATGTCAAATTCACAGTTGCGCCTAACTTTTGACCAACCGCATTGGCAAAATACAACCAGCTCGCGTTGATTGTTACAATTATCGTGCCACTCACTAACCATAAGTATAAACTCAGCCACTGAGCCGCATTTTTAAATTTATTTAGCCACACCATCGTCTAGGTCCCATTCGTCCAAAGAATTGATCTCATTAGTTGGTTTGACGGCCTGTTGTGCCACTAGTTCAGGGGTAGAGACACCGGTATACACCAATAAGGAGTCAATCCCAAAGTTAATTGCCGCTGAGATATCCGTCATATAATTGTCACCAACCATCACACAATCGTGCTTATCGAGACCAATCCGGTCGACCGCTTTCTGCATAATAATTGTCTCCGGCTTACCAATATAAGTTGCACGTTGTTGGGTGGCCCGTTCGACCATCGCAATTACTGAACCAGCACCTGGCACTAGCCCCCGCTCATTTGGAAGATTAGTATCCGCGTTGGTGCCAATGAACTTAGCCCCCCGCTTAATTGCCAGCGTAGCAAGTTCAAATTTATGGTAGGTCGCATCATAGTCTAAACCAACGATTACGAATCTAGGTGTGCGCTCATCGAACTTGAAGCCCTTTTCCAACATTGCACCCTTCAAGCCAAGTTCCCCGATGACGTACATCGTTTTATCACCATCACCTGCAAGGTCATTAACATAGTCTGCAGTCGCTAACGCTGCCGTATAAACATTCGCAGGACTCACATGAATATCATGATTGTTCGCTAAGTTTGCAGCCACATCTTCTGGTGATTTAGTCGTGTTATTCGTGACCAATAAAAAATCAGTCTGACTAGCCTGTAGTCGTTCAATAAACCGTTTAGCAGCAGGAATACGTTCCCGACCACGATAAACTGTTCCATCTAAATCAATTAAATAACCCTTGTACTTACCCAATCAAAATACCTCTCTCTGTTCCTACTTTTGTCGAATCGTAAAGTGGCGTTTACCACTACTCTGCTTCGTTGTTTGCGCTTGCTTACCATTACCGGCCGTAACTTTCGCCGGTTGCCGCCGCTTTTCAGTAAACGGTGCGGCCTTCTGCTTAGTGGTGAAGCTATGAGACTTCCGTCGTTGTTTGCTGCGACTACTGTTACGGTTACTCCGCGCTCGGGATTGCCGACTATTAGTGTTTTTCTTTCCCCGCCGATCATCCTTACGTGAGCGACTGGTACGCTTAGGTTTAATGACCCGTTCATTTTTAATGATAAAATAGGCGCAACCAAAATTACAATATTCGTACAGATAGTCTTGGACCGCCCCAATCGTCTGTGAGCGCTGGACATCTTTCATATCATCACGGAAAAAACCTTTTAACCGTAACTGTTCAAAACCCCAATCACCGACAATATAATCATATTTATTTAAAATTGAGCTGTAGCGCTCAACGAACTTGTCGAGGTCAAACCCTTGGCGATAATCGTACACGATTTCAAACGGGTGCTTGCTAACTTCAAAGTGGGTCTTATCAGTTCGTAATCCATGATACAAATTACGCCGCCGTTCCGCTTGTTGTTCAGCTAGTTCATCAATATGTTCGCGATTCACATTGACACCACCTTTCTCTTATTTAACCGGCCATCGACGCATTAAGTAATCGCCAACAACCGTTCTTAACATGGCTTCAAATAATATCTCAGTTCGACCACTGATATTAATGGTCGGGAAAAACGGAATGAATAAATCATGATCTAATAACGCAATCTGGTACGTTTGTTGCCGATTGACCGGCTGACCATTCACTAGTAATGTATGCTGTCCCGTTTTCCACGTGAGGCCCTGGTACTGGATATAACCAAAGACTTGACCACGAAATCCCATTCCTTTAATCGGAAATTTGTTCAAAAACGGGCGAACTAACTCCATCTCATAGACTAAGCGCCACAATGCTTCACCACTTAACGTCACTCGAATAACATGCATCGCGTGAGGTAGCATGGTATGTAAATCATTTCGGTTGACCATGCCTGCGGGAAGATCCCGCATGAACAGGCCACCGTTCAACATACCTAGATCAGTTTTGGCATAGTCCGTAATGGCCGCTAGCCCGAGGGCCGTCAAATCACTTGCATGGTGCCAATGTGGCCGCAGCTGCGTCGGCACCTTCGCAACAACTTGCCGCGTGAGTAACGTTTCACCCTGTTGCTCCCAGCCAGTAATCAACGTTTCATCACCGGCCACAATTGGTAAGCTGGCCGTGGCAACGGTATGCGCCGCGGCCGCTTTAACGTGATGTTGATGATCAATCGTCAGTTCAATTCGCCCAATATACTCACCGTATTTTCCAGCTGCCGCTATCAGGACCCCATTTTTCAGTTCACCGTTCACCAGTAAATGATGCGTATGACTGCCAATAACAACATCGATCACCGGAAACTGTTTTGCTAACCACCGATCGACATTGATACCAAGGTGGGACATCACGATTAAGACATCATATTGCCCTGCATATTGTCGTAACAACTCTGGGAATCGCGTCTTAACACTGGCCGGCGTCCAACCGTTCAACGGGTAAGTCAACGTAAACGGTGCCGTAAATGCCAGCAACAAGACTCGTGTCCCCCCGTGCAGTTGTAATGATTTTAGCTGGTAATGCCCACTGCGGCGGTCGTTGCGTTGCAGTATCTGTCAAATTATCGAGAACAACATCAAAGTTGGCGCGGTCATACAACCGGTTTAAGGCCGCGTGCGTTAAACCCAGTCCTTCATTATTGCCAATCGTAACCGCATCATAGCCAATCGCGTTCAATAACGCCACGTTGGCCTGCCCTTGAGTGGCTTCTGAGAGTGGATGGGCACGATCAACCGCGTCGCCGAGGTCAACCGTGATCACATGGCTTCCAGATTGCCGGCGCTGCTCACGTTCGGTTAATAAATACCGTTGAATACGTGGCCAGTTTTCAAAATGCGAATGAATATCATTGGTATGCAGAATCGTGACTTGCTCGTCCACGGTCAATCGCCCCTCAATCGTTGTCTTTGTTAATCCTAAAGCATTCACCAAAGTCGGTCAAGCACTCGCTTACTGGCGCTTGGCAAAATCAATGGCTTTACCGTCAACCATCTGCTCGATCTCGGCCAGTGAAAATGGCGTTCCAAAGGGCACCGGATGGTCCAAGTAATCGACTTCTGGTGTATCGACCCCCACGTTGATGTTCTCCTTGACGTTGACGGCATAATGATGAATATGCCCGTGCAAATTGATAATTTGTTTGACGATCCCCATCATCATTGGGTAGTGCGTCATATAGTATTGGCGGTGGTCGTACTTAATCAGTACCCCCACGTCGTGAAATTCAAACTTCGGTTGACCATTCAACTGTGGATCATGAGCAGCCAAATACTTAAAGAAGGCCCGTGAATCATGGTTTCCCTTTATAAAAATGATTTTGCCATTTAACTGTGCTAAGAGTGCAAAAACCCGCTCATAAGACAATTTCGCTGGTCGCGTAAAATACAGCGCAACATCGCCTAAATGATAGACTGTATCCTGATCCGTCACACGGGCATTCCAATGGTCAACAATCGCTTGGTTCATTGTCTCTACATCTGGAAATAGCCGGGGCGCAAAGTCGTTGTCCCCCAACAAATCAGCATGATAAAAATGTGTGTCGGACGTAAAATATTGCATCGTTCAAACCTCTTATTCGTATATTTACATTTGTAACATCAATCGGATGTGTCATGTCTAGCGAATTTCATGACTTTTGCTTGAAAAGCTGACTTATCCGTTCGTCAGCATGTACCCATGTCAGTCATTCGAATCCTATTACGACTGTCAGTCATCATATGGCACACTAACTCGGCAAGTTTATACTAAACAAACCGTTTCCACCGAGTCAAAGCTGACAGTTTTGGCACTTACTGAACAGCACGTATTAATCATGAACCATTTTAAAGAACACCTGACACAACGCGTTAGTCATTTATCATTGTACCGCGCACCGTTCTAAAAGACACTAGAACAGTTTTAAGTTTATTGCTTTGTCAGCACTGGAACCATGTTTTATGACCAACCCATATTCACAAATCTAGCTAATATCGTCAAAAAGTGCACTTAACTGCAATCGGCAGAGTTAAGTGCACTTCATAAATCCCATTAGTTAACCTACTTGATAGCCAATCAGCACTCCTGGTTATTGCTGACTAGTCGTGTGTCCGTTGACGAATTCGGTCACTAACGATCTTGACAATGTATAAGCCAACCACCCAGACCGCTGACACGAGTAACGCGATTAACGTTTCAAACTTCAGACAGAGAACAACAGCGATAAAAGCTAAGAACACTAGAATGAAGTAATCAGATAACGGAAACAGTGGCATCCGGAATTTCACTTTAGCCTGACTGCCCGCTTGACGTCGATACTTGATATGTGCGACGACGATTGCGCCCCAAATAAAGATAAAACAAGTAGTCGATACACTCGCAATCAGCGAGAAGACTTTCCCAGGCATCAGTAAGTTTAGAATTACTGACAACCCAATCACCAGCGTCGAGAACCATAACGCATTGCGGGGAACTTGGCGGGTCGATAGTATCCCCATTCGTTTGGCAAACTTGCTTTTGCCATCATACGTTAGTGAGAATAACATCCGCCCGGTACTGAATAACGCACTATTACAACTAGAAGCGGCCGCCGTGAGCACTACGAAGTTGATAATCGCAGCCGCTGAACGAATTCCCAAATTGGTGAATACTTGTACGAACGGGCTGTGTGCCGCTGAAAAGTATTGCCACGGGTACATACACATTAGAAAGAATAGTGACCCAACATAAAACAGAATGATCCGCACGGGAATATCATTGATTGCTTTGGGAATCACCGTCTTCGGATCAGCCGTCTCAGAAGCTGTCATGCCGACCATCTCGATCCCAATAAAACTGAACAGGACCATCTGGAAGGAAAGCACTAAGCCTTTGATTCCGTGTGGCATAAAACCGCCATAACTAACCAAATTGGTTAAGCTGGCGTGGCCCACAGGGGTCTTAACGCTAAACAAGACCATGCCAATCCCAACAGCAATTAATGCCAAGATAGCAGCGATCTTAATAATCGCAAACCAAAATTCAGTTTCACCGAACGCTGAGACATTAATAGAATTCAAGCCCAGCAATAAAATCAAGATAATCAGCCCCGGAAGCCATTGCGGTAACCTAGGCCACCAAAACTGCATATACTCACCAGCAGCCGTAATTTCGGCCATCGCAATCGTGATCCAGCAAACCCAATACGTCCATCCAGCCACAAAGCCGGTCTTATCACCTAAGTATTGCTTAATAAAATCAATATAAGAATGCGTATGAAGGTCAGATAACAGTAGTTCACCTAACGCCCGCATTAATAAAAAGCACACTAAACCGGTCACTAAGTATGCGATCAGGATCGCTGGCCCCGCCAAGTGGATAGATTGACCGGCCCCTAAGAACAGTCCGGTCCCAATCGTGCCGCCGATGGCAATTAATTGAACATGGCGGCTTTTTAAGCCTCGCGAGAGTTGTTCCGTCGCAGGCTGTGAATTTTCTTTCGTCATTATCTTTGCACTCCCCTTGAAATTATTATAGCGGCCAAATTCCTAGCATTCAAAAGGCCACGCTTAAGAAAATCACATGATTGGACTATACCATTGTTTGCTAGCGAAATTCATCTTATGTACGCGTAAGCGTTTGCTAACTTGCATGGCTGGGATTCAGCTTTGTTAGTTGACTAAACCAGTGAACGCTCCCGCTACGTGAATAAAGTGAAGGCAACGCATACTAACATGAATAACTTTCACTTTAGCATCTAAAAAAAGCACCCGGATTTTCATCCGCGTGCCTCTTTACAACCTTAATCATATTGAAACGATGCTGATCACTGATTCTGAGCCACGCGCTCAACATCGCGGGCAATCATAAGTTCTTCATCAGTAGGAATGAGTAACGTCCGAATCTTCGCATCGGTCGTACTCAGGTCCCGTTCGACACCACTGACTTGATTCTTAGTCGGGTCAATCGCGACGCCAAAGTAGGTCAACCGATCCGCGATTCGTTGTCGCATCCGTGCATCCCGTTCACCGATACCAGCCGTTATCACTAATGCATCCGCACCTTGTAGCTCAGCCAAATAAGCACCGACATACTTAACGATCCGATTGACAAAAATATCAATAGCTAACTGAGCCTGTGAGTCCTCATCATAACGTGCCTCGAGCTCCTGCATATCTGCAGAACCAGCTAGCCCCAGTAAGCCTGACTGCGTATTCAAAATCGTTAACATTTCATCAGGATCGCTAATATTAAGCTTTTTCATGAGATAAGCAACCAGCGACGGATCCACATCACCCGAGCGCGTTGCCATTGTAATACCAGCTAACGGCGTAAATCCCATCGAGGTATCTAGTGACTGTCCATGATCAATCGCCGTAATCGAACTTCCCGCACCTAAATGCAACGTAATCAGCTTCAACGTTTCGAGCGGTCGGCCCAATAATTTAGCTGCTCGCACCGCGACGTAGCGATGGCTCGTTCCATGAGCGCCAAACTTGCGAGCACCATATCGTTGATAGTAATCATACGGTAACGAGTATAGATAGTTAACCGCCGGCATACTTGCATGAAACGCCGTATCAAAGACAGCGACCGCGGGCACATGTGGTAGTACCCGCTTGAAAGCACGAATACCGACCGCATTAGCCGGATTATGCAATGGCGCATATTCGGCCAGATCCGTAATCTGCTTAAGCACTTGGTCAGTGATTAAAACTGAATCATGGAATTGCTCGCCACCGGCAACGACCCGGTGACCGACCCCAGTAATTTCATCATATGAGTCAATAATTCGCAATTTAATTAACTCATCCAAAACGATATTCACGGCAGCCAAATGGTCCGCGACTACGGCTTTCTCTTGGTAATGATGATCAACGCCATAGCGAATATTGACCGGTGAAGTTTTGAATCCAATTCGTTCAACAGCGCCCTGTGCAATCACCCGTTCCTGTGGCATTTCAAATAACTTAAATTTCAACGTCGAACTACCAGCGTTGATGGCAATGGTCTTCCCCAAACGACACACTCCTAGCGAATAATATTCTGGTCGACCCACGCATCAATTTGAGCGGTAAACGCTTGAAAGGCACGTTGATCCTCAAATGATGGAAAGTCGCCTAGTAATACTTTACCTGCTTGGTGGGCCCGTTGTCCATGTTTCTGTAAAACAACAATTGATTTTCGTGATTTTTCATCAAGAAAAAGGTTAGTCGGCAAGTTCAACAGACCTTGGAGGTAAGCCGCAGTGCTCATCCATTTTAACAGTCCTTGAGACTCTTGCGACTGAAAAATCGTCGTTGGAACAAGAAAAACACCCCAGCCGCCCGGTAACAAATGAGCCATCGCTTGCTCCATCATCAAATGGTGAATGTAAGAATGACCATTCGTCGCTTTCGTTTGAAAACCTTGGACACGGTCATCCAATGGGTAGTACCCCACTGGCAAATCACCAATTACAACGGTCGTTTTCGGCATGACCAGGGGATCAATTGCGTCTTGATGAAACAACTCCACTGCTGATCGTTGGAGATCCATGCTCATCGCGGCGATTGCCAACTGATTATCATCATTATCGACTCCGTAACCCTGAATCGGACGTGGCCGGTCCGTCTGCAACTGATTTATGACCGTAGTTAATAAGTTACCAGTCCCGACAGCAATATCCAAAATTGACAAATCAGTCGTCGATCCAACTAACTTAGCAATCAAGTATGCCGTTAACAGTCCAATCGAATCTGGTGTCATTTGATGGTTTGGATCAACGTGATCATTATGAATCGCCTTTAGTAAGGCCAACTGAAGCGCACGCCGAATTGTTTCGGCGTCCAATTGTTTTAAGTCGATCGTTTGATAGAGCTTTGTTAAAGCTGCCGTCTGTTCCGGATTTGGCTTGCCATCCTCAACATGTACGGATTGGCTTAATAAATTATCGCCAGTCTCAATGAGCGCATCCACGTAAGAAACGGATAGTTGTTGCATCAAAACTTGAACTGATTGATCTAAGACCTGAAAAAGCGTCTCGGTTTCTGCTTGTGCCAGAATACTCACCCTCCCGCAAAATCTGTAATCCTTAACCATATTACTGATTTTACGCGTTAAGTTCAAGTCACGGGGTTCACTCACCAATCAAGGGAGCGAATTATGCTGATAAGGGTGCTCATAGGATTGTAAAATTAAGCGATATAACGTCTGGCGAGACTGAAAATTAACGTATCGTTGGGTTTCAAACGCCCCACCAATTAACAATAAGCTAATCACCGAAAGCAGGATCGTTCCGCGTCGCTTCCTCATCTACCATTGTCCTCCGATCTGGTAACAGTAATTGGGCTTGAAAATGAATCCCCTTATCAGTCGTCATCGTCAGGGTCAAATCATCGGCCACGTGAAATTGCCGAACGCCCTGCATCAGATTGATTTCACCACCACCATAGTGGCGCAATCCGATTCGATGTAGGATATGATAATAAGTCAATAAATACTGTTTGCCGGTGACCGTATTAACCAAATGAACGGCTTTTCCCGGCGTCAGACCACCCTCATCGGAAATATGGTCCACCACAAAATGGTGATCTGGATTTTCAAGCTCGTGAAGCATCAAATACCAATCCACTGTTGGCAAATCCACTTGGGTGCGCCGGGCCAAATTGCGCTGCCCCTGAAAAAGTGTCGTCAGCACTACGGCCACGATTGCTAACGACACAACGGCTTCAATTAACGTAAAACCGCGCCGCCTAATCATGTGCTTGCTCCGGTATCCTGGATAATAGCTGCTGACGTTGCCGGTCTTCATATTGTTTTCTGGCCGTCTGAATCGCCTGCAAGGTCTGGCGTTCATGTGACTGCATCATAATCTCTAAACTTTCAAACCCAATCAAACCACCCATCAATAGCCCCAGAGCGGTAATCGTTTCAATCATCAAAAAACCCATTCGCGTCTTTAACATGTGTGACTTTATAGGCCCCCCACCCCATCAAAGCATTCAGTTTGATTTTCTGCTTCGGCTGTAATTGCGACTTGAAAATAACCACTGCTAGCTGTGGATGCCCATTTTTCTGGATTTGAATATCACGACCGCGCTCTGTTTTTAATGTTGCAGGCAGTGGGAGATGCCACTGTGGGCCACTGATAGGCCGCCCCCGCTTGCCACCCCAAGTCACGACTTCCGTGCCACGAAAGCTCACGACCTGGGGCTGACCCGTCACACTAGCGGTTAAGGTCTGTTGCTGCCACATCGTTTGTAACTCCCGCCAGAAAGCCTGTTCCGCATTCTGTTGGCGTTGCCGTGTGGGAAAACGGTGCACAGCAATCACCGCCACACTAGCCACGATCGCCAAGACCGCTACCGTTTCGATTAAGGTAAATCCCTGTCGCTTAACCACCAACTACTTTTTGTGGTTGCGGCCGTACCGGACTAATGCCCTGTGACTTAGCCTGCTTATATTGACCATCGTTAATATATCCCTTGTTCCGAAGTTCTTCTAACATTGCGTCGTCATCCGTGACGGTCTTACCCGTATCATTCGCATACATTTCAGCCTGATTTTGAACAACTTCAGTCAGGGCTTCTTGTTGGCGACCAGCCGCCTGTTTACGTTGTTGATTCAAATTGGGCACCACGATCAACATCAAGAGACTGATGATCGCCAATACGATCACCATTTCAATTAAGGTAAAACCGCGCTGTGGTGCTGCCGTTTTTTTCATCAAGCGTTTCATTAATAATGTCATTTTAAAATCTCCCCCCATTGATTGATACATCGGTAATAACAAACTCAAGTATGTGCCGACAACGACGAGTGCAATAATGCCAAACATGATGGGTTGAATCCAACCAATCATCCGGTTCAACTGTCGAATCAAGCGTTCGTACTGCAAAGTTGCAAAGTATAGTAATTCCTGACTTAACTGTTCTGCCGGACTCTCTTTGCCGACCAGTAGTGCTAACTCATCAGGTAATAATCGGTCCTCCTGGATAATTGTGACTAACGAAGTCCCAGTCAGTAACGCCTGTTCGATAACCTGCCCTTGCTGATAAATCAGCGCCTTAGTTTGAAAGTGCTGACTGACTTCACAAATGCCACGAATCCCTAAACCACCAGTCAGCAGCATACCCGCATTAAGGCTTAAATAGTAACCACAGTAGTTTCTGATCAGGGGACCAATCAAGGGGACTTGAGCCAACCACTGATAGCGCCGCCGAATGGGTAATCGGCTAACTTGAAGGCCAACCAGCAATAAGCAAATCACCAAGGTAATGACCGTGATACCGCTAAACCATTGCCAATTCGCGATTGTCCCACTACCATTACCACCATGAGCAAGACTCGGTAAAATCGCAGCTTTGACCGTGCCTAAAGTTCCCAGCAGTAGAATTAACAGCAGACAAGGGTACTGTAACAACCGCCGAATTTGGCGTCCCTGTTCAGCACGCGCTCGCATTAATTGACCTGCCTGCATCAAGGTCCGGCGTAGTTCACCATGAGTCTCAGCAATTAAGAACTGGTAATACAAGTCCACCGCAATGTATGGACGCAGCGCCATAGACAAATCATCACCCGCGGCTAAACGCCCCAGCGCGGGCTGCAAGGATTGAAAGGCCGGTCCTTCTACATCCAATGTAAATTGAAAGGCTTGCTGAAACGAGAAGCCGTTGCCTAGCAAGTCGGCTAGCGTTTCAAACAGCTTCGCCTGCATAGCAATCGGAAGCCGTTTACGCTTCCTTAAGTTGATTGGCCGTCGCATGATCGAGACGGCCCGCTGCCAATTGTTCATCAATTAACTCCGCCCACCTTTCAGTCATCATTTGCGACGTTTTGGGCATTGCATGCGGTAACACGACCGTATCGAAAATCGTCGCCACGCTGCCATCCGTCACTGGTACGAGGCGCTGATAGGACATTGCAGTTAAAGCCTGCTCCAAAACAGCGGCTTCCACTCCCAATTGCGTCAACCGGGGAATAATCCCGTAGACACCGCGCGCATGAATAGTACTTAAAACTAAGTGACCACTTAGCGCTGCCTGTACCGCAATCCGAGCCGTTTCGGCATCACGAATCTCACCAATAATAAAGACGTCGGGATGGTGGCGTAACCCAACCTTCAGTAAGTCGCCATACGCCATCTGGGCCGGCGCGTTTACTTGTAGTTGTAAAAATTGTGGTTCATAAATTTCAACCGGATCTTCGATCGTCATGACTAGCCGTTGGCCACGAAGCTGCCGCACAAGATCATACATCGTGGAAGTTTTGCCAGAACCCATCGGCCCGGAAAATAAGATCAATCCCGTTCGTCGCATTAATTGACTCAATTGTTGCCGTTGCTGTGGGACCAAATAGCTCAATTTTCGGGCCGGACCTTCATACAATAACCGGACAACCAACGACTCACGGTCCAAAAAGTCGCCAACTGCCGAGATTCGCAAATTTAAAGTTTGCTCTGCCAATGTTAACGTCATCGCCCCTAATTGGGGCCGCCGATGATCACTAATCGCCATGTTACTACGGTATTTGATGTGATTCATCAATTGCTGGGCCAACTCAGTTGTAATCTGAGTAAGTGCCCGCAAACTGCCTGCTGCTTGCACTAACACCTGATACCCTTCTGCCGTGGGTAACCAATAAATATCACTGGCCCGCTGATTCACGGCTGCCTGAATGATTTCGTTCAACTCTGCTTCAATCACCATTTATCATGGTCACGCTCCTTTCAATCATTAGTTTCGTAACAACGACCACTTTCCACGAAAAAAATGACATTTATTTTGGCATCAAAAAAGCTGTTCCAGAAATAACAAATTATTTCCAGAACAGCTCGTCATCGCATATTTTCATTTGCAATCCTAACATACGGCGTTATAAGCGCCCCGATATAAACCAATTAAGGCGTTAGGCCCGCTCAGCCGCTTCAATGGCTTCCTTAGTTGGAATCGATGGTTGCGCACCCAATTTTTGAACAGCTATCGAAGATGCCCGGTTGGCAAACCGTACCGCAGCGGCCAAATTACTAAAGTCTGGCATTAAGACCGAACTGAGTGCACCAATAAAGGTGTCCCCAGCTGCAGTCGTGTCAACGGCCTCAACCTTATAAGCTGGGACGAAGCCGTGCTCAGCACCGCGCATCCAGAAAGCGCCTTTACTCCCAACGGTAATGATCACGTTAGCAACGCCCAGCGCCTGCAACTTCTGTGCGCCCTGAATCATCGATTGCTCATCAGTAATGTGCACGCCAGTCAAGGTTTCCGTCTCAGTTTCGTTAGGAACAATTAAGTCGGTCGTCGCTAGTAATTCTGCGGGCACCGTCGTCGTAGCTGGTGCCGGGTTTAAAATCGTTTTTTGCCCAGCGGCCTGAGCCAATTCAAACCCTCGAATCGTTGCTGCAATCGGCGTTTCAAACTGTGCAATCAAAAAAGTACTAGCGCTAATTGCGGGTTGGGCCCGTTCGACATCTTCGGCCGTAACCTGCTGATTAGTTCCACCATCGATTAAGATACGGTTCTCACTACTACTATCTAACAAGATGAAAGCTGAGCCGGTACTAGCCACATTGCTATGTTGAACATATTGGTCATTAACACCACTATTCGTCAACTGCTGCACCATAAAGGCCCCTTCCTGATCAGTACCAACTTTACCGATAAAAGTCGTTTGGGCACCAGCGCGCGCGGCTGCGATGGCTTGGTTAGCCCCTTTACCCCCACCAGCGACACTCTTACCAGTCAGCGGTAGCGTTTCACCAGGCTTAGGAAAACGCTTGAAACGCAAAATCGAATCAACATTCAAACTACCTAGTACGGTTACTTTATTCATGATTATTCGTCCCTTCAGTATTCAACTGCTCTAATTTTAGCAAACTGGCCTGTTCGACGCACTTGTTTTACTAATATTTTAAGCAATAAAAAACGTGGTTCTTGATTTATCATCAAAGAACCACGTCTTTTCATCATTAATCTGGGTAGTTAGCAGCTTCGTATACTTCTGATACGTCGTCGTTATCTTCCAATTCATCAATCATGTGTTGTAACTTTTCCACTTTATCAGCAGGAACGTCCGTTAGGTTTTCAGGAATCATGGTTAATTCAGCTGTTTCCAACTTGTAACCATTAGCTTCGAGGGCATCACGAACGGCAGCTAATTGTTTAGGATCAGTGTAAATTTCAAACGCTTCGTCGCTTGATTGTAAATCGTCGCCACCAGCATCTAAAACGTCCATCAACATCGTATCTTCGTCGGTATCTAAATCTTCGCGACTGATCACGATGTAACCCTTACGATCAAACATGTAACTAACCGCACCAGTTGCGGCTAAAGCCCCACCATGATGCGTGAACGCTGAACGAACCGCCGCAGCAGTCCGGTTTTTGTTATCAGTTAATGCGTGAACCAGAACGGCGATACCACCAGGGCCGTAGCCTTCGTAAGTAACTTCTTCGTAGTTCTCCGCACCGGAGCCACTACCTTTATCAACCGCCCGTTTAATATTGTCTTTAGGCATGTTGGCAGCTTTGGCCTTATCCATAACTAACCGCAATTGCGCGTTAGAATCTGGATCAGGACCCCCGGCTTTTACAGCCATATAAAGTTCACGGGAAATCTTTTGAAAGACTTTCCCACGTTTAGCATCTTGGGCGTTCTTACGTCCTTGAATGTTATGCCATTTTGAATGTCCTGACATGTGTGACTCCTTCTTTCATATTTATTTTCAGTTTAGTAGATAAACATACGTAAAGTATGATAGCAAAAAAAGCGAGCGATTTCAAGCACTAGAACCAAGGGCGTCCAAGTTCTGCGATTTTTATTGCAAATCTAATGAACCAGTTTCGTTATTGGACTCTCTTTCAGATTTGAAATTTCAGTTTGCTAATGACAACCACAACCACGATAAACTGGTGTTATGGCCGTAAATATGCGTAACCCACAGCTTGCAAGTCCACGATTCGCACCACACCAGCGGGAACGACCGTCACACTGGCAGGAAGTTGGGCCGCAGTCATTTGATGACTCACCATGGCATTATGGCAAGCATCAATCTCAACTTGCGGTAACGTCTGTTGTAATGGCTTCCAGGCACCAGTTGCCAGCGTCGTGATAGCGGGCCCGTTGACCACAACCACCACCGTACTAGTTGGCCGGGCTGCCAAAAAATTCTGCACATTGCTTATGGCCGTTGCGACCTTAGCCGGCTCGTCGACATGGACTACTAAGTTAGTCATTCGCTTGTCCTCCCTCGATCGACCGCAGTTCGAGTGCGCGTAGATAGTGATAGCTACTCAACATGTTAGCGCAGGTCGCATCCGTTTCATCCGGCACTTCATAAATCATGGTAGCGTGCGGGTTGAGGACTGGTAACACCCGCTGCCAGTCAATCAGTCCCTGCCCTAAAGGTAAACTATCGTGCCGCGTCCCCATCGAATCAACCAAATGATAATGCTGAATGAGTGGAGCCAGCCGCTTCAAAGCCAACATGGTCAATTCCATATCACCGTGCAGCGCAATGAAGACGTGGCTCAAATCACAAACCAGCGGATAATGATGCTGAATGATACGCTCATCTAACTGGGGATCACCGTACATAAAACTTGCCGTTACCCCATTTTCAATCACGACATGTCCACTCGCCTGACGAACCAAATTATCCAACCGCTCAAAGACCACGTCACGTGCAACCTGCAAGGACTCATACTCATCGATCAAGCGCCCACTGTCGCTACCATAGCCACCGTGTACGAGCACCTTGACATCCAATTCCGTCGCCAACGCAAGTAACTGGGCCGTACTCGTTTGTAGGAATTGGTACGCCGCAGCTTCACGATGTGGATCAAGCAATTGATCAAGATGAACGCCTTGATAACTCATAGGGTGATGAATCACAATTTGCTCGGTGACAGTTGTCTTTACAAATTGGACAGCTGTTTTAAGTGTCTGAAATGCTTCCGGTTCAAAGTCCGTGGCACTCGTAAAAAATTCAAATACTTCGGGCCGGTATTGCAAACGATCCATTAATTGTGCGGGTGCTTGGGACGCCTTCAAGCCTAACTTAATTTTTCCGGGCCGTGGCCGCATTATTAGTTGTGTCATCCGTTTAACTCATCCTTTCACGCATTCCAAAACCAAAAAAAGGCTTGGAATAAATATTCCAAACCTAGTATAACGCTATCGTTCTAAATTATGCCAACGTCACTAGCTGGCAGACAACCGAACTTAATCAGCAGACTTGGTTGAGCCCCGCCGAACAATGCCGTATGGCAAGGTGACCGTCTTCTCGTCAAGTTCTTTATCGTTCATCAACTTAGTTAACATCCGCATGGCAACCGCACCAATATCATATAATGGTTGGGTAATCGAGGTAATTGCTGGACGCGTGATTTGGGTAATAATCGTATCATTACTCGTCACAACTTCCAAGTCATCTGGAACGTTGATCCCGGATTCCATACTTGCGTTGATAAGACCAGCCGCCATTTCGTCGTCCCCAACGAATACCGCAGTAGCGCCACTATCCGCAATGACTGGTTGTAACTTCCGCCCAGCATCATATGAGTAGCCCGCTTCATAAACGAGGGCGTCGTCAAACGGAATCTTAGCCTTGGTTAAGGCCCGTTTGTAACCCGTCAGTCGGTATTCAGCGTTGATTGATTGTGACAATGAGCCTAAAGCCAACGCGATCTTCTTGTGACCACGTGCAATTAAGTTAGTGACCACTTCTTCAACAGCTGCAGCGTAGTCGATATTAACGCTTGGCGTTTCATTGTTCGGATCAACCGTCCCAGCTAAAACAACTGGTGCCTTGGCCCGTTTGAATTCAGCCCGGAGCTTGTCATCAATATGGTTACCCATAAAGATGACCCCGTCAACTTGCTTAGCCATCAACGTATTCAACACGTTGACTTCTTGTTCACCCGCATCATCGGAGTTCGTTAAAATGATATTGTACTTGTACATCATCGCAATATCATCAATCCCGCGTGCTAACGCCGCAAAATAAATGTTGGTCACGTCCGGGATGATTACCCCGACCGTAGTTGAACGCTTACTTGCTAACCCTCGTGCAACTGCGTTAGGCCGGTAATCTAACCGTTCGATGACAGCTAGTACCTTTTTACGCGTTGCGGGTTTAACATTGGGATTACCATTGACGACTCGTGAAACTGTGGCCATTGAAACCGCCGCTTCGCGTGCCACATCATAAATTGTTACTGTTTGTTTTTCCATATAAAAAATAGCCCTTTCTTGCTTGGTATCATATGTTTTCATCCGTTTTCATGCAACATCAACCAATATAGCAAAATTACGCTTCCAATGCAACTTAAGATTGTTATTGAAATCGCTTTCATGAAAATAATACCGTACTTGTTTTCAAAATGCAAGATTTACCACACGAAGATTGTTATTTTGGGCTCATTATTCTCAGCTTTTTATCATCAACAGCGCTATACTAGTATTATTATCTATTATTTTATCTAAGGAGTGTTTGAATTGACAGATTATACGAAACTGCAACAAGTCCGTCAATGGACCCAAGACAATCACGTTGACGTGACCTACATCAGTAACTTTCACACAATTTCATATTTGACTGGTTTTGAGAGCAACCCCTACGAACGGACGCTAGCACTGTTTGTTTTCGCGGATGCGGAACCATTTCTCTTTGCACCCGCTCTCGAAGTTGAAGCAATCAAGGAGATGGGCTGGCCTTACAAAGTTTTCGGCTACCTCGACCATGAAAATCCATACGCGCTAATTGCTGATCACATTCACGCACAATTGACTGATCCTAAAGTTTGGGCCCTTGAAACGGGAAACTTGACGTTAGACCGCTTTACCGCGCTCAAACAGCAATTTCCAGCTGCCCACTTCGATAAGGATCTATCACCTTATATTCAGCAATTACGGCTGGTCAAAACAGCTGATGAACTTGAAAAACTAAACATTGCCGGTAAATGGGCCGACTTTGCTTTTGAACAAGGATTTGCTGCTGTCAAGGCGGGTCGCACCGAACAACAGATTGCTGCCGAATTACAGTATGCCTTAATGAAAAAGGGAATTATGGAAATGAGTTTCGACACTTTAGTCCAAGCTGGTGAACATGCCGCCAACCCCCATGGTGCAACTAACGAAACCCAAGTCAAGCCAAATGAATTAGTGCTATTCGACCTCGGCGTCATGTATGAAGGCTATGCTTCTGATGCTTCCCGGACAATTGCTTATGGCCAACCGAGTGCCAAGCAAAAGGAAATCTTTGACGTCTGTCTGGAAGCCAACTTGACTGCTCAGGCAGCCATTAAACCAGGCATGGCAGCCGAAGATGTCGATAAAATCGCACGCGATATCATCACCAAAGCGGGCTATGGCGAATACTTCATTCACCGGTTAGGTCACGGAATCGGCCAAACTGACCACGAATTTCCTTCGATTATGGCTGGTAACCACATGCCACTCGTTGAAGGCATGTGCTTCTCAGTAGAACCTGGGATCTACATTCCCGGCGTAGCTGGTGTTCGAATCGAAGACTGTGGGGTCGTTACTAAGGAAGGCTTTAAGCCATTTACCCATACGCCAAAAGAATTAAAAGTATTAGATCTTTAATTAAAAACGTCAAAGAAGGCCGTCACGACATAATCCGTGACGGCCCTCTTTTTTTACCTAGCGTTGACTGGTACTTGCTTTTAGTGTTATTCCGGTAGCGGATGTTCGGTTTCATAATCAGCCACTTCGGCTAACAGCGCCGCCGTCGTTTTCAGTGGCAGCACGTCACAGTCAACCGCGGCTTCACTCCCCGCCTGACTCGCACGCCGATAAACATCAATCTTATGATTGACTTTTTGCAAATTCAACAAGGATTGATGGATTTGCGCTTCAACAGCCTGGCGTTGCTCTTCAAACATTGCTAGCCGTTGATCAATCGTTCCATCCCCATCGGCACACCAACTAATAAATTGTCGAATATCCTCTAACGGCATCCCGGTCTGCTTAAGACAACGAATCAATGCCAGTGAATCCAAGTCTTCATCATTGAAGACCCGGCGGCCCTGCTTATCACGCTTCACAAAGGGCGTTAAGCCCGCCTTATCATAATAGCGCAGTGTATAACTTGAAATACCGGTCTTTTTGGCGACCGCTCCGATTGAATACAATGTGATTCCTCCTCAAAAGCAGATAGGACACCGAGCACTTGCTCAGTGTCCTATCTTATCGCTGTCAGCTTACTTGGCTGGTGACGATTCATCCGTTGTCGATTCATCATCAGACTTCGCAGGTGTTGCGTCCTTAGCAGGTGCTGATTCTGGTACGGGCGCTGAAGTCTTCTCGTCCTCGCCAGCTTTTTGATAAGCAGCTCCACCATCAATGACGATATCTTCATCATCACCTTCATCATCTTCGACCTTAGCTAATTCAGACCGTAAACTATCCGTAGCTTGGTCAAGACTTGAGCCAAAGCTTTCACCCGTTTCCTGCTTAGCGGCTTGATACTGGTCAGCAAAATCGGCCACTTTTCGCTTTGTATCTTCAAATTGTTGCCCAGCTTCAGCCTTGAAGTCTTCAGCAGCATCGTTGGCATAGAACGCATAGTCGATTGCCCGATCCTTAAAATCGGCAATTCCTTGCTGTGCTTTAGCTTTCAATTCAGCCTTTTTATCATCATCCATCTTCATAACGGCGGTAGCAATCGCTGCACCACCTAAAACAACACCTAATAAGAATCCCTTTTTCGACATAATTAAGACTCCTCACTATTATTTTTTGAACGTCGATTACGATAGACATCAAAAGCGGCTTTGCCGACCTTGCTTGCGCTGGAGAACTTGCTCCGCTTCTCATTGTTCTTGCCAATCTTGGCTGTTAAGTCTCGAGTCGCAGCATTTAAGTCAGAGACGCTCTGACCTAAGTCGCCCATCGCTTGAAACGCTGGATCAATTGTTGCAACTTTGCCGTTAACATCCTTTAAGAGTTCATTGGCATTTGCCATGATTTTTTCAGTCTCATGTGACAAGGCGTCAACATCATCCGTAATATTATTTAAACTACGGTTGACTTCCCCCATCGTTTTAGTAATCCGCATTAAAAAAATCCCGATAAAGCATACTAATAATAAGAACGCAATGGCGGCAATGATGCCCGCAATGTGTGTAATCATCCTAAAATTCCTCCTTCAACAGCCATGATATTAAAACTAGCATAGCATTGTCTTTAGTATACCGCAATTAAAAAAGTGCTTACAACATTCACCCAGTCACATTTGGTCGCAATAACTTGATCACGGCTTGGTTGCCCGCGTCAAATCTGATAAACTAGTGAACAGACAACAATAACGAGGGTGAAGATATGTTTAATTCAATTAACCTAGCAGCGGTTGACACACCGACTAAACAAGTTTCGGTGTGGATGAAGTTGGCTAAGAAAATTGACTGGCAACAAATTATTATTAATATTGGCGGCAAGCTACTCGAAATCATTTTATTTATTTTACTATTTTGGGTGATTGATCGGCTAGGAAAACGCCTGATCCACCACTTATTTTTAACGAATGCTAATACCAGTGATACTGCCAATAATCGGATTTCAACGATTTTTACATTATCATTAAATATCTACCATTACGTCATCATGTTTTTTGGCATCTATGCGGTACTTTCAGTGTTAGGTGTTCCCGTGGGGACGTTGATTGCTAGTGCTGGGATTTTCAGTGTGGCGTTAGGTTTAGGCGCCCAAGGCTTCGTCAGTGACATTGTCACCGGGTTCTTCATTCTACTTGAAGATCAGATTGATGTTGGGGATTACGTCAAAATCGAAACCATTGAGGGGACCGTCTCCGCAATCGGTTTACGGACAACTCAAGTTACGAGTCCCGATGGCACGTTGAACTTTATTCCCAATCGCAAGATTTTAATCATTAGCAACCAGTCGCGTAACGATATGCGCGTGCTGATTGACCTCTACATTCTCACAACGACTCCCGTTCAAGATCTGACTAACGTGGTCCGCGAAACTAATGCCGACCTCGTGCCTCAGTATCCTGATATCATCGGTGAGCCCGACATTCAAGGCGTCACGACACAAGCCGATGGGACGTTGGTCTTCCGAGTACAATTTTACGTCAAAAATGGCATGCAGTTCGCAATTCAGCGCGACTTTTTGGCCGCCTACTTGAACGCGGCCCGAGCAGCGGGAATTCAACTCCCCTCGCCACGTTTAAATATCGCCCCAACGCACAAGTAAGCTCAACCAACACAAGCCCGCACAGCGGTTGCTCAGAAATGAGCGCCACGGTGCGGGCTTGATCTTTCATCTGACAAATTTCTTCAGGTGGGAACCATGACGCACGTTGTTATTGTCAGGAATAGTTTTAGTTATTCCCATTCGCAACCTAACGTGACCAGGCGAAAACTATTGTGCGGTCACAACCAACCATTAATTGCAACAACGCTCGGCATTCTTGAAACTCAAAAACGTACTGACACGTGTTAGCGCAGTACGTTTTGTAATTTATTTGTGTAACGCATTCCGATGAGTCAAAAAGCTGGTCATCGCATTGACCCCACTCATAATGGCAGCCGTGTGCGGCACCATGTTTTCCGAGTGCAACGAATATGGACTGTCGACCCCTAACCAGAACATTGTCCCTGGAATCTGATGAATCAAATAACCAAAGTCTTCCCCAGTCATTGCTGGTTCCGTTTCAATAAAGTTGACATCATCATCCTCCTGCATGTACTTGATAAAATCAGCAGTGATTGCGTCATTGTTCTCAACGGGATAATAACCACCTTGATTGAGCTTCAAATCGATATTGCAGTCATAGGCGAGCGCAATCCCCTCAGTAATCGTCCGAACCCGCCGCTGAATATGCATGTTCATCTCCTGCGTCAACGCTCGGATCGTCCCGTCAATCTGGGCCTCACCGGCAATCACATTGCCAATCGTGCCAGCAGTAAAGTGACCTAATGTCACCACACCACTTTGAATCGGGTCCACGTTGCGCGCTACAATCGTCTGCAGCTGGGAGACTAACGCCGCACCAGCGACGACCATGTCGTTTGCTTGATGTGGGTAAGCCGCGTGTCCACTTTTACCACTTAAGTGTGCGTGGATCTCACAAGTTCCCGCAAATAACGTGCCCATCCGGCAACCGATCGCTCCAGTTGGTAAATTAGGATTGTCATGGAATGCAAAAATCTCATCTGGCATCCAATCACCATCTAGCGCACCACTTTCGTACAAGCGTTGCCCACCCGAGGCATTTTCCTCAGCCGGCTGGAACATGAAAACCATGTCGGTCGCAGGTCGGTTCTCTGCAAAGTAGCTTAGGATTCCTAGCGCGACTGACATATGAATATCATGGGCCACACGCGTGCATGACACCTGGATGGGTCGATGCAAATGGTAAGCCCGTATTTTCAGTAACTGGTAACGCATCGATGTCAGTTCGATAACCGATTCGATAATCATGCTTTAAACCACTGACTTTCACTAAAATCGCCGTATCCAAAGTAGGAATGGTTTTGATTGTCAGCCACTCTTGAGGCATCTTACCAATAATCGACAATAAATAAGCCTGTGTTTCATGTTCTTGTAAGCCGATTTCCGGAATTTGGTGTAAGTGTTGATAAATTGGAATTAGATCGGTTTCCCGTAAGACCATTGTTTATCCCTCCACCATTAAAGATTCCGTAATTCTGCCATTAATTCAGTCTTGCTCTTAGTCTTATCATCAATATCTTTCAACTTACGAGCAGGAACCCCACCGACTACGGTGTTAGGAGCGACGTCTTCAATGACGATCGCACCCGCAGCCACAACGGCACCCTTACCAACATGCACGCCTTCAAGTACGGCCGCATTGGCACCGATCAGCACGTCGTCATCGATTTGAACTGGTTTAGCCGAAGGTGGCTCTACCACGCCAGCTAACACAGTACCAGCGCCAATATGACAGTTCTTACCAACAATTGCGCGACCACCAAGAATGGCACCCATGTCAATCATCGAGCCTTCACCGATTTCGGCACCAATGTTGATCACCGCACCCATCATGATAACGGCATTATCACCAATCAATACTTGGTCACGAATAATCGCACCGGGTTCGATCCGCGCATTGTATTGCTTCAAATCTGCCATTGGTACGGCTGAATTGCGCGCGTCATTTTCTAATTCATAATCTTCGATATTTGCAGCGTTAGCCTTTAAGAACGGTTCAACATCCGCCCAGTCACCGAATAATACCCCAGCGTTGCCACTGAAGAAAGTTTTGATGCCTGCTGGAACGTTTAATTGGTCTAAAGCACCCTTCACGTATACTTTTACGGGTGTTTTCTTTTTCGCACTGCCAATGTAGTTAATAATTGATTGTGCATCTAATTTTGCCATCGGAGACCCTCCAAAAATTTATTTAGCTTTTTCACTAGTGGAAAAATCCTTCTCAATCATATCATATTGTTTGCCGATTTCATGGGTCAGAAAGTTAAAACTCTTCATGAATTCACGACGAGTGACAATTCCTTGAAAAATTTGCTGTTCATCAACGACTGGAACAAACGGATTATCAATCATCAAGTGTAACGTCTCTTCAACGTCATCCACATCATGAACCGTCTTAACTTGTGTCTCCATTACGTCACAGACACGTTTTTGCAGTAATATTTCAGTATTCAGTTGATCAAAACCTAACATTTGTTCAGTAATCAGTGGCAACGATACTAAACCTTCAAAGTGACCACCATGATCAAGTACTGGAATTTTGGAATACTTGACCTTCGTTAGTACTAAAAACGCGTGATACAAATTATTATCAGTTTGAACGTTGGCAACCACGTCCGCCGGAATCAAATAATGGTCGGCGTTACGTGACAATAAGTCCTCAACTGGTTGAATTAACATACAGCGCCTCCTTCACTAAGCCCATCCCTTTATTTTAACCGCAAAAGCACTTTGCACAGCCCTAAAAATCAGTTTTTTTACCACATTTTAATCAGCAAAATGAAATTTTAGTTCTGGCACCGCTTGTAGTTGCCGATCATAATATTGGACGTCGATACCTGCGGCTGACGTTGTCACGATGGCGTAGGTGCCACCGATACGTGCAAATTCACCACGCGGATAAGTAATACTACCAGGATTAAGCACGACCACGCCGCCTCGTCGTTCAACACCCAGTTGATGCGTGTGACCAAAGAAAGCCAGCTTCGCATTGTGCACCTCAGCATTAGCTAATAGATGGTCCAATCCCATGTTCACACCGACTAAGTGACCGTGCGTCATGTAGACTGTCACCTCATCAATAGTTGGATTCACTTCATTTGGAATCACGGCATCGAAATCCATATTTCCTTGAACCGTGAACATCTCTTGAAAAACCGCGTCATCATGCGGTAATTCAGAATCACCACAGTGAAAAAAGGCGTCGACCTGACCGCGGTACTTATCAAGCAATCGAACTAACACGTCACGATCGCCATGGCTATCACTCACTACTAAACATTTCATGCTTTCGCCCACCATTCATCGAATTTAGTCATCAGTTGTCGCAAGGCTGCACCCCGATGACTGATTTGATTTTTTTGTGCTGGCGTCAATTCCGCCAAGGATTTTTGAAACTTACTTGACCAAAATAACGGATCATAACCAAACCCATTGTCACCACGGGGGGCAATCAGAATACGGCCGGCTAACTCACCGTTAACGACAAGTTTCTCACCACTGGGTTTAAGGGCAACCAGGGTCGTATGAAAAGTCGCGGTCCGCTCCGCTTCAGGAACGCCACCAAGGTTGGCTAACAACTTGGCATTATTCGCAGCATCATCATGATCACCAGCATACCGTGCCGAGAACACTCCCGGATCACCGTGCAACGCCTTGACCATCAAGCCGGAATCATCCGCAATTGCCGGTAATCCGGTTGCTTCGACCACAACCGTCGCCTTTTTAGTGGCATTTTCTTCAAACGTGATACCGTTCTCCTTAATTTCAGGAATATTTGGAAAATCAGCCAACGTTTTGATGGTAATATCATACGGTGCCAACATCGCGCTAAACTCGCGCGCCTTATTGGCATTGTTAGTCGCAATGATCAATGTTTGTGGTTTAGTCATTCGCTTCACTCCCTAAATCAATATGTTGTGCGTGAAAGTCCGGTTGGCCCAACCAGTTCCGCGCGATTGCTTCGAATTGATCAGCCGCCCCCGTCGTGTAGTACTCATCCGGATAACGCTTAGTAGAACGATCGTTAGCAATATCCAAGTAATCGAGTACCGCCGAGACATCGTTCACCGTTTCGGCACCAGAATCAATCAAGGTCACCCCAGGCCCCATCACATTTTGAATAAGTGGCCGCAATAATGGATAGTGTGTGCAGCCCAAAACAAGCGTATCAACGTCTTGTTTTTTTAGTTGTTTCAACGTTTCCGCAACCACCCGCTTGGCAACCGTTGATTGATACTCATTCGATTCAACCAACGGCACAAACTTTGGGCACGCCTGCGAAACGACCGTCGCAGTAGGATCTTTGGTTAAGATAGCATCTCGATAAGCATTACTACGAATCGTCCCCTCAGTCGCAATCACACCGATTCGATTACGATGAGAAGCTTTTAACGCAGCCCGCGAACCAGGCGCAATCACCCCAATAACGGGAATTGACAACTGCTGCCGCAACGCCGGCAATGCCGCTGCGGTCGCAGTATTACAAGCTATCACGAGCATTTTGATCTGCTTTGCCATTAAGAAATCCGCCATCTGAAAAGAAAAAGTTCGCACTTGTTCAGCTGGTCGCGGACCGTATGGCAAACGCGCCTGATCACCAATAAAATAAACTGTTTCGCGCGGGAGTTGTTTCAAAGCTTGCTTGACGACAGTCAACCCGCCAACCCCCGAATCCATGAAGCCAATTGCATGTTCATTTGCCATTTTAAAATCTCCGTTCACTGAATTCTGAAACTTTATTATGGTCTTTTTTGAAATTGATTTCAAGCCAGACCAATTGCGACGAAATTGTAAAGTTTCCGTTGATAAATTGAAAAAAACCGACACATTAGTGGAAACGGGGTATAATAATGATTATACAGTGGCTAGAGTACCACGATTTTTTGCATGGAAAGGAATTATCATGACGAACGACTTTTATTCTCAATTTGCGGGCAACTCGATCAAAGCTTCCATCCTCAGTGTGGAAATCTTGCGAGATGCCTTAATACCAAAGTTATTGGGTGATGACAGTAGTGGCATCCTTTACTGGGCGGGTAAAGACTTGGCACGCCAGTTTCCTGTCGCTAGTGATGATGATCTTGTTACCTTTTTTGAGCAAACCGGCTGGGGTCACCTTGTCGTGATTACAACGACGGATGATCTAATCACGTATGAATTGACTGGTGAGCCGGTCGCTCGGCGTAGCGCCACGATCAAATCACCAGACTTTATGCTTGAAACTGGCTTTCTAGCTGAGCAGTCGGCGCTCCGCACCAACTGTGTGAGTGAAGCTAAAATTACGTTCCAAAATCGCATGCGACTGCGCATCTCAGTTACGATTGATCACAATCAACCAATCGTCAATCACGATCCCGCAACACCAATCGAAATCGTGCGGCCTCAAGTTGAACTTGATGACGAACAACCTGAAGAAGCACAGTAAAAAGGACGGCCACGTGGTCGCCCTTTTTTGCAACGTTAAATAGTTTTCCTTATATAGTCATTATTAACGGTTGTCCCCGGTCTTAAAAAAGAGCGCAAAAAAACGCGCCGTTCACTTAAGAAGGCGCGTTCGCTAGCGAACCATTAATGAAATAATGGCCCAGCTTATTATAGATATTGAGCTAAAGTTTGTTGGATCTGTTCCTTGGAATGGTAGCCAACTAAGGTATCAACCACTTCGCCATCCTTCTTAACTAATAAGGTTGGAATGCTCATGATACCAAAGTTGCTGGCCGTTTCAGGGTTGGCGTCGACATCCATCTTATTGAACGTCACCTTGTCACCCATCTCGTCAGCTAATTGTTCGACCACTGGTGACTGCATCCGGCAAGGACCACACCATGTCGCCCAGAAGTCAGTTAACGTTACTCCTGAAGCCGTATCCGTTGTAAAAGTTTTATCAGTAGTTGCTGCGACCATTATAATCGGCCTCCTTTAAGCTTTATCTGTTACTAATAGTAAGTATACCAGTAACCGGGTGGAACACAAACAATTTGCCTGCAATCAAAGCGCCGATATCGTGCACAGCCATGAATTCGCGTCATCACTGATCTGCACCTGGCACTCGTCACTGGTTATTTGAACTGCACCTCAGTCGCACCATTGCCGCCATGATTTGGCGCAGCAAAGTGAAACGACTTGACTTGCCGATTAGACTTGAGATAGTTGGTAATGCCTTCTCGTAGAGCACCAGTTCCCTTCCCGTGTACGATTGTGACGGAAGGATACCCGGCCAACAACGCAGCATCAATATAGCGATCAACTTGAGTCATCGCGTCTTCATAACGCACACCCCGCAGGTCCAAGTTCGGCGAAACGTGACTCGCGTGGGCACTCTGAACAGTAGCACGCGCGCGTTTTGGCTCTTCTGGCTTAACGCGTTCCAAGTCACCGTCACTAATCTTCATCTTCAAGATGCCGAGTTGGACTTCCCACTCGTGTTTACCCATCTGACGCATCAACACACCACGTTGACCATACGATTTGACCAGCACGTCATCACCTTCATGAAAATCATGTTGGGCTTTGGCACGCCGTAATACACGGTTTTTCTTGAGCTTAGGCTGTTGCTCCAATGCATTCAACGCGCCCTTCGCATCAATCAACTCGTTTTCTTTGACAGTCGCCGTACCACTCGCTAATTGTTTCTTACGCAAATCACTAATGATAGCATCGGCCTTAGTCTTACTTTGCTCAACAATGGTGTTCGCCTGCACTTTGGCATCTTCGATCAACTGATCTTTACGCTGTTGATACGCATTGAATTCGCTCTTCAACTGCCGGTGCAATTTTTCAGAATCTGCCACTTGGGTTTTCAGATGCAGTTGTTCATCTTCAACCTGTTTGCGCTTCGTCACCAAATCCGCAATCATTGCGTTGAGGTCTTGACTATCCGTATCCGTCAACGACCGAGCTTGATCAACAATCGCTTGCGGGATGCCCAACCGCTGTGCGATATCGAGCGCATTACTTCGACCAGGAATCCCGACCAATAGCCGGTACGTCGGCTTGAGTGTTTCTTCGTCAAACTCCATACTAGCATTGATCGTATCAGGTCGGTTAAACCCATACGCCTTAAGTTCTGGGTAGTGAGTCGTCGCAACGACTTGGGTTCCCTTGGCCCCAATGGCATCCAGAATTGCGATTGCCAGTGCCGCACCTTCTTGCGGATCAGTCCCGGCACCCAATTCATCAACGAGTACTAAACTGTGAGCGTCGATCTGCGCTAAGAAACTTTCAATATTTTCCATATGGGATGAGAACGTACTTAAATTCTGTTCGATCGACTGTTCATCACCAATATCCGCAAAGATTTCATTATAAACGCCAACGCGACTTCCGGCTTCAACAGGAATAAATAATCCTGACTGGGCCATCAATTGTAGTAATCCCAGCGTCTTCAACGTAATCGTCTTCCCACCAGTGTTAGGCCCCGTAATGACCATCGCCTGATAATCAGTACCTAAACTAATATCATTGGCAACGACTTTGCGAGGATCAATCAGGGGGTGGCGTGCTTGCCGTAGATAGACTTCATTTTGGGGTGAAACGGCCGGTTCAGTCGCCTTCATATCATGCGCATAACGCGCCTTGGCATTGATAAAGTCGAAATGTCCAAGAATCGCCGCATTATTAATGATTTCGTCCTGGTAAGGCGCAATTAAGTTGGAGAGTTCCTCCAAGATACGCTGTTCTTCTTGCTTTTCCGCAACTTGATTTTGCCGTAACCGGTCATTCATCGCCATGACAGCCTGGGGTTCGATAAAGAGCGTCTGCCCACTCGCTGATTGATCATGCACGATGCCACCAAACCGACTGCGATTCTCGGCCTTGACCGGAATAACGTAACGGTCGTTTCTAATCGTGATGATTGGGTCGCTTAAATACTTGGCATCATGGCCACGGGTATAATGACCCATTTGGTTACGAATCTCTGTTTCAGTACGACGGATATTGCTCCGAATTCGGCTCAGTTCTGGTGACGCCTCATCCGTGATATGACCGTCACCTTCAATGGCAGTAGCGAGGCGCTTCGTCACATCTGGTAAAGTAACTAATTCTGCAACTTCATCAAACAGGTGTCGAATATCATTCTCAGGTGCATCTTCTAGCAACTCGGCAAAAAAGCGCGTGATTGCGCGCGTTGTCCGTAACACCCGCCCAACTTGCCCGAGTTCACTCCCATTCAGGGTCGCACCGATAGCTAACCGTTTCATATGCGGTTTTATATCCGCTAAACGAGCGACCGGAATGCCACCCTTTAAACGATACACTTCTGCCCCGTCGTTGGTTTCATCTAAGGCCCGTTGAATATCCGCAACGCTGGTCATTGGATGTAGTTCATTGAGTGCTTGTTGGCCCGTTGCCGAGACTAAGTATGGTGCTAATTGTTGTTTTACTTGTTGGTACTCTAACGTATTCAATACTTTGGAATTCACTGATATCCCTCCGAAGTTCCAATGAATTACGAAAAGCCGCAAAAAAAACGGACAATGCAATTACTTGTCGGCATCATCCGTTTGCATTTTCAATAATTCAGCTTGTTTGTCAACCTGATCTGAAATCGCATTGAATGCGAGCAACGTCGCAATCTCCGTATCAGACAAATCGGGGGCTAATTTTTTTAATTGTTCCACTTGCTCATTCATCATCCGCGTCACCGTTTGCATGTGACGGTCAGATGCCGTGCCAATGATCGTGTAAGTACGACCATCAATTTCCGCTTTAAAGCGGCGCTTGTTAGCAGTCATCAACATCCCGCTTCCTTTCAATAACAATTAATATTCTAGCATGGTTATCACAATTATGCGACAGTTAGAACCGTCTCATAATTTCTAAAAAAGCCCGCGGACATGCGCCCACGAGCTTAATCTACTTTCGACTATTGCATGCCACCGTCATCGGCTAAGAAGGTATTCAAAACTTGCTCAACCATATCCCATTCGTCGTCCGACTCGATCAGTTGTAATTCGCCATTGTCGCCATCTTCAGGATTAAAGATGTAGGCTTGAATATCAACTTCATCATCGGCCGCAGCATCAGCTGGATATAATAAAATATAGGAGTGACCGAAATCTTCTGAATCAAACGTGAACAAAATATTAAATAAGGTTTCGTTACCTTCGTCATCAACTAATGTGATCACATCATTGTCTTTACGATCTTGGTTTTGGCTCATGTTAGTTCCTCGCTATTCTTGTGTGAGTTTGCCGTGGCGATCCAAGTAGTTTTGCAAGATTAAACTTGCAGCTAGCTTGTCGATCACCTTTTTGCGTTTCTTACGTGAGGTGTTAGCTTCTTCAACCAACATCCGTTCAGCTTCAACGGTCGTCAGACGTTCATCTTCAAAGTCTACCGGCAAATGAAACCGGGCTGTCAGTAACTCGCCGTAATGTTGCGCCGCCTCAGCCCGTGGTCCCAAGGTATTATTCATATTCTTTGGTAGCCCTAGGACAAAGCCCCCAGCATCCAATTCTTCAACGAGTTCAGCAACCCGGTCGATTCCGAATTCCTCAGCATCCTCATTGATTCGAATAATTTCAACGCCCTGCGCCGTCCATCCAAAAGCATCACTAATGGCAACGCCAACAGTTCTGGAACCTACATCTAACCCCATCAACTTCATGCATCAACATCCTTATCTGCCTTTAAGTAAGACTTGACAAGTTCCTCGATAATCTCATCGCGCTGATGCTTCCGAATTAAGTTCCGAGCATCCTTTAAGCGCGGGATATACGCCGGATCACCGGATAGTAAGTAACCCACGATTTGATTAATCGGATTGTAGCCCTTTTCTTGTAACGCTTCATAAACTGTCGTTAACGTGTCGTGGACATCCTTAACGCTGTCATTATCGAAGTCAAAGTACATTGTTTTGTCTAATGAACTCATATCAAGCACCTCCCGCTAGTTTCCGCTTCTAATCTATTTTACTAAATGCCCATATGAAGTACAATCAATCCACTTTGATGTAACACATTCGTAATAATAACCCGGAGAATGCAGACGTTTTCTGCAAATCCATCCCGATTTACACTGTTTTTTCATATGCTGACATACCCCTGTTTCGAATGTTCGAATAGTTGAAGTCCAAAGCAGGCCCCCCTTGTAACCCAATCTTCTACGAGTTAAGCCGGTCACAAGGTGCCATAACATTAAAAAATCAGTACCGTTAGAACGGTCTCGTCCTAACAGCACTGATTTAATTGTTATTTTGATAGCTTTAACATAGCTAACCAACATAAAAAACAGGATGTGCAACCAAAGCAATCAGTCTTATTGTTCGGCAAGCCACTCATGCGCAGCTTTCAGCGCCACTGGTAGTCCAGCAGGCTTCTTCCCGCCAGCTTGGGCTAAGGTTGGGCGGCCACCGCCGCCACCACCAACTTTTGGTGCAATGGCTTTGATCAAGTCACCAGCTTTGATACCTGCCTTGACCTTGTCATCACTAACAGCAACTAATAAGTTGACCTTTTCGCCAATGACCGTTCCAAGTACCAGTACGTCAGAATACTGCTTGGTCTTCCAAGTATCGGCCAATTGACGGAGTTGATCCATGCCAGAGACTTCAATTTGTTGGGCGATCAACGTCGTACCGTTCACATCGTCAACTTGATCAAAGACTGCCCCAGCCTGCTGTTTGGCTAAGCGACTTTCGAGGCTGGCCCGGTTCTGTTGTTCCGCTTTGAGATCGGCTTGTAACTGACTAACCTTGGCTGGCGTATCAGCTAACTTCGGTGCCTTGACTTGAGCAGCAACTTGCTTCAAGGTTTGTTCTTCGCCGGCAAGCAGTTCGAAAGCTTCCTTCGAAGTAACGGCTTCAATCCGCCGCGTTCCAGCGCCAATCCCTGTTTCGGAAACAATCTTAAATAGCCCCAATTCACTACTGTTCTTAACGTGGGTCCCACCATCGAATTCGATAGAATAATCACCAATTGAAACAACCCGCACAATTTTGCCATACTTTTCAGTGAAAACCGCAATTGCGCCCATCTTGTGACCAGTTTCTTGGTCAGTTTGAATAGCACTGACTGGTAACGCTGCCCAGATCTTATCATTGACGATTTGTTCAACTTTAGCTAACTCTTCGTCAGTCACTTGACCAAAGTGAGTAAAGTCAAACCGTAAATAATCAGGTTCTACAAGTGAACCAGCTTGTTTCGTATGTTCACCGAGAACGTCACGAAGCGCCTGGTCTAACAAGTGGGTGGCGGTATGATTCTTTTCGACTTTGTTGTGGAATGCCAAGTCAACGTTCAGCGTATAAGTCGCGTCTTTTCGCATTGGTTTCAACACTTCAACGGTGTGTAAATGCTGCTTGTTGGGTGCATTTTGTACGTCAGTCACTTTAGCCACCATTTCACCGGCATCATCTAAGATCACACCACGGTCGGCAACCTGACCACCCATTTCAGCATAAAACGGTGTCTTGCTGAAAATCATCTCAGCTTGACCACTGTCGACGTGATCAACCAGGGTCTCGTCAACAATAATGTCGTTCAAAGTCCCCTGCACATTCGTTAATTCGTCATATCCCACGTATTCACTTGGCGTTTTGATGTCGATCAAGAGACTCCGTTGGACGCCCATGGACTTGGCACTGCTACGTGCATTGCGCGCGCGGTCACGTTGAGCCTTCATTTCAACTTCAAAACCAGCTTCGTCGACATCTAAATCTTCGTCGCCAGCGTATTCCTTAGTTAGTTCGAACGGGAAGCCATAAGTGTCATATAACTTAAATGCATCCTTACCAGCTAGTGTATCGTGACCAGTCTGCTTGGTTTCCGCAATCAAGTTATTTAACAGATTCAACCCATCATTCAAGGTCTCATTGAAGCGACTTTCTTCTGAAGCCACGATCTTTTCGATATACGCACTATTTTTGAGCACGTCGGGATAGTGTGAGGCCATGATCTTACCAACAATCGGTACTAATTGGTCCAAGAAAGCTTCTTTCAAACCTAATTTTTGACCATGTAGGATTGCCCGCCGAATCAACCGCCGAATGACATAACCACGACCTTCGTTGGAAGGTAAGGCCCCGTCACTAATAGCAAACGTAATGGCCCGAGCGTGATCGGCAATCACTTTGAAGGACACGTCGTCCTGGGCGTTATCACCGTAGTGCTTGCCATCACTTAATTCTTCCGTCTTATGAATAATTGGGAGGAATAGGTCAGTTTCAAAATTGGTTTTCGCGTTTTGAAAGACCGAAACGACCCGTTCTAGCCCCATCCCCGTATCAATATTCTTACGTGGGAGTGGTTCGTAAGTACCTTCAGGAGTGTGGTTAAATTGCGAAAAGACAATGTTCCAAACTTCCAAGTAACGTTCATTTTCACCACCAGGATAGTTTTCCGGGTCATCATCAGCTAAATTATTGAAAGCTTCGCCACGATCATAAAAAATTTCTGAATCGGGGCCAGATGGGCCTTGACCAATGTCCCAGAAGTTATCTTCGACTTTAATGATGTGGTCTGGTTTCACGCCAGTTGCTTCCCAGAATTTCGCGGCATCCGTGTCCTTGGGATAAACAGTCATGTATAACTTGTCAGGATCCCAGCCAAACCATTTTGGTGAGGTCAAGAGTTCCCAGGCCCAACTGATTGCTTCTTTTTTGAAGTAGTCACCAACTGAGAAATTACCAAGCATTTCAAACAACGTGTGGTGCCGCGCCGTCCGCCCAACATTCTCAATATCATTCGTCCGAATACTCTTCTGTGAACTCGTCATGCGGGGGTTATCCGGCACAACGGAGCCATCAAAGTACTTCTTCATCGTTGCAACACCGGAGTTGATCCATAATAACGTTGGGTCATCCACGGGAACTAGTGATGCACTAGGGACAATCGTATGACCTTTTTCATGAAAAAAGTCCAAGTACATTTGCCGAATTTCACTACTACTTAATTTTTTCATTTAATTCTGGCATCCTCTCTATCATTCTTAATTTAAGGCAAAAAAACACCGTTGCTAGCAAAGACGCTGTTAACGCGGTACCACTCTGCTTGCAACGATGTGTTCGTTTACCTCTTAAGCTCATTAACGCTGAGACACGGACTAGTTTGCTAGTCATTACTTCTAGGTAGCATCTACCCCACACCGCACTTTTTCCAGCAACCAAAGTGTTTCTTGACCGATATGTGAGATAGATATGTCCTTACTTTGCAAAGTATAGAAAACTTGCGGCGACTTGTCAATACACCACTCAGTTATTTTGCATTAATCTATCCGGATGCACGTCAATTAAGACTTACGATCCTTGCGTTCCTTGCGGGCAGCCGCTCGTTGTTCGATGCGGCGGTCCATCCGCGCCTTATCGCTGATCTTTTTACGAATGCGGCGTTTGTAACCTGGCTTGATCTTTTTCTTGGACTTTTTGACGTAACCAATCAAGGTTGGGTCCAGTTTTTCCTGTTTTGGCCCCCGTTTAGCCCGACGATTACGGTCATATGAATCCACAATCTCACCATCACGAATCGCCTTCGGTTTGAACTTGATCCCCATTGCTTCAACTGCACTGACCTTGGCTTCTTCGCCTGGGCTATATAACGTAATCGCAGTCCCCGCCATTCCATTCCGGCCGGTCCGGCCAACACGGTGAATGAAGAATTCTAAGTCATTCGGAATATCATCATTGATGACGTGTGAAACACCTTCAATATCAATCCCACGGGCAGCTAGATCAGTGGCAACAACAAATTGATACTTCAATTGTTGTACGTCGCGCATAACCCGCTTTCGTTCACGTGGTTGAATATCTCCATGGATCATTGCGACCGTTAAACCTTGTTGGCGCAAATAATGGGTCAACTCTTGAACTCGTTCCTTCGTGTTAGCAAAAACCAACACGAGATACGGTTCACCAATCGTCAGCAAGCGATAAATAATACTGTTTTTATCGTGACTCTTGGTGGAAATCAGCCAGTTATCAATAGTCGGACTAATCACAGATTCTACTGGAATTTCTTCCATAACTGGATTGTTCATGTACTTGCGTAAAAATGGCGTTAATTTTTGTGGCATCGTGGCTGAGAACACCAACATTTGTAAATCAGCAGGCATTCGGCCAGCAATCTGGTCAACCACGTTCAAAAAGCCCAAGTCTAGCGTCATATCGGCTTCATCAACTACTAGCTGAGTCGCACGATGCACATCGAGTGCCTGGGAGCGCATTAAGTCCAGAATCCGTCCTGGGGTCCCAATAATCAACTGTGGTTGGTGCCGATTTAGCTTTTCAATCTGTTCCTGCTTATCAGTCCCACCGACATAGAGTCCAATGTGAATGGCTTTCGGGCTGTGTTGGATCAACTGTTTAGCAGCAGTCTGAATCTGATAAGCTAATTCACGGCTGGGCGTTGTGATAACTGCCTGCACGTAACGTTCATCAGCATTCAGTTGATTGATCATTGGCAGTAAAAACGTATGCGTCTTACCACTCCCAGTTGCTGACTGACCGATGACGCTGCGGCCAGCAGCAATCACTGGAATCAACTTTTCCTGTACCGCAGTCGGTTTGCGGAAATTGATGTCAGTCAGTGCCTGCATCAAGAACGGCTGCAATTTAAAATCTTCAAAACTTGCGGTCATATTTAAACCTCTTTCTCATATTGGCTAGCGACTTGGTCGAGTTCTCGCACTACCGTTTCAATTTCTTGTTGGTCTTTAGCCTTGGCACCGCTCGCTAATGCGTGGCCCCCACCATCATGGTTCTTGGCCACACCGTTGATTGACGGTCCCTTTGAACGTAACCGAATACGGAAGTCACCTTCCTTTTGTTGAACAAAAATCGCCCAGCACTTAACCGTATCAATACGCCCAGGTAATGGGACAACCCCAGCAGTACTAGCATCACCGATTGCAAATGAATCGAGAATCGCATTCGTTAAAATAACGTAAGCTGCACCCGAATCCAACTGTGTCAGATGTTCATAAACGTAGGCCGACAACCGTGCGACTGGTAACGTGATGGTATCTTCAATACGATTGACAGCTTCAGCATCCGCACCGGCTTCCATTAAGGCCGCTGCTGCTCGCATGGTACTAGGCTTGGTCGCAGAGTATAGAAAGCGACCGGTGTCCCCAACGATGCCGGCATACAACAACCGAGCGGCGTTAGCCGTTAGCGTTAACTCCGCCGCAAGGGGTGCGTACCAATTATAAATCATCTCACTCGTACTGGAAGCATCAACGTCGACCCACTGTGGGTCACCGAAAGCGTCATCGTTTGGGTGATGATCGATTTTAACAATTGTCTTACCTTGATTCCAAAGTTCACCATCAATTCGGGGCTGATTAGCGGTATCAAGAATTAATACTAGTGCGTCTTGATAGTCCGCTTCGGTAACCTCATCCATTTGTCCTAACCAGTCAAAACCATGGTACTGTTTTCCAGGTGTCAATACCCGCTTCGCAGGAAAGCTAGCTTTAATGATAGCTGCTAACCCTAACTGGCTTCCGATGGCGTCTGGGTCAGGTCGCTGATGACGATGAATGATGATTGTTTTTGCTTGTTTAATTAAGTCAAAAATTGCTGTTTGGACGGTCATAAATGAACCTTCTTACTCTCATAATTTACTGGTGGCGATTAAACTGTCACAGTACTCCAGTATACCGAAGAATCCGCGTCGCGCCAAATAAATTAATTATCATTTGGATAAAGTGGTAACGTTAAGTTCTCAAACGCCAGTGGTGCCAAGCCAGTTAGCGTGATCCCTAACAGGCGGATGCCAGAGTTAAAATGATCATCGACCACCTCTTCAAAAATCTCTTCGGCGTACTGCTCAAACAAGGCCGCGTCATTAGGTATGAATTCACCGAACGTTCGCCGCTTGGTAATTGTGACAAAGTCACCGTAACGCAACTTGAGAACGAGTGTTTTACCGTGGCGCTGATGCGATTGCATGCTAGCTGCTACCAACTTAGCGATGGCCTTCAAGTGCGTATTAACTTCCGTCGTCGATTGGAGAAACGGTCCAAACGTCCGCTCTTTGCCGATTGATTTCCGTTCACGTAAATACTCGACTGGCCGATCATCACTGCCGCGCACTCGCCGGTATAAAATATAGCCCAACTTGCCAAATTGTTTGATTAGGTCTAATTCAGACTGTGCGTATAAATCCTGTCCAGTCTTGATTCCTAAATCGTGCATTTTAGGTACCGTCTTTTTACCGACACCCCGAAATTTCTCGATGGGTTCACGTAACAAAAATGGTTCTGCATCCTGTGGTAATACGATCGTCACACCCGCTGGTTTTCGATAATCTGATGCTAGTTTGGCAATGAATTTGTTGTAGGAGATTCCCGTTGAACAAGTTAAATGTGTTTGATGCCAAATTTCTTGTTGTAATCGGTGCGCCAGTTCGACCGCACTATGGATGTGTTTCTTATTCGTAGTCACATCCAAGTAAGCCTCATCAAAGGCAATTGGCTCAATCATCTCTGTATACTCATGGAAAATACGATGAATCTGCGCCGAAACTTCGCGGTACAACGGAAAGTTGGGCGTCTTAAATACTGCTGTTGGGCAGAGTTCTAATGCTTTAGCAGCTGGCATCGCCGAGTGAACACCAAATTGGCGGGCAACATAGTTAGCCGTCGTCACAACGCCTCGCCCACCTGTCTGCCGAGGATCATGCGCGATCACTAACGGCTGCGTCTTGTAAGCTGGATGCTCCCGCTCTTCGATCGACGCATAAAACGCGTCCATGTCCACATGAATAATTTTCCGACTCGTATCCACCCGAATAGGCGCTTCAACAATTGACTGTGCCATCCGCCGCCCCTCCAATCCTTAGTACTTTCATTATACACGAACATACGTTCAAAAGCGCGTTTCAAGACCAAAAAAAATAAGCGGTCATCAGTAATGATCGACCACTTATGGTGTAAACCTATTTTGCTTCAGAATCAGCATTATCGTCGGCGGCTGAGCTTGCCGATTCAACTTCAGAAGTAGCAGCTGATTCAGCCGCTGCCCCAGATTCTGGTGCAACTGTCTTAGCTTGTGCATCTTCGGCTGGAGAAATCTTAGCAACAGCGTTCAAATCAAAAACCAAGTAGATGCCATCACAGTCTAAAGTAACTGTTTTTTCGGTTTCGTTAACTTCATCAACGACCCCGTGCAAGCGACCAATTGTCGTAACCTTGTCACCACGTTTGATTTTGCTTAACATTTGTTGATGTTGTTGTTGTTGTTTCCGTTGTGGACGGATCATGAAGAAGTATAAGAATGCGAACATGACCACGATAAACAGAATTGATGCCATTTGACCCATTTAATATCGCTCCTACTCTAATTAAAAGTTTGACTATCTTTAACTTTAACAAATTACAGTCTGAAATACCAGTAGCACTAAAAGTTTTTCGGGTTTTTATCGTTAAAACCGTACATTTCAAAGAAGTTCTGGCGAAACTCCAGTAAATTATCATCCATAATGGCTTGACGAACTTGCTTCATTAAGTGTAACAAGAAATATAAGTTATGATAACTCGTCAAACGCAAACCAAACGTCTCGTCCGCCTTAATCAAATGACGAATATAAGCACGCGTGAAATTACGACAGGTATAACAATCACAATTATCATCTAACGGGGTGAAATCGTGAGCGTAGGCCGCATTTTTGACAACTAAACGCCCATGGGACGTCATGCAAGTGCCATTACGGGCAATCCGAGTCGGTAAGACACAGTCAAACATATCGACCCCACGAATTGCACCGTCGATCAAGGCATCCGCAGAGCCAACTCCCATCAAGTAACGGGGTTTATTTTCTGGCAATAGTGGCGTCGTGAAGTCTAAAACATGATTCATCTCAGCCTTCGATTCACCCACTGATAAGCCCCCAATCGAGTAGCCTGGAAAGTCCAAGCTAACAAGATCTTTGGCACTCTGTTCACGCAAGTCTTTAAAGCCCGCACCTTGAACAATCCCAAATAAGCCTTGGTAATCAGGGTGTTGATGAACCTTCAACCCCCGCTCTGCCCAGCGACTTGTCCGGGCAACTGACTTGCTAACATAGTCGTAACTTTCAAAGAATGGTGGGCATTCATCCAAACTCATCATGATATCTGGGCCAAGATCATTTTCGATTTGAATAGCCTTTTCAGGAGATAAGAACATCTTTGAGCCATTCAGATGATTCTTAAAGTGGACCCCTTCTTCCGTAATATCACGGTTTTTAGCCAGGGAAAAGACTTGAAACCCACCTGAATCTGTCAAGATTCCCCTTTTTCCAATTCATAAACTGATGTAACCCGCCAGCTTCTTTCACGATTTGCTCGCCTGGCCGTAACCACAGATGGTACGTATTCGATAAGATAACACCCGCACCCATCGCGTCTAATTCTTCGGGTGCCAGTGACTTAACACTGGCTTGCGTCCCAACGGGCATAAACATCGGTGTTGGAAAGGTCCCGTGTGGCGTAATCAATTCGCCAAGGCGGGCTCCTGTGTGTTTTTCTTTCTTAATTAATCGGTATTTAATTGCCGGTTCCATATCTGTTCCTCCGTATTAAAATGTTGCTAAACTCAAATAATGATAGCACGAAATCCAGCCGTGAACCAGTCGCGGCAATTGGCGTGGGCACCCACGTGGCTTTAGTCAGTCTGTTAACAAAGCGTTCAAACGTCAAATAGTCGCCTCAAGAATGCATTTTAACTTCTTGAAGCGACTATTGACAATCTTTATTATCTCCAGAGCTAAAACGGCAGCTTGAAATTAGCGATACGCCTCGTATAATACGGCATTTTAATATTCAACCGTCATCCGTTTCAAAATAAGCGATCTCGTTTAAAGCCAGTTATACTAGTGAATAAACATCGCATCGCCAAAACTGAAGAAGCGATACTTTTCATCAATCGCATGTTGATAAGCCTTCAAAATCATATCACGGCCCGTAAAGGCAGCCACTAACATGACCAAGGTCGACTTCGGTAAATGAAAGTTCGTGATGAACGCATCAACGACTTTCCATTGATAACCAGGTTTGATAAAGATATCCGTCCAACCCGAATCCGGCTTGATTTCACCATCAAACTTACTACCAATGGTCTCTAACGTCCGGATTGACGTTGTCCCGGTTGCAATGATGCGCCCACCATTTTGCCGTACTTCATTCAACGTCTTAGCAGCATCTTCGTCCAATCGATAAAATTCACTGTGCATCTTATGATCATCGATATTATCTTCTTCAACTGGCCGGAACGTCCCTAGTCCGACATGCAGCGTCAAGTAAACCAACTTAATACCCTTGTCTTGAACTTTTTGTAAGAGTTCCTTCGTCCAGTGTAAACCAGCTGTTGGCGCAGCTGCCGAGCCATTTTCCTTGGCATAAACAGTCTGATAACGGTCTGGATCATCGAGTTTTTCTTTAATATATGGTGGCAATGGCGTTTCACCCAGGCTCTCCAAAATTTCCATGAAGATCCCATCGTAATGGAACTCGATCATTCGAATGCCATCTTCCTTTTCGGCCGTTACGGTCGCCGTCAACTTACCATCGCCAAATGAAATCACGGTACCGACCTTGGCACGTTTGGCAGGTTTCATGAGTGTCTCCCATTCATCACCTTCCGTATTATGCAATAATAGGACTTCAGCGTGACCACCAGTTTCAGGTTTAACACCATACAAACGAGCTGGCATAACGCGGGAATTATTCATAACGACCGCATCGCCTGGATTGAGTTGATCAATAATATCGTAGAAATGCTTATCTTGCATTTCGCCCGTTTGGCGATCCAATTCCAACAACCGTGAACTATCCCGTTTTTTGATTGGTGTCTGGGCAATCAGTTCATGTGGTAAATCATAATCAAAATCTTCAAGTGTTAAACTCATGTTGTGACCTCTTATCTTTATTTATTTTCTGGGTATGGGAATCCCAAATGCTGATAACCTTTAATTGTAACAACGCGTCCACGTTGTGTTCGCTTCAAGAACCCAATCTGGAGTAAGTACGGTTCGACCACTTCCGCGATTGTATCCGTTTCTTCACCAATATTGGCCGCAATCGTAGCAAGCCCGACCGGACCCCCGTCATAATACTCTAGCATCGTTCGTAAGAGCTTATTGTCAGTCTCGTCCAAGCCGGCATCATCTACGCGTAAATATGTCAGTGATCGCGCCACGATGGCCTCATCAATGGCGTCTTGATCCGCCACTTCTGCAAAATCACGAATTCGCTTGAACAAGCGATTAGCAATGCGGGGCGTTCCCCGTGAGCGACGCGCAATTTCGTGGGCACCCGATGGTTTGATACTCGTTTGAAAAATATCTGCAGTCCGCTTAACGATATCTTCCAAATCAGCAACTTCATAGTACGCCATATGTTCGACTATTCCAAATCGGTCACGTAACGGAGCTGACAGCATACCAGCCCGGGTGGTCGCGCCAATCAGCGTAAACGGCGGCAGTGGAAAGTGCACGGGATGGGCGGTTGGCCCCTGTCCGACCACGATATCGACAAAAAAATCTTCCATGGCCGAATACAACATTTCTTCAACGATTTTCGGTAACCGGTGAATTTCGTCAATAAATAAGATATCACCCGGCTCCAGTTCATTCAAGAGCGCAACCAAATCACCTGGCTTTTCGATTGCAGGGCCACTGGTCGTGCGGATATTGACCTGCATCTCGTTGGCGATTACCATCGCTAGCGTGGTCTTCCCTAATCCCGGTGGACCATACAGCAAAACGTGATCCAAGGATTCCTCACGCTTGCGGGCCGCTTCAATATACACTCCTAATTCGTGCTTGACCCGGGCCTGACCAATATACTGGGCTAACGTTTGCGGACGGAGCGATTTTTCTAATGACGCCTCTTCGTCATCGGCTTTGTCACCGGATAATAACTTGTCATCGTCCATTTAGTTACCCCTCCCATCTACTTCTTCATCAATAGTCGTAGTCCTTCACTCAACAAGGTGTTCGTATCGGCCCCTTGTGTCTGACTAAACGTCTCCAACTTCTTAGTGACCTTCTTGACATCCGCTTTCGAATAGCCAAGAGCTTCCAGAGCCGCCAACGCGTCCGCTAACGCGCCATCAACAGCAGGAGCATCCACATCGAGCGCAGTTTGACCAGTCACATCAACGTTTAGATCGTTTAATTTACCTTTCAAGTCCAGTACGATTTGCTGAGCTGTCTTCTTGCCCACGCCAGGAAAACTCGTCAGATAAGTCGCATTCTCTTGATTGATGGCTTGGATCAGACCTGCATGGTCGTTGTTGGCCAAAATCGCGAGGGCCGACTTCGGACCAATTCCCGAAACCCCGAGCAACTTTTCGAACAACGCCTTCTCGTCAGCATCAAAAAAGCCAAATAGGCTCATGCCATTTTCGCTGACGGCTTGATGGATATACATCTTAACTGCTGTTGGGCCCACCTGGTAACGGTATGGATTAGCCGTTAGCACTTTATAACCAATGCCGCTGACCTCAATCACCACATAACCGGGGGTTACATCGGTCACTTGACCGAGAAAATATTCGTACACCGAAAAAACTCCTTTAAATAAAACGTATGTTTGCTTGCTAAATTGTACCACATTTTCACAGTGGCTTAACACTGGTGCACCGATAAAAACCAAATTTTAATGTTAAATCAATTTCACCTCGATTGACGGATTTCGTGGCAAGAAATGCTTGCCGCCACGTTAACGTCATGCTATGCTCAAAGTCCTAGGGAGGTCTCGCTATGCAACTCAAACCGTTTAAAGCGGTGTTACCGACCACAACTGGTCAAACTAAAATTCAAACAGCTGCGACCAATTGGGACAGCCAGGATACAATGATGACAACCGAAGCCAGCTATTACTGGTACGAACTCACACTCAACGGTGTTCACCAGTGGCGCTTAATTGGCAGCTGGCCGGTGGATCAAACCGTGACGACCATGGTTCCCGGCATGATCAACACAGTCCTTTACCCACAGCAACCCGTTATCGAGATGTTGATTGACGACTGGGTCGGTCATTTTGCCCCGGTCGTCGAGGTGACGGATACCGCGCACGTCACACATCGACTTTGGCAGATTACTGAGTCTGAGGTCAATACCGACATCACAACGGCCATGGCACCCGTTACTCCGCAGAAAACGTGGTTGACAACGGTCAGCACGCCACTCGTCATGTTAGTCTCAACCAGTGAATGGCAAAAATTAGCCACCGCACCAGTCATTCCCGAACAGTTAATTGCGTTAGCGACAACCTCATAATTAACCAGTCGTGACTGTTAATTGTGAATTTCGCTATGGCATACATTCGTTTGTGTTCCATCTAACGTTAAATAGGCTTCTTAGGAATCAAAGTTAATTCCTAAGAAGCCTATTTTAATACCGATTTACTCAATTAAGATTGTCTGACACGTTTGTGAAGCCCCCACCAGCAGGCAATCAGTATGCTAATCACACCACCAATAATACTCGACCATATGCCGATTTTTAGTCCTGGTGTGTGATACGTCAATCGAATCTGGTGCCGGCCGGCTGTCAACTTGGCCCCCACAAACCCTTTGTTGACAACTTGGGTCCTAACGGTTTGACCGTCAACTCGTAGCTGCCAACCAGTCGAATACGGAATTGACGTTGTTAACACGGTTGCTGTCTTAGTCAGCGTGGTTCCCGTAATCTGGTTGTTCGTCACTTGTTGATGCTTCAACCCACTCGTCTGTAGTTGCCGCGTCCGTTGACGATAAGTCTTCCCAAGCGGTACAGCGATCAGTTTAGCGGACTTAAAATGCAAACTACGAATGCTCGTAAAGTTCAGCGTAATCAGCTTACGCGCGTACTTGCTATACCCTAAGTTGATTACTGCTGATGTCCGGGGCTCATAGTCTGACATATTCGTGGTACCCAACTGACTAAAACTCGTCAAGTTATCCGTTGTCTGAGCAGTTAAAGAATACCCACTAGCGCTCAAATTGCCCTTCAGACCATCGCGAACATCATCTAGATAATCGACTTTGGTATACGGACGGGCCGTGAACACGTTGATATTTTGACTCGTTGTCAAGGCGTGCTTGATTGAGGAACGCCGATAACTGATGCCATCTAGCACAAGATAGAGTTCCGTATTTCGATACTTCTTAGGGTGTTGAATGGTCAATTGGTACGGTATCTGGTGCCCCTGCACATCACTGACCATGCTCGTTAACTCGTCGGCATTGTTTTCCTGATTTTTCTGGACTAACTTTTGATTAGCTGCAATCAAGTTCAACACGCGGTTTGACGGTGTCGTCAGGCCAGTTGCCGGCGTCAAACTTTCTCGTTGTTCCGGCGTTAATGTGATCGTATCTGCCGGTAACTTAGTCAACGCGTTGTTCGACGCTCCCGTTGCATGTTGATTGCGGTAAATAATCACCTTGTCCAACGTATCCAAAACATTCGTCGTATCCGCTTGAACCGTATAAGCGACGTTTTTTCCGGTAACGGTTGGCTTGACAGTCTTAACACCACTAACCTGCTGCGTAGTGACTGCACCTTGTAACAAGGCTTGCTCGCGGTCAACTGCGTTCAAGCGATTAAATTGGCGTTGACTAATCTGATGCTGCTGTGTATAAACTAACGGCAACGCATTCTTGGATTTTAACAAGATCGTGCCGGTATGATTACTCATGCCATAAATAAACTTGTCCGCAAAAATCTTCGGTTCGCCAGTTTTCATCTTAACAACCTCATATCCGGCTGGTAAGGCTTGTTTCTTCAACTGGTCCTCACGTGCAAATAAATATTTAACACCTAATAAGTTATACATCGTCGTCCGACCGTCCAACGAACCGAGTGGCGAGTTCATCGCATACTCTGAGTTGCCTAAGGCCTGACTAAATGCCCCCACGTAACCATTTTGAACTGAAAAATACGATCCAACCGTGTGAGTTCCTAACACCATCGGCACATCACTCTCAGCCGAACGCATCGTATAGTAGTTGGGTGCCAAAGCCGTTCGATAAAATTGGCTAGTCGTGGTTAAACTTTTTTGCGCGCCATCAAAATAATTTTTGACCCATTTCATTGCCGCGCCCTGCCGCAACTGCTCAGTACTATTAGAATTAGTATTGATACTCAACCAGCCCAGTCCGTTATTCGCCAGGTTCAGCGTGACAATTCCCAGTAATAACACATAAAATTGCCGATTGGTCAATTTTAAGGATTGTTTGACCAGCAGGACCCCAATTAACGCTAACAAGATGAGATATGTCGCAATATCATGTTTGCGGATATTGAGATAGAATCCATTGATCAGCCAAATAATGACAAGCAGACCGCCACTAATACCAGCCAACCATTTTAAATCAGCCGCTGTCAGAGCAGTGACTTGGTCCATAAATGCCATCGTCGCATAAGCAAACACGAGGGTTGCCATCAACAACCATCGATTAGAAGGTGTTGAAAAAAACGTTGAATACGGCCGCAAATTGAGGCAACAAAATACCCAACATCATCACGACCAGTACCCAATTAAGCACCCAATAGCGTCTGAAATGACGTAGTGTATAAATAATTGCAATAAAGCTAATGCTACTCAGCCCGAGGGTCACCCAGTATTGGACACTGCCACCATTGGTCAACAGTCGATTGGGTAAATTAACGTAATAATTGATGGGATAACTTGTCAAGCCATTCGCAAAGTTAAAACTCGCACGCGTTGCCGTCAACATCGCGAGCAGCGTGGGCACTAGTAAGATGCCTGCCATCGTGACACCAAGACCAACCGCCACTAGTAACCGCCAAAATAACTGTCCAAACGACCGCATCGTTAAATGATCACGACGACGTGACCAGAAACGCACCAAAGCATAGACTAAGCCGCCCAATGCGAGTAAGTAAGCAAAATAGAAGTTACTCAAAATTACAACGGCGGTAATCAGACTGAGTGGTAACCAATGTCGGCCTCGTAAGACCCGTTCAATCGCCCAACACAGTAGCGGAAACCAAATCATTGGTAACAAGAAAAACGGGTGGTGCATCCCAACATAGAACGTATACGCGGTAAACGTATACGTCAAAGCTCCAATCAATTGACTGACACGTTTGAACTTGAACTGCCGACTGAAACCTAGAAAAGCAAGTCCAACGAAGTACAATCGCAGCAAGATCAACGCTTGGTAGGCCCATTCCAAATGAGCGCGCGAAACAAACGCCACTAAATAATTAAACGGATCACCGACCACGTAGTAGGAAAAAGTCGTCAGTTGATCGGCCCCCAAGCCGAGATTCCATGACCAACTGAATAATTGTTGTGGGTGGTGCTGTAAGATCCGCTGAAATTCCAATAAAATCGGGAAGTGTTGGGCGATGCCATCCACTTCCCAAATCAATGTCCGGCCGGCTAAGAAAAGCCCACTGTAAGTAATCGTCGCAATAACCACAAACATCGCCGTATACCAGACGACTAGTGGTATCTTCCGTACTGTCTTCAAATCAGGTGCCCCTATCTTGTAATTACGTCGACAACGCAATCCCCATATTTTGCCATCTCAAACAATGTTTCTATTTTACCATGAACAATTTCGTCTCGTGATGTTCAGTTTGAATCTTAATAAATTCGTGATTCACAACTGTCCCATCAACAACTAACGCCAATCCCAGTTATCTAAAGTTTCAATCTTAGTAGTCGCCGGATAACTCCCAAACAACTGTACTAAAGGTTGTAAGCCACTCACAGCATTATCACGTTGTAAGTTGATCGTAGCGATTGCCGCTTGATCATGACGGTTAGGATCGAGCTCAAAAGCAGCAACTTGCTCATATAAATTCAGCGTAATCAATTTGGCGTCCCGCGCACTTGGATGCGCATTTAATTCCCACAGCGTCTTGCGCCCGGCCACGAACGCGGGCGTGGCCTCTGGTAAATCTGCCAAAAAACAATATGCCGAATAAACCTGGCGATAATAAAGTTTGGTCATATCCAAAACAATCAACTCCCAATCATGTTGAGTGGTCCAAGCACCCGATACGCGCTCACCACTCATTTTAATCAATGATAGCTAACTATTTAAACCAATTCAATCTGAAATTTTACAACTCAAATTAGTGTCACAAACGCCACTTCCCCAATCTTAAAGTTGTTTTTTAGACCGCAATACTGGCGACAATAAAAGTGTCCCTAGGTTTTTTAACCCAGGGACTACTCAACATTGCTATTTTTATTCGATAACACATTCGGTTCGTGATTATTCAGTATCAGTCATGATTAAAACGTGCCATTTCTTAAGTTCAAAAGCAACCAGCTTAAGACCGCTGGAAAAAGTTCGGACTAGCGTAGACTTGCTTGGTGTGTGCGCCTTACACCGACTTCCAGGCATTTCTGCCAATTGCCGGAACGTGGTGGGCACAGATTTGAGCCGAAAAATCACGTCTCAAATACTGGCCTTTCACTAACCAAGCACAAGACGCTTGCTAAGTGAAATTTCACCACTGAGCATTGGCCGAAACGCCTTCCAGTCGGGACAGTATTCGAATGGCAGACGGTGAGGTACCCAACTTTTGATGAATTGGTCGTTGCTTTTCATAAACGGTAATTTTGTCAATCAACTGTCAGACTAAAAATAATATTGAGATGGCTCACTAATCCTGAATCGGTATAGTAGGATTTAATCTCTTTACAGAGTGCTTAATGCACCTAGCGCTTTGTTTAAACTTCCAGCATCAAAATAGTCAGCGACTAATTGTACCAAATTAGGTGGTCGTTCATCAGCCATTAGAGCAGTTTCCCGACCGGAGGGGCTGGGTGGACAATGCTCAGTAGCCAAATTATTCTTAGCTGGAAGTGGTCTGCTTCCGGCTTAGAATAAGACTCGTATTTGAGATGACGCGGGTTATGCGTTAGCTCAAATCGACGTCGGCTGCGTTCCAGCAATTGTCACCCAGCCCCGGAGGTCGGCATAGGACGCACACCGGCTGACGAACAACAATCTAAACTTGGCACGTTTTAATCATAATTCATGAAATATTTACTTGCACAATGCGGATCGATTACGAATCATACTAAAGTAACGAGTACGCCGCCAATAATCACTTTAATCACGTGCTTCATGACTATCCTGAATTCGTTTGAACATCCGTTCCATGTCTGAATTCGTGAAGTGTACCGTCACCGGACGGCCATGTGGGCAATTGAACGGATTCTCGCAGGTCGGTAACTTGGCTAATAACGCGCGGGCCTGCTGATCATCCAAATGGTGATTGGCCTTGATTGCCCGTTTACAGGACATCATGATAGCTGACTTTTCCCGAAATTGGGCGACCGTCAACTTATCATCCTGTAAGAGCCAATCAATCATTTCACGAATCGTATCTTCTTCTTGCCCAGCTTTGAACCAGGTCGGATGGGCATGAACAATGAAGCTGTTGCCGCCGAATGATTCCAGATGAATCCCTAATTCTGCTAGTAACGGCAATTTTTCCTTGATCTTTAAAACATCGCTCGTCGGGTAATCTAAAATAATCGGAACCAATAAATTTTGTTGATCCGCACTAACCTCACCTATCGCTTGGCGATAATATTCATAGTTGATTCGCTCCTGGGCCGCATGCTGATCCAAAATGTACATACCGTCATCCGCCTCAGCTAACAGATAAGTCCCGTGCATCTGACCAAGATAGCGTAACTGTGGAAAACGTTCCGTATCCGGCGCTTCACTAGTCGGCGCGCTTGCAGCCGTGCTGGTTTCTAACGGTTCAGCAGTTTCACCAAAGGGTAAAGCGCCTGATTCTGACTGGTAACGCTGGTCAAATGCTTGAACTGGAGTAGCTGTCAGTTCGTCGCGATGGCTAATCATAATCGGCTGGTTGGCAGAACTTGCCGCTGATTCTGACGGAACAACCGCACTAACTGCTGCACGGTTTACCGCTGATGGCTGTGCTGAAGTAGTACTTACCATGGTCGTTGCCGAGCTGGGCTGCATGGTTGCCGCTGCCAGCGAGGCTGCAAACTGCTCAGTCGATGCCGGCGTTGTCTTATCCGCTACTTGATACTGTGACGAAACGGCGTTCAAATCCATCGCCAGCTGGTCTGTATTTAGATGTTCACGCCGATGGCTGCCAAGATTGGTCAATGCTGACGGAATCAAGTTCACATCCACTAACCGGTCCGTAATCGTGGTGCTGACCAGTTTGGCTAATTCTGGTTCCTTACTCAAACGGACTTCTTGTTTCGTGGGATGAACATTGACGTCCACCAATAAAGGATCCATTGTTAAAGCGATCACCGCGATTGGATAACGGCCGACCATCAACTTAGAACCGTAACCTTTGATGACGGCTTTGGTCAATTGCTGGTTCTTGATAGCACGACCATTAATCAGAACAGTAATATACTGGCGACTGGCCCGCGTCAGCTCAGGTAAAGCCACAAAGCCACTCAATTTAAAATCAGTGGTCGATCCTTGAATGGCAACCATCTTGCGCGCATTTTGGACACCGTAAATACCAGCAATGACTTGTTGTAAGTCACCGCGACCAGCCGTTTTTAGTAGCTCTTTCGCATTATGAACTAACCGAAATGCCACCGCTGGATAGCTAAGTGCGATGCGGTTAACCACGTCTAAAATATTCGCTAATTCCGTTTGGGGGGACTTCAAATATTTTAGTCGCGCAGGTGTATTAAAAAACAAATCAGTGACGGTAATGTCCGTCCCTTGCCGCAATGGAGCGGGCGATTGTTGTAATAGCTTACCGCCGCGATAATGAATACTCGTCCCAGTGGCGCCGGTACTCGTATTCATCACCACGTCCGCTACTGACGCAATACTTGGCAACGCCTCACCGCGAAAACCTAAAGAATGGACGCGAAACAAATCTTCACGTGATGTGATCTTACTCGTCGCATGCCGTTTAAAAGCGGTCAGGACTTCAGCGTCATCAATACCGTCACCGTCATCGATAACCCGAATTGACTGAACACCCGACTCTTGCACCAAAATATCAACCTGCGTCGCGTGCGCATCAACAGCATTTTCAACCAGTTCTTTAACGACCGAGGCGGGCCGCTCCACAACTTCGCCGGCAGCAATCTGGTCGGCCAGCACAGAAGATAACTCATGAATTTTTCCCATTTCCATCGGTCCTTTCACATAAAATAATTAAGCTCGTGTCCTGCACGAACATTTTCGATTACCACAACTAGCAATAACTGACTAGTGTCGACCTACCTGTCCGTCAGACGCACCAATAGCTCATCATAATAACAGCTTATTGCGCTCATTTATGATGAGTTAAAATGCGCCTACTTGCCTAATTTTTGTTGCCATTTATACAGCTGGTTCATTACATCCATCGGAGTCATCGCCATCAAGTTCAACGTCTTCAGCTGTTGTAAAACCTTTTCACCCTTCGCATCCGTCACCGCCGGCTCAGCAAATAACGACAGCTGTTCATCACCGGCTTCAGCGACCGGAGCTTCGGCAACCGGGGTCTCCGATTCTACTGGCTGTGACTCATCGGCGGCCTCAACCGGCATTGAAGCCGCTGTGTTAGGTGCCACGCTATTAGCAGCATCACTAGCAGCAATCGAAGCCGCTGTCGTCGATACCGTACTCGTTTGATTTTCCAAACTCGTTAAAATCTTATTGGCCCGTTCCAATAAACTCGTTGGCATCCCAGCCAACTTGGCAACGTGCACCCCGTAGGACTTATCGGCGGCCCCGGGCTCAACTTTATGCAAGAAGACGAGCTCGCCATCCTGTTCAGTCGCACCCACATGCACGTTTCGTAACCCGGATAATTCTTGATCTAACGCGGTCAACTCATGATAATGCGTCGAGAACAGTGTCTTGGCATGAATATGGTTATGCACAAACTCAATAATTGCTTGGGCAAGCGCCATGCCATCGTAAGTCGCCGTCCCCCGGCCAATCTCGTCAAACAACACTAGACTATTGGCTGTCGCATGTTGCAAGGCATTATTGGCTTCCTGCATCTCCACCATAAACGTACTTTGACCGGAAATTAAGTCATCCGTGGCACCGATACGTGTAAAAATTTGGTCAAAAATTGGAAGTTGCGCTGATTTAGCCGGTACAAAACAACCAATTTGCGCCATGATGACCGTCAATGCTAATTGACGCATGTACGTACTTTTACCGGACATGTTAGGACCAGTAATCAAAAGGACCGTCTCATCAGGTGACATTGTCACGTTATTTGGGACGTAACTCTGGTTGCCCATCACTTTTTCAACGACCGGATGACGACCATCAACGATCTTCAAATCATGTGATTTAGTTAATTTCGGTCGAACAAAGTGGTAATCTTCACTAACGACGGCGAAACTTTGCAAGACATCAATTGCTGCGACCGCCTTCGCCAATGTTTGTAGCCGCTGAATTGCCTTTTTAACCGTTTCACGAACCTTTGTGAAGAGTTGATACTCAAGATCCGTAGAATGGCTCTCAGCTTCTAAAATTAGGCTTTCATGCGATTTCAGTTCAGGAGTACTAAAGCGTTCAGCATTCGTTAACGTTTGCTTACGTTCATAGCGGTCCTTCGGTAATTGGGCCAAGTTGGCCTTCGTGACTTCAATATAATAGCCGAAGACCCGGTTAAACCCTATCTTAAGATTCTTGATACCGGTTGTCGCCCGTTCCTGGGCTTCCAACTCAGCAATCCATTTTTTCCCATTATTCATAGCATCCCGATATTGATCGAGTTGCTCGTTATAACCATCCTTGATCACACCACCGTCCGTTACTGACAAAGGCGCGTCTTCAACGATTGCCGCGTCAATCAAATCCGCAACGTCTTCGACTGGATCCAGCTGATTAACTTCATCATTAAATACCTGCGTATCTAATTCCGATAAGATATACCGAATCTTTGGAATCTGACGCAAGGATGTCTTGAGTTGCACTAAGTCACGCCCATTCACGCTACCAAAAGCCACCCGGCCAGCTAAACGCTCCAAGTCATAAACTTTAGTCAACTCTTCTTGTAAGTTACTACGTTCAAAATAATGATCTAATAACGTCGCAACCTTATTTTGACGCGTTTCAATATCGGCCTTCACAATCAATGGCCGGTCGATCCACTGCTTTAATAGTCGTCCGCCCATCGCCGTCTTAGTTTCATCTAATAGCCACAGGAGAGTTCCCTGCTTTTTACCAGTTCGGATGGACTTCATTAATTCCAGATTATACTTGGAATTATGATCGAGTTTCAGGAAGTATGACGGCTCATAAGCGATCGCCTTTTGTAAGTGCGCGAGGCTCCGCTTTTGAGTCACCGTAATATACATCAATAACCGTTCCACGACCTGTTGTTCCAAATCGACCGTCAAGTCCTGAGTCAAGTAGCTCAATTGAGCCTGGGGGGTGACGTTATTCTGTTCTGAAATTAGAATTCCTAGCGTCTTAATTTGATCGCGCAAATCGCTAGCAACAGAGTCGTCGACCACAATTTCTTTAGTTTGCAAGCTGGTCAACTCGTTAATTAGGGTATCGTTAGTCGTTAAGACACTCGTTTTTAGTTCCCCAGTCGACAAGTCGGCGTACGCAAAACCATATTGTTGATCACGCTGAATCAGCGCAGTCAAGTAATTGTTCGTCTTAGCTTGTTCCGCGCCCCGTTCCAACGTCGTACCAGGTGTCACGAGCTGAATCACTTCGCGTTTGACCATGCCCTTGGCTAATTTGGGATCTTCCATCTGTTCACAAATAGCGACTTTGTAACCTTTATCTACTAAAATATCAATATAATTTTGCACGGCTCGATGGGGAACCCCACACATCGGTATGGGGTTTTCCGCCGAATGATTCCGCGTCGTTAAGGTCAACTCTAATAACTGAGCACCTTTAATCGCGTCATCAAAAAACATTTCATAAAAATCACCAAGTCGGTAAAATAAAAACGCATCGGGATATTGATTTTTAACTGCAAAATATTGACGCATCATCGGTGTATCTTTTGTTTTCTGTGGCACGCTTAATCCTACTTTCTATCGTAAATCTTAGTCATCAAAATATGGGTGATCCGGATTAATCAAAATCCGGGCAATCTTTTTCGCCCGACCACTCTGACCATCAACGTCGATCACACAACCCGACAACACTGCCGGACTATCCTCTTGCACGTTGAAACGGGTCGGCATTTGTTCCAAGAAACGCTGAATAACATTCTCACGGGTCATCCCTAAAATACCATTATACGGACCCGTAAAACCAACGTCACTTAAAAAGGCCGTCCCATTAGGCAATACGCGTTCATCACTCGTCTGCACATGGGTATGGGTGCCAACTACCGCACTCACCTGACCATCCAAATACCACGCCATGGCTTCTTTTTCACTTGTCGTTTCAGCGTGAAAGTCGATGAAGATGTTAGGTGTCTCTTCCCGCAGTTGCTCGACCAATGGTTGGACAGTCGTAAAAGGATCCGCTAAATTTTGCCCCATAAAGACGTTTCCTTGAAGATTAATCACGGCCAACTTCACCGTATTGACCTTCACGATCGTATAACCAACCCCCGGAGTCGTCGCTGGCGGAAAGTTCAACGGTCGAATCAACTTCTTAGCACCATTAATAAAATCAAAGATTTCATTATTATCCCAGGTGTGGTTGCCCATCGTAATGACATCAGCCCCCGCAGTCAAGATGTCCTTATACACTTCCTGATTAATGCCGCGGCCGCGGGTGGCATTTTCCCCATTAACAATAGTAACTTGTGGCTTGTAGCGCCGTTTTAACTTAGGTAAGTACGTGGTGACCGCCGTTTGGCCGACATTGCCCATGACATCCCCAACAAATAGAATTCGCATAGATTGCTCCCTTGTTTTAACGTTATACCAATTATTTTAGCATTATTTAGCCTTGAAAACGTGATTGAATTCTGCTGGCAACTAAAAAAATGAGCTTAGGTCAAGACCTAAACTCATTTCCCGGTTATTTAGCGTAATCCACTGCTCGAACTTCCCGAATAACCGTAACCTTAATATGACCGGGATATTCAAGTTCATTTTCAATCTGCTTTTTGACATCGTGCGCCAAAACCGTTGCCTGTAAATCAGAAATCTCGTTTGGCTTAACGATGACTCGAATTTCACGACCAGCTTGAATCGCATAGCTCTTCTTGACGCCATCCTCATTATTAGCGATCGCTTCCAGCTTCTCGAGCCGATGAATATAATTCTCCAGCGACTCACTCCGAGCACCTGGCCGGGCGGCTGAAATTGAATCAGACGTCGCAACCAACACCGCGATAATCGACTTAGCTTCCACATCACCATGATGGGAGGCAATCGTGTTAATCACGACGGGGCTCTCTTTGTACTTCGTTGTTAATTCCACGCCAATTTCAACGTGGGAACCTTCGACCTCATGATCGACGGCCTTACCAATATCGTGTAATAATCCTGCGCGTTTCGCGAGTGTAACATCTTCACCAAGTTCAGCGGCTAAAACGCCCGCTAACTTCGCAACTTCAATTGAGTGATTCAAAACATTTTGACCATAACTGGTCCGATAATTCAGCCGACCAACAAGCTTGATCAAGTCAGGATGCATCCCGTGCAATCCTAAATCAAAGACAGCTTGTTCACCAGTTTCACGGATCTTTTCGTCCATTTCCTTACGCGCTTTTTCAACCATTTCTTCAATTCGAGCTGGATGAATCCGCCCATCTTGAATCAGCTTTTCAAGCGCGATCTTTGCGATTTCACGACGAATCGGATCGTAACCACTTAAAACGACGGCTTCTGGCGTGTCATCAATAATTAAATCAATTCCCGTCAGCGTTTCCAACGTTCGGATGTTACGACCTTCCCGACCAATAATCCGGCCTTTCATGTCGTCATTCGGCAAAGAAACGACCGAAACCGTGGTTTCAGAAACCATATCGGCAGCACTTTGCTGAATCGCTTGGACAATTAAGTTTTTGGCTTCTTTTTCAGACTGCGCTTTCACTTCGTCCGTATTTTCTTTAATTAACACGGCCCGTTCATGCGTTAATTGTTCGCGCGTTTGGGTCAAAATCTGATCGCGAGCTTGTTCTTGCGACAAGGCGGCGACCCGTTCTAACTCAGCTTGACGTTGCGTGATTAGTGAAGCTGCACTTTGTTGCTGTTGTTCAACGCGTTTTTGCTCATTGGCAATCTTATCTTCTTTTTTACCTAAAGCATCCTCGCGCTTTTCAAAAGTATTCTCTTTGTGATCTAAAGTTTCTTCACGTTGAAGCAACCGGTCTTCTTGCTTTTGAACTTCATTCCGACGTTGCTTTAACTCCGTTTCAACTTCAGCCCGGTAGCGATGACTCTCTTCCTTAGCTTCAAGGACTTTTTCTTTCTTATGAGTCTCCGCTGCCCGTTTGGCCTCAGAAATAATACCTTCGGCTGTGTTCCTGGCAACGTCCAATTCTTTTTCATGGACGTTCTTGCGTACATAGTAACCAATCCCATAACCGACAACAATTGCGATGACTGCGAGGATTATACCGAAAACATTCATGTTTCCACCTCCGCACCACCAAAATCCAGTTAACATAAAATCAACTACAAATTTTCAGATGTTATATTTTGATTATTTACACACTTGTTATTCTAATGTTAGAAACGAATAGTGTCAACTTAAAGTCTTATGGCAACCGCTCTCTGCAGGCTACTTTTGTCGTGCAAACAAGCTAAGTATGTACAAAAAACGCCCAAAATAAATATTTTGGGCGTTGCATAACAAACTGTCTATTTTTCGGTTGGTTGGTCGCCGAGATCGAGAGCAGTTTCCGCTGGTGTCGCTTTAGTGGACTTACTTTGACCTTTACTGCCATTCTTAGCAGTTCCCTTATCCTTAGCTTCTTTGGCCTGATCATCAGTTTCAGACGTTTCTTCACCAGTTGCATCCATACCGTATGCATCACGAACCTTTTGGCGAATCTCCGTCATGACATCAGGATGCTCGTCCAAATACTTCTTGGCATTTTCACGGCCTTGACCAATGCGATCGTCACCATATGAATACCAAGAACCACTCTTCTTAACAATATCCTTTTCAGCAGCCATATCAACAATTTCACCAGTTTGTGAGATACCTTGACCATACATGATATCCACTTCGGCACGCTTAAATGGCGGTGCAACCTTGTTCTTAACGACTTTGATCCGGACACGGTTACCAATAATATTGGTTCCTTCCTTGATCTGTTCTGCCCGCCGTACTTCCAAACGAATCGTGGCGTAAAATTTCAAGGCCCGACCACCAGGAGTCGTTTCAGGATTACCAAACATCACACCAACTTTTTCACGAATTTGATTGATAAATAACGCGATTGTCTTGGTTTTGTTCAATGTCCCTGATAACTTCCGGAGCGCTTGTGACATCAGCCGCGCTTGTAACCCAACGTGTGCGTCACCCATTTCACCTTCAATTTCGGCACGTGGCACTAAGGCCGCCACCGAGTCAACAACTAAAATATCGACCGCACCACTGGAAACTAAGGCATCTGCAATTTCAAGCCCTTGTTCACCAGTATCTGGTTGCGAAAGTAACAGGTCATCAATGTTGACCCCTAGGTGTTCCGCATAAACGGGGTCTAGTGCGTTTTCAGCATCGATATAGGCCGCCGTACCACCCTGCTTTTGAACTTCAGCAACCGCATGTAGTGCCACGGTCGTTTTACCTGAACTTTCAGGACCGTAGATTTCCACGATCCGACCACGTGGGTAGCCGCCGACACCCAACGCGTCATCTAAGGCCAACGATCCACTTGAAATCGTTGAAATAGTCGTCTGGGCAGCGTCACCCATCCGCATAATCGCCCCTTTACCGAAATTCTTTTCGATCTTTTTCAGGGCAGTATCTAGTGCTGCTTTCCGTGCATCAGCCAAATTATTTCCTCCTTTGGTGCTCGTTTCTAACTCTTAATATCATAGCTGTTCAAAGTTAGAATTGCAAGCAAAAAGCGAACAAAAGTTCGTATTATTTTTTTAAGTCCGTATCTTCATTCAATGCATGTCTCAATAGGTCTAACCCGGCCATCACACTGCGTTCCCGAATTTGTTGTCGATTACCAGCAAAATGGTACTGCTTGGCCTTCACGGGTCGATCACGGTAAGCAAGACCAATCCATACCGTTCCAGCCGGTTGACCTCCCAAGGTTCCTGGACCGGCAACGCCTGTAAAACTGATACCAACATCAGTATTTAGCTGCTGCTTAGCACCACTCGCCATGGCCTTAGCGGTCGCTTCTGAAACCACGCCCTCAGCGTCAATAATTGCTTGTGGAACGTTCACTAGCTGATGTTTGGCCTCATTCGCATACGTTACAAAGCCGCCCGGAAAGATTGCGGAAACCCCGGACACACTGCCGATGGTACTCTGAAACAGCCCAGCTGTTAAGCTTTCCGCGGCTGTAATACTCAGCTTAGCCGCAATCATTTGATTAATAACAGTAGTAACTAACGAGTTATCGTCTCCATAACCGTAAAAGTACGGCCCAACGGTAGCCTTGATCTGGTGGTCAACTTTGTCGATCATTCCCCTTGCAGCCGTTTCCGTCATAGCTTGGGCACTCAATCTGAGGGTAACCTCGTTAGTCTTGGCATAGGGTGCGATCGTAACCGCCTGCTGTTCATCAATCAAGGGTTGCAACCGGGTCGCCAATTCAGACTCACTGATGCCATAAAAACGCATCACTCGCGAATAGATTTGGGCTTGTTCCCCATATGCAGCTGCCAATTTCGGTTTTGCCTCAGAATCAAACATTACGGCTAACTCACGGGGTGGACCTGGCAATAACAAGAAATCAGCACTATTTTCTGACTGATAAAACGCACCAACAGCCATTCCGTTATGATTAGTCAACGGTTGCGCGCCTGCCGGATACAATGCCTGTAATCGGTTGTTGGCCGTCATTACTTTGTCATTAGTGGCAAACCAGGCCGTAATTTTTTGCATTGCTGCCTGATCTTCAACCAAGGCAACATTCAAATAATGCGCGAGCGTCTGCTTCGTCAAGTCATCCTTGGTCGGCCCCAAACCACCTGTTAAAATAACTAAGTCATTCCGCTGGGCCGCAATTTCAATGACGGTCGACAAACGTTGCCGATTATCACCAACCACCGTTTGATAATAGCTATCAATTCCTAATTCGGCCAATCCACGTGCGATGTACGTACTGTTCGTGTTCGTAATCTGACCCAGTAAAATCTCGGTACCAACCGCGATTATTTCTGCTTGCATGCCATATATGCCTCCCCGTAATCCTATCGATTACACTCAGTGTGGGCGCGATGATTATCGTCCTACATTAAGTATATACGAAAATGACGATCGACCCCATTAAAAAGATTAGCATTTTCAAATACCTTCATTTGACATAACCTGCCAACGCGACTCATCGTTAAAATTATCGACTGACAGGAGTCATGATTAATTAATAGGGCAACACAATGGTATACAAAAACGTCTCACTGAATGCAAGACTCGGTGAGACGCTCATGATTAATTTTATTTGAAGCCATCTGCAAACACGTCACGATTCTGAACAAAATAATCAATGCCAGAATAAATAACGAAGAATAAGCAGATATATAACATAATTGCCGCAAATGGAATGTGGATTGCCGCAAATAAGACATTGTTCAGCAGCAGGAAGATGATGGCAATCATTTGTGTCGTTGTCTTAATCTTCCCGGGCATAGCAGCAGCCATCACTTTACCATTATTTTCAACAATCAATAATCGTAACCCCGTTACCGCGAGTTCACGACACATGATAATGGCAACGACCCAATCAGGGGCCGCATTTAACCGAACTAAGATGATGAACGCGGTCATTACTAACATCTTATCTGCCAGTGGATCCGCAAACTTCCCAAAATTCGTAACCAAGTGTTGACCCCGGGCAATCTTGCCGTCCGCTAAGTCAGTTAATGACGCAACCGCAAAAATGACAGTTGCAACCACTTGGGTGACTGGAATTGTTGTTCCAGCCCACACAACCTGTCCCCAACTAAGGGGTAACACCATAATAAGAATGAAAACTGGAATCAGAATAATCCGAAACACCGTTAATTTATTAGGTAAATTCAAAGTACCCGCCTCCTCCGCAACGTTATTTGATGGTCAAGGTAATCGTCCGAACTTGTGACGTACTGTTCTTCGGATTAAAATTGAACGCCTTACCATTGATTGTTACGGTCGTGGCAGTTGCGTTTCCAAACTGGAACTTAACCGTCGTAGCATTACTTGGTAACGTTAATGTATGTGAGCCATCCGCCTTTAGCGTTCCTTGCCAAGTCTGAGTACCGTTAGTCGTAACGGAAGTCCAAGCAGCCTTAGTAGACTTGATGACCACTTTGTTCTTATCCGCACCATTCGTCAAAGTATAAGCCGTATCGCTACTGCCGTTAGCCTTGATTGTTTGTTCCTTGGCAGAAGACGCTTTAGAACTAGACTTTGCTGATGAACTAGCTTTCGACGAACTCGATTGCTTCTTAGAACTCGAAACTTGTACAGAAGAACTGTCCGCACTCGTGCTAGAGCTTGAACCAGCGTGCGTGCGAACCGCCATAAACCAAATAAATAACAAAATCAAAACCACAATGGCAGTGACGATGATCGTTGGTAAATAGTTACGTACGCGACTCGCTGGTGAAGCAGGTTGTTCGCGACTAGCAACCCGGGTAGGTTGAACTTCATCAACATTTTCAACGATGGTTTCAGTATGAACACTCGGTAATTGGTCTCGATATTCTTCTAACAACGCGTTACCATCTAAATCGACAGTTTCCGCATATTGCTTAACAAACGCCCGAACGTAAAAATCACCGGGAAGTTTATCGAACTGTTCATCTTCGATTGCAATCAAATAGCGTTTCTGAATCTTGGTGATTTGTTGCAAATCATCAATTGTGAGGCCTTTCGCTGTCCGGGCAGCCTTTAAGCGCGCCCCAATCGTTGTTGTTTCTTCGTTATTTTCACTCATTGACTTTTTCTCCACCCTAAGTCTATTTTCAAAATCTTACGGTTAATAGTATATCACAGCAACTAAATTTAGCAGCCCCATGACCATTAAATTTCAGATTTCCTTAACTCTTTGCTTGTGGTCGAATCTGGTATTCACTGATTGCCTGAGAAGTCAATAATTGTTCAGCAACCGTCTGCAAGTCTGCAAGGGTCAACTGATCAATTATACCCGGTTCATCAAAGATTGTCGCCGTCCCGAATAGCCGTTGATCATACCGGTTCGCGATTGCCTCCAAGGAGTTCGCCATGAAGACGACCCGCCCAATCATTTCCTTCTTGACTAATGCGAGTGCTGCTTCCTGACCAACTACAGCCGTCCGCCAGTTTTCTAGCACATCAATGATGGCTGCATCAAACTGGGCTGGATCATCCGTTTCACCACTAAAAGTGACAAAATTAAATCCAGACTGTAATTCGAAATCATAACCAAACGTATCATCGATGATACCCTGATCATATAATCGCAAATAATCTGCTGACGTATCGCCAAACAATAATTCTAATAAAACGTTAACCGCTGCACGGTACTTCAAAGCAGCAGCCCCCGCTTCAATCGGCAGCAAGCCTTTGACACCAACGATTGATTTGGCCCGATTGACTGGCATATCAATCGTCCGATAAGGAATAATGTCATGTCCATCCGTTGCGGTTTCAGGAATCTTACGTTCAATCGGTTGAAAGGCAGCAAATTTTTTTAGTTGCTTGATTAGTCGTAATCCACCCTAACACTTCGTCTGGATCAAAATTACCAACCACAAATAACGTCATGTTCTCAGGATGATAGAACGTCCGATAAGCGGCGTACAAGTCATCAGCCGTTATCTTAGCAATCGACTCAGTCGTCCCCGCAATATCATATTGTAGTGGGTGGTTCGGATATAGATTACCAATCATTCCGAAATACAGGCGCCAACTTGGATCATCATCGTACATCTCAATCTCTTGCCCAATAATGCCCTTCTCCTTGTCAACTGTCGCTGGCGTAAAATACGGATCTTGAACAAAATCTAAGAGGGTCATGAGGTTGTCCTGCAGGTGCCGGGTAGCTGAGAACAAATAGCTCGTCTTCGTGAAGCTAGTGAAGGCGTTCGCGCTCGCCCCGTACTGACCAAAAATTTGAAACGCATCATGGTCAGCCTTCTCAAACATTTTATGTTCCAGAAAGTGGGCAATTCCATCTGGGAAGCGTTGCATTTCAGTACTTCCGGCTGGAACAAAGGTATTGTCGATCGAGCCATAGTTCGTTGTAAACGTTGCGTACGTTTTGTGATAACCGGCCTTAGGTAACAACGTCACCGTCAGCCCATTATCCAACTGAGCTTGATAACAACTTTCATTAAATTGATCATATTTTTTTACTTTCATGCGGTTACCCCACTCAAGAAGAACCCATTATTAAGGGTCACCATCTTCGCGACTGCAATGATCTGTTCACGCGTCACACTTTGAATCTGCCGTAGCCATTCAGTATCCGTAACGCGTTGTTGCGTTAAATCATCGATCAAGGCTTGCACAGCGAATGTCCGTTGACTATCCAAACTGGACTCAAAATCGTTGATCAAGCCCAGCTTCAGCTGTTCAACTAAATCATCCGTAAAATCACCGGCTTGAATCGCCGTTAATTGGGCCGCAATAATTGCTAACACTTGGTCATGATTTTTGCCATCAATCCCAGCTTGCACCTTAAGCACCCCACGGAAAGTATCCAATGAGCTGCTGGCATAGTAAGCCAGACTCGCCTTTTCACGTACATTCATAAACAATTTAGACAGCGGTGACCCACCAAATAGTTCGTTGAAAACCAAGGCCGCGTAATAATGATTGCCACGATAAAAGACTGGCAAATCATAACCTAAATTTAGCTTTGCTTGGCTGAGTGCCTGTTGTTCACTCACTTCGACGTACTGGTTTGTATTATGATGTTGATAAAATGGCCGTGGGCGCCCCGCCAGTCGATCCTCAAAACCAGCTTGTTGCCACTGAGCTAAAACGGCCGCCTCATCAACGTCACCCGTCACGATAATATCGATTTGATCATTTTGGATCATCATTTGATAATAGTCGTACAAACCTTCCGCAGTGAGGGCTGCCAAATCACTCGCCGTACCGTAACTTGGCACTTGTTGCGCAGGTTCGTCCGCAAACAACGCCGTATTTAACTGCTGTGCAGCATAATATTGCTTATCATCAGCGACCGACATAATCGCCGCTTCCAAATTCTTTTTTTGGCGGTCAAACGTCGCTTGATCAAACTGACCGTCCGCCACTAGCGGCTGTAAAACGACTTGTTGTAAAAACTGGATGGCCTGATTTGTCAGTGGCTGATCCGTTGCCAAATACCGTTCATTCGCAACGGTGATGGCTAATTGCAAGTTATGCGTTGGTCCCTTACGACTAACACCCGCACCAAACGCAGCACCATACATGGCAGCCAATGCGTTGGCTAACGCTCGCTGATCTGGATAATCACGAGAACTTGTTTCTAATAAATTCGATAGTAGCGACCGCTGAGTAATTGTTTCACGTGCAAGCGGTGCCCGAAAATTGATAATAATCTGGTTGGTTTTAAATTGATGACTCTGAACCGTCGTCAATTGGACCCCTTTTGCTAACTGAGTTTGCAACATGTTTCCTCCTTGCATATGTAATAAATAATAAGCGAAAGGCCGGATTGACGCAACTTTCCGTCCTATTGTTTTTTTTATTTTCAGATTATGGTCGCCAAAATGATTATTTTCACGATTAAATTAAATTCTCGTGAGTGGCAATTAACATTGCCAAGTCGCGATTTGTCTGCTATTCTTTTCATTATTGATAAAATTAAGGAGCGGTTAATGTGAAAGTAATTAAATTTGGTGGCAGTTCCCTTGCTAGTAGTCAGCAACTGCAAAAAGTCCTCGCGATCGTTGAGGCTGATCAAAAACGTAAATATGTGATTGTATCGGCACCTGGTAAACGGTTCGATGGCGACACCAAAGTCACTGATTTACTTATTCAATATGCCCGTCAAACGATCCATCATCAAGATACGCAAGCCGTTACCGCAGCTATCATTGACCGTTATGCAGAAATCGGTCACGGGTTTAACGTTCCCGAAGCACAATTGACTCCGATTTTTGAAACGATTCGCAACTTACCAAAACAATCATACGCCGACAACACCTACTTGATGGCAGCTTTCAAAGCGCACGGCGAACGTCTCAATGCGCAACTGGTCGCCGCTGTTTTTCAACAAAGCGGCCTCAACGCTCGCTACCTTGACCCTAAAGATGCGGGAATGGTCGTTACGGACGTTCCTGATGACGCTCAGATTATCAAGAGTAGTTATGACCAGCTCGCTAAGTGGGCCAACAGCGAACAAATCCTAGTTATCCCCGGATTTTTCGCCTACAATCGTAACGGCCAAATTTGTACCTTTTCACGCGGTGGCTCCGACATTACTGGCGCGATCATCGCTCGGGGTGTCCATGCTGAACGTTATGAAAACTTTACCGATGTCGATGCAATTTACGCGGTCAATCCTAGTTTGGTCGCAAAACCAGCGGCCATTAGTGAAATGACGTTTACTGAGATGCGCGAACTTTCTTACGCTGGCTTTTCTGTCTTTCACGACGAAGCGTTGATTCCAGCAATCGAAGACAACATTACCGTCAACGTCAAGAATACGAACCATCCCGAGGCTCCGGGAACTTTGATTCAGTCAACTCGCGAACCCAATCCCCACTACCCGGTGACTGGGATTGCCAGTTCTTCTAGTTTTTGTTCACTATACTTACGTAAGTATCTGCTCAACAAAGAAGTTGGGCTGGGCCGTAAAATTCTAACGATTTTAGAAAATCATCATATTAGTTATGAACACATGCCATCTGGGATCGATGATTTGACCATCATCTTTGATGAACATCAGTTGACGCCCGAATTAGAGAAAACGTTAGTTGCAGAAATCTCAACGGCCATCAATCCCGATGAAATTTACTTTACGCACGACTACTCAATCTTAATGCTCGTTGGCGAAAACATGCGCAACCGCGTCGGCATCATGTCACGTGCCGCCACCGCATTAGCCAACGACAATATTAAATTAATCATGGTCAATCAAGGCGCATCCGAAATTTCTATTATGTTCGGTGTACACGACAATGATGCCGATCAAGCCGTTATTGCGTTATATAAAGAATTTTTCGATTAACCCATACGTCCGACTAGTCAACTAGTCGGGCATTTTTTATGGCCGTGTTTTTCATCAATTGTTGTTGAAAGGTGCCGGCAATTGACCCCGGATACTCGTTCGTCAGCATGTACGTGTCCTATTCCGACCTCCGGGGCTGGGTGACAATTGCTGGAACGCGGCCGACGTCGATTTGAGCTAATGCCCAACCCTCATCATCTCAAATACGAGTCTTATTCTAAGCCGAAAGCAACCCACTTTCAGCTAAGAATAATTTGGCTACTGAGCATTGTCACCCAACCCCTCCAGTCTAAAGTGTGCGAGGGATCACGGGTTGAATTTAAGCATTGCCTAGTCAACGGATTAATGCGGTTTGGGCATCAGTCCGTTGGCGTAGCAAGCACAGGATTCAGCGTCACCGCGCGCGTTTCGTTAAGCCGCTCGAATGGCTGATTAACGGCCACTTAACTTGGTGTAATTGGTCTTTTAATACCGGAGCTTCAAATAAAGCGTCAGGTGTAAATCTCTATGTTTATCGAGAAGTTCAATTATTGCTACATTGGTTCAGAAATAGTGAACCATAACAATATCATTTTCTGTCTGACCGTTGCTTGACAAAGTTATCGTTTATAAAAAGTAATGACAAGTCCATCACAAGTTAGGTACATCTTCGTCCGCCATTCGAATACTGTCCCGACTGGAAGGCATTTCGGCCAATGCTCAGCGGTGAAATTCCACTTAGCAAGCGTTCTTTGCTTGGTTAGTGGAAGACCAGTATTTAAGACGTGGTCTTCGGCTTAAATCTGTGTCCACCGCGTTCCAGCAATTGGCAGAAATGCCTGGAAGTCGGCTTAGGACGACGCTAGCCAAGCAAGTTTATGCAAAACTCGAACTTTTTCCAGCGGGCCTTAGCTGGTTGTTTTTGGCCTTATAGCGGCACCTTTCAACAATTTTTCGTGTATAAGTTTAAGCCTTCAATCCCAGTTTGTCTGCGTGCCAATATAAATAGGCTTTCCAAGACATCGTCCGTCTTGGAAAGCCTATTTATGATTAGTTGCTCACCGATAACTGGGGTCACTGAATGACAAGTCCTGCCACGTCACGTTAGTTTTCAACTTTTTGATTACCAAACCATTTCTTGTTGATCTTATCTAACGTTCCGTTAGCCTTCAACGTCTTTAGGCCGGCATTAATTTTGCGTTTCATCGTTTTGTCACCCTTACGCATCCCAACTGCGAAGTCTTCCGACTTAAAGGTGCCTTGCGTTTCTTGGTAATCCGCAGAGTTCGCTTCGTGCTTAATATAATAGCTCGCGTAGACGCTATCAATCAAGAGCCCTTTAATTCGTCCAGCATTCAAGTCGAGGAAGGCATTCGTGAAGGTATCGTATTGAACTGGCGTTTTCTTAGCAATCTTATCCTTCAGCAGTTTCGGATTGTTTTCCAATGACTCATAGCCCGAAGAACCTGACTGAACACCCAACGTCTTACCAGTCATATCGTCAAATGAGTTAATATGATTTTTCTTTAAAGAAACGAGGACTTGCTTGTTCTTCAAATAAGTATTACTGAAAGCCACCACTTTTTCACGTTGGGGATTTTTCGTGTAGCCGTTCCAAATCAAATCAATTGTGCCATTGCGCAATTCGGTCGCATTCATGGACCAGTCAATCGTTTGAAAGCTGATCTTAATACCGTACAACTTAAAGACGGCCCGGGCGAGGTCGATATCATAACCAACTAGTTTCCCAGACTTTTCGCGAAAGCCCATCGGGACAAAACTGTCGTCCAAACCAACGACAACGTAACCGCGTTTCTTGATTTTAGACCAAGTATCTTGGGTGTCAGCGCGTTTAGTCACATTTTGACCACAGCCACTTAACGTCGTTGCCATACCCAGGAGCATCACAACGATCAAACTGAGTGCAAATAATCTTTTCTTCATTCTGACGCCCCCCTATTGCTTCTTGGTTGGTTCAACGTGGAACATTTCATCCGCGATATTTTCAGCAAAGGTTAAATCATGGGTCACCACAATTTGAGTCATGCCATCAGCCTTTAAGCCTAAAATCAACTTTTCAACTTCCTGTCGTAAGTTCGGGTCAAGTGCTGAAGTTGGTTCATCATAGCATAAGACATTCGGTTTCATGGCTAATGCCCGGGCAATCGCCACTCGTTGCTTTTGACCACCTGATAATTCGAAAGGATACTGGTCAGCGTGATCACCGAGATTCAAACGATCTAATAAAGTCTGCGCCTGCTGTTCTGCTTCTGCGCTAGACTGCTTTAAGACCGTGGTCGGTGCTAAAGTAATATTCTGCATGACTGTTAAATTGGGAAACAATTCAAAATTTTGGAATACAACACCAATCACACTATCGTTACTCCGATTAGTATAGGGGTCAAATGGTTGGCCGTCGACTAAGAACTCACCGGCATTCACCTTTTCAAGCCCCGTAATACAGCGTAATAACGTTGTCTTACCAGCACCTGAAGGGCCCACAATACTTAGAATCTCGCCATCCTTAACGGTTAAATTCAAATTCTTAATAATTGTCCGTGAACCAAAGCTTTTTGTAATATTTTTTAGTTCTAACATATGATGGCCTCCCTATTTCCAGTAACTGTAGTGTTTTTCGATTCGTCCAAGCACAAAAGTCGTTACGGCTGTCAGTGCTAAGTAAATGATTCCGACTAATACTAAGGGTACCAAAGTAACATCGCGCGCTGTCGCAACGTTACCGGCACGTAACAAGTCGCCGAGACCAATGACATAAACTAACGATGAATCCTTGACCAAGTTGATGACTTCATTGCCAACTGACGGTAAAACAATTTTGATCACTTGGGGAATAACGATTTTACGAATCGTCTGCCAGTAGCTCAGCCGCAAGACCCGTGCACTTTCATATTGACCATTGTCAATCGACTGTAACCCACCACGGAAGATTTCCGCGAAGTAGGCCGCGTAGTTCAGAATAAATGCGAATAACGCGGCGTAGTACCGTGGAAAAACAATCCCAATCAACGGTAAGCCGTAAAAGACAAAGATTAATTGCAGTAACAACGGGGTACCACGCATTAACCAAACGTAGAAATGCAATAACCATTGCAGCGGCTTGAAGTTAGACATTAATCCCAGACCAACAACTAACCCCAATGGTAGCGACCCAATCAGGGTCCAAATGAAAATTTTCAGTGTCATAACGGCACCGGATAATAATGATGGCAAAATTTCTAAAATATACTGCATGTACTTTCCCTCCCAAATTTACAGGTCACATTGTCCTGCGTCCACTAATCGGTCACGACTCAAGTACACAAAAAAGTCCCCTTGAGTCGAATACTCAAGAGGACGGTTATCCGTGGTGCCACCTCACTTCGTAATAACTTCACAGTTATTACCTCAGGGAGTTTTGTGATAATAAAAAAATCGTCCTTAGGCCAGCATGCCTAAGAGGACGATTTAATCGCGGTTCCACCTCATATTCACTAGTTGCTCACACAACTAATCTCAACGAGTTTATCACTAAACTCCGCCGCTAACGAGGCCAACCGAAACAGCTTACTAACTTCAGCTGTCCAACTCACAGATGTGGTTCGTTGTAATCCTTGGTCATCTTCCCATCATCGATAACTCGCTCGGCAAGGTCCTTACAACTACTCTTCTGTTCCCTGTTTTTTAATGTTGAGTTCATACTAATCGAAAATTAATCAACCGTCAAGCTTTTTTTACTTGCCACGATGAAAAATTCCGGCGATTCGTGACCAAACACCCGGTTTAGGTGTATCTAAATTCATTAATGGCACCGTTTCACCTTCGATTCGGCGGGCAATGTTGCGGTAGCCTTGTGAGGCTGGATTCTTAGGATCAAGAACGATCGGTTCACCGTTATTTGAAGTCCGAATGACGGCATCGTCATCGAAAACGATTCCTAGCAAGTCGATCGATAAGTGATGCGTAATTTCATCAATATCCATCGTCTCACCATCTTGCATCATGCGCGTCCGGATTCGATTAATCACTAACTTAGGTGCTTCGGCTAACGGATATTGTTCCAATAAGCCAACGACCCGATCCGCATCACGAATTGCTGAAATCTCGGGTGTCGAGACGATAATAGCCGCATCCGCACCAGCAATCGCATTCATGAAACCTTGTTCAATTCCGGCGGGACAGTCGAGCAAAACGTAATCAAAATCTGGTTTCAACTCGTCTACGATTGCCCGAACTTGGTCAGGATTCAATGCATCCTTGTCCGCATTTTGTGCAGCTGGCAATAAAAACAATAAGTCATCAAACCGCTTGTCTTTGACCAACGCCTGCCGTATTTGAGCACGACCGGCAACTACATCCACAATATCATAAAGGATCCGGTTATCGAGACCCAAAATAACGTCTAAATTCCGCAATCCAATATCTAAATCAACTAAGCAAACTTTCTTGCCCATCAAAGCAAGGGCCGTCCCTAAATTGGCCGTAGTGGTCGTTTTGCCGACCCCACCCTTACCAGAGGTGATGACAATTGCTTTTCCCATCAAACACGTCCTCCATTTCGAGTAAATAGCTTCGGTCGTACCCGTTTTAATTGCTGGAGCGGCTGGTAGTCCAACGCTTGAATGTCATTAATATAGACGACGTTCGTCCCATCAACAACTTTTTCAAGGTCCACTAATTCTAACAATTCACCGACTCGAACCCGCGGGACGGTCGCTAAGGGGCTAACGATCACCGCATCATTGTGATCGGGATAACCGGCCTCAAGCGCACCGTTTACCTCACCCATCACAAAGATACTACCCGTCGCCCGGAGCACCCCACCTTCATGGATCTTACCGAAGAACAACACGTCCCCCGTAATCTCAACGACCTGACCGTTGCGAATAATCTGATTAACCAGATGCACCGTATCACGTTCAATCATCGCTAAAGCATCCGCCGTCAAAATAACATCTGCCGTTAGCTTATGAATACTGAATAACGGATATCGTTGAATCAACTGTGTCACTTTTTGATTTTGTTCCGCAGTCAGTAGTCGACTAGCCGTATCCAGGTCAAACGAGATTTGTTTATCAGTCGTATTATCAGCCTGCAACCGATCCAACAAGACCTTCAAGTCGACCATAATATCATCGAAACTTGCTTCTTGCCGTAAAATCAGTTCATAGCCGTCATTACTGGCCTTTAAAACTACACTCTGTTGCATGTTAGAATTCCTTTCTGCCGACTAATTAACACTCAGATATAACCGACGCATTGGATAATATAATATGACAAAGATGGCTAGGTTGACCGCAATCGTCGGTCCTAGCGTGTACACCGCAAAGTCTGCTAACCCACTAGAGATCACATGGCTCATCGTGTACCAAATATACGTAAATGCTTCCAAAATGGTCAAATTAATAATATAGATCATCAGTAACGTTAAAAAGTTCAGGTCGATCCATGGCTTGATTTGTCGACATATATAGACTACCAACGGTAAGCCAATCATGTAAACGCCTAAAATCCCAGTATAGTACCAGTCAAACACCAAGCCCACGAATGCAGACCAAATTCCAACCGACAGATTATCACGGTCATCTAAAAAGACAGCGAAGACAATCCACAGTAAAACTAGGTGTAAGACACTGGCGTACGGGTAACTAAATAGTTTACCGGCAAAAACATTTGACACCGAGCCGTCTAAAAAGAGTGCAACAAATAACCCAATTGGAAAGATGATTTTTAATCTTGAGTAACGCACCGTTGCACCTCCCTATTGTTCAGCGACCGTCACAACTGTTAAGTCACTAAGGTCCGCTGCGGGTGTGATTTCCACTTCGGATGCTAGCCCGTAATCATCCTGCTTGACACTAGCAACCGTGCCGACATAAAGTCCCTTCGGCGTATTGCCGCCTAAACCACTCGTCACGACTTTATCGCCTTTTTTGATTTTAACGTTAGACGTCACGGAACCCATCTCTAAAAGATTATTGCTCTTATCATAACCTGAAATAATCCCGTTAACAGTCTTACCAGCACTATTCGTAATCTGAATAGCAAACTTATTCGAAGACGAACTCGTATTAGAAATTAATTCAACCTTAGAATTCGTTTGGTTAACTTCCACGACCCGGCCAATTAAACCCTTTTGTGACATGACAGGCATATTCTTCTTTACACCGGATGTCGCACCCTTAGAGATCACGAGTTGGTTCATCCAAGATGATGGTGTCCGCGTCAAAACATTGGCGGTCACCGTCGTATAATCAGATAACGAATTATTTAATTTCAACTGCTTGCGTAACTGCTTGTTTTCCGCACGCGTCGTCTGGGCACTAACCTTGGCCTGCGCCAGTTGGTCAACTTGCTTCTTCAATTTTTGATTTTCTTGATAGGTGTTCAACAAGTCAGAAACTGAGTTGGTCGCACTTTGTAAGCCATTGACTGGCCAAGCAATCACCCGGTCAACCGCACCAGCCACATCGTTTCCGAATTGTTGGATCAATGGTGGTGTCGATTTCTTATCACGAATGGCTACTGAGACACTCATCAAGCCGAAACTAATAATGAACACGACAATCGCAATCACTAGTTTTCGGTTAGAAAAAAACTTTTGCATAATGAACCCCCGGTCGAAAATTCAATGATTTAACAATAAATAAGCGGGAAGACGTCTTCCCGCTCACCTGTTATCGCTTTTTCATAACGTCGATGCTCTTGAGTGATTCACCGGTCCCAACTGCAACACAGTCAAGCGGTTCGTTAGCGATGAAAACCGGTACTTTGGTTTCGTCCGCAATCACTTCGGAAAGATTCTTCAATAAGGCACCACCACCGGTCAAAACAATCCCGTGGTCAATTACGTCAGAGGCAATTTCTGGGGAAGTTTCTTCAAGGGTTTCTTTAATGGCTGAAATAATTTCAGAGACCACTTCTTGGATGGCTTCTGAAACATCTACAGATGAGATTTCAACCGTCTTTGGTAAGCCCGACAAAAGATCTCGTCCACGAATCGTTGACCCTTCCAAGTCTTCAGCGGCTTCCAAAGAAGCTGAGCCACAGTCGATTTTAAGTTGTTCGGCTGTGCGTTCACCAATTAAAAGATTAAACTTCTGGCGAACATGGTAAATGATTGAGTCATCGATCTTATCGCCAGCCATTCGAATTGAACGACTTGATACGATTCCACCTAAGGAAATTGTCGCAACATCGGTAGTCCCACCACCAATATCAACGACCATGCTCCCAGTTGGATCCATGACTGGAAGCCCTGCACCAATAGCGGCTGCAAATGGTTCTTCAATGACATATGCATCCCGCGCACCTGCAACCCGTGTTGCATCAATAACGGCCCGCTTTTCAACTTCGGTAACCCCACTTGGTACACAAACCATGACGTATGGCTTACCATTTGAGCGGCCGAGTGTCTTTTGAATAAAGTACTTCATCATCGCAACGGTCGTATCGTAGTCCGCAATAACGCCATCCTTCATTGGCCGAATCGCCACAATGCTTGCTGGGGTTCTCCCAATCATATCCCGTGCTTCTGAACCAACTGATACAATTTCACCAGTTTTCGTGTTCTTCGCAACTACGGATGGTTCACGTAATACGATGCCCTTGCCGTCAACGTACACAATTGTGTTGGCCGTACCGAGATCGATCCCGATATTCTTTGTCCCAAATCCGAACACTACATTCATCCCTTCATCATTAACAAATTTAATTTTTTATTTAGTCATAATAGTAAGTATTATAGCATAGTCGCACTGCATTAAAAAAGCATTGCCTGAATCCTAGCATACCGTAAATTAATGAAAAATACAGTCCCACTATTTAACTTAGATAAAATTTAACAAAAAAAACGCGATCAGGCCGATTAAATTATCGGTCCTAACCCCGTTATTTTACCACATTCTGTTACGAATCCGTATTACAATTTAACACGCCCTGCTCGGCAAAACTGAAGTAATCGTTTACACCGATAATAAAGCTATCCAAGAGCGGTAACCCCATCAGTTCACAAGCCAGTTGTAACCGCTTGGTAAATTCAACGTCTTTTTTTGACGGCGTCACATCACCACTCGGATGATTATGTGCAATAACGACCCGGGCAGTCGGTGTCGTTAGGGCAACTTTAATAATTTCCCGCGGTTGAGCCGGACAGCTATTGAGCGTGCCCTGAAAGACGACCTGGCGTTTGATCACTTGATTCTTCGTATCTAAGCATAACAATTGCAACTGTTCCTGCTCTAAGTTGGCAAAGTCCCGTGCTAAAACAGCTCCCAGTTGTTCACTACCATATACCTGCCCCAAAATTAATCGACTTGGCCGGGGTAATAGTTGCCCACATCTGAGCGCCACAATTAAACCTTGCCAGCGCGGATTTTCAGACGACTCATGTAACCACTCTATAGCGTCCTCTATCGGGTACTCACGCTCAAAGGCCTGCATCGCACTAGTTACCGCGTCGTTGGGTAAAAACGTCCCAAAGTAGGCTTGCATTAATTCACGAACTTGTGCTGTCGGTATTTGTTCTTCGCTGATCATCGTCATTGAAACCACCCTTTCTACCTAGTAGTTTCGTAAAGTGACCGGCTAACCATTAATTCACCGACATTTTAACGCAATTTTTTCAGTTAACTCACAATCATCTTTGATAATATCAGCATCAGGGACGCGGTATTATTTCTTGCGCAATTGTCTTCTAAGCATCCGTGTCAGCCCCTAATCAGTTTCTAAGTCGCTGCCATCCTTGAAATAAGCCCGTACGTCACTAATAAAGTACAACGACCCCGTTAGTAGTAACGCATCATCACTCGACATTTCTTGGAGTGTCTGCATCAAGGCAGCTTGCCAATTATCAAATACTTCAGCGGTCCGGCCATTTGGCATTTCATGCGCCAACATCGTCGGGTCGGTCGCTGGACGTTTTGCGTTCGGACCTTCGAATTGTGTCAACCGTAGTTGAACATTAGGTAATGCGCCCAAGGTCTGAATCATTTGTTGATGCTGCTTATCCGCTAAGACCGCAAAGATGACATAAACGATTTGCTGTCCAAATCGCTCACTCAAAGTAGCTGCTAATTCAGTTACTGCCGGCTCATTGTGCGCACCGTCAATCATGATCAGTGGGTCCTGATTCAAGCGTTCAAAACGGCCAGGCCATTGTGTTGCTGCCACAGCCGTTTTGACGTCGCTAGTGACCACGGGTAGCTGAGTCGCTTGGTGGTAAGTTAGGTACGCCGCTATTGCAACGGCCGCATTATCAACTTGATAGTCTCCCAGTAGCGGAGTTGTCAAGTCTTTAAAATGCGCCTCTAACCCGTCAAAGTTAAACCGTTCTTGCCAGCCTTGGGGCGGTAATAATTTGGTTGTAAAATCAACTCCCAACGTCCGCAACGGCGCCCGTTTGCTCATGGTGGTATCAATCATCACTTGCTGTGCTTCAGCCGGTAATTTACCAACAATTACCGGCACCTGCGTCTTAATGATACCTGCTTTTTGAGTCGCAATCGCCGTCAATGTATTACCTAGAATTTGCATATGATCATAACCGATCGTAGTAATCACACTAACGGCTGGTGTCCAGACATTGGTAGAATCGTATAACCCACCCAACCCAACTTCAATAATGGCAATATCGATTGGCTGAGCAGCAAAGTAAAGAAACATCATTGCGGTAATGATCTCAAATTCTGTGGGGCCCCCACTTGCCAATGTCGCGTCAAGCTTGGCAACGATCGGTTGAATCTGTTGCACCAGACCAACGAGTTCTTCATCGCTGATGGGGGTGCCGTCAACACTGATCCGTTCATTGAAGCGAACAATGAACGGCGACGTGAAAGTTCCCACCGTTAGCCCATCTGCCATAAATAATTCGCGTAAATTCGCAACCGTCGACCCCTTGCCATTGGTCCCCGCCACGTGAATGCCGGCCACCTTTAACTGTGGATCACCCAATTCATGTAAGAATTGGCGCATACGACTGAGTGTCGGGGCTTTTTTGAACTGAGTCCGGCCGTGAATAAAGGCTAATGCTGCTGAATAAGTGTCAATCATGTTGGTCTTCCTTCCTGTAAACCGCGCGAATCATCATTTGGCCGTTTGCTCACCATACTTCTAGCTAATGAGCCCTTATATTTTACGTTTTAATAATAAAATGGTAACCATCCCAAAACGGGACGATTACCATTTTACCAGTAACACACATTTCAGTTAACTATTATCGCAAATTAAGCTTCAGCCTTAATATCAACTAAACGTTGCTTTAAGGCAGCTAGTTTTGTCTGATTGTCCGCTAACTTCTCTTTTTCACTATTAACGACGTCTTCAGGGGCATTGGCAACAAAGCGTTCGTTACCTAACTTCTTCGTCGCCCGTGCGACTTCGCTTTCAAACTTAGCTTGTTCTTTTTCAAGTTTTTTGACTTCTTCATCGAGGTCAACAAGTTCAGCTAACGGAATGTAAACTTCCGCATCACTAATCACTTGTGTCATGGCTAACTTCGGTGCAACCACGTCGGCGCCAATTGACAGTGTCTTCGGGTGTGCAAACCGTTGAATATAATCTTCATTAGCTTTGAAAACAGCTTGTAACCGAGTGTTGTCCGTCTTAATTAATAGATCCACGGCTGATGACATCTTCGCATTAGCTTCTGCTCGAATGCTCCGAACGGCCGTAATCAATTCAATAAGTGAGGCCATATCACTTTCCGCCGTTTCGTCATCAAATTCAGGATGGTCAACAGGATAAGCAGCGACTACTAAGGATTCACCAACGTGTGGCATTGATAACCAAATCTTTTCGGTCACAAATGGCATGATTGGGTGCAATAACCGTAAGATTTGATCCAAGACATAGGCTAACACGTTTTGGGTATTGGCCTTGGCTTGAGCGTCATCACCGGTCAAGACTTCCTTACTCATTTCGATATACCAGTCACAGAAGTCATTCCAGATAAAGTTGTACAAGGCTCGACCAGCTTCACCAAAGTCAAACTTATCAAACGTAGTCGTCACTTGTTTGACCGTCGCGTTCAAACGACTCAAGATCCACTTATCTGCTAACGTCCAGTCACTTGCAGCTGGTAATTCCGGTTTGTCCATGGTGCCCAGGTTCATGATAACGTAACGGCTGGCGTTCCAAATCTTGTTAATAAAGTTCCATGCAGCATCCATCTTTGTATAGCTGAACCGCACATCTTGGCCGGCCGTCGACCCGTTAGATAAGAACCACCGTAATGCATCGGCCCCGTACTTTTCAATCACATCCATTGGATCGATCCCGTTACCGAGTGATTTGCTCATTTTAACACCATGTTCATCACGAATCAGGCCATGTAAAAGAACATTCTTGAATGGTCGCCGTCCTGTAAATTCAAGACTTTGGAAAATCATCCTTGAAACCCAGAATGGCAAAATATCATAGCCAGTCACTAAGGTATTCGTTGGGAAATAGCGCTTAAAGTCTTCCGCATCAGTGTTTGGCCAGCCCATTGTTGAAAATGGCCAAAGTGCACTTGAGAACCAAGTATCCAACACGTCTGGATCCTGTTCCCAGTTTTCGGGATCTTTTGGTCCATCAACACCGACATACGTTTCACCGGTCGTCTTGTTATACCAAGCTGGAATCCGATGTCCCCACCAGAGCTGGCGTGAAATAACCCAATCATGGATGTTTTCCATCCACTGCTTAAAGGCATCTTCAAACCGCTTAGGAATAAAGTCAACGGCATCGTCACCCTCTTGATTCTTCAAAGCTTGTTCGGCAAGTGGCTTCATCTTTACAAACCACTGGGTTGAGAGCCGCGCTTCAACTTGGACATCAGTCCGTTCAGAATGCCCAACGCTATGCACAATTGGGTCGATTTTAATCATCAAATCTTGATCTTCAAGATCCTTGACCATCGCTTTACGTGCTTCAAAACGGTCCATACCTTCGTATTTACCCGCATTGGCGTTCATTGAAGCATCATCATTCATGGTGTTAATCCGTTTCAAATCATGCCGGTTGCCGACTTTAAAGTCATTCGGGTCATGAGCAGGCGTGATTTTCACCATTCCAGTTCCAAACTCAGGGTCAACGTACGCATCGGCGATAATTGGAATTTCACGTTCTGCTAATGGCAAGATGACTTTTTTGCCAACCAATTCCTTGTAACGGTCATCACTCGGATTAACCGCAACGGCGGTATCGCCCATCATGGTTTCAGGACGAGTCGTGGCAATTTCAATGTAATGTTTACCATTGAAAGTATAGTCTTTGTCAGCAAATGGGTACTTGACGTGGTAGAACGCACCCTTGTCATCCTTATGAATCACTTCGATATCAGACAAAGCCGTCCGTGCTTGAGGATCCCAGTTGATGATGTATTCACCACGATAAATCAAGCCCTTGTTGTAAAGATCAACGAAGACTTTCTTAACCGCATCTGACAGGCCATCATCCATGGTGAACCGTTCACGAGAATAGTCCAATGACAATCCCATCTTAGCCCACTGTTGTTTGATAATCGACGCGTATTCGTCTTTCCAATCCCAAACTTGTTGAATAAACTTCTCACGACCAAGATCGTAACGGCTGATCCCTTGTTCGCGCAGTTTGGCCTCAACCTTTGCCTGCGTGGCAATGCCGGCATGATCCATTCCTGGTAACCATAAAGTATCAAAACCTTGCATTCGTTTCTGACGAATAATAATATCTTGTAACGTGGTATCCCAAGCGTGGCCTAAATGCAACTTACCCGTGACATTTGGCGGTGGAATCACGATTGAATAGGGTTTAGCTTTCTTGTCGCCCGAAGGCTTAAATAAATCTTGGTCTAACCAAGTCTGATAACGACCCGCTTCCACGGCGGTCGGATCATACTTAGTTGGCATATCAGTAGTTGGTTCTTCTGACATTGGGGCACATCCTTTCTTTTGGCACTAAAAAAGTCCACTCATCCTATTAGACTAGGACGAATGGACTTCGCGGTACCACCTAATTTTAAAGCCATCACAAGTGATCGCTTTACAGCTTAAACATCGTTGTTAACGAACGGTGTATCCCGTCCGGCTATTCCTACTAAAACAGTTCAGAATAGCAGCTCGCAAGCTACCTTCACGCTAAAACCGCCAAGCGTGTTTCACTGTTCACGCTCTCTCTGTTGACGTTGTTTATCGCTACTCTCTTGCTCATTGCTGGTTGTCACTATTGTAATGAATTTCCTGAGTGCCGTCAATCCTTATTCGAATTGTTTTAGGGCATCCAGTGCCGCAACGTAATTTGGCTCGTGACTAACATCTGGCACGATTTCATGATAAACGATTTTACCGGCCGCATCAGCGACATAAATCGCCCGGGTCAACGTCCCATTGTTGGGCAAGTATAGATTGGTGGCGTAACCAAAGGATAGTTCTTCATCGGAAGCCACCGTTAAGTTCTTAACGCCTTCCTTAGCGCACCAACCAGCTTGGTCAGCAACCGCGTTATTGGAAATGGCTAAAAATTGAACGTGGGGGTACTTATCAGCCTGTTGATTGAACTTCTTTGTTTGAATAGAACAAACTCGCGTATCAATATCTGGCATCACACTTAACAAGACAGGCTTACCTAGCAAGTCCTTAGTCTTAATCTTTTCATCATGGGTAGTGAACACTTTGAACTTCGGTAACTGGTCACCATCTTGTAACGGTTCACCGACTAAGTCTAACGCTTGATCATGAAATAATACTTGCACGTAAAACACCCCTTCGATAACTAATGGTTTTCTAATATTTGTGGTAGTAACAGTATAGCTCAAATTTAACGCAATTTCAGTTTCCGCGCAAATAATCGTCTCAAAAATTATCATTCTTGACATGCGATGCGTTATTTGACGTTAGTCATGGTTTAAACGTGCTTATTAGTTGGTTTACTGTTCGTCAGCCGATGCGCATCCTAACGTGCCAACATGTGTGTACGCCGATTTCAGTATATTCAAGCATTAAAATGTGGTGTCGTAGCCAGCTGGAGTGCAAGTTGGGTTGCACGTTCGAGCGAATCGTTTGTTTGTTGTTCCCAGCGGGCAGCGAGTGTGTTGGCCGGGTCGTGCAGACTAGTTAAAATATGTTGGGCGACTTGCAACGCGTGTGGTTGATGTAAACTGGTAGCCATAGTTTGTAGCGCGTCAGCTAGTTGTTCGCCTTCAGTTAGCTGTCGAGTCACTTGCATGGGGGTTTCGATGGCAACTTGTTCGTTGGCGCGCTGACCCGCCTGAATCCAATTATCCGTACTAGCTGGCACTGGTAACCAGAGCATCAGTAAAACGAACCACGTTAAGCAGGTCAGTTGGGACAGATCGATGCCCGCACCGGCCCACGGGTTCAGATCTAAGTTACGTAATTCCAAGTATTGAATCCCATCCTGACATAGTTGTGAATGACCACCAGCATGACGCAACCGAACCTGACCGTAAAATTCCTTGGTCGCACTTAATTTTCCATTATCAACGGCCGCTTGCAGTGTTTGACAATAGTCATTTAACGACGCGTACGAGACTGCAACACCCGGCCGATTGGTATACCCGCTAGAACTGTTGCGTAAGCTTCGAACGGGCTGGGCTGGTGGCGTAAGACCAGACTGTGGCCAGCAGCGTGGTGAGCAGCCATAAAGATACGTCAGTAGCCAGCGATAGTGCAAATAATTCTGCGCAATGTGCAGGTAACAGTGATTTTGAAAGGTGGTGAAATCACGACTATCTGTCTGGGCCTGATACAATCCCATCATCAGACTAGCCGCCAAGCTCACATTACAGTGAACACCTGACAACATTTGACGTCGTCGGCCATAACGATGAGCAAGTCCTTGTCGATAGGCGACAGCGGCCGCATCCAACTTAGCAATTGGAATATCCCGGTCTTCTCGTGGAAGTGTGGGCGGCATGCTTAGCGGCCAAATCAGTTCAGGCAGAAGCCTTTGCCGGACTTGTTGTGTGAGCATCGTTAAGGCGTGCAACGCAGCAACCGCACTTGCTTGCGGTTGGGTGACTAACTCCAACTGTGTCTCCGCAAAGTCCCGTTGCAGGCCGGACAACTCGCTGATAAGTGTTGGTGATAATGCCGTATCCGCCAAATGACCGGTCACCGTTACCCGCTGGCCTTCCCGTTCCAGCCCAATCTGAACAACCTGTGCATTGATCAACGCCGTATTTTCCATTAATAATTGTTGCCACTCCATCCACTCACCTCGCTGATTCAATCTAAATTTATCGTAGCATAGTCCCGACCTTGGTTCGCTGATTATGACCTATTATTTAGCTGACTTACCATTACGAAATGAGCTTCCGCGCGTCCCTGCTTGATCATCCAAAGGATCAAAAAAACGAGTACCCAGTATTACCGGGTACTCGTTTTTTAGGGTAATAATATCACCCGTTTTTGACCTACAATAGTTCAGCAAAAACGTCTTCTTGTGTATTCAAATAATTTTCACCCGGCTTGATCTCAGTCATTTTAACACCAGCCAAAGCGCGTGCCATCAGTCCTTCAACATCAATCCGTTCTTCGTAGGACCGTGAACGGTCTAGCTTTGGATGCGTCTTGGGTGCTGGCGGCGCAAAAATCGTACAACAATCTTCAAATGGCATGATCGACAAGTCATAGGTATCAATATCTTCGGCAATCTTAATAATTTCCGTCTTGTCCATGGAAATCACTGGGCGCAAAACCGGCAAGGTGGTCACATCATTGATGGCAATCATGCTATCCATCGTTTGTGAAGCCACTTGCCCTAATGATTCACCATTAAAAATCGCCTTACCATGCCGTTGACGCGTAATGGCGTCCATCAAACGCATCATTAGGCGCCGTTGAACGGTCATAAGATAACCCTCGGGCACTTTTTCTTTGATTTCTTCTTGAATCTCAGTGAATGGAATCTGAATAAACTTCACGCTACCAGAGTAACTTGCTAGCGTTGACGCTAACTGCTTGGCCTTTGCTAACGCCTGTTCACTCGTGTATGGCGGACTGAAGAAATGGACCATTTCCATGTCCACACCACGCTTCATGCCAAGGTAGCCGGCAACTGGTGAATCAATCCCACCAGAAAGCATCAGCATTCCCTTGCCAGCGGTGCCGACCGGTAATCCCCCGGCACCCTGAATCGTTTCTGATGATAAGAAGATACCGTTTAACCGAACTTCAACACGTAACACAATGTCCGGATTCTTCATCTTAACTTGAATCCCGTCAACGTGGTCCAAGATTTGCCCACCGAGCATGTCATTGATTTGATTTGTATCGTATTCAAACTGATGATCGGAGCGCCGTGTGTAAATTTTAAAAGTCATCCCCGGTTTAAACTGGGCTTTGACCATCGCAATCGCCGTTTCATAGACGGCATCCATGTCGGCATCGACGCGAATACTTGGTGAAAAGTTTTGAATTCCAAAAACTAGCTTCAAACGGCCCATGACTTTATCGGCATCCTCACCATTTAACATGATGTGCATCCGGTCACGGTTCGCGTGGACCTTTAGTTCTGGAAAGTCGTGCAACGCTTTGCGTACGTTACGGCCTAAGCTATCGATAAAGTTCCGCCGGTTTTTACCCTTGGTCGATAGTTCACCATAACGTACCATGATTTCAGTGTACTGCATGAACAAGTTCCTTTCCGTTATGCGTCTGCATTAATTTTTGAGAATTTTTGATAAAGTTGATCAAATACTTTAATAAACTGGTCAGCTTCTGCCAGCGTATTATTCTCATCGAGGCTGACCCGCACAGCACTCGTCGCAATGTTTTCTTGCACGTGCATCGCCATTAAAGTACTGGAGGCCAAGTGTTTCTTCGATGAGCAGGCACTCGTTGTTGAGATATAAATGCCCTGATCTTCAAACGCGTGAACAATGGTCTCGCCCCGCACACCGTTGATCGTAAAACACAGTATGTGGGGTGCGAACCCCGTCGTTGGCTGACTGAAAATCGTCACTTTAGGAAACGACTTAATGTGCTCGTAGATTCGCTGTTTGATAGCTCGCTCACGAGCTACCTTACCATCTTCATCCGTGAGCAACAATCGCAGGGCCTTCGCCATGCCGGCAATTGCTGGTAAGTTCTCAGTTCCAGAACGCCAGTTACTTTCCTGACCGCCGCCATTCATTAATGGCGCTAACTTACGACCATTGCGCGCGTAAATAAAGCCAACCCCGCGAGTCGCATGAAACTTGTGCCCTGAAAAGGTCACAAAATCCACCCGGTCATTCATGATCATGTTCTGGATTCCTTTACCAATTCCTTGGACTGCATCAATATGAAAATGAATTTTCGGATATTGTTTCAGTAGTTCCGCCACTTCAAGTAAAGGCTGAATCGTACCGATTTCATTATTGACTGCCATCGTTGACACTAAAATCGTGTCAGGCCGAATTGCCGCTTTCAAGTCCGCCACGTTGATGCGGCCTTCCTGATCGACCGGTAAGTAAGTCACTTCATAACCAAGTTCCTTCAATTGTTCCATCGAATTATGAATGGCAGGATGTTCCACCGCCGTGGTAATTAGATGCTTCCCAAAGGCCCGCTTTTCAATCGCTGTACCCTTCAAAACCCAATTATCGCCTTCCGTCCCACCAGACGTGAAGAAAATTTCGTGGGCTTGCACACCTAGTAAGCCGGCAATTTGTTGACGTGATTGTTCCAACAAATGAAAGGCCGTTTCACCAAAGTTATGCAAACTAGACGGATTACCCCAAATTTTTTGGGAAACCGTTGTATACGTCTCCAGTACGGCAGGAGCAGCTTGCGTCGTCGCACTATTGTCAAAATAAATCATTACTACGCCTTCTCTTTCCAAGAAAGTGTGCATTGCACTTACTTTCGATAAGAATTCTTTGCAATTATACCAAATATTACTAGTGAAACAAGGGTTTTTGTTTCAAATTTCTGATTAATCACACGACAATTGCGTCCTAAACACCATTTTTGTTGGCCGTTCCCAGTCACCCTTCTCAGAACCATCACGACTACTTGCATCATGATGCCAACTAAAAACCAGCTGGTGGCGGTTGTCATTTAACAATCACCACCAGCTGGTTATTTTCAGCTAACTAAAATTGTGCATACGGACGGTCCCAACTATCCTCGTCAGGCCTCATCGTTCATCTTGTCAGCTTGTTTATTCGCATAGTAACTGTCCTCAATCCGTTTATAGGACCCCGGATCAACCTTATCCACAGCTGTTGCAATTACTTCTAAACTCCGCGCGTAGTCATGAGTCTCGGTAAACAACCGTTGTGCTTCCACGCTGGCTTCTTGCACCTCTTCATGATTCGTCTTGTAACGGTTAGCGTATTGTAAGAGCTGTTCCGCCATAACCGCAGCATCCGTTAAATCACTGGTCTTTTCCTTTAAGGTCGCCATATCCGCTTGAATGACAATCAACTGTTTCGTGATGTCGTCCATATTGATCACAAGCTTATTAATATCATGGTCAAGCCGTTCGATTTCCTTGGCAACTACTTTGAAATAGTCCAAATAGTCTTTCGGTAGTCCAGGCAAGTTCAAATTTTCAACCTGGCGTTTGATCGCGTGGATTTCAAAATCGAACCGTTGCAACGTCTCGTGGGCTTTGGACTCTTCAGCGGTCAAACTCGCCACACCTTTGTTAATTGCCACTTGTTCTTCTTCAATGCCTTTCAACTGCTCATCTTGTTCGGCAAAATGAGCTGCGATCTCACTAAAGACAGCTTGCTTACTAGTAATAGCTGTGACGTCCGCCTGATAAACAGCTTCGATATTCTTCAGTTGTTCGTTCAATTCACGCGTCCGTTCAACTTCGCCATTATTCAACGTATAGCTTTGTGCTAATCGATCCAACTCAATTTGTAAGCGGTGATTCTGATTCATGGCATGTGTCAAGAACTTACTGATTTCTTCTTGTTGTTGATCAACAACGGCCTTAGCATCGATCTCTGCTTGCATCACGTCGTATAAGTGGTCGATCCGCTTTTCAATCGCATGATTGCCGTTTTCAGCATCCGTAACTTTCAAATCACCAAGTAACGCAATATTATCGTCGATTGCTTGCTGTAACGCTTTGATTTCTGGCTCAATCGATTCGACCTCAAAGTGAAAATGTTGAGCCGTTAATTGTTGATAACCACTAGCCAGTTCGGCTAACTGATCAGGAAACCCACTCACTAGGTCCTTATAAATCGGTGGAATCCGATCAATATCCATTTCAAGAGTGCCAGTATCGTGATGTAACTGATCCAAAACCTTTTCAGCCGCGTCATGATCGCCAGCCTTGGCTAATTCGGAAAAATGATCAAAATCACTTTCTAAGTTAGCTAACTGATCCTCCAATTTGTCGATGCTCGGACCAAATGAAAAGTTTTGCGATAATAACGTCTTCCGTATGTTTTGGTACTTCTTCTCTAAACTAGCCACTGCTTGGCGGTGCGCGGCATCCGCGTCATCTAAGGCCTGCAAGCCCTGACGAATTTCTGCCTGTCGTTGTTCAATCGTATCTAATGTGGCCGCAACCTTCTTCAGATTCTGCTGAGCATCGAGAAATCTGATGCCCCGCGCCTGCGAAGTAATGGCCGTTAATTGCTCACTAACGGCGGGTAACTGATCATTATCAACTTCTTGACCAGCGCTCTGCAACGCTTCCAACTTCGCTAACGATCCGCCCGTTAGTCCGAGTTGTTCAATTTTTTCGAAATCTGTGGTCTGCGATTGCTTGACTAGCGCCTGTTGCCGTTCCGTCAATTGACGGACTTGCTTGTCGATATAAAATTGAAAGCCTTTGACCGCCGCGTAGATGACAATCGCAACCACAACAATGCCGATTGCTACTTGCATACGAATACCCCTTACATTATTTATTCCGTTTTAATTGCGTTGCGCCTCACCCTGTTGAGAACCGTAACCTTGCTTTTTTCTGAAAATCCAATTAAAATCTATCTTAAATTATAACATAGACGTAACTAACGGACAGTAACAATTTGTTAACATTCAAGGAGGATTTTTTACATGGCTACCACGGAAACATCACTTATGAACCAACAACTCGACGCCCTACTGTTTCAAGAAACTAACCTGGTCGCGAACTTAGCTAATGCTAGTGCCCTCCTCAACAGTACTTATGACAACCTTAACTGGGCCGGCTTTTACTTATTTAACGAACAAACTGGCGAGCTCGACTTAGGTCCCTTCCAAGGCAAAGTCGCTTGCATGCACATCAAAGTTGGGGCTGGTGTCGTCGGAACTGCTTTTGAAACGCAAACGAACCAACGGGTAGCCGATGTCCATCAATTCCCCGGCCACATCGCTTGTGACAGCGCCAGCAACTCTGAGATCGTGGTCCCAATCACCAAGGACGGCCACCAAATCGGCGTACTCGACGTCGACTCTCCATCATTAGACCGATTCAATGCTGATAACGAAGCTGAATTGACCGAATTTGTGGCGATTCTGACGTCACACATTGACTAATCAGCATTAAACGTGTTATGCTACTCTTTGTGTAAAATAATGCAGCAGTGAGTGGGTAAGCTCGTCAACAGATTGGTGCCAATATTTTGGTCAGTTAGTAACCTGCGGCTGCAATGGTGAAACCTGCAGTCCAATCTGAACGAATATCGAACTTACATCGGATTATTTTACTCCAACTAAAATTATTGGAGGAAACATTTTATGTCTCGTTATACAGGTCCAAGTTGGAAAATTTCCCGTCGTTTGGGAATGTCCCTTTCAGGTACTGGTAAAGAATTAGCTCGTCGTCCTTACGCACCTGGTGATCATGGCCAAGGTCGTCGCGGTAAGCTTTCTGAATACGGTACACAATTACGTGAAAAGCAAAAGTTACGGATGATGTACGGTTTAACTGAACGTCAATTCGCTAACTTATTCATCAAAGCTGGTAAGATTCGCGAAGGTAAGCATGGTGTTAACTTCATGATCTTACTCGAACGTCGTTTGGATAACATGGTTTACCGTTTAGGCTTAGCAACAACTCGTCGCCAAGCTCGTCAATTAGTAAACCATGGTCACATCACTGTTGATGGCAAGCGTGTTGACATCCCTTCATACGAAGTTAGTGTCGGCCAAGTTGTCTCAGTTCGTGAAAAGTCCAAGAAGTTGGCTGTTATCACTGGTGCTGTTGAAGCCGTTGTTGCACGCCCTAACTTCGTTCAATTCGATGCTGATAAGCTTGAAGGCTCATTAACTCGTTTACCAGAACGTGAAGAACTTGAAGCAGATATCGACGAATCATTAATCGTTGAATACTACAACAAACTTTAATTTCCGGTATTTAAAAACCGTCGCGTTTGCGGCGGTTTTTTTGTATGTTCTGTTAATTTCAGGCCTGACGCTCAGCACTTACAGCCGCCATGACCGGTTGATAAATCGACAATAATTGTTTGAATGTTGCGATGATCAATTTATTCAACGTATCAGCATTTTCAAATAACGGATCACCGACCAAGACTGCGCGGCCCACGACCAACTCGCTGTGTTTATACTGATTGAATTTCTTGATGGCCTGCGTAATATTGGCCGGTGTTGCAAGTTGCGTAGCCGGCACCCCATGATTATTACTGATAACATAGCCCGCTGGCAAGGCCTTCAAAAGTGGTGTTAAATCTGCGAGTTGCATCTTTGCCTGCACGGCCGGTTTACACTCATCTAAAATATCAAAATAGATAAACAAACGGTCAGGCCATAGCCCCAATTCAAAATGTGGCCAGGCTTTGTAGCTCCGTTTGTTTTGACTAAAAGCGACCCAAGTGTCTACCGGTGGATTCTTAAATCGCCGTAAATGTTTGGCAACGTGCGCGTAGAACGGTGGCTCGCCAGGTGTTTGTAAACTCGTTATAATCGTTGGTGCGACCTGTTCGAACTTAGGATCGATCACCGTTTTGATTAAATGCATGCGGCCCGCTAACGTCTGGTCATTAAAAATTTCAAAATCTTGATTTGTAAACAAGTTTTATCATCCCCAAAACTAATTTAGATTAACCATACCGCACTCACTAACGCAACGCTACCCCCTTCCCTTCGCTATTATTGGAGGAACATGCTACAATGATAATTATTATCAAGGAAAGGATGTTAGACAATGGCTGAAACAGATAAGCAACCAGTTGACCGCATCGAAACGGCCATGCACGGGACGCCAAAGTTGCATCCCGACGAACAACGCAAGTACCTGGGGACCTTTCGGGAACGCGTCGAAGTCGCAGTGACCGTTGCCCAAATTAAACAGGCCAATTACGTCGACGCACTTAATCAAGCATTTACGAGCCATCCGGATGACCAATTATATATTAATGGTAATTTAGACCAGGAACTGATTGGGCCGTATATCAAGGCGGCTAGTCAAGCCAATATCAAATTCACTATCAAAACGGATGACATCTACCATACTGCTGATGATGATTACGCGCTTGTCTTCACTGCTGCAAGCGCCATTAACCAAGATATTATTGATGTTGCGCAGCGATATCCCTCGCAGACTTCATCAGCAACACCCCAGGCCGAGAAAACACCTGGGTTGCTAGATAAATTCAAAAAGTTACTTTAATACAACAAAGGTCCCCATCCACGCACGGATGAGGACCTTTTTACGTTTGACTGCGTTAATTACGCGCTAGAGTGCCATAAAGACTCATGATAACTAAGGCCGCAACAATGATCCCCATGAGGCTGACTGAAACCCATGCTGTTGTGACGATACTCAGTAGTAACAATATCCCACCACCAACTAGCGTATAGCCCAACCAATAACGAACACGCCGCCAAATCATTGGCCGAATCGTGTGACCACCTCGGTGCATCTGCGCGTATTGATTTGCACTGATTGTTGGCAAATAATTCCCGATGGCCATGAAAATAAAGGCAATCAAACTAACGGCAATACGCCAAATATCCAATTGATGGCCTAAGCTATAACTGATAGTTGTCGCATAGATCACACTTGATAGTACAGGCACGATCCAAATGATCATCTGTTCAAACCGTGGCGCCGGTGCCTTATGATTGGCATTCAACCGTGTCACCCCAACGCAAATCAGCTGAAACGCCATCATCATAATTGGAAAGCCAACGACCACTAATAATTTTGCGGCCATTCCATTAGGTTGATTATCCAAATTAAAATGAATAGCCATTTTGGCGGGCAAGGCCGCATAATTCACGACGCCGTAGCTCATTGGTAACAGAATAACAATATAGCTCAGCCACAACTGCAAGTTCCTTTTTGTCATCACTTTTCATCCCCCTGCTTTGGACTAAAACGATATAGCCACGTCAACATTTCCTCAAATACGCTCGCATTTAGCTCATAGTACACATAATTTTTTTTCCTTGGTCACGTTAACTAAACCAGCTTGCTTCAAAAGCTTGAGATGATAAGACACCGTTGCATTACTTAACTTGAAATGAGCCGCAATCTCACCAGCCGATTGCCGATTCTGGCGTAAATCTTCCAAAATCTGGCGTCTGACAGGATCTGCAATTGCTTTAAAGGTCGTATTCAACGCCATACGGGCTACCTCCAATCACCTATTTAGATATACATCTAAATAGAGTATAACAGACAACCAGGAATTCAACAAGAGATATTTAGATAAAATTCGAAATGGGTGTTTTCAATCATGACACTTAATTATGAGCTATCAAAAAAGCTGGACAAGGCCAGCTTTCTTGTTTTTAATCTTCATTTTTAAACAATGCATCCAACAACTGCCCCGCCACTGGTTGGGCAGTACCAAACATTGGGAACAAGTGCGGATACAAGTACGGCGCCGCATGAATACCCAAGTATACCGCCATTTCAGGATGCTCTGGCACTAATTCGGCATAGAGATTGGGAATCATCACGTCGACCCCAGCGACCGCCAAGTGTAAGTCTGCTACCAACTTTTCCACCGCCTGCACATAGGATTGATGCATATCAGCCGTCGCGTCTAGCACGTCCGCCCCGTTACCAAAAGTCGCATCCTCTCGTAATAAGATCTGAGTTCCCCGGCTGACCACAGAATCTAAGGTCAAGTGATATGAGTCCAGGCGATACCGTTCGATCGTTCCTAACTGTAGCGCTGATTGAGGCCACTTAAAAGCGGTCCCGCGCAACGCTCGACCATTTTTGCGATCAAGTAACGTCTTGACCGTTGAGCGACCATCACCAACAATATTGGCTGGAATTCGTTCGACGATTGCTTGCACACGACTATCGATAACCAAAAAGCGATAACTTGATGCGACTACCACTTCCTCGGCCATTACCGCGGACGTTTGCTCGAATAGTTGCCGGACGACTTGTTCAAACAGTCCGCGTTCGGGCATAATCCGAAAGACAATTACTTTGTGCGACTCATCCGCCGCTTTTAATACGATCCCACCAGCTTGAACGTACCGATCATAATCAGCAATCAACTGATTAGCTGTATGATATGTCTGTGAAGCCGGCACCGGAACCCCGTGCTCAGCCAGAATTTGTTTGGCCGCTGCTTTATGTGTCAGTACGGTCGTTAGCGCCTGTGGATTTAAATCCGTTCCGCTCCCATTCACAACTAATTGCGACCGTCCTAACTTAGTCAATCGTAAAATGTTAGCGTGTGGGTCAACAACGTCCACCTGCACTCCCCGCGTCAAGGCCTGCTGGGCTAGTTGCTGGCTCGATAGATCTAGCGCGGTAAAGCCCGCAAGTTCAAACGGACGTTCATTGCTCGATTCCTGATAGCGTGCAGCCCGTTCGAGTGCCCATGCTAACGGATCGGCTTGCATGGCAATCTGCGCACTCAGCGTCTTCTTTGGATCAGTGACCCACGACTTCAACTGTTTGAGTAACACGGCATCTTCATTTGGTAGGCCATAGGTTTTAACAAAATCAGCAAGTGCATCTAAAACTTGAACAGCCGGCACGGCCTGAGCACTAGCCGTCGTTGGATTTTCACCCAAAACTTGACGGGTCAATTGGTCAGCTTGAGCGTTGACTTGGGATACCATCTTAGCTGGAAGTGCCGGCATCATTACGAAATAACTCGCCAACAAACGAACAAATGCCACCGCGTTCGCGTCCACCCCGACTGGACTAGTTGGATCGAGATCCAAGCCCCGGTATTCAAGATAATAGACCCCCTGCCGGGCCATCATAGCTAGCTGCCCATTACTCCGAAGCCGAACTGGCCCGTCAAAATCATTGACAGACAACAACTGCTGTTGACGAACAGCCGCCGTCAACTTGGCCACGTAGCGATCAATTGACGTATAGTCTCCCGTCACTTGACTGTAGCGACCATCGGGATGTTGAACACTACTGCGCTGTGGACGACTCGTAGTATCCGTAACGGCTAGGCGTGGTGAAGCGCCAAATAAATACTGAATCAGCCAGTTCATGCGCACCAATCCCTGAGCGACTTTCAGATAAATTGCATTGCGAAAGTCAACATAACTGTGATACTGCTGATGGAAAGTCTCAGTATATAAACGGGTGAATAAAGCTTCATTCAAGCTCATATTCACGTGACTACCAGTCGTCATTAATCGCTGTAACTCATACTTACGAGCTAAGTCGCGACGACGCTGATAGCTGACTTGATCAACATCAGCCAGTGGTACGTTCGTTAGATCATCCGGCAACACAGGCGTACTCGACAGTGGCCAAAGTCGTTCGTCCGCATCGAGTGACCGCCGTGCTGCGGTATTCAAGCCCTTCAGATACGCCATCAATGCAGGAATGTCACGACGCACCGGCGTAGTAAACTTTAAAGCACTTGCGGAAAAGCCCGGACGTAACTGATGATTTTGTTGCGCTGATCCAAACGCTTGCGGGTGTGCTGTCGTCGCTAAGTGACCATGGGCGTCCACCCGGTGCATGGTGACCTCTAGTCCTAAATTAGCCTGATGAACGAGTGGGACTAAGTGATACTGTACAATTGCCTTACCAACGGCATCTAATTCCATAATGATCAATCCTTTATAATTATTTTGTTCGTTAAACTGATTATTCGGTGTCCTTCATTGTAAATGCTATAATAGTTGGGACTAGTTTTGCAAGGAGGGATTTCAAACGATGCAACAACCATTAGCCTACCGGATGCGACCAAAAACGCTGAAAGACGTTGTCGGTCAGCAACAATTGGTCGGCCCAGGCAAGATCATCGCCCGGATGGTCAAAGCCAAACGACTATCATCAATGATTCTATACGGCCCACCAGGTACTGGCAAGACTAGTATCGCGAGCGCCATTGCCGGTTCCACCAAGTATGCTTTTCGAATGCTGAATGCAGCTACCGACAGTAAAAAACAACTTCAAATCGTAGCCGAAGAAGCCAAAATGAGCGGGACGGTCATTCTTCTGCTGGATGAAATCCACCGGTTGGATAAAACTAAACAAGACTTTTTATTGCCTCACTTAGAAAGTGGCCGCATCATTTTGATTGGTGCTACGACCGAAAATCCATATATTAGCATTAATCCAGCCATCCGTAGTCGAACACAGATCTTTCAAGTTTTCCCGCTCACTGACGATGATATTCAGCACGCGGTGGAACGAGCCCTCGCTGACGAAAAAAACGGTCTTGGCAGTTACCACGTTGATTTAGCACCCGCGGCCATGCACCACCTGTGCACCGCTACCAACGGGGATTTGCGCAGTGCCCTCAATGGGTTAGAATTGGCCGTATTATCATCGTCTCCGGCCGATGACGGCACCATCGCCATTTCACAACAAACAATTGAAGAATGCTTGCAAAAGAAAGCCTTATCCGCAGATAAAGATGGTGACGCCCACTACGACGTGATCTCGGCCTTTCAAAAGTCCATACGCGGTTCCGACGTAAACGCTGCATTACACTACTTAGCCCGGCTAGTTGAGGCGGGGGATTTAAAGAGTATTATGCGTCGGCTGATGGTGATTGCCTATGAGGATATTGGATTAGCTAATCCAGCCGCGTGTGCCCACACCGTCGCAGCTGTTCAAGCTGCCGATCAATTGGGATTTCCTGAAGCACGGATTCCGCTAGCTGACGCTGTGATTGAATTAGCCTTATCGCCAAAGTCAAATTCAGGGATCAGTGCCATTGATGCCGCGCTCACAACGGTCCGTGACGGCCATTTCGGTGATATCCCGGCCGACATCAAGGATGCGCATTATCAAGGCGCTGCCAAACTCGGTCATGGTGTTGGATACGATTTTCCACACGATCACCCGGGTGATTGGGTCGCTCAACAGTATTTACCAGATGCCATCAAATCAGCCAAGTATTACGAGCCCAAAACAAATGGCCGCTACGAAACAGCCCTTGCGCAACAATACGAAAAATTATTAAAGGCTAACGAGAGAAATCGCTAACAATACCTTGGTTGTGCTAATAATTGCAACTTTTATTTTTATATGCTAGACTAAGAGTCGAAATTACTAAGGTGTGCGCATTGCTCTAAACAAAGTGTTGCCGAACAATTAATACTACTTTGGGATGTCCGTTAGCTAATTCCATAACATGCCTTATCCTTTGGTAGTTAGCGAATTAGTCAGAACGTCCCACCTGCCTTAAAGCGGGTCAATACTGAAGGGCGATTAACGGCACCACTAGTTTTTCCGGAAGTTTACTTCCGTTGGTCAGGACTTGTTCCTGGCCTTTTTTTGTGGCGTGAAAGCGACCCAAGTTCACAACGTCATTTTACTAACACCGTCCAAAACTCATGGGGAGAATGGTTAATTGGGAAGCCGGTTATACATGAATAATCTCGGCTACTGAAATACAGTCCATCACGCTGGTTTGGGTATTTCTGCAACAATCCGGCACTCCTGAACAATTACTCATCCTCATAAAACCAGCATGACGTGTGTCGCAATCATTTGACGCTAAATTATGTTGTGTGAACTACTAGTACTAATCGCTTATCTTTAGCTAGCATTGCATTTGTCTTCTCTTCCGGAATCAACTAAAATAAGATTAACATCACCTGTTGGAGGTTCATTTTGATTACATTACTGCTTGTCATATACACGCTCATTGCGGGTTGGCTCAGTTATTATCTGCTGACGCACCAGTCCCGACCATTTCTCTTTTTTGACCCGAACAAAGCGCCGACAATCAAACACGTCGCACGCTATGGTGGCGGCTTAATGTTACTAGTTACCATCGCCTGTTTCGTGACCATCTTTGTTCAAGCGACAATGCTAATTGCCATTGTACTGGCTAGCGGTTCACTGATTATGATGGCAATTGCACTAATTTTAGTGAGTTTCATGCAAATCTCATAGAAAACGCTTTTTATTTTTTGCGAAAACCTTTACAATATAGTTATAAAGTAATGAGGGGTGAGAATGATGTTACAACAATACCAACACATTTTAGTTCCTGTTGATGGTTCTTATGAAGCGGAATTAGCATTTAAAAAGGCGGTTGCCGTCGCGAAACGGAACGGACCTAACGCCTCAGTTCACATGGTCCACGTGGTTGATACCCGTGCTTTCCAAAACATTTCTAGTTTTGATACGACCATGGTTGAACAAGTGACCGATACTGCTCAAAAAACGTTGGACAAGTACGTTGCAGAAGCTAAGGCGGACGGCTTAGATAACGTGGATTATTCGATTGAATATGGCGCACCTAAGACGATTATTGCGCGCGACGTTCCTAAGGATATGGGCATCGATTTAATTATGATTGGCGCAACTGGTCTCAACGCGGTTGAACGCTTATTGATCGGGTCAGTCACCGAATATGTCACTCGGATGGCTGTTTGTGACGTTCTCGTTGTCCGGACTGACTTGGAAAATAAGCCAGCTCCTAAACCAAAGAAAAAGTAATCTTTTGATACACGTACAATAAAAATCGGCTCAGTGAAGTTACTTACCTCACTGGCCGATTTTTTACTATTTGCAAAAATCATACCGCTTACTGCTCTAAAATTGCCCGGTAAAGCGCCTGACCAAGATCATTCATCGCGACCGTTTGCGCGGTACGTTCCCCACTAGCAGTCATCATCGTCATGATAAAAGTCCCCTGACGATTCTGAACGATGGCCGCATCATTTTGAACACCGTATGCTTGATAGTCCCCAGTTTTGTTATAGATCGTCGCGCGTGTTGGCAGATTTTTGACCAACTTACTGTGATCCGTGTTCGCCTTCAAAATCGTTAACATCGCGTGATCGGCTTTGTTCGAGATCAAACGCAGGTTCGCCAGTCGTTTCAGCACCGTTGCCACATCCCGAACCGAAGTATCGTTATCATGCCCGGCCTTTAGTGCGGCAGTATCCATTAACCGCCGAGCCATTTTTGTATCAGTCAGACCCAACTGTGCAATTTCCGTGTTGACCGCCGAGAAGCCGCCAACACGATCCAACATGATATTAGCAGCCGTATTATCACTCTCCGTAATCATGCGTTTCGTGATTTCAGCATACGTCAACTGGCTTCCAGCTGGTAACGTGTGCAACGTCCCGGTTCCACCAACTTTATCGGCAGCACGCAGGGTATAACGATCCTGCATGCGCCAATTATTTTGATGGACCTGATCAAAGGCAGTGACCATAATAAATAACGTGATCAAACTGCCAGCACGTTGCGATCGATTATTCAAAACTACGGTCTGGCTACCCGTTAATGGCATCACCGCTACCGAAGTTTGACCAGCCAACCCATTCGTTGCTTGCGCAACCAGATCAGTAACTGTCGTAGTCGGAAATGTCGGTGTTGCCTTCATCGGTGCGTCAGAATCGCTGGCAGCCGGCTTATGCACCTGGCTTTTACCTGCCGACTCGGCAGTTGCCGATGTCGTAGACGACCACAATAGTTGTCCCGCGATATAGCCGCCACCCAGCAATAGTAACCCCGCAATTAATACCCCAAGGAGTGTTTGTGGCCTAAAGCGACTCGAAAAAGTTGTCCGCCGCGATTGTTGACGCCGCCGCTGGACTCGGCTTTGCTGATTGACATCACCATTCACTGGCGTTAGACGATGACCACATTTTAGGCAAGTCACGGCATGCGGTGAATTTTGGTAACCACAGTTTTGACAACTCATCTTCACATTCCCCCGGTATTAAAAATAGGACAGTCAGCGGTGTGCCGTGCCTAATGGGAACCGCAATATCTCCCATTAAGCGCGGCCGTTCACCGCTAACTGTCCTATCACGTTATCTAAGCGTCGTTAGCCACTTGCAAGGGTGCAATATGGTACTCGGCCATTTCTTTCGTGATTTTTTCGGTCAAACTACTGTTATGTGTCACCAGACTTAACGCATACGCCACGTAATAGTGATCATGCGCTGACTGGACATTATTTAAAACAACTTCATTGGCCGCCTTTTGTGCATACAAACGGTCTAATAAATAAAGTGACTGACTCTCCTGAGCCTTCTTGAGTGCCAAGTCGATCAACTCCAAAGCTTCCTCTGGAAAATTGATCTTAGCATACAATTGTGCGGCTGAGGCGTAAATCAAAATTTCATTTTGTAAGTAATCGTCGTCACCCATCGGCATTGCTTGCGCATCCATTGTGTGTAAGGTAGCAACTGCCTGTTTGACAAAAATTTCAGCCTTGTCATAGGCCTGCTTACGTTCATAAGCTAAGCCGGTTCCAAGTGTGGCCAGGATGGCAAACATATCGTGACTAGACTTGACGAACTGATTAAGCAACATCCCAAAGTTAAAGATGGCTTCGTCAGCATTGTCATTGAGCACTAATTGAAGATAGCCCTCATAGTAATAATACTGTTTCTTATCCGTATTACTACGTAACTGCTTCGGACGGATATGCTGGAACACATCCTGAGCCTCTTCCAGTTGTGTATGTCGAATCAAAGTATCAATTTTTTTGAAGGTCCGATATAACTGGTCGTCATTTTCAATAATGACTTCCGATAAACGAATTCCTAATCGATTACAAATTTTCATCATAATCTTCATACTTGGAATTTTACTTTTTTTCTCGATTAGACTAATCGTTGCCTGAGTACAAATCCCATCAGCCAGTTCCTTCTGCGACATGCCCTTCCGCTTTCTGAACTGCCGCACTTTTTCTCCTAATATTCTCATGCTTAACCCCTCTTCATTGATTGCCTTAAACCAAACTCATTTTGTAACTCCCCTTGCTGCCCCCACTAAATGAACAAGGGTATCGTGACACCTAATCAATCCTCGTTAATCCGTTCGAATAATTGAGCACTAACCAATTGGACAATACCAATTACGCATATAATTATATTCACATAACGGAATTTTAGCAAGAAATACGCGTAATTCTTATTTAATATTAAGTTTATACCATGATATCGGCCGAAGGTCATTTATTAATTATCCAGGCTTACAGTTCGTTAACCACCCTAATCAAGGACTTGTTCATTAAAAGTGAGAACTACTGAAAGCGATTTAAAGGGGAGCGAATTAACCTTATTAACAGCAAACATCAATTGTCATGACACCCTCAATTAATCGGTTGACGTGGCTTAATAATTAAGATTAGTTCTCATACTTCTTTCAGTAGTTTATAACCAACTAACTAACCAATTTATCAATTGATAAAAATAATAATGCTTAGATTGACCCTGTAATCTTCGTAGTTGGCCCGGTCGATTTGTGATCAGCCCGTCAGCCCCCATGGCCGTCAGTCGCTGCATTGCAAGCGGCCGATCAACAGTCCAGAAGTAGACGATCCGATGTTGGCGGTGGGCCGCACTGATCTGCTCACGGGTCGCGGTCAGTGCTTGTAAAGAATAAAATTCCGCGACGGAATTAGAAAAATCCGTCAGATAAAACGGCGTTATGAAGCCAACCGGTAGTTGCGCCGCCCGTTGATGTAATCGTTCAATCACACGATAGTCCAAAGAGTGTACCGCCCCTTTTTGTTGTATCAGTCGTTGTGCATAGTTGTCGGCAAAAATCCCCATTAGTTGATCAGCCGTCCCAACTGACTTGATTTCGACTAATAAAGGTTGCTGTAATTTGTGTGCCACCGCAAAGTACTGCTTAAACGTACTCAAGTAGCCTTTTTGACCATGCTCCCGTAGTGGTAATCCACTCAACTTATCAACGGGGTACTCATGAACGGGACCGGGTTGACCCGCTAAAGCTTTCAGCGTTGGATCATGCATGACGACCCAGTGGCGATCCGCTGTCGGCTGGATATCCATTTCGACCATATCAGGCTGAACTTGCTTTACAGTCCTTTTAAGCGCCACTGTGGTATTTTGGACACCGTCACGACCATTAACACCCCGATGTGCAATAATTGCTAGCGGCGCCGTTGGTGGCGTTCCTAGCCACCAGCCTGCGTAACCACCCAAGACTAGCAAACCGGTCAACGTAAGTAGCCCAGTTTGCCAGTTAGAGTGACCGGCGATTGCTGTTTCTGGCCAAAGGCGCGACCACCATCCCATAAACATTAACCAAGCCAGCAGTTGCAACCCAGTCATCATGAAAACTGCAACAAATTGACTGACCAGCTGGCTAACAGCGCCACTAGCCCACACTATGCCACCACCAATGATTGCCATAACGAGCCAGCTAATCAGGAACAGCCACACATTTCGACTTTTTTTAAAGACTGTCCACCAGGAAATCCGCCAACCCGTTCGCCAATAATTACGCCAGCTGGTCGGAGCGGTCAATTGGCGTTGGAGTGCTGGTAACCACTTCCAGCTAATCAGCCAGCCCAACAGCCAAAGTGGTCCCGCCACAGGAAGCCAGTCATAACGCGTATTAAAGATTATATTTTGAACAGTCGCTGGCAATTGTATGCTCGCTTGTAAAGTTGCTAAATAGCCTAACCAACCGAGTGGTAACCACCACACCGCCGTAAACATTAACAGCACCCAGCGATACAAAAATTGACCGGCCTGCCACGACTCATGATTACTACGAGCGACCATGGCTGGTAACCAGGCACTCAAAAGCAACAAGCCTAGCAAGCTGACTACCCCACCGACCAGAATCCCGAGCACCTTAGCGAGTACCGCCAGCAATATGCCGGCCAACCACCAGCAGGCTAGCGGTCCAGCCAGTTGGCGCGCTCCCTGCATCACTAAGTGCCATCCGCGACTTAACAACCTGACCCCTCCTCACAAAAAAAGGCGGCCGTGATGAATCGCTTCATCCCAACCACCACAAAACTCATTACTATCTTATTCCGCGTCTAACGCAACGAAATCATAGTGAATATCAGATTGACGTTTGAATTCATCAAAACCAAGTTGGATCAATTGATCGATCAACGCCGTATAACTAATGCCCGAAACTTCCCATAGCTTTGGATATAAACTAATGTTAGTAAAACCAGGTAACGTATTGATTTCACCCAAGTATGGTTCACCATCTTCAGACACTAAGAAATCGACGCGTGCCATTCCTTTTAGACCAAGCGCTTTAAACGCGTCTAGCGACATCTGTTGAATCCGTTTCGTCAAATCAGCTGGTAATTCGACTGGTAATTCGAACGTCACACCACTCGCATCCACGAACTTATTATTATAGTCGTAGAACGTGTCCGTCTTCGGCACATCAATGGCACCAAGCTTAGATGCCTTAGGATTTTCATTGCCTAAGATCGAGCATTCCACTTCACGCGGATTGTCAATCGATTCTTCAACTAAAATCTTGTAGTCATATTTGAACGCATCGGCCAAACCATCCAAGTATTCTTGTTCATTCTCAGCTTTATGAATCCCAATCGACGATCCTTGATTGGCTGGCTTAATGAATAAATGATCACCCACGTGGGCTTGTAAATAAGCGTACGTCATTTGGTCCCGGTTTTCCGGTGTAACCACCACGTACTTGGTGTTTTGAATATGATGATGCGTTAAAATCTGCTTCGTAATATCCTTATCAAAACTAGCTGCCGACGCTAAGACACCACTACCAACATACGGCTTTTTCAATAACTTGAACAGCCCTTGTAAAGTACCATCTTCCCCTAAGTTACCATGAACCACTGGATAGAAGATATCAATATCTTTGGCCAGTGTCAGGTTCTTGATGGGAGCTAATGGATCACTCATGTCCAACTTTGGCATTTCTTCGGCGACGACTTGATCTTCTGGTTCACCATCAAATACGCGCCGAGTTGCAGCATCACTCAAGACAATCCCGTTCTTCGTGATTAAAAACAAGTCAATCTCGTACTTATTCTTGTCCATGGCATCATAAATGTTGTGCGCTGAACGCTTCGAAACATCATGTTCTGAAGAGTTACCACCAAACAACATACCAACATGGATCTTTTTTTGTGTCTCCATAATTTTGTTCATCCTATCAAGGTTTATTTCATACTACGGCTTAGTTAATTCTACAATATCTGAGCACAATTGAAAACATTTTTACAATAAAACGTTGTTTTTTACGCGTCAAATGGCGCAGTCAAGACAATCTTACCCAACATTTGCCCCGTCTCTACGATTGTGTGCGCAGTTCGCAAATTTGCTGCATTAATTCCAGCTAAAGTCCGCTTGGTCGTCGGTACAATCACCCCGGCATCGGCCAGTTGCGCTACCTGTGCCAGAATACTCCCCTGCGTCGCCATCGATGGCAACTGATAGTTAGCCTTCGTAAACATAAACTCCCAAGCAAAATTCAAACTTTTCGGCTTTAGTAACGCCATTGGCAAGGGGTGCTGATTTGTCACTACGGCGACGATCGTGCCAAGTGGCCGGACTAGCGGTGTCACTAATGGCAAGTATTGATCCGTAGAGTGTAATAGTATCGCATGATCGACAGCCTGCAAACCGGCCGCAGCTAATTGCGATCCCAGATCTTGATGGTAATCTAAGACGATATCAGCACCTAACCGCTTAACCCATTCAGTGGTTTCTGGCTTACCAGTCGTCGTAATAACTTGAAGACCCGCCCACTTTGCCAACTGGATGGCCATCGAGCCAACCCCACCAGCACCATTGATGATAAGGACGCTCTGACCAAGATTCGCGTCAGCCGCTGCAGTGAATGGTAATTTTTCAAACAATGCTTCCCAAGCTGTCAGTGTCGTTAGCGGCAGACCAGCTGACTGCGCCGGCGACCACGTTTTCGGGGCACACGCAACTAACCGTTCATCAACCAATTGATACTGAGCATCACTCCCCGGCCGATCGACGGCGCCAGCATAATAAACGACATCATCTGTCATAATCGTTGTCACTGCTTCACCGACCGCCAACACTTTAGCAACGGCATCAAAACCTAGTATTCGCGGCGTTGTCACTGGCGATTGACCTTGCCGCTGCTTCGTATCGATTGGATTGACTGCGGTTGCTAAGACGGCTACTAAGATATCACGGCCACGAGGTTGATTTACATTAATGGTGACATCTTGTAAACTATTCGGATCGCTCACTGGCAACCCTTGCGTTAATCCAACTGCTTTTGCCTGCATTCAAAAGACTTCCTTCCAAAACTAACCTAAAAATTCTAATTCATCATCCAAATAATCTACGACGGCCGTTGGCAGATCATCGTGTAATGCAAGTGCTTCCAATAATCGATTACGATTGAAAATCTGCGTCCATTCAGCTTCACTAGCCGGACGAGTATGCATCATCAACTGCTGATGCCAGTCCTTCATCGCAGTTAACAAATAATCACAATAAAGCTCATGTTTGTTTGTAATCAAGGTCAAATAAGTCGATAGTCGTTCTGGCTCGCCAAAAATCAACGGCGTTGTTAACTTTTGATAACGAGCAATCAATGCGGCCAACAGTAATAATTTATCCGCACGTGCGAGTTGAGACTCATCTGCCAGTTCATCTAAGATATTACCAATATGCGTGTACGCATGCGCCCAACCGGTGGTGCCCACAAACCCCCGAGTATCCTTTTCGAGTAAAATGTAGACTGTCATTTGCTCAACAACTAGATCCAGCCGCGCGGGTGTCATAAACTTGAGACCCGCATGGTCCGCATACAAGAGCACTGACAGTAATAGTATCGCAAATGACCGCTGATAAATGGCATCATTTTGCGGCTCATCGATGTGTGCAAATAACATCTGATCTTGAATCAACTGATCAAAAATATCGCCCAACTGTTCCGGTGTGAGTACCTGCTGCTGTAATGCCTCGTTTAACAAATAGTAGACGCCTTGATCACGAACCAGCGGATTCAGCGAACCAACGTGTGCCATCAATAATTTGATTTGATCGTCGCTCATCGCGGTCAACGTGCCTTTCTTCAACTGCTCATGAAGTGTTGCAATCAGTGGAAGCACCTCTTCGTCGCTCGGAATCGTTACCGTGGTTGTCACGGTACTCGGTAACTGCTTAATCAGCGTTGCCATTCGACTGGGCAGTGACTGATAGATTTGTCCCGCTCGAAGTTGTTGTCTTAACTTTAACACTGCATCCTTAACCTGCATCAATTTCTCTGCTTGCATAATGACCTCGTAATCTCGAATTTACCTTCTATTTTAGCATGTCAGCGCCTGTCTGCCCAAAAGAACCATTCAATCATAAAACGTGACCTAATTATAGACGTCACGAAGCCAACCTGAGCCAATACCCAAGTCCACACCGCACACCCTGATTAGGCCACGTTTAATGACAAGATGTTTCAATCCATGCTTAGAAAAAGCTTATGCTTGCGGTAAAACGTCCACTTGCGACTTGATAAACTTCGCTGACGCTGCTAACGACGCTCGTTCATCAGTGGTCAGATCTAGTTGAATTAATGATTCAATCCCGTTTTTACCAATCACAGCAGGCATGCCAACGTATGTCCCATATTGCGGATCAAAAGCTGAAACTGGGCAAGCCAGTTGTGCATCCGCGCTGACAGCTTCTGCCAATCGGACACCACAAGTAGCAATCGCAAAGTTTGTATAATGCTTACCCGCCATGACTGCAAATGCCCCTTGCCTTGCATCTTCTTCAAGTTGATCAAGGTTCAGACCTGGGAAATTTTTGATAGGCTGCCCATTGACGCTAACCGTTGACCAAGCTACAAATTGTGAGTTGCCGTGTTCGCCATATACGTACCCCGCAACATTTTTACCATTCGTACCAGCTGCTTGTCCGACATACTTTTGCATCCGCGCCGTATCTAAGAAGGTCCCCGTACCAAAAACCCGTTGCCGTGGAAAACCTGTCATTCGTTGTAAATAATCCGTCATGACGTCACACGGATTCATAATATCGATCAAAATACCCTTGAAGCCAGATGCCACAATCTTGGGCGCGATCTCCCGTACAATCGCTTGGTTTAAATCATACTCACCAAAGCGACCCTTGGAACTATTCATATCAATGGCACCAATATTGCCAGAAGCCACGATCAACACTTCGGCATCGGCCAAAGCTGAATAATCGTTTAAAATAATCTTAGTGGTTGAGCTTAGACGAGGTGACGCGTCGTCTAAATCGAGTTTTTGCGCCTTGGCCAAGGCCTCATTCTTATCGATTAAAACTAATTCATCAACGGTTCCTTGTTGAACCAACGTATAAGCCACTGTCGCACCGACTTGGCCTAACCCGATCACACCATATTTACGCATGCTGCAAACCCCAATCTGTAGTTTATTTAACTTGGTTAGCGTACCTTGCAACCGCTATAAAGTCAAGCAGGACGCTGTCTCATAAGAATTTAATCAATAGTACTACTTAGATAATATCAAATGTGCATTTTCATTAACCCGCTTCGGAAAGTTACCGTAGTCAAACTCCGTGAAAAAAGCTAGCCTCAGGGAATCCCTGAAGCTAGCTCAATCAATCAATATTCTGATTTAAGATGGTCCGTTTAGTCGGCCGAAACTGGCAGGATGGCACCCTTGTACTTCTTTTCAATCCATTTCTGGGTGCTCTTAGAACGTAAAGCTTTCATTAGTTTCTTAATAGCTGGCTTGTTCTTATCACCCTTACGAACAGCCACAATGTTGGCATATGGTGAATCTGATTTTTCAAGTGCAATCGCATCCTTCTTAGGATTCAACCCAGCTTGAACCGCGTAGTTCGCGTTAATAACGACCGCGTCACCCTCGTTATTTTTGTAGAATGTTGGCATTAACTTAGCTTCGTATGAATGTTTAAACTTCAAATGACGTTTGTTGGTCTTAATGTCATTAAAAGTTGCTGAAGTTAAATCTGTCCCTTTTTTCAAAGTAATTAAACCCGCATCCTTAAATAACGTCAGGACCCGACCATAGTCAGCCACGTTGCTGCTGACCAGAACGGTTGCGCCGTCTTTCAAGTCTTTTAGACTCTTAACTTTCTTGGAATAAACACCGATTGGTTCCAAGTGAACCTTCCCCGCTGATACGAGGCTCCCATTATTTTCCTTATTCCAGTTATCCAAGAATGGGATGTGTTGGAAGTAGTTGGCATCTAATTCTTTCGAAGCCAATGCCTTATTAGGTAAGACGTAATCTTGAAAGACTTTGATCTTCAAGTTAACGCCTTCCTTTTTCAATTCTGGCTGCACGTGCTTCAAGATTTGTGCGTGTGGCACTGAAGAAGCCCCTACAGTAATGGTTGTTGTCTTTGTTGACGATGACTTCCCACAACCGACTAACAAAATTGCCGTTGCCGCAACTGCTAATAATCCTAGAATTCCCTTTTTTTTCATAATTCCGTTTCCTCCTATACGAACTTTAATTAACCCGTTTATCAATATGCCGAACTGCAATATCCCCGATAAATTGGAAGATAAACACGATAATCACAATGATTACCGTCGCCACTAATGTGATGGCGTTGTTATTGGACTGAAACCCGTCTTGGTAGGCCAAATTACCCAGACCACCAGCACCAATAGCTCCTGCCATCGCGGTGTAGCCAATTAATGAAATCGTCGTGACCGTGATTCCAGAAACTAATGCCGGCATGCTTTCTGGCAATAGGACTTTTCGAATAATCTGCCACCGGGTCGCCCCCATTGATTCAGCGGCCTCAATCACTCCATGATCCAATTCATGGAAGGCCAATTCAACCATCCGCGCATAGAATGGCGCAGCAGAAATAATCAGTGATGGTAAGGCCGCGCGCGGTCCGATAATCGTTCCAACTAACTTAGACGTTACCGGCAATAATAGCACGATCAAAATAATGAAAGGAATCGACCGGAAAACGTTGACGAACAGCGCAACAATCCAATTCAAGGCCTTAGTCAGCGGATTCTGACTCCCCGCCGTCTCATAAAGTAACAGACCTAAGGCGATTCCGAGAATGGCAACTACGACCATCGACACAATCGTCAACCAAATTGTTTCCCACGTGGCCGACATCATGCTACCCCAATCGACATTTGCAAATTTAAAATATGAATCTAATCCTTGATCATTCACGGTTCAAGACCTCCGTTTCCACCCGCATCGTTTGTAGGTACGCTAGAGCGCCCTTAATCTGTTCCTGATCACCCGTTAGTTGTAAGTACAGCGAACCAATCGCCCCTTCTTGGGTTTGGTGAATCCCACCCTCAATAATATTTAAATCTAACGGATACTTCTTCAACATCTCTGAAACAATCGGTAGCTGGGCTTGATCGCCATGGAACGTCAGTTGTACGATGGTTCCCTTTGGATATTTCGCCAGCAGCTGGTCCACGACCACCGTTGTGTCATTCAGCGACGGCGTGACCTCTTCATTAACAAACCGCTTAGTCACAGCCTGCTGTGGTCGCTTGAAGACTTCAAGTACTGGTCCTTGTTCGACGATTTTACCAGCTTCCATCACCGCGACATGATCAGCAATCTTGCGAATCACGTGCATCTCATGCGTAATCAATACGATCGTCAAATGGAGCTTCTGGTTGATCGATAACAACAGATCCAACACTTCATCAGTTGTCTGCGGGTCTAGGGCACTAGTGGCTTCATCAGAAAGTAAAATCTGAGGATCATTCGCAAGTGCCCGGGCAATCCCGACCCGTTGCTTCTGACCACCTGATAATTCTGACGGATAAGCCGTTTCCCGACCGGCCAACCCAACCAAGTCTGCTAAGTGTTCGGCTTTCTTACGGGCATCCACCTTGGACAGACCAGCAATTTCAAGTGGAAACATAATGTTCTCCAAAACGGTCCGCGACCATAATAGATTAAAATGTTGAAAAATCATGCCGATCTTTTGACGTTGGGCGCGTAACTTGGCCCCGCTCAACGTTGTAATATTGACATCATCAATCACAACTGACCCACTAGTGGGTGTCTCTAAGCCATTCAGCATCCGTACCAGAGTACTTTTACCAGCACCCGAATAGCCAACAATGCCATAAATGTGACCATCTTCGATTTTTAAATTAACATCTTGAACGGCGTGAACCGCCCCTTGCTTAGCATCAAAGGTTTTCGTCACATCTTTAAATTCAATCAAGTCAATTCCTCCTTACGCATCAAAAAAAGCTCCTCATCCCAGACAATTACGACAATAATCATCAATAGGACGAGAAGCTTAGCCTCGTGGTACCACCCATCTTCACAACTAGCTCACGCCAGTTGTCTCAAGAGTTACTTTGAACTCCGCATGATAATGGGTGCGACCCAAGCTTAGCTTGCGACTGCTCACTAAACTTCATTACTTCAAGACCATCTTCAGCTTCACGATTAATCCCCTTTCACCAATCAGGGACTCTCTAAGTAATCATAACCGCGTACTCATCTTTTCAAAATGATAACTTTTTTAATCAATTGTTAATGTAACGAGTATACCGAGCCTGTTTCTAATTGTCAAGGCCTGGCAATTAGTCCACGTCGATTAACCAAGCAACGCCGTCTTCAACGCTATTTAACGCATCGAAGTTCTCACTCAACGCCGGGTTGACCGCAACCACGGTCCCATTGATTGGACAGTTGAATTCAGAAACGGCTTTGGTCGCTTCAACGCTCAGAAAAGCGCTGTTCTGACTGACCTTGTCACCGATAGCTGGTAACTCAGCATATTTCACTTCACCAAGAGTCTCATGGGCGGCCTTAGTTAAACCTAACCGCGTATGTCCATCAACGTCTTTTGTCCAAAAATAAGCTGCATCTTCACTCATACTAAACACCATACCTTTACAATAATTTTACTATTCAAACCGGTCGTTACGACTGAACATGTAGGACTTGTAATGATATCGCATCGACATCATTAAACCTATCCCAGCCATATTGGCAATCAACGCCGAACCCCCTTGACTAATAAACGGCAAGGGAATCCCAGTCATTGGTAACAGTCCGATACTCATCCCAATATTTTCGAACACGTGGAAGAGAATCATCATAATGACCCCGGTTGAAATGTAAGCGTAGAATTCGTTCTTCGTATCAAACGTCACTCGGATCATCTGGTAAATCAATAAGAAATACAATAAAATGACCACGGCACAACCGATAAAGCCAAAGTTTTCACCAATTACCGAGAAAATCATATCAGATTCACGCACAGGAACAGTCACGTGGGAAACGTTAAATCCCCGCCCAGTAATCTGACCTGAACCAATCGCTTTCATACTCTGCCAAACTTGATAAGCATTGTTAGACGTGTCCGTCGACGGATTCAACCACGTATCGATCCGCGCAAATTGGTATTGCTTAAAACCGATAGCTTCCAAAATATGGCGACCACTCTGCGAGATCACGAGATATAACGCAGTCCCCGCAATCGCCGCCACAATGGCAAACGTCGGTGCCAATAATCGCCACGAAATCCCAGAAACTAAGATAACGCCCCCAAGAATCGCGAAGAACACCAGCATCGTCCCAAAGTCATTTTGTAACTTCAAAAGGATAGCAACTGGCACCATGTACGCAATTAACTTCCCAATGAGTTGCCAATCGCTCGCCATCGTATGTGTTGGGTGCTCCGTGTTATGCATTGTCACGACTCGTCCAAGCATCAAGATGAAGGCGGGCTTCATGACTTCAGACGGTTGCAACGTCAAGGAACCAACTGCGAACCAACTTTTAGCCCCAGTGCTCGCAAACAGTGATCTACTGTACAAGACCAAAACGGCCGCAAGCAGGAAGATCCCAAACCAATAGGCAATCGGTGCCACTCGCCATAACTGTTCCGAATCAAATTGCATCACAATTACGGCAATCGCGGTCCCAATCACGAACCACATGACTTGAGAAATCACCTGCTTCGTGACGTTTACTGAACTAGAGTCGTGCACTGCGGCGACATAAATCGACGCCAGCCCGATCAATCCTAGCATCATCACTGAAAATATGATACCCCAGTCAATTCTTGAATCCTCGTCTTGACTGCGGAGTCTAGATTCTTCTGCCACAAATAACGCTCCTAACCTGTTGGGATTAGCCCACCGCACGCGTCAGACTAACCCTATTCACAATATCATTTTGTACTTTAAGATAGTTTTTATTATACAACAACCTGGTGCCGAATTCTCGGAACCAGGTTGAAGGTTTACTAAAAATTAGCCTTTGTGTAGATGGTAAGCCGACAAGATCTCTTGCAGACTCTCATCAAAAGATTTGGTATGCGCAAATGGTTGGTTGTCACTAACCATTTCAGCTTCAAATCGTTCACCGACTTGAGTCACTTGTCCAATCACTTGTTTACCGATCAAAACTTCGGTAACTGGTTGACCGTTGACCTTAGTTTCGTTTAAAGTGACCGAAATCGCCTTATCTTTTCTTGCCACGGTGGTCTTCCTCCTTGTATTGCGGATTACGACGCAATGAAAAATGGGCTGGTACCGGATCAAAGCCGCCCTTAACTAAGGGCTGACAACGTAAGATACGTGCAACTCCCATTAGAACGCCTTTAACTGCGCCAAACCGATTGATCGCTTCTAACGTGTAATTAGAACAGGTTGGATAATAGCGACAATGAGCCGGACTAAACGCAGAAAAGGCCCGCTGATAAAAGCGGATGCCTTTCATTAATAACCGTCGCATCGTAATTTATTTCTTGTTCTTAGCAGTTTTCTGCATATGTTCAAGTAAAATTCCAGCCCCCTGAGCAACGTTGTTCAATGGGTGTTCGGCAACCATTACGGGCACCTTTAAGTTTTCACTGATCAATTGATCGAGGCCACTCAACAGTGCGCCACCACCAGTCAACGTAATTCCACGGTCAATAATATCGGCCGCAATTTCTGGTGGTAAAGTTTCCATCACGTGATGGGCCGTGCTAACGATCTGCATCAGCGTTTCGTGAATAGCTTCTTCAACTTGATTGGAGTCAATGTCAATTGAGCGCGGCATCCCCGTCACAGTATCTCGACCACGAACTTGGGTGACCTTATCATCATCGCCGTCCTGCTTGAAAACTTGTGCGATTTGAATCTTAACTTGTTCTGCACTGCGTTCACCGATCAACAAGTGATGTTGATCTTTGACGTAGTTCACGATGTCCTGATTCATCCGGTCGCCGGCCATTCGTAACGAACTACTTGCCACAATGTCACCTAATGATAGGACAGCGATATCACTAGTCCCACCACCAATATCAATGACCATATTCCCACGTGGTTGGAAAATATCCATCCCTGCGCCAATAGCCGCCACTTTTGGTTCAACTTCCAAGTAAACCTTGTTACCGCCAGATTTTTCAGCAGCTTGCAAGATTGCCTTGCGTTCAATTTCAGTAGTGTTCGTTGGGGTACAGATCATGATACTTGGCCGCGACATAATGCCACGGACATTTAATTTTTTTAATAAAATAGGACAGCATTTCTTCGGTGACATCAAAATCCGAAATTACTCCGTCTTTTAATGGTCGAATTGCCCGAATGTTACTAGGCGTCTTTCCAACCATTTGGTAGGCTTCGGACCCGACTGCCAACACTTGATTCGTGTTCGTATCGATAGCGACCACGGATGGTTCGTTAAGGACGATGCCCTTACCCGATACGTAAATTAAAACATTGGCAGTACCTAAGTCAATACCAATATCTAAAGCCATGTTTTTGCTCCTCTCAAACATACAATTATACGACTAATCATTATACCATACTCTACAGTTGATGAGAACTGACGGCTGTCCTAGCCACTCGTTCATTTGTCACTACCAATCAATTGGCTGTGCCTAATCATCCTGTCGTTTCGACCACTCATCGACCGTCAGCGAATAAATTGCTTCATCACGATATTGACCATTTAACAAGATATTTTCTGGCAGGGTCGCATCCAAATGATATTGGCGTCGCTCAGCAACAGCCCGACTTGCCTGGTTGGCAACGTCTGCACCTAAGATGACCTTGTGCAGATCAAGCTCCGTAAAAGCAATTTCTTCTAATCGTTCGAGCGCTTTAGTCATGACGCCACGACCAGTATATTTCTGGCCCAGCCAGTAGCCAATCTCACCGTTGTGATTAATGGCACTAATATTATGCAAGTCTAGCATCCCAGCGACTTCGCCATCCACAATGATGGTGGTGATAAACACCTGTCCATGAGCCTGCTTGGTCAACATTGATTCGATAAAATGACGCTCGTCTTGCACGGTCGCCGTCGCATCAACCCACGGCATCCATAACTTCAAATGGTCGCGATTATGATCAACTAAGTCGAAAAGCGGCTCCGCGTCAGCCACTTCAGTTGGTTTCAATGAAATGTGTTTGTCGATAATATTAATAAACATAAGCTGTCCTCCTGAATGTTGGCGCCGGGTTACCCCGCTTCGCCACAAAAAAGCCTTCAAAAACGAGTTTATCGCACTTTGAAGGTTTTGTAAGCATTTATTTCGATTTATTCCGCAGCTTCGTTCGCAAAATCAGGATTCAACGCATAAACGGTGCCATCGGGAACATCAACTCGTTTAATCTCAGCACCTAATTTAGCCAGCTTACCATGGAAGTTAAAGTAGCCCCGATCAAGATACTTCAAATTAGTCACTTCAGTGTAACCCCGACTGACCAGTCCAGCGATTACTAACGCTGCAGCTGCCCGAAGATCCGTCGCAGTGACCTGGGCCCCGTTAAAGTCAGTGGGACCATACATAATGACGGAGCGCCCTTCAACTTTGAAGTCGGCGTTCATTCGCCGTAACTCATCAAGATGCATGAAGCGATTCTCAAAAACCGTTTCAGTTAATAAACTAGTGCCCTGCGCACACAACTGCAAAATTGTCATTTGTGGTTGCATATCCGTTGGGAAACCCGGATGGGGCATCGTCTTAACGGAGGTTGGCTTCAAGATTTCTGGACCAATAACCCGAATACCAGCCGGTTCTTCCGTTACTGTGACGCCCATCTCACGCATCTTCGAGATCAATGGCTTATTATGTTCGGCAATAGCATCCTCAACCAAGACGTTTCCCTGAGTCACCGCAGCAGCGACCATGAATGTCCCAGCTTCAATCCGATCCTGAACGATACTATGGTCACAGCCATGCATCGCTTTAACCCCTTCAATGCGGATCGTTTCAGTACCGGCCCCGGTAACCTTAGCGCCCATCTGATTCAAATAGTTCGCTAGGTCCACAATTTCAGGTTCACGAGCGACGTTTTCCATCGTCGTGATGCCATCTGCAAGTGTTGCCGCCATCATTATGTTCTGCGTTGCCCCAACACTTGGAAAATCTAAGTAAATGGCCGCTCCGTGTAACTGGTTCGCGGTTGCTTCAACATAGCCATCGTGGCGTTCGATTTCAGCACCAAGCGCGTTCAGTCCCTTTAAGTGTAAATCGATTGGTCGTGAACCAATCGCACAGCCACCTGGCATCGCGACTTTCGCATGGCCTAATCGTGCTAATAGTGGTCCCATGACCACGATTGAAGCACGCATTTTGGATACGTATTGAAATGGTGCTTCGGATGATAATTGACGACTAGCGTCAATATCAATTGTTTTATTAATTTCATCAAAATCAATTTTAGTATTCAAAAATTTCAAGACGTTGTTCATTGTAAAAACGTCTGATAACACTGGTACATTTGATAAATGTGTCTGACCAGAACTAGCCAACAAGCTTGCGGCTAAGATTGGTAACACGGCATTTTTAGCGCCCTCAATATGGACATTTCCTGTCAAACGTTGACCGCCATGAACTACAATTTCCTCCATGGATAAACCCTCCATCACTAAACGATAATCAACAAACAAGTTACGTGAGATTTCGGATTGCGTAAAAAGCACACTTACTAAAAGAACCCGATTGGATCAGATGCCTCGCACCTGCCCAAATTCCACTGTTCACCGCTGTACTAAGCAAATCGGCAACGCGCGGTGTGCAATCCAAACACCAGCTCAACCATCAAAACAACCTGGACACACCATGGCAACTTGCCAATAGCAGCATGCAGGTTCAAATCGGTTCCTAATCATCATACCATAGAACACTAGTGGATAAATATTACATTTTACATTTTCGTTACAATTTCAACACAAATATTAAATACTTATGATTAGTTAACTAATTAGAAGTCCGTCGTGCAATTATTTGACAAGCCATACCCATATTGATTAGCAGTATCGTTCGTTTGTAATCGTTTTCTTTATTGTAATCTCACTATAAGTTGCATTCTACCATTCAACTTATCGCAATGCCCCTAATACGCTCAATCGATTAGTAAAATCTAGTTCACGAACATCCGCGCCGACTGGACAAAACATTTCAACGTCGCGATAAAATTGGCCACTGAAACGTTTAATTTCGATGTAAACTTAGTTGTTCATGTTCCCTATGCCGACCTTTGGAAATTGCTGCCAATTGTCGGAATGTGATGATCACCCATTTAAGTCGCGATCCACGTCTTAATTACTGCTCTGCCAGATACTGATGCAATGTTGGCGAAAAATATTCGAATCAGACCGATTCTTCTAGTTAACAACGCGATATCGCCATTAGTAAGCCAGTGCTTGGCCCTTGATCAACCCACGGTTCCAATCTGCTTTGAACCGTGCAAGCTTAAAACTGGACAGTAACGGGTACGACTCACCGCGGTAAGTTTGACTAACTTGTGCATCGCGGCTTAACTGAACCGCACAAAAAAAGCACCCGCAAATAATTGCAGATGCTTTTCAGAATTTTAAGTTGTTAATGCCGAGCAACATTCAAACGGTTCATGGCACGCCGCAAAGCGACTTGGGCCCGCGCCAACTCAGCATCATCGTGCTTTTGTTGGGCATTTTGAATCCGTGTTTCAGCGCGTTTCCGTGCATTTTCAGCTCGAGCAACGTCAATGTCATTCTGACGTTCAGCACTATCGGCAACAATCGTTGCCGTATTATTACTGAACTCAACAAAACCACCATTAACGGCAATTTCGTCATCTTCCTGATCACTTTCAAGTTGCTTGATCCGAACCTCATCGATTGCAAGCGATGCAATCACAGGAATATGGTTCGGCAAAATTCCGAGTTCGCCGTCAATCGTTCGCACGATCAACATTGGCGTCTTATTCTCATAGACCTGACCGTCTGGAGTTACGATGCTAACGGTTAATGATTTTGCATTGTCAGCCATGTAAACCCCTCCTAATCAGTTACCATCGATTTCGCTTTTTCGACCACGTCGTCGATCTTACCAACTTGACGGAATGCGTCTTCTGGTAGGTCATCATATTTACCTTCAAGAATTTCTTTGAAGCCCTTGATGGTATCGTTGATTGGCACATACGAACCAGGTTGGCCCGTAAAGTTTTCGGCAACGAAGAAGTTTTGTGACAAGAAGAATTGAATCCGCCGTGCACGCGCAACAGTTGTCTTTTCTTCGTCAGATAATTCATCCATCCCTAAAATCGAGATAATATCTTGCAATTCACGATAACGTTGCAAGACCCGTTGAACTTCCGTTGCAACTTGATAATGTTCTTCGCCCACGATTGATGGGTCCAGAGCGATTGAAGAAGAAGCTAATGGGTCAACGGCTGGGTAGATCCCTTGTTCCGTCAAAGAACGTTCCAAGTTGGTCGTCGCATCCAAATGGGCGAAAGTCGTTGCAGGTGCCGGGTCGGTATAATCATCGGCAGGTACATAAACGGCTTGAATCGAAGTAACTGACCCCTTCTTGGTAGAAGTGATCCGTTCTTGTAATTGACCCATTTCAGTGGCTAAGGTTGGTTGGTAACCAACGGCTGAAGGAATCCGACCAAGTAAGGCGGAAACTTCAGAACCAGCTTGCGTGAACCGGAAGATATTGTCGATGAATAACAACACGTCTTGACCTTGAACATCACGGAAGTATTCCGCAATCGTCAAACCGGTCAAGGCCACCCGCATCCGGGCACCAGGTGGTTCGTTCATTTGACCATAAACCATGGCGGTATTCTTCAAAACGCCGGAAGCCTTCATTTCGAAGTAAAGGTCATTCCCTTCACGCGTCCGTTCACCAACACCGGTAAACACGGAAATCCCGTTATGTTCTTGGGCAATGTTATGAATTAATTCCTGGATTAAAACAGTTTTACCAACACCGGCACCACCGAACAACCCAATCTTACCACCACGAACATAAGGTGCTAAGAGGTCAATAACTTTAATTCCAGTTTCCAATACTTCAGTACTGGTCGTTAATTCATCATATTTAGGCGCATCCCGATGAATCGGGTTACGTTCTGCGTCTGGACCGAATTCTGGACCACCATCAATGGTTTCCCCCTAAAACGTTGAAGACCCGGCCTAACGTCTCTTTACCAACGGGAACAGTAATTGAAGAACCAGTGTCTTCAACTGTCATTCCCCGGCGCAAGCCATCCGTACCATCCATCGCGACGGTCCGAACAACCCCATCACCTAATTCCAACGATACTTCCACCGTTAAAGTGTCATCGTTGTCCTTCTGAATGATCAAGGCGTTATTAATATCGGGTAACTTATCGTTTAGAGAGAATTCAACGTCAACAACGGGTCCAATAACTTGTACAACTTTACCTGTACTCATTAGTCGTTAATTCCTCCCACTTCGTTATTCTTGCGCAACCAAACCACCAGTGATTTCAGTGATTTCAGTGGTAATAGCAGCTTGACGCGCGCGGTTATATTTCAGATTTAATTTATCGATTAAATCGCCAGCGTTATCTGATGCAGCCTTCATCGCGGTTGACGACGAAGCATGTTCAGCAGTCTTGGCATCCAAGATTGCACCATAAACCAAGCTTTCAGCATATTGTGGCAACACGGCCGACAAAATGGCTTCTTCTGACGGTTCCATTTCATACTCGGGACCGACATCTACCCGGCTATCCTTGGCTTTACGATTATCTGACTCACTTTGTTCAAAGGTCTCTTCGGAGATCGGTAACATCTTAACGGCCCGAAAACCAGAAGAGAGCCGATTAATAAAGTGGTTGTAGAAGACGTAAAGTTCATCAAAGACTTCGTTGTGGTACATTGATGTGACTGTCTTAACGATTTCACGAACCTCTTTAAAAGTTGGGACATCAGAGACGCCGCGGTACTCATAAGCCACGTTTAACCCGTTCTTTTTATAGAAATCCGCACCAGTGCCACCAACCGCCAAAACGACTGCGTTATCGGCATCAACCTTGTGCGTCCGCATGAAATCGTTAGTCTGTTTCAACACGTTACTGTTGTAACTACCAACGAGGCCACGGTCCGAAGTGATCACCAATAAACCAGTCTTTTTAACGGGGCGTTGCGCGAGCAATTCACTAACTGAAATCGTATTCGAATTACTGTTAGCAACACCGGCACTTGCTGACATCAGATGAGCTTTGGCAAGATGTGAAACGATGCTTTCAACTTTAGAAGCGTACACCTGATACGTGCTGGTATGCTTTTGAATCTGGTTCAATTTTGAAGTTGAGACCATTTGCATTGCCGACGTAATTTGATGAGTCTTCTTTGTTGAGTCAATTCGGCGCTTGACATCCATTAATGATTCTGCCATGCACTACTCACCATCCTTTTCAGCCATAACTACTTCGCAGCGGTTGGCTGGAATTGTTCTGCAAACGCATCTAAGGCCCCATTCATCTTATCAGCTTCTGGTAACTTCTTGGTTGCCAAAATCGTATCAAAGAGGTCCTGATGACTAGCATGAATAAATTCAAACAATTCACTTTGGTAACGGGCAATATCATCAACTGCCACTTTATCCAAATAACCGTTGGTCAAAGCATATAAAATCATTACTTGTTCTTCGACCTTCAATGGTGAATGAACAGGTTGTTTTAAGACTTCAACGATCCGTTGCCCACGATTTAATTTCGCTTGGGTTGCAGCATCCAAGTCAGAACCGAATTGTGAGAAGGATTCCAATTCACGATAAGAAGCCAAGTCAAGACGCAAGGTCCCGGCAACGGACTTCATCGCTTTAATTTGCGCATCCCCACCAACCCGGGAAACAGAGGCCCCGGCATCAATCGCTGGCCGCACACCTGAATAGAATGAATCACTATCCAAGAAGATTTGCCCATCGGTGATTGAAATAACGTTAGTTGGAATATAAGCCGAAATATCCCCAGCTTGCGTTTCGATAATTGGTAAGGCCGTCATTGAACCGCCACCCAATTCATCGCTCAACTTGGCAGCCCGTTCGAGTAACCGTGAGTGCAAGTAGAAGACATCCCCAGGATAAGCTTCACGACCTGGAGGACGACGGAGGATCAAGGAAAGTTCACGGTAAGCCGTTGCTTGCTTTGAAAGGTCATCATAGACGATCAAAACGTGCTTGCCGTTCATCATAAATTCTTCACCCATCGCTGCCCCAGCATAAGGAGCTAAGTACAGTAATGGCGCTGGTTCAGCAGGTCCGGCAGTTACAACTATTGTGTAGTCCATCGCACCTAACTTCTTCAACGTTTCAACTTGGGCCCGTACAGTTGAGTCCTTTTGACCGATTGCAACGTAGACACAAATCATGTCTTGGTCCTTTTGGTTCAAAATGGCATCAATGGCAACGGACGTCTTCCCAGTCTTACGGTCACCGATAATCAATTCACGTTGGCCCCGACCAATTGGAACTAAGGCATCAATGGCCTTGATCCCAGTTTGAAGTGGTTCGCTAACTGATTGCCGTTGCATAATACCAGGAGCTTTATGTTCGATTGGCCGCGTATTCGTGGTCTTAATCTCACCTAAACCGTCAACTGGTTGACCTAATGGGTTAACGACCCGGCCAATCATGGCGTCACCGACTGGAACTTCCATGATGCGGCCAGTCCGCTTAACAGTATCGCCTTCACGAATACCATCAAAATCCCCCTAAAACAACGATACCAACATCGTTGCTTTCGAGGTTTTGTACCATCCCGTAAACTCCGTTACTGAATTCGAGTAATTCACCTTGTAAGGCGTTGTCGAGTCCGTGAGCACGGGCGATCCCATCACCAACGTAGGTGACAGTACCGGTTTCAGCAACTGAGAGCTCAGTTTGATAACTTTCTAATTGTTGTTTGATTAGAGCACTGATTTCTTCAGATTTAATGCTCATAAAAGTTTCACCTCTTCGTAAACTAATTGTTGATGAGTGCTCGTCTTAAATTCGTTAGTTGTAACGCAACGCTACCATCAAACGTTTGATTATTTGACTTCACAATTACACCGCCAATGATTGCTTCATCGACTTTACGTGACAAAACAACCTGATTGGCACCAACGCGTTTGGCGAATGCCTTTGCGATTGCATCAGCTTGCTCATCTGACAACTTGACCGCAGACGTTACTTCGGCATGCACTATTTTGCGACTCTCATCGAAACGTGCTTCAAACGCGTCAACAATGCCAACTAAGTTCGACATGCGGCCGTAATCATACAACATTTGAATAAAGTTTTTAATGTATTCTGAAGCGTGGTCAGTCAAAGTTGACAACGTTGTCTGTTTTTGATCAACCGGAAGCAATGATCCTGAGAGGACCTCTGCCAATTGCGGGTTGTCGACAAAGACTTGCCGTAATTGCTTTAACTCGGCCAGGAATGCTTCGGTCTGATCTTTTTCAACTGCAAGTTCAAAGAGTGCCTTTGAATAACGACTTGCAATTGTAAGATTATCAAGACTCATGCTTTCCCAACCCTTCAATATACGAATTAATTAATGCCTGTTGGCCTTCCGGATCCAATTGCTTCTTAATAATCTTCGTAGCAATCGCAACCGAAATGTCAGCGACGTCTGATTGGACGTTCTTCAAGGCATCTTGACGCTCCTGTTCAATATCCTTACGCGCATTTTGTTTATACTGCGTTGCTTCGTTTTGCGCATCGGCAACGATACTTGACCGTTGCTTTTCGCCACTCTTTTTCGCGTCAGCGACAATTTCACTCGCTTCAGCGCGAGAGTGTGATAGCGCATCACGCCGTTGATCAGCTAAGTCACTCGCTTCTTGCCGAGACTTTTGTGCTGAATCAATGTCGTTCGCAATCTTGTCAGCTCGATCAGCCATCATTTTTGTGATGGGCTTCCAAGCAACAACAGAGATCAATGCCATCAAAACAATAAAGCTAATCCCGATAAACAACATATCACCAAGGTAGAGACCGGATGCACCGATAATTAAATGCGAGAGCATCTAATGACACCTCCTTCTTTCATTTTCATTAAAATGAACTCGTTGACCAATGATTACTTGTTCATAACCATCAAAGCAACAACGAAGGAAATGATAGGCATTGATTCGATCAACCCAACACCGATGAACATGTTAGTCCGTAATTGACCAGATAATTCTGGTTGACGGGCCATCCCTTCAAGCATCTTAGAAATAACCAAACCGTTACCAATACCAGCACCTAAAGCGGCACCAAACATAGCAATACCTGCAGCAATTGCTCCCATAATCTGTGTATCCTCCTTAAAATTAAAAAACTAGAAATTATTCCTCGTCGTTAACCTTCTGAGAAATATAAACTGAAGTCAAGGTTACGAACACGAACGCTTGAATGCTCCCGATAAACACTGAGAAACCTTGCCATAAGAGTTCAATTGGAAATGAGTAAACATAGCTCAACCAACCGTTGCTCTTTGCCAAATCAGCAACCTTCGTTAGTAACATTTCACCAGCAAAGATGTTCCCGAACAGCCGAAGACCTAAAGTTAGGAAATCGGTAAATTGTTCAAAGACGTTAATAACCGAGAAAACAGCAAAAGGTTGTGTGTATTCTTTCAAATAACCACCCATACCTTTCTTACGAACACCCGCAGCATGTGCAAGTGCAACGGTCATAAACGATAACGTCAAAGTCACAATCGGATCGGCGGTTGGACTCTTCAGATACGTATACTGCCCGACCTGAACGTGAATGAACAATCCAAGTTGGTTAGCGATGAAGATAAAGAGAAACAATGTAAATGCGTACAAACCGAAGTTAGACGCTTCGTTACCCTTGATCGACCCTTTGACAATGCCATTCGTGAACTCGATGAGCCACTCCAGCACATTTTGTCCACCCTTGGGCTTCATTGTTAAATGTCGCGAAAGTAAAAAAAACAAACAAGAAAACAATCAGACAAGTCACAATTACTGAGATGTCATTCGCGATATTAAACGTCAGTCCAAGGAATTTGACTGTAGGAACTGGATCACCCACTGAATATCACCTCTTTCCTTTAATTTCGGTGCTACGATAACCTTAACCTTTGAGCTAGTCAACGTCAATTTTATCGTAACCTGAAATGGTAGATTAGAGACACCCCTAATCAAAATACAAAGGTAATAATACCACCACCGTCGAAAAAATTCAAAATAATTTCAACATTTCGTCAATCAATAAAAATCCAACAATATCAAGCTTTCATTAAGCTTTCAAATCGTTGGATTTTCATTATTTTGACTTTATTTTCATTCTTGGCACGCGCAATGACGGCCTACTTCTCATTTACCGCCGTCTTTGGCAGCACCAAGTTCATCACAATTCCGAGCACCGTTGCAACTGCTAGACCACTGAACTGAAAGCTTCCCAGTTGTAAATAGGCATTGCCAATTCCAATGACCAAAATCGCTGATGCAATCATTAAATTTCGCTTCTGATTAAAATCAACTTTATTATCAATCAGAATTCGCATCCCACTTGAAGCAATTACCCCAAACAGTAGAAAGCTGACCCCACCGATGACGGGTGATGGAATACTCTCGATCAACGCGGATAACTTACCCACAAAACTAAAGACGATGGCAAAAAAGGCGGCCCCACCGAGCACATAAATACTGTGGACCCGCGTAATTGCCAGCACCCCAATATTTTCACCATAGGAGGTCACGGGTGGTCCACCGACAAAGCCGGCGATAATCGAGGCTGTCCCGTCACCAGCCAATGTATGGTTCAAGCCAGGATCCTTGAAGAAATTCCGCTTAGTCAACTTATTGAGTACCATAATATGGCCCATATGTTCTGACATCGTCACAAAGGCGATTGGTGCCATACTCAGAATCGCGCCCCAATAAATGCCAGGATGATAACTAATAAAAGGCAATTGAAAGGCGGGCATCGCAAACCACTGCGCTTTTTCCACACCAGAAAAGTCAACGATTCCAACTAACACGGCAATGATATACCCACAGACGATTCCCAACAATATCGGTACTAAACTCATAAATCCACGCAAGTACATGTTAAAAATGACGGTCAGTAACATCGTCGCCATCGCGACGCCGAAATATTTAATATCATAACTACTCCCGTTCATCGTTGCGTCCTTAGCTGCCGTCCCTGCGAGTGACAACCCAATTACCATCACAATCGGCCCCACGACGATCGGGGGAAGCGCCTTATCGATCCAGTCAGAACCGATTAAAGTAACTAATAAACTAACTAGCAGGTACACACAGCCCACCGCGACAGTCCCCTGAGCGATGGCCGGATATCCTGCGGTCTTCATCAGAGACTGCATCACAACGATAAATGAAAAGCTCGAGCCCATATACGCCGGAATCTTTCCGCGCGTGATGAGGATATACATTAGCGTCCCAACACCAGAGCTAAACAGCGCAATACCTGGATTTAATCCCACCAGGATTGGCACCAATACCGTGGAACCAAACATCGAGAACAGATGTTGCACCGACAAGCCTAACCAACTACCTAATTTTGGTCGGTCATGAATATCTAACACGACTTCATCATTATGAAACGCCGCTTTCTTTGTCATAACGCACCCCTTTTTATGAATGATTGCAAAAGAAAAGACAGCCCACCACTCAAAGCGGCTAGGCTGTCCGAAATTACGCACAGCTTCCTTGAAAGCGCACGTCCGTTCATCCTTTTCAGCCTCTCTGAGCTAATTTAAAGGAACTGTTTAATTGCAATTAGTCTACTCGTCTCCGAAATAATTGTCAACTCAATGTTTGAACCGAACCAGTAACAGCCCCTAAAAACGATATTAGTTCAAAACATCATAATATTTGTGACAACATTCCTGAAATAATGTGACTTTCTCACCCAACGTTACCGAATATTCGACCAATACAGCGTAATCGCCATCTAAAACACCCTAATTATCCAGTGTCCCCCAACAGTTAATGTCAATAACTACCTATAATATACGCATTGTACAAATTATTATTTGGCATTAACGGTGATTAAAACGTGCTAATTAGATTGTTGTGCGTCAGCCGGTGTGGGTCCTATTCCGACCTCCGGGGCTGGGTGACAATTGCTGGAACGCAGCCGACATCGATTTGAGCTAACGCATAACCCGCGTCATCTCAAATACGAGTCTTATTCTAAGCCGGAAGCAGACCACTTCCAGCTAAGAATAATTTGGCTACTGAGCATTGTCACCCAGCCCCTCCGGTCGGTAAGCCGCTCAAATGGCTGATGAACGGCCACTTAACTTGGTACAATTTGTCGCTGACTATTTTGACACTGGAACTTTAAACAAAGCGTTAGGTGCATTAGCACTTTGTCAAGAGATTAAATTTTACTACACCAATTCAGGATTAGTGAGCTATCTCAATATCATTTTCAGTCTGCCGGTTGATTGACAAAATTACTGGTTGTAAAAAGCAACGACAAATTCATCAAAAGTTAGGTACATCTTCGTCAGCCATTCGAACACTGTCACGACTGGAAGTCGGCTTAGGACGAACCAGCAAAGCATGTTTACGCCCACTTACACCCGTTTCCAGTGGTCCATAGCTGGCTGCTTTTAATCTTAGAAATTAGCACGTTTTAGTCACGATTCATGACTAATGAACTCACAGAATGCGGATGATTATAGCTAAAGTTGTTAATAATTTTGGAAAACAAAAAGGTAGCCCCCCAGACATTGCCTGGCGGTGCTACCTTTTGTCAATGCAACTTACTTCGTACCAAATAACCGGTCGCCCGCATCGCCCAAACCAGGAACGATGTAGCCATCTTCATTTAAATGGTCATCAAGTGCTGCCGTGTAAACGTCGATGTCTGGATGTGCGTCCCGAAGTGCCTTAACACCCTCAGGCGCCGCAACTAAACACATAAACTTAATATTACTTGCGCCGCGCTTTTTCAACATATCCATCGCCATGATGGCTGAACCACCAGTGGCTAACATTGGATCAACGACAAATAATTGCCGTTGTGAAATATCACTTGGTAATTTAACGAAATATTCGACCGGCTTCAAGGTCTTTTCATCCCGATACATCCCAACGTGCCCAACTTTAGCTGCCGGAATCATGTTTAAGAAACCGTCAACCATCCCTAAGCCAGCCCGTAAGATTGGTACAATGGCGACTTTCTTACCTGCCAACGTTTTTTGCGTTGACTTGGCAATCGGTGTTTCAATCTCAATGTCCTTCAACGGCATATCGCGTGATACTTCGTACGCCATCAACGTTGAAATTTCGTTAACCATTTCCCGGAAGACCTTAGTACCACAGTTCTTTTCCCGAATGATCGTCAATTTATGTTGAATGAGCGGATGATCCAAAACCTCAAACTTACCCATGTTGCTACGCACACTCCTTAGTGATTTCTTTCTATTGTAGCTAATTTAGAGAGAAAAAACCAGACCTGATATAAATTACTTAATCAACATCGATCGGGTGCTTCGCTGTTAAAGCCATTGCTTGCTGTTTAACGTCATCTAGATTTGCTTGATCTGTCGGTGCTTGTAACGCTTGCAAAATCAATTCAGCGACCTTAGTTGCATCAGCTTCGTCAAAACCACGGGTCGTAATCGCAGGTGTTCCCAACCGAATACCAGAGGTCTTGAAAGCCCCTAACGTCTCATTCGGAATCGCTTCTTTGTTGACCGTAATATAAACCGTATCTAACAGATCTTGTACTTGGCGACCGTTCAAACCAGACTTAGTGACATCAATCGTCATTAAATGATTGTCCGTGCCACCAGAAATAACCCGAACCAAGTCAGAGTCATTGAAGACCTTCGCCATTGCCTTGGCATTATCAATGATATGTTGGGCATAAACCTTAAACTCAGGCTGTAAGTCTTCGCCCAAAGCAATCGCTTTACCCGCAATTACGTGATCCAACGGCCCACCCTGATTGCCAGGGAAAACGGCTGAGTTGATCTTCTTGCCATACTTTTCTTTCGCTAAAATCATACCGCCACGGGGCCCCCGTAACGTTTTGTGCGTCGTTGTCGTAACCACATCAGCATATGGCACTGGATTAGGATGTAGCCCGGCCGCAACTAAGCCGGCAATATGAGCCATATCAACCATCAATAAGGCCCCAACTTGATCTGCAATCTCGCGAAACTTCTTGAAATCAATCAATCGACTATAAGCAGAAGCCCCCGCAACGATTAACTTTGGTTGAAAATCTTGTGCTTGTGCAAGAATTGCATCATAGTTTAATTCTGCGGTTTCAGGATCGAGCCCATAACCTTGAAAATCGTAAAGTTTACCAGAGAAGTTCACACTAGATCCATGTGTTAAGTGTCCCCCAGCATCTAGTGACATCCCCATCACCCGGTCACCAGGTTGAATCAGTGCCATATATGCAGCCGCATTGGCTTGGGAACCAGAGTGTGGTTGCACATTAGCATATTCCGCACCAAATAATTTCTTAGCCCGTTCAATTGCTAAGGTTTCCACTTGGTCAATGTATTCGTTACCACCGTAAAAGCGGTGACCCGGATAGCCTTCAGAGTATTTATTGGTCAGCACACTCCCCTGCGCTGCCCGGACGCCCTTTGAAACGATGTTCTCAGAAGCAATCAACTCAATATTATGTTGTTGCCGTGCCTGTTCCTTACTAATCGCAGCCCATACTTCTGGATCTTGTTCCTGGTAATTCATGAATAAATCTCCTCCATTTCGCAAGTGACAACTTTCGGGTTTTCCCGACTTGCAATCATTATACACTAAAATGAGTCTGACCGGCAGATTTATTTAATCGGTTCATGTAGGCAAGCCCAAGTCCTTTATTTTCAAAGGCTTGGCACAGAATATCTTTAATTTCCGTCTCAGTATCAAAGTGCCGCAAGCCCGCGAACAGCTCCCGGCTTGCCGATTGAATATCTTCTCCAAGCGAAAATTGTTCGCAATTAGCCGGAATTTGATTGTTAGTTAAAATATCATCTGTTGCCATAACGCCCATTGGCACATCTTGCTGGGCTGCCCACGCCAGCGCTTCTGGCCAATCTTCCGAACGATCAACGATATAAACTTGTGCGTTTGGCGCATAGTGCTTATATTTCATCCCTGGCGCCTTAGGAACTTCTTTAGCTCCGACATGGTGCAATTCGGTTTGAACTGGCATGCCAATGACCCGTTCGATTGCTTCAGGCGTTACGGCACCGGGCCGTAGAATTGCTGGTTTGTCGGTTGAAAGATCCAAAACTGTAGATTCAACGCCAACCTTCGTCGGACCATCATCCAGAATACCAGCAATTTTACCACGTAGATCATGCAATACGTGTTGCGCCGTCGTCGGACTCGGCTTACCAGATGTATTAGCGGATGGTCCCACGATAGGCGTTCCGGCCGCACGAATCAAAGCCAGGGTTGCCTCATTATCAGGATTACGGAAAGCCGCCGTCTGCAGCCCGCCAGTAACTTCCGGTGCCAACGCATCTGGTTTCAATTTAAAAATCATCGTCAGGGGTCCTGGCCAAAACGCCTTAATCAGCTTCTTGGCTGCTTCCGATAACGGTTGAGCAAACCGCTCAACCGTTTCCACATCAGCAACATGCACGATCAAAGGATTATCACTCGGGCGGCCTTTAGCTAAGTACACTTGCTTAACAGCATCCACATTTGTCGCATCGGCACCTAGCCCATAGACCGTCTCCGTTGGGAATGCCACTAACTGCCCCCGCAGTTAACAACGCCGCAGCAGCCGGAATCTCCGCCGGCGTATATACTTTCGTTTCCATAATATATTCAAACCTCTACTTTATTATTAATTCATCGTTACTTTCATATAATATTCTTTATTATTTACATCACGGACTTAATCAATTGCTCATAAATTTACGCCGTACCTCCCAGGTTAAAAACAGCCCGCTTAGGATAAGACTCACATTTGAGATAACGCGGGTTATGCGCGAGCTCAAATCGACGACTGCGTTCACCCACCCCCGAAGGCCGGAATGGGACGCGGATTACAAACAGCAATCTACCTAATCGGCCCGCTTTTATCAGCATTCTCCAGGATAACGCGCAACTATTGCCGAGTCAGAGTCATTGCAACTCGCAGCATCCGATTGTGACCCGCCATGTCTTGTCGCAGCGTCACGGTCGCGTCGGGCATCGACTGCGCGAAAAGCGTCTGCAAGGCCGGTCCCTGATGGTAGCCGAATTCCAAGTATAAGCGACCGGTCGAAGTCAGATGATCGGCAACCGTCGTCGCTAACTGCTCGTAAAGTGCCAACCCATCGTGGTCAGCAAATAAGGCCGTTTGTGGCTCGTGGGCGAGGACGCTGGCGTCCATGACGTCTTTTTCGCTCGCAGCGATGTATGGGGGGATTACTGACAATAATATCAAACGGCTGCGCAGATACGCTGGTCAATAGATCACTGTGAACCAGCTTAACATCTAAATGTAGGCGGTCCGCATTGGCTTTGGCAACTTGCAGCGCAGCGGTTGAAATGTCGCTGGCCGTAATCTCCCATGCCGGCCGTTCGTGTTTGATTGCCAATGCAATGGCGCCCGAGCCGGTACCAACGTCTAAGAGTCGAACTGGCGCTGTCGCTGGGACATCCGTCAAAATCCAGTCTACCAATTCTTCTGTTTCGACTCTAGGAATAAGCACTGCTGGATCAACTTGTAACGTGAGTCCATAAAACGGTGCGTCTCCGAGTACGTACTGCACTGGCTCACCAGCAACAACCCGGTCAATCCCCTGCTGATAAGCATGCCAAACAGCACTGGGTAGCGGCTCGCGGTAACGAATGAGTAATTGTGTCTGGTCTAGCCGACTCAAGCCCAATAACAGGAAGCGAGCACTATCAGTCGGCAACTGGGCCGTTTTTAGACAAAAAGAAGCCCACTGCTGGGCTTCAAAATAAGTGGGTTGAGTGGGCTTATTCATTAGTTAAGCGCTCCATTTTTTCAGCTTGATCAGCTAAAACGAGGGCATCAATAACTTCGTCTAACTCGCCGTTCATCACCCGGTCAAGTTTGTTGAGCGTTAACCCAATTCGATGATCCGTCACCCGATTTTGTGGAAAATTGTAAGTCCGAATACGTTCAGAACGGTCACCCGTCCCAACGGCTGATTTACGTTCAGCATCATATTCGTTTTGTTCCCGTGACTGATAGTAGTCGTAGACCCGTGCCCGCAAGATTTCCATCGCTTTGGCCCGGTTTTGCTGTTGCGAACGTTGGTCTTGCATCGAGACCACGATACCGGTTGGTAAGTGGGTCATCCGCACCGCTGAAGACGTCTTGTTGATATGCTGACCACCAGCACCAGATGAACGAAAGACATCGGTCCGAATATCTTTTTGATCAATATCAATGTCAACATCCTGCGCTTCCGGCATAACGCCGACTGTTGCAGTTGAGGTATGAACCCGCCCAGCTGATTCAGTCACTGGCACCCGCTGTACCCGGTGCGCGCCACTCTCATACTTCAGCTTAGAGTAGACCTTGTCACCAGAAATGATCAGAACGATTTCTTTAAAGCCACCAACTTCAGTTTCATTACGATCAGCCACTTCTACTTGCCAGCCTTGACGTTCTGCGTACTTCGAGTACATGTTGAACAGGTCCGCAGCAAACAAACTAGCTTCGTCACCACCAGCAGCACCGTGAATTTCCATGATGATGTTCTTGTCATCGTTAGGGTCTTTAGGCAACATCAATAACGTGATTTCATGTTCCAATTGATCCTTTTCCGCGTTAAGGTTCTTTAAATCATCTTTGACCATCGCGTTCATCTCATCGTCGAGCTTTTCATGAAGCAATTCGTCATTTTCTTCGATCTGACTCGTGACTTCCTTGTAGTGATTATATTTTTCAACCGTTTCACGAATATTACCCATTTCCTTAGATAACTTCATGAAACGTTGAGAATCCGAAATAACTTCCGGATCACTTAATAGTTCACCGAGTTCCTCATACCGATCGGCAACGGCTTGTAACTTATCAAAAAACTTATCCATTCTCAGTTAATCCTCACTTTGTTAATTTCGGCGGGTAAAAATAATGATGACGACAAACTGGGTAGTACGCCTCATTACCCCCGATTTGAACTTGTTCGCCTTCATAAACGGGCTGACCATCGTGGAACCGTAAATTCATAATTGCTTTTTTACGACAGAACCAGCAGATTGTCTTCATTTCTTCGATCTTGTCCGCATATAGCAGTAGGTACTTGCTACCTTCAAACAATTCGTTACGAAAATCATTCTTTAAACCAAACGTCATTACTGGAATCTTTAGCTCATCAACAATGTCAGCCAATTCTAGGACGTGATGCTTTTTCAAAAATTGGGCTTCGTCGATTAAAACGCACGCAGCATCCGGATTCGTTTGTTTAACGATCTCAAAAATATTGGTATCATCAAATACTGGCGTTGCTTCACGTTTAAGGCCAATGCGACTCGCAACATAGCCCACACCATCACGATTATCTAAGCCACTCGTTAAGATAATGACCGACTTATCTTGTTCCTCATAGTTATGGGCAACTTTCAAAATTTCAATGGTTTTACCACTGTTCATCGCGCCATATCGAAAAAATAACTGTGCCAAGCGACTCATTCCCCTTTTTTACACATTTCTAGTCAATTATAGCGGATTTGGCCGTGAATTTCAGCATTCTGTCATTAAAACTAATTAACGAATTGATAATATGCGGTTAAATGGCGGGAGTATCACTTTTCTTTTAGGGACGTTCAGTATAAAATACTTGAGAGTAGGACATTTTGTCCGGTAATTATGATTTTAATACCCGGTAGTTGGTCACACTGATCATTTCCCAGGTAAATCAAGAATTAGGGGTACCGATAACTTATGTCAATTAATAGTACATTAGCCACCTGGACGGGTAAATCCGCATATTGGTTTTTACACACCTTCCGTGGCGGTGGGAGCTCACTCCCCGGCAAGTTAGCGCTGAAGCTCGATCCAACGATTTTAAAGCATCTCGCTAAAAACTACGACGTCATCGTCATCACTGGGACCAACGGTAAAACGTTAACGACCGCCTTGACGGTCAAGGTTTTACGTGAACAGTACCCTGACATTTTAACCAATCCAAGCGGATCCAACATGAAGCAAGGTATCGTCACGACCTTTTTACGGGCACCTAAAGCGCACCAAAAGCCACTCGCAGTTCTAGAAGTCGACGAAGCTAACGTAATCATGGTCACCAAGTACATCACACCAAAAGCCTTTGTCTTCACGAACATTTTCCGTGACCAGATGGATCGATATGGTGAAATCTACACGACATATCAAAAAATCTTAGACGGGGTTGCTTTAGCACCTGAAGCGACAATTATTGCCAACGGTGATTTGCCACTCTTCAATGCCAAACAATTGCCTAATCCGATACTGTATTACGGATTTGACTACCAGCCCGACCATGACCAACAAGCGCCAGCAAATACGGATGGCCTGCTTTGTCCGCGTTGTCAGCATATTTTGCGTTACCATAGTCGAACTTATAGCAATATGGGCAAGTATTATTGTCCCCACTGCGGTTTTGAGCGTCCACAGTTGACATACAAATTAAACGCCCTAACCGCTATGACACCGACTAGCTCAGACTTTGAAATCAACGGTCAGGCCATGCATCTTAATATCGGTGGTCAATACAATATTTATAATGCGCTAGCTGCCTACGCGGTTGGGCGCTTCATGGACGTCACGCCGGCCAAAATCGCGCACGCCCTTAGCGACAACGATGAACAAGTCTTTGGTCGTCAAGAGACCTTTCACGTTGGCGAAAAGGACGTCACGCTGATTCTCGTCAAGAATCCAGTGGGCCTTAACCAAGTCTTGCAAACAATCAGCACCGATGACCGGCCATTCTCATTTGCCGCTCTGCTCAACGCAAACTATGCAGATGGTATTGATACTAGTTGGATCTGGGATGGTAATTTTGAAAAATTACCGGCATTGAATATTCCCGCCTATATTAGTGGCGGTGAACGTTATCGTGATATCACGTTCCGGCTAAAAGTTGCTGGCGTACCGGAAGATCAGTTAACCATTATTCCTGACCTGACCAACATGACGACCGCAATTCAAAAACTACCGACCAAGCAAGTCTACGTCGTCGCAACTTACACCGCGATGTTGCAATTACGAAAACAACTTGCTAGCCAAGGCATTATCGATGGGGGGATGGCTTAACCATGACTTATACACTACACGCCGCACACCTCTACGGCGATCTAATGAACACGTATGGTGATATCGGTAACATTTTAGCAATGCGCTACTATGCTAAAGCAGTGGATGCCGACATCACTGTTGACTTAGTTAGCTTGGATGATCGGTTTGACGAAGAAAAATATGACTTCGCCCTCTTCGGCGGTGGTCAGGATTACGAGCAAACGATTGTTTCCAAGGATTTACAAACGAAAAAAGACGCCTTGACCGCATATATCGAAGCCGGTGGCCCATTATTAGCAATCTGTGGTGGCTTTCAAATGCTGGGCCATTACTACATTGGGGCCCATGGTGAAAAGATCGCGGGTATCGGTGCCTTAGATCATTACACGCTCAGTCAGGATAACAATCGCTTTATTGGTAATATAACCATTGAGAACGCCGAAACCCACCAGACCTACTATGGTTTTGAAAACCACAACGGGATGACCTTCCTGGGCGAAGGTGAACGGCCCCTTGGTCAAGTGCTCCAAGGTAACGGCAATAATGGCAAAGATCAATCTGAGGGCGTTATCTACAAGAACACCTTTGGGTCTTACTTCCATGGTCCAATCCTTGCACGCAATGAAGCCCTCGCTAAACGAATCTTGAAACTGGCCTTACAACGTAAGTACCCTGAAGGCAACTTCGATGCACTGGATCAACTCAACGAAGACCTCACTAAAAACGTTATCGTGAAACCTTAAAACGTATCACTCAAAATCGCCACTGACTTAGTTACCAGCCAGTGACGATTTTTTAGTTTGATCCGTATTAATTGGTTACAATGATAATAGTTTTTGGAAGCCTTCTCATTAGTAAACCCCTTCAAGCTATAATAAATATTTATATACTTTCAGATAGTGATCATTAATAAACTGATACTATCAGTAGATACACAAAAAAAAGATTGATATTGGCTTCCAACCAGTATCAATCTTTTTTATCACATCAAGGGGTTAACTAATTATGCCTTAGCCCCAGGTTCTGAAGCAATAATTTGTAAATCGCCTTTCAATGTCCATTGTTTTACGTCAAATGGCAAGATAAAGTGGACGCCCTTACTCAATGGATAGTCTTGACCGTCAACGACAATGCTACCTTCACCATCAAGTACAGAGACTAACGTATAAGGTGCTGTTCCCCGGTTAAAAGTTGCTTGCCCATTTGTTAGCCGCCATTGCCAAACACCAAAGAATGGTGATTGGACGTATTTGGTCACCGTTGCATCCCCAACCTGGGTAGTCGTGATGTCAAGATCAGGGTCATGATGCGGAACGTTAGTTGTATCAATGGATTGTTGCAAATGCAGCTCGCGCTTCTGACCAGTGGTCTTGTCGACCCGGTCCCAATCATATAGCCGGTAAGTCGTATCAGAACTCTGCTGCGTTTCTAACACCATAATTCCCTTACCAACGGCGTGAATCGTTCCAGATGGGACATAAAGGAAATCGCCGGGCTTAACGGGCACTCGCCGTAATAGCTTATTCCATTCACCGTTGTTGATCCATTTAGCGAGCTGTTCACGGGTCTTCGCATGATGACCATAAATCATCGTTGCACCCGGTTCAGCCGCAATCACGTACCAGCATTCAGTCTTGCCAAGTTCGTGCTCGTGTTCAGCCGCGTACGCATCATCAGGATGCACTTGCACCGACAAATCTTCACTAGCATCCAAGATTTTCGTTAATAGTGGGAAGACATCTCCCTTAGCATCACCGAACACATCACGATGTTCTGCCCATACTCGATCCAGTGTCATGCCAGCGTACGGCCCATTTTCAACGGTCGCTGGACCATGCGGATGAGCTGAAATAGCCCAACATTCACCAGTATGATCACTGGGAATATCATAATTAAAATCATCATGTAATTTGGTACCGCCCCAAATTTTTTCATGGAACACCGGCTTTAAAAAGTATGGCTCACTCATAAGATCTACTCACTCCATTGTTGAATTTAATATCTAAATTTTAGCATAAATGAAAGCGGTTGTGAAACCGAAGTAGCTAATTTGTAACCGTATCCGCCAACCAAGCCGCAATTAACCGGCGACGTGCTGGAAGGAATACCGAATTATTTGCAACTGGATGCACCCGGTTGGATAAGAAAACAAGGCCCCGTTGCCGTTGACGGTCAAGCATCAGGAGCGTACCAGTATAACCAGTATGAAAAATCACCGGCAGTGTCTCATCAGAACGGTGCCAGAGGTTCCAACCAAAGCTCCGGCGTAAGTGTTGATTGGGCGTCCAATCTTGATACAAGCTTGCAATCGTAGCCTGTGATAGCACAGCTGGTACGTCGATTTGGCCGAGCATCAGTTGTGAAAACCGAACAAGGTCTGTCACACTGGCAAATAAACCGGCGGAACCACAGTGTTCACCTAAGACTCTGGCCTTAGGATCATGAACGATCCCCCGTAACAACCCAGTTTTCATGGAATACGTCGTCGGGACGGTTTGCGCTAGTTGAGGTTGAAAACTCGTGTGTGCTAACCCTAATGGCTGCAAGACGCGCTCAGTGATAATTGGCTGAATGGCCGCTCCAAGAATTCGTTCAATGACTTGCCCCATGATGATCAAGCCTAAATCCGTATAAACCACCCGATGATTGCGGTTACGCTCACTGATTGGTAGCTGTTGAATCGCGGCTAATAACGCATCCGCTGACAACGCATTCCGATTTGGAATATAACCACTCAGCCCACTTGTATGGGTCATTAAATTACGAACCGTGATCGTTGTGGACTGTAAAGTCGGTAGGTAGTCATGCACGGGGCGATCAATTTCAAGTTGCCCATTTTGCATCAACTGCATCGCCACGGTTGTCGTTCCCACGACCTTAGTAACCGAGGCCAAATCATACATCGCATCCGGCCATAATGGTTTGATCGTTGGTTTTATTTGAGCGACGCCCACTTGATTCGTGTGCCACTCAGCCCCATCGATCAAGGCATAACTCGCCCCTGGGATCACTTGATCTTGGACCATTTGGTTAATTAGTGCTGCGGTTCTACTAAAAGTTAACATTAATTTATTCATTCTCTCTTATTAGGATCATGATTCAAGTCGGGATTGACTGTGGCTAAACCGCCTTCAAGGTCAGTATCAACCAAGTAACCTGGCAAACTGTCCACGTTTTACCCTGACAATTTCTACGGATACGAACTGACCTGATTGCATCAACGACCTTCCCGAAGCTAGTGCTGACTTCCGAACAACCGCGGTAATGTGACCAACCAATAACTGATTAAAGCGGCCCCGCCAATGACGAGAAGCCATTGATTCGAGACAACCTGATGATTATACAGTAACGTACAGCCCACCAAAATTCCCGTGCTGACCCATTCAACTGCCTGCCAATGTCGATTACTCCACTTTATCATCTTGCCCAACTCCCTTTAATTTTAGCGTTTCTTCAGCAACTTTACATCACAATCAGCAATCTTAACCTAACCGTAACGTCCCCTTAGCCGAATAACTGTCGTTCCGATCATGCGTCTACTGATTAGACAGCATTTCTTACTATTCACAATACCACGTGCATCATGCGCACGCACATAAAAACGACTTTAGTTCCACCCGTATCACGGGTCTTACTAAAGCCGTCTTTTTATTCACACAAACAACACTGTACTTAGTCTAATTCAACTTTCTGGACCCAACCTTCAGGCGCTTCCCGATCGCCAAATTGAATTCCAGTTAATTCATCATATAATTTTTTTCGTTACCGGACCAACTTCCGTTTCACTGTAGAACACGTGTAACTTGCCTTGATGTTCCAAGCCACCGATTGGTGAAATAACCGCAGCTGTCCCACAAGCCCCAGCTTCAGCAAACCGGTCTAAATCATCAATGTAGACGTCGCCTTGTTCAGTCTTCATCCCAAATTTATGTTCTGCCAAGTAGAGTAATGAATATTTCGTAACGGCAGGTAGAATTGATGGTGACTTGGGTGTCACAAAAGTGCCATCCTTAGTAATCCCGAAGAAGTTCGCTGAACCTACTTCTTCAATCTTACGATGTTCAACCGGGTCAAGATAAACACAGTCGGAGAAACCGTTGGCATGAGCTTCTTGACCTGGGAATAAGCTAGCCGCATAATTCCCACCAACTTTATAAGCCCCGGTTCCTTTATGGGCCGCACGATCATATTCGGACGTCGTAAAGTTGGTTGGCGTCATCCCGCCTTTGAAATAACTACCAACTGGCATGGCAAAGACCGTGAAGATGTATTCCTGAGCTGGATGAACACCAATGTTACCCCCAACCCCGATCATCAATGGCCGTAAGTATAAAGTCGCACCAGTTCCATACGGTGGCACGTAATCTTGATTAGCCTTAACAACCTGTTTAACAGCGTCCACAAACATGTCTGTCGGCACTTGTGGCATTAATAACCGTTCACAGCTGGTCTGCATTCGGGCTGCATTACGATCTGGCCGGAATAATTGAACACTACCATCTTTAGTGCGGTAAGCTTTTAAGCCTTCAAAGTCTTGTTGACCATAGTGTAATGCTGTTGAGCCTTCACTAATATGTAAAGTTGCATCTCCCGTTAATTCTTTTTTGTACCAAGCACCATCTTTCCAATACGCACGATAACGGTACGGAAGATTCCGATATTCAAACCCCAAGTTGTTCCAGTCTAATTGTACGTCTGCCATATGCTTCGACTTCCTTTATATGTAATTTTCCAAATTAATTAATTTGAATTTAATTAAAAGATTAATGGTTAATTAGAAGTTTGTCAAGGGGCCCGTCAAACATTTCCAACGCTTTAAGATTTTTTTGGTATAATGAGTGTAAATTTAGCAAAGGACTGGTTTGTCGTGGCTAGTAATTCAGATTCAATTTATAACGTCATGTTCTATATCACCCATCACCCGACTGAAATTCAGTTTACCCAACCGGAATACACGAATGTCGTTCGGATGGGTGTTCCCGATCATATTAAGGTCGCTAACCCCGAAATTTATTTTCCTGACAACAAGCTATTAGTCAACCGATTTCAGGATGACTTTGTCGCTAAAAACGGCAACTTACTTGATTTCTTCTTCGATTACACAGAGAAAAAAGTCCCTAACTACCATGAAGTGTGGGTTTCTTCGGCCCATTTACCAGCCAAACACTTATACTTCTTAGAGTTATCATTTGAGTAATTTAACGCACGTAACCTTTACGGTCTATTTGGAATCAAATTTAAAATGGATCAATCAAAAAATCACCACCTGGATTATGTTCATCCAGGTGGTGATTTTTTTTGATTACTTTACAAGCGTAAAATGCAGCCGACTTAGAACTACGGGTTCGTCCCGTCATAACCTCGAATAGTGAGCTTTACTTGACTAATCAAAGTCCAGTCGCGCTCATAAAACATTACTTAGTCATAAAGATATACAAGTCAGACGTGGAGACACCAATCGTGAAGCGAACGCCCTTAGAGGTAATCGGATCGATTGTCGTCGTACTACCACTATTATCCTTGGTTTCCTTCTGGAACTGTTTCATAACCTTCTTGGCATTGGCGCCCGTTGTTGTCGTCATCAAAGCAAACGCCGTCCCAAAGTTCTTCTGGCGGGTCTTGTTCTTAAAGGCCTTGGTTGGAACAATCATCGCTGCCCCTAATACGTCACCCTTCTGAACATTTAGCCGGATCTTATAATCCTTAGTTGTTAACACGTTCTTGATGCCATCACTTGGCGTCTTCGTCGGTAACAATTGCGACTTGACCTGCTTTTTCGCCGTTGCCATTGCCGCTTCGACCTGCTTCTGAGTCGTTTGCAAACTAGCTGCTTTGGTCTTGAGCTGCGCCGCAGCAGTTTGTTGGGCTTGGAGTGTCTTAGCACCCGTGGCAGCCGCCGTACCGCCAGCCTTGATCTGAGCCTGGGCTTGCTTGACTTTGGCTTGGATCGTTGCTTGTTGCTTTTTAAGGGCTGCACCCTCAGTTTGCAACTTCTTAGCCGCCTGTTGATCAGACTTGCTGAGTTTAGAAGCAATCAAAGCTTGATTGTAAGTCGTCGCCATCTTTTGATAGCCAACTAGCTTCTTGGCGCCCTTTACGTGCACCGTCGTGGTATCCGAACCGGCCTTAATCTTCACCGTTTGGCGGGTCGTCTTGGTCGGAACTTGAATAACAAACGTATGATTACGCACCGTCGCCGTCTTCGTCTGACCACCGTCAAGCTGATAATGAACCTTTTTAACGTTGGATTTCCCTTTGACGGCCGCTACTAACCCGTTCGGTTTGTATGTGGTTTTAGTCGTTGATAAGGTTGTCTTACCACAGCCCGCTAGTAATAACGTTAGCGCACCCGCAGTAACGGCAACCATTGCTGTTTTCCGGAACAATTGACACCCCTCCTTTAGTCGAGACTAATATTGCCAGTAAATTGACTGTTATATAGATCCGCATAGAACCCATTTTGAGCCATCAACTGTTCATGCGTCCCAGTTTCAACCACTGACCCATGGTTCATCACAATAATGTTGTCCGCACCCTGAATCGTTGATAACCGGTGCGCAACCACAAAACTGGTCCGGTTCTTCAGGAGTCGTTCCATGGCATGCTGAATATGCACTTCAGTCCGCGTATCAACCGAACTCGTTGCTTCATCCAAAATCAGAATTTCTGGATTAGCCACAAACGCCCGGGCAATCGTCAATAATTGGCGTTGTCCCTGTGAAATATTTGAAGCTTCTTCGTTCAGAACCGTCTGATAACCATCTGGCAATTTGCGAACAAAGCTATCAACATGGGCCGCTTTAGCCGCAGCATAAATCTCTTCATCTGACGCATCTTCACGGCCGTACTTCAAGTTGTCAAAAAATCGTCCCAGTAAAGAGCCAGGTATCTTGAAGCACCATCGCAAAGTGTGACCGCAAGTCTTCACGATCCAGGTCCCGTGTATCGGTCCCTTTCAATTTAATAGAACCACCTTTGATGTCATAAAAACGTTCCAACAAATTAATGATGGTCGTCTTACCAGCACCAGTTGGCCCAACGATGGCCACTTGTTGCCCACGTTTAACGTCCAGATTATAATCCTTCATTAACAGGTCGTTATCCGCATAACCAAATTGAACGTGTTGCAGACTAATCAAGTTATCACTATCTGGTTCGGCTGGTAAGTTGGATTTCGTCTGTTTCATTTCTTCTTCATCAAGCACTTCAAAGACCCGTTCAGCGGAAGCCACGGTCGATTGAATCGTGTTCAACAAGTTCGCCATTTGTGAAATCGGTTGTGAAAATTGTTGCGTGTATTGTAAGAACGCTTGAATGTTACCTAACGAAACGTTCCCGTTAGCCACATCAATCCCACCAATGATGGCAACAAAGACGTAGCCAATATTATTTAAGAACATCATCAGTGGCATGATAATACCTGAAATAAATTGCGCTTTCCAGGCTGATTGATAATAATTATTGTTTTGGATTTCAAAATCATCGATGGCATCTTGTTCCTTGTTAAAGCTCTTGATGACCACGTGTCCAGCATAGTTTTCTTCAACTTGGTTATTCAACAACCCCAAGCTCTTTTGCTGTGTTCCGAAGAATTTCTGTGATTTCGGCGCAATCACACCAACCACCACGACACTCAGTGGAATGGTAACGAGTGCAATCAAGGTCAGCTTCCAACTAATCGTCAGCATCATCCATAAGGTTCCAACAAAGGTGACGGTACTTGTCACCGCTTGGGTTAGGTTTTGCTGCAACGTGTTGGCAATATTATCCATATCATTGACGGCCCGACTCATAATGTCCCCATTCGAATGGGTATCATAATATGAAATCGGCACCTTTTGCATCTTACCCTTAAATGAACGCCGCAACTTATACACGGTCCGTTGGGAAATCCGCGTCATAATGTACTGTTGAATAAAGTTGAACAGTGCTGAGGCCAAGTACATGATCAAAACGATCATAATAATCTGACCGATTTTTTCAAAGTTGATTGGGTAACCGGATTGACTGATACCAGCCTTCTGTTGCGCGGCCCCCTTCATAATTCCCTTATAAAGTTCGGTCGTTGCTTTACCTAAAATCTTAGGTGTTCGAATCTGGAAAATCACGGAAGCAATGGCAAAAAATCATGACCACTGCCAAACCGACCCACCGGTCTGACATGTAGCGCATCAATCGAATCGCCGTTTTCCAAAAACTCTTAGGCTTTTCAACTAGTCCAGCATGACCACCGGGGCCATGACCGCCAGCAGGACGTGCAGGCTTAGTAGAACTCGTATTCTTTTCGCTCATTACAGCTGATCCTCCTCTCGTAATTGTGACTTCATAATTTCTTGATAAACTTCATTATTAGCTTTCAATTCAGCGTGGGTCCCCTTGCCGACTAACTTACCGTTATCTAGGACCAAGATCAGATCAGCATCCGCCACCGTCGCAATCCGTTGCGCCACGATGACTACGACACTCTGTTGAATCTGTTTATCCTGGCGTAATTCAGCCCGTAATTGAGCATCAGTCTTGAAGTCCAATGCGGAGAAAGAATCATCAAATACATAAGCGGAAGCCTGTTTGACAAGTGCACGAGCAATTGCTAATCGTTGCCGTTGACCACCAGAGAAGTTACCCCCACCTTGTTCAACGTGTGCATCCAGGCCGCCTTCTTCTTTAACGAAGTCAGTTGAACGAGCAATTTCTAACGCATGCCAGATTTCATCATCGGTCGCGTGTTCGTTACCGAATTGCATATTTTCACGAATCGTCCCTGTGAATAAAGTAGCAGTTTGCGGAACAAACGAAACGGCTTGGTGTAAATCAGCTAACTTCAACTGCCGAACATCTTTCCCATCTAATTTGACCGCCCCACTCTCAATATCATAGAATCGGGGGATTAAATTAACGAGCGTGGTCTTCCCAGAACCGGTCCCACCAATAATGGCAACGGTCTGTCCAGAATGGGCTTTAAAGTCAATATCTGCCAGCGCTAATTGCTCCGCACTTTGATATCGATAGTTGACATGATCAAATTCTAAGCTGTGTTCAGTCGTCGCTGGTAACGTTGCTGCCTTGTCAGGGTCAGTAATTTTAGGTTCAATACTTAAGACTTCTTGAATCCGGGAAGCGGAAGCGGCCGCCCGTGGAATGAACGCAAATACCATGGCAAGCATCATGAAACTCATCAATACTTGCATGGCATAAGTCATAAACGCAATCATATTCCCAACTTGCATTGTTTGACTACTAATCAATTGGCCACCAAACCAGACAATTGCCACATTAGTCCCACTCATAATCAAAGTCATTACCGGGTAAGCCAAGGCCACAATCGTATTAACCTTAATCGCATTGTGCGTGTAATCTTGGTTAGCGTCTTCAAAACGGTCCTGTTCAAATTTATCTTGACGGAATGCCCGAATAACGCGTACTCCCGTTAAGCCTTCACGAAAAACAAGGTTGATGCGGTCAGTCTTAGTTTGCATCGCCCGAAACAACGGTATTGCAAATGCCATGATCAAACCAATAAAAATCAATAGTACCGGAATAGAAACCACGAAGATCCAAGTTAATTCATGACTCTTGGTATACGCTAAAAAGCTTGCACCAATCAGCATGATTGGTGCCATAATCATCATTCGTAACGCCATCATGGCCACGTTTTGAATCTGGACGACGTCATTGGTCGTTCGAGTGATTAGTGAAGACGTCTCAACTTTATCAAATTCATCATTTGAAAAATTGATGACCTTTTTATAAATATCCGACCGTAAATTCTTCCCTAATTGTTGTGATGACCGCGCCGCCAAAAAGACGTTGCCAAACGCTGCGACGACTGATAACAATGAAAAACCAATCATTTCAAATCCGATTTTCCAGATATAACTAATGTCACCAGTAGCCACCCCGTTATTCACAATATTAGATGTCAAACTAGGCAGATTTAAGGTCGCAATCACTTGCACGATCATAAATAAGACCGCACCGATTACCGCGGGATACGAAATCCGACCCTTTGCTATTTTAAGCATTTGCACGCTCCCCTTCATTCATTCATTATTACATAATAATGCAGTATCTTAATCTAACTAAAAATGGTCCTTTTGTCAACCATCTTTACAAGTCTCACGTAAAATATTGTAACGCACTCATCGCAGTTTAGCACTCAAAAGGATTTAAGAATTTATTAAGCTCGCCTTCGTAATAACACAAAAAAAGTGCTGCGTCACTAATCGCTGACACGGCACTATGCCTAAATTTAAGCCAATACTTCTTGTATATTTTGAGGTACCTGATTTGTCACAACGGCCTCCCATGAATTCACGTTTTGTCCCTTCGTCTCAATCTTTAAATAGTGTCGTTGCTTTAGCCGGTGATCTGCGGTAAATGTCAACCAGCGTTGCTTACCTTGCGCATCGCTGGTCAGCATTCGGTAGGTATAGATATCTTCGCCCATCTGACCAGTCGAGTGGCCGATTGCCTGATTAGTCCGACCATAGACCGTTTGTACCTTAACAAATGGGTTTAAGTTATCCACCGCCATTGCCAGCTCACTCCCCTGATTCTTCGTCATCGTCGGTACAATTAACAATGTACCTACACTAATCATCATAATAATCGCCACCAACCAAACAGCCCATTTTTTATTCATAAACACTATCCCCCGAATTAATTATTTTATTAATCGTATCGGAGTAAAGTTCCTCTGGCTACCCTAACTAGGCTTTCTTAATCAGTTTAAACGATTACTAATCAAATTCGAGTTTCCTTAAACATTAAGGAAATTATTTTAACAATACTTCAATAATTATCGCGCTTTACATGCTATTCTATTAGAATAGGAAGTAGTTTTTAAATCATGGGGGGATTTATCATGCACATGCGGGGTATCAACTTTGTATTAGGTCTCGGCGTCGCGCTCGGCCTGTTAGCAGGCTGTCAGGCGGCTTCACCGGCAACTAAACAAGCCAGCAGTCAATCATCTAAGACTAGCGCTAAAAGCGTTCACAGCTCGGCTAAACACCAAGCACAAGCACGGCCTTATCAACATTGGCATACCGTCAAAGATGTTCACTTGCCTATTTTGATGTATCACAGTATTTCTAGCGGGAACCAGTTACGTGTCCCCGCCAAAGAATTTCAAACTGAAATGACTTATCTAAAGGCACACGGCTACCGAACGCTGACTGCCAATGAAGCCGTATACGCGCTCAAACATCGGCGAATTCCACAAAAGAAGATTGTCTGGATCACACTCGACGATAGCTATAAAGATAACATGACAGCAGCTTGGCCAATTTTGAAACAGACGCACCAACACGCCACCATTAATTTTATTACCGGCTTTACCCATAAGAAAAACCACTTAACTTTAGCTGATGCTAAGCGGATGCAAGCATCCGGTAATATTGATTTTCAAAGTCACACCGTTCGCCATCTGGATTTAAATAATTTAACTTACCAGGTTCAACTTACGGAATTATCAAGTTCCAAAAAATGGCTCGATCATAATTTACAACAGAACACACAAGTTATTTGTTACCCAGCCGGCCGTGCTAATCAGCAGACCATTAAAGCCGATAAACAGGCTGGCTATCAGTATGCCCTATCAACGGCACCTGGCATCGCCACCAGCACACAGAACCCATACAATCTCACTCGACAACGGGTCGTACCTGGAATGTCGCTAACGGCCTTTCAGACACTATTAACGAGTAATAATTAATTCATAGGACCCTTACTTGTGACACGATCCCAAAACCCTTTTTTATGAGCGCTTAACAGTGCTGTTGTGATCACAACAGCCAAAACGCAAAATTGGGGGTTTAATTTGATACCAATTAGCAAAAGAGAAGCGTCATAATGCTGATATACCAGCATTATGACGCTTCTCTTTTTATCTACCGACGTCGACTTATCACCCGCACGGTAGTTATGCCATCATAGGTAGCACGTAACAAACCATTGGTATTAAGCCCTTTGCGAAAAAGAGAGATATTTTATTTACAAATCGTGGAAGAGCACAAATTAATTTAATATTGGTCCTTTTTTGATGTTTTGCTTTCTCCACTATTATATACCAACTTATTATCTTAAACACACAAAAAAATCCCCACACCAGCCAATTACGGTTGATGTGAGGATTTTTTTGTAAGCACTATCTAAATTATACATGTTCCTAGTTAATTTGCAATTGGTTCCCTGGATAAATCGCACTGTAGATTGACTCGCCGTTTCGACTGGCTAGTGTGTACACATTTAATCCGCTGCATTGCGAATACCTACCCACCATGAATCACCGTACTTGACTGTGTAATACGTGTGAGAATAACCAGCTTTAGAATACCACCTGCCAATTACCATACCAGTAATGTAGTTTCACAGTAGTGAGTATTAAAGTTGCACGATTTCTCATGTATTCCTATGATAATAATGGAACCTAGTAATAATCTGGTTTCCTCTTTCGCTAAGATACTTTCTCTTATGTATTAGCCGTCTGCCTTTACAGCAGGCGGCTTTTTACATAAAAAATCCCCCACGCCGAAGCGCAGGGGATTAATCAAGTTATAACTATCATCTAGAAACTACACTAGAGACAATTAATATTATACTTATTACTTGCTATTCTGTAAAGTCTTGTAGTTATCTAATTAGCTATATTGACAGCTAATAATGCTAAATCTAAACTCTCACTAACAAAATATACAGGCAAGCAACACAAAAAAATCTTCCACTCATCAAGCAGAAGATTATCCTCATCTCTTCCGGCATCACTAACCGACAATCTTGGGGGGATTTGAAAGCTGTGATACTAATAACAGGACAAGGGACATAATAACACTTGTCGGTTTATATCACAATACCGAAAGTAATCTATAGAAAAATATTAATAAGTCCTTGTTATATTAATCAGGTTTAATGTATAATAACTGTGTTCTTTATTATCTTAGGAGAAACAGAACACCCATTTTATTTATTTAAACATTGGGCCAGTCTTGACTGGCTCTTTTTTATATATTTTGTTAACAAAAAATCCCCCACGCCGAAGCATGGGGGACTAGAACAGTTCACGATTATTATACTACTTTTGGCTTGCTTGTGAGGCGGATTCTGACGCCATTTCAGTGTCAGAAGCTGCAGAACTATTCACTACAGCGACTGTGGACGTTGGAGTTGGCGTTTCGTCAGCAACTTCATTAGCTGCTGCTTCGACTTGGCTTTCCTCGTCATTTTTAACTGTTGGTGCTGTCACTGTTTGAACGTCAGTAACAACTCCCAGCATACCAAGGATCGTTAACACTGTGTTAATAACGGCAACAATGGCTGACCAGTCGCCAGTAAACTTAATACCAAACATAGCAAAGACTTGTTGGATCAAAACAATCAGCAAGGAAATAATCCCAGCGATCAATTTACCATTCAAGCTTCCATCAGCATTTTTAAAACTAATTTTCTTCATTTTGTTTAACTTCCTTTTCATATAGATGCTTCAATTCAATATCGTGACCATCTAACCGGCCTTCTACCTTAATGACCCGATTTTCAATCGCGTTCATCGTGTCGGCGTTTTGCTGTCGTACTTTTAAACTTTCATCAGTAAACCGGCTAAGGCGCTTACCTAAATCGTTAAGTGGAACGCGTACAGTCTTGTTAAGGATCCAATTAGCTAATACACAAATACTAGCGACAATGGCAACAATTGATCCCCATTCATCCCATCCTAATCCTAATAGTGTATGCAATTATCTCACCGCCAATCGCTGGCCAGGATAGATAGTGGTGTAAATTGTCTTGCCGTTCTGACTAGCTAATGTAGTCATATTTAGGCCGTTGCGTTGTGCGATTGCCCACCAGCTGTCGCCAGACTTGACTGTGTAATACGTGTGAGAAGCACCACTCTTTACATATTCCAGCGTACTGCTTGCCGGGCCTGTTGCTAGATAGGCATAACCATTAAAACGTGGTTGACGTACCCAGCGATAACCGCCCTGAATGATGGCTTGATCAGTTTTGACCGTGGTTCCAGCTGGTAAAATCGTGATAACGCTTGATGACGTCGAAGCACCTGTGCGCAGCTTAACCGCTGTTTTGAGCGTGTAAGTCTTCGATTCTTTGACCCACTTTGCCGAGGCTGACGGCCGGTAAATGTGTTTGTTGGCTTTTCGGTTGTTGGCCTTAACTGCAGCCTTATTAGTCGGCTTGACCGTTGATTTCTGTCCAGCAGTGTAATAATCAGTATAAAGTTGACTGACATCAAAGCCACCGTAACTAATCCGGCAATGGGCTGATCCAGACCATTGCCAAGCATTGTTATTCGTATACCATTTCTTGCCAGCTGGCACAAACGGATAGCCAGCAATCCAGCCAGTCTTACCCTTGATTGTCATCTTGTTGTTAGCCCATGATCCTGACGTGTAAATGTCGGCCCGATAACCAAACTTCTGAATTTCTTGCATGAACGCGGCATTATTACGATCGTTGGTTGCTTTAGATTGGTTATTGGCTTCCTGTGATTCTACGTCAGTCGCTAGTACCGCACCAACTGGTAGCCCCGCTGATTTAGCCGTTCGACCAGCAAAGTCGGCTTCGGCAATTGCTTGTGACTTAGTAGCATAGCGTGCAAAGTGGTAACCATTGATATACATTCCTGCTGCTTGGACATTTGCAATGTTGCTGGCAGCATACGGATCCTTGTACGTACCACCTTCGCTAATTTTGACTGTAACAGCCTTGACACCAAATTCGTTACGCATAGAAACGTACTCTGCCGTTGACATGTAGCCGTTGTTATTTGACACATCGACCATGTCCATGCGTGCGGCACTGGCATTTAGCCCTAAAAAAAGAGCCGCCATAGTGGCCGCTCCAGTCAATGCTAGTTTGTTTTTGAATTTCAATTGTTTACCTCCTATTGTACGCCGTTATTATCTACGGTAGCTGATGCCTGACTGGTAACATTGACCATTAAAAAGGCCATAAAAATGGCGCCCACCGTTAAGATGAGTGCCTTTAATTTGTGCTTATTCAATTGTCTACCTCCTAGTGTACTGTATCTTCTGTCTGTGTAGCTAATGATGAATCGGCCTGCTTAGCAGCTTCTGCTTGTGCAGCTTTGTAGGCTACAATTGCATCGGACACTTGAATAACCTGAGCTTGGGTAATCAGTGATTTTACTAGATAATTGCCAGCGTATACAGTTGCTAAGTCCGATGGAATCAATCCATTGTTAACACTGTCAATTAACCCTTCTGTTAGAAATTTGCCTAAATCAAAACTCATGATAAATGACCTCCTAGTGATACAATAGCTGCTTTTATTTTTGCGTAATCTGATTGTGTTAAAACTTCCGATGAATTAGGGCACCAGTCAGTTTCGTGAGAACCGATTTCAAGCTTGGGAAACTTAATATATGCATCCACTATACCATCAACAAGCCCGAAATAAATAACAAAATTGTTTGTGCTAGAAGACGCCTGCATGGTCGAACTAACCTTAGAATAAGATTCAGTTGAAGTTGTGCCAAAAGTAGAAACTTGTCTACCTTCAAGCCCAACCATCAAAAGTGTACCAGTTCCTTTTGCCAATACTGAGCCAGTTGTTATTTGATTTTGGTTAAATGATACTGGACTGCAATACAAACCACACGCATTGCCAGTTCCAGTGATATGAATGCAAGTATCTCCATCAGAATCAGTTGTTGCTGTTGCTTTACAGTCTTTTTTATCTCCTGGATTTATATACCAATGATTTAGTCCAGATGAAAAATTAGAATTAGTTATTAAATTAGTACCAACTGCACTGTTATTAACCTGCGTTTTAAGCTCAACAAAAGCTGGTGCTGTGGTCAACCCAGCATTATCAACAGTACCCGTATCACCCTTAGCACCTTGTGGGCCAGTTGCACCTTGCGGCCCTGTTTTCCCTATTGGGCCTGGTTCACCTTGCTTACCCTGCGGTCCTGTGTCACCTTTGTCACCCTTAGCGATTGTGTGAGCGGCTTTATTCATTGCTTTCACAAAATCATCAAAAGTGATGGTTGTAATTGTTTCGCCAATGGTATTTTGAATGTTATTGGTAATAGTAAACCCGGCTGACCCATCACTAGGATAGATTGACGTCCCGGTGCTATCAACCACCCATACTTCAATGGCATAGCTACCAGCTGGCAAACTAGTCATCAAGTCAGCATCAAACTTAACGGTAACTTGGCCAGCTGTTGGATCTATTAAACTAGTTGGATCAATTGTGGTTGATTTTAGATAGCCACTAGCATTGCCCAATTTAACGGTAATTGAATTAGCATGAGTTAAATCTACTGACATATTATCATTGCCACAAATTAACGTAAAACTAGTGGTGGTATCACCAATTTTAACCGTCTGTGGTGAAGTATCAGTAAAATTAAGTGTTTTTTCCATTTTTAAGTTTCTCCTTTTTTAGCCAGCTGAACATTAAGCTGATTAATACGTGAAACTAAGCGTCTTTAAATTTTAATCCTTCAACATCAACACTATTATTGGCGCCAGACATGATTTTAATGTGGTATAGCCCCATTTCGGCATAGTCTAATAAGACGGTTTTACCAGTGCTTAACGGGTACTTTTTCCCATTGATTACAGCATAAGCACCATTGTTTTGCGGCCCAGTATAAGCAATTAATGCTTTTGGATTGGTGTTCATATTCATAATCAATGTGTCAAGTAACATTGTGTCGCCCTTGTTGTTGCTGGTATTGAATTTAGTTTTAAACCCATCAGTGAAGTTAGGGTTATCAACGACCCAATCTTGTGGTGCTGAAGACTTGGTGTTTTGCACCGTTGAATCAACTTGAAAATTATCCGTGATCGTAATTGGCCGGGTTAATAACTGGCTTTCAAACCAATCGGCTTCAAATTGATGACCACGTGGAGCAAAGTGCAATCCATCAAAGGTGATCTCACTATTCTTAACATGCGAATACTGTAAGAATTTCTGCGTTGCATCATTCAAATCTAACAGTTGTAAGTTCATTTCATGAGCTAATTCTTTACGCATCGCATTCTCAGCAGCATACATATACCATTCTTGCCGATCACTCAAGGTCGTCAGGTTATTGGCTTGGGTAGTAGCCAGAACAACTGACATACCCAATGCTTGAATCTTTTGAATGACATCTTTAGTAATGCCTTTGATGACATCTAAGTTGTAAAACTCGGTAGCGTTATTAAGCCCCATGCCTAAGATTACAAACTGGACCCCATCAAATTGCTTGCCATGACCAAAATAAGTGTCAAAGTTATCATGAATCCACTGAATCGACTTACCACTGAAGCCCCCATTAACGACCTTAATATTAGGATTGCCAGTTTCAGCAATTAAGGCCGGTTGCAATAAGTCAGACCAGCGGCCGTTGGTGCTGCTAACACCTGTGATTTGATAAGTTGAATCACCCAGATTAGCAATTTTAACGGTTGGATGTTCCTTGGAGTACATCATAGTCGAAAGTTGCCGCAAGTCGATCTTATTAATCAGTGCTGCCCGACCTCCGTTGCCAACGCCATTAACAATTACTCGATCGAGATCATCAATGCCGAAGACCTTACCATTCCAAAAAGTAAGAATGCGGAAATCATCAACGTTATGAGGATAAACATCAACATAGAAATATCGTTCAGTTAAAGTGATGTGATAGTAAAGCGTATTGATGGCTGATCCAGTAGCTTTATCTTGATAAGTTAAATTGTTTGCGTGATTGAGTGATTGGAACCGACCAGCTTGGGTTAATCCAAGAATAAAGTCGTCACTAAATGCAATGGTATGTGCATTAGTATCGATGGTTAAAGTTCCGTTTAGAATAGTAACATTGCCTTGTTTACTTTCACCAAAAGGCTTCATGACAATGTTGGAACCATGTTCGACAAGCTTCAAGCCATTGGAATTAACGATACACAACAATAATTGTGAGTTATATAAGCCTTGATTGGTAGTCACATAGTCTTGATTGGCAATTTCTGATAAGGCATATTTCTTAGCCAAAGTGTCATAGATCAACATGAAATCGACACCCTTATTCCTGTATTCACTAAAATCAAGTCTGGTGTCAGTATCAGTTTTAGCGGTATAGAATTGGTTGTCGGTCGTTTCTATCAGTGTCGTCTTCGGTATCAAGATAGCCGATTGATCCCAATCAACATAAATTGTATCGCCGACGACTGTTGCCCGATTAGTTGGCGCCATCATCTCACTAGAGTTAAACAATTTGGTCGTATGCCGATTATAGGCAAAAACCAGTTGTTGATCAGCAATGGCGTTTAACAAGATTTGGGTACTTTTTAGTTTATCAATTGCGCTCAATTCCATTAAGGCGTTGGTCTGAATATCATAAACTAGATAATCAACGCTGCCAAGATTGGTAAGGTCAATCCCAACATTAGTCGGCACTTTTACTTCAGCTGAACCGATACGTTCAATCATTGTACCAGCCCGTAAATCTACATGCTTGTTTAATAAATCAATCGTCAGCGTACCAGCGGATATAATCCCGACATTCGGATAATAGCCTAACCCGTTAAATACATTTAGATATTGTTGAAGTATTTCAAAATTTGAAGCCACTTTTTGATACCAATTATGGTTTAACGGAAGTACTGCTAATTCGTTTGTTGCTAAAGTATGATCATCAATGTTCATTTGGCATTACCTTCTTCCAACTAACAACACCATTATTATCAATAGTCGGTTTCCCAAGCAGCACCATCTGGGGAAACTAATTGATTGTTAGCGTTTAAAATTTTTCCAATCTCTTCTTTCGTGTAAAAATTCGTAACATCGATATTTGGCTTGTTAGCGATATCTTCCCATTTTATCGGGAACCGCTTATTAATAGCATCAACCGCATCAGTTACTATTTTTACCGCGTTTTTTAATGCAATACTCATGAAATCCCACCCAATTCGTTAAGTTTGTCTATCGTATCTTCATCAGTAATCAAATCACCATTTTGTATGTCGCCTAACGCTGCCATTAATTGAACCATTGTCTTGCCAACGTGATTATGAGCATTGGTAATGTGTTTAAACATGGCAACATTAATATCATTGACGGCCAAGCTGGCATTATCAAACGTAATCGTTGGTAGTGAAAATTGATTAAACGGATTACGTTCATAACCGTTAAGTGCTACAGTAGTTTGCCAATCAAGGTTAGGCATGACTAACTTTACCGTTTCACACTGTTTAATAGTTACATTCCAAGCGGTAGTAGTAAGCGTTGCAATTGGTTGTGCTTGAACTGTTTGCCGAGCATACTCAGTCATGGATCCTTGATCAGTAAAACGCTCATCACTGAGGGGATCACCACGTTGCAATCCCCATTTTTGAATACTAGCATCATCACGATAAGTGAAATCAACTTGATATTTAGTTTGTGAATCGTTATTGCCACTACTTTTATCAATTGGCTTGCCCAAACAACGAACCTCATTAGCTAGGCTAGTTGTATCAAGCGACAATTTAACGTTTTCAACATCATGTTGGTAAAACAATGTATCAATAACAGGCTGATGTTTTAGATATGTTGCACTATAAAAAATAATTTGTTGGTTATCAATAACATAACTGGCATCAAATTTACTGGTATAATCTTGCAAAAATTTATTGAATGATGAATTACCAAGATTTTCAATTTTGATTCTAGGAAAATCACCAATAAATTTAGCTGTCAGCCCTTGATCGTTATTGTCGAGCATAAAGTTAACTGCTTCGGATAATCCATAGGTTAGTGTTCCGGTTTTGACATTATTCTGTCGTGCATTATTGGCTAACCTATAAAATAAGTGGCTAGCTGTTACTTCATATACTGATACTCCGCCAGAAACTGTCTTGGTACACTGAATAATGACATAGCTTTGCCCATCATAATGGACGATATTCTGAACATCTAATAGTTTAATAGCTTGTTCATAAGCCAAGCTATCAGTAATGGCAAATGTCACTTGCCACTTTTCGTTGACCGTCCAAGATTCTTTAAATGTCTCTTGCAAGTCAGCTAGTGGCAACCGTTCTCTATGCTGGTTAAGCCGATCACTGATAGTTAGCTTGGGATATTGAATCATCAATTTAGATACTTGAAATAAAAGTTAACAGTACAATTCAAATCTTGACAACCAGTAATCTTGAAATGATTGTTACCGCTAGCTAACCGGATAATGCCGTTGTCAGTATTAATCCCAGCTGCTTGCCCATTAATTTGTGGATTTACGCCAATTAGCTTAAACGTATCTCCAGTTGTTAATGACTTCGTACATGTAATCGCATCGCCAGTAGTTGTGTTAGCGATTGTCGGTGAACCAATACCGGTCAATGTAATGTCAAAATAATCACCTTGTACCAAGGGATCAACTGGTAGTTCGCCAATATTATTAACATCAAATTCAGATGTTCTGAATACATAATTCACTATATCAGTCGGTAACCCTAAGCCAATATTCGGCATCTCATTAATATGAGCTGACGGCATAATGCTTTGTGCAACCCCAGTAAAGTTATTTAATGTAACAGTGATCATCATCATCTTGTCACCATAATATTCAGCAGTAATTGTCTTTTCACGAACGTGATACATGCGACTACCATCATTGTCAAAAGCAACCCAATAATTATGACGTCGTATTAGAAAGTTTGACAGTGACTGGAAAGTTAGTTTTTCATCAGCATCGCCGCGACAATAAGCAATGAACTTCAAAACTATATCACGTTGATCCAAGCGGCTATTAGCAAGCTGTTGACCATCGCGTGTACCTGCAGTTCGATAGGTATCGGCGATTACTGGTGGCAACCAATCAAAATCAACTAGATACACGTTACTTAAATTCGGATCATCAAAAATTGATTGCCATGCTTGACCATCTTCACTCAAAGCGAGTTCAACCGGATCAAAACCCAACGGGTTCGTATATTCGCCAAATAAATAAGCGTGCGGTTTGTCCGCACGCTCTGAAAATACTTTCATATTAACCTCCTAACTGTTCTGCATTCTGAATGTCTGAGCGTCTTTTTTGACGCAACTTTGCAGCCAAGTCGTCTAGTAACTCTGGCTTCTTATCGGCAATAATTTGCAACAACGCATTAGCTTGACGCAATAATGAATTAGTCTCATTATCATTTTCATGATTGTTATTAGTCTGAGTTGAGACGGGTTGAGCACGCATAGTTGTATCCATAGCCTTAGCTAATAGTGGATAAGCCGTGACATCATAAGGATTAATCACAAACTCATGGTGTTGGCTATTATCACCAATGATTGTAGTTTGCTCGTCAAAGACTTCGCCACCATGGGCAAATCGACGACTACCTTGTGGGCCACTATGCAGCCAATCAACCTTTGGAACACCCCAAATAGAAGTATGTCCAATACTGTTTCGCCAATCGGAGTTATTAAAGAAAGCTAACAGTTCATCGAGCGGATTCATCCGATTAGTATGTCCTGGCATCGCAAAAGCAGCAAATGTTCCTGGTGTATATTGCAAGATACCACCGGCTTCATTACCCCCACTATTCACATCATGAACAGTTTGAATGACAGATTTACCGCCAGATTCACTCATGATAGTTGCTTGTAAAAGTTCACTGAAGCCTGCCGGAAGACTATCAATGCCCATCATCCTGGCGGCTTTATCAATTAAGCCAGGATTGTAGTGACCAGCCTTACCGTCGGTTACTTCCAGCTTTTTTTTGGTGCTGTTTAGCATTTCCTTGAACTTATTAACCGCTATACTTGACAGCTTGCCAATGGCACCACTAGCTAATTCACCAAAACTAGCTGCCCCTTTAAATAGGCCATCTGTAGCTTTATGAAGTAGATTGGAAATGTTTCCAAGCGGATCTTTAAGAAACTTATCAACAGCCTTGGCCTTGTCACCAATCCATGAGCCAATGTCAGATAGCTTACCCTTAGTCCAATTAATCGCATTGCCAACAATACCGCCGTGCGCATAATGATCGACGCCAGCAGACGCCATAATGGCAGCTGTTTCATCGCCATTGTATACTCGTGTACCAGCTGGCAAAGGTAGCACTGCATTGCGTTGGTGAGTCATCTTTAGTTCACCAGAAGGCAGTTGTAACAGTTCCTTCCAGTTCTGACCGGCACCATCGTTAACCATTGATAGACGAGTATGCACAACACCACCTTGGGCAAATTTAACTGGCTCTAAATGGTGAATGCTGGTTTTATGACCAGTGAAGAATTTCCAAACTGAATCGATTGCATCAACGCCGGCATTAATAACACTCAAAACGCCGTTAATACCGTCTTGTGCGGCTTTCTTGATGCCTTTCCATACATCACCAAAGAAATCGCTTAACCCTTGCCACATTGAATGCCAAACATTGCTAATTGAATCTAAAACATCACTAATGTGTGATGATAACCAATGGGTAGCTGTTTTAGCTATTTGACTAATTCTATCCCAAATATTGCTGAAAAAGCTGCTGATACTATTCCAAATAGAATGCCAGATTCTTTTAATCAAATCTAGTGCGTCTTTAATCGCATTCCAAATTGCCTCAACAATTGGCAATAAAAATGCTTTCATACCTCGCCATATCGTACCAAAGAAGCTACTAATTGCATGCCAAACGATGTGCCAAATAATACTAATTCCTTTTAATTCAAGATGAATGAAATTTGAAATGGCTTTAAAGATTACTTTAACTATTGAATAGATTCCTTCCCAAACAATATGGAAAAATGTACTTATAGCCTTCCAAACAACTTTCCATACATTAATTACTGGGGTGAAAACAGTTCGCAAGAAATCTACCAGCTTTGACCACAGGTTCTTCACAGTTTTAATGGTAGCTTTAATTAGGTTGGTGAACGGTTTGATAAAAGGCTTTAGGATAAGTGCGGCTAATCCAACAGGAAATAAAAAAGCATACATTAATACTTTACCGAATCCTTTTAGAATATTTCCAATTGTTTTTAGCACTTGGCGAAAACCTTTCGACACCGTCTTTATAATATTGCCAATTTCTTTACCAATGGCTTTTTCCCAGCCAAGCTTCCCTGTGAAAAACTTTTTTACAGTATTTAAAGCCTTTTGAGCACCCTTAATCAGACCAGAAAACCATTTTCCAGCGCCTTTGAATGTGTTAGAAATAAATTTCCCTATCTTGCCAAATGTACTGGTAACAGCTTTCCAAATGCCATTAACAAAGTCTCTAAACTTCTTGTTGTGCTTATATAGCTCATATAACCCAACACCAATTGCAATAATAATTGCCGGAATTAATAGCCATGGTGTAAAGGCAGCACTGACCATTCTTCCTGCTATGGTCGTTAAGTGTAATACATCATTCATGTTTTTGAGGGCCATAACAGTTGTTAAAATCTTTTTTGCAATAAAAAATGTCGTTAGTGCTGCAGCGATAGCTTTAATGGCACCTTTATTATTTGCTAAAGTTTTTAATCCTGAAGCTAAACTTCCTACTGATCTTGAAGCAGTTTTACTATTATTTGATACTTTGCCAAGTGGATTAGCTAAAAACCCGAGCACTGAAACCACATCACTAATAACTGCGCCCACAACTTTAAAAGCAATAGTTAGGCTACTCTTAACAATGCTGCCAAACGCTTTAATATTACCAGCATTTTTTGCAAGCCAAGCTGAAAACTTGTCGACTGACTTACCAGCGTTTTCAACCATCTTATTTAGGGTGTTTGTAAATCCCTTACCAGTGAAATTGCCGCCAGTAAAAGCTTTAGTAACCGTGGCGAATCCTTTGCTTACTTTATTACCTAAATCTTTAAATAAATTTTCAGTATGAGTTTCAGAAACCCATTTAGAAATAGTGCCAAAGATTGGGTTTTGCGCTTTGAGAAGCGGTTGTTCAATGTCACCTAGAAGCTTTGGCATTTGTGCTTTAACTGTCCGTTGCATACCAGTCATGGTCTTCAGCATATTATCGGCCGCTTTACCATACTTATGATTACCTAGTTCAGTAAAAACGCTCTCCATGTCTTTACCAGTGATTTTTCCTTGCCGAGCCATATTGCGCATTCCTGCAACAGTTGTGTGCTCATGCTTGGCTAGTGCTTCATCAATCATTGGAAAATAAGCGCCTATTTGGTTTAATTCGCCAGCAGACACCTTACCGGTAGCTAAACCATGAACCATGTCTTGAGTTACTGACTTCATTTGATCGCCAGTCAATCCGACGGCATCACCCATATTCAACATGGCTTTTGACAACTCATCAGCTTCAGGCTTACTGGAATGTAAATGATAGAATCCTTGTTCTAACTCGTTAACTAGATCGCTGGCTTGACCAGTCTTCTTGCTTAAATCATTGATTGTGCTGACCATGCCTTTAGCCTGACTAGCTGACCCAGTTAAAGTTGTCCATGTTTGTAGCATAACCTGCTGTTCTTTGTCAAAATCATATCCGGCCTTGGTTGCCTCAACAATGCCATCTTTAACTTTGTCATAAGCACTGTACAGTGCATTACCAACAAATGTGCCTTCGATAATATCACGTAAACGGTGACCGTTCTCACGTGTTTTTTTGGCGTTTTCGTTAAACTTTTTAAACCCATTACTGAAGCCATCTTTTATTTTTAGGAGCAATGAATGTTTCTTAGGAGTTTGCTTAATTCGCTCTCTGAAATGTTTGAAAATATCGGTGAAATGATCTTTAACACGCAAAAGCACGGAGCGCTCCTTAGGAACGTCCCGTACTTTACGTGAGAAGATGCCAATGTTTTCATCGTTGATTTTAGACTTTAATGTCGTCACAACATCATGTGGAATTTCTTTGAGACGGTCAATTAGTCCACTAATCTTTTCACGGATTGAGTTACTTGAATTAGTGACTTGATCCTTATACTCGTTGAAGTTAGCTTTAGCTTCGTCCATAGCTTCTTTCTGCTTGGAAGCATAATTGTGCCACTTTTCACCACTCTCACTAACTTTAGATCCCATGTCAGCAGCAGCATGAACTGCTTCGTCCATCGCTTGACGAGCATTAGCAACCCCTTGGCTAATCTGATCCATAAATTTCCACACAAATGTTTTTTCAACAACTGCACTCATTAATTGGCCTCCCCTCTGTCAGCTTTTGCTTCCATTAATCTTCGATACATAGCCATTTGAGGCGTATCAGGTTGTCGTTCTTCAACCGTTCGATAATCAGTTAATTTACTAATCTCGTTTGCAATTTGTTCATCGGACCGTTCTACAACTTCACCTAACGGCTGACTGAGTTCGACGCCATAGGTTGCTTGTGGCATTAGCCGAGCGTGCATTTGCTCGCGTTGCTGATTAAGCATGTTGACCTGATAGCCATGCCAAACAGCTTTAAACTCAGCCGGTGTCAACTGTTCTAATTGCTCTGGAGTTAAGCCTGCACTTCGGGCATAGCTTATTGCGGTGTACCAGGTTGCAGAACTTTTTTCAGCTTGTCCAGTTGTGCTTGAAGCTGCTCCATCCCCAACTGATCCTGATTGTATTGGTCGCTGCCCTCTTTTTCCGATTCCAGTTTCTTCTGCATAATATCCATGATCTTGTTGTATCCTTTGACAAAACTGGTAAGCTTCCGCGCTAAAAAATTATCAGCATGTAAAGATTGAATAATGTCAGAATAAGCGGCGTTGGTCTTATCATCGTCAGCAAAGATAGTGTCTTCAAGCGCTTCTACTACTTTGTCACGACTAGGCTGTGAACGCTTAAAGTAAGCCAATGCGTAATAATAGGCGTTAACGATTTGATCTGGGTCTTCATCTAATAAACCATCAACAAGGACATCAAATCCATCGCGACCGTTTTCACTGAGTTCCTTTTTTACTTGGTTAGCAAACGCATAGTTAAGCTTAGGGGTGCAAGTGGTGCCATCAATAATTAAATTTTCCATAATCTAAATTACCTCCATTATTTTCCGAGTCCGCTAGTGTCCGAGTCCGCTAGATACGCTAGCGCTACCAACATCAGTGTTGTGAGCGAAGTCAAACATCTTTAACCCGTCAGCTAATAGCTGTGGGTCAAGTTCAGCCACATCTAATACACCATCTTGCGTGTTACCATCGATATTGTAAGTGATATTAGCATGTAACAAGTTATTAACTGCTTCGGTTTCTGGCAATCCATTAGGTTTAGCCATGCCAAATTCAGCGGGCACAGTCTTAACTTTTCCAGCAGTATCTAAAGTCGCTTCATTGAAATCCATGCGCCAAATGCCAACCGCCACATCTTGTTGAACTGCTTTTTTTAATCCATCATGAATCTTGTCACCGATCGTCCAATACGAATCAACGACAAATGTTTGAGATCGTGAACCAGACGTATGCAAAACGCCCTGCTTTAAGTTTACTGCCGAACTAGCACGAGTATTAGTTGTACTAGTTGCCGCTTGTAATCCTAACATTTGAATCAGAGTTGCTTTATCGTCCCACGGAAATTTGATCCCGTATAAAATTTTGTCAGCACTCTTTGTTTGTAGCTTTAATCCAGCCATATAGTGTTTCCTCACTTTCCATAGACAAAAATATCAAATAAATATGCCAACCGAGTTAACGGCCGACCTTCTAAACTGTTATCAATTAATTTGTGCATTGACGAGCTGTCATACTTAGACGGCCATTCAGTTAGTTCCAATCGTTGCATAGCATTAGCAACCTTACGGCCTAATGCGTAAGCTTGACCAACATTAGCTACATCAGCATAGACATCAACAGCAACGGTAGCTAAGAAATAATCCAAAACTTTAATATCAGTTTGTTCTTGCTCGTTTTGCAAGCTGACAACTACTTGTGGAAACTTAGTTGGTCGCTGCTGGCCGAAATCATATACTGGAACGTTAAATGCTCGCAGACATTTTTTAACGTTCAATAATAAATCTTCCTCCGGTGACATATCAATCACTCCCTAATACTGCCAAACGCATAATGCGTTCAAATTCATTATTAAGCCTCATTGCGACTTTCTCACCGGTAGGCTTCATAAACGGTTCGGCGGCCATTTTATAAGTGCCATATTCTACATAGACACCATAATAATCAACGCCATCTTGACTGGTTATTGGCTTCTTACTACCACTCCCAGCAATGGCTGCCAGTGCTCGTTTCTGATCTGCAACTGTTGCCATCGGCATGATAGATACCGACTTGCCATCATCACTAATCTTTATTTCCAACGATCCTTGCAATGTTCCCGTTGGCACATAACCAGACTTACCATGTCCAACTTGAGTGCGTTCTAAGCCTTGTGCAGCCTCTTGCTCGCGTGCACCAGCATTCTTGATAAATGCTTTGCTAAGCGCAACGGCTCGCCGATATTCCTTATTGGCTTCTTCCATGGCCTCTGGCATACCATTGCGTGCAAGCCCTCTGGCAGTCTCAAATAATTGGTTAAAATAATCAACGTCAATTGAGAACGTAACGACAGGTATTTTGTCATAGTTATTCGCCATGTAGTATCACCTCATTACGAATAATGTAGAACGCCGTTCGCTTATCATGCTGACTAACTTTTTGAATCTCGTGCACCGTGTCGTTATCACCTTCAACATATTCACCATTAAGGCCAATCGCATCGGCCTGATAACGTCCATAAACACGAATAACCGTTGCATTATACACCGTGCCATTGGGGGCAAATGTTAAATTGACCTGTTGCACATTAGCTGGCACTACTTGGCTTCGATACCTTACTTGATGATTAAGGCTGTCGGGATCATCATCAAGAAGCTTAGTCAATAAATAGACCTTATCTGAATAACGCATGCTATCACCAGCCAATCGCAGTAGCGCTGCGCGTTGTTTTAGCTTGACCATCTACCCAGGCTTGAAGATCTGGATAGTAGGGTGCCAGATCGTTAACGTTGAACTGGAAAGACAGCCCTTCTTCACTGTGAGACTTTTCACCCTCGTTGTGAAACTTGTTGAACTTAGTTACAGCCAAATTCTCTACAATGTAGTCTAATCCTTCCGGCAACCCTGAAATTCTAACCGAACGGCCCAGATATAAAACAATGGCTTGCTCTGCATGATCAATATACAGCGTCAATCGCTTTCTTTCATTATCGGTAGGAGTAATACCTAGTAGAGTAATGACGTTTTCTAATGTCTTACCACTGTCCTGTACACCACTCATAGAATGCCTCCTGACTAGTGACCGAGGCCTGATCCCGGTACGATAGGATCAGCGCTAGTTACAAACTGTGCCATCGGAATCAATTTTTGATCGTAGACTTTCGTCCAATTAGTGCCATCAGCTAAGTCGTCCATCGTAGGATAAGCTTTGCCCGAATGCTTGGAAGTGAAGTTGCTTTCGTTCCAAGACAACCCCTGTGGTGCAAAGACAAACCGGCGGCGGTTAACAAGGTAGTCAACACCATGGTTCTTTAACGGATCACGATTAGTTTCAACCGCATTAATGACTGGCAATTCAGAATAGCCAACGGCACCTTGAGCAAACAAATAACTCGTGTACTTGCCACCGCTTACTGGTAAGCTATCGTCAACCACAATTTGGACGCCTTTAATCTTATCACCAGCATCAGGCGCTTGAATTGATGTTGGTACGTTGCTGTTACCATTTAAGACAAAGGTTGAGTTATTCTTAGCATCAACTAGGTTGGCATCTTGTAATTGACGTAGAACATCAGAATGAACTGCTACAATAGCCAAGTCTTTATAGCGATCGCCTAATAAGAAGCGGGCCTTGTTGAAGTTCTTCAAGCTGAATGTGGTATCAGTCTTATCAGCAGTAGCGTCTAATTGATTGACACCCTTCATGCTGGCTGAACTGAATACTCCTGTGAGAGTTTTTAGCAAAAGCTTTTCATAAATATGTGACCAATAATCACTGACTTGATCACCAATAGCACTTAAAGGATCCGCACCTGATAGTTCAGCTGATAAGTCAGTTGCACTCCAAGCTTGGTCAAAACCTAATTTACGGGCTTGTGCTAAGTCAGTAGTAATCTTGTTGACTAATAAATCCGTTGTGTCATCTGGCACTTGCGGATCATTGTCAGCTAGTGGCTTGAACAGCGGCATGTTGGCTACTTTGCCAGCGCCTAATAATGCTGCAATTTGTGGCACGCTTTGAACGACACCACTTGTAAAGAAAGCGTTGTTTTGCGTTGACTTTTCAGCTAAATAAGCCCCCCAGTGTTCAGGGATCTTCATATCACTTAATTGGGTAATGTTTCCGTTTACCATATTTTATCTCTCCTTATTATTTGCCAACATAAAACGACTGGCTAATGGGTTGGGCACTAGCAATTAATTTTTGAGCCTGTTCTTTGTCGGTATTGTAAATTTCAGTTTGTTTTGTTAAATTCCAACCATCTTTGGACCATGGATTATTAGTCCCCGCTTCTTGTGATGAAGTATTGTTACTCCCAGTAGTGACGGCTTGCTTACCAGCCAATAACTTTTCAGTAGCCGCTTGTACTTGGTCATCAACGTATTTCTGCAATAATCCTAGATTATCGCTTGTGGAATCTTCGTCAGCACCCATAACCAGTGGTAACATGTCAGGGCTAATCCCCTTATCAAGTAGCATTGACTTGGTCTTATATTCCTGAATCTGAGTTGCCAATTCTTGATTTTTTTTAGCCATATCAGCTTCATGTTGTTTACGATCAGCTTCAGCCTTTTGATCAGCGGTCATTTTAGCTCGTTCTTCGGCCTGCTTTTGCGCAACAACCAACTGCTGTTTAAAGTCAGCTTGCTGTCGATCAAGTTTCTTAGACCATTTAGCATGCTGTTGACCAATCAATTCATCAATTTTAGCTTGTTGTTCATCGGTAAACGTTACCGGTTCATCAGACTGCTGACCACCTTCAGGGTTGGTTTCCGGATTCTTTGGTTCTTCACTCATTAGACAACCTCCATTTAACGTCTGTCGACTTAATTCGTTTAACGCCCGTCGGCTAAAAGTGCATAAAAAATAGACCTTTTAATGCCATGTCCAGGGCAATAAAATATTAGTCAAGTTCACTTAAGACATCTTTATAATCCGTTTGTACTGGAATTACATTGCAATGACAACGTGGGTGAAATGGGGGCACGTTCATACCGACCACAGCATCTTTAATTTCAACGATTGTACCATCGTGGCCCTCACAGTATCTGCAAACATGAGGATTATCTCGGGTAACAATCTTTAGCTTGGTAAATCCTAAATTGCTGTATTGCTTGGCGCATTCCCGCGTCTGAGTTGCTTTACTCTCAGTAACTAAAATACGCTCCATATCAGCCTTAGTTGACATGTAGCGCTTTTGCATTGCTGTTTCCCATAAATCTTCATTAGGATTAGGCTTGCCAGCAACACCTAGTTCTTTTGCAACAATTTTACTAATAGAATTAGGGTTGACATGATTTTGCATTTGAAACTTGATAATGTTATCTAAATCAATTGCTAAATTATTGGCATGTTTGAATATTAAATCTAATGAGGTATTCTCTGGCTCGTTTTGAGCAGCCACTCGATACAATGCACGATGTCTGAGCTGTTTATTGTACCCACCTAACCCACTACCAGTTAGCTTAGTTACCTGTTGAACAATATCCGCCTGCTTAGCTTGAACTAACTTGTTAACCTTTAGTCCCATGTTAGCGATGTTAACGCGTGCTTGCGCCTGGGCTACATCTAGATTAGTTTTGTAAGGCAGATTATTTAATAATGTGGCTAAGACTTGCTCTTCCTCACGATTAGCACTCTGTTTTAACTCAAGTACCGTATCGGTTAACTCTTTAATGTCTGCAGCATCGGCATCATCTTGCCAGGTTACATTTTTGTGTAGAAAATAGGTTAAATTCTTAACCTGGGCATGATGTGAATGTTCGATAATGTTAATCAACTGTTGAAATACTGGATCCTTAACATCTAAGATTTTTGCCAAAGCATGAGCTAATTTATTAATGTCCATAATCAGCCTTCTTTGTTGTTATTATCTGGTAATGACGCCTTTTCGCCAGTTGCAAATATATTGCCTAGCCCACCGCCACCTTGAGCATAGTTATCTTCATCTTCCTTAGCGTCATGTATACCTTTTTTGATGCGTTCTGCTTCAGTGTCAGCATTGATTCCAGTAATTGGCTCAGCCATATCACGAATGGTTTCATCACTGAATTTTCCAGTACCATTTAGCAACGTAATCAGTTGCGCGGTCGCATCATCATTCTTAGGCAGATTTGGCATAAAGTTAGCTTTAATCATCGTATTCCATTTGTCAGGACTAATTTGATTGAGTGTTTGCCAATAGTTGACACAAGCATTCAGGCGAGCATGTAAGCCACGTTTAAACAACGTTTCCTGTAGTTTGCGTTCTTGATCACTGCCCCACAGTTTATAAGACATAGCTACACCAGAAGCGTTAGACGCAAAGTTTGGATCATTAACATTAGGCGTATTAGTATACTTGTGAATTTCGTTGATAAGGAAATTAGTATATGTTGACCAGCCAGCAGCATCATACTGCTTAGTCAGATACTTAGCATCGGGTTGAATAATATGCTTGGCAGTAGAACCAACACCGCCACTTGCTGCGAACGGCTCCAAATACCACATGTGATTTTTAGGATCAACATTTGGATGAGCTGGTTCAATGATAATCGGCTGACCGTCTTGGCCTATTTTTTTAGTACCATTCTCGTCTAGCAAATACTTAGGTTCTGTCATATTAGAAAACTTACCAGTCAAGACGATATTGGCGTTGTTGAAATCTTCCTGGAAGTCAGCCATCATTGAAACACTTTTATCCAGTGCATCTAGTTGATCTAGTTCAGGTTCCCAATCGCCTAACCGTTCATCATTATTGCGATACTCGGTTAATGGAACAATACCAAAAAAGTGTGGCAATGTATCATCCAAGACTGCATTGGCAACAGGTGAATTAGTTTGAGGTAATCCGCCCTGACTATGGAAGGTAAAAAGCCGGCTATCGGTGTAAACCTCATAATGTTCTACTAATTGATTATCTAAAATGCCAGTCTGATAATAACGGACACCAATAAGTGGCTTGTGATCGACAGTATCATCATAGATCACAAATGCTTGTTCAGGATCAACTCGAACTAATCCTAAATCAGTCACTCCGTTTTTAACGTATACGAGATCATATGCTCGACCAGTGATTGATAAGTCCTTCGCTAGTTGTTGGTTGACATAGTCTGCATTCGTATTAGTGATAAAAGTGTCCAATACATTTTGGAACTTTTGTGCATGGCTATCATCTACTCCAGTATCATCTTGTAGCTTTAACTGAATGGGATTACCTATTAAATAGCCAACTCGAATACTTGTCATATAACGAGCAAATGCTGCCGCTACTCGATTGTTAGCATGGTAAGGATTATCACTATCTCCTTGCTTTTTAATTGCGTTATTAGCTTGGTAGTAATCATACAAAGTTTGAAGTCTTGAGACTTGATGATTTTGGTGATGGTTAATAAACTGATAGACAATCTTCATTAATTCTAATGGCTGTTCTGAAACTGCCGTATATGTTCCAACTGGCATCGTGTAGTCTCGGTTGGCTTCACGGTCAAAACGTTGTTTTCCATAAATATTATTAATAATCATTCACTCCCATCTGACGACCAATCGCGTATTGTTCATCCCATTTAACACCTAACGATCCATCATAATCCCCCATATATTGGCGAACTGCATAACGTAAGGCATCAATTGCATGGTTGTCTTGGTCTTTAGGCTTGCTTAGCGTGTTACCCATGCGATCACTGTCAAAGACGTAACTGTTTAATTCACGCCACAAGTTCTTACATTTAGGGTGAACGTGAATTTGATATTGCCATAGTTGGTCAATACCAGCCTCAATCGGTGTTTTTACAACGCTATCAGCATTGACGATTCCTAAATCATTTAACTGAGCGGTTCTTTCAGGATTTGCACTATCTGCATATATCCTGGCTCGTTCATAGCCGTTAGCTTTTAACCATTCTGCAACATGTGGTGTTGTTTGATGATAGGTATACATCTCGTCATAAACCCATAGTTGCTTATTGCGAACATCAACAGCAACGGCCACGAAAGCGTTAGGATCATTACCGAAGCCATAGTCCAGGCCAAATCCCGTTTGCCCACATTCTTGTATTTTGTCCATAGTGTTAAACTCAATTTGTTCAATGTTGTCTTCAAATACTAGTCCCTCAGCTACACCCCAGTCGCCATCAACGACCGTCTTAGCGCGTCTAGGGTTGGTTTGGTATAAACCTATAGAGTCGCTGCTTATATTCGTCAGAGACGAACTCATTGCATCTAACGGTAGTCGTGCGAACAAAGGCATCATCACGTTTCTGGTCAAAAAAACTCACGCTTTAGCCAATGGTGTTCGTTCCAAGGATTAAACGTAAGTGTTACTTGATAAAAGACTTGTGGATCATTGCCACGTAACGATTCAATTACCGTTTGTAACTTGCTAAACGATTCAATTTCATAGGCTTCTTCTACCCACAGCCAACACAATTCACCAGTAAGGACATTAACTGAAGTTAGTTTCAACGGATCATCAAGGCCACGAAAGATAATTTTCTGGCCAGTTGGTAAGTAAGTGATTTCTGGCAATGACTCGTTATACTTAAAGTAACGCTCTAAGTGGAAGTCATTAATAGCATTCTTGCATTCCACGAAGGTACTAGTCTTGTTGGTATTGGCATTACGCCTTACAACCAATATATTTGACCAATGATACTTAACTAACCGGTAGATTAAATTGTGAGCGGTGGTTACCGACTTCTTCGATCCACGACTGCCTTTAATCACTCGGTAAAAGTGATGATCACGCCAGAAATCAGTATAGCCAGAACCAATTAATTGTCGTAAACTTAAATTAAATTGTTGGGTGGTTGACATATGACATCATCTCCAGGGGGGACGTTAACATGATAATAGCAATAATTATTTTATTTTTAGGCCTACCAATTTTCTTTCATATGGCATGGCGGGGTTTAAATTGGTTTGTAGATTTCATTTTGATTGCAGCGGTTATCGGTTTAATATACATAGCTTGGTGGTTTATCGTGGCGTTTGTCATACTATTAGCCATCTCATATACAATCAAGCATTTTGTTGGCCGTCATCGGGCAAATCGTCAGTAAAGTTGATGACAACTTGTTGGTTGTCTTTACTAGATCGTTTGGCCTTAGCCTCCGCAATATCTGCTTCAGCTTTAAGCTTGCGAATCTGTTGTTCAACGAGCTTATCGTTGCCCGGATAACGCTTTAGTATTTCCTTAGCAACAGCCGTTTTGTCCTTGGTAGTTGGTGGACGTTCAATAGATTCAGCACCGTCAGCAGTACCCACCACTACGGTTTCTAGCTCTTCACCACGAAGCACTCTAGTGTAAAATTCCATAACCTCTTTGGCATCTGCAATCTTGCTAGATTCTATCTCAGCCATCTGTTCATCGATGTATTTTTTGATGTCAGGTTTTGTCAGGTTCTCCTGTCCAACTGAACGGGCTGAACGTTTCTTATATCCTGCTAGAATAGCTGACTGTGTAGCATTTCCAGACTTGATATACTCGTCGGCAAACTTTTGCTGTTTTGGCGTTAACTTTCGTTTCATTACATACCACCACACCTCCATTAATTGGAATTAATTAGTCTAGCTCAATTGCTTAATGCGTTTTGAGAAACAATAACAACGCTTGAATAAATTAATTTGAATCCATGATTCAACGTAAGAATGATTATTCTCGTCGTATTTCGTTATATAATGATGTACCATTTGCTCGCCCTCCTTTATTTTTAATATGTAATTCACTAATCTAGTAAGTCGTAAGTTTGCTTAAAAATATCTGGCTTACATGGGTAAAGTTCACCGCGAACGCCTTTGATAATGTAATCACCGATATTAGCAGTCATGGTTCCCTCTAAAGTTTCAATCTTTAAGATAGGGTGATCCGGATCATGATAGCTTACTCTAAGTGGATCGAGCCTTAGCTTATCTTGTAATGCATTAAAGCAAGTTACCGTATCTTGAAATACTTCATACTCAATAACTACTGGCTTCTTTTGTGCTCGCATGCTGCACCTCCTTATTTTTATCCAAACGAAAAGCGCCATGCTGTTTAGCACGACGCTTTCTATTCTTACACCACTTATCTAGCCGAGCATCAGCCTGCACCCATTCAGGCGACTCGTATCCGTATTTACTATGAATCATTACTGGCATGACGTCACTCCTAAATTTATGTACACAAAAAGCCTGACGTCAGCCAGGCCTATGTATTGTTGCCTCATAAGATGGCGATCCTGTTATTCAACAATACAATTTTATATCATACTATATCCAACATCATTTGAGTTGCAATACACACTATTTACTTTACTAAAAAGATCCCAACTAAATGTCAGGCTCCTGTACACGGTTATTATCAGAAAAACGATTATAGTTTTTGCAACCATGTTTGATTATGTTACCACAGCGCACATGTTTCCGCATGCAATTTGGTGGCCGTTTGATTGCGCGTCTTATGTATGTGCCATCCAGTTTTCCACGCTAAATGGCAAGCAAGTAAGCTGAGTTATTGTTGATTCAAATGGTTTCACGCACTGTCGCTTGCATACTTACTTGCTTAATGTGCTTGGTAGGGATTTGCACCCTACAACGTATGGAGGTTTTCAAGACCGCATACAATCTTTCAGCTAATTTGGACACACATTTATCGCTAGGGTAAATTTCGGTGCGCTCCCCAAACGCCTTAGCCATGGTTTACCTATTCCGCCACAAGCACAGCCAATGTAAACAAGACGATGGGAGTTCATGTTATGAAGTTAATTCCAAACACGACTCCAGCCACATCTCAAGCTTTCAGCAGTTTAGTGACTTGCTTGGGTCAATATGATTGGTGTGGGCCAAGTCGCGAACTTATTTCAGATTCGCAACTTCCCCCGCTAATTATATCGCCGGTAGGCCTCGAACCTACATCCCATTGCGGCTTACCAATTAGCCCACAGCGATACTCACATTTAACGGCCGACGTTAAATACGAAGACTAATGCCGGCGGCAGAGAGAGGAGCGCATCCACCACCCCTTATAAATCCGCCAGCTACACAGATAGCTGGATTTGAACCAACATAGACGGTTTTGGAGACCGCCATCTTGCCAATTAGATCATATCTGCTTAATAGACGGGCCATCATATCAACTTAATCAAGGAGGCAACACAAACTGTACATCTGTACCCGTCTAACGTAGCCTGCTGGACTCGAACCAGCGACAACCTGATTAACAGTCAGGTGCTCTACCAACTGAGCTAAGGCCACAACAATAATCGATAGGGCTATCAGAAAAACGTTTATTTGTCGCCCTAACCAATTATCGATAATACTAATTTACCACCAATTTATTGCTATGAAGTCCGGCTCGAGTTCGGAAAAAGTTCGGTTAAAGTCCGGTTTGAGTTCGGTTTTGGTAAATATTCAGATCTTCTAGGTAGTAGCTCTGTGCAAACTGCAGCATTGCCAATGGCTTCCAGCGGTCAAAATACTGCGTCTTGCTGTAGCCAATATCCATGTAGCACATCGTGTCGCTGTAACCTTGCAAATATAGCCGATCTAATATCTCCTGGCACTCATGATCACACCGAGCCATGGCCTGAATAGTCTGTCGGACAATTTGCTCAGCGTATAGGCGGCGTGTAATCCGATCCTCGGCCGAATTACCAGCTGAGGCCGACTTAGGCATGCCATCCATGCTAGGCGATTTTAAATCAGCGACCGAATGGCCGGACGCCCGAACTGCTTGCGGTAACTTCTTATCCAGGAACCGCCGCACCTGTTTAATTGTTTTCTCCTGGTCAATTGGTGGAAAAATTTCATCTGAAATAACTTGCTGTTCGCCCATCATGCGCCCCTCCGCTTTCGTATGCTATAATTAATTTTGTAGGAATTATTCGTAGCGCGGTCAGCAATGGCAGCGCCTTTTTTATTTATCTTCGTAGGCCATAGGATCGATTTTCAAAACCAGACGGTAATAGTTTTCTGCTGCTCTAGATTGCTGGTACATGTAAGCATCCGTGTCGCTACCTCCGCTAGCCTTCCAATCCATCATCCGCTGATTTAGGTCTGTCAAAAGTTCAAATGGCAGCTTAGGCGCCAATGATTCAATAATTTCAATCGGCAGCATTACCGGTCACTCCTGTCCTAAATAGAAATTTTATGCAAGCAGCTTCATAGCAACGTCTTCATCTGTCAATTGGTGAAGTACCAATTCTTTTATATCATTCTGGTATTCATTACTACCTTTATCATTTAGATTAGTAATTACTTCGTCTACCCGATAATATTTAGTTGGTCCATCATCAATTTTAATTTTAATGTTGCCGTTCGTGATAATATCTGGACGGGTGTCCCGCTTTTCACGAAGTGTTTCAATTGCCGCTACAACCCCAAAACTGGCAATTATTACAAGTATCAAGCCAGCAAAAATATACCCGATCATATAAAACATTCCGAACCTCCTATATAAAATAAAAGCTTTATTCAACCATTGCCTTGGTAGGCGAATTTTTGTTTACTATCAACGGTGATACATAGACAAGAATAATAAAATTAAACCAAAAGCAATGACAACTCCTAGCACAATTGAACCAATCCAACTAACTAACTGCCACGGGGTTGCGTTCCATATCACTTCAAATATCTGTTTCATTCGTCTTCCTCCCATTAATCCGACACAACCAGTGCTGAATATAGATAAAGCGTTTCGTCGTCCGGTCCTTGATGGCGTACCGTCTCAACTGACATACCAGCGTAGTCACATTCGACCGGCATATCTTCAGGCAGCTTCTTAAGCTCGTTAATCAAGTCGCCGACAGTGTCACCGCCTTCCCAGTTGTCGTCTGCCAGTGGGCCTTCAATGATAACTTGTTTAGTCCATGAGGGTAGGCTCCACTCAACCAGTTCCTTAACCCGTTCAATGTCAATTGGATAGTTACTCTTAACAGCAACGTCTTCCATCTTAGCTTCGTATTTCATTTGTCTTCCTCCTGTTTACGTTTTCCGATAAAAGGTGTAAAACTGAATACTTTTCCTAGAAACACTTTAAAATCAGCCTTTCAGTAGTTCCGGGTTCTCGTGCACGTTGCCAATAATTTCAAATTGATTACTCCAAGAGTCATGCAGGCATGGCTCAATTAAATGTGTCCCTACTGGTTTCAAAAACATACCGGGTATCCCGAACAGGTCTTCTGAAACAATTTCATTAATGACTGGTACCATCGTTAACTCGCTCATATCTGACCACACTTTTACAATATCCCCTTCATAGATATCCTTGCCGTTCACGTCTTTCAGGCCGGTAAACTGCCCTACCGTTTCAGGAACTACATTTGCAAACCACCGAGATAGTCCAACGTCATCTAACTCTTTTGTTTTGTCACCAACAATCAACGCACCATCGCCATTCTTGATGTAGTACCCATAAACGAAGTCACCATCAAAGTTAACACACCTCATTTCACTAACATCTTCTAATGGAACCCCTCTAAACTTAATCATCGTCGCCACCTCCTTGATTGGTTTCATTCCAGGATACTTTTCTTGTGGTATGGAACAGTCATAATTGACGTATTCTGACCCTTTTCTCTGAAATGTTTCGCGTCTTTTCTTGCGGCTTGTCTATTGGAATAGACAGCTGCCACATTACTATTAAGCATCAATATATAAGCCATTTTCAATCCTCCTTGAACGCTTCAAACGCCCACTTGCGAATGTTGTACGGCTCATATTCCTTGGCCAATTGTTTACTATCCTGTGCTTTAGCTTTGTTTGCTTCGGCATGTTGCTTCATGCGCCGGTGCTTCCGTTTAATCGTTGAACGCTTCTTAGTGTGTTTAGGCATCTTCGTCCTCCGTGATTTCATCTATTTCTACTCTAGGATTTCGTTTATCAACGGCAAATTCGTCCTGGAATCCTGTGATGTGCTTTCGATTGTCGTTGCCTAAAAGTCCAGCCTTCATAAAGCCGTCCAGCACAAACTTTTTAGCAAACGCGATATTATCCGCATCTTTCCGGTTGTTCTTCGTGTACCACGTAAATTTAAGCTTGCAAGGCCAGCTGAATTCGACTCCAGAATTTCGACTAGCCCGCGCATATACACTACATAAGGCTGTGTACCGCTTCTTTAGGTTAGCTGCGGCGTATCTGTTGGCCCGTTCAGCCTTGATGTACTCATTTAAGCTAGGTAGTTCGCCCTTAATCACGACTTTGTTCATACTTTTGGCACCCAGCTAATGTAATAGCCATTAACTTTCCCATTAGACATACTGGCCTTTCTAATCGATAACTCTGAGGCATCGATCCTCTCACATAATCGTGCCAGTGTTTGATAGGCGATCACTTCATCAGGATTATTATGCTTCTCAGCACGCCAGTAACCGTTACTCAGTGGCAGGCTGTATTTGTGGACTAAATCCTTTACCCGATTTAATTCAATTGCCGTACTATCAGCTAGTTCTCTAAGCGTATGTTTGCCATGCTTATGTGCTTGCCGAATGGCTTTAATATCTTCACGTTCTCCCTGCTTCGGATCTTGTTTCATACTGGATAGGTAGGCCGCATCACTGCGTACCTTAGTCCCAGGCTTAACCAGTCTAACTGGGAACGGCCATTCACCAGATTTGTAGTTATGTTGCGCGAGCTTAAACATTTCCGGTTCTGGCCCGATTGCTAGTGGGTGATCGATATCGGGTAGATTAGCGTTAATTACTAGCACCTGTGTTTCAGTCATGCACTCACCTCCGAAAGCGGAATAATCTTTTTCAACTTCACTAAGCTTTTATCTAACACGATAATTTCCTGCTCACTACGACGTAGAAAGAGTGCTAATACATGATTCTTCTTAACCCGGTAAACAGAGATTTGATTAACCTTGTGTTCTTTTGCAAAATGCTTAGCAACAGTGGTATCTAGCGTATACGCAATCCAATCAGATTCGTTAGGTCGGTGAGCTCGATATAATGTCAGTTTATTGGGCAAATTATCAAAAGCTTTTAACTCACTGGGCTTCATAATGCCAATAGCTTTATTAGGCCGCTGACTTGCAAATAAGGTTTTCCATATTTTTAAATCAGAATACTCGGTATAACTGACCCACAAGGTCGATAAGAAAAACCAGTAACCATAGTCACTTAACTCTGAACTATGTGCACTAAAATATTTAATTGCTGCTGGTGTTCCCTCATAAGCAAGTATTTGCTCAGCAAACAAAGCATCCTTTTGATTCCATTTAAAAGCTGTTGAGATATCATCTATCATGCGCTCACCCCCGTTTGCAATCCTTGCCTAGCTTGTTCTAGATCAATAAAATACTCGGCTGGCTTACCCCAACATTGGGTCAAATCAAAATTTAAGCCATCCCGCTGATATTCAATAATTAAAACTTCGAGTGCAAATAGTTTGTACTCATGAGCGCACACTTCATCTTGCGCGCTACCGCCAGCCTTTAAATGCCGTTTCATGCGCTGCTTAGTCCAGTGCAATGCGGCCGGTTCATAGGCATGGTTAGCGGCTAAATTGACTAATTGATTACCCCAATTCATTTAGCTTCCTCCTGACTGTTCATGAACGCTAGGAACGCCTCGTCGCTCATATCGTCCTGCTGGTCATCGCTTGAGTTTGACTTAGAATCCGCCTGAGAAGCGCCTTTTTGCATCCACTTTGGCGTAACTTCTTTACGGCGTGGCTTTGAATAGCCACTAGGTTTTCTTTCGCTCTTCATGCGGTCGTCATGATTAGCAGCGGCCTTTTTAGCCTGCTCTAACGTCGTAATATTTCGTTTCTTCCAGCCCGCAATAATTGCACGAACGTATTTTAAAGCTCCTCGCGACTGCACATCGTGTTCACCAGCAATTTGAATGGCGTAAGCCACCAATTCAGGTTTAAGCACCGCAAGCCATTCATCAATTTCAGGACGAGCAACCCCGTTCGGAAATCCCCACAGGTTGGTCCAGTCGTTAATTACCTGCTCGCGTGTGACACCCGCGTCATCATCATAAGAGTCAGTATCAGTCAAGTCAGGGTCAGTATTAGTAAGTTCTTTATGTTCTACTGGTTGACCTCCACCTTGCCCAACCAGTTGGCCTACTTCATCTAAACCAGTTGGCCTACTTTTATGACTTGTAGTTGGGTTACTGGTTGGGTAACCAGCTGACCTACTATATAAATTAATAATGCGATATTCAGGTGGTTTCACATTTTTCTTGCCTCTAGCGTATTTAATTAGTCCTAGTTGCACTAATGAGTTGCGTGCTTTATCGAGGCCGGGTTCGGATAGTCCTGTAAGACTGAGTAATGCCGAATTTTTCATGCGAAACTGAACGTCCAACTTGCCTTCGTCGTTCGCATAGTCTAATAACTCGCGATACAGATTATTTTGGCCGTTAGAGACACTCGCTTCATACATTTTAAAATTACGGTACGCTCGTCGTTGTTTGAAGTAATCCAAATTCGCACCTCCTGTCCTTATTAATGGGCCTTTCACCCATTCGGTGGATTCAGTCACTGCTGCATTCAAACCAATTCGAATGTTAGTTGATTTAAATTTAGATTGTCATTTCTGATTACCATGTAACGTTGAAGCCCGATTTATTCGGCCCATCAAGTTAGTGCCATCAAAAGGGTAGCCCATCAGGAACGTTATCAAATGGCTGGCCACCTTTGTACCCAGCACCAGTTTGGTTAGCAAAACTATTATTATTACCCTGTTGCTTAGGTACACTATTATTTGATGGATTAGGTGCTGACGTGCTGCCAAAACCGTTATTATGATTTTGACCGCCAAAACCACTACTGTTTCTTGGTGCAAATCCGCCACTCTGAGTGCTTGATCCATTAGGACGCTTAACACCATTTGGCTTACTGCCGTCTTGCATAAATGGTTTGTGACTTTTGACGCTTAAATAAGTTTTACCGTTTTGACCAGTTTCCCAATCGACCGTGACAGCCAGTTTATTGCCAACAGCTTGCGAGACAAATTGCTGAATCGAATCAAATGAAGTCCCATTAGCTGCGCCTAGGGCAACCGCAATCGTGTTAAACCGTTTAATCGAAAGGTTACCTTTCTCCTCTGTACTGGTATCCCACACTTCATTGTCGAATCGAATTCGGCCACCCTTATATTTTCCATCGAGCACTTCATAATCAAATACTGCCATTGGGTTTCCGGCTTGTTGAGTTGTCGTGTATTGAGAACTGGGAGCAACCACCACATTGTATGTTCCGGCCTCCTCCACTGCTTGTCCGAGAATATTATTTGTATCTACTGTAAATAGTGCCATTTTTATTTCTCTCCTTTTTCTGACTGAATTAGCTCATTAGCTTTAATCAATTTGCGATCATCTAATCGGTTTTTAGCGTGATTTCCTTTTTCTGGATCCAGGTCAATCATTCGTTCACCCGCTGCCAAGTAAATACGGCCTACTAGGTCGAACATCGAAGTAAATGCGTTAAACGTTTTTTCATTCATATCAGCTTGAAAACGACCCTCGCCACTAATTCCTGATGATCCGTTATCAAGTTGATGAGCAGTAGCATAAATCGTTTTGCCACTTTCTTTTAAAATGGTTCCCAAATCACGAAACCATAATTGTAATTTCTGGTAATTCTGACGATTGTCTTTAGCTGCGTTGTCGATATTCTCAAGTACCAAGTTTTGTAGCGCCGTTACATTGTCCAAAACGATCACTTGATATTTAGCATTTTGAATAGCACGAATAATGCACTCTTCAACCATTGCTTGAATATTCGGAGCATCATTATGTTCAAAAATCACTACGTCTACATCCTTATCGCCAATCAAGACGTTGCTAGACATATCAAAGCTAAAAACAAATTTATGACCTTTTAACTGTTTTAGCAGGCTAGTTTTACCAGTACCGCCATCTCCATAGATAAAATACATGTTGGGTATCTCTGGAATATTCCCATCCTCATAAAACTTCATGGTTTATCATCCTTTTGCTTTAACACTGATTTTTGGCTTCTTTAGTGCACCAGAGTATCCCGGCAATGCCTTAAGACTTGAGTCCATGATCTTTCCATCAGGGGTTACATAGAGCTCTCCACTTGCTAGTCGGTTCTTAATCTCCGTTTCGTTTACACTCCGGGACGTCTTAATCAAGGTATCGTCAAAACGTTCAAAGACTGCTGTAAGCTCTTTGGGTGTCGCGTCCTTATCTCGTTCAAGGTTCCAGTTACGAGACGTACTAGGGTTAACGGTGCCCATTTTGAAGTGAAAGAACTCAGTATCAACTTGTTCTTGATCACCCATTGCCATTCGCTGTAATTCTTGTAGTTGGTCAATTTGCTCATCTACCGTCTTGATGGCCTTTCGATACTTATCAACTTCCATTTGTGGTTTTAGCATGGCCTTTTTAAAGGCCTTCTTGTCTCGGGTAGCCTGTTCAAGCTTGACTTCCATTTCATCGAGCGTCATGCCCGCAGTTTCTTCTTTAATCATTCTCATCGTCCTCCTCATCAGCAATGACGCCACTTTCAATCAGCTCTTCCTCGGTAGGCTCATCATCGCGCCAGCCTTCCGCAGCTTCTTCTTGGTCAATTAACCATCTATCGTAGCCGTTCATTTCACCCACCTCCGTACTAAACGTTGTCTTAGTGACTGTTTCGGAGTACAATAGAAGTCGAAAATGAAATTGTTAAGCGTCTTAGCTGCACGGGTACTCCCTATACTCGAGCAGCTTTTTTCGTACTCAAATTTAGCCTTTAGCGATACTTTGCGTACTTCCAATTCGTTCGGCCTCCTTAAATGTGTCAAAAATATTATTCAATTCTTCAATCGTGATTTGCTTGTAAAGCACATTTCCAATCCGGAATGTAAATTTCATTGTATCTTCGCCTCCTCTCGCCCCTTGCGATATACTTGCTACAAGGGGGTGATAATGATGTATTTTTCAATTAAAAAAGCTAGCAACGGCCAATACTATTTCGTAATTAGAAGTAGTAATAATGAAATAGTTGCTACTAGTGAAACGTATCTCACAAAGTATTCAGCCGAAAAGACAATTGAATCTATCAAGAATGATATTAGTCCTAGTTCAATCGTTATAGACATGACCTAGTAATGTTGTTTCGAAGAGAAGTTAACCTTGCTGCATCCTCTAATAATGTAGCTGATGACTTCTCTTTTTTTGATAAGTCAATCTGTTGTAGCGATTTGATAATTGAATCAAGTTCTTTTCGTACCTCGCTCTCATTCATTCTCATAGCCTCCTTAAATTCCAAACCAACTAGCAACTTCATGACGCTTGAACCACAATGCCGTTAACGCGCAGCCTACTATTGCTCCTTCAATCATTGCTATTTCCTCCTAGCCATTTTCTTGGTTGACTTTATCGATTACTTCCTGCAATTTATCCATTGGAATACCGGCATACTCAGCCTTCTTAGCCAAATCGGTTATCTCGGCGCTAATCTCTTCTGCGTATTCACGTGGATAGCGTTCAATAACTAGTTGCTGCGCTGGTGTCCGATCTCTCGGCTTGACTGTAATAGCTTCTTCAAACTCAGCCTCAATTCTTTCTCGCTGACGCTGTTCCTTTTTCTGTTTCATCAAAGCCGAGAACATATCACCTTGTAGCTGACGATCATTCTGGAATGACAACACGCCGAAATTCTCACGAGCACCAGAATAGCTAAGCCAAAAATCGTTAATTACATTTGCTAACGACTTCCTTATTTGTGAATCAGTGCTTCTTGATCCACTCTTCAACCGAGACAATTGTCCGGGAGAAACATGCGTCCTATCTGCAATCTGCTGCTGTGTTTGTGCTTTATCTCTACCTAATGCCAATGACAATTGCTCTGTAAACTTGTTCTTCATACCTACACCTCTGTATTTTGGAAAGGGCTTTATATCGCCTTTCCACGTAATTCACCTATAATTTAAATTAATCGGGATGATCTAATAGGTAATCCATCATCTCAGCTGCTGGAATCTGCCAGCCGTTATGGGTATTCACATAATCAATAAAGCCACCCTGTTCAATATCCAAATCATGGCGATGCTTGGTTAAATATCGTGAGGCTCGTTCGGTTGATTTAGTTCCGTATTTATACTTGGCCAAATCTTTAAGCTTCCAAGTACGAATACCACGTTGTGCTTGCTTCCAGGCTTGGAACCTCTCGTATTCTTCTTCGCTAATGAATTGGAAACCCTTTGGAGCCTCATGCCGAATCAATATCGTATCTGACATGTTCGCACCTCCTAATATGAAACTGACATAAGTTGGCTAGCTTACTCGTTATACTCGGCCGTTACCGCTCGAAATTCAGCATCTAGGGCTTTATCGCTTAGTGCCTCAAACATTACTCTTGGTGTTTCTGGCTTAACCTTTGCTAGTGCATTGATTAAAACATCTCTTGTTATTGGCTTCATTTTGACGTCTCCTTTTTTATGACTAATAGTCATATTGTTTCCACGCAAAAGATCATCAACAGTTACGTTTAACGCGTCCGACAATTTTAGAATAGTATCAGTAGAACCCTTTCGTCTGCCATTTTCCATTGATTGGACCATTGCTACAGAAACTTTTGCATGTCTTGCTAACTCTTCTTGGGTTAAATTCATTGCTTCTCTATAATATTTAAGTTTCAAAATCATCGCTCCTTTCATGTACTAATAGTACTATGTCTATTTGTACAAGTCAAGTCTTTTTGTACAAATAAAATAAAAGGTCTGTCCTTTACTATCTGTACAAGCTAAAATACTAATTGTGGAGGTTATCATAAATGACTATTGGCAAAAGAATAGCAAACCTAAGAAAACAAAAATCTTTAACCCAGCCCATGCTGGCTGACGCAATGAATGTTAGCCAAAGCACCATCGCAAGTTGGGAAAGTGATAGAAGATCCGTTAGCAACGATGACTTAATAAAGCTATCAGATTACTTTGGAGTAACAACCGACTACTTGCTTGGAAAGAACGGTACTCCAAAATGGGCCAACGAGAAAGACACTAAAGACTTACAAGATTTTTTAGATGCGAATGAAGGCTCAATGACCTATGGGGGTGAAGATCTTACTGAAGAAGAAAAACAACAAGTGCGTGTGGCCATGGCAACAATATTCTGGAAACGCCACAAGCATGATTAGGAGTTGTACTTATGGATAGAGTAAAAGATATCGTTAAAACTATTGTCAATCGTTATCACACAGCGGACCCGTTTGTAATTGCGGAAAAGCTTAACATACAAGTGGAATGGTGTGATTTTGGGGCAATGCCCCTGGGAAAAAATGCTTATGACAACCAAGAGCCTATCATACTACTCAACGATTCCATTAAACACACGCCTACACAGTATTTCATACTCGGTCATGAGCTGGGACACGTTATATTCCATGAGGGGCTGATTGGGTACTACACTTCCGTTAAACATGGACATTCTAAGTTTGAACGTGAAGCTGATGAATTTTCAGTTGGATTGATGGGAATGTTGTTTATTGAGGAGAATGGCCATATTCCCTATTCATACAGAGAACTGTCCTATCAATACGGGGTACCATTCGACGGAGATTAATATCAATTAATTTGGAGGAATTATAAATGAAAAAGATGAGTATTGGTTTCATAGCCGTTATAGCTATAATTTTTACACTGACCGGTTGTGGAAACAAAAAGCCTGATTATACTGCTTCAACAGCAGAATCAGCATTAAATACTAATAAAGATATTGAGGGAAAAACCGTTCAATTCAAGATCAGTAAAGTTGTTCCAAATAGCGCATTTGGTTATAACCTTGAAACTGGCAAGCACTTGAATTTCGTAAGTTCTGAAAATCCCAAGGTGAATAAAGGTGAAACAGTTACAGTAAGAGTAAAGAAAGCCAGCTCATCTGTGGGCTCTTGGGTTATCTCATACACAAATCTCAAAAAAGATTAACTAAAAAATGGCCATAGCAACCTATATACCAGATAGGAGGTCGACAAAAGCTAGGAGTTGGGATTGCTTACATTTTTTGAAATTAGTATGTTTTGGGGAATAACATATTTTTGGAGGAATAACAGATGGAAAAAAGTGAATTTGAAAATAAAATAAATGGTTTATCAAAAAAAGTCGACAGTATGAGCGAGATGTTAAAAACTGAAGAAGCTACCAAAAATGCTCTAGTAATGCCTTTCTTTGCAGCCTTAAATTACAATGTTTTTGATCCTACTGAATTTGTTCCTGAATATACTGCCGATTTTGGTAGCAAAAAAGGAGAACGTGTCGATTACGCCGTTGTGATAAATGGCGAAGTTCAAATACTAGTAGAGACTAAAGAACTATCAGATGATTTAAATAAGCGGGATTCCCAGCTTTTTAGATATTTTACTGCAACCAAGGCTAAGTTTGGTATTCTTACTAATGGTGATACATACAAATTCTATACTGATTTAGAAGAACCAAATGTTATGGATAAGACCCCCTTTCTCACAATCAAGTTATCTGATATAAAAGATACACAAATTACTGAATTGTTTAAGTTTACAAAAGACAACTTTGACATCGACAACATCACTGATTCAGCCTCTGACTTGAAATATGTAGGTCTAACTAAAGAATATCTAAAAAAGCAAATGAATAATCCCGCTGACGACTTTGTCCGTCTTATTTTAGCTGAAATTTATGATGGCATGAAAACCCAGCAAGTGGTTGATCAATTCAGGCCTGTGATTAGTAAAGGTTTCACTCAGATTATTTCTGAACAAGTTAATAGCAAACTTAGTAACGCATTAAATCAAACTGTTAAAGATGCTACTGCTTCTACCGAATCGCTCAAAGATACGCCTGATCCTAAAGCAGAGATAGTCACTACACCAGATGAATTAGAATCTTTCGCCGTAACCAAGGTCATTCTAAGAGAAACAATTGGACAAGATAGAATTGTTTATAGAGATAATCGAAGCTACTTTAATGTATTAATAGACGATAGCAATCGCAAATGGGTTTTAAGAATTTATTTTCACACAAATCGTAATTTCATTATTTTGCATGATGATGACAATACCGAATTAGACTTTGAATCACCGGTTGATATTATGAATTATTCAGACCAAATAAAAAAAGTTGCAGAACAATTTAAATAACTAAAACTATAGAATTGAATTTCTATATCCAAGCCCCTCACCGGGCTTTCACGCGAGCGTAGTTCAACGGTAGAACAGTACTCCTATGAATTGCTAACTAGATACTTTCAGATGCAGGTTCGACTCCTGCCGCTCGCTTTAACCAGAAAGAAGGCTTAATGCTATGGATAGTGAAATTTCAAAATACGAGCTAATTGCCACGATGAAGAAAGATATACAGACATTTATGGACTCAGAATCCATGTTATATCTAAAAAAAGATTCATATTCAACAGAAGAATATGACCGTATGCTTACAGAAGTAAAAGATGCATTGAAAACACGGCTATTGCAAAAATAATTATGAACTCAGTAAATGATAGTCAGCCCTAGCTGACTTCACGCGAGTGTAGTTCAACGGTAGAATGGTTCCTTTAATTCAAATATAGCCTACCTTCCAATGCAGGTTCGACTCCTGCCGCTCGCATAGAGATTCTTAACTCAATCAAACACAGGAGAATCACCAATGTTCAACTCTTTAACTTATTTTTTTAAAAAGCCTGTCCTCTATTAAGTGGAGCACTGAGCTATTATTTATGGCAATTATATCAGCATTAATTGCATATTTTCTCTATAAAAAGCTTCATCACTAATTGATTACAAACGTGGGTGTAGTTCAACGGCAGAACGGCAACTTCTTATGGGATACCCTTCCCTTATTTCTTATTGCCATGCGGGTTCAACTCCTGCCACTCACATTTAAAACTTAATTGGACCTTTAGCTCAGTTGGTCAGAGCAGACGGCTCATAACCGTCCTGTCGTTGGTTCGAGTCCAACAAGGTCCATTCACGCGAGTGTAGTTTAGTGGTAAAACGACAGCCTTCCAAGCTGTAGTCGCGGGTCCGATTCCCGTCACTCGCTTTAAACTAAATTTATCATTAAATAGTTCATAGAGAGGAGTATTGACTATGCGTATACTCATTGACAAAATCAAAATCAATAAATTTCGAAAATTTAGTGAGCTTGGACAAATTCAACTCGGCCACAGAATTACTGTACTTTCTGGTCATAATGGTGTTGGAAAATCAAGTATCATGAGTCTCATATCTTCAACAGTTGGTCAAAATAAAGTAAGATTGAACGGATCTAAATTTCAGCCAGAGTTTAATGATTATTTTACAATTGATCCCGAGAGAGAAGGACATGATTTTCCTGCTTACGAGATTCTTGTTGATTTTATTTCTCAAACGAATACTGGTAATTACGAATTCGCTAAGCGTGTTGGTTTTAAAGATGATAGAAATCAGGACAGAGGAATCCGTCCTCTTCCCCGTCCAGCCCTCCCACTCATAAACAAAAATGGTTATCAGACTATTTCCCAAGCACAAGATGCTGCATTTAAAATGATTGGTGACATCATCGGTAAATCTGGTTCATCCAGAGTGCATCTTCCTTGTATTTATATCAGTTTATCACGAATTATGCCACCCGGTGAGACAACGCTTATTATAGAGGACTTTGATGGCAAAACCAAAAAACTTTCAGAGGAATTAAGTAATAAATATGTAGAATGGTATAACGAAGTCCTGCCAAACTCCATTAACGAAAATTCAATAATAGCAAAATCTGTGGAAAAAAAGAGTACTGGTAAAACTCGCCTATTCATTTTACTTGCAGACGCGACGGCAAGTACCCAATCCGTTGGTCAAGATAATCTTGGAGGTATCATTTCCGCACTAGTAGATTTTTACTATTTGTCAAAAACTTCCGATGACTACAATGGAGGAGTACTTTGCATTGACGAAATTGAGGCGTCACTTCACCCTAATGCCCAATTAAAATTGATGCTGTTACTGGATAAACTATCCCAAGAACTAAAATTACAAATCCTAATCACTTCGCATTCGCTAACAATTTTGAAAGAAATACTAATTCAACAAAGTAAATCAGCTGTAGATTACCAATTGGTTTACTTTAAAGGAGAGACTTACCCATACGCTAGTAAAATAGACAGTTACAGATCACTCAAAGCCGATTTATTTAATGAAATAACAGTTTCAAAACCTTACGTTAAAATATATTGTGAAGATGAATTTACAGTTCCGTTACTTAACCACCTGCTCAAGGCAGCTTATGATAACGAAATACTTTCTAAAAGTCTTCCGGAGTATAAAATTATAAATGTGGCATTAGGTAAAGATAATTTAAGAAGCCTAATTCAGCTGGACAGTTATTTTAGTCACGTCTTAATCGTTCTCGATGGTGATGCAAAATTAAAAGATAGAATCAAAATTGAAACATATTTTAAGAATCCACATGTTTTCGAGGGACGCACTGAACGTAATCAGCCAAAAAATGTTCTTACATTACCCGGTTTCATGAGTCCTGAAGAATTTTCATATGTTATTCTTTGGGAGTATGTTAATAATGAAAGCCAACATCTACAATTCTGGAGAAACTTAGAACGTAATCAAGACCTAGCATTAATGACGGCAGATAAGGCTCGAGAAGCTTTTACGCCTAAGGGAGACCAAGTTAAGTTTAAGGATATTCATGACAAGCATGATTTAAAACTGCTTGACTTTATTGGCAAATCTAATATTTTATCCGATTACTATAGCCTCGATGATAATCAAATTAAACTAAAAGACTGGACTAATTCTTTCAAAAAGATTTTAGTGAGTTTCGAAAAGGATCTAAAGGCAATGCGCTATTAATTTCTGACCATCTTATTTTCAACATGCTATTATTTGTTTACGAGGTGATTAAAATGCCACAAACTTCTTCTGTTTTTCGATACCCAGGTGGAAAAACTCAACTATATTCATTTGTGCACCATTTGCTAAAAATAAATAGCATTACTGACATTTACATTGAACCGTTTGCAGGTGGCGCTGGGATTCCACTAAAATTATTAATAGACAATCGAATAAACACCGTCTGGATAAATGATTATGACAAAGCAATTTACTCAGTTTGGGACACAATTTTGAACGATCCTGTTGCTTTAATTTCTTTAATAGAATCAGTTCCCTTTGATTACCATTCCGGTCATAAAATTAGTCCAGAATTCAGTATTAGTTTCTGGAAAAAACAGAAAGACATTTATTTAAATAATAAAAACCATCAACACTCAATCGAATTAGCATTTTCCACTCTATTTTTAAATAGGACTAATACTAGTGGCATTATCACTGCAGGACCATTAGGTGGATTCAAGCAAAATAGGAAGACACAAATATACGCGCGCTTCAATAAGGAAACTCTTATTAACAAAATTAATTTAATACACTCTTTTAAATCACAAATTAAATTGACTAGATTAAACACACTGGATATGATCCCAAAAATCCGTAATTCCGTGGACCCTAAAAATAGTTTTATTTTTTTTGATCCTCCCTACTTTGAGCAAGGTAAAGAATTATACTACTCATCGTTTAATGAACAGGGTCATAAGGAATTAGCAAATGGTATTTTATCTCTAAAGCAATACCATTGGATTACAACATACGATACAGCGCCTCAAATACAAGAGGACTATACAATGGCCAAACAAAAATATGAATATTCACTGAACTATTCCGCCAATAATAAAAATCGTGGTAAAACTGCAGAGTTCATGTTTGCTAGTCCAGTAACAAGATTGAGTTCCTTTGAAAAAGTCGATTTAACACCACTAGCCTGATAATCCAGGCTTTTATTTAAAAACAAAAAAGAACATATGTTTGGGAATGTCAACCTATTGTTATTTCCAGTTGGGAGGAATAAAACATGTCAGTAACCAAACTTAATAATGGTAAATGGCAAGCCCGTGTCTCTTATAAAGATGATGACGGTAACTATAAGTCGGTTACTCATTTAGAAAAGCGCAAAACTGACGCTGTTGAGTGGGAAACTAAGACTAAGAATGCTCTGTTGGAAGGTGCTGACTTATCACGTAGCACTGAGAGTCTAAAGCACTACTTTCTTGATTGGATCAGAATATATAAGACTGATGGTGTATCGCGTCATACTCACGAGCTATATATGGGCAACTGGCGTCACATCGCTGCATATTTTAAAGATCGACCTATGAGCGCAATTAAACGTCCAGATTACCAGAAGTTTCTGAATGAATTTGGCCGCAGTCATGGAATTGCCACATCTCACAAGCTTCATCAACAAGTACACACTGCAATCAAGGACGCCGTAGCTGATGGTATTCTAAAACGAGACTTTGCTTACAAGGCACACGTCACTGGGCGCCCTCCTAAGCCCGTAGAGGAAAAGTATTTGACGTTGTCCGATTATAAGAAGCTGCGTAAATACCTCATTAAAACGGCTGATTATGACCACATGACTATGCTGATGATGCTGTTTCAACTAGAAACTGGAACCAGGTTCGAGGAAGCTGCTGGTCTGACGTGGGATAATTTGGATTTGAATAATGGAATAGTTCACATTAAACAGCAGTGGGACGCCCGTAGACAGACTTTTCGTCCCACTAAGGGAAATGGACAAGCCGATGGAGATATAACCATAGGACCCGCCTACTGTCGTTTTATGAGGAGCTATCGTAGCACGCAGAAAGATTATTTAGAATTGCACGAAATGAAGAATCCTAAGAACCTCGTATTTTGGTCTAAACTAGGAAAAATCGTGGGCAATGGGAATGCAAACGAAGAGCTAGGACGTATTTGTAACCGTCTAAAGATCAACAAAGTTACAACACACGCCATGAGGCACACACACGCTTCGATTCTTATCTTAAATCATGAGTCCCTTCCCTATGTTCAACATCGCCTTCGACATCAAAAACTAGAAACGACCGTTAACACCTACGTCCATCTTATTGAAGAAGAAAACGGCGTGTCAGATAAGAAGGCTACCGAGCTAATGGACGAAGGATTTTAAAAATGATAATTTTATGATTGCCGTAGTCCTTGTGCCGCAAGGGATTACAAAATCATTTGTTGATTTTTCTTCCAAAAACTGCTATATTTTGACTACTTTTTTCGTTTTTGGAAGAATCGTGGAAGAACATATCGTGTTTGAGTGGTTTTCGAGTGTAAAACAAAAGCACCAAAACGCCTTTATATCAGCGTTTTGGTGCTTTGTCGTTTCTCTATATTTGTCAACTTATCACCCGCACGGGGATCGAACCCGTAACTCCGCCTTGAGAGGGCGACGTCTTAACCAATTTGACCAGCGGGCACAAATTCATTTATTATCTTACCGAATGATAAGCGGCTTGTCAAATATAATTAAGATTTTTGCCACCTAAAAATCGTCACAACAACTAAACCAACAAATAAGAGCAAACAGTAGGCCACACTACACCAAAAAACGAAAGTCAATAATTGCGGTAACAAAAAGCTGCGCATAACTGCTAATCCGATGGCCGTGACCGCCCATACGATCAATTGTTGTCGCAGATGATCGAATAAATGATCTAATTCTGACTTCGACATACACTCACCTTCCATTTAACTAGTTTAGCCACCAACTGATACGATATTCAAGCAAAAATGCAAAAAATAGACACAAAGTTTCAGCAAAGTCTTGACAGTATTTGCTGGAAAAGTTACTATTAAATAGTTGTTATTGGGTATTCGCCAAATTGGTAAGGCAGCGGACTCTGAATCCGTAATTTACTGGTTCGAGCCCAGTATACCCAATATTCGTTATCAGCTGTTATCATTGGTTGTCAAAAACACCGTGATTACAGCTTTTTTATTACTCTAGTTTGTCATTGGTTGTCATCTCTTTTCACTAAAAGTCAGCCAAAAGGACAGCCAAAAATATAACAAAAAAGCCACTGTTTCCAGTGACTTAATACTTGCGCGGGGCAGTGACTGTTAGCCAACTTTGGTTAACAGTTTTTTTATTGTTAAGCCATTAGTCTAACGCTTATTATCAAGGCAATGACTGCGATAGTAATGTGTATCACAAAAATAACCTTTCTTATAGTTTTAGGTTCATGATAATCAGACGGCCAATGCAAAAAATCAAGCACTGACAAAACCATAAAATTAAACGTTAATAATTTTATTCCAAAAACAGGTACCGGCGTAGATAAACACAAAACTATGGGGCCATCTTGAAATATGCTAGAAACTATCAAATAAGCCGGAACAATTAACAATGTAATATTTAAAGTAACTTCAAACAACCATTTTTTTATAAAAGAATTCATTTACAAGAACACTCCAGCAAATATTTAACTGCACATTATTAATTATACAATAAAATTGTTGAAGTTTGGCTATAGTAGGCATTCAAACCGTTAAATCACTGTAAAATTTTGCAAAAGCGTGTAATGCTTCATTCTTCATATAATTGAACTTGCTAACACTAACCGATAATTGGCCACAAGCTTCACTGCGGCTGAAACGTTTCTTAATAATGTAATCATGTAAGATGAACTGATATTGTGGATCATCAATTGCATTTAGGACGTCTTCGACTTCTTTTAACTGGTAAGACAAATCAACGTGGTTTATCAGGCGGCTTTCAGCACCGTTTCGGCTGCTATGGCTTGATACTCCATCGAACGAGGGACTAGAAACTTGATTAAAAGCCGTCAATTCACGTTTTAGTTTGGCATATTGCTTTAATAAATTACAAATCTTCTTAACATCTTGGCGCATTAGAATCACACTTTCTGATCCCAGATATATGTATTAAAAAACGGGGCTATTGCACCCCGTCTTGACTAATATTAACAACTATAATTATAACACTTAAAACAAATTATTTCATCTATAATCGTTTCACGTGAAATATATTCGCTTTAAAACTTATCCAGCAACTAAGCCACGCAATTGTTGGATCATGCTGACAACTTGATATGGTGTCTTTGTCATATCGGTTACCCGGTTTTGATACCAGAATTGCGTCAGCAAGGACACGGCAAAATCGTACTGTTTGTAGATAGTCAAATCCTCATTTTTGCTAACGGCCGTCTGAACATAGTCCTTGGCGGCGTCTAAATAGCTTTTAATCATTGGATCATCTTCGGTCACGTCAATTCTTAGGCTTAGTTTAATATCATCAACGGTTACAGCCATATAATCACTCCTTTTTTCCCTTAGTTTTAATTTATGTATAGGGGGGTGCCAAATCGCTACCCCCTTGTATAACCGTCCCCAAAAGTGGGTACGATTATTTACCAGGCGTGGTTTTTAACGCCACGTTGATTACAGCGGTCTTATCAATCACTTTATAATCGTTCCGCACAATGACGGAAAGTCCTTGGCTAAACTGGTCGAACTTGTCCCATTGAGCAGTTACTTGATTACGACGGAAAACAGCAACGGCCTGTGATAAGTCACCCACGATCATCGGAGAAGTCCCATCGACATTGTTGGCCAGTAACTTGTCACTAATCATGACGACTGGCGCCCCTAACAAGGTGAAGCCGCTGGGTGCTGTTGGGTTTGGCTGTAATAGGTAACGTCCCTCGGAATCTTTCAAGGTATCAAGGTAGTTGAACCCGGACTGGTTCACTAACCACATTTTGCTCAAAGCGGGATCTAACGTCACATTGAAAACCTTTTTAAGATCATCAATATTGGTAGCCGTTGCTTTGGTGAAACTGGTTCCCGTTAACAAGCTCATAATCTGCGTGTTGTCCGTGTTATCAACCAATTGTTGTAATTGGTTTTTTAACTTCGCCGACAATATCTACTTCGGCGTCTTCCACCACTTCGTTAGATAAGGCAATCTTACCAGCCCGGGTCTTCACATCAAACGGCACTTCCGTAAACATGTTCGCGTTAATGTCGGCAATTTCTGCTAGTTCTTCCTTAGTAGCCAATACCGCAGATTGTCGGCTAGTAGCAATTGGATAAGTCCCGGAACCACTAGAAACTTGCTTGACTGTCGCATATTGGGCAAGATTGTAATTGGATTGCTTTAATTGGAAGACGGGAGTAATCAGCTCTTTAGGAATAACCGCACTGACCCCGTCAGTCTTTAAACCGTCCCGTGTTTCCCCGTGTGTCCGTACATATTGTTCAAATGCTGGAATACCAGTTTTGTTTTCATTGCCATTAGGATCAATAATTGTTTGTTTTGCCATGTTGTCAGGCTCCTTTTCTTGGTTAATAAATTTTTCATAGCTACGGGTGTCAACTTGCACATTGGTATCGTCATAAGCGGGAACAGCTACCACTGACACATCGAACAAACTCTTAACTTGATTAATGGTGCGCGTGATATTGCCGCCATCATCTTTAGTCCATTCGTCGGTGTCGTCGTCACTATCAAAGCCAAATGAGCAGGAATCAACGTTCCCACTTTGAACTTCTTCGTAGACGTCATTAGCAAACGACGTATTTGGCAACTGTGCGGTGAAATGTAGCCCCTTGTCGTCCGTTTCTAGCGTTAATGTGCCCGCCTTAACACTGGCTAACACTTGAGTATAGTCGTGGTTATTAAGCATAAGAACGTTTGATAAATCGACACCATCAAGGGCCTTAGGGGTAACAACCTCAGTGAAGCCGCCTAAGTCTTTACTTGGTGAGTTCCATACAATTGCATAACCACTAATTGTTTTGCCCTTGCTTGTTTGGGAATCTTTAGGTTGCGGGTCTGCTGAATTTTCAGCTGGCCCGTCTTCGGGTGTTTCTGACTGCGGCGTTTGTGCTCGCAATTCGGCGTCAATCGTTAACCGTCGGTCTTGTTTCATGAATTAGTCACTCCATTCTTTTGTAAGTTTAAGAAAATATTGCCATCGTCAGTTGGTGGCAAGCCAATCTTGGCCCGAGCTTCGTTACGGCTCATAACGCCGCCAGTGAAACCAGCCACTGCTTGGGCTTGTTGCGTTTGCGGATCAAGGCTCAATAGCTTGTCCGTATTAAACGTAAAGTCATGACCAAACTTGAACGACAGCTCGCTGGTAAAGCTATCAAAGTAATGTTGCAACGTCCCTTGTAGATACTGCACGCCACTTTGTTCTTGGTTAGAATGATCGTTTTCAACCCCTAAGCGCTCCGGTGGTAAGCCAAAAGCCTTAGCAATTTGTCGGGTCGTCCAGTCATTAGAATTGACCAGCTTTAATACATCGGTATTTAAGGATAAGTTACTAATATCCATCGTGTCATCGGTCACAATCGTGTTGACCGCATTGTCACCCGTATTGGCTTCATCAAATTGTTTACGAATATTGCCCTTAGCTTCCGGCCCTAAATCGGATTGATGGACTTTAATGATCGTGGTGCCATGCACGCCAGCAGTAAAAAAGCCGGTTAGCAATTTATTGCCGGCCGACTGAATCTGACGCTCATCTTTGAGGGCATATAGAGGACTAATTCCTGATACGCCGTCTTTGGTGAAATATTTAAAGTGCAAAATGTTGTTAGGCGCGATCTGACGACTGTTACCGCCAATCGGGGTATAGGTGTAGGTCAACGCCCCACTGACGTCATCTTGTTCAACCGTCAATTGGTTATTGGCAATCAATTTCAACGTATGATTAGGCAAAATTTCAGCAAAACTATTGCCATTTAGTAACAGGTTAGCCGCCAACGCATATTTAAAATGATACCCGTCCATCTGACTATTGGGGGCCTGATTAATCATCGTGTTAAAGATTGCCGTATCACACATAATCGGATTGCTGGCAATGTCGCTCGCAATAATGTTAATCGCCGCGTAAATGTCACTATTACGCAACACCGCCGCGCTCACAAACGTATAGGGGTCGTTACTTGATAAACTAACCAAGGCGTCAGCTACCGGATCATGCGTGCCACTGGTGGTATTGCTTTTTACAAAAAAAACTCATTTAATCACCTCTTTGCTTTTCATAATTAATTAGCAAGGCCAGCAGAATCATGGCTATACCAGCCAATATCAATCCCGCTTGCCAGCTGATCCAGCAACCAAAACCAATTACTAAGCAGATTAAGCCAAGCACCAACAAGATCGTTTGTACATAGTCAGAACAGATCTGCCATAGTCGCTGTTTTGTAGTAATCTTCTGCATGCTGTTGATCCTCACTTTCTTGGTAATAGTCCATACCAGCTACAAACGCGTTAATCAACGCCGCAATCGGGTCAATCCGATTACTATTTCGGGCTTTATCCAGTTGCCAGCCGTTGTTCAGCACTTTCAAGATGGCGTTATTGACTGCATAAGCGAGAATCTTGTTGCCGTTATGTTTAATCTTGTTATCGTAAAGCTGATCACGAAAATTACGAGTTGGAATATTCAAAGTTTTAGTTCCTTGTCGCACTTCAAACAATGGATAATTGAGTTTTTCAAACTTAGTAATTAACGTTTGCGAGTTATACGGGTCATAAGCGATTGCTTTCACTTTCCAGTTATATTTCCCGATTAGTTTTTGTACAAAATCAAATAGATCATCATAATCAATAATGCCGCTATCTAATCGAGTAATACTACACTCACCAGCGCGTTCCATTGACCGGTAATCAATGCCATCACGTTTGATTTTTGAACTCAGACCGTACTTGATTCCAATGAATGAATGACTGTCACAATAAAACTGACCGTTGCCAATTGGAATGAGCCAACTAACTGCGGTTAAGTCATTACTTTTGGATAAATCAATGCCAATATAGGCGACACGATTATGTAAGTCTGGCACCTTTGCCAATTTACCAGCGGCCCAATCGTCGGCTGAAATATAACTGTCCTCGCTGGCTTGCAACCACATATTGAAATTCTTAACCAGTATCGGAATGAGATTATTTTGTTTAATGGCAAGGTCAACATCGGCCTGAATCTTTTCCGTCATGCGTTGCTTAACATGTGGTTCACTGAATAACGGGTTGGCCTTAATCCAATTGGCTTGATCGTAAACTTCTTCGCGGTCGTCCAGTTCCCAAATTGCCACAAAATAACGGTCAGCTTCGGTTTTCCCCTTTAAAACGTCCGTCAGCATGTCATATTCGGCGTGCATTGGAACGTTAAGGTTAAGACCCGAGGTGGAAATCACCGCCAACAGTGAGTTATCTTCTTGTGCTTGACCAGACTTTAAAACGTTGTACACTTTGCGGTCTTTGGCTTCGTGCCATTCATCTAAAATAACGGTAGTCCCGGCATAACCATCAAGCGTACTGGTATCACTGGCAAGGGCCAAGGCTTGCGAATCAGTTTCTAAGTCAGTAATGGCTTGTTTCTGTACCTTAATCCGTTGCCGCATGTACTTCGATTGCTTACGGACTTGCCGTAAACCACTTGAAAGCATGTCGTAGCCTAATTTAGCTTGTTTAAGGGCATTGCTTACGAATAATACTTGTCGGTTGCGGGCGGGCTGACGTTCTCTTAAAAGGCCATTGGCGGCCATGCCAGAAGCCAGATAGGTTTTACCATTCTTGCGGGCCATACTAATAAACGCCCGATCATAACGCCGGTTACCGGTAGTTTTTTCACGCCAGCCATACAGCTCACTAATAATCCATTTTTGAAATGGTTGCATGGTGAGTTGGCTACCGTCAGTCTTAGGCATTAATTCGATAAATTTGACCGCCTGTGCCGCTTTGTCTTCGTCGTAGTAGAACGGGAAGCTGTCGTCCTTAGAACGGCTTAAATCGCGTTTAAATCGCTCACACGCCCATTTGATTTTTTGACCAGCCAATACTTGACCCGATAACACTTGGTCAACATATTCAATCATGACAACATCGCCTCGAAAGTATCTTCGGGTGTCTCATCTTTTTGTTTGTTTAATTCCATGCGTGCCCGGCTAGATAACGACATGCCTAAATCATTGGCTAAGGCTTTTACATCTTTCATTGCTTGTGACTGTAAGGCCACGTAAGGGTTCGGCTTACGCACACCACTCTTTTGATTAGTTTGTACCAGCCCGTTCTTACGAATATCATTCTCGCAAGTCTGTACCGTTGCATAAGCACGGCAATAACTGGCTAACATCGCCCGGTCAAGTTCACTAATTGGAGTATTGGCCTTTAAATAAGGCGCTACCCGTTGCCATTCAGTCAAGGCCCGATCATGTAACCAATCAGGGGGCGTTAAATCAAGTGACGGGTAATCAAATAACGCTTTTTCAGCGTCTTTACGTTGATCACGCTCATCATTGGTTAAATGTTTCTTCATACTAGCCAAGGGTTTTACTTTTCGACCCATTCGGAGCGCTCCTTTCGTTTAAATTTACGTACCAAAAAGCCCCCACGGGTTAGACCCATAGCGGCTGATTGATACACATATCCAGAATTCGTTTATTATACCTATATTATCGCACGCATCTCCAAAAAGTGCAAATAATAACATGTATATATTTACATGTTTCCCCCTGGCTGTTTATTTGTTTAAATTTCGCATTATTAGTAAGGATATTTCACAAACCAGCAAAATAAGCAAAAAGCCAAAGTAAAAAAAGGGATTTTTATAAACACAAAAGTATGCTGTCCGCTCCTTTCTAGACGACCATAGCCCCCCCATATCAACGTTTCTGGGCTGTCATGCTGTTTTAAATTAGTCTCGTGGTCGAAAATTAGGCCGCCAACTTGAATTGTTCACTCGGCCGAAAAATCGGCGCAGTCTATTGCCACTTTTGGCAACGTAGACGCAAAATGCGGGTTGGTTAACAAGGTCGAAAATTTCGACTTAGTAGCTCGGCTGAAAGTTCAGCGCAGTTTTGCGCATATCTACTACCTAAGTTAAACTTAGCCAGTCTGATTCACTTCAGCGGAAAACTCCGCTCTACTAGTGCACCAAGTTAGTACGTTGTCCCACGTTGTTCCACGTTGTGCCACGTATGTTCCACGTTAGGTATGTCTTTGAAACGCCGTTGTATCGGTATTTGTTCCACGTGTTCCACTTGTGCCACGTTAAAATGAACATTTACAATTATAGTATGTAATGCAGATACTAAAAAGCGCCGCACCTTTCAGCACGACACTCATTGGTTATTTAGTTGTTTGTTCCCGCTGTTCTCTAGCCAGTCTAGTCTTCCGGTTATGATGTCGGTAGCACAATGGTTGTAAATTACTTTCATCTAAGCGACGTGACCAATCGTCTTTGATTTCAATAACATGATCGACCACATTAGCCTTGCGGATCACGTTATCTTGATAGCACTGTACACATACCGGATTACTTTCAAGGAACCGCCGTGACAACTTGCGCCATGCTGACGACTTGTAGAACTGCTGGTACTTACTCTCATCTGAATCGTACATGCGTTTGTGATACCGCCACTTGTTAGTAGCCTTGCGGTGCTTCTCACAGTAGCGCGTGTCATAGGCAACCAACGTCCGACAACCTGGGTGCTCACATTGCTTCATTGGCTTAGCCATGACCGTTTACCTTGGTTAGTGTGACCACGTCATAAGCATTCAGATCGCTATCAGAACTAACGCCAGCAACCTTATACGTCACCCCATCTAGTATTGCTACCAAGGCTGTCGTGATCCGATCGTCATGGCGCACCGCAATTAGCTGGTTAGTTGTCGCGGTCATACCAGTAAGGCTAATAGTGTTACTGATGGTCAACGTATACTCACCATACCAGACAGTGAACAGTGGCACGAATTGTTGCTTGGTTGTGCCGTTTATTAGGTTCTGAACAGTTTTAACGGTGCCAAACTGTACTCGCTTATTTAGTCGGCTTAGATTATAATTCTTCATCTTCATCACCAGTCCTATAAACCAATGCTTCGCAATAGATCATTTTCGAATCGCTCACCTTAATAAAATCAAAGCCATTGTCTATCAACTCATCGTCAATATCTTGTGCTTTGCTGACTTCCGAAACTTGTGCAAATAACTCCTCCATATTGTCAGCATGTACCATCTTAATTTTCATTATTTGCTCTCCTTTTATTCTCTAATAATATTGCTTCTTAACTACATCAACAACATGATGATTTGCCAACAGGTCATAGTAATAGTAGTTGTATGTTTCCTTGCTCATAATCATTACTAGTAAAGACTGGCCGGGATAATACCAATCTACTTTGCTATCAAAGATCACGCCCACTAAATCAAGCGACAAGACGTGCTCCGCTATTTTGCTATGAACGCTATCGGCCGGCCCATAATCATGAGCAATTGCAACAACGCGTGCAGTCCCACTTACCTTTTGTAATTCGGCATGATCTAACCATTCCCCAAGGTAAGGTGGTGTATCATACTTATTGCCCGCATTGTATGAACGCTTACCAGCTAACAGTTTTTCGAGACTATGTGGGCGTTCATACACGGCACATTTGTCAAACTTAAATACGTCTTCAAATTTTTTGAGATTTTCTGAACTGCTATATTTTGTGTCTCTCAATAATTGCATTTCTTGCCATTTCATACGTGTTTCCTCCTAGAACTGGAAATGTTTTTTTTAACGTGGTCCACGTGGTCCCGTGGTCCAAACGTTGATATATCAACGCTTTAAAGACCCCCTGACGTGGTCCAAATGGTGGTCCAACGTGGTCCACTTGGTAAATTTCTGATTAAACTTCGCGCATATACCCATGTAGACGTTGGCCATTCATTCTAATTCGTTGACTTTTCCAACCGTCCATATTGTCCATTAACAACTTGATTCGCTTAGCTTCCGAGTTTGTTCGCCCGGTTAAATAACGATCAACTGTTTTATGGAAGACAACTTCCATAATTTCCCGAGTTGTTGTTTGATTGAGTAGTTTCCGTTCATTACTAACTTGATCTTGTAGCCACTTAGAATGATGGCCATAGTCACTGACATAGCTTTGTTTTAAGCTGGTACTCATGTTTTCCCAATCCGTGGGAACTTCCATTGCTAAAAACGCTTCGATGGCATCTCGCATAGGGTCGACAGCTTCCGCAGCCATCTGATACGCCTTAGCCTCTTTCATGGTGGCCTGATCCAGATATAGCGGTTCGCCATTCTTAAACCAGTACGCGGCCTCCGCCAATACTTGAAGCATGTAATTCTCGTCTGGGTGCCATACATCTAATTTGGCCTTGTTGACCCCACATTTAATTGGATAGAAGCGCCGTTCACCGGTCGCGTCCTTTAAATAGTCAGTTTGGTTAGTTGTGCCAATAAATACGCATTTACGTGGGTGCGGTAACGCATAGCGGCCATAACTATTCCGATATGTGTCGGATTGTGCACTAATAAAATTTTTAATTCCCTCAATGTCCGTTTTCTTCATGGCGGAAAGCTCGGCAACTTCAATAATCCAACTACCTTGCAACTGTTGATAATCGTCTTTCTGCTTACCCATTCCTTTCAACGAATCATTGAATTTATCCGGGTATAGATTCTTACCAGCCGTACTCTTGCCAAGTCCTTGGCTTCCCTCTAAGATAGGAACAATTTCAAACTTAACGCCTGGAACATAGGCCCGGGCAATAAGACCAGTTAGCCATTTCTTAGTGATGGTGCGGGTGTAATGATTATCTTCGGCACCTAAGTAATTAATGAAATAACGTTCAGCACGTGGCTGGCCGTCCCATTCTACCGCTTCAATACGAGCCTTAACCGGATTGATTGTCTTGCGGCGTGCCTCCGTAACTACCGCATCGGTAATGTTTTCCTTGCTGAATAACAAGTTGTAATGATCTTCAATATAACTTCTCAATAACGTGTCATCACCATCATTCCAAAAACCTTTTTTGAACAGTGAATTTTCTGCTTGTGGTGTTTTAACGATTTGTTCCGAGAACTCGTCAAATGCAACTAGCCCTTTCAACATTTCGTCATGTTCCATAATTAAGCGGATATTGTAAAGAGACTGTGTTTTAATTCCATCGTCCGAATTCTTTTTGAAATCGTTCTGCCAATCAGCGTCACGTTGCATTTTGATAACATTGTTGGCCGCTTCTCGGGTCTCTGCTGGTAAATCCATTGCTTTGCCCATTAATGAACCCCCTTACTCTCTCGTTTTAAAATAGATCGAAAAATTACATTAACCTCCTTGCTTGGTAGCGCCGGATCAACAAACGAATCATTAATCACTGACAGCATGTTATACACCGTCTTAGGAGCGGCTCCGACACCAAACATTCGACCAGCAATTTTAGTTAACCAAGCGTTGCGATTGCCTTGGGTTGTCCCGGTTACCATTTCATCTAACAAGCGACCGGTATACTTCTTTTGGCGTGTGGTATAGGCGTGTTCTGACGTCCAGTTCACTTTTTGGCCTGCCAACTTATCAACTAGCCATTGGGGAGCCGGCTTAATATCAGTTAACGTTCGGTCATCTAAGGGCTCGTACGGCTTGCCGTTAATCTCACTTGGGGCGATAACCGTAAAGTCACTTAGCAAGTCAATACCGGGCCAAACGTCAACTTTGCGAACCTTAGCACCCGCGTATTTCAAAAAGTAATGCACGCCACCGTTAGCCGTCCGTTCAATGTAGGTATCATTCGGCAACGTTTGTCCTTGCTTGAACAGTTGTGCCAAGCTGTTACGACCGTTTTTAGTTTGATCGTGCATATCGACGTCGACAACTAATAAATCCGATAAATCCAGCCGTAAGCCTAGATTATAATTCGGGTGATTTTCAAACCATGCAAAGATGGTACCCTGGTCAATAGTTGCGTCTTTATAGCCGGCCACCCCTTTGGGCGGATTTTTCATATTCTCAATTAACGGGTAAACTGAATAGCCTTGTTGGGCCAGCTCAATGGCTTTATCGAGTGTTGAAAATTCTCTCATTTTTTATCACCAGCCCTAGCACATTTAATAGTTAATTCATCAGTAGCATCAGCAATTTTAATCAACTCGTTATTGATCGCCCAAGTCAATGAAGATAATGGTCGAATTTCACGTTTTAAGTTGTATTGAACCATACTGCTGTTTTGCTTGTTTTCTTCCAATGAATCACTTAAACTATCAACAATGTCGGAAAGTGCTTCGTGAAGTCCAAGAGTTTTTATGACTTCACCACGTAAATCTTCAATATCCATTTTCCATTCTCCTTATTCGTGTTAAAATAAGGGAAAGCATATTTTTGATTATTTCTCTTAGACCTACTGCCGACCAAAGCAAAGTAGGCCTTTTTTGTATGCTTTCCCATTAGACTGACCTCACATTCCAAAATACCGACGTGGGTTCTTGATTAACTCAAACGCCACGTTGCCGACAAACGACACAATCATAAACTTGATTGCCCATAAGATTGCTGTTGCTATCATGAAATCACCTCCTTAAATTTATTCTGCCCCCGCACGGTGCAATTAAATTTTATGTGCTTCCATGAACTTATCAGCATCTAGTTGGTCAATACGTTTTGTACCGTTGATTGCAACTACTCGTAAACCCTGCTTAATATATTTGTAAAGCGTGTTGTATGACTTGATATTCAAGCACTCCATGGCTTGCTTATATGTCATATATCTTGGAAAACTATTTTTCATATTCATCATTTTTTCTCCTTAACCAAATTTCTAACTTACAATATGTTTGCGTAGTAACTTCGCTTTTTCGACTATTTAATATGTCTGAAAGTGTCCATCTATTAACACCGCTCGAAATTGACATTTTTTTTACTGTGTCCATTCCCTTTGCTTTGACCAGTGACATGCGAAACGGTTTTGTGATCTTCATCATATACTACCCTCCTGACTAGCAACTTTTTGTTGACAAAATATATTATACGCAACTTTACGTTGCAGTCAACAAAAAGTTGCACTATGTTACTAAAAACTGTAAAATATTCCTGTATTAGGAAGTGATTAGACAATGAATAAAATAAAAGAACTACGTCAATATATGGGGCTTTCACAAGCAGAACTTGCTGAAAAATTGAATGTAACTCGGCAATCTATAAGCCTATATGAAAAAGGTCAAAGAGTTCCACGTATTAATGTTTTGAAGAATATGGAAGCCATTTTTGGCGTGCCGATAAGTTATATTCAAGGCCAGACGACGTATTTATCACCTATAGATAAGGCTAATCTTGTTTCACAAAAAATTAAATTTGGAAAAGATGAGCAACTCTCTGTACTAACCCAAGTTCTTGATGATTCAAAAAAAGATGACGTTCAAAAACTAAAGAAACAACTTAACGATCTTGACAAAATTATTGATACCCTTTCTGACACTACAATTAAAAGCTTATATACATCAGTTAATTTTTTGCTTGAGCTAGATCAGTCTGATGACTCACTACTACAGCAAGCATATTTTTCTCTAATTTCAAAATTAGAACTAGCTTTGAATTCAAAAACAGAAATATCAAGAAAATTTGCAGAGCATATATTTAAAGATTTTTTTAATCGTTTGAAAGAATTTAGCTATAAAAAATAATTTTCCATACATAACACTGCCCCCGCACGGTACGTTATGGAGGAAATTATAAATGGCAACAATCAAGAAGTATCAGGACAAGGACGGGAATACCCGTTATCAGTTTCAAGTTTATTTAGGCGTTGATCCACTAACGGGGAAAAAGAAAAATACCCGACGCCGTGGATTCAAGACAAAAAAAGAAGCCCAGATTGTATTATCAAGACTTGAACTTGATATTTACAATCATGGGCTACCAACTAAAAACGATAATACAATTTTTAAAGATATTTACCAGCTGTGGTTCACACAATATAAACAAACGGTTAAGGAAAGTACTTGGGTAACGACTCAACGGCTGTTTCGGCTTCATATTTTACCAATATTTAGTGATTACCGGATTGCTAAAATATCCATTAAGGATTGTCAAAAAGCCATTAATCAGTGGTTTAATGCTGGCTTGGCCAAGTATCATACTCTAATGAATTACGTTGCCAAGGTGCTTGATTATGCCATCAACATTGACTTGATCAGTGAGAATCCAGCCAAGCGCGTTATTGTGCCAGTAAATAAAAATGATCGTTCACGCAAAAATTTAGAAAATTACTTTGATAAGGCTGAATTACAACACTTCTTTGAGTGCCTGACTGATGATGACAATACACCGCAAGCCAGTGTATTCTTTCGTTTAGCGGCCTTTACTGGTATGAGAAAATCTGAAATGCTTTGCTTAGAATGGTCTGACATTGATTTTAGCAACCACACTATACGGGTTAATAAAACACAATCCCGTGGTGATGGTGCCCGTCTGCTAGTACAAGCGCCTAAGACAGCGCGTAGCAATCGGACAGTGTATTTAGATCCCACTACGATCAAAATATTGCAACACTGGCAAGTTGACCAAAAAAAATGGCTACTACGTTTCGGCTTTAACATCAACCAAGGTAACCACTATGTGTTTGCTAATGAAAATAACGAGATGTTTCAACCATCTAAGCCACGTAAATGGCTTGAGCATACTCTAACTAAATATGACTTGAAGCATGTTACGGTTCACGCATTCCGCCACACTTATGCGACGCTTGCATTTGAAGCCCATGCTTCCATCAAGTCAGTACAAGACCAGTTAGGGCATTCAAGCTATCGCACAACTTTAGATATTTACACCGCAGTTACTGCCAAGCAAAAAAATGAGGCCACCGAAAAACTGGCTAATTACCTTAATTTTTAATATTTAGACCGCTAAATTTGACGCATTTTACCAAGTGGACCACGTTGGACCACCATATGGACCACGTCAGGGGGCCTTCAAAGCGTTGATATATCAACGTTTGGACCACGGGACCACGTGGACCACGTTTAAAAAAACATTTCCAGTTCTAGCAGGAAATAGGGTTAATTTAATGGTAGTCAGCCAAAAGGACAGCCAACTCAATTTCTTAATGGCCTGGACGCCTCATAATAGCTGGTATACAAGCATTTTTGGTGATATGGGGGTCGTTCCCAGTATACCCAATCAGAAGTACGGATAAAGCCACGCAGGTAAGATCAAATTTACCTGCGTGGCTTTTTATGAATTGTCACACCCTTGCCAGTGCAATTTTATCTTTTTTCACTCAAAACGGTTTACGGACTTGATTAGGGGTTTATAATAGATAGTGTAGACTGTCTGTGAAGCCTTGTAAAATTGTCACTATTTTAAATTCAATCCAAAGGAGATAATGTTGTTGGTATACAAAGATGTTTTTGGTATCGATCACAATGATTGTCACATTGTTCAGACGCGGCACGAGTTTAACCGGATCTTCATTATCGAAAATGAAGTTGGCTCTCGCTTTACTTGCATCAAAGATGATGCCCCACTCGAAAAGAAGATGTCTGGGCACTGGAAGTATGCAAAAGCTAGCGACGCCCCTAAGAACTATGCCGTTCCTTATAAGGCCCAGAAAAACTAAACAACCGTTGAAAAGAGGATTACGATGCGGCGCTATCAACCGTTAACCAAATCAAATGGCCGGGTCCCCCACTCGCTCAATCATAACACCAACCCCTACTATGGTCAGCATGGTGCTGATTGGGTCAAAGACACGAATGCTTCGCTATTTAATGCCCAACATGAGCATCTCCAATCAAAGAGCCATGTTGAGCGACGCGTGCGGCACAACGTCCGTCAAGTGCTGTGGGTGGTCGTGGCGATTCTTGCCATGTTACTTGGTGGTTTTATCTTGTTCTCATTAGCGATCAATATTTAACACTAAAAAGAGTCATTCAGCTTATACAAGTTGAATGACTCTTCTTTTTTACTAGCCTTTAATTTCCTTGGTATCCACTAAAACTTTGCTGACCATCCGAAGCTCATCAGTTAATTCAGAGGTTCGAATCCGGCCAAATTCGTCGAGGAACTTGCCAAGGCGTTCTTCGTTAACTTTTTCAATGACCCGTGCTAACTTCTCACCTTTGGCGGTTAACGTTAGATAACGGTACCGACGATCATAAGGATCGATGTTCAACACAATCAAGTCATTGTTGATCAAGTAGGTCAGTTTCCTTGAAATCGCTGAAGAAGAGACGTGGCGGTCAGCGGCTAGCTCTTTCACCGTAATCCGGTGATCAGTGCTATGGTCAAGATAGTAGAGAATCAAGAACTGTTCGAACGACACGTCCGCATCAGTCACCATCGTTTGAATAATCTCGCGAAGATGGCTTTCAAGCCATGACATGCCCACTAAGACTTTTTCGAACAATTCCGCATCGTCGTACTTGGCCTTCTTAGTATTAGTCTTCATCATTATTTAAAACCCCATTCATGCGTCACGTTCAAGGCATCATCAACAACCCCGTGATTACGCACGGACTTCTGCAGCTGGCATAACGGTGATTTCAAGATCACGTGTCATTTGTTTCTCAATCGCAGTCTGAACATCACGATCCGTTACAACTAAGCTCGACAACTTACTCTTTCCGTTGATAATATCTTGGACGTGTTGATTATCCAAATCATCAGCAGAGACGATTGGTAAGAGATGGAAATTATCATTCGTTGCTTGTAAGCATTGGTCGAACAATGGGGCGTTAACTCCCATAACCAACACACTGTTTTGTTGTTGTAAGACTGATGCCAACCACCAGTTCAATAATTGTGCTTCAGAATGGAAGACATTCGTGATGGCTTCTTCCTTGTTCACTAATTGAATTGATAATTCGTGGTTACTACCATATTGCTTGACCATTGCTAAAGAGTGGTCTGGACGATAGAAGTTTTCTAGTGTCACTTGTGAGTTATTCGTCCGGTCAAGGTACTGAGTGACTGACAAGAACCCGGCAGCATCGTACACATCCCGACGAGTTGCTAATGACCCATTGAAGTAAGTCATGTACCAAATGGCACCATTCTTACGGTACTTCAACGTCATAATTGGGTTACCGCCATCATCGGCAATTGACACAATCTGCTTATCAGCATTGCGCTTATATTGCCATGCAGGATTATCAGGTAATTCTGGTTTAGTCTTCGCAACGGCACCCGGTACCTTTGCCTGAATCGTGTAGTACATGTTGTACAAGCCAGTTCGTTTATCAACTAAGCCAGCTGATTGGTAACTGTTCCAAATTTCTGGCAAACTGTCATTATAGTTAACCGTAATAACATTAGCTTTATCCTTAACTTCACTCTTCAATAAGCCCATGATCATTTCCATCGAAGCCTTTTCATCACCAGACAATGATTGAATCAGATCGGTGCTGAACAAGAAGTACTTTGCAGACTGGTCAAATTCGACGGGCGATACTAAGTGAGTCGTCCCGTAATCCGATTTTAACTTGGCATCAATGCTTTCAATCTTTTGTTGGAGCCCCTTAACAATCGTGGCATTTTGATCATAATCATGTTGTAATCGATTGATTTTCTGATTAATCAAGTTGAGTGAACGTTCTTGTTCGTCTTGAGCACTCTTCTTCTTACGATCATAAGCAACTAACGCATCTTGAGCGGTATGTAAGTCTTTTTCCGCACTCGTAATCGCGTGTTCCTTCCGCGAACGTTCACGGGTTTCAGTCTGTTCACGCTTCTGGAGTTTCACGAGTTCACTGTTGATTGCGTCACTCTTTTGATACAGATCCTGTGCTTGCTTCTCCTGTTGCTTCATCAACACGAATAACTTCTTAAGATCCTGTTCGCCCTGAATTGCTTTACGCATATCAGCTTCATTTTGCTTCAAATCAGCTAATGATTGTTCAGACTGCGTAATCTTCTTTTCCAACGATTTGATGGTTTGATCGCTCTTAGCAAGAGCTTTCTTAGCATCATCATAACGTTTTTGAGCAGCATTGATGGTCTTGACCATTCCCTGCCGTTCGCTATCGTTCGTGTTAACGACTTTGTCCTGTTTAGACAGAGTAACCTTAGCGTCCTTTAACTGTTGTTCTAAGTTTAACTGTTCGGCAACTAAAGTTTCATACTGTTGCTTTTCGTGCTTACGATCCTGAACTAATTGGACCTTAAGCTCCCCACGTAAAGTTTGGTATTGCTTGTTTAAGTCAGCCATTTCGCGTTCAATGGCCACACTGTTTTTGGCTGCTGTTTGGGTAGCACGCCGTTGGTTGACCCGGTTTTGGCCCTTAACTGGGGCACTAGTTGAAGCAGTCACGCTGCTACTAGTTGGCCGGACACCAGCAGATGACCGCACATTGGGGGTCGTACTACTTTGAGTCGCCTTTGGTTTTGGCTTTTGAGCAGCAACGGTTGAAGTCGCCGTTGCACGCTCAGAATGATTACGGTAATCCTCATTCTTATCTCTGCGCTTTTTATTGAACATCTTCATAATGCAACTCCTCCATAAACTTGATTGTTTGCTCAAAGAGTAGAAAGGTCATCGCTGACCTTTCTATCCGTTCAGCAAATAATCAAGCTATTCTAATTATTATGCTTCATGCTTCCGACGAGAAACGCCAAAGTATAGCGCTGAACCCATCAATAAGGTTGAAAGACCCAAGACAGCCAAGGCAGTCCCGTTTTCGTCTTCATCCGTTTGTGGTAACGTCTTTGCGTCTGAAGTCGTCGTCTTAGTCGTAACTACTGGCTTCAATGAGGCTGATGCAGGAACAACCCCACTAGTCCCATTGTTAGTAGTAGCCGTCGTCGTTGGCGTTACTTCATCATCAGAAACCGTGGTTGCTGGTGCCGTTGAAGTCGTCGTTGATGAACCGTTGTTTGATGAACCATTACCATTATCAACAGTATCGTCACTTGGCGTCGTAACAGGAGCAGTTGTAGTTGTACCAGTACCGCCACCGTTGACGTTGTCACCAGTGCCAGGTGCAGTCGTAGGTGCTACCGTTGGTGCCGTGGTTGGTGCTGTGGTTGGTGCTGTGGTTGGTGCTACTGTTGGCGCCGTAGTCGGTGCCGTAGTAGGAGCTACTGTTGGTGCTGTGGTTGGCGCTACTGTTGGCGCCGTAGTTGGTGCCGTAGTAGTACCACCATTCTTCGTATATACTAAGGTCACGGTGTTACCGTTATAACCAATTGTCCCGGCAATAGCATCACCAGTTGAGTGGTTGTAACTGTAACCAGCAATTTCTGGTTGACCAACCGTGTAAGCTTGACCAACGATATATTCAGTTACGCTGGATGCTTTGATGGTGTTACCATCAGCGTCAACATAATTGATCGTCAAGTTAGCTTTATTTTCAACTGGTGTCGTTGAATCCTTGGTGTAAGTTAAGGTAATCGTCTTATTACCATCAACCGTACCAGTCAAAGCGGCATCAGCTGACTTGTAAGTGTAACCATCGATCGTTGGCGTTTCAACCGTATAAGTTGAGCCGTTATCCAAAGTTTGGGTCGTAGCGGCCTTGATCGTGTTACCATCAGCATCAACGTAGTTTACCGTAACCGTTGATTGTTCAACTGGGGTGGCATTCTTGGTGTAAGTTAAGGTAATCGTCTTATTGCCATCAACCGTACCAGTCAAAGCGGCATCAGCTGACTTGTAAGTGTAACCATCAATCGTTGGCGTTTCAACCGTATAAGTTGAACCGTTATCCAAAGTTTGGGTCGTAGCGGCCTTGATCGTGTTACCATCAGCATCAACGTAGTTTACCGTAACCGTTGATTGTTCAACTGGGGCTGCATCCTTCGTATAAGTGAAGGTAACCGTGTTACCACCAGAAACAAAAGTCCCAGTTTGGGTTGCATCACCCGTTAAGGTATAACCGTCAATCGAAGCGGCATTTACACTGTAAGCACCGCCAACTTCAGCTGCAGTACCATCAGCACCTTCTGTATAAGTCTTAGAAGGTAAGATCGTATTGCCATCAGCATCAACGTAGTTAACAGTCAAGTTTGAAGCTTCGGTATTTTGTGAGTAGACTAACGTCAATTCAGTACCAGCAGCCGTCACATTACCATCAGAATCAGTGGTGTCAGCGGCAACTGTTCCAGTCAAAGCACTGGACTTAGTCGTATCTAACGTGTAATTACTGAAAGTAGCAGGTGTAACGGTGTAAGTATTGTCAACATCGCCTTGAACAGTCGTGTCATCCGCAATCTTATTGCCGTTTTCATCAACGTAATGGACAACGACCGTACCAGCGGCAACAGAAGTATCCATTACTTGGGTTGCATAGCTCCAAGCCTCAATCTGCTGATTGGCATCAGTGTTGTTAGTATTAGTTGATAACTTATTAACTGAGGTAGTCCCTGTAAATTCCAAATATGCAGCCCGGCTACCCGTCGTCGCGTCGTCGTTAGCTTTGAAAGTATAGAGAACAGTGACATAACTATCAGCATCAGTTAGCTTCGTGATGTCCACAGTGGCAGTTGAAGCACCAGCTGCGTAACTGTATTCCTTACCGGATTCAGTTGCGTATTCAACGGCAGTCCAAGTGCCATTACTGTTGGAACCATTTGGCGCAATTGAAACTTGACCAGAAGCATTAGCCCAATCAAGCGCTTGGCTCTTGGTTAACCGGATGGCAACTGCGTACGTATGCCCGGCAGTAACTTTGATGTTCGTGCCATCAACATTTTCCTGAATGTATTGTGCTTGGTCTTGTAAGTTGCCCGAACCACCCGACTGAGTAGCACTCGTCAATGTTCCAGCGTCAACTGAGCCAGCAGCAGTTTGATTAGCAGCTTCAGAAGCTGGTGCCGTTACTGTTGGGGCTGTAGTCGCAGCCGTGGTCGTAGCAGTTGTGGTTGCCGTTGCTGCAGCAGAAGCTGGTGTTACAACTGATGCCTTAGCAGCCGTTGCTGCAACAGTTGCCGTTGAAGTCGATGTCGCATCACTGCTTGCTGGTGTAGTCGCACTGACAGTTTCAGCTGAAGAACTAGCCGCACTCGTTGTTGACGTAACAGCTGAAGAAGCAGTCGAGCTGGCAGCACTACTTGAAGTAGTAGCAGTTGAGCTAGCCGTACTTGACGTTGAAGTTGCAGTTGAAGATGCAGAACTGGCATCCGTAGCAGCTGATGAAGTCGCCGTTGAACTAGTTGCAGCAGAGCTGGCAGCACTAGAAACTTGTTCCGTGGTTGCGTCTGAGCTAGCAGCAGTATCAGCAGAAGCATTAACGTTGGCAAATACTAAACCTGCAGCCAAAGCTAACGTGGTTGCGCCGGCATAAACCCAACGCTTGCCATCTTTATACATCTTTACCCGATAAACCGAATCACCGGTCATTTTTTGATTATCTTTTGACATATGGAATCCTCCCCGAGCACCCACGATTTTCTGCATTTATGTAAAATGATGGGCGACAAATCGCTTGCCAGCCCATCATCTTAGTCGTGCTTATCGTGTCGTGCTTAATAACACCATAACGATTTTGTTGGCATTTCAGTTATATTTAACGAATTAGCCCTTGAATGCGGCAATTACGTTTAAGATAAAACTGTGTAATCCACCAAAGATGTCGTTGGAAACACTTGATGTATATGATGATGTGTGTGTACCTGGTAAAATATGAAAATCATTGAAAAAACTCATGAGATTAATCCCCTTTAATTGTTAATTAATTAGCCTTTGAATGCAGCAATTACGTTCAATACGAATTGGTAGAAAGTACCAAGTGGTTGGTTGCTAACGTAGCTGGTGTGTGATGAAGTATGCGTACCTGGTAAAAAGTGTAAATCTGAAAAGAAACTCATAATGTATATCCTCCCTCATTATCTAAATAATATCAAGACATTAATTAATATATTAATTAATTAGTTTATCGAAATAGATTATCCCTTGATCGCTTTAATAACGTTCAAGATGAAGCTGTGCAAGCCACCAAAGATATCATTTGAAACACTTGATGTGTATGATGACGTATGCGTACCTGGTAATACGTGAAAATCGTTAAAGAAACTCATAATATAAATCCTCCTAAAAGATTAGTTTTGATTACTTGCTGAATAAGCTCTTGATTGCAGGAATCAAGTTTAAGATAAAGCTATGGAAACCACCGAAAATGTCGTTTGAAACACTTGATGTGTATGATGACGTATGCGTACCTGGTAATACATGGAAATCGTTAAAGAAACTCATAATGTAAATCCTCCTATGATTGTTTGACTAAATTACTTTTTGAATGCAGCAATCAAGTTCAAGACGAAGCTATGGAAACCACCGAAGATGTCGTTTGAAACACTTGATGTGTATGATGACGTATGCGTACCTGGTAATACGTGGAAATCGTTAAAGAAACTCATAATGTAAATCCTCCTATAATTGTTTGACTAAATTACTTTTTGAATGCAGCGATCAAGTTCAAGACGAAGCTGTGGAAGCCACCAAAGATATCGTTTGAAACACTTGATGTGTATGATGACGTATGTGTACCTGGTAATACGTGGAAATCGTTAAAGAAACTCATAATGTAAATCCTCCTATGATTGTTTGACTAAATTACTTTTTGAATGCAGCAATCAAGTTCAAGACGAAGCTGTGGAAACCACCGAAGATATCGTTTGAAACACTTGATGTGTATGATGACGTATGCGTACCTGGTAATACGTGGAAATCGTTAAAGAAACTCATGTTGAAATCCTCCTATAAAATTAACTATGATTATTTGCTGAACAAACTCTTGATTGCAGGAATCAAGTTTAAGATGAAGCTGTGGAAGCCACCGAAGATGTCATTTGAAACACTTGATGTGTATGATGACGTGTGGGTTCCCGGTAAGAAGTGCAAATCAGTAAAGAAACTCATGAATAACTCCTCCTTTTAAGTTAGTTAATGGTTAAATCCCCAAGCCTAGCCACTTGTATGGCAAGACTTGAGAGTTTGGAAAACAAATTAAATTCCGACAAACTTGATTAAACAGTTAGAAAATTCAACTAATTAATCATTGAATTCCCTAACACCCGTCTCTAGCAACGCTTAACCTTTGATTGCGGCAATCACGTTCAACACAAACTGATAGAAAGTACCAAGTGGTTGGTTGCTGACATAACTAGTATGTGATGATGTGTGGGTCCCTGGTAAGAGATGTAAATCACTGAAGAAACTCATGTTAATATCCTCCTTAGAAAATTTACAAATTGTTCACAAATTAGCAGCTCAATAATCATTAATTTAATTTAGTCTGTTAAATAACTAATATTGATTACTAATGCGAACGTGAAACAAGTAACCTCGTTTACGATTTAAATATTAACTAATTCGCCCCACAATCGTCAATAAAATTACTAATATTTGAATAAATACAGGGCAGTATCATATTCAATCAGTAAATGTGTATACTATGGACAACTTACGCGTTTCATTAACGGTCAAAATTTGTGTCCAATATCAATATTATTTATATTTATCACCAGTTAACTATGCCAGCAGAAAGCGTTTAAACCCCTGATAATATCAGCATTTCAGCGTAGTTGCTTGCTGCGACATCCCCTCTTTTTTTCCGAATTATGAACCATACCATCGGGAAATTTATTCCCTAAAAAATAATTATAAATATCGCTTTTTTCGACTTATTATTAAAATTATTAATACTTTTTATATTTTTTACGGCGGTTTTATTTCATGCCTTAACCCACGTTATCCAGTTGAATACATATTTTGGGATCAAAAAAGTGGCTATTGCCAACACTCAGCAATAACCACTTACTAATTTTAATAATCAAACAATATTTCACTAAGGCCTTTTTAACCGTGTTGATACTGCAGCCGATAAAAGTCACGATAACGTTCATGGGTTGCTAATAAGGACTCATGATTGCCATCACCCGTAATCTGACCATCCTCCATGAAGAGAATTCGCGGATAAGCTTCGATCTGGTTTAACCGATGGACAATCGTAATAGTCGTCAGGTCAGCTGGTAACGTCGCCAAGAGCTGGGTCACCCGTTCTTGGTTCTGATTATCAAGACTAGCCGTCGCTTCGTCTAAAATCAATAACGACGGGTGGCGGACGAGTGCCCGGACGATGGCCAAACGTTGCCGCTGTCCACCAGAAACATTCAAGCCCCGTTCACCGACGTCCGTATCAAGACCAGCTGACAGTTCAGCTAGCCAGTCCGCTAAGCCGACTTGTGTCAACAACGCACTCAATTGTTCATCAGAGACCGGTTCCGTCGAACCTAACAGGAGATTATCGCGAATCGTCCCGGGCATCAAGTCTACTTCTTGACTCACGTAGCCGATCTGATTACGAATCGAGGGAATCGTATAACTGGCCATTGTCTCGCCATTCACGTCCAGCTCACCACGAGTTGGCGTATAGTAAGCCTCTAAGAGCGAAACTAAGGTCGTTTTCCCGCTACCACTCTCACCAATCAAGGCAATCCGCTCACCGCGATGAATTGTCAAATCAATGTCCTTAAGCACCGGTTTATCACTTTCGTAGCCAAAATCGACGTGATCAAAGTCGACCGTATCGATTGTTGACAGCGTTTCGCCTGACAACCGCTTATCTTCTTCCGGACTATCTAAAATGTTGTCGATTCGCTCAGTTGCCCCGACCGTTTGTTGCAAGGCAGTCACTAAGCCAGTTACGCTACTCAGTGGTGAAATCATTTGAACGGCATACATTAAGAAAGCTACTAAACTTCCAATTGTCAACGCGTTCGTTTGTACCAAGATCCCACCATAAACAATGATAATGAAAATTGCGGCCAGTAACATGATGTTTAGCACTGGATTAAGCACCGAGATCAGCTTGATTTGACGGACACTGAAGCCTTTGATCCGATCAACTTGATCTTTTCCCTGTTTTTTCAGTGCCTTTTCAGCAACCATTGCTTTCACTAACCGATTTTGACCAATCATTTGTACTGCTGCACTATTTAAGTTGGCCGTTTCTTTTTGAATCGCTTTGGAGATCCGCGCTAACACTTGACCCATTGGCACAATGATCACGGCCATCAATGGAACCACAATTAAAATAATAATCGTTAAGCGGAAGTTTAATAACAACATTAACGTCAAGGAACCCACAATTGAGATGATCCCATTAATGGCATTCGAAAACTGACTTGAAATCAATTCAAAAATCGTCGATGTATCGTTAACTACCCGACTAGACAGTTCCCCCGTCCGGTTATGGTCAAAATATGGAATCGGCAAGTCCACGATATGTTGCCATAACGCGCTCCGCAACGTCGAAACGGCGTCGACCCCCGTATAACTAAGTAGAAAACTCGACGCAACACTTGCAAATAGCTGCACGACAATCACAGCGCCTAACCGAAGCAACAGTTGACCCGAAGTACCATGGTTAAAGGCGTCGATAAACTCCTTCAACATCAACGTAATGCCAAGACTACAAATCGTTGCGACAAACGACAACAGGATTCCAATCACAAAGAGTCCCTTCTTCGGGTGAGCATGGGTCATGATCAATCTCAATAAATCACGGGTCCCATACTTGGCATGTGGTTGTTTAGCCGATGACGTGATATGCGTTTCCATTGGTTGTAACTCCCCTCATTGCTTGAATATCAGGCTGAATGACATGATCATTCCAACGTTGCCAAATCATAGCCTCAGAAAAACGGCTACTGTTGCCATATGCCCGTTCACTCATCTTCGCCAACTGTTTAGGGTGTTGTAAGAGCGTTAAAATCACCTTGCCCAATTCAACTAAATTATTGGGGGTGATCAATCGCCCATTTTCACCATCCGTAATCATCGTTGCCGGACCATACTTAATGTCATAGGCAACCACCGGAACGCCATGACTTAACCCTTCTAAAATACCTAAGTTAAAGCCCTCATATTGGCTAGTAAGGACCATCAGTTGTGCTTGGTTATAGACCGGTGTCAAATCGCGCTCAAAGCCCTTAAACGTGATAAATGACTGCCAACGTTGCGAACTGACCAAGGCTCGCAACCGATTTTCTTCTTTAAATCCAGTCCATGAATCACCATAACCATAAATATCTAAGGTCACATTCGACTGTTTTTCATGAACATAGGCGACCGCCTTAATCAATTGTTCCAAATTTTTCTCTGCCGATAAGCGAGCAACGGCAATCACCTTGCCCTCAATCCGATCCTTAAAGTCAACCGGACGAGCTGCTAATTGTTCGTCACTTACACTACCAACTGGAATCGCTAAAGTTGGAATCACATTATGAATGTGGTTCGTCATATCATCACACTCTTCTTGCGTGGACATGATCAAACCAGCCATTTGACTGGCGTGATCTAACCCGATTTGAGTGTACGGCACAATTGGTGAGTTCACAACGTCAAGTGGGTCCAGCGTGAAATTACTGTGTAAGAACTCATACTTGCGCGCTGCTGTGGACATTTTAACAATCGGATTCATCCCAGCATCACTACGATCCACGATCATGGTTCCGTGACCGCCATACTCAGTATTTAACGCGTCTAAGAAAAAGGCAGTCAGCTGATCCCAGTCCTCAAATTCGTAATTATGCCCGTGATAGTTTAACAGCCGTTGATGAGTGGCAACTGGTTGTTGCTTCTCATTTGGCCGGAAAAACGTCTCTAAGACAGGCTGTTGTTGTAAATTACAGTGTTGCTCTAACACAATATTCTGCTTGTCATCAAAGTACTGGGCCACCGTTAAGAAGCCCCGCGTATCATAATAGTCTCGACGGCTGACCGCGCCCTGTGGATTGAGAATATCGACGTAATCAATATTCCCCTGCGCATTTAACATCAGTGCTTTTTGCCGTTGTTCCCGTTGAATGACGTCAAATTCATTAGCGCTGACCCGTTCCAGCGTTTCACCCGTCACCCGTGGATAATTGGCCGCAGTTAACGGTTCGCCTTCGTAATTCGTAGTGCCTTGAAAATAATCATACATATTGACCTGGAACTCATCATCATACCCAATGAGTTGCATATTATGATGTAAATCGCGTACAAAGTTACGGGTCACGATCAACGCAGGTACCCGGTGCTTTGTGAATAATTTTTGACGCTGAATCATGGCTAACTCAATAGCTGATGGCGTCGAATCAATTTTGCTCGTAATAAAGAAATACATTTGCTACGCCCCCGCTTTTATTCATGTGATAAACTCTCGACTGGATCCAACCGTGCCGCCATATGTGCCGGTGCCAAAGCAGCCAATAAACTGATGACAACACTGACTGTAATGCCGCCCAGCATTGCTGCCCCGGAGATTCGAACGATTGGATACTTAATTAAGCTATAGATGGCCATATTGCCTAAGAATTGCCAACCTTCTCCAAACAGTAACCCCATAACGGCGGCTAATACCCCGATAGTTAAGGCCTCAGCAAAGAACAAATGACTAATATCGCGTTTGCGGGCGCCAAGTGCGCGCAAAACCCCAATTTCACGAGTCCGTTCAGAAACGCTGACGTACAGGACAACAATGATCATAATTGCTGAGACTAATAACGCAATACCAGCCACCCCGGTCAATACGTTAGTGGCTAAACGAATATAGGTATTCAATGAATCAATTAAATCACCGATTCCGGTATAGTTATACTGTTGCTTCTTATTCGTTCCCTTGATTGCCTTGATTTGGTGTTCGACTTGCTTAACATTCGCCAATTTATCTATTTGAACAATGGCAAAATTTGGTCGATAAGCCACATTCTTAGCAGTTAACATCTTTTTGACGGTTTGTGGTAAGACCACGACGCTAGTATCATCGCTACCCGTAATTCCGCTGACGGTCAGCGTCTGACTGACCGTTACGGACTGATTCTTGCGATTAACCGTTGCCAATTTAACGGTCAACTTCTTATTGAGCGCTTGTTGATAATTTTTCTTACCCACCATCTTCTTAGCTAACTTACGACCAATCAAAACTTGACCATTTTCAGGACGTGAACCGTCCTTAATTGTCTTACTCAAAATTGTGGGGTTATCCGTCTGGAGACTGGCCGTCACGGTTGTTTTTTTATAACTCGCTTGTGTGCTCGTGTAATAGCCCAGCTTAGCAGACTTAACATGTTTGATAGCCGCTAATTGTTTGACGTTTGCAGTCGTCACTTCGGCATTCTTCGCGGCTGTGACTTGTTCTTGGTTAACCGCTGCTTTGTAAGCTGCTGCACTGGTTGCTTTTTTTACGCGCAGCCGTGCTGACTTTCCCCGTCTTCTTTGATACTTGGACAGCGGTTGGATTAACTTGAGACGTAATCTGGTGATTCATATAATTTTGAATCCCTGATCCCAAGCCCAGCATTACGACGATACTACTGATCCCGATCGACGATCCAAAGATAATCAGCAGGTAACGAAGCCACATTCGACGCATATGTTGCATGGACATCCGGAACATCTGCCGAAAGCCAAGTGTTCGGTAACGCGTCGGTTGCTTATCGACCACGTCGAAAGGCGCCCCGATCACTAATTCGTCATGAATCTGGCCGTCATCCAAATGAACGATCCGCGTCCCGTAGTCAGCCACTTCCTGCGAATGGGTCACGGTGATCACAAGTTTACCTTCCGCAGCGATTGAGTATAAAATATCCATTACTTCTTGGGTATTTTCACTATCCAACGCCCCGGTCGGCTCATCTGCGATAATAATATCGGGGTCACTGGCTAGTGCGCGAGCGATGGCGACCCGTTGCTTTTGACCACCGGATAGTTCATTTGGATACTGGTGCGTCTGTTGCTCAAGTCCCACCCGCTTGAGTAGGTCCTGTGCTTGCTGGACTTGTTGCGCATGGGACGTCTTAGTCATCTTTAATGAAAGCATGACGTTATCCAAGACAGTTAGGTAACTTACCAAGTTAAAGTTCTGAAAGATAAACCCGATTGTCTCCCGACGATACCGGTCCATTTGCCGCACATTCATTGAACGCAAGGATTGGCCGTCTAACAAGACATCTCCATCATATTGATGATCCAAGCCACCAATAATATTCATTAACGTTGACTTACCACCACCAGACTCCCCAAGAATGGAAATAAACTCCCCCCGTTCGAAGTTTAGATTAATGCCCTTCAAGATGACATTCTCTTGGTGATTTAAGGTATAGGCCTTACGAATATCGTGTAATTCTAAAAAGCTCATATATGTACCTCCACTATTTTATTAACTACATTCCCCACAATGTATTTCCTCATTAATAACATTGCGATTTTTGGTGAATGATGTAAAGTGTTATTGAATACCTGTGGTCATCATTCATAATTAAAATTATAATCATCCTAAATCCTAATAAACCGCCTACTTGGTAGTTACAATTTGTAAAATATCACCCATTTTGCTGATTTTTACAATAAAATTTTTTCTATTTCGAACTTATTTTATGACGGCAATCACGACTTAACCGTCAGCAGAGATAAATCCAAGCACCCCACACATTCAAGGCATGAACTAAAAAGCGTCCATTACTAGGCACACTGACTGCCAGTAACGGACGCTTCATCGTATTAAATTACACCTAATGACTCCAACTTCAATCAGCAGGATTCCTACTTAAAAAAAGGACCGCTTCGTGACCACGCGGTAAATCGCATCCGCTAAACCAGTCACAAATACGACAATCAGCCCTGCAAATTGCAACCATGGCAATTGTTGCCTGATTACTGTCACTTCACTCCCCAGCCAAAAGACTAGTAACCCGAGAACAATAATGATACTTTCGATAATGTTTAATTTACGCATCTCAAACTCCTCACGTACATCACACATCGTTGCGAGCAACTACCATGCATGACTATATTTGTCCTTTAACACCTAATCTATTATAACCCGTCTGCTGTTAAATCACATGCCAACCACTCACGATTAAACTCGAGATAGGTCGGCAGATTTTTCATTGCGTGATGTCATTCAAAGTTAGTGCGACCAGTGCGGTCAAAAATTACGAGCGTCACCATGTTAAATTAGGGTCATCTTGCGGACGTAGCGATTCATTTCGCCAACAACGTTGTGATTCATAAATTTTAGATTAGCGACGACGCTCAATAACAGCTACGAACACAGCGTCAGAAAGACAAGCAAAAAGCCCCCAAAACAAGCAGCCTATCAGCCAGCTGATAGTTGTTTGTTTTAGGAGCTTCCATCTTAATTTCTAAAGTGCTAGCACCTTAGTCACTAAGACGTGCGGTTAACTTCTTAGTTAATTCTTCGTAACCAGGCTTGCCAAGTAAGGCGAACATGTTGTTCTTGTAAGCTTCAACACCAGGTTGGTTGAATGGGTTGATCCCGTTCAAGTAACCAGAAATGGCAACTGCAGCTTCAAAGAAGTACATCGTGTAACCTAACGTATAGGCATCCTGTGAAGGAATGTTAACGACCATGTTAGGAACACCGCCATCAACGTGGGCCATAATAACCCCTTCGAAAGCTTTGGTGTTAACTTGAGCCATCGTCTTGCCTTCAAGATACTTCAACCCATCAAGGTTTTCGGTTTCCTTAGGAATGTCAACATCACTAGTAGCGTTGTCAACTTTAACGACCGTTTCCATCAAGTTACGACGGCCTTCTTGGATATATTGACCCAATGAGTGTAAGTCAGTCGTAAAGTTAGCTGATGATGGGTAGATCCCCTTTTGGTCTTTCCCTTCAGATTCACCCATTAATTGCTTCCACCATTCTGAGAACATCGCCATGTTTGGTTCGTAGTTTTCAAGAATTTCAGTGGTGTAGCCCTTCCGGTACAAGATGTTCCGGTAAGCAGCGTATTGGTAAGCTTCGTTCTTAGATAAATCGGCATCTTTGTATTCATTTTGGGCATCCGCAGCACCCTTCATTAATGAATCGATGTCGCCGCCTGATACCGCAATTGGTAACAAACCAACTGGTGTCAAAACAGTGAAACGACCACCAACATCATCAGGAATAACAAAGGTTTCGTAGCCTTCAGCGTCAGCTTCTTGCTTCAACGCACCGCGCTTGCGGTCAGTTGTGGCATAGATCCGGCCCTTAGCAGCTTCTTCACCATACTTCGCGATTAAACGTTCCTTGAAGACCCGGAATGCAATTGAAGGTTCCGTCGTAGTCCCTGACTTCGAAATGATGTTAACAGAGAAGTCACGGTCGCCGATTAAGTGAATTAAGTCGTTGACGTATGAAGATGAGATTGAGTTCCCAGCAAAGACAACTTGTGGGAATTTACGGTCTTCACGTGAAAGTGATGACCAGAAAGTTTCGTGTAAGAATTCAATGGCTGCCCGTGCACCGAGGTATGAACCACCAATCCCGATTACAACGAGGACGTCTGAATCGTCTTGAATCTTCTTTGCAGCGGTTTTAATCCGTGCAAATTCTTCCTTATCGTAATCTGTTGGTAAATTTAACCAGCCACGGAAATCATTACCGGCGCCGGTTCCTTCACGCAGCTCCTTATCAGCAGCTGTGACCATAGCTTGCATTTCGCCAAGTTCGTTATTATGGACGAACTTAGTTAAATTAGAGCTGTCAAATGAAATGTGTGCCATTTACTATTACCTCTTTCTATACGTATTTACATGTCATATTATACAATAGCTCGCCTAATAATGAAAAGCGCTTCCTCCCTTTTTTCGTAAATTTTCGTCATTTGTGTAAAAAATAAATACAATTATTAACAAAAAAGGTGCTGATAACTTACCGTTACCGCACCTTCAACAGATTTTTTTTATCTGTAAATCAAATAATTAATTTTTTAGTAAAGCTTTACTAAGCCTTCATTAAGGATAACGCGACCCCACCAACAATGACCAGGATCGAGCCAATCACCACGTAAACCATTTCTCGCTTCGTCTTGTGCTCTCCTAAGAGGTAGATACTCCCAAACGTCGAAATAACAATTCCCATTTGCGAAAGGGAGTATGCGACAGCTTGTCCGATTTGGGCCATTGCCATAAACATGAAGAGATTCCCAATACCCCAGACCAGACCAGTGACGATATTACGATAAGTTGCTTTAACAACCCATGGCTTATCCTTAAAGGACCAGATCAAAGCACCCAGCAACATCCCAACAGCTTGAGGCATTACAACTGCCTGTGCATTGACGTTACCATAATGGACCACAATCGTATAGCCAGCGTATCCAATCGTTGATAAGATCAAGGCACGAATCCCAACACCCCAATTTTCAGAAGCACTGCGGTTCGGATCAGTCTTATCAGTTAAGGAAGTTAAAACAGCCCCGGCAATCAACACAATTACAGAAGCGGAGCCAATCCAATACATGTTTCCGTGCCATTCATTGAATAACAGCACACCGGCCAACGCATTAGCAACCAGTTGCATCCCAGTTGAAATCGGCGTAGTCCGTGAAATACCAACCGCCTTCATTGACGTAAATTGTTGACCTTGACCAATACTCCAGAATAACCCAGAGACAATCCCAATCAACCAAATTTTGCTTGTTAAAGTTGGCTGTTCTACGGCCCAGAGTGCCAAGCCAAATACCAAGGCTCCCATGGTCATCCCAAGGGTCTGTTGCCGAGCGGTACCGCCCATTCGGCCACTAATTAAGCCGATACTGCCCCACGCAATCGCAGGAATCAGTGCAATTAGAATTCCCATTACTAATAATCCTCATTTCTATGTTTTCTCTCTTGCCTAACGACAAGGAATTATTTTACCAGTTAAGTAACCGTTTTACCAGTCACAATCAGGGATTCAGGGTTAAATATAATTATTTTTATATTTTCATGAATTCGTTTTCTTAGTGATAGGGACCGTTTTCAATTAATGAAAACGGTCCCCGAAATACCCTTTAAAATTTTTTTCTATTCCACTTAAATTATGACGCACACACTACTTATCGAGTGTCAAAACCAGAACCTTCAAATAGTTGCTTGCCAAGTAAGCCTTGCGCGTCACGAAGTCTGCTGGTAACCGGAACGTCTCACTAAGTGTGAAGTGCCGATCACTGCCGACAAAGGCCGCCGTGACCGCGGCTTTAAACTTCTTCATTGAAAAATTATTCGCAGTCGTTGCAATCACTAATTGCCCATCACGCCGAACAACTGGTAAGGTCGCTGTCAATAAGTCAGTTAAATCAGTTGCAACTTGGAACTTCTGCTTTTTCACCCGCGCAAAAGTCGGTGCCGTTACGACAACAACGTCATAACTTAGTCGGTGCTTCTGGGCGTAATCTAGATAGCTGTTCACTTCGATTGCTCGAATTTCCTGCTTATCAGGGTCAATATTATTGACCGCCAATTGATCAGCGGTCTCTTTGGCACCCTTCTTACTTGTTTCAATGGAAATCGTCTTGGCAGCACCCGCAACGGCAGCAGCAGCCGTAACCCCATTTTCCTGGCTAAACAAGTTCAAGACCGTCTTACCTTGCAATTCGGCTCCGGCCAACCATTCCCGGATGGGACGCATATCTAATAGTAACCCGGTCGTTAAATCATCAGCAAGGTGTAATGGATACGTCACCGCGCCTTCAGTCACTAATAACGGCTCTGGTGCTGCTTCACCCGTGACGAGTTGACTCTTTAAGTTAGCTTCTTCGACATTAAATCGTAATTTCGCATAGATGCCTTTAAATTGATGTTCAGTAGCCGCTTCAAAAGCCGCATAGATCATTTCGCGTTGCTGGTAAACACCTTGTGCGTACCATGTAAAGACATAGTAATCTTGATAACGATCGATTGCTAACCCGCCGAGACCGTCGCCATCCGCATTGAAGACCCGTTGTGGTAACTGTGGATCCATGCTCGTTGCTCGCCGGACCAACGCCTGTTTGAATAACTTACGAAAGTAATCGGTCGTTGGCGTCTCACTTTCATCCAAGCTCAAGACCCAGCCTAGTTGCCGACGATGCTTCGCAATCAGCGCGTAGCCCATAAATTGAGAACTTGCCATTAACGCCACAAAAGAGCCATCGGTTAGTTTCATACTCGGATCCTTGAGATCATCTTGTACGAGTAAAGGATAGCCGTCCTTGACTTTACGTTGCGAATTTCCCGTAATTTGTACTCTTTGCATAGTTGTTGTTTCTCCTATTCATTTCAAATCTTATCTAAACTATTGATAAATCGCTGTTTGCAGCCTTGTTAAGGGTAACATATTTAGCCTCAGAGTGCGAGGTAGAACAGTGTCAATCGCTGAAAAGTATTAGGCTTAAGGTCCGCAATCGATTACTATTAAACGTCCGTTCCTACTATTAATGATGGGTTATTGCTATGGCCCACCGTTACCCCGCATTAGCAAAACCGGGCCTCGAGATCATTACGATCCCCAAGCCCGGTCCGTACGGATTTACCCGCTTTAAACTATCACGTTAATCATCAATAATCGGTTTATCAAAACCTTCATCTGGGAAAGTAACGGTAAAGCACGTCCCTTCGTTCTCCACACTGTCAACCTTGATCGAACCACCATGTTGTTGGACTAATTGATGTGAAATCGCTAGCCCTAAACCTGATTCACCATACTTCGTATTCTTTCGTGATGGGTCAGCCTTATAATACCGTTCCCAAATATTTTTGACTTGGTCCGGTGTCATCCCAATCCCATGGTCTTGAATCGCGACAACCGTCGCATGATCCGTACGGCTACCCGTTACTTCGATCACGTTAGCTTGTGAAAACTGAATGGCATTCTGCATGATGTTAAACAAGACCTGAACAAAGCGATCATAATCGGCCCATACTGGCAGTTTCTCGGGAACCGTCAGCTTGAATTCATCATCCGCGGCGGCCGCTTTCTTTGTGAGCTGTTCAACTAAGTTATGCAAAACCTCGGCGCCATCAAAATTGGTCTTGTTCAAAGCAATCTGTCCGGTTCGAATTTTTTCGTAATCCAAGTTCTCATTGACTAGTCGAATCAACCGTTTCGTCTCATTTTGCATCAGTTCAATTGAATGACCCTTGTCTTCTTCTGGAATAGCATCGTACGCTAACCCTTCCAAAATACCATTGATCGTAGTCAACGGCGTTCGCATTTCGTGGGCCGCATCGGCCATAAACTCCCGACGCCGCTTTTCCTGTCGCTTAATTTCTTCATTGGAAGTTCGCAGGGAGTTGACCATGCCGTTGAAATCATCCGCCAAGTCATCAATCTCATCCTTATGATTACTGTCAACTTGAATGTCAAAATCACCATTTGCGACCGAGTGCGTCGCGTACCGCAATCGATTAATACGACGAACGGAATAACGTGCCAAAATGTAACTTAACAACAGAGCCGCAATCCCCGAGACTAACAGTGCAATGAACAGATTTTTTTCGATCTGCTGTTCATTGGCCTGCAAGGTCTGTTCAAACGACCCAATCGAGATGGCCCCAACAAACTTCTTCGTTGCTCCATTCTTATAGAAAAGGGGCACTAAAACGTCAATGGTTCGCAACGACGGTGTATTCACGGGTTGATCACGATTGCGTGTTCTGAACGTTACGTGGGGCGACTGCGTAATAATCTTATTCCGCTTCAGCTTCTTCCAATCTTTGGCTGAGATCTTGGGATCATAAATCGAGCCACCAGGGGTCCCACTCATTGTTGTCCCCATACCACTTGGATAGACCAACTTTTTGTTAGCATCATATACCGAAAAGTGAATATGTTGATCTCGTAAGATGACGGTCCCATCATTTAGAAATTGTTGATTAAACCCGACAACTTGATTAGTCTTCGTATTATACCGAATAGCTTCCTTTTCAATACTCGCGGCGTACTGCTGCAATTGTTGCCATGAGTTTTGATAAAGCATCGTTCTAGTCGTTCGAATAAATGAAAATCCGAGGACGACGATTACCGTAATAATGACGGCAAAGAACGCTAGCATTTGTTGATAAATCAGTTTCATTGAGCGTCAACTCCACTATCATCAAACTTGTAGCCGACCCCCCAAACCGTCTGAATAATTTGTGGCCCAGCTTTTTCAATCTTTTGGCGCAATTTTTTGATATGTGCATCCACAGTACGTTCGTCACCATAATATTCATAGTCCCAGACCAGTTGCAAAAGTTGTTCGCGTGAGAAAACTTGCCGCGGCTTTTGAGCTAAGGTCTTCAATAAATCAAATTCTTTGGGGGTCAAGTCTTGAATTTGTTTGTCTGCTAAATAGGCTTCCCGCGTCTTGGTATTCAGTTTAAAATGGTCCGTCTGAACATCAAAGGAACTCACCGTGCTGGCAGGTTGGTCAGCCGGCGTGGTCTTAGCCAAATCTGCTCGGCGATGAAGGGCCTTGATCCGAGCAATCAGTGTAATCGGTGAAAACGGCTTGGTGACATAATCATCAGCGCCCATCTCTAAGCCAAGTACCTGATCACTTTCCGAATCACGGGCCGTCAACATAATAATTGGTACAGTTGGGGAAGCCTTGCGAATATCCGCACTAACTTGCATGCCATCCTTGCCTGGCAAGTTCAAGTCGAGCGTCACCATATCCCAGCCATCGACATCTTCATTGAACATTTCGACAGCTTCATTGCCATCATAAGCAAAATGGGCATCCCACTTTTCCTTCTTAAAAAACATGGCCATCATTTCAGAGACCGATTTATTATCTTCAATCATTAATAATTTCATAGTGCAACGTCCTCCAAGTTAATTACGATTGCTAACTTTGTTGATTAATCATCATTTATTAACCTATCTATTATCATACCCTACTTCGCGCTAGGATTCAGGATTAGTATAACAACAAATTAATAACAAAGCGTGCACGATTTGTGAAATAACTGTGTCATCCCATCATTGAGAGACACTTAATAATCTTGGCACATCAGTCACACATCATACCAGAGTCATGCTCACTGACATAAAAAGCACGATTTTCTGCCGTTCATACCGACCAGGAAATCGTGCATCATTCAGTTACATTTCACGAGTTGCGAGCGTGAAGTCACCATTTAAGTTCAGGATGACTGCCGGTTCGCCCCTTCACAACGTCCACTGTGCCTAATTCTTAAAGGAGTGGATTGGTGCCGGAATATGACCCCCACGCTTAATGAACGTCGTTGGTTGATTGGTGTTGACCGGCATAACTGGTGCTTGACCGAACAAGCCCCCAAATTCAACCGCATCACCAACACCTTTGCCGGTAGCTGGTATGACGCGCACCGCCGTTGTTTTGTTGTTGATCATCCCAATCGCAGCTTCATCGGCAATCATCCCACTGATAGTCGCGGCACTAGTATCACCAGGTACTGCAATCATATCCAGACCAACTGAACACACTGCTGTCATCGCTTCAAGTTTTTCAATATTCAAACGACCAGCACTGACCGCCCGAATCATCTCAGCATCTTCAGAAACCGGAATAAAGGCACCCGACAGTCCACCGACATGTTCGCAGGCCATCACGCCACCCTTTTTCACGGCATCATTCAGTAAGGCCAACGCCGCCGTTGTTCCCGGCGCACCGACACTTTCCAACCCGATTTCTTCCAGGATCTCAGCAACCGAATCGCCTTCGTTAGGCGTTGGTGCCAGTGATAGATCAACAATCCCAAATGGGACGTGCAACCGTTCTGACGCGATGGACCCAACAAATTGCCCCATCCGCGTCACTTTAAACGCCGTCTTCTTAATTTGTTCCGACACAATGTCGATCGACTGACCGCGAACTTCTTCTAAGGCTCGTTTTACGACACCAGGGCCACTGATCCCAACATTAATAACTCGATCAGCTTCACCAACACCGTGAAAAGCGCCCGCCATGAACGGATTATCGTCGACCGCATTGGCAAATACCACTAAACTCATGCAATTGACTGGATCGTCAGCCGCAATCTGCTTTATAATACGACCCATTTCACCGACCGCGTCCAAGTTGATTCCAGCCCGTGTCGACCCGACATTTACCGAACTGCAAACACGGCTAGTTGCAGCTAACGCGGCGGGAATCGATGCAATCAGTTTGCGGTCCCCACTTTGATACCCCTTCTGAACCAGGGCGGAGAAACCACCAATGAGATCGACACCTAGCGCTTGAGCTGCCCGTTCCATGGTTACTGCGTACGCGACATAGTCTTGATCCTGACTCGCAGCCGCAATCAATGCAATCGGTGTTACCGCAATTCGCTTATTGATGATAGGAATACCGTACTCTTCTTGAATTTGAGCGGCCACTTTGACCAGGTCCTTCGCGCTAGTCGTGATCTTATCATAGATTTTTTGCCGGGCCCGCTCACCGTCACTATCAACACAATCAAAGAGCGAAATGCCCATTGTGATTGTACGAATATCAAGATTTTCCTCGGCCACCATCTGAATTGTTTCTAAAATTGAACGACTTTCCATGGTAGCCTCCTATAACTTCTGAATTGCGTCAAAAACCGCTTGCCGTTGAATTCGAATCGTTAACTCTGATGCCTCACCGAGCGATTCTAACGCCGCTTTGGCTGCCGCAAAACTTAATTGCTGGTCATCCCATTCCGCCGATAGCATCATGGTAAAATTATGATCCATCAAGGTTTGCGAAATATCGACAATATTGATTTTTAAACGTGCTAACTCGTTCGCTACTTTTGCGACAATTCCCACTTGGTCCTGTCCCACAACGGTAATAATTGCTTTCATCTTTATAGCCTCCGTTAGACGCATCATTATTCGCGTTTGATTGTTCATATCATAGCATGAGTTCTTCTGAAACGCACCCGTTACTTTTGATGAAGTAACCCATGAGAATAATAAGAGATTCCTCATAAACATAGGTTCCCAGACGCACCTTTGCTATAATGAAAATTGCTTATTATTTTCAGAAAGGAGTCGTAATTTGACACAACAAAATCATTTACGGGGCGTCTTACTCGCTAGTAGTGCCTGTATTCTGTGGGGTATCTCAGGGGTGGCTGCGAGTACCCTCTTCATCAATAATCCGCATCTAACCGCAATGTGGCTAACGCAGGTCCGCATGATCAGTGCAGGCTTGATTTTACTCGTCTGGGGGATGGTGGCTGGTAAACACCCCTTTAAAATCTGGCATCACCGCCATGCCGCTTGGACAGCGGTGAGTTACGGTTTGCTGGGGCTGATTCCGGTTCAACTTTGCTATTTCGAAGCGGTTCGCGTTGGTAATGCCCCGATTGCCACGATTATTCAATTTCTTGGCCCATTCATTATCAGCATCTATTACTTCTTATTTAAGCACGTGACACCCAGTCGTATCGAACTGATTGGTATGATCATGGCCTTTATCGGGACACTATTGATCGTGACACACGGTCACTTAAACAGTCTGGCAATTTCACCCGTCATCTTGTTCTGGGGCGGCTTATCCGCCATCGGGGTCGCCACGAACACCTTGATTCCGCGAACCATTTTACCAAAGTATGGCGCATTAACCGTCACTGGCTGGGGGTTACTGATTGCGGGTCTGTTTCTAACCTTGTTACAACCCATGTGGCGTGTCCACCTGACGATTACCTGGCCCCAATTAGGCTTGTTAATCGTCATTATTCTCTTAGGAACGGTGGCCCCCTTCCTGATGTTTGCGCGTAGTTTAAGCGATATTCTACCGACAACGGCCAGTTTGATGGACGCCTTCGAGCCCTTAGCCGCGACGGTTTTCTCGATTACTTTTCTAAACGTTCAACTCACTAGCTTCGATTTTATCGGCGGCTTACTGATTATCTTGGCAGTCATGGCACTTTCACTGAACACACATAAAATGTTGCACTTTTTGCGGCGACGCCGAGCACACTCTTCATCTTAAACTGCTGTAATGATTGTCATGACCACTAGACAGATTAGTTGGCAGAACAGTTGAGCTGTGCTAAACTAGGATTGTTGAATTTGGGGATGTTCTGGATTCGACAGGTATAGTTTGAGTTCGGATTGCGCTTCGTAGGTTGTGTCTACGTAAAAACGCTCAGTTTAAATTATAACTGCAAAAAATAATAACAATTCTTACGCTTTAGCTGCCTAATAAGCGCTTAACGTAGATCCTCCCAGGATCGTCCATGTTCTGGATCTGGGTCCTAAATTTAGTGGACTTACGCTCAAAGCTTCCACCTGGAGTTGCGAGAAGAGACTAATCAGGTTAGTCATTGCTGGGTGCCCTGTCATACGGCGTTTGCAATGATGAAATTTAAATAGTATGAATATGAGCGTAGATATCCGAGGGGCAATATGCTTGGACGCGAGTTCGACTCTCGCCATCTCCATTACTGAGTTTCAAAGTGATGTAATAAGCTCCAGAACACTTGTTATATCAATATTCATTAAAGCTATCCTAACGGGATAGCTTTTTTTGTCCTATTTTGATTAGCGTGCTACTTCAGTAAAAAGCCCTTTTCCAAATTGGAAAGGGCTTTTTTTTACCGATAATACAACCATGGTTAACCTGATCAACCAAAATCTGTCCAATAATTATAAACGCCACAGCCAACGGTGTTAAAGTGGATTGCAACCAGTCTGTTAAAATAATAAGTGCTCACGGCACTAATCCAGCTGCGTTAGCATGCGGCCATTTAGACCGTACCGACCCGCTGGCGGTTAAACCCAACCTGTACTAAGATCCGATACAATAACGGCACAATGATGACACATGCCACCGCATTAATGGTCGCTGCTAATAAACTCGTGAAGGACCCAATCATGGCGACCTTGAGCGTTGTCCCCACCATTAAGGCTTCAATCACGCCTGTACACCACGAAGTGACGATTTTTGTGAGCCCTGCGACTAACGATACCCAGTAAAGCCGGCCAATACGATCTTCACGATAGCCGATTGACTTGAAACTCAGGTTGACCATCGCAGCCAGAATAATTGCTTCAATAATTGTTAACCACGAAGTTGCGGCATACCCATTCAGAATATCAAACAAGCCAAGCCCCACTGCACCAGCCGTAGCACCATAGCCAAAACCAAGCAACATCACTGCGAGCACTGTCAAAATATTACCAAAATGAATAAATGGCCGCCCAACAATCGCGGGCAACGGAATTCGTAATACACTGATACCAATAAAAATAATGGCGGCAAATAACCCTGCCAAGACGAGCTTTTTTAATTGTTCAGACCTTCCCATTCAATTCCCTCCAATTTTGCACATCTATTTATCATTATATTCTAATATAAGTGTGAATCAATTGATAGTCCTAGTCTATTTTTTTCGTGACGGTAACTGAATAATAGTCGCTCGTGTGGGCGTCTCAACACTTACTTCATACGCAACTGCTAACAAATCATAAGCAGCTCGGGGCATTTTGTATTGATGACACACTAAATAATAACCTAGATCAACAGCGATTTGGTGCGCGATAGCAATACTGTCACCACTACGATTAAGCCGGCGACGAGCCCGCGCAACTAACCTGGTCAACACAACATCGCTTCGAATCTCAATTGCCATGCTGGCAAGTGCTAGTTGGGCACTTAATCGTTCATTCGGTTGGGTCGTACGTGCTTTTGCCTTTGCCATTTTTTTCAACTCCTCAGTGTAATCATAGGAGTTTCACTTTGGCTTCGCAACGAATGACACCCTCAAAGCCGCGTCATCACTGAGCTTGTTTAACTTTCACAAAAAAATATTATTGAATCATTTCAATTCAAATTCAGCAACAGCGCCCACATCACTAGTCCATTCCATATAAGTAAATTTAACTTACGATTTAATTTATATCTGCCACCGATACTTAATCATCCGTCTCTTGATTCGGTAACCCGAATAGCAATACCCCAACACCGAGTAAGAGTACGGCCACGAACACCATAAAAATTGCCGGAATGCCAAATCCAATTGCCATCAGCGCACCAACTAAAAATGGGCCGATGGTTGCGCCAATGCGACCAATTGACTGGGCAACGCCCATACCAATTCCCCGTACCGCGGGCGCAAATTGCCCCGGTGTGAAAGCAATCATAATTCCCCACGCCCCTAGCGTAAAGAACGACAACCATGCACCACTAATCAGAATCATCGTTGGATTATTGGCCGTCCCAAAAGCTGCGGCACTGACGACCGTCCCAATCAGATAAGTTGCCAATACCGCCTTACGCTTGACGACGCCGATCAACCACGCAGCTAGATAATAGCCGGGAAGTTGCGCCAAGCTCATCAACATCGTATAGCCAAACCCATGTACTAATGAAAATCCGCGCAACACCAAAACGCTTGGAAGCCATAAAAACATACCGTAATAGGCAAACATAATCACAAACCATAGAATGCTGAGGCAAATCGTAGCTCGTCGATATTTAGCGGACCACACTTGCCGCAATGCCTGTCTAAAATCAACTTTTTGTGGCCGATTAGCCTCCTGTTCTGCAGGTAAGCGTCGGCGTAACAGCAACGCATACAACCCCATTAAGGCGGTGATTAAGACCGTCATCCGCCAACCAATGTGTGGCATCACTAAAAAGGCCAATAACGATGCTGCAATCCAACCAAACGCCCAAAAACTATCTACCAGGACTAGCATGCGTGAGCGCTGTGTTCCCGTATAATGATCAGCAATCATTGTCGCAGCAACCGGTAGTTCACCCCCCAGACCAATGCCAGTCAACAACCGAACGACTAAGAACCACTCGACGTTCGGGGTAATCGTCAATAACAAATTACCAAGCGAAAAGAGCAGTAGCGTCCCAATGAGGACCGGCTTACGCCCCAATTTATCTGCTAAATAGCCGCATACCAAGGCCCCAATCATCATGCCAAGCGTGGTGATCGCACTGACTGCTCCCAACTGTCCTGCAGTTAGCTGCCAACTTTCTTTAATAACCGGCATCACAAATGATAGCAGGGCCACGTCTAACGCATCAAAAAGCCAGGCCGTCCCGATGACCCATAATAGCTTAGCACTATTTCTTTTACTTTCGACCATTCCAATACTCCCCCAAATTTCCTAATTAGCCTTCCGCTAATTTAGGTATTTTTTACCTTTATGGTGCTATAAAAGTAGCATACCGACTTGGACGTGTCAAATGAACTACTTTAGCCGGTATACCTTAGCGGGGCGTCCAGAAGAGCCAGGTCGGGCTGTCCCCACCTCTGTAAATAAATGAACGTGGGTTTTACGAAAGTTTGAATTGTCGATAGTTGCCACTGGCTGCCGCCACAAAATCGCATACAGCTGGCGCGCCTGTTTGAGTGTGAACTGCTCACCTAACACTAATAAGATCGTAGGAGCATAGTCCAGGCGATTGCGCACACGTTGTAGGGCGTTTCTTAAGATCAGGCCATGATCGGCGGTTAACAACTGCTTGGCGATTCGTTGATAAAACTCCCGCTCCGTCTGCGAATCGGGAACACCAGCAAATGCCAAACCATCAGCGACCAGATCATCACGATCCACCCGCGGCGTAATGGCAAACCACTTGACATCGCGCGCACCATACCCCGGAACTAGTTCCGGCTTGACTGGCAAATAAACCATATACGTCAACGCCAGTGAGCGTTCACCCGGCACGCGATCGACCGCGGTAAACGTCCCTAACTGTTCTGTATGGAATTGGGCAAGCTGGACGCCCAACTTCTCACGAACTAATCGCAATGCGGCTTCATCCGCACTCTCATCCGTTCTCAAATACGTCGTCGGTAATCCCCAGGTATTCTCAAAAGGAGCGTGATCACGCTGAATAAGCAGGACCAGCAGTTGCTTGGTCACTGCATCGAAACTCCAGATTACGTTCGTAATACTGATTAATGGCCGATAACTGACTTCATGCGCCATTCAAATCGTCCTCCTACAAAAACGGCCACTGGCAAATGCCGTGGCCGTTGTTTATTTTTTAATTCATTGCTTGTAGCGCTTGAACCGTCCACCCGTTAATGGCTGACTTTTCAATAATTGCTTTTTTTATTTCCCAGACATCCGCTTTGATATAGCGATGTCGGGCGGTCATTAAGGGAATATCAGTGTAGACCTCTTGACCGCGATTAATGGTAACGCGCATTGAATTACATCCTTTCCTAATGCTCAGGAAATCTGTAAATAATTCTAATACTCAATACTGGGGCAAGTACATGATACTAAAAATTAATTTATCCAAAATCTGAGGTAAATTTAATCCGGCAGCGTGAAGTCCACCGAACTAACAATTAACTTTATCATATTTTTGAAGTTATCGCTAACAGAATGCTCTTTCTTTGACTTAATTTAAATTTAGCCCTAATAATGAAGACGTTTGCATTGTGTAAAAACAGATTCCGATTTACACTAAAGGTAATTTTATAAGGGAGGTTTTTACATGCGCAATTATAAATATGCCGTATATGGCGGTATCTCAGTTGTTTATTTAATTACCCTATATGCGTTGTACCACCTTATTCGAACGGCTTATATTCTATTCTTTCTCTAGCCCAGACCAACCCGCTGACTTCAGGATAACGATCATCAAACAAGCTCATCTGACCTGACTAAGGCCGGATGAGCTTGTTTGATTTTGATTCTAATTGCGTAACGTGACTGACTCACAATCCCAAACCAACTACTGATTAGCAGAGCCCCAGTCATATCATCGATGCCATAAAAAGCGGTCAACTGCCAGTGCTACCTTAGCATTTTCATGTAACTGGCTGTGCTGCGCATGGGCCCCATAAAAGTCTTTTTCGGTGTAATCGACATCCCGCCCACGCAATAAATACTTGATGGAACGGGCCGACACGTTGGTGACCAAGCTGTCCGAATGACTACCATCGTTCAGGGTTCCCACGATATTCAATAGTTGCACATTTTTAGGAAAATTGTTCCGCTTGGCTGCCAATAATTCATAGGCTGCATGCAAATATTTCGGTTGCCCAGAAGTCAGAAACGAGTTCTGATTAGCAACATCATCTTCCCCGACCACCCCATCAAACGGGCCAGCGATCGTTACTAACTTATTGATCTTCGGAAAAGTCGTCGTTTGTTGCGTCATCAGCATATTAACGCTAGCGACACAGCCCGCAGAATGGGCGACGATATTATAATGTTTAAACGCGTGCTGTTGTTGAACCGTGGTAATCACCTTAGCCAGCCAAGCACTCTGTTGGTCATACTGGGCCAGATTGTTCTTGAACACGACTTGAATTATCGGGTTACGCACCCGACCACGCCATTTACCCGTCAACGTCACTTGACCACTGGTACTGACCGTTGCCACCAAAACCTTGTGAGCATGAGCAGTCTTTTCAGCATGCGCAATCAGGGTATTCGTTGACTTCGCACTCCCCTGAAACCCGTGGACGTAAAATGTGGGGGTCTGTTGATTCACATACGGCGATATTTTTTTAGTACTTGCCGCCTGTTGCGTTGCTTGTTTCTTAGTGGTTTGAGAACCACAACCGGTTAAGCCAACGACTAATAAGACTGCCAACAGCCACCATTTAATTTGTTTCACTTTATCCGCCCCATTAATCTTTTGAAATATTCTACTTTAATTAAATCTAAGTCAATTGAACTCACATTACCAATTTCGTTTGACAGCGACCAACTCATCTTGTAAATAAGTGCTTGCTAACTGCAAGTATGTCACGTGTTTGCCAGGCGTGGGTGCATGTAATAGCCAGCCATCACCGGCATATAGGGCAACGTGGTGTACCGCACCGTTCCCATGATTATGAGCAAAGAAACACAGATCCCCAAGCTGGACATTTGCTATGTCGACCGCCACTCCTTGCTTGATCTGATCCTGAGCATCGCGCGGTAAGCGAATGCCTAGACTGCGATGCAAGGTATAGACGAATCCAGAACAATCGAAACCATAAGCACTGATGCCACCCCATAGGTAGCGTAAATCCAAGAATTCTTCACCGAGGCGAACGAGTGTCGCTCCCGGTGTCAAGCGCGCGGTTCTAAATGCAAACTGCGTCGCACGTTTTGCAATTTTGCCCGTTCCGAGTGGGGTCTGGACCGTATAATAACGATGATCTTTGCTACTAATAACGGGTAGTTCCGTTCCAAGGCTAAGATTTAAGAACGTACGGCCATCTAAGCATAGTAACGGCGTAAAACCACGCCGTATCGTAATCATCGGCCCAGTTTGAACCGGCAATGGGACGGTCGACAATTGCGCCGCCCATACCCATCCTGGATACCCCTGTGGATGCCGGGAGTCGGCCTGATTAACAACGTAACCATAGGCCCAGCCATTGACAAACTGTTCGACTAAAAAGACGTCGTTAAATAACGCCTGCGTCACGATGCGATTGTCGCGTTCCAAAGCCACAGTATCTTCATCTGATAACTGCGCCAACCATGGTTGTAAGCCGACATTTGCTAGTGCCGGAGTATCGATGGACGTATTGTTTGGCTGCCGCCACACGTTCGCAACGGCCGCAATAATCCGTGTTGATTGCATTCTAGTCACCTCATTTTTTCAGTTTACCATATCTCCGGAACCACGTCTGGCTTCCTGGTCAAACCTTGAAGTGATTTTAACTTTAATCGATCGCCCCACACCGCCGTGGCACCTCGGCACGTTAAGAAGCTATCCTTTCAGTAGAAACTTTACACTAAATATTAAAAATCACTGTGAAAGTATGCTATGATACTAATAATTACTTAGGAGGCGTTTTAACGATGGATAAAACCGATTTGAAGATTTTGAACGCCTTGCAGGCCGACGCGCGAATCTCCTTAAAAGCGCTCGCCGATCAATGCTTCATTTCTTCGCCCGCAATTTCCGCTCGCATCACTCGTCTGAAAAAGAGTGGCATCATTCGTGACTATCAAGCAAATCTTAACTTTGAAAAGCTCAATTACCACATAAAAGCCTATATTCAACTCCAACTTGAACCAACGCAAAAGGAGCGCTTTTACCCATTTGTTGCCGGCATTCCTAATATTCTGGAATGTGACTGTATCACGGGTGAATACTCTCAAATTTTGAAAGTGATTTTCGAATCAACGCAGGCATTAGACGAGTTTGTCAACCAATTACAAACATTTGGAAAAACGAGTACTCAGATCGTCTTTTCAACAAGTGTCCCTAACCGTGGCCTCACGTTGCCCGATGATCACGACATGTCTAAAATTAATCATTAATCCGCATGCACAGGGAAACTGTAGCTTAATAGGCGCACCGAGAAACCATGTTAGTTTCTCGATGCGCCTATTTAATGAATTCCAATTGCAATGTCAGAGATCGGTAGCCCGCTTCAAATCAAACCCAACTATCAGTTATGGGCACCTCAGGACCAATTCAATAACCTAAAAATCGCTTGTGGTGTCGTCACTTGATAATGACGCTTGAGAACTTCTAAGCCAATATTACAGCCTACCAATAGACTCCCACCTAAAGCCACGCCCACCCATAATTGTGGTCCCAACCAATGAATGGCAACTAAACTACACAAAAATAACACCGCACCAACAATCATTCCTAGCGTGTAACTCACAAACCATCGTCTCATTGGGCACCTCCACGACACAAACTAATTACGCGAATCGGTTCATCACATAAATTGCACCAAGTCCAATTCCCCATAAAACTAACAGCGGTAGTAAAACGAGCATGCCGAACTGGTACCAACCTAATACCATCATAAATAAAATCTCAACACTATGGCCGAACACTAATAATTGAAAGTATTCACGAAAATACCACTGCACGCCGATACCAATCAAGAAACTAATCAAGATCACACCATAGAACGTTCCATGCAGCATTTTACAAACTCCTTTTTATTGCGTTTGCTATCTAACCTTACATGGTAAGTATGCCGTATTGAGGCCTAAATCATCATCATATTTATGTAAAGACTAGGTTATTTTTCAGTAAAGACTGTTTGATGATTTTTAAATTATTGCAAACCGCTGTTAACAGTTACCTGCGTAACGTGTTATGATTAAAGGACAAATTAATTAAACGCAACAATTATGGGGGCGCACTGTGTTACATCTACTTACGCTATCGAGCTTAGGCCGAGATCTTTTTAATATCAAAATGCTAATTGTCATTCTCATTACAATTGGCCTGATCACCCTAATGACCATTCTGACCTACCTCCTAGAGCAACAGGTCCATCGTCGTCAAAATCGATATTGGACTATTGGGGCCCATGGTGCCGAGGCTTTAAGTGTCCTCATTAGTATGATCCTATTACGACAAATATTCATTACGCTGAATTCAGGTAGCATTATCAGTTGGACCTACGCAACGGTTCAATTAACGATTCTTCTGTTCAGCCTTAACACCATGCGCAACCTGGCCGTTGAAATTATTAACCTGTTAATGCCATTGTTCATTTATGGTCAGGCCATCTGGTTGGGCCACAGCACGCAGTACCTGCCAGTTTTTCTGGCCATGGCCATTATCTTGATTAGTACAGTCGTCTATATTACTCATAACTATCAAGAATTACACGCTACTCAATGGAAGTATCTCCTGTTCCAAATACTATATAGTGGCACTTGGTGGGGCGTTATTTGGTCAGTTCATCCGTTCAAATTGAGCCATACACTCGTCATCATTCTAGCCTTTGTCCTTTACATGTGGTTGATTCGTTTAGCAGTCAATCGCGTCCAAAAGTTTTTCAATGAAGTGCTCACCTTTGATCAACAAGTCAATTACGATGAATTAACCGGTATTCGTAACCGCGCCAGCTTTGACACGCATGCGCGTGAAGTGTTTGCCGCGTATCAGCACCATCAAATGGGGCCCGTCACTATGGTCATGTTCGATATTGACCACTTTAAAGCCTTTAACGATCAGTACGGCCATCTGGCTGGCGACGCCGTACTCCGACACGTGGCGCATTTTGTTGAACTTGAACTTAATCAGCGCAGCACTCACGGTCAGATCTTCCGCTATGGCGGTGAAGAATTCGTCATCATTTTTCGTGGCATCTCAGCGCTTGAAGCTGGTCAAATAATGCGTACGATTCAGCGTAAACTGAAAACAGTACCAATCAAATTTAACGTTCAAACGTTGAACGTGACCGTTTCAATTGGCATTTCAGAATTGCAACCAACCGACCAGACTTTCACTGATTGGTTCGTCCGCGTTGACGACTACCTCTATCAGTCCAAGCAGGCCGGTCGCGACCAGACCACGGTTGAAAGTCAATTACTAACGGATTAATAATTGTTCCCAAAAGGCCGTTAATTTGTAAATTCGTTCCCGATTTACAAATTAACGGCCTTTTTGGGTTTAGCGATTACCGATGGGGACAATGGCGCGCTGACGGTCCAATAATTACTGAATCGCCAGCAGTCCATTTTCAAATTAACTAGTCAGCTAAAAATAATTTTCTCCTAATCAGGACATCCAAAAACAGTCCATGCTTGAATGTCTGTCCACAGACAAGCCCAAGCATGGACTGCTATTAAAAAGGATAAGAATTAGCCTTGTCGTTCTTTCAAACTGAGTTTCTCGACGTTCAATTCCTTGTCAACCCAGCCATTCACAAAACTGCTCTCATGACTAACCAAGATTAGATTACCTTGGAAAGCCTGTAATGCACGCTTGAGGCCTTCTTTAGTTTCATCGTCCAAATGGTTCGTTGGTTCGTCCATAATTAAGAAGTTACTTGGAACCAATTCAAGCAAGGCTAATTTAACCTTAGTCTGTTCGCCCCCACTGAGTAAGTGCATTGGCTTCATCGCATTCGCCGCATTAATCCCACACTTAGCCAACTTAGTCCGAATTGTCTTCGGTAACATCGTAGGGTATTCATTTTGAATCGTCTGTAACGGTGTCAACTGTGGGTTATCCCATTCCAAATCTTGATTGAAATAGTTGATTTTAGCAGATGGCGAAAAATCTGACTTACCACTTAACGCTGGAATTACACCTAAAATTGACTTGATCAAAGTTGATTTACCAACCCCATTAAAGCCCTTAAACGCTAATTTTTCACCGTTGGTCATCGTAAAAGTTACGGGTTCCAACAACGGCTTTCCGTACCCAACAGACAGCTTCGTCACACTCAATGCATTTTGAGAACCCGTATCAAGGTATGGAAAGGCAAACTTAGCGTGTTCATTTTCACTCGGTGGATCAACCCGATCCAAATGCGATAGCATCTTTTCCCGTGACTTCGCCATCGTTGACTTTGAACCGGCCTTGTTCTTGCGAATGAACTTTTCGGCTTTTTCAATCACAACTTGTTGCTTTTCAAACGCCTTCAGTTGGGCTTCCTTACGTGCTTCTTTTTGCCGCATAGCCGCTTTAAAATCGCCCCGGTACTTAATAATTTTACCGAATGCCACGTCACAAATACAGTTTGTGACCTGTTGCAAGAAATCATAGTCATGAGAGATCACCATAACGGCCCCTTCAAAGCCGTTCAAATAATCTTCCAACCAACTGATATGCGCCGTATCGAGGTAGTTCGTCGGTTCATCAAGAATAATCACATCCGGGTTTTCCAGCAATAGTTTAGCCAAGATGATCTTCGACCGTTGACCACCAGACATCTCACTGATGACGTGATCCCGACCGATTTCATCTAATCCTAGTCCGGTAATTACCCGTTCCATTTCTGTCTCAACATCATAAAAATTATTGGCTTCCAAGGTCTCCTGAATCCGACCTGCACGTTCCAATAACTGGTCATCCATCTTTTCAGCATAATCCGCATAAAGTTGTTGCATCTGCGCATCTAAATCATACAAGCGTTGAAAAGCCGTTTTCAAAAAAGGCGTATAGCGTCATGCCGGCTGGAATATCGGCGTATTGATCCAGATAGCCAGTTCGAACGTTGCGCTGCCACTTGATCTGACCAGATAATGGTAAGATCTGGCCAGTTAAAATCTTAATTAGGGTACTCTTACCCGCCCCATTTTGACCAACGATACCCATATGATCCGCTCGTTCCAGCGTAAAATTCGCATCGTCATATAATTTACGGTCCGCAAAGCTTTGCGATAAATCCGTTACTTCTAGTAAAGCCATGTTGTTTTCAACCTACACTTTCATTTTGACCCGTATTAAAACGGGCCCCGTCATATCACGAGGCCCGTTGCGATAGCCCTGATACTAAGCTAGCACCAAGTCTTTATCTAGTTCATATTGCATATGGAAGTACATCCGATCACCGATAGGCTTAATTCCTACCGATTCGTAATGATAACGGTCATAGAGCTTCTTAGCTCCTAAATTAGCCATGTCAACGTTCAAACCAATCCGCTTTTGACCAGCTTGTCGCGCGTATCTTGGCAGGGCGGCGAGTAACTTCCCGCCAATCCCATGACCCTGATAATTCGGGTCGACCGCAATCGAATCCAGGTACCATTCGTGCTCATAACTTTCAGCTTCAGCTTCAAATGCTGAACCAAACGCATCATTATTCGCAGTAACTCGTGCTAACACGTCGTCCACCGCGTCCTCATTTTTGTCAGGATAACCAAACGCTACCCCGACCACTTGACCATCGGCCTCGGCCACTACCGTCGTTGCCTTACCAGACAAATAATCAGGTGTCCGGTAAGCGGCAGTAATGGCCTGCTCTAAGTCAGGTTCAGGAATGTCGTCTAGTTCCTCAAGTTGCATTTCATCAAAAATCATATTAATTAGCGGTGCTATCTGGCCCGCGTCGTCTTGATCGGCTGGTCGAATTGTTATCACGAATAGCCCTCCTTCTTATAGTAACACCTACATTACTATGAAAAGCAAGCATTGTCAAAAGTCGCGTCCGGTGTGAACGGTTACAGTTGTTATTTTTTGAGTTGCTTCCCAAATACGGTCACATCCGTCCCATTATCAATCGTGGTATACTGAATAACACCGTCTTATACTCATTATTATTGGCATGAATCATGATTAAAACATACCAGTTGGGTAAGTTCAAAAGCAGCCAGCTTAGGCCCGCTGGAAAAGGATCTATTTAGCGTAAACTTGCTTAGTTAGCGACGTCCTACACCGACTTCCAGGCATTTCTGCCAATTGCTGGAACGCGGTGGACACAGATTTAAGCCGAAGACCACGTCTTAAATACTGGTCTTCCACTAACCAAGCCAAGGACGCTTGCTAAGTGGAATTTCACCGCTGAGCATTGGCCGAAACGCCTTCCAGTCGGGACAGTATTCGAATGGCTGACGAAGATGTACCCAACCTTTGATGGACTTATCATTGTTCCTCATAAACGGTAATTTTGTTAATTACCTGTCAGTCTGAAAGTGATATTGTGGGAGCTCACTACTCCTCAAGTGGCATAGTAATAATCGAACGTCTCGACAAAGTGGTTAATGGAACCCTGACGTTTCGTTTAAAGTTCCGGTGTCAAAATAGTCAGCGACAAATTTTACCAAGTTAAGTGGCCGTTAATCTGCCATTCGAGCGGGTTCCAAAAACGTGTTCGGTGCCACTAAAGCCTGTGCCTGCTACGCCAACGGACAATGCTCAGTAGCCAAATTATTCTTAGTCGGAAGTGTCTTTCTTCCGGCTTAGAATAAGACTCGTATTTGAGATGACGCGGGTTATGCGTTAGCTCAAATCGATGTCGGCTGCGTTCCAGCAATTGGCACCCAGCCCCGGAGGTCGGCATAGGACGCGCAACGGCTGACGAACAGCAATCTAACTGGTACATTTTAATCATGGTTCATGCCAAATCTGATGAGTACGACACGTTTAATAATGAATTATTTTTGAAGGGATTTGAGCTTGTGAATATTCGCGATATCGATCATTTGACCCTAACCGTTACTGACATTGCACGGTCATTACGGTTTTACCATGAAGTATTTGACCTTCCCATTGTGACCTTCGATGGTGACCGTCAAGCTGTCTTAGTGGGTAAACAAAAAATTAACTTTCAGACCACTAACCAGCCACACCAACCCATTGCGGCTAAGCCGACACCCGGCAGTGCAGATCTTTGCTTGATTGCGAAGGATAATATTGATGATATTCAGCATCACTTAAAGAGTTATTTCGTGGATGTGATTACCGGGCCGGTTGAAAGAACTGGTGCCCACGGAAAGTTGACGTCACTGTATGTTCGTGATCCTGATAACAACTTGATTGAAATTAGTAACTATCATTAAAAAACACCACAAAGACTAATCATTAAAAACGCCCAGGGCAACTGTTCAGTAACTTGCGAACAACTGCCCTGGGCGTTTTTTGATCGTTATCTGGATATTTTAGTCAATCGTTGATCAATCTGCACTGCTAGCTGTGTCATTCCAGCGGCTGTCAGTCCCGTTGCTTCTGGATAAATCAGAACTCGCGCACTAGCTTGTAAGTCCAACACGGCTGCCACTGGTCGACTGACGACCAGCAATTGGTGGTCGGTCACCGGTAAGTCGTCCGCGGTTGCAACCCTGACCTTAAGCATCGATTGAGTTAGCGCCTGCATTAGTCGCTTGACTAGTCGTGCATCAAGTGCCGCGTCAATCACCATGCTTCCTGAAACTGAATTCTGTAAAATCCCCGTTGGCGTTGAGTTCAATACTAATACTTCGTCAATCATGTTACCGCCCCCCTATAATGCCAATAGTATATCGTGGGAGTCAGTGGGAAGCAATCAAACGCACTGTCCCCGCATCAAGTTGTTCATTTGCTGTCATCCGTTGCCTCGATAACCAATGCGACAAAAAAAGTTCCGCCTAAATCGAAAAGATTTAGACGAAACTTTTTCAATAAACCCAACGTCGACAGCGCGTAACTTATTCAGCTGCGCCAATCAAATCACCGCTAGTCACATGACCAGTTGGATTAAGGGTTAGTTTGTTAACGTGATCCATATTGGTGATAACGACCATCATGGTTGTCGCTTTACCGGCTGACTTGATAGCAGCCAAGTCAACCGTCGCTACCGCAGTACCGGCCGCAATTTCATCACCCGTTGCCACGTGTAACTTGAACGGCGTACCATTCATTTCCACGGTATTGATCCCCATGTGTAATAAGACTTCTAAACCACTCGTCGTCTTCAAACCGATAGCGTGTTTGGTCGGAAAGACACTTGTCACTGTCCCACTAACCGGAGCAACGACTTCACCATCTTCGGGTTCAACAGCGTAACCATCACCTAAGAGTTTACCAGCAAACGTCTCATCCGCAACCGTACTAATCGGCATTAATTGTCCCGTTGCCGGTGCCCGCAAAATCGTTGTCACCGGCGCTTCCGTTACAGTAGCAGTTTGCGGTTCAACCGGGGCCTTTGATTCAGCATCAGATGCCGGGGTCGTCGCCACCTGACCAGAAAATAATTTTTGTAAAGCCTCCGCGACGAACTGGACTTCCGTGCCGATCACAATGTGAATGTTATGAACATCCAGTACGTTCAAACCAGGCACGCCAGCAGCCATTACGGCCGGCTGATCGACTTTTTCCGTATCCTTAAGTTGTAACCGCAGCCGCGTCGTACAATTGTTGATCACACTAATATTGTCATGACCACCAATAGCTGCATAAATTTGCTTTGCTTGGCGCATATACTTATCATCCGTTGCTGCAACGGCCACCGCTGGACTAGCAGGTGCACCCACCCCATCGACATCTGCAGACACAACTTCACGACCAGGCGTCTTCAAATTAAACCGTTTGATTGCAAAGTCAAAACCAAAGTAATAAATGACGGCCATCACCAGCCCTTGAACCAGTAACATATAGGGTTGGTTGGCTAACGGCATCCGAAAACTCAATAAATAATCGACTAACCCGCCACTAAACGAAAAGCTGGCGGTCCAGTGCATTAACGCGGCGAATCCTAATGATAGTCCCATAAAAACGGCATGTAATAAGTAGAGCGGCCATGCCACGAACATGAATGAAAATTCAAGCGGTTCGGTCACCCCCGTAAAGAACGACGCAAACGCACCAGCTAACATCAATGAACCCACTTCTTTTTTTCGTTCCGGTCGTGCATTACGATAAATTGCATACGCACCAGCTGGCAAGCCAAACATCATAATTGGGAAGAATCCAGCTTCATACATCCCTGTGATTCCTTTAACACCATGGCTGGCCCAGAAATTGCCAATATCATTGATCCCCGCAACGTTATACCAGAATACGGAATTTAAGGCGTGGTGCAAACCAGTCGGAATCAATAAACGATTGAAAAAGCCATATAGACCAGCCCCCACGAAACCTAATTTTGAAATTCCCGTTGCAAAGAGGACGATGGCATCATAGACAAACGGCCAAACAAGGTACAATACCGCCGTCACAATCAGCATCACAAAAGCAGCCATAATTGGCACTAGGCGTTTACCACTAAAGAATGAGAGCGCCATTGGTAATTTTACTTCGTGGAACCGATTATAGAGCGCAGCCGCAATCAGTCCAGCACTGATTCCAATCAGCACATTGTTATCTAACGCGCTAAATGCTGGATTGATCTGACTCACTTTAACATTCAGCATCGTCGCTAATGTCGCTGGTTTTAACACCATCACCGGAACTTCAAACGCGATCAAACCAGCAATAGCTGCCGCGCCGTCCTTATTGACTGACATCCCGATAGCTAAGCCGACTGCAAACAGCAAGGCTAAGTTATTCAGGACAACGTTACCACCCTGAATCAAGTAATTTGCAAACAGCCACTGTTTTGGCAGGTAATTCCCAATCCCAACCAAAATCGCTGCTGCGGGCAACGTTGCAATCGGTAGCATCAATGACTGACCGATTTTCTGAAAATATGTCTTCATACCAATTTCTCCTCATTCTCTTTTTAAGCACGTTATAAATCCTATCACAACATGTTTTCATTGCAAGTTTACAAGGTCACCTAAGTGTATAGACCAATGTTAAAGAAACCGATTTCAACCTTACTAAATTAAGTTTTTCCGCCCACAAAAAAAGTTCTGAAAATACTCAGAACTTTTTCATTAATAATCTTATTTTTCAGCAACGGGGATTTCCGGGTGCCGGTATTGCCGCATCATTTCTGCTAAATGGACTTCGTGAGTCACAAACTCATGCACGCGACAAACGTAGTCATGTTCCCGCCCAATCTTAGCAATATAGCCATTAATATAATCAACTTCGGTTGGCCGTCCCTTTGAGAAGTCTTGATACATTGATGGATAATGGTACTTATAGGCTCGACTGACCGTTTCAACCGAGTCGATTTCTTCTTGCCGCGTCTCAATGAGTTTGATGCCTGCCCTTTCGCAAGCATCATAGGCTTCGTTGAACATTTGAGTCGCCATATCCTTGACGCCCGGATATTCGATGAATTGGCCCATCTGAATCTCGAACATCGTGCACAAACTATTGGTGACCGCGTTAAACACAACTTTGGACATGCACATGCCCATAAAATTATCAGACCAAATCGGATTTAAATCAGCCGCCTTAAAATCGGCCATCACTTGCTTGGTAGTCGTATCAATATGACCTGCATACTTACTCATATGCATCGCCTCACTACCCTTAGGCCCCATAAAATCAACCGTACCCGGACCATTCAAGACCGTTGCAATCATCGCCGTACCACCAATAATGTGATTTTCTGGGAAATATTGTGCAATCTTTTCAAAGTGCCCCATCCCGTTCATTGCGGCGAAAACGTACTGGTCCTCATGAAATAACGACGCATCGCGCTTGAGCTCATCGGCTAACTGCATTTGCTTCTTAAAAACAATCCAAACATCTGGATGACCCTGATATTCTTCAGGATAATAAATATTGATTGGAACGACATGGTGATTTTGATGATCACGCGCCACATCAACGCCGCCCTGCTCACGGACCTTTGCGACGTTTGGTCCCCACGTGTCGATAAAATCAACGTCAACACCGGCGTTTTCTTGTAACATTACACCATACCGATATCCCATTGCGCCTGCGCCAATAATGCCATATTTCATAAGTAAAACCATCCTTTCGTCTTGCCCACTATGTGTATATGTTCCCCGCTCGCTTCAGTGCTTTTCCAATAAACGGGCCGTGCTTACGATCTACTATGTGCTGTCACGTGATGTCGAACAACTATGTGCTTACGATGATTAACCGCGATGCGCGACCTAAATAATGACTACTATGTGTTAACTAAAAAATAATGCTATGTGTCACTTGACGAAAAAGCGCCCTTTGAATAATCGATCAAATTATCCAAAGGGCGCTTACGCGCGGTACCACCTTACTGCTAACCGAACTCACATCCAGCTACTCATCGCGTTCACAACAACTAAACGCGTGCACAATAATGGGTGCTACCAGTGAATCTCGTAAAATTCACGCCAATCCTTTAACTTTTACTCACTTGTCATCACACCTTCACAGCAACGGCGCTTTCTGAGCACCACAAGTCAGTTACTCCTTAAAGCATTATAGCTTTTCATCAAGTTTTAATGTTATAACCATAATATCATTTTAGTGAAATGTCAACCTTTGCTGCAAAACTTTTTTTAAAACCCAGCTGTCTGTATACGACAGTATCATCAGCAAACCGCACACGGGCAACCCCCACGGCCTATTGTTTTTGCTCCTGATTGAGAGTCGTCAACAATGGCTTCCAATCTAATGACCAGATCATTCCGAGCGCATGGTCTCCAGTCAAGACGCCTAAAACTGGACCGATAACCCCAGTCTTGACCCGGACCGCTGGAAACTGATAACGTAGTTCGCTCGCCCAGTCTTCGGCAATCCGCGCGTCATTAGCGCTGATGACGTCCAGCCGAACTGGTAATTGACTGTTCATCACAAACTGACTAAATTCATCTTGAACAGCCTGTTGTGCATTTTTGAGCGTCCGTTCCTTACCTAAAAGTTGAATCTTCCCATGCCCATTGAACGTAATAATCGGCTTATTGCGCAACACCATCGTTCCGGCCAAACTACTATTATTATAAATCCGGCCATTTTTAACTAGGTGGCGCATCGAGTTAACGATTAAGACCGTCGTCGTAGCCGCCCGCAAGCGCGTCAGTTGCGCAATAATTTCATCTAAGGTGTAGTCTGCCAATGCCATGGCCGCAGCCAGCTTCACCATGTTCGCCGTCCCCGCGCAAGCAGTTCGTGAATCAAACACCCGCACGTCAATACCGTCAACTGACGGCGCATAGGTCTTCAAATTATTGATCCAGCCACTGATACCACTACTCAACCCAATAACTAGAATTTGGTCATAGCCCGCCGCTTGCAGCTGATCAAAAACGACTTGCATCTCTGGCATTGAAATTTGAGAAATCGTTGGAATTTCTTTTTCAACTTTTAGTAATCGGTAAAATTGATCCGTCGTGATATCTACGTTCTCGTGGTAAACATGATTACCGAACATAATCGGGTCGTTCACCACCGTAATTTGGTAGTCTTTCACCGCCTGCGCTTTTAAATTAGCAGAACTTTCGGTCACCACCGCAATTTTCATAATTTCACTCCTCATCGTGTCAGTCAACCAACTGCCACGTCTCGCTAACTCATTTCAATTAGCTCATCCACTTAGCCATGGGTATCCCATGGGAACTTAGCATCAAAAAAAGACGCTCAGATACAGTATACTGTACCTGAGCGTTCTTTTTCAAATTGCAACATTTATGGGAGATGTTATTGAATTTTCGGTCACTTGCTTCCAGTCCGTTGTACCGGCAATTGGTATCAAAGTCAGTGGCAAGTTCGCACGCAGCTTTTTGCGTTTCACCGCACTTAATCCAGTAATCTGATAACAATCATCGGCAATCGTTTTTACTGAGAAATCAGCTTCATTAGCGTAATATTTCACGGCTTCTGGTGCGACCGGACCAATGCCTAAGTATGTTTGTGGTAACTGGTCAAATCGAGTGACCGTTAACGAGACACTTCTTTTCTGGTTACGAATCATTCGATAACCATTGATAAGGTGCTTGGCCGCTACTAAGACGTCATTTAGAACACTATTAGCCGTCGCCGTACTTCCCGCACCCGGTCCGGTATACAAGCTGGTACCAATGGCTTCACTTTGAACAGCTACCGCGTTTTGGACCCCATTGATCTGACTCAGGGGTTGATCAACCGGCACGGCCACTGGCGCCACACGACAATACAAACCAGATCCGTGTCGCTGAATCTGCGCGAGCAATTTAATCTGCCAGCCATTTTCAGCTGCTAATCGACAAACCGAAGCGCTTAAATGCGTGATTCCCGTGGGTGCAATCTGCGGCAGGCTCAACTCTTGCCCAAAAGCAAAGCGACTGAGGATCATCAATTTGTATGCCGCATCAATGCCCGCAACATCATTAGTCGGATCAGCTTCGGCGTACCCGGTTGCTTGTGCAGTAGCTAAAGCTTGTTCGTACGATTGCCCGGTTGCCATTGCACTTAGCATATAATTAGCCGTCCCGTTGATGATTCCGCTGACCGCCTGCACATTGTCCGTCACGTAACTATCTGTTAATGTCCGCAAGATCGGAATTCCCCCCGCAACACTAGCCTCGTAAAATAAATCACAGCCCTGTTTTTTGGCTAACGCAGCCAATTCAGGTCCCGCCGTTGCAATTAAGTCTTTATTAGCGGTCACGACAGCCTTACCCTGATTAAGTGCTGCCACAATGGCCTTTTTAGCAGTTGCGACCGTCCCCATGACTTCAATGACTAGTTGGATTTTTCGGTCACAAACAACGTTCGTTAATGAATCGGTCAAGCGCGTCCCAATCGGTAACTGAACAGTCCGAGGCGCGTTCAAATGATTAACGGCAACTGCTGCTAGGTGCAACCGAATACCCTGCGTTTGTTCAATTTTGGCAGCCGAGCGGGTCAACCGTTCAACCACCCCACTACCCACAGTTCCTAACCCTAACATGCCCACTTCAATTGTCGTTGTCATTGTCGCACCCTCCGTTTCACATACTTTCAATCATCGACCATTCTGACCTATTAAACCTGTGCCAATGCTTGATCCAAATCAGCAATTAAATCATCGGCATTTTCGACACCTACTGAAATTCGAATCAAGTCAGGCGTTACACCAGCTGCTAACAATTCCTGTTCATTTAATTGCGCATGCGTGGTGGAAGCGGGATGGATAATTAATGATTTAGCATCAGCGACGTTTGCTAACAATGAAAAGAGTTGTAGATGTTCAATTAATGCCTTACCAGCAGCCTCGCCACCAGTCAAGCCCAGGGTGAAGATCGAACCAACCCCATTCGGGAAGTACTTAGTTGCTAAGTCGTGGTACGGGCTATCTTCCAGTTCTGGATAATTGATCCAGGCAACTTTTGGATGTGCTTTTAAGAAGGCAACAATCTTGCGTGTATTGGTCACGTGTCGTTCTACTCGCAATGACAAGGATTCTAGACCTTGCAACAACAAGAAGGAATTAAAGGGACTGATAGTTGCACCGGTATCTCGCAGCGTTTCCGCCCGGACCTTAGTCGTAAAGGCTGCCCCGCCCAAATCGGCAAAAACGAGGCCGTTATATTGCGGATCTGGCGTTGTGAAATCTGGATACTTGCCACTCGCACGCCAGTCAAATTGGCCGCCTTCAACAATAACGCCACCCATGGTCGTCCCGTGACCACCGATAAACTTAGTTGCTGAATGTACGACCACGTCGGCCCCATGTTCAAGTGGCCGAACTAGGTATGGTGTCCCAAAGGTATTATCAACAATAAAAATAATGCCATGATCATGAGCGATTTTTCCAATGGCTTCAAAATCAACTAAGTTAATGCCAGGATTACCGATACTTTCAACGTACAAGGCCTTAGTATGATCGTTAATTGCCGTCTCAAAATTTGCCGGTTCGTCAGGATCAACAAAGTGCGTTGTGATGCCCAACTTCTTTAACGTCACGCTAAACAGGTCATAGGTCCCACCATACAAGGTGTTGGCCGCCACAATTTCATCCCCCTGTTGCGCAATGTTTAAAATTGCCGCGGTTATCGCAGCAGAACCCGTTGCGATCGTTACCCCAGCCGTCCCGTGCTCCAAGGCGGCCACTCGTTTGTCGACCACGTCCGTCGTTGGGTTCGTCAGTCGTGTATAAATATTGCCGGCATCAGTCAGGGCAAAGCGACCCGCGGCTTGCTTGGCATCCTTAAAGACGTATGAAGTCGTTTGATAGATTGGCACGGCCCGTGCGCCCGTTTCATCAACCGTCTGGCCCGCATGGACTTGTAACGTTTCAAAGTGATAATTTTCAGGATTCGTTGTTGTCATAATTAATAACCTACTTTCGTTAAATTCAAAGTTGCTAACCAGTTTTGATACAGTTGATTGCTTGAAGTTTGCCAACTGTAATCAACTGTTGTTAATTGTTCAGTAGCAAAGTAATGTTCAGGTAACTGAATCGGCAAGTGCTTACGTCGGTCGCGCAAATATTCATCGGCAAGCGTGCGCCGTTCGTATTCAGGATGACCGGTCACATAGACCGCGTGCAGCTTGGGGGCAGATAAAACGAGCGGTCCCACCTTCGGATTGTCAGCAACAACCTGCAATCCAGCGGGTAAGCGTTCCGGCATCACTAATGCTGTATGCCGTGACTGTGGCATTTTTAGCAAGCCTCCAGCATTCAGTCCACTAATCAGCGGTGACTTAACATCAGTACTAGTCGCACTATAAATACCGAATATCTTGTGAGCAACGGCGCGCTTTGCGATTCCAAACTGTGCGTATAGCCCTGCTTGTGCTGCCCAGCATTCAAATAAAGTCTGGCTAACGTGCTGTCGTGACCAATCAATGATTGTTAACAATTCGTTCCAGTAATCGACTGCTTCAAACGGTAACGTCTCAACTGGCGCGCCGGTGACGATCAAGCCATCAAAATACTGATCTTGAATATCAGCCAACGTCACGTAATGTGCCGCGACCACTGCTTGTGGCAGGCTCTTGAAATGGTGACTAGCGGGATACATAAACGTCACAGCCACATCTGTGTTACCGGCTGCAAAACGCTTTAGGAACTGCCGCTCCGTCGTTACCTTAGTCGGCATCAAGTTTAAAATTAAAATCTGTTGTGCCTGATGACTTTCCTGACACGTTGCGTTCGCCCATTCTCCACGGGCCACTAATAATCCATTATTTGCTGTGACTGTCATCTAACCGCTTCCTCTCACCTGTATTGAAACAAAAAAAGCTCCCATCCATTAGTCTCTAATATGTTAGAAACTAACGGACGAAAGCTTTCGCGTTACCACCGTTGTTCGCTGCCATCTCACGATCACAACCTCGACGAGTACCCTGAAAAATCTAGGAAACCCCGCAATATATCGGTTGCCACCGCATGCGTAGCCACTACGACCCGCATCATGACTCCAAGCTCATCTTCACCGCACTCCTGAATACTTCTCTCACCATTACGAAGCTCTCTGCAAATCAGTGATGCGATTACTCTTCTCTTCAACGTCTTAATCTGTTTTTAATTTAAAACTAATTTAACACCACCTTTATTCATTGTCAACTCATTTTATTGTTTTTCGTTATGTTTTACTTGAATGCTTATTCAAAACTTGCTGAATAACTAAAATCAAAAGCAGCCAGCTTAGGCCCGCTGGAAAACGTGCGAGTTAGCGTAAACATGCTTTGCTGGTTCGTCCTAAGCCAACTTACAGGCATTTCTGCCAATTGCCGGAACGTCTTCCAGTTGGGATAGTATTCGAGTGGCGGACGAAGATGTACTCAACTTTTGATGAATTCGTCGTTGCTTTTTATAAACAGTTATTTTGTCAATCAACTGTCAGACTGAAAGTGATATTGAGATAGCTCACTAATCCTGAATCGGTGTAGTAAGATTTAATCTCTCAACAGAATGCTTAATGAACCTAACGCTTTGTTTAAAGTGCCAGTATCAAAATAGGCACCGATAAGTTGCGCTAAGCTCGGTGGTCGTTCATCAGCCATTCGAGCGGTTTCCCGAAACGTGTTCGGTACCACTAAATTCTGTGCTTGCTACGCCAACAGACTAATGTCAAAACCGCATTAATCCGTTACTAGACAATGTTCGGCTTCAACCGTGGCTCCTCACAGGCTTGAGACCGGGCGAGTTTTGCTCGGGCTTAAATCGACGTCGGCTGCGTTTCAGCCATTGGCACCCCGCCCCGGAGATCGGACTAGAACGAACAAATGTCGACGACCAAGCATCCGCATCTCACAAAAATTTCACCACAAATTTTAATATTTGGTGAAATTTATCCTTGACACTTTTTTCGACTTTGCCTATACTGAACTCATTCAATAACGAAAGCGAGGAACCAAGCATGTCAAAGTCAATTACTAACTTGAACAGTTCATGGCAAAGCCGGCCGTTCAGATTGTAATGCCGTCCACACGGATACAATCTGGCAAACAGTTTGTATCTGTGCCGGCTCACTTTGATATTCAAAGAAGTCTGCATGGGTTTTAACACAGCAGGCTTCGGTTCCGTAAAGGGCAAACCAGAGCTTACTGGTTTGCCCTTTTTTATTGGCTTTGAACTTGCCCGAGCTTAAGAAATTTTTTGAGGTGATTAGATTGAAACGTATGATTGCATTCATTAGTGCCTTGATCGTCTTTCTGGGAGTGGCCTTTGTCATGACAGGCAAAACCACCGCCACGAAGACGACCAGTACAAAGAAAGTGCCGACGGTCGGCATTCTTCAACTCCAGACCCACCCCGCACTCGACGCGATTCATCGTGGCGTGGTCGCTGGTCTAAAGGAATATGGTTATGTCGATGGCAAGACGGTCAAAATCGACTATCAAAATGCCCAGGGCGATCAAAGTAACTTGAAAACCATGAGCCAAAAATTCATGAACGAAAACGCCGCGTTAACAGTCGGAATTGCCACCCCCGCCGCGCAGGCCCTCGCTTCTGCGGCTAACAAGCAAACCCCTGTTATGTTAGCAGGTATTACTGATCCATCGGGTAGCGGCCTAATTAAAAGCGACCAACATCCCGGTGCCAATATTACGGGGACTTCTGGTGAATCTCCATTGAAATCCCACTTAGACTTGTTGCGGAAGCTCGTTCCCAGCGCTAAAACAATCGGAATTATTTACACCACTTCAGATCATGGTGGTGAATATAACGCCAAAAAGTTTGCACGGATTTGTAAACAAGAAGGTATGAAATACAAGTTATATACTATCTCTAACACCAACGATATGCAGCAAGTGGCTGAAACCATGGCCGCCAATGTCGACGCCGTTTATGCGCCGCAAGATAATGGCGTCGCAAGTGCCATGAAAACGCTAGTCTCCGTTACAAATAAGGCTAAGGTACCAGTCATTCCAGCCGTTGATACGATGGTTAAAGCGGGCGGGCTCGCAACCTTATCCGTTGACCAGTATCAACTTGGTAAACTAACTGGTGAAATGGCAGCCCAAGTTTTAAAGGGCAAAGCAACTAGCGACTACCCAATCAAAGTCATCACTAAGGGTAAGATGACCATCAATTTAAGTGAAGCTAAAAAGCTCGGCATCAAGTTCCCAGCAAGTGTCCTTAAAGAAGCCAAAGCGAAAGGGGTTATTTACAAATGAGTATGATCGTATCGAGTATCGGCCAAGGCCTCTTGTGGGCAACCTTAGGCGTCGCATTATTTTTGACATTTCGAATTCTTGATTTTCCTGATATGACCGTCGAAGGGACGTTTCCACTCGGTGCGGCCACTGCTGTCATGGCGATTAGCCATGGAATGGGCCCCGTTACCGCTTCCCTGTTAGCCTTCGTTGCGGGCGCGATTACCGGCCTGGTCACCGGCCTACTTTATACCAAGGGTAAAGTGCCCATTCTCTTAGCCGGGATTCTAGTGATGACCGCGTGCTTATCAATCAATTTGCGCATTATGGGCGGCAGTTCCAACGTTTCATTGCTAGGCAAACAAACTATTTTTTCTAATCACTTTTTGGAATCACTGCCTAAATATTTTGACAGCGTCTTTGTTGGCCTAGTAGTGATCAGTATCATTACCGTGCTTCTGATTGTCTTCTTGCAAACTAACCTCGGCCAAGCCTTCATTGTCACTGGTGACAATCGTGAAATGGCACGTTCAATTGGTATTAACACCGATAACATGACCATCATGGGATTGATGGTCTCTAACGGTATCATTGGCCTGGGCGGCGCATTAATTGCGCAAAATAACGGTTATGCCGATGTCAGCATGGGAATCGGAATCATCGTAATTGCGCTAGCCTCGATCATCATCGGTGAAGTTGTCTTTGGTGAATTAACGTTGAATCAACGACTCGTTGCGGTTACCCTCGGCAGTATTTTGTATCAGTTCGTGCGCCTGTTAGTCCTCCAACTGGGCTTCAACACCAACGACATGAACCTGTTATCCGCATTAATTCTGGCAATCTGCTTAATGTTACCGCAATTCAGTAAAGTTCTACATCTTAATCACGTTTTGAAGAAGGGAGTGGCCCGTTATGACGAACAGTAGTGCCCCATTATTATCATTAAAAAATATCGTGACCAAAGTTAATCCGGGAACCCCGAATGAGGTCAAAATTTTGCGGGGCCTGAACTTAGACGTCTATGATGGTGATTTTATTACCGTACTTGGTTCAAATGGTGCTGGTAAGTCGACCCTCTTCAACACGATCAGTGGCGAGTTGCCGGTTGATAGTGGCACCATCCAGTTACGTGACCAGGACATCACCCGACTATCCGTTGAAAAGCGGACCGCTTTCCTGGCGCGCGTTTTCCAAGACCCCAAGATGGGCACCGCACCCCGGATGACCGTTGCCGAAAACTTACTGCTTGCCAGCCAACGTGGTAAGCGACGTACGTTAAAATTACGCCAATTGAAAAAGCACCTGTCCCACTTTCAAGCCTTAACGGAAACGATGGATGGCAACGGTCTTTCAGCTCGGCTCAACACGGCAACAGAAAATTTATCTGGGGGGCAGCGCCAGGCTCTGAGCTTTTTAATGGCTACCGAGCAGCGCCCTGATCTCTTGTTACTAGATGAACACACAGCCGCACTCGATCCTAAGACCAGCGCTCAACTAATGACACAAACGAATCAACGGGTCACGGAGGAAAAGTTAACGTGTCTGATGATCACCCACCATTTAGACGATGCGCTTCGCTATGGTAATCGCCTGATTGTCCTTGATCAGGGCCAGATTAAGTATGATGTTCGTGATGAGGAAAAAGCCCAATTGACCAAAGAAAAGTTGCTAAGTTTCTTCGATATTATTGAATAATCATTAAGTCCATCCCTATTAATACTGACACCCAGTCATCAATTTTTTGATGATTGGGTGTTTTTTGCAGCTAATTGTAACCGTTTTAGTTGTGAACAATTTATTTTAGTGCTATATTCTAACTAGAATATTTCTAAACTAAATGGTGTCGACGGGCACAGCTATTTTTCACTGATAATTTAGAATAATTACAAACTGCCCTTGCCGACAAACTTAGTTCGTGTTATATTCTATTTAGAACAGTTCTAAACTAAAATTTGGAGGCTTTACAATTATGAAAGTTATTGTCGTTGGTTCTTCTCATGGTGGTTATGAAACGGTTCGCGGTATTTTAGCCGCTCAACCAGATACTGAAATTCAATGGTATGAAAAAGGTGATTTTCTGTCATTCCTCTCATGTGGGATGCAATTATACCTCGAAGGTGCCGTTAAAGACGTTAACTCCGTCAGCTATGCCACTCCTGCTGGCATGCAAGCCCAAGGCGTCCACGTTTTTGTAAATAGTGAAATTAGTAAGGTCGACCCTGCTAGTCACAGTGTGCACGTCATTGACCACGCCACTGGTGACGAACGTGATGAAACTTATGACAAACTAGTCCTAAGTGTCGGCGCGGTACCATTTGACCTACCAGTACCCGGCCATGACTTAGCCAACATCTACGCAATGCGTGGACGCGACTGGGCCATCAAATTAAAGGCCAAGACCGTTGACCCTAGCGTTAAGAATGTGGTTGTCATTGGCTCCGGTTATATTGGAATTGAGGCGGCTGAAGTCTTTGCCAAAGCTGGCATGCACGTCACGGTTATCGACCTATTACCACGTTTACTTAGTCTTTACCTTGATCAAGAATTCACGGATATCTTGACTAAGACGATGGCCGATCACGGCATCTATGCTGCAGTTGGCCAAGGTATTAAAGCGTATGAAGGTGTTGACGGCCACGTCACCAAAGTAGTGACCGATCAAGGCGAATATCCAGCTGACCTGGTCGTAACTGCCGCCGGGATTCGGCCAGCAACTGGCTTCTTGAAAGGCGTTGTCGACTTAGATGATCACGGTTTGATCAAGATCAACGACCACCTCCAAACGAGTGACACTGACATTTACGCCGTCGGGGACGCGACCTTAGTCCCATTTGCCCCAACTGGCAAGGATAACCGCATTGCGTTAGCCACTAACGCTCGTCGGCAAGGTCGGATTGCCGCTAAGAACTTACTTGGCGAAAACGTACCAATGCCTGCTGTTTCTGGTTCATCCGCACTTTCCGTCTTTGACTACCACTTTGCTTCCACTGGTGTTAAAGAAGGCACGGCTGACAAGCTGGGCGTTAAGACGGCATCCGTGTTAGTCACCGATACCATTCGGCCTAAGTTTGTCTCTGAAGATGCTGGCAACACCAAAGTTTGGTTCAAACTAACCTTTGACCCAACTGATGGTCGCGTGCTTGGTGCGCAAATCATGTCGAAGTACGATGTTACTGCTAACATCAACGCCATCTCAGTGGCTATTCAAGCTAAACTGACTGTTGCTGACTTAGCTTACACGGACTTCTTCTTCCAACCAGGCTTTGACCGTCCTTGGAACATCATCAACGTCGCTGCCCAAAAAGCAGCCGCAACCTTAAACTAAATCAATTAGGCCTTAATTAAGCCATGAAACATCAAACGGATTCCTCAGCCACACATCGCTGAAGAATCCGTTTTTAATGCATCAAAATGCTAGCCATCAAGATTGACAGTATACCAAGTTTATTTTCAGATATCGTTTCATAAAATACCATGCTAGACGTTGTACTAGTTATTACTTAGCATGAATCGTGATTAAAACGTGCCAGTTAAATTACTGTTCGTCAGCCGGTGCGCGTCCTATGCCGACCTCCGGGGCTGGGTGCCAATTGCTGGAACGCAGCCGACGTCGATTTGAGCTAACGCATAACCCGCGTCATCTCAAATACGAGTCTTATTCTAAGCCGGAAGCAACCCACTTCCAGCTAAGAATAATTTGGCTACTGAGCATTGTCACCCAGCCCCTCCAGTCGGGAAGCCGCTCAAATGGCAAATGAACAGCCACTTAACTTGGTACAATTAGTCGCTGACTATATTTTTTACTGGAACTTTAAACATAACGTTAGGGTGGCGTTAACCACTTTGTCGAGACGTTTAATTATTACTATGGTGATTTGGGAATAGTAAATTATCACAATATCATTTTCTGTCTGACAGTTGATTGACAAAGTTATCGTTTATAAAAAGCAATGACAAGTCCATCAATGGTTGGGTACATCCATGTCCGCCATTCGAACACTGTCCCGACTGGAAGGCGTTTCGGCCAATGCTCAGCACTGCCAAGAGTGTGAGGTTCAGACGGGTGAGACTGAGGATTAACCTAGCTAGGGCGTTAAGCGGTGAATTTCCGCTTGACGTCATAGCGTAGCTAACCGGAAGTCTCAGTCTGACCCGAGCACGTTTCACCAATATGGCATTAAAGCGTGGAAGACCAGTATTTAAGACGTGGTTTGCGGCTTAAATCTGTGTCCACCGCGTTCCAGCAATTGGAAGAAATACCTGGAAGTCGGCGTAGGACGCGCCAACTAAGTAATTTTACGCTAACTCGAACTTTTTCCAGCAGGCCTAAGCTGGCTGCTTTTGAACTGACATAACTGGCATGTTTTAATCACGATTCATGACAAATTACCTCGCATAATGCGTATCATGTTAATAAAAGACGGGGATTCAGAAAGATTAAACTCGCTGAATTCCCGCCTTGATAACTATTATTTCAATAAATATATGATGTTTGAGCGACTTTCATCAAGTCAGCCACGCGCTAATAAATATTAATCAATCCCTGAGTTCCTTGATCACCCAAGCCTTTGACATCGACCATTACTTCATAAAGTCGTTTAGCCTGCGCCGTCGCAACCAGATTAAGTCCCATCGCATCCGCCTCACTCAAAGCAATCCGCAAATCTTTAAGAAAATGGCGGGCAAAAAAGCCGGGCGTGTAATCGTCCTTCAGAATCCGGGGCACGTAATTATCCATGCTCCAGTTGTCAGCACCACCGCTAGATAACGTTGCCAAGACTTTTTCCGGATCAAGACCGGCTGCCTTGGTATACAATAACATTTCAGTTAACCCAGTCATCGTCCCTGCAATCATGATCTGATTGGCCATCTTGGCATGTTGACCAGTACCAGCATCCCCAAAATGATTGACCTTGTGACCAAGCACATTAAATAATGGTAACATCGCCTCGTACGTATCGGCATCGCCACCGACCATCACCGTCAAAGTGGCGTTTTTGGCGCCAATATCACCGCCGGACACGGGCGCATCCAAAGCGTGCATGTCATGTTCACACGCGTACGTCGCAATTTTAACGGCTAACTTGGGTTGGCTCGTCGTCATGTCAATTACCGTTTTTCCAGCGGCCAATCCACTGAAGATCCCGTGATCACCAAAATAAACTTGTTCGACGTCCCGTGGGAACCCAACCATGGTGAAAATCACGTCACTCGTTTCTGCCACGGCAGCCGGTGTATCAGCCCAAGTGGCCCCCGCCGCAACTAGCGCATCCGCCTTACTTTTTGTTCGATTATAAACCGTTACGTCATAGCCGGCCGTCATCAGGTTACGGACAATCGCTGCCCCCATGACGCCGGTACCAATCCAACCTAATTTCATCATTTACGCACCTTTCCTTCCACGCACTGTTCATTGCGGCGCCGACGCCAAAAATGAATCAGCAACGTAATAATAAATGCTACTAATACGATACCACCAAAAGCCGTTGCGGGAATATCCCAACCAATGGCAGGAATTGAGATAAATAATTTGATGGCAATCAAGACAATCAAGCAATACGCCATGGTTTCCAACTCGGGAATCTTGCGCATTAAGCGCATAATGACCTCGGCAATGCCCCGCATGCAGGCAATCCCAATCATCCCACCAATCAAAACAATCACCGGATTATCCGAAATTGCCAATGACGCCAATACAGAATCAATTGAGAAAATGATATCCATCATTTCAATCTGAATGACGACCGACCAGAAGTTGCTTAGTCCGAAGAAGCGTCGTTGTTGCTTGGGTTTCTGTGCCACCTTGGCCCCATTTTTTGGCTGACTAAAGTATCGATACACCAAGTACCCAAGGTAAGCCGCACCTAACACTTTGATCTCCCAAAAACTGATCAAATACGTGCCAATCCCAATGATTAAAAACCGAAAGATATAGGCCCCCCACAAGCCATAGAATAACGATTTTTCCCGCTCTTGTAAATTATCTAAACTCTGGGTCTGAGCAGCTAAGACAACGGCATTATCAACTGATAGTAAACACTCAATAATTGCTAACGATAAAATGATTAACCAGTCATTAGCAGATGTGATGACGTTACCCCAGTTAGTCGCACTGAAGAAGGGTCCATACAACTGTTCGATTAAATGTAACAAACGGCATCCTCTTTCTCTTAATATTAGTTTGTTAATCTAAGTATACCTGTAAAAATAATTGGTGCCGCTTACGTGGACTAATTTTCAAAAATAAACCTTATTTTCGTCGTATTTACGACTCATCATGCCAATGAGTAAAATAAGTGCCCAAAAAGCTAGCCAATTGCGACCTTTCTTATTCTAATTGTCGAATAACTTTGGCTGGTACCCCGGCCACCAACGTATTATCAGGCATGTCATGAGTAACGACTGCTCCAGCCGCAATCACAACATTATTACCAATCGTCACGCCGGGCGTAATCACCGCTCTCCCCCCCCAATCCAAACATCATGACCAATCGTGACTGGATGACCCTGGGCCAAGCTAGCACGTCGACCACTAGCCGTCAACGGGTGATTGACCGTATAAATATCAACATTGGGGCCAATCATCACGTTATCCCCTATATGAACTGGCGCGATATCCAAAATAGTTAAGTTATAATTACTAAGAAAATTATCACCAACATGAATATTACGACCATTATCACAATTAAAGTCTGCTTGAACGGAAAGATTGCGACCGTAACTACCAAGAATCTCTTGAATCTTGGCAGTTTGCGCATCTGGATTTGTTGCATCGATCTGATTGAACTCTTGACATAACTTGGCAGCCCGCGCTTTTTGAGCGGCCACCTCAGCATCTTTAAATTGATACCATTCCCCAGCTGCTAATTTATCTAATTCTGACATTGTTGTCCCTCCTGTATTTTATCACCCTAATTTTACTGCTTAGAGTGGCGTCGAAGTCAACACTTGAGTTAATGGTTTAGCAGGTGTTATTGACAACTATCCTTGCGGACCAGCTGCCTCGAATTTATTCAGCAGTTAGGGCAACAAAAAAAGAAACCGATTACTCAGGTTTCTTTGCGCCAATTCTAGGCCTTAAACTCACGAATTAATTGTTGGAGTTGCTGATTATCGTTAGCCGTTCCGACCGTTAGTCGTAACCACCCTGGCCGTAAGCCAGTGCGAATCAGATACCCATGGTGCACTAAATAGTCAGCCAGTTGCGTGGCACTCGGATACTTAAAGAAAATGAAGTTCGCGCCAGATTGATCGTAAGTGACACCCTGATCATCAAAGAATGCCATCCACTTAGCACGTTCCGTCGCATTTTTTTTGGACCGTTTGTTTCACAAAATTAGGATCATCGATTGCCGCCAGGGCTGCCACTTGAGCCAAGGAATTCACATTGTATGGAAGCCGAATAGTTTGCATCGTTGCGGCATATTTGGTATTAAAAACGGCGTACCCGATTCGAAAGTTAGCTAACCCATATGCTTTGGAGAATGTCCGCATGACCACTACATTCGGGTACTTGGCTGGTAACTGCATGGCCGTTACTTGAGCCGCGCCCGGTGTAAAATCAATGTAGGCTTCATCAATCAGGACCATCGTCTCCGGGGGTACTTGCTGGACGAACGCTTCAATTGCCGCTAATGATTCCACGGTGCCCGTCGGATTGTTCGGATTGCACAGCCAAACCATCTTCACGTGGGGCGTAATGGCCTTCATTAAGCCTTCGAAGTTCACATGGTCATTAGGCAACGTTGGCACACTGATTAATTGCCCCCCCTCGATCTCAGCATGTAGTCCATATTCTGAAAACGTCGGTGCGGACACTAGCACCTGGTCGTTGGTGGCTAAGAATGTCCGTGATAACATCACGATCATCTCATCAAGACCTACACTAAAAACGATGCTATTCGGGTCGATTCCCTGTTGCTGGGCCACTGCTTGTCGTAACTCCTGTGCGTCGGCATCGGGATAACGATTACTCTGGGTGAAGTCCCAATTCTTCACAGCGGTCGCCACTTTTGGCGAGGTGCCATACGGGTTCTCGTTAGCTGATAACCGGACTAATTCTGTCAATCCTAACTCAGCTTGGAGGGTCGCCAACGGCTTTTCGGGCACATAGGGTTCTAACTGTTCAATACTAGCTTTCATTTGGCTACCTCCTATAGGTTCTTAATTTCGGGCCGATCCTTATAGTCACTCATCTTACCTTCACGTTTAGCCAATTCTTGCTTAATCTGGTCAAAACTAACACCACGTTCGACCAATAACACTAAAACGTGATACAACAAGTCGGCTGTCTCATAGGTTAATTCGTCGTCACCGGGATTTTTGGCCGCCACAATAACTTCGGTTGATTCCTCACCAACCTTTTTTAAAATCTTATCCAGTCCCTTAGTAAATAAATAATCTGTGTAGGAGCCCTTCTTAGGCGTTGCCTTCCGTTGTTTGATCAGTTCGTATAATTCTTCCATATTTTGCATATTCGACACCACTTTCTTCTATAATATATTCATCAATTTAATACGGGTTAAAAACAATCCTGCTTATCGACCGTTGGGACCGCATTTTCCAACCAATCAGCCATCTAACTCCCAACTCATTCGGCTATCGTCATCAATCCTTAGGCGCCCTGTTCTAGTTCAACCGGGTTAAAGAAACAACTCGTATGTCCCGTATGACAAGCGGGACCATGCGGATGAACTGCGACCAATAGTGTATCTTGATCGCAATCCAACGTCATACTAACGACATCTTGTAAATTGCCGCTCGTAGCGCCTTTGTGCCAAAGTTCTTGCCGAGACCGTGACCAAAACCACGTCTGGCCCGACGCCAATGTCCGTTGATAGCTTTCCGCGTTCATCCACGCGACCATTAAGACATCCTTCGTATCCGCGTCGGTGACGACCGTTGTCAGTAAGCCGTCACCCTTTTCAAAGTCTGGTTTCATCTTACGACCACTCCTTGTTTTCTTAATGTCGCTTTGACATCTGCAATCGTTAACTCGCCAAAGTGAAAGACGGAAGCCGCCAATGCACCATCAACCGGGGTTGTGCTAAAAACATCCACAAAGTCTTGTAAGTTACCCGCACCGCCGCTGGCAATGATTGGCACATTGACCGTTGCTCCCAGGGCCTGATATAACTTGGTATCAAACCCCGCCTTAGTGCCATCGCGATCCATGCTAGTGACCAATAACTCGCCAGCCCCTAAGGCGACCGCTTGCTTGGCCCACGCCACTGCATCGAGGTCGGTCGCTTGCTGACCCCCATGTGTATAGACACGATATTGACCAGCTGCCGCATCCCACGCCGCGTCAATCGCAACAACAATGCACTGGTTACCAAATTTTTCAGCACCGGCACGAATCAGTTCAGGGTTGGCAACTGCAGCCGAATTAATAGCCGTCTTATCAGCACCCGCACGTAAGATTCGTTGCATATCAGCAACGCTTGTAATTCCGCCACCAATCGTCAGTGGCATGAAGACCTGAGCTGAGACTTGTTCGACCATGGCGGCCATCGTCTCGCGGTGCTCATTGGTGGCTGCAATATCTAAAAAGACAAGTTCATCCGCGCCCTGTTGCTGATAGGCAGCTGCAATCGCCACCGGATCTCCGACATCCGTCAAGTTGACGAAATTAACGCCCTTCTTGACCCGACCATCCGCCACATCCAAGCACGGAATAATCCGCTTTGCTAACATTCAGTCACCCCCGCTAATTCGGCCAGTGTCACACCGCCTTCAGCTAACGCCTTGCCAATAATAACATCCTTGAACCCACTGGCTTGTAACACTTGAACATCGGTCAAATTCCGAACGCCACCGCTGGCAATCAGGTTGGCCGTGGGCACCTGTGCTTGTAGTTCTTGGTATAACGCAAGGTTAGGGCCTTGCATCGTGCCATCACGGGCGACATCGGTCACGATAAAGTGCTTGGCACCACTCGTAGTCATTGTCTTCATTAATGTACTCATCTTGGTCTGTGACTGCTCCAACCAGCCTTTAATTGCCACATAACCATTGGTTCCGTCTAACCCAATCACAATTCGCTCACCACCAAACTCACTTAACAGTCGTTTGACCAGTCGTGGATCAGTCAACGCAACTGACCCCAAGATTAAGCGATCGATTCCTAATTCGAGATAACGAGTCGCCAGCTCGTAGGTTCGAATACCTCCACCGAGCTCGATCGTCCCGGTAAATGCTTGCCGGATCGCCGTGATTGTCGCGAAGTTTTCTGGGCGCCCTGACTTGGCACCGTCCAAATCGACCATGTGTAATTGCTGCAAGCCCGCTGCGTTAATTTGTTGGGCTTGAACGACAGGATCAGGATTAATCAATGTCGCCTGTTTAAAATCACCTTGGTAGAGCCGGACACTCTGACCGGCTCGTAAATCAATTGCTGGAAAAATCATTTGCACTCACCATTTCCTTAAAAGCTGCTAGTTGTTGTAATCCGACTCGACCACTCTTCTCCGGGTGAAACTGCATCCCAATCACATTTTGCTGCTGAACAATACTTGGAACCTGGACGCCGTGTTGAACTGTCGCCACGATTTCAGTTGCCGGACATACCGCATAGTACGAATGAACGAAGTAAGTATAGGCCGCGTCAATACTGGCAAAGGGACTATCAGGACGCCGAAGCTCGTTCTGATTCCAACCCATCTGTGGGACTTTGACATTCAAGTCCGTTGGCAAAGCGCTAACCCGGCCGCTTAACAAGCCTAGCCCAGCATGCTCGCCGTACTCGGAACTACTTTCAAACAAGAGCTGCATGCCTAAGCAAATACCGAGAACGGGTTTGCCACTCCGCGCCAATGCTTGTAACACGCCGACTAACTGGCGCTCTTTTAAAGCGGCCATTGCAGCTGCGAAAGCTCCCACACCGGGTAAAATAACTGCGTCAGCGGCCGCTAATTGTTGCGGGTCAGCCGTTAAGATGGTTGACACTTGCAGGTAGTCAAAAGCTTTCTTCAAATTACGGGTATTACCCGTATCATAATCGACGATTGCAAACATTTAAATCACGCCTTTCGTAGAGTTGACCCCCTGAATATCTGGATTAATCGTGACAGCTGCGCGCATTGCCCGCCCAAACGCTTTGAACAAACTTTCAACTTTGTGGTGAGTGTTACGGCCGTACAGGATGCGTGCGTGCAAATTCATTTCAGCAGCAAAGGCCACGGCTTGGAAGAAATCTTCGACTGTCTCCGTATCTAAGCCACCGAGCCGCGGATTCGTGAGCTCGGCATCAAAAACTAAGTATGACCGTCCACTTAGGTCGACACTGACCTGACCTAAAGTCTCATCCATTGGCACAAATTCCGTCCCGTACCGTTCAATTCCCTGCTTATCACCCAACGCCTGCTTAAAGCATTCGCCAAGCACGATTCCCGTATCTTCAGTAGTGTGGTGCGGGTCAACGTCGAGGTCGCCGTGACACTTCACGACCAACCCGAAGCGCCCGTGCTTCGCAAATAAGTTCAACATGTGGTTCAAAAAGCCTATCCCGGTATCGATTTCGATACCGCTCTGTTCGTCTAAATTCAAACTGATTTCAATCTGGGTTTCTTTCGTTTCACGTTTAATCGTTGCTTGTCGCATATTCATTTCCTCCTCATCTGCTAAAACGACTACCGGCTGTGATCACAATCAGTATCAACTACTAATTACGCCTTAATCGTAATAGGTGTCAAAACGACTCTCAATCGCACGAGCATGGCCTTCCAGACCTTCGACCCGTGCCAACGTGGTAATCGCCGGAGCTTCCTTAGCCAAAGCGTCCTTAGTGTATTGGATAAAGGACGTTCGCTTAACGAAATCATAGACGCCAAGTGGTGATGAGAAACGGGCCGTGCCACTCGTTGGTAAGATGTGGTTCGGACCAGCAACGTAGTCACCGAGTGGTTCAGAGGCGTAGCGTCCTAAGAAGACCGACCCGGCATTTTTGATTAAATTCAAGTACTGAGTTGGATTCTTCAATTGCACTTCCAAGTGTTCTGGTGCCACCGTATTCATCAAGTCAAACATTTCTTCAATCTTTGCGACAACGGCAATGAAGCCTTTTTCGTTAACAGCGTCGGTAGCGATCGCTTCTCGTGGCAAAACTTTCAACTGTGACGTCACGTTGTCACTGACGGCCTGCGCTAAGTCGGCACTATCCGTAATTAGGATTGGCCGGGCTCGACGGTCATGTTCTGCTTGACTCAATAAGTCAGCCGCTAATTGCCGAGGATCAGCTGAATCATCCGCTAAAATACCAATTTCTGACGGGCCGGCCACCATGTCGATCGCCACCTGACCAAAGACCTGCTTCTTAGCAGTCGCCACAAAAATGTTCCCAGGACCAATAATCTTGTCGACCGCTGGAATCGACTCAGTCCCATAAGCTAACGCAGCAATTGCTTGAGCGCCTCCCACTTGATAGATGGCGTCGACGCCAGCGATTTTGGCTGCAGCAAGAACGGCTGGATTGATGCCATCGACTTGTGGTGGCGTCACCATAATGACTTCATTAACGCCGGCAATCTTAGCGGGCAAGGCACTCATCAGTAAAGTCGATGGATAGGCTGCCGTGCCACCTGGAACGTATAAGCCAACCCGATTAAGCGGCATTAACTTCTGCCCTCGTAGAACGCCAGGCTGTTCAGCATCAATAAAGCCAGTCGCCTTTTCCTTTTCGTGAAAACTCGTGATATTTCGTTTAGCTAACAACAAGGCGTCCTTCACTTGCGGGTCCAGATTGTTATAAGCATCATCAATAACAGTTTGTGACAACTTAAAGTCGGTCAAGGTGACCTTATCGAATTGGGTTTCGTAATCCTTGACGGCGGCATCCCCGTTTTTAATCACATTGGCAATAATTTCGCGAACCGCTGATTCAACCTTTAAGTCAGTCAATTGTTGGGTCTTCGTTTGAACTAAGCGTTTTAAACTAGCTAAATCTTCATTAATAATTTTCATTAGACAAACTCCTTTGGATTATTCGTATCAACAACTGTGGCCAACCGATCAACTAAATCAAAGATGGCGGCTTGTTGCTGTTTTAAGGCTAACCGGTTGACCACTAGGCGGGTCGAGACTGGTTGTAAATAGTCATAAATTTGTAAATGGTTCTCACGAATCGTGGTCCCCGTCTCGGTGATATCTACGATGGCGTCGGCTAAGCCAGTCAGTGGTGCTAATTCAACCGAGCCTTCAATCTTAATAATTTCAACATCTTGACCCAAGCGATCAAAATACCGTTGGGTAATCAATGGGTACTTGGTGCCGATGATTTTGCGTCGTGGTGCAACGGGATCAAAGTCGGCCGTGGATGCTAGCACAAATTGGCACTTACCAACCCCCAAGTCTAACAGTTCATATTGGGTACTCTCGTGTTCAGTCAAAATATCGCTACCAACGATGCCGATATCAGCAGCACCCCGTTCGAGGAAGGTCGTCACGTCCGGCCCTTTCGCTAAAATAAACTCATATGGTTGCGTCTCAGAATCAAAAATCAACCGCCGTTGCTTGTTGCGGACTTGCGAACAATCCAGTCCAGCTTCTTCCAGCAACGGCAGGACTTGTTGTTCGACGCGGCCCTTAGTCAAGGCAATCTTTAAACGTGGTTCAGTCATTGGTCATACCTCCAGTTAAATCAATCAGTTGGGCATTCAAACGTTGTGCTTCGATGCGCGCACCTGCTAAGTCATCCGCCAAACTCAAAATGGCGTGCGGTTGTTTCGCTAAGTATGCCTCCGCTTGTGACCACTGTTCAGGCTCAAAGTAAATCAATTGTTCAGCATAAGCGGTCTGTTGGTCGGTGGCTAAAGTCGTTAACAAGTCAACGTTTAACCCCATTCCCACAGCCGGTTCTGCTTCAGCTTGAAAGTTCGTTAACAGTTTGTCGTAACGGCCGCCGCTGAACAGGTAGCCAGCCCCCCGCTTGTGAATAACCCCGAAAAGTCAGGCCGGTATAGTATTTTTGTGGTGCTTGGCTACTCAAATCCACCGAGATGACTTGCTCCGGCATCGTTTGTTGCATCCAGGCCACCACCGTTTGAAGCCGTTTCAGACTTGGTTGGACTGTTTCAGGTAGTGGTGCTGCCGCTAATTCTTTGAAGATACATTCTGGACGCCCGAACAAACGCGGCCATGCTTTGAGAAAATCGTATAAAGGCTGTGCGCGGTACTTGGCAATCAACTTCGTGTAGCGTGGTACTTGCTTATCGAACAGTGCGGTTAAAATGGCTTGTTGTTCGCCTTCGTCACCAGTCAAGCTGGCCACGACCCGTTGTGCAAATTGGGCATCTCCTAATTCGATTTCAACAGCATCGGCAATCAGCTCACTTGAAAGCTGGTTGGCAATCGTTAAACATTCAAATTCGGCTTTCAGCGATGCGTAACCGACTAATTCGACTCCCGCTTGTGTGATTTGGTTATATGAACCTGATAATTGACGGCTTACTCGAAAGATATCGCCGACATAACCAAACTTTTGCGGTAAGGGGACATTCGTCGCGCTAATGAAGCGAGCAACTGGTAAGGTCATGTCCGGCCGTAAGACCAAGGTGCGACCATCGTTGCCAAATAAGCGGTATAGTTGGTAGTTACCCATCTGATATGGATCAAACACCGCTTCGTTTTCTAATAACGGCGTTGCAATTGGCGCGAGCCCGCGTTGTTTAAAATGGGCTTGGATCACCGCGATCAAGTGTTGTTTGGTACGTGCCCGCCGACCAAATTCATCCCGGGTTCCTAGTGGTAATAAGTGTTTCAACATAATTTACGCCTCCTAAAACGTCGTTATTTTTAAAACTAATCAGTTTAATTCATATCGTTACTTATCAACGTGCTTAATCAATTGCTTACATGCTAACCGGATCGACTTGCGATTCCGTCACGCAAACTTACCGCATGGATCGGTGAAACTAAAAAACGCCCCCTTAGCAATTTGCTAAAAGGACGTTTACGCGTGGTTCCACCTTATTTCATCTACCGTTCGCACGGCAGACCTCATGTTGATCAAGTCAACTTGGATAACGAAACCAATTCGGCTAAGGCTAATGAGACTGGTTCACCTTAGCAGTTCATAGATGTGTGTTCGTTAAGCCTGTCTGTCCGGTTCTCAGCTACCCGGGCTCTCTGGATGAGGAAGACTTAATTACTTGTTCTAATCACAACCGTTTATTAAAATTTGATTAGTCGTTTAATTTATAATTCATTGTAATCACTAAACTGACGGCTGTCAACCCTCAATTAATTTTTTTATAAGATGATAGCCACGCCCCACACTGGCTATGTCATGGGCATCAGAGCCATAAACCAGCGGAATGTCAAGCTTTTGAGCGCGTTGTAGAATCTGTTCACCGGGATAAAAATCATTACAATACGGTTTGTAGAGACCAGCCAAATTCAAATCTAACTGCCGCCGTTGCTGCTTCACTAACGCCAACGTCTGATCTACTAATTGAAGATTATGGACATCCAAGGGTTCAGTCAAGCCAAAGTAATCCTGATATTTGCGGACGAGACTCATGTGGCCGATCCGTTGTGGTGCGTAAGGGCCCAGATCTGCTTGTACTGATGCCAAGACCGTCTGATAATACTGTTCAAAAACACGTTGGGGCGTCTTAAGCCACTGCCCAAAACCGGCTGCAAAATCATCCGTTGACATGTCAACACACCAGAAATGCTGCCGTAACCCCCGCATGAAATGGACTGACAAAATACTTTCCTGCGTCCGAGGACCATAGGTATTCAGAAAATCACGCGTCCAAGCAACATGCTCTGGTAAGAAATCAACTTCAAAACCCACTGAGATCTCGATTTGCCCGGCATATTTGGTCTTCAGTCCGTTAGCCAGTGCCAAATAATCGGCTACTTGGTTCTCACGCAACGACGCCTCAGTATAACCGGCCGGCGTCCCTTCATACTGGTCACGAAATGCCGGTGGTAACGGTGCGTGCTCCGTAATACAATACCGCTGAAAACCTAGCTGTATCGCCCGTTGAATCATTTTTTCCGTTGCTTCACCACTCCCATGCGGACATAGTTCCGTGTGGGTATGCCCATCCATTAGCATATCCTCATCACCCTCTCATAATTTATGCTTATTCAATCATATTTTTTTTAGATAAGCAAGTATGGTCGAAACGGTCATTCGCGACAATACGCTAGCAGTCACGGCGAAAGTCTAACAATTTACTTATTTATTTATATTAATTGTCACAATTTCTTTATACCATGATATAGTCAACATTAGTTAAAGAACAGCGCTATTCCCAAAAAAGGGGGGGACCAGCCATGCACGAACTCATTACAAAACTTTATCAACTCGCACTTTCCAGTCACATTGTCAGTACGTTGCTGGAACCCGTGCACATCGTTATCTTAGCTTTACCCATCATGACCTTACTACTCGCCATGATTATCCTGACTATCCAGCTCCGAACACGTCAAACACTGAGTGAGCGTAACTTGATCAGTACCTATTCGTTTATTTGGTACTTGGCAGCAGCCTACTTACTAATTATTCTGCCACTCCCGACTCGCTCATCCGTGGCTAGCCTAACAACTGCTGAGTATAATTTACAACCCTTCTACTTTCTCACCCAGTTGAAGGCACTCACGCCGTTTGAACTCGGGGACCCCAGTACTTGGTTAGCCGCCTTCAAATCTGACACGTTCTTCCAGCCGTTCTTCAATATTCTATTATTTATGCCGATCGGTGCCTACTTAAAGTGGCGGCACCGCTGGCCGCTCTGGTTGATCACCCTGACGAGCTTCTCGATTTCATTGTTCTTCGAAACCACGCAGTTAACCGGATTATACGGCTACTACTCACGAGCCTACCGGATGTTCGATGTCGACGATTTAATGATGAACACACTTGGTGGGATTGTCGGTGCTGGGTGTCTACATCTGATTCCTAATCAGTGGCGCAATCGCGACCACAGTACCCGGTTGAATTGGCAGGAACACCCCATCAATTGGCGCCGCATTGGGGCGTTGGTCATCGATTGGCTCGCAATTGCCGCCTTTGACACCGTCTACTTCGTCTTAGTCAAACATTTTAATTGGCCATTACCACATGATTTTCGCTGGCTATACCTGGCCGATATCATCCTCTTCTTCATTGGGCCCGCCTGGTGTTGGCATGGTAAAACCATTGGTGGTCGCCTGCTCAATAGTCAGATCGTAACCATCAGTGGTCACCAGGCCAATCTCTGGCAACTGCTTATCCATTACAGTGGGCTCTACCTAATCGGCCTGCCACTTTTATTCTTGGATTTATGGTTATTCAATCGTCTAGGCAACGTTCCTAGTGCCACCCTTAACCGCCTGGATGTCTACCTCGTCGTCGTTTCAGTCATTTTACTGATTATCAGTTATGATTTATTGTTAGCACTTTTCAGTCGCAGTCACCAGTTATGGTGTGAAAAGTTAAGTAGAACAACTGTTAAATAATTAGGTGGCCTTAAAACTTCCTTTGCGTTGTCTCGCAACTCATGTTAAATTGAAGATATCTCAAAACGCTGGAAGTAAAAACAATGATAAAAGTCCATGAACTAAGCGACGATTTTCGCTGGGTCGCTGTTAATAATTACACTGAAAATGATTATCATCAACTCGTAAGTGAGGAACACGTTACCGACGAAATGTTAGGCTACGCAACCGATCAACACGAACGAGGCCGGTTGGAATATGACGCCAAAAGTGCCATCACGACCATTATTTTTGACGTGGTCACAGAAGACGTTGAGGAAGGTACTTATACCGCCCAAGTCAGTTTCATGTTGATTGACCACACCCTACTGACTTTTACGACCGATAACACAATATTCGTTGAGGATATGTTGGCAGACGAAATCGATGCCGATTGGGAAGATGTCCTGCATCCATACGACCATATCTTTAACGTCTTGTACAAGCTATCACGGCAATATTTTTCGGCCATCAACAAGATCAATAAACAACGCCAAGACATTCAGATGAAGATGAAAAAGCAAATTCAGCGTTCGGTCATTATTCAATTGATGGACTTAGAAACAACGCTAGTCTATTTCCTCACGTCCCTTAAAAGTAATAACGACATGTTGCAGTCACTCAAACGGTTTGTACCGGTCAAATTCTCGGCGGCCCAATTAGAACGGCTCGACGATATTATTGTCGAGGCACAACAAGGATTGGAAATGGCCAACATTGCCTCAGACATCATCGGCCGGGTGTCGAACGCCTACTCGAACATTCTAGACAACAGTTTGAACAACACGATGTGGGTGCTGACGATTTTCTCCATCGTCCTGACAATGCCCAACATTGTCTTCGGTTTTTTCGGGCAAAACGTCGACTTACCGTTCATGAAGAATCCATTCGGTTGGGAGATTACGGTATTCATCGCCGTTGCACTATGTGCCCTAACCATTTGGTTGCTACGACGCAATTCATTTCGTAAATAAAGGAGGTTTTAAAAATGCCTAGTCGAGTTAAAGTCACGGACACCAACGATTACATCAATAAAGCTGCAATCGCTGCACAACCAATCTTGAGCACCCTTGCCCAACTGATTACATCGGAATTGCTTGACTTTACTGCTAAAATCAAGTGGAATTTGCCGTTCTATGAACATGACAAACAATACGTTAGCATTGCTGCTTATCAGGCCCACGTCAGTCTAAGTATTTCAGCCGACCTTGACGATGCGACCCTCACTGCTGCTAAAACTGCTGGTTACGCAACCGGTCAAAAGCGGCTGAACATTGGCCTGGATCAACCCGTACCAGTGGCGCTAGTTAGACAAGTCTTACAACTAATTGCTTAAATATACGCTGCTTTTAATTTCAAAAGGTTCCGAACTGTCAAACAACTGACAATTCAGAACCTTTTATTTTGGTTATTCTTATCCAATATCCAAGCTATCAAAACCAGTTTTTCTGTACAGTTTCATCGATTAAACTGAAACTGCTAAGGACTATCGCTTGCGCAACCGATAATCCTTTACATTAGCAAATCGAGACAGCTCAACCAGTTGACCGGTCGCCTTCAAATACGCATCATATTCCTGGTCAAGACCGGGAAGAACTTCATTAGTACCCGGTACAAAATGAATATCCTCATGTCCGGCAACCGTAGCGGTCTCATAATACCACTCCTTAAACTTCAAATAACTCATCGTATCCTGTAAGTCGGTAATCCGCTGTTGTAATTCCTGCTCATGCGTTTTGAGTAATTGGTAACGATCGTTTAATGTCGTATCACCTTCGAGTCTGAGCGCAATAAAAGTAGCAATGTCAGCTACTGACACACCCGCATTTTTGAGACATACAATGGTCCTCATCAAATGTAGATCATTATCAGTAAATTCACGCCGGCCAATTGAATTACGCTTCACGAATGGCAGTAATCCCGACTTATCATAGTAACGAATGGTATCAATCGTCACTCCTAACTTATCAGCTACTTGTCCGATTGAATAACTCATACTGAACTGAACCTCCTCGATTGTCGTTTAACCACTATCTTAACGCAGCTAATCGTCTGTCGATAATGAAAGGTCCTCACGTGACTTAATTTCACTAACAATGCTTTGTAAATTAGCGAGTCCACCTTGATAGGCAAATTCACCTAATGGCAAGTGTGCCGGTACTTCTGCCAAATTGGCCTGATCAAACATAACCTGAGCAATTCGGTGCGGATTGCCCGGTGCCTGAGTAACCGAGTCCGATACCGTCGTAATCGCGTCACTAAACGCGGCGTAATCTGCAATTGTCGGTACCATCTTTTGGGATGACCGCCCTGACCACTGCGTTCGAGCGCCACTTGGTTCAACCGTCATAATTTGAATCCCCAAGTCTTTTACTTCTTGCCGCAAGGTATCACTATACCCCTCAACTGCATACTTTGTCGCACTGTAAAAGCCCATAGTTGGTAGTGTCGTCAATGCCAACGCCGATGATAAATTAATAATTATCCCAGCATGGTGTGCCCGCATGGTCGGTAAAACGGTCCTAGTCACGTTAGCGAGTCCCATAACGTTAACTTCAAACATGTAGCGAACTTTCGCCATATCACTTTCTTCAATTGTTGAAAAATAGCCTAAGCCAGCATTGTTCACTAAAACATCAATAGTTCCAAAACGTTGAATCGCTTGAGCGACCCCAGTTTTAATTTGTGATTCATTTGTCACATCAATGCTTACTTTCTCAATACGCGTCGCGTCAAAAACATCTAGGTAGGCTAAATCATCGGTGTGGCGGGCAGCCGCAATCAGCTGAGTGTCAGACTGACGTGCAACAATTGTCGCGAGTTCCTTTCCAAAACCACTTGAAGTTCCTGTAATAAACCATGTTTTCATCTTTTAATCACTCCTATTAATCTTGCTGAGCTACTACTTTACTCAGTCATAGTCCTTTTAGCAGCCTTGACTAACCCATCTAACCAGCTTTGGTGACCATTTAGCATCGGATTGGGTGTTTGATTAGCTAAGTCTTTAGCAGGCTGTCCAACTTGCGATTCTTGTGTTAATAATCGAATCCGGCCATCTGTCAATTTTTCAATTAAGAAAGCGTGATAGACATCAAATTGAGTATCTGCATCACCATTTTGCCAGCCATGCCATGCTAGTCGTGCTGTTTCACCATCCGTCGGTTCAACGAGTTCCATGACCTGGGCATCGATAGGAAAACCAAATGTATCAAATCGGAAATGTTCCGCAAACTTTAGTTCAGTATTCGTTTGATCATCCAAAATAATGTTAGTCGCATTGTCATAATACGTCGTCCACTTCGATGTATCGACTAAATTTTTCCAAACAGCCGCTAAAGTCACACCGTCTGTAATGACCTCGTTTGACACGAAATTATCAGTATGCCCTGGTAAATAGTCCGTTGACCAATTAATTGATTTCATTATTAATTCCTCCATATTTGCGTTAAAATTTTATTCTAGCTAGCAAATTAACATCATGACATCTCATTGACCATTCACTAACTTTGAATAAACTTAGCTTATATGCTGGAGCTGACTCCAGGACAAGGATAAAGGACACTCATCAGTTTTAGCTTAACAAATTCTTAATATTGCTTTCTAAAACGAACCTAATTTCAACATGACGCTTATTATATTTTATCTGACTCTAACGCTCGAATAATTCGACATCAAAAAAAGCTGGTCGCCAGAATATTGATTCTAGCGATCAGCTTTTCATTACCCTTAACAAATTAGTTTTATTGCATGTGCAATAAGCCCATCTTGTCCATTGTTTCCGCAATCTGAACTGAGTTCCAAGCAGCACCCTTTAAGAGGTTGTCGGAAACGTTCCACATGTGGAAGGCTTGTGGCGTTTCTTGATCAGGACGAACCCGACCAACGAACGTGTCTTTAGAACCTTCCGCATTATGCGCTTGCGGATAAATTTGGTTATCAGGGTCGTCTTGTAAGACCACGCCTGGTGCAGCTGCCAAAGCATCTTGAATGCCCTTGACAGTTGCCTTAGGATCTTCAACTTCAAAGTAAACTGATTCGGAGTGACTCACTGGCACCGGAATCCGCACACAAGTTGCCGTTACTTTGATATCCTTACTGTCCATGTCGCCGCCACACATAATCTTTTTGGTTTCATGGATCATCTTCCATTCTTCATGGGTGTAGCCATCTTCTTCAAACACGTCAATTTGTGGTAACGCATTGAAGGCAATTGGATAATGCTTTTTGTCGCCCGCAACAGGTAAGATATGAGCTTCCATCTCTTCACCTTTTAAGTAGGCTTCCGCCTCATCATGCAATTCCTTCAAGGCCCGGTTACCAGCACCACCAACGGCTTGATAGGTTGAAACAATGACCCGCTTCAAACCAAATGCCTTGCGCACTGGTTCCAAAGCAACGACCATTTGGATGGTTGAGCAGTTCGGGTTAGCCACGATTCCATGATGAAGCTTCAACGCTTCAGGGTTAACTTCAGGAACAACTAACGGAATCTTTGGGTCCATCCGGAAAGCACTCGTATTATCAACAACTACGGCACCCCGTTTGACTGCTTCAGGGGCGAACTTCTTAGATACTGAGCCACCCGCTGAGAAGAGGGATAAATCAATTCCTTCGAATGATTCAGGAACGGTCTCTTCAACAGTTAAGGCTTGACCATTGAACTGTAATTGTTTACCGGCTGAACGGCTTGATGCCAAAAGTTTAACTGAGTTGACAGGTAAACTCGTCTGTTCCACCATTTTGATCATCCGCGCGCCAACTGCACCAGTTGCACCGACAATCGCGACGTTATATCCACTCACTATGAAGACCTCGCTTTGATAGTTATTGAAACCTCATTATAGCACGTTTGTAAAGATTAGAAAATAATGAGTTCCATCCGACCATAAATTAATCTGTCACTGATTGCACTGCCAGCTGTTTTGCACACGCAGATCATCAAAAAAGTAACCGTTACCATCGTTAATTAAACAGTCATTTAGCTGTCACCCATTTTGACGTATAATGAACCTAATTAAAAGGAGGCCGCGCCATGTGTACCAGCTTAACTTATCTTGATACTGACAATCACCGCTACTTCGCCCGCACCATGGACTTTCCAACAACGACACCTTGGCGGCCAATTTTTTTGCCGCGCCGTTATCCGTGGCCAACTGGGTTAGCGACGACGCGTATGACGCAGTATGCCATTCTCGGTGGTGGTCGGCTACCTGACCACTTTAAGGCTTGTTTGATGGCTGACAGCATTAACGAAGCTGGTTTGGTGTGTGCTGAACTGTACTTGCCCCACGCCGTTGAATACGCCACTCAATCACAAGTCAACCAAATTAATTTAACACCCCAAGCCTTCATCAACTGGGCTTTAGGTGAACACCAATCAGTCGCAGCCGTGATCGCCGATCTGCCAAGTGTTAACCTGGTCGGTGCGTCCTGGGGTGATGACACTGGTGAAGTCTATCCCTTTCACTGGTATCTCAGTGATGCACACACCAGTGCCGTCATCGAACCCACTGGTGGCCCACTGACGGTGCAACCGAATCCAGCCGGCGTCCTGACCAATACACCAGTCCTAAGCGACCATCAGCGCCGACTAAATCGTTATTTAGCAGTATCTGGCAACCAGATTACAACTGCCACTCGTCAGGCTGCTCAGCACGTGATTCAGACTAAGCAACCATTACCGAGCGGGCCGATTCCCACTGATCGTTTCATTCACATGGCACTTCGACGACTGGGAACACCGCAGCTAGCACCGCAACAAGTGCCGACCACTTTATTCCGCTGGCTACAAGAAGTAAGCTTGCCATACCACGCCGACCGTCGCCATCTCATCAGCCACAACTACACGCACTATCGTTGTTTGATCACGTTAGCGACTCGTACTTACCGCTTTATTCCACGCACGACTGGTCACGAACAACGACTGACACTAACACCTGAAATGGCAACAACCTGGCGAACACCGTACCTCTTTCCTGCCGATTGAAACTAAAAAATCACGATGTTGAGACTGAACTCACATCGTGATTTTTAATTAATGACGCTGCTTCAAAAAATGATCAAATTCCTGATTGATTGCTGCTCGTACTTGGGGCTCATGTAAATCAGCTTGCGCTGCATTCGGACCACCCGTAACTTGACTAACCACTTGCAAATAGCCGAACAAGACCTGGCTGGGGTCAAGATGATACTGCTTGGCTAACGTCACGGCTAGATCATAACGATCAGGTCCTAATAAACTTGAATAATCCATTATGCCGTCCCTCCCTTCGCCTGTTCTAGCTGGCGACTCATCCGTAAGTAGGCCAAAAAGTGAAAAATGATGCCACCTGCTAGTAAGATTGCACCTAACCATACCGACCAAAACGTTGCCACGATGGCTAAGCCATAAATCGTGACACTTCGAACCGGGTCAAACTTAATTGCGGCGTAAAAAGCCATTGAGATTCCCGGCTTCTTTAGGTCCTGGTGATGATGCAGATAAGCGTACATGAAATAAAATGTCGCCGAAATAAACAGGGCAACCAAATCATAAACGATAAATGCCGTTTGCATATCCTGTCGATTACCAGTTGTCAACGCATCTGCCACTAATGACATCGGGTAATCCAATAAGGTGATACTAAAGAGCATTAATAAGTTTAGCATATTAACGTTGCGATCAATTCGTTGTAGCATGTTGAAATAATCATGATGAAATAACCACAGCGTGCCAACGTAGAAATACGAAAAGACATACGACAAGATCAACGGCCATTGCGCTAATAGTGCCGCCAGTAAATGTCCCGGTTGGTAATCAGGAATGTGAAATTCTAAGACTAAAATTGTAATTAAAATGGCAAAAATACCATCACTGAACGCCTGAAATCGATCTGTTTTCAAAATCAGCACCTCCCACAGCGTTTTAGGATACCATAACTCACAAGTAATTACTGTAATTAACTTTTCAAACTGACGACCAAACTGCTTCTCTAACACCTGATATGGTAAGATTAAGTCAAAATAAAGTAATTGATGTGGGGGCGTCAAGACGAATGCGAAAATTATTAAAACCAAAGTGGTTGTTCTTATTTTTCTGGGGAATCGTGGTGTTTGCAAGTATTCTGATTTTACCGAACATTACCACGTTTGTGAATGAACAAACCGCAATGCCACAAGATGCAACAACGAGTCCTAAATATCAACAACAATGGGGTCACGGGTTAACCAACAGCCAGTCCTTAACGTTAGTCTTCAACAATTCAAATGGTAAATTATCCAAACAGCAACGCCAACAAATCTCCACGACCCTAGCCAAACTTAATCGCCGAGCCGATGATTATGGCATTAACCAACTTCGAACGCCAACCGGTATGACTAATGACCGGCACTTATTGCGTTCCAATGATGGTTCCACCGAATTAGCCCTTGTCGCCGTTCAGACATCCCGGGCTGACCTATCTGTGATTGCAAATCAACTTAATAATGCGATTTCAATCGCCGACCTCAATACGAGTGTCACCAGTACGGACTTGATCTACCAACAACACGTGCAACAACAACGTCGCAACTTGCTGATTAGCATGCTTATCGGTAGTCTGCTCAGTTTAATCATTCTCGGCCTCATCTTCCGCTCACTGTTAGTGCCATTACTGAACTTACTGTGTCAAGTGGTCACTCTGATCACAACGATTAGCTTTATCACTAACGCGCGTTTAGCTTGGCATTGGCCACTGACGGCTAATGCGCTGAGCCTTGCTGGTCTAATCAGTTTAATACTGACTAGTCTATTGACATGGCACTTTATGTACGCGTATTGGCAATCGAGCGCAACAACCGCACCGACCACTGTCAGTCTCAAAATTCTGACACTTCAATATCGACAGTGGGCACTTGTTTTTATCCCATTAATACTCATAACCATCACTTTACACTGGACTGCCTTCATCTCATTAGCCGCTGCTTGGGCCATTACTGTAGCGCTTGGAATCACCTTACTGGCGGTACCGCCGCTCAATTACGCCTTTACCGCTTGGCTCGGTGATAATTTATTTTGGCCAGGAACAACGGCTTGGCCGACCCGTCCACGCAATCTATGGGGCCAATTGAGCAAGTTCGGCTACTGGCAGCCAGCGCTTGGGAGCTTGGCCGTCGCACTGTTACTACTCCCCGGCCTAATTCTTGCTAACGGCCAGTTTGCCGATGACAACTTACGACCCTGGCGCCAAAATCAGCTTAGTAATGCTGAATTAGGTCAGCAATTAGTCCAAGCTCACTTCGGTACCGGTGCCACGGCGCCAATCACAATTACACTACGAGCACCGCAGAATTTAACGCAGCAGCAATCATTACAAACAATCGATCACCTGACGACTAAACTGCGGGCCGTACCAAATGTGGCTCAAGTCATCTCAGTGACCCAGCCCACCGGCCAACCACTAAGTACTTTCTACGTTAACCAGCAACTTGCAACTATCAACATTGATTTGGCTGGTAAACTGACGAGTATGGCGAAACTCAAGAGCCAACTCACGACTGACCAACAAAGTCTGGAACAAGCAGCGACTAGTCGCCATACCAAGTCGGTCGACCAGTTGTCCGACCGCATCAATGATTTGGCTGAACTGAATGATCAGGTGCAACGGCAATTACAGGCTATTGACACGACGCTAACGACATCAGCTGAGGCTGAACCCGATTTAACCAAAGTTAATCAGCAGGTCACCAAGTTAGATCACCTGACTGACCGCATGACGACCGCACTAAATCACGTGGTAACGGCCCAAACTACGGTCGCAACCGAAGCTGGACACGTTGATCAGCGTGTTCACCACGTCAACCAATCATTGAAGCAGACCGTTCAACCCTTAACCACCTTACTCGCTTCACTGAAAAATACGAAGACCTATCTACATGATTTAGCCGCTAGTCAAGTTGGCCGGAGTTTTTACCTGCCTGCTAACGCGGCTACTAATCAGGCCTATCAAAACAGTCTTTTTACTAATATTAGTAGTGATTTAAGCATGACACAGCTAACGGTCACTTTGAAATCAGCGCCGGCTAGTGCGGCTAGTCGCAGGACCCTGCAACGACTTCAGGCAGTCACCCACGACAGCCTACTCGCCACGCCCTTAGCGCACGCCAAAATCCTAACAACCGGGGTAACACAGCAACAGCACTATCAGCATACCCTGATTGCGACCCACGCACTGAGATGGCTCACACTCGGATTAATCATCGGCATAGTTGTTTTATGGTTCGGCCTGCGTTCATTGACCTTCAGTCTGTTAATGACCGCGTGCTTAACTGGCGTGACGTTAACTAGTTGGGGTTGGACTCAGTTAATATTAACACGCTGGTTGCAAACCGGGCCGCTCAGTAGCAGTGTCTTGCTTGGTAGCTTGATGTTGTTGACACTGCACTGGCTAATGATTACCACCGCAACCGGTTACCGTCAAAGTTGGTTACGGCACTTGGAGCCCGCTCATCTGCAACAGCACTTTTATACTAGTGGACGATTCGTTTGCCCGGTAACAATGATTGAATTGACCTACTTACTGCCACTGCTTTTGACGACCGCACCAACCTTAAAGGGGCTTGCACTCATGAGTCTCATTGGGATTACGATAAGTAACCTCATCGTTCCATTGGGATTTTCAGGGTGGACACGTTGGGCTAATGAGCCACCAGCTATAGCCACGCTTTGGCAGCACTTTCGCCCATCATCTACCAACCGCTAGCAATTAGTTAGCCTAATCTTTGAGTAAAAAAAGTTGCGTTTCCAGACGTCAAATCTGGAAACGCAACTTTTTTACAATACTAAATTGAATCGTAGCAAACTGCCAGTCGTTTATACTTAATGATTGTGTGAGCACCGGTAATCTGATAGTCACCGCTGACTAACTCAATATCGTCATACTAGCAACGACAAAGACTAATAAGGTCATCGCCATCCGCCATTCACTGTGCCAAAGATTTTGCGTGTGCCACCACACGGCTAACAATCTCCACATCAGCTAGCTAGACCATATTGCTTAATCGTAACTCACACGATGATTCAAATTTATTGATTGAAATTCTGAACTGCCCCCGTAAACAATGTTAGCTCTACACATAACCAAAACAATGCCCCAGAAACCATAAAATTTCTGGGGCATCATCAATCCCTACATGATACTTTAATAAATCAATTCATGCGTCTTCAAGCACGACGGCGATAACCGATTCCCACCGCGGCAATTAACAAGCCCAAAAGCCCGGCAAAAATCACCCAAATCGGCGACTGCTTCTCGCTGGTTTGCGGCAAAGTTCCGTGGTTATAGCCAGCTGATGTGCTTTGGTCACTACCAGTTGGCGTTCCAAAGCCGTTCATACCAGTTGTCACACCATTACCCACAGTGCCACCAGCACCATTGACACCCGTGCTTGGTTGCTTGATCAGTCCTGGTAATGCCGGTTGACCTAATCCAGATTGTCCCGGTTTAGGTGCAGCGGGTTGGCTTGGACCGGGTACAGCTGGTCGTTCCGGTTGTGGCGCGGTTGGCCCCGTGGTTCCAGGGTTACCTGGCTCAGTCGTTCCTGGTTCGCCTGGTTTGCCTGGTTTGCCTGGTTGGCTTGGTTCAGTTGTTCCTGGTTCATCCGGTTTACTTGGCTCAGTCGTCCCTGGCTCACCCGGTTGGCTTGGTTCAGTTGTTCCTGGTTCACCCGGTTTACTTGGCTCAGTCGTCCCTGGCTCACCTGGTTTACTTGGTTCAGTCGTCCCTGGCTCACCTGGTTTACTTGGTTCAGTCGTCCCTGGCTCACCTGGTTTACTTGGTTCAGTCGTCCCTGGCTCACCCGGTTTACTTGGTTCAGTCGTTCCTGGTTCAGTGACCGGTTCATCAGTTGCTGCTACCGTTACCACTGCCGTTTGATTCGGCTTGATTGTAAATGATAACGGTGCCGCATTAAGCTGATAACCACTAGGCGCTTTAGTTTCAACAAATTGATAATTGCCCGCGGTCAGACCAGATACGGTAAGTTGACCAGTGGTATCCGTCGTTAATCCCATCTTGAGCACTTTGCCAGTGGCATCTTGCAATTCATAAACGGCCCCAGCCAATGCCGCCTTGGTCGTGGCATCAGTCTTGGTTAACGTGACATCACCAGTTGTCGGCACAACTGGTTGCTTGACATCATCCTGACTTACCTGAAAAGCAACCTCTGGCTTAATACCGCCGAGAGTAAATTTTACTGGGGTGGTATTAAGTTCATACCCAAGCGGAGCCTTGGTTTCAACGAACTGATAATCACCAGCACGTAGATTTTTGACAATCAATTGTCCCTGCGAATCAGTCGTTAGCCCAGTTTGGATTACCTTGCCCGTACTATCTTGCAATTCATAAACGGCTCCAGCCAACACGGCCTTGGTTGCCGCATCATGCTTCGTTAATTCGATGGTATAGGTCATCCCTGCTGTTCCATTGCCACCATAGGTAATATCGGCCGTCGCATCAACGCCTAGTCCGTCCAGTGCAGCCGTATTATGCCATTTAGCTGTGTCAGCCGGATTAAAATTCTCAACCTTAGTGTTATAAGTAATCACAAACGGCGAATGAATGTTGTTAAACGTAAAAGTAATCACGTTACCATTAGTTGCAACAGTCGGTGTTAACGGTTGCTGTGGCACTTGGATACCATTGATAATTTGCACGGCCTGTGCCGCAACCGAATCTGGAATGAATGTCTGATTGGGCCCTAGCGTATCTGTAACTACAACCGTCGAGTTATTGCCCGGTGTCACGGTAATGTGCCACCCCAATACCGTTGGCGCACCATCACTTTCCGACGAAACAACCAAGCCACTTTTAGCAATTTCGGCTGATCCTTCCGTCGCCGTCGCATTGCCCTTCGCATTCATGCTCAGTGTGCCAGCCCGACTATTGAGTGTACCCAACGCATCCGTAAACGTGATCGTCCCAGTACTGGCACCTTTCGTATACGTAAACGTGCCCAAGGTTTGCCCGGCAGAATCTGTTAACGGCATCACAACATCATGATCGATACTGACGTACGTTGGAATCTCAACGGTTGCTGTATCACCGGCCTTAATCACTTCAGAATCTGGAATACTCCAATGATACGTTAATTGGTAGCCAGCCTTATCATTCAACGTACTTGTGTCAGTAACGGGCTTGCCATTCGCATCAAGTACGATGGCATTGCCAGCCGTTAAACCCGTAACACTGATTTCTTTAGCATGTGCAGTACTCCCCAGCATAAATAGCGCTAATATTACCGTCAACATGCTTAGCATATACCCAACTAGCTTTCTTCGCATATGCTCCTCCCCCATTCAAAAAAAGCTTTGTCTTTGTCATTCTCACAACCCAACACACCCTCACAGTCGCGTATGATTGTCAGGGTCGGCCACCAGTTAGTGATTCACGCTAATCAGCTCCATATGTACAATACTGCAACCAACTAGTTTACTACGAATCAAAACTTTTATTTGCGAACTATCCGAACTAATCGTTTAGCAAAAAAGGCCTCTAGAACTATGCCTAGAAGTCTACCGGAAATTCCATTTACATTGTCTCGCTAAAAAACAGCCACAAAGCTAAGCCTTAAGTTGAAGGCACCTTTATTCTGGAATATGACTCGAATCAACAACCTAACCAACTGAAAGTTACGCCAATATGCTTACGATAATGCCAATATCATCGTCTGATGTCGCAAACCCGCCTCCATAAACGGGCGCCCTTGTGGCTGATACCCTAATTGTGTATAAAACCCTTGTGCAGTGACTTGAGCGCCTAGTACCAACTGTCGCCAACCACGGCTCAGCCCATCCGCTGCAATCCGTTGAAGCAATTGCCGTGCATAGCCCTGCCCTCGCGCCGCTTTCAACGTGGCAACTCGTTGAACATGTCCCGTCCATTGGTCGCTAGGTGTCACTCGCGCTGTGGCCACCGCCTGCTTTTGATCATCATACAAGACGTAGTGCCACGTCGCTGGAGTGACCGTATCAATTTCCAAAGTTTCATCGATATGCTGTTCCTGCACAAAGACTGCCCGACGAATTGCAATAGCATCCGCATAAACTGATGAATCAACCTGGTTACTCATTTTTATCTGCATCACGTTATCACCCGTTCTTCTGAAATACTTTGAGAATACGCGTTTCACCGGTTATCGTCAAACTAACTCGAAACGAAATTAACGCATTCTTAAAATTGTTAGCGATTACGAGTTCCGATGTTATGTTAAAATGATTTGATGACTGGTTATCGAGTCATATCCAAATTTGTTAAAAATGAGGTCTTTATCGATGTTTACCAAATTTCGCCAATACGTTAACACGCGAATTGGATTTTTTTGGCTACTAGTCTTCTTATTCTGGGCCAAAACGATCTATGCGTACTTAACCGAATTTTCACTAGGCGTTGCCGATCCACTCCAGGCATTCCTGATGCTCGTGAACCCGATTGCAACGACGGTCTTTCTGTTTAGTCTGGCGTTCTACATTCGTAAAACCGGTGTATATTACTATATTTTGCTATTCATTGATGCACTCGACACCATTTTACTGTATGCCAACGTTATCTACCATCGTGAATTCACGGATTTCATGACTGTTAGTACGATTACCGGCGTGTCCAAGGTCAGTCAGGGACTTACCGGCTCATCGTTAGCCCTAGCGAGTTGGGGCGATGTTCTTTACTGGGCGGATATTATTGTCATTCTGGCCTTGGTCATTCTTCATCGGATTGAGCAAGACACACGACCAATTAAGAAACACACGGCCTTTGCGTACACCTCTGCCGCGATTGCAGGTTTCGGTCTTAACTTGACCTTAGCAGAATCCAACCGACCACAACTACTAACCAGAACGTTTGACCGCACTTATATCGTCAAATATCTTGGTATAGATGCTTTTACAGTCTATGATGGTATCAAGGATGAACAGACCAATCATCAACGCGCCAGCGCAAAGAAATCAGAATTAGATACCGTTAAAGATTATACTGAATCACACTATGCCGCGCCAAACGCTAAGATGTACGGTCTGGCGAAGGGTCGCAACGTCATTGTGATTCATCTAGAAAGTTTTCAACAATTTCTTATTGATCAGAAAGTCAACGGTAAGGAAGTTACGCCGTTCTTAAATAAACTGTATCATAGCAACTCAACTTACAGTTTTAAGAACTTTTTCCACCAAGTTGGTCAAGGGAAAACTTCTGATGCCGAAAATATGCTTGAAACTAGTACTTACGGGCTCTCAACTGGATCATTGTTCTCCCAATTAGGCTCAGATAATACGTTCCAGGCCGCTCCCGCGATTCTAAACCAACGGGCCAATTATTCCTCCGCCGTCTTCCACGGTAACGTGGCCAGTTTCTGGAATCGAAATAACACGTATAAGAATATGGGGTACCAATATTTCTTTGATGCCAGTTATTTCGATACGACTGGTGATAAATCAACTGGATATGGTCTAAAGGATAAGCTGTTATTTAAGAATTCAGTTCAGTATCTTGAACGGCTACAACAACCGTTCTACGTCAAATACATCACGGTAACGAACCACTTCCCATTCACACTTGATAAGGAAGACACGACGTTTAAGACAACGGATACTAGTGATTCCGCCATTAACGGTTACTTCCAGACCGCCCACTACCTCGATCAATCCGTCAAAGAATTCTATACCTACTTGCAAAAGGCTGGTTTATTAAAGAATTCGATGATCGTACTCTATGGTGACCACTACGGCTTATCCAACAGTGAAAACTCGACCTTGGCACCTATTCTTGGTAAATCTGCGGACGATTGGACTTCCTTTGATAGCGCCCAGCTTCAACGTGTGCCATTCATGATCAATATTCCAGGAATCAAGAGTGGTAAAGTCGAATCGACTTATGGCGGTGAAATTGACGTCCTACCAACGATTCTGCACTTACTAGGGATTTCAAGCAAACGTTATATTCAGTTTGGGACCGACCTCTTCTCTAAACAACACGATAGTACCGTTGCGTTTAGAAATCGCGATTTCGTCACGTCTAAATACACCGTCCTTAGCGGCAAAATTTATGACAACGCAACTGGCGAAACGATTGATGATGATGAGGCAGTTCAGAAGACTGTTGATAAAGATCAGAAGAAAGTCGACAAAGAATTAAGCCTCTCTGATTCACTTAACAATAAAAATTTGTTACGTTTCTACACCCCTAAGGGCTTCAAGAAAGTCGACGCTTCTAATTACAATTACGCCGATGGCCTTGAAAAAGAAATTCAGATTCAAAATAAATTAGCTGGCAAGTCAACCAGTCTCTACTCGAAGAATGGTAATAAGTCAACGGACTCGTTGTATACGACCGACGCACCGGAAGCTTCGCATAAGAAGACTGATTCTACTCGTATCAAGATTACCAACCCTGATGATACGGATAGTACCACGACTAGCTCTAGCAGTTCCAAATAGCAACAAGCATTCCATTTACAATGCAAGGCGCGACGGCAATTTATTTGCCATCGCGCCTTTTTATGATCTCCTTTAAATATGACGCTGCCCTCATCCATCTGGCATCGGTTGCATGATAAAATACTAATTGTGGTTTGTCTCATGCTTGCGCATTACGATGATTAACACGTGCCATCTCTTAAGTTCAGTGCCGTTCATCAGCCATTCGCGCGGATTACCGAAACGTGCTCGGTAGCCCCATTATGCTTAGTTGAAAGTGGTTTCCTAGAGTGACTAATCTAAGCAATTATTTAGATAAAAATAACTAACACAATGCGTGTTACAATAAAATTAATAATGACTTGATTCGTCAATGCCGGATCAAGGGAGGAGGCACCACGCATGGGCGCTTGGCGTTTTTGGTGGGATAGTACCCGCCGTTTTTATAAGAACTGGGGCAGTTACGTTGCCCTGATATTTAGTACCAATTTGGTCATTAGTTACCTAGCAATTCCTTTTTTTAATTGGGTGCTAGAAATGTTACTCAAGTGGCAACGGGTCAGTTATGTCTCGTACACGAATATCGGTAGTATTATTATTCACCAACCACTGGCCGCACTCGGTATGGTGGCGATCTTATTAGCCATTATTATTTTAGTTTATTGGCAATTTGCCTTTCTGCTACTGGGTATTATGAATATCTTTCGTGGCCGACCACAAACTGTGCGCGCGGTCTTGCGGTCAACGGTCACTAGTCTGACTGGCACCTCACCCAGCACTTTCTTATTCTTTATCGGCTACTTTATTGTGATTTTGCCATTTGGAAGTTTCATCTTTACAACACCATTACTCAACAAGGCCAAAATTCCAGCCTTCATTGTCAGCTATCTCATGGAAAACCCTTGGATGACGCTCGGCTTGGGGTGCTTCTACTTACTGGCTGGTTACCTTGGAATTCGCCTAATTAGCCTATTACCGCTAATGATTGTCGATCGGCTTCCATGGAAAACGGCCGTTACTCGTAGTTGGCAACAAACGCGCCACCATCTTTGGCGCTACTTATGGACCATGATTGTGACCTTATTTATGATTTTTCTGATTGTCACGACCATTTATACGTTGATTTACGTAGCCCAGCTTCAATTCGATAAAACAAGTTTTGCCATGGCCGCTGCCACTGTTAATCTCTTTATCATGGAAGCAATCACCGAAATTATTATTTGTTATACCACGGCCATCTTCATGATGTTAATTATTGTTTGCTATCGTCAAGACTTTACACTCCTCCGCCAACAACCGCAATACTTTAACGAGGCACCACGGTTGCGCAAATTGACCCGGGCGAGTGTTGCAATTGGCTTGCTGTTAGCGACAAGTTTGCTAGTTGCCGTTAATTTAGTCTACTTAAATGGACTAGTGATTACCAAGCCAATCATGATTTCCCACCGCGGCGTCGATAACGGTAACGGCGTGCAAAACACAATTCCTGCACTGATCAAGACCAGCAAGGAACATCCGGATTACGTTGAGATGGACATCCAAGTCACCAAGGACCATCAATTCGTTGTCATGCATGATCCAACCTTAAAAGCCTTAGCTGGCGTTAAGAAAAAAGCCATCTCAATTAACATTAAAACAACTAGAAAAAATTACTGTTCGTGAAAATGGCTATCAGGCAAAGATTCCAAGTTTCGATGCTTACCTGAAAGCGGCTCACAAGCATCATCAAAAACTATTAGTCGAAATCAAGACCAGCTCGGCTTACACCGCCGCCGATACTAAACGGTTCATCGATCGTTATGGTGCGACCCTACTGGCTCATCATGACCAAGTCCATACGCTTAGTTTCAAAGTCATGCGTGATTTGAAACGCTTAGATCAAAAACAATTCGTTAGTTACATCTTGCCTTATAATCTCACGTTCCCGCATACAGTCGCGAACGGCTACACCATGGAGGTCACCACATTAAACGACCAATTCGTTGACAAGGCTGACCGCAATCACAAGACGGTTTACGCCTGGGACATTGATAATACGGACCAAATGGATCAAATGATGTTCATGGGCGTCACCGGCGTAGTCACTGATAATCTAACGGAAATGCAGCAAGAAGTTAAGAGCAACACCGACCATCCCAGCTATGCCAAACTCTTATTGACTTTTATGAATGAATTAAGTCTAACTAGCAACGAGTAATCCACATTATTTCAAAGTTGCTGTCACAGCGAGTGCATAAATCATTCAGCAACCACGAAAATTCTGAATGATGTCGTTGCTGAAAAAGTGACTTCCAGCTGATGACGAATCGTAAGCGCCATCTGAATGCATAAGTGCATTTGGATAGCGCTTTTTTTGATCTGATTAGCCGTCGCGGTGATTGAGATGTTGGTAAAAAACTGTATTAAAGTGCGCAGCGCTCCGGGTTATCTGCCATTTTAATTTCTAAAGCGCACGAATGCCGATAGTTGATCAGCCACTGATTTTTAATACTTTTACCGCCAATTAGGTGCTCATATGGAATGACCCAGAAACAGGGTCTGAACCATGAAGTCCTTTGATGACAGTACGTTATCAGGGACGTCAATATTAGATAAAAACCAGAAAGAGCCATGAGTTATCATGACTCCGTAAGCAACAGATTGGTAGCAGTTCGTCCTACTTTTGCTTGTGTCTCAACACAACAACCGAAATACCCAAAATTCCAAGAACTATTGGAACATCGATTGCGGTAACCGGCAATCCAAATTGCGATAAAATGTAAATGAAGCATACTATTAATAAAACACCACCGTATTTTTAAAAAAAAACCGATAATTACATTGTCTGGATAACGCTTTTTTAAATACAGTAATAGAAAAATAAAACACAAATAAAGTATCGTATGCTTCACAACACTTAGTGACATATAAAATCTAATCATCTAAACTAACACACCATCAATAATGGAGCCTTTTGCCATAAACAGAATCATCCTCTCAAATTCTACGTTAACAACAGGCAGTATGTTACGAATTTATCTTAACAACAGCGTTTCTTTATCGTTATCAATTTTCAGTAAATTTTGTGTATTTTTTTGTACAAACTTATACATTGTAAAAGTTTAGCCGGAGCGACCGGTTGTGTTTTTATTTTAAGACACACCAAAACTATCTAGATTGAAAAAAACATTTGCCTTTCTACCACTTCATGGTACAACAGGCCGCCAATAAAGCGGGTTCTTAAAGGAACAAGCAAATAGGACGAGAAGCCAAGATTCGGTTTCTCGTCCTATTTGCTTGTATAGCCCCAGTTATATCGCAGCTCTTTTAAACTTACATTTTTTCAAACACGGTCGTACTATGCAGTGGACTCCGTCGTTCGGGATACAAGGTCATCATTAACTGATTGACCGCGTTAGGAGCTTCCCCGAAGCCACTGGCAATCAAGCCTAACTTGCCCGCGTAAGTCACCGTATCACCAATAGCCGCAATCCCAGGTACGTCGGTATTCATCTCCGTATCAACGGTGATGAGTCGGTGGGCCATGGTTGGGGTCACGTGCCAGTTTCGGATGACTTTATTATCCGCGATAAAGCCATAGTTAACAATCAAATCATCAACGGCCAATGTTTCTTCAGTTGTGCCGCGAACCTCTTTCATCGTCAGCTGTAACTGTCCGGTAGCCGTCTCTGCAAGTTGCTTAATCAAAAATGGCGTCTTGATTTCAACGGAAGACGCTTTTAACAAGTCCACATTGTGTTCCATCCCACGGAACCGATCACGCCGATGCATGATATAAACGTGCTTAGCAACGGGTTCAAGCATCAAGGCCATATCGATGGCTGAGTCGCCACCACCCGCAACTAGTACCGTTCGATCCGCAAATTGCTTGACACTTGGAATGTGGTAGAATAATTGCTTATTCTCAAATTCAGCCGCATTATCGACTGCTAAGCGCCGGGGTTCAAAAGCCCCACTCCCAGTCGCTACGATAATCGCTTTGGAATGTGACTGCTGTCCACTCGCCGTGGTAATCGTGAAATCACCCATCGCTCCCGTGACATCCGTCACCGGGCTCGCCAATTGAATGTCAATTGGAAATTGTGTGAGTTGCTTTTCAAGTTGTGCCACCAGTTCACGGCCCTTGATTGCCGGATATCCCGCAACGTCATGAATGATCTTCTCAGGATACAAAGCCTGAACCTGACCCCCTAATTCGGGGAGACTTTCTAATAACTGAACCCGTGCATTACGCATACCAGCATAGAAGGCTGCAAACATGCCGACCGGGCCACCACCAATAATTGTTAAATCATATTCTGCACTCATCGTTTCCCAGCTCTCTTCTATGTAGACTTATTGCTTCTCATTCTAGTGGATTCGGCGAAGGTTTGCAAAAGCAATTTTTACTAATTCGACTATAATAGGATTCAAAGGCGAGGTGGATCAGTGATGCGACGAATTAAAATTATTAAAATCATGGCCATTATTAGTGCGACCCTGGTCGTAGGGATTGGATCCTATTGGCAACATCGCTTGACCCCATTACGAAAAACGCGGGTCGCCCAAACGAGTATTCCGACCATCTTCGTCGGTGGCGATTACGCGCGCGCATTTTCTACCGACGGCTTTGTGCACCGCTTAACCGCGGCACACCTGATGACGAAAGGATTGGTCGTCCATGTTAGTCACGCCGGCCACGTGACTGTCCAACAGTTCGGACCACTAAAAAACAACCCAACGATTCAGGTTATCTTTGCCGATAATCATCATGCGAAACGTCAAGCTCGGCAGTTTGCTACTGTCATGCAAGGGCTCGCAAAACGCTACCACGTGACCCGCTACAATGCTGTCGGTCACTCATCTGGAGGTAATATCATCTTTGATTATCTGACAGCGCAAGTCCCCCAGCGCGCACAAATCAATAAGTTTGTGACCATTGGCTCGACCTATCCGGGCTTGACCACTCAGCAGTTAAACCGGTTACCACGGTCCTTGCCGATATTGAATATTGCCGGCCATGTTTGGCATACAAGTGGTGATGGCGGCGTCAATTTACAAGCCGTACTTAAATTCAGCCATCAATTATTGGCAGCTGGTTGGTCACCAAAAACCCAAATCATTCACGGTAGTCCCCTGACCGCCAGCCACTCAATGTTGCATATCAATCCACAGGTCGACTTACTCATCATCCAGTTCTTGTACGGCAACTGATCAATTCATCGAGGCGTGCTGCCAATCAACCTGAAGCACGCCACACTTCTAATTTAACAGGATTCGGACACCCTTACGTCCCTTGGATGGGATGGCAAATGGTGTCTTTTCTGGTATCCTAAAACATCACATATCAGTTAATAACGCAATCACAAAAAAGTCTGCTAAATCTGGCCGCATACCGTTAGTTAAGCTAGCAAACGGTGTTTTGTCAGCGATTTTTATGTACAACGGTGGTAATGTATGGGTATATCTTAATGGAGGCGATTACCATGCGCAAAAAATGGCGATGGTTATTATTAGCACTCACTGGAATTTTCTTTTTGATGTTCGGGCCACCCTTAGTTAGTCAGGCCCGCAACGTAATTGAAGCAACGGGCAACGATGTTAATAGTGCGGTTATCAAAGATAGTAAGGGCAAGATAATGGCTCACGATGCACAATTGCCAGAAGACCAAGAATACACAGTCAATTACAACTGGCGCATCCCTGATAACCTCAAGATCAAGGCGGGCGACACGATGGCTTTCCAAGTCCCCGAAAACGTTCGTATTCCGCATGACGAGGCTTTTCCAATGAAAGGAACCACTGCAGGTACCATCGGAACCTTCTTCATTGCTGCCGGCGCACATACGGGTCTCGTCACATTTAATCAGGCCTATCAAACCAGACCACGTAATCGGAAAGGGTTTGTTCAGTTGGACGCCTTCGGAACCGTTCCTAGTCATCCTGGTAACTTAGCCCCAATTTTATTAGAGAAATCAGCTGAATGGGCTGACGAAGCTAATCCACGGCGGATCAACTGGACAATTCGTGTCTTGCCTAATAACAATCAGCTCGTCGATCCCACCTTTGTTGATACGTTGAGTCCGAACCAAACGTATGTCAATGGCAGCGCCGTCCTACGCGATGAGACAGGTAATATTATTCCCGTCAATACGAGCGTGAATGGTAATCAATTGACGTTTAATGCCACAGGGTCGTTTACGTCAGAGTTAGCTTTGACCTACCAAACTAAGACTAACGAACCCACTGGCGACGCAACTTTTGAAAATAATGTCACCTATACTGACAAGAACGGCAACAAGGGATCCGCGACAGCCACGATTTCACGGCCAGTCACCGAACCAGACGTTCCCGAAAATCCAGGTATTTCGGAACCAACAGATCCCGATGAAGATGAGGAACCAGGAGTTACTGAACCGGAAAAACCTGGGACTACCGAACCCGAGAAACCCGGAGTCACCGAACCAGAGAAACCTGGGACTACCGAACCCGAGAAACCCGGAGTCACCGAACCAGAAAAACCTGGGACTACTGAACCGGAGAAACCCGGAGTCACCGAACCAGAAAAACCTGGGACTACCGAACCCGAGAAACCCGGAGTCACCGAACCAGAAAAACCTGGGACTACCGAACCCGAGAAACCCGGGGTCACCGAACCAGAAAAACCTGGGACTACTGAACCGGAGAAACCCGGGGTCACTGAACCAGAAAAACCTGGGACTACTGAACCGGAGAAACCCGGGGTCACTGAACCAGAAAAACCTGGGACTACTGAACCGGAGAAACCCGGAATCACTGAACCAGAAAAGCCGGGTACCGTCTCACCAGAACAGCCGAGTGGTCCTAAGCCCACCAATCCAGGAACCGTAACACCTGAAAAACCAACGGCCGTCACTCCAGCCGTTCCAAATGAGTCGTCTCCATCGACCCCCGAACCAAGCGTCAGTGGTAATCTGTCAGCACCTGCCAATCCAGCGACAAATTCGACTAACACGACCGCCACAACGGTTCCGGCAACTAATCCCTTACCAGCATCGGCAGCTACAGCTTTTGCAGGCTCAGCACCGATGAATAAGTCGTTGCCACAAACTAACGAACACTCGGCAAGTTGGTCAGTAGCTATCGGTCTCGCCTTATTGATTGGATTACTCGGTAGCGCTTTTGTCCTGACACGCCGAACTAAGCATCGGCATTCATAATTAGCTTGTCACACCGTCAAAAAAATGAGCTGCTCACGTCGCGTTGAACTGACGATCAACGGTGTGAGTAGCTCATTTTTTATAATTTCAACTTGCTGCTAGTAACACTGCGCGATACTTTGTTAGTCGGTCTCACGATCTAGTTGCTCCAGCGCCGTTTTTAATTGTGCTTGCGCACTCGCATCCAGTGAGGGATACGCTAATGGCAATTCCGACAGGCGTTGATTGATGATTTCCGAAACACAGAGCCGCGAATACCACTTACTATCCGACGGAATGACGTACCACGGTGTCGCTTTAGTAGCCGTCTTGGTGATAGCATCATCATAAGCACGCTGATAATCATCCCAATACTGCCGTTCCTGAATATCGGCAGCTGAGAATTTCCAGTTGTGACTTGGAATTTCAATACGGCGAATAAAACGTTGCTTCTGTTCCGCCTTTGACATGTGTAAGAAGAACTTGAGCACTAAGTAGCCGTTGTGTTGCAAGTAATCTTCAAAGTACCGAAGATCGTTAAAACGACGTTCAAAAAAAGCATCATCCACTTGTTTCTTATCGTTAATCTCACCGACGTGCTCATTCACAATAATTTCCGGATGGACTCGACTAACAAGTACGTCTTCATAATACGACCGATTGAAGATCCCAATCATGCCGCGTTTGGGGACCCGATCATGAATTCGCCATAAATAATCATGCGCAATTTCTTTAGTAGTTGGTTGCTTGAACGATGTGACTTCACAGCCTTGGGGGTTGACCCCACTCATGATATGGCGAATCATACTGTCCTTACCCGCCGCATCCATCGCCTGAAAAATGACTAAAACACCAAATCGGTCTTGTGCATATAACTTACCTTGCAGTTCAGTCAGTTGCTTAATATTCTTGGCGATTTGCGCCTTGATGACCTTTTCGTCTTCAAATTCTGGATCAACCGCCGTTGCTAATTTAGTTAATCCTAATTTTTGCTTTCCAGTATATCGGTAGTGCTTTTCAAAATTCACGTTCTAGCTTCCCCTCAATTTATCGATAGTCAACTAATGTCGCTAGCGGTTGATGATCTGCTGGCTTGCCAGCAACGGCCGCTTTGCCAATTGAAACGAGCAATAGTGGCCGATACCGCTGGGCGTCAAGTTCCAAAATAGACGTGAATCCGGCAGCATCAAACCCGGTCATCGGATTCGTATCAAAGCCATGATCTTTAGCCACTAACATAAATTGCATCGCAATCAGGCCAGCATCTAGGGCGCCAATGGTCTCGTCACCAGTATCAAATTGTTGCCCCTGACTGGCCTGAAACGCTGGCGCTTGGTGTTGATTTTCACGATCCAGCACAAATAAGACGACGGCACTGGCCGTAGTTAACTGACTGGTATTACCAGTCGCGGCACACAACCGTTGTCGCAAGGCTGCATCCTCAATCACCAACGCCCGAATCGGTTGTTGATTCAATGCGGTTGGTGCCAAAAATGCGGTCTGTAACATCGCGGCCATTTCTTCACGCCCAATTTTAGTTTGGCCGTCATATTGCCGAACCGAATGGCGCGCATTCATGATTGCTTCTAATGGACTATTCGTCGTCATCAGCTTCACCTTCCTTAATTGTCAGTATAAAACAGCCTTCAACATTTCGCCAGTAAGCGTGGTCGTGAAATATTTCCGAACATTTTTCTGTTCAATGTTAATTTAATTCGCCGCTAGCCGTTGTCAGCATCAGCTGAAACGTTTACAATTAAAACATAGCTTTATAGCGCTTCAGACCTAATCAGGGAGGATGTTTTACATGGCAAAACGTAAAATGATTTTAGACTTAGACACCGGGATTGACGACGCAATGGCCATTGCCTACGCAGTCGGTGCACCCGACGTTGATTTAATTGGGATTATCAGTTCTTATGGGAACTGCCTAGTGGATCAGGCGGCGATTAACAGTTTACAAATTCTAGAACTACTAGGTGCCACTGACGTACCCGTCTTTCTAGGTGAACCCCACTCCAGTACGACGGAACACTTTGACGTTATGCCGATTTCACAGCAGATTCATGGCATGAACGGTATCGGCGACGTGAACCTTCCTGAACCGAAACGCGCCGTGGAAAAGCAGTCCGGTGTCGACTTCTTAATTGATGCCGTTCACCAATATGGCGCCGATCTGACCCTAGTGCCAACCGGTCCCTTAACCAACTTGGCCGAAGCACTCGAAAAAGCACCAGACATTGCCAGCACCATTGGTAATGTGACCTTAATGGGTGGTGCACTGACTGTTCCAGGTAATGTCAGTCACTACGCTGAAGCCAATATTAATCAAGATGCCGAAGCGGCCAACGCCGTCTTCACCAGTACGATGCCTCTTACGATGGTCGGACTCGACGTAACGTTACGGACATTATTAACCAAGACTGAAACACAACAATGGCGGGACTTAAAGACAACTGCGGGCGAAAAATTTGCTGACATTGTTGACTATTACATTGCGGCTTACGATATTACGAGTCCTGACTTACACGGTTGTGCCTTACACGATCCACTGGCAGTCGGCGTTTCACTCGATCCAAGTTTTGTCACCACGTTAGACCTGAATATGTACGTCCAGGCTAGTGGTGAAGATTATGGCCGGACAATTGGTGACCCTGCGCGACTCAATGACCCAACTAACGTCACGGTTGCGTTAACGGTCGACAAGGATCGTTATTTGAAGACATTCATGAATTACCTGACGACATTATTTAAAGCCCATTAGTTATATTTCATCATGGCAACCGGATCACAGAAGTTCGCTTCCGTGATCCGGTTGTTATTATTTATTTACAAGTCTGCTAATTTTTCATTTTTCCCCGGCAATTTATGTTAAATTAGCAGTATCACCATTCAGAAAGTAGGTATCGCCATGGCACAAAAATATTACGCTGTTCGTAAGGGACGCCAACCTGGTATTTACCGCACCTGGCCCGAAACTCAAAAGCAAGTTAGCGGTTATCCACAAGCACAGTATAAGAGCTTCACAAGCGAGAAAGACGCTCAGGATTTTATGGCTGGTAAGGCCAGTCCAACCCGGCCAGCTCACTCAAAATCAATATCTAATCAAACGCCGGTCAACGCAGCCATTACTGTTTATACTGATGGCGGTTCGCGAAATACCGGAAACGTTGCCGGTCAGCACGTGCACCAAGATGATAAGGCTGCCTGGGCTTATCGGATTGAAATGCCCGACCAACTCGTCACTGACTCTGCCGGCGAATGGGGTGCCACCAATAATCGCATGGAAATCATGGCCTTCTTACGAGCTCTTGAACAATTGCAACAGCTTGGCCAAACTAAGACTGGGATTCTGTTCGTACTTGATTCACAGTATGTCCTTAACGCAGTCACTAAGGGCTGGCTGGCTGGTTGGAAACGACGCGGCTGGAAACGCAGCAATGGTCCGTTAGTTAACGCTGAGTTATGGCGTGAAGTCGACCGGTTGCTTCCAGCATTCACTGCACTTAATTACCGCTGGACTAAGGGCCACGCTACCAATCAGGGCAATGTCTTTGTCGATCATTTGTTGAATCAAACTATGGATCAAATGCACGCTGGTCAGCCGGCCCAAGCCTCGACTGGTGCTAAAATTAGTCCACAGCCAGCTAAAACTAGTGTGCCACAGCCGACTATGTCGAACCCAACACCAACTAAGTCTAATCAATCGGCCACTGTACGCTCGACACCAGCTGAAAAAAAGCCAGTTGATCCCGAACAAGTCGCCCGTTCAGTAGCGGCGATCAAGAAGATGCTACGCGATAACTAATGTGCTGCACGCGAACTCAAGATGATACCGAAGTACACTCAAAAAGTTAACCAATCTAGTACTCAGTCTCGCAATTAGATTAGAGCACGTCTCTGCTGTCAATCAGAAATTCAATGAAACGTGCTCGTTTAAATGACGCATTATCCTAATAATGAGCTGTATCAGGTAAACAACTAGGCAACATGTATGTTCTATCACTGTCCACGACTCAATAACTGGTAACACATAACTCAAAAGCTAGTTTCGCCATCTTTTATTGCGAAACTAGCTTTTTTACTATTGTTGGCTTGAATTCGATGGCTCAACTCGAAGGTGGTGCTTCATCAATTAAATTAATGCTGTCGTAACGCAGCCCATAAATATGAACAATAAACCAGTCGCGACGCTCACAATACTTTGTTGACCCGTACGCTCATGTAAAAAGAACAGCCCACTAAGTGTTGAAATCACCACACTAAGTTGACCAATAATATAGGCATTGGTCACCCCAATTGACCGAGCTGATAAGATGTACATGAAAGCAGCAATACCATATAAAATACCCGGAAGCGTGTTTTGCCAGCTTTGCTTATCCCGATAGACAGTTGGCTGATGATATATTGCCCACCCGACCGCAACTATCAATATTCCCAACATCTGAGGTAAAAAAAAGTTGTAATGCGTCAACTTTAACCAGCTTAGGAATACAACTATAAATCCAATAACCAATGGTGGTCATCAAAAGTGGCAAATAACAACTAAATCCTTTCTTCCGACCATCTGAGGTTCCCGCTGACAATGCTGAACCGGCAACAATCAACATAATGGCTAATAGTCCTAATATTTTTTGGTTACTGCTTCCCCACTCGCCAAACATCAAGACACCGATCAACGAAGTTCCAACCAATTGAAGCGCCGTTGAAATCGGCATTGTCTTAGATACACCAAGTAAGCGATAACTGATATACTGGCCTAATTGTCCGATGGCCCACGCAGCACCCGAAATCATTGCCAACCCAAATGTGACTCCCGATATCGTTACAGTAGGTTGGGAGAACAACCAGAAAATAAGGGCTATAAGTCCATCACCGATCCCCATACCAAACATTTCATTTTCAGAATGACCATTAATTTTACCGACTAATAAGGGGTTGATGCCCCAACACAGTGCTGGAATAATCGCAATCAAAAAAATCATTTTTCATCTCCCCGCATTGACTAACAAATTATCAAGATCAATCGGAACATCATGCTTGGCATCTAATTTATTGAATAATCGATACAAGGCACCATAAAGATTTGCATCATTGTGAAAACGACTACTCAAAATTTCGGGTCGAGCAATGGTACTTTTCACCCATGGTCGTCGTTCTAAAATCCAATCGTATTGCCGATTGATTTCATCAATCAGAATGGGTTGAAATGAAATACCACCACCAATAACGTATCGATCCAAGTCTAAGACTGTCTGAACATTAAGAATTAACGCTGCGACTTCACGAGCATACTGTCGAAAAATTTGTGTCGCTTGTGCTTGACCAGCATTGATTGCCGCAAAAGCACAGTGCCCATCTGTTAAACAAGACGCGCCAATTACCGTATTAACAGCTTCAATCATTCGTACCGCTGAACCAGTCTTTCCAAACAACCCATCATCAGCCAGATTGGTCTGGTCAGCAGGCATCAAGCTGACTTCCCCAGCTAACCGTCGACTACCAGCCCACAAATGCCCATCCAACATGATTCCACCGCCAACACATGTTCCAAGTACAATTGCCATCCCATTTTTGACATCATTCAGATTTCCTAACCATGATTCCGCAAGCGCCGCGGATTTACCATCATTTTCAACTGATATTGGCAGTCCCAATTTTTGCAACTTTCGTGGTAAACAGACTTCATTCAAATATGGCAGGGTAGAATTGCGACAATAGATCGTATCCGTTGTCGTGTCTACACGTCCAGGTGTACTAAAAGCCACCCCGTTTAATTGGCCCTTCAACTTGTCACTAATCTTTTCAATTGCTTCCAAAAACTGTGTTAATCCCTCGTGTGGCGTTTCCATTCGACTCTTTTTAATCATTTGACCACTGCGATTAATTAAGGCATATTTTAAATTTGTCCCGCCAACATCTACTGCTAAGTATCGTGGTTCTTCTGACATTCAATCGTCACCCTTTTCTTTATTTACACCATACCTTACTGGTATCAAACAAATATGTAAACGTTTTCCAAAGCGGTTGAACACACTGTTAAATCTGATTATTAATTGTTATTACGACCAAAAACGCACTAGATCAACTCATTATGCTTTCATACCTATCACCACTAATTGACTTATAAAATGACCCTTTTAGCACTTTTATGCGTTATATAAAAAAAGAAAACTTTAGTGCAGTCATATTTGTTTAAGAATCTCAACAAAAAAAACGACTTCAATTTAGAAGTCGTTGTCAAAATTACATCGCACCCAAAAATCACAGTGGAAAATCAGTGGCACTTACCACCCATTCACCCGTACTTTAACACCATGTGCACGAATATGTTCAGCATAATCAATTAAGTCATCCGCTTGTAACTGTTTAACATTAACTAGCGCATATTTTCGGCCCAAATCTTGATACTTTTTCAACCCAAACTGGTGAAATGGCAATAATTCAACTTCGGTTACGCCAATCTGATTAAATAGTTGTCCAAAATGATCCGCGTCATTCAATGTATAATTAAAACCTGGAATAACCGGAATCCGAACCATCATCTTTTGATGAGCTTGCACTGCAGTTGCTAAGTTACGTAAAATTACCCCGTTATCGGCACCCGTTCCGATTCGATGTTGGGCTGGGTCCCATTGTTTACAGTCATAATACATGAAGTCCATATAAGACATGAATTCATTAAAAACCTTAGGCCGTGCGTAACCAGTTGTCTCACAGGCTAAATTAATGCCAGCTGCTTTAACTGCCTTAGCAAGCTCAATCGCAAAGGAAGCTTGAAAAAGAACTTCACCACCAGAGAAGGTTACCCCACCGCCAGACTCTTCATAGAAGTCTTTATCTTGTAGAATAACTTTCATAATATCATCAACCGTCATATAATCACCGACGATGGTTTGCTTGGCGGTCTGTTCATCATACATTGATTCTTGCTCACCTGATTGTGATTCTGGATTAGAACACCACTTGCAGCGTAACGGGCACCCTTTAAAGAAAACTACTGTTCGAATACCTGGTCCATCATTGATACTAAATTTTTGAATGTTAAATATTAGTCCTTTTACGGGCGTCTTAGTTGTGATCGTTGGCATTATGACCACTCCTTTACTTAATGTTGCCTTCAGAATAACACCAATCACATTAAACGTAAATGCTTTTAATTTCAAACGAAAGTAATTTTCAATCAAATAAAATGTTATAATCATTAAAGCAAGGAAGTGAAAATCTATGAATCAACGCAATGAACAATTATTAGAAATCGTCAATCAACGAAAAAAAGTCGAAGTGAATGAGTTAGCAAGCTTACTTGAGGTCTCAAAAGTGACTATCCGTAAGGACCTTACTGAATTAGAAAATCGTGGTCTATTGCAACGGCAACATGGTTTTGCAATTATTAATAATCCAAACAATCTGAACTTTCGACTTGCTCAAAATTACGACATTAAACATAAAATTGCGGAAGCCGCCGCAACTCTAGTTCAAGATAATGAGACCATCATGATCGAATCAGGATCAACTTGTGCACTTTTAGCCGAAGAACTAGGAAAAAGTGGGAAACACGTGACAATTATTACAATTTCATTTTTCATCGCTAATTACGTACGTAACTACGACAATATTACAGTCTACACTTTAGGCGGACAATACCAATCCGATGCCCAAGTGGCAGTTGGACCACTAACAAAAACGATGCTAGCTAACTTTCACACCGAAAAGCTTTTTTTAGGTATTGACGGTTTCGATCGTAACTACGGCTTTTATGGTAATGATATTATGCGCACTGATACGGTCCATGCCATGGCTGATAACGCCGACAAGACTTGTATCTTAACAGATTCAAGTAAATTTGAATTAACCAGTACTGTTCACCAATTGCCATTCCAGCAAGTTGATACAGTGATTACCGACAACCAGCTTTCAAAAGAGGCTCATCGCGTACTCAATTTTCAACAAATCAAAGTCCAGACTGTTGCGACTCATTAAGCAAATTGTCGCAATGACCGAAGCGACTCAAACCGCAAACTTATTGCTGCTACCCCCATCGACTTCGATGAGGGTTTTTCGATACGCACTTCTTTAATTCATTGATTTTTGCACAAATGTGCATTTTATAATTATTCATTATTTTGATGATATTTCTAGTCAAAAGATGCTATGATTATTACGTAAGAAAGTCATTTCAGTTTCTAACGATAGAAAGGAAGAATGATCATGTCTGAAACTTTAACTAAAACAACGACAACTATTAACCACTTCGGTAAATTGACGCCAATGATGGATCGCTTACGCGATAGCATCATTGATGCAAAACCTTATGTCGATCCAGAACGGGCGATTCTCACAACCGAAACTTATCGACAACACCAAGACGAACAAGTCGATATATTACGGGCTAAAATGCTTGAACACGTTCTTGATAAAATGAGTATCTTCATTGAAGATGATACTTTAATTGTTGGTAACCAAGCACGCCAAAATCGTTGGGCACCAGTATTCCCTGAGTATTCTATGAATTGGGTCATTGATGAATTAGATACATTTGAGAAGCGTCCTGGTGACGTTTTCTATATTACGGAGAAATCCAAGGAAGAACTTCGTGCGATTGCGCCTTTCTGGAAACATAATACCTTGGAAGACCGCGGCTACGCTAGTTTTCCAGAAGCAAGTCGTATTTTTTATGATTTAGGTATTATTGGAGCCGATGGTAATATCACTTCTGGTGATGGTCACATTGCGGTCGACTATAAAAACGTTGTTAATAAGGGACTTAAATGGTATGAAGACCGCATTAAGACAGCACTTGCTAATCTTGACCTTACTGATTTTAACCAGCAAAAACAATACTATTTCTATAAAGCGGGCCTAATTGTAATTGATGCCATTCACAATTTTGCTAAACGTTACGCCCAATTAGCGTCCAAGCAAGCTCAAAACACGACATCCGCAACTCGCAAAGCACAACTTGAAAAAATCGCCCAAATTCTAAACAAGGTTCCTTACGAACCTGCAAATTCATTTTATGAAGCGATTCAAGCTGTCTGGTTAGTTCATCTGACCTTACAAATCGAATCCAACGGTCATTCTGTCTCATATGGTCGTCTAGATCAGTACCTAGCTCCATTCTATGAGCACGATTTAAAAACTGGTGCTATTGACGCCAACGGTGCAACCGAATTACTCACAAACTTATGTCTTAAGACGTTAACGATTAATAAAGTACGCTCATGGCAACATACTGAATTTTCTGCAGGGAGTCCCCTCTACCAAAACATTACGATTGGTGGTCAAACACCAGATGGTAAAGATGCCGTTAATCCGACGTCCTATCTGATTTTACGAGCAATTGCGCAAGCACATTTACCACAACCCAACTTAACGGTCCGTTATCACCATGGCTTAAGCGATAAGTTTATGCGTGAATGTGTCGAAGTTATTAAACAAGGCTTAGGTATGCCTGCGTTTAATAACGACGAAATTATTATTCCGTCGTTTATTCGTCGTGGCGTCAAGAAAGAAGACGCCTATAATTACAGTGCCATCGGTTGTGTCGAAACAGCGATCCCTGGAAAATGGGGCTATCGTTGCACCGGGATGAGCTTCATTAACTTCCCACGCGTTCTCTTACTCATTATGAATGGTGGCATTGATCCTGAATCTGGCAAACGGTTATTACCCGATTATGGTAAGTTCACTGATATGACTTCTTTTGATCAACTTATGACTGCTTGGGACAAAGCGCTCCGTGAAATGACACGACAAAGTGTGATTATCGAAAATAGTTGTGATTTGGCTTTGGAACAAAATTATCCTGATATTCTCTGCTCCGTTTTAACCGACGATTGTATCGGTCGTGGTAAGACCATTAAAGAAGGTGGCGCGGTATACGACTTTATCAGTGGATTACAAGTTGGTATTGCTAACCTAGCGGACTCCCTAGCTGCAATCAAGAAACTTGTCTTTGAAGAAAAGAAGTTGACAACAACCCAACTTTGGCACGCACTTACCACTGATTTTGCGGATGAAGATGGTGAAAAGATTCGGCAGATGCTCATTAATGATGCCCCAAAGTATGGTAACGATGATGATTATGTTGATGATTTGATTGTTGAAGCTTATAAACCATATATTGATGAAATTGCCAAGTACAAAAACACGCGCTACGGTCGCGGCCCTATTGGTGGCTTGCGCTACGCAGGAACCTCTTCTATTTCGGCCAACGTTGGTCAAGGGCACAGCACTTTGGCTACACCAGATGGTCGGCACGCTCGGACACCATTAGCCGAAGGTTGCTCACCAGAACATGCAATGGATACTGATGGCCCAACTGCTGTGTTCAAATCAGTTTCCAAATTATCCACTAAGGACATCACTGGTGGCGTATTACTGAACCAAAAGATGTCACCACAAATTCTACGGAGTGATGAAAGCTGCATGAAATTGGTTGCACTACTACGGACCTTCTTCAATCGACTTCATGGTTACCATGTCCAATACAACATTGTTTCACGGGATACCTTGATTGATGCACAGAACCATCCTGACAAGCACCGTGACTTGATTGTTCGGGTTGCTGGATATTCCGCCTTCTTCGTGGGCCTATCCAAAGAAACCCAAGATGATATTATCGAACGGACGGAGCAGTCTCTATAATCTATATAGTTTGCTAGTCCAAGTAATTTAAAAAGTATTGTCTTAAGGCTCCTACCAATCCACTCTCAGCTGGTTTCGCTTGGAGCAACAATTAAGAAGTCAAAAACCGACTTTTCTAGAACTCAGCTTCTGGAAAAATCGGTTTTTATGACGTTAGCTTATTATTTAGTAGTGATTTAATTTGTTTTGTCACGCCACATCATTGTATGTCATACTAACAGTATGGCCTTGTAGCAGTCATCTGTGCAACCAATAATCAATTAGGCAATCAATCAAAACCGATTAACACTCACTGTAGTCGGTTACCTGCCATTCAAGTGGCCCATAGAATATGTTCGTCATTACCGTTCATTAGCCAATTTATTCGCAGTTGCAGTGATTGGACCGCGTGCACTCAAATCGACGTCAACCGCGTTTCAACGTTTGTTAAGAATCCTGTGTAAACGGCGTCTAACATACTAACGAAACGAATTTACGCCTAATCAGACCTTTTCCAGATCGACTAAGCTGGCCGTGCTGGAACTTAAGCAACAACCCGATTTAATCATAGTCCATGACAGGTTTAACTAGCAGAATACGTATTAAGTATAATTATTGGATTTGTTCGTCACTCTTAGAAAGAAGTCTTCCAAATGAGTCATAATCGCCGACAATTACTGGCCAAGGTCGCTTATCTATATTATGAGCGTGACCATACTCAAGCCCAGATTGCGAAAGAGCTAAACATTTATCGCACTACCATTAGCCGCATGTTAAAACAAGCTCGTCAATTAGGCATTGTCGAGATTAAAATCAATGATTTTAATTCTGATTTATTTGCCTTAGAAGAACAACTCAAGCAACGCTACCACTTGAAGAAAGCTGTTGTCATCGCTGGCGAGCCACACGCTAATCATCAGCGTAAAGAACAGCTACTATCAACAGAAGCTGCGCTCTACCTCAAACAAATCATCAAACCAAATAACATTGTCGGTTTTGCTTGGGGGTCAATTCTCAGTGGTATGATTGGACAATTGCAGCACCCTATTCAAACTGATGCTACTTTTGTACCACTAGTCGGTGGTCCTAGCCCATCGAATGCAGCATACCACGTTAATGGTATCGTCTACGATGCAGCACGTACCTTTGGTGGTCACAGTTTATTTGTAGATGCTGCTGCAGTTCAAGAATCCAAATACATTCGCGATGGTATCTTGACATCCAATTACTTCCGCCAAATTCGTGATTGTTGGAACCACCTAGATATTGCACTACTCGGTATTGGGGGGCCACTCTCCAATACCAGTAGCCGTTGGCGCGATCTGTTAACCGATACTGACCGTGAACTTTTAAAGGAACGACAAGCAATTGGTGATTGTTGTTGTACCTTTTTTGATAAGCATGGCAAAATTCTGACTGGTGACCTGCTTGATCGCACAATCGCGATTCCGCTACCACAATTAGCACACGTCCCTAATTCAATCGGAATTGCTCGTTCACTAACCAAAGCCCCCGCCATCTTAGCGCTCTTAAAAATGGGGGTCCTAAACACACTAGTTACGGATGCCGAGACTGCACAAAGAGTGCTGGATTTGGACGATTAGCACATTTGTGCATTTTCCAATCATAAAAAGATGCTCATCCCTGTTATAACGGGATTCCAGCGATTATTACTCTGCAGATTATTGGTATCGCTTCCATAACCGGTTATCATATAGTTGTAAATAAAAACAGGGGTGACTATCATGGAATTCTTATTAGATACTGTACACATTGAAGATATTAAAAAATACGTGGATATCATACCACTTAGCGGCGTAACGTCTAATCCTTCGATCGTTAAGAAGGAAGGTCGCATTGACTTTTTCAAGCATATGCGGGCTGTTCGACAAATCATTGGTGACCAAGCAACACTCCACATTCAAGCCGTTGGTCAAACCACAGATGCAATGTTACAAGATGCATATACGATTCTTAAAAATGTTGATGAAAATGTTTATATTAAGATTCCGACAAATGAAGCTGGATTAGCAGCCATCAAACAATTGAAAGCTGCTGGTATTAATGTTACCGCAACCGCAATTTATACGAAGTTTCAAGGTTATCTAGCTATGACGGCAGGTGCCGATTATCTCGCACCTTATTACAACCGGATGGTTAATATGAATATTAATGCCGATGAAGTTATCGGCGAGCTTTCGACCCAGATTTTACGCGAAAACAGTAACACTAAAATCTTAGCAGCCAGCTTCCACACCGTACAGCAGGTCAACTCAGCCTTTGAAATGGGTGCCCAAGCTGCAACGATGAGTGCTGACATTCTAAAAACGGCTCTTTCGGCACCGGCTATCAGTGCTGCCATTAATGATTTTACAACTGACTGGGAATCACTTTACGGTCAGGGAAGCACCATCAGCTCACTTGCTAAAAAACAGAACTTGACTACCATGACAAATTAAATTAAAAATAACGTCACAATGATGATTAGTACACCATTGTGACGTTATTTATCTCATGACAGATTAGTAGCACGGAAAATATGAAAACAATGTGCCAATTAGTGGGTCGCAGTTAGTCAATCAGGACACGTCCCCCGCTAGTTTTCTACATTGATTAACAATTAAGTATGAGCTCATTCATAGTTATTCAACTGCTCAATTTAATCATAATTCACACTCAACTAATATGCCCCTGTTGCTACCATCTTTAAATCCAACCGATTGATTTTAGACCATTTTCAATCCCATCGTGATCACAATCAGTCGTCGTCATATCAGCTTGAGCTTTAATTTCAGGTGCAGCATTTCCCATTGCGATACCAATACCGGCACTCTGCAACATTTCACGATCATTTTGATTATCTCCAAATGCAACAACATTTTCAGGAGCAACTTTCAACGATGCGGCCAGCTTGGCGACACCCTGCGCCTTTGAACCCACTTTGGGAATAATATCGACACCGTTAACATCAAAGCGAACAAATGAGAATTCATCTGCATGCGGTAAATTAGCGTCCTGCTGGTGCGGATAAAACATCATTGCTTGATAAATATCATTATCCAAATAATAATTTGGTGCATATTCAACAGTCGGTGCCCGAAAAGTGTGTAGTACTCGTCGGGTTTGTTCATTCAGATGCGTGTGCGCATGCAACCCATCTAACGACTCAAAAATAATATCAATATTATTCGCATCCGCAGCGGCAACTAATGTTGCCATGTTATCACGCGAGAGCGTATGTTCATGAACCTGTTGATGGTTGGCAAATGCGGCGGAGCCATTGCAAAGCACAAAATCATTCAGGTCAAGCTTATGAATGACTGCCTTAGCCATCGCCAGATTACGCCCAGTGGCAATTGCAACATTAATTTGTTGTTGCTTTAACTTCTTAATACTCGTCAACGTACTTTTTAAAAACGTCTTGTTACTTGCTAATAATGTATCGTCAATATCAAAAACTGCTAACTTTGCTACCATAACTGTTCCTCCGACCTATCTTTCAATAAATTCTGATTTTATTAATTGGTGTTTCTGACCATGACTAATCGACAACTCAAAGGCAGCTTTTCCTAATGCTTCCAAGTGATGGTCAATTGTTGAAAACTGCATAAGTCGACTGGAAAGTAGATTTTCTTGTCCAATAATTTTTACTGGTGTTAACTGGTGTACCCGATAATAGTCCTGAATACCAGCACCAATATCGTCGCCATTCGCTAAAATGGCATCAACAGATGGCTTCAGCTTTGCAAAGTAGCGCCCCGCACGATAACCGTCTTCGAAAGTGACCGCACCAGTAAACAGATTAGCTGCTGGTAATTTTCCATACGTTTCTTGATAGGCCATTCGGGTCACCCGAGAACTGGCACTGATCAAATTATCCCGACTAATAACCACCCCTACATTTTGACAGCCTTGTTGCTTGGCCCACATCAAGGCACTTATATATGATGCTAAACGGTCGGTATAAGCTGCAGCCAAGTGACTACTCGTTCCTGGATCTTCACAACAGACAATTCGACCATACTTCTGATAGCGCTCCAACGCCTCCAACGAGTTACTACGCGATGTAAATATTAACGCATCATAAGCCTTGCTCTTAAGCTGTTCAAGGTAATGTCGTTCCACTGTCATATCATAATTAGTCGGCAACAATGTGACTTTGTAACCCTTTGCAAAACCGGCACTAACAATCCCATCAACAATTCGGGCAAAATAGGGATGGTTCGCATATGGTAAGACGATCCCAATCGTCTTAGTTTGTCCCTTACTCAAATCTCGTGCTAACCGATTAGGAACATAGTCCAATTCTTTAATCAGGGCTTCAATCTTTTTCCGCTTATCATCTGCAACGTACTTTTGATGATTAATCACACGCGAGACGGTCGAAACTGAGTATCCCGATAATCGAGCAATGTCATGGATATTGGTCATTAATTCCACCTTCGTCTTATTTTTTTGATTCTTAATTGATTGCCGGCCAATATTTAACACTTCGCTAGTGTAGCCTGTGAAACCGGTACCAGGTCAATCAAACATCCCGGTGATTGTTAAGAATTTCGCACAATCCCATCATTTATCGTACAATGTTAATATTGGAGGGATTGTATGCAACTTATTGAACAATTAAGCCATCGTTCTGACTTTACCACTACCGAAACACGCATTGCAACTTATATTTTGAGTCACCAAGATGCAATGCCTAATATCTTAATTAAAGAATTGGCTGCTAAAACTTATACTTCGCATTCTGCCATAATTCGGTTAGCGCAAAAGCTAGGGTTTCATGGGTTTCGTGATTTTCAGCGAGCACTAACAACTGAAATTGTCATTAACACCCAGGCCACAACAAACGTTGATGCTAACTTTCCATTCACTGATAAAGACGCAGTCACTGAAATCATCAAAAAAATGGCAGATCTAAAAACCAATGCCATTGCCAATGCTCAACATCAATTGAGACCTGAAGTGCTAACAAAGTCTGCTTATTTGCTAAACAAGGCACGACATATTATGCTCTTTTCCCAAGGTGACTCTCAGCTACGGGCTCGCAGTTTTCAAAATAAGCTCGTTAAAATTAACCGATTTGCCCAAATTGCCGAAATGTATGCAGATGAGGCCTGGAATATTGCCAGCCTGACACCACAAGATTGTGCCATGTTCATTTCATACGCTGGTAACACTGATGTTCATCAGCGATTTGCCAAATACTGTCAAGCACATCATATTCCTGTCATCGTCTTAACTGGAAATGTCGATTCACCGCTACAACAATTCGCCACCTATCAATTAGTCATCACACAAAACGAACGGAATAACGCCAAACTAGGAACGTTTGCCTCACAAGTCTCATTTGACTACGTCTTGGACACACTCTTTGCAATCATGTATGCAAATAACTTCCAAACAAACTTAGCCCACTTGAAAACAACTCAACTGTTGATTCAAGATGGGACACTACAGACAAAATAGCGTGACGAATTGTGATTCTACAATTGAATAGCCGCTTTTAAAAAGGCCGCCTTCTTAATTTTATGAGAAGTCGGCCTTTTCAATCACATTAATACGAATCTATAATAATTTGATAATTAGCTGTGGAAATTAGCCCAATTGCAATCCCGCGCTCGCTAACGCTTGGTCAACAACTTCCATGACCGCTTGGGAATGATCTAATTGCCGCTTAACGGTTACCATATCGTGATTAGCAATAAGACGTTCAAACGCCACAAACTCAGCATACATCCGATGCTCAGCTTGATTAAGCGTTAAATCAGTTGTCGTTCCATCATGTGCAATTTCAGTGATACTTTCGACCGTATTAGTAGGACCGTTGACAATGATCGAACCAGTCGTCCCCTGAATCGTGGAACGTACCGGTGAAGTCGAATCCTTGGCACCGATACAAACGACTTTAACATTCGGATAGGTCAACACTAAGATGCCTGATGTATCAATATTTCGTTCAACATTAGCTAAATACTGCACGTGCGTTGGTGCGCCTAACAAGCCAACCACAAAATGAATATTATAAATATTCAAGTCCATCAGGGCGCCCCCACCAAGCTTAGGATTAAAAGCTGGTAAGATCGTTCCGGCTTTAAACTGATCATAACGTGATGAATACTGCGAATAGTTGCATTCGATAATTTTCAAGTCGCCCAACTTGGTCAAATCACGTTTGATTACCTGATAGTTTTCCAAATACTGATTCGTAATTGCTTCGATTAACACTAAGTCTTGGCGACCTGCCAATTCGATTAGTTCCGTTAACTGAGATGCCACTAACGTAAACGGCTTCTCACAAATGACGTTCTTCCCCGCTTGCAATGCCCGCTTCGCATAGTCATAATGTAACGAATTCGGCAAAGCGACGTACACTGTATCAATTGTCGTATCGGCTAGCAAAGCTGCATAATCTGTGTAGACCGTTCCAATACGATACGTGGCTTGCAGCTCGCGTGCTCGCGCCACACTCCGCGGCGTTGACAGCAATCCCACCAATTCAATCGCGGGAATGCTCTTCACCATTGGCAAGAAGTCCTGAACAATCTTGCCTGTTCCTAAAATTCCTAATCGCATCATAATCCTCCTCATAATTTATATTAACGAATTAATACCGGCCAAATGAAATCAGCTAAGGCCCACTGAAAAAAGCTCAAGTTTGCGTAAACATGCTTAGCCAGCGTCGGCTTGCGCCGACCGCCAACAATTGGCACCAACCTCCTAGGACGCACACCGGTAGCCGAACAACAATCTAAAGCTGACACGTACCAATAGCTGGGCTAGTGCAACACTCAAGAAGCGCTAATGTCGGCATTGTTGAATACCAGTTTCTAACATTTTCACTTGCAACAACGTTTCCTCATCTTTGACTAACTTAGGTTGTCCATTGATGATGCTGTCGTAAACGCCGGCGTAAACCCGACTGTAGTCACCAACTTCCGAAACGACTGCCTCTTCGTGATACTGACCCGCATCGTCGATATAAGTTAACGTGCCATAGTTTTCAGGTTGATCAATGCCAAAGTCAGCGTGATTCGGCATGTAAAAATGTTTCAGATCGTATTCCTGACGATCCTTAGTCGCCTTTACGAACATGCCCTTTTTGCCATAAACCACGAAGCTCGGCCGTGATTTAATGCGGAAATAGCTAGATTTTACAGAGACTTTCAAGGCACCGTAATACAGATCGATATCAAAATAATCATTCATCCGGTCACTTCCCAATAGTTGCCGAACATCATAGTGCACGTCATCCGGCTCCCCGAAGTATGCAATCACTTGGTCTAAAGTATGGCAAGCATGACCATATAAATAACTCGTATCTAATGAAAAATGGTCAACATTGGTTGGAACCTCTGGACGGAAATAATCAAAGTGCATTTCGACTTCCAGCAAGTCACCGAGGACGCCGCTTTCAATGACCTTTTTGTGTCGTCAAATAGTCCGAATCAAAGCGCCGATTCTGGTAACACTGAATAAACAAATGCTTTTGCTTAGCCAATTCAAAAAGTTCGCGGGCTTCCGCTGATGTTTCCGTAAATGGTTTTTCCACCAAGACATTCTTACCATGGTTCAAGACATCCTTAGCTACCGAATAGTGCGTATGACTAGGTGTTGAAACAACTACGAGCTGAATATCAGGGTCCTCATAAATATCTGCTAACGTAGTCGTGTAATGCACGTCCGCAATTGGTTGCCAATTCTGACGTCCTGAACGTGAATAGATGGTCTTCACCTTAATTTGATCTTTGAGTTTCAGTGCAAATGGTAAGTGATAGCGGTTAGCACTCTTACCGTTGCCGATATAAGCAATTGTTAACATCGCGATGTCCTCCAGTTAAGTTGATAATTTCATTATACTGACTTAGAACGTCACGCCAAGCTAATGACATACCTTAGGTCAAAACGTTCAATAATTAACTTCTAATCGGTCTGTTTTTAAACATTAGGTCCAGCCCCAAATTAATCATTGCAGATAATACTTTTATTCATATGATTGCGTTAAAATTAAACTACTTTACAAAATCTAGGAGGAAATTTGGTTTGCAAACCGTTTTCTTAGTCTTATTACTCGTTGCGGCTGTCGTCGTTGCTAACGCCGTCTACGCACGTTTCAATCAAATTCCAGTCGCCTTTTTACAAATTGGGGCTGGGTTAATCTTGTCTCTGATTCCATTGTATCGAAATTTTGAATTGGAACCTGAAATTTTCCTATTCGTCATTATTTCGATTTTAATGTTTAACGATGGCCAAAACACCAACATTCGCAAGCTCAGTCACCAGTTTGGCACGACCCTTTCGCTTTCGGTAGTGTTAGCCATCGTGACCATCCTAATTGTTGGTACGGTCACTCACTTACTGATTCCCGAGTTTTCGCTGGCACTTGCTTTTGCCCTTGGCGCTATTATTACGCCAACCGATGCCGTCGCGGTCTCATCGATTACGACTAAAGTTGCGATTCCAGGTGAGGTCATGACGACCCTTGAAAATGAATCACTGTTCAATGACGCTTCCGGAATCGTGGCCTTTAACTTAGCGATTGCTGCGATCGTCACTGGTAAGTTTTCGGTCTGGCACGGAGTCACTAACTTTTTATATGTTTTTGCCGGTGGAATCTTCGTCGGCCTAATCATCGGTTATATCATTGTTGCTGTCAGGATCATGCTGATTCGCATGCGGGTCGATACACCTTCTGTGATCGTCCCCTACACATTACTGACACCGTTTGTCGTCTATTTCTTAGCTGAATCATTAGGCGTTTCCGGTATCTTGGCTGTTGTTGCCACCGGTCTCATTCATGGTGTCCAGTCCGATCAATTACGGTTGACCACTTCCCGGCTACAAATCGTGATGACAACGACTTGGTCAATCGTGGCTAGTATTTTGAACGGTATCGTCTTTGTGTTATTAGGTGTGTCGTTGCCAAGTGTCATCAACCACTTACAGCAACGTGATACTAGTTCAGTCGCGGTATTAGTCGGTCTGGGAATCTTGCTCTACCTAATCATGACGTTCGCCCGTTTTCTCTGGACGCGCTTCGACTTAGCCCGTATTCGCGCGTGGGATAATCATGAAAAGACCCGTAATGCATTCGTGATGGGTCTGAGCGGCGTTCACGGCACGATTACGCTGGCGATGGCCTTTTCATTACCACTAACACTCAACGGCAGTGCTTTTCCTTATCGCAACGATATTATTTTCGTTGCCGCAGTGGTCATTCTAACTAGTCTGATGGTGCCAACACTTTTGTTACCGTTGACGTTGCCAAAACAAGTTGTTAAGGTCACTGAAGATGAATTGGCAACCGCCAAAGCTGACATGGTAACTCACGCTATTGATCTCATGCAAGCACGCCATGGTAATAATGCTGGCACTAGTAAAGTGATTGCGATTCTGTCCGGCCAACGAGTACTAGATGGTCGTCCTAAGCGCTCGCAACTGGCGAGCTTGTTCGACGCCACTTTCAAAGTGGAACAAACCACTATTGATGAAATGGTTGCCAACAATGAAATCACGCCCCAGGCCGCTGAAAAGTACATGCGCGTCGCTAGTCAGACGCGTCTGCAGAATCAACAAACTTTCTTCGAACGTTTGAAATTATTTTTCCGGTTTACACTCAGCAAATGGTCGCTCAGCAAAAAAGCTCGTGCCCGACGTAAAATGTTCCGACAATACCGGCCCCATGGTGGTCAGAGTCGAGCTGAGCTCATGACTCGTAATCGGCAAATGTGGCAACAAATGCGACAGATCGAACAAAAGCCGTATGAGGCCGTGTTAGCCTATTTAGCCGATACGATTACTGCTGACAATCAGCAAGCTATCGGGATCGTTCGCCGCGCCTATGATGAACGTCATCGCCGCCTATCTGGTGAACGGGATTTCCAGGAAACTCAAAATGAGCTTCTAATTGAAGCATTCCAGTTGGAATATAACTTCATTCAGACCCAATTAGCCAATAAAACATTCAGCTCAGAACTTGGTAACCAACTCTATGAACAAATTTCAACTGATCAGTTAGTTTACTTGCAATCGATCAATACCGACTAAATTCGTTTAGTAATGTCAATAACGTGACCAACTGTCCACACCACTATTTGGGCATCGGGTCCGTTACACTAACGTTGTACCATTGGTCGAACTGCCAACTGAACGTCTCAACAAGCCCCCCAATCTTGTGACCATGGTAACCTAATGACGCCTGACAACTTGTCGGCGTCATTTTTTATGATATTTTTGAAACAAAACACTTGTCTTAGAGTGGCTCTAAGGTGCTAATCTATAAAAGTATTCATGAATGAGAAAGTGAGCGATAGATAATGGAAACACCGATTTTAGCACGCATTGATCAGCCGGCCGATCTGAAACAATTATCCTTGCCGGAATTAACACAACTCGCAAGCGAGTTACGTCACGTCCTACTCAATAAAGTTAGTCAAACTGGTGGTCACGTTGGCCCTAACTTGGGCGTAGTCGAATTAACCATTGCCTTTCACACCATTTTTAATTCACCAGTTGATAAGGTTGTATGGGATGTTTCACACCAATCCTACACACACAAGATTCTAACGGGCCGAAAGCAAGCTTGGCTTGACCCCGCTCATTATAATGATGTCAGCGGCTACACTACCCCAGAAGAAAGCCCCCACGACTATTTCAATATTGGTCATACTTCAACCTCGATTGCCTTGGCAACTGGCATGGCTGTTGCTCGTGACCTTGAGGGCAAAACAGGCAATGTCATGGCAGTGATTGGTGACGGCTCATTATCCGGTGGTTTAGCATTGGAAGGTCTAAACATCGCGGCCACCTTAAAGTCTAACCTCATTATTCTGGTTAACGATAATGGCATGGCAATTGCAGAAGACCATGGTGGCATTTACCAAAATCTCCGTGAACTCCGCGAAACTAACGGCACGAGTTCCCATAACTTGTTCAAAGATTTTGGCCTCGATTATCGCTACGTTGATGATGGTAACGACCTTGAGACCATGCTAACGACTTTTAAGGAAATTAAGGATGTTGACCACCCAATCGTGTTGCACGTCCATACCGAAAAGGGTCACGGCTATCAACCCGCGATCACTAATAAAGAAGCTTTCCACTGGCACGTGCCGTTTGACCTAGCGACCGGTCAGACGTTGCATCCCAACACCAAGGAAACGTATACGGATGTCATTCATGCCACGTTAGCCGATGAGTTAGCAGCCAAGACGCCTATCACGGCAATTACGGCGGCTGTTCCAGGAACTTATGACCTCAAACGCTTTGCTCGCCAATATCCAGACCGGTACTTTGACGTCGGCATTGCCGAACAAGAATCGATTACATTTGCTGCCGGACAGGCCCAACAAGGCTTACGGCCAATCGTCTTCCATTCTGGTACCTTCTTGCAACGGGCCTATGATCAACTATCCCATGATCTTGGCATCAATAAATTGCCCGTTACGATCATGGTTGCCGGTGGCCGCATTAACGCAGGCGATCCAACTCATCAAGGTATCTTTGACGTTGCCATGCTCAGTAATATTCCTAACTTAACTTACTTAGCGCCAACGACCAAGGAAGAACTTCAAGCCATGATGCACTGGGCTCTCCATCAAAATAACGGTCCGGTTGCCATCCGGGTACCAAGTAATGACGTCCAGTCAGTACCTCTAGCGCCTGATTTTGACGCAACTAAGATGCACACATTACACGCTGGTCAGCAAGTTGCTTTACTCGGTGTAGGCAGTCTCCTGCCTTTAGCAACAGCCGTGCAACAACAATTAGCTGAGCAACACATTGACGCGACGCTCATTGATCCCCGGGACATTTCTGACCCCGATACGATGACTTTGGCCAACTTAAAGGCCGACCATCAGTTAGTTGTCACGGTTGAGGAAGCCAGTCTCAGCGGTGGTTTTGGTGAAAAAGTTAGTCGCTACTATGGCAACAGCGCTATGCGCGTTCTGAACTTTGGTGCTGCCAAACGCTTTAATGACCGTGAAACAACTAATGAACTGCGGCATGAATTTAAGCTGACCCCTGACCAAATTGTCACGGCAATTACTGATCAACTAGCAGAATAATCATCAGGCCAGCGACTCAACTTTCGTTTACCCACCAAAAGTCTAGCCAGTATGTTGTCGAACTCAACACGCTGGCTAGACTTTTTATATTTAACTGACAATAACCCAATCTCAGTTTAACGATTGGGAAAACAGGACGGCGGCTACTGTGCCAATTTGGGGCAAAAATCAGCAATTAGCAAACAGAACGCCGGCTAATAAGTCGCCATTCGCAATTATTTATATTAACGCCCAATACCTGGCGCCTTGGTCGGCCACAAAATATTATTAATATTTTATTGTTCAGAAAAGACTTTCAGCAAGCTGCTGTCCTTATAGCTCCAAATCTCATTAATATAATTATTTAGTCAATCCAACGCTAGTTAAACAATTGACAGTCCCATCAGAGTTGTTTACAGTAAAACCAATCTCAAACCTAATATTGGAGGCCTTTATTATGGCAAGTCACCAAGCCTTACTGATTATTGATTATACGAATGATTTTGTGGCTGACGGCGGGGCACTCACTTGTGGGCAACCCGGCCAAGCGCTCGCACCAACGATCGTCAAACTCGCCAACCAAATGGCTACGGCAAGCGACTGGGTCTTACTGCCAACCGATGTCCATACCCCGCATGATCCTTACCATCCCGAAAGCAAGTTGTTTCCACCTCATAATGTTCGGGGTACCTGGGGTCGTGAACTCTATGGGCCACTCAAAGATTGGTACGCTGATCATCAAGCCGCCGATAATGTTTGGGCATTCGACAAGACGCGTTACAGTTCATTTGCGGGTACTGATTTGGATTTACGTCTGCGAGAACGCCATGTTGACACCCTGCACTTAGTCGGTGTTTGTACCGACATTTGTGTCCTTCACACGGCTGTTGACGCCTATAATTTGGGTTACCAACTCGTCATTCATCAGGATGCCGTTGCTAGTTTTGACGCCGCTGGTCACGAATGGGCGTTGCGTCACTTCAAAAACAGCTTAGGTGCAACCATCGTTTAAAAAATGCGCAATAAAAATCACTCATTCAATACGAATGAGTGATTTTTTAGGATTACTAAATTAATTCAAGGTTGGCTCAACCCATTTTTGCAACATCAAGGTATTCAACACACCTTCAACTAAGATAACTGCCAACATGACGAGACTACCGACCCATAAAGAATCGATTTGTCCCTGGTTGACTAGCTGACTGGAGAGAAAGCTGACCATGCTAATCAACAAATTAGCTAAGCGGAAAGCTACGTAAATGACCACCACCGTGATAATCACATTGACGAACCGTTGCCGAAATCGTGGTAAAAAGCCCTTGGTCGCATTCGTAACAAAATGGCAAAGCGTTATCGTGCTCCAAATCAGAATCGTCACAAGAACTAAGACTAGCAACGTTCCGAGTGCGAACTGCACGGCACTACCCGCATCAAACTGGCTAAAGAACAGCGACGCTGATGTTAAGCCTCCCATCAGTTCATTCCAACCAATCCACAGAGTTAAGCAGAATAAAATCACTTGGACCAACCAAACATAAACAATATCAACCAACGAAACGACTAAATTAATCGTATAGCGTCGCCAATCGCTAATTGGCAATAACCAGAACGTCCCCGCCCGGAAGAATTTTTCATTTGAAACTGCCAATAAGATAAACCCAACGATTAAAGGTAACGCCATCCAAGCACATAAATTATAGAATAATGTGGCAGCTGTGAAGTTTCCTTTGATGGCAGTCCACAAACTAGTAACAATCACCGCCAAAGCTTCGATACCAATCAATAAACTCATTTGCTTAAAGCGTGGCCAACTGAGGGCCTTAAATAGTGACCAACTACTTGTCATCCGTCACACCTCCCATATATAAGCTCTCATAATAATCTTCAAGTTCCATGCCATGTTCGTCGCGAATCTCATCTGCACCCTGATGAACAACAATTGTTTGGTCCTTAACGACCACGATTTCATCAAGAATCGGCGCGATTTCAGTGACATAATGATCACTAATCAATAATGTCGCTTCGGCAGGCGTCCACTTGATAATACTGTTAATAATTTTTTTGCGGCTCATACTGTCGATCCCACTAAACGGTTCATCTAATAAGTACAAAGCCACTTTGCGACTCAGGGTCAGCGCAATGATTAATTTCTCGCGGGTCCCCTTAGACAACTCACCCAATTTTTGTTGTTGGTTGAGTTCCAGAAAGTCAACCAGCTCTTGATAGCGTTTGGCGTCAAAATCAGGATAAACAAGTTGATAAAATTGCGCGATTTGTTGTAATTTCATACCGGCACTAAAACCAGTCAAATGATCCGTGAAACTTACCTGCTGCTTACGGGCTACGGCAGTTGTCGCACCATTGATCACAATACTGCCCTGACCCTTGGCACTACCCGTAATTAGTCGCATCAAGGTCGTTTTCCCCGCCCCATTTTCACCTAATAAACCGACAATCTTGCTGGGCGCCAGGGTTAATTGAACATTTTGTAAAATCATTCGTTGATTATGTTTATAACGTAAATCCTTAATCGTCAATGCTGTCATGATTGTGCTCCTCTCGTTGGGCAATGTATTGTTGCAGACTCGCCACGATTTCGGCGTCGCTTAAATTTAGTGCGTGCAATTGGTCGTACGCTAATGCTAATTGCTCGTTCACCAGTGTAGTCCTCAATTGCATAATATGCGCCTGATCTTCCGTTACGAAATTCCCCTTACCTCGTTGGGACGTCAGAGTGCCTTCCGTAATCATCTCACTGAGTGCCCGCTGAACTGTATTGACATTAACCGTCAAGTCCAACGCAAGCTGCCGGACTGCGGGCAACTTTGCCCCTGGTGGTAACGTTCCGTCAATCATTTTATGATAAATATACTGTTTGATTTGATAATAAATCGGAACCTTGTCATCAAATTTCAATTTAACGGCCTCCTTAGTGTTCTATTTTTCTATTACAATATAACACAGCTGATACCAAAAGTACAATAATGACCTACCGTTACTTGTGATAGCGGTTACATTTGTAACTTGAATCTCAATTTAGGAGCGCTATACTTAAATTAGGACGTGGACTAAGTTCGCCACATCACAGGAGAGGGATGGTAGCATGTTAAAAAACGAAAACGCCATTGCGCTAATTCGCGCCATCGATGTCGCTTATAGTGACCCCGAAGTACGCGCAATTCCCGAATTACAACAAGCCTTAGCTAAGGCCGCACAAGACTTAGACTGTGTTGCGGACCACCATCAAGTCGCTAGCCGCCTAAACCAGTTGCTAACTACTTGGGGGGCTCGTCATTCACAAGGCCCCGCCGTGCTTGACCAGTTATACCTGATCACACTCAAAGATGGCGTCGATGTACCTTGCCAGGTCCCATACCGGGCATAATTATCTGGGTCTCTGTCAACCGGTGTTGATGAAGTTATATTTAGAATCCAATTCATTTACGAATTGGGCTCTTTTTTTCGATTTTGATTTTGAACTCAATTTGAATTCGATAAATAAAGTTTTGCCAGTTCTTGTAACCATACGCGGTTCTTTTGATTTGCTTGATTTTACGGTTCACACCTTCGACGGGACCATTTGATAATCGGCCGGTAGTCATATTTTGATGAGTTGCCGGTTCTTGATAAAGCTTTTAATATTGGTCATTAGCTGAGGACTGATATTTTCGACATGACCTAGTGCTGCTTTGAAGGATCGATAATCACGCTTTTGAAAAGCCTTAACTAAGGCATGTGCGGCTTGGTAGGTTTGTCGAAACTGTTGGTCTAGATTTAAACCGGCTACGACTAATTGCTCTTGTGTCATGCGATCTTTAAGATGCGCAAACCATTGGGGTTTGCGCTTTTCGAGGCTGTCATAATCTTTTAAATATAACCGCCAATAATATTTAAGCACTCGGTATTCACGACTCTTAGGGTTAAAGCGTTTCATGAGTTGGACCCGAGTTTGATTCAAAGATCGTAAGGCCATTTGAACAAGATGAAAGTTATCCGCGACCAGTTTGGCGTGTGGAAAGAGTGTTCGAATCGCGGGTTGATATTGAGAATTAAAGTCCATCACAACCCGGGTTACGCGGTCACGATGACGTTTAGAATAATGATTGAGAAAGAAGTCTTTAATATCGGCATTCTTACGTCCTGGTAATATTGTAATGATGTCGTGGGTTTGGGCATCCACCGCAATAAAACTCATTTGTTTATCAGTTGAACGAAACTCGTCGATACAAAGCATCGTTGGTAGTCCGTTGAAAGCTGGTTGGGTACCTTGTCCGAGCAACTTTATTCGGCGACTAATCGTATTGGTCGAGACATTGTATTGAGCCGCAATACTCGCCATCGTACGGTCTTCAGTTAATGATAGATCAATGGCATGAAGACTGTTTTCAGATATTTGATGATGTTTTTTAACCAGCGTAGTCGTTGTTAAACTACTTTTACCACAATTTTTACAGATAAATCGCTGCTTCTTTAAGTTAAGGATGGTGACCCGTTCGCTAATTCTAGGAATTCTGATGTGAACGGTCTTAAAGCCATTCTTAACCATGGAACGTTTGCCACAACGTGCGCAAACAGTAACCGGATACGTTAGCTTCGCAAGCACTTGTAAGCTTCCGTTAGTAGCTTCTTGAACAACTAAATCAGTAATATTTGGGTCTTTAATTTGGAGCAGTACTTTAGTAGAATGGTCTTGGGACATATCTGACACTCGCTTTCAATTGGTTTTGGTCGACTTGATTGTAGCACAGGACGATATGTCCTTTTGTTGTACATAAAAATAGTGTTGATGGATTTTATCCATCAACACTAAATATCATAGACCCAATTATCTTAATATCACAAAAGCTCCCAGATCGAATCGATTTGGGAGCTTTTGTGATATTAAGAGGCCGTTTGTTTGATTTCTGTTCGTCAGCAATAATCGTCCTATTCCGACCTCCGGGGCTGGGTGACAATTGCTGGAACGTAAGCCGAAAGCACCCCACTTCCGACTAAGAATAATTTGGCTACTGAGCATTGTCACCCAGCGCCTCCAGTCGGTAAGCCGCTCGAATGGCTGATGAACGGCCACTGAACTCGGTACAATTTGTCGTTGGCTATTTTGGCAAAGGAACCTCCAACGAAAATTTAAGGTTACAGTAACCGCTTTTTCTAGACGGTCAATTATTACTACGTTGATTGAGAAAATTACCGTTTATGAAAAGCAACGACAAATCCAGCAAAAGTTGGGTATATCCCTGTCCGCCATTCGAATACTCTCCCGACTGGAAGGCGTTTCTGACAATGCCCAGTGGTGAAATTTCACTTAGCAAGCGTCCTGTGCTTGGTTAGTGAAAGGCTAGTATTTGAGACGTGGTTTTTCGGCTCAAATCTGTGCTCACCACGTTCCGGCAATTGGCAGAAATGCCTGGAAGTCGGCGTAGGACGAACTAACTAAGCAAGGTTACGCTAACTCGCACTTTTTCCAGTGGTCCATAGCTGGCTGCTTTTGTCCTTGAAAGTTAGCATCTTAATATCACGATTCATGACAAATCAGTGCTAATTCAAGCAAGCTAACATTACTGTACGTATTGTTCCAAGAATGCGGTGACGTGACGCTTGTAACGTTGGTAATTCTGAGTAATGGCCGTGGTGTGGCCGGCTCCCTTCACCAACCATAAAGACTTGGGTTGGTGAGCATTGCGGTACAGCGTCTTGCCCATGCTAGTCGGGACAAAATCATCCCGGGTACCGCTGATAATCATGATAGGCAAGTGGTTTTTACGAATCTGAGCGACTGCATCCGCCTCTTTGAAGCTATAACCAGCACGTAATTTAGTAATGAGACTGGTTACGTTGACTAACGGAAACGCGGGTAAATGATAGAGTTGCCCCGCTTGATAACTAATAATCGCATCAGCACTCGTAAACGGACTATCGACGACGTACGCTTTGATCTGTGGCAACTGCCGTTCACCACTGGCCATCGTCATCCCGGCTGCACCCATACTGATACCGCTCATCACGATTTGAGTTGTGGCCGTTTTATGTACGACGGTTTTGGCCCACTGCAAGTCGTCGCGGCGCTCCAGCCAGCCGTAGCCGACCGCTTTTCCCTGGCTCGCACCACTTGCTCGGGAATCAGGAACCAGCACGTTGTAGCCGAGTTCATGATACATCCCCGCCCACGCACCCATCAAACCCTTATTCCCAGCAAATCCGTGTGCCAAAACAACAGTCCTCTTAGAATTTTTAACTGGAATATACCAAGCAACCAACCGTAAATGATCCGATGACTCAATAGTCCAAGTTTGCTTACGCGCATGTAAATACCAATACTTTTGGTGATAAACCGAACTTTTTTTCGATAGCTTTGTACTCTGCGTAACAAATGACTTATCACCACGGGCAATTGCCACGTGGTAAAAATAACTGCCAGCACCAATCACAGCTCCCGCTACCAGAACAACGAGTACCCCCAGTGTGATCCACCATTTCTTCATTAAAACTCACTCCTTGATGAGACAAAAATCTGTTTTGAGCGGGAAAATTTCGCCACTACTTCATAATAACCGTTATAATTAAAGATAACTAGACCAGATTGAGGAGGCTTCTTTTTATGCACTATTCCGAAACGTGGGATTTGGACAGTATCTTTGCTGGTGGCATTGATTCCCCAGCACTAACTGCAAAAATGTCCACGATTAAACAGCAGTTGACCACGACAGCAGACACCTTAGTTCACTGGCGTGCTGCCGCTGACACACCAGACGCCGACTGGTTTACCCAACTCGTCAACAGTCTGCAAGCCATTCAAGCCGGTATTGACCAAGCTACCGTTTTCGTGGTTGCTTATCAATCCGCACATGCGGACGACACCAAAGCCGCCCCACTATTGAACCAAATTTATCAACTTGATAATCAGTTAAACAATTTATTAACCCGCTTCAAGAAGCAGCTCGTTAAGTTAGATCAAGCCACCTTTGACACGCTCGTGCAACAACCGGCACTACAAGCCATCGCCTTTAACTTAACCGAAATGCGTCAGCAAGGCTTAGCGCTCCTAGATGACGACACTGAAGCCCTAATCAATGACTTAGCACTCGACGGTTTTCAGGGTTGGAGTGACCACTACGACACGTTAGTTAGCCAAATTCAAGTGCCCTATACCGATGAAAACGGGATAACCCAACAACTATCCGCGGGTCAAGCTCAAAACATGTTAGCAGCCGCCATGCCGAACGCCCAACGCGCCGAATTAATGCGCAACTGGGAGCACGCTTGGCAAACTCACGCCGCTCCCTTTGCTGATACGTTGAACCACTTGGCGGGCTTCCGACTTGCCAATTATCGTGCGCATGGTACGACGAACTTCCTACAGAAACCACTAGAACTCAACCGCATGAGTCAAGCGACACTAGACACAATGTACCAAGTTGTCGCTGACAGCAAGGACATTTTACTAAGTTACCTGAAGCGTAAGGCCCAGTTACTCGGTAAAGATCAACTAGATTGGCAAGATATTGAAGCCCCACTAACCTTGGGACAACTTCCTAACCAAACTTACGATCAAGCTGCCGATTTTGTCATTAACAACTTTCGCCAATTTAGTCCAAAGATGGGCGCTTTAGCCCAACACGCCCTTGAACATCGTTGGGTCGAAGCTGAGAATCGCCCTAATAAGCGGCCTGGTGGCTATATGGAAAATCTACCAGAGACCCACGAATCCCGAATTTTCATGACGTTTACGGGTTCACCTAATGACACAGCCACCCTCGCCCACGAATTAGGGCACGCCTTTCATGGCAGCGTCATTCAAGATCTGCCACTTTGGCGTCAAGATTACGCGATGAACGTGGCCGAAACCGCCTCAACATTCGCCGAACTGATTGTCGCTGACGCCAGTGTCAAAGCGGCCGATGATGCCAAAACCAAATTAACTTTATTGGATGCTAAAATGCAAAATCCGTTAGCCATGTTTCTGGATATTCGAGCTCGCTTCCTGTTTGAGACGCGCTTCTATGCCGCCCGTCAGCACGGGATCGTCACTCCTGATACTTTGTCAGACTTGATGCTAACCGCCCAAAAAGACGCCTATGGTAATGCCTTAAATACTTACCACCCGATGTTTTGGGCTAGCAAGTTGCACTTTTACATTGACGACGTCCCGTTTTATAACTTTCCATACACATTTGGCTACCTTTTCAGTCTCGGTATCTATGCTCAAGCTAAAACACAATCGGACTTTGAAGACCGCTACATTGCCCTATTGCGAGACACCGCCAACATGTCGACCGAAGCCCTAGCTGCCAAACACCTCGGTGTTGATCTGACCACACCGGCCTTCTGGCAAGCTGGTGTGGCTTTGATCAAGCGGGACATCGATGAATTCATGGCGTTATCCGCACCGTTAATCTAAGGAATGGAAGTGAGCACATGTTTCCAGAACGTTTAAGAGCACTACGTCGGGGGCAAAAAATGACCCTCGCTCAACTCGCGGCGGCCCTCAATCAAATGCCGACCGCAGACAAGACGACTCGTCAAAATACCGCGGCTCAAATCGGTAACTGGGAGCGGGACTTACGGACCCCGTCCTACCTAGAAGTTCGTAAATTAGCCGAATTTTTCAACGTCACGACCGATTACTTGTCAGGTAAATCAGACCAAGAAGAGTATGACCTCGGTCGCATCTTTTTATCGGGCAAGCCGTTGACGTTTAATCAAGAACAATTATCCAGTGAAGACCGCTATGAACTGTTTCAGTTGATGGATGGTTACTTACATGGTCGCCAGCATCGAGTTTCAACGGATGCGACCGGCCAAGAAGAATTAGACTTACACTTTGATGACTAGGAGTTTTTTATGAATCCCAAGAAGTTAAAACAATTAAAAAAGCGGGTCAAAAAGCAAGCCGGTGCCCCGTATATTCAACAGTTAATGAAGTACCGCGACTTATTTAAGGATGATCCCCAAATTCTAGTGCTGATCAATAATGTCTTGGAAAGTGACCGCTTGCTGGCAGCCGGCTTAGCTCCCCAACAATTGCCAGTCTTAGAAATCCCTGATGATTTTCAGGACCATCTCTTTGAGCGCATCAATCAGCAATATGCCATGGGTGATCCTGCTGGTGATGCGGCTTGGAACCAACTATCAGCCGCTCTCCCAAAAGTTGACCAACTTCTACGCAACTTTCGAGACTATATCGAAGATCAGTATGGGATGTGGGCCTACATCAGTGCGCCATTTCTGAAAGACCTAGCTGACTTCACCGGCAGCGCACCAGTTCTGGAAGTCATGGCCGGTAACGGCTATATTTCCAAGGGCCTCAAACGTCTCCATCCTGGTCAGCCAATTTATACCACGGATTCAAAGGATTGGACACACGAAACTGGCAATCAGACGGGACGCCACCCAGTCACGACGATTGAAGCGTTGGATGCCGTCAGTGCCTTCAATAAGTACGCCGCAACTATTAAATACGTCATTATGGCCTGGTCACCGGACAAATTGACTATTGATTGGGACTTGTTACAAGCTATGCGGCAAAGTCCTTACGATATCCCATTGATCGTCATTGGCGAAAAATACGGCGCCACGGGTTCCAAACAATTTTGGGACCACGCTAATTATCAGGATAACGAGGCCGTTACCAAGTTAAATGCTCATTTCCGACCATTCGACCTGATTCACGACCACGTCTATGTGGTCCGATAATTGAACACGCGTTAAATTAAAGTCGTGCTTTCAGGATTAAATTCTGAGAGCACGACTTTTAATTTTTCCGTCATAGCTGAATCTCTTTTTTGCCAAATTCATTCGTGATTTGCTTAAATCTTAGCATCACATTTTCAATTGTTGCAGTTGTTCCAATCCCGCCACCAACGATGTTCGTGAAATTCCCCCGGCAGCGAGACTTTGGTCGTCAAATTGATTAAGCGTCGCATAAAGCCAAATTCCGAGCTGCAAGAATTCAGCTTCCGTCATTGCGAACTGCAACGCTAACAACCGCTGAGCGGCTTGAGCATAAGCCTTTCTGTCAATGAGTTGTGCCAATTCGACTTGATGTGGCAACGGCTGATTTTGATTTTGCGGAAACACCACCTCAGTTGTGCCTCCCTTATGACGACTAAGCGTGTACCCTAACCCCGTTGCGAACGCATGTAACTGCCGCATTAACCAATCACTTTCATCTTGCATTAGCATTAATCCCCCTAATTGTGTGCCATCCAATAAATCGCTAAAATTGTCAAAATGACTGATAACGTACACATGTACCAGTAAAATTGTTTTTCCGGTACTGTTCGACCATGCTTTCCCTGATAGGCATCCGCCATACTAGTGATAAACGTCGCCAAAATTGTATATAAGATCAATAACGTAAACGCGTAGGCCGTCCAAGCCGTCCCCATCGGTTGGTGCATTGCTTGCAAGCCCCAGCCAATCAACCATCCCGCCAATAAAAGACCCGTAGGCGCTGCAATTAACCGTCGCTTCATCCTCATCACTCCCCCTAGAATTAGCTTCATTATCCGCTTTTAAAGCCCCCATACCAAGCAGAATGACGCCCTAAAATTATATCCGCATGATACCAAGCCTTTTCTGCACGAAATATTGTTAAAAGGTTCCGGTTAACTCGATTCCTGTTCGTCAGCCGGTGCGCGTCCTATGCCGACCTCCGGGGCTGATGAACAGCCACTTAACTTGGTACAATTAGTCGCTGACTATTTTTTATTGGAACTTTTAGTGAAATATCAATGTGTATTCTCTACTTTGTCGAAATATTCAACTATTACTACGGTAATTCAGAAATGGTAAGTTATCACAATAGCATCTTCAACCTGACAGTTAATTGACAAATTACTGTTTGTAAAAAACAATGACAAGTCCAGCAAAAGTTCGGAACGCACGTGTCAGCCATTCGAACACTGTCCCGACTGGAAGGCGTTTCGGTCAATGCTCAGCGGTGAAATTCCACTTAGCAAGCGTCCTTGGCTTGGTTAGTGGAAGACCAGTATTTAAGACGTGGGTTGCGGCTTAAATCTGTGTCCACCGCGTTCCAGCAATTGACGGAAATGCCTGGAAGTCGGCGTAGGACGCGTTTAACCAAGCATGTTTACGCTGATTCGAACTTTTTCCAGCGGGCCTAGCTGGTTACTTTTGATCTTAAACCGGAACCTTTTAACAATGATTCCTGACCTATCCTAGAACGAAAAAGCCTGCAATCAATTGATTGCAGGCTCGTTCACACTGACTATTCGACGTTGAACTCCTTGAAATAACTGGTTAGTGGTTTCAATTCGTTCGCGTCATATTTTTCTTTGAAGGCACTGACAGAAGCATCCGATGTCTTGGTTGGATCAACATCAAGGATTTCAACTGGTAACCCCCGTTTGTCCGTAATCTTGGCATCAATTAGGACCGGACGACCAGCCTTTAATTCGGTCATCGCAGTTTCGAAGGCTGCGTGCAGTTGATCAAAATGTTCAACACGGATACCTTTGACGCCCATTCCTTCAGCTATCTTAGCAAAATCAGCATCAATCAAGTCGATACCATAATATGGTTGCGGCACATCTTCTTGTTCTGATTTAATAAAGTTCAACGTTTGGTTAGACGTGACAATATTAAAGATTGGCAAGTGATACTTAACTTCGGTCAATAAGTCTTGCATGACCATTGAGAAGGCCCCGTCGCCAGCAATGTTGAAGGCTTGCCGATCAGGATAACTCATCTTCGCCGCAATCGCACCGGGAACGCCGGCACCCATCGTGGCAAATAGTGCTGAAGTCAATAATTTTTGCTTGGGATTCATCTTTAGGAAACGGAAACTATTAATCGTATTGTCGCCAACATCCATTGAGAAAACTGCATCATCGGCAGCGACCCGGTTGATTTCTTGGTAGACTTGTTCGTATTCAAGTGGATCGGTCGTCCGTTCACTCAGCTTCTTCAAATACTGTTTCCAGTCAGCCATATCTGCTTTAGCCGCTTGGTAGTATGGCGACGGTGACGCTGGTTCACTTAATGCCAAGGCCCGTTTGATGAAGACTTTAGCATCGCCATTAACCCCGAAATCCAAATGATGGTGCCGACCAAACTTGCCAGGATCCAGTTCAATTTGCACATATTTGAAGTCGTGAGTCGTGTACATAATCTGTGCGAACGAATAATCCGCGCCAACTGAAACGACCAAATCGGTAATCCCCATCAGTTCATCTGCCGCTTTCGAGGCTGCCCGATAAGCGCTTCCCATATTACCATCAAAGCTATCAGGAATGACGCCCTTGGCTAACCCAGTGATAATAATCGGTACTTGCAGACGCTCCGCTAACGCCATCATGTCCTCGGTTGCACCACGCGTCCCTTGACCAACGTGGAAGACGGGGTACTTGGCGTTCTTGATCATCGTTAATACCGTCTTAACTTGTTCATCATCAATAGTAGGAATGCCGGTCAGTTTAGCAGGGACACTTGCTGAATCGTAATTAAGATCAGGAATTTCAACATATCCAAAATCATTAGGAATTGTCACCACCGCAACCCCATTTTCACGATAAGCCGTCCGAATGGCCTTATCGACGACGTATGGTAAGCTTTCTGGTGTCATGACGGTTCGATTAAAGACCGCCACATCACTAAAAATCGGTTCTTCAGCGAATTCTTGGAAATAATCATAGTTCATATTAGTATGAGCAACTTGGCCCACCAAGGCAAGTACGGGCACGTGATCTTCCTTAGCATCATACAACCCGTTGAGTAAATTAACGGCACCAGGACCGGCCGACCCAAAGGCGACCCCGATTTTACCCGTCAACTTTGCATCCGCTGCCGCAGCGAGGGCCCCCACTTGTTCGTGACGTACCTGCACATATTGGAGCCGTTCTTGCTCAACATCCAACGCGTGCATGGTTGAGTTAAACGATCCACCAGCATAGCCGTAAATCTGTTTAACATCCCAAGCTTCAATAACTTTTAACATTGCAACAGACGCTTCAATCATCTTTGCCATAGTAAATGCCTTCTTTTTAAAATTATTGTATACGTTTTCATTTACGGTTATCAGAATACATCTAAATTGTTCAAAATTCAATTGCAAACAATCATTATTTTATAAATATTTTCTTAACTAACCAAATTCGATGACCTGACACTGGCCCGAAATCGTGTTAGCCTGCCGTTGTTCTGGAAAATATCGAACACTTATCCATCGGCTTAATCTAACCAATCAGCAAGGTGAAATAATGATGAAAGATAAAGCAATTAATATTCTGACTGCCGAACTGTCAGCACTCCCCGTTTTAATAATGACGTACTATGCGCTTACCGCGAAACCGACCGGACAGTGGCAGCTGACCTTTAGTCTCCCCGTTTATTGGCTGATCAGTTCCGACCTGTTGGCCTATCCCTGGCTCCTCACCCGGATTCCCCGCTTGCGCCACAACCCCCTTAAAATGAATTCACTGGCTCTAAAGGCAAGCTCAAGATACAACTGCCGGCTCAACGAACGGGTCGCGCGCTGGGATGATGAGATGAATCTCGCGATTTTCTTACTGGAACGCGGCTGTCTAATGTTACTGTCAGAACCACTACTTTTAGGCGATTTAGGCTATCATAGTGTCCGACGGTTATGGTATTAATGGCAATAAAAAGCACCCATGCTGTTCAGTTTTATGAACAGTGTGGGTGCTGTGTGCATTATTTAAGAATGTTGGTCTCCAAGAAGGCGACAGCAGCTTCTTGAATCTTGTGAGGTACATGGTGAACGCCACCTTCAGCGCGTTTAAAGACAGTTGCCTTCAGGGCTGGCTCATCTTTAAAACGGTGCTTAAAATCACGAATATACTGATAAGGTACCATTTGATCGGCCGTACCGTTGAAAAAGAACATTGGTCGTCCTGCCAGTGCTTCGGGGTGTTCAGATAAGTCAAACTTCGCCAATTGTTGATAAGTTTGTTCAATTAGTTCTGCTGGGAGCTTAGCTTGTAATGCCGCTGGTAATTGTGCAACTTGATCGGTTGCAAAGGCCACCGGTTCTGGTGAACCAATTAACGAGACACCAGCAACTACCGTGGGCTGCGTTGCCATAATACCGGCAGCGGTAATACCGCCCATCGAAGTTCCCATGACACCGATTTTATTAGCATCACTAATTCCAGCAGCCACTAAGGCCGCGACTAATTGTGGAAATTCCGCAACTGAATGTCCAACAATCGACCAAAAATGTTCAGGATGCCGATCGAGATCAGTCCCATCATTTCGACTGCCATGTAAATACGCTGTCGGGAGAATGACTCGAAAACCCGCGCGTACTAACTGATAAGCCGTACCCAGTTCAGTCGCTGTCTGATTTGTCCAACCATGATAATCGATGATCGTTGGTAATTTAGTTTGTGCTTGACTAGCTGCAAACACGTGTAATACGGGCAAATCACCAAATTTGGTCGTCCGCACCACCACATCTTCAAATAAATTTGTTGTCATGTTTATCACCGTTTCCAAAATTAATAGTTAATAGTGTAGCAGAAGCCCAAACGAAAACCAACCCAAACGCGTCCATCGTGGTTAAAGCTTAACCATCATGGACGCACTCGAGTTGGCTCGTTTTAACACGGCTAGTTATCAGCTAACGTCATGCCTTTCAAAACTACTTTTCAAGTGTATCTAAGAAATCTTCAACTTGCTTTTGGGTCTTACGGAATTTGTCAACATATCGACCAATTTCTTGACCATCTTCGATCCCAACGAAACTAGGAATCCCCATCACACCCATGTCTTGGGCAATTTCAATGTTGGCGTCACGATCAACCGTGATCCAGTCATATTGATCGTACTTCGCTTCGATTTGGGGCATTACTGGTTTAATAAAAGCGCAATCCGGGCACCAGTCCGCCGTAAAGAATAACATGTGTTTACCCGTCTTGATACGTTCGCGAATTTCTTCGTCGCTTAAAGTTGCAGTTGCCATGAAAAATGCCTCCAATATCTTTATAATAATTATAGTTTACCACATACTAAAAGTAAGTAAAGTCTTTTGCTTTATTTTGTTGCTCGGATCAGCGCTTGCTTGAGATCCGCTGCTAAATCAGCACTATTTTCGATCCCAACGGATAGCCGCAATAAGTTAGCGGTGATCCCCTTTGATTGTCGTTGCTCTTCCGTTAAATCTGCGTGTGTCTGAACTGCCGGAACTGTTAACAGGCTCTCGACACCGCCAAGACTTTCCGCAAACGAGATTACGTTCAATGCTCGTAAAAAGGTATCGACGTCGGTACCCGTAGCGAGATAAAAACTAATCATTCCACCACGTCCTGAATATAAGACGCGTTCAACGTGTTCATCTGCCTCAAGGACCGTAACGAGTTCCTGCGCATTAGCCTCCTGCTGATGCAAACGTAATGGCAAAGTCTTCAAGCTCCGTAAGAGCAGCCAAGCGTCGAACGGGTCAAGGACCGCACCAGTCGTCACCAGATTAAATTCAAGCGCATCAGCATCCGCCTGCGACTTGACTACCACTGCACCGGCTAAAACATCATTATGACCGGCTAAATACTTAGTTGCGGAATGAACGACGATGTCTGCGCCTAGATCCAGTGGCTTTTGAATCAACGGTGTATAGAAAGTATTATCAACGATTAACTTGAGGTCATGGGCGTGTGCGGTAGCCGCTGTGGCCGTAATATCTATGACCTTCATGGTTGGATTCGATGGCGTTTCCAACCACAGGGCAACGGTTTGATCGTCTGCCAGTGCTGCCAATGTCGCTTGATCCTGCCCATCCCAGACAGCAAAATCCAAATGATAATGGTCGTGTAAGAGGTCAAAGAAGCGGTACGAACCCCCGTATAAGTCATCAGACACAATAATTTTGTCACCACTATTGAAAAGCGTGAAAACGAGCTGGATTGCCGCCATGCCAGAAGTCAGCGCATACGCAGCGATGCCGTGTTCCATCTCTGCCAGCACTCGTTCCAAAATACAGCGGGTCGGTTGGGCCTCGCGCGGGTAGTCAAATCCCGTAGATTGTCCTAAACCAGCATGTCGATATGCTGTCGACAAGTAGATGGGCGCCGAAATTGCCCCGGTCTTCTCATCATCACTCCGATTACCAGCTTGTGCTAACCGCGTTTCAATGTGTAATTTCTCAGCTTGTTTTGTCATAATCTCAATCCCATCCAATCTAGTTATGGTCGGGCAGTCTACAGAGACGCCAGTGTAAAAATGACTACAAAAAAAGCCGCCATCTTCAAGGGACGCCGGTCGCGTGTTACCACCCAAGTTCAATTACGGGTCACCCCGTTAAACTCATCAAGTCATTATTGACTCACTGGAGTATCGGCCAGTCCCGCCAGTACAGCCTTGCGACCGCAACTGGGCATTCCGAGTTCATCTTCATCAGGCGCTACCTTACCGCTTTACACTCCCCACGGCTCCCTGTCAAAGGTATAACCTGACTACTCTTCTCATCAACATGTTATTTAATGATATTTTCATCTTACTCTCATAATAATAGGAGCGCAAGCCCCAATCTTATTTCAGCACAATAAAAAATGGTGCCAGCATTATCCTGACCACCATTTTTACAGAAACGCATTCGACACTGCCTAGCTATCCCAATAATTTCAAGACAATCACAAAATATCCTAAAATCAAAATACTCAACCCCAGCGTCTTCAAGAGGGCTAACCACTGGCCCCCTGCAGTTCGACCTTTAGGGCCCAGACAAATCGCAACGCCGCCACAAATCACGGCCAAGGTTCCTAGCTCACGGCCCCAGTTTGCATTCAATAAGTAAATGAACGGTCCCACTAAGCCGCTGACAATCGCGACGATCCCCAGTATTTTCAGAATCAAGCGGCCCAGTCGCTTATCCTGTTCGTCATAAATTTCATGTTTCTCTTTTGCCATCAAACCAGCCACCAATCTTTATGAACTACTTTCAGTATGCCGTATTTGGTCACAATGAGCAAGAAGGCGGTTACAACATCCTGGTCAAATTACTGAGGCATCACTAGGCTAGCTTGTCATACCTTACCTTGGGCCCTGCCGGCACTTACCCGTGATAACAGCTGAATCAAGCTACCAAATTGACCATGATGATACTAAAAATTAGGTGTTCAAAATTGACACCCGCTGAACACCCAATTGGCAATAACTATTTTTCAATTGTAACCTGCTAAACGACGCCATTATGGCTGTGTTGCAACAACTTGCCATACGTTCCCCTTAGCCAACTGCTGTTGTTCCAATTGACCTTGGGCGTTAATCCGAAAACGACCCGCTAAGTGTGCGACATCGGCGTTGGTATTTTCATAAACTTCCACGTAAACTAAACCACCGCTTTGATACTGATTAAACACAAAGTTTTGCTTATTGGCGGTTGTTTGTTGATAGTCCTTAGCCACTTGTTGCCAAGCCCAATCATTAATCTGACTAGCTGTTAACTGCTGTGGATTGGTCGTCTGCTGGCCGCTAGTTGATGATGAGGTCGCGGATGCAGACTGCCCGGTAGTTGTTTGACTAGTTGCAGTGGTATTTGAATGTCCGTGCGAGCTAGCTGCAGTAGCTGTCTTACTACCCTGACTAGTCGTTGCATTAGCTTCGGATTGTGACTCATTAGCTGAAGTTGTGGAAACTGACGATGCTTTAGTTGACGACGATTTAGCAGCTGTCGATTGCTTCGTCGACTTTGCTGAAGATGACGCGTCTTTTTTAGCCTTAGTCTTTGACACAACTGATTGTGTTTCACTAACCCGCGACTGACTAGACTGATGGTCGGCTTCTAAGTAATAACCGCCTCCCAGCGCAATGATCCCAGCAATCACGGCTGAACTAACTAACATTTTTTTCAAGATAATCAACTCCCCAAAGATTAATTGTCTGATGCTAACTACAGCATACGCTATGTTGTCTCACTTTACCAACGTTTACCTGTTCTGGATCGAAATTTAACTTTAAATTATATTTGGCTCAGTTGGTCCATTTTTGGGCACCTAAGATTCATTGTGCCATCCTTTTCTTGACTACGTATCTCCTCAACAACAACCGTGGCATCAGCAGAAATGAATTTTGTTAACTTGAAAGCTGTTTCCACAACCTTATTTCTTTAAAGTTCATTTTGCCATCATACTGCCCCTTATAAGTATATCGTAAATGACACCCGACTACGGCCCAAAACAGGCTAACAATGTAACCGTTTCATAATTTGTCATCAAATTGTTACTTATGTGAGGCCCCCTTCGCATGCTATAGTAATCAACCGATACAAAAAAACTAGGAGTGTGTGAATAGAATGCCACGTAATTTAAAAGAAGAAGTTGTCTTTACCGCCATTATGGCCGGTTTAATGGTCTTTGTGATGACCGCCTATAACGTTACCCTTGCTCAAGGTTTCAGCAATGGGTTAGTAATGGCAATCCTTAGTGGCTACCCACTCGGTTTATTCGTTGCCATCATTTTAGACTTATTGGTCGTGGGACCAATTGCCAAACGATTAGCTTTCAAATATATCATTAATGATTACATGCGCAAACGGGTTGTCTTGATTGGGATTACCATCTCCGTCTTGATGGTTCTTGGCATGGTAACTTGCATGTCCCTCTTCGGGATTGCAGTGGAAGGTGAATTGTCCGGAAGTCACGTTTTAGCGACTTACGGTCACACTTGGATCTTTAACTTGATTGTTGCATTACCACTCCAACTCATCATCGTCGGCCCAATCGCCCGCGGTGTGCTTGGAAAAATGCAACGGGCAACTGCTAACACCGAGTCAGCAGCTGCAATGAACGAAGAGGACTAATCTTTCAGTCCATTGACGGACGGTCGCCGGGATAATCTTATCCTGATGGCCGTCCGTTTTATTTTACGACTATCCAGTCGACCACCGCTTTTGCCGAATAGTCCACCCTATGAAAGTCTTATGCGTGATCTGTACGCAAAAAAAACGCGTGTCAGCCATCCGAAAATGGTTAACACGCGTTCATCGCGGCACTGGTAAAACCAGCGGGAGTGACACTCCACAATGTCAGTGACCCAGACACTCTGAAATACGTCAGAGAAACGTGCCCCGCTATCAATATTAGTCACTAGCCGCTCGCGCGGAACCGTTATTGCTAACGATCTGACTCTATCGACTCATCGCATGGACTACCATATCATCTTCATTGATAAAATGCAAGTCGCACCGCCACAAAATTCGTGGCTCCTACTCACCACAGTTGGGCCGCAGTACTTAACTTTTCGCAACCAAAAAAATTGAGTATCCCGTTCGATTTAATGAACGACACACTCAATTCCATTGGTATTTTGATTTTGGCTTGGCTCCAATATCAATTCTTACCTTACCATAGTCATGTAAAGATTTAGTAATTAACTCGTAAAGATTACGTTTAAGCTTCCGCCGCCGTGATCTGGTCTAAGCGATCAGTCTGAGCCGTCAGCCAATCGGTTAATAACTTTTCAGCGTTGGCTTGATCAGCGAGCACGTCGGCAACGCTTCCCAGCTCATCAATTCGCAATCCTGACGGTAACGCATCGGATTCTGCAATCATGTAAACGTTGATTGGCAGCGTATCCTCTGCCGCCGTAACCTTTCCAATTTCGGTCAGATTAGCCAGTGGCAAATTAATAACACTCGTCTCCAACCGAAAGCTGATAGCTGGCTCATGCTTAGCCGTCAGCGTCACTTGGGCAAGCTGGTCGGCATTGAGTGCCGCTACCAGCTTCGCCAGCCAAGGCTTAACCTTGGTCGCTAGTTTGGCATAGGTACCAGTCAAGCTATCCTGCGTAACCTTGTCAGCCGTAACATCATCAATAAAAGCTTGTACGTTTCGTTGCATAAAACATTATCCCTCATTCATTATTCAATTTCGTTAATTTGCACGTCGCCAGCGAGTCAGTAACACCAACGTATAAAAGTTGATTCCCAATCCAATCACACCCATAACTTCTAACGCCAGTTTAATTTCCATGCCAGCCGTACTCTGATAGCCCGACATTAAGGCGCTGACAAGTCCTAAGCTATATATCAGTACAACTAACCCTAGGACGTAAAAACCCAGCATACGATTAATATACACTGCTAGAACGCCTAGAAAATATAAGACTAGGGCAATCAGCAACCCCTGCCACATTTCCGCTACCGAAATATTTTTTGCCTGCAGGTGAAAATGGCTAGTCGACATCATCCAATTGACGATACCGTAACAAAAAAAGGACACAAACGCAAATGCAACTAAGCGAGTCAGTTTCAACAAATCACTCCTATTATTGGGCAATTAAGTCAATAACGGCTGACCGTTCAATTCCCGTGAAGTACTGATTTAAATCAATATCTGCCAGCGCTTTAGCGATGGCCTCATGGTCGTACCGCACACCTTTAAGGGCGGCTTCAATATCTTGAACGTTGCCACTACCAAAGAAATCACCATAAAATTTAATGTTATTGATCAAGCCGTCATCAACCGAGATCCGCGCATCAATGGTTCCCATATCAAAGTGTTGACGCCGCTTAACCGAGAATTCCGGTGATTTACCGTAAACCCAATCCCAATTAGCATAATAGTCTTCGTAAATTTTATCAATAGCTTTTTGTTGTTCAGGTGTCACGTGATATTCCTTATCCGCAATCTGATCCAACGAATCAACATGGAACAACTCTTTTAACAGGGCATCCTGAAATTCTGGCACCGTGATATTCTGATATTCTGGCGCTAAATAAGGCCGTAAATTCGTGACCCGACTCCGAACGGACTTAATACCTTTGGAAGCAATCTTGTCGGTCGGGACTGTTAGCGCCTGTGGGACAACATTTAAATCAACATTCAACATCAAAGTGCCATGGGAGAACGTCTTGCCATTCCGTGAATACATGGCGTTACCGGAGAATTTCTTACCATCAACGAGCAAATCATTGCGACCACTGACCGTCGCTGTCGTCGCCCCCATATCGTGAAGCGCATCAATGATTGGCTTGGTAAATGTCTTAAAGTCGCCAAACTCTTGACTGTCACTATCCACCACAAAGCTGAAGCAGAGGTTACCAAGATCTTGATACACAGCTCCACCACCAGAGAGACGCCGCGTTACGGTAATGTGATGTTCCCGGACATAGTCGGCATTAATTTCTTCAAGGGTGTTCTGGTTCCGACCAACAATGATGCACGGTTCTTCATAGTAGAACAAAACTAATGGTTCATCGAAATCCACGTTATTCATTAAATATTGTTCGGTTGCCAAGTTACGGCCAATCTCATGATCTTTCATTGCGACATAATACATGTTTTAAAATCTCCTTCAGCTTTAGGTTACTTTAATCATACAGCAAGATGAAAAAAGGACCCACAATGTGAGCCCATTTTTTGGAAGAATCATACAAAAAGTTTGGCGTGGCATTCTTCACACCACAAGATGACTGATTCACTATCCACATCCGTGAACGTTTGATTGGCGGCAATCCGTTCTCCGTGGACATAACCGTGCCATCAATAGATGGAGGTTGGGCCAGTCAGTTATCCGAAATTAGCGGAAACGCTGCTATACTGCACTAGCTATCACTTGACGGGTTTGTTACAACAATTGGGTAACAGTTTGATACTGACCTGTGACTCTTCCGATAAATCCAATATAGCATACAATGTAAGCGATTGCAAACCGAGTAAAAAAAACAACCTAGTCAGCCGAAGCCAACTAGGTTGCCGAAACATTAATAGCGGTCGTAATCGCTATTCCATTTCAATATCCTTAGTATAAAGCCATTTGGACGCCGGAACAACTAATATGCCTAGCCTTCAAGCTTAGCAACATAGTGCGTTGCACCGGAGCGACTCAGATATCGGAGCCACGTGTAACCCTCAGCTTGAACCGTCCCATTGTAATAAACCGTTTCACCTGGGTTATATTCACCGACAACGCTTGCGCGCGTACTTGGCGCCGTACGAATATTAGTCGTCGTTACGAAGCGGAACGCCCCTTGACTGTTTGTTACCGGCTTAGACGTCGTATTTCCGGTAGCGGCATTACCACTAATCGCTACGTAATGTTGGGCGCCCGAATAAGACAAATACCGTAACCAAGTCTGGCCGTTAGCCGTTACCTTAGCGTTGTAGTAGACTGTATCACCAGCACTATAGGTACCGACACTTGGGGCATTTCCGGCCGGTGTATTCTTAATCGCCGTTGTTTGCGTAAAGCGATAACTACCACTTTGAGGCGTTACTTGCGGTTTATCAACATTGGTCGACGTACTCTCACCACTAATTTGCACATAATGCTGGGCACCTGAGTAAGACATGTAACGTAACCAAGTCTGACCATTTGTCGTCACCTTACCATTGTAATAGACCGTATCGCCAGCATTATAAGACCCAACCGTTGTCGCACTAGTTGCAGGTGAACTCTTGATTGCTGTCGTTTTCGTGAAACGATACGACCCACTGGTTGCAACCACGTCCGGTTTAGCCACAGAACCAACCTCATCACCACTCATAGCCACGTAATGCTGAGCGCCTGAATAGGATAAATACCGTAACCAAGTTGTCCCACCCGTGGTAATCTTGCCATTATAGTAAACCGTCTCACCAGCATTATAAGTGCCGACCACTTGAGCCGTTTTGCTTGCAGCTGATCGAATGTTGGTCTTTGCGGTAAACTTATACGACCCACTAGCTGGCGTAACTGTCGCCTGGTTATTATTATCATTAGTTGTTGTTTGACTAATCATCACATACCGTGATACGCCAGAATAGGACTGATAGCGTAACCAAGTTGCATTACCGACCGTTAACTTACCATTGTAATTGACTGTTTCACCAGCGTTGTAAGTACCCACTACGGCACTCGTGGCGTCCGGCGCATTGTGAATTGTCGTTGTCTTAGTAAACTTATGTGTACCACTGGTTGGAGTGACGTCTTGATCAGGCTGAACTTGGTTATTATCATTTCCGCCACTTGCCTGACCACTGAGCGCTTCTTGATCCCACTCGTGTAGCTTGTTATATTCAATGATGCTGATCAGCGAACTCGCGTACGTGGGCGCGGTTGCGTAGCCGTCTTGTTGCAAGAGACTGGCAACGCGCCGATAATCGGTAACCCCAATTAAATTGCTGTAACGCGGATTGACAACCAAAAAGGCGCCATGATCTTCAACACTAGCTGACCAATTCGGGTACTTCCGAAAAGCGTCTTGAATCGTAATGTATTGTGAGCCATTCCATTCCTGGGTTGGGAAGTAGATTGATTGCCCTTGATAACTTCCCTTGATACCGAATAAGTTGTTTCCCTGAGTTGCAAGTTGTGATTGTCCCCAACCACTTTCCAGAATTGCCTGTGCGGCCGTGACTGATGGCAAGACTTGATACTTGTTCCAACCAGAGATTGCCCCCCGCTTTAATCTGACTCAGGAAGATTTCCTGACTAGTCATTGCCCGCGTGGACCGTGCCATCATCGCTGATGACTGGACCGCATCAGCCGCCACAGCCGTCTCAATCTTTGGTGAGATTTTCGCGGCTACCGCCTGCTCAGTCGCTTGCTTAGGTGCGGCTGACGATGCGGCTGATTTGGCTACTTCACTCGTCACAGTCACGCTGGATTGGTCCGTAGTGACATGACTATCCTGACTTGCGGCCGCGCTGGCTTTAGCCGTCTCATTAGTCGTACTGTGACTGGCTTGGCTCGTGGCTGCACTAGCTTTGGCCGTTTTATCAAGTTGATCAACAGCACTAGTTGTGGAGTCCGCCGTAGCACTAGTAGCCGCGTTATCCTTGGCAGCTTCACTGGCGGAGGACTGGCTTTGCGGTCCTGTACTGTCAGCTTTAGCGGCTTGACTGGCTGCCCGCACTGTGACACGACTTGTCGCACTGGTAGTAGCCGTCGTCGTGCTGGTCGATTCAGCTTGATCGTCAGTCTTGGCACCGTCACTGGCAACTGATTGGTCAGTCGCACCGGCCGCTGTCGTTTCCGTCTGACTGCCAGCACTTAAGGTCACTTGTTGGCTTGCAGCTGAAGCAGCGCTGTTTCCCTTAGTCGCAGCTGCCGGTTTTTGATTTGCACTTGCCGTATCAGCTTTACCACTCAACATCGGCAGCAAAGCGGTACTTAGCAATAATGAAGTTACTACTTTTTTTGTCATTCCAATTTTCAATTTTAAAATCCCCAAACTTTCCGTGAGTTAGCTGTTAGCACAACCGATTTAATTCCCCTGTAGCACCTGCTATTACAAAATAATATTAGCATGTCGAAGAGGGACATTCAAACGAGATCGCTTCGAATTATTTTATTAATATCAATTGATTGACACCGTTATCATTTTAAATTATTAACCAATTACCAGTTAGTTATCATTATTAGTATCGTTACTTGCCTAAATCCCTTGATAATATTAACTTTGTTAAAATTAACTTCACTTTTAAACACTTGAAACTAATTAAAGATAGCTGGTTATCCAATAGACTTCACTCACAATTGTTAATTTTAAAAAAACACTCTGTAACCAAAAAAGTCATAATTCTTTATCTTCATCAAAATATTTATAATGTGCACTTTTTCTATTCAAAATAACATATTCCAAACAAAAAATCCGATCAACAGATAACTTGTTAATCGGACAATCTGTATATTTCGCTAAATACCTTCTACCCCATCATCAACTTGAATAGCTTGATGATGAAAAACTTTAGTCTGTACCTGGCTGATTTTAACTAATTTTTCAGCCAATTTTTTAGCCGGAGCTGAATATGTTGTAAGCTCAAAACCCACTTCAAGCAATGCACCAACATTGCAACCACTTGTAACCGCAATATCTTTTTTCACTCACTTGACTTAACTTAACAGCTTCCTTGAATGGCGTACCACCTAGTAAATCACACATAAAGACAACATTATTCTCACCAATTACAGCACGTTGAAATCGCTCACTAAGCTGAATATCATCCATGTTATCAGTAAAATCTATATACTCGATATTGGCAATATCACCTGCTAACAAATGAATTGTTGATTGTAGTCCACTTGCATAATTTCCGTGTCCACTAACTATTATCTTCATTCTAAAGAACCCCCATCCATGAGAAAAGGATTGCCAACATAAATGTTCCTAATATTAAGACTACGGGACTCACATTTTTCTTCTTTAATAGCCAATACAATAAGAAGGTATACCCTAATGGTAATAAATTAGGGAAAATCCGATCAAAAAATTGTGTTTGAATTGCAATCGTATGCCCTGCTGAAACTGGAATCTTTGTTTTAACCGCAATTTGTACATAAGTAGCAATTAATCCCCCAATAACAGTGCACCCCAGAATGCTAGCACAATGTGATACGATTCCTGAATTTTCGCGAATTTTTGAAATAGCTTTTGTGCCGGCGTTGTATCCCAATAATGCAATTGGCGCCCGTGCTACAAACATTGCTAAATAGACTAGGAAAAAAACTAATGGGCCAAGAATACTGCCCTGTTTAGCAAAAGACGCTGTAATTCCAGCAACAATTGGTAAGATTGTGAACCATGTAATCGCGTCCCCGATACCAGCCAATGGACCAAACAATGCAATTCTCAGTCCGTCAATTGTCGATCTTTTTTCGCCATGTTCTTCAAGAGATGCTTCTAAACCCATCAACAGCGGTGCAGCATAATTATTAGTGTTAATAAATTGCAAGTTTGATTCAAGAGCAGCAGCTAGGCCCTCTTTATCATTACCATAAATTTTTCTTAGTGATGGCAACATTGCCAATGTCCAACCATCTGCCTGCATCCGTTCATAGTTCATTGCAGACTGATTAAACAGTGATCGCCAACCAAGCATTCGTACATCATGCTTCGTTAATCTACCTCGTTCTGATATTGGTGAATTAGATGCCATCGCCATCATCTCCGTTTCCACTGGCACTTTCAATCATTGATTTAAGTTTTTTCTCGTTATCGGTTTGTTTTTTATTGTGATAAAACTCAATAAAAGCAAGTGAAATCCCAATTACCGCAACCGGCATCAAATTACCAAACTTAATAAAGCACGCCGCTGTAAAACCAAGTAATAAATATGGGACGTATTCAGCTTTTAACATACTTTTAAGCAACAATCCAAATCCAACTGCGGGTAAGATATTACCTGCAATTTCAAAGCCATGACTTAACCAGACGGGCATAGAATTAACCAATGCCTTCATTGGTTCTTGAGCACCATAAACACACAGAAAAGCAATCACACCATATGTTAATGCAACAAGTACTGTAGGTAACAGCGCTAATCTTGTGAATTTTTTAGTTTCAACATTCGCCGCATATGCATCTAATTTTTTAGTAAGGACCGAAAACGCCGAATAATAAAACAAAATGATATATTGCATTAAAATACTAAATGGGAGTGCCAACCCAATAGCCGTTGAAGGTGTTTTTCCGGTGGTATACGCCAATACGACTGTCATAATTCCTGCCATAATTGGATTAGGTGGCTGTGTCCCACCAACTGGTGTTAACCCAGCAAAAGCTAACTCTGTTAAACCACCAGCAATAATACCAAGAGTCAGATTACCTAAAATAGCACCAGTCACTGTACATACGATCATTGGTCGAAATATATACAAGCCCTCTAGCCAAAAATCAATACCTGCAATTAAAGCAAATAGTCCAATCAGGAGACCCTGAATTAAGGTGACTTGCATCTAGATCACCTCTTCCAAAGGTTGTTTTTTATCTTCCGGAACTTCTTGAACATAAACATTCACACCATGATCCGCACAATATTTTAAATCAGCCTTGTCCTGATCATCCATATAAGTATACTTGGTTACTTGGACCTTTCCCTTCGAAAAATGCATATTTCCAAGATTCAGATTTTTTACTGGAACACCACCCTCTACTAATCGACGAGCATCTTGAGCATTGCGAATCACCAAAAAGATATGTTGTCGCGGACTTGCTTTATGAATAGTACTGATAGTCTTGTCAATTGTCCAAAATCGAATTCCAACTCCAGATGTTTCAGCAGTTGCTGCCATCAGCTCTTGTTGCAATTGATCATTGGCAGTTTCATCATTAGCAACCAATAATAAATTGGCTCCAACAGAGGAAGTCCAAACAACACCAACTTGTCCATGAACTAGTCGGTTATCGATTCTTGTAAGCACAATATTTGGTTCACTCATATTTATCCCTCTATTCACAGCGGATAGTAATTAACCTACGATATACATAATCAGATTTCCTACCACGGCTGCTTTTCTATAGTAAATTATTTCTTTCTCTTCTATTCCACGTGTCTGCATATAAATCATTGGATCGCCAACATTTAAGTCAAATTCTTTCCGGTTACTTTTAGTAATTAACGCAGGTTGAGTATGTGAAAAGAAACTAGCCTTTAGTCCATACTTTTTAACCAAAAAAGGCATCAAATCATTATTAACAATCTCGCTGTTAAAAATACGTGGGAAGCGCTCAAAAGGTAAATAGACTTGTTCATGGAAGACAGGTCGATGATCTGCATAAACCATATAACGTAGATAATACAAATAAACATCGGAGTTTATTTCCATTACTTTTCGAACATCAGACTCCGAACCATCCACAATCAATTTAAACGCTTCAAGTCTTATTTCTGGAACAGCATTCATATTTTCAATTGCTTTGCGGACATCTAGGTAATGAATACCTAAATCAATGTCCTCTTTGTTTTTTACAAACGAACCTTGTCCTTGTTTTTTGTAAATATAATCTTTATTTTCCAGCTCTGCTAGTGCGCGTCTAACAGTAATCCGGGAAACATCATACTTTTCACCAAGTTTCTGCTCTGATGGTAACTTAGCATTTTCTACCAACTCACCAGACTCAATCTGACGAATCAAATCATTAAGCATGCTCTGATAAAGTGGAACAATTTTTGAACTAGCCATTTTGTTTTTATCTCCACGACTTGTCATGTTGTTATAACAACCTACATCAATATTAAACCACCCTATTCTCGATATGTCAACGCTTACATTGACGATCTTTTTCATGTTTTAGAGATTTCAGATGTTTTAATGCTAACAACAAACAAGTTTCTTTTCTTCGTTATAGTTATAAATACTTACATTTTACGTAAAGCAAACATATCAACTTTAGTTTAAACCTTATCACGGCCCGTTACGATTGCCAATTTGCGTAAAATAAAAGTCCAGCACTTTAATAGCCTAAATAAACTACTCACTGTTAATATTTATGATTAACAAAACATATAATGTTATTGTGACATCGTTTTGAGACGTCACAATTGCAAAATATAACACCATAACTATCCACTATTGTTAGAACATTCAAACAACCGTATCTCAATATATTAGTCGGTATTTCCTTAGTACATACTTCATAATTACGTATTTGTTTGCTAAAAGTTGAGTAATAACAGCTACATCAATCCCAATCTCTTCACTCGCAGATAATCATCACTGGTGCTAATACTCCTCGAAAAATGCTTTCCTTGCTATTGTTACTCAATTGCTACCTACTTAGACACTCCAGCTAAACGTACCTAATCATAAATCGATTTTAAATGCTTACATTGCTGAAAATTAATGCTAAAATATAGTTATTAACTAGCCATATCAAACGGGGGTAACCATTATGTTACAACAATATCAAAATATCCTGGTACCAGTTGATGGCTCCAAGGCTACCGACGAAGTTCTTCGGCGGGGCATCGAAGTCGCTAAGCGTAACAAGACCCATCTCGACATTTTAAACGTGTTGGAAGTCAACCAATTTAGTGACACGTACGGCGGTGCGGTCAGTGGTGATGTCATCTACAAGTTGTCGGAAGACGTTCAAAAGCGCTTGGAAGAACTCAAGCAACAAACGATTGACGCTGGGGTGACCGACGTTGATGTCCATGTTCGTTTTGGTAATCCCAAAACGGTTATCGCGCGTGAATTTCCCGCTGACCACCATAATGAATTAATTATGATTGGTTCAACCGGCTTATCTGCCGTTGAACGTTTGATGGTCGGCTCCGTAACCACCTACGTCAGTCGCAACGCAATTTGTGACGTTTTGATCGTTAAGCCGGCCGCTAAAAAAGAAGACTAACAAAAAAGTCTGGATACGTTCCAGACTTTTTTAGTGGTTTCCGTGCGTTGCCCGTCTTCTTCCCCGTTATAAAGGAGCTTTATTCATGACCTGGACTTATCAACTCACTATCCCGTCTAGTTTGAATCAACAGTCGATTCGGGCTTGCCTTCGGACTTGGCTGATTCCAAAGCGGATTCAGGGCCAGTTACGCCAAACGCGGCGGATTCAGCTGAACGGTGCACCAACGTCAATTGCACAACTCGTCAATACTGGTGATCGCCTGACGCTGACGTTTATCCCCAGTGACTTTCGGACTCCGACCTCGAACTATATTGCGGCTGCCACGGCCCCAGCCACGATTTTATATCAAAACAGCGATCTGTTAGTCGTTGATAAACCCGCTGGCGTGAAATCGCATCCTAATCAACCAGGTGAAACCGGATCAATTTTAAATGACCTAGCAGCCACACTCCAACCAACTCAGCAGGTGCCATACATGGTTCACCGGCTCGACCAGATGACTTCTGGTGCGATGCTAGTCGCATTGAACCCGGTCGTCGTCCCGATTCTAGACCGCTTAATCAGTGACAAGCAAATTCGCCGGACTTATTATGCCTGGGTACGTGGTCACTTTGCCACGCCAACTGGGCATTTCACCGCGCCAATCGGTCACGATGCTACCGACAAACGCAAACGCTGGGTCAACACGGCCGATGCCCAGCCAGCACTCACCGACTACGAAGTATGTGCAACAACCGCCCATCAGAGTTTAGTTAAACTGACCCTGCATACTGGCCGTACCCATCAGCTACGGGTCCACTTGGCCGCCAGTGACCACCCGATTATCGGTGATCCACTTTACGACTCGCAAGCGGAGTCGGCGCCTCGGCTGATGTTACATGCCCAATTGTTGGATCTACAACTTCCATTTAGCACCACACGGGTGACGGTACCGGCCCCATTGCCAAGTTTATTTGAGAAGCCGCATTTAATCGAGAACTACTGATTGCTTGAATCTGTTTCAAGCATAGCGAAACCTCTAAAATTAGTGCTAAGACGCTTAATGGATTAAGGAGGATTCCCATGTTAACCGAGATAGGCAAAATCATTCGGCAACGCCGACAGCAACACGGCATCACCATCGAGCAATTGGCCGAACAATCGAATGTTTCAATCTCGCTAATTTCTCGACTCGAACGTGGTAAGGTCGATAACATTAAACTACAAAGTTTGACCGCAATCGCTGAAACTCTGAATTTAAAAATAGCGGACTTCTTTCGCGACGAGCTTCTCCAATCACCTAATGTTGTTGCATTACTCGACTACCTGAGTGATCTGCCAGCCCATCAACGTGAAGAACTTGCCGGTACGTTACTCAAACTACTCCGACTATCCAAATCGTGAGCATTTGCGCAACGCACTCCGGACAGTTAGTTCACCATTGAACCCCGTGATTCATCTACACTAAAAAATGATTCACCTTCCTCTGACAAGAAGGCGAATCATTTTTAATTTATCAAGCTTGTTAACGGTCGGCTAAGCGCCCTTAAAGCCAGCATACAGTTCTTAATGGTGCGTTGTCACTAATAACCCACTCATCACTGCCAATATGATACCCACCGCCATGGCTTTGAGTGGTTCACGAACGATGGGGGTGGCGGTCAAAGCCTCGACCATCGCCCCACCTAAATACGTTACAACGAGCCCCAATACGGCGCCCCAAAAGATTGTGACTAGTAAACTAGCCAGCCACGTTGTCTTCAATAGCAAGCTCCTCCAATGCGGTCAGGCACGGCTGACCTTTTGATTGAGTGTATCAAAGTTGTCACGCGTTTGCAAATTTATTAATAGAATTCATAACTTTTATATAATAGTTCTATCCAAAGAAAATCCCCACCATCAATGACAAAAAAGCTCAGCACCGACCATTCAGGTCCTAAGTACTGAGCGATTATCATGACCGCTATGACAGGCTAATGTCCCCCACTACTCAAATCCGCAGGCCAATTTGATTCGACGACCGTTTGCGGAACATATTGGCGATTCAATAGTGCCAGCCACTGCCGGACAATCTTGCTCAAGGTAAAGTCATGACTGCGTTGCCGAGCGCGCGCGGCATATTCAGCGCGACAGTCAAAATCAGTTAACAGTGGCATTAAGCCAGTAATCAGAGCATTAACATCGCGGGCCGGAGTCAACACACCGTACTGGCCACCCTGCAAGTACTCGGCTGAGCCAGTATTCCACATTGAGACGATCGGTAACCCCATCGTCATCGCTTCCCCCATAACTAATGGCATCCCTTCCCAACGCGAAGTCATCATGAAGACACTCGCCTGTTGATAATGCGCCCGTAACTCAGTATCTTTCAGCGCACCCCGATAAATAATGCGGTCACGAACATCGAGTTCAGCCATCAACCGATTGAACGTCGCTAATTGGTCTTCGGGACCAGTCCCCGCGACTGCAATTTGCCAATCATCGGGCAAGGCTCGCGCAACTGTCAACAAATAATCGAGCCCCTTATGTTGCAGGTCAATACGACCAGTGTAGGCAATGATATGTTGCGCCAAGTCGGCCTGCTGACCATGAGCTTGCATGGTCGGTGGATTATAGAACTTGACCGTATGGGCGTTAAAACGTGAGTAGCCTTCCCAATCATAATCGGTCAATGTCACGACCGTATCAGCCGCTAAGAGCCCTGCGACCAGTTCATCTTGCATTTGGACGTAATACTGATTGAGGTAGATATCAACATTATTGTGCATCCACGCAATGACATTGACCCGTGGAAAACGCTGTTTGATTGCCGGAGCAAAACTCGTCAGTAAACCTCCCGGGAGAATAACGGCATCGTAAGCTCCCGACCCAATCGTCGTGAGTAAATCATCTATTTGAGGCGCATAAACGGTCAACGGATCAGCGCCAAAGTAATTAAGTACCGTCGCACTTGCAGGCCGGCGCGCCGTGATAAGCGGTGCGCTCAGTTCATAGAAAGACCGGGGTTGGGCCAAGGAGTAAAAAGGCAACTTCGGCTTGCGAGGTCAACGCATTGCCGAGGACCGTCGCCGCTCGTTTGACACCATCCATCACTAAATTCTCGACTGTTATCAAAATTTTCATTAGCATCGTTGACTGGCGATTAAACAACCAGTCGCTCCTTTCCACATAAACTCGGTTCATGGAACCGGAATCGACGATGTTAGGCTGAGCTGATTGCGTCAGACCCGTTCATCCTTAACTAATCACCATCACTAGTATCAGCTTAGGTAGCGTTATTATAACAGGAATAATTAAAAACCAATTAAAATATGCTCACAATTCACATTATGCTAGTCATTGCAAGTTGCTTCTTGATTAAACGTCAGTTAGCTAGGTTCTGATTAAGACGTCATAGGCTACATTCCAGCACCAATCAGCACTTGTTGACATACCACTAGTATTGCTTGATATACACGCAATCTGAAATAAGTCGCCCATGCTGAGTTGACAGTATCCAATCGACACAATTAATAGCGCACAAAAATAGCGTTGCTACTGGAGGCACAGGCCAGTAGCAACGCTATTTTCAAATTAAGATTTTAACTGCTTATTTTAAACCCTTCCATTGCCAATCATTAACTTCTGGCAAGTCAGTTCCGGCATCCCGGATATAGGCATTGTGTTTAGCAAGCATATTATCCATGGATTGAACGAAGGCCGCACCAGTGTTTTCCATTGCTGGTTGCGCCGCAATTGCCGACTTAGCTAAGTCGAAGCGGTCCATCTGGTTCATGACCCGTACGTCGAATGGTGTGGTAATATCACCATTTTCACGGTAACCGTGGACGTATAAGTTATGGTTGTGACGATCAAAGAAGATGTCACGAACTAAGTCTTCGTAACCGTGGAAAGCAAAGACCACTGGTTTGTCCTTAGTAAAGTAATGGTCAAACTCAGCATCTGACAAGCCCCGCGGATCCTTTTCAGGACTACGTAACTTCAAGATGTCGACCACGTTCACGAAACGAATCTTCATCTCTGGGAAACTGTCGTGTAGTAATTGGATGGCAGCCAACGTTTCAAGCGTTGGTTCCGTCCCAGCAGCTGCAAAGACAATGTCTGGTTCGCTACCTTGGTCCGTACTTGCCCAATCAATGATACCAAGACCATTGTCAACTAATTGCTTAGCTTCTTCAATGCTGAACCATTGTTGACGTGGGTGTTTTGACGTAACCACGTAGTTGATCTTTTCTTGGCTCCGGAAAATGACGTCACCGACAGCTAATAACGTGTTGGCATCGGCTGGTAAATATTCACGAATGTATTCTGGTTTCTTTTCGGCCAAATGAGTTAATGCACCTGGATCTTGGTGGGTATAACCATTATGGTCTTGTTGGAATACAGTTGAAGCCGCGATAATGTTAAGTGATGGGTACTTTTTACGCCAATCAAGTTCATTGGCTTTACGTAACCACTTGAAGTGTTGCGTCAACATTGAGTCCACAACGCGTAGGAAGGCTTCATAACTGGCAAATAACCCATGACGTCCAGTTAAGACGTAACCTTCTAACCAACCTTCAGCTTGGTGTTCAGATAACTGAGCATCTAAGACCCGGCCAGCTGGTGCTTCATATTGGTCACTATCTGGATGAATGTCTTCCATCCATTGACGATTAGTGGTTTCGAAGACACCATATAAACGGTTAGACATGGTTTCATCAGGTCCGAACAACCGGAAGTTATCAGGATTTTTCTTGATGACATCCCGCAAATAGTCTGACCAAACGATCATATCTTGCTTAACATTCGCGCCTTCTTTGGACGTATCGACCGCATAATCACGGAAGTTTGGTAAGTTCAAGGCTTTCGGATCGACCCCACCATTGGTGATTGGGTTAGCAGCCATCCGACTGTCCCCAGTAGGAATAATTTCTTTAATATCATCCTTCAAAGAGCCATCTTCATTGAAGAGTTCTTTTGGTTGATATGATTCGAGCCAATCAACTAAAGCATCCGCATGTTCCATGTCATTTTGATCAACAGGAATCGGAATTTGATGAGCACGGAATGAACCTTCGATCTTATCACCGTCCCATGACTTCGGACCAGTCCAGCCCTTAGGTGCGCGGAAGACGATCATTGGCCATACTGGCAATGTTGCATCGTTATTTTCGCGAGCATGCTTCTGGATTGCCTTGATCTTTTCAACGGCTTCATCCATGGCCTTAGCTAAGGCTGGGTGAACCTTTTCAGGATCGTCACCTTCAACGAAGATTGGTTCCCAATTCATGCTTTCGAAGTATTCCTTAATCTTAGCATCAGAAGTCCGACCAAAAATCGTTGGATTAGAAATCTTAAAACCATTTAAGTTCAAGATTGGTAAAACAGCCCCGTCGTTGATTGGGTTAATGAACTTCGTTGATTGCCATGAAGTTGCTAATGGACCCGTTTCGGATTCCCCATCACCAACAACAACCGCGGCGATTTCGTCAGGATTGTCAAGAATTGCCCCAACCCCGTGTGAAATTGAGTAACCAAGTTCGCCACCTTCGTGGATTGAACCGGGTGTTTCAGGTGCCGCATGGGAAGCAACCCCACCTGGGAATGAGAATTGCTTGAAGAGCTTTTGCATCCCTTCAACATCCTGCGTAATTTCTGGATAAATATCGGTGTAAGTACCGTCAAGGTAAGAGTTTGAAACCATCACTTGACCACCATGACCTGGACCTTCAACGTAGAACATCTTCAAACCGTACTTGTTGATGACCCGGTTAAGATGAGCATAGATAAAGTTTTGACCGGCAATCGTCCCCCAGTGACCAATTGGATGAACCTTAACGTCACTGGCCTTCAATGGCCGTTGTAATAGTGGATTATCTTTTAAATAAAGTTGACCAACTGATAAGTAGTTGGCAGCACGCCAGTACTTATCAACTTTTTGCAAATATGCTGGTGATGAGTAATCTGTTGTCATTTCAAAAACACTCCTTAATTTGCTTTTCACTTGAACGCTAACTGTTTAAATGTTTTCGTTTACAAGTTCTATTTTAACAACTCATTTCAAAAAATCAACCTTTTTGTTAATTGGAACGGTCCAATTTTATAAATTAAAACAAAAAAACAAGGCTCATCCCTTGGGACACCTTGCTTTTAGATTAATATATTTTTTAATAATTTGTACACAGAATGATTGAAGCAGCCCATCAATTAGCTTTAATATGCCCAGAATTAACACCGGCGCCCTGATTAGTTAGTGGCAACCAGTTCAGTGCTTTTAATAGATAGCGGTCCCAGAAATCCCACTCGTGCGCTCCAGAACCGACCACATATTCATGCGAAACTTTTTTTGGCCGTTAGAAAATGATCAAATTCATCATTCGCTGGCTTTAAGCCGTCCTGATCGCCAATCGCCATAAAAATCGCGGGTAAAGCGACGTGAGCTGCCAGTAATTTAGTTACGAGCACTTGCGGGTTTAATTCCGAATGACCAGCAGCTGCTAGATCTGGGCCAAAAACGCCATGCTGATATGCGGCCGTTTCCGCAAACCACTGAGGTTTTGCCGGTAACTTTTCCATTCCGGGTCGCACATTCAGTCCGGCTGATAAACTCACAATGGCCCCAAAAATATCGTGAAATTTTAGTCCGTTATACAGCGCCCCGTAACCACCCATTGATAATCCGCCAATAAAAGTTTGGTCACGCTGGTGTGATAGTGGAAACGTCCGGCGTGTAAAATCAATCAATTCCTGACCAATAAATTGACTATACGTCTCCCCAGACCAAGGATGATCAGTATAGAAACTATTCTCGCCCGCTGGCATCACGACAGCCAGGTTCCGTTCGTCGGCCCAGCGCTGGATTCGTGTGCCACTAATCCAGTCGACTTCACTACCTAAGATACCGTGCAATAAGTACAGGGTGGCAAACGGACCCTGAATCGGGCGCGGCACGCCCTGCTCATCTGGGACCAATTTATCCGTTGGTAAACACACCATCAGGGGAACGGTCCGGTGTAAACTAGCCGCCATAAAATTAATACGAATCAGTGCCATGACACCTCAGACTCCTAACTATTCGTTGACACAAACGTTGTATACTTCATATATTGATAATGTAGTCGCATATTAGACACTTCAAAGGGTGTCCCATCATCTAAGAAGAAAATCCCACTCATCAGGCCCACCGGTTCATTTGGCTGCAAATGTAACAACTCTTGATCAGTCGTATTGGACGCATCGGCCGCAATCGATAAGAATGATTTGGTCACTGCGGCGTGCAAGGTCTTTTGCACGTAATTAAAGATCGAGCCACTGACCACTTGCCGGTTCAACTGGGGCACAAGCTTGATTGGAATATAGCCACTTTCAATCATGAAAGGCTGGTCATCCAGTAATCGCAGCCGTTTGATTTCATAAACAAACTCGTCAGCAGTTAAAAATAAGTCTTGTTGCAACTCTTGACTTGCAGGAATGACGCGAAAGTCTAATAATTGAATACTGGGCTTAGCACCCTCAGTATTTAAACTGTCCGTAATTCCTAGGTTAGTTCCTTCATACTTAAACGAAGATTGATTTTTAAGATATAATGGATTAATGAACGTTCCCGAACCCCGCTTCTTGAAAATCAGGCCCTTATTGGCTAGCACGTTAAGCGCGCGCTTAATCGAGCTACGACTTACCTGATACTGTTCGCTAAGACTACGTTCATCTGGAAGCTTCTTATCAACAAATTCATTCGCCATGATCCGTTTATTGAGATCATTGATGACTTGTTGATAAACTAGGTCAGCCATTGTAATCCCTCCTTTGAGGTTATTTCATACCTCAAGTATAGCAGAATTAATGGCGTTTGGGTGAATTGTTCCGGTCCATTTATAAAATTGGACCGTATTTTTAATAAATGTGAGGTTAACAATAATGTCAAAAAAGAAGAAAAAAGATCAATTAGGTAAAACACTTGTTGAAAAGATTTTGGATAAAGCAAATATCAGCTATCAACAATATGAATTTCCAACCGAAGCGGAAGGCGACGTTCAACAATTACAAGTCGACCACCTCGGTGTTGACGAACATCATATCTACAAGACCTTAGCGCTGATTGGTAACAAGACTGGTCCCGTCGTCGGTGTCTTGCCGTTAGATGAGCACCTCAGCTATAAAAAATTGGCTAAGCTATCCGGCAACAAAAAAGTTGGCATGATTCCATTAAAGGACTTGGAACGAACTACCGGATACCAACACGGCGCCAACACACCAGTTGGTATTTGGGAAACTAAGAAGTTTCCCATCTACTTAGACGAGACCGCTAAGCAGCAAGGTAAGATTCTCGTATCTTCGGGTAAAATCGGGCGTTCAATTGAAATCGACGCTGATGATCTACGCAAGCTCGTGCACGGCACTTTTGGTCCAATAACGGAGTAGCCTCGTGGATAACTTGATCAAGAATAACGGCATCGTCTTGCTGGTCATCATTGTTTTACCCGGACTATTCGCTTGGTTACTGACGATTATCAACCGACAAACCAAAGCGAATCTGGTCAACCACTACGGTATTAACAGTCAAGTCTACTGTGGTTTTCTGGGCATCATCATCCACGAGCTTAGCCATCTAATCCTCGCACTGATTTTTCGCCACGGCATCCAATCGGTCCGGCTGCTCAAACGCCCTCACCTCCATCCTGAAGATGAGTCGGCGGATGATCTGGCACTAGGCTATGTTAACCATACTTGGAATCGGCACAGCCGGTATCAAGTCATTGGTAACCTGTTCATTGGTGTCGCCCCCATCTTCGGATGCACAGCGGCACTCCTTGGACTAGACTGGCTACTCGCTCCTGGCCTATTTCAAGCCATCTTCAAATTAGCTGATACACCCGAACAACCACAATGGGCTGCAAGTTTTCACGCGTTAACCAGTACGCCAACGAGTTGGTGGCAACTATTAATGTTGCTCTTTCTAACCCTCGTCATTGTGATTGGTGGCTTCGATCTAAGTCCCGCTGATTATCAGAATAGTGCGATCGGGTTGTATAGCACCATCGTCATCATTATCGTGCTGACTACCTTACTGACGTTCATCGGTATCACCGGTTGGATCCATACGTTAGTTACTTGGGGACTAATGGTCGCCATTATCTTGGGCTACTCACTACTCGTGTCCCTACTAGTCATGTTGGTAACCCATCTTCTGACCAACCGTGCCTGATTTAGATTGCCAGCCTTAAAACCAGAATAAGGGCTAAAAAGGCCATCACAAGAATTCACGATACATTCTTGTGATGGCCTTTTTCGTTAGCCAATATAAATGGTAATTGCATCATCTGATAACATGATCTCAGCTCAAAGAACTAGTGATTCAACTAGACGTAGGGATGCCATTACGCCTTATCATCCGCCGTCCACTCAGCCTTAAATTGGTCAACAAACTCGTGCATCACCGCTGTCCGGTGGGCTGCCAGTGCTTTGGCAGTATCCGTATTCATGAGAGCTGCTAACTTGAACAACTTTTCATAGAAGTGATTGATAGCCGTGCCGGGCTGGTGTCGATATTGTTCACGCGTCATATGTTCACGTGGCGCAATTGCCGGGTCATAGATTTTTTCACCGACATGACCTGAATAATACAACGCCCGGGCGATCCCGATAGCGCCAATCGCGTCTAACCGATCCGCATCCTGAACGACTTGCCCTTCAAGACTTAATTTTTGAGGGCCGTTGAAGGATTTGCTGAATGACATGTGATCAATAATTGCAAAAATAGCCGTTTGATCGTCAGCCGTAACATTTTGCGCGTTCAATTGAACAATCAAATCTTGATGCGCCTTCGCTGGGTTGGCCATCAATTTATCGTCGATCACATCATGCAGCCAAGCTGCCGCTAAAGTCAGATTTAAATTCGCCCCTTCGTCTTTTGCCAGCCGGCGTGCTAGCCGGTTGACCCGCTGCAAATGATCGCGACCATGCCCACTATGATCGTGAGCAAGCTTTTGCAAAGCATACGTTTGAATTGCTGTTAATTGTGTTTCAGTTATCATACACTCATCCTATCCCTGGGTCTGGTAGTACGCCCGTAACTTCTTGATCGTTCCCCGGCTAAAGGTCAAGTGATCATGATTGTCCATGCTAATCACGCCCTTATTAAAATCAACCGTAATCACATGGTCAAGGTTGAGGGCATAACTTTGAAACTCATTAAAAAAATGCATCGCTGTCAGTTGTTCCTTAATCGTATTTAAATTCTTATGTACGACATAGGACTGGGTCGTCGTCACGATTCGCGTGGTCCGCAGCCCATGTTCCTTCTCACAGTAGATGATATCTTTAAGCTTCAGCGTTAATAATAACGCACCACTTCGAATCGTTAAAGTCGGTTCAGCAGATTGCTGTAACATACCTAACCGTTTTTTTACGACTTGTAGGACTCTTTGTACTTCTGGAACAAACTTTGCCTTATCGAACATATTTGTTTTTGAAATAAACCCGGTTGGTGTTGTCATCGCACTCAACGTATCCGGGATCATGTCATCACGCACCGTCACATAGACAATAAACCCATCAGGATCATAATCACGAATCTTAGAGGCCAATTGAATGCCATTGATTTCGCGTTGTAAAACGATATCTAAAAAATAAAGATTTGGTCCGCCGCCATCCTTTACCGCCGCTAACACATCGGTCGGCTGCCATACTGAGACTAACTCATAATTAAAGTGCAATGCCTCCAGCTGTGCCGTAATGATGTCGTTTAACCAGAGACGCTGTTGTTCTTGATCGTCACTGATAAACACCTTCATATCAATCACTCTTCCCAATGTAAAGCAGATTAACAAACAAACCACTGTTGATCCACTCTATCCCAATTTAAATTGCTTACAATCATTTTATATGATACTAAAGCCCCGCCATTCCAGCAACCAAAAAAACACGTATGGACCAAATAACTGACATTACTTGGTCCACCGCATTCAGCTTATTTTTCAATTTGTTGTGGCTTGGTCTGTACTTGATTAAGTCGCAATAATTCATCCGTGCGCAATTTATTAACAATCAGTTGAGCCGCTGCGGTTGTTAAACTGTGACTGAGATCCTGATCAGAAATCGTAATTGGATCATCGGGATGATGAAGTTGATTCGTTAATACCGTAATAAAATTGTCGTAAGCTCGCTTGGGATAGCCAGTCGCAGTCACTTGGTCGATTCCCTGACGAATTTTATCCAGTGGATAACTCGGTTTTAGTAAGCTAATGACAATAATATCCGCCAATTGCATAATTTGATATTTCTTCTTGACTGGTGACAAGATCACTTTATGTTTGACATAATTATTGATCATTGCGGCAGTAACTGGATCAGCACCTAATGGCTGCAACGTTTCATTAATTAATAATAGGACCTGATCCATATATAAGTCAAAGTTTGGTAACTCGATCCACTTCGGCAGAATCACCTTTGCCATGCGGGCTTGCCAATCTGCATAAGTCTCATTAGCTGCCATGCTGCGTCCTCCTCTGATAAATAGGTTACATTAATTATACCTAGATTAACTAGTCTTGTAAACTAGATGACATTGTAAATCACATTAATTTCTGAATATGGTATCATTTATGGGTTAATGCAAATACAAATGAAAAGTAGGTTATGTAGTATGTATGAAATGACCAAAAAGCTCCGTGTCGGTGATGATGTTAAAGAAATGATCCCACAAGCAGTGATTGCCGGACTTTGGGACCGTCTCAAAGCGATGCGCAAAGAGAAATTATTGATTGATAGCACGATGGCCATCATGTTCAGTGACGACTACGAAGACAATAAAATTTTCTTCATGACACTTCAAAAATCCGGCTCATTCGCCAATGAATATGAAATGGCCTATGATGGGCCCAAAGACTTCCTCGGCCATGGGACGATTGTTATTATCAAAGACCGTCCCCGTACGATTCAAATGAGCATCTCGGACGCTAATAAAGCTGAAGACACCAATGACGATGCGACTGATGAGCAAAAGTAGGCTCGCACTTTAAATCACATCATGATTGCTAATAAGCTGCTCAGGTGGTGACCGATGTTCACTGACTACCCCGAATTTGTACCTGGTTATGCTACAGACTTTCAGATTCGTGCTCACTTAGGTTGTCACGACTGATTGCTAGCTCTATCAACTAGTTGAGACAGCACCTTGCTAACAACACCCCTAAGTGTGCAAAAAAATCCGTTGTCATCAATGTGTATGTACCGAATAAAAGCACCGTCAGGATTCGCTGACGATGCTTTTATTTATTGTATTTCGATCTTACCTTCGCTATCCGCAACGGTTTTTGGCAACGTCACGGTCAGCAGTCCTGCTTGATAATGCGCTTGAATCTCTTCGCGCACGACATTCGTTAGATGAAACTTCCGGGTAAAGTCCGCGTCCATTCGTTCGCGATGGAGTACGCGCCCGTCATCGTTGCGATCGTCTTGCGACCGGTGCGCCCGAATAGTTAGCCATTCGTCAGCATACTTCACCGTAATAGCGTCCTTATCAAAACCGGGTAATTCTGCCGTTACGGTGTAATCATCGTCATGTTCAACCACGTCCGTTTTCATCCCAACGTGTGCGTTTAAGACGTTCTCTGCTTCCCGGTGAGCCCGCTTCAATAATTTGGTGGGCTTTAGTAGATCATCCAGATGATGACCGAATAATTGCTGGCGCATGTCAATAACCTCCATATCAAATCAATTATTAGTAAGCCTGTTGGTGAATGGCTTCAGCAAGTAAATCTAAGGCATGGTCACGCGTGCCAACTTGGTCCATATCAAAGATGATCGAATCAATGTCGCCACCTTTGAAATCAAATTGTTCGAAGTAGATGTACGGGTCTTCGCCTTCAACTTTTAGGAAAGCGGCTTCAATCTTTTGATCAAAACCGGCCGCCCAATCCGCATCGTCCATCTGATTGAAATCTGCACGGGTCACGTAACCACGGTCACGAATTAAATCCATCGCTTTTTTTGACATCACTATCTTGATAAACCAATTTCTTCGAATCCTCATGAATCTTAGTTTTCGTTTCTACTGGCATCATTAAAGATCTCCCTTTACTTGGTATACCCTTAGTTTAGCACCATTCATTGGAAACGTTAACCATCTTTCTCGCAATCGCATTATTTGGGCTTAAAGGGTTGCCAGTAGGCCCGCTGACTACGATAGACCAATTAATTAACCGTCGCGGGGGCTGACAAAACGGGTGATAAGCCTTATAATATTAGCTACTTCGCGTTATACTTAAAGTAACTAATATTATGAAATGAGGAATGTTTCTTTGGACAGTGGCCAGATAATTTTAAATTTAGTCATTATTGTCATTACGTTCTTCGTCGCGGCTTTCTTTGTGGCCTGTGAATTTGCACTCGTTCAGACCCGCCCTAGCGCTCTCGAAGAAGAACAAAAAAAACGTGATAAACCGTCAAAACGGATCGCAACTTCTTTGCACATGGTCCGCAACCTTAACGAGTATCTTTCAACCACCCAAGTGGGGGTCTCGTTAGCTGGTATCATTTTAGGTTGGATTGGTGAACAAACAACTGAACACTTTGTGCTTGATTTCTTATCCCTCTTCAACCTATCCGTCTCAACCGCGGTATTACGAGGTATTAGTATCGTCATTGGGGTTTTCCTACTGACCTACTTAGAAGTGGTCTTAACCGAAATCGTGCCTAAAAATATCGCAATCGACATGCCACTCAAAGTAATGGCAGTCATTACGACACCATTACGGTGGTTCCACGTGATGTTCTACCCCTTTGTATGGTTGTTGAATGTCTCATCAGCTGGCGTCGTCAAAATGTTAGGCATCCCAGTTGCGAATGAAGATAATGATGTTTATTCACAAGCCGAAATTCTTAACCTATCACGAAATGCCGTAACTGGCGGTGAGCTTGAACGTAACGATTACCTTTACATGGAGCGGGCATTTGAGTTCAATGACAAGATCGCTAAGGATATCATGATCGACCGTACTCAGCTAGTTGTGATTGATATCAACGATACCGTCAAGCAAGCCATTCGCGTTTATTTACAGAAACGCTTTAGCCGCTTACCCGTCGTAGCTAACAATGATAAGGACAAGATTCTGGGTTACGTTTATAACTATGACTTAATTCGCCAAGGTGAAGTTGACGATGATATTCGGGTCAATAAGTTATTGCGTAATATCATTACAATTCCTGAAACTACACCGATTCAAGCTATTCTCCAAAAGATGATCGACAAACAAACGCCGATCGTCGTCGTGGTTGATGAATATGGTGGGACCAGTGGGATCGTCACTGATAAGGATATTTACGAAGAACTTTTCGGAACCGTCAATGACGAAATCGACAATGTTTCTAACGAATACATCGAAAAGCAGGCCGATGGCACTTACCGCATCAGTGGTAAGATGACCATCTACGACTTTGAACGCTACTTCAAGACCGACTTACAAGAATTTGAAGATTCCGATGTTGTCACTTTGACCGGTTATATTTTGGATAATTTTCCTAAAATCCAAGCCGGTGATACGATTCAAATCGGTAACTTCAATTTCAAAGCGCTTGATTTTGAAAATGCTTATATCAATTGGTTTGAGGTTAGCGCCCAGAGGGATAGCACACCTGACGATCATAATGACGATCAAACACAAGACTAAATATTTACACGCACTACTTAAAATGGCACTTAAGAAAGTTGATTTCTTAGGGGCCATTTTTTTGTATCCGGCGAACTTCAACTGGTCAACTTTGGTACTTTTATATGATAAGTCGTGTGAATTGCCACTAACCTGTTGTACATAAATTGGATGCGGTTGATTTAAGGGAAAGCCTACTAAAAATTAAGTTTATCTTAAGCCGGCCGTTATCACGACAAACTGCGACGATTCGGAGCCGTAGTCGTTTGCAATTAAGTAGTGCCCAGCGTAAACTAAAACTAATGTAAAACAGAAATGAGGAACTGCTGTGAGTGAATCAACAATCAATATCATTTATATCTCCATTGAAGGCAATACCCGCTCATTTGTCACTGGTATGCAGGATTACGCCAAGACCCAGCATGCAGCTGATGATAGCAACCCGTTAATTACCTTAAAAGAAATCACCGAACAGTCAGACTTTGCCATTGAGACTGAACCCTACTTCGCCTTTGTCCCAACCTACCTTGACGGTGGTAACGGCATTGACAATGGGGTTAAGGAATTGATGACCAACGTGTTAGGTGAATATCTTAACTACGATCAAAACTCACGGTTCTGTCTCGGAGTTGTTGGTTCTGGTAACCGTAACTTTAACGATCAGTACTGTCTAACCGCTCGGCGTTATGCTGAACAACTTGACACGGACATGATTGCGGATTATGAGCTTCGCGGGACTGCCGTTGATACTGAACGCGTCTATAACGTGATGAAAGACCGTTTGGCCGCCTATTTAGACAATCAAACCTTTTAATCGAATTAACCAAACAATCAAGGTCCAAGTTAGTTTTCGCTAACTTGGACCTTGATTGTGTTCACAGCACGAAGTTGACCAATCGCCTCAGTAACGACGATTTCACGCTATTCCGTTGCCTTATCCTTATCAAATATCGTGGGGCCGATGACTAGTGATTCCGCTAATAAGGTTTCATTGTACAATTTAAAAACGTACTTCTGATACTTGACCTCTCGTTGTGAAATCATATCCAAATATTGCCGTTCTTGTTCGAGTGCATTCATAAATGCTCGCATCTCTAATTCTTTTTCTGCACCAGTAAATTCCGGTCGCCGAACAACGTCAACCCAGGCCCGTGCAAAATCACGAGTCCTAGTCCGTTGTTTCTGGGTCATCAAATCAAAAATGACGGATTCTTTCACATTCGGCGGCAAATACATTTTCTGAACTGTATCAATCGCGTGGTGAACCATCGCCACCCGAATCTGATCAATCTCACTAGTTGCCTCATCATCAGTCAACGCCGGCTTTAGCAACCAGCGAAAAATAATCGTCGGCACGACCATACTCAGAATAATCAACGTACTGGCAGCCATTAGAACCAAGTTAAAGTCACCACGTCCGACCGCAGTATCGGTTAACGTATAGGCTAAGGCCAGCGTTACCGCACCGTGCACGCCACCTAGCGCAAAAATCCATGCGGGCCGATTTTTGAAACTCAACCGCAACCGACCGTAGCTGTAACGCACCAGCACATTGCTAATATACAGAACAAGCCCAATCAACAAAAAGTTCAAGGACCCATGCCCGAATTGTTCGTTAACAAGAATTTTGATAAACATGAATCCAAGAACCACAAACACCATGCTATTAAAGATTTCAGTAATCATGCTCACCAAGTCAAAAGCAAAATGAACTTGTTGTGCATTAATTAACCGGCTTCGTTGGGCTTCCGCATTATGCACTAATCCCGCAACCACAACCGTAATGATTCCAGAAACGTGAATCGCCTCAGCAGCATAATACAAAATAAAGGGCGTAATCACGTACATCAACAGCGACGCATTCAACGAATTATACGAAGAGCGTAACAATACTTGCCGAAACAGAACCATGATCCAGGCACTGACAAAACCAAAGAGTACCCCACCCACAGCTGAAATAATAAAATCAATAATCGTTTGCCCATAGTTAATATAGCCATTAGCATACCAGAGAACCGCCATGTTCAATAAGATGATGCCAGAAGCATCATTAAACAACGACTCCATTTTTAAAAAAGTTCCCTCAGTTGATGGCATCTCCAAACCGTTCGTCACCGATTCCATTGCCGTGGCGTCGGTCGGCGTACTGATAGCCGCTAGAATAAAAGCTAACGGCAAGCCGACTAATCCCAGCCCTGCCAAGCTAAATCCCGCGACAATTAAGGCAAGAATGACTAGTCCAACTGTCGTTTGGATAATGTGCTTTAATTCCTTACCAACAGCATTCAGTCGAGTGGCTTGTCCTTCAAAAAACAGGAGTGGCGCAACAATCAGGCCAATAAAGATTTCAGAATTGAAGTTTTCAATATGATTGCTCAAAACTGGAATAAAAAACAAGCCAATACCGACGATCAGACTCAAGTAGTTCACAGATATTTGCGGCATTACCCGGGAAATAAAAATACTAACAACCGCAGCCAACACCAGAATAAAACTGGAAACCATCAAATTCACGTACTCACCTCATTTTATTAATTAATTCATTTATTCTATCCGATAATGCTCAAATTGTATCGTCAATCGTCTCCATCATCACTTTCAAAGAATCAAAAAAGCTTTCAAGGCATTTGACCTTAAAAGCTTTGTTAATATCACGGGGCCCACCTGCTCCTTAACCATTTAATAAGTGTTCTCGCCGGGCGCGCCACAAGACTAACGCCAAACTACCTAACATTAAGATAGTCACCGTAATAAACAATAACGAGTAGGAGAACTGAGCCACCATCATGCCACCGAACAATGGTCCCACAGCTCGTCCCAATGACAAAGCCATGTTGTATCGGCCTTGATATTTTCCGCGCTGATCATCAGCCGCCATATCATCGACCCAGGCGGGTGCAATCGGTAAGCCAATGACCTCACCGATCGTTAAAACCACCATGATAATAATAAAATCAACGTATTGCCGGGCAAATACTAATCCCAAGAATGATAAGGCAAATAGCGTAATGCCCAAGCCAATCTGAGTGCCAATCTTAAATCGTTCGTTGAATAACGCCACGATTGGCTGACTCACAATAATTAATAGCCCGTTAATCGTCCAAACTTCACTATACCGGCGGAACGGAATCCCCAAGTTGGTCATGTGCACGGAAAGAATACTTTCCCATAAGGCATAACTCAGATAAATGGTGAAAATCATCAAACAAATCATCCAGATTAATTGACGGTGATTTTTAGGCGTCACATCCCGCTTCTGCGGCGCAGCTTTCTCTGTCCGAACAGTCGGTGTGACGTTAAAGGTACTTAGCGTAATCGCCATAAGGCCAAGGTAGCAAACTGTTGCCACCATGAACACCACATTGATACCTAGTTCCAACAAGTAACCGACCAATAATGTCCCAATAACGACCCCAACGTTGAGTGCTAAATAAAGCATGTTAAAAACATACCGGTTGGATCTAGTCGTTACCGTTGCGGCATAGGCATTGACGACTGTCATGCTGATACCATCACCAAAGCCGACAATGATCAAGCCAATCGCGTAAGGCCACAAACTATGCCAGAAAATCAACGTTGTTAAAATTGCGGTCGAAATACCACCACCAAGTAGCGCTGTATAATATGGTCGCCAGTGATCAAACAAGCGCCCGCCAATAAAGTTACCAGCAATCATAGCCAACGACATCAAAAAAAGAATAATTCCCGAAAACGTCAAGCTTTGTTTGAGATAATTATGCATGTAGACCGTTGTTAATGGCCACATAAAAGCGGCACCCGCATTATTCAGCAAATTGGCTAGAAACAGCCACCGTAACCGAACTTCTTTTTGCATCTCCTCACCACATTTCTGATTTAAGTTTATTCATTGAGAAAACAATACCCTAAATAGTATACGCCGCCTGACCGTTTTTACCTACCAATCAGGTCGCAAAAGGTGCTGAGTAGTCTACGAAATCATTTTTACTTAAGCCGCGCTTAGCATCAAGTCTTACACTGCATGTTGTTTACAATCGCAACGCTGTAGTCGCAGCCTAGGCCCGTGCTTTGACCATTTGGTGCATTCTAAATGCGGCCCCCACTCGGCGGAGCCGTTTCATCCGTTTTAGTATTGTTCCGAGAAGCACTGACCACGTGTATACTAAAGTCAAAAAGGAGCAATTGACATGAGACTTTTCACCATTCCAGCCGAACAAACGGCATTTAGTACCAAAGAGGTTGTCGCCATCACCGGTATGACCAAGGATGCCCTCCGTTATTATGAACAACAACGGTTGATTGGGCCCGTACCACGCAACCACAACAACTACCGACAGTATTCACGTCAAAATTTAGAGCGTCTACAATTCGTTGCCACTTTTCGGCAATTAGGCCTTGATCTAAAACTACTCAGCGGTGACGGCCACATTCCAAACCGGGCCCAGCGAATCCAAGAACTGAGCTCATATCGTGCTACTGTGAAAAAGCAAATCGCTCAATTACAGGCAACTGATCAGTTTTTAGCACATAAGATTGCTTACTTTGAAGCTTCTCCAAATCATTAACCAACTTTTTTACTTTTTACTTGCTATCGTGTGGACACCATAGTTTATACTAACGGCACACTTAATCAAAGAAGGTTACGATATTATGAAAACAATTGCTATTAACCAATACGGTTCCGCAGATGAATTTACGATGGTCGACATGCCCACGACCGAACCACAAGCTGATGAAGTTCAAGTTGCGATTCACGCCTTTAGTCTCAATCCCATGGATATTGCTGGCCGGATGGGAGCCCTATCCTCACCTTTTACTGACTTATGGGCCTTTCCATTGGTCTTAGGTTGGGATTTCGCTGGTGTCATTACCAAAATGGGCAAGGCCGTCACTGGTTTTAACATCGGTGACGCTGTGTTTGGTTCCGCCGCGCCTGCCCACGCAGCTAATAACGGCACTTATGGTGAATTTATTACTGTTAATACTAAAGAATTAGCCCATCTCCCAGCAGGCTTATCATTTGATCAAGCTGCTGCTTTGCCAATCGCTGGACTAACCGCTTATTACGGCATGAAGCACAATCTTAAGCTGCAATCCGGACAGAAGATTCTGGTGCAGGGTGGAGCTGGTGGTGTTGGCCTCTTTGCAATTCAAATTGCTAAAGCCTTTGGCGCTTACGTCGCGACCACCGCTAGTGCTAATCACCGTGACTTGTTAACTCGCCTAGGGGCCGATGAAGTCATTGATTACCACGAAACCGATCCTGCCGCCGTCTTGCACGACTATGATGCCGTTTTTGACACCGTTGGTGATATTGATACTGGTCTCAAGGTCCTAAAAGCTGACGGCCAGCTCGCAACCATTGCCGGCCAACCGACGGACGAGCAGCAACATGATCAACAGAAAAAAGTTGCCTTTCAGTTCACCCAAGGCTCATCACAAGACCTAGCCGACTTAGCCCAATTAGTTGTCAGCGGTCAAGTGAAGCTAACCGTTGCGACATTACCGTTCTCCGTAGCCAATGTCATTAAGGGTCATCGATCCATCGAAAGTCGCCATACGACGGGTAAAATCGTCATTCACGTGACGGATTAACCAATCCTGCTACTCGATAAATATCTTCCGGCACCATTCTTAGTAGCTAGTCCCACTGTAAAAATGAACGTTCAGAGTTCGAAGGACTTCTGAACGTTCATTTTTATTTTAGCGGCCCAATTAGCCATGGCACACTTGGTAGCAAACCAACCAATTTAATTTAATGAATCACTTTAAACTTCGCAGCACACTTAACAACCAGTTATAATTCACGATGCCATGATGAATTTGGACTAAGTTCAAACTGTCTCAACCAGGTCGTACTAATATTAATTCGACAATCCATAAAAATTAATATTGAAATGTCCGGTTTTTGAACCTGATTGTCGACTACCACCCCTGATGATTGTTATAATATAATTAAACACTGCCAACCGGTGTAATCTTTCAACAATTGAGGTGACAACATGGCGAATAACAACTTTGGCTTGGCGTTAGGCTTCCTAGTGATTCTGTTGCTCTGGATCTATCAACGCGTGCGAATGCCTAAGATGCGCTCACTCGCTGGCTACATGTCGCGACGCGCGATTGAAAATGAGGAAACATGGCGGTTCGCACAACGCTTCTATTCAATGTTTGGCATCGAAATCTTTTCCATTTTGTTAATCGGCGCGATTATTGGTGGTCTGTTCAAGATTCCGCTATTGCAAAGCTTTAATTTTCAAGCCATCGCCTTAGCGGTTGGTTTGATCATGCAAAACGTTGCAACTGAGCGTGAACTGAAACACCAGTTCCCAAAATCTCCGCAACATTAGTACTTTATAATTGACCATCACCACGTATGGTTTAATATTAATACGGTAGTTTAATCTGAATTAATGCTTATGAACAAGTACTTGGTTTAAAATATTCTTAGTAAAGAAGTGAAATTGATGAGTAACGAAAAAATTGCCTTATTCACCATCTTTGGCGGTACTGGTGACCTCGCACAGCGTAAACTGTACCCGTCACTATTTAAGCTCTATCAAAAGGGCTATCTCAAGGACCACTTTGCCGTTATTGGGACGGCTCGGCGTCCTTGGACTGATGATCACTATCATGAAGTTATTAGTGACTCCCTAGCTGATCTGAATGCTGATCAGGAAACGGTGACGCAATTTGCGAGCCATTTTTATTATCAATCGCATGACGTTACTGATGCTGAACATTACCGAACTTTGAAAAAATTATCAGAAAAGCTGGACGCCCAATATGGTTTACAAGGCAACCGGATCTTCTACTTAGCAATGGCACCAAACTTCTTCGGTACGATTGCCCAACACTTACGTTCCGAAAATATTCTGACAGATAACGGTTTTAACCGCGTCATTATCGAAAAGCCTTTTGGTCATGATTATGAAAGTGCCAAGGAACTTAACGACCAATTAACGGCTACTTTTAACGAAAATCAGATTTATCGAATTGACCACTACCTTGGTAAAGAAATGATTCAAAATATCACGGCCATTCGTTTTGGCAATAATATTTGGGAATCATTATGGAACAACCGTTACATCGACAATGTCCAAATTACGTTAAGTGAAAAACTGGGTGTCGAAGAACGGGCCGTTTACTATGATAACAGCGGTGCCTTGCGGGATATGGTCCAAAATCACATTTTGCAAATTTTGAGTCTGTTAACAATGGATCAACCAGTTGAATTCACTGAAAATGATATCGACGTGGAAAAGGTCAAGGCTTTACGGAGCTTACGACCACTTAAACCAGAAGAAGTCGCAACCAACTTTGTCCGTGGTCAATACGGTGCCGGCGATGATGCTAAAGCTTACCGCGACGAAGATAAGATTTCATCAGATTCTAACACCGATACTTTCGTCGCTGGTAAAGTCATGATCGATAATTATCGGTGGTCCGGAGTGCCGTTTTACATCCGGACTGGGAAACGCTTAGCCGATAAGTTCACGCGAATCGACGTGGTGTTCAAACGGCCAGTCGTCAATATCTTCAATCATGAAGACGTCCGAGCTAATGACGACGCAGCAACCAGTCTCGATCCAAACATCTTGACAATCAACGTTGAACCGACTGAAGGCTTCGAGCTCCGCATGAATGCTAAAGCAATCGGCCAAGGCTTCGCAACCACCCCGGTCAAGTTGAATTATTCTCACGATGCTGAAGCCACGGCTGGTAGCCCAGAAGCTTACGAACGTTTGCTTCACGATGCCTTAAATGGCGACGCAACCAACTTTACCCACTGGCAAGAGGTTGCCGATTCGTGGAAATTCGTTGACGTCATTCAAAAATACTGGGATGAACATCAACCCGAATTTCCAAACTACCGCCCTGGTACAATGGGACCAGATGCGGCCGATGAATTATTACGTCAAGATGGTCACCGCTGGGTCTACCGCAACTAGCCGTCCTAACGTAGTCACTTAAATGGCTTAATTAAAAGAACCAGTTACCAACACTTGCCCAACAACGTGTTGATAACTGGTCCTTTTTATATCGCTTTAACAATTGGATGGGTTGCTGCCCATCGGCAAATACACGTTTATTTTGATCTTCGGGATTGCGCCTGCGGATTAGCTTAACTAGCGTCGCAATAATCCCTAACACCACCCATTCCGCTTATAAACGCCTACCTTACCAGTTGTTCACAAACTTGAACCAACCGTTTGACACCGGTCGTCAACTCTGACAGTGTCAGCCCGGCAAACCCTAACAAGTAATAATCCGTCGTGGGCATGTCGCGCCAATTGGAGCTAAGCGGATAAATCCGAACCTGTTGCTGTTCTAGGGCTTCTAATAATTTAGCCTGTGCAATGCCTGGAATCTGAACAACTAAGTGTACCCCCGCGCCGGTTGCAATTGGTCGGATCTGCTTAGTTTGCGCTAACTGGTGACAAAGTACCCGATACTTTTGTCGATTAGCAGCTCGGTTTCGACTAAGGTGCCGATAATACGCCCCATCTTCAAAATAATTAGCCATTGCTTGTTGTAACAGGCCGGCCACCATTTCAGCCCGATATTGATACCGTTGATGATAAGTTGCCACCAGTTGTGGTGGTAAGACCAAATATCCCATCCGTAATGTCGGATCAATTCCCCGCGAAAATGTCCCCAAATAAGCCACCTGATTAGCCGTTGCTAGCGACTGTAGCGCGGGTAATGGGTGCGCACTGTATCGGTATTCACTATCATAATCATCCTCAATGATGAGATGCTGAGTCCCCGCCCATTGTAACAACGCTAATCGTTTCTCGATGGGCAAGACGACTCCCTAATGGAAATTGATGGCCAGGGGTCGTATAAATGATCTGAGGATTACGCGCACGAACTTGTGTCAAATCGAGCCCATCTTCCGTCACTCTGATGGGGACCGCCGTCTGTCCATAACTAGCTGCCAATTCGGATAAACCGCGGTAGCCTGGATTCTCAATTCCGACCGTTCCGCGTGGCAAGATACTAAGTAGAATACTGAGACCTGCCTTAGCCCCACTCGTGATGACAATCTGGTCCGCTGTGCACCGCACACCACGAGTCGTTTTCAAAAATCGAACCAAGTTTTCACGTAAAGCCGGTAAGCCCTGCGCATCCGGATAAACGGCCGTTGGTTGCTGCTCAGTCTGACGCAACGCTAGTCGGACAGCCCGTTTCCAAGCGTTCCAACTTGGCGATAACAACTGAGTCACACCATACCGAAAATCATAAGTGAACGCCCTGGGTTTAGTGGGCTGTGGCACAGTCTCCAGCGCCTGTTTAGCTGCTGGCCAGTGTGTCCGATCGCGATAAAAGTAGCCACTCCCGGGAACGGTATAAACATAGCCCTCTGCTAGCAACTGATCGTAAGCTTGTTCGACAGTGGTCTTGGAAACACCCAAATTTTGTGCCATTTTACGAATTGACCATAACTGGTGGTTAGCTTGAGTAGCATCATAGTCATCACGCATCTGCTGGTATAACTGAATATATAACGGTGTCGTTGACTGACGATTTAATGGCATCACACAACTGTCCTTTCATTTTTATCAAAATTGTCTATTTCTAACCGGACGATTGTTGTTTATTATAAACGGTAATCACGTTGAGAGGAAGGTCCTAATGATGAATACAAATATTCGGATCCAACAAATTCAAGTCTCTGGCATCCGACGCTTCGATGAAGCAATCAGTCAAATTCCCGATATTATCAGATTAACGGTCGGCGAACCTGACTTACCCACCCCAAGTCACGTAAAAAAAGCGGCAATTCAATCTATTCATAATGATTGGACACACTACTCGCCACTAATGGGCTTTGCCGCTTTGCAAGATGCTGCGAGTCACTACTTTCAACAGAAATACCAACTCACCTATGCACCTGAGCAAATCATTGCAACAGTCGGCGCTAGTGAAGCCGTGGCAACGACCCTGCTCACTTTACTTAATCCTGGCGATACCGTCTTATTGCCAACACCGGCCTACACGAACTATCAACCCGTCGTTGACATCGCAAACGCACAATTAGCTCCCATTGACACAACCGCAACGGGTTATAAATTAACACCCAGTGCGTTACAAGCTGCGCTAGATGATCACCGTCACGACCACGTCAAGGCCTTAATTCTAAACTACCCAACCAACCCCACCGGCGTCACGTACACTGATGATGAATTATGGGCTTTGCAAGCCGTCATTGCTACCGCTGGAATCTACGTTATTAGCGATGAGATTTACAGTGAACTAACCTATGAACAGCCCCATACTGCTTTTGCCACACTATATCCAAGCAAAACGATCACAATCAATGGCCTCTCCAAATCGCATGCCATGACTGGTTGGCGACTGGGATTCATCATGGCCCCAAGTAACTTGATTACCGAGATGAAGAAGACCCACCAGTACCTCGTTACTTCAACGAGTTCAATCACCCAAGCGGCTGGTATCGAAGCACTTACCCATGGTCTGGATGATGGCTCAGAAATGCGTGGCGTCTATCAAACACGCCGCGATTACGTCGTCAAACGTCTGAGTGAAATTGGATTCAATTATATTTATCCGACGGGCGCATTCTATATCTTTGTCCAGCTACCACAGGATTTCCAAGGCACCAGCTGGGACTTTGCGACCCGACTCGCACACGAGGCCCAAGTTGCTGTCGTTCCTGGCTCAGCATTTGGTACGAGTGGCGAGGGTTGGTTCCGGATAAGTTATGCAGCCAGTCAATCGGCACTACGCGAAGGGCTAAATCGTTTAGCCTTATGGCGCGCCCAAACTACCACACAGGAGGATTAGCCACATGAATTTAGCATCCGCACACCTGATTACCGCCATGGTCACCCCATTTGATGACCAACAACACATTGATTTCCACCGCTTAGAGCAACTGATCGAACACTTACTTGCAACTGGCACGGACGGCTTATTAGTCGGGGGCACGACTGGCGAAGGCCCCACGTTGAGCATCGCTGAGAAACGAGATTTATACACGCAGACAGCTAGGATCGTTGCTGGGCGAGTTCCAATCATCGCTAATACGGGGACCAATGACACTGCCGCCACAATTCATTTCACTCACATTGTCAGTCAAATCGAGGGCATCGACGCCGCCCTCGTCGTTGTCCCGCCTTATAACAAACCCAACCAAACCGGGATGATGGCGCATTTTACAGCCATTGCCGAAAAATCAGACTTGCCCATTATAATTTATAATATTCCCGGTCGCGTAGGCGTTAAGATGACGGTCACGACGATTCTCACGTTGGCCCACAACCCCAACATTATTGGGATCAAACAATGTGGTTCCGATGAAGAACTGGCCGCAATTGTTGAAAAGGCGCCTAAAGATTTTCTCGTTTACACGGGCGAAGATGCTCAGAGCTTGACCACCCTCGTCTTGGGTGGTCAGGGAACGATTTCAGTGGCGAGTCATTTATTTGGAAATGAAATGGCGACGATGCGCCGCGCCTTGAACCACGGCGATATCACCCAAGCAGGGCAAATTCAACGACGTTTAATGCCGAAGATGGCAGCACTATTCACACAACCCTCACCGGCACCCGTCAAAGCGGCGCTGAACGCCCAACACTGGTTAGTCGGAAGCACGCGCCTACCAATTTTACCGTTAACCACCAATGAACAAAGTCAACTACTCAACAGCTTAAAATAATGCAGAACGGTTGGTAGTACCTGGCAAAAGCGCGTATACTGAACCTAAAATAATTAGGAAAGTGGTGACCATGATGTGCGGTTGGGCTTTTACTGGCGGTATGCCCTTTATGTGGATGGGTGGCGGCTTGGGCATTATCAGCTTACTGATTCTGTTAGCCGTTGGTGCTTACTTTTTAGGGACACGTTCACGCCATCACGATTAAAGTTCTCATTGGGATAATCAAAAAAGACTTTCAAGGCACGGCTTGAAAGTCTTTTTTGTTTCATCATCAGGGATCAGACAACCGGGTCAACCCCTCCCCATTTCAGGTGACCTGCAGTTTTGCCTGATAGTATCAGTCCAAACGCTGATTTAGACCCAATGACTTAATTTCAAGATCGTAACGTAAGTAAGTTTACCAGCCTTAACATTGCTATTGAGTTTGTCCCCACTAACTTCATTTTCACTCACAATCCATAAGCCGATTTGAACAAACTGGCCGCCAGTCCCAATGCCCCGATTCCAATCACAATTTTAAGTAATCTGGCAGGTAAGTGGCGTACAATTCGTGGTCCTAAGCTACCACCAATCAGAAAACCAATGCCTAAGGGTAATACATAGCGCCACTGAATTGGCGTTTGCAAGCCATAAACGACGGCTGAAACAATATTGGCTAATCCCAACGCCAGATTTTTCTGAGCATTATAGACGACGAATGGTGCGGCACTCGTGAAAGACAGGATCGACAACATCAAGACACCACCCGCAGCACCAAAATACCCCGTATAAGCCCCGACTAAAAAGATGCCCAACCAAGCTAAAGCCGTCATCCATTTAGGTGTCACAACAATTTCACCGGGCTGTTTAATATGAATATGACGAGGAATCAGTACTAAAATTCCCGCAATCAAAATAAAAAATGGGACGACCTTCGCAAAGGTCGCTGCCGGGATAATAAATAACAGAATTGCCCCAACAATACTCCCAACTAAAGTCAGTGGGATGAGCGTCTTCAATTCCTGACCATGCCCCCGTAGTTCCCGGCGTGAGGCTGGCACGGCTCCAAAGCTAGTAAAGACTAAGCCCACGGTGTTAGTGACATTAGCCGTAACGGGCGGCAGTCCCAGCGCCAGTAGGACCGGGTACGAAACCAGCGACGCTAACCCCGCTGCAGTGCTAACGATACCCGCAACAATCCCAACAACGACTAAAATAACGATTAACTCTCCGAACGTAAACATGTGCAACGTTCCCCTTCTCTCTTAATAGCCCTACAATAGCCACAACGATTACCATAGTCAAATAACCATGTTATAATAACAAATCATAATACTAACAATTAAGCATTAATTAAATAAGGACTTTAAGATGAATATTAAAGATTTGCAATATTATGTTTCGTTAACTCAGCTGAAAAATTTTTCATTAGTTGCAGCCCAATTTCACGTTAGTCAACCGACCATTTCGGCTGCTATTCGGCGATTGGAGACCGAACTGAAAACACAATTACTAATTCGGGCTAATCCCCACTTACCCGTGGCACTCACCACGACCGGGATTCAAGTCCAACGACACGCCAATCAGATCCTATTAGAGCACCAACTGATGTGCCAAGAAGTTGCCCACACCACAACCGATCAACTTGTCATCGGGATGCCGCCAATCATTGAAATCAACTACTTTCCCCGGATTGCAAGCCAATTACCACAAGCTTTATTCAGCCAGATTCAACCTATCAGTCAAGGTTCACTCGCGGCGCTCAAAGGATTAAAAAACGGACAATTAGACTTAGCCGTACTTGCTTACCTCAATGAATTCACGGATACGACCATTCAACTCACGACGTTTGACACCCAGTCATTTAGTATTGTTGTACCAACTGACGATCCGCTAGCAACCAACTCACAACTTCAGTTCAGATCGTTGCGTCATCAGCATTTTGTGGCTCTCAAAGATAACTTTGTCCACCGCCAGGCGTTTCGTCAACTCAGTCATCAAAATCATGTTCGGCCAACGATTGTCTTTGAATCCAATGAAATCGGCAGTATCTTAAACATGGTTCGTCAGCATGTGGGCATTGCCTTATTGAGTAACGCCGTCCAATTACCGGCGGGATTACAGCGGCTCCCCCTAACTGACGCGCAAGCGCCCACGTTCAATGTCGGTGTTGCGTACCGCCACTCAATGACGTTTAGTCCAACCCAAGCCGACCTGATCCAACGACTGACCGCTGCTTTTCAATCCGTCGATTGGCGCGCATACTAACCAGCACCTAAAAAATCCACCGTGTAAGTTTATCAATATGATAAGCTCACACGGTGGATTTTATAACGACTGTACGTCAAGTTAGGTCGCCAAATGCAGGTCATTAAACAGACAAGTTTTAGTAACCTATCATGGTCGCTAACCCGTCTCAACCTCAGATTAAGCTTGTTGAACAGCCTTTGAGATTGGGGTATCGCCATTGATCAACGCAATGGTTTTACCGACCGTTGCAGGGGTGTGTAACGTTTGAACTGTAAAAGTTGCGACATCATCACGCGTAATCTCACCGCCAACGTCAGGGTTAACGGTTACTTTGCCAGTACCGGCATCATTGATCAGCGTACCTGGTTGTAAAATGGTGTAATCCAATTGGGTTCTGTTTTTTAACCATTCGTCAGCATAATACTTTGCCACGTAGTACGGTTGTAATGCTCGTGGCCAACGACTCCGATCCGGTGTAAATTCAGCACTAATAATTACGTAGCGTTTAACGCCGGCAATTTTGGCTGCGACCATTGATTTGACAGCCCCATCCAAGTCAATCATTAAAGTCATATCATAACCCGTTTGACCACCTGATCCGGCTGCAAAAACAATGGCATCCATACCATTAAAAGCCAACGCTAAATCTTCAGGCTGAGCCATCAAATTGAATTGTACTGGCTGCGCACCAGCATCCTCGAAAGCCTCAGCCTGTTCTGGTTGGCGAATACCCGCGTACACTTGGTCACCTTGGGCAACTAACTTGGAAACGATTTTCTTACCAATCTGCCCATGGGCACCAATCACAAAGATTTTCATCTGGGTCACTCCTGTCCTTTAGTTAAGTTTCATTATAAAGCTTACCAGGACAAAAAAGTATCATTCTGTTCCTGATTTGTCCAGTTTACAAAATTGGCTTATAATATGAGCATCTAAACGAGAGTAGTGATAATTCATGTCAAAATATATTCGTCAAGCTACTAGTGCTGACTTACCAGCCATGATGGCTATTATCGAACAGGGCAAACACGCCTTGGCTGCCGATCAGATTCCCCAATGGCAAGATGGTTACCCGTTAGCTGCTGATATTCAGGCTGACATTGATGCTAGAATTGCCTGGGTACTCATTGTCGATGATCAGATTGCTGGGACGGCTGCACTGCTAACAACACCTGACCCCAATTACGCTATTATTTATGATGGCAGCTGGGCGCCTACTGAGAACCACCGCTATGCCTCGATTCACCGTATTGCTATTGCCAATGGTTACCACGGACAACATCTGACTGACTTTTACTTTAGCAATCTCATTACCATGAGTTACCAACTCGGCTTTCGTCAACTCCGAATTGATACGCACTTGTTAAACAAGCGAATGCAACACATTATTACCAAAGCTGGCTTCGAATACCGTGGTATCGTCTACATGAATCATGACAACAACGATCAACGGAATGCTTATCAGTTACTACTATCCTAATATTTGTCAGCCACGCGGCATTTGGCTTTAAACATCACGAACGCTTTAATTAAGACCAAACTCAACAAAAAGCACGCCAGATTATTCTGACGTGCTTTTTCCAATTTTGTAAACACCACCTGACAGCCAAACTTAATTAACTGGCACAAACACCTGTTGTGGCAGTGAGTACAAATACTGTTTAGTCACCTTTCCTGGATACATCGACGCTAGCGCTGCTGCATATAGTTTAACTTGACCAGCGTAGCGCGTCTTCAAATCTTCAGGCCGTTTGACGTGGTCCGTCTTATAATCAAACAAGGTTAACCCATCAGCCGTTTCTAAATAGCCGTCAATAATTCCATGAATCAGAACTTTTCCCGTTTCATGTTCATCAACATCGAAAATCTGACGTGCTGGAATCAGTAACGAGAATGGCACTTCGCGGTGCACCTTCGCCGGATTATCCAAAATTTGACTGCCCAGCGCACTCTGGTAAAAAGCCACGATGGTGTCAACTGCAATCAATTTCGCGACATTGGTCGTTAAGACCCGGTTAGCCACTAACCCATCAATCGTACTTTGAACCGTCGTTTCATTGACCGGTTTGGTCAAATCAAGTTGTTCTAAAACTAAGTGGGTCGCACTCCCAACTTCCGCACTGGTTGGCGCCTGCGTAGTTTGTAAAAATTGTGGTAACTCCAGTGACCCTGTCACAAACCGGGATGTCGGTCGTGAACGCCGCTGACTAACAGTCGGGTTCGCATTCATCAGCGGGGTATCCGGATCTTCAAAGATTCGTTTCACTTCTGATACCGATTGATATGCCGTCGTCGTCGTGGAAGCCTGGTGTGGATAATGAAAATTCAGTAACGTGGTCAGATAATCACGCGTTACTTGATCAACATCGATGGTGACTTGCTGTTCAACTAGTTCAAGCGCATCAGGTTGAGTATCCGTTACCGCTTCACTTTGCTCCGCCAGGACGGTGGTGGCATCTCCCAATTCAACGGCTAGCTTGGTCGGATCATCCGTCAATTCGTAATTGGGCCATTCATCTCCCCAATATGCCTTCATGGCCGGATGCCGCATCACGGCCATACCGACCCAATCTAATTGATTAGTCGCAGCAATTCGTGCCTGAGCACTCAAAACGCGCCCGTCGCTAGCAAAGGCCTGCCGCCATTTTTCGGTCGCGGTATCAATATCCTTGATTGTTCCAACCAAATAGAGCTGTTGTTGAGCTCGCGTCATCGCGACATATAGTTTCCGCATCTCTTCAGCGCGCATCTTCTTGCTGACTACCTGCTTAGTCACAACTTGTGGCAAGGTCGGGTACTTCACACGCGTTTCTGGGTCCAAATAAGTAATCCCAATCCCCGCTTCTCGGTCCAATAGCGCGCTTGAGCGCGTATCAGTCTGATTGAACTGCTTATCCATATCCATCACAAAAATCACGGGGTATTCAAGCCCCTTGCTACCATGAATCGTCATTACGTTGACTGCTTCCGCATCAGTCTCGGCCACGGCAGCTGCCAAGTCCTGATCCTTTTCCTGCATCCGGCGAATAAAACGAACGAACTGAAATAAGCCCTTAAAACTGCCCTGTTCATACGTATAAGCACGTTCATATAAAGCGTGGAGATTAGCCTGACGCTGTTTACCAGCCGGCATGCCGCCAACGTAGTCTAAAAAGCCAGTTCGTTCATAGATTTGCCAAATCAGGGTTACGATTTGATTACGTCGTGCCAGATCTCGAAATTCAGTCAATTGTGTCAAGAAGGTCTCGATCTTAGCATAAACTTGATCACCATATTCAGTCGCCGGACCAGTCGGATAATGATGATAAAAGTCCTGGACGGCTTGAAAATAATCACTCGTTTTATTCTGGATACGCAAATAAACTAATTGATTTTCGTCTAATCCGACAATTGGCGAGCGTAGAACCGCCACTAACGGAATATCTTGATATGGATTATCGATAATACTGAGTAGTGCCATCATGATTCGAATCTCAGTGGTTTGAAAATAATTCTGGGCATCATTGACCACAACGGGAATGTGATACCGTTTGAAAACATCAATAATTGTTAAATTATGATTACGTGTTGGTACTAGTAACGCCACGTCGCTGTATCGAAACGGCCGGTATTCTCCATTAGCACGTTCATAGATTGGCTTATCTTGGGCCTTAAGTGCCAAAATCTTTTGGGCGACCATCGTGATACTCCCAACGGCAGGATCATCAATTGAAAAATTGGTTTCATCCGTGGAGACATCTTCTGTCGACTTGTCAGTTTCCGTCTGGTAAAGTAATAGATTCGTCGTTTGTGGCATATCGGCCGGATAATCCTTGGGCCCATACTTGAGGTAAGCCGCTTCATCATAATCAATTTGCCCGACCGGCGCGTCCATCAGCTGACTAAAGATTAGGTTAGTCAAATGATCGACATTCGCCACCGACCGGAAGTTTTCAGCTAATACGATTCGTTCCCCGTGTTCGGGATTCGTCCCAAAATCGTGATACTTGTGCAAAAACAATAACGGATCAGCTAATCGGAACTGGTAAATCGACTGTTTGACGTCTCCCACCATGAACATATTTCCTGGCTGGTCGCGCGCCAACAGCTGCAAAATACTTTCTTGCAAAGAGTTAATATCTTGATATTCATCAACCATAACTTCTTCAAATTGGGCCCGTAACTGCGCCAAAGCTGCCTGACTACTTTCATTGTCACTCGTTAAGATTTGCAACGTCAGGTGTTCCAAATCCGAAAAGTCCAGGACGTGTCGCCGCCGTTTTTCAGCTGCAAAAGCCGTCTTAAACTGCTTGGTCGCATCCACTAGCTCAGTCACAATTGACTTTGCCCCTACCATAATATCTAAGACTTGCTGCTCATCGGCCGCAAAATAGGTCTCGCTAAGGGTGGTCATTTGTTTCTTGACACCGTCCACAAATGTGCCCATAGTTTTGGCCCGCGCAGTCTTCTCCGGCTCGTCCTTATAAGTTTTTTTGAGAGCTCCAATCTTGAAAGTAGCGACTTGAGTACGTAACTCATTCCAACTTGCCGTTGCCAATTGTTCACGGAGCGTCGTCAGCGTTTTTTGTGCTGTAGCGAGTACCTCAAGCGTTTTCGGGACTAAGTCAGCATCCGTCGCAACTTTTTGTGCCTGTCGTAATTTCATTTGCATCCCATCGACTTCATTAATGAGCAATGGTAATAATTGTTGTTGATAAAAGGCACTGGCCGTTAACGCTTCCTCATCCACCTGATAAGGTTCCGGTAACTTGCTCAGCCAGCCTTCCGGATCCGGGGTCGACTGGGCAAAATCAAATAACCGAAAAATCAATCGACTGAGACCATCATCACTTCGATCATTAGAAAAATTCGCTGTTAATAAGTCAAATAACGTACCATCTTCATCATATAATTGTTCACGAACACTGTCCCAAACCTGATCACGAATGAGTAACCCCTCAGTGTTGTCCGTCAATAGGCGAAAAACAGGATCCAAATCAATAACGTAGTAATAACGCTGAATCACGCGGAGACAAAAAGCATCCAACGTACTAATGTTGGCTACCCCGAGCAAATTTAATTGCTGCCGTAATTGCCGAATCGCTGGTGACGCCGTGGTTTGCGCCGGATTGTCCGTCATTAACTGTGAGATTCGCTTATTGATTTGCGATTCCAGCTTTTGTTTCATATGCTTGGCAGCTAAGTTTGTAAACGTCACCACGAGTAACTGGTCAATATTCGTGCCGGCCAATATCTTGCGCATAATACGTTCGATCAATACGGTCGTCTTTCCAGAACCAGCCGAAGCTGAAACTAACAAGTTATTTCCCTGCTGTGCGATAACAGCTTGCTGGCTAGGTGTATAGTTTGTACCCTCACTCATGGTTTTCTCCACCTTTCTGTGTCTTCAGTAAATCAAGAACCTGTTTGGCTGATAATGGCGGTAGATCCCGATAAGCATTTTCTGCCAACATTGCATCAAACTGCATAATTGATAGATACGGCGAATATTGTAAAGCAGTCGTCTTATCGTTCAGCCGAATTGGATTTAGTTGAATTTCTCCAGCGAAAATCGCTTCAGCAGCTGCAATAATCAATTGACTATTATGCTGTAATAATCGTTCTAACTGGTCATTCGTCACCAGTGAAGCTGCACGCCCCCCACTATACGACCCATCCTTTTTACGTGCGAATGGGTAAACTTTCGAGGTCCCGTTACCTTGTTGTAGTTCGCTATCTAAATGTTCCAATAACTGCGGATCATCGAGCAAAATTCCCTTATACTTGTTCTTCTTTAGGAGTGCTGCTTCAAAACCGCCCTGAATATCTTTTGGTTTCAGAGTTGGATTTTGAATGTGCATGTAAAGTGCGCCAGCTAATTTAACCGCAGCTTGATCAGAACCGACTAAAGCTTGCTCGTTATGCAGCACAGCGTCCAAATAAGTTAACATTTGCATTGCGAGACCATAGTAAGCCTCTTGAAAATCAAATTTATGTTGGGATGACTTATAATCGACGATTCCCAGGTAACTTTGATCTGCCACTTGAATTTGGTCGAGACGGTCAATCTTCCCCCCGCACGTGCACACTATGCGTTGCATCAATTTGAAAATCGAGCGCTTTTAATCCGTGTTCCTTGCCAACGTTACCAAATAAGATCTCGGTTTGCTTCGGTTCAGCGGCTGACAGTTTACTTTGATTGCGAATCGCAAATGCAATCTGCCGGACTGTGTTGATTAACTGCCGTTGCAAGTAAGCCATCCGGTTAGAACTCGTCAAAATTGTAAACTGTGGTTGATCTAAGATTTGACGGGTCACAGTCTCTAAATACTGTCCTAACTGCTGATCACTGGCTTGGGCCAATGGGATTTGATCAGACCGTAACGCCTTGATGAGCCCATCTAAGACAGCGTGGAAAAACTCCCCAGTACTAGCAGCTGATAACTCGAACACATCACGCTCACGCAGTTTGAGCCCATATTTCAAGAAATAAGCGTACTGATTACGATAAAATTCTTCTAGTTTTGAAATTGACGTATAAATTTGATGCCCATACAAAGCCTCAACGCTGGCTGGTGTCAGCTTGACAGGTTGATTGCGATAGCTTAATCCAGCCATCAATTGACGTGCTAGCTCACCGAATTGGGGATCACGCGTCAATTGTTGCCGTAACCACACCCACACCGGAGCAGGTTGTAATGGTGCGCCAACACGATTACGGTCAGTATTCGTCGTTAACACATCGCGGTAAACCTGAATCACATGACTAATCGTCCGGCGCTTAGTCCCAACAAATGGCCGCGCATCGGCATTAGTCGGATCAGGCGTCCCAAGATAAGTATGTTCTCGCAAATTGAACTGGCGTTGAATTCGCCGCACATAGTTGGACCAATTTAAATCTGTTTCTTGATCATCTTTTAACGGGGCGCTGAAAAACAAGTGTCGACGGGCACTTAAAAAGGCCAAATAATTCAGACAACTTTCATCACCGAGCTGAACGACAGCTGAATCATTTAAATAGTGGTCACCATCTAACGAACTGAGCGTTAGTTGCAAATTTTCTTTATCCACATCACTCAATAAGTTGTTCGTCATAATCCGGTCAGGCATCACTAAATCGGTTGCCCCAACCATGAAGACAACTTTATGGTCCTGACTTTGAACCATTCCGCTCTCTGAAATTAACACCTGGTCCAACGTCGACGGAATTTGCGAGTAACTAGCACCTTCAAAGCCCGCTTGTAATAGTGCCAAAAAGTCCGTAATTTCAAATGGCTCTGCACCTAAAATCGTCACGTATTCATCTAGCATCCCACAGAAAGTTTGCCAGGTCTGCTCAGGCTCGGCAGCTGCCCGGACATCTTGGCGATCCAAGGCTTGATCACGCCAAGCTAATAGCTGGTCCGTAACGCCCTGGCTTGTCAAAAAGTTGACCAGCAATGTCACGGCCGCTTTGCCATCCGGTGCTTGCCGCATTTTTTTAAAAAACGGTGGTAACGTTTCAGCAACAAAGTGATGAATCAAGTTGATTTGTCGCGAAATTTCAGCATTTTGGTCCGTCTCGACCCCGGCATCACCCTCGGTTAATTGAAAGTATTGCCAATCTTCCCTTTGTACCCACCGCTGGCCGTGATAACCACTTTTAAGGATAAAGTTTTCGGTCAGATCTACTGCTTGGCGGTAGGCTTGCCGATCCATCGGTTGCCCATTGATATTTGGCATCAACAGCTCGGTTTTCAACACTCGCATAACATCACGATATTGATACTGCTGTGCGTCGATATCAAACAACGCGTTAATCAACTCAACTAACGGATGGTCGGCCATTGAACGCTGTAAATCAACAAAGTATGGTATTTCTAATTCATGAAAAGTCGGCGCTAACATCGTTTGGTAGGCATCTAAGTGCCGTGTCATGATCAAGAAGTCCCGATAATGATAATCGTCGGCGGGATCGGCATGTTTTTTCGCGACCATTGCCCGAATCATGCGGCCAACTTGTGCCAATTCGGTCTGTCGACTATCGGTCCGGAATAAATGCACATTCGTATTCGGCTCCTCGTAACCGGTAGCCGCTTGGGGCTGACCACGCCAAAAATCATCGAGAGCCACTAAGCCGGGAGCCACGCGCGGCGTTTCAGCATAAATATCTTGGCTAACCGGAATCTGACGAATACGGGCATACTGATAAAGCCGATAATAAAGCCGACCAGATTGATAAAACAGCGTGCCATTTTCTGGCGCCCGGTCAACGACTTTGTGATCGAGCATCAAACTGATTGTCACGTCCGCGCCCTGTTCCAGCATAGTCGTGACGATTCCCTGTTCCTGGGCCGGTAATTGGGCAAAGCCAGCGAGTTCCACATAAACGTGCGTTCCGTGCAAGTCTTGACGCCGTAAGTAAGCATTCAATTGAACGAGAATATCAGCGGGCTTAAGATACTTATCTGCAGTCGCCGCCACGAAGTCTTTGTAAACGATCGCCAGATCATGTAGCTTAGCCTGCAAGTCACCCGCCTGAGCATTCGCTGCCAATTGAACCACATCTTCTGGTTGCAAATTAGCGGTCTGTAACTCATTAATTTCACGAGCTAGTTGAGTCACAAAACCCGTTTGCGAGATTTCACCACCAAACAATCGCAGCTCATCGGCATGTCGTTGTAGAATGCGATATAATAGCATGTCAATCCCAGCAGCGGAGAGTCGTGGTACTTGATAAGCTGCTTCGTTCTTCATCAAGTACCAAGCAAGACGGGTAAATGAAAAGACCTGAACCTGAGTCTGGGCATACAAATCTGGTTGCCCAAATGCCTGTGCCAAGCGGTTCAACACGTCAACTTCAGTATCGAACTTAATATGGTTCGGTACCAAATAAAAAAACTGATCTTGTGGCTTAGCCATCAAGGTTGCCACTAACTGCGCCACCATAGTACGGCGATGGTCCATCTTGGCTGGTCCCAATACAAATTGTAAGCTCACCACTAATTCCTCCTCTGAACTGAACAAACGTTCTCATTAAGTTAGTCTCATTATCGCATATTTAACCGGCTAAAAAAACACCTAACCCGTAAGTTAGATGTTTATTATCGCGTCCATTAAATACCACGTTATTCAGCCAGGCGACCCGTGTGCTGCACGTCTTAATTCTCAACGTTGACGGCCACTGCTGCCAGATGTGCGTCGGATTTATAATGGCTTATCGTGCCCGGCATCCAGTACCGTTTTGTCATCCTGATTTGAAATTTTAGAAGCTTTAACGAACGTGGTCACGGCTTAATGTGGTCAACTCGCACGGTCGCTTATTCATCCGGCTGCAAGTCTCGACCTCAAAACACCTTACCGATCACCCGGTGACACTCGCCAATCCTCAGAGTGCTTAAAAGACGCGAATTAGCACAACCCCCACAATCATGACGAGCAAGCCCATCAACTGGACCCCCGAAATTGGGTTCTTTTTTGAAGCAAACCAGCCAAATTGGTCAATCATTAAACTACCGGCCATCAGTCCGACTAAAACAATGACGACCGCTAAACCAGTGCCAACGACCGGAACCAAGTAAACATTACCCAAAACATACAGCGCGCCAATCATGCCACCAATCCACATCCACCAAGGATTAGGCGTCTTAGTTGGCCTAATCAATTTGAATTGAGGTCGCAAGACTAACACGATGACGATCAGCCCCAGAGTACCAACTAAAAAAGAAACAAATGCCGCGTGCACTGTGGAGCCAAGCACCCGACCTAGGTGCCCATTGACCGCAGTTTGCATCGCACTGAGCATTCCGGCAACCACACCTAGTGCACGCCAAATTCCAAGGCCACTTTGGTCAGTGTCAGTGTCAGTAGCTGTATCTTTTTCCGCTGTTTCAGTGATTCGATTATGCCGCTGTTCGAGCCACCCCTGAGCCGCAACGGTGATGATGACTCCCGCCAAGACTAAAATTGCACCCAAAAATCGGGTCATCGTCAATGTACTTTGGGGTGAGTCGAACCAACCAAAATTATCAATCAATAGCCCGGCCAAAATTTGACCAAGCACGGGCATAATAACGGTTTGAACACTACCCAGCTTCGGAAACAACAAGATATTGCCAGTTAAGTAGACGACCCCCAACAGCCCACCCAGCCAAATCCAAACCGGTTGACTCGTAAATAACGTCGTCGAAAATCCTAAAGTATGGACATCAATTAGTGTCATTATCGCCAAAAACAACGTCCCCACAGCAAAAGATATTAGGGAGGCACCAAATGGAGATCCCACTGAATTGCGCAATCGCGAATTAATACTCGTTTGCATTGGTAACCCAATCCCGATTGCTAAGCCAACTAAAATTGCTAACATCGAATATTCCCTCATTTCTTTATCTTGTCTTAACAATCTGTCACAGGTTAATATTAGCACGAGCCGGTAACTAAAATAGTCATGAAAATCGTCTGGATAATCCAGCTTAATTTTCATGACTATTTTAAATATGCCAGCCATTTATGGCGAGTAATCCTAATCAGTCACTCCCCAGTGTTCTGGGTCCTGACGCCACGTATGCAGCGAAGCTAATTCCTCGTCATCAATGTAATCTGCTTGGCGAGCAACTTTGATTAGTTCAGGATAGTTGGACAAACTGAACAGCGGTAATGACGCAGCAGCAAAGTTTTGCGTTGCCGCATCCAAGGCATAACTGAAGATTGCCCCAACAGCCTGAATATCGCCACCTGCTGCTTGAACGGCCTTGGCCGCCTGTAACACACTGCCACCCGTCGAAATCAGATCATCCAGCATGACAACTTTTTGACCGGGCTTTAACACCCCTTCGATTTGGCGGCCAGCACCGTGATCCTTGGGTTTAGCACGAACGTAGATCAATGGTAGATTTAACAATTCCGCCACCCAGGCTGCATGGGGAATGCCAGCCGTTGCGACCCCCGCAATCACTTCGGTCGCCGGATATTCACGCTTGATGATGGCAGCGATTCCGTGCGCGATATGCTGACGGACCGCCGGATAAGAAATCGTCAGCCGATTGTCCGTATAAATTGGACTTTTAATGCCACTGGCCCAGGTGAACGGGTCGTTTGGTCGTAGTGTAACGGCTTTAATCGTCAACAAATCAGTGGCGATAGTTGCTGCAATTTCACTCATATTAGTTACTCCATTCTGTCATAATATCTCGGTAAGCTTGAACTGGTTCTGCAGCCTGCGTAATTGGCCGCCCGATGACGAGACCGTTGCTCCCAGCCTTAGCAGCGGCAGCCGGTGTCATCACCCGTTGCTGGTCATCTGACTGCGCCGACGCTGGCCGAATTCCCGGCGTAATTCCGAGAAAATCAGCACCGACGGCCGTATGAATCGCCTGAACTTCTTGGGCGGAACAAATGACGCCATCACAGTCACTCGCCCGTGCTAGTTTGGCATAATGCACGACACTCGCCCGAACCGTTCCCATGATTTGCTGGTCCTGATTCAAAATAGCTTGATTAGTCGAAGTTAACTGCGTAATCGCTAATAACTTGGGGGCAGTGACTCCAGCGGCCATTGCACCCGCGACCAATCCTCGTTTGGCGGCTGAAAGCATCACGTGCCCACCCGCAGCATGAACCGTTGTATAGGTTACCCCTAACCGCCCGATCACCCGCATTGCGGATTCGACGGTATTGGGAATATCATGTAGTTTCAAATCTAAGAAAACCGCATGGCCGCGAGCTTGCACGTCCGTCACAATACTCGGTCCCGCTGCATAAAATAACTCCATGCCGATTTTGACAGTGACATGTAAATCAGCCGGAAATTGGTCTAAAAAAGCTAAGGCCCGTTCGGCGGTGGGAAAATCTAACGCAATGATAATTGGTCGCTTCATCCTTGAACCTCCTGGATCAACGCTTGCAAGCTGGTGATCCCGTACTGATCCATCGCCGCCGGTAATCCAGCAATAATGTCTGTACAAGCAGTCGGGTGACCATACGTTGCGGCCCCAACTTGAACAGCATTTGCACCAGCCAGGTAAAATTCCAACACATCAGCCGGCGTGAACACGCCACCAACGCCAATAATCGGCAACTTGGTATGTTGACGCACGTCATGGATCATCCGAACAGCAAGTGGATGAATGGCTTTTCCAGATAAACCGCCCGTACCATGCGCTAAGATCGGTTGGCGCGTGGCTAAATCGATGCCCATACCCGTTAACGTGTTAATCATCGTCAGTCCAGCCGCTCCACCAGCTTCGGCAGCGAGTGCAATTGGGACAATATCAGTGACATTCGGGGTCAGCTTCATGAAAACTGGTTTATCGACCGCGGCAACAATCGCCTTAGTCAACGCCGTTACCGTCGCTGGATCAGTTCCAAATGCTAGGCCGCCATGGTCGACGTTTGGACATGAAATATTGATTTCCAATAATTTGACGTTAGGTGCCGACGCCATTTTTCGTGCGACTGCCACGTATTCATCAAAGCTCGCCCCCGCGACACTCCCAATAATCGGTAAATCCGGATAATGAGTCGCTAACCACGGTAATTTATCGGCCAGCACATTGTCAATTCCGGGATTCTTGAGTCCAATTGCATTGAGCCACCCCGCGGTTGTTTCCGCGGTCGTTGGTCGTGGGTTGCCCGCTTTCGGTTCGGCGGTGGTCGACTTGATGACCAAGCCCCCCAGCGCACTCAGGTCTAACTGTTGAGCCATCTGTTGACCATATGCCGCCGTACCACTAGCCGGCATAACCGGATTTTTGAACGTGACACCGGCTAAATTTACTGTTAATCGTCCCATCGTTTTCCTCCTATGATCAAGCTTATCGGCGGGTGTCCTGATTTAGAGCGCCTGCGTTACAAATGATTGTGATTCTCGTACTTGCAAAATTGCCGCGACCGTATCTAAGGCCGTAAACAACGGAATACCGTGCATAATTGACGTGTTTCGAATCAGGGTACCATCATTTTCAGCCTGTTCTTCATCCGAAACCGTATTAATGACGACTTGAATTTCGCCAGCTTCCATGCGATGCAGTAAATCACGCTCGCCACTATCGATCTTGTCGACGGTCGTAACGGGTAACCCGTGTGTGGTCAGAGCAGTCGCCGTTCCCCGAGTCGCTAGCAATTGGTAACCCAACGCATGGAACCGCTTGGCTAACGCCACTGTTTCTGGCTTGTCTTCATCCCGGACAGTCAAAAGTACGTTACCATGGCTCGGCACGTGTAGCTTAGCCGCTTCAAAGGCTTTGTAAAGCGCCTTTGCCATCGTGACATCGCTGCCCATGACTTCACCCGTTGACTTCATTTCTGGTCCCAACAAACTATCCACACGATTCAACTTTGAAAATGAAAAGACCGGCGCTTTGACGTGTACTAAGGGACCCGGTGTGACCAAGCCAGTCTGATAACCTTGTTCAGCCAATGACTGGTCAAGGATTGCCCGAGTCGCAACTTGAGCCATCGGAATGTTCGTGACCTTGCTTAAGAATGGCACCGTCCGGCTCGCGCGCGGATTGACTTCAATCACATAAACTTGGTCGTCGTGGATTACGAATTGAATGTTCATCATCCCGACACAGTTGAGCGCAATGGCTAATTTTTCAGTATAATCCACAATTTGTGCTTGGACCGCCGCCGAAAGTGACTGTGGCGGATAAACGGCCATCGAATCGCCAGAATGGACACCCGCCCGTTCGATGTGTTCCATAATTCCCGGAATCAAGACTGTTTGACCGTCACAAATGGCATCAACTTCACATTCCTTCCCGACCAAATAACTGTCCACTAAAACGGGGTGGTCGTGCGACACCTTGACCGCGTTATGCATGTAATAGTCTAAGTCGGTCCGCTTCTTGACAATTTCCATCGCCCGGCCACCAAGGACATAACTGGGCCGGACAAGGACGGGATAGCCCAACTTATCCGCAATAGCTAGCGCGGTTGCTTCATCACTTGCCGTATCACCAGCCGGTTGTGGAATAGCTAAAGCTTTGATGACCTTATCAAATTCGTCACGGTCTTCCGCGCGGTTGACATCCGCCACACTCGTCCCTAAGATTTTGATACCATGGTCAGCCAATGGTTTCGCTAAGTTAATCGCTGTTTGACCACCAAATTGCACAATCACGCCCACTGGTTTTTCAAGTTCGATCACGTTTAAGACATCTTCAATCGTCAGTGGCTCGAAGTACAATTTGTCTGATACTGAGAAATCAGTCGAGACGGTTTCCGGATTACTATTCATGATAATCGCTTCATAGCCAGCTTTTTGGATGGCTTTAACGGAGTGAACGGTAGCATAGTCGAATTCCACCCCTTGCCCAATGCGAATCGGCCCTGACCCTAACACTAAAACGGATGGGCGTTTCGTGACAATACTCTCATTTTCAAACTCATAAGTGCCGTAGTAATAAGGTGTCTCCGAAGCAAACTCACCGGCACAAGTATCGACCATCTTATAAACGGGCGCTAGTTTGTGCGCTAAGCGGAAGTCGCGAACCTGATCGATTGTTTCGTGCCAATAGTCAGCTACCGTTTGATCGGCGAAGCCATTGCGTTTAGCGACAGTTAGTGTCTCTATGTCATCCGTATGGGTACGCAAGGCTTGTTCGATTTCAATAATGTGTAATAGTTTATCCAGGAAGAACACGTTGATCTTGGTGAGTTCGGCTAATTCATCAATCGGGTAACCGCGGCGAATTGCTTCCGTTAAGTAGAATAACCGATCATCCTGCGCATGAATGAGCTTATCGCTGAGTACATCATCGTCAACACTACGCAAAGCGGGTTCTTCAACGTGGTGCACCCCAATTTCTAGTGATCGGACCGCCTTTAGTGTGGCTTCTTCAATATTGCGCCCAATCGCCATGACTTCGCCGGTCGCCTTCATCTGAGTGCCCAAACGACGATCAGCATGGGTGAACTTATCAAACGGCCAGCGAGGAATCTTGCAAACCACGTAGTCCAACGCTGGCTCGAATTCAGCGTAAGTGGTTCCCGTCACCGGATTTTTAATTTCATCCAAATGCAAGCCGACTGCAATCTTGGCAGCCATCTTAGCAATTGGGTAACCAGTCGCTTTGGAGGCTAACGCTGATGAGCGACTGACCCGCGGATTTACTTCAATAATATAGTAATTAAAACTATTAGGATCGAGGGCCAACTGAACGTTACAGCCCCCCTCAATCTTCAACGCCCGAATAATCTTCAAAGCAGCATCCCGTAATAATTGCACTTCGCGATCTGCTAACGTTTGAACAGGTGCATAGACGATTGAATCACCGGTATGAATCCCCACGGGGTCAAAATTTTCCATATTGCAGACGACCATCGCATTATCCGCAGCATCACGCATAACTTCAAACTCAATTTCTTTGTACCCGGCAATACTTTGTTCGATCAGAACTTGGGTCACTGGTGATAACGCCAACCCATTTTCGGTAATGTCGTGTAACTGTTGGGGCGTCTCGGCGATGCCACCGCCAGTCCCCCCCATCGTAAAGGCTGGTCGCACGATGACCGGATAACCAGCTTGCTTAGCGAAAGCCAACGCTTCGTCAACCGTCCGCGCAATACCAGAAGCTGGCACGGGTTCGCCCAATTCTTCCATCAGTGCCTTAAACTGTTCCCGGTCTTCCGCCTGATCAATTGCGCTGAGCTTCGTTCCTAACAGTTCAATGTGCAACTCATCGAGAATACCCGATTTAGATAATTCCATCGCCATATTCAAGCCCTGCTGGCCGCCTAAAGTTGGCAAAATCGCATCCGGATGTTCTTTGCGGAGAATCTGTGAAACAAATTCAAGTGTAATTGGTTCCAAGTAGACCTGGTCCGCAATTTCTTTGTCCGTCATAATCGTTGCGGGGTTAGAATTGACCAAGACCACTTCATAATCGAGTTCTTTTAATGCCAGGCAAGCTTGTGTCCCAGAATAATCAAATTCTGCGGCCTGACCAATAATAATTGGTCCTGAACCAATTACCATAATTTTATGAATATCTGTCCGTTTAGGCATTGAATTGGCTTCCTTTCTGGGTTGCTTGATTAGCCGCCATCAAATCAATAAATTCGTCAAAAATATGATCAGCATCGTGAGGACCCGGCGCTGCGTCCGGATGATATTGCACGGAAAAGGCCGCGTAGTCGCGATGCCGCAAGCCTTCCACGGTACCATCATTAATCTCCTCATGGGTGATTAACAAGTCAGTCTGCGCTAATGAATCCCGATCCACCGCGTAACCATGGTTTTGCGACGTAAAATCAATCCGCCCAGTTGCAATCTCACGAACGGGATGGTTAAATCCACGATGTCCGAACTTCATCTTGAACGTGTCCGCACCGTTTGCTAGCGCAAAAAGTTGATGTCCGAGACAAATTCCAAATAGCGGCACATGTTTTTCCACTTCTCTGATCATCTCTAAGGCTCCCGGAACATCTTTGGGATCACCAGGGCCGTTCGTCAACATCACACCATCCGGATTCAAAGCCATGATTTCACTCGCCGTGGTATTGTACGGCAACACCGTCAAGTTACATTGACGCTTTGCTAATTCGCGTAAAATCGAATGCTTCAACCCAAAGTCGACGACGACCACGTTGGGACCTGTCGCTGGGTTGGGATAGGCGTTATTCGTTGAGCTCTGGGCAACAACGGCCCGATTTAATTCCGTGACTTTGAGCCGGTCAACCGTATCTGGTAAGACGTTATCGACGATGGTGGCCTTCATCGCGCCCTTCGTTCGGATATGTTTAGTGACCGCCCGCGTATCAATATCCATAATGCCAGGAATCGCATTCTGTTTTAGATAATCGTCCAACGACTGAGCATTACGCCAATTACTGGCTCGTCGGGCAACTTCGTGAACAACAACGCCCTTACAAGTTGGCTTGATTGACTCATGGTCATCCCGATTAATGCCGTAATTTCCAATCAAAGGATACGTAAACATCAAGATTTCGCCATTATAAGACTGGTCTGTGATCGACTCTTGATAACCACTCATGCCGGTATTAAAGACTAATTCACCAACCGTGGCCGTTGTCGCACCAAACCCCGTGCCGGGGTAAATCGTACCATCTTCAAGTACTAAGTATCGTTTCATGCTTGCGTTTCCTTTCCATATGCCAACTTACCGTCAACTAGTGTCATTAAGACGTTGCCATAAACGGGCCAACCGATAAACGGGGAATTGTGCCCCCTTCGATAACATGGTGGCCGCTTCGATTTCATATTGATGATCTAAATCAATAATGGTTAGATCAGCCGGTGCCCCCACTACCAACCGGCCGGCTGTATTTAAGCCAAATAGTTCAGCCGGACGCGTGCTCATCAGTTCAATTAAACGACCGAGCGTCAGTAACCGGGTCTTGACCAGCGCCGTATATAGCGTGGCAAAGGCAGTCTCAATCCCAGTAATCCCGAAGGCTGCCGTCTTCATGCTGCCCTGTTTTTCGGCATCAGTATGCGGCGCATGGTCCGTCGCAATCATGTCGATCGTGCCATCCAACAATCCCGCAACTAACGCTGCGCGATCCTTGGCTGAACGCAACGGTGGATTCATCTTTAACATCGGGTTATCCATCGTAATATCTTCATCACAAAGGAGTAAATGATGGGGCGATACTTCACAAGTCACGTTGATGCCAGCTGCTTTCGCATTGCGAATCACGCGTAAACTTTCCGCCGTTGAGACGTGACAAACATGGTAGTGAACCCCACTCGCTTCCGCCAACATGACATCACGAGCCACTTGGGCCGCTTCTGAAACATTATTGATACCAGGCAATCCTAGCCGATCAGCAACGGGCCCCGCGTTCATCACGCCATGATGATAAAGCGAATCATCCTCAACGTGTGCCGCTAATGGCAACCCAACTTTAGCAGCACCTTGCATGGCTGCAAACATGGTTCCGGCCGTTTGAACACCGGAACCATCGTTACTGACGGCAAAGGCCCCCGCAGCTTTGATGCCGGCAAAGTCAACGAGCTGTTCACTAGTCCGCCCAGTCGTAATGCTGGCATATTGTGCGACGTGAACATGTGCTTCCTGCTGATTACGCGCCACCATCGTCGCGACCCGCTCAGGTGTATCGGGTACCGGATCCACATTAGGCATTGCTCCGACCGTTGTGAAACCGCCATGCGCCGCGGCTAACGTTCCGGTCGCAATCGTTTCCTTCGCTGTTTGACCAGGATCGCGTAAATGGACGTGTACGTCGACAAAGCCCGGACTAACAAAGTGCTGATCGGCACAAATGACGTGATCCGCCGGTCCAAACTGATCGTGCAGTTGATGCCCGATCGCCTTAATTCGGCCCTCGGCAATCAGGATATCCGTTGTTTGTAACTGCCCTGCTTGCCACACTTGAGCATTCTTAATTAATGTTGTCATGCGTTAAACCTCCACTTGAGTTGCTGAAATTAATCCTTGATGAGCGAGGACGCTCGCCACCATTGCCATCCGAATATAAACACCATTCGTCATCTGCTGAAAAATTCGTGATTGCGGCGCTTCAACTAAGTCACTCGCTAGCTCAACACCTCGATTAACGGGGGCCGGATGCATGATAATCGCATGCTTGGGCATTCGTGCGGCGCGCTCAGCTGTTAAACCATACTGTTGATGGTAGGCAGACGCATCGAAGGTCTGATTGTTCACTTGCGATAATCGTTCGTGTTGGACACGTAATAACATCATGACGTCCATCGTTGCGACTAACTGGTCCATCGTCTGATATTCGCCGTATGCTTCAAAGTCACGGCCATACCATTCTTTGGGGCCGCCAAAGTAAACCTGGGCTCCTAGTTGCGTCAGTAACGCCATATTGGAACGGGCCACACGTGAATGGGCCAAGTCACCCACAATAGCTATCTTTAAACCATCAAAATGACCAAATTCTTCATAAATAGTTAGCATATCCAACAACGATTGTGACGGATGTTGCCCACTACCATCACCAGCATTGATCAAACTCATGTCAAACCCGGCGTCGAGAAGTGGTTGATAATAACGATCGCGTGGATGCCGAACCACTGCCAAGTTGACGCCAATGGCTTCAATCGTTTTCAAAGTATCCAGCAAGCTTTCGCCCTTAGTCACGGAACTAGTCTTTGGGTCAAACGGAATCACCTGTAATCCTAATCGTCGTTCGGCCATCTCAAAACTTGTATGTGTGCGGGTGCTATTCTCAAAAAATAAGTTCATCGCAAACGTTGGCTGTGACAGTTGTACCGTTTTCCCATTCTTGAAAGCTTGGGCCAACTTCAAGTAGGCCATCACGTCCTGATTACTAAATTGTTCAACACTAACTAGGTTTTGACTCGTTTTCATGGCTATTGCCGTCTCCTTTGTATATAAAAAAAGTCTAGCTTCCGCAAAAATGTTTGCAAAGAGGCTAGACTCCGATTAAGTGGTCACGCATGACCAAACCGTTTCGTTCCTCTCTGGAAACAATTAAATGGTTTTATTCAATTAAATCATTCTTCTAATTTTTCAATACTAATTCCATCATGTCCGTCGTGTTCTTCAAGGGCGACACTGACTTGTTCATCCAAGGCCGTTGGAATATTTTTACCAATAAAATCAGGCCGGATCGGTAATTCACGATGTCCACGATCGACTAAGACCGCTAACGAAATCTTTGCGGGACGTCCATGGTCCATCAAGGCATCTAGCGCAGCCCGAACTGTCCGGCCTGTAAATAAGACATCATCGACCAAGATAACGTGTTTGCCATTGATATCAACCGGAATATCAGCACCATTTAGCTTCGCTTGACCGGCAACATCAACCGCATGATGATCATCCCGATATAACGTGATATCTAACGAACCAACTGGCACGTCAACGCCTTCCAACTGTTTCAATCGTTGCGCTAACCGTTGGGCCAAAAAAATCCCACGAGTCTTGATACCGATAAATACCAGGTTACCAACACCCTTATTCTGCTCAATAATCTCATAAGTGATCCGCGTCAGCGCGCGGCGCATGGTCATTGCATCAACGACTTCTCGTGCCATTAGTTTGTCAGCTCCATTTCTGTAATTTCACCTTAATCCACGGGATAAAAAAAAGAGTCACCCTGTTTTCCTGCGAAAAGCGTGGGAGACCCTACATGACCGTTCCCCTTGTTAGCCTCACAGGACTAAGTTAAAGGTGCTTGTTTAATTGGACTAAGTGTAACGAACTCCACCACAACTGTCAAGGACTAATCAACTTAAGTCGCGTTAATTATCTGACGACTTTGGTCATTTGCCCTTTATGTTGACAAGCATCATTGAGGAACCTGGCGAGTTCAATAGATTTCCAATCGTGACACGTGATCGTCTTATTCCGGCCTCTAAGAATAAATGATGAGCGGTCGCCTAATATTAGTACCATTGGTCGTTGAATCCGTTGATATTAGAACTTCAATTAAAGCTGGGAGACCATCAATTCACTTTAATGACTGTTTCAATCTTAACGTGCTAATTTAGCAACAAATGGTCTATCAAAATATCATTATATGCGAAATCTACCCTTTATGAGCAACAACAAACTCAGCAAAAGTTAAGTCCACCCATCACTTGAACACCACCTCGACTGAAAGGCGTTGCTGACAATACTCAGCACTGGAAGCCGGTGAAGTTCAGACGGGTTGAAACTGAAGATTATCTCAACGGCAACGTTGAGGGGTGAACTTTCACTTAGCTAACTGGAAGTCTCAACCCGAGCGAACCCCGTTTCTGTATGTCGGCATCCAACGCCCTAACCAGGTGAATTTACACTAAACAAAACTTTCTTCAGCAGTCCTGCGCCGGCTACTCCTGCGCTTAAATGAGGATAAACCTTTCCAATACTTAAATTCCTTAACCCATAACACTGGTTCGACGCTTCATTTGTTTTTAATCTATTTTTCATTTAATTATAGTCAAACTGCCAAATTATCGGTATACTACTTGTTAAAGATAACTAATTTTAGGGGGACTTACCATGCGTTTACAAACACTATTACAAACACCATCAATGCAACATATGCGGGTAATTGCGGGTGAACGCGGTCTCAAACGCGAAATTAGTAATATCGGAATGATCGAGTCACCTGACATTGCTGACTACCTTGCTAATGGTCAGTTTTTGATTACGAACGGCTATCCCTTCGTCAATACAACCACCGACCCACTAACTTTGATCAAGGCGATGCACAATGCCAACTGTGCTGGTCTCGGATTTAAGGATCATCGTTACGTTGACCATTTACCAAAAAAAGTGATTGAATTAGCGAACGAACTCGCTTTTCCAATCATTATTACGCCCGGTGATGAGTTGATTTCTGAAACCATGCGCAAAATGCTGAGCATCATCTTAAAGTCACAAACTAATGAGCTCAGTCGCATCGTCAAGGCAAACCAAACACTAGCGGATTTGTTGCTCAAAGACCCAACCAACACCACGGTCTTGAATAAATGTAGCGAGCTAATTCATCATCCTCTCTTCTTAATGGATAGTCATTTTCGGGTGGTCAGTGCTTCCCAAGATTTACCGATGACCCGCAATACCTTGACTGATTTTTTACGCAATCAAACCGATATCGACTATTTCAACCTCAATACCCGCGTCATTCTCCCTTACCAAGCAAATGACCTGACCATCATGCCACTATTTTCGGCTTATAAGGAAAATAAGGCCTTTGTAGGCGTCGTCGACTTGGACCCGGCCAACTCAACTGATCAGATGCTGACGCAAGTCGTCTTAAACACCTTGAGTTTCGTCAATGGTCGGGTGGACATGTTAAACGAATCCGCATTCCGCAACCAAAGTGGTTTCTACTTAAACGTAATGGATGGCGGTATTTCAAACGACCTCGTGAATAAGACTCTGAAAGCCCGCAATATTGATCCGAGTACGAAGTTCCACTGCGCCACCATTTTAGTCACGACTAATCACCAGGCCCTCTTAAGTAACCATCTCTTGGAACAGGTTCAGCAACTGACACTGTGGTTTATTAAAGAATACCAAGCATCCGTCATTGTTTTTTCATTAAAGCAGCAATTGGTCTTATTAATCAATGACCAGCAAAATGCCCAGCACTTTCTGACCGCCCTCGTTCAATTTATTCAGCCAAAGTTGGACAGACAGGCGCGTTTGATTGCTGGTTACAGTTATTCGACTCTACCACTAACCGAACTCGCAACAACCTATAATGAAGCGGCAGAAGCCTTGGCACTCAGCAAAAACAGTCCCCACGCAGTCACGATCTATCGGCCCAAGTACGTCAAGGAACTAATTTCACTGATTCCACAAAATGAAGCGCGATCGTTTGTCGAACGGGTTTTAGGTGGACTCGTCAGTGGTGTCAGTGCGAATGAACAACTTAATCTACTCACGACCCTGTATGGCTATTTTTATTACCATCAAAACATTGCCGAAGTGGCCGGCCACCTAGATATTCACCGCAATACGGTGATTTACCGCCTTAAAAAGATCGAAAAAATGCTAACGTTGAACTTGGACGATCCTGAACAGACCCAAACACTAGAAATGGCAGTGCTACTTTGGCATAATCAACAATCACAAAAGTGAACGTTTTCATTTTCATCTTCCAAAAAAAATATCGTTTTCACGAACATTAATTTATTCGGCTACATTTGTATTCGGTTTTCATCTGTGCTAGAATAAGTCTCATTCAAATAAGTGGTAATTGCCTATATAATGTCATGATATGGTTGACGAGTTTCTACCCAACCCCGTAAAGGTTGGACTATAAGCAAACGAGGTCATCCCGTTTGCCGGGGTGACTTTTTTTATAGGCAAATCAGCTTAATCGAGAGAGGAAGATTGATTTGAAGGAAGTATCCGCAGCACCTAAAATTACCAATGTTAAGGCGGCCATTTTAGGGTTTCAACATCTGTTAGCTATGTATTCGGGTGATGTGCTCGTGCCATTATTGATTGGCGCGGCCTTGCATTTCAGCCAAGAACAATTAACTTACCTAGTCTCAATCGACATTTTCATGTGTGGGATCGCAACGTTCCTACAATTAAAACGTACACCACTAACAGGAATCGGGCTTCCCGTCGTGCTTGGCTGTGCCGTTCAAGCCGTCAATCCGTTGATTCAAATCGGTAAAACATATGGGCTGGGGACCATGTATGGCTCAATCATTGGTGCTGGTATTTTTATTTTTCTGATTGCCGGCTTATTTTCAAAGATCAAGAACCTCTTTCCACCAGTCGTTACGGGATCGCTAATCACAATTATTGGATTCACGCTGATTCCGGTCGCCTTCCAAAATCTTGGTGGCGGCGACACCAGTGCCAAGGATTTCGGTAACTTGCAAGCACTTGGCATTGGTTTTCTCACCATCGCAATTATTTTATTAATTAGCGTGTTTGCACGTGGCTTCATGAAATCCGTTTCGATTCTGATTGGTATTTTAGTTGGGACTTTGATTGCCGGGGCAATGGGGATGGTTTCTTTAAAACCCGTCGCTGAAGCTAGCTGGTTCCATTTACCGACCCTCTTTTACTTTGGGACCCCGCACTTTGAATGGTCATCCATTTTGACCATGATCCTCGTCTCCTTAACAACGATGGTTGAATCGACCGGGGTCTTCTTTGCCCTTGGCGACATTACCGGTCGTAAAATTGAAGGCGACGATTTAAAACGTGGTTACCGGGCAGAAGGAATTGCCGTCATCCTCGGTGGCTTGTTCAGTACCTTCCCCTATTCAACGTTTTCTGAAAATGTCGGCGTCGTTCAATTATCTGGTGTCAAGACGCGAAAGCCAATTTACTTTTCCGCTGCGTTCTTAGTTGTATTGGGCCTACTGCCTAAGATTGGTGCGCTAGCGACGATTATCCCCGACCCAGTACTTGGTGGCGCCATGGTCGTCATGTTCGGGATCGTTGGCATTCAAGGGATTCGAATGTTAGCTCAAGTCGATTTCCGCAATAACAATAATTTACTCGTGGCAGCCGTTTCGATTGGTCTTGGTTTGGGCGTCACGGTGCAAACCAATATCTTCCAATTCTTACCTGGTGCACTTCAAATCATGTTGAGCAACGGGGTGGTCGTTGGTAGTGTAGCCGCAGTTGGCCTTAACTTACTCTTCAACCGCCACGCAGCCGAAAACACGGTTGATGATGAATCAGTCGGTCTCAATGAAACAGAACAACCTTAATTATGACGCTTAAAAGCAGCGGTTCACAGTCCTAATCTGGCAGTGAACCGCTGTTTTTTTGTTCTGCTACTTAATAGCCGCTCTCATTCTATTGATTGCTTTATACTGCCATTTTTTGCTGAATGTCAACCGTCGTACCGGTGAAGACTTTTTTTAAAGTAACTTTCTTTCGACTTGGCATAAAACTTGCCCATGCTGCCGAAGAGTCATCTAAACCTGGTCCATTCCAAAAACAAGCCATCGTGAGGCAATAAACTGATTAATCCCCTGTTACCCTAAAAATCAGTATGTTATACTAGACAATTGTTGAATTGTTAGTTTTTTATTAATTTTAGGAGTGGGTCATTATTCTAGAACAATTATTTCATTTGCGTGAAAACCGCACTTCAGTCCGCCGCGAGTTGATTGGTGGTCTGACGACCTTTTTAGCCATGTCATATATTTTAGCCGTAAATCCCGAACTATTGGGAAGTACTGGTATGAGTAAGACCGCCGTCTTCACCGCAACGATTTTAGCGGCCATTGTTGGTTGTCTCTTGATGGGGCTAGTTGCCAACTTTCCCGTAGCATTAGCACCGGGGATGGGGCTGAATGCCTTCTTTACTTACACAGTTGTCCAGGAATGGCACATTCCTTGGCAAACCGCTTTGGCGGGAGTCTTTGTTGCCGGAATTCTTTTCATCCTACTAACGCTCTCCAAGTTACGCGATAAACTGATCAACTTGATTCCAAGTGCGCTAAAATACGCCGTATCTGCCGGAATTGGCTTGTTCATTGCTTTTTTCAGGACTACAAACCTCTGGGATTATCGTTGCGAATAAGTCCAACGCGGTCGCCCTGGGTAACTTGCACAGTCCCACCGTTTTGTTGGCGATTTTCGGGATTATCGTCGGCATCATGCTAGTCACCGCTAATGTAACTGGTGGTATTTTCTGGGGCATGTTCATCACCGCCGCAGTCGGAATGATCTTCGGGATTATTCCCCTACCAACTGGGATTATCAGTGGGGTTCCGAGCGTTCAACCGATTTTTGGTCAAGCTGTGACACACCTTGGTAATATTAATTCGTTTCAAATGATCATTGTCATCCTGACGTTCTTCATCATTGGCCTTTTCGATACGTCGGGAACCTTGGTTGGGGTGGCAACCGAAGCCGGCATGGTGGACAAAGAATCCGGCGAAGTCAAAGGCGTTGGTAAAGCGCTCTTTAGTGGTGCACTCGCCACAACTTTAGGAGCAGTCTTTGGCACGTCACCGACGACGGCTTATGTTGAATCGACTTCCGGCGTTGCCGTGGGGGCCCGTACTGGGTTATCTTCCGTCTTCGTTGCCCTCTTGTTTGCCATCGCCGCCTTTTTCTCTCCAATTTTGACGGTGATTACGTCCGCGGTGACCGCTTCAGCCCTGATTATCGTTGGTATTTTAATGTTATCAAACGTTCAATATATTGATTGGACCAAGTTTGAAATCGCCGTCCCAGCCTTTTTCACCATGATTATGATGCTACTAACTTACAGTATCTCAGAAGGTTTGGCCGTTGGCTTTATCTTCTACCCAATCACCATGACGGTCAAAGGCCGTTGGCGTGAAGTAAACGCCCTCATGTGGACGATGATGGTCGTCTTCATTCTCTACTTTGCATTTGTCGCTTAGAACTGATGGTTCGCTAAGCAATGATGGCAGTCTAAAACACCCCTGAGTCTTTAACTCAGGGGTGTTTTTTAGTAGGCACGGCTGCATCTAACGCCTACTAGTGTTTAAGAACTTGTAGATTATGGTAATCTTCAGCGTAGACTTGGGCAAAGTCAGCAAGTTTAACATCGCCTAATCGAGGTTGATGTGCTCGATAATCCGCGTAAAAATCGTGGTCACGCTGGTAAGCGACCGTTTTAACATATTCCCGTGCAAATGCGACCGGGGTTCCGGCAGTCACTAAATGATCTTGCATGACCTCATCAGGCACTTGTGAAACGCGCAAATCCGGCATTTTAAGAGCCTGTGACAGTGCGGAAGCAACTTCCAAATAAGTTTTCTCATCACTCGCAACATATGTCACCGTTTGCCCCGGTGTCGGTTCGGTCAGCGCCTTAATCAGTACAGTTGTAACGTCGACCGGCGCAACCCACACGTTCTTAACAGCCAAATTGGCATTTGTGTAGATTCGATGACTCTTTTTAACGGTTGGCACACTGCTCAGTAAATTATAGTACATTGCCGTTGGGCGGATAAACGTTAAGTCCACGTCTGGTAAAGCGGTTGTTAACGTTTGTTCGATAATATGATACATGTAAAGTGCACCGACTTCTGGTCCCAAGTCGGCCCCCACGCTACTCAGATTCACCACTCGTTTTACGCCGGCTGCCTTGATCGCGGCGGCATAGATGTCCGCTTGTCGTTTGGCAGCGGTATAAAGATCATCACTCGCCGCTATACCAGTTACCATGAGGTATACCACGTCAGCGCCCATGAACGTCTTGGTCAAAAACGCTTCGTCATCAAGTCGACCAATGGCAGGGGTTGCGCGAAAAACCTTTATCAAACTACTGCGAGTTGCTTGATGACTGATGACCGTCACTTCATGACCAGCATGGGTCAGCTTAGGTACCAAGGTCTGGTTAATACGACCGATTGAACCCGTTAAAACAATTTTCATTTTATGATAACCCTCTTCTATACTTATTAAATTATCCGTCAAAGTCATTATCGATTATAAGCGACCACTAAAACCCCGTCAATCACTGGTAGTTTAGTTGGCTAAACAGTGTTGATGTGCGGTTGCGTGATTCGTTCATAAGACAGGACTGATTAACGTTAATCAAAAATCATTTCTATTTATCAAGAGATAATTTTTTGTTGAAACTGTGCAAAATTAGGCCTATAATGTCAAAATGTTTGACACTGTCAACTACGACGGTTAGTCGTCTTTCCTGTTACCATAAGTTTTTCTTACGGAGATTATATTAGATGAGTCTAGCACAATTAGAAATAGGATTACTGTGGTTGACAGGCTCAATTGCGGTCATCTTCATCCTGACGATTGGTACTTATTATTGGTACTCCCGCAAACGTTCCAACAATTACCTTGAAAATGATGATTTTAATCTACGCTACTTTATTCAAAAACAAGTCGATTTTCGTGGCCGCACTACCGGCTATGAATGTCTCCTGCGTCAACAAAATACTGATGGTTCGTGGTCATTACCACCACAACTTGACTCACTTCCACTTCAGCGGGTGATCTTCCTGCTTGAAGATACCTTTAAGGCGCTACCTGATGAAGCGATTACGTTATCAATCAATTTAGAATACGAACAAATCATCAGTCCCGAATTCCGTTATTTTGTTCGCTGGGCAATTGCGAACATCGAACCGATGCACTTGGCAATTGAGTACACACCTCAATACCAACCGCGTCGTATCAATAAACGCCTATTTCGGCGACGAATTCGTGAAGCCCGCGGTTACGGCATGCAGTTTGGAATCGATAACGTCGGTGCAAGTCTAGCCAATCTTAAAAACATTCAGTGGCTTTTAAAAGATATCGACACGCTCAAATGCTCAATGCGCTCATTTCGCAAGGAAGACCCATCCGTCTGGCTGGACCTGAACCTCCAATTCTGGAATCAGCTCTCTAAGGAAAACAATATTGATCTAATTCTAATGGGAATCGAAAATGAGGCCGATGAACAGCTCGCCGAGCAACTGCAAATCAGCATTCGCCAAGGCTACTTATTCGGCCATCCAATCAATCCCCAGCAATCAACCACAAAGGAGAACCACGATGCCTAAACCAACCACTGATGATGTTAATCGGCAACAACTATACTCTGATGCGTACTTTGACACTGGCCATTGGGGACTCAAGATTCGCCAAACGATCGTTGGTATCGTGGGTTGGATCGCAGTGATTGTGCCCATCACCGTGACAGTCCTTTCCATTTGGTCAAGTTATAATCCACACATTCCGCGTTTCTGGCACTACCATGAAGGTCTTTTCGAATTTAAGTTCATCGGTATCTTACTGGCCTTTTGCTTTGCACTCGCATCCCTTTTTGCAGTGACCATGACCATTATACAGAATCGTAAGCGTGAACGTGTCGTTGAACAGTGGCCAACCTTTAATCCCATTAATCAGAAAAAACGGCAGCAACTGCTCGCTCAGTTCATGGCGGACCGTTTCGGCAATGCCGAATTTCGTGAACATACCCGCCACTACCGGGTCAAGCCAGAACAAAATCTCGATACTAATCAGATTCAGCAACTTTATCAACAAAATAATTTAGACGATATTAACGATTAACCAGGGGGCGCCATGACAAATATTTTTATTGACCACATATTCGCCGCAACCTTATTTAAATCGGTAATCAACATCGCACTCCTGATTTTATGCCTCTACCCCATCGTTGGCTCTTTTTTCTGGTTCGCCGGCGCGCTATCCTACCGCTTTATCAAGACCAATAAGCGTGATGATGACTGGCAGTACATTCCGGCTGAACAGCAACCAATGATTACCATCATGATCCCGGCGCACAACGAAGAAGTCATGATTGAAGAAACCATCACATACTTATTTACCCAGCTCAATTATACGAACTACGAGGTCCTAGTCATGAACGATGGTTCGACTGACAAGACGGCCACCATTATTCAACGGTTGCAGTCCGTCTATCCACGGCTACGAACCGTTGAAATTGAGAAAAACAAGGGCAAGGCCCACGCCTTCAATATTGGCATGTACTTTGCCCAGGGTGAGTATATTCTCAGCAACGACGCTGATACGATTCCAGAAAAGGACGCCCTGATGAAGTATATGAATTTCTTCATCCATGACCGCGATATGAATACATCCGCCGTCACCGCCAATATGGATGTTCAAAATCGAACGTCGCTTTTAGGTAAATCTCAAACCGTTGAATTCTCTAGTATCGTCGGTGTTATCAAGCGGAGTCAAACTTCCATCAACGACTCTATGTACGCGTATAGCGGGGCAAATACCCTCTACCGCAAACAATTTCTAATTGACGTTGGTGGCTTTCGACAAAATCGCGCGACGGAAGATATCAGTATTGCCTGGGATCACCAAATGGTGGGCGCCGTCCCGCGGTTTGCCCCTAACATCGTCTTCCATATGAACGTCCCCACCACAATCCGAGACCTTTATCATCAACGCAAACGTTGGGCACAGGGTGGCACGGAAGTGTGGTTAACGAACATTAAGAAATTCATTTTCCACCCAATCGTTCATCGCTATCAACTATCAATGTTCGTCGATTCGACGTTGTCAATCATCTGGTCCTTTTTCTTCGTCATCACTTCCTTGATGTTTTTGATTCTGATGGGTTACTTCCTGATAACCGGCAATTTTGAACGAGTCTACCACGGCTTGATGTTGTCATTTGTCTTTGTTAGTTTTGAACTATTGGCCGGGTTCATGCAACTGTTAGCGGCACTCCTGTTGGACCATCATGGTGCGAAACTAAAGTACTGGTTCTTCGCCCCACTCTACATGTTATTTTACTGGATGATCAATCCTATCACCGTCGTTGCAACGTTTATTCCTGCACTCAAAACCATTCTGGGCTTTGGCTCCGGAACGTGGGTCAGCCCGAAGCGACAGTCATTGCAGGGTAAAAAGTAAAACGGTGTCGCTGTTAACGCTTTCAATAATCGATAACGAGTCTACTGGTGCGAGAACTTGCAACCAGCCCAACCAAAAACGTGCACTTACCTGAGTGATAACTGACTCAGGTAAGTGCACGTTTTAATATTAATCCCTTTTGATCGTTTTCTTAGCTATGCAAACGGAGCTGCCCAGGCCACCCTGTGACTAGCTACGCTGAGTAACAGGTCCCATGTGTCACGTGCCACTCAACGCAGAGATCGGCAGGTAAATCACGAACGGCCTCACGACTTACCTGTGTGCCAAGTTCAGTAATTGAGCACCCTTGCTGACTGCCGAGGCCCTGGCGATTCAGCTGAATCGTCCGCGCACCAACTCGATACAAGTCACTCATGATCTGGTGGTAGGCTGCGGCCAAGTCATGCACCATTTCCGTATCTGATTGATAGACTCGATTAAGTGCGCGCGCATTATCGGACCGTTTGAGTTCTGCCAAGCACAGCTCGGGAGCGGCCAAAATTTGTTTATCCACAGTTCCACCACTGATTTGATTGCGCATGAATTCAAAATGCGCAACGGCAGGATGGTTGAAGCCACTGATTTTACCGGTCAACGCGAGCGCCGGCACCAAACCTATCCCGGATTGGGTGATGCCTTGTAGCCCCCAGAAAAAGTTAAAGTGCCACCAATTTAGATTATGCGACTTATCAACCGGTTTCCGAATATGATGCATAAAAGCAGCGTCCTCCATCCGTTTAAGTCCCGCCGCGTTAATATTCAACGTTGTTGTGCCCCGATGCAACCCTTTTTGAGACCGCATTGCCATTTGCCAACCATGTACACGGTGCCTAACCATCATCATCAATGTGCCAAATTCCATGCCCGTTTAGCCTCCAAATTAATTGCATTCTGCCAATATAAAAATCGTCCCCTACTGCTTAAAAAGGACGATTTCAACGTTTGGGTCAGCCCTTAACTGCCAACACCAACCATTATTCTTTTATGACGAATTTAAGTAATATTTCCAGCATAGAATGGTGCTCACCGAATGTCAAGCGCTAATCGTGGGTCGCCGTCATCCCCTTAGCGCCAATATCAGTTCGGTACACTAGATCACCGACTCTGAGTTGGTCGATTTGTTGATAAACAGCCCGCTGTGCTGCGACCAAGCTCGGGGCACTTGCGGTAACCATCATCACCCGGCCACCCGCACTGACCAATTGATCCGGGGTACCCGCAACGCTAGCATAATCCGCACCAGCAACCGTCGGAACCGGTACGCCGGCTTCAGTTGGTCCCGGATAACCGGGAGCAGCTAGTACGACGCCAAGATAAGTTGCCGTCGTTTGCCACTGCGCGTGTGGTTGCCGATGTTGCAATAAGTCGACGATGACTTGATAAAAATCACTCTGTAGTTGTGGTAATAAGATCTGCGTTTCAGGATCACCCAGTCGCAAATTATATTCAATAACTTGAACACCGGTCGCAGTCAGGATTCCCCCAACATAGATGACCCCTTCAAAGCTTAACCCATCGGCTTTGAGACCTGCAATCGTCGGTTCAATAATTGTCGCAATCGTTTGATCGATAACCGCGGGCGTGATTTGCGGTACTGGTGAATAGGCCCCCATGCCACCCGTGTTCGGTCCCCGGTCATGGTCCTGTAACCGTTTATGATCTTGGGCGGTCGGTAATAACGCATAGTGCTCACCACCAACCAAAACCATTTGGGAAAACTCAAAGCCAGCAACGTAGTCCTCGATCAAGACCGTCGAACTAGTTTTAAAGGCCGTCTTAATCGCTGCCGCGGCTTGTTCATGACTCGTCGCAACCGTCACCCCTTTACCAGCTGCCAGCCCATCGACTTTGATAACTTGTGGCACCGCTTGTTCATGACTATAAGCTAGTGCCGAATCCAATTCATGAAATTGCCGGTAGTCGGCCGTCGGAATGTGATGGCGACTCATGAAGGCCTTCGCAAATACCTTAGAACTTTCCAACTGTGCCGCAGCTTGGTTGGGGCCAAAGATAGCCAGGCCAGCTGCTTGAAAGTAATCAACAATGCCTGCGGCTAGCGGTACTTCGGGTCCGACGAAGGTCAGGGTAACCGTATTGGCCCGTGCAAAGTTGACCAACCCTGCAAAGTCCATTTCGTCAATCGCTAGTGTCCGAATACCATCCCGGATCATGCCTGGATTACCGGGTGCACAATAGACGGTACTGACTTGCGGACTTGCCATCATTGCCTTGGCAATGGCATGTTCGCGACCACCACCACCAACTACTAATACGTTTGCCATGCACGCACCCATCCTTTCATTAATGCCGGAAGTGTCGAACACCAGTGGTGACCATCGCAATACCATAACGGTCGGCCATGGCAATCGAATCCTTATCACGAATACTACCACCTGGTTGCACGATTGCACGAATGCCGTGCTGCGCAGCATATTCGACGCAATCATCCATTGGGAAGAACGCATCCGAAGCTAGGATAGCATTTTCGTAGCCAGCTTGTTTCATCGCCTTACCAATGGCAATCTTAGTTGAATCGATTCGATTCATCTGACCAGAACCGATTCCCAATGTCCGATCTGCGGTAGTTACAACGACCGCATTGCTCTTAACGTGCTTCACAACTTGTTGGCCGAAAGCGAGTGCTTTTAGCTGCGCAGGTGTCGGTTGGGTTACGGTAACTACGGTAAAATCAGCTGGCGTTTCGAAGGCCGCGTCGACCTCCTGACGTAGTAAGCCCCCACCGACTGAAATCGTTTCAAACTTATCGGCCGTGTGCGTTTGCTCAAAGTCAACCGTCATCAAGCGCAGATTCTTCTTCTTGGCCAAAATAGCAAAGGCATCGTCATCAAAACTCGGGGCAATAATAATTTCCAAGAAGAGTGCGTGCATCTTCTCAGCCGTTGCGAGATCGACTGGTCGATTTAAGGCAATGATTCCCCCAAAGATTGAAATCGAATCGGCTTCATAGGCTTTGTCCCAAGCAGCCTCAATCGTCGTACCCAAGCCAACCCCACACGGATTCATGTGCTTCATTGCAACTACGGCCGGCTGTTGATATTCACTGACCATCCGCAAGGCAGCATCCGCATCCTTGATGTTATTGTAAGAAAGCTCTTTCCCATGAATTTGCTTGGCACCCGTAATCGAGAAGTGCGTCGGTAAAGCATTTTCGTAAAAGGCAGCCTTTTGATGGCTATTTTCACCATAACGCAGGGCCTGCTTCTTATCATAAGTAAGGGTCAACTTTTCTGGAAATTCTTCAGTCGTTAAATATTGGGCAATCAAGGCATCATAGGCCGCAGTATGTTGAAAAACTTTGGCCGCTAATCGTTGACGGAGTGCCGGTGTGACCGCGTCCGTCTGCAAATCAGCCAGAATCTGCTCATAATCAGCAGGATCAACAATTGGCAGTACCGCGGCAAAGTTCTTAGCTGCGGAACGCAGCATCGACGGACCACCAATATCGATTTGTTCAATAGCTTCAGCTTGTGTGACGTCTGGTTGTTGAATGGTCGCTTTGAATGGGTACAGGTTAACCACGACCATGTCAATCGGTTGAATACCAGCTGCTTTTAGTTGCGCCATGTGCGCTGGCAGGTCACGTCGTGCTAATAGTCCGGCGTGAACCTTAGGATGGAGCGTTTTGACCCGACCGTCAAGCATTTCAGGAAAACCGGTCACTTCTTCGATTCCGATGACTGGAATATCAGCTGCTTCCAGTGCCTTTTTTGGTCCCACCCGTTGAAATCAATTCATAGTCAAGGGCAACGAGGCCCTTCGCAAAATCAGTTAATCCCTGTTTATCAGAAACACTTAACAACGCACGTTTTGTCATCTTAAATTGCTCCTTCATTAATGAGTGTCTGTAATACATCTGGATAAAATTGGTGTTCACAATCATGAATCCGGGTCGCCAGGCTGGCTAGCGTATCGTCTGGTGCAACCGGAACGACCCGCTGGGCAATAATTTGCCCGGTATCGATTCCGGCATCGATATAGTGAATGGTAACGCCCGTCTCAGTCACACCAGCGGCAAAAGCATCCTCGATGCCGTGACGACCAGGAAACTTTGGTAACAATGCTGGGTGAATATTGATGATTTTATGAACATACGCATTCAAGAGGGTCGGACCAATAATGCGCATGTACCCGGCCAATAATACCAGTTCAATTTGCCGTGCTTGCAAGGCCGTCAAAATGATTGCTTCCGCGGCCGCTTTATTCGCATAATCATGAAAATCAACAATTAATATCGGTACGTTAGCTGCCCGGGCCTTGTCAATTACCGGCGCTGTCGGCTGATCACACACAAGTAACCCAATCACTACCGGTAATTGTCGTTCAATAATCGCTTGGTGGAGTGCAACAAAGTTGGTGCCGTTACCCGAAGCAAATACTGCAATTTTATTAGGCATGCTCAGCCTCCTCAAAAACGACGGGTGTCGTACCAGTTTGGACTGTTCCAACTCGATAATAGGACTGAGCGTTGGCCGTCAAATTAGCCGTCACAGCTGCCACTTGGTCGGGGTGAACGATCAGAACCATTCCCAAGCCCAGGTTAAAGGTCGACCGAAGATCCGTAGCAGTCAGCCCACCGAGTTCGGCCAATAACGTCATAATTGGCGGTACCGGCCATTGACCCAATTCAAGGTGCGCACTCAAGCCCGCCGGTAACGCTCTGGCGACGTTCTCAATCAAGCCGCCCCCGGTAATGTGGGCGATACTCGTCACTAATTTCTGCTGTAACAATGGTTGAACTGCATCAACGTAAATAGTCGTTGGTCGTAAAAGTTCCGTTTGTAAATCATGACCAAGTTCGTCAAAAACCGTGGTCAATTGGTAGTCGTGTTGTTTGAATAAAATATCACGAACTAGACTAAACCCATTCGAGTGGAGGCCATTAGACGGCAACCCAATCAAGACGTCCCCAGCCCGAACATTTGCTGGTGATAACAGGTCCGCGCGGTTCGCAATTCCGACCGCAAAACCAGCGAGGTCGTAATGGTCCTGACCATACATATCGGGCATCTCCGCAGTCTCGCCACCAATCAACGCTGTATGGGCCTGCTGACAGCCCGCGACGACGCCAGTCAAAATGGCTTTGACCCGCTTCTGATCCGTATGTCCAAGACCTAAGTAATCTAAAAAGAACTGGGGGGTCGCGCCTTGTGCCAAAATATCATTCACACACATTGCGACCAAGTCAATTCCAATCGTGGTATGCTGATCAGCAGCGATTGCGACTAAGAGCTTAGTCCCCACACCATCCGTCCCCGCTACTAACACGGGATCGTTGGCAGTTGCATCCGGACTAAGTGGAAACGCCCCCCCAAACGCGCCTAATTGCTGATTGCCACTCATTTGTTTGACCGTCTTTAAGACGTCGTAACCAGCGTTGATATCAACGCCAGCCCGCTTATACGCATCGCTCACTTGATCACCCCTTCATGATTGGCTTGTAATTGCGCAATTTCCGCATCATACTCGGCTTGGTAATCATACAGGGCCGTTGGATAATCCCCATTAAAATAGGCCATGCATAGTCCACCATACGGTTCGGTGGTCGACAAGCCAACTGCATCAACGACGCCCTGTTCACTGAGAAAACCAAGTGAGTCCGCACCAAACGTCTGACACATCTCCCGAATCGTTTGCTGAGCCGCAATCAATTCATTAGTCGATTGAATATCGATACCGTAAAAACATGGATAGCGTAATGGTGGCGATGCAATTCGTAAATGAACTGACTTTGCACCCGCATCTTTCAATAATTTGACGATCCGCCGACTGGTGGTACCACGTACAATCGAATCATCGATTAAGACGACTCGTTTACCAGCGACAACACCTTTGACCGCTGAAAGCTTCATCCGAACCCCCTGTTCTCGCAATGCTTGGGTCGGCTGAATAAAGGTCCGTGACGAATATTGATTTTTAATTAATCCCATCTCGTAAGGCAGGCCACTCGCTTCCGCATAGCCGGTCGCCGCTGATAAAGATGAATTGGGTACCCCGACAACAATGTCGGCGTCCACGGGCTGTTCAACAGCGAGCTGAGCACCCATTCGTTTACGTGCAGAATGGACGTTGACGCCGTGAATATCAGAATCTGGACGTGCAAAGTAGATAAACTCCATTGAACAAATCGCCAACTGTGTATCAGTCGTATAATGGTCGATCGTCAAGCCATGATCATCGATCGTTAACAATTCTCCCGGCTGAACATCTTGAACAAACGTCGCACCAATCGTATCAAGCGCGCAAGTTTCACTACAAACGACGTACCCGCCCGTGGGTAACTGACCGACGACTAATGGTCGTAACCCGTTAGGATCCAAAGCGGCAATCAAACAATCATTCGTTAGTAGTAAGTAAGCAAAGCCTCCGTGGACTTGACGTAAAGCATCCTTAACCTGTTCCGTTAACGTTGCTGCGGGGCTGCGTCGAATCAGATGCATTAAAATCTCACTATCAGAACTAGCATGAAAAATGGCACCATGCTGTTCCAACCGTCGCCGCAGTGTCACCGCATTCGTCAAATTGCCGTTATGTGCGAGTGCAAACTGTGAGTCGCTAAAATTAAAACTCAAGGGTTGAATGTTTTCCAATCCATGATTACCAGCCGTGGCATAACGTACATGGCCGACTGCAGCTTGACCCGTCAAACGTGCCAACCGCCGTGGGTCCCGAAAGACATCAGCCAACAACCCTAGTCCGCGTTCCGTCTGCAGTTTGCCGTGATCATTCGCCGTGATACCGGCTCCTTCTTGCCCCCGGTGTTGTAACGCATGGAGCCCAAAGTACGTTAATTGGGCGGCGTCCGGCGAGCCCCAAACCCCAAAGACGCCACATTCTTCATTCAGACTTCTTACTTCAGTAGGCATGGTAAGGCCCCTTCCCACAACTGTTTGGCGAAACTAACCTTAATATCAAACGCCTGATCAGCAGTTTGAACGTGTAGCCGATCCGTTGCAGTTGTTCGTCCTAAATAGGTCACATATGGTTCCATTAAACTTTCAAACGCGGCTTGCTGTGCTGGTGTCACCGAGATAACAAATCGTGACTGCGTTTCCGCAAAGAAGTTGGCAGCGGGCAAGTCACTGGCCAGTTCCACCCCGATATTTTGTGGAAAACATGATTCGGCAATCGTCGTAATCAAGCCACCTTCAGAAACATCGTGGGCACTAGCAACTAGTCCTTTTTGAATCGCAGTTAACAATAGACGCTGATTACGATTTTCAGTCACAAGGTCAAAATCAAACAGCTCGCCACTGATCGTTCCCGTCAACATCTTTTGCAGCTCACTACCATTGAAATCGGCTTCTGTGGTACCTAACACGTAGACTGCATCGCCAGCGTGTTTAAAATCGCTAGTCGTAATATCTTTCTGATGCTTAATTAACCCGACCATCCCAATCATTGGGGTGGGATAGATGGCTTCCCCGTTCGATTCATTGTTCAACGAGACATTGCCAGAAATCACGGGCGTATTGAATAATTGGCATGCACGAGCGATGCCCATCGCCGATTCGTCCAAATCGTAAAATTGTTCAGGTTTCTCTGGATTACCATAGTTCAAGCAATCAGTGATGCCTAAAGGTTGCCCACCGGAAGCGACAATGTTTCGAGCAGCTTCCGCAACGGCGATTTCCCCACCGACACGGGGGTTTAAGTATAAGTATCGCCCGTTAACATCGGTGGTGACCGCCAACGCCTTATCCGTATGTCGAATCCGTATGACCCCCGCATCGGAACCCGGCTTGACGACCGTATTCGTTTGGACCTGCGAGTCATACGTTCCATATAACGACGCTTTGGAAGCAATCGTTGGCTGTTGGAGCATCTTCTTCAATGTGCCAGTTGCATCAACTAGTCGTGGCATAAATTGATGATGGCTCTGATGGTTCAAGCGCGTTGGTCGTTTCTTTTCGCGTTCATAGACCGGCGCTTTGGTCGCAAGTGCATCGACGGGAACATCTGCAACTAACTTACCATGATGGAATAATTGATACTGGTGGCCGGCTGTCACTTTACCAATTGTGACAGCATCAAGACCGTACTTTTCAAAGACTTGATAAATTTCTGCTTCGGCACCAGCTTTGACACATAGTAACATCCGCTCCTGTGATTCAGAGAGCATCAGTTCAAACGGCGTCATGCCAGTTTCACGTTGTGGTACCAAGTCAAGATTCAGTGACAACCCACTGCCTGCTTTGGACGCCATTTCGGCTGAGGAGGAAACTAGGCCCGCCGCGCCCATATCTTGAATCCCGATTAAAACATCACGATGTTCATGAATAACCTCGAGACACGCCTCCATCAATAATTTTTCCATAAAGGGATCACCAACTTGAACCGCGGAACGCTGGGTTTCATTGGCGTCATTAAATTCAGCAGAGGCAAAGGACGCACCGTTAATGCCGTCACGCCCCGTTTTTGCGCCGACATAAATAACGGCGTTGCCAATTCCTGTTGCTTGGCCCTTCTGAATATCAGCTTGATCCAAGATTCCAACACACATGGCGTTCACCAACGGGTTCTTCTGATAACTCGCATCAAATACCGTATCACCACCGATTGTCGGAATTCCAATACAGTTGCCATAACCGCCAATGCCGGCGACTACTTGCGAAATCAAGTATTTCGTATGAGCATCAGTCGGTTCCCCAAAGCGAAGACTGTCCAGCAGCGCAATCGGCCGGGCCCCCATCGAAAAGATGTCCCGAATGATACCACCCACACCCGTTGCCGCACCCTCATAAGGTTCAACTGCAGACGGATGATTATGACTTTCAGCTTTAAAGACCACGGCCTGACCATCACCGATGTCGATAATACCGGCGCCTTCACCAGGCCCTTCAAGTACCTGTTCACCCTGCGTCCAAAATTTTTTCAAGACTGGTTTTGAATTCTTGTAGGAGCAATGTTCGCTCCACATGCCGGAAAACAACCCGGTTTCAGTCTCGTTAGGTAAGCGTTGAAGGACCTTATCCGTTAATAATTGATACTCAGCATCGGTTAAGCCCCAATCCCGATAGACCTTAGAATCGCGAACATCTGTAGGTGATAATGGTTGCTTTTTAAGCATGGGTGACCTCCTCTTGACTCGCAATGACCGATTGAAAAATTCCGAGACCGTCCGTGGAACCTAAGATCATCTCCACGGCCCGTTCCGGATGGGGCATCATCCCAAGCACATTTCCCGCTTCATTTGTAATGCCAGCAATATTAGCCGTGCTGCCATTTGGATTCTCGACGTATTCGAAGATGATTTGATGATTAGCACGTAATTGCGCCAAGGTGGCCTCATCACAATAATAATTGCCTTCGCCGTGGGCAATCGGTAAACTAATTTGATCTGTCGATCCGTATGCGGTGGTAAAAATCGTCTCATGATTGGCAATTCGTAATGGGCTGTCCTGACAAATAAACTTCGCTGAGCGATTGGCCTGCAATGCACCAGGTAATAATCCGGCTTCGGTCAAGACTTGAAAGCCATTGCAGATTCCGATGACTGGTTTACCAGCGTTAGCAAATGCAATAACGGCCGGCATGATGGGCGCAAAGCGGGCAATCGCACCACTCCGTAAATAATCACCGTACGAAAAGCCACCAGGTAACACCACCGCGTCATAACCTGCTAATGAGGTCGCTGTCGCCGGAATCAAATCAGCCGTAACGTGTAAAATATCGCGCAAGGCATTCACCATGTCATGATCACAATTAGAACCAGGAAAGACTGGTACGGCAAATTTCATCATTACAAAGCCTCCATCTCAGTAATTTCGTAACGATAAGTTTCCATATTAACGTTGGCTAACAAGCGATCACACATCTCGTCGATTTCAGCGGCAACTGGCCGATCATCCGCGTGAATTTTCACCTCAAAATACTTACCTAATTCAACGGCATCGACATTCGTATATCCAAGTCGGTGTAAGGCATCATGAATCGCCTCACCCTTGGGGTCTAGAATTGATTGCTTATAAGTCACATAGATTTTAACTAAGTACATGTTAGGCCTCCTCAACGGTTGCTAGCCGCGTCAATACTTCCTGATAAACACTAGTCAAGTCGCCTAGATCCTTGCGGAAGACATCCTTATCAAGCGATGCACCGGTCTTTAGGTCGACTAACCGACAACTATCTGGTGAGATTTCATCAGCCAGCAAGACTTTACCGGTGGTCGTCAACCCAAATTCGATTTTAAAATCAACGAGCTGTACCCCCATCGCCGCAAAAATTGCCGTCAAACGCTGGTTAACCTGTAAGGCCTGCCGTTTAATTTCCGCCACGATTGCCGGTGTTGCAACATTTAGCGCGTGGATTTGTGAATCATTGATAAATGGATCATCCAGCTGATCACTCTTATAGAAAAATTCCAGTACTGGTTCTGCAAATTTGGTTAAGTGTGGCACGGCAAATTTACGCTCAAAACTACCCGAAGCCGCATTCCGAACAACTGTCTCCAAGGGAATCATGGTCACGCGACGGACAAGTTGCACATAGTCTGAAGGTTGCTCAATAAAATGGTTGGCAATGCCGTGATTGGCTAAGTCTTTGAAAATCAAACTCGCGATGCGATTATTCAATCGGCCTTTCTGGTCAATGGGAACCTTCCGCTTACCATTTAGCGCTGTTGCTTGATCTAAGTATTCGACCCATAGAATTTCAGGATCATTAGTGGCATACATCGCTTTCGCTTTACCCGTGTAAAGCAAAGCTTGTTTCTCAATCGCTGCCGTCATTATTATTGTTCCCCTTTCAAATTTGCCAACGACGCTAATGCTGCGTCAATATCGTGATTTAATACGGTGACATGACCCATCTTGCGCTGGGGCTTAATGGCCGCCTTACCGTAGTCGTGAAAATGCCATTCTGGGTGTTCAACCAACTGTTGACGTGCCACTGTTAAGTCATCACCTAGCAGATTACGCATCACTGCCGGACTGGTCTGCGTAATGGCCGGAATCGGTAAGCCACAGATACTTCGAATATGGGCCTCAAACTGCGAGATGTTGCAGGCCTCAATCGTATAGTGACCAGAATTATGTGGGCGTGGTGCCAGTTCATTGACTAATAAAGTATCATCCGGTAAAACAAAGAATTCGATTCCTAGCACGCCGCGTAGTTCCAGAGATTCAGCAATCGAAACCGCAATTTTGCGGGCCGCACTATGAACACTGGGCTGAACATTAGCTGGGGCAATCGTTGTGTGTAAGATATGATGTTGATGCTGATTTTCAACTAACGGAAAAGTCGTAACAACACCAGCAGCACTACGCGTCACCATCATGGAAACTTCTGTTCGAAATTTCTGCCGCGCCTCTAGAATGCACGGCTGTGTCAATAAGGCACTAGCAGCTTTTGTCACCACTGCTGTGTCTAGATCCGTTTGTCCGTGACCATCGTAGCCACCTGCCGCCGTTTTGAGAATTGCCGGCGTACCAACACGGTTGAGGGCGTAATTTAATGACTGTAAATCCGTCACCGGTGCGAAAGATGTGACTGGGATGCCATGATCATGAAGAAATTGCTTCTCATTAAGACGATCTCCAGTAATATGCAGGAGTGCAGTGCCCTGCGGTAACTTTGCATAGGCTTGCGCAGCAATCAAAGCATTCTCATCAACGTTTTCAAACTCGTAGGTCAAGACATCACTACGGCGCGCTAGATCAAGTAAAGCCGCCTGATCATCATAAGCCGCAACAATCTGAAAATCTGCGACCTGGGCTGCCGGTGCTTTGGGTGTCGGGTCAAGGACACCTACCCGATAGCCCATCGCCTTCGCGCTAAGCGTCATCATCTGACCGAGTTGACCGCCACCAACGATTCCGATCGTTGCGGGTGGTAAGAGTGCTTCCTTAAAATTGGCGTTCACTTTGTTCAGCCTCCTGACGTTGACGAGCACGAAATTCTCCAATTGCATGTTGTACTTGTGGTTCCCGTAAACCGATAATTTGGGCGGCCATTAGCGCACCATTCTTAGCCCCCGCATCACCAATCGCCATCGTCGCCACGGGTACGCCAGCTGGCATCTGTACGATTGACAATAACGAATCAACTCCGTTCAACGTATGGGTCTTAATGGGCACCCCAATTACCGGGAGTAGTGTATTGGCAGCTAGCATCCCGGGTAAATGGGCAGCGCCCCCCGCACCCGCAATAATAACTTGAATTCCCCGTGACGCTGCTTCTTCACCATAGGATTGTAATGTCTGGGGCATTCGGTGGGCCGAAATAACGTGACGCTCATAAGAGACTCCCAGTGCCGTTAACTGTTCTGCCGCTAATTGCATGGTTGGCCAATCAGAAATTGACCCCATAATCAAACCAACTTTCGCCATCATGATCCCTCTTTCCCTGTTTTCACCATTAGTTTAGCAATCAGGCGGGACGCTGTCAACGAATTTCTTAACTTTATCTATTAATTAACGTTTTAATGTTCGTGTTAATGAAATTGATAATTAGATTAATGCTACCTCAACATGTACGAATTACCTCACTGTTTGCAGGTTTTCGGTGTCTGGAAAAAGTTATCAACTGATTTCAAGCGACTATCTTGATAATATTATTAATATTGAAATTTCCGAACAATCCGTCATCATATAAGTTTCACCATAACAAACTTACTGCTACCATTATCAACAACTATCCGTTGAAACGGGCCATTAACTTTTGTCGGTGCGCACCAACAATTGACAGCAATGACTGGGAATCGGCGTAGGACGAGCAACTAAGCATGTTTATGCTAACTCAGACTATTTATAGCGGGGCTAAACTGACTGCCGCTGAACTTAAAAACAATCAACAACTTAATTTGCGAACGCTTTCCTAAAGGATCGGATTGAAGTGACCAAAATAACGCAAAAAAAGTCTCAAGGAAGCGATTCCTCGAGACTTTTTTTAAGGTACTAATTATTTTGCTGAAGCGCCGGAAACACTATCGAAATCAGGTGCTTCAGGCTTGGTTGGTGCTTCTGGTGCGGCTTCCGTATCGGCTGAAGCGCCGGAGACATCATCCACCGCTGGGGCAGCATCAGGCTTCGTTTCCTTCGCCTTCGATGAAGCTCCTGAAACGGCGTCCGTCTTAGCATCTGGATCAGGTGCTAACATCTGGCCCGTCTGCTTCAGGTAATACTTCACGATTGGTAAGAGGTCGAGCACAAACTCGTTGATACCTTTGTACTCACCCTTATCGTCATGCAAAGCTTGATAATAGTGCATCACATACTTATTAGGGATACCAGGTACCGGTAACTTGAAGAGATCAGTCTCACCGGTTCGTAGCATGTGTACCGCTCGCTTAACACCAGGTACGGCCCGCTTTGGATGACAGTCAGCTAGTGGATTACCGGCTTGAGCAGGTGTCCGTGAAGCTAACATCTTGTCGCCATCCATTTGATGGTTATAGTATAAAAATTGGTTGTTGGCATCGGCATACGTCAATTCCATTGGCATCGAGTTGAGGAACCAATTTAATTGGTTGACGGTCAGCACACCCCGATCGAGCTTAACGTAGTCGTCACCCTCAGCCGCATGGGTCTTAGCAGCCGCTTGTTCGACCCAATCAGCCGCATGCATGTTGACGCCCTTGATTGTCGTTTCAACTTCGCCCTTAGCCTCAAGGTCTTCATTCTTCCAATCATCAGCGTGTGCTTCCGCATCCATCGCGTTGACCATCTTGACAAACTTCAGAAACTTGCCTAACGTTTCTTGTAAGAACGAGACAGTCCGAGCATCCTTCAGATTGTTTTGGTCATCGAAAGCCTGCTTAACTTCGCCGAGCAAAAATTCATTACCAGGCATGACCACAGCATCAACACCCGGTGACTCTAAAATCTGGCGTAGATTCAACTGTGCCCGCGACGAACCTTGATCATAGTAAGAAGCGCCAACGATCAATACGGGTTTCCCTGACATCGGGTGAATTTTAAACGACAACCATTCGATCACGCTTTTAAGTGCAGCAGTAATTGTATGATTATGTTCAGGTGTCGCAATAATGACCCCGTCCGCCTGCATGATCTTTCGTTTCAAATATTGAACAGCTTCACCTTCTGTTTGATCATCACTCTGATTAAACATTGGTACATCTTGAATATCCAAAATTTCAATATCAACCATGTCACTAAAATGATTAGCAATAAACTTTAACAGTAACCGATTATAAGACTTATCTTCAATTGAACCCGCAATTCCAACTAATTTCATCGTCGTCGCCCTCTCTATAATTTTTCCCAATCCATTTCACGAACTTCTTCATACGTCGTCGCGTTGGCATTCTTTAATTTTTTCGTGATTTCGACAAAGACTTGGAAATCCTTGAACAACCCATCGAGCTTCGTCGCTTTCTGTTGGTCCGTTAAATTCCCCTGGTCATCAAAGGCTTGCAATGAATGACCAAGCATAAATTCTGAACTTGGCATGATCCGCGCCCGTAATTCTGGTGAATCCAAAACTTGCCGCAGATGTGCTTGAGCCCGTGATGTGCCGAGTGCCCCGTATGAAGCCCCAATAATCATGACGGGTTTGTCCACGAAGGGCTGGATATGGAATGATAACCATTCGAGAGCATTCAGTAATGCCGCGGGAGCCGAATGATCATACTCTGGTGTACTAATAATCACACCATCAGCTTGTTCGATCTTATCCGCCATTGCTTGCGCCTGTGCCGGAATTTCATGATTTTCGGGCTTATTGAAGATTGGTAGACCCTTGATTTCCATTAATTCAATCTCTGCTTGATCCGCATAGTGGGACTGCATATATTGCAACAACTTACGGTTGGTCGACTCATCTGAATTAGTTCCAACCATCGCGATAAATTTGTGCATTGAGAACAACTCCTTCTATGATCAAATAGTCAAATATTATATAATTTCTTAGTCAATAACTATATTGTAGTGGATTTCACTAAAGAAAGCAAAACAATTTTAAGCGCTTTCAGTTTTACTATGCAAACAACTGAACTCACTGATATTAGGCTTATCCGTGCAATCAAGTAAATTCAGTATCCGCGCAACGTTGCCGCAATTATATCTGCTTAACAAATTTTTTCACAAAGCTACGACGCTACGATCAAATCAATCAAATCCGCCGGGGCAATTCGACCAAAGTAACGGGTTAAGTCCAACGGTGCTAGCGCCGTCATAATCGCCTGCCGTTCATATTTCACACCAGTCAACCGTGCAACGACGGGAGCAATCGGTTCTGCACCGAAGAAATCGCCATAAATCGTAACTGCTTCGATGCGCCCTGCCACCACGTTTAACTGAAACTCGACGGTCCCAGCATCAAAATGCCGGCGCTGCTTAACTGTAAACGCTGGTGACTGACCGTAAATCCAATCCCAGTTGGTAAAATATTGTTGGTTCAGTGCTGCTACCCCTGCCAGTGCCGTTTCATCTAACTGATACGTCTTAGCTTGACTCAAATCAGCCACGCCCAGGATTTCACGGGCCAACGTATCGCGAAATTCCTCAATCGTCAAATGCTGATAAGCCGGCGCCATGTACGGTTTCAAGTTCGTGACTCGACTTCGGACCGACTTGATACCCTTAGAGGCCAACTTATCGGTCGGCACCGTAAGAGCTTTCGCAATTTGCGTCTGGTCAACATCATACATCAGCGTTCCATGGGAGAACATCCGGCCATTCTCAACGTGCATGGCGTTTCCTGAGAACTTCTTGCCATCAATCAATAAATCATTGCGGCCACTCATCGTCGCACCAGTGGCCCCCATCGCGTGTAAAGCCTTTAGAACTGGTGCTGTGAACCGCTTAAAGTTACCAAAACCGTCCCCGTCGTCCTTAGTAATAAAACTAAAACTGACATTTCCAAGGTCATCATAAACCGCTCCACCACCAGAAGTTCGCCGCGTCAATGTAATGTGGTGTGCGTCAACATAGTCCTGGTTAATCTCTGCCTTGACATTTTGGTAACGGCCAACAATGATGCAGGGGGGCGTTAATGTAAAAGTATAAAATCGGTTCCGTCAAATCGGCATGTTCCATCAAGTAAGTCTCGATGGCAAGATTCGTGCGAATATCATGGCTGGAGCTTGCAAGATAGCGCATCGTCACACTTCCTATTCTAAATAAATCCGTTGCAAATCATTGATTTCATTGTTAGTTAATTTAAGCTCAGTGTGTAAATAGTGGTTTAAATTACCCGATTGTCGTTTAATTTCGGTCATAGCGGCGTCCAAATAAGCCGCATCAACTGACCAGAGGGCCCGAATACTTTCGACCGTTGCATCTGATGCGCCCTGAGCACGTGCTTCGGCCATCGCACCATTGATCCGGCCAATCGAAGCCTGATTAGTTAAGAGATAATCCTGCTTGATCGTTTCAAAATCGACTCCGAGTGCGGTTAACAGGTATACCGCCCCCATTCCGGTCCGATCTTTTCCCGCAGTGCAGTGAAATAGTAACGTCGAATCGGGTTGATCATTTGCAAGTAGATTATCAAAGAACCGGCGATACTCGTCCTTGGCATGTTGCTCGTCGGCCACCATCTGATAGACCTTTAGCATGTGCTTGAATCCGCTATCTGGATGCTTCTCCAAGTTAGCCGTCATCTTGTCAGTACCGTCAGAATTCCGCGTTTCGTCCACATTGAACACTGGTGCGTACACGTACTTAGCATTGGCAGGAATTCGATCTGGCGCATCTAAGACTTCTTGTGGTGAACGAAAGTCAATATCGTAGCGGACGCCATAATCATCCAGCAAAGCTTGGCCGGTTGGCGTTAATTGATCAAGTCCACCAGTCCGAATGACCTTATGCCACTTGATTTTTCGACCGTCTTTAGTCGAGTAACCACCGAGTTCACGGAAATTAATGCCACCTGGTACAGTTAATACACGTTGATTTGTCATTTTTGAAACCACCTATCTGTTAACTTTTCATTTTCTATTCTAACATTATCGGTCAGTTTAACGGTGCCCCAATCACCGAATCAGTCGCTTTATTTCCAAGATAATTCGTTAGCACCATCGACACCAACCGACATCAACGCGTGCTATAATGTAAGTTACATAGCCAGCGACGGCCCGTCGAATCCAGAACACGTTTGCTGACAAACAGCATCACAACCTTGGACCGATTAGCCATAAATTTCCATACTGGCACTAAATAAAAAATATTCACTGAATAATATAACGGAGGATCTTTCGATGACATTTGATTATGCACACCAAACTGATTGGCCCATGACTAGTGGTCAACATCAGTCACCAATCGATATTCAAACACAACACGTTCAGTCTTCACAGCTATCCGCCATCAACTGGCGAGGCTTGTACCAAGCCAAAACGATTACGGGCGAAGCGACGACTTTGAAGGCTAGTGGAATTGGTGCCGCTTATTTGAACGACCGCGACTTTGCCTTTCAACAGATTCACTTTCATACGCCGGCAGAACACTTAATCGATGGGCAAGCCGCACCAATCGAATGGCATCTCGTTCATCAAAGTGCTACCGGCCAGCTCGCCGTCGTCGCCGTTTTTGGACGGATTGGCAAGCCTAATTCTAGTTTACAAGGCTTACTTGACCAGTTCACAGCCCAAACGAGCCATGAACTGACAACACCGGTCAACTTAACTGAGCTCCTCCCAGATACCGGGACGGTCTATCACTACTTGGGCTCATTGACGACGCCGCCACTAAGTGAAACCGTTGAATGGTATGTCTGTGCCGATACTGTCATGATTGGTGAACAACAATTAGCTGCTTATCAGCAATTATTTGCCGCTAATAACCGCAAGATTCAACCGTTAAACGATCGGCCAATCATTGCCGAACGTTTCTAAATAATTTTAATGGGGTGAGCTGATGCCTAAGAAAGTAATCTGGGGCTTGATTGCAAGTGGCCTATTTCTTTTATTGATCGTCGGTCTCGGACTGACAACACAAATCCATCAAGATAAAGTCAGTCACGTGATTACTGCGCAAAAACGGCCATTGATCATGATTGGAGGTAGTAGCAGCACGCGGACTGACTTTGATGACATCGTCCGTTCACTTAATGAGCAACAGCACCATCCGCTCATCACCCTGACTGTTAAGGCGAACCAAAAATTGGCGTTTAAAGAAAAACGCGTCGAGAACACCAACCTTAACGATGCCCTCATCGTGATCTTTTTCGAAGATAGCACGGACTCAACAGAGAACATTATGACCCAAACGAACGGCTTAGCCAAAGCTATTCGTTATTTGCAACGTCACCAACATCTCACCACGGCCAACGCACTCGGTTATTCAAATGGTGGCCTGATCTGGAGTCGCTATCTAGCAGGTTTGAGCTCGTCCAAACCATTAGCAGTCCACGATTTGATGTTGATTGGCACCCCATTCTTGGGTACTGATGCTGCACATCCTGATAAGACGCTCTATACACCACTTCTTGATCACAAGAACCAATTCAAGAAATTGCATGCGGTCATCAACATTGCCGGTGACACTGGCGAGGGTAACGACGATATCGTACCGCTCAGCAGTGTGAACGCTGGTGGCAACTTATTTATGAACAATGTTACCCGCTACACCGCCATGACTGTTAACCAAAAATCAATTAGTCACGGTGACCTGCTTCACGAAGCATATGTTGCCCGGCTCATTCGTCAAAATCTGATCAATCAATAATATTTTTAGCTTTAGCTGATAAAAAACTGAGCCACCCTTCATGATGATGAAGGGATGGCTCAGTTTTTTTATGATTGATTGTCCGCTATGACTACTGGCGATCAAACTATCCAACAATTTAGTGTCACGAGTAGCCCACACACGGGTTGCACAGGGCTCAAAGGGGCGCCACGTCGATTATGAATTGGCAGTCGCTACAAATCGAGCTAGCTCATCGGTCGACATACCGGCACTGACACCCACCAGTAACTTAATCCGGGCTTTTTGTCCATTCAATCCCTGACAAAAAATCACACCCATTTGTTTCAATTGAACACCGCCACCTTCATAAGCATAGACATCCTGAGCGATACCGTTGAAGCACCGGGAAACCAGTACAACCGGAATCTGCATGTCTAATAATTTTTGCACAGCTGGTAACGTCGCCGGTGGCAAATTCCCCGCTCCCAATGCTTCAATGACTACGCCATGAGTCGTGGGTTGTGCAATGGCGTCAAATAGTTCTGGTCCCATCCCGGCATATGCTTTGATCAGAAAAACATTATCCGTGACCGTTTGAATCGGGCAAACCGTTGATCGTAGTAATGATTCAAAAAAGACAATGCCTTTATTAGCGACTAACCCAATCGGGCCAAAAGTCGGTGTTCTAAAAGTGGCCACGTTGGTCGTATGCGTCTTAGTGACGTAGCGGGCCGAGTGGATTTCATCATTCATAACCACTAAAACACCTTTTTCGGCCGCATCCGGTGTACTAGCCGTTTGAATCGCCGTTTCGAGATTATGCAGACCATCCGACCCAATCTCATTGGCGGACCGCATTGCGCCGGTAATCACAACGGGGAGCTCATTCGGTAAAGTAAGATCTAGAAAATACGCCGTTTCTTCTAGCGTATCCGTACCGTGAGTCACAACCACCCCATCGACCCCTTCGTGTGCGGCCTTATCGATCCGTTGCTTTAACTGCAACATCCGTGCCGGGGTGATGTGCGGCGACGGCACGTTAAAGACGTCCTCAGTCTCTAACTCAATATCCGTGCCAAATGAACTCTGATAATTGTCTAAAGGATTTTCATCTCCGGGGGTCACATTGCCGGATTCATCGGCCGACATCGCAATGGTGCCACCAGTGTGTAATACCAAAATCTTCTTCAAGAATACTCCTCCTCATCTTTTCACGTGCCTACGCACATCTAACAGTAAAATTATTTTAGGCTTGCCATCGCCTAATTGCAATCCACCCTCACTGGTTCTTCATGACAACTTCCTTAGATTCTCATACAAGTGATATCAACTAAAAAAACTATCAACCATTCAAACAATTTACAAAACCTAGCAACCAGATCAGTACGTTTTATTAGCCTACATAGTGCTAGTCACTCAATTAGTTCACTTATCAACTAGTTCGTTAATCGGTTCGTCGGTTAGTTACCCCTTCAGGACGAAGTCACTAACCTCAGTGCACCTTATTACTCAATTTCAGTCTCAGGGCTAACCGATTGACTACTCGCTAGACGTTGATAAATCAGCGTTTGACGTCCCAATGACTATCAAGCGAGAAAATAATGATTGACACTCGCGTTAGTTGCCTTTATAGTTAGTTACATAAGTAATTAACCAAATAACAAACCAACTAACTTAAGAGAGGTATTTAAAATGACAACCACACCAATCATGACCGTCAGCGACCTGCACAAAACGTATGGTAAGGCGGGCAGCAAACAATACGAAGCGTTAAAAGGCATTAATTTCAATGTGCAACCAGGGGAATTTGTCGGAATCATGGGCGCATCTGGTTCAGGGAAAACCACCTTGCTCAATATGCTGGCCACACTGGACCAACCAACTAGCGGTGAAGTGACTATTCATCAACAACCGATTACACATCTGAAAGGCAATCAACTTGCTGATTTCCGGGCCAAAGAGATTGGGTTTATCTTCCAAGATTTCAACTTATTAGAAACTATGACTGCTTACGAGAATATCGCCCTACCATTGTCGCTGCAAAATACGCCAGTCAAAAAGATCAAGCCAGCTGTCGAAAAAGTCGCACACCAATTGGGAATTGAAGAATTCCTATCAAACTATCCTAATGAATTATCTGGTGGTCAAAAGCAACGTGTGGCAGCCGCACGAGCCTTAATCAATGACCCCGCTATTCTATTTGGTGATGAACCAACTGGTGCCCTTGATTCTAAGTCAGCGCGTGAATTACTCGACCTGTTCACCAAAATCAACCAAGAACGGGCTGTCTCTATCTTGCTGGTGACCCATGACCCATTTTCAGCTAGCTTCTGTCAACGAATCTTATTCATCAAAGATGGCCGGATTGGGCAAGAACTTAAACGTGGGGATTTAAGCCGCAGTGATTTTTATCAACAAGTCCTCGACAACCTAGGGACGTTTGAACAGTAAGCCGAAACAGTAAAAGGAGTCCTTTAAACTATGTTAACTAAACTTGCCATGACCGGCTTCAAACACCGTTGGCGCGACTACCTCGTTCTCTTTTCAGGACTGATCATGTCTAGCGCAATCTTCTATATGTTTGAAGCACTGGCCACTAACCAAGATTTCTTAAAACAAAATACGAGTATTAGTATGGTCGGCCTCATCTTCCAATTTGGTTCCGTACTACTCACAATCATCACATTAGTCTACATTGGCTATGCTAACTCATTCTTATTAAGTATGCGTAAGCGAGACTACGGGCTCTTCATGCTCGTTGGTGCACGCAAAAGTAAGATTGGTCAATTAATTTGGCTGGAAACACTACTTGTCGGTATCACTGCAACCATTGTCGGCATTCTTGTGGGAACAGCCTTAACTGTCGGCGTAAGCCAGATTCTGATTAACAGTCTAGGCCTGACGCTTCACCATTTTACAGCCTGGTACACGCCAGCTGCCATTGCGACACTGTTACTCTACGTTGGATTGTTCTTAATTGCCGGTTTATTCAACCTGCTATCCCTGACCAAGACACCAGCCTTGAAATTACTACACAGTAATGATCAACCTAACCGGCCACAACTAAAACCAGCCCGTCAACTCATCGAAATTGTCGTCGGTGTCATTTCAATTGCAATTGGTTACTGGTCAATGGCTAACCTGAAAATTTTGCAACTGATGGGAATTGGAATTGCGCTCGTCACAATTGTTCTTGGAACTTATCTGCTGTTTAACGCTATTTTTGTCTGGTTAATGGTCGCACTCAAACGATTCTCATTTGCCCAACGTGGTTTGAATGGCTTCACCTTATCACAGCTAAGCTTTAGAATTCGTAATTACACTAAGATGCTGTCAATTGTCGCAATGCTATTCGCACTAGCTCTCGGCGCAATTACAGTTGGAATGGGCTTTCACAGTCAAATTCCATCAATGGCTAATATTAATAACGCTTATGATATGGGACTGGTCAACGCTAGTACCGCTGAAAAAGCACAAATTGCAGCGATGAAGCCCAAGACAACGGCGACCTATCATTTCAAAGCAACCAAGAAAGTCGTTTATTTCCAAGCTGCTGAATTCAATCGGCAACCATTCACGACTATTCATACTCGCAATAAGAATCAACTGACTTTTAATACCGTTCATAATAATGCGGCTAAATTACAAAAATCAGAAGATAATTATCAACTGATGCAGCTTCAGAGTGGTGTCATGGCAACCGCAACACCCGTATTTTTATCAAAAACGGCGTACGCGAAACTTGCCCAGCCTGAACAGCGACTAACTGTGTTTACTACCAACAACGTTATCGAACATCGCGTTGCATTGAACAAACTGGCCAAACATCACTTTCACACTACCAGCCCTGAACAATTTGGAGGTCGCTATGCGATGTATCTAATGGTTAACGGCATGTACTCCGGGCTGGAATTTATGGGTATGTTCCTCGGAATCGCCTTTCTTGCAATGCTAGCTAGTTGCCTGATGTTCAAGATTCTGTCTGGTGCCGATGCTGATCAACACCGTTACAAGATGATCGATAAAGTTGGAACCACTAGACGCCAGCTCAACGGTGCCATTAACAAAGAAATTGCTGTGCTCTTTATTCTTCCTGGAATCGTTGGTATTGTACACGTCTTGTTTGGGTTACAAATGTTCAAAATCATAATGGTTACCTCACCATATACCGGAATTTGGTTACCATTCTTGATTTTTGCCGGTCTCTACCTACTTTACTATCTCATTACGATCACCATCTATCGGCGAATCGTTTTACAATAACCTTTCGGAGGAGGGAAAAATCATGGTATACTTTGGATTAGTCGCTTTATTAATCGTTATTACACCATTACACCGTTACGTGCTCGCAAGTCGTCGTCAATTCTGGTTAGGGGCGCTCATGCCGCTTCTGTGGCTGAGCGTTAACTTCGGTTTAGCCACCCAGATTATCTTTGAACATCAAGACATTCTACTGGCCGTACTGGGCACCCTCCTCCTACTCTCTAGTTGGATTGCTGCCCGGATCGATCGTACCGAACGACAACTGCACCAGCCGCAACAAAAGGCCACAACGAAATAGGGCAATCACTGCAATGAGGTGAATAAAATGCAGTTCAACTTTAATAGCACGGAACCAATCTACTTGCAGGTTGCCGACCAAATTGAAGAAGCTATCTTTACGGAAACCTTCGCTGAAGGTGAACAAATTCCTTCGACAACCGAGATTTCTAAAGAATTTCATATTAATCCTGCGACCGTGCTTAAGGGCATGAATATTCTAGTTGATGCCCAACTGATTGAAAAACGGCGTGGGGTCGGGATGTTTGTCATCGCCGGTGCACAACAACGAATCGTTGAAAAGCGCCGGGATCAGTTCTACACCGACTACGTTAAAAAACTAGTCGCTGAAGCACAAAAGCTCCACATTACGCAAGATGAATTAGCTAAATTAATTGAACGGGGGTTTTCCGAATCATGAGTATTCAAGTTCAGGCTGTCCAGCAGGCCTTTCGCGGTCAAACCGTCCTGGATAATCTTAACCTAACGATCAAACCAAACACGATTTACGGTTTGCTAGGCCGCAATGGTGCTGGTAAAAGTACCTTGCTGAACATTATCAGCAATCGTATCTTTGCTGACAGCGGAACGGTCACCATGGACAACGAATCCATGTGTGATAACGACCGCACGTTAGGAAAGGTTTACTTGATGAGTGAAGTTAACCTCTATTCTGAGCGTTCCCGGGTCAAACAACTGTTTAAAACCACCGCACTACTCTATGGTGATTTTAATGACACTTATGCTAAAAAACTAGCACAAACCTTTGGCCTCGATTTAAACGCGCGATTTGGCAAATTATCGACGGGTTACCGAACAATTTTTAAACTGATTATTGCGTTATGTGTACCGGCTGAATACATCTTTTTAGATGAACCAGTCCTCGGTCTGGATGCTAATCACCGCGAAATTTTCTATCAAGAACTGATTGAAACCTATAGTGACCATCCCCGCACATTCGTGATTTCGACTCATCTCATTGAAGAAATTACGAACTTGATTGAACATGTCTTTGTGCTGGACCATCATCATATTATTGTTGATGGTGATGTCACCGACATCCTAGGGCAATCTTACGCGGTAACTGGTCCACAAACTGATGTCAGCACTTATACGGATGGTTTAAATATTATCGGCAAGGATCATCTTGGCGGAATTACGGCCCACTACGTTTACGGGCCATTAGATAACGACCGACCAATTCCTGATACGGTCACGGTCGAGCATCTGGACCTACAAAAACTATTTGTTAACCTGACTAATACCAAGGAGGAGGCCGCCGCTCATGTCAATTAAGGTTCGCAACACCACCCGTTATTTATTAACGGAACAATTGAAAATGACGGGGTGGTCGGTACTCGCTTTATTCGTCGTATTCGGAATACTACCGCTACTATTTGCAGTTATTACGGGTAATATTCGGCAGTATTCTCCACTTGGTAATTTTGCTAGCCTAAGCCTCGGGCCACTCTTCTTCATGCTTATCTTTATTGTGGGGTCACTCACTTACGACAACTTTAAGCTCTTAATCCAAAATGGGATTTCCCGACAAACCTACTTTCAAGCTCGAGTATTCGCATTACTCATGCTTAGTGGTTTGCTTGTCATCATCAATGCCATTTATTACTACGGTATTCATGCTCCGTATTTACACTGGAGCACCAACACCGCGTTGATGAGAACGGGCTATTCGCTGTATAGCCATGCGCTGGGAAATCAGGTCTGGCTAAACATTTTAGCTAGCTTATGCTTTAACTGGATTTTCTACATTGGCGTTGGCCTTACCGGCATCGCTTGTGGGACCTTACTCGCGTTATTTGGTAAATGGGCCAAAACGATTTTAATCATTGGCACCCCCATCATTGGCATGCTTATTATTTGGATAATGGTCATCATTATGACTCGCAATCAATCGAATTATAATTACACGGGACTTGAAAACTTCTTGAAATTTATTATTGGTTATCCCAGCCACGGTGAAGCGACAACTGGTTACTTTAACCCAACCATGCCATTCATCACAATGCTGGTAGGTTGCGGTATCATCGGTGGTCTCGCTTATCTGTTCAACCGTAAGTTAAGAATCAGAAATTAAGCTGATAATCTAAAAAATGAAGCAGGTCGTGAAGTTATTGACTTCACGACCTGCTTCATTTTTTAATGGTTAATACAAACGTCACACCATTCGAGAAGTGGTTTTCCCACTAACGCTACTTTTCAACCTGCGTATTTTGCAAATCCGTCTTAACCACGATTACATCAGTCAACGCATTACGCTGCACATACGTTGTAACCGAGCCTTCCAGCACGCGTTCAACGGCATTTAACCCGGTTGCCCCCATCATGATCAAGTCATTATGATGATCCTTGACGAAGTCCTGTGAAATAATTGGTTTCGGACTTCCCATTCGAATGTGGAAGGCAATGTCCGTAAAGCCATCCTTTTTGACTTGATCAACCGTTTCTTTTAAATAAGCTTCAGAATCCTGAACCAATTGATACGTAATATCACCATCCGCCAAACCAGCTAAATTATACCCAAACTGACCGGGATCAATGACTGCTAACACGTCGATATGTGCCTCATTACGTTTAGCGACTGCAACTGCTTTATCAAGCGCAATCTCAGCTTGTTGTGAGCCATCGAGGGGGAACTAAAATATTCGAATATTCTTGTACCATTGACGTCACGCCCTTTCCATCTGTTAATTCTATTTTACCATTTATCAGCGTTGGTTGCGTTATCATTTATATAAACTAACTACCAGTTATGCACAGCAGCTCGCCGGCTAGCAGTGTCGGGTTTACATAATATTTACAACAACGACATCTGATATTTACAGTTACCCCTTACAATTGGAGTTAATCCACTTGGGGGTGAATAGTATGCTTTCTTTAGGTATTCGACCAGGCCTAATCGCCAGCCATACAATTGTAATCAACGATGCCCTTTCATATCAAATCCGGTTAAGCAAATTGCGTCTCGGACCCGATGTCTATCGGCTAGACATCCGTGCAACCACTACACTGGGCCGCTTGACCGTGTCCCACGCACATTACCATAACTTTGCCACGGCCCAGCAAGCCTTTAATCATCAGCGCCACCAACTTGAATCGCACTAAAAATATCCAACACGCAGCCATTTAATTATGATAGGATGGTACCTAGTAATAATCAGCTAAAGTGAGGGTATTCATCTGTGGGACAACTTATCAAACAACTCTGGCAACGCTATCAAAGCGTCCTTTCCTATTTAATCTTTGGGGGCTTAACCACCCTAATTAATATTATTGTTTTTGGAATTTTCAACCAATTCTGGCCCTACTGGATAGCCAATACGATTGCCTGGCTCATCTCAGTGCTATTCGCCTATATCACGAATAAAATTTGGGTATTTGACTCACAAACACCTACTTTCCGTGCTGTTTTAATTGAAATGACATCATTCTTCGGATTCCGCCTACTCAGTTACTTTATTGACCAGGGGATTATGATTGTCGGTATTTCGGTTCTGCACGGAAACGACCTTATCGTCAAATTAATTGATCAAATTATTGTGGTATTACTCAATTGGTTCTTCAGTAAACTATTTATTTTCAAGGATCGTGGTCATTAAAGCGAACCAACTTAAACATCAAAACAAGCGTCGTAGGAATGTCCGAAAATTCCTGCGACGCTTATTTTATTCATAATAATTACCGACCCATCTTTTTTCTGATACTTAACTTAGCTACTATTTTAGCAACCATATTTTTCACCCAAACTGGCGTTGCACCGTATGTAACGTCGCTAACTTTGTGACCACATCATCAATATTGACCCCATCCCAATTATAAAAAATATATTGGCGACCACAGCGCATCTTAATCACCAAATGACGTGCTGATGAAGCATAACCATTGCGAACTTCGGCCTGATCCGTCGTCAATGCATAGTATTGAATGTCATCCGTATTTAAAGCTAACTCTCCAATTCGTATCATGACTTGTTGACTGACCTCAGTCGGCGGTCGAACTGACAAACAAGTCCCATCATGGTGCTGATACCGTAACTCTACCGCAACTAAACCGGCCGCGGTTAGCTGCGGTCTAAAATAAAACTCCGCGCCAATATGCAACGCACTTGACGGCCAAACTGCGGTTAGCCGAAATTTAAAATGCCGGCCATGAAAATCAGTCAGGATGCCTTGGTCGTAATCTGGTTGCATTACCGTAATATGCCCAATCATGACGATTCACTCCCTTCACTTAGTTATTGATAATGTATCACGCTTCACAAGCATAGTTGTGTTTAAAACCCATAATCAGTCGTTTTTACCATTTTTTATTAAAATAGTAATTAAATTATCCTTACTCATGCTAATATTTGAGTTAACCAACTTTATTGATCGGAGGTCCCGTTTTGATGACATTTACAAATCAAGAAACTGACTATCTTATGAACCTACTAACCAACCAGTTAATGGCCCTACTAAGCCGCGTCACGCGCTGGCAGACGCACAGTCTGAGTCAACACCAATATGACCAACAAGTACACGAAACGCTCCAACCCGAACTGACCATGCTCACGCAAATCACTGCTAAACTCCAGGGACAAGCCCGTGACCAAACTCAGCTAGGGGCCATTCAAACTGGTTTGAAGAAACTTCAAGTTGCCACCACCTATCAGCTAACTGCCGACCAACTTGCACACGCTAATGAACGCCGGCTGAATCGCCGATACCGCGATTAACTTTTACAACATCAGCATATTTACCAGGAGATTCAAAACTATTTCGCAATCCTTAACAGAAAATTCAAATTTCAATCACGAGTTAGCTACTTTTTCTCGGTACAATGGTTTTATCAACTCATACAACCACTTGACTGAAGGAGGGCTTCCATGTTCTTAATTGTTTACTGTACGTTCGCTATTGCAGTTTTTTTCTGGATATTCGGTTACGTTAAAACCGCCGTCATCATTGGTATACTGGCACTGAGCTTGATTGCTTACTCCTTCATTCGCCGAGAGATTACTCGACGACGTTTGCTCAAGCGACGCACGGTTACCAATAAAAGTCGTTAAAAAAATTCCAACACGCCGGTGTCGGAATTTTTTGGTTATTTTTGCATTTGTGATAAACAAGTGACGATCCGCTGAGCCGCCTCACGCACATTTTGCGGATTAGTCGCTAAGTTCAAGCGAACAAACCCCTGATCATCAGGACTAAACCACTCACCAAAGTCAACTGCGAGCTGACATTGATCTTGAATAAACGCTTTCGTTGCAGCTGGCTGAACGTACGCGCGTAAATCTAGCCACGTCAAATACGTCCCCTGCAAATCGGCTAAAACCAACTTAGGCGCGTGGGCGGCAAAGGTGGTGCATAAATAATGATAATTATCACGGACGATTGCCAAAATCTGGTCTAACCAGGCCGCGCCCGATTCATAAGCCGTTTGGCCGGCAACCTGGCCTAAGACGCTGATCTCAGTCTGGCTGAAGCGCCCGATTTGTGCATCATAGCGTTGTCGTAATTTTGGATTAGGAATTACTAGATGTGAGTTCAAAAGCGCCGCCAGATTAAACGTCTTAGACGGTGCATTGACGACAATCACCCGGTTACTAAACCGCCCATTGGCTACCGTTAACGCCGATTTGAACGGATGGTTGGTCCGATCAATTTCTAAATCCTGGTGAATTTCATCTGAAATAACAAGCACATGATACTGTTCACATAATGCTAACAGCCGTGTCTCTTCATCTTCAGACCAGATCCGCCCCACAGGATTATGTGGCGAACATTGAATGAACAACCGCACCTCGTTCGCCTTAATTTGCTGTTCCACATCTTCAAAGTCAATCGTATAGTGACCACGATCATTGCGTAACTCAGATGTGACCAGCTGACGATGATTATCCCGCACCGCGTTGAAAAATGGATAGTACACGGGCGTCAGAATCAAAACGCCATCACCTGGTTGCGTTAAAATATTAACGAGCGCGTACAACGAATTGACCACGCCACTACCAAATCGAATCCAATCGCGTTTCAATGTCAGACCATGGCGTGCCTGTTCCCAATCGATAAAGGCTTGATAATAACGATCAGGCGTAATGGAATAACCATAAATGCCATGCGCCACTCGTTCTTGTAGTGCTTGCGTAACTTGTTCTGGCACTTTGAATTCCATGTCAGCGACCCACATTGCCAACAAATCAGGATTGCCATACCGAGCTTGTAGTGCGTCCCACTTCAATGAATCCGTATGCTGGCGCGTTGTTGCGTACTTCTTAATAAATGCTGCTTGTTCCATCTTAAAGGCCTTCTTTCTCAACAAAAAAACTTCGTCCTTAACTTACTAAGGACGAAGTTTATACTCCGCGGTACCACCTATTATTACAGTCTTGCTGTCGCTCACGCAACGTACTCGTTACGTTCAACCCAATTATCGGTGGTCAATCCGGGCTAACAGCATCAACCATTAGCCAACTCCGAGTTCATCTTCACAATAAGCTGATGGTCAAATTACACCACTACTTTGACTCGCTAGGCATCAACTTATTGTTACTCTTCTCATCAACATTTAATCTTCACGTTGCTTCTAAGTTACAACGTGAAGATTAAAAAGTCAACAACGTCTTTAAAATTGCGCTTGCTCTAAAACCTGGTAGCCATCGATTCGTTGGTCAGCGGTAGGAAACGCCCCGGTCTGTAAGAAACGCTTGGCCTGCATGACCCGCGGCGAACTATTCGACCAATTTAATTGATCAAGTGGCACTCGAGCGGCCCCCGCCGACATTGATTCGGTGTAATGCGGTCGTTTGAGCAACAAATGGCCCCCCACCGGTTCCAGTAAATAATAAATATTAATTAACGTTGCTGGCAATTCTAATGTTGTTAAGGCTGGAATCGTAAGCTGGACGGTCCCAAGTTGCTTTGAAATAACAGTTTGTAGTCCTGTTTGAAGTTGTGCAATCTGACTAACGGCCTCACTCAACGTGGCCCGTGTCGTCACTGGTGCGGTTACTAAATCATAACGGTTCTTGAACGGCCCGGTTAAGGATTTATTAAGGACCATGGCCGTCGAATCACCAATGATACCACAAACAAATAGTGGACTAATTGCTGGTTCGTTAATCATCAATCTTTTCCTTCTCTCAGTCATACGATTAAATAGATAAATTAATTAGCCTATAAAAATATAACAGTTACATTTTACCTTAGAATTATGATAAGGTTCCTAAAAAAAGCATGCGAATATGAATATTTAACAACTTTTAATAATTCTATGAAAAAAACCGAATCTTGGCTACTAAAACGCACAAGGTTCGATTACTTTTTTTGTTATTTAGTTAGATTGCACATCGGTCGTATTAATAAATGACTGGGCTGGCACACGAATTAACCACCGCGTCATGGCTTGATGCCCCACATGGACACCTAAGCCATTCCAGAATGACGGCTGATAAGTGGCTGTCAGCTTCACTGCGTAGGCTTTTTCGTGCTGCCGGTCTTCTTTAACCAGCTGCTTTTGTGACCACGGAATACCAGCATCCGCCACTTTAACTTGCGAAAGATTAGTCACCACGGTCGCCTTGTTACTTGAAACAGTATATTTCGCACCATTAACCCAGTAATTATAAATATGCACGGGTTTTTGGGTCGTGCCCCGATCCACCGCGACATAGTAGGAACCATTAGTCCCAACTCGCAAAACCAGTGGTTCAACTTGATACGTTACCTTAACATCCTTAGCATCTGACAGGTCGACCTGGTGATTGAAAGTCACGTATCCCATGCCAACTAGTAATCCGAGACTAACGATTAATTCAACGGTGGTAATGATAAGATTTCCCCACTCAAACGTATGCTTACGTTCCACGATCATCTTGATGCGTCGTACGCGAATATGATGAAATACCCACACGACTAACGCCAAAACAATGATCCACGCAATGATCCCAATCCAATTCCATGCAGAAGTCATTGATTGCCAACCCTTTCTCAATTACATTATTATGTTCTAATTGTAAATAATCCAACCTTAAATAACAAGTAATCCAGCAAATTCAACACAATCATTCAGAAGCAGATTGTGAAAATAATCACTGAAACGGTGCCAATGTAATCGAATTCATGGTAAAATAAAGTTATTAACTTGTAGAAAGAAGGAGTACACATGATCGCGTCACTAATTTATTGGGTCGTCGTTGTTGGCTTGATTGTTTGGGGTGTTTGGATGGCCATCCTTTCCGCATATTGGGCCAGCCAAAAACAAAACGGCAACATTTTCTTTATTGCAATTATGAATACATTAGGTGCCTTGGCCGGCCTCTTAGTATGGTGGGTCTTCAACAATCAAGACTGGCAGTACTACTGGTTATCCAGCACCGTTAAGACAACCAACCTCTTAGGCATCGTCCTAATCTGCTACGTTGTCTTGATTGTCATCGAATTCATCCAAGGCCGGGGCATCAAGCCTGAGACAGCTAAATAATGATTATTTTAAACGCCAAGCAAGTTGCTAGGCGTTTTTTATTGTCAAATGCGGCAACAATCTTGCTCTTCAGTGTTTGTTACGGTGATAACATTTGATTTGTCATGCTGCATGCTTCATCATGATTAATAAAAAAAAACGATTCTCAAAGACATTGAGAATCGTTTTTTATAAGCGACTGTCCTAATGGCGGCTATCGGTCTTGAAGATTTCAACTGGGAAACACACAGAACGCTCCACCAGTCGACTTGTGACACTACTTCACAACTAAGCCACGGTTAATTCAAAGCCTCCCGGTGCCATCTCATTTGCGGTAATACCCGCTGTTAAGATTGGCGATACGCCACTTACTGTTGAGACTGCCTGTGCACCCAAATTAAAGCGGCCTTGAATCGTCTGTTCAACATCCGTCCGCGTTAAGATTAAGCAGTGACCATCAATCGTCCATGTCAATTGGCTAGTTGCTAAAAAGTCGGCCTGTTGCCGGCGAAACTTGATCAAACGCGTGACAAATTGTCGAACTTGTTGTTCTTGCTCGTCTGGTTGCCAGTTCATGCACCGACGATTGTCAGGGTCGGCACCACCGGCCATGGCCACTTCCGTTCCATAATAAATACACGGGCTCCCCGGCAATAGCATCAGTAGCGTGAGTGCAGATTTAAATTTAGTTAACTGACCATGCAACGTGGTCAGTAGCCGTGGCGTATCATGCGTATCCAACGCGTTGAACATCGCCTGTTGATTAGGTTGACGATACATCATTAATTCCAGATTGGTTTTACCAACGTAATCTTCAGGGTTGAGTTGACCATTAAACAACGCCAGAATTGGTTGTGTCAGTGGATAATTCATAACCGCGTTAAACTGGCCGTTACCGACTAACGATTGACTACTATGCCAAGACTCACCTAATAGGTACACATCAGGTTTGATTGCCCGCAAGGCACCACATAACGCTCGCCAGAAACCATGGTCGACCTCATCAGCAACATCAAAACGCCAAGCGTCAATCCCGAATTGTTCGATCCAATATTTGGTTACATCAATCAAGTAAGCTTGTACCGCGGGGTTCTGGGTGTTAACTTTCGGCATCGCTGCTCCCGTCGCAAAGGTTTCATAATTAAGCCGCTTCGTCTTCGGATCACGTCCCACCGGCCAGCCATGAATATGAAACCAATCAGCAAACCGTGACTGCTCGCCATTTTTAATCACATCTTGCCACTGTGGTGACTGCTCGCCAAAATGATTAAAGACGGCGTCTAACATCACGCGCATACCGCGCGCATGGGCGCCATCGACTAGCGCCTGAAAATCGGCTTTCGTACCAAAGTGGGGATCGATTTCAAAATGATCGATCGTATCATACTTATGATTAGATGGTGACGTGAAAATGGGACACAAGTACAGGCCATTGACCCCCAGTGCAGCCAAATCATCTAAATGCGCTGTAATTCCGGGCAAATCCCCACCATAAAATGAATCACGGTGAACACGCCCAGCACCCCACGGTTGAACATTAGCCGGGTCATTTTGCCGCACACCATTTGCAAACCGTTCAGGAAAGATCTGGTACCAGACCGTCTCCTTAACCCATGCCGGTGGCAGCTCCGCATCACTGACGTGCATATATGGCATGTGAAAATAGTTGCCCACTGTTTGCCAGTTAGTGGCAACGTCGTCAAAGAAGCCACCCTCACCATAGCCAACCGTCGCACCGATCGTATCCGTGATCAGAAAGGCATAGACCACCCGGTTAGTCGGTACGGTCAGCGTCGTCTGCCAGTACTGGTTGCCCTGCGTCGCTAATCCGGGCTGCATTATCCGCCGCTCTAGCGCTGTTGTTCCTTCTTGCCATAAGTAAGAATCGGCAAACAAAATCTCCACTTGGGCAACATCGTCACGCGCAGTTTGTAGTCGTACCTGTAGTTGATGTGCGGCTAAGACGGCTGTATCTTCACTTTCAGGGCGGTGCCTAATTCCAGCTAGTTGCATTGTAAGATCTCCTTTTATGTAAACGATTACATTATTAACTAGACCATTTACGTCAATTATCCTCATGATTTTGGTGAAAACGTCCCCGTTCGCCTCGATTTTAGTGTATCATTTAGTCAAAATCAGTTGAAAGGACGTTATCCATGAAAACACTTTATCGCAGTACCCGCGAAACTGCAAGTCACACCATGACGTCATCACAAGCCGTACTTCAAGGCCTGACGCCGGATGGTGGTCTCTTTGTGCCCGTAACGCTACCGACCGCTAATTTTGACTTCGACCAGCTCGCCACGATGAGCTACCAAGAAGTTGCTTACGAGGTCCTTAAACTCTTCTTCACGGATTATACCGCTGATGAATTACACGCCTGCATTGACGCGGCTTATGGTGATCAGTTTGATGACCCCCAAATTGCGCCGGTCACCAAGCATGGTCAGCAGTATTACCTTGAACTTTTTCATGGACCGACCATTGCATTCAAAGACTTGGCCCTTCAAATCCTACCGCATTTGATGACAACGGCAGTTAAAAAGAACCATTTACAAGCCGAAGTCGTTATTTTAGCGGCCACCTCTGGCGATACTGGTAAAGCTGCCATGGCCGGGTTTGCCAATGTTGATCAGACTCGCATCATCGTCTTCTATCCAAAAGATGGTGTCAGCGCAATCCAAAAACAGCAGATGGTGACCCAAACCGGAGCCAATACTAGTGTTGTTGCGATCAACGGTAACTTCGATGAGGCCCAAACAACGGTTAAAAAACTGTTAAACGACCACCAATTACACGCGGAATTAGCCACCCACCAGTTCCAATTCTCAAGCGCTAATTCCATCAATATTGGTCGTTTATTCCCACAAGTGGCCTATTATGTCTACACCTACGCTCAACTTATCAAGCAGGGGCAAATCAAGAACGGTGATGAGATTAACTTTAGTGTTCCAACTGGGAACTTTGGGGATATTTTAGCTGGCTACTATGCCAAACAACTGGGCACGCCCATTCATAAACTGATCTGTGCTTCCAATCGCAATAACGTTCTCACCGATTTCTTTAATACCGGGACTTATGATAAAAACCGTGAATTCTTCTTGACGAGTTCACCGTCCATGGACATCTTAGTCTCAAGTAACTTGGAACGGCTCCTCTTCTACTTGACAGGATCAGACGCCACGGCGACTGCTAAACTAATGACTGATTTGCAAACGACCGGCCGTTATACGATTACACCGGCAATGCGTGCCAACTTAGCTGATTTTTGGGCCGGCTTCGTGACTGAAAGCCAAGATCAAGCTGAAATTCATCACCTGAACCATGCCCATCACTACACAATCGATCCACATACGGCCGTGGCCTCGGCGGTTGCCAAACAGTATCAAGCCGCAACCAGAGATCAGCGGCCCATGGTGGTTGTTTCAACCGCTAGTCCGTATAAATTCCCACAGGCCGTCCTAACGGCAATTACTGGTGAGCTTAGTGCGGTAGATGGCCTAGCCGCAGTTGATCAGTTACATGAGTTGATTCAAACGCCCATTCCAGCAACGGTCACAGCCCTCCGTACTGCGCCCGTGCGCCATAAGCGGGTTGCGGATGTTGATGATATGGGAACGACCATTAAAACAATTTTAAATCTTAACTAGAAAGTGTGACCAAGATGATTACGACCATTGCGTTAGACCTAGATAATACGTTACTAACTTCTGAGAAGACGATTTCTCCGCGAACTGAAGCAGTTCTCAAACAGCTGCATTCGGCCGGCAAACGGATCGTACTGTGTACTGGGCGACCAATTAAGGCGATTCAACCATACTTACAACAACTTGAACTCAACCAACCAACTGACTACGCGATTACCTTTAATGGTGGGCTCGTTCAGCAAAACACGACTGGTGACGTCCTTGCTCGTACTAGTGTGACCAAACAAGATTTACAACCCTTATTTGAGCAAGCCCAGCGCGATCATTTCTACTTAGACGTGATTGATTTGAAGCAAGTCTACTCCATTACGGATCTAGGCAAGTCACCGTACGAAGAATTCTTGCAAGGCTTAATGCCATTTAAGAATGTTCGTTTTGCCGACCTGCCTGCTGATGATCTATTCGGTAAAGTCGTTAGTGCTGGTCAAGATGCTAAAACAGTCCAGGCCAAATTACCAAGTCAAATTACCGATTTCTTCCACGTGGTCCCATCCCGGCGGACTTTGTTGGAATTCTTACCACCGCATACTGATAAGGCCAGTGGTTTGAAACAACTCCTCGGTCACTTTAATGAAGACTATGACAACTTGATGGCCTTTGGGGACGAAGAAAACGACCTAGGAATGCTAACCGCCGCCAAAGTTGGCGTAGCGATGGCGAATGCGATTCCTGCGGTCAAGGCTGCAACCACCAATGCCACCCTGAGTAATGACGAGGACGGGGTCGCCGTTTTCCTAGAAAATTACTTCAACTGATCCCAAACTGAAGCCTGTAACGGGCTTCTTTTTTAGCACAACAACTCAAAATCAAACTAACGAGGTGTCCCATGCAAGATCCCCGCATTATCCCAGCAGAATTAACGACTGGCGCTTTTTTCGATATTTTAGCAGATGAGGACCACAGCTTAAGTTATATTCAGGTTAGTGAAGAAGACGTGAGTCACCAGCACATCGATCACCCCATGCTGGATCACGTGCACTTCGAAAATGTCCGGTTTACGGCCAGTCAATTCGAACGGCTTGACTTGACCGATGCCGTCTTTATCAATTGTGACTTTTCTAATTGCCAGTTTGAAAAAGCCAGCTGGCTACGTGTTCAATTCAAAGATTGTAAGCTCGTCGGTGTCGATTTGAACGAGGCTGCCCTCAATAACGTCGCCTTTGACCACTGTCAGCTCGACTTAGCCATGCTGTGCGACATGCGGTTCAAAACCGTGACCTTTGATCACTGTCGGCTGAATGGGGCCAGCTTTATGAACAATCGACTAACGACCGTCAAGTTTAACGAAACCAACCTTGACCAAGTCGCTTTCAACGATACCGCCCTCAAAAATATTGACCTAAGTACCTGTCAATTCGAGCGTCTCGAACTTGATACTGCCGCAGCACGCGGTATGATCGTCAATATTGATCAGGCTGCTTATTTGGCTGCTGCTTTAAACGGCATCAAAGTTAAACCCTGATACCGGTGGAACAGTCACCGTATGAGTGACCAACTCACAATGCCAAGGACGATTAAGCTGCTGGCTGGTAAATCTTCTAATAACACTGCACGTATCTGTCAGAATACTTTTCACGCGCTGAACACAAAAATACCACCTCCGTCAGGTAACAACCTGCGAAGGTGGTATTTTGTCGTTCATCATGACAATTCGAATTGCGCCCCGGTGTAACCAGTGCGGTCGGCCGCCGTGATTGGTCGAATAACTTGGCAAGGGTTGCCAGCCGCAATCACGTTAGCTGGAATATCGTGGGTTACCACGCTCCCACCACCAATAATCGTGTTAGCACCAATGGTCACTCCTGGTAATACGGTGACGTTAGCGGCTAGCCAACAACCATCACCAATTGTGATTGGTCGGGCGATGCAGCCGCCCCTAATTCGTTCGGTTGCATCAAACAAGTGGTTGCTCGTGTAAAGGCCGACTTTTGGCCCCAACAAGACCTGACTGCCGATCGTAATTGGCGCCCCATCTAACATTACACAATCATAGTTGGCATAAAAGTTATCACCTAGATGAATGTTCCGTCCAAATTCAACGCGAAAATTAGGATTTACAAATGGCTTGCGACCAGCTGAACCAACCAATTGTCGCAATAAAGTTTCTTTAGTCTCTGGATCAGCAGTCGCATTGACCGCGTTCGTTGTCAACGTCGCTTGGTCACGCAACGCCGTTAGTTCTGCATCCGTATCTCGATACGGCTGACCAGTCGCCATATACGCAAACTTCTCATCTAAATTCATTCCGCACCCCACTTCTATCGAATAAAATTCAAGTACCATGTTATTGCGCAGATTCCTTGTGCTGAACGAATCTGGCCATTCTTTAATAGGTCAATCACTTTACTGAGCGGGACAAGTTGCGTATTCACGTATTCGTCCGCGTCAAAATGTCGTTCGCCATGTTCTTGCGGATCAATGTGAGTCAAAATCAAGCTGACCGTTTCGTCCGTAAAACCTTCCGACGAGCTAATTTGCGTCATAATTTGTGATTCATGGGCAATGTAGCCCGTCTCCTCTTGTAATTCACGGGCCGCGGCCGTTAACGGATCTTCCCCCGCATTAATGAGGCCAGCAGGTAAACTAATCGTCTCGGCATTGCGACCGACCCGGTACTCTGAACCTAGCACGACTTGGTCATCCGCGGTGATGGCTAAAATCGTGACGGCGTTCCCATGCTGAATCAAATCGCGTTTTACTTCTAATCCATCAGGTGTTTCAATCGTTTGTTTGACCAAATCAAAAATCGGCCCATGATACACCGGTGTCGTTGATAGGACCTTACCGCGCCGGCCAACTTTCTCAAATAAATCTGCCATACACATTCACTACTCCTTAATCTATCTCAAATCCGGTACACCATCCGGCAGCATCTTACGAATGCCACCCGCGGGGTCTGGCACGTCACCTTGATATCGCGGTATCAGATGGAGATGACAATGCATTACGGTTTGGCCCGCAGCCGGATCAACGTTAATGCCAATATTATAGCCATCCGGATGATTGTGCGCATCTAGGTACGCTTTTGCTTGGGTCAGTAAGGCGAGCATCGCATTCCTGGTCGCCGTGGGCACATCAAAATACGTGGCATAATGTGCTTTCGGAATAATCAACAAATGCCCCGGACTCACCGGCTTTTTATCGAAGAAGGCCGCTGCTAGGTCATTCTCCAAAATATACGGCAACGGCTGACAAAAAATACAAGCCATACCAAAGTCCCCTTCCTATTTTGCTAACCAACCACCATCAATTGGAACCACCGTCCCATGAATATAATCAGCGTGCTGACTCGCTAAGAATAGCGTCAGATCTGCAACTTCCTGCGGTTGGGCCCACCGTTTTGCGGGCGTCTCACTGGCAACCCATTTCGCCATCTTACCATCGCCAGCAAAATCAGCGGCATTCATCGGGGTATCGATAGCCCCCGGCGCAATGCAGTTGGCGCGAATTCCCTGAGCCGCATAGTCCAAGTCAAGTTGTTTCGTATAACCAATGATGGCGTGTTTGGCTGCGGTATACGCTGCGCCGCCTCCGCCACCTACCAGTCCAGCGATCGATGCCATATTCACGAAAACGCCGTGTTGTGCGGCTAACATTGCAGGTAGCACCGCATTAGTCACGATAAACTGGCTTGTCAGATCCGTCGCCAAAATATCTTGCCACGTTTTCAGATCCGTTGCTAAAGTTGGTTGATAGCCGTCTAACTTACCGGCCGTATTGCACACGACGGTTGGCTTGCCGAGTACGTTAACTCCTGATTTAATCGCCGCGACGAGCGCATTAGTGTCGGTCACATCAGCAATTTCATAGCGCAGGGCTGACGTCGTTACTAGCGCTGATGGCTGTGGCTGCCGATCAATGGCAATCACGTCAGCCCCCTGGGCTAGGAAACTCTGGACCTGGGCTAAGCCAATCCCGGAGGCAGCTCCAGTAACCAAGACAGTCTGTCCACGATATTCATCAAATTGCATTAGTCAACCAACTGCCAGTCCGTCGCTAAAATATCACAATCCGTTGGTGACCACATACTATAGGCTTCATCGGCCGTTTTGATTAAAAAGTACGGGTTCAGCGGGTCGCCGTTGAAAGTGGTTGCCGTCTGTAATTCGACGAACAATTCGGTCCCTTCCCAACCAGTCCGAACAGCGCGCTTACCAGCTTTTAATTCAGGTAAAATAGCTTCAAATGTCATCATGATACCTCCAATTATTAATACCCAAATCGTATCATAATCCCGCGTGGAGTGACAGGCAAAAATTGGTACCAACAAATTGTCTATTTTACTGGTACGGACCAATTATTTGTGCGATAATGTAAGCGAATACAGAAACTAATTATTATTTGGAGGAATTTTAAATGAGTAAACTCGGTGTTTCCGTTTATCCCGAACGATCAACCTTTGAAAAGGATGCGGCGTACCTCGATTTAGCCGCAAAATATGGCTATCAACGGGTATTCACTTCACTGCTTGAAATCAAAGGGGACCAAGCCGCAGTGGTTGCCAACTTTAAAAAAGTGATCACTTACGCGAACCAATTAGGCTTGCAAGTAATGGTCGACGTCAATCCTGACCTCTTCAAACAACTTGGCGTGTCCTATGACGACTTGTCATTCTTCCACGACCTCGGTGCCTGGGGTGTCCGCCTCGACCTAGGATTCACTGGTCAAGAAGAAGCCCGGATGACGCACAACGAATTCGGCATTAAGATTGAAGTCAACATGTCCAAAGGGACTCACTATGTTGACACGATTATGGATTATTCACCTGAAAAAGATAACTTACTAGGCTCACATAACTTCTACCCACAACAATACACTGGTCTTGGTTATGATTATTTTGTTCAGACTTCTGAACAATACCGTCAGTATGGCATCAACACCGCCGCGTTTGTTTCATCAAATGATGCGACTTATGGGCCTTGGCCCATGCAAGACGGGTTATGTACCCTTGAAGATCATCGGGGGTTACCGATTGCGGCACAAGTTCAACATTTGAAAATGACGGGGCTAATCGACGACGTCTTAATTGGTAACGCCTACGCGAGTGAAGCCGAACTAAAAGCGGCTGCTGAAGTGTTCTTTAGTCCTTACCCACTGCTACACGTCGAAACCGTTGCTGATCTATCGGCAGTTGAAGAAAAAGTACTCTTTGCGCAACCACAGACTTATCGCGGTGATTTTTCAGATTACGTCATTCGTTCTTCTCAGACCCGGGTCATCTACAAAGACGAAGCCTTTCCTGCTCATCACCTAGATGCCATTCATACCGGTGATGTTTTGATCGATAACGATGAGTTTGGGCAATACAAAGGTGAATTGCAGATTGCACGCCAAAATCTTGAAAATACTGGCCGAATCAATGTGGTTGGTCATATTACCAAGAGTGACTTACCTTGCCTTAACTTGTTACAACCGTGGGCCGACTTTAAATTTGTCGCTGCCAAATAGTACTCAACGAATGGAGGGGTCGCATTAATGACAACTGATTACCGTTTAACTAGCGATGCTGACCGCGAAGCTTTCTACCAACTTTATCAATACGCGTTCAATAATCACGATACCCCCGCGCGGCGGCGATTTTTCATGGATCGCTACCAACATGGCTGGATCTACGGCCGTCACGATCATGGTCAACTGGTCAGTGGGCTATACAGTCTGCCACTAGCAGTCAACTTTCATGGCGTCACCTACCGGATGAATGGTATTGGCGACGTGATGAGTGCGCCTGAATATGCCGGTCAGGGTGGCGCGGGACAGCTGTTAACGACGGCGCTGACAGAAATGGCAGCCAACCACGTGACGCTGTCCTACCTTGCCCCCTTCGCGTACGGTTACTATCGTCGTTTTGGCTATGAACACGTCTTCAACCACGCGCACCAGGTCATGGCCGCTCCAGACCTACCACGTGTCAAACCGACGGACTGGTCTGGTACGATCACCCGCTATGGCAATGACGGACTGGCCCAAATCAACGATTTTTATGCACGACAACCGCAAAATCAGTGTGGTGGTCTGATTCGACCAGCCTGGTGGCAACATTACCTGACTCTCAAACATCATTGGTCGGTCGCAATTTACCGCAATGCGGCTGCCAATATCGAGGGCTATTTGATCTATGAACGGCAGGCCACTAACTTTGCGATTCAAGAATGGGTGACTAGCACGCCGACCGCTTTCGAACGATTGGCTAACTTTATCACTAAGCATGGCACCACCTTTGAAACGTTTAGTTATGATAGCCCAAGTGCGACCAACGGCTTGGACCTACTAGCCGACCCATACCGTTTAAAAGTGACTGTCCAGCCGTACATGATGGCCCGCATTGTTGATTTATATGACTTTATCAAGCGCTATCCGTTTCTCACGGACATCCAACCAATTCGCCTAGCAGTCAGTGACGCTACCCTCCCTGCTAATCAAGGAATCTGGTCATTGACGCGGCACAACGGGCAAGTAACGCTCAATCGGGTTAGCGACCAATTAACTGGACCGGCTGACATTCAGTTAACAATTCAGCAATTAACCACTGCTTGCTTTGGCACCCAGAGCTTAGCCCGGGCGTACCAACACGGATTAATCACCGGTGATGTGAATGCGATCAACCGACTTGACACTAGTCTAGTTAAAGAACGACCAGCACTTATTGACTACTTCTAAGTGCTTAATTTAGATAAGCAGCATGACTGACTCAAAGTGGGCCGCCAGAATAATCATTCTGGCGGCCCACTTTTTGTTCAGACGCTGACTGGTATTGAGATTTGCATAGATTAAGTCATTTACGAATCAGATGGCAACAGATACTAGCACCAGTCGATTAAGCTGGAGCCGTGAGCAAATCAACTTAATAATAATGAATTGCCCTCAAATCACGGACCTCATTAGTCTCCATGTTTAAGCTACCTTAGCAAATACGTTGGTTATTTACTCGACAGGAATATTCCAACGCAGTAGGCTTCAATTGCTATTAGAAAGTGAGGTCATTATTCGAATAAATCACGTTAATCATGATCATGCTGTCGCTATCACTGCAACGCCAACGACATTTCCCACTAATACATTAAACAAATTATGCCCTATTACCACGTGACCTAAACCGAATTTGCTGAACACACTGCAATCTCTAAAAAACAACTGTCATTTACCTTGAACCGACGAGCCTTCATGATTATCCTTGTCGCCCATCAAATTAAACCAGCAACTAGTTTAAAAGCACACTGTTGAATGGCACTGGATTTGAATATCGACTTACAAACTATCAACCATAATTCGAATCCGATGTGATTAAATTCGAATGGGCGACTGCTTAAATATGACAGCAACCACTATTTTTCCAAAAAGATCTGTCTTTTTCATTTGAGCAATCATGCTTAATCTTCCAGATATATTCAGAATCTTCACCAACTATACAAATACTTACCGGCTACCTGTTTCATCATGACTAGGTGCTGTCTAGCGAAAATTGACAATTCAATTAAAAACATTAAAATTATATTAGATTATCTGTTTTTCATTTCTAATCAATTCATACTACCGAAAGGAACTCGCCATGGCCATCAAACAACCTGATTTAACCATCAACATTAGTAATCATCAATCTAGCTTGCAAATCTTCAAAGCTGCCGCAAGTAATTTCATTAGTTCACTAAGCGGTAAAATGTTCACTTTTGGCCTTGGACTCATGTTACTCGATGAAACACACTCTGCCATTAGCTTTGGTATCAACATGATTATCAGTCCAATTGTTGGCTTGCTTTGCCTTGTCCCAATTGGCAATCTGATTGATACTTATCCGCACAAAACCGTTCTCACTGGTAGCCTGACTGCCCGCACGCTTGCACTAATTTTATTCGCTGCTAGTATCAACTTATTTACGGCAACAGCAAAACTCATTCCAATCGTTCTTTTTCTAATTATCGATGCAATTTCGACAAATATTAATGATACCTGTTATTCTGCCGCCACCCATGAGCTTGTTAACGCTCACAACATTCAACGTCTAAGTTCATTAACCCAAAGTGCAATTTCTCTTTCCTCGATTCTATCACCAGCGTTAGGCGTTGGGTTATACAGTTTAGTCGGCTTTTCTGGCTTCGTTATATTAGAGATTGTTGCCACACTCGCCTCATTTGGCATTATGCTCACAATGAAATTTCATTATCACGCAACTAATCAATTCGCTAATTCACAACACGCCCCAGTAACTTCGCACAGTCAGTTTGCAAAATTTCATTCTGGTCTAAATTACATGCGGTCGCGAACAATGATTAAAATTACAATTCTGTTGAGTGTTATTCTGAACTTCTTATATACTGCTGTTACGATTGGAATTCCATACATCTTAAAAGATCAGCTTCACACAGGTAATGGTCCTATTGGCGTGCTTGAAACCGGGAGCGCAATTGGTATGCTACTTGGCAGTCTACTTTTAACTTTGCTACCGCCAACCGGTCAGAAACGTCTCTTTTTAAAATTAATTATTCCGGTACTTATTCTTGATAGCCAAATATTGCTATTAGGTGTTCTGTTCATGACGTCCCAATCACCAACTGGATATGCCCTGCTTGGTAGCTTTATCATGGGAATATTGGCTTTCGCGCTTGTTATTCTTAATATAACTTTTCAGGTCTACTTGCAGCAAACCGTGCCAACTAAATTACTAGGCCGAGTCGTTGCAACATTAACAACAGTCAATAGCTCAATCATGCCAATCGGAACACTTATGTTCACTTTAATCTTTCAAAGTACCACTCATGGCGGTCTCGTACTAATCATCAACGGAATTCTACTACTTGGGTATACGTTACTGCTGTTGCGGCCATTAAATCAGGCCATTCATAGTGAACAGCCATGAGTCACGTATCATCAGGCAATTAACAATCCCGATTGCGATGGAAAACGTTGCTTTCGACTTTCAACGGGCTCACCACCGTGCTTCTATCACTTCGAGCCCTCATAAAACCGCCAATAAACAAATTATTGATTAACGACCGACATAATACCTAGGAATTATACCAGCCAATGTTACGATCAACATCACGACCAATCGTTATGAACAACTAGCGCTTTTGCAACGGCAAATAGTTATTCTATTCAAAAAAGATGTTTGAAGATCCGACTAGATCTCCAAACATCTTTTTACTGACATTATCCTGGTTAATCACCAGCATCGTGCGTAAATAAAACTAACGAATATCAATTAATTACCAATGTAATATTAACCATGTCTTGACATTAATTTTCATACAAATAACCCGCATCCCGTAAAGCTGCCTTGATGGCCGTTAATTGTTCTGGGGTCTGATAAGCAACCGTATGGCTATGGACGCCATCTGTTAATTCTGATAATAAATGGCCTTGTAATTTCTTGAGCCGGCCCATAAACAGATTAACATCACCAACTGAGCGAATCTCTAATTCACCCCGGAGCCGGCCATACAATGGGTGTTCGACTTCAACATCCTTGATTATGCCCCCTGCGTGAATGATCAAGGCCATTTCCTGCATCGCTTCATTTGGAAAATGACGGCAAACTAGGACAGCAGTTGGCTGATCCGCTTTTTCTAATTCATACCCTTGAAGAGTAGCAACAATGGCCGTTCCGTGAGCCCTCAATAATGAAATATCCCCAACAATGGTCTGACGACTAACGTTAAACTGCTTCGCTAGCGTTGTTGCACTTACGGGGATCTGCGTTTGCGATAATTTTGATCGAATTTGTTCACGCCGTTCTGATCCTGTCATGACTCACCCTTCTTACTCTTTCAATAGAATCATTCTACCAGAAAACCAGTAGAATAGCTTTCATCAAATACTAAATTATGATAAACTAAGTTCATTTATCATAGGTGTCAAGACATCTAAATCTTAATAACGGGATTGATTAGCAATGCGCAATTTATCTTTATTAACCGACTTATACGAACTCTCAATGGCAAATGGATTTCATCACGACTTACCTCAGACCAACGCCACCTTCGACCTTTTTTATCGCCGGGTTCCTGACAATGGTAGCTTTGTCATTGCGGCCGGCCTCCAGCAAGTTGTCGAAGCTTTACAAGATTTTCATTTTACCAACAGTGACCTCGACTACTTCCGTCAACTTAACCTATGGGATGAATCCTTCTTAGCCATGCTGGCAAATTTTAAGTTAACTTGTCAAATTAAGGCACTACCAGAAGGAACCCCGGTCTTTCCTCGTGAACCACTATTGACAATCACTGGGCCACTTGAGCAAGCGCAATTACTTGAAACACTCGCCTTAAATATCGTCAATCACCAATCACTGATTGCCACTAAAGCTCGTCGACTGAGTTATGCTGCGGCAGGACGTCCAATTATGGAATTCGGTGCGCGCCGTGCGCAAGGCCCGGACAGCGCGCTTTACGGCACCCGGGCAGCCATTATTGGTGGCGCCAATAGTACTTCAAACGTTCTCGCTGCGAAGCTGTTTGATATTCCCGTTGCTGGTACCATGGCCCACAGTTGGATTGAGGCCTTCCCGGATGAACTAACGGCGTTTCGCAAGTGGGCCGAACAATATCCTGACAATAGTGCGCTACTAGTCGATACTTATGATGTGCTTAACTCTGGGATTCCTAACGCGGTGACGGTCTTTAAGGAGCTACGAGCAGCTGGGCATGAACCCGTCGGTATTCGAATCGATTCGGGGGACGTCACGACTTTATCACAAGCTGCCCGGACACAATTGGACGCGGCTGGCTTTCCCAATGCCAAAATCACTATTTCTAACGCATTGGATGAACACATCATTACTTCGCTGTTGCACGAAGGCGCACCGATCGATAATTTTGGTATCGGTGAAAAGCTCATCACTAGCGCGTCCGCACCGGTTCTAAGTGGCGTCTACAAGCTTGCGGCAACTGAGAGCAATGGTCAGAGCACCCCCAAGATCAAGGTCAGTGCCAGTCGCGAAAAACTAACGATTCCTGGTGATAAGCAAGTCTATCGTCTGTACGAACCAGGAACTCAGCGGGCCTTTGCTGACTTGATTGCACTAGCTACCGAGACGATCGTCGATGCGACCAGCCTAACCGTCGTCAACAGTGACCCACTCAGTGTCGACCGCCAACAGCGACTCACCCGTTTTGAAGCCCGGCCCTTACTCGCGCCGGTAGATTTGTCCAACACCACGTCAATTCCGGTTACAACCATTCAGGCAACGACCCAGGCTAAACTTGCCGAGCTCCCACGAACAACCCAGCGGCTCGTCAACCCAGATCTTTACCCGGTCTACATGACAACCACACTCAGCCAGTTACAAACTAGTTTGTTGAATAAAATGACGATACTAGCAGATTAACAAACGAACACGCGTAGCAACGACCAAAGCCACTTCTGTACTTAGCGTTCAAATGACCGCTAAGTACAGAAGTGGCTTTAGTTTATAACAAGTAACAGTTAGCTCACTGACCAGTAATTTGATCATGTTCACCCGGGGTCAATATTTTGGTCATCACCGTAATCAAATACGCTTGTTCGCGCTCAATTTCAGTTCCCGGCAATTCCAGCATTAACCGCGCTAGGTAACCGAATAGCTGCGATAACAAACTTTGCAGTATCAAATCATTCGGCCAATCCACAATCAAATGATCTGCTTTTAGTTGATTTATGACACTTCCCATCTGCTTGACCATCTTAGGCGCGATCTGGCTAAGAATCTGTTCGCGTCGTTCGGCGTCAAAAGCTGCCATTTCAAAAATGACCTTTAACTCTTTCACGTTAGCTTTAGCAAATGCAACTCGGTCCGTAAAAATTGCTGTGACGAATGCCTGTAGACTGGGATAACGCTGCCGTAATTCATCCTCTGAAAAATCACTCGCTAAAATTGGCACAATGTGTGCGGCAATTGGTGCTAAGATGGCATCCCGTAAGGCAGCCTTAGTCTTATACCGCCGATAGACCGTCCCCTCCGCAACGCCGGCCCGTTGTGCAATATCACTAGTACTAGTCTGGTCAAAACCCTTTTCAGCAAACAAATCGAGACTTGCCTGGAGGATGGCCCGTTGCTTAGGTGTAATCGTTTCATTCTGACTTAGATCATGTTGAAAATAATCCCGTATCCGTGGTCGTTCCATATCCTCACACCTTCCGATAACGTTTCATTCCAACAATATTCAACATTGTTAGTACGACCATAAATCCTACTAATATTAACAAATTGACACCAATATCGCCAAGCCCAGCACCCTTTGTCACAACAGCCGTCAACGCATTAGCACCATAGTATAACGGCATGATGTGGGCAATTGCTTGCAACCAACTCGCCATGCCATCGACTGGAATCAACCCAGCAAAAAAGATTTGTGGTACAACAATCAGTGGAATAAACTGAATCATTTGAAATTCTGAGTTAGCAAAGGTGGAAATAAAGATACCCAAGGTCAAAGCCACTAACGCTAATAATAAGTTAGTCAGAAAGACCAGCCAAATACTACCAACTAAGTGAATCTTGAAGACCGTAATTGCAAAAACAACGGTCAGGACAGTCTGAATGATGGCAAAGCCCCCATAACCAATTAGATAGCCCATAATAATTTCACTCCGTCGAATTGGAGTTGCAAGTAGCCGGCTTAGGGTTCCAGTAGTGCGCTCATTCAAAAGTGAAACGCCAGAAATCAAGAACACAAAGAAGAAGACAAAGAAACCGAGAAAGATTGGCAAAAAGTTTTCAAAGAACGTTGAATCACTACTACCATAAATATAATGACTGCTAGTGGTATAGGTCGTCGTTTGTGATTGACTATTTGTTGGCGCCGCAGCACTCGCTGTAGCCTGCCTCAATTGCTTTTGAATTTTAGCCGCAGCAGCAGTATTCCCACTTGCCTGTGCTTGGGCCAAGGCAGTCTTTAGCTTGCTAACCGTTGCCTGTTTTTGCGCCGCGGTCAACTTTTGTAGTGCCACCTGTTGCGTTTGCAACACCTTTTTTTGTGCTTTAGTAGCCGTGACCAACGTTTGAATTTTTAATTTGACCAGTCCGCTTTGCAAAGAAACTTTGATCAATGACGTATTGGTCGGATTACTATTAGAATACGTGATCGTTAAGTTTCCATCTTTTTGCGTCAAATATCCATCCAAATCATGCTGCTTAATCATCGCTTTTGCCTGGTTACTACTGTAATGGTGAATATCGACATGCTTCGTATTAATGGCTTTGACCACCTGATGATCAACATTGTGAACACCTAAAGTCGCCACTTGAGTCGTGTTATTTTGAAACAAAAAATACATCAACGCCATAATTAAGAGTGGTGCCAAAAACATCAGCGCCAAGGTACGCTTATCACGTAACATTTGCTTAAAAACTCGTCTAACGATTGCCATCGTTCGCATCTTGCATCCGCCCCGCTTTCAAAAAGACCTGTTCGATCGTATCTACTGCATACTGTTGTTTCAGTGCCGCGGGTGTCCCCTCAGCAAGCGCAATCCCGTGCCGAATCAACATGAGATAATCACACCGTTCTGCTTCGTCCATGACATGCGTTGTCACGAGCATCGACTTACCAGTATCCTTGAGCTTATTTAGTTCGGTCCAAATTTGTTGCCGTAATTCTGGATCAATCCCAACGGTCGGTTCATCTAAAATCAATAATTGGGGATCCTGAATCAGGGCGATTCAACTAACCCGCATAATCAATCATCGCGTCTAATTCAATGCCCGGCTGTTAATCAAAGCGCACTTTGGGCCATATACCCTACTTGTGCCATTACCGCCCTATTGTCCATCCATGACTTTGGGCCATATACCCTATCGTCTTTCCTATTGGCATCACCGTATCATTAACAGTGCCACTGTGAGCACTTGCTGATGACCAAAGTGCTTGCTGACCTGCTTGGCGATGACATAATCCGTTGCCATTTTAATAACCCTCTTTCTCGAAGTGAGTGCATACTCACTCACTTAATGGCTTTAGTATAATCAGTACATCTCGGTTTGTCAACAGCAAAATGAGTTGTCACTCACTTACTTTATTTCCAGCCCATTTGTCACCGCACTGCAAACAAAAATGCGCCACCCCGTTGTTGGGATGTCGCATTTTAATTAAATATCAGCACTGATATAAGCGTTAGCAATGTTTTAACGATTGTTAATCTTGGTCAGCAATTTTTGTCCTAGCTCATAATCCAACTGACGCTCCGATTCCGGCATCATGTCGCCGCCAGTTGCCCAGACAATGTGGGTGACGTCTTTGCCAGCAAGCGTGGGAAATTGGGCCATGATGGGGGCGATCGCGGTAAAGCCGGCTGCAGCGGATGGTTCGACTATTACATCTTCGGTATCGACGAGCTTCGTCAAATAACGGTATAAATCATCATCTTCAAATGTTGCTGTTCCGAGTAATAGCGTTCGCATCACCTTGCCCGCCAATCGTGATGGCCGGCTAACGGCTAACCCATCAGCGGCAGTCAGGCCATCTAAACCAATGTCTTGAACAGCAATTTTTTCATTCAGCTTGGTCATCATCCCTAAGGTCACGGACGGCACGTGGGTCGGTTCACAAAAGACGGGATAAATATTAGCTCCCATAATCATCTTGAGGCCAAAAGCAACGCCACTAGGACTGCCACCGACCCCGGCCGGTAAATAAACGACAACCGGGTGTGCAGCATCCATCTTGATACCTTGTACTTTTAATTGATGTTGTAACCGTACCCCAGCAACAGCGTACCCGAGGAATAAGTCACGTGAACCTTCATCATCAACAAAGTGCGTATGGTCATCCTTGGCCGCGGCGGCACGGGCCACCGGAATCACACTTGAAAAGTCGGTATTTAGTTCCTCAACGGTGACGCCATTTGCCCGCAGTTTATCCTTCTTCCACTGACGAGCATCGTGAGACATATAAACGGTCGTCTTAAATCCAAACGTTGCGGCCATGATGCCCACACTGAGTGCCAAGTTTCCCGTCGATGCAACGATGACGCCGTATTGTGCAAATAACTCGTGATACTTAGCCGTTGCCAAGACACTGTAATCATCCATATACGTTAAATCCGTATGGGCCATGGCTACCTGTTCAGCAAACTTGAGCACTTCGTAAATCCCACCACGTGACTTGATCGAACCCGAAATCGGCAACTGACTATCAGCTTTTAAATAAAGCTGCCCCGCCAATGACTGGTGGTTGAGAGCCTCCCATGCTGGTTTCATCTGCTCAAGTGGTAACAATGGTGACTCAATAATCCCATTCATAGCTGCCGTTTCTGGAAAAGCAACGGCCAAAAATGGTGCGAAACGTTCCCAACGTGCGACCGCGTCAAAAATATCGGCCCGCGTTAACGGCAGGTCCGCCCGCTTCCCATAATCTGGGTTCTGCCAAACAATTGGTCGTTTTGCTATCAATTCCTTAATCTGTGGGTGTTCTTCAATCATTACCGTTGTATCCATACTTTCAGGTCCTTTTCATTTAATTGCATCATATTACGTATCGTGAGTTAAAATTATCAGTTTTCGATGGCCGTCTACATACGTTCAGCCTATTCCGACCTTCCGAGACTAGGTAACATACTGAAACGTCACCACGATCAGCACAAATGCCGATAAGTCGATATAACACGCACTGAGCCAACAAGTCTCCCCCAACCCGACCCTTTCAACCGAACCTAAGTTAGTGGCTTTTCTCTGAATCTAACGATTTTCAATCACAACTCATGTTAGATAATATGACATCACCTTCGTCCATCATTTAACCATATTTGATACTTAGAAACAATCTTTAGGCACTGATTAACAATAATTGTTGATTAGCCAATCAAACAAGCTAATAAGGCAATCGAAAAACGACGTTCAAAGTTCACTCACTTTGAACGTCGTCTTCAATTAGTGGTTATTAATTGACTAATAATCGTCGTTCGAACTGCATAATCATTCAGTAGTCTTCTAGCACAACGAGTTTCCTACTTCAAATCGGCCCCATTCGTCCGAATCACTTTTTGATACCAGTAGAACGAATCCTTCTTCGAGCGCTCTAGTGTCCCATTACCTTCATCGTCCTTGTCGACGTAGATAAAACCGTAACGTTTCGACATCTGACCAGTTCCAGCTGAGACCAAATCGATACACCCCCACGGCGTATAGCCAATCAAGTCGACCCCATCTTCGGTAACGGCCTTGATCATTTCACTGATATGAGCGCGTAAATAGTCAATCCGGTAAGGATCATGAATACTACCATCGGCTTCGACTTTGTCGCGGGCACCCAACCCATTCTCAACAATCATCATTGGCTTGTGATAGCGGTCTTGTAACCAATTCAAAGAATACCGCAAACCTTCTGGATCGATTGGCCAGTCCCATTCGCTCGTCTTCAAATATGGATTATCAACGGCTTCGGTCCCGACAAAGTGGTAACTTGGGTTATCATCCTGAGCGGCGACCGTGTTGGAATTATAGTAACTAAAGCCAATATAATCAACGGTGCCTTCCTTCAAGACTTGGCGGTCTTCGGCCGTGATATCAGGGCGGAAACCAGTCTGTTTGAAGTAAGCTTCCATATTATTTGGATAATAGCCCCATGACTGTACGTCTGCAAACCAATAACGCCGCTGCATAGCCTTTTCAGCTTGCATGATATCTTGTGGCTTAGCAGTTGCAGGATAAATCGGTGTCATGTTGATCATATTGCCAATCTGGAAGTCGGGATTAATGGCATGACCAATCTTAACGGCTAGCGCACTGGCAACGACTTCATAATGAGCAGCTTGATACATCAACGCTTCAGCGTCAGGATCATCGGGCTTCAACACTAAACCAGAATCCGTCGCCATCAGGAATTGGTTCGTATAAGTCGTCTGATTATTAATTTCATTGAAGGTCATCCAGTACTTAACCTTGTTCTTATAGCGCTTGAAGACCGTTTCAGCATAGTGCACAAAAAAGTCAATAACTTTCCGCGAACGCCAGCCACCATATTCCTTAACTAAGTGGTACGGCATTTCAAAGTGGGCCAGCGTGATCACTGGTTCGATACCATATTGCCGGCAAGTATCGAACATATCATCATAGAACTTCAAACCCGCTTCATTGGGTTCTTCTTCATCACCATTTGGAAAAATCCGCGTCCAGGCGATCGATGTCCGAAAACACTTGAAGCCCATCTCAGCAAATAGCTTGATATCTTCCTTATAGTGACCATAAAAGTCGATGCCTTCATGGTTCGGGTAATTCTTACCCGCAATCACACCATCCGTGATTTCACGAGGAACACCGTTGGCACCGGCAGTCATGACATCAGCCACACTGACCCCTTTGCCACCAGCTTGCCAGCCGCCTTCTAGTTGATGGGCTGCGACCGCCCCACCCCATAAGAAATCAGATCGTAAACCACTCGTTGTTGCCATGCATTATCATCCTTTCACTATAAATCTTCACCATCACTCGCAATAACTTGTTGGAACCAGTTAAAGGAGTCTTTCTTAGAACGGTCAAAACTGCCTTGACCATTATCATCGGCGTCAACATAAATGAATCCATACCGTTTCGCCATTTCACCAGTACTTGCTGAGACCAAATCAATACAGCCCCACGGTGTATAGCCAATCAAATCAACACCATCTAATACGACCGCTTGTTCCATCGCCAAGATGTGATCACGGAAGTAACTGATCCGGTAGTCGTCATGTACACTCCCGTCGGCTTCCTTCTTATCGTAAGCACCAAAGCCATTTTCAACAATGAATTGTGGTAAGTGCCACCGATCTTGCATCCAGTTCATCGCATAGCGCAACCCAGTTGGATCAATTTGCCAGCCCCAATCAGACTTCTCAACGTAGGGGTTCTCAACAAAGTCATCGGGTTCCTTGAAATCGTAATCACTGTCACCGTCACGACCCTTTGTAACAAATGACATGTAATAACTGAAACCAACGTAATCCACCGTACCAGCCTTTAAAGTTGCCAAGTCAGCAGCGGTAATATCCATATCGAAGCCCTTGCGTTCAAAGTACTTCGGTAACCACTTTGGATATTCACCGAGACAGTGGACATCCCCGAACCAATACCGTTTTTGCATGGCCCGTTCTGCCATCATCACATCCGCTGGTTTAGCTGTTAACGGATAGATTGGACACATCGCGACCATACAGCCGATTTGAAAATCAGGATTGATTGCGTGGCCCGCTTGCACAGCTAGGGCACTCGCTACTAATTCATAATGAGCTGCTTGATACATCGCCTGTTCCCAATTGTCATCCTTGCTAAGTTGTAGGCCGGAATTTTGTAACAATGGGTGCGGATCACTCCAAGCTGTTTGGTTATTGATTTCGTTGAAGGTCATCCAATACTTGACCTTATCCTGATAGCGCTTGAAGACAGTCTTCGCAAAATGAACAAAGAAGTCGATCATCTTACGGTTGCTGAAACCACCATAAGCCTTCACTAAGTGGTATGGAATTTCAAAGTGTGACAGGGTCACAACGGGTTGGATGCCATGCGATAATAAATCATCGAATAAGTCATCGTAAAACTTCAAACCAGCTTCGTTAGGCTCGCTCTCGTCACCATTCGGGAAAATCCGGGTCCACGCGATTGACGTCCGGAAACACTTAAAGCCCATTTCTTCAAATAATCGATCATCTTCTGAATAGCGATGATAAAAATCATTGCCCCAGTGATTAGGATAGATTTCACCATCTTTGACGCCATCCGTGACTTTACGGGGAACCCCGTTACGTCCGGCTGTCATTACATCGGCAATGCTAACGCCCTTGCCATCAACATCCCAAGCGCCTTCTAATTGATGGGCCGCGACCGCGCCACCCCACAGAAAATCTTTGGGCATTTTGTATCCTTTTGTCATGAACTAATTCCCTCCATTAATGCTGCTCAGGCTATCCCTGAGTTACAGTCTTTGTTACCTTAACTAACGAAAAGCGTGTAACCGCCACGTCACCGTTGTTAAGCTGTCTGCCATTATAAGCGACCACGGCATGAATGAAAAAACAAGCCCAGACCAACACCAGCAGGTATTTGCCTAGGCTCAAATTAATTAACTACTTCGCCTCATCGGCAGCTAAACGCCGATAAACGTCTACAACTTCACCAGCTAAGTCGCGGAAGGTGATGGCATTCATGATGTGATCTTGTGAATGTACTAATAACAATGACACGTGGGTATGTTCCCCTTGTGCTTCCGCCGTTAACATTGAGGTTTGTGAATTGTGTGCTTCGGTTAGAAAGTTATCTGCTTCCTTTAACTTGGCATCAGCGGTTTCAAAGTCGCCTTCCTTAGCAGCTTTAATTGCTTCGAAAGCGGAACTCTTTGCATTACCACCATTAACGATCAAACCCATAATGGTTTCGAGACTTGCTTCAACTTCTTTTGTTTGTTCTTCTGCCATTTACCCTCATCCTTTTAGCATTTATTCGTGTGCATCACAATCAAAATGCCACCGGCCGCGATTGATCTACCTTAGGCTGGTAGCACTTACAATTTAATGATTAGTTTGCTTTTGCAATTGATGCTTCGGCTTCCTTTAAAACTTTTTCGCCGTTCATCATGCCGTAGTCTTGCATGTTGATAACTTCAACTGGAATATCAACGCGCTTTTGGAAATCACTTAACATATAACGAACTTGTGGTCCAAGCATTAAAATGTCAGGATTCTTTTCAGCTAACTTCGCATCAGCGTCACTGGCAGCGGTTGCAAAAATATCTGCATCAATGCCTTCTGCTTCCGCAGCCTTTTGCATCTTTGAAACTAATAATGACGTTGACATCCCAGCGGCACATACCAACATAATTGTTCTTTCAGCCATAATAAACACGCTCCTAGATTGTTTTAAATTTATATGTTACAGCGGTTGCTTTAATAAACCGCTTTCATTACAATTAGAATTATAAGTCATGGGTACAAATTTGACAAGCCTTATTAATCAGATATCTGCAATTTATTTGATTTGTACCCACAAATTATTAAATAACAACTTAATATTCGAAAGAAGTGAACACCATGTATCGTGACATTGCAACCAAACTCGTTGCCGCCATTCAAGACGGCATTTTTACCGTCAAACTCCCCACGGAAGCCCAGTTAATGGAACGTTACCAAGCCAGCCGCAACACCATTCGCAAAGCGATTGACTTGGTGTACCAGCAGGGGCTCCTGCGTCGGGTTCAAGGCAGTGGCTATTATATTACTAATATTCAGCTTCAACATAAAACGGTAGTGAATCTGTCAGCACGCTCACTCTTCAATAGTCATGTCCACCCACGGACTTTAACTTCCAAGATTCTGACTTTTGATACGATCCACGGCGATAGTGCCCTGAGCCGCAAACTCAACATTCCCGTCGACGAAGAACTGTATCGTATCATTCGCCTCCGCTACTGGCACGACCAACTGTATTGTTTGGAAAAGGCCTACTACTTACGCTCTGTCGTCCCCTATCTATCGACCGAAGCTGTCAATACGTCAATTTGGGACTTCATCAACGAAGCTTACGGCATCGGGATTGCTAACAGTGATGATTATCTTTCACTCACCAATCTTAACAAGGAAGAGGCCGAACTAATGAATTTGGCACAGGGCGCAACTCACTTGGCCTTGGATTCTTGTAACTATTATAAGAATAATGGCTTACTAGATTTTTCTCACACCATCTTTGTTTATCCCGACCTCGCATTGTATTTTCATACGACAAATCTTGCAAATAATTAATTTATGGCTAAAAAAAGACGATTCACTATAATTTCATCACAATTTATGGGTATACTAGTAACAGTATCCAAATTTACGATGGAGGAATTAGCGTGTCAGCACCCCTTTTTTCAGTGGTTGTACCAGCTTACAACCAGCACAAATTTATAGATAGCTGCTTGACTAGTCTACAACGCCAAACCTTGACAGACTTTGAAGTCTTCGTGGTTGATGATTGTTCGACTGATGACACTGGTGAACAGATTGCCGCGTTAATCAAAGGCGACGACCGGTTCCACGTGATCACTCACGCCCATAACCGGGGCGTCTCCGCAGCTCGTAACTCCGGTATGGCTGCTGCTAAGGGTAAGTACCTTTGCTTTGTCGATGGCGACGATTGGGTCGAACCAGACTTTCTGGCAACCTTCTTAGCCGCCTACCGGTCAGCACCCGATACCCAGCTCGTTGTATGCGGTCACTACGGTTACTTAGCCGTTCCGAGTCCTGCCAAAACATACAACCAAAAAGACTTGATTGCCAACATCAACTTTGGCACGGTTGGCGGTTTTTCGTGGAATAAAGCATTCATTCGCAGTATTATTACCACGCACCACCTCAAGTTCAACGAAGATATTGATTTTCTTGAAGACCAGTTGTTTGCCTTTCGTTACGCTAACTACGTACAGTCCTCCGAATACGTACCGGACCGGACTTACCATTACCGTTGGCGTTTTCGAAGCAACCTTGCTCACATTGGAATTCCATTCTTCACCGCTCGTCGTAAGATGATGAAGATTCTCAAGCAGGAAAACAAGCAAGTTTTGAACGAAGATTGGAATAATCAGTAGCAACGTTACGTTGCCATCGCCCCTAAAGGTCGGTAGCTGAAATAGCTATCACCCTTTAGGGGATTTTTTGATACCTAGCATAATCGGCCACGATGACCAGAAGATGCGCAATTATTCGAGGCTAGTAGCCATCCACTCGCAGTCTGGAATGCGCTTCCACCGCCAATTAAACCGACCGTGGCGCGAAACAAGCTAGCTGCTCAAACTCTTTTTGATATCAGCGACAAAATAAAGTGGCAATTAACAATTAAAGACTTGTTGAATGACGAGTAACGCTTTACAATTGGACTATATTAATTAATTTGATGGGAGGGTTAGCGATGGCTACGATTCACTTATACTTAGTCCGTCATGGACAAACCAAGCTCAACGCGGCCGGCCGTTTACAAGGCATCTATGATTCGGAACTCACACATACCGGTGTGCGCTCCGCTCAACGGTTAGCCCGCATGCTAGCAGATGTTCATTTCGACGCTGCTTACGTCAGTGACTTGGGCCGAGCACAACAAACGAGTCGCATTATCACCGCACTCCATCCTGAAATAAAAAAGCCGACGATTGACGTCGGCTTACGCGAATTTAACTTCGGTGGGCTTGAAGGTACCAGAAACATGTGGATCGTCAAGCAAGTCCAAAAACAATTGGGTATTGGAACGTTTGTTAAGTTGATGTTGAGTCGTGAACGCTTCGCCACCCTACTATGGGTCTTTAACTCCCTCGACCAGACTCGTGGCGCCGAGACTTTGGTCGGTGTCACGGATCGAATCAGTAGCGCGCTACGACGAATCTGTTTGTATGAATCTCAGGATAGTCAGCATGACAAGAATATTCTTATCGTTTCTCACGGGCTGGTTCTCAGTGCATTCCTATACCAAATCAGCCCCCGTGAGCTTCCCACCCGACTCCTGAAAAATACAAGTGTTAGTCGCGTGGACTACCAAAATCGGCAATTCAAGTTGATCGACATTAATATCACCCCTAAGAAGCGGGCCTAGTTGTCTCGATGCTAACAGGTTGCGTGGTACAACTCGGAAATTGCAAGCGCGCCTGAATACCAAAAAAGGCTTTGATTTTGCGTTGTAATTCTTGACCAGTTGCATGCACTGAAGCTTCACTTGCATCTGGATCGCCAACTACAATTAAAATGCGACTGCTTTTACTATCCAAATTAGGCCTGATTGGGATGGTAGCATCCGCTGAAAGACTGGCCCCCTGTGCCGTTAAATGAAGCTGAACCTGCTCAGTGCCAAGCGTATTCATATCCCACGCATTGATCTGCACTGGATGGCGCGCGTGAATCACTTGAAGCAAGTCTGCCAAAGCATTCTGCGGCTGAGCAACGGCAAGCCCTTGTGCAGCTAATTGTTTTTCAATTGCTGGATTCAACTCACGGTTATCAAGATTGCTCATCGACAAAATTGCTAATGGAATTTCCGTGGTAGTCGTCGGTAAAATTTCAATTTTCAACAGTTATCACTTCCTAAAAACACTTCAATACTAAGTGTGCCAAATTTGACGTAAAAGTCAATTACCACCACTTAAGTCATAGCAAAATTTTAATAATACCACAAAAGCGATTCCCACACACGTGAGAATCGCTTTTTTAATGGCCTTATTGTCCTCGTCGATACACCGATACGCTTGTAAGCTGACCTTACTTAGTCGTTGATAATGGGTGGGCCGCGAAGTATTTTTCTAAGAATAGTGCCAAACCATCATTATAATTCATATCAGTTACATAGTTCGCAACTTTCTTAACTTGTGGCAAGGCGTTGCCCATTGCCACCGATAAGTCAGCTTCTGCCATCATCCCAACGTCATTCAAGCCATCCCCAAAGACAAACGTGTGGGCGGCATCGACATGTTGCTCACGTTGAATTTGTTTGACCGCCGTCCCCTTATCCGTATTCAGAGGAATCATCTCAATATTATTCGGGTTCGATGATGAAAGTCGCAACAATTTACTATTAGTGAGCTTTTCGCGGGCAGAATCCAGCCGTGACATGTCTTCACGACTGAGAATGACGCCGTTCGTAATCTGGTCCTCAATCGTGGCTAATTGCGTAAAGCTCTTCACTTCTTCATAGCCAATCGAGACTTCATCCGCATCAAAGTTGGCCGCATTACGAGCAACGAACCGCGGAATTTGTTCCGTATAGTAGGCCATGTCTGGCGTGAACAACATCATTGGTAAGTTATCACGACGCGCAATCAGATAGGCAAGCTCAACCGCAGCACCCCCGAGTTTGGTTAGCTCACGGCCCTGGGCACCATCGAACACCGCCCCATTAGATGTCACCAAACGAACGTCAGCGTTTACTTTGTCTCGAACGATCTTCGCCAGCTCGTACATGCGCCCCGTAGCGATGTAAAATAACACGTCCTGCTTCTGAAACCGTTCAATCGTCGCTCGAGTTCGCTCCGAGACATATTGGTGATCCGTTAATAATGTTCCGTCAATGTCCATAAAGACTAAATATTTTGGCATAGTTGAACTCCTCCTACGTATTTACCTATATGTTGTGCTAGCTAACTGATCATCTGTGACATTCAGCTTGACTGCTTTTGCTGGGTTTGCCAATCAGTCGGTACCATCCTGCCATCGTCAGTAAATACGCAAATTGGCGTATCCGCACTGATGAGTAAGCCGGTTGGCCGGACTTGAATGGGCTTAAATTAAAAAGATGACGCACCGCCGCCTTTTTTAGCAATCATAATTAGCACAAGGCTTATTTACACTCCCAATTGTACGCTATTCCCTCCTATAATGGAAATCGCTTTCAAAACCGAACTAGCCACCGCATTTTCACCACGTAAGGCTAAACAATCTTAAGTTTAGAAGCTATTTAGAGCATTATTTGCCCTCATCAGCTTTATATACCAAAGAATTCAATCTCACTACTTGACATTCACCAGTCTAGCCGCTAAATTAGAGAACAATTAATAAATGATGATAAAAAGCATTGAACAGTTCAGTAGTTGCCGGTCGTTAGCCTTAGCGAGTCTGAGATGGTGTGAGCAGACCTAATCCGGTATCACGAATATCGACTGTGAGTTGTATGGGTGAAATCAAGTAACCCGTACTGGTTAACACCCACTAACGTGTAGTACATCTTTCATGATGTGCTTAAGGTCAGTAATGTAAATTGCTGATGAATACCGGTGGTAACCCGCGCTCGCGTCCGGCAGACGACTTCGTCTGTCGGACGTTTTTATTTTCATTTATTAATAAATCATTTTAAAGGATGGTCATACATATGCATTTTACAGTACTCGGCGCAGGCGCCATGGGATTACGTTACGGTGTGTTATTACAAGAAGCAGGCAATCAAGTTGATTTTGTGGATACTTGGCAAGCAAATGTTGATCAAATTCATCGTCAAGGTGGCGTCTACGTGTCGCGCGATCACCAGAATCGACACTTAGTTCCCGTCAAAGTCTCAACTCCCGAAGATTATCACGATGATCCCGACGTGTGGGTCGTATTTACTAAACAGATGCAACTTGCTGATTTTTTGACTCGGACGGCCCACGCTTTTAATGGTCGCCAGTACGTGCTCACTTGCATGAATGGGATGGGTCACGTTGAAAAATTATTACACTACTTCAAACCCGAAAAATTATTAGCTGGGACCGCACTAGTCGCTACGGTCTTAAACGGCCCTGGTGATGTCGACTTCATTGGAGCTCGCGGCGCCGGCACCATGAATCTCGCCAATTATACGGAACACCCTGACGAAATGACCCACCGAATCGTGACAGAATTAGATAAATGCCAATTCCACCCTAATTTAACAACGAACTTCCGCGGCACCTTGCTGGCTAAAGTCGTCTTCAACTCAGTGGTCAACACCCTCTGTACCCTCTTTGAAATTACGATGGGCGAATTCGCGGCCTATCCAGGGGCTGATGAGCTGAGTCGTCAATTGATCGATGAAGCCTATGATGTCTGTGAGCGTGATGGTGTCACCATGTTGAATACCCGCGCGGAAGAGCTCGCCTCTGTCAACTACGTCAGCAAAGTGGCTAATCCCCTCCACTACCCATCGATGTATCAAGATATGTCTCATAATCGGCCAACTGAAGTCGACTATATCAATGGCTACCTCGTCAAGCTCGGCCAAAAGTACCATTACCAAGCAAAAACGCACGCGTTTCTGACCCATCTGGTTCACTTAGCCGAAACCACCCGCCAAACCAGTGCCACAACTGAACACACTACTGAACAAAATGCTCAGAACGCGACCGAACAGGCTAGTCAACAAGCAAGTGCGTAACCGATTCCCCTTTTCTCAGCAAAATCATGTACAATGGAGGTTAAGTTGATTTTACTGAGGAGGCGGTTTGCTGTGCAAGTCAGTCGGGAATTCAAAGGTATCTTTCTTGCTAGTATCAGTGCGACCTTCTGGGGGATTTCCGGAGCCGTCGCACAAACACTTTTTGATACGACCGATATTAATTCTATTTGGTTAACGGGAATTCGCATGCTGGGTGCCGGAATCGCACTATTACTGGTCAGTTTGCTGACCCATGTTGATTTGTGGTCGATTTGGCGTCAACCCCGCGATCTCCTACAGATCGTGGCCTACACACTATTGGGTCTAATGCCGGTTCAGTTCACCTACTTTTTAGCAGTTGAAGCTAGTAACGCGGCGACCGGAACAATTCTACAATTCATGGGACCCGTGTTCATTGCTCTGTGGATGCTAGTCGCTCATCGGCAATTGCCGACCCGTGCAGAAGGCCTTGCAATTATTTGTGCACTACTGGGCTCATTCTTGCTCGTGACTCACGGCAACCCTCAGACCCTAGTCATCTCCGTCTGGGCGTTGATCTGGGGACTCTTATCGGGGGTCTCGTCCGCTACGAATACCTTGCTACCAACCAAACTACTTACTAAGTACGACCCAATGACCGTCAACACCTGGTCAATGTTGTTAGGGGGTATCTTGTTTAACATCGTTCAGCCAGTCTGGTCAATCCATATTCCACTGACTATGCTTAATATCAGCAAGTTGACCTTTGTTGTGCTGTTTGGAACATTGTTAGCTTTCCTATTCTTCTTGCAAAGTTTGCAATATATCCGGCCAACCGTTGTCAGTCTACTAGACGCTTTTGAACCTTTATCCGCAACCATCATTGCGGTGGTTCTACTCGGTGTCAGCTTCGGTTGGCTCGACATTCTGGGCAGTGTCCTGATTATTAGTACCGTCTTTATTTTGGCTATTGGGCAGGGTCCCAATGATCGCACGGCAGAGAATTTCAAGCAACCATAAACGATGACTCATAATTATGAAACCAGTAAAAGCCGGTTGTGACTAAGTCCTAGTCACAACCGGCTTTTACATTGCCGCTACCGTTACATATATTCAATTAATAACCACGATTCAGATCCACTTGGTTACGTACCAGCGTGCCATCTTTGACAAACTGTGCAAAGTTCGCCGCAAAGATTGGAAAAACGGTCGCCCGAAAGTGGGCAATTTGACCTGAAATATGTGGCGTAATCAGCACGTCATCTCGTTGCCACAACGGGTGGTCCGTCGGTAATGGCTCTGGTTCAGTAACGTCCAACGCTGCCATACTGAGTTGATGATGATCCAGGGCGGTCATTAACGCTGTAGTATCAACCGCCGGACCACGCCCAATATTAATCAACATCGGTTGCTGTTTGGTCTGCTGAAATAATTCAGTACTAAACAAATGATGCGTTGTTGGCGTTAATGGCAAAGCGTTGACAATAAAGTTAGCCGTTGCTAACGCGTCAGCCGTCGCGGTAAATGCCACTGTTTCATGAAAATGATCAGCGGGGTGACCGGTCGTATTGACCCCAATCACGTGCATGCCTAACGCACTAGCCTTAGCCGCTAACGATTGCCCAATTTGGCCCGTGCCATATATCAACAACTGTTGCCCGGTCAAGGTAGATGTCGTCATTGGCAAGGCCCATTGCCGTGCCCCGCGCTGATTCAGCCAGGCCGCATGGTACCCCCGGACTACGCTTAACATCGCGGCTAAGACCGATTCACTAATCGCATCGGCGTGAATACCACTCGTGTTCGCAACCACCACCCCGGCCGCTTGCAATGCCTTTAATGGCAAATAATCGACGCCAGCTGAAATGACCTGTACAAACTTTAACTGATTGGTTGGCCGCGCTAGGATCGTCTTTAATAACGGATGATTACCATACATGACTTCAATTTGGTCGTAATCGGCCGCCGTGACCGCCGCCGCATCCTTGAACGTCCAGTCCGGATAAGTGGTTTGTAACTGTTGCAGCTGTTCAGGTTTGGTTGCTTGAGCCATCAATACCATTGGCATAACTTATTACCCCATTTCTAATTTCTTGATCAATACTTTTATCATACCACTATCATTCACTTGAACCGTAATGATCCACAACCGGATATTAGCTAAGATTGGCCAGTAAGTTAGGCTGACCCTTTTTTAGCCCACAGTTTGGTTTAAATCACAATGTTTGACGCTACTGCTGACAAACGGCTCACAAAATACCAACAAAAAAGCGATGTTCGAAAGTCGCACTCCCGAGCATCGCCAATCGGTAACTAACCTAATTGGGTTTAATCGTTGACCAATTATTTAACAACCGCAAAGCCACCGGTCCAGCCGATTTGTTCACTGGCTGCTAATGTCATTTGCATAAACCCCATCGCTTCAAGCTCACGGGCCCGCTTTAACTTACCTGCATCCTTCACTTCTAACGGACTGTCAGCCAAGGCGCGGGTGAAGCGTTGCTTGGCGCTATCGTCATTACCAGCAACTAACACGGTTGTTGGTTCCTTACCATTGACCTGCCCACTCTGAAGCGTCGCCGCAAAAGTCGTATTGAAAGCCTTGAGCACCTGACTATCTGGTAGTTGCTGCTGTAATTCTTGGGCAGCCGAACTATCAGCTGGAACAACCAAGTCATCCCACGTGTCAAAATTCAAGGGGTTCGTGATATCAACGACGATTTTGCCCTTCAACTGAGTCGCGTACTGTTTAGCCAGCGCAGCTAAAGCGGGATAAGGTACCGCCATGATCACGATTTCACCGAGCGTTGTGGCTTGGTCCTTGGAACCATAATAAGTGACCTCGTGCCCAGCGATTTCAAAATTATGACCAATTGCTTGCCCCATGTTGCCCTTACCAAAAATTGTGATTTCCATATCAAAACACGCCTCTCTCACTTTATAATTAATTTTATATTTACATTCTAACATTGATGTCCCGTTTACATCACTTTTGTGTCTGCCAGTTACCGCAAACCGGTCGTCATTCGCCCCAGATAATGGACACTCCTTGAATGGTAACAATTAGTGGAACTAATGGCTAACCAGCTCGGATATTCACCTGCCTGCACGCTTCCCAGGTTATTGACACGAGTCGATCAGTCACTAACGACCAAAAACCGACCAACTTAATTATGAATTAATTAAGCTGGCCGGTTTTTAAATTTTCAGACGATCATCAAGTTTACTGGTCTTGTTTACCCAGAAAAATTAATTATTGCCCGTTGCCGTACTATAACCATCTGTAGAAGAAGCAGTGCCACCGGTCGTTGTTGAAGACGTATCTCCATAATTCGTCGTTGAGCTACTATCGGTGTTTGCACTATAACTGTAGCTAGGCGTACTTGAGCTCGACGTTGCCGAGCTCGTGTCCGTATCGTTGCTATAACTATGCGTTGAAGCCGAACTACTGTTGTCACTACTTTCACTATAAGTCGAATATGATGAACTCGACGATGATTCTGGTTCACTATAGCTATACGTGCTCGAACTTGAGGCTGAAGACGATGCGTTATTCGCTTTCGCCAACTTCTTGCGATCCGTAATCAACTTCTGGTAATCATTGGCCGCTAACTGCGACTTTTTGCGATAAGCTTTCAGGTTTGCAAGTACTTTATCGACTGTCGTTGACGGGGTCGAAGCCTTGAGCTTATTTTTCTTGTTATATAATTTTTGGAAATCAGCATCATAGCTGACCACTTTCTTAACCGTTTTTCCCGTTGTCGTAAACAACTTATCATACTTCTTAGCAAAGTACGGCTTACTAGTCGTTAAGCCAGCAGTTGTCAACCGTTGCTGACCCTTAGTAATGGTGTCCATGGTCACGTCGGTCTTAAGTAACCCCTTAGCGTTGCGTAAATCTTGGTAACTAGTCCGGACCGTCAACATCTTAGCAGCCGTATCATGCTGTTTCTGCAAACGGGTCTTTTCACTTGAATCCTTCATATTATCAATATTATTTTGCAACTTGGTCAAAGTCGAGCTTGAGGCACTCGCCCGCAAGTCCCGTTGGGCTGATGATGTATAAACTTGGTCCACGATCTTTTCCGCATTGGTTCGTGCCGCAGCTTGAGTGGCTTGCCCATGGTTCCACATGAAGAAAGCTCCACCAGCAGCAACAACCAGAATCGCAACACCAGCCAACATCAACTTCCAGTTATAGCGCCGAGCTGGCTTCTTAAGATGTGGATTCTTTTCATCCGTTTCTAACTCAGAAAAGTCACGGTCGTCATCCGGCTGATCATCATGTGGTACCCGCTGTTCTTCGTGCCGAGCGACCCGTGACATGGTTGGCTTATTGGGCTGCTTGCCACCGTTGGGCTGCTGATCACCATACAACTCTTCACGTGATAATGGTAACTCAGGCTGCGTGTCATCATCCGCTTGTTCCGTCCCCTTGACCGCAATCCGCGGTTGCTGTTTACGAGCAACCGGTGGAATATGATCAGCTGGGATGCGCCTTTCGACCTTCGGCTGTTTAGCAGCAGTCGCTTGCGGATCCTTAGCGGTTGTGGCCGTGGCCTGAGATACAGCAGCCTTTGATGTCGCTGACTTGGGGGCTGTGGACTTCGGGGCCGTGGATTGTGCTACCGCAGATGCGGCGGCCGCGGCACTCGATGTCGAAGCACTAGACTGTTGACTGTGCGTCTTGGCCTGACTGGCAGCTTCCTGACTAGCACGCCGGGCCATCCGCGTCATTGGAACTTCCGACGTTGCCGCCGACTGATGAACCTTGGTACTTGCTGTTGTTTTAGCCACACGCTTCTGATCAGACACTGCGGTGCTGGTTGCTTGTGACGCTTCCTTAGCGGCCCGCGCTGGTGCCGATTGAGCCGCACTAGCTGTCGTCGAAGCTGCGTGCTTGAAACGCTGGTCACTTACTGCCTGTGATGAGACCGCGCTGGCCGTCTTTGGCGCCGCCTGACTTGCTGTTGAGGCCGGTTTAGTTGCGGCGGACTTTTTAGTTATTTGCGCGGATTCCGCCTTTGCCGACGACTGAGAACCAGCCGAGCCTTTTTGCTTAACCGCACTAGTCGCCCCATGCTTGACGGGTGCCGTCGATTGTTTTGCAGCCTGGCGATCGTCTCCGGAATGGCGCGCTTTTTTAGCCACCTTTTCTGGTTCAATTACTGCGTCAACAGGTTGCTTTTCGGCACTGTTATTCGCCGTCGAGCGGGGAATATTGACCGTTGATTTTGCTTCGGCTTCGTCCGCCTTTGATGCGGCCGAGTCTTTCAGATCATAGGCCAAGGGGATCTGTTCATTATCTTGTTCAGTACTATCATCGTCGGGAATTGGCTCAGTAATCGAATTCCAGAGCCGTCTACCCAATCCTTCTTTTTTATTTTTTCTAGACAAAACCAACGCTCCTCGCCAATTTATAATTTACATTAGATTCCTGGTTAAGCGCCGACCAAAAATTTTTATCAATTTCGGTAAAATAACCATTAATAGTTAAATTATAGCATGGAATTGGCTACTGAGAAACCACTGGTCAAGCGGATTTGTGAATAACTGCCCAATACCTTAAATTAAGGTTAAAACTCTGCTATAATCGGCTTATCAAGATATTTGAAAGCGAGGAGTTCATATGGCTACTGCGAAAGTTATTTTTGCTACCATTACCGGTAACAACGAAGACGTTGCCGATATTATTACTGAAAAATTCGAAAAACTTGGGGTCGATGTTGCCAAAGAAGAAATCTCGCAAGCCGACGCAACTGAATTCAACGATGTTGATATTTGTGTTGTCGTCCCTTACACCTACGATGAGGGCGCCCTCCCTGAAGAGGGACTCGACTTCTACGAGGACTTACAGGATTTGGATTTAACCGGTAAGATTTACGGCTGTGCCGGCTCTGGCGATACTTTCTATGATGATGATTATTGCCGCGCCGTCACCGATTTCAGTAACGCGTTGAAGAAGGCTGGGGCTACTCAGGGTGCCAAGGACGTGTTCGTTAACCTTGCACCAGAAGCTGATGATGTAAAAGCCCTGGATGCATTTACTGAACAACTCGTTGCTAAAGTTCAGTAACCTGACTAGTTTGATTGAGTGAATAACAAAGAAACGCTTCAAGAATTCATGACTAATTCTTGAAGCGTTTCTTTTTATTAACTGCTATCGACACATCATCCTGACGCTGATACCGAAAATCACAATCACCGTAATCACTTTTATTCAGTCCTTACGATTTCGAGCACGTTGTTTAATGGCGTTTCACACGCCGAAATCCGAGCCAACTACCGAACATGGTCAACCCCAATAGCACTGTTCCCATCACATTTGCACGACTTGGCGCTTCACCAGTTTGCGGTAAAGCCGATGTGCCGAGTTTGGCCGTTACAGGCTGAACAGCTACCGAAGCTGATTCAGTCGGCCGTGATTCTTGATGATGACCGCCAACGATAGTTTGCGCGTGTTGCAGACTAGCTGTGTTGGTCATCTGGCTCCGATGCGTCCATGAAGTGACTACTGATTTAGCCCCATTAGCCGTCGTTTGCATGCCAGAATTACGATCCGCACCCTTTCCATGATTCGTGCCAACCGCAGGTGTTGCGTCATCAATAACTGCATTTGCATCAACGTCAGCCGCATCACCCTCCATCTGGTCAGCATCATCCGTAGGTATTTCTGCTTGATCATCACCATCGATACTTCCAGTCGAGCCGCCGTTCACATCGTCATTGGTATTGGTAGCGCCTGGCTGTTCAGTATTCGTATCGCCATCGCTCGCCGCAACGACCGTGACTGTTGCCACGCGAGTGAAAACTTGACCACTCGCATCCGTATACTGATAAGTCACCTGGTAAACACCGGCTTGATTAGTATCGACCGTGCCAGTTACGACTAGGTCAGCAAGCGACAATTCACCGCCATTAACATCCGTAGCCAAGACTAAATTATCGCTTGGTTGCCACGACTCACCGACAGTAATAGTTGAATCATGAATCTGTAAATCGCTTTGGGATTCCGCCTGTTCGTCGGCCTCCTCGATAACCACCGTTACCGTCATCGTTGCCGTCACCAACTGACCAGTCTTGTCAGTAAATTGATACGTCAACCGATAGTCCCCGGCTGTAGTCCAATCTGGCGTTCCAACGACCTCAATGGCCGACCAGTCTAACGTTTGACCATCACTATCAGTGGCATTCTGAAAATTGCTTTGGGGCTGCCAAGTACTGGTTCCCTGCCCATCCGTATGCACCGTTGCGTGGTTTTGATATAAGTTCAAACTGGCTTGGTTTTCCTTAACAGTTACAGTAATCGTCTGCGTCTGACTACCATACGTGTAAGTAATCTGGTAATCACCCGGAACCATGGTGTTCACTTCACCTGTTATCGTCACATCGTTAAAGTCGATGGCGTGACCGTCTTTATCCGTCGCCCCGTCAAAACCGTCCTGCGCATGCCAAGTGCCACCAGCGTGTAACTCTGTATCATGGACAGTCAAACTTGTCTGGTCAGCTTTCACGATCACCAAAGCAGTGACCGTCTTACCTGCATACTTGAAAGTGACCTGGTAAGTACCCGGCTGACTTGTATTTACTCGGTCACCCGATAGTTTCACAGCCTGGGGATTAGCCACATAGAGGGCCTGAACATCGACTTTTTGACCAAATTGGTCGGTTAAACTCTCGATACTGTCCGTCCAGTTCCAATCATCGCCAACTTCCAGGGTAATGTCGTTGGCATCGATAACTGCTTGGTTTGCTTCCCAGATGTAGGTTCCAATCGGCGTATTTTTTTCTGAATACAGATTCATCAGTTCAGCACTAGTTAACCGTTGCTGGGGATTGGCTACATTTATCCAGTAACCGGTATATTGGTCATTAGCTTCAATGTCCATTAGCCCAACCGACTCGATTTTGGCTGGCGTCAAATCAGTATCCGGACCAAGTGTAATTTTTTGTAGACGCTCACATCCCGCAAACATGTCGAGATTTTGTTCAACGCGATGCAAATTAAAACCAGATAGATCCACCTCAGTTAAATTGGAACATCCTGAAAATAGCAAATGAATCCAAGTAACCTGATCTGTTTTGAACTGAGACCCGAATTTAACACTGGTTAAGTTGTGCATGTCCATAAACCAAGCAGCCATATTGTCAAGGCTATCAGTCTTCCATTTGGATAAGTCTAGCTCCGACAACCCCGTTTTGATAAACAAACCGCCTGCTTCTTTTAGGCTTTCAAAGTTCAAATTCTCGATACCAATAATACGAGTTAACTTTTCATTGGGACCAAACATGTAGTCCGCTTCACTTACTCGACGAGTGTCCCACCCTGAAATATTGATTGTCGTTAGTTGGCTAGTCCCTGGAGAATTGAAAAACAGGTAAGACATATCAGTCACATTTCCCACCTGCCAGCTGCTCAAATCTAGCTCCTTAACATGCGTATTTTCTGAAAAGAAATATCTTAAATCCGTCGCAGAACTAACATCAATTTTTTCAAGCCCTTCATAGTGTTCAACATTCGTCAAATTTTCAAAGAAGCCCCCACTATCACCTATAATGCGAATTGGCTTTGAAATCACAACTTTAACTATTTGTAACACCCACGATTTTGATTGCCACGGACTATCCCCATAGCAATCGTAAATATCGCCACCGTCCAACACTAACACACCAGAATCCGCGTCAAAATGCCATTTAATGCCATCGGCGTTGTAACCAGCACCCCAGATGCCGGCCATCGAGTCATCGTCTTCCATATCATCGTTGCGATAACCATCCGTGAGATGTGGGCGTTCTGGATTTCGAATCACGCCAGCCAAATCACCGCTTCCCCGCTCATTGATGGTTTCCGTTTTATGCTGCGACGACAAGACTTTTGCAGTACTATCCGTGTCAATATCTTGCGACTGCTCGTCGGCACTAACTGGCTGTTCAGAATCATCAGTTGTCGATTGGTTCGGATGCGTATCAAGTGTTGCAGTATGTTCGTCTGACGGAACGGGGGTCTCACTGTCAACTTGATCCGTGACCGGTACACTGACCTGATCAGAATTCGCATGCTCATCATCAGATTGATTGACAATCTCATCAGTATACTGTTCTTCAGCGGCCTGCACTTTAATTGGTTGAGCTTCAGTTACCAGTTCACTCATTGCGGATTCATCCATGGCGTCCGTTACTGGGGATTGCTGCTCAGCGTTACCTTCAGACAAAGTTGCCACTGCCGGTTCAGTCAATGCTTCTACGTGTGTTGATTCATCTGCTCGTCCCGTCACCACATTCATGTTCAACGTAACGAGCGTGATTCCAGCGAACAGCCACATTTTACCACTCTTGTACATCTTGTACCGTTTCTTCACTTGTTCCATTAATTTCTCACTCCTTTATTAATTAACCTTGCCGACGTTTAATGCCGACGATGCTGGCTAAACCAGTCACCATTAACATCATGAGTCCCAGCAACCCGAAGCGATTAACTTGTTCGCTAGTTTGCGGTAGCTCACCCGCTACTGACGCTGGATGGCTGACTGGGGCCATAGTCACTTCCGGTTTAGCTGTATCAGCCTTAGCATAACGTTTAGCATCAATTCCGTCCTCATTGCGTTCAGCCGTATTCAGTTTCAAGTTATCACGAAACACCGTGGTCACTTGCTTCTCTAAACCACCGTTAAATTCTGGTCGCACTATCGTGTCTGCTTGCTCCCTTTGACTGCTGGAACCAGCGTTTGCGCCCGTTAAACCACTGTTAGGATCACTAGTATCAGGGTGTTCAGTAGTTCCCGGTTGTTCTGATTGTTCAGGAACTTCCGGCAGTTCTGGTTGATCAGGTGTCCCTGGCGCTGACGGTTCCCCTGGTGTTTCGGGGGTTTCAGGGGTTTCAGGGGTTTCAGGGGTTTCAGGGGTTTCAGGGGTTTCAGGGGTTTCAGGGGTTTCAGGGGTTTCAGGGGTTTCAGGGGTTTCAGGGGTTTCAGGGGTTTCAGGCTGTTCGGGTGTTCCTGGTTCTTCCGGTAACTCCGGTTCAGCTGGTTCTCCCGGTAACGGCGTTTCACCATTGCCAGCACCTTCGACTACCGTAATGGTGGCTGTTTGAGTCCACTGCAGGCCATTGGCGTTCGTGTATTGATACGTGATTTCATAAGTACCGGGTTGCGTCGTGTCAACGTCACCAATCACAACTAAGTCCGCTAGTGTTAATAGCCGTCCCGTCGCATCACTGGCACTTACGAAGTTGTCTGCCGCCTGCCAGTGGTCGCCAACTGTCACCGTTGTATCTTGAACAACCAGTTCTGTCAGGTCTTCAACGTCAGCCTCTTGTTCAGTCACCGTGACGGTCGTTGTCGCCGTGACTAACTGTCCGGTCAAGTCAGTGAACTGATAAACGACCTCATATGTCCCCGGCCGTGTTAAGTCTGGTTCTCCAAGCACCGTCACGTTCTGCCATTCCACTGAACGGCCATCTGCATCCGTTGCACTCGCAAAATTATCCCGTGGACGCCAGACCGCACTTCCCGTTGCGAGATCAATTTCAACCGCAACCTCTTGCGCATGCAAGTTTAGTTGACTTTGATTAGCCACAACCGTGACAACCACGGTTGTTTGCCGACCCGCATAAGTTAGTATCACGTGATACGACCCTGGCTGGCTGGTGTCAACAGGCTCACCGCTAACTGTCACCGCTTGGGGGTCTGTATTGAACAAGACTCCTGGATCAACTAACTGGCCATTTTGATCAACTAGTTGCGCAATATTTTGTGTCCAGTCCCATTTTTGATTCAAGAAGAGCGTGCTGTCTTTACCGGTAATCACGGCCGCAGAGACGGTTTCCCAGACAAACGTCGCCGTGTTAGCGTGGTTTCCCGAATATTGCGCCAGGAGTTCAGCACTCGTGAACGTTTGCGAGCTATCAGCTACGTTGACCCATTTGCCGGTATATTTGCTATTCTTAGGCACTTCCGGTAAATCAACTAAGGGTTGCGTGCCGTGTTGACTAAAATCAAGTCCCGGACCAAGTGTCAACGTTTGCAAACTTGTCAAACCAGCTAGCATTTGCCAGTTTTGTTCAATATTCTGCATATTGAAATGGGACAAGTCGAGCACCTTTAGTTTGGCATCATCATTAAACAAACTATTGATTTGAGTGACTTTAGCGACGGTAAACTGCGTACCGAATTCGATACGCTCCAAATCGGACATCTGCGCAAAGGCACCATCGATTTCAACCAGGCTGGCTGAATCAAAGCTCGTCAGATTCAAGTGACGGACGCCTGTGCGCGCAAACATGTTAGCCATCGTCGTCACACTGCGCGTATCCCAGTCAGTCAAACCGTCAATAGTTCGAAGTTGGCCGTTGAACTGGAACATATTTTGCATGTTGGCGACATTATGAGTATCCCAGCCACTGAGATTAAGGTATTTAAGTTCAGTACCCATGAAGTTCCCCATAAACATGTTCACCATTGTGGTCACATTGCCGACTTGCCAAGCACTCAAGTCCAGTCGCTCTAGCGAGGTATTTTCTTTGAACAGAGACTGCATGTTGGTCACAGCACTGGTATCAATCTTTTCTAACCCTTCGTAACGCGTCACGCTGTCAAGATTCGCAAACAGACTATTCATGTTAGTACCGGCAACAATTTTGTCAGCAATCACGATACACTTGATCATCGGCGCCCAAGACTTGCGACGCCAAGGATTATCCCCATAACTGTTATTTAACGTTCCCCCGTTCAGCGTTAGCGTGCCTGTACTGGCATCAAAGTGCCAATCAACGCCAAAGTTACCAGACATTTCATCCTCATCCGCCCTAGTCACAGCACGAGTATCAACGTGCTGTGACTCCACCTTAAGGTCATCTACCAGCTGATGCTGCTCAACATGTTGCAAGTCAGCGGCGGGTTTACGTTCTGACGCGTCAGCAGTATCGAGTAATAACTGTTCACTCGCTTCAGGCTGTTGTTCACTAACAGTCGATTCTGCGGCATTACTGAACAGATCGTCAGTCCGTGATGCTTCATAACTGTTCGTCGCGGGCGCTACCGTGTTTAGTCCGTTCACTGCTGCCATCGAATCAGCGGCTACCTCACTATTGGGCGCGCCAGATGTCCCGTTCAACGCAGCCGTTGATGCAGCGGATTGCGGCTCGTCATTAGTAGCTGGCTGTGCATCGATTACCGTCTGATTAGTAATCGAAGCGTTCTCATCATTAGCCACGACAACGTTATCCGTTTTAGAAACCGAACTTGCCAGTGTTTGATTGCTGCTACCTTGATTTTGAATTGACACACCGTTAGTCGCTACGACACTCGTTTCGCTAGTCGATGCAGATGTTGGTTCATCCGCATGTGCGGTTAACAGTTGAGTATTCAACAATAATAGTGAAGCGCTCGCAAGCAACCACATCTTGCCACTTTTATACATTTTATAACATTTCACTTCTGATTCACGGTAATTGATAGTAATTCCCCATTTCTTCAAAAACAACCTAACTGACCTAACGATTAATCTCATTAAATAAAGTGTTCTTACTATATTTGATTATCATGTTTAACTAGTACATCATTTACGGTTTTTAAATATACCATGGTACCCTCATAATGCTCAACTGATTATCACAATTCTAATTAACCTGTTATCATTATGATTAATCCGCTTGTTTATCGCAAAAATATAATTATCAACTCCCTATTTCTGCAATCGTTTTCATCGTGGTGATTCATTAATTCTGGTCGTTTTAGTATTCGACCACCACTATTCGTTCACCATACTGACAGTTGCATCATGCACCGGTCAGCTGTCACCATGGCGACTGACCAGTGTCTTCCAGTAATCCCCGGCCATCAAAAAAGCCTTGAGCAATATTACTGCTCAAGACCTGGTTTACCCATTCTAATAGCGTATTTCCCTAATTTGAATCGAAAGACTCCCCCCGCGTAATCATGAGCTAGTAGATACGATAATTGTCACTCGGCCCCGAGTCATTTGGATCGTCGTTTCACAACGATTTGTCGAATCGCATTATAAACTAGCTCAACGATGACAAGCAGCACCGTGATACCCACAATATCAATTAAATACGAACTAAGTCGATAGCCCACCTTGCCGATCCACAAATCATACGGCCCTTGAATCAGTAAGAAATAGATGACTAACGTTTCAAAAATCGTCCGGGTATGCCGCCAAAACGATCGCCATTGCATTGATTTCACGCCCCTTCAAGTGGTGCCAACATTTGTAACGCCTGTTTGACCTGACTCACTGCTAATTGACTTTGATCACCGACCCGGCCGACGTGTCCAAAGGCAACTGCCGACCCCGTCAACTGACTACAGACACTGTTATAACGACCAAACTTGCCCGTCGCCGTTGCCACGATTGGCACAACTAATTGCTGCCGTGCTTGCTCAGTTGCCGCCATTAATGCCAACACCGTCTGTGCATCATGTCCAGCCACTGTCACCCGCACGACATCAGCACCAGTTGCTGCTAATTCGTGATAAGTCGCCAATAAATCGTCAGTTGTTGCTGTCGTGACGGTCTGGCTCGCAATTAACCGAATTTCGTTGGCACGCATCTGTTTGGTCAACGTCATAAAATCTGGCTGATTGACCATGGCTAAGTCAATATCCACGCCAGCCACGCTTCGATTATTCACTAATGTTTGATAAGTTTGATAATATTCGGTCACTTCAGCTGGATCGTTTGCCAGCCCAAACATGGCAATTAATGGAATCGTCCCCAAAACTTGTTGCAATTGGGCCGCTGTATTGACTAACTCCGCACGGTTATCCAATTCCTGATAAGGATCTAACCGCCAAACAACAATTTGTGCCACCGAAGTTAAAATCTGCCCCGCTTTACGCAAGAGGTCCTCCCGTGTGGCCCCCGCTAAAACAACACCAATCTTAGGCATCCCTGTCGCTAACGTTAACTCCCCAACTGTAACTTCTTTCAAGACCATTCCTGCTTTCATTTTCATTCGAACAATGCGCGTCCGTTGCCGTTAAATTTTATCTACTCTTAACAATAGCAAATTTTCGCTGTTTTGACACTCAAAATTCATTTTTCGACTTAAAATTTAAAGCGCTTTTAATATTAACTTGTTAATACTGGCATCGCTTTCAGTTTGGCCTTACAATTAAGCATACTTTAGCTCACAAAGGAGTTCAACATGGCAAACGAAAAACAACTTCGATGGTCCAACATTGCTTTAATTGCATTCGTGGCGGTCTGGGGCCTAGGTAACGTTGTCAATAATTTTGCGTTACAAGGGCTTTCAGTCGTCACTTCTTGGATTTTGATCATGATTATTTATTTTATTCCCTACACCTTGATTGTGGGTCAACTGGGTTCGACCTTTAAGGATGCTGAGGGGGGCGTCTCATCTTGGATTCGAGCAACGAGTACCAAGCGCCTAGCTTACTATGCTGCCTGGACTTATTGGATCGTGCACATTCCGTACTTAGCACAAAAACCCCAAGGGATTCTAATTGCATTCAGCTGGCTGTTCCGCGGTAATGGGAACTTCGTCAACACGACACCTGCGTTAGTCGTTCAAGCCATTTGTTTAGTGCTATTCTTATTCTTCCTCTGGATTGCTTCATTGGGACTAACGACACTGAAACGCATCGGGAGCGTTGCTGGTACGGGGATGTTCATCATGTCGATTTTATTCATCATCTTGGCCGTATCAGCACCGTTTATGACCAAGGCGACTGTTCAGACACCGAACATGTTTTCACTCAAGTCCTACTTACCTAAGTTTGACTTTACCTACTTTACGACCGTTTCAATGTTAGTCTTCGCGGTCGGGGGATCTGAAAAGATTTCGCCGTACGTTAATAAAACCAAAAATCCGGGACGTGAGTTTCCGTTAGGCATGTTAGTGCTCGCAGGTATGGTCGCAATCTGTGCCCTGCTGGGTTCATTTGCCATGGGGATTCTGTTTAACTCCAAGCACATTCCCGCTGATTTGATGGCCAACGGTGCTTACTACGCGTTTCAACGACTAGGTGCCTTCTACCACGTGGGCAATCTGTTCTTGATCCTCTACGCAATTGCCAATGTGCTTGCCCAAATCTCCGCCTTAGCGTTCTCAATCGATGCGCCATTGAAGATTTTGCTTGGTGATGCCGACCCTGAATTTATTCCCAAAAAATTAAGTAAAATGAACAAGAAGGATGTGCCCGTCAACGGTTACATCTTAACTGGGGTTTTGGTCAGCATTCTCATTATCATTCCTGCATTAGGGATTGGAAACATGAATGAACTCTTTAATTGGTTATTGAACTTAAATTCGGTCGTAATGCCGATGCGCTACCTGTGGGTCTTTCTAGCTTACATGCTACTCAACAAGCACTTAAAGGAATTCAAGAGTGATTACAAGTTCCTGAAAAACCCAGTCGCTGGCCGTTTGGTCGGTGCTTGGTGCTTCCTGTTTACAGCATTTGCTTGCATCCTCGGAATGGTTCCAAAGACTTCCTACGCTAGCAATCCTAGCAGTTGGCTCTTCCAACTGACTTTAAATATTCTAACGCCAATTATCTTTGTTGCCTTAGGGATGATTTTGCCGATGATTGCTCGTCGTCATCGCACTAAAACCGCTTAGTGCGTCACCGATCTTTACGCCCGCATCGTCGCTCTACGCCTGCGGACTCACTGACTTTTTTGTAACGTTGATCGATAATCTATTCGCCACCGCTGACAGCGCAAAAAACTGTCAGCGGTGGTTTTGGTATTACCAACCGTTGCTAGTAGGCATGCGTGTTCACGTAACATTTCAGTCACTAATTTGCGGCTCACAATCTTACACTTTTTACACGTTTAGCGGTATGATTCTTAGTGAATATAGTCAATCCAAATTTACCAAGCAGTCGCTCTTCAAGGAGGTTCTTATTATGGCTACCGTCGACGCTCTCGACATGTTTTTGACCGATTATGCCAATATCTCTCGTTACCTGAATACTCGCTTAAATTCACTACTGGCCACGCAACATCTTACCTTTGACGCTTTTTTAATCATGCATGAAATAGGTCAAAGCCCCCAGCCACTATTATTAATGGAGATCGCACATCAGCACCATGTCTCACGCAGCGCAATCTCACGCCAAATCGGAGTCCTCCTCAAACATCGATACATTGAGCAACAGGCTAATGCCACTGATCGCCGCCAAAAAGGACTTTCCTTAACGGCTACCGGCCGTCACCTAGATCAGCAACTAATGGCCACCATGCACAAAACGGTTCACCAGTGGACGACTCAATTGGGCCCGCAACGGGTGAAGACCCTGCTAGGCATCTTCACTGACTTTAACGAGCAAATTATCAATAATGAGGTTCCCGCCAGCGATTAATAACCAGCCATCCTCAGCTTCATCATTCGGCATTAGTCGTAACGTGCCCCATTTTAGTAAGCTGATTTTTATTCGTCGCCATTTCAAGTTACGGCTTTTAAAGGCCTTAATCAAAAAACGGCGCCATGGATGCTAGTGATTCTAGCGTCCATGGCGTCGTTAATTTTCAGTTACAATCAAAGCAGCTTACACTACGGTACGTTCGTCCGCGACTTGGCCGGCTCTGCCGCTAGTCATCTGCATGCACGTCAAAGGCATGCAACAACTGTTCTGAAACCCCTGGCGCATCTGGGTCGTGGTGACCTTTACCGGTATCTAAAGCTCGTAATTGGGCCATCTCAGTCGAAGTTAATTCAAAGTCGAAGATATCCCGATTACTCTTGATCCGTGCACTGTGCACTGATTTAGGAAAGACGATCACGCCTTCTTGATGTTCAAATCTAAGAATGATTTGACCAGCATCCTTATGATACTTAATAGCCAATTGTTGAATGATTGGTTCTTTGAATAATGCTTGATTGCCCTGACCCAAGGGCGCCCAAGCTTCTAATTTAACATCTTGTGCCGCGAGTAATTGGCGCAAGGGTTGTTGCTGAAAGTACGGGTTAAATTCAACCTGATTGACTGCAGGGATCGTTTCAAATTGTGGCACAAATTTTTGCCACAACGTTGGTGTCATATTGGAAACACCGATCGACTTTAATTTCCCGGCCTTTTGGGCTGCTTCCATTGCTTGCCATGCACCCGGAACATCGCCATAAGGTTGATGAATTAAGTACAAGTCAATATAGTCTAGTCGCAACTTAGTTAACGAACGATCGATGGCGCGACTGGCTGCGTCAAAGCCGTAGTCTTGGAGCCAAAGTTTACTCGTCACCCAGATTTGGTCCCGTGGAATCCCACTATCCTTAATAGCTTGACCAACTTCGTCTTCGTTAAAATAGGCCACGGCTGTGTCAATGTGTCGATAACCAATCACCAATGCTTCTTTGACTGCTTGATAAGTGGAACCGTCGTCTGGAATCTGGAAAGTGCCAAACCCAATTGCTGGAATCGCGCGGCCATCATTTAGCGTAATAGTTGGTGTTTTTGTCATTAATAATCACTCCTTAACTTATTCATGTAATTGTCGTAAACTAGCGCCAAAAATCTGTTCAATTGTCACAGGATCACGATGATCAAAGAACTGACTGACGCCCTGATCAAGTTCGGCCATTGCTGACATTTCTGCAGCTGTTAATTCAAAATCAAAAACAGCGATATTCTCAGCCATACGTTCAGGATGCACTGATTTTGGAATCACCGTAATCCCGCGTTGCAACAGCCAACGTAAGATGACTTGTCCGGTCGTCTTACCATGGGCCTGTGCGATAGTTTGAATACTTGGATTACTGAAAATCGCATGCTTACCTTCTGCAAACGGTGCCCAAGCTTCAACCCGTACGTGTTCATCTTGATTAAAGCGGACCTCGTCTGCTTGCTGGTACCATGGATTGACCTCGATTTGATTGACAGCTGGTTGCACGGACATGGTCAGTTCCAAGTTCTTTAGCTGATCCGCATAAAAATTGGAAACACCAATTGCGCGAATCTTACCAGCATGGTAAGCCTCTTCTAAAGCACGCCAAGCACCCATCACATCGCCATAAGGTTGGTGCAAAAGATACAAGTCCAAGTAGTCTACGCCTAAACGTTGTAATGACGCATCAATACCTTGCTTTGCACGTTCATAGGTGAATTCTGAGACCCACAGCTTGGAAGTGACAAAGAGTTCATCACGTCTAAGACCACTCTTTTGAATTGCCCGCCCCACTGCGGTTTCATTTTGGTATGCCGTTGCCGTATCAATTAAACGGTAACCAGCCTTTAAGGCCGCGGTCACCGCTGCTTCACATTCATTCAGGTCAGGGACTTGGAACACGCCGAATCCCAATTGGGGCATAACCACACCATTGTTTAATTTCGTTGTTGGAACCATCACGCATCAACCTTTCACTATTTGATTACAATAACAAGCATACCCGCAAACCTAATACTTGAAAATTACTACTTATTCATACTAGTATACATATAGTGCATACTAGTAACGGAGGTTCCTGATGATTGAAAATTATTTATTAGAAGAGCTGATCACATTCGCCCACGAGCACACGCTGGCTAAGACCGCGGCCGCATTAAACGTGACGCAACCAACTATCACTCGCGGCATGCAGAAATTGGAAACAATGCTCGCTGTTCGCTTATTTGATCGTCAACCCAATCGAATTACACTGACGCCCACTGGCCAGTTAGCCGCTCAGGAAGCTGAACAATTATTGACACAACGACGGACTTTTGTAACCAAAATACAAAACTACGAGCAAAGCTTAGTCACACGTACCGTCGAAACCACCCTACCTGGTCCACTTGCCTTACTCACCCATCTCAAAACGGTATTACCTAATTCGCTGCGAGTAAGGCAACCACTGATTGCCGACGACCAAATCACTGAGCATCTCATTAACCGCCAGGCAAGTTTCATTTTCTCTAATCAGGAAATTCTGACGGCCGGCATTGAATCTCGCTTCATCGGTACTGAAAATCTCGTGGTCCATTTACAGCGATTCATGTACCGTGCGAACCAACCTAGCATCACGTTCGCCGAACTTAAGGGAATTAGCTTCGTGGTTCTAAGCGCAATCGGTATTTGGAAAGATATTATTCAGCAGGCCATCCCAGATGCTAAATTCTTATACCAACCCCAACGCACGGCCTTTACAGAAATCACTAAATACTCTGATTTTCCGTACTTCAGTACTAACTTTACCGCATTGGCGCCTCACCAGCTGGATAGCCAAGCCGATGATGACAATCGAGTCGCTATCCCGATTAGCGATACTCGTGCTCACATGCCAATCTATGTCAATTATCTTGTTAGCAATCGACAATCATTAATGCCCCTATTCAAGCAATTTGAAGCCGCGTGGCCAGCCAATCTCAAGCATACTTCCACGTCCTAGCAGCTAACATAATTAAGCCGTTCGGTCTAAAACTGCAAAATGAAGTGTTACGCTCAATCACAGGGGGTATATACTGGTTGAAGCTCGCCCTCCCAGTTCTTGATAGCAAAAGAGGTCCACACGCTCGCTTAGCTAATCTAATGCGAGCGTGTGGACCTCTTTTCATATTAAGTTTGGTTCGTTCAAGTCTTAATCTTAAACATGGACCCTAATGTGATGATTAGTTGCAGAAAAAACAGTTAAACAAGCATTCCACGCCAATCATCTTCTAACAGCAAGCCGTTTAGCAGATTTGAACTGCCGACCTCTTCCTTACCATGGAAGTGCTCTACCTGCTGAGCTAAAACGGCGTTAATTGACCCTATCCAGTATACCAAAAGCATGTTTAAATTCAAACTGTACTGGTTGACATTCAACGTAAAAAAAAAAGGAACCGAATTAACGATTCCTTAGGTTGCATGGCAACGTCCTACCCTCGCAGGGAGCGATCCCCCAACTACTCTCGGCGCTAAGAAGCTTAACTTCTGTGTTCGACATGGGAACAGGTGTATCCTTCTCGCCATCGTCACCACACTATTGAGAAACTTGTGCTCTCAAAACTAGCTAATATCAAATATCTTCATATGAACCGGAACACCAATTACTTGGTTAAGTCCTCGACCGATTAGTATTAGTCCGCTTCATGCGTCACCGCACTGCCACTTCTAACCTATCTACCTGATCATCTTTCAGGGGTCTTACTTCCATAAAGGAATGGGAAATCTCATCTCGAGGTGTGTTTCACACTTAGATGCTTTCAGCGTTTATCACATCCATACGTAGCTACCCAGCGATGCGCCTGGCGGCACAACTGGTACACCAGAGGTATGTCCATCCCGGTCCTCTCGTACTAAGGACAGGTCCTCTCAAATTTCCTACGCCCGCGACGGATAGGGACCGAACTGTCTCACGACGTTCTGAACCCAGCTCGCGTACCGCTTTAATGGGCGAACAGCCCAACCCTTGGGACCGACTACAGCCCCAGGATGCGATGAGCCGACATCGAGGTGCCAAACCTCCCCGTCGATGTGGACTCTTGGGGGAGATAAGCCTGTTATCCCCAGGGTAGCTTTTATCCGTTGAGCGATGGCCCTTCCATACGGTACCACCGGATCACTAAGCCCGACTTTCGTCCCTGCTCGACCTGTCTGTCTCGCAGTCAAGCTCCCTTGTGCCTTTACACTCTGCGAATGATTTCCAACCATTCTGAGGGAACCTTTGGGCGCCTCCGTTACTTTTTAGGAGGCGACCGCCCCAGTCAAACTGCCCACCTGACACTGTCTCCCACCACGATTAGTGGTGCGGGTTAGAGTGGTCATACAGCGAGGGTAGTATCCCACCAACGCCTCCACCGAAACTAGCGTTCCGGTTTCTATGGCTCCTACCTATCCTGTACAAGCTGTACAAACACTCAATATCAAGCTACAGTAAAGCTCCATGGGGTCTTTCCGTCCTGTCGCGGGTAGTCCGCATCTTCACGGACAATATAATTTCACCGAGTCTCTCGTTGAGACAGTGCCCAGATCGTTACGCCTTTCGTGCGGGTCGGAACTTACCCGACAAGGAATTTCGCTACCTTAGGACCGTTATAGTTACGGCCGCCGTTTACTGGGGCTTCAATTCTGAGCTTCGCCGAAGCTAACCCATCCTTTTAACCTTCCAGCACCGGGCAGGCGTCAGCCCCTATACGTCATCTTACGATTTTGCAGAGACCTGTGTTTTTGATAAACAGTCGCCTGGGCCTATTCACTGCGGCTGATCTTGCGATCAGCACCCCTTCTCCCGAAGTTACGGGGTCATTTTGCCGAGTTCCTTAACGAGAGTTCACTCGCTCACCTTAGGATTCTCTCCTCGACTACCTGTGTCGGTTTGCGGTACGGGTAGTTAAGTACTCACTAGAAGCTTTTCTCGGCAGTGTGACATCAGACGCTTCGCTACTAAATTTCGCTCCCCATCACAGCTTGTCCTTAAAGTGAAAAGCATTTGACTCTTCACAAGACTTACTGCTTGGACATTCTAATCCAACAGAATGCACATCTTAGCCTCCTGCGTCCCTCCATTGCTCAAACGCACTTAACTAGTACAGGAATCTCAACCTGTTATCCATCGTCTACGCCTCTCGGCCTCGACTTAGGTCCCGACTAACCCTGGGAGGACGAGCCTTCCCAGGAAACCTTAGTCATTCGGTGGATAGGATTCTCACCTATCTTTCGCTACTCATACCGGCATTCTCACTTCTAAGCGCTCCACAAGTCCTCACGATCTTGCTTCACCGCCCTTAGAACGCTCTCCTATCACGCGACCTAATGGTCGCATCCATGGTTTCGGTAGTATGCTTAGCCCCGGTACATTTTCGGCGCAGGATCACTCGACTAGTGAGCTATTACGCACTCTTTAAATGGTGGCTGCTTCTGAGCCAACATCCTAGTTGTCTATGCAACTCCACATCCTTTTCCACTTAGCATACATTTAGGGACCTTAACTGATGGTCTGGGCTGTTCCCCTTTCGACGGTGGATCTTATCACTCATCGTCTGACTCCCGGATATGAATCAATGGCATTCGGAGTTTATCTGAATTCAGTAACCCAAGACGGGCCCCTAGTCCAAATAGTGCTCTACCTCCATGATCCTAATTCCGAGGCTAGCCCTAAAGCTATTTCGGAGAGAACCAGCTATCTCCAAGTTCGTTTGGAATTTCACCGCTATCCACACCTCATCCCAGCAATTTTCAACTTACACGGGTTCGGTCCTCCAGTGCGTTTTACCGCACCTTCAACCTGGACATGGATAGGTCACCTGGTTTCGGGTCTATAACCTCGTACTCAAAACGCCCATTTCAGACTCGCTTTCGCTACGGCTCCGACTTTTTAGTCTTAACCTTGCACGGGATCATAACTCGCCGGTTCATTCTACAAAAGGCACGCCATCACGCATTAACGCGCTCTGACTTATTGTAGGCACATGGTTTCAGGAACTATTTCACTCCCCTCCCGGGGTGCTTTTCACCTTTCCCTCACGGTACTGGTTCACTATCGGTCACTAGGTAGTATTTAGCCTTGGGAGATGGTCCTCCCGGATTCCGACGGAATTTCACGTGTTCCGCCGTACTCAGGATCCTGAACTGAGAGAATTTGATTTAATCTACTGGGCTATCACCATCTATGGCGGATTTTCCCAAATCCTTCGACTATCAAGTTCTTTGGTAACTCAAATGTTCAGTCCTACAACCCCAAAGTGCAAGCACTTTGGTTTGGGCTGTTCCCCGTTCGCTCGCCGCTACTTAGGGAATCGAAATTTCTTTATATTCCTGCTGCTAATGAGATGTTTCAGTTCACAGCGTTTACCTCCAACTAGACTATGAATTCATCTAGTGGTAACAGTTGATTAAAACTGCTGGGTTGCCCCATTCGGAAATCTCCGGATCATAGCTTACGTACAGCTCCCCGAAGCATATCGGTGTTAGTCCCGTCCTTCATCGGCTCCTAGTGCCAAGGCATTCACCATGCGCCCTTGTTAACTTAACCTCATTTACCTAACGGTAAATGCGATTAATGAGTTTAGCGATAATTAAACTTCAATAAAAAACTCAAAAAACGCGGTGTTCTCGGTTTCATTATGAAAAAATATATTTGATATTATCTAGTTTTCAAAGAACAAGTTTTGAGAGTTAAATCTCTCAAAACTAAACAAAGTTTCGACGTGTGTGTAGGTTTCCGTAATATTCCTTAGAAAGGAGGTGATCCAGCCGCAGGTTCTCCTACGGCTACCTTGTTACGACTTCACCCTAATCATCTGTCCCACCTTAGGCGGCTGGTTCCTAAAGGTTACCCCACCGACTTTGGGTGTTACAAACTCTCATGGTGTGACGGGCGGTGTGTACAAGGCCCGGGAACGTATTCACCGCGGCATGCTGATCCGCGATTACTAGCGATTCCGACTTCATGTAGGCGAGTTGCAGCCTACAATCCGAACTGAGAATGGCTTTAAGAGATTAGCTTACTCTCGCGAGTTCGCAACTCGTTGTACCATCCATTGTAGCACGTGTGTAGCCCAGGTCATAAGGGGCATGATGATTTGACGTCATCCCCACCTTCCTCCGGTTTGTCACCGGCAGTCTCACCAGAGTGCCCAACTTAATGCTGGCAACTGATAATAAGGGTTGCGCTCGTTGCGGGACTTAACCCAACATCTCACGACACGAGCTGACGACAACCATGCACCACCTGTATCCATGTCCCCGAAGGGAACGTCTAATCTCTTAGATTTGCATAGTATGTCAAGACCTGGTAAGGTTCTTCGCGTAGCTTCGAATTAAACCACATGCTCCACCGCTTGTGCGGGCCCCGTCAATTCCTTTGAGTTTCAGCCTTGCGGCCGTACTCCCCAGGCGGAATGCTTAATGCGTTAGCTGCAGCACTGAAGGGCGGAAACCCTCCAACACTTAGCATTCATCGTTTACGGTATGGACTACCAGGGTATCTAATCCTGTTTGCTACCCATACTTTCGAGCCTCAGCGTCAGTTACAGACCAGACAGCCGCCTTCGCCACTGGTGTTCTTCCATATATCTACGCATTTCACCGCTACACATGGAGTTCCACTGTCCTCTTCTGCACTCAAGTTTCCCAGTTTCCGATGCACTTCTTCGGTTGAGCCGAAGGCTTTCACATCAGACTTAAAAAACCGCCTGCGCTCGCTTTACGCCCAATAAATCCGGACAACGCTTGCCACCTACGTATTACCGCGGCTGCTGGCACGTAGTTAGCCGTGGCTTTCTGGTTAAATACCGTCAATACCTGAACAGTTACTCTCAGATATGTTCTTCTTTAACAACAGAGTTTTACGAGCCGAAACCCTTCTTCACTCACGCGGCGTTGCTCCATCAGACTTTCGTCCATTGTGGAAGATTCCCTACTGCTGCCTCCCGTAGGAGTTTGGGCCGTGTCTCAGTCCCAATGTGGCCGATTACCCTCTCAGGTCGGCTACGTATCATTGCCATGGTGAGCCGTTACCCCACCATCTAGCTAATACGCCGCGGGACCATCCAAAAGTGATAGCCGAAGCCATCTTTCAAGCTCGGACCATGCGGTCCAAGTTGTTATGCGGTATTAGCATCTGTTTCCAGGTGTTATCCCCCGCTTCTGGGCAGGTTTCCCACGTGTTACTCACCAGTTCGCCACTCACTCAAATGTAAATCATGATGCAAGCACCAATCAATACCAGAGTTCGTTCGACTTGCATGTATTAGGCACGCCGCCAGCGTTCGTCCTGAGCCAGGATCAAACTCTCAAATTAATGATGAGTTCTAAAAAGCTCATTTAATGTTGTACTAAAATTTATTTGCTAGCGAATTGACTTCGCAAATGTTTTGCTCTTGATTCAAAATCAAGAGACCCTACACATTTGATTCGTCGAAACTTTGTTCAGTTTTCAAAGATCTAATTCCGTGTGTTAATCGCTTAACACAACTTAATCATCATAACATCTTAATCAATATCTTGTCAACAACTTTTTTTTAAGAAGTAACTTGATTAATTTGTCATAGTTGCCGTTGCGACAACAGAAACTATCTTACCAATTACTGAAGAAATTGTCAACAACTAATTTCAATAATTATTTGGTGGTGAGATGCATCTGCCGTAGCAGCAACGTTTACTAATATACCAGCCAGTTATGAAACTGTCAACAATTAATCCAATGTTTTTTCACTTTTATGAAAAGAACGGCACAAAACTGTCGTCAATTACACAATTACTACATTATATGTCAGCGATTAACATCATTGTGAGATGGCACTATGTTTTCCAATTAAGGATTCCCTTTAGACAGCAAAAAAGCGCCCGTAAAAGCACGACGAACGCTTATCTTAAGCCAGCACATCTAATTTTAAAAATTCAAATGACGTTTAACGATTGGTCGAATTCCCGCAACAATTGGGAATGCCAAGATACCACCAACCACAGCTTGAACTAAATTAGTCGGTACACCAACCAATCCAGTTGCCATCGTATACAACAGCGAATCTGACAAAAAGTATCCGACCACCATCACCACTACCGCAGTAATTATCGCTGCAATCTGTCGACCATGTGATTTGCTAGCACCAAGATATCCTGCTATTCCGCCCTCTAAACCATGAACGAGTAGTGAGAAAAACATATACTGTGGATACCCTAGCAATAAATCTAGTAATAGTCCGCTAGCACCGCCAACAATGACCCCACCACGCCAGCCAAAAATCAGTGCTGCAATAAAGATTCCCGCATCACATAAGTTAATATAACCGTGTGTCATCGGGATTGGGATATGGAAAAAGATAGAAATAACAACATTAAGTGCGATCAACATCCCCAGGATTGCAATCGTCCGTGTATTAAATTTAACCCCCACCAAAACTTTCATCTCCTCAATTGATTTTCATCTGGCAATGATCACACATTATTAATGTGACCTAAATAAATTTTACACCAGTTCTTACTTGTAATAATAATAAAAAGACTGGGCCACAACGGGTCCAGTCCACCTGCTAAATTAACTTACTTAACATGTGCCAAGAAGTAACGTTTCTTACCACGACGTACAATGACAAATTTACCATTAAAGGCTGCGGACGGATCAATCTCGGCCTCGACATCCGTCACCTTTTCACCATTGATTCGAATCGCACCGTTTTTAATATCTTCACGTGCTTGACGCCGAGAAGGTTCGAATTTCGTAGCATCAACCAGCCACAAGACAATGTTTTGCTTTTCAGCTGAGACGTCTGCTGATGGCACACCCTTGAAACCTTGTTCAATTTCGTCCGCCGTTAAACTTTGAACATCACCAGTAAACAACGCCTTAGTAATATTTTCAGCTTCAACTACCGCCTGCTTGCCATGAACAAATTCCGTGACTTCTTCAGCTAAGCGCCGTTGTGCTTCCCGTTTTTCAGGTGCAGTCTTCACCGTTTCGGCCAATCGATCGATTTCTTCATGACTTAAGAACGTGAAGTACTTGAGGTATTTGACGACGTCTCGATCATCCTGGTTGATCCAGAATTGATAGAATTCATACGGTGATGTCCGTTCAGGGTTTAACCATACGGCCCCACCAGCAGTCTTACCAAACTTAGTCCCATCCGCCTTCAACAATAATGGAATTGTTAATCCGTAAGCCTTAGCGTCATTGCCTTCTAAGCGGTGGATCAAATCGGTCCCCGCGGTGATATTGCCCCACTGATCAGCCCCACCAATCTGGAGTTGCACGTGTTCAGCACGGTACAAGTGTAAGAAGTCAACTGATTGTAAGATTTGGTATGTGAATTCAGTGTATGAAATGCCCACTTCCAACCGGCTTGCAACAACTTCCTTGTTCAGCATCGTGTTCACACTGAACAACTTACCATAATCGCGTAAGAAATCTAGTAATGAAATTTTTGATAACCAATCGTAGTTATTCACAATCGAAAAGTTTTCGTCATGACCAAACAACTTGTACATCTGAGCACTTAAGCCATCCTGATTATGCTTCACTTGATCCATGGTCTGTAACTTACGTTCTGAGTTCTTACCAGATGGATCACCGATAGCACCCGTCCCACCACCAACTACAACGTAGGGATGATGACCAGCCAATTGGAATCGTTTGAGAATCATGAAAGGAATCAAATGCCCAATATGCATACTATCCCCGGTTGGATCAATCCCACAGTATAGTGAGACTGATTGGTTTTCGGTAAGTTCCTTTAACCCGGCCTCATCCGTTTGTTGGTTAATGGCACCACGCCATTTTAAATCATCGATAATGTTCATGTTAGTCCTCCTCGTTATTGTCGCTGGACAAAAAAACTCGCCCCTGTCATCAAAACAGGGACGAGTTTTCCGCGTTACCACCCAAGTTATCACCAAATGTGATCGCTCATTGATTAGTAACGGATATCATCCGGCCAATGGCAGTTCACGTTATGTAATTCATCTTTGACCACAGCTCGGTTCGCACCACCCACCGAGTCGCTAGACTGTTGGGTCAACGACTACTAATTAACGATCACTACTTTTTAATTATTACCTAACATCATAAGCACTCCACTGCCAAAAGTCAATCCTATTTTCGGTCAAAACATCGCATTAAACCCACTAATCTAACCATAGTGTCTGGCTTGTGAATGCGGTTGACGTCGACACAGTGATATAACCAGACTACTGGCACTCATTTATTGAGCTCCCAGGTAAAAACTTAATCTTTAGCATCCGCCGCAATTTTGATAACGGTATTGGCTTGCTGGCCTTGAACCTTAGCAACCTGTTTGCCATTTTGCCATTGAACTGAGTTTGCCTGTCCGTTTTGTGGGGTATCGTACACGGTAACGGCACCACTCGTGACATTTTTACTCGTCAAATCTTGCTTTTGAATCTGATTATTGACCTGATTAGCAAACTTGGTTGGATTACCAGCAACGTCCTGTGTATTGGCAATCGTTGTCACTGACCAACTACCCGTGTTCCAATGAACATACACTTTGCCCATCGTCCCTTGAACCGTTGCCGCTGTACCTGAATTAAGTGTCGTACGCTGACCCTGCGTATTCGCTAAGTAATCGACTTGGCTGCTGGCATCACTTTTCGTATTGTAGTTCGTCTGTTGATACGTCGCAGTCGTCGAACTAGTCCCAGCTTTGGCGTACTTCACCCGGTAGTTTCCCTTGGTCCCACTTGCACTGATGGCCTTGACTGTTTGATTGGTTGCCTTGACGGTCGTAGGCGCTGCCGTCTGACTAACCAAACTAACACTGTCTGAAGCCGCGTGTAATACATTCGTTACTGAAGGTACGGCAACAATTCCGACCACCAACATCCCAGTTGCAGTGGCGATTCCTAATTGAATTTTGCGCTTAAAGTTCATGAAAAATATCCTCCTAATTTCTACAACAAATGACCGATTTTACTTAACCATAATTACCTTTTCTACCATGATAATGAGAACTGAGCGACAGCCATGCAATCAGCTAAGTCCTCGCTTGTCCCGAGAAGTGTTATGTACGGGACGTATTTGTATTCGTTGCCGACGTGGTGCACGACGAATCGTCGACCCTCGCCGCTGCACCGTTACTCGTAGTGTGTGGCGTCGGGATTGCCTGTTTCTCGTTACTCGCTGCCTCAGTGACGGTTGACGTCGCGTAAGTCGCTGCCGCGTTCGCCCTTTTGAACGAGCCACTGGTTTTGTTCGAATACTCTTACCGGGCCGCCGAAGTTTAGTTGCTTTGGACGTATTCAGTTTAAACTGTGTTCCTGTACGTCGCGTCGCTTTAAGTTTTATCACTTTGGGCTGAGTCGCTCGGCGTCGAATGACGCGATGCTGAGTTATTTTGCCATGATGGCTGTTAACACTGATCGTTTGCAATGACCGCCGTTTGACGCGCACCACGGTCTGCGAACGCGACTTATTGCTTACCGCTTTCTGCTGCACCGGCCGAGTCTTCACAGCTGGCTGAACTGCTGGCCTCTTAATGGCGACAACTGCTTGGCCCGCCCGTCCATGCTGTTGATTGTGGGCCGGCATAGTCAAATGGCGATCGTGCATAACTTTCAGTCTTGGTTGAGCTTTAATCACAACACTGGGTGCGCCATGGGCCGTCCCCAACCACCACGAAACGGGATGAACACTAGTAATGACCCGACTATTATCAACCGGTGCCGCTAGCCCAGCTAAATGATAGCGATTGGTATACTGCCATAACGCCGCCGAAATGATTGGTGGGTTGGGCGTTAGCGCACCAATCCACTGGGCATCAAACCGTTGCCGCGCTTGGTTGGCATACGTCAGTGCGAACGAAGCATACGAATAGAAGATCAGTTTTTTGTTAGTCAATGCGCGCATTTCACGATACCAAGCCGCAACTGCCGCATTAGTTGATCCTGAACGTACCGTATTAACTTCAAAATCCAAAGCATAAAAACGCGCAGCTTTATTGGAGCGCGCATAAAACGCTTGGGCTTCACGGCGCGCGCTAGCGGCATCCGTAAATTGCGAAAAATCATACTCACCAAATGGAATCCCATAACGAACATATAATGCCGTATTATTCGCTGCGTCCCGGTCAACATAATTTAAACCATACTGACGACGATTGATCACAAATAGCACTTGCGACTTCATCGCCTGCACCTGACTTGGGCTGAGCTGTCCTTGCCACTCGGAAATATCGACCACCGCGTGTCCCTGTGCTTGAACCGTAATTTGCATGCCAAGTGTGGCGACCACCGCCGTTCCAACTAACCAACTGAGCCTTTTAATCCCCATCATGCGGTCCCTCTCCCCATACTGTGCTCCGCAATTAAAAAAATTATCATCATAAGTTGTTGGTGATTCCCACAATCACCAACAACTAAACTATCAAGGACAGTTTATGACATACCCATAACTTTAACATTCTTATACTACCAATAATAGGCCATTTTTAATGGGCTGGGGCGTCAATTCGATTTCAATTCAGTTACAGCTTGTTAACAAAGCGTCGCCCCTTTATGGTTAATATTATGAACAACTCTGGAAAGGCTGATATTTGAATTACAGTTTGGTTACAATCATGATATTGTTAGCAGTTTCTCACCCGCTTTCCGGTGCCCGAACTACCCATACCACGGGATATTACAACCGTTTCATTCGAAAATACCGCCACAAAAAAGCAACTAATCCTCATCAAGATTTTGGCTCATCTTGACCAAGATTAGTTGCTTAAACTAATTGGTTCACAATAGCATGTTGTTAACTAACTAATGTGGTAACGTCAGAACAATGGCTTGCTTGCCCATCTGATTATAAGCAGCCTCAAAATTCTTCCAGCTGACTGCCTGCTGTTTTTCTCCGTACGGATTGTTAATATAAATCAACTTTTTAGTCCGGTTAAAGCCAACAATGACCACGCTGTGCATATCATAAGTCACTTTAACGGAGCCCTGTGGTGTCTGCCAAGTTTGCATCGTGCTGACCGGTGCAAACGAAGCCGTCGTAATTGTCCAAACGGGCCGTCCTTGTTCTAACTGTTCAATCACAGTATCAAAGTTTGCCCCCGTTAAGTCCTTCACCTGACTAGTCTCAGTTTTCGCCAATTTATAGATTGGCTTATGATAGACACCTAACCCAGGATCGTTACCAGTAATATCCCCAACAAACCCATACTCTGGATTCCCATGTTCGCCGTCACTATAAGTGAGTGGCACACTCGTAATCTTTGCCGCTAATTCATTTTTAGTGACATTGATATGCGCGTAATTCATCAACATCGTTAACGATGTGACTTCACAACCATTGTATAAACGTGGTGTTGTCATTTGATTCACTAGCGGGACGTCCAACTTGACCTGATTGACCGACTTGGGCTTCGTTTGGGAACTAGACTTAGCTGCATCCGTTTGTTTAGTTGTAAACGATGCATCAATCCAGTCAGAAACTTGTGTGCTTGTAAATCCAATGACCCCCAAAAGCACCATGGCAATTATGATCAGCGTCCAGGACCGGCGCCGTTTCCGTAAATGTCTTGGCATTTGTTACCATCCGTTTCTCTTTTAATTTGATTGACTACTTTACTAACATACTATGTAGTATCATACCATGGACGAATCAATAATACACCTTTACAATCTTAAAAAAAAGGCTTGTATAATCAGCCGTAAGTCAATGCTGACAAGGATTAAGGTTAGCCTGGTTAATCATTAAGCAACACACTGCTTTAATCAGTTTATTGATATATTAGTAACCTTATTATCAATTTGTTGAATTAGCCCTGACCGTTACTTAGATTATAATTGAGATTATCTGGCCGAGGCTGGCTTTTCCCAAAATGGCCTTGAATATTCGTTATTTGCCGATGAAGTCAACTTTCCTAATTCTGGGCACCTTCGTTATTTTATGAAGCACTGAGTCCTTGTCTTCAAAACAGCATTAAATTGGCCCCGGCAAATCCGTTGCGTCCTTAGATTATCTGTCATCCGTTTCAAGCCTAGTGGCATCCAAAGTTTTAACTTCTGATCAGCTTTAGAAAATTTTATGTTGATTAAAGCGCTTTCTTTATTACAATAGTAGTAAAAGCAGTTAAATTTTATGGTTAATTGTGAAAGGACCTGACTGGCATGGCTAATTCTGAAGACCAAATGGATAAACACTTACAATCCGCAATATTCGGGGCCCCCGTACTACATCCGGATGAACAACACCGTAACCTTGGCACGTTTCACGAACGAATCGATGTGGGCATTACTTTCACCCAAGCACTCATGCGTGACTACTCAACCGAACTAAAAAGTGAAATGGCGGCCCATCCTGATTACCAGCTACTCCTACATGGCTTGCTAGATGAAGACATCCTGAATCGCTACGTTAAACTAGCCAACCAGCAGCACATCAGGTTTGCGATTCGAAATGACCTCATGTACCAGCACACACCTACGAGCCTCGCCATCGCCCTAGTCGCCAACTGTGCCATCACGCCACCGACAATCGATATCGATGAACGTTTTCCCGTTCCGCCACTTAACACAACTACCGATTGGTCGCACGACGTCCTCATCGATCACATTCACCGTCATCTGGAACGCAATCGTCAACTCTTCAGCATCAAACACCACTTAATCTAACCGGTGTCTTACTTTGACATCTATTGTGCGTGTTGACATGAATTATGGTTAAAACAAACTGTTTAACTGCATTATTTTCCGTCAGCCGGTGCGCGTCCTATACCGACCTCCGGGGCTGGGTGACAATTGCTGGAACGCAGCCGACGTCGATTTGAGCTAACGCCCAACCCGCGTCATCTCAAATACGAGTCTTATTCTAAGCCGGAAGCAACCCACTTCCAGCTAAGAATAATTTGGCTACTGAGCATTGTCACCCAGCCCCTCCAGTCTCAAGCCTGTGAGGGGCCACGGGTTGAAGCCGCTCGAATGGCTGATGAACGACCACCGAACTTAGCACAATCTATCGTTGGCTATTTTGATACTGGAACTTCAAACAAAGTGTTAGGTGCATTAGCACTTTGTCGAGAGATTACATCTTACTACACCAATTCAGGATTAGTGAGCTATCTCAATATCACTTTCAGTCTGACAGTTGATTAACAAAATTATCGTTTATGAAAAGCAACGACGAATTCATCAAAAGCTTAGGTACATCTTTGTCCGCCATTCGAACACTATCCCGACTGGAAGGCATTTCGGCCAATGCTCAGCGGTGAAATTCCACTTAGCAAGCGTCCTTGGCTTGGTTAGTGGAAGACCAGTATTTAAGACGTGGTTTGCGGCTTAAATCTGTGGCCACCGCGTTCCAGCAATTGGCAGAAATGCCTGGAAGTCGGTGTAGGACGCGCCAACTAAGCAATTTTACGCTTACTCGACTTTTTTCCAGCGGGCCTAAGCTGGTTGCTTTTGATTTAAAAAACAGTCCGTTTTAACCATATTTAATGCCAATCTCTCAAATCGATGCATTATACACAAAGCCACCAACTTAAAATGATCAGCTTTCACTGATTGTCCTAAATTGGTGGCTTTTACTTTATCAATCAAAAGACTTAATTGACTTCACCATTGGCCCACTAGTTAAAATAATTGCATCACGCTAATTACGATTGGTGGCACTAGCAAGGCTGGTAATAGGTTCAACGTACTGAATTGCTTGATTTTCAACATACCTAAGCCGGATGCTAGAATCAAGATACCACCAACAATGGTAATTTCATTCAGTAACGCTGCACTCAACGCACCTTTCAAAATTAATGCTAAAACATACAGGCTCCCCTGCCAACAAAACAAGACGCCCGCCGCAATCGCGATGCCAAATCCGAAAGTGGATGCTAATACGATCGACGTGATGCCATCTAACATGCCATTCGTAAACAAAAAGGTGTAATCATGCTTTAAGGCTGCCTCAATCGGCCCCAAAATCGATAACGATCCAATACAGTACAGTAACACCGCAGTCGCTAGGCCTTCCGCTAAGTTGCCACCCGCCAAACGGCCCACCCAGCGGTCAAAATGCCCTTGAATATCCAAAGCTTGACCAATTAATCCACCAATCGCCAAGCTCACAATAAAAAGCACCGGGTACTTACTCTGCGGCATCCGTTGCACGACCGCATTAATGCCGATGACACAAGCCGCTAGCCCTAACGCTTGTAATAATATCGCATGGTAAGCTGGCTTGATTCCTTTTTTAAAGATACTGCCGACCAAGCAACCAGCTAAAATCATACTCGTATTAAAAATCGTCCCAATCATATCGCCACTCCTAATCAATAGCTTAATCTTTAGCGCTTATTTCAATTTAAAATAATTAATTATCATTTAGTATAAAGTCTAAAGTTACTTGAGGGTCAAGCCTTGATTGGTAATTGTATCTGCGTCACCGACTGTGCAACCTGATCTGTAATCCCATAATCAATCAGTGCTGTCTCAATAGCTGTTCCCGCCACGTGCCAGCCGTGAGCACGACAATCCGCTAACAATTGTCGATACTGCATCGGGGCATCCAAATGAGTGCCGTGAAAAATCCGCTGCGCATAGCCACCAGCCGCCAAGTGTTCTTGATGGGGTGGCACCGTATCACCCGGTTCAAATAATAAACAAATTCCCGCATAGCGGTCAAAATGTCCGGCTTGGATGGCTTGCTGGTCGAGCATCAGCGCAACCTTGCCGAGAAAGATTTCGTTCGTGGCGCCGGTCTGTGCGCGTAGCTTAGCAATAACAAGTTCAATATCATCTTGAGGGCGATAAGGCTGACGTAAAGCCACCATCGCTCTTTCAGGTAACGTCACGCATTCAGTCACATCAAAATTGGCACTTTGGGCCGTTTTAATCTGGGCCAAGCGTGTATTGATCCGTTGTTGTACCGCCGTTAATAATCGCAATTGCGCCTCAACCTGCTGCTGTTGGGTCGTTAACATACTCGTCAGCTTGGACAGTTCACGGGCCGCAAAAAAATCGGCAATCGTAGCCAATGGTAAGCCGAGTGCTCGCAAATATTTAATGGTACTCAACCGTTCGAACTGAGGCGTCCCATAATATCGATAGTGACTATGCGGATTGACTCGTGCCGGCGTCAATAACCCAATCTCGTCATAATAGCGTAAAGTCGCCACTGGGATATCAAATAACTGTGCGAGTTGCCCAATCGAAAAATCAGTTGTCATCCGATCGCCATCCTCCCCTATAGGTCTTATCATAACTTAATCGCTGAAGTAATTGCTGTAACCAGAATAAGATATCATAAAAAAAGTTGCATTTCAGAAATTAATTTCTGAAATACAACTTTTGGGCCTATCAATCATCAGTGATCATCGCCATCGCATTATTAATGCAGAACTAACTGACAGAGCTGTTTTCAATTATTTCGTAATTGCGCGCGCATGCCCCGCCCGAATCTCAGCTAAATACTGATCACTTTTGGCCGTATCAAATTCATGTTCTGACTTACCGATAATTACCGCAGCTAATGAATTGCCGACCACGTTAACCACGGTTCGTCCCATGTCAACTAGCCGGTCGATTCCCGCAATAAAAGCGAGTCCTTGTACTGGCACGCCAATCGTTGAAATCGTCGCCAATAAGACAACAAACGAAGCCCCCGGCACACCAGCAATCCCCTTTGACGTAATCATAAGTACAATCAATAAAGTGATCTGCTGGCTGAGTGACAGGTGAATCCCATAAGCCTGAGCTAAGAAAAGCGCCGCTAACGATTGATAAATTGCGGAGCCATCCAAGTTAAACGTATACCCAGTTGGGATCACAAATGAGACAATTCCTTCACTAACACCGTATTTCCCCATCTTATCGATAATGCGGGGCAGGGCCGCTTCAGAACTCGCCGTTGAAAAGCCAAGCACCATTTCATCACGAATGACCCGTAGTAGGTGCCAAATATTTAAACCGAATAACTTACCAACAATGCCCATCACAACCACAATAAAGATTGCCATGGTAATATAAGCAAGAATAATGAAATAGCCTAACGGGGCCAGCGCCTTCAAGCCCATTTCAGCGACCGTGACCCCAATTAAGGCACAGACGCCAATCGGAGCCGTGTGCATGACCCAGTTCGTCACTTTGAACATAGCTTCGGCGACAGCGTTCATAAAGTCCAGAATAATTTTGCCTTGTTCGCCAATAGCCGCCGTCCCTAAACCAAAGAAAACGGCAAAAAAGATGACTGGAATCATGTCACCAGCTGACAATGATTTAAAGACGTTAGTCGGGATAATGCCCATGACCGTCGACCAAATACCATTGTGTGAGACCGTCTTAGCGGTTTGCACATACTGACTAATATTCGACGCATGTAGTTGATGAATATCGATATAGTCACCAGGATGAAAAATGTTACCCATTAACAACCCTAAGGCGATCGCAATCGTCGTCATGATTTCGAAATAGATAATGGTTTTACCACCAATCCGACCTAACTTTTTGAGGTCGCCCATATTAGCAATCCCGGTAATCAGACATGCCACCACGATTGGTAAAACGATCATTTGAATCAGACTGATGAACATCGTCCCGATGTTTTGCATCGCAGTAATTGCCGTTTTATTGCCATAAAAGACGACCCCTAATACAATTCCAAGCACTAGCCCAATTAAGATCTGCCAGCCCAAGCTCAATCGGAACTGGCGATACCGCTTCATCTTTCCCTGCTTTTCCAAGCTACTTCCGCCCCATTCTCATTTATGGATGTTTTTATGAAATATTGCACACAATATTAATATTTTAGCACATTTTCAGTCAATATGAGAATTAAATTAAAAAATCAATCATTAAAATCAAATGGTCCCATTGTAATAGACGTTAATCTCAGTTGCTTTCCTCATAATCACGTGATTGTCGCGGTGAATCACTATTTCCGTTACCATCAGAATCCGAACATTAACCAAAATAGCGACAATTAAAACTAGCTTGGTTAGCAGTTGTAATCATTCCTAACCAAGCTAGTTTTTTAAGCAAAAACTTTATTCAACGGTTGCGATTACGACACTTCATCATGTCGTCACTCACTAACCGATTTAAACCGCTATTTGGAACGGGTCATCCGGTCATAGACAGCGGCACTAACCCAATCAGCGGTCCACATCCATAAAACATGCCCAATGGCTTCTGACACGTGTTCGGTCATTGGTTGATCCTTCGCAGCGGGAACGGTCCCCAGTGCTGGCAAGATACCATGGTGAAAGGCTGTCCAGATACCTAACCCATACAACGCGCTGCTGCCACCTTTTGCCCGGGGGTGCTTGCGAGCCCATAAACTATAGGCCACAGCAAAGGTCGTTGAGAATCCGAAATGCATGACATAGCTGACACCTGGTAAATCATGACCAGAATATGAATACGTTGCATGCGTAACGCTGGCGGGAATCCCAATTTGTTGCAATAATTGTTGTGGGGGATTCGTTTGATCCCGCTGTGGGGTTCGTGGCGGTAGGATATTCTCCCACCCTAACTTAACTAGACCAGAAATCACACCACCAGTCACACCGGCAATAACTGCGGCCCGATGATTGAACTGCTTGTTTACCATTAATAATTACCTGCCTCTCTATTCAATAAATTAATCATACCAGCCTTGGTACCCATTTCGAAATAATTTAGCCCGACAATTAAATAAAAAAATTGATTTTTCAAATTGGCCGTGCTAAGATAATCACATTGATTTATCACCTGATAAACGAAATTAAGGGAGGAATTGACATGTATTTAGGCTTAAAGGAAATGGCCCACGAAAAGCTCAGGTATGGGCTACTCAGTGGAGTGTTACTACTAATCGCCCTCGTCGTCTTCATGCTCGCCGGACTGGCCAACGGCTTATCCAATGGTAATCGCCAGGCTGTTGACCAGTGGCATGCCCAAACGGTTTACTTGAACGAAGATGCGAATCAAACGTTGTCAGCATCCCAATTAAAACTAGCAGACCAAGAGCGAATCAAAGGTCAGGACGTCGCACCCTTAGCTAGTTTGTCCGGTACTTTACGGACTGCCAGCAATGGCCAAAAGACTAACGCCAGCGCTTTTGGGACCACTCGCGATAGTTTTCTAATGCCGAAAGTCGTCTCAGGACACCGGATTAACGGCAAGAATCAATTATTGATTTCCGCAGGATTAAAAGACAAAGGCTATCGGATTGGTCAGAAAGTTCGCATTGGGACCACTGATCAAAAGGTCACGATCGTCGGGACTTTCAAAGCTAGTACCTATAGTATTGCGCCGACGGTCTACACGGACGTTGCCACGCTCAATCGTCTCAAAGGTAATCCCGTTACTAGCGGCGATCAACAACCCGTCAACGCCTTTGTAACTAAGAAGAGTCATTTCAAGAATCAACATCATGGCAACATGCAACGTTTATCGATTGCCACCTTTATTGAAAAATTACCAGGATACAGTGCTGAACAGTTGACACTCAACACGATGATTTACTTCTTGTTCGCAATTGCCCTAGCCGTTATCGGAATCTTCATGTTTGTCCTGACCCTTCAGAAGCAAGCCCTGTTCGGGGTCTTAAAAGTACAAGGCATCGGTACCAAGCACATCTTAGCTGCCCTACTCACTCAAAGTGTTGTCATGGCAATTATTGGTATCGGTATCGGCCTTCTAATTACGTTAGGCCTCGCGCAAATCATGCCCGCCGGATTACCATTCGCCATTGACTGGCCACAATTTGGCATTTATAGCGTGGCGCTCTTGTTAGCCGCAGTCGTCGGTGCCTTACTCTCATGGCGGACTGTCGCCAAGATCGACCCCGTCGTTGCCATTGGATAAGGAGGATGATATCAATGAGTCAACCAGTTTTAGCCTTACAAAATATTAATAAACAATTTGGTCACGGTCATACTGCTGTTAACGCCTTGACCGATGCCAATTTCGAAGTCAGTGCTGGCCAATTCGTCGCGATTATCGGTCCCTCTGGCTCAGGTAAATCCACCTTTTTGACGATTGCGGCCGGTTTACAAACGCCAACAAGTGGTCAAGTTATTCTGAACGGACAACCACTATCGAATCAAACGGAAAAACAGCGCTTAGCCTACCGTTTCAATGAAATTGGCTTTATCTTGCAGAGTTCCAATCTGATTCCATTCCTGACGGTTCGTGAACAGTTCAAGCTCGTCGATAAAATGGCCCGGCGCAAATTTGATCAAGCCGGCACCGATGAATTACTAGCAGAGTTAGCCCTTACTGAAGTTCGGGACGCCTACCCGAGTGACCTCTCTGGTGGTGAACGCCAACGTGTTGCCATCGCCCGCGCTCTTTACAATGATCCGAGCGTCATTCTCGCAGACGAACCGACCGCCAGCCTGGACACGCCCCGCTCCATCGACGTCGTCAAGCGCCTCGCCAACGAAGCTCATCAGCACCAAAAGGCCATCGTAATGGTGACCCATGACCAACGGCTGATTGATGACTGTGACGTGGTCTATCAAATTGAAGATGGTAAGATGAGTCGCCGCGACTCGTAGTGCTATTGGCCACTGTACTTTAACCTCATAACAGTAAAAATGACCTCGCCAGGAATGTTCCTGTGAGGTCATTTTTACTGTTCATATTCACACGACTCATCAGATACTACGAATCGAAAATTAGCATTTGCCAAGCTCACAGACCGCCAGCTTGGGCCCGCTGAAAAAAGTTTGAGTTAGCGTCAACATGCTTAGATAGGGTCAGCCGACATCCAGTCATCCGTTCGACTAATTAGCTTGCGGCAATTTATATCGCAAGGCGCGGTAAACAAGTGCGACCACGTACACCGTGATAAACCGATCTAAATAATCCGTTCCCACTTGTATCAAGAAGACGGCCATCGTTTTACCCATACCGGTACCTAATAATAATTGGACTAGCATGCTCGAACCAGACGACGTGATGCCATGAAATAAGATGACCGTAATCGCCGTGGATAAAAGTGTTCCGGGAAGTGAAATAACACCAGCTAGCCACCAATTTGACCGCCACGTGCCCGGCTTGATTCGCCGATATAGCAGACCAGCAACTAACCCAGTCAGCAGTTGAACGGGCATGAAGAACAGCGAGTACAGGTCTGTCGTCGCACCCACGATAACTCCGGTGGCACCCCCGGCCAACATCCCACCGAGTGGTCCAAACACGGCAGCAGCCAAAACAGTACCAATTGAATCTAAATAAATCGGTAATTTTAACATCAAGGCAATGTTACTGCCAACAATATTCAGGGCAATGCAGAGCGCCAATAACGTAATTGCCCGCGTCTTTATTCTCTTCATGCACTCACCAATTGGTGCAAGACTTGCGTTAAATCAGGATCAGTCGCACCGACCACGGTCGTTAAAAATAACCGCCAAAAGGCGACGACGTCAACCTTCGTCATGATTTGACTATTGGGTGTGTTGTGCCAGAAATCATGATCATCCACGATTGACTGCCCACGCGCGACACCATCCGTCACGACCGTCGTGTAGCTTTCAAAGCCACTCAGAATCGTTGGATCAAGCATTCCGGCCACGGCCAACGGATCATTGATCACACAACCAATAACCCGTTCATATTCCCAATGAAAGTCAAAATAGAACTTTGTAATTTTCTCAACAAACGCCCCCATTGCTGGATTGACGTCTTTAATATACGTTAATAAACTGGGTGTCAACACGATGTTACGCGTGACGTCTAAACCAACCATCTGAATGGGAACAGGCATCAAGTCAAAGACGACCTTGGCCGCATCCGGGTCACACCAGAAGTTGTATTCAGCTACTGGCGAACAATTCCCGTGACTCCGATAACTTCCACCCATCAGTGTAAATTGATCGACTTGTTCAAATAAGTGTGGATCACGTTGCAATACCGTCGCAATGTTCGTCAACGGTCCCAACGCTAAAATCGAAGTATCAGGCGCTTCAATCAGCGTCTCTTCAATAAAACCAGCGGCATCTTGAATCGGTCGTACCGCCGTTACCGCTGGAATCTGACTATTCCCTAAGCCGTCATCGCCGTGGGTGTCTTGCGCACTCGTGTAGGCGACTTCCAATGGGCGATTAGCGCCCAAATAGACTGGAATATCCAATCGGTCAGCCAAATCTAAAATTTTCAGTGCATTTTCCGCACCGATATGGGTTGGCACGTTCCCACAAACAATTGTAATTCCAATCACATTAAGTGCCGGTGATTTAAGCGCCAATAATAGTGCTAAACTATCATCGATCCCGGGATCACAGTCAATAATAACGTTACGCGTCGCATTCATTCTCTTACCTCCGATAACTGAAGTTCTTGGTTTTTTATCCTGGGAAGTTTACGAACCAGGCCAGCTCGCCTAATTAGGTCAAACTGTATGTGATGAAATGCTAGACTAATTATAGCGGACAGTGGGGCCCTTGAAAACCACCAATCGTTACTTCGACTCACATCTTGATTGCCCGTATGCTACTTCCCTGACAATGATCATCACAGCCCACCACTGCCTGCTTAACCGCTGTGAATACTCATCCCCATTAGCCCCGCAACATCATTATTTGCAGTATTCATACGCTCCCAGCGACACCTTAAGTAGTTTCCCACCTCCCATTTCGAACCAATTATTTAATTATGTTACTGAACTTTTACCGGAGTTCAGCAAGTGAATGACCGGAAAACATGGTACAATATGACTACTAAAGATAAAGTAGGTGTCGAATCATGCGTAAAGTTCAGTTTTATGGGGCCATTTCAATTGACGGTTGTTTAGCCACTAAGGATAATCGGCTGGACTGGCTGTTCAAAACAGCTGGTGCCAACGATGCCCCTACCGAAGCATTTATGCAGCAAGTTGATACCGCCATCATGGGCCGCCATACTTACGAATACACGATGGAACAAACCACTGATCAACTCATTAATCCATATAATCCGGCGACCCACAATATTGTCATGACTTCCCACCCCCACACCGGCGATGAACGCACCCAGTTCACCAATACCCCCGTCACGAAGATTGTCGAAGACTTGCGCCGTACCGCTGGCAAAAACATTTGGATTGTTGGCGGTGCTGGCGTCTTAATGCCGCTGTTAGCTGCGGATTTAGTTGATGAGCTCTACATCCAGATTGCACCAGTCATTTTGGGTGATGGTATTCCCTTGTTTAAAGCAATTGACCAGCAACAGCGCTTTGAATTAGTTGACACCAATCGATATGGTCAGCTCGCCGAAGTCCACTATCAACGTTTAACAACTGAATAATGTCGTGATTAAAAAATCCCAGCCTGTTTGCAACACGCAAACAAGTTGGGATTTTCAATTGCTTTAAGCTTCACGCTGGCGTTTAACCGCCTGACGAAGTAATAGCGGTGCAATCAGCGTCGTTAAAATGATTGCTGTGATGACTGCCGAATAACGATCAGCTGATAGTAATTTGCCTTGATAACCTATCTGTGCAATGATCAGGGCCATCTCCCCACGTGACACCATGCCAGCGCCAATCTCATAGCCGCTTAACCAATTAAAACCCGCTAACCGTGCGCCGACCCCGGCACCAATGAGCTTAGTGGCAATTGCCGCAACGGTAATCACAACGATGAACCAAAAATCGTTCAAGAAACCATTGAATGACATATTCAGCCCAATACTAACGAAAAAGACTGGGATAAATACAGCATTACCAATGGGTTGAATATGCTCATCGATAACTTCATGATAGTCCGTCTGACCAACGGCGATACCGGCAAAGAACGCGCCAATCACAGCACTTAAACCGATTGCGTCCGCTAAGTATGAGAGTCCAAAACAAATCACTAGTGACATCAGCGTGATGGAGGTTGGAACCAGTAGGGCATTCCCCACGGCCATTAAATGTGGCACCACCCACTTGACCACAAAGTACAGCGCCACAAAGAACGCCAACTGAATCGCCAGCGAGAGTCCCAAGTTGGTTGAGGCATGACTACCGCCACCACTGACTTCACTGCCAAATAAGCTGATCATCAAACTCAGAATCAAAACAGCCAGGACGTCATCAACGACCGCTGCACCTAAAATCGTCGTCCCTTCTTTACCATCGAGAGCGCCTAACTCTTTGAGAACCGCGACTGAAATCGAAACCGATGTGGCCGCGAAGGTTACGCCCAAGAACAAACTTTCAGTGGCGTTAAGGTGAAATAGTTGGCTACACCAGTCAATCACCGCAACGGGTAGAATGACCCCCAGGACCGCAACTAACAAACTAGGACGCCAATACTTCTTCAGCAATTTCAAATCGCTCTCTAAGCCGGCCATGAACATTAAAATAATCACGCCAAGCTCCGCGAAGTCTTTGATAAAACTTGTTGCTGAGACCCAACCTAATACGGCTGGACCAAGTATAATTCCACTTAACAATTGGCCAATCACCGCGGGTAGGCCCATTCGGACACTCAGGTGACCCGCAACCGCCGTAACAATTAAAATCAACGCTAAACTACCAACGTAATCCATTAAAAACCTCCTAAAAAAGGGCACTGCAAGCTCTGACTACCCAACCCAAAAGTAGTCCGAATTCTTGAAGTGTCCTTCAACCGTAAAATCTATTGTGCAATTAGTATAGCATATTTTTATGAGTCTAGCCGTGACATCTACTTATGAAAGCGGTTATAATAACTCATATACTGTTAACTGAAAGGTCGCTTAGTCGTGTTGAACATTCCTGATTTTCGTCAACGTTTTGGTTTTTTAGTCTTTTCCATTATTCTGAATTCTGCTGCCAACGCGCTCACCATCGCCACCAGCCTAGGCAGCGCCGTCTGGACTGGCTCCAGCGTTAATCTAGCTGACTGGACCCATATTTCATTAGGAACCACCTTATTACTGTACGGTGTGGTTGTCACGATTCTCAACCAACTTCTGTTAGGTCACTTTGATCGGCGTCGTTTTATCTCCAACTTGCTCTATATCGTGCCCTTTAGTTACCTGGTCCAATTTATCGGCTACTTTTGGGATTGGCTACAGATTCCCGCCCTGCCCCTGTTACCACGCTTGATTCTAAACGTGCTCGGGCTATTAGGCGTTGCGGCCGCCGTCTCGATTTACCAGCGTTGTAATTTAATTCAGCATCCGAACGATGATTTATCATATATCTTACGCTTTCGGTTTTTACATGGCTCCGCTATTATTGCTCAGTGGACCAGTTATTTGCCACCTCTGACGATTATCGTCGTTTCATTCTTCGCCACAGGTCATTTGCGCGCCATTGGCTTCGGGACGGTCTTTGCCTTAATTGCTCAAGGTGCCATCATGGGGTGGTCTGATCATCATGTTTTTCCCCATCTCAAACATCACGTGGATATTGTCCAGGCGCATCATCCGGCCTAAATGAATCTTGACAAAGTTCAGGCCAAGCCTCAATAATGAGAGTATTCTAATTTATTGGACTGAAGTAAATGAATTTAACGCAACTAACTAGTCAAATCATTTTGATGTTCATTCTCATGCTCGTCGGCCTGCTCGTTAACAAGCTCGGCTTCATGCATGCCCAGACTTCAACTGATTTAACCAATATCCTGTTATACATTGTGTCACCTTGCTTGATTATTCAAGCCTTTGAAAAGACATTTTCAGCCGACCGCTTGCAAATGTTAGCCCGGGTCATTGCTGGAATTGTGATCATTTATGTGCTCATGATCATTGTGACACAATTACTATTCAAACGCGTCTCTGACCAGAATTTGCGGCGCATTATGCGTTACGGTGCCGTATATTCTAATGCCGGTTTTATGGGGATTCCATTAACCAGCTCCCTATTCGGTGCAACTGGCGTATTCTATGCTGTTGCCTCGTTAGCGGCCTTCAATATTTTTAGCTGGACTCACGGCATCACCCTCTTCACCGGACAACAGGGCAATCGGCGGGATAATCTTAAACAGATCGTCTTTAATCCGAATATCATCGCCATTGTTGTTGGGCTACTGATCTTCGTAACCTCGCTGCAACTGCCAACGATTGCCAATAGCGCTATTAAATATGTCAGTTCGGTCAACACACCCCTGTCCATGATCGTTATTGGGAATAGTTTGGCAGACGTTAAACTTAACCGTGCAACACTCGATAAACGTCTTTGGTTAGTCATCTTATTGCGCAATTTATTGTTTCCATACTTGGCGATTGTTGTCCTCCAGCTAATGGGTATCACTGGCATCCCATTATTCACCACAGTGTTAATGGCTGCTTGCCCAGTCGCCGGAATCGTCGTCTTGTTCTCGCTCAAAGTCCACGGTGATCCCGGGCCAGCCGTTGCCCTAATGAGCATCTCAACGATTTTAAGTGTCGTTACCATTCCAATCGTTTTTGCTTTGGTCAACTTACACTAATGTGCCTCGCTGCTTTTAGTTAAGACTAAGTAAACGGCAACTAAAAATGAGCCATCAGAATTTTTCATTCTGGTGACTCATTTTTAATGACTAGCATTTGAGATACGGCTTAAACTTGGATCCACTGCGTTTTAGTAATTGGCAGAAAGCGCGCTAACTTGGGGTTGTGCTAAGCCGTGCGACGTCCATTGGCTTTAAATTGGCTGGTGTCAACCTTCAGCACTAGCCTATCTCAGCCATAAATTGCACTGCAAAACAGTGGCTACTTTGCAACCGCTCGTAGTTGTTCAATAACCTCTGGACGTGGCTGAGTTAGTCCGGCCGGTGAAAACAGCTGCTCGACCAAATCATCGCTAAGCAAGCGACGTCGATGTAATAATTCAGGAATTGCTTGGTTAGTGGTGAGCGCTTCTTTAATCAGCGCGGTAGTCGTCTCGTAACCAAGGTATGGCGCCAAAACAGTTGCCGTAATGGCCGAATGTGCCACTTGATCTGCACAGCGTTGGCGATTGACCGTCAATTGCCGCACACAGTGATCGACTAATGTAGTCAAGGCCTGCTGTAAATGCTGCTCACTGGCTAGCAATGCCCGTAACATAATTGGCTCAAAAGCGTTTAATTCCAATTGGCCCGCTTCCGCTGCCATTGTTACCGTCGTGTCGTGACCAATCACTTCAAACGCAACTTGGTTAACAACCTCCGGAATAACCGGATTGATTTTACCTGGCATAATAGAAGAGCCTGCTTGCTGCGCGGGCAAATTCAATTCACCAAAGCCAGCTTGTGGGCCGCTCGCCAGCAATCTTAAGTCATTGCTAAACTTGGAAAGGTCAACGGCTAACGTCTTCATGGCCGCAGAGAATTCCACGAACAAATCGCAGTTTTGCGTTGCATCGATCAAGTCTGGTGCGGCTACTAAATCTAAATCAGTATTTTGATTTAATTTCACTAAAATCTGCTGTTGATACGTGTGAGTCGCGTTGATGCCGGTACCGATTGCAGTCCCACCCAAATTTACGATTCGGAGATGTTCGCCCGCCTGCCGTACACGGGTCAAATCACGCTTGAATAATTGGTAATAAGCATGAAAGGTTCGCCCGTACGTCGTCGGTACCGCATCTTCAAGCTGAGTTCGGCCAACTTTGATGGCATCTTGATAACGCTGCGATTTAACCAGTAACGTTTGTACCAACCGGCTGAGTGCCGTTAATAGTCCTGGGAGTTGCATGCAAAGCGCCATTTTACCGGCCGTTGGAAAAGTATCATTGGTTGATTGTGATTGATTAACATCATCATTGGGATGAACGGCGACTGCCGGCATCAACCGGTGAGCCAAATTAGCCACCACTTCATTGACGTTCATGTTAGCCGAGGTCCCAGCACCCCCCCTGAATCGCTGGCACAATGAAGTTATCCGCGTAACGCCCCAGTAGTAACTGATTACATGCCGCAATAATGGCGTGTGCCTTATCATTAGACAAAGTTCCGGCAGCCGCATTCACACTGGCCGCCGCTTTCTTGATTTGAACAAGACTTTGCATGATCAGTGGATGCATCAATTCCGTCGTAATCGGAAAATTATGAACGGCACGTAACGTATGAATTCCATACAAAGCATCATCCGGAACAGCTAACTTACCAATACAATCAGCTTCAATTCGCATAGCAAAACCCTCTTATTTAGATTTCATGTTATATCTTCTAACATGAATAATTAGAGTTTAGACCATTTTCTCTGAAATACAATCCTTTTAATTGATTTACGACTAATATTAAGTTCAACGCCGATTATGGTTAAGATTCATTAAGCTCATCATCAGCATACTTCATATTAATTAACTGTCCCCTACTGCCAGCGCCTATACCAATCATTAAGTTATTACACAAACATCAACAGCCTACTTAACAACAGGTATCGTGCTAGTCATTTTAGGATTAATCATGATTAAAACGTGTCGTTTTTTAAGTTCAAAAACGGCCAGCTAAAAACCGCTGGAAACAGGTGCGAGTGGGCGTAAACATGCTTTTCAAGTTCGTCCTACGCCGACTTCCAGGCATTTCTGCCAATTGCTGGAACGCGGTGGACACAGATTTAAGCCGAAGCCCACGTCTTAAATACTGGTCTTCCACTAACCAAGCCAAGGACGCTTGCTAAGTGGAATTTCACCGCTGAGCATTGGCCGAAACGCCTTCCAGTCGGGACAGTGTTCGAATGGCGGACATGTGCGTACCCAACTTTTAGTAAATTCGTCATTGTTTTTCATAAACAATAATTTTATCAATCAACTGTCAGGGTGAAAATGATATTAGGATGTCTCACTATTCCTCAATCAACATCGTAATAATTGGCCGTCTCGACAAAGTGGTTAATACAACCCTAACGTTTCGTTTAAAGTTCCCGTATCAAAATAGCCAACAACAGATTGTGCCAAGTTAAGTGGCCGTTCATTAGCCATTCGAGCGGGTTCCCGACTGTAGGGGCTGGGTGACAATGCTCAGTAGCCAAATTATTCTTAGTCGGAAGTGATTTTCTTCCGGCTTAGAATAAGACTCGTATTTGAGATGACGCGGGTTATGCGTTAGCTCAAATCGACGTCGGCTGCGTTCCAGCAATTGTCACCCAGCCCCGGAGGTCGGAATAGGACGCACACCGGCTGACGAACAACAATCTAAACTTGACACGTTTTAATCATGATTCATGACCGATTAACTAATACACTGCTAATGTTGCGCTTGTCGTGTCACCACCCGTGGATAATGAACAAAGTGGGCATAAAAGCCAATCATTAACACGACGACCGCTAACCCGCAGACGCCGTTCCAACCAGCTAAATCCCATAAGACGTTGCCACAAAATGAACCTAGGGCGCCACCCATGAAGTAGCCAAACATGAATACCGAATTGAAACGGCTACTGGCATGGACATCGATGCTTTGAATCCGTGTCTGATTCGCGACCTGCCCGAATTGAGTACCTAAATCAAGAATGACAATACCAATAATTAACCCCACCAAATGCGTACCACTCAGCCAAAACACGACGTAGGCTAATGTTGATAACACTAGACCCAAGCCGATAATCGTTCGGGGCCGAAAACGATCAGCTAGACGGCCAATTAAAGGGGCTGCTAACACACCGGTAACACCTAGCAACGCAAGCAGACCAGCTTCACGACTTCCCCACCCGTATTGATGTTGCAAGTAAAAGACGAGTGTTGCCCAGAAAATATTAGAAACACCAAACAAGACAAATCCGTTAACAGCCGACGCTCGCAAAACCGGATAGCGTTTTACTAACTGAGGTACTGTCTGAATCATGGCTTTATAATTCGTGGTATGTGTCGTCACGGGATCATGCGGTAATTTTCGCCACAAGACGAGCCACAATCCTGCAATCAAGATAGCGGCAATCAGATAGACCATCTGCCAAGGCAAATAGCTCGCAAGTACCCCACTGACAGTTCGTGACAAGAGAACCCCCACGAGCAAGCCACTCAGGACGTTGCCCAAGACTTGACCACGCTGATTACGAGGTGCGAGAAAGCCAGCGTACGGAATAATAACTTGTGGTGCCACAGAGGTTATCCCAATCAGTAAACTTGCCAAGGCGTACACCCAAATATTGGGAGCCACGAAGGCTAGTAACGCTGAAATGATTGCGAGTACCAGTAAGCGCATAATCAACATTCGGCGATTCATGATATCACCCATGGGTACAATTAAGAGCAACCCAAAGGCATAGCCTAACTGCGTCAGCATTGCCACCGCGCCAATAACGGCGTTTGGGAGATTAAACTGTTGCGCAATGTCCGCCTCAATCGGTTGAATATAATTAATATTAGCCACTACAATGGCCGCGGAGATCGCCATTAATAGGACCGTACTTTTATTTAAAGATTTTGAATTCACGTTAATTTCCTTTCCAATTTTGAGATTTAACAGCTTAGTCAAAATTAGAAAGCTTGTTCAACCCTGATGATCAACCAGTGTTTTAACTGTTGATCAACGGGGACACTACCGCGCACGCCTAGTTAACCCACTGCTTAACAGCGGCCAAATCAGTAACCATATGGGTCGGCCGTTCAGAACTAGTCGGTTGTCGCTGATCACGATTAATCCAAATCATCGGCCACTGCATAGCACTGGCTGGAACAACATCGGATTCATAGCCACGTGCAATATGCCAATGATTATCTGCCGTTAACTTAAAACGCTCTTGAACCGTTTCAAAGAAAGCTAACGCTGGTTTGTAAGCTTGAATGTCTTCAGCCGTAACAACCGCTGTGAACGACACCTTTAAAGCAGCAATGTTGGCCGGCATGATATCCCAGGAAGAATTCGACATAATAATCAATTGATAGCCCAATTGCTGCCACGCTGTTAAGGTCGGTATAACATCGGCGTATGGTAATAGGTGTCGTTGCACTTCCAAGCATTCAACGTAATGACTTTCAAAGAAGTGTCTCTGTTCAAACAATCGATCTAAATGCTTAAGATCAGCCCGGACTAATGTTGAATAATCTAGATAAGGATTGACACTGGCAGGATCGTCCTCATAAGTCGCGTAGGCTTTGCGAACCGTTAGTGGGTCTAAACCAACCGCCAATCCTAAATTAGCCACCCATTGATACAGCGGCTCAGTATTAATTAACGTCCCGTAACAATCAAATGTTAAATATTTTTTGGTCATATTTTTTTAGCTTCCTTACTGAATGTCGATGAATTGTGCTGGCTATCATTAGCACGACTCACCACAAATTAACTAATATTATCTATTTTATTTTACCACGACACCGAACACTCAGCAGACCGCCCCAGTACCAATTAATAGGCCTAGGACTTGCATCGTGATATACTTATTGATTGTGCATTATTACAGAATTTATAAAAGAAAGGACGGTATTATGCCAACTCAAAATTCAACGTTGCCGCTTGATGCCAACGGCCAGCCCTATCACCGGACTTGGCTTGTATTGACTTTACTTGTCGGGACGTTCACTACCTTCATTACCCAAACACTATTAACGACAGCTTTTCCAACGTTAATGGCCGATTTTCATATTTCAGCAACCGCCGTTCAGTGGTTGACCACTGGTTTCATGTTAATCATGGGAATCATGATTCCCGTCAGTGCCTGGTTGCTGACCCGAATCAATTCCAAGTATTTGTACTTAACAGCCATGCTTATTTTTGGTCTGGGAACTACGCTGGCGTACTTTGCCGTCAACTTTCAGATGTTGCTGATTGCCCGAATGATTCAAGCAATGGGCGTCGGAATTTCCGCCCCAGTGTTTCAAACAATCATGTCTTCAGTTTATCCACCCGAAAAACGGGGTTCCGCAATGGGGACAGCCGGAATTGTTATTGGCTTAGCACCCGCCATCGGACCGACACTCTCTGGCTGGATTATTGATAACTATTCCTGGCGGGCACTCTTCTTATTCATCCTGCCAATCAATATTCTAGTCATCATCGTTTCATTCTTCACTTTACGGAAAGTCTTACCAACTTCCAAACAACCAATTGATTGGTGGTCAGTCTTGATCTCAACAATTGGTTTTGGCAGTATGTTATACGGTTTTTCATCCGTTGGTAATGCTGGTTGGGGCGACCCAGTCGTCCTCACAACTTTAGTCATTGGTCTGATTTTCATTGGTCTATTCGTCTGGCGGCAACTTCACATGGATCAGCCATTATTGGAATTACGTGTCTTTAAGATTCCGGCTTTCACCCTATCCGCAATCCTGACCGCCCTCGCTTACATGGCTATGATGGGCGTCGAAATGATTTTGCCAATGTATATTCAAACGGTCCTCGGTCGTTCAGCAATGGACTCTGGATTGATTTTATTACCTGGCGCAATCATGATGGGAATTATGAGCCCCATTACTGGTCGCATCTTTGACCATATCGGTGCCCGCAGACTAGCAATGACGGGGATGTTACTCCTAACGCTTGGAACTGCTTTCTTCCTATCAATTAGCGCCACGACCCCAATCTTATGGATCATCGTTGTTTACGCCATTCGGATGTTTGGCCTGACCATGGTTACCATGCCCGTCACAACGACCGGGATCAATGCGTTACCTTTCCGGCTGATTTCCCATGGGACCGCCGCCAACAACACCCTACGTCAAGTCGCAGCTTCAATGGGGACGGCCGTTTTAATCAGTGTCTACTCCAGCGTCGCTAAGTGGCAAATGCCGGGACATCAATTACTGACACAGGCACCTTTGAAATACCGTCAGGACGGAATCACCGCAACCTTAACTGGTTATCACATGGCGTTCGTTGTCTCACTCATTTTTTGTGCGATTGGCTTTGGGATTACCTTCTTCTTAAAAGCCAATCATTCAAAAACCATTAGTCAGGAGGATGATGCCGCATGATCATTGTCTTACTAATTCTTGCAACCCTTGTCTTTGCTGGCACGATGATTTTTTCACCAGCAGGCCGCAACCGTCTCATTGCCATTATTATTAGTGGCCTGATTATTGCCGCTAGCCTCATCGCCCTCGTCCTAAACGACAATTACCATTGGGGCATGCACGAAGTCACCCGCACGCAAATTCAAGATTTAGCCCCGCTAAAATCCAAACAAGCGGCGTTGCGGGTCCAGCAACTCGGAACGGGGTCTGAACGCGTCATCAGTTACCGAGTTGCAGCCGCCACTAAAGTCAGTCACACGGTGACCGCAACCACCACAACAACTAAACTGACTAGCGGTTCACCCGCGCAGGTTCAACTAAAGACCACGACTTGGCAGTTTAAAAATCACCTGACACACGTGTTATTCAGCCTAGGAAATACCAAGACAAAAATTGTTCAACGCCAATATTTGTTTACAATTCCTAAGACGTGGCAAGTGGTGACAGTTAAAAATTAGACGTTAATAAAACTGACTAACCATCTTGGCTAGTCAGTTTTATTTTTGTTTAATCGTCATCACTTGTGGCGCTTCGCCAGCCAATCAACCGCTGAAACCTGATACACATTCTCATCATGATCGCCATCCAATAAGTGCTGACCACCTGGATGCTGAATCAAAAAGTCAAAGCCCGCCCGTTGCGCCACCGCATTGCTTGCCTGATTGTCCACCGCCGCACGAATCCGCAAACATTGCCGATGATACTGATTAAAACCCAAATCACAAACGCCACGGACGGCTGCCGTCATGACGCCGCGTCCCTGAAATGGTCGTCCCAACCAATAGCCGATGTTGGCACTGTGGTCGTTATCATCGAAGTGGTCACAGCTAACCATTCCCACAACCCGTTGTTCAACGACAATGACTAGGTTGAGCGCTTGCGCTTGTTGTAACTGAGCTTGTGCAAAAGTTAAAAAGCGTTGTTCATCCGCCACCGTTTGAATTTTAGCCACCCATGGCAAATAATACTGATACTGCGCACGATCAGCGGTTAATAATGCTAGTAATGCCGGCGCATCGCTTTGGGGTAGCGGTTCTCGCAATTCAATCGCTGGTGTGACTCGATAAGTTAGCATGAACATTCCTACTCTCTTAGATGAAAAATCGCAATCATGATTAATTGAATGATTAACCATGATTGCGATTTAAGTGTCTCAAAAACCCAATTAATGTTGCAGTAATAACGTAATTAAAATCAAGGCGCTGACGACCTGAATCGTCCCCACGCCTAAACCATACAGTGCTAAGCGCTTGCCAGCTTTCATAAAGTTAACAAGATTCAAACGTAACCCGATAGCTGCTAACGCAATGATTTCAAACCAACTACTGATTGTATGAGCCGTTGCGCCAATAATTGCTGGTAACGAAATCAAGCTATTCAATGCACATAAGATTAAGAACCCGGCCACGTACCATGGTAACCAATGACCGTTCCCATTACCACTGACGACAGCATCCTCAGCCAATTCATTTTCAATCGTGCGTTGGTGTAACCGGCCAAAAATCAAAACAACGACGACTAGCATCATAATCCGCATAATTTTGAAAATCGTTGCAAATTGAACCGTTGTTTGATTAATCATACTAGCTGCGGCCACTACCTGCCCAACTGATTGTAAAGTTCCCCCAATCAACGCCCCTTTAAGAATGACACTGCCACCAAACACGGCCATTCCTAAGACCGGTAACGTTAACATCAGCACTGTCCCCATCAAGTTAACTAAGGTAATGACAGTCCCCTTATCATCTTCATCCGCGTCAATAACGGGGGCGATTGATGCAATCGCCGACGACCCACACACGGCGTTACCGCCGGCCATCAGCATACGTACCGACTGGCTGAAACCCAGCTTACGCCCTAACCACAAAGCCCCAACGATCGTAATCGTCATTTGGCAAAGAATAAAGAGCACGCCGAACCCACCAATTTTGCCGATTGTCTGTACCGTCATCGTCGCACCGAGCAACATCACGGAATATTCCAACAGCTTACTTTCTGCGAACTTAGTCCCCCGACCAAGTTGCGGTTGTTTCAGAAACGTATTGCCACCAATGATTCCTAATAGAATCGCGATAGTAGCCGCACCTAACGCTGGCACAAATTGCGCCAATCCTTGACTAATAATTGCAATGACCAGACTGGTCACTAACCCCGGTAAAATCCCTTTGACCTTCATTCGCTTTCTCCCATCTCTATCTCGATGCTTTTAAGTATACGAAAGTTATTTACATTTGAGAAATAAATTATTATGATAGTTACTATTAATAAAAATAATAGTTAGGGGTGAACACAATGTTTAAACAATTGGAAACGTTCTGTGCGGTATACGAAACTCGCAACTTCTCCCATGCCGCCGAGCAACTTTTTATTTCCCAGCCGACCGTCTCAACACAAATCAAACAACTTGAAGCCGATTTACAAACCACGCTCTTAACACGTAACGGGCGCCAAGAAATCGTTCCTACTGCCAGTGGTCAGCTCCTCTATCAACAGGCTCAAAAGCTGTTAACAACTTGGGCCGCTACCAAAACAGCGGTACAATCACCACGCCACTTAGTGAAAGTTCCTTGCCGGATTGGTGCCTCACACACAACCGGGCGTCTGATTCTACCCACCTTATTAGCCAATTTGAGTGCCGTCAGTGATCGCTTTGACTTTCAAGTGACGCTTGCCAATTCGGCCGAAATTTTGACCGCTATGTCCCAACACAAACTGGACTTTGGTTTAGTTGAAAAGCCACTCGTTACTGACCAGCTCAATCGCTTGCCATTTGGTCACGATGAGCTCGTCCATGCGGGCGACTTTGCCAGTCCCCTCTGGCTGCTACGTGAACCTAATTCCGGTGTGCGTCATTATACCAACGCCTTTTTAAAAGCCCGCAACATTCAGCCAGCACAAGTCATGGTCATCCACAGTAACCAAATCATCGCGGACCTCCTCGCTCATGGTATCGGCCAAACAATTATTTCACGTCACGTTTTAAGCAACGAGATTCCCATCGAACAGCTAAGTGCCCATTACCAACGCCAATTCTTTTTACTGACTAACACGCAACCGGCAGCGGCACTGCGCCCCGTACAGACTGCAATTACCCAGTACCTAACAACGTGGTCAGATTAGCGATCCCCGCCGTTGTTATTAGGTCTTTTTGACATTAGCGTTTAAAAAATGGTCTGACCACTAAAGTCAGACCATTTTTGATATTCACTGAACAACCGGCTGCCACTGTTTCCAAACTTGTTCATCACTATATTGTTCACTACTCCGATAGGCCCCCTTGCTAAGTCGTTGCTGACGTTGCGGACTTTCAAGTGTTCGGGTCAGCGCTCTGACTAGTTGGTTGACGGCACCATCCGTGACCAGATAACCATTCTTGCCATCCTTCAAAACATCCTTAGGGCCATAGTTAATATCATAAGCAATTGCTGGCACACCATGACTAAGGGCTTCAATTAACGATAATGGCTGCGCATCACTTTCACCAGTATAAACGTAAGCACCGGCCTGATCATAAGCCATTGTTAAGTTCGGTTGATACCCAGCAAAAGTCACGGCGGTCTCTAGGTGCAACTGGGACACTTGCTGTTTTAGACGGTCAAGCTCACCACCATACCCGTAAATCACTAAGGTCGCATCCGTAATCTTATGGTGCACTTGGTCAAAAGCTGTCACTAGCTGATCGACGCGCCGTTCCGCATCCAAACGGCCGGTATAAATAATTTCATGCGCATGACGTTCACTGATCGAAATTGGTGCGTGTTGAGCTTGCTGTTTGGAAACAATGGCTGCTGAAATCGTCAGGATTGGGACACTCGGTTGACCACCGAGCCACTGCGTCAAATCTTGCTTCTGTTGTTCGGTACTCGTAATCACACCGTCCCAAGCACTCAGAAACTCGTGCAAGCCATAAACATACGCGTTATTCAAATTAGAATAGACTTGATCACGCGGATCGACTGCATGTGGCGTGGGTAACCACAAATATTTTTTAGCCGCCGTCTGCATGTTCACCACCGGCCACTGAGCAGCTAACGGCCGATCCGCAATAAAGACGTTGTTTTCATCATATTGCTTGTTCAGTTCATCTAAGAAGAACCGGTACCATTCTTGTTCACCATTAAAGTAGTAGTCACGGCCATGATAATTGATAAGATGGCACAACGAAACATAATTAGTCCCATTATTATCATGCGTATAATACTGTTCGGCCATCCGACTACCATCTGGTCGATAGAAAATATCCGTGATTGGTTCCCCGGCTGACGAGAAGAATTCATCACGGGCCTTAAAGCCCCGTTCATCATAATCAGTACGCTGAACAAGATTATTGAAGTGATCAAAAATTTCAATGAAGTACACATGCCCCACCGTGCTGGGGACAAAGTGGACCTTAGCAACCAGCCGATCACCAGCTCGCACCTCACTGACATTGGGGTCCGGCTTAATGTCATAGGCAGTTGGCCAGTTCAAATCAGCCATCTTGATGACCCGACTGGAAAAGCTGGTCGTTTCACGAAAAAAGTCAAACAAGTTGGCCATCTGATCATCGGCAATATTGAAGCGCCGCATATTCTGATGTAACAAACCATCAAATTGACGCGTTACTAGTTTAGCCGGTGCCTGATGATCTTTAAACAACTGGAGCCGTTTGAATTCGGCATGTTCCACACCAGAATTTAACGCCATTAAATATTGGTTCACAAAAAAATTCATCGCTGTGTTGCCCCCTCAACTTGATAAAAATCGGCTGCGGCTTTCATGAGTGGTTGCCACTGTTGCCAAACAGCCGTTGTGCTAAAGCGTTGGGCATCTTGATAAGCCTGTTGACTATACATGGCTAACTTTTTCGGCTGCGTTAACAAGTCGATCATCGCCGTAGCCAACGCATTTTCATCATTGACCGGCACCAATTGACCATCGTGACCGTCCCGAATAATATCACGTGGCCCATATTTGACATCATAGGCAATCTGGGGCACCCCATGGGCCTGACCTTCAAGCAAGGCAAGTGCAAAACCTTCTGCCCGCGACGTTAACATCGCCAACTGCGCATCATTATAGACAGCTGTTAAATCGGTCGTATAATCATTAAACGTAACTGCCGCTTTCAGTCCCAGCTGTTCCACAAGTTGATGCAGTTGTTTGCCGGTATCACCATTTGCATAGCCCCAGAAATCAAGGGTCGCATTCGGCACTTGGGCCAATACCTTTTTGAATGCCCGGATCACCTGATCTTGTTGCTTTTCTTCGGCTAAACGCGCCACAAAAATAATCTTGCCTGCGGTGCGCTGATCAAAAGATGGCTTGGGCGCATTCAAAGTCGCGTCATCGACAATCCCAACTGGAATCGTATAAACGGCGGGTTGATTGCCAAAGCGGGCTTGAAAGTCAGCAGTTTGTTGCTTAGTCGACGCAATGACGCCGTTCCATTGGTCTAGGTTATTGAGCGCGTAAGCATAATTAAAGTTGAGACTAGCCGTCTTCGGATGGGCTGGATCATTAACGTGATTACTGTGTAAATGCATGACTTTAAACGCTTTAGTTCGCATGTGAAGTGCGGCGTAAGCCAACTCATACGTCCGATCAATGACAAAGACCGCATGCGGCGTCCTCCGATTAAGTTCATCGAGGAAAAAGGTTGTCATTGCCGTTTCACCAGCAAATGACCAGTCTTGCCCCTCATAATTAATGAATCGATAAAGTGAATTTTGGACCTGATTTTGTCGATCTGCCATATGAAATGTCTGATAGACAACCTCCCCGTCCGGATTAAAGACTTGTTCACTTGCTACTTGTCCATCAGCGGCATAGAACTGTTCAAGCCCTTTAAATCCCCGGGTATCGTACCAATCGGTCTTCACTAACTTACCATTTTGATCATAATATTGGACATTGTTCAGTTGTTTTTGAGTGTTCAGAAATGTATTGACCTTCATTAATAATTGGTCATTTTGATAAACTTCATAATGACGCCCAACGGATTGCACCCGCAAGTCCGGTGCTAGATGCAGATCTTCAATCGTCATCTTAGTCGTTGGCCGTTCACTGGAATGCTGAATGAAATCAAACAGATTAATTTGATTTTCAGCCGCAATCCCTGCTGCTGTCAGTGTCTGGTGTAACGATAATGAAAAAAATCGCGTGACCATCTTAGCAGGAACGTGATGCTGGTTAAAAAGTGCCAGCCGTTTCATCTCAGCATGTTCAATTCCCGATTTTTTTGGGTTAATGCTGGTATTCACAAAATAATACATTATTACTCGCTCCCTTACACGACGTTCTGCTTAACGGTCTCGATTATAACAAATTTTGCTGAATTAATAAGAATATCGCTCACAGCTTTAAACCATTTTTTAAGTTACCTTCTGAATTTTACCGCGAGTGTGATGATAATGTGGCGAAAACATGATGAAAGTGTTAACTTGTTACACCATGTTACTTTATTACAAAATTGGCTCAAACCGTAATCTGTTATTTATTGCTTTGCAATCTGCGGTCGGTATACTAATCACCATTCAATCGAAATAACAACACAACTTTTATAGGAGTGACTGATTAACTTATGAAAATTAAAAATGCCCTATTAACTTCATTGGCAGCTACCGGTCTGTTAGCTTTAGGTACTACCGTTGCTAATGCCGATACCGTTGTCGTTAAAGCTGGCGATACTGTCAGTGAAATTGCTTTAACGCATAAGACGACCATCAAAGCGATTCAAAAAGCCAACCATTTAAAGAACGTTAACTTGATCTATATCGGTGACAAACTGGAAGTCAACGGCAAACACCACGCAACCACGGTTACTACCCAAGTACCAACTAGTGCTGCTTCAAGTACGGCTAGTTCGACCAGTACTGCCAGTTCAACGGCCAACAGTACTAGCACCCAAAGTGCCAGCAGCGCATCCGTTAGCAGCAGTACAAGTACGTCAGCAGCTAGCACGGCTACCAGTTCGTCAACGACAAGTGTCGCCTCAAGTAGTGCTGCCAGCTCATCAAGCACAAGTGCTGCTTCAAGTAGCGTGACCAGCACGTCAACCGCCAGCGCGGCCTCAAGTAGTGCCGCCAGTTCGTCAACTAGCAGTGCCACTTCAAGCTCTGCAACGAGCCAAGCTAGCACGGCGTCAAGTTCAACCGCCACTTCCGCATCTATGACGAAGTTGAGCAACACCACTGCTTCCAGTGCCGCCAGCACAAGTACGGCAGCCAGCAGTAGTGCTACCACTTCAAGCAGCACCACAACGAGTACTAGCAGCAGTTCATCAACAACTAGCACATCAAGTAGTGCTGAAGCTGCCGCAAAAGCCTGGATTGCCAACAAGGAATCCGGTGGCTCCTATACCGCATCTAACGGGAACTATTATGGTAAGTATCAACTCAGCAAGTCACTTCTAAACGGTGACTACTCAGCTTCTAATCAGGAAACCGTCGCTGACGAATACGTGGCTTCACGCTACGGTTCATGGGTAGCGGCCAAGGCCTTCTGGGAAGCCAACGGTTATTACTAAACACATTCATGCACAACTGAACATACAATCAGCGCGGTCCTATATGGGGGCCGCGTTTTTCTGTTGCCATATAGGTGCATCGGACTTGCCTGACTGCAAACTGGCAATCCCCCCATGATCGGCCCTTATTGCAGTCCTTCATCAACCACTATGCAAATGGTCTGCTGGTAAAGTCGAACACGTGCAAGCCGCAGTCAATTTGGGAGGGCTTTTCAAAAGTCCAATTCTACCATGCCCCCCACCGTCAACGTAATCACGTTACGCAGGTCACTACATTGACACACTCGTCACTAAGATTGCATTGCAAATTAGCGGTAATGTAAGCGTTAATCTGTTACACTATGTCTTAATCGGGCATGTTTTATTTTCTAAAAAGTCCGTCAGTAAGCAAATTGCGCTTAACGAACCGCTTACATGATGGTAAACTTTAAGGGAAGTCTAATCTAGTTTGGGAGTGAATCAATTATATGAAAATTAAACACCTATTATTATCCTCATTAGCAACAACTGGTGCCATTGCCCTTGGTGCAACTGCTGCTAAGGCCGATACGGTGACGGTCAAGGCTGGTGACACTGTCAGTGAAATCGCAGACACTCACAAAACAACCGTTGCCGCCGTTCAAAAGTTGAACCATTTGAAGAACGTCAACTTAATCTACGTCGGGGACAAACTACAAGTTAACAAACACCAGACAGTTAAAATGACACGGGCCACCACCTCAGTAGCCACGCCAAGCACGACGACTACAATAACTAGTGCCGCCGTTCAAAATCCTACTAGCACCGTTACCGCCACGTCAACGGTTAGTCAAAGCACAGCGAGTCAAGCCAGTGCCAGCTCAGTTACCAGTGCAGCCAGTCAAAGCAGCACATCAGCCGTTAGCCAGAGCAGCACGAGTCAAAACAGCGCCAGCTCAGTTACCAGTGCAACGAGCCAAAGCGCGACGTCGGCCGTTAGCCAAAGCAGTACTAGTCAAGCTAGTGCTAGTTCAGTCACTAGTACGACGAGCCAGAGTGCAACGTCGGCCACTAGCCAAAGTAGTACTAGTCAAGCCAGTGCTAGTTCAGTCACTAGCACGACGAGCCAGAGTGCAACGTCGGCCGCTAGCCAAAGCAGTACTAGTCAAGCCAGTGCTAGTTCAGTAAAAAGTGCGGCTAGTCAAAGTACAACGGTAACCAGTCAAAGCACGACGACCACCGCTAGTTCAGCCGCAACTAGTAGTGCAAGTACTAGCAGCACAACTGCCAGTCAAGCTAGCTCAAGCACGGCCAGTTCAACAACAAGCACGACAACCAGCTCGACTAGTACATCTGAGGCTGCTGCCAAGGCCTGGATTGCTGCTCGCGAATCTGGTGGCTCCTACACCGTAACCAACGGTATTTACTATGGTAAATATCAACTTGGTCAATCCCTCTTAAATGGCGATTATTCTGCCGCCAACCAAGAAGCGACTGCCGACGCATACGTCGCTGGCCGTTACGGCTCATGGACTGCTGCTAAAGCGTTCTGGCAAGCAAACGGCTGGTACTAATCAGCATCTGCAATTATCAAATTCAAGCTTTATCATTGACATCAAAGCCAGCGCGGACGACTCATCGTTCGCACTGGCTTTTTTCATTAAGATATAGCAGTGATGTTCTGATTTAATCAGGTCGTCACACCACCAATTCTGTTATACTAACGCTATCCTAATTGAGACGGAGGGCTCACACATGCACTTAACATTGACCCAAACAACCATTAACCAGCAAACTTACTGGCTGGGCACAACGCCCACCGGCTTAGCCTTTGTCGGCCGTGCCAACGGTCCACGCGACGAATGGCAAGCCTTCTTCAAATCCGCTAATATTCATTATGATCAACAAGCTAATCAACAGGCCTGTCAAGAATTACATGATTACCTAACTGGTCAACGCCAGCATTTTGACATACCCCTCGACCAAACGACGGGCACCCCTTTACAACACCAAGTTTGGCAAGCTTTAACCCGTATTCCATACGGTCAAACTGCAACTTATTCACAACTCGCCACAATGATCAATCACCCTACCGCAGTCCGAGCTGTCGCCAGCGCCGTTGGTCAAAATCCACTCCTTATTGTGATCCCCTGCCATCGTATCCGCCGCAAAGACGGTCAACTTGGCGGCTATCGTGGTGGTTTGCCAATGAAACGCGCCCTATTAGCTCTTGAAAACGCCCGCTTGCCCAAATAAGCTTCACTTAGAACCAAGCGCACGCCCTTGTCACACCGAATCAACTATGTCATCATAAAATCAAACAATGATTGCTAATTGTGCCAATAGTTATTAGGCCTAATTAGGATTAAAACGTGCCAAGTTGTGTAAGTTCAAAAGCAGCCAGCTTAGGCCCGCTGGAAAAAGTTCGAGTTAGCGTAAAATTACTTAGTTGGCGCGTCCTATGCCGACTTCCAGGCATTTCGGCCAATTGCTGGAACGCGGTGGACACAGATTTAAGCCGAAGCCCACGTCTTAAATACTGGTCTTCCACTAACCAAGCCAAAGACGCTTGCTAAGTGGAATTTCACCGCTGAGCATTGGCCGAAACGCCTTCCAGTCGGGACAGTGTTCGAATGGCGGACATGTGCGGACCCAACTTTTGGTGAATTCGTCATTGTTTTTCATAAATAGTAATTTCTCTCAGCAACTATCAGACTGAAAATGATATTGGAATAGCTCAACATCTTAAGCCGCTGTAGTCAAAATTGAATGTTGCGACAAAGTAGGTTATGCACCCTGATGTTTTATTTAAAGTTCCCGTATCAAAATAGCCAACGACAAATTTCACCAAGTTAAGTAGCCGTTCATCAGCCATTCGAGCGGGTTCCCGACTGGAGGGGCTGGGTGACAATGCTCAGTAGCCAAATTATTCTTAGCTGGAAGTGGGTTGCTTCCGGCTTAGAATAAGACTCGTATTTGAGATGACGCGGGTTGGGCGTTAGCTCAAATCGACGTCGGCTACGTTCCAGCAATTGTCACCCAGCCCCGGAGGTCGGCATAGAACGCACACCGGCTGACGAATAACAATCTAAACTTGGCACGTTTTGATCCTATTTCATGACTAATTAGCTCGCACAACACGTAATGACTTTATTTCAAGAATTTGGGGGACAAACTAATGCTATCCATCGCACATATTCAGAAGCGTTTCGGGACTGTTCAAGCATTAAATGACGTATCATTTGATGTCCATGACGGAGAAATCATGGGATTGATTGGTCAAAATGGCGCGGGGAAATCAACCACGTTTCACAGCATCTTAAATTTTCTATCATTCGACGGTCAAATTACTTGGAATGGGCAACCGTTGACCGCTGATGACTACGATCAAATCGGCTATTTACCCGAAGAACGTAGCCTAATGTCCAAATTAACCATCACACAAAAAATCGTGTACTTGGCCCGTTTGAAAAATCAGCCGGCACGGGTGACCAAGGGCAAAATTGCCGCATGGATGAAGCGCTTTGCGGTCAAGGGGCAGCCGACCGATAAGATTGATAAGTTATCTAAAGGGAACCAACAAAAGGTCCAGCTGATTTGTACTTTAATTCATGATCCCAAACTGATTATCTTAGACGAACCGTTCAGTGGTTTGGACCCGGTCAACGCCGACCTGCTCAAGCAAGCTATTTTAGATGCTAAGCAACGGGGCGCCGCGATTATTTTTTCCAGTCATGATATGAGTAATGTCGAAGCGATCTGTGACTCACTCGTTATGCTACGTAATGGTGAAGCAGTCCTTAAGGGTACCGTTGAAGATGTTCGCGCCCAGTTTGGCCGGACCCGTCTCTTCTTGACGACTGACTGGTCACAAGCGCAACTGGCCGATCTACCAGGAGTCACCACCGTTACTCAACAAGGTGCCCGTCGATTCCGACTCGAACTTGCAGATGCTTCAGTTGGCCCAGCGATTTTTGATCAAGTCACTGCTGGTCATTACATTGAAGAGTTCAGTCAGCAGCCACCAACGCTGGATGAGATTTTCCGAACTGAAGCGGGAGGTGTTAACCATGAATAAGACTTGGATTGTGACTTTTGAAACCTACTTGCGGCAGATCAAGTCCTGGAGCTTTTTGTCACTCGTCTTTATGCCCTTCTTGTTCTTCGGGTTCGTGGCCGCCTTTTCTTATTTTGCTGCACCCAGCGCTAGTAAGAATGACATCGCGGTCGTTAGCACTAGCCCACAATTACGCACAAGTTTCATTAAGCAGAGTCATGTGGCTACCGCTAATAAATACCAAACACTCGCCAGCGCTAAGGCGGCGACGAAGCGCAATGACATCGCCGGCTACCTCGTTTTAACAACCAAGAATCAACAGTTGCAAGCGCAGTTCACTGGTCCTAATGCTGTCAGCAGCGGTGACAAGGCTAAGATTCAGCAGTTCTTAGCCACTGCCCAAAGCCAACGTAACGTACAGCGCGCACAACTAAGTGCCAAGCAGACCCAGGCGTTGACTGTACAGCCAAAATTTACTGAACAATTACAGAAACACGCTGCTTCAGATAAAACGGCTAAAACGGTCTCCTTCTATATTGTCGTCTTCTTTGTCTACTTGATTTTGACCACTTATTCAGCAATCACAGCCCAAGAAATTGCCGCAGACAAAGGCACCAAGATTATGGAAGTCATCTTCTCGAGTACGACACCGCGGAAATACTTCAATGGTAAAATTTACGGTGTCTTACTAGTCATTGTGACTCAGCTGCTCGTCTACTTAGTGGGTGGCTTTGCCGTCATGCAATTCGTTAAACGTAGCTCACTCACAATTGATTTTTGGCAACAGAATACCGATCTGATCAATCAAGTAATTCACAACTTGGTCTCAATCAACTTGTTGTTTGCATTACTGGCCGTACTACTCTACACCGTAGCGTCGGCCTTCTGTGGTGCTTTGGTGACCCGGGTCGCGGATGCTAGCAAGGCAGCACAACCGGTCATCTATCTGAGTATGCTAGCGTTTTTCATGGCCCTAGCCTTTCAGAACACACCCACCAATCTCTTCGTTAAGATTTTCTCATATATTCCGTTCTTCTCATCATACTTCATGCCATTACGCCTCATTAACGGCATGGCAACGATGCCCGCTGCAATCGTGTCACTCCTGATTCTCATTGCAACAATCATTGGAAGTATGATCTACATCGGCCGAATCTATGGTGGGCTAATGTTACAAACGGATGAACTCGGTTTCTGGGGCAACTTAAAGCGTGGCTTACGGTTGAAGTAGGCCCACTAATTGAATATTATTAATACAATATAACAACAGCAAGCACCCGGTCTAGCAACGCCATTATGCGCTAGACCGGGTGCTTGTATTTTTTGAATTCACATTTTCGACTTATCGGCAACTAGCTCAAACAACCGTTAACAACAGCTAAATCAAGTTAAGCCTGCTTCGTCGGATAAATCGTAAATTCATTAACGTTAACATCTTCTGGTTGGTCAATGGCAAAGTTAACCACGTTCGCAACAGCTGCTGGACTGATTCCCACTTGTTGATAAAAATCAGTCATATTCTGTTTGGCCGTCTTATCCGTAATCGTGTGCAGTAATTCCGTATTGATGGCCGCTGGATATAAGCTGACCGTTCGAATATTGGTACCTTCTTGGGCACTTTCCATCCGAATGACTTCCATCAAATTACGAACCGCAAACTTCGTAGCACCGTACACGCCGGAGCCAGCAAAGGACTTAATCCCAGCCACTGAAGATGTCGTAATAATCTGACCAGATTTTTGAGCGGTAAAGATTGGCATAACCGCTGCCACCCCGTTCAAGACGCCTTTGATGTTAATATCAACCATCTGGTCCCATTCATCCGTGTGCAAGGCACTGATTGGCGATGTCGGCATAATCCCAGCATTATTGAAAATCACGTCAAGCCCACCGAATTGCGTTTGCGCTAGCTTAACCAGTGCTTGTACATCGGCCGACTTCGTTACATCCGTCACCTGATAGGCCGCTTGTCCACCAGCTGCCTTGATTTCATCAACTAAAGCAGCCAGGCGTTCTTCACGCCGTGCGCCCAATACGACTTTAGCACCATTACTGGCTAATTGCTTAGCGGTCGTCGCCCCAATTCCGGACGAGGCCCCCGTAATCACAACGACTTTGTTTTTAACTGTCATCTAACTGTTCCTCCTACTCACCGTAAACTTCTTTGATCAGTGCCATTGCTGACCACGCCTTAGGCCATCCCGCATAGAAAGCCAAGTGGGTAACAATTTCAACGGCTTCATCCTTTGAGATACCATGATCTTTGCCCATCTTAAAATGCGCCTTTAATTGTGGAAAATCACCACTGGTCATTAAGCACGCAATGGTAATCATGCTCCGATCATGTAAACTTAGTGTGCTTTCGCGTGCCCAGACTTCACCAAATAACACATCATCATTTAATGCGGCAAACTGTGGTGCTAATTTGCCTAAGTTGTCGCGTCCTGCGGTTTGTTTAACTGTCATATTAGTTTCCTCCTTCGATAACTACTTTAACTTTTATAATTTTGCGTAGGCTTCATCATCAACTGGTTCGAGCCATTCGCTAGTTCCCTTAGTAATCGCGATGTGGGCAAACCAACTATCCTTTGTTGCACCATGCCAATGCTTCACACCAGGATGAATTGTGACCACGTCGCCGGGATGCAATAACTGGGCTGGTTTACCAGCCTCTTGATACCAACCTTCACCACTCGTTACCAATAAGATTTGGTATCCGTTATGATGGATATGCCAATTATTCCGACAGCCAGGTTCAAACGTCACGTTGGAAACATTCACGTCGACCTGCTCATCACCGGCTAAGGCATTCAGGTAACTTTGACCGATAAAGTATTGTTGGTAGGCCTCATTCTTTACACCTAATCCAAATAGGCCGCTATTATTAGTTGTTGTCATATTAAAAACACTCCTTAATTATTTGATTGCTAACTGATTGATGAATACAGCTTACAACTTAAAGTGCACTTTAAGTCAACAATAAAGTTTGAACTTGCTAAAATAGGATTTCGTGGTATTGTTATTGCTAAAGTTACTTCAAATAAAAGTTAGAATAAGGAGAATTTTAAAATTGGTAAGGACTACTACAGAACGTTATTCAATCGGTGACTTCGCTAAAGCCGTTGGTCTCAGCGCCCCCACACTACGCTACTACGAAAAAGCGGGCTTGATTGAACCACATCGCTTAGACAATGGCCGGCGCTATTATGAGACTGCCGATATTAACTGGGTCAAATTCTTATTGCATCTTAAAGGAACGGGTATGAGTATTAGCGAATTGCAACAATACGTTACCTGGCGCGCAGCCGGCGACGACACGATTCCCCAGCGATTAGCACTACTCAAACACGTTAAAGAAGACTTTCTCGTCCAGTTCAACGAAGTTCAGCATCATCTACAGATTCTCAACGACAAAATTAATTGGTATGAAGAAAAGGAAGCTGGTATTACCCAGGATCACGAAGATTTTTCGAGTTACTTGCAACGGTTTGGGCATCACGAATAACTGAATAACGCACAACCGTCACCACAATCATTATTAAGTTAGATACACCGAGATTCAGTCGCCTTGCTCAAAAAAAGTAATAGTCATTTCAAGAATCAATTCTTGAAACGACTATTACTTTTTTTGAAACCTTTTCCGGCACAATTAAATTCACACTTATTGACGTTTCCGTTAAGCCAGCAATTCCGTAATCATTTTTTGATAAATCTCGATGAAGCGCCCATACATATCCAAATCAACATATTCATTAACTTGGTGCGCTGTAATATTGCCGGGTCCGAAGACAATCACTTGCATATCAGGACTCTTTACAATATAAGACGATGCGTCCGTCCCACCAGGAGCACCAAAGTACGGGAGCCGTTGCTGTAAAACTTGTTCCCCAACCTTCTTCGCCAACTGGACCAACTGGCTATCTTCCGGCGTATGCACTGGGTAGAACGAACTTGCGATGTCCATCGTTAGATTGGCACCATCTGCATTGCATTCAGCAATGATGGCTTCCAAATCCTTAATCAAGCGGTCATTCCGTAATTCTGGAATCGTCCGAATTTTTACTGACATTTCGGCACTGGCTGGGACGGTGTTGACCTGTTCGCCACCACTAATTAACGTCACGACAGGCACGGTTGGGCCCAATACGGGATTAACAATAGTCTTGAAACTGTCAAAATAGGCAGTTTGTTTCTGATAGTAAGTCATCAACATATCGATGGCGTTTTGACCAATCGCTGGCATCGAACTGTGGGCCGCCACCCCTTGCGCTTTAATCGTATAAGTCAGTGAACCCTTATGCGCTAATTCGATGAAGTGTTGTTCGGTCGTCGGATTCGCATCCGCCATCCGTTGCGCCGTATCGCCGTCAACACCTAACATGGCTTGAATCGACTTGGTCAGTAAAAGTTGTTTGTCCGCACCGCTTGGTTCCGCACAGATCAACGTTTGAATATCATCGGCGTAACCGAGTTCCGTCAATTGTTCAGCGCCTAAATGGTCGACTTCTTCTCCCACAGTTGCGAGTAACCTCACCGTGCCATGGAGTGGGGCGTCCTGATCGTGCAATGCAATCATCGCGAAGACTTCAGCCATTAGTCCAGCCTTCATGTCCGTCACACCGCGACCATACAACCGATTATCTTTGATAGTTGCTGCCAACGGGTCCGTGTGCCATTTATCTGCATCACCCAACGCCACCGTATCTTCATGACCATCCAACGCGACGACTGGGCCGTGACCATCACCAATTTCGGCCACCAAGTTCACCCGCCCGGGAGCGTACTCGATTGATTGTGCTTCAATACCATGTTGCTTTAAAAGTGTGACCAAATAATCCGCCACCAATTGCTCATGGTTATTTACCGTATTCATTTTTACAATATCGCTTAATGCCTGTACAGCAGCTTCTAACTGTGCCGTTTCTGCCATGCCATTCATCCCCTAGTCATCCTTAATTAAACTGTTCCAATCAATTTAATTATACCACTTCGGCTACCGTTGGCCGTTGTCAGACACGTTTAATCGACAGATTTCAGTGCATCCAGCATATTGACTCGCTTTAACTTACGATGCATCATTCCCATGACTAATAAACTAAAGGCCAGGGTCAATAATGCCGCGTAAACGTAACTCAACGGATGAATCGTTGGTGAAAACATTAACGCGTTCGTTTCAGCCGTTTGCAAGATATATGCGTGCAACCAGTTGCCCAAGAAACAACCGGCAATAATGCCTAAAACCGTCAATATCAGATTTTCACGGAAAATATACATCGTCACTTCACCATCGTAAAAGCCCAACACTTTGATTGTCGACAATTCCCGGATCCGTTCAGAAACATTAATATTCGTTAAGTTATAGAGCACTACTAGCGCTAGTGCCCCCGCCGAGATGACAAAGATCAATACGACTAAGTTCATGCTATCCAGCATTTTAAAATTAGTGGCTTTCTCTGTACTCATCAGTGTCACGTTCTGAACCCCCGCCTGTTTCAATAGCCGGTCCGCATAAGCATTTTCTTGCTTTTTCGTTGCCTGCTTAAACCGGACATAGTTCGTGTTATATACTGGTGCCTGCTTGAAGACACGTCGATAATAAGTCGGACTCATATAGATAAAGTGATTGACGTAATTTTCAGCCACCGCACTGATGTGAATCCGCTTGGTGGTTTGCCCGGCCAACTTGATCGTTAAATCATCGCCCGCCTGAACGCCATATAACTTAGCTAATTTTTCATCGATGACCGCACCGCGATCACCAATATGAATGGCCTGATGACTTTGTCGGTGCCGTAATACCACGAACTTGCTTAGCGATTGGTGGGGTGCCGGTATACCGAGCGTAGCCGTCTGTTCTGCTACCCCGGACTGTTTGACCGTCACCTGCTTGGCCTGTAATTTCAAACTAGCCTGGTAAAGTTGACCACGACTGAGTGCTTGCCGTTGTTGGTCCGTTTCGTTCCCACTACGCGTCACCACAGCATCGTAGTGCCACAATTCGTTAAATTGCTTGACGCTAATATCACCAATGGAATCCTTTAAGCCAAACCCCGTAATCATCATTGCCATGCAGCCCGCAATACCGAGCACGGTCATCAGCAACCGTTGCTTATACCGAAATAGATTACGAAGTGTGATTTTATGATTAAAACTCAGCCGATGCCATAGCCATTGCCAGCGTTCTAATAGCAAAGTCTTACCGGCCTTAGGTGATCGTGGCTGTAAGAGTTGCGCGGGTAAACTGTTTAAATCCACGCGGAGCACGACCAGTGCCGTCCCCAACGTGCACAACAACGCAATGGCTAAGGCGATACCAATGTCCATCCAAATGTATTGAACGTTGATTGCGGGCAAATTATACATACTACCATAGGCCTGCGCGATAAACCGCGGGAAAAAATTGACGCCGAACAGGACACCTAGCGCGGTCCCAATCAGCGCGGCTAAACCACCATAAATCATAAACTCGCTACCGACCGCGGTATTCGTATACCCGAGGGCCTTTAACGTCCCCATCTGTAGCCGCAATTCTTCAACCATCCGCGTCATCGTCGTTAGACAAATTAACGCGGCAATCGCAATAAAGAACAGCGGAAAGACAGTCGACAGTGCCACGACTCGTTGCGTATTTTCGTGATATTCTGTGTAACCCGGATTATCCGTACGGTCAGTGTACAAATAAGTCGGCATTGTGATGGCCGCGACCTGGGCCTTCGCGCGTTTTAATTGGCTTTGTAACTTGACTAGTTGTGCCGTTCCCGCTGGCACTTGACTAGCAAGTTGCTGGGTCGCCTGTCGCAATGGTTTCAGCTTAGCCTGGGCCTGGGCTTGTAATGCCTGCTGCCGCTTACGCGCTTGTGGTTTTAACCAGCGTTTGAGTTGCGCGGTGTTCTCGCGATTCAAGCGCCGATACTTCGCCGTGTAGGGGGTGACGCCCCGCAAATTTTTGAATTGCACGTCAATGCGCGTTATCACACTGGACTTAATCACCTGCGGACGGACATAGACCAAGTAGTCCAAAGTCCCTTTACCAACGTTGGTGACGCCACGATTCGTATTTTCAACATATGTTGGTGAATTGACAAACCCCACGACCTTGAATGTTCGCCGCGTGAACTGTGCATTGCGCTTAGCCGTACTGCTAATTCGATACGTTGAACCGACTTTTAGCTTCGGCTGCAATCGCTGTGCTTGCGCGTCTAACACGATCTCATTGGCATGCCGCGGTAATCGTCCCTTAACGATCCGTAACCGATTCAGTCGTTGGGTTGTCGGTAACACCATCACCCGCACGACTTGACTATTGTTCAACTGATTAACATCAGCGTAGCGTGTCGCTTGGTAAGTGAGCTGTGAGCGGTGTTGATTCAGTACTCGTGTATCGGCCTTAGTCAGCCCCATTGTCGACTGGACACTATTGGTCGCCAGCTTTTGCTTCGCATAATAATCATTAGCTGCCTGTGACATATCCGGACCAGTCGCCCGAATTCCCGTATAAAAAGCAACCCCTAAGAAAATGATCAGTAATATTGAAGCAAAACGGGCTTTCGACGACCAAATCTCACGCATAATTGTTTTAAAATAAGCTGCTGTCATCGCTGCACCTACCATTCAATCTCAGCCAAAGGCGTTGGATGAGCATTATGCTCAACCGACTGCACTTGAGCATCATTGATACGAATGACTTGGTCACCCAGCTGCGCAATCGCACTATTATGCGTCACAATGATGACCGTTGTCTGCGTCTGCTTAGCCGCATCTTGAATCACCTGTAAGACTTGCTTCCCCGTCTGATAGTCGAGCGCACCAGTGGGTTCATCACAGAGTAATAATTTGGGATTCTTCGCAACTGCCCGCGCAATTGCGACCCGCTGTTGTTCACCACCGGACAACTGGGCTGGAAAGTTATCTGCCCGGTGCGTCAGTCCTACCAAGGCCAACGTCTCATCAACGTCGCGTGCGTCCTTGGTGATTTGCGACGCCAACTCGACGTTTTCACGCGCCGTCAAGTTCGGAACCAGGTTGTAGAATTGAAAAACGAACCCGGCCGCTCGTAGGGCTGTCCATGCCACCTAAAATATTGAGTAACGTGGACTTACCCGCACCACTCGGACCTAAAATCACAACGACCGCACCCTGGTCAACTTCAAATGAAATATCACGATTAGCAACGGTGACCTGCTCACCATTTTTAAACTGGCGCGTTGCCTGCTGCACTTCGATGTATGCCATAATTTAGCCTCCTATATGTAATCGGTTACTATTATCATACCGTATTTTCAAGATTCACGGTTAGCATTTAAGCCACCGCTTGCATTTTGCCTCGCATTGCCCGTACAATGACAACAGTCACTGACACTGATAATTCCAGTGTTATCACCCGTTATCCGAGGAGGTCCAACTATGATTGCCCAAGCCATTGCGACTGTTTTAATGCTAATTGTTTTTATGTTCGGTTTTACTTACTTTCTGAATAGCCTATTTTTCAGACGCATCGAAAAACACGACCGTGAACAAACTAAAAAACGCGAACATCAAGACCACCACTCGTCTTAATGCTCGCGTCAGTACGTATTATGTTAAAAATAGGACTGCCAGTTAAGATCAAGGGCAGCCAACTTCGGCCTGTCGGAAAAGAGGTTGTTTAGCGTAACCTGGCTTTGGTTACACGTCTAGCAAGACTTACAGGCAGTTCTACCAATGGCTAAAATATGCTCGCTGTCGCCCCACGCTACTAGATCAACGCTTCATTTTCCTCATTCAACTTGTCACAGTCAATGATCAATTGACAAACTTCTTTGTCTGGCGTCAACTTCATTGAATACTTCCGCCCATATTCAATCATCGTGTGATGGGCTTGATGTAATTCTGCCGGTGCCAACACACTCAAGATTTTTTGTTCAACTTGTAACGGCGTCGCGGTCTGAGCGACAAAGTGCAAGCGTTTCGAGATTGCCGAGACGTGTGTATCGACAGCAAACGTCGGTTGTTCAAAAACGTCACTCAATACCACGTTGGCAGTTTTGCGGCCCGCACCTGGTAACGCCATGATGCCTTTACGATCGGTAGGCACGACATCGGCTAATTCTTCATGGACAATGCGCGCCGTTTTAATGATGTTGCGGGCCTTATTATGAAATAATCCGACGCTCTTGATAATTGCTTCCACATCCGCAACATCGGCAGCCATCAAGTCCCTTGGTTCTGGATACTTCTCAAACAGCACCGGCGTCACCTTGTTAACCGAGACGTCGGTCGCCTGAGCGCTCAGAATTACTGAAATCAAATACTGAAACGGCGTCCGCGAGTCCAGGGAAGGTCCCACTGGTCCGATGTCTGCTTCCATTTGGTGAATTGCCCACACGATCTGATCATCTTTTAGCATTGCGCTTACCGCCTCTTTCTTATCCTGTTTCTAAGTTAATTTTAAGGCTGAGGGGGTGTAATGTCTATTATTAAAAATATCGCGGCCTTATTTCTAATCCAAACTCTAATGACATGAACACAGTACCATTAATTTCTATCAATCATCATCACGATCAGCAAAATAGGCGGCCCGTTGCCGAGCCCAATATTCATGGTCGGCGGTGGTGATTTCTCGTAAGACATGGCAAGGATTGCCGACCGCAACCACGTTATCCGGGATATCATGAGTAACCACGGAACCAGACCCAATCACGACGTTACTCCCAATCGTGACACCCGGATTAACGACCACGTTGCCCCCAAACCAAACATCGTGTCCAATCGTAATTGGCCAACCATATTCGAGTTGTTCAGCACGAATGGCGGCGTCAATGGGGTGACCCGCCGTATATAAGCCGACCCGCGGCCCCATAAAGACGTTGTCCCCAATCGTAATCCGACCCACATCAATAAAAATCGCATCGTAATTGGCGTAAAAGTGCTTGCCAATTGTCGTGTTACTTCCATAGTCGGTATGAAATGGCGGTTCGATATAGCCCCCGTCACCAATTTTGTTGAACATTGCCGTTAACAATCGTTGCCGTTCTTTTGGTTGGGCTTCGGTTGTTTGATTAAATTCCCGTACTAACCGTTTGGCACGATGATTTTCACGTCCTAATTCTGGATCATCAGCAACGTACAACTCACCCGACAGCATTCGTTCTTTCTGTGTTTTCATACTCCCAGTTCCTCCCATCAATCGCATTTCACTTTCACCAGCATAGCACGCAATTATCACCATGAACACGCATTCTCGAAAGCAACCGCCCCCATTTTGAGTATCGTTGAACTTTTAAGCTTTTTTATACTGCGAAAAAATCATTATCGTTTATAATGAGAGGTATACACACAATTAAGGGAGTTTTAACCATTGAAAACATTTAAAAGCATTATGAGCTGGGTGGTTCCGATTGCGATTGGCTTGATCATCGCCCTACTGATTCGTCAGTTCTGGTTTACTATGGTCAAAGTCGATGGGACTTCGATGCAACCGAATTTACAAAATAACGAACGCGTCGTAGCTTTTAAGACTAGCAAAATCAAAGCAGGTTCCGTCGTCGTCTTCAACGCCTACGGACTCGATCCGAACCAGACCGACAAAAACGCCGTTTATGTTAAGCGGGTCATTGGGATGCCTGGGGATACGGTCCGCTACACAAGTTCCGGTAAACTTTACGTGAACAACAAATTAGTCAAGCAAACCTACCTCAAAAATAAGTATCAACAAACGACTGGGTCCTTCATGGCTAATAGTCACAGCAAGTTCACTGGTTGGACACTCAATAGTTTGAGCCATGATCAAGGCTGGGCCAAGTCCGTGACCAACAATACGGTGCCGAAGGGTTACTACTTTGTCCTTGGTGATCACCGGAGCGTCTCTAACGATGGCCGTTACTGGGGGCTCGTTCCTAAGAGCAAGATGATTGGGGTCGTCAAAGCATGGCCATGGCAGAACCGCAAACAATATATTAATAACTACCAACCTTAAGATTTGAACACCTTATCAGCAAGTCGTTAACTGCGACTTGCTTTTTGTTATACTGAAAATATTATTTAAATAATAAGGAGCCTAATCAATGACCACCAAAGTAAAAGTTGTCCTTAGTTGGCTACTCCCCATCATAATTGGTCTGATTATCGCACTTTTGATTCGCCAATTCTGGTTCACAGTAGTAAAAGTGGATGGTAATTCCATGCAACCAAACTTGCAAAACAATCAACACGTGGTCGCCGTCAAAACTAGTACCATCAAACGTGGTAGTGTCATCGTCTTCCACGCATACGGCGTCGATGCCACCCAAGCTGACCACAACGCCGTTTACGTCAAGCGAGTCGTAGCAGTTGGTGGCGATAAAGTCCGTTATACACATGCTGGTAAACTATACGTCAACAATAAGCTAGTCAAGCAAACTTATCAGCCTAATCATTATCAACTCACAACTGGGTCTTATATGGCCAACGCCCACAGCCAATTTACCGGCTGGACATTAACCAGTTTGAGCCATAATCAGCCAGCTTGGCAGGTCACCGTTACCAACAACCGGGTCCCTAAAGGCAGTTACTTTGTCCTTGGTGGTCACCGGAGCGTCTCTAATGATAGCCGTAATTGGGGATTTGTCTCCCAAAACAAAGTCATTGGCGTTGTTAAGGCTTGGCCGTGGCAGAACCGGCAACAATACATCAATCATTTTCAAAACTAACAAATAAACGAATCAACAAAGTTATGAACAACTTGTTGATTCGTTTATTTGTTAACCAGACTTTTATCCACAGTTAATAACTTAATGCCGTTATCCACAGTATCTGCATAAGTCTTCAATTGATTTGATCAGTTTTCTGAACAGATTATCAGCTCCGACTATTTTTGGCGCTGACGCCAATCCTGGACCCCAAAATACCCACAAATAATTGGGCTTAAAGGAACCAAAATCACTGCCATCAAAATATTCTTAAAGAAGTTGATAAAGCCATCCATGAAGTCACTCTTAGCCTCGACTTGCGGCGTTAATGCGGTTGGAACAGGTTTGGGCTTTGTCCGCTTGGCTGCTACTGACCATGGTCGGCCAGAGTCCTGAATGATTTGCTCATCGTCTGGTCGCGTTGACGGTGTTTCCTTGGGTTGTTTACGCCAGACTTGAAACACCCGCGGCCAACGATACTTCACAATTGGAAACAGCACGAGCGCACAAATAATACTGTAAATGACGAACGGATTAAATTCTAACACGATCCGATTGACTTCCTGACGGGCCGTAAAAAACATGATAATGAAGACGGCGATTGCACCGTAAAACCAACTAATTAGTAAATGACTCGTTTTCCACACGTTGTGCCACCTCCCCGGTTGTTGACATACTCAATCGCACCATACTTTTACACTGCAAGCCAGCTTCATAGATCGGGTCCGGATAGTTATCCACAAAAAAGTTGACCCACACCTCAATCATCTCAAAACCAGCGTATTGATAAATCGCTAGTTGCCGCAACGATGAATTACCAGTGCCAATTTGCAGTTCATCACAGGTTGGCGCTGCTTGGCAGACTGCAATCGCCGTTGCTAGTAGGGCCTTAGCAATGCCGCGATGTTGATAGGCGGGCGCCACCGCAATATTTTTAACTTCCCACACCCCTGTTTTGAGCGTTGTCAACACGACAACACCCACCACTTGTCCATCTTGTTGATAACCATAACATTGGCCTGTCGATAAGTACGCTATGACCTGTGCCCAAGATGGATCGGCTAATAACAGTAAATCCCGTGGAATTTGAGCTGCCGCTAGGGGTTGGATTTTCATGACTGCCGCCTTTGATGCCGCTGATAGCCGTTACCCCAACAAACATAAGGAATGATGACCGCAATAATTGCTAAAGCATACTCGCGCACCGTTAAGTTCATGGCATTGACCACGACAAGGTACGCCAAAAAAACCGTCCATAAAACCGGAACGATACCGCCGACCCAAAAGTAGCGACTAGCCGTAAACAGGTACTCTTCTAAGATAAAGATAACAATTGCAATAACACCTAAAATTAGTAATTGCATGGGGCCACTTCCTAACTTGTGATTAACGCAGTGCCTACTGCTTGTTTAACTGTTGTAGCATATCCACAAAACGTCCGATTGTTAAGTTAGCCACATCTTCATCGGAATAGAAGATGATCATTTGGGACCGTTGTTCTGGGGATAAGTTCGCTTGGGAGCCAAAATAAACTAGGTAAACGTCCGCGCTATGGTCCGTCAAACTCTGACCATAATCTGTATCTAACGTGAAGTTGAAATCTGCGCCCAATTGTTTTTCCATGGCGGCCATGAAAGCTTGCACATCCGCAGTTGCGACCGTCTCTTGGCCGGCCACCGTACTCGTAATAACATTAACTTGCATTTTAAAAGCTCCTCGTTAAAATTTTTAAACTCAATTTTCACATTAGCGCACTTTTGTATAAACCGCAAGCCACTAGTTGTCCACAGTGGATAACTTATTCCGTGACCGGTACAGTCAACTTATCCCCAGTGTAAACCATCGTTGTCACCACACTTGGTGCCAATTCCTGTCTCGTTGCCGCACGACCAGTTGCGACGTAATGCATCATTCGCAACGTTGCGCCGTCCACAATCAACAAGACCTGACCATGATCAGGCGTTGCCGCCATAACCTGTTGTAACCCCTTTTGATAGCGATCCCAGAACTCCTGCCCACTTTCCGCCAATCCATCCGCATCGTGATCGTGCAACAATGTCTGTAGCTCACTGGGGGTCTGATCTGCGGCAAAAGCGGCCACACTCTGATAACCTAGCTTAGTCGCAAATCCTGACCAAACCGCCGCGCGTTCAGTGCCTTCAAAGCCGCCATAGAATGGCGCACGTAACGCGACTACCGTTCGCAACTTAACGGGTTGTGCTCGTGAGTCTAAGATAATGCGCGCAGTCTGAATCGCCCGACTCGTATCACTAGCGAAGGCGGTATCAAACGTTGTCGACGCCAACTGCTGCGCAACCTTGGCCGTCGCCTGTTCGCCAGTCGCCGTCAACGGCGTGCCGCTCCAACCCTGGAACCGGTCAAGTTGATTAAAGTACGTTGCTCCAGCAACGACTAAGTGTAAGGTGATTGATTTCATGGTTAATTCTCCGTTAGTTTTTTTAGATTATTCAACTATTTTAGCATAAAAACTTGGCCGGACAAACGGACTCTAAGACTTGTTTAATATGAATTTGAGTAGAATTGTCATCAAGGATGAAACAACTATCATTTTAAAACATACAGCTGGCAAACAAAAAATCAGGATAAGAATCAGATGTGCATCCTTATCCCGACTTTAATTATTGTGCGCCAACAGCTCGTTCATTTTGGCTAACCGAGAATTAGCGAAAAATCGCCATGCCGAATACTCATCAAGTCACCACACATCCTTTGATGGTAAGCTTAACATCATCATTGTGTATTTCTCTTCATTAGTAGCGTTAGATGTATAATATCGAACATTGTTCTTAATCGCCATAATTGTTATATGCCACAGTCATCAGAAATTAAAGGTATTATGGTTCGCTTAATATATTCTATTCAGGAATTGTCACAAAGCACAGGCGTGTTGCCTTTAGTTGACAGTCTAGCCAAGCCAAAAAATACTATTTTCCTAATGCGACCGTTTTACTGACCACTAATCACTAGTCGCTTTAGTAGGTACTGGCTTTCTGCGCACTAATGACCCAATCACCATTCTTCTTCTCATAAAACATCTGCATCTGCAACCGCCAAGTATGCGTACCCCCACCCCAAATTCTTGCCTGAACTTGGTTCTGACCAATTAAACTTGCCCGGTTACCTTCAATTTGAATAGCTTTGATGGTATCTTCTTTTGAAGCAAAATATTGCATTTCTTCATTTTGAATTTGGTCAATCCACTCCAATTTAGACTGCACATACCCCGTCATGTGGGTTAACTTCATAGTTGGTGCCAAAATTTCATTTAACCGACTGAGGTTTTTCTGAACCATAGCAATATTTTCATCACGATACAATTGAATAATTATTTCTTTATCCGTCATTCTTACCACGCTTTCTTTACTTACATCAAGCATGATACCAACTTTTCTATGCCAAAACCATTCAGAAATCAAGGGTCATTCATAAGTAAAAATTATGCAAAGGTTTGTTTCAATAATTCAGCAAAAGTTTCAATATAATAACCTGAATTATTAGCTTGCCAATAAGCGTAATAATTCTGAATCAATTTTCGGTCCCCTTTCACCAAAGAAATCATTTTAACAATATCTTTATCTAATTGTGTTCTCATCCGCTGATTGATGATCAAATACCCCTGATTAGACGCGATCAACATTTGTGCCTCGTCATAGCTTTTAGCAATCACAAACTCACTTTTGACACCTAAAACATTGCGATAATACTCCTCTTCTGAGACTTGCTGATGACCATCAATGATCAAAATACAAGGAATATCCACTAAGTCAGCAACGTCGATTTTTTGTGTCTCAACTGGCAACGAATTGTTAACGGCAACCATAAACTCACTAGCAGTCAAAAATTCATTTTGATATTCATTGGATAAGGCCCGCCGTTGATCAGAAAAATTCAAATCAATTTTTCCTGTCTGTAATAATTCATAGAGTTCTTCGTGCGTGCCACTACTAATTTTGATTTTCACTTTAGGAAACTCCTGAGTAAACTTCGAAACAGTTTGTAAAAACTCAGCAGTCCCAAAACTTCTTAAATAGCCAACCCGCAACTCGACCTCATCATTCTTTTCAATTTTGATAGTTTTCTTTATAAGTTGGTCCACATCCGCCAAAATATCCTGACTATGAATATAAAAGTACTGACCCGCTTCAGTAACTTCAAAGCTGCGTCCTTTCCGATTCAATAACTTCACACCAAGTTGACTTTCCAACTCCTTCATTTGCTGAGAAATCGCTGACTGCGAAATGTGGCAGTCCACGGCCGCTTGAGTAAAACTATGATTATTAACGATTGCGATAAAATACTGCATCTGTTGAAACATTACCGGCACCTCAACCTTTACAAAATTATCTTTGAATGTTCAAATTTGTCATATTATTTTAATTAGTATAACCTTAATCAACAATTTGAGAAATGTTTTGCAGCAGAACCTGAACCAATTCCCTGCCATGCTTATAAACGAAAAAAGTCACTAGCTATCTAGCTAATGACCTTTTGAATATTATTTTGCATTTAGTCCAACACTATCATGTGCATAATAATCATTATCGACAATCGCATTCTTGACAAAATCCGCAATTGAATTGATTGAGACATCATGCCCACCAAATGGTTCGCCTTTTTTCGTGATTTCATAATCAACAGGACCACCAGTAAACCAGCCCGGACGAATCAGGGTGTAGTTCAAATCAGAAGCTTCAACAACATCGGCGGCTTCCCGATAAGTGCGTAGCATTGGATTACTACTTAAATTTCCACTAGCACCAACCGAAGCGGGAATTTCATCATAAATACCCATTGAAGTAATAAACAGCAATCGTGAAACCTTATTCCGGTCCATTGCCGCAACAATTTTTTGGGCAAAGCGACCTAAAGAACCACTCAAGGCAACAAAAACAACGTCTTGTCCTGCAATCGCCTTGTCTAAGTCACTATCTTTAGTAACATCGCCAGCGATAACACTTTCACGCTCACTAGTCTTTAATCGATTGGCACTTCTAGCAAACAACGTTAACTGATTATCGGTTTCATTCAAAAGCGTTTGTCGAACTACACCGCCAATAGTCCCCGTTGCACCAACAATTAAAACTCTCTTCATGTTTCCCTCCTATTTATCACTGACAATGACCAATGACTTAATCGCATTCCGTTGGTCCATTGCTTCGTACGCAGCTTGAATATCATCTAACATAAACCGTTTCGTAAAGACTTGGCCGGGCTGAATTTTCCCCGTCAAAACAGCATCTAACAAAACTTGCTTGTCATCCGTCGTTACAGCAGCAATCCCACCACGTAAGCCAATGTTCTTCCAAAAAAGATTATTAGTATTCATTTCAGCCTTTTGTGGGACCCCAACGCGACCAACAACCGCACCAGGACGGCCGACTTTAACTGCTGTGTCAACGGATTGTTCAGTACCTACACATTCAAGTACCGCGTCAGCCCCAGTTTCGGTCAAAGCCATCACTTTGGCAACTGCTTCATCACCACGTTCAGCGATAATGTCCGTGGCGCCAAATGCTTTTGCTAACTTTTGCCGATCTTCATGGCGACTCATTGCGATGATCCGCTTAGCGCCAAGCAATTTTGCGGAAAGCACCCCGCTCAAACCAACGGCACCATCACCCATCACAACAACGGTATCATCTTTTTTGACTTCTGCGCTAGTTGCGGCGTGGAAACCCGTTGCCATTACGTCAGCTAAGGCTAAAAAGTTGTTCAGCATGTCGTCAGAATAATCTTCGGGTTGTCCAGGAATCTTAACTAACGCCCAGTTTGCATTGGTAAAGCGTAAGTATTCACCTTGATAGCCACCGTTACCGCCGGCTTCTTGGTTTAAGCAATCCCCATCAAAACCGGCTAAACAAGCGGCACAGTGCCCACAACCATGGGTGAACGGTGCAATCACGAAATCGCCTGCTTGTACATCTTTAACGGCTGAACCAACAGATTCAACAATTCCAATTGCTTCATGACCAACGGTTGAACCTGCTTGGCGTTGTGAAATCCCGCGGAACCACCACAAATCCGACCCACATACACAGGCCCGGAGCACCCGAATAATTGCATCGGTTGGCTTTTGAATAGTTGGTTTGTCGTATTCTTTAACTTCAACTTTTCCTGGTTCAATAAAAGTTGCTGCTTTCATAATAAACTCTCCTTAAAATTCTATTTCTGGACGCCATTGTTACGAACTTCTGAAACATTACCATACCAATATTGTGCGGTAATTCCGCCATCAACCAAGAAATCACTCCCTGTGATAAAGGCACCACGGCGATCCATTAAGAGTTCCGCCAAATTGGCAATTTCATCGGGTGTTCCTGGACGTTTCGTAACCATTGACTCGAACATCTTTTTGTATCCCGCACCACGAGGCCCGTTCAATTCGTCAACGGCTAATGGTGTCATGATAATACCGGGGCTGATCGTGTTGATCCGTGCACTGCGAGCTTGCCACTTAACCGATTCGGCAGCGACCCGTAAAACATTGGTTCGTTTCGCATATTGATAAGCCGCCAATGAATCCTTGATCACGTCCGGTTGTAAAATTGGTAAATCCAATAATTCTTCAGTCGGTGTCATGGCCAAGGCTTGATTATCTGCTTGTGATAAGGCGGGTAATCGGTGTCCTGATTGCGACGAAATGACGATTCCCGCACTACCGGGAGCCATGACTTGACCAAATTCTTCTAACAAAACGTCAGTCCCGTAAAGGTCCACTTTGAGCACTTGTTCTGGGCTCGCTTGGGATGGTGAAACGCCAGCCGCGTTGACCAATCCCATAATCTTACCAAGCGATTGTGCCTTAGCAACCACTGTCTTAATAGATTCCCGTGATGAAAGATCCGCTTGGAAGGTCTCAACGTTAAATCCAGCTTCCGTCAAGTGTTGTTTCATTTCAACTAATTTTGCTTCATTATAGTCTGCCAACAATAAATTTCTACCGGCAGCAACACGTCGAACAATTGCTTCACCAATTGAGCCGGCACCGAAAAGCACAATTACTTCGTTATTCATATTCATTGACCTCTTTACTTGTTTTGATTCACCTTAACTTACAAGTCATATCTTACAAGCAAACGTCTTTTAGACCAATTTCAAATCCAGCTCACATTGATAAGTTTTACTTATGAAAAAGCAATATCAGGAAATCGGCCACCGCTAGATCTGGTTTTCTGATATTAATTGTATCTCTAATTGTTTTTTGTAAAAATCAAATGTAAGCCGCCGTCCTCTTTGTACTGTCGCCACTAACGTGTGGTGCAATGACTATTTTTTATCCGTTATGCTTAACCTCCTTTACTCTTTGTTAAAACAATCCCTCAAAAAGAGTCGCTTCAATAAAAAAAGATTGCTCAGCGCCCTACTGAACAATCCTATTTAACAACATCAGAATACTAGTACCACCAAAAAAATGATGCGCTTTAAGTAACTAACACTATAATTGCCTGTCACTAAACAGTTTAGGAGTCAGCTAGCTGGTCCCATTCACGGTCTGCTTGGGAGATACTGTCACGAAAACCCACCCAATCATCTGGATTAGCAAAAAGTTCCGAATTGATTGGTGTCATAATCAGTGCCGGACCACTTTGCTCAATTCTATAACGTGCCCCTACTTCAAGGTTCAGTTCATTGGGAAAAATGATTCCCTGAGCATTGCCAATCTTACGAATACTCACTTCCATCTATCAGCACACCTTTCCATCACAACTTAATTTTCAGTTAATCCCAACGACATGTCACGGTAACTTTACCACGAAGTCATAGAAGCTAGCAAACATCTGATTTGCTCAAATGAACACTGCTTTGATAACAACGGTATTCAAGACACAACCACTATTATTCATCATCAACACCATCGCCGGAAAATGATACTCAAGACACAACAAAAAAAGCCCTCCATAACCGGAAGGCCTGATCAATCAAAATTCATCTTATCACTACCGAATCACCAGTACTGAAATCGGTGCATGTTTTGCCATATATGCGGCTTGCGAACCGAAGTACTTACGAACACCATGCTTGGCAACTGAGCCAATGACTAGTAAGTCGGGCTTCAACGCTGGAATCACCGTCTTCACGATGGTTTCACCAGGGTCACCTTCATCAACGACCGCGTTAACATCCGTCACCCCGAAGTCACGGGCCAACTTCTGATACTGCTGGACGTGTTCTTCCAAATCCTTGCGTTGACCATGAACAAAGTCCTTGCTCATCGCCTCATACACATTCATATTATCCTGTTCCAAAATCGAGACGATGGTCAACTTAGCACCGTCACTCTTGGCCCGGTTAATGGCGTACCGAAACGCTAACTGCGCGTCATCCGAATCATCAACCCCGACTAAGATGTGCTTAAATTCCTTAGGACTCATCTCTGACATATGGCTCCACTCCCCATTCTCTGATAATCTGACTACACCCTTATTTTCATCAATTTAGGCGTAATTGTCAATTATGACTGCGGTGCATTTTGTTTCAAGACACGCGCCGGATTACCGACTACGATGACGTTATCTGGAAATGAATGTGTTACGACAGCACCGGCACCAACAATCACGTTGTTGCCCAACGTCACCCCGGGTAAGATCACGGCACTACCACCAATCCAAACATCATTACCAATCGTAATCGGTGCAGTCCGTTCCGCTTCAGTCCGCCGCACAGTTGGGTCTAATGGATGAGCAGGCGTGTACAAGCCAACTTTAGGACCAAATTTGCAATCATTACCAATCGTAATAAGTCCTTCATCACATAACGTGACCCCATGGTTAGCATAAAAATGATTGCCGATACGAATATTGACGCCATAACTAAATTCAAAGGTCGGTTCAACGAAGAACCGGTCACCGGCTGAACGTAAGAGACTTTTCATCTTAGTATTCCGTTCATCATTATCAGCAATCTGATTATATTGCATTAACTTCGTCCGCACGTCTCGCCGACGTTGCTGTAGGATTGGTGATTCTAAGTACAATTCACCATTAATCATTTGTTGATACGCTGGGTCATTATCGATTTCCATGTTTAACTTCCTTTTAAGTATGATACTTTAAGCATACCACACCATTCAAAATTGCTGTATGATGGTTTAAATAAACCTATTGAAAGTAGTGGTTCCATGCAATACGCAATTTTTGATCTCGATAATACCATCCTTGACTTTGACCGCGCTGAAGCGGCTAACCTCGCAGCCGTCTTTCAGCATCATGGCGTCACTGATATTCGCCGTGCAGAAAATGAGTATCAGGCCTATAACGAAACTGTTTGGCAACAAATCGAACAAGGTGCCGATCGTGATAGCTTGTTAGACCAACGATTTCAAGTCTTTCTAGGCACACTGGGCATCACCGTTGACGGTCCTGCGGTTCAACAAGAATACGACCAATTATTAGCGCACAGTTATCAGGTAATTCCCGGCGCCCACGAACTTTTGCGCACGCTGACCAACGCTGGGCTGACCTTACTCGTCGGCACTAACGGTATCAAACACACCCAGCTCAGTCGCTTGGCAGGTGCCCATATGACGCCCTATTTTGATCATATCTTCATCTCTGAAAGTATCGGCTATGCCAAGCCGAACCCACACTTTTTCAACGCTATTCATGACCAATACCCAGACATGAATGCCACGAATACCGTCATGATTGGTGATAGCCTGCGTTCAGACATCGCGGGAGCGGCCACCGTCCAGTTACCTAGTATCTGGTACAATCCACAGCATGTGCATAACGACACAACAATTGCCCCAACTTACACTGTGGATAACTTTAAGCAACTGCAAAAACTGTTATTAACAGCTTAAACGCAAAAACGATCAGTAAACTCTGCGCGCAGGCCTAACATGTCTTAAAAACTGAACTATTTAACATATTAGGTAACATATTAGGTAACATATTAGGTACAAAAGACGGGTAACAATTATGCTAATCATAATTGTTACCCGTCTTTCACTTATTCATTCAATAGATCATAATACTTGGGCTCATCTACGGGAGAGATGTTCGGTCCTATTTTAATGCTTTCAGACAACAATTGATCAAAGTCAGCTGTCATAATTGATTTATGTTTCGCGCGAAACTGTGCAACTGGTTCCCAACGATTGCCATCATCTTCGCTAATTTTCCCATTCAAGTGTGTTGCTAGATATGCAACTAAATTGTAAAACCCTTTCTGATTGAAAGGTAGTTCAGTTTCAAATTCAGTAAATACAGCAACTTTTTTAGAATTTTCCTTAGCAGGTTGGATGAGCAATCCATCCGCCTTCCATTCTAAAGGGACGTTCTGCCATTCTGGATTTAGATCACTCGGAAATAGGGAAAAAGATAGTCTAAATTCATCTTTCAAAGTTTGTGTGGTACCAGCATGGTTGATCCACAGCCCGTTTTTGTCAATTCCCCAAATTAATTTAGCTAAGTCGTCTAACTCAATATTAATCTTATTTTGATTGACCTCAACTAAAGCACGCATCTTTGTCACCCTCACCTTAATGATTGTGCCGCCTTATAAATTGCTTCTCCAATTTTCTGTCAGTTACCTGGTTTAAACTGGTTCCTTGTTTATTTTCTGAGCGTGCTAATAGCATCTTGGACACTGTTAATATCAGAATAACCAAAACGTTCATCGAATAAAACATTATCAAGCACAGATTTCATTGAATTAGTTAGTATGAGTATCCAGATTTTATTATAAATTTTGCAAGACATCTTATGGCAACATTGACCTTGTTTGGCGAAGTGAGTCCAATAGGGAACATACAATAATCTTCATGAAGGATTTACGGTCAACGAGTGTCTTTCGGACACGTCCGTTGATATTGTTATTTGACTCGTGGTCTTACTCCAATCAATTATACTGACAAGCATCGCAAATATAAAACCGCCCTACCTAACCTGAGTAAGTTACAGGGCGAAGTAGTGCTGATTAGAATGGAAAGTCGAAGTTGTAATACACCGTTTGCGCGACGTGATAAAAATCGGCACTGCGCATGGTTTCGATGTATGTGATACTCCGTCCTGCTCTGGGGGTCGCATCAAACGAATAAATTTGGGCAGCAGCAATTTGTCCGTGGGTATTGTAACCATTAAGACTAAAGTAGCCGGGCAAATCACGCATTGTAGACGTAATTGGTGAAACAATTACAAACCCGGTGTTCTGAGTGTAGAGATTACTACTAAGAACTACAGCTGGCCGACGTTTCTTTATTTCGCGGCCACGTTGTGGGTCAAAATCAATCCAGATGATGTCTTTTTGTTTAGGTAAATAAGTCATTACTCGACCTCATTCCAGTCGACATCGGACCATGCTTCAGTCATTGGCCGTTTCGGCTTGGAGCCGGCATAAGGATTCTCGATACGTGGTACGAGTGTATATGACTCACCATCACTTGATGGGATGAGTAACCATCGTTGTCCTTTCTTAAAACGACCGTCTTTAGGTAGACTTAATGCCAATGAATTACCACGACTAACTGTCTTTACCTCAATCATATCAAGGCCTCCTCGTATTAATAAACACACTATTTATGCAACGAGTATAACACGTATTACGAAATAAGACAGCTAAAGCAATCGCGATAACTAATTGATAAGCACACGGTTTTTAGTAATTCATCAATAAAGGAAGAGACTAATTAATGTCGCCGTAACTCAGTGTTATCAAGTTGGATGGCCCGCTTTAGTATTTTCCACCTTTAGCCTCTTGTTAACTATCTAGCAGACATCATACCAGTCAAGTGAACGACTCGGTCATACGGCAAAAACGTTGGGCCACTCAAAAATGAGAATCCAACGTTTTTTGTAATTATGCCCGTTAAATAGCAGTCAGACGATTTTAGCATTCTCAAGTCCAGCAACCATGTTTATTATGGCAACAATAAAGAATACACAGGCCATATCAAGTGGCGTATGCATAAATCTTATTATGCGGAGTAGTTGTATCGACGGCTTTTAACTCAATAACCTGCTTACCTTGATTTCCAATCAACAAAAAGACCAATTGACGAATCAGCAAGAAAAGCAATTGATATCAAACAGGTGTCACTGCTTGATTCAAGATTCGGTCGTGAAACAATGGTAATAGCAGTTCATCTGGGTAAGCTGTCAAAACGTGCCCTTTCTTCTCAGGTGATAAGATTTGCAGATTTAATCCACTTGACGCTTGCTATCAATTAACGTGCGAGAAGAATAGCTAAAGGAACGGACTAAAAAACAAGTTAGATGCAAATTCTCATAAAATGAAAACACCGTTGCGCTAATAGTCGACGCTTAAAGTTAAAATAATTATAAGCGCGGGTACTTTTAATACTTGATATAATATCAGCATCCATCTAATTTTTTTAAAGATTGTCACCGTTAATACCTTTTTATCACTGTCTAAAGTATCACTGCTTTGTGCGCCGACAATCAACTGCTGTATCTCCTTTATTGGACCTAAACTATCCACAAACGCGATTGCAAAAGAAGTGAAAGTAGCAAGCTTCATAACATAAATAACCAAAAGTATGTACTGATCATCAGGATTTAGAACAAATGTACTAACAACTAAGACCAGTATTGATACTATTAGGCACAGTTGCATTCTCCATCGTATTTTTTCCCACCTTGTCTTATTTCTTTTTTTGAGTTTAACTAGACCTAATTTCAATAAGAATTGTTTTTGATGCTGGATTTTCTTATCCATAAAGTACGTTACCAAATAGTACAAACCACTGTAGGCAAAAAAATATGAGCACTTGTTTGCATAGCATCGATCGAAAAATCAGCATGAGCAGCTCATTCGAATATGAAGACATTAATTTAGAAAGTCCTTTCTGAAGTCACCTAAGTATCTTAGCTTAGATAGCAGTATTTAATGAAAAACGTTGTGTCTAGATTTCTCATTAGAAATGGAACACAACGCTTTTGGTATTAGAAAATAAATGATTATACGCATGAAGAATAACACTATTATGATTCATCAGGTCAGACAAGGGTTATTGCCCATGCACCTACTTTGACAGCGGAGATTAAATTCAGGCGCTGTAAGTGGAAAACCTGCATTATTCCAATAAATTTCGATAGTAGTTGAAAGTGTCATTGCTTGATTTAGTATATAGGTAGCTGGGAACTAAGAACACCCGTGGCTAAATATAATAATATGTATTGTTCGTATAGTTGAAATTCATTAACATAATCTGCAAAGCCTATTGAACGGGCACACTGCATCTCATACGATATAAAGCAGGTAATGTTCACACTTTTATTTAACCAAAATAGCGTAAAGACATAAGAATTTTCACGTTTCTCTTATTGTGCCTATCGGATATTTCCGTAGCTAAGTGGGCGGATTTGATTGACTAGACTCGTATCAATACCATTGTCCTCATCAAACCGTATAAACAATAATTAACCTCAATTAAAAAAGCCATGCAGCCCCATTCTTACAGTTACGACACAGTAAGAATCAGGCTTCATGACCCATAACACGATTCAAATTTAACCACGCGGCGACGATTGGCAGGAACACCTGTCAATTGATGCCCACCGCACGGCCCAATCAAAGTGACACTAGCCACACCTTTTCTTACAAGGTCAGCACTAGCTATTTTGGTTCAAAAGTGAACCCCTTTTTACAATCCACTATTCTTCAATCTGAACAAAGTGTGTATTACCTAGTCCACCGCCAACTTGCATGACACTGCCGCCATGCCGAAGCTTGCCCAAGTTAACGGGGCGAAAATTCAACGGCCGGACGAGCGCAGCGAATTCTTTCTTGGCAGCCACGTCATCGCCCGCATAGAACAAGACCCGCTTTCCAGGCCCATCAACGTGCCCATCCATAAACTCTGGTGGAATCGTATTGAAGGCCTTAATGACCCGGGCATTGTTCGCCGCGCGAGCAATGACTTCACTCCCAGTCAACGGGGCCGTCTTAATTTTCTTAAAGTCGGCCGTAAACTGGTTCGTCACGTCCACCACGATCCGTTGCTGATAATCGGCGACCTGTGCTAATACCGTCGGCGCCTGTTCAAACGGCACCGCAAGAATGACTAACGGTTGTTGTAAGGCTTCAGCAACTTCTACAAAAGCCACATTGGCAGCAAACTCGGCGCGCCGTGTTGCTAAACTAGCCGCACCACTGTGCCGACTTAATTTGATTTGATGATCACCGCGCGCAAAGGTCTTGGCTAATACTGTGCCGACCGTACCGGCACCAATAATTCCAATTTCCATAACTATCCTCCACCTCATCTTTTAATAATGGTTTGAATTAACCAACTTATCTGGTCCGTTATCACGGACTGTCAGCGGTCATCTAGACCAAACCAGCTTATCTTAATGATAGCGAAATCATTATGGAATTGCACCCCATACGCGTCAACTATGCTTGAACTTGTTGGTAAGCCGTAATACCAGCTTTTAATCGTGCCAATCCATCCGTCAGGGTAGTCGTTGGACAAGCCACATTCAGTCGCAAGAAGCGGTTGCCATCACCACGGTAAACATCGCCCGCTGATAAAAACAACCCGGTTCGTTGGCGAATAAAAGCAGCCAAAGCCGCACTGTCGGTTGTCACTTGACTCACGTCCAACCATAATAGATACGTCGCTTGGGCCTCAACCAACTTGACTTGCGGCAATTCAGCGGTCAAATAAGTCTGAACTTGGCGTTGATTGGCGGCTAGTTTGGTCCGTAATGCGGCTACCCAGTCATGACCTTCAGTATAGGCCGCAATGCTGGCTGGAATCGCAAACGAATTGGGTTCAGCCAATTCATCATTGTTGATCCCCCCGGCTCACTAATGCGCGGACGTGGGCATCGGGAATAATCAACGTTGCCGCGTGTAAGGCTGCCACGTTGAAAGTCTTGCTTGGCGAGATACAGCTGATACTGTTATGTGCTACTGGCGCAGTCAATGATGAAAATGGCGTGTACGCGTTACCGTTAAGGGTCAAGTCACAATGAATCTCATCGGCAACGACTAGCACATGGTATTTCAAGCACAGCTCGCCGAGGCGCTGCAACGTCGCACGTGACCAGACGACGCCGATTGGATTCTGCGGATTACACAAAATCATCATCGTTGTTAGCGGATCAGCCAATTTCTTCGTCAAATCATCCCAATCAATCGCGTACGACGCGTCACGTGCTACTAAGTCACTACTCAAGGTATGCCGGCCATTGTTTTCAATTGAATGATAGAAGATATTATAAACCGGAGCCTGAACTAACACGTTATCGCCAGCCGCTGTCATTTTACGAACAATTGATGAAATCGCCGGAACGACGCCGGTGCAGAACATCAACCACTCAATTTGCGGACGGAAGTTGTGTTCCGTTGCCCACCAGTCTGCCACGGCTTCATAGTAAGCCATGGGGACTTCTTCGTAACCGAAGACGCCAAACTGGGCGCGTTTTATCAACGCTTGCTTGATAACTGGTGCCGTTTCAAAGTCCATGTCAGCGACCCACATCGGCAACTCATCATCCGCGACGTCCCACTTAACGGCATTCGTGTGCCGCCGATTAAGCACGGTCTCAAAATCAAACGGCATGGGGCGCACGGCTTTCATGGTCAACACTAATCAGGGTCTGATGAGGATCTACTTCAGGATCATCCATGATGATTTCACCAATGGCTTGCGCATGAATCCGACCACTAAGCGGATTTTTAACGCTATCAATCGTTGAAACCACGTCAGCGTCAATGTTACGACAATATTCAAAAGCTAAGTCCGTATTGAGTAACGTACAGTTTTCCAACTTAACATTATCCATGTAACACAGGCCCTGATCGCTCTCAATCGTACAGTTGACGAACCGAATATTCTTCGAATTCCAGCCCAGGTATTCACCAATGATTTGTGAATCATAAACGGTAACATTTTCACAATTCCATAGCGCATCCTTGGTCATCAGCGTTGCATGATGAATTTCAACGTTCTTAGCACCGTCAAAGGCGTAATTACCGACGAGGTTGAAGCCATCAATGCGAATATTCTGGCTATTCATTCCAAAATAATCACCAGCTGCTTGAACATCATTCAACGTAATATCTTGGCAGTTCCATAACGTTTCTTCCGCATCTGAAAAGTGAACGTGCGCTAACTTAACTTGGCTGGCCCGCCGAAATAGCTTAGGTGCCTGTAGCGTACTATTCGTAATTGTAATATCCTTGGTGTACCAGATGCCAGAGCGAGACATTGTCTCAAACAAACCTTGATCCACAGTCACGTGTTGACTGTACCACAAGGGATATTTCCACTTAAAGATTGGCTGCTTCAACGTGACATTGCGACTTTCCTTCAGTGGTGATTCACCATCAGCGAACGTTGTATTGTCGATTTCAAGGTCGTGCGCTTTAAAGAGTGCCCGTTCGCCCGTTAAATACTGTTGTGTGATTGTTTTCAATTTAATTTCAATAACTCCTTTATACTGAAACGTGGACCTTTAGTCGCACGATAGGATCAGTGTATTACTTCAACTGCACGTTAAGTCAACTAACTTGTCCGCTTACTGTCCGGAATACTGATTCCAATTATTAGTTCGTGACCGGTTAAGTGCCATCACGCCCTCCAAGTCATGGGGTTGGTAAGGGGTTTCCAAGTACTGTATTTCCGAAGCAGTTAACGCCAACCCCGCTGCCTCAGCCACTGCATCTAAATGATGCGGCTTAGTTGCCCCAATAATCGGCGCCGTTACTCGTTGTTGTAGCCAGGCCAAATTAATGGCCGCCATTGAAACATGATGTTGGTGGGCCAGTTCCTCAACGCGATCAATAATTGGTTGATCCATCTCGCTGGTAGCTTGGTATTTGGTATCAGCAAACGTATCCTGTTGTCGCCGAGTAGTCTGGGTGCCAAAAGGATGTGCCAACCGGCCACTAGCTAATGGACTATACGGCGTCGTTGCCAAATCGTTCTCATGAGCATAACTGAACAGTTCCCGTTCATCCTCGCGATAGACCAAATTATAATGACTCTGGATCGAGACAAATTGTGGATAACCATAACGAACCGCTAGCGCATTGATCTGCGCAATCTGCCAGGAATAGGCGTTAGAAATCCCAATGTAACGAACCTTACCGGCCTGAACAGCTTCATTAAGCCCAGCCATGATTTCAGCCATTGGTGTTAACCAGTCCCAGATATGATAAATATATAAATCAACATAGTCTGTCTGTAAATTCTGTAGACTCTGGTCGAGGGACCGCAAGACATGTTCACGCCCACTGACATGATTTTCGATTTCTTGGGTTGTCCGATTCGTAAACTTGGTTGCCAGTACCAATTGATCTCGCTGAAATTTCTTTAGTCCTTGTCCCAAGACACGTTCACTCGCACCCGCTTGATAGACCGGCGCCGTATCAAAAAAGTTAATCCCCAGTGATATCGCGCGATCAAGTACCTGGTTCGCCTGCGTTTGACCAACCGCCCACGAGCGCTGATTAAGCGCCGTTCCAGTCCCCGCACCAAAACCCATGCACCCAAGTGCGATCGACGAGACTTTTAAATCGGATGTTCCTAATTGTCGATATTGCATTGCATCACAACTCCCTTCGTTAACTCATTACCATCTTTATTAAAACGCGATCCGTTGGCAGAGTAAAATACCTAGTTCAAATAATCAATTATAACCATTTCGTATAGTTATCCGTCATCCAGTCGTTTTAGGAATTAATGACCGTTATTAGTCACCGACCTTTATTTTCAATGTGCCTGGCGACATCCCAGCGTGGCACCGTACTCCAGGTGTTGGGCCAAAAATGAACAGCACGATTGCAACCATACCAGGCCACATCCTGCAGTGAGTGTCACCGACCGATTTTAAGGTCGAACCACTGATAAACCGGTTTTGTGGGCACCACCACAACTCACCGTGACCACCTCCGCCAACTCAATTTTCCAACACAAAACCGACCATTCTGGAAGTTACACCTTTTCCAGAACGGTCGGTCATGACAACTGATTGAATCGCCGTAAGCATCGCTACCGACACGACGACAATGTTTATTTCAGTTTTACCTTAATTTTTAACTTTTTTAGGCGCTTGATGGCGCGCTAAGATTAATTGCCAGCCCACTTTAACCAGCGTACTAATAACAGTCATCACGACCATTAACGATAATTTTCGACGCATTCGGCATCACCTCAATTAATTTAAATCGAGCATACCACACTTTAATCGACGTGAGCGGAATTTTGCAACTGAATCATATCATAGTAGTAACCATGCTGTTGCAATAGCTCGTCGTTGGACCCGCGTTCAACGATTTGCCCCTGATTTAAGACCAGGATCAAATCAGCATTTTGAATCGTGGACAAGCGGTGGGCAATCGCAATCGTCGTGCGGTTCTCCTGAATCCGATCCAAACCAGTCTGAATCATCTCTTCGGTCTCAGTATCGACGTTCGCCGTGGCTTCGTCCAAGATTAAAATCTTAGGGTCAGTCACAATCGTCCGCGCAAATGAAATCAATTGCCGCTGTCCTGAAGAATAACTGGCCCCGCGCTCAATGACGCGTGACTGATAATTCTCAGGTAAATCGTTGATGAAGTCATCGGCCTTTACAAACCGTGCCGCTGCTTGAACTTGTTCATCTGAAATCTGATCGTTAAACATTCGGATGTTGGAATTAATATCACCATAAAACATAAACGGTTCTTGCAAGACCAACCCCATCTTCTGTCGCAATTCCTCAGCCGGATACTCACGAATGTCGCGATCATCAATTAAAACTTCTCCTGACTGAAACTCATAAAACCGCATCAAAACATTAATCGTCGACGTTTTTCCACTCCCCGTCTGACCAACTAGTGCCACCGTTTGGCCTGGTTCAGCCACGAATGAAACGTCTTTTAAGACCGGATGCTGGCCGTCATAGGCAAAGGTGACGTGCCGAAATTCAATCTTACCGCGCGTAATCTTAGCCGTAGGATCGGCGTGTTGGGCCGGGGCAATCGTTGGATCATCCATGACCCGTAAAACCCGTGATCCGGCGACGACGCCATCTTGAAAGTCTGACAAATTATCCATCATCGACGTCATCGGATTATAGAAGTTATTCAGGTACGTGATGAACGCATAAACGACCCCGGCAGCCACATAACCATTGAGTCCACGAACCCCGAAGATTCCCAGAACCATGACCGTCCCTAACGCATAAAACAAGTCGATCAGTGGACTTAATAATAATGAGTTCGTCCGGATCATCGCTTGGCGGGTCTTAAAATAGGCATCATTGGTATGATCAAATTCACCATTGATACGGTGTTCTTGTCGAAATTGCTGAATAACACTAATTCCAGTAATTGCTTCACTCAACTTGGTATTCAACTCACTGAGCCGTTCCCGCATTCGCCGGTAAACCCGTGAGCTATACCGTTGATAATACCAAATCGTTACAGCCAAAAAAGGCATGAAAACCAATAACCACAAGGCAATCTGCGCATCGGTGAGATACATCGCGACAAACGACGAAATCACCGCAAAAAAGGCGGTAAATAATGTATTAAACAACGCCCAAAAATTGGAAAACGACATCGTATCGTTAGTCAGGCGTGACAAAATTGAGCCACCAGGGACTTGATCAAAGTAGCGCATGCCCATCCGATGCAACTTGGCGAACATTTGTCGGCGGACATTTTCAAGCATATATTCTGCCCCCATCGTACTACTGAAGTTCTGTACGAACTGCATCAACGCGCGCACAACCATGCCGAAGAAATACAGGCCCGCAAAGTACCACATGACCGGTACCGTGGCGTGTCCTGTTTTGAGATAATGATCAATAAAGGTCTGTAATACACGCGGCAGATAGATATTAACCACACTAATCAGACCGGAAAAAACGATGGCCGCAATAAAAAACCATTTGAACGGTTTCGCATACGGCAATAGTCGCCGAATAACCGTGAGTTGTTCCTTAACAGGCATGGAACGTGCCCATACCGACTGACGTGCTGCCATTATTGCACCGCTCCTTCCACTTTGGTCTCCAATTGCTGGCGCGTAAACATCTTCTGATACCACCCGTGTTGCGTCATTAATTGCGCGTGGGTCCCTCGTTCAACAACGTGACCGGCATCCAACACAATGATTTCATCAGCGTTCATCACCGAACTTAACCGGTGGGCCGCGATAATCGTCGTTTTGTCTGCTCGTTCTGCCTTTAGATTAGCTAAAATTTCCGCCTCAGTTTCGGCATCAACCGCGGATAACGCATCATCTAAGATCAGCAATTCAGGATTGATGAGTAAGGCCCGCGCAATGGCTAGTCGTTGGCGTTGCCCTCCAGATAGCGAGATACCTTCCTCACCAACTTGGGTATCGTAACCAGCGGGCATACTGGCAATCTGACCACTCAAATCACTCTTGGCGGCGACCGCTTCCACAACGGCTTGACTCACAGTCGGATCGGCAAAACGAATATTTTCGCGAATCGTATTTGAGAACAGAAAACTATCTTGGGGCACATAACCAAGGGCTGGTAAGTAACTATCAAGCGCATACTGCTTAATATCGTGACCACCATAAGTAATGTGGCCCTCGTACTGATCAAATTCACGCAAAATCAGTTTCATAATCGTTGATTTACCAGCACCAACCCGCCCGACAATTCCGAGCGTCTGTCCCGCCTTCAAAGTAAAGTCCACGTTACTCAGACTGGTTCCTGCATCGTTGGGATAATTGAACTGCTTGATTTGATACTGAATATCACCATGCGGACGCTGTTCAATGCCCCGTTTGGCATCAATAATGGCACTTTGCTGATTCAATAATTCCATGACCCGATCATACGAGGCGTTTCCCCGTTCCATCGTGTTGAATAACATCCCGACCGCAAACATCGGCCAGACCATCATTCCCAAATAAGTGACGAACGAGACCAAGTTACCGATTGTGATGACACCGTGGGTCACGTACAACCCGCCCAAAATAATTGTGGCGCCGTAAGATAACGCAATAATCATGGTAATCGCGGGATCAAATAGCGAGTCGAGTACGTTGACATGCCGATTGATCTTAATCGTCTGATCAATCTGTTGATTAAAATCAGCAACATCGGCCTTTTCCTGACCTAACGCTTTGATCACTTTGATTCCACTGATACTCTCCTGCGCCTTATTATTCAGTCGCGAAAAGGCGGCTTGGGAGGCACGAAACGCGACGTGAATTTTTTTACCCAAATACCGTGACACCACCGCTAATAATGGGAAAGGCACCACCGCAATCAGCGTCAGTCGCCAGTCGATTAGTGTCATCATCGCAATCAGCGTTGTCCCACCAGTAATAATGGAATCCGCAAATTGGAGAATGCCACCACCAGCGACCCGTTCAACCGCCGTGAGATCATTGGTCGCATGAGCCATCAAGTCCCCGGTACGGTATTGCTGATAAAACGTCGCATCCATCTTCATAAAATGCCAAAAGAGTCGTTCCCGCAGCGTTCGTTCAAGGCCGGCTGCACCTCCCCAGATGGCATTCCGCCATAAATAACGCGCCAGGTACTGACCAACGGCGGCCACACCAATAATAACTAAATAGACCGTCAGCGTGTGCGCCGTCAAGCTGTGCTGATTAATCCCATCAACGACGTCCCCAATAATCCGGGGCGGCACAATGCCGATAATGGCAGTCAAAACTAGTCCAAGCACCCCCGCGAGGTACAACTTCCATTCACGCCGAAAATACCAGCCTAATTTCAAAAATATACTCACAGCGCACCTCCAATAATTTAATTAAAATTTAATTAGACAACTTTTTATAATACCATACCTCGCGCAAACCCCTTAATGATAAGTTCCATCCCGAATGCAAAGTGATTGCACCAGATTGAAAATAAGCTTAAACTGGGGACGTTAGTGGGACGGTCATTACGATCGTCCCTTTCAATCGTAAAAATTCAGATTACTGATTTTTACCACCGACTATTGGGCTTGGTGAGCTGTCCAAAATACGCCAATTATTTTTATAAGGAGTGTTGATTGTGTCCCAACCAAGTACCGTCACTTTAAAAACCAAACTGGCAATCTTATCCGTTGGTTTACTCTCATTTGTCGGGATTCTCGTGGAAACATCGATGAATGTGACGTTCCCCACGCTGATTAAAACAATGGGGGTTTCACTAGATACCGTCCAGTGGCTGACGACCGGTTACCTATTACTGACAACCATTGTCATGAGTACCACGGCCTATGTTCTAAAGCGTTTTAACCCCAAGCCCTTATTCTTATTTGCCGCCCTCGTTTGTCTGCTTGGGGGCATTCTTTGTTGGTTAGCGCCGAATTTCCCCGTATTATTAACTGGCCGCCTTTTATAGGCCGTAGCCACTGGGATTTCGATTCCACTGATGTTCCAGTTGATTTTCACTTACGTCCCTCGCAATCAACTAGGAACTTATACTGGTCTAGCTAGTGTCATCGTGTCTCTAGCCCCGGCTCTCGGACCAACTTATGGCGGGATTTTAACTAGCGTCTGGTCATGGCGGGCAATTTTCGTTGGTATCGTACCGTTACTGGCATTACTGGCAATCTTAGGGGCGTTCAACATTTCGGGGAAGGCCTTAGGTGTTGGCGATAAAAAAATTCGACTATCTGGGCGCAATCCTTTTAGCCATCACCTTCACTAGTCTGTTGTTCATGTTTAACAACGCGGGAACTCACGGCTGGCTGTCGCCGAACTTCGGCCTCTGGTGTCTGTGGAGCATCGTGATGATTGGTGCAATGGTGACGTACGCCATCAAGGGGCGTCGCCAACTGATTGATTATTCAATTCTCAAATTGCCAATCTTGCGACTTCGGCTATTTAATTACTTTGGTTTACAATTCATTAATATCGGGTTGTCGTTCGTTCTGCCACTTTTCGCCCAAACCGTCCTTGGGGCTTCGGCCATGACGGCAGGGCTCATGATGCTTCCCGGCGCAATCGTCGGCGCCATCACTGGGCCAATCGCCGGTCGAATTTACGATAAACAAGGCCCAACGACCTTATTAACATTTAGTGCCATCATGGCGAGCGCCGCCTTACTATTATTCTGGCTGACAACCGATTACTTCACAGTCATCATCATGGCTGTCATTTACGCGCTACTACGCGTCGGCTTTAATACTGGTTTTGGGACTGCGATTTCGGATGGTAGCACCCGCGTCCCTCTGCCTCAAAAATCCGATCAAAACTCGATGTTCAGTATGATGCAACAGTACGCCGGTTCAATCGGGACCAGTATTATGTCCGCTGTAATTGCCGGCTATGAAATTCATCACCCGACCGTAACTGGAACAATTATGGGAAGCAAGTTGGATTTCTTGCTATTATTCGTGTTGGCGATCGCCATTTTGATTAGTGTTCTGCATGTTAAACGACTTGAAATAGGACAAAACTAGGATTGACTGGTAGCATCGTTAGTCTTGCAAGTGGATTGATTGCTGCATTTTTGGAGATTAATTATTTAAATGCTTTAAATCTACATCGAAAAGGCTCAGGATCTCTTTGACCTGGGCCTTTTTGCGTACTCTAGCATCAATAAACACACTATTAAACAGATTACTATCTCAATGCTTTCTAAAATAGAGTTTCCATATTATGATGACATAATTGAAAGCTAGTGACATTACAAAATAAATAATGGAAATACCCAAAACATTAGCACAGTATTCTGTAAACCAATATTTGTATTGTGTGAGAAAATCATATCCACCATGTAAAACAAAAAAATAAATAACTGATATTCCAAAAACAATCATGCTTTGTTTGAAACTTGATTTAAAAACAGCCATCATATCCTACTCCCATCTATTGAAACCGGTTTCGTTTTGTCTTATTATACATACGCAATTCAAAAATGTACACTACCGGAATAAGGAGGAAGTTCAATGAATTATACCAGTCAAGCTAACATTCACAAATTTACTTTGGTCATTATTTTATTGAGCAGTATCCTAATATCTACTACCATAACTTTGGAAATTTCTGCCAATACAACATCATCGTCACAACAAGCCATAGATTGTATCTCTCAAGAATTAGCAGATGTATCAAATAGCATTCGGTATGATCCCCAGACTGGATTAGCAACAAACTTAGATGTGAACGCTTTAGTATCAAAATACGGTTCCAATAACCAGAACCAATTGCAGCATATCAACGAGATAATGAAATATGAATACAAGCGAAATTTGCAATTCAACCAAGGCAAGCTAAATAGTATTCAAACTAGAAGTTTTTGGTCCTGTATGAAAAATCAATTATTGGACATGATTGGCTACCAAACTTTCCAAGCATTATTACGCGGAGGCATTCAAGGATTAATCCAAAGAAAGGCGTGGAAGGCAGCGGCTAAATTACTAATCAGATACCTTGGAGATGGCATCGGAGTCGGATTTATCGCCGCACAATTGGCCTGGTACGCGATTAGATGTGCCTAGTTATTCATTAGTTGCGCTCACTCGTAGAAAAAAGTAATGTCTTCGAATTATGGTATCAGTAAAATTAAAATTTAACCCTTTTCGAGAAAAAAACCGCGCCCCAAAGACGCGGTTTTTCGTCTTGGAAGCGCGATAATATGATTACCAGTAATTACTTACCAGCTTTCATCTGAATTTCAGCCTCGGCTGGAACTTGCATATCGTGTTGCTTGAGGAAGACCATGGAAGCCCACAGTAATCCCAGCGACACAATCGTAATTCCTGCTAAGACAACGATTGATGACCAGAAAATACCACTACCCCAACCACCAGTTAAGGCTTGCCGGAACGCTTGAATCGAGTACGTTAATGGCAAATACGGGTGAATAGCGTTGAAGAACTTGTTGGTAATTTCCATTGGGAAGGTCCCACCAGAACCACCAAGTTGTAGCATCAAGATAACCATTGCGACGAACCGTCCTGGGTTATCGAATAGCATCGATAAGAACATGACTAGGAACATTGACGCTAAGGCAATCATGATTGCCGTCAAGTAGTATTCAGGTACACTGATTGGTTTCAAACCAGCAACTAATAACACTGTCGCTTCAATGACCGCCATCGCAAGTGCTACGGGACCACCAACAGCAACTTTACTCCAGAACCATTGTGTTGGCGTGCCGTCGTCATCCGCAATCCGTCGAATTGGATAAGCGAAGTTGAAGACGATTGCCCCAACATACAAAGCCAGTGACAAGACGTAAGGTGCTAACGCATGACCATAGTTTGGCACGTGCGTGTAGTCTTTATAGGACGTCTTAGTTGGCGCCGCCATCATTTTCGCATTCGCGTTCTTTAATGGTGTCGCGTTAACTTGATCCGCACCTTCTTGCAAGGAAGTCGCAAGTGTCTTGTTACCGTTCTTAATCTGCTTTGTCCCGGATAGGAGTTTGGCAGAGTTGTTGTCAAGCTGGGTGGCCCCGTCATTTAATTGACTGACACCACTCGTTAATTGACCGGTACTACCTTGTAAAGTTTGCAAGCCACTGTTTAGTTGCCCCGCACCGGTGTCAAGTTGTTGAACACCACTTACTAAGACTGGTACTTGACCGTTTAACGTTACTAAACCATTTGTGACCTTACTTGAACCAGCAAAGAGTTGTTGAACGCCACTAGCCAGAACTGGTACCTGACCGTTGAGCTGAATTAACCCATTTGTAACCTGACCTGAGCCACCGGTTAACATGCTAATTGCAGAAACTAGCGTTGGCACCTGCACGTTCAATGCTTGATTGCCAGCGGCCACTTGATTTGCCCCGCTGTTCAATGTACTAGAGCTTTTATTTAGTTCCGTGGTTCCATTATTTAGCTGAGCAATAGCACCCACTAAAGTTGGGACCTGACCATTTAACGCGGTTAGTCCACCTTGGATTTTGCCTGCACCACTATTGAGATCAGCAGACTTACTATTGAGCGCAGTCGTTCCTTCTGAAATCTGTCCTAGACCAGAAGACAAGTCTGTGGTCTTACTTGATAAGTTTGAAATCCCAGAGGTTAGTCCTGGTACCGCCTCATCCAATTGAGTTAGCCCAGTAGTCAGTTGACTCGTTCCGGACTGAACCTGCTCAAGACTATCGGTTAATTTTGCAGAACCAGCTTGAAGCTTTTGAATTTGGGCCGCTAATTGATTAACAGAATCAATATACGTATTCACACCACTTTGCAACTTTTCAAAGCTTTGTGCCAAACTAGCATCGACTGTCGTTGCTTTAGAAACTGTTCCCAGTGTTGTCTGAACTTGCTTCATCTTGGCATTCAAGTCCGTAGCTGCTTGTTGTTTAGCAGTACTATCCGAGTTGCCTTTACCAACACTGGACAGTGTGTCTTCAAGCGCTTTAACTTGAGCATCCGTTAAATGTTGTGCATCTTTAATACTTTCAATTTTAGTATTAATTTCAGCACTTACATTGCTAGTATCCGTGGATGCCGTCAAAGTAGCTACATCGTTATTAATCGCACTATTTAGAGCAGAAATATTTGCTGCGTTAGCATTGCCCTTTAAATTTGCAATAAGTGCATCAACATCTTCCAATGTTGACGCCATCGCAGTCATTCCAGACTGTAACGTTGCAATCTGCTTTTTTTCACTATCAGATGTCGCCACGCTATACAAATCTGAGAGTCCAGTCGTTACTGTACTGCTACCGCTATGAATTCCTTTTAACGCATTATTGACATCTGTTGCTCCAGATAGCAACTGAGTTGATTGTGCTTCTAAACCACTTGTTGATTCTTTTAATTGATTTGCACCTTGACTAAGCATACCAGCACCATTAGAAGCGGTCTTTAGTTTGCCGTCAATCTTATTAACAGCACTAGTATAATCTGAAACACCAGTCTTCAATGTTGAGGAACCGTCTTTCAGCAGCGGCACAGCCTTTGACAATTCTCCTGTTTGACTATTCAGTTTGCTTAACCCTTGCGAGACAGTGTAAACACCGCCAGTATATTTTACAATTCCTACTTGCAAGGCCTTAGAGCCGTCTGCTAGCTTAACAACGCCAGTTGATAACGTACCAGTCTTACCATTCAATGTCGTCAGACCATTACTTACTTTTGCTGATCCAGTTGCCAACTGACTGACGCCACTAACCAACGCCCCAGTCTTACTATCCAACGTTCCAAGCCCACTAGTAACCTGCCCGGAACCATCTGATAACTGACTAACACCACTGGCTAATGCCCCGGTCTTACTATTCAACGTATCCAGACCGGTCTTCAACGCACTACCACCATCAGCAAGCTTAGCAATCCCAGCAGGTAATTGCTGCACTTTCGTATTCAGCTCAGTCGTCCCGTTCTTCAACGTATGAACACCCGTCGTATACGTCGTCAAGCCATCCTGCAGTTCAACGCCACCATCTTTAAGCTTGGTAGCCCCATCGACGGCTTTTTGATAGCCCTTACCGGCAGTCCGAATCTGCTTGAAGATTGCTAATGCGTAGGCCTTAGTGACTTGCGCCCGAATACTCTTATTAACTCGTGAAACACCAGTATCGGTAATGACTTTAGCAATATAATTCAACGATTCGTTGGTCTCATAATGCAAGTTCATCTTTTTCGGATTGGTATCCGTCATCGTTGTGGCATTTTTTGAGAAATTGCTAGGAATCGTGACGACCGTGTAATATTTCCGGTCTTTCAATCCCTGCTTGGCTTTTTTAGCCGACACAAAGTGCCAATCTAAATCGTTATTTTTCTTTAAATTCGTCACGACTTGCTTACCAACTGCAAACTTTTCGCCTTGATAGTTCACTGACTTATCTTCATTAACGACAGCCACTGGTAAGTTTTGCGTATCCCCATATGGATCCCACACCGACTTCAAGAAGAAGATGCTGTATAAAAACGGGATCAAAATCATGACTGAAACTGAAATCCATAGTATTTTGCTATGACGAATTGACCGCCATTCGTCGCGTATCATTTTCACAACCTGAAACCTTCCTTCAAATAATTAAACTGTGTGTTGCTCAAGTGAAAACACCGTCGCAAGCGTCCCCTGAATCATCGCCTGCGTGCTGGCCGCCTGACCATCACGATGACCGTTATTGAGCCACTGGACAATACTTGTGACGACCCCACTGACTAAGTACGCCGTCAAATCGGGATGCTGCGACTGGCGAATCATCGCAAAAACCCGATCATCCGCACCCGTCTCGGCGACCGTGACAAAACAGTCATTGATCACTTGTTGAGAACGGGTATTGTCACCCTCATTGTTCGTCACTAATAAATGTCGTAAAACTTGCGTGTGCGCCCCGATAAACGTCGACATAATTGCCGAACCAACCGTATTAGTTCGCTCAGCAGCCAATAGTTCATCTAACGTGTGCATCACCATCTGCCTGAGCAAATCAAATTTATCCGTATAATAACGATAAAAACTACTGCGATGTATAAATGCTTGCTTACAGATCTGCTCAACCGTAATTTGTGAGATTGAACGTTGCTCCAACAATTGGTACATCGCCCGCTGTAAATCCAGCTCCGTACGAATTGAAATTACCATCACCCCGTTTTTTAAATTCTTATATTCGAATAGAAGAATATAGTTACCATAAAAACACCGCTGCATCCCCGTGCAACGATTGCTGGTGTTCATGCAGTTTAGTGCAAGTACGGTTTCAATTCCAAGTCCGCCTTAAGCGTGTGAATCAAATGCTCAACTTGCGTTAGTGGCGCGTCAAACGTCACCCGATAATAGTTACGGGTCCCCTGATGTTCAACTGCGACAAAGTGTCGTTCCTTTAGCGTCTTCAATTGATGCGAAACGGCCGGTTGCGAAATATGCATCCGTTCAGTTAATTCACCAACAGTCATGCCCTGCGCGTGTTGCGAAAGTTCAATCATGATTTGTTGACGCCGTTCATCGGCTAAGACTTCAAAGATCGGAATTGTTTCTCGAAATTCTTGCAGTGCTTCTTCACTACTGACCATGCGATTAGCCTCCTATATTCTTATATTCTAATGTTCGAATGTATCAATGATAAAGCTTTTTGAATCCGTTTGCAACACCTAAATCCACTTTGTCGATAAACGCGACAAATTATTATTTTTGTCGCATTTGACGCAAAAAAAAAAGACGCCTGACCACGCAGTCAGACGTCTCCAAGGGTAATTAGTACTAGCAATCAAAACGATTGATAGCAACGTCCGGTTGGGAGCCGGAGCCGTTGTATGGAAAATCATAGGTGTTTGGGAAGGCCCCATGATCTAAGACATCGCGTTACTTGTTAATAATGACAGAAACATCAGCAAATTAACGGCGGTTAAGTAACTCGAATAACTACAGTATAATCGCTCAGTGAAACTTTGCTAGTCCTACTTTGAACCTTTTGTCGTAAAACAGGACATTTAGATTAAATTGTTGTATGAAAAAACGACGTTTAACAGCCGACCGTGCCCATTATGCTGACCTAGATGACTGTCTTGCCGCTTAATTCAACGCCTTCTTCACATATTTGTAACCATACTTAACCAACTCGCGCTCGACTTGCTTACTAGTGGTCGTCGATTGAGACGAGCGACTCGTACTTGTATTCTGACTACTGCTGACTTTATCAGCCCCAGCAACCTGCATCGTCGAATCCGCTTTCCCACGACCAGTAGCATAGTCGAAGCTAACGCCAGGCTCAACGTTCCAAATATAGACATTGAAATTGACACTGCCATCGGTTGAAACTGCTTGCGACCAGTAACCACGAGGCATCAATTCGTTGCCACGAAAAACCGTCGTCACACGATAAATGACTTTTTTACCTTGTTCTAACGCCGTACGCACCTGATCTTCATAAATCTGCATCGTTTTTTGATTCGAGTAGGCCGTCTGAGTTGCCAAGTTTTTCGGGTTATCTAAGCTACCATCTTCACTAGCGCGATACTGCCCATTAGACGTCAAGTTAAAGGATAACGTGTAAGCAATCAAGTGCCCGCGATTTTGCGGATAGACCCGCTTACCATTAACGGTAATCGGTTGATTATGCCAGCCAGTTGGGCTCCACGTTTGCGCCGTCCGTCCTTCAGACCGTCCTAAATTGGCCTTGCTCAAGTAAGCCGTGTCCGTGGTTGTCCGATTCAATGAATCTAAATTACCGTAATCAATCTTAGAATTTTTCCACTGACTCGCTGCCAGCGTACTCTTACCGCTATTAACTTTGATGGCCGCAGCACTGCCCGATTGATAAGTCATTTTTGCCAGTTGTTTGTAAGTTTGTTGCGTATTACCAGTCGCACTGGTCGTTTGATTACGACTGGATTCAGACTGCTGACTAGTCGTCGAACTCGTCGTATCCGTACCAGACGTTAACAAGCTACAACCACCCAACAGCAAGCTCAAACTCAAGAGACCCGCTATGCCAACGCGTCGCATTAATTTCACCATGATTCTCTTCCACCCCGTCTTTTTTAAGTACGGTTCTATCATACCGTACTTTTACAAGGGGAACAAACGTTTTCTTTTAATCTTTTTGTACTTGCCAGTCGTTCCTTAGAATCCCATACTTGACCGAGTCATAATACTGCCCTTGCCAATAACGAACTTGTGGAATCCAGGCCTCCTGCTTTAATCCCACGGCTTCCGCTAACTGCATCATCCGCATATTCCCCGACCACGTTGTCAATCCAATGTGCGGCAAAGTCGTCTCCTCTTGGAATAAGTGGGTCAACCATTTAGTCAACGCGGTGCGCCCAATATGCTCACCCCAATGCTCCTGATTATAGATAATGATGCCTACCTCTAACCAGCGTTTGAGGGAACCATCCACAAAGTGCCAATTAACACTGCCGACAATCACACCATCCCGTGTGATGACCCAGTTACGCGGTCGAATCAACCAATCACGGGGGCCAATAATTGTCTCAAAGTCTGTTTGAGTCGGTAGTTGGTCATGAAAATACGGTCCATTCCAGCGCGTCCACTCCGCATTTGGATCACTAAAACCTAGTTGCCATAGCATCGTTAATTCTGCGCGCTGAAGCGGTCGAATTGTAATTGTTGCCGTCATTTGATCACGCCCTCTCAATTCATAGGTCTACTATATCGAAAAACCACCCTAACAACAATCACATTCGTGGACATATAAACTTACATTAAACGGCCCCTTTTCCAGCGAACCGAAGCTGGCCGTCCTTGACTTTAGCTCACTTAGGACAACGACAGCTCAAAAAAACCACCATTCTGGCTGAAAGAATGGTGGTCATAAGTCTTAAGCGTGTGTTGCAAGCTGTCGCAACAATTTTAGTATAGCTGCTGAAACGCGTTTCAGGTCAAGCACTAAGTTGGCGCCAGGTTGCTTTGGTCAGTAAGTACCGCATGACGTGGATCACTTCACCTTTATCACTGGTAAACGTGTGCAGTTCTCCAGCCGCTTGCATGCCCATCTTAGCCATCACTCGGCCAGAATTAGGGTTGGCACTCGCATAGTGAGCCTCGATGGTCTCATAGTTCAGCGTTTCAAACCCATAATGCATCAAACAATTGCCGGCTTCCGCAACATAACCGTGCCCCCACGCAGCTGGGCTTAAAGCGTACGTCAATTCACCAGTCGCACCACTACCATGAAACTCATAAAACCCAATCAGTTGATGATCACGGCGACGTTCAATGCCAAAAACAGTGGTCGTGTCTGCCAAAAAGTGCGTCGTAAACAGTTGCTCGAACGCGGCCGGACTCTGAACCCGTCGGTAACGTAAATAAGCGACAACCTGCGGATCAAAAATCATGTCCGCTAACGCATCATGATCCGCCGCTGTCATTGGTCGTAATATCAACCGTTCCGTTTCAAACTGAGTCAAATTGCCATCTCCAAATTATTATTGATTCGTTAATTATAATAATCTACTGGCAAATGTAAATTATTTCGTTCCACTCTCAATGATTTGGCAAAGTCACCTGTGCCAGCATCGCAGTTCCTACCGCTTCAAATCGGGCGCAGTTCTAAATCCAATTCTCGCAAATTTTAACCACAATAAAAGGGCCGGTAACCAACCGTCCCTTTCTCTGATCGACTTGCAAACCCCAAGCTTGCCATTGTGTATGTGCCTCGTCATGGACCCAGCCCATCCCGAGAGGTATAAATGCTTGTCAAACGTTATGATTCAGCTAACTGAGCTACTTATCACTATCAATAATTGCTTATTAACAATGTCCTGACAAAGTAAATCGATCCGGCTCCCAACCTAAATCCGCTGACAAAGCGTATGTATTGCTTCATAACTTTGTCTTTAGTATAGCGAGCCAGCATTGCGTTTAGATAACACGAAGATTACAAAAATGTTACAACTGGTCTAAACCAACTAAAAGTTAGCCTGGTATTGCTTAATCGTCTCTGGCTACGGACACCCAGTTTATCTTTAACGAACAAAGTCGCCCACTATGGTCTTAACAGTCGGCCTTTATTGAACTGAAAGCCGTTGATTGACATGTGCTTGAATAACTTGTCGCCGAGAACCGGTCAAGAAATAAATCGTTATGCCAACAAAAATAATGACGGTAGCACCGATTGTTTGCCATTCGAACGCATCCGGCTTAACCATTGTCTGGCTACCTGATGCCATCATGCTCAAAATATCAATAGCAGCATGGATCACCATCGGCAGCAAGATACTACCTGAGTACAGGTACGTCGAGGCTAAAAACCAGCCTAGTGTCGCTGCAAAAATGATTTGCTCAACCGTGGCTGACAAGGGTTGGCCCGCAAAAACGTTTGTAATATGCCACATTCCAAATAGGCCACCGCTTAGCCACACTGCCAAGTCGAGTTGGTGACGCCGATGCCGAAAAGCTTGTAATAACAAGGTTAAAACGGCAAAACGATACAACCATTCCTCTGCGATTCCCGGTTCTAACCCACTCAAAAACATTTTCCAAGTCGCTGACCGTAGCTGGAAGTCCCAATGTGTGAACGTTGTCGCCCATGAACCACCCGCACTAAAGGCATTCCATAGACTAAAAGCCGTTCCCACCACGATCAGCCCAACCACTAAACTAGTTTGGGCCTGACGATTAAACCGCCACGATGGGCCCGTCAATCCCCATCCCCGCAGTAAGACCCCAACAGCAATCACAAAGCCCAGGGCGCCTAAAATACCAGTATCACTGACCATCTCGAATACTGATGGTGCTTGCAGATTCGGTAAAATCAAAAAAGTCTGCTGCGCACTGACGACACCACTAAAAATAGCCGTAATTAGGACCGCAATCCGGCCAATCACAGATTCGATCGGTTTAGTGACCACCACTGCCACCGGTACGAATGCGACCATTAAATAAGCCATCCCCACAGCAATCAATCCCTGCTCGTCTAACCATGACAGCTGACTTAACCAAGCCACGAGGTTCGCCAGTAAAATCGGCAAGAGTGTGAACTGCAGTACTGTTTGGACATAATAATTAACATGTCGCAAACGCCGCCACTGTGCTTGGTCCTCCTCGGCAGCTGGCCACCAGGCTAACAGTCCCCATATCAGCAACTGCATACCACCAACTGGGAAAAACACACCACCATCAAACGTAAATAGTTGAATAAAGGCCGCGCCAAATAACACGATGAGCTGCCCCATGTACCAGCGTCGTAATAATTGTTCGGTTTCCGGCGTCATAAAAAAATCCCCCAATCTGATATGCATTAATCATACCAGATTGGGGACGCTCACACGTGATTTTGTTTAGATTTATCGGATTCCACGACTAACTAATAAAGATCTTGCACCCGGCCCTGTGTTGCTTCATGGGCCAAGTATTCATCATAAGTCGTATCACCACGATCAACAACGCCTTTCGCACTCACTTCGACAATGTGGTCGGCAATCGTTTGAATAAATTCATGGTCATGAGAAGTAAAGACGATGGCGCCTTTGAAATCAATCAGACTATCATTCAGTGCGGTAATGGATTCCAGGTCCAAATGGTTGGTCGGATCATCTAATAATAAGACGTTAGCCCGACTAAGCATCATCTTTGATAACATTCCCCGTACTTTTTCACCACCAGATAGCACGTTCACTGGTCGTTCAACATCGCTACCAGAGAACAACATTTTACCCAGGAAACCTCGCAAGAAAGTATTGTCACTTTCTTCTTTCGATGCAAACTGGCGTAACCAATCAATAATTGGCAATTCACTACCCGCGTATTCTTCATTAATATCTTTAGGCAAATAAGTCCGCGAAGTCGTTTGTCCCCAGGTCACCGTGCCACTATCTGGTGCCATCGACCCAGCAATAATTTGCATCAGTGTTGTCGTTGCCAAATCGTTGCGGCTGATCAACGCCGTTTTTTCATTGGGACGGAGCGTGAAGCTAATGTTATCAAGAATCTTAACGCCTTCAATCGACTTGGAGACATTCTCGACCTTCACAAGGTCATTACCGATTTCACGGTCTGGCGTGAACTTAATGAACGGATATTTACGTGATGATGGTTTGATATCATCCAACGTAATTTTCTCCAATTGTTTCTTCCGTGAGGTGGCTTGCTTAGATTTCGAAGCATTGGCACTGAATCGCGCCACGAATTCTTGCAACTCTTTAATTTGGTCAGCTTTCTTGGCATTGGCATTCGCTTGCAACTTGGCCGCTAACTGGCTAGATTCCATCCAAAAATCATAATTCCCAACAAATAGTGTGATCTTGCCAAAGTCGACATCACACATGTGGGTACAAACTTGATTTAGAAAATGCCGGTCATGAGAAACGACAATGACTGTCTTTTCGTAACCAGCCAAAAAGTCTTCCAACCAGCTAATTGATTGGACGTCCAACCCGTTCGTCGGTTCATCCAGTAATAGCACGTCGGGGCTTCCAAACAGCGCTTGACCTAATAAGACTTTCACCTTTTGCGGTTCAGTTAACTCGCTCATCTTCAAGTGTTGCATCGATTCATCGATACCAAGGTTTTGTAACAACTGGTCCGCTTCCGACTCCGCGTTCCAGCCATCCATTTCGGCAAATTCGCCTTCTAATTCAGCGGCCCGAATCCCATCTTCATCGCTAAAATCAGGCTTGGCATACAACGCATCTTTTTCAGTCATGATTTCGTATAACTTTTCGTGACCCCGAATAACAGTTGCTAACACTTCTTCATCTTCGAAAGCAAAGTGATTTTGATTCAAGCTAGACATCCGCTCGTTAGGCCCCATCGAGACCGTCCCAGTAGTCGGTTGTAATTTACCTTCCAAGATTTTTAAGAACGTCGACTTACCAGCACCATTGGCACCAATAACGCCGTAGCAGTTTCCCGGCGTGAATTTTAAATTGACATCTTCATAAAGCTTACGTGTTGAAAACTGCATACTAACATTATTTACGGTGAGCATTCCATTACCTCTTCTTTTTTAAAGTGAAATTGTCCGATAGAAAAGAGGTCGGAATTAAACAAACCTTCCAGACCTCTGTGTCGTTAATTATATAACTTTAATTTTAGCATGCTTTCAGCTCGTTTGGCAATCAAAACCATACGTGATTTTCTGAAAGTATCTTATCATTTTCATAAACAAACTAAATTAACCCCACCCGTAAACACCAGTTTTAACCGTGTCTAGTGAACAGGCTTGCGCGACCAAAGCCCCGCCTGACGATCATCACGCACACCAAGTAACCCAAGTTAACAAAATACTGGTCTCACAAAAGTTAACTCAAAATATGTTGTTCAATATAATCCAATACACCATCGTCCACATTGGTACCTGTCACCGCTGTCGCATTGGCTTGGACATTTTCAGGCGCGTTTTGCATTGCAACCGCATGGGTCGCATAGTGAAACATCTCAAGATCATTGGTGCCGTCGCCAAAAACTAACATCTCATCCGGCAGAATACCCAACTGTTCACCAAGCTGTTTGAGGGCGCGGCCTTTGTGCATTCCCGGCTGAATCAAGTCCATACTGCCCTGACCACCTGAAGCGGGTACGGCAATGCCAGCGAGCTTAGGGGTAAGTTCATATACTAACTGCTCTGTCATTGCCGCGGGACAAATAACGTCGAACTTCACAACCGGATCAGTAACTGTGGTTAAATCCGCACATGTCTCTAATTGGTAATAGTAGTCACGCATATTAGCTACAAACTGCGGGTTCGCGTGCGCCAACACATGGACCGTTTGGGTGCCACACAATGCCACTTGTAATTCAGGATACGGTGCCAGGGCCGCTAACACTTGCTGAGTTGCTTGGGGACTGAACGTCGCAGCTTTGAGTCCCGCTTCTCGTTGCCACAGTTCCGCGCCGTTACCACCAATCAACCACATTTCAGGGTAAGCACTAAAGGTCGTGGCTAGTTCCGCCGCTTGGTGACCACTGGCAATCACAAACTGAATACCGCGCTGCTGTAGCGCCGCATAGTCGTTGGCAAACCGCTCCTGGTCATAATCACCATGATCATTTAAAAACGTTCCATCCATATCCGTTGCTATTAATTTAATCGTCATTACTAATCATCCATTTCATGTAAGCCTTTTCTACCCCTTAGCCTACCGATTATGCCCGCAAAGTACAAGTCTTTTCTGATACTTTGTTAGAAGGCACCACCACCGGAGCCACCACCAAAGCCACCAGAACTACCGCCGGAGAAGCCGCCTGAACCACCCGACGCCGAACTAGCGCTTCCAGAGGCATCTAAGGCGCCACTAAAACTATCGTTGATTGCACCGGACAAATCGAAGTCCAGCCCACCATTCGCATAGAAGAGTGGGTAATACACGAGCATCCCCGTAGCCAATGCTTCCGTACCAAAATCAATCGCCAATTGCTTAGTCACTTGATTGGCTAGTCCAAAAGCCGCGGCGTATGGCAAGATTTGTTCCCACAAAATCAAATCACCGACTTGGGCCGTATTAAAGTGCCCAATATCCTTAAGCATGCGGCGTAGTCCATTGATTTGATTACGTAATTCCAAGCCTGCGTCAGTATTGATGGCAATCCGCCGCCTTTGAATTATCCAGCCGATCCAGAAAGCCACCGCGGCCACTACCGCTGGAATCACCATCAGGGTCACGACCTTCGGACTAACTAATAACCCAGCACCCGTGGCAATCATCCCCATAACACTCACGACAACTGCTGCCATCAGCCATTGATTACGAAGCCGATAATTAGTTTCGTCTTGATAGACCGCCACGTCTTGGTCTACTTCGGTCTGCCAGCGGCTAAACCATTTGCCCAACCGACCAGCTTTATCACGCTTCCCATATTTTTTGAGATCCGTTAACATGAACTGCCCGTCAACCGCGATTTTATCAAAACAGTGAGCCAAAAATGAGTTAGTCACTGGTTTCAATTGCGTTAACCGCACATCCGGTTTTCGGTGACCCGCAACCGTTTCAATCGTTATTTCGTGATTAGCTGCTGCTCGCAAAATCTCAGCCGTTAAGGCATCCGTATTCGGCGACCGCTGTGCCCACAATGACTCAGCAACTGCTGGTGTTACTGGTGGCACGTCAAATGAATGATTGATGGGAATCGGCTGCTGATGTGGCTTAGCCGGATGACGAGCCAACCACCAAAGATAGCCAATCATGACCAATAACCAACCAGCCACCGCGGCACCAAAGATAACGCGACGCAGTAACTGATTACGTCGCCGTTTTTCATTAGCTTCCTGTGCCAACTTAGCTTCTTGTTTTTGGACCGTCGCTTTTCGCTTGGCAGTATTCGTCCGCGTATTCGTCGCCGTGACCGTGGTTGGAAATAGTAGGTGACTTTCAACGAATTGGTTCGCGGGATTATGTCCCAACGTCATCGTCACCCGGCCTGCCGCGCGCTCAACTTTTGTCTGACCACTCAACGGTCCGTGCGTCCAGGCTTGTAACGCGCTCACATTCTTGGCAGGTAACTGAATCACGATTTTGACATTATTCAGTGGTACATCCCAGCCACTACCAATCACTTTCCAATTCAGTTCGGCCGTGTCTGCATAGTTCGTTACGACCCCTTTAAGCCGATACCGATAGACAACCCGTAACTTATCATCTTCTTGAACTTGCCGGTAGAGCTTGACACGCATCCGGTCAGCATTTTGGGTCAACTGATACGTGTTGTTGGCCCCCGTTTCACTTGGCGCCGCCGTCACCGTGGTCCCACCATTCAGTTGCGTCGTGACCCCTTCCAACTGGGCCCCCCTGAATACCTTTCAAATCTTGAACATTAAATACCCCGTGATAATCATCATCAAATTGATAAGTCATCGCTTGCGTTACATTCGCACTACCATCACGTTGAATGGCTACATTGACTTGATATTGGTCAATATCATAATCCGCAGCCGCGCGCATTGCTAAGCTAAACCACCAACAAAATCCTGCCAATAGTCCGAGCACGCTCAGCCAACTTAATCGTCGCTTCTTCGACATCTCACCATCGCCCCCTCCAATAATCGTTAGCCCTAGTTTATCATACTCCCCCGGTCGTGGGGCGCGAGATACTGCCACCGCTTTCTTAGGCAAAGCCGTCCTTTTGTTGTAGCATATAAAGTGACACGAAAGGGGTTTTAGTCATGCCACAAACCACGTTACCGACTCACATTCAAGTGCGAGGCGCACACGTCAATAATTTAAAAAATATCGATATCGACATTCCACTCAACGAATTTGTTGCGATTACTGGTCGCAGTGGGTCCGGTAAGTCATCACTCGCAATGGGCGTCCTGTACGCTGAGGGGGCCCGCCGCTACTTAAACGCCCTGTCAACCTTTACCCGCCGCCGAATCAATCAGGTCGGCAAAGCCAGTGTTGATTCAGTACAATACTTACCATCTGCATTAGCGCTACGCCAACGCCCCCAGGTTCCCGGCGTCCGTTCAACCGTCGGCACCATGTCTGAAAGCTTAAATATCTTAAGGCTAGCCTTCTCACGACTCAGCTCAGCAGTTTGCCCCAATGGTCACCGCATGCCACCAACGCTCGATGTGGCTGAAAATGATGGTTACGTCACCTGTCCGACTTGTGGCGCCAAATTCAGAGCGCCCGGCGCCGAAGATTTCGCCTTCAATTCAGGTGGGGCCTGTCCGACTTGCGGTGGCCTAGGCCAAGTTCGCCAAATTGACCCGGCACTCATTATTGCTGATGAAAATCAAACTATCGAAGAAGGGGCCGTTGCTTCTTGGCACCTGCCTGGACGTAACTTTATGCCGATCGTTGCACGCGAAATTGGGATTCCCATCGATATTCCGTATAAAGACCTTAGTGAAGCCGATAAAACACGCGTATTGCATGGTCCTAAGCAAACCGTTGCCATCAACATTCCAAGCGCTAAAGGTAAAATCTTTCACATGGACAACGCTGTCTACGAGAACGCCTTTGCCGCCGTTGAAGATAGTATGGCGACGACCAAAAATGAACGGGCAATTAATCGGCTGAATCGCTTTTACAAGTTTGATACTTGCCCAGATTGTCACGGATCACGCTTCAATCCTCAGTTGTTTAACTACGAATTAAATGGTCAAAACATTGCGACGGTTAGTGATATGACTGTCGCCGCCTTGCATGATTTTGCGACCACGATTGTCCCGTGGCTACCTACTAAGATGCATCATCTTGGACAATCCCTTGTTGATGAATTGCTACTCAGCCTGCAACCCATGGAAGAACTTGGACTCGACTACCTCACACTCAGTCGTCCCGGTGCGACCCTGTCAACTGGTGAATTACAACGCATTCAGCTCGGACGCACTCTGCGTAGCGCCACGACTGGCGTGTTATATGTCCTTGATGAACCTTCCGTTGGACTTCATCCAGCTAACGTGGCGGGCCTAATCAAAGCTTTCCGCGGGCTAGTCGCCCAAGGAAATTCCGTCGTGGTGGTTGACCACGACACTAGTATTATCAGTGCAGCTGATGATGTTATTGAGATTGGTCCGGGGGCTGGTAAGCACGGCGGTACCGTTGTCGGACAAGGCACTGTCGCAGCCATCAAGCGGGACAAAAAGTCCTTAATTGCGCCATTTCTCACCGGTACTGCCACTCTGCGTGAACGCCCCGTATTAACCGACGATGCGCTCTGGAAAAAGGGGGCCCTTGCTATTGAGGTGGCTCATCACTTTAACATCCAAGACATTACGGCGCGCATTCCCAAAAACCGTTTCACGACCGTCACGGGTATGAGCGGCGCTGGTAAAACGACTCTGGTACTAGATAGTTTGATTCCAGCACTGATTGCCACAGCTAAAAAGCGACCACTTCCAACCCACGTTAAGGCCTTTGACAATGGTCACATTCGGCACGTTGTTACCGTCGACTCAGTGCCCGTTGGTAAGAATGTACGGTCAACGGTCGCCACTTATACCAACATTCTCGACCATCTACGCCAATTATTCGCCGCTACCCCAGCAGCACAAGCAAACAGTTGGACCGCTAGCCAATTTTCATATAACGTCGCTGCGGGTGCTTGCCCAACTTGTGGTGGTACGGGCCAAATCTCTTTAGATGTGCAATACTTGCCAGACATTACCGAAGTCTGCCCCCAATGCCACGGCAAGCGCTACAATAAACAGACGCTGACTGTCAAATGGCATGGCTATTCGATTGCGGATATTTTAGATCTTGCGGTTGACGAGGCCCTACCAATTTTCAAAGTGCAATCCGCCATCGCTAATACACTCCAGATCCTGCATGATATGGGACTAGGCTACTTACTATTAGGTGAAAGTACGCCGGCACTCTCGGGTGGCGAAGCTCAGCGCCTGAAGCTCACCTCCCGCATTGGCAAACGCCAAACGGGAACGCTCTTTGTCTTCGATGAGCCTTCAGTCGGTTTGCACCCGCTCGACATTCAGCAACTCGTCAAAGTCTTTGACCAACTGATTCAGCAAGGGGCAACCGTCATTGCCATCGAACACGATCTCGACGTAATCGCCAACGCTGATTACGTTATCGATATGGGACCCGCGGGCGGTATCAACGGTGGTAACATTGTCGCCACCGGTACCCCATTGGCCGTTAGTCAAAATCCAACTAGTGTAACAGGGCAATATTTGAAGACGCATTTGGCCCTATTCCACGTTTAACCAATGAACTGCTGACCGACCTCATTCATCACAGCAGTCTGATCGAATATTTAATCAAAAAGCGTGTCCAACCCCCAGCTAGTCAACTTGCTAGGGGTTAGACACGCTTTTGTTATGCTGAGATGGTGCCAATGAAGCGGACGAAACTAACGTCCTTTTCCTTAATGTACCATTTCAGTTAGTCAGCCGTCCCAAGATGTCTTTTTGAGCACTGCATTTCACTAAATCCATTCGTAAGTCATCACAAAGCTGATAGCCACATCCTAACGCCAAATTGAAATATCAATAACAAAAGATTAACAATTAATCACTGCCGGTGCGCCATCACTGCCCAGATCAACGCCAGCGCACTCACACCAATCATCACCGAACACGCCGCCGTCGCACCAACTAAGTTATATAATAAAACGATGCCGACGCTACCAACGGGTGCCGCCAACGTCACAATCGAACTGATGGTACCAAAGACCGTCCCTGTTAAGTGCGGGTCAATTTGTGGCATCATGATGGCGAACATCTTCGGGTCCAGTTTGCCACTCATGAAGCCCACTGCAAACATGCCCCCAAGAATCAAGATTAGTTGTGGAACGACTAGTAAAGTCACATAGGTCAGCATCGGCGCTAGAATCGCTGCCAGTAACAATTGAAACAACGAGAGCCGATCAAACCAAGTATTTTTAGTAATGCCACCCAATACGCTCCCGGTAACAAAGACCACGTTGACCATTAAAATTGCGACCGAATAGCTCACGGGCATGCGGGACGCCAAGTCAATAAACATTAAGTTCAAAATCGCATCAATACTCATCGTTGCGACGTTTAAAATCATCAGAATACCCAGATAACTGACTGCGCCCATTCTAGTCGTCGTCAGCATCACTCGCTGAATCACGGGCCAGGCCTCAATATGTCGTGGTCGTACAGCAACTTTGGGAGTCGACTGAATCGCTGAACGTCCGGCCAACAAGCAGCTAGCGGCTCCAATAAAAGTCATCGCATTCACTATTCCAGCTAACGCATAATCATGCCACTGGGCGATAATCAAGACCCCTAGTGTTTGACCCAGTGGCTCAACAAGTGTACTTACGCTCGCATTAAGCCCCATCACTTGTTGGCGATCGTCAGGCCCAATCCGGTCTTGAATAACAATTGTCAAAATACTGCCACCATATCGTCCTAGTAGATCCGAAATAAAATTAATCGCAACGACCACGTAGAAAACAACCACCGTTTGCTGAGTAATCACTTGGGCCAAGACGAGATATAACCCCGCTTGAACGACCTTAGTACCAATCAGCCAGTTAGTTTTTCGGCGCGTCTGATCAGCGAGTCGCCCCGTTAATCCCCCGAAAACGTACGGCACAACTGTCACCACCGAAACGATGGCAACAAACCAATGTGGATTTGGAAAATTCTTTGCGTACGTGAGTAAAATGATATTGAACAAACTCACCCCCAGCGTCGTAAAAAAATTTGCACTAGCAATCGTTTGGAGGGTCCGATTTTTTAATAAAGTCAGCATTAACCCATCTCCCATTAAGATAATGGACTTAGCTTACTCGTCATTACCGTGGTACAATCAGCAAGTAGGTTGCATATATGCCACATTAAGGAGTGCTAGATGACAAACATCGGAGAAACTATTCATCAGATTCGATTAAGTAAGGGCTTAACTCAACAAGAAGTGTATAGCGGTATTATCTCGCGCTCATTCGCCTCACGCTTTGAGAGTGGTGCCAACGATATTGGCGCCAGTAAACTCTTTGCAATTCTGGATAACTTAGCAATTTCAGCCGACGAGTTACGATTCATACACCAAAACTACCAGCCATCAGCATATGACCAGGCCCTTTGGACAATTCGTCACGCTTATGAAACGCTAAATTTTCCCGCCCTAGCCACTTGGATTCGCGAACATCGACACAGCCCCCACGCCTACGAACAACTCATCGCCAGTTATGCCAGCATCTTGATGCTATCCTATGACCATCGTTCAATCGGCATAACAACCACGACCCAGCCCGCTTTTGATCACCTGCGCCAAGCCAAGACTTGGACCCTGCAGGAACTAAAATTAGTGCCCGTTCTAATTCCAATTATTGCATCCATCGACGGCTTGGCCGCGCTAACACCACTGACAACCCGTATGGCCGCCAATTGTGCCAGTTATCAAACGGCTTGGGGCGATCCCTTTCACGTCAGCAACGACTTACTCGATTTTTATGGATCACTATTTCAAACTAAATTGAACTTTCATGATTTTCAATCCGCTCAAAATCTGAAAACCAAGTTCACTGCCATCGACAGTCACCAGTTAAACTGGGATGGGCGGTTGAGCCAACAATTCTGGCTTGGCATCTGGAATCTCTACTTTGGCGACTGGCAAATTGGCAACCAATTGCTTGATGAAGTCAGCGTCTTAGAAACACATCATCACCCCCGGATTGATAATACGTTATTTGCAATTCGTAACGTTCGCACTAAGCAAGCCCAGACTTATCGCCAATCGCATCAGTCTCACAAGCATCTTTAACACCGAAAGCCTGTTCTAGCCTGGCAATAAATTATGCCAGACTGGAACAGGCTTTTTCTTAATCACACATACTGATTAACTGGCCTAAGGCTTACTGAATAATACAGTCTCACTTGCGCCAGTCCCAAAGACCAACAATCTGCAAGGCCCACTGAGAAACTGCCATTTGATATAGCCCTGTCTGGTTCTTCAGGGTTACTCAACCTTGAAGATGCTCGTTCAGTTAGCGCTAAGTTACTTAGTTTACAAATCGTAAGAGTTGAGCCGTAAGTGTACACACAGACCCCATCAAAAACTGGTGACACCTGGGCACATGTATGATTTTTAGTATGTATTGATACTGGTGAGCAGGCGTCTTCATTAAAATTAGATTTGAAAATAATTAGTTTTTGGCGTATCGTCTATGTCAACCAAATAATTAAGGAGGCGTTTTAATGAAAAACGTGACACGAATTTTAACGCTTAGTAATGGGTATCATCTTTGGAGCCACACTAGTAACTTAGGCGGTCGCACAAAATTGCTCTGCCTTCACGGTGGCCCTGGAGATACTCATGAAGTTTTTGAACGTTTTGGTCCTGAATTAGCCGACCTCGACATTGAGGTGACGATGTATGACCAACTCGGTTCGTGGTACTCCGACACCCCTAACTGGGACGACGATGCTATCCGACAACAGTATCTCACCGAAGATTATTACCTGAGCGAGGTTGATGAGGTTCGCCAACAATTAGGGTATAAACACTGCTATCTCGCAGGTCACTCCTGGGGTGGCATGCTCGCAATGACATACGCAGCAGATCATCAAGACCAACTTGACGGGCTAATCATCATTAGCATGATCGACAATATTGCCGATTACTTAAAGCGGATGCACGCAATTCGCACCGCGGAGTTTTCACCAGCTGAAAATGCCTTTATGCTCGCAATTGAAAAACGTCAACAATGGAATAACCCCCACTATCGCCAATTAATAACACACCTCTACCACCAATATATCAATCGTTGTCACCCCAGTATGATGCAACATCAACTCGATATTCAAGCCAAGCCCGTTTACAACCATTTTCAAGGCGACAACGAGTTTGTCGTTTATGGGGTACTTGATGACTGGGACTTCTCGGATACACTTGCAACAATCCAAGTACCGACACTGTTAATGTTTGCTGATCACGAAACCATGCCACTAGCAACGGCTGAACGAATGCAACAGCGCATGCCGAACGCAAAGTTAGTCGTAACACCGGACAGTGGGCATAATCATATGGTCGATAATCCAGCCGTATTCTTTACTTATCTACGAAACTATTTTTCTGATCAATTGGGCCGCTAACAAAGCACCGTTGTCAGTTGCGACAAACGACGCCTCACTAATTGTCAACGCCAGCAACCACAGTGCCACTTTATGGAAACATCTACGCTCACTCGTTTACCATCTCAATGCCCTGACTTTATGCCATACTGAGGAGAAATTGCCTATGGATTTAAAACACACCCCTAGTTCATCTAATACTAACCTTGACGAATTTGGCTATCAACAAGAATTAAAACGAACACTATCTGTTAAAGATTTGGTTATTTACGGCCTAATCTTTATGGTGCCAATCGCACCAATGGGGATTTATGGCGCTGTTATTTCGGTTTCACAAGGTATGATTGCGTTGACCTATGCCATTGGGATGCTGGCGATGTTCTTTACCGCTCTCAGCTACGGACAAATGTCACAGGCCTTTCCCGTGGCTGGATCAGTTTATGCCTATGCAAAACTTGGCATCAATAAATCAATTGGTTTTCTGTCTGGTTGGATGATTATTTTAGATTATATCTTTGTCCCCGCATTACTCTACATCATCGCTGCCAATTCATTAAAATCCCTCCTACCAACCATTCCAACTTGGCTATGGCTGGTTGGTTTTATTGCAATCAATACCCTTATTAATGTTGGAGGCATTGCCTTCACTGCTATTGCAAATCGAATTTTTCTCATTGGTGAATTAATTGTACTTGCTTTTTTCATTATCCTCGGGAGCTATGGCTTAATGCGGGGAATTGGAAATGGTTTCACACTAAAACCATTTTATGACGCAAGTCACTTTAATCTTAATTTTGTCATGACAGCCACTTCAGTAGCAGTTCTCAGCTTTTTAGGTTTCGACGGCATTAGTACCCTAGCGGAAGAAACCACTGGTGGTAATCAGGCTGTGGGAAAAGGTATCCTATGGTCGCTATTAATTGTAGGCGCATTATTCATCATTCAGACTTACTTAGCTGCTCTAATCGTTCCTAACTGGCATTCTTTTAACGATCTAAATACTGCATTTTACGTCGTCGCCGGCAAGGTCGGTGGCCCATTCCTAACTGATTTAACCACTATTGCCACCATTCTCTCTTGGGGATTTGCCAATGCATTAGCTGCCCAAGCTGCAATTTCACGAATCCTATTCGGAATGGCCCGTGACCACAATTTGCCACACGTTCTTGCCCGTGTACATCCCCGATTCAAGACCCCATATATGAGTACTTTACTAGTAGCTATTATTTCACTGCTTGTCGGGTTAACTTTTATGAATGACAGTGGGACACTCTCTGAAATCGTCAATTGTGGTGCCCTGACCGCTTTTCTAGTGATTCATATTGCCGTTATTAACCACTTCTTTATCAAGCAACATTCCCATGACTATTGGCATCATCTCATTGTACCAATTATCGGTTTTATCATTATTGGCTTCGTTATGATTAATTTAAACGTATTAGCAAAAGAAATTGGCGGAATTTGGTTACTTATTGGTATTGGCTACTATCTCATCTTGCGTGTATTACAGCGGAATACGGAAATGAATTTATAACTCATGATGGTCTGAGCTTGAGCAACGTAAAAAGAACTTCTCCAAATTAGAAGAAGTTCTTTTTACATGATATAAAACAACCCCTGGCTTAAACCGACTTTGTCTGGTTCAAATGCGGTAGAGCCAAGAAAATCACTAATCCAACAACAAATAAAATACTTAAAGAAGCAGCACCAATCGTTGACTTCCCCGTCATTTGGGTCACGATTCCAACTAGGACGGGGCCCATCACGGCTGAGAACTTACCGAGAATATTGTAAAAGCCGAAAAACTCACTCCCACTAGTCTTAGGAATCAAACGACCGAAGTACGAACGACTGAGCGCTTGAATCCCACCCTGACTGGTTCCAACTAGTATGGCTAAAATCCAAAAATCCGTCGTACTATTCAACCGCAACGCGTACAAGCAGATACCTAAATAAATAATAATGCCAAGCAAGATGCCCGTCCGGGTCGACGTTTTATTCGCTAACCACCCGTAAAGCAGTGAAAACGGAAACGCGACTAGCTGAACAACCAGCAAGACGATCATCAACGTGGTCGTCGTAATTCCCATATCCATCCCAATCGAAGTTGCCATTGTAAAGATCGTGTCGACTCCATCAATGTAGAAGAAGTACGCCACCAAGAACCACGCCGCAGCGCGATAATTCCGGATGTGTTTCAAAGTCGACCATACCCGTTGAAAACTTGAACGCACCGGATGTGCACTGGGTGCTAACGCGTACTTTTGGTGAACGTTTTTCAACAAAGGAATGTAAAAGATAATCCACCACGCAGCGGCTAAGACAAAACTCCACCGCGCGACCCCATAGCTTGATAATTGACCAAAACCACTGGTTAATTGTAAGACCAAGAATAAGATAAACGCCAAGACACCACCGAGATAGCCAAACCCATAACCATATGACGATAATCGATCCATCTGATCGTTTGGCGCCACGTCAGTCAGAAAACTGTCATAAAACAGATTACCACCGGAATAACCGATAATTGATAAAATATAAATACCTAATAGCCACTTCCAGGCACTAGTCGGGGCAACACTCAGCCCTAGCGTCATCACCATTCCAAGTATCGAAAAGATGTTGAGCATTCGTTTCTTGGCATGGGGATAGTCTGCTAGTGCACCTAGGACGGGCGCCAAAATCGAAACTAGTAAGGTCCCAATACTATTGGCATAACCCCAGTAAGCCGTTGCATTAGCCGGTGTCACACCGCTACTTTGGGCAACTGCCTTAAAGTAAACGGGTAGCACCGCCGTTGTGACAATAATGCCATAGCCCGAGTTGGCCCAATCGTAAAAGATCCAACCCCACTGCTGTTTATTAAATTTCATTAAGTTACTTCGCGGGAACCTCTGATCGCAATCGGAGGCGGAACGAGCACTAACCACAATATTAGTGGTGCTGATGTCCGCCCGCTTTTCCTCTCTCTCTCTTTTTTGTCTGGTCTTTAAAAACACCATCGAGGCAATGTCCCGGCATGGGGCCATCGAAATTCAATCCGAGTAACCGCGCAAATGTCGGCGCTTCATCGACTAAGTTAGCCGTTTCAATCGTCCCACCAGCTTTAACTGCTGGTCCATTGAATAACAGGGTCGTTTGATAGTCAGGCTTAGTCGGGTCATATCCATGAACCCCGTGGTAACGGTCTGGTTGTCCGAGTGTCGCTGGATGGACGGGTTCAACCACAGTTGGTCGTCGACTTTCATCAGTAAAATAATAGCCTTCCTGGGCTTCAACCATCAATGCACAAGCGGGGTCGGCACCACGACGTGCAGCTGCCTCCCCAGTAATGATGGTCTCAACACCTTCCACCTGACTAACCAGGGCCTTCAATTCATCTAACTGGTCAAATTCCGGTCGCGTATAAATGTACGTTGAGCCGTCCGCCGTCTTCGCCATCACGGACCAGTCATCTTCAAACGTCTGATCTTGACGTGCGGTCAACCAGCCCTGCTGAGCGAATAACGTATTTAAATGAATCATGTGATCCACATTGATTTGATAGTGATCACCTAAAATAACAAAGTTGGTATCCGCAAACGTGCCCGCAGCTTTAGTCGCGTCAATCAACTGGCCCACGTGCCGGTCTAGCCGGTGTAAAGCTGCCATGGCCTCACTGGATCGCACACCATAGCGATGGCGCATACTATCCATGTCGACTAAGTGAATCATCGTTAGGTTCGGCTTCTTATTCGTTAACGTATCGACTGCACAAGCCGTGATGAATTCATCTAGTTGGGGCTGCTTAATCCCATTACGAAGATGCCCATACTTATGATTCATCGCGAGTAAGAAGAGCGGTGAACTCGCCTTCAACGAGACGAGAACTTGGTTCGTCCAAATGCGGTTAGGAAAGATTTCGGCAAGGTTATATGTAATCTTGCTGCCAGCCGTCACTGGCCATAAAAAAGCCGCCGTTGTTAGCTTCTTTTGCCGTGCCAAATCATATAGTGTTGGTACTTGAACGTCCTTTTGATACCAATACCAATCTGGTGAACGGCGTGTCGGTTGTAACTTAGTATTATTAACGATTCCATGCACGCTGGGATACTGTCCCGTAATAATCGTGGTATGTGACGGATATGTCAGTGTTGGATAAATGCCTGTCACCGACTTGACCCAAGTACCACCGGTCATCAATCCACTCAGAACGGGTAATTCTGCTTGATGTTCGCGTAAATCACGAAATCCTAACGCATCTAAGGAAATAATGACCAAGTGTTGATTTGTTGCCATCTCAATCGCTCCTTCTTACTTAATAAGCTTATTCGTATTATTATACCGCAGAAAATTAATTGGTGTCAGGATCGTTGACAAAAAACGGGCGATCAGTGAAGCACGACTGATCGCCCAGATTTATTTTCAATAATTACCAGCTAACAATCCCTGTTCTTGTAACCACCGCAATGCTAATTGTGGCCATATTGCAGCCTGGTCATTCAAATACTTGTCCTTGCCAGGTTTTTGCGTCACATGATTGGCTAACGCTAACCCATGAATCCCACTACCAAATAAATGATACGCAGTTGCGACCTGATGTTGTAGCATGGCCTGCACATATTTTAACGAATTGATTGGCGGGACCGACTCATCCGTCGCCGTTTGCCAGACAAAAGCGGGTTTACTAGCTGGTGTGACTAGGCGCTGGGCTGCCCACAACCGGGCATCCGTGGTAATCTGATTACGCGCCGCCGAAGTCGTGGGAAACCCCGCTGTCAAATCAATGACTGGATAGCCTAAAATAATGGCAGCATGCTGGCCTTGATAATGATCCAAATGATACCGTGTGCGCAATTCTGGTTGGGTCGCAACACCATTATAAGTCGCAACCACGTGGCCGCCAGCCGAAAACCCGGCAAGAATAATCCGCTGACAATCAACATGGTGCGCGGACGCCTGGGTCGTAATCCAATCAATTGTTGCACCTAATTGCTGCAACGCCCAAGGATAGACGGACTGATCTCCCACAATTAATTGGTAATTCAAGACCACCGTATGCATTCCGGCGGCCATCATCCGGGTTGCAATTGGCGCTTCTTCCCGCCCAGAATGATAAGTAAAGCCACCTCCCGGGCAGATAATCATGATTGGATAATCAACAGCTGTTTCAAAATCACTAATTTGGTCTAACCAATACGCCGTGATCTGAAATGGGTGTGCCGCAGTATTTAATGTGCGCTGTTCAACTTGCATATGTTCCCCCTCCTACTCCCGTATTACCGACTTGATTTCGCTTTCATTATAGTAGGTCACATGATTGCTTGTCAATTTTTATTCGAATAAATATCGATATTTATTCGCTTGTTTACTCGCTAATGACTATTATTTGCTATAATTAAATTAATTATATGATGAGCGGGGGTATTAAAATGGGGAAACAAACATTCAGCGACATCTATCACGTTTTAAAGGACCGCATTCTCACGGGACACTACAGCGTTAAGATGCGATTACCCATTGAAGACGAATTAATTACAGAATTTGATAGCAGTCGCTATGCTGTTCGTAAGGCAATCGCACAACTAGCCAAAGACGGCCTAGTTTACAGCGTTAAGGGGCGCGGGGTGGTCTTATTGGAGCACACGCCACAAACCCAGCAATTCAATCTGGCTTTAAATAATCTCAACGGTCTGCAGAGCCTCAACGCGGAGCGCCACCTCGATTATCAGACCGAGGTCGTGGCCTTTCAGCAACGAATCGTTGACCAGCCGCTTAGCACACATACCGCTTTTGAAGTGGGTATTCCAGTGTATGCTATTCAACGGGTTCGGATCGTAGACGGTATTCGGGCAGTGCTGGACATTAACTATTTTAACGCCCAGCGCACTCCCACTCTGACTAAGACCATTGCCCAACACTCAATTTATCAACACTTCAAAAAAAATGGTCTGAAAATTGCTGTCGTTAAAAGAATGCTACGAGTCGAATCCGCCAACGAACTCGACAAAGCTCAGCTAGCGCTCGGTGATAATAATTGCGTCGGTAATATGATTAGCATCGCATTTAACGATGAAGGACGCCAGGTTGAATACACTGAATCCCACTTTATTCCGAACGAATTTAACTTCAATGAATTAATTCGTAATTAAACCTTACCAACATTACTTAGCTGAATGGTCATCCGGACCATCCAGCTTTTTATTATGGTTACTTACTTTAGACCAATTCAGTCGGTCAATTAAATTTATCTGTGAATAGGTTTCAACATAAATTAAAAATATATTCGAATAAAAGTTGACTAATGTGCTGAATTATTTATAATAAATATCATAAATGCTAATGGGGGTTAGCATTTATACCACGTTTCACTAGTGGCGCATTTGGGGTCAAGAGATTAGGTCGGTCATGGAGTAGAGAGAATTGAGCGTCACTAGACCAATTTGGTTTAGTGACTTTTTTATGCAAAAAAACTGTTGATTCGCAAGATTAAACTTGCCGAATCAACAGTTGCTTCAAAATACAATTTTAAGCTTAATACTGACGCTTCCGCCGGCTAACCGCTGCAGCACCTAATACTAATGTACTTGCTAATGCGATTCCCGCTAAACTAATCATCTGACTTGGCGCTTCATCAGTCTGTGGTAATGCTTGCCCCTTAGCCACTGCCAACGCGCTAGCCACCTTAGTTCGTAGAGCTTGTAATTGCGCTACTAACGCCGTATTATGATGCGCTTTAGCTTGTGCGATTGCCCGGTCAATCAAGTTGATCAGTGTTTCCTCATCCTTAATCTGATCGCCAACCACTGCTTCTTTTTGAACTTCCTCAAACGCCGTTTCCAATTCAGTCGCAGTTTCGTCCGTGACCCAGTCAGCTGTAATTTCATTGTCGACTTCTTCTTCGATTTGGTCGACAACTTCGTCTGGCGTCACACCAGCTTCGATTTCATCCTCAATATCGTCTTCAAATTCTTCTTCTGCGTCTTCAGCTTCTTCTTCGTCCTCAATCTCGTCAAAGTCAGGCATTTCAACATCGATGCTTGGATGAACTGGTTTGTCGTACTCTTCTTCTTCTTCTCCATTATCTGGCATTTCGATATCAATACTTGGATGTACCGGTTTGTCGTATTCTGGTTCTTCTTCTTCGCCATCGTCTGGCATCTCGATATCGATACTTGGATGTACCGGTTTGTCGTATTCTGGTTCTTCCCCCTCGCCGTCATCTGGCATTTCAATGTCGATACTTGGATGTACCGGTTTGTCGTATTCTGGCTCTTCGCCCTCGCCACCATCTGGTAATTCGGCATCAATACTTGGATGTACCGGTTTCTCATAGTCCGGAACTGGTTCTGGATCATTTTCATTATCAACATTATCCTGTAAATCCCAACGATGGGTCTCCGCCTTCACGTTGACTTTATTAGCAATGATGTTGCCATCAATATTTTGATTTGCATCAATTTCCGCCGCTGGGGCTAAAATACTGCCTTGAAATGGCCGGTCGACATTAATGACACCAGTTGCTAACTTGTCACTCGCGGTTGAATCATAGAAGTTCCAAAGCAAATGGTTATCACCAAAGTCTTCAGTTTCTTTATTATTCCGCTCCGTACCGTCATCATAAATGATTTTGATCTGCGAATTAACTTGATAGTTGGTCGCACCTGCCGTATCAACATTAATAATGACCGTATTACCATCCGCATCTGCCGATAGTCCCTTGATTGTCAGCGGCGTACTCGTGTTTAAAACATCCGCTGACAGATTGATCACAATGTGTCCATCCGCATCAGGTTGCATATCCGTCACATCGATGACCCGCTGATTCATATCTTCAAAACTGTCACTCGTATAGGTGACGTTCGCGGACGCTTCGCTAAGACTAGCGCTCAATTGTTCCAACTTAGCAAACTCTTTGTCAAAATCAATATAGACGTTACCATCTTTGTCTTGATAAACTTCAGAGGCAAGTAAATGGTCGATATAGACCCCGTTGACCATCGGCCGATTAGGATTCGAAATATCAATCTCAATATTTTCGCCAAAGATGACTTTATTGCTCCGCGTCTCACCAGCCGAAACAAACGAACTCCCAGCAATATTACTGATATTTTGAATATACGAAATATCTTTATCTAGTAATTCTTCAATAATGTTCGTCCCAAAGTTAACGTTGCCCACTAAGTTTTGCACCGCAACGTTCCCATTCGTATGGGCATGTAGTTCCGCTTCCCGTGCAAAAATATGGAATTGGGACGAAACCCTGAGCATGTTATGTAGATCCGGATAATCGTCCGTCACATTACCACCATCGGCAACGGCATCGTTTGCATGGGTCACAGCTTGACTAAGCGCCACCGCGGCGGTCTGGGGCGTTGCAGTTGTCGTCGACTGGTCTTTAGTTGTCGTCGTTTGCTGGGCTACACTATCACTAGTCGTCGTACCGGCAATCTTAGAACTAGCATCGGTAGTTTTAGTAGCCGTTGCCGCGGTATCATGGCTGGTAGTTGAGTCAGTAGTCGCACCTTTATTAGAACTGGTTGTTGTCCGCGCAGCCGTTGCAGTGGCAGAATCAGTTATGGTCGACGTCTCTTTTGTCGACTCTGAACCGGTTGTCGCATTCGTCTCTTTTGCCGTCTTTGAACCAGCTGTCGTATCTGAACCAGTTTCAGTATTGGCACTAGTTGTCTCATCCAAATTGGTGGTAGCGTTTGTATCAGTATCCGTTGCCGCCTTAGTACCAGCCACTGTGCCAGCAGCAGTCTTTGAATTCGAACCATCGGTATCTAAAACCGGCTGATTTTGGTTAGTCACATCCGCTTCAGTTGTGGCCGCAGTCTTCAAAGTTTGTGTCTTAGCCGTGACTGATTTGGTTGTGCTTGAACTGGTTGATGCCGTATCAGTCCCCGTTGCAGTCGTTCCATCATCAGCCCGAGCCACCAGCGTTGTTGTGCCCATCGTCAAGATAACGGCACATGCAAACGCCCAGCGACGGCCAATTTTGTACATTTTAAAATTCGTCCGTTTTCGCTCCATCATTTACCCACCTAAAATATAGTTTATTAACTTTCCTTTAATTCAATTCTATTTTCACGCTTTTTCATACAACATTCAACTCTTTATATAATTTATTTTGTATTGTTATATAAACAGTGGATGACTGTCAATAGACGTGCCAGCAACCATTACAGGTCTTAACTAATCATAAGTTAGTATTTTTGTTATCTATTCGTTTACTTGGAATATCGATTATCATCACGCACTTATTTTACACAATGTCTCAAACCCACAAACAGCCGCCTAAAATTGGTCAATACTTGCCTCGCAGTACGAAAAATTTTGGTGTGAAAGCTCGTTTAAGCAATCACAACAGCCGCATATCCACACAAAAAAAGACTGGTCACAATCAACCAGTCTTCAATAATTTAATTAGTCACGTATTGACCAACGACGGTCAGTCCCGTTAACACTTTACGTCCATGTGGTGATTTGGTGTCGATGACTGCGGTTAATTCTTGCCCCGCAAGATTACCATGATGCTTACCGCCAGCCCATGCTGCAACCCCCGTTACATCATAAACGACACCATCAACCGCCACGTATGCGGGTTGACCATCCTGACCATTATATTTTGCTAATTCAGTTTGATTAAATGTCGCTGAATTCATGCCGAATCACTCCTTCACAATTTACCGTCATGATAAACTGGACTGCCAAGTAAAAGCAAGTGATCCGTTCTTAAACCAAATAATTGACCTATCTTGAACATAACGCGACATCAAACGATCGCCGAAGTAGTTATACCCCCACAACCATCTCGGTAATACCGGCCTAACCTTTGACCGACGAAACTTAATTGACTAGGTAACCATACTTACGTTAGCACCCAATTAATCGTACCCGTGATAGCAGTTGTGCTTATAAGTCTGCCAAAACTTAATCGCTGACCAATTACTGCTACCCACAACTACTTAATCTTAATACCTTATAACATCAGCGACGCCGTACCTCCTAGTACGGCGACCTTGTGAACCAGTACTGTTCATGTGTCCAGTACTGCCCCTAACTGCGTTATTAAAACGCACACCTCAGCCACTACTGCCCATTCAATGGGCTGCGTCGAAGCGTGACGTCTAGACACACCCCGTATCTAGGACGTCGATTGCTTATTGTCAAACAATTAATTACCTTGGGGTGGCCCGATCGTTGCGACCCGATGATTACCAGCCATACTGGTCGTAATACCTGAGATAACAGTTCCCATCGGATCGACTTGATTACTTGCTGCCAGCAACCGTTCTCGAACACGAACAACCGCATGTCTAATCGTCAATACCACCGTCGTTTTAACTGGTTGGAGCCGTTGTGTCAGTAGTGAAATCACTTCAACCAACATCTGCCCAGCAACTACCCAGTCACCCGGTTTAACGTTGAACTTAAATGTAGGCGATTCCAAAGCACTGGTTAATTGTCCAATTCGTAGCCAGCCCACCAGACCATTGGCCGCTCGAAAGCCAATTAACCGTTGATTGGCTGCCACGGCTGTGATAACCCCAGCAAAGGGCGCAACAATTTGATCTGTTGCCGGTATAATTTGCTGCTTAAATCCTAGTAACCCATATAAGTGAACCGTATTTGCAAGGGTCGTCACATTGATCACTTGGCGTTTAACCGGCGCAACTACGGGAATTAATGAGCTAATGACCACTGGCACACTTCTCACTTCCTTACTTTATAAATTGGCAACCATTCGTATTTAAATAACCTTAACAAACGTAACGTAAAAAACTTGTTTTCTTTAATATGTAAGTCAATTAGTTTAAGTCATTGACTGTTATCTTTACAACATAAACCATACCATAATTAAACTAGAATGCCAGCATAATTAACGGTTTCGATTAAGGTTTACATCTGTTAGCGTTAATTCGTAAACTCAATTAACGAACGATGCTACTAAATAGCTGAAATTGGCCACCATAACCCCAATGTCGCACTCAAGCAATCTTGTAGATTTGACATCATGTTTCCCCAATACGTCAATCAGGCAATGACGGTTAGGCCTACAATTTCAGTCAGACCGATTGCGAGCAAAAAAGAGCTTCCGGCTTTTATTCCGGGAGCTCAACAAGTCAACGTTATTTATTTTTAATCTCAGCCACTATTCAACCGTAACACGCATCCGCCCGTGCCGCTTTGAAAAATAGAGGTTCTGATCAACACGGTTGTACAAATCAATCGGACTACCATCGGCTTGATGCAGTGTCGAGACACCAACCGAAATCGACACATTGATTTCCTCGTCTTCATACTTAACAACGAGATGATTGACTGCTTCAAAGACCTGACGGACAATCACTTTGGTACTAGCCAGATCATAACCGGGAAACAGGACATTGAATTCTTCACCACCGGTGCGATACAGCTTGACCTTCTCGTCATTGGCGGCCAAGACCGTTGTGACCGTGGCGGCAACTTCTTGCAAAACGCGGTCCCCTGCAAGGTGCCCGTACGTGTCATTAACGTGCTTAAAGTGATCAATATCGAACATCATCATCGATAAGTTGAGATTGTTCTTGGCACTATCATCGAATAAATATTTGATATGTTCCGTGTAAGCGGCAAAGTTCTCAGTCTCAGTCAAAGCGTCGTGACTCGCAAACTGGGCCAACCGTAATTTAATCTCACTATCTTGGGTCAGCATATTAACGTAGGCGTACAATAATCCTGCAAAAATCATTAAGTAGCCATATTCTTGTAAAGTATTGTCCCAATCCAGCGAATATTTAAGCTTGATCAGGCCCCACAAGATTCCGCCGTAAAAAGCGACCGCGCCATAGTAATATAGCCAAGGATACCGATGCTTAGGTACCCACAGCCGTAGATAATTCATGCTCCAGAAAAATAGCACGAACACGACGGCGTAACTCCACGATTCCCAGTAAAAAATCGACTGGTCGAAAACCATGTACACTATGACCACAGGTAACAATGAATAATACGGCATTCGAATATTCAAAAAAAACGAGCAGAACACGACGGCAATCAAGTGAAAGTTAACAAACTCCCAACTATCTGCTTTACCGACGACCGACAGTTGCATGACAAACACAAAGACCAACATATAAATCACACCGTGCCAAGCATTGACGGTATCATCGTCAATGTTAATGTGACGGGCATGAAACCACGTCGTAATCCAATTAAAGAGGACCCAGTAAAGTGTTAGAACACCTAGTATAAAGAAAATACTCGTTACGAACGGCGAAATTCGCCAATTAGACCATGTCATCGTAAGGATCCTTTCTCAGCATCCGCCGTTGACCAATTGCCGACCATCATCGACTAACCGCGGTTTCCCATAATAGTAACCCTGGTGCCATTCAATACCTTGTTGTTCAGCCATCTTTTGATCACCCTGGTCTTCGACACCTTCCAGAATAAATTCCAGATGGTAAGACTGAGCAATATCACGCCAAAATGCTAATTCATGAGGAATGCGCTCCGCTTGCCCACTCATCCGTAAGTTTTGCATCGCAAACTTGATTTGATCAACAAACGGTAGTGCGTGGCGAATATTCTCAAACGTGTTCGAGCCCGTCCCCACGTCATCAATGCTTAATTTAATATCATGTTGGTGGAAAAAGAGACTATATTTTTGAATCTCGTTTAATGAAGGACATTCTGTCAACTCAATCGTCAGCGCGGCCGGATTCAACCTTTTTTTTAGGTAAATGATCGTCCCTAACATCAGGTCGTCCTCAGCTTGTTGCCGGTTTAAATTAAGGGCTAACACCTGATTAGTCGCTTTCGTCTGCAATTGACTAGCAAGTTGTTCTAATAATTCAGCTTGTTTATCTAATGATAATTCAGTGAACGACTTCGGAACGGCCCAGTGACCATTCATCTCTTTACGTAACAGTAATTCATAACCAAAAACAGCTCGATGGCTGTGATCAACTTGGGGTTGAACAAAAAAACGATACATTCATGAAGCCTCGCTTTTAATGATTTCTTTATGTCAATATAAATTGACAACTCCTGTAAAGTATAACCGCTTTTAACTAAAATATCGAGACATAGTTACAGACTTTAATTAAAAAAATTATTAAGGGTTATATGTAACCGTTATATTGACCGTAACAAAAAAAGAACGTCGTGACGACCTCGTCATAACGCTCTTTTTACCAGTCTTAATTTCACTTAACCAACTTATCCCAGATGACGACTTTACCAGCTGTTAGCGACTTAGGAACGTCGATAATACGTTGATTGGAACTCCCCCGAAATTGTAGCGAGAGATCCATCTTATCTTGTAAAAAGCGCCCATCTACCAAGATATCAATTAATGATAGCATCTTCAGTTTATCCTCAGAGTCTTGTTGCAATTCTTCCCAAGTATAACCTGACCACGACCAAATATCCTTCGTGTTTCCAAATTCGGAGCGAATGCGTTCACAAATCCGAATGCCGACTTGAGTATTTAGAAACGGTTCACCACCTAGCAACGTCAACCCTTGCACATAATCTTGCCCAAGGTCTTCAATAATCTGATCTTCCAATTCTTGTGAATACGGTTGTCCATAATGAAAATTTTGTGCCGCCACATTATAACAGCCTGGACAGTGGAATGGGCAGCCGCTCAAGTACAAGCTACAGCGGACCCCTTCCCCATCAACAAAGTTAAATGCCTTATAATCAGCAACATATTGTTCACTTAAGTCCTCTGCCAGCCATTCTTTGGGCATCGGATTGTTTGGTCCTTTCGTAGCGCGCGGCATTCTTAATCATCTCCGGAGACATATTTTTAGCACGGGACGCGATTTCAACGTGGCGACCATGTACCATTGGTCGTTGTTGTGGGTTACCTAGATACCCACACGTCCGCTTAACAACATCACAGTATTTAGGGTCGTGATTGCCACATTCTGGACAGACGAACCCACGGGCAGTGGCCTTGAACTCACCCTTAAACCCACACTTAAAACACTGGTCGATCGACGTATTCGTTCCCAAATAGCCGACATGATCATAGGCCCAGTCCCAGACGGCCTCCAAGGCTTTAGGATTCTGAGTCAAATTAGGATATTCACAATAATGAATAAAGCCGCCTGACGCATATTGTGGAAAACGTTCCTCCAAAGTTAATTTATCGAAGGGCGTCGGGTGCTTACGGACATCATAATGAAAACTATTCGTGTAATATTCCTTATCCGTAATATCTGCGATCCGGCCAAACTTCGCAATATCGTCACGACAGAACGTATCCGTCAACGATTCAGCCGGCGTTGAATACAGACTATAATGATAGCCACTTTCAGCCGCCCACTGCGCACACTTATCCCGTAACGCTTTCACCACGGTCTCCGCAAAAGCTAACGCGTGCTCGTCTTGTTCCCAGTTCGGACCAAAGAAGGTCGTGCAGACTTCATAAATTCCAATGTATCCCAGTGAAATAGTCGCCCGCTGATTTTTGAAGAGCTCATCGACATTACCACCTGCTGGTAGCCGCTTACCAAACGCCCCATACATGTATAAGAGTGGGGCATTTTCCGGCTTAGCTTCCTTCGTTCGTTCGATACGGTACGCGAGTGCTTCATGACAAGTCGCCATCCGTTCCTCGAAGATTTCCCAGAACAACTGTTGGTCCCCATGTGCGGCTAACGCGATTCGTGGCAGGTTGACTGTCACCACGCCCAAATTCATCCGGCCCGAGTTTACCTCGACACCATTTTCATCACGCCAACCTTGTAAGAAGGACCGGCACCCCATCGGCGTCTTAAAACTCCCCGTTAATTCCTTGATCTTGTCATACATTAAAAGGTCGGGATACATCCGCTTGGTCGAACACTCAATCGCGAGCATTTTAATATCATAATTGGGATCATTCGGACTTAAATTTAACCCCCGCTTCATCGTGAAGATCAATTTAGGAAAAATCGCAGTTCGGTGCTCCTTACCGAGTCCCTTGATTCGAATCTGGAGAATCGCCTTTTGAATTTCTCGTTCAATCCAACTAGTTCCTAGACCAAAATTGACCGTGGTAAACGGCGTCTGGCCCTGTGACGAATATAACGTATTGATTTCATACTCAAGGGCTTGCATCGCGTCATAGATATCTTTTTTTAGTTTTGGCTTTCGCATAAGCTTCCCGCTGATCGGCAGGGACCCACTTTTTCGCATCAGTCATATGTTTTTGATAGTTGATTGCCGCATAGGGAGCCAATAATTGGTCGACCCGGTTAGCGGAACAGCCACCATACTGTAATGAAGCCACGTTGGCAATGATCTGCGCCATTTGCGCTGTAGCCGTTTGAATCGACCGGGGTGAGGCAACTTCGGCGTTCCCAATCTTATACCCATTTTTGAACATGCCGTCAAAATCAATCAAGCAACAGTTCGTTTCAGGCGTGACTGGTGAATAATCGAGATCATGCCAATGGATATCGCCACGCAGATGCGCCTTAGCCACGACATCTGGTAGCATCTTCAAGCCCATGGCGCGACTTGCAGCACCGGCTTCTAAGTCGCGTTGCGTGTTAAAAATCGTACTATCCTTATTTGCATTTTCATGCACAACGCTGGCATCGCGCTCAAACAACTTTTCAATCCGTCCTTGAACATTAGTTGCTGCCGCAAACCGCTGCTGTTCAGCTTCAAAGTAATCCTGATATGCCTTAGCTGCCGCGGTCAGGCCTTGCGCATTCAAAATCTGCATCATGGTACTACGTAGCTCCCGAGTATCAATGTTGTCAGCATCTTGATACTGGGCAACAAGGGCCTGCTTGACGACCCGTACCTCGTCATCAGTCGCTAACAACCGTCGTAAGACAAAGTCAATTTTATACGGATGAAATTTCGTTTGTGCGCCACCCCGCTTTGTGACGGTCAGTGGCCGTAATTGGTCTAATATATCGTTAGTTGTCGTTGTTAGCATCTTAATTCCCCACTTTTCAAAGTCATTGATTGAATACAATTGATAGTGCGTTCTGCTTGAATCAATACTATATATAGTAGCTCATTTCCATTAACTTGCCCATTGCCAAAATTAACTGTCACCTTCAGTTGTGTACACCAAATCGCTTTAATCGTCCGGTTAGTGCGTCTTTGGAATATTTAAAAAATATTTTTTATGCTGTTTTTTATCTAATATCAGAATATTTAATCAATCTCGTTAACTACCGAACCAACCTTGATACGGCTTGCTTTCAATATTTTTCACACGCCATAAACCGAATTTTAATTCGTTAAAAATTAAGCTGAACACAACCAAGTTGTTGTAAACTGATTAACTTATGACTATTTTGTTTAACTCATGCGGCGGATTCGCTATAATGAAATTAAGTCCTCATTGAGGGATGTGGACATTGGAGGAGAGAATAATTATGCAAAAAAGCAGGGGAATAATCGTTGGCTTGTTGTTGACAGGGCTACTGACAGGATGCCATTCTGCCACTGACACACAAACGCCCACCGTTCAACCAGCAACATCAAAAGTCAGCGCCGTTCGCTCAGTCACGACTCGGGATTTCTTAGGTCGCTGGGTCAGCGCTAGACCAGCAATGAGTCTGTACCTCAGTACCAATCATCAAGTTGCTTGGTTCCGACGCGGACATACGCCCATTCGTAGTCGCGCAACGTTAACGTTAAGTGATACACGTGCCACGTTCACAATCGATCACAATGTTGCAAAACTGACCCTCAACGACGCTAATCAAATGACCATGAATTATCAAGGGACTAATATCGCACTGATTAAAGATCCAAATTGGCAGCCTGAACACAACCAGGTTCCCACCACAACTAATGACGCCTTAAAGGCGGGCACCTTAACGCCAACATTTAAATTGTCGTACTAATTGAAGGCCACACCACATTTGCACGTTGACTTGTGTGAGTGTGGTGTGTTTTTTAGGGCCTGACAACTAGCGAACGGCTTGCTTCTGTCAACCGTGCTCTCTATAATTAAATTAATATGACTAATCAATGGAGGAACATCAAATGATTCGACCAATTGTGCATGATCCCGCCGCGCTTAGTGTCCCTGCTGACTTAGCAACCCCTGCAGACACTCAAGTCTTGACTGATTTACTGGATACCCTCGCCGCACACACCGATAATTGCGTTGGAATGGCCGCGAATATGATTGGGGTCAACAAACAAATTATTGTCGTGCAACTCGGTCCCTTTGCAATTGCAATGATCAATCCGAAGATCATTGATCATCACGGCACTTACGAGACTAAGGAAGGCTGCCTGTCCTTACCTGGTGAACGTCCGACTAGCCGCTATCACCAAATCACGGTGAAATATAAAGATCAACACTTTAAACCGCAACAACAACGATTCAACGACTTCACAGCACAAATTATTCAACACGAATTAGATCACTGTGCAGGGAAACTGATTTAATTGTGCCTACTTCTAACTGAGCGGGAATAAATATTCAGTTTGCTGAACTTGTTGACATTTATGAAAGATAGGACTGGTTTTATGACAACTTTAGCTTATAATGGCGAGACAGCAATTCCTGCACTCGCTCAGCAGCGTCGACACCAAGCTCATCACGCGCTCGGTACCGACATTGATTTGACCCTTTTTGGTAGTGATAGTGACCAGTACCTACAAGCTGCTTGCGATCTTATCGACCAATATGAAGACCGCTTGACTGTCAACCGGACTGTTTCTGAGGTCATGGCAATCAACCAGGCGGCGGGCCAACACCCCGTTCAAGTGAGCGCCGCCACCTATACACTCGTTCGGCAAGCTGTCGAACTCAGTCGACAACATTTTGGTTTCAATGCGTTGATTGGTCCGCTCGTGAAACTCTGGCACATTGGTTTTACTAACGCGCACGTCCCTGAACAGTCTGCAATTAACGAACGATTGGCCTTGATCGACCCCGAAGCCGTCATTTGTAATGACGCTGATTTCAGTGTGCTTCTCAAGGTCACGGGAATGGAGCTGGATCTAGGCGCAATTGCCAAGGGCTACATTGCCGACCGCATTCAAGATTACTGGGAAGCATTTGGACAGCGGGCCGGAATGATCAACCTAGGTGGTAATCTGTTAATGGTGGGGACGTCCCCACTTCATCCGGATGGGCAATGGCGCGTTGGTATCCAAGATCCCACCACTGACCGCGGTAACGCGATTGCCAGCGTTACGATTGGCCCCTGCTCGGCCGTGACCAGCGGTATTTACGAGCGGCACCTTGAATTTAACGGCCAGTCCTACCACCACATCTTAGATTCGCAAACGGGTTATCCCCGACAAAACGACCTTGAAAGTGTCACCGTTTTCTCGAAAGCTTCCATTGATGGTGAAATCGAAACGACGCGGCTCTTCTTTGCGGGCCAACCGATTCCCGATTGGGCAACTCAGCGACCCGATATTTACGGCGCCATTTTTGTGACTAAACAACGTGAGCTTCAAATCGTTGGCTTATCACCTGAACAAGTTACCTTACTCGATGACCGGTTTACAATAATTTAGACCACAAAATAAGCTAGGTCCTCCAAGAAATTAACTTCTTGAAGGACCTAGCTTATTTTATGGTCCACTTACAGGCTAGCATTTAATTTGCAGTTGACTTTAGATGCGGTACGTTCGACATTAAAACCATTTTAATCAAGCACAGCTAAATGGCAAAAATATAGCCGTTTTAGTTAAAATAACGCGACCTAATCCGCTGGTAGCTTAGCCTCTAAGCGATCAATAATCGCACGGACATCATCCGTTGTCTTCGTCTGCATTAATTCATTGCGCAATTCGGCCGCATGACGCATACCGCGAACATAAATCTTAAAGAAGCGTTGAAGCGGTGCGAAATGCCCTTGTAGACCTAAGCCAATAAATTGATCATACAGATCTACTTGATACCGTAACAATTCTAGCATGTCACGCGTTGAATGAGGCTGGGGAATCGGTTCAAAAGCGTATGGGTTCTGAAAAATACCGCGGCCAATCATGATACCATCGACTCCTGGATGGGCTTTGGCAAGCTTCAGACCAGCCTGATAATCCAGGATATCCCCGTTAATTTGTAATAGCGTCGCTGGTGCCAAAGTATCACGCATTTGAACTAAATTATCAATTAACTCATAATGCGCTGGTACCTTGCTCATCTCCATCTTCGTGCGCACGTGGACCGTTAACACGGGAACCTGCTGTTGCAACAAAAACGGAATCCAAGTCTCGTACTCATGCACATCGTCAAAGCCCAACCGCGTCTTAACACTAACGGGAAGCTCTGCTTGACGTGCGCCCTCAATCACTTCTTTGGCACGATCAAAATGTCGGATTAAATCACTACCACTATGATTTTTAATGACCGCCATATCTGGGCAGCCCATATTAAGATCAATGGCTTGATAACCTTGATTCTTCACTTCATGGGCCGCTTTCGTAAAGTCCTCACCACTATTGCCCCAAAGTTGAACGATTGGTCGGGGCGACTCGGCCTCATCAACATATAGTCGTCCCCGCGTTGTAAACTTAGCCTTCGGGTGGGTAATGCTTAACGCATTCGTAAATTCAGTATAAAAGACATCGGGGGCCGCAGCGCGCATCACGACCCGGCGAAAAACGGAGCCGGTCACGGCTTCCATCGGTGCTAAACTAAAAAACGGTCGCTGGGCGGCCTGAGCTTTGGCCGCGATCCGTTGCCAATATGGCGACTGCGTCATAGTTATTCATTCCCTTCTAGATAATAATCACTTATCCATAATAGCGGTGTTCCACGTTGAAGCGCAAGTATTTTGGCGGCCGCACTAACATAATTCGTCAATCACAAGCCAAAATAAAAGTCCGGCGTTAACCGGACTCGCAATAATAGCTAAGTTGATAAGTTTAATTGTCGCTTTAACGAATTAAAACCAGTGCCCACAGCAATAGTCCAATAACGAGTACCAAGTTTAACAATTCCATCCGCAAATCAGCGAACTTCAGTGAGCTGAATGAGATACCGGCAGTTGTATCCATATATCGGAAGAAAATCCCACTTAAAACTAAACCAACTAACAATACAAATAGAACCATCATTCCCGTCATCATCATCACAAACTCAACTCCTTATTTAGTAAAATTCTTGGGCTCTTTGAAACCATGTTTATAGTAGTCCAGCAGCTACTTTCAAGCAAGTATTTCCGGCCGAAAAACTGGCGTTCTTAGCATATTATTATTAACTAAACGATACCAATCATTCCCAGCAAAAAGGTTCTTTCAGGAACAACTAAAACTCCGAAAGAACTTTTTTAAATCGCCATTAATTCCGCCGTCAATTTAGTCGCTCAGACTAAAGTAACCGATTGGACTAGTCTTGCACTTCGAAATAATCATTGAGAAATCGAATTGTGCCCACACACTTGTTAATTAATCAGTTGTTTTATGGCGCCGTTGTTGCTTGCTAAAACCAAATAAGCTAGTTGCGGCCAATAATACGAAGCCCAATACGGTCAAAACTCGATTGGTTTGTTCACCAGTCTGTGGTAACGTGGCCGTTTTAGTTGCGGTCGTTGGCACCGTCTGCTGAGTCACTGGCTTAGCCATTGCCGGACTCGTCGTCGTCCGCAATACCGTTGTGGCTTGTCGTGGCTGCGTCGTAACAACCCGCTGCGCTGTTGGGACGGAAGCTGAACTTGACTGATTAAGAGTGGGCTTGGCCGGGGTCGCTTGTGGTGCCGCCGACTGATTAGTGCTGGTTGACGTGCCAGTTGAATGACTAACGACTGGTCGTTCGCCCACAGGTTTTTCAGTCATTGGCTTTTCGGCCGCTGCTGTTAAGGTTGCCAAGGTCCGGGCGCGCACGGTCGTTAATCCAGCTTGAGCTTGGGACAATTCCCGCTGTGCAGTAACGACCTGATCTTGAGTACCCGCAACGCGCTGCAACTTAGCTGTCACCGCTGCTTTCGCCTGATTAACTGCTGCTTGGGGCTGAACAATATCATAATCTCTTTGTGCCATTTGGAAGTCGCGGCTCGTGCCACTGACTTCAATTTTGGCGTTGGCTAATTCTTCTTCTGCCATCATCACGTGCTCATTAGTCTTATCAAGGTTAGCTTGTGCCGCTGTTAACGTCTCTTGCACCGTTTTCAGCTTTGCCTGAGTAGTTTGTAACGTGACTTTGTTGGCCGCACTGTTATCCTTATCGAAGTTGCTCTGGGCTACTTGAACAGCAGCTTGTGACTTAGTCACTGCCGCTTGCGCCGTCGTTACCGCAGTTTGGCTTGTCTTTTTTAGTTGCCAATTGTTCATCTAGTGCTTTCGTTGCCTTGACGTGCCGGTCAGTGGCTGCTTGCTTAAGTACGCCCATATGCGTCTGAATCTTTTGATTCTTGGCTAACGTTTTGTTGGCAGCGTCTAACGTGGTTTGCGCCGCTTGCAGATCACTCATAGCCGTTTTGACTGCCGTAGTAGCCATGGTTAATGCTTGCACCGCTTGTGTTACCTGGTAGTGAGCCGCCTTAACAGCTGGGTTATTTTCGACCTGACTTGCTAAACTGACCGTGCCATTCATCCTTACTGCCTGACCGGTTCGAGTGTTAGATTCGGCTGCATGTACCGTCATTTTCTGGGCCATGATGCCCCCTGTTAACATGGTGATTCCCATCACTATCTTAAGCGCTTTTGACATACTAAACTAATCCCCTTTTAAAAAGTATTGCCCAGCCATGACCAGCATGATGATCAATATGAAACTGCTGGAACTATTTCATTTTGCCGGATTCAATTTCAAAAGCAAGGAAAGCTAGTGATTCAGCGTATTTGTAATCACCAACCACTCAACAACTTTCATCCACATCACCAAAATAATTATATCTAGATGTCATTACTGCCTCCCTCAACACGAGTCCCCATCCACAATTAAACGGTAACGAATAATCATCACCGCTAACAAATGTTAACCCGCACCATGATTTCATTAGTGACCCATTCTCAATAAAAAAAATAACTAATATTTCGATTACCGTAGCGGCCTCACAATATTGATACTAATTTATACCGTTACTTAATTAGGTGGGCCCCGCCATCGGTGTTAGAATAGAATTTAACCTAAAGAAAAGTGTGACTGCTATGACCATTAATGACCTCCAAGCATTCGTGATGGTGTACGATTTACGCCACATTTCTAACGCTGCCGTAGAACTCCACTTATCACAATCGGAATTGTCCAAACGAATGCGAGCCCTTGAGAACGAACTGAACATTAAACTACTAGATACACACAACAAGCGCCGTCTACAAATCACGCCAGCTGGTGAAACGTTCTATCATCATGCGCATAAAATGATTACAGACTATGAGACCATGATGCACGATTTGGCACCGAATCGGCCAACGACATTTGCCAAGCTCATCATTGGCGCCATTCCAATCTCAGGTCAATATAACATTGCCAAAAAGATCGCCACTTTTGATACTCAGCATCCTGATACTGAAATCAAAATCATCGAGGATGAGGGCGACCAAATCGTCAAACGGTTACTGAGTGGTGAGCTACAAGCGGCCATCATTCGCGATACTCAGACGACCCAATTGCAACCCACCGAATTTCAAAAACAACCACTACTCGCTGACGAACTCAAAATTATTTTACCGCGTGATCACCCCCTAGCTACCCAGCCAGTCATTCGGATTCAAGACTTAGCGCGGCAGAAAATTGCAACGTTACCACCGGGCTCCGGTGTTTACGAACCGATCAACGCACTCTTTGCTCAGCAAGGCATGACGCCCCAATTCTTCTTTGAAAGTACGCATATTGAAACGCTCCTGGGCATTCTCAATCAAAATAACGTGACTTTCTTATTTAAACAATCGGTACTTCCGTTCATGACTGAACACGTGGTCATGCGCTCACTCGCCATCCCGTTCATCAGTCAACTGAACTTTGTATATCCCCAGCGAACGGGGAACCAGTTACTCACCGACTTAATTGACTACTTGACGGTGACTGCCCAGGAAAATCAACAAGTTTAAAAAACACCCTTTCCATCCGACCAACCGGCCGTTTGAAAAGGGTATTTTTTAAACTTATCCGCTTATGCCAACCCAACGAGGTGGAACCAGAACATCTCAACTAACGCAACGACAAAGACAACCGCCGTCAGTGGGATTCCTAACCGCATCACGTCTTTTTGTGTGTAACCCCCACCAGTATCGGGGTCGCTTCCAACTAAGACAGCGAGGTTGTGGAACGGTAAAATATAATGCAAGTTTGTCACCGAGAAGACTAGTAACGATACGGCCAAGGGTGAAATTCCCATATGAGCCGTGGCCGCTACGAAGGCCGGAATCGTAATCCCCATCACCGCAATGACAGAACCCATGAACATGTGGATAATCATGGCAAAAACAGTAATCACAATCGCTAATAAATAAATATTAGTTGGCAAGTTGCTTGGAATCAAGGTCTTCGCAATCCAATTATTCATGCCAGTCACACCACCGACATTCCCGATTGCGATTGCCGAAGTCAAGAACACGAGCACGTTCACGGGAACACCTTCCCATGATTTGGCCGTCAAGATCCCGCCAACTACCGGGAGACTCATCATCAGCGCAACGATCAACGTCAACCAACCAACGTCCAAACCGGTGATCCCACTCGTTAACCAGAGTGCAATCGCAATGATCAGCCAAATAATTGTTCGAACTTCCTTCCCCGTCATACCACCCAACTGGGCTTGTTGTTGCTTTAACGCTTCCACATCGATGTGGACTTCCTGACTAGGCTTGAAGAGGAATAAGAACAGAAACATGGTTAAGATGGCCGCAATGATCATGGGCACGCCCATGTAGATAAAGTAAGAGACAAAGTTGACGCTTTGACCAGAGGCCTGTACTGCCAACGGATTTAGTGACGTGTCACCAGTATAAAAGACCCCGGATAGTGGACAGGACGCAGCAAAGACAGCGAGGCCTAGCTTAGCCAAATCGCGTTTGGGCATCTTCGCCGTTTCCGCGACCACCGTAATGACGGACATAATCATGAACGCCCGAGGCCATGGATGGGGAATCAGGAGTGCGAGGATAAAGGTCAGGGCAAAAATCGAAATCACAATCCCTTTCCAACTCCGCACAAACTTGATAATGAATGCGTACGCGATGCGTTGACCCAAACCAGATTCATTAACCGCTCCCGCAATCAAGTACGCCCCAATCACGAGCCACATAATTGAACCAGTCCACGCCGACGAGAAGACCTGTGACGGTGTCGCCACGTTCATAATAATGAGCAACATTAAGTAAATCCCACCAACGAACGCGGGTTGCGCGATTTGGGTGGCCCACCAGACGACCGTCATCAAACTAAGTGCCAAGTCCATCTGACCCTTAGCTGACAAGCCGGCAATCGGCAAGAAGTAAATAATGGCAAATACGGCGATTCCGCTGAAAAAGCCAATCGTTTTCTTGTTCACGAGCTACATGCTCCCTTCAATTTTGACAGCAAAAAGCCCCCCGACCAGCACACTTCCGTTGGTCTGGCGGCTCTTTGTAAGATTAAATTTTGGTTCAATGCGATAAAAATACGCTCATCAAGTGCAATGGATGACGTTACTTCAAATACTTCTCCCAGTCAGCCACTTTCATGAATTGGGCCCGTTCAAATTGGTCCTTCATATCGAATGGTACGGTGCCATCAATCACTAGTTTAGAACTCATCCCACGGAAACGAATCGACTTTGGATCATATTGTGGGCGTTCCGATGGGTCCAACGGATGATTCCGCATGCCTGATAAGACCATCAAGTCCTGATCGGCTTGGAAACGGGTATTCATCGTCCAAATCACATCATTCATATCAAAAATATCAACATCTTCATCAACCAGGATAACAGTCTTCAATTCCTTAAAGGCTGAGAACGCAAGCAAGGCAGCTTGCCGTTGAATTCCTTCATCCGCTTCATTATCCTTGTGAATCTGCATGATGGTCATCAACTTACCACCACCAGCCGGCGGATTATAAACATTCGTCACTTTACCAGGAATGGCACGGTTAACCAATTGTAAGATACTAGCTTCAGTTGGAATTCCCGCCATGCTGACATGTTCTTCGGATGGTCCAATCACGCTTTGCATGATGGCATTCTTCCGATGAGTCACCGCCGTCACCTTAATCACTTGTAAAGCTGGGTTGGCGTCACCATCATAACCCGGGAATTCAGGCATCGCCTTGCCCGTATGCGTATTGATATCTTCCTGAATACGTTCGTTAGGCATAATGTACCCCTCAAGCGTATATTCAGAACGCGCAATCGCCTTTTCATCGACGGTCACCCCGTCAACTAATTGAACAGCTTGGTTCCGAATCGCACCAGCAACACCTAATTCGTTATAACCGAATGGCGTGGTCGGTGGTTCGAAAGTTGCACCAATCGTAATGGCTGGATCCAAACCAATATTAATTGTAATTGGCATTGGCTTGTTAGCTTTCTCATACTCTTCCGCAAACGCACCAATGTGCCGACCGCCAGGCATGATATAAATCCCTAACTTATCCTTATCTTCAAGGACCATTCGGTGAATCGTCACATCACTCTTAGACTTGTCCATGCTTGAGCCAAACACCACACCGACCGTAATATATGGTCCAGCATCTTGGGGCGTATTCGTTGGTGCTGCCACTAACTTACGAATATCAAAGCCTTCATCCGTCGCTTTATAAACGACATCGTGAGCTGGCGCATCCGCTTCAGCAACCGTTTCTGGCGCCACTGGATTAGAGACTGCTTCGTTCAAGTATTGCCCTAACGTCTGATAATCGTGGTGGAACATCTTACCAACGCGCCGGCGACTCGCCATCAATCCAGTCAAGACCCGCGTATCAGGAAACCCCTTAACGTTGTTAAACATCATTGCTGGACCCTCTTGCGTTGGCCGTTGAACGGTCCCACCAGCACCGATATACCGATAAACACCAGAAAGTTCCGCATTTGGATCAACTTCGACGTCAGTTTCATGATAGTTCTTTGGATCATCCTTGATCTCATCAAGCACGCGACGCAAATCCCATGGTTGTTCTGCCATTTCATTCATCTCCCTTAAAGTTTACAAGACCATCATACGGCCACTCGTAAGCGGGTTCAATTCGGATTGCGCAGATATGTTATTCGTGAATGGAATAATACAACTAAACGCATTAGGTCGATGATTGTTATGTATTAATTATGATTGAAACGTGCCAAGTTTAGATTGTTATTCGTCAGCCGGTGCGCGTCCTATTCCGACCTCCGGGGCTGGGTGACAATTGCTGGAACGTAGCCGACGTCGATTTGAGCTAACGCCCAACCCGCGTCATCTCAAATACGAGTCTTATTCTAAGCCGGAAGTACCCCACTTCCGACTAAGAATAATTTGGCTACTGAGCATTGTCCACCCAGCCCCTCCGGTCGGGAAGTCGCTCGAATGGCTAATGAACGACCACCGAACTCGGTACAATTTGTCGTTGGCTATTTTGATTAAACAAAGCATTAGGTGTATTAAGCCCTCTGTCAAGAGCTTAAATCTCACTACACCAATTCAGGATTAGTGAGCTATCTCAATATCATTTTCACCCTGACAGTTGATTGACAAAGTTATTGTTTATGAAAAACAATGACGAATTCACCAAAAGTTGGGTACGCACATGTCCGCCATTCGAACACTGTTCCGACTGGAAGGCGTTTCAGCCAATGCTCAGCGGTGAAATTCCACTTAGCAAGCGTCCTTGGCTTGGTTAGTGGAAGACCAGTATTTAAGACGTGGGTTGCGGCTTAAATCTGTGTCCACCGCGTTCCAGCAATTGGCAGAAATGCCTGGCAGTCGGCGTAAGACGCGCCAACTAAGCAATTTTACGCTAACTCGAACTTTTTCCAGCGGGCCTAAGCTGGCTGCTTTTGACTTTGGAAATCAGCACGTTTCAATCATAATTCATGACTAACGAACCGGCACAGCATTTAGCCGAGTCGTATTTTTAATGCGTGACATGTCGTTTATTGTGCAAACTGGGGCATTACTAAATAAATACGCCGTGTAAACATTGATAAACAGTTTAATCATGTTTATACTTTAAAATATGTTAATAATTTTTAGACTTTCTTAAGTTATTAACGATGATTAGTCATCAATAGCCTTATTCATCGATTAGCACTTATTATTCATATTCAAGTGACACGTCTTATTCAGAATTTTAACTCGATTGATAGTAGCGGCTATTTACTGTGAAGACTCCAGTAAATAGTTTTTTATTGTCGACTAATCAATCTATTTTTGGAGGAGCATCGGGGAATGTATAAACAGCACCAATTTTTTAAAGCCGCTGACGATCGTCGCGGCCAAGCATCGTTTTGTCCTAACTGTGGGCAAGCGGTGGCCGCAACGGATGAATTTTGTCCTAATTGCGGTTTTAAGTTGCACGCAACCACTGATCAGCCATCGCCATCAGTAAACACCGCGCAGTCAACAACAAGTTCGACGCGCAAGGTTCGACAACAACCCCAACGCCATATGCCAACTTGGGGTTGGGGTCTGATTGCCGTTATCGTTGTCATTCTGATTGGCGGCTATCTGTATGGACAGAATTATTATCAACCGCTCAATCAGCTCGACCGTGACTTAACCGCACTCAAGACTGGAAAAGGTTTAGCGAAGCAAGTAACTAGCACTGACCCATCACTCAAGATTACAAATGATAGCGTCAAGCCGATGGTCACTTACTTTAAAAACAATCGAAAATCATTAGCATCACTGGCTAGTTCGCTTAAAAGTCGTTCTGCGACTAATGATTACGGTATCCAGTTCGTTAAAACCGGTAAAGACTGGTTGTTTTTCGATAAGTATCAACTACAAGTCACTTCCGTTTATGCCACACTGGCGACGAACCACCGTAACGTTGCACTCAGCGTTAATGGTAAGCACGTCGCAACATCTAATAAAGCAACTTACGAGCATAAAATCGGGCCGTATGTTCCTGGTTCATACACCTTGACTGCCAAGGGAACGGTTAGCGGCCATCAGATTACCAATAAGGGCACCTATTACCTCCGGGCAAACGGCCAAACTTACGACTTAGATTTACGTACAATTTCCTTCACCGTTAATGGTACACCGAATACCACCGTTTATATCAATGGCGAAAATGAAGGAACGATTAACAGCAGTGGCACACTGGCGCTGAATGATATTCCCTGGTCTAATCGCATGATGTTGACTGGTAAATACAAAGCCGGTTCACAAACATTGACTGCCAAACAGACTAACGTTAGTGACGCTGAGGGTCAAGACGTGGACCTCAAATTTGCTGGTGTGATGAGTAAAGATACTGCCTCGGACTACCTGAACGGTATCTTCACCGCTGTCAGCAGTTATACGTCCACCGGTGACCTATCGGATGCTTCGGATTACGATGACCGCACTTTGGACGACTACTTCGTCAACGGTACCGATAACACTGACTACAAAGAACTGGTCCAAATGGCGAAGGGCTACTACGACAATGATGACGTCCTCGATGTCACCTATGAACCGACTGTCTTATCAACGGTTCCAGCAGCTAAGCAACAAAGCCAGATCACTTATGACGTCAAATATGACTTTACCAACTCTGAAGATGAACGCATTCAGGTCTTTCGTTACACCGCGACGGTCGAGAAAACCGGGGGGCACTACAAGATTGTTAAAATCACGCCGGCCCAAAAAATTCGGTCGTACACTAAATCCGATGATTCTGATGATTAATGAAGGAGAATTTAACTTATGAAAAAATGTCCCAACTGCGGCACTGAGATTGCTGCCAATGCAAAGTTCTGTACCCACTGTGGTTACGATCTAACCAAAGCGACACCGGCCTCGGCAACGGCCAACGCCACTTCAGCCACAGCTACCCAAACAACGACTGCAACGACGCAAGCAGCTGTCCATACCAGCACAGCTTCAGCCAATCAACAACAATCGGCCAGCGCTGAAAAACAAGCAGCATCACGTTCAGCAGCTGCTGATACGACACGGACGGCTACTAACCAACAAGTCCAACAGCTGCAATCATCTGCTAAGAATTATTTTAGTTGGCTCTTGGCTAGCTGGAAAAATCCTAGCTGTGAAGTCCGAACTGAAAGTTATTTTAGTTACATTTCCTTTGTCATTGAAGCACTATTCATGACGTTGGCCGCTGTAACCATTAGCAATAAGTTTCTGACCACTGCCAATGACAGTCAAAGCTATTTCCATATTAGTAAATTAGCTTTTTCCACCGACTTAAAGATTTTCTTATGTCTCCTAATCGGCATGTGCTTCTACCTGGCTGTCGGCTATGTCACTTGCTTACTTGGCAGTCGTGGGACCAAAGTCGGCTTTACGACCTATATGAAACGCTTCGGTCAGTTAACCAATTACGCAATTATTGTGAACCTATTATTATGGTTTGCTTCGTCCCTAGTTAACTTCAGTGTTGATAACTTCTTTACCATTGCGGCTAGCTTCAGATGGTCGATTATCCTGTTGAGTGTCAGTGTCCTTGTCTGGCAATTAGGTTTGATCTTCGTCATTAACAAGTCGGTGACCCAACCATTAATTAGCCGCGTCTACCTAGCCCTTATTGCGGTTCTAGTCGTTAGCCTGCTGTTCTACTTTATGGATAAAATTATTCTGCAGGATTTACAGACTGCACTTCTCAGTCACGCAACTGACTTTGCCAATCAAATTGGTAACTTGTTCGGTAGTCAATACTAGTTGTTCGAAGGTATCACAAATAAAGCCTCGTAAATTAACGCTTATGATAATGCGTTAATTTACGAGGTTTTTTATATTCATTAGATTGAGCAAATTAATTTGTAACCGATAACAGGGTGCTACTCGAATAGTGTCCGCTTGAGCTGACGGCTAACACCGTAACCCACCAGAATAATCGTTATTAACCATCCGGCCGTCACTAGTGCTTTCCCGATTGCGATGATTCGGCGCATCGTCCCACCTCCAAAATGAGTCGCTGGTTCAGCCATTACGCACTCAACCGATGACTGACCGATAGTAACTCACTAACCAATAAGTTTTCAGTTGGCGTCAAGCGCAACTGTTTAGTAAAAATATTATAAGTCACGTCATTCGTTAACCGCTTAATTAGCGCATGATCAAGCTGGGGCGCCTGTTTCAATTGTTGGTGTGCCTTCAATAGTGCTGCCCGAATTTCTTGATTCGCCGCAGTTGGTGCTAATTCTTGATATAAATCTTGAATGATTCCCTGTACTTCACTTTTCACGTTGCACACCTTACTTTCAGAAAACTAACTACTCTTAGTATAGGCGTCTTCCGGTAAAAGATTAAGGTTATTTTCATTGAACATTAAACTAATTTATCCGCACCGCCTTTAAACTCACCAACGTTAACTAACCTAACATTATATTAATTGGCGTAAGTCATCATTTAAACGCGGCCAGTGCTAATTGGATCGCGGTAGCGCGCGCATCGCCGCTAAAGCGATGGCCACCGTCCTGAACCCAATGCAACTGACTGTGCTGATAGACCTCATGATACTTTTCAGAAGCCTGTGGCGAGACCACCGTGTCGGCCGTAACGTGAATCAATGTCACCGAACCGGCATACTGCTGAGCTACCTCATAAATCGGCAACTGTTGCGCGGTCCGCAAATAAAAGCCACCAACTTTAAGGCCATCACGAATATTCAAATAGGCCGGAATATGTTGTGGATCATAGGTCGCACCTTGTAGAACACCTTGTTGCGCATCGGACTTTAACGTTGCGGCCGGCGCCATCAAGATCAGTTTGTCGACCACGTCTGGATAATATCCTGCTAACATGCTGGCTACCACCCCGCCTTGCGAATGCCCTGCCAAGACAATGTGGTCATAATGTAAGGTCAACGCTTCATCTAAAACTGCTTTAGCGTCCGCAATCTCATTAATCACTGTCATATCTTGAAACCGACCTTCACTACAGCCATGACCATTGAAGTCAAAACGCAGAACTGCCAAGCCGTGAGCAACTAATGCTTGCGCCAATTGCGGCACAAATTGGGTCGTATCATATCCCATATCGGCCGTAAACCCATGCATTAAGATGACTAGCGTTGAGCTCGGTGCCGCCGGAGTCTCCAACCTTGCCTGTAACGCCAGCCCATCCCGTTTAATCTTAAATTCCATCGATGTCATCTCACTTATTCATTATTCACACCTTTAATATAGTGGATTTACGTCCCATTTCATAGTCCTGAGCACTCACCCTATCCTGAACAAACAGCTAACACTATACAAAAAACCTGTTTCCATGGCCTTCACATCAGTCATAGAAACAGGCTCTTAATATCGGCTGGACATCAAACGATTTCCAACTGTAGCTGCTGCGATTCGACCCACTTTGCCGCAACTAGAATGCGGTACAGCACGATTGAAATAACTGCTGGCATCAGCACCCCGGTCAAGAGATAGACCATAAAACTGTTAAAGTTCGTCGATGCTAACGAAATCGGTGCAATTAACGAATTCAATCCTAAGCCGGCCAGCTTGTAACTGGTTGAAAAATGAAAGGCAATCGTCGCTACCGGGGCGGCAATAACCGCAGCAACCATTGGTGGAATCGCTAACCGTGGATTCACCAGCAAGTTTGGAAATTGGACTTTAGGCGTGATAATCCCCTGCGCGATATTGGCCCCCAAGTTGTTTTGGCGAAAAGACATAATCGTAAAGCCCACGAACTGGGCGGTTGTTCCAATTAAGGCCGCGCCCGATGAGACGGGATCTAACATGACCGCCACCGCCAATGCGGCCGAAGACGCAGGTGTCATTAAAAATAACGCCCAGGCAAGTGAAACGGCCATCGAACCGATCAATGGGTTGACCTTCATCGAAGTCGCGATGAACTTGCTCAGCCAGACCAATGCGGGCGTCGTTACGGCTGCTAACCCGAGACCAACCACCGCACCGACAAAAGTGGCCGCTAACGGGACCAACATCATATCAAGCGGCGTCTTACCAGTTAAATAATTACCAATCAGAACCGCGACTAATCCAGCCGCAACGGCCGAAATCGGTTGACCGGTGGTAAAGATCGAGCTCTGAGCTGCTTGGGCCAACGTATGTCCCGTTGCTGTGACGCCGTTAGTTGCGGACTGCGAGAAAAAGACGGCGTTCGCCCCGATCGTCGACGAAATCATGGCGCTAAACGTAACTAACGTGTTGCTGTTGAGCATCGTGGCAATCGCGACTCCAAATGCCGGTCCCAATAACACTTGCGCAATCGCACCGACTTGGTATAATGCCGTCCAGTGAACAAAATTCGCGAGTGACTGCAATAACAATCCAATCCCTAAACAAACTAAAATAGCATTAGAAACACCTGCCGAAACTTTATAAACGTAATCCATGGTACTCATCTTATGTGTCGCGGTAGCCGCGGTCGTAGTTGCTTCCATATGTAGACCTCCATTTAAATTAATAAGAATATGATTAGATAAAAATGAGAATAGCTACATTTAACCACGTGTTTTGAAAATTGTCAACGTATTTTCATCACATTATCGTTGCCAACTAAACGAAAAGACCAGCCAGGCACGATGCCCTCGCTGGTCGCTTTCACTCATCGTATTCAAATCATTGGCACAAGCCATCAATCCAGGAAAATAAATCGCCTAAATCATAGTCACCACTGTGGGGAATATCCCACGGTAGCGCAAAATCAATGCCATAACCATGATTTTCTAACATTATTGCTAGAATAATCGGGATTGCAAAACTCGTATCTCGGTCGGCCGCACCGTGGCGAATCCGCCAGTGCTTAGCAACTCGTGACGAAGTTGTCGTTAAGTAACTGAGCGGATTAATCGCCTGAATCAGCTCAGCGTCCGCTAGTTGTGCCGTCACCGTACTTCGCGTCTGTGCCAAGGCCGTAAAGTGCTTGGCTTTCGCCGTTGCATCGCCAAACAAATTATTCTCTGGACTCGTCAAATCTAATTGGTCAAACGCCGGGACGGCTTTCATGCGAGTTAACGACTTCAAATAAGCTGATAAATCCAAGTCCGTCACCTGATTTCCAGTAACGACAAAGCCTGCGTACTTATGAATATCCGTCCCTTGATCGAATGCCGTCTGAGCAGATGATATCAATAATTGGCGAACAACATCACGAAATGAACCCATTCCCGCCTCATTAAGCGTCAAGTGCGTCCCGTCACTGGCCGTGAGTTTCAACTGGTTCAAGTAGGTACTGAACTGGGCTTTTAACGCCAACGAAAGGGCCTGTTCTTCAACTGTGAGCTGACCACTAACCGGTTCAAATTTTGGTCGCCCATTCTTGGTCGTCCCCGCAACAGGCTGATAACGGTGCCAGTCATTAATACCATTAAACTGCCACTCGTAGGCCATGTCTGCGTGTTCCAGATTATGAATCGGGCAGTAAGCTGACACCGCAAAGATATCGTCAGTCGCCGGTGCTGCCCCGAGCGCAGTTAAGGCTGGTTCAAAATAAGCCGAATTGCCACTCGCACCCGCTAAAGCCGAAGTGGCACCCCCAGCACTCGTTCCATTCGTGATGATCCGGTTCGTGTCACCTGGCAGCCGGCCCTGATTATACTTAACGTAACGGATTGCCGCCTTCATATCTACGATAAAAGCCGGCGCTTGCCCGACCCGTTGCCCAGACTTATCAACCGTCGTACGACCGCGAATTCCAGCGGCCACCACAACGTAACCGCGTTTAAGTGCCTGTTGAATCGTCCCTGCATTCGTCGGCCAAGTGACACGTTGCGGATCATCCGCCGGTCCTGGCAAATAACCGCCGACCGTATTCGGCATCAGAATTGGCGCCGTTGCCCGCTGATAACCATTGACTGAACTGCCATGCAAGTATGCGGCTGGTACAAAAACGTTTAGGACCTGAATCGCTGCGACTGGATGCTGAACGTACTGAATATTACGGGCAGCATAATATTGAATAGCCTGCCCGGCAACTTGGACCTGTTCCGGCACCAGCCAGTCAGCATCAAAAATCAATCGGTTACTCATCTTGTGACCTCCATTTCTATCTATTCGTTACTTTACCCCCATTATCCAGTTAAAATCAAATCGAATTGCGCAACCAGTTATGCCAATTGCGACTAATAACGATTAACGTAGTCAGCAGCCGCTTGTGAACCCGTCGTAAACTAATGTTGCCGTGCGTTAACCAGTGAGCCCTTCTAACGACCATGGTCGCCACTGCTAACTAATCTAACTATTTCAAGTTAGCTATTAAATGACCGCTAACTAAAAACGGCTTTCTGAATTAACAGAAGGCCGTTTTAAAAAATAACATTATATGTGCATCATTTTAGGGCTATCAGTTAGCCTTAAAACCAATGACGGATAAGTGCACCGCCACCTAGCGTTAATACACCTAACAAAATGCCGACTGAACGAAGCGCTTGACTGTCCATCTTAGCTTCGTTAGTTTGTGGCAATTTAGCAACTTGGTTAGGCGTTGATGGGGTCAACGCGTCACTTTCAGATACCGTTGTCTTAGCACTAGACTTTTTAGTATCCGCTGCTGGCGTTTGATCAACACCATCTTGGCCCGTCGTTGTGTTAGCGGGCGTACTCGTAAAGACACTCGAAGTTGAATCTTTCAATGGTTTTGACGAATTAGTACTGTTGGAAGTCGTACTCCCATCGTAGTTACTATCGAACCCACCATCAACATCGATGGTCCCAGTATCTTCATCGATATCTGGATAAACCGCCGTATTATCTTCGGGATCTTCAATGTCACCAGTCTGATGGCCATTGTCTGGTTCCGTAGTCGTATTGTCAGAACTCTCAGAACTAGTATTTACATCACTCGAGCTTTCAGAACCGGAGTGGTCAGAACTAGAGTCCACAGCGCTTGAACTTTCCGAACTAGAGTGGTCGGAACTGGAGTCCACAACGCTCGAACTTTCCGAACTAGAATGGTCGGAACTGGAGTCCACAGCGCTTGAACTTTCTGAGCTAGAATGGTCGGAACTGGAGTCCACAGCGCTTGAACTTTCCGAACTAGAATCGTCGGAACTGGAGTCCACAGCGCTCGAACTTTCCGAACTAGAATGGTCGGAACTGGAGTCCACAGCGCTTGAACTTTCCGAACTAGAATCGTCGGAACTGGAGTCCACAGCGCTTGAACTTTCAGAATTAGAATCGTCGGAACTGGAATCGACGTCACTCGAATTATTTGAGCTAGAGCTGTTCGAACTCGAGCTGGAACTTAAGTCGCCAGTACCGCTCCCACCGTTAACGACTTTTTCGTAGACCTTACCGTTAGCTTCTTCGCTGTTCTTGCCACCGGACGTGCCGCCGCCCCATTCCATTACAGCTTTATTTTTAAAATGATAATTTTGATCAATTAATTCTGTATCCGTAATTTTAGTATAGTAATCGATGACAACTAGGTTGCTGACTGTATCGTTGAATTTCAGGTCAAAACCATTATCGCTGTAGTTGACTTGATAAGCATCGTCACTAAGCTTATCACGCCGCTTGTAAGTGTTGGCACTCGACCATTCACCATTGTAGACTTCAATACCTTTGATCATTTGCTGATGATCACCAATGGTATCAGCAATCGATAAGTTTTTCATGGTAATTTCACGCCGATCAACAAGTAAGGTCCACTTAATCGTGCCATTTTCTTTATCAATGGTGCCTTTTTTAGACATATTAGCTTCATTAGCAACCATATTGATCACTGATGTATCTTGACCGTCTTGGGTATCAAACACAACGTCTTGTTCCCCTAAGTCATCATAACGGTACTTCATTCCCAGGTTAACATCAATCTTAACATTAGTTTTACCTTCAATCGCCGAATTCATGGTCAGTACGACCTGACCATCCCCGCCAACGACACCCGTACCAATCACAGTACCAGTCTCAGCATCAGTCACATCAAAAGTAGCCCCAACGGTCCGTGGTTCCAAATTAGCTGGCATATCAATGGTGACTGTGTCTCCAGCTTTGAAAGTCGTATCCCCAAAACTCATTTGATACTGAATTTGAATGGTATCAGCGTGCTTAAAATCAGGGCCATTGATGACCGATGCGGCGGTTGTGTAATCCTTCGCATGATAATTAGTCGCGGCTTGGGCCCCTAGTGGCTGACTAAATAGTAGTAAAATTGCAAAACTTACTAACCCAAGTAGCCAGAATAGTCCCCGCTTACTTAACTTCATAAAAAAATCCCCCTCGTAACATAATATCCTTCATCGAAAAGTATACGCTAGCAAGATGGATTTTCAATAGAATTTGTGAATAAAACGATTAATATGTTCATATATTGTTTGGTCCCCATCTATACCAATCAATGCTCACTTAGAGACAAACTGATTGGCGCGTGTCGCTGCAAATTGCAAAATAGTTACCCCGACAATCATTATCGCCCCAATCAGTCCGACCCAGTTAAAGTGAACGTGCAAAAATAAGACGCTTAAAATGGTTGCTGCTAGGGGTTCAATAGCTCCCAGAACACTAGCAGTCGTTGGTAGGATGTATTCCAAGCTCTGTAAAAAGAACAAGTAGGCCAGCATCGTGCCAAAAATCACGACGAAGCCGACTTGCCCCCACGCCACCCAGGTTAGCTGCGGCGAATGGTGCCAAGCACCTGTTCCGACTAGCACCAAGCCACCACCAATCAGCATTGACCAACCAACAATGGGTGTGGCGCCATACACTTTTAATAATTTTGTTGGCATTAATGTGTAGATGGTTGCACCAACCGCGGCCAACAATCCCCAGATAATTGCAATTACTGGCAAAGCCAGCGAGTCAGTGTGCCCCTCCGTGACGATTAGAACCGTCCCAGCGATTGCTGAGACCACAGAAATGACGTCCACTTTCCCTGGAAGCTGCCAAGTCGTGGCGGTGATAAAGATAATAATCATCACCGGTGACAAGAATTGCAAGATTGCGGCCATCGCCGCATTACCAGTACTGATTGCCATAAAATAAGTCAATTGAACGCCAGCCATCCCGAACAGGCTGAACACAATCAGACGCACCGTTGCCCGCCAGTCATGAAACACGACCATGACCGGTAACCGGCGACTAAATCCATATAAAATTAACAGACCTCCAGATACTAGCATCCGCACCGCCACTAACCACAACGGCGAAATCGTTGTGGTGTCAAATAGATGTTGTGCCACCGTTCCCGAGCTTCCCCACAAAAAAGGCCCGGCACTGGCTAATAACAGTCCCACCGTTTTCTTTTGCATTTAACCACCTCCAAAAGCACTAGCCTTAGTCTAACAAGCACCAGTTGACTTTCCAATGATCTTTTCAAATTCAACTTAGACAGTCCGACTGACAAACCTGCCATCACACCACTTTAAGCACCTTATGATAAATTTCATAATTGACACTGTAATGGTGGTAAGCTAATCTTATAGCGGGGTATGGAGGTGCCAAATGAAACATCAAAAATTAATTTATTGGTTGGTCGGAATCTTTGCTGTCGTCTTCATTGGTGGCGCATTAATCATTCCAACACCAACCATTAAGCAACAGGTTGTCAGTATTGGCAACGCCATTACGGGGAATACTAAAACTAAGGGCGCTACACACGCCGTTTCGGATAGTGCCCTTGGTGAAAAATATCAATTATCCACTAGTGAAATTCACGTCCTGCGCAAACTTAAAGTGACGGGGATCGGTGATTCAATCATGGTCCGCACCACGAGTGACTTAAAACAAATCTTTGACCATTTTAACGTTAACGCCAAGGTTGGTCGCCAAGTGTCGGAAGCACCAGCCGTCATTAGCCAATTAAAAGCTGATAATGCAATTCAGAAAAACGTGCTGATCAACTTGGGGACGAACGGTCCAACGAGTGCCGCCGAAATCGATGGGATCATTGATCAGATTGGCAGCAACCACCAGATTTACTGGGTCAACACCCGCGTTCCAGGCAAAGATTGGCAAGACCCTAACAATCAATTGATTGCCGCGGCCGCTAAAAAATATAACAATGTGCATCTCATTGATTGGCTATACGTTGCGCAAGACAACGACAACTGGTTTGTCAAAGATAATTTACATCCCAACAGTCTTGGTGAACGTGAATATACCGCAACGGTCGGTCAGACAATGGCTAAAACAGCAACACCATAGCCACTTTATTTTTAGACGAGGGTTCTGATTACTTGCATTACCCGTACAGCAGATTAGCCCAACTAATTATGCTAACAACAACGTAAAAAAGCCGGAACACCAGTAATTAACAGGTGTTCCGGTCTTTTAATATTGGTCACGCCAAAAATTCAATAGTTATCCTAACATCACTTACTCAGTCAGTAAGCGATGGGCATTATCGTAAAAGATCGCTTGTTTCTGCTCATTTGTTAATAGATCAGTCGTTGCTAAAGCGTGACCTAATTGCCGCGAGCCATCTAACGGCGTATATGGAATATCACTCCCGTAAAGTAGGTGCTCAGGCTGAGCCAAGCTCATTAAAGTTGGCAACTGCCTTGGTAGCACGGCTCCAGCTACATCAAAATAAACGTGGTGCATCACATCGTAAACATCCACTTGATAAACCTTCTGAGCATATTGTGCGATTCGATCATCAACAATTCCCAAAAAAGCACCAGCATGCGGTATAATCACCTTGATATTAGGATATTTTTCAAAGAAATGATATTTCAACATATTAATAAACGTCATCGTGGTATCCATGAAGAATCCCAACAATGGCACTGGTAAATCAATATCAACGTTTTTAGGCAAGATTGCTGGTTCATTTGGATGCAAAGCCACAATCGCTTGGCGAGCATCTAGTTCTTGGTAGACCCGTTCCAAGACTGGTGATCCAAAGTAAAGTCCACGTGAGTTGGTTGGCACTGTGACGCCTAAAGCACCATCCTGGTCCAAAGCCTGTTGCACCGTTTTGACAGCATCCAGTTCATAAGGAATTGGTAGACTCGCCAAGTATCCTAATTGATCTGGGTATTGCTGGGCTAAGCTTTTACCATCGTCGTTAGCCGCTTCAACTAAGCGTATGGTTTCCGCCTTATCACCGAAGTTCACGTGTGGGGATGATAGCGATAAAATCGAGTAACTAATATCATTATCACGCATAAAGTTAAGCGTAAGCTGTGGTGTCCACTCAGGTGTCGGCCAGCCATCAGGATCACCTGGAACATGACGCTTTAGTGCCTCAACGTAACTCGTTGGTAAATAGTGGGTATGAAAATCAATTTTTGACATTAGCTGCACCTCGTTTTTTAGAATAACCATAGTCTAAGACCAAACGAGTGCGTTGGAAATGTACAATTGATGTCAAATTGACCATTTACAGGAGGTGACATGATGACAACTAACTATCCGCTTGCCGTACAGAAAATGTTCGCAACTGTCCCAACACTACTGACAGCGACACCCATCTTTAAATTGACTGTCACCATGGTCGTCAAAGCAGCCCACGTTAGTCGTGGGAGTTTTTACAGTCACTTTCAAGATATTTACGACTTCATTCACGCTTTCGAACATGCTTTAATCGAACAAGCAACCGTTTCAAAGCAAGTCCTTAACCAAGGGATTCAAGCTGCCCTGGTTCATCCGGACCCGCATAATGCTTATCCAACCTATCTGGAACTAACAACGAATATCAACACCCAATTGGCTAGTTTTCAGGCCTTGCTTGGCCCCCATGGTGATCCACAGTTTCTTGATCAGCTTCAGGCCGGTCTCATTGATAATTTACTCGCCACTACTGAGCAGGCGCCCTTAAATCATCAATATTTCCAGTCGATTCCGGCTGACTACGCCATGCCAATCTACTTTAGTGGCGTGCTGACAATTATTCAGCACTGGCTGACTAAACCCCATCCGGAGCCACCTGAAGTGGTCGCCAACATTATCGTTCAGAGCCGCTACACCGCGGCTTACCATCTCTTTTCCGACCGTCCGCTTGGGGACGATAATAACTAGAGAAGCCAAACTAAAAGCTGGTCATAATCCCATAATTGTGGATTACGACCAGCTTTTAGTCACGACAGTCAATACTTATTATATTCAGTGCATGGCCACGATCATTTGATCGCCCCACACTTCCAACTGATGCAGTTGCTTTTGAAAACTAATGCCCGCAGTCGTCAACTGAAATTGATAGTTCCCTGCAGTCGCAACTAATCCTAATTCGGTTAATTTAGCTAAAACATTCAGTAGTTTAAGCGTGCTAAGACCCCTAACTCGCTGGCGCAAATTCATAATCTCAGTTGGCGCCGCCTTCAGGTTGATCAGTACTAACGCGGCCCACCGGTCATTGAGGACGCCTAACCCGACTTTCGTGCCAATATTTAGATCACGCATTACCATCAGTCCATACTTCCTTACTTAGAATTTATAATTATTATGACTATTCTAAGTAAGTTGGCGTTGAAATGCGAATAACTTGCTTGCCATCGACTTTTCAGACTTTTATTTTTGAATGTCCAGATACGTCTGACAAAAGTCAACGACCGCTCCCCGTAAATTAGCTTCATCGGTGAAATGGCAAGCCACAACATCTGGTGTTATAGAAGCAATTTTGACCGTTGCCCGCAATTTCTCAATTTCAGCATTGATTGCTGGGAGTAGGTGCGGATTATTTGAGACCGCCCCGCCCATCACGATCAATTCCGGGTCAAAGCTGTATTGTAAGTTGTAGATGGCCCGCGCTAAGGCCCGAACCATAACTTGAACTTCGGCTTGAGCATCAGTATCACCCTTGGCAGCCAGTTCAAACACGGCTTGCCCGTCTAGCTCAGGTTGAGCTGGATGGCTCGCGTTGTACCGCTTTGCAACAGCTACCGCGGTGCCTAACTCACTTAAGATCTGATGGTCATTCATGAGCGTGAATCCAAACTCACCACCGAATAAGTGCGCGCCGTGCCAAATTTGATGATTCACAATGACCGACCCACCAACACCGGTTCCCACAATTAAGAAGCACAGGCTAGCAACCTGCTTCCCAGCCCCATCCGCCAATTCAGCCAACGCCGCACAATTGGCGTCATTTTCCATACTGACCGGTAATTCAAAACGGCGTTGTAATTCCGGCTGAATCCGAAAATTATGAATATACGGCAGTGCGCTGGCACCCTCAATAATTCCAGTTGCCTTGTTGACAGCCCCGGGCGAACTAATGCCTACACCAGCAATTTGATAATCGCGTTTCATCTGCGCGACCTGCGTGGTTAGCAAAGTGTAAAATTCAGCTAGCGTTGTGGGCGTCGTAACTTTGGTCTTAGCAACTAATTGCTGATCTTGCCACACGGCAAACTTAATGGTCGTTCCACCAATATCAATAACTCCTAATGACTGCATCGTTTTATCATTCCTTTATCAATTAAACTAGTTATCATAACAATGATAGCGTTTAATTCAGAAAATGTATATTCTTTTATAATAACAATCCATCCCGACATATTTCATCAAATTATGCTTTTCTGACCGATACTAGACAACAAAAACAGTTGATTGCCACGTGCCCACGTCATGGTAACCAACTGTTTTTAGTTAATCTTTAAATTGAATTTTAACGTAATCCCGATAGAGTGGGACGTTCGCCATTAGCTCTTGATGCGTACCTGAACCACTCACATGCCCATCTTCAATGAAGTAAATCTGATCCGCATCTACGATTGTACTCAGCCGATGGGCGATCACTAGGGTCGTCCGGCCCTTCATTAATTCGCCGAGGGCTTGTTGTACCATCGCTTCTGATTCAGAATCCAGACTAGCAGTGGCTTCATCGAGCATTAGAATCTTGGGGTCCCGTAGAAAGGCCCGGGCAATGGCTAACCGTTGCCGTTGACCACCACTGACTTTAACCCCACGTTCGCCAACTTGCGTCTCAAGGCCATCTGCCATGGCGCGTACAAAGTCAGCCGCGGAAGCTAATTCTAAGACGTGCCACAACTCATTGTCGGAGTATAACCGATCAGCACCGTACGTTAAGTTTTGACGAATCGTACCGGCCATGATTGCCGAGTCCTGACTGACATACCCGATTTGTGACCGCCAACTATTGAGACTTAGTTCATTAACATCTTGCCCGCCAATACTAATTTCACCAGCAGTTGGTTGATAATAACGTTCCAGAAGGCCAAAGATAGTCGACTTACCACCACCAGACGGTCCCGCAAACGCCACCACCGTATTTGGTTTAGCTTCAAAACTGACATCGTGTAAAATTTGTTGATCATCATCATAGGCAAAGTCAACATGGTGCATCGCCAAAGTCTCATTGGCGACTGCGTGTTCAACACCAACCGTCAATTGTTCTTCTGGTTCATTCAACAACTCCCGAATCCGGGCCGTCGAGCCACTGGCCTTTGCTAACGTGGTGAAGAACTGACCAAGCATCCCAGCTGGGCCAATGATTTGGAACAGATACATTAGAAATGAGACCAAAGTCCCCATCGTCATCGTTCCACTGGCAACCCGCGCAGACGCATACAATAGTACCCCAACGAATAACGCCATCATCGTTGCCGTCATCACTGGACTTGAGATGGAATCATAAATGGCTTCGCGTAGTCCAATTCGATACAACGTCTTAATCTGATGTGCACCAGTCGTTGTTTCCACTGGTTCAGCATTGGACGATTTCACTAAGCGAATCTCACTCAGCGTTTCTTCTGCCGTCCCGCTAAAATTAGCTAAAGCATCTTGGCGTTCATGACCAATCTTGCCCGTCTGCCGCATGATTGGAAACATGACTAATAAGACAACTGGAATCGCCAAGACCATAATCAAGGTCATTCGCCAGTCCATTAAGACCATGATTGCGATGGCCCCAACCAGTTGCATCAGTGACGTCACGACTTGTGGAAATGCGTTAGCGAGCAAGTCTTTGATCTGCGTCGAATCATTCACCAACCGCGACGTCATCTCACCCGTCTTAACGTTGTCAAAGTAGCGAACCGGGAGCCGGACTAATTTATGCCATAAAGTCCCCCGTAAATTAGCGACAACATTTTCACCAAAAATCCCCAATAAGGAACCTGATAACGCGCTAATGACTGCACTGATCAAGAATAAGCCAATCACACCAATTAGTAAGGTCTGATTAACGCCGTGACTAAACCCATTAATCAACGTTTGGGCAAATTTGGGCACCATCAACTGCGCACCAGTCGCCAATAAGCCTAATGCCAAGCCCAACCAGAGTTGCCAATAACGAGGGCTAGCGTGCCGAATCAATTGTAAGAATTGTTTTAAATCAAATTTACCACCCGCTGGACGCGAGTATGCTGCTTGTGGTCGTTCCATCTGCTCTTATGCCTCGTGTTTCTAAAATTTAATTAAACCAATGATGCCCATGACCCCAACCGGGACGTGGGCCAAAACCGTGTTGTTGACCAAATTGCATTAAATCTTGAATATCGATGTCATCCGCATTGGCCCGCAACTTATCTAATAAATGTTGTAACTGATTGCGCTCATCATCCGTCAGATTACCAAATAACTGATCCGCCAGATCACTCGTTCCTTGCGCGCGATGGTCCGCCATCTCACGACCACGGTCACTTAACCGCACGATGACCACGCGTTTGTCATGAGCACTAGGTTCACGTTCGATCAAGCCGCCATCTTCCAAACGGTTCAATGTGGCGCTGACTGAACTCGGCCGAATATCTAAGATCTCAGCAATTTCAGCATTGGTCAAGCCCGCGGGTGCATCAGCCAAGACTCGTAAGATACCCATTTGGCCACGACCACTCCGATCATTACCATGGTCGCCAAAATGAAATTGTTGCGCAACCGCCATGACGAAAGCCCGATTCTGAAACAACTTTCCAAAACTACTAAATAAATCACGATTATTAACTGTCATGAATTTTTGTCCTCCTTGATTTGAATGATGCTTATGTTAGCACGATAGTTAGATAAATACAACAAAAACTAACTAAAATTCTAACCAAAAGTTCAAAAAATATCTCAAGCCCTATTAAATCAAGGTTTGAGATATCAAAAGGTTAACTCAATTAAATGAATTCGGTAACCTGCGTGCCAGCGTAACGCGTTGTCGTGATTGGTTCGCTAGCTGCCTTGCCAAGTGCAATAGCCATCACTGGTACATAGCGCTTGGCATCCAAGCCAAAGGTCGTCGCGACTTTATCTGCCGCATAACCCGCAATTGGATTAGCATCATAGCCATGTGCGCGGGCAATCAATAGTAATTGCATTGCGGCCATACTACTATCAATCATCGCATCAGCTTGTAGAAATTCTGGACTCGCATTTTCATACATTGGTAAGAACGTCTTGAAGATTTGATCCCGCTTTTCCGGGGTAATGCGTCCTTCTTCACAAGCTTTATTCCACACGTCCCGATAGACCAAATGCGATTGCGTATCGCCCAGGACAAAAATCATGGCTGAACAAGAATCAATTTGTGGATAATTAAATGGCATTAAAACCGACTTCGCCTTTGCCTTACCGTCCGCACTATCGGCAACCACAAAATGCCAGGATTGCAAGTTGCATGCTGATGGTGCGCTGATTGTCTCATCAATAATCGTTTGCAATTCTTCACGGTCAATTTTGACAGTCGGATCAAACTGCCGTACTGATTGGCGGTTAAACACCACGTCTTTAAAATCATTATTTTTAATATTAGTCGTCATGGTTGTTGGCATCCTAAACAACTCCTTTTTTAAAAGTAACAAATTCATTAATCAATCTTATTATAACTGATTTTGTATTTGTTTTCACAATTATTTTGAAATCGCTATCATTAGCACCTATTATTCCGACCAATATTTATTTTTTATGCTCATTACCTGGGTCATCGTTTATACCAGTATTACTTATGCTTGTCGGACTTGTAGTTCCGTATTTGTATTTATATTAGACCACTCCCAATTGTACTGTTAATCTTATTAAACCAATGGACTATACCAATAAAAAGCGGTTGTAATAGCGCTTTCAGCACCGTACAATAATGATTGCACTTATTCAAAACTATCTTTTTAGGGGGGATTTTGTACATGAAGAATTATTTGCAACGTATGGGCCGTTCACTGCAATTACCCGTTGCCGTTCTACCCGCAGCAGCTTTACTTGTGGGAATTGGTAACTGGTGGGCATCTGCTAGTAACGACATCGTCGCACACTTCTTACAAGCCGGTGGTAACGCTGTTCTGAGCCAATTACCACTACTATTTGCAGTTGGTTTGGCACTCGGTATGTCAAAAGATAAAGATGGCGCAGCCGCTCTTGCTGGTTTAGTTGCCTTTGAATTACCAACTAACGTTTTAAAACCAGAATCGGTCGCCACACTCTTGAATATCAAGGTAGCCACTGTTAATCCAGCGTTTGGTCAAATTGGCAACGTCTTCATTGGGATCATCTCTGGTCTGATTGCCGCAGCTCTTTACAATCGCTTCCACGAGACCAAACTACCGATGGCTCTTTCATTTTTCAGTGGTAAACGTCTAGTCCCAATCTTAGCCGCGCTGACCATGTTATTAGTCAGCGTCGCGCTTCTCATTGTTTGGCCGCCCGTCTATGATGCGTTAGTTACCTTTGGCAAATTCATCGTGGGTCTCGGTGCCGTTGGGGCCGGTCTCTATGGCTTCTTCAACCGCCTATTGATTCCAACTGGGTTGCACCAAGCACTCAACTCCGTTTTCTGGTTTGACGTTGCTGGCATCAATGATATTGGTAAATTCTTAGCACACAAAGGGATCAAGGGTGTGACTGGGATGTACCAAGCTGGTTTCTTCCCAGTCATGATGTTTGGTTTACCAGCTGGGGCCTACGCGATTTACCGCAATGCGCTACCAGAACGTAAAGTTGAAACGGCGTCCCTGATGATGGCCGGTGCGTTTGCGTCCTTCTTTACCGGTGTGACCGAACCATTAGAGTTCTCATTTATGTTCGTAGCTTGGCCACTCTATGTTTTACACGCAATCTTCACTGGTTTATCGCTAGCCTTTGCTGCCTTCATGCACTGGACAGCCGGTTTTGCCTTCTCCGCCGGGTTAGTTGACTACATTTTAAGCCTTAAAAACCCGATTGCTAATCAACCTTTAATGTTGATCTTACAAGGATTGGTTCTAGCCGTCATTTACTACTTTGGCTTTGACTTCGCAATCAAGAAGTTCCATTTGATGACACCGGGCCGCGAACCAGTGACAGCCGATGACGCCGATGATTTAGCCATCGCCACTGATGCGGATGATGACAAATACACACGTCAAGCCAAGCAAATTTACGCTGCGCTCGGTGGTGCCGATAATTTAACGGTTGTCGATAACTGCACGACCCGTCTCCGATTGCAATTAGCCGATACGTCAACCATTAATGAAGCCGCTATCAAACACAGTGGTGCTGCTGGTATTAACAAATTAGACGACCATAATCTACAAATCATTATTGGGACCGAAGTCCAATTCGTCGCCGACGCGTTGAGCCGCTTAAAGCTCACGAACGCACCCATTACTAAGACCACGACTAGCAATGAAGCTGTTGCGACAGCACCAACTGCGACTAATATCACTAGTGGTGTGACCACCGACTTTTACAGCGTCGCTAACGGTCAGTACGTAGATATTGAAAACGTCGACGACGACACATTTGCTAAGAAGATGCTGGGCGATGGCTTCGCAATTGATCCCGCAGACGGGACGATTACGGCGCCGGTCGACGGGACGGTCAGCACCGTCTTTCCTACCAAGCATGCAATCGGTTTTAAAACCGATTCAGGGTTAGAAATTCTGCTGCATATGGGTATTGATACCGTTGAGTTGAACGGTGCTCCCTTTGAAGTACTAGTCCAAACCGATCAACCCATTCACCATGGCGAAGTAGTTGCCAAAGCTGACCTGGCAGCGATTAAGGCTGCTGGTAAGGCCACAACCATGATGGTTATCATCACTAACATGGATGCTGTCAATTTGATGAAATTCAAGATGTTGACCAACCAAGTCAAAGTCAGTGATGAGATTATGTTGGTCACGACGAAATAACTTGTTGCATGCGCCAATTATATGAACAGCCCCCTACGTATTTGATACGCAGGGGGCTGTTTTCGATAATCAAATCGCCGGACAATTCTTTAAATTTTCCTTAACGTAACTCATTTGCCATTTAGCAACGTTTACCGGCAATTATGGATTATTCAATTAACTTATTTTTCCAGAATTATACGTCATATGAATATTATCGCCACGAAACTAATATGGTATGCTAAAACGATTGTCACCTAGCCTCGGAAGTCGGACGAACACATGTTGATGAACTGCAATCTAAACTAACAGCACGCCTTAATCATGATTTGCACGAAGCGGTGACTAACCGAACCTACAATAATTATATTTTGGTATTGCTCAGCATGCGCTAAGCTAGAAAGGAAAACCAATGTATTTTGGCGATTTAATTTTCATTATATCTATCATCGGTGGTCTCATCAGTTTAGGACTGATCATTTATTTGATTGCGAAATTCGTTAAGTAAGATAATGACCTGCTAACTGATCATCGGCCGTTGCAAGTCGTTTTTTGCAACGACAGCCTCACACCTCAGCTGCGAACATCGTCACCAAGTCATCCGTCCGCAATGCTTGCTTTTCGGCACCACACACGTCCAACTTGATCTGACCATCCTGTACCATCACTAGCCGGTCGCCGTATGTCAACGCATCGCTCATCTTATGCGTAATCATCATCGTTGTCAGATGATTGGCCGTCACGATTTGTTGGGTCAGCGCCATCACTTCCGCACTCGTCTTCGGGTCAAGCGCCGCCGTATGCTCATCTAGCAACAACAGCTCTGGTTGGCTCAAGGTGGCCATCAGTAAGGATAAGGCTTGCCGTTGCCCCCCGGATAAATACTTCACTTGCGTATTCAGTCGCGCTTCTAACCCCATATTAAGACTAGCCAGCAACCTTAAATATCGTTCTTCCTGTCCACGTTGGCGATAACGGCGCAGACTCAAGCTCCCCGTATGACGTTGGGCTAACGTGAGATTCTGGGCCACACTTAGTTCGCCAGCGGTACCCAACTTAGGATCTTGGAACACCCGGGCCACCCACCGTGACCGATACGCAACGGGACGATTGGTCACACGATGATTGGCTAGTGTAATCTCTCCAGCATCCGTATTTAACGTTCCTGCAATCGTATTGAGCAAGGTCGACTTGCCGGCGCCGTTGTTCCCAATAACCGCCACAAATTCGCCAGGTTCAATCGTTAGATTCACGTCCTTTAAGACGTGCCGCTCGTTGCTGGTTCCGGGAAAGAAGACTTTTTGCAAGTGTTGGACGTTCAGAATAGTTGGTTGTGGCATGTTGATCGACTCCAATCTCTTTAAGGTACCGGCGTAACTGCCGTTTTGTCCGGTATTTATTTTGTAATAGTGGCAAGCAGATGACGATGACAAGAATCGCCGCTGATAAAATCTTTAAGTCATTGACGGGGAAACCTAAGCCCATTGCCAAAGTCAACAAATAACGATAGATAATGGCGCCCACGACCATTCCAGTCAAACGGACCCAGATTTGACGACCATGTAAGAAGATTTCACCAACCAGGACTGAAGCCAGCCCGATGACAATCGTCCCAATTCCCATCCCAATATCCGCGTAACCGTTACTCTGTGCAATCAGACCACCCGATAAAGCAATCAAACCGTTAGATAACATATAGCCAATAATGACCATCCGATCGGTATAGATTCCATTCGCAGCACTCATCGCAGGATTATTACCCGTTGCCATCAAAGATAGTCCCAAACGCGTCTGGAATAACCAAATCAACCCGGCCAGGACGACCAGCGTAACCACAGACCCAATCACGATGGTTTGTAAATTCAAAGACCAGCTCGCTGGTAACCATCCCATCAACGTTTTCTGGTCAAGCAAGGGAATATTCGCTTTGCCCATAATGTGCATGTTGATGGAATATAGTCCCGTCATCGTCAGAATTCCGGCCAATAATGACGGCATTTTAAGCTTAGTATCTAATACCCCCGTGACCCAACCGGCCAAACATCCGGCGACAAATCCTAATAAACTCGCCACGATAGCTGACTGTCCGGCCAACATGCTACTAATCGTCACGGCAGCCCCTAATGGAAAACTACCCTCGGTGGTCAAATCAGGGATGTTTAAAATTCTGAAAGTGAGGAACACCCCGATAACCAGTGGCGCCCATAATAAACCTTGTCCAATACTCGTGATTAACATATTACCTCGCTCCCCTCTTATGGTTGCTTGATTGTACTTGGTTGTAAGCCGATTGCCTTAGCATTCGCTTTATTGACGTAGAGGTGTAACTTGTCAGCTGTTTGAACCGCCATTGTTTGCGGCTTCTGCTTCTTGATTAAGACTTGGTAAGCCATTTTTCCAGTCTGTTCACCTAATTCGTAATAGTTAAGACCATACGTCGCAGTCCCGCCATCTTCAGCCATTTCAATCGAACCCGTTACCACTGGTAGCTTTGCAGCCTTGGTCTTCTGACCAATCGTCTTCATCGCACTCGCCATCAAATTATCGGTTGGTAAGTAGAGGCCAGATATTTTACCCGTCAAACCGGCCAAAACACTGGCAACGTCATTAGTACTCGTTGCGCTAACGACCTTTAAGTTGATACCGTGCTTTTTCGCGTAAGCCTTCGCCAACTTGACTTGTAGCACTGAATTTTCTTCTGACGAGTTATACATAATCCCCAACGGTTTATTACCTGTACTCATATTCTTCAATAACTGTAATTGTTTGCCGACGGGCATTAAATCGCTCGTGCCGCTCACATTAGTTTGGGGCTTCGTATCACTTTTCACCAATCCCGCCGCTTTCAAATCAGTTACGGCCGTAACCAAGGTCGGCACCGTCGTCGTTTTCTTGGCTAATGCCTGAGCAGCTGGCGTTGCGATGCCAACTAACAAATCATTTTTCTGTTGGACGAGTTGTTGGCTCATTGTATTCAAATTACTCTGATCACCCTGTGCATTTAGATAGTGATACTTGACCGTTACTTTACTGTTATGCGCTTTTAATTCTTTTTGTAATCCGGCTTTGAACCCCTTGCGCGCTTGGTCTAGTGAACCATGTTGAACCACCTGTAAGATGCCCACCGACACGCTTTGCTGACCACTCGTTGCTTGTTTGCCACAACCAGCTAATAGTAACCCAGCACCTAAAATTAATACCCCTAAAGTTGTTTTTTTCATCTTGAAACGCTCCTTAAAAATTGTCTGGTTCGCCCAACGTTCATCAACGTCTTGATGAACCGGACTGAAAACAAAAAACACCAGTTAGATTCTGGGAAGAATCTAACTGGTGTTTTATCGGGCCCGATATTTTTCCAGATAGATTGTCCCTGCATCTACCTGGCGTTTAAGTCATGTTGAATAACTTTAGCTCTCGATAGATACAAACGCGTTGCGTGCGCTTGTATCCATCAAACGAATACAAACGCTATCTAAAGAAAAAGCTAAAGGCAAATTGATTATTTAATTGAAGGTTAGTTGCTAATGACATATTAGTCATCCTCCGTTTCAATTTATAGCTAATAGTAAACCATGACGACACCTAACTTGTCAACTGCGAACCAGTAAAAAATTCAAGTGTAACTGGTCAAAGTCCCCGTCACCCAACTGATACACGCTAACTTATTTATCTGGCGTATCACTCAGAGTCCAACTCAAGGTACCTTGATAAGTATCAGCGTAAATACCTGGTTGCGCTGATAATCCGATTCCCTTCGTTGTCGACCAATCATCAGTGACTACCGTATCGGTCGTCCCCGCGACTTTTTGTCCCTGTTGGACCAACGTCGCTTGATTCGTTAAGACGGTCTGTGCACTACCATCACGGTAAACCAAATCGCCCTTCAACGTCCGTCCACTGACCGTTGTCGATGTCAGCGGCGTGGCACTAACGTACAAATACCACTTAGCCCCGGTCGCCCGGGTATCAGTCACACTGATGGCTAGTGGATTAGTCGGTTGATAGACTTGTGGTGTCAACGGCACCTTTAAATCGCCGAAGCTCATATTGGTCGTTAATTGACCAAACGACAGCGTCCCTGCTAACTTAGTCACTTGTAGCGCAATTTTATCAGACGTTAAGCCGCTAGCGCTCGTTGCATAAATGTGAACCGCAGTACTCTGATTATCAGCGAGCCCCTTGAATAACGCGACCAGACCGCTCTCACTCGCATGATAAGTCATCGTATCATTAGCATTACTAGGATTCGTCGCAACCACGCCAGCCTGCTTAACTAACCAATTAACAGCATCGCTATCAGACGTTAACGCCGCTAGATCACTCACGGACAAATTCACCGCTGTGCTGCTACTTTTGATTGTCAGCGGTGGTATCGTCACGTCCTTAGTCACCGATTCAGATTCGCCATAATCGGCTTCTCCCGTCTGCGTTACTGTGACTGAAGTGACCCCACTGAGGCCATCATTTAACTTAATTTCATATTTACCATCACTACCGATTGTCGCCGTGTACGACTTACCATTAATTGTCGTGCTGACGGTATTACCGGCAATCCTAGTTCCTGTCAGAGTGGTATCCGTCGTTGTTGGCGTATTCAGCGTCGTATTAAGGCTAATCCGATTAAACACTGCCAAGCGGTACGTGGATGTCTCACCCTTTACTGTAGTTAATCGAAACCCAATATATACTGGCAAATTATCCTTTAACTTACTCATATCGACTGTCAAAGTCTTGCTAGTATTCATCGATACCGTACTAGAACCAGTCGCCATATTTGTCGGAGTCTTGGTCACTAGTGAAGTTCCAAATTCTTCGGTTGCTTGCTTATAAAAGACATCGTAATATAGCGTTTTAATCTCCGAACTATTCGCAAACAACGAACCACTAAAGGTCAACGTTATTATGGTAGTCTTAGTCGATATACGTCCCTGATCCGCATAGTTGGCCGTCACTTTGGTTAAGCTTGGATATATCCCAATTCCACCCGAGATATTGAACCCAACGACATCACCGCTATTAAAGTAAGTGTAGTACTTATTACTCGAATTAGCGATTGTCGTTGTCGCAGACGTCACGGGCGCCGCTGCCTGACTCGTAATCGCTAGCATGCTGATAAACGCTAAGCAGCTCAGTAACAGCATGCCTAGCTTAATATGCCGCAGTCGTTTCACGTGTTCGCCCCCCTTTCACGCATTAACTTAAGCACCTGCCACCCTAATAAGAGTGCCATTAAGGTCAGGAACCCGAGCCACTGATAATAGTGATTCGCTTGGACCCCGGTTTGGGGCAAACGGCCCGTTGCTAGTACCTGTTGCCACTGACCGACAAAGCGATTGGGCGCGGCTTTGACAGCCTTCGTTGCGTACACAACGTCGCCCTGCGGAATTTGTTGCACCGTCGTAGGCGCTTGTTTGTCCGCTGAACGTGACGTATAGAACTGTATTTGTGTCGACGAAGTGCCCACCGTCTGAGCAGCTCCCCCGATGGATGGTCCTAGGCCGATTAATAAGCCCAGTAAGCCCCGTATCAACAGCCATCGCATCATTTGTCAGTCCCCCTTTTTTGCCCAGCTACTAATTGTTCATGACGCTTAGCGGCCCCAAACTAAACACCGAGCCGATTGCTGTTAGTCTTGGGATTGCCGCCGCTTCTTCAAGAAAAGCACTAACCACAAAATCAGTAAGACTACAATCAACATGCCCAGTGCGCCCAGACCAATCAACCACCAGATACTGATGCCGTTATCATCAACCGTATCCTGGTTATACGTCTTAGCCGTGGCAGCACTAATCTTGAAATCGCGGTCAAAAGTCCACTTATGAGCGCTATTGTGCGCAACCAAGTGTAAATGATACGTCCCCGCTTGAAGCTTCTGTTTGTTGAGTAACAATGGGTAATTAAACGTCGTATTAGGCGCCAACATCACGCCTTGTTTGGTCGCCTTTACGACGGTTTTGCCACTATCTTTGGCTGTGACCGTCGTCTTCATGGTAACCCGTGGTATCATCACTGCTGCAGTATTGCGTAACGTCACCACGATACTCCGGTGATAATTAACCATTCCAGCAGCGACATCGCTTAGTTTCAAGACGGGCGTGGGCGCAGTCCCTAAGCTGTACTTGATGCCCACCACATAAGAATATTCACTGCTAATATTCGTAGCACCCTTCACTTCACCAGTGACCTTTTGATCGACGCGTTTAAAATACCAACCACCTAACAGGGCACCGTTAAAATCCTTAGTCGGCATGGTCGTTTGGGCACTGACCAGCTTAGAACCGTTGGCTGGAACTGTCACCGTCGTTGGCCCCTTGATTTTAGTCAATTGGTCGACCCGATACTGCAGTGAGGCATCATACTTTTTCGCCGGGGTCACGTATTCAATTGCGCCGCCACTGTTGGTATATGCCGTATGAATCCCCATTGCAACGCGGATATCCCGGTTAGTCGTATTATAGATTCGCGTCTGCAACGTTTGGGTCTGCCCTGCCGTCATTTTGAGGTCAAAAAACGTTGCCTGTTTATCAATTTGGTTTTTCGGCGTTTGGGCCGCGACACTAAAACCAATATTATTACTGGTGTCCGTATTGGTTGCCTGTGCTGGAACCACCGCGGACAAGCCGCTGATCATCACTAAGATGGCCCCTAACCACCGCATCATTTTCTTCATTATTGCGTCCCCCCGTCGATTATTATGTAAAAGAGACGCCCACTATTACGTGGTCATCTCCAAGTTCATTAATTTAATTATCTGCTGATGATGTTAATGTCCAATTTAGGACGCCCTTGTAAGTCGTAGCGGCCGCCGTGTTAGCCACGACGTTCAACTTGACTGCAGCCGGATCAAGCAAGTCAGACGTAATCCCCGCCCCACTCTTATCCGCTGCTGTCATGACATTCCCAGAAGTTGTCCCCGTAAAGGACGCCCCGGCACTAGTTGAAGCTTGACTACCTAAGTCAAGTTCAACAGCTTGTCCGACCGCACCATTACCACCGGTACTGCCGTTGCTAGCTTCCGATCCGGAAGAAATGACCGTCCCTGCAGGTAAGGAGACCGTGGCCCCCTTAAGCGTACTTAAGTTACCATCCGTGCCATCCGCAGCGGCAACACTCAATGTCCAACCCGCATTCGTCCCGCGTTGATCAGAGACTTGTAAACCAACTTTACTCGTTGACCCCATGGTGACCGTGCTACCATCGCTACCTGTTAATGCTTTATAGCTTTGGTTATTGATCACGTCAATTTCATGCGAACCGAAATCAAGTTTACCGGGCGCATAGATCAGTGACAAACCAGCACCGGAATTGGCACCGTTATCGCCATCACCAGGCTTAGGGTCAAGTGGTTTCGTTGGGTCAGTCGGATCGACCGGATCAACTGGATTAGTGGTATTTGCCGTAAACGTTGCCGTTGCATTCGTCGTCCCACTCCGATTTTCACCATCGGCCGCGTGACCAACGATTGGCGTTAAGGCCCCCAATAAAATGGTACTGGTCATGAGTAAACTGCCTACTACTTTTTTCATATCGTGCATCCCCTTTAGTTTGCCTAATTCATTAACTGCACTAATAATTTACCACACTTTCCAACAATTACAACCCCTTAATCTTTGAGTTGCTTCTTTGTTAACCCGTGAAAATCAACCAGGTCAACTGTTCCGGCCGTATTTTGTATGCAGTATTAATTTTTTGTTTCATCATTTTTACATTAAAAAACGTTCTATCCGCTGTTTTTCTAATACTTGTACAACATTAATAAAACAACAGATAGGGATTTAATCCAATTAATAATAATTTTTTTTATTGTGACGTTCAGGTCAGTCTCGTTCTTCTTGATCAGTCTCGGTTTGCTATCAATTTTATTATCCGGTCTTAAATTTGTGTGTACCGCTCAAAACCGCATGGTAATAACGAATCCAATCAGTTATCACTACTCCTCACAAGTACTAGTTAGTTGCCGTAATTTCCCATTAGCTAGCGAATGTCCTGTCTATAAAACATTCAGTCGACCGCAGCCTTAAGTAACAATACGTCGAAAAAAAAGACTCAGGATTGAATCATCCTGAATCTTTTTTGTGACCACACACTTTCACCACGCCCTATAACTTTGTACAACGCGATGTCTTTAGCCACCTAATCTCCAATAATAGACAATAGCCGCCAGAGCTAATCACTGACCGGTTGTACTTCAAAACCTGCTGCTGTCAAGACTTGGTTAACATCGGCGGCCTGTTCACTATTCACGTGGAGCTCAATCACTTTTTCAGCCTGGTGATTTACGACCATTAACGTCTGAATACTTAAATCGTGTTCTGTTAAGACCTTTCCGATAGCAAAAATTACGCCGACATGGTCATGATGGACCACCACCCGAGTTACGATTCCCGGCTGACCGTAACCAGCAATATTTAAGAACGCATCCAAGATATCATTATTAGTAATGATGCCCACAACTTGGTCGCCCGTCATGACTGGTAGTACGCCAATCTTATGTTTCCGCATCGTTGCAATCGCTGTTTCTAACTGAGCGGTTGCTGCGACAGTTTGAACCGCCGTTTCCATGATTTGATCCACCGTCGTCTTAGTAAGTAAGTAAGTAATTTAATTCATACACCGACAAACTCGTGGCCTGTGATGGCATCGCACGCTGAATGATACCATGCGTGATCAAGCCGACCATTCGATTACCTGCCATGACGGGTAACCGATGAATCGCATTCTTCTTCATTAATTCGACCGCCACACTGATCGTCGTTTTAGGACTAACAACGACCAGGCGTGGTGTCATATAATCTGCAACACTCATACTTAACCCCCTAGATAAGCTTTCTGAACTTCTGAATTAGCTAATAATTCGGAACCCCGACCACTAAGTTTGACTTGTCCACTAGCTAAGACATAGCCGCGGTCAGCGATTTTCAGGGCTTGATTGGCATTTTGTTCAATTAGTAAAACCGTCGTTCCAGCCTGATTGATTGCCTTGATGATCTCAAAGATCTCATTAATAAAGATGGGCGCTAATCCCATTGAAGGTTCGTCAAGCAACATTAGCTTGGGCTGCGCCATCAGTGCGCGGCCCATCGCCAACATTTGTTGTTCACCACCTGAGAGCGTCGCGGCATCTTGATGCCGACGTTTCTTCAAAATTGGAAAGTAGTCGTAAACTTGCTGATAAGTCTGAGCCAATTGACCCCGATCCTGCCGTAAAAAAGCACCCATTTGTAGATTTTCTTGAACAGACAGGCCGGGAAAAATATGGCGTCCTTCAGGAACTTGCGAGATACCCGCCCGCACAATTTTAGGAGCGGCCGTCTTTTGGATGGGTTGATCCAAATAGTGAATAGAACCACTGACCGGACGCATCAAGCCAGATATCGTGTGCAACAACGTAGATTTCCCGGCGCCGTTAGCACCAATCAACGTAACGATTTCACCCTGTTGCACGTCAAAACTAACACCTTTGACTGCCTGAATCGCGCCGTAATTAACGACTAAATCACGTACTTTAAGCATTTACACCCCTCCTAGATAGGCCTTGATAACGGCCGGATCATGTTGAATGGCTTTTGGCGTCCCAGTTGCCAGTAACGCCCCGTGTTCCAAAACGTAGAGCCGCTCGACTACGTTCATAACTAGTGACATGTCGTGTTCAATTAGCACAACGGTAATATGAAATTCTTGTTGAATTCGGCGAATCAAGCGCGTCAAATCCGCCGTTTCTTCGGGATTCATACCCGCTGCGGGTTCATCAAGGAAGAGTAACTTGGGCTTCGTCGCCAGGGCCCGCACAATCTCTAATCGCCGCTGAATACCATATGGTAAACTCTTTGCGGGCTGATCAGCGACGGCGGTCAAATCAAACATCGCTAATAAGGCTTGCGCCGCCTGGGTCATTGCCCGCTCAGTCTGGTAATACTTAGGTAAGCGCAGGATGCTAGTCAAAAACCGTTCATGATAATGATTGGTCATTGCAATGCGCACGTTATCGAGTACACTCATCTCCTTGAACAACCGGATATTCTGAAATGTCCGTGAAATACCAACCCGAGCAATCGCAGCGGGCTGCTTGCCATTTAACGACACCACGCCCTGATCTGTGTAGAAACTAATGCTACCCGAACTAACCGGCGTTTCACCAGTCAACAAGTTGAATAACGTGGTTTTACCAGCACCATTCGGGCCAATCAAACCAATCAGCTCGTCTTGATCAAAATGGAGTGAAACGTCAGCAACGGCGGTCAGGCCGCCAAAGTTTTTGACCAACCCTTGTGCGTCTAATAACCGGCTACTCATGGTTAACCGCCTCCTTAGTTGATCGCCGTCTGAATAGACGCGTGAATGAGAACTCCCACGTTCCTAACAGTCCGGCTGGCTTAAAAATCATAATCAAAATCAGTGCCAATGAATAAATAATCATTCGGATCGTACCGAAGTTTTGTAAGATCGTGTCGAGCGCTCCTAATACGATTGCGGCTACGAAAGTCCCGGTAATACTGCCGACCCCACCGAGTACGACAATAATCAGAATCGCAATGGAAGCCATGATATTAAAATCACCCGGCGCAATCGTCTGAATGTAGGCCGCGTGCAACGACCCACCAATCGCCGCAGTCGCCGCGCCAAAGACGAAAGCGGCCAACTTCCAGCGCGTCGTATTGATTCCCATGGCACCAGCCGCCAGTTCATCATCCCGCACAGCCATCACGGCCCGACCACCGCGACTGTGAATAAAGTTGACCGTGATAATCGTTGTCAGACACATTAAGACGTACACCGTTGCCCACGAAGCAAGTGCCGGGATATTGAATAACCCCGCTGCACCGTTCGTAATTTTCAGATTATTGATTAGAATCCGAATGATTTCGGCCGCCCCCATCGTCGCAATGGCTAAGTAATCACCGCGCAATCGTAATGTTGGGATGCCAACAATGACCGCCGCTACCATGGCAATCACCATGCCGACGATCATCGACAGATAAAATCCCGCGGGCGTCGCCATTGTTTGGGTCATAATACCAGTCGCGTAGGCGCCAATTGCCATAAAGCCGACGTGACCAAGCGAGAACTGGCCTGCAAACCCAATAATCAGATTGAGTCCCACCGCCAATATAACGTTGATACCAATCGTCACCAGCATATTTTCAATAAACGAGTTAATGACGCCCATCAGCTCTAAACCGTCAATCACAACAAAGCCGATAACCATCACACCGAGCCACGCCATGTTAGTTTTCAAATTTGCTTTCATTAATTTGGCGCCTCCCTCAGACTTTTTCCTTGGTTCGTTTACCGAATATTCCAGCCGGCAACACGAGCAAAATAACAATTAAGACAAAGTAAACCACCGCGTCCTTGTATGCGGATAGGCCAATCGCCTGAACACCAGTCTCCAGGATGCCGATAATAAAGCCCCCCAATGAAGCCCCAGGCACAGAACCAATCCCACCAATCACGGCTGCGACAAAGGCCTTGATACCGGGCGTCATGCCCATCAACGGATCAATCGAATTATAGTATAGGCCAATCAAGACTCCGGCAGCGCCGGCCATTGCAGACCCTAATGCGAACGTGAACGAAATCGTATGGTTAAGATTGATGCCCACCAACTGTGCAGCTTCGGGATCAACAGAAACGGCCCGCATTGCTTTACCCATTTTGGTACGTTTGATAATTAATTCCAATAGAATCATTAATAGGCACGCCGTTCCTAAGATCAGTAGCTGCACATTCGATACCCGCAATCCGCCCCAGTGATAAGTCACCACTTTGATTGCTTGGGGAAATGAACGGGCACTCGCACCAACAAAGTATGACATTCCATTCTCAAGCAAGAATGAAACACCGATTGCCGTGATTAGCGCGGTAATTCGCGGTGAATGGCGTAATGGGCGGTACGCGAAATATTCAATAATCACACCACTAACTGCGCAGATCACCATTGCGGACAGGAGCGCCGCAACAAAGTTAAAGTGTAGTGACTTCAAACTGTAATAGCCCCAAAAGGCCCCCAACATATAAATATCGCCATGTGCAAAATTAATTAATTTGATAATGCCATAAACCATCGTGTAGCCTAGCGCCAATAACGCGTAGATACTTCCTAGCGATAGTCCGTTGATCAATTGTTGTCCAAATGTCTGCATATGTGTTCCCCCACGCTTTCACTAGTCTGACTATTTGACGTTATAAACCTTGCTGACCACGCCATTCGTCAATTGTTCAATTGAAATCGTCTTTTCAGGATTATGTTGCTTATCGATAGTCATCGTCCCAGTGACACCCTTGAAGTTCTTAAGTTTGGCCAAACCATCGGCGATTTTAACGGAATTAGCCGAGCCTTCCTTTTCGATGGCTGCTTTGATCATATAAACCGAATCATAAGCGAGTGCTGAAAAAGTTGGTGCGGTACTACCATACTTTGCCTTGTAAGCACTCATAAATTTCGAAGCAACTTTGTTCGTTGCCGAAGCCTTAGTAGAAAATGGCGTCGTGTAATAAACATTGGTAGCATTAGACTTGCCAGCAATTTGGGCTAATTTAGCATCCGCCATCCCGTCACTACCAACGATTGGAGCCTTGATTCCCGCTTGCCGCGCTTGCTTAACGATTAGACCGATTTCTGAATAGTAACCAGGCGCATAGATGGCATCGATCTTTTTATGTTTCAACGCAGTTAGGATGGCATTAAAGTCCTTATCGCCCTCTTGGAACGTTTGGCTGCTAACGACCGTGCCCCGATACTGCTTCTTAAACGCCTTTGTTAGGCCCGTGCCGTAATCACTGGAGTTATCAGTCAAAATGGCGACGCGTTTCGCCTTCAAGTTCTTAGTCACAAAGGTTGCTGCCGTGGCTCCTTGAAAATTATTCTGATAGCAAGCTCGGAATATGTACTTTTGAACTTTGCCACTCTTTTGCAACGTATAATCCGGATCGGTCGCTGATGGACTGACTGATGGTACTGCCGCCTTAGTCATATTAGGGATCGCCGCAGTCCCGGCGCTAGTTGTCGCGGGACCAACTACGGCCACGACCTTATCGTTATTCACGAGCTGGGCAGCCACGGAAGCAGCAGTCGTGTTCGATGTCTTATTGTCCCGGATCACCAACTGAATTTTCTTCTTGGTCCCCCCAACCTTGATTCCACCGCTCTTATTGATTTTCTTGACGGCTAACTGAATGCCTTGCTTTTGCTGTTCTCCATAACCGGCCGCAGATCCAGACAATTCCATATTGACCCCAATTTTAATAGTCTTGCCAGGATTATTTCCTTGACTTGAACTTGATTTGGCAGTGGCACACCCTGCCAGTGTCAACGCCATCGCACCAAGTGCTGCAATCTTCATCGTTTGTTTTTCCCATTTTTTCATTAGTTATTCCCACTTTCGTTTTTTTATTGCTACGTTGTTGACCCCGATCCTCCTTAAGTCACAAAAAGGCCTCATCCACCGTAGTGAATGAGGCCTTTACCCGGAACTGAGCCTCATTACCACAATGGGAAAGAAGGGCTCAGTTCACTTGAATTTTGAGTTATACTCAAGGTCAAGTGACCGGGTCCTTCTTCGTTAATAATAAGGCTAAATTTTGAACAGCAAGGGTTGTCAACAAGTTGGTTAGGTTAGATTGAATTTTCATAATTGACGCGCCTCGCTTTCAAAAGTTTTTGTAATGTTGATGTTTCTTAGATTAATTAACTTTTAATTATAAGTCAAGTGAATTTTTAATTATTTTTATATTAATTAAAAGGTAAACCACTACGGGCTCATAGTGTCGACAGTAATTCAAAAAAATTATTTTTGGTCTTGATTAGCTTCGGTTGAGAGGCCCCCCTGACCAACCAGCTTATTCAGCCGGATTAAAAGCATAAAAAAAGAACTGATTACTAAACTGGCAATCAGTTCTCATTCAAAAATTAGGCCGTCATGGTCGTTATTCTAGTTAAGCCTTTAAGAGTTTTTCAACTTCGCTCTTGAGCTTAGCTTCGTCCATACTCATATAAGGCGCTACTTCGTCAGCCGTCTTGTCAGTATCATGACTATCAGCGTCCATAAAGTGATTCCAAATCGCATCCCGTACGGGTAACTTAGAGTCGCTCCAATCAAACACGTCCGTCATCTTTTCGTCTAACATACTGTTCATTTCAACTGCTGCAGCCATACTAAAACAACTTCCTTTCTAATTTTTGATACACCTTGATTATAGGTCAAAATTTGAAAAGTGGTTAAATTTTGTTTGGTATTACGAAAATAAATTACGCATTCTTTTGATAAATTGTTTGCAGGGCCGCAATATCAGCACTTGATAACGTGCTCTTGCCTTGTGAAACTGGGTACATCACGGATTCAGTCGATGAACTGTGATCCAACCCTAACGCATGACCTAACTCATGAACTGCGACCGATTTACTGAAAGCTGAAGCGTATGAGCCGTTAAGACTAGCCGTCGCGTTATTCCAATATTGAGTACCCCGCCAGCTGATTTGCTTAGTAATATCAGGGCCACCATGACCAAGTTCAACACTGGTCGCACCAGTCGTCATTTTTTTATGATACATCGAAAAAGTCACTGAATTTTGTGACCCGCTGGCTTGACCAGCTACCAGATGGACTAACCCAGTCTGGTTATAAGTCGCGACAGCTTCAAGAAAGACCTGCCGGGCCGCTTTGGGAACATTATGATCGAAGGAATAATAATACGTCTTCTTTAAGGTGGCGTTCTGCACGATCGATTCAATCGGTGTTGCTTGCGTTGTTGAACTAGTTGCTTGCGAACTCGAGCTAGTGACCGAACTGGCACTCGCAGTCTTATCCGTCTGCTGACCTGATGATTGCTTACTTGAGTTAGTCGCCGAATCTTCGGTAGCACTGCTAGTATCATCAGCACCCAACAAATGACTAGATAAGTCACCCGACAAGGCAGCCGCTAGATTCTGACGACTCGTCTGATATAAAGCTGCCGCGCGCGGGGCAAGCGTATCATAGTTGCGCCACCCAAATAACACGAGGCCGATTAGACACAGCGCTTTGATTCCGCGCATTAGATTTTTTAGCATGCTGTGCGCTCCTCTTAATTTTTTAACATGGTGACAAGCAATAATTTAAGTTTATTAAACCACATGACACCCCGCTTAAACATAGCTCTTAGTGAATCATTAAGAATATTTAGGATTACCGCAATCTACTTGTAATCTTAATCCGCTTTCACACACCTACTCGTCATTCTAACTACCGCGGCACCCCACTGAACAAAAAAAGACGTGAATTTTCATTCCCGTCTTGATGTGGCTACTTATTTCGAAAAACATACAGTTTCGAGAACAAGAAGTTCCCAATGATGGCGCCGGCCTGCCCAAGAATCTTGGCTAGTACCGCCGAGCTCCCCAATACTGACATCAACAACCATAAAATAATCGCTTCAACGACGTACGTCACGATCCGGGTCGCATAGAACTTACCCATTTCACGATAAACGTGGTGTGAATGATGGTCGAACACTTTCAAGCGGTCCACCCAGAACGCGACTTGAACGGCAATGACCCAGGAAATAACATTAGCGACCTGGTATTCGAGTCCGATTAGGTGGTACATCGTATAGAAAGTTGCAAAGTTGACCGCAACACTGATCAATCCCCACAAGATATAGCGAATCGCCTGATTACGGGTTTCTTTAACGGGTGAAATAATTTTTTTATCTAATTCTGCTGCTGGCTCTAAAATTTCAGTAACCGTTTCCTCATTTTGATCAACTTTAATCGAATCTGGCTTACTCATGGTTACTACACCTGACTTTCTTCACTTAAACATGATTATTGTGAAAGAATTCTGTTTAAGTTGTATCTTCATTTTTATGAGTAAAAATAACACAACTTAATCTTAGCACAGCAGTTAACTATTGGCGATGGCAACTATTCAGTTTTACCCCAATAATTCACATACACAAAACGCCAACCAGCTTTAACTGTCCGCATCAGCTAATTCTGCAGCTAGTTGGCATCATCATGGGGCCGTTGCACATCAACGAATAACCAAAATCTGCGACAATCATGAATTAAAAACGGCTTGCCGTAGCCGATAACTCATCATTATCATAGGTGCCAAAATGACCGTTGAGCGTGACTCGATCGCTACTAAATAGTGGTCGCAGCACTTAATAACACCATCCACAACCTGAACACCTAATCTGAAGTCTTTCTCGCCCGATTGAGCGGAATTTCAATCGCCATCACGGCCGCCGCTGTCCAAATAAAGAGATGCAAGAAGTCACCAACTAATTTTCCGCTCACATTCCCCGCTAAATATGCACCAGCATGTTGATTTAAGAACTGGGTTGATGGGATCTGACTAGCTAGTTGTGGCCACACCAACGCGATATTTAAAACCGCCAACATCGTAATAACCCCCACTAATTGCCACGCCTGGCGTTTAGTGGTTGCCCAATCATCAAAATAATTATAATTCATAATCAACGTCGTGGTCATCACAATCAACCCACCATTAATGACCATCGTCACGATGCCGTCGTTCCAATGCAAAAAATAGTGCAAATAGCTTAAAAATAGTAGGCCAACGACTAAGTCATAACTGATTGCCACCAAGCGCTGCTGCCGCCGATTATTTGCCGACTGAGCCTCGTAGTGTTTTAACATCCCTAAATCTCCCTTCAATAGTTGATCGACTGAAAAATCATACGCCATACTAATTTGCACCAACATGCCAATATCTGGATAGCTTCGACCATTCTCCCAGCTTGAAATCGTCTGTCGTGAAACGTGTAATTGTGTCGCGATGTCAGTTTGAGTCATCTTCTTTTGTTGCCGAATAATTTTTAAATTATCTGAAAAATTCATTTTCACACCTCCAAGCACATCGTACGCGACGGGTGATTGTTCGGCAAGATAAGTTTCTAAGCAAGTCGATGAAGCCGGCGATTTGCGCGTGTTGTATTTTTTGAGAATCGCGAACCAAAACGCTACGACAATGATTTCCGTCATAGCGTTTTAGTCTGCTTGGTTGACTGCTTAGTAAGTTAAAAATATTATTATCAATTAGAATGTTTTATATCAAACTGTTTTAATTATTTTGTAGGCATACCTAAAAAAGTATTTCCATTTACTTTTATTTATTGTACAATGACAACGGCTCAAAGATTTAGAGATATAGAAAGGTGGTCTTTTAATTGAGCGAAAAGACGAACACCCCAAACCGGAAGCATAAATTGATTGAATATGCTAACGGCCCCTCACTAGAGGAAATTAACGGTACCATCGAGGTTCCCAAGAATCTGAACTTCTGGAAAACCCTCTTTGCGTATTCAGGTCCTGGTGCCTTAGTTGCGGTAGGTTACATGGATCCCGGTAACTGGTCAACTTCCATCACCGGTGGTCAAAACTACCAATACATGCTAATGTCTGTCATCTTGATATCAAGTTTGATTGCGATGCTACTACAATACATGGCGGCTAAACTTGGTATCGTGAGTCAGATGGATCTGGCCCAAGCGATTCGGGCGCGGACGAGTAAATCACTCGGAATCGTCTTGTGGATTTTAACCGAATTAGCCATCATGGCGACCGACATTGCCGAAGTTATCGGTGCTGCGATTGCCCTCTATTTATTATTCAACATTCCGTTAGTCATTGCGGTGTTTATTACCGTGCTTGACGTTTTAGTTTTGCTATTATTGACCAAAATCGGTTTTCGGAAAATCGAAGCCATCGTGGTTTGTTTGATTTTAGTTATCTTATTCGTATTCGTTTATCAAGTCGCACTGTCCAACCCTGATTGGGGCGGTGTGATCAAGGGCCTAGTCCCAACCGCTGACACTTTCTCGACAAGTCGTTCAGTAAACGGTATGACGCCACTTTCTGGTGCTTTAGGGATTATCGGTGCCACCGTCATGCCACACAATTTGTACTTACATTCAGCCATCTCACAAACGCGGAAGATTGACCACAACGATGAGGAAGATGTCGCGCGGACCGTTAAATTCGCTGCTTGGGATTCCAATATCCAACTTTCATTCGCTTTCGTGGTTAATTCACTATTATTGATTATGGGCGTTGCCGTCTTTAAGAGTGGCGCTGTTAAAGATCCTTCATTCTTCGGTCTTTATGAAGCATTATCCAATACATCAATGTTAAGCAATGGTATTTTAATCAGTGTTGCTAAATCTGGGGCGCTCTCAGCCCTCTTCGCCATCGCGTTACTGGCTTCTGGGCAAAACTCCACAATTACCGGTACGTTAACTGGGCAAGTCATCATGGAAGGGTTCGTCCACATGCGGATGCCACTCTGGTTACGGCGGTTAGTGACCCGGTTGATCTCCGTTATTCCCGTCCTCATTTGCGTGCTATTAACTAGTGGTAAGAGTGCAATCGACGAGCATACTGCATTGAATAATCTGATGAATAACTCACAAGTCTTTCTGGCTTTCGCCCTTCCATTCTCCATGTTGCCACTATTAATGATGACTGACAGCGCGGCAGAAATGGGCAAACGATTCAAAAACTCACTTTGGATCAAAGGTTTAGGTTGGTTATCCGTCATCGGTTTGACTTTCTTAAACTTACTCGGTCTACCAGATTCAATCTTAGGCTTCTTTGGCGATAATCCTTCAGCTGGCGAACAGACTTTTTCTAAAATTCTAGCCTACCTTTTGATTGCCGCTATCTTAGCCCTACTTGTCTGGACCGTCTTCGACCTACAACGCGGTAACAAACGTTACGTTGAACAGCAACTTGCTGCAGCAGCAAAGGAGGCCAACAAATAATGGCGACTAAATTCAACCGGATTCTCGTTGGTGTTGATGATTCTGCCGATGCTTTACTTGCTTTTGACTATGCAATCCATCAAGCGAAGCAAGATGGTGCCGAACTGGTCATTATCTCGATTCTTGAAAATGATGAAATGAACGTCTATCAAGCGCTCAGTAAAGACTACATTCATGGTGAACGCCAAGAACTTGAACAGCATATTTTGAAATATCAAAAGCAAGCCCAAGCTGCTGGTGTCACCAAAGTCCACGCAATGATTGCGGAAGGCGAACCTGGCGAGACCATCGTTAAGGAAGTCATCCCCCACGTTCAACCGGACTTACTCATTATTGGCTCCCTAGCCAAAAAGGGGATTGCCAAACACTTTGGTAGCCAAGCTGCTTATATGGCAAAATACGCACCGATTTCAGTTTTAGTTATTCGTTAAATCAATTAAAATAACCTCAAAACCCCCGTTTTCAATGTGGAAACGGGGGTTTTAGGTTCGTCAAACATTATTTGACTATTAGCCTAAACATACTATAACAGTCACTGAAGGGGGATTCGATTATGACACCAAACGAAACCTACGACGCATTAGAACAATGGCACTTATTACCGGCGACTAATTTTACCTGGCGGCCCTTCACCGCTACCGCTATTTATGTTGACAGCCCGCATGCGCGGCGTGTCTATCAGCTAGACTTAGCTGACGACACGGTCGAGATCTTTCAGGCCGATCCAGGCTCAGAACTGTCTGAACATTTCTTACCATATAAGACAGTTACACTAACCACAACTCAAATCAATCAATTCAAGCATACCCAGCCAGTTGCATCATAACGGCTACGGGCAAAGCGGCGGGCACACCCTCTTAGTCAATGATTAAGAAGGCGTGCCCGCCGCTTATAATTTCAATTATTAATGATCCAAATCAACTGCTCGTTGACGATCATGGTGGATCAACCACAACAATCCCAATAAGAGCACCAAGAGTCCAACCAACATCAACGCATTCTTGAAGTGCGCTTTAATCAGTTCATCGCCACCCCAAGCATAGATAATCGCCGTGGGCATGCTGCCCAGTAGCGTTGCTGCGGCTAGCTGCCGGGGTGTCACCGCCGTTTCAATGGCCGCTAAACTAACTAATGACGTTGGAATAAACGGTATCGTATACCCAATCACGATTCCTAATAAGGGGTGCCGCATCTTACCAATGGCCGTCACGAGTTTTGACGGCTGTTGATCACGTCGAGCCGTTACCCGTCCGAAAAAGCGTTGTGCAATCAAGTTGCCCAGCGTAATGCCAATAATATTTAACACTGCCCCAAGCCCTTTGCCGAAACAGATGCCAGCAACGACACTAATCGTCGCCACGGGGGCACCTGGAATAATTGAAAAGCAAATCAATAAGGGAACTACTAATAAAATATCAATCGCGCGGTGTCGTCGAACTTGGGCCACCAGTGCTGATTGATCAAATACCCGATGCTGAATGATCTCCCAAGTACCATGGTAGCGATAGATCAACAGTCCAATTAATAGTAATGCTAGCAGTACTGCCCCACTGATAAGCTGTCGTTTCGTTATCTTAACCTTCACAACTTCCTCCCGTCATTAATCATGATGCGGTTCATGTTTAATTTCATGAGCCACATGTCCAATCATGGCATCAACCATTTCCAAAATATGGGGATCGTCTAGACAATAGTAGACATGCTTCCCCCGCTTCGTTTTAGATACCAACTGATACTGAAACAAAATTGCTAACTGATGCGAGACTAATGGCTGCGCCAAATGAACATGTTCAACGATTTGCGTGACGTCCGCTTCATGGTGTTCTAAAAAAATTAGGATTTTAATCCGATTAACATTACTCAGTACTTTGTATATTTTAGCCGCCTCAGTTAATAGTGGCCCGCTGACCTCCATGCCAGTTCCTCCGTTCTCACCAATCATAGGAATGCGATTAAATGGCTAATTAGCCCACTATCCCAGAAAACATATAAGCCAATCACCACGTAACAAATTTTCATCAACCGTTCACCATGAGCCGCTATTTGCTTTTGAACAGCCTTGATTTCCGCCACCTGGTTAATGATAAGCACGACAAGCATCGTCAATATACCAATAAATCCTAAAGTCATCACAAAGTGTACCATGCTTTCCCCAACGAGCACAGGTAAAAAGATCGATAAATTACAACCAGCACATACGGCCAAATAAGTGACTAGTACGTTAATCACCGGCGACCCACCAGCCCGATCGGCGGTATCATCATCATCGTCGTGAAACGCAAGCCAAATCGGCAGCACACCCAAGAATCCTAATAACCATTCTGGCAAAAATAAGGTCAGTGCTTTACCCACAAAGAAGCTTGCCGTTAGTAGAATAAGATTGCCCAATAAATAGCCCAACAAGACCTGCCACAACCGATACTTTTTCAATAAAAAAACCAACATCAAGAAAAAATCCAAATTGACACTCAAAAACGTTAACGCTAAAACCCCATAATGCATCATTTCACCCACTCTTCTTTACGCGTTATGCTAGTATTTAGCATCAACTGTGATTAAAACGTGCCAAGTTTAGATTGTTGTTCGTCAGCCGGTGCGCGTCCTAATCCGACCTCCGGGGCTGGGTGACAATTGCTGGAACGCAGCCGAAGTCGATTTGAGCTAACGCATAACCCGCGTCATCTCAAATACGAGTCTTATTCTAAGCCGGAAGCAACCCACTTCCAGCTAAGAATAATTTGGCTACTGAGCATTGTCACCCAGCCCCTCCAGTCGGGAAGCCACTCGAATGGCTGATGAACAGCCACTGAACTCGGTACAATTTGTCGTTGGCTATTTTGATACTGAACCCTTTCAGTTAAATATCAGAGTGCCTTCTCCACTTTTTCGAAATATTCAATTATTACTACGGTAATTTAGAAACAGTGAGTTATCACAAGACTTTTTCAATCTGACAGTTGATTGAGAAAACTACCGTTTATGAAAAACAACGACAAATCCAGCAAAAGTTGAGTACATCCCTATCAGCCATTCGAACGCTATCCCGACTGGAAGGTGTTTCTGACAATGCCCAGTGGTGAAATTTCACTTAGCAAGCGTCCTGTGCTTGGTTAGTGAAAGGCCAGTATTTGAGACGTGGTTTTTCGGCTCAAATCTGTGCCCACCACGTTCCGGCAATTGGCAGAAATGCCTGGAGGTCGGTGTAGGACGAACTAACTAAGCAAGTTTACGCTGAGTCGAACTTTCCCAGCGGTCCATAGCTGGCTGCTTTTGAACTTAAAAACTTTGCACATTTTAATCACGATTCATGACAAATTGGCTCGCGCAATGTGTGTTCTATTTAGTTGTCTTCATTATATGTCAATTTCGACATATGTAAAGCAAATTAGCATCAAAGGCCCCACGCACAAAAAACGGTAATGAATCCCGTTCTGGGCTTCATTACCGTTTTACTAACAGACTATTTTAGTTAATGACTCACAATTACTTAATCAGCGGCGAGGGCATCGATTGGATTCAACCGAGCGGCGCGCCAAGCTGGTAAGATGGCTGCTAATAAAGCAATCACCAGGGCAATGATAAAGGTCGAGATAATATTACTTACCTGAATCTCAATCATATTGTAGCTGGCGATTTGGTAGAGGACCTTATTCAAGGCAGCTCCAATACCATAAGCAATTCCAGTAGCTAGTAGTGCACTGATGACCCCAATGATCAATGATTCACTCGTGAACAATCGCCGAATATCACGGCGACTTTCACCCAGCGCACGTAAGATTCCGATTTCTTTCTTCCGGGCACTGACCGACATGAACATGGTCACAATGATCATTAACGCTGAGACTAGTAGGGAAATTCCAGCGATTGCCGCCAAAATCGTGGTTGCTAAGTTAACATACGTATTGACCGTATCAAGCATGCTGGCAATACTGGTGGCACGGTAAACCCGTTTGCCATCAATCTTTAGCTTATTAATCTGCTTGGTTACAGCATCATTATGCTCCCGCGAATCAACTTTCACCGCAACTGAAGTTGGCTGCGTACTTAAATTCTTTGCTGACCGCATATCTTTCATAGTGGCGTAGGTCACGGCGTTCACACCACTTCCAGTCGTGCTGTCCGTGATCCCAGCAACCGTTAATTGCCGTTTAACCGTGACACTTTTACCACTCTTATTCGTTGTCTGAAAAGCCACAGTCACTTTCTTACCGACCAATTGCTTCCAATTCTTAGATGACCATTTCTTCGCCACACTACTCTTATCGACGACGATTTCATTCTTACCAGCCACGTGACCAGCTTTAATAATCGACTTCCGGTTAGAAGCCGTCCACGTTGTTAACGATGAAGCGGTGTAGTCTTTATTACCAACTGTAATTGTCGCGTTGCTTGCACTCAAAATTGGCTGAACGGTCTGAACATGCGCAACTTTTTTCAGTTTACTCAGTTGGGCCTTACTGAACGTTGGCTGATTGGTCGTCGCCACACTCGCCCCCATGGCAGCTGCCTGCTGGTTACCTTCTTGGCTGCCGCCTCGCTGACTTTGACTCGATTTTTGATACCGACTCACTGTCACGACACGGGGATTGACCATATCATTGATTTCCTGATTAATATACCCCTTGAGGCCATTACCTAACCCGTTAAACAACATCACTGCGAATAAACCAATCGCTGTCCCAATGATAATAATCAAGTTCCAAGTCCAAGTATAGCGTAGATGTTTAAACGCCGTGTTCAGTGGCACATACCACGGTAACTTACGTGCCGCAATCTGTTGGCGATTTTCATCGACCGGATAAGCGGGTTTCACCCGCTCGTCATCCGTGATTTTACCATCAGCTAAGCGCACGATTCGAGTACCCGCATTCGCAACATCCTGCGAATGTGTCACACAAATTACAAGCCGACCTTCCGCCGCAATCTGATCCAAAATTTTCAAAACTTCCGTGGTATTTTCAGAATCCAATGCGCCAGTCGGTTCATCCGCGATAATAATCTGCGGATCACTCGCTAAAGCCCGGGCAATCGCAACTCGCTGCTTCTGGCCACCAGATAATTGGTTCGGGTACTTTTTAATTTGATCCGCTAACCCCACCTGAGTTAACAGTTGCTTAGCTCGTTGCTCACGTTCTGACCGATTTAACTTGGTCATATCTAACGAGATCAGGACATTGTCTAACACGGACAGATGGTTGATCAAATTATATGATTGATAAATATAACCGACTGTTTCACGCCGATACTGATCCATCTGTTTCTCTTGGTGATGATCTAACGCGGTTCCTTGCAATAACACTTGTCCCTGAAATTGCCGATCCAAGCCACCAATGATATTCATCAACGTTGACTTACCACCGCCAGATTCCCCTAAAATCGCAACGAATTCACCTCGTTCAAAAGTTAGATTAATCCCATTCAAGACTGGGAAAGCTTCCTTGCCTAAATAATAGGCCTTGTGAATATCTTTTAATTCTAAGTAGCTCATCCTCGCTCACCCTACCTTACTGTACGTCAATATCGTGTGCCAACTCCCCTTTATTTATATCAAGGACTTTAACTGTGACTATTAGTCATTAAGTTTACCAAAAAAAACAACTGTGGAAAAAATCTTATACCTTATTTTTATTGAATCTTATCATAGCACTTTAGTTAGACTATAACAACAAAAACTAACTATTAGGCTAAATAATTTGAAATTAATTATTAAGGAGTGACATTACAACCTGGTTCGCTCTGGTACTTCAACCGACATCACCACCGTCGATCAGCGTGCACAAAAGGCAGTTTCGAGAAACACACCGTTCCCAGAAACTGCCTCATCCGTGCTTACTTCCAAAATTATCGTGCCAAGTTATATTTACCTAGGCGCGTCGCTTCCGCCACCAAACCGCGATTGCACCAGTCAGCATGAGGAACACACCGCCGGCGACTGCTAGCCAGCGTTGCACCGCTTCACCTGTCTGTGGTAACCAGCCGCTACCATGATGACCTGTCGAATGACTGCCATGATTAGTAGCTGCACTCGAGCTAGTTTCAGGCAATACCGTGCCACTCGTCACCCGATCCGTGACTGTACTTGCATGCGAACTAGCTGTACCGGCCGTCATTGAAGTGCCATTGTCGTTGGTGCTCGTTTTGTCTGCACCTGATGTATTAACTGTCCCACTCCCCGTGGTGCTAGTTTCATGCTTGTCGGGTTTGACAGCAGTCCCGTTGCCATTCGGTTTAGTTGTGCTACTACCATTTTTGTCCGGCTTAACGGTAGTACCATTGCCACCTGGTTTAGTCGTGTTGCTACCATTTTCATCCGGTTTAACGGCAGTACCGTTACCATCTGGTTTAGTTGTCGTGCTACCATTTTCATCCGGTTTAACGGCAGTACCGTTGCCATCTGGTTTAGTTGTCGTGCTGCCATTTTCATCCGGCTTGACCGCAGTACCATTGCCATCTGGTTTAGTCGTCGTGCTGCCGTTTTCGTCGGGTTTAGCCGTACTTGTCAGCGGATTATCATTATCCAAATCCACAAGCACTTCTGTACCGTCGGCAGTGGCAGCCATTGCTTGACTTAACATGATGGTCTTAGCCGCACGCGTCTTACTTGGTACCAGTTCAATCGTCACCAGGTCAGTCACGGGTTGGCTGGCACTGACTGTTAATCTTAATTGACCATTAGCGACCGTCTGCCGTAAAATCTGCACGCCGGTTGGAACCTTAACGTCAGCGACTTCCCGACCTGCTAAGTCCAATTGCAGATCAAATGCCGTCAGTTGCCGGTTTTGGTTATGAGTCAATTGAACTTTTGCTTCCTGATCATTGCGACTGAGCTTTAACGTTTCAACTGAACGTTTCTTCTTCGATAGGTCAGTCTGCTTAAGAAAAGCCAATGAGTCAAAGACCTGACTGTCAAACATCTGTGGTGTCTGTGGGACTTGCAAAGCATTCAGGATGAGCGCACTGATATCAGCATTGCTTCCACCATGCAAACGGCGGCCATTATCGACCGTTTCGCCACCGAGCGCCATGAAAATACTGCGGTTATATTCATCCCAACCACCATGATTCTTGCCAGAACCGCCATGATCAGCGTTGGCAATGACTAACGTATCATGAATGTGACCGGTTGCTTCAAGCTTATCCATTACTCGCTTGAACAGCGCATCATATTGCGCGTACTTATCCCAGTAATTGTCATTGTACCAGCCGTGACCGTGTCCCTGACCGTCCATATAATCACTTTGCATGTAGACTAACCCAGTACTTTGAAATTCTGGCGTGCCGATATAGTTAGCCACATCATCAAAGGATTTCAGCGAAGCTGACTGTTTAGTAGTCACCGCGGCATCTGGTTCAATGATGCTATTGACGATTGGTCCCCATTCTGAGAAAGCCGCAGCGCCCCGAGTTGGATTATCGGCTTGTAACATCTTAAATACTGATGGGAACATTGCTTGTGGTTTGTTAAAGTCTGCAAAGTATTCTTGTCCCATGGTCGCGTTAGTCCCTTGATATTCCTTAGGTAGCGTGTCCCATGGCCGACCATGTAACATGGAAATGTAGTTTTGTGCCGAAATCGCTGGTGAAACGGCCCGCGCTGACGTACTCATTGCAAACTGCTTATTGAATAAGTCCATCGTATACGTATTCCGACGTTTCTTCATGATTTCTGGGTTGGTTGTCCATACGGGAGTCTTAGTTCCTTGCTCCGCACCTTGTGCATAGTACATTCCCTTCGGATCCCAGGGGTTCCCACCACCATCAGTCGTTAAAACGACCACGTGTTTATAAGGCTTGATTTCAGCTGCTTTGGCGGCTGCCACTTTATCGGCTGCGTTTGCCAGGGCCACGTCACCAACACCAATAATCCCGTCACCGTTGTAATCTAGCGCGTACTTACCTTGAATTTCAACAGTTTGAGCTGGCCCTAGTTCAATGGTTGTATCTTTAGTTAGCTGCTCAAACTTGATCTGCGTCTCACCAGCGGCCTTAGCTTTCAAATTAAGGTGCGCTAACCGCGTTTGCGCATACATTTTAAATTCAGCTTTTGAAAGGTTCGCCGTCGTAGTCAGGCGAATACGGCCAGGCGCAATCAGTTGGATCTGCGTCTTTCCCCCTTGTAAGAGACGTTCTGCACCGACATAATCAAACTTAGCCGCGTCATACACAACATCCATGGTGATTGGGGCGGCACCGGTAGCTTTGATTTGCCGGGCATGTACATTAAGGCCATAAGTGTGCCCACTCGCGATTCGCTTCGGGCCAACGAGCTTCGTCGCAATCGTTTGGTCGACTGGTACGGGTGCGACCGGCTGCTTGCCGACCTGTGCTTCAACGTTCAATTGACTTACTTGTTGCGACGTCAATGTCTGATCATACAAGCGGGCCTGTCTAATTTGGCCGGTCATCATTGACTGAACGTGACTTCCAGGAACCGCGTCACCACCCAGCACAAAGTCTTTGGTTCCTTGTGCCAGCTTTAAATCACCGGGCATAGCCACTTGTTGGACTAACTGGCCATCCAAATACAAGCTAGCCGTCTTATTCTTATCGATCACACCAACCGCATGCACCCACTGCCCCTTATGTAAGGTGCCTTTAGGAGTCTTATAGCCGGAACCATCATGGGCGAAGAAAACGACTTGATTGTTTTGCACCCCAAGTCCTAACCCACCACCCTGTTGGCTAGAAAAGATCTCATGTTCACCATTGGCATCGGCGGCTGGATCATATTTAAAGTACGCCTCGATCGCCATCCCATTCTGTAACTTTGCAAACTGCTGATCCGTGAAGGTCGTGTAAAACGCTGATTTGCCATCTAAGTTCAACACTTGGTCGTTAAATTCAGGGTCCTTCGTCACGGCAGGCTGCCCATAGGTTTGCCACTGCGTCTGCCCAATTAAATCAACCAATTGTTGATTTTGAATTGCCAAACTCAAGATTGCTGTTGGAACGGCCGGGCTGGCAACTGGTTCGGCAACTTGCTCACTCGGAGTCGCCATTGGGGTTACTGCAGCGACGGCCGGGGTCACCGTCGTTGTTAAGATTGCTGAACAAACTAATAAGGTCGTTAAAACACGCGGCTTTATCATTATAAAATTATCACTCCATCTTTTTTATCGTAAAACAAACTGCACTTTTAAGAATAGTTAAGGAATGTAAAGTGTTTAGTCAGATGTTTGTAAAGAAACGATATTATTTATGTTGCGATACTTTACTAGCCAGAAACTTGTCAACGACCCCAATCAAAAAAGCTCCCCACGTCTTGCTGGGAAGCCTGATAAGCTAATCTATTCCTGTCGCACTAAGCCGTTTGTTGATAGCCATTTGCAACCAGCTGATTTCTAAACCACGTCTCAAACATAAAACCATACCAAATATCGCCTAGTAACCCGATACTCATGACAACTTGGTCACTAAAAAACAGCTGCGTCACCATATTTAACGACAGCATGCCTAAGAATGACACCGCCGTTTTCAGTAAGAAAAACGGGGTTCGACACCGCACACTGAACAGCGCATAAAACCACGTGAACAACAGGGCCCACACGTTAAAGTGCCCGTACACTTGCTTGGTACTGGTCTCGCCATTGATAGTCTTAGTAAACGTCATATCATGTCTAGCTCGCTTGTTAAAGCCAAACCATTCTGATGGTGCAAAGTTCATGAAAACCCTCCTCGTATCCTGTTCAATCATTATAAGAGTTAACTCACTAACTTACCACTAACTATCACGCTTGCATGCCAAAAAATCGTCGTACCTCATTAGCGTAATTAAACTTAGCGTTCAGTTTGCCCAATAAGGCTTGGTCATGGGTACTCGTAAAACCAGTCCGGCGAAGATGTTCATATAAGTCTAAATATGGTAATTGTTGTTCACGCGCAACGGTCAACTCAAGGCTAATATCATAATCAACTTTTCGAAAATCCACACTGATTCGACCCGCGTCATCCACCGTTAAGATTGCATAGTGAGCACGCTGATCAGCCATGAACTTAGCGTATGGACTATAAGGTTGGCCTGTCGCCCCGGGATTAATAATGAGCTGGCCCCGCTGACTCACCCGCATAATTTGTTGGTGGGTATGGCCGTAAACGGCCACATCCGCATCACCAGCTAGGTGATCAAAATTAGACTGGCGTTCATCCGGATACAGGTCGTGACCAGTCGAGCGTTCCGGCTGATTATGGGCCAGTTGAAAAGTTAACCCGTTCACGACCATCGTTGTCGCAATGGGCCGTTGCACTAATTCAGCGTAATGTGATTTGCTCAGATGGGTCACCAGATACGCGGTCAATCGTGCAAAATAAATCTGTGAAGGATCATCCAGTCGCCCGTTTCCAGTCATGACCGCATTAATCCCCTGTTCCCAATTACCTTGCAACCATACTGACGGCGCAGTGTCCGCTAAGGTCTGGTAGAGCTTTTCGGCACCCGGGCCGGGTAAGAATAGATCACCGAGGAACCAATAATCCGTCGCGGCTTGCTGACGCGCATCCGCCAACACAGCATTAAGCGCCGTCAAGTTTCCATGAATATCTGCCAGCACAGCAATCCGGTGTTGCATTTCTCGACACTTCCTTTTGCACATAATACTTCTAGTATACGCTGGCAATTTACACTTGTCGCATGATCTCTGTTAAGCCAGCTTATTAATTGACCATAACAAGCGCAGATGGTCGTCATCACAACTATTTGCATGTATGCTAATAGTAATATTTAGTCTAATTAATACCTTGGAGGAGGCATTCAACATGCAACAATTAACACCATTAGCCGCCTATTCAGACTTGGCATTCGATTGGTCAATCGTTATTAATGAAGGGGCTGCGGGACTAACGACCATTCGCCAGCATTTAGCAGCCACGCTTAGCGACTGCCTGGCCGCACACGTGACCATCCTTTGTCGACCTGCGATGTTTTTCCTGATCATTCACGACCACCGGCAAAAGGTTGCGATTCCCGGTCATATTTATCCTGGTACGGAACAACCTTATGAAATCCAACTAGACGGCTGGCCGGTAAATAATAGCACCGCTTTTATGACAATTATTCATAAGTATCACTAAGCACTTGATACTACTTATCTGTCGTTACCACGCCAATCATCGAAAGTGCTAATATATTCAGTGTTAACAATGCGAGCGCTTCCCTCCCTATGTTAGAATATACTAAGAACCAATCAGGGGGGAAATCAAATTGCAGATTGATAAACAACAAGTTGGTAATCGTATTCACCAACTTCGAATTGCCGCTGGTTTAAGTATGGCCAAACTTGCATCTGCGATTGGCTTGGCTGGAAAAAGCACAATTAATGACTGGGAAAAGGGACGTACGCTAGCTAACGCGGACCGACTCGCTAAAGTAGCTGCATACTTTGACGTATCCACTAATTACCTTTTATACGGTAGTTTGACTGAATATGTCACCGCTGTCTTTCAAAATGGTGGTCTCAATCATTCAGAATTCAATGTCCTACTATGGGAATATGTGGACCTAACTACGACCAATCCGAACATTCTTTCTAGTGACTTGTTCAGTTCGGCCTCACAGACTGAACAGGGCGTATCCGACCCAACTAAAATCGCGGCGGCCTTAATTACACCGACTATCAATAATGCGATTCGGCAGATTGTTCCTGAAATCGTCCAACACTACCAACAAACGACAACCTACCCAGAACCTCAAGCCGTCATTCAGGCCGGTTGCTATGTCTTTCGTCACCGAATACAGATTATTCGGCGGACCTTTACGGGTAAATACAACCGGATCGTCCGCTTACTAGACAATGTCGATTTATACGAAAAGTTACAGCCAGACGATGACTTAAAGGCGTACTTGAATCAAACAACGGGGCCTAAAACTCAAGTTCAAAACGGTTATTCGTTGGATGAAAAGTATCAGCGCCAAATGAACAAAGTTATCACGGAATTTCACCAAGCACTCAATCGCATCAATGATGCCTACCAAGCTGAACTGATGGCTTGTGGACAAGGACAGGCTCATTCTGCGGCAGATTGAATTGCTTGCAACCGCCAATCAAAAAATCAACTGAACACGAAAACACACTTCAAAAGTAGCAGCTTTGAAGTGTGTTTTCGTATTTAACAACTGCATTGCAATTGCTAGTTGACCTTGCATCAATCAACTGTGGTGACGCGATGAAATTCCTTCTGACTCAGCTCATCGCAAACAATTACACACGATTAGCCCCATCATCCGTCCTACTTAGCAACAACCGTGGCAACTTCTTGGTCGTGGCTCACTTGTCCACTTGTGGATAAACTGATTTTTTCAGCGGGTTGCCCACCTTTATCCACAACCACCAACACCGTCATATCCTCCCCATTTTCAGCGGCCTGCTCTTGATCCACAAAAGCGAGTGGTGTTTCTGGTGTCACTTGGTCGCCTTCATGAACATAAGTTGCCGGAGTTGCGCTGGTATTAACACCCATTCGTAACCGTACCGTCAGCTTTCCAGCTGCCAGTTCGATCGCATTTTGTTCTGGAATCAGGGCACTGACGGTTCCCGTTACTGGACTGAAGATATGGTGGCGTTCTGGCGTCACCGCAAACCCCGTCTGACCCGCAGCGACTGTGGCTAAATCTATCAGTGTGCCATCAACTGGTGCATATAATTTAACTTTTTTACCAAATGAAAATAGTCCCATGATAAAACCCTCCCGAATTTGATGAATAAATTTCCATAATGGCGCTGGCCAGCTGCCGTTCTTTGATTACCTTTATCCTAACTGCTCGAACGGGTTTCAGGTCAAGGGTTTTATTTAATTTGTTTGATTAATAGCCATTTTGAATCAGCAGCCGTCCTTTAAAATTAAGCACTGTCAAAGTAACGCCCACACTAAATGCTTCTCTCGCTTACTCGCTTGCACACCCTCGCAGTACCGTATCGCGGGCCCCAGCCACCGACAAAAAAATTCCCCACCAGCACTTAGCCAGTGAGGAATCGTAACATATATAACATCCTGAGATGCCCACCACCAAAACAATCTAGGATTTGGTTAGTGTTTGATTATCACTCGGACAAGTCCCAATCATGTTAAAGCAACCACCGCACACGTTGGTGATTCACGATTGCATTGACTTCCCCGGTTAAATCCTAATTATCTGTCGCCGAGTAACTTTTCAGCTGCTTGTAAGACATTTTCACCATTCATCATGCCATAGTCGGACATATTGATGATATCCATTGGAATCCCAGCCTTATCAGTCTTCTTCTTCACGTCATTCGCCATGTAGCGAACTTGTGGTCCTAATAACAAGACATCGGGATGCGGATCTTGACTCAGTTGATGGTCAATATCAGCCGCTGAGGTGGCAAAGATCTTGTAATCAACACCATCTTGCTTTGCCGCAGCTTCCATCTTAGACACTAATAGTGAGGTTGACATTCCCGCAGAACATGCCAACATAATAATTTTTTCAGCCATAATTATTTAATTCCTTTCTATAATTACATCTTTTCAATTTCAGCGTTACCAGCAGCAGCTTCCGCAGCGGCCTTTTCGCCTTCTTCCTTCGTTAAGATAGCATCGTACTTCTTAGCGAATGGGAAGTAAATTGCAGTTGACATGACCAACGTAATTGTTTGCCAGATAGCCATCTTCCAGCCACCAATCAGGAAACCAGAAATGATTGCTGGGGTCGTCCACGGTGCCGCGAAACCATTCAATGGTGGCACAATGCCGAAGTAGATGACCAGATAAGTGGATAAGGCCACGATAACTGGTGTCAAGAAGAATGGAATTGCCAAGAATGGGTTCATCACGATCGGTAACCCGAACAAGAATGGTTCGTTAATGTTGAATAATGCTGGAATAAATTCAACTTTACCAATCGTCTTAAATTGCACGGACTTAGCAGCAAACAACGTAAAGATAACAAGTCCGATCGTAATCCCAGAACCAGTTAAGTTAATGAAGTTATTGTAGAATTCATTAGTTACAATGTGAGCACCTTGGGCAACGGTCAACTTACCTGCTTTATATAATGAAGCATTGTCGAACGTGTTCGGAATCAGTAACCCACTAGTAATGGCACCCATGATCAACCCACCATGGACCCCAAAGAACCAGAAGAATGGCACTAAGAACGCAATAACCAGCGCACCACCGAGTGAATCGGATAATCCTTGAAGCGGTGTTTGAAGAACCTTGTAAATAAATTGCAACATGTCAGTATTACCGAAAGCACTGAAGGCCGCAAAGATTAACATTGCAACAATCAAGATGACCCCGGCAGGAATCATGGCAGTAAATTGGTTGGCAACACTGGCTGGTACTTGTTCTGGTAGGGTAATCTTCCAACCTTTACGAATCATAGCGGAGTAAGCCCAACCAACTAAGATACCGACAATAATGGCAGCGATCATCCCCTGACCACCTAGCCAGGTAATATTAACAACCCCAGTAACGGGTGCTTGCACAAAATTTTGTAGGACCTTTGGTAATTTATCGATATTCTGTGAAACGGCGCTACCTGACATCACGACATTCCCAGCAGCATTGGTAATCCCAGTACCGGCTTTACCCATCGCAGCTACTAATGGATTGGCAATGTTAAGCGTTTGCAAAAGTAAGAATACGGCCATGGAAGTTAACCCAGCGGGCAGTGGTTCATACCCTTCGTTACGCACATACACATAGGCAATCCCAACGGCCGCCCAAAGTGAGAGAACCCCAAACGTTACTGTATAGGCCTGGTTAAAGAACGCTGCCCAACCAGAGGCCTTAATAACAGCAGCCACAGCTGGAATTGGAATATTAGATAAGATCAAGAATACGGACCCAATGATAATAAATGGTAAGGCGTAGACCATCCCGTCTTGTAAGGCTTTAACTGGTTTAGTGTTAACGAACTTCATTATTGGCGGTAAAACTTTGTTGTTAATGAAATTGCTAACAGCACCATTACTACTATTTTCCATTACAATTCATCTCCATTTTTTGCTAGGACCCCTTGCAGCCAATAATATGACTTCTTGGGAACCCGCTTTAAGTCTTTTAGATCATGATTACTCCGGTTAACGTAAACAACTCCGTAACGTTTTTCGATATCTGCGTGTGAACTTGGAATATCAATCAAGCCCCAGCCGAGATAACCTAGTACCTTAGCGCCGTCGATCAACATGGCATCTTTCATCGCCTTGATATGTTCTTCATGATAAGTAATCCGCTCATCATCTTCGATCATATGCTGGCCATCCCAGTGCTCGCGTAACCCAATCCCATTTTCAATCGGGAACACGGGTACTTCGTACTGGTCATACAACTTGGTAATCAAGTTGCGGAAACCGAGTGGATCAATCGCCCAGCCCCATTCATTAGCTTGTAAAAAACGGTTGGCCTCAAAAGAATAATTGAGATAACGATTCGGAACGGCATTAACGGGTATTTTATCCCCGTTGATAACCGTTGAACGATAATAACTAAAGGCCAAAAAATCCGCTTTCATTTTGCCAATGATTGCTTCATCACCTGGTTGCAAATCATAATCGATGCCCTGTTGTTCAACGTAACGCAGGACTTCTGGTGAATAGTGCCCGTGCACGTAAGCGTCATTCAAGTTGTTGTTCAAAAATTCGTCACTCTTACGAGCCGCCATAATATCAATTGGCTTAGCTGTTTCTGGATAAACCGGGGTGTAAGCTAACATACCACCAATCTTCACGTCATCGTAGTTCTGATGAACAAAGTCATCTAGGCGCGCGTGCGCTAACATAGTATGGTGGAAAATCCGGTATAAGTCGTTAACACTTTGATCACCCTTGGTGTACCCTGAAATGTTGAAGACTTCGTCGGTAAAGTATAAATTATGTTCATTGAACACGATCCAATATTTAACCCGGTCAGCAAAATGGGCAATCATCTTTTCACCAAAACGGACGAACGCATCAACGGTGTGGCGCGACATGAACCCGTTTTCATTTTCAGCTAAGGCTAACGGCATATCAAAGTGATACAGGCAAATCATCGGTGTAATCCCCCGTGCCAGCATCGCATCAACCAGCCGATCATAAAACGCAATCCCAGCGGCATTAAACTCACCATCACCATCTGGAACTACTCGTGACCATGAAATCTGAATTCGATACATATTCAAATGTAAGTCCTTCATCAAATCAAGATCTTCCTCGTAACGATGATATTCATCAATGGCATCATGCCAATCCGAAGTGGTTGCTGTCGCAGGACGAACATCATAAACTGAACGGCCCTTACCGTCTTCATCCCAAGCACCCTCAGTTTGCATACTTGACACTGAATTACCCCAGAAAAAATCCTTGGGCATCTGTCGCTCCTTATCCATCAAACTCCTCCTCTGTGTCATTTATTTTGGAAAACGCTTTCCTCGTGAAATAATACTATCCTATTTCTATTTCAAAATCAATACTTTTACTTTAAAAATATATACTTTTGTTAAAATAACTAAGTCCGGTTGCCACTAAAGTAGCTACAAAAAGCGGCCTGGCAGTAAATACTACTGCTAGACCGTTTTGATCGTCCTATTTATTCAAACCATTCTTAACCAGTGTATCGACAGCGGCTAATACCGCAGTATCAGCTGAGCGCGCTTGCCACCCTAACAATTGCTGGGCTTTTTGGGTACTGACCTCGTGATTGATGCGGATCATCAAACTAGACTCGCGTAATTGCCCACTAAATGGGGCTAACCCCCGCACAAACCAGTCTGGAATCAAATGTTTCGTCAGGCCTGCAGCCAACTGCGGCCGTTGTTCTTGAATCAATGTTTTGAGGTCCCGCATCGAGATTGGTGTGGCGGCCACTGCTAGAAAACGCTGATTGGCCGCTGCAGGCGCCGTCATCGCCCGAACCTCTAAGTCAGCGACATCGCGAACGTCGATGACATTGACTTTAAGGTTTGGCATCATCTGTCCAGTTAATATCCGACTAACTAGATTATAACTACCCGTGACGTGCCCATTAAGCGATGGCCCAAGCATGGCACCGGCATTAACCGTCGTGAATTCTGGACTATCAGCATGCGCCTTGCAATACGCCCAGCCAGCCTCTTCAGCAACCAACTTCGACTTTTCATACAACGAAAGCCCCGGTTGGTCTTCGCGGGTCCAGTCCACTTCAGTGACGGGATGATCATGATCCAAACGACTGAAGCCAACGGCACCAAGGTTGGCAGTCATGACGACCCGCTTAACACCGGCCGCCGTCGCTGCCTTTAGAACACGGATCGTGCCGACCTTGGCCGCACTAGTGACCTCATCAGAAGCCTGACCTTGATTAACAAATACTGGTGCCGCAACACTCATCACATACGTCACGTCACGCATTGCTTCGGCCCAACCCTGATCCTGTGTCAGATCCAGAGCAACAAATGTCAATCGATCTAAGTTAGGTGTACCCGCTAGCGTCTGCTTCACACCAGCTGCTTTATCTAACGACCGTAACGTTGCCCGAACCGGATAGCCCGCTGTTAATAATTGTTTAATGATATGACTGGCTAAGAAGCCATTACCGCCAGTGACTAATACTAATGATTTATTCATGTTTAATTCCCCCGGAATATTGGTTGTTTTTTTCATCATGGCTTGTTAATATAGCTAATATAAACCTTAGACAACACTCTAAGGCAAGTGTTAGGAGGAATCTTTTTGACCTATACGATTAAAGAAGTCGCTGATAAGGTCGGACTAAGTGCGTACACCTTGCGTTTTTATGATAAACAAGGCTTACTTCCCTTTGTCAGTCGCAATGAATCCGGCTACCGAGCATTTACAGACGGTGATCTTCATCTATTACATACGATTATTTGCCTCAAAAATACCGGTATGGCAATCAGTGCTATTCGCCAATATATCAGTTATGTCATGGCAGGTCCCCAATCGATTGCACAACGACGAGAGCTGCTGACGACTCACCGCAATGCCATTCTTGCTCAGCAAGCCCAAATCATGAAAAATCTGAAGGAAGTGGATTACAAATTAAACCTATATAGTGATCCGCACGCGCGTGAATTAGTGCAAGGGGAAATTGCTCAAGCGAAGTCTGAAAAACAAGCCCTCGGTTTAGCAGATCCATTTCCAGTGACGGAATAAACTGTTAAATAGCCGTGTTTGACGCCATTTTCAAGCACTAAAAGCCGATTATACTAAAATAATCGGCTTTTTTTATGGCTGAATTTTGGGTGATTTCACGTCATAATGTTAATTTTAGGTAAGCCTCAACTTGGTTAACTTAGCTTGTCACTGTCCCCTATCAACCGATTTAACCAGCCTTTTTCAAAGTCACAGTTCGGTTACGAAGATTACAAAAGTCCGTATTCTTGTAATCTTTGCATTGCGTTCTTAAAACTCGCGACACTAACAAGTAACACGGAGGCGTTAGACTGGGTTCTGTTGATTGCGAATGACATCGCAGTTAAGATTTTTGTCAGTAACTTATTTAATCGATAATCACAAAATTTATAGGAGTGTCTAATTTGAAAAAACTTGTAAGTACAATCGTAACTACCTCAGCTGCAGCCGCTGGTTTATTATTCGCCGGTGTCCTCAATGCTAACGCCGACTCAACTTACACCGTTAAGAGCGGTGATTCCGTTTGGGCCATCGCACAAAAATTCAACACAACTATCAATCATGTTGAAACGACTAATAACATCAAGGGTCACTACATCTTACCTGGTCAAAAACTATCTATTAAGACGAGTTCAACCAGTTCTGATAACAACACCTCATCAACGACTTCAAACACAACGAGTTCAAGTGCTTCAACGACTAGTTCTAGTTCAACTAGCAACACAACCGCGACGACCACTTCAACGAGTTCAACTGACTCCACGACTTCAAGCTACACTGGTAGCAATTTGAAGAGTTACGTTTTAAGTCAGATGCAATCACGGACTGGTGTCTCAGCTTCGACTTGGAACACGATTATTACGCGTGAATCCAACTGGCAACCATACGTCCGCAACAGTTCTAGTGGTGCCTACGGGTTATTCCAGAACATGCACATCAGCAGTGGTTCTGTTGAAGAACAAGTTAACGCTGCCGTTGCTTTATATGAAGCACAAGGTATGGCTGCTTGGGCCCTTTAATCTAAAACTATTAAGACAAAGTCGGGATTCCTTCCCGACTTTTTTTGTTGCGTTAAATTACTTTCTATAATCAACATCCTTTTAAACTTATAAGAACAATACCGGTATTAACTATTTAATATTGGGAATGTCACGTTAAACATTGTAATTGCCGCTATTTTTGCTAACTGGCTCAACTATCGGTAATTTCAGTAATTATTATATTGCTATTTCTGTCATATTTTTTATATTAGTAGCCGATATATTGTCACCGATACGTCCCGTCACGATAGTCTTCAACTATTCAGTAAAATATTTACTCCCCATAATTTTCTCAGAATCTCGCAATCGCTTCTTAAAATTAGCGACACATGCGAGTAATAAGTCGCCGCTATACTAATTTTTGTTGATCAACAATTGTACGACACGCTGATTGCTTACAAAAAATGGGAGAGTATAACTTGAAAAAATTATTAACCACAATCTTAACAACATCCGCTGCAACGGTTGGCCTACTATTGGCCGGAACTGTTTCTGCACACGCCGACGCAACTTACACCGTTAAGAAGGGTGACTGTGTCTGGGCAATTTCACAAGAATATAAGACGACGATCGAATCAATCGAAACAGCCAACAACATTCACGGCCATTTAATTTTACCAGGCCAACAATTACGGATTCCAGGGGTGAACGCCCAGGACCTTACTAGTCAAGCACCAGCGACACCGGTCGTTTCAGCGCCAGTTCAGCAGGCACCGGTCACCACACCAACCCAGCCAGCTGAAACACAGGCCGCAACTACGACTCAAACAACACCAGCACAAACTAACGAGACGGTTGCTTCGGCACCAGCAACTACCCCGGCAACTGAAAGCTATTCGGGTGATAACCTACAAAGTTACGTGCTCGGTCAAATGCAAGCACGGACTGGTGTTGACGCCGGAACTTGGAATCACATCATCAATCGTGAATCTAACTGGCAGCCACACGTCGTTAACGGCGCAAGCGGTGCATACGGTTTATTCCAAAACATCCATATTAGTGGTGGTTCCGTTCAACAACAAATCGACGCCGCAGTTAACTTGTACCACGCACAAGGCATGCAAGCCTGGGCCCTCTATTAAAAAGACACTAAAAAAGGCTGGAATTTTCCAGCCTTTTTTGCCGTTCAACGATTGTTAACAACGCTTCAACTAACCACGATTAACGTGACTTGTGCCACTCGCAACCCCTAATTATGATCCGCGTATATCAATTTGCCGTGTTAATAATCACCAACACAACTTACGTCAAGTGGGCCAAATGGTGCGCATAGCCCAACGCAATCACGATAATTCCCACAATGGCACTCACTTGATAGATTGGGAACAGTGTGGGCCATACCCAGCCGATGCCAACCATGCCGTAACTGGCGATTAATAACAATAGTCCGGTCAGCCAGTTGACTTTCTTCCAGATCACTGGCGAGTTGTACGTCCAGGGTACCCGGATACCCCAGGTCACATTCTGTGGAACATCCATACAAATTCCACCAACCACACTGGAAAGCACGCCGAGTGTAAGCCCGGAATTGGCCGGCTGAAACCATATCGGAACGACTAAAATTAGGATAAGATACCCCAACCACCCCATTGTCAGATGATCCGTCATCGCTATGAAGTCAAACGGCGTCAACGCTAAGCGATTGGTCAGCCATGGGGCCACTAACAAGAATAGAAAAGCGCCGGTCAAGTAAACCAACCCTAACCAAGTAAACTGTTGATTGCCCAATTGCAACGGCTGGCCGATTAGTGAGCGGCCCCACGCATACATGATGATTAACGCGCTCATCGTGCCAACGATTTGTAATCTAACTGGAATCGCTGTTCGTTTTGCCAATTGTGCCATCCCCCTTGTATTGTTAACCTAATTATAGACAGGCGCCAGCTACGCTACCTACCACTAATATCCGGTGTTCAGGCACATCATTGCCATTATTTAGGCCCCTATTTCGTTAGTTATCCACTATAATTAAGACTAAACTGATTAGGAGGACGTTCAATGACCACCATGCAATTGATTCATCCACAATGGCTGTTAATAAAATCGGGGCTCAAAACAATTGAAATCCGTTTAAACGATGCAAAACGCCAAGCCTTACAAGTCGGTGACATTGTAAATTTCATCGATCTGACGACTGGCCAGCAGCTCACCACTCAGCTCATCGACATCACGCGTTTCGCTAGTTTTGAATCCTTACTGAGCGAATACACTGCCGTTCAAGTCGGCAGTGCCCCGGGAACGCCGGTAACACAGATGGTTCAAGAAATGCTAACGTTGTATTCCCCTGTCCAAGTTGCGCAATCGGGCGTCGTCGCCTTGCAGGTCCGTCCCTTAATCGGACAATAACTGGTTGAGCTGGCGATACTGTGCCAACATCCACTGTTGATAAGTCAACTTAGCTGGCATGGTTTCAGTCACATTCAACACTGGCACCTGATTCTTCTTGGCTAATGACACCATGTTAGTCACTAATTTATCACTAACTTGGCTGTTATTCACAAAGAAGGCGACTTGCCGACTCTTTAATGCCTGCTGCATCTTGTGGATAACTTGCGGTGCTGGGTCAGTGCCCTTCTCAATCGCATTTTCAAAGTCTTGATTAGCAACCTTAAACCCTAAACTGGTCAATGCGTAATCAAAGACGGGCTCACTGACTAACACTTGCCGATTCTTTAACTTGTTAGCCTTCGCTCGTAACTTGGCCTGTTCCTGTTGAATCGGTTTAAGCGTGGCGATGTACTTGCGGGCGTTGGCCTTAAAATACGTGCGATACTGGGGTTGCTTTTTAGCTAACTGATTAGCGAGATAGTTCGCGGTGGCGGGCATCGTTGCACTGTCATACCAGAGATGCTCGTTAGCCCCTTCCTTGCGATGCATCACGTCCTCGCCGACCCGAATCAATTTGGCTCGTTGCGTCGAGTGCACGACCTTGTTCATCCAGCCATCATAGCCGATGCCATTAGCGATGACGAGATCAGCCTGACCAACCGTCTTAGCCACGGTTGGTGTTGGCTCAAAATCATGGGGATCAACGGACGGTTTGTTGATAATTGACGTCACGCTGACGTGCTTGCCACCGACAGCTTTTGCCACACTACCATAAAAATTCGTCGTCGCAACAATGTTGACCTTATGCGATTCAGCAGTCGTTGACTTAGACTGACAGCCCGTCAACAAGCCCCCACCAATAACAAGTCCACCTAGTAATAGCCACAAACGTTTCACAATTGCCACTCCCTTTTAAATAGTAATCATTACGTTTTAAAGAATAGCAATAAATTTCATTCTTGTAAATAGTAATATTTACGTTTTACAATTTTATTCGTTAGGAGTTTCTTATGAAAAAAATTCTGATTCCGATTATCACTGTTCTTATTATCGGTACCATTGTTGGTCTCAGCACCCTACACCGCACCCCGCGAGCCACCACAACTACGGTTCACAAATCACGCGTTATCCAACAACCACAACCGATTACCGAAACGACCATTGCTAAACAGCCTGCTTTAAAATACAGCTGCATTATTTATTACGCGATCAAGCACTTAAAGATTCAGCGTTGGCAAGAAGTTAGTGATTTCAGCTTGGGTTGGCAGGTCGAAATTTACACTGACCAGGGGCAAACTAAGTATCTGGTTTGGTCTGATAAACACATTAAGGCCGATGCCAAGCAACTCCAGCCGAACTGGTTCACACTCAAAAATGACCAGGTCACTTATGACAGCTTTGGTGTTCATACTTTTAAAAAAGATCTGACTGCCACAGTCAGTATGAGGACCATTCTAGCTCAGATCAAGCGTGACCACGCGACGAAAACCGTTCGCCACATGCCAACTAACCTTGTAATCAAAGATCATCGTTGAACACGCTTTAAGTTAACTTTTCCATTCTCAGGAGGATTGGAAAAGTTTTTTTATCCACGTGTTTTCCGACCCATTTACCGTATTTAGTTAGTGTCTACTAATTGATTTGGAAATGAGGCTTGTTTAATGATTACCAACTGGTTTGATGATGATCCACTATTCAATCGTTACTATCCGTACGATGCCGGCTACCGGTATTACTTTGAACACGAATGGGGTATCCCGGTTCAGCGCGATGAACAATTATTTGAGTTTCTGAGTCTTGGCGGTTTTGCCGCTGGTCTCAACTGGGCCGTCGTGTTCAATAAACGGTCAGCATTCAGCGCAGCATTTGACGCCTGGCAAATTGAGGTGGTGGCAGCGTATCGCTCAGAACAAATCACCAATCTCCTCAGCAATTCGGCCATCATACGAAACCGTCGTAAAATCGAAGCCGTGATTCACAACGCTCGCCTGATTCAACAAATTCGGACCACACAGTCTTTTAAAGACTATCTCTGGCAACAATTGGGCCATCAACAATTAATTATCCAGCCCCAGTATTATGATGAACTCCCACGCACAACAATTACTGGCGATCGCATCGCACAGCACTTACAACAAGTTGGTTTTAAATTTGTCGGTCCGGTAACGATTAATGCTTGGCTGGTAAACACCGGTTTTATTACGGCACGTCCCGACCAACTGGGCATTATTACGACGACTCCCCGGCCTTCGTCAACGATGCTGCCCCCACGCTCACCGCACCAACTCGGGCATTTTAAGCCTTAACCCAGGCTTGTTGCGCTGCTTTAATTGCCGTTCGGCGTATCTAGCGCGAGGCCCGCTGATTTTCCCTGATAATAACGGCTAAAAAGCCAATTAAAGTCCATAATCACAGTCGCTATTTAGCAGTTAAAGGGATATACTTATACCGGCGTCATTTAATTCGAACCAACGCAGTTTTTGCGATTTGAAAGGTGTTTGCGTATGACTTGGTCACATTGGGAGATAACTCCATTTATTACAAGTGTTTTTTTCATCCTAGGCGTGCTGACCCTTTTTTGGGTATCACAAAATTGGATTATCAACTTCTTCAATACTCATCATTGGCGGGTTGACCAATCGCTTATTACCGACTGGTACGGCTTAATCTACATGATGTTATTTGTCTTTGGGATGCAAACTGCCGTTGTGGGCCAGAACGACGCCTGGATTTTCATGAATTTCCAGCTCATCGGGCTAACTTTTTGTGGCTACTTTCTCAATGTACGTGTCCGCTATTACTACTTGTACCCGCTTGTCTTTATCTTTATGGGCTTCAATCACTCCTTGTATTACTGGGAGTCGTGGGGGCACGCCGTCACACTGATCCTCTTCTTTACGGCGCTCGGCCGATTGCGTAAACACGTCCCACTCCAAACGAAACAGGGACAAGTCACACTTTATTTAGTCACTTGTGCTGGTTTTGGGGCCGTTCTCTGGTGGTTCATGAAGCTTAAGTTCAACTTATCATGGGCAACTTATTGGCAAGAATGGACCTACCTACTCGTCTTTGCTTCCTTGCTCTATATCTACGCCAGCATGTTGTCAGCCAATGCACACCTCAAACAGAATCTGGTCGCATTCGCTAATCACGACGCTCTGACCAAAATCGAAAATTTTGCAGCTTACAAAACAGCCATTAATTATCAGGTTACAAGCAGTCGGAAAAACGGCTCACAATTGACCATGCTGATGTTTGACATCGACCACTTCAAACAAGTCAACGACACTTATGGTCACTTGGCTGGCGACAAAATTCTTCAGCACGTCGCCCAAGTAGCTACGATTGTCTTTCATGCTAATAATCCGCAAATCTCACTATATCGAACCGGTGGCGAGGAATTTAACGTTATCTTCCCCAACTATGATTTAACCGAAGCACTTGCGGTCGCTGAACAACTATTTGCGGCCATCAATCATATCGCTGTACCAGTTAATGATCATCAAATCCAACTGTCGATCTCGATTGGCCTATCAGAATTAGCAGCTGATGACCAATCACCAACGGCCTTTTATCAGCGCGTCGACGCCAATCTATATCATTCTAAAAAGCACGGACGAATGCAAATCACCGCGAAATAAAATAATCATTAATCTTAAAAGGACGGTTCTAACGACTAATTTTAGTCATTGGAACCGTCCTTAATTAAGATTAATTCGCTACAGAAACGCTACGGATATTGGCCATCGCAATACTTGCTGGTGCCGTTAGATAAATCCGGGCTTGATGCCAATCGAGCTTCACCAACTGGCTGGTTGCCGTCTGATAATAGCCAACGGTATCGTTAAAATAATCGACGTTGAGCAATGGTAGTTTTGGTAACGCTGCAATCTGTTTCAACTGGGTCGCCACAGCTCGTTTATCCTGAGCATTTGGATAGTGTTTATGGGCATAGATTGCAGCGTGTTTTTCAATCAAGTCATGATAACCAGTCAACGCCGCGAACGGCGCAAATTGGGCAGCACGGTCTGCTTGGGGCATTGGTAAATGCCTTGAAGTAGGTCGCGAGCACTCTAAAATATCCGCATAGCGACTCGTATCATTAAATAACGCAGTAGTACTGGCTTCTTTTGTCATTAGGCACGATGTCCCCCAATCTGCTCATTACGTTCAATCGTAGTTGAACTCGGTTTTAGATCTGCCAAGCGAATGACGACATTCTTATTCCCGGAACGACGTTGTAATTTCAAAATAGCGCGTTGCAATTGCCCATCGCGTTCACGTTTGCGTTGTGCGTCTCGTTCTTGCGCTTGGGCCACTTCTGGATTTTCAAATAAGTTAGTTTGTTGATACCGAGGTTGGCGCCTAACCTGCTGTTCGTCGACCAAATGGTTCGCCATAACGGTCACACGTCGAACCATCAATTGACGATTAACGACTTGTTGATAAAACTGTTGATACGCAGCCCCTAGCTCGTGTTGTGAAGCACTCGCCTGCGCTAATGTCACCGTGGTATGGGCGGGCTTTGGTACTTGTCGCCCATAGTAGTCTTCGGTGACCGCACCCTGATAATGCGTGCCAACTGACGAAGCATTAGCATCGTAATCAATACGAATTCCCAACTGATCTGTCACCACGTGGCGAGCAACCAGTTCGAGTGTCAAATTATTCACCATGCCGCGTAACACGGCCTGCCCTTCAGTATAAGTATACGGTCGCATCAACACTTGACTGGCATATATACCATGTTCGCTAGCATGGTAATTTTTGATGTCAGCAATTGTTGCCGACTCATCGCCCCACGCATGATCAATTAACAGTTCCGCGTTTTTACCAAACTCACGATATAATTGTTCTTCATTATGAGAATCCGACAAGGTTCCTAGTGAACAGCGCGCAATGTCACCCATCGTATTGAGCCCCAGGGCTGCCAACCGCTTAGCATAGCCATGACCGACTCGCCAAAAATCAGTCAACGGCTCGTGCGCCCATAAGTATTGCCGATATTGCTGCTCATCCATCTGTGCAATCCGAACACCGTCAGCGTCAGCGGGAATCTTCTTGGCAACAATATCCATCGCCACCTTAGCTAAGTAAAGATTAGCACCAATCCCAGCCGTCGCCGTAATCCCAGTCTCGGCCTGAATCTCGTGAATCATCGTCTTTGCCAGTGCGTGCGGTGAAACCTGAAAAGTACTTAAGTAGTCTGTGACGTCCATGAAGACTTCATCAATCGAGTACACGTGAATGTGTTCTGGCTTAATGAAGCGCAAATAGATATCATAAATCGCAGCACTCTTCTGTATGTAATAACTCATTCGTGGGGGAACGACCCGATAATCGATACCCAAATTAGCATGCTTGAGGAGCTGATCACGATAAATTGAGCGATGCCGCCGAACCGCCTGATAGGAAGTCTGACGACCACGGGCGCGATTTAAAGTTGCGACCCGTTGTTCAACTTGAAATAACCGGGGCCGCCCTGGAACACCAAATTGCTTTAGTGCTGGCGAAACCGCCAAACAAATCGTCTTATCAGTGCGACTCGTATCAGCGACAACCAAATTGGCATTCAATGGGTCGAGTTGATGAGCAACGCATTCGACTGAGGCATAGAATGATTTTAAATCAATTGCCATGTATGTTCGCTGTTCCATCAATATAATGACTCCCTTCCAATTAATCGGCACAATCGCAGTCGTTGTTCACCTTAACATTTTGCTGGTAATCCAAAATAAACCTCATGCTGATACTCGAATCTTAACGATAGCCGCATGTCGCTCGCCCCCATGACACTCACTTTTGGATGAAACCTGATTCAATAACTTGTCGTTAAAAGAACATATGTTCTTTTAACTAATTATAAATTAAAATCAGGTTGAATACCAGTATCCGTTAACAAATAATTGCAAGTTTCAAATTAGACTTAAGCCCCAAAAAGGCACCCGTTCACCAGCACGTACCGTGACCACGAACAGTTGCCTTTTTAATGTCATTTTATGAGTGGCTCTGCGTTTCAGTCGGGACCAACTTCGTAAATTCATGTAGAAAATCTGCCGTCTTCTTACCCGGAAACTTGGTGCTTAATAGACCATACGGTACTGTTACGGACGTTTTCAGCGGTACTGTAACTAAATTCGGATGAATTCTTTTCCACGGCGTAAGCGAAATCATTGCGATATTCTCCTCAACGGTCTCATTAAACGTATTGATGTCATAACGCCCGCTAGTATCAATTGGCTGAATACTAGGTTCTGCCGCCAACATTTCACTCCGAACCAGATCATTTTTCTCACTAATTCCCGTTGACACCATCAGAACTTTACGATGCGCAAGGTCACTGTACGTGATTTCATCCAACTGGGCTAATGGATTATCACTACGGACAGCAATTCCAAAGTGATACGCTCCCAACTGTATCGCACTAAAGGACTGCTTCAAAGTTGTGCTATCGAACGTCCCAACGATTAAATCACTACTCCGACCAAGCATCGCATACTCACGATTTCTCGAATTCAAGTCTTCCTGCAATTGAACTAATCTAATCTGAAATTTAGGCATCTTTGGTGCCAGTTCTTTCCATAATGACATGAAGGCATCAGCAGGATGTAGTAAGGAAGTTCCCAACAAAATCAGTTGCTTATCGTCTGAACGGACCCGTCGCGTCTCTTCAATGGCCGTGTTTAGTAAATCGAGCAACTGTTGCACATACGGTTGGAACTTCTTACCCTGTGGTGTGAGTTGGACCCCGGTCGCAGTTCGGACGAATAGTTTTAGGTTAAGCTCCGCTTCCAGCCGGTTGATCTGTTTCATCACCGCAGTACCCGATATAAAACTCTGTTCCCCCGCCTTCGTAAAACTACCATACTCACTAACTCGTAAAAACGTCTGTAATTGATTAAAATCCACAACGGTCACCTCCTAGCCTTCTAGTATAAACTAAAAGTTAATACTAAGCTAACTAACGGATTCTTCTCAGGAGGCACGTTGCTGGCTATACTAGTCATTGTAGTTGAGGCACAGCACATCAGAAACGAGATGATTAATTGAACAAAAAGTTTATGCAAACTATTTTTCAAATTATTGTTACCGTCGCTGCACTTGTCGTCATCGTCTATGCAGTTCAGCAACACTCACCAACCACCGACAAGTCTAACCAAGCCACCAAGCAACAGACAAGTGTTACCCATTCGGACAACTCGCATCTGACCGAAGCGGATGTCGTTGGTGTTTGGATCAATCACCACAACAAAGATATTCACCAACAAATCACTTTCACTGCGGATCACAAGTGGAAGGAGAACCAACATCACGTCACTAATATTTATTCCGGTACTTGGAAAATTATTGGGCACAATCAAATTTCACTATCACCCTATGGTGAAAAAATCCAGCTTTCCGGTCATGATTTTTCCACAATGGACGTCTTAAATTACCATCACATTTTAAATAAACAAAAAAATTAATCAGGAGGAAACAAATATGTCAGTAAAAAAACAAAGTTATCGTTATTACAGGAGCCTCATCGGGTATTGGCGAAGCCAGTGCCAAATTGTTAGCCAGCCATGGTGCCAAAGTTGTTTTAGGTGCACGGCGTGAACAACGCCTACAGAAATTAGCCAATAAAATCCAGCAACAAGGTGGGCAAGCCACTTACCGCGTAACGGACGTGACTAAGCCTGAAGACTTAACAGCGTTAGTCGCTTTAGCCAAGCGAGAATTTGGCGGTATTGATGTCATTTTCAATAATGCCGGTATCATGCCGACTTCACCAATCAGTGCACTAAAAACTGATGAATGGAATGCCATGATCGATGTGAACTTAAAAGGTGTTTTGAACGGTGTCGCCGCAGTAATGCCTGATTTCACCAATCAAAAGTATGGTCAAATCATTACGACATCTTCAGTAGCTGGGCTTAAGAGTTTCGCTGGTTCCGGCATCTATGGTGCAACTAAATTTGCAGTACGCAACTTAATGGAAGTAATCCGCATGGAAAGTGCTCAAGAACACACCAATATTCGGACCACCAGCCTCTATCCGGCAGCTATCAACACTGAATTATTGCACACCATTACCGATACCAATGCTAAGCAAGGTATGAATAAATTATATGCATCCGTCGGTATCACCCCAGATGCAGTGGCCCGTGTCGTTGACTTCGCAGTTGCACAACCAGATGACGTCAACGTCAATGAATTTACCATTTACCCGACAAAGCAAGGCTAATCGATGACGACAATCCACGATCAATATTAGAAAGAAGCGATTCATGAATGGAACGGTCTATCAATAAAGCGACGATTTATCACAGTCTAGTTTTAAGCCTAATAATCATTCAGTTACTAAGCTTAATTGTCCCCGTCAACTTGACACTATTAAATGCCGTGCTTGCAATCGGGGTCTCAATTCTCGGAATTCAAAGCTTAAGCCGCTCTTTTCAAGTCGCGACATTGATCTTTTTCATTGCTGGGTTGGGACTGCTAAGTACTACGGGTTTATCAATCAACGGTCTAGCCATGGCAATCACTTCAATGGTCGATATCGTGGTGTTACTAGTTGTTATGCAACTTTTCTTAATCCCTGTCACCATTGGCAACTACCAAGCTACTGTCGAAGCATTCATGCAAAAGCACATTCGTGGCCCCAAACAAACCTTCACCTTCGTCATGATTGTCACGCACCTACTATCAAGTATTCTCTCCATGGGGACCGTTGCCATTGTCCTATCAATTCTAGGCGACAGTATCAAGCGCCAAGTCAAAGACGCCACCCGTTTTTCGGCAACAGCCGTAACCCGTGGATTTACGCTCGGCACATTATGGGCACCTGGAGCAGCAACAATCTTTCTAATCAGTACCGTTACTAAAGTCGGGTGGACCCAATTATTCATACCATGCCTGATTTTAGGCCTGTTAGGATTATTGCTAGCGTATTTGATGGAATATAACCAACCGTATATGCGGATTCAGCCCGTGACAACCAATACTAAGCAGCAGACTCGTTTTACCGAACACGCATCACTTGTCAGTTTAGTGGCGGCCGTTATTGCCCTACTAATACTCAGCTTTGTTTTAATGGAAAGCAAAGTCGTAAGTTCAATGAACGCTGTTACACTTTCCGGTTTACTAATTGTCCTGATTTGGGTCACGGCATTAGGGCTCAAGCCGACTACGGGCCAAACAGCCTTCAAATTTGCACTAAAAAAAGCTAGCCTTGATTATTGGCAACACGGAATTGCAAGCGGTGCAGCGCTTGCGCCGTTCTTTGTTGGAATCGGCACGTTCACGTACGGTTTTCAACATTCCACTATCAGTAGCGAACTAGCCCACGCGTTAGCACCAAGCTTTGCTCACCTTGGCTGGTTATTGGTCGTTTTAATTCCCATTATTGTCGTATTGGTTTCCCTAATTGGCATTCACCCACTTGCATCAGTAGCACTAATTGGCAAGATTATTATGACCATGCACATTGCCCTTTCACCACTATTAATCGCATTGAGTCTGAATATCGGAAGCGTCGTTGCATACATGTTATCACCGTTTGCAGGTATCGTCATGATTGTTGCGACCCTGTTACATGTCAACTCAGCAACTGTCTCGGTACGTTGGAATTGGCAATTTTGCCTCATCTTCCTCGTACTTAGTTTGAGCGTAGCAACTTTATTAAGTCTTATTTTTTAAAAGAGAGGTTCTTACAATGAAAAAAGTTATTTTATTAGGTGCTACCAGTAACATTTCAAAATATTTAATTCCACGCCTACTTGCCAAAAACGATGTTGAACTCACACTTTTTGCTCGTCAAGCTACTCGACGGCTTCATCAGTACGCCGCCCAATCGCAGGTTACCCTCACGAACGGCAATTGGAATAATTCCGCTGATCTTACGGCGGCAATCGCGGGTCAGGATATCGTTTACTTGGCAACGGGGCATTTCACCACCGCCAATCAAAATGTTGTCGATGCGATGAAGCAAAATGGTGTCGAGCGCCTAATTGTCGCAGGTGGTTTAGGCATTTACGATGAAGTCGCTGGTAAATTTGGTATTTGGAATGCCCAAATGATGGGTGATTATACTGAAATCAAGCGAGCTGCTGCCGTGATTGATAATAGTGGACTAAACTATACATTTTTAAGAATGGCCTGGCTATATAATAATGACCAGCATACGGACTACAAGGTCATTCCTCAGGGGATGCCATTCAAAGATACGCAGGTGACACGCCAAGCCGTTGCTGACCTGATTACTGAAATTATTCACAATCCCCAATTATATCAGCGAAGTAGCATTGGCGTCGCTGAACCCAATACTGCTTGGAACAAACCTGGTTTTTACTAGGAGGTCGGTTTAATGCAAATTAAAGTTGATTTAGACGATGGCTTTTTACCACGAATCTATACCAGTAACGCGAACGTCAAACACTCAGGCCAACCGATTCTATCGTTTCCAATTGAAATCAAATCAATTCCTGCAATAACGACTGCGTTTGCTATTTCGCTCATTGATTACGACGCCGTCCCACGAACGGGTTTTCCGTTCATTCACTGGCTCGCGACCAATATTCCTGTCATGGCAGAAATCCCAGCCGATTTCAGTCGTAATTTTGAGGGCCCCCAAGGTCAAAACTCATGGATGTCACGCTTTTATCAGTTAAACGATTCGTATTTCGCCGATCACTATGCCGGACCGAATCCACCTGATCAGCCTCATCGATATACACTATCCGTATTTGCACTCAAGCACAACTTGCCGTTGAATAACCGCTTCTATTACAACGACTTCCGTGAACAACTAGTGGGAAACGTACTAACAAAAGCCGAGCTTCAAATTTTAGCCCACAATTAATTTTAAATGAAAGGTGTTTTTAACAATGAACAATAATGAAAATAGCGTCCAACACGGCATTTTTGCAATGGGAGATTTAAACGTTGCTTTTCAACAATACTTTACCGGTAAAAGTTACCACAACGCTCTAGTGAAAGACGAGCAAGTCAACGTAACTGTCAGCAACGTCAGCTTTGAACCCGGAGCCCGTAACAACTGGCATATCCATCACAATGGCTATCAAATCTTATTAGTCACTGGTGGCGAAGGCTGGTACCAAGAAGCCGGGCAACCGGCACAGCGATTACATCCTGGTGATGTGGTGATCACCCATGACGGTATCAAACACTGGCACGGTGCTACTAAAGATAGTTGGTTCAGTCACATTGCCATCACTGCAGGCACACCAGAATGGCTATCACCCGTTAGTAATGACGAATATAACGCATTGGCTTAGGAGGTACTAGATAATGAAGAAAATGAAGATAACAGCCAACGACCGCCACTTCACAGCAAATTTGGAAGAAAATGCCACCACCGCAGCGTTACTTTCACAACTACCACTAACACTGCCGATGCTCAACCTTTATAACCGTGAATTGACGTATCGTTTTCAGCAGGCACTCCCTGCTAACGAGGCACACACTACTGGCTATGCAGTTGGTGATATCGCCTACTGGACACCGCGACACAGCTTAGTGATTTTTTATGAGCAAACTGGCGAAGTGATTAGTAACCTTCAAAAAATTGGTCACATTAATGCTGGCGATTTGAAACAATTCCGTTCATCAAGAAATATTAAAATGCAGTTTGAAGAAGATTAATTAAGGAGAGAAAGTCATGTTCAATTTTACAGATAAAGTCGTTATTGTTACAGGTGCACGCACGGGAATCGGCCTGAGTGCTGCCACTCTATTCGCCAAAGCAGGTGCTCACGTCATTTTAGCTGGCCATCATGAACCTAAAGACGAAGCCCAACAGCTAGTCGATCATGGCTACTCAGCCGTTTCATTCAAGTGTAACGTCGCTGATCCCAAAAACGTCGCCGGAATGGTGAAATTCGCAGTTGCTCAGTTTGGGCACCTCGACTATGCTTATAACGATGCTGGGATTCAAAGTCCAGTCACCGATACCGCCGATCTATCGGTTGAAGAATATGATCATGTCATGGATACTAACTTAAAAGGCATGTTTCTCAGTATGAAGTACGAATTACGACAGATGCGTGCTCAGGGAACACCAGCCGCAATCGTAAACTGTTCTTCAATGGGTGGTCTCGTTGGTATTGCTGATCGAACTGCCTACCACGCTTCAAAGCACGGCGTCTTAGGCCTGACAAAGAGTAGCGCCTTAGAATACGCTGACCGGAATGTTCGGATCAACGCCGTGTGTCCAGGAATCATTGATACACCAATGGTTGCCCGAATGGATGATACTGAACGACAGGAGATGGACGACCTAGTCCGCGAAATTCCCATGGGGCGTTTAGCTAAACCAGAAGAAGTCGCTCAAGTCGTACTCTTTCTTTGCAGTGATGCTGCCAGTTACATGGTTGGTCAAGCCGTCGCTGTTGACGGTGGTTACACTATTCACTAATACGAGGAGGATCAGAATGACCAAGGTTTTAATTTTAGGGGCTAACGGTCGAATTGCGCGGATTGTGGAACAACGACTCTTAGCCGAAACTGACGTCCAGTTGACACTAGTCTTAAGAAATGCAGGGCGCCTACTAGTCACTTCACCAGAACGAGAAACGGTTATTCAAGGTGATGTCAGTGATTCACAGCTACTAGACACTGTTATGCCTAATCAGGATATCGTCTATGCAAATCTAGCCGGGAATATGGCATTATTGGCACAGACCATTATCACGTCAATGAATCGCAATCATGTGCCCCATCTTATTTGGGTCACAGGATCCGGACTCTACCACGAAACCCCTAATCCATTTGGCGCTTGGGTCGAACAGGTAGTCGGTCACGCTGCTAAAAACGATACGCGACATGCGGCCAGAATAATTGAATCATCGGATATTCCTGCTACAATTATTCGTGCGGCCTATATGACCGACGATACCAAAATTGACTATGAACTGACTTACAAAGGTGAACGCTTCAAAGGAACCATGATTTCACGCGCTAGTATTGCTGATTTAATCATGAAGATTATTGCTGAGCCAACAGCATACGAAAATACCAGCCTTGGTATTGCTCAACCGGGCACTGATAACATGTTGCCACAAGTCAAATTGATGGCTCAGCATCGCTAAATGTGAACATTTAAAAGTAATCAATTACACCTAACCCGCTTCAACAATCATCCATAATTAATAAAACTGGCTGCTAGACACTTTAAACGGGTCTATGATATTTAGTGTTGATGGATAAAATCCATCAACACTATTTTTATGTACAACAAAAGGACATATCGTCCTGTGCTACAATCAAGTCGACCAAAACCAATTGAAAGCGAGTGTCAGATATGTCCCAAGACCATTCTACTAAAGTACTGCTCCAAATTAAAGACCCAAATATTACTGATTTAGTTGTTCAAGAAGCTACTAACGGAAGCTTACAAGTGCTTGCGAAGCTAACGTATCCGGTTACTGTTTGCGCACGTTGTGGCAACGTTCCATGGTTAAGAATGGCTTTAAGACCGTTCACATCAGAATTCCTAGAATTAGCGAACGGGTCACCATCCTTAACTTAAAGAAGCAGCGATTTATCTGTAAAAATTGTGGTAAAAGTAGTTTAACAACGACTACGCTGGTTAAAAAACATCATCAAATATCTGAAAACAGTCTTCATGCCATTGATCTATCATTAACTGAAGACCGTACGATGGCGAGTATTGCGGCTCAATACAATGTCTCGACCAATACGATTAGTCGCCGAATAAAGTTGCTCGGACAAGGTACCCAACCAGCTTTCAACGGACTACCAACGATGCTTTGTATCGACGAGTTTCGTTCAACTGATAAACAAATGAGTTTTATTGCGGTGGATGCCCAAACCCACGACATCATTACAATATTACCAGGACGTAAGAATGCCGATATTAAAGACTTCTTTCTCAATCATTATTCTAAACGTCATCGTGACCGCGTAACCCGGGTTGTGATGGACTTTAATTCTCAATATCAACCCGCGATTCGAACACTCTTTCCACACGCCAAACTGGTCGCGGATAACTTTCATCTTGTTCAAATGGCCTTACGATCTTTGAATCAAACTCGGGTCCAACTCATGAAACGCTTTAACCCTAAGAGTCGTGAATACCGAGTGCTTAAATATTATTGGCGGTTATATTTAAAAGATTATGACAGCCTCGAAAAGCGCAAACCCCAATGGTTTGCGCATCTTAAAGATCGCATGACACAAGAGCAATTAGTCGTAGCCGGTTTAAATCTAGACCAACAGTTTCGACAAACCTACCAAGCCGCACATGCCTTAGTTAAGGCTTTTCAAAAGCGTGATTATCGATCCTTCAAAGCAGCACTAGGTCATGTCGAAAATATCAGTCCTCAGCTAATGACCAATATTAAAAGCTTTATCAAGAACCGGCAACTCATCAAAAATATGACTACCGGCCGATTATCAAATGGTCCCGTCGAAGGTGTGAACCGTAAAATCAAGCAAATCAAAAGAACCGCGTATGGTTACAAGAACTGGCAAAACTTTATTTATCGAATTCAAATTGAGTTCAAAATCAAAATCGAAAAAAAGAGCCCAATTCGTAAATGAATTGGATTCTAAATATAACTTCATCAACACCGGTTGACAGAGACCCCTTTAAACCGTGTCTAGCAGCCAGTTTTATCTGATTCAATTATTATTAATATACTCAGCCACCGTTTCAAAACAACGTGGCACTTATTGCCCTGCCGTACTTTCCTGCTCCAACTTAATCGTCAACAATTCCGGGTCTTCATTGACTAACGCTTGTAGACGTGAAAATAGCATCAGCAACCAGCCAAACGAAATCGCAAAGGCTTGAATCTCAAATGCCGTCAGCGATGGATACCCAAACCAGCGAAAACCAAAGTTGAGTAGTAATAGCACCACGCCAACGCCGTATGAGAGCCACAGAAAATCTTTCGTCACGGCTGGTAATAGCCACCGCACCCCCACAATCAACAAGACTAACAACGTGACCAAGCCACCAGCAACTAAGTCATGTAACCAGTGAAACGTCAGGTTGTTAGGAAATAGCCCGACCGCCCCGAAATCGACAGCGGTCAACGTCAACAATATCCGCAAGGTTGACGTTCGCCAAGTACGCGGATAAATTCGACTAAGTGAAACAAATAGATAGTCAATCAGAACGACCATCAATAACGCCGAAAAAATCAGTGTCAAGTTGAATTGCCAGGCATTTTCAGCGGCATGCGTCCCTAAAAAGCTTAAATTATGCTGCCACCATCGCCGTTGACCATTGGCGGCCATTGAGATAACACAGCCACTGACAATCACCACCGTTAAAATCGTTGATAACGACCGCGCATTTATCGTCAACGCAGCGCTAATCATGAACGCATCCGCAAAATACGTAAACAAGACCAGTAGCAACATAGATGTAAAGCGATCGAAGATGACATCTGGAAATAATAATTCTAATACCCAGAAAGCCCCGACCAGCGCAAAGGCTAAGATCATAATAAACGCAATCGTAATAACTGGAAAGTTCCGCCAATAAATATGGCGCGAAAATCGATTTTCTGGATCATTACGCGTTTTTAAGAAAAAGCCGACAAATAGCACTGCGCCGGTAACCACACCGGCCACAATCGTCAAACTCCCGATTGATTGCGCACCTGTCAGTGGAACTGGTCGCACTTTTTTGAAACCACCAGTACCCGTAACTGGCTAACCCCGATAGGATTGCAACCAACAGCGGCCAGATTATCAAGTATTGCTGCCACTGTGGTTGACGTGGCTTAATCTTCTCTAAGACTAGTGCGTCATTGCGCACCTTTAACTGTAACTGATCATCGCGATCAATCCCGGCTCGTTTTAATGCTGAGACTGGGATTGAAACCCGCACTTGTTGCTCTTGCCCTGCCATGTCCGACTCCTTATACTTTCATTACTCAAAGACCATCTGATTACGATACAGTTCCGCATAGAAGCCGTTTGCCGCTAATAAATCATGGTGGTTCCCCTGTTCAATAATTTGACCATCCTTCAATACAACGATTTTATCGGCATTCAGGATTGTTTTCAAGCGGTGAGCAATGACAAAGCTGGTTCGCCCTTGGATGACGTTGTCCATTGCGGCTTGAATATTGGCTTCCGTCACCGTATCAACGTTCGAAGTCGCTTCATCCAAAATCAGCAACTTGGGATTTGTTAAAATCGTCCGGGCAATTGACATCAACTGCTTTTGACCAGCAGAAAAAATACTCTGTTCGTCGGAAACGCGCGTCTGATAGCCATCTGGCAGGCTCATCACAAAGTCATGAATATTAGCCTGCTTCGCCGCATCGATGACCCGATCCATACTAGCCGTTGGGTCCCCGTAACGAATATTATCCGCAATCGTGCCCGTAAACAACTGGGGTTCCTGTAAGACAATCCCGACATTTTGCCGTAGCACCTGGAGATCAAAGTCTTGAATATTCACCCCATCAAACGTAATCGCACCACTATCAACATCATAGAAGCGATTCAACAAATTCATGACCGTCGTTTTCCCCGAACCAGTTGGGCCAACGAGTGCCACCATCTCACCGCGGTGCACATGGATCGACACGCCATGCAAGATTTCTTTACCTGGTAAGTAACTAAAGCGCACATTATCAATCAGTAATTCATCATGAATCCCGTCGAGCGCTTGACCGTTAGCGGGGCTCACTTCATCCGGTTGATTACGGACTTCATCGACCCGCCGTGCACCAGTAATCGCTAACTGAATCATACTATATAAACTAGTCAATGACATAATTGGCTGGTAGTACTGTTGGGCGTAGTTAACGAACACCACGACCAGCGCCAAAGCTGCTCCAGTCGACATACTCCCATTCAGCGCTAACCATGAGCCAAAGAAGATGACAATTGCCGTGTTAAGCAGTGACATCCCTTGCATCAGTGGATTCAAAATACCTGACCAGATTTGACCCGTCAACGCTGACTGGCGAACCTTACCATTATACTGATGAAAGCCTTTCAAGGAGTCCTGCTGTAAGCCGTTGGTAATCAAGACTTTTTGACCGGTAATTTGTTCATTGATATAACCATTCAGTTGACCGATATCATCCTGTTGTTGGTTCACCGCGACGCCAGCCTTGTGCATGACAAACGCCGCGATAATTAATGCAACCGGCGTAGAAGCCATCGTCACCCACGCCATCGTAGTATTTTGATTAAACATCACAATTAGCAGGCCAACAAACTGAGCCACGGCTAATAAAATTTCTAGCAAGGCTTGATTCATGGCATTAAAAATATTATCTAGGTCAGAGGTGAACCGAGCCAGAATATCCCCGTCACTATGCGTATCAAAGTATTGAACCTTCATCCGTTGCATCTTCCGAAATAGGCCCACCCGCATTGTCCCGGTCGAAAAGGCCGTCACGCGTGCTAAGATCAAGCTCGCAATAAAAATCGTGCTAGCATCACCGACATACAACAAGACGTAGATGATCAGGGTCCGGTTGAACGGTTGCAAACTTGCTTGTGCCCGAGTCGCTTGATTCGTCCACTGCTGCAAGTACTGCGTCAGCTCCTCCACGGCTCGTCCCAGATAAGTCGGTGCGACCACAATGCACCAAGTCGAAAAGGCAATCAGAATCACACTTAGTAAGAAGCCTAACCAGTAGCGTTTTAAATAGTGCCAGTAATATTTACCAGCATTGCGTAAATCACTCATGTAAGCCCTCCTCCCGTGCTTTTTGCGTTTGGTAAATAGCGCGATAAATCGCACTATCTTGAAGCAATTCGTGGTGAGTCCCCTGGCCCGAAATGCGACCATTATCTAACACTAAGATTTGATCCGCACGAATAATTGAAGCAATTTTTTCGGCAATGACCACGGTCGTCGTTGACTTCAACTCGCGATCCAAAGCTTCTTGAACAAGTTTTTCTGAACGCGCATCGAGTGCCGAAGTCGCATCATCTAAAATCAAGATTTCTGGATTGGCAATTACGCCACGCGTAATCGCTAGTCGCTGCTTCTGACCACCCGAAAAGTTCTGTGACCGTTCTTCCACGGGGGCATCGTACGTCTGTGGCAACCGTTCAATGAATTCCGCAGACTGCGCAATATTAGCCGCCCATTGCATGTGACTAGGCTGGGCGTCCGGCTTAACTTGCCGTAAGTTACCCGCAATCGTGCCAGAAAATAACGTGGACCGTTGTAAGACATAGGCCACCGTGGATCGAAGGGCTTTTTCTGGTAAGGCCCGCACATCAATTCCACCGATGGAGACCGTCCCACTATCCGGATCATACAAGCGCGCAATCAGCTGGGCCAACGTCGTCTTACCAGATCCAGTGGCCCCAACGATTCCCAGCATGGACCCTGCTTTTACCGTAAAGGTCACATCTTTTAGCGTTGGCTGCGCATCTCCCGGATAAGTGAAGGTTACGTGGTCAAAGTGAATATCACCAGCTACGGGCGCCGCGTCGCCATCAACGTAGGTCATACTTGGTTCGGTAGTCATCACTTCGCCGATTCGACCAAGTGAGATGACGGCCCGCGACGCAAAAGTCATGAGAAATCCCCCGTTGATCACGGCAAATAAAATCTGCATTAAATAAGAAATAAAACTCGTAATAGCTGCTAAATAGGCCGGGTGCGTCGTAATCGTTTGACCGACCAAGTAAACGGCGACCCCGACCGCCACGTTGGCCGTCAAAAAGAACGCTGGCATTAGAATAGCGAACCAGTACCCAATTTTAGCGGTCACAGCGGTTAATTCATCGGATGCGGCCGAAAACTTTTTAATCTCGTTTGGTTCTTGAACAAACGATTTAACAACCCGAATCCCCATTAAGTTTTCGCGGGCAACCGTATTAACGTTTTCAATATCTTGTTGCGTTTGTGCAAAGTATTTAGTCATTCGCCGCACCGCAATCAGTGCGACCCCTAAGATTACCGCCATCATGACAACAATGACCCACCACTGCTCAGGCATCGTCATCACAGCGAGAATCAGTGCCCCGATGAATAGTAATGGAATCCGGGTAATCTGCTGAAAGCCAGCCATCACAATCTGTTGGACTTGATTAATATCGTTCGTCATTCGTACCACTAAGTTGGACGGTGAAAATTTTTCCACGTCAGCGTAGGCTAATGACTGGACCTTAGCGTATAGGTCAGCTCGCAAGTCGGTCGCCACACCAAGGGCCACCCGGGCTGCGTATATCGTATTCACGATCCCACCAATGATTCCCAGTACGGCCAAGCCAAGCAACATCAGTCCTTCACGGAATACCGTAGCCTGATCATTCTTGATAATAGCTTCCATAATGACTTGCAATAATCGCGGTTGCCATAACGTCGCAAACACTAAGACGATGACCGACAACATCGCAATCCAGACGTCTAGTCGATACCGCTTAAAATATGGCATCAAAATCTTCATCAATCGTTCCTCCTCATAATTGTGGTCTCCCTGTTTAGGGTACCTGAAATTAACAGTCAGGACAATCAATATATCATATCTTTTGCAAAAACAGATTACGATGATAATAATTCAGTATGTGTGGGAGCAATATCTTTCCTCCGCTCTGATAAATTATGTAAAGATACAAATTGATTTATATAAAGCGCTTAAAAATTAGTATAAGTTATTTACTATACAGTATTTTTTTCACGGAACATCCAAGATGATATAATACTTGTACTAAATAAATACAAATCGCATTATGCCTTCTGTATTTATAAACATCAATTTTCATCTCGAGAAAAAATTGATACTACCTGTCGTTTAATATTGCAAATATTTGCCCGCCGTTCAATTCATTTCATCTATAAGAAATATCGTTAAAAGGGGGAACTTACAATGCGCTTTCCAAAAAGAATCTTTTCAACACTTGCGACGATTTCCTTGACAACTAGTTTTGGACTTCTAAGTGCCAACGCATCAACAAAAGCTACCACTCCGATGTTAGGTTATCGATATGATAAACAAGCGGCAAACTATCAAGATTTATCATCCTCCGACTACTATAAAGATGTATGGAACAACGCAACTGCTTCTTGGAAAAAGGCTGGTTTTACGTGGACGAAAGCAGCTACAGCAAAAACCACCGTTTCTTCGTATGATGGAAGTTCTGACATGACTCTGGCCGGCTACAATTCAGTTTCCTATAATAAATCTACTGGCGAAATCACTTCAAGCAAAGTTCGCATCAACCGAGCGGTATTTGAAAAATATAATTATACCAAAGCAGAACGTACCAATGTTGCAGAGCATGAATTAGGTCATGCTCTGGGAATTGGGCACAATAATACTGATAGTGTATCTGTAATGAATCCAGCAAACCGGTACTATACTATTCAAGCCTGCGATATTAATGGTATGAAGGCTCGTTATGCCACGACTACCACTTTTGATAGTGTTCCAAATAATCCCGGAGAAATCATCACTGTAACCGAATATCTTCATGTACAACCTAAGATTACAAATATCACAACTAATTACAGTTCACAATCACACTCCTTGATACTAAAGGGTCGCGCGATTGGAATCGAACACCTCACGCTAACTTATCAAGGCAAAAAAGTTCGAACCGTCAACGTCAAATCAGGACAATTCAAGTTTGCACAGCAGTTTAAGGGCTACGGAGATTTCAAATTAATGAAAGGGCAACAGGTGCTAGCCACAATTCCGTCCCAACAATACGCAACCCCAAAGGTTAAAGTCACTAGTGCCGAGCGAACAACCAAAGGTATCTATTACACGCTTATCGGTTCTCGAGATGCAACCATCAATATTGCACAAAACGGTCAAGTAATTAAAACCATCAAGAACGCAAGTGCGACTACAAAAGTATTTATTCCAAATGCAAAAATCAAAAATAGCACCCGTGGCTTAACTGTCACGCAGAGAGTTACGAATAAAAAAACCAGTCAGGCAGTTCAATTACCACCTTTAAAGGTTAATATCAAACAGGTGACGAACTTCTAAGCTTTCACAAAAGCGCCTTCAACGTTGTTATTAAGAAACACTATATGTTTGAATCGACTAAAAAATAGCCGCTCCAAGAATTGCAGACACGATTCTTGGAGCGGCTATCTAATATCTTACTAGGACATGAGCAATGCAGAATATTCCTTTTAGTTATTATCCACTACTTAAAAAAGCGTCCGAAAATTCCATAGTTACATTGATACCTATTAACCGCCATTTCATGCTAAGCTAAAGATTAGTGCAGTACTATCATCTCTCAGCTATATTTATAATATACTCGCTTCTAGCATCAGAAAGGAAGATTCTAATGACCCTTCAAGCACAACTCATGCAACAACTCACGGCGGCGGAACCGGAAATGATCAAGATTCGTCGCCACTTACACGCCCACCCCGAGATTTCATTTCATGAAGAACAAACCGCAGCTTACATCAAAGCGTTCTATCGTGAACTGGGCGTCTCAACCACTGCTTATGGTGATGGGTACGGCTTCGTCGTCGACATCGATAGCGGTCACCCTGGACCTCAGTTAGCATTACGCGCTGATTTTGACGGCCTCGCGATTCAAGAAGACAACCACTTATCATTTAAATCGCAAAACGCCAATGTCATGCACGCCTGTGGTCACGATGGTCATACTGCTTATCTCATGGTACTGGCGAAGACCTTACTCGGACTGAAAAATCAGCTACGTGGTCGCGTCCGCATTATCCACCAACCCGCTGAAGAAGTATCACCGGGTGGTGCTAAGGGGATGTTGGCTGCTGGCGTCCTAGACGGCATCGATAACGTCATTGGGCTGCATGTGATGAGTACCATGCCGACGGGCTCGATCGCCTATCACTTAAATGCGACGCAGACCGGGCGGGCTAACTTTACGGTCACCTTCACGGGTAAGGGTGGGCACGCCTCGATGCCCCACCTCTCAAACGATGCAATCGTTGCTGGAAGTTACTTTGTGACCGCCTTACAAACCGTTGTTTCCCGCCGGATTGACCCATTTGATACCGGCAGTGTCACCATCGGCTCATTCGACGGCGTCGGTTCCTTCAATGCGATCAAAGCGCAAGTCACCCTCAAGGGCGATGTACGGATTATGGACGAAACCACGCGCCAGACCATCCGTGACCAGATTACTAAAATTGCGAACGGCGTCGGGGCGACTTTCGGTGTCCAAGTTGCACTTGATTACGATGATAATTATCCGGTACTCATGAATGATGCAACCCTGACACAGCGCGTCATCACCAGTATTCAAGCCGCTCAAATCCCAGAAATCACTAAAATTTTCGACTGCGGCCCCCAAGACCCCTCGGAGGACTTCGCCTATTTTGCACAAGCCAAACCCAGCACCTTTATCTATGCCGGCTGTCAAACAGCTCCGGGTGAGACCCACCCGCACCACAGCCCTGATTTTATGATGAATGAAGACTGTTTACTAATTGCAGCCAAAGCGGTGGGAACGGCAGCGCTGGACTACTTAATGAACGCCTCATCAGATCATTAAACACACTAAAGTGGCTACCTTGAATGCATCCATCCAAGGTAGCCACTTATGATTTATTCAAGCCAACCAGGAATTAACTTGCAGTGAACACCTAATTAATCACGCCGCCACCAGTCACGCCATAAATTTGCGCGGTCACATAGCTCGCGTCGTTAGAAGCTAAAAAGACGTACACTGGTGCTAGTTCTGCGGGTTGTCCCGCTCGTTTGAGCAAGGTGTCTTGGCCAAATTTCGGCAGCGCCTCGATTGGCTGGCCTTGATCTAGTTGTAAGGGCGTCCAGATTGGCCCGGGAGCAACGCCATTGACCCGAATCCCCTTTTCGGCCGCTTCGGCTGCTAAATTAATCGTAAAGTTCTTGATGGCCGCCTTAGTCGCAGCATAATCTAATAGATGACCACTCGGCGCATAGGCTTGAATCGAAGTCGTGGTGACGATGCTACCGCCAGCGGGCATCTTTGGCAAGGCCGCCTGAGCCAACGCAAACATCGCGACGATATTCACTTCGAAGGTCGCACGCACCTGTTCGATCGGCAGCTTAGCCAGTGAAGGTTGTGAAATCTGTTGCCCCGCATTTAGGACAAGGGTGTCGATACCACCAAATTCAGCGATTGTCCGGTCCACGAGGTCGGTCACAACGTCAACATCCTTGAAATCACAAGGTAATAATAACGCTTGACGGCCCGCAGCACGCACTAGTTCGGCAACCGCCTCAGCATCCGGCTCCTCTCCCGGCAAGTACTGAATCGCAACATCAGCGCCTTCCCGTGCAAAAGCAATCGCGGTAGCCCGGCCAATTCCCGAATCACCACCCGTGATCAAAACGCGTCGATTCAACAACTTATCATGTCCTTGGTAACTCTTCTCACCACAATCGGGTTCAGGACGCATCTTAGCTTGTAGTGCGGGCGTCTCCTGATCCTGCTTATCAAAGCCATCTGTCTTATATAAATAGCGTGGGTCACGTAATTCTGGTTGATTCATGAGATTTCCTCCTTCAAAAGAATACCCATAGAATACCGGAATTAATTTGCGGATGATAGTTAAACGCACACTAAATAATAATAGTTACGATTAGATATTAGGCATAAAAGCTGTCATCGTCTTAACTCACTTAAATTAACGTTGCTTCAAAAAATGATAGGCAATTATTCCAACAACGCCGACCAAAGTGGCCCGTAATAACCAACTGACAGACCACCACGTCACTAACACTTTTATTAACGTCATCCCATCATTAATCGTCATTCGGCTGTTCCTCCGCTAATGTTGCCAATTGACCCAACTTCCGCTGAAAGTCTCGTTGCATGACGGGCTTCACTAGTGGCAATGGTAGCCAGCTCGGCGGTGTAGTCGTAAGGGAGACTTCTTCCTGGACCGCAGTTCGCTCGGCCAATGGCGTCATGGTGAACACAATTTCATATCCCAATTGGCCCCCCTCACTGTGATAAACGACCTGGTCAGCGCCGACTGTAACCTGCAACTGTTCCGGCTGATCAAAAAACCGAACCGGACCGCTGTAACACGTACCCCGTCGCGGTTGGCTTGACCGTGGTAATGGCAGTCGCCCATGCTGGTAAGTTCAGCGGATCTGCTAGCAATGCTCGCACCGTTGCTGGAGTTGCCTGTGTTAATACTTGATTGGTAAATAATGCTGTTGTCATTTTATAACCCCCAATGTTCATCCTGACCCGGTCATCGTTATTACGGCCAACCACTCCAAATCAATAACGGACCGTTAGATCAAGTGCACATGTATTTAGTTGGTGATTATAAAATACACGGTGGGGACGCCAACATAAAATCAGAATACTGATAATTTACAGGCGGTCGTTAATTTGTTCTTTAAACAGGTCTTTGAAAACTTGTGACCGTTGACTGGCAACCTGCGCCGTGGCAGTCTCCCCCGCCGCCATTGCGAGTTGCGCCATCAACTGATAAATATTAGCCAGCATGTAGTGTGAATCGTGTGTAGTCGCAAAGGCCAACCCCTGCGTCAAACGGGCCACCGCCAACTGGGAATCATGTTGTTCATAAGCCACCAACCCAGCAAGGTAAAAAACAATGTTGGCATTTTCTTCATATGCACCCGCATCAATGTCAGCGAGTGCCCGGGTGACTAAGGCCGCGACTGGGGCTTGAGGATGGTGGTGCGCCTTAACGACGGCTAACGAAATCAAGGCCAAGCGTGTCAACGTTGTCGGCGGCGAGCTGGGAGCAGCCATACCAATTGCCAGCCGTAAATTTTGTTGTGCAGCATCCGATGTGCGATCAACCTGCCAACAGGCGACACCCAGATAATAATAGTAAGCCTGAGTCTGCTCATCCGTTTGAACATGTTCCAAAGTGGTTGGCTGTAATAGCCAATCCTTCAATTGCTGATACTGATGGGCATTGCACATCTGCCGAACGCGGTCATTAAACGCTTGCTCGGCACTGATCTCAAAATCGTCGGCTAGGCTCAACGTACTAACCGCGACCCCTAATCGCTGACACAGCGCCAGTAATAGCCGGGCATTCGGCACGTAGCGATCATTTTCAATTGCTGACAGCATCGATTGTGCACAAATTCCCCGGGCAGCTTGCTTTTGATTGAGTTGCTGGGCTTTGCGTGCCTGCTTTAACGCAGTTCCCAATGTCATGACCATTCCCCCCTAGATAGCTTTTGCTAATGAGTGTACTAAATTTCCCATATTAAGGCACTTAAAAAATACCATTCAATGCTGTTTTATCAGTCAGCAATCGAATGGTATTTTGAAATTGGTTATTTAATTGACATGCCGTTCTCGAACTTGATACCAAATAATCCCGGCCACACCGAAGACAATTGGTCCAACTAGCATCCAAATCGTATTTTGAATCTGCCCAGTTTCCAAGATTGGCTGGATCAACGTGAAAACATTCGCACCTAAGACGACAATGAACACGACCCAACTAATAATTTTCGTCCAAGTCAATGACTTGTACACTTCAAAAGGCTTAACAATGTTCTGGTTTTCCTTAAACTTCGGAAACGCGTATAGCAAGAAGAGGTATGGTAACGTCATCGAAACGTTCGCCATCAAGGTCAACACATTGTAAAAGGCTGACGCGTCTGCCGTTGCAAAGGACGCCACCAAAATGATCACAATCACGATGGCACATTGAACCATCATGGCATAACTTGGCATACCAGCTTTGTTGAGCTTCGTAAATTTCTTCGGCCACAGTTCCTTAGGTGTTCCCAAGATAAGCGTCTTCAATGGTGAATAAGTTAAGGTGAAGAAGGCCCCACTGTAAGCGAGGAACATCCCTAAGCCGGTGTACCGTGCAAACCACAGTCCCATTGTCTTAGCGGCCGCTGTACTCAAACCAAGCGCTTGCCCTAAAACATAGCCCAAGTTTTGCATCATGACGTAACTAATATTACCGAGGTTAGTCGTTGGATTCGACAAAACGGCTTGCCAGTTCGTACTAATCCCCCAGCAGAAGATTCCCAGACCATAGCCTAAGGTAATAACGATGGCAGAAATAATAATTCCGCGTGGGAAGGTCTTTTCGGGGTTCTTGGTCTTATCAACCATCCCACCGAGAACTTCTAGCCCACCGTAAGCAAAAATGGCGAAAACGGCAAACCCGAGTAACCCGACTGGATGCTGATAACTTGGATTTGGTGACGTCATCACATGTTGTAACGGTTGTGCGAATTGTCCGTGATTCAAGGCTAAAACGACCCCCGAAACCACTAACAGGATTGCCGTCAAACTGGTCACCGCCAGGCCGCCTAAACTCGTGACCCGCACAATGCCTTTCATCCCTTTGATGGAAACGAACGTCACTAGCACCATCCATAGACAGGACAAAATCCCAATCATCTGCGTCGCATTCAGACCAAACATCGCAAAGCGCTGCGTTTGATCGCTCCCAAAGAAGATGGTCGTAAACGGAATCCAGACTTTAGCTGACGTTGAGACTAACCAAATAATGTACGACGCAAACCACATGAACGTGCCCACGAACGCAAATTTCGCATTCACACTCACTTCCAGCCACTTGTACATCCCGCTACTATCAGACTTAACCGCTGCCCCGAACTCCGCCATCATTAGCGCGAACGGGATGAAGAACAGTACGGCTGCGACTAGGTAAAATAGAATCGAGCTGTAACCCATTAAATAATAGGCCACCGTACTATTGGCAAATCCGAAAACGGTCGTAAAGATCATCATGACTAGCGCCATCAATGTAATCTTTTCATTATCTTTTGTTGCCATTATTGCACTCCCTCACTTACTCCTTTAATACTTTTGTAAAGCTATTCCAATTTAAGATTACCGAACGAAGGCAATAAAGCGCTTTAGTTTTCCTAACAATATTATGATTTTTTCATGTGATAGTCAGCGCAATTATTCATCTAAACAATTGCCGCAACAGTTATTGACAAAAACTATTTCATAACGGAAACGTTCATTTAATAACATAGTAACTTTTCTTTAACATAGCTGACACATAATTGGCGTATTCTACACTTATCAGCTTAGGGAAAATATAAAACGGGGTTATACATATCATGAAAAAATTTAACTTTAAAACCATGTTGCTATTAGTTTTGGCTAGTTGTGTCTTCGGGGTCGTCGTTAACGTGACTACTAGTCTTGGACCACAAACCGCAATCACCGCCCAGGCCTCCAAGAAGCTCAGCCAAGCCCAGCAAATTGCTAAGATCAACGCCAAGCTTTCGAAGGCTAACCGCGCTGCCAAAAATTGGATCGCCTATCGTGAATCTGGATACAGTTATACGGCTCGTAATGGCCGCTGCTACGGTCGCTATCAATTGTTGCGCTCATACTTACACGGCAACTTGTCACCCGTCAATCAGGAAAAACGTGCTAATACCTACGTCGCCTCGCGCTACGGTTCCTGGGTCAAGGCCAAACGGTTCTGGCAACATCATCACTGGTACTAACCCAATTTTTCTATTGGATCACACTAAAAAGACGACTAATTACTAAGATTGTGAATCTTTGTAATTAGTCGTCTTTTTGTAGGCAGTAATATCAAATAGCATGAGGACTATAGTTCACCGTCATTTAACACTTGGTTACAACAGGTATGCCGTGATTGCCGCACCTTTTCTAAACGATATTGTGAAAAATATAATTAATTAGCCAAAAAGTATTGCAAATTGTAATTATTACGACTATAATTTGATTCGTAAATTAGTAATGATAGCGATTACAATATAAAAAGAGGTTATTAATATGACTGAACGTAATTTTGATTTCTTAATGCCTAGCGTTAACTTTTTCGGTCCTGGTGTCATTAGTAAAATCGGCGAGCGTGCCAAAACTCTTGGTATGCACAAGCCAGTCATCGTCACCGACAAATTTCTTGAAAGTCTGCCAGACGGCGCCGTTGCTCAGGTGCGGCGGTCACTGGATGCTGCCGGGATTGACTACGTAATTTATAATCAAGTTGAGCCCAACCCTAAAATTCATAACATTCAAGCTGTTAAAGCCTTATATCAAGCCAATCAAGCGGACTCCCTGATTACTATTGGCGGTGGTTCTGCCCACGATACCGGAAAAGGTGCCGGCATCATCATGACTAACGGCGACGATATCACTAAGTTAGCGGGGATCGAAACACTCAAGAATGCCCTACCACCACTGATTGCGGTCAACACTACCGCTGGGACTGGTTCTGAATTGACCCGTCACTGTGTCATTACGAATGAAGAAACGCATTATAAGTTCGTCGTTGCTTCATGGCGTAACATGCCACTCGTGTCCTTTAACGATCCCACTCTCATGCTAGATGTTCCTAAGGGACTCACGGCCGCAACTGGCATGGATGCTTTTGTCCAGGCTATCGAACCCTTTGTTTCTGTCGATCACAATCCGATTACCGATTCACAGTGCATCCAGGCCATCAAATTAATCGAAACATCATTACGCGAAGCCGTCGCCAATGGGCATAACCTAGAAGCCCGGACACACATGGTCGAAGCTGAAATGTTAGCCGGCATGGCCTTTAACAACGCCAATCTAGGTTACGTGCACGCCATGGCCCACCAGCTCGGCGGCCAATATGACGCACCCCACGGTGTCTGCTGCGCGCTGCTCTTACCCTACGTTGAAGAATATAATCTAATCGCGTGCCCCGAACGTTTCGCCGAGCTCGCCAAAATTATGGGCGAAAACACTGATGGCTTATCGACTCGTGATGCTGCCGAATTAGCTATCAAAGCGATGAAACAACTCAGCGAAGACGTTGGCATTCCGCATTCCATCAAGGAAATTGGCGCCAAGATCGAGGACTTCGAACACATGGCGACTAATGCGCTTAAAGACGGTAACGCCTTCTCTAACCCACGCAAAGGTACTAAAGAAGACATCATCAAGATTTTCCAAGCCGCATATGATGCCAAGTAATCCCCCATTCAAAGTTAACTAAATCATTCACAGCAAATAATCGGTTCAAGAATTCATAGTAAATTCTTGAACCGATTATTTGATTGGGACCTCTCTACAACTCGAATCGTTACTCGGCAATGCCATGCACCCCACGTTTGGACGCGCTATTCAAAATAAACACCGCAACAATAAACCGACAAACACAGATAAGAATATCTATCAGAACACGCATTGTGCAAATTAATTTGTCCTGATTTGTGATTAAAACGTGCCAAGTTTAGATTGTTATTCGTCAGCCAGTGCGCGTCCTATTCCGACCTCCGGGGCTGGGTGACAATTGCTGGAACGTAGCCGACGTCGATTTGAGCTAACGCCCAACCCGCGTCATCTCAAATACGAGTCTTATTCTAAGCCGGAAGTACCCCACTTCCGACTAAGAATAATTTGGCTACTGAGCATTGTCACCCAGCCCCTCCGGTCTCAAGAGTGTGAGGGGCCACGAGTTGAAGCCGAGCATTGCCTAGCCAACGGATTAATGCGGTTTTGGCATTAGTCCGTTGCGTAGCAAGCACAGGCTTTAGTGGCCCCGAACACGTTTCGGGAAGCCGCTCAAATGGCTAATGAACGACCACCGAACTCGGTACAATTTGTTGTTCGCTATTTGATACTGGAACTTTAAACAAAGCGTTAGGTGTATTAAGCCCTCTGTCAAGAGCTTAAATCTTACTACACCAATTCAGGATTAGTGAGCTATCTCAATATCATTTTCACCCTGACAGTTGATTGACAAAATTATGGTTTATGAAAAACAATGACGAATTCACCAAAAGTTGGGTACGCACATGTCCGCCATTCGAACACTGTCCCGACTGGAAGGCGTTTCGGCCAATGCCCAGTGGTGAAATTTCACTTAGCAAGCGTCCTTGGCTTGGTTAGTGAAAGGCCAGTATTTGAGACGTGGGCTTCGGCTTAAATCTGTGCCCACCACGTTCCGGCAGTTGGCAGAAATGCCTGGAGGTCGGTGTAGGACGAACTAACTAAACAAGTTTACGCTGAGTCGAACTTTTTCCCAGCGGTCCATAGCTGGCTGTTTTTGAATTTAAGAACCGGCACGTTTTAATCACAAATTATGCAAGCCGTCCAAGCGGCTTGTGTTTAACGCAAAAAACAGCGATGTCAAAATCAACTTTTGACATCGCTGTTTTAGAAGTTATTCATCATAACTGATGGCACCCAGCCGGCAGCTATTTCCCCGGTTGATAATCTTCATCAATGATCAAGACAGGTTTGATGGTCTTGCCGCTACCTGAATCAGCATTAGCTTGATTAATATCCTCAAACTTATAGAACTTTTCGGTCTTTTCAAATGGGAACATGCCATGTTGATAGAAATCGATTAACCGTGGAATATCAACGCCAGGGATGGCATCACCCATGTTAACACCAATGACTTTCTTATCATCAACACACAAATCGTTCCATGAGCTAATGGTGATATTTTTGGCCGTAACGGCAATCAAAGCAGCAGTCCCACCTTGAGCAAGTGCGTGGATTGCAGAAACCATAACTGGTTCTACCCCAGTCGTATCAACGGCAAAGTCGACCCCGTAACCATGCGTCAACTTCTTGATTGCTTCAACTGGATCTTCTTCCTTACTGTTAATGGCATGAGTAGCACCTAATTCTTTGGCGAGTTCTAGCCGTGAATCAACAATGTCGACCGCAATCACTTCGGTACAGCCGGAAATCTTACCAGCCATCATTGCCGCTAAACCAACCGCACCAGTCCCAAAGACTGCAATTGTTTGTCCTGGGCGCGGCTGTAAACTGTTCAAAACAGTGCCACTTCCGGTGACATAGCCGCAGCCTAAAGGTCCCAAGCGACGTAAATCTAGTTCTTTTGGTACTTTAACCGCATTACGTTGGTCAACTACCGTATGAGTCGTGAAGGAAGATTGGTCGAACATATCACTGATATGGTGCCCGTTTTCTTGGAAATGGTCGGAACCATCGGGACGAGTCCCACTCAAGTTATAGTCGGCATAATTCCGACATTTAGTTGGCATGCCTTTCAGACAGTTATCACATGTTCCGTCAGCGTAAAATGATAGAATAACATGGTCGCCCACTTCAAAATTAGTTACTTCTGAACCGACCTTTTCGACGATTCCAGAACCTTCGTGTCCTAAAATTACTGGATAACCTAACGACGCATCACCCCGCCGAATTGCTTCATCAGAATGGCAAATTCCAGTCGCAACCATTTTGATTTGTAAATCAGTTGCTTTCATTTCAGCTAATTCAATATCATCTTTAATGACAAATGGATCGTTTACTTTATCAACCACTGCTGCTTTAATTTTCATGTTCAAACCCTCGTTTCAAATAGTATGTAAACCGCTTACAATTAATATTGTTACACAATACACAATTTGATTCAAGCGCTTACAAAAGCATCTAACACCACACTTATCTCCGTTAAATGGGCATTCTTCTAATTTTACACTAACGATATGATACTTAATTAGTGTAAATCTAATACTCTTTTTTACTGATTGTGAAGAATTTATAGCCAGTTTTCTTCCTTAAATTGTCGACTCAAAAAAGCGGGTGTCGCCTCCAGCTCAACAACGTGAACTGGCGTTAGACACCCGCATATTTTGTACCATTAACACACATTTCTGCTTGTTTAACAAGCACGATTTCATCCGACGCTATCTGCTCATCGTCTACGCAGGTTGGGCGTTCGAACTGATCTTAGCTTTATTTAGCAATACCGAACTCGTGACTACGGACAATGAACTAAAGGCCATTGCTAATCCGGCCAATTCGGGGCTAAGCGTCAGCCCAATGGCAAAGAAGAGGCCCGCCGCGACTGGAATCCCGAGCACGTTGTACACGAAAGCCCAGAACAGATTAAGTTTGATACGGTTAAACGTCTTCTTACTCAATGCCAACGCCCGGTCAACATCACGCAGATCGTTCTTAACAAGCACGATGCCACCAGCATCGATTGCAATATCAGTTCCGGAACCCATGGCAATCCCAACATCCGCCGTCGTCAACGCGGGGGCGTCATTAATACCATCGCCGACAAAGGCCACCTTGCCAGCCTTCTGGAACGCGTGAACGTGCTCAGCCTTATCACCTGGCAGCACATCAGCAATCACTTCATCAATACCGACTTGATCCGCCACAGCTTGTGCGACCCGTTCGTTATCGCCGGTTAACATGACCGTCTTCAAGCCACGTGCTTTCAAACTCGCAATGGCTACCTCAGACGTCGATTTGGCGACGTCTTGAATGGCAATCAATCCAATGATTTCGTGATTTAAGCCCACGTACACGACCGTTTTCGCCGCGTCCTGAAGCTCAGTGGCTTGGCGTTGTAATTCAGCACTAATCGGCTCATCAGTTAATAATTTATGATTACCGACCACCGCTAATTGGCCCTCAACTTGAGCAGTCACACCTTTACCCTCGATGGCTTGGAAGTTCGTGGCGGTTGGTGCTTGAATACCACGGGCCGTGCCGCGTTTTAATATTGCCGCAGCTAAAGGATGTTCCGAAGCCGCCTCTAAGCTAGTGGCAACGCGCAGTACTTGGGCTTCGTCGCCGATAACATCGGTCACTTGTGGGTGACCAACCGTAATCGTTCCCGTCTTATCAAAGATCACCGTTTTAACGTCATTGACAGCTTCCAAGACCTCACCATTTTTAATCAGGATCCCCATCTTGGCACCACGGCCGGTACCGACCATTAGTGCGGTCGGCGTAGCTAAACCTAGCGCACACGGGCAGGCAATCACGACCACAGCGACCGCAAAAATCAAGGCATTCGCGAGGCTAGCATTCAAGAAAACATACCAGGTCAAGAAGGTAACGATAGCAATAATTAGCACAATCGGCACAAAGATATCAGAAACTTTATCGGTCAGCTTTTGAATCGGTGCGTGACTGTTTTGTGCTTTTTTAACGAGCTCAACGATTTGAGCCAGCATTGTCTGGTCACCGACCTTGCTAGCTTTGAACTGAAAGGTCCCATTACTATTAATCGTTGAACCAATGACAGCGTCCGCCACCGTTTTTTGAACCGGCATACTTTCTCCCGTCACCATTGACTCATCAACCGTTGAGCGGCCAGTTGTAATTACACCATCAACGGGAATTTTTTCCCCTGGCTTGACCCGAATAATGTCGCCGACCACTACTTGATCCAACGGCACTTTTACAAATTCTTGATCGCGTAACACTTCCGCTTCCTTGGCTTGTAAGCCCACTAGCTTTGCGACCGCGCTGGACGCGTTGTGCCGCATTCGTTCTTCAAAGACTTGGCCGAGCAAAACGAAAGTGGTCACAAGTGCGGCACTTTCAAAGAAGACTGCTTGCCCTGTTGCCATTGCGTATAAGCTGTAAAAATAAGCCGTCGCAGTGCCAATCGCCACCAAAGTATCCATATTGACATGGTGCTTAGTAAAGGACGCCCACGCACTTTGCAAGAACGGCCGAGCCGAAACAGCCATAATGATGGTCGTCAGAATCAACTGCGTCCAATCACCACCCGGGAGCATCCAGCCAAAGGGCATCAAAATCATATTAGCCAGTAGTGGCAGGGAAAATATTAATGAAATCCAAAACCGTTTCGTCGTGTTCATTACGCAATCACCACCTTGCCACTCACCATGTCCATCCCACAACTAAAGTAAAATTCACCGGCTCGATCAGTTGGTACCGTCACCGTTTGCGGTTGGTCAAGGGGTAACTCAGTCGTAAAGTGCAAGTCGGTTGAATGTACTTGCTCTAAGCACCCCTGCGTACTCGTGCGCGTAAACGTTAATTGGGCCGGTACACCTTGTTGTAACGTTACTTCTGCTGGGTCATAATGGCCGTCTACTGTAATATTGATTTGTTGTCGTGCGCTCATTTGATTTTCCTCCCACTATTTAATGATTAATTTTCCATGAAACATGTCCATCCCACAGGCCCATTGATATTCGCCAGACTTACTCGTATCAATCGTAATTGCTTCAACTTGATTTTGTGGCAATTCCTGATTGATACCGAAATCACTGAACACCACGTGATCCAGACAACCAGATGCATCTTTGCGCGTAAAATTAAGTACCGCCGGAACCCCTTTTTTCAACACGATTTGCTCTGGCGAATAGCCACCCTTAACCTCCACATCAACCTGCTGTAAATCATCAACCGCACTCGCGGTGACCGTTGTCGTAGCATGCTTCCCGAAGAACCACCACAGAATAAACCCAATTGCTAACCCACCAATTAATAAGACTAATACTTTAATCATCATTTTATTCGTCCCTTTCTCATTATCGTTTACACTTGTAATCTATATGTGTATATTAATCTTTTCGTTTACAATTGTCAACGATAAATGTTGTTTTTAGGCATAACCCTTAATTTTTTAAACGCCCCACCCAGTTGCTACTATCATATGTCTGACATTTAGTGTCACTACAAAAAGTGCCGCGTACGTTCCTTTGCTCAGTTATTAGTCGCCATTTCGACCGGTCAACTGACCGCATCAAAAGTACCAACGACGATATCACAAAAGGCAATCACTACCGTTTAATAAGAAACGTCAGTGATTGCCTATATTAATCATTCAAAACTAGCTGTCCCTCAAAGGAACGTTAACCCCGTCAATCCCGGTTCCTAAAGATCCGCAACTCACAACGGGTATCATCTCACAACTGTTAATCGCGGGACTTAATCTTCAGCCAACCTAAAATTGAACTCAATGCTAATCCAATCATCCCCAAGAGTGATAATTGCGTATTCTGCTCGTCCGTCTGGGGAAGGGTCGTCATCCGATGATGCTTAGTGGTACGTTTTGATACCGCCGGTCCACTAACCCAACCAATACCTGAAACGGACGCAGCTGTTTTCTGCTGATTCGTCTGCACAACGCTTTGATCTGACTCTGCTTGTGATGGCTGTGACGTCCGTGATTGTTCAGCCTGATTACGACTCAAATTGGCTTGATCACTTAATCCATCTGGTTGCTCAGAATCAGCTGGCTGACTCGGTTTTTGCAGTTCCCCTGGTTTTTCGGATTGACCCGGTTCTTCCGGTTGACTCGGTTGCTCGGGTTGACCCGGCTCTTCTGGTTGACTTGGTTGCTCAGGGTGCCCCGGCTCTTCTGGTTGACTTGGTTGCTCAGGTTGACCCGGTTCTTCCGGTTGACTTGGTTGCTCAGGTTGACCCGGTTCTTCCGGTTGACTTGGTTGCTCAGGTTGACCCGGTTCTTCCGGTTTGATTGCCGATTTCTTGTAAGTAACCACTACAACCTGATCGGCAGTTGTGACACTCACCTGCTGGGCTGCCACTTCTGTTAATGTGGTCGTGGCACCCGCTACAATTGGTGAAATAACGCCCGCCATTTCCGTTACCGAGACTGGTACCCATTCTTGGTATGTCACTTCGCCCGTCACTAAATCAATCATCGCATTGCGTTGAAATTGGACGGTTTGTAGGACCGAGGCTGCGGCTGTCGTGCCATCCTCATAAACATAGTGAATGATTCTAGTAACGGTGTGCGTTAAATCGGTGTCGCCACCCTCATCTGGAAACAAGATATTCGGATTGTCAGGATCAACTGGCTGTCCTGGTCGAGCAGGATTGCCTGGTGTTACCGTAATAATACGATGGTCATAAGTCACGATTGTCGTCATCAGGTCCGGATCAGTAATCGCGACCGTTTGAGCCGCTACAGTCCTTATGTCCGGATCAGTATAGCCTTGGACGACTAGCGTTGGTGACGTTACCGCGGCAAATTGACCACTGCCAACTAAAATCCACGCATAATCAGCTTGACTCGTATCAACTAATCCATCACCGTTTAAATCATAGCCTAAACATTTGCCAGTCTTTTTTTCAATAATTGCTGTTCGTTGGTAAATAACCAATTGCTGGACGGTCGTGGCAATCGATTGATGGGTCTGTCGATCAATATAGCTGATAACGCGCCGTTTATTTTGATACACCGTAACGGCCTGAGTTGCTAGTCGGTAATAAACATTGATCGTAACATCTTTATCATCGACCCCAGCAACCATCTGCTCCGGCACTACTTTTAGGTCCGGCGCTGCGTAGCCCTCATGGCTCAGATCTGGCGACTTAACCGCGCCAAACCACGGCCCTGAACCAACAATCAACCATGCTTCATCTGCCAATTGTGTCTCAATCTGTCCGTCCCCGTTGGTATCGTAGCCAAGTATCGTTCCGTCATGAGCAACCACAGCTAATAATTGATACTTAACCGTTTGAACAACAGCATGTAGTGACGCGATGGGTTGCAGTGTTCCACCATCGATATAGTTAATCGTCCGGGTAACCGTTCGCTGCGTCGTTGCAATATGCGTTTGTTGCTGATACTTGACAATTACATTTGTATTCATCGTTCTATCACCACCATTAATGATCACTGTTTGCCCCGCAACTACCGGAATATCAGGAGCTTGATAACCCTGCGCAGATAAGTCTGGTGAGACAACCTGTACCCAATCTTGATCCGTTGGCGGTACTAACAGCCATGCAATTGTCCCATCACTAGTATCAACAATTCCGTCGCCGTTTGTATCATAGCCGAGCAATTCATGAGTTTTAGCATTAAAAATGGCAAATCGCACGACCCGTACATTTTGTATAACTGGGCCAGCAAGCACCGCCCCAGTTCGCTCATCTTGGTAATTGATCGTCCGCGTTATCGCTGAATATTCCGGTATCCGGCTGATAGGTATTATGGGCTCATGCGATGGTTGGACGTTCAACCAAGTCGTTGCAGTCTGATCGCCAAATTGGTAAGTGATTAGATAGCAATGCTGGCCCGCAATATGTGTATCAACTGCATTCAACCCTGATAAACGTGTCCCAGCCGCATCTGTAATCGTGATCTTCAGTTGCCCGGTTGCTAGTAGATGGCGAAAACCAGCTAAAGTATCAATGCTCGTACCATCCGACTTAATCACTGCAATTAAGTAATCCAACGGGTCATCAGTAACCACTTGACCAAAACCATAATTATGCTCGTTTTGGCTCGTAATCGTCTCTCGAATAGCACTGTCAACATCGCCATATCCATATTGTAAAACGGCCGCTGAATCAACATTTTGATTAGTTGTAAAGACAGCATGTGGTGCCACGATTTTACCAGTTATCATCGTGGTATTCTGAATACGCATGGCATGATTGAAGTTCCAGACTAGATTCGGTGTACTACTAGAAAAACCGCCACCAATGGTTAACGCTGGTGCTGCCGTGACGACGTTATAAATAACCACATCATCATTATTAAAACCAGTGGTCCGAATACCACTGTGCCAGTCATTCAAATCAATATTCACGGCATAATAATGGTGTCCTTGATAAGAGCCCAAATCAGCAGTTCCAGACTCACCAATCAGCATCTTACTCAACGTGCCACCATTAGTTGCCGATAAAATGGTTCCTGCAGTAACTAGTTGATCATAAAAGTCACTAATATTGATCTGAGCTTGACTAAATTCTTGCGCATTGATTAACGAAGAATCAACCGTAACGCTCGGTAAACCTTTGATTGCACCATTTCCTGTTGGCCGAGGCTTCGTAAAATCCATATCCTGATTAGCTACGGGACGGTCCACCAATCCATTGGTAGTTGTAAACGTGATTGTATTGTTTGTCACTGACAAACCACCGTTTATGATGGTCTCCCATTCATCATCCTGGCCAGAACGAATTGTCGCCCCCGTATTGATAACGTGCAGACCACCACTAATCGTAGCCACACTACCATCAAACGAACTATTCACAATCGTAATTCCTGTAAGTGCAATAATTCGATACGTGGACAACCAATCTTGGATCAAAGCAATCAAAGCCGCTTGCCCATGCTGTTTGGCATACTGATCAAGATAGTTCTTATCGGCTAAGTTCTTTGCTGTTGTCAAAAACGACGAAGCGGTGACTGTCCGTTGCTTGCTCGGCTGCTTTGTTGCAACTGGTATGTTTATTGACTTAGTGACATTTGTTTTATTCAATGCCCTTTTCTCAACCCTGCTGCTCATTTGATCAGTTGCCGCTACAGCTCGGCTCCGTGTGGAAGTAAACTTGTCGCTTTCTAGGCTTGAATTTGAGTTCACAGGGGTAGCTGTCGTCACAGTACTCACTGATGACTGTGAATGAACAGTCCCCGATAAATCTGAATCGATCGTCTTACCTTGACCGCCTGAGTGTTGCGCCTCAGATAAACTTTCAGAATGGGCCCCACTGTCAGCACCTAGTGCGCTAGCTGAACTGGCCATATCAATCGCATGATGAGTGCCAGTTGAGTTGGCTGCTGGCGCCTGATCAGAACTTGTTGCGGCTGACGCCTGATTAGTACTGGCACCCGCAGAAGCTGCTGTTGAGTCACTTGCCTGTTGATCAACAGCTGTTTTATCTTGCTGTGTTGACCGCTGTTGGGCTTCACTAGTCGTTGGACTGACCGCCTCAACAGTGCCAGTCGTAGCAGGTTGCTCCGAACTAGTCCTGTCAGCTGACTTGCTGGACTGGGCGGTCACACTGTGGCTATCACGAGTTACCGCAGTTTTTGAAATCCGTGCTACTTCTGTTAATTGGTCTTGATTATCCGTTTCTAACTGCACCGAATGACTCGACATGGTAACCGTCTCAGCTTCACTTGCTTGAGCCACTGTCGGCACAATTCTCCAACCTAAAATTAAAACACTAGAAAACAACCAAACCTTGGGATTGGTTACGCGCCATTTGCCCCGTGTATATCGCATAGTAATTTGCCTCTGTTAATTTTAATCAAATATCGACATATTTTGAATTTTGAGACATAGTATACCTGCTTTTATGCGAGTAAAACGGGGGTTTGTATTTACGCGAAAAAGGTTATCTTTAAAAATACAAGTACTAATCAGTTCGTGTATTAAGTTGTCGAAATTCTAAGGGCGTTTGACCGGTCTCCTTCTTGAATCGTTTTGAAAAATCGGCGGCATCGTAGAAACAGAGTTCAGCAGCAATGGCTCGAATGGTTAAATCCGTTGCCAACAACATATGCTCAGCTTCCTGAATTTTCTTGGCATTGATGTAATCACGAATCGACATATGCATCTCTTGACTAAACGACCGCCGCACTGACTCAGGATTGCACCGCGCATTGACGTGGGCCAATACCTTTTTCACCGATAATTGATCATGCAGGTGAGCATTGGTATAGTACATCACATCGAGCGTTGACTCTAAATGTGCGTTATAAGCTAATGCGTTCGGTTTGGCAATTGCGGCAAAATCACGAATAATCTGCACAACTAGTGGCTGGTAACGTTCCGTCGTCACGGGTAATTTAACTAACCAACGGTGATAATCATTACGTAGCTTAACAAATTCATAAATCTCAGCATGATTTTGGATTCCCTCAAAAGCTAAGACATCAACCAGCGCACTGAGTTGCAGCTGTTTTTCCTCACTCGATAATTTATTTAATAAATCGCGCGAACGGGTCAGATTCTTCTTAGCAAATTGAATGCCTTCTTCAATCTTTCCGGCCCGGTAGAATCGAATAAAATCTCGTTCTAAGTAACCTAATAAGATCAGCCCCTTGGTGGTTGGGTGCTGATCATTATAATCACGCATTTGATGTAAATATTGTACAAATTGTAGTTCTGTCCCCATAATCTGTAACTCCTTTACGTTATTGGTCAAAATTTGTTAACCCAAAAATAATGCTCATTTTAACAGATGTCTAGCAGTAATACTATTTACATTTGCCATCTGACAATTTACAATGCTAACTAATCCCGCTGTACACTAATGATTCTAACAAATATTTTTATTTAACAATCAATACACAAAAGCGGTTATCCTCGTAATCTGGGATAACCGCTTTAAAGCAATCATTTTATGTTAACCAATTCACATAAAGTGAAAAAGTATGGTCTTAATTATCTAAAAGCTTATCGTTAAATTCTCCGACCAGCGCTCACATTGCCATTCATGAGTTATAGCAATGATCTAAAAAATTGTTTTAAATCTTCGCGAGTTGCCGGTGATAACTGTGGGTAAGCGCAATTCTCAATTGCGCCTTGTAACGAATACAATAATTGAATACAAGCGTGGGGGTTGGCCTTTTTTATGGCAGTAAAAGCGACTTTGCTACCCGTTGACTTTAGCTGTTCGGGTGTCGTAATCGCAACGGCTTGCAATTGTTTGGCTAATGTTGGCCCAATATTAGGTAATGTTGTTAGTAATGCCACCAAATTCAGATCCTTTCGATTCATAATCATAGTTTAATGTTTGATAATGAGCTCTGCAATAAAGTTGCCCTCTTCAATACAATAATTAACAACTAATTGATCTGTAGTTAATTGTTCAATACTACTCAATCCATAACCCAAATGTCCTGGTTTAGTTGTAAATCGACTTTTCTTGATAACTGATAAATCTACCGCTTCATGCGTTGGAATTTGATTTGTAATCGAAAATACCGTTGTGTGAGCATCCCGATTTTTAACAGTTAGCGCCACTTGATGATTCGCTCGGGCAGCAGCATCCGTCGCATTATCCAGCAAGTTACCCAAAATCCGCACTACTTTTATCTGTGGAATATCCGCTAACGTGACTTTCTCTAAGATTGTCACCACTAAATGAACGTTCTGACCGTTGGCTGCCTCATATTTTGCATAAATTAGACCACTGACCGTCGGCATATCCAAGCGACTCAAATCACTCAGTCCCGACTGACGATTAAGGGTTACTCTGGCAGGCATTACTTCCGTTGTAAAATAACGCTTTAAGCCGGCCATATCATTGTTCTGAATAAATGCCGACATGCTCAAAGAATATTCTCATAATCATGTTTAAACAAATGTAAATCACGATTATGGTGGCTTAATAATTCGTTGTAATTTGAGACTTGTAGCAATAGCTGCGCATCATTCAAGTGACTGTTTTATTACTAATTAAATACGACCCGATAATGCCAAACGTCACGATAGCCGCAATTGCCATATACGTTTGCGCATTGACTGACCATTCCATCGCAAAAACATACGCAATAATGTAAATAGCAAAAACAAAATAACTAATAAGTAATCGCTAATATTAACACGCGCCCGTTGCAAAAATCGGCGGCCGACACTTGGACTAACCAGCGATGCGCTAACATCCCTAAAATAATAATGACCGGCAGCATCATAATCGACGCTAAAAAGAGATTAATATCCGCTGTCGAATGTAGACCTATCGCTTGCCGTAATAACATTGGCGATGCAGATTGGGCTACAGCCTTGGCAATGACACCCATGATTGCCCCTACTAATCGCTTAAGCGCATTCAAAAAGATTGCCACCGGTAACATTAAAATCCACTGGGTGTACAACAACCGAGAACTCATAAAGGTGGTCACACAAACAATCGGGATGATCCAAAAATAAGCCAGGGGGACTTGGGGCCATAAGTTTGAAGCCACTTCCCCCAGGCTCATCGTAATGATAACCAGACTTAGCCAAATGATGGCAATCCGCCAAGTGACATATTCTCTAAAACCAATCATTAAAAACAACATTTCATAACCGCCAGAAATCAACGACAGCGCTAAAAGTACTGCTGACACGCCAACCACCTCATCATATTAATACATTTGTTAGTTCACTTTACTATATCAGAAATACGGCTTCATTAAACCCTTTACTCTATATTGTAAACATAAATTTGCATTAAACTATAATAAAGCCCTTACAATCTTATTATTAATTATTCATAAAAAAAGACATTGCAAATCGACATACTTTTGCAATATCTTTTAACCACTTATATTAATTTTTAAGGTGTATCCTGTAAGGTCCAATTAATCGTCCCACTGTAACTGTCAATTTGCACACTAGGTTGGACATCCAATAAAATACCCTGACTGCTCGACCAACCACTTGCAGCATTAGTGCTCGTCGTACCCGCGATTTTCTTGCCAGAACTGACTGTTACCGAAGTATTCGTCAGCACCTGTTTGTTCCCCGCGTTCAGATAAATCAGGTTGCCACTCATGGTCCGCGTACTGGATTTCATGGCAGTTGCTGTCGCCCGTAAGTACCACTGTGAACCGGTCTTCCGTGTGTCATTAACAGTGATGTTCCAAGCATTTGTCGGCTGATATAGTGTTTCTTTAAACGGAATCGTCAGGGTGCCAAACGTCAAACTTGCTGGTAATGTGCCCAGACTCAACGTTCCATCCCGCATCGTCACAGTAATTGCCTTAGCATCCGACTTCAGCCCAGAACTGCCTTTTCCATAAATATTGATCGTGGTGCTGCTACCAACGGCTAAACTACTCAACTTGCTCGCTAAACTAGTCTCGTTGGCCGCGTAAGTAATTGTGTCAGTCGCACTATCCGGATTTGTCGCAACGATGCCAGCTTGCTTAACTAACCAGGCGACGACCGCGCTATCACTTGTCAGTGAATCTAATTCACCAGGATATAGATCGACTGACGTCTTTGAACTAGTAATATTTAGTTTTTTGAGGGTCACCGCTGCGGTCGCCGTCCCCTTATCACCGGTAATCTCATCGACCTCAGTGACGGTGACGTTACTTAAAGTACCGAGTGCAGTCCCAAGATTCAGCGTGTACGTTCCATCGCTTCCGACCGTCGTCGTCACACCATTAACATTACTACTGATCGTATTGCCGGGTGTCCCGGTTCCTTTGATCGTCGTATCAGTCGAATAAAGTGTCCCCGTAATTTTAGGAGATAATGTCTGCGCGTTGAAACGCCCCAGCTGATAGGTACCTTCCTCACCATTCACTGTGATTCGGAAGCCAATATAGATTGGCAACTCACTTTTAATATTTTGAAAATTGACCGATAACGTCTGCGTCTGTTTTGAAGAACTAATCATAATCGAATTGCCACTGCCAAGACTAGTAGGTGTAGCCGTAACTAATGTCGCCCCGGTGTAGCTCCCACTTGCCGGACCAGCCATAATATCAAAATAAGCTTTTGACATCGAGTTACTAGATTTTAAGGTAATCGAACCCGTCATCGTCATTGTAATTTGGGTCGTCTGCCTCGTAATTCGACCATTATCCGCATAGTTAGCGGACACATTGCCTAATGCTGGATACGCTTGCAAACCGTTATCAACATTACTACCAACCGAATTACCACCCGGTACGGCCTGAAAAGCAGCATTAGCTTTCACGTCCGTCATCTTGCTCGTCAAAGTCGCGGCGTTACCCTCTAAGGGCAGCAAATTCAGCAAGCCGAGTATACCGAATACAAGAATTAGTAACCATTTTACTCGTCTGTTACGCATTCCGTTCACCCCCATCTTGCCGTTTTAATATTCGGTACAACGCGCCTGCTAAAACACTAGCTAACAACCCCATCCCACCAAGGATACTGCCAATGACAAGCCGCTCGCTCGTTTGGGGCAATTGTTGACCATTGCGTGATTGCCCACGCAACCAGCCATCGATAATTAGTTGTCGGCGGATTGGCTTGCGCTCTGACTGATTTCTCTGACCCTGGGTACCCGGGTCAGCTGGTCTAATAACGTACGGGTGACCACCATCAGGAATCACACGGGCGGGAATAATCCGGTCAGCACTATACTTAGTCTCATAAAACCCCACACTGATCTCAGTGCGACCGTGTGTTGCCGCCCGCACTGGTATTGCCCAGCTCAGCACGAGCATTACCCCTAATATTAATCGCCACCATTTATTCGGCATGGTCCTTCCCCCATTTCACTGACCGAACTAAGCACGCCGCCGCTTTTTGATCCAGAAAAAGATTAATAGACCGATTAATCCAATAATTAACATGCCTAACGCTCCGAATAGAATAAACCAGCCAACGCTCATTCCCGAATCATCAACGGAAGCCTGATTATACTTATCTGCCGCGGCCGTACTGATGACAAAATCTTTATCAAACACCCATCGATGATCGGTATTTTTAGCAACTAGCCGGACATGATACGAACCAGCCTGCAAACGATTGGTCCCTGTCAAAATTGGTACTTTATAAACTGAGTTAGGTGCTAATTGCACATTCTTCTGTGTAAAGTTCTTGATGACCTTGCCACTATTCTTACTCGTTAACCTAGCCGTAATCGTTAGTTTGGGGACGATCACCGCAGTAACGTTGCGTAATTGTGGAAACACCCCCTCGCCGATAATTCTGCATGCCCGCCGTAATCGTATCGAGCTTCAATTGTGGTTGTGGCACTATACCAGCAGTATATTTCAGTCCAATCACATACGAATACTGATTGGCAATATTCATGGAACCCTTAACACTTCCGGTGACTTTATTGGCGACCCGTTTAAAATACCAGCCGCCTAAAATCACACCGTTCACCGCTTGCTTAGGCATCGTAACCGTCGCCGTTACCACTTTCGACCCGTTTGCGGGTATCGTGATGGTCGTTGGTCCCTGTATTTTGGTGATTTGGTCCATTCGATACTTCAAAGAAGGATCATAACTTTTAGTTGGTGTCACGTACTCGATAATGCCATTGCCGTTCGTATAAGCCGTATGAATCGCCGTTTGAACCTTGATATCAGCGTTAGTAACGTTATAAATCGTCGTCTGAATCTGTTGCTGTCGGCCACGCGTCATTTTTAAATCAAAATAGGAATTATGTTGATCAATCTGATTATTCGGAATCTTCGCGGCCACGCTAAACCCGATGTCATTGCTTTGCGTGGTTTTACTGCTACTGCTACTTGCGTTACTGGCTGCCAATCCACTAACGCTGCTAACTTGCAGGCCTAAAATTAACGTCCCCACAATAACCATGATTCGCTTCAATAATTGCATCTTCTCGCCCCCATTACTCACATATGTACTTGGGGCGCCGTTCGCCCGATGACGCTTAATTTGTTGGTAAATCACTCAATGTCCAATTCAGGTTAGCGCTATAGGCCTGCGCCTTAACCGTATTAGCCTTAATATTCAGTGTCAACGCCTTTGGATCTCAGCGACTAACAGTTACCCCAGAACCACCGCCCTTATCGGCATTTAAGACGGCACTTGATCCCACCGTACCATTTAAAGCAACTTCGGAAGCCGTGGCAACCGCACCATTGGCCTCCGAGCCGCTGTTGACCACATCACCTTTTGGTAAACTGAGCGTTGCGCCCTTTGCAGCCGTACCATCCGTTCCTGTTAAATTGGAGCCGGTAACCGTTAATTTCCAGCCGGCATTGGTTCCCCGAACATCAGAAACTTCTACAACCATCTTATCCTGCCATAGCAAAGTATATGAACTAGTTGGGTCAACCTTATATTGTTGATCATTTAAAACGTCCAGCTCATGTGTCCCGTATCCTAACGATTTAGACACAAAAATCAGCGACAGGTCGCCACCTGCTGCCGCCCCGTTGTCACCATCGCCATCAGTACTTGGCACATCAGGATTTGATGGATCAACTGGCGTCACCGTGGACGTACTCTTCGTAAATTCCGCTTTGATATCCGTATTCCCACTACGATTTTCTGCAGCATTGGCAACAATCGGTGTACTACCCGCTAATAATAAAGTTCCTGCCATTAATAAGTGTCCTAACATTGACTTCATGGTATAAATCCCCCTTTTTCATTTACCAGCGCTTGTTTAGCTTTCATCAACTAAGAACGGTGGTCATTATCAACAATGATTGCTCTCATAACAATTCATAAATTACTGGCACTAAATCACTTGTGACCTCCCCCAATAACCTTGTACGATTGATTAATTAATTTAAATGCCGACTCCTTTGACCACATTTTCATTATATTGGTTGGTCAGTAACAGCGATAATAATGTATAACGTTAACTATATTTACAAACCCGGATTGTTCGTGTAACCGTTATCCAGCGTGGGTTGCTTGAGATAATTAGGCGAACTTCCTTTAAAGCCGTTCACCAACAATCGATGACTATCCGAATAAATAAATTCATATCAACAATCTAGTATAGGTAGTAAATTAATTATTTTTCTGCCATTGCTTCTGGTGCTGCACCACAAAAAGTCCAACCCTTGCTGACAAGTGTTGGACTTTCGTCATCGATATTCTTTTCAAGTCTGCGTATTACCACGGAGGAATGCCATTAACATTAGTAAAGATCGCCGTATCGATCACCTTTCGGATTGTTAGCACGCCGGTCCTTTCACAGATAATATTGGTCGCAACTTTAGACGCGCGGGAGCCGACTGTCCAGTCCTCCTGCCAAGTAATCACTTTAAATCACCAAAATTACAATACTATTGTTGACATAGTATTACTGATTAATTAATCAGGCTTTCAATCGTTATGCTGAATCAACTCGGTAATAACACAAAGCGCTGGTGATGATCCGTGCCTGCTTCCAATTGAGCGTGACACTGAGCGGCATCCTTAAAATATCGCTGGCTGACCTGATCATCCAATAGCAGTCCGGCGCTAAAAGCTCGGTTTAAACGACTGGCCGCTTGTGCTAACTGGTCAACCGTTGCATGGCTAATCACAAAACCAGTGATTCGCTGTTGAGACATGTAAAACTGGCGAACAGGGAACTCAAATTGGTTATCCTGCGGTGCCGTAATCAATGTCACCTGACCACCCAATCGTAATAACGCTAAATTAATCGCCAGTGGTACGCGTCCCGAGGTATCGATCACATGGTCAAAAGTCCACTGATCCGTCGTTAACTGGTCCGCAAACCCCGCGTGATAATCATAACAGGCGGTACTGCCTAGCTGCTGACACCGTGCAAAATCTCGTGGTGATGCGGTTATCACAACCGTCACGCCCATTTGATGCGCAAGTTGAATCAGCTTGCGGCCAACGTTGCCCGCGGCACCTTCAATTAGGAGTGTCTGCCACTACAAATTTCCATGACGTCGTTAAGTCCGATGGCGGCTGTTGCAGCTGAATGGACCGCCGCGACGAGTGGCATGGGCGCCACGCCATCAGGAACGTGATACAAGCGATCAGTTGGCACCGCCACATACTCGGCCGTTGCGCCCATTCGGCCTTCATAGCCCATTGAGTTCGTCCAGACTTGGTCGCCAATTTGAAAGTCCGGTTGCGAACTGGCTACGACCTCACCGACTAAATCACGTCCCGCCACGTGTGGTGCTGCCAGGGCCGTCTTAAACGTACCACTCCGAACAAACGTATCAACATGATTAACGGCCACCGCCATGACCTTCACTAAGACGGTCGCAGTTGTCGCCACCGGCCGTTGCACGTCAGCAATGCGCAATACATCGGGACTACCAAAATCGTCAAAAATAACTGCCTTCATTATTATGCCTTCTTCATATCGCAATTAACAAGTTAGGTTATCGGCTGGGACGCCCTGTTCAAAAGCAGCTAAAACTTCCGCTCCTTTAGCGATTTGAACGGCATTGTCCAGCATATGAGCATTGTCCTTAATAGCGATCCGCCCCTGATCGTAATCCATCTTAATACCATCGTTAAAGAAAATGAGATCGTATGTGGAGGTCCAAAGCGCGAGGCCTTGATCATTCACCACCGTTACGTTGTATTCGGGGTCCGGCTGGTCAAGTACGATTATCGTAAATTTAGTTCCAATACTGCAAGCACCCCCGTGCAAAGAGTACTTGCCACCACCATCATCCGTCACCAAAACCAATTGCTTCTTATCAAAGCCCTTCGCAACCAATAAAGCTTTCAGCCAATCACTAATCTCTATTTGCGTCATACTATCAGCACCCCTTAATTATAATTTTATATGAGTTAAAATATAATTAAATTATATTCGTGCTTCACGCCCAATGCCAGTCAAAAGTTTTCGCATTAATTCGACGCCACTCGATATCGGAGAATGGTTTTCAGTTTATCAGGTGCCACCCGCCGTGCATCGGATAAATAAATTTCTCGATGAATCTTGCTAGTACGATGCATCCCCTGATTGGCGACCAGTTCATCTATCTTGGCAAAACTCGCGGGTTCATCGTCATAAGCACCCAGGTGCAGAATCTGTGCCACTTGCATTGCGTCGAACTGCTGCACGTTAATTTGTTCAGTTGGCAGTTGTTTCTTAGCTTTAACCGCTGCCAAAGCCGGTGCAATCAGTTCATTGGGAACAAAGTCTGGGACCCGAATCATAATGTCATAACTGAACTCATCTTTGTCAAGATGGTCAAGTTGCTGTCCCTTAATCGTCAATGACCAGACCCCTTCAAGCGGAAAAACAACGTAATCATCAAATTCACACGCCTGTGTTTGCGCATACTGCTTATACGCATGCTTGAGCCCATAAGCAGCTGGATATAACGTTTGCAGGTGCGTCTGAAACTCTGGGCCATTGGGATTCCCCGTTCCATGGATACTCATAAAAGTTTGGGCTGGAATCGTCAACAGTTGGGGTTGCTTCTTAGTAGCATAGGTTGTTTTTTCTTGTTTACGCCATTCATACTTCATCTTCATTCACGTCCTTTAAGTTAACTACACTTTCATTATACTTAGAAACAAGCCGCTGCGCATTGCCTGCAAAAAGATAATGAGTAAGTTAGCAAAGGTAAATTTGTATTCATTGCCACCGAACCCACAAAAAAGACTCGGCCAACCTGACCGAGTCCGTTTATAACAGTACTAATGGCTATGAATTTATGATTTATCTTTAAGCCGTTCTTCTAATCGCTTGATCTTTAGCTGCTTGCGATGAATGTACCAAGCAATCAGTAACAACAAGATGACTAGCAGACCGAGGCTGATCCACAACCCCCAGTTAGTATGATGTTCAATCACGGCGGTTTTGTTGAGTTGGTTCGCACGATCACGCGTGATTTCAAAATCTTTGGTGAACGTCCAATGTTGCTTTTTGGACTTCACGGCCAACTTAGCGGTATATTGGCCGGGTTTCAACGCATCCCGGCCAACCCGTAACGGTAAGGCATAAACTGAATTAGGTGCCATCTGACCATGTTCATTGACCTGCTTGTAGCGCACTTTGTTACTACCACGACGATAGATTTGGACATCAGTTTTGACTTGATTCAAGAAAGCGGCCGTTCGATTTTGTAGGGGTAAACTAATTTGGTTATACCCGTTATTTTGCGTCGCATCAATCTTACCCAATGTCAACTTGTTCTTGGTGAGCGCGTGGTCACCATGCAATACGACCGCCACTGAGTAAGCGTATTGATTCTTAATCGCCATTGCGCTCTTACTCTGTTGTTTGGCGGCCTTTTTTTAAGAAACTCAGTCCACCAACGACAACACCATCATACTTCTGAGCCGGCATTTTCACCTTAAAAGTCACGATCTTACTGGTTCCCTTAGCAAGGGTAATCTTATTCGCCGCCGTCGTAATCAGTTGACTAGCATCAGCTGGCAAATCAATGTTCTTGCCATCAGCCGTTGCCTGATACTCAACCACCCCATTGGGATTAGTTGTCGCCGGTACAATTGCCGTATGCACGGTGATTTCCTGAGTACTTGTGTTCGTCACTTTCACTGCCAAAGTGGTTGTTTGGCTAGGCTTTAGTTTCAGATCATAGTATGAAACAGCCTTATCGATTTGATATTTGGAAGCCACCGGTGCGACCTCAAAACCGACTGTGTTAGCCGAACCCGTTCGTCCCCAGCTTAGACTAACTAATCCGACTAGCAAACCAATTCCTAACTGCCACCATCTCTTTGTTAACATCATTTCTCCCCCTAATCATGATTCGGAAAAATGACATTAACCCCTACTAGCCATTATTTTTCCGATCAATACTTATTAGCTATTCGCTGGTGCAGTATTCAAGCTCCAAGTTAACGTTGTACTATAACTTCCCGTAGCTCGTGCCGTAGTCTTGGGAACCATTAGTTGTGACTTAGCAATATCAGCCACGTTCTTACCATTCCCCTTACCCACAGCGGCGGTCATCAAAACCTTGTCACTATTGAGTGTATCTAGCGCAACACCGGTATTGGCCGTTGCGTCCGCACCAGTCGTCGATGCATTTGAATCCAAAACACCATTCAATGTTAGAATCGCACCCGTCAATTCTTTATTAGCAACCGCTTTGTCGTTTTTAAAAACGTCATTTTGCTTCACACGTAAATCCCAACCAGCAGCCGTTCCCCGTAAGTCCACAACGGATACCGCCGCTGACTTATTCGTGTTGTCATAGTTATCGTCTTTGGTAGCTGCGGTGATTTGGTTGGTACCAAAGTCAAGACTAGCACCAGCTAAGTCCGTATCACCATTATCAATAGTGATGTCGCCCCCAGTGAAACCAACTGTCCCATTAGACGTTTGTGGCGTATCGGCCGCACTCGCGGTCAAACCTGATGTTGCAATCAATGCTGCTGAGAATAAAAGTCCTAATAATGTTTTTTTCATGATAATGAACTCCTTTTTTTTAGATAGTTAACCAATTGCCAACCAATTAAAACGACCAATAACCCAATACCACCAATGAAAGCACTCAGCCACCATTGTTCACTCGTTTGTGGTAACCACCCCGGGTTCTGATGATGAACAGCTTGACTAGCATTCGGCTGATGCACAATCGAATGACTCGACTTTGACGCTTCAGTCACCTGTAACTGATTAGCGCCAGTGTCTGAGTTCGATGACTCAGCCTGGCCGTCGAAGCGAATCGTTGCTGGGCTCTCAGCCGTACTAGCCACACCAATAATCGGTGCTGACAACCACCCCCAACAAAGTAGGGTACTGATGGCAATTGTGATGAACCCCAAACGCTTCATCAACACCACTCCTCCTCTGTATCATTATTTGCGGTATAACTAAAGCCAACCCTGGCCGAAACCAATCATTAAGCTGGAATAGTTATTACGGTACATTGTAAATATACATAACTAACTCGCTAACAACAATCAAGCAGTCTTACAAATTTTATGTTACCTAATCATTATTTTTTTCATCATCGATTAGGAACCCCTTGATTAAGCGTCCAAGTGACCGTCGCCTGATACGTATCCGTCAAGGCACGATCGGTTGGCACTTGTAACGATAGTGCCCCAAGTGCCGTTTTCTGACCGAGGATATTGACGCCTTGGTTCGAAACAGTTTGATGGTTATTGACGATCAACCGTGCCACACCTGGCGTAAGAATTGACCCGCCACCCGTTTGTTGATCCTTATAACTGAGCACAGCCGCTAATGGTCGTGCCGACTGCTTACTAGTGAAGCCTGATGCTGAGAGCGTTGCATTGAGCGACCACGTTGAACCTATTGACCGGCCATCTTGAATAACTAGCCCAGTATCATAGGAGGCACCGTAATTTTCTGATTTACCAGTAATCGGATTCTGACCAAAATTAATGGTCTGCGGTGCTGAGACAAACATTAGTCCTCCAGGATTGTACATTAACGTAATCGTTTCATCTTTGTCGGTAAAGTTTCCTTGAACCCCATCTGGTTGATCTGGCACGTACCCTTGAATCTCAATTGGTTTAATATGATAGGCATCACCAGTTGCACCACTGATTTTCGTGTCGGGTGCCAAGTACTTGCCAGCAGCGTCCACATACTTCACTGTAATCGTGTTGCCAGTGGCCCATTCGAATTCTCCAACAATGGTTTTGCCATCGTATTTAGTCATCAAATCAGCTGACGTATAAACTTTTTTATTATTTAAACTACGCCATTTCCCAATATAAGGTGCCTCACTACTAGGATTTGGCAAGTGCCAACTTTCACTCTTAAAAAAGTTAAAACTGGGGCCCAACAATAGACGTTTAGGCGGCAACTTCGAACTGAAAGCGTTGGTATAAGTTTGCGCACTGTTGGTATTCCAGCCAGTCAAATCTAATTTGTCTAGACTGGTATTTTGGAAAACTGATTCAAAGTTAGTCACTTTGGTCGTATTCCAAGCACCTAGACTCAAGGTTTGTAAACCCGAATCTTCCGCAAATAGCTGTGAAAAATCCGTGGCTGAACTTGTATTCCAGTTTTCAATGGGCAGACTAGTTAACTGGGGGTTGCCGTAAAATACTTGTCCCATGTCAACGACCTTCGCCGTATTCCACTTACCAACTGGCAAATTCTTAACTTGGCTAACTTTGGTAAAGATTCCCCTCATTGTCGTCACATTACCAGTCTGCCAATTATCTACTGGTAATGCCGTGACACTACTCATTTTAGAAAAAGTCCCCGCCATATTTTGTACATTCTTCGTATTCCACTTACTAATCGGGAGACTCTTTAACTGACTAACTCCAGAAAAAGTTCCGGCCATATTCGTGACAGTACCAGTCTGCCAATTATCTACTGGTAACGAGGTGAGACTAGTCATGCCCTCAAAAGTATAACCAAGATTGGTGGCACTCTGGGTGTTCCAATTCGCAACCGGTGCAGTTGTTAAACTGGCACAGCCACTGAAGGTTGAATTAAAATCAAAGACTTTGCCGACATTCCAGTTGTCAATCGGCAGCTGGGTCAAGTTAGTATCGCCATAAAACGTGCTCCGTATCGTTTGAACGTTACTTGTATTCCAGTTGTCGAGTGGCAGGGACTTGATATTAGGAAGCTTAGCAAAAGTCCCATCCAACGCAGTGGCCCGACTCGTATCCCAATTAGCGACGTTAATACTTTCCAAGCTAGTATCACCTGAAAAGACTAACTGCATATTAACCACGCGGCCCGTTTGCCACTTATCAATGGGTAAACTCTTAACCTTCGACATTCCTCTAAAAATCGCGGACATGTTCGTTACGACACGGGTGTCCCAATTAGCGATGTCTAATGACGTCAGCGAAGAACAATCCGTAAATGTTCGCATCATCGTCGCCACTTTACTGGTATTCCACTTGCCAACTGGTAACGACGTTAATGAACTGTCACCATTGAAAGTGTCAATTAGATACTGTAATGAATCCGTGTTCCAATTGGCAACATTCAACGTAACTAACTTGGCACAATTTTGAAACGTTCCCTCCATTCTGATGACGCTGCTGACATCCCAACTATTCAAGTCCAACGCGCCTAACTGTGAACAGTTCAAAAATAGCCACGAGATATCCGTTACGCCAGTTAAATTAAGGTTGGCTAGCCCATCAATCGCCGTAACATTAGGTAAGTTAGCAAACAGATATGAATAATTAGTCATAGTAGTTGCCGTTATCTTACCGTCGATGACGATCTTTGAAACTTGGGTCGGTTGATAGCCGTTAGCCGTCAAGGTTTTTACAATCCAACTCCCCGTGGCTGACCCTAGCGATGCACCAAATGACCCACCACTCAAATGCAATGTGCCATTAGTATCTAAGGTCATTTTAACCGTCCCATTGACCATTTCTGCCGCTTTGGTCGTCGCCGTTTCTGATGTTTGATTATTTTTAGCGTTTTCCAGTATTGTACTGCCACTGCTATTGCCACTACTGATACCACTGCTACTGGTACTACTGCCTGATGTTAAATCCGACTGCTTGTCAGGTCCCGAACTTTCCTGGGCCTCAGGTGACACTTGTGGTGCCGAGTTGTTTGCCTCATCTTGCAACGTCAATTTCGAAGCAGAAAAAACACTGCTAGTCGATGGCATTTTCTGATCAACACTCAATTGTGCGCGGGGAACCGCCCGAATAACTGTCCGTGATCCACGATATCCAACCACAACTAGCGCTAGTGCCAGTCCCAGGCCGCCCCGATACCATAATTGCCGGTGTTGCATGCCTATCGCTCCCTTCACATAGATAGTATTTTAACATCTCTTGACGTTAATTATCTTACATTATTTTCAGTTTGTGACGTTCAGAAAAAGACTTACAATTTTACAGATATCCGAATATTAAATTTTTATCACCGTGATATTATTTGTGTTAATAACCGTAATTAAATGATAAGTATCAGCTAACGAACACCCATTTTCATTTACTTGTTTATTCAGTATTCTTCATGGATACAACTGCACGATGGTCATTTTTGAAGTGACTCACGACCAAGTCATTTTTCGAGCGAACTAGATGGCTTACCAACGCTGTAGTGCCTTTTCCATCATGGTCACTATGAACAGCCCAAATTGGCCAATTTATATGCGCTCACCTAACCTGCTAATGACGATAAGCTATCTGCGTTTTTTCAATTATTTTAATATTCACTAGGCCACGTTCAATCTAATTGATCAGCAAGCAACAAAAAAACAATTCCCCAAAACACCGAGGAATTGTTCGTACTTAAGATATTTAACGACCCGTCACTTCTTGGTAAACGTCCAAACAGCTGCTGGGGCATTGCCAACCTTAACTTTAACGATCTGATTTTTAGCATTAACGACCGTAAACTTATTAGTTGCTGTATAGCGTAAATATAGGGTCTTAGTAGTCGAGCCTGACTTATAGCTGACTTTCCAGAACGTTGGCGTCTTGGCAGTCATGCTATAACTCGCATACGAGACCAGCTTTTTAACTTGTTTGCCATTCTTATAAAGCGTCTGATTAAATCCATTCTTAGCGCTAAACGTTAAGATTTGGGAGTACTTGTTAGTCGTATTCGACTTCCAAGTACCCGCTGGCGCGTTGACTTTAAACGATTTAGTCGTCTTCTTGGATGACGAAGTGGCCGCCGTCGATTTAGTTGCCACTTTCTTAGTCGTGGTTGTCTTGTTAGTCGTCTTCTTAGTTGAAGAGGCAGTAGTTTTGGCAGTCTGAACACGGATGACGCGGTAGAAATAAGCCTTAGTCGTTGGATTCGTGGCGTACACATAAACATTGCTTTGCGCCTTCAATGTCTTGGCTAATTTAACCGTGTACTTTCCCGTCGTTTTAGAGGCCGTTGCAGTTCCAAGATTTTTCTTGGCGTTGGCCGTACTTTTTACAGTGATCTTAGCGCCCTTGGTTGCCGTACCTGTAATTTGCGTCGTATTATTGTAAATTGCATTGACCTTCAAACTTGGTGCGACATTCTTCGTAGCCGTTGTCTTCTTAGTCGCCGCATTCGCTGTAATCCCTGTAACGGGTACCGCTGCTCCCAGCGTTGCCACCATGGCTAAACCAGTTACAGCAATCATCAATTTCTTCATTGATCAAGACTCCTTCGTTCCACTGGCTAACTTGTCAGCGATTTATTTACGCCTCGTAGTATAGCAGTTTTTCTATCGGACAACCGCTCCTTATTAATAATTTAATAATCTTTATGCTTTAATTACAACTGAATCTTATCGAACTGATTTTAAATACGTTATCACATCCGTTAACGACGGTACAATCGCAGTCGCCTGATCAGCATAGGGCTGATTAGGCCGCTTCATATCCGGCACACAAATTACCGGGATCTTCGCGGACGTCGCCGCTTGAATGCCAGCTTCACTGTCTTCCAGAACCAAACAATCTGCAGGTTGTTGTTGGAGTTTGGCGCATGCCATCAAAAATATATCGGGATATGGCTTACCACGATCGACATCCGGTCCGAAGGTAAACTGGTCGAAATATTGCGCCACATCATGGGACGTCAAAATGTCTAATGCCCGCGACTTGATACTAGATGAAGCTAAGGCCACTGAATAATGATTCCGGTGTAAAAACTGTAACAACACCCGTGCTCCCGGTTTGAGCTCAACGCCATCCTGCATAAACGTCTTTTCCAACGCTAACGCCCGCTTTAATCCAGTATCAACGTCAAACGGCAAGTCAAAACGTTCAATCAAGTGTTGCATATTCGTCACCGCCGACTTACCACTGTATTCCTGTGCATAAGTCGCCATGGAAAGCGTCTGCCCATAATCCTGTACGATTCGTTGATACATCTTTAATGAAATAACCTCGCTATCAATCAATAATCCATCTAAATCAAAAATAACTGCCTTCGTCATACTCACCAACTCCAGTCTATTTATCGTCAATAATCTAAGCTTATCATAACTGTTTAAAAATGTAAGCGGAGTCATTGCTACTAATATTAAATTTTCAAACCAAATCTGGTTATTGCCGATTTGGCGATTAACACTTATACTACTAGGTAGTAATACTATCTAGTTAAAGGAGATTACTAGTTGAAACAAACACAATTGCTCAAAGGTGTGCTCGACGGGTGTGTATTGGCCATTATTTCAGACCATGAAATTTACGGTTATGAATTGATTCAGGCGTTACGTGAAGACGGCTTTGACTCAATCGTTGGTGGCACACTTTATCCCCTACTTGCAAAACTGGAAAATCGCGGCGATCTCATTGGGCAATTCAAAACTTCTCCTGATGGTCCCCAGCGAAAATACTATGCCATTACCCCTCAAGGTTTACAAACACTAACAGCTTTTAATCACCAGTGGTTTCAGTTAAAAGCGCATGTCGATCACATCTTAACGAGGAGGACCCCATCATGACCAAAATTGATAATGACCAGGCACAGCTCAATCAACTTGAACAACAACTCACCCCTAGTGACGCGCAATACTTCCAAGATTTACGCCTTTATTTGCTGACCAAAGAACTGTTCGGAAGCAATGAAAAGGCCATTACACGCCAACTTTTGACGATGTTACAAGACTTCCTAGACGCCAGCCAGCATGGTGAAACGGCCTCACAATTTTTTTGGTAACGATCCTGCTGGGCTCGCAGATGCACTCCTAGCCGAATTACCGCGCAACAGTCGCTGGCAACAAATTCACTTTGTTGGCCTGTTAATCCTGATTAGCTGGTTCTTCGTTATATTAAATGCTAATACGGCAACAGGATTTCGTCTGAACTGGTTACTTCTTTTCGCCGCCCCACTAGTCGAGATTATCGCCATAGCACTGATTTTTAAAATCATGAATCATGCGATTTATGCTGATAGTACGCCATTTAAGCAGGAAACCGTTCCGGTTGTTTTAATAACCACTTTGGCCCTAATTATGCTGATTGGACTCTTCCTAGTTACGCCACGTTTTGGTTCTTGGGTATTCATCTTTTTGCCGAATCCTTGGGGCATTGGACTACAGATCATCCAGGCTATCATCACAGTCAGCTGGTTTGGTTACAGTTTACTGTCTAATCGTCGTCAACCGACCCAACATTAACTCCCCCTAATCAAAAATGGTGCGCCAGAATATTTTCATTCTTGACGCACCATTTTTAATTTAAACTCATTGTCTATAAATCGTCTCGATGTAACAAGGCAATCTCTTCACCCGCAGCTCGGCGGCGATCAATATTATCCTCACCCCACACGCACAGCTCATGTAAGACAACGGACAAACTCCGGCCATAATCACTTAGTCCGTATTCCACGCGCGGTGGCACTTGTTGGTACACTTTGCGCGTCACAATATTAGCGGCTTCCAACTCTCTAAGTTGTTGTACTAACATTTTCTGCGAGATTTGTGGAATCGCGCGTTCCAATTCGCTCGTCCGCATCGTCTGAGTACGCAGATGGCACAGAATAATTGATTTCCACTTACCCCCAATAATTTCCATTGTGGCCTCGACCCCAATATGATACGTTTTGGTTTCCAATAATTGTCCCTCCATTCCATACTTACTTTTTAGTGGGTATCCCACTTTAAAGTCGGTACTTGTCTAAAAGTCACTTGCTAGTATAATCATTATTTATCAACTTAGCAATAGCAGGAGGCTTATCTTATGACAAAACAGTTTAATCCCAGTTGGACACTTTTTGCACTCGCAATCAGTGCCTTCGCCATTGGGTCAACGGAATTTATTAGTGTTGGTTTAATGCCACTACTCGTTAGCAACTTTCACATCAACTTGGCGCAAGCTGGGCTGACCGTCTCGATCTACGCCATTGGTATCATGATTGGCGCGCCCGTCATGACATTACTCACCGGTCGGCTTAACCGTCACCGCTTGATGATGTTAATTATGATTTTATTTATTATTGGTAACTTACTCGCAGCAAGTGCCCCAACCTTTGGTGTCTTACTTGCAGGCCGGGTCGTGGCCGCTTTGGCTCACGGTATTTTTATGACCGTCGCCTCAGTAATTGCCGCTGACGTGGTCGCACCTGCCAAACGGGCCTCGGCGATTGCCATCATGTTTACAGGACTGACTGTCGCAACGGTTACTGGTGTTCCGTTGGGAACGATGATTGGTCAATTAGGCGGTTGGCGCTGGTCCTTTATCTTTATTAGCATGATTGGTGTCATTGGTTTGTTAGCTGATTACTGGTTAATTCCACGTAATCTGCCGTTACCCAGTAAAGCCACGGTCCGGGGGATTATCCGCGTACTCACTAATCCACAACTACTGTTCGCCTTACTCGTCACGGCGCTGGGATACGGTGGTACCTTCGTAGTTTACACCTACCTATCACCACTACTAGAACAGCAGATGCATTGGTCAGCGAGCGCTGTCGTTTTGATTCTAGTCGTTTACGGCTTAATGGTCGCCCTTGGTAATACACTGGGTGGTCGTTGGGCCAATGCACGGCCCTTAATTGCACTATTCAAGATGTTCAGTGGGTTACTCATCACCTTACTCATTCTAAGCGTCACCGGGTACAGTCACTGGCTAGGGCTATTGACCGTCCTACTGATGGGAATCTTTGCCTTCATGAACGTCCCTGGGCTCCAACTCTATATTGTTCAGTTAGCTGAACAGAATACACCACACGATATTACGATGGCCTCAGCGTTAAATATTTCCGCTTTTAACGTCGGTATCGCACTCGGCTCCGGTATTGGTGGTCAAGTCACGACCAACCTTGGCTTAGGCTGGACACCGATCTTTGGTGCCATCATGGTTGCTGTTAGCTTAGTCCTATTGTTAGGTCTAATTTGGTTAGCGCGGCCCGCAAAAAAGCACCGACCGGCATTGCGTTCAAAATTAATAACTAAATGACCCGTAGTCGTCTTAAACGGTCATCGAAAACACTAAGCTTAGCGGCTTAACAATGACCGCCAATTCGGTTGTCCTATCGCTAGGCTGAGTGTTTTTCTTTATGTCACTATCTTTTAAATCCACTTAACCGTCACTAGTTCAGGAACCTCATTAGGAGGCGACTCGGAATGTTAGCAATGAATCGTCCCGATTTTCACCGGCAGCCTTCCTACTTTTAGTTGGGATTTATTGTTTATTTTCAGTGTTATTTGAAGACCAATTATTGCCATTTTAGGCTGTCTTAATTGACTTAAAGCCCGAATATACCCGCTTTACACCATCGCGACCCCGATTTGTTCGTAAAACCGACTTACCCAGCATTCGACTGGGTTGCATTTTCACTTTCAGAAAGCTATAACGGTAATATACGATTGGTTTCCACTTTTACTGAGAAGGTCCTGATTGAATGGTCAGTATTGACTATTACCACTAACTATCAAGTCAGAGCCAGACAGAACCAACCAACTATGGGGGCGCAACATGCAACGCAAATCAACATTAATTTTATTAACTAGCATCACTTTAGTTATCGGCTTACTGGCGGTCGGCACTGTCAAAGTTGTTGGTGATGCCCACAGACCTAGCCAATCAACGGTAACCACCAAAAAAGTCGTGTCAAAGACGAAAGCCAAAACCACGGCTAAATCAACGGTCATGCGCACACCAATCAACTGGCGTCAATCATCCGAAACAGTCGCGTATCCCAATGTCAACCGCTATCCAGACTTATGGATTCACGTATCGTTGGCTAAACAACGGCTATACTTGATGAACCATCACCACGTTCTCTATACAATGTATGCATCCAGTGGCGTGCCAACTGCTGACCGCAAAACACCCCGTGGCACCTATCATGTGCAAGCCGAACGGGGAAAATATTTTTATAGCGCTAGTGTTGATGAAGGTGCCTATTACTGGGTCTCATGGCTCAACCATGGTGAATATTTGTTCCACTCCACACCCGTAGATGCCCAAGGTCACTTTATCAAATCAGACGCTGCTGATCTTGGCAAGCGACCGTCTTCACACGGTTGCATTCATCTGAGCGTTGCAGATTCCAAGTGGGTCTATAACAACATCAAGTATGGCACTAAAGTCGTCATCGACTAACGAAACAACTACAAAACCACCAAAATAAATCATCCAGCAACCTATTTGTATTAAGACAATCAGGTCGCTGGATGATTTTTATTCTCATTGGCACGTTGAACGAGTTCTTATTTAGCTTTAATATGAACAGCTTAACCGATTTCGACTTGCTCAGCAAGATGATTGGCCGTTACACTATCCATTAACATATCAGCTTCCACGTATAACTTATGCCACATCATGAAGGTCAGCACGGTCCACAATTGACGCGAATTATCACGAATACCCGCTCGATGGTCATCCAATAGTTTTAAGAAATATGTCTTGTCAAAATACTGATCGGTTTGCGACGTCACAATAATATTTTTAGCCCAATCGTACATCTCATCTTTGAGCCACAACCGAATCGGTACTGGGAAACCAAGCTTTTTGCGATATAACACGTGCGCGGGTACAATATCTTCAACCGCTTTTCGTAAAATGTACTTCGTCGTACCGTGGCTAATTCGCAAGTTGGCTGGAATTTCCGCTGCCAGATTGAACACCTCCCGATCAACAAAGGGTGTCCGCAATTCAAGGCTGTGGGCTAACGCTGTCCGGTCCGCATTATGCAACAAATCCCCATTTAACCACGTGTGCATATCGATAAATTGCATCTTAGAGATTAAATCATAATGCTTGGCTTCATCGTAAAATACCCGGGTTGTCTGTTGGAACGAATGGTCACGATTGTAGTGCTTCATGAACTGTTGCTTCTCAGTTTCATTGAAGATAAACGCATTGCCAACGTATCGCTTCTCTAACGGTGTCGTCCCCCGCATAAGCAACGAACGACCCCGCATTCCTGCTGGCATCATCGCGGCTATCCGTTGAAGGGCCCCGTTGATTGGCTTCGTATACCGAAAGGCTTTCAAGGATTCGGGTTCATGATAAATCGTATACCCGCCAAAAAGTTCATCAGCCCCTTCACCGGTGAGACAAACTTTAACGTGCTTGACGGCTTCCTTAGTCAAGAAATACTGCGGGACAGCGGCCGGATCAGCTAACGGATCATCCATGCTCCAGACAAAATGTGGAAAGGCTGCCATGAATGCTTCCGGCGTGATGGTCATTTGGACGTTATCGACATTCAACTTAGCAGCCGTTTCCTGTGCGACGTCTAATTCACTATAGCCAGGTCGTTCAAAGCCCACCGAGATCGTCTTGAGATTTGGATTGAACTGCTTGGCAATCGCCACCACAATTGACGAATCAATCCCGCCCGATAAGAACGTCCCAACTGGGACATCGGAACGCATATGGATCTTAACCGAATCAATCAACGTCTCCTTAAGCCGTGTCGCGTAGTCCTGTTCAGAACGGACGACTGGATGAAACTCCCAATGATAATAACGCTTGATTTGCGGCGCGTGTCCCAACTGTTTTGTTAATGAACAGCCCGGCGCCAGCATCTTGATTTCCTTTGTCAGGGTCTCAGTTTCCGGCACATATTGGAACGTCAAATAATCTTGTAATGCCTCTTGATCAAAATGCTTATCTTTTAAAATCTTATAAATCGCCTTACTCTCAGACGCATAGTAAAAATCATCCCCGGCAATCGCATAATAAAACGGTTTGATTCCAAATTGGTCACGCGCCGCGAATAACGTTTTTTCCTGCTTATCCCAGATTACAAAGGCAAACATTCCCCGCAGATAGGTCGTCAACTTGGCCTGGTATTTGGCGTACATCCCTAAGATCACTTCCGAATCGGAATCCGTCTTAAACGTGTAGCCTTCTTGAATTAACTGTTCACGTAGCTCAACGTAGTTATAAATCTCACCGTTAAACGTTAGCCAATAACGTTCATTATCATATGACAGCGGTTGATGACCACCTGCCAAATCAATAATACTTAATCGGCGAAACCCCATCGTGATATTATCATCCGCAAAGTACCCCTCATCATCCGGACCCCGATGCACAATCATTTTAGTCATTTCCCGCACAACCTGATCATACGCGGCATTATCAACTTTTCGCCGATCCGTTAAGCACCCAACCAATCCACACATTCTATTCACTCCCACACTTAAGTTATTACGACTAATCACCAATATTATCGTTAGTGACCAATCACAAGTCACGCTCAAATCACAGACAACCCATGTCCAGTACGACGATTTGACCTGCGAAATAATGGCAAGCCAACCTTGATCATAATTAACAGCCGTACTTGTGGCGAACATAACCCACTTGATTCAAACTGGTTGCCTCTAATTATAATTTAGTGTAGCCCGTCGCAACGGCCGTTTTAAGACAGGCGGACTAACCATTACACTACATTAAGACCTTATTTGGCCCATTGAAGATAAGTTCAAAATAAACGCAAGCGAATTGATTGGAACGGCCCAGCTCAGGTTCATAATTCAATACACCTGAATAAAGCGTAAAAAAAATAACCGTTTCAGGGAAATCAAATTGCTGAAACGATTATTTTACTAGTTAGCAAACCGAATCTTGCCAATCTGAATTTTACTGCCGTCAATATAAATCGACTAAGATTTCAATCAGCGATTGTTTTTGCCAATCTGCCTTACTAAGTAGCGACTGGCCGCTGCGGAACACAGGACGGTTTCACCGTTAGCCATCGTTAGTTGACGATACCGTTTATCCAATGACCGAATGCGGGTCAGATTAACGACATATGACTTATGACAACGATAAAAATCAGAATTCAAATCCGGCACATCCTTTAATAAACCGTAATATTCAAGTTCACCATCATCTAAATGAACGATAATCTTATGTGGACTCATTGAACTTTCAAAAAATAACACGTGTTGCACGTCCAACGATCGAATCGTCTCGCCAATTTTGATTTGGATATAACTATTTTGATCATTGTCTTCAGCTTTGAAACGCTCCTGTGCCACGCGTAAGACGGTATTTAATCGCTCGTATAAGCGATCCGGAAAATCCTTCAAGATAAAATCCAGGGCTTCCACTTGATACTGAAACACCGTCAATGATAGCTCCGTATGCGTCGTCACAAAGATAATCTTACTTCGGATGCCTAAATCACGAATTTGACTGGCAAGCTGAATGCCATTAATATCCGAATTCAACGCAATATCTAAAAGAAAGACGGCTTGAGTTGGTTGCTGACTTTTGACATGCGCTAATATTTCATGCGGATCGGCACTCGTTAGGCCAAATCCCATATCCAATTGACGATCAATAATCACTTTACTGACCAGTTGCTGCAAGGTTTGTAACTGTTTAGTATCATCTTCACAAATATATACTTTGATCATTTTATCATTCCCGCTTTACCGTTAAACGCTGAACAAAGGCTGAGGCCAATAACCGCGTTTCCAATATCATATTTTCATTTCGATTAACAATTGCGCTGAGCTGACTCAAGCCTAAGCCCCGCTCTTGTCCCTTAGTCGAATACCCCGCTTCCTTTAGCTGCCATAAAGGTGGCAAGGAATCAAAAACGTTATTTTGAACTAAGAACACCGTACTGTGGGCCGTAACAAAAATGGCGCTCATCAGCTCACCGTGATAGTGACCGGCCGTGGCTTCAATCGCGTTATCTAAAATAATACCTAGCGCAATTGCCAAGTCTAATTCATTCGTCGTTACCCCATTAAGCACTTGCTTCAAGTCAAATTGAACTTTAACTCCCTGTGATTGCGCATAGCTGAGTTTGCTAAATAGAATACTCTTGACCGATTTGACCTGAACACGACTTAAATCTTCGAGATTATACTGCTCATCCGAAACGCGCTTGGTCACTGGGGCAATATTTTGTTGGTAATATTGCTGTAAGCCTGCCAAATCATCCGTTTTCAAATACTCATTAATCGACAACATTATATTCTGATAATCATGACGAAACCGGCGCAATTCATTATAATGCGTTTCGATTTCATGCATGTACCGTGTATCATTTTTGATTTGCAGGCGTTGTTGTTGAACCTGGTACTTGGCCCGAATCGTAACCCGATACTCATCATAGATGGCAATCGCGAGCCCCATAACGACCAACAACACAACTAAGTTACTGACGACCATTCTCAATTCACTGTCGAGGCCCTCGCTGACAATAATGTATAAATAGATGGCGAGTAGCAGCAAGGCCGTAACCCGGTTCAGTCTGGGACGATTGAATGTCGTCTGGATATGCGTATTCATTAAAATCAGATTCAATGTGATTAAACCAACCAGCTGTAATCCCATAAAAATCAAAAGATACCCGTCATCTAATTTCAACATATACGTTAAAAGTGAACTGATATGATCGACGACAATTGACCAGATAATCACCTGTAGGCTAACAAATAATGACTCACTGAAGCTATGTGTATGCCACCAAGTAAACAGCACCACCAGTCCCAATAATGGCAATGCTGCATATTGCCCGATTACTGAAAAAATCCAGCCGCTCACTAGGCTACTGACCACCGCATAACTGATATCCCAAATACTAAGTACCCGCCAATCACGCAAAAGCACCTTAACAAACAAGAATAGGAACAGCGTTTGCACAAAAATAATCTTCATCAGCTACCCCACAACTCCAGCCTACTCATCATTAACACCACTATTTTGCCGGCACACCTATTTTGATTATGACTAATCAATACAACCGGTTCCTTCGTTTCACTGAATCGTTTTGCCCACTGTACCATCAAAGTCCCCCTTACATATTGGTTGCTCAAACTGGTACCTACAGTTTAAAACACTCACCGACACTTGAAAAGAATACACAATGAACCGAATTATTCAACCAGCCTTTAAGATACTAAACCGTCATTTCAAGACGACTAATCGCTACATGAACGCAAAAAAAGACGCGACCTAATTGATATCCACTCGTGCCTATCAATTAAGTCGCGTCTTTTGTCATTAAACCTCCTAATCTTGTTTCATCGCGTCCCAAATCATTTGGAAAATATCACCAAATGTATATTGGTCCTGAGCATACCGTCCCTTACTGATATTCGTCGTATGCGTATGAATAGTTGAAAACACGACCCCCATATGCAAACTAACCGGTAACTGCTTAATCACCTTAGCATCGATAGCCGCCGTTAATAAGTTAGCGACAATATTATTCGGATCGGCATCCGCCGCCGAAATCGTCATCCCCTGTCCATTCAATGCCTTGATCTGTTGAATGATCGTCAAGCTATCTGGATTGGCTAACGAATAGTCATACACCTGCTGTACATATAATCGAATCCGAGTCGTCACATCGATTGTTGAATCACTTAATCGGTCTAAGTCGGTAGTACTAAGAATTCGGTTCGTCTCACGCGCATAGACACTATCGATCAGAGCCTGTTTATTCTTAAAGTAGAGATAAACATTGGATTGTGCAATGCCGACGCGCTTAGCCACCTTAGTCGTTGAAACCCCGGCTGGACCCTCAGCGAGAATGATAGCCGCAACCGCATCTTGAATCTTAACTTGTTTGTTCATATCTTTTTTCTTCATGTCTTCAGTATAAAAGATAAAAATATCTTTTTTCAAGCTTGACAAAGATAGATTTATCTTTTAAACTAGTAATCGTTGAAAGATAGATTTATCTTTTAAAAATAAAAATCAAATTTTAAAGAGGTTCTATAATTATGAAAATTGCAATGTTAGGTTCATTAGGAAACATTAATCGGATCGTTGTTCCTAAGCTCGTCCAAGCCGGTCATGACGTCACCGTTATCTCAACTAGTCCTAAGCGCCAAGCTTCAATTGAAGCTATCGGCGCCCATGCCGCCATTGGTACAATGACTGATGTTGATTTCTTATCCACCACTTTTACTGACAAAGATGTGGTTTATCTCATGCTTTCTGGTGGTATCGGTGATGATCCCTTCGAAGGGGCCGTGGCTCAGGCTAAAATTTGGAAACAGGCAATTGAAAATGCCGGCGTCACCAACGTCGTCAACCTCAGTAGCATCGGCGCAGATGCCGATGAAGTGGCTGGCTCGCTGCATGCTTACAACTTAATTGAACATGAATTACGACAACTTGACGGGGTTAACCTGGCTTTTGTCCGTCCAACCGGATTTTATGCTAACTTGTTCGGTAACTTAGCAACAATCAAGGCTGAACATAAAATTTATTCCAGCACGCCTGCTGCTTCAGCACAAAAATACGTTGCGCCCGAGGACATTGCCAGTGTCGTTTATCCCCTAATTGATCACACGCCAGCCGGTATCACCGTCAAGTATGCCTTCAGTGATACGTTCACCGGTGACCAATTCGTTGCTGATCTGCGCGACGCCTTAAACATGCCCGATCTACAATGGGTACAAATCTCAGATGAACAATATCAAGCTAACTTGACGAACCACGGTGTTCCCGTTAAAATTGCCGCTTCATTAGTCCAAACTAGTCGTTATCAGCGCGAACCTGAAGGACTTTATGCAGATCTAAATGCTTCTGACACTAGCGCTGGTCAAGTCAAATTAGCTGACTTTGTCCGTACTTTTGTGGTAGCGTACAATAGTGAAGGCGGTTACCAGTCCCATACAATCGCAGATTAACCGTTTACAATACCTGAACATTTATAGGAGGAGTTTACTATGGCTTATCAAACAATTAATCCATATACCAATGAAGTTGTTAAAACTTACGACAACGCAACCACTGACCAAATCGAACAGGCCTTAACTACCGGCGACGCCCTTTATCACCAATGGCGTCATGAACCCGTTAGTTCCCGTGCAGCCAGCCTCCATAAGATTGCCGCACTGTTACGTGAACATAAAGATGAATTAGCTAAAATTGCAACAATCGACATGGGTAAATTACTGAGTGAATCTCAAGGTGAAGTCGAACTATGCGCCATGATTGCTGATTACTATGCTGATCACGGTGCTGAATTATTGGCACCGACCCCAATCAGCACTCAAGCAACGGGCGATGCCGAAATTGAAAAACAAGCAACCGGTGTCCTGATGTTGGTCGAACCTTGGAACTTCCCATACTACCAAATCATGCGGGTCTTCGCACCGAACTACATGGTCGGCAATCCAATGATTTTAAAGCACGCCTCTAATACACCGGGATCGGCTGCGGCCTTCGCCAAGATTGTCGAAGAAGCTGGTGCTCCCGCTGGTAGTCTAACGAACCTCTTCTTAAACTATGATCAAGTTAGCGATATTATTGCCGACCCCCGCATCCAAGGCGTCGCACTGACTGGTTCTAAGCGTGGTGGACAAGCGGTTGCCAAAGCGGCCGGTGCAAACTTGAAGAAGAGTTCTATGGAATTAGGTGGTTCGGACGCTTTCGTCGTCTTAGCGGATGCTGATATTGACGAAGCAGTCAACTTAGCATGGCGGGTCCGGTTATACAACGCTGGGCAAGTCTGCACCTCATCAAAACGCTTTATTGTCGCTGCGGATGTGTACGATGATTTCTTAGCAAAGTTGAAGGAACGTTTTGCCAAATTAGTCCCTGGCGATCCTATGGACCCACAAACTACCCTGGCACCGATGAATTCCAAACGCGCTAAGGAAAAGCTACAAGACCAAGTTGACCGGGCCATTGCCGGTGGTGCAACCGTTGCTTATGGCAACGAACCAATCGACTTACCTGGCCAATTCTTCCAACCAACCATCTTAACGGACATTGATCAAGACAACCCCCTCTTTTACGAAGAAATGTTCGGTCCAGTTGCCCAAGTCTTCAAAGTTGATTCTGAACAAGCAGCTATCGATTTAGCCAACAACTCTGAACTGGGCTTAGGTGGCATCGTCTTCGCCGGAACTGCGGCGCATGGCAAAGCGGTTGCCCAACAAATTGAAACTGGGATGGTCTTCGTTAACACCTTCCTCAGCTCCTTACCAGAACTACCATTTGGTGGCGTCAAGGGCTCCGGCTATGGTCGCGAGTTAAGCAGCCTGGGCTTAATGGCCTTTGTTAACGAAAAACTGGTTGTCACTGCTCAGAAACCTGACTACGACAACGGTGCTGGTGGCTTAGTTGTTTTATAAACATTAGCCCCTCACTACAGCACCGATTACACGTGCTTGAATACGAAGCATGCTTCAAACTTTTAGTGTCAAAAGCTACCAGCTTAGGCCCGCTGAAAGAAGTTCGAATCAGTGTAAACTTTTTGTTAAGTGCGTCTATGCCGACTTTTGTCAAAATAAGATGAACAGGCCACTAACTCAATCACACAACAAAACAGGCTTTGAAATCGCGTCGCTTGACGTGATCTCAAAGCCTGTTTTGTTATTGCACTAGTAATTGGTAACTAATTGTTAGCCAATCTTAGCAACGTAATGGTAAGCACCAGAGTTAGATAAGTACTTCAGCCATTGATAGCCATCCGCAGAAACCGTTCCAATATAATAAACGGATTCGCCCGCGGAGTATTGGCCAACAACTGAGGCATTTAGACTAGCAGCGGTCCGAATATTCGTTGTGGTCTTAAATGTGTACGTACCAGCAGCCGCCGTCGTCTTACTTGCTGAAGATGACGTGGTCGTTGCGGCACCGCCACTGACCTTAACGTAGTGTTGCGCACCACTGTAACTCGTGTAACGTAACCAAGTTTGACCGTTAGTCGTTACTTTGGCGTTGTAGTTGACCGTATTGCCTTTGTAGTAAGTCCCAACAGTTGAAGCGGCATCACTTGCTGAAGACTTGATGGCAGTCGTCTTAGCAAACTTGTAAGTCCCGCTTTGCGCAACTGTCTTAGCACTAGCCGTAGCCGTTGACTTGCTTGACGTCGTCGTTGTTGTGGCTGCACCACTAATCTTAACGTAGTGTTGCGCACCACTGTAACTCAAGTAACGAAGCCAAGTTTGGCCGTTCTTAGTGACTTTGGCGTTGTAATAAACCGTATCACCCTTGTAGTAAGTCCCTAAAGTCTTGGCTGAATCATTAACTGAACCCTTGATGGCCGTGGTGCCAGTAAACTTGTAAGTCCCAGTTTCAGCCTTAGTGACCGTCTTGCTAGAACTAGTGGCTGGCTTGGTGGTAGTCGTTGACGTAGCTGCACCACTGATCTTAACGTAGTGTTGCGCACCACTGTAACTCAGGTAACGGAGCCAAGTTTCACCATTCTTAGTAACCTTGGCATTGTAATAAACCGTGTCACCTTTGTAGTAAGTCCCTAAAGTCTTAGCTGAGTCACTAACTGAACCCTTGATAGCTGTCGTTTTAGTAAACTTGTAAGTGCCAGTTTCATTCTTGGTAACCGTCTTGCTAGTGCTTGCGGCTGGCTTAGTCGTGGTCGTTTTAGCTGCGGCAATCTTAACAAAATGTTCGCTACCACTGTAACTTAAGTAACGTAACCAAGTTTCACCATTAGTTGTAATTTCAGCATTATAGTAAACGCGGTTACCCTTGCTATAAGTTCCAACGGTTTTAGCACTGTCACTGGCAGCGCTCTTGATGGCTGTGTTCTTGGTAAAGGTATACCAACCAGAGGCCTTCTTAGTCGTTGAACTAGTTGACGTATTGGTCGTAGCACTAGTGTCAGTCGTTACTTCACTAGTCGTCGTATCATTGCTACTAGTTGTCGTTACGAATGTATTGGTCCCGGCACTATCTTCAGTTAAACCATTGTAATCGATGCTGACATCAATGTAACCGGTATAATCTGAACCAGATGGTAAGAGTGCCGTATCGGAGAATTGCCATGCACCATCATTGGTGTTCCAAAGGTTATTAGCAGAAGGCGTGTATGGGTATTGGGCCCGCCATACACGTGATTGGCCAACTGTCTTAACAACAGCATCCCGATATAAGTATGAGTTGGACGTATAAACGCCGTGATTCTTGTAACCAAAGGAATCTAACGTTGACCAGAACGCGTTCAAGTTCGCCGTTGCGTTAACTGAGTATGAAGATGAATCTTCCATGTCAGCGAACAAGAGAACTTTGGTTGAAACATTGTTCTTAACTAAGAAACCAGCCATGTTAGTCGCTTCAGATTTAGCCGCATCAGCCGTGCTAAACGTTGCATAGTGGTAGAAATCAACGTTCAAGCCAGCTTTGTTAGCCATCTTTGCTTGGTTCAGTGCAGCTGGGTTCGTGTAATCAGTGCCTTCAGTCGACTTAACGATGACCGTCTTAACACCCGCAGCCTTTAACTTATTGAAATCAGATTGCGTCATGGTACTTTGATATGACGCCACGTCAACAACATCAACGCGTGGCCGAGTCGTATCCCCAATCGTCCAGACATCCGTTGAAGACGTCGTTGCTGCGGTATAAGCAACGGCAGCAACTTTAGCTGTGGCTTTAGTAGCGGTCGTCGCCGCACTACTTACCGTACTTGAAGCGGCCTTAACAGCCTTGACCGTTGCAGTACTTGAAGCAGCACTGGCAGCAGTACTGCTTGCGGTATGACTTACTTGAGTAGTGGTTGCCGTACTAGAAGCGACACTGGTTGCTTGGCTTGTAGCCGTTGCAGAAGTACTAGTGGCTGCACTCGAAGCCGTCTTAGTTGCTTGACTAGTCGAGCTAGATGCTGTACTGGTCGATTGGCTAGTGGCCGCACTCGACGATGCCGTCGCTGCTTGACTGGTCGTCTTAGTTGTTGCCGCACTCGTTACTTGAGTCGCAGCACTTGACGAAACTGAGGTCGCTTTAGTCGTCTCATCGCTAGCAGCAGAGCTCGTTGCAACACTTGCACTAGAGGCCGTGCTTGCAGCTGAAGACGATGTTGTCGTTGCATTTGTAGCATCAGCGTGCACGTTTGTATCGTTAAGAACGGAACCTCCTAAAAATGAGAAGAAAGTTAATCCAGCAACCAGCCAAAGTTTCCCCGACTTATAAAGCTTGAATCTTTCCGACTGACTTGCATCAATTGGATTTTGTGATTTAAAATTCATGTAAACACCCTTTTTTAATTTACTTAAAGCAGTTTAATTATAAGCGGTTGATTGCCCCGCTCGCAAGGGGATTTAGTATAATAATTGTACTTTTCGATAAATATTTTTGATACCAACGATATACCCGGTTAATATTTCACGCAAATAGCGGTTCACCTTAATTATAATTAGTTGTGAGTGACCACTTAGTTCACCAACAATTGCTAATTTGCTATGATAATATGGAAATCTGATTATAAAAATGAAGCCGTTCCATAATTACGCTTAGGCGGAGGTCATATAATAATGAAGACTTATCAATTTGACGCACCGATTCAAGCCGCAACAATTGGCAAAGGTGGGGCTTACGTGGCCTGTCCCTTCGATATTCGCGACCTTTTCGGTAAGGGGCGCGTCAAAGTCCATGCCACTTTCGATGAGGTCCCTTACAACGGTTCTATCGTTAATATGGGTGTTAAAAACCTTGATGGTAGTATTTGTTATATCTTAGGTATTCGTAAGGATATTCGTGCAAAACTCCACAAAAGCATTGGCGATGTCGTCGCTGTCACCGTAACGGCAATCGATTAATTCAAATCATCGATTCCGCGTTGTACTCGTCTATGATAACGACCCACCCCCATCCCGGCGGCAATAGTTGGTTCATCTTATAAAACAGCCCGTATAGCTGGCTGTCAGCTTTCAAACAGCACGAGTTAATTGAATAACAAATAATCGCTTCAAGAATGTCATTAGAAATTCTTGAAGCGATTATTTAGTAATGGTCATCAAAACAGCGCCGCTAGTTGCTTTTGACTGACAACGTACTTTTCCCATGGCGCCGTACAAAGCCCACGCTCCCGTTTAGACTAGCCTATTCGTCACACAGTGAACGTTCAATCAAAGCTGGATCAACATGTTGATCACCCCAGGTACAAATCGCATCTAGGATGGGAATCAAGCTCTGCCCCTTAGCGGTCAACCGGTATTCGACATGCGGCTGAGCGGTCTTAAAATCATGCCGTTCGATCAACTCATCTTGTTCCAATTCCTTCAATTGACTCGCCAGTGTTTTATGCGATACCGCTTGAATATGGTGTTGCAAGTCAGCAAAACGGCTGACTTTAACCTCGGCCAGTTCAAACAAAATCATGATTTTCCACTTACCACGAATCAACTGCATCGTGGCATCAAATTCATTTCGGTAGCGTGGTTGCGCAGTTACCCGTTCTTTTAACATTATTAACTCCCTGCTCTCAATTGGTGGTTACCTAAAAGTGCGTACTTGTCGCGTTTAATCTAGCCAAGTATACTGTAAATCGTTGAAAATTCAAACGAAAACCATTATCCAAAATTACGGAGGAATTACAAAATGAAACCATTAGTCGTCATTACTGGAGCCAGTTCTGGCTTTGGTGCCGAGATTGCCAAGTTATTCGCCGCTGACAACTACCCACTGTTACTATTAGGGCGTCGCCAAGCAAAGTTAGCCGCCTTATCTGCGAACTTTGAAAATGCCATGATCGACACAGTCGATGTGACCAACTATCACCAATTCGAAACTGCCGTTCGCAAGGCCGAAGCCAAGTATGGCAAGACCGACTTACTAGTTAATAATGCGGGATTAATGTTACTAGGAAATGTTCAAAATCAGGACCCACAAGAGTGGCAAACCATGCTTAATACGAACGTGATGGGTGTTTTAAACGGCACTCAAATTGTCCTAAATGACATGCGTGACCGGGAACATGGAACGATTCTCAATATGTCATCGTTAGCTGGCAAGAAAACGTTCGTCAATCACGCCGCTTACGTTGCATCCAAGTTTGGCGTCCACGGGCTATCCGAGACACTCCGTGAAGAAAATGCGCCGAAGAACGTGCGCGTCATGCTGGTAGCCCCCGGTGCAGCCGAAACTGAGCTGTTAACCCACGTTACTAGCAAGTCGGCACTGTCCGATTACGAAGCATGGAAAGCTTCCATGGGTGGCCTGACTTTGGACCCCAAGCACGTAGCTGCCACGGTCAAGTTCATGTATGACATGCCGCAAAATGTCAATATCCGTGAAGTTGACATTGCTGCCACGGCCCAAGATGCTTAATCTCAGCTCATTTGATTAAAAAAGCCACCTAACCGCACCGAGCTCTGCCGGTGCATGGCTAGGTGGCTTTTACAATTGCTCATAAGTACCCAATCAACACGCTAAAATCGGCGTTTCGACCTCCTCACACCGCTAATTTAGGATCATTCTTCCACTGCTCATTTTTGAGCCTGAGTCAGCGCCTGCATCGTTGCTGTCTGCAAAGTTGCTAGTATTTCATGAATCGTTGTCAAGGACTCCAACTGTCCGCCAAGTAGCCATTCGCGCCAAATTGCGTATACCCCGGCACTCATGAATCTTGTCCAATACTTAAGCTGCACCGCCGTGAGCATTCCATTAGTCATCGTTGCTTGGTAATAATTAGTCATATTAGCGTTAAAAAGTTGTTGAATAATGTTTTCAAAACCACGTTGCTCAGCCAGTCGTAACGTCGGCGCAAAATCACTAAAAAATTGACCCATCGCTAATAACTTCCGATTGGCCGGTACATGCTGCAAGACGTCCTGAAACCGCGCTGCAATCGCCGGGGCGAAGTACGCTGTCAAAAGATCTTCGAGTGTCGTAAAGTTACGGTAAAAGGCCATCCGGCTGACCCCAGCTCGCTTGACAACTTGGGTCACCGTAATCGTATCTAAATCATGAGTCCTTAATAATTGTAATAAGGCCGTAGTTAAATAAGTTTGTGAATCCTTTTTGATTGCTTGCGCGTGATTGGTCGCTGCCATAACAATTCCTCCATTCTGTCACAGATGCTCGTGATTACCTTGTATTCGTCGTGACCCCATTGTAAGATACTGGCACAGACGTTACAAGTGTAACAGCAATTCATAAATTCATTTGGAGGTAGTCCCATGCAAAAACAATTAGTCGTCGTCACTGGTGGTAGCGGTTTTATCGCCATTCATATCATTCGTCAATTATTACAACAAGGCTACGCCGTCCGCACAACGGTCCGCTCATTAGCCAAAGCACCCGTTATTAAAGAAATGCTGACCAATGGTGGTATCACCGACTTATCAGCTCTCGAAATTGTTGTGGCCGACCTGGCGCATGATGAACACTGGTCGGAAGCGATGGCCGGAGCCACTTATGCGATCGACGTCGCTTCCCCAACCCCAAAGCTCAACTTCAAAAACAAAGCTGAAATGATCCGACCAGCCGTTGACGGTGTTCGGCGGGTTCTAACTGCTAGTCGTGATGCGGGCGTTAAACGAGTCGTGTTAACGTCTGCGTACGGGGCCATCTTTGCTGGTCACAAAAATCGTACGACCCCCTACACTGAAGCTGACTGGTCTGATCTCAACTGGAAAGCGATCCATCCTTATCAAGAATCCAAGACACGTGCTGAATTAGCAGCTTGGGACTTTATTAACCATGAGGGCCGCGGGTTAGAATTAACAACGGTCAATCCCGTTGCCGTCATGGGTCCGGTGTTGTCCGCCAAATATTCACATTCCAATATTCAAATCCAACAATTCTTAGAAGGCCAAGTTAAAGCCGTTCCAAACGTTGATTCCGGTTATGTTGATGTTCGTGACGTGGCTAGTCTGCACTTGCTTGCCATGACCGCACCGCAAGCTAACGGCGAACGTTTTCTAGCCACAACGGGTGAGACGCTATCCATGCTTGACGTTGCAAATGTCTTAAGACAGGCCTTTCCAGCTTTTGCCAGTCAGCTACCAACCAAAACCATTCCCAATGCAGCGGTTAAGCTAGCCGCTAAGGCCCGACCAGAATTGCGAATGGTCGCCTCACTAGTTGGCACCTACGCGGAAACGAGCAATCATAAAGCCCAAACATTGTTGGATTGGCATCCCCGTCCCGCTGCGGAATCGATTATTGCAACCGCCCAATCTATGATTGACCTAGGAATCGTCACCAAACCATAAGCATACTCCTACTAACACCAACTAAATACTAACCGGCAACGCCCGCAAGATTGGACTCAGTATTCAACCTTGCGGGCGTTGTCGTTCGTTATCATTGCGATACTAGCCTAAACCAGATATGAGCCTACTTTTTAATTTCATCTTTATATTAAAAATACTTGCGTAAATGCCACTTACGTTTAGTCGCCAAAATAACACTAGCAAATGCGTGAACGGGGATTAGGAACAAGCCCACATCGGGATTAATTAACGCGACTGTTAGAACCACTAAAAAGCCACCAAAAACAACACTTAATGCCGGACTACTCATACGATGAATGTGTGGATTTAATCTTCTAACGGCGGCTACTAGTAACTGATAAGCCAACATCCAAACAAAACCCGTAAGAATATAAAATACTGCGGGCCATTTTGAATGCGGAAATTTAGTAATCCATGAGGCCATGAATGGAATAAAAGACTGACATAGCAACCAGAAACTATTCGCCCAAAAAACAACCCGATCGATTTTTTTGACCTGCACGAATAAATCGTGATGATTAAGCCAAATTGAAATCAATAGTGTAAATGTAATGATATAAACATAAATACTTTGCCATTCCGCAAAGAGTGCCCGCACTGAAGGAGTTTGAGGCCGCGGTAAGTCTAATACTAATAACGTTAAAACAATCGCGATAATCGCATCTGTAAACGCCTCTAATCTTGCCTTGTTCAAATAATCGTTCCTCCTTATAATCTATCATTACTCAATTTTATGATTAATACCGCTTAACTACCAATAAAGTCAATTCTGACTTTATTCAGCAATTGATCAATACACCAAGTTATAACAACCACAATTGCACCACACAAAAAAGTTCTTTCGAGACTAGTAACCGTTTCGAAAGAACCTAAACCTATTATGATTAATTAATCATCACAAGGACTATTCAAATTAAGGTAAATCATTGCCCGCTGCAAAGTAAACGTCATACCATTCCTGGCGTGTCAACGTCACATCGGTCCCCGCAATGCTCTCATCAAGGTGTTGCGGATTCATTGAACCTAAAATGACCTGCATATTGGCCGGGTGACGTAAAATCCAAGCCGTCGCAATCGCATTTTTAGTCACATGATATTGATCAGCCAATTCCTGTAATTTCGCATTCAATTCTGGAAACTTCGGATTATCAATAAAGGTCCCAGCAAACATGCCGTATTGATAGGGTGACCAAGCTTGAATCGTCATGTGGTGTAGCCGCGAATATTCGATAATTTCGCCATCATGATTAAGGCTAGCCGTATCCTGCATATTCGTGTGCAACCCAAACTGAATTGGACCGGTGTGCATGACACCAAATTGTAATTGGTTGATCATCAATTTCTGGCTGACTGCCGCTTGTAACATCTCGACTTGCATCGGGTTAAAGTTGGAAACACCGAAGTGACGCACCTTACCAGTAGCTTGCAATTCATCAAACGCCGCGGCGACTTCGGCGGGATCCATCAGCGGATCGGGCCGGTGTAATAGAAACGAATCTAGGTAGTCCAGCTGCATCCGTTGCAAGATCTTATCGACCGTTGCAATCAAATGCTGCTTAGAAAAGTCATAGCGTTGACCAAAGACTAGTTCACCAGAACTCTTCTCAGGATCGAGTACAATACCACCTTTAGATTGAATAAAAAAGTCTTCACGCTTTAAACTCGACTGTTTTAATGCCTGCCCGAAAATCCGTTCCGAATCACCGTTACCATAAATATCCGCTGAATCAATAAAGTTAACGCCCCGGTCATGAACGGTCTCTAAGACGTTCGCTGCCGCATCGGTATCTAAACGAACCATCCGCATAATACCCAGCGCAACCGCAGACGCTTTGAGCTGACTAGCGCCAATTTGAATTGTCTTCATAATTGTTATCCCCTTTTTGATGAATTATAGTTAAAAACATCTGCCAACGAGACTAATAATAGTTGTTAGAGCCGACTATAAGTCAAGCGGATTTAATTATTTTTTCTCCTAGCTTGTTACTTCGCCGCCTTCAATTTGTTAGTCAGCAATAAGGTTGGCAAAATAATAACTATTGCGGCAATTGCAATCACTAGAAAGCCTTGTTGAAACGCTGCTAAGCGAATTGCTTGCAAATGGCTTGTTGTAAAGACTTGTAAGTGAGCTGCGTCGACGTGATACGTTTCGGCTTTTAGGTGTCGTTCAAACACATTCACTTGGTGTGTGGAATACGCCGTTACAATCGCCGTAATCAAAGCGGATCCAAACGCACTCCCAATATTTTGGATAATTCTGGTCCCAATTGTTGCAGCTGGCACTTGTCCAGGTTGCATTCCTGTATAAGCATCGGCCATTAACGGCATTAAAATACCACCAGCACCAATTCCCCGCACAAATAAAATAAGTGCCAAAATCCAGTAAGACGTCTGTTGACCAAACCAATAAAACGGTAAGGTACCGACAAACGTGATGACGACACTTCCCAGAACCACGTACTTAGCGCCTATTTGATCTGTTAGCCTTCCCGTTAACGTCCGCGAAACTAGCATTCCCGCTCCCTGAGGTAATAGCGCTAGAGCGGCGTTAATCACGCTCATTCCCCGAACGTTTTGAAAATAGAGTGGTAGTAACAACATTGCGCCGTTCAATACCGTCCCAGCGATAAACAATCCTAAGCCAGCACCATCAAATGATGCAAACTTAAATAAGTGCAGTGGCACTACCGCCCGTTCTTTTTGCCAAGCGGCCCATACGACATAACTAATCAACGCTATCGCCCCTAGAATTAACATCTCAATACTTGTCGCGTTATTAAAACGGTCAGTATGCGCGGCATTAACCAAACTATAAATGATAGCACTTGAGGACACAATTAGTAGCAAGATACCAATAAAGTCCATTTTCGCTGTTCGATTTTGTGCCGGATAATTCGGCATCTTCCACAAAATCAAAGCGATTGAAATCAAGACTACTGGGACATTGATCCAAAAAATCCAATGCCACGATGCAAATTTGATAATGATTCCGCCAATGACCGGTCCGATTAATGGTCCTAAAATCATGGGTAGCCCAACTGTTGCCATCATCTGGCCCATCACTGCTGCACCCGCAGTTTGCACAAGCAAGGTCGTCAAGAGTGGCATAATCAAGCCACCCGCAAAACCTTGAACTAACCGAGCGATAATCAATAATTGAATATTCGGTGCTACGGCTGCAAATATCGAGCCAAGACCAAACAAAATCTCACCAGCCACAAAGACCGCTTTACCATCAAAACGATTGAGTAACCAACTGGAAAATGGCACCGCGACCCCCGTTGCCAGTAAATAACCTGTAACTGCCCACTGGACCGTCGTCACGCTACTATGAAAACTAGTCACTAAGTTGTTAATGGCAATGTTGATCATGGTTGAATCTAATAATGGTGCCATCGCACCAAACACTACGACCCAGGCAATCGTCATAGTTGCTTTTGAAATTTTTGCTTTTGCTTGCATATTATCCTCCTAATTAAGAAACTTAAAGTGTCTTATTCGCATAACTGGTATAATACGCTATATAAAGAAAAAGTCAATAAGAAACTTAAAGTATCTTATTTGAAAAAGAGGGATTACATGACTAAAACACGTCGTCGTGGCGCTGAACTCGAAAACGCCATCTATCAAGCCGCCCGTGACATCTTAAATCAAGATGGTCTTGAACAATTGACGTTCGCTAACGTCGCGGAACAGGCCGGCACCAGTAAGCCTGTCATTTACCGACGCTGGCGTTCACCACTAGAGCTTGCAATTGCGGCTATCCAGGACCAAATCATTACGGAAAACCATGGTCAACTAGACGAAGTGAGCTTGACCGGTCAGACACTTTCTGAAGATTTATTCCAAGTACTCAAGCGCTTCACTGTCAGTATTAATACATTCAATCAAGCTTTAGTTATCACTTGGTTTCACCACCTAGATCAACAAGCAAATCCAGAAGTTAAGGACTTGCTCAATGCTGTGAAAAAGATTGACGCCCATGCGATTGAACGCGTGTGTCAGCGTGCACAGCAACGTGGGGAACTGCGTACGGGGACTTTATCGTGCGACTTACAACTGATGCCATTCGACTGGCTTCGCTACCGTGCTTTTGCTAATGAACCGATTACTGATGCCACCCTTCATCTACTTGTCGATGATTTATTAGTCCCCGCCTATCAACACGCGTTGGGATGATGATTACCGCTGTCTATAGACAATAAAACGCGTAAATTACTTATTTTACTGTGAGTAATTTACGCGTTTTAAATTTTTATCTCAATCCTATTATTTTTCGTTATAATGATTGACTAACTATTATTTCAACAAGTCTGTCTTCACCATATCAATCATTTGTGAATAAGCAATTGGTCCCGAATACTGCCAACTGCTACTGTCACCATACTGGTACAGATGGTTGTTCTTCACGGCCTTGATATTTTTCCACAGCGGGTCCTTAAATAGCGACGCACTCTTTTGACTATTCACTAAGAAAATATCATCTGCATCTAACTTAGCGAGCTTTTCTAACGAGACCGCCGACCAATCCGCCGTGGCCGACTTAGACACTTGTTTAACTAAACTTGGTTCACCCAATTGTAAATCTTGATACAGCAAGGCCCCACTGGCTGAATTGTCATTGACCATGTAGGCGGTATTATTGGTGACCCACAACACCGCCACTTTATGCTGACCCGACTTTTTCAACGCTTGCCGCGTCGTTTGGACCTGTTTGTCATACTTAGCAAGGACTTTTTTGGCCTTAGCCTGGCGATTAACCACCTTAGCCACATCAAGGAAAGTTTGGCGCCACGTTACCGTAGTCCCATTTTTGACCACGTAGGTCGGGGCGATTTTATTATATTGCGCATACTTGCCATTGGCGACCGCACTACTCGTCCCAATCAGAATCAAGTCCGGTTTGGCCTTGGTCACCGCTTCATATGGTAACGAATAGTCAATTAGCGGCACCCCTTTCAACTGCTCTTTCAAGTAAGCCTGCGTACCACTACCATTTTTGACCGACCACTGCACGACCGGTTTAATGCCTAAAGCCACTAAATCATCTTCCAAATAACTCGCCACGATCCGTTTCGGATGCTTCGGCACCTTGACCTTATGCTTCAAATAATCGGTTCGTGTAACTGTCGTACTTGTCGGCTGCTTCGCACCGCACGCCCCTAATAGTAGGCTTCCCATTAACCCCAATACTAATCCCAATTTTACAATTTGCCACCGTTTTGTCACAACTGTCTCCACCTTTCAAGCGCTACCAAAATTATTAGTGAAAACACTATCAATTGTCAATAAAAACATTTAAGATAAGACTATCAATTGAACACTAATTATTAGTTAGCAGTTGTTTTAATCACGTTTTCCAACAAACAAGCTGGCAAAATAAGATTGTGCACAACTAAACAAAATTAGTTAACTTATTAAGCGAACCTCCTTGAACGCTTAACTTTAAGAAAGGAATCCTATTTGTGAATACCATTGAAGCCCAAAATATTAGTATTGGTTATGGCGACAAGGTTATCGTCGATCAGCTATCAATTACGATTCCGCATGGTCAGATCACTACGCTGATTGGCCCGAATGGTAGCGGTAAATCGACCCTCATTCGTGCCATCGCCCACCTATTGCCACCAACAACCGGCGTTATTCTACTGGATCATCAAAACATTCAACAAATCAAAAGCAAAACTTTTGCGAAAAAGATTGCAGTCTTACCACAGACGAACCAAACGGCTAACGATCTCACCGTAGAAGAACTGGTGAGTTTTGGCCGCTTACCTTATCGGCGGCCGTTAAGTGGGCTCACCACAACTGACCATCAAAAAATCGAATGGGCGCTCACTCAGGCCAGCCTCCAAGATTTACGCCAACGGCCCCTAAGCACCCTTTCTGGCGGACAACGTCAACGGGCATGGATCGCCATGGCCGTTGCTCAAGATACTGACACGATTATTCTGGATGAACCCACCACCTACTTAGATTTGACTCACCAATTAGAAGTGATGCAACTCGTCAAAAAGCTCAACGAACAGGCCCACCGAACTATCATTATGGCATTACACGACTTGAACCACGCGGCTCGCATCTCTGACCAATTAATCGCGCTCAAGGACGGTCACGTTTTGGCCCACGGTCCCGTGTCCACCGTCATGACGGCCGCTAATTTAAAAACAATTTTCAATATTGATGCCACCCTCGTTGACTACCACGGTACCCCACTGATTTTGACCTATAACGGCTGTCAGGAAGTGGCCCCCGCATGAAGTCAACGTCCAGATATTGGGGGTGGCTGGCACTTAGTACCGGCGTGCTCATTCTCGTCATGGGGCTCAGTTTGCGATTTGGCGCTGACCAGATGCGTACGGCCACCGTCTGGCACGCCCTGACGACCACACACACTGGCAATCTTGATCAACAAATTATCCGGCACATTCGTGTGCCCCGCGTCCTTGGAGCGGCGTTGATTGGGGCAGCTCTTGCTGGTAGCGGCGCCCTAATGCAAGCAGTGACGCGTAACCCGTTAGCGGATTCAGGCTTACTGGGGATTAACGCGGGAGCGGGCTTAATGCTAACGCTGTGTTTAGCCTTTTTTCCAAAGTTATCAACTTTACAAACGACTGGTTGGGCCATTATTGGTGCGGCAGCCAGTGCCGGACTGATTTTCAGTATCAGCACCGCCCGCCATGTTCAACTCGATCCCACGATTCTGGTACTCGCTGGGATTGCAATCAGCAGCCTATTAACAGCTCTGAGCGAAGGGCTGGCCCTTGTGTTGCAGCTCAAACAGGACCTCGCGTTCTGGTATTTCGGTGGCCTGGGTGCCGTCAGCTGGACACAATTAAAGTTTCTCGGTCCAGGACTAGTCTTGGGATTGCTACTGACCCTACTACTCGCACCGCAACTAAACTTAGCCTATCTTACTGACGACAATGCACAGAGTTTAGGGAAAAGTCTCCCATTACTGCGAGGCCTAGCTCTCATCTGTGCCGTCATTTTATCCGGGATCTCAGTGGCATTAGTTGGCACGATTACTTTTGTTGGCCTGATGATTCCCCACATGGCGCGTTGGTTAGTGGGCGCTAATTACCGCAATAGCATGCCATTAACGTTGATCCTTGGTGCAACACTGACAGTCGGTGCGGATTTGATTGCACGGCTAGTTAATCCGCCACATGAAACGCCCTTTGGCATCATTATCTCCTTAATCGGGGTACCGTGCTTCATCTACCTTGCACGAAAGGAGCCGATGAAAGCATGAGCCCTAATCGTCGCTTAATTATTTGGTCACTGCTCTTAACTGCTAGCATGCTCGGACTAGCGATTCTCAACCTTAGTACGGGTACAATGACCATCAGCTGGCCCGCTCTGCTGGGAATTTTAACTAGTCGCGGTAATGCGACCGACATGCTAGTCTTAGTCAACTTTCGCTTACCACGGATCGTGCTCGCTATCATGGTTGGCTGGGCCCTGGCATTATCCGGTAACGTCTTACAAACGGTCACCAACAATCCAATGGCCGACCCTAGTCTACTCGGAATTAATAACGGCGCTGGACTAGCCGTTATGTTACTCATTATTGGTGCAGGCACCAACGCTTCGTTAACGCTGAGTTTACCTATCGTTGCGTTAGCTGGGGCATGGTTAAGTACGGCCCTGATTTTTTTATTAGCGAATCAGCGTCAACGAGGGATCTCGTCTAAGCGCCTGTTACTGGTCGGCGTCGCCTTGTCCGGCTGTTTTTCAGCCTTAATGGTGTTGATGACGTTAAAATTATCACCTGATAATTATCAATTTGTCATGAATTGGTTGGCCGGTAGTTTGTGGGGCACTGATTGGTCTTATATCGGCTGGGCGCTTCCATGGTTGGCAGTCGGTAGTGGTATTCTATTCATTCAATTACCCGTTCTCGACGCCTTTACACTCGGTACGACCACTGCCCAAACATTGGGAATCAACTTGAAACGCCAACAATTGGGATTGATTAGCGTGGCCGCCATGTTAGCCGGCGTCAGTGTCGCCATTAGTGGCGGTATCAGTTTCATTGGCCTGATTACCCCCAACCTGGCACGACGAATCGTGGGATCCCGACAACGCTATCAGCTTCCGTTAGCTGGTCTGTTAGGGAGTACGTTATTACTAGCTGCCGATACCTTAGGAAAACTAATCACCACGACCACTGAACTGCCAGCCGGCGTGCTCGTCGCATTGATTGGAGCGCCATATTTTATTTACCTGTTAGTGCGGGGATAAATAAACCTTAAAACGAGTGCAATCGTGTCGTATGCATGAACATACCAACTATTGCACTCGTTTTTTTCGATTAATCATTAAAATATTTGGTTGGCTTACCAATTCTAGTCCCTTGACTATACCGCCGCAGGGCACATGCTTATAAGCGCTCTGAATTTCAAATGCTTACACCACATCTTTGTATCGGCACACCGGACAGGTTATACTAATCGTATTCTATTAAATTTCGAGGAGGTATTCGTAATGGCTAATCAAAGAAATCAACGGATGCAGGCCACGATTCTACTGGCATATGAAAACCTGCTGAGTGACAAGCCCTTTCGAAAAATCACCGTTCAAGATATTTCGGATGCAGCGTTAGTCCATCGGTCAACTTTTTACAAGCACTTTCAAGATCAGTACGATTTATTGGAAGCCCTATTTGAACAAAAGCGGCAGCAATCGAAGCTAACTATTGACCAGATCTTCACACATCCTTTTGAAACGCTCAACTCATTCGGCAATGCGCGTTTCCAAGAAACATTGCGTCATCAATTTAACGATGACGCCTTTCGCGATGCATTCCTGAATTATCTAATCCATCTGTGTAAAGATACTGTTGACGATGATCAACGACTAGTCCGGTTTCTAGCTGTTGGACGTATCAAGGGACTCACCTTATGGATAACCGTGGGCAATGCGCCTTATAATATATTCACGGATACGGCTACCTTGGACAATATTTTTAGTAACCCACTTAATACCGTGAACTACTAATATCAGTTAATAAATCTGGTTGTACTGGAACCCAACCTAATATTTGTCGTGTAAGCTGACTGGAGGTCGGACAATTGATTAGGTAAAGCATCGCTGTGTCGCCAAAACTCAGTGGATTATACTTAGCCTTTAATGGAACATTTAACTTACGACTAATCGTACGCGCAATGGCCGCGATTGTGATCGATTCCTCGGCAACTGCGTTGAAAACACGCTCGTTAGTTGTTGGATGCTCAAGGCCATACATCGTGACTAAATAAAACAAGTGCGCCGCATCTAACCGATGAACAGCACTCCAAGCATGTGTTCCTAAGCCAAAGTACTCGGCACGGTGGCTTTTTTTAGCACGCTCAATCACTGTTCTAGTAAAGCCCATATCACCCGCACCATGAACAGCCGGTGATAAGCGTACGACAAACGCATTGATGTTTTGAGCCATTAACTGACGTGCAACAATCTCAGATTTTCTCGGTGTGAGCCATTTGAGTAGCCCAGTATCCGCGACTTCATGCTCCGTCTCGACATGCTTTCTAATACCCGTCGTCCCATACGTAACGACCAACGGCTTATTAGTCCCACTAATGGCACGCCCCATAGTTTCAATGGCCCGCCGATCCATTGCACCAGCCTGAAAAAAATGCCGAAAATCATTGTTAAAGCCCAAATGAATAATGGCATCTGCCTGAGCAGCAGCCGTCGCCAACGTTGACAAACTAGTCAAACTTCCGCGTACAGGCTGAGCCCCCCAACTAATGAGTTTTTGAGCGCTCGTCTCAGAACGAGCTAGTCCGACGACCTCAAAACCATTAGCGACTAATTCTTGTACAACCGCACTACCTACAAATCCCGTACCACCTGTTATAAATACTTTCATCAATAACCATCTCCGCTCATCTACACTATTTTAATTAATCCTCAATATTCAATACTTGTGACACACCTAATTCGAGGCTTTCGTTGCCTTCTATCTTAACGATGATCACAACGCAAAGACAGCAACAAAATATCCATATTATTCACGATAACGACACTTGTCTAAAAATGTCGTTGTATCTAACGTTATTATCCACTCAACATGTGGGCTTATCTAATCAGTAGCACCTATCAAAATAGTCGCGACCTATCTTACAGATAAGCCGCGACTATTTAAAGCACTTGATTTAATGATTAAACTTCCTGTTGTGCTGGCCGTACTAACACTTCACTAATGGCGACGTGTTTAGGCTGATCGATCGCAAATAATACCGCGTTAGCAATATCTTCCGGATTTAAAGCCAATCCTTGACGATCGTCCGCATTCATCAGCTCGCTGATACCGGCCTGAATTTGCGTATTGCCGATTGTATTGACCAACTCCGTCCGAACTGCACCTGGCGACACGATGGTTGAACGAATTCCGTGTTCCTTTTCTTCCTGCCGCAAGCCTTCCATAATGGCCCGGACCGCATACTTAGTCCCGTTATACACCGCTGATGCGGGATAAACAACGTGTCCGGCAACTGAATCCGTTGCGATAATCAAACCATCATGTTGCTTTTGCATGATTGGCAATACTTCACCAATTCCATTCAAAACCCCCATAATATTCACGTTCAACATCATCTGCCACTTATCGTATTCACGGTCACTCAGATTACCCTGGGGCATCGTACCGGCATTATTATATAGCACATCGACACGCCCAAACTTGGAAACGGCCAAGTCAATCAAAGCGCGAACTTGTTGCCGATCTGTTACATCAGTTACTTGATAGACCGCGTTGTCACCAATCGCTTGACTCAAGGCCTGTAACCGCTCTTCTCGACGCGCCCCCAATACAACTTTAGCGCCTTTAGCCGCTAATAACTTGGCCGTGGCGGCACCAATACCGCTGGACGCACCCGTAATAACAACCACTTTACCTTTAATACTCATCTTTATAAAACCTCCGTTAATCTACTTGCTCAATTGTTTTAATCACTTTAGCAGGGACGCCGGCCACCACCGTATTTGCTGGCACTGATTTTGTCACAACTGCGCCGGCACCCACAACAGCATTTTCACCAACTGTGACGCCAGCTAATACCTTGGCACCAGCACCAATCCAGGCATTTCGTTCAATGTGAATTGGCTGAACTTCAACCGCATGCCGCTTAGCAGGATCTAACGGGTGATTAACGGATAGTAACATCGCACCCGGACCAATCAGCACGTCATCCGCTAATTTAATCCCGCCTAAATCAGTGATCTGAACATTATCATTAATAAAAACACGTTTGCCGATTTTTAAATTCCGCCCATAGTCTGTCCACAGTGGCACGCGAATCTCGACTGAAATATCGATAGTTTGACCCGTTATCTCCGCAAGACGTTCACGAATTTCACTTGGTTCCCGGGTTACATTCAACGCTTGAATGCGGCGCTGATTAGCATCGACAATTGGCTGAATTGTTTGCAGATAATCTTGATCTAAATACTTTGCTTTGATGATGCGTCCCTCCCTTATTAAGTTAAATTCAGTATACGAGCGTTCACTATATATGTGAAATGCTTATGTTAAATACGCATTCATAGGTTTAAAGCATAGAAGGACTCTGCTGATTATGTTCTAAATCGCCAATAACTACTGCACGTCATAATTAATTTAATGCTTGCTATCGGGTCGACCCCATAGTTTATACTTGTGCATAATCATCGAATTGAAGGAGTGACTGACATGCAATCAAAATTAGCTGTTATTATTGGTGGGACTTCTGGCGTTGGTAAACACACCGCAATTGACCTTGCCAACCAAAACTATCATGTGATTATCGTCGGCAGTCGGGCTGACAAAGGACGACAGGCTCAAGCCGATATTAGTCAAGCAACTGGCAATCAGGCTGTCCAATTGGCTTTGGCCGATCTGAGTACCAAAACTGGTGTTCAACAATTTGCTCATCAGCTTGCAGCCATGACGGATCATATCGATATTCTACTCAATAGTATTGGTGTGATACTACCTGAGCGACATTTATCGGCAGATGGTTATGATTTGAACCTAGTTTTAAATTACCTCACCCATTTTTGGACCATTCAAGCCTTGTTACCGTTGCTAAAGCACAGTGACCAAGCGCGCATTCTATTGGTTGGTGCCCTGCCATTCGTGATTAACCATGCTAAAGTGAGTCTTCCAGACTTTGACGCCCCGGCCACATCCAAGTACAATGCCATGACCGTCACAGCCCAGGCCACTGCTGCGCGCGTACTACTCACGTTAGCTCTCAGTGAACGCTTAACAGCAACCAACGTGACAATCAACATTTTCCACCCCGGCTATGTCCCAGATTCTAACTTTGGTGCTGGCGGTAGTTGGGTGAGTCGTTTGGCTGGTCGGATACTGGGTGAAAGTTTCTCTCGCAAAAATTCCCCGATTGGTGCATGGTTAGCTACTGCTCCCGAACTCACTCACACAAGTGGACACTTCTACGATGACCGCCTACGTCAAGTTCGGTTATCTAAGCAGTACACTCGCTCTAAGGCCAACGACTTATGGCGACTCAGTTCTCAATATTAAGGAGACGCTCTTGTTAACGTTTAAAATTCCTGAGCAACAGCATTACTTCACTACGAAGGAAGTCACCGCGATGACTGGAATGACTAAGGATGCGTTACGATATTACGAGCACCTTGGCATTCTGCCTGATGTTCAGCGAAACCAATACAATTACCGTCAATATTCCCACAAAAACTTGGAAACACTCCAACTCATTAAAATATTTCGGGACTTAGATCTCGATTTAAGTCTATTGACACCAGCCCATCTAGCACTAGATGGTCAAGCAAAAGTAGTCGCTTTCAAGCAGTACCAACAAGTCATTCGGGATCGCATCCGGCATCTGGAAGCAATCGATCAGTTATTGGCAACTAAAATCGACTACTTTGAACATCAATCCATTGATACTTAAACACAACAAAAAACACTTAACAAACCCTATTCCCATTGACTTTTCGCCAATGCTAGGATGTTAAGCGTTTTTTGTTATGCACAGTTAAAAAAATTCATTACTTTTCATGCCGCTTACGCTTCAAGCCACCAAAGCCCAGCAATAATGTTGCTAGTGTTAGCCCTAGTGTTTCAGCAGCCATTTCAGACCACCGCGTTTCACCAGTCTGTGGCAATCGACTCGTTGTATCTGCTTGAGCCTTGTGAGCCGGCTCCGTTACTTTACTTCCCGGCTTGATGATTGCTGATGCCGGAGCTGTTTTGACAGCCTTAATGCGACTCGATACCAACGTCCTTGTCGATTTAGCTGGCGTCTGGTTGCCAGTTGTGGCTTGAAAATCCTTCACAACCGTTGCTGGCTTAGTGAGTTGCGTTGGTTTAGCAGCCGTGATTGGTTTCGTCGTTGGCTTGATTAAATCGTCCGATGTTGTCGGCTTAGTCGGTTTGGCTGGCTTAGTCAGTTTGACCGGTTTCGTCGGTGTTGGGACGTCCAGCGCATATGTTAGCGTTTGGACATCATCAGCACTAGCAGCCGTGATTGCCACGGCCTGAGTGGTCGCCGTCAACGCATGGTATTTCGCAATCGTTGGCGCAGACACGGCTGTAAAGTTCAACCCGGTCGGTGCCCAATCACGATACGTTGCCACACCAGTCACCGCATCTTTCATCCCAGAACGCGTGAACGTCAGCGCCCGGATCGTATCAGCTTGAAGCGTGTGCCCAGCCTGATCCTGATAGTGAACCGTTTGCGTGATCGTTTTGGTGAGCTGATCTGGTGCCGTAATCACGATTTTGTTATGAGCCAAGTACACCGTATACTTCTGAACGACGCCCGCCTGATTAAAAGTAACACCCGTTGCCGGATAATCACTCCCCATCAAGACATAGCCTGCCTGGGTATACTGCGCAATCATTGTCGTTGGTTGATAATCCGCTTGCGTACCGAATCGTCCGGTTAACGTCACGCTTGTACCCAGTCGGTGGCCCGTCGTGGCATCGACATAAGTCACCGTCGCCGTTTCCAGATTTGCTTGGTAAGTAACCGTTTGTCGCGACTCAGTATCTTTGGCACTGACAGTTACACTAGCAACACGGGTTGCATTCGGGGTGTAGCCAGCAATTATTGGCGATTCAACGACTGCGTATGCCCCCGTCAACGCTGATTCAGGTGTACGCCAATCCGTATACGTCACCACCTTTGTCACTTGATCAAAGGTCGCCTTGCGCTCAAAACTGACCGTTTGCGTGACGGTTGGCGCCGCAGTTTGACCATCATTGTAAACATAGGTAATGACTCGCTGAACGCTGGTTGTTAAATCTTTAAGCCCAGTACCAGCTGGGTACTTGGGCCCTTCTGGATGAGCGGGATCAACTGGTTGACCTGGTTGCCCAGGCTTAGTTGGCGTGACCGTCGTCATTTGATGCGCTAGCTTGACCGTGTATGACTTAATGACGTCATTTTGATCAAAGGTGATACCAGTCGTCGGAACATTATTCGAAACTAATCGATAGCCCAGTTTTTCATACGCAGCAATTTGGGAAACGGGCGAATAACTATTCGTAGTGCCATAAGCACCAGTTACTACCGTCGTAGGTAGTGTTTTACCACTCGTTACATCCACAAACGCAACGGTTGCGGTCTGTGATTTGGCCGTGTACGTGATTGCAATCAAGTGCGGCTTATCGTGACTAGTGACCGACGCTGCTTCGACTTCTGTAACACTGGCTTGATAACCTGTAATCGTTGGTGACGTGACCGCGGCCAATAGTGCTGACTGACCAGGTGCCACTGTCCAGTCACCGTAAGTCAGCTGCTTACCCGTTGCCATGTCGAAAGTTGCCGTGCGATTGAACGTGACCGACTGGTTAACCGTTTCAGCCGCTGATTCACCTGACGCATATTGATACGTAATCGTCCGAGTCACTGTTTGTTCCAACGAATCACGACCAGTGCCTGCCGGATATTTAGGACCGGCTGGATAATCAGCATCGATGGCCTGACCAGGTTGGCCCGGATGATCAACGCTGACCGTCACGTGACGATGCGCTAGTGTAACCGTATAAACTTGGGTATTCTGCTTATAAATCAGCTGATCAGGCAAGTCCGAGTTAACTGGTTCATAGCCTAATTTTGCATACTTCGCGATATCAGCAGTGACCGTATAGTCGGCAGCATCACCGTATTTCCCATTCAAATCAATATAACTTAAGACTTGGTTATCCGTAGTTCCATCGACAAATTGAACCCGGATCGTTTCAGAATTAACGCTGTATCGGACCGTTGTTTCCGTAGTCTCGCCCATGCTAGCGGGTACAGCCGCCGCGATGGTTGTTTGATCCGCCGTGTAACCAGTAATGGTCGGCGACTCAATGGCCGGATAGCTATTCACATTGGTCGTCCAATTACCGTACGAAAGGACCGTTCTATCCACCGCATCCCCCGTTGCCGTGCGCGTATACGTGACCGTTTGAAGCACATCCGCTAAGTCCGTGGGTGTGTTATCAGCATAAACGTAATGAATCGTTCGCTGACTGGTCTTCATCAAATCACTAACGGCCACGTTACCTGGCTGATCAACCGTCGCCGTGATGGTGCCATGTTTCAGGTATACGTAGTAGGTCTGTTCAGTATCCTGATCAAACTCAAGCGGCGCTGGGACCTTATCCGAAGCTAACACGTAGCCTAATTTTTCATACGCCGCAATGTCCTGCGCTGTCGTATAATTCGTGGGTGTGCCAAAGCTCCCACTGAGGGGAATCTGTTTTAAAATCACGTTGTTCTTATCTTGGTCGACGTAAACGACCGCAATCTTTTCGGTGTTCGCTAAATAGGTGTACACGACCTGCCCACCAACGTCCGCTAGAGTGCCATCGGCTTGGTAACCGGTACTTTCTGGTTGTAACGTATAACCAGTTTTGGCATGCGTAGCAGTCGTATCACTCGTGGTGTAGCTCAAATAGTCCTTAGCGGTAACATCAGTCCCGTGCGTCGCCGTTCCATTAGCCGTTGTTACCACGTGTAGCGTCCCCGCTTTGTCGCGGTACCCATACTGATAGACAACCGTTACGGCGCCCACCGTCAACTGACCACTAGGTGAATTCGTCAATTTATAATTACTATTAGCAGCGGCATTCGTCAGCGTGGCCGTAATGGTTGTCGTGTCCGGATCAGTTAACCCTGACGTTAACGTGTAATCCAAACTTTGCACCGCAACAACACCAGTAATGACCGGCGTAATATTTTGTTCCTGACCATTGGCCCACAGAATCGTATCCGGCAAAGTAATCGTCACTGGACGTTGAGTAATCGTCAGAGTCCCACCAACATTCACATCGCCTGCAATCAAGAAATCTGGATTAGCAGCGGATAAGGCTGCCATCCCGGCGCTATTCAGCGTGACAGCGTAAGTGCCCACGTTTTGATCGATTGCAGTGGTGTTAAGGTAGTCGGTACTGACTTGGTACGCCGTCGTCCCATCCACAGCCGTCGCCGCGCTATCAGCAGTCCAATCGCTTGGGGCCGTATATTCAGTTGGCAAGTATACCGTATAGCGACTTGGATCAGTCGTGGCGTTGTTATCATAGACTTTTGAAGCTGGTGCAATCGTTATCTTGGCCGCAGTATCAGTCGTCGTTGTGACGTAGCGCTGGTAAGTAACTGTGTAATTTGAATTACTATCACCAGAATATGTCTGAGTTAACGAAACTGCACTAGTGTTCAAATAATACGTCACGCCATTTTGTGTAATTGTCATGGGTAATTTAGTCATCGGTACATACGTCTTACCACTGTCGCCCGTAAAAGTTACTTCGCCTAATGACGTGCCATCGTTTCCTACTAAACTATAAGTATCGGTAATCGTTTTGGCCGATAGCGTGTAATGATATAGGTAACTTGTGAAACCACTACCAATCGTGACAGCATCCGCAATTCCTAATGCATCAGCGACACTGTCAATATTAGTATAATTTTGCAAATTCAACGAATAACTACCATTATTTTCATTAGAATCATCAGTAACATAAACCACCGCCGAATCCGGGCTTGAAACTTGATTACCAATTAAACCACTAGTCACCCCAGTGTTTTGAACAGCAATGACCGGTAATAATGCATATTTTAGCGTTGCAAATGCACCACCGTCATAAACAGTGGTTTTATCAAAATGAATTTTAAATGTTTGGCGACCCCTGTAGTCTGTCAGTTGGGTCACCTTTAACCCCTGATAGGTCACATCATTTTTCGTCATCATTGCTTCAATAGCAGACGTTAACACACTACTTGGATCAGTCGCTATGTTAATAGCTCCTTCACTATTAGTAGCAACCTTAAAACCAGATGGAATAATAACATAATCAGTAAGATTAGCCACAGTCATTCCTGATGGATTCATATTAATAAGCGGCAAGATCAAATACAGCGCCTGACCATATGCTAAATCAATTCCCTTTGTTCGGGCATGTGAAATTGTCAGCCCTGTTACCGGAGTTTCGGCACTAGCCTGCGCGCCATAGTTTGCAGGTGAGATGGCAACTGCGGCACTAGCCTTGACAAGCACTACGCCCTTACCAACCGTCGTACTATTAAAAGTCGTACTGCTGTTAAGGTTAGCTAATGTTTCTATCGTATCATCAGTCAATGTAATGGTGTATTTATCAACCACAGCAGTATTAACCGCTTCCGAATATGTCGTATCGGAAACGGGGACGTCATACACAATCGCATCAGTCTGAATATCATCGTAACGAATTGTCCAACCTGTTGGAACCACAATAGTACGACTATTGACCGTCACCGGAACCGTACTAGTCGTTTTATTAACGACAATTGTCGTCGCACCCATCGTAATAATGTCATGTGCCGCAATAACTAAACTACCAGCAATAATCGTATCAGCAGTAATAGCAGCATTAGGATTAGCCTGTTGTAAAGCTGTCAAGCCTTGATCTGACAACACAAGCTGATACGTTCCAGATTGGGTTGCTGTGGGAACTATAACATCGCCACTAGAACTTGCAATCATATAAGTATTAGTCGTTCCATCAGTAGCCGAACTAGCTAACGTCCAGGTGCTGGGAACTGCATACTGACTCGGCACCGTAATTGTATACGTACTTGGTTTAGCATCCCCATAGTCAATACTAGCTGAACCAATGGTAATTATCGCAGTCGGTACCGGAGCTTGCTTGATTGTTAGTGTTCCTGTCACCACGTTAGCAGCCGTTATATCCGCGCTACTATTAGCTTCAGCTAGCTTAGTAATTCCAGCCGTTGAGAGTGCCAATGTGTATGTTCCAACACTCGATCCAAACTTGGACGTATCAACGTCCGTTAAGTCAGTAACCGTATAAACATTCGCAGTACTCGTTACAGCCCAATCTGAGGGCGCCTTAGTTCCGTCAGTTAGCGTAATCGTATAGCGATTTGGTGTATCTATCTTACCATCATACGTCTTAGTCGCTGAATTTACTGTCGCAACGGTGGCCACAGTAGCTCGTGCTAGCTTTTGCGCACTGCGAATGGTATTCGTACTAATATCCGCGGTTGCATAACTGGCAGTTGTAGTTGTTTTCGTAGCTACTGTAGCCGTATTTATCTTGCCATCAGTGGTTGCTCTGTTGGCGGCCTTAGCTTGATCCTCAATAGTTGCGGTACTTGCCGTACTGTCTGTTGTACCACCTACTGCTTGATTCTGTTCTGTGTTGTTAGACGTCGTATCGACTATGGACATTTTGCTGGTCTGATTAGTAGCACCGTTTGCACGTGTTGTTTCAGTAGCCGTACTAGTCACGGTGGAATCAACCACAGTCTGAGTCGTTGATTCCGTTGACTTAGCTTCAGTCGATGCAGTAACATTACTAGCTTCACTACTCGTCTCTACCTGACTGTTATTAGTTTTTTCTTCGCCATCATTGGCCATCGAACTACTACCAACCGACTTACTAGCCAATGTGATTTGGTTGCCAGTTGTCTCTGTCCTCGTCCCCTGTTTCTCAGCAGGCGTACTAGTCGTGTCTGCCCGCCCCGTCATCGGTAGCAGACTAGCACCCAAAGTGAAAGTACTCAACCCGGCAATTAACCACAGGCGTCCTTTTTTATACATTTTATAAGTTCGTTTTTCTGTTAATTGTGCTCGTTGTAAGCGTCGTCTTTGCATTATATCTACCCCGAAACATTTTCAATTAGTTATAACAGTATTAATACCCTATATATCTAATGTTATCAATCAGTATACACCTTTTACTAACAGTAAACCTAATAATCAATGGTCACCAAAGTTTTGATATAACAACACTTTACTGAGAACTCAACTTCAATTCAGCACCTATAGTCATGATATATACTATAACTATTTTAGATAAACATAGAACCATATTCTCCAACAACATTTATACATTAATTATAAATATCGCCAAAACATCTAATCCTCGCAACATTACTTTAATAGTATGCCGGTATTTTCCAGGTGGTTACTAGTCACTCAATGTTCGTTAATTTCTGTTTTATATCAAACAATTCAAAAAGAGCATCTTCAGAATATTACATTCCAAAAACGCCCTTGATATCCACTATTCATGTTAATTGTTAATCTGTGCTAATCGATTAAACTGCACTTGCGTCTTGATTATGATTCACTATCTTGACGGTTCTTTTCAGCTAACTGTTTCTCTAACGATTTAATTTTCTTCTGTTTGCGCCAAATATACCAGATCACTAGGATAATCAATAATAACAGTAATAACCCAATCCCGATATACAACCACCAGTTAGGCCCTTGCTTCAAAACCGCTGTCTTATTCAAGGTATCCGCCTGGCCCTTTGTAATCACAAAATTCTGCTTAAATTGCCAGTGTTGCTTTTTGGAAGTAACTTTCACGACGGCCGTGTATTTACCAGCTGCTAGCGCTTTTTCTCCTGTCTGCAATGGCAATTTATAGATTGAATTAGGTGCCATCTGGCCGTTCGCTAACTTTTGATGGTAGACAACTTGACTGCCACCCCGATGATAAATCTTGATGTTAGTTTGTACTTTATTTAAGTAAGCCGCCGTATGGTTGACTAACGGAAAATTAATAGCATTGCGCCCATTGAGCTGTTTGACCGTAATCTTATTCATCGTCAGCTGATTGGTCGTTAGGTCTTTACTACCATGCAAAATTACAGCTTCAGTATAAGCGTATTGATTATTGACTGCCACGGCCTTTTTAGTATCAGTTGCCGTGGCCTTTTTCAGGAAAGTTATCCCACCTGCTAAAATGCCTTGATAACTTTGGGCCGGCATCTTAATTTGAAACTTGACCGTCTTGACTTGCCCCTTAGCCAGCTTGACTTGTGGTTCATCAGTTGTCACTAATTTGCTAATATCATACGGCAAATTCGCACTGCGATTATTCGTATGTTTGTATTCCACAACCCCATTAATATTTGTCGTGGCCTTAGCGATACCTATATTGATCGTAATGGGCTCACTAGCCGTATTATGAATTTTGACCGCAACGGTTTGTGTTTGTCGCGGTTTTAACTTCAAATCAAAGTAAGAGAGACGCTTATCGACCTGACTGCTAGACTGGACTGGCGTGATTTCAAAACCAACGCCCTGATCAGCAGAGGCTACTTGTCCCATCATTAATAGACTAGCGACAACCGCCAATAACATTCCCAAAGATAATCGCAATCGTTTCTGCACTTTAACCCCGCCTTTTTCTCAGATTATGTATCGACATTGGCCGTAGCCAACATCGGCTAATTGTTCACCCGGATTAGTTACCTGGTGTGTCGTTTAAATTCCAAGTTAACGTGGTTGTGTACCCCGTAGCTAATTTAGTCGTTTTCCCAGGAACAGCCAGCTTAGAATCACTAAATGTCACCGTTGATGCCCCGTTACCAGTCCCATTCTTAGCAGAAGCGACGGTCCCAGCTGCACCCGCGGCAGAAGTTGTCCCCGGCGTTAACGTAGTACTGCCATTTGTCACTGCCGAATCACTCTCAGTACCCGCAACTGTCAAAGCAGCATTAATCAGCGATGAACCAGTCCCATTAAGAGCTGTATTGAATTGTTGCCCCTGAGCAACCGTTAAGGTCCAGCCTGCACTGGTCCCACGTAAGTCACTTACCGTAACGGTTGGTGTCGATGAAGTGGCTAAGGTGGCATCACTGGAGCTAATCGTGTTGCTACCGAAAGCTAAATGAGTAGCGTCAACACTCATTGACAATGTTCCCCCAGTAAATGTTACATCACCGGTCGAAGAACCAGTCGTATCAGCATTAGCCACAACCGTTGTGGCTCCCAAAAGTCCTGCAGAAATCATTAATCCCAAAACGAATTTCTTCATTACAATACGCTTCCTTTCAAACTAAGCTGTGTTTTTAACTATGAATCACTAATTAATTATTGGCCACGGTATTATTCAAACGCCATGAAATCGTGCCTTGGTATGTGTCAGCCATGGCAGCCCCATTTGGGACTTCTAGTAGCAATCCTAAGTTGCTGGACCAATGTTCCGAAATATCAACACTTTTATGATCAGTCGTTGTCTGTGAGTAGACTTGTACGGCTACCCCAGGTGACAAGGTCATTTTTCCATCATCGGTCTGGTAATATAATGTAGCCAACAACATTTTTCCAGTGTCCGCTCCCACAAAGCCTGAACTATCGAGTTCTGCAGTCAAATTCCAGGTTGAACTTATTTGCCCATTGTTCTGAACCGCAAGTGTCTTATCCAGAGTAGGCGCATAAGTTTCAGTTGTTCCCGATATTGTATGACTGCCAAAATCGAGCATTGTTGGTGACGAATTGAAGAATAAGTTACCATCGTACACATAGGTTACTGTAATCGTCGAAGCGTCATACGTTCCAGTTGCATTAGTTGGCGTTGCATGAAGCGTATAACCATCAATCGTTTTGGCCGTTGTTTGGTAAGCATCACCCGATGTCCCGGATGACGTCTCTTCATCCGCAATTTCAACACCATCGCCGTCTACGTATTTGACAAGCACCGTTCCACTTGTCTTAACCCAGTTATAGGTCCCCGCCATGGTTGCGCCATCATAATTAGTCATTAGTTCCGCCGACGTATAGGTTGGATCATCATTGTTCCTTTGCCACGTCCCATTGTATGGTAGTTGTTTGCTTGGCTCCGGCAAGTACATCGTCTTATCATTATGAAACGTAAAATTAGGACCTAGTGTCAAATGCTGTAATTTTTTTGAACCATTAAAAAAATTCCCGTAACTGGCGGTAGCAGATTGAAGATCCCAGCTACGAAGATTGAGAGTTGTTAATGATGAGCAACCACCAAACGTCCAAAAACAATTTGTAACTTTACTAGTATCCCAAGTATCAACCAGCAAACTAGTCAACCCAGAACAGTTATAAAAGGTGGAATAAAGAGTTGTTACAGAACCAGTATCCCATTTTTCAAGATTTAAAGTCGTTAAAGAACTGCAGCCTCCAAATAAAAATGACATATCCGTAACCTTACTAGTATCCCAAGTACCAACATCCAGCGTTACTACTTTAGAACAGTTTTGAAACATACTCCCCAGTGAAGTTACTTGGGAAGTGATCCATCCAGAAACGTCTAGTTGGATGACATTTTCACAATAAAAAAACATTCGAGACATGCTAGTTACCTTCGCTGTATCCCAACCACTAACATTAAGTTCAGTTGCCAAAGTACAGTTCATAAAAGTAGCAGTCATATCGGTTACTCGTGCCGTATCCCAACCACTTGCGTTTATTATCTTTACTGAAGAACAACTATAAAATGTAGACGCTAGTGTTGTCACATTAGCAGTATTCCAGCGACTGACATCTAACTCAGGCAGTGAAGAACAGCCAGAAAATGTACTGTCTAAATTAGTTACTTGTGTTACATCCCAGTTACTCACATCAAGCATAGTGAGTTTTCCACACATGTAAAATGTTCTCTTAAAACTCTTTACATGACTGACATTCCAGTTCGTAGTATTTACTTTAGTTAACACGCTACACCCTTCAAACATTGATTCCATAGTAGTCACTGTTGAAAAATCGGTCTGTCCAAAATCGACTGAAGTTAACTTGCTATCACGATAAAAAAATAGACTGGGTACTAGTTACACCACTCATCGAAAGCTTATTTAAACCTGTGACTGTTGCTACGTTAGCGAGGCTAGCAAACAAGTATCCATAATTCGAAGCCGTTGTGACCGTAATTTCATCCGTAATCTTTATATTCGTAATCGATGAAGCATAATCATACCAAGGCGAACGTTTACCAGTTAAATCAGCAAAGCTACCACCACTAAGCGTTAACACCCCTGCGTCGTCAATGGTCCATGCTACCGTCCCAACAGTTCCAGATTCCACTGCCGTGTCTGCCGTCTCAGTGGTATCATTACCCGTCGTGGTACTAGTCGCCGACGTACTGTCAGAGCTACTCGTATCAGACGTGTCTGTTGTACTCGTCACATCCGCACTCACGGCCATCACATTGGTATCAGTAACTTTGCTAATTGCGCTGCTACTCATCGTCGAAGAACTACTAGTGTCCGGCGCGGCCAGCGCCAATAACGGTGGTATTGCCATATTCAATGGCGCACCACTTCCTAAAATAATACTGATAATTACCATTAATACTTTACATATTCGCCGCACCCGACCATCTCCTTTTAATCAGCAATTCTATGTGACAGCGTAATCTTTTAACTTCAGTCATTGATAGCGCTCACATTTATAGTTACCCTAACTAGCAATCAATAACAGTCCCAGTAGTAGAACACCTAATGCAACTAGTAACCATTGGCACACTTGCTCACTAGTCGGTGGTAACCGGCCTTGCCAACGATTAGCCTGCACGGTAGTTACAATATAACGCAGGCTATTTTGGACTTCTGATCCGTACTGGCGTCTTTTTGCACCGTTTCTTAATCATTATCGCCCTTTATTAGAGACTAACGGCTCAGCCGTTAACCTTTCATCCACAGTTTGATTATAAAAATAAATTTAATATCGCGCTGATACCCTTATTATCAACAATAGATAACAGACAGTATTGTTTCCCCTGTTTACCGTATAATTATAACATTATTATTTTATAATGGTTAAAAATTTTAACGTATTTATTGCATTTATCCACCCCTGTTAATCCAGAAGGCTTACGTGACAGTTAGACCGAATAAACCGGATGGACACCATTAATATTCGGCCTGATTATCACTTTCCAAAATATTCGCAAACTACACATAGCGCTTTTAATCACCCAACCTGCCTAGTTATCTAATCATTGCCAGTTGTAATGATAAATCCCACTAAATAATGCAGCTCTGCTCTCCCTTTAACTCCGAACTTATTCCAATAGAAACTATAATTAATACCATATATTTAATAATTAAATATTAAAAGGAACGACCTTTTGTTAGTTTACGACCAAAGAAGACTCGTTCATGACGCTCTTATTGGAAGACTATCAGCGGTACTTTACACAACTCAAGACCGACTTAGCCCAGCACTCACCACTTCAATCTTGACCCGTGGTTATTTTTGGCGTATTCTGGTTCAAAGATAACCATCGGTCATTTTTAAATTAGGAGGATCCGACATGGCTAATATCTATACGCCCAGTCAAAAAGCAGCCAAGCGTCAAGCCATCATGACGGCTGCCATTAATTTATTTGCCCATAGGAGCTATCCCGAAATCACCATGCAGCAAATTGCGGAAGCCGTCGGTAGCTCTAAGGGGGCGACTTTTCGCTATTTCACGACCAAAGAAGACTTGTTCATGACGATTTTATTGGAAGACTATCAACAATACTTTACCCAACTCACGACCGACTTAGCCCAGCAACCACCACTATCAGCTGACGACTTTATCGCGTGGCTGACCACCCAAACTCGCCAATTAATTGAAGAACATAGCGTTCTGATTCGATTGAATGCCATTCGTGGACCAATCCTAGAAGGCAAAGCTAACATGCAGGAAACCATCACACAACGTGAGGCCCTGTATCGCGCCAGTCAACGCTTAGGACAACAACTCGTTATCCAAACAGACCACTTATTAGACCAGTCCCAATTTAGCCACCTGTTCATTATTCAAAGTGGCATTATCAGTGGGCTCATAAATATGGCGGCTTTGACCAGCTTTAATCATCATAAATTATCCGTTGATTATCCCGACTTCGAAATTCGACTCATACCGGAGGCCCAACAACAAATTCGTTACTACTTGACCCAATATTTGAAGGAGTTTTCGCACAAATGAAACAATCCCATATCCGTAACTTCGCCATCATCGCCCACATTGATCACGGTAAATCAACGTTGGCGGATCAAATCATGTCGCTGACCCAGACCGTCAGTGCGCGTGAACAGCACGCCCAATTATTAGACGATATGACCGTTGAACAGGCTCATGGCGTGACTGTCAAAGCACGTACAGTTCGGAATTACTATCAGGCCGATGATGGTCAAGAATATGAATATAACTTAATTGACACCCCTGGTCACGTTGATTTCAATTACGAAGTGGCTAAAAGCTTGGCTGCTACCGAGGGTGCCATCCTATTAGTAGACGCCACTCAGGGCGTTCAAGCGCAGACCATTGCCAATTACCGAATTGCCAAACAACGTCAATTAACCTTGATACCAGTTCTCAATAAAGTTGATCTGCCCTCTGCGGATATTGACGCTGCGTTGGCCCAATTGAACGACCTCGACTCAGCTTTCACACCCGAGCAAGTCTTGCAAATCTCCGCTAAAACCGGGCAAGGCGTGCCGGCCGTCTTGGAAGCCATCAAGCAGCGGTTGCCAGCTCCCCAAGGCGACTTACACCAGCCGCTGAAAGCTTTAGTCTTTGATTCGTTGTATGACCCATATCAAGGTGTCATTGCCTATGTCCGACTGATTGATGGTCAGCTCAAATCACAACAAGCACTGTGCTTAATGCAAGGACAACAGGATTTTAACGGCAAGGCCATTGGTGTCTTCGCGCCTCAAATGCACCCCCAAGAATCGCTAAGCGCTGGTGACGTCGGTTACGTGGTCACTGGTATTAAAGATCCACGAAAAGTCCGTGTTGGTGATACGCTGACGTCCGTCGCCACCCCCACGCAGCGGCCGCTAGCCGGCTACCAACCAGCCAAATCAATGGTCTTCGCGGGCTTATATCCTAAGAATAATGACTATCCGGCACTTAAGGAAGCCGTTCAAAAATTGAACTTGAACGACCCGTCATTTACCTATGTTGAAGAACGATCCGAGGCGCTTGGCGTTGGCTTCCGTTGCGGATTTCTAGGAACCTTTCACCTCCAAATCATTCGTGAACGACTCCACGATGAGTACGGGGTCGACGTGCTAACAACGGCTCCCAATGTGACTTACCACGTTACACTCACCAATGGTCAGCAAGTGATCGTCAATAATCCCGTTCAGTTTCCGGCATTCAGTCTCATTAAAGAAGTGACTGAACCCTTTATGAAAGCCGAGATCACGATGCCTGCTGACAATCTAAATGCCGTATTAAAGCTTGCGGAACAGCATAAAGGGACCTTGATCGACTTGGCAAACAGCGGGGACTTGATTGTTGCAAGTCTCAAGATACCCTTGTCAGAAATCGCCTACCACTTTTTCTCAGAACTAAAATCAGTCTCACATGGCTTTGCGAGTTTAAGCACCGCCTTTATGGCTAATGAAGTCAGTGATCTAGTCAAAGTTGAAGTTGATATCAACTATGCGCCCGTAGATGCGTTGACCTTCATCGTCCATCGTGAAGACGCCCCCAACATGACGCAGCAATTGGTCGCCAATCTGAAGACGACGGTTCCACGGCAACTATATCCCACACCCGTCCAAGCACGTGTTGAAGGTAAGGTTATCGCCCGCGTCGATGTCCCACCATTGCGTAAAAATGCAGCGGTGAACGGCGAACAACACAGTACTTCCAAAAAAGCGGCCCTACTACGACGGCAAAGCGCTAATAAACGCCGCGCGTCCAAAAATACGATTAAGCTGCCACAAAGTGTTTTTAATGCAATTTTAAGCCTTTAATCAAGTTAGACCATCCGTTGATTTCTGGGTTTCAATCAATCGGGTGAAACTAGCCCTTGCAATGCAGCCAATCAGACGTTGGTTTTCACGTTTAAACAACCCAGCATTAATTTTTATTATGACACTCGCCGGCGAGTCATTGTTTTGACTGACATCCTAATGACCATATTTGACATCATGCACAATATCAGTCCCCGGATGAATCAAGTGGTGGCATTGCCGAACTTTCCAAACAACTAATCACACTCGCTTGCAATATCCCCATCAAGTTCTGGCAATCAACAAAAATTCCCCCTTATTGATTTAAACACTGACAGCCAACTTAATATTTATTACCAACTATTTAATTGCAGGTTTCTAGTCTTAAAAAGGCACCCCAATACTTATTCACAGTGAATAAGTATTGGGGTGCCTTTACATTTGAGACGATCACCAATCAATATTTCGACTTGCCACACCAATCTTGGATTATCCCGCTTACTTCACACCATATTCCAGAACAACCATCTCAGCCATCGTAATTTCATGATACAAGCGGTTAAACAAGTCTTCGCTAATGGCATGTGTCGCATCGTATTGTCGCTGCAAATAATCGCGTTCCGTTTGAAATACTTGTCGATAAATAACCATTAGTTCACGCATTTCATCAGCAGTATATTCAGGATGTTGGACCATCCGACGCCATTCCGAAATAAACTGTCGAACTGTCGTGTGTCCATTCTGTGAACGTAGGTCAAACGTCACCGCAGCTTTAAATTCTTGTGAAATCGGCATTTGCCACAAATCATGAACTCCAGCTTCAATCATCTGTTCTCTAATCACCGCCATTTTGGCCGCACCATCCGTATCAGTCTTAATTTTCGGCAATAGCCAGCGAAAAACAATCGTTGGTACTAATAAGCTCAAAATAATCAATAAGCTTTCAGACATCAAGACTAAATTGAAATCAGTCGTTTTAACTTGAGTTTCCGCAACGGTAAAGGCCAACGCAAACGTCACAGCACCATGAATGCCCCCCAAAGCAAATACCCACGCTTCTCGATTAGGGACATGATGAATAAGTCGAACGTAACCATAACGTGCTAATAGATTGGCCACGTATAAAATAACACCAATTACAATCCAGATCAGTGATCCATTATAAGAGACGGAATGATCCAACGCGGTCCGCAATAACATAATTCCCAATACAATAAAGACCACACTATTTAAAATATCGCTCAATAGGCCAATTAATTGATAAATATCACTGGCGAGCTGAGGATTGGCTAATGCACTCCGCTCCCCTTCAGCATTATGAACTAATCCCGCAAATACAACAGCAATGATACCGGAAACACCAAGTGCTTCAGCACCAAAGTACAACACAAATGGTGTCATTAAATAAATCACTTTTAACGGAGTACCATTATTATACGTGTTATTAATAAAATTAAGTTTAGAGCGCAACATTAATTGTCGAATATAAACAATTAAGCCGCTTACAAGGCCACCAAAAGCAATCCCTCCACCAGCTGCATAGACGAAATCCCATAAGGTCTGCGAATAATTAATATAACCGTTAATATACCACAGAATAGCCATGTTTAGCAGAATGATTCCCGAAGCATCATTAAACAATGATTCTAATTTCAAACTAGTCTGTTCACGCTGCGGTAGCACCCGGCCCATCGTCACCGACTCAGTAGCCGTTGCGTCAGTTGGTGTACTGATAGCAGCCAAGATAAAGGCTAATGGTAGTCCAACACCCGCTAGCAGGCTAGTGCCGAGTCCAGCCATGACTGCACATAAAATCACCATGCCAACTGTAAGACTCACAATTTCTCGTACGTGACGACCAACTAAATTCAGCCGCGTATTCTGGCCTTCAAAATATAATAATGGTGCTACAATCAGTCCAATAAAAATATCTGAATTGAACTTTTCGATAAGGCCATTTAAGAACGGGATAACCGCAATCCCCGCTCCAATAAACATGCTCACATAGTTGACCGATAGTCGTGGGAGCCAACGACGGTTAATTACAATACTAACCATTGCCGCAACCACTAACACACCAGTCGAAATAAGTAGTGCCATTCTGCTTCACCCTTTTTTAATTAATATAACTAATATTGATTATTATCAGTTTAGCCCATCTTGTAAAGTAACCACACTTTATGACACTAGCATTAATTGACTTCAAGCTATGATCTCATAGCCCACTAAATAACTGCTTATATCGTCACTACCATCGTTTTAAATAATGGTTGTTTGTAGGAAAGTCGCCTTAGACTCGACCATCACATCAAAATAGCGTACCAAGAATTTAGCTTTCAATTCTCAGTACGCTATCTTATTAAAAAACTTCCGTTTAATTTTCGGTATAATGTAGCATAATTCTACTCCTCCTGATGATGCCGAAATGCTTCAATCATCGTCCATGTCAGGCTCGTGTTCGTATCATTATGAGGAATTTGGTCACGCTGGAACCATTGGGCTTTCGATAGTTCGTCCGTCTCTAGCTCAATTGCCACGTTCTCATTAAGGTCCGCAAAATAGCCGGCCAGTAAGGAGTGTGATGGCGCCCACGGTTGGCTACCGAAGTACCGAATATTATGAACTTCAAGGCCGACTTCTTCAAAGACTTCCCGGCGAACGGTATCTTCAAAGGTCTCACCAATTTCGGTATAACCTGAAATCAGTGAAAAATGATTGTAGCCGGATAAAAACTTGGTCATCAAAATTTTATCACCATTCGTCACGCCAACAATAATCGCAGGCATAATCGTCGGATAAATCGTCTGACCACACGCTGCACACACCAGTGACCGTTCCGTAGCGCCTGGATGTAATGGTTGGCCGCAATGCCCGCAGAACCGCTTCGTATCATACCACCAAGCCAAATGGGCAGCCGTCGCACTACTGAAAGCCAACCAGGCCGGTGTTAGGTCTCGGAACCCTCGAGTGGTGCCAACGGTATAGTTATCATTCGCAACCGCATCAACATCGACCCAGAAAAAGGCCGCCTGATCGACAGCCAGCAAATACTGATACTGGTCAGGGCTAAACGCGTAATCCGCATCGATATCTTCGTACTTGGGCAAGGTTCCATTCATTAAAAGCACCTGTTGTTGACGACCAATTAAGATATAATCGCCCGACCGAGGTGCCCGCTGCTGATCATTCTGATTTTTTAAAACGTGTGGTTGAATATCTTGAAACATGTTGGGCCCACTTTCCTGTATAAATTCATTAGTTTGAGAACAATGGTTTTATTATAACGGAGTCACTGAATTTTTACAGGCCTGCAATCTCAGCCGGTCCTTTTACTTAAGCAAGCTCACCGTATCAGTACCTTCTCACCGTGAGGTTAATCTTCTACTCGTCAGATTTCGCGTTCGCCTTTAACCGCTGTACCAATTTGGCTATCAACGGCCGGGACCGGTTTGATTTTAATAACGCCACGATGTCATAGCCTTGTTGCGCAGCATCCGTAATCGGCAAATACGCGACTTGTTCATCATGCTTAGTTGGCACTAACCCCGCAGGATAGAATGCCAAAGCTTGGTTCAACGCAACTAACAAGTGCATCTGTTCTGCACTAGATACTCGCCGAATCTGCTCATAGTCTTGAATAAACGGGGCACTAGCCAAAAAACTTTCTAATAAAAATGTTGAGCTTTCTGGACTGTAATATAAAATGGGCAAAGTCGCCAACGCACTCGGTGGCAATTGTGACAATCGACTCAGTGGATTTAGCCGGCTCACCCCAATCACCATTTGATTATGATAAATTGGGACAGCGGTTAACTGTGATTCTGGAGTAACGGCGGGACGGCCATAATTAATCGATAGTGCTAAATCAAGTGAACCATCAGCTACTTGCTGCGCCAGATGCTCGTTACTACCTTGGCGAACAACGAGTTGCAGCTCCGAATGCTGTTGCTTTAAATCGTATAAGGCCGGTAATAGGAGCCGCTGCTCAAAGGCTGAGAAATAACCGACTCGTAAGATTTGATCAGTAGGAACATTAAATTGACGTAACTCCGTCAAGGCCGTCGTATAGTTGTTCACAATATCCTGAGCAGATGCCCAAAATAACCGCCCCTGAGGAGTCAATTGAATTCTGTTCTGTCCACGGTCAAATAACGTCACTTTCAATTCATTTTCTAACTGGGTCATTTGCTTTGATACTGTCCGCTGTGAACGATATTCACGGGCAGCCACTTGCTGAAAACTACCATACTGAACAACTTTTAAGAACGTCTGTAGCCGGTCAAGATCCATTTTTTCAACTCCATCCGCACGATTGATTCGCCTGCCGAACCAAATTGTCTGTTTGCTAACCACCATACCCCCGTTATGATGAGGGTGTGATAGCGGTTACTTCATTATAGTAATGGTGAATTTAGCCGTCAAATGCTCATTAGATAACAAATCAGTTTGGAGGAATTGACATGACGTTAGCAAAACATGATTCATACGATATTGTCGTCGTTGGTACCGGAGCAGCAGGAACAGCGGCAGCCCTAGAAGCCGCACAACACGGCGCGTCCGTGTTATTACTCGAAAAAGGACGCCATACTGGCGGTAGCAGCAATTACACTGAGGGTCTCTTTGCCGTCGACTCATACTTACAAAAGGCCCAAAACATCAACGTTTCCGCCACTGACGTTTTAAAAGAAGAAGTCGACTATTCTAAATATCGCGCTGATTCTCGAATCTGGCGTCGTTACTTGGACGATAGCGCCAACACGGTGCAATGGCTTAAAGATCAAGGTGTCGAATACGAAGGCGTACAAGCAATGGGTGCCGGCGAAGCCACGTGGCATATTTATAAAGGAATGGGCCAAGCTGTCTTACATGACGCTTTACAACCACAAGCACAAAAGCTGGGGGGTCGAACTACTGACTTCCACGACCGCCATCACGCTACATCAAGCCACTGACGGTGCAATTACCGGTGTAATGATTCAAAGTGCCGCCACTAATGAGACCCAAGTCATCAATACGGCCGCAGTCATTCTTGCTACCGGTGGTTACCTCAATAATCCCGACATGATGCAGAAACTGACCCACTATGACACGCGCCGCTTAATTCCAGTTAGTTCAGGTAAAGGAACTGGTGACGGTCTTCGGCTAGCGTGGCAAGCCGGTGCACAACAATATGGCACGGGGATGGCGATGCTCTTTGGCGGTTACCTCAAAGATCCGAGCGAACCTTCCTTTAAGTACATGGCCTCCCAGATGGAAACAGCGGCCGGCCAGCAACCGTTGCTCTGGCTAAACGAACATGGGGAACGATTTGTCGATGAAGCTGTCGTTTATAACTTCTCATACGCCGGCAACGCGCTCTACACCCAAAACCAAGTATTCAGCATTCTCGACCAAGGTGTGATCAACAAAATGGCTCAGGACGGGAACTTCATGGGCTTAGGTGTTTACGTTCGGCGGGGCGAAAAAATGACGAAACTCCAGGCTGAAATCGATGCAGCCGTGGCCGCCAATAAACCATTTATTTTTAAAGCCAATACGATTGAAGCACTGGCGACCAAAATGCACCTACCTGTTGATCAAGTCACCCATTCCATTCAAACTTACAACCAATATTGTGATAATGGTCAAGACGATGATTTCGGCAAGAATCCTGAATATCTCGTTAAAGTTTCGCAAGGTCCATTTTACGGCTTTGAACTCAATGTTGGTGCCTTTTGTACCATGGGCGGTCTCAAAGTAACCACTAATAATGAAGTTTTAGACACTACTGGTCAGCCGATCACCGGTCTATACGCTGCTGGCAACGACGCCGCTGGACTAACTGGTGATACGTATGGTCCTAACATGCCTGGAACCTGTGTTGGCTACGCCTTCTACTCTGGACGCAATTCCGGTCGGCACGCGGCGCAATACACGCACCAGCAGTCAATCGTTAGTCATTAATTCCTTATTTATAAACCTATAACGACCTTCCCAGAATTTATCCGGAAAGGTCGTTTTACGCTGTCTTCACATTGATACGCTGATGGGCAGTTTAGTGACTACCAATTTCACCGCAACCTCGCAAGTTAATCGGTAGCTCTGGCTTGAGCGCCATTCTTAGGCAAGTTTACCAACTTGCCTTTGCGAACCACCAAACTTTAAAAAAAACAAGCATTTCAGCGCTAAAAGCGTGCACTTCTTAATGTCCATCCGTTCTAACTCAGCTCAACATCGGCGTTAAGTACCGTCAAATAACGGTTTGTTTCATGATTTTGAAAAGCACCGGCATCCAGCCATTCACAACTAAGTGACAAGACGTCCACCAAACTGGCTAGACCCGCCAAAATAATGGTGCTACACTTTAACTAATTTAGTGTGCTTATGACTAAATCAATCATCAAAAGGAGTATGATTATTTTGAACAAGCGAAAAATTATCACTAATAACCCACCAAAGTGGCACTTAATTACTGGGATTGCGGCCACGATTTTGGCCAGCATTATTTTGACCAATCAAGACGCCTTTGCGGCCACTGATTCGACAACAGCACCCACCACCACTGCGCCTACTGTCCAGCAAACAGCGCCGACTAACCCGCTATCCGGCAGTCAAGTTACCTTAACATCGACAACTGGTAGTAGCGCAACTGGCAGTACTACAACCAGTAGTCCTGTAGCAACTAGTACCGCAGCAATGCCCGTGAAATCAACGGCTACTAGTGGCTCATTGATGTCAGCAATGGCTAGCACTTCAGCGACAAGTGGTCACGCCGCCGAACCTAGTTCAAGTGTGACCGAGGCAGCAAGCACCAATAACCTGATCCCAACTTCGGCGGCCATGGCCAGCTCTGCGACCACTAAGTATCCAACAGACACAACAGCAACGCCTAATGCTAGTTCCAGTCTAACTAGTGCTGAAAGTAGTACACCCAACAAGGCTATGAGTACAAGCCAGCAAACTGTCAGTTCTGGTGTAATTCATTCAACGACCCCTGCTAGCTCTGCAAGTATGCCCGTACCAACTTCAGTCGCCGAGACGGCTAGTGCCGCTGCACCAAGCGTCACTAATAGTACGGCAGCCAACAGCACGGCTCCTACTAGTGTGATGACAACTGATAGTGCTGCCGAGTCAGTGCCGCTTTCGACTTCCAGTGAGACTAGCTCAGAAAAATTAGCCGCAGCAAGCACTACAAGTACAAGCCAGATATCTGACGGTTCAGAGGTTATTCATCCAATGACGAGTGCTATTTCGAGCAGCTCGTCTGCACCCACTAGTGGTGCTAAGATGGCAGCTAGTGCGGCAAGCGCCGCCTCGGCTAGCGTGATAACCAGCGCCGTCAATAGTATCGCTGCCAGCACGTATTCCGCCGACGCTAGTGCTGCTAGTGTCGAAAGCGCCGCAACACCTGACACTTCGCATGCGACTGTTCCCGCTAGCACCGCGACTTCGGCAGCGACTACTTTTCAAATTACCAGTGTTATTAATAGCTTAGCTTCCAGTACCTATTCCGAATATGCCGAACAAGCTAACGCAGAAGCTGCTTCAGCGGCAACGACAGCTGAAAAGCCCGCGACTAGTGTTGGTACAGTCGTGCCGACCGCAGCGACGACGCCAACTGAATCTATTGATACTTGGATGCCGAACAAGCACCTTCAAGAAGCCGTTTTACGCGAGTTACAAGCGTTGAAGCTCCCCGACCATCAGTTTAAATCTGTTAACGATATTACTAAAGATGATATGCAATTATTAACCCAATTCTATGGGGAAAACACTTATATTGATGGTCACACACCATACTCCTTGGAAGGGCTGCAATACGCGACGAACCTGAAAACCATTTGGCTCAATAACGGTCTCAACGCACTTGGCGGTTATTATAACGGCGACGTGACTGACATTTCACCATTGGCCGGTCTGACCAAATTAACTGTGCTGAATATTCAGCATAACCGTGTCAGTGATTTATCGCCGATTGCGCATTTGACAAACCTACAAGAACTGGACGTCGCTTACAACCATATTGCTGATTTGTCAGTCTTTAAAGACTTACCGAACCTCAAGACAACTACTTATCTTGGGCAGACAATTCTAGAACCGCTCGTTTATGTCGATCAAGACACGACCAGTGCAACCTTAAAGAACCGCTTTTATTTACCAAACGGGCAGCAAGCTGTCCTTAAATCGCAAGCCGCCATTTTGAAACCAGTTCAACTAACTCCTAACGGCCAATTCTACTACCGGTTCTACTTCAACGGCGCGGGAAAAGCCGTGAATGGTGACCTGAGTAACGTGGTACCCGACGGTCAAGGTGGGTTGACATTCAATCAGTTAGTACCACAGATTCCAGGCTTCACTGGTGATGCCAACGGTCAGTTCGTCACTAATGGCGTCAGCATCAACGTTGTCCCAAATGATAAAAACTTTTATTTGGTTGCTCAAGGCTCAGATGGCAGTTCACCGGTGTTCCATGTCTTTCAGCCCTATGTATTAGCAGCCAAAGCGGCCCCAGTAACCATTCACCATATCGATCGTAACGGTGCCGCTCTGCGCGATTCGGAAGAATTGACCGGCCTCGTTGGTGAAGATTATCAAAGCACCCCGGCTGATATTACGAACTACACCCACGTCGAGACCCAAGGCGCCCCACAAGGTACTTTCAGTGCGGAACCGCAAGCGGTCACTTACGTTTATGATAAAACAGCTGGAGCCCCTGTGACGGTCAGCTATCAGGATGAACAAGGAAAGACCCTGCAGCCAGACACGACTTGCAACGGTTTGGCTGGTGATCCATACACGACCAAGCCGCTCGAAATCGCGGGCTACGATCTCACAAAAACACCTGACAACGCGGCCGGCACGTTTACAGCTGAACCGCAGCACGTTATCTACATTTATACAAAACAAGTCCCACAGCCGGTGACTGCCAGCTATCAAGACGAAGATGGCAAAGCCTTACAACCTGATATCACCCACACTGGTGAAATTGGCGCAGCGTATGAGACTAAGGCGCTAGAGATTCCAGACTACGACTTAGTTAAGACTATCGGCAACGCAACTGGTACCTTTACCAAGGAACCGCAACAAGTCACCTACATCTATACCAAGCAGATTCCACAGCCGGTGACTGCCAGTTATCAAGACGAAGATGGTAAAACCTTACAACCTGATATCACCCACACTGGTGAAATCGGCGCAGCGTATGAGACTAAAGCGCTAGAGATTCCAGGCTATCAACTCATCAAGACACCAACTAACGCGACCGGTAGCTTTACCAAGGAACCGCAGCATGTCCTTTACGTCTATGAAAAACAAGCAGTACTGCCCGTCACCGTTAGTTATCAAGATGCGGATGGAAAGCCACTTCACGCGGATATTGTTTTAAGTGGTGACTTTGGTCAAAATTATCAAACTGAACAGTTGTCAATTCCAGGCTACGTCTTCAACAAAGTTGTCGGTCCAACGATCGGGACCTTTGGCACCACCGCCCAGCACGTCGTTTACACTTACACGCCGGAGCCGAGTGGGCCTGAACAACCGACGCCGGGTCCGGAACCAGAACCTGTGCCCGAACCACAGCCGACACCAGCACCTCAGCCTGAACCAACGCCGCAACCGAGCCCTACACCTCAACCGAGCCCGGCACCACAACCAAACCCGGCACCACAACCGAGCCCGGTGCCGCAGCCAAACCCGGCACCACAGCCAGGGAGTTCATTGCTGGCAAAAGCGCCCGTGTCACAAGGCACTACGACTTCACAATCGTCGCCAACGACTAGTCCACAGCCAACACCGATTGCACCAGTCAGTGCCCTGGCTCAACCAGGAAAACAGCAAGCACCAGCAACAGTTGCTACGCACAATTCGGGCCAATTACCGCAAACCAGTGAGCAATCTGAACACGGCGCAACACTGGGTGGTATCTTGGCCGCTTTATTTACTGGATTAGGTTGGCTAGGACTGGCAGCTAAGTTCAAGAAACGGGAATAAGTCTAATTCGACACTGATTAAGATACCCAAACGGCCACCCATACGGTGGTCGTTTTTGTTAGCACTAATTACCACCATATAACGCCCCCATCTTTTCAAAACGACTTAATTCTACGGGCGATAAATAACTTAATTTGCCAGTGTATAACGTTTCAGATTAAGCTACCACTAAGTTATAATAACCATATCGAAAGGAGATCAATCTAATGAAATACACGAAAACCAAAGCAGTATTAAATCAACTCGTTGCCGATTTGAGCCAGATGTCAATGATTATCCATCAGACGCATTGGTACATGCGTGGACCCAACTTTTTAAAGTTGCACCCCTTGATGGATGAGTTCATGGAAGAAATTGACAGCCAACTCGATGTCATTTCTGAACGGCTGATTGCGCTTGATGGCAGTCCTTACTCGACCTTAAAAGAAATGGCCGAAAACACTAAGATTCAAGACTGGCCTGGTGAATGGGACAAAACAACCCCAGAACGCCTCGCACACTTAGTTGATGGCTATCGTTACTTGGAAGACCTTTACCAACACGGCATTGAAGTATCCGATGTTGAAAAAGACTTCAGTACCCAAGATATTTTCATTGGTCTCAAAACCGCAATTGAAAAGAAAATCTGGATGATTCAGGCAGAGCTTGGGTCGGCGCCGGAAATTGATGAATAAAATCATATTATCGTAACCATCAAATCATATTTTTAATTCAAAACACCATAAACAAAGTGCACTACGATTATCCGCAGTGCACTTTGTTTATGGTGTTTTTAGTAATCCCAACAAATATTAGTTAAATCAACCCAAAGCCCGCAGCTATGCCAACGAAAATAAAAATCAAGCCAATTACAAAGGCGCTCCACAAAGCCAGCGGTGCAAAAGCGGACGTTTCAGCGTTTCCGTGCAGTTTTAACTGGCGAAAATACCGTCTCACAGCAAAAATTTGAAAACAGCCTAAGCAAGTAAACAGCAAGCCAAGCACAACCCGTAAAATGATATCTGTCTTCATCATTATTCCCCCTTGCATTACCATAATGATTTTTCCTATATCGATTTAGCATAAACTGCCCTATTCAGATTGAAGTACAAATATTAAATAACCGTTAAATAATATCTACTAGCGTATTATACTGGAAACCAATTTAGTTCTGGAACTAACGGCACTTTAAAACAAGCTAACTTAGCTTAAATACTTAGTTTGAAACATTGAAAGTATTACTAACTAACTACAACTGCTACTTCACATGAAATTAATCCATATTGAGATGTATTGAAGATAATTACGATAGTTATATTAAGTCTAAAATAGCTCTTCTCAATTAGCTTCGGAATAAATTACTGCTAATGTATCACCTTTAGTTTGATTAGTCTCAAATGCTGTATACGCTGGTGACATTTGAAACACTTTACCGCCATCATTTGACAACGCAATCGAGAATCGATTGACAGCCGTATTAGTACCATCCTCAAGTGACTTTCCAGTCTGCCAATTTTGTGTAATTTTCTGATCACGGGGTGCAAATAAGACACTCAGGTGAACCAATCTATACCGTTCACCCTTACCATCATAAGCATTATAATGATAATTGCCATGCATGTTGATGACTAGACTTTTATCAGGATGCAACATGACTTTATCAAAATAAAAAACTTGTTGTTTTTGTGGTCCAGTGGTCATTAGCTCACCCGTTGCAAAATCAAGTGAACAGGTTTGTGTTTCACTTCCATATTCGCCAGAATAAGCTGAATATCTTTGATAATCACTAATCGTTACTGTTTTTTGCACATTATCTATTGTTTTAGTTTGCTCGTTAGAAACCGATTGTTTGGTAAAATCTTTAATTGAGTCTTCCCCACTAGCATTTTTCACTGTAGTTACTTGAGATGTTGTTTCTGACCCATTCAACAATGTCACTACTCGATTTCTATATCCAATAACCCCAATTAATATTAAGACTAAGATAATAATAAGACTGATCAAAATATGACGTTGTCGGCATACCCGAGCCGCCAGGTAATCAGCCCGCCAATTAGGATCATTCCGACGCTGACGATAAAAAGAATAGGTATGAGTTGCACGTGTACGCTGACTAATATATTTTTTTCTTTCTCATTATTTAGATTCCCCGTTCAATACACATTTACTTCTATACTAACAATCTAGGTTACAAATCTCCATAGAGTGTCCATGCAAACTAGTTACACCGTTAATAAATATTTTTATAATTAAAATTCTTCTAACAAAAAACAAGTTATAAATTGTCAATCACGAATCATTTATAACTTGTTATATAGCCAGACTTATTCACAAAAATACATACCACCTCACCCCTCATTCGAAATGGTATGTATTCTAATATAATAATTTAGTTAGTATGCCAGACTAACCTATGGCAATAATCTTTGAATCTGCATAGCCATTAGCATCACTTCTTCATCTGGCAGTGGCATCTTAAACTTCATACTCATGTATGCAGCTACCTTTCCAGCAATTGCAAAAGCACGTGAATTTTGACTTTTGACTATAGCTACCATTGCCGGATCTGCATCATCCAACAGTTCTCCCGCAATAGCCCGTTCAACTAAAAATTTTACATGTACCACACACCGCTGATAATTTAAATCATGTTCATTGACTATTCCACCAGTCTGATACTTGACGATGTTAATGATCCGTCCAATCAATTGGCCAGCCTTTAATGCATCCTTACGCTCATCAGTTCCGTTTTCGGCATTAATAATGTGTGCAGCGATATTTGCAGCCTCTTGCTCCGAAAAGTCAGTTTTAAACGCCCGATTAACTAATCTAACTGCTAACTGGCCAATCTCAAATTCATGGCTATAGTATGTCTTAATTTCCCAATAAACTCGATTGGTTATAACAATCCCTTTAGCAGCACGTTCAAGAGTAAATTTCAAATGATCAAGCAAAGCAACATACAACGTATCACTCAACTTACTCTGAAGCTGCTCAGTCGCCTCACTAACAATTGTCTGAGTAATCTCAATCAATTGCGGTGACGATGACGCGATTGTTGCCAGTAATTGTTCTACGTTTGGATCTGGTGATGCCACGAAAACCTGATTAAAATCGCCATCCATAATCACAGCACCTGTTTTTTTCCCATAACCAATCCCCTTACCTAACAAGATAAACTCCTGGTCATGTTCATCGGTAACCAAAACGACGCTGGAGTTTAGCACCTTTTTAATCCGTAGCATTTGATCACCACACCTTCACTAATCTAGACTAGTTCCATTTGTCTGAATTACCTTTTGATACCATGTAAAAGAATCTTTGCGATAACGCTTAAGCGAACCATTACCTAAGTCATCTTCGTCTACATAAATAAAACCATACCGCTTAGACATTTGCGAAGTTGAAGCACTTACTAAATCAATCGGGGCCCAGCTAGTGTAACCTAATAAATCAACACCGGCGTCCACTGCCTTAATCATTTCATTGAAATGCGCACGGAAATATTTGATGCGATAGTCATCATGAATTTTCTGATCCGCTGTTAATTCGTCTTTAGCACCCATTCCGTTTTCAACAATCATTAACGGCTTGTGATAGCGATCATATAACTGTAACAACGAAATTCTTAAGCCAACCGGATCAACTGTCCATCCCCATTCCGTAACCGGCAAATGTGGATTCTTACCACCAACAATCGTATTACCAGTCGTCAACGTCAAATTATTTTCATCATATGATGATACTAGTGACATATAGTAACTAAACGTTACAAAGTCTACAGTATTTTCCTTCAAAATTTCCAGGTCTGATGCAGTCATATCAATGTGAATTTTCTGTTTTTTGAAGTAGTTCAATACTAGGGGTGGATATTCACCAAATACTTGAACATCTGCTGGAAAATAATTCATTGTATTTTTATTGAATGATGCTAACACATCACGCGGATCAGATGAATTCGGGTAATCTGTCAATTTTGTTAGCATACATCCCACCTGACTACCAGGGATAACTTCGTGACAAGATTTTGTTACCAGCGCAGACGCCACGAATTGATGATGGAATGCCTGATACTCTGCTTGTAACAAATTATCAGTCTGATCAGGAATAATACCGGCTGAAGTAAATGGATGACGCGTAACGCTATCAATTTCATTGAATGTCAGCCAATATTTAACATCATTCTTGTAAGTTTCAAAACAAACTTTACAAAAACGAACAAATAAATCAATGACTTTGCGATTTTCCCAACCATTATATTTAGACGCTAATGCAAGTGGCATTTCATAATGTGATAATGTCACAATTGGTTCAATTCCTAACTCATGCATCTTATTAAACATTGCTTTATAGTAGTCTAAACCAGCTTGGTTGGGCTCAAATTCCTCACCTGTTGGAAATATCCGTGTCCAGGCAATGGATAAACGCAATGCTTTAAATCCCATTTCATGAAATAATTCCAAGTCTTCGGGGTAACGGTGATAAAAATCAATACCACGTCGTTTAGGATAGTACTTAGTATCTGTATCTTGGATTGCTTTCTCAATATCAGACTTTGTAACACCAACCTGTTTGCGATAATCTTTAACATCCACATTGGGCTTATACGTCGCAACATCCGCAACTGATAACCCTTTTCCATCGATATTCCATGCACCTTCTACTTGATTGGCAGCTATCGCGCCACCCCATAAGAAATCTTTTCGTAATCCCATTAGCTAAACTCCTAACTTTGCAATATTCATAACAGATTGATTATCAAGTGTTTCATTACTCTCATCAACAGCAACGGTATAACTATCTTGGTTAGTCACAACCATCATAGTAATAGGGTTGTATCCGGCCGCTTTGATCTTAGCCACATCAAAAGTCTCAAGTAACTCACCCGCTTGGACATGTTGTCCAACTTGCACGTGAGATTCAAAATACTTTCCATTTAACTGGACAGTATCCAGGCCAATGTGAAACAGTAGCTCTGCCCCATTATCCGTACGCATGCCTAATGCGTGTTTGGTCTCATAAACCATCTCAATGGTACCATCTGTGGGTGCAATTAAGCTTCCTTCACTTGGTTCAACGGCGATCCCTTGACCGATTAGTCCTTGTGAAAAAACATCATCAGGAACATCAGCTAACGATAAAATCTTTCCGGCAACTGGTGCCATCAAATCTTCAGCAACTACAGTTGTCGTTGCTTCGCCAGTATCGCTTGCAGAACTAATCTCCTCATCATTCTTCCAGATAATTAGACCGATAACAAATGAAACAACGAATGAGATTCCAAATCCTATCAGAGCATGAATTAAATTAGCTGGATTACTTTTATCTACAAACATCGGTAGACTCGCTAATCCAGGTCCCACAATCGTAAAGCCAGATAAACCGGCAATTCCAACGTAGGCACCCCCAATCACGCCACCAGTAATAACACTGATGAGTGCTCGTTTGTGTTGTAAGGTAACCCCGTACAGTGCAGGTTCAGTGATACCAAACAGCGCCGAAATTCCAGCAGAAAGCGCAACCGCTCGTAGTTTGGTATCCTTGGTACGAAGTGTAATTGCAAAACATGTTCCGCTTTCTGAAATGTTGTGTGCCAATGATGCAGGTAAATACAATGATTCTTTGCCAACTGTACTAAACGTCGACACAACGTATGGAATCATCGGTTTGTGCATGCCAGTTGCGACCATGAATGGTAGAACACCGGCTAATAATGCTGTCGCTACCCAGCCTAGATGCGTATTTAGGAATAAAATAACACTGACAAAACCTTCCCCAACAACATAACCCAATGGTCCAAGGAATAGTAGCGTAATTGGTGCCGTAATCAGCATTGACATCATGGGCACAAAGAAAATTCGGATTGGTTTAGGTGAATACTTTGTAAAGAAACGTTCCATTAATGCATAAAACAAAACGCATAAAATTGCGGGAAATACTTGCGAACTATAAGTAACATTCGTAACGTGTAATCCAAACAAAGTAGTTCCTTTAGTCAGCATTGCTACTAAGTCTGGTAATATCAACACACCGACTGTTGACACTGCCACAAGCGGGTTTACTTTAAGTTTCTGAGCCGTTGTAATTGCTACTAGAATTGGCAGTAGATACAACGGCGCTCCACCAACTAGGTTCAGGATTTGATAAGTTTGGCTCTTATCACTGATCCAACCAAACATGGCCAACAGCATTAACACGGCCTTTAAAATCCCACCACCAGCAATTGCTGGTACTAACGGTTGAAAGACACCAATGATAAAATCAAGGACAACTTTTCCCCATGATTGCTTGGGTCCCCTGGCAGTATTTTGCTGTGTACTGTTGCCTAACAATGCCTGAACCGCATCAAACATCTCAACAACATCATTACCAATGATTACCTGACATTGACCACCGGCAATAACAGCGCCAAGAACGCCATCAACCGTTTTCAATTTTTCCAAATCTGCCTTAGCAAAATCATTCAATGTAAAACGCAACCTAGTCGAACAATGAATCAGCGAGTTAATATTCTTTTCTCCACCGACGTTTAAAATAATTGCCTGTGCACTATCATTAAAATCCATCTTAATCACTCCTAACGACAAAAAACAGGACCTAAAAAGTTATCCGGACTAAGCCCGTTACTTTTTTAGATCCTGCCTGCATTACCAGTTACATGTCTAATTTATTTATCTACAAATAACAATGTAAGCCTTTACATTAAAAATGTCAAATTTTTTTATTCCACTGTCTATCGAATAGTCTTAGCTTTCCAACAAGCTACCATCCGAATGATTGACTTATTTTTAATTTTTTATTTAATTACTTGTTTTTCGTTTAGCATTGCATAAACTGCTATCCACCGTTTCTTATATCTCTTATGATTAATATCAGATTTCAATTAATCATTTGGAGGGGATTATTAATGAAAAAAGCGGGGATTTTGGGACTAATCATCACTATTATCGTATTAGTACCAGTTGGTCTCGGTTTCAACTGGTACCACTCAAATTACGGAACAAAAACATACTATACTCAAATCACGACTAAAGGTGAACGTAAAACCGGGAAAGATGATTCCGGCAAGCCCTATGTCTACTATCATTACTCACAACCTGGATACAGCGACAATGGTGTTAAGAAAGAGCTCACTTTTGATAGCGTCCTACCACGCTCACTCAAGATGCACGCTTATCTCAAAGTCGGTTATAATGACAAACGCCAACAAGTGATTAACTGGGAAAAAGTTAATCAAAAAGACATTCCCCAAGCAGCCCTGAATAGAATCCAAAAGTAATGACATAGGTCAGATGATCACCTATTATTTCACACAAAAATTTAAAATGGCATAGTATCCTATACGGACTCCATGCCATTTTAAAAATTACATGCTTAATATTATATCATTCAACTTCGAATTGAATATAACTATCCACGAAAATGTTGTAAATAAGTTTGAGCAATATTCTCTGAGGAAAACCCAAATCTTTGAATAATTTCATCAACCGGCCCACTAGCCCCAAAGTGGTCCAAACCGATATTGACACCATCAAGACCAGTGAATCGATACCAAGATTGAGTAGAGCCCATCTCTACTGACATGCGATTTCTAACGGTCGGATCAAGCACCTTATCTCGATATGATTTAGGTTGTTGTAAAAACAGCTCAGTACTTGGCATGGAAACTACTTCTACATTGATATTTTGCCTTTTCAATTTGGTTTGAGCCTCTATTGAAATACTTACTTCTGAACCCGTTGCAATTATTATCCCATCTGAATTGCTTACACCAGACGGTGATACAATATAACCACCCCTTTTAACACACTCTTTTGCATACTTTAATGAACCTTCAAGTACTGGAAGTGCTTGGCGTGACATTGCAATCACCACTGGTCCATGATTTTTATTTAATGCATAGTCCCATACTGACTGTGTTTCAATCGCATCTGCTGGCCGAAATACAGTCAACCCTGGCATCGCACGTAATCCATCCAATTGTTCAACTGGTTGATGCGTAGGCCCATCTTGCCCTAGCGCAATTGAATCATGACTAAACGCGAAGATTGCAGGAATTCTTTGCAAAGCTGCCATACGAATCGCATTTTTCATATAATCACTAAAGACAAAGAATGTACTCCCAAACGTTCTACTTCCCCCAAATAACGTTATTCCGTTTACAGCTGCTGCTTGTGCAAATTCTCGTACACCATAAAACACATTTTTATTTTGATACTGACCTGGTTCAAAACCATCATCATTCTCAAAATAAGTTTTATTACTACTGGACAAATCTGCCGAGCCGCCCCAAAAATTCAATGGCGTATGAGCTGATTTCTGAATGAGTTTATGCACCGTCATTCGCACAGCCTCTGTATCACCAGCATTGTATTGTAAACTGATATCTCCCGTAGCGGCTTGATTAGAAAAATTAACTTCAAAATTTTGTGCCAGCTCTTCGTTTACCTTTTTAAGCTTATGCAATTCGTTTTGCCATGATACATATCGTTGTTGTCCTTCTTGCAAAATTTCGGCATAACGTTGATGAACTTCATCAGGAACTTCAAATGGTTCATAATCCCAGCCCAAATCATGCATTGTCTGTCGACATTCACCAGCTGTAAGTGGATTTCCATGAACAGTGTTTTCACCTGCATGTGGCGATCCATACCCCAAAACCGTTTTAACTTCAATAATCGTCGGTCGTTCCTGTTCAGCCTCAGCTAGTTTTAGAGCATTGTCAATCTCATCTAGATTATTGCCATCTTCAACCCGCAAATAATTCCAGCCATATGCCTTAAATCGTTCTCCTGCATCATCGCCCAACGTTTTACTTGCCTGTGCGTCTAACGTTACGTCATTTGAATCATACATAACAATCAAATTATTCAGTTTCAAATGGCCTGCCAAACTTGCCGATTCATGACTGATTCCTTCCATTAAGTCCCCATCACTGGCAATTACATAGACACGGCTATTTAAAATTTTGATGTCATCAACATTATACTTAGTTCCTAAATGTTTGCTGGCCATTGCCATCCCAACAGCCATACCAAGGCCTTGTCCAAGCGGTCCAGTGGCCGCATCAACACCAGGTGTAATCAATTCTGGATGTCCTGGTGTCAAACTATCAAGACGCCTGAAGTTTTTCAAATCATCTACGGTTATACCATAACCTGCCAAATATAGCATCGCGTACAACATCGACGAACTGTGCCCAGCAGATAATACAAATCGATCGCGATTTGGCCAATTTGGATGTTTAGGATCAATCCGTAAATGCTTTTTATACGTGACATAAGCCATCGGCGCGGCATCAAGCGGCATACCGGGGTGCCCGGATTCAGCATGTTCAATCATATCAATACTAAGTGCTCGAATCGCATTGACTGCTTTTGTATCCATTTCATCAAAACTCATTTTTCTACCACCTTATTAATAAGAATACTCAGAAGAAAAGAATTATTATCTAGGCATTAGCCTTATTTTGCCCGGTCTTATCAGCGCTATGTTTACTTGCAATAATCGAAGCAACAATAAATAAGATGAGCGAAATAACAATCGCGGCAATAATCATTACAACGCCACCGTTAACACCCGACCAGCCAATCAAAGAACCAATCACACCAAAGTCAGCATCTGAGAAGGTTGCACCACCTAAACCAATTTTTCCAAGAACCGGTAGTAAGGCTAATGGAAGAAAGCTGATTAAAATACCTTGAGAAAATGCGCCAATAATTGCGCCACGCCGTCCCCCAACAGCATTGCCAATGACACCAGAAGTAGCACCGCACATAAAGTGTGCAACAACACCCGGAATGACAATAACTGTGTGTAAGCCAATCATAATGAACATACTAACAACTCCGCCAATAAAGCTAGCAAAAAAGCCAACAATCGTTGCGTTTGGCGCATATGGGAAAATAATTGGGCAATCTAGTGCTGGTACAGAGTTAGGCACCAGATTTTCCGAAATCCCCTTAAATGCAGGAATAATTTCATTTAAAATTAACCGCACACCTGCAAGAATAACGTAAACACCACCTGCAAAAGTTCCGGCCTGAATTAAGGCAAATACAATATAATTCATCCCTGAACTCATTTTTCCAACAAATTCTGGCCCGGCAAACAAAGCCAAAATAATGTAAATAACGGCCATTGTAATGGTAATTGCAACCGTTGAATCACGTAGAAACGATACACTCTTTGGAATATTTAAGTCTTCAGTTGACTTACGCTTGTCACCAGTAAACTTAGCGATTAATCCAGCAAACGCATAACCAAAATCACCGGTATGTGCTAACGCCACTGTATTGCCACCTGTTACTTCACGTAGAAACGGTTGTACCAAAGCAGGGCTAACTGTATCCCAAATTCCTAAAATAAGACCTCCGAATAACACTTCTGTAGCGAATCCAAAACCTGCTACTTGCATAATAACTGCAAGCATTGCAGCCATATACAACATTACGTGGCCTGAAAGGTAGATGTATTTAAAATGACTAAATCGTGCCAAGATTACATTAACAATCATACTTACCAACATAATTAAAGCCGTTGCTGTCCCATATTCGACTAAAACGGTTGCCACGACGGCTTCATTATTAGGAACAACTCCCTGAACACCAAAAGCATGCATAAACATCTTGCTCATCGGCGCTAATGAAGTGCTGACAATACCAGCACCACCGCTCAAAACTAAGAAACCAATGAAGGTCTTAATTCCACTGCTGACTGTGTCAGAAAAGGACTTCTTTTGTAATGCCTGTCCTAGAATAGCAATTAATCCAACCAAAATAGCTGGTGTACGAACAATACTAATAATGGCATTTAATGTAGCTTGCATCGTAAACAATACCTCCTATTTATTTTCAATACCTGCATCTTTTAAATATGTCGTAACCTTAGTCTTCAATTCCTCTTTATCAATAATACTGTCTAGAACAGTCACTTTATCAATTCCAAGACGATCCTTAGCCGCATCCGCTAAATCCTTACCAACAAAGAAATGATCAGCAGAATTTTCATTGGCACTCCCCATATCCATATGGGTCGTTTTAACACGGTCTTCTAGACCTAATCCCTTAACAATATCTGCCATGTTCATATCAACCATAAAACTTGAACCAAGTCCGGTGCTACATACAGCTGCTAATGTTTTCATAACTGTTTTTCTCCTTCCGCAATAACGCTCTCAACTTCACTAACCTTTCTAGCATCTAATAACTGCTTTAAACGGTTCTTATCTCCAAGCATACTGGCCAATTCTGCCAACGCTTTTAAGTGTGAGCGATCATTTGATGCTGCTAAAACAAAAATTAACTGAATTCGGTGCTGATTATCCAATAATTCAATTGGTTCATCTAAGCATAACAATGCCATTCCGAGTTTATTGACACCCTCTTCTGGTCTTGCGTGTGCGAATGCAATTCGATCACCAATATTAATGTAAGGTCCATTGCTATAAACGTTTCGAATCATCGCATCAATATAGCTTTGTTCAACATTACCACTGCTGAGAAGTGGTAATGTTGCTAATGCAATTGCTTGCTGCCAATCTAAATGACTGGCAGTTGCAAACTGGATTGTATTTTTATTAATCAGTTCACTTAACAACGGTTGATACCCCCTCTCATATTTAGAATATGGTTTAACAGAAAAGCTAAGCACTTCTTTAATACCTGTAATTAAACCAGTCTGATTTATAATCTTCGCATTATCAGAAATTACATCTAACAAGGCTGAAATTTTATTAGGCGACAAAGTCGGCATTACAATCCCTTGAACAGCAAGTTGTTTTGTTAATTCATTTATTTCCCGATCATTCATGATAGGATGTAGCACTAGTACTTCTCTATTTTTCTTATCAAGTGGTATTGTGGAAAGCACAACACTCTCAGATATTTGAGTCAGGCTATTATAATTGCGTTTCGTAATTGGTCCTACAAATTTTAAACCTTTGAACGCCGATTCAAGTTGTACCTTCAGCATTCTTGAAGTTCCAAGTCCTGTTGAACAAACCAGTAAAGCTGATCCCAAGTGCGATTCATCTTGATACATTTGCGACCCAAAATAGATAGCAATCAATGACAACTCATTTTCATTCAATGGATAATTGTTTAATTTCTCAAATGGGCGAATTGATAACTCAGTATAGGTATAAATATCTGGATAATTCTCTTCAATTGCTTTCACCATGCCGTCTCGATATTGTCGATGATATTTCACTCGATAATAAGTAGAGAGTAAATGAACATATAGCTCACTTGTTAATTGACGACGATCATAAAATGAAAAACCTGTAATCTGCTGGAAACTCTCAACGACCTCAATTGCAGCCTTATAAACTTTAGTCTTAACATTGTCTCGCTCATCCGGCTCAACAGAATGTAATTGTCCACTCAATAACAAGCTTTCAAGATATAAAGCCTCTGAATCATGGCTTCCAACTTCAACGCCCACTTGAGCTAACAAATTACTAGCTAGTCCAAATTCTTTTTTGTTTCGTAGCTCTCTTCGATCATCTATATTGCTTGGAAATGTATCTTGTGGGATAAAACATCCTGACAGAATACGCTTTAAGACAAACGCATAATAAAACTCAATCATTCTGATGGCATCATCGGAAAATGCCCGCTCGCTTTGCCGCTCAACCAGATGCATCCAGTCATTTAACATCGTATTAAGTCCAACCGTATCTTTGCCCGCAAAGAATGAATTATCCGCTTGATATTTCTGGACCCAATCATAGCCATCAATTAAAGCGGTAAAATGAACTTGAAAATAGTTACGGATCGTAAGCTCTTGTCCCCTTAGTGAGTGTCCATCCTTCGTGCCAACTAATTCAATCCGGTTTTCGCCAAGTTCTTTTCGAACTCTCGACAAGTCTGAAATCACAGTATTACGAGCGACACCTGTAATATTCATAAGTTGCGAGATTGTAATATCACGTTCTCCAACAAATAGTGCTAATAATAAAATATTTCGTCGATCTGTGAACTGCACACGATGCACTCGCTTATCAGGTTCACCATCTTTTCCATTTATTAAATCTTTAACATATAATTTACTGTCACGTGTTAAGTAGTACCCTGATCCATTAACATTTCGTGGTGGTTCAATACCGACACTAATTAATTTTCTTGAAACATTATTCAAGTAGTTATAGACCGAGCGTCGTGAAACCTGTAACGATGCCGCTAAACTTTCAGTAGATAAATAGTGTGATCCTTCTGCTAACACTTGTAGAAGTCGTCTTTCTTGATTAGTAAGTTTGTCAGCCATGGCTTAATCCCTCCTACACTGCTCATTATTGCAAACGCTATCATTTTTAAAAAGTGCAATATTTTCAGTCATACTTTGTGCAAATTTGCTTGTTAGGTAGAAATGTATGATTCAAAGAAAGATAAACATTCTATATTTCACCTACTATGTTCAAAAAACAAATGTAAAATACTCGCATCTCGTTCTTTTAGACTACTAATCTAAGCAGCAAATAACAATATAGATACATCGTTTGAACACCATAAATAGCAAAAACAAAAAGCACACCATATAATTGGCATGCCTTCAGGAGTCTTATAGTTTTCAAACTATTACTTAATCACGGATGATACCGTTGAGTGATAACTCAATTAATCAGCTTTGTTCATAATGGCCGTCCGGAAGTAGACCATTTCTACTTTTGAACTCAGGATCGATAGTTCAACGTTGCTCCCGTTCAAAGTTAATCTCTATTTCATTGTTATTTTACTGAGGCTTAGAGTTACCGCTTTTAGTTTTCAACAAAGCAAATAAATAACTATTTAAGTCTATTATTGAACAAAATATGAATTTAGTATTAATATTTTGTTAATATTTTTAACTAGTTATGATATGCTTGTTTTCGGCTGCCATAATCATTCACTCGGCCATATAATAAAATTCTACTTATATTCATAACATTTCGCCTAGTATAAGTACTCCAGGAGGAACATCGATGTCAGAAACAAAGTATTGTATTAACTGTGGAAAAGCGATTCCTACTAACGCGACCTTTTGCCCTTTTTGTGGCGCAACTCAGGACAAAGTCGCTTCCACTGAAGATCAGAACACCATTACTTCCGAGCAGCACAACACACCTAATCAACCAGAACATGTCAATATGTGGACCGCACTAAAGCTAGGAATGCGTCAAACCTTTACTTGGTCACAACGGATTACGCGGCCTCAATATTGGTGGCTTTACTTAGATTTGGTCCTAATTTCCCTAGTTTTAACCATCGTACTTGGTATCAGAGCATACAGTTATCCAGCTTTTATCCTCAGCCCATTACACGTTAATGTTTTACAAACCGTGCTGTTATTGATTTTTTCAGCGCTCATGGTTTGGACTTCAGTGATGCAATTCACAGCCAGTGCGCGGCGACTTCACGACTCTAATCGATCAGCGCATTATTTATGGTTCTATCTGCTTCCACTTGTCGGCCCCATTTTAATCATTGTTTTCCTATGCCAACGCTCTGAACCAGCTGGAAAACGTTTCGACCGTTTAGCTAGCCAACCAAAACCTTGGACACACAAATGGTGGACTTGGTGCCTGCTAGTCTTATTGACATTGGGATACGCCGCTCTCATTAACATAACGGCCCGTGATACTGCCATGGACGCTGCTCTAACGACAACTTCCAAGTCAGCTACAACTAACTCTGACGACAGTTACAGCGATAGCGATAGTGAAGAATCTAGCGATAGCACGGACTATGACTCAGATTCAGAATCAGATTCTGACAGTATCACTATTGGTGATGACGACATCGATATTGCCGACCAAAAAGCTTACAGTACCTCATTTACCGACAGTAGCTGGGCGAAATCCACATTTAAAATCGATAAAGTCACGGTCTACAAAACTGATGGCACTTATACTAGCGGTAGCGGCAATGACAAGAAAGATTTTAACGGCGTCGTAAAAGTTCACATGAGTATCCATGCTGGGCAAGATATTTCAGCCTATCCGACCCAGGCCAAACTCAGCACTAACGACGGTCAACAAGTCGAAGCCGACATGGATAGCGATGATTTTGACGGTGATTTAAACAGCGGTACCGATTCTGACGGTAACCTATACTTTGTTTTGTCAAAACTATCCAGTGTTAAAGACATCACTAGTATTCGTCTAAAATGGGATGCTAGTTATGATACTGACGATTATGACGACGATAACGCTTATAAGACATTTGATACAACGCTTAATTTAAACTAGTTATCAATCAATACTGGTTATAAGCTGTTTAACTCGTAAAATCGGTGGCAGCTCGTAATTAAATCACGTCAAAATAAATACACATCCCCCCATCAGCTAGACTTCCGCACTAGCCTGATGAGGGGATTTTATTGCTTTTAAAATGTTCTGCACTCCTGTAATTATTCTCAGCTAACATTAATTAACTTTTTAAGTATTCCGCTTTATTTCGTAAGAAGCACTTCACTGCATCATCCAAGTCAAACCCATTTTCCATTGCCAAAATACTCAACCACCACACGGATTCACTAATATTTTCATTACTTTTAGCTGTTTTATTAATTAAAAGCCGTCGACTTCTGTGTATTTACTGGCTGTAATTAAGCGATAATTACCAGCATTAACTGTTAGTTCTATCCGCGCTTTACGGCTTCGGATATAATAATTTTTCCCACACCTTTTGATTTCATCTGGTTGTATCAGAATATGATTGACTAAATCTTTAATTTCAACTTCGCTTAAATTAACGGCTAATTTCTTATTAATACGTTGAAAGACCCGTGGTGTATAGCAAATATGTGTTCTAATTAACTCAAGAATTACGGATTGTTTGCTCATTTACTGCCCTCCAACATTTAATCATGCACTTGCTTTTTAGAACGTACGTTCCTATAATTAAGGATAACATATTCGGTTCTGAAAATATATTTTCCTCTGGAGGTCAACATGAAAACTGCATTATTTCTAATGCTAGATCAATATGCAGATTGGGAAGCTTCTTATCTAGCTAGTCAATTAAATCAAAGCACTGACTGGCAAGTTAAAACGACTTCAACAACACCATTGGTTACGTCAATTGGTGGCTTCACCACTAAAGTTGACTATCAACTGGATTGTTTACCAACTATTGACTTATTAATCCTAATTGGTGGTAACTCTTGGAATATCAATAATTCATTATTATATTCACTAGTTCAGCAACACCTCAATGCCTCAAAACCAGTTGGCGCAATCTGTGGTGCGGTAGATTACTTAGCCCAAAACGGTTTTTTAACTGGTTATCAGCATACCGGCAATTCACTGGCGATGTGGCACAATTATCCTAACTATCAAAACTCAGCCGACTTTCATGAACAGCAAGTCATTAGCGACAAGAATCTAGTCACAGCTAACGGCACAGCGGCACTGGCATTTACTGCCGCCGTTTTACAACTAATTCATTTTCAATCTAGTGAAGAACTAACCCGAACTATCGATCTATACCGCTTAGAATTTTACCAATACTGTCAAAAATATGGTAATCCGTTCGGCTAAGTTTTTCCAAAAACTAATCTTGTCAGTTAAAACAACGTCAACACTCGCGCCAAATTCTGCCGCATAATGCAGACACCTTCTTGGATAGATAAATCATGCGTATTAAATAAAACAATATTCCCAATAAAAGTTTCAAAGAAGAGTTGTTCATTAGCTTTCAGAATTTAAAAGCAATATTATCATTTTAGTTATGCGGTTCAAGGCCAAGTGACATCGCCATTCGACCCAACTCTGGGCTCGATAGTCACTTAGTTCTACCTAAAAACGAGATCCAAGCACGTATGAAGACGTCGCTGGATCTCGTTTTTTAATTTTTATGACGACAATTAGTGCCGTGAATAAACCGGAGCATGCTCGTTCTTAACCGATTTCACTTAATTAAGCTTGGTAATCCTGATAGTCTACCGCCAAGTTCTCCAAAGCATTCAAAACAGGCAAGAACTTCTCTCCTAATGGGGTGAGTGAATATTCAACCTTTGGTGACACCGGTGGATAAACCTTGCGATTGAGTTCACCAAAACGCAAGACCCGCTGACTAAGGAAATACAGAATAACCATGCTCCATTTTCCGCGAACGACTTTTTGAACACTGGCAAATGGACAATCCAAAAAGTTTTCATCCGATACCGATTCATTCATAATATTTACTATCCCTGTTCATAATTAATCAATCGTACGACGTTAACTGATAACCACTATTATACTAAAGATTGTCCGGCCACCGTCGTTCATGATACCGTATTTGTCTAGATAGCTATTTTATTTCTTTACTAATACTAGTTTAGAACAGATTAGTGCGCGGCTGCACGCTGATTCGTGTCATTGCCCACTTCTAGTGTCTTATCTGGGTAACTGCTCGGGTAAGCGCGTCCGCTCACGATAAAACCAGCTAAACATTGGTCGTTTCCTGGTCAAAGACAATTACCCGTTTACCTTGATTACCACCCTGTTCAAAATCAAGATGGGCCTGTTTGACCGCGGCGAGCGTAAATGGGTAGGCCTTCGAAACAGTGACCGTTAATTGACCTTGCTGATACAAGTCAAGAATAGCCTTGCGAGCATCCTCTGAAAGATCGCCAAGTGCATAGACTGCCGTAATTCCAAGCGCTGCTGCTTGTTTCTTATCTGGCACCCCGTTAACCGAGACCAAGCGGCCACCCCGTTTCACCACCTGGTAACTAGCGGCTAAGGTTTGTGCGCCCGTCAAATTCACCACAAGATCAACGTCGTGAACTAATTCTGTAAAATCTTCAGTTTGATAATCAATGATTTGATCCGCACCTATACCTTTTAGATAAGCGTTATGCTACGAACGAGCCGTAGTAATTACAGTTGCGCCCGCGGCCTTAGCAATCTGGATTGCCATACTACCAACACCACCAGCGCCACCATGAATTAACACTTTTTGCCCGGCTTGCAAGTGCCCATTCTTCATAATGGCGCTCCAAGCTGTTAATGCCGTTAAGTAAAGTCCCCCAAGTGGAATCAAGTCTAGCTGGTCAGGGACTTGCGATAGCGAATCGTCTTGATCAAGCACGATGTATTGCGCATACGTCCCCCGTTTAGTATAGCCCATCACATGATCACCGACCTGAAACTTGGTGACTTCAGCACCAACTTGCTCAACAATTCCAGAAAAATCGCCACCTAGCATGTGCGGCAACGTCGGCCGAAACTCCGCCGGCATCGTTGGAAACGGGCCGTACTTGCGCATCACGATATCTGGATCATTGACTCCTATTGCGGCAACTTTAATCAACACATCTTTTTCTCCTGGAACCGGCTTCAGTGCGACAACTTCTTGCAGAACATCAACTGAACCATATTCATTAACAATAATTTTTTTCATATTACTATCGCTCCATTCATTAGCTTTAAAGTATCTGCTACTATAGATGATACTAAGGCATAATGTAAGTACCATTTTTATTAATAGGTACTATCTTTTGGGATAGATATGGGATAAATTAGCGCTTATGAGTCGTTCTTTTGTCAAATGTTTTCAGTTTTATGCGACTACTATGCCAGGGTTGCTGATCGGTTCAATAAGCAAATATAATAGCAAAGAACGATACGCTTTGTCAGCGACCTGTTGAAAATTCAAGTAATTTTCCTTAAAGCATTGCTTTCGGGACAGCTTAATATGCCAAACCATTTCACATTATGTTACGACACTCATTTTTCCGCTTAACCCAGTAATCAATTTCACATCATATCTAATAAATCTGTTGATAACTTCTACATCATAAAAGTTATGCACTGTGGATGGCTGGATTCACCACAATTATCCTCATTTTCCTTACTTATCCCCAGATACTCATGCACTTACCCACAAATAAGTCATGTTATTAACATTTACAGTCATTAGTCCCAACTAATTACCGATTTGTCATCTAATTCCTTTAACTTATCCACAAGCACGTGTGCAACAACTGCAACCATTCGCAAATAATTTAACTTACCATTCTAGTCTGCACATTGACCAGCAATACCTAAACCGCAATTTCGCGGTCTCAGCGCTAGCATCAGCCAACGTCGCAGCCACAATTTATTTCGTCCAATTCATCGCCAGCTACTAATGAGGGCCACCCTAAACAGGCCATCAGTTAACGGCACACTTTATTGATGACCCCTTTAGTTATACCTAATTTATGATTGGTCCGTGCCATATGACCCGGCATTAGCTTTGAGTTAGTCTGACCTCAATTCCATGCGCTTTGAAGACTCAGGTTGACCTGTTATATGATGACACTTTTAATTAGTTTACGATTAACGGATTATTAAAATTCAATTGACATTCAAAGTCCTTATTATTATCATATTATAATATACAGGGCTGTCACTTAAGTCTATTTCAAATAACGTGGTGAATGTAATGGTAAAACGATACAATAGCAAAAAAATTGAACAACTGATTTACAATATTTACAAAGGTTACGGCTTTACCGAAGAAGAAAGCCAAGAAGTCGCCCACATGTTGATCTACACCGATTTGATTGGCATTGAATCCCATGGCGTCCAGCGAATGATCATGTATGACGACTTCATTCGTAACGGTAAGATTCGCGTACATAATCGGCCAGAAGTTGTTAAAGAAACCGATGTTAGTGCGGTCGTTGACGCGCACTTTGGCTTGGGTCAATTGAACGGTATCTATAGCATGCGCCTAGCCATTGAAAAAGCAAAACAACACGGTATCGGTATCGTTACGACTCGTAACTCCGGTCACTATGGTATTGCAGGTTACTATGCCAACATGGCTGCCGAAGAAGGTCTGATTGGCCTGTCGTCGTGCAATTCACGTTCAGCGATGTTACCCACTCATGCTACCAAAGCATTGGTCGGCACCAACCCAATTGCCTTTGCCATGCCAGCCAACCCGAACACATTTATCTTCGACGCGGCCACAACGACGGTGCCACAAGGTAAAATTGAAGTTTATCGTAAATTAGGTAAAGATATGCCCGCATTATGGGTCGCTAAGGATGGCGAAACGCCCGTTAATAGCCATAACGATACCAAAGACTTGGATGCCCTCCGTGATTTAGATTCCAATGTTGGTTTAGCTCCATTAGGTGGCGTTACCGAAGACACCGGTAGCCACAAAGGGTTCGGTCTCGGTGTCATCGTCGAGGTTTTCACAGCAATCCTTTCAATGGGCAACACCTCCAACGAAATTACTCCGGACGACCTTTCCGTGGGCCCTTGTCAGAGCTTTGTCGCCATCGACCCTTCAATCTTTGGTGATAAGGATGCCATTATTGCTAAGTTTTCAGCTTACTTGCAAGCCATTCGCGACCTACCATCCGTTTCCGGCAAACCAGTCATCGTTGCCGGCGATAAGGAAGCTGCCGCGTATCAAGACCGGTCAGCTAACGGCATCGAGATTGATGACAAGACACTCGCAGAAGTTACCGGAATCGCCAAGCGACTAGGGATCGACTACGCGCAATATGTTGATTAACTAATTTTGTTATTCATCTAATTTAAAAACCAGCAAGTCCGCGTTGAGCAACCTCTAATAACCGTTGTTTTTATCGCCATCGCCACAAAACATTGGTACTTTCAGTAGTCACGCGTTAAAGGTGCAAGCAATGGTCGTTAGTCTTATTATACCTACACGGCTACCACTTTACTGCCAACAATCACATCACTACCACTTAGCACCCACCCTAAAAGACTGCGACCCTAAATTAATTTGGAAACTTTCCTGACTATGATTTTTCCACACCGTATCAGTCTCAAAAAAATCCACAGTTACCCAAGCAAGTCAGTTTACACCCGCTATAATCATCAAGACGAACCTTACTTACAACTATTCATTTAATTTGACGTTTCCATCCGAATAACCAGGTGCTAGGATTCAACTCGTGGAAATAATCACGTGGCTGTTGTGATTTTTTCATTTATCGCACAGAAATTGGAGGAATATTTTATGAAAAAATGGAGTACGTATAACAAGAACACTAGTCATAAGATTGTCGAACTCAGTTCTATTGTCGTAATGAGCAGTGTTTTAGGAATTATATTAGCAAAGCCTGTACAAGGGAAAGCTGATCAAACATCAAGTCCTAGTACCACTAAAGTTAAAGCCGCAACTTCAGGTGCTACCTCAGAAGTATCATCAATTAGTACAATTACGGCTAACAGTGCTACTAACGTGTCTTCAGCAACCCATCAATTTTCAACAGCAACTACTACTAGCCAGCAGGCCAGTTCAGCCACTAGTAATATTTCCACAACTACAGCAAGCAAACAAATATCTAAATCCACTACTGGTAAGCTAAATTCAAATGAGACAGCAACTACAAGTAATAGCGCGGCTACCTCCGTAGCCAGTACGGCACCATATATACCAGCAAAATCCAATGTCAGTTTCACCGACAACATCAAGTCAACTATTGCAAATACTCCGACAACGGTAGCAGCACCAGCTATTCCTAGTCATAGCACGCAATTTATTGATGATTCAGCCCCTATCACATCCCCGACACCCGTTACAACTAATTCTATCCATGTTCGACCATTTACAGTACATAGTTCATTTTCGTTTAAACCAGGTCAATTTTTACGCTTCACACTTCCTAATGTTGCTTTACTTCGCGATGACGTTGAACAAGGCGTTCCAAATTATGTAAAAAACTTTTTCATTGCAATTAAACCTGGTGCAATGATTGGGTGGTCACAATATCATATTCTACCATCCATTTCTGGAGCACAAGCATTACTCGAAAGTGGTTGAGGAAAATCCACATTATCAGTTCAAGGTCATAATTTATTTGGAATCAAAGGCTCATATCATGGTCATTCTATTGAAATGCCAACAACAGAATATTTAAATGGCGAAGACGTAACGATTGAGGCTACCTTTCGAAAATACCCAGACTGGGCAACTAGTATTGTTGATCATGGCGCATTCCTTAATCAAAATTCTCGTTACCGTAATTTGCTTGGAGTAAAAAATTATTCGACCGTTGCATGGGATTTGCAAAACGATGGCTACGCAACGGCACCTAACTATGCCACTTCATTAATTAATGCCATTCAAGATTACGATCTGCAGGAATGGGATCAAGAAGCCTTTACGGGCAATACTGGTTCGACAACTACAACCACCGGTAACCACAGGTCCGGCACTTATACCTTTATTCAGAATTCGAATATCCAGACAGAACCATCCTTATCTGCACCTATCATTGGTGTTTATTATCCTGGGGACGTGGTTAATTACACAGGTCAGATTAAAGCTGAAGGATATACTTGGTTATAATATCTTGCTAGTACCGGTGCAATCCATTACGTTGCTTTGCCAAGTACGATAAGTATTCCGTCAACATCGACATATACGCCAACCAATCCTATGAGAAATGTATCTGGCACTTATACATTTACTGAGAACACAAACATTCGGACTGCACCTTCACTATCGGCACCCGTTGTCGGTACTTACTATCCTGGTGATTCAGTTACTTACACAGGTCAAGTTAACGCTGAGGGATATATCTGGTTACAGTATCTTTCCGGCTCTGGCAATACGCGTTACGTTGCAATGAGTGGCACCTCAGCACAATACAATACCAACAATATTTCGGGTACTTTTACCTTTACTCAACAAACCAACATCCGAACTGCACCATCAACGTCAGCGTCAATAGTTGGGGTCTACTACCCCGGTGACTCTGTTATTTATAACGCCCAGATTACTGCTGACGGTTACACTTGGTTACAATACATTTCTGGCTCTGGCACCCTCCGCTATGCAGTAATGTAAAATTAAGGAGTATGATTACATGAAACTAACAACAAAGTTTATTCTATATCTAACCTTATCTTTTTCCGGAATAGTGCTACTATTTGGGATTAGAAGTATGGTTAGAAATAGTTTTGCTTTCGAAGCAACTAGGGCTCAAGCTGCCAGTACAAGCCACTCTAATTCAAGCCATACTAAATCTAAAACGCGTAAAAGTAGTGTCAGCCATAAAACAGCCGCTGCAACGGCAACCCCGGTTGATTGGCACGGCCCTTCTGAATCCAACCATCCTTATCCGAATGTGCAAAATTATCCCAACTTGAGGATTGATGTCTCCGTTGCAAAACAGCGGGTCTACCTGAAAGCTGGCAATAAGCTCCTGTACACAATGCTTGCCACTACCGGTAAACCCGGTGCAAATGCAACTCCCAAAGGCGATTTCGTTATCCAACCTGAACGCGGCCTGCATTTTTACAATGCTAGCTTGAACGAAGGTGCCAATTACTGGGTCTCATTTAAGGATCACGGCGTCTACCTCTTTCACTCGGTTCCAGTAGACGCATCCGATCACTATATTGCCAGCAAGGCAGCCTTACTCGGCAAAAGGTCCGATTCACATGGTTGCGTCCGCTTGTCCATTTCGGATGCTAAGTGGATGTACGAGCATATCCCAGTAAACACACCTGTTCATATCCAGTAATAATACGAAGCCTGCCAAACGCGTAACGATTAGCTGAAAAGTTGATAGTTACACGTTTTACAGTAAAAAGCACAATGACTAGAATCAGTAATCGTGCTCACTATCAATCATTAATTTGAACTTATCACGTGCTCCTCAGCCAATACAGATTTAAACGCTACTTCACCAGTCAACAAGTTGGTCTTAAGCAGTTTTTGATTTCTTACGTATCACCGCCAATTAATAGTCAAACTTAAAGCCACCCAATTGCGCTACCGTTTCAGGATCATGCATGTTGCCAAATAGGCTCGTGCCCTCGTCTAATTTTGTCATTTGTTGCATCTCGTCTTGAGTTAACTCAAAATCAAATATTTGAGAATTCTCAACAATGCGGGCTGCATGCACGGATTTAGGAATCACCACAATATTACGCTGGTTCAACCATTTCAAAATAATCTGACCGTTCGTCTTCCCATGTGCTTCAGCAATTTCTTGAATGGCTGAGTTTGTGAAAATTCCCTTCTTGCCTTCTGCAAATGGGCCCCAGGCTTCCGGTACGATGTCATGATTCAATAACCACTGAACCCGTTGTGGTTGTTGATAAAATGGGTGAAGTTCAATCTGATCGACTGTGGGTTTGACTTCATTATGCATAATCAAATCTTGTAACCGGTCATTTTCAAAGTTGGCCACTCCCAGTGCCTTTAATTGACCATCGTGGTAAGCAGCTTCCATTGCTCGCCATGAACCATAAACATCGCCTAGCGGTTGGTGGATCAAGTATAAATCAATATAATCAAGTCCAAGACGTGTAAGTGAGGCCTGGATAGCGGCTTGTGTTTGCTCATAACCCGCATCTTGGACCCATAACTCATAACTTAGTCGTTACAAAAATTTCTTCACGGGCGATGCCACTCTCACGAATGGCGGCGCCGACCGCTCGTTCATTGCCATACGCAGCTGCCGTATCGATCAACCGGTAACCTTGTTTTAAAGCAGTCAAGACTGCTTGCTTACATTCTTCAAAATCGGGGATTTGGAAGACTCCGAATCCTAATACTGGCATTTTCAAACCATTATTTAATGTGATTTCTTTTTTCATATTAGCTGCTCCTATTCTGGGGTATTGATTCCAACGCTAGCTCGGTTGTCGAGCGCTGGTTCCGTAATTAGTTTCATGACGTAATCGGCAATGCTATCGCGTGAAACGTCATGACCACCGAATGATTCGCCCTTTTGCGTAATTTCATAATTGATTGGCCCGTTATTGTACCAACCAGGACGAATAATTGTGTAGTTTAAATCTGATTGTTCAATACGGTCAGCTGCCTGCCGAAACGATTTTAAAATCGGATTGTGGTAAGGTTCCGGCGAATCACCTAACCACGCTGGAATTTCCTGATAAATTCCCATCGTTGTAATAAAAATTAATCGTTGAATGCCATTGCGTTCCATCGCTGAGATAATATGAGCTGCAAAGCTATCCATATCACCATTTAATGCGACAAAAACAAAGTCCTGTCCTTTAATCGCTTGATCTAGTTGATCATCATCAGTGACACTCCCTGCCACCGCCGTTTCACGATCAACTATCAACTTTAACCGGTCTGCACGGCGCGAATATAAAGTCAACTGTACGTCCGTTTTTGCTAACAATATTTTACGTGCGGCACTACCAATTGATCCGGTTGCACCAATAATTAAACCTTTTTTCATTTATTTCACGTCCTCCGTATGCCAAATGAAGTTAGAATTCCGTTCTGCAATATACCACTGACCATCGACTTTTCCGTACTTATCTTGATAACGGACCCCTTCATTAGTCGTCACCGTTTGACCTTGCTCATTGGTTTTAACCAGCGTAACGTAATTATAAGCAATGCCATCCGCATGGGTTGCGTCCGTGAAACTAACGGTTTGTTGTCCACTCATATGAAAGACAGCTGAGTAATCGTCCATTGAAGAACTGAAAGCGTTCAGAATTTCCTGACGCCCATTCAGCGTAAACGTAACTTTACCATCATTAATAATATTTACTTTACCGTTTGGTAAAAAGAGTTGAACCTGCTTCTCATTTTCTTTAGTGTCTGAGTAATTTGAAAATAAATCAACAACCTGCTTTAAAGCTAACCGATCTGAAACTTCTTGAATATCCATCATATTTGGGACTTCCTTTCTTGATTACACCTTGATTATCGCGTAAATTGGCTTATATAAAAATGGTCAATGTTTTAAAAATTGAGACATATGCCACGCTTAACTCATAACCGACGCTTAAAATATTTTACCGTGGTTGCTTGGCAGGTTCTTTGCGAGTCAGATTAATTACAAACGCAATGACCACCAAAATCAAACCAATCACCATAATTAAATGCATACCATTAAATAAAATGGTGCGGAGCTGTGGTAACAAGTTCTGTGGTAACGAGCGTGCCGAACTTGCATCCGTTAACTTATTGATCATCTGCGTCGTAATTTTCCCACCAATCTGGCTAGCAGTACTAATGCTCAAAATCGCACCAAAAATTGAAGACATAAACGTTTGACCAAGTGTTCTGAATAACAACCCGAAAGTTGTTGAAACACTAATTAGATCTCGTCGAACGCCATCCTGTAGTGAAACTTGCATTGGTGTAAACGATAAGCCCATTCCCAAACCATTAAAGCCACCACTAACTAATAACCACCAATAAGGCGCAAATTGGGTCGCCATCACCATCGATAATGCTGATAGTAAAACACTAAGGATTCCAAACATAACGATTCGTTTATACGGCATTTTTACCATCAAATGAGCAGTATACCTTGTCCCCACCAATAATAGGATCGAACCAGCAATCTGGGTCAAACCACCTAACGTGGCACTAGTACCTAACAGTCCCTGTGACCACATTGGTGCGTAGACACTATAACCGATGAAGAAACCGTTAATCAGAAACATGATGACATTTTGCGATTGGATACGCCAATTTTTCAGTAATTCAGTGGGTACCAATGCATTTTTTTGCCGTTTTTCAACTTGGTAAAAAATAACCATTAAGATCAAACCAATTACCAGTAAAACCAACGCTTGAGTTAAATTTGGAGCGATTGCGTCACTAGCAAACAGTAAAACAATCAGGGTTACAATCAACAGTCCTGATCCTAAATAATCAAATCGTTTTTGAGTAGCTTCATGCTCACTCTCACGGTAAGAGAATTGCAATAACAGGAGTGAGATAATTCCAATGGGTAAGTTAATAAAGAATACCCAATGCCAAGACAATGTGTCTACGAGCCAGCCACCAATCAAGGGACCGACAACGGTGGATAACGTATAAAACGCCGTGACCCATCCCAAGGCTCGTGCTCGTTCAGCAGGATTTTCATATAAGTCCGCATAAATGATAAATGGGATGGAAACCATTCCACCAGCGCCAATTCCCATAAAGGCTCGGGCAATAATTAACATGACCATATTAGTAGACAAACCACCAACTACCGAACTAATGATAAATAGCACAACCGAAATTTGGAAGGTGAGCTTATTACCAATCAATTCACCCACTCGGCCCCATAAAACCGTCGTAACTGCTGTCCCTAATAAAAAGATTGAGCTGATCCAGCCAATCAGGCGAATCCCATTTAAATCACTGGTAATTGCCGGTAATGCAGTATTAACAATGGTAGCATCTAAGCCACCCATAAAATTCGCAATTAACAACGCAATCGTTGCGATTGCCATTCTTCTTTTTGTCATCATTTCTCCTTCTAATACATCGACGCGTGTGAGGCAATAATTTGCCAGCCGTGTGGTCCCTTAACTAACTCGACCTTGGATTGCAAAGGCCACGTATTCCGGAATCCATAGATGCGTGCATCCAACTCGTTACGCATGACTACTTGCGCCTGCTTCCCTTTTACAACCACTTGAAACAAAACCTCATGACTACTAAAGTAGTGCATGCGTCCAAGTCTAATCTGTTGTAGCCATTCAGCCTTGCTTTGAACAGTTCCTGTGATGTGCACTAACTTAGCATTTGGTGCGATTACCTGATCAAGCAATTCAAGATTTTTTTCTAACATTCCCTGAACTTGTTGGTGAACAACACGAGCAACTGCCCGTTCTTCATTAATTTTAACTGTCATTTAATAGCCTCCGTTATTTCGTTGCTGATGGATTCATTATGCGATGGATTCCGTCACTAAAAAATGGGCAGTATTTTTAAAAGCGGGACTTATGCCACACTTTTTCTGAATTTGGCGCATAAAATATATCAATTTGATTATTTTTTCGTCCATTAAAACGTGAATCAAGTAATAAACATCCTTAGAGTACACATTAATCGCTAGTAGGCTTCCAAAATCGTCAAAATTCTTTCAATATACAAAATAAGGGCCGAGACTGTATTTTTAACAATCTCGACCCTTATACTCATACTCAAACTGAAAATTGACTCACTGCTCTAATTTTAAATACTGTTCTACACCGCCTTGCATTAATTCGGTAGCAGCGCTAATAACTGCTTCAAGGGGTTCTTTCTTACCAGTTGCAACCCAAGTTGTATAAACCTTCAGTCCCGTCTGCTCCACAAAATCTAGTAAAATTCTTTGTTTCCAATCCGCAAGCTGATTAAACTCCTGGGACTGGCCCCAAGTTTTAGTCATGACTTCGTTGATCATTTGTTGCCGAATGCCAACGTAAGACCCCACTGAGCACGTCGTAATTCGATCATATGCCTCACCCTGAGTAGCGGAATAGGTGAAAAAAGCTTCCACACTTTTTGCTAGATCTCGTGGATATTGTAAATTACCAATCTCTTTTAGATAGGCTTGAGAGTATCGCGTCTGTAATTCAATCAGTAAATCATCTAAAGTCGGATAATACCGATAAAATGTTTTTTTGTTGATCTGGGCCATCTTAGCCAATTCGGTCACTGTAATTTTTGAATATTCTTTTTCGCAAATTAACCGTTTAAAAGCATCGTAAATACTATTGATTGTTCGCTGAACACGTAAATCTTGATATTGACTCACTTGCATGCCATCAACCTCCAAGTTAACCTGATAAGTCAATTATACTCACAAATAAGATCAAGTGTGCTAGTTTCTTATCTGGTATTTCAAGAGCCTTTATTAAGAAATTGTAGTTTTCCGCAGATATTGAGCTTAAATTCTTGTTAAAAATCTCGATTCAATTAGTCGGCTGAATACCGCTCTAACTTCGTTTCTTCAGTAACCTTATATAAAAAACACAACTGAAGTGAACCCCATAAATTGGAGTGAATTTCTAAGCTGCTAATTGTGAACCGTGCCAACTTTAAGAATGTGAAAGATACTTTCAGCTACCACATTATCTAGGCATGTGGCCTTGCAGCTCATGCTTTGGAAAACGCGAGCTTGTCGCAAAATATTCACGTACCGACAGTTCTGATACTGAAACCCCTGATCCTAATGAATTGCATACGGTATGGTAAGCCCGAACGTCGTGCCACTAATCGTTCAAGGGGGCGTGTGATGAAGGCTACCGTTGGTCTACGACCAATGGCCCATTCAAGAATTTCTCCGTTATAAAGGTCAATATAAGCTGTAAAGTATGCACGTTCGTTGATTGTTTGATTCCCCTAACGGAATTCCGTTACATCAGTAACGATTTTTTGAAATGGACAATCCGTTTTAAAACGACGGTTTAAACGGTTATGGTCAACTGTACCAACAGTTCCTTTATAAGAGTTATATTTCTTCGTTCGACGATTGAATGCCTGACAAAGGAGATTATTTTCACGCATAATACAAAGTACTGCCTTGTGATTAACGTTGATGATCCTGATTGATATTTACGGTGAAGTGCATCGTAGTAACTACTATTCGGCATGTATACTGCTTTTAAAACCACAACTAATTTAACATTGAATTCACGCCTTAGCTCAGTGATTAGCTGGCTTTTTCTTGGTTTGAGATTTTTTCTGTGCCAAGGCTTCGAGTTTTTCCAAGTATGCTAACCGGATTCGTAAAAGCTCGTTTTCTTCCTGAAGTTGTTTCAATGTCTTAGATTGTTTAGATTTATCTGTCATTTTTAAAGACCATCCTTTGGATGGCTTAAGACGTCCCTCAATCAGTCTTCGTTCCCAGTCCCAAGCCATCATCGGTTGCTTCAATCTGAAATGGGTTACCGTTACTGGATATGAGGCATGATGTTCTTGTCACCATTTGATAACCTTGATTTTAAAGGAATAGTCATAAAATGTCTTCCTACGACAATTCTCTAATCCTTGAATGCCAAAAATTTCAAATTGAGTGAGCCACTGATAAATCGTCGCACTTCCTTTGATACCATATTCTTTCATAAGTAACAGGGACGAATTTCCCTGGAGATATTTACTTAAAACTTGTTGCTTTATTTTAGCTGAAAACATAATACCCCCCTGAGTCTGGATTTACTTCAACTCAAGGGGGTACTTTATATAATAGAAATTATGATACAAATCATCCAGAAGTGCTGATAAATAGTAAGCATAGAAGAACATTAAAAAATGGCGACTTAACTTCAAAGAAAATTTATTTTGCTGTTTGAAATCTTTAACAACTAACTGTCACTGTGAAGATTCGTTAACCATCTCTTTAAACATTAATGATTGGACTAATATCTCCATCAGCATTAGTGTATGGTAAAACATTTTGGAGGCAATAAAAATGAAATTTAAATTTCAAAAAAATTTTTATCGTAGCTTTAGATTCTGGATTTCTTTACTTCTCTTTATTCCTGTCCTGATGCATTACAGTCATGGATTTGAATCCACTACCGATATATTTTGGGCCATCTTTATTCTTGGTACCTGCCTTTACGGCATGTTATCAGAACTATTCTTACAGAAAAAGAATAGCTGACATTAGGTACAATCAGATAGTTGAGTTAAAAAAAATCCAAAGATGAAAATCTCTGGCTGGCACTAAAGTGAACCCCGCACCAAGCTTCATATTTCAAGCTTATCTAACCTTATCTCAGCTTATCTTTTTCGCTTGTTTTGTCCAGCTCAGTAATTCTGTTAATTACACTGTGCAACCCGCACCAAGCTCATATTTCAAGCTTGTCTGAACTTATCTTTTTTACTTATTTTATGGTTAAATACAGCTTCATAAAACATAGCTATACGATAACGTAGTGCACATCCATTTCAACCTAATTATTATACGTAAGTATACCAGTTTTTAAATTAACATTCATAAAACTCGATACACAAAAAAGAGGCTACGACAGATATAGCCTCTTTCATCATGAAAATTAACGATTACGCTTTTATACTAATTATCCGGTATCTATTTACTTACCACATGGTCCTCATCCAACATGTACTGGAACGCCACGTCACCAGTCAATAAGTTAGCTTTGAACAAGCCCTGGTTACCATTGTTTTCGTCACCCATGACCACGAAGTACGCGGCACCTTCATCAGCCACATGTTGAAAACTCAGGTAGTTCCCCTTGAAACCTTGCTTGCGGAACAAACCAATAATCCGGATCATTTCACGTTGTGTCACTTCATCTGCTGCTACTTTTTCACTCATATTTAGCTTTAACTCCAATTCTCTGCTTTATTCTCATTCTGCCGTTTTGGGAGCTGGTCTTATTTCCAGAAATTACTCTTATCGGCCCTCAGCGCCCAAAAAAGCACTCCCCTGAGACAGCGGAGTGCTCCAAAAAACTAGTAAATAACTATTAAATTATTTGCCTAACTTTTCCTTACCAAGAACCTTTAACTTTTCATCAAAGTCATAGACAACTGGTTCGCCAGTAGCCATTTCAAGGTCCATGATATCATCATCACTGATTTGTTCGATGTACTTGCTTAAGGCACGTAATGAGTTACCGTGGGCAGCAATGATTACATTCTTGCCGTCTAATAACTTAGGTGCGATTTGGTCTTCCCAGAAAGGCATAACGCGTTCCAAGGTAACCTTCAAGTTTTCGCCACCAGGGACGATGTTAGGGTCTAAGTCAGCGTAACGACGATCGTTAACGGCTGAACCTTCATCATCGGCACTCAATAATGGAGGTAAAACATCATAAGAACGACGCCAGATATGAACTTGGTCGTCACCGTATTTTTCAGCGGTTTCCTTCTTGTTCAATCCTTGTAATGCACCATAATGACGTTCGTTTAAACGCCAAGTCTTGGTTTCTGGAATCCAGAGTTGGTCGGATTCTTCAAGCACATAGTGCAAAGTCTTGATGGCACGAGTCAAAACTGAAGTAAAGGCGTAATCGAATTCTAAGCCTGCTTCTTTAACTTTTTGACCAGCAGCCTTAGCTTCTTCAACACCCTTTTCGCTTAAATCAACGTCAACCCAACCAGTAAATTGGTTAGATAAGTTCCATTCACTTTGACCGTGACGAATCAATACTAATTTTGCCATAGCAGTTAATGACCTCTTTCTTAAGTTATTTACTCACCCTATTTTACACTGAAAAAGCGAAAAATCAAAACAATATCAGCGCTTATTTTCAGAATCCGGGTGGAAAGTAATCGTTTTTTTCAGATTAATGTTAGGTCGCGGCCGGTGAACCGGTTTCACGCCGATGATGTCCAAAATAAAGTTAAAAATCGGTACACCGACGATCAATCCCCAGACACCAAACAGACGCTCACTCACTAGCAATACGACAAACGTATAAAAAATGGGCAGCTCCGTGCGACTCGACATAAACTTGGGATTCAAGACATAGGCTTCTAGGGCGTGCACAACCAAAATCATTAAGAGCATATAGACCACGTAGCGCAACCCACCAACCGAATAGGCAATCAAGCTCAGCGGTACAACTGAAATGATCACCCCAGCGACTGGAATCAGACTTAAAATAAAGATCATTAATCCCAAGCTAATCAGTTGAGGCATCTTCAAGATTGCCATGAAGGTCACCGTAATCACCGTATTGACAATCGCAATCAAAAACTGTGCTTCCAAAACAACGCCAAAGCTATTCACAAACTTTTTGGCAAAGAAATGGACGTCTTGAAAGAACCAGCCAAACGTACTAGTCAAAAAGCGCTTCGTGAAGACCCGCATCTGATGATCCTCAATCGTAAAGAAGAAACTTAAAATAAATGATAAGAAGAAGGTTAGTCCCATATTACCAATATTAGTAATATACTGGAACACAACTGAAATGCCGCCCTTCAATTGTTTGAGTATATCCGATTCTTGAAAATACGATGTCACCCACGTCAACACTTGGTTAGTATCATGTGATGGGTTCTGATAAAACCGATAGACTGATTCAAACGTCAAAAAAGTTTGTTTGATCAACTGCGGTAAATAAATCGATACAGCAAAGTAAATTCCAAGAATGACTAGTGCGTAGACCACTAGGACAATGATCGTCGGTGGGATCTTCACCCACCGCCGAACTGCCCGAACTAACCGCGTCACTAAGAACGTAAAAATAAACGTTAATAAAATAATACTCATCATACTTGATGCCAAGTATAGCGTTAACACAATCAACGCCAATACGCAGGCGCGCCGCCAGCGCACATTTCGTATTAACTGTGACCAAAATTCCACAAAATCCACCCCTCTACTTTCCCTTACTCCCATTCTAACGGAAAGTCTCAGCAATAAAAATTAAAAGGCCGTTGTGAATCAACAAAAAAAACGTGTCAAGTTTATCACTAATCGTACGATAAACTTCACACGTTCGTTTAAATAAACACTTAATGACTTATGAGAACTGCATCTTTAAGCTCTCTAATCCTAGTGCTTGGTGAATAATAACTGAGGCGCCACCCAACAAGGCCGCCGATTGTACGTTCTTAGTTGCAATGATTGGAACTTGCCGGCTTGGCGAAGTTAGCTTGGCCGTGCTCTCCCGAACATTAGTTAATAGTTGTGGCAAGATTTCTAGAACGGTCGTGTTCAACACAACCACATCCGGCGCGAACGCCGTGGAAACATTCGCAATCACTTTAGATAGATAGTAAACAAAGTCATCGAAGACCTTTGTCACTTCCGGATCATGATTGATGTAGTCATGCTTGACCGTCGTTAAATCTAATCGTTCAACATGCTTGATGGCCTTCAACCGAGCCCACAAGGCTTTTTCAGAAGCATAATCGTTAACTGATGCCAAGTGGTCCTCAACGTGCCGATCTTCTAACAAAGCAGTCCCCACTTCACCTGCTTCGCCTTCATGACCAGAATATAGTCGCGAATCAGCCACGATGCCCGCATGAATCTGATCGCGAACGACTACCGAAACCACGTTATCGAAAATCTCGTTGTCATGGAAATCACGTTCAAAAACGGCCGTTAAGTTAGCTTTCTTTTCCAGAACAACCGGAATCCGTAGCTTATCACGTAAATACTTTGCTAGATCAAAGTGTGTTAGTCCCTTGATCGGTGTCTTGAGGATTTTATTCTCATAAATAATCCCATCCAGCGCAATGGCGACCCCCATCAGACCATGAATCGTACCATAGTCATCAACGTTCCGTAATTGATCTTCAATCAAATCAATGACATCCGTCAACGTCATATCGCTCGTCTTAAAGCTTTGAAAGTGCAAAATTTTACCATTCAACCGTGAATACATAAGTTTGACTGCGTCAGCTGTCATGTCAATGCTGGCCACAAAACCATAGTTCACGTTCAGCTCAGCCATCACTGGTTTACGACCGCCGTTTTTCGTGCTGACACCACAGCCAATTTCCTTGATGAACTGGGTCCGCAGTAGCTGATTATAAATATCTGAAACCGTCACTTTATTCAAACTCAAGTTCCGTGAAATCTGGCTCCGGCTAATCGGTCCTTCGTTAATAACCTGCTGCAGAACTTGCTTTTCATTCGTACTGCGCATTACATGTTTATTAATAATCATACTGAATTTCGATGCCCACCATTGACAATCGAACTACTTTACCAAATCATGTTAATTTGGTCTGCCATTAATTCAATCATCAACGGGCACCTTAACCCCCTAATCTGTTAATATTCTATAGCATCAAACAAAAATAGTACACAAAATAGTCAATTTTATACCCATTTTGACATATGAACGTTAAAAAAAGGCCAATACCGATATAAAATGACCGCCCCCGTAGAACCAAAATATCAAGAACGAAAACTTTCCGTCCTTACTCCTACATTCTATAACAGTTTTTATAAAAAAATCACCGATTGACACCTAAAAGTAGGTGTTTTATCGATGATTGTTAAGTGGACTTCCATACTGTTATTAAATTGTTTATATTACTGCAACGACCTCGCTGCTTGCGCCAGAGACATATGTTGTAAACTGGCTTGTTGTAAAATGGCCTCGATTTGGGCATCCGTATACTGGCTAGCATTAAATCCAGCTTGCGCTAGCTCCGCACGCGTTGCCTGAATCTGATCAGAGCTATAATTCATCGTTTGGGCAGCTTGCGCCAGTGAGAGGTGTTGCGCCGCTGCTCGTTGCAGAATAGCACGAATTTGGGCATCACTATAACTACTGCCGTCGAGCCCTTGCGCAGTCAACTCAGCACGAGTCGTCTGCACTTGACTGTCACCATAACTGTTGTTAGCTGCAGCTGACGAGCCCATCGAATGGTTAGCTGAGGAAGTTGATGATGAAGCAGCCGCCTGCTGTTTAGTGGCTGGCGTGCGTTGCGTTTGTTGCTGACTTCCGGTCATCCCTGTAACCGCTTGTGCCGCACTCGGGATCACCGGTGCTGAACCGGTCAATGTCTTGAGTGACGCATTATTTTGTTTCTGTAAATCCAACACATTTTTCCGAATATCCTGATAGTAACGTTGCTTAAACGCCTTATCCTGCAATAACTTAGCAATTACAACGTTAGAATCCGTAAACTCATTCGCTTTATTCAGCTCAGCAGCTTTCTGATACTGTTGTTGATAAGTCTTGCGTTTTTGTTGCACCTTTTTTATTAAGGTAAGTTGTTCTTGGGCCTGATTAATTAACGTAACTGCACCGTGCTTGGTCGTCTTAACCGTCATAAAGTCACGTTTAGCCACGTCAAATTTCCGCGCAGCCAGTGCTTCTTGACCAGCCACATAAGTCTGGGTCTGGGTTAAATACCGTTGCGCCTCAGTACTACTAGCTTTCGTTCTGGTCGCATGTGTAAAACTCGTCTCCGCTAACGTATAATTCCGCTCTTGCAGTGCCCGCTCACCAGTTCGCATTTCAGCCGTGTATGAGTCTTCCTGCAGACGGTACCGCGTATATGAATAACTACCAACCCCCACAGCGATAATTACTGCAAACACGATCCACATCCATCTTTTCATCACGACACCCCCATCAACTGATTTTGTAATTAATTTATTATAACATGTTTACGAATTAGGTCGCGATTCGTTGTGCTTACAAAACTGTTTTCATAAGCGTATAATAATTAGTGTATTTTACGAAGAAAGGATCCTTATTGCAATGCTAGAAAAAACCTTTTACCACACCCTTCTAAGCCACTCATTCAATATGCCCGTCACAGTCAACTACTGGGATGGAAGTAGTGAAACTTATGGTGAAGGCACACCAGAAGTCACGGTGACTTTTAAAGAAGCCATTCCAATGCGTGAAATTACCAAGAACGCTTCAATTGCCCTTGGTGAAGCTTATATGGATGGCAAGATTGAAATTGATGGCAGTATTCAAAAATTAATTGAATCGGCCTATGAATCGGCAGAAAGTTTCTTCAACAATTCTAAGTTCAAGAAGTTCATGCCTAAACAATCTCACTCTGAAAAGAAGAGTCAACAAGACATCCAAAGCCATTACGATGTGGGTAACGACTTCTACAAGATGTGGCTTGATCCAACCATGACCTATTCTTGTGCTTACTTCAAACATGACACTGATACATTAGAAGAAGCCCAGATTCATAAGGTTCATCACATCATTCAAAAGCTCAACCCACAACCTGGCAAGACCTTACTAGACATTGGTTGCGGTTGGGGTACGTTGATGTTGACTGCCGCTAAAGAATACGGCTTAAAAGTCGTCGGGGTCACGTTATCACAAGAACAATATAACCTAGTTGCTCAACGCATCAAGGATGAAGGCCTCAGTGATGTTGCTGAAGTCCGGTTACAAGATTACCGTGAACTTGGCAACGAAACTTTCGACTACATTACCAGTGTTGGGATGTTCGAACACGTCGGTAAGGACAACTTAGCAATGTACTTTGAACGCGTTAACCACTATCTTAAAGCTGACGGGGTTGCCTTATTGCACGGCATCACCCGGCAACAAGGTGGCGCCACTAACGGTTGGTTAGATAAGTACATTTTCCCAGGTGGCTACGTTCCTGGGATGACAGAAAACTTACAACACATTGTTGACGCCGGCTTACAAGTCGCTGACGTTGAAACCCTCCGTCGCCATTACCAACGGACGACTGAAATCTGGGATAAAAACTTTAACGCTAAGCGCGCTGCCATCGAAGAAAAGATGGGCGTGCGCTTCACTCGCATGTGGGATCTCTACCTACAAGCCTGTGCCGCTTCCTTCCAGTCTGGTAACATTGACGTCATGCAGTACCTCGTAACTAAAGGTGCTTCATCACGAACCTTACCAATGACCCGGAAATACATGTATGCGGATAACCGAATCAATAAAGCTTAATTAAATGCCAAAATACCAACTATCTCGATTATTTCGAAATAGTTGGTATTTTTTTTGACCATTTTTCAGGAATGACTGACAACTAGCTTTCAGTCACCGCCATGCGTACCCAACCCAAGATCTGATGGTAGATGAGTAACGATCCTAGGAAGAAAGCGGCCGCTAAGCCGGCGGATGTCGGTAGTTTGTTAAACATATTGGCTGGTAACACTAAGGCTAATAGTGGAAAGGCATACGCTGCTGGCAATTGTAAGTTAAGCGCCCGTAACCACAAATACACAAGTGGTAAGGCAATGACCGTCGTTAATAGCCACGAAGCAATCAATAGGTGAATGCCGACCCCAATACTAGCAGCAGCCGACAATGCAAGCCACTGCTTAAGTGCGGTCGTTACCGTATATTCAGACTGTTGAGCCGCTTCAAAGAAAACGACGATCACGGGTGGGATTGCGGCCATCTGGGGCTGTCCCGCTAGCCAAACAATACCCACCCAGACAAAAACTAGGCTGATAAAGCCGAGCATTTGCCAGCGACTAGCAGAAGCTTCGGTTACCCGTGAGATTGATCGCGGTCGTTGAATCCAAGCCCCAATCATCAGGCAAATAGTCCAGAAAAAGATGGCTACGATAAAGGTCCAGTGCGTTGCATTAATGATAATTGGCAGTAAGCCAGTAGCAAAGGCTGGCGCCAAATTCGATTTTAACCCCTTCAATAATAATAGCATCAGTAATAGACCGACAAGCACTTTGAGGGCGTGCGACCAAGGTAGTTGATTGACTAAGAAGCCAATAATTGCAGTTCCAGATGGTACTAAGAATAACTTTAAGGGTTGCCGAGTCCACGCCGTCTTACGATAAACCCACGTCCCGGCTGTCAGAGCACCGATTTCGGGTAAAATGATTTTCGCATCATGTTGCAATGTGGCACTCGCCACCATTAATAGAATGAAGCTCCACCCAGCTAAGTATCGCCAACCATCGCTTTGCTTTAAATCCATTTCGACAAAATATTCCTTTCTTATATTCGATTAGATATATTTATGTTATCAAGTGTCAACGACTAGCATTGTACCATAAATACAATCGTCTCCTCAAATAATCCTGAAAACACATCAACAGTTTTCAGGATTATTTTCAATCACTTTCCTGACCTATAAATCAAAATTCGACTGAGTAAAGTCTTACCCAGTCGAATTCAGTCGTCGCGCCAACGCAGTCGCAACGTTATCAACACCGCAGTCAGAAAATTATGCATTTTGCATAAGCCTTTTGATAACTAAACGGTTATGCTATTTATCGTACTAGTAATTGGTTAACCAGCCTACGTACACTAGCCGTTACGGCCTAACATCAAAAATATGAAGATGGCTTCTGCTACTCGTAACCACCACCGATATCGGTGCCAGCGTAATACCGACCAATGGTGTTTTAGCCACTGATTGGCATAGTGCGCAATCAGTGGCGCCCCGATAATCATAAAACCCTCGGTCCAAAAATCGACGCGGGCGGGCCAAGTCGTGTTATCAAAGCCAGCACCAATGGTCGCAACTACGAGCAAGATGTAGAGGCCCCACAAACTGATTTGTAAAGGTCGTTTGATTTTCGGCCACCATTGCCGGGCCTGTATTCGCTTAATCATTGATTGATGGTGCGGCCGATAATGCTCATGACCAGGTAACGCTGCTAACATTGCAGTCGCACTTTGATATCGTTGCTGTGGGTCTAGGGCCGTGGCCTTCATAATAATCGGGGCCCATGTTGAATCCTGTGTCAGTGTCGTTGTATCTAACGGCCCGCTCGGCTCTTGACCAGTCAACAAACAGTTTAGAACGATCCCTAACGAATATAGATCGCTCCGTTGATCCGTTTGGGCGAAGCCATAGTTTTCAGGTGCGGCAAAACCGCTCGTGCCTAATAAACGAGTATCACTGTCTTGCTCAGCATGATATTGTCGCGCTGCGTTGACATCAATCAAATAGTAGTGATCCCGATAACACATCACGTTACTTAGTTTAAGGTCCCGATGCACAATTTGTTGTTGCCCCAACGCCTGTAGCGTTATCAACAATCCTTGTGCGACGCGCACCGTCATTTCGGGGGAAAACGGTCCTTGTGTGGCCAATCGATCCACTAGTGTTTGACCATTAATTAAGGTCTCAACACTTACAATGCAATCAGTCGCCGTTAATAATGCTTCGATCCGGGGCATTCGGGGAATTGGCTGCTGCTTCAAACGCTGTAGAACAGGAACATTATCAGGATTTACTAGTTTAGCTACCGAAACAACCTGTTGCTTCTTAACCAGTAACGGAAACTCGCGTTGCGCAACTAATGGTCCTAGTGGTTCATAACCAGCCGTACTTAACAATTGCATTGCTTGAACAATCGGTAACACCGTGACACCCCCCTTTTTATCAAAATTACTAACTTTTATCATAACCATACTTTTGGAGGAATTACAATGTCAAAATATCAGAATAACGAAGTCACACCAGTCGCACACCAGTCGCGAACAGCCGAATTAGTTTTAGGAATTATTGGCGGTATCTTCGGTATCATTGCCGGCTTACTGGCGATGACCATCGGCGGCATCGGTAGTGCTTTAGAAACCAGCGGATCGGCTGGGGTCAGCAATCTTGGCGTTGGCTGCATTATTGTCTCTGTCCTCGCGATTATTTTAAGTGTCATGATTAATCGCAATCACGTTTTAATGGGCTGGTTGATCATCCTTTGTGGGATTCTTAACTTCGTCTTTGTCAGCTTCTTCGGGATTCTAAGCGGTCTGCTCATTGTTATTGCGGGCGGCTTAGCACTAAGAAAGTAGGTAAGCTCATGCAAAAAACGAAAGCTTGGTATCAAAAATGGTGGGCGTGGGTCCTGATTCTCCTTGGCATCTTCTTTGTCATCAGCCTCGTCAATTCTCCACAAGACGGTAAAAACTCACAAGCAGCGACGACCAAAAAGACCAGTGCTAGCAAGTCCACCGCTAAGGAAACCCCGGCAAATACGATTTATAAAGTCGGGCAGACAGCCACCATCGATCACGTGCAAGTAACGGTTAATAATGTTAAAACCGCAACGACGCTCAATGATGTTCAGCCTAAAACTGGCAATCAATATTATACGGTCACCGTAACATTGAAAAATAGCGGTAGAGATAAAGTCAGCTATAACCCGTTTGACTTTAAAATCAAGGCCGCCGGTAACCAAACTAGCCTAGATGAGATCAACATTGATGAAAATAACCAATTAGATAGTGGTGACCTGACCGCTGGTGGCTCTGTCAGTGGTACCATGACTGGTCAAGCCAAAGCAGATGGGTCCGTTGAACTCATCTACAATCCCAGCTACTTCAGTGATCGGCATTTGACCTTTAAATTACAGTAGTTTCTGGTACACTAATACTAATTAAGAAGGAGTATTAGGGGGGCACTAACCGTGGTAGAACGCGCAACTAAGGAACTATTTAACGAAATCAAACATGCAAGTGAGGCCGACCAATTTATGACAAATATGGCCACTAGTTTTATTCGTACCAATCCGGCGGAATACCTCGCCGAGCTTATTCAAATCAAACACGTCACTAAAAGCCAAGTCATTCGGCGCGCTAATCTAACGCCCTCGATCGGTTACCAGTACTTCGATGGCAAGCGCCGACCTAACCGGGCTCGCATCATCGCCCTCGGATTCGGTTTTCAACTGACCCTGACCGAGCTTAACACGATGCTCAAGCGAACTGGTTACGCCGTCCTTTATGCTAAGGATGAATGGGATGCTCTGGTCATCTTCGCACTTAGTCAGCGCTTTGATCTTAATCGTACTGATGAACTACTTTATCAATACGGTCTAGGCACGATTACCGACGAAGATTAGCGTAGTTGCCAACATCCACACTAATGTCCTATGGCAGACTCACGCCAACTAAAAGTTCGGCATAACCAGGTTCTAGAATACTAAAAGACCAGGCCCTAATGAGTTGAATACTCATTAGGGCCTGGTTTGCTCAATCTAGGTCAAAGATAAAGATGATGGTTTCAATCAATACAATGAACGGGATGTATCGAACAAATAAGATAAAGTACCAGAAGGCCTCGTTAAAACTCACAACATTGAATCTAGTTATCCCTAGAATAATCAAACAGCTAACTAGTATCAAAATTGAAAATAGCTTTTTTATCCTTAATCGTTTGCCAAACTCTGACCCCATAATTACGGCCAGCAACAGCCCACAACTCACATACCCAGTGAGCTGATTACTATCCAGCTTAAATCCAACCTGAACCCCCGTCGAAAAGTAAAGTGCCGCAATGTATATCAGCAAGTAAACCCCTGCAATAACTTGAATTCGTCTGTAGCTATTCATATATCTCCCCAATTTAGCAGTTCTTAGAATAAAACTATACTAAAAGGAAACCAATAAGCCAATGCTTTTTTCAGCTATGTAGCACCTGTAATTAAGCATCGTTAAAATAAAAAATCTTCAACAATAAATATTTCAATCCCGGTTGTTCAACTTTAGAACCGTGCGCAAGGCCGATTAAGAAGCTACAGTCAGGTACGCTCAACGGCACTATCTTACGCATCCACGTCTGCTCCCAAAACAGATAAGCGCTGTTCCAGCTGTAGCTGGCAAATTCTTGATTATTAAATTAATAATATTAAATTTATACATTGGGATTAACTCGTTTATAACCGAAGACAGATTGTCGAAGTGCTACCGCTGCTTTCTGAAAATATTTTTTAACACTTGGACGATTTGCACCATCAAAAAAGGCCAAACGCATTGCGCCTGACCACTAAAATCAACTCGTAATGAAGGTGATAAATACCTCGTTCTAAACTGGCGCAATCAAATAATACCCGCCACTAAGTCCAATGAACAAGTAGATCAAATGCCGGACTGTCGTCATGGGTAGCCGCGGCAGGATTCGTGCCGCCAGCGCCGTCCCAATGACCGCACCTACCATACCAATCATAATATGGGGGAGCAAGAATGGCGTCAGAATACCGTTCAGTACGCGGACTGTCGAAATATAGACCACATCGATCAAAAAGAAAGTCTGCAAATTTCCCAAGTAATCCGCAGTCGTATCGGCAAGTGATAGAAAATAAAGGGCCATCAGCGGGCCGCCAATACCGAATAACCCATTGAAGAACCCCGAAATAATCATGAAGAGACCGGCTAACCACCACGGATAAGTCTGATTCGCCGCACGTTTGCTCAGACTAAAGTACCCGGCTAACGAAACTAACAGCGCACCTAATAACCGTCGCAATAATTGCACATCTAAAACTTGACCAAGATGTACCGAATAGGCCGCCACACTGGCATAAACGATAAACGGCACAATAATCTGACGAAAGTGGATATGCTGATGATAACGCCAAACTAATGTTATGACACTGGCTGCCATAATAACGCCCGCCACGGCCGCACTTTGAGCAATCGGAAACAACTGTGGTAAAAAGATCATCATGACGATGGCCGCACCAAAGCCCGTTAACCCTTGGACCAGACCAGCCAATAATCCGGGTAAGAAAACCAATAACCATACCATCAACGTATCCTCTTTTCATCATAATAAAAAAGAACCGGGTCACCCAGTTCCAACAAAATCTAAATATGAATTAGTAACACAAAAATCATCACTGAGACTAGACCAATCACCACTGATAAAGTCATTGAACGCGTGCGATAAGCCACAAATCCAACGAGAATAGCAGAAATAATCATCCCCAGATTGCCAGAAGTGATCACTGCGTACTTACTATCGATAAAGACACTTTTAACAACTAACGCCGTGAATAGTGAGACGGGTACGAACCGCATCCATTCATTAAACCATTTTGGGATCTTCCGCTTCGTAAAGAACAGTAGCGGGAAAAAGCGTGGTATGAAAGCCACACACGCACAAAAAATGACCAACCAAAAATGGTCCATACTACTCATTGAGCTGACTGATTGCATAAGAAAAACCCCTCTGTGCCCTACTTGTCAGATTCTTCCATGGCTGTTTGGCCAGTAGGATCGTGAACCTTATAGAGTAAATGACTTTCTGGCTTATGTGCCAACAAGTAACGTTCAATAAAGTAACCGGTCAACGACGCGAGTAGTGTTGACACCACTAGGCCCAGCGTACTCTTCATTAAGACCAGAAAACCTATCGTTAGAACGCCAGACAAAACTGCCACTAAGATAATCAAACGGCTCTTAGTTTGCATAATTGCCATATAAATGAATAGTGCCGTCAGCGCAAAATCCACCACTTGGAGATTAATCGTCAATGCACTGCCAATCAAACTACCAATAATATTACTTACCGTCCAAAATAATAACGAATAGTGTTCGACCATTAAGGCCTGCGATGGCTTCCAATGCTTGTCCGTCGCAAACTTTAAATAGTTGACCGCGTAATTTTCATCATTCATCGAAAACGCAAACGTAAAAATGAACGGTAATGATTGCCCCTTCAGATAGCGCGATAAGCTGGAACCTAATAAGGCGTACCGTAACTCCAAGAAAAACATCATCAAAATAATGGTTGTCATCGGTGCATTAATTGTCAGCATCGATGCAATTAAAAATTGGGCGCCACCGGAAAAGACCATTACCGAAATTAACGCCGTCAGTAGATGGTTGAACCCGGCCGCATGCAATAAAACCCCACAAGCTAACCCGATGGGAATATAGCTAAGCCCAAGTGGCATTACTGTTCGTAATACCACTAACCAATTTGGCTCGTTCTTTTTCACCAAGAATGCCTCCAGTACCATACCAGTAAAGAATTCTAGCAACAACAGCGAGCGTCAAATTACTTAGACACTCGGACTTAATTTTAACATGTTTTTTATTGCAATCCTACACCTTGTTAAGTTTTTAAGCGTATGTAAGCGGTATCAATACCATTTTTTTACTTGAAATGTTGTCCCAGAATCACTAAGTCATTCGGTCGGCCACCTAATTCAGCGACTTCTGGCAGAAACCCCCACTGTTCGTACCCAAACTTTTTGAACAGCTTAATGCTTGGAATATTACTTGAAAAAATATAAGCGATAATCGTTGTTAATCCCAACACAGGTAATTGTTTAGGAACTAATGTCAAAACCTGGCTACCGATTCCCTGTCCTTGAACACTGCGATCCAAATAAACTGAAATTTCAGTCGTCTTTGCATACGCTGCCCGTCCATAAAATGGTGACAGACTAACCCAACCGACCACTGAGTCGTCCTTTACAACAACCCACAGCGGATAGTGTTCAGGGGTATGACTCAAAAACCAATTTCGACGTTGCTCAACCGTAACTGGTTTAAGATCAGCCGTCACTTGATGACTGGGAATCGTTTGATTGTAAATATCTACAATAATGGGTAAATCTGACATGGTTGCAGTTCGTAATGATACGCTCATAGGTGACTTTCACTCCATTCGGTTTAACTACTGTTATCAGTCTTCATTATACAGTTAATCGTGGATCATGCTAACAAATTCTACATAAATGGAATCGCAATTTATCCGCAAAGCTAGCATTCAAATATTAGCAAAAAAAGAAAGAACGCTCAAACTGGAACGCTTGTAGCGAATAGTCGAAGTAGTGACTAAGATAGGCACACGGCCTAATTTAGGGAATAATTTTTAACAAAGCACCTCATAATTATCCCGATTTAAACGTTGCTTTTTTAGCATCGCCAAATGAAGACTATTAATACTCTTTTTATCATAACATCCGCAGCCGTTCAACTTGGTCATCCTTGACAGTGCCTTTTTGAAATTACTCTGGATGCTAATTATTTTTAATTAGCTAAATCAGTGGCACAGCCCTGGTCATTAGTTGCCTGTCATGAATCACTATTGCCAACAAAAAAATCCTCCTTGAGCAGGCAAGTCTCAATTACTAGCTTGCCTACTCAAAGAGGAATATATCTTTTAAGAAATATCTCGTAGCGTTTACTAAGCTAATGCACCCACAGAATCTAATACACTAACTGCTATAATTTAGTTGAACCAGCTCTTAACCCCGCGCCACATCCGTACAAAGATATTTGCTTTGTCGATGGACTTCTTAGGCGTTACATTGATGGTCATATTCTTGCTAGTCGTTCCGTCAACTACCTTGATAGCTTTCTTGCTTAGGTTCAAGTTAACAGTACCGACAGTCTTGCCATTCTTAACGGGTGCTTGTAATTTACCATCGGTTGTCGCCGACTTCTTCAAGCTGACCTTACCAGTAACGGCACTAGCATCCGTCCCGGTTGGCAAGTAAATCTTGGTTGCACCACTATTTGAAACGAGTTGCGACGTTAAGGACTTCCCATCTTGGACATCAACGGCTTTCACACCATTGATCTTGCCATTCTTGTTAATCGTCGTAGTCGTGTAGTTGTGGTAAACATATGACATGATTTCAGCCGTTTGAGTGAAACGTTCCGTCCCACTATCGTTAGCGGCACCGGCATGCATGACGACCGTAATGATCCGGTTACCATTGCTAAACTTAACGGTCCCAGTGAAGGCATTCCCAGCCTTAGTGGAAGTCCCAGTCTTCAAACCATCCACAGGAAGTGCGGAGTAATGTTTAACTAATCCTTTGAGCATGTAGTTTCGGTTATCCATCTTGGTTGCTGAACTAGTGCCCTTTTCAAACCAAGCATGGGCAATGCTAGAAGTCTTTAAAACTTCTGGGTAATCTGATAATAGCTTTTGCGCAACGGTAGCAACATCTTGTGCTGACATTTCGTTTTCAGCACTGGCGGCAACGTTACTGTACCCAATTGTGCTGCCAACCTCTTTATTGGTTAATCCACTGGCATTAATAATGGTAGCGTCCGTGATCCCCCATGATTTAGCCGTCTTCCGCATCAAGCTAACAAACTTATGGGGCGTCCCGGCTACCGCGTCACCCAAGGCTGTGATAGCGGCGTTAGCGGAATAGATTTCAGTCGCGTTATATAATTGCCGCACTGAATACGTCTTCGTTGATAATAACGGTACGTTCGCATATTCCGTGTTTTGGCTCATCTTAGCGACTGCCTTGCTAACACTGATTTTTTGATTCCAAGACAACTTACCTTCATGGATCGCCTTAAGCACTAAATATGTACTTAACATCTTCGTCATTGATGCGATCGCCATTGGCTTACTACTGTTCTTATCATACAGGATCTGACCGGTCGACGCGTCAACCGCAATGGCGGCTTTCGCAGAGATCGATGGTGTACTGGCTGCTTGGGCCTGGAGGTCAGCCCCCGCAATGCCTAAACCAGCTGTACTAAACGTGACTGCCGCAACGAGGGCAATCATAACTTTCTTTAACTTTCCCGCAAATCTCATTTCTCAATTATCCCTTTCTTAATTGCTAATGCTAGTTTTAGTTTAAATAATTATGTCTGTGGAAACAAGTTAATTTATCATATCCGATTGTTTTTTTGTTAATGGGTGGTCATGTTTAACTGGCAAATGAATAACAAAACTTGTCTGCTCATCATCACTTTGCGCATAAATATAGCCACCGTGGTGATCCACGATACTTTGGGCAATCGCTAAGCCCAGTCCAGAACCCCCGGTCGCCTTAGAACGCGATTCTTCAACCCGATAAAACCGTTCAAATAAGCGTCCCAACGACTCAGCTGGAATACGCTGACCATCATTCGTGACGTGAATCACGACTTCTTCACCACGTTGTTCAGCTTGTAATACTACGTTTTTAGCACCAGTTCCATATTTAAACGCATTAGTGATCAAATTGCTGAAGACCCGCCCCAGCTTTTCAGCATCGGCTTCAATGTAAATAGGCTGCGTGCCACTTTCTACTTCAATCTTCAGATGCTTCTTGTTCGCTTCCAGCTCAAAGCTTGCCGCTAACTGTTCTAACATGGCCGTCAAGTTTAACCGATTAATGGCCAACGGTGTCTCTGTCTGCCGTGATTTCGTATATTCAAACAGATCTTCAACCAGTGACTTCATTTGTGTTGCCTTCAAATAGGCAATATGCGCATATTTAATTAAATCCTCTTCTGATTGGTACTGTTTGTTCTCAATTAAGCCTAAATAGCCGATAATTGACGTCAACGGCGTTCGAATATCATGACTGACATTCGTAATTAACGCATCCTTAGACCGCTCAATTTCCCGTTCCTCGTCCATCGAGTGGATTGCCGAGTCTACTAAGGCATTAACACTTTCAACGACTCGTTGTGTATCACCAGTCAGATTAAAGTCAATCCGATGGTCAAAGTGGCCGGCCGCAATATAATGCAACTCACTAATAATATGTCGTAACTGCATCTGTTTGTATCGTCGAATTAATCGCCAATATAATACGAAACCGTCCGCAATCAGCATCAGTCCAATAAAGATGTTTTCATAACTCCATAGCTGGTAGTTATTGGGACCAATGGTAATCGATCGTTTAATTTGGAAAATACCGCTCTGTAACCCCGGATTATGCGCAATCGTACTGTTGATCAGTACTACGATCGACAAGTTTAAAAGGAGTAGCAAAATCACCGTCACTACCCCTTCAAAAAATAATTCACTTTTTTCGCGTCCCGTTAATTTCAAAAGCTAACCCTCACTCTTAACGCGATTCAATCTTATAGCCAACGCCCCAAACGGTCTGAATGACTTTTTCTCCATCCGTGGCTTCTTCGATCTTATCCCGCAAATGACTCACGTGCACCATCACGGTCTTAGCTGAGACAATACTTTCTTGCTGCCAAACACGTTCAAAAATATCATCAGCTGAAAAGACTCGGTTAGGATGACTTGCGAGCAAATACAAAATACCAAATTCTAACGCGGTTAATTGAATATCCTTACCCGTCAACGTTTTAACTTCGTGCGAATCTTTATTGATCGTTAACGGTCCAATGTCCAAAATATCAGGCTCGGTAGTCGTCACGTTATTTTCAGAACGTCGTAATAGTGACTTGACCCGTGCCATAATTTCAAGCGGATTGAATGGCTTGGTGACGTAATCGTCAGCTCCCGTAATCAAGCCCTGAATCTTGTCCATATCACCAGTCTTGGCCGACAAGACTAGGATTGGAAGTTGGGAATCTTTCCGTACTTCTTTGATGACCTCAATCCCATCCATTTCAGGCATCATGATATCCAAAATCATTAACGCAATATCAGGATTCGTATTTAATTTAGTCAAAGCTTCACGGCCATTATAGGCGCTAATTGGTTCATAGCCTTCGTTTTTAATATAAATTTCTAATAGTTGTGCAATTTCTTTGTCGTCATCGACTACTAAAATTTTCATCTTATTTTTCTCCTTAAATAATTCTGTTTTTATTTTACCAAAAAAAGCGGCCGGGCTTGGCAGTTAACGATTGATTTTAGAGAAAACGCAACTATTCCGCGTCATTTGCCGTACGGTGAACTAATAACCAAGTATAGTATCCACCTACTAAAATCGATAATCCCGCCGCAACCCATATCGTCCGTAATGTCCACCACCGCTGCAATATCGCCGAAACAATCGCGCCCGTAGCAAAGCTCAACACTAATTCCCAATACACTAAACCAGTGTCAAGCTCCGTGCGCACGCCTGTCAACCAATAATTCGTCAGCGCGATCGTTGCCTTCTTGAGATTACCAGTAGAGAACACGTTATTATAGCCGTGGCCGGCGATTGCGCTGAAGGCTGTCGTCTGCATCGCCATCACGAATGCGAGTGGTGGGACCACCATCGCATTACTAACAGTCGCTGGTAGCATGCCGACCATTAAACAAACAACCAGCTCTGCCACCAAAACGGGCAAGCGCCAGTAGTGTGATCGCGCGCCCAACCATTGTTTCAGTATACCCACAACAATTACACCTAGTGTAAAAAAGAGGACTGTTGCTAATTTAGTCAACACACCCGGTAAATTCCACTGTGCCACATCAACACTGAGAAAAATCAAATTACCCGTTTGACCAGCTGCTAAGACACCACCCCGTTGGATGAATGTGTATGCGTCAATAAAGCCACCGATACAGGTTAAGCCCAAGCCAATTTCTCGTAACTGGAATAAATGGCGTGACTGAAACCGTTGCATCTACTCACCTACTTAATATGTTGAATTTGGCACCTCACTAAACTGGTACAATACGTTTTAATAAGTCCATCATAGCGCAATTAATCATCAGTACCTAACGAAAACGCGCCTTTTAACCCATGACAGGTTAAGAGACGCGTTCATAATCATCACATCATTGCTGATGATTCTATTGTTAGCTATTTTGGGTGGTTAAATAATCATTAAACGCTGGTGCGAAATGGGCATCAACTACCTTAACGTGGGCCGCTTTGAAAACTGACCGAATCGTCGCAACTTGCGTCTGCTTGTCCATCATCCGCTGTTGCTGGATTTTTTCACGCAAATAATTTGTCACATCAATCTGCTTACCGCTATCATCAGTTACAGCCGCAGTCTTAGATCGACGACTGACAACGTTGATAATTTCATAAGTTGGTTTGTCTTTCGTGTCGGCAGTTGCCATAACTGTTTTGACCGGTTTCGTGACATAGTGTCCCACTCGTAGTTTAGCTGTGGCCTGTACAATTGCTGGTGCTAGAGTTTGATTATAACTGTCAAACTGCGCTAATTTCCCAGCAGTTGTGTGCGCTTGTCGATTATTCTGATATTTTCGCACTTGCGAATCAAAGCTAGCACCCGCATTCAGTTCAGCAATAATTTTTTGCGCTTGCTTCTCATTGGTCGTCGCAATGTGTTGAACCGTTGTCATTGGCATATAAGCTGCTCGGGCTTTTTTTAGTTGCGCTTTAGTCACTGGATACTTAGCACTAACGGCTTTCTCCATCAATAAATTCGCTTTGATTTGCGATTTTAAACGCGGTTCAGTGACATGATTACGTTCTAAAATCATGTGATAATTTGCGCCCGCCTGCCGTTTGAATGCTTTTAATTTAGCAGTTACTTCAGCTTGTGAAACATGATATCGTTGATTAAGGACTTTGTTTAGAGTCAATTCTTGAACAGCCTGTTGCGTCGTCGCTTGGTTTTCAATTTGTTTAAATACTTCCGCTTGTGTGACCTGGCCAGCATCTGACTTGACCAATGTCGTAGCCTTCGCTTGACACCCTGTTAACATGACTGCGACGACTAGACTCGCACCTACCCCTATTAACCGATACTTCATTTATATTAGCCCCTTTCTTTGCATCACTAATACCACGATATCATTAAAAATCTAATGAACTTAATAAGTAGCACAATCGTGTACAGAGCTAGTATCAACGTCCCAACAAGAAAGAAACACTACGGTCAATCTACACGAACGTTACATCTGCCTATATCTTCCGCTGGTACTCACCAGACAAAAAAACGTAGAACAAAGTTGATGTTCTACGCTTACTTGATGCTTATTCAACTAAACCAATCAGACTGACTAATACGATATCGTCATTTTAACCGTTGACTGAATAGTTCGGTGCATTCTTTGTAATTTGAATTTCATGTGGATGTGATTCGCGGAGCCCAGCGCCAGAGATTTCAACAAACTGGGCGTTTTCAATCAAGGCATCAATGTCCTTAGCGCCAACGTAGCCCATGCCAGAACGTAAACCACCTAACATTTGGAAGATAATATCATCAACGCTGCCTTTGAATGGCACACGTCCTTCAACACCTTCTGGAACTAACTTGTTCGCTTCGTTCACGCCACCTTGGAAGTACCGGTCAGACGAACCATGAGCTTGTGACATCGCCCCAACGGAACCCATGCCCCGATAGAACTTGTATTGACGGCCATCGTCAAAGACAACCTCACCCGGTGCTTCGGCTGTTCCGGCTAACATACTCCCAAGCATCACGGCGTTACCACCAGCAGCGAGGGCCTTAACGATATCACCGGAATACTTGATCCCACCATCAGCAATGATAGCTTTGCCGTATTCGCGAGCAACGCTGGCAGAATCATAAACCGCTGTTAATTGTGGCACCCCGACACCAGCGACAATCCGGGTCGTACAGATTGAACCAGGGCCAATCCCCACTTTAACAACATCAACACCAGCTTCAAATAAAGCACGCGTGCCTTCTGCCGTCGCAACGTTACCAGCAATCAATGTCTGCTTAGGGAAGTGGGCCCGAATTTCCTTGATCTTCCGCAGCACACCAGCGGAATGACCATGAGCCGTATCAATAACGATGGCGTCCGCACCAGCGGCAAATAGGGCTTCAGCCCGGTCAAAGGTATCACTAGTGACCCCAACAGCCGCAACGGCCAACAAGTGATTGTTGGCATCAACGGCAGCGTGTGGGTGATCATCATCCTTAACGACCGCTTTGATCTTCTTAACTTCTTCAGCCTGCGCTTCAATGCTTAAGTTCTTATGGATAACAGCTAAGCCACCTTGGTTGGCCATCGCGATTCCCATTGCGGATTCTGAAACAGTATCCATTCCCGCACTAATAATTGGAATATTCAGCTGTAAATTATCGGCAAGTTTAACACCTAAATTGACTTCATTCGGTAAAACATGACTTTCGGCCGGAATTAATAGTACATCATCGAACGTATAACCCTTTTTTCCAAACTTTGTATCCCAATTAGACATTGAACGTTAGCTCCTTATGTTTTTATTTTTATCTGTAAAGGTAACAAAACATCGCGATAAATGCAAGGGGTTGCGCAGATTTTCAGAAAGTTCTTATTTTAAGCCTGTAACGCCCAACCGAATGTTCCAGGTTGGGCCGAGCGTACTTCACACACAACTTTCATTCAGTCATTACATCCGTATCACCAGTTTAAAAGCTAACTAGGTGAATAACAAGCAATGACCACTTGCAATCGACAAAAAGACAAGCCAATGCACGCCATCAGCTTGTCTTTCAGTCCGAGCCTAAAACATGCTCGTCGTAATATTAAAGCGCCGCTTCAACCACATCCGGGCGAAGAAGACGACGACGGCAATGATCAAGTACGCGATTCCTGGTAAGACCGGGTTCAATGGCCCTTGAATCATTGACATGGTTGTAAAGACTAACATCCAAACGATGATAGCCAGTACTGACCACGCGATTTTCTTCCATAACGAAACTTTCTTGCCATCTTTAGCAGGCATTAAGTATTCGAATAACTTAGCAACGCCCAAACCACCAATGGCGGACGTAATCAGAATAGCGGTGATCCCGTTGGCACCAGCTGAATTCTTAGTAGCGTTCGTGCCGATGAAGCCCATGATCCCGTACATTAAGCAGAAAATCATGAATAGCATCAAGCCATTATCCAGCGCCGTGACCCAATAGTTCGCCTTTTGACGTTCTACCGGTGTCTTTTTTGGATTCACAATCTCTTCGGTCCGTTCTTGAACGGTCCCGTATAATTGACGAGCCGTGGTTCCCCGACCTTGTTCCGCTAACAATGTAGACGTCATTTCATTCAGAACTGCCGTCTTTTTCTCACCACTCAACGCTGTGGCATCAAGTGACTTGCGCATCTGACGCATATATTCAGCATTGCGCTTCGTCAACTCAGTCGCTTCGTGAACTGGCCGTTCTGCGGCTTGAGCCTGCTTGGCCCCGGCCGCGGCGTTCCTAGGTGTCTTTGAAGTTTCGCTCTCACTCACTATACAATTGCTCCTTTCAGCTTAAACGTTGAAGCGGAATTCGACGATGTCGCCATCTTGCATGACATAGTCCTTACCTTCCAAACGCAGCTTACCATTTTCCTTGACCTTTGCTTCTGAACCGGCTTCATCCAAAGCATCGTAAGACATCACTTCAGCCCGAATAAATCCACGTTCAAAATCAGAGTGAATAATTCCCGCTGCTTGAGGGGCCTTAGTACCGCGTTTAAACGTCCAAGCCCGGGTTTCCTTACCACCAGCCGTGAAGAAGGTTTCCAGTCCTAATAGCTTGTAAGAAGCCCGAATCAGCTTATTCAAGCCAGGCTCTTCAACGCCTTCAGCTGCTAAAAAGTCGGCCTTGTCGTCATCATCTAGTTCGGCAATTTCTTCTTCAGTTTCAGCAGCAACACCAATGGCTTGGGCTCCTTCTTGCTTAGCATAGTCCGCAACCACTTGGAAATACTTAGAGTTTTCTGGATCGGCCATGTCATCTTCGGCAATATTGGCTACATACAGCACTGGCTTAGACGTTAATAAGAATAAGCCCTTGACGATTTGTTGGTCATCTTCGTTGAATTCTAGTGAACGCACGGGTTTGCCGGCTTCCAAGGCAGGTTTGATCTTTTGCAAAACAGCGAGCTCAGCCTTAGCTTCTTTATCGCTCCCCTTAGCAGCCCGTTGCACTTTAGCCAAACGCTTATCAACAGCTTCTAAGTCCGCTAAACTCAATTCTAGATTAATTGTTTCAATATCATCTTGCGGATCGACTTTACCCGTCACATGGGTGATATTGTCATCATCAAAGGCCCGGACCACGTGCACAATTGCGTCAACTTGGCGGATGTTTTCAAGGAACTTGTTCCCAAGTCCTTCACCCTTACTAGCACCCTTGACGATCCCGGCGATATCCGTAAATTCAAAAGTCGTGGGAACGACCTTCTTTGCGGGGATGATTTCTTGAATTCGGTCTAGTCGTTTGTCGGGAACTTCAACCATCCCAACGTTGGGGTCAATCGTCGCAAATGGATAGTTGGCCATTTCGGCGCCCGCCTTCGTAATTGCGTTAAACAATGTGGATTTACCAACGTTTGGTAACCCAACGATACCTGCTGTAAGTGCCATATCGGTTATTCACTCTTCCTTTTTTAATAATTAAGCTTGATCGGCTTTGCTTTCTAATACCTTTTTGAGTTTTTTATTGAACTCACGACGCGGCATCATGACCACGTGACCACATCCCGTACATTTAATCTTAATGTCAGCGCCCATCCGGGTAATTTCCCAGCGATTGACACCACACGGATGCGCCTTTTTCATCTCGACAATATCACCTAAATCATACATGCGCAACGCCCCTTTATAAATTAATTAATTTAAATCAATACTGAGAATTTCTAAAATCCGTGTCAAATCTTCATTTGACAAGTACGGAATTTCAATTTTCCCTTGATCAGCTTTGTTCGCCTTAGTTTGAATCGAAACGGCCGTCCCAAACTTCTCTTGTAATTGTTCTTCACTCGCACGGATGTACGGTGACTTCTTGGGTGCAACTTTTTTTGGCCGGCTCCTTGGACTCTCCGTTATAACGCGCCACGATTTGTTCCAACTGACGGACCGTCATGTTATCCTTCACGACGCGCTTCGCTAATGGCGCTAACTTGGTTTTATCCTTCAAAGACAAAAGCGTTCGAGCTTGGCCCATGGACAGTTGGCCCTTTTGGATATACTGTTTGACCCCATCTGGCAAGCCCAATAACCGCAAATAATTAGCAATATATGGCCGACTCTTGCCTAGGCGCTTTGAGACTTCCGCCTGCGTCAACTTCAGCTTCTTCATCAACGAATCGTAGGCCGCAGCTTCTTCAAGCGGAGTTAAATCTTCCCGTTGTAGATTTTCAAGCACCGCTACTTCCATCATTTGTTCTTCGGTAACATCACGGACAATGGCTGGAATAGTCGTTTGATGAGCGAGCTTCGACGCCCGAAAACGCCGTTCACCAGCAATGATTTCATATTTATTCAGCTCGGCATCCGGTTGTCGTACAATGATTGGCTGGAAAACGCCGGACTTTTCAATCGAGCTGGCGAGCTCCTTAAGTGCCGTCTGATCAAAAGTTCGCCGGGGTTGGTACGGATTGGCATGAATATCCTTAAGATCTAGATCAACCACGGCTTCTTCACTAGCTGGTTCGTTAACATCGGCAAACAGGGCTCCAATACCGCGTCCCAGCGCCTTATTATCTTTATCTTTACTTGCCATGAGCGGCCAACACTTCCTTTGCTAGAGCTAAGTAGACTTGCGCACCTTTCGAACGGGCATCATAATCGACAATCGATAGGCCGTGGCTAGGTGCTTCAGATAACCGCACATTGCGGGGAATAATCGTCTTATAGACGGCGTCCTTAAAGTATTTCCGAACTTCTTCGTTGACCTGGGCTCCGAGATTGGTACGGGCATCGTACATAGTCAATAGCACGCCTTCAATTCGCAACTGTTTATTAAAATGTTTTTGTACGAGCTTGATCGTATTCAATAACTGACTCAGCCCTTCCAAAGCATAGTACTCGCTTTGAACCGGAATCAAAATCGAATCACAAGCCGTAAACGCATTAATGGTCAGCAAGCCTAACGACGGTGGACAATCGATCAAAATATAATCATAATCATCCTTCACGTCATCGATGGCATCACGTAAGCGGGTCTCACGTGCCATCATCGGTGTCAGTTCGATTTCTGCCCCAGAAAGCTGAATTGTAGCCGGAACGATATCTAAACCCTTATGACTCGTTGGGATAATGGTTTCTTTAATGGAAACGTCATTGATTAAAACGTCATAGATTTCACGTTCGATGGTCGACTTTTGAACACCTAAACCACTGGTCGCATTCCCTTGCGCATCCGTGTCAATTAATAAAACTTTTTGGCCTAATTCGACCAGACTAGCCCCGAGATTAATACTCGTGGTTGTCTTGCCAACGCCACCTTTTTGGTTAGCGAGTGCAATTACGGTTCCCATAATTATTGATCACCCCTTGGTTGATTTTTTGGAATTTCAATCGTAATCCGATACCCGTCATCCGTATCCTCTTCATGGGTCTTCACGGGTAAGCCGGCATCAGTTACCATCTTAATTGATTTTTTGATCGTATTCACAGCAATTCGCGTATCGCCGGTCAACCCCCGTGCACGTTTGCGTTTGGGCTTCGGCGGCGTTTGGGTCTTCGCCACTAGCTGTTCTGTTTCTTTGACCGTCAATTGATCAGCAAGCACCCGTTTCAAAACCGCAGCCTGTTGCTCCACAGCCAAGTTGAGTAGTGCGCGGCCGTGCCGTTCGCTGATTTGTCGCTGCAACAACGCCGTTTGAACCGGCTGTGCTAACTTCAACAATCGCAACTTATTCGCAACTAACGACTGACTTTTGCCCAATTCTTTCGCTAGCGCCGATTGCGTTAATTGGTTGAGTTCCATCAGTTCTTGGTAGGCCCGAGCCTCTTCAATGGCCGTTAAATCTTGTCGCTGTAAATTCTCGATCAGCGCCATTGACGCGGTTTCACCATCATCCATCTTTTGAATGATGGCCGGCACATCCGCCCAATGAAGTGAAGAAATGGCGCGGAACCGCCGCTCACCAGCGATAATTTCGTATTTCTGCGGTTCGTATTCCCGCAAGACAATTGGCTGCAACAAGCCGTGATCCGCAATCGTAGCAGCCAATTCAGCAATACCAGTTTCATCGAAGACTTGCCGGGGTTGAAACCGGTTGGGGATAATGGCAGTGACCGGAATACGGACAATTTGTTGCTCCGTGGGGGTCGTGGCCGCCTCGGTTTTATGTTTATCACGATTAGAACCAAATAATGAAAATGCCATTGAAATTACCTCCCACCTTACATTGGTGCCGTTAACGGCTGTTTCGCCGGTGTCCCCGGCTTGCGTGGATACCGCTTCGGTGACGGCTTCTTCTTATCAATAACAATGATATGGCGCGGATCAGCAGTCACGGGCAAACTAAAGGCCTCGTCCTGAACAATTTGGCCCCCTAATTGTTGAACGGCGTATGTCCCTTCAGCCGTTTCAGTACTGGCATTGGCTGCTTTCAATGCAATCATCTGGCCGCCAATTTTAACGAGTGGTAGGCAGAGTTCGCTCAATACTGATAGGCGCGCTACTGCCCGAGCCGTCGCGATATCGTAGCTTTCCCGGTGAGCAGACTTCTTGCCAGCAAACGTTTCAGCGCGATCATGGAACGTTTTCACACCCGTTAAGCCTAATTGTTGGACTAGATCATTTAAAAAATTGATTCGCTTATTTAATGAATCAACGATCGTCACTTGTAACTGTGGGAACGCAATTTTGAGCGGAATCGACGGGAAACCGGCTCCAGCGCCAACATCACAAATCGTGAGCGGTTGATCACGCAGCGCAGGAACGTAGAATGCTGGCGTGAGTGAATCGTAAAAATGTTTAAGATAAACTTCTGGTTCCGCTGTGATCGTGGTCAGGTTGAACTGCTTATTAGTCGTGACCAATAGTTGAAAATACAGCGCAAATTGTGCCAATTGTTTTGCCGTCAGCGCAATCTCGTGTTGGGCTAACGCTTGTTTAAATTCTTCTGGATTCATTAGTAATAGCTCTCCTTAAAGGGGTCACATTCGTCCTCTTTTTGTGAAACAACTCAATGTTTCACGTCACCTCATAACTTTAACGTAAATAACACTTAAAATCAATGCACAGCCCCGCTGTTAAAATCGCAATAACCCTTGAAAAGTCTGCTTTTACAGCCATCATTGACAGCTATTCTAGTTTGCAATTTTTCTAGTCAAATTCATGAACCGCCTTGAACATCTCACCGTTAAAAACGACACCGGATAAAAGTATGACCAGATGATTCATTAATAAAAAAGAGGCCAGCCGAATAGCTGACACTCTTACGTTCAATTCAAGATTAAATTATATCACCGACTACCAAACGAACAACCCAACGACACCGGCTGATAGTAAGGAGACCAGGATCCCAGATAATAGCATGTAACCAACATTCCGTGAAATCAAATCGTTCTTTTCACGATCAACGATTCCCTTGAAAGCCCCAATAATCATCCCAATCGTTGAGAAGTTCGCGAAGGACGTTAAGAAGACCGTTAAGACTGCCCGGAAATGCGGTGCAAAATCGTTAACTTTGCTGGAAACTTCACCCATGACAACGAATTCGTTAGTCACTAATTTCGTTCCCATATATGAAGCCATTTGGAAAGCATCACTTGGGTTAAAACCAAGTAACCATGCAAATGGGAACATGACAACCCCAAAGATGTTTTCAAGTGATAAATTGCTATTGATTAAACCTAACAACTTATCAATTAATTTGGCTAACGCTACGAAAGCAATAACGTTAGCAGCAATAATCAAAATCAAGCGACCAGCGCCTAAGATTGAATCACCCAAGAAAGAGAAGAATGGTTCGCGAGCTGGTTTAGCTTCCTTAACTTGTTCATTAGCTAATTCTTCAGAACCGCTCGTTTCAGTGGTGGCAGTAGTTTCTTCAACAGCCGCACTACCTGAGATTTTCGCAATGGTATCTTCTTCCGGCTTAACTTCTACCGGATTCAAGATTGCAGCAATAATCGCAGCGTTTAAGACGTTCATTGGCACCGCCGTCAAAATGAATTGACCAGGCATCATCTTAATGTAAGCCCCTAAGATCGATGCCGTCACACAACTCATTGACATCATCGCAATCGTCAAGTTTCGTTGTGCCTTCATCTGCTTCAATTGTAACTGCGAAACAGCAAGAGCTTCCGTGTTGCCCAAGAACATCATTTCAACAACGAAGAATGATTCGAACTTTGGTTGACCAGTAATGTAAGCTAAGCCCCGGCCAACCCATTTGATAATCCATGGTAATACGCCAATATAGGTCAAAATATCGAATAATGGCACAATCAACAAGATTGGTAATAATGAACTAGTGACGAAGTCCATCGACTTAACGTTAACCCAACTAGCTAACGCAAAGGCGATCCCATCGTATGATACATTGACGAGCCAAGTGAAGCCATCTGCCGCTGCTTTAACCGCGTCGACACCGACTTGTGAACCCGTTAAGAACCATGCCAATAAGACTTCTAGTACTAACATGACACCAACTGAACGCCAGTTAATGGCGTGCTTTTGCTTGGAGAATAAGTAGGCAATGGCAATAAAAACCACAATCCCAATAATATTAACTACCAAGTTAAAGACCATGTGAATAATCCCTCTTCCCTATGAATGTAAGAAATATGACAAAACTACTTCTATTAATTTACCATTTAATACGCACTTGCGGTAGCACTTTTTAAAGAAAAGCTTAAGTTCTTAATTAGGCCGTACCAATTTATTGAAAGGCCCCGTCCAGATAGTGCTGGTAACCGTGAGAATTTTAGTTATGTCTGCCCAATTTCATTCTAAATTTTAGTAATTCTGCTAATCAGAGATCGAAAATTTAGGCCCATCTTGATTAACCGTTAACTTATTGTGACTAGAATTAATTTATTAACTTTCCAGACTAATTTCACTCACGGCATCACCGTTTAACTGCGACAACGTAAAAAGGTGCCCGACTAATCCGTCGATGCACCTCATTCAACTGAAAATTCAGTCGTTAAGTACCCCGCAACCGCGGAGTGCCCCTGCCAAGGAATTCTATTATACCGCGTTTAGTCCGTTTGCGAACTAATTAGTTGACCTGACCATTAAATGGGACTAAACTACGGACAATTAATGAAAGGGGGTGATGCTTTTTGAGTACCATATGTGATCTTAAAGCATCAGTCTCTGCCCTATTCGGAGCACATGACTGATACCTTTAAGGAGTCCCGACCAAATTTACTTGGTCGGGACTTTTGCTATCTAAAAGTGTGTATAAACAGTTGCAAGTTGACTGTGAGTGGCTTACATTAAAAGTGCAGTTTATTTGGAGATATGGAGTAACGGGAAATATGAAAGCAACGACAAAACAAGTATTGACAGGCGCTACCTGGCTAGTAGTTCTGCTAGCAATGATCGGTGGTACCATGCTTTGGCAACAACAAGTCCACAAGTCAAAACCGGTCACCACCATAACAGTGACTTCTACTGAACGTATTCCAATGGTGCTCTTACTAGATGACCACTTAACTCACAATCAGATTCAGCAATTAACTGCCCATATTCAAAACAGTAGCGCCACTCAGACACTGGTCACCGCCAAAATTACAGCGACGGGGACCGTGACATTTAAAGGGCAATTGCTCAACAGTGACAACCGCCCCTACATACAAGTGCAACTGCCCAAGAACCTTGATTCAAACCGACAAACGCATTTATTAAAGCAACTCCTAACCGCCGCCCGCCAGCAGTTTAAATTTCGCCGGTTTAACCTTGTCAGTTACGGTCGTGGCGGTCTCACTGCCACTAACTATGTCGAACACACAACAACAAGCTTATCACCACAACACCTTGTACTGATGGCCACCCCATTTAACGGCGCCAGCCGCCAAAGTAACAATCGTCGCCAAACGACGCCGGTTGCCGCCAAGTCGCAAACGGCCACACTAGCTAAATTGATTGCACACCGCCATACCATTGATTCCAAGATGCAGGTATTGATTGTCGCTGGAAAAGCCATCAAAGCTGACCAACCCCTACCACTGCAAAGTGCCCTGGCTGGTCAATCTATCTTCAAGCCAGTGGTAAAGGTCTATCAACAAAAAGTGTTGCGCTCATGGCGCACCCAATCCGGCTTACTCAACAACCATCAAATCGGTAATACGATTCAAACGTTTATAAACTGATTTCACCCGTCCAATCGACCTAGCCATCATTTTTGCTCAGAGTGCTTATCTAAAACATATCTAAAAGATTAATAGCCACCTTTCCTGACAACCAACTTGGTCTACTGGAAAAGCGGCTATTTTTAGCTTTAATTGTGCGATCTGGTCGTAGTAAGCCTTTAACGTTAAAAGCAGCCAGCTTAAGTCCGCTGAAAAAAAGTTTAAGTTAGTGCCAACCCTGCCTGGTTGAGCGCGTCCTACAACGCCTTCCAGTCGGGATAGCGTTCGAATGGCGGACATGTGCGTATTCCGTTTCTGATGAATTGGCCGTGGCTATTTTAGCGACAGCGACTTTGCCATATAACTGTCAGTCTGATAATAGAATTACGACTGTTCCATGATCTTTATACTGAGGTATTCAAAACAGTTGATGTCCCATTAACATTTGTTCAAAGTTCTTAGTAGTAAATAATAATTTAACGACTAATTGCACCAGTTAGGCGGTCGTTCATCTACCTTTCGAGTGGCTTCCCGAAACATGCTCAATGCCACTGAAGTCTGTGCTGGCTACGCCAACGCTCTGCCTAACTTTGCTACTGCCATAACATCTGATCCGGATACTCCTTGGTCAAAAACTGTTTAATAGCACGAATCATGATAGCCGTTGAAGGAGCGGCCGCCTGGGTTTTGTTGGCAACTAAGGCAATCTCACGATTATAAGGTTCGGCAAAGGAAAACGTGTTAACATCTCCAGTTAGCTTCCGTAGTGCTAGCTGAGGCAAAATGCCCATGCCTAAACCGGATTCTACCATTGAAATAATAGATTGATCGTCAATCGAGAATCGTAAAAAGTTATTAGTAACGTGGTAGTGGTCCAGTGCTAGCTTGGTGTCCCGGTCATAATCGCTTTGTTGTAGAATAAAGTTCTTATCCGCAACGTCATCAGTCGTAATGAATTCACCATTTTCTGGGATAAAATCAGCGGGCGTCACACAATAGATTGGATCATTGATCAGTGAATGCACTAATAAGTTCTCATTGACTGGCATCGACGTAAACCCAATATCGATAGTACCGATCTTGGCCCAGTTGGTTATTTCATTAAAGTTACCTTGCATGACTGAAATCTTAATATCAGGATATTTATGATTAAATTCGCGAATAATTCGGGGTAACCAGTTGATACAGACACTACTGAAACCGCCGATCCGTACCGATCCAGAGTGCAATCCTTGAATATTATCGGCAACTTGTCGCAAGTTACTTTCCGTATTCAGAATCTCTTGAACATAGGGTAAAACCTGCCGCCCATCACTAGTAAGTTCAACGCCTGAACGGTTACGGATGAATAGTGGAAAACCCAGTTCTTTTTCCAACTGATTGATCGAATGACTGACCGCACTTGGCGTAACGTTAAGCGTAGCGGCCGCTTGATAGAATGTGTGTTGGGCAACGACCGTTGAAAAGACTTCATATGCGAAGTTTGCCATAATGATTTACCTCTCTTAGGTGAATTTATTTCACTTATTATTGAAAAAGTTGAGTTTTACTAATTACAAGCTTTATTTTATCATATTGATAATCAAAGAAAACAGTTTAAGTACAAAAAACTGAGTGGGGGAAAATTATTATGAAAAAATTATTTGCAAATCGCGTGTTAAACAATGACACTTCCGACCTAGATGAGGTCTTCAAGAATAGTGCAAACCCGGAAAACATTTCCTTCGCTGGTGGTTTTCCAGATCAGCACTTATTCCCTGACAACGACTTAAAGCAAGCCTATCGTGATGCTATTGAACACGATGGTCAAGGCATTTTCCAATACTCATCAACTCAAGGGTTGCCGGCATTACGCCAAAAAATTGCAGATCGAATGGCGACTCATGCTGACGTTCAAGTTAGTGCCGACAATGTCATGATGACCCAAGGTGGTCAGCAAGCCATCGACCTCGTGGCGAAGCTCATGTTGAACCATGGAGATGCCATGGTCGTCGAAGGCCCGACTTACATGGGGGCTTTAGCCGCCTTCGACACTTACGAACCGACTTACTACGAAATTCCAGTTGATGATAATGGGATGAATATTCGTCAACTTCGTAAAACCTTGAAAGCTCATCCTGAGATCAAATTGATTTACACGATTCCTGACTTCCACAATCCAACGGGTACGACGATGAGTGCCAAACGTCGTCAAGCACTCGTTGCCCTTGCCAATCAGTACGACGTCATTATTTTGGAAGACAGCCCGTACCGGGACCTCCGTTATAGTGGTCAAAATATTCCGGCTATCAAACACTACGATACTGAAGGCCGCGTCATCTTTATCTCAAGTTTCTCAAAGATTCTCTCCCCCGGCCTTGCGAACAGGCTGGATTGTTGCTGACGACGCAATCATGCACGAATTGGTCGGACTGAAATCCGCAATCGATGTTCAATCGCCAAATGTAACACTGGCTGCTATCAACAGCTACCTAGATCAACACGACATCGACGATCACGTTGCAACTATTAGTACTTCATACCGGATTAAACGTGACGCGATGTTAGCCGCACTCGATCAATACTTCCCGCAAAATGTCCACTACACCCGTCCTAATGGGGGCTTCTTCATCTGGGTAACCTTGCCAGAAGGAATTGATGCTAAAACCTTGCTCAATGACGTTGTTTTACCGCAAGCACACGTTGCCTATGTGCCATCCGCTTGCCAATTCGCAAGTCGCAAGGTTAAAAACGGGTTCCGGTTGAATTTCACCAGTCTCGACGTCGAAACGATTACGCTGGGAATTAAACGCCTTGGCCACATCTTACAACCGGCACCAGTAATTGTTCCAGCAGCATCGTTCGCACCCCAATTCTAACTTGACCCACTCATCATGCGACTAACCGTAATAATTGCGATTAGTCGCATTTTTTGATTACATCTGTCAGCTGTAATGAGTGGTCGTGCTCCTGAATATTAACACTTTTTATATCAGGATCCACATCAAATAAGCCGTACGCTTTACGACCATTTATACTGTATCAGTTTGAGCACCCGCGCTTGCGTCGCTTTTACTGATAAAAAAGGGTTTGACAGTCCTTCTCTGATTCGCTACACTAACGCTATACTAGCCGATTATGAAATAAGCATTGGTCCGTTTGCGACACTCAATGCTTATTTTTTGTTAACAGCTTCATTTTCGGATAAACTAGGAGTGTTGTGAAAAATTTCTAGGAGTGTGAATCATGAAGTCATGGGTTAAAAAATTAAGCGTTGCAGTGCTTGGGTTAGGTTTAGCAGTTACATTGACCGCCTGTGGTAGTAACACTAGCAGCAGTTCAAAGTCTAACGACCTCGGATTGCAAAAATCGGGGACGTTGACGATTGGCTTAGAAGGCACTTTTCAACCATATAGCTACCGTAAAGACGGTAAATTAACTGGTTTTGAAGTTGACCTCGGGAAAGCCGTTGCCAAGAAGATGGGACTAAAAGCTAAATTTGTACCAACGAAGTTCGATTCGTTAGTAGCTGGTTTAGACACAAACAAATTCGACGTTGTCATGAATAACATGTCCGAAACGGCGGCCCGAAAGAAGAAGTATCTCTTCTCGACCCCTTACATTTATTCTAAATCACAATTAGCCGTCAAGAAGAACTCATCGATTAGTAAGATTACCGATATTAAGGGTAAGAAAGTTGCCGAAACAACGACTAGCAATAACGCAACGGATGCTAAACGTTTAGGTGCAACCATCACCCCAACCGATAGTTTCCAACAGTCGATCGACCTCGTCTCACAAGGCCGCGTCGCTGGGACTATTAATTCTCGTGAATCCTTCTATGCTTACTTCAAGCAGAATCCGAAGGCTAACATTAAGCTGATTGATTCCGGCGATCACATTGCCTCACAGAAAATCGGGGCCATCGTCACTAAGCAACACCCTAAGATGCAAAAACAAATCTCGAAAGCAATCCAAGAATTACGTAAGGACGGCACGTTAAAGAAATTGTCCAATAAGTATTTTGGTGGTAACGTTACTGATAAGTAACGTACCATTGCCCGCTATTATGGCGGGATACATAGCACCAAATTCTAATTTGTTACAGGAGGCTCCCTATGGATTCAATCTGGCACATCATTGTCACATCAACGCCGCAAATTGCTGCAGCGGGTTTAAAATATACCATTCCGATTGCCATTATTTCGTTTATTCTCGGTTTGATACTTGCGATTTTCACGGCCCTCGTCAAGATTTCGACTCGTCGTGGTTGGTTTTTAATTCTAAAAGCCATCGCTAACTTCTACGTCTGGCTCTTTCGGAGTACCCCACTGCTAGTACAACTCTTTATCGTCTATTTCGGGCTTCCCTACCTTAAAATCAAAGGGCTCTTTCCAAATGGGGTCCAGCTCGACCCCTGGACTGCTGGGATTGCCACTTTTTCACTGAACACCGGGGCTTACTGTGCGGAAACGATTCGAGCAGCCATTCTCTCCATTCCTCAAGGTCAGTGGGAAGCGGCCTACTCGATTGGCATGACCAAGTCACAAGTACTCAAACGAATTATTTTGCCGCAAGCTGCGCGAGTCTCACTACCGCCACTATCCAATAGTTTTATTAGCTTAGTCAAGGACACCTCCTTGGCCGCTTCAATCACGATTATTGAAATGTTCGAAGTCAGCCAACAAATTGCTGCTCAAAATTATCAACCACTTGTGATGTACTCCCTGGTTGCTGCCCTATACGCAATTCTATGTACGATTCTCAGCTGGCTACAAGGCTACTTGGAAAAACGGACGTCACGTTACTTACGGCCACTTAATTAGGAGGTTGTCGAATGATCAAATTAGAACACTTAAATAAGACGTTTGGCAATCACCAGGCGTTAACCGATATCAATACTGAATTTAAAGAACACCAGACGACCGTCATCGTTGGCCCCTCGGGTTCTGGTAAATCAACCTTACTGCGGTCACTAAATTTGCTTGAACGGCCCGAACAAGGTTTATACCACTTCAATGACGAAACTATCGACTTTACTAAGCCGTTGACTAATAAAACAATTCTCAATATTCGACGCAAAACTGGGATGGTCTTTCAAGGTTATAATCTGTTTCCCCATCTCAGCGTTGTTAAAAATGTCATGGAAGGCCCCGTGCAAGTCTTAAAAAAGGATTCCGCGACGGCTAAAAAAGTCCGCGCTAGAATTGTTGGCCCGGGTCGGCTTGCAAGATAAGGCCGACGCCTACCCCGAACAATTATCCGGTGGGCAACAACAACGGGTCGCGATTGCGCGCTCGTTAGCGATGGATCCCGAATTCATCTTGTTAGATGAGCCAACTAGTGCGCTAGACCCCGAACTCGAAGCTGGTGTGCTCCGCGTTCTACTAGCCCTCGCTCAGGAAGAAGATTCCATGATTATCGTCACTCACAACATGGAATTTGCCCGCGCAGTTGCGGATAAGATCCTATTTGTTGAAGATGGCAAAATTCTGTTCGACGGGACACCCGCTGAATTCTTTAAGCAGCCAACGCAACGAATTGCCGACTTCTTAGCCGCGATGACGTTCACCACGATTTCAGACAAAGCAAACCAATAGCGTTCATTTGAGTTAACGTGCATCTAACTGGAAAATCCCAGTCAGATGCACGTTTTTTAGCACCCCCTAGCGTCTCACATCAACCATCGATCTGGCGCATTCACAACAAATGGCATTTAGATTAATATAAAATGTGATTTCGATTTGACAATTGTTATTTAATCTTGTAGACTAGTCTCAATATCTAAACATTATGATGAGATGAGTAGTGTGATTGCCACGCAAAGCGAGCCGTTGGTTGGTGTAAAACGGTCGGACAGTGATACGAAGATGGTCTCTAAATGGTATTGGTGAGCATTAGCAAGCCAGTAACGCGTCGTACCCGTTAGCGTACTGAGTGAATTAGCTCATTGAGCCAAGCGTTGTGCACGCGCTTGGAAACTAAGGTGGTACCACGATCAGCAGTCGTCCTTTTTCGATAAAGGACGACTTTTTTTGTCAAAAAAATATAGCTCTACGGGGGTAATCGATATGAAAAAATGGCTCAAAGCAGTAAGTTTAACAATTTTAGGACTCGCACTAACAGTCGCCTTGACGGCATGCGGTAATTCTAGCTCATCTAAAAGCAGCACTTCTAGCACAAGTAGTCAGCTCAAATTGCAAAAGAGCGACACGTTGACGATCGGGCTAGAAGGCACCTTCCAGCCTTATAGCTATCGCAAAGACGGTAAGTTGACTGGTTTTGAAGTCGACCTTGGTAAAGCCGTCGCTAAAAAGCTCGGTCTCAAGGCAAAGTTCGTCCCAACGAAATTCGACTCCTTGATTGCTGGCCTGGATGTCGACAAATACGACGTGGTCATCAACGATATCGCTGAAACTGCGCAACGTAAACAAAAATACCTCTTCTCTACGCCTTATATCTACTCTAAATCCGAATTAGCGGTCAAGAAGGGGTCCTCAATTAACAAGATCACGGATATCAAAGGCAAGAAAGTTGCCCAAACAACGACTAGTAATAACGCGACCGATGCTAAACGTTTAGGTGCGACCGTCACACCGACCGATGGCTTTCAACAATCGATCGACCTCGTAAACCAAGGTCGCGTCGCCGGAACGATCAACTCACGGGAAGCGTTCTATGCTTACCTCAAGCAGAATCCAAAGGCCAGCTTGAAATTCATCAGTGGTGGTTCAGAAATCAAAACACAAAAGATTGGCGCAATTGTCACTAAAAAGCACGCCCCACTCCAAAAACAACTGTCTAAAGCGATTCAAGAACTCCGTCAAGACGGCACCTTAAAGAAACTGTCTAATAAATACTTTGGTGGTAACGTCACAAACAAATAATCATCGCAATCTATTTGATAGCGTCCAGTTAATAGTCACAAAAAGCCCGGTTTTCCGGGCTTTTTTGTGTATCGGCGTCTTTCAGCGACCATCTTTTATCACTCATTGTGTTGCTAAAAACCATCCGGGACCATTTACACCATTGCTTATGTCGTGAACCCGGTCAGCTAATTCAACTGATTTGCAATATTGAATTTCATCTTGCCATGATTGACTTCCAACCACATATATTTGGTGTTCTTAGGCGACAAAACCTCAATATGTGAATATTTTTGATTGTGATTCTTCGCGATTTTTTCAGAGCGGCTTTGCAGTGTCTTGGCTAGTGACTGCCACGAAGCGGTCTTGCCTTGATCGACACTTTCAATAACTGGCGCTTGCTTTGATATCCGCACACGCATGGCACCACCATTCCAACTCACTTTAACCTTGCCATATTCAGCTTTATTCGTTCTGATTTCTGATTGAATATTGGCTGCAAGCGTATTAGCTTCCCGAGCCTGATACAAATTAAATCCAATCTCAAAGACAATGACTAGCGCACAGATAACTGGTGGCAACCAAAACCACCACGTCCGTAAGCTCTTTTTTTGATGATGCGGCTGCTTTAAAGTCGTCGTTTCCGCGTCTTTACGCTTATCCTCAGCAACTGTCGGTTGTCCACTGCCACATTTTTCACAATACTGGGCACTTTGGGGAATTCGTTCACCACAAACCACACAATTCTTCATGTCCGTTTCCATAATTGCCCTCCGTCATAATATTATCGATAATAATTAACTCAGCCATGACAATTAACTGTATTAATATTTCAATATAATGATTATATATCGAAATCAGTCATTTTTCTAGGCCTTATCAGATCAGTATAGTATCACCCTTGCGTACCGGACAGCTGGTATTCGCTGAGCATCATGATTTTAAGCTTTAGTACGGGCCTATTTCAGTCACCGTTAGCAAGCACGTTTTGCGTTTACTAGTGGCTAAAAGTAGTTTGCCTTTTATCATTATTTTAATATTTAAGTTTGACAGTTAGTTTCACTTCACTGTATACTACTCATTGGGCAATACTATACGACGTATAATATAGCAGGAGGGATAGCAATGGCCATTCAAATTAGTTCCGAGTTATTGGACGGGTGCGTTTTAGCCTGCCTTAAAGGCCAAGATTACTATGGTTACGCGCTAACGCAGCGCTTGCAAGCCGCCATCTCGGTGTCCGAATCGACGCTCTACCCAGTGCTTCGACGACTCAAGAAAAATGACTGGGTCACGACTTACGATCAGGCCTATCAAGGCCGCAACCGACGCTATTATCAGATTACGAGCGCCGGCCTGACACAATTGAGTGCGATTCAACAAGAGTGGCAAACCTATTATTTGGCCATTAACCACTTACTTCAGGGGGAGGATGAATCATGAACGACTACTTATCTAAATTTAACGCGTTACTCGTTCAACTTACCGATGATGAACGCGACGAGGTCGTTGAATTTTATCGCGAATACTTGCTAGACGCGGCAATCGCCAATTATGATGATTGCGTTGCAGAACTGGGAACGCCTAAACAATTGGCTCGGAAAGTGTTAGCCGATTATTCGATTCGTTTTAACGAAAATCTCAACGCCAATACTTCTAAACGGCAAAAATCTCAAGCAACCGTACGCACGATTTGGCTAATTGTGCTTGCTTTATTATCAACACCGATCACAATTCCCGCATTAATAGTTATTTTAGCGGTCTTCTTTGCCTTGGCCGTTACCGTCTTTGCAGTCGTGATTGCAGCGGGTGCCATCTTAATTGGCGTGACCATCCTCGCATTTGCCATGCTAACAGCCGGCATCGGTATCTTCGGCCAGTCGCTATGGGTCGCACTATTCTACCTAGGTAGCGGTCTTGCTATTATTGGTGCCGAGCTATTAGTTTTACCACTATTTATCTGGCTTATTAGCGTTATTCTGCAAGGAATTGCAAAAATCGTACAAAACCTATACCACCGATTTGTTAAGAAAAATCGGGCAGAACGAGGAGGTCACCACCATGCGAAAGACAATTAGAGTTGGCATTATTTTATTAGTTGTTGGACTGCTTCTAATCATGTTTGGAATTGCCAATAACGGTATTCAAAGCGTCTATTGGGACCAGGGTTTTCACATTGTTCGCCATAAGACTCGGCGCTACCACGTCAGTCAGCTAAAAGATATCACGATTGCAACGGCCAACAATATTACTATTAAGCAAGGCACAGCTGCTAATATCACGGTTACCGCCACGCGCGCCTTACCAACTGTTACGACCAACAATGGTCACGTCACTGTTACTTCAACGACACACAACGCCAAAACCGTGGGCTTCATGTTCGATAACGTCGGACAATTTGCTGACACGACAATAATTACGGTGCCTAAAGGAACTACTATTCATCAAATAACCGCCAAAGCTAGTCAAAGTGGTAACGTTTCGTTGCAAAAAGTTACCGTCGACCAATTGAAAAGTCTTAGTACGGATAGCGATATTAATTTAACGGATGTCAAAGTCAATCAGTCGCTGACGTTGACCGGCGATAATTTACGGTTAACTCGTGTCTCGGCGCCTAGTCTACAAATCAATAGCGATCCAGATATCAGCATCACCGACAGTCATTTTACCAAGACTGCTTCAAAAATTATAACCGCTGATAGCGACATCCATCTAACCAATAATCAGTTCAAAGCCCTTAAGCTAACAAGTAGCGAAGGTGATATTATGCTCAATAATAATCGCATCACTGAAAGTTTATCCGCTACAGCCAGTGACGGTGATATTCGAATAACCGCGCCACGGACAACCGGTGTTAAAGCTAGCACTAGCGATGGGGACTTGCATATTTTCAATCATCTCCAGTCCGATGGCGGTGATTACCAGGTCAACCAATCGGCAGCCGTACAATACCGACTGACGACCAGCAATGGTGATATTACGGTTAGTGCTAGCTAGTCCATGCTAGTACTGCACTTACTCAAATTTTCAAAATAAAACCGCGACTTGCTCATGGCAAATCGCGGTTTTATCGTACTTACGTTTAGGATGCTGTTGCAGTCGTCATTTCCGGACGCCCTTGAATCGCCAGCAGTGCTGCTCCCGACTGAATAGACTGATTAGGTTCTGATTCTATCCGTTGATAATTTTTACTATTTGTCACAATCACCATGACCGTGTCATCTAAGTTAGCAGCTTTTAACACCGTTGAGTCAAACTCACCTAAGAGATCACCCTTTTGAACAGTTTGCCCCGGTTTAACGATAACTTTAAAGCCTTGCCCTTTTAATGACACCGTATCAATACCGATGTGAATCAACAACTCAACTCCATTATTGGTTGTTAACCCATAGGCATGTCCTGTATCGGCTACAACACTCATCTGACCACTTTGTGGCGCATAGACTTTTACCGGCCCCTGTTCCTGTGGCTTAATTGCAATGCCGTCCCCCATCATCTTAGATGCAAAGACCGGATCGTTAACCGTACTCAAGGCAATACTTTTACCAGAAACTGGTGAAAATATCGTATCATCTACAATCTTTGGTTGTACTTGATCAGATTTTAATATGTCCTTAGGAATCGCAAACATATTAGTGGCAATAAAAGCCACTGCTACCGTCAATAACGAGACGACCGTATAAATCAGCAAATCACGAACATTGTAAATATACATCAGATAAGAGGGAACAACGGCTAGACCATATGAATTTGCTGCCACACTCATAACACTCAGTACGCCAGCACCTATCCCACTGGTTAAAACGGTTACAACCAACGGCTTGAAATTATAGCGAATCAAGACCCCAAACAAGGTTGGTTCTGAAACACCAAATAGTTGCGAGGAAAATGCGCCAATAAAATTAGCCTTAGCCTTTTGTGACTTTGCTCGTAAAATCATCGCCAAAGCTACCCCCAGATTAGCAAAGCCATACATGGCTTCTAAAGTAATTAACGGATTGAGCTTGGTGGCTGCTAATAGTGACGTTTCGATGGCAATCATCATCTGATGAATACCAACTAGCACCATTAACGGATAAGCGGCTCCAATCAAAAAACCACCAATTCCAAATGGTAAGTTAATCAACCCTTCAACACCACTAATCATCACATTTTCAATCCAGTGTACAACCGGGCCAACCCCTAAAATCATAATACCAAAAGTAACTAACATCGTTAAAAAGGGCGTTAAAATTTGGTCGAGAACGTTAGGGACGTGTTTATGAAAGTAATGCTCCAGTTTACTTCCAAGAAAACCAGCAACTAACGCTGTTAATACGGATCCTTGACTACCGATAACTGGAATCCTGTCAAAAAGCATAATCGCTTTCGCTGTACCACCCGCAACTGAATACGCGTTAGGCAGTGAAGGGGAAACAAGCATGAGTCCAATCACAATACCGACAATTGGTGTACCTTTAAAATAGCGAAATGTGGACCAAACAATTAAAGCTGGCAGAAATGAAAAAACAGTCCCCGTTAAAACTGAAATTACTGTATTAAGACTTGCCGGAATCGCGGCAGATGAAGTTCCAAACAACTGTAAAACCTGATTGTTAGTCAAAGCACTTTGTAATCCCAAAAAAAGTCCAGTAGCTGCAATCACCGGAATAATTGGAATAAAGATTCCCGAAAGCATTGCCATGAATCGTTGCAATGGTGACTTCTGATTATCAGGAGTCGGCGTAGTCGTCGTTTCCTGACTATAAATTGCATTAACTAAATGTAACTTTTCAATTGCGTCATACACATCGTTAACAACACCAGTGCCAATAATGACCTGATACTGTCCTGAACCGAAAAAGACTCCCTTAACCTCGTCTAAGTCTTCAAGCGCTGCTTTATCAATCTGCTTAGGATCTTTAACAACAAACCGCAACCGTGTCTGACAATGAGTAACCGATTCAACATTGTCAACACCAACAATATCAATAATTTTTTTCGCAAGTACCTGATAGTTTTTACTCATTTGAATTCACCTCAAAAAGAATGGCTTGATATGGTTCCAACGTATTGAGTCGATAATGTGCGTAATTATTTAATCGAGGTCGGCCATTAGGTAACGTTAGTAATAACCGTTTTGCGCTTAAGTTAACATACACCTGTACCCTTCGACCACGTTGATAAGCAATCACTTGGTCACAATCACAAGTAATTGGCCTAAAATCACCAACTATTAAATCCTGACTTAAATTTGATATTTGCCGTAACTTAATCAATGACTGATAAAAATGCCAAACTGAATTTGAATCTAATTGTTCGCTTTGCCAGTTTACCCTATCATGTGACTGTTTTGGTGTAATCCATGGCTTGGCACCCTGATTAAAGCCTTGATTGACGGAATCATCCCATGGATATGGTAATCGCGCATTATCCCGGGAACGAGCATTTACAAAGGCAAGTGCCTCGCTTGCTGAATATCCCTCTTCAATAGCACGATCATAATTATCGTGACTGCTCAAGTCGTTAAACATGGTAATTGAGTCACGCCGTGCATTTGTCACCCCCAGCTCTTGTCCTTGATAAATAAATGGACAACCGCGCAAGTTAAAATAAAGTAAGGCTAGTGCTTTGGCACCAATTTCATTCCGATAAACTGGTGTCTGAATATATTTATCAATACTCCGCGGCTGATCGTGATTTTCAAAAAAGTTAGCTCCCCAGCCGACATTTTGAATCGCCAGTTGGCTTTTAAAAATTGCGCGCCGTAAGTCCGTCGGTGTCCACTTAACTCGTCGATACCACTCTGATCCGGATGCAATATCAATATCTGCGTAATGAAAGTCAAAAATCATCGAGAAGTAACCTTTTTTACCAATAAATTGTCCAAGTTGGTCATAACTAACCCCCGAAGCCTCTCCAACCGTCACCGCGTTAGCTGGTTTAAAAGTAGCCGTGTTCAATTCAGCTAAGAACTTTTCAATACCAGGTCGATTTTCAGCTTTACGTTTGACTTTACCTAACCCATCAACACCATCAGGACTAATGCTGGCAAAATCTTGATCTTTTTTTATGAATGTTATTGCATCGATCCGAAAACCCGCAACCCCTTTTGCCAACCACCAATTAATCATTTGATAGATTCGTTTCCTTAGAGCCGGATTTTCCCAATTTAGGTCCGGTTGTTGTTTAGAAAAGACATGGTGATAATACTCATCCTGACTTCCTGGCAATAACGTCCATGACGAGCCTTTACCAAAGTTTGATCGCCAATTATTAGGCGGATTGCCGTGTGCCCCACGCCGAATAATATAAAAATCACGATACGGACTCGTCGGCGATTTAATTGCAGATTGGAACCACACGTGCTGATCAGAGGTATGATTGATAACCAAATCTAAAATGACTTTTAATCCTAATCGTTTAGTTACTTCCATCAACTCATCAAAATCAGCCATCGTTCCAAACCGAGAATCAATAGCTTGGTAATCAGAAATATCGTAACCGTTGTCAACCATGGGTGATTGATATATTGGAGATAACCAGATAGTCGTAATTCCCAGCTGTTTCAACCGGGGTAGCATTTGGATGATTCCACGCAAATCCCCAATGCCATCGTTATTAGCATCTTTAAATGATGCCGGATAAATTTGATAAAAAACTTCTTTTTGCCACCAATTTTTTTGCATAATTACTACTCCTATATTTGGAATCGATTCCACTTTAATCAAAAGAAAAAGGCTTAAGCACTTTTTCTTTTGATTAAGTCTAAGCTTAGATCAATCGCTAACTCAGGTCGTTGTAACCGGCCCAAGTGATGTAATAGCTGATCGACCGCCAATTGAGCCATTGCCGCGACCGGTTGTCGAACCGTTGTTAATGGAACTTGGGCCACCGCCGCAAATGGTTGATCGTCATATCCCATCACGGCCATATCATCTGGCACGCGAAAATGTTGTTGCTGTAACTCATCAATTACCCCAACGGCCACCTCATCAGAATTTGTAAACACCGCTGTCGGGCGATCACTAGGGTTTAAGGACGCTAATTGCTTCCCCAACGCTTGTCCATCCGCAATCGTATGTTGTTGTGCGAAAACCCAGTTATTGTTTACAACTAACTGCTGCTCTTCACAAAAATCTAAATAGGCTTGCGTCCGCGAACGTCCATGATGCGTACTGGGAAAATCACCACCCGTGGCATAGGCAATTCGCCGATGACCTTGATGATATAAGTATGCCAAAGCATCTTTAGTTGCCTGATAATGATTTAAACTGATCATTGGAATACCAATATCAGTAGCTTCTTCATTCAACAGCACCATCTGATTAGCATACGTCGCCGACAATTGTGCCACTAGCTGTTGATTTTCAATGGATGCCAGAATGACGCCATCCACTTGTTGCTGCTTGAGTTTATCCAGAAAGTGTTGTTCTGCCAACGCATCATCATGAGTCTGCATTACCATCACTTGAAACCCGTATCCGTTTAACTCCCGTTCCAATGCATCAAATAACTGTGCAAAGAAGGGGTTAGAGATTCTTGATACCAGTACACCAATCGTATTAGTGCTCTGCGCGCGTAGCTGACTCGCAATGGCATTCGGGGTGTAATCCAGTTTTTCAATCGCTGCCTGAATCTGTTTCTTCTTAGCAACTGAAACACTAGGCCGATGGTTTAAATACCGCGAAACAGTCCCAACACCTACACCAGCCTCAGCTGCTATTTCACTAATCGTTGTCATTTAGGCTCACCCCCCTGTTTGGAATCGTTTCCATAATTAATATAACGACCTTTCAAGTAATTGTCAAGACAAATTGACTTTTCAAAAATGAATTCACTAAAAACGTTTGCCCTTAAAACATTTAGTCCACCATTAAAAAAATGGCAGTATACTGCCATTTCGATAACTTCATTTTTAACATTCCAGCCAAAAAAATATTCCAAGCCAGCGTACGCCTGACTTGGAATATTTTATCTAATTACTGATTCAGCCTTAGTAATCGCTATAACGATGCTTGATAGACATCAAACCACGTCAATAATAGCGACACAATCAAGATACCAAGCATCGCCACCGCGTGCCACCATTTATTTCGGACAAATATCGCAATATACTCACGAATGATCGCATCCGGTAAGAAGAATCGAGCCGTCCGCGCACCAATACCATCCGCTTTTAGACCTGCTTGCTTGGCAAACATCCCGGCTCTAAAAGTATGGTAATTATTTGTAACAAAAATCGTGCGTGGATTTTTAACAGGTCCCTGTGCAATCAATTGCTTACTAAACTGCATATTTTGCAAGGTCGTCTTCGATTGCGTCTCCGCCCAGCCATCCGTTGCAGGAAGGCCATGCGCAATGGCATATTCCAGCATGGCTTGGCCTTCCGGAACCGTTTCATCACCACCCTGACCACCTGAAAAAATCATCACGGCTCGATGATGCGTCTTGCGTTGTTGCTTCTGATAAAAGCGCAGTCCACGCATGATTCGTTGCCCTAGCAATGGCGAGACACGGTCTCCATCTAACAAGCCAGCCCCAAGCACAATAATATAATCTTGTCGCAGACGGGGCCAATTGAATTGATAAATCGTCAGCATCGTCAGATAGTTATAAAACCAAAAACCAAGGTAAAAAATGACCAGATTCGGAAATACCGTCAAAAAATAACTCACGGGCTGCGGCACATGACTACTCAACAGGTTGCCTAAAAATGGCAAAATCAGAATGGCCAGTCCCAAGTACAAGGTCAGCATATTCGCCAACGTATGACTCTCATGACGCCACATGATCCACGCATTCCATAAGAGCAAGAAAGCTTGTAAGGTAAAAATCAACCCAATCAACAGGATCAGCAACACAAACAACGTCCCACTGATAATGATCAACCAGTGGATATTGCTACCTAAAATTGTAATCGCCAGCATGGTTAAAAACGAATAGAAAAATAGCGAAAACCAAATACCGTTACCTAGGCGAACCTTATCGCGATGATAACGCCAACCAAAAATGGTTCCAAATATGAGTGGTACTAACCAGCCCCAGTAAAACATTGCTGGAACTGGAACCCAAACCGCTGCGTCATTCACATCAATACCCCCGCATTAAGTTTTATTTCAGCTTCCATCATAAAGGACTCCCCGCGGGACTGCAATCAGGAGTCATTACTTCAACTGTTTTTGTTCATTATAGAAATTACGGTAAGCTAAATAGCACGCAATGATTGACCCCAAACTAGTCGCTGATAAGAGCATGAACGTGACCATAATTTGATACTTAATGGCCCGTACTGGATCGACCCCTGCAAAGATCAAACCGGACATCATCCCTGGCAGACTGACTAGACCCACAGTCTTTGCCGAATCAATGGTTGGTGACATCCCCGTACGAATCGCCTCACGCACGATGGCAATCGAAGCGTCGAGTAGACCAGCCCCTAACGCCAACCGTTCAAGCACACCTTGCCGCTGGTCATGAAACTGACTATTGAGGCTGCGATAAGCCAGCCCAATTGCGACCATTGAATTCGACGCAATCATACCAGAAATGGGAATCATTTGCGATGGCACAAACTTAATCGCACCAGATAGCACGAGGACGCCGAGTGTTACCCCCGTACTAACAAAAATGGCTAATAACGAAATGGCTAATGCATGGTCAATCCCCGGCCCCCGTTTTTTCGCATTCCAAGCCGCATTGAAGATAATGAAGCCCATCATCGCCAACGTTAGCCACAAATTGTTGACTCGGAAAATATACTTTAGCAAGTAACCCACGATAAATAGTTGTACAACAGCCCGCACGACACCAATGACGATGTCCTTATCCAAGCCAAGTTTCTGCCACAAACTAATTCCTAACGCGACGAGCACTAACATTGCCGCCAAAAATAGCGACGTATTATTAACTGCTAAATTCATGCGTGTACCTCCAATCTGCCAGCAACCACTTTCGCTAATTGATCTGCCGCAGCAATCTCTGTCGCGTCATGAGTAATCATGATCGTTGTCACGTGATCCTGCTCATTTAACTGTCGTAACCAGGCGTGCACGATTTGCTTATTATTTTCATCCAAACCAGCTGTCACCTCATCTAATAACAACACTTTTGGTAAGAATAAGATGTTGCGAATCAGCGCGACCCGCTGCCGTTCACCACCGGAAAGCTCGGTAATCGGCTGATGCAGGGTTCGTTCGGACAGCCCAACATTATTTAACGCCGTTACCACTCGTTGCGTATCCATGACTTGCTTACGAATTTGGTACGGGAAAGCTAAGTTATCTGCCACCGTCTCACCAAATAGCGTCGGCTGTTGGAAACAATATGAGACTTGCCGCCGATACATGATTGGGTCATAGCTTTCAATCGGCTGCCCATCAAAAATCAAGGTCCCACTTGTTTTAGAAATCATGGCCGCAATGATCCGTAATAACGTACTTTTCCCACCACCGGATGGTCCCGTCAATGTAATATGAGCCCCAGCTGGAATCTGCCAATCAACATCATGTAAAATATGTTGATCAGCGATTTGATAATTAACTTTTTCTAAACTAATCAATGAATTCATATGCCCACCCCGATTACTAATTTAGAATCATTATAACCTGACTGTTAGGCGACTTTCAAACAATCCTCCTCAGTTATCCTGTGTCTTTCCACATGCTATAATGGAGGTTAACACAGTTCACAGAAAAACGAGGTCAAAATCAAACTTATGCCACAATCTAATCATTATTCGCACCAATCCCGATCGCACAATGATCGGCGCCGACAACAGCCGGATGAAAAAGTGCAAGCGACCGTTAACATCGGCCAGCGTTTTCCACTGACCATTCGGCGTTTAGGCATTAACGGTGAAGGTATTGGCTATTACAAACACGTCATCACCTTCGTCAAGGGCGCCCTTCCTGAAGAAGTCGTTGTTGCTGAAGTAACCGCCGTGCACCCACGTTACCTAGAAGCTAAGATTCGTAGTATTCGCAAGCCTAGTCCTGACCGGGTCGATCCCCGCGATGCCTATGCGGGCGAAGTCGGTGGTTTTGAATTAGAACACCTCGACTACCCGGCCCAATTAGCCTTTAAGCAAGATTTAATTCGTCAAGCACTCGAAAAATACCGCCCAGCTGGTTATCGACACTATGATGTTCGGCCCACCATTGGGATGACTAATCCTTATGAATACCGCAACAAAGCCCAATTTCAAGTTCGTTTAATTGATGGGCACGTCGCTGCTGGCTTATATAAAGAAAATAGTCATGACCTAGTCGACTTACCGACCTGTTCGGTGCAAATGCCGGCGACAATGACAGTCATGCGTCAAGTCGTGGCTTGGCTGGAGGAACTCCAAGTACCGATTTACGATGAAGAACATAATTCTGGCATCGTCAAGACAATCGTTGTGCGTGAAGCGGCCGCCACTGGTGAAATTCAGCTGGTCTTCATCACAAATACACCCAAGTTACCGAAAAAGCATCAATTATTGATGAAAATCGCTGAAAAACTGCCAATGGTCGTGTCGGTCATGCAAAATATCAATGCTGGTAAAACTTCATTGATCTGGGGTGACCAAACAACATTACTGGCCGGCAAACCAACTATTACGGAGGAGCTAGACGGCCTAGTCTTCGATTTATCTGCTCGGGCCTTCTTCCAATTGAACCCGCAGCAAACCAAGAAACTCTATCGCTTAGCACGCGAAGCTTTGAACTTAGCGCCTAACGAGACGTTGGTCGACGCTTATTCGGGTGTCGGAACGATTGGTTTATCACTAGCCGACGTGGCTAAGGAAGTTCGGGGAATGGATACCATTCCAGCAGCCGTTGCAGATGCCAATGCCAACGCCCAACGCAATCAAATCACTAATGCTCATTATGAAGTTGGTGAGGCGGAAGTCTTGTTACCGCAATGGTTAGCGAGCGGTTTTGCGCCCGATGCAATGGTCGTTGATCCACCCCGTACTGGTTTAGATAACGTCTTAATTGATGCCATCTTGCAAAGCGCACCGGAAAAACTCGTCTACATTTCATGCAACCCATCGACGCTTGCTCAGGATTTACAAGCACTTACCCGCGGATATCAAGTCGACTATATTCAATCGATCGACATGTTCCCACAAACAGCTCGTTGCGAAGCCGTCGTCCGCTTCACGAAGCGTCATTAATTTGCCACTCACTGCCAATCATATGAGGGGGAATCATCATGGCAGCTACTGATAGTCAAATTGCATTAACGATGACCTTTACGTTACGGCCACCATTCAAGACTCATTTCTTACTATTAAAAGATTACGTGGCGGATGTTCGTATCCCGGCTCGTGATGGGATGCTAACGACGATTATTGCCAAAAACATTCCGCTATCACCGGCCCTAGAGCAACTAAAAACGATTTTTGATGATGTCCAAAACCCAGTTTACTGGCGCTTACACGACCAAGCCGTTCAGGAATTCTTCAGTGCGCATCCTGAACAGCGACCGGTCCTACCAATCGACTTGCTGCAAGTCATGCTCAATACATTATCTGCCCAAGGTTTGTCCGATCAACAATTAATGCACATTATGAAGGACGTTTTTGAACGGTTACAAACCAATGACTTCAACGGACAGGCATCACAGCGAATTTTGACGTCGTTGAATAATAAGTAGTCCGTTATATGCTCAACATGAGCCAACTGATTTTCAGTTATTTTCCGAATTACTTTCACTTTGGTTTTAATACCTTTAAACCAAATTACAAAATAACCACTTCGAGAATTTACAATTAATTCTTGAAGTGGTTATTTTTTGCAATCATACCAGTATCTATTTGTCTTTTTTAACAATTACCCAAGATCTCACATAACCAATGTTTCCAAAAATTTACACCTTTCAAGTAAAAAATGACTATTGGAATTAACTACTTTTTACTTGTGAGCTCATGCTAATGATTGATGACTATGTGAAATTTGGTAAACTCTCTTGGCATTATCACTCAAAACATTCTCAATAACATTAGTGTCAACATCTAACTTTCTAACCATGGCTGGCCCAGCCGTCATCCATGCTGTCTTCACTGGATAGGATGAACCATATATCACATTGTTAGCACCTAAAACCTTAATTGCCATTTCAATATTATCCGCTCCCCACGGCTGAGCATGTGAAACTTCATAAAATATATTGTGCTCTAACCGGTGTTTTACGCTAGTACTATTTGTTGTATCAAAGCGGCCATTACCAGAATCATGTGGTAATAACATTGTCTTGTAAGTAAAGAAGCCACCACCAAGCATCGAATGAATTAATTGTAAATCTGGTAATTCAACAAATAGGTCACTAAAGACTTCACGACCAATCGCAGTTATCTGATCCTCACATCGTCCATAGGACCGCCGTAAATTTTCATAATCCTTGATTGCACCATACTCCATTGGTACTGGCGAATGGTGTACATAAACCGGAATATTCTTAGCCGCAACATGACGGAAGAAATCCCTATACACCGGACTATCTAAGTAACCATCCGCATAATGGGTCGATAATTGAAGACCGCATAGTCCAAGTTCATCAATACAGTAATCAAGTTCGGCAAGGTTTTCTTCATCCGCATAAGGAGGAACCGTAGCCAATGCAACCATCCGACCGTGACTTTTTTGCACGTGCTTTGCAACCGCACGATTGAACACTCTGCACAAATCAAGATTAAGCCATTCTTCGCAACCGGGTAATTTTAAAACCGCCATGTCGACTTGCCCCGCATCCATATCCCGTAGTTGATGATCGAGTTGGTAGTCATTTTGAAAATAATCTAAACTACTTTGACCGATTGGCTCTTCAATCACGATCTTTTTTGATCCATCAGCATTAGTACTGACCGTCGCTCTGGAATCTTGACCATTGTCAACCGCCTGAATAAACTTAGCTTGTAACGCTGGATCAGTAAATAACTCATCTGGTAGCCAGTAGACATTCGCATCAATAATCATTAAAAATCGCTCCTTACACTATCAATCATTAGTCGCAACCGCTGTAACTGATTCAACTGAATTTGATTGTAATTCAACATCTAGTACCTTAGTATCCTTGGTAACCGGTCCAAATTGGGTTGGCATAACACTCTTTAAACGTTCCGATTTGGTCACCACCATCATAACCGTCGTATCATAACCTGCTGCACTGATAGCGGCTTCGTCAAAATCAACCAACAAATCACCCTTTTTAACTCGCATGCCTTGAGCAACATGCATCTTGAAATGCTTGCCTTCAAGATTAACCGTATCAATACCAATATGAATTAAAACTTCCTCGCCATCATCACTAGCCAAGCCAACCGCATGGCCGGTTGGATAAGCCACTCGAACGATACCAGTAACTGGTGCGTACACCTTACCATCACTAGGCTTTACTGCAATTCCATCACCTAAAACTAACTTTGAGAAAACATCATCATGAACTGTCGTCAAGTCAAAACTTTCGCCCGCAACCGGTGCGTATACATCACTATGTTCTGCAAGATGACGTTCAGCTGGCTTCGACTTAGCGTCCTTTTTAGCTCCAGCAATCAATGCCGCAATTAAGGCAAAGACAAAAGCAACAATCCCACTAATACATAGTCCGATAAAACCGGCATCAATCCCCTTCGGATTAATGAAACATGGCAAACCTAAGATACCGCTAGCACCGAATGAGTAAAGTTTTGATCCCGAGAAGCCGGCAATTGCGCCACCAATTCCGGCAGCAAGGAATGAAGTCAATAACACTTTCTTACGTGGAATTAACACACCATAGAGGGCAGGCTCATTAATTCCAAAGAAAGCAGAAATTGCAGCAGCAACTGACATACTTTTTACTCGTTCATCACGTGCTCGAATTGCAACACCAATCGCAGAGCCTAGAACAGCTAAGCCACCGGCAAAAATCAATGGATTAATAACATCATATCCGTAATGGGCAACATCAATTGCAAAGAACGGGATAACAGCCCAGTGCAAACCAAACATTACTAGAATGCTCCAGAAAAATCCAAGTAAGAAACCAGCAATTCCTTTGTTGAGACCAACTAACCACAGTACCGTGTCACTCAGAATATTCTGTAAAATCATCGCGATTGGTCCGATGACAATCAAACTAACAACGCCGGCAATTAGGAGTGTGAAAAATGGTACAAAAACCATTTTTAAAACATCCGGAATAACTTTGTCGCAATATTTGTATACATAACTGGCAAACCAGACGATGATAATGATCGGGATAACTGTACTCGAGTAAGATTGCAAAGCAACTGGAATACCCAAAAATGTCATTTTATATTTCAGCGCAAAAATAGTTCCCTTAAAAATTGTCGTCACTGCCGTACTACTAGCAGCTGTAGCCAGCGTTGGATAAACCAAAAATGCTCCTAATGTAACGCCATAAATTTCTTTCAAACCAAACTTCCGTGCGGCACTCCAGCCAACAACGATTGGGAAAAAATAAAAGAGCGTATCACCTAATGCACTTAAAATAATATATGTGCCACTTTTAGCAGTTAATAAACCTGTCACCGTACATAGCGACAAGATAGCCTTAATCATCCCAGCCCCAGACAGCAAGCCAAGTACTGGAATAAAAATCGAACTGATAAGGCCCAACGCTTTATTTAAGAATCCTTTTTCCTCGGTTTCATCACTTGTTGGTGCAGCAATCTCACTGCTATTGATGACATTATCTGAAAAATTAGCAACATCTATAATGGCGTCATACACACTACCCACACTCGGACCAATCACGACCTGATACTGCCCCCCTTGCTTAACAACATCAAGGACGCCATCAAGGTCTCTGATAACTTCATCATTAGCTTGTGATTCATCATTTAAAACGAACCGTACCCGCGTAACACAATGTGTGATACTTCTAACATTACTTTTCGTCCCAATATTTTTTAAAATTTCTTTAGCAAGCGGTTTATAATCCATGTTTGACAACCCCTTCAATCATTTTTTATCGGTTAATATTGACGTAATCGACTTATTCTCAGGGAGTCCCGATTATGACTCGTTGTTAATCAATGATTTACTTCATAAACGTCTAAGATTTGGCTACCAGTCACAAATTTAGCAATAATTTCTTCAAACGTACCGGCCGGCACCGGATTACCAATCGTTTCAAAAGACAACCCATAGTCTTGCGCCTGTAAGAAATAATAGTGAAAGCCGTTACAATATCCGGCTACAAGGACTGTTTTATCTGTCGAAGCTCGTAAGCTTTTGGCCCCTGCTGAAGCTAATTCACCCGGAAAAACAAAGAGACGTAATTCCCCGATATCCAGCAATTGTAGGCTCAATAAATCATGAAACTGGGGCTTATTAAGTTGATCTTCGCATTTCTCAACGATTGCTTCGACTGATTGTGAGCCAATTGCTTTAATAACACCACTTCGTAAATCGTTGATCATTGTCCGCAATTTTCGATCATATATCGGCTTATCATTTACGACTTCATGACTCAACGTTAATGTTTGAATCTTGCCAAGACATAGCCGCTTAGGCGTCTGAATCTTAGAAATGGCGACGGCCAGGCCTGAACTCGCACGTTCTAATTCGGCAAAATCACGCCCTTGCCGCTCATAACGATTACTCGAATCTGCCGCACAACCAATCAACATTAGCGGGAAGAATCCCCACTCCTTAGCTAGCTTAGTACAAGTATTCCCAGCAAGATCAGCCGTTAAGTATTGATTATCAGGTCCTAAAACTGTTGAATGAACTGCCATATTTACAATTCCTGCAACTGCATGGCCATCCGCAATAAACTTAATGACACTAACCGCATTATCAGATGGCTTATTAGCATGATTACGATTACTATAAAACCCAAAAATTTCTTGCTGACCATACTGTACAGTCACATCCGTTAGCGTTTCTCGACAATCTTCAAAAGCCTGCACAAAACTATCCACAAAAAAATCATAGTAAGTCTGACTAAATTTGCCGAATTCCCAAGTACGATGATAATCACGTACTGAGTGATGATCATGGGTCACGCCAATGATGACATGGTCCATAGCAATGCCATATTTACGACTAATTTTTTGTCGAATATCAGCTGCCACAATATCTTCTAACTCCAATAGATCCCCAGTCGCTAAAAAACATTCATTCCCCTTATCATCGTAAAAAAGGAGTGCATTGATATATATATGATCATGAATCCCCTTAGCTGGCTGATTTCTGAGTTCTGTTTTGTACCCTAGCAAATAAAACGGTTCTGTCGGGGTAATATCTTTCCTAGCATGTCCTACTAACATTTAATATTCCTCCTCACTTATCTTTTGTCTTAACTGCACACAAGCCTCGAGCATACACTGATCAGCAGTTAAACCCAATTGTGTATTCATTGATTGGTATGTGATTCTTTCAAAATCGATTTGCTCCGGCAAGTACTTAGCAGCGCCATTAACTAATGTCGCAATCATAGTATTGGTATTACCGGCTAGTGCCTGTCGACAACTATCTCCAAATGAACTATTCAGTTCTGGTTCGGTGCCTACAATTTCATATTGATTTAATCGTAGCGCCCACAAATGGAGTGTCGTCGTCTGTTTAGTTGATTGGAAATCATAAGTTTTTGTTGGCTTAATTTCAAATGTACTACGCTGCTGAACTTGAGTCGGAACAATCACTGGTAATTGGCTACTGCGGAGTTGCCGCAATGGTTGCCAATCATGAACATTCTGAACCGCCCATTCCAGTTTCTCAGTAACAATGGTCGCTTGATTGGCTAGTAACGCCTTATTGACTGCAAATGGCTGATTTGCTTTCCCGGTAAAGAGTGGTCGTTGATCACCCGCGCATCCTGGAATAAAAATTGCTACTCGGTCGTTTCCCTCATATGCTTTAATACCATTTCCCATCAGATCACTGGAAATCATTTGCTCCCCGTGATCGTCCGTAACATGATCCAAAACACTCTGTTGAATATCGTAATTCACCAATAAATTAGTCGTCTTATCTGCCTTCCGAAAAGCCAGAACTCGCAATTGATGATTGCTATAGCCTTCGAGGTTACGTCCTAGCCACCAGCCTTGCTTAGTCAAAACATTACGATTGACATTGAGTGGACAATTGATATTCACTTGACCAACCTGAACAGCTTGTAAATCTTCATGGGCCTGTCGACATGCAAGCATCAAACTTTCTTTTAACTTCTCATCAATTAATCGATAAGCTGACTTTCTAGCCATTGAGTCAGTCGTACTTGGTAGATGTGGTGCAGCAAATGTATGTGTTACAGTCACCCATATTTGGTTTGAATCAATCGCTAACAACCTAGCAGCCAATTCTTGATATCGTTTAATAGCAGCTGCCCGCAATGACGTTAAATCAAACGAAATGAGCGCCCAACTATTTTTCCCACTGATTAACATGACGCGACAATATAAGTCGTCCAGTTTTGACTTGAATTCACGAATCGGTAGTTCGCTCGCGCTGAATTGAATCATTGCTTTACCACAACCCACCTTAAAGTTCGCCATAAATATTTCCTCCTTTCTCAGACGAAGAAACCGTTTTCTATATTCTTATTATGGTCAGTTTCCATTTGACACGCAATTCTAAGTCTGACTATACTTATTCCAGCAAAGAATAAAGCGATTTCAATTTGTTACAAATTTATACGAGGTGGCCTTGCAATGGATTTACAATACTTAGATAACTTTTTAGCTCTCGCCCATTACCGTAGCTTTTCTGCAGCGGCAGATGCCTGTTATATCTCACAATCCTCATTTTCAAAACGAATCATGCGTTTAGAAAATAATCTTGGGGTAACACTCTTTGAACGCTCAACCCGTCAAGTATCATTGACAGAATACGGTCAGATCTATTTGAAATACGCCCAGCAAATTAAAACTTTATCACGCCAAGCAACGGATGAAATCAACCGACGTCATGCCGAAGACGAAGGTATTGTCATCGGCGGTATTCCATCTATCAGTGAATATGGAATTTTGGATTTGATTTCAGGTTTCATAAAAACAACCCACATTCACTGTCAGGTAAAGTCTGCCCCTTCCGAAGATCTAGAACCCATGCTACTCAATCAGACTCTAGACTTCGCCTTCATTAAAGAAGTTCACCACACTAATTTATTTTATCAACTTCCCTATGCTGAGGATCATCTAGTTGCTGTCCTCCCTGCTAATCATCCCTTAGCAAACCTATCTGAAATCAAGCTACAGCAACTAGCGAACGAAGACTTTATCTTCCAACCAGTTAACTCACGACCATATGAACTTTGCATGATGATTTGCAAACAAAATGGTTTTACACCTAATGTTATCTACGCCGATCGTATTATTGAAAATATTCTTAACTTTGTTAAAAAAGGACTAGGTGTTTCTTTGCTCATGGAGAAATTGGTTCCTAAAGATTCTGAGTTGATCTGCCTTCCTATCCACCCCGCAGTAGTAGCTGACATCAACCTTTGTTATCTAAAGAAAGAACCTTTAAGTCAGTATGGTTATGCTTTTCTGAATTATTTTTCACATCAAAATAATGCTCGCTAATAAATATTGCTAAGGTCATGATTATATTTCAGAGGAAGCGCTCACTAATTGGTGCAACAAGGAGCCAAAAAACTTAAATCTAATCTTGAAAAATTAAATATCCAGATAAAAATTGAAATTTCTAGCTAAAATTATTTCGAAGCGACACGTCATAGATGTAACTTATACAAAAACATCAACGATTTCTTCGACAACTAGTCTGGCTGATTTGGTCATAATCACATAGAGACGAAAACAGCAGTAAACACTTAGGATTTATATGTATCAAGCAAACTTGTTGACTTTGAAGTTACATGTGATAAGCTAATCACTGTAATTTTTATTGCTACAGCAATTTGAAAGGATGTTTAATTATGAAATACGCCGTCACTGCCGCTACCGGTAAATTTGGTCAAAGCGCCGTTAGTACGCTGAATGCTAAAGTTGGTGCAGAAAATGTTTTAGTAATTGCTCGTAATCAGGACAAAGCTGCTCAGCTGTTTCCTGATAATCCAATTCGTATCGGGAATTACGATGATGTCGACTCAATGACGAAAGCCTTTGAGAACGTTGAACGCGTGCTCTTCGTTTCATCACAACCTGGTGGTCCCGTTGACCGGGCCACCGCTCATAAAAACGTCGTGACTGCCCTTAACGCCGCTCATGTTAAATTTGTCGCCTACACTAGTTTTCCCAACGCACAGGCAGCAGTCAGCGCCTTAGCCAATGATCATCGGGCCACCGAAAATGCCATAAAAGCGACTAATATTGCGCACAGTTTTCTTCGTAACAACTGGTATTTAGAAAACGAAATGGGCTTCTTACAAAGTGGTGCCCATAACCAAGAAACCTTGTACTGGGCTAATAATACAGCTGGCTGGGCCTTGGAACGTGAATATGCCGAAGCGGCAGCAACCGTTTTGATGACAGATGCCCCTCAAGAAGTGTATGAATTTGCTGGGACACCCCTCACTTATGCCGCACTCGGTCAAGCACTCCAAGAAGCAACTGGCAACCAAGTTAAGATTACCCAAGTCAGTCAGGATGCGTACGTGCAATTCCTTGAAACGACTGGTCTAAATCATGATACCGCTGCTTTGTTTGCCTCATTCCAATCCCCAATCAATGATGGTGCGCTGGCTGAAAAGTCAGCCGACTTAGCTCATGTCTTGGGACGTCAACCATTGGAAGCCAGTGTAGCTATTAAAGAAATCTTAGCGCGCTAATAACTAGCTAGCTGTAGGTTTCTCTTAAATATCTTCTACAATACGAAAATAGGAAGTTCAACGAACATGGCGTTGAGCTTCCTATTTTTTAATGATTCGTAAATGGCCTTTTCATTAGCGCGTAACATCAGCAAAATACTGAGCTAAGGTTAGCTGAATACCATTATGATTATTATCAGTTGTTACTATGTTCGCTGCCTCTTTAACGGGTTGTGGCGCATTAGCCATCGCAACACCAATCCCCGCTGTCTGGAGCATCGCAACATCATTAAAGTTATCGCCAAACGCAAGCGTTTCAGCAGGGGTAACTTGATCATCCTGTAATAATTTCATTAATGCGGCTGCTTTAGTTACGCCTGCCGCAACGATTTCTAAATAAGTTTCTTTCGAACGATAAACTGCTAAGCCGCTAAATTCATTACGGCTTAATCGTTGTTCAATCGCCTGAATAATATCTGGATCGGCCATGATCATCATTTTATGCACTGGCGTCGGCATCCGTTGCAACCATGTGCCCAAATCCGTGACATGGGGTGCATAACCAATTCCCGTCGCTTCCTGCTGTTCCCACGGGCCATTAGTAGCCACCAACCAGTTATTATTCGAATAAATACTAATTGAGGCAGCTGGCCAATCATGAGCTACTACCGTTTGCACAGCTTGTGCTAGTTTAGGGTCAACGGCTTGCTCTTCAAAAACAGTTAGTCGATCATTCACATCGGTCGTAGCCGTTAGCGCGCCATTATAGGCAATCATGGTCGAATTAATTCCTAGTTGTTGTGCAATTCCAAACATCCCCTTAGGCGAACGTGCTGAGGCCAACACCATTTGTGCCCCCCGTGCAACCGCTGCTTGAACTCCCGTAATTGTAGCCGGTAATAACTGTCCTTGACTGTCGACTAGGGTACCGTCGATATCACTTACGATTAATTTGATCATTGATTTACCTGCTTTCACAAAATGACTGTTTATCACAAAAAGGTCTGGGGATCCCCAGACCTGCATATCAATTACTCTTGTTTATCCTTCAATTCAAACTTAACTTTATCCCCCACGAGTTTGACAAATAGTTCCTGGTCAGGCTGAGGATCAAATGGCCCCAAGTCGACAAGAATCTGACCATTATCCGCCACTTCATATCCTTGGTAACGATCGGCAAGCAGATGATAGATTGTTTGGGCTGGTCGCATCCGCTCATCCACCTGAGCGGCCGCCGCCTTCAAGGTATAACCAGTCTGCAATAAATTACTCATCGCGGCTGCCTTGATAACCATTTTCATTGTATACACGCGAGCCTGGCCCGGCTCATCCTCGTTCTTAGGAATAATGTACCCCTTTTTTTGCCAATACCGTAGTTGTCGTGGCGAGACACCAGTCATTCTGCTTAGTTCACTAATGCCAATAGTTAATTGTCCTTTATGAAAAAGCTCACGTAAATCTGCACGCGTCCCGTTAGTCATACTGGCGACTCCTTTCCAAAGTTGCTATTGATATAAATTATAGCATGGAATTTCGTCGCGACCATTAACTCGCTTGGAATTTTCCGTGATTAATTAACTTTTCTGATAATTTGTTTGTAAGTAATCCAGCAATGACTGGGCGGGACGATCCATAATCAGCTGATAATCATCACTGACTGTGGCTAATAGTCCGCGGGCGCCACCGGCATACATCGAGGCCAACATTGGCCCCTCACCATTCTGATTGTACATATTGCTGAAGGCTTGCAAGGACACTGGTCGATACCCGATCAATTGCCCGCTCACTTGACTAAGCACAGTGGCGAGTTCCGGCATCGTGTAAGCTCGGGACTGTGTTAACGTATAGATTCGACCACGTTGTAATAAATCAGGCGTTGTGGCGACTTTAGCAAAAGCGGCCGCACTATCTGCCTGACTGATGAAGCTGAGAGCCTGATCAGCCATTGGATAAACGACGTTGTGCCGTTCAATTAATTCTGGCAAATATGGCACTAACGGATCCGCGTAAAGCGCATTCCGGACAATCGTATAGTTAATATCACTTCCAGCTAATCGCCGGGGCACGTAACCATAAAATGCTGATAATGCAAAATGGATTATTCACCTGATCGGCAATGAAACCCATGACTAGGAAATGATGCACATTCGCCTGTTGGACTGCTGCTAAGACGTTCTCAAATTCTTGGACCCGCGAATAACTATCATGACTTTTACTAGGAATATAGATCAGGACATCACTGTCTTGGAAAAATGCGCGTAACTGCTCTGGCTGCTGGTAATCAATAGCCGCAATATGCAAACCTTGTTGTTGGTATACCTGGGCCTTACTGAGTGTATGGACCCCTAAATATAATTCAGTGGTGGCGACTAACGGTCTCATCGCGGCAACAATCTGTTGTCCTAAATGACCAGTGGCACCTGTAATCGCATATTTCAATTTAACTCGCCCTTTCATGTAACTTTATTAGTTACATTTAACTAAATATCGATATATTTGTCAAATAAAGCGGCCGCTTATGATATTAACGTCACCCATTGCCGCCATTAATTCGGAAACATTTCGTCGCTACATCGTTAAAATTAAATACACAGAAAGGGCTACCCTCATTACAAGAGCAGCCCTAAGAAATGCTTTTCTAAAAATAGTTAAGCCCTAATTTGCAACCTGTTGACCAAGGTGCTTCTTTTCAGGCGCCTTCTTAACGTTTTTGACATCATTATCGGAAAAGCCAAACATCCACGTTAACGTAAAGGCGACAATCAAGTCAATAGCAGAGGCAATCAAGAAACCGTAGAAACTAAAATCAAGCCCCTTAGGATTGATAAAGGAGGTCACACCGATCAGTGACCCGGCGAAGCCCCACATGTTAACGTTAAACAGTCCGGTCAAGAAACCACCGACAGCACCACCGATACTTGCAGTAATAAATGCCCGGCCGTATTTCAGATTGATCCCGTACATTGCAGGTTCAGTGACCCCACAGAAGGCTGAGATCGTTGCTGGCCAAGCGAGCTCTTTAATATTAGCAAACTTAGACTTCAGCGCAATTGCTAAGACCGCGCCACCTTGGGCAACCATCGTTGCAGAAACAATGGCATTCAAGTAACTGTGCCCAGTTGTCGTAATATCGTTGACAACAATTGGAATAATCGCCCAGTGTAACCCGAAGATAACTAATACTTGGTAGAAGCCACCGATAATTAAGCCAGAAATGGCTGGACTGAGTTTGTAAATCGCCACAATTCCTGCAGCCAATGCGCCAGACAAAGCTGTAATGATTGGCCCGAGGATGATAATGATGGCTCCAGAAATAATCACAACTTCAAACAACGGTACGAAGATCATCCGTAAGACTGTTGGGATGACCCGCTTGAGCCATGGTTCCAACTTACTTGCTAACCACGCCCCCGCAATCATCGGGAAAATCGAGTAGGTATAGGAGGCAACGTGAACCGGAATGCCAAAGAAGTTCGCATTGATTGCCATTCCCAATAAGTGACCCGTAACCTTTCCGGTTGTTGCCATACCAACAATTGCTGGGTATGTTAAGACCCCACCAATAATTCCCATGATAACCGGATCAGCCCCTAACTTCTTGGCTGCGGTGAAACCAACAAATATCGGTAAGAAGTAGAAGACGGAATCACCCATCGCATTAATAATCACGTAGGTCGGCGTTGTCGCAGAGACGAGGTTGAAGTTCTTTAGTAACGACAAAATCCCCTTTAAGATCCCAGAAGCTGCCAACAACCCAATCACTGGAATCATGGACCCCGTAATAACACCAATCAAGCTGCTAAAACCGTGTTTGACCTTCTGCCACGGCGTCATTTTCTGCCACGCTAACCGGTTCGCTTCCTTCTCCATCGCAACAGCCGAAGCGTCAGCATCCCCAAAGCCTGCGCCTAGTTGACCCACGATTGCATCATACACGTCGGTCACCGCTGGCCCAATCACCACCTGGTACTGACCACCTGCCTTTGCAACATCGATAACGCCCTTTAGGTTTCGGATTGCCTCGTCATTGGCCTGCCCTTCGTCCTTTAAGTAAAATCGAACCCGGGTAATGCAGTGAATCACGCTTTTCACATTTACCGGTCCACCAACTTGAGCAATGATTTGAGTCGCCAATTCATCGTACTTGCCGCCCTTACCCTTAACCACCGATGCTTCGGCAACGTGTTCTTTCAATTCAACAACAGCACCGACGACCCCGGCACGGACTTCACCCAGTTCGGGCGTTAGTTTGGTAACCATATCCGCCGTATTCGTTACGGCCATGATTACCGTGGTATCCTTGTTCGCACTAGTAATCGCCGCTAAATCCATCATGGCCACTTTTTCGCCGGCCTCGACCGTATCACCAACTTGCACGTTAACTTTAAACGGTGGCCGATCTGCTAGTTCGACCGTATCGATACCAAGATGAACCAACACTTCCAGACCATTGTTCCCCGTAAAGCCAATCGCGTGCAGACTCGCTGCAACCATCGTTACTTTACCACTGATTGGTGCAACGACCTGGCCATCTGTCGGTTCAATACCGAATCCTTGCCCCATCATCCCTTGTGAAAACACCGGATCGTGAACCGATTCGAGTGGCACTAACTGTCCTGCAACCGGCGTTAATAAATGCACTTGCTTCATAGCGATTCTCCCCCTTTGACTAATCAATAATCGCGTTGTTAACAAACTAATTTCGGACACTGGTTGTTATAAAATCACTAATAATTGCCAATCCATCCAGTGACCAACTGTCAGGCCCTCCTAACTAATCAAGTAACGTCCTTAACCATAAAAGCGCTTTCTTTTATAAACATAATAATAGCCGCCCCTATTAAGTCGGTCAATAAAACCCGATTAAAATAAGGCGGTTCACTTGAATTTAGGAACTTATTTAATTAGTTTGCCAAACTTTGTGAAGCAAGTGTTAATCGTTGCGTTGCAAGAAAGGACCGTTCGAAATCAGCCGTCGTTTTGACCTGTTTACCGAAATCAACAATCAGTGCGTGCCACTCCCAAGCCGTCGTTAAATCATAATGCCACGCCTGCATAATCAGTTGTTGGGCCTTTAAGTAGTTGCTCGGTAACGGTTGGTTAAGCCAGCCGAATAGGCGCCGCAAATACGTGTCAATAATGATCGTTGGCTGATGAAAAACGTACATGCTAAAGTAGTCAGCCGTTTCATCGCCAATACCGCGCAGGGCGATTAGTTCACGCCGCAATTGTTCTGCTGGCAAGGCTCGCATCACGGTCAAGTCAAAATCATACTGTCCACACCACGCTGCTAAAGCTTTTAAAGTTGGAACTTTGCGCGTATAGAAGCCCGCGGGTTTGACTAAAGTCGTCAGTTCAGTATCAGTCAATGCTAGTAACTGCCGAGGCTCAAAGTCAGTGGCTGCTTTTAAATTAGCCAGTGCGTAATCCACGTTGCGCCAGTTGGTATTCTGAACGAGAATACCGCCCCAGAGAATCTCCCAAGGCGTCTCGGCAGGTGGGATTCCGGCTTGGAGCCAGTGCCGGGGCCCCATGGCAGCTAACATCTGCTGATACAGTGTCTCAATGGTCATTGTTAGCCCTCCTCACATGAATTGATTAATGTTGAGACCAATAATTTGATCTTACAAAAAAATAGTCGTAACGGCAAAACATCAATCCGCTACAACTATTGTTTACGCTTGTTTATTAGTCATCTACCACCGTACTGCGCTTAACAGCTAGCACAATGTCAGCCTTCCGATTTTCAGGCTTGATCTTTTCTTCAAAGTCCAATTCGGCATCCTTAAACAGGTTCTGAATCTCAGTATTAACTAACGACAAGTCGCGTGAATCCCCAGCTTGTTGGCGAATATAGACCACATATTGATCTGGTAATTCTTCAAGATCATATTCCACATCTTCGTCATTCAAAATAACATAAATCAACTTACGTTCTTTGTTCATTTGAAACTTCCCCTTATCAATTATTTTATCCGAATTAGTCGTTTGCGGCTAACTGGTGAGCAAACTTAAGGTAGTCAGCCACACAATGGTCTAACCACTCAACGACCTTATTGTCCGTAAGGTCCCCATCGGCATTCATCTTGTCCTGCACCGCGCTCAACAAGAATTCATTTCCAGGCAGAATCTGCATCCCAACTCCGGGTGAATCTAAAACTTGCCGTAAATGACTCTGCGCTCGCACTGTCCCCAAGGGTCCCATTGTGGCCCCTAAAATCATAGCTGGTTTCCCAATTAACGGTCGTTCAACACGCGATAGCCAATCAATCGCATTTTCCAAGACACCTGGAACACTATGGTTATATTCCGGTGTCACAAAAATGACGCCATCCGCGTCCATGACCGTCTGCTTAAAGGCTTGCACCTCCGCGGGGGCTTCTAGCTCGATATCCTGATCATAAAAAGGCAACGCGCCCAAGTTAGGAATCGTGACATCCAGTTGATCGGCATACCGTTTCTGAACAAACGTTGCTAACTTACGATTATATGAGGAACGTCGAATGCTACCGACGAGTGCGATAATCTTCATCGTGTGAAAAACTCCTTTAAGTTGTAATTACTTTTAGTATACCCCTTTTTTGGCAAATAGTCGGAACCGGTTACAAAAAACCAGCTGCTTTCATCAAAATTTTAATCTTAACTGCTGAATATTCAGTCAGTTTAGCAATTCCAGTCCCCCATCCGCGTAACTGCCATTATCTTAAGTCTAATTTTAAACGAGGTGAGACATTCATTAGCGGGCCTGATTATTGCTTGCTCATCGAAATAACTACCAGACATAATAATCGAGGCAGTGCTTTATCGCCATCACAGGATTAATAAACTTTCACAAATGTTTCTTAACTTTTTTCAAAACCAAACGTCCATTGTTAGTGTGATGAATAGAGTCTGCTATACTATTGATTAGAGAAATTGATTGGGGGGTTAATCGTGTATTATCGTGGTGAAGCACTTGACTTTTTGAATATGCTACATACTACAGGTGCCGCGCCATTAATGCGTTCGCGAATCGTTTTTTCCAGTCAGATCGACGTGGAACGCTTAAAGGCTGCCGTGCTCGCTTCCGCACAAATCGTACCCGAGATTTTCGGTCATTATCAAGCTGACCGTAATCGTTTCGTTGTTACTGATCAACCAGTCAACCAAGTTATTCAGGAAGTTCAAAGCCCGTATAGTCCTGAAAACACTGATTTTGATTTTACGAATAGTCCGCAACTACGGTTATTTGTCATTCATCACGGTGACTACGATGTCTTACAAGCCTTTATGAGCCACCTACTAACGGACAATCGTGGGTTTAAAGAATATCTGTACCTGCTCGCACAAGCCTACAATTATGCCGATCTCACGAATTTGCATAATGAACGGCGACTACGCCCAGTTATCACTAAGTTGCAACGTCAATTTGCACGGCCACACGGTCATGCACCCATTGTTACCGGTATGGTTAAACTACCCCATTATCCGGGAATTAACTTGCGGCACGGTGGTCACGTAATGCTCAGTAGCACGCAATTCATGCGCGTCCGACGAATGGCTAAGGCCCAAGACGTCGGTATTAGCGAGGCCATTTTGGCGGCATACGCTAAAGCACTCCAAGTTTTAACTGGTCATACAACCGTGACATTGCCGTGCCCAATCGACCTGCGCCGCTTCACGACTGAAGATGCGAACGTCACCCAAATCGCTAATTTAACCGTCAATGTTTTTCTGACAATCAAGGTAGATATTGATGCACCTTTTAGTGAGCTCGTCAATCAAGTCCACGACTTGTTAACGGTCGAGCGTACGCGGGTCGCCTTCCTTTATCGACTTAGCAATTTACAGAAAATGAACCATACAATGCCAATCACGGTCATGCGTAAAATGACCAAACGCTGGTTACCACAGCCTGCGCTCCGGTATACCAACTTTGGTGTCGTCGACCAGGAACGGCTTAAATTTCATGACTTGACGGTCGTCAATTGCGTCTTCTCGGGTGCCTTCCAGTGCTCACCCGTTATGGAAATTGCCGCCAGCACGTTTGCCGGAACCTGTACATTGAGCTTCAATAGCACCGGGTCCGAACGTGACTACCAGTTATCCATGAAAATCCTGGAAAACATTCAAGCTCAACTGCTAGTGTGGGCACAAGCAGATGCTCAAGTAGCCACAACTGATAATGTGACGTTGCGCCACCAAGCATAATTAAGTCAATTGATAGGCCTTAAATACCGGCCACAAAAAATCCCAAGCTAAATGAGCTTGGGATTTTTTGTGGCCGCTGTTAATCTGGCTATCAGTGTGATTATGGATTATTTAGAATCATCCAGCTAATGACGACTAGTCATCCGGCCGAATCGTTTCCGAGTAATGACTTAACTGGTATATCGGTGCCCGTCGTGCCAATATTGCTGGTGCTTTGTGAACTTTCACTAGGCAACCAGTTTGCCCACTTGGGGTCAGTCGAACATCATAATTTTGAAAACTAGGGCGTATCGGCGTAGTCACTGTCAGCGGTCCAGTAACGCGCTGTAAGCCAATCTGAATATTTGCTAGGTGCTGGAAAGGGATCCCCACTAAATTACTTAAAAAGCCATCATATAGGCGCCATAGTGCCCCGGCGGACGGCACCCAGACTGGTTGTCCAGCGGCTGCTTGTAATTGGAATCGTAACGTCACGTACTGCCGGGTCACGGTCAACTGAATCGGTCGAACCTTCAACCGAGTAGTAGCGGCTTTTAGGACTGCAACTTGGGCCAACGCTTGGGGAACATCATAGCTCGCCGCAAATACTGGGAACTGATTAGTGGGTACCTGTCGTCCTTTTTCCGTAGTCGTAAGTTGCCGGATAACTTTCATCATTGCTTCAAGGCCAAGTACATATGCGCGTTCGTATTGGACCCGCTCAACCGGTAATGCTGGTACAATTAATTGTGTCATTTTGCCACCCCCATCAACACGCACTTAATTATCGTTAGTTTACTCACGTCTTCGGCCCCAGTAAAGCCTTTTCAGCTATTTCGTTAATTAATTTTGTCAAAAGTTTTATCTAGTAATGTTTCTAAATTGGAATCCTTCTAAAAAAGTGTGGTTTAATAAGGGTGAATATGATAAAAGGAGGAACCGCGTCGTGGCAGAAGATATGTTGACCCAAGCCTTGCAGCAATTAAAGGACCATAAAATCCGTGTAACGCCGCAACGGCAAATCATTCTTAATTATTTGATTACTCACCATAATCATCCATCCGTCGAAACCATCTATCAGGAATTAGCAACTCAATTACCTAACCTGAGCTTGGCAACGGTTTACAATACGTTAAAACTTTTTGTCGACTTAGGAATCGTAATTGAATTACAAAATGGCGATGCTGGCACCCACTATGACTTTTTCGGTCGACCACATTATCACGTCGTTTGTGAGAATTGTGGTAAAATTACTGACGTTTTCGAACCCGACCTCCGCAGTGTCGAAGCCAAGGCGGCGGAACTCTCTGGGTACTTGGTTACGGGTCACAATATGGAAGTCTATGGATTATGCCCAGACTGCCAGAAACTACTCAATGTAACTAAAACAGCTGATTTAAAGCGATTGAAATTGACGCACAGTGAATAGAACCAGTTCAATGGCAACCGGCTATTTAGCGCGCTGGTTATCCTAAAACAAAAGGAACACTTTCAGTTTTCCTGTATTAGTCCCTGTCAACCTTAAGTGGACTATCACAGCCTGAGGTGTTCCTTTTAATTTATACGATAAGCTGGTCTTACTTACGCTTTAATCAGCATCACAATCGGAGGACGCTTTCGGAATACCAATCAGCAATTACACGACCGGTAGCCCTCAACCCCCTGGCCGGTATTAATGTTGTGGGACTTCTTCCAGAATGCCATAGAACTGTGACTTGTCAGAGAAATCAGCCATATAGGCCCCGTTCAATCCGGCCTTTTGCCCGATTATTCCTAAGTCGATCATTAGCTTTTCTTCTTCATCTGGAAAGTGTAACCGTCCCTTAATGGCTACACTACGAATATAGTTTACTAGGCGATTGACCAAGGCTTCTGGGTTCTTAGTCGTAGTAATTTTTTTATCGACCTGCATTAATACATCAATAATATCCAATAAGTCCCCCGACTGATCAGACCACCCACTTAACCGGACGATTAGTCCCTTAATAGCCTCTTGAGCTTGTTGTCGTAATTCTGATTCTCGCTGCATTAATAAAGTCCCCCTCTATATGATTCGGATTACCATAATAATTTCAAATTATAGGTATCTTTATATACACTTTTATTATACACGCTTATGATTGCATTCAAAAAAACATTCATAAACGTGCAAAAAACGCCCATCAACGTAAAAAAAGTCCGAGCTTTCACCCGAACTTAACCCCACTTTAATTTACTAATTACCCTAACGTTCCTGTCCAAACGCAAAATAGAGCCACGGTCCAAATGGTTGTACAAAGGCTAATAACAACCAGCCAAGTCGATGTCCTCGGCGAAATGACTTCGCCGTCAAGACATCCGCAACCACAATTGTGGTTGCGGTAATCTCCATGGCGGCAACGGGTAACAACCGTTGCTTTAATTTACGTTTGATCCGTGGTGGCATTTGATTGTGATGACGAAATAGTCCCATATTGACGCCTCCCTTAATTATTACCAACATTATACCTTGTTAATCAAGAAAGCGCTATCTTGATTCATACCCTTGTGGGGCTCGCCCGACAAACTTAGTGTCTGGGATCGTCAATTCATCAATAACCGCTTTCCCATGCAGTAACTGGCGCGTTGTCACACCGACCTGTCCTCGATCGATTGTAATGATTTGGTAACTACTGCCCTCATGAACATAATGATGATGTGGATCATGGCAATCGATCGCATAGGCCGCAGAACCGGCCACCACATTCAGAATATTATCTCCAATCAAATAACTTGAAACAAAGTGAACGTGACCAGAGAATACGCCGCCTAAATTATGTCCCCGAAGCACCGATAACAGCGCCGGCGTATTTTGTAAAATCGCATAGTGCATATTTGTCATCGTCGGCCCATCTAGGGGGTGATGCAAAAATAGAAAAGCCCGCTTTGTCGGTGCCTGTCGTAGATGTTTTCCCAACCATTGTAGCTGTTGTGGTGCCAACCAGCCTGCCTCATAACCGCTAACCTTTGAATCCAAAAAATAAAAGTCGTTGTTGCCAATCCGCATGCGACTCGCGTAGTATGGTCCCGGGTCAGCCGGCAAATACCCTTCGTAAAACGCCGCTCGCCGATCATGGTTTCCAAGGATAACTCGAACATGACAATCAAATTCAGCTTCCATCGTATGGATGATTGCGTGCAGCCGCTGATAATCGTCAGCGCTACCGTCATGAATCAAGTCCCCGGTAAAAACAATCAAATCTGGCATGGTTGGTAATCGCCGAATATCATCAATAATATTGGCAAGCTTGCCCCAGGGATCGTACTGCTGACCATGTGCCGGTACTTGGCCGCGGGGGGTTAAATGTAGATCAGAAATCTGAATAACTTGTAAAGGACGCAATTCGATCCTCCCTCTCATACTTTAATCACCAGATGGTTATCTCTAATATAGCGAGCTAACGTAAAGTTTTACCAATCTTCATATAAAGTAACTGTAAAGTTTGTGCTAACCTCTCTTTACGCACCATTGAAAAGTGCCCCCACAGCAACACCTTTCACCAATAGTTCAGCCATCACCCGTATTGCCCTCATTATACTGAAACCACATTATCGGCAGCACGTGCCCAACGGCTTTACTGTAAGTCTTCAGTATATCCGCATCTTATTTCGCCGTCCCCCCAGAGCTAGTTGTTCTTGACATCAGCACTTGGCACATGCCACCCGTGTTTCATACTGAGCTAGCTAGTCTGACGCGTAATCTCATAATTTTTGGTTGACAAGCCCACCTTTTGCCGCCACCATGAAGATAAGCTTTAATAACATCATACGAGTGAGGGATTATTTTGAAAAATATGTTTGTCGGGCCCCATGTGGCCCTTGCTGTTCCCCAGCCAGAAGATTTTGATGAGATCAGTGACTGGTACACTGACGCCGATTTTGTTCGTAAAATGGATACGGCTGCCGCCCGACCACTGACCGGTGAAGAACTCGAACGAACTTACCGTAACCTTGATCGGAATACCGAATACTACTTTCACGTTCATAGTTTAGAAGACGACCACTTATTAGGCTTTGTCACCCTATTCAATATCGAATGGCATAACCAGGTTGCCCAATTAGCCATCGCAATCGGTGATCCCGACGAACGCGGCCATGGTTATGGTACCGAGACACTCAGCTTGATTTTGAACTACGCTTTTAACGAATTGAATCTTTACAAAGTCTGTTTGGACGTCATCGCAACAAACCCCGCCGCTATCGCTGTTTACCAGAATAGTGGTTTTGAATTTGAGGGCACCAATAAGCGTGCTATCAAGCGTGATGGGCAACGAATCGACCTCTATCACATGGGCTTATTTGCGGCTGATTTCCAGCCCCGCGTTACTTTAAACTAATTAATCAGCTCAATTAGTTGCAGCCAATAACTTTTGCAATTATAATAGTCGCAGATTGATAGAAAGTGACCAACTGACTGTCAATCCTTAATATTCTTTAGTTTTTTCGATTATTAGTGCGTTGCTGCCATAATGCAGCTAATAATCACTTTCATTCATAGACTCCCCCAAGTCTGATGAATGGGGTTCATCAAAGCCCCCACTTTGATGTTTCCTACTCCTTGACCACTACATCCGCTGATGTGGTGGCTTTTTTATTGCCGTCTAAAAAAGCCGTCATGGGTATGCAATCCCCACAACGGCCTGCTATTATCTTGTAATAGCCAAAACAAGCGGTTCAACAACTGCCTGTTTCGATTAGATCCAACTGGTACCCAATCTACTCACGAGTAAATTATGTGCCACCAAGATTTAATCTTCTTCCAACTCAACATTGCTGTTCGTTCGACGAGCAATGAACCATTCCTTGACTTGAATTAAAACCCACGCGATTCCCGCTGTAAAAAGCAACAACATTAGTGTCGAAACAATAATGACGATCACAATCTGAACGCCTTCTGCCTTTAACACGTCTAACTTAGTTACTAACGCGATCCCTGATGGAATGAAAATCAAGCTGATAAATTGGACGAAAAAGTTGCTAACACCCGCCACCTGCTCAAGTTTGACCACTTTAAACGTTAACAGCAAGTATAGTAGAATCATCCCAATCAACGGTGTCGGCATTGGGAATGCGGGCCAAATCTTATTGACTAAATTAGCAATTAAACTACTAGCCAATAAAATCAAACCATAAATCACAATTTGTGTAATAAACGCGCCTTTTTTCATCGAATCCCTCCCGGACCATCTAACCTAAACCAATCAACTGCGCAAACCCTGGAACCATAAAATTAACAAGAATACCGGCAATCACAAAGGCGATTGCACCAGTTGCGCCCGCAGCCTCGCTCACTTCAATCGCTTTAGTGGCACCAACCGCATTACCGGCAATTCCGAATCCTAACCCGGCACCGAGCGGATTCTTGTGCAATTTGAACCAGCGAATAAAATGGTCGCCTAACGCGTAAATCAAAACTGAATTCAGAATGACTGCGAACGCCGCAATGGCTTGATCGCCACCCACCGACTCAGCCACCGGTAGAGCAATTGCTGTCGTTGCTGCTTGTACTAACATGGCACCTAACGCTGCATCCGTCAGGCCAAGCAACCGTGAAATCCCATAGATACCAAATAATGACAGCCCTAACCCAATCGCTAACGCAATCACAATGACATCCCAATGTTTCTTAAAGATATCATTACGCTTATATAGTGGCACCGCAAACGAGACGGTGGCGGGCGCCACAAACCAGAATAACCAGTCGCCACCAACCTGGTACGCTTCATAAACTTTTTGCACGGGTGCCTTTAGAATCGACGCAATCAATACCAATAAACCAATCCCGAGCAGCATTCCAAAAAATAACGGTTGGAATAACACAAAGCGATTTGTTTTGTGATATAAATACTCGCCAATCCCATACACCAAGATCGACAGTCCGATCCCGAAAAACGGATTATTGAGAAGATAGCTCACATAAGTTCCTACTTTCTTTTAGTGAAAAGAGTGACAAAAAAGGTGCCCCATCCGGGTCTAGTCATCATTAAATGGTGGTTAGGCTCAGAACAGTGCACCAACACGGTTCTCATTTATCATTAATTAATTATAACACATCAAAGTAATTTTTAATAGTAGGTTAGTTCGTCAAATTTAATCAACTGTATAAAACATCAACGCGTAAGCGCCAACACCGGTGTGCGTCGCAATAATTGGACTAGTGCGCGCAACCAGTGGCGTTACTTGTGGAACGACTTGTTGGAGAAGCTTTTCTGGCGCTTCCGCAACGCTCGGTTCGCCGACGTAAGAAATTCCAGCCGCTTCGACTCGAGTCGCATCCGCTAATTGGTCTAGAATTTGTTCCTGCGCTTTGATTAGCGCCTTTTTCCCGCGACCCCGCGTATAAAGTTTTAATTTTCCGGCTTCTAATTCAAAGACAAATTTTAATTTAATCAAATTCGTGACCATGCCAGCCAACTTAGGGACGCGCCCACCTTTGACCAAATTGTCGAGCGTATCCACGAACAAGTAGGTCTTAGTATGCTGCCGAATGACGGTTATCTTCGCCAAAATTGTGGCCATATCCGCACCGGCGTGAGCCATCCGTGCTGCCGTAAGCACTTGAAAGGCCATCCCACGGTCAGCCGCCTGGGTATCAATAACTGTCACATCGCCACTAGCAAGTTTGGCTGCTTGGCGAGCAGCATTGACCGTCCCACTCAATGTCTCCGTCAAATGTAGTGATAATACTTGGCTACCATCCGCTGTCAATTCATCGTAGCAACTGACGAAATCACCAATTGGCGGCTGGCTAGTCGTTGGCAAGACTGGGCTGACTGCCATCTGTTGGTCAAATTCCGCGGTACTAACTGCCGTATCTGCAATCAAGTCGCCACCGAACCCCACGAGTAACGGAACCACTTTAATATTATACTGTGCAATCTCGGCCGTCGTTAATTGGACCGAAGAATCGGTGACGATTTTAATTGTCATATTTGGAAAACACCTTTCAATTAATTTGTGCTTCATTATAGCACCTCAGAGTCTAGGACCAATAAAAACTGCGTCACACCAGCATTTAGCCACTCATATTGATTTATGACGGTCATCATTTCGTTATAAACTTTGTAAAAATCGTCATATTTTGTCGTTCCATGACCTAACTTTTTCGTCTGAAAATCATGCTTTTAAACTTTTCGCGTCACACTTTCTTCACGCGTCGCCGCTATACTATGTTTATAGTCATTAAGGAAATCCCAATCCTTAACGACCCCCTAACTTTAATGATTACTTCCCCAAGTAATGATGTGTGTGTACTTAATTACATTTTACCGATTTACTTCCCTTTTCCTCCGTATTTCCCCGATACGGAGGTTTTTTATTGCCTTCAAGCAGTTGTGGCTCACGCGTGAACACCGTATTAACCATAATCATTGCCAATCCAATTTCCACCATAAAAAACGCGCCAAGGCGAGAAACAAACTTCTCAACCTTACCGCGTATCGTGGTCCTAATACTTATTTCATCTTATCGAGATCTTCTGGTGCAATAAAAAAACTGACCTGTCCCGTTTCTAAATCAACATGCGCCTTCACTTCAACACCTTTAGGAAAAATCCAGCCTTTCCCAGTATCTAACTTTAACGGCATTTCCCCATACGTTTTGGTTCGATACGTCTTTTCCATCAGAAAACTCCTTCGCTCTTTGCCAATTACGATTAACTGGGCTAATTATATAATCTGACGTCGTTTCTCGATAGTAAAGACACTTTCCAATGGCTTTCTTCAGTAGGAATGTCACGCTAAATCTGATAGAATCGGATTAACATTAAACCACTTAGGAGGGGTCGACCTTGTTCTATTCGTTTTTTGATCCGACTTACCTATTAGTCATCATTGGACTGATTATCTCAATGGCCGCATCGGGTTACGTTAATCGGACATTCCGGCATTATGATGCCTATCGTAGTCAATCTGGCACAACCGGCACCGATGCAGCTCGCTTTATTTTAAGCCAATCTGGTATCAATGATGTTGGTGTCCAAAAGATAAGCGGGGATCTGACCGACAATTACAACGGTCAAACTAAGATTCTCAGCCTATCAGAAGCCACAGCAGATTCAACCTCTGTGGCCGCCATCGGAGTTGCGGCCCACGAATGCGGACACGCAGTTCAAGATCACGTTAACTATTGGCCAATGCGCTTGCGGACCGCCCTCGTGCCCATCACGAACATCGGTTCAAGCTTATCATTACCACTAATCATTATCGGCGTTTTATTGAGTTACAACCAAACACTGATTCACATTGGGATTTTACTCTTCTCACTGGCGTTATTGTTCCAACTTGTCACGCTTCCAGTTGAATTCAACGCCTCAAGACGCGCCCTCCAGATTTTATCTGATGGGCAAGTTTTGACTCGCGACGAAGTTCCCATGGTGCGTAAAGTGCTTGTCGCGGCGGCTTTAACCTATGTTGCTGCAGCCCTGTCAACATTCTTACAATTACTACGACTAATTATTCTATTTGGTGGTAATCGTGACGATAACTAATCGTGCCAAATGGCAGTGCCCACAGCCAGTCACCAAAATCTGCTTGGTCACTATCAACTTAGCGTCGCCGCAAACTTGTTATTACTAGCATTGATTGCGAATCAAAATAGTCACTTCAAAGGACAACTTTTGAAGTGACTATTTTCTTTGGCCCCAAACAGCCGATCATCGCACCTCGCCAAGGCATTCTGTAAGAACGTTGATGATTCTTCACACTTCTTAATAAAGCCTTTCCCTTTTTTTCATGACATTCGCCATGTTCAGTCACAAATTCTTCACACAACCTCGGTATGATTACATCATAGCAATTGAGGTTAACTCAATCAGCTATAACACAACCTAAAATTTTTCATTTACTCCTCCAAAGTAATGAAATTCATAGTAACATGTGATTCCCCGTCACATGTTTACCCTACTCCTTTTTCCACCGTATTCCCCGATACGGTGGTTTTTTTGTTTTTCTCGTCCGCTCTATTCGCACCTACCGACTACTTTAATACGTCATAGTAATCATATTTGTTGTACTTTTTACATTATTAAACCAAAATATAACTAATGATTAACCATGCTTTTTAGTTATTCATCTGTTAAGGGGGAGATTTACTGATGAAGCAAGTATCGATTATTGGCGCTGGTATTGGTGGCTTAACCGCTGCAGTACGGCTTCAAAAATTAGGTTATAATGTTACGATTTATGAGCAAAACGCGCAACCGGGTGGCAAAATGAACCAGATTGTTAGCCAAGGATTTACATTTGACGTGGGGCCGACGATCGTCATGATGAAAGACATCTACGAAGAAGTCTTTCGCTTTTGCGGGGTCGATCCGCACAACTATTTACCATTCGAAGAAGTTCAACCTTTGATGCACCTTGTCTTTGGTGATCAATCTAGTCTAGATTTGTCACGCGATCTCCCAACATTAATTGCCGAGATTAACCGCATTGCGCCTGATGACGTCAATGGTATGTTAAATTTTTTAGCGGATATTTATCACCGGTATACCATCGCGAAGCCTAATTTTTTAGAACGATCATTTCGTAACTGGCGTGACTTTTATAACCTACCCGCTCTGTATGCAGGACTACAGTTACGCACCTTTAACAATGCCTACAAAAACATTGCAAAATTTATCAAGAATGAAAATCTACGTAATTCATTAGCCTTTCAGACACTGTATATTGGGATTTCTCCCTACCAGGGCCCGTCGCTATACAACATTATTCCGATGATTGAGCTCTTCTACGGGGTCTATTTTTTAAAGGGTGGTATGTACACAGTTGTCAATAGTCTCGTTAAGTTATTCAAAGAACAGGGTGGTACGTTAAAGCTTGCCACACCAGTTCAAGAAATTATCATCAAAGATAAAGTTGCTGTTGGCATTCGTGTCAATAATCATCCGATCCACAGTGACTATGTCCTATGTAATGCTGATTTTCCAACCGCCATGACAACACTGATTCCAAATGAGCAAGATCGTGGTCAGTACACAGATCAAAAAATTGCCAAAATGGATTATTCATGCTCATGTCTCGTCTTGTATTTAGGACTAGACAAAAAATACCCAACCGAAGCATTACACACGATCCACTTTGCACAAGATTTCAGCAAAAACGTCGCCGATCTATTTGACAACGGCAAGTTACCAGAAGATCCCTCGTATTATGTCTATGTTCCATCAAAGATGGATCCAAGTTTAGCTCCCGAAAACAGTGAGGCACTCTATGTTTTAGTACCAGTTCCTGAGCTCTCAAAGTTTAATGACTGGTCACCAACAACACTGAAGAACTATCGTCAACTAATCATTAACAAACTAAGACAAACGGCTACCTTCAGCGATATTGAACAGCATATCGTTGTCGAAAAGCAGTTTACACCGGTTGACTTCAAAGAACAGTTTGGCGCCTATAACGGAGCCACTTTCGGCTTACGACCGACGTTAAAACAAAGTAATTATTATCGTCCCCATAACAAGTTCGACTATGCCGACCATCTTTATTTTTGTGGTAGTAGCACCCACCCTGGGGCCGGTGTTCCCATTGTTATGCAAAGTGCTAAATTAGCCGTTGAGGAGTTGATTAAAGATGACCAAACTAATGCCTAAATTCGAACAACATCGCACTGACTTTGCGTACTGTCAAACAATTACTAAAAGGTCTTCTAGCGCATTCTACACCGCCTTCTCGCAATTACCACTAGAACGCGCTTGGAGTATTTACGCCGTTTATGCTTTTTGTCGAACAGCCGACGACCTCGTTGATGTTGACCATGATATTGATGGTCTAATGGCATTGCGCCAATCATTGACCACCTTTGCCAATGGTCATGTCCCAGACCACCCAATGTGGCGCGCACTGGCCGTCGTTTTTGAGACTTATGATATGAATCTTGACGTCTTTTTCGATATGCTCACTGGTCAAGAACAAGACGCGACTTTTAAACAACCTCAAACTCAGCAAGCACTTGAAGACTATTGCTATTACGTCGCCGGATCGGTTGGTCTGATGATTTTGCCAATGCTAGCAACTAACCCGCAATCACTTGTCAAACCAGCCGTAGAATTAGGCAGCGCCATGCAACTCACCAATATTTTAAGAGATGTTGGTGAAGACTACCAACGTGGCCGAATCTACCTGCCATCAAAACTATTGGCACACTATCAGCTCAATCCAACTGACTTGCATGGCCCCATCCCATCTGCCAATTTTATTCGGCTTTGGGAACATGAAGCACAGATTGCCATGAACAAGTACGAGGCTGCATTAACCATGATGCCACAAATTGATCCCGTCGCCCGGCCATCGCTATTAGCCGCCACTTTGCTTTATCGTGAATTATTGCTAATCGCACGTGAACAACACTACCCAATTTTAAGTCAGCGCGTCTTTTTGACAGATGAACGTAAAACACAGGTCCTTAATCAAGTTAGCACTAAAGTGCATGAACTAGCCCTTAAGGAGGCTTAATGCGACTTGAATCGGTATCATACTTGGCACGACGAAATCTGTCCATACCGGAATATTGACCACCCACAAATAATTTTTAGTTTTTTCACCAGTCAAGTAAGCGATTTAGTTACCTTTTAACAATCAAACTACTATACTAAACATATAGTGACTGGACATCTCCTTCAGCCACTTGAACCTTTTTCATTTACTCCTCCAAAGTTAATGAAAAACAGGCTCGCTGGGGATGCCACCTAGCGACCAATGCAATTTATAGGTCATCGCCCGCCGCGATGGCCTTTTATATTACTAGAATAATATAGTTACATCTCACTTCTAATCGGCGTATCATATTATTGAGAGATTAGAGGAGTGATATTTAATGAAAAAAACACGCGCCGTAGCCGGAATTAGTGCTCCTGTGGCAATTTTTTCGGCCGCCCTATTCGCGAGTGAGAAGCTCTACGATTTTGCTTTCAAGCGTGTTGATTACGTGCCCGAAACTTCGGCAGATAAACAAAAATACGCCGATGCCTACTACGCTTATGTCGATTGGCTACACCGACAGCCCGTTCAACAGTGGCAACTGAACGCTAATGACGAGGCCAATCACCTTGTCGCACAGTACGTTCCTGCTAAAACAACCAGCAACCGAACCGTTATTGTTTCCCATGGCTACAAAGGTGATGGTGAAACGATGGCAAATTACGCTTATATGTTCCATCAAATGGGCTATAACGTCCTCTTGCCCGACGATCGCGGCCATGGGCAAAGTGCCGGCAAGTACATTAGCTTTGGGTGGCAGGATCGCCGCGACTATTTAGGCTGGATCGATAAAGTCGTCCGTATCAATGGTCGTCACACGGATATCATCCTTTTTGGTGTCAGCATGGGTGGTGCGACCGTTGAAATGATGAGCGGCGAAGAGCTTCCATCACAAGTTAAGGCCATCATTGCCGATTGTGGTTATTCGAGTATCGAGGAAGAACTCGCTTACTTATTAAAGCGACAGTTTCACTTACCAAAGTATCCGTTTGTGCCCATCGTTAGTTTTATTAACCGCCACCGTATGGGCTATTATTTAAGCGACGTCAGTTCTGTCGAACAGCTCAAACATAACCATCTACCGATTTTCTTTATTCACGGTGATAAGGATGTCTACGTTCCAAGTTGGATGCTCAAAGAAAATTATCAGGCCGCTAAGGGCCCCAAGCAGATGTGGCAGGTTCCCAACGCCACTCACGCCGAGAGTTTTTGGATCGATCCTGCCGAGTATCAACGACATGTTACAGCCTTTTTGAATCACTATGTTCCTGATAAATAAAATTCAGTCGAAAAACCGTATGCGCTATTCACTGCACATACGGTTTTTTTGACCGCTTAAGTTGTTTTATGACTGGCTAATGATTCGGGCTAAGCGGTCCGCCATCCGTTCCAGATTGGCTGGTCCCTGCGCCATGGCTTGATCTAAGGTCATGACTTGATCGACAATCGGTAAAACAGCCGTGACCCCCTGTTTGGCAAATGTTTCATTTGCACCTTTTTGCCGACCAACTAATAAATAGCAAGGCTTGCCGGCCGCTTGGGCTAACTGACTGAGCTGAATTGGTACCTTGCCCATAAAACTCTGATCGTCGACTTGGCCTTCACCAGAGATAACTAGATCCGCTTGGGCCACTTTCGTTTTAAGATTGCTCATTTCAGCTAACAATTGAAAACCAGAGCAAACGCGGGCGTGTAAAAAGTAACGTAATGCAAACCCAATACCACCGGCAGCCCCATCGCCTTCGTGGGCACTCACCGCACCAGCTGCGACCGTCATATAGTGAGCTAAAGCGGCATCGTGAACCTGAATTTGAGCAACCGGTAATCCTTTTTGTGGGCCAAAAATCTTAGCTGCGCCGTTCGGTCCCGTTAGCGGATTCGTCACGTCCGCTGCACTAATGAACGAGACTTCAGCTAATTGTGGCAACACATGTCGATCGTCAATCTTAGTGACCCGACTTAAATCAGCGCCAGTCATGGCTAACTCTTGACCATCGGCAGCCCAAAAACGATAACCGAGCGCACGTAGGATTCCGGCACCACCGTCGACCGTTCCGCTACCACCTAAGCCCAGAATAATCTGACGGGCGCCACGCTCAATCGCATCTTTAATCAGTAGCCCGGTCCCATAGGTATTCGTTGCTAACGGCGTCAAGGTCGTCGTGACAAACTGGATTCCGGATGCAGCCGCAACCTCAATCACTGCCATTTTTTCAGTGGCAAAGTAGCCATACGTTGCAGTCACTGGCCGTTGCGCCAGATCCACCGTTGATGCCGTAATAGCTTGTCCACCAGCATGGTTAGCCAGCCACGCCGCCACCGTTCCTTCACCACCATCGGCAATCGCAACTTGAGTAGCGGTGATTCCGTGAGCCGCAAATCGTTTAGCCACTATTCGGTTGGCCTGAATGCTCGTGATGGAATTTTTAAATGAATCAATTGCGATCAAAGCGTGCATATTAACGTCTCCCTATTGACATAATTACTTTCAGTATAATCATTACAGCGGGCGCGAGCAATTCATATCAGTTGTCAGGTTTCTTAAAACTCGTTAAGCTTAAGTTACCAAAATTTTAATGGAGGCTGATAAATCATGACAAACAAATACGATTACGATGTGTTATACATTGGTGCGGGTCACGCCACGTTTGATGGCGCCGCACCACTCGCCAAGACTGGTGTTCGCGTCGGTGTGATTGAGAGTGGTCTGATTGGGGGCACCTGCCCTAATCGTGGTTGTAACGCCAAAATCACTCTTGATGAACCTGTCAAATTAACGCGGGAAACAGCACGCCTCAATGATATTTTGAGCAGTGCACCAACCATTAATTGGACGGCCAACGTGGCCCATAAACAAGAGATTATTGATCCCTTACCAGCAGGCCTGACAGCTCGTTTGGAAGATGGTGGCGCAACGATCATTCATGGTCATGCCACGTTCAAGGACGCTCACACCGTTGTCGTTGATGATCAGCAAACCATTACCGCTGAAAAAATCGTTATTGCGACTGGTTTAAAGCCCCATCGTTTAGATATTCCGGGGACCAAGCTCGCCCACGATAGTAGTGATTTTATGAACCTTAAACGGTTACCACAAAGTATCGTCATCATTGGCGCAGGCTATATTGGTATGGAATTTGCCACCATCGCTAACGCGGCCGGTGCCCAAGTGACAGTCATGTTACATGGCGACCAGGCCCTCCGCGATTTTTACCAACCATTCGTTGCACAAGTGGTTGACGACTTAACCGAACGTGGGGTAACCTTCATCAAAAATGCCAACGTGCAAGCATTTACCAAACAGGATGACCAGTTCCAAGTTAGTTATGGCGACCACCAGCAATTAACGACCGACTGGATCCTAGATGCGACTGGTCGAATTCCAAACTTAGATGGCTTAGGCTTAGACCGGATTGGCGTCAAATATGACCGCCACGGCGTTTATGTCAACGACCACTTACAAACCAACGTTCCTAACATCTATGCAGCCGGTGATGTCCTTGCCAATGACTTGCCAAAGGTCACACCTGCAGCCTACTTTGAGTCCAAATACTTGATGCGTTTGTTCTCTGGTCAAACCAGTGCTCCCATTGACTATCCGGTAATTCCATCGGTTGTCTTTACTTCACCACGAATTGCGCAAGCTGGCATGAAAATACCGGCCGCTGAAAAAGCCGGCTTAACCGTTAGTGATAATGATTTAGCAGATTACTGGTATTATCAAGTCTCCAAGGAACCGATTGCCGCTAGTAAACAGGTCCATGACCAAGACGGCCATCTCGTTGGCGTGACTGAAATCAGTGATCAAGCTGAAGATGCCGTCAACGCACTACTGCCAGCTATCGAATATCAATTAGACCGTGAACAAATCGACCGTTTGATCGGTATTTTCCCAACCATCGGCTACGCAGCTTGGCACCGGGCTTAAAACAGAAAACACTGCTGCGACCGCCGCTTGATTAATCCCTTATTAATAACCAGAGCCGCCAATGACCTCCCACTCATTGGCGGCTCTGGTTATGTTCGTTCCATTACTTTAGAAACCAACTCGGGCCTGCACATCAAGCATACTGACCTATAATTGCGCCTATCTCAACGATTGAAAGGTTGGTCCTAACAATGGATGTGGATGCTCAAAAATTATTTACCTTAGTAGATGCTGCTTATAATCAGCCGATTACCAATCAACCATCCGATTCCTACCGCCAAGCGCTACTGGCAGCTGCAATCGACCTGAATAACAACGTTTCGCCACAGCAAGTAACCATCCAGCTATATCAAGCCTATTATCGTAACTATATGGTCCCAATGACTCTACCACGCCAGCATCGTGACCTCTACCAATACGTTCACACCCAATTACAGCGCCTCACGCGCAAAGAACAGCGTCATATGGCACTTGGGTATGGTCTGATTGCGACGCACCTAACATTTGGTCCCTTGAACTGAAATCAAGGTACTTACACGCATTGCGCTAGTTATCGTTTAGTATGAAGCATGATTAAACCGTGCCATTATCAAGCTCAAAAATAGCCAGTAATCGTCCCCAGCCTCGGAGGTCGAAATAGGACGCGCATCGGCTGACGAATAAACAGCCCATCTTTTTAACACGTTTTAATCATAATAAAAGCCTCAGCGATTACCATCGCTGGGGCTTCATCGTTTTTAAATTAATCGTCTAATCCCAATCGTTTGAAAATATCATCAACGTGGCGAAGATGGTAATGATAGTCAAACGCATCATCAATCGCAGCCTGGTCCAAATGTTCACGAATCTCGGCGTTACCTTCAACAAGTGGCTTGAATTGTAACTGTTCATCCCATGACTTAGCCGTCAGTGGTTGAACGAGGTCATAAGCACTTTCACGAGACATCCCCGTATCAATCAACTTGAGCAAGACACGTTGACTGTAGATCAACCCGTAAGTCGCATCCATGTTTTGCTTCATCCGTTCTGGGAACACCGTCAGCGTCCTAATAATCTTATTGATTCGAGTTAAGATATAATCCACTAAAATCGTGGTATCTGGTAAGATGATCCGCTCCGCAGAAGAGTGGGAAATATCCCGTTCATGCCACAACGGCACATCTTCATAGGCGGTCATCATGTGGCCGCGAATAACCCGTGCCAACCCCGTCACGTTCTCAGAACCGATGGGATTACGCTTGTGAGGCATTGCTGATGAGCCTTTCTGACCTTTATTAAAGAATTCTTCAACTTCATGAGTTTCAGATTTTTGCAAACCACGAATTTCGGTTGCAAACACTTCAACGCTTGTTGCAATCAAGGCCAAACTAGCAATGTATTCGGCATGTAAGTCCCGTGGTAAAACTTGCGTCGAAATTTCTTGTGCGCGCAATCCAAGTTGTTTGCAGACAAATTCTTCAACAAATGGTGGAATGTTCGCAAAAGTCCCAACGGCCCCACTGATTTTACCCGCTTCAACGCCTGCGGCCGCGTGTTCAAAACGCTCGATATCCCGATTAATTTCAGAATACCACCGGGCAATCTTCAATCCAAATGTGGTTGGTTCAGCGTGGACGCCGTGTGTCCGCCCCATTTCAACCGTATATTTATATTTTTTCGCTTGTTGTGCTAGTGTCGCCCGTAAATCTTGTAAGTCTTGGCGAATAATCGCGTTAGCCTGCTTCAACCGGTAACCTTGCGCCGTGTCGACAACGTCAGTACTGGTCAGCCCATAGTGAACCCACTTACGTTCTGCACCCAACGACTCGGAAACATCGCGCGTAAAAGCAACCACATCATGATGCGTTACGGCTTCAATCTCCGCGATCCGGTCAACATCAAACTTGGCATTCTCTCGAATTTTAGCAACATCACTTGCTGGAATCTTCCCTAATTCAGCCCAGGCCTCGTCGGCAGCAATCTCTACCTCCAACCATGCTTGGTACTGATTTTCTAACGACCATACTTTGCCCATCGCGGGACGCGTATAACGATCAATCATTGCTAATCCTCATTTCTTTTTAGGTATTCACTAACAAAACACGAACATTATTATAGCATACCCCTCGAGTAATTAATAGAGACGAACAATGAAAAAATACTGTTATTTTTCACTTCGTTTCCATATTAAGGACTTGTTTTCGAACTAATTCACCTTAATTATGAACGATTATTTGTGCTCAAAACAAGAACATTCGGTTTTTAGGTTGCGTTTTGACGTTAAAGTTGCTATACTCTTTCCTGTTGGAGTGGTGAACGTTTAACTACTCTTTAGGATTAATTATTCATAATTAAACTATTTAATGAGGTGGAAGAATATGGCATCAGTCGTAGTAGTAGGTAGCCAGTGGGGCGATGAAGGTAAAGGAAAGATCACGGACTTTTTGAGTCAGGAAGCAGATGTGGTATCACGTTACCAAGGCGGCGATAACGCCGGCCACACCATCGTATTTAATGGGCAAACTTTCAAATTACGGCTGATTCCATCAGGGATTTTCTTCCATGATAAGTTAGCTGTCATTGGGAACGGCGTGGTCTTAAATCCCAAGTCATTAGTTGAAGAATTACAATACTTGCGGGACAAGGGCGTTAATCCTGACAACCTTAGAATCTCTAACCGTGCACACGTCATCTTGCCTTACCACATCACATTAGATGGCGCTCAAGAAAAAGCTAAAGCCGGTGGCAAGATTGGGACGACTAATAAGGGAATCGGCCCAGCCTACATGGATAAGGCTGAACGAATTGGGATTCGCGTAGCCGACCTGCTTGATAAGGACACCTTTGCGGCGTTACTCAAGCGCAACTTAGCTGAAAAGAACCAAATTATTACCAAGCTTTATGACTTAGAACCACTGAAATTTGAAGATATTTTTGATGACTATTACGCTTATGGTCAAACTTTGAAACCATTCGTCACCGATACTTCCGTTGTCATTAATGATGCGTTAGATAACGGTCAACGCGTCCTATTTGAAGGTGCTCAGGGAGTCATGCTGGATATTGACCAAGGGACTTACCCTTACGTTACTTCATCTAACCCAGTTGCCGGTGGTGTTACTATTGGGAGCGGTGTTGGCCCATCTAAAATCGATAACTGTGTTGGGGTCTTAAAAGCCTACACTTCCCGCGTCGGTGACGGCCCATTCCCAACTGAACTCTTTGACGAAGTCGGTGATTTCATTCGTGAAACGGCCCATGAATATGGGACCGTTACTAAACGTCCTCGGCGGATTGGTTGGTTCGATAGCGTTGTATTACGGCATGCTAAACGAGTTTCTGGGTTTACTCATCTTAGTTTGAACTGCTTAGACGTCTTGACGGGCTTAAAGACCATCAAGGTATGTACCGCTTATGACTTAAACGGCGAAACCATCTATCACTACCCTGCTAGTCTGAAGGAATTAGAAGCTTGCAAACCTATCTATGAAGAACTTCCTGGCTGGGACGAAGACATTACTGGCGTTAAAACCTTTGAGGAACTGCCAACTAATGCACAGAACTACTTGCGTAAATTAGAAGAACTCGTCGGCGTTAAAATTGCCACCTTCTCTGTTGGTCCCGATCGCGAACAAACTAACGTTATCGATCACAACATTTGGGGCTAATTGAACGTGACACCGTGAATTAACTTAAAGGAGTTTTGCATCATGGGCATGGAGATTTTTGATTACGAAGATATTCAACTAATTCCGAACAAGTGTGTCATTAATAGTCGTTCGGAAGCCGATACGACCGTAGAATTGGGTGGCCGTCGTTTTAAGATTCCAGTGGTGCCTGCCAATATGGCAACCGTCATCAACGACGAGATTGCCAAGTGGCTCGCCACTAACGACTACTTCTACATTATGCACCGCTTCGCCCCCGAGACCCGCCGTGCTTTTATTGAAACGATGCATGCCGCGCAACTGTACGCATCTATTTCGGTCGGTGTTAAGTCCAGCGAGTATGACTTTATCGACGACCTGGCTACTAATCAAATCGTGCCAGAATATATCACGATTGATATCGCACATGGTCATGCTGACAGTGTCATTGCAATGATCAAACACATCAAAGACGTCCTTCCGGATAGTTTTGTAATTGCCGGAAATGTGGCCACACCAGCCGCCGTTCGCGACCTTGAAAATGCTGGTGCCGATGCAACTAAGGTTGGCGTTGGCCCGGGTAAGGCCTGCATTACTAAAGTCAAAACGGGCTTTGGTACTGGCGGCTGGCAATTAGCTGCTGTCCGGTGGTGTGCTAAGGCCGCTCGCAAACCAATCATCGCAGACGGTGGTGTCCGGACCAATGGTGACATCGCCAAGTCGATTCGGTTCGGCGCTACGATGGTCATGATTGGCTCAATGTTGGCCGGACACCAAGAATCACCCGGCAACATTTTAAAAATCGATGGTAAGACTTATAAGCAATACTACGGTTCCGCCAGTGAAACCCAAAAAGGCGAACATAAAAACGTTGAGGGTAAACAAATGCTGGTTCCTTACCGGGGCCGCTTAGTCGACACCTTAAATGAGATGCAAGAAGACTTACAATCATCCATCTCATATGCCGGTGGCCGGGATTTAAAGGCCATTACTAAGTGCGACTATGTGGTAGTTAAAAATTCGATTTACAACGGGGACTAATTAAGTCTCACTAATACCTAAAAAAACTTGTCAGCCAATTCTGGTCTGACAGTTTTTTTAGTATCCAATTCTAATTTTTGCACCCACCTTACCCTGACACCGGCAATGAAAGCGGTTATAATAAAGCTAAATCACTAATCGAGGTAATCAGACTATGGAACACAATCGGGTCTTACGACTAGAACACGGCATCAACTTCCGAGAACTGGGGGGTTATGAGAACACCGCTGGTCAGACAATCAAGTGGCAAAAACTGCTGCGTTGCGGTGGCATGTCACTACTCACTAACCGCGATCTCACCTACTTGGATAACTACGGACTCCGTTATGATATCGATCTGCGCCAAGCCAATGAAGCTGAGATGTCTCCAGACCGTTATCCCAAGAATACTAAGTATATTAATACGTCCGTCTATCCGTTCACTGACAATCGTCGCTTTGATCGCCGTTTAAAACGGCTCATCAAGCGAATGGTCGTCGATGATTCCTTCAACGCACAAACATACGCGCAAATGATTACAGATAGTCATGCCGTGAAAGTCTGGCAAAATTTATTTGCGACCCTCCTCGCCAACGACCAGCCCGACCAATCGGTACTCTTTCACTGTGCTGCTGGTAAAGACCGAACGGGGGTCGCGGGTGCGCTCATTATGACGGCCCTAGACGTCCCCCGTGAAACGATTATGCAGGACTACCTGCTCACTAACGCCGTCTTCATGGCCGCAGACAGTATGGATACCGCTACGATCATTACTAAGGCCAATGCTGGTGACCTAGCTAGCCAATTCAACGTTGCCATGGCTGTTGAAGCCGACAATATGAAGATGGTCTTTCGGGTTTTCGACGACCTCTACGGCAATGGTATTGGTTATTTACGAGAAGTGCTTGGGTTATCCGTAGCGGATATTAATAATTTGCGCCAATTGTACTTGAACGACTAAGGAACACTAAAAAAACTGGTTTTGAAAGTCAATAACTTTTCAAAATCAGTTTTTTTTGCATCATCTATTTAATTGTTTAATTATAAAATTGGTGATAACAACCGTGAAAATGTCTGCTTGAACTTCAACCAGAATGATTGATTTTTAAAGTCTTGAACGGTAATCAAACTACTGATTTTTTGATCTTCTAAGAAAATCCGTTCCAATTCTTGTGCTAAATCAGCATCATATAAAAAGGCGTTCACTTCAAAGTTGAGCTTAAAGCTCCGGAAGTCCATATTAGCTGAGCCCACTGACGCCACCTGACCATCAATCACGATGGTCTTGGCATGAATAAAACCATTATTATAATAATAGATTTTTACACCAGCATCTGCCAGCTCCCGGGCATAGTACTGAGTTGCCCGGTAAACAAAGGCATGATCAGGTTTGTCCGGCACCATAATGCGGACGTCAACCCCTGACATCGCAGCGATTTTAATCGCATCTAATACGGAATCGTCCGGAATTAGGTATGGCGACTGAATCCATAAACGGTGTTGAGCTGTCATAATCATTTTAATATAACCCAATTTAATCTGTTGCGCATCACTGTCCGGACCACTGGAGACGATCTGTAACGAAGTATTCCCTTTAACGCGAATGACTGGGAACATATTAACGTCTGGCACGATTCGATGTTCCGCATCGGTGGCGTTCCAATCACGAATGAAACGTTCCTGCAATTCAAAAACTCCTGAACCGACGATCCGCAAATGGGTATCACGCCAGTAACCAAACTTCTTACTACGACCAAGGTACTGGTCACCAACGTTAAAACCACCGACGTAGCCGACCCGGCCATCCGTTACCACGATCTTACGGTGATCACGGAAGTTGAGACGGAAGTCCAAAATCGCTGAATGAGCACCCAAGAACGGTCGGGCATGCCCACCAAGTTCTTCTAAATGCTTAAAGAAGCTGCGGAACGTGCCCATCGACCCCCACGGATCATACAAGACACGAACGTCGACGCCTTGGGCTGCTTTCCGTTCTAAAAGGTGTAATAATTCATTTCCAATCTGGTCATTATAAAATGTGTAATATTCAATATGAATATGATTCTTAGCTGCTTCAATATCTTGGAACATCGCATGGAACTTCTCATGTCCATCCGTATAAATCTTGACCCGGTTTTTACGGCTTAGTAACGCGCCATCGGAATTCAAGAATAAACTGACCATCCCACGAACCGAGCTAGTGACCGCATCTGCGGGCATCAATTCCGTTCCCAGGGCTTCACGTTGCCGCTGAATCATCTGTTCGAGTCTAATTTGCGTCTCTTTACGTAACCGAAATAACCGGTTTTTCGGTAACTTACGACCGACAAAGGCGTACGCGATAAACCCAATAATCGGCAACCAAATCAACACGAGTAGCCAAGCCCAAGTGGCCGCGATGTCCCGATTACGATCCCGGAACACGGTAACGAACGCCGCGGCCGCGTTTAAAACGATAATTGTATAGAAAATTGGCTGAATATATTGCAATGGAGGCACCCACCTAATTTATTAATGATGGTTTTATTTTACCGCAGATAGTAGTGAGATAATAATCTTTTGCGAATATAATTTTTGCATTTAATCATTAAATAGCTAATAATTATGCTTAAGGAGGGCGCGTTCAATGCTTGCAATGCTTGGAATTCACGGCCTCGGCCCCATTCGCATGTTTCACTTAACCGAACACATTGCGGGTCCGCGAGCGGCCGTTGGTATTTTACTAATTATTATTTTATTAGCGGTCGTCTACCGTTACTATCGACGACATCGTTAATAAATCAAATCTTTGAAGCAGCTGGTGAAGTCTCCCAGCTGTTTTTTTGTGGATCGTTATCTTACGGATCGGTTTATTCAATCATTGCAGTATACCTCTGCTACCACCGGAGAAACTCATAACAAATATTTTTGACCAAGTTAAATCCTCAAATAAAAAAGTTGCGTTGATTAGACAATCAACACAACTCGATTCGACTACCCCTTCTGAACATCTGTTGTATGGCCTGATTGAGTTAACGCATTACCTACCCCATTTTTCAATGTAGGCCGATAGTAAGCTAAATCATTGGAGCCACCTGGTTAAGGGCTTTTTATGAAATCGTTAGTTCACGCAAAGACTTGTCGCTTAAAGCTTGGACGTAATTCGAACGTCCCGTTGCGCTGAGTTTTTGATTGGTATCGAGATAGATTTCACCCGTCCAATGCTTTATTCTTTTAGTCGGCGGCCTGACGATTACGCGATAGACGATGGGGCAATTTTTCAGGGTCATATTTTTTGATGACTGATGCAAAAACTTTTTGTATTTCTTACTTTCCGCTAATGTTTGGCTGGTTGCAAATGTGTATTCATACCAAATAATGCCGCTAAAAGGGCCGGATTCTTCCTTGATTATTGTGTTTCTCGAGACACGCACGTCATAAGGACTGCTTTTTAACATTGTTGTTAGTACAGTCCTCGCTTGATTTAACTCAATACGATTTTTAACGTACCCGTATAAACAGAAGCTACTAATAAGGATAATTGCAAAAAGCACGTAATGTGTAACGGTCTTTGCTTTAAGAAATGACGACATGACTAATGCCTCCCAACTTTATTATCTGGAAATAGTCTGGCAATGCTTTATACATTATGAATGCAGACGTACTAGTATCAATACTTTTATTACCAACACCAAACCAATCAGCTTGCTATCCCCTTTTTTGATTCAAGATCTGCCAGTCATTGCAATCACTAGCTTCGATACCAGCAACAATCAGCAGACCCAGTAGTCCACTAATTTCAAGTGGCCTTTAATATTGGTCAGGACTTGATTTGCGTTCTCCTTTTGAATATAGCAAACGCCAAACCCATTGTCACCAACTAATAAACATCATTCGTATTTGTTAATTTCAAAATTGCAATCAAGATTGTATTTGGAATAATAAAACTTATGCAAATGTGGTCAATAAATGTTGATATTGGAAGGCCGGGACGAATTACATCAGTCTCTCGTAGGCTGTTTTACCTGCAAGAAAATTAATTATCAAATTTGATTCATCAAAATACTTTAAGGATAATCATAATCCCATTTTATTCATATAATCGATATCAATAAAAAAGGGTTCCAATAAGCCGCTCACTCTCTCCAGTTCTTCAGGTTGCATCAATCAAGTGGCGATTGAGTGAGCCAAAACCATATTTCCTAAGGTCCTTCAGCAATCACAAGGTAAGTTAACCTTCAGAAAAACAACCCCCGCCATGTTCGCTATATCACCCTATTAATAGGCGTTGAATACCGTAGCTAATTAATCACGATTAGTCAGACAATCAATAAGAAGTCGCAGGATGTCGCGCGATTGCGTCCAATTATTTGGTTTTTAGTCACTATAGCCCATCAGAATATTTATTTTGGTCGGATTAACCATCGTAACTTTGTCAAAACCGATTAAACTAAAGCTATCACATCGAAATGGGGCGATGATTATGGATTTATCACACACGCGGTTACTCCGCAAAAAAGATATCAATGCCATGTTAGCCACTTATCACAGTCCGCTCAAAAAGGAACTTAAAACATTTGACCTAACGATGCTGGGAATTGGGGCCATCATCGGGACCGGGATTTTCGTTTTAACTGGTACGGGGGCCTTGACGGCTGGTCCCGGCCTAATGATCTCATTCGTCTTAGCTGCAATTGCTTGCCTGTTTGCTTCACTCTGCTACGCTGAATTCGCTGCGATGGTGCCTGAAAGTGGGTCAGCGTACACCTATGCCTACACAACCCTCGGCGAAATTGTTGCATTCATTATCGGCTGGGACTTGATGTTAGAATACCTTTTCGCTGTCTCAACCGTTTCAGCGGGCTGGTCAGGCTACTTTCAATCATTCTTGGCGGGCTTCGGCCTCAAACTGCCCGCTGCTTTGTCGGCAGCTGCAGGTTCCGTCCCTGGTGTGACCAGCTATTTTAATCTGCCGGCCTTCACCATTATTATCCTGATTACCACTTTATTGTCTCTCGGGGTCAAAGAAACTAAACGCGTCAATAACGTCATGGTAGTGATTAAATTAGCCGTTGTTCTTTTATTCATCTTTACCGCAGTGCGCTTCATCAAGCCGGCAAACTGGAGTCCGTTATTACCGTTTGGCTTCAAGGGCGTATTCGGCGCAGCTTCTAGCGTTTTCTTCGCCTTCATCGGTTTTGACGCCATTTCATCTAGCGTTGAAGAAACATTGGAACCATCCAAAACACTCCCACGTTCCATGTTACTGTCTCTTGGTATCTGTACCATTCTCTACGTGGCTGTATCAGCCATCATGACTGGCGTGGTCCCATTTGAAACGTTTGCCAAGTACATTGATCATCCGATTTCGGCCGTTCTTATTTACTCCGGTCAAAATTGGATGGCCGGAATCATTGACCTTGGCGCGATTCTTGGTATGACCACTGTAATGTTAGTCTGTCTCTACGGTCAAACTCGGATTTCCTTCTCCATGTCGCGGGATGGATTACTCCCCCATGTCTTTAGCGATATTAGTGCCAAGACCGGTGCACCACTTAAATCAACCGTCTTATTTGGGTCGATTGCCGCAATCATGGGTGGCTTTATTCCATTAGCTGACTTAGCTGAACTGGTGAATATCGGTACTTTGACTGCCTTTACCCTAGTTTCCTTCTCCATCTTACGGCTACGTAAAACACAACCAGATCTTCGGCGTCCCTTCAAAACGCCGTGGGTCCCGTTTGTACCAATCATGTCAATCATCTGTTGTGTCTTCCTACTAATCAACCTGAAGCCTGTCACTTGGATTCGCTTCGTGGTATGGTTAGCCATCGGTATGGTCGTTTACTTTGGCTATTCCGTTAAACACTCCCAGTTGAAGACGGATACAGCCACCGATGAGAAATAATTGACTAGACTATTAAATTCAAAACTAATGGGCCGTTTCATTTCAGCGTTATCAACTGGAATGAAACGGCCCATTTTTTATCCTCTAAATACGAACAACCGGATTACTTATTGTACTCAACTTGAAGTAAAGTTCACCTAACGAAACGTAAGTTGAAACTTGTTAACATGAGCAAATTTTTAGTTTGTCTGGTTAACCCCTTTTGAAAAAAGCTAGTATAGTATGAGTCACAGTTCTAATTGAAGTGGGGGTCAATAATTCATGCGTAAGCAACGGATCCAGGAACGTTCATTGATTGGCATGTTAATCACATTAGGCGTCGTGTACGGGGACATCGGAACGTCACCGCTATACGTTATGAACGCCCTGATCAATGACGCGGGGCAACTTAAGAATGCAACACCTGATTATGTTATCGGCAGTGTTTCATTAATCTTTTGGACGTTGATGCTCATTACAACGGTAAAGTACGTCCTGATTGCTTTACGCGCTGATAATCATCATGAAGGTGGCATTTTCGCCCTGTATGCACTGGTTCGTCACCGGGCCAAATGGTTAATTTTCGTCGCGTTGATTGGTGGCGCCGCTTTGTTAGCAGATGGCACCCTAACACCTGCTGTGACAGTCACATCAGCAGTTGAAGGCTTAAAGGGATTACCCAAACTGGGGGCTTTTTCCCAGTACCCGTGGCTCGTGCCTCTAACCGTTACGGTTATTTTACTGGTTCTCTTTATGATTCAAGGGTTTGGTACTGCCGTCGTTGGCCGGTCATTCGGTCCCATGATGTTGCTCTGGTTCACCGTCATCGGCATCTTCGGTCTGATCAACATCAGTCAGGCACCCGTCATTCTCAAAGCTTTCTCACCCGTTTACGCCGTACAAGTCTTATTCAATCCGGCTAATAAAATGGGAATTTTCATTCTTGGTAGTGTCTTCCTTGCAACGACCGGGGCTGAAGCGCTGTATTCTGATATGGGGCACGTTGGTAAAGCCAACATCGACGCCACTTGGCCGTTCGTATACACGACTTTGATTCTCAATTATCTTGGTCAGGGCGCGTGGATGTTAACCCATTATCAGGATGCGGCATGGCGCAATGCCACCAATGTCAATCCGTTCTATGCCATGGTTCCTGCGGGCGGTCAAATTGCAATGATTATCTTAGCCACGGCCGCAGCCATCATTGCGTCACAGGCCTTGATCACGGGCTCTTATACCTTAGTTGACGAAGCAGTCGGTTTAAAGTTCTTACCACGTATGATTATCAAGCACCCCAGTAACGTTCGGAGCCAGATTTATATTGGTGCGATCAACTGGCTGTTATGTCTGGTCACCTTAGGAATCGTTTGGCTATTTCAAACTTCAGCTCACATGGAAGCGGCGTATGGTTTAGCCATCACCTTAACAATGTTGATGACGACCATCCTGCTTAGCCAGTGGATTCACATGAAGGGCCACCGGGCGCTGGCGCTAGCTTTATTATTCGGCTTTGGCGCACTGGAGACCGTCTTTCTAACGGCTAGTCTGACCAAGTTTATTCACGGTGGCTATTTGACCTTGGGGCTGACCCTCGTCATTTTCTTGATTATGGTCGTTTGGTTCTTTGGTAATCGCCGGCGTTTGCGTTACAACCAGGCAAATGAACAGATTAGTCTGCTAGATTATCGTAATCAACTGATCCAGCTAAGCCACGATGATCACCTGCCAGTATTTGCAACGAATTTAGTCTACTTGGCTAAGGTCGACCATCAACACCGGGTTAAACGGTCAATTCTGTACTCGATTTTAGATAAGCGGCCTAAACGCGCTAAGGTTTACTGGTTTATTACCATTAATGAAACCAACCGACCTTATGATTGTAGTTACAGCATTGACATGCTAGGCACTCGAAATATCGTGGAAGTTCAACTCAACTTAGGTTTCCGTAAATCACAGCACATTAATTTATATTTGCGCCAAATTGTCACGAACTTAATTGCAGATCACAGCATCGATCCCCAATATTCCCGTTACGGAATCACACAACCTCGTCAAGTTGGCGATTTTAAATTTGTCGTTCAGAATCAGCAGATCATGGACCTTGCTAGCAACCCAACTATGGGCCAGTTCGATCGACTACTAATTGGTGGTCGCGTTCTACTACAAAACATCACCCCATCTCCTGCTATCTGGTACGGCTTAGCGTTTAGCGATGTCTTGGAAGAGACGATTCCGTTGTTCACGAAACCAGCAACGGACGCCACACTAACGAATTTGACGGTCCACCATGCCCGCACGCCGCAACGGAATTCGCGCCAACCATAAATAAAAGACTAGTTTCAAGGAATTCAACCTTGAAACTAGTCTTTTATTATTAAAATCTATCAGTCAACACACTTATGTTTGCGGCATAAACATTACCTTAGTGTCAATAATGCCATACTGATTTCGCATCACTTGCTCGATTCTTTCACTGAGCTGAAAGCTGGCTGCCACTGTCATTCGTGGTGACACTGCTATAACCAGCGACAAGGCCACTAAGCTCCCAGAATACTGGACATCAATTGCATTGACCTGATTCACACCATCAATTTGTTGAATCGTATTAATATAATTTTTTTCAACTTGTGGATCACTGTAATTAATTAGCTGCAACCCACTGTCCCGAAAAATTTGTAACCCAGCGGCAAAAATAAAGAATCCAATCACGATACTCGCAACACTATCTAACCAAGCAAATTTGAATAGTAAGACCCCACTTAATGAGATTAAAGTGCCAATGCTCGTTAACGCATCACTAAGACTATCCTTTGCCGCAGCCAATAGCGTCGAATTATCTAATTGTTGCCCACCGCGACGATTAAAGTACCAGACGACTAACATAACGATGCTCGCGATTGCAGCTCCCCAAACAGTTACACCGCTCACTGCTTGAACGGTGTGTGATTTAAACAAATTACTAACACCACTCACAATAACTTGTACCGCCATAACTAACATAATGACCCCACTCATTAACGTGAATAAGTCTTGTAAACGAAATCGCATCAATCGATTGCGACGTTCGGCCTCCCAGCCGTCCAAAGCGGTCACTTTACTTTGATGTGATTGATGATTATGAATGCCACCCCAGATACCAAGCGATAACAACCCCGATGAAACAATACCCGCAAAATTATTAAACGCATCCGCGTGCAAAGATTGCGAATGACCAATCGTTGCAAGCACTAGTTCGATTACAAATAGACTTAAATATGCTATCGCATTGCCCAACAAATGCCACAACGCACTTTGCATTCGCTTAATTTGGTCAGCTTCAATTTCTTGCCAGCCATCTAACACGGGATGTTGATTATTTGATTGATTAATCGTAATCGCCCCCTCCTAAACAGATTCCAACCGCTCACTCTAACACTTAGTCGTAATAAGTCAACCTTATACCACCTAGAACGCTGATAGCTTAACACTAACAGTCTGACTTGTAATTGTCACTATCAGCATCTTTAAGCAGTAATTAATTAAAGCTGGCACCTTCGAAAGTAATCCACTTCGAAGATACCAGCTTACAATTATCTTTGATAACCTTTACGCGCAGTCACAAGCTACTGTTCATATAAATCACCCGACCCCATACAAAGTCTGCTACCGGTAAAGTACAGTTACAATCACACTAAGGTTCACGTTTCGCTATTTGAGACGTCACGCGTCGCGGCTCAGAATTCTGCACACCCAAAATATCTAGGAAGAATGAAACAATTGGAATCCCAATGATCAAGCCCCAGGCCCCTAATAGACTTTCCATAATAATCAACGTAATAAAAGTGACAAAGACTGGTAAATCAGTCCGATCCGCCATTAGCCGTGGATGAAGGAAATAAGACTCGAAGGCGTGAATCAAAATAACCAACACGATGATCCAGACAACCCGAATCAAGCCACCCGACGCAAACCCCAGTAAGGTTAGCGGAATCATTGAAATCAACACGCCAGCCACCGGCACTAAGCCTAAGATAAAGACAATGATCGACAACACCATGATACTTGGCATCCCAATAATCATGAACCCAATCGTCATCAAAATCGTATTGATCGTACAAATCACCAGTTGCGTTTCAATAATCCGCCCCAGAATCATAACGAATTTATGCGTTAAATAGTAAACGTTCGTGAAGAACTTTTTAAACTTCGACTGCAAGAACTGGCGGCCAAAGACCATCATTCGTCCCCGCGAAACTGCAAAGATAAAACTCAAAAAGATTGCCATTAAGACGTGCGTAAAGCCAGTTCCAACCTCACTCAGTCCTTTAATACCGGTGACGAGTAACGCCTTCCCGTTTTGAATCAATTCACTACTATGAATGGCTTGGTTGACCCATTTATCAATATTCTTATTCAATACCGGGTGATTGGTGATTGCTTTAGCCAGCATATCCGGAATGACCTTCAACTGATCGACCAGGGTAGGCGCCGCGTACGATAGCGCACCGATAAACAACGCAATCACGCCGACGTAGACCACAATGACAGCAATCCAATAAGGTAAGTGCGTTCGGAGGTTTAACCACCGACTAAGCTTAATGCCCAAATACGCAAAAATCGTCGTTAATAGAACAACTGTCGCAAACCCACGCATTAAATAAATAATGATGATTAATAACGCCAACGTTAAGTACAAGTCAACGTCATCCCGCTTAAAAAACCGAATGATTCTATCCATAATTTGCCCCCAATCGCATGTTACTTGCATTATAGCATGACTATGGATTAATCCCGCCCACCGATTCCGGCCTTAAATTAAATTTGACATTTAAAATAATTACCAGTATGATAGGTGTCAATAATTAAAGAACGATTAAAAGATGAGTAATTGGTGTCGCTGTTCAGCGAGTATCGGGTTGGTGAAACGGTATCGGCACAACCAATGAAGATGGTCTTCTCCCTAGTTCGTTTTGGTGAGTGTCTGGTGATCAACAAAGTAACCAGCATTAACTAAAGCCGGTTTAACAACCGTTACCCGCGTTAGCAATTGCCAATCATTTGGCAGCTGTATCGAGTAGACTAGTTCACTAGCCTAGAACTCAGGTGGTACCACGGCCCAACGTCGTCCTGAATAATGATTAATATTATTCAGGACGACGTTTTTTCGTTCCCAATAAAATTTAAGGAGTTTGATATTTAATGACAACTACAACTTTAACCGTCCCATTCCGTTTTGACGTCGTCGGCAGCCTATTGCGCCCCGCTAGTTTGAAAAAGGCCCATGAACAATTAGCCGCCGGTACCATTACGCGTGATCAAGAACTTGAAATCCAACACACTGAAATCAAACGAGTGGTCGCTGAACAAGTTAAGCTCGGGCTCAAAGCCGTGACCGATGGCGAATTTTCACGCAGCTGGTGGCACTTAGATTTCCTTTGGGGCTTAACTGGTGTTGGCAAGTACGACTACCATCAAAGCTATAAGTTCAAGGGGGACCATACTCGAACGGATAACGCTGAACTTATTGGCAAAGTCGCGTATAATCCCGACCATCCGTTCTTTGCTGCCTTTGAATACTTACAATCAATCGTTCCCGCTGGCGTACTCGCTAAACAAACGATTCCATCACCAACTATGTTATTCCGTGATAATCGGAGTGACAATTGGACCAAATTCTATGACAGCTGGGATGCCTATTTAAATGATCTCGCCCAAGCTTATCACGATACCATTCAACATTTTTATGACCTTGGGTGTCGTTATATTCAGTTAGACGATACGACGTGGGCTTTCTTAATTAGCAAACTCAATGATCCCGAAGCTGACCACGCGGCCTACACTAAGTGGGCGACCGATGCCGTTACAGTGATCAACGCAGCCTTAGCTGACCTACCAAGCGACTTGACCGTCACGACCCACATCTGCCGGGGTAACTTTAAATCCACGTACCTCTTCTCGGGCAGTTACGACGTGGTTGCACCCTACCTTGGCCAGCTTAACTATGATGGGCTGTTCTTGGAATATGATAACGAACGGGCGGGTGGCTTCGAAGCGTTAGACCAGATTTGGAACCATGATGACCACAAACGCATCGTATTAGGTCTGGTTACCTCTAAGTTTCCAGAATTGGAAAAGACCACTGTGATCAAAGAACGAGTTCAAGCTGCGACCACTAAGGTGCCATTGCGTAATCTAGCACTATCGACCCAATGTGGCTTTGCTTCAACTGAAGAAGGTAACCAGTTAACTGAGGCTCAACAGTGGGCCAAGTTGGCGTTAGTCATTGGTACGGCTAAGGAAGTCTGGTCAGAAGCCTAATTACAACAACTAAAAAAGCTCGAGAATCAAACGGCGCATTTCAAGCGTAATCGCTTAAAACATCAGCCAGATTCTCGATCTTTTTAGTTACCGGTTAAACCGGGTCCGCCACCGTGCTGACCGCGGCGTCGCAGTAGTTGACTTAGTCGTTTTAGCAGGCATATTCAATAAAATCACACCCGTAATAATGGCCATGAATCCCAGCGTCTTCAAACCCGTCAAGATTTCGCCAAACGCCCAAATTCCAATCAAGCCGGTCGCAGCTGTGCCGACTCCGGCCCAGATTGCATAACCAACACTCAGTGGAATCTTACTCAATGCCCGTGAGAAACTAAAAATTGCTAGGCCGTATAGTAGCATACCCACAATGCCAATCAAGGGGTACTTAAACCCAGACGATAACTTCAACAAGCTGGTCCCCACAATTTCAACGCCAATCGCAATAACTAATTGAATCCATGCACGCATCATCATTCCCCCTTGATTTAAATGTTCAGTAAAATCGCCCCGACCACGATTGCAATTAAGCCACTCAGACGTGAAAGACTGAGCCGTTCACGGTAAACGACGACCGCTAAAATAACGGTTGCAAACGTGCCCAGTCCAGCCCACATGGCATACGTCACCCCTAACGGCAGGCGTTGCATTGCAAGCGTTACAAGGACTAACGAACTAAAATACCCAACCAACACCATTATCGTTGGTATTAAGTTCCGAAAACCGTTTGCGCGCTTTAAGAAAAAGCTCCCTAAAACTTCCATGAAAATGCCACCAAATAATAACCCGTATGCCATCTTAATCACCTCACTAAAAATTTCGTTGTCCTACTATTCTACGGAAGTTTATTTAAAAAGGCAATCAAAAAGATACGCCTGGCTGATTACAGTTTGATGACAAAAATAAATCGTATTCTAGACTATGCTACAGCGATCTAGCCATTTAATTTCAAAATTATTGTTAGCTGAGTAGCGATAACTCATTCAGCTTAACGAGCGTACGCAATGGTTACGATTCGAATACCGTCCAGTTGAAAAACTTTTCGCAATAAAATGTCAATAATCAGCATTTAAGACGTCATCCGCGACTCAAATCTCCCGCATCTAAAAAAAAAGGACCAACTCAGCAGCTGGTCCCCACAGTCATCCTTAAATATAGAAATAAATTGAGAAAAACATCAACGTGGTTCCCACCATCACGAATAGGTGCCAAATAACGTGTAAATATTTAATCCGTGGGAAACTATATAGTAATGCACCTAAGGTAAACGCAACGCCCCCGGCAACTAATAACCAGAAGCCAGTGACACCTAAATGGTCCCATAACTGCCGACCACCGGCGAGGCACATCCACCCCATCAACACATAAATGACCGTTTCGACCTTTTTCAAACGTCCAGGCCAAACAGCATTAACCGTAATCCCAGCAATCGCTAAAATCCAAATCGTTAATAAGATCGTCCAGCCCAACCAACCCTTAATCGCCAGTAGACTGTACGGCGTGTATGTCCCAGCAATCAGCACGTACACGCCACTGTGATCGAAGATACGAAAAACTTCGCGGGCGCGCGTAAAGTATAATCCGTGAAATAACGTCGAACACGTATATAGTACAAACAACGAACAACCATATATAATAAACGCCGCCCATTCGAGGGGCTGACCATCCGCATATGCCTTGAGCATCAAAAAAACAAATGCAACGATACTTAAAATAATCCCAATCCCATGAGTCACTGAGTTGAGGACTTCATTTGTTATTTGATACTGTCGCGCCGACTGTGCCATGTTAATCACCTCATATTTATTATTGACACCAGCATACCATCACATAGTGTAAATATCAATACATCTAGTTTATAAAACTAGGTAATTAACAAAAACATAACTAGTTCAAAAAATGACACTGCGAAATTAACCATTTCGCGGTGTCATGCTAAGCACAATCTTATATTCAAGGTCATCATGCGGTCTTCTAATCTATATCAGTGCCCACTACGAACCCACAGCGCTTACCACTCATCATAACTGATCAGTGGTTACACCTATTCAACCTAATTATCGGCTTCTTCAGCGTGAGCTGCGACCTGCTGAAAAATACTAATGATATGTTTATCGGCCAGCTGGTAGTGCACGTTACGCCCATTGCGCGTTCCCACAACTAATTTTAATTGTTTGAGGACCGTTAACTGATGAGACACATTCGACTGTGTCAGGGCTAATCCCGTCGCCAGTTCACCCACACTCAGCTTAGATACGGCCAACGCGTAGATAATCCGGGCACGCGTCGGATCACCAAGTGCCTTAAAGATTGCGGTGATCCGACTCAACTCATCAGTCGGCGGCATCAGTTCAGCCAACCGTTTGACGATCATTTCATGGTCCATTTCATTTTCCATCATAAACTCCAATTTCTAATTGAGATTGTCATGTAAGCGTGTTACAATACACATGAACAGTCATTCATATGTTTGTTCATTCATATTTAAATTATAGCCATAACAAGGATAAATTCAACTAAGAAGTAGGTGATTCATATGGCACACAGCCATCAAATACAACAACAGACCAGCGCCTTCAAGATTGGGGTCGCCCTAAATACTGCCTTCATTGTCTTGGAAGCTGGCTACGGTTTTGCGAGCGGCTCACTGGCCCTAGTTGCTGATGCAGGACACAATCTCAGCGACGTCCTGGGCTTACTGATCTCCTGGCTGGCAATCTGGCTTGGACAAAAAAGCGCCAACGATAAGTACACATATGGGTACAAAAGCTCATCAATCTTGGCCGCCCTCTTCAACGCCGTCTTTTTACTAGTCGCTATCGGGGCCATTTCAGTCGAGGCCATCCAGCGCCTTAGTAATCCGGGTCCCGTCGCCGAATGGGATGTCATTATCGTTGCTGCTGTTGGGGTCGTCATTAATGGCTTTACCGCATTACTCTTTATGAAGGGCCAAAAGCACGATCTCAATATTAAGGGCGCTTTTCTCCACATGGCCGCCGACGCCGGCGTCTCCATCGGCGTGGTCATTGCTGGCTTCATCATCTTGAAGACAGGCTGGTTCTGGCTAGACCCCGTTGTTTCCCTGCTAATTGCCGTCGTGATTTTGATTGGTACTTGGGGACTCTTACGAGATGCGATGAATTATTCACTGGAAGCTGTACCGAACAATGTTGACCGCCAAGCAATCGCTGATTATTTAACCAGCCAGCCCACCGTCAACCAGATTCACGATTTACACATTTGGGGCATGAGTACTACTGAAACAGCCATGACCGTCCATCTCTGTCGTTCAACATTAGCTGACAATAATGCCTTTTTGGAACAACTGAACAAGGACCTAAGCGCCCAGTTTCCACTAACTCATATCACGATTCAGATTGAACTTGGCAAGGTGGATTATGAAACAACGGATAGTTCGATTTAGTTCATCGTGAGTTAAGTTATGATACACAGCATCCAAATCGAATCTGTTTCTGTATAAACTATCTCTTCCGCCTTAAACGACCGCATGCTATTAGGCATGCGGTCGTTTTTTGTCTTACACATTTTCGTTAGTTTGAGACGCCACGGCTCACTTCCAAACTCATCAATATTGACTAGCTCGGTAAACTACGACCGTTCTCGTTGTTTTGGCTTCAAAAAGATAGCTAATACCAAACTTAATATCAGTATTGATGTGACCAGCAAGCGACCGGCCACTTCACCAATTATCGCAGCGGGGCCATCATCAACGGCATGTGCTAACTCGTTCAGATAACTCGGTACTATTGTGTTGATCAGAATCTCAGCAATAAATGCAATAAACACCGTGATGACGATACCGACACGCAATTTACCTGACTTGAACCGCTGCCAATCTGAAAAATACGACAATAATACCATGGCGTTCACCAGTACTAAAAACGGTACCAAAAACGTTCGTATTCCAAACGGCCGCAAATAGTCAATGTAGCCAAGTACCAGTAACAAGAAATTGCATCGATACGAGACGACCACCCATTTTCGGCTCTTCTGATGAAGTTGTTCTGCTTCCTTATAATAAGCCAGTAAGTGATCATCCCGCATTAAATCGTCTAGCCGAACGTCATAAATATCACTCAATTGAACTAAACTGCCAACATCGGGAAAACTGTGGTCATTTTCCCAGCCTGAGATTGTTTTGCGCGATACATGTAATTGTTCGGCCACTTGCGATTGTGTCAATTGTGCGTGCTTCCTACACACTTTTAGTTTTTCAGAGAATTTCATATCAGACTTTCGACTACTCCCTCATACTTTGGTTGCCATAACGCGATTAAAAATCATGCTTTTTTACCATGACCTGATCAAAATGCACGTTCATTCGCACGCGGCTCACCTTTCTTAAAAAACAACACTTGAATTAAAAAGCCAATAGCAACAATTACAAAAACAAGATTAATCAGATTTGTGCCATTTCGCCAAAATTCGCGACCTAAGACATTACCGTTAACAATTGCTGGATAAACGTTAGCGCTTAGCAATAGTAAAACGATTGCAGCCCAGAATCTGTAGTATTTGTAGAAAACAAAATTAATCATAACCAATCACTCCTAAATGTCTTACTTATATTTGCAATTTATAATAGGTGTCTTATCAGATAAATACAACCTTCTTAAGTAAAAAAAACTAGTCTGTATTTTCCAGACATGCAATTAACCCGCTCATGCTGGGCATTTAGCACAGTATAACCATCAGTCTGATGCAGTGAGCATGATTTTTGTGGATAACGCTTATTCATTCAAAATCTATGCGCCAAACGCTATACCGTTTGCTGAAACGTTATGGTACTAGAAGTAGTTATCACTAACCAGTATCCGAGTTAGTCACACTACGATGCTAATTACCAGTCACAGGTTCAACGATACCGCAACCTCAGCGGTATCGTTTTTTCAAATATTCAGCATTTTTCGACGTTCGTACGTTAAATTAAGACATTAACGCACATTGCAGCACACATAACGTCATTCATTATATAATTTAAGTAATATTTATTAATTCAGATAATCTGGTTCACTTCATTCTTAGCTAACCACCTAGGAGGCACTTACATGAGCATCATCAATCGCGTTATCGGTATCATTATCACGCTTATCTTGTTATGCCAATGGTTGCTTGGCTATCAATTACCAGCTGCCATGGCGTTCTTCTTAGTGGCCTGGCTGATTGGCTTGGTAACGATGTGGCTGTTGCCAGACTCGACGACCGCTAACCGCTAGTCGTGTCAGAGGGATACAAAATCAACTCATTCTAAAACACGTCACAAGGCCATTACAACTTGCTCTTGCGACGTTTTTTTGCTAACTTCACTATTACCTAGAAAACGGTTAGACTGGTTCTACACGCCAGCATCACCGACCATTCAAATATGTTTTTGCCGCTTACCCTCATTGTGAACTTGCGCTTCATATTGCGTTGGAACTAATAATCACACTTCCCATAACCACTCCGGATCAAAGCACCCACCTTGCTTACATTCACACATTGATACTCACAAAAATACGCCGGCATAAGCAAATAAAAAAAGGCCAGCATCCGCCAGCCTCATTCTACTTAATTCAATTTAATCAATCCCGCCGCCAACAAAAACATGTGGGTGACGACTGGTCCAACGAAGGTCAAACCATGTCGGTGTAAATCCTTCGCAACGCGGGCGCCCAGGGGTGAGCGCGTCGGTAATTCATCATCGGGCGCCGGCATAATGATTGGTGTCGCATCGACAAACGCCCACAGGTAGTTGCTAAAGCTACCATACTCGGCCTGTAATTGTTGAATAGCACGCGCATCTTGAATGATTGCACGTAACTTACGACCATTGTGCATCACTTTGGGAGTCAACATCAGCCGTTCAAAATCCGGTTCGTCCAGGGCGGCTACGGCATCTACCCGCAGACCCGCCATATGTTGCCGCAATACTGGTAACTGACTAGCCGCGACCCGCCAGCCTAAACCCACTTGTAAGATTCCAACCACTAACAATTCAAATAAAACGTGATCATCGTACGTGGGAGTACCGAAATAAGCATCATAGTCCTTAACCCCATTCGCCGTAATATCGTCAAAATCATCCGGACTAATCATTATTCGATAACCAATAGCCATTCTCAATTCGGCCTAACAGCGTAATCAATTGCTTGGTTTCAGCCACATCGTGGACCCGGATGATCCGGCCACCCTTAAGCATCATCGCTGCTTCAGTGACCAACGTCATTGGTAGCCGGTCTTCCTTCTTCAGACCAAGCAATAGACCTAAATAACCTTTCCGTGAAATGGCCACCATCATTGGGCGTCGCAAATAATTAAATTCATCAATGTTACGCATCATCACGTAATCCTGTTCCCCATGTGCGACTTGTGAATAGCCGATTCCCTGATCTAGAGCAATTCGTTCAATATCGATGCCATGACTCGTCAATGCTGCCAGATTTTGTTCAAAGAAACCACGCATACTGCTCGTCAGATCGGTATATTCTTGGTCACGACTACTGTGCATAGTCAGTAAGCCGACGCGACTGTCAGCCATCAATTTGAGCTTGCGAGGGTCGTCCGTAAAGGCGTTCACATCGTTAATAATGCTGACACCTTCTTCCAGGACGGCTTGCATGACATCATACTTATAAGTATCGACCGCTAAGACTGCTTCCGGGAAACGAGCCTTGATGGCGCGAATGTACGGCAACGTCCGGTCTAATTCAACTTGCGGCGTGACTTCCGTGAAGCCCGGCCGTGTCGTTTGACCATTAACTTCGATTACGTCAGCTCCTGCTTGTAACATGGCATCCACGTGATTCAGTACGTCATCTTTAGTCTTGTACTGGCCACCGTCGAAAAAGGAGTCCGGCGTAATATTCATGATGCCATAAATCATCGGCTTCTTGGTGAGATTAAACCGGTGCTCACCCGCTTGCCAAAAAACATCATATTGTTTCATAATTTGAGTCAATTGAATTTGAGTCGTTGCTTGATCCGTAAAGACTCGCGACCATTGGTGTGTTAACTGGCGACCAGCTGTCTGGTTCAGCAAGACGGTCAACTGTTCAGGACTCGCCTGCACGACCCCATCTAATTGCTGACATAGTTGGGTTAATCGGAGCTGCTGCTCCCGATTATAATCACTAAAACGCAAAACTAATTGTTGTTGTCGTTGAACTTGGGCATTCAACGCCTGACTCGCAAAATCCGTTGCTTGTGCTAATGAACTGGTGATATCTTGTACTAACATCTACTCCACCGATCCTTCCAATTTTTAAAGTTTTGTGATTAATTTTAAGGCGGCCCGTCCCCGGTGTGTCAGCGGGATGCGCCACGTTGCTGGTAATTCGGCCAAAGTTCGACCATAGCGCGGTAGCCAGAAAATTCGGTCAAATCCCCCCAGAATAGCGTCCAAATTGATAGGACGCAATGTAGCCGGTGATCGAAGCTTGTACGGCCAAGATCCGCCCATCTGGCCAGGCAGCCGCTAACGTAGCACGCATCAACGCTTGCCGCTCGTTGTCAGGGATATCGCGTAGGGCCGTTAAAATTTCCTGATTGCAATCAAAGCCACTGACTGCAACCCCTAAGTCGCGCGCCGTGGTCACACCTAACAAGTCTGGTAACGCGGAAATCTCTAAGCCACTATCATCTGCGATAACCGGAACCCCTAGCTGTTGCGCCCCAAAACGAGCTTTAGCAACCGCGTTATCGACATAGCTCGTCGTCGTTTCCACGGGAAATTCGAGCCGCGGCGCCACTGTCAAGTACTGACGAGCAGTCAAGCCATAGTAAGCCAAACACGCGATCAAGTCGCGGCTTTTACCAGCGTTGTTGGATGCAATCAACCAAGTCGTCGTCATTGGCTTAACCCCGGCCAACCAGCCTGTTGGAGCTCACGAATGACATAAAATGACCCCGTTACAATAATCGCACTATTACTGGTTGCTTGCTGCTGAGCTTGCGTTAACGCATCCGTGATCGTCGTTGCAGTCAATAAGTCTGGCTGTCGTTGCATCGCAGCCGTGGTCATAAAGGTGGGCGTTAATAATGCGTTCGCCGTGTCGGCCAGCTTAGTCGCGGATAACGCTCGTTCTGGATTTGCGGGCGTATTCGTAATCAGGACGTCAGCTACCGGTAATAGTTCAGCCAGCATTTTAGGGTAGGCCTTATCTTGTAAGACCCCGACGATCCAAATCAATTTACGACCAGCGAGTAATTGCTTCACACTTGCCACTAGTGCCGCCATACCATCCGGATTATGCGCCCCATCGGCAATAATGACAGGTTGCTCCTGTAATACGGTCAACCGGCCTGGCAAGGAAACTTGTTGCAAGCCTCGGCGAACCGCACTGTTCGTCAAGTTAACTTGTTGCTGTTGTAGTACTGCAACCACAGTTAAAACCAACCGCAGATTTTGTAGCTGATAGGTGCCACTCAGTCCGACCGTTAATTGCGTCCAATCAAAAAGCTGACTGTGCGCATCAACGACGGTTTGCGTGAGTGTTTGCCCAGTCACCGTCAGTTGCGCGTGCTTAGCGGTCACTAGCCGAACACCTTGATTGAGCGCTTCGGTCTGCAAAACAGCCAGGGCTTCTGGGTGTTGGTCAGCCAATGTCACTGCTGTTGTATGGGGCTTGATGATTTTTGACTTATTTTGCGCAATCGCGGTAATCGTGGGCCCAAGAATGGCGGTATGATCGAGGGCAATCTTAGTAAATACCGTGAGTTGGGGACTGGCTAAGGCGTTAGTCGCATCATACAAGCCGCCCAAACCGGCTTCAATGACCGCCCATTGCACGTTTTGATTCCGAAACCAAACGACACTAATGAGAAAGAACCATTCAAAGATGGAGACATCGCTAGCTGTCAGTCCCATATTTTGCAGAACCGGTAGAATCTCACGATACGTATCGATAAATTCCGCTGGACTGATCCACGTCCCATTGCATTGCAGTTGTTCACGCGCATCATTAATCGCGGGGCTGCTGAAGCGGCCAACTTGATACCCTTGCGCCCGCAGGATACTGGCTAACATGGCTCCCGTAGAGCCTTTGCCATTAGTCCCAGCGATATGGATCACATGGTAATAATGGTCAGGGTGGCCAAGATGTGCCATGATGCGCCGTAATAACGGAACACGCTGATGATTATTGGCTAACATGGCTTGATTTAGTTGGGCTAATAAGTCCTGATAACGTTGTTCAATCGTCCCTGTATCCACTTAATCACCTACTTTGCGATTCGCTGTAAGAATTCTCGTTTCAAGTCTAAATCCGTCTTGAATTGACCACTGTAATAGCTACTTTCCGTATGCACACCCGGTTTGCTAACACCCCGCATCTCCATGCACATGTGCCGCGCCGTGATTGAGACCGCGATCCCAGCCGGGTCAAGAATTCGTTGTAATTCTGTTGCAATGGAAACTGTCAACCGCTCCTGAACGTTCGGCTGTTGACTGCAATAGTCAATCAAGCGAGGAATCTTACTCAAGCCAATCACTTGTTCATGCTGCGGCACATAAGCAACTTGAACCGTGCCAAAAAACGGCAAAAGGTGATGCTCACACATCGAATAGAATGGAATATCCTTAAGTAATACCATTTCAGTCGGATGCTCAACCTTGAACAGTTTATAATTATCAAATGGTGCGGCAGTCTTAGTAGCGAAAACTTCCGCATACATTCGTGCAACCCGTGCTGGTGTTTCTACTAATCCCGGTCGGTCAGGATCTTCACCAACTGCACTTAAAATTTCTCGTACTGCATGCTCAATCTTTGCTTGGTTCTTCTCATCAATCATCTAACTCACTCACATTTCTTACTTTTTTAATCCAACTCTGATCCTGATTAGCCGCAATCAATTGGGCCACTTGTGGTCCAACTAACACATCAGTTTTGGCGATTTCAGCAGTTGGCAGTAGCACAAAGTTGCGCTTAGCTGCCTGCGCATGCGGAATCGTCAGCGTCGCTGTGTTGATTTGCCGGTCGCCCCAAAAAATAATATCCAAATCAATCGTACGTGGTCCCCAGTGAACCAAGCGTTGGCGGTGGCCCGCCTGCTCAATTGTATGTAATTCATCCAATAGTTCTTCTGGTGTCAAATTAGTCGTTAAGGATACCGAAACATTGTAAAAATTGGCCTGATCACGCTTTCCCCACGGTTGAGTCTCATACCAATGAGATTCGTCAATCACGTTTACCCCATTGACGGCTCGTAATCGGCTAAGGGCTTGCTGAATATTTTGGACGCGCGGATGAATATTGGAACCAACACTCAAATAAACCCGTTCTTCCCTACTTGCCATTCGGCGTCCCCTCCACCTCAATTTCCACATCATCAAAGATTCCAGGCATTGGTACGCTATATTTACGAATTTTAATATTGATTGCATCCGCCGCGGGAAAACTTGTCAATAACGTCTGCAATAAGTGGTTAGCTAGCGATTCAATCAACTTGTATGAATGGGTCGTTACAAATTCATCGACCACGTTACGGACCGCCGCGTAATTGATGGTCTCGTGAACGTCATCGTGTTGAACCTTGGTTTCGATAGGATATTTAATGGCAATATCTAGCCCTAGTTGTTGACCATTACGCCGTTCTTCCGGAAGTACCCCGTTAAACGTGTGAAAGCGTAAATTATTAATTCGAATCATGCCCATAAGTATCCCAGCCTCTTTCTTGCTCATTTTTACTTATAATCATAGCATGAAGGACGCTCAATATGATAGTAATCAGCCAAATAACCCCATAAAAACTAGCAATCGTTCGGGAACCGAAAAAAGTGCGTTGCTAACAAACCGGTTCATCAAAAAAGACGTTGCTGGTCAAAAAACCAGTAACGCCTTTGTCTTAGTTTAAAGCAGTCGTACCCCCACCATGAACTCTAGGAATCCGTAGTCGTCCCATCATTAAAATTAATCAAATTACTGAGGTAATGGCTAGTTAGACCAGGTGTCTGCTTCACAATATAGGTGGCGAGCGGTGACTGCGTCATTTGCGTCTGAATAAAGCTCGTATTGACGATGTTCGCCAACGACAACGCGACAAAAATAACCAGATACGTCACGACAAATGACACGATTCCACCCGCAACACTGTTCACTTGCTTAATAACTGGTAGCCACGTAATGCTACGTGAAACACGGCCTAACAACCGAATCACTGACCACCCTAACGAAATTAACACGAAGAAAGCGACCAGGTTAATGATCAACGTTGCCGCCACTGAAGCTTCAATTAAATGTAAATTCGTCAATAGATTACTAATCATTGTCCCTAACGGCTGATAGAGTAGTCGTGCAAACAATAGGACGACGACCGTCCCAATCAGATGCAACATTTCAATCACAAATCCGCGGTGAAACCCGCGAAAAATTGCGCTTGCTAGTAAAATTAAAATCACAATCGTAAATATCATCTGCGTGCCCCGCCTTCCGCTTTTCAGGTACGCCTATTTTACCAGCTTTCGTCAGTCAGTGCAGTGTTTTCACCTAGTCTAAACCTTATCTTAAAGACTTGACGACGACCGTTTCTTTCGGTAAAGTTAACAGTAATGGTTACGATTTAAAGAGAATGGGGTTACAATACATGGTCAACCGACGGATATGGCTTTATTTGGCAATAATACTGGGACTCAGCGGCCTATTAGCAGGCTGTCAAAGTTCGAGCACCCCCAGTAAAACGACTAACGACAAAATTAATATCATGGCTAGTCTCGACTTTTATGGTCAAACGGCTAAGGCGGTGGCAGGAAAGTATGGTCAAGTGACCTCGATTATTGATCGACCGAGCGTTGACCCCCACGACTACGAGCCGACCGTCAACACGGCTAAGCAGGCTAGTAGCGCCCAATTAATCATTTACAACGGCCTCGGCTACGATGACTGGATGGAAAATCTTACTGTCAACAAAGCCAAGGGCGCCCGGGTAATCACAGTGGGAACCGACGTGGCTCATAAAACTGACGGGGCCAACGAACACGTCTGGTACGATCCCACAACGATGCCCAAATTAGCAACTAAAATCGCAACAGAACTCAGCAAAATTCAGCCGCAGCACAAGCATTATTTTGAACAACAGGCCCAAAAGTATCAGACCAACGCTAAGACCATAACCACTATGATCAAACAATTGAAACAGCATGCAAATAATCAGCGTGTCGCTGTCAGTGAGCCGGTCTTTGACTACTCATTGAAGGCAATCGGCTACCGAATCAGCAATACGCATTTCGCACATGCAATTGAAGAGGGTTCCGACCCATCACCTAAGGATATCCAGCAAATGCAACAAGACATCAAGCACCACCGGATTGCCTTTTTCGTTGAAAACACTCAGACCGATAGTAACTTGGTCACGAACATGGTCAAACTCGCCAGGAAATACGATGTGCCGGTACTGAAGGTCACCGAAACGTTACCGGCCAACCAGACGTATCAAAGCTGGATGCTCAGTCAATATCGTCAATTGGCAAAGATTCAAAAAGCAACAGCCAAGTAGAAGCGCCCCGGTTAGTTGGGCCAAGTCCTGCGATTCAGTACGATCACAGTCGTGCCACGAAAAAAGGGCCGCCATTCTTGTAATCAAGAATGGCGGCCCTTTTGGCCTAATTACGACTAACCGACCGATTGTGCAGGCACTAATGTCTAATTAGTGGCGTTCAAAGCATATCCCACTTAACTTCAGTCATTCTCGCCTGGTAGTCAGTCACCGTGATTATTAATGCGACTGCTTGCGCCCATCACGCAAAAGTAACGCAAGCACGAGGCCAACCAATTCAATGCCGAGCATCATCCAGAAGACCGTATGGTACCCTTGCAAGTTCGCACGCAACGTTGAGGCTCCCGCTTGTTTCTGAGCAAGCGTCACGTTGGATAAGACCAAGGTCGCCACGGCCACACCAGCTGAACCGAGAATTTGACGAACCGTCGTAATCACAGCGGTACCGTGTGAAATCAGTTCATCGGGTAATGAATTAGCCCCCAATGTGACGGCGGGCATCATGACAAAGGCATTCCCGCCTTCAATTAAGGCAGCCAGCAAAATCATGGTGAGCAGGTTCAACTCTGAATTGATCAGTGCTAAGATCAGCCAACCAACAACGATCATACTCATACCAAGTAACATGATTTGTTTGTATCCAATCTTCTCTGCTAGTTTCCCAGTAAGCGGGTTCAAAATACTTAGAAGCACCGCACCAGGCACCAGTGACATGCCTGAAACGAATGGCGACACCTTCAAGACACCCTGGTAATAGAGTGGGAAGATGATTGTTACGACAATCAGCGCCACGTACGAGATTGCTGTTAGGAAAATGGCTAAGTCATAATTAAATGTTTTTAAGACCCGTAGTTCCAATAACGGCGTCTCCAAGTGAAATTGGCGATAAGTAAAGTAAGCCACCGCTAGTACTGAAACCGCTAATAACAGCCAACCGAACGTCCAGTTCACATTGGGTTTACCAATCTCATTCACGACGTATAAAATCCCAGCAAAGCCCAGTAACGTCACGATTGAGAGCAAATCCAGCTTTGAAGGCTTATTGACCATCACGTCCTTGATCGTTGTGAAACTAATTAGGATCAACAAAGTTGCCACCGTGATGAAGACGGCAAACAATCCGTGCCAATCGGTAAACTTCAAAACCACACCGGAAATAATCGGGCCAGATGCTAATGCTGATCCCATGACCAACCCGGCGACACCCATCGTACTACCCCGTTTTTCCTCGGGCGTAATCGTCAGTAAAATGGATTGATACGAGGGAAACAGCACGCCAACTGCCGCCGCTTTAATTAGGCGACCGACCATCATCACACCAAAACTGGGTGCGAAATAAATAATGATTGAACCAATATCGAAAAGCACCAAAACGGCTAAGAATAATTTCTTAAACCCAATATTATTCAACAACCACGGACTGATTGGCATCATGACGACCATTGTCAACATAAAGCCGGTCGTTAACCATTGCACGGTTGAGGCCGAGATGCCAAAGTCGCGCATAAATGTTGGGTAGACCGTCGACAAGGAAGACTGACTGATCGACATGGTCCAAGTCCCAAGCAACAGCGTAAAAATGAACCAGAAGCGTCGACGCCCCGTCAACGTTACATTTTGATTAGCTGTCTGCATTCAAAACTCCTCCTTACTTTAGAACAGTTATCAACTACTAATATCCATTGTACCATTGAAACCAATGATGTACAGGCTAAAAGTCAGATTGGCAACAAAAAAGTTTGCTACACCGAATAAAGAGACGTGCACAATTAGCTTGTAACAACACCCGCGTGAATGATTGTTAAATATCCAATCTGTTAAAGCTCTAACGGACAGATTCATTAAGTCAGTTGGCCTCTAATCATCATAAAATCAGTCCCAACCAGGGCACTCCATCACACCGAAAAGCTTTGCAGCCAAACTAAAAATGGGTTGTTCAAGAATCAAATTCTTGAACAACCCATTACCTACATGTTGCATCGATATTCTTAATTTATTCAGCTAACATGGCCGCACTAACTGCCTGTAGCTGCTTCGCTTCACCAGCAGTCGGTTTAGCGGGTTTCATCTTCTTTAAGGCGATCACTGCCCGATATTGAAGTTCCGCCACATTAATATCATCCCGCAAATCATAATGAGTAATTGTGACGAAGGCGGAGTTCTCGTAAATTTTTTCAACTTTAGCATAAAAATCATAATCGGTATTGCCGTTCTTTTGACATTTAACCCGATCCCCCACAGAAATCTGAGCCATAACTATCACTCCACTTCATAAAATATGATAATAACATAGCACGTAACTGCTAGAATAACAATTATTGCTCCCGAATTTACATGATTTTTACATGGTTATGACGGATACTGTCCAAATTAAATGACATTAGGCCCACGAGCCCGTATTAGCGGTTAGTAATGGCCAAGTTCGTAAACCAATACCTAGTACCTTAGACTGAGCTGAATCACCTTATCGATTGATAACTAGCATTCGATTTTTCTAACCAACCAAACGTACGCCATTTACGCCTGACTCTCAAAATCCGAGCGCTACTGTCTCTCGTTTTGACAACTCCCCCATCACTGCCAGCTACCCCAAATATGAGCATTGAGCGCAATCGCTAACGATTCAACTCAACGGAAACTTATTCAGTACAATGAGTGTGATTGCAACCAATAAGTAGATCGTGCCGGTGATTAATAGTATGGGTTGAATTCCAAATGCGCTGATGAGTACCGGGATTCCTAATAATCCGACCCGCCGTTTGAATTTCAAAATTTAGGGGTCTATGATATTTAGTGTTGATGGATAAAATCCATCAACACTATTTTTATGTACAACAAAAGGACATATCGTCCTGTGCTACAATCAAGTCGACCAAAACCAATTGAAAGCGAGTGTCAGATATGTCCCAAGACCATTCTACTAAAGTACTGCTCCAAATTAAAGACCCAAATATTACTGATTTAGTTGTTCAAGAAGCTACTAACGGAAGCTTACAAGTGCTTGCGAAGCTAACGTATCCGGTTACTGTTTGCGCACGTTGTGGCAAACGTTCCATGGTTAAGAATGGCTTTAAGACCGTTCACATCAGAATTCCTAGAATTAGCGAACGGGTCACCATCCTTAACTTAAAGAAGCAGCGATTTATCTGTAAAAATTGTGGTAAAAGTAGTTTAACAACGACTACGCTGGTTAAAAAACATCATCAAATATCTGAAAACAGTCTTCATGCCATTGATCTATCATTAACTGAAGACCGTACGATGGCGAGTATTGCGGCTCAATACAATGTCTCGACCAATACGATTAGTCGCCGAATAAAGTTGCTCGGACAAGGTACCCAACCAGCTTTCAACGGACTACCAACGATGCTTTGTATCGACGAGTTTCGTTCAACTGATAAACAAATGAGTTTTATTGCGGTGGATGCCCAAACCCACGACATCATTACAATATTACCAGGACGTAAGAATGCCGATATTAAAGACTTCTTTCTCAATCATTATTCTAAACGTCATCGTGACCGCGTAACCCGGGTTGTGATGGACTTTAATTCTCAATATCAACCCGCGATTCGAACACTCTTTCCACACGCCAAACTGGTCGCGGATAACTTTCATCTTGTTCAAATGGCCTTACGATCTTTGAATCAAACTCGGGTCCAACTCATGAAACGCTTTAACCCTAAGAGTCGTGAATACCGAGTGCTTAAATATTATTGGCGGTTATATTTAAAAGATTATGACAGCCTCGAAAAGCGCAAACCCCAATGGTTTGCGCATCTTAAAGATCGCATGACACAAGAGCAATTAGTCGTAGCCGGTTTAAATCTAGACCAACAGTTTCGACAAACCTACCAAGCCGCACATGCCTTAGTTAAGGCTTTTCAAAAGCGTGATTATCGATCCTTCAAAGCAGCACTAGGTCATGTCGAAAATATCAGTCCTCAGCTAATGACCAATATTAAAAGCTTTATCAAGAACCGGCAACTCATCAAAAATATGACTACCGGCCGATTATCAAATGGTCCCGTCGAAGGTGTGAACCGTAAAATCAAGCAAATCAAAAGAACCGCGTATGGTTACAAGAACTGGCAAAACTTTATTTATCGAATTCAAATTGAGTTCAAAATCAAAATCGAAAAAAAGAGCCCAATTCGTAAATGAATTGGATTCTAAATATAACTTCATCAACACCGGTTGACAGAGACCCAAATTTAGTCTTAGTTCGCCCAGTAGGCTAATTTTTGGCAACAAAAAAAGGAATCGAATTAACGATTCCTTAGGTTGCATGGCAACGTCCTACCCTCGCAGGGAGCGATCCCCCAACTACTCTCGGCGCTAAGAAGCTTAACTTCTGTGTTCGACATGGGAACAGGTGTATCCTTCTCGCCATCGTCACCACACTATTGAGAAACTTGTGCTCTCAAAACTAGACAATATCAAATATCTTCATATGAACCGGAACACCAATTACTTGGTTAAGTCCTCGACCGATTAGTATTAGTCCGCTTCATGCGTCACCGCACTGCCACTTCTAACCTATCTACCTGATCATCTTTCAGGGGTCTTACTTCCATAAAGGAATGGGAAATCTCATCTCGAGGTGTGTTTCACACTTAGATGCTTTCAGCGTTTATCACATCCATACGTAGCTACCCAGCGATGCGCCTGGCGGCACAACTGGTACACCAGAGGTATGTCCATCCCGGTCCTCTCGTACTAAGGACAGGTCCTCTCAAATTTCCTACGCCCGCGACGGATAGGGACCGAACTGTCTCACGACGTTCTGAACCCAGCTCGCGTACCGCTTTAATGGGCGAACAGCCCAACCCTTGGGACCGACTACAGCCCCAGGATGCGATGAGCCGACATCGAGGTGCCAAACCTCCCCGTCGATGTGGACTCTTGGGGGGAGATAAGCCTGTTATCCCCAGGGTAGCTTTTATCCGTTGAGCGATGGCCCTTCCATACGGTACCACCGGATCACTAAGCCCGACTTTCGTCCCTGCTCGACCTGTCTGTCTCGCAGTCAAGCTCCCTTGTGCCTTTACACTCTGCGAATGATTTCCAACCATTCTGAGGGAACCTTTGGGCGCCTCCGTTACTTTTTAGGAGGCGACCGCCCCAGTCAAACTGCCCACCTGACACTGTCTCCCACCACGATTAGTGGTGCGGGTTAGAGTGGTCATACAGCGAGGGTAGTATCCCACCAACGCCTCCACCGAAACTAGCGTTCCGGTTTCTATGGCTCCTACCTATCCTGTACAAGCTGTACAAACACTCAATATCAAGCTACAGTAAAGCTCCATGGGGTCTTTCCGTCCTGTCGCGGGTAGTCCGCATCTTCACGGACAATATAATTTCACCGAGTCTCTCGTTGAGACAGTGCCCAGATCGTTACGCCTTTCGTGCGGGTCGGAACTTACCCGACAAGGAATTTCGCTACCTTAGGACCGTTATAGTTACGGCCGCCGTTTACTGGGGCTTCAATTCTGAGCTTCGCCGAAGCTAACCCATCCTTTTAACCTTCCAGCACCGGGCAGGCGTCAGCCCCTATACGTCATCTTACGATTTTGCAGAGACCTGTGTTTTTGATAAACAGTCGCCTGGGCCTATTCACTGCGGCTGATCTTGCGATCAGCACCCCTTCTCCCGAAGTTACGGGGTCATTTTGCCGAGTTCCTTAACGAGAGTTCACTCGCTCACCTTAGGATTCTCTCCTCGACTACCTGTGTTGGTTTGCGGTACGGGTAGTTAAGTACTCACTAGAAGCTTTTCTCGGCAGTGTGACATCAGACGCTTCGCTACTAAATTTCGCTCCCCATCACAGCTTGTCCTTAAAGTGAAAAGCATTTGACTCTTCACCAGACTTACTGCTTGGACATTCTAATCCAACAGAATGCACATCTTAGCCTCCTGCGTCCCTCCATTGCTCAAACGCACTTAACTAGTACAGGAATCTCAACCTGTTATCCATCGTCTACGCCTCTCGGCCTCGACTTAGGTCCCGACTAACCCTGGGAGGACGAGCCTTCCCAGGAAACCTTAGTCATTCGGTGGATAGGATTCTCACCTATCTTTCGCTACTCATACCGGCATTCTCACTTCTAAGCGCTCCACAAGTCCTCACGATCTTGCTTCACCGCCCTTAGAACGCTCTCCTATCACGCGACCTAATGGTCGCATCCATGGTTTCGGTAGTATGCTTAGCCCCGGTACATTTTCGGCGCAGGATCACTCGACTAGTGAGCTATTACGCACTCTTTAAATGGTGGCTGCTTCTGAGCCAACATCCTAGTTGTCTATGCAACTCCACATCCTTTTCCACTTAGCATACATTTAGGGACCTTAACTGATGGTCTGGGCTGTTCCCCTTTCGACGGTGGATCTTATCACTCATCGTCTGACTCCCGGATATGAATCAATGGCATTCGGAGTTTATCTGAATTCAGTAACCCAAGACGGGCCCCTAGTCCAAATAGTGCTCTACCTCCATGATCCTAATTCCGAGGCTAGCCCTAAAGCTATTTCGGAGAGAACCAGCTATCTCCAAGTTCGTTTGGAATTTCACCGCTATCCACACCTCATCCCAGCAATTTTCAACTTACACGGGTTCGGTCCTCCAGTGCGTTTTACCGCACCTTCAACCTGGACATGGATAGGTCACCTGGTTTCGGGTCTATAACCTCGTACTCAAAACGCCCATTTCAGACTCGCTTTCGCTACGGCTCCGACTTTTAGTCTTAACCTTGCACGGGATCATAACTCGCCGGTTCATTCTACAAAGGCACGCCATCACGCATTAACGCGCTCTGACTTATTGTAGGCACATGGTTTCAGGAACTATTTCACTCCCCCCGGGGTGCTTTTCACCTTTCCCTCACGGTACTGGTTCACTATCGGTCACTAGGTAGTATTTAGCCTTGGGAGATGGTCCTCCCGGATTCCGACGGAATTTCACGTGTTCCGCCGTACTCAGGATCCTGAACTGAGAGAATTTGATTTAATCTACTGGGCTATCACCATCTATGGCGGATTTTCCCAAATCCTTCGACTATCAAGTTCTTTGGTAACTCAAATGTTCAGTCCTACAACCCCAAAGTGCAAGCACTTTGGTTTGGGCTGTTCCCCGTTCGCTCGCCGCTACTTAGGGAATCGAAATTTCTTTATATTCCTGCTGCTAATGAGATGTTTCAGTTCACAGCGTTTACCTCCAACTAGACTATGAATTCATCTAGTGGTAACAGTTGATTAAAACTGCTGGGTTGCCCCATTCGGAAATCTCCGGATCATAGCTTACGTACAGCCCCGAAGCATATCGGTGTTAGTCCCGTCCTTCATCGGCTCCTAGTGCCAAGGCATTCACCATGCGCCCTTGTTAACTTAACCTCATTTACCTAACGGTAAATGCGATTAATGAGTTTAGCGATAATTAAACTTCAATAAAAAACTCAAAAAACGCGGTGTTCTCGGTTTCATTATGAAAAAATATATTTGATATTATCTAGTTTTCAAAGAACAAGTTTTGAGAGTTAAATCTCTCAAAACTAAACAAAGTTTCGACGTGTGTGTAGGTTTCCGTAATATTCCTTAGAAAGGAGGTGATCCAGCCGCAGGTTCTCCTACGGCTACCTTGTTACGACTTCACCCTAATCATCTGTCCCACCTTAGGCGGCTGGTTCCTAAAAGGTTACCCCACCGACTTTGGGTGTTACAAACTCTCATGGTGTGACGGGCGGTGTGTACAAGGCCGGGAACGTATTCACCGCGGCATGCTGATCCGCGATTACTAGCGATTCCGACTTCATGTAGGCGAGTTGCAGCCTACAATCCGAACTGAGAATGGCTTTAAGAGATTAGCTTACTCTCGCGAGTTCGCAACTCGTTGTACCATCCATTGTAGCACGTGTGTAGCCCAGGTCATAAGGGGCATGATGATTTGACGTCATCCCCACCTTCCTCCGGTTTGTCACCGGCAGTCTCACCAGAGTGCCCAACTTAATGCTGGCAACTGATAATAAGGGTTGCGCTCGTTGCGGGACTTAACCCAACATCTCACGACACGAGCTGACGACAACCATGCACCACCTGTATCCATGTCCCCGAAGGGAACGTCTAATCTCTTAGATTTGCATAGTATGTCAAGACCTGGTAAGGTTCTTCGCGTAGCTTCGAATTAAACCACATGCTCCACCGCTTGTGCGGGCCCCCGTCAATTCCTTTGAGTTTCAGCCTTGCGGCCGTACTCCCCAGGCGGAATGCTTAATGCGTTAGCTGCAGCACTGAAGGGCGGAAACCCTCCAACACTTAGCATTCATCGTTTACGGTATGGACTACCAGGGTATCTAATCCTGTTTGCTACCCATACTTTCGAGCCTCAGCGTCAGTTACAGACCAGACAGCCGCCTTCGCCACTGGTGTTCTTCCATATATCTACGCATTTCACCGCTACACATGGAGTTCCACTGTCCTCTTCTGCACTCAAGTTTCCTAGTTTCCGATGCACTTCTTCGGTTGAGCCGAAGGCTTTCACATCAGACTTAAAAAACCGCCTGCGCTCGCTTTACGCCCAATAAATCCGGACAACGCTTGCCACCTACGTATTACCGCGGCTGCTGGCACGTAGTTAGCCGTGGCTTTCTGGTTAAATACCGTCAATACCTGAACAGTTACTCTCAGATATGTTCTTCTTTAACAACAGAGTTTTACGAGCCGAAACCCTTCTTCACTCACGCGGCGTTGCTCCATCAGACTTTCGTCCATTGTGGAAGATTCCCTACTGCTGCCTCCCGTAGGAGTTTGGGCCGTGTCTCAGTCCCAATGTGGCCGATTACCCTCTCAGGTCGGCTACGTATCATTGCCATGGTGAGCCGTTACCCCACCATCTAGCTAATACGCCGCGGGACCATCCAAAAGTGATAGCCGAAGCCATCTTTCAAGCTCGGACCATGCGGTCCAAGTTGTTATGCGGTATTAGCATCTGTTTCCAGGTGTTATCCCCGCTTCTGGGCAGGTTTCCCACGTGTTACTCACCAGTTCGCCACTCACTCAAATGTAAATCATGATGCAAGCACCAATCAATACCAGAGTTCGTTCGACTTGCATGTATTAGGCACGCCGCCAGCGTTCGTCCTGAGCCAGGATCAAACTCTCAAATTAATGATGAGTTCTAAAAGCTCATTTAATGTTGTACTAAAATTTATTTGCTAGCGAATTGACTTCGCAATGTTTTGCTCTTGATTCAAAATCAAGAGACCCTACACATTTGATTCGTCGAAACTTTGTTCAGTTTTCAAAGATCTAATTCCGTGTGTTAATCGCTTAACACAACTTAATCATCATAACATCTTAATCAATATCTTGTCAACAACTTTTTTTAAGAAGTAACTTGATTAATTTGTCATAGTTGCCGTTGCGACAACAGAAACTATCTTACCAATTACTGAAGAAATTGTCAACAACTAATTTCAATAATTATTTGGTGGTGAGATGCATCTGCCGTAGCAGCAACGTTTACTAATATACCAATTGAAGTAAAAAGTGTCAACACTTTTTCTGAATTTCTTTTTATTAATAGTCAAACCAGCTTTCTTTCTCTATACTATTTAATTAAAGGAGCGACTAAATTATGCTAGCTTGGCTACCATTCTTTTTGATTTCATTAATGTTTATTGTTCTACTATACGCTTGTGCGCGATCAGCGCGCACAAATATCCAGCGTTTTAAGCAACTCAGTTTAATTGCCTTTCTCTGGGTCTTAACTGCTTTTTGCTATACACCTACCAGTTACAATTTTGGTACCCAACTCGTTATTCAATATATTCAATGGGGACCCGTTAAGCTGAACGTGATTCCTTTCCAACAACTTGACATTGAATTTTGGCTCAACGTTCTCCTCACTGTTCCATTGGGCGGTTTACTGGCATGGAATTTTCCCGACTTGCCTTGGCGTCGTTTTATTTGGTTGGGATTTCTTACGGGGCTAACACTCGAGCTGGGACAATTCATCCTTGACTGGTTGGTTAACCTCAAACGTTGGGTTGATATCGATGATGTCATCACAAATTGGGCTGGTGTCATTATCGGTGCCGCTGGTTATAAAATTGCACGTCATGTTCCCGGACTTCGCTGGTTGCAAAAATAACGTATATATAGAAGCAAAAAGCAAAATAGCGTTTGCTTAGCACCCACAAGTGCCAAACACTTCAGCGGTCTAGCTGTCATGAAATCGTAATTAAATAAGCGTCGCAGCCTTAAGTGGCTGCGACGCTTATTTAATTTAACTACTAACTATTAATGAAGCTGCCATCATCAGGATTCAAAAAAACAGATCGAATACTCGCTTACGATCTTGGTTCCAGACCTGATTGTCACTAGTTGGATAAACTCGATTTGTTAACACAACCAGCCCAATTTGACGATCCAAATCAAAAGCAACTGCCGGGCCAGTAAAACCAGTATGGAAATATTGATGTCGTCCCGCACGTCGTTCCCAACCTAACGTCCGGCCATTTTCGTCATACTCGCCTAACCAGTCAAAGACATTTTCATCCAGCACCCGTTTGCCTTGATATTCACCAAAGTTTAACATCATTTCAATAAATACGGATAAATCCGTCAGCGTTGAGAACAAGCCTGCGTGACCACTCTCACCATTCAACAAAAAGGCTTTATAATCATGCACCTGTCCTTGAATCTGACCCCGCCGCGGATCAAACTCCGTCGGCACAAACCGAATCTTCGGACGATTTAAGTTATAACCCGTATTGGTCATCGCTAGTGGATAGCAAACGTGGTCTTGAATACTCCGAGCCAATGAGCCGTCAACCGCACGAATAATCCATCCCAATAAAATAAATCCCAGGTCTGAATAGACATACGTTGTCCCTGGTGCCGTGACGAGTGGCGCATCATAAACCGCTTTGATCAGATCTTCACGTTGCATCTTATCCAGGTTATCAATATCTGCCGGTAGCCCACTATTATGAAGTAACAAGTTTTTAATCGTTATTTCAGGATGAGTGAACCCAGGTAAAAACCGGGCAACCGAGTCCGTTAAATGAATCGTGTGGTCCGATAACAACTGAAAAATCCTCGTCGTGGTCCCTACAACCTTAGTTACCGATGCTAGGTCATAAATCATCGCAGGATCTAAGCCCACAGCAAACTCATCGCGGCCCTGCTTACCATGATAGTATTGATTGATACCTTTAGGGGTGATCAAGCTAAACGACGCCCCATAAATGTCGCCAGCTTCAATACAACTGTCAATATATTGTTCAATTTTTTCGAGCATCCGCATTACGCCCACCTTTCACTACATTCACTAGTTTCTGCTTATCTTCTTTATGATAACGAACTTCCTCATAAAATCAACGGCAAACGCTTTTAACACCCTCCACACCTCGTTGCACTTTTTATTAATTAACTAGTTAAACACTTGTTACATTATGGACAATATTCCACTTATATATCAAAACGAGTCTTGTTTTTAGCCGTTTTCTAAATATAATTAAGTGAATTACCAATGCCTATCTAGCTATGTAAGTACTGTTATATCAACGTTAATAGTCAACTTTTCAATAATAGATTGCAAAAAAATAACCCAAACGTGAAATAAATCACCTGAAAGCGGTTACAAATCCAGCAAAAAATGTTATGATTCAAATATAGAATTTTATCAATCATTTGATTGGATTCAAATTATGGAGGCGAGAAAATGATTACATCAGAAAAGACAACAAAACCAGCAGCTTGGAAAGGTTTCAAAGGCGGGCACTGGCAGGAAGAAATCAACATTCGTGATTTTATTCAAAATAACTTCACACAGTACAATGGCGACGAAAGCTTCCTGGCCGGACCAACAGCCGCTACTAAGACCTTGAATGACAAAGTCTTAGAATTAAAGAAACAAGAACGTGCCGCTGGTGGTGTGTTGGATGCTGATACTAAAGTCGTTGCAACGATTACTTCACACGGCCCTGGTTATATTCAAAAAGATCTCGAAAAGATTGTTGGTCTCCAGACTGACAAGCCTTTGAAGCGGGCCTTCATGCCATTTGGTGGTATTCGAATGGCTGATGACGCTTTGAAATCATACGGTTATACCCCTGATGAAGAAAACGACAAGATTTTCACTGAATATCGCAAGACTCATAACCAAGGCGTCTTCGATGTTTATACTCCTGACATGCGGAAAGCACGTCACTACAAGATCATCACCGGACTACCAGATGCATACGCACGTGGCCGTCTCATTCCTGATCTTCCACGGGTCGCTGTTTATGGGATCGATCGTTTAATGGAAGACAAAGCTAATGACTTTGCCCACATTGGTGATGGTGAATTGACTGATGATGTTATTCGCCTCCGTGAAGAAGTTCAAGATCAATACCGTGCTTTAGCAGATATGAAGAAGATGGCTGCCAGTTATGGCTACGATATTAGCAAGCCTGCAACTAATGCTCAAGAAGCTATTCAATGGATGTACTTCGCTTACTTAGCTGCTATCAAGACCCAAAACGGCGCTGCAATGTCCGTTGGCCGGATTGATACAACGATGGACATCTTCATCCAACGTGACTTGGACAATGGTGTTCTGGACGAAAGCCAAGCTCAAGAATTAATTGATCAATTCGTCATGAAACTACGGATGGTTCGGTTCATCCGTACTGAAGAATACAATTCTCTCTTCTCTGGTGACCCAATCTGGGCAACCTTATCAATGTGTGGTTTAGGCGTCGACGGTCAACACCATGTGACTAAGACTGCTTTCCGGATTTTAAAGACTTTGGACAACATGGGCGCCGCACCAGAACCAAACATCACGATTTTATGGTCAGACCGCTTACCAGAAGACTTCAAACGTTACGCAACTGAAGTTTCAATCGACAGTTCAACCATTCAGTATGAAAATGATGACTTGATGCGGGTACAATGGGGTACCGATTATTATGGCATTGCTTGCTGTGTTTCCGCACAACCAATTGCTGATGGAATCCAGTACTTCGGTGCCCGGGCAAACTTAGCCAAAGCGATTCTTTATGCCATCAATGGTGGCCGCGACGAAATTGCTGGAGATCAAGTTGGCCCTGCTTACGAACCAATTACTTCAGAATACATCGATTACGACGAATTCATGAAGAAATTAGACAAGCAAATGGATTGGTTAGCTGACACTTACGTTAACTCACTGAATGCAATTCATTATATGCATGATAAGTACTACTATGAAGCTGCCCAATTAGCTTTGAAGAATACTGATCTTGATCGGACCTTTGCAACTGGGATTTCTGGCTTATCACATGCCGCGGATTCAATCTCAGCTATCAAGTATGGTCACGTTAAAGTAATTCGTGACGAACGTGGTATCGCCGTTGACTTCAAAGCCGACAATGACTACCCACGTTATGGGAACAATGACGATCGCGCTGATGACATTGCTAAATGGTTAGTCAAAGAATTATACAGCAAGATGAACACGCATCACCTCTATCGGAATGCCAAACTTTCAACTTCTGTTTTGACGATTACCTCCAACGTTGTTTATGGTAAGAACACTGGTACCACGCCAAATGGCCGTCAAAAAGGCGAACCATTCTCACCAGGTGCTAACCCTGCATACGGTGCTGAAAAGAGTGGTGCATTAGCTTCACTTCTTTCAACTGCCAAATTACCATACCGTTACGCAACTGACGGGATTTCCAACACGTTCGGCGTTACCCCTAACACGTTAGGCCATGACCTCGAATCACGGAAAGACACGTTAGTAAACATGTTAGACGGTTACATGAAGAACGATGGGATGCACTTGAACATCAACGTCTTCAATAAAGACACTTTGATTGATGCTCAGAAACACCCTGAAGAATACCCAACATTAACGGTTCGGGTTTCTGGCTATTGTGTCTACTTCGCAGATTTAACCAAGGAACAACAAGATGACGTTATTTCACGGACATTCTTCGAATCAATGTAACATTTAATCTTTAATAGTTAAGAAGGCGAAAGGCTCATGGAAAACAAACAAGTTTCAACAACGCAAGCGGCGGCAAAGGAGCCTTTGATAGGCTACGTTCACTCCATCGAAACGTTTGGCTCCGTTGACGGACCAGGTATCCGTTACGTGGCATTCCTTCAAGGATGCCACATGCGTTGCCAATACTGTCACAACCCTGATACTTGGAAACTCAACGTTGGCGATCAAATGACGGCCGACGAGATTCTCGAAGACGCGGCTAAATACCGGGCTTTCTGGGGCAAGACGGGTGGCATCACAGTCAGTGGTGGTGAATCACTGGTACAAATCGACTTCATCTTAGACTTATTCGAAAAAGCCAAGGCGATGAATATCAGTACTTGTCTGGATACCTCTGGACAGCCTTTTACCCGAGAACAACCTTTCTTTGACAAGTTCGAACGTCTAATGAAGGTCACGGACATTTCGTTGGTCGACATTAAGCACATCGATTCTGCCAAACACAAGCAGTTGACCCAGTATGGGAACGAAAATATCTTGGATATGATTCAGTACATGGCCCAACACCACGATGATATGTGGATTCGTCACGTCCTGGTTCCCCAACGGACTGATTACGATGAAGACTTGAAGAAACTCGGCGATTACATTGCTAAAATTCCAAACGACGTCGTTCAAAAAGTCGAAGTATTGCCGTACCATACTTTGGGCGTTAAAAAATATCATGAAATGAAGATCAAGTACCGGCTTGAAGGAATCGAGTCTCCAACCCAAGATCGGGTGGCAAATGCCGAAAAGCTACTGCACACTGCTGATTACAACGGGTACAAGACATGGATGCCATTGCCAAAACTTTAAATCGGCATTTCTAGCATGACTAAAACACCAGCGATACAATCGTCTACGGATGGTTGTGTCACTGGTGTTTTTTTGCTGGCTCGACGCATACACGTATTGCGGGCTGGAATTAGCACAGCGGCACGCAAAAAAGGCGCCGCGAGCCTAAACCAGCAACGTCTTTCCTTAATCATGCCCTATCCAATGACCGTCAGCCCTTGGACTGGCTGCGAACAGGCCGGCCACTAACTATGAATGCCTAGTTCCATTCGAGCTTCGCGGGACATCATACTTTCGTTCCAAGCAGGTTCCCACACAATCTCAATCTCGATATTGTTAACTTCTGGTAATTTGATCAGTTCATCGTGAATGTCCTTAGCCAACCATTCGGTCAAAGGACAGCCCGCAATGGTCAACGTCATGGTAATTTCAGCGGTCCCCTCCGCCGTCAATTGTGCATCATAGATCAACCCCAAGTTAACTAGATCAATTCCTAATTCAGGGTCAATGACATGTCCTAGCGCCTCGAAGGCCCGGTCTTTAAACGTTGTTGTCATCGTATCTCGTCCTTCCATACCAGCTTGAATTCACTGATTAATCACGCCAACGTTTCGCGGTATAAGTGCCACCACACTTGATACACGTCATCGTTATATAAAGCGCTTTCTTGTCTACTTCTATTGTACCGTATGTCAGCCCATATTCAATCAATTATTAGCGCTAATTAACCGACTTTTCAAACGGTCGGTCAATCAGCAAATTATGCGACTATTTCTCGAAAAAAATTCACTATAATCCCCGATATAGCAGCGTTTTGAGTCACTATTGATTTTTATTGCGAATTCACGGTTGTTTTTGTTGTAAGCGTTTGCGGTTTATGCTATTATACTAAGTGAGGAAAGGAATTAATCCTCGATTAGCAAAGCTTCTCAAAAGAGTTTGGCTGTCGCTGTAATGTTAGACAGCTAGTATCACAGTTTGGGTCGTTATCGAAACCGTTTTAAGCGCCGTGAAGCGTTATCGGTCTAGCGAGTGTCGTGAGATTTACGTTGGATGACTGAACGTTGACCCTTAGATAAACGATAACCGCAAAGAATTAATTGGCATTAGAATGACGAACAGATTTTAACTAAGTTTTAGTTGGAAACAGGTGTCTCCGATGACCAGTTGTTAGTTCCACATTACCAGTTCCATTTGTAGACTCAGGTATTACAAAGTTTAAACGGAGGTGCATGTCTGTTACGAAGACATTCCCAAGTTTTAAACGCGAGTTTGACTTTCGTTAAAACCCGTCTAACGAGTCGCAATCAAGTAACAACCTTACTTTAGATCGACTATAGCAGATAGTTACAATAAATACGGGTTAGTCCGTTAGAAGTTGGACACGCGTAAAATTGAATAGCATGAAGGTGTATCATATTAACACTGAACAATTTTTCATTGCTAATCAGGATTATTCCTCATAAGTAGAACTCAAGCAGAGAAGCCTTGGGTTCTATTTTTTTGCTCTAAAATCAGATTTACCAACAGTCGGCACCAGACGTAACCGTTTACATCCTCTTACGAAAACCGTATACTGAATTTAAATCAAGTTGCACATTGAGGAGGACTTTAGTTTTGAAAACGATTAATTTAGGTCACAGCAATATTCAAGCTTCCAGCGTGGCGCTTGGCATCATGCGCATGGACGCCTTGGATGTCGCTCAAGCCACCAAGGTTATCGATACCGCTGCTGATTTAGGCATCAATTACGTTGATTCAGCTGATATCTACGGTGGTGGTCAATCATCGACCATCTTCGGTCAAGCACTCAAGCAGGCTCACGTATCGCGTGATCAGCTCTATATTCAGTCAAAAGGCGGCATTGTTCCTGGCAAGCGTTACGACTTTTCCAAACAGCACATACTGGCAGCCGTGGATGGCGAGCTTCAACGCTTAGGTGTTGATTATCTCGACACCTTCCTCCTCCATCGACCGGACGCCCTGATGGAACCCGAAGAAGTTGCTGCCGCTTTTGACAAGTTGCAAACTAGCGGCAAGGTGCGCCACTTTGGCGTCTCTAACTTCAATCCCATGCAAGTTGACATGCTTCAAGCGGCACTAAACCAACGGCTCATCATTAACCAACTCCAATTTGGTATCATGCATACCGGTGCGATCGACTTTGGCTTGCACACGAACATGCAGGACGAACGTAGTCTTAACCACGACGGCGAGATGATCGAATACTCACGGCTCCATAAGATGACGATTCAAGCTTGGTCGCCTTATCAATACGGTAACTTCGCGGGTATCTTCTTAGACAATCCGAAGTTTCCAGAACTTAATAATGCCATGCAAGCACTCGCCGATGAGAAACAGGTCACTAAATCAGCTATTGCGACCGCATGGATTCTCCGGCACCCAGCCCACTTCCAAGTCGTCCTTGGTACGATGAATCCGGAACATCTAGCTCAAAATGCTGCTGGAGCAGACGTTACGCTTTCTCGGCAAGAATGGTACGACATTTACTTTGCAGCTGGCAACGATTTACCTTAATCACGATCGACCTAACAGAATTGACGATTAGTTTTTACAATCAAAACGACGACCCCAAATCAGGATTGATTTTCAGGTCGTCGTTTTTTAGACGTTTCACTAACATTTTTGATGTACTCACCACATCTACGCGTATACTTAATCTTATCAAGACTCAGGAGGCGAGCGAATGACATCCACTTGCACGATCTGTGAACGAATCAAACTAATTCAGGCACATCAGAATCCTTATTTCGTTTACGAACTCACAACGGGCTACGTGGTCCTTGCTGATAGCCAGTACTTTGAAGGCTACACGCTCTTTTTAGCCAAACATCACGTTACCGAATTACATCATTTACCGGCACACGAGAAGTTACGATACCTTGAAGAGATGAGTATCGTCCAGGAAGCTTGTGCGCAGGCCTTTCATGCAGACAAAATGAACATTGAACTACTCGGGAATGGTGACGCGCATGTTCATTGGCACTTATTTCCTCGCCATAACGGTGATACGCCCAACCCCGGTCCCGTCTGGTGGACACCGCTGGAAACAATTTATGGTGATGATGTCAGTCTAGACATTCCCCGTTTAAGCCGGTTGAAGCGCACGCTCAGCGTAGCAATTGAGGCCACGCTTAATGCTCGGGAAGCAGAATTGCAGGCTTTAGAGGCACTCACAAGGCCTGCTAGCCACAGAATTGACAGCAATTAGACCAAATCAGGACCCAGACCCGCTTAGATCTTGGTGGCTACACCCCAATTCTTAATCGCAATCCGTCACCGTATTTCAAATTGCCAAAATCCACCTATTTATCCGGCCGACTATCATACGCTCGCTTAGATTTATAGCCAGCTCGAAAAACCGTCTTCATAACTTCAATGTGCCGTTCCTTAGTTGCTTGTGCCTTAGTTCCAAAAATAAAGCGGGCCCATTCGCGCTGATAACCAGGTGTCAAAGCCACAAAGAACGTTTGCAATTCAGCATCAACCGCTAACAATTCGGTTACCGCCGGAATATTTTTTTCAAATGAACTGAGGGGTGCTGTACTCATAATCAAACCTCCGATTAGTTTTACTTAAATTTACTGTAAGAAAGGGAAAATCCCTAATTTTCAGGTTTTTATATTTCGAATTTTCATAAAATTGCGCTATCATTATAGTATAAGTATTATTATTTGACTACTATAATTAACCATACTGCTATTCACCAAGGGGAGCCCTGCTATGCCAAAATTTGATATCACCCTCATCAGTCCCGAACGCGCTAAAGCGATGTTGACTGAATATAAAGAACAACGTAAGAACTCTGTCCCACATCTGGCCCATCCTGGCCGCTATATCTTGCCGGATTACAAATTAACTCGTCGCCGGGCCGCATTCAAAATTGTTAAACATACCTTTTTAACGCCCCACTACAAGTCTTACGTTGCCATGGACTCTGACAACGGCCACACACTCTGGTTTCATAATTTCGGTTCCCTAACCGAAGCTTTATTCTGGTTAGAAACCGGCCTTAAAATCAGCGATACCGACTCCCATTCTAACTACAAGGAATGGATGGCTAAGCACACTACGGAAATCGAAACCTTCAAAGACTTGCTGCGCGAGCAGAAGCATAAACAAGGGCCCAAGACTAAGAAAAAAAGCCAAGTAGCCCGTTTTGACACCTAGATTCAGATAAGCAGCAGTACGCTCATTAGCGTGCTGCTGCTTTTATTTACGATCAACTGTGCCATTCATTACTGACTAGGCCAACCTAAAAGTGGCTATCCAAAAACGACTGCAGCTTGCGTGCAATCACGCGATGACCGGCATTGTTCGGATGCAAAGTATCCACCGAATAAATGGCCGCTTGAGCGGGAATCGCAAACGTCATTCCCGCATCACGGTACAAGCTCAAATGTGGGACGCCATAGTCTGCAGTCATCTGGGCAATCGCTGCTTCATAATCTGACTGACGATACCCGAGACCATTAGTCACCGCACTAAAACTGCCCCCAAAATCAGAGCCAATATGAATTGCTGAAATAAATAACTTCGGCACGGTCGGCCAATTCGTCTGTAATCCCGTCAGTAACATCATTAACGCGCCATAAAATGTCGTCATATCGCAATCACCGTATTGCCCTAACGGCTGATCCCGACCATAGTCATTGACGCCCCCAAAGACAGCAATAAAATCAGCATCTTCAGGAATAGCTTGATAGCGCACCGCCATCGCATCGTAGCGACTCCCAATCGTTGAACCAGAGATTCCCAAATTATCGCTCCGCTCGACATCCCAATCAGCCGCCAAAATATCATGATAATGCACCGTCGCCAACCCATTATTCGCCGTAATCGAATCTCCCAACCACGCCGGCCGCTTAAAACTAACATGCCCATTACTAATCGCCATAGCCAATCCTCCCTTTACTATCATCGCTATCATTCTAATCCATCCCACCTGAATTATGGTAGAAAGATGCCTTTTAGGGTTGGTTTTCTGTTCGTCAGCCGGTGAGCGTCCTATTCCGACCTCCGGGGCTGGGTGACAATTGCTGGAACGCAGCCGACATCGATTTGAGCTAACGCATAACCCGCGTCATCTCAAATACGAGTCTTATTCTAAGCCGGAAGGAAATCACTTCCGACTAAGAATAATTTGGCTACTGAGCATTGTCACCCAGCCCCTCCAGTCTCAAGCCACGGGTTGAAGCCGAGCATTGTCTAGCCAACGGATTAATGCGGTTTGGACATTTGTCCGTTGGCATAGCAAGCACAGACTTTAGTGGCACCGAACACGTTTCGGTAAGCCGCCCGAATGGCTGATGAACGGCCACTTAACTTGGTGCAATTGGTCGTTGGCTATTTTGATACCGGAACTTTAAACGAGACGTTAGGGTTACCCTAACCACTTTGTTGAGGTGTTCTATTATTACTATAGTAATTCCGAAATAGCGAGCTATCCCAATATCTTTTCGACCTAACAGTTGATTAATAAAATTACTGTTTATGGAGAACAATGACAAATTCATCAAAAGTTGGGTATATCTTCGTCCACCATTCGAATACTGTCCCGAATGGAAGGCGTTTCGGCCAATGCTCAGCGGTGAAATTCCACTTAGCAAGCGTCCTTGGATTGGTTAGTAGAAGACCAGTATTTAAGACGTGGTCTTCGGCTTAAATCTGTGTCCACCGCGTTCCAGCAATTGGCAGAAATGCCTGGAGAGCGGCGTAGGACGAACGAACTAAGCAGGTTTACGCTAACCGGAACTGTTTCCAGCGGGCCTAAGCTGGTGGTTGTTGACTTTAAATAAAGGCATCTTTCTACCATTATTTCAAACAGGTGGGCCAATCTTAAAAGGCTCGTATTATGGAAATCCATAATACGAGCCTAGTTTAATTGATATATTTAGTTCAACTGAGTAGCGCTAATCGGCTTCCGTTTCACGTTTCCGTGCGGTACGCCGTTCGCGTGCGTAGTCAGTTTTAGTTGTGATTTCAACGTCACGTGCTAGCCGTTTCCGGCGTGCTAATTCAGCTGCTTTGGCATTGGCTTTCGCAGCTTCCTTGACTGGATCAGTCGTTAAGTCGTGATGGATCGAGTACAGTAAGACGAGCGCGACAATCGTTAATGGGAAGCCAGACATCGCACAGATGGACTGAATCGATTCAAAGCCACCGACCGTGACAAGCCCCAATGAGAAGACTAGGAAGATAACGACCCAGCTCATCCGATTGAAACGACTTGGTTGTTCCCCCGCGGCCAACTTTTTACTAGTAAATGACGAGGTAATGAAGGCAAATGAAGATACCGTCGTTGCTAAGAAAATAAAGCAAGATAGGCAGTACAAAGCCAGCATAATCATCTTCAATGGTAAGGTCGACAATACTGCTGCAATCACAGCGGCTTGTCCTTGCGTATTTAAGATATGAACTAAGTTAACGATGCCCATCCGTTGCAAGTATAAGGCATAACCACCCAAGATGGCGTAGAAACTGACACAACCTAATGAGCCCCATAGCAACATACCACCGAGTACCTGACGAATCGTCCGGCCCCGAGAAATCCGGGCAATGAATAAGCCCATGACTGGCATAAAGGATAACCACCAGCCCCAGTAGAAGATCGTCTGCCGTTGCATGGCCGTTGCGTGACCATTTGGTGCAGTATTCGTGCTCAACGTAATAAACTTATTGACAAACAAGCCAATACTATTAGTTTCTGAGTTTAAAATATACAAAGTTGGGCCAACAATTAAAACAACGATTAGGAAGCCAATCGCTAACCAAACATGGGCAGCACTTAGCCGACCGATTCCCTTCTTCAAGCCATTAAAAACAGCCATGGCGAAAATTACGAATAATAAGGCAAATAACCCTAACTTTAAAGTCATCGTATCGGCAATCCCGGTAACGGCACTCAAAACTTTTGAAATGACGGGGATTTCCATCCCGACTGAAGTACCAACACCACCCATAATCCCAATAATAACGAGAAAATCAATCGTGTTCCGGGCAATTTGCTTACCCTTACCAGGACCTTGTAGTACTGAAATTGCAGCACTGAGCCGCTGAACCTTGATGTGTTTAACATACATTGCATAGGCAATTGCAATCGTGGCTGGCGCAAACATCATCCACGCCATTGGTCCCCAATTAAATTGTCCCAGCATGTGCGCATAATTATATGCAGAAGTTGAAAACGGCTTGACGCCGAATGAAGGGCTTTGGAGGTACCGTAACGGGTCAACCATGCTCAACATTAAGATGCTGGCATCGATCCCGGTCGCGTAAACCATACTGCCCCAGTGATACGTTGAAAATTCTGGTTTGTCATCAGGATCACCAAGTTTGGTTTTCCCTAACTTACTAAACCCTAAGTAAATGAAAAAGATAAAAGTGATCACATATACCGACATATAAAGCCAGCTCATGTTATTTGTGAGCCAGTTCAAGATGCCACTTAAACTCGTCTCCAGCGAATGGCCCCCCATTAATAAAACAACGGAAGCCGCCGCAAAGAGCCCAATTGTTGGTAAATAGACCCACCAATCAATATTCTTACTTTTTAAAATAATAAACCTGCTACTGAGCATATACTCTCTATATTTAGATCAAATTCGTGGTTCTTCCTACCAGCAATGGTAGTCCCCACGCGTAAATTTCCGACTAGCAATCGGTACACCCCTCCGAGTTAATCCTCGGAGCACTCAGCACCCTGACTGTATCAGGTTTGACCGGCATTGTCATCCGCATTCTGTTTGTGCTAACTCAAAATCAGTAGCAGAATTTCCTTCTTTCCGTTGGTTGAATCCGGACAACGCCATACTGACAAATGATTTTTAATTGCTTAATCGACGTTGGTGTTCATCTTGTTTAGCTAGTGTTTCTATTACCATCGTGCCTTTAGCACACGACCGTCGTCACACCACGTAACGATTAATGGTTACACTGCTCTTGCTAATAGATAACCCCCTTGAATCACCAGATAAGCCCACCGCACAACTGTTAGATTAATTGCTTGGTGCACCAAAAAAGCGCTTAGTACCGGGTAACAAGTTACCACCTGCACAGCGCACGTTGGCTTATACAAATGCTGATTTCAGTATTTTCTGATATCTGATGTTCGTTTATAAGTATACTAGTATTAAATCAGAAGTAAAATCAACCATTTTGAGCCGTCGAGGCCTAACCCGTCAAGGATTAGACGAGTTTTACACCCATATTTTTTCTGAAACTTTTTAAAAGTTTTCGTAATAATTAGTTTTTAGTTTAGAATCATTCTTATCTGTTTCAATTAAACCGATTTCATGTTATTCTTGTAACAAGTAAAAAAACGTTATCATCTAAAAGGAGGGGAACTGCATGCGGCACTACTATAAATTAATTTTAACGGTCAGCGTCGGTATCATTGCGGTTATTTTACAGTTTGGTTTGCACTACCAATTGGCAGCACAAATCATCATTACATTAATGGGGTCACTTATGGCCTTATCAATGTTAGTTGAGATGATCAAAACCTTACGTTCAGGTAAGTACGGGGTTGATTTATTAGCAATTACGGCGATTGTGGCAACACTAGCTGTCGGCGAATATTGGGCTAGCCTTGTCGTTCTAATTATGCTCACTGGGGGTGACTCGTTAGAAGATTATGCGGCCAAACGAGCGAATACCGAATTGAAAGCCTTGCTCGATAATTCACCACGTATTGCCCACCGCTCAGTCGCCGGCCAATTAACAGATATTGCCGTTGAAGATGTCCAAATTGGTGATCAGCTAGTCGTCAAACCTGGTGAGCTAGTTCCAGTAGACGGTCACCTTATTCAAGGAACGGCACTCTTTGATGAATCTTCATTGACGGGTGAATCTAAGCCAGTCGACAAGCACGTTGGCGATGACATTATGTCTGGTGCGGTCAACGGCGATAGTGCTGTTACAATGGTTGTTGATAAATTAGCCATTGATAGTCAATACCAACAGTTAGTCAAATTGGTTAAAGAATCCGAATCACGACCAGCCAAATTCGTACGGCTGGCCGATCGCTATGCAGTCCCATTCACCTTGGTAGCATACGTCATTGCCGGAGTAGCTTGGGCATTCAGCGGTGATCCCCACCGATTTGCAGAAGTCCTCGTAGTGGCTTCACCTTGCCCGCTGATTCTCGCCGCACCCGTTGCACTCGTCTCAGGGATGAGCCGAACTAGTCGGAACGGAATCGTGGTCAAGACTGGGGACATGTTGGAGAAGTTATCTACGGCTAAGTCCGCCGCGTTTGATAAGACGGGGACCATTACCAGTGGTCAATTAACAGTCAACCAAATTGTTCCTCAGCCTGGTTTTACTGCCGAACAAATCTTGCACCTCGCAGCGAGCGCTGAACAAAACTCAAGTCATATCCTGGCCCGCTCACTCGTCAAGTATGCGAGTGCCACTAGCCTCAGCCCGGCAACACAATTAGCAGAAGTAACGGGTAATGGGGTCACGGCAACGATTGAGCAGCAACAGGTCAAAGTGGGCAAACTTAAATTCGTCGCACCGACTACAACCGCCAAGCCACTTGCTACCACTGCTATCTACGTCGGCATTGATGACCAGTACGCGGGTTACATCACGTTTATCGACAATGTCCGCCCCGAAGCAGCCGCCACGCTTCAAGCACTCCACGCTGAGGGCGTTCAAAACGTCATGATGCTTACTGGTGACCAACAGGCAATTGCTGATCATATTGCCGCCGATGTCGGTATCGATACCGTTGCTGCCGACCTCCTACCCGCAGATAAAATTGCCCACTTAAAGGCTGTACCAGCGGGCGAACGCCCCGTTATCATGGTTGGCGATGGTGTTAACGACGCGCCTTCCCTGGCTGTTGCTGACGTCGGCATCGCCATGGGCGCCCATGGCTCAACTGCTGCTAGTGAATCGGCCGACGTCGTCATCTTAAAAGACGATCTTAGTCGCGTGGTCACGGCGGTGCGCATTGCTAAAGATACCATGCAAGTGGCTAAACAAGCCGTTTGGATTGGGATTGCTATCTGTACGATCTTGATGTTGATTGCCAGCACTGGTATCATTCCGGCACTCTTTGGCGCTATGCTTCAAGAAGTTGTTGATACGGTCTCAATTCTTTGGGCGCTACGTGCATTACGGGATCGGCCACAATCATCAGTCTCATCAACAACCACAACTCCCATAACAAAGGATGTGAGCTAACCATGCCAGAATGGCTCTTACGATGGGCACAATCGGCACTGACTTTTGTCGTTGTTTTAACGTTCGTTTCAGTCGTTTTACTCAACGTACCACTAAAAGAAGCAATTCTCGTTGATTTTGCTTACATGCTATTAACGCTCGCCTTCGATTGGTACCGCAGTCGGCACCATGCCTCGCGCTAATTATTCAATCTAATAGTCACTAACGATGGTTTTACCAATCATTAATCAAAAAAATCGTTCCCAGATGTCTTCTTGGGAACGATTTTTTTAGTTAATGCTCAATGCTTCGGTTTAGGGGTGAGACCGTCCACTTACATTCAAGCCTTACTTGGCCAACATATAACTAACTTTTACGTCGTCCATAATCGTGGCAAGTGGTACCACATCATCAAGCAAAATTGAATACCAATGTTTCTTATTCATATGATAGCCCGGTAAATAATGTTGTCCATCAATCAGCATAGATAAGTCTTCTGGGCGCGCTCGCAAATCTAATACCGTCACAACATGTGTTGCGCCCGGCAATGCCAGTTTATCGGAAGTTACCGTCAATAATGCGCCATACCATTTGTGCGTGTCTGAGCGTCGCCAAACCGCGTTTTGTGGAAATTTAGGCCACAAGAACTCAAGATCGTCACCATAAGCAGCTTTGACTTGCGCAATCAGCTTACGCTCCGGGGTCGATTGGAAGACGTCATTATCGTAACAATGCTGTTCGATGTTGTATAAAACATCTTGATAGGCCTGCGCTACTTGACCTACAAACTGACCATGGGCTTGGGATGTCAGGTGTAAAACATATACTTCACTAGTCGTCGTATCCGTTAATGTCGTGTTCAGACTGCCATCAGTGTTCAACTCGATTATCATTTCAAATTGGCCTTGCATAATTAAAATTCGGAACTGATACTGACCATTCTGATTGGGTTCAAATCCAAACTGACTGAGTTTGCTCATATTGACCCGTTTATTCTCAAATCTAACTCTTGCCATCTGCTGCGCCTCCAACTTCATTCCCACTTATCCTGAATGTGATGCTCGACTATTGCAATCCACAAACAAGTCAACGCACTCGTTGTCGTTTGATAGCCGCTATATCATTTTATAAGTAATCACCCGTAAGGCCAATTCAATTGACCATTGCTGTGTTAGTAAGCCGACCTTTCACAACAATTACCATTGTTCCAATCAGCCAATACTTGCGCTAAAGCTCAGCTAATCTGGAAAAGACTTCACTAACTCGTTTTTATTGTTTTTTTATACCCGTCCAGCCACAATCTATGGCACAATAGTTGATAAGTACTGGCAATTGATGACCTACTTGGTTCTTTAAACCAGCATAACACAATCATTTTGGCTCGTGGTATTAACACATACATATCGTTGGTTATGACCTGACCCTGTACCAAATATCTTTTTGAGGCTGTGACATAAGTCTCTAGAAACAAAGCAGGTCTGGAAAAATCTTCGGATTTTTCCAGACCTGCTTTTGATATAATAGAAAATAAAAAAAGAGCATCGGTCGCACCCGATACTCTACGAAATTATCCTCGAAAGGACATTCCTAATATGCAAGATTATTATAACATGAATCAAACCACTTTGAGTATTGCCTTGGATTACCAACCAGAAGAGCATCATTCTGCTCGTTACATCAACCAGCTTGTTGAGAGTTTAAAACTAAATTATGATTACCAGTTTGGCCGTCCGCGGGAATATAACCTCGGTGCCATGTTAAAACTGGTCCTTTTAGCGTACAGCTATGGCATTTTCAGCAGTCGTAAAATTGAACGGTTTGCCCGTGAAAACAAGCCAGCTGGGTGGTTAATTGCCGACCAAATTCCGTCCTACCGGACGATTTGTCGCTTTAGAATTTCTGATGAACTGGCCACTTTGACAACCGATAGCTTATCACAACTAACTCAATATCTTCGTCAAAATGGCATGATTGATGATGTTTCATTTATTGATGGAACTAAGATCCTAGCCGACGCCAACAAGTATAGCTTTGTTTGGAAGAAGAATACGATACGATTTGACAAGATGAATCGCGAAAAACTCGTTGACCTGTTAGGCGAGCTTCATGAAGCTAAAATTGTCGGTGAAATTCCGGCAGGATCAGAGCTGACTCCCGAACTATTGGATATCATGATTAGCAAGGTTGAGGATCACTTAGTGGTCCTTAATGAAACCGTGGAAGCAACTAAGCAGGTTTCCCCGAACCCAGCCAAACAGCAACGCCGGACTGTTAAATCACAAAAACGTAAGTTGGATAAACGACGTGATAAAATGCGTGAACACCAAGCACAGCAAGCTATTTATGATCAACGTAACAGCTACTCTAAGACGGATCACGATGCCACCTTTATGCGGGTCAAGGAAGATCCGATGCAAAACGGTCAATTAAAACCTGCCTACAACGTTCAAATCGCCACGAGTAATCAGTTCATTACGGGATATCGGCTTTTCCAAAATCCAACCGACACACGAACCTTACAACCGTTTATTGAACATTTAAAGGCCAACAATGTGTTAGGTCACACCATCGTTACCGATGCCGGATACGGTTCCGAAAGTAATTATCGGTACTTGGAAGATGAATTCGGTCAGCATACCGTTTTAATTCCATACGGCACAATGCTTAAAGAGAATAGTCGAAAATGGCAAAGTGATGACCGTAAGGTTATGAACTGGGACTATCATGAAAAAGATGATTATTTTATCAATCCACAAAACGTCCGGTTTAATTTTAATGCTTATCGTCAACGGACTGATAAGTATGGTTTTACCCGTGACTTTAAAGAATACATTGCCGAAAAGTATGATGAAAATCATCAACTAATTGCCGCGGCACTAACACCAAAAGGATATCTTAAAAGGATTTCCGTGAACGAAAATTGGGAATATTTCAAATCGAAACAACGAGAATTACTTTCAGCTCCAGAAACTGGTTAGATTTACGCTCAATGTAAGATCGATGTTGAGCCAGTTTTTGGCAAGATGAAGGCTTCTTTACATTTCAATCGATTCTCGGTGCGAGGTTTCGACAAGGTCACCAAGGAAGCCGGAATCGTAATACTGGCGTTAAACATTATGAAACTGGTCACGGTAGGGACCAACTTTAAAAATCAAAGGCGTAAGCAAATGGGACGAGAAACCAAAATTCGGTTTCTCGTCCCATTTGCTTATACAGAGGCTAGTTATGTCACAGCCTCAATTTACTAAATAATAACGGAGGTCCTAATTTGAAAAAATATCGCGATTATCGTACCGCCATTGCCCGAACATTGACCATGATTCAACCTACCGATGAAGGCCTCGCCAAGGGTGCCAAAGCGATTCAGGAAATCTTAAACCTGGCGCTTGATCCTGATACCATCGTAGATTCGGATAATACACGCATAGCTAGACTAGCCACTAGTAACGCACACAATGAGACCAGCGGCCACGCTACGCAAGCAAACGCGGAAGATTCATCATCATCCGTCAAAACAACTTCTGCACAATCCAATGGGCAAACAATCATGCAAGTAAAGCGCGATTTAAAGGGTTTTGATTTAGTCGACCCCAATGATCCGACCGTCACACCACGCTACCACTACGATGAAATTTTGGCCCGACAACTGGTGATTCACCACGATGATCAGGTCCTGTTAGAACAAAATTTACGGCAACATCGACAACCTTATATTGATAAAATCGTTAGTCACGCTACTACAGCGGATCCGATTACTGTCGCAGCATTTTTCGTTGTTCATTATCAAGACACCGATGATACTTATCACATCGAACAAGATTATAACGGCACAACCTTATCGTCGCTCAATCCGGCAATGAACGATGTTACGTTCACTAGTCAAGAAGCGCAGTATCAGCGCATCAGTAATGGTCAATTAGTCGACCTAGCTTGGTATAAGGAGCGGCCTGAGAAGGTGGTTATTCGTTACGTTCATCATAGCTCGAGTCAACCGACCTCGAATAAAGCAGCCAAACCAGCTAAAAAGGCCACTATCCACACAACCACCGTGCCAGTGACGCTGCGCACCTTAGACTTTGATCTGCACGAAAAAACAGTTGCCATCGTCATGGGCGACGTTGGTACGCGCCGAACACAGATCACGCAACTCATTGATGAGCACAACGGGCACACCTTATTGATTGATGCTTTTAAACACAGTAATAGCACCAACTTCTATTACCGGCAAATCGGTCAAGCAGACCTCGTGGTCATGATTCAGAATCAGAATAAACACGCCACTTCCAAAACACTGAATAAAGCTGTCAAGCATTACGGTATTAAAATGACGATTGCTGATGGCGGCGGGCTGCAGCAGATTGAACGAGCCGTTTACCGCGGAATCGCTGATCTTCCCGCTTATGAGAGTGGCAATCCCATTAGCTACCCCCGCATTAATGACGCTTCACAGTAGCAGCCATTTAGCCCATTAAAACCACAGTAAAAGCCCCGCAGCAGCTAACTAAAACGTTTAGCTATTGCGGGGCTTTAAACATATTTCGGCACAAGCCTTAAACTACATCGTTGTTCAGTAGCAGACACATCATAGCCTAATTTCAATCACCGAACGATTGTACTTAAACTGTTTGGCGCTGGTTATCCTGAATCGCAACTGGAATAAAGTCAAAGGTCGCGTAATCGAATAACCCCCGTGCCGTTAACTTCAACGTTGGAATCACGGGTAATGTCAAAAACGATAGCGTAATGAACGGATCAAAGCTAAGTGGCCGCTCGCTAATGACCTCATACGCTCGTTTAAGTTCGGCCAACTGTTCAGCAACTTTTTGATAGCTCGCTGCAGACAGCAAGCCCCCAATGGCAAGCGGCATGGTCGCTAGCACTTGTTCATTGTCAACGACCGCAATTCCCCCCGTTATCTTGGGTAATCTGGGCTACCGCCCGTAAGATTGCGGCATCCGACGTTCCGACCGCAACAATATTATGAGCATCATGTGCCACCGTACCAGCGATAGCTCCCTGTTTAAGTGCGAAGCCATGAACTAAGCCGACGCCCACCTTGCCCGTGTTATGATGGCGCTCAATGACAACCATTTTGAGAATATCACGTTGGCAATCCGCTTCAAAATTCTGCGTTGCATCAATCGGGAGTGTTAAGTGATCCGTCTCGATATGGTTCGGCTGCACACCAATTACATTTGCCAACCCGGTCGCTAGTGGTAATTGGAAGTCGGCTAGTTGTGCATGGTGCTGAACACGCGTTGCAGTAAACGGCAATGGTTTTGTCGTGCTTGGTAATATCCACTGTCCCCGCTTCATCGTCCGCGCAATCCTAACGTGTTCGAGATCATCTAAGACCACTAAATCTGCCAACTGCCCGGCTGACAGACTACCCCGATCACTTAAACGATGCGCCATCGCGCCGTTGAGACTAGCCAATGTGTAGGCAAGTTCAGGACGCATCCCGCTCTGCATCGCTAGGCGCACGTTATAATCAATCGACCCTTCTGTGAGCAAGTCACTAATCATCTTATCATCCGTACAAAAAGCAAACCGGCTAGCATTAGCTTCGGTCACTGCACCAATCGTCGGCAAAACATCGCGTTCAACCGTCCCTTCACGCAAGAAAACAGCCATACCAGCCCGCACACGATCCTGTGCTTCCGCCACTGTCATACATTCATGATCAGTATCCAGTCCCGCATTGCGCATCACATTGAGCTGGTGCGCATTCAAACCGGCAGCGTGACCATCCGCATGATAGCCATACGCATAGGCATCACTAATTTTAGCCAGGGTGTCAGTATCACCACGCGCAACGGCCCCATAGTCCATTACTTCCGCCAGTCCCCGAACCTCCGACTGTTGGTAAAGTGGGCGCAAGTCAGCAGCATGTAGCGTTGCCCCGTTATCATCAAAGGGAACACACGGTACCGATGACGGTAGCATAAAACAGACATCTAGTGGTGTTTGGCGCGCATCATCAATTAGGTACTGAATGCCAGCAATACCCGCAACATTGGCAAGTTCATGTGGATCAGTCGCAATTGTCGTGACGCCGTGCTGTAGTAAGACTTTTCCCAACTCGCTAGGTGCCACCATCGAACTCTCCATATGCACATGTGCATCGATCATGCCGGGAACGATCCACTGACCGGTCGCATCGACATGCTGGGCCGCTATGTACGGCTCGTCACGCAAGTTACTAATAATCCGGCCGTGATCGATCCACAAACTGGTGGCTTCAAATTCACGGGTATAAACGTTTAACACTTGTGCACCAGTAATCACCATTTCAACTGTCTTCGTCATCGTTATTTTCTCCTCACTAGTCAGTCTGCCTACGGAGAAAGCAAACGGGTCCACACGGCAAATTAAGCAGTGTAGACCCGTCGACTCAATTCGCTTATAGTCCAGTGTTTACGGCACTGGGTAGAAACTCGCCATCCATATCATGGCATTATATAGGCAATTAGTTGTATTGATAAATTGTTCCTTACTTTACCAGCCTTTTCAGTTACATGCAAGCCCTAATTATCATAAATGATTGGTACAATGAACTTAGAACTAGACATGAATATTCACCTAAATCAATGTCGGGTCTGCCACAAACAGCGCTGGCATTTTAAATGAACGGCATACGATTTGCGACAAGGTCCCTTACTGGTGACGCCATCTAACCAGAATGCTGATTAGGATGTTGTTCTGCGTACATTGAAACGCAACATGTTCCGATAATGGCAAGCCCGTGAATAAAACCGTCGGCCGTTAAGTCGTCTTTTATAATGATTTGCGAGCAGTCGCCTTTGATTTAAAGCGGACCCGCTACGATTAATCAACAGTCATATTTTTAAACATTCTTTTGCTGACTATAAGTTCATTTACGTTTACAATAAAGCTAAATTAATATTAATATACATAACTATTTTTTAGGAGCTGATGATTTTGATGATGATGAATAATCCGACCATGCTCTCATACATTCGTCGGGAACAGCCAGTACTAGAGCGGTTGTTAACCAATTATCCCAAACAGATTACGGCGGCCTTGACTGCCACCCCTGATCATCCACAACACTGGTTGATCCTCGCAACTGGTTCAAGACTCAACGCCGCCAACACCGCCCGCTTATACATGCAAAAGACGGCCGCCCTCCAAGTGACCATTGCTGCGGCCGACCTCTACGTCACTTATGAGGAAGCTGATCCCAGTGTCGATGTTGTTATCGGGATTTCTCTAAAAGATGATGATCCAACCATGCAAGCGGCAATCGAAAAAGCCCACACGGCCAGTCAAGCTCATGTCATTATCGTGACTAATCAAAAATCGACTGCTCTGACCGCAATGGCCGATGCAACTTGTGACTTACTAACTGGCAAAGAATCAGTGCCCTATATTACACTAAGCTTTCAAGCCATCGTGCTCACTTTAATGTTGCTTGCCGTCCGCAGTGCTGCCCTTCAAGCACGGTTAACCGAATTAGCAATCAATCAAGAATTAGACGAGTTCAGTTTTCTGATTGAAAGCATGAATCCAACTGTTCAACGGGCGAACGACTTCTACCGTAAGTTCACTATTGATTTCACTAACGCCCCTCAATTTACAGCTATCGGTGCTAACGTCCTAGCTGGAACACTAACTGAAATGCAAGCCAAATTCACCGAAATCCTCCGGGTACCAACGCATGGTTACTCATTAGCCTCATTTACCCACGGTGGCTTTATGGGGACGCATGAAGATCACTGTCAGTTCTATCTTGAAATCAATACAGACCCGGCTGTCATGACCCAATTACAGGCCGTCAAGACGTACGAATCGCGATTAACGCCCCACATTTATACCATCAGTCTCACTGGTGACCAACCGACCGTCAATGATGATCAAACCCTCCAGCTCGAAGCCGTTGCTGATCCGTATAAAGCCCCACTACTTGCGATTATCCCGTTCCAAGTCTTAGCTTGGTTCATTGCCAAATCACGCGGGATCAATTTGAACCATCCCATGTACGCAGATTTTCAAGCGGCTACTAAACTCAAGTAAAGATTACTAAATCAACGCAAAATGACCAGTATCGATATTCTTCGATACTAGTCATTTTAATTAATGCTCGTTTTCCGTAACTGCGTAATACCGAATTCTCTTATGTTGACGCTGTGCATAGCCAATTTCTTGCCTAGTCCGCTCACCAATGTAGCCAGCAACATTAATGACCACTACTTCATCTGCCAAGTCGATTTTTTCAAATGTGTCTGGCGTAAATTCTGAAGCTCAATCGGTGTTAATACTTCATCACTGAAAGCTGGCTTTAAAACAATAACACCTTGTTTACTCAGAGCCAGCTCAACCGTTTCAAATACTGCCGCATATTTTCTAGACCCACATAAAGTAACTATTTTAACAGCCATTCGTCAACCTTCCCTAAAGTGAACTGATCGACCAACGATTAAACTTCCGTCGCAGTCACATGCTTAGTTTTCACTGCAGTTCGCTGATTCAAGTGCGCCATACCAACACCAGTGAAACCGCTAATTACCGAGATAACTGGACAAAGTAAACTGAAGAAAACAAACGGTAAGTATTGGACGGTTGGTACTCCCAGCGTCGTCGTCAGGAAGACGCCGCCAACGCCCCACGGGACTAGGTAATTGATCACCGTACCGCCATCTTCAAGGACCCGCCCCAGTGCATTTCCGGATAAGCCACCATCATTGAATGCCTGGCGAAAAGCGCGCCCTGGTAAGATAATCGAAAGAAATTGTTCACCAACAAACACGTTGACACCAATACAAGTTAATACACCCGCCAATACTAACTTGCCATCGCTATTCAAGTGCTTAGCAACCGGGGTCATAATTTGATTGATCAGTCCAAACTTGACCAACAATCCTCCTAAGGATAGCGTAACCACAATTAACGCGACCATACTCATCATGCTGACGATTCCGCCCCGTGAAAGCAACGTATCAACACTCGTATTCCCCGTCTTCGAAACAAATCCCGTGTTAATAATGGCGGTTAACTTCGCCAGTGATAACTCAGGCTGTTCAAATAGAATCAAGCCCGCCGAAATAAAAATATTTAAAAGCATCGTTGGAATGGCTGGCATTTTAAACCCGGCACAAATGAAGACTAAGACGATTGGTAACAATGCCAAGGCTGAGATACTGAAATGACCATTTAAAACCGCAACTGTTTGATTGATCTTGGCTAAGCTTGTCTCCGTATTACTGTGCCCCAGCATAGCAAACAAGCCTAATGAAATGAGCCCGGCCGGTAGCGTGCTCCATAAGATATGCTTAATGTGCGTAAAAAGATCAGTATCCACTACGGCTGAAGCTAAATTATTGGTTTCTGATAATGGTGATAATTTATCGCCGAAGATTCCACCACTGATAATTGCACCGGCAACTAAGGCTGGATTCAGATTCATGGTCACGCCCATGCCGAAAAAGGCAATTCCGACCGTCGATGTTACCGTAAAGGCACTGCCGACCGCCGCACCGACTAGGGTACAAACAATAAAGACTGATGGCAAAAACCACTGAATATTAATGATTTTGAATCCAATCACCATGAGTGTGGGAATCGTTCCCGCCGCAATCCAAGTTGAAATCATCGCACCAATGAGAATAAAGATGAAGATTGGCACGATTCCTTTATCAATGCCCTCTTTAATCCCGGCATTAACTGCTGACCATGGAAAACCGCGCAACATCGCCCAAGCAGTGACAACGCCCATTGCGAGTAATACGGGAACTTGGGGCGATAATCCCCAACCAATCACACCCGCACTCATAATTCCGAGGACGACCAGTAAGACAATGACTGCTTCTAAGGTACTAATTTGTGGTGCTTTTGTTTTGTTCATAATTTATTACCCCTTCGATTGATAAAATTCCAGTGACGCATATTCATCATTAAAATTTTAATATCGTGCAATCCCACCACAGCGTTGATTTGTCATTATTCTCATCCTCTTCATCAAAAAAAAATCGTCCCCATTGTTCATATGAACAACAGGGACGATTAGACTAGTCGCGGTACCACCCAGGTTGCGGATTATTGACACTTAATCCACCACTCACTAGAAGATAACGGTTCTAGTTATTATCCGTTCAGTCGAAACTCGGTTACCGTATTTCAATCATAGTAGCTGACCGGTTCGCAGCAACCACCGGCTTCCTGACACCTACCACTATGTCTACTTGATGTAACGTTATCGTACAGTTATTAACTTGTGATTAACAATACCACCATCTTTTATCATCGTCAAGCCATTTTATAATATAATTCTCATTTTAAGGTTACGACCGCGTTACAGCTCGCAAGCGCGCTTGGTGAGCAAAAGTGATGCCACCAAATAGTAACGTCCAAATAATCGCACCGATTGCACCGACAATATCAGCTTGAATGAAGAATAGACTGGCAAAAATAAGAACAAAAAAGGCAATCGTCAGTGGGCTCGTGATTCGGTACGCCGGCATCTTAAACCCATCCGCCAGATAGTCATTAGATAGCCGGTACTTCCGATGGGCCAGCATCGCCAGCGTGTAAACAATCAGGTACATATCACTAGAGATCCCGGTCACGACGGTAAAAACTGCCGTCGTTGCAGCACTTAAACTCATGATGGGGGTCACTAGCACTAGTATCGCGGACAACACGATTGCTGCTGCCGGCACACCACTTTTCGAAATCTGACCAAAGATTTGGTGCATGCGACTCGTAACTGGCATTTCAGTGGCTAGCTGATAGAAGTGACGTCCAGCTGAGAACAAACAACTATTTAGCGATGAGGCTGCCGACGTTAAGACGACAAAGTTAATGATGGCGGCCGCTGCTGGGTACCCTGCCAACTTGAAGACTTGCACAAACGGACTGCTATCGGGTGACAGTGACGTCCACGGAATAATGCCCATAATGACAATTAACGCACCAATATAAAACAACAAAATCCGCAACAAAGTTTCATTGACCGCCTTTTTGATAACGCGGTGAGGGTTCTTGGCCTCACCAATCGTTATACTGACAAATTCAATGCCCTGAAAAGCAAAGAAGACCATTGGAAATGCCGAGATAAAATTAGCTATCCCATTGGGAAAGACCTGATAATTATGGAACAAATTGCCGATTGAAGCCTGGCCTAATGGGGTTGGGTGATGTCCCACCATCATGAAAATACCAGTGATAATCAGTGCAATGATTGCGACGATCTTAATCATCGCAAACCAGAACTCTGCTTCGCCAAATAACCGTGCAGCCGTTAAATTAACGCCCGCCAAAATTAACAGGAAGCTAATCTCAATTAGCCAGGCGGGGACATTTGGTAACCAAAATTTGACATACGTTGCCGTAGCCGTCAGCTCAGCCATACAGACAAAAATCAAACCGATCCAATAGGTCCACCCTGTAAAATAACCAACACTCGGTCCCAAATAGCGGGAAATAAACGCCACGAATGTGTGTTGGGTAGGATCAGAATAGAACATCTCACCAATTGCCCGCATCATTAAAAAGAAGAAGAAGCCCAACACCAAGTACACCCACATGACTGACGGTCCCGTCTTTGAAATCGTACTCCCTGAACCAAGAAATAATCCTGTCCCAATCGTGCCACCAATTGCAATCATTTGGACATGCCGGTTACTAAGTGCCCGGATCGTGCCATCAGCATTAGTTATTTTCATAAGATCCCTCCACAAATTTTAATGACTTTGTTGTTAAATCTTAATGTTGTGTCATTATAGCACGCTCTAGCTTTCACTTAATTGCGATTTTTAACTGTTAACCCCTGTTTTTAACGACGAATAGATCGCAATACTTTGTTTTCTAAAGCTGTCCTCCTTATTGAAAACGTCACCAAAGCTGTAGTTGCTGCGTTTGACCGCCTAATTTGGCGCTACGAAAAAAGCCGCCCGAGTATTTACCCGAACGACCTCATTTATTTAATGCACCCATCCTGACACAATAACACTTACCACAAAAAGGCAATCATCTTGTGAGCGACACTTGGATTCTGATTCAACGCGCAATGCGCCGCCTGTTCCCCACTGTAGAAAGCTTCTTGATACTGTGTTAATTTTCCGCGCAACAAGTACCGAATTGAGCGCGCTGAAGCGACACCCACAAAACCATCATTGTTATACCCCGTGTTTGTATCTCCATAGACATTGAGTAGTTTCACGTTGTCTGGAAAATTGTGGCGATACTTGAGCATTTCTGAAAAATGCTTCGTGAAACGACTTGGTTTAACATCCAAGCGCCGGACCGTTGCTTCCGTCTGCGTGCTCAGAAACCCGGTCAGGCCATCGAACGGTCCGCCAATCGTCACGATTTTATTCAACGTTGGTAAGCGTTTGTCATGCCCATACTTCAATGCCTGATTGACAATATCATTGGCCCCGAGGGAATGACCAACCGCATTATAAGCTTTGACGCCATACTTCGCTTTTAGTTGGACTAAGACTTGGTGTAACCAATAAATCTGGGCTTTTTGTGAAGCGTGATTATCTTGAAAAACAACTTGAACCATCGGATTCTTGATTGACTTTTGCCAATAACCCTTAAAGGCCATCACACCATTCTTGTACACGTGCACCACTAACGCTTTTTGGGCAGCCCCCGCTTTTTCGGCTTTACGAATCAGATAGTTCGTCGAATACGCCCCACCATTGTAGCCATGTAAAAAGACCGTCGCTGTCTTTGACTGGTCATATTGATTCTTTAATATTCGTGCAGAACGCGGTGTCAATTGACTCGTTACTTTCGTAATCTTGGTATCATGATTCCGGGCCCCAACTAAAATCACAGCCGCACCGATAACAAAAACAATCAATAACAATTGAATCACCGTTCGCCAACGTTTCATCAAAATTATCTTACCCTTCATTATGTTTAACAGTCTTATTTTACGCGTTTCAATTAAAATAACCAGTCATCGTTTTCAACAATCGCCTTTTTAACCCGCACCAACGAATATTGAACCCAAATCATATTCTTTAGCCCCCCATCTCGTTATAATGGACTTACTAGGTTAAATAACTAACCTACTCAAATTGTTTATTTCTGGAGGGTAACTATGGAAAAACCAACGTTTAAATATCCTGATAAGGCTGCGTATGAGTTCGTCATTCAAGCCTTAGCCGCAAAAGGGATTACTTATCATGAAATTGCGCATATCACTTATAACTTACAAACAAAATACGTCCCTAACTTAACGATCGAAGAGTGCGAAATGGAGACGCAAGAAGTACTGCACAAGCGCGAACTATTGAACAATGCGATGGTTGCGTTAGAACTCGACCGACTTGCCACAGAAGGCCAGCTAAACGAGCCGCTCCAATCTATCATTGCCAGTGACGCCGGCGTCTTCGGTGTTGATGAAGGCTTAGCACTTAATATGGCGAATATTTACGGCACCATCGGCGTCACTAATTATGGTTACGTGGATAAAGTTAAAGAAGGCGTCATTAAGAAGTTAGATACTGATAAGTCAGGCGTTGTTAACACGTTTATTGATGACCTAGTTGGTGCGATCGCGGCGGCCGTTGCGGCTAAAATTGCACATAAGTATGCCTAAGCATTGTATTTGCTAGTCGTTATCGCTTATAAAAATCAGCAGGCATCCTACTTCAATGCCTGTTTGCTTGAATTAGCTAGTCTGTACTGGATATGTCCGCTAAAAAACAGTTACCTCAAAATGAGGTAACTGTTTTTTTGTTGACCATGCTCACCACTGAATTAACCCACAACTGTCAAATGACATGTCTACTCCTCGACCTAACTACTGTAACTGATCCGCATAATCTCGTAAGTAAGTTGTCATCGTATGCGGAGCGTGACCCAGCACTTTTTCAGCCGTATCGGTCACGCGTTTAGCGTTGCCCAACTGGGTAATCAAATACAGCATTACCATGACATTAACATAGTCCTTCTTGATTCCCCGCTTCAACATCACGCGGCGAAACCGCCATAAGCTCGGTCGATGATACGTTACCGGGTGACCAAAGGATTCAGTCATTAGCGCCGCAATTTGCTGATAAGTCAACGCTTCTGGACCAGTCACAGTCAATTTCTGTTGTAAATATTGTGTATCTAGTAACGCCACGCCCGCAATCTCACCAATATCACGTGTATCAATAAAACTCGTCTTCGACCGCCCGGCTGGGATAAACAAATCGTGATTTTGCTGAATGTCGACGCGATGCGTGGTATTCAAATTTTGCATAAAGAAGCTCGGTCGAATGAATGTGTACGGTAACTGTAACTGTTCAATCATCTGCTCAATTTGATGATGTGGCGTCATTGGATTATGCTCAACACCCATCAACGAAACAAATACGACCTGTTCAATGTGGTGTGCTTGTAAGCATTTGAGAAAGGGCCACATATCTTGCTTGGGTTTAGCAAGTTGTGGTGGTCGCACGAAAAAGACCTTTTGGATTCCCCGCAACGCCGCATCAAAGGTCGTCTCGTCTAAAAAATCAAAGCGTCGAATTTCAACATCCGGATACGTAGCCAATAGTTGCTCGTCTTTATGTAAGTTGTGGGCACCAGCAACGACTTGCACTCCCACCTGTTGATCTAGATATTGAATTAACGGTAAGCCAATATTTCCCGTCCCACCAATCACCAGTATTTTCATTTTATTAATCGCTCCCTAGTTTTTTTAACAGTTGTCTTAAAGACTGTTTTTCAGCAGCCGTCAATTTCTGAAGCCCCGTCGCAACGACCTGATCGCTAATATGCTGGCCTGCCTGCAATTCTTGTATGCCAACTTGGGTCAAGCGTAGTAGCTTTGCCCGCTGGTCCGCTGGATTAACTTCCTGTTCAACCAATTGCTTGGCAGCTAAGCGTCGAAGAATTCCTGACATCGTCGGCCGGTCCATATCGAGAACGTGGCACAGCTGGTTGGCAGTCGGCTGTTGCGCCGTTCTTTCGACCCAAAGACTGATTTGTTGCATCACAGCCCATTGTTGAATCGTCAATCCGTTAGCAATTAGCCGTTGATTTAGCCGATAACGTAACTGTTTGGAAAACTGCATTAGTAAATAACCAATATTATCCATTTTACCCTCCACTATTTAGTTAGTATACTAACTAAATAGCTGTAATTTGTCAATTTACACACAAAACAGCACCGCTTAACTGTGCCAATCAGTTTATACTGGCAAGTAAGTAGTACTGTTTTATAATGTTTCGCCCCAAAAACACGGCATCAACTCATAAGCCGATCATTTTAAGCCATCTGATGTTCTGACATTGCTTGCATCTTGAGTACGCGCTGTTCACGTGGAATAAACATCCGAATCTCATCTTGGTTAAAGCCGCACAGAAGTCGGTGATCGTCAAAAATAATTGGCCGCCGCAATAATTGCGGTGTTTGGCTTAATACCCGAACAGCTTCGCTTAATGGCATATCTTCAATCGGTGTCGTCTTACTCAGTTGGTGATAAGCATTGGACTTAGTACTGATCGAATCATCAATGCCATTGTACGTGTACTGTAGCAGGTGCTTGATTTCAGTCTCCGTTAACGGCTGTGCATTCATATTACGTTCATGAAACGGGATCCGGTGTTCGAGTAACCACCGGTGGGCCTTGCGACAACTTGCGGTACTTGGTAACACACATAAGTTTATCATAAAATTATCCCCAATCTTGCTTGCCTAACAATGCAGCCCCCATTATTGTGCACTGTAATAGTTGACGTCATTAATTAACAACATAATCATAGCAAAATTCGCAGCTAATTGCTAGCGTTTTCAAAAAATAATTAAAATAATTTGATGGGCGCAGTTTATTGCAGGCCTAATCCCAATTTCATCTATACCAATATTACGCAATTTATATTAAGCGGTTGGTAATTGACCACTATCCTTCAGGTAATCACGCAGTACCACTGCCTGATTATGTTGTTCGTCCTTGGCACCGAACAATAAGATCACATTCGTCTTCGTCAGTTGTTCAGCAACTTGACTAATAAAGCTGGCCGTCAGGGGATTCTCATCCAATTCAGCCCGGTAACGATCGACAAATTCGGGATATTTCGCCGGTTCATGATTGAACCACTTACGTAACGTGGTCGACGGGCCAATTTCCTTTACCCAATTGTCCAACTGAGCGTTAACCTTCGAAATACCCCGGGGCCACAAGCGATCTACCAACACCCGATAACCATCCGTATCAACTGGTTTCGTGTAAATCCGTTCTAATTTTAATTGCATAATGAGCACTCCTCCTATCGTACGATGCGGTAAACAATCTATGACCATTTACAATAACCTATCACATTTCATGACCATAAGTTGACTCCATTATAACGCAGGTGCCGGTATCGTTAAATCGAACCAACACTTTCCCGCAACCACATATTGATCAGTCCTCGTGACAGCCACTATCATCAATTCAGCACAAAAAAATCAGGTCCCACGAATGGCCCTGATTTTCATCACAATGAGTTGACTAACATCTTATCATGATTATGACAATCACGTTAGCCTTCACCGATCACAACTTCAACTTGGCCCCTTTTCGGCACAAAATTAATGTTATAAATCGGTTCCCGCAATACCTTTTCATATTCTTCTAAGACATCTTGTGGCAATGGCGTATGGGCGGCCAATGCGCGCATTAAGTCATCGACCGAATAAACATCTTCCATGTTAATAAAGATCCGCATATTTCCCACAACATCATTCAATAATTCTGTCAAAATCGCATTGGGCTTACCGTTACCATCTGTAACAACCACTTGATTACTGTCGACTTCTTTATGGTCTATCTTTGTTAACTTAACGATATCAAATACATTTAACATGCGCGACCCTCCGTCACAATATTGATTTGCTATATTCTACCACAACCATAGCACATCTGGAGGGTGAAAAGTATTTAATGTTGACTGAATTAATCAATTGAATAGCGTGCAAAAATTTTTTCTTGAACCTTAGGCATTGGAAGTTTCTGCCGCTCAATCAACGTAAAGGTCTGACCAGCAAAGTAGGCTAAGTCACTTAACCCAACTTGACCACTCAAACCTTGAATGGTCCACTTCTGATGCGTAAACGTATGGGTCACAGGCCGCCCGGTCAGATAATGGGCCGTTAGCTGGAGCTGATATTCACGTTTAAAATAATTTTCTACCGCCGTAACTAGTTCTTCAGGTTGGTAATCATCATCTAAGTCTAAATCTGCAATCGGAATCAAGGGAACCGTCCATAAATTAGCCAACATCCCGTTACTCGGTCGCTTCGTCATCAACCACTGATCCTGCATCTTAGCTAATACCGCCACGTAAGCAACCGGCTTGGGCCGCGGTTTCTTCGTCTTGACCGGATAGGCTAACTCATCCCCATCCAAATAAGCCTGATTAAAGCGTTTGACCGGCGAATGGGCCGTATCTGGTTGCCGCGCTGTCATGTAGCTTGAACCGAGGTCCATAATCGCCTGGTTAAAATCTCCAGGTCGCTCTTGTGAAATAATCTGACTGATTACCCGTTCAAAAGCAGCGCGGGTCTGGGGCTTCGCAATATCCGCATCAATCTTGAGCAACCGGCTAAAGACGCGATAGGCATTACCATCCACAGCTGGAACTGGTTCATTGAACGCAATGCTGGCAATCGCTCCTGCAGTGTACGGGCCAATCCCAATCAACTCCGTCAGCTCAGCGGCAGTTTGAGGCCACTGTCCATCGTAATCGGTTAACAATTGTTTGGCACACCGTTGCATATTGCGGACACGTGAATAATAACCCAGGCCCTCCCACGCCTTTAACAACTGTGACTCAGGTGCGGCAGCTAGGTCCGCTACCGTTGGAAAAAGTGCCATAAAGCGCTGATAATAAGGAATCACAGTTTGAACCTGCGTCTGCTGTAACATAATTTCAGAGACCCAGACGTGGTAAGGCTCATGGTCATGTCGCCATGGTAAATCGCGGCCTTCGTGATCAAACCAATCTAATAGCGTCGTCTGAAAATCTTTAATTGTTGCCGCATCCCATTCAATCATTACTAACCCTCCAAAAAAGGCCACGAGGCTTCGTCTATCCGAAGTTCGTGACCACCTTATTTACAAATTAATCCAAAGTGTTAGCCAAATCTACGAGTGTTTTTTCGTAGTGATCCGTCACACTTTCATCCTGGAAATCGGCATTGAAAACGGCCAATGTCAAATACTCGGGGTATTTTAAGATGACCGCTGCTAGCCGCTTATTAATATCTGGATATTTTTGATCTTCATTATTCAAAATATCCAGACTCGCTTGGTAACAAACATTGGCTAAAAACAAATAATCCACAAAATAATTAAATCCTGGTTCGTTTTTTAATTCAAAATGCGCCTTCACGTCCACTGTTTCCGAAATATTCGTTAAATACTTCGTTACAATTTCTTGATACTGACGTAACAACTCCGCCTTTGCTTCTGCATGTACCGTTGCCATAAAATATCCCCACCTAATTTAATCTCTGTGAAGATTATAGCATACGGCGTAACCCCTGCTGAATGTTAGCTGCTAATCCAGCTAACTGATCGTACTGCCACTGACGCTCGGCAGTGACCGCAACCATGTCATTTGGTTGCGTTAAATTAACCAATTTAATTGCTTGGTCCGAGGCCCGCAGCGCATTTTCATCCGCATCTGCGGAAGCTACGGCCCAGCGAACGCAGTCCAGTGCCGCCGCACCAATGGAACTCGTCGTCGTTGCACTTAACTTAGTCAATCGTGCCAGTGCCTGCCGTACCTGGTAGCCACTAACAAGATTAACTTGCCACAATTCATTAGCATCAATTGCGAGTCGCAATTGTCGATCATATTTCTGTTGGTTATCAACATACTGCAAGGCTTTCTTGGCGATAATTAACGCCCATTTAGCCAATTGTTGTTGTGAGAGTTCACCAGTCAAAGCTTCGATTTGAGCCCGTATTCCAGGGTCATCGTCAATCTCAATCTTAGGGTGACTCGGTCTAAAACCTTCCGTCATCACGCATTCCTACTTTCTTACAAATCCGACAACAAACATATCCTATCATTATCAATATTCAGTTCAATTGATATATCGATAGGATTAAATTGTACCAGAAATCCAGCAAAGATGTGAGTATCTGACTCCAGATTTCATCAAAAATTTACAAATTTTTGTAACCGTTTCATCCGCTATAAATACAATAAAAAGACGCCCTGCCACCAATCGCGGCAAGTCGTCATATAAACCATTACTGAATTTCAATATGATGGGTATCCGCAGCTGCCTTCTTTGGCAAAGTTAACTGCAACACACCATTTTCATATCGTGCTTCGATCTTGTCAACATCAACGTCGGGTAAAGAATATTGCCGGCCAAAGCGACCAGTTTGACGTTCACTCGCGATAATATTACCATCTTTATCGCTTTCATCACTAATACTATCGCGTTTTACAGCAATCGATAATGTGCCATCCCGATACTTCAAGGCAATATTCTGTTTATCGATTCCAGGAATATCGACTTTCATCGTGTACTGATCGTCATTTTCTTTAATATCAGTCTTTAGGACCGACCCATGACTACCAGCATTTAAGAATGTCCGACCGAATCCATTAACCAAATCGTCCATCTTAGTCCAGTCATTCAACCGATCAAATAAATCATTGTGCCAATTCATCATATCGTTAGCCATTATGAAATCACCCTTTCAATTTGTTTACATCATTAATAATAAGCACTTTCATCAAGATTGCAACAATTTAGCACTCTCCGTATCAGAGTGCTAAATCACTCCACTTGATATGCCCGCATATCAACTGGGATCACCCTGACCATTTTATGTGGCGTGATTGTTAGTTGCTGGGTCGTCATCTTCGTAGGCCAGCGAGACTGCGGGCGATCAGCTAATTCCAAACCGACCAACATTCTGATTCGATCCAGAATATCAGGCACCCCAAATACATTATTACCCTGATTAAATGAAGTTTGGAGCATATTAATGGCAACCTGTAAGCGCTGATTATGGAAGCTAAAGGTTACTGGCACGTACACCAGATCAGTAGACGATAATTGCTCTTGTGCCAACGTCTTATCAAGCTGCGCCATAAACGCTGTAAATTGATCCATTTGCGTCACCCCCATCATTAATTACCGCTATTATACTGCAAGACTGATGTGACAGCTATTCAAATGGATGGCTGTCATAGCATTGCTAACAACCGACCATCAGTCTCCGTGCCAACTGCAATTTTGCTCGAACCAGTCAATCATCACCAGGCGATCCCGTGCACTCATTTTGGACAAAATAAAAGGGCGCGACCAATGTCTCGCCCTAACTGAAGAATCACGCTAATTATTAGTTATTAGATAACTTTTTAGCATCTTCATCGATCGTTTCGAAACCGGAAACGCCACTCTTCTTCTTTGGATGCTTTGCACGTTCTTCTTCGGCTTTTTGAATCATAGCCTTTTTTTGTTCCTTGCTAAGCTTTTGTGCCATGATTATCGCCTCTTTTATCTTGGACAGCGAAGTACAACTTCGCTACATGTTCATTATAAGTCTAAATTCAAAAAGTGGCACAAATTTGCTTAACTTTTTTGAAACTGCTTACTTGAATTCTGTAATAATTAAGTTTACAGTTAAGATGTTCAGGAGGGGATTATATGACAAATGTATTGATCTTAGGGGCTGCGGGCCAAATTGCTCGTTTAGCCGAACAGCAATTTTTTAGCCAACACAACTGATAATTTGACACTTTACTTACGTAATAGTAGCCGGGTCGCAGACCAACAATCTGACCGGGTGACGATTATCGATGGTGACACGACTGATGAAGCCAAATTAACCCAGGCGATGACGGGACAAGATGTCGTTTATGCTAATTTGGCTGGTCAAAACATCAAACAGCAGGCTGAAACAGTGTTAAAAGCCATGCATACCAGCGGCCTCAAACGGCTCATTTGGATCTCAACTTTAGGGATCTATGACGAAGTTCCCGGCAAGTTCGGTCAATGGAACAACGCAACGTTGGGTAGCTACCTGACGCGCTACTACGCCGCGGCTGAAGTCCTAGAAAATTCCGATCTCGACTACACAATCATTCGCCCTGCGTGGTTGACTAATAAGGACGAAATCGACTACGAAATAACCCAGCGACACGATCCGTTTAAGGGAACTGAAGTTTCTCGTAAGAGCATTGCGGCACTCGTCGTTAAATTAACCCAAGATCCCACAAGTAACATTCGCACGTCTTTAGGTGTTAACAAACCTAATACCGATGGTGACAAACCTGCTTGGTATTAATTAATTACCAGGCCGTCAAAAAAACAATTTAAAGATCAACCAGAATCACCACAATAGGCAATGCGTGGTGGTTCTTTTATTATCCATCAAATTATGAGAAAAATGATAATATCTAGACAGTTAACTAACGATGACTGATAATCAAGCTATCAATTCACTGGTATAACCAGCAATCCGTTCTCATGTTTTTTTCATCAAAAGTAATACCTGTAACCATTGATAAATCGCGGGTCTTTGCAATTGACGGTCAAAAATACAAGTGTTAAATTATAGACTCAATTTGAAAATAACTGGCGATATTCTTCAGTTTTCAAGGAGGCTTTCACTTGAATTTGAAATGGTACGTTAAGCAATTTAATGGTCTAACCACCACCCAACTGCACGATATTTATCAACTTCGTGCCAAGACCTTTATTAAAGAACAAGATCGGTCTTACCAAGACCCTGATGATACTGACTTGAACGCGCGTCACGTCTTCGCCTACGATCAGGGGCAACTCGTCGCTTATGCACGAATTTACGAACATGCTGGGGTCGTTTCGTTCGGCCGGATAACGACTGACAGTTGCTATCGTGGGACGGGCCTTGGCAAGCAACTCATGAATCACGTCATGGCAATTCTTAAAGTGCATTACAGCGCCGCCACCATTGAAATCGATGCCCAAACGCACGCCCAGAAGTTTTACGAGAAGTTCGGATTGATTGCGGAAGGTCAGCCTTATATTGACCTGGGTGCCGAAGTTATTAAAATGCACGCCCCCGCCCGGAAACTGGTGTTGGCGTAGCACAACTTACCAACCATCGTCCCCCCAAGATAACTTTAATCTACTCAAATTATGATTAAAGCTGCGCATCAGAATGTTAAAATTCTGACACGCAGCTTTTATTTTTGGTCATTTCACAAATGGTCAAGTCCTGCTGAGCCCTTATTCAAGGGCCCTAACTAAACAAAAATGATAACTATCATTACAACTAATCACTAGCCGGATCACTCCGATACTGCTGCAAGATATAAATCGCGACAATCACCAATAACGAGCCGAGGATTTCGACCCATGTCACTTGTAAGCCTAAGAAAATAATACTTAGTACAAAAGTCACTACTGGTTGGACGGCATCAACAATACTGACCACCGCAGACGGCGCGTACTGTAGACTATGTAGCAACGATAAGAAAGCAAAAATCGTCCCGATTAAAACGATGGCGCCAATTGAAGTCACTAGCGTTGGTGTAATTTTTGGTGCACCGATCCAAATTGGGTGATATAAATTAAATAGGATTCCCGCAATCAATGTCCCCCAACCAAGAATCACGACCGGTGAATTTTCGGCTACAATCTTTCGCGGCAAGACTACGTACAAGGCCGCTGTTACCCCCGAAAGGATTCCCCAGACGAGTGCATCCATCGGAATCGCCAACTCATGAATATTACCCTTAGTGATTGCTAAAAACACCCCCAACAAGGAGACCGCAAACGCAATTAAATCAGTCCGTAAAGGCAGTTCCCGTTTAAACAGCAACGTTCCTAGTACAATAAACAAAGGACTTAAGTATTGTAAAATAGTGGCGGCAGCGGCTGTTCCGCGCTCAATACTGATGTAAAAAGTATACATATTCGCCATCAATCCCACTGTCGCGTATGCCACTAATTGTCCAACCGACGCCCAAGATCTAAAGACTTTGAAGATTTTGGTACCCTGTTGCACAAATCCAATCGCTAACAGAATGATTCCAGCAGATAACGTCCTTACAGATAAGAACCAATCAGCCGGGATGGCTTGGTTTTGTGATACGAACTGCATCACTGTACCTGAGACTCCCCACAGGGTCGAGGCCAACATCGCCCACATGATGCCCTTCATATAACGGTTAGTTGTCATATTTTTCAATTTCGCTCTACCTCAATTTAATTAATGGCAATATTATACCGAGACTTAATTAAAACTCACTGAAAATCGAGCGTTGTTTTTTAGGAAGATTCAGTAATCTTTATCATAATCAAGTTCTATCATCTATAAGCAACGATAAATCCGAACTTTTATTACTCATTGTGCGCAATTACACGGAAACCGCCCTCAACTAAATAGCACTGGGGCGGGTAACTACAGTAATTGCCCGCCCCAGTGCTATTTAAGTTCGTACCGATCCTAACAATTTGCGCCCATACTGATGCCGTTTCCAGCACACCGTACTTCAAGTGCCGTTTGGTTAGCTATTGTTTCACTGTTGACAATCCCTAGTCCGAACTGACCAGGACAGAAGTGCTTAAAAGAGCGTCCCAACGTAGTAGTGAATGAACATCGTCACGATCCCAACGAGCACGTTGCGAATCACCGCCGTCTTCACATTGCCCTTACCTAATACGGCCGATAAATATCCTGTTAAGGCCACGGCAACGGACACCGCGATAATTGTTGCCGGCCACTGCCAATGAGCCGGTGCAAACGTCATCGCGAGCAACGGGAAGACGCCTCCTGCTGACGCTGAGAATAGCGATGCAAACGCTGCATCCCAAGGATTCATATAGTGTCCTAGTTGCATATCATATTTGATGCTGACAACGGTTGCCAATGGTTTTTTAGTTAATAAATCGCGTGCAATCGCCATCGCCGTCTCTTCCGTCACGCCAAGAGTCATATAGTGGCGTTGAACAGCATGCAATTCACCCTCAAAATCCGTCTTCAGCAATTGCCGCTCCTTTTCAACCACGGCTTTTTCAGTATCCTTCTGCGTGCTGACCGAAGCATATTCTCCTGACGCCATCGAAAAAGCACAGGCTAATAAATCAGATAATCCAGCAATAAAAATCGTGAACTGATTAGTCGTGGCGGCCGCCACACTAAACAGCACCCCCCACAACGGTTAAAATACCATCATTAGAACCTAAGACACCTGCTCGTAATGAGTTTAACTTCTCATCCATCGTTTGTTTGGTCTTCTCAGACTTTGTCCTTGTCAGTTGCATAAGCTCGCTCCCCTTGACCCTTTAATTAAGCAAATAAGTGACCAATAAAGTACGTTACGATCATCGTCAATAACCCGGCAACGACGTTACGAACCATTCCGCGCCGACGATTAGCATTACCCAGCATCGCCGCAACGTATCCCGTAATCATTAATGCAATTCCGACAGCCAACACCGTTGCTAACACCTTCACCCGTGGTGGGAAAAAGGTGATCGAAACTAATGGCAAAATTGAGCCAGTGGGAAAGGCAATCATCGACGCAATACCAGCCGCATACGGACTGATGAACTGGTTCGGATTGAAGCCATAGCGCTCACGCACCGTCGTAGTCAGCGCATCTTCCGCCATCATTTCCCGGGTTGCTTGTTGCGCCAACGGTTTACTGATTCCTTGATTGACATATTTTTGTACGACTAGCGACGCTTCTGCTTCATAATCATCGGCAAGTGCTGCCTTCTGCTTAGTAATCGCCATTTTTTGTGAATCTTTTTGCGTATTCACGGAGACGTATTCACCCATGGCCATTGAAATCGTCCCAGCCAACATCCCGGCTAGTCCAGATATTAAAATCGAAAAACTATTGGTGGTTGCCCCCGCAACGCCAACAACAATGCCGGCAACTGATAGAATTCCATCATTCGCTCCCATGACACTTGCTCGCAAAATATTAACCCGCTGTGCCAAAGACATCCTTTTTTTCATGTTTGCCGCCTCCGTAGATACTTTATAATCATTATTACCTAGTAAATATTATATCTTTCAGAAAGAAAATGCAAGGCTTATTTGTAATCATTATCGAGTATAAGTTATGTATCCCTAAACTATAATATAGTGTACCACCATTTAATTATTAAAGTTAATTTGAATAATTATTATAGATCATTGAAAGTGCTATTCTGCCTAGAATCAAAAATCAAAAAAAGCAGCACCGTTAGCATTTTATGCTAACGGTGCTGCTTTCATATTTTGATCCTAATATATTCCAACTTAGTTTGCTAACCGGAACTGTTGGGTTGTCTTTAATTCAAATTCAGTCGGTTGCGCGGCCGTCATTAAAGCTGGTGTCAATTCGACCCGCGTAATCGTCTGATCCGCGTATGGTTGCATGTAAAATGCTGGTTCATTCATGCTCATATAGGCGCGGTACTGGGTATAATCTGGCGTCCCGTTATCTTGCATCTTAACGCCCTTAGGAATCTCCACTGAGTTCAGCATGTGTGATAATGCGTTGACAGCTTCTGCATCAGTCGTTACTGCATCCGTATGTTCACGCATGAAGACCGTCCGAACGAAGCGTGCAACTGACGTATAGTCACCAGGCATTCCCAACGCCCCAGTTCCAGGGCCGAAAGGATTCACCGTCATGTCACCATACTGACGACTAGGATGAGGACCGGGTTGTAAGTTGACGTAATTACTCAAATTCTTGAGGTGCCATTCAAAATCTGGTGTGTTCGTCATGACGCCCACCGGATTCTTCATGTAGTGAACACCGTCATTTTCCAATTCTAAGACGTAAGTAGAACCACTCTTGTCACTAATGATCCAGTGTAGTGGTACCACAATATTCAATAGTGGTGCGGCGGCTTCCATCACGTTCAAGTCAGCAATCCGTTCGCCTAATTCAGCGGTGCTCTTCACGTTTCCTAAAATCCACATTAAAACTTCGTGGGGTGCCAAGTTAACCTTGCCAGCCTTAGTCTGCTGAGTAAAGTGAGCTTGTCCCGAGAAATAGAGTGCAGCAGCACTGACCCCGTGCTCATTGACACCATCGACAAAGATATAGCCATTTAAGTCACGGCCCGTTCCAACAAAGCTATACGGGCTATCAAAACCGTCCGCATTGGTAACACTGTCAAAATGGTGATTCCGTGGGATTGCCACTGGTCGACCACCAAGTTCAAAAGCAAAGTCCATGGTGCGTGCTAAAAACTGATCACCCGCCGTGGTTTGAATCGTTAAACTAGTACACATGGGTTTCACATCCTTGATTTAAATACTATTATTCTAGCATCTAAACCCATTATAAACACACATTTGCACAAATTAATTTACGCCAATCAGTTTATCTTAGTCTTTTAATCGTAACGTCATCGCATTAATTGCCACGATTACCGTGCTTAATGACATCACTACCGCACCAAACATCGGGTTCAAAATAAAGCCGAGTGGTGCGAGAATACCAGCAGCCAAGGGGATTGTGATGACATTGTATCCAGCACCCCACCATAAATTTTGCGCCATCTTCCGGGTCGTTCGCCGGGCCAGAGCCAAGAAATCGACCACATCATTTGGATTACTCTTAACGAGAACGATATCAGCAGAATCAATAGCAACGTCAGTCCCAGACCCAATGGCAACGCCAATATCTGCCCGGGCCAGACTAGGGGCATCGTTAACACCATCGCCAATCATCATAACGTGGCTACCATCAGCCTGATACTGTTGAACGAGCTTAGCCTTATCTTCGGGCAATAAACCCGCATGCACTTCTGTAATTCCGAGCTGCTTAGCAACGACTTGGGCGCTCTGCGGATTATCACCGGTTAGCATTACTGGGGTAATGTTTTGGGCCTTCAAACTATCGATCAAGTTCTTGGCTTCCGGCTTGATCTGGTCACCCTGAGCGACAAAACCTAAGACTGTCTGCTCTTGAATCAAAAAACTGACTGAGTTACCGGCACTTGCCAGTCGATTGAACGTTTGCTGGTCATAGGCTAAATTTTGTTTATCCAAGTAAGCTGCCGAAACGATTTGATACGTCTGCCCATCAATCGTGCCGCTTAACCCGACACCAGTAATCTGATGAACATCCTGACTAACCTTAGGGGTTAACTGATGTTCCTTAGCGGCAGCAAGAATTCCGACAGCTAAGGGATGACTAGAGCCATTTTCCAAACCGGCCATCATCGCCAAGACTGCGTCCGCAGTTAGCCGGTAGGCGCTACTTTGATAATCAGCGACCTTAAAGTTACCAGCTGTCAATGTCCCGGTCTTATCCATCAACGCGTAGTTCAACTTTTTGACTTGTTCCATCGCATCCCGATTACGAATCAGTAACCCGTGGCTGGCCGCAATCGCCGTACTCCGTGCCACTACCAATGGAATTGCCAATCCTAAAGCGTGAGGACAAGCAATCACGAGCACTGTCACCGCAATTGATAGTGCTAACGCCAGATTGCCCACGAGTAACCAGACGATAAAGGCAACGATTGCAACGGTCAAGGCAGCGTAGAACAAGAGTCCGGCCACTTTATCCGCCATATTTTCTTGCGACGATTTGGCCGCCTGTGCGTCACTGACTAACTTCATGACTTGGGCTAAGTATCCGGATTCACCAGTCCCGGTGACTTTCATCTCAAACGTCCCATCACCATTGACTGAACCACCCACAACTTGATCCTTAGCGCGTTTTTCAACTAACTTAGCTTCACCAGTAACCATCGCTTCATTCACACTAGTCGCACCATTTAACACTGTGCCGTCAGCTGGAATTTGTTCACCAGCCCGGACCTGAACTTGATCACCATTAGCTAGATCAGCAATTGCCACGTCATGGACCTGCCCATCAACTAACTTATGTGCCGTACTTGGTAACAGTTTTGCTAGTTTATCTACCGCCGATCCCGCATTCATGACCGTATTCATCTCGATCCAGTGGCCTAACAACATGATGACGATCAAAGTCGCTAGTTCCCAGAAGAAATCGGTCACCATTGGTTTTGCATTTAACAAGCCATTGGCAACCACAGCATAGATACTGTAAACGTACGCCACACTGATACCCATTGTAATCAACGTCATCATGGCAGGCTTATGATTTTTGACCTCCGCCTTGGCACCGCTGAAAAACGGTTGCCCACCGTATAGAAACAGGATTGTGCCTAAAATTGCGACGATATAATCGGACCATGGCCGAAAAACGATTTGAAATGGTAAATTGACCCCCATCATCGGACTCATAATGATAATCGGAATCGTCAGAACTAACGCTACCCAAAACTTCAACTTGAGATTGCCCATGTGCATCATCTCACCGTTACCCATATCCATATCGCCCATGTCATTTGAATCATGGTGCGCCATGTGTTGCATATCCATGTCTTTCATAATAGCGACCTCCCCTAGTCGGATTGTCTACATCTGTAATTTATGGCTAAAGTTTACAATTGTAGACGATAAAAGTCAAGAAAAACACTTTCTTGACTTTTTGTCGCCATTCATCTGTTTTCTGAGTATCCTATCTTGAAAGTAAGTCCCTTCCATTAGGCGCACTATAACTGATGGTTCCGATTAAGGCCTGCACGAATGCCCCATGTTCAGTTAGCCAAGTATCTTTAAGATCATTTCCCTCAAAAAATGTCATGTTCAGATTAAGAAAATCCAAACATGACATTCAGTGTTATTTCAATATTCGTTTATAACCACATTAACACCGCGTCCCCGGCACACAATCGCAGTCCACCATTTCTGGCGCATCCTTGGCTTTTTCAGCCAATACTGCCTGTAAAGCGGCGATATCCGTTTGACTCAATTCCGTTTGGTTAACAAGGTCCACCAACGTTTGACCAACGCGCATCTGACATAAATGACCGAAGAGGGTGTCCACGGCTTCATCCATCGATGGCTGTTCCTCAACCATTGGATAATAATTGAACGCTCGACCATTCTTTTCAGCACGTAATGCACCTTTTTTTGACGAGCCGTCCAAGCAGTGTCTTGACCGTTGCTGTCTTCCATCCCATCTTATCCGCCATGATTTCAGCGACCTGACTACTCGTGACATTGCCCAACGTCCAAGCAACCCGCATGACTTCCCATTCGGCATCACTGATTTCAATTTTAGTTTGTGCTTCCAATGGTTTGACCACCCTTCGAATTAAATTAACTGTAGTTTACAACCGTAAACGTAAAAAAGCAACTATCACCCTCGCACGGTTCATCATCTAGCATAGCGCAATTTTCTTTCTAATATCAACATTGACTGCCATTAACCACTACCCAAATCATCACTAGTTAGGTTAATAACTTGATTGGCGCAAAAAAGCGGCCCTAATTACTGAGCCGCAACAAAATGATCTAATAATGATGATAACGCCGCGACGCTATCTGGATAATTGCTCGGATGTTGTAATAGGTAGCTCTTAATTTTGCCGTGATACAATACCGTCGTGGCGGCTTGTCCGCTCGTCTGTAATAAACTCCGCCGAAATTCATTGAGCAACAGTTGTAACCCGCTTTGCGCTGCGTCTTGGCGCTCCAACATCAGTGCCGCACGGCTGATAGCATCGAGCACCTGCGTTTGCGTGATTTGTGATTGTGTTGACATGTTTTTCCCTCTATTTACTATAATATGCTTAAGTATACACCGTTAGTGGCACAAACAGGTATTATTTATCTGTTGAAAAACTATGTTATGCTACTAAATATTAATTATTTTAGTGACGGGGGTTCAGCATTTGAAACCAAACTCAAAACTATTACAGCGACTACGATCATGGATGCGTGGACGGTACGGTCAAAACGATACGTTAAACCGCTTTTTAAACAATCTCGCTTTACTATTGATCGTCATCAGTTTTTTCATTCGCACCGGGTGGCTACTCTTAATTGCCGTGATACTCATCGGTATTAGTTACTGGCGTTTGTTCTCTAAAAAGATTTATCAGCAAGTTGCGATCAATCGCGGCTTTCAGCGCTTTTGGTCACCGATTGTTCGCCCATTCAGCCGTTTAAAATACCAGGTCAAGCAGCATTGGCAATACCGCGTTTTCCGCTGTTCACAGTGTCACCAACGGATTCGGATTCCGCGTCATCATGGTCGCGTTCGGATAACTTGCCCCCAATGTGGACACCAATTCGAAGCTAAAGTGTAACCATCGTGCTTGGATGAAAACATAACGATTGTTGAACATAACTGATCCGCCTGCGGACCTGATTTTGCTTAGCAACCACCTATAATAGGCCACCTTAGTTTGACACTGAGGTGGCCTATTTACATACAAAAACACTATTTTAACAACCATTACGTGCTACCTTTCTCGCTCAATGAAACTGCCGAAAATTGCAGTCACAGACGTACTAGTTGAGTGATGGTTTTCAAACTACCGTAAATCAATCCTCTTTTTTCAGAAAAAACACTTACGAAAAAAATAATTTTCTGGTATGCTAACCCATTGTATTCAGGAAAGTGAGTGTGAACAATATAATGGATTCAGTACAAAGTAGCCCGCAAGCTAAACAACGGGCCCGCGTTCCCGTTGCCCATCCCATGCTAGCCATGATGGGGATGTTAATTGGTGGTTTTGTTGGGATGTTTAGTGAAACATCACTGAACATTGCCCTCCCCCAATTGATGGCTCAGCTACACGTGTCAACGGCAACTGTGCAATGGTTAGTAACCGGTTACATGCTTATGATTGGGATCGTCCTTCCACTTTCAAGCTTAATTACCAAATGGTTTACGACCCGCCAAGTGATTTTATTTGCCCTGATTGACTTCGCCGTTGGTGCGATTATTTCGGCTTCAGCGCCTGGCTTTGGCGTGTTATTATTCGGTCGAATGATTCAAGGTATCGCAACTGGCCTGATCTTACCACTCATGTTTACCGTGGCTATGCAGATTTTTCCACCCTACAAATTAGGGGCAGCTATGGGGATGGTCGGTTTAGTCATCATGTTCGCACCGGCCGTGGGTCCAACGATTGCTGGAGCCATCTTAGGACTAGCTTCATGGCGGTGGATTTTTTGGCTCTTTATCCCATTCTTGATTATTGCCTTTATCTTTGCCGTCACTTCACTTAAAAACATTGCAAAAGTAACCCGGCCGAAAGTGGACTTCTTATCCATTTTACTTTCAATGGTTGGCTTTGGTAGCCTTGTTGTTGGCGTTAGTCTTGCTAGTGATCAAGGTTGGGGGTCGCCCGCTGTACTAGGTGCCTTAATTTTGGGACTGGTTATTCTGGCTTGGTATGCCCATCGACAACTCACCATGGAATCGCCAATTCTGAACCTTAAGACATCTGCTATCCCTGGTTTTCGGGTTGGCGCTTGCCTCGTTATGATTAACTTTGGGATTATCTTATCAGCCATGTATTTACTCCCAATGTACATTCAAAAGGGGCTGTTGATTCCCGTTGCCTTGACTGGGGTCATCATGTTACCCGGTGGCTTGATGAACGCAATTGTATCGGCCGTCTCGGGTCGCTTATATGACTCGATTGGCGCCCGCACTCCAGCAATGCTGGGGTTCTTGATTTCAATGGTTGGTGCCCTCATGTTGGCACTGACAACCACGCAGAGTGCAACGTAGTACGTTATTTTGGCCCACGTTATCTTAATGATTGGGGCGCCATTAGCGATGTCCCCTTCACAGACGCATGGTTTAAATTCCTTAACGGGACCAATTGCCGCCGATGGTAGTACAATCATGAACACACTACAGCAAGTCGTTGGTGCCATTTCAACCGCAATTGCAACGAGCTTATTAGGCATTGGCCAAGCTTCTTACTACGCCAATGGGGGTCATCAAGCTGCTAGCGCGTTCGTCAACGGTGCCCATTACGGGTTCTACTTTACGTTTATTTTAGCGCTCGCCGGTTTGTTGCTTGCAACCCGTTTGTCTAAAAAAACGACTAACTAACTGTCATTAATCAAAACTAGCGCTGTTAATCATAAGCAGCCTAGTTTTTTTATTTTACGATCGATTATCATTGAAGTAATCTTGGGTGGCTTCTCATCAGAAAGCCACCCAAGACTACTCAGTCACCATGCAATGCTTAGCGTTCTTACCATACTAAGAATCCTGATAAATAATTGCACTTTATCGCATTTTAATGCACAATTAAAATGATAATATGAGGAGTCGAAAGTAATTTATGGAATTGACAATTGGTTTAATTATTGGCACCAGCATCATTCTTGCCATACTGTGTGGCATACTCAGTATTTACTACTATCACCACACCAAAAAGCTGAACGGTACGATCTGGGCACTCATTGGTATTGCGCTATTGTGCCTGGCTGGCTTTTTTGTTTGGGTCGTCTGGTTTGGGTTATAAACTAAACTGCGGCTCACCGTTACTAGTAACCAATCCGAGGAGGAATTGCTCATGAACCCAGAAGACATGTTTCAACGTTATCTCAACAAATATCAGATCACGTATCAACATCCTGAACATGGTCTAGTTATGCTGACCTCCCCTGTCTGGCCCCAACATCCCGAGCTCCAGCAGGCCATTCAAAGCGCTTTTCAAGGTCTAAACGGCGTCACTAGTATTACAATCAATAGTCCCGAACAATTAGTCATGCGCTATCACTCTGATCAGTTACGGCGGCTAAGTCCGCTGACTTTACTTAACTTAGAACGCCAGTTAAGCAAGCAATATCATCAAGCTGGCTATTAAACTTAATGGAACGCAAAAATGCAGGCTACCCAGTTAAAAGTGGATAGTCTGCATTTTTGCACTTTATTATTGATTTAGAATGTTACAGCTGCCATGATTTTACCTTCATCGCCGCTAAAATCAACGATGTGGCGTTTTAAGTTAGCAGTCCAAGCTTGACACCCAGCCTTGGCAAACTGCTTGACAGCGTCTGCTAGAGCCAGCTGGCCAGCAATATATTGCTTCGCGATTTGTTCAACTGCCGCGGCATCTTCTTCACGAGCGACCCGGACTGCTAAGCCATTCGTCCGCCGTTCCACGAGATAACCGTTCTCACCAAAGTAAGTTGTGGCACCAGTAGCAACATCATATTGAAAATGTTGAACGCCCAAATCGGCTTCTTTTTTGGCAATCGTGGCAAAGTCTGCGTGGTCACCTAAATTATTTAATACGTCATCAATCTCAGTTAATTTAAACATCATGACACCCCTCGTTCTCATTTCGTTTACTTATCTATTGTAATCCAATTAGACACGTTTGGCAGGTAACGGGTAGAAAATTCGCATTAAAGCCACGTAAATGACCCCGATAAGCGCCATGTCAATGAAAGTTGCACCAGTCACCGTCGCAATCCAAACAACGTGCTTCAATAACAAGAAGATGGCCACACCTAGTACCCAACATAATAGCGCAATCCAGTTCACCCCATGATGATACCAATACTGCCCCTTAGAGCTCGCCAGTTCGTTGATATCATAGTGCTGACGATGCCGCCAATAGTAATCGACTAACATCACGCTGATCATCGGTCCAAGCACCATCCCAATATAATCTAGGAACGCCGTGAATGCAGCTAAAAAACTCCCCATGATTAATGGAATCAGTGTGACTAACGTGGCAATGATTGTCACGGCCCACAGTGCTGGTCGTAACCGAATCCGTGGGAAGATATTCGACAGCGCCGAACCAGCCGCCAATAAGTTTACCGCGTTCGCCGTCATACTCGTTAAGACAATCACCAGTAGTGCTAATACCCCCAAGCCTAGTCGACTCGCAATGGTACTCGGGTCAGAGTTATTAGGATCATAAGTTCCAGAAGTAATCGCGATACTGATCGTCGCGGCAAGCCCGATAAAGGCGAACCAGAACAAGCCGGTAAAGGCCCCTAAAAATGGCATGCCAGTCGCGCCACTCTTTTTGCGCGTAAACCGCGTAAAATCAGCACCCGCTGTCACCCAAGACAAATTGAACGCCGCTAGCGTATCCATCCCAGCACCCGCCGTCATATGTAAATGTGTCGGCGCCTGCCACGTTAACAAATCATGCACTGAGACCGTCTGGAACACGACGACCGTCTCCCATAAAACAAATAAGATGACAAGAATAATACCTAAACGCTCAATCATCTGAACCGACCGTTGACCGACCGAAACACTCAATAAATGCAACACACTCATGACAATAATTCCGAGGATCAGTCCTTTAGCCCCACCGGGTTTACCATAGACTGGCCAGCCAACTAGATCGTGTAATAAATAGCTGACAGAAGTTGCTGCAATGAACGTGTTTACCGCTGTCCAGCCAATATACTGGGTCAAGTTCACAAAGGACGGAACGTAACTGCCCCGCACACCAAAGGAACCACGAATCAAGCTCATCGTCGCCGCCCCGGTCTTATACCCCATGAAGCCGACTAACGATAAACATAAATACGATAGCGTGGACGATGCTACAATCACTTTAAGCGCCGTCAATAAACCACACGCAGCCAATACACCACCAACGTACCACGTGCCATTATTGGCATTGGCGCCAATCCAAGTTGCAAACATGTCCCAATTAGACATGTGTCGGTGCTTAGGCGCCACCACTTCTATTTGATACTTTGACTCTTGCTGCACATCGTTCACCCTTTCTACAATGTTTTCCATTGTAGTTTTTTTAGTGACGCTTGGTCAAGTCTATTTAGTTTGAACAGTGATTTTCAAGAATGCTTTTATATCAACGATAACAGGCTACTTTTACCATTTAAAATAGCTCGTGGTGCACTTTTTGGTGCATTTTATCTTCAAAACACATAAATTTACCGATTAATCATGCTGGCGGGCAATACATAAAGTCATCTTAGCGGATGGCTTTTTTGTTGCGCCGTTGTTTACAACCGTAACTCCGGTTACACTTGCACCCTAACATTTCCTAACATTTTAGGATCGGTACAACAGGCGTACTCTCTGTACGGTTGTTAATAAAATAACAATGCTATGGCCATGATAACAAGGTTCAATGGCATTGCTATATCAGTGTTTACGATTAATCCAAAACACGCTAAAACTCCAGTTTTCTCTAACTTATTTGTGTTGATTGATTAACTGCAACCATTCACGCATAGCTTGCTTGCGGATGACATAATATTGCGACTTACTTAGTCCAGATAGTTCATAGGCCACCCGTTGGCTACCATCCGCCACTACGAACTCATTGCGTAATAGATTGGCTTGACGTTCATCACGGATGCTATCAATTGCATTAGTAACCTGCTGACAATACAACTCCATTTGTTGCAGCCTCTTAGGTTTACCGATACCCAGCCAGTCCTCAAATGGTTGGCTAACAACACTGTGATAAAAGCGGTACTTTTTTAAGTAACTCCGTGCGTCCCGATACCACTGCTCCATTATCAATCACTCCTCAACACAATAAAGAGAGACGTTCAGCCACCCCTTGCGAACGTCTCTCTTTGCGTGTGCTGTCATCGCTGACTACAACTACGACTAATTCCCACAAAGTTAATTATAGCACGTCTGACTGTCCGAACAGCTGTCTGCATTATATGCACACAAGTAACCCAACCAGTAACCCAACCAGTAACCCAACCGGTAGCCCAACGCCATCTAAGCCAGTTGACATACTCATCCGTTTTTACATTCCTACATTTTCCAACATTTTCATTTACCTAAAACAGCTCTAAAGCCAGTCATGCCAAGCATTCAAGCTATTAACTAACTGGCAATGTTCAATTTCCAGTATTTTCCAGTAAAAAAATCCGACATAAACCGACATTTCACGAGTTCTCATTAGCCGATAAGTATTGATATAACAGCACTCGGACCAAATATACCGTCTAATCGTGTCGGGTTACTTGCCGCTTACTATATGGTGTCCGTTTTGTACGAATAATACCAACATTTACCAACATAGGGTTGCACCATATTGCTGGTATATCGGTGTTATGGGGTGCACCCTAAACCAAAAAGGGTGCACCACTTTTCAGGCACATCTAATTAAAGTGATCTGCCTAAGTGTCAGGTTTTGTCAGGTTGTTCACTGCACAATACTGCTCATTTTGTAAACTTTTGTAAACCCCTATTCAGCTTTTAGACTAGCAATTGTTAATATTAACCGGTTTTTAATTTCTAACATTTTCTAACATTTTGATTCCATTATTTTCCAATATTTTATATTGCCATCAAAACATTTCAACCATTGATATAACAATGGTTATAACAATCCAGTTTCATATAAATAAATCAAACTATCCGAATGAGGCATTTCACTAATTTGTGTACCTACCTAAGTTAAACTTAGGCCGTTGTGTTCACTCAGTGGAAATTCGGATCAGTTTCTTTTTCTCTTTCCCATCTCGGCATAAGCCATATACCAGATATTGCCAATAATAAATGCAGTCACTGCTGAAATCAAAGATACATCTTTCCCATTAAAATAAAACCACAGCATAAATATACTGAATAATACAGGACAGATCCACTGACATCGTGACCACTTCAAGTATCCAGCAATATATTGAAAGATAGTTGTACCTATTGCAAGTACCCATAAAACTATCGTTATCTTATCCATAATAGATTCCTCACTAACATTTATAAGTTCTATTGTAGATTATACACACTACAGCAGATACTAAAAAGCGCCGCACCTTTCAGCACGACACTCATTTGCACTTATTTAGCTAAACCGTTCAATCTCTTCTAACGCATGACGAGCGAATGAGCGCTGCTCTTCGCTACTGTTCGGGTCATGCAGTGCTTTAAGTGATAACGACTTCATTACATAACTGTCAATCACCCAGCCCTGATCGGTGTGGCTGAAATGGCTATCATCATACTCCTTATAGCATGGGTGCATTGCTTTAAACTCGGCCAGCGTAGCCGGTTCATAATCTAGCTCGCTATCACCATCAACGAAGCCCCGATCAATAGCTGTCTGTGTTGGCTCGCCATTCTCATCAATTATCCCGTCATTAACCATCTTACTGTATATCTCTGACTTAACAGCGTTAGGCGCATTCTTAACGGCTGGTTCAGCCTTAGCAATGTAATTATAGGCTTCTTCAACTAACTTAGGGTAAAGCACTCGCATACTAGTTCGCCTCCTTATCGTGGCTTACTTGTGTCTCTAAGCGCTTAATGTCTGGTCTTAGGGCTTTCTCCCAGCCGTTCAAGTCGGCTTGCTCTATGGCTCTAATACGGGCGTTCATCGTAGTAACTTGGTTCTTAAACGAAGTGACCCCGATATTCAACTCGGCTTCATCCGTTGCAATAAACATCCCCGTATTATGACCGCTCCGGTTAGCGACAATTGGCACGCCGTGTTGATTAATTAAGATGCTGATGGCTTCTCTGACATCCCGTTCTTTAAGCCCGGTTACCTTGCAGATATTCGGTGTTGTCATTGGGTAACCTGCACCACGAGGCAACATGTTTAATACTTTAAATTCAGTCATTGATAACATCATTCCGTCACTCCTATTCTTCCTCATATTTGCAGATACTTTTCACCAAAAACGGCGTAAAGTTATCAGGCCGCCAATAGCACTAATCATCTACGTTAACCTCATGTTCGTAAATAGCCGTTAAGACGTACTCGTTATTTAAATACTTTACTTGTACCTGATATACCTCACTACTAAGTGGGGCGTCCTCATGAGCCTTATCAACTAATCGGTCTAAATCCTGACCGTGAAATACTTCCCAAAAACGTTCAATTTGCATTATTCATAACTTCCTTTCAATGTGCTTTAAATCAGTGCTTCCACTGAGGCGAAACTTAATAGCTTGTGCTCGTAACGTTTAAAAGTCTCATCCGCCATATACACCACTAAGACGGTTTCATTAGGGTAATACCAATCAACCGCCCGATCATATACGATTGCTCGTAATCCTAATGGCTGAGCAACGTCAGTAGCGCACTTAATAATATCTTCATACGGGCCATAGTTATGACCCACAGCAACAACTAAAGACGTTCCGTTAACTTTGTACAGTTCGCCATGGTCAAGCCATCTTGAATTAAACCTTGGCGTATCAAACTCGTAACCAGCGTTATAACTGTGCTGACCGGCTAACAATTTAGCAAAACTATATGGACGCTCATACCATGCGCAACGATCAAAGCCAAAATAGTTTGTAAACTTAATTAATAATCGGCCACTGCTATTTGGCACATCTCGTAATAATTTAATAGGTTCCCATTTCATGAATTAGCCTCCCTTAATATTTTTAGCTTTAATCAAATAGTTCATTTCTTAGTTCTTCATAAGTCACTCTATTAATTGTTAAAGTAACATTGGCTTAAAAACTGGTACTAGTGGTACCAACGCCACTTAATCCCTTGCGTGGCAAGTGATTTACTCGGTACTACTTTTAAAACAAAAGTGGTACCACTTTTTTAAAAAACAGTAGTAAATCCCTTGCGCCCCAACCGATTAGTTCGGTACCACTTTTAATTATAAAAACTGGTACCAAACTATTACCCTTCTGGTTTTTAGCTACTGAGATCGGTTCATTTGATGTTGGTACCACTTTTAGCTATTGAAAAGTGGTACCAGTATAACGCCAGTGACAGCAAGCTTTATAGCCTGTTTTGAAAATCATCGGTACCACTTTTAAAATAAAAGTAGTACCGGCTTAATTCCTTATATATCAAGGGATTAAGCCATATCGGTACCACTAGTACCAGTTTTTGACGTAATGTTACTCTTACTTTTATAGTGTTGACTGAACAATGCAATTATATTTTTTCCCCGCTAACGGTTCTCGTGGCCATGCAATAATCTCATCTTGCTGTTTAAAAACATCCAAGGTGTTAATATCCGTTGCACTTAATTTAGCCTGTTTCTTTTCATATAGCGGTACGCAAGTCATAAATCGTCTAATGAATTTGCTCTGTCCCAATGCCTTAAGACCGTTAATACTGCAATACTTCTTGTAATACTCATACAAGTAATAAGTTGGCACCTTATCCACTTTTAGCTTGTCAAAAAAACTTACCTTGAAACCGATCAATGGGTTATTGTCCAGTTCGAAGTCAGCCAAGGCTTTCTTTGATACTTCTGGCACGCTGAACTTATCAAAGTCTAGTTGCAAAGCCTTGTATAAAACATATTCCAGTACGTCCTTACGGGTAATATAATCATTTCTAATGCTCCAGTTATCGCCTTTGCCTTGGAAATGATTGTTAAATGGCACAATAACCAGCCGGCGCATTGTCCCACCCTTATTATGAAAATTAGGTAGTCCGTTACAAGATTGAACGATGGTGCACCGTAAAGCGGATGTATACCCATCTTGTCCTTTAAACTCGATATTAACCAAGTCACCAGTGACCACACTGTTAAAGTTGCTACTGTCCTTAATATAAATATCGGGGGCAATATCATCACCAATGCAAACCGTTTTTCCTACCAAACCCGCTAATCGAAACCGAACATCAAACTCATTGACTTTCAAAGTGCCTACATTATCCATACCAACTAAGTTAGTAATCAACTCTTGAAAGGTACCCTTGCCACTGTTACCCAGCTCACTAAATAAGAAAATGGCTTTTTTACGGGTGTAGTTGCCATTTAAACAATCGTTGATAACTTCCCATAGCAATTCAACAATTTCATCATCTCCGCACGCCAGTTCATCGAACCAGTTATCAATCGTCCAGCCTTTAATATTCGGCGTGGTAGCATTATCCCGATAGTTAGTGGCTATCTTGGTGGTAAACACATACTTTGGACTAAATGGGATCAACTGGTGCTGGTGTAAATTCCAGATACCGTTGTTCACTGGCACTAAATAACGATCAATCGTCAACGCTCTAACCGGTGCCATCATCTCCAAGTGATAAATAACATCTAAGGCTTGTCGGAGGTTATATGACGGGTACATTAAAGCAATTAGCCGTTTTAGATAGCGATAATTTTGCGTATAAATGCCGTCATTCGGTAAATAAGCGGCCATCCGTTCGCTTTCATCATGCGAGAATAAACAAAAGTCAAAATGACGAAACATGATTCTAGCACCCGCTAATGGTGGTAACTTAGGCTTAATGTTGGCTTCGGCCTGCTTATCAGTTTGATGGATTAGTTGCCAGACTTCGACTTCATCCCGCAACACTGTGCGCATTTCTTGCTGATTCTTAAATACCTTTTGCGTACTCTTAGTCATAGCTGGGCGGTCATCATAATTAGTGATTGCTTTTTTAATTTCATCATCCACAGCTCAACCCCCCTTTCAGGTTCGTTTAATAATAGATTTGAAAATGGTATTAACCTCTTTATCAGGTAGCGGCGGCTGTAATCGCTCGTTAGCGTATTGTAGTAACTCATAGGCCGTCATCCCATTACAGCCAGTCCGTAATAACTTGCCTAATAACGAAGTCAAGTAGCTGTTGCGACTACCCTCACCAGTACCAGCTACTAAGTCATCAAGCATCCGTCCCGCCCACGTTTTTCTTATCTGTGAAGCGGGCTGTGGCGCCTTGTTCATCCGTTGACTGGGTAACAGATCATCAATTAACCACTGGGGCGCTGTCGTAATCTCGTTAGTTGGTTCAATTGCCCTATAAGCACTACCATTGATCACACTCGGTGCTACTAATACGAAGTCAGCCAGCACATCAATACCCGGATATAGACCTGTTCGCCGTTTCATATCTAGCTTATCCGGCAACTTAAATAAGTAATGCAAGCCATCATTCGGAGTTTGTTCAATATAAGTATCACTCGGTAAGGTTTTGCCATGTTCATTAAGTCGTTTTAAAGTCTGCACGCCATCAATATCACCATGCCGGTCAACATCCACCACTAATAACTTAACTTGATCTAAACGGATGCCAAGGTTCGCCCCTGGGACATGCTCAAACCAGCCTTTAATCTTTTCTACGTCCGTGGTCGCGTCCTTATAACCCTGTGTGCCTTTTAACGGCACTTTGCTGTTACTTGCTAAGGGGTAAACTGCAACACCATCACGGGCCAACTGTAGCGCCCTCATTAGCCTGTCATTTGCTTTCATTCGCTCACCACCCTACTTTGCTATCCCGACTAACGGGACTTCATAGACGGATGCCAGTTGTTTCAATGCGCCTTGGTTGTTCACTTCAATGTTATGGATTTGCTGGCTAATTTTAGCCCGTTGACTGTCTTGCATAGCTGTTTCATTGACCAGTTCTTGTAAATAGTCCAGTTGCAATAAAGTGCCTTGTAAGGTCGTCCTAGCATGGTTCAATCTGGTTTGCGCATTATTCATGATCAGTCGCCCCCTGTGAGTTATCATCGCTGTAATCCGAGTTACCACCATCAAAAACGGAGTTAATACTGTCATTAATCCCATTTACAGTGCTATTAATGTCACCAATAACCCCGCTTAGAGCGGCTGTTTTGCTATCAATAAGCGCTGATAATTCGTCCATTTCTGTTAATACACACATCGTGTTATAGATGGTATTGCCTTGCTCATCGATGAAGTCTCGCAACTCGTCGTCATTTAATTCAAAATAATTAACGTTATCGTCACCAGTGATTGCCTGTTTCAAGGTTGGGGTAACTAATTCGCTGATAGCTGAAATACTAGCATTTGCCACATTAACCCGTTCTATCGTGATAGCGGCCTGCTTGCACGCCTTACTAATATCATTTAACTTTGATAGTTCATAAATTGGTTTGCCCATTGTGTTTACTCCTCATTTTGTAGTAAAATGAGTATACAAAAAGCCCATAACAGTAGTGTTTTCAGGCTGTCCGTGTGATACTTTGGCGAGTAACACGGACTTTTTTTGTACGCTCATTCATGTTCTAACTCCTTAATCTGCCTAACCGAAATACTTACCCGGATTAGCAATCAATTTAAATGACACGTTGCCAACCGCTGAAATAATCATAAACTTAACTAAACTCATCAATAGTGTTCCAATCATAGTTACCACTCCAATCGACTTTATTATGTGTTCAACAACCACAATTGCCCGCCAGCCGGATTTTATTACTTCATTTTTCCATTGTGATTGATATAGAAATCTATGTCGTGCTTGTTGAATAGCACTGATCCATTAATAACGTGACCAGTTAATCCGTGCTTCGTCCAACCTGCAAACGTTCCCTCTGATACATCCGCATACGCCGCCGCTTTCTTCTTGCGTAACCACTGCTGACTAGCACCCACATCACGCTTAGCCTGACTGATTGAATCCGTAGTTAGCTGGTATACGAAGTCTCGTAGCGCCTGCGCCTGTTCATCACTTAGTAACACCTTAATCGGTTCTGTAATTGTCCTCACCACCTTTCAATGACTAGTAGCACCCACATAAAAGGTGTGAATCACATTCTCACCTAATTCACCCGATTATTGGGTAAGTTAACCAAAGCACCTTTCAATCCTTGTCAATAAGGTTCCATTGTCAGTGGCACCAATTTTGCCTATTTGACGGATGCTTTAGCTGGCAATTGCAACTCAATACGGTAAATCACGCCTTGAATCTGCAAAGCTTGCTTGACTTGCTGGTAGTCCATCTTCATTTCAAGCAGCGTTCTGATCTGCTGCTTAACCCGCTTGACTGCATCCGCCTCACTAGAACTTAAGTAGTGAGTAATAGCCTCTGTCTTAGGAATATTGCGAGCTTTGCGTAACTCATTCACATTAACTCCTAGTGCTTGCTTATACACTAACTTGTTAATATTCACGTACAAGTGCCCATGTTCACCTAGCGCCGGGCTTTCTCTAATTGCTTCATGCAACGACTTAGAAAACTCCTTACCCAATTCAAACTTAGCCTGACGCAAAATTAGCTCACGTTTCATATCCGAAAATTGTTTAATCAACGCTTTTTTAAATTGTCGGACTGGTTTTGTGTTGCCTAGATAAGTAATGAGCAACATAGCTTGATCCTCATTCAGTTGGTAATACTTTTGTGGGCGTCCGCCGGATGAGTTTTGCACGTTTATCGTGCTAAACCTCAACATTCCAAATTCCATTAAATCGTCTTTGTACTGATTGATTCTGTTATTGACTGTCCTTAGTCCAATCTCTGCGTACTGACTAATGATTTCAGCAGTCGTATATGCTTCCGCGTCCAACCGCTGTGACGTTAACGTTACTAAATCATTCATGCTTGGCCTCCCTAAATTTGTTTATATAGCCAGTTATTAAGTTTAGTAATAGTACCCGCTCGCACATTGGTTCGCTCTCCAGATAAAATTTTGTCCAATGTCCAACGGCTAACTCCGGTTTGTCGGGATAATTCCAAAATTGATATATTTAATTCACCTCTGCTTCTACCAAGTGCACGAGTTAACTCTTTAGTTGTCTCAACCATTTTAATCACCTACTTTTGTGTATGATCGGTTACAATTCTACAAAAGTACAATTGACAAGTCAAGCACATTTGTAGAATAATAGCCGTAAAGTACAAATAAATGTAGAATAGTGGTGAACTCATTGAATAATATACGAATAGCTCGTAAAGCTAAAAATATGTCTATCGTTTCTCTCGCAAAACAAAGTGGTTTATCGGTTTCATCAATAAGCGCCTATGAAAACAACAAAAGGCAGCCAAAAATTGAATCACTTCAAAAAATATCTAAAGTTCTTGGTGTATCATCAGCATATTTAAATGGCATGTCAGAAGAAAAAAATATTCTCAATGTAAATTCTCAAAGCCTGAAAAACAACACAATAGACATTGATGTTATAGGTTTTTTATTAAACGTACGATCAACTTACCCCGGTAAAGTTCCTATTTTTATTCAGGATGTACTAGCCGGAGCGCCTATCTATATCGATGATAATGGCAATAAACTAGACGCAAAAAAAAGAAAACTTTTAATTACATTTCTCAAAACACTCTTAAACTAATTAGCCTTTACATACTTGCCCGCCAGCTGGTATGAAAGGAATAATCAATATGGCTACATTCAAGCAGTATAAAACTAAATCTGGTGCTTTCTGGGAGGCTTTTACATCCGTGGGTAAAGATACCAACGGCAAAGCCAAACGGATGCACAAGCGTGGTTTTAAGACAAAAAAAGAAGCCCAATTATGGACTTCCAATGTTCAGACAGATTTTACTAAGAATGGTTTCATAGCAAACGATAATATCACCTTTGCCGAACTCTATACTAAATGGTTCAACGAGGATTACAAGGAACAAGTCAAAGAATCAACGTACATGATAACAGACGACATCTTTAGGTTGCATATTTTGCCCGAATTAGGCTCTCAACGGGTGAAACGTATCACAGTAGCCCAATGTCAATCAATCGTGCATAAGTGGCTTAATCAGGGATTCAAAACGTACCGTCGGTTTAGGACGTACGCCATTAGTGTTTTTGATTTTGGTGTACGGATGGAATTAACCACCCGTAACCCAATGGCTAAAACTAGTATTCCTAAACAAAAAACAAAGCCACAAGCGCCACACGTTGATTTCTACGAAAAATCGGAGCTACTGCATTTTCTTGATTGTGCGTCAAAACACGAGAACCCCCAAGCATTTATGTTCTTTCGTCTGCTGGCCTTTACGGGCTTACGGCGAGGCGAAGCATTAGCATTGCAATGGAGCGATATTAACTTTGAAACTAACGAACTAACGGTTAATAAAACCCAAGCAGTAGGTAAACGTTGGCGTACGATCATACAGACACCAAAAACCAATACCAGTTATCGCACTATCGTACTTGACCCAGACACTGCACAATGGTTGCACAAGTGGAAGATGACCCAAGCCAGACAATGTTTTGAACTTGGATTCAACGCTAATGATCCTAGTCAACTGGTATTTACTAACCAACAAAACAAGCTGATGTCACCTAGTACAGTTAACTATTTTAATTGGAGTATCTGTAAAAAATACGGTTTGCGCCATATAAAGATTCATGCGTTCAGACATACATTCTGCACGCTAGCTTTTGAAGCTCATGCGGGAATTAACGAAGTGTCTAAGACGTTAGGCCACGCTGACCTTAAAATCACTGAACAAATTTATTTACACGTCACCAAAAAACAAAAGAACGAGACTGCTTCGAAGCTGGCTCGTTATATGAGTGAATTATGAGAGTCTGATTTTGTGGTGCATTTTTGGTGCAATTGTGGTGCATTTTATTTGTGCCCTATTGTGTCTTATTACACTCAAAAATTAATAAAACGCTGCTATACGGGCTATTTTGAGTCTCATTGTGGTTCATTGTCAGTCGCCATTCAATCCTATTTAACTAAGTTAGTTAATTGCACAAAACTTAAATTCGCATTAAAATAATCTTAATAAGTTAATTAAGGAAGTGACAGATTGTGAAGGGCGCATTGCCAGGCTGGCGCCGGAATCTCGCTGTTCTCTGGCTAGGAACATTTATCGCCGGAATGGGATTTTCTGAAGTCATGCCATTCTTATCATTATACGTTGGTCAAATGGGGGATTTCTCCAAAAACGAACTCACGATGTATAGTGGTATTACATACGCAGTGACTTTTTTTGTCGTTGCTGTTGTCTCACCATTATGGGGTAAACTCGCTGACCGGCGTGGTCGCAAAATCATGCTGCTGCGTTCTTCGCTTGGGATGGCCTTTGTTATCGGTGCGATGGGATTTGTCCATAACATTTGGATACTCATTCTACTTCGGTTCTTACAAGGCCTGTGTGCCGGCTACATTCCCAATGCTAGCGCCCTAATCGCCACCGAAACTCCCAAGGAAAGTAGTGGGACCGCAATCGGTATCCTAACAACTGGCTACGTGTCTGGTAACTTGATCGGCCCGATTCTCGGTGGCGTACTCGCCCAAGTTTTCTCTATTCGTTTGACTTTCATTATCACCGGAATTTTGCTACTGATCGTCTTCGTATTGAGTCTGACACTCGTCCACGAAAGCTTTAAACCCAGCGACGCGCCGATTGCTAAACGTGACGGCAGTCTACTCAGCCAATTTAAAAATCCAACGTTGATTATCACACTGCTCGTCTCCACGATGATTATTCAAATGGGGAATAATTCCATCACGCCCATTATTAGTCTATATGTCAAAGAACTGATGCATAACGTCGGCCCAATCACCGTCGTTGCTGGAATCATTGCCGCTCTACCCGGAATTTCGACGCTATTATCGGCGCCGCGACTCGGACGGCTCGGTGATCACCGGGGGGCTGACCGTATCCTTGTCTTTGGTTTCGTCTTTGCCATCCTGATGTACTTTCCACAAGGCTTCGTCTCCAGTGTGTGGACATTAGGGCTATTGCGCTTCATGATTGGGATCTCTGACGGGGCCCTCTTTCCAACGGTGCAAACATTATTATCCAAAAATACACCCCGCGAGTTAACAGGCACTATTTTCAGTTGGAATCAATCTTTCCAAGCGGCTGGCAGCATGCTCGGCTCCTTACTTGGTGGCGCCGTCTCCGGCTGGTTCGATTACAACGGTGTCTTTATCTTCACCGCCTTGTCATTACTGCTTAACTTCATCGGCGTACTGATCTTTATACCAAGTATGCGGCACCCATTTGCAAAACACTCGGTTGATTAACCGCGCTATTTATCAAGTTCAAAAGCTATCAGCTTAGTCCCGGAGATCGGATCAGGATGCGGACCGGCTGACAAACACTAATCCGACTAGCATATTTTAACCATAATAAAGGTCACCAAGCAGCAATCGCTGCTTGGTGACCTTTATTAGTTATTCTATTCCGTTAGCTCTTACTTCAAATATTTTGCCATGAACTGGCTTACTTTTTGTTGATATAGTTGCGGATAACGCGTGTATGATTCCGCGTGACCAGCTCCTGGAGCCACCCATAATTGCTTTGACTTGACCGTCGTAGCGCGGTAGTTCTGATATACCATCTTCGTGGGGACAAAAGTATCCTTAGCACCATGAATAAAGAAGATTGGCAACTTATTCTTCTTGAGCTGGTTTACTGAACTCGCCGTCATAAAGTTGAAGTGGGCCTTCGCTTGAGCTACCCAGCTTGCCGTATACAGCAATGGAAACTTCGGTAAGTGATATAGTTGATTCAGCTCATATCCCAATTCATCACCAACACTGGTATAGCCACAATCTTCAATAATCGCTTTAACTTGTGATGGAAGTTTCTCGCCACTCATCATCATGACAGTCGCACCACCCATTGAAACGCCAAAGAGTCCAATCTGACTATTTTGGCCTACGCGGCGAATCACCTGTCGCGTCCACTTTAGATAGTCCAACCGGTCAGGCCAACCAAAACCATAGTAATCCCCCTGACTCTGACCATTGCCACGATCATCCGGCGCCAGCACATTATATCCTTGGCGATGCCACAATCGAATATAGCTCGCCATCTGCTCCTTGTTACCCATGTAACCATGCGCCACAATAATCGTTTTGGTGGTTCGGTGCGCAGCTGGTACATAGTCCGCAACTAACTTCAAATGATCCGTTGCGGACGTCTCATGCCAGGTCTGCTTGTTGACCCGTTTCAGCCACGCTTGGTTCTGCTTCAACTTACTTTTACTCTTACTAGAACTATGGTTCAAAACTTTCGGGGTGGGTTCAAATGCAAAGTGATATAAATAAAAACTACCGCCCGCGACCCCAATGGCGATCACGGTCAAGAATGCAATGAGCGCAATTGTCCATTTTTTGCGTGTTGTCATATTCTCTTTCTCTCTTTCATACCTAATCATATCTGCTAAGCCTAATTCGCTTTAATTCGAATACGCTACAAGCAGCCATAGCGATATTATCAAACGCTATTCTCAATTATGTGCCTATCTCAACTCAATCTACCAATTCGTTAAGCGCTCGGATCGTTAATAAATGTGCCGCCACCGTTTGAGCTGCTAATTGAATTGCCCGTGCTAACGGGTCAACCGTCGACAAGACGACCGGTTGTCCAGCAAGCGTAGACTCGAATGCTTGCCGAAATTGCTGGTACCGCGGCTCAATCTGACGCGAATCACGAATTTGCAAAATCGCTTTACTAATTACTGGTAATGAAAAATCAGTCTTCAAAATTGAAACGACTAGTACCGCCACAATCTGATTCCGGGTATACCGATGTCCAACCGGCCGACTGAAAAAATGTTGTTTCACGTAACTATTAATCATCGTCTTCGTTACGGCAGGTAACCCCAGCGGCTGAATTGTTTCATTAACAAGTTGCAACAACTGTTCCATATAAACGGGCACCGCGGGCAACTCTTCCCACGAAAGTAAATAGTTACTAGTTGATCCAAATTCCTCCATCATCCAATCCTCCTCACTACCCTATTTAATTTAGCCCAATTTAGATTTTAATTCAACAATATCTAATCATCACCTTGTTATAAATAGAATTATAATCTACATACCCACTCTGCTAATTATTATTCGCTTCAAAAATTATTAAAAGATGCTTATTTTTGGATTGCTGTTCGTCAGCAATGATCGTCCTATTCCGACCTCCGGGGCTGGGTGACAATTACTGGAACGTAAGCCGACGTCGATTTGAGCCCGTGCACAACCCGCCCGGTCTCAAATACGAGTCTTATTCTAAGCCGGAAGCAGACCACTTCCGACTAAGAATAATTTGGCTACTGAGCATTGTCACCCAGCCCCTCCAGTCTCAAGCCTGCGAGGGGCCACGGGTTGAAGCCGAGCATTGCCTAGCCAACGGATTAATGCGGTTTTGGCATTAATCCATTGGCGTAGCAAGCACAGGCTTTAGTGGCACCGAACACGTTTCGGTAAGCCGCTCGAATGGCTGATGAACGGCCACTTAACTTAGCACAATTTATCGTTGACTATTTTGATATTAAACAAAGACAAAGGGTTAGGGTGCACTAGGCACTCTGTCAGGAGTTTGAATCTTACTATGCCGATTCAGGATTAATGAGCTACCTCAATATCATTTTCAGTTTGACAGTTGATTAACAAAATTACTGTTTACAAAAAGCAACGGCAAATTCATCAAAAGTTAAGTACAGCTTCGTCTGCCATTCGAATGCTCTCCCGACTGGAAGGCGTTTCTGACAATGCCCAGTGGTGAAATTTCACTTAGCAAGTGTCCTGTGCTTGGTTATTGAAAGGCCAGTATTTGAGACGTGATTTTTCGGCTCAAGTCTGTGCCCACCACGTTCCGGCAATTGGCAGAAATGCCTGGAAGTCGGTGTAGGACGAACCAACCAAGCATGTTTACGCTGATTCGAACTTTTTCCAGCGGGCCTAAGCTGGCTATTTTTGAACTTTCAAAATAGGCACCTTTTAATAATGATTCACGCCAAATCAAGGCTTGAAAGCCACCCCATATTTCCGCTAAAATAGGCTTATCCAAATTTTGTTATCCAGAAAGGAAATCATTATGAATAACGTTTACCTAGCTGCACCGTTTTTTGACGAGGCTCAGAAGGAACGCATCCAACAAGTGAAGTCGGCGCTGTTGGCTAACCCGACGATCAACCCCGATGGTATCTTCATCCCAGAAGAACATCAATTTGAAGAAGAACCTTTTGGTAGCCGTGCTTGGCAACAATACGTCTACGCATCCGATATGCGTCAAGTTCATCGGGCCGATGTCGTTGTTGCCATTCTTGACTTCGACATGACTAGTGCAACCAATGAGCCAGATTCTGGCACAATGTTTGAAATCGGTGCGGCCGTGGCTGAAAAGACACCCGTCATCATCGTTCAGTTTGATGCGAATAAAGAACTCAATTTAATGATTGCCCAAGGATTAACGGCCTATTTCGATGCTAGTAAAGATGGTCTGAAAGAATTATCTGCCTACAATTGTGATGACTTACGTTCTAAGCCCGCTCACCGGCCAGTATTTTAGGCACACAACTTAATGACACGAAAAAATGCTGCTTGCAAACGAATAACGTTTGTAAGCAGCATTTTAACTAACTTGAATTGATCATCCTTATTCAGCAGTATTCACGACTAATCGTGACTGTCGCCGCGCCTGCCAGCGCTTATTCAATTCCAGCACGAATGTTGGAATCAGCGTAGCTACTAGCACCGTTAACCAGCCTAACGCTGGTAGTGTCACTAAGCTAAAGAAACTACGGAACGGTGGTATCACTGCAATTGCCAAGACCACCAGAATTCCTAACAGCAATCCTCGGTTCAGCATTGGATTACGCATCATGCTTGACCAGCTGAGTGGTCGGCGATCCTTAATTGCATAGATGTCGATCATTGATCCTAATGCCAATACTAGAAAGACCATCGTCATCCCGACTGGGGCTTGACCATTTGTTAAGCCAAAGCGGCCAAACGCGTAAATTCCGAGGGTTAGTACGGTAAAAGTAGCTGCCCGGATAAACAACCGTTGACCAAGGCCCCGAGCTAAAATACTTTCGTCATTGGATACTGGTGGTTGTTGCATAGCTTGGGGTTCACCTGGCTCTTGGCTAATAAAGAATCCTGGAATCCCATCAGCAAGTACGTTAATAATCAGCAATTGTTCTGCTAACAGTGGCGCCCCCCAACCGAAGAGGACTGCACCAACCATCAAGAAGATTTGTGCAAAGTTGACACCTACCAAGAATTCAACGGCTTTAATGATATTCTGATAAACTGTCCGACCTTCCTTAACTGCTGCCATGATCGTCGCAAAATTATCATCCGTTAACACCATGTCAGCGGCTTCTTTAGATACTTCGGTACCCGTAATTCCCATTGCAATGCCAACATCCGCCGCTTTCAATGCCGGCGCATCGTTGACACCATCACCGGTCATCGCAACCGTCTTACCAAGACTTTGCCAAGCCTGAACGATTCTAATTTTGTCACTCGGCGACACTCGGGCGTACACTGCAATCTGATCGATTTGAGCCGTCAATTCTTCATCGCTCAATTGGCGTAACTCATCACCGCTAATTGCTTGCAGCCCAGGGGTTAAAATGCCAATTTCCTCAGCGATAGCCTTCGCAGTAACCAAATGATCTCCCGTGATCATAACTGGAAAAATACCCGCCTGTTTGGCTGCTCGAATGGCCGGAATCACTTCTGGTCGTGGTGGATCAATCAAACCAATCAATCCTGCCAATTGGAGGTCAGCTGTCAGGTCGTCCCAGTCAGTAGTTTGGACATCCGCGGGAATGATGCGATAGCCAACAGCTAAAACGCGCAGCGCCGCCTGCCCAAATTCATCATGGGCCACTTGTCCAGCAGCTAGGCTAGCTTGGTCAGGCTTCAGTGGTAACCGATCCCAAGCCCCTTTGACGATAACTAACCGTCGACCATGCGCTAATTCATGCACCGTCGTCATCATCTTCTTAGTTGAGTCAAACGGGTCTTCCGCAATTCGTGGGGTCTGCGCCTCCAAGCTGGGCCGATCTAAATCATGCTGAGCCAGCCAACGAATAACGGCTAATTCCGTTGCGTCCCCAATGGCTTGTTCTTCACCGTCAACGTGGTTAATCTCGGCATTCGTCGCTAATCCTAAGTAACGCATCAATGTTTGTCCCGCTGATGGCAAGGGCTGTTCGGTCGTCATAATGCCCGTGGTCGGCGTCCAATACTTTGTAATTGTCATTCGATTTTGCGTCAAGGTTCCGGTCTTGTCAGACGCGATTACATCGACACTCCCAATCGTTTCAACGGCACTAACTCGGCGCATGATGGCATTTCTGTCTGCCATCCGTCGAACACCGTGTGAAAGACTAATGGTCACGATGATCGGCAGAGTCTCTGGCACGGCCGCGACCGCTAATGAAACCCCAATCATCAAGCTATCGGCCAAACCTTGGTTTTGCACCCAAACACTCAGCGCAAAAATCGTAATACCACCTAAGACGGCAAATGTCGTTAACCAGCTTGATAGCCGATTAAGCCGCCCCTGTAATGGCGTGGCCCGTTGCTTCGTCTTGTTCAACAAACCTGCAATTTGACCTAACTCTGTGGGCCATTCCGGTCGTTAAGACCTGAATCAATGCAGTACCGGCTGTGACGGCCGTTCCCGCATACACTTGACAGTTATCATCCAACTCACCGGTGTCCTGATAAATACTTTTTTCAACAGCTTCACTTTCACCTGTCAAGACTGCCTCATCAACGGCTAAGTTCGTGGCCTCTAACACGACCGCATCGGCTGGAACCTGGTCACCCGCTTTTAGTAGCACTAAATCACCGGGAACGATTTCTGGTGCCGCAATCGTTTGTACCTTCCCATCCCGTCGAACATTAGCTGTGGGTAAACTCATTGACTTCAGTGCCGCCAACGACTTTTCTGCGGAAGCTTCTTGGTACAAACCAATACAGACATTAATAACTAAAATGGCGCCAATCACAATGGTCTTTGTCCAGCCCCCATTCTGGGCAAGAGCCAAGTACGTGGCTAAACCAACTGCAAATAATAACACTAGCGATGAAACGTCGCTCATATGTTGCCAAATTTTACGCCATAACGGTACGGGGCGCGCAGCCACTAATTCATTTTTGCCGAATTTAGTTAGCTGGGTCGTCACCGCTGTGGTCGTTAAACCGGACTCGGGGGTAGGTTTGAATGGTGCATTCTGATAATTCTGCATCGTTTATTCCTCCGTAATTCGATTATCGTTGTCATTCGTCACTATTAATGATAGCGGAAACATTTTGTCGTTTTACGTACAAATTGTGAAAAAGTCGTGAAGATTAGAACGTACAATTAAAGCAGCCATTAAACATTAACCACAGGTCATCATCAAAAAACTGTTCAATTTATGACTAAAATCAAGTTACCAGCCATGAATATTGTTATAATAGAACACAAATATTCCTTGGAGGCACGTTATGAAAATCAAATTAATCTCAACTAGTGATGTGCACGGTTACCTCGCGCCAACTGACTACAGTCGTCGTGATAACATCGCACCATTTAGTCTTAGTCGTGCCGCTACTGTTATTCATCAACTGTCACGTGAAGATACGGCTGATGTCTGGCCAATCGTGATTGATAATGGCGACTACGTACAGGGATCACCGTTGACCTATTTCATTGCTCGCCACCACCAAGAAGCTGCACCGTTATACTCGCGCCTTGCAAATTGCAACCACGTTCAAGCTGGTATTTTCGGTAACCATGAATTCAACTACGGGCTCGACTACCTCGACCTGTGTGAATCAAGCCGCCAATATCCGATGCTGGCCGCTAATATTCATGATGACCTGCACCGCACCTTATTCTCCAAGCCATACACAATTCTGGAACGCGCCGGAGTTAAAGTGGCAATTTTGGGACTAACGACGCAATTCGTTGCCCACTGGGAACAACCACATCACATTGCCGGCCTGCACTTTGAGGACGTGGTTGCAACTGCCAAACATTGGGTGCCCAAATTGCGCCAACTGGCTGACGTCGTTGTCATCGCCTACCACGGTGGTCTTGAACGCGATCCCCAAACTGACCGTCCAACCGAACGCATGAATGGTGAAAACCGAGGTTCCGCACTATTAGCTGAAGTACCCGGCATTGATGCCATGATTACTGGCCACCAGCATCGACAATTAGCCGTTACGGTTCACGGTGTTCCCGTGACACAACCTGGTATGAAAGGTACTAATGTTGCTATGATTACCCTTGAGCTCGACCGCAATCATCAAGTGACGACCAGTCATCCGGAAATCTATCCGGTCGCAGATGCCACCCCCAATACCCAGGTAATGCAACTAGTTGGACCAATCAATGACCAGATGGAAGACTGGTTAGACACACCACTTGGCCAAATTAACGGCAATATGCTCGTCCACGATCATCTTCAAGCACGGCTGCATAATCATCCTTACATCGATTTTATTAATCGCGTTGAAATGGCCGCAACCGGTACCGATATTGCCGCAACAGCATTATTTAATGACGACGTACCAGGCCTCAAACAACACGTGACGATGCGGGAAGTCATGAACAGTTACGTCTACCCAAACAAACTTGCCGTTGAAGCCATTACTGGTGCTGATTTACGCGCCGCTCTTGAACGTTGTGCGAGTTACTTTCTCCTCCAAGACGGTCACGTTCGGGTCAATCCCGAGTTCATGCACCCTAAGTTGCGCCACTATGTCTATGATATTTACAGTGGCATCGACTATACTTTCGACCTTACCAAACCTTTTGGTCAACGTGTCGTTCAACTCGATTATCATGGGGCCCCAGTCACCGCTGACCAAAAATTAACAGTCACTCTGAATCATTACCGCGCTGGTGGCGGTGGGAATTACCCAATGTATCAAACAGCTAAGATTATCCGGCGCTTACCTACTGATATGACCGTATTAATTGCCGACTACTTTGCGCAACATCCCGTCGTCAACGCAACGCAACCGACTAATTTTCAAGTTCACTATTAAGACTAACGCGACAAACCCGCTCAAATATGCCCTATTTGAGCGGGTTTGTCTATACTGACGTTCACAACGTCTGGCTTAGTATCGTCGTTAAACCGTGCCAATTAACCTTTGTCAATCGGGAATCATAACAGCACTGACCGCAAGTCGTGACCTCCTTTATGGGCGTCTCACAAACCCAGCATGGTAATCAAAATGTGCCCGTCATACGAGCTGCAATCCCCACATTAAGAATCCCATGGTCAGCGGCGCAATGACCGTACTTAACATTTGCGTCGCCACATACTCATCTGGTGCCAAGTGGTTTTGGACGGCCAACATGGTCGCGATGGTTGCAGTGGGGATTGCGAGCGTCAGGACGACTAATTGTTGGTTACTTAATGACACACCTAGACTAGCCATAATCCCCCAAATGAGCACCGGTAAGCCTAAATTTTTCAGTAGCACGTTTAAGACAACCATGCGCGTCAGTCGCCACGGTCTAGTCGTTAACAGAAGTCCCAGCGCAAATAACGCCACGCCCCCAGCTGCTTGTCCCAACTCCGTAAAATTCGTTAGCCAAGCACTGGGCAACCGCAATCCGGCCAAATTTAAGAGAAAAGCACTGATTGGCGCCCACACGACTGGTTGCCGACTCGCACGACACAGTTTCTGCCAACCGGCTCGCCAACGTTGCTCAGGTGTCGAACCGCCCGCTAGCGTTAACAGCAACACGCTCACTGGCACTTGTACCAAATTCATGTACAGGCCGCCTAACGCGACCAATAAAACACTGATTTTACCAAAAACCACCAGTAAAACGGAAACACCCATGAATGGAATTGAAGGACTGGCGATCACTAGCGCTCGTAATGTCCCCGTTTCTAGTTGTTGATGGAAACAGCATTGGCTCACAATGACGATAACCATGCCACCTAGCATGCCTAGCGCCAACCACAGCGCTACCGAGGAGTTTTGAATAATGGTAGCGCGCTTTAATGACAAGATTCCTCCGAAAAGACTTAACGGCAAGGCGTAATGCATGACCAACTGAATCAAAATATCACTGGTCGTTGGCGCAAATTGGTGACGTAGCCCCGCAAACACGCCTAATCCCACCGTCACAACAATTGGTAAAATTGCTAATATCAGTAACATTCACAGGCCCCCAGACTTAATAATTAAAACTGAGTGTACCATAGTCCAATCGCTGTGATAGTCAGGTTGCTAGTCAACAATCGGACATCTTATGACGTTTCATTAGTCTAATTAGGGGCCTACCTCATATTATTAAGCGGCCGCGCCACACTTTTTACGATAACAACGAATTTTCTAATTTAACTAGCTGACTCCGACAATTAGGTGATTAGCCAAATAAAAAGGATGCTGCCAGTGGCTGCATCCTTAATAACAATGAAACTTAGAAATTAACTTGATCAGGATCATTAGCTAACCCGGCAACACCGTGGAAACCATCAATGACCTTCATATCATCATCGCTGAGTTCGAAATCAAATAATTCCGTATTTTGTTCAATCCGATCCGCATGAACTGATTTTGGTAATGGTAAGAAACCGTGTTGTAATGACCAACGTAGCACAACTTGGGCAACGCTCTTATCATACTTATCAGCCAACGTCTTTAATTCTGGGATACTGAAGATCTTACCAGTACCTAATGGACTATAAGCTTCTGATAAAATGTCATGTTTGCGGTTGTAGGCCACAACTTCATCTTCCATATCACTAGGATTGAGGAAGATTTGGTTAACGGCTGGCACAACCTTGGCTGTCTTAAGCAGCGCGTCTAAATGCTTAGGACGGAAGTTAGAAACCCCGATAGCCCGTGCTTTACGTGCCGTGTAAGCTTCTTCCATTGCCCGCCAAGTATCGGCGTTCAATTGTTCCCAATTGTCGCGCATTGCGGCTGGGTTTGGCCAGTGGATCAAGTAGAGGTCAACATAGTCCAAACCTAACTTAGCCAACGAGGTATCCAGCGCCTTTTTGGCAGCGTCATAGCCATGGTCGGCATTCCATAATTTGGTCGTGACAAATAGGTCTTCACGTGCCACACCACTATCGGCAATAGCTTTACCAACACTTTCCTCGTTACCATAGGCCGCCGCCGTGTCAATGTGCCGGTACCCCGCCTTTAATGCGGCTAATACGGAATCGTAAGCAACCTGACCATCAGGTGTTTGCCACGTTCCAAAACCAACAATCGGAATCTTAGTGCCGTTATTTAACGTGTACGTATCGGTGAGTTTAGTCAATGCAGTCATCAAAAATGCCTCCAAGAATTTATTTGTTAAGATAATTCTACCCATAACCGACCACTTCCGGCAAACATTCTGTTCCAAACTAATGACGATACGCAAAATTCGTGAGAAAATATAAACATTCTGATGTGGGAGGGGTTTTGATGAGCGATACGGCAGTTATGTTAAAAACCACGTTATTGGCCGGCGCCATTTTGCTAGAAAATGGGGCTGAAATCAAACGAGTTGAAGACACGATGCAACGAATTGCAACCAACGCGGGCTACCCTGACGCGCAGGTCTTCGTACTGTTAACAGGGATTACCGTCTCCTTGCCGGAAAATGCCACTAGCGAAGTGCGAGCAATCCATAATCGGGGTATGGACCTCGAAAAAGTGGATCAGGTCAACAGCCTGTCACGGCAGTTTGCTAATCACGATATTGATTTAACTGAATTTGCCGCAGCCCTCGAACGGGTCAATCAAGCCGTACCGACCTTCCCATTCAGCTGGTTATGTCTAGCGGCCGTTGTCGTTAGTGTGCCGTTGATGGTCGCCTTTACTGGACGGACAACTCCTGCCGACTTGATTACTTGTGGGCTAGCCGGGTTGGCTGGTTTTGCTGCCTTTTATTGGATCAATCGGCTGGGGTCAATTCGGTTTCTCAGCGAATTTATGGGCGCTTTTATTATTGGTCTAATTACCCTACTCGGCTTTTATCTCACTAACGGTCATTATCATCCCGACGCCATCATTATTGGCGCTGTGATGCCATTAGTGCCGGGTGTCGCCATTACTAATGCCGTCCGTGACACAATGACGGGTAACTTGCTGAGTGGTCCTGCCCGCGCTGTAGAGGCCGTTTTATCCGCGTGTGCGATTGGTGTTGGTATCGCACTGACTTCATTTTTCTACTAAAGGAGGCGTGACATGCTACATTGGCTCTTAACAACCGGTTTATTTCAAATTATCTTAGCTTACTTAGCTACGGCTGGTTTTGGGGTACTTCTCAATATTCCGCGTCGCGCCGTTAACCTCAGTGGTTGGGTGGGTGCTGCTGGCTGGTTTACGTATGAGGTCCTCTATCACATCCTGCCATTAGGAATCGACGCCAAACTTGCGATTGGTAACCTCGTCGCAGCTATCGTGATTGGCGTCGCTAGCGGTATGGCCGCACGCTACAAACGAATGCCGATGATCATCTTTAATATCCCTAGTCTGGTCCCACTGGTTCCTGGTGGCCAGTCTTATCGAGTCGTTCGTAACTTGGTCACTGGTCAACCAGACTTGGCCTACCAGTACTTTGTACAAGTTGTCATTATTGCTGGCGTGATTGCAATTGGCTTTCTCGTCGCTGAATTTATCAATCGCATTACTTTACACTTTGTTTAATCAGGAAAATCAGCTAGTGCATCTTTGTCGGTTAGCAAAATGACACCACGTTATCTTGATTTTCAGCTGTTAGACTTCTTAAATGATTAGCAAAAAAATAGATAACGCCCTTTACTAAGTACTTACAATAAAAGTAAGTTAATAGGTCTAATATAGTTCAAATTGTGGGCTTATAAGCCTGCAACATTTACAATAATAATTGTATTTAACCCGAGATTTTCTAACTTGGAGGGAGAAAAGCTCAATTTATTATTTAGATACTGACAAAATAAGCTTAGAGAAAAAGAAAAATACCCTTGGTAAGATTGGCATAAAATTATTACCTTCATTAATATTTTTCAAAACTGAAAATTCAATTAAAATACTGCCTAATTACGATTCTACAGCTGCAATTTCAATGTGGTTGCGAAGCCTTAAAAGGTAGTATACGAGGAGAATACTACAATGAATACTAGGTCTAATCATCTCATCGAATGGCTGCTCACCTTATTATTAATAATCTCAATTCTGATAAATGTTGGTTGGTTTATTTTTCGATATGGCGGTCATTACTACTACATGAAAATATCGAGTAGTACCGGAACTTCCCCCATTACACTACCGGTCAATGTCCCAGCTACTGGGTATCAATACCAAGGACTAGCAACTAATTCTAAGGGCGAAAAAAGTATCTTCATTTTAATACAGTTGCTGCTGATCCAGCCCCATTCAAACGCGGACAAATTGTCAGAATCACATTCAATCAAAGGTACGGCGTAACCAACTATAAATTAGTTCATCGGTAACACGATTACTTCAAAAAAGCCGTCATAACGATTGGTTTATCACTTATCCAATCGTTATGACGGTCCATCCATTACTAGAATGATATAATCTAAAAAGTCAGCAACTAATTTATAGTCGCTGACTTTATTTATTCATGATATTTGCGGCAACAAGCTTAGCCAAAAGTTACGCTTCTAGTATTTAATGAATCAACGTAAAGTAGCCAATCACAAGTACCCCCAGGACAATTCGGTACCAACCGAACGCCTTGAAGTCGTTTTTCTTGATGTAATCCAACAAGAAACGAATCGACAAGTAAGCGACTACGAAGGACACGATCACCCCAACGGCTAAGACTGCTCCTTGCAAACCAGCTAAAGAACCACCGTGAGCAAAGAATTTCACAAGCTTCAATAATGACGCCCCAAACATTGTTGGAATTGCCATGAAGAATGAAAACTCAGTTGCGACGTAGCGTGAAGTTCCAATCAAGATAGCCCCTAAAATGGTTGCACCGGAACGTGAAGTCCCTGGAATCAACGAGAGCAACTGGAAGCACCCAATGAACAATGCCGTCGTATAAGGTAACGTTTGTAGATTAGCGAAGCGGGGTGTTAAGCGCTTATTATGATTTTCAATCACAATGAATAGGACCCCATAAATAATCAACGTGGCAGAAACGACCGCCCAATTCATTAAATGTTCGTCCATCCAATCATTTAACGGTAGCCCCACGATCACTGATGGAATGACCGCTAATAACACCTTACTCCAGAGAACCCAAGTATTTCGCTTTTCCGTGGTATCCTTGCGTGGTGACAACGGATTTAGTTTATGGAAATACAGGACAACGACCGCCATGATCGCCCCTAATTGAATCACAACGTTGAACATATCCGTAAACTGCGTGGACTGTTGCATCTTGATAAATTCGTCAACTAGGACTAAATGCCCCGTTGAACTAATTGGTAAGAATTCAGTAATCCCTTCAACAATCCCCAAGATTACCGCTTTAAAAATATCTAACACAATGGATTCCTTTCTTGTTGGCAATGATTATCGCTTGATAATCCCAATACATAAAGATTTACGACCATCCCCGATGGCCGGTATATCAACATTATAGCAAGCAGCTACTCAAGATAGTAGCGTCCATGTGTATTTTTTTGGTAAAGATTAATTTGTCAGCGCTGCCAACGCCGTACTAAATACATTTTGCGTTTGGTCATCAAAACAAACAATCGTGATTGTCTGAACCGTGTGGGCCGTTGTCTGCGCGGTTGCTTGTAACGTTTTTAACGCTAACGGTGCCGCAATTGATAGCGGAAAGTGATAGACGCCGGTACTGATAGACGGAAAAGCAACCGTTTGACAATGATTCTCAGCGGCCAAATTCAGACTGTTGCGATAACTGTTCGCTAACAATTGTAATTCATTATGCTGGCCACCTTGCCAAACGGGACCCGGCGTGTGAATCACATACTTCGCCGGTAGTCGAAAGCCCGGCGTAATTTTGGCTTCACCAGTTGCACAACCGTGTAATGGGCGACAGGCAGCCAGCAATGCTGGCCCAGCTGCCCGATGAATGGCACCATCGACGCCGCCACCACCAAGCAAACTCGTATTGGCCGCATTAACAATTGCATCAACGGTCATTTTGGTAATATCACCGTGAATGACTTTAATCTCAACCATCTTAAACTGCCCCCATAATCAGATTAACACTCGTTTGGGCCTGTTGTTTTAGCTGTGCCCCACTAGGATCCTGTTTTGCCAATAACTGAATGCCACTGCGAACCTGCATTAAACTTGCTGCAGCCTCAGCGACCGTGGTCGGTAAGGTTTTAGCCTGAGGTGAAAGTAAACCGACGAGTCGGGTCTGTAAATCAGCATAGATCGTTTGCAGTTGGGCCATCAAGGACGCATCCTGCGACCCAATTTCGGCCATCAGGTTCACCATCAAACATCCTGCTGGCCACCGTTCACTCTGAAACGGCAGTCGCAAACAAGCCGCAATTAAAGCGGGCAATGGTGTTTGCCGCGCCCGCTCACGTTGAATCAATTGATCAAGTTGTTCATCTAACGTTATTTGATAGCGTTCAAGTGAACGGCGTAACGCAACCCGCTTACTGTGATACTGGCGATAAAACTGCGTTCGTGACAACTGGCTAACGGTGAGCAAGTCGTCAACTGTCGTTTGATAATAACCACGCTGCCAAAATTGAATCATCATTGCTGTTTCAACCACTGATGCGTCCTTAACAACCATGCTAAACCCTCCTGAACCTAACGCTACTACATTAATCAGCAATTAAATACTGAATTCCGCGAATAATCGACCATAAGTAGCTAGCCACTGCGACTAATCCAAATACCGCTAAAAGAACCACGGCCAACCAGCCACTATTAACGATACTGTCCATATAAATACCGCTAACGCCTAAAATAACGAGCAGTGTAATTCCTAAAATTGTCGGCAACAAATGTAACCAAAAAGCCCGTCCTGCAACCCGATGTGCTTCTGGATTAGTACTCGTCAGCAACCAAACAATTAATGGAAATAAAACTGGTAAGAATAAAATGCTTAAATAGCTCAACGCGTTAATCACCCGATTTTGTGTCATTGTTATAACCTCCCCCGATATTTATTTCGAGTATAGCGAAAGTCTGGTACTTCGGCAAATAATAAACAAATTGTTAAAATACTTAGGACTCTCCCAAGGTTACGCGCCGAATGTTAACTTACGACCACGGTCTGCTATAATAATGACATAACCTAACCTTGCAATCGCTAGTTGCCACTGTACAACCCGGGAGCGAACGGTTCATGTTAGTATTTAGGTGCATTAGTTAAGATGCGGAGGAAAAGAAAATGACGAAACGAATGAGTTTCAAATTTAAATGGGTTGCCCTCGTTGCCACCCTGATCGTTGGGATTGGCAGCTGGCAAGTCCTTGCGCACGCTGACAGTAGCAGCGATGAACCAATTGTCACATTAGGCAGTAGCCTGACTAGCAGTCAAAAGACTGGGACGATCAACACGTTAACGGCTAGCTTGAACGGTGCCGATTATCAGACGCTAACTGTTAACGGCGATACTCTAGTTAAATACCTCAACCCATCCGGTGAAAGTTTCACAAGTAGCTCAGGTGTGTGGTCCAGTGCGATGATTCAAAAAACAAGTTCTGGTTCTGGAATTAATGTCAAAATTTTAAATTATAATGGTAGTAATAACATCACCACTATTACGGCTAACCAGTATAAAAACGCCGCACTAACGGCTGGGATTACCGATGCTAATATTTACGTCACATCAGCTACTCCAATCGACGGTTCGGGCGCACTAGCCGGTGTTTACGCAGCGTACGCAAAATCTGGTAACAGCTTAAACACGAAGCAAGTAACCGCCGCCCAAGATGAGTTAAGTACTCTCAGTGGCATCACCCAAGCAAATAAGAGCAAGGATGGTTATACTGATTCCCAGTTGAACAACGCTGTGGCTGGTGCCAAAAAGGAAATGGCCCAAAAAGGAAGTAACATCACTAAAAACGAAATCACGACCATTGTCAATCAACAAATTACCAATAACAATTTAACAAATGTCATTACTAATAATCAAAAGACTGAAATTATTAATTTGTTAGTCAAGATCCGTGATTCAGGTGCATTAGATTCTTCAAGCTTTAAGACTCAAGCCAACTCGTTGATGAAGAACATTCAATCAAATGCCAAGGGTGTCTTCAGCAAACTCAATACTAAAGAAAATCAAAACTTGCTCCAAAAAATGTGGAGCGCGATTGTTAACTTCTTCAGCTCTATTTTCAAATCAATCTTTGGCTAATTATTAATCTCGGATACTCAAAATCGGACGACAAAACTGCAATCAGTTTTGTCGTCCAATTCTTTTTTTAAGCCTTGAAGCATACCATTAAATAACGATCACTGGCTTGGCAAACTATTCAATTGCCAAGTGATAGTTCCAGAATAATTTTTAGCCATCACACGACCACCCTTGACGTGCAACGCAACGTTATTAACATTCCAAATTTGTTGATTAGTCCCGACGCCTTGTTGACTAGTCGTCCCAGCTATTAACGTTTGTTGGGTAGCACCTGGGGTTAACTTAATCACGGCTGGTAAGGTTGCCTGATTTTGGTCAGTTGCCGTAACCCATTTACTAGTACTAGCATTCAAATATTGCGCTGTTCCTGATGTTAACGTCACGTAACTACCCGTCATGGTCGTCCCATCAGTAGCTGTCAACGCTGATAATTGGGCCGTCAATTGCCAACCACTTGGGGTGTCCCGTGTATCAGTCACTTGTGTATACACACTATCCTGCCCATTTTTCTGACCACCAACTGTTGCATACTTCTGTCCATCAGTAGCAGTAGCCAATTGGTCTTCAGCGGCTGATGGTGACAACAATGGGTACGCTGTATCCATTGTTGGAATGCTGTGCTGTCCAAAGTTCAAATGTGTAGGTACAGCGTCCAACGATAATGGGCCCAAATTGTTCGTCCCGCCAGTCCCAGGCTTGCTAGGATCATCAGGATCAATTGGATTGACGATTAAATCCTTAGCTACTGTAAATATCGGTGCTGGTTGGAAAGTCGCATCATGATACTGCTGCCCATTTGGATAACTATTAGGATCAGGATTACGATTTCCTAGACTATCAGCCATATAAATAATAATCTTGTCACCAATTTTTAACGATAATCCGGTTAAGTTCAGTGACCAAGTCCCATTGGCATTGACAACCGTTTTGACATTAGTTTGAATCTGCCCATTCAATGCTAATGTGACCTGCGCACCTGGCTCTCCATTTTGACCACTCACCGTTCCTGTTGAAACTCTAATGGGGTCCGGTGATACCATTGTGGCCGGATTAGGCGGCGTCACATCAACCACCGTCCCGGTAGCCGTGACCGTCGTTCCACTGGTATTGCTAGTCGATGCTGTGACCGTCGTTCCAGCTTTTAAAAAGGTCCCGACATTAGCTGTTGCGTAGCCATTACTATCAGTTTGGGCAGTGATTGTCTTACCATTAACGCTATAACTCACGGTTAATTGCCCTGCACTAGCATACTGTGGAATATAATTAACCGTTCCGTCATCTTGAACACCATTAGTATCAGGAACCATCGCCACAATGACTCGCGTCCGCAGCTTCTGATCCGCATCTGTTAGCTTGGTTGTCCCATCATACGGATTATTAAATGCTAATTGTGGCTTCTGGTTAGTGGCACTAATCCGACGCATTTTAGAAGATAAATAATTACTTTGCAAATTACTATCCGTGGCCGTCACTGCTGAACCCTGTTGTAATAACTGAGATACGTTACTATACGAATAATCCGCACCGCCCGTAACCGATGATGCTAATTTCCACAAGCTAATATTACTATCTTGGATTTCAAAAGTGCCCACATTATCTTGGTTAATCGAACTAGCCGCTGCAGTCGTTCCAGTTGAGCTATTACGTAAATCCAAGTTGTTCGGATTAATAAATCGAACAGTAGCCAAACGCGCGTAATTTCCCGAAATAAGCGGTGCTCCCGTAGCAGCAATTACATAAATATTGGCACCACTACTACTTTGAATCGTCGAAGTTGCATTATCAGAAAAAGAGATTGGCGATTGACTTCTAGCTAGTGACGTTAGATTAACGGTGCTACCAGTATCCGCGTAAAAATTACGATGATATTGTGACCCATAAAAGTACTTGTTAGAGTATGCATTTCCTGGAACGCTAGCATTAAACGTGGCATTTTTACCCACATTAATACTTTCATACGCATCAAAAATAACCGGATAGGTAGTATAGGCGGTTGACGTAGAACTAGCAGGTCGTCGAATACAATTTAGCGTCGCGCCTTCTTCAACATTAACTTGCCGATTACCAGTTCCTTGATAGTCATAAACAAACCAGATAAATGAATTATCATCACCATTGGCTATTTTCGATCCAGTGAATGTCTGTCCAGCAGCTACATCAAGGCCACCACATAAGATGTTTTCTCGAACCGTTGTTACTCGGCAATTGCCGGTAATATTGACTTGGTTCCCTTGCGCACTGACAAATCGCCGACTTGTATTGGTATAACTAGTCCCACTTGGGACCGTAATATTACTAACATTAAATGTCCAATTCAAAGCCCCACCGGCACCATCGCCACCGGTGGATGAGCCAATCAAACCCGCATCATTTCCAAAAGATCCGATTAATGATGCAAAATTCATAAAAGTGGCCGTATACATCGTACCGCTAGTTGCAGTATTATTTCGGGTATGAAAACCAGCCCGACCAATATTCACGCTATGACCATTTCCATTCACAATAATATTACCGGATAATCGTGAATCCAAAGCGCCTGAAGCGGCAGTCGGATTACTAATATCAGCCGTAATATTAATTTCATCAACACTCGCATCCTTCCAAGCATCGACTAATTGAGACCACTGACTAACATCAACCACATTCGAACTCAGCTGAGCTAACCGAGTGACTGGTATTAATGGACTAGATTTGGCACTCGCCGTTGCTTGCTTAGTTGGTGCTGATGAGAACACTTGACTAGCAGTGGATGACGATGAGATGCTGGCCGAACTATCAGTTGTCTCACCCGCAGATTCCGTGACCGCTGACGATTGATTAGCAGCAGTTTCTTGTGAAGGCTCGCTACTGCTAGCACTCGTTTGGTTTACCGCCTGACTTGAAAGCGTCGTTGCAGCTGAACGTGAACTGTCCAAACTTGCTGCTGATGATGTCGCTTGTCGACTTGACGATGCCGTCGAACTATTTGTATCGGTTGCCGCTGAAGAACTAGCTGAACTCGTACTGGCCTGATCAGCCTGCGTTTGTGGTTGCTTAATCTCGACATTCAACGCCGGCCCTTTTTGATCATCGGCTACAGCAACTAACGCCAGTTTTTCTGCTTTAACAGCTGTTAATCTAATTGGTACCTTCGTTTGCGGATATTCATCTGACCACTGAACCGTTATCCTGCGCTTATCAGGATTGTACGCAACTGTCAGATGCTTAGCCGTAATTGTAAAGGCACCATTATCCCCCGTTGTGTACTGACTATCATCGAAAACTCGTTTTATTTGCTTAAACTCCTCTGGCCCATCTAAATTAACCTCGTTCGGTAAATCAATCGTATTTATTTTAGAGGCCGTATCACCAACCTGTAGTTCAACATCAAAATGTTGATTCGTTAAAATATTATCGCTAGCCGTTGATTTTGCAAAAGTTAACTGTGGTAACGTAGCTGCTTGAGCGGTCATATCAGCGCCTAAGCTTACCGTTGCACCAGCGGCTATGACTTGTAACAATACCATCAATATGACAACAATTGCTCTTAGCTTTTTTGATAGTATCACCCCTTAGCGCTTATTTTGACGCCGTTTAATTACCCAGAATATGATTAAAGCAATGAGCAATAATACTAACAACACGATACCAATCAACCAACCCCAAGTAGTTGGAGACGTGACGTTAACAGCATCCGTAGCGCCAACTACAAAATCTTGCTTTAGCGACCAGACATGCGGCTTAGCGAACTTTTCATCCGTAGTTCGATACTTGACGTATAGAGTGTAAGTCCCAGGTAAAATGATCCCCCGATTAGTACGCCACTTTAATGGTAAGTCAAAGTTAGAATTAGGAGCCATCGAACTACTTTTTAGATCAGCCACCGCGAGCTTTTTGGTCTGCCCAGCTTTGCTAACGTAGGCAGTGACAGTCCCTTTGCCTAGAATTGAAGCGTGGTAATTTTGAATATTACCGATAACTGTCTTGATGCCACTCCGCTTTTTTAATTGAACATCAGCCAAGCGTAATTTTGGCAATGGATCACGATTTGACGTTAGTTTGATCCCCACATTGTAGGCATATTCGCTAGTTAACGTCGCCCCCTTGGTTTTAAGATGTTGATCTGCAATTTTAACTTGCCAACTTCCTAAAATAATCCCTTTGTTCAATTTCGTTGGCGTTTTTAACTGTGCCCGCACGATCCGTGACTTATTAGCTGGGATCGTCGTTTCCTCATTCGGTACGGTAATAATATCAGCTAGTTTTACTTTTAAACTAGTGTCATCATTCAGATTAGCAGCACCATAATCAATAACACCTTTCGCATTAGTATACGATTGTAGGAATTGATTTTTGACTTTAATTTCATGATTTGAGCGATTATTAACACGCATCGCTAACGAATATGTTCTCTTCGGTTGAATTTTAAAATCCCAATAATAAGCGTCCTTTGATAATTGTTGCTTTTCATTAAGCATTGGCTGAACATCAAAAGTTACCGCATTATTGGCCGTGTCAGCAGCATGGCCAATCACAGTCATACCAGCCAACAAAGTCATTATTAGGGTTAACATCCCTAATAATAGCTTCTTATTCCAGCCGTTCATAAAAGGGCCTCCCTTCAAAAAAACGAGTTAACTATTCAACATAGCCACTCGTTTTCGTTCATTAAGCCGTTGGTGTCGAGTTCAATGTCCAAACAATATTCCCTGAATAATTCTTAGCGGCTGCGTGACCACCTTTAACATGTAATTGCACATTATTAATATTCCAGTATTGTTGGTTGACCCCCATACCTTGACCGTCACCAACTTTAGACCCTGCCGTGGCTGTTGCAACATCGGTTGTCGATGAAGCGCCGGCATTGAGCACAATTGGTGTTGCAACGGTTGCCTGGTTCGCATCCGCCGCAGTGACCCAAGATTGTTGATTAGCTTCCCCTGTCAGATATTGTGGTGTCCCACCACTTAAAACAACTGACGCGTTCGTTAACACTTGGCCGTCAGAAGCCGTAATATCAGAAAGCTGTGCCTTTAATTGCCAGCCAGCACCAGTCCCCCGTGAGTCAGAAACTTGCGTGTAAATGATATCATTACCATTTTTCTTACCACTAGTCGTCACATTTTGGGTCTTATCATCATTAGCTGTCGCAAGGCTCTCCTGACTAGCATCTTTTGAAAGTAAAGTGTAGGCCGTATCAACATTAGGTTGCGTATGCGTCCCAAAATTAAGATACGTTGGTACCGCATCTAACGAAAGTGGCCCGTTGTTCCCAGTACCACCGCCGCCAGGATTATCCGGATTGTCTGGATCAACAGGATTAGTCGAACCACCGTTAGACGTAAACGAAACATCTGCTTGAGACTTTCCAGTTGAAGGCAAGGTGTCAGCGGAAGCTCCTAAATTATTGAATGATAAACAAGCAATACTGGCTACTGAAACCAACATAGCTGCTTTGAGCGTACGTGACTTTGTCATAAGTCAATTCCCCCTAAAATTTAATTAGCATATTAATCTTCTTCATCAATAGCGCGTAATACCTTTTTGTACAAACATATTAATATTTAAATCAATATTATAAATTCATCTTTATTAACAAACTTTTAGCAAACTAATTGACGAAGAATATTTATATGTCTATACTGGATAACTTAAATCAGTCATTATCCTTGAACCAATTAAAGCATACCAATTAAAGTTAATCAAGTACACTATTATGTACGTTTACTATTTGTATAAAATTCACTATTTTTGTAACTTATGGGGGAGGAACTGTCCATTGAATTTTCCAGAGCTCAAACTTTCTCAAACAGAACGCGATTTCAATTTTGATTTTGCTATATTGGAACATGATTTAAGTTATTTTTTCGAAAAGCGTTGTCTTGACTACGCCTTGGAACATATCAATAGATTTAATCACAAAATCAAGGATAACTTATACAACGTCCGCCCACTCATTCTAAAAGAAGCCTTAATTTCACTAACCTGTGATCTAGCAAGTGTCAGCTTTTATCATTATTTGAACATGATCACATTCGTTAACTTAAGAAAGGACATTTTGCATTACCTCACAACAACAACACTAACGAATGATGATTTTATGCCACTTTTAGAGTCAATCGTTAACAATTATTTTAGCAATCTTGATACACTTGATATTCCAATTGATGGTACCCGCCTCTCTAAGCAAGTCGCGCTAGTTGTCTATTATATTGATAATCATTGTGATGAGCCATTAAGAGCAAATACCATCTTAGAGGAACTGACGTTAGATCCTGAATACACTAAGCGTAAATTTCGTAAAGAACTAGGGTTTACCATCAACTTCTACATTCGCCACGCTAAATTACAGCGGGCAAAGCAATTATTAATTAATACCCATCTTCCTATAGGTGAAATTGCAGAAAGAATCAACTTCTACAATAGCGCCGAATTTGCACGCCAGTTTCAAAAAGAATTCGATATTACTCCGAGTAAATATCGCGAGTTAAATCAAATTTTTTATAAAGAAGAATAAATAGGATATTTACTTTGTACAATAAAATATTTTTTTGTGTTTTAAAATTCGCATATAAGTTTAATCACTCTTAAACTTGATATTAATTCTGCAATATCAAGCAAGCTCCTAACCAAACCTTGAACGCGCTATTAGGTTAAAAGGCAACCAAAGTTCATATGAGTAAGACGAGTATTTGTCCGCTCGTCTTATTTATACAAATCACCCAATCATTGTGACTACTATACAAACAGTAAGCGCTCACTTTTTCCAAAAATAATTACTAATAAGTCTTATTTTAAGTACAAGCACGGATTATATCTGATAGCGCAAACAACCAGCTTGACACCTATTACCATCGAGACTTCATAGCACCTATCGTCTTGATCATTTCCGAATCACGATCAGTGGTCATTAATGATTATAAAAACAACCCTGTTAGCACCAAAAGACGCCAACAGGGTTGTTTTTGTAATTATCTTTAATTATAACTGACACTCAATTAAGCTTCAGCCCGCTTCAAATCAGTATCAGCATACGTTGCCTTTTTAGTTTGCTTGCTAGCATCTTCATTAACAAACTTGTCCATAAACTCTTCAACCAAGTTCAAAGTCTGATATTGTTTAGCTAAACTGAAGCTTTGACGCCATTCCCGGTTGCGTTGAATCAATTCAGTAAAGACTTCATGTTCAATCCGAGCGCCTTCTGGTGTTAACTTTAAAACTTTGTTACGACGGTCATGGTCTTCAGCTTCTTGATATAAGTAATCTTTCCGTAATAAGCGACCAATTAAGCGTGAGATTGCTGAACGCGTCACACCGTGACTTTCGGCAATATCCATCAGACGGATCTTACCTTTTGCTTCAGCAATATCATATAAAATGTAAAATTCATCCAAAGTAATCCCATGTTCCGTTGCAGGTTCAGCAAACATATCTGATAAGTTTTTAAAGCCATGTAAATACATATGGCTAAAGCGATTAAAAAATTCCATATCTTCATTCATTATTCAAGTCTCCCTTTCACTAGTCGAATTATCATTAAATTCCCAATCATAATTCGCCCCATACTTTTTTCATAAATTAGTAAGCGTCGTTTATCATTTCCCCGCTTTAAAGTGTACTAGTATATTTTACGAAATACAAGTAATTTAGATTACTTTAATATTAAATTTTTATTTCAGTACTCAAGTCAAGGGTCGCGTGTTTATGCAGATACGTGATGAATTGCTGATAATAATAGTCAGTATTATACTTGGCTGTGCTCAAATAAATTTGATCAATTTTCTCAGTATTCTCACCTAATAACAAGTAAAACGCTTGGTCGATATTTTCTGCAATCATGCCAACACTAGCTCTTAGAATTTTACGCTTGAAAAAAACAGCCATACCACCAGATAACGCGAAGTTCAACGCGTATCTAATCATAGCAGCTTCACCTTCTACGCCGATAGCTTCTAGCCAGTCTAGTGTCACTAGCACCATTTCAGTCGTCAGTTCCGGACTCTCGAAGATGTCCTGAATAAAGTGTTCCATGGTCGGATTTTCATCTAACATCCGCAAAACAAAGCTCATTTGAATCATTGTTCGCTGATACGAAGACAGCATGGTCAGCTGTTCATTACTATAGATAAAAGCACTAAGCGTCAACTCATTTAACATCGTACTTAATAAAACGATTTTCTTCGGGAAATAGTGTTGTAGCAACGACTTACTGATATCACAGGCAATGGCAATGTCCTTCATCTGAACGTTCGCATACCCCTGCTCGGCAAACAAGCGAAACGCTGTATTAACAATCTCCATTCGCCGTTGCGTGTTCCTTCTTCGTGGCAAGAAAGGTGCCTCCCTATCACTGATTTTCAATCATTCTCTTTTAATAAACTATACTAATATAGCTTTGAACGCAAGTGATAATTTAATTGGAAAGTTAATTAATAACAGCCTCAACTATCAAAATGATCATTACTTATCAATAAAATCCGCGAGTACTTCCAACTACAAGTTAGTTAACAACCACTGCGGCTTAACGTCTTAATCGTCTAAACGCACTAGCAGCTATTCATCAGCCAAAAAAGAAAACGCTTTCTTATGTGAAAGTTTGTGCTAAAATTAACTTATCAACTTGCAGGGAGGCTACAATATGAGCACTAAAAATTCTTATCAATTAGCCGATATCGGTCGCCATAATCCGATCTTTTCACAGATCCGTTCTACCGTCGAAACGGCCTTTTACGGTAATAATATGCACCACGTTGATGATATCGCTGCCGCTTACCACCGCGCTACTAAGGACCCCGGAACCGTTATTACGGACCTCCCAATCTATCGCGCAACGGATTTAGGCTTACCAGCTGATGCAAAAATGTTGATTGCCAATACGGGTAAGGTTGTTGGCCGAACCGCACAAGCGCGCCGGATTCTAGGCAACCCGGGTGTTAGCGAAGCCGATATGGCCGGTCGCCTACGCCAAGCACTATTTGCTAGTGCTCACAAGGACTTCATCACGACGGACGTTCTGGTCGGTTTAGACGAAGACTTCATCGTGCGGGCCCACCTCGCGATTCCGGACGGTTTTGCCAATAATCTACTTTCTTACATGCTTAACTTCCAGCCCATCACCGCTGCTTATCAAGAAATGTTCGATCGGTCCGTTGCTTATCCAGAAGGCGATATTTACATTTACGCTGACCCTACTTACCATGATCCAGATTATCCAGACGGCCTGGCTATTTTTGATCCGCAACATAATACGGCTGCCATTCTAGGAATGCCATACTTTGGTGAGTTGAAGAAATCGACTTTGACCTTAGCTTGGTCGATCGCCCATCGTCACGGCTTCGTTGCTTGTCACGGTGGCTTGAAGGCCTTCCACTTCAAGGACAAGCAAGACCAAGTCTTCGCCATGTTCGGGTTATCAGGTTCCGGTAAGTCAACACTAACCCACGCTAAACACGGCTATAAATACGATATCACCGTTCTCCACGACGACGCCTTTGTCATCAATCGCAAGGATGGTAGTTCCGTGGCCCTCGAGCCCTCTTACTTTGACAAAACCAACGACTATCCGATGACGTCCGATGAGACCAAGTATTTTATGACGATCCAAAACGTCGGCGTCACCTTAGACGATCAGGGTCGCAAGGTCCTTGTCACTGAAGATCTGCGCAACGGTAACGGCCGGACGATCAAGTCACGGTACGCTTCGACTAACCGGGTTGATAAGGAAGCCGCTCCCATCAATGCAATCTTCTGGATTATGAAAGATGATAGCTTACCACCCGTGATTAAAGTAGATGATCCCGTATTAGCAGCGACATTCGGCGCCACTTTAGCGACCAAACGGAGCTCGGCCGAAAATATTATTGGTAATGTCGACCGTAACGCCCTAGTGATCGAACCATTTGCAAACCCATTTAGGGTCTATCCACTATCAGAAGATTACCATGATTTCAAGGCACTCTTCGAAGAACGCCATTTAGATTGTTATCTATTGAATACTGGCTTCTTTGGCGATAAGAAGATTCCTAAGGAAATTACCTTGGGTGCGCTGGAAGCCATTGTCAATGATACGACCGAGTGGGAGTCATTCGCAGGCTTGGAGCACATGCAAAACCTAAAGTTAGCTGATTTCCCAGTTGATTATGCCAATGCAGACTACCGTAACTTGGTCGCCACTCGTTTAGGAATTCGGGCTAACTTCATTGATCAATATCAACACAACAATCATGACCAGCTTCCCCATGAGATTACTGATATTCTAGTCCACCTACAAGATCAATTAAAACAACCAATTACAAAATAGGATGGCATTCGTTCCCCGCTTCAGACCAATTAAGGTTATAATAAAAGTAGCAGGTATATGGCACTGAACTTTTACGAATTCTAAAAATCGGGGTGAGGAGCATGGAACTACCATTAAGTCAATTATCAGAAAAGCTCATCAGTTTTGAACGCGAGCACCATCTTACAGATAACGACCTTGCGTTTGGCAGTCAATTATCAGTTGAACGGATTCACAACATTAAATCTGGTGAAGCAACGCCAACTCAGGAAGAACTGCAACTGTTGAAGAAATTCATGAATAGCAAAGCCAAAGCTTAACTGCTAGTTCAGCGATAAAGCCTAATTGGGGCAAAGATCCTCACTAAAAACTGGTCGTCCATTCGACCAGTTTTTTTGTTACCTACCATCCAGATTGCGTTTTAATTTACCCTGTTATCACCTCGTGCTATACTCGGCACAACTTATAAAGATAAGGGTGACCAACATGGCAATGTTATACGGTAAACACAATCATGAAGCTGAAGAATACTTGGAACCAGTCTTTGGTGCGCCTTCTGAACAACATGATCTTCCTAAGTATCGGTTACCAAAGCATTCATTATCCCCTCGAGAAGCCGATCGCTTAGTTCGTGATGAATTATTAGATGAAGGCAATTCACGACTGAACCTGGCAACTTTTTGTCAGACCTATATGGAACCCGAAGCCGTTGAATTGATGAAGGATACGCTGGCTAAGAATGCCATCGACAAATCTGAGTACCCCCGCACGGCCGAGATTGAAAATCGGTGTGTGAACATTATTGCCAATCTGTGGCACGCACCTGATGACGAACACTTTACGGGTACCTCTACGATTGGCTCCTCTGAAGCTTGTATGTTAGGCGGTTTAGCAATGAAATTCGCCTGGCGTAAACGCGCTCAAGCGGCAGGTTTAGATCTGAATGCCCATCGACCTAACCTCGTTATTTCGGCTGGCTATCAAGTTTGCTGGGAAAAGTTTTGTGTCTACTGGGACGTTGACATGCACGTGGTCCCAATGGATGAGCAACACATGGCCCTTGACGTTAACCACGTCTTAGACTACGTGGACGAATACACAATTGGTATCGTCGGTATCATGGGCATCACTTATACCGGTCAATATGACGACCTAGCCGCACTCGATAAGGTCGTTACTCACTACAATCATCAGCATCCCAAATTACCAGTCTACATTCACGTCGACGCAGCGTCAGGTGGCTTCTATACCCCATTTATTGAGCCGCAACTCATCTGGGACTTCCGGTTGGCTAACGTCGTTTCGATCAACGCCTCCGGGCACAAGTACGGTTTAGTTTATCCCGGGGTCGGCTGGGTCGTTTGGCGTGATCGTCAGTTTTTACCGCCAGAATTAGTCTTCAAAGTTAGTTATTTAGGTGGGGAGTTGCCGACAATGGCGATCAACTTCTCACATAGTGCAGCCCAGCTCATTGGACAATACTATAATTTCATTCGCTTTGGTATGGACGGTTACCGCGAGATTCAAACAAAGACTCACGATGTTGCCCGCTACCTGGCAGCCGCTCTGGATAAAGTTGGTGAGTTTAAGATGATCAATAACGGACACCAACTCCCCCTGATTTGTTACCAACTAGCCTCGCGCGAAGATCGTGAATGGACCCTTTATGATTTATCGGATCGCCTATTAATGAACGGTTGGCAAGTACCAACGTATCCTTTACCTGCTAATCTGGAACAACAAGTCATCCAACGAATCGTCGTTCGGGCTGACTTTGGCATGAATATGGCCCACGATTTCATGGATGACCTGACCAAGGCTGTCCATGACTTAAACCACGCCCACATTGTCTATCATCATGACGCGGCACCTAAGAAATACGGATTCACACACTGAATCATCACGTTATTTTGATAAAATAGTTAAACTTCAGAAAACAATTATTATCACTCGTGTATACAAAAAATAGCACCATCCAGATTCTGACGAACCGGGATGATGCTATTTATCCATTTAAGGGATATTAATTACATGTGGATAGCAAAGCTTGGTGTGTAGTAAGCTGTGCTCTTAATTGAAACAGTTTCACCATAAGTTGGTGAAGCGATGTATTGGCCACCGCCTAAGTAAATCCCAACGTGGTAAGGTGCTGAATCAGAACCCCAGAAAATCAAGTCGCCAGCTTGGGCTTGACTGAATGATACGTGAGTACCAATCGTAGCTTGAGCATATGTGGTCCGACCGATTGAACGACCAACCTTAGCAAAGGCAGCTTGCGTGAATGCAGAGCAGTCCATTTGTTCGTAAGGTGTGCCAATGAAGGTCTTAGCAGCAGCAATTACTGAACTGTATGATGCAGTTGAACTAGTCGTTGATGTACTAGTTGATGCTGAAGCACTGTAGGCCGTTGCAGTAGCAGTCGTTGTTGATGAACTAGTCGTGTTACTTGCAGTTGAGCTAGCTTGTGAGCTCGTTGAAGTAGCAGCTGATTGCGTACTAGTTGCAGTCGTGCTAGTAGACGATGCTACTGGAGTTGAGCTTTGTGATGCTTGTGAAGCTGAACTTTGGCTAGCTGAGCTTTGTGAAGTTGCTGAACTAGTTACAGCACTTGAGCTAGCTTGTGAAGCTACTGAACTCGTTGAAGCACTTGAAGTGACACTGCTTGCACTAGCAGTTGAAGTGCTACTTGATTGAGCAGCTACTGAGCTACTTGATACTGCTTGGCTCGTACTACTTGCACTAGTAGTTGATGAGCTGGTAGCAGCAGCGCTAGTAGCTTGTGAACTAGTTGAAGTTGCGGCACTAGTTGACTTAGCACTGCTTGCACTAGCAGTGGTCGTCTTAGTCGTAACCTTTTCACCAGTTTTAACGCCAGGAATATTGATGGTTTTACCAGCAATAATTAAGTTAGGGTTGCTTAAGCCATTAGCTTCAGCAATCTTGTCAACAGAAACATGGTACTTTTGTGCGTATGCCCAAACAGTATCCCCTGCTTTGATTGTCATTGAATCGGCATTGGCAACTGCTTGACTAGTAACTAACATACCAGCTAAAGCAGCAGTTCCTAACATCACTTGTTTAATATTTACTTTCACTTTAATAATGATCACTCCAAAAAGAATGTCACGTATGTACTTCAAGCCAACGTCTATACTACTCAATTTGTGTTACATACCAATACCAGCAAAATAACAATATGTTACGAAAGTTACAAAACCGTAACAATAATTAGCCATCGTAACATTTTCGCGCTGAAACCCTATCATACCGGCATCGTTTTATTACTAAAATTTGAAACTATTTAGCAACTTTGACGAAAAAAAGTTATTTTTATTTTAAAAAGCCGAATTTCCAGTGACAATTCCTGGAAATTCGGTTAAATTTCAATTTAATTACGACCAAACGTTCGGCTAATTTGGACTATTTAGATATTCGTTGGCGATGATGCGTTCGCGGTAATCCTAATAGCCATCGAATATCATTACCCGTAAAGTTCAACTTCAAGAATTCGCCACTTTGTCCCTGTTGATACATGGTCGGTAATACCTGGTCTTGCAACTTGATCACTTGCTGTGCGATCTCTTCGTCAAATAAATATTGCCGTGTCGCGGCAGCAATTTCACCGACCGTAAAAATCTGAGCAGCGTTAGCAAATATCTGCTCTTTGCTCAGCGCCAACTGGGCTTGTTTAAACTGGGCGTAGGACTGATCCAAGACTTGGCCTGCTTGAGTTTCCAATGCGGTTACTGTGGTCATGATGCGCACCTCCTAAATTTATCCCTATTGTAACCGCCACCGCTGACTTTGACCATGCTAAACCATGCTTTTTAAATAAAATTTGCTATACTAAAATGACAAAGGGGAAATTAACTTGACGAATACAGACAATCGTTATTATCAACCAACCGACATCAAAGATGCGCTTCAAACAATCCAAAAATTATTTAATACTTATACCGATGCCCCATTAACACCCGAATTAATGGCCTACCATCAAAAATTAGTTAATCAGTTAGCTACTAATTTATTACCACTAGCACAACAACAACATGACAAATTACGGATCACCCAAATTAATTCAATGATGGCCGTTATGCAAGATTGGCTAAAATTAAGGCTGAATGGTCAAGTCTTCGGCGGCAAAATGCAACACTTCAAGTTTGTCAGCAACCAAAAAGCACAGTACAAACGACGAGTGCATAAAATTCGTGGCAATCAAAATCATCGTGCTAGTCGCCATTGATGACCAAACTAGACTTGCACGACTAGCATTTTGCGGTATACTAAAAGTGTATTGGGCCCTTAGCTCAGTTGGGAGAGCGCCTGCTTCGCATGCAGGAGGTCGTCGGTTCAAATCCGGTAGGGTCCATTTTAATAGACGTCAAAAATAAGGTGTGTTGCAATCAACTTTCGATTGCAACACACCTTATTTTTTGGATCATCATTTATTTATATTTATCAAAGTAACGGTCTGTTATTTTAACGAATGTACTAAATTATTTTCGTTTCTGGTTACAAGACGCTAAAAGTATTTGATTTTACATGATATCGCTTTTTTTATTTTACCTTCAACTATACTCCAGCTCGCAACCACGCATTCGTTTCCTTGTACAATCGCTCAACTTCTTCTGGTCGATCCGTCCCTAATAAATCCTGACTAATTTGACCACCGGCAGCTTGTCGGACATAGGCTAGGAATTGATACGAGGACCGTAAACCGTTAAAATCTTGAGGTATCACGTGTAAATCCTGTCCCACAATGACTGGTCGTAAATTATCACTTTCGTTAATTGAGGTCAATCGACTAATCTTCCACTTAGTATCACGGCGTTCGACGCGGTAAATCAGTCGCCGATATGATTCTAATTCCGCTAAAGTACCATTGACCATCATGCGCATATGCGTCGTGGTTGGTAGTTCCACGTATGCCTTATCGCCATTCAGATGAACGACAGGCGTACTGACGCTCCCCACAATAACAAAGCGCGGATCAACTTCCTTCGATTCTGCGCCAATAAATGTACTTAGTGGTCCTTGTTGCCAACTAGTTGCCACAGTCGCGTCGGCGTAATAGCAATCTCGGATTTCAGGGTTATGCCGGGCACGAAATAAGCGCTCACGGGCCACTAGTTCACTAATTAGTGCCATATCAGTTCCGTTACTCATTGACGATTTCCTCCAATCATTTTAGCAATCACCGGCCGACATTTCGCGGCGATCAATGACAACGCTATTCAAAAACCAATGACGATGCCAGTCGCCACTTAATGCCGTAAATGGCACCGGCGTCTTCCCGCCTGCTTCCACCTTTTCAATCAAATAATTACGTAAGATCCACGGATCGTTCAAAGATTGTTGTGTTAAGTCAAATAAGTGATCGAGCTTAGTTGCACTAATCGCTAAATCATCAGCTACCTGGGCTTTCGTAAGACCAGTCAACGCAAAGTTAGCTTGTAATTCATCCCGGGTTGCCTGCATTTGTTGTGCGTTTAATGACATTATTTCGTTCCTCCTATAATTTAAATAACGTGGTTGCCGTGCCAAACGCGATTTGAGCCCGTTGTTCATCGGTCAAGTCGGCGATATCCAGGAAACTTCCACTCGTCTCCGGCTGCTTATACGGGTAATCGATCGAATACATCAGGTGATCCGCCCCCATCTCCGCTAACATAAATTGCAACTGAGGTGCACTCAAAATACCACTTGGCGTCACGTACACATTATGCCGATAATAAGTACTAAATGGATACTGCAAGTCTGTATATGTTGTTAACTCATCATCCAAACGTTCCAAAAATAGCGGGACTAGTTCGCCCCAGTGTCCTGAAATGAGTTTCAAGCCAGGCAATTTATCAAAAATACCACTAGCAATCATCCGTATCACTTGAATCCCAACATCCATATGCCAACCATAACCGGCAGATGATAAGATCCCCGTGACAACGTCAGACCATTGGTTACTTTCAAAATAATGACTCGTTACTGCTTGCGGAATAAATGAGGGGTGAAAATACACGGGGACATCAAGCGTCGCAGCTGCTTCAAAGATTGGTAAGAAGAATGGCTCATCAAAAAATTTATTCTGATAATTTCCTTTCAGCAACACACCCCGTAATCCCAGCGTCGTCACCGCTCGGTTTAATTCAGCGACCGCAGCTTGCGGATCACCAACTGGTAGAACGGCTAACCCAGCATAACGATCAGGATGAGCCGCCACCGCTTTCGCTAATTCATCATTAGCTAATTGTGAGAATGGAACTGCTTGTTCCGGCGATAAGTTCTGTGGTGATGAATTACCATAAGATAACACCTGCATATCAATGCCCGATTGAGCCATAAATGCCAGGCGTTCATGCTGGGTGTCTTGCATAATTGCAGACTCGGTAAATTGTCCCGCATGTACTGGCGTAGCGCTGGACTAACTGTTGGTAACGCAGCGTTACCAACAGCTTGACGCATTGCGGCAGTCACAGCTGCCGATTCAAAATGCTCTTCAACGGTAATTAATTTCATTAGTCGACAATCTCCTTAATTGGTCAGCTATATCTAACTGTGACAGCTATTATAGACGCTTTCACATGCTAAAAAAGGGACGTTTTGAGACATATCACAAGTTGGTGTATCATTGACATATGACAAAATTAATTATGAACAATCAATTGCATATTGATCAGCGAACTCATCAAACTCATCGTAAATTGATTACTGCCCTGCAAGCGAATTTCAAGGCTCAAAAGATCTTCAACGAGTTAACTGTCAAACAACTTTGTCTGGATGCTCACGTTGGACGTGCCACTTTTTATCGCCATCACCAGGATATTGAAGATATCATTGTGATTGAATACTTAATTGCCTTACAACAGTTAGGACAAGCGTTAAATGACTTAACTACCACATCTTACGCGACCATTGCTGGTGCAATCGTCACGACGCTTCGCGCGCATCTGGATCTCCCCTTACTCGTGTCATGGGCACAGTGTCGCGATCGGGTCATCCCATTAGAAGTTGGTTTTGCCCAACAGCTGCTAACTAGCTTAGCCATCCATCCTAAGCAACGGCATTTTATGGCAACTTATCTCGGCAACTGTCTTCATCAGTTAGCTTGGCAACTTGCGACCACGCAGCCAACACTCAGCAGAATTGAGACTTACCGGCTATTTATTCAATTAATTCCTAATGTCTTACAAGCACCAACAATTCCAACTGACTAATCCGTTTAGTTATCATGATACACACCACGGTAGTTTGGCCGCCTGTCCCTGATGGTGGCGAATGTCGTCATTATTCACCCCCGCCGTTTGCCTTTATTTGACGCTACCCGTACCACCATGTACGCTAACAATATCAAACAATTTATGGAGGAAATATACCATGCCAATCAATCCAAATCGCGCCCAAGATGTCTGGAAGGATGTCGGTGAACACGTTCAATTTACCGTTCTTCAATTAAATCGTCAGGATCAGCAACACGACCGTGAAGTCTTTCAAGAATTTGCAGATCGGTCACAAGCCATCATTCGCTCGTTACGCATCCGGGACGCCAAACCTGAAACTGGCACCCAATTAAAAGTTAGCATCGGCATCAGTAGTGCCGCTTGGGATTACCTGTTTCCTGGCGCACCCAAACCTAAAGAATTAGAAACTTACACCACCTTAAGTGGACCCAAATACACTATGCCAGCAACACCCGGCGACCTCTTCTTCCACATTCGCGCAAGCAACGAAGCGGTCGTCTACGAATGCCAAACGCAGTTCCAGCGGGTTTTAGCGCCAATCACGACCGTCCTCGATGAGACGAAGGGCTTTCGTTACTTCGAAGGCCGGGCCATCATTGGCTTTATCGACGGTACGGAAGCGCCGGCCGTAGAAGATGCCGCTGATTATGCCTTAGTTGGTGACGAAGATCCCCAGTTCATCAACGGTTCTTACGCCTTTGCACAGAAATGGCAACATGATATGCCCGTGTGGGAACATATGCACACCGAGGATCAGGAAAAAGCCGTGGGCCGTGAAAAATTCAGCGACTTCGAGTTAGAAGACGAAGACAAGTTTAAGAATGCTCACAACGTTGCTTCAAAATTGGAAATTGATGGTGTCGAACAAAAAATCGTTCGGATGAATGTCCCGTACTCCAATCCAGCAGCTGGTAACACAGGGACGTACTTCATTGGTTATGCCCGTCACTGGACGGTTACCAAAGGCATGCTGCAAAACATGGTCGACCAAAGTGACTTTTTACTAACTTTCTCCACCTTACTATCCGGACAAGCGTTCTTCATTCCATCACGTGACCTGTTAGCTCAAATTGCAGATGATGATTTTTAAGCTATTACTAGCGTACTCGTTTTGACGTTAAGGCTTCGATTAGGAACGCGCTGTCAAAAAAGGCAGTCTTGATTGGTACTTAATAAATACCAATCGAGACTGCCTTTATGTTATTTTAACTTTAGTTTAACGGTTTATTCACGAACAATATTAACAGCAACGAAATCAATATCGTAGCTTTATATTGATTATCATTCCTTTTCACGGTAACTGGCAACTAACATCTGCTATAGTAGTAAGTAAAGCAACTATCAGGAGGTATCATTTATGGCAAATCGTTATTTACATAATGTCCAAGGTTTGTTCGACACCATCGCGCCGAACTATGATCGGATGAATAACATCATCAGTCTCGGAACGCATCGTCATTGGCGCAAGCAAACGATGGCCCAAATCCATTTAGCGTCTAACGCCCATGTTCTTGACCTCTGTTGTGGTACGGGTGATTGGACGATCGCGCTGGCTAAAGAATTACAGGCACCCGGTGAAGTCATCGGATTAGACTTTTCAGCCCCAATGTTAAAACTGGCACAACAAAAAGTGACCCAGCAACAGGTTGCCGATCGGGTCTGGTTGCGCCGCGGTAATGCGATGCATCTTCCGTTTAAAGACAACACCTTTGACCTCGTCACGATTGGCTTCGGACTCCGCAACTTGCCTGATAAAGCCCAAGCTTTAACTGAAATTTATCGCGTCCTAAAACCGGGGGCTCGCTTGGTCTGCTTAGAGACGTCCCAACCCGATCAGCCATTGATTAAACCAGTCTGGCAGTGGTATTTCACAAAAGTAGTCCCACTATTCGGGCGCTTATTCGCCCATCAATATCAGGAATATTCCTATTTACAGGAAACCACTCGTCACTTTGCAAGCTATCAACAATTAGCAACGATGTTTCAGCAAGCAGGCTTTCAAAATGTTCACTTCCAACGGTTCAACTTTGGGGCCGCAGCGGCTCACTTTGGGACTAAGGAGGCCAAGTAATTGGACGAACTGACCGCTTTCAATCAATGTCTGGCTTGGTTGACACACACCACCGCCTTGCCTGAGCACCTCGATGGCCTGGTCCTTTGTGGCAACAGCCTCCCAGCAACAGCCACTGCAGCGGGCCAGTTAGCCCAAGACTATCAATTACCACTACTCATTATTGCGGGCGGCGTCGGCCACGCCACTAAGTATTTGCGGCAAAACTTAAACCTGCCAAAATCTCAAGCTAGTGAGGCTGAGTTGATGGCGACGCTTGTTCGAAAGACTGGCTATCAAGGTAGTATCCGCCTCGACAAGACTTCTACCAATACCGGTAGCAATGCCACGCATGCCCGCGCGTTAGCCCCCACCGATTGGCGCCACGTCCTACTCGTACAAGACCCGTTACTCGCGCGGCGGACTACCCTAACGTTCTCAGCCAATTGGTCCAATGCCAACTTTATTCGCTATGCGCCGGCGACCTTGCAATTAAACCGGCTACAACCAATGCAATTTACGCCAAACACAATAGTAGCTGGCTGGCAACCCGCTTATTTTACTGAACTCTTACTCGGTGAATTTCAACGCCTAGTGGATACCCCCACCGGTTATGGTCCCCGTGGTCAGGGCTTCATCGCCCATGTGGATATTCCCGAAGAAGTTCTCGCTGCGGCCCGGTATTTACAGTCGCAATCACTACACCGCCAGCGTTAACGTTTATTTTTAAAATCTAGTAGTGCCACCAAAAAATCCCGTTTCACTGCAGCAGAACATTGCTACAGTAAAACGGGATTTTTATAAGATGGGTTGATCACGATTTAAAAACATCTGGATACTGTGTCCGCAACGCTTGTGCTGTTAATTCGCCCGCCATCCGGGAGCCAGCTAAATCTAAATGCACCCCGTCCGTGGTACTGAGTTGCCAAGTAGCCGTTTCAATGAGTTGCAATTGCATAAATTCAGCCACGACCGCGCGAATAATCGACGCAAAATTCTGATTAAACGGGATCATTACAGCAAGCCGGCTATTCGGGTAAAGCGTCTGCACCTGATTAAGGAAGCGGCGCAAAACTACCGTGAACGTCGTATCATCCGTATGACGATCATTAGTACCAACATTAATCACAACTAAATCCGTGGGTACTGGTTGCCACGTCGTTTTACTATCCACGGCTGTTAAAACCTCCGGCAGTACCGGTACGCCACCAGTTCCTGGTTTACTGAGACCAACGGCACTATAAGCAATGCGGACATTCCGTGCATTCAACAAGTCACTCGCAACCGCCGCATAGTTGGCTTCCGCGCGATAATCTTCGGCAGGGTTCTTACCCATGACCCAGCAGCCGGCCGTCAGTGAATCCCCAATCCACGTCACACTGTGTCGGCCTAACCGAACTGGCTGTAACTCACCATCTGTCGTCAGGGCTTTCACTGTAAAACCTTGATTGCCATCCCACACACGGTCCTCATCAGTATTACCACTCAAAACTACCCGTACCACGTGAGGCCGACCATCCAGTGTCAACCATAGGGGGTCATTCGTCACCGCCTGCCGTTGAAAAGGCAAGCCATCAATCTGGATCGCCACCCAACTCGGTAGCTCATACGCCAACGGCAAGAATGTCAACCGCACAAAACTAGCATCAGTGACTTGAAAATCGATTTCAGCACCCAAATTAGTGCTATACATCACGTCTCGATCCGCAATTTGCTTGACCGCCCAACGCCCCTGAAAGTATGCCGGCATCAAGGGCTGATTGGCCTGCGTTATTTGATAATCCACGTTTTTCCCTCCTATACCTCTTGTTTACTCAAACTTGATCATCCTACCTATTCTTCCGTTAACTTGTCATGAAACATGATTAAAACATGCCATTTAGTTGGCTTACTGTTCGTCAGCCGGTGAGCGTTCTATTCCGACCTCCGGGGCTGGATGACAATTGCTGGAACGCAGCCGACGTCGATTTGAGCTAACGCACAAACCGCGTCATCTCAAATACGAGTCTTATTCTAAGCCGGAAGAAAGGCACTTCCGACTAAGAATAATTTGGCTACTGAGCATTGCCATCCAGCCCCTCCAGTCGGGAAGCCGCTCGAATGGCAGATGAACGGCCACTTAACTTGGTACAATTGGTCGTTGACTATTTTGATAATGGAATTTTAAACGAGACTTTAAGGTTACATTAACCACTTTGTCGAGACGTTCGATTATTACTATAGTGATTTCGAAATAGTGAGCTATCAAAATGTTACCTTCTACCTGACAGTTGCTCGACAAAATTACTGTTTATAAAGAAAAATGATGAGTCCAATAAAAGTTGGGTACATCTCCGTCTGCCATTCGAATACTGTCCCGACCGGAAGGCGTTTCTGACAATGCCCAGTGGTGAAATTTCACTTAGCAAGCGTCCTTTGCTTGGTTAGTGAAAGGCCAGTATTTGAGACGTGTTTTTTCGGCTCAAATCTGTGCCCACCACGTTCCGGCAATTGGCAGAAATGCCTGGAGGTCGGCGTAGGACGAACGAACTAAGCAGGTTTACGCTAACCCGAACTGTTTCCAGTGGGTCTAAGCTGGCTGCTTTTGAATTTAAAAAATGGCATGTTTTAATCATAATCACTGCCAGCAATCCAGAATTAATACTGTTATTTTTCAAAACTTGACGCCTATCAAGTTGCCATCAAGCTGAACTCACTATACTAGGGTCATCAAATCAAATAAGGAGTTGCAAATTATGAAATTCCAATTATTTCTCACTAAACATACGAATCACATTACATTAGTTACGGGGATTCTGATTGTCCTTGGGATGCTCAGTAAATATCTCTTACAATTTACGCTCGGTTACCAAGTCATTTTAGCAGTTGCTTCAATTATTGCCGTCATTCCGATTGCGGTTCGTGCTTGGAGCGCACTTCGGAACAAAGTTTTCAGTATTGAACTGTTAGTTAGTATCGCAGTGATTGGGGCATTCATTATTGGTGAATTCAACGAATCCGCAATCGTTACTTTCCTCTTCTTGTTTGGCTCCTATCTCGAAAGCAAGACCTTGCAGAAGACGCGGACCGCAATCAAAGGCTTGACTGACATGTCACCAACTACCGCAACTTTAGTTACTGATGATGGCACCGAAGAAGTCGACGTTGATGATGTGGACGAAGGTGACGTTGTCCTAGTTAAAACTGGGAGTCAGGTTCCCGTTGACGGGATTGTTGTTGAAGGTAACGGCTACCTTAACGAAGCCTCAATTACGGGTGAAGCACGCCAAATCAACAAGCAACTCAAGGACTCGGTTTACTCCGGAACAATGGTTGAAAATGGCTATCTGAAGATCAAAGCGACTCAGGTTGGCGACGACACGACTTTTGCCAAAATTATTGAATTGGTTGAAGAAGCTCAAGATACCAAGTCCAAAGCTGAAAAGTTCATCGACCGCTTTGCTCAATATTATACGCCTGCCGTCCTCGTTTTAGCAGTCTTAGTCTTCGCCTTCTCCCGTGACTTCCGCTTAGCAATCACGGTACTGGTTCTCGGTTGCCCAGGTGCCTTAGTTATCGGTGCCCCAGTGTCAAACGTTGCCGGAATCGGGAATGGTGCCAAGCGTGGTATCCTGATCAAGGGTGGTGAAGTCGTCGATACTTTTGCCAAAGTCGATACCCTGGTCTTCGATAAGACCGGTACTTTAACGGAAGGTAACACTGCCGTTACAACCATGCACACTTACACAAACAATGCGGATAATCAACTAGCTCTCGCTGCCGCTATTGAGGGCGTTTCCGACCATCCGTTAGGCCAAGCAATCGTCAGTTATGCCGACCAGCAGTCAGCGGGGGTCGCTCCCGTCCTAGATGACACTGAAACCGTTAAGGGCCAAGGAATCTGTGCACAAGTCGGTAAGCAAGAAGTTGTCATTGGTAATCAAAAAATGTTGACGGCTCATAATATCAAACTAAATCCTACCCAACTCAAAGATCTCAATGGTTTACAAGCTGGTGGTCAATCAACCGTTATCATGGCAGTCGACGGACAAGTTCAACTCATCTTCGGGATTGCCGATACGATTCGTCCAGGCGTGAAGGATTCCCTCGCCGCATTAAAAGCCCAAGGAATCAAGAAACTCGTTATGTTAACTGGAGACAATGAACTCACCGCTCAAGCCGTTGCCAACGAATTGAACCTAGATGAAGTTCACGCCAACCTCTTGCCAGAAGAAAAAGTCGAATACGTTAAGAAACTAAAAGCAGCCGGTAATACGGTCGCCTTTATTGGAGATGGCATCAACGACAGTCCTTCAATCGCTAACGCCGATATCGGAATCGCAATGGGTAGTGGGACTGACGTTGCCATCGACACATCCGATGTCGTCTTGATGCAATCAAGCTTCCCCGCATTAGTACACGCCCACGGTCTCGCCAAGAAAACTGTCTTGAACACTCGTGAAAACATCTTCATCGCCATTGCCACCGTGGCCTTCCTACTGATTGGGCTAATCTTCGGTTATATCTACATGGCCAGTGGGATGTTTGTCCATGAAGCTAGTATCTTAGTCGTTATCTTCAACGCTATGCGGTTAATCAATTTCCAAACCAAGTTCGACAAGCACCAACCAACTAAAACCATTCAAGCAGCCACAGCTTAATCAAGTCTCCCCAACTTGGTTACAGGCCTAGCAAAAAATAACGGTCCGCCGACTAGTCTTCCCCAGCTAGTCGGCGGACCGTTTTATCATATTGCAATCAAAAATGATAGACCAATAATAATTTCATAAATACGCTCGGTTAATTAATTGCGATTATAAACCAAAAAAGATCTTATAAATCCAAATTCCAATAACGGCACCAACAATTGGGGCAACCACGGGAACCCAACTATATTCCCAGTGAGAACTACCCTTGTTCGGTACTGGGAATAACGCGTGTACTAGCCGTGGTCCCAAGTCACGGGCCGGATTTAGGGCCGGACCGGTTGGACCGCCTAACGAAATAACCATGGCAGCAATCAAAAGTCCAACGCCAATATTGGCGATATCGATATTTTGATGAAAAAACATCCCGCGATATAATCCCATGGCACCAAAAATCAGGACTGCGGTTCCTACCATTTCCGTAACAAAACCGTTTAACTGACTGTTCGCATGATCACTAGTTGCAAACGTCCCTAAGACTGCCTCATTATCAGTCGTTTGCCGATAATGGGGCCAGTACAGTGCCAAAATCAAGCATTGGCCTGCAATTGCTCCTAGAAATTGCCAGATTAAGTAAGGCGCAACGTGCGCCCATGGAAAGATTCCAATCACGGCTTGCCCAATCGTAATCGCGGGGTTTAAATGGTTACCAGAAATCGAGCCAAACATCATGGCTGGGAGCATGACCCCAAGTCCATATCCCGATGCAACCAGGAGCCATCCTCCATTGGCGAGTCCTGGATCATCGTTACCAGTCGTGTTCTTCAGGAATGCGTTAGCGACAGCACCATTACCTAGTAGTACTAGGATCAGCGTGCCAAAAAATTCAGCGGCGTAGCGTGCTTCCCATGAACCTGTCATCTGTAAATCCTCCTCGTATGGTACCGAGCATCTATGATAATTTGAAGATACCAGATAAAGCTGTTTATGTAAACGCTTTATTTTGCTTAAATAAGCGGTTTCTAATAATTCAACATAATTCTACCAGATACCCTGGGTTGTATAATTATGAAGCGCTAGTATAACACGCTCGCGTCAACATGAGATCTTCAACGTTAATGCTCGCGATCACAACTAGAAGATTCTCAGGTGACGCTAGCTTCCACAACAAATCGTTATTATCTAATTACCCAATACATCAGTCCTTTTTAAATCCCTCCACGGCCAGAAGCAGAATACTTGCTCGTGTATACCTATGGGGGTATATTGTTTAGTGACAAATACTTACTAAAGGAGTCAACTAAAATGATTAAAGAAATACATGACCAAGATTTTGCCAAAGAAACAGATACTGGTATCGCCGTTATTGATTTTCGCGCAGACTGGTGCCCACCATGTCGCATGATGGACCCAATTCTTAAGTCCCTTTCTGAAGACCCAGCTTACAAGGACCAGGTCAACTTCGTTTCATTGAATATTGACCATGACCAAGCTACGGCCAGTCAATTCCAAGTTCAAGGAATTCCAACCTTCCTGATTAAGAAAGATGGCCAAGTCGTCAGTCACATGGTCGGAGCACGTCCTAAGCCTGATTTTGAAGCCGAACTCAAAAAAGCACTTGCTTAATTACGAAAGGGGCATCATGAATCATGGCAACTACTGAAGAATATGTCACTAGCAAGCAGATCAAGACCCGGCTAAAACGCTCGGCTGGTCAACTGGACGGCGTTTTGCGTATGATGGACGAAAATCGTCCTTGCGAAGATGTCTTGGTTCAGCTTTCAGCAGTGAAATCAAGTATCGACAAGGCCATGAAACTCGTCATCGCCCGTAATATTAATAATTGTGTAGATGCGATGACCACGGCTGATGTTCAGAATCTTGAACACTCCTTGGATCTACTGCTAAAAACCAAATAACGCCAAAAAAGACGGTGTCGCCAATCTCAGTTGGTTATACCGTCTTTTTAGTGCCAGTTGACTCAGTTAAGCACCGTATCTGTCAGGCAACTTATCGAGTCAATCTTTCCAATCGCCCTTTTTCCAGTCATCATGGTTCCAATCATCTTTTTTTCCAGTCATCGTCGTCATCACTGTGGGACTGCTCGGCATCCTTGGGCGCTCGTTTTGCTCGCTTCAACAGTACCGCCGTTGAAATCACCGTTACGAACCCAGTCGCAATAATAAAGACAAATGTCCACATCACAATGTCGCTAATCGCCATCTCGGGGCCCTCCCATATAATTTAATTGTCGTTAGTATAGCGCAGGCCCGTTGTAATAGCAAAAACGCCCTGGATAGTTTGCCCACACAATCGCTATCCAGAGCGTTTAATTCTTCAGCGACAACGACCTAATCGTCGTCATCCTCATCTTCTTCATCCAAACCAGTTCGAGCATCGTTACCAAGATAAGCTTGTAATTCCCGAATATTGCGATTGTTACTGCCACGATAAGCAACTAACCAAGCTGCCAGTGCCGGCCGGTTTTCTTTTTCAGCAAGCTTGATAGCCCGGTCAACGAATAGGTTTTCCGTATCAAAATCCTTGATTGTTGCGGCTACGAGTTCATCAACAGATTGATACTTGAAAGCCCCATTTTCTTCCAACATGGAATACTTGGTTAATTCAGCCGTTGTGGAAGATGGCTTCTGGTTTTCATCTAGGAGTAATTCGCCTAATTCAGCAAACTGACGGACATTCTGATCTAACAAACGTTGATATGCTGTCCGCAATGCCAATGATTGTGGTCCTTTAACGTACCACTTCACTTGGGTCAACTTAACGTAAGCAACCATTAAGTTAGATAAAATGTGATTCGTCATTGCGCCCGCTGTTGGGACATGGTGATCAATGTCACTCTGTTTTAATTCCGCTGCGTATTGTTCGTCGATCGTTAGTTCACTCATCGTTTATTCCTCCTACTTAACCTTGACGTTTTCAACTTCGTAACCAAGTCCGGTAACAACTTGTGCCAAATCATCGGCATTCGTCACTTCAGGATCAAAGTTAGCCTTGACCTTGCTGGCATTGAATAGCACCTTAACATTCTCAACGCCGTCATGGTTAGCAACGGCCTTTTCGATCTTGGTCATGCATGATGGGCAAGTCAACGTTCCTAATTGCATAATAATTTTCATAATCAATTACCTCCGTGTCGTTCATTTGATGGTTCTATCATAACCGGATTTGATTGACCAGAACTTGACGGCCGTCAAGAAATTCAAAAAAGTTTTACGCTACAATATAGTTATTAAAACAGTAGGAAATTTAAAACGTCAAACCCTATCTACCAAGCAAAATCTGTTATAGTTAGGGTGAATTTATTCAGGAGGTGGGCCTTATGGCAGAACATGAATGTGTGCAGTTAGTCCCAATTTTTAGCGAACTCGGTAGTGAACAATTAGACACTATCGAATCGATCGTTCGTCACCACCACTATCCAGCCGGCAGCACTTTATTTGGTGCTGACGATCCACTGGATTCACTGATGATTGTTGCCAATGGGCAGGTTAAAGTCTATCAGCTAGCTGCCAATGGTCGCGAGCAGTTACTATACCTATTACAAACTGGTGATATCGATGGCGAAGCTGCCTTATTTGAAAATCAACGGCGAACCTCATTCGGTGAAGCCTTAGTACCGACGGATGTTTGCAGTATTCGCCGTTCAGACTTTCAAGACTTGATGCAAAAATATCCCAGTATCAGCATCAACGTCTTAAACGTCTTTGGCAAACGTCTCAGTCAACTGGAACGTCAAACAACCAGCACGGCCACTGAATCCGTCGAAGCCCGTTTAGCGAACTATATCACTGAAACAGCGGCAGCGCTCAAAACCGACACGTTTAAACTACCATTAAAGAAAAAAGACCTGGCGACGTTCCTCGGCACCACCCCTGAAAGCATCAGCCGTAAGCTCGCCTTATTCGAGCGTCAAGGCCTAATTACGCAAAAGCCTGGCAAGGTCATCGAAATTAACGATGCCGACCAGCTATTATTAACTGAATAATGACTACTAATTAAATTATCCCTTCCCCCGGATGACTAGCGAAATCACTGTTAGTCATCCGGGGGCTTTTACGTCAACCATCACGCTGCCTCATAAGGTGATTTACAGGCACTAACAGCTCCTGCATGCCGATAATTCAGAAGTAATCTTGACCTTTACATTAACATTCACAACCCATCAGCTACTGATTCAGGACTATTAAGATGATTAGTATCATTTTTTACTGAGTCGGTACCAGATGATACCACTGAGAATAATCTAAGGTATAATTAACTTAGTATTAGAAAATTTATTAGGGAGTGGATTTAATGGCAACCATTAATCAAGCAGCAGTAAAACAAGATCTCTACGATGCCGTCAACGGCGAGTGGCTCAAAACCGCCGTCATTCCGGATGACCATTCTTCAACCGGGGGCTTTATGGACTTAGTTGATGCCATTGAAAAAACGTTAATGCATGACTTTGATGCAATGGCGGCGGGAACAGTTACCCCCGACGATCCTCAGCTAACCGAATTCATTAAGTTTTACCGCTTAGCTAAAGATTTCGACCAACGCAATGCCAATGGTGCGGAACCAATTCTGCCGTGTCTCAAGCAAATTGATAGTTTAAGCGACTTTGCTGACTTACAACAACGGATGCCCGATTGGATCTACGACGGCCTCCCATTACCATTCAGCTTGGATGTCGACGCTGATATGAAAAATACCAAGGTCAACGCCTTATTTGCCCAAGCACCTGGGACTATCTTGCCAGACAAGACATACTACGACGAAGGCAACCAGGCCGGCCCTAAGTTACTAGCAATTTACGCTAAAATGATGACCGAACTGTTGCAAAAAACTGGTTACGAAAAGGACGAAGCACAAAAAATCGTTGATGACACGCTGCAATTCGATCGTTTGATCGTTCCGTGGATCAAATCCGCTGAAGAGTCGGCTGATTACAGTAAGATGTATAATCCTCGCAAATTCAACGATTTTGTTAACACTAGTCGTTATTTAGACTTAGCCGCCATCACCTACTCCGTCATCGATGGTAATCCCGACCTCGTCATCTTGCCAGAACCCGCCTTCTTCGATCACTTTAACGAAGTAGTCAATCCTGATAACTTCGGTCTGATGAAGAACTGGATGAAAGCTAAACTCGTTCAACGGTACAGTGGTTACCTCAGTGATGAAATGCGGGTATTAGCCACGACTTATTCACGGGCATTGTCTGGTCAAAAAAGAACCGCGGAACCAGGCTAAGAGTGCCTACTATCTAGCTACCGGAACTTTTGATCAAGTCGTTGGACTCTATTACGGCCACAAGTATTTTGGTGAAGCGGCCAAAGCGGACGTTCATCAGATGGTCGAAAAGATGATTGCCGTCTACAAACGCCGATTGCAAGTGAACACTTGGCTCAGTGCAGATACGCGTGCTAAAGCCGTGACCAAGCTTGATAAACTCGGCATTCAAGTCGGTTACCCTGATAAACTAGAAACGATTTACACGAAATTCAAGACGCACACGCCCGAACAAGGTGGCAACGTATTGAGCAATGTCCTCCACTTTAACCGTTTGGCACGCCAAGACATGTTCTCAAAGTGGGGCAAAGCCACTGATCGGACCCGCTGGGAAATGAGTGCGGACACCGTCAATGCTTACTACCACCCATTTATGAACATTATTGTCTTTCCAGCTGCTATCCTACAAGCACCTTTCTACAGCTTAGAACAATCTTCTAGCGCTAACTATGGTGGTATTGGTGCAGTTATTGCTCATGAAATCTCGCACGCTTTTGACAACAATGGTGCCCTATTTGATGAATTCGGTAACTTGCATAATTGGTGGACCGAGGAAGATTCTGCCCACTTCAAGGAACTTGCCAAGTCCATGATCAGTGAATTCGATGGCTTAGACTTTGCTGGTGCGAAAGTTAACGGGACGTTGACCGTATCCGAAAACATCGCCGATGCGGGAGGCTTAAGTTGCGCGGAAGAAGCTGCTAAGGGCGAAGATGACGTTGATTTGAGTGCGTTCTTCACTAACTGGGCCATGGTTTGGCGTATGAAGGCCACGACTGAATACATGCAACTCTTACTTTCAATCGACGTCCACGCTCCAGCTAAGCTCCGAGCAAACGTACAACCTAAGAACTTAGATGATTTCTACACAACCTTCGACATTCAACCCGACGATGCCATGTATTTGGCACCAGATAAGCGGGTCAAAATCTGGTAAAAAGCTTTAATCAATGAACACTAAGACCGACTAACAAGCGGTGCGATTGCTTGTTAGTCGGTCTTTTATCTGTTTCATCATTATGGGTCTTATTCATTCAAATTACGCGTTAGTATATTACAATAGAACTGTCGCCTGATACCGTTACATCGTTATTGGACTGTGACCCAATCTCAATCACGACTGCACCGCAAATCACACCAGCAGACGTGTTATTAGTCGACCTAACGCCATTTTCAGCGGGCTCATCAACAACAATCCCAGTCCACTTGACGCTTAAATCAGCATATTTGGACACTGGTAACCATCGAAAACAACTAGCATTAACTATGATTAAAACATGCCATTTTTTGAGTTCAAAATCAGCCAGCTTAGGTTCGCTGGAAACAGTTCGAGTTAGCGTAAACTTGCTTAGTTAGTTCGTCCTAAGCCGACTTCCAGGCATTTCTGCCAATTGCTGGAACGCGGTGGACACAGATTTAATCCGAAGACCACGTCTTAAATACTGGTCTTCCACGCTTTAATGCCATATTGGTGAAACGTGCTCGGGACAGTATTCGAATGGCGGACATGTGCGTACTCAGTTTTTGATGGCTTTGTCGTTGTTTCTTATAGACAGTAATCTTGTCAATCAACTGTTAGGCTGAAAATGATATTGTGATAGCTCGTTATTCTGAATCGCCGTAGTAACAACTGAACGTTTTGGCAAAGTGGAGAAGGCACTCTGATATTTCACCTAAAGTTCCAATATCAAAATAGCCAACGACAAATTGTACCAAGTTAAGTGGCCGTTCATCTGCCATTCGAGCGGCTTACCGACCGGAGGGGTTGGGTGACAATGCTCAGTGGCCAAATTATTCTTAGTCGGAAGTGGGTTGCTTCCGGCTTAGAATAAGACTCGTATTTGAGACCGGGCGGGTTGTGCACGGGCTCAAATCGACGTCGGCTTACGTTCCAGCAATTGTCACCCAGCCCCGGAGTTCGGAGTAGGACGCACATCGGCTGACGAACAGTAAGCCAACTAAATGGCACGTTTTAATCATGATTCATAACAGTTTAACTAGTACAATAGGAATTACTAAATATTCATGACGCATTTTAAAGGAGGCACTATGTCACAATTTGAAAAGTATCATCCCATTCTAACGCCACACTATACGTTCGATTGGTTAACAAAGGTGCGCGTTATCGACGTTTTCAACTTATATCAGACCAGCAATGCGACAGCCACTATGGAAACAACCGCTGCACAAATTAACCACACCATGCGCGAGATTTTTCATGACCACCAGCTTGTTTGGGGCGTAACGGCTCGAGACACGAATGCGTTCGTCGGTCAGGTCGGCTTTGCCCCAATCGATACGGCTAAGCATGAAGCAACTCTCAGTGTTGACCTGACTGCTACTTATCAGCAAGTAACTACGCTCAGGGAAATCTTAGAACGGTTGGTGGCATTTGGTACCGTTGAGTTAAAGTTGAACCGACTCACATTGATTTTACCAAAGCACGATGACCTAATGGCACAAATACTGGCTGGCCTTAACTTTAGTACCACCGACCACTTAACATTCAATTATCACCAATAAACAAATAACGCGATGCTGCCTTCATGAAGCAAGGTAAGCATCGCGTTATTTTAACTTATTATTCAGTGACAGCTTCGGCCGCATGGGCAATCGCTGCTTGACCAAGTAAGTTCAAATAGTTAAATGGCCGGTCGTAAATTGGTTGGAAGAACATATCTACGAACCCTAAGTCGTCAATGGTATTGTGATTTTGAATCATCACTGAAATCACATTGGCTGATTGCGAAACATCATGTTCACTCATGAATTGTGCACCTAGGATTTCGCGAGTTTCAGGATTGTAAACCAATTGCATTAAAACAGGCTTAGTGGTTGGCATAAATTCTGGCCGGTAGTTGTCTTCAAAAGTGACAGCGGCTGCCGGAACATTTTCGGCCTGTGCATGTTCTAGGGTCATCCCAGATGAAACGATGGTTTGGCCGAACAACATTAACCCAGAAGTTGATTGTGTCCCCATGTACTTCCGCGTTGGCTTGAAGATGTTCAAACCAACTAAGGTTCCTTGGCGAACCGCATTCGTTGCTAATGGGATATAAGCATCTTTCTTAGTTGGGTTATAGTGAACAGCAACCGAGTCACCAGCCCCGTAAATGTCTGGATCAGAAGTTTGCATGTAGTCATTGGTCTTGATCGAGCCATTAGCGTTCATATCGACCTTGCCCTTGAGTAAGCCGGTATTTGGCCGGAAGCCAACACAAAGAATCGCCATGTCGGCTGTGTAGCTGCCCTTGTCAGTCTTGACCGTAACTTCTTTACCATCATCACTGAAGCCTTGCACCATTTGATTCAAAGCCATCTTGATACCGTGATCAACAAAGTCTTGTTCAACCCGGTCAGTGAATTCTTTGTCTAAGTATTTATTTAAAATCCGTGGTAAACCATCAATTAGTGTGACTTCCTTACCTTGCTTCTGGTAAGCTTCAACTAATTCAGTACCGATATAACCGCCACCGATCACAATGACCCGCTTAGCTGGTTTGGCTGCTTCCCATAAATTCTGAGCGTGCGTCCAGTTCTTGCATAAGTAGACATTGGGACTATCGATGCCGTCAATTGGTGGAATAACAGGCCATGAACCAGTAGTGACAACTAACTTGTCATAGTGATCAGTCTTAGATTCACCAGTCTTTAAATCAGTAACCGTAATTTCATGTTTGTCAGTATTCACATCCGTCACATCATGTTGCATATGAACAGTTGCGCCTAACTTAGCTAACTGTTCAGGACTGGAATAAAATAGGCCTTGAGGATCAGCAACTTGGCCGCCAAGGTAAAGTGCGATCCCACAGGATAGGAACGAGACATTGTCATTTCTTTCATAAATCGTCACTTCAGTATCTGGATTTGATGCTAAAATCTGATTAACGGCAGCAGTGCCGGCATGGGTACAACCAATTACAATAACTTTCATTTTTAAATCGCTCCTTAAATGTGTTTATATTCACAATCATGCTTGTGCAACATGTATTTGGTAACAATTACATTGTACTAAAGTAAAAAGAAAACGCAACCAAAAACACGTAAAAAGTGTAAATACTTCACTAATCACACGATAAACAAATGCCTTGATTACAACGTTCTCAGTCATTCAGGCTGATTATTCATTCACTTAACTGTGGTAATTAAAATTATTATTATCTTTAACCATTATGGCTAATAACTAGAAAGCAAAAGCACTCACAATCTTGCGTGTGAGTGCTTTTGATTCTCTTATACCAACCCGATCATTACTTAGGTGCATCTGTTAACGTCCACGTAATATCCCCCCGTGTAAGAACCCGGAGTAGCTCCCGCATTGCTTTGATATAAAATGCCTGACTTATTCGTCCAGTCTGCCAAGACATCATAATCATCGTTATCACTAGTAGCCGTGTGACTGTCAATCACCGTACCCGCAGAATTCAGCGTGGTCGTCTGCTCGCCGTCGCGGAAAATCACGTCGCCCGCCAAATTCTGACCACCGGTTGTTTTAAAATTAGTCGCACTAGCTTGTAGTTGCCAACTAGAGCCCTTACCACGACTATCCCGTACAACTAGTTGCCAATCGTCTTCCCGGTCTGTCGTTTGAGCCGAACCATCTAAAGTAATGGTTTTAAACGTGCTGCTTTTGGCAACCGTCTTAAAACCAAGTTCACCTGCAGTAACAATAATCTGCGCTTTATCAACTGGTGAGACGTTCTCGTAACGGTCAGATGCCCATAGTTCAATCTCATTGTCATCACCGACGTGTAAATCCTCTGCTTTGACCTTGTAGTAGAAGTAACCTTGTTCGTCATCATCCGACATTTGAACCGTTGGCATTTCCTTGCCATTAAGCGTTGGGTGTAGTGTCACTTGACCGTTAGTTAATTGTTCCGAATCCTCGGCTGCAACAATCCCTCTGATGATCACGTCTTCCCCATTGGCGACAGTATACGGACTATTACGAATTTTAAGGTATAGCGGCTGATCGACTGTAATCATATAATCCGGTGCTTCCGTCGTTGTTTCAAACACCTTATTTTTAAATGTCGCCGTCGTTGCAGTTGTCTGTTCATTGACAACGACATTCTCGGCCGTCCCATTGAGCGTGATCGTCGCGGTCGGTTGACTAGCCGATACTGCTTTATCTAGAGTATAGTCAACTTTAGTATCACTACTCGTTGGCGCCGTCAAAGTCTGCTCACTACCATCCGCATACGTTACCTTGGCACTGTCAAACGTAATATGCTGTGGTAGATTGAGTTCAGCCGTAATGTTATCCCAGTCAATTTGACCACCTTGGTAAGTCAATTGATAGTCGTACTGAACTTTATGCTGAGCTTTGAGCTGGCCGCCTGTCTTGATTTCACGATTCTTGGTCTTATCCGTAACCTTAACCGCCGCATGTACGTCAACTAAATTCGGCGCGCTTTCAATCACGACCATGTTATTACCAGAATTACTACCAGTCGCCCCCATGAATCCCCAGCGAACCAGGCCATCACTACTGTTGAATTGGCTAGTATCTAACACTTCACTCTGAGTAAAGCCGCTACCCGTCGCCGACCCATCTGGATTGATGTCATTATAAGTGTACGTCATCGTTTTAGTCGCCGCATGCCAGTCCATCACCAGGTGGTGCCACTTGCTATCTCCTAATGACATATTCGTCACTAGGTTGGTATGTTTTTGCGTAAAGTAGTACCGGGTTGACCAAATTATCCCGGTAACGTCTAAACTCCTGACAGACTGATTTTCATACTGACTAGCCAGCCCAGGATACCCGGTCGCAATGTGTTGTTTCTTAATACCATCATCAAACGAATCACCCTTACCAGCATTACTATAGCTAGTTGAAGTATTGGTATAGGTATCAAACTCTAAGGCCCAACTATTTTGGATGGCCGTTTTCGCAAATTCTTCGCCGTCCTTCAATTTATTATCCGTATCAACACCCCAAACACCGAGTGTCTCACCAATAATGCTGGACGAACTGACTTGTGCGGATGCGGCAGTACCATTTGGATCATTTTGTAAGACAAAAGCCATCCCATCGCCGGCCTTACTAGTACTCGTGGATGTTCCCAAATACACCCACATTTTAAACGTAGCATTTTTATTTAAATCTAGGCGATTGGCGTCGTTCGACCAAAAGCCACCCATTTGCTTCTTGCCGTTAATAACCTGAACGGCCTGCGTATTTGGCGAGCTTGCATTGGTCACATTCCCAATATTCGCACTATTACTAATGCCACTACTGAATGCCGCTGGTAGCGTAAAGAGTTTATCCAACTGATTCAGGCCAGACGGTGCCGTTGCCAACGTCGCTTCGTCAGCAGCCTGAATTTGGGCGGTCCCGGCCCATAATCCCATTAATGCAGTTAATGCAACTAGTATTTGTTTCGGTCCCTTCCACATGTTGAAAACTCCTCTCGCTAGTTAGTCCTGACGACGGCGGTTTTTCAATAGTAGCCAGATAATTGCGCCTAATAGGACAACAATCAGTGCGCCCAACGCAACAAACCACCAGAAATAGTTCGATTGTTTTTCTGTAACAGCTGTATCATTTAAAGTCTGAGCTTCTTTATCAGTAATGGTAAAGTTCTTTGTAAATTGCCACTTACCCTTATCAGCCGTTGCCGTTAAATGTAAAGTGTACTTGCCCGCCTTCAATTGTTGCGTCCCGTCACCAACTGCAAAGTCAAAATTACTGTTCGGCGCCATTGACATGTTTTCCTTAGTCGTCGTCAATAATTTTTTAGACGAACCAGCTTTAGTCACGTAGCTTTTGATCTTTAAGCCATGCATAATAACGGGCTGGTTGTTTTGCAGATTAGCCGTAACGTAATTACGATAGTTACGTTGCTTGGCTTTTACTGCGTGCAACTTCATCACAGGTTTGATCCCGCTTGGATCAGATTCACGTAACTGCAAGCCAATCACGTACGCATATTGATTATTGATGGCCATGCCACTACTAGATTGTTTCGCCTTGGTACTGAGTTCCTGGATGATATTGATTCCACCCAGCGCCACGCCCGCAAACTTTTTCTCGGGTACCGTCAATTTAATAGTGACTTTTTTGCTTGACTTAGCGGGAACGGTCACGACCTGTGACTTTGAAAGTGCTGTCTTGATGTTAAACTTCAAGGAGTCATCGGCCTTAGCCTTTGCTTGGCTGTAATCGATGATACCGTTATTATTTGTAACCGCCAGATTAGGTGATACCGTGTATCGATGTTCTTTACTATCACTATTTTTAATGGTTAAAGTGAGATTTTGCGTTTGCCCTGGTGTGACCTTCAAGTCAAAATAGGACACTTTTTGATTAATTTGGTTATCAGGCAAATCAGCCTGGACCGTGTAATTGAGGTCATCCGCTCTAGCAGTCATTGTCAAACCTGCCATAACGATGCTCACAACGGCAATTAACTGCCAAAATATTTTTTTCATAGGCTTTACCCTTCCTTTATTCAACGGTAAGTGACGAGCTATGTATGATTGAAGCTGCCATTCTTTACAAGTAGCAGCTTCACATCAAACCATTTAATTAACTAGGTGCGTTCGTTAATGACCAAGCCAGCGTACCCGTGTAGTCGCCAGCACGCAATTGGCGATCATGGACTTCAAGTTCCGTGGGTACCTGCCCACGATTCAGAACGACCAGCCAAGTACCTAGACCAGTATTAGGCGGGGCAATCACGACATTATTCGCTAAACCAGCAACTAATTCACCAGTATTAACAACGTTAGGTGCAGTACTAACATTGCCAGCACCGGGCCGTAATTGGACTGCGCCTAATTTTAAAGACGTCGTTAAGGTCTGCTGACCACTTTGCAACCCGCTTGGCGTGACCTGTAACGTCCATCCAGCAGCCGTGGCGCGGCGATCAGTTATTTGAATCATCGCCCACTCATTCTTGGCAGTCGTCTTAAACGGCCCACCCGCGGTCGTAATTGCATTGAATTTCAAATTACTGACGAAATCAATGGTTAACTTTCCCCGTGAGCCCGTACCAGCGACATTGTCTTCATCGACCGGGTCACCCGGGTATGGTTTACTGGGATCATCAGGGTCGACCGGAGAAACTGCATTGTCATCATCCGAGGGGGTCATTTCTACCTGCACCTGTGACTGTGTCGTTGCAGCTTGCGTTGCGATAAACCAGCCCCAGTTACTAATGATGAGACAACCTATCACAGTCATTAATAACCGACCTGTTACCAACAATCCCTTTTTTCATCGGTCACACCTCAGTTCTCCTCTGGCGCATTAACTGGTTAGCTAGGGGCGTTGCCTAATGTCCATGTCAAGGTTGAAGTGTAAGCGCCAGCCGCGTTACCAGCAGGGATCAACAGGCTAACTTCATTGGTTGCATACTTACTCGTAAACTTACCGATCCCTTCATTAGCTTCTGCGTCCATGATAATTTGATTTTGGTCAGTGATATCCACTTTATAAGCTTTTGCTTTAGAGATGTTATTAGCATCATCCGCAGTTGCATTAACTTGTGCAAAAGTTAACGCGGCGCCCCGTAATTCACGAGTATCATCTGCATTCATGAACTTCGAACCTTTAACTTGTACTAACCATCCGTCCGTATTCCCAGGGTTGGTCACTTTCAAGTCGCCAGTAACGTTCTTAGCATCATAGGTTTTACTGTCATTAGTGATTTTTTCGGTCCCAAAGCTAACACCAGGTGCTTGATCCAAGGTAATATCTTTATTAGTGTCATCCTGGATTAATTCAACTTCAGCTTTGGTCGTTGTCTCCGTATCTGCAGCTTGGCCAACAAGTGGTAATCCTGCCATTAGTGTCATGCCTGCAACGAGAGTTCCGAGATATTTTTTCATTTTGGTTGCTCCTTTATTGTTTGACGGTTGCGCCACCAGATTAGAATTAATAATATTAATAAACTAAGTCCACATACGCCGATACCGAACAGAATCCATTGCTGGGTCCCATTCATTTGCGGTAATACACCTTGTAGCGGGCTCGCAATTTTATCGACCGCCGCATTGCCACCTGAATTAGAAGTGATCGTTAAGTGGTAAGTGCCTGATTGCGTATCAGCTACTAGTGGTAACTTGACTAGCTGACTAATACCTAAGTCTTGAAAGCTGCCCATCCAATTAATATGACCACATCCTTTCCAGATATTGACTTAAGCTTAGTATCATTATTAACGCTTAGTACCAATAGTGAATCGTTGTGAGTAACCCTATCAGCAACGAAAATATATCATGGTTTTGGAATCGCTGTCAATTGATGACGCCCCTTAACTATTGATTAAAATTCCTATTTTAACGGACTTCTGAGCCATTTTTAATATTATAGTGATTACAAATATTTTAATATAAACTACTGCAATCAGTTTAACGGCAAGCTTTCCTACTGCTTTCATTTATCCGATTAGGTCCAACTAGTTGGCGTGTTCAACTAAACAAGCCGTCAACATTATATTATCGTTAGACTTTGATGAGGCCACACATAAGTTAAAAATTTTGATAATTATAAATATTGAAATCCTATATATATTTAGAATATCGTTGTAACAGCAAGCTATTACATAAATTATCTTCAATTTATAAAATTATGTAATCGATTTAATGTGGAAAACTTTTATCAATTTTAAAGTGCAACACAATCAACTAATTAAAATCGGCTTTAAAAACAGTAAAAGCCCCCTAATCAAATAATTTCAAACGTTAATATTCATTTACCAAACAATGAAGTGTGCTGTGGTATACTTAAAACACTTATTTTTAACCAGAAAGGCGGTTCGAATCATGCCCGCTAAAAAGACATTTCAAGACGATCAAGTTATCGAAAAAATCATGCACTTATTTTGGCAGCAAGGCTATTATCATACTTCCATGGACGAAATCGTAATAACTAGTGGCGTCAAGAAGCAAAGTTTATATAACGCTATCGGGGACAAGCACACACTTTACCTGCGTGCACTCCAGCGCTATCACCAACAAACTTTAATGCGTTGTACCCAAGCAATGCAACGCTTAGAGCAGGATGGTGCCGCCCCCTTAGCTATCCTGAGTATGCTCTTTAGCCACGATTTAACGACATCCGAACAACCAGCCGGTGACCTAATGGCTAACGCCGTCGCTGAATTTGGTACTACTGATACTGATGTTCAGCAAGCCGTCAGCTGGTTTTATGACGACTACCTGACCCTCATGGCTGCGGTCATCCTCAAAGGTCAAGCTAACGAGCAAATTATCAATAATCAGTCCAGTATGACATTAGCTCAGGCACTGCTAGAAGCCCGCATTGGCCTTCAAACGCGACTCCGTCAAGGCAGTCAGCCAGATATTCAAGCGCAGCAACAAGCCTGGATGGCTTTTCTAGCACGTCGTTGAACCTAAAGCAGTTAATCAGCGCATAAAATAAGCAAGCTTCTCCCGAACACTTTGGGAAAAGCTTGCTTTATTTTTTCATCTATATAAGTCACAGTCATACTTTTGGGTCATAACTAGCGATTGACTTATAAATATTTTTGCACTAACCAGTGCTGTGCTGAACTCGTCAATTGACTACCATAATGTTGTCGCAACCGTTGCACACCCGCGTAATGGTCAAATTCAAATTGACTTGTCAGCGTCTCACTAGCTAGCAACGCCTTAGCAAACTGTAAATCGTCAATCGTAATCTGTTGTCGGTAAGCCAAATCTTCATCGGCTATGATTCGTTGCCACTGATCCGTTAAGATGGCACTGGCCCGCTGATAACGACGGTCATGGGTTAACAAGGATTGCATATCATCTGGATTAAGTGGTGTCCCCATATTATTCATCCTCCAAGTTCAAATTAACTACATGACCGATTGCTGGCTCAATCGACAATCGATCTTCAGCCCGCGCTAACAACCAAATCACATTTGTAAAACGGTGTGACTCAACGTGCCGTTCACCACGGCCATCCGTTAAGATCAGCGCCAAGGTCGTCGCATTCGTCTTATGATGTGTTAGTAAATCATCAAAAATACTTTGATAAACGGTTCCACCACCGCCACGGCGCGTAAAGCGAATCTGCTGTGGCAAACTCACCTGATACGTTTGACCAGGCTGTACGATTGCATCAAACAGCTTAACGGTGATGGTTGCTGCAAATAATCGGGTTAAAGTAGCCACCTGTGCCAGTAATCGTTGCAGCATCAGATCACTGATAGAACCTGAATTATCAACATAAACTTGCAAGTCCAAGCGCGTATCGCCAATTTGACCGGGTATTTCCATCCGCGCGGGTTGCCGTCGATTAAAGCGCGCGTGCGAGGCCTTAGTACCGCTCGGAATCTGACCCAGGCCCCGAACTAGTAATTGTCGCCAATCAAGCTGGGCCGGCTGCGTCATTACAGTGAGCTGAGCTCGAACATTGCCGGCCACTAACCCTCGGCCAGCTTCATTTGTTTGCTGCCAAGCATCTTTCGCCAACTGTTTTAAACGGGCAGTTGCCAAATTGGGATTCGTTAACTGTTCAGAGGCTGACCAGCCACTTGGATCATCGATCAACTGTTGCGACTTTTGGTCGCCAGACCCTTTTGCTGGCTGCCGCTGGTCCTTATTTCGCGAAGTGGCGGTGGGCGCGCCATTCGGCTGAAGTTGCGACCGCGACTGCTGCTGTAATAATTTCAAATAACAGCCAGAATCTGCTCGTCGCGGTAGCTGGGCATCGACTAACGGCTGGACAGTCGTTAAACTGACCGCATCTTTAGGCAGACCGTCGACATACTGGTTAACGGCCAGGTCGGTCGCCAACGTCACTAACTCCGGCTGCTGCTTGACCTGATCACGATACCGAACGGGGTGTTGCCAGACAATGTGTAGTGCCACGTGTTTTAACCCCGCTTGTAAGTAAGAAAACTGTGAAAAAGCTCGAGCAATTACTGTTGGCGCATATTGTAAGACCAACTGATTATTCTGCCAAGCTAAGATAAACGGCGCCGTTAACGTCGTATTTAACTGTCTGGGAAGTCGGGTCAGCAACTCGCCATAAAATTGATCGGTGGCTAGTAACTCAATAATGGCCCGATCAATCATGGTCGCACCTGCCTGGATCGTGTCTGCTGTTGGCGTCACTAACATCGCTTGTTGCCAACGTGTGTACTCATTGGCATTGTTAATCATGATGACTCACTGCTTTCTTACTGATTTGACCAACTGGCGACCTGTTGTAAATACTGATACAAAGCGGTCACATACGGACTTTGCTTGGCAACATTTGCTGTATATAATTGCTTTAATAAGTCGCGTTCATGGCCGATTTGTTGAACCAATGCAAACTGACCATCTTGACTGAGTGTTTGTAGGAGTTGCATGAACCGACCAGCGTGCTGATCGTCCGTCAACGGATACGTGGTTGTTAGAGCCAAACAGCTTGCCAAAACCGTTCGCTTTTGAATTTCATTCATCGCCGTAAACTGCTTAAGAATCGGTGCCGGCACCACGGCCCCCACTGGTTGACTGTCATAAATCATCGCTGGTGTCAGATGAATGGCTTGTTGTTCCAAGAATTGCTCGAATACAAGCCCTAGCTCAGTACCCACATCTCCTTGAAAGATATCCAGTGCCACAGCCGTTTGTTGATGCACAGGAAGTTTTTCAATCTCATATAAATTAGCCGAAACACGCGCCCACGCACGTGGCGTCGCTGTTAAATCAGCCTGGACATCAGCCTGATTAAGCCGCGTTACATCTTCACTAATAAACTGCTGGACGAGTGGATGAATGTTTGGTCGGTTCATGCGCTCATCCACTTGTTTGGCCCAAGCAAGCCAGTCTGCCGCATCTGCTCGCATAACTAGACGCACGGTACGATCTTTGATGGCCGCATCGCCGGCAGTAACACCATACGTACTACTTTCGAATCCAGTCATACTAGCATCTGGATTTTCAGCAATGATCAATTGCACCTGTTCTGGCAATTTCAATGTGTTAATCGTCCGTTGCAAGACCAGATTCATCAATTCACTTTGAACAGCCTGCGTCCCACGATTAAATTCGTCTAAAAACCATAAAATTGGCTGCTGAGGATGCTGCTCAGCATACTGAATAATTTCAATCAACGTGTGTGCATAGCCGAATTGTACGTCAGCCAACTGGCCATAGCGCTTCGTTTGAATAAATGAGTCGCTCGTTAGTGGTGGGACTGGGATCGCTAAATCCCCCTTTTCGGACAGGCTCACAACGGTCGTGTATAATTGCGCCCCCATCCGCTTAGCAACCTCGGCTACCAAGGCCGACTTTCCAATCCCGGCTTCACCGACAATGTTCGGTACGTTCCCCGCTTTTAAAACGACCGGAACTGCTGTTAATAGAGCTTGATATGATAACGCCATTAATTAAACCTTCCTTTACTGTTCCACGTGAAACAAATTTAATTCGTTTTCAAAAACATCAGCTTACTTGTCCTAACCATTATAAAACAGAAGCCACCATTATCGACAATTAGCGTTCACAGTCACGTTAGGTCACACACCAATCATACTGACTACTATCAATAGTGACTATGCAAAAATAAAATTTTTATTTATTATAGTTTTAACAATCCACAACTGCCATAAAACGTTTTTATACCAACGTTTTACCAGTATCTTATCCATTAATATAATTATAAAAATCTTATCAGAAATATTCACAAATCAAACAAATTCCGTCGTTTTCACGAGCAGGTATTGTAAAATAGGTTAAGTTAGCAATTATTCAAAAAGGGAGTGTGCAACTATGCGCAAGTATCTCGCCGAATTTCTCGGCACATTTATGTTAGTTTTCTTAGGGACTGCAACCGTTGTGATTGCTAAGGGTGACGTCCTCGCTATTGGGTTAGCCTTCGGGTTAGCGATTACCGTTTCGGCCTATGCCTTTGGTGGTATTTCTGGTGGTCACTTTAACCCCGCCGTTACGACTGCGATGTTAATCAACCGTCGAATCGATGCCGCCGATGCCATTGGCTATATCATCGCCCAAATCATTGGGGCCATCGTTGCTTCCGCAGCAGTTAAGTCGTTTGTCAGTGCATTAGGCTTATCCGCAACATTGCTTGGTCAAACCGATTTTCCAAAAATCGGCAGTGGTATGGCCTTCTTTGTAGAAGCACTAGTCACATTCTTATTCTTAATGGTTATTCTGAACGTTACTAGTAATGACCATGGTAACGCAGACTTTGCTGGTTTGACCATTGGGGTGACCTTAGCATTCTTGATTATTGTCGCTCTCAACTTAACGGGCGGTTCTTTGAACCCTGCCCGTTCAATCGGCCCCGCTATTTTTGCTGGTGGTAGCGCCTTATCACATCTATGGGTCTACATCTTAGCACCAGAAGTCGGCGCCATCTTGGCCGCATTCTGTGCTCGGGTTATGGGATCAGAAGACTAGTTAGCAATTGACAGTCGTACCATTAACCACGATCAATTTGATACTGAAACATGATTAATAAAACAGCGGTACCGTGATGATTTTATGGCTTGGAATCATCACGGTACCGCTGTTTTTCGTATGCTTATATTTTAGGCAGTCTCAATTAGACGAATCTACGTTGCCAACTTCTCATGACGCATGGCCTATAGCCTAACCCTACGCCAAGTTTTACTTGCGTCGCCAATGCGTGTACCAGGAATGGAGCGTTCCAATCAATAGGCCAATAATGACGACAACTGCTGAAACATAGCCAAAAATACCAATGTTTGTAATCCAACTATTATCAGGATGGCTTTGAACTAGTAGTGATGATCCAACAATCAGCGCTGCCAGAATAACGGACAGTACAATCTTATTGACCATCGAATCAATCCGATCAATAAACATCTTGCGGTGTGCAAAGACCAAGTTGACCCGCGTCTGACCATTCTCAAACGTATCTAGAGCTGATAATAAGCGTGACGGAATCTTCGGGGCATCACGCAGGCTTTGAAGGCTAGCCAACATGCCATCTTCCAGTTCATTGCGCCAATTAAAATTCTCGCGGATGTACTTGCGCGCAAACGGCCGCGCCACGTCCATCATTGATAAGGTTGGGTCGAGCGTCTCCACAATACCTTCGATCGTTCCAAACGCCTTACCTAACATGGTAACCGCTGGATTCATTTGAATATTATTACTGCGACAAACCTTGACCATTTCAAACAACAAGCCTTGAAAATCAATGTCGCCCAGTCCCGAATTATAATACTGACTTAAAAATGGTGCTAACTCACTAAAGAACGCTTCTTCATCAACCACGCCAGTTCGGTTTGAAATCGCTAAGATTGCTTTGCCGACTTGATGGGTATCTTCGGTTGTCACTGCCACGACAACATTAGCAATTCCTGCCATCAAAGCTGGACTGATCTCACCCATCATGCCAAAATCCAGATAAACTAACCGGTATGGTGGTAACTGCCGTTTGCCAATTTTCCCGCCATGCTTGGGAACCGTATCGTGATACCCAATATCATCTGGTTGCAATTCCCGCAATAAGATATTCCCTGGATGAGGATCAGCGTGAAAAAAGCCATCTTCAAAAACCTGCTTCAAGAAATTTTGCACCAAGACATGGGCCAAATAGCGGCGTTCGTCATCATACTGGTGATTTCCGTCTTCATCGGCCGCAAGCATTTGCGCCATAAAATGCTGAATCGTCGTTCCCGGCATATACTGGTTAACAAGCACTTTTTGCGTACTATACTTCGCATAAACCCGGGGTACCCGAATAATATCGTCCGCATTATTCAATCGGTAAAACCGTAATCCATTTTTTTACCTCAATACTGGTATCCAATTCATTGAATAGTGACCGTTTGATTTCACCAACCATTTCGCGCAAATCAACAACTGAAGATTCCGGAATATATCGCAATAGGGGTAACGCCCGCTCAAATAATGAAATATCTAGGGCCACCTCGGCGTCAATACCCGGATGCTGCACCTTCACCACGACCTTCTGCCCATTGAGCAGCGTCGCATGGTGCGTCTGGCCCATTGATGCTGATGCAAACGGTCGCTCGTCAAACTGGGCAAACATTTCATTGATTGGCTTCCCTGTCTGCTGCTCGATCGTTTGCTTGACCACACTAAAATCATCGGCCCGGACATTATTTTGCAATTTCTTGAATTCGTTAGCAAATTCTGGCTTAACGATATCTGTACGTGAAGAAAGAATCTGGCCAATTTTAATAAACGTCGGTCCAAGTTCTTCAAACGCCGCGCGCACTTGATCAGGATTTTTCTGACGTGCAAGGTTGCTCAAAACGTTATAGCGCCGCAAGACACTGACAATCGTCCGAAAACGGGTATGGCGGTTCTGATTCACTTGCCATTGGGGCCTTTCCTCATTGTTGTTGGTCATCAGCGGACCCTCCTCACAAATTTCCTTATTACAGCTATTATCCATCTTTATTTAAGAATCCGCACTAGCTAACTAACTTTTTTTGAAAAAAGATTGACAAATACTAATCGCGGTTGTAAATTAGAACCACATTAAAAATCGATTAACAAACACGCCGATGAACAAAGTAAACCTTCTGGAAATGCCTAGAGAGTGTCAGTTTGGTGCAATGACATCATGACCAGATCGTTGAAAATCAGTTCTGAGTGGCAGTGACGAGCTTGATGTTAGTTGCTGTTGGTTGCTCCCATTATTGAGCCGAAGTATCGCAAGTGGCCGGCCACTTGCCGTACTTTTTAAGGTGATTCGTCGTAAGGCAGTCACAAAGCTAAGGTGGTAACACGTGTTCAAACGTCCTGGTTTCTGAGTCTAACTCAGATATCAGGACGTTTTTTGGTTAATCGCAACTTTTATTTAATGATTATTGTCTCAATCAAATAAGGGAGTGCTGTTGATATGTTAAATCGAGTTCAAAAGCGAAACTTAACCAAACGTGATTACGTCACCTTAAGTTCAATGATTTTCGCCTTATTCTTCGGGGCTGGCAACCTCATTTTTCCACTTCACTTGGGTCAGCTAGCGGGCGGTCACTGGGGGATTGCTGCGGCCGGCTTTCTCATCACGGCGGTTTTATTGCCCTTACTATCGGTTTTAGCCGTCTGTGTCACTAAATCTAAGGGCGTTTATGACATTGGTAAACCACTAGGCGCAACCTTTGCCGTTGTCTTCATGGTTCTCATACACTTTACAATTGGCCCCTTCTTTGGAACACCACGGACGGCCACCGTATCATTCACCGTTGGTCTAGCACCGTTTTTCCCAGCAAAGTATCAATCACTCGCATTACTGCTGTTTTCCGCCGCATTTTTCGGACTCGCCTACTACTTGTCCGTTGAACAGAGCAAAATTATGGCTCGGGTCGGCAAATTATTAAATCCATTATTTTTGCTATTATTAGTCGCCATCTTCGCCGTAGCTTTCAGCAGTCCGCTAGCTCATGCCGGTAGCACCAGTGCAACTGCTGCCTATCAGACCGCAGGCTTTACCAATGGTTTCTTGCAAGGCTACAACACGATGGACGCCTTAGCTGGGTTGGCGTTAGGTGTCACTATCGTCACTGCCGTTAATTTCATGGGCCAAACCGACCCGAACAAAGCCGCGTGGGTGACCGCCCGAGCTGGCTTCTTCTCAATGGCCTTTGAAGGCTTGATTTACGTGCTCTTAATCTTGTTAGGCGCGCAATCGTTAGGTCAATTCAAATTATCCGATAACGGCGGGGTCGCCTTTGACCAAATCGTTAACCACTACATGGGTAATGTCGGACAAGCCATTTTAGCCGTGTTGATCATTACCACTTGTTTGACCACCGCTATCGGGCTCGTCGCCGCCTTCGCTCAGGACTTCCATAAGCACTTCGATTTCTTGAGTTACAAAGCCTGGTTAAGAATCACGTGCCTCGCCTCATTTTTAACTGCTAATGTGGGCTTAAATCAGATCATTGCCTGGTCCACCCCCGTCCTGATGTTCCTTTACCCGTTAGCCATGGCACTAATCTTCTTATCGATCCTTTCGCCACTCTTCCACAAGTCAAGTGTCGTCTATGTTTGGGTCGTCGTCTTCACCGTCGTCCCCGCCGTCTTTGATATGGTTGCCGCTTTCCCCGCCGTCGTTAGCCAAAGTACTTTCGGCCAAGCAATGGCGCATGTTCAAAGCTTCTTACCACTTGCCAGCAGCGGAATGGATTGGTTAGTCCCTGCGCTAGTTGGTGCCGTCTTTGGCACGGCCCACTACTTGTTGTTACAGCGGGCAAAGGCCAGCACTGGCATGGAAGTACCGATGAAACGCTAACCGGTACCGTACTTGTTAAACAATTTAACGAATGCCAAATAAGCACTGCCCACTATTTTGTGAGCAGTGCTTATTTGATACCTCAAGTCTAACACGAACAATTATCGCAATGAGTCGGCGTTGTCATGACCGACAACTCCAATCTATTTGAATGTTACTTTCATTGCTGATTGACCATGCTGTACTTCTGTTGACCAATCTTCAGTGTGTGCTGTAACGCGACCAGGTTGCGTAAAGAAAGTAACAACCACATCGTCATAACCACTCTGTTTGATCAGATCACGATCAAAGGTCATCAGTAAATCACCAGCGTGTACGACTTGCCCATCTTGATAATAAGTCGTAAAGCCAGCACCACGGAGGTTAACCGTCCCGATTCCCACGTGAATAATTGTTTCAAGACCGTCAGCTGACACGATTCCTAACGTATGTTTAGTTGAGAACGTAAACCGAATCGTCCCATCGAATGGCGCATAGAGGCGACCATCACTTGGCCTGATGGCGAAACCAACTCCCGGTAAGCCTTGTGGCTGTGCGGCACTTTTGACATCCGCTAATGCGAGCGGTTGACCGCTTACTGGTGCTAAGATTTCAGTGGTCAGAATGTCAGATGCAGGCGTTACCGCAACATCCGCTGCTTCCCCTGTTGCCAATTTAGCCTGTAACTCTTCAACAATTTCGGCATGTTTCTTTTCGGTAATGGTTACTTTGAATGTAAAGACTAACAATGACAAGATTGCACATGCTAACGGCAAGTAAAACGCTAAGAGTTCAAACGTATGAATATTACTTGCAGTCATATCGGCGGCCGTTGCACTACCAGTCATACCAGCAACTAAAGCAATGGCACCGACGATACCGTTGGAAAAGGCACCAGTAATTTTGTCGAGCATCGGCCGAACGGCAAGCACCACCGCTTCATTACGATTGCCATTCTTCAATTGACCGTATTCAATGGCATCGGTCATTGATAGGACCGTGACTAATTGGGCAAAGTTAATATTGAAAAGGACTAATCCGATGATCAATAAGGTCAAATTCGTCTGCGCAACAATAAAGATAATATAGGCTAAAATCATTGAGCATTGACCGAGTGCAAAGAGCACTTTCCGTGGAATAAACCGGTTCAAGATTGGATATAGTGGTGACGTCACAAAACCGATCACAGTTGCGACCGCCCCAGCAATCCAAAATTCACCAGGTTTACCAATCACGAATTTAAAAAGATAGAATAGAACCCCGTTGGTTGTCACGTATGCTAATGAATAGAATAAGTAACCCAGACTGACCCACATAATTTGGTCATTCTTGATAATGCCCATAAAGACACCTTTGATCGTCGTCTTTTGTTTGGCTGCTTCCCGAATCGCATTGTGCTTCTCACTGGTTCCAAAGGCGACAAATAGTGCGGAAATGACTGCCACAATACCGACAATAACGGCAAACGCTAGCCAGCCTTGTGGACCTTGGGTATGCTTACCAGTTGCGATAAAGGTAAAGTACGTGGTAATTGGTACAACGACCATTGTCAGGCCGTTCCAACCGATCGTCCCAGTAAAACTGCCAAGAGCCGTGAAAATTCCCCGGGCATGACTATCTTCACTAATCGCTGGAACCATGCCCCAATACGAGACATCTGTTAACGAATAGAAGACATCCAAGATAATAAATAAAATCACAAAAACAATTGCAAATAAAATCCAGTTTACCTTTGCTAATCCAAAGATTCCTGAGAAAATAACGACTAATAAGACCGAACTGATAATACTCCCAATGACTTGCCAAGGCTTAAACTTACCCCAACGTGTTTCCGTATTATCAACAATATTGCCTAAGATTGGATCGACAACGACTTCCGCTAAACGAATCACCACCACCAGTCCTGTGATTAAACCAATCAACCGATTGGCGATAGCTGGTGCAACGCCGCTAAACATCCCACTAGTGACAAAGACAATAAAATAGGTACTCAACGCACCATAGAATGCCGAGTGTCCTAAGTTACCTAATCCAAAGGCAACACCTTCATTAATTTGATGCCATGATAACTTTTTCTTGGTTACTGGTTGTTGTTCAACATTTTGTGCCATTAATTTCACCCCACTTAATTATTTATTCATCATATAGACTTGAACACCATAGCTGGCCAAGTCTTGCTTGCCACTGACCACTTGATTCTCAAAAATCTGCCGTAACGGCACTTCAAGTGTCACCGTCGTTGGTCGATGACTAAAATTGATCACGAAGTAATAGCGCGTCGTCGCATTCTCTCTAACTTGAATACTTACCTTGGCATTCGCTTTGATCACTGGCAAGGCCGGTTTAAGTGCCAAACTTGTGGCAAGCCGTTCATAGAAAGCATCCAAGAAGTCAGTATCGGTCCGCGCAGCCAAATAATACGCCGCTCCCTGGCCCAATTGATTGACCGTTACAGCCGGTGTTCCAGCATAAAAGTCTTTTTGATACGTGCCGAGGACTTGTGCCGTTGTCGTCTCAACTACATCACAATAATCATTCACTTGATACGCTTGGTGATAAGCAGTCAGTGCATTATGTTGTTGCGGATATAATGTGTCAGTTTCCTGAACTTTAATTCCGTAAGTTGCTTCTAAGTCAGCTAACCCATCACCTTGATAGGCTAAGAAGTCATGATCAACGACGCCCGTAATATAGGTGCCGATCAGATGGCCGCCCTGTTGCACATATGCTTTAAGCTTAGTCGCAAACTGGGCGCTCATCATGAAGTGCATCGGATCAATCACCAAATCATAGGCTGTCAAATCATCAGTAGTCGCAATAATTTCAACTGGAATATCATGTTTCCAGAAATACTGGTAATGTTCTTGAATCGTGCGCCAATACTTTTTAGTTTCGTTAGCGTAGTTGCGGGCATCATCTAAGCCCCACATGTTGTCATAATCAAAGACAATAGCGACTTTAGCTGCAGTTCTGGTCGTTCCATGCGCGGCCTGTAAGCTTTGTAAGTCCTGACCAACTTTTTGAACGTCCTTAAATGCCCGCGAATTTGAGCCACGATGGTTGGCAATGACGGCGCCATGAAACATTTCAGAAGCTCCTAATGATTGATGTAGTTGGAAATACAAAACTGAGTCGGCGCCATGGGCAACCTGTTGCAAGCTCCCCATTTCGTGCATGCCTGGTCGTTTGGCACGATTATATGGGTGCCAATTAACCTGTGACGGTGTACTTTCCATAATTAAGTAGTTATCATGCTTGAGGCTCCGCATCACGTCATTCATCAAAGCAGTTTTCATGGCCAAGTGGGCCGTACTTTCGTAACCATTACTCCAATTAGGATATGAATCCCAACTCACAATATCGACATGCTTCGCAAACTTCTGATAATCTAAATCATAAAAGACGTGTGATTCTGATGGGTTACCCCCCATAAAATTGGCTGTCACAGGGATATTAGGTGTCAGCGCTCGTAACGGTTTGATCTCATTATCAAAAAAGTCAATCGTCCGGTCTGTTACAAAACGATGCCAATCCAGGTTAAGTCCCATTACATTCGTATCACCCAGCGGCGACGGTGCCTGAACCTGATCCCAACTTGTATAATCGTGACTCCAAAAAGCACCACAGTAAGCATGGTTCAAATTGGTTAACGTTTGATACTTTTTTTGAACCCAATGACGAAAGGCTTGCTGGCACAAATCACAGTAACAAGCACCGCCATATTCATTAGAGATATGCCATAGCAGCAAGCTTGGTCGTTGACCGTAACGTTCCGCCAACTTCTGGTTAATCATTTGAACCTTTTCTCGGTAAACTGGCGATGTGTAACAGTGATTATGTCGCTCGCCGAATTGATTTCGCTGTCCGTGTTCATTGACACGTAACACTTCTGGATATTTCTCAGCTAACCAGCGTGGACGAGCCCCGCTTGGCGTCGACAAAATGATCTTAGTCCCTTGGGCTTCGGCACGATCGAAAATTTGATCTAACCAGCTAAAATCATACTGCCCCTCAGCAGGCTCTAACTTGTCCCAAGCAAAGATTCCCAATGTCACCGTATTTAACTTAGCAGCCTTAAACGCTTTAAAATCCTGCTTAATCACCTCGGGTTGGTCAAGCCACTGGTCTGGATTATAATCACCACCATGCAAAAATTCTGTTGTCTTTAATGGATTGGACAATCAAACGCACCCTCACTTCTATCAACTTAATTACGCTTTAACAGCTCTTATGATAAGCGCTTTCATTTACGAATGTAACCCGTTTTACTAAAATAATTACTAAATATCAGTAAACACTATTTACGTTTTGTTTATATTCATTACTGCTTTTATTAGCGCTAATGAAAGCGTATTATTATAAGTGAAGCTTTTTAACTCTGGTAATCATCTGTTTAGCAACTTGTTTGTCGAAAGGAGTCTTCCACTGTGCCGACTATTCGTGAAATTGCCGCTAAAGCGGGCTATTCACCGGCAACCGTCTCACGGCTGTTGAATAATGATCCGTCATTTTCAATCTCGGATCACGCTCGCAAAAAAATACTACAAACTGCTCAAAACTTGAATTACGAACAACCAAACACCACTCACGGCCTTGCCTATCAGATAGCTACAATCTTCGCTGTCCAACCAAAACAAGAACTTGAAGATATTTATTTCAGTAATTTGCGTCAGAGTCTCGTTGAACACGGAAAACAGGCTAATTTAAAGCTCACCTTTTATCCGGATATCGACCACATTCCCCACGACATCGACGGTGTGATGGCAGTTGGCGAATTCGATTCTGATGCGCTCCATAAATTGCGCCAGCTAACACCCCACAGAATCTTCGTTGATTCCAATCCAGACCCGCATCACTTCAATTCTGTACAGCCTAACCTCCAAGCAATTACCGAACAAGCCATCGATCAATTGATAGCCGCAGGTGATACGCCCATTGGTCTCATTAACGGCGGCTACTGGAATAAAGATCAACAAGTCACCCATCAACAAGATCCGCGCCAAAAATACTTTGAAAGTCGGCTACGCGAGTTACAACTATTTGATTCGCGGTTTCTATTCATTGGTGGTGAATTCTCCGTTGCAAGTGGCTATCGCTTGGGACAACAAGTCGTGCAATCGTTGAGTAAACAAGCATTGCCCAAAGGGTTCTTAGTCGGTTCAGATCCGTTGGCCGTGGGTGTCTTACAGGCTTTCAATGAAAACAAAATCACAGTCCCCACTGATACCGCAATTATTAGTATTAACGATATCGACATTGCGCGCTACGTTTCACCACCATTGACGACTTTCCACATTGACACAGACGACTTAGCCGCACAGGCTATCACAACATTGAAAGATACGATTATTTTTGACCGTTCACAGAAGCGCATGGTATTAGTTGATACTAAATTAATTTATCGGAAAAGTTTTGTGAAGCCGACGAATAAATCATAGTTTGACACAAATCAAAGACACTTTTGGTATGCACTTGCTTCAACAAGCGCATACCAAAAGTGTCTTCTAAATTAACCCATTAAAATAATGACGGCTACACTGGGACCACCGCAGTTCTATTAGGTTCCAAAGATTGTCTTTGCCCATCCACAATCAATGTCCCACCAGCTCGGCTAGCAGTGACTGATAGTTGGTGTTGATCTTTTACGACAGTCACGGTACCGCCTTTAATGGGTAACACGGTGTGTAAATGATGAAATTCTGATAACTCAGGCTTGATCTCAAAAGTCTGGTATCCTGGAGCCGTGGGCCGTAATCCTACAAAATGACGACCTAATAAATATATCGGACTGGCTCCCCAGGCATGGCACAGGCTCTTACCATAGGGATCACCATACATGGCATACATATCCTTGCCATGCTGCGACGGATCGAATTCTTCCCAGAAGGTCACGGCCCCGCGATCTAACATGCCGCCCCAATAGTCTAATAAAACTTGGTAAACACGGTGTTGTTCCCCCAGCTTACATAAAGCATCTTGTTCAAAAAACTTAAAATACGGCGTGGTAATTTGAGTAATCGCATTATTCAACAAAACATTCTTTAAAATTAATTGTTGTTTGTTCTCATCAACAACGTCAAACAAAATGGCAAAAATATTAGCATGACGAGTAACGTGCCGCTTACCCGATTCATAACTATCAATAAATGCTCCTTGTTCATCATCCCAAAAGTATTTCATTAAGTTCTTAAACAACTGGTCATACTTCGCTTGGTAGCCCGCCACATCTTTGCCTAAGACCTCACCACAAGTCATAATTGTCTTGTAATCTTCAAGTAATAAGATTTGTTCAGCCGCCACGGTACCCTGTTTATCCATTTCTGACCAATCGACAAAGATCCAGTCATTTTTCCGACCATAAATAAAACCATGCTCATTTGTCTGTTGAATAAAGTATTGCACCATACTCTCTAACTTAGGGTAAATAATTTTGAGAAATTCACGGTCACCCGTCATCTGGTAATGATTTAGAACACCAATCACCCACAACATGGAATAGTCGACAATTGTATTCATATGTTGCTTAATATCATCTTGCCCACGCAACGCTAATAACGTCCGTTTATCAATATCTTCGTTGAAGAAAGAATATTGATTGATAAAATTAGCTTGGTACGCGTCACCAGCCCAAATCCACCGATCACGTTTGATCCCATCGATAAAGAACAAGTCACTGCAAAGGTTTAACGTTTCCGTCGCTACATTCCAAATTTGATTGATCAACTTATTATCAGAGGTAAAACTGGAGGGATTATTTTTAGGAATATATTCGTGCATAGCAGTTAATTCAATGTCACCTAACTGACAATGAGGCACAAAGACATATCGAAACGCACGTTTACGAACCTTTGTTGTAGCTGTAACGTCCGACTGCTTGTAATAACACATCTCAACATCCCGTGCTTCAGTTTCGGACTCCCCGTAACATAGCGTAACTGGCCCATTCGTTTTGACTGTGACAGTTCCATTCACAGCGCGACCAAAATCATATAAAACGCCACCGTCAACTGCTTGTTGTGCTTTGGCCACTACTTTTTCTGTCCGATATTCAATCCCATTAGGATCCTGGTTACGGTCAGTGTAGAGAATATCGTGACCAGCGGGTAATGTGGTGACAAAATTGCTAGCTAGCCAACCACTATCAGATTTGATAATCTCACCAACAATATAAATCGTCGGCAATCCCTGAACGTTACCAACAAACACTTGAATATCAGTCGCACCCGCATCACAATTAATCGCATGATTTAAGCGATACTTAGTGCCATTAACATCAACATAGCCCGTTCCTTTGGCGAGTACTGTAAATTGTGTGGATTCTTTTAAATCATAGTGCCGTTTAAAATTAACATTACGGTTGCAATCATCAATATACCAATAGGCAGGCCAACCCATCCCACGTTCTTCACGTTTAAAATTTTGTAACATCCCTTGGTGGATTTCAAAATCACCAGGATACCATAACCAAACAGCCTCTTTCGACATGAGCATTATCCTCCTTGATTTTAAATAAATAAGCCCGGCAATGCCCGGCTTACATTTTTAATTCTTAGTAATATTAATCAGTTTATTCAGAAACCGCTTTCATCGTTGGGTCTTTTAAACCGGTCTTCTTAATAATAGCGACAATGATCACTGCACAGGCACCAAATAGCACCGTACATCCAACCATAATCCATAATAAGAGTTGCGGCGAATATCCCATTAATGTTGGCGTTACTAGTGAGAAAGCAGCGGTCAGCACCCGAACTAAGCCATAAGAAAAGCCCGTCATCGTTGCCCGTGCATCCACTGGATAGAAAGTCTGACTCCAAATTTTATAAAGGGCCTCACCACATAATACTGTGCTACCAGAGTAGAAAATATAAACAACGGTGAAAATCTGCCAGTCATCACTAAAGATCCCTGCAGTCACAAAGGAAAGCAATGCTACGGCAATACCTAAATACATCACTCGGTAGCGATACCTAGTGTCTGAAACCTTTAAATAGATCAGGTTAACTAACAGACACACGATATTGGCAATTAATGCCACGATTGTCGAATAGGCTTGCGTACGGCCATCAACAGTCACTAAGAAATAGTTAACAAATGACCCCCACGTATTGGCCGGCAAATTCCAAAATAGATAAAAAACAGTTAGTAGAATCATTGGTACTAACAAACCACCTGTTCGCAATAGCTGACCTAATCGATACTTCTTAACCGATTGACCGTTAGATGCACAGTCCACATGTTCATGGTCAACTAAGTCTGTTTCAATCTGTTTAAAACGCTTTGAAAAGACCCGCACGCACCAATTAATAATTGCCACTAATCCAATCCAACCAAATAAGGCTGCCGGGCTTCCCATACCACTGTTAGCAGTTATAAAACCAATAAACTGTGACAACAAAATGCCCATCGTCCAAAAAATCTGAGTTGAAGAAATTGCTCGACCATAAACTTTACTAGACATCCGTTCCGAAATAACCGCCAATGACGTTGGTAAATCAGCACCAGAGGCCAAACCAGCAATCACAACACCAATAATCAATATCGTCGTATTTTGTGCAATCGCAATAACAAACGAACCAATCGCGACAAAAAAGATATCAGCATTAAACACCGCGACCCGGCCAAATTTATCCGACAGCCAGCCGCCCACAAATGAACCAATCGCAACCGCGACCGTCAGCATAGTACTTAGTAGTCCGACCATCCAGCTATTCAGTGCTAAATATTTTGTCCAGATAGGTAGCGCTACTCCCAGACTAACGAGCAACGCTGCATCCATATAGGAAGCTAGACCAGCAACAATTATTAAGAGTACGTTTGCTTTACTCAGCTTTACTTTTTCGTCAACCATCGCAGACACTCCTCCTAAACGAGGTACTTATTAATCAAGTACACCGGTGTACAGCTCCAAGCATGACAATAACTATTTAAAATGGGACTCCCATACGGCGAATAATCAGGTTGATTAGGATCAAATGCTTCCCAATAAGTATCCGCACCTAGCGTAACCATTTTGCCCCAATAATCTTTCATTAATTGGACGGCCTCTTGCTTTAAGCCTGCTTCAAATAATGCTTCCGTAATATGGTGATACATATACGGCGTTGCAATACCAGTAATTGGAAACAGTTTCGTGACGGTCGTTTGCATAAGCACCGTGGTTTGCTCAGGATCCAAAACATGTGCTAGTGTCATCCACACTTGGCTTGCCACATTAACTTCACGCTGATCCCCTGAGACAAATAACCCCGATTGCGAATCAAACAATTGAGTTTTAGCGTACTGGTTTAATTTACGCAGTATCGCTGTATAGGTCTCTAAGCTTGTATCATTAACCAGTTCCGCAAGCGTAATAAATTGTTTTAGCGTATAAATAATAATGGCCTGCCCAGCCGTTTCTTTGTCAAAATCATTTGACCAGTCGATGAAAACCGGATTTTCTTCAGTCAATTTCAATTTACCTTCAGAAGTAACTTGTTCCAACGCCAAATCCATTTGCTTTTTAGCAACACGATATAAATCATTCAAAACTGTTTTATCAGAACTAAACGCCTCATAATCAGCCAAAATTGAAATAAAGAATAGACTGTAATCAAACAAGAAGGTGTCATCTGGAACTGCCGTTGGTTTAGTAAAAACATTGGCAGGAATCCGGCCAGCCGTTGTAGGCATCGCACCGAACAAATACAGACACCGCTTGACCAGATCTGTATCTTTGAACGTTGCATAATTGGCCAATGCTTGTAGCCGAAGGTCACCAATCCATAATCGCCGATCGCGCTTTGGTCCATCTTCAAAGACATCCTGCATACAATCAGCTAATGTTTTCAAGCCAACCTCATAAATCCGTTGTAATTGTACATCGGCTAATTCCGGTTGATGCACTGTCGCAGTGTCTACCGCACTTGTCGCCGTGACCACTGGATTGCTAAAAACAGCTCGCCATTTTGGTGACGTATCAACAACTGTGATCTCAGCATAACGAAAACTATAGCGTCGTGGTAACGTCAGCGTGGTTGGCAGCACATCTAAGTGAACAGTTTCTTCTTGAATCCAAGATTTGCTCAACCAACCGTCGTAATCTTCACTCTTGCGTGCTAATTCTGCAGGCATTTCCGCAAACTTAATCTTAAAACATAGTGGTGCATCCATTGGTGAACCAACAGCGTTAATATTAATACTAAATTGACCAACCTGATGATCGCCAAAATCTATGATAATTTGGTCATCACGTTTCAACTCATAACTTGATAATCGTTCAATAGGTGCAATTTGTTTAACACCCCATCCTTCAAGGTATTGCGTATCACGCTCGAGCGCCACAATCGATGCCGCCTTAACTTTGGTTTCTTTCAGTATTGGCCGATAGCTTGCCGACTTGTCTAATAATGCTTGATTATGCTGAAATTGAACATCATTATTGATTTGAAAAGTAAACGCCATCTCTTCCACTCGCTTTCTAAATACTTTGTTTAAAAGTTATTAATACCATGCTTCTTTTCCAATCGCATCATCGTCAGCCCTGCTACAAAGCTAATAAAGACAATGGCAGCGAACCCAAACATCGTGTTACGAATTGCTGATGGCACAACTAACGCAGGTGTAATTAAGGCAAATAGGCCACAACATACCCGTGAAAAGCCATTGATAAATCCTTGAACTGATGCTCGAACTTCAACTGGAAATGCTTCCTGTGTCCAAACTTTATACATCGCTTCACCAGCAATATTATTTCCAATGTTGTAACAGCCAATCGTGATGACAATTGGCCATAACGAATGACTACTCATCGCTAGTCCGAGCATTGCCAAAAATTGAACGGTAATCCCAACTAAGAAGAACTTATTACGATACTTACCCCCAGCGACTGATGCAAAAGCCATGGTTGCCAACAACGAGATAAAGTTTAGGACTATCCCAGCACCAGTTGCGAAACTTTGACTCGCATGTGCTTGAACCAGCGTAAACGTTTGAAACTGTCCGAACGTATTGGCCAGTAGATTCCAGCAAACATAGAAGATTAAAATACTGAAGAAGAATGCCATAAAGCGTCCCTTGTTGGCACCAGCGAAGACCGTCTTAATCGAGACCTTTTCTGTTGTCTGTGAAGCTGCTTCGCGATCAATACGCCGTTGTTCACCTTCTTCATGAAATGCTCGGAACTTAGTTGAAAAAGTCCGCCATGCCCAAGTAATCAAGGCAAAAATTGCTAAAATCGAAAAAACAATCCGAGCACCGGAAGCACCGGCCATTTTAGAAACAATAAAGGCACAAACATAAGACATGAAAACGCCAATTTGCCAGAAAATTTGCGTCGACGATACTAAACTAGCCGAGGTCTTATCATCCGGTGCATCATGCGAAACTACGGTTAAACTAATTGGTAAATCAGCACCCGAAGCTAGCCCGGTAATGATGACGCCAATCAAAAGCATGATATAATTATTCGAGAAAACACAGATCAAGGCGCCAATCGCATAAATCAGGTTTAACCAATTAAACGATTTAACTAGACCAAAAGATTTTGTTATCTGTCCTGCTAATAAGGATCCAATTGCAATTGCAAAAGTTAGTGCACCTGAAATAATACCAACTTGACTGTTAGTAAGACCTAGTCCGTTCTGCCACACTGTAATAGTCGCGGATAAGCCAACGATAATTCCTGATCCTAGAATGGAACCAATTCCTGCAGCTACTGCTAATGGCCGATATTTTTTCACCATTGAAGTTGACGTCTCGCCGTTATTCATATGAAGAACCTCCCTTTATTTATACGAATATTGTAAGCGATTACTGTAAGGGCTACCATATCTCAACTACATGAATGATCGTGCAAAATCACAGGTTGTACTAAACGATAAATATTAAAGAAGGTTAGTATTAATGACTAGTAAATTTCTCAATTACGAATTATTTGCTCTGACACCGGTTGAGCTAAAGCAACGCCAATCACATGGTAACGTTAACTACATGGACTTAGACTATGTGAATAATCCGATTCCCCAGATGCCCCGCTCAGATTTTTTTAAGCACGGTGATATTGCTGTTACCAAAAATAATCGCTTTTCCTATGTTCCAGCTCACACGCATAGCTTTATTGAGCTTAATTATATGTATGCTGGCACTTGTACTCAGTATATTAATGGCGAAAAAGTGACCCTCCATCAGCACAACCTAATTTTGATGGATAAAGACATTGTTCAGCAAATTGAATCAACGGGCAGTAATGATATTTTGATTAACATCTTGCTCAAGAATGACTCAACGATGAACCAACTTTTCGACTATATTGCCGTTTCAACCAATGAAATCACTCAATTTTTATATAATGCATCCCACATCAATACGTTGCACAACAACTTTATTCTGTTTGACTTAACACACCAAGAAGTTGCCATCAATTTAGTTGAAAGTTTAATTATCAAGGGCCTTACAAAGAGCCGCCAACGTAATAAATCAATGGGCCTGCTGCTATCTACATTAATTCTTGAATTATCGCAATCGATTGAGCAAGAATACATTAACTTTTCTGACAATACGGACGACAATCTTTTGCCAATCATTCAGTACATCAATCAGAATTTCGCCAGCGTGACATTACGTGATGTCAGCGCCAAGTTCTCTTATAATACGAATTATCTGGGTAACAAATTAAAAGAAGCGACGGGCAAGACCTTTAAAGAACTTGTTGACCGCCGCCGAATTTCTGCTGCCCAAAATCTGATGATCAAAACTAACTGTACACTCGCTGACATTTGCGACATCATCGGATATCAAAACACCTCATCACTCTTTCGTCTGTTTAAAAAATACCTAAAGACCACCCCATCCGAATATAAACGAAAAGTTAGTGGCCCACTCAAGCAGTAAAATTGACCGCTGCGACAAACGTCATATATCTCACTAAACTAAAACAACAAGTGCACTCAGATTAGAAATTTCCGAGTGCACTTGTTGTTTTAATTTAAGACCATTCTTAGTATCACGACTAACAATAATTGATCTATTTGGTTAGTACTTCCAGGAACACCTGTGCCATCATCTCAGCATCATCTTGAATTGACGCTTGCATGTAAGCATCCTGCTGTGCCTGGGTATAGTTGATGTCAAAACCATGCTGCCAAGCCAAAACCTCAGTAAACAGCCGCGTCGTGCGGCCATTACCTTCCCGAAACGGATGAAACATGTTGATTTCGGTGACAACTTGTCCCAACGCCTGTGCAAGCTGTTCCCGATCATTCGGTAACATCGCAAAATTATCGAGTTGGCGTTGAATATCCATCTCAGCATTACCAAATAAAGCCACCGGGTGGAAAAACGTCACCACGCCATTCGCAGTCTTGTTGAAATCAACTTCGCGATAGTGACCGGCCCAGTCGTAAATTTCACCGAGCAAAAACCCATTGATCAATTTTAGCTCTCCAATTTGACGTCCTGTCAATTGATGAGAGTCTGGCAGAAGATAGTGATTGCGGGATAATTGCTGTTGCCGTTGCGTACTCACTTTGTACTCAATTTTCTGCAAAGTAGCCGCTTCAGTAATGCCTAAGCGATTTTTCAAAATACCGTTTGGTTGTAGGTAGTCCGCCCATACCTTTCTCATTCGGCTTTACGATTGGTCGAAGTACGTATTCTTGCTAGCATCTCTTGTGCGCTAATCGGGCCTTCGTCATAGAAACGACGAGCGTCTTGAACATCTTCCTTAGTCGGCTCAAAACCCTCATACATATTGCTGATAATTGCATTCATGGTCGCCCGGTATTCCTCTTGATTCCGAAACTGCACACCCATGATGGTGAACTTCTGATCATCGTGTTCTAAATACATAATCGTATTCTCCTCCTCGAGGTTTGTCAGTGCGGTATACACCGCATCGTCCGTAGCCAAAATCTGAATCAAACGTACCGCGGTGCCACTTGGTTGGTAGTCCGCTTGTTCCCAGTGCTGTACCGTTCTAACCGATGTGTTGAGTAACTTTGCCAGCTTTGCCTGACTAATTTGGTAATGTTGCCGAATCTCCTTAAGGATTGTGGCAGTTGTTTTCATTTTCATCACCTCACTCACAATTATACCCTTGAAGGGTACAATTGTCGTTATTATGGCCTCACACCTTAGCAAAACAGACCAACTAATCAGAAAGTAGTAGCATGACCAATCAACCCATTCACGTGCGCTATTCAATACCAACCAGTGCCCATCAAAGTCATGCACCACTTTTTAACAATCGGGTGGCACATTAATTAATTACGATATTTCTGCCAAATTTCACGAACACTCGATGATTTCATTTGGTGCTTTCACGTTCTACCAACGTCGTTCCCAGTTCAATGCGCTGGGCTGCTTGACGATCATCTTGGAATCGGCTCACCAACAAATCGATGGCCGTCTTTCCCATCAGTTCAGTCTCAACATTGACCGAGCTAATCTCTGGATACACATATTCGGCCAGCGTCGTGTTATTGAAACTAAACAACTTGACCCGCTGTGGCACAGCAATATCAGCTTGCTGTAACGCTTTGAGCGCACCGGCTGCCATCGGATCATTAGCGATAAAGAAAGCGTGTGGTAAGCGGTCACCTAACATTTCAATGGCCCGTTTCATCATCAGATAACCAGATTGACTAGTGTAATCACCAGCTAATACATACTCAGCATGATAGGCATGATGCCGCTGCAACGCCTGTTCAAAGCTTTGCTGACGTTGATTGGGAATCTCCACCTGCTGATCAGTGGACCACTCTTTGCCATAAATCATGCCGATATCTCGGATACCACGCCGCCAAAAATAATCAACGACGCGGTTAGTAGCAAACGTAAAATCAGTCACCACACTGCTGAATCCTTGAGCAAAGTGATCGTCATCAACAAAAACAAGCTGGCTTGACAAACGACTCAACTGTTGTACTTGGACAGGGCTAAATTTTCCCACCGCCACGATTGCATCAATATCATCGCCAACCTGATCTAAATTATTCTGGAAGATACTAGTCGTCGTAAAACCACACACTTGAGCTTGATGCTCAATTCCTTTACGAATCGCTAAATAATATAAGTCATCATGTTCTTGAATCTTAGAGTACCACTGAATCACAGCGATATTTTTCCGCATTAGCGCCTTTATATGCTGACGTTTACGCTTACTGTACCGCAGCTCGCCAGCAATCGTAAACACGCGCTTGCGTGTCTGCTCGCTCACTGATAGCGTCTTGTCATAATTTAAGACCCGCGATACCGTCGCCAATGAGACATCTGCTCGTTGCGCAATATCTTTTAACGTTACGGCCATCGTCATTCCTCTTTTCTCTTAATTAATTAGCACTGAATAACAAACGTGGGGCAACTGGGCGTGACACTATTCACCAATCATGACTCATCGGTAAATCGCGTCTGCAACACCCCGTTGCCCCACGTCTTCATTTGATTAACAACTTAATCGTGCATTGCTGCGACAAAACGATCAAAGGCTGCCTCACCAGCGTCATCCCACTTAAAGACCCCAGCATCGGCCAGAACCCGGGCAAAGACGTTGCCGACCGCCGTATCAATGACAGTCGTCACATTGTCAGCGGTGATGGTATTAGTGGCCTTCAATTGAGCAGCCCATGCTTGATGCATCGCGACCATTTGATTAGGCTGATCCAACAAGTATTTGCCGACTTCAGCTAATTCGGTCTTCAACCGGGCTGGTAAAATGGCCCGGCCCATCACTTCAATCAAGCCAATATTTTCCTTCTTGATATGTTGAACATCCTGATGTGGATGGAAGATGCCATCTGGAAATTCAGCAGACGTCTGATTATCACGCAAAACGATATCTAATACGTAGTCATCGCCAACTTTGCGTGCAATCGGTGTCGTTGTGTGATGACGTGTGCCATCCGTATAAGCACGAACATCCACACTCTCGTCCGAATAATTCTTCCACGTCTCATGAATCTTCACAGCGGCATCCGTTAATGCAACCAAGTCCTGACTCGTCAGCCGAATCGTCGACATTGGCCATTTAACAATCCCAGCCTTAACACCCGCGATACCTAAGTCAATCGTGCGTGCAATTGGCGCTTTCATCATTGGAAATTCGTGCCGACCACCTTGGTAATGCTCGTGTGACAGCATTGAACCACCAACAATTGGCAAGTCCGCATTACTGCCCACAAAGTAATGTGGAAATTGCTGAACAATTTCAAGTAAGTTGGTAAAAGTTTGCCGGTTAATGACCATTGGCCGGTGCTCTTGATCCAAGAAAATCGAGTGTTCATTAAAGTAAGCATATGGAGAATATTGGAAACCCCAAGTATTGCCACCAAGTGTTAACCGAATAATTCGGTGATTGCTCCGTGCTGGGTAACCGAGCCGGCCTAGATAGCCTTCATTCTGCATACATAGTTGGCAAAGTGGATAGCCATCTTGCGGTTGGTTACGCGCTGCCGCAATCGCTTTAGGATCCTTTTCAGGCTTTGATAAGTTGATGGTAATTTCTAAGTCACCAAATGGCGTTTTTGCTGGAAAGACCACGTTTTTCGCAATGGCCCGCGTCTTGATATAATCATTAGCTTTGCTTAAGTTAAAGAAATAGTCGGTTGCCGTTTGCGGACTAACCTGATACTTATCCCAAAAACGTTGGTTTAATACGGATGGTAACGGGGTCACAAGATCCATCAATTGATCCGCTAAGATATCTTCATCCGATTGGGTCGCTTCGATCTTGCCATTTTGAATCGCCGTTTTAACCAAGGCATCGGTTAAACTTGTTAATTGGTCATCGCTTGCCGCAATCGGATCACCCTCGCCGACCAAACCAAGAACCCGGTTATGCACATAGATTCGATCTAATTCAGTATATTGCGAAGGCGACGCGATCACCGCCGTGACAAATTGATCCAAACTCGTCATTATGCTTGGCCTCCCCGATCATCATAGCCGGCCGGATGACTTTCTTTCCAAGTCCAAGCCGTCTTGATAATTTCTTTCACATCATCATACTGAGGTGTCCAACCTAAAACAGTACGTGCCTTGTCGCTAGCTGCAACCAATGTGCTTGGATCACCAGCGCGGCGTGGTGCCATGACTGCTGGAATTGGCTTACCAGTGACTTCACGAGCAGCGTCCAACATTTGTTTGTTGGAGAAGCCCGTTGAAGAACCCAAGTTAAACGCATCGCTATCGTGCCCCTGCTTTAGGTATTCCAAGGCTAAGATATGTGCATCAGCTAAATCGACAACGTGAACATAGTCCCGAACATTGGTCCCGTCTGGAGTTGGATAGTCGTCACCGAAGATTTGTAATTGATCCCGTTCACCAGCAGCTACTTGTAAAATAATTGGGACGAGATGCGTTTCTGGTGCGTGATCTTCGCCGATGCTGCCGTCAGGCTTAGCCCCCGCCACGTTAAAGTAACGTAAGGCCACGAATTTAATCCCGTAAGCCACATCTGACCAGTGCATGATCTTTTCCATCGCTAATTTACTTTCACCGTATGGGTTAGTTGGCACTTGTGGGTCCGATTCCTTGATTGGCACCTGCTTAGGTTCACCATAAGTTGCTGCGGTCGATGAGAAGACGATTTTCTTCACATCGTGCTTAGCCATCACTTTGAGCAACTTAACCATCCCTGCCGTGTTGTTATCAAAGTACTTGAGCGGATCTTTCATCGATTCAGGAACAACTGAGAAAGCTGCAAAATGAATGACACCTTCAACGTTTTCTTGGTCAAACACGGTATTCATGAACGCCGTATCCCGGACATCACCTTCATAAAAACGCGCGTGTTCATTGACCGCTGCCCGGTGCCCCGTGACCAAGTTATCAACAACCGCCACGTCATACCCCTTTGCAACCAACCGATCAACTGCGTGTGAACCGATGTAGCCGGCACCACCTAAAACTAAAACTGCCATTCTAATTCCTCCTCAATATTTCTCAATGCTTACTGCTAATTTGTATTTTAAATCAATTCTTTTATTAAAGTTCCTTAGGGCCGTCTGCGATTTCAGCAATGTAGAAATCAGCGTCGTAACCAATCGTGTCGCGATAAACTTTACCGACGTTTTCCTTAAAGGCATCGACTTGGTCCTTATCAACGATGGCAATACCACAGCCACCAAAGCCAGCACCAGTCATCCGCGCACCAAGCACGCCTGGTTGTTTCCAAGCTGTTTCGGCCAACGTATCCAATTCTTTCCCAGTCACTTCATAGTCAAAGTGTAGTGAAACGTGGGAAGCCGTCACTAATTCGCCAAAGGTCGTTAAATCATCGTCAGCCAAGGCCTTAGTTGCGCGAATGGCCCGTTGATTTTCGAAAACGGCATGCCGGGCACGTTTGATTAAGGTTTCATCATTGATTAAGTAGGCCGCTTCGTCAAACTGGTCGTTAGTTAAATCGCCAAGTGATTTGATGTCTAACTTAGTTTGTAATCGGCGTAATGCTTCTTCACATTCGGAGCGGCGTTCATTATATTTTGAATCCGCCAATTCGCGCCGTTTGTTCGTATTCATGATAACGATTACGTTGTTGCCTAACTTTACGGGTGCATAAGAATAGTCCATGGTGTTGGTATCAAGTAAAATTGCTTGGTCCTTTTTACCCATTCCAACAGCAAATTGATCCATGATCCCGGAGTTAACACCAACATAGTTGTTTTCGCACTTTTGACCAATCTTAACAAGATCTAATTGGCTAATACCGAGATTAAAACCAGTGTTTAACATGATTCCAGTTAATAACTCAATTGACGCAGATGATGATAATCCAGCACCATCAGGCATGTTGCCATGGACGTAGAAATCAAAACCATGATCGAATTTAACGCCGGTCTTCGCGATTTCGTCCATCATTCCCTTAGGATAATTTGTCCAACCAGCGGCTTTGTCATATGAAAGGTCGTTGACATCAAACGTGACGATCCCAGCATCTGGAATATTAGCTGAGTACATCCGCACTGTCGTATCTGTCCGGGGTGCATAAACACCATATGTCCCGATTGTAATCGCACATGGGAAAACATGGCCCCCGTTATAATCAGTATGTTCACCGATCAAGTTGATTCGACCAGGTGAGAAAAAGACCCGTTCTGGCTTGGTATCAAAGGCTTCGGTAAACTCCTGTTTTAAGTCGCTAGTATTCATGAAAAATCCCTCCGTAAATAGTTTTACTAAAATTTTATTAGTTTGACTATAATGCTTTTTTTGATTGTTGTCAACACCCCATAAGACCTTTAGAACAAGATTTGGTAACGCTTTACAAATTTATCACGTTATCGATTCAAATTCTTCTTATCGCCCGTTGTCGTTGTCAGTAGTTGTTGTCATTTAGTTAAAGTTTAACTAAAACGACATATACAAATTTAATATTTTGTTTTATGATAATTGTAAGCGTTTTTATTTATGTAACTTTGAAAGGAGCTTCCTCATGCAAGCTAATCTTCAATGGTTAGATGACCCAGAAGTCTTCCGGGTCAACCAATTACCTGCACATAGTGATCACCATTATTATCACGACACAGCAGAATTCAAAACGGGTAGTCGCTTCATCAAGAGTCTCAATGGCGCTTGGCGTTTTAACTTCGCCAAGACACCGGCTGAACGCCCAGTTGATTTTTATCAACCCGATTTCGATGCAACCGACTTTGATACGATTCAAGTTCCCGGTCATATTGAACTAGCCGGCTATGGTCAAATTCAATACATTAACACGCTATACCCATGGGAAGGTAAAATTTATCGTCGCCCACCGTATACCCTCAATCAAGATCAATTAACACCAGGCCTATTCAGCGACGCTGCGGACAACACCGTCGGCTCGTACCTCAAAACCTTTGATCTCGACGATGCTTTTAAAGGGCAACGTATTATCATTCAGTTCCAAGGGGTAGAAGAAGCCCTGTACGTCTGGTTAAATGGCCATTTTATTGGCTACGCTGAAGATAGTTTCACCCCTTCAGAATTTGATTTGACGCCGTATATTCAGGACCAAGGTAACGTTTTAGCGGTTCGGGTCTACAAACGCAGTACTGCTGCCTTTATTGAAGACCAAGATATGTTCCGTTTCTCTGGTATTTTCCGTGACGTCAATATACTGGCGGAGCCTGCCAGCCATATTACTGATTTGGACATCCGACCAGTTCCAAATGCCAATCTCAAAAGTGGTGAGCTCAACATCACTACTAAAGTAACCGGTGAACCAGCCACTTTAGCGCTGACCGTTAAAGACCATGACGGGCGAGTACTGACGAGTCAAACGCAAACCGGTAGTGGCAGTGTAACCTTTGATACCATGTTATTCGACCAACTGCACTTGTGGTCACCACAAACGCCGTATCTCTATCAATTGACAATTGAAGTTTACGATGCTGATCGCCAACTCTTGGAAGTCATCCCATATCAGTTTGGGTTCCGGACGGTCGAGCTGCGCGATGACAAAGTCATTTACGTCAACAATAAACGGTTGGTGATCAACGGGGTTAACCGGCACGAATGGAACGCCCACACCGGTCGCGTTATCAGTATGGATGATATGCGCGCTGATATCCAAACCATGTTAGCTAACAATATCAATGCCGATCGGACCTGCCATTATCCTGATCAATTACCTTGGTATCAATTATGTGACGAGGCCGGTATCTACCTAATGGCCGAAAACAACCTCGAATCGCACGGGTCATGGCAAAAGATGGGTGCTATCGAGCCTTCTTACAATGTTCCTGGCGATAATCCACACTGGTTAGCAGCGGTGATCGACCGGGCCCGTTCGAACTACGAATGGTTTAAAAACCACCCATCGATCATTTTTTGGTCACTTGGCAATGAATCGTATGCTGGCGAAGATATCGCGGCGATGCAGGCTTTTTATAAAGAACACGATGATTCACGACTCGTCCACTACGAAGGTGTTGTCCACACACCAGAATTAAAAGATCGCATTTCTGATGTTGAAAGTCGGATGTACGAAAAGCCCCAAAATATTGTAGCTTACTTGGAAGATAACCCAACCAAACCTTTCCTAGATTGTGAATATATGCATGACATGGGGAATTCTCTGGGCGGTATGCAATCATATAATGATTTGATCGACAAGTATCCGATGTATCAAGGTGGCTTTATTTGGGACTTTATTGATCAAGCCCTCTTCGTTCATGACCCAATTACCGACCAAGACGTGCTCCGGTATGGCGGTGATTTCGACGAACGCCACTCCGATTATGAATTCTCCGGTGACGGCTTAATGTTTGCCGACCGGACACCAAAACCAGCAATGCAAGAGGTGAAATATTATTATGGCTTACACAAATAATCAACTACACGTTATTTACGGCGACGGGAGTTTAGGACTACAGGGGGCTAATTTCCACTACCTCTTTAGCTACGAACGTGGCGGACTTGAATCACTCGTCGTCAACGATAAAGAGTGGCTCTATCGTACACCCACGCCCATCTTTTGGCGGGCGACAACCGATAATGATCACGGTAGCGGCTTTTCAGTCAAATCCGCACAGTGGTACGCGGCCGATAAGTTCTCAACTTGTCAAGATATCGAATTGACGGTTGACGACCAACCAGTCACACCGTTACCAATCGCGCCACTCAATAACAAATACACGGATCACGAAATCGCCACGAAAGTCTCACTGGCTTACCACTTCGTTACCACGACCGTTCCTAGTACCATCGTCACAGTGACTTATACGGTGACAGCAGACGGTCAGATCAATATCGCCACCCATTATAGCGGTCAGTCTGATTTGCCAGAGCTACCCGCATTTGGTCTGCGGTTTATCATACCAACTACCGCGACCGGCTTCGACTATACCGGTTTGTCCGGTGAGACTTATCCTGACCGGCTGGCCGGCGCAACGCACGGGCGATTCCACGTTGACAGTCTGCCAGTCACACCATACTTGGTCCCACAAGAATGCGGCATGCACATGCAAACTGAACAAGTGACAGTAACGCGATCAACAACACAAAATAACGCTGACCACGACAACACACCGTTCAGTTTGACATTTAGCCAAGCCGATGCACCATTCGCCTTCAGCTGCCTTCCCTATACCGCCGCTGAACTAGAAAACGCAACGCACATGGAAGAATTACCATTAGCACGGCGAACGGTCTTATCAATCTACGGTGCCGTTCGTGGGGTCGGTGGCATTGATAGTTGGGGAACAGACGTAGAATCCCCATATCATATCCCCGCTGATCAAGACATTGACTTCAGCTTTAATATTCATTTCTAAAAGTTATTTTGATTTCAAAAGAACGCTCCGGCGAGTTATTTGCCAGAGCGTTCTTTTAGATTAACGATGATTAAGTTTTAATATGTTTAATGGCTGAGCTTAGTCCTTAGCCTTGAAGTAATGTACCTGCGCCGTAAAGTCACTAGTTTGAACGGGAGTCGTGTAGAGTCCTAGTTGCATCAATTCATCGCCACCGTACATTTTGTTTGTGTCGGTCTCAACGTAGGTCTGCTGAGGGTCTAATCCCGCTAACTTCGTAATATGCGGTTCTGGTTGAACTGCACCTAAAATAACGAAGGTGAACAGCAAGGCTTCTTTCTGATCCGGACTAACAAACATCCACGCCACCGTATTAGATTCAAACGGGCTCTCTAATCGATAAAAGGTCCCGTATTGAACTAACTCACGGTGCTGCTTATAGAAGGCAACCTGTCTTTTAACGGCCTGCTTGTCCGCATCACTTAGTTGGGCCGCGTCCAGTTCATAGCCCAAGGTACCACTCATTGCCACAGCACCACGCATCTTCATCGACGTCGACCGTCCTAACAATTCATCTGGGCTCGTCCCAACATGGGCGGTAATTGCAGAAATTGGATAAACGAGTGAAGTCCCATATTGAATTTTGAGCCGTTCAATCGGGTCATTATTATCTGATGGCCAACTCTGTGGCATATAATACATTAAACCAGCATCAAAGCGGCCACCACCGCCAGAGCAGCCTTCAAATAAGATCTGTGGATAGCGTTTTGTTAAACGCTCCATCAAGTCATATACACCTAAGATAAAGCGGTGGCTAGTCTCACCTTCATGAGTTGAATCGCTATGTGGCGAATAGACTTCCGTTAAATTGCGGTTCATATCCCACTTGATATAATCAATGGGCACCTTATCAAGAACTGCGGTCATTTGTTCAAAAATATTGTCGACAACATCCGGCTGGCTGAAATCAAGCACGTATTCGTTCCGCGATAACGTTCGGCCACGATCTGGTACGCCTAACACCCAATCAGGATGGGCCCGATAAAGATCGGAATCGGCTGAAATATTTTCTGGCTCGAACCAAAGTCCGAACCGCATCCCTTTATCATGGGTCCGTTTGCTAATATCCGCTAAGCCTCCTGGTAACTTGTTCCGATTAACAAACCAGTCACCTAGCGAACTATTATCATCATTTCGATGACCGAACCAACCGTCATCCAGCACAAACATTTCGATACCCAGTGGTGCTGCAGCATCCAAGATTGATTGAATCTTGTCCGCATCAAAGTCAAAGTAAGTGGCTTCCCAATTGTTGATCAAGATCGGCCGGAGATCGTGCTTGTAACGACTGCGCGCCACGCGATCACGCAATAAATCATGGTAGGTTTGCGACATACCATTAAGCCCCGTCGTCGAGTATACCATTGCAACCTCGGGCGTTTGGAAACTATCACCGGCCGCCAATCGCCAGTCGAAGTTATATTCATTGATTCCCATAGTCAAGCGTGTCTGACCAATTGGGTCCCGTTCTAAACTAATCTGGTGGTTACCTGAATAAATTAGCAATGCACCAAGGACATTGCCTTGAAATTCATTAGTATTCGGATCAGCTAGCGCCACAAAAGGATTCATATGATGAGAACTAGCACCCCGGCGACTTTCAAACTGAGTTACACCTCGATGGAGCCGTTCACGACTAAGCTGGCGCTCACGCGCATAGCTTCCAGGTAACGAAATGGCATCTAATGGTTGGGTTGGCAGGTCCATCTGCATCGAAGCCACTTTTTCTAAGTCGACAGCTTGCTCACTGTGATTAATCAACCGGGCGCTACGCGTGATAACTGGCCGATCCCGATAAATCGTGTAGGCTAATTCGAGTGTCACGCCTAATGTGGCATCTCGCAACGTCACAATCAAAGTTTGGGCTTCATCCTCATCTTCGACATAAGTTTGTGGCAAGCCCTTAAGTTCCGGCTTACCGGCTTCCATCCGGCAGTCTTGATAACGAAAATCAACTGTTCGAGCACCATTGGCCGCGCGAATAATCGCGGCGGGTTGCCGATAATCACCGGTATTATTGCCACCGTATTCCTGTGGCAAATCATCCTTGGAATAGCTTCGATCAGTCGTATTCGGTAAATTTCCTGAGAACCCCCGATCAATCCGGGGATACTGACGCTCGCCATGATAACCCCGAACCCGTGGGCCAAAGTACAAGTGGGCCAACACGTTGCCTGTCTCCACACCTAGAATATACGAGATTTGATCGTTATGCAGGTGAAAGACAAGTTGTTCTTCATCAATGTCAATTAAAGTTTGCTGCAACGTTACTGCCATAGTAAAATCTTCCCTTCGCTATTAGCTTTTTCTATTTCAGTTCACAAAAAGAGCTATTAATGGCTCGCGTCATTAATAGCTCTCCTCGTAAAGAAACTATGCTTGATCCGGTAAGCCGACATTCGATAATTGTAAGACATCTTCATCATCTTGTACGGTGGTTCCTGAATCTTTAAGATACGTAAATTCGGGCATATCTTTATAGTTTGTAATAACGACCATAACGGTATCATCCAAGCCAGCCTTTTCAATTGCTGGTTGCCAGAATTCAATTAATTCTTGCCCTTGTGTGACATGGTCGCCCTTCTCAACGTACTGAACAAATCCAGTCCCACGCATCTTAACGGTACCAATCCCAATATGAATTAGCGTTAAAATACCGGTATCAGAACGTAATCCGATTGCATGGCGAGTCGGGAAGGTTGCAACAACTTCACCATCAAATGGTGCGACAACGCGACCATCCGTTGGTTTAATGGCGAAACCTTTACCCATACTACCGTTTGCGAAGGATTCGTCAGCAACATCTTTCAAACTGATCAGTTCCCCGGCAACAGGATCTTGATAAACCGTTGTCTTGGCATCGGCTTCTGCTTCAACTTCAGCAGGAGTTTCATCGGTTTCCAAGTGAGTTGACCATGTTTTTTCAAGTTCATCAACGATTTGTGCATGCATCTTTTCATCCAACTTAACCTTCTTGAAGAAGATGAATGTCCCAATCAAAATCATAGCAGCAGGTACACCGAACATCATTAACTTGAAGATGGCAGCGCCATGGCTAGTCACATCACCAGCAGTGGCACCAGCTGTCATCCCAGCCCAAACAGCAGTTAAACCAACGACACCGTTAGAAATCGCACCGCCTAATTTATCAAGTAAAGGCCGAACGGATAAGGTTAAAGATTCGTCACGATGACCAAACTTCAACTGCCCATATTCAACAGAATCACTCAAAACCATCAAAACAACTAAGAAAATTAATGGTTGTGGAATGTAAAATAATACGGCCGCTGTTAAGATCATTGGTAATGACTGACCAGCAAAGGCAAACATGATCAGTGAAATCATCATAATAACAACTGCTAAGAAGAACACTTTACGACGACTAAACTTCTTTGCTAATGGTGGGAAGGCCAATACGGCAAAAATCCCAATAATCGCATTTAGCGAACCTAATAGTGTAAACTTCGAGGCGTCACCCAAAATATAGGTGAAGTAGTAAAGTTCTAGTGAGTTCGTAATGGCAATCCCTGCCGTGTAGATCCCATACATCAATGATAACCACATCAATTGATCGTTACGGGCTAACACTTTGAAGACTTCCTTGAAGCTAGTCTTTTCAGTGTTCTTACGCAATTCAGAATCATTTTCTTTGGTTCCAAGTGCAACAACTAAGGCAGAAATCAAAGCGATTGCGGCAATAATGATCCCAAATGCCATCCAACCACGGTTGTCACCTTGACCACTGTTAGACTTAACAGAAAACATTAAGACGATTGGCATAACGATAACCCCAACGATGTTGGCACCAATGTTAGAGCCAACCCGGGCGTATGTCGCCGTCTTTTCACGTTCTGCTGAGTCAAATGAGATTGCTGGAATCATTGACCAAAAACCAACATCTTTAAACGAATAGAAAATATCCATTGTAATGTATAAAATTGCAAAAATAATTAAATATAGAATGGGGTTTGAGGTATTTAATCCGCCTAAACTCGTGAATAAAAGTGCTAAAACGACGGAACCTATAATCCCACCAATGACAATCCATGGTTTAAAGTGGCCCCACCGAGAATTAGTATTATCAATGGCATTCCCGATCAAAGGATCAATTGCTAGTTCCACGAACCGCAAACCTGCAATAATCATGGTGATCCAAGCAATCATTTGTGTTCCTTGAGCCCCACTACTCTTATCGAACAAGTGGGAGGTCACAAACATAATAAAATAAGTTGATAAAGTGGCATAGAAGGCATCGTGCCCAAACGCCCCAAACGAATAAGCAAGTCGCGATGTTATTTTACGACCTTTACTCTGCTTTGTCTCTGCATCCATAATCTCGCCTCACATCTTCCTTGAATAATTTACAAGTTTAAATGTAATCGTTTTCAGAAGTAATGTCAATGATTTTTAGTAAAATTTGTTCAAAAGTTTTATCTATACCGCTTTTGATTAGGACCTGCTAATGCGCCTATCGACACTGATTGCCCGCTTTCCAAGGGCTTAAGCAGTATAGTACTCATCATCTTACCAATGATCATCGTTTTACTAATCACGGTATTAATCAGATGCTCGGGACTTTGTTAACTAAATTAAACATTGTTTACTCATACGTTTACAAAAAAGGCGCCAGGCAGAACTCGCCTGACACCTCAACTAGTATTAATTTAACCGTTCATATTGGTACCGAATCGTATGCGTCACTGGTGCTCCTGGACGTAACACAATATCACCAAAATCAGGATGATTGATTGCATCAGGAAGTGTCTGGGCTTCCGTCGCTAACGCATTATATTGATGCGCGTCTTCCTTATCAGCATCAAACGGATTAGCCGTGAAGATAATAAGACTATTGCGATCTGAATAAATTTTTACTTGGCGCTTATCATCAGTATCCCCAACGATAGCAATTGGTTCTGCCGCACTTGGGGCAACTTCATACGCATCGTCAAATTCAATGCCACCATTCTCAGTCTTCAGCTGGTCTAATGCCTTTTCAACTGGTTGTGCCTGGTTAAAGTCATACGCTGTGCCTTTAACTGCTAATTTCTTACCAGTTGGGACTTTTTCATCATCAAATTCCAAGTGAGCTGCACTCGTAATCTGTAATTTTTGTTGGGCCAAACTGGTCCGATCATCAGTTGTGTTCCAATAAACGTGATTAGTTGGATTAAAGAGGGTTGCTGCATCAGTATCACCGGTAAATGCAATGGATACTTGATCCTGATTATCTAATGTAAACTTGATAGCGACATCCATATTTCCCGGGTAATTATCATCACTGGCGTTGATATGCTTCTTCAAAGTCACACTGACACTATCATTGGTTTGGCTAAAAGCACCTTCAAAGTTCAGCGTGTTAAAACCATGATTCCCGCCGTGTAGCGAATGGGTTTGTTCGTTCATATCAACTTGATAGGATTGATCATCGATTTTGAACTTAGCGCCGCCAATCCGGCCAGCAACCCGACCAATTGATTGACATAGGCAGTATCCCACTCGTTGATAGTCAGTCATGTTATCAAGGCCCCAAATCAAGGGATGTTCAACGCCGTCTTCATTGACGACGAATTCTTGCCACGTCCCACCATAACTAAGGACCGAGATACGAGTTTGATGGTCATTGACCAGCGTATAACGCATTACATCTTGACCATCTAGTTGGTCAAACACCGTTTTTTTAGTTTCCAAAATCATGCACCTCCGTGTTATTTAAACCGCTTTCATTTAGAAGTATACCAGAATTTCTTGAAGTTGAGTAAAACTTTTAGTTAAAAGACTAAAAGAACGATCTGGTTTCTATCCCAGATCGCCCTTCACTACTTGGAACTTGCTCGCTCAACCAGATTAGTACCCAGCTCAACCCGTTGTGTCGTTGTTCGCCCTGCTAGTCGACTGATGACCAAATTAACTGCGGTCGCCCCCATTAACTCAGTATCTACGTTAACTGCGCTTAATTCGGGATAAACGAATGTCGCCAGCGAAGTATTGTTAAAGCTAAATAGCTTCACTCGTTCTGGCACCTGGATGCCACTAGCTTGCAACGCTTTAAGCGCACCTGCCGCCATCGGATCATTTGCCACAAAAAAGGCTCCTGGTAGTTGATCTCCCAACTTACGAATGGCTTTTTGCATCATTTTAAACCCAGATTCACTAGTATAATCGCCCTTAAAAACGAACTTAGGATCAAACGCATGCCGTCGTTCCATCGCGGCCCGAAAACCTAGCATGCGTCGATCAACTACCGCTAACTGATGGTCGGTTGTCATTTCTTGACCGTGAATAAAGCCAATATGATGAAAGTTGCGTTGCCAAAAATAATCGACAACTTTTTCTGTGGCCAACCGAAAATCAGTAATGACACTATCAAAACCAGCATCAAACTGATCATCATCTACGAATACTAAGTTGTCAGTTACTGATGCCAAGTCCTTGACTTGTGGCTCGCTGAACTTTCCAACTGCAATCACTGCATCTACGTCTGGTCCCAATTCTTGTAAATTATTTTGGAAGATCCGAGTCACTTCAAACTGATTATCTTGTCCACGACGTTCAATCCCCATCCGGACTGACATATAATACAAATCATCTTGTTCCTTAGATTCCGAATACCATTGAACAATAGCAAGTCGCTTACGCGCCGTCGTGACAGTATGCCGTTTATTTTTTGAATACTGTAATGCTTCTGCTGCATCTAGAATTCGTTGGCGCGTTGTATCACTAACAGACAATGACTGATCTTTGTTTAACACGCGCGATACCGTTGCCAATGATACGCCAACTTTATTTGCAATATCTTTTAGCGTCGCCGCCATGAATTGGCCCCCTTAAATTCAAACTAATTCTTACTACCATCTAAAGTCGCTATCGCATGATTTATTTGCAAATTATTTTAATTTTCAAGTATTGCGCCGAACTTCAACGCATAATCGTGATAACTATCATGTAAAACTTTATCATTAATTGTGAAAATTGGCGAATTTAAACACTAATTTATTTAGTAAAGGCCCCCCTGTGCGTGCAAATCTGCAAAATTATGTTATTATTAACTTAACTATTAGGTACAGAAAGGGCCATATCCTCGGATATGGCCCTTTCTTTTGCGGCTCTATAACATTGACTATAGCGAATTGTGCAAACGCTATGATCGACCAGCATTCCAATCAATTGCCGGTTGTTCGGTAAGAATCTGTTCAATCGTTGCTAATTCTGATTCACTAAATTTCAACTTTTCCAATGCAGCAACGTTATTAACCACCTGCTCTGGTCGGCTAGCACCAATCAAGACACTTGCTAAGGCTGGCTGACGTAGGTTCCAAGCCAAAGCCATTTGAGCTAAGCTTTGCTCCCGTTGTTGTGCGACTTCATTTAAGCGCTTTACCGTAGCTAGTGTCTGTTCTACCTGGACTGGACTCAAAAATGGAATTGTTTGCTTATTGGCCCGTGAATCTGTCGTGATTCCGTGCAGATACTTGTCCGTCAATAACCCCTGTGATAGTGAGCTAAAGCCAACCGCCGCCTTATGAGTTGCTTGTAGAACGGGGAACAAGTCCTGTTCCACCTGTCGATTAAACATATTATAGCGTGGTTGGTGAATAATGTATGGGGTTCCTAATGATTCAAATATCTTGGTCATAGCAGCCGTCTGCTTGCCATTATAATTTGAAATGCCTACATACAATGTCTTACCCTGCCGTACTAGCTGATCAAGCGCAGTGGCCGTCTCCTCCATTGGTGTTTCAGGATCAGGACGGTGACTATAAAAAATATCAAAGTAGTCTAAACCAGTTCGCTGCAGACTCTGATCAGCACTGGCAATAATACTTTTTCGTGACCCCCAATTGCCGTATGGTCCCGGCCACATCACATAGCCCGCTTTACTAGCAATGACCATTTCGTCACGGTATGGCCGCATATCGGTAGCCATAATACGACCAAAATTAGTTTCTGCACTACCGGGCTCCGGGCCATAGTTATTGGCTAAGTCGTAGTAGGTAATTCCCAAATCAAAAGCTTGATGAATGATTGCCTTTTGATTAGCGATCGGATCAACGCTTCCAAAATTATTCCAAAGACCTAGCCCGATTGCTGACAGCTTCAAACCACTATTGCCTACTCGATTATAAATCATATGGTCATAGCGCTTCTGGCTTGCTTGATACATATTAAACACCCTCTCGTTATTCGTTCCTAGCTAAAGTTACCGCTTTCATTAGTAAAAAGCAACGCCTGGTTTTACCATGCTACCTCCGCTAAGATTATTGAGACATCGAACACTCTCACTTGATAATTTATATATATATCAATTACAATATATTATGAGAATATAAACGTAAAGGAGTACTTATTATGGACCCTAAATTTATTGAAGTGATCAAAGACACGACCCCCGCAACCATCGTCACGGTCAACGCCGCACCAGCACACGTCGTCAACACCTGGAGTCATTATATGCAGCTTATTGATGATCATACCCTATTGATCCCATCGGCTGGCATGCACTCAATTGAGGCCGATTTTGCTACCGACAACCACATTACAATTGCTGTCGGTAGTTACAAGGTTCCCGGCACAACTGGTACTGGCTGTGGTTTCCACATTCATGGTACCGGCAAGTTTGAAACTAGTGGCGCTTATTTCGATCAAATGCATACTAAGTTTGATTGGATTCGCGCGACCCTGGTTGTCACAATCGACGATGTGGAACAAAAGATTTAACAACTAAAATCTAGACTAAAAGAACGTACACGAGTTGTGTACGTTCTTTTAGTCTAGACAGTAGTTAATTCGTCACTGTCTTCTTAGATGCTAATTCAAGCCCCTCTAAAAAGTGCCCAAAGCACTGCTTCAAGAAGTGTTCACTACCGTCATCATTCAGATGATCGTTCTCATCAAACTTATTGCCGGCTTGAGGTAACATGAACTCGTTACCAGGCATAACTTTGGCATCCACACCGGGTGAGTCCAAAATCTGTCGTAAGTTCATCTGAGCACGTACCGTACCTTGAATACCTAACGAAGTCCCAACAATCATCACTGGTTTGTCTTTGAATGGATGTTCTGCACAGGACAGCCATTCAATGGCACTCTTCAAGGCAGCCGGAATCGAATGATCATATTCTGGCACGCCAAAGACGACACCATCAGCGGCTTCAATCTTAGCGGCTAACGCTTTTACACTTGCCGGTTCCCGATCCATATCATCTTCATTGAATAGCGGTAAATCTTTAATTTCACAAATTTCAAAATTAACTTGCGTTTCAAATAATTCTTTCATGGCATACAACAACTTACGGTTATATGATTTTGAAGCGTTAGTCCCCACAATGGCCACAATATTGGCTTCGTCATCGCCCGCGGTTGCCTGCCGCTGAGCGTTTTCGCTAGCCGCGGCGCCGGCAACGTAACCCGACGAAATCCCCCAAGTATTCATCATACTTGGCATTGAATCATGTCCGTTAGCGCCGCCGATGATTTCCCCCGCACCAAAGTAATTAGCTACCGGTGCATTTTTAGTCGTTACCAATTGCAAGTTATCAGCATCAACACTATAGCCACCTAAAGTCGTCGCAAAGCGATCACGTTGTTCAATGATGTAGAATGTTTCACCTTCAAATTGGTGCAAGTACTTCGGATCACGACCGAAATCATGATCGTGACCATCTTGAACATAGCCTTGATAATTTTTGACCGTTTGGACTAATTCATCAACCACAATTCCGGCCTGCTCAGCAGCACTTTCCAAAGAACCCTTAACAAATACTGGCCGTTTACCCTTATTCTCAAAGAAGCTCTTAATTTCTTCTGGTGTGAAATCATGCAGGATCAGTAGGTCGTAAACTTTCTTCCAAGTCCGTTCATCCATTACTAGGTAAGCAACTTTATCCGCTTGTTTAAGGATGGCATTCCGAAAAGTCGTATAAACATTTGATTCGTTAACGATTCGATCACCCTTAGAGTTAACGTAAATTGCACCCATATCAGTTGCTTGTTTCGACGCGTACGTGGTCAATTTAGCAACGCCTGGTTCCACTTCAACACCATGTGGATACAGCTTGTACCAACCTAAATCGTGCGTTTGCAAATCCAAATCTCCATTAAATTGATAGGCATCCCCAGTGGAAGTCATTGGGCCATAATAATCAATGCCTTCACTTTCGGTACCACGCATCTTTTGGTTAGCGCCATGACCACCTGCAGCAAGCACAACTGAACGTGCCTTGATGTTGACTGTTTGGTCCTTTTGAGCAGCAATCACACCGCGTAACTTTTTATCGTTGTCCAACATAAGCTTCTCGACTCGAGTATCCAACATAATCTGACCACCCGCAGCAGCAAACGCCTTCGAAACTTTTTGAATGAATTCATAGCTACTTGCTGAAGGTAGTTCAATCTGACGGTTAATCGAATGTTCTGGCGTTTGCGTCTGTGCTTTTTGATAATGTAAATCTGCAAACTTACTAATAAAATCAATGGCTGGACCAATGTTATGCACCATTAGGTCGGTCAAAGCTGGATAGTTCGTCTCCAAGCTTTCACGAGCAACATCTTGTGCCAACATTTCTGGCGTATCATGATTATTATCAAAAATTTGCGCAGCAACATCAGACCCGGTACCAACAACGTTAGAACCATTCAGAATCGTCGCACCACCAAGATAGCCGTTCTTTTCAACTAAGATAACCTTCTGACCCATTGTCAACGCTCGACAGCCAGCGACTAAGCCCGCTTCTCCGCCACCAATAATGAGCACGTCGGTCCGCAAGTTTTGCGTCTTGGGGGCTTTTTTCTTAGGAACTGGCTGCACATCAACACCAGCATCGGTTACAGCCTTATCTGCCGACTTAAGTAACGCTTGGGTCATCACCGTTGCACCACTAATTGTGTCAACATTGAATGATTGTTCCGTAATGATATTTTGTTTCAATTTATCAATGACTTGGTTAAAGATCCCCGACGTTTCGGAATGCTTTAATATTTTCAAATCCTCAATCTTATTATCTTGCACGTCAACTTCATAATTGATAATACCGTTGTGGCCCATTGCTTGGCCGGTAATTTGTTTTTTACTCAATAGTAAACACTCCTTTGCGTCGCGGCGTTAAGCCACTGGTAACTGTTACCTGTTGTTCATGATCAATAAAAATTGCTTCCGTATGTGGCAACTGTTCGATTAGTTGACAACCACGGTTTGGCCCTTCAAAGTAGGCCACCGTTGATAACACTTCAGCTAATTCTGACCGTTCAGTTATAATCGACACCTGATCAACTTGATTTTCAACCGGATAACCAGTTCGCGGATCAAGGATATGGTGGTAGCGGTGATTGCCAATTTTAAAATATCGTTCGAAGATACCTGACGTTACTACCGTTCTGGCAGGCATTTCGACCTGTAGCGCTGGATAGCCACGTGGCGCTTCGGGTGCTTGAATTCCAACTTGCCAACGCCGATTATCGGTTAGCGGATTGGCCCCTAATAGCTTAACGTTACCACCAAGATTAACAATAGCGTTGGTAATACCAGCCTGCTGTAACTGCTTAACGACCTGATCGGCAAAATACCCCTTGGCAATCGCACCAAGATCTAATTGCATGCCAGATTGACGCAAGTAGATACTCGATTGGGCTTCATCTAGGATAACTTCGTGCGTATCTAATAAGGCTAATCGTTGGCTAATTCCCTTGGCCGCTGGTACTTGATGCCCACCAAAACCAATCTTCCAAAGTTTAACCAACGGTCCAATTAGCACATTAAAACTATCCGCATATTGCTTTGTGTACTTAATAGCATCCGACACTAGTTGAAAGCATTCAGTGCTAACCAAAACTGGATGAATACCGGCATATTGATTGATCGCAGCTAATTCTGAATCGGCACGATTGACAGAAAAGACACCATCCATCCGCTGCAAGTAATCATAGACCGCTTCGACCGCTAACTGATTCGGCTCAAATAATGTCAGCGAGATGACGGTTCCCATCATCGTAAATTGTGAAACATACTTTTTTTGTGTCCCAATCATCACTCTGACCTCACGATTTCTTTCAGTTATGCTTTAATTTAACTTCAGATCTTCCAATTCCGGCCGTAAATTTTCAAGTGCAATTTGCCCAGGTGCCGAAGCCGCCCCGACCGTTGCAAATGATAAACAAGAGCCGAACACTTCACCAGCAAGCCGTGACACTTTTCCTAAGTCACCCATCGACATTGTGATTACTGGCTGTGGTAGTGTTTGGCGTGCAATATTAGTCGCTGTCAGTAATGTTAAGACATCCTCCACCGATTGTGGCATCACAGCCATCTTAGCAACATCAGCACCATAATCGACCATACTAGTAAGGCGCTTAACGATCTCAGCAACCGCCGGCGTTTTATCAAAATCATGATTACTCATGATCACAACTACTTGATGCTCATGAGCTGCTGCAACAATTTGCTTAACAGCTTGTTCGTCATGGTAACGTTCAACATCTAATGCATCCGTGAACCCACCATCTAAGACCGTCTCACACAGTTTAAAATACTCAGTATCTGATAGTGCTAATTCGCCGCCTTCACCTTTAGTTCGGAAAGTAGTTAATAAGGCAATATCACCTAAAGCCTGACGAAGTTGCTGACCGGCCGATTTCAACTGTTCTGGATTAGTTACATCCTTGAAAAAATCAATTCGCCATTCAACGACATCTGGCTGTGCAGCTAAAATCGGTGTCGTCGCTGCTAAAATATCATTAATCGTCGTTCCTGTGATAGGCACTGCCAACTTAGGTCGACAACTACCAAGTTCAATATTTCGTAGCTTTATCGCTGGTTGCATCTTAACTTGCCTCCTGTCATCAATTATTTATCCTGATCATCACTAAACAGAATCTGATGAATGTAATCAACTGGCATGTCTTCGCCAGTCCACAGCTTAAAGGCTGCTGCACCTTGTTCAAGCATCATACCTAAACCATTGTAAACATGCTTCAATCCTGCTTGACGAGCTACCTTCATTAATTTAGTCGTTCGTGGTGCATATACTGTATCAAACACAATTTGGTCTGAGCTGAACCAACTAGGATCGTCCACAAGCGTCTTATCTTCAAGTGGTTTCATTCCAACACCTGTCGAATCAGTATAGATATAAGAGCTTTGGATTTCCCGTTTGAAATCATCACGATCTTCTAATGAGTGTAAAGTGGCGTGACAGTCGGTCTGCTCATTAATTAGTTTAACGTTCCGTTCGGCATTTGCCCATGTTGCATCGTGCATATTAAAAATAGATATTTCTTTGACACCATCCAATGCAGCCTGCACTGCGATCGCAGTCCCGGCACCACCAGCACCAGCTAGCGTCATTTTATGTTCGCGAATATCCAAGCCTTCATCCGCGAGCGCTTTCATAAATCCGATGCCATCAGTCGTATAACCTGTTAAAACACCATCATCATTAACAATTGTATTAACCGCACCCACCATTTTAGCTGCTGGATCAAGCTTATCAAGCAATGGAATCACTTTTTGCTTGTTTGGCATTGAAATATTGGAGCCACGCATATCAAGTGTTCTGATTGACTCAATTGCACTTGGCAGCGTTTCATTCGTCACTTCAAATGCTAAGTAAGCGTAATTTAGTCCTAATTTAGCAAAAGCATTGTTATGCATAGTTGGGGACATTGAATGACGAATTGGATACGCCATTAAACCAATCAGTAAAGTATGCCCATCAATTCGTTCTGCCATGAAAAACCACTCCTAAATATTATTTTTATCTGTTTGTTACTCAATTCACTTGTTATGTTAGCAAATTAGTTTAATATAATAAATATGGATGAGTTGTTTAAATCATCAAAGTTATCTATGAGTAAAGGAGCATTCCTCATGAATTTAAGACATTTAGTTTTTTTCAAAGAGCTAGCTCGAACACAACATATGGCAAAGGCTGCCGAAAACTTAGGTATCTCACAGCCTTCGTTGAGTTATGCCATCAAAAAACTCGAACACGAATTGGGTGTTCCACTTTTTGAAGCAGATGGCCGTAATATCAAGTTAACATCAATTGGCGGTGTTTATTTGAAATACGTCACTGCTACTTTAAATGATTTATCACAAGGCAACGAACTCGTCAAACAACTTATGGATCCAGATACCGGTCATGTTAAATTAGGATTTACCTACACCCTTGGACAGCAACTAGTTCCTGAGTTACTGTCCCATTTCAAAAATCAAAGCGAAAATCAAGCAATTACTTTTGAGCTTGGTCAAGGAAACTCCGGTGTGCTCCTGCAAGCACTAGCCGATGAAAAATACGACATCGTTCTAGCCTCTAACGTCGATAGACTGGGTGAGCAGCTAACTGCCCATCTCTTTGACTTTATCCCACTAGTTCAACAAGAAATTGTTGCAGTTGTTCCAAATGATCATCCCGCGGTACAAAAAAATCCGCTACACGTTGAAGACCTAGCACCTTATCCAATGATCTTATTTTCACAGAATAGCGGCTTGCGACCATTAATCGACCAAATCCTATCAGCAGCCCACGTTCAGCCCAAGGTAGCTTATGAAGTAGAAGAAGATTATACTATGGCTGGGTTTGTTCGTTACAATATGGGTGTTGCGTTAATGCCCTACTTACCACTTTTAAATCCCGAGCGTGTTCAAATCAAACACTTAGCTGATCAGCCATTACAACATCAAATTTACTTAGTCGTTCGTCGCAGTGGTTTTATTACACCTGCCGTCCACCGTTTCCAAGAGTTTATTCGCAGTTATTGTTGGCAACATTACACTAATCAAGAACGATCAATCTAAAAGAGGCTGTGACATAACTAGCCTCTGTATAAGCAAATGGGACGAGAAACCGAATTTTGGTTTCTCGTCCCATTTGCTTACGCCTTTGATTTTTAAAGTTGGTCCCTACCGTGACCAGTTTCATAATGTTTAACGCCAGTATTACGATTCCGGCTTCCTTGGTGACCTTGTCGAAACCTCGCACCGAGAATCGATTGAAATGTAAAGAAGCCTTCATCTTGCCAAAAACTGGTTCAACATCGATCTTACGTTGAGCGTAGATCTGACCAGTTTCTGGAGCTGAAAGTAATTCTCGTTGTTTCGATTTGAAATATTCCCAATTTTCGTTCACGGAAATCCTTTTAAGATATCCTTTTGGTGTTAGTGCCGCGGAAATTAGTTGATGATTTTCATCATACTTTTCGGCAATGTATTCTTTAAAGTCACGGGTAAAACCATACTTATCAGTCCGTTGACGATAAGCATTAAAATTAAACCGGACGTTTTGTGGATTGATAAAATAATCATCTTTTTCATGATAGTCCCAGTTCATAACCTTACGGTCATCACTTTGCCATTTTCGACTATTCTCTTTAAGCATTGTGCCGTATGGAATTAAAACGGTATGCTGACCGAATTCATCTTCCAAGTACCGATAATTACTTTCGGAACCGTATCCGGCATCGGCAACGATGGTGTGACCTAACACATTGTTGGCCTTTAAATGTTCAATAAACGGTTGTAAGGTTCGTGTGTCGGTTGGATTTTGGAAAAGCCGATATCCCGTAATGAACTGATTACTCGTGGCGATTTGAACGTTGTAGGCAGGTTTTAATTGACCGTTTTGCATCGGATCTTCCTTGACCCGCATAAAGGTGGCATCGTGATCCGTCTTAGAGTAGCTGTTACGTTGATCATAAATAGCTTGCTGTGCTTGGTGTTCACGCATTTTATCACGTCGTTTATCCAACTTACGTTTTTGTGATTTAACAGTCCGGCGTTGCTGTTTGGCTGGGTTCGGGAAACCTGCTTAGTTGCTTCCACGGTTTCATTAAGGACCACTAAGTGATCCTCAACCTTGCTAATCATGATATCCAATAGTTCGGGAGTCAGCTCTGATCCTGCCGGAATTTCACCGACAATTTTAGCTTCATGAAGCTCGCCTAACAGGTCAACGAGTTTTTCGCGATTCATCTTGTCAAATCGTATCGTATTCTTCTTCCAAACAAAGCTATACTTGTTGGCGTCGGCTAGGATCTTAGTTCCATCAATAAATGAAACATCATCAATCATGCCATTTTGACGAAGATATTGAGTTAGTTGTGATAAGCTATCGGTTGTCAAAGTGGCCAGTTCATCAGAAATTCTAAAGCGACAAATCGTCCGGTAGGACGGAATTTGGTCGGCAATTAACCACCCAGCTGGCTTGTTTTCACGGGCAAACCGTTCAATTTTACGACTGCTGAAAATGCCATAGCTGTACGCTAAAAGGACCAGTTTTAACATGGCACCGAGGTTATATTCCCGCGGACGGCCAAACTGGTAATCATATTTTAGTTTTAAACTCTCAACAAGCTGGTTGATGTAACGAGCAGAATGATGCTCTTCTGGTTGGTAATCCAAGGCAATACTCAAAGTGGTTTGATTCATGTTATAATAATCTTGCATATTAGGAATGTCCTTTCGAGGATAATTTCGTAGAGTATCGGGTGCGACCGATGCTCTTTTTTTATTTTCTATTATATCAAAAGCAGGTCTGGAAAAATCCGAAGATTTTTCCAGACCTGCTTTGTTTCTAGAGACTTATGTCACAGCCTCTTTTAATTAACTTTCAACACCGGAAGCAGCCGACGTACGTGTTGACCGACCACCATGTTTCACAATCAATGCTAAACCAACCCCAATTAACGTAATCACAATGTTCATTAGAATTATCATCCGTGGCGCATCAGCACCGGTAACTTTTGTCAAGTATGCCGCAGCTGATAATACAGCATAATTAGCCACGCTTGAGGCAATCATTACAAGGGATGTCGCTAGACCTTTACTATCTGGAAAGAAACCAATGGTCGTAGAGGTCGCCAATTGTAGTACCCCACCAGCAGCAGCGTAACCAATAACAAAACTACCAATATAGAGAATGACTGGATTATTAATGAAATAACATAACATTAACATGACGATTGAAATACTTGGATATAGTACTAATACGGTCGTCTCTTTCAGCCCCATATGGATAAACTGAGCAGTTAATAAGACCGCTACCGTTGCACCAACCGCATAAAATGATTGCAGGATACTGGGGTCTTTGATTCCGTAACTAGCTCCTAGCTCTTGATTGCAATTCAACCAAATCATAAACGTCGCTGAACTAGTAAAACCAATTAAAATTGATGCAATCGCAGCTGGTGTGAAACGATGCTTCGGTTTGTCAGTAGTCGTTTTAGCCTCAGCAGTTGCTTTATCTTGCTTAGGAAATGGTAAAACCAGAACTAAGATTGCATCAGCAATCATTAAAATTCCACACCCGATAAAAATGACTCGATATGACATTTGAGCACTAGCAACCAAACCAATAACGAACGGCAATACAAACTGAGCAACCGTTATGGCAAACTTTGTAAATAGATTTGCAATTGAGGCCGATTTAGGAAAGATTTCCATCACACTTGGTGACACACAAGTATCCAAGAACGAATTAGCAATCCCGTTAATAATACCAATAGCATACGCCCACCACATGCTGTGAACTGTGATCATCCCAAAAAAGAATACGGCGTACAACGCAATTCCAATGAAACCACTGATACGACGCCCAATCCTATCAGAGACTGGACCAGCAAATGGGTAAGCAATCAGCCGTCCCAGACCATAGGCAGCAATGACAGAAACTACCATACTAACATCAATGGTTCCGTTAGCCAGCGTGGATGCGCCCCACGCCTTTGCAAACTCAGTTTTATACTGTCCCATTATTGAAGAGGCAATTCCTAAAATAAAGTAAGCAAAGTACAATGCCAATGCTGTTACATAATATTTACGGTTTGAATTTGTGTTACTTGTCATCTTAACGTCCCCCATCATCTGAGAAGAACCGTTGCGTTACTTCTTCAACGGGCATTTCTTGGCCTGTGTACAATTTGAACGCTGCGGCACCTTGCCAAACCAGCATCCCCTTACCGCCAATTGTTTTGCTTCCATGTTCAGCTGCATCTGCTAACATTTTTGTGGTAGCAGGATTATAAACAGTATCTGTCACAACTAAATCAGAACGAAAAACGGTCATATCCTTAATATTAGTTTGTTCAACATTCGGTGCCATACCGGCCTTGGTTGCGTTAGCCAAAATATCACTTTGTGCAATTGCTTGTGTCAAGACTTCCTGGTCATTAATATCGCCTACAGTAACTTGGCATGCGGGAACTTTATCCATGATCTTTTGAGCCGTTAACTCAGCATTTTGATAAAACGAGTCCTTAGGATTAAAGATATGAATCGCCTGAGCGCCATCTAGTGCCATTTGAACGGCAATTGCTGTAGCAGCACCACCAGCACCTAACACCGTAAGGCGCTTTCCCTGTGGGTCAACACCATGCTGGCGTAGATTTTCAACATAGCCCGCACCGTCCGTATTATGACCAACTAACACGCCATCATTATTGACAATCGTATTCACAGCACCGATTAATTCTGCAGCTGGTGACAATTCATCAACTAATTCTGCAGCAACCTTTTTACAAGGCATCGTTACGTTAGCACCACGCATATTTAAAACGCGCATTTTAGTTAACGCACTGGCCATTTCATCAGCCTGAATGTCAAAAGCCAGGTATGCATCATTAATACCTGCCTTTTCAAAACTGTAGTTATACATTGCTGGTGAGCCTGAATGGCCAACCGGCGAGCCGAAAAGGCCTAGCATAGTTGTGTGTCCATCAATTCGTGCTTCCATCTTTTTATTGCCCCTTTCTAATGCCGCTTAGCTGCTTGACGTGCTTCGTAGGCTTGATATTCGGCCGTTGGCATAGCCTTACCTGTAAAGAGTGTGTATGCTGCATCACCTTGCCACAATAACATGCCTTTCCCCGGCGCTACCGTGCATCCTAATGCCTCGGCGTCTTCAATTAACTTGGTCTTTAGGGGGTTGTAAACAGTATCCGCAACAACCAAGTCTGAACGTAAATAGCTTGGATCGACTAATGATTGACCGTCCAGCGGCTTCATACCAACAATAGTAGCGTTAACCAGAATATCAGCCTTCTCAATCTCAGCTTTTAACTTGTCTTGGTCTTCTAGATGATAGACGTTAACGTCGACTTCTGGCTTTGCTTCCTTAATCTTCTTTTGAGTGTTTTCGGCATTCGCATAAAAGTCGTCCTCACGGTTAAAAATAGCCAATGATTTAGCACCATCTAATGCACATTGAACTTGTAGCGCCGTAGCAGCACCACCAGCACCAATCACGACTAGCTTTTTACCAGCAATATCTACACCGTTCTCTTTCAGATTGCGTACAAAACCAATGCCATCCGTAATATGACCTGTCAACTTACCATTATCGTTAACAATGACATTAATAGCCCCCACAATCTTTGCGGCCGGTGACAACTCATCAACAAGTGTTGCGGCAACGCCCTTACATGGCATCGTTACGTTGCTACCGCGAACCTTAAATAATCGTATTGCATCAATCGCTTCTGGCATTTGTGCTTTTTTAACATCAAAAGCTAAATATGCATAGTCTAATCCTTGCTCTTGAAAGCTAAAGTTATACATTGCCGGTGAACCTGAATGACCTACTGGAGAGCCGAGTAAGGTAAATAAACCAGTGGTACCTGAAATTCGTTTTTCCATAATTGTTATCTCCTCTTAATTAATAAAGAAAGAGACCGAGACAGTCGTCCCAGTCTCATCCACGAGTTCATGTAACTGAATTAATTTCTATTTTTTCGCTGGTTGATGATGATCAATCGCGTATTGACGACGACCACCTGGCTTTGGAATCATGTCAGAAATCATCATATTCAAACCACCATCAACGGTCACTTCACCACCATTAGTGTAGTCAGAACGGTCACTAGCCATGAATAAGACCGTATTAGCAATATCATCCAAAGTCCCAATGCGGCGACTAGCCACTAACCGCTCACGGCCCTCTTCAACTTTAGGATCACTGTAAAAGTTCTCAGATAACGGCGTCTTAACCAGACAAGGTAAGACACAGTTACTCCGAACACCATACTGTCCCCATTCAGCAGCCATTTGCTTAGACATCATATTAACCGCTGCTTTAGTTGTACTATAGGCCCCACTATATGTTTCAGGATAACGTGACGCTACGGTTGAGATGTGTACCATCGCACCATGTTTCTGTTGAATCATGACGCGACCAAACCGTTGTGACATTAAGAAGTAACCCGTTAAGTTAACATTCAAGGCAGCTTGCCATTCATCCAAACGCAAGTCTTCAAGTGGTGAGAAGCGTAAAATAGCAGCCGTATTAACTAGCACATCGACTTCACCAAACTTATCAGTCACGGCCTTAACAGCAGCATCAACTTCCTCTTCGTTAGTCGTATTGCACTTAACGGCCAACGTTTCAACGCCATACTTTTCTGTCAATTTCTTTGCGTACGCTTCGGTTTTATCCGCAATCATATCAATCAAGACAATTTTGGCACCCTGCTTAGCAAACTCTTCACAGAACTTGGTACCCATACCACCAACAGCACCCGTAATTGCAACAACTTTATCCGTTAATCCTAACCAATTATTATTCATTAATAATCACTCCTTATAATCAAATATCTAAGCTTGAACTGGGTCTTTTAAAATTTCAGGCCACGCTTCCTTTAAAACAGACACAGTCTGCTTATAGGTGTAATCCGCAACGTAATCAATACCCTTAGCCATGTATTGATCAGAGATTACTTCGACACCAATCACCTTAGGATCAACACCTGCATCTTTTATCATCTTGACAAACCCAGCGGTATCCAAATCACCAGCACCTGGAGCCAACCGATCATGCATTGATTCATCCCGTAAGATAGAATCAGCATATGGCCGAGTATATGCATCATCAATTTGAATTGAAATAACCCGCTTTGCTTGTTCCTCGGTCAACAAGTCATATGGTTGGTTGGCTCGTACCCAATGCCACATATCTAGTAACATATATACATTGTCACAGTTGGCTTTTTGCATAATCTTCCAAGTCTTGTCCAAGTTAGGTAAGCCACTGTAAGGCATTGGTTCCAATGCAATAATTAAATCACCCGCCCGGGCTGCTAATTCTTGTAACTTCTTTGCTGTATAGTCAATATCATAATCTTCCATCAATCCGGTATTAATATGCTTTACACCAAATAATTCACACATATGGAAGCAAGCCTGTTCCTTATATTTTTGTTCGTATGTGCGCGTTGCTTCACACCACTGAACAATATATTCGACTTCGGTGCAACGAATATTATACTTATCCAAAATAGCGAGAATATCATCGTCTGTTAAACCTTCGTTCAAGGCATCCACGTAAGTTTCAGCGCGTAACCCAATGCCATCGTAACCAGCAGCACTAGCCGCTTTGCAACGATCTTCAAATGTACATTGATCACCAAGTGTCCAGGAACTAATTGTAATTGGATGTGATTTTGTCATAATAATTTCCTCCAAATAGTGGATTCGACACATGCATGTTTTGTGATTCACATAATTTATTTTACAAGTTAAATGTAATCGCTATCACTCGACTCGTCCAATTGCTTTTAGTTGGGGCTATCCATAGCCAAAAGTTATTAATTCTGTTATATTAACCGTAGTTGTTAACTTTTGAGTATCAATCGTTACCCGTCAGAATGAACTTCGGGAGGTTATTTCTATCATGAATTTGGATCATTTACGATACTTCGTCGCATTATCAAGAACTGAAAACTATACACAAACTGCCAAGCTGTTACATATTACACAACCAAGTTTAACTAAAGCCATACACTCCTTAGAAGCAGAATTGAACATTGATCTCTTTCAAAAAGCCGGACGTAGTGTTACTTTAACTCCTGCTGGTAAGGTTTTCGCTAGTGATGTCGAATCCGCACTCCTACTACTCGACAAAAGTGTGACTAATATTAAACGTTTTGATCAACAAAAAGCCCCCATTCGTATTGCCGCACTCCGAACACTAAGTATTAAGTGGTTGCCAGATATTGCCCAGCGTTTTCTTCAACTAAGCCCCCATGCCGCTGTCCAATTTCAATTCAACACTGATACTGGCCTGTCCCCAGATATTCTGAACGGTTTACGTAACAACAAATATGATGTTGCTTTTTGCTCAAAGATGGATCACTTTAGCGATATCGAGTTTTTTCCCGTCGCTGAACAAACTATGGTTTGCATCACACCAACTACACACCCACTGGCAAACCGCTCCAGTATCAATTTGGCAGAAACATTAGCCTATCCCCAAATCACTTTTTCGCAACGCAGTGGACTTCATCCAATTATGCAAAAACTATTTAACGACTGTGGCGGTCAACCCATTAGTGCATATGCCGTAGAAGAAGATCAGGCCATCGCCGGTTTAGTGGCCAGCGGTTTTGGAATTGCCGTTGTACCTAATATGTCTATTCTTCAAACCATGCCAGTCAAGATTATTCCATTGTCATTTCCAACATGGCAACGAATTTTGTACATGGGTACCCTTAAGCACCGTACACCTCAACCCGCTGTTGAAGAGTTCATCACCTTCGTTCGTGATCAAAGCAAAACACTCTCTGTTAACAATATTTAACTCTGAACCAATAAAATTGCATTCGATTAATAGCTTCTAGCTATCGATTGAATGCGATTTTGTTATTAGACACTTCTCGAGACCGTGTTAAAATTTGAAGTGAATCAACGATTGTGAATTTAGTATCAATTAAAAATATTAATAATTATAAACCGTTTACTTGATTGATTTTTCAACATTTATATTGGATATTAAAAATGCCATTTTTGTTGCTTATAACGTTTAAAAATGCACACTTTGTGAAAATAAGAATTGGTGGGTGATACTATGGAACTTAAAGAAAAGCAGGATATAACCATGAAACATAAGACATATTTACCATTAGCTGCCGGAATTTACTTAAATTATGCTATTTTAGGAATGGCTACTATTATTGTGTCTCAATACGGGACTCAATTCCAAGCACTATGGCACACTGATGTTAAAGGGCTCTCAACTGTCATTGCAATGATTGGAATTGGCCGCTTATTGACAATTCTCATTGCGGGTTATCTTTCTGATCGCTTGGGGCGTAAGGGAACTATGTTAATCGGTATGGTTGCACAAATTCTATTTCTTATGGGCCTGTTCTTTAGTACTAATCTCATCAGTGCTTGCATCGCTGCACTCTTTATGGGCGCAACCAATTCCTTTGGTGATACAGCTAGTTATCCAGCACTGACAGATGCTTTCCAAGAGCAAGCTGCTAGCATGAATTCGTTAGTAAAAGCGGCCATGTCTCTTGCACAATTCGTCCTGCCGTTCATTGTTGCTGCTCAGCCAAACGCTCAAATCACACTAGTCGTCATGGTAGTTGTGATGGTTTTAGATATCATCTTAATTGGACTTGCCAGCTTCGCACCACAAACATTAACTCAAAAACACACTAAAATTAGCGACGAGCCTAAAACAACCATTAATCCTAGTGGCAATCAGCCTTCGATGTTAATTGATGGTAGTTTGCTAATAATTGTTGGTTTTACACTTTCATTTACGTTTTACATTTTCTCTCAATACGCACCAAACTTCGGTAGTAGCGTCTTAAAGTTGGGGCTAAACAGCTCTAAATCACTAATTTCATGGTATGCAATGGCCTCACTAGTATCCGTTTTTATTACCTCCTCATTAGTAACTCGCATTAAGCCAATCAAGTTGATCTTTGCTTACACTCTGATTTCGTTCCTAGCATTACTCCAAATGGTGGTTATCCCTAGTGCTGACGGTGCTCGGTTAACTGCCATTGCAATTGGCTTCTTCGCAGCCGGAGGTATTTGGCAATTAGGATTAACTTTACTAAGCCAATACTTTCCAGCTGAGAAAGGTAAGGTGACTGGCTACTATAGTTTTGCTACTGCACTGACATTCTTTGTAGGTCCATTAGTCTCTAGCTTCATCATTGATGACACAGCTGTCAGTGTTCTACATGTTTTCGAAATCGATACTGGCGTGACGCTGCTCAGTCTTGTAATCGTTATCATTTTAATGATTCGAAATCGCAAGTTTTCTATGTAAAACAGCACAAAAATTAGTAAAATGGCTATAGTTTGAGGAACTTGATTGCTCAATCTGTAGCCATTTTACTATTCAATAATATCGTTAATCTCATAGTGCCAACTTCACACCTGACAAACCACTCACCGACTAACACTCACCAAGATCTGAACCACCACCATCAAAGTCGCCAGAATATCCAACACCCAGCTGCTCCACACATAGTAGTTCTCCATTGGCCGATATTTTTGGCGGGTTACCTTGAGATTTTTTTCATATAACCGGTTGAAGAAGATAAATAGCCAGATAAAGAACCACAGAATCAGGCAAAAGACGGGATAAATGAAGATATTGCTCTTGATTCCCCACGGCGTCAGACTGGTGACAGCGGTTGGCACATAGACACGATTAGGTAGCAGTGGATATGCGATAATTGCCAATAATAGCGGTAATAAAGCTAATCCCGTCTGCCGCCACAAATTATAGTGGCCGTGCTCATCTTTAACATTAAACATTGCGCCAACCTCCCTTAATTAACCAGTGCATCGCAAATGGTAATTGATGATTCCAGAGCCGCCAATCATGGTGACCCGGTTGTAACTGCCATTCAAACTGGTCTTTAAACACAGCCGCCAACTCTGGCTTGAAGGCTTCATCCATTGACCGTAACATATCTTGATCACCCGTCGCCATTAGAACACGTAACGTCCCCCAGTTTGTCGGTTGCTGTACCAAGTAAGACAAATCCGCTGGCGTCCCTTGCATCTGTGCTGGTGAGAAAGCCAGCTCAAGGTCTGGCATAATTGCCGATTGTTCCACGTGAAACCTTTTGAGATCCGTCACCGGTGATAGTGCCGCGACAGCCGCAAACCGCTGCGGATAGGTAAAGGCATAACGTAATGCCCCATAGCCACCCATGGAGTTCCCCAACAAATAATTGTCTTCCGGTCGTGCCGACAACGGGAAGATATAACGCATTCGTGTTGGTAACTCGTGGGTCAAGTAATCCCAATAGCGTGGACCATGGACCATATTCGTATAAAATCCCCGCCCCGTTTCCGGCATGACGACCGCTACTCGGTATTGCGTTGCCAGTAGTTCGATTTCCGTTCGCCGTAACCACGACGTTGCGTCCCCACCTAAGCCATGCAACAGCCACACAGTTGGAAGTTGCTGTTCACCACTACTGTAGTCTGGTAAAATTTGTCCGACCGCGTTCACTGGTTCCGGCAAGATAACTTGGACTTGCACTGACTGTCGTAACACGTTGGAATAAAAGTTATTGCTATGAATTGACATTGTGTGCCACTCCTCTCTTTATGCATCGATCATCGAATTCGGTTAGGATCTACCGACTTGGAATCACTAGTTAGCGCCAGCCCAAAATAGTTAGGCAACATGTAACTAACGGTATATTCCAGCGTTTCTTCCCCTTGAAATACCCACCGTTCGATCTTAATCACCATCGTATCCAGACTCACGTGCAAATAATCCGCAATTCGTTGATTAGGAACGCAGGTCGCCGCATATTCTTGCTCAAAGGGCTGGCGTGATAAATCAAGCTGCGCATGTTTCCTAATTAGTGCATAAATCGAATGTACGGCCCGTAACTTCTTCATTGCTGTGGCAGGAATCAGCGTCGCCAAATACCACGACTGCGAAAATTCAAATGGTGCGTGTCTAATTTCGCGTAATCGCTCTAAATACCAGGTTGTCGATTCAGCCGTAAACTTAGCCCGTGTTGGTAGTGGCGTCGTCTGATTGGCCACTAAGATTGCAACCTGTTCCTCATCAACATCGTATGTATGGGTATCCGTAATTCGTACCGCAGTCCCCCGATTAAATTTGGAAACAAAGCTGCCCTTACCCTGAATACGATAGATATAACCCTGATCGGCTAACATATTCAGTACCCGCACGACTGTCGTGGAACTGACTTGATACTTCTTCCGTAGCTCACTCTCACTATAAAACGGATCATTCTTTCGAAAATGGTTCGTGTTCAATTCCAGAATCAAGGCGCTTAAAATGGTTTGATAAATTGGTTCTTTACGACTCATGGCTGCCCCCCTTATTATTAACTTAATACATTAAATGTCTATACTTAATCAAAATTTACCCATGTCAATTAACTAACAACAATGAAAGCGTTAACTATACTGTTATATTATGCTATACTCACTCATGAAATCAAGTTAATGTGTTAACTCAAATCAAAAAGGGAGGACTTAATTCAACACTAACTTGTCATTACTAATTTGTTAAGGAGATGAATGAATTATGGATAATTCACGTACGTGGAAAGATAAGACGATTGATGTCATGAGTAAGATCGCAGCCAACCGTTATTTACGTGCTATTCGAGACGGAATGGCCGTCATTATTCCAGTTACCATCGTTGGCTCATTCTTTACGATCGTCACGCAACTACCTATTACTGCTTGGACAAACTTTATTAAACCCTATGCCGCTGGTTTAGCAATTCCAATTAATTTTTCAATGGGGTTTATGGCTATTTACGCCGCGTTTGCCATTGCAGGTCGGTTAGCTGAAGATTATCACTTCGATCATATTTCAACCGGGGTCGTCTCAGTGATGGTCTTTCTATTGTTGGCAGTTAAACCAATTACGACCACCCCAGCAGCTTTCAAAGCGTTAGGACTAAAGGCCGCTGCCACCGTGGTGCCGCTAACACACTTCGGGGCTGCGGGGTTATTTACAGCAATGCTCGCTGGGATTCTAACGGCCGAAGTGACTCGGATCTGCCGCGATCATCACCTCGTCATCACATTACCAGATGGAGTCCCACCGGCTGTTGCAGCTTCATTCTCAGCTTTGATTCCCGCGACTTTTTTAATCGTTGGTGCTTGGGTCATTCACGTTGGTTTGAACTTTGACGTTAATGCTTTCCTACAATGGGTCTTCAGCCCATTAGCCTACTTTGGTCGTGACAATTTACTTTCAGTTATCGTACCAATCCTCTTAACTGATATTGTTTGGCTATTCGGGATTCACGGTGCTGCTTTAGCCACCCCAATCTTCTGGCCATTATGGTATCCAAACCTGAACGATAACTTAGCTGCCATTTCCAAAGGTGCAACTGCTGCAACGGTTCCTCACTTCATGACTGAACAATTTTTCCAATGGTTCGTCTACATTGGTGGTGCTGGGGCAACACTGTCTCTCTGTATCTTATTAGCATTTTTCTCTAAGTCCGCTTACGGTAAAACAATTGGACGGGTTACCATTATCCCAGGGATCTTCAACATCAACGAACCCGTTATCTTTGGTGTTCCAATTGTCATGAACCCATACTTTGCAATCCCATTTGTCCTCGCACCGTTAACCATGGGGATTATCACTTGGGCTGCAACTGTTCTACATCTCGTTAGTCGGACAGTAGCTTTAGTTCCATGGACATTACCAGGACCAATTGGGGCGTTGATGACCACTGCTTGGGACTGGCGAGCAGCCGTTCTATGTATTATTAATATTATTGTGGCCACCTTTATCTATTACCCATTCTTCAAGATCTGGGATCGTAACCAATTGAAGGCTGAACAAGACGCTGCTAAAGCCGATGCTGAAAAAGCAGCTCAAGCAGCCGTTGCCGAATAATAGCTTGCACAAAAATCACACGGATTTGTCATTACGGTATGCTTAAACTAACGACTACTTTCAATGAACATGATTGCTTATTTGCTGACAATCGGTCTGACTTTAGCGTCAACCGTAATTAGCCATTATGATCATGATTCTGGGAGGACTGCTGCATTGGCCGCAGTCCTCTTTGTACATATTCTAAGAAACGAGGGAAAACGATTGAAATCTGATATTAACCAACTTACTACTGAGGGTCGTAATCCTGCCAGTAACGACTTAGACGAAATGTCGATCCTGGCAATTGCCCAGTTAATGAATCAAGAAGACGCTAAAGTCAGTCAAAGCATCACACCCGAACTACCACAAATTGCCGCTGCTATTGCCCTTATCGTCACTGCCTTTAAAGCTAATGGCCGCTTAATTTACATGGGCGCTGGTACTAGCGGTCGCCTAGGCGTTTTAGACGCTGCTGAATGTGTCCCAACATTTGGTACTGAACCAGAGATGGTTCAAGGACTCATTGCTGGCGGGGCTCAAGCTATGACGGTCGCCGTTGAAGGTGCTGAGGATAATCCTAATTTAGGCGCACAAGACTTGAAAGATCTGGCCTTAACTGCTAATGATGCCGTGGTCGGCCTGGCAGCAAGTGGTCGCACACCTTACGTTATCGGTGCACTGGACTACGCACAAAAAATCGGTGCGGCAACGATCAGTCTAGCCTGCAATAATCAGGCACTAATCAGTCAACACGCTCGGGTTGCCATCGAAGTAACCCCCGGCCCTGAAGTTCTCGCTGGTTCAACCCGTTTGAAAGCCGGCACAGCAGAAAAGATGGTTCTTAACATGCTATCGACAATTTCGATGGTCAAGATCGGCAAAGTTTACCATAACTTGATGGTGGACGTTAAACCAACTAACGAAAAACTCGTGATTCGCGCGAAACACATGATCGAACTGGCCACCGGCGTTTCTGCCGATGAAGCCAGCGAACTATTCGCTGCAGCTCATCAAAACGTTAAGACAGCGATTGTCATGGACTTGGCTGGCGTCTCTGTCAGCGACGCCGAGCAGCGTTTACAGCGCGCACACGGTGTCGTTCGTGACGCACTCGCACTGCAATGAGGAGGTCTAAAATGACATATTTAATTGGCGTTGACTGTGGTGGCACGCACATCGTTGGTCAAACTTGGACGACAGCCCCCCGAGCATCTAGTCCAAAGCGTTACGGGTGGCCCTGGTAACGTTGTCCTAGACTACTCTGCTGCCGTTACTAACTTAACCACTGTCTTAGACCAGCTCACTGCCGCAATTCCAGCTAGTCAGCTTGGGTTGATTTTAATCGGAATTGCTGGCATTGAAACTGCTGGCCGGGCTGATCAGGTCCAACAAACCATCACCCAACGTTACCACGCTAATACCCAGGTCATAAGCGATGCAAAACTGGCCCTACTGAACGGTCTTGCAGGAGCAGACGGCGCCTTAGTGATTGCCGGCACGGGCTCGGTCGTTTATGGCCGCCAAGCCGGAAAATTTCTGCGCGTTGGCGGCTGGGGTTACGTTTTAGGTGACGAAGGCAGTGCCTATGACATTAGCAAGCGGGCACTTAAACAGGTTCTGACCCAGACTGATAACGGTCAAACTAGTCAACTAACAGCTCCCCTATTGGCACAACTTAAAGTTACCGATATTGCTGCCGCCGTCCAGAAATTTTACGCTCAAGATCGACAAACTAACGCTCAATTAGCACAGTTAATCGCCAAACTGGCCGAGCAACAAAATTCTGAAGCCATCACGGTATTAGTCACGTCAGCCCAAGCACTGGCACAACAAGTCGTTACCTTATATCAGCGGTTTGCAGAGTCCTGGCCACAACGGGTCGCCCTCTCTGGTTCCGTTTTACAACACAATCGCCTGGTCCGCGACACGTTAACGACGACAGTGCACCAGTCAATACCAACAATTGCTTTTAACGATATTACAACTAACAACGCCCACGCCGTCATCTATTGGCACCGGTGGACTCAGGAGGAAATTAATTCATGACAATGCGTCAACTAGGTTTATCCATTTATCCCGATCATAGCGACTTTGAAGAAAACGCCGCTTATCTCAAATTAGGCCAACACTACGGCTTCACTCGAATTTTTATGAGCATGCTGGAAATATCTGGTACGGTCGCCGAAACCAAAGCTAAGTACCAGAAAATCATTGACGTTGGAAATCAGTTGGGTTACCAAACGATTTTGGACGTTTCACCACGGATTTTTAAACAACTAGGAATTTCCTATAAAGATCTAAAGTTTTTCGCTGATTTACACGTCACCGGTATTCGACTAGATGAGGGTTTCGATGGCGCGACCGAGGCGCTGCTCTCGTATAATCCGTACGGCTTGATCATCGAACTTAATATGAGTAATGACGTCGATTATCTGAATAATATTCTCAGCTACCAAGCAAACGTCCCATTTATTTATGGCTGCCATAATTTCTATCCCCAAGTTGGAACCGCACTACCTTACAACTTTTTCGTTAAGTGTAGCGAACGTTTTCGTAAGTTCGGCATTCACTCCGCCGCTTTCGTGGCAAGTCAGGTTGGTACGATGGGGCCATGGAACGTCAACGATGGTCTGCCAACATTAGAAGCTGATCGGCGCTTACCAATCGCCGTCCAGGCCAAGCATCTCTTCGCTTCCGGACTAATCGACGATGTAATTATCGGTAACGCTTATGCGAGTGAAGCCGAACTGGCCGCATTATCAGCAATCAATCGGTACCAAGTACAATTTCACATTGAATTTGAAGCTCAGACGAATGCGATCGAAAGAACCATTGCCTTGACCCCACAACATTTTCGCCGTGGCGATATTAACCCAAATGTCATCCGTTCAACCATGCCCCGTGTGACCTACAAGGAAACGCCCAACAGTCCACACGATAATGATGTGGAATTTCAGCGTGGCGACGTATTAGTAGGCAACGACAACTTCGGCATTTATAAAAATGAATTGCAAGTCGTCTTGCAACCCCACTGTGAACCCCGAAAGAATCGGATTGGTCGGATTGCACCTGAGGAACTGTTACTGCTTGACTTTATTAAACCTTGGAGTAAATTCCGGTTTGTGGATTGAATATAGTAAAAAATATGTTACTGATTATAAAAAAGTCTATCTCGAAATTTTAATAATTTCGAGATAGACTTTTTTAGTTTAATCCAACTTATCAAAGCAAATTTCTGAAATTCACATGCTATTTTAAACTGGGTGGATGCTAACAGTATCATTTCCCATCAGTTGATCACACCAGCGGCAAGTCAGTTCTTATATCACGTAAATTCACCATCATTAACTAATTAAGCTAGATCTTCACCATTAGATTTAATGACCTTCTGGTACCAGTAAAATGAATCTTTCTTATAACGTTTCAGACTTCCCTTACCAGCATCATCCTGGTCAACATAAATAAAACCATATCGCTTGGACATCTCTGAGGTAGAAAAACTAATCAAATCGATTGGCCCCCACATCGTATAGCCCATTAGTTGTACGCCATCCTGAACTGCAGCTTTCATTTGCGCAATATGTTTACGTAAATAGTCAATCCGATACGTATCATGTACTTGTTGATCAGTTGTTAATTGATCTAGAGCGCCTAGCCCATTTTCAACAACAAACAATGGCTTACGATAACGATCCCACATCTCATTCAGTGTCACTCGCAACCCCACCGGATCAATTTGCCAACCCCAATCGGATTCCTCAAGGTAAGGATTACGACCACCAGTAGCCATATTACCGTTCACTTGTTCAGGCGCATCAGCTTGAGTTACTGTTGTCATATAGTAACTAAAACTAATAAAGTCAACCGGATACTTCGCTAAAATCGTCTGATCATCTGGTGCCATTTGCAGTTGAATATCATTCTCTGCAAAAAAACGGTTCATGAATTCTGGATATTCTCCCCGAGCTTGAACATCCGTGAAGAATAAATTCTTATCGTCTTCCACTTGAGCAGCCTGAACATCTGCAGGATTAGGTGTCGCTGGGTAAGTTTGCATTCTTGCCAGCATTGACCCAATCTTAGCATCTGGGTCAATAGCATGTAATTGTTTGGTAGCCAGTGCACTAGCGATAAATTGATGGTGCAGCGCTTGGTAACGTAACTGCATCTGATCATGCGCCGAATTCTCAGTATCAACAGCTCCAGTGGCATGAAACCCCCAAGTTCCGGTATTAATTTCATTAAAAGTTAAATAGTACGGAACGCGACCTTTAAAATGTTTAAAAACAACTTCAGTAAACCGATTAAAATCGGCAATGGTTGCCCGGCTGGCCCACCCATTTTGCTTAAGCGTTAATCCAATGGGCATTTCATAATGTGACAGTGTAACTAATGGTTGAATGTGATAGCGTCGTAATTCATCAATGACTCGATCATAGAAAGCAAGTCCGTCTGAATTTGGCTTGAGTTCATCACCTTTTGGAAATAATCGCGACCAAGCAATAGAGAAACGATAAACTTTAAATCCCATCTCAGCAAATAGTTTGATATCTTCTTTGTAATGATGATAAAAATCAACACCTCGACGCTTAGGATACATTGTATCAGTTTGATCATCTAGCGCCGTTTGAATTGAAAATATCGTTACATCATCCATTGACATATGCTTGCGATCCGTCGTTTTTTTCACTACTTCTGCCGTTGTCAGGCCTTTACCTGCTTCATTCCAGGCACCTTCAACTTGATTAGCTGCTGTCGCTCCGCCCCACAAAAAGTCTTTAGGGAACGTTTTAGGATAAGTTGGTTTATACATTAGCTGGTGCTCCTTCCATGATCTCCTTAGGTTGTAATTCTAAAATCCAATTATCACTAGTCTCCGTCGCATCAGTTGGCTTGACCATTTGATAGTCAGCCGTATTCGTAATAATGACCATGACAGTTGTATCGTAACCAGCCGTTTTGATCTTATCCACATCAAATTTAGTTAATAAATCACCACGTTTGACTACTTGGTTTTGCTTAACCATTGTTTCGAAGTATTGACCATTTAATTGAACCGTATTAATACCAATGTGAATCAGAATTTCAGCACCACTATTGGCCGTAATTCCAATCGCATGACCAGTGGGATATACTGCCGTAATTGTCCCATCAACGGGCGCTGTGACCGTCCCTTTATTTGGAACAATGGCTAATCCTTTGCCCATTGCTTCAGACGCAAATACTTCGTCATGAACGCTAGTCAATGGAATAATTGTCCCTTCAACCGGAGCCATTACTGTGTTATCACTTTGATCACTTACTACTGAGTAATCAGCCTGCTGTTGACGAGCGAATCCAAAGAAGTACGTTAAGATCGCACCACCTAAGAATGCTACAATCAATCCAATGACTTCACCCATAAACCCATGCCCTAGAAAAGTTGGTACCGCTAATAAGCTAGGGAGTGTAAATGAGCTAGCGTGCGTACCAGCGGCGCCAATAATTGCACCACCAAGGGCACCACCCACAACGGCACAATAGAATGGTCGTTTTAACTTAAGCGTTACCCCGTAAATCGTCGGTTCGGTAATTCCAAACAATGCCGTGACAAAAGAAGACCCTGCTAATGCTTTCATTTTTTGATCTCGTGACTTCAAAAAAACAGCTAACGCAGCACCAGCCTGTGATAATACGGCCGCACTAAGAATTGGTAACAACGGGTCATAACCCATCTTAGCAATATTATTCATCATCAATGGTACGAACGTCCAATGTACACCAAAGATAACAAAGACTTGCCAGAAGGCACCCATGATAACACCAGCACCAATTGGCATGAAGTTATAAATTGCCATAACACCACTTGCTAATCCATTACCAATGAGTCCCCCAATTGGGCCGACAACTAACAGCGTCAATGGCACCATGATAATTAATGAAAAGAGGGGCGTGAAAATATTCCGAATTGCCGCTGGAAATAGCTTGTCCAGTACTGGCTCTAAATACGACAATACCCAAACTGCCAGCAGAATTGGGATAACCGTTGACGTGTATGTTGTTGGAACCACCGGAATACCAAAGAAATGTAGTGTTGTTGAATTCGTCATAACAGTTACTAAAGTTGGGTATAGCAGAGCTGCACCAAGTGACACCGCTACAAATTGGTTAACCTTCAACTGCTTAGCAGCAGTAAATGCTAGAAAAACAGGTAAAAAGTAAAAAATAGCATCACCAGCAGAATACCAAATCTTATAAGCCCCACTAGTCGTTGACATCAAATTAAAAGCAACCGCTAAAGCTAGCAACCCTTTCAAAATACCAGCACCAGCCAAAGCACCTAAAAACGGCGTAAAGATTCCGGAGATAAAAGCAATAAACCGATTAATGATGTTTTGCTTTTCACCCGTATCTTCCGTTGTAGTAGCTGCATCAGCCGCCGTATCAGGATTTGCTAATCCTGCTAAATCTGCTAAAACGGCAAAGACCTGCGCCACAGCATTACCAATAACAACTTGATACTGGCCCGCGCTTTGAACAACCGTAATGACACCATCTAAGTTTTCAATCGCCTCAGTATTCGCTTTGTCCGTTGACTTTAAGTTGAAACGTAGTCTGGTCGCACAGTGCCATGCTTTGCTAATATTATCTTTTCCACCAATATTGGTAAGAATTGATTGTGCTAATTCTGAATAATCCATACACTTTTTCCTCCCTTTATAAAACGACAAAAACCCAAGTAGGCCCGTTATCAACACTAAAAATACAGGTTGACTGGTTGCTACTTGGGTTTTGCCTAATCGAATAGTTACAATCCCAAAAATATTATTGATTCTCGTTCAACATCCGCTGAATGTGCATGATTAAGTAAATACGCTCATTCACCGAAACAGTCTGTTCCGTCGACTTCTTCACAAAAACAGCGATTTTTTGGACACAGGCAAAGGCTCGGGGGTATTGCTTAGATAAATGTTCAAATAAGAAATCATCATCTGCCCCTTGGGATTGATCAGGTCGTTTCAGCGTTAAACGCTCCGCAAAAAAGCGTAGATGAACTAAAAATCGTTGCAAACTAACACTCTCATCTGGCATCGTTAATGACAGCTGATACTTAACAATATTCAAAATATCATTAATCAACTTAGTCATTGCAAGTGTTTGATCAGTGTTAGAGTCAGCCATACTATTCTCAACAAACTTCATTGCAATAAATCCAGCTTCATCTTCCAACAACGTCACATCAAAATGCTTTTTAATCAGTGCCAATGCTTGCATACCGACTTGAAACTCACGGTGATAAATTCGCTTAGTTTCCCACAAGATTTCATTATGAATATCCATCTGATGGTGGTGCCGATAGACAGCAAAGTGAATATGGTCAGTCAATGAAATCAACAAATAAACATTAAAAGTCGTTTGCAATTGTTGTTCTGCCAACTCAATAATTTGCGAAGCAACTTCAAAATATTCCGGTTCAATATCTGCCATCAAGCTTTGGAAATTACTAATCCAATTATCTCCTTCTGGCGTATAAATCTTAGTAATCTGTTGTTGCTCAACATCGTCACCAGTATGCTTTTTGAACCCGATTCCTTTACCAATTAAGACAACTTCCCGTCCATTTTTTTCAGCCAATAGGACGTTATTATTAAAAACCTTTTTGATTCGCATGCGCACGCTCCTCGACTCTCATACCTAAATAAAGAAAAAAACCTAATAACCCACTGCATCCGTGCTATCAATCACGAATACAATCGATTAATTAGGTTTTGCCCACTAGCTAATGTTAGCGGTAACAATCCTTATTTACAATTAGCTAGTATAGCGGTTTCGGAAAACGATTGCAAGCGTTAAATGTCAATTTCTATCATCTCAGCAATGATATATTGCTGTCAGATATCACTAATTGCATTTCAACTACTTCAAATATTTAATTAACGTTTCATACGTATCAACATTTTGTAGCTGCACATTACTGAGCTGTTTAAGCCTAGTGTATAAATAACTGAATACCTGCCCACTATCTGCACGTTTTTCGTTAGCAAGTACTATTAGAATTAAGTAAATGGGGTTACCATCAATTTTCATTATTCCATCAAAAGTAATCGCAAAGACTTTATATGCATCACTCAATTCCGTGGAGGCGTGCGGCAACGAAACATGGTTTAATACTAATTGATTTCCGGCCGCCTCTCGTGCCAGCAAGGCCTTACTCTGATCATTGGTCAACAGTCCCTGTTCTGCAAAGTTCGTTAACCCGGCTTTCAATGTTTGGTTAACGTTTATATATTTAGTAGGAGCATGATAAAAATGACTTTTAGGCAAAAAGCTAGACAAGTTTTTCTGAATATAACTTTCACTACTCAGGCTTTTAAGATGCTCAAGCTCATCAAGACTAATGACACCATTGAATGTACTATCAAAATTAATTGGCAATTGTAAGTCGTTAGGATGAACGCCATTGCCAATAACTAAATTATAATTGATATAATTTAGACGTGATTCTAACTGTTCCTTTGAAAATACCATCTCAATATCAATATTGGAAATTTTCTGGGTAATAATCATTTTATTGATATTTGCTACAGATTGTTGTGTTGCATACATTAATGTACGTACATTTCTCGCAGTTGGCGATTCAATCGCATGTAAAACATACAACGCAATATATTCATCATCAATCTGAACGCTTTCAAAACACTGTTGCAACTTTTTTGATAGATCAAACGCAAAGTCAAAAGCAAACGGATTTTGAACTTTCAAATAACTAATCTGTTCTGACAAAGAGGCAGGTGCAATCGTTGGAAACATTGCGCTACGACAAAGATGTTTAAAAATCTCATTAACAAAGGAATGATTAAACGCTGCAAGTGTATAACGAGATCTGGTCGCTCTAACTGCCAACTGCACTTGACGAATTGTCATATGATTAAGCAATTGCTTCTTAGCATCAAAAAACACTGCCAGTGTGGCTGACTGCAAGTGCGGGACACCGCTTTTGAGCAATACTTTATAAAGCGTGCTTTTCATTATCACAGTATTATCTTTACTAATTAGTGTACAAGCCATAATTTGGGCACTTAGTTGTGAATCAGTTAAATAATCAAACATTTTTTCCGGTATTTGTTGTTTAACAATCATCCTTATCCTAGCAAGATCCTCTGACTGATTAATTAATTTAAACCTTTTTTCTACTAATTGATGATCGTCTGAAATCAAAGCCGCTAGTATGTCAATCTTTGAAATATGATTGACGCTTACAGAAATTCCTATTCGTGGCCGTAATCTGATTTTTAATATCTTTGCATATTGCCGATTTATCTTCTCAATACAGTTCATAATACTTTGTCGCGACATGAATGTTCGCTCAATAAGTTCGCCCATCGTAATATTAGGAGACACTAGAAGATTTAGCAATACTAACACACTCTCATGGTTGGACTGTGTCAGTAATCGATTTAGATTTGCCCTATTTAAAACAAGAAGATGATATTTTTTTACACTTTCAATCGAGCCAATACTTTCACTACGAAGTAAACCATTAATTCTAGCAATATCTCGTACAACCGTTCGACGTGATGTCTCTAAGAGTGCTGCCAAGTCCTCACCAGATAAATCATGCTCTTGTAGTAATAAAATAATTCTTAATTCTCGTGAATTCAACATACCTTACGAACGGATCCCGTACTCCATTCTTTTCAGTCCTTCCTGCAATTTAGAAATAGGACAAGCAATATTCATACGTAAATAATGACTGTCACCATATGTTGTCCCCGACATGATCCCAACTCGACCCGTATTAACAAGTTTATCTTGTAGTTTTTCAGCCGTTAGCCCCAATTGCGAGACATCCATCCAAGCCAAATAAGTCGCTTCAGGCTGCTTAAATCTAATCTCTGGTAACTGACTTTTTAAGAAAGTAGATAGATAATCAAAGTTATTTTGCAAATACGTTATGAGTTGTACTAAATAGTCACTTCCAGTATTATAAGCAGCCATCTGAGATTCAATTCCAAGGATGCTAGCTGATGATAAAGCATTTTTTTGCTTTAATTCACATAAAAACATCTCACGTAGTTCAGCCTCAGGCTCAAATAAATATGCGCCAATCAACCCAGGGGTATTAAAAGTTTTAGTAGCTGAACAACATAGGACCACATTCTTAGTTGTAAATTCGGTTACAGGCGTATATGCTGCCTTTTGATACACAATGTCCTTATGAATATCATCTGAAATTATAAAGACATTATATTGTTGACATAGTGCAACTATATGCTTCAATTCATCATCTGAAAAGACCTTCCCGGTAGGATTATGTGGATTAGTCAAAAGTAAAATTTTTGTTGCTGTTTGCTTTAAAACAGCTTTCAAAGTATCCCAATCGATACTATAGTCTTGTTGTGCACTGCCTAGTCTGACCGGCGCTAACACCCGCTGATTATCCTCAATCACATGATAAAAGGCGTCATACATAGGAGTGAAGACCGCTACACTTTCTCCAACGGCTGACTTCATTCGAATAAAGGTGGCAATTGAAAAAACAACACTGGGACTATATAAAATCCAATCTGGGTTTATAGTAACTTGATTTTGAGAGCTAAACCAATTAATAATACTATTTTTGTAATCCTCATTATTCCAGCGTGTATAACCATAAATAGGATGCTTAATACGCTGTTCAAGCGCCTCTTGGACGCCAACGGGAACCGGAAAGTCAGTATCTGAAATTGAAAATGGTAGAATGTCAGAACGACCAAAGCGATCTTGAATATAATCCCACTGAGTACTGTATGTCCCTCTACGATTTATAACCTTATTAAAATCATATTGCATGTTTACCGCTCCTATTTTATACAACAATAAGCAGGTGTGTTAATTATTCACACCTGCTCGTGGTCATTTCACTATGACAGGTGATAATCACTTATTTATCGTCAACCTGTGCTAACTTTTCTTGTTCCTTTTTCTCACGACGACGTAACCAAGCCGTTTTGAAAGTAATAATAAAGAATACGTTCAATACCAGACCAATTATGACAGACAAGTAAAACCAATACCACGGCTTCTCCAAACCAATTAACGGATCAAAAATACCAATTCCAGGTGCCATACGCTCCACATTTAACATTATTGTAATCGCCCCAGTAATCCCACCGGCTAAAGTATTAGCCGCAATCATCGGCAATGGTGCTGCTAACGCATATGGAATTGCCGGTTCGGTGGCAACCGTCATACCAACAAGAAAAGCGCTCCAACTTGCAGCCCGTTCTTGCTTTGTAAAGAGTTTAGGGCGAATCCAAGTTGAAATTGCCGCAGCCATCGGTGGCAACAAAGTTACAACCCCTACAATCCCATACCAGTTATAAATTCCAGAACTGAGTAACGAAAAACTGAAAAACCATGCTGTTTTATTAATTGGCCCCCCCATATCAAAGGCAAGCATACAACCAACTAGGAAGCCACCACCTATCTTCATCGACGTTGGAATATTCTTCAAAAATGCCAACAGAATACTCATTAACCAGCCCATGAACGGCCCCAGTAGATAATACGTCAGTAGCCCAAAAACTAGTAATGTTACAAAAGGAATAATCATAAAGCCTAAAATAGACTGAAAGTTCTTACCAAGACGTACTTTTTTAAAGTATTTAACAAAATACCCAACGGATAGCCCAATTACAATTGCACCTAAGAACCCTGCACCAGACTGAGTACCTAGCAAGTCAGTATCATTAGCCAAAAAAGTTACTAAGAATGCTGGTGCAAAAGCTGGCTTATCCCCGATTGCAAACGCAATATATGCACCCATGATTGGAATCATAAAAGTAAATCCCAGATTCCCAATACTGGTGATCACCCAAGCCAACGACGGTGACACACCTTTAGCTAAAGGCGTATTCGGCATTCCAAATTGAACCATCATGCTGCCAATTGCAATCAATAAGCCACCGCCAATTACAAATGGCAATGCGGCGGATACACCTGCCATGAGATAACTCATGATACCGTCAGTAACCGCATCCTGCTCACTTCCCAGTTTCACTTTTGAAGCTGTAAAGATTTCTGCCCGATCCTCGATATTATCGAATAACGTATCAATCTCTTTTAATGCTTCTGATACGGGAAGTTCAACGACCCTTTTGCCATTAAAACGTTGTTTGTCCTCATCAGTCATTCCTTTACCTAATGCTAAGATGACGTAGTTGGCGGTAGCAATCTGTTCTGGTGTCAGTTTATTTTCAACACCACTGGCTCCCTGAGTTTCAACGTGAACCTCATAACCTAATGATTTAGCCTTTTCTTCGATTGCTTCAGCTACCATGTAAGTATGCGCAATTCCAGCAGGACAATTAGTAACGGCCACAATTTTTAGATTTGCCATATAGATTTACCTACCTTTCTAACTGATTGCTTGATTAATAATTTCCAAAACTTCTCGTGTATCCCCTCGTTTTAAAATCTCTACAAAATCTTGATGCACTAATTTTCGACTTAACTGCGCTAACAGTTTTAAGTGCACATCGCCTTCATTTGCGGGCACAAGCAAACTAATAAACGTATTGACGGGTTTACCGTCTAACGACTGCCATTCAATATCAGTAGTACTACGACCGAATAAAATAGCTGCAGTTTTAACATTATTTGATTTTGCATGTGGTATTGCAATACCATTACCAAATCCAGTAGTTGATTCTTGCTCACGCTCCTGATAATCTTTCACTAAAGAGTCACGATCAACAACTAAATTCAGTGACGTGGCTAACTCCGCTAGACTAACTAAAATTTCTGCTTGCGTATGTCCTTCCAAGTTCATATTCATATTATTAATTGTAAACATTGCCATCTTGATAAAGCCTCCTCTTTCGTTTTCAAATTCATTGTATAAGAAAACGCTTTCTTTATTAATGAACAATATGTCACAATAAAAGTGACACATCTAATACATATCAGTTACTACACGCTCTAGCGCACTTTTATACCACTGTAAGTTAATTTAAATAATGTTCTACACACAAATTAACGGCACCATAAAAGGCACTACCAGTCTATTTATTGGCTGGTAATGCCTTATAAAAATCTTATGCGTCGTAGTACGCTTAATACTTATTCAAGTTTAAGCTAATAAAAGTTTTGACGATATTATTTCTTAATTAAAAGCGAAAAAGATAGCGCTTTCCGAAAAACGTGTAGGGCTTTTAATAGATCCAACTTATCTCAACTAGCTTAGCGTAATCTTCACTACTGTATCCATCGCCGTCACATTTTCCGTCGAATTAACTTCTATGTTCGCCACTTTGTCCATATTAGTCACAACTGTAATGACTGTTGCTTTTTTACCAGCAGCACGAATCGCTTCGAGATCCATAGTTACTAGTGGCGTTCCCGCTTTGACTTTGTCACCAATCTTGATTAGGGCATCAAATGGTTTTCCATCTAATTCGACCGTATCTAATCCAAGATGTAACAACAGCTCCAATCCATCTGAAGTTGTCATCATCACTGCATGTTTTGTATCGGCAAGTGTCTTAATTTCACCGTCAGCGGGTGCAGTAATAGTACCTTGCGTTGGCTCAATAGCAAAACCATCACCCATCATTTTCTGTGCAAAAACCTCATCGGGGACCTGCGTAATGGGAACCATTTTCCCACTTGCAATCGCCTTTAAATCAAGACTCACTGGCTTTTTCTTAAACCCAAACAATGAACTCACCTTCTAATTAAAATTTTCTTTAATTGCTTCGCGTGAAGCAACCAGTTGTTTAATATGTCGTTCATAATCATTCGTAATAAAAGTATAATAAAGTAAATCCACAACATATAATTGAGCCATTAAAGATGTAGTAGCAGCAGCGCGTGCTGTTTGATTTTCTTCGCTGTCATCATTTATTAAGATTATATCTGCTAACTTACCTAGTGTACTGGTTGCATTTCTACTCAGCACAATCACAGGGATATTAATTGAATGTGCCAAGTTAGCCAGACGAATACTTTCTGATTTTTCACCAGAATTAGAAATTAGTAACAACACAACATTTTGTCGTTGCGTTGTCATACCTACCGCTAACAAATGCGGATCCTGTGAATGAATAACAGCTTTTCCAATACGAATGAACTTTTGTTCAAAATCTGTTGCCACTACATTGGAGGCGCCTAACCCATAAACATAAACACTTGCTTTGTCAGCAATTAATTGACTAGCTGCTTGTAAGGCTGCATCATCCAATGAACGATTAGTTTCATCAATCGTATGTGTGATTCGCAATGCTAGTTTAGATTTAATAGCATCCAAGCTATCTTTGGGGTTAATTTCATCATATAACGTTTGATCAACGGTGCTTTCAGCTGACAACCGTAGTTTCAACGCCGGATACCCACCGTCTGGGATAAGTGTCTTCCCAAATCGCGCCACCGTAGCTGTGCTGACGCCCGTGGCTGCAGCTAATTCAGCGGTACTCATTTTAATCACCGCATTAGTATGGTCTAAAATATAACGGCCAATCTTTTGTTCAGCTTTTGAAAAATTCTCTAGTCTATTATGAATCGTAAATAAGACACTCGTCATATGGTGCCCTCCCAATTACAATTACTCGATTAGTTAGCTATGCCTCGATAACATGGCCTTCCTTATCTTTAGCAATTTTAGCACTACTTGGGATTCCAAAGAAGTAGGTCGCAACAAACCCACCAGCATAGGCTGCTAATAATCCAATCACGTAACCTAACCAATGACCGTTAGCAATCAATGGTATCAAAGCCACGCCAGAAGGACCGATTGCAGTTGCACCAATATTTCCTAGACCGCCAATAACGGCACCTCCAATACCACCACCAATACATGCAGTAATGAATGGTCGGCCAAGCGGCAAGGTTACTCCATAGATTAATGGTTCACCAACACCTAACACACCAACCGGTAAAGCACCTTTAATCATATTTGATAGTTGCTTGTTATTGCGACACCGAATCCATAAAGCCAGTGCTGCGCCAACTTGACCGGCTCCAGCCATTGCTAAAATTGGTAGAAGTGGTGTCATTCCTAATTTATTAATCATTTCAATATGAATTGGTGTCAAAATTTGATGTAATCCAAACATAACCATTGGTAAGAAGAGTAAACCTAGGACAAACCCCGAAATAGCGCCGCCAACATTCAGGATCCATTCAATCGCACCGACTAAGCTATTCGAAATAACACCAGCAATCGGCATAACTAAGAAGATTGTAAAGACCCCAACAACCAATAACGCAATAGTTGGTGTAATAATGATATCAATTGAATCTGGAATAACCTTGTGTAGCCATTTTTCAACAATCGCCAATACCCAAACAGCAAAGATAACCCCAATAATCCCACCTTGACCAGCAGACAACGCTTGTCCATTGAAGATGTTGTGGATTGGTGCTTGCGGCGTCACACCTGTTAACAACGTAACGGCCCCAATCACGCCACCTAATCCAGCGGTAGCCCCAAAAACCGTTGCACTATTAATACCAACATAAATAACTAAGTATGAGAACAGTCCACTATTAATTACTTTTAACACTGTTATAAAATCTGTCCAGCTCTTACTAATGTCTCCCGCTAACATCATGTTAGAAAGAATTGAAGCAATCCCAGATATTAACCCAGCACCAACAAACACCGGAATTAATGGAATAAAAATACTAGAAATGGCACTTAACACTTTGCGAACTGGCGTTTGTTTGATTTTAGCTTTTTGGGCAGCGTGAACTTCCTTAGCCTTCGCTTCAACCATTTCCTTGTCACGTTGATGTTCAGACTTAGTAGCCATTGCATCACTAGTAAACGTGCTAGGATCAGGAAATGGCTCCCCAAGTCCAACCCCAACTTGCTTAACCATTACGTCTGCAACCTTATCAACAGTTCCAGGGCCAACAATAACCTGTAAAGTATCTTCTTGGACAACTCCCATCACGCCATCAATAGCCTTTAATCCATCCATATCAACTAATGAGTAATCGCGAATTGTCATCCGAACACGTGTCATGCAATGAATCAACTTCTCAATATTCTGTGGCCCACCTACATGCGCATAGATAGCATTTGCAATCCGAGTATACTTATCTTCAGCCATATGAAACTCCTCCTTTAATTAACTGCTTGTCTTACAAAACCGTTGGCATGATCTAATCGAACACTAGCTTCAGCTTTGCTCATATTGGTCAAAACCATTACAATGGCCAACTTAACGTTCTGATCAGCAGTCATAAAGACTTTCACCGCTGTCTCATCCGAACAGTCCGTAGCTTGAACGATAATTCTTTTAGCACGTTCTACCAACTTTTCATTCGTTGGTTTGACGTCAACCATCAAGTTCTTATAGACCTTACCGATTCCGACCATTGATGCAGTCGATAACATGTTCAAAACTAATTTTTGTGCCGTACCTGATTTCAACCGCGTTGAGCCTGTTAATATTTCCGGTCCAACTTCAACTTCAATCGGAATTTGAGCATGCTGACTAATACTAGCATCAGCGTTACAAGCAATACTTACAGTTGTTGCACCTACTTCGCATGCATAATCTAATCCACCAATCACGTAGGGTGTTCGACCGCTTGCTGCAACCCCAACAACAGTATCATGGGACGTTAAGTGAAGATCAACCAGGTCTTGCTGTCCCAGCTCAATTGAATCCTCGGCACCTTCAACAGCCACCGTCATTGCTGACATTCCACCAGCAATAAGCCCCTGTACCATTTCTGGGCTAGTGCCAAATGTTGGTACGCATTCAGCGGCATCTAGAACACCCAATCGGCCACTAGTCCCCGCTCCCATATAAATTAATCGACCGCCAGCTTTAAAATTAGCTACAATTTTATCAACAGCACATTCAATTTGTGGCAATTCTTTAGACACAGCCACTGGTACTCGTTGATCCTCCTGATTCATTAATTCCAGCATTTCTTTAACCGATAACATATCCAGTGCCATCGTTTTTTGATTACGTGTTTCAGTCGTTAACTTTTCCAAATTCATTGCTTCTCATCCTTTCTAATAAATTGGACCGCTTGATTGCTGCCTATTAATGCCAATAAAGATAAGTCAGTCGTCACCACTTGTCCCACAACATTCACTCGCGGGTCCGCACTCAATGACTGTTTCAAGATTTCTAGCTCACCCATATACCGACCATAACGCGAATTATCTACAGTAATTGTTCCTACCGGGCGTTTTCTTGTCTGCATCGGTGGCATTGTCTTTATTTTTTGTCGCCCTTCGACCAAACGAATTACATCACGGGCGACATCTGGACGATTATGCCAGATATCTTGGTAAAGGCTTGCCATTGAGGTTTGAATGGATAGTTGCAAAATATTATGTTGGAAATACAATCGAAATTGTTCCAGAGCCGCCCTGCTTAAAGCAATGTCGCCGATATAAACTTTATCCGTTGCCAACTTTCCTAATAAATTCAATGTTGAGGCCAGTGGGTGCCGGTAACGATCACCTTCAAGTGTAGGTAACCCAGCAAATACAGGCCCGCGTAATTCCTCATCCCCGGCTACGAATGCCATAGTAGTGAAGCCTTGTTGCTTTAACCAATTATTTTTACTTTGGTACCACTCATAATCCAGTCCAGTCGCGGGACGTGGATAATAATTATGCCAAGCTTCCAAATGTTGAAAATTAGCATCACACTCATGTAATTTAGCAACATCGCTCGCACTGATCGTACTAGCATTTAGTGCGACTGGTAGCTGTCGTGATAATTGTGCAATCTGCGCCGGATTCAAGCCATCATCTACTCGCAGAGCCGTTAGACCAAGAGCCGTTAATTGCTGAATGTTATTGATATCAATCGATATTCGTTTCAAGCCATTAGCGGAGACATCAGCAGTAAGTGTCAGCCCCAGCTGACGGCAAACTGTTCCCAACTCTTTCAATCGTGGTACATAACAACTCGCATCATCTTCTGGAATATGCATCGAAGTAAAAACACCTTCGAAGCCGGCATTCCTCATTGCTTTCATCTGTGCAATTCTCTCGTTAGTGAGCGATTCATTTAAATAAACTGAAAATCCCAGCATAACTTCCTCCTGAATGATAGCGTTTTCATCAACAAATAAAATATACCACCTTTGTAATTTAATTACAATAAAGTCAGTAAAAATATATTATTAAAGAAACTAAATTACTTTTATTCTGATTTTTGACAAAAAAATATTACCGGCCAGTACTGCCAGTAATATTTTTGTATATCCATTAAATTTTCTATTTCTTTGTCAGCCCATTATGCTTAATCACATCTTGATACCAGTAGAACGACTTCTTGGGATAGCGAGCTAACGTCCCGTGACCCTGATCATCTAGGTCCACGTAAATAAAGCCATACCGCTTACTCATCTCGCCAGTTGATGCACTAACAAGGTCGATGCAACCCCATGGTGTGTAGCCCATCAAATCGACGCCATCATCAATGGCACCAGCCATCGCTTCAATATGTTGCTTCAAATAATCAATGCGATAATCATCTTCAACATAGAAATTCTTATCAGGTTTATCAATCGCACCTAGGCCATTTTCAACCACAAACAACGGTTTCTGATAGCGATCATATAGCTCATTTAACGCAATCCGTAACCCGGTTGGGTCAATCTGCCAACCCCAGTCACTCGCCTTCAAAAATGGATTCTTGACGCCGCCCATCAGGTTACCAGCAACAGTATCGGTTACACTACCCGTGGTTTCCACCGCGCTCGACATATAATAACTAAACCCAATATAATCAACTGGATATTGTTGTAGTAATGCCAAGTCGCCATCTGTGGTCTCCAGATCATCAAAGGTCAGATTATATTCAGCCAGCAGTCGCTTGGTATAGGTCGGATAAGCTCCACGTACTTGAACATCCGCACAGAAGAAGTTGAAATCTTGATTATGCTGCAAATTAGCCAGCTGGTTAACTGGGTTCGAATCATAAGCATAACTAGTGGCATAGAGAATCATACAGCCAACCTGAATATCGTCTCGCAATTCGTGGGCGATTTTGACTGCCTTAGCACTGGCCACAAACTGATTGTGCCATGCCTGAAAAACGTTCTTTTTTGTCATTAGCACCCGTCGATGGCACTAATCCTTGGCCCATCACCGGAAAATGTGCTGCACTATTGATTTCGTTGAAGGTCATCCAATACTTAACCTTTGAAGCATAACGCGTTAAGATGGTCCGCGCGAAAGTTTCGTAGAATTCAATCAAATACCGGTTCTTCCAGCCACCATACCGTTTGGCCAAGTTCAATGGCAATTCATAATGTGAGATTGTAATCACTGGTTCAATATTATTGGCCAAGCATTCGTCAATCACATCATCATAAAACTTTAATCCGGCTTCGTTAGGTTGCGTTTCATCACCGTTTGGAAAAATTCGTGACCATGCAATTGAGAAACGATAACACTTGAAACCCATTTCGGCAAACAGTGCAATATCTTCTTTGTAATGATGATAGAAATCAATACCCTCATGGTTCGGATAGGTGTACTTATCTGTATCGATCGTCCAGTCAAAATCTGGTTGACTAACGATTTTAAATCGGTCTTTGCCACCTGGTAACGCATCCGCAATCGATAAGCCACGACCACCTTCTTGGTAGCCACCTTCTAACTGGTTGGCAGCAGTCGCGCCGCCCCATAGAAATCCTTCTGGGAACTCTGACATTTAATCAACACCCTTTCTAGTTAGCTAATAATGATAGCCCTTACAACAAGTATAATCAATCATTGGTCTGAATATCAATTATTAATAACTATCCCAAATCTTCCCCATTCGAAGCAATTACTTTCTTATACCAGTCAAATGAGTCTTTCTTCATCCGCTTCAAACTACCATTACCTTCATCATCTTGATCGACATAGATGAAGCCATACCGCTTAGACATTTCGGATGTACCGGCACTAATGACATCAATGCAACCCCAGGTCGTGTAGCCCATCAAATCAACACCATCCTTGACTGCTTCTTTCATCTGTTCAATATGTTGACGTAAGTAGTCAATCCGATAATCATCATGAATCTTACCATCGGCGCTGATTTCATCTTCGGCACCTAAGCCGTTCTCAACAACGAATAATGGTACCCGATAGCGATCCCAGAACTCGTTCAAGGTAATCCGTAAACCAACTGGGTCAATCTGCCAGCCCCAGGCACTGGATTTCAAGTATGGATTTTTACCACCCATTGATAAGTTACCACTGGCTTGTTCAACATCATCAGTCGCCGAAGTAATCGTCGTCATATAGTAACTAAAACTTAAGTAATCGACCTTGCCTTCAGCTAACAATTGTTCATCGCCAGCTTCCATCGTTAATTCAATCCCGTTTTCTGCAAAGTACCGGTTCATATATTCTGGATATTCACCACGTACCTGTACGTCAGTAAAGAACAAATTCAATTGATCTTGCAATTGGGCCGCCCGAACATCAGCTGGATTAGGCGTATTGGCATAAGTTTGCATCCGCGCAAGCATTGAGCCAATTTGGGCCTCAGGATCAATCTCGTGACACTGCTTAACTGCAATTGCACTTGCAACAAACTCATGATGTAGCGCTTGGTAGCGTAATTGCATTTGATCATGTAAGCTTAGATCACTATCAATTGCACCAGTACCAGTAAATCCCCAAGTTGAAGCGTTAATTTCATTGAACGTTAGCCAGTACTTCACAACACCCTTATAGCGTTTGAATAGCACTTCAGTATAGCGAGTGAAATCTGCAATTGTCTTGCGACTTGCCCAGCCATTATTCGTTAATGTTAGGTTTAATGGCATTTCATAGTGGGAAATGGTCACTAGGGGCTCAATACCATACTTGTGACATTCAGCAAAAACATTGTCATAAAACTTCAAACCAGCTTCATTAGGTTCAGTTTCATCACCTTTAGGAAAGATCCGAGCCCATGCTAAGGATAGACGGTATACCTTGAAGCCCATTTCCGCGAATAGCTTAATATCTTCCTTGTAGTGATGATAGAAGTCGACGCCACGGCGCTTAGGATAGAGCTTATCCGTTTGATCATCAATGGCAGCTTGGACACTCTCTTTAGTAACCTCGTTCATCGACATTACTTTGCGGTCAGTAGCCTTCTGAACAACTTCAGCAGTTGTTAGGCCCTTCCCATCAACGTTCCAACCCCCTTCAACTTGGTTGGCAGCAGTCGCGCCGCCCCACAAAAAGTTCTTTGGAAAGCCAGTTGGCATTGTTTTTGAATACATAATTGAAAACTCCCTTTAATTAGTTTAATTGTAATAATGGTTCAGTTGCATTAACTTCCGTAGCAGCTGGAAAAGCCAGTTTAACGTCATGATAGTTCTTAGAATTAGTCACAACCATTGGCGTTGTAACGGGATACCCTGCCGCCTTAATCGCTTCAATATCAAACTTCACTAGCGGCTGACCAGCTTTGACCGTCTCGCCCTTTTGAACTAGCGTTTCAAAACCTTTGCCCTCTAATTCGACAGTATCCATTCCAATATGCATCAAGATTTCAGCACCATCTGTTGTGTTTAAACCAACGGCATGTCCAGTTGGGAACACGAGTGCTACTTCGCCGTCAGCTGGAGCGTATAAGACACCATCAGTTGGTTCGATTGCAACACCTTTGCCCATTGCACCTGATGAGAAGACCTCATCCTTAACTTCACTTAGTGGGATGATTTGGCCCGTTTCGGGGCTACTTAACTTAGTGGCCGCATTGTAAGTGACGTTTGGTTCTACTTTAGTTGCTGCACCAGTTGGTGTCGTTTCTACTGAAACACCGCCGGCCATGACTGGATCAGCCGTTGCCGCAGTTTCTACGACCTTAGTTTGCTTGTCATTACTATCAACACTCTTGTAACCAAATAACATTTGTAGGGCAAAACCAAGGACTGCAGCAATGGCCATCGCAATAATTAAGCCATATACAGAGCCGTCTACCCCAGTTTTAGAATTAATCGCAGCTGGGATTGAGAATAATCCCATACCGCCCATCATATACATTTTTGTACCTGCAAAACCAATAATACCGCCACCAATTGAAGCGGCCACACAACTCAGAATAAATGGGCGCTTACGTGGCAATGTTAACCCATAAATGGCAGGCTCCGTAACACCGAAAATACCGGAGATAAAGGCTGGTAAAGCAATACCGCGTGTCTTTTGATTTTTCGTTTGTAATAGAATGCCTAATACAACTCCAGTTTGGGCAAACGAAGCGGCTAATGATAATCCTAAAATAGGGTCAAAGCCTTGTGAGGCTAGGTTGGCCATCATAACAGCTACGAACCCCCAGTGAACACCAAAGATAACGAAAACTTGCCAGAAAGCACCCATCACAAGCCCAGCAACGATCGGACTGAAGTTATAGATTGCAACACATACTGTTGAAATACCATCACTTAACCAACTTGCAACTGGTCCAATAATTAAAAAGGTAATCGGCACTGCAATTAATAACGTAATAAATGGGACTAAGAACGTCTTAACTACCGTTGGCACGATTCGTTTTGCAAATGCCTGAACTTTAGATGCAAACCAAACGGCCAAGATAATTGGAATTACTGAAGAAGTATAGCTCATCATCACAACCGGAATACCTAAGAAAGTCGCGTGAATCTGTGATTCAAAGATACTACCACTGAACAACGTGCTTAATACTGTCTTACTGCTGTTCAAAGCGACAATACTTGGATAACAAAGCGCCATCCCAATCGCCATTCCGACAAATTGATCAACATGAAACTTTTTGGCTGCTGTCAATCCCAAAACAATTGGTAGGAAATAGAAGAAACCATCACCGATCGAGTAGAGAATCTTGTATGTTCCTGAATTCTCTGACAACCAATTGAACGCGACAAACATCGCAACGAACCCTTTGATCATCCCAGCCGCACATAAAACACCTAACATCGGCGTAAAAATACCAGAAATCAAATCGATGAACCGGTCAAAGATACTCATCTTTTCCCCGTCTTCATAATCATCAGGTACACTACCACCATCGGCAAAACCACCGACGCGAATGAGCGTTTCATAAACGTCTGCAACTTCATTTCCAATGACTACTTGGTACTGACCACCGGACTGAACAACTGTAATAACACCATCTGTATCTTTTAATTCATCAGTATGGGTAGCGCTTTCATCTTTGAGCTTAAACCGCAACCGGGTTGTGCAGTGAACCACGCTCTTAACATTATCCTTACCGCCAACTCCGGCGATAATCTTTTTACTTAAATCTTCATAAGCCATCATTGTTCCTCCTCATTTATCTATAAATCAATAATTGCAATTTGAGTAAACAAAAACCCAAATGTCCTTTCTTCAAACCACGCCACTAGGGCCCTAGTGACTGCTGCTCTCAAGAAAAGATATTTGGGTTAATGCCTGCATAACCAGTAACACACCGTTAATAATCTTATTTATTCACTTTTTTGTCGGTGGGTGACGCGCCAGATGTGAAGGGTCAAATAGACTTTGTCATCCGGCTCTAGTCGCCAGCCAGCCTTACTTTGTAAAAATGTATCGATCCGTTCCACTGTTGCATAGGCATGCGCATATTTTACTTGCATCAACTGCAGTAATGACTGATCTAATTCACTGCCAGTTCCATTACTGCGGCTAACGCGTTGCACCATTAGCGCACGTAAATGCGCAATGAAACGATTGTAATTGAAGGACTCTGGGTCCAGATGCATCTGGTATTGATATTGCACGATATCAATGATGCCACTGATCAATTTCGTGATTTTAATCGTTTCCTGCAACTTGGAACCATCTGAACCAGCATTGATGAAATGATAAGTCATAAAAACCACTTCACTTTTAGGAAGGATCACGTCCGCCGTCACATTAATTAAATCGACCGCTTGACTGGCTGCGTGAAACTCCTTAGGAAACAATTTTTTAACTTCCCAACGGACTGTGCCGTTATCGACATCGATTCCATCATTGGCTCGCTTCAACGCAAAATCAATGTGGTCTGCAAGCACAAAGTACTGATAATCACTAAAACTGACCTTCAACAGCGGCTCCACTAGGTGAACCACCTTTGTTGTAATCACAAACGATTGGGGTTTTAAATCTTGAAAAGCGTCAATATCAACATTCTGTTTCAAAGTTGCCACAAAACGCCGCTGAATTTTCTGATCATCAATCTGATCACCCTGATGCTTACCAAAACCTACGCCATTACCAATTACAATCCATTCAACATCCTGATCGTCCACCACTAAAGCGGCATTATTATTGAAGTTCTTTAGAAATTTCACCACTCACGCCTCCTGGATTTTCAAACAAAAAACCTACTTAAAGAGTATCACATCTCACTGAAGAGACTGTGAATACAGATATGAGTAGGTTTATGCCTGATCGAATCAGTAACACGCTTTAATTTATGTTATTTATACTAGCAACAATTGTAAGCGGTGTCAACCGTATGTGAATATTTTTTTGTCCTACTTCCATCTGGTCAATTCGCTATAATCCTTCATCATTCGCTACGGGCGCCTTGCAATACATCATATTCTTTTCCAGCCACTACCACTGCTAACGGTAAGCCAGTGACAAGCTTAACTTGCGTTTTATCTTGATATAGTTGAACTTCTAGCACTCGACCACGAAAACGCAACCGATAACTAAGATGCGTTATCTGAGTTGGTAAATGATTGGTAATGTGTAACTTACCGTCAGCGACATACATCCCAGCAAATCCATACGTTAATCCCAACCAACTGCCGCCCAGATTTGCTTCATGAAGCCCATCTTTGGCATTACCTTGTAGATCAACCAAATCCATTAACGATGTATCCATATAATAACTGAACGCCTTATCATGATCACCTAGTCGGCTCGCCAAAATACTGAAAATCGATCGTGATAAAGAGGAATCATGCGTCGTAATTGGTTCATAGTACTCGTAATCTCGCCGCAATTGTTCCAGTGATTGATCTTCTGGAAACAACATTTCCGCTAATAACGTATCTGCCTGCTTGTTGACCCGGTGACGATAAATCATGAGCGGGTGATAATGTAACAACAATGGATATTGCGTTGCTGCCGTCGTCGCAAAAGGCCATACCGGCATCTTTGGTGAATTATCATCTTGTGCAGTGACTTGTTGTTCTTGATCATACGGTAGGTACATGTTCGTACTTGCCTTTGTGAACTGTGCTTGCTCATCAGCATCGCCGTCAATATAATGATTTTCAAGTAACCAAGCTGCAAAAGCCATATTTTCCTTAGCCATCCGATTCGTGTAGTAATTATTATCTACCAAGGCGGTATATTCATCCGGCCCCGTCACCTTGTATAGGCAGAATTGCGACCGGCCATCACGCTGTTGCCAGCTACCAAACTGCAACCAGAAACGTGCGGTTTCCAGGACAACTGCTGCACCTTGTTCTCGCAAGAAGTTCTGATCATTAGTGACATCAAAATATAACTTAACCGTATGCGCAATGTCCGCATTGATGTGATATTGCGCAGTGCCAGCAGGAAAATAGGCACTTGCTTCTTCACCATTAATCGTTCGCCATGCGTACAATGCGCCCCGTGTCACACCCAAGCTCCGCGCCCGCTCTCGAGCTTGCGGCAAGATACTAAACCGATAATGCAACAGTTGCTTGGCAATTTGTGGCTGCGTATAAATGAAGAACGGTAACATATACATCTCGGTATCCCAGAAATAATGGCCCTCATAGCCCGGTCCAGTAATCCCTTTAGCTGCAATGTTCGTTAACCCGTTACGACCAGCTGATTGAAATAACTGGAACAAGTTATATTGAATCCCAGTTTGTAACTTTTTATCACTAATTTGCACTTGCGACTGTTGCCAAAAGTTCGTTAAAATCTGCCGATTACGATCCACAATATCGTTGGTCCAACTCGTTATCGTATCCGGCAGCGCTTGATTAATTTCACTGATTTGACGCGTAAACGACCAGCTCAGCGTTGTCTGTACTTCGATGGTACCACTGCCATGAAAACCGGCATGATCGCCATATACTTCAAAGCCTGTCGGAAAGCTGGTCAACCAATCCCGTTGCGTTATTTGTTGGTGTGTTGAAGCTACCAACGTCTGCCACTCTATTTGCTGCTGACGATCAGCTGGTATAAATTGGTTGGTTAACCCAGATTGTCGTTGCGCTACTCGCGGATCGTCCGCGTCCGCCGTCGTCGCAGTCACATCATGAATAGTTGGCCGCGTGAACCGCAACGTCCCCGTATAATCAAGCGAAGTCAGTTCGTAGTTCAAGAATAGTTGATGCGAATTATCCAACGCAATCATTGATTTAACGACCAGTTCAAAATGATGGTCGTCGGAGGTAACAATCTGAAACTTTTCCGTTAATACGCCCGTATCAAAATCAAGTACGGCATCGTCGACCGTCATATCCCAGTCACCAGGAATCTCAGAACTTGTCTTCTCAGTTGCAAAGTCTAAGTACCGCGGACTTGTTAATGAAATAATCGTTTGATGATTTTTCGCATATCCATAGGCACTTTCTCCATATGTGATTGGATTCGTCGCATAATAGCCATTGATGAGCATCACTGGTAGTGTTGCTTGTTGATTACCTGTAAACGGTACTGAGTCTCGAACACCCATGTGACCATCACCCAAGGCAAAAATCGTCTCCAGATACTGCCGATTCGTCGTTGCCACATCTTTTAATGTTAACTTATCAATTTGCATAGTCTCCCCCACTTTCGACTTCATTTGCTGTAGTATAACATCCGAAATAAAGCGGTTTCATCGATTTGAGAATCACTTTGCTGCTTTTCGCATAAAACAATCGCTTAGTACCGACAATATACTAACGTTAATGAGAACGTATTTAAAGTGACGGAATAATCTCGTTGTAACCAAAAAGCTTCGCTGACCTGACAATCAAGTTCTCGATTATCAGGTCAGCGAAGCTAAAATTATTTCTCAGTACGCTTTATATAGTTGCAACACTCTCACGTTCAACCAATGTGACTGGGACTAACCGCGTGGCAGATTTGCCAACCAAACAATTAACACTTTCAATACCAATCTGGACAAAATTCTGGGTAACACTTGTCAACGCAGGAGTCGCAATATCGCAGATGAGCGTTCCATCAATGCTGACAACAGAAAGCGCCCCAGGTAGCTTCACATTACTCTCCTGAGCAGCCTTTTGTAGTCCGGCCGCCGTCATATCACTAGCTGCAACAACCCCAGTAATGCCCAACTCTTGATAAGCATTAAAAACATTATAACCAGCCTGATAACTATAATCTCCGGGTTGCACCCATTCAGCTTGCCCATGAATCGAATAATCTTTTAACGCCGCTTGATACCCAGCAAGCCGTTGACTACCTGTATGATAATGGTCGATTCCGGCTAGGCCAATTGTCCGATGACCATGCGAAATTAAATACTTTGTCGCCAAATAGGCCGCCTGATAATTGTCAGAGCTAACAGACTTGACGCGTTCATCTGCTAGATTGATCGAAACAAAACAAAACGGTGTCTTTGATTCTGTTAATAATTGTAAGTCTGCTTTATCTGGTTCAATCGCCATTAACAAAATACCTGAAACAGTACGTTCCAAGGCGGTCACAATTGCTTGATGTTGTAACTCGGTATTCCGATTACCAGCATATAGAATAATAACCTGTAACCCGATCTCAGTCGCGCGCTGTTGAATACCATCAATAATTCCACTTGAAAAATTCGTAGGCGTGACGTTGACAATAACGGCAATCACGTCCGTCTTCTTTTTAACCAATTCCATGGCTAGTGTATTCTTCCGATAGCCGAGATCCTTAGCAACTTTTAAAATACGCTCCTGAGTCTTGTCGCTATATGTACCCTGTTTTTTCGCCAACACTCGTGACACTGTAGCAATTGAAAAGCCAGTTTTAGCGGCAATATCTTTGATTGTTGGCTTCATTTTTCCAACTCCCCTCCCATTTAAATTAATTATAGCGCTAAAAGCAGGTAAAATCATCGTCAAAAGTGTAAACGTTTACTTTATTATTAAAACAGTATTGTAAACGTTTACGTTAAGTGCTAGTATTGCCCTGTTGAAAAGTGATTAACTTTTAAGGAGATGGATTCTCATGAACCAACCTGCAGTACACCCGAATAAACCAATCGCTGATGTTTCCAGTAAGCCTAAGACATCTACTATTGCTAATTCGCTGCCCAACCTCCCATTAAAAACCATCTTTGCAATTACCTTTGGTTTTTGTGGGGTTAATATGGCCTTCTCATTACAATCATCACAGATGAGCCGGATTTTCCAGACCATTGGCGCTGATCCCACCAAACTAGGACTCTTCTTCATTCTGCCGCCATTGGCTGGATTATTCGTCCAACCACTAGTCGGTAAATACTCTGATCGAACTTGGACGCGCTTTGGTCGTAGAATGCCCTACTTACTATTCAGCGCACCATTAGCGGCGTTGGTCATGGTGTTATTACCAAATGCTGGTTCATTCGGCTTTGGCTACGCTTCAACTGCTGCATTACTATTTGGTGCTATTGCTATTTTATTTATGGATTTATCAAGTAATGTTTGCATGCAACCATTCCGCATGATTATTGGAGATATGGTTAATGAAAATCAGAAGGACAAAGCATGGTCTTGGCAACAAGCTTTCAGTAACCTAGGAGGCGTACTTGCTACTATTCTACCGTTCGTCCTAACTTACTTTGGTGTTGCAAACACGGCGCAAAAAGGCGTTGTCCCTCTTTCTGTAAGAATTGCGTTTTATATTGGTGCCATTATTTTATTAGGCATCTCAGCATATACTATTCATACGGTTAAGGAATATGATCCTGACACGTACGCACTTTATCATCATATCAATCCTGAACAACATAAGCACACCAAACCTATTTGGCAATTAGTAAAAGAAGCCCCGAAAGCTTTCTGGGAAGTTGCCCTCGTTCAACTATTTGCCTGGATTGGTATTCAATATATGTGGACTTATACTACTGGTGCTATCGCCGAAAACGTTTGGCACACAACTAATGCTGCTTCGGCTGGCTATCAAGCTGCCGGTAATTGGTATGGAATCTTGACATTCATTCAATCAATGGCCGCCGTTCTATATGGTTTCTTAGTTCTTTCACGGACTAATCCATACAAGCGAAAGTTTTGGTATCGCTTTGGCTTAGCTAGCTTCGCAGTTGGCCTCGTTTGGGTATTCTTCATTCACAACCAGTACCTATTAATTGCCCCATTCTGTTTAATCGGTATCGGCTTCTTTACGGTGCATGTCGAGCCCTTTAATATCTTTACTTCTTCACTAGATGGTGCCAATGAAGGCTCATATATTGGAATTTTTAACGGTACGATTTGCTTGCCACAAATTCTCGCATCCGTTGCCAGCTTTATGGTCTTTAAATTCGTTGGTAATTCGATGCCTGGAATGATGCTTATTGCTGGTATCTCAATGTTCATCGCAGTACTTGCCATTAGTATTATTAAGCAAGACAATCCTCAAGAAGATTTGTCAGAGAATCCAACTAAATAAAAGTCATTTTACTAAGGAGTGTTTTTTAATATGAGTGCATTACCAAGTTACACACAGAACGGCCAAACGATCACGTTTGCTTTCGCCCAACCATTACAATTAACTATTGTTACGCCGGAAATCATCCGCGTCTTTATTAATCGCGGTGAGCAAGGTGAATCCTATGCAATTGAGGGTCATAAAATTCAGGCGACTGATTTCACTATTGAAAGTGCTGGTGATCATTACATTATCCGGACATCAGCTTTAACGATTCACCTCGATTCCGAACGGCATCTTGATACCTTTGATAAAGATGGCAATGCCTTGATTACCGATTATCGTGGTGAACGCATTCACTTGAAAGGCGTCGACAAAGTCCATGAACGATTAGTTGAGGCAGAAGGCCATTCAGTGACTAAGGCACCTACTAAATCTGATCAAGGTTACTACGAAATCATTAAATCGCTAGCACCTGATGAATATCTTTATGGACTTGGTGACAAGACCGGATATCTAAACAAACGTGGTTTTGCCTATGATAATTGGAACGTTGATAACCCCGCTCCCCAGCTGGAGATCCTACCTAATATTTACAAGTCAATCCCAGTGATGTTGGGGCTAAAAAATGGACATCCTTACGGTATCTTCTTCGACAATACCTACCAGAGCCATTTAGATATGGGTAAGGAAAGCAACCATTACTATTTTTATTCAGCTGTCCAAGGTAACCTCGACTACTACATTATTGGTGGTACCACGTTAAAAGACATTGTCACCAATTACACCTACTTAACTGGTCGAACGCCACTACCTCAAAAGTGGACGCTCGGTTACCAACAATCACGGTGGGGTTACAGTGCTAGTCAAGAAGAAGTGCAAGCAATTGCAGATAACCTTGCAAAGTACGACTTACCATGCGATGCGATTCACTTTGACGTCGATTACATGGATGGTTATCGGGTCTTCACCTGGGACAAGGATAAATACCAGGGTAATCCCAAGAAGTTTATTACCAAGTTGAACCAACAGGGTCTCAAGGTCATCCCAATCATCGATCCCGGTGTTAAACAAGATTCTGACTATCACATTTATGCCGAGGGTCTTAAAAAAGGCTATTTCGTTAAATCTGCTGACGGTGATGTCTATATTAATAAAGTATGGCCAGGTAACGCTGCTTTTCCAGACTTCGGTCGTCCAGAAGTTCGTCAGTGGTGGGCTAACAACGGTAAATTTTTAACTGATTTAGGTGTCGCTGGTATTTGGATCGATATGAACGAACCCGCTACGTTCGAAGGTCCGATTCCAGATGACGTGGTCTTTAATGATCAAGACACGCCTTCAACACATAAGAAGATGCATAACGTTTATGGCCATAATATGGCTAAAGCAACCTATGCTGGACTAAAAGAGCAAACTGGCAACCGACCATTTGTCATCACACGGGCAGCTTACGCCGGAACTCAGAAATACTCGACTGTTTGGACCGGTGACAACCGCAGTATGTGGCCACATATCCAAATGATGATCCCACAACTCTGCAATCTAGGATTAAGTGGCTTTAGTTTTACTGGAACTGACATTGGTGGCTTTGCCTCAGACACGACATCTGAATTACTGACACGGTGGATTGAAGGGGCAATTTTCAGTCCACTGTTACGGAACCATGCAGCATTAGGGACTCGCCAACAAGAACCATGGGCATTTGGCGAGCCAACGTTAAACATTTATCGCAAGTATCTCAAATTGCGTTATCGTCTGATTCCTTATCTATACGATTTATTTGCTAAGGAAACCAAAACTGGCTTACCAATCATGCGTCCCGTTGTCTTAAACTACGATCAGGACCCTCGTGTACGCGACTTGAATGACGAATACATGGTTGGTGACGACATACTAGTTGCCCCCGTTGTTCAAAAATCTCAATTTAAGCGGTTAGTTTATTTACCAGCTGGGAACTGGGTTGATTTTTGGAACGGTGCTGAGTATGCCGGTAATCAGGATATTGTAGTCGATACCCCACTCGATAAACTACCATTATTTGTAAAACAAAACACCATTTTGCCATGGGGACCCGCTGTTAGCCACATTAGCGATGAACCGTTGAAAGCGATGACGTTTAGAGTATTTGGTACTCAAGGGACCTACCAACACTATCAAGATAATGGACGTGACTTTAAGTATCAGTCAGGTGAATGGAACAATTACACAATTACCGTTGATCACAACAAGGTTAATGTGCAACTCACTCATCACGGTTATCAACCAGTTTATCAGCAGATCACAGTTGAATTGTCTGATCATGTTGTTAAACTCACTTACGATAATGACAGTAGCTGTTATCGAGAATAGTAGCTTAATATTTTAATCCTTAACTTTAATAAACACCTTAGGATACCAATCACTCCTAAGGTGTTTATTATTTCAATTACTATTGGATATATTAACGTGCTCTTTTCCTAAATAAACTTGTCAGTAATATCTTAATGTCTATCCAGTCGCTCAAATTAATCCCCTTATTCAAAACATGATCATATAAAATTTGGTAAAAATGTATTTTAGTAGGTATTTCAAGCATCTCATAACTATTATGTTTTCTATCAATTAAACCCAACTTACCATCGAGCTTAACATGATAACTTATATCATCTAGTGTCATATTAACAGCAATGCCAGCCATTGGAACTTACTCTGAAAACAGTGATACATAAAAGAGGAAATCAACTGATAACAAACTGATTTCCTCTTTTAAATAATTTTAACTATTACAGTAGTGGCTTTTAGTTAACTGCATAGTATTGTGCTTCTGATCGTAATGGATAAGAAATTAATTCAGTCGTATCCAAGTGCTCATGGTTTAAACTGACACTGTTAATTTGACTATTGTCATAAGTTCTATAGTAATAAACTCCTTTGTCCATATCACAACAAGAAGAATAGATTGTATATTCGTACTTTCCGTCAGTAACTTCACATAGCCCTTTTTGTTGTTCTACAGACCCTAGTATATGGAAAAACTGACTAACACTGCCACTCTCTGTCTGCATCGACAACGAGTTTAATTTAGTAAAAGCGGCTCTGACAAATCTAGACATTGAGGACAAGTCTCCAGGTAATCCTAGTCCGCCCATTCCTCTACTATAACTATCTAAATCCACTTTTTCCGAAAAACTATTTTGGGGTGTGCTATTTGATAAGGCACGATAGTTGTTCAAATTAAATAATTGGTAGTCAAAATTAGGATTGTTTGTTAACACACCTACTGGATTGTCGTAAATTTTTAGTCCTTCTTTGACACTTTCAATAACTATCGATTCCTGTTTATCAGCAACCAACCAATGTAGCGGTGATAATGGTAATTGTTCACTAAAATTAATATTAACCAAGTTTAGTTTTTGTATGTTCTTTTTCACTTCTCTAACACTTGAAAATTGTCCCAATAACCAAGGAATTAATTCAAATGGTGTGATATTAACTTTATCAGCATCATATTTTTTATAATCAGCATAACCTGCAAAATTTAATCCCGCAATACACAAGCCTTTTTCATTCATCGCATCGTAGTAAAGTGGATAGCTTTCTACATCAGCAGTAATTCCAATTATTGCATAATGGTGATCTAAGTTCTCCACCTTACGAAATACTAGTGGATATTTTCTAGGCGTAATCGTAACCATTTCATTGTATGAAATTTCATAATCGAAATTTCTACCGAAGTAATTATTATAAGATTGATAAGTTATGGCAGTACACATAACTAGTAATCCTCCTCGAAAATAATATTTAGATTTGATAAGTCAATAAGCTTACATCTTTTTAGTATAATATCGTTGCTGAAAAAATAAAGCTTTTTTCATAAAATCATCTCTAAAATAATTTAATCTATTCCAAACACTTTAAGAGCCAATAATCAATTGTAACCCTTATAACCGATATAACAATGCTTTTATACCTGCTTATCCTTACCTCGTGATTGCTTCAATAGCCTTTGCAACCCCATCATGTTCATTATCGACAGTTATTTCATCAGCCACTTGCTTCACTTCAGGAATAGCGTTGCCCATCGCTACTCCATGTCCTGCAAACTTAATCATGCTCAAATCATTAGCTTCATCACCAATTGCCATCACGTTGGCAGCAGTCAAACTTAACTTTTCACAGAGTACTTGCAAAGCGTTGCCCTTACTAACACCATTAGCGTTGGCCTCGTAATAAAATGGTGCACTTTTCGTGAAAGTAACCTGCTTTTTCAATGGTTCAAATAGTTTTTGCTGTTTAATGGCAGCGTCTAAAACTTCGGGTTCATCAACGTACATCGATTTAATCAGTTTAATATTCCGCATCTCTTCTGGCGTCCGATATGAGATACCCATTGAAACGAGATTAGCTTCATAGAGTGTATAATCACCAATATTACGGTCGGCCGTATACAGCCGATCCTCAGATACCGTGTGAAAATGCAAGCGTAACTTACGTGCTAGGGCTTCCAAGTCAATATAATCTTCATAACTAATCGGTCGTTCATCAATCAGTTCGCCACTAGTTGTGTAGGTTGCAGCACCGCCAAAACAAACAACGTATTGATCATCTTGAGCATCGAGTTCCAACTCCTGCAACAATGCTTTAACACCTGTTAATGGCCGTCCCGTGCAGATAACCACTTTAATCTTCTTTTTCTTCGCCATTTTAATCGCTTGCTTGACTCGCAATGTCACCTGCTTTTTTGAATTAACTAGTGTGCCATCGATATCAATCGCAATCATCTTAATATTTTCCATCATAGCCATCCTCATTCTTTATCGAACACGAAATAGAAACCGAGCAACGCCCCGTTTCTATTTCTTCAATAATTATTTTAATTTCAGATAAGTATTCACAACATTAGTTACATTAAAACCATACTTATCAAGTACCAAGTCACCAGGTGCCGAAGTGCCGAAGCGATCCACACCGATCTTAGCACCATGATCGCCAGCATACTGATCCCAGCCAAATGTTGATCCAGCTTCAATTGTCACCCTTCTTGTGACCGCGCTCGGAAGCACACTAGCGCGATATTCTGGTGATTGTTGCGCAAACCGATCAAAACTCGGAATTGAAACGACCGCGACATCTTGATTATGCTTTGCTAACTGGGCTTTGGCCTCCAATGCTAAGTTAACTTCAGAACCAGTCGCAATTAGTAAACCATCTGGTATTTCTTTTTGAGCAGCACTGACCACATAGCCACCCTTTTCAACGCCAGCAAAGGCCGTATCAACTGATACAGGTAATGTCTTCAAGGCTTGTCGACTCAATACCAGAACGGTTGGTTTATCAGTTGTTTTCAGTGCTTGCTCCCACGCAGCTGAAGTCTCATTACCATCAGCTGGCCGAATCACTTGTACGTTCGGCATGCATCGTAAACTAGCTAATTGTTCAATCGGTTCGTGGGTCGGCCCATCCTCGCCGACCGCAATTGAATCATGCGTTAAGACGTAGATAACCGGTGCGTGTTGCAGTGCGGACAACCGGACTGCCGCACGTAAGTAATCAGTGAAGACAAAGAATGTTCCCCCGAATACCCGAGTGCCGCCATGTAATACAATTCCGTTCATCGCAGCCGCCATGCCAAATTCACGTACGCCGAACCAAATATTACGACCATCGTAGGATTCTGGTTGAAAGTCTGATGTTTCCGCAATCATTGTTTTGTTCGAACTCGACAAATCGGCTGCGCCACCCCATAAGCTAGGTATTACTTTGGCAGCAGCGTTAATCGCCTTAGCGCTTGCCGCCCGACTAGCCAATGCATCTGTTAATTGATAGTGTGGTAAAGTAGATTTCAAGTCATCAGAAAATTGTCCGTTGAACGCTTGCTTAAAAGACTGCGCCTGATCTGGATACTTCGCCTCATATTCTTCAAATAGCCGTTTCCATTGCTGCTCAGCACGCGCACCATTTTCCTGAATAGTTACTTCAAACCGGTCTGAAACAGCTGACGGCACTTCAAAATCCGAGTAATTCCAGCCATATACTTTTTCAGCTGCTTTAATGCCATCCGCACCAATTGGGTTACCATGAACAGCATTAGTCCCTTGTTTAGGTGCGCCATAACCAATCACCGTTTTCACTTCAATCAAAGAAGGACGATCAGTTGTCTTTTTTTGCAAGTTCGATTGCCGCGTCAATTGCATCAAGATCATTCCCATCTTCAACCACCAGATGCTGCCAGCCATAAGCAGTGAACCTGTCACCAACATTTTCAGTAAACGCTTGCGACGTCTTACCATCTAATGAAATGCCGTTCGAATCGTAAAGTGCAATTAACTTTCCCAGCTTAAGATGCCCAGCTAGTGAACCAGCTTCGTGCGAAATTCCTTCCATTAAGTCGCCATCACCGACAATTGTATAAGTGTAATGATCAACAATTGGAAAATTAGGTCGGTTATATTGGGCAGCTAGATGTGCCTCCGCCATTGCCATTCCAACGGCCATACCGAATCCTTGTCCCAACGGACCAGTAGTTACTTCAACGCCATCGGTATGTCCATACTCTGGATGCCCCGGAGTCCGACTGTCCCACTGCCGAAAATGCTTGAGATCATCAATCGAAACATCATACCCGGCTAAATGTAACAGGCTATATAACATAGCTGAACCATGCCCCGCAGATAGAATAAATCGATCACGATTGACCCAATTCATGTGAGTCTTGGGATTAATATTTAAATGCTTCGTCCATAGTACGTAAGCCATTGGTGCAGCTCCCATTGGTAGTCCTGGATGCCCCGAGTTAGCTTTCTGAATCGCTTCAATACTAAGTGTACGAATCGTGTTAACACCTAATTCATCAACTTTATCAAACATTCCACTTACCTCCTAAGCCGTCATTACAACTATTTCTGTGTCGCTTGAAATGCTTTCCAATCCGAAGCAAAACTGGCTAAGCCTTTATCAGTCAGTGGATGAGACCATAACTTACCGAATACTGTGGCCGGAATTGTGGCAATATCAGCACCAGCCAACGCAGCTTCTTGAACATGTTGTGGCCCTCGAACGCTGGCAGCAATAATTTCCGTCTTGAATCCATAAGTATCCAAAACTTGACGTAAATCCTTAACTAGTTGAATTCCATTACCACCAATATCATCAAGACGTCCTAAGAATGGTGAAATATAAGTAGCACCAGCCTTTGCCGCTAATAAGCCTTGCGAAACTGAGAATACAAGGGTCACATTTGTTTTAATGCCCTCACCACTTAATACTTTGACCGCCTTAAGTCCTTCTTCCGTCATCGGAATCTTCACCACAATATTTGAAGCCCACTTAATTTCGTTACGAGCCTGGGCAATCATCTCTTCGGCCTTGGTTGCCGTTACCTCAGCGGATACTGGACCTGATACAATCTGCGTAATCTCTTTGATAACGGTTTCAAAATCACGACCTTCACGTGACACCAACGTTGGATTTGTTGTTACCCCATCTACTAAACCAAGTTCCGCGAAATGTTTAATATCTTCAGTATTCGCAGTATCTAAGAAAAATTTCATGATTAGATTTATCTCCTTTATTATTAGTTTTCATAAATTATTGAAAGTAGTACTCATAATTACTGATTACTTAGTTCCATCAGTCATACGTTTAGCACGCCGGGTAAGAAAAATACTGCAAAGAATCACAATAATTGTAAACAAGATAATTCCTGTAATAACTGCTACACTTCCGTAACTCCCTAATTTTCCTAACAAGATTCCTGGAACCAAATAGTCGGTATCTGCAAACGTTGAAGCTGCTAATTTCAAGCTTCCCAAAACTGGTAAAATAAACAATGGCAACCAACTAATCAACAAACTATTTACTGTAGCGCCAATGATTGCACCACGCCGACCACCAGTAGAATTACCATAAATTGCTGCAGCAGCACCACAGAAGAAGTGCCCCACTACACCTGGAATAATAACAGTAGTTCCTAGCGCAATCATGATAAACATACTTAGCGTCCCAACAATGAAACTGACAAAGAATCCTAATAAAACTGCATTTGGTGCGTATGGGAAAATAATTGGAACGTCTAATGCAGGCTTAGAATTAGGAACCAACTTGGTCGCAATACCTTGAAAAGCTGGCACAATTTCGGCCAAAATCATCCGAACACCTTGTAAAACAACCACGAAACCGGCAGCAAATGTTCCTGCTTGTACTAATGCATAAACAATATAATTAGTCCCACCACTCAATTTCGATTCAATGTAAGCTGGACCTGTCACAATCGCCAAAATAATGTAGACAATACCCATCAAAATCGTAATTGAAACTGTCGAATCACGCAGAAAGCCCAAACTCTTAGGGATTTCTAGATCCTCTGTAGACTTTTCTGCATTACCAAACCATTTACCCATCAATCCTGAGAGCGCATAGCCAATGTTACCCGTGTGTCCCATAGCAACATCATCGCCACCCGTGATTTTACGCATAAATGGTTGTGTCAATGCTGGTGTTACCGTTAATAATGTCCCTTCAAATAGACCACCAAGTACAATCGTTTGCCAACCCGTGCCAATGTTAGCGCTTACCAATATAACTGCAGTTAAACAAGAAACATATAACATTGCTTGCCCTGTCAAGAAGATATACTTAAAGCGAGTAAAACGAGCTAATAAAATATTAACAATCATCCCAGCTAACATAATTAGTGCTGTTGTTGAGCCGTATTTAACCAGGGCAATTGCAACAACTGCTTCATTACTAGGAACAACTCCTTGCACATGTAACGCAAACTTAAACATGGAAGCAAAGGGTGACAATGCATTTTGAAGAATTCCGGCACCACCAGTTAAGACTAAGAAACCGGCAAAGGTCTTAATAGTTCCTTGAACAACTTCCGTACTTTTCTTTTTTTGAAGTAGTAGCCCTAACATCGCAATTAGCGCTACTAAAATAGACGGTTGGGTCACAATACCAACAAATAAGTTCAAAACAGTCTTCATGTGATTCTCCTCCTTTTCAGCGGCTAATCATGTTCAATATTTTCTTGATCCAGAATTGTATTGACATGGTTCCGGACTTCTTGCTTATCAATCAAGCTTTTTAGTAACACAACCTTATTCTCAGGAATACTTCCTAATGCACTTTGAAGCGTTGATTCAACAAAGAAGTAATCTGCTGAATCAGCGCCAACGCTCCCAACATCAGAATGATCCACTTGGATATCTTCTTTAACATTCTCGTCCTTTAAAATACTCTGAATGTTCATCTGAACCATAAAACTACTTCCCAGACCACTTTGACATACAGCTAAAAATTTCATAATAGTACCCTCCTATTTTTGTAATTCTTGCTCATGTGCAATAACTTCTAAAATATCAACTTCACTAGTTGCATTTAACATAGCTGTCACCGCCGACTCATCGGTTAACAACTCCATTAACTCTTTAATAACGGCTAAATGGCTGTTATTATCTACCGCGGCCAATACGAACCATAAATTGATGGGGTGTTCATCATTGACTAGACTAATGCTATGATTTGTTTTTAAGATAGATAATCCGATTTCATGGACGTTACCCGCTGGTCTAGAATGTGCGAGTGCGATTTGTGGTCCGATATTGATGTACGGGCCTTCTGATTCCACCACATTGAGCATTTCCTTGATGTATCCATCTTCAATCGTCTTATTATTAATCAATGGTTCCGCAGCTAATTCAATTGCTTGCTTCCAATCTAACCCTGTGCCTTCTGATACTTGCACAGTCTGTTTATTCAATAAATCCAACAGCATTTTTATTCATCCTCCTTTCTTGATATCGCTATTTATCTGACAATGACCAGTATAAACTTGAATAATAGCGCCACAAGTGCAACAATGTTTTTGAGAATAGTGCAACTTTGGAACTTTGGTACCTTAATGCTTTAATTTTTTAGTAGACTTAATACAGGGAGGATACTGAATTGCGTGTAAATTTCAGCAAACGAAAACATGGTAATGAATTATTAGAAATTCTATTAACGTCATCGGGCTACACCACAGCTAACTTCTTACAACAACATCTACATATCTCACGTCGTAGCCTATTCTATCTAATAAATAAAGTAAACGATGAGCTTGATCAGCATGCAGAATTTCCGATTACTAATGTTAAAAAACTAGGATATTACCTTCCAACTGACACGATCAAATTTCTGCATAAAATGACAGAAAAAGAAACTTCTAGCAAGATCATGACCAACAATGCTAAGCAACGCCAACTACTAATTGCATTTAGTATCCTCAACACTAGTGGTTGCTCGTTAGCGGACCTAACTTACCAATTTAATATTTCTAAGAACACAGTTATTAGAGATATCAAAGTACTACACTCACAACTAGCGCTATATCATTTACAAATCACCAATACAGAATCCGGTAAAATAATCACGGGTTCCCCGACAGCAGTTCGCAAATGGGTGTACGATCATGCTACTCAACTAAAGACACTCATTGAACAAACTAGGCGGGCTACCATTAAGCCCACTACCATAAACGACCAGATTAAACTCTTTGAAAGAATAACTGGAAAATATTTAACCGACGATGCAAGTATCACAATTCGACTATTTTTATATTGGTACTTAACTAACATTAGAGACTGTAATAACCAACTAAGTGATGTTATATCCGCACAAACTGACTTAACACTGGATCACATTTGGGCTAAAAGTTTTTTGAACGATTATCATATCGATAACTCTAATGAGGTTGACTACTTAGTCAAGTTGATCAATTCTAGTCAATTTGCTCATGTCAATTGGAATGACGACTTGATTCAAAAGTTAAAACCATTCTCAGTTCGAATGATTTCTAGTTTTAACCACCTCTCCGGCGCACATGTTTCAATCAAGTCGATTAGTGACAGTTTAACGGTTCACTTGCTTTCAACCTACTATCGTGCTCAATATAATATGCCATTTGAATACCCTGACTTAAAAAGTATTCAACAGCATTATCACCACACTTTTGAAATCACTCGTAAAGTTGTCGTACCATTTGAACAATATATTCATCACACACTTTCTGATGATGAAATCGCATTAATTGCCATTTACTTTGGTGGTGCTATTCGTGAGCAAAAAACAAGCACCCCAACACAAAATGAAGTACTTGTCGTTTGTTCTAGTGGCATCGGTACCAGTCGTCTATTACTTCAACAACTAGAAAGCCGTTACCGCGGTATTCATTTTTCTAGTCCAATGAATGTGCTTCAATACGAAAATTCAGATCTAAGTAATGTTCAGCTTGTCATCAGTACAATCAAATTGAACACCCAGCGCAACATACCAATAACTACCGTATCTGCTTTTCCTTCCGAGTTGGAGTGGAAGATCATCGATAATGCTATTATTAAGGCTGGGTTGGCAACTTCTGACACACTCAAGTTATTTAATGTGGATACACTATTGGATATTGTAGGCAACTACGCTATGATAAGAAATCCTATGGGTCTGAAACTCGCACTCAACGACTATTTGACCCAGCTAACTCAGGAACCACTATTAGCCGCACCCCAAGAAAATTTATCAGAATTAATCAAACTACTGCCGCCAGAACATGTTGGTTTTCTAAATCATCAAAAATCTTGGAAGCAGGCGGTGCGTACAGCACTGTCCCCCCTACTTGAAGACTATAGTGTTGAAAAAAATTATATCGATCAGATCATTCATTTAACTGAAAGTAACGGACCATACATGGTTATTGGGTCAGGCGTTATGTTGGCGCACGCTGCTCCACGTGATGGCGTTAATAATCTCGGTGCTACTTTCTTTTTACTTGATAAGCCGCTACCTGTTATGACAAATCAAAAAATGGTCCATGTAATTATTGGTCTAGCCCCCATAGATTACGAGAAGCATCTATCATTCATCAGTGACTTGATGACACAATTACAACAAAAGGATTGGTTAACTAATCTGTATCATTTGAATAATAAAAGGGACTTATTCAGATATTTGTATAAAGATAACTAGCTCGTCTTCATTTCATTTATTAATGTATCTAAAAGCAGAAGCCAAGAAACGAAAGTTGCTATCTTGGCCTCTGCTTTTAGAGTTAAAAAGGATTTTTTATTATTAAGTAATGCGCTCTTTCCAGTCTAATCTCATTTACTTACTGAACTATTCCAACGATATCATTCGGGGTCTTAGCTTGATATTTCGCATTATTAAAATCGACATTCGGTAATGCTCCCCATTTAGCAACTACAAAATCAACGCCTGCATTCTTTGAAGCCTGCATATCAAAGATACTATCACCAACATACAACGTCCTTTCACGTGCTAAGTTAAATCTCTCTAATGTGTAGGTAATCGGCTCTCCACTTGGCTTTGGATTTTTAGTTAAATCAGCAGTAGTCACAATTGGCATCTTTGCGATAATCGGAAAATGACTGACTTCTTTATCAAATTGAACACGATCCTTAGATGTAACCACTCCCACTGTGAGATTCATTGCCAATAAATCATCTAACATTTGTTCAACTCCCACAAAATACGTTAGTTCATTCATATTCTCGTTAAATTCAATTAGATATCTGGCTAATACATTCTGCCAATTTTGAACACCAAATTCTCTCAGGATCATCTCACCGGGCTGGCCAATTCTCTTACGATATTCTTCAATTGGCATATCAACACCCTCGCGAACTGCCCCCTCCTTCAATAACTTAGCAATTAAGTCCGCTGAATTAATCAAGGTATTATCAATATCGAACAAGATATTTTGATACTTCATAAAGAACCCCCCCTGCTCCCAAAAAAGAGCACTAAGACAAATATCTCAGCGCTCTAAATTAAGGAGGTTATAATTTTAATATTCTGTCATTCAACTACAATTAGTTTAGTCTGCTAAATCTGGATCATCAGGATTAGAGGCAATCATAACTTTGAGCTCTTTACCGGCCATCATTGCATCAAAAGCGTCACGCCAGTGTTCAAGATCAAAGACCTTCGTAATCATTGCATCTTGGTTAATAGCACCCTTGCTTTCAAGATGTAAAGCAATCGCCCAATCATACGGATTTTGTGACCGTGAGCCACGATACGTAATTTCATGCTGAATAATTGAACGTTCATCTAATTCATTCATCGGCTTTGCAAAAAGACCAACCTGTTGGAAAGTTCCACCCTTACGGATCAATGGTAATGCAGAGTTAACCGCTGGCGTTGCACCTGAACAGTCATAAACCTTGGTAACGCCAACGCCATCTGTCGCATCCATCACGACCTTGGCCAAGTCTTCTTTTTGGGTATCTACAATAATGTCAGCACCTAACTCTTTAGCAATTTGTAAACGATCAGCATCCTTAGTGATCCCAGAAACAATAACAAAGGCACCAATTTCTTTGGCAATCTGCAATGAGAGTAGCCCCATTGGTCCTGGTCCCATAATTAATAAAGTGTCGTGTAACGTGAATGGTGTCTTTTGATACATAGCATGAACACAAGATGCTAAAGGTTCCGACATTGCAGCCATCTTGTAGGAAACGTTATCCGGTAAAATGTGAGCACTTTCCTCACGAGTTAGAACATAATTTGCCATTGAACCATTAGCTTTAGTTCCGATTCCTACACGGTTAGGACATAAATTATATTCTTTATCTTGGCAGTAAACACATGTGCCATCCGTTGCAAAAGTCGTTTCACTAGTCACCCGGTCGCCAGGCTTTAGCGTTTTAACATCTGGTCCCACTTCAACAACTTCACCTGAAAATTCATGGCCCAAAACAAGTGGTGTCACCGCATTGGCATACTGACCCTTAAATGTATGAATATCAGTACCGCAGATCCCAGTGTAGGCCACTTTTAATAAAACTTTGTCTCCTGTTACTTCAGGGATTGGAATTTGCTTCAGTTCCATATTGTCGTAACCAGATTCCGTCTTAACGACAGCCTCCATAGTTTTAGCGCCCTTTAATTCGTCAGTTTTAGTTGTTTTTACAGTATCCATAATCCATTTTCCTTTCTACGGATAATCCTTTAATTAAATAATGGTTGTACTAACTGTGATAGTTTCAAAATTAACCAGTTCAAGATGTTACCACCCGTATCCAAGTTAGTGACCTCTGATGCGCCCTTTGGAAAGGCAACAATACCGTGCATCATTGATGTCAACGTTGGCCCAAAGTCAGTTGCCATCAACAATGCAAATACCATTACGATAGTAGCAGAGAGTACAGAGTGGACGATATTTCCTTTACGACTAGGAACAATCAAAGCAGCAAAGAATGGAATCGTTGCTAAATCACCGAATGGCAATACCCGGTTACCAGGTAAAATAATGGCTAAGAATAACGTAATTGGTACCATTAATAGTCCAGTTGCCAAAGTAGCTGGTGACCCGGTTGAAAGAGCAGCATCCATTCCTAAGTAAATCTTCCGGTTCCCGTACTTCTCTTGAAGTAACTTTTGAGCACCTTCTTGAATTGGAATTAACCCTTCCATTAAGATCTTAACCATACGCGGCATTAAGAACATCACACCACCCATGGACATTCCAAGCTTCAAAATGTTCGGTACGCTGTAACCACCTAAGGCTGCTAGTAACATCCCAATGACAATCCCCATGACCATGGGTTCACCAAAGACCCCAAACCGTTTTTGAATTGTTTGTGGATCCACATCCCATTTTCTGATTCCAGGAATTTTGCTGACAACCCATCCAATTGGAATACCAAGTAGGCCATAAGCCGCAGCAGAACCAGTTGGAAAGCTAATGCCATCCAAGCCATAAAACTCAGCGACTTTTGGCGCAGTTTTATCAGCAATAATTAAGACAGCGATTTCATAGATAATCCCGCAAAGAATTGCAAACCACCAGTTTTTCGTCACCACATAAGCCGTAGCCGCGGCCGCAATCATATGCCAGTAATTCCAAATATCGATATCAAGTGTTTTAGTAAGATTTAACAAAATTAAGCCAACGTTAACGACTAAAATAATTGGAATCATGATAGCTGAGATCGGCTGTGCCCATGTCCCAGCAGAAACGGCAGGCCATCCAGCATCAATAATCGTTAAATGAAACCCAAACCGTTTAACCATCGCCTGCGCAGCAGGACCAACACTAGTTGTCAACAAATTGATGACTAGGTTAATCCCAATCATACCGATACCAACAGTAATCCCAGATGTGAGTGCCTTACCCGGTTTAACCCTAAAGATTAACCCAACAATAAAGATAATAATGGGAAGCATAACGCTGGGGCCGACATTAATGATGCTTTGTACAACATCAGATAATACTTTCATAATGCATCCTCCTGCTTAAAACCCTAGCTCTTAATTATTGTGCTTGAATTTCGCGTGCTTTAGTCAAGATTTCATCCTGCAATTTATCAACACCAAGACCAGTTAAAAAGCCCATTGCTTTAATCGCTGGAATCTTATATTCAGTTGGTAGTACAGTTGTTGAAATCAACATATCCGCGTCATCCTGCTTAGAAGCAGCTTCAGCAATCTTAATTTGAATCAAATTAGCGTCAATATTATTTTCGGCAAACAAATCTTCAACTTTTTTCATAACAACCGTTGAAGTGGCAATTCCGGCACCGCAAGCTACTAATACATTTAATTTTTTCATAATAATCTCTCCTCGTATTTCTTCTATTTATCTTTTATTTGCTTAACAACTGATGAATTTGGTTAAAGTTCTCGGCATTTTCCAATGAATTTACTAATGAATCATCTTGAATAATTCCCATTAATGCTTGCAGCATCTCTAACTGAGCATGTGGTTTATTCAGACCAAGCACAAAAACTAATTTTGCATCAACCTTTTGCTCTGGATCATCCATCCGACTAAAAGCAATTGGAGCATCATTAACAACCACGGCAACAAATTCTTTGTTGATTGTATCCGCGTCAGTATGTGGAATTGCAACACCTCGATGTTCCAGTTGCAAGCCAGTTGGAAAAGTTGATTCTCGCTTGATTATTTTCGGTAAAAATTGATCAGTTACAAACCCATTTTCCTGTGCCTTCGCGTTAATCGCTGTAAATAATTCCTTCGACGTTTTAAAAGAGGTGTGTAGAAAAATAAGTTGGTCTCTCAAATAATCACTTACTTCAACAAGGTTCTCACTCAAAATAAGTCGCTCCCTTCGTATTTATATAAATGTAATCGCTTTCAACAGTTCAAATTGTATCATTTTGCAAATCTTTTGCAATACTTTTCTTTAAAAACTTTTTAAAGTGCTCTTTGCAAGCGATACTTTGCAAGGCAATTTACATAAAAAACACCAAATTATTATATTCACAAAGTTTATATAATCAGTATGTTAAACGCTTACAAATCTGGGACAAAATTAATTATTTCATTCACTTTACTAAAACCAGATGCAAATAAATGCAAAATATATGATATTATTACAAATAGAAAATACTTTTATATTTTAGGGAGGTTAGCCCGATGGAAGTCATGCAACGTCAAAAATATATCCTAGACCAACTAAGGCAACAAGGAACAATCAAAATCACAGATATTAGTAAAGAAATTAGTGTCTCTCGCGAAACTGTTCGTAAAGATATTTACACTTTAGATAAACAGGGGCTAGTCCAAGCCATTCGTGGCGGGGCAACAACGCCACAAAGCGTCAATGAGACCAAGTATGGCAAACGACAGCATGAAGCCGTTGCGGAGAAGAAAGAGATTGCTACCAATGCACTTCGACTTATCCATGACGGCGAATCCATTTTCCTAGATTATGGCACCACGGCATTTCAAGTCGCTGAAAAAATCAAACGTAGTCAACTAACTAACTTAACAGTTATTACTAACTCGACTTTCGTTTTAAATTCGTTACAGTTCGTTAAAGACATTCAATTCGTTCTATTAGGCGGCACTATGCGAACTAGCGAAGGGTCTCTATCAGGGCCAATTACATTAGATAACATTGATAATCTCTATGCAGATATCGGATTTTTTGGCTGTGGTGGCGTTGATCTGCAAGCAGGCATTACCAACCACTACATCGAAGAAGTTGAAGTTTCAAAAAAAATGATGTCACATTGTCGGATGAAAGTTATTTTGGCTGATCATACCAAATTCGAAAAAAACGCACTTTATAAAACTACAGACATTAGTAACGTGGACGCCATTATCACCGATGAACAATTAGATAGTCGGCTTGCGAAACAAATTCGGCTGGCTGACATCTCATTGATCAGCGGTAAATAAACAATAGAAGGACAAACAGTCAAGGGTACTTACATACCGCTTCCCTGTTTGTCCTTTGATGTTAAACTGATAAATTTGCCAAATATTGCTTGACTTTACAATTGAAACCGCTATCATAATAACCGTAATGATAAATAAAACAAATATTTGCAAAGGAGTTGCAAAATAATGAGTGAAGCAATTAAATCCAAAACAGTTGATTACTCTTCTGATGAATATCTAAAACGCGTTGATGAATATTGGCGTGCTGCTAACTACATCTCAGTTGGTCAACTCTATCTACTAAATAACCCGTTACTTCGGGAACCACTAAAGGCGACCGACGTGAAAGTTCATCCAATCGGCCATTGGGGCACGATTGCTGGTCAAAACTTTATTTATGCCCATTTAAACCGGGCAATCAATAAGTATGGCTTGAACATGTTCTACATTGAAGGCCCTGGTCATGGTGGTCAAGTAATGGTTTCTAACTCCTACTTAGATGGCACCTATACGGAAACGTATCCTAAAATCACCCAAGACAAAGCTGGGATGAAACGCTTATTCAAGCAATTCTCATTCCCAGGCGGGGTTGCTTCCCATGCCGATCCTAAGACGCCTGGTTCGATCCATGAAGGTGGCGAACTTGGCTACTCAATCCTGCATGGTGCTGGTGCAGTATTAGATAATCCAGGTTTAATTGCCGCTACCGTTGTTGGTGATGGTGAATCTGAAACTGGGCCATTGGCAACTTCTTGGCAAGTTAACAAGTTCCTTAACCCAATTACAGACGGGACAGTCTTGCCAATCTTGAACTTAAACGGCTTCAAGATTTCTAATCCAACAGTTCTTTCACGTGAATCACATGAAGAACTTGAAGACTACTTTAAAGGTCTAGGCTGGGATCCACACTTTGTTGAAGGTACAGACCCTGCCAAGATGCACAAAATTATGGCTGAAGAATTGGATAAAGTCATTGAAGAAATCCACGCAATTCGTAAGAACGCCAAGGATAACAATGATGAATCTCGTCCTAAGTGGCCAATGATTGTTTTCCGGGCACCTAAGGGCTGGACCGGTCCTAAGAGTTGGGACGGCGAACCAATTGAAGGTTCATTCCGGGCTCACCAAATTCCAATTCCTGTCGATCGCAATCACATGGAACACGCCGACAAATTAGTTGACTGGCTCAAATCATACAAACCAGAAGAATTATTTGATGAAAATGGTACTTTAAAACCAGAAATTGCCGCAATCATCCCTGAAGGCCAAGCTCGTATGGCTGCTAACCCCGTTACTAACGGCGGTAAGTTAACTAAAGACTTAATTACACCAAATATCGATGATTATGCTTTGGACAACAAGAGTCACGGTAAGGAAGACGGTTCAGACATGACTGAACTTGGTAAGTATATCCGTGATTTAATTGAGTTGAACAAAGACAACAAGAACTTCCGTGGCTGGGGTCCTGACGAAACCTTATCTAACAAACTAGGCGCTGCTTTTGAAGATACCAAACGTCAGTGGATGGAACCAATCCACGAACCTAATGATGCTTTGTTAGCACCTCAAGGCCGGATTATTGACTCCATGTTGTCAGAACACATGGATGAAGGGATGTTGGAAGCTTACAATTTAACCGGACGTTACGGTTTCTTCGCAAGTTATGAATCATTCCTGCGCGTTGTGGATTCAATGTTAACCCAACACTTCAAGTGGTTACGGAATTCTCACGAAGAAACCCCTTGGCGGGCTGATGTACCTTCACTGAATGTGATTGCATCATCAACAGCCTTCCAACAAGATCACAATGGTTACTCTCACCAAGATCCAGGTATCATTTCACACTTGGCTGAAAAGAAGACCGAATACGTTCGTGCCTATCTTCCAGGTGATGCCAATACTTTGATTGCAACCTTTGATAAGGCTATCCAAAGCAAACAATTGATTAATTTAATCATTGCCAGCAAGCACCCTCGTCCACAATGGTTCACAATGGACGAAGCTAAGCGCTTAGTTCGTGATGGCCTTGGTGTTGTTGATTGGGCAAGCACTGATCATGGTGAAGAACCCGACGTTGTCTTCGCAACTGCCGGCTCTGAACCAACGACTGAAAGCTTAGCTGCCGTATCAATCTTGCATGCACGCTTCCCTGAAATGAAGATTCGCTTCATTAACGTTGTTGATCTTCTGAAGCTGAAGAAAGACGACCCTCGTGGTTTATCAGATGCTGAATTTGATGCTTTCTTCACTAAGGACAAACCAGTTATCTTTGCTTATCATGCATACGACGACTTAGTAAAGACCATCTTCTTCGATCGCCATAACCATAACTTACACGTTCATGGTTACCGCGAAGAAGGCGACATTACAACGCCATTCGACATGCGTGTTCGCAACGAACTCGATCGTTTCCACTTAGTCAAAGCTGCCTTATTAGCAACGCCAGCTTATGCCGAAAAAGGTGCCCATGTCATTCAAGAGATGAACAGCATTTTAGACAAGCATCATGACTATATCCGTGCTGAAGGTACCGATATTCCAGAAGTTGAAAACTGGAAATGGACTGCATTGAAGTAGAGTTTTAATCAATAATTCAGCGTAAATTAAAAGCGACTTTCAAATGAGAATTCATTTGAAAGTCGCTTTTTGCATATTATTAGTATTGCGGGTAACGCTTCATAATATCAATTTCTTTGCGATTCAGCGCATGATCAGCACACAAAATGATTGCAGCGCTTTCAGCATTATGCCGATAATGCTGACTATTCTTAATTGCAAATGGCATTGCACATCGATTAGCTAATCTGATATATTGTCCCAAAATCTCCATATCAAGACGACCATTAAATAATAGTTGATAATTCCGTTTCTTTTTCATAACCTTCTCAAGAATCGTCGTCCAATCATAACGCATTGCTTCACTAATCGTTATTTTAAGCTCGATCCGCTCATAAAAAGTACCTAAGCAGCGATTTTGTTCATCAGGCTTTAGTAATGGCAGCCCTAAAACTGCATTTTTGACACGAGCGTCAATGTCTAAATCTTTATTTTGCATTTTCTCACCTCAAGAAGATAAGCGACTACACTAAAGATCACATTTCCAAATTACACGTTCAATAATAATCACTAATCCTTCTCATAATTCCCGAATCACCCGCGCTGGATTACCACCAACAACCACGTTATCTCCAAAGGACTTGGTGACCACACTCCCCGCAGCAACAATCACATTATTTCCCAATGTGACCCCTGGACAAATAATCGCGCCACCGCCAACCCATAAATCATCTCCTAGATTCACAGACTTACCAATACCCATGGCACCATTGCGTCGTAACTGAGGGTCATCAGGATGATTCACAGAATAAATTTGTACTTTGGGACCTAATAGACAGTGTTTTCCAATCTTAATCGGGGCCACATCTAAAATCACGCAGTCATAATTAGCAAAGAAATCTTCACCAACGAATAGGTTATACCCGTAATCACAACGAAAGGTAGCATGAACTTCAATTTTATCACCAGTCGCGCCAAATAATCGTTTAATTATTTGTTGGCTTTTATGGGGATTCGTCTCACCGAGCTGATTGAAAGCTTCTACTTGTTGCCGTGCTATGGCTCGCTCACCGACTAGTTCTGGGTCATAAACATTAAACAACTCACCAGCAATCATTTTGGCCTTTTCACTCTTAATCACACTAATCACTCCACTTCTGATTCTGAATAAAAATGGTTATGGCCACAATAAGTAACCACAACCATTTTGTGATATTCACTTTACTTTAAGAATGCCTTAGTCATGCCAACCATGGTTGCATAGTCTTCCATTTGTTCTTCAGTTAACGAGAAGGACAGCATCGTGTGGTGACCACCACCAGCTTGCATCCATTCTAGTGCACCTTTCTTTAAGCCCATCTTTGGGGTCCATAATTGCTTAGCAACTGGTAAATTAGGTGTTTCGGCTTCTGGCTTATTCGCATCTACCGCGTAGCTAATCATCTTGAACCCATCACGGAAATCGGCAACGGTGACATCAATTGCTTCACCTTCTGAACCAGTAAATACTAGGCGAGCAGGATCATCTTTACCCCCAATATCCAATGGATGAACTTCGACCCGTGGTTTATCACTTGCGATAGACGGATCAACTTCCAACATGTGTGAACCTAAGATCGCTTCATGACCATGACGCAAGTCTAACGTGTAGTCTTCCATAAAGGCGGTTTGCTTGTTGTGAGACATAATCTTCATAACCCGTCCTAAAGCAGCCGTCTTCCAGTCACCTTCAGCACCAAAACCATACCCATCACGAATTAATAATTGTGAAGCTAGACCAGGTAATTGCTCCATCCCCCAAAGATCTTCAAAGTTCGTGGTAAAGGCTGTGTAACCGCCTCTTTCTAAGAACCGCTTAATACCCAGATATTGTGCCAATTGAACCCGAACTGAATGTTTATACGTGTCCGCATCGTTATCACCTTGGACCATTTCATACCGAGACTCCAAGTCAGCGTATTCCTTATCAACATCAGCATCCGAAACCTTATTGATCTCTTCAACTAAGTCACCGATACCATAATAGTCAACTGTCCAGCCCATCTTAATTTGAGCCTCAACCTTGTCACCTTCAGTAACGGCCACATTACGCATTGTGTCGCCAAAGCGAGCAACCTTAACTTTAAAGCTCTCATTGTACGCTACGGCGACGTCTTCCCAACGTGCAATCTGCTCTTGCACATCTTCATCGCCCCAATAGCCGTAAACAATCTTATTATGTTTCTGCAACCGGGCGTTAATGTAGGCATACTCGCGGTCGCCATGGGCACTTTGGTTAAGGTTCATGTAATCAAAGTCAATGTCTGCATATGGAATATTATTCAAATATTGCGTTGCTAAGTGTAATAATGGTTTTTGTAACAGTTCAGTTCCACGAATCCAGTTCTTAGCTGGTGAGAATGTGTGCATCCAAGTAATAACACCGGCTACCTTATCATTGTAATTAACTTCTTTCATAAAGTTGGTGATACTTTCAGCCGTCGTCATAACATCCTTAAAGACTACTTTATAAGGTAACTTGCCGCTTGCATTCAATTTATCCGCAATATCTTGCGCATCCTTAGCAACAGACTTCAATTGTTCTTCACCATAAAGGTGTTGTGAACCGGTAACAAACCAAAACTCATAATCAGGTACTGATAACATAATTAAGCACTCCTCGTCTATTTGTATGTTTTTTAATTCAACTAATCCTTATTACTTGCGAACTGCATGATCCTTAGAATGCGCATTATTTTGACCATAATAGGCACTTGCACCATGCTTACGTAAATAATGCTTATCTAATAAATATTGTGGTAATTCGCTACTTGCACGGGTCAATTGCGCAGTATGATAATCTTCTTCGGCAACCACTTCCAACACTTTAGCATTGTAAACGGCTTTAGCTGGCGTTGGTCCCCAAGCAAATGGGCCGTGCTGGCTGACTAATGAGGCTGGTACAGCTTCATAATCGAGGCCCCGTTCTTGGAACGTCTTCACAATGGTTTTACCCGTGTTGCCTTCATAATCTGCTTCAATTTCTTCCTTAGTCAGCGCATCCGCGGCCGGCACGTCACCATAGAACGTATCAGCATGGGTCGTGTTCATAGCTGGCACATCCATTTGAGCAGCTGCATAGGCAACTGCCCATGGCGAATGAGTATGGACAATTCCGCCAATATTAGGAAAAGCGTTATATAACACCGTATGAGTCGGCGTATCACTAGACGGATTTAGTTTACCTTCAACCACTTCACCCTGTAAGTTAACAACGACTAAATCGCTTGGTTTTAATTCACCATAATCAACACCAGATGGCTTGATCACGAATAGGCCTTTTTCCCGGTCAATGCCCGAGACATTGCCCCAGGTAAAAGTAACCAGGCCCAGCTTTGGAAGCTGCATGTTAGCCTCATAAACTTCTTGTTTTAATGCTTCTAGCATTTTATTAACCCTCTTCTCTAATATTTGATTGCTTGCCCAGCCGCTGCTTCAACTGGTAAGCCAGCTTGATAACGTTGAATAAATTCACGATATCCGGCCACCCGTTCCGGTTCTGGACTCAACGTCATACTTTCTGGCTCTTTAAAGACTTCTTGATCTAAGAAATCTTCTAGGTTCATTGCAGTTTGCCGACAAGCAAAGTTGGCTAACACTGCCATCCCCCCATGGGCCGCCTTCACCAGCAGTACTCATTACAGTAATCGGAATGTTCAGTGCGTTGGCCAATACTTGTTGGCCAATTACCGGCGTTCGGAACAATCCACCCTGTGCAATCATAACGTCCGTTTGAACATGTTCTTCGTTAACAAGAATATCCATACCAAGTTGGAGGGGTGCGAACGCCGCATATAATTGAGTCAACATAAAGTTCGGTAAACTAAATTTACTGTTTGGTGTCCGTACAAATAGCGGCCGACCAGCTTGAATCTTAGTAATATTCTCACCGGATTGATAACTATAATTAGCCAACCCTCCAGCATCCGCATCAGCGCGAGTTGATTCCAAGAATAACGTTTCATATAATCGATCCGGTTTCAATTCCATTCCCAACCGGGCTGCAAACTCATGAAAAATCGTTGCCCACGCATTAATATCTGATGAACAATTATTAACATGCACCATTGCAACTGGTGACCCATCTGGCGTCATAACAATATCAATATCGCGATAGACTTTAGACAATGGTTTATCTAGAACGTTCATCGAAAATGCTGAGGTTCCCACCGAGATGTTACCCGTGCGTTTACGGACGCTGTTCGTACCGACCATTCCTGTTCCAGCATCCCCTTCTGGCGGTGCAATAACACTGCCAGCGTCGAGCGTGCCGCTCTGATCAAGTAAGCTCGCCCCGGCAGCCGTTAACTTTCCAGCAATGGCTCCCGCTGGTAAAACCCGCGGTAAAATATGCCGGATATCCCATGAATACGGTTTAACTTTGTCAAGTTGGCTAAACTTGGTTAACATCGTCTGATTGTATGTGTCAGTCGTTTCATCAATTGGGAAAACGCCAGACGCATCACCGATTCCTAGAACTTTCTCACCCGACAATTTCCAGGTTACATAGCCAGCCAGCGTTGTTATGAAGTCCACCTGTTTAACGTGCGCTTCATTATTTAAGATTGCCTGGTATAAGTGTGCGATACTCCACCGTTGTGGAATGTTGAAATCAAATAATTCGGTCAATTCATCTGCTGCTTGCCCCGTAATGTTATTACGCCAAGTCCGAAACGGAACTAATAATTTCGCTTGTTGATCAAATGCTAGGTATCCGTGCATCATGGCACTAATGCCAATAGCATTGATATGCTTCAAACTCATGTGATATTTACTGCGGACATCTGCTGCTAATTGCGTATAACTTTGTTGAATTCCGGTCCAGACATCTTCAAGTGCGTAAGTCCAAGTACCATCAACAAATTGGTTTTCCCAAACGTAACTTCCCGAAGCAATCGTATTAAAATCGTCCGTGATCAAAACGGCTTTAATTCGAGTTGAGCCAAGCTCAATTCCTAAAGAAACTTTGCCAGTTTTAATCGCTTGGGCTGTTTCAACTAAATTCATCTGACCTGCCTCCTAATTAATGACTCGCTTGTTGTACGGGTACTTGTTTGTGATGATTCGTTCCTGCTGCTTCAATCTCTTCAAGTGAGTGACCACGAGTTTCTGGAACACAGAATCGAACGAATAGCACTCCTAATACACAGATCACACCGAACACCGCAAAAACTGCTTCTTGTGACATTGAAGCCGTCATAATTGGGAATAATAACCCCACAGCCCATGACCCAATCCAATTGAATGAAGAAGCTAAGCCTGATGCCCGACCGCGAACTGCAAGCGGAAAGACTTCACCCACGAGCACCCAAGTCAATGGTGCCCAAGTGAATGAGTAGAAAGCCACGTAAATCGATAAGAAGACAACAATCATCATTGGACTTGCATTTGGCACCAAACTATTAATAACAGCTGGTAGCAGGAATGATAATGCCATGACGGAACCACCCAACATCAATAAAGTCCGCCGATTGAATTTTTCAGCAATCCAAATGTAAAGTAATGATCCTAAAACTAATAAGATGCCTTGAACAATTGGCCACATTAGTGCTGAACTTGCAGCACTACCGGTTGCCTTTTCAACGATTAACGGAATGTAGTAAAAGATTGCATTAGCACCTTGAAATTGTTGAAAAGCTGCAACCCCAACACCTGCCATGACTAAGTACCGATATTTCCCATTGAACAAGGTTGCCCAGGAGGTCTTTTCTAAATTGTTAGCCTCCGTTTGGGCTGTTGATTGAATCGCTTTAACTTCACTGTCAACTTCATCTGGTTTACGAACAAAAGATAAAACTTGACGGGCTTCGTCTAACCGATTGGCTTTAATTAAGAACCGTGGGGATTCCGGCAACTTCAAGACTCCCAGAAAGAGAATAATCGCTGGAACCGCTGCCAATCCTAACATTAGCCGCCATGACATATTCTCGGGTAGATCCTTCAGAATATAATCAACAATGTAAGAAATTAACATCCCCGACACAATCATGGTCTGATTAATTCCAGATAAACTACCGCGCAATCGTGCTGGTGCCATTTCAGACATATATGCAGGTACTAGTGCAGAAGCAGCACCCACGGCTAACCCCAAGAAGATCCGCATGCCAATCAAATAGTAAGTTCCGTTGTTAGGTGAAAAGCCACACAGAATCGAGCCAATTGCAAAAATCAATGATGACATCAAGATCATCCGCCGACGACCTAGTCGATCCGCCAACTGACCGGCAATTGCAGCACCAAAAATTGCGCCAAACATTACTGCTGATGTCACCCACCCAACCAATGTTGCATTAGTCAATGCCCAATCGGTCTTCAGAAACGGTAATGCGCCTGTCATTACCCCAATGTCATACCCAAAGAGAATGCCACCAAACGAACCAAAGAAGAAAATAAATTTACTGGAAACCTTTTTCTGCTTATTCAAAGTTGTTCCTCCTCATATCTGGACTTGTTAATAATTGCAAACCATTTTAGAAAGCCCTTTCAAAAAAGAGTTGAATTTTAATTAACAACGTTATTACGATTCACCTTTTGATAAAACGCTTTCATTTTCGAACAACTACAGTCTAATATATTTATACGTATAAATCAACACAAAATTGTTTTATCAGCACAAATTATTTATTCCTTTTCCGATTTGTCACGGCTACTAGCTGTTTCAGGCACAAAAAAACTGTCCTAATCCGTTTTCGATTAAGACAGTTATAAGTTCAACAGGGTTAATTTAAGTCTGCTACTGAAGTGCGAACAATCAGCTTAGGCGTATAGACGATCGACTCTACTGGCTGCTTGTGCAACAACCGTAGCATTTGCCGCCCCGTATCCTCGCCCATCGTCGTCTTCTCATGATTCATCGTGGTAATTCCTGGACTCATGTACCGTGACATATGGTAATCATCAAAGCCAACAATGGATATGTCTGTTGGAATGTTTAATCCCTTCCCTTTGAGATAATCCATCACCCGAATTGCTAGTTGGTCATTGTAACAGGCGATTGCTGTTGGTCGCTCATTATTTTGCAGATAAGTATCCAGCCGATGCGCTAATTTTTCAAAAGGATCACCAGACTGATACATCAAAATATTACTCTTATATGAAATCTCAGGCTGCTCTTGATAAGCTTTCACAAAACCATTCATACGATGAACCCCCTGAGCATCATCCACCTGAAAAATACCCAGAATGCTCTCATGACCCATTTCAAACAAATATTCAATCATCCGCTGTTCGGCCTCTTGGTCACTGGTTGTGACGGCTTGAAAGTCCAAATTAGGATAACTTGCATTAATGAATAACACGGGAATACCATTATCCTTAATTTCCTGATACAAGTCCATATTAGGATTGTCCAAAGCACTCTGAGTTGGTTCAATGATTAGCCCCGCAACCTTGCTATTGAGCATATTGATCAAATTTTTACGTTCACGTTGATGATTATTATGCGTATTGCCAAGTAGCAACGAGTAACCACCCTCCGAAATAACTTGATCAATCCCATAAATAATTTGCGGAAAGATATAATCTGCAACATGTGTCGCAATCACACCAATAATTTTACTGTCATGTTCACTCGACCAGTCCTTATGCCAATCTTGAACAAACATTCCCCCGCCTTGAATACGATAAATGAAATGCTCCGTTTCAAGGTCTCCTACAGCTCGTCGAATCGTATATCTTGAGACGGCAAAACGTTCCATCATTTCCGTCTCCGTAGGTAATTTTGCATCAATTGCATATTCTCCCGAAAGAATGGCTTCTTTCAGGGCATCTTTGACTTTTTGATATTTATTTTCCATACACTACTCCACTCAGTACTACCGTATCGACTCATTTAATGCCGATAGTACTCCCTTCTCCATCATACCGTCACCTACTCCAATCAGGAAAATAGAATTTTAAACCTCGTGCCGGCTATACTCTACGCTCTATTATATCAAATATAACTACAGTCAAACTTGGTTTCACTAATAACATTTCAAATAAATATTGTCACATAAAAACTATCGAGGCCAATTTATCCGCATCAATAAATATGTCAGTTTTCATTGCGTATAAATTCAATCTAATTCTTCTATTTCCCTTCGATATTTCCATTTTTCCCAAACTATGCTATTGTAGCGTTAACATAAGGAAACCATGATGGGAGCCAAATCTATGAGTATTGTAACTACTGTCGAGGAGTCGTATCCGACACTCTCACGACAAGAACGCAAAGTCGCCTTAAAGGTCATTCAAGAGCCGAAAGAAGTCCAAAAAATGACGATTTCTAGTCTGGCTAAGAACGTTCACGTTAGTAATGCGACCATTACCCGTTTTGTCAAAAAAATGGGCTGTGAAAACTTTTACGCCTTCAAAATTCAATTAGCCGAAGGGCCAGTTGTCCCTGCAACAACCACTGACAAAAAAGATACCGTTGCGGACCAGGTCTATAGTTACTACAAGAAAATACTGAGTGGAACGTGGGAACGATTATCCCCCGACGATCTCCATGCCGCCGTTAATTTAATCTCCAAGGCTCGCCGAGTCTATCTGTACGGTCTGGGTAGCTCGGGCTATACCGCACAAGAGATGACCCAGCGCTTAATTCGAATGGGGATTGCCGCTTTCTCGATGACCGACACCCATATCATGTACATCAGCGGTGGCATCATGCAACCTGGTGATATTATCTTGGCCATTTCTCTTACTGGTGCTACAGCAGAAGTCAACGACTCAGTTGCGTTAGCCAAAAAGAAGCAAGCCAAAGTTATTGCCATTACGTCTGATGAACGCAGTCGCTTAGCAGAACTAAGTGATCTTACGATTCTCGTAAAAAACAGCAAATTCGTCAACAACTCGCGCTTTGTTAACTCGCAATTTGCCATAACCTACGCTCTTGATATTATCGCCGCCATGCTATTAGAGAATGCGAAGTATCGTGATCGAATGAATCATACGATCGATTTAATTACAGATAATAAATTCGGTAAACGCTAAAAAACTACCATCAAGATTTCAGCTAATCTTGATGGTAGTTTTTCCGATTTATCTCTGAGCAATTTGTGGGTATCGCTGCAATATGTCAACTTCAGTTCGATTAAGTGCATGGTCAGCGCACAGGATAATCGCTGCACTATCTAGATTATGATGATAAAAGTGACTATTTTTGACAGTAAACAAAATGCTATACTGATTCGCTAGCCGCATATAGCGCCCCATGATATCCATATCTAATTGACCGTTCAACAAAAGCTGATAGTCTCTTGGTTGCCGCAATACCGGCACTAGTACTGACGTAAAGTCATACCTCAGAGCCTGCTTAAATGAAATTTGAAGTTCAACTCGTTCGTAAAAGGTCCCTAAATAACGGTGTTGTTCATCTGGATGTAGATCCGGTACACCAAACATTCCATTTTGCAAACGAGTACCCAATACTTCCTCATTATCTTGCATTCGTCACTCCTATTTAAAGTCCACTTGCGTCAAATCTAACATTTCACTCAACCAACTTAGCACTAACGGAACCCAGTTCGCCGCACGTGGCTCAATATCTTCTGGGTAATTATATCGACTAGTTTCAACTGTACTCAAGCACAGACCGTGTTTTCCATGTGTAAATGTATGAATATCATACTCGACATGATGCCTAGCTAGTGCTTCTGCGTACAATAAACTATTCATTGTTGGCACTACCGCATCCGCACAAGTATTCCATAAAAACGTTGGCGGTGTCTGATCAGTAACTAGGTTCTGACTAGCCCAATATTGTTCATCTGGACTAATTTTAAAGGCCTCTTCTCGACTTTTCGGAAAACCTGCCGCCAAGTCGATAACCGGGTAACCTAAGACCTGCAAGCGTGACGTCAATGGGCTATCACCAAAGCCGTGAGTTTTGAGGTACTCAGTGTTATTCCCCATCGCGTTAGTTAATGCTGCGACGTGACTGCCCGCCGAGAAGCCCATCAAAATCGTCTTATTCGCATCACCATAATGTGGTGGTCCTTGATTTTTAGCATACTTTAAGGCAGTCAAACCGACATCAATTGCGTTGGGATAAACTGGCCCGCGATCCAATAGATTGTATTCCACTACCATTGTCTGATAGCCCTGTGCACTAAAAGCCAAAGCAATCGGTTCTGCTTCACGCTCTGTCATTTGAATAAATCCACTGCCCGGAAAAATTAGAAGGATTGGCCATCTCCGAGGATCATAATCCATTTTAAGTTGGTCTTTCCAATAGCAGGTTAATTTAAATTCAAAATGTTGCGGCGTCATTAATCTCAATTGCTCATATCTCATTTTCACACCCCCCTAAATTTCAGTACTATTCTTGCTAGCATATAATGTACGTAACCAGCCCAATGCCATTGGAAACCAGTTTTGAACCCGTGGGACCACATCTTCAGGGTGATGATAGCGAGAATCAGCTAAATCACCAAATGCCAATCCGTGGACACCGGCTGCATAGATATGGCTCTCAAATGGAACATTATGCTCACCTAGCGCTGCTAAATAGACCAGACTATTCACAACTGGAACAAGCTCATCAGTCCGCGTTGCCCAAATGAAAGTCGGCGGTGTTTGACTCGTGACTAACTCTTGCGCATGCCAGTAAGATTCATCCGTAGTCACAGCCATCATCTCATGCTGACTAGTTGGAAAACCCATTGTCAGATCAATCACCGGATAGCTTAAAATTTGCGCAAATGGTACTAGCTTTGTCTCTTCAAAGCCATGATTATTTAAGAATTCTGATTGAGCGCCAAGCGCTGTCATCACGGCTACCAAATGTCCCCCCGCCGAAAAGCCACTGACAACAACATGATCAAAATCAGCATTCAACTCCTGCGCATGCCGTTTAACGTAGCTTAATGCCGCTAATCCAATCGTGGCAGCTGTTGGATAAAACGGGCCATCCGACGTAAGATTATACTTCACTACGGCCGCCTGGTAACCCTTTGCAATAAATTTAAGTGCTACAGCTTCAACTTCCCGCTCAGAGTAGCCCGCAAAGCCACCGCCAGGAAAAATCAACGCTAATGGCCCACAGTCGATCATCCGGAAATAGCGTGAATTGATCATGTTGATAGATCCACATCGTAAATGGCTGTCCTTCGGGCGTTTTTAAAGCTAGTGTGCGTATCTCCATTTCCATAACCTCCTTAAAATCTGTGTCAATAACTTGCCTTGAAACAGATTGAGCACAAAATCTCGACTATCCTCATGTGAAGACAATCGAGATTTCAGATTTACGTCTACGTCTTGTCCTAAACATCATGGGTTAGACTAATAACCAAGCGATATTAATACAAGATCGTCGGACATTTTAATTCTTCTTCACGTATGTTTCATTAATTGTTGAAACAGTCAATCCAGTCACATCATGATTACCACCTGGGAAGAGCAGGCTAACAACGTAGCTCAAGACAAAAGCTGAAATGAAGGCAACGCAAGCAACCAATAATGAAGAGATGTTTAATGATTGTACCCAGAAGGACAAGCCGACACTTAACACTAGTCCGGTTAACACCCCAACCGTATTAGCACGCTTCGTAAAGATCCCAACAGCGAAGATTCCGGCAATTGGCACACCAAAGATACCAGTGACCGACAAGAATAAGTTCCAAATCTGTGAAGCGTTACCCATCAACAGATAAATCGCAACGGCTAATCCTAACACGCCTGCAATGATAATGATTCCCCGAGCCAAGGTAACATCATTACTATTTTTGAACTTATCGTTAAAGAAACGTTGTTTAAAGTCTGTAATTACACACGAGGAGATCGCGTTGAGACTAGAAGCAATCGTTGATTGCGCGGCCGCAAAGATTCCAGCAATCACTAATCCTGCAACCCCAGCTGGCATTTGGGTAATGACAAAATATGGTACCACCGCACTCGTATTGAATCCTGCTGGCAAGGCAGCTGTGTGTTGATAGAAACTGTAAAGAATCGTACCCATTCCAAAAAATAATGGAATGGTAATCAATGCTAACCAGCCATTAGTGTACATAGATTTATTAGTATCTTTAATCGTAGCTGTCGTCTGATAACGTTGTACAACATCTTGACTACCAGTATATTGATACAAACTATTAAAGATTTGACCAGCTAAGATCAACGGCACAAACTTAGATAGATCGCCAATATTAAAGTCGTTACCAGAGATAAACTTATGATTGGTAACGACATCGTTAACCACCGTACCGAAACCACCCTTGATATAAAAGATTCCTAAAACACAAATTAACAGAGCACTACCTAGAAGCAAGAATCCTTGAATAACATCGCTCCAAATAACTCCTTCAATCCCCCCTAAGAATGTATAGAGAATGCAAAGGCCACCGACAACACAGGCAATTAGAATTGGATTGATGTTTGAAACCGATGTAATAGCAATAATCGGTAAATAGATGACAATGGGCCACCCGGCTGATATGATAAAGTACGAACAGCAAACTACTAATGGCCCGCATGACTGGGCTAAACCGTTCTTCCAAGTATTCATAAGCTGTCGTTACTTTCAATTTGCGGAAAAATGGAATGTAGAATTTAACTAAAATTGGAATAATAATTAGAATCGAAAAACTTCCGATAGCGTATGCCCAGTCACTCAAAAATGCTTGTTCTGGAGTTGACATAAAGGTAATTGCGCTTAAAGTAGTTGCGTAAATACTGAACCCCGCCGCCCAAGCAGGAATATGCCCTTCTGCTTTGAAAAATGAATCCGTGTTTTTACTAGCTTTTCTGGTAAAATAAGCTCCGACACCTAGCATTGCCAATAAGTATGCTCCTAAGACAACCCAATTCAGAACTCCAAATCCAACTTTACTCATGATTTCGCCTCGCTTGTTTTATTTAAACTAATATGTGATACAGCTCGTTTACCATGTTGAATAAATGTTTTAAGCATTGATGGCGCAATAAGTGTCGCCATAACAGTCACCACAATCATTGCCGTATAGTGATTATGATCGATTAAGCCCGCCGAGACAGCGACATTCGCGACAACCAGTGCCATCTCACCTCTTGAAACCATTCCGGCGCCCACAATATTGGCCTCATTCCAGGTCAATCCAAACAATTTACCGCCAATGGCACCACCAATTTGCTTGCCTAAAATCGCAAGCACTAGTAACAATCCGATAAAAACTAGATCGTTTTGCATTCCCTTAAAGGTAATTTCAAGACCAATGCTGACAAAGAATGCTGGAATAAAGACGGCATACCCAATTGGTTCAACCTTAGCAACAAGTTGCGCCTTAAAGCGTGTTTCTGAAATCGCTAACCCCGCAATATATGCACCCAAGACATCGCTCATTCCTAACTTAACGGCTAAGAACGAAAAACCAAAACAGAGCACCATCGCCGCTGTCGTAATATTCTCAGATGCATTAACCTTATTGAATCCTCTCAGAAAGAGTGGGACAAACCACTTAGCAAGTGCGATTACAACGACGAAGAACAGTACTTTCGGCAAAACCATTGCCACAAGCGATTGGTTGTGCGCACTAGCAGTGCCAAACAGGCTTGTACTGATTCCCAATAGCACCACACAGATAATGTCGTCCGCTACGGCTGCGCCTAGAATAATTGCACCTTCACGTGTATTTAAATAATCCATTTCTTTCAATACTTGAACGGTAATGCTTACAGAAGTTGCACTCAAAATAAGCCCGAGAAAAATTGAAGTCGTCAGTGAGAAATCGAACATTCCCACACAAAGTAGGACGGCCGATGCCGTTGGAAAGATGACGCCTAATGTCGCAACAGTTAAAGCTGGCTTCCAGTAGCGAAAAAGCAATTTCAAATCGCCCTCTAGACCAGCAATAAACATTAAAATAATGACCCCGATTTCGGCAAAGTACTGAATAAAAGTACTATACGTTAAGATGTGAAAGACTGCGGGTCCCGCTAAAATTCCGACTAATAGTTCCCCAATCACACTTGGCAAGTTAAAGGTAGCCGCAATATGCGCACCTAACTTTGTCAGTAATAAGATTAAAACTAATTGCAAAAGATAGTTCATATTATTGAACCTCGCTAACTTAATGCTTGTTTAACCAAATCAATCTGTCCCGATAAATCTGCAGCTGCAATATTATATTCCAGAAATACTGGGATTTCGGGTGACAACTGACCTAATAGACTGTGCCAATCCGTTGCCCCTTGTCCCAACATCACCGTTGTTTGATCCTTGATATCCTTCAAATGAAATACGGTGATTGCTGACTTCAATGCTGCAAAGGCTGGTTCAGGCTGTTGATCAATCCAATACCAGTTTCCAGAATCGAAAGTGTACCCTAATGTCAACTTTTGTGACTTAACCCAAGCAACATCTGACTCAAATGTCGCCAAATCACCATTCGCATTAGGTTGGTTCTCGATCGTAACTTGTATGGAGGTAGTTGCTAACAGCTGAGTTAGCGCTTCCAAGTCATGTGCTTGCAATGTTGGTTGCACACCAAAGCTATACTTCAATGATTTGATATGATATTTGGTTGCCAGTTCTAGATTTGTCACTAGACTTGCGTTATAGCCATCACTGCTAAACAGTTCCTCTGGAACCGAATAATAGAGATCCCAGTGTTGTTCCTCACAAAGCTGACTGATTGCTAACAGTTCCGCCGATCGCGTCTCGGGTTTGAAGAATTCACCGCGAACTTCAACTGCACTAACATCAAAACGAGTTACTAATGTTTTTAAGCACTCCAGTTGAGTGGCTCCTGCCTGAACTTGTGACTCATAAATTGCGGTGTTAATTCCGATCTTCATGATTTAGTCCACCCTTCACTGATTTCAAAATAAAAAACCGCTACTTAAAATCTTGCAAACATGCTTAGAAAACTGGGCTTTAACACTCAGTAGGCACTGCTTGCACTATTTTTTAGTAGCGGTTGAACTGTTCGAATGATTATTACGTTATCAACTTATCACATAATACGATAATTGTAAACGCTTTCTTTTTAATTAAAAATAATTATCGTATCAACAGCCCTGCCATCGCCCCATATAACTGGGCTTTATCGGCTAATTCAGCCGTGGTAATTTTTGTTTTAATTAAGTCTGGCGGTAATAACGGCTTCAACGCATTATTCAGTAAATCAACCAAATATTGCCCCTGTAATGATACTGCACCACCGATCAAGAGAATGTCGGGATCAAACAATAATAGGATTGATGCTAATCCCGTCGCAACTTCTGCTGCCCAATCATTAATGATGGCGACATATGGGACCGTACCACGCTTAGCTTCTTCAAACGCATCCTTAACACTCATCTGATATTTTGCTAATTGATACTCAAGCGTTAATGTTGATGCTCGCTGTTCATAATTTGTCTTGGTAAGGGGGTCATACAATGTATAGCCAATCGAATTGGCTGTCGCATGGGCACCCGTCATAAGCCGACCATCTTCGACATACGCACCGCCAATCCCCGTACCCAGTGCCACACAATATGCAGAAGTTGCGCCCTTGGCACCACCTGCTAATTGTTCGCCTAGCAAAGCCGCATCGACATCGTTAACAACAAATACCGGTAGACCAGTTTGCGCCATTAGAGCGGCTTTAATTGGTGTTCCCTGATAATCTGAGATCGTTGGCCCTGCGTATTGAATCGCACCATCTGCGCCCACAATTCCCGCTGTACTAACGCCAATCCCAGCTAACGAATACTCTGCTTGGTAGTCCCTGGTTACACGCTGTAGTTGCTTTAAGATCAGGCCATCATGATTATGCTCAGTCAGGCACTTGCCTTCATGACTTAGATGTAATGCTTCGTCAATGAGACCGTACTTAATGGTTGTTCCCCCGATATCAAATACTAAATATTGTGTTGTCATAATTATCATCCTTGCATTATTATTTGGTCGAATCGTTAAGATGAACGGCCTAACAATACCACAATAATTATTTTTTTATCAACTAAAAAAGAAATTTAATATCAGGAAAGCAACGATTGCGTAGGCGTTTTCTTTATATAATGATAATAATTACCAAAAAAACGTGTTGCAATAATTTTTATTAGAAGCTATAGTATTTCCTGTAAGCGGTTGAATTTTGAGATGATTATTACAAATCCATCAAAAAATAAATTTTAAGGAGTTTTATACTTATGAGTAAAAAACTATTATATGCAGCACAAATGACAGCCTTCGACAAAGACGGTAATATTAATTTAGATGGCATCCGTGCTCTCGTTCGCTACAACATTGACGTCAATAAGGTTGATGGCTTGTATGTTTGTGGTAGTACTGGTGAAGCCTTCATGCTGAATACTGACGAAAAGAAACAAGTCATGGAGACCGTCTATGATGAAGCAAACGGTGCGATTGACTTAGTTGCCCAAGTTGGCTCACTAAATCTAAAAGAAGCTAAAGAACTCGCTAAGTTTGCGACTGATCTTGGCTATCCGAAATTATCAGCCGTAACGCCTTTCTATTACAACTTTACTTTTGAACAAATCAAAGACTACTACAACGAAATCCTTAAAGATGTTGACAACAAATTATTAATCTATTCCATCCCTGCTTTAACTGGTGTTGCCTTAACAACCGATCAATTTGCGGAACTCTTTGAAAATCCAAAGATCATCGGAATCAAGTACACCAACGCAGACTTTTACTTACTTGAACGGGTACGCAATGCCTTTCCAGACAAACTCATCTTATCTGGATTTGACGAGATGCTTTTGCCTGCCCTTGCATTGAATGTCGACGGTTGCATCGGCTCAACGTATAACTTAAATGCACCACGTGTTCGTGAGGAAATGGACGCTTTTGAAGCTGGCGATATTGACAAAGCACGTCAACTGCAAAACATCAGTAACGATATGATTACTGATCTAATTGCCAACGACATTTATCCAACGCTTAAATTGGTCATGAAACATATGGGTGTTGATGCCGGTTACGTTAAGAAACCAATGAGCCATCCAACCCCTGAAATGGAAGCAGGAGCTACGGCAATTTACGAAAAATACTTCAAGAACTAATCTAATTTATACTAGGGTCCGTCTGAAAACTACTTAAGTAAGATGCAAATTGAGGCAATGTAGACCGTAGCCAGATAAACATGAGCGAGCTTATCATAACGCGTTGCAATCCTACGAAAGTTCTTCAACTGATTGAAGAAGTTCTCAATCAAATGGCGCTCACAATAAACGTGGTAATCACAGGTCCACTTGTCTTTGGTATTTTCCTTTGGCGGAATGGTATAGACGCCTGCTTTATCTTCAATATACTGGCGAAGTTTCGCGGTGCCATAGGCTTTATCCGCGATAATATTTGATTGAGAAATATCGAAGCCTTCCAGTAACTCACTGGCAACTTGGCTATCATGTACTTGACCACCTGTTAGGCGGAAACCCAAGGGATTCCCTAATCCGTCAACGAGTGCGTGAATCTTGGTCGTTCGGCCACCTCGACTTAATCCAATAGCTTGATTTTCGACCATACATTCGGCGTTTTTTTGCCCCAGTGGCCTTTTGATGCGCTCGAACGATCGTTGAATCTAAGCTCAAGTTTTCCATGTCGGGATCGTCAATCAATTCGAGAAAAACCTGTTCGAACAAGCCTGAACTTACCCAGGCTCGGAAGCGACTATACACCGTTTTCCAAGAGCCATAGCGTTCAGGTAGATCACGCCAAGGAGCCCCGCTGCGCATGAGCCAGAGGATAGCGTTGAGGGCGGTACGGTTGTCTAGGCTTGATGGACGGCCAGTCCGGTATGGCGGGAAGTATCCTTTGATTCGGTCCCACTGAGCATCTTCCAGTTCGTATCGTTTAGGTGTTGTCATCGGAATGCCTCGATTCGTTTTTCCTCAGATTATACCTGAATTTTTAGTTTTCAGACAGTCCCTAGTAGAAAGCGGTCTTTTTTATGAAAAATACATTCTTAAATACAGTTAAGGGATCATTAATTATCTCGTGTCAGGCGTTACCTAATGAACCACTGCATAGTTCATTTATTATGTCACGAATGGCCCTTGCCGCTAAGGGAGCTGGGGCCGCGGGTATTCGCGCTAATTCCGTTGTTGATATTCAGGCCATTCAAGACGAAGTTGATCTACCGCTCATTGGTTTAAGCAAAGTCGACTATCCCGACTCACCTGTTTACATCACGCCAACAATCAAAGAGATGCGAGCCGTTGCTGCTACAGGCTGTGCCGTAGTTGCCTGCGATGTCACGGGTCAGCCGCGCCCTAACGGTGAGAAATTGGCGGAGATTGTGGCCACCATGCGAACAGAATTCCCTGATACCCTCTTGATGGCTGATACTGATACCATCGAGAACGTTAAAGTAGCGGATAAGTTAGGCTTTGATATTATTGGGACCACGATGCACGGCTACACACCAGCCACGACTGGTGCCAACATTGCTGATAATGACTTCGCCTACTTAAAGGAAGTCCTCCAAGCCACATCACGCCCTGTTATCGCTGAAGGTAAGGTGGATACACCCGAGAAGATGAAACGTTGCCTTGACTTAGGGTGCCACGCGGTCGTTGTCGGGGGCGCCATTACCCGGCCACTCGAAATCGCACAACGCTTCATTAGCGCCTTATAATTTTAGACATTAAAAATAAAAGCCAGTCGTAAGCAAAATAACTTACGGCTGACTTTTCATTTGTTACTGAACCATTGTTAATGATGGTCGATTTGTCCTGACGTACATTCATAATAGCGCAAATGTCTCATCCAGATACTATCCCTCTTGCTCTCGAATGGAACCTACCAAATCATCCGTGGCTGGAGCGTTCGCAAGCAATGCGCGAACATCATCAAGGTTCACCTTAACATTCCAAACTAAAACACCAACTAACTTATCGGCATCTATGAAATAAACAAGCAATCCATGCGTTCGCCGATCAAAAATCAATTGCAATTTAGGATCAATATTACCGATTGCTTGCCAGGAAATATCAAAAATCATGGAATAGAAGTATGGGGTATGTTGATAGCTCATGTGAGCACCTGCCATATTACGGCCAACTAATTCACCAGAAAGTCGGGCGTGGTCCACGTGCTCAATCCGTTGCCGACCCAAGATGTGATCTGGATAAGAGGCAATATCTCCAGCAGACCAGATGGCTGGGTCACTAGTATTGAGATACTCATCAACTTTCACACCACCATCAGCTAAATCCAAACTACTATCTTCAGCCAAACTAATCCGCGGCGTGACACCTAACCCAACAATAATCGTATCGGCTGCGATCGCCGTACCATCCTTTGTCAATAGAGTCAAATGATCACCTTGGCGTTGATATGATTGGACAAACTGACCACTCATCAGTGTGACACCATTACGTTTGAACGTTGCTTCATACTCAGCCCGAATGGACTCAGGAAATTTACCCTCGCCCAGCGCTTTTTCTGGAAAAATCATCGTAACTTTAGTCCCATTTTGAGTCAGTGACGATGCGAGCTCTGTACCAACATATCCACCACCAATGATCACAACTCGCTTGTTCGGACCACTAAATTTACGTAACTTGCGATAATCTGACCACTGTCTAAAGACTAGCACATGTGGATCAGCAGGTCCCTGGATTTGTCGAGGCTCTCCGCCAGTTGCCAGCAATAGCTGTTCATACTTGATTTGCTCACTATCAGTCAATGTAATGACCTTATCTTGCCGATTAATAGCCGTAACCGTTGTCTTGAACTTAAAAGTCACATTAGGATAATTTTCAGCACCAATCCGAATGTTCTCTTCAGTAAACTCATCATCTAGCCATAGCTTTTTACTCAGTGCCGGCCGTTCATACGGAACATCCGCCTCTTGCGAAATAACTAAGATTGCGCCCTCTGGATCTTCCTGTCGAATTCCCTTGATGGCATAGCCAGCAACCATTCCGCCACCAACAATGACGTATCGATAATTGTTTGTCTGATCCAAATCACTCATTTAATCGCCTCCATAACTTTGCTTTTTCTAGGACCATTGTAATATAAAAACGCCATGATTCGAAAAATGACGCTCAAGATTATTAATCATTGATTCCTTTTATCAGAACAATAATTTTATTTGCATACCGTCAAACATCTATCAAACACCGCTGTGATCAAAATTAAGAACTGCTGCTAACACAACATAAAATAATGTTATTTTTAATTACTCAACCCAACTTTCAAGGTAAGCATTCTAAGGAATGTTTGATCATATCAGTTGTTGCTATGGCCGTTTTTTTTGATCTTGTACTAAACTATTGATCAATTCGCTATGCTATAATAATTGCGAATATTCACTTTAACTATCCGTCGTTTACAATCATCACCCGTTCAAAAGTATCAGTATATTCGGCATCATAATGATGAGTTGGTCCTTTTAATATTCACCTGTTAATTTTAAAATTCGATAAGGGAGTGTGGCCTATGCGTCTATGGCATGAACAATTAATCCATCAATTACCACGACAACAATTACTAGGTCAACACCGTGAGCTTGCCGCATTGAGAGGCAATGGTTGGGGTAAAAATCATGCAACCGTTAATTATGTTTTCAAATATTCCCCTTACAAGTTGTATCAATTTCATGTATTAGTGATGGATGAAATGCAACTTCGCGGCTATCATCCTAATAAAATATGGTATGATCCAAATTATCGTGGGCAGTTTTGCCCGCCTTATGATCACCTCACTCCTATTGCATTAACAACACCAATCTATCCAGAACACAACGCCAGCTACTTAGCAGAATGTGTCCGCAATTTAGCTGCTAAGGGAATTATCATGCCCACCACATAGCCGCTCTTTTATTTTGCTGGGTACCAACTCAACCATCGATACCCAAATTGTTTTTCCGCAGTCATAATAAGGCCAGTTAATATTAAAAAAGGTTGAACTAGACTTGAAGTGCAATAGAAAAGTTAGACTTATTTGTTTAACGATTGTAGCGCATTTCATACCATGTTCAACCTCTTTTTGTAGCATCCATCGATGTTATCTAAGCCTCATTCTATCAAAAACGTGTCGTTTTTCTAACGCCTTAATGAAGTAAAAAATAGCAATCACCTGTAATGGTATCTGAATGATGACGCGTGCCAATCTTCCCAACAATAACACTTTAAAATTAGTGCCAAATAGTACTGAAATTAGCCATGAGTCCATCATCAGACTAACAAAAATCATTACAAGTATTTGCGTCATCACAACGGATAACCAATTGACTGATTTACGATATAAAAACAAACCGTCAATAAATCCCCCTAAAAATGCAGTTAACAAAAAGGCAATCTGAAACGCGCCGGAACCAAAAATAGTAAAGCTTAATATATCGGAGATCATCTCCAAGAGACCACCCCAAATGGGACCATATAGATAACCAATACAAGCCATAGACAAAAAGCCAAAAGATAATTGAAAATACGCTGGTCCGATAGCAATTTTGTATAAAATAACGTCTAAGGCCAATAAGAAAGCCGATGTAGTCAGCACTAATAAATTCATTTTTGGCAACTGAAAAACATTTTTCGCAATAAGTTTAGACATAGGCCAATCCTCTTTTTTTGATTTTAATCATACCCTCATTCTTAATAAAAGTAAATATTACTTTTATTCGATTGAAGGTAGTTTAAAATTGTCGCTCTTGATTTAGTTCCTTGAACTCAATGATATTACTCATACTAAAAGCCACTAACAGGTCAACTAGTACACCCATCAGTGGCTCATTGTAAAATTAATTTTTATCCATGTAACTTATCTTGTAATTTATCACCCAAGTTATCAATTCCCTTAGCAGTAAGTACGGTCCCACCAATAAGAACACCACTTACGATTAAGATTGCAGCTAAACAAAACTTTAAAATGCTTTTAATCATCGCAATCATCTCCTTACTAATCCATCCGTGTCAGAACAAATGAGGTTATCGCAACAACAATCACACCACCAATAATTGAAGGAACAATTGCCATTCCGGCTAATTGTGGTCCCCATGATCCCAAAAGAGCTTCCCCAATTGCAGATCCAACCAATCCGGCAATAATATTACTAATCCACCCCATCGATTTACCTTTATTAGTAATAGCACCTGCAATTGCACCAATAATAGCACCAATGATCAAAACCCATAACCAATGCATAAAATCCCTCCTAGACTTATTAAACCGCTTAAATACAATAATAGAATTACACGAATATTTAAGACGATTCATAAATGATTACTTCTTATAATTATCATTTTACAATTATCGATAATGATAGACAAATATAACACATTATTTAATAAATGGGTCGCTACTATTTCTCATGTGACAATTCCGGGTGGCCTAGAAAATATCAAACAGCTTGATAGCTGATTAAAATTAAACTACGCCACATGAACGATTAACTTAACTGTGCATAATGATTGAAGTCACTCTGTTAAGGTGTTAGCGTTTAAATTGTGCAAGAGCTTTCTTGTAATTTACGTGAAAAGGGCGATTAAAATGACGGAAAAATTAACGACGGAAACCGGCCAACCATGGGCTAACAATGAACATTCCCAAACGGCAGGAGCTCGTGGTCCCGTATTAATGCAAGACTATAATCTTTTGGAAAAACTAGCCCATTTTGATCGTGAACGAATTCCAGAACGGGTCGTTCATGCTAAGGGGGCCGGAGCAAAAGGTTTTTTTGAACTTGAAAACGACATGGGGGAATATACTAAGGCAGACTTATTTAATGGTGTCGGTAAGAAAACTCCCGTAATCTTAAGGTTCTCACAAGTTGCCGGTGAAAAAGGTTATCCTGACACCGTTCGAGACGTGCGCGGTTTTGCCTTAAAATTTTATACTCAGCAAGGCAATTATGATCTCGTTGGAAACAACACACCGGTCTTTTTTGTAAACGACCCTTTAAAATTTCCTGACTTCATCCATTCACAAAAACGGGATCCTAAAACGAACCGTCGTACGCAAAATATGCAATGGGATTTTTGGGCTCATTCTCCAGAATCATTGCACCAGGTCACTTATTTAATGGGCGACCGAGGACTTCCTGCGTCCTATCGAACCATGAATGGTTACGGTTCCCATACTTTTAAATGGGTTAATCAGAATGGCGAACAGTTTTGGGTTAAGTATCACTTCATCTCAGACCAAGGCGTTAAAAATATGACTGCTCAAGCAGCTGAAAAAGCAATGAGCCAAGATTTAGATTATTTACAAGATGACTTATATGATGCAATTCAAGAAAAAAATTACCCATCATGGACGATGTATGTCCAAATCTTGCCATATGAGGAAGGTCTAAACTATAAATGGGACATTTTTGATGTCACTAAAGTCATCTCCCACAAAGACTATCCACTAATTAAAGTCGGCAAACTAACTTTAAATGAGAATCCCACTAATAACTTTACCGATATTGAAGAGGCGGCCATGTCGCCAGCAAATTTTGTTCCTGGTATCGAACCATCTCCCGACAAATTACTACAAGGTCGCCTATTCTCCTATAAAGATGCACAGCGATATCGGTTAGGTGCCAACTTTGAAGATTTACCCGTGAACAAGCCGGTTGTTCCAGTTCATAATTATGAACGTGATGGTTACATGAAAATTAATAATCAAGGTGCTGAGGTCAACTACGAGCCTAATGCACTGCATGGGCCAGAAGAGGTGCCGGATGCCGCATTTTCACCTGATTCTGTTCGTGGTGAAACACGCGCACAGCCTTATCGCTATCAAGTTGATTACACAACTCAAGCAGGCGACCTATATCGCTTAATGTCAGAACCCGAGCAAGAACGCTTAATTAATACTATCAAAGATGCGTTAGGCCAAGTTACTTTGCCTGGTGTCAAAGAACTCGAAATCAAGCAATTTTATGAGGCCGACAAAAACTACGGTACACGCGTGGCTAATGCTCTGGGAATGAATATTGCTGATATTATCAGTGATTAATATTTTGACCGGATGTTATCCAGCGCGATATTATTTTTGTTATAAAGAATGATGATGCCGTCTCATGGTTATTAACTAAAGAGCGACAGGTTAGACTCATATCGTGTAAGTCTAGCCTGTCGCTCTTTAATTAACAAAAAATCTTAGATATAGCTTACTACTCGACCATCCTTTTATTAATAATGTGATCCCCTGTATTACCATCTAGACGACTCAACAATGCATTGAACTTTAGTCGCCGAACTGGTCGTGGAATAAATTGGCGAATATCATCTTCATTAAAGCCAACTTGAATTTTACTATCACTAATGATGATAGGCCGACGTAACAACTTCGGATGATCACACAACAATTTAAGTGCCTCATTCAATGGCATTTCGGGTAACTTAGGCGCAATTTCAGGATAGTCTTTAGATCGAGCTGAGATAATATCGTCTACACCATGTTCGGTTAAACTCAAAATACGTTTTAGATCTTGCACCGTGGGCGAATCAACACTAAAATTTTTCTCCTTGAACTCAATCCCATGTGCTTCCAACCATTGCCGTGCAACTCTAGAAGAATGACAGCTTGATTGTGTATATAACCTAATCATTCCTAATCTGCCCCTCTCTCGTTAAAATTCATCACAGCGTATTGATCGACATTAACTTCTGCCTGTCACAACATCCTTTAAACTAAACGCATTCGTTACTGTCATGACCAATCCAATACCCCGTGAACACATCTTTATTATAGGCTCTGAACAAGGGACATACCGACCGTTTTAAGACGAATAATCTGAGGATAATCGTTTTAAGTACACTTTTAAACGGTTTAGGAAAGAACGAACCCAGTACACGTAATGCTGACAAATACCACTGCAATTTCTAATCGAATAACGCTGAATTTTCATCACGTAGCACTAAAAAAGTCGCCTACTAATTTGGCAGGCGACTTCCTTGGAACTATTATGACTTTTTAGCAAGCCATTTAGCTAGATAACGATTAGCTTGTGCAGAACAAAGCACTTTTTCACCATTTGTCATGGTTAATCGTCGCAAGTGCTTGTCCAATGACTTAATGCGTTTCAAGTTAACAACATATGACTTATGACATCTATAGAAATTAGGACTCAAATCAGGAACATCCTTTAACAGTCCATAGTATTCTAATTCACCATCATCCAAATGGACTACGATTTTATGGGGACTGGTTGAACTTTCAAAAAATATAATGCTTTTAACATTAATTGATCTGACCGTCTCAGCAATTTTTATTTGAACATAGTCGTCTTGGTCATTTTCATCGGTTTGAAAACGATCTTGCGCCACGTGTAAAACCTTGCTAAATCGCTCATACAAGGAATCTGGAAAATCCTTAAGAATAAAATCTAATGCCTCAACTTGATATTGAAACACCATCAAAGATAACTCCGTGTGTGTCGTGATAAAAATAATCTTGCTGCGCCGGCCCATGTCACGAATCTGGCTAGCTAGTTGAATACCATTAACATCTGAATTAAGGGCAATATCTAACACATAGATTGCCTTTTGAGGCTGCTGTGCATTAACCTTGTCTAACAATTCGTGGGGATCTTGGCATGCTAAACAGATACTCATGTCTAGCTGTTGATCGACGATTACCTTAGTAATGATTTGCCGTATTTGTTGTAATTGTTTCGGATCATCTTCGCAAATATAGACACTAATCATTCTGAGATACTCGCTTCACCGTCAAGCGTTGTAAGAATACCGCTCCTAAGACTCTGGTTTCGAGTATCATGTTCTCATTGCGATTAACAATCTTACTTAAACTATTCAATCCAATCCCCCGATTCTTGCCCTTAGTGGAATAACCTGCCTCTTTCAGCTTCCATAAGGGTGGTAACTGTTCAAAAACATTGTTTTGAATCAAGAACACCGTACTATTTTTTTCGATAAAAATGGCACTCATAATCTCTCCATCAGCATGTCCTACCGATGCTTCGATTGCATTATCCAACATAATCCCTAATGCAATGTCTAAATCCAATTCATTAACAGTAATGTCAATTAATGGTTCCTTTAAATCAAAATGAACTTCAATCTCTTGCGATTGTGCATAGCTCAACTTACTAAATAGGATACTCTTAATCGACTTCACTTTGACCCGACTCAAATCTTCAAGATTATATTTTTCTTTTAACACCCGATTTGAAACCGGTGCAAGATTCTTTTGATAATATTCTTGTAAACCTTCTAAATCATCAGTTTTCAAATATTCATCTATCGAAATCAACATATTCTGATAGTCATGTCTGAAACGTCGCAACTCATTATAGTGAGCTTCGATTTCATTCATATAGCGAGTATCATTTTGTATTTGTATTCTTTGCTTTTGGACTTCATATTTTGATTTTACATTATTTAAGTATTCATTATAGATAATGACAAATAGGCCAATCATTACTAAAAGTATAATCAAATTACTGAAGATTACATTTGCTTGGTTTTTCCAACCTTCACTTAAAATAATATACAAATATACTATGCATAATAACGCTGCCGTTGTCCTGTTTAATTTTTGATCTTCAAAGAAAGGCTTACAATTCGTTCTAAGCCGTACTGTATAAACCATTATTATCAATAAGCTTTGAAAAATTGAAAATAGTAGTAAATACAATCTCATACTATCAAAAAACAACATGACTAAACTCGCCAAATGATCTGCAACCATTGAAAGCATTGTTATTTCCATTGCAATAATTACAGATTTACTTATATTATGCTCGTACCAATAAGCGTAGATAATACATAATAATACTACTAAAAATGATACTCGATCCTGTAGTAACGAATAAAATGCATAAGTAACACCCAAACTAACCGCCACAAAAGAAATATCAAATAATTGTATGCTGCGTTTTTTTAAAATTGCTTTTGTGATCACGAACAAGAAAAATTCTTGTAAAAAGATAATTAGCATGCTCTCTAATCACCTTATTTACGTAGTTCGTCAGGAATTTTAGTTTCAAACCAAATTCCTACACAGCACATTACTAATTGTTTCGCGCCAACATATTTAAAAAGATGTGCAATAGCTTCATACATTTTCTGCTTCATCAGACTTCCCTCCTTTCAATGGAACTATTAATGTGAAAACTAATAACAGCGATACAACAATTATTGTTCCCAGATTATTACTAACTAAAAATTGTAAAAAACTAAAAACAAGTGACGTAATGATTGCTTTATGCTTTAAAGCCCTTTTTAATGACTGCGATTTAATTGGATTCTTTCTTGTAACAGCCGGTGAAAACATCCCAATAGGTACAGTTAACAGCAAACACAATATAAATCTAAAAAGTTCTGGAATGCCATCAGTAAACTGTATTAAATATGGCACACCCACGAACGTCACTGCTGTTAATATCGTACATAACAGATCTGATTCCAAGTGACGTCCATAGGCAAAGCCACGCAAAACTAAAAAACTACCCATAAAAACTAACACTGGGACCAACTCGTGTAGCAGCAACGCTAAGATAATAGTAATTATCAGCTTAGGAATAACATTTAATACAGTATCAATGCCTAGTTTAACTAGTAATGCCTGCCGTCTTTCTAGTTGAAGATTCTTTTGAATCGCAGCGAATAACCGGTCGCTTAATTTATAAAGCAATAGTTTTTGTTCTGGCTTTTCCATATCCCACTCCTATAATGCTCAAATACATACCTGTATCAACAGTTTAAAACAGTATTAATTAATTGAAAAGAATACATAAATAGATTAATTATTCAATATTGTTTTAAGACTAGAAATAAACATTTAAAGATACATCAGTTTAATTATTCATACGAAACTAAAGTTTCATGTAAAAAGATCGTTAATATAAATCAGTTTCATCGATACTCACCCTTAATTTTTCCTTAAATTACAAGTCAAACTAGACTTAATTTCACTAATTCACATTACTCAATAGATTAATATCAAATGGTGAAAATCAACGAAAAAAGGAGATCTATCAAGCAATCTCCTCTTACATAAAGTTATTTATGAACACTGATTTAAGCTAAGCTGCCGATATCACAATCTCAGCATCCACTAAATCAGCCTTCAAGTTTTTGACATCTAAGTGGTCAAGGTAGAAATCCGTTACCTTGTCACGAATTTGTTGTTCAATTACTCGCCGTAATGGCCGCGCACCCATCGCTTCATCATAGCCTTGTTCCATCAGCCAATCTTTGGCCGCTTTAGTTACCTCAAGTTTGATGGATTTTTTGGCTAACGTTTTTTGTACATCCGCCAACATCAAATCGACAATTTGACTTAAGTCTTGCTTAGTCAGATGTGAAAATTCCACGATTCCATTAAAACGGTTCAGAAATTCTGGGCGGAAAAATGGTGCTAACTTATCCATTAATGACTGATCTCGTTGCTTGTCACCACTTAATGCTTCATTACCAAAGCCAGCATTAGAAGTAGCGATAATAATCGTATTTTTGAAATTAATGACATTGCCTTGTCCATCCGTTAAGCGCCCATCATCCATCACTTGTAACAATAACGTTAATACTTGTGGATCAGCCTTTTCAATTTCATCTAATAATACAATGGAATATGGATTACGCCGAACCCGTTCAGTTAGAGTATTAGCATTATCTTCATAGCCTACGTATCCAGCCGAGGTACCAATTAATTTCGACACAGCTGTACGATCAGCATATTCACTCATATCTAGCCGAATAATCGCATTTTTATTTCCAAACATATCTAAGGCTAATTGCTTAGCTAATTCAGTCTTTCCTACGCCAGTTGGGCCCACAAACAGAAAACTTCCAATTGGCTGATCACCCTCTGAAAAGCCCGCACGGTTACGCCGAATTGCCTTCGCTACCATTTCAACCGCTTCATCTTGACCGATTACCTTACTTTTCAGACGCTTATCAAGATTTTTCAAGTGCTCAATATCATTAGCGCCCATATCAGCAACTGGTATACCAGTTAAACGTTCAACCGATTGTGCCACATCATCAATCGTGGCAGTGATTTTTTCTTTTTGATCCGTTTTTTTAATTTTTTGCTTGGTTTCCTCGATCGACTTCTTGATATCAGCGGCTTTTGTAAAGTCCTCCGATTTAACGGCGGCCTCCTTAGCTGCCTCTAATTTTTTAACGCGTTGATCCAATGTCTCAACATCAGTTTGCGAATTTTTAGCCGCTAAATGAGCCGCAGTCATGTCGATCAAATCGATAGCTTTATCTGGCAAAGTGCGTTGTGGTATATATTGGATTGAATAATCCACAGCCGCCTTCAAAACATCATCTGGTAATACAACATGATGATGCTTTTCGTACAGCTTTTTAACACCTTGTAATATACGTAAAGTGTCAGCGGCCGTCGGTTCATTAATCACAACATCATTGAATCGCCGTGCCAAAGCCGCATTTTTCAAAATAGTATTGCGATATTCATCTTGAGTCGTAGCCCCGATTACAGTCAGCTCGCCACGTGACAAAGCAGGTTTAATGATATCAGCCAATCCTTTGCCACCATCTTCACCACCAGTGGCGCCCGTGCCGATAATCTGATGAATTTCATCGAAGAATAGAATAATATTACCAGCTGCTTTAACTTCCTTTACTAGCTGTTTAATATTTTCTTCAAAAGAACCGCGATATTGAGTTCCTGCTTCCAAAGACGATAAATCAATCGAATAGATTTCTTTATCTTGAATCGTTTCTGGAACTTTACCAGCCACAATTGCTTGTGCCAGACCTTCGACGACTGCAGTTTTACCTACACCGGCATCACCAACTAAGATTGGATTATTTTTCGTCCTACGACTCAAAATTTCTGCAGTTTCTTGAATCTCATTCTCACGTCCAATCACTGGATCTAGTAATCCATCACGAGCCTGTTCCGTCAAATTAGTCCCTAACTTTTCTAAAATCCCCCCTTTTTTAACAGCCTGTTTACCATCTTTAGATACTTCTATTGTTTTATTATTTTGGGGTAGCTTACCAGTTGCTCGGTATTGAGCAAACTCATCCGGTGTCAGCGATTGTCCATTAACTAAATACCGTGCACGCTCCGAATTTTGATTATCCATGCGCCGAAATAATTGATTGAAAACATCATCCATATCATTGTTGAAAAAAGGATCATTTCCGTAGAAATTTGCCATATTACAACACCTCCATAAAAATTTATATGTGTAACTTAGTGACCATAATATCCTTTAAAACTACAACTGAATCGTATCACGATTTTTATGTATCGTTAAGTAAAGTGCTTATAGAATCAATTAGAAATAATTAGAATAATTTTGTTTAAACAAAAGAGAAATCAATTTCATAAAATGAATTGATTTCCCTACAAGGTTCCCTATTTAATAGCCCTTGATAAAGAACTTGAATTAACAAGTTACTTTCCAGACCAATTTTAATTTAAGAGACTACGACTCAAAAAGCACACCCAGTATCAAGTTAAGGCCAACTAGTTATCGTTAATATTGCCACTTAAATATCAATACTAGCAATCATGACACACGTGTGAAATCATAAACCAAAACATATTACATGACGTAACGGCGGTCTTGGGACTGTAAACTCACAGTAATGATTCTATTGAGTTGAATAAGGTGCCGATGACCAGTAATTGCCATAAATGCAATTGCTTTCGGTACAATCGTAGTGACATAGCCAACTGTCTCGGCCATCTGCCCATTTGTTTTATAAAACCGTAATGAGACTCGACATTTTTGATCATGCGCTTGTTGTAATTTACAATAATTATTTTCAACACTCAAATTAAAGTCTCCCGTTCAAAGAATTCAGGTTTATTTATTCGTCAGTGAATCTATGTGTTTGTTTTTCTCATTGTTGACGGCGTAAGTCCACATTAAGGAGTCAGCTATTCAGTAAAAACTAAATAACTAGTATTCATGTTCAGCTCAGTATAATATGCATTGATGGTTACTAATCAAAAATCGATCTCTAAATATCCTAATTACTATGAAACTTTGAAGTTAATTTATGAGAAAAATAACTCACAACAAAACTCATGATTACAACCTTGTCATCATAACTAGATTATGAAACATTCAGCCTCCTAAATAAAACTGGTATGCGCGCATGTGCGCATGTGTACAGTATACTATTGCCAAGTATGTCTGAATAACCGTTTTAAGACTTGAAAAACTCAGCTGGGTGCTTTAGGACGCTTTTTGTGCATTTTAAGACAATATCCTAACTTCAACGCCGGCATAGCTTCAATTCGTCAATCAGTGTCTTAGTTCCTCAGCTATTTCTGTTCAGAACATCTTCCTATTACAATAAAAAGCGTTGATCTCAGCAGAATTTACTTCCACCAAAATCAACGCTAAAGTGCTATTATATCAGGTATTTTAAATTCATTTCAGACATTATATTCAGCATTACTTCTACTACCTAAGTAATTTAGCACGTTTAACATCTTCAATCGTCTTAGTTCCCGCTAGTTGCATATCGATCAACAGCTCATCATTAAGGTGACTCACTACGGAAGCGACACCCTGCGCACCACCCAATGCTAATCCATAGATAATCGGCCGAGCAAGTGCCACCAGATCTGCACCATTGGCTAACGCCTTAAAGACATGGGAGCCACGCCGAACACCGCTATCAAAAATTATTGGGACGCGCCCATTAACGGCTTGCGCAATCTCGTGTAAAACATCAAAGGAAGCTGGACCACCATTTAGTTGCCGACCGCCATGGTTTGAAACATAGATACCCTGAGCACCAGCCCCGATTGCTAACAAGGCATCTTCTGGTGACTGAATCCCCTTCACAATAACTGGTAAATTCGTATATTCCGTAATACGCCGAACATCAGCCGGGCTAATCTTTTGCGCCGCAGCAGCATAGATTTCCATGATACCTTTCCCTTTACCATCCCCTTCGCTGAACTTAGTCAAGTTAGCCATTGGGATTGGAAACTGGAAATTGTTGATAATATCAGCTTCACGATAACCGTCAACTGTTGCATCAACTGTCAAAATGATTGCCTTAGCACCAGCCTTCACTGCTTCATCCAGTAAACTCTGATTAAAATCCCAATCTTTGCTCATATATAATTGGAAAAATTGGGGCGCACCTTTACCAGCTGCGGCAGTATCTGCAATTGACGTTGAAGAGTAAGTACTCTGAGCCATAAGTGCCCCAACTTGAGCCATCCCTTCAGCAGTCGCAGCTTCACCCCGTGCATGTGCCAATCCTTGAGCGGCCGCTGGAGCCATCATAATAGGCGTTTTGAGATCTATGCCAAAAGCCTGAGTCTGTGTGCTTGGCTGTTCCATATCCGTCAATGCTCGTGGCACAATTTGAACATGGTTAAAGGCCATTGTATTCTGCTTTAAAGTCCATTCGTCTTCTGACCCACCACTAATATAGCCAAAGCCTCCGCTCGGGATGATCTTTTTAGCAGCTGCTTCCAATGATGGTAAATTTAAAATCGTTAACTTTTGCTCACGATCACTCTGTTCATATCCATTAATAACTGTCATTATACTAATCTCCTTTACATAACCCTTTATAATTCATTTAATAATTGGCTAAGTGCCGGTTGATCCGCTTCAGCGATACCATATCGTTCACGATACTTAGCAATCGTATCTGCATCAAAGTTTTCTGGATCTACTGGAACAAAACTAGTATCAATTGGATCAACATTTTTAATTTTTGCATCAATCACAATTGGTAGTTGATTACCATTCTGCTGTAGTTGAGTAACTTTCTGAAACGTTGCTTTCAACTCTTTAAGGTTAGTCACTTTAAAACCAATCGCACCCATGTTGTCTGCCATCTTGGCCCAATCAGCACCAATCAAGTCAATCCCATACGGCGCCTGATTAGCGAGTAACTTTTCATGTTGAATAAAGCCTAATACTTTGTTTTCTAAAACCACGTTAATGACTGGCAAATGATATTTAACTTCCGTTAGTAAGTCTGGCATCACCATGGCATAACCACCATCACCAGAAATACTCCAAACCTGCTTCTTAGGATAATTCAATTGGGCGGCCAAACCTGCTGGCAAACCAAAACCCATCGTGCCATACCAAGCCGACATCGTAAAAAGTCTGTTGCTTATTCAATGGTAACTGTCGGATTGCCCATTCCGTATTATTCCCAACATCCAGACCAAAGACGGCATCATCAGTAGCATTGTCTTTAATAGCTTCTAGCACCCCTTCAGCCGTCAACCCTCCTTGATCATCAGTAGCAATTGTCTTGAGCCACCGGTTCCAGTTTTGCTTATCACGTTGAGCAGCTTTCAAGAACTTAGTTGGCTTAATTGTCACTTCGGATTGAAGTAATGCTTGGAAAAATTCTTTTGCATCTGCAAGAACAGTAATATCAGCATCATGTTGTTTGCCTAAATCTGCTAAATTGTTATTGACTTGAATAAACTTAATTCCTTGTGGCAAGTAACGTGCAAACGGAAAGTTAGTACCAACAAACAAAACTAGATCTGCCGCTTGCGAGACTTCAAAGGCGGGTTTAGTTCCTAGTCGACCGCGAGAGCCCATGAAATTAGGATGGTCAGTTGGCATAATACCAGTTGCTGGAGCCGTCGACAAAACCGGCAAACTAAATTTTTCAGAAACTGCGATAACTTCTTGACGCGCATTATAGGCACCCTTACCAATCCATAAAACAGGGTGTTGAGCAGCTTTCAAAGCCGCTATCGTCTGCTGAACATCATCTAATTTCGGCATTAAGACCTGTTGACTGCCGCTAAGTGAAGCCGTTTTAAAACCATCAAACTTAATATCTTGACCAGACAAATCATCTGGAATAATAACAACAGAAACCGAACGGGTCGCGTATGCTGATCTAATTGCTTCATCAACCACGTATGGAATCTGTTCAGCCGTTGTCACTTGTTTATGAAATTCGGCTACATCTGCAAAAATTGGATCTTGGTTCATTTCTTGAAAGAAGTTCGTATTCATAATGGATGTTGCTGATTGACCGACTAAAGCTAGCACCGGTACGTGATCCATCTTGGCATCGTATAATCCGTTCAAGAGATGAACGGCGCCCGGTCCTGCTGAACCAAAGCTAACACCAATCGTCCCCGTTAATTTAGCATCTGCCGCGGCAGCTAAAGCACCAACTTCTTCATGACGTACTTGAATATACTTCAAGTGGTCTTTCTCTTGGTAGAACCCATCTACCGTGTTATTAATCGAGTCAGCTGTAATACCATAGATATGATCAATGTTCCAGTCGACCAACACTTGTGCCAATGCTTGTCCTGCTTTAATTTTAGTCATTTCCATTACCCTCTTTTTGTTGTTACTTTTTTGAGCACAACTATATCCTAAATAAAAACTTGACCCTTGTCAAGTCTTTATCTTAAATTATGCTTGTTGTTGAACAGCGCTAATGTCATCAATAATATCTTGCAGCGTCACTCGCGACATACGTGCCTCAGCACTATTCTGAATATCACAATAGTATTTTTCCATCACTCGCGGAATTACCGACCCGACCGGACACGTCTCCGAAGTATTATGATCAACGTTTAAAAAATTACGCTTAGCCACCACTGCTACATAGATATCTTTCAAGGTAATATCATTGGGCGAACAAGCTAATGTTGGTCTAGCAACGCCACGAACCGAAGTTAACAAGCCTGCTTTTCTTAACTTACTCATCATTCTTCTGACCATGGTAGGATCCGTATTTAAACTACTAGCAATATGCTCACTTTTCAGCTGGTCATCAGTATGCAACGCAATATATGCCATAATATGCGTCGCATCACTTAATTGTGTATTAGCCATCTAGACACCTCCCATATCCATCTCTATTGTTACTTATTTTAGCACATCTAACGTGAACATAAAAGCGATTAAGGAAATAAGTTAGGCTTCTTTCCCTAATCGCAACATAAGATTATTTGATAATCTCCATTAATTCAATCAAACTTATTCAAGACACCGATAGTAGCTGAATTTAAAACCCACCCTGTCCAATTTGATGTTGCAAATCATCTAAGCCAAATTGTTTTAAATAAGTTGAAAGTGGTTGTAAATCTTGAGCTTCATACCGTTGTTTAAATGCTTCAATATCAGCTGCCGAACTCGTTGCCGAATCTAAACGAAGCTTTTCAGCAGGCAGTGGCCGATCTCCTGTAATCACCGCATCAATCAGAACTGGTTCATGCTGAGCGATTGCTTTGGCTTGTTCAAAAACATCAGGTAATTGCTCAATCTTATTAACTCGAAAAGCTTGCATGTGCACGCCATCGGCAATCTTACTAAAATCAATATCATTGAATTCAACGCCAATAAAATCATTCTGATTAGTATCTTCCTGCTCATCTTTGATAAATCCATATTGGCAGTTGGTGAAAACAACATTAATCACTGGTAAATGGTATTGAACTTGCGTCGCCAAATCTTGCATGGTCATCGAAGCGCCACCATCACCAGCCAGATTAAACACCTGCCGCTCAGGATAATTAAGTTTGGCAGCAATTGCTCCCGGAATACCAACTCCCATCGTAGCAAATAAGTTAGAAGTAATGTGCCGATTGGATGGCGTTAATTTCAAATGTCGATTCGCATTCAAATTGATATCACCAACATCAATCGAATAGATTGCATCAGGCTCCGCAATTTTATTAACCGCACGTAGCACTTGATATGCTTGTAAAGGCCCTTCCTGCTTATCTTCTAATGAAGCTAGATAAGCCCGCCAATTTTTAACATTGGCTAAATTGGCTTGCCACCAAGGTGTCGACTCCCGTTCAGATACCTGTGCTAAAATTGCAGCCAGCGTCTTTTGTGCATCAGCAAGTACCGCAATATCTGTTTTATGTCGTTTACCTAACTTAGCCGGATCAATATCAATTTGTAAGAAATAACGCGTATTTTTAAACGCTTTGGAAACTTCTGCAAACGGATAATTATTACCAACAAATAAAACAACGTCAGCTTGCGCAAGTGCCTCATTCGCCGGTTTTTGTGCCACCCGATTAGCAGAACCCAAATAGGCTGGATAACGATCTGCGACAATCCCCTTAGCTGGATACGTACTCATTAATGGAATTTTCAACGTTTTACTCAATTGTTCGAGTTCTTTACCAGCCTTACGAGCTCCAATGCCATAGTAAATAAGTGGCCGTTCAGCTGCGAGTAAAGTCTGTGTCAATCTCGTCACTGCTTGAACGTCGGGTTCTGGTAATAACGGCGTTTGATAACTATTAGCGGAAGCATACCAATCTTCAGCTGGAATCTGTTGCCATGGTAAATCGACTGGAATTTGCACAACCGCAACACCTTGGTGCGCATAGGCGCGTCGAATTGCTTCGTCAATAACATGTGGCAACGTGGCAGCATTGACGGCTGTTACATTATAATCTGCAACGTCCGCATAAATCGGATTCTCATTCATTTCTTGGAACGTATCCATGTTCATCCCAGTAGTGCCAAATTGACCAATAAGCGCTAGAACAGGGACATGGTCTTCACGCGCATCATATAACCCATTCATAAGATGAGTGCCACCAGGTCCCGCTGAGCCGAAGCAAACCCCGATTTTACCCGTTAGCTTAGCATCAGCAGCGGCGGCCATTGCACCAACTTCTTCATGCCGTACTTGAATATAATGGATTCGATCCCTTTCTGCTGATAATGCGTCCATAATCGAATTAATTGAACCTCCAGGAATACCATACAAATGATCTACTCCCCAAGCTTCTAAAACTTTAATAACTGCTGCACCTGCTAGTATGTTAGTTTGTTTTGTTTGTTTCATAACCATAATAAAGCCCCCATTTCATGCACAATTTAATTACGCGCAACTTAATAAACGAATATTACCACAGCAAACGCTTACATTCAAGTGATCATAAACTAGTGCTTTTTACCACTTAATCACGATTCAAATGCATTTTAGATCAACAACAGCGCTAGTCTGCTTACCTCGATGAACCACCATCACTGTTGAAAATTAGTATCTCATACATTCGTTTTTTAAACAATTTTAGTAATTAGTGTATGTTTTACAGGGGCATACTTCCAACAATGTCTGCATGTTTAGAAGCTAGCCATTCTTCGCCTCACACTACTACTTTTGTTTCATACGTCCTTATTTAATTGTGGATAACGCTCTAGCACATCTACTGTATCCCGATTCAAAGCATGATCAGCACATAAAATAACTGCAGCACTATTCGAATCTGCACGGTAATACTGACTGTTTCTAATTGCAAATAACACACCATTTTGTTTTGCAGATTGAATATATTGCCCCATGATATCCATATCAAGCTGACCATTTATTAACAATTGATATTTGCTGTTTTCTTTCAAAAGGCGCTGTAAGACGCCACTACAGTTATACTTTAACGCTTCAGCAAACGAAATTCGCAACTCAATACGTTCATAAAAAGTACCTAAACAACGATGCTGTTCATCGGGTCTCACTAAGGGTAACCCAAACACTGCATTCTGAATTCGTTGATCTAAATCTGGTCGTTTACCTTGCATACTCACACCTCATTAAGCAAAAATTTCTGTATAAAAGACAAAAGAAGATCCAAACCTCGCCAAGAGATTCAGACCCCCATTTAAAAATCAATTACGTTGTATCGTATCTAATCCGTAATGCTTTAAATTAAGAAAGATATGTTTATCGAAGAAACCAATGAACGTGCCTTGAAAGAACAAGCAAATAACGGTACCAACATTGACGGCCCATAAGTGCCCACTAACGCCAAACGTAATCATCATAATAATTATCGGTGGTATATAGTGAACTATTTGCGCCACTGTAGCATTTCCATGCACATAGCGGAACCGTATAATCTGCATAAAGTCATCGTTCGGATGCAGAACTAAGTTTGCGCGTTGATAAATTGATGTCGCTAAAGCAACACATAGCACACCAAACACATCGATGACAATTCGTAATGCCAACGGTAATTCTGCAATCTCACTCCGCTGAATCAAGTCAGTAAACCATTGAATCAAGAAACTGAACGGTAAAGTAAATAACAAATTACCGATTACACGTCGCCAAATGATTTGGTGAATCAAGATAGCATTCATAGTAACCACCAGCACACCACAAGTAAACAATGTCGCTCGCAAGCTTAGTGGCCATAGATGGTACAGATTTACTGCTGAAGCTGTCCATACTGCACTGCCCAAGTTCATAACAACGGTTAATGCATGACCAATCGAATTAATTAGGAGTGATAATCCGAGAAATAACCATCGTTTTAGCCAATCATGATTGGGCATCACTAACTTGGTAACTGCCATGATAACCCTCTTCTCAGGCCAAACTTAGTCAACCGTTGCTCCGACTGCATCTGGTGTTAAGAAGTCTTCATTGGCTTTCAAGTCAAAACGCTTGATTAAGTCACGGAAATCTTTGTCGGTCAACGATTGCAAGACTTCTCCACCTTGTTCACGAATCGTCGTGTAGATTAATGCTGACTTTTCAACTGTTTCAACTAACCCGTAAGTTTCATCCAGAGAGTCACCAGCTGCGAAGACGCCATGGTGTGGCCATACAACTACCCGGTAGTCGGCCATCTTAGCAGCCGTCTTTTCACCGATTTCATTAGTTCCTGGGCACATATATGGGATAACGCCTACGCCTTCTGGGAAGACAACGATTGATTCTGGATGCATCTTCCATAGCGTCCGACTGAACCGCTTAGATGACAACGGAATCGTAAAGGTCATTGCAACCAAGTTAGTTGGGTGGCAATGCATGATAACCCGTTGATCAGGATCTTGCTTCAACCGAGCAATGTGGCTCATTAAGTGTGATGGAAATTCGCTAGTTGGTTCACCACCATCATTGAAGCCCCACATTAAATCAACACTGTTGCCGACTTCGCTGATTCGAATCAAGCCCATGTCACGTTCTGGAAATTCGACCATATTCTTAAAGTACCGGCCAGTTCCCGTAACTAAGTAATACTTGCCCGCTAATTCACTGGCATCAAATTTAATTGGAATCTGACGTAAAACTTTATCCGTACCAGCATAGGCTTCAACTTCCTCTTTAGTCAGTCGTAGACTCACGTTGCCGCCATTCCGTTCGTCCCAGCCATGTCGATATAAATTTTCCGTTGTTTGTGCCATATCACGTACATATGGTGAATCAATAAAGTCTGTCATAATCATTGCCAACCTTTTCTTGTTAATTTTTGTTGTAACTAACCGTCGTTATTCCGTAACTACTTTTTTGTCCCGAGGGAATTGGACTTTCTGTTCATAGTTATGAATTTCATCAAGCCAATCAGTTCCTACTGGTGTATTGTTCTTCAAGCAGAATTCATCCCAAACAGCGCCAAATGGGAAGGACTTCAATTCTTCAGTAACCGCCAACCGCTTCGTAAAGTCGTAGTTTAATTCAGCTTTCTTCAAATCATCAATTGGTGCTAACATCGCTTGTAATAAGGCCTTTTGCGTTGCCCGCGCACCGATAACCCATGCAGATACTCGGTTGATCGTAGCATCAAAGAAGTCTAAACCGATGTTAGTCCGTTCCAACTCGTTATCACGAACCAATGACCGAGTAATCCGTTGTAAAGCTTCGTCAAAGATTACAACATGGTCACTGTCCCAACGAATTGGACGTGAAACGTGCAACATTAATCCTTTGCCAAACGGCATGAAAGCAGAGAACTTATCCGAAACATCTTCCGTTGGGTGCCAGTGCCCAGCATCAATCGTCCAGAGTTTGCCCCGGCTGATGGCATAGTTGTTATAGAACAGATGGGAGCCAACCGTATAAGATTCAATCCCCGTACCGAACAGCTTACCTTCGACAGCTTCGATCGTATTCTTTTCATCGTACTTCTTGGCAAAGACTTCATCTAGGGACTCAATCAACCGTTCCCGTGGTGCTTGTTTATCAATTGGGTTATCTTTAAAACCATCTGGAATCCAGAAGTTATTAACCGATTGTTGGCCTAATTCTTGCCCAAAGTAATTTGCGATTTCCCGCGATTTCTTACCAACTTCAATCCAGTAGTCTCGTACTGACTTTTCAGGACTAGCTAACGTAAAGTTATGCTTAACCATTGGATGGGAGAAGAAGGTTGGATTCATATCTAAGCCAATACCTTCTTGTTTAGCCCAATCTACCCAATATTTGAAGTCTTCCGGACCAACTTCGTTAAAATCTTTTTTCTTATCTGTAACCGCATACAAAGTATGCAAAGCGACTTTATGACTCCCAGGAATTAATGATAATGCTTCGTGTAAGTCACCAGTTAATTGATCTGGAGTCCGCGCAATACCTGGGTAATCACCCGAAACACCGATCCCACCAGTTAATTCTTGATCAGGGTTCAAGAAACCATGAATATCATCACCTTGCCAACAATGAACAGACAACTTGACCTTCTTTAGTGCTTCCATGGCCTTTTCAGTATCAACACCAATTTCAGCGTAACGTTCTTTTGCAACTTGATAGGCTTTTTCGACTTCGTCAGTTTTAACCATTAGTATTTCCTCCTCGTATTCAATAAGTAATTCAGGTTAATCTAAATGAAAGACTTCTTGTAAATCAGTCGTGACTGGACTATTGTCCTCATTTGTATCCATCAACGGCTCCATATATTTCCACCACTTTTTACAAATATCAGTTTCAGCGATCTCGTTGTAAGTCGCTTCGTCTGGAACCTCAAGGTAAGCAAAGGTTTGGCCAGTTAATTTATTTAAGAAAATTGAATAATTCGTTGCACCATACTTCTTAAGCGCCGTCTTCATCTCTGGCCATAGTTCCGCGTGCCGTTTAGCATATTCTTCGTAGGCGTCTTTGTGTAAATACATCACTTGTCCTAACCGAACCATTTAAACCATCTCCTTAGATTTATTTGTTAGAAATCGTTGATACTCTTTTAAAATGTCGCCATACTTATTGGTCTCCGGCAAGTACCGCTTTAGATCAAATGACGTTTCAATCAACCGCCGGCCCGCTCCAATGTTCTCTACTTCATCACTAGTAATCATTTGAACCATAATGTTTCCAACTGCAGTGGCTTCACTCGGACCCGCCACAACCTTGATATTAGCCAGGGTACTCGTTAACTGATTCATCAGAGCAACGTTACTTCCGCCACCAACAATATTCAGTGTATCAATGTGGTAGCCCAAGATACGGTCAAGTTTATTCAATTCATTGGCATAGAACAAAGACAGATTAGAATAGATTGCCTGGAATAATTCACCCGGTGTTTCCGGTATCGTCTGCTTTGTTTCACGGCAATAATCCTGGAGTTCCTTAATCATATTTTCGGGATTAGTGAAGCGTTCATCGTTGATATCAATGAATTGTTGGAATGGTCTTACTTGTTGCGCCAAGTCAGCCAGTTCACCAAAGCTATACTGATCACCTAGTTCATGACGAACACATTGGGCAACCCACAACCCCATAATGTTTTTTTAGGAATCGGTAAGTCCCGTATGCGCCCCATTCATTCGTATAATTCTCATGAAATGCTTGTAATCCATTTTCTGGCACATTTAACTCAGTTCCTAGTAGTGACCATGTTCCTGAACTAAGGAATGCCCACCGATCACCTTCACCTGGCGTTCCAACAACCGCCGAGGCCGTGTCATGGGTTGCGACCGTCACAACTTCAACTTCCGGAATATCATATTGAGTGTGCCATTTGTGGCTCACATTTCCCAGAACCGATCCGGACTCAACTAGTCGTGGAAATTGGTCTTGAGACACGTTGACTTTGCCTAACAAATCTTTATCAAATAAACCGACACGCAAGTTCAACATCTGAGTGGTAGAGGCATTCGTGATTTCAGTAACTGCATTACCCGTCAAAACATATCCGAGATAATCCGGCATCATCATAATCTTGTCCGTCTTAGCCAATAAATCATGATTCTCTTTATACAATTGATAGAGCGTGTTAAAGTCTTGGAACTGAATGCCAGTCTTTTCGTAAATGTACTCTTTGGGTAGGTCGCTAGTTAACTGTTGGATCGCATTATGTGTCCGCTTATCACGATAACTAATTGGATCCTCCAATTTATGTCCGTTTTCACCGACAAGTACATAATCAACTGCCCAAGTATCAATTCCTAACTCAACATCCTTTATCCCCATCTTTTTGACTTTTTCAAGGCCTTTAAAGATTTCATGGATTAAATGATCAACATCCCAGCGATCATGACCATCCTTCATCGCAAATCCATTGGAGAAACGATGCACTTCCTTTAACGTTAGCTGGGCCACGCTTTTGCTGACCGAGCATTAAACGCCCGCTAGAAGCGCCAATGTCTACGGCAATATAAGATTTCATTACTTCACATCTCCAGTAGCATTTGAATTAATCGGTGTCTGTTTATCTTTGGCGTCACTTTCGTCAAATTCGTCACCATAACGTTCCTTTGTAATTTGTTCCAGTGATTTGCCGCGAGTCTGAGGTGTCCAAATGACCCCGATAATCAATGAAACTAACAATAATCCAATCATAAATGTTCCGGCAGCTTTGAAGCCCATCGTCGTCAGAATAGTTGGGAAGATAATTGACCAAATACCAGCTGAGCCACGGACGACGAAGAACATCACGCCTTGAGAGCCTGCACGATACTTAGTTGGGAATAATTCAGTCGCCCATAGTGCGTACCACGCTTGAGCCCCGATCCCTGCGGAGATGCCCCAAACAGCAACGAAAATCCAAAGACTAGTCCAGTTCATCCCGGCAAATGTCAGGACAACCCAAGAAACGACGGCCATTGCAGCCCCAACTGCAAAGAAGATTCGGTGATTAGCACGATCACCATAGCGGGCAAAACCAACATAAGTGGCAACTGCGGTAAAGATCCAAAGGACGGCTTGCAGTAAGTTGGCCTGTAGATTTGTTAACCCACCAGCAGTTTCATAAACGTATGGCATAAAGAAGCCCATTGCACCGGCAACTAGATTCCAGAACATGTAAACACCAATTAAAAATAGCAATGACTTTAAGTTAATGACATTTGAGAATAAGTCACGATATGGATGTGGCTTCTCACCAGTCGCCCGCTCGTGTTGTTTCTGTTCAACCCAGACTTGTGATTCGTCCAATTTACTTTGAAGACGCCATGCAATAAAGGCAACAATTGTTAAGAAAATGAATAAGATCCGATTACCCATGACACCTAGTGGCGATAAGGCAACACCGGCTGCAAAAATAATGGCGGGCCCTAACGACCAAGCGAATTGTGAAATACCAATGTTCTCCGCCCGATTAGTTGATTCTGACGTTTCTGAAATATAAGTCCACGATGCAGGAACCCCAGCGCCGACCGCAATCCCAGTAATCAGGAAGCCGGCTAATAACATTGGAAAATTAACTGAGGCTGCCACAATAATCGTCCCTAGCATATAAACAAGCATGTCATAGGTATAGATAACTTTCCGACCATATTTATCTGACAAGTGACCACCAATCAAAGCCCCGATCGCAGAACCAAATGCATTGGCACTCAATGCACCTAGTAGTCCAACCTGAAAGCTTGATAATCCCAAGGCTTTAGTCCATAGTGTTAAACCACTTGCACCAGCAACAATTGACCCAGAATCCAAAAAATTAGTAATTGATACGGCAATTGTTGAGCCATGTGATTCTTTTTTGTTACTACTCATTTTAAATACCCTCCTTTTGGTAAGCGGTTTCATTTATTTACAAGCACATTGTAACCGCCACCATGAAGGTGCTACAATAACTCTTAAAAGGTATATTAGTATCATATTTACAGGGAGGATTGTGAATGAACACACGTATTTTGAACGCTTTAAAGCAAACAACGTTGATTGAAGAAAAGCAAAAAGCGTCTCACTGTTTCGTTGAAGACATGCCACCCTATGCCATTAACCAGGAGCTTTCTTTAAAGGAACATGGACGCGTACTAAGTAATTATTTTTTTAAGAATAAAGACATTTATATCAGTCGTCATAATCGCTATGCAGATTATCCAACTCACACTCATACTTTTTTGGAAATGAACTATATGCTACAAGGTCATGCAACTGAAATTGTTGATGATAAGAAGATAACGCTAAATACCGGTGATTTATTGCTTTTAGATGAAGGATCAACGCACTCAATCAAGGCTTTAGGTGATAATGATTTGTTAATAAACATTCTTTTCAGAACCAAAAACATCAGTATTAACCTGTTAAATGACCTTCGTAGAAGCAATAACATTTTTTATGACTTTTTGCTCAGTCAAGTTATTGAAGATAGTAACCATAAGCGGGACTACCTCGTATTTACCAAAAAGCGTAATAACGAAGTCCAGGAAACTTTAGACCGGATCATCGATGAGTATTATTTAAAGCGTGATTTTTCGAACAGCATTATTAAATCCTATTTATCAATTTTACTGGTCCAATTGGTTCGTGAATATCCTTTGAATGGCCCTCATCAAGAAAATAAATCTAGTCTGCTAGCCATTAAGGTCCTAAAAGCAATCGCCGAAGAGTATAAGACCGTAAGCTTGGAGGAATTAGCAAATCGCTATAATTATAATAAAAATTATTTAAGTAACATCTTCAAGTCTGAAGTTGGCCAAACTTTTAGTGAAGTTCTAACTCGGCAACGACTAATTCAAGCCCACACGCTAATTGCATCTACCTCACTACCCATCGCTACAATCATGGAACAAGTCGGAATTAAGAACAAAACATTCTTTTATCAGAAGTATAAAAATTATTATAAGACGCTCCCCAGCACTGATCGCTAAGCATAACGCAAATATCGGCCATTACTTGTATTCACTATATAGTGATACAAACTAATGGCCGATATTTATTATTTCACTAAATTTATTTAGACCCCGGGTAAATGACTTTAACACCGAGTGCCGCCATGTGTTTTAAAAACTGGTCTTTCGGTGCTCTATCAGTCACAATCGTTGACCAGGCAGGAAAGCTGGCTAACCGGATATAGTCAGAATTAACAGACTGAAACTTAGTGTGGTCTGCAACAAGAATGCTTTCACGAGCACTTTTCATCATCGCAATCTTAACATCTGCCTGATCCATATCTGCAATATACGCTCCCGTATTATCCAACGTGCTACAAGAAACAATTGCTAACTGCGGTCTAAACATCGCAATATCTTGAATTGTATGATTACCCAATAATGAATTGGAATTAGGCCGTAACGAACCACCAGTTAAGAATAGATTTAAATTTGTCATTTGATTAGCAGCAATCGCAAACTGCAGATTGTCGGTAATCACCTTGACGTTTTGTCGCTCCGATAAGTAATTCGGTAAATACGCCGTCGTTGTACTCGGATCAATGAACAGTGCTTGATTATCTTTGATAACCCTTCTTGCTAATAATCGACAAATTACCTTTTTCTCTTCGACATGCGTCCGATATCGAAAAGGTGACGCAAATTCAATATTGGTATTTTCCAATAAAGAGACCATTCCAAATGTCCTTTTGACTTTTCCCGACTGTTCCAAAACAATTAGATCGCGTCGCATTGTAGAAACGCTTTCGCCAGTTAGTTCTATTAGTCTTTTCACACTAATTCTGGGGTGTTTGTTCAATATCTTAAGTATGTGTAAAACACGATCATCTCGACTTACCATATTGCCCTCCATTTGAACAATTCTGAATTTTTTCACCTTAATCTGAACAATTAAACAGGAAAAAATTGAATGAGTTTCATGTTACGTCGAATTGAATACAAAACGCCGTAACATCAACATATACTGATTGTTGATGGAAGTTAGTTTGGCAATATGGATTTATTTTTGAGATATTTTTACCGATTACTAACATATTAGCATACTGACTTAAATCAAATTATTTTTTTAACGACTAGTCGCAACAAGCTCTAAAATGCAGAATAATGTATGCGCTTACAAAAGTAAAGAAGGAATTTTTATGAATTATCAAGATATGCTTAAATCTGACTTGATTTTTCTAGACGTGGATGCCGAAAGTCGCACTGATTTATACAAGCAGATTGCTAAAAAATTAAACACCCGTGGCTACGTCAAGTCTTCGTACGAAGCAGCCCTGAATAAGCGTGAGGATGAATTTCCAACTGGAATTGTGAGTGATTACATCTCAATCGCATTACCTCACGCCGATCCCGAAAACATTAATAGTCCCTTCGTTTGTGTTGTGACAACTAAAGCTCCGATACAAATGCTGCAGATGGGTTACAACACCGAAGAACAAGCCAGTACTTTCTTTTTCCTCGGAATTACAAAGTCGGACGATCAACTGATTCTTTTACAAAAATTCATGGCATTAATTCAGGACAAAGACTTTACTACCCAGTTTAGTCAAATAACTGACACTAAAGAAATGTTCAATTATCTATCTGAAAAGTTCAAATAATTCAAAAGGAGTACATTACTATGGCTAAAATTATCGTTGCATGTGGGAGCGGAGTTGCTTCAAGCGAGTTAGTCGTTAAACATATTACCGATTTCTTCGAAGATCATCATATTACAGGCGTTGAAGTTGAAGCAACAGATTTTAAGAAGTTACCAGACATCCTTGCAAACTACGATGTTTATGTCTGGATTGCCCGTCCCAACGAGGAAATTCAAACAATCGTTGATCGTTACGGAATCGCTTCAGTTAACGGATTACCAATATTTACTGGACAAAGCCCAGAAACTTCTTATCGCGATATCATTACCGCACTGAAGAATATGCAATCATAGGCTTAAACGTTGATAAACACTAGGAGGTGTTAGATTATGGACGTTTTAAAAACAATCGTTAATTATGTGCTGAATCTTGGTGGTCCTGTCTTTGTTCCACTTATTATGTTTATCATTGCCACTATTGCAGGATTGAAGCTCAAGAAATCCGTTCTGGCAGCCTTGACTCTCGGAGTTGCCTTTAGCGGCATGACTCTAGTTGTTAATTATATGATGGATTCAATTTCTCCCGCTGCCAAAGCCATGTCAAAGATTTTTCACTTGAGCCTCAATGCTATTGATGCTGGCTGGACTGGGGTGGCAGCCATTACCTGGTCATACAAATCAGCTTTCCTATTTTTCCCATTATTATTAGCCATAAACTTTATTATGCTCACATTCAAATGGACTAAAACTTTAAATGTCGATATGTGGAATGTCTGGAACAAAATTTTTACTTATGTAGTGGTTCTCTATTTCACACACAATGTCTTTTACGGATTTATCGTCGCAGGAATTCAGATTGTTTTAGAACTAAAGGCCGGCGATATGTGGCAACGCCATATTGAAGATCTAACAGGTATGCCTGGCGTTACCGTTCCACACTTTGTCACACTATTTGCAGTTATTTTACAACCACTCAACAAGCTGCTAGACTTCATCCCTGCTATGAATCGACCATTTGACTCAGCTGCTTTACAAAAAAAGATCGGCGTCTTTGGTGATAATACTGTTATGGGGGCCATCATTGGGGTATTGCTGGGCTTCGGCGCTGGCTATTCGGTTTCCAAATCCCTAAACTTGGCAATCCAAGCAGCTACTGCTATGACCCTATTCCCAATGATTTCAAAGCTATTTATGCAGGCGCTCTCTCCAATTGCCGATGCAATGAGTGACTTTATGAAGAAACACTTTAACGGTCGCGAAGTCTTTATTGGACTGGACTGGCCAATTCTTGCCGGTCGAAATGAATTATGGGTCACAGTAGTCATCTTGGTTCCAGTAATGCTCGTGTTTGCAATGCTGTTGCCTGGAAATACAGTACTACCATTTGCAGGTATTATTAATCTCTCATTCGTCGTCGCAGCATTATTACTCACTGGTGCAAACTTATTGCGGATGTTGGTGCTTGGTATTATTACCACACCAATCTTCCTTTATGGTGCCACTTACTTTGCACCGATTATCACAAATCTGGCAAAATCAACGGGTACTGTCAAAGTACAGGCCGGCCAACAATTATCTTGGTCTACCTTTGAAGGACCAGACTTTCGCCTATTCTTTGCAAAAGCATTTACTGGTGAATGGTGGGCAATTGGCATCTCCATTTTATGGTTGCTTGGATTCATCTGGCTATATATTGACCAGAATAAAATCAAATTGCCTAGTCAGCGCTACGTACTAGCAGGATCTGCACAATCTTCGTCAACAACCGCAGCACCATCTGAAACAACGACCACATCCGCAGGCAGTCTCGATGATCTTGATGATATGGATTTTAGTAACACGTCGAAGTCTAGCGCATCCAATAACGCTACTAAAGTTAGTCTGAACGATTTAGATGGATTGAATTTTAGTAATACATCTAAACACAACAACTCTCGGTGACAACCATGAATATAACAAAAACAATGTTCAAGAAAAAACTATTCTGGTCAATTCTGCTATTCCTTGACGTCGTCCTTTTTATTGAAGCTCTGAGCACTAACAGTATCAGCGCATGTATTGTCGTCATGATAATAAGCGAGACGATTTATTTCAAGGGCAATCATATCTTATTTGGCGAGTTTGATACGAAACGTCACGCCAAGCGTGAACAATATAAAAAGAACTGTCTCAAGAAACGCACCTTAGACCATAGCAGTAAAAGTAAGGAGATCGGATTAAAATGACTGAAGCCTATATTTTCGAAGCAGAACGGTGTGACTTAGCCATGGTTGCTAGAGAAATGTTCAACCGGAAGAACACTAATGTTGCTGGTGGTAATATTAGTGTCAAGGTTACCGCACCACGGGATATTAATTACGGATCAGTTCATGTTAAAAAAGATCATCAGTATTTGATCATGACACCCACTTTTATGTCCGAAGCTTGGTTTGGTAAATTATCCGGGGCACAAATTCTCGTCGTAGATCTGGAATCTGGACAACAAATTGACGGTGTAGGTCGCCTAACTCGTGAAATTAACATGCATATCGGCGCCTATGAAGCCAATCCGGGTATCAAGGTTGTTTACCATTCACATGCCGAAGAATCAATGTTTTGGGCAACTATTGGACAAGATATGCCAAACGTTACTGAGATCACTGCCGTCAATCAAACTTTAGGCAAAATCAAATGTTTGCCCTATAAAGAAGCTTGTTCTCAAGAACTAGCGGAACAGGTGCATGCAAGCCTATTATCACTTGGTGATGATGCATTGGAGAACATTTTTCTTCTGAACAGTCATGGTGTTTTAATTACTTGTACCGACCTACATGAAGCAACCCGCATTCTAGAAACCGTTGAATGGAATGCTAAAATTGCTTATCAAGAAACTATTTTCAAGTCTCTTGGGCTAATTAAGCAGTACCAATCCTGTGGAAAGGATACAGACGCTTTTCTGGATTAGTATAAAAAATTCATTTCAAAGCTAAAAGGACGTCACTTGGTTCAAGTCCAAGCAACGTCCTTTTAGCTTTTATGCACTGACGGTCAATTACAGCAACCCATAACATGACAGGATATTTAGCATGTTATAGTCAATTTAAGATAACTAAATGTTTTTATCAAAATAATCATTTGTCATACTTAGTCCGGAAGTATTTTTCAATTTCTTCTAGCGGTACGCCTTTCGTCTCAGGTACTCGTAACGCAACAAAGATAATACCTAATACACAGCACACAGCAAAAATATAAAACGTATTCGACATATTCCATTCCAATAATACTGGGGATAACAAACCAACAATAAAATTACCGATCCATAATACAAAGATTGTAATACCAGTACCAATTCCACGATATCTTTGTGGAAAAATCTCTGAATTAATCAGCCAGGTGACGGGGCCTAATGTACCCTGGAAGAAAATAATATAAAGATAAACTAAAACAACAATCGTAATGCCAGCCCAGCTAGCATTAGGCGCAACAGTATGGATAACACCAGCAGAAACCAGCGTAATACCACAAATTGTTAGGCCTGCAAACTCTAATTTTCTTCTACCTAACCAATCAATCGTGAACATTCCTAAGACAGCTCCAACAATCGACAAGAATCCATTACCGGCATTTAATATTGCCGCGACAGTCGTATCAAATCCAGATTCTTGAATGATTTTACCACCATAATACATAATAGAATTAATTCCGGCAAATTGTTGAATGATACCCAACATTGCACCAGTAATCAGAATTTGTACAACCCAGCGTTTACTAATTAGCTCCTTAAACGTTGCTTGTTCAGCATTTAGTTCCTTATCGGCCTTATCCTTATCCTGAATCTCCTTCATTTCAGATTCCACACTGGCAGCCGAACGAATTCTCCGTAACACACCCAATGCCTTATCCATCTTCCCCTGCGAAACCAACCATCTTGGTGATTCTGGGATAAGGTACATTCCGATCCAAAGGATAATGCCAGGAATAGTTCCTAATCCTAACATCCAGCGCCAAATTGCAGCATTTTGAGCACCCAATGGCGTTAGAGCAGCATTAACACCAAAAGCAACAAATTGGCCAGAAACAATCATAACTTGCGCAGTTGTTACCATTTTCCCTCGTAATTCAGTTGGTGCAATTTCGGCAATATATACTGGTACATTAGCCGATGCAGAGCCTACCGCTAAACCTAAAATAAACCGAAATACGATTAAAATAGTAATGTTTGTGGCAAATGCACATCCCAGGGCACCGACTGAAAAGATAATACCTAAGATAGTTAAAATCTTTTTTCGCCCAATTTTGTCTGCAAATGGTCCGCCAATAATCGCACCAAAAGCGGCCCCAAGAGTCAATCCTGAAGAAACAATTCCTTGTTGAAATGCAGTTAAATCAAGCTGTCCTTTTACCGCCATAAACTCAAGAGATCCATTAACGATCCCTGTGTCATACCCAAAGAGTAACGACCCCATTGCGGCTATGAATGTCGCCAACCAGAGGAAACCTGTGTGCGAGTTGCTCTTTTTGTTTGTACTTTCGCTAACGTCCATTATGGTACCTTCTTTCTAACCAGGCCATCATCCATCCTTCTATAGCTGAATATCAACTAGTTTCCCTATATTCGCAGACTGTTGACAAGCCTTGGCAATCTTCAATGCTTTGATACCGTCATCTACTGTTACTTCAGGTTGCTTTCCCACAATAACATTATTCACAAAGTCCTGAACCTCATCAGTAAATGCAGTGTCAAATCGCTCCCCAAAGCTTTGGAGTGACGGCCGAACAACCCCCTGATCATTAAAGACGGTTACTCGGTTTAAATCAGGGTGCTCCCCGATTCGTACCCAGCCATTCGATCCCATTACCTCAAGTTCAACTTGATTTCCATGTGCAGCATGCCTGCCCCCGATTAACGTTGCAATAACCCCGTCGCTCATTTTCAACTGAGCAACACCTGTTTCAAACTCACCGATATCAGCTAATTGTGGCGCAGCTATATTACTGGTTAGACCATAAGCTTGAACAGGATCTTGCCCTGTAAACCATCTAATTAGATCAATGTCATGGATATTCATATCAACAAAAATACCGCCAGAATCCGCTTCAGTTGCAAACTTTGTAAAGCTTTCCATACCTGATATAGGATCAATCCCATATCCACGCATGTAGATAATTTTGCCAATATCACCGTTATCAACAATTTTCTTAGCATACCGATATGAATCATCATATCGACGCATAAAGCCACTCTGAAAGATTTGATTAGGATGTGATTTAATGACCTTTGCCATCTCATCAACTTCATTGAAGTCAAGCCCTAATGGTTTTTCGCAAAAGACATTTAGACCAGCATTCATGGCATAAATCGTCATTTCTGGGTGAAATGGTGTTGGCGCCACAATGAAGATGGCATCAATATTCTCAGTATCAATCATATCTTTATAATTGGTATAAGTTGTCTCAACACCAAGCTCATTCTTAGCCCACTCCAATTGATTACTGTCTAGAGCACACGCGGCTACCAACTTAACACCTTGAATTTTATTAACCAAATGACGGGCATGCCGCTCACCCAATCGACCTAAACCAATAATTGCAGCTCGTAATGGCTTTCTTGTGGTTACCATTTTTCATCCTCCTCGCATGAAGCAATGTCACCCAGTTACTCTGAGACTTTCTCACTTTCCGTATAAAATGCTGGTGTTGATGGGAAGTCTAAGTCTTGTTTAGCACCATCTTCGGCAAGTGATTTCAAGGCAGCATCTGCAGTCACAGCAGCGATGTATCCATCCCAAGCAGATGGACCTACTGGTGATTCATTTTGCGATACATGATTAATAAAATCTCGGAATTCAATATCGTATGCACTTTCAAATCGAGCTTTCCAATCCGTTAAAATTGCCGTACTGTATTGCGCATTCAAGCGGGTCGCCACCTGTGGAACTGTTGGCAATTCAAGAACGCCTTCTTCACCAATAACATCGCATTTAATATCATAACCATATTGGCAGCGGACAAAGACTTCATTGATAATGTTGATGCCAGATTTAGTCTCAATCATTACAATTTGTGGATCTTGAATTTTTGCGTTTTGAACATGCCGGGTTTGCTTTGGACTGAAGACACGGATATTGGCATAATCATCGTTAACTAACCAATGGTCGATATCAATTTCATGGATTGCAGTTTCAATAATGGAACGTGATGAATCATATTCCTCAGGTTGTGTTTGATTGTAGTGACGCTGATCCATCATCAATGGCTTTCCAATGACACCATCATCAATCATTTTCTTCATCTGGACATATTCTGGTGCGTAGTGACGCATAAAACCAACTTGCAACATCCGACGCCCAAGTTTCTTTTCAGAATCAATAATATCCATGCATTGTTTAGCATCAAGTGCTAAAGGCTTTTCACAGAACGTAAACTTACCAGCCTTCAGTGCAGCCATAACAATTTCGTAATGAGCCTCATTATTCGCCGTACATACGACCACTTCGACATTAGGATCATTAACAAGATCATGATAATCTTCGTATGTTGTTGCAGTTAACCCTTGTTGGTCCAATGCTTTTTGTGCTTTGCCAGGTACGATATCACACACAGCAGTGACATCGACATTAGCCACAGTTTTGGTTAGTCGATGTAAATGGTCAGATCCAATAAATCCAATACCAACAATACCTACTTTAGTTACATGTGCTTCAGCCATAATAATAATCTCCTCTTCATTTTTGATTAAATATCATCTAAGTAAATGCTAGATATCAGTGTTTAACTGTGCTAATTTTCAATTAAATGCTGTTTGATATATCGATGTGCGATTTGTGCCATTTCCAAGGGATTAGCTTTTGATGGATCCTGTTCAGCTTCAACAACAATCCAACCTTTGTAGTTATTAGCAATCAACTTGTCATAGACAGGTTTGAAGTCCAAATCACCATCGCCAGGAACTGTAAACATCCCATTCAAGAAGGACCCTTGGAATGTTAGTCCTTTTGCACGACATTCTTCTTCTTTTGATCGCCGAACATCTTTAAAGTGAACATGGACAACTCGGTCAATATGCGCATTAAGTAATGCCATATAGTCACCATCTGATACTGCAATATGGCCGGTATCATAAAGTAATCCAACTAACTTTGGATCAGTATTCGCCATCAATCGGTCTGTCTCCTCTTTGGTTTGAATACCAGTCCCCATATGATGATGATATGCAACCTTCAGCCCATATTTGGCGGCAATCTCACCATAATGATTGAGGCCTTTGCAGACTTCATCCCATTCTTTATCTGTAAAGTATGGTTTATCCTTAAAAATATTGGCCGTATCTGAACGCTGGATGGTATACGTTTGCTCTGAAACCACCGCTACTGGAGCGTTAATCGCTTTCAAATACTGACAATGCTTCTCAAAAGCTTCACTCGCCTTTTCAATACCATCTCGAATAATATAGCTGCTAAACCATTGCCCAGCAATCTCAAGATTACGCAATTTTAATTCATAATTTAATTTTTCTGGCCCTGGAAAGAACCCGCCTACTTCGGTCCCTTGAAATCCAGCCACTACAATATCACTCAATAATTGTTGTAGATTGTTGTCTTTTCCAATCGAAGGGATATCATCATTTCGCCAACCGATTGGTGCAATTCCCCATTTAATATCTTTTTCTGCTTTTGAACTCATATCCATAACCTCCTAGTAAAGTTTAAATATCTGCTACAGTTGCTGGCTGCCCAGTTTCTAATGATTTTTTAGCTGCCTGAGCTAATCGAATCGCCTTAATACCATCCTCAAACGTACATTCAATTTCATGATTCCCACGAACAGCATCTAAGAACGATTCTATTTCATCCCTATACGCGTCAATATACCGTTGAAGGAAGAAAAACATCGGCTTATCTCCACTAACATCTTTTTCTCCGGAATATGTGGTTGTACTATCAACGACATTGTCGGCATGTGCCATTCCTTTCGATCCAAATAGCTCTATTCGTTGATCATACCCATAGACAGCTTGTCGGCTATTATCAATAACCCCTATCATGCCATTGTTGAAAGATAAATTAATGATGGCAGTATCAATATCACCAGCACTTCCAATTTTAGGATCTACTAATACGTTCCCAGTAACATAGACTTGATCAACTTCGGCATCTGTAATGTACCGTGCCATATCAAAATCATGAATGGTCATATCCATGAAAATACCACCTGAATGATTGATATAGTCCAACGATGGTGGCTCAGGATCACGTGAGGTAATCTTTAAAATTTGTTCATCACCGATGTCTCCATTGATACGATGATCTACGATTCGGCGAAAGTTTTTATCAAATCGTCGATTAAACCCAACTTCAAATTTCACACCGCAGCGCTTAACTGTATCAAGCGCTTTCAAAATATCGTGATCATCAAATCCAACGGGTTTCTCACAGAAAATATCTTTTCCCGCTTCGGCAGCCTCCATTGTGATCTGTGGATGTAGATCGGTGGGGACACAAATTAATACAGCCTCTACTTCTGAATCAGCTAAAACGTCATGATAATCTGTAACAATGTGGTCAGCAGCCTTATATTTGGTTGTCCATTCTTCGGTTGCAACCAAGTCACAAATATACTTGACCGTAACATTAGGAATACGCATTAAATTTTTATAATGCACATTGCCAATTCGGCCCATACCGATAATACCGATTGTGATATTTTGGCTTGTGATTTTTGTGCTTTTATCCATATTGACGCCCCTTTACATTAGCATTCTTTAGGTGAGCAAGCTCTTGTGAAATTATTTCGATTTATTCAAAAATCAGATTAATCGCCAAAAGTTCTTGCCTTTGTGTTCGCTTAAAGAATACTCACTATTAAAGGGATTGTCAACCACATTTTCAAAAACTTGCAAAACAAAAAAGCGCTTTCTTCAAAAGCGTTGACATTCACAATCCATAGTGAAATAATAGCAAATGAATTCAGAATGATACTTGTTCAGTTATTAACTTTAAAATCACTGTTAGCTGATTCCATTTAATTTATCATTAGTCTTATTAGCGCTTAGGAGGGACTCATATGTCTGCTGAAAAAAGTATTTCATCTGATCATGTACCGCTATCAGATCCAGCTTTAAAAACCATCAATCGAAATGCCGGGCGTAATCTGAATCATATTGCATTTATTTCAACACTTGGCGGTTTATTATTTGGGGTTGATACCGGTGTCATTAACGGTGCAATCGGATATATGGCGACCCCCGCGGAATTAAACCTCTCGCCTAATAATGAAGGACTAGTCACGAGTGGCATCACTCTTGGTGCTGCATTCGGTGCAGTCTTCGCAGGACACCTCTCAGACCGAATTGGTCGAAAACGACTTTTAAAGTACCTAGCCTTGCTTTTCTTTGTTTGCACATTAGCTTGTTCTCTTGCGCCGAACGCACTGTTTATGATCATCTCCCGGGTCCTACTCGGGCTAGCTGTGGGTGGTGCCTCCGTTATAGTGCCAACATATCTATCAGAAATATCCACCCCTGAAATAAGAGGACGTCTAGTAACACAAAACGAGTTAATGATTGTTACCGGACAACTATTAGCCTTTATCGTAAATGCTATTTTAGGTAATTGGTTTGGCCATATTTCTAATATTTGGCGTTATATGATTGGCTTTGGCATGATTCCAGCTGTTGCACTCTTCTTCGGTATGATGGTTGTGCCAGAATCACCGCGGTGGCTAGTAATGGTCAATCAGCTTGATAATGCCTTTGATTCTCTTAGGAAAATCCGCTCCCATCCCGAAACATGTAACGAAGAAATTACCCAGATTCAGGATACATTGAATCAAGAAAGCGAGATTAAGCAGGCCACTTTCAAGGACCTATCAACACCATGGATTCGACGCCTGGTCTTTATTGGAATCGGTCTTGGCGTAATGCAGCAATTTATTGGCATTAATATCATGATGTATTACGGAACAACAATCCTGACGAACTCCGGATTCGCACATAATGCCGCTCTAATTGCAAATATAGGTAATGGTCTAGTGTCGGTTATCGCTACTTTTATCGGCATGTCAATTATGAATCGCGTGAATAGACGAAGCATGCTAATCGCTGGTATTATCGGCACTACCACTTCACTTATCTTAATCGTTGGTGTTTCTGCATTCCTTAGCCAGAGCCCGCTGTTACCAATACTTGTCGTTCTTTGCACCATGATGTTTTTGGGCTTTTTCCAAGGTTTTATCTCTCCATTAGTTTGGCTCTTGCTCTCTGAAATATTTCCACAAAACTTACGTGGACTGGGAATGGGTGTCTCGACCTTTTTCCTGTGGTTTGCAAACTTTCTTGTAGGCTACTTTTTCCCAATACTATTGAGTGCAGTCGGAATGACATGGACATTTTTGATCTTCGTATTTTTCAATATTCTGTCATTTATCTTCGCATATAAATATGCACCTGAAACGCGTGGAAAATCACTTGAATTGATCCAAATGGAATTTAAATATGGTGATACCACGGGAATTAACCCCGAAGATAAATAATTAACTTGTGTATTAATCAATAAAAATATTAAAGGTGGTCTTTATTTATGAAAAAAGTACATGCAGGTATTATTGGATTAGGTCGCGCAGGACAAATGCATTTAAAAAATTTGATGACAATTCCAGAAATTGAAATTGAACAAGTTGCTGATGTCTTTATTGAAAACGTTTCAAGTCACTTAAATGATATCGGTATCACAAATCAAACTCGCGATTATCACGATATTTTAAACAATCCAAAAGTTGACACCGTTTTCATTTTCACTTCTACCAACACTCACGAAGAAATCGTAACTGCCGCTGCTAAAGCAGGAAAGAATATCTTTTGTGAGAAACCATTAAGCATGAATCTTGTAGAAGAAGCCAGCTTAAACGTTTTACGAGAAGTCAAAAAAGCCGGCGTTAAACTTCAAATTGGTTTCAATCGCCGGATGGATCCTCAATTTCGGAATATTTACGAAAATGTTCGTATGGGGAAGATTGGCACTCCCCCAGGTAGTTAAGATTACTTCACGGGATCCGGATCTTTTACCTCATGATTTAATTCAACGAATTGGTGGTTTGTTGTTTGACTTTACAATGCATGATTTTGATATGGCTCGTTATATGATGAACAGCAACATTACTGAAGTTTACGCTAAGGGTGGCACACTCATCGATCCAACATTAAAGGATATTGATGATATTGATACTCTTGCACTTGTTCTCCAGTTTGAAAACGGCACTTATGGATTAATCGATAATAGTCGGCGTGCAGTATACGGCTACGACCAACGTGTCGAAGTTTTCGGCTCTGAGGGGATGCTAAAAGCTGAAAACGTCAGCAGCAGCACTGTTGAGTTATACAACAATAAGCATGAGGAGTTAGCAAAGCCATTACCAATCTTCAAACAACGCTATCATGAAGCTTATTTAGCCGAAATGCACGCTTTTGTTCGTGCAATTCTGGAAGATGAACCACTGGTTGCTCAGGGTCGCGATGTAATCATGGCACAGCGGGCCGCAATTGCAGCTAAAAAATCACTAGAAACTGGCCTGCCACAAAAAGGTTGACACTACTTATCCTTTAGATTAATTAAGATAGAAAGAGGTTATTTGATGATTGATCAGAACAAGATTATTGGACAAGAGAAAAATGCGTTGCTCACACACTTTAACTTGGATGACGTTGACAAATTAGTCATTAGCTTGAAAAAGATCGGTCGAGAGAATTTCGATAAAGTTTGCATCCTAATCAAAATAAATAAACGGATCGTTTTCTTCCACGCCGGAACCCAAACGACGAACGAGAACAATCTCTGGATCCACAAGAAGGCAAACGTTGTCGATAAATTTGATCACAGTTCTTTGTTTGAAAAAGCAATTTATGAAGAAAATCCAGACAAATTCTACATCAATAATGGATTGAGTCGACGTGACTATGCAATTGTAGGTGGTGGATTCCCAATCGGACTTGAAAGTACTGGGATAATCGGTAGCTTAATCGTATCTGGTCTAACCGATACGGAAGATCATGATCTTGCTTATCAAGCACTAATAGATATTCAATCTCAACAAAGCTAGGCTAGGAGGTAATCTCTTGTGAAAGCATTTGGCTTTAATCAATATGGTAATTCCAACGTTATGGAAGAACTAAATATCCCTATTCCAAAAATTAAGCCTGGAGAAGTATTGGTCAAAACAACTGCCTTTGCCATTAACGCATTTGATATTGCTGTCAGAAATGGACAATTTCGGAATAACGTAACGCTACTTTTCCCGACAATTTTAGGAACTGATGGCGTTGGTCGCATTGTTAAGCTAGGAGCAGGAGTTCATGATTATAGTATCGGCGACGACGTTTTAGCACGGCCAGGGATTGGAACATATACCGAATACTTTAAGGTTTCAGTTGATCATCTTGGCTCACGTCCAAGCAATTATAGCCCTTATGAGGCTGCCGGACTCCCTCTATCTGGAATTACCGCATATAACACACTCGTCCACATAGCCCATGTTAAACAGGGGCAAACAGTCGTTATTCTGGGCTCTTCTGGTGGCGTTGGGTCAATGCTTGTTCAAATGGCACACGCTTTAGGATTATACGTTATTGGAACGGACGCCGAGTCGGCTCGAGAAACTGTTTTAAATCTTGGGGCTTCTGAATTTGGGGCGTATGATACCGAACGCGTCAGTTCCAAATTCAAAAGCATGGCAGATATTCTAATCGATGCTACTAATCTTGGCGCTTCAATTGCTGGAATACAAATCATTAAGCCTACTGGCACATACGTCTCACTAACAACCTTGCCTAAGGACCGCACATTAAAACCAGACGTTATTTACAGGCAAGTTATCCCTCGACGTGAATATCGCGATAGTGATGCATTCACCACCATTTCCTTAATGATTCGGAACAATCAGTTACATGTTCCGATTGATCACTTGGAGTCTTTCACGCTTGACGGTATTCGTAAAGGACAGTCAGATGTCGAAAACGGCAGTCCTGATGGTAAAGTAATTGTCACTCTTTAAGCGCAATTTATCATGCACAAATTTTTTTAGCATCTAGGTCATTCTAAATCAGATTATCCCTTCTGATTCAACAGACTTGGGTGCTTTTTAGTTCTTATTACACCACCTGTGAAGTATATTAAATTAATCGAGATATAATCCGCATCACGGAATATATAAACTTTTAATTGTTAATATTTATCGACAAATGCTTATTATATTATAATTATTAGTGAGAGAAGCTGAGAATTATCTTTTTGATTATGGTGAACTAACCACTTTTTTAATTTCGCCTACACTAAGAGATGATTTCAGCTTTTCTTTAGATAAAATAAATTGGAGTTGATAATTTTGGAAGATATTATTTTAGATTGTGACCCAGGACATGATGACGCCGTAGCCTTAATGATTGCAATTGCATCAAAGGATATTAACCTACTCGCTGTAACGACTTCAGCTGGAAATCAGCGTCACAGTCAAACATTACGTAACGCGATGTCCCTTCTTACTTTAATGAAACGTCAAGATATTCCAGTTGCTTCAGGAAACACGAAGCCTTTAATGCGTTCCCTAATCTCCGGCGTTAGTATGCATGGTGTTACAGGGTTAGATGGTGCAGATTTACCATCCCCAGATTTCTTTTCTCAAGGAATACCAGCTATCGAGCTAATTGCTAAGATCCTCACTGATCACCCACAGAAAGTCACTCTAGTTGTCACAGGGCCTTGCACAAATATCGCATTATTCCTATCTGTGCATCCTGAGTTACGTTCTCGTATCAAGCAGATTGTTATTCTAGGGGGTGGCATGGGACTCGGAAACTGGGGACCAACCACTGAGTTCAACATTCAGGTGGATCCAGAAGCTGCGAAAATCGTCTTAGATTCCGGAATACCGATTATTTTAGCGCCGTTAAATGTCGCATTTGAAGCACAGCTACTTCCTAACGAAATCGAAAAAATTCATAATATTGATAATTCAGTAGCTCAGACAATTAGCGGCCTTATGGACTTCTATGGAATTTCATTTGGTCGTCAACGATGGGGATTTAAAGGTCTCCCATTATACGACCCTTGTACAGTTGCTTGGCTCATCGATCCTTCAAAGTTTACAAGTAAACGTTGCAATGTTGAAGTAGAGACTAAAGGAGAGCTCACTACTGGGGAGACCGTTATCGATTATTATCATATTACCAACCGTAAGCCTAATGCTGAGGTATTGTTTCATATTGATCGCCAGTGGTTTGCCGATCTAACCATTAGTAGCATTAAATCCTTCGATTTTTAAACAATTGATAAAGAACATTTTGGCTTCAACCTAAAAGTCCAGCTTTCAATCGTAATGTACTTGGTTAATTATTTATAATAAAAATTTATTTTTTTGTCTTCGCTAGTATATCACTTTCAAAATCTACTTTATTATCACCAACAATTGTATTCGTGACAATTAACTTATATTTCAGATTACCGATATCTAAATAATTGACTGCATTACTCATTATTTAGACGTAAATACTATCGACTAAAAAATATTTGATTAAACAATTGCACAATCGATAGACTGTTCCAATTTCAAAAACAACCTGAGATTATTGTCATCACATTGATGATCAATCTCAGGTTGTTTTTCAATGCCAATCTCTTAAACAATAATATTGATTCTATCAAAACCACCACACTCTCGACTTCATTGAACACTCAACGACGCAAGCGTCGCATTCGCTCCATACAGACTTTCCCAGTCCGCTTTAAACCCCGCGACCACTGCACTAATTGCTGGACTATTCAATGCTGTTTCTAGTAAGTCCGGTCCCAGCGTTACAGCTTGCGCTCCCATAACGAGTGAAGCGTTAATTTGTTGAACGGTGTGAAAACTTGCCGCTAGAATCTTGGTCGTACTTTGTTCTCTTTGAATTTGATTTGCTAAATGTTTGATAACCAAATCTGAATCAATATTCATATTGATCATTCGATTATAGTAAGGTGCTAAATAGTCCACACCTGCGGCAATCGCTAGATATCCTTGGAACTCACTGTAGATTGCCGTGGCCGTCACATGAATATCTTCCTTCTTCAACTGTTTAATAACCGCCAATCCTGTCATGTCGGTCGGGACCTTAATATAAACTTGATCATCAAGCTCCTCTAGGATCATATGTGCATCCGCAAGCATCGCCTCAGCAGTCTGCCCAACCACTTGTACATGGAGTGTTCGTTCCTTGCCTATAATTTGCCGAACCTCACGCATATGCTTATAAAAATCAATGGGCCGTTCTTTTTTTCACAATTGATGGATTCGAAGTTACACCAGCTAAGGAAATAACATCAGCATACTTCTTAATAGTATCTAGGTTAACCGTATCTAATAAGAGTTCCATATTTATTACGCTCCTTGAATGTGGATTATTCTTTAATCGTGATCGTACTTCCAATACTAATTATAGGCAATTCTTTATCCGCGACATACATAGTTCCTGCCAATTCAGCTTGCTGTTTACCAGTAAAACTAACTGCCATATGCCCTAGATTAACCAAGTTGCGTTGCACCTCGCGCCCTACTGCTGTAATTTCAAAGTCTTCATTATCAACAACCAGACTCATTCCTGGTTTAATCACCCCATTAACCGGATACACCTCAATCAGGTAACATGACGATCGCAATGCATCAGGTGCAGTATCACCGAAAAAGATCGCCATTTTGATTTCCGAAAAATCCTGCGCATCTTGACCAATTTCCTTAACATTAGTCTGATACATAATTGCTTCATTAGTCTTCATATGTGCGTCACCCCATTCTTATTTTGAATACAACCCAAAGCTAGCAATCCACGCAACAAACACTCGCGGAACACCGTTTAGGAAGCGTGAATACAATACTGATGGAACACCAACCTCAACCGTTTTTGCCTCGGCCTCTTCCAGACCCAATCCAACTGGGATAAAATCACAAGCATTTTGAGTGTTAATCGCAAACAAGGCCGGTAGCGCATATTGTGGTGCTATATTTCCCTTACCAATTTCGACACCAATCAACGTTCCAATAATTTGACCAATTACTGCCCCGGGACCTAATAATGGTGATAAAAACGGCAATGAACAGATAAAACCCACTATTAGCAAGCCCCAGATATTTCCAGCCAAAGGTGTCATTAATTTTGCAAACAATTTACCGATCCCGGATCCCTGAATAATCCCAATGAGCAACGCGACAAAGGCCATAAAAGGAATGATTGTATTAATAACTGTCTGCACCGAGTCTTTAGCGGCTTGATTGAATGTTGCCACCACTTTACCAGCACCAATCCCAATCCTCGCAATAAAGCTTGGCTTATTCATTTGTTGTGTTAACGTTTTCTTATCGTCAAACTGTCCTTCTACCTTCTCATCGGATTCGCTATTCACTGGCGAAACTTCATCAACAATATCTGCGAACTTAACACCTTGGTTGCTCTTAATTTGTTTAACCCCCACTGCTGAAACATATCGTTCTGGAACTATATATTTCGCTAATGGACCACTTTTACCAGTTGGCAAAACATTAACGGTTAAAATACCCTTCTTGGGATAAATGCCACACCGTAAAGTACCCCCACAATCGATAATTGCTAATGCAATTTCATTGTCTGGGATAGCCGTCTTAAATCCATCAACAGCTTCCATCCCAGTCATGTCGGCGATTTTATCGACAATTTCCGGCTTGTTGCCGCCAGTTATATAAATGAATTTGTGCCGTTCCGAAGTTGGCGTAACAGTCAGTGGGCCACCCCAACCACCGGATCCATGTTCAATACGAATACTTTTCCAAGTCATAGCGCCAATCCTCCTAAGCATTATCCGGTGTCAAACTGACATCAACCTGTTTCGAAAGTTTCACACCACTAGTTCGACAAACATATGCCGTCGTGAAGTCAGTGACCCAACCACCAACAAAATTCATAATAAGTCCAACCAATAGATAACGAATCGCCAAGTCCATCGTATTAAGGCCTAACTTCTGTACACCTTGTGCGATTCCTAACCAAATGAACAGCTCACCCGGGTTAATATGCGGAAAAACACCGTTACTCGTATGACAAAACTGTGCTTGAGATGCATAAAAACTTGGTTTATAAAATTCCGGTAAAAATCGTCCCATTGTAAATGCCATTGGATTTCCTAGCATAAACGCTGCTAAGAAGGGTAGTATCATGTATCTTGTCACCGGATTTTTAGCAGAGGCCATTGCCAGCTTATTCATTCGTTCCTCACCTAAAAAGGCAATAATTGTGTTCATCAGCACAAGTAACAATAGTACTACTGGTACAATCGAGCTCATCCAGCTAATAAATGTTTTACCACCAGTTTGAAATAAACCCATAAATCCAGAAGCAAAATCGGTAATTATCTTCATGGTTCTCTCCTCCTCATATCAGTCCGTTCCTGCAACTTACTAGTTATCCAATACCATCCACTTTTCATTTGCGTTAATAAAGGCATTGCAAATATATTGGTATTTGTATCAAGATCTTCATATGCTAACTGATTAGTTCTAAAGTTAATAAAATTACGATAAGCGTTCAAAATACACCCACGCGTCAACCGATCAACAGTCATCATTGTTCCGTAATCTGTGGCGATATCTGCAATATTTCGTCCTATCATTATCGGCAATGGTTTAAATTTCACAAAAACTGTTACCCCTTTCATAATTCGCGCTTCTTCAATATTTCCGTCCTGATCAATCGCCAATAACAATAAGGTTCCTGATTGAAAGCGCTTAGGGTTTTTGCCAATCAAAACACGACCCTGCTGCCGCATAATCCGATAATTCTCAGAAAAATTCTTAATTTGAATGAATCCAAACAACCCCTGCAATAGAAATGCAGCGACTAGCATGAGCCCTAAATAAACTAGTGGTCCCATTTATATCCCCTCCGCAATCTGCAATAAGTTAGCATCCACATTATAATCAATCAGTCGATCATAAATATTAACGTTATTACTTGCTAAAAATACCAAGTCATATATTTGAGTAAGCACTTGACCCAATTCTTGATCTAGATTATTTGGTGTACCGATTAAGAAAATCATCTGAACCGTACGATCCAGGTACTTGATTGGCTGATCATAGACGCCCACTTGTAACAATATTTCTGGTGTGTCCTTTTCATTAACAACGTGTGGAATAGCTATCCCCTTCTCGAAAACACTAATCCCGCGTTGTTCACGTTCTAACCACCGACTTTTAAATCTGCTATCAACATGTCCATCCGATATTCGTGCATCGATCATTGTTTCTACTGCCGTTAAATAGTCCGTATCATGATTAAATTTCCAAAGATCAAACTGGCACGTTGCGTTTGAAATCGCCTTTTCAACTAACGAAACTTGTAGTTTTCCTCTCAGCTCATTTGTTCTGAACGCTGCACTTATACGCACAACCGGAGTTGTCTCATCATGGTAAACAATCGGCTGATCCGAGAAGATTAGTAGATAGCGTCCGTTATCCTGATTCAATTGCCACTCATTATCAAAAACCGCGACTGTAATATCATCTTGAAACATTTCAACTAATTGTCGCCTAATGAATTTAATAACGCTTGAGCCCACTTGCCCGACAATTGCAATTTCAAATTTATGATTCACAATATTGTCCTGATCCTCAAGCTCCATTTCGACATATAATACTAAATACCCGAATTCGGCTGTTGTTATCTTAAAATCCAAGTGTGTCTCCAAAAACCCCAATATTGTATGAGCTAAATCATAGGCAAGAGGATACTTGGTCAGCTGATTTTCCGGCAATAACTGAGCAGTCGGCACATGAAGAATAGTCCTGTTGATTAAGAAAAACAGATGATACTTGATCTGTTCATACAGATGTTCAAAATCAAATGGGATTTGATGACTGCTATGGTTACCCATACTTAAAAACAACATTCTATTGTTATCGATCTGCTCTTTCATTCGTTTTCGTGATAACAAGCTGGTCATCTTAAATGCTAATGGTGCTAAAACAAATACCAGCTCGTCCATAGATATTTCAGTAGAAAAGCAGGCCACAACGCTTGAACGAATATCATCCATAGGTTGATCATCAATCAAATAATTGGAAAAATTAGTGATAGGCTGCTCAATTCGATATCCAATCGGAAATGCAAATTTTAGTACACTTATATTTTTTAAAATTAACCTGCTTGTCTCATTATCAACGCCGTTATTCAACAAAGTTAATTTCAACTGTTCTTCCTGTTTTTTAGACAGTAACTTCGATAATTCAAAATAATCATAAATAAAATGATCTATAACAGCGAACACCTCATACGTACGTGATGCGACTAACTTTATACCATTGTTTGTCATTGATTTAATTTCTGCATGATACGTCACTAACTGCTCCCGTAGTCGTTTGAGATCGCGATTAAGGGTTGTTTTGCTTATCATTAACTGTTCAGCTAACGAATCCAACGTCACATAATCATGACACTCTAACAACGTTTTTAAAATATAGGCATCCCGTTTATCCGTACTATTAAAATCTAGTTCTTTCTTTAGATGCCCCATCTGTATTTTGGTTAGTCGTGAATAGTCCGTTACTTGTAAATAATATCGATGTCGTTGTTCTTGAATCTGTGCGACACCTGCGAGATCATCGTTTAATCGCTGAATGTACTTACACATTGTTCGTTCAGATACATGCGCAAATGCAACTAAATCATCCATAGTAACCGAATCATTAACAACGAAAAAATTTAACAAACGTAAATATTGATTATTCAACTACCTCATTCCTTTTATCCTCGCGATTTACCGCCTGCCACATTAACAGTGATACCAGTAATATAACTTGCCCGTTCAGACAGTAAATAGCTAACCAAATCTGCAACTTCATATAAATGTCCGCTTCGCCCTAAAGGTGTAGTACTTTTGCTTGTGTAACCTGATCGTAATTGTTGAACTGTTTGATGCCGTGAATACGCTAACGCCTCTTCATAGGATGGCGTCCGCAATCCAGTTGCATCCATAATGCCAGGTGCGACCCCAACCACTCTAATATTGAATACCCCTAGTTCTTTCGACCAAGAACGAGTCAGGCCATTAATCGCCCCTTTGGTTGCGGCATAGACACTCTGCCCCTGGGACCCTTCTAGTCCTGCTTCTGATGACATGTTTACAATAGTTCCCGACCGTTGCTTCACCATCTGTCGACCTACCGTTTGTGACATTAAGAAAGTACTTCTAACATTTACAGCAAACATCTTATTAAAGACTTCCGTACATAACTCATATTGTCCACGTGGCATCTGCTCATCAACCAATAACCTTGGTAAGTTTATGCCAGCATTATTAACCAGCCCATCAATCCGGCCAAACTTATCTAAAATCTGGTCTATTGCCTCCGTCACTGCCTCTTCAGACGATACATCACACTCAACAAAATCAAAGTGTTGGTTCTTCCTAGAACTCGAATGTAAATCTAAATCGACAACCTTTGCACCGTTATTCAATAATGATTCGACAATCGCATCACCAATTCCAGACGAGCCACCCGTAACAAGAACGATTTTGTCTTTTAAGCCCAACCAATCTGTCGTCATACTGATCCACCCCTTAATTAATATACCTGCTTTTTCATTTATAGTACTGTAAACGCTATCTACTTTTAACGTCATTAATTTCCATTACACCCCGAAAATTGGTATATTAATCCTTAAAAAGCGCTGTTATATCAACTTAAATTTCAACATCAAATTTTCTGTTAGTCTGAACTACAAACCTTTTTATAGTAAGGTAAGTATTAAAACAAAGCTGGATTATCAATTGATTCCAGCGCATCTTTTGCGGTAATATACATGACGTTTTAAGATCATCCATTATCGCTGGTTTGATTTGCCAGATTAATTGCAAAAAAAATAGCTGCCAGTAATTCCTACCAGCACCTATCTCTTTTTCTAACCTAATCTTGCCGTACTCTTCCTAATAACAGGATTCACAGGTATAAACTGTTGAGAAACAATCCGATTACTTCCATTTTTTACACTTTGATGGATCTGTTGAACCCCAGTAACACCCATTTGAAAAAAGTCTTGTGAGATACTTGTCAGTTGCGGCCGGGTGATCTTACACATTTCCGTACCATCAATACTAACAATCGACAAATCCTTTGGCACTTCTATCCCAAAAGAACTAGCCTGATTTAAAATCCCAATAGCGGTCATATCACTTGCCGCAATGATGCCCGTCAAATCTGTATTCTTTCCAAAAGCCTTCATTGCTTGTTCACCAGAAGTATAACTATAGTCGCCCGGTTTAATCCACTCTTGATTGATTGCGATATTAGCTTCTTTTAAAGCTTTTTTGTATCCTGCCAAGCGTTTTCTTCCCGTGTACGGGTATTGGTCAATACCGGCAATACCGATCTGGCGATGGCCTTCATTAATTAACAGGTTTGTCGCCTGGTAACCGATGTCTTCATCATCTGAACTTATGAATGGCCGATCATCATCAAAACCCATTGATAAAAAACAGTATGGCACATCTGAGCTTTGTAACAATTGCAAATTGTCATCCGTGAGCGCGATTGATAACAAGAGTATTCCCATTACCGGTCTCTCAATCGCCGTTAGTAATGCATGTTTTTGTTCTTCAGGATCCGCACTGCCGGAATAGACAATGATTAAATTGTAGCCATTCTTATGTGCTTCTTCTTGAATACCATCAAGTATTTGTTGCGCAAAATTAGTTCTTACTGAACTGACAACTGCGGCAATAACATTACTGCTTTTTTTTACCAATTCGACTGCCGCTTGATTCTTTTTATAACCGAGCTCCCTGGCAGCTTTTCTGACCATTTCGGCCGTTTCAGATGTATAGTATTTAGATTTGTTCGACAAAACACGAGAAACGGTTGATGGCGCTACGCCAACTTTACGTGCAATATCTTTAATAGTAACGGACATCCAACCGCCTCCTGTAGAATAGTTTATACTAATTCTACTCTAAATTGCTTTTGATGAAAATACGGTACTTGCTTTACGCCTACCCTACTTCCCCTCATGAACAATTGCTACCGAGAAACCACCGATAACCATTGCAACAAAACCAATGATCATCATCATACTCTGGCTGTTTCCAACCAATGGGAAAATAATGAAGCTCGCCAATGATCCGATGATTTGTGGCAAACATACCGCAATATTGAATAGTCCTAGATATGAGCCATTATTACGGCCATCCAATGACGTCGTTAACATTGTGTAAGGAAGCGTGTTAATCGTAAAATTACCAATTCCATATAAAGCAAAAGCAATTAACGCCACCCACTGATTATGAGTAGTTGCCACAATAATAATGCTAATAGCATCAGCAAATAGTCCAAATGAATACCAGAACTTGCGTTGTGTTGCTTTCGTCTTTGCATAGAACAATCCCCAGAGTAATGCAGCAACACTATAAAATGCAGTCATAACACCATACCAATTACCAGCAGCTTGAAAACCCGATGATGCAGGATTGGTCGTATTCCAAATGTTATTGGCCATCGCACCTGTTGCATAAGTCCAAGTATACATAATACCAATCCAGCTAAATAGTTGAACAATCGCTAGTTCCCAGAATGATCTCGGCGCAGTTTTTAATAGCTTCCATAAGCTAGGTGTTACTTTTTGCTTGCTTTCATTAATTTTATGATATTTCGCATATGTCTTTGGATCGTATTCATGAACGTTGAAGATTGTCACCAAACTAGTAACTAATAACATGACAGCACCAATCAGGTAGGCCCAAATAACAGTTGCTGGAACTTGGCCTTTGCTGGCTGTGTTTGCGATTCCCACCTTGGTCAGAATATATGGTAGTAAGGCAGCAAGAATCCCGCCGGCATAGCCAAATACTTGTTGCCATGACCATGCTAAGTTTTTCTGCTTCTCATTAACCATATCGCCGGCCAACATTTTATATGGTGCCAAACAGACGTTACTAAATAGATCCATAAGTGCAATGGCGATTGCAGCATAAACCATTGCCGTCATAGAGCCATAACCAAAGCCAAACGAACCTGTAAAGGGTAGCATAATCATTACAATCACAGTTATTGGCGCACCAACTAATAGATAAGGAATTCTACGTCCCCAACGAGTCCATGTGCTATCAGAATACTTACCTAACAGCGGTTGGACAAACATCCCTAATAATGGTGGTAATAAGAAAAACCATCCGAGGCTATTTGGATTAACGCCAATAGTCTGCGTAATTCGGCTCATTTGTGAACCTTGCAATGTAAAGGCCATATTTACACCAATACAGCCGAATGTCATTGCGAGAATCGTCTTGATTGGTAAATTAGGAAGCGAGTTATCAAATCCAAACGATGTCTGGTCCTCTTTTACTGATGTTTTCACCGTGTCTTCAGCGGATACTTTTTTCATCATCGGTTCCTTCTAACATATTTAATATTTATAAACCTTTGCTTCATATGGGCGAAGCGTGTTTCCTTTGTCATCAGGGTAATTGTTAATCACTAATTCCGCATTGTCCGGGACTTGATAATCCCGGTCTAGAGTGGTCTTTGTATAATTTAGAATAACCAGTAATGTCGTATTTTCATCCTTACGTGTATAAGCATAAACCGCTTCGTCGTCTTCATTCCCCTTAACCAACCGATACTTGCCATCAGTAATAACCGGTAGCTCATGCCGAAGTCTAATTAATTTTTGATAGTAATAGAAGATAGAATTGGGGTCGTCCAACGATTGCTTGACATTAATATGCTTGTAATTAGGATTTACGTGTTCCCACGGTTCATGTTTAGAAAAACCGCCATTATCAGTTGAATTCCACTGCATTGGCGTACGTGCATTGTCCCTACTGTGCATCGCTAAATATTTGAGCATTGTCTGGCTACCAACCAAATGCTGTTTATCAACAAATTGGTGATAAGTATTGATTGAGTCCAAATCAACATAATCACTCAGTTTCTTGAAATAGCTATTCGTCATGCCAATCTCCTCGCCCTCAAATATAAAGGGTGTTCCCTGTTGTAAATGGAGCATAGTCGCTAGCATTTTCGCACTTAAAACTCGGTATTCCTCGTTACTATCATCACCAAATCTTGAAACGACTCTTGGCTGATCATGGTTATTCCAATAAAGTGAATTCCAAGCCTTACCTTCAAGCGCCTCTTGCCACTTAGTAAGATTGCTCCTGAGGTCTTTCAGCGATGCCTTACGATCAGACCAATGCCCCAGCACTGGGTTCTCATTACCATCTAACCCCATATGTTCAAACTGGAATACCATATCCAATTCTTTTCCATCTAGGCCGGCATACTTAATGGCTTCGTCGGTTGTTACAGAAGGGGCTTCACCGACTGTCACCATCCTGTGCTTGCTCATAACCTTATTATTCATTTCTTGTAAGAATTCATGAACACGGTGCCCATTAGCAACTAATGGTTCAGGATTTCCTAGTTCTTCATCTGCTTGTAGTTGTGCATCAGGCAATCCCTCAGGCTTAGAGATATAGTTAATGACATCCATCCTAAACCCATCAACACCTTTACTAGCCCACCAATTCATCATGTCATAAACAGAATGACGTACATTTGGATTTTCCCAATTTAAGTCCGGCTGTTGTGGTGCAAACAGGTGCAAGTAGTATTGACCTGTTTGTTCGTCATATTTCCAAGCAGGGCCTCTAAAGAATGATCCCCAGTTATTAGGTGACTTACCAGCGTTACCGTCACGCCAAATGTAATAGTCACGGTATGGATTAGTCTTACTTTTACGTGACTCCTCAAACCATTTATTTTCATCAGAAGTATGATTAACAACAAGATCCATCATAATTTTCAGTCCCAAATCATGGGCTTTCCCTAATAACTTATCAAAATCTTCCATGCTACCAAAGTCTGGATTGATCGCACGATAGTCTGAAATATCATAGCCATTATCAACTTGCGGTGATTTATAGATCGGGCTTAGCCAAACAATATCTACGCCTAACTTTTTAATATAATCCAATCTTTTTGTAATCCCTGGTAAATCACCAATACCATCGTTATTGCTGTCTTGATAGCTAGACGGATAAACCTGATAAACTACTGCATTCTTCCACCATTTTTCCAAAGTATTTCATCCTTTTCGAGTATCACTATAGTTTAAGCAAACGTTTGCTTAAATAGAATGTAACCCCTTACATGCCAAAAGTCAATGATATTCAAATTATCTGTTATATAAAAAACGTCAGCGACCATCGTCACTAACGTTAGTTTCACTTATTTAATTCAAAACCCATTCCGTTCCCCAAGCTCCGCAAACCACTTTGCCGACTTCTTTAACGTTTTAGTTTGCGTATGGATATCATTACGAATCAAGCCGTAACGATTATGGTAAGCATGATTCCATGACCAACAGTCAATACCACTCCAAACGAAGTAGCCCTGACAATTGGAGCCAGCCGCAATCCCTTTTGCTAAGGCAGTTAGGTGTTCCTTCATAAAATCGATGCGGTAGTCATCTTGAACGACGCCTTGTTTGTCCAGAAACCGTTCTTCACCAGCAACTCCCATACCGTTTTCAGAGATCATCCACGGAATGTTACCATAATTTTTTTGAATATTGCGTGCAATATCAGTCATCGCCTGTGGGTAAATTTCCCAGCCCCGATCAACGTTCATCATTCGACCTGGCATATCGTATTCCTTGAAGTAAATATCAGGCATCCACGGTTGCAAACTCTTTGGGCTGATATCTGGTCGCTGAACACGGAAGGGGTGATAGTAATTAACACCCAAACAGTCAACGGGATTAGCAGCGATAATTGCCAATTCAGTTGGGGTCGCATCCCATAGTACCCCATCCATTGTCAGTCGCTCGACCAACTTTTCTGGAAAATGTCCTAACACCGCTGGATCTAAGAATAGGTTATTGGACCACAACTCAGCAAATTCCGCAGCCGCCAAATCAGCTGGATCATCTGACGCGGCATACGCTGGCGTCAAATTCAAAATAATCCCAATCTGTTGTTCCGGTCGCACACAAAGTTCATGAAACCGAGCAACCGTTTTAGCTGATGCCAAATTCATGTTATAGGCGACCTGTACTGCTTTAGGGCCATTAATCACCTGCGGATAATGCCAGCCATACAAATATTGACCATCAACAACGACTTTAGGTTCATTGAATGTATACCAATGGTCGACCCGATCCCCAAATAACTTAAAGCACTGTTCAGCAAACTTAACAAATAATTCAACCACGTGCTTGGACTCCCATCCATGATATTTATCATAGAGTGCCACCGGTAAGTCAAAGTGGTGCAAATTAATATACGGTGTAATGTGGTGAGCCAACATCGAATCAATCACGTGATTATAGAAGGCGACACCATCAGCATTTAAGCTTGCCGTTTCAAAGTCATCAATTAGCCGTGTCCATTGGATTGATGTCCGCAAACCTTGAACCCCCGCCTGCGCCATAAGTGCAAGGTCATGATCATAATCATTATAAAAGTTCGACGCCGTATCTGGTCCAACACCGGCATCGAATTGTTCCGGCTCCGTTGCGAACCAATAATCGAAAACATTCTGATGCTGTTTATGAAAGTTACCTTCTGTCTGGGGCCCCGACGTTGCCGCCCCCCAGACAAAGCCTTCCGGAAACTCTACCATAGTCACGCCTCCTAACGGTTTTGGGATTGTTCAAAATCAACTGCAGCACCCCGCAAGTTCGCTTCATCGGTATACTGACAAGTCACTAACGTTGGCTTTAACGTGGCAATCTTGACCTGCTGATAAATAGCGGTTAAAGCTCGTTGAATACCCGGAATCAGGTCAGAATTGTTTGAGACACCACCACCCAGAATAATTTTTTCTGGATCAAAACTATACTGAATATTAAAGATACCTTGTGCTAGCGCCGCGTACATTGTGTCAATCTCGTGACGCGCCACTCCATCGCCAGTATCTGCTAACTGGTACAACTGCTGACCAGTCATTTTGCCAGTTTGATTCATTGCTTGCTGATACCGGTGAATTGCATTCGGTACCGTTCCTAATTCGCTCAGCGTTCCTGTGGTATTGATTTTTGTGTAACCAAATTCACCACCAAACAGGTGCGCACCGTGCCAGATCTGCTGATTGAAAATCAATGCACCGCCAACGCCGGTCCCAATGACTAGAAATGCTAGGCTCGTAGCACCTTGTCCGACACCCGTCGATGCTTCCGCCAGTGCGGCACAATTCGCATCATTTTCAATGCTAACTGGCAACTTAAAACGAGCCGTTAATTCTGCTTGAATCGGGAAATTATGGATGTACGGAATTGCACTCGCACCCTCAATTACACCAGTCGCTTGATTAACTGCCCCAGGAGAACTGATCCCGACCCCAACAATCGCCGCTTGGGCCTTCATTTGTTCCACTTCACGCTGCAATAGATCCATGAACGCTGCCTTAGTCGTCGGGGTAGTGACCGCATGGTGCCGAGTTAGTGTCGAATCTTGCCAAACGGCGAATTTGATCGTCGTGCCACCAATATCGATTAATCCCAATGGTGCCATTATGCTCGCCCCGCTTCCGTCAATAATAACGTTTTGATCTCCATTGGCATTAAGGTATCCGTCGTCACTTCTGGTAATTCTTCTTCAAAGAAGTTGACTGCCTGCTTTGATAAACTGGTTGTCACCTTCAATGGTACTTGACGATCACTCAAATTATAGCCACGTACTGTCAATCCAGCACTATTATTCGCGCGTTTTAAGCTCGTCACGGCAAATTCAGGTGTCGCGAGCGTCAAGTATTGATCGTCCGCTTCCAAGGTACCGGTATGTTGCCACGTCTGTTGGTTACTAAACGGCGTTTGCATTCCTTGCGCCCGTTGGTAACTCGCAATCCGTTGTGCTTCCGATCCATCGGTTAACTCCAAACTATAATTAAAGGTGAACGCCCCTTGGCATTGCGCCTCTGGGGTTGCAAAGTAGCCCCAATCCCCCATTTCACCCACACAACGTAACATCGTCAGCGCAATAGTATTATCTGCTGGCAAAATCTCGTACTCGTTTAAGCCCAAATTACCGACTGTCACACCATTAGCCTCGTTAAAGACACAGGCAAAGGCCTGTTGGTGTTGCGGGTTAGTTGGGTTTTGCCAGTTCTTAGCTGGTCGGTTCGCACGGGTTACGGTCTCGTAGATCGAATCAGCAACGTGGGTTTCGGCAGTCAGTGCCGTCTTGAATAGCACCCGTAATCGGTGATCTTTTGCTTGGTTATTGACATGTGATTCAAATTGTATTTGCCGACTATTAGGATTCAGACGAATCTTCGTCGTTATCGTCAGTGGCACTTTTTGAGTTGATCGCTGTGCTGTTCGCTGCGTGATATCCACAATGGCATGGGTCTCCTTAGCAAGTTGTTCATCCGCGGATGTTGGAACCTCCAAATAATTGATTAATTCCAACTCGCTGCCCAACTCGTCTGCATGCACAACCCGTACCTCCATTGGAAAATCAGTTGAGTAATAGGCGCGCTTATCAGCTGTTTGACGATAGATATATTCGTTACCCATATCACCCGTATCTTCAAACACAAGCATCTGATGGTAGGTCTTATTGGTCTCCCGATTTGTAATCGTTAAACTACCATCATCTTCCACACCAATTTTCAACCATTCATTACTGATTAATCGTGGTTGGGCCTTGACCATTGCATTTGGCACTAGCGTTTGTGTGGCTGGTTGTAAAGCTAACGTCCGCCAAGCAAATGCTGGCATATTGACCACGTTCAACTCGATTGTGAGTTCAATTGCTTGGAATGGGTCCCGGAACCGATCTTTTGGTAAATCATAATGGAAGGCCACTTGTTGATCGATTAGTCGAAAGGGCACACTTTGACCATGGGCATCAACTACCATTAATTCTGGTAATTCAGCTAATCGCTGTTCAAGTTGGTGGCGTTGCTCCTGAATGGTACCCGTTGCGCTAAAAGCAATCCGGTCCCACTCTACAACAATTCTTGTCAAACCAGTCTTGGTAAAGCCAGTCGTATTAACAACGACAAACGGTTTCGCTTGTTCATTAAAATCTGTCGTATTGATTTTAGCAGTCAGCGTTGTCAGTGCATCGTGGGCAACAAATCGTGCGACTTCTTGTGATTTTGCAAACCGGGTTAACATCTCGCGGTGAACTTCATCGACAGAGCAACCACAAATACTATCATGGGGATGATTTTGCAATAACAATTTCCACGCATAGCGTAACCGATCGTGCGGATAGTCCGCGGCCGGATAAGCCATCGCTGCCAGTGGCTCCGCTTGATTTTCTAGTAACCGTTCGTTCTTCGTATTTTCCTGCTTCAAGTACACCCGACTGGAGGCCGTATTTGCTAAGGTGTACCAACCATCCGTTTCTTGACTCGTTAATTCGCCATGAATTGTACTTAAATCTTTAGGCAAATCTGCGCTCAGAGTCGCTAGGTAATCAGTAAAGTTAGAATGAATAAATTCATAATCAGGGTATAGTTCATTCGCGACCTTAATTGCCGCCGTCACGTCCAATTGAACAGGTTGGTGATCGACACCATTCATCATTAATAAATTATCCGTTGATGCAAATTTTTCAGCATCCGCGAGCTTTTGATCCCAAAACTTCTTAGCAGCCGTTCGCTCAACCGGAATCTCATTACCGTTGCTATACCAATTAGCAAATAACAGCCCTAGAATGCGAGTGCCATCCGGACCTTGCCACCACATTTCAGAATATTGAGATGCATAGTCTGCATCTCCAACCTGATTATTAAAACCAGTCGGCGTCACGCCACGACCAAAGGCAGCTGTCTTCAAATTGGCTAGCGTCATCATTTGTGGCGTTTGTCCCATGTTACCAAACGTATCAGGAAAATACCCCAAAGGAACTTCTTGACCATATTCACGCGCTTGATCGCGGCCAATAATCATGTTTCGAACATTGGATTCAGGACTAATCAGAAAATCATCTTGCAGAATATAAAATGGTCCGATTCGTAATTTTCCAGCCTTGATTGCCGCTGCTAATTCAGGTTTACGTTCTGGTCGTACCGCTAAATAATCATCCAGCGCAATCATCTGACCGTCCAAATGAAAACTGTCGAAATCCGAATCATTCTTAAAAACATCCAGCAAATTATCAATCAGCGTCACTAAGCGCATATGGTGTTGTTCAAACGGCATATACCATTCACGATCCCAGTGGCTGTGTGAAATAACAAAGACCTTCTTCTTCGTCATGTTTACCTACCTCTCAATCTTAAATCCCAGTGTCGTTAACAATAATTCGCAATACATCATATTGGCCCAAGAGAACCATTCACGGGTAAACTGTGTGTAGTCATCGACATCGAACGATTCATGCATTAAATCAGTGTTTCCTGTCGTTTTAATCAACGTTTGTAACGCGGCCAATTGTTGTTCGTGACTATTGGCGGTTAATCCTTCCATCGCAATTGCAATCGGCCAAATATACCGAGCTGGAGTGTGGGGGCTACCTTGTCCAGCTGCTAGTTTACCGCTGTAGTAATACGGGTTTTCCGGGCTCAATAACGTCTGTCGGGTTCGTTGATAATTTAAGTCCAATAAGTCACAATACCCCAGGTAAGGAGCACTCAATAGGCTAGGAACATTGCCATCATCCATTAACTTTGCATGTCCCAAGCCGTCAACTTCGTATGCGTAGACTTTCTCACCATTAGCATTAGTCGTATAACCATACGTCTCGATACCATTACGCACAGTCGTCTGGAGTCGTTGAGCTCGCGCCACAATTTCTGGATCATCCAGAATGCTACTGAATATCGTCTGTAAATAACCAAGGATTACGACCGCAAACATATTGGCAGGCACCAGATACCCATACTCACAAGCATCATCGCTAGGACGAAAGCCGGACCAAATCATTCCCGTATCTGCAACCGGCGTGCCCCGCCCATCGCGAACCAGTGTGTCCTCAGGGCGATCAATCGTTCGAATAAACCGATACAGCGATGTTGCATGGTGCTGTTCAACTTCAAATGTTGTTAATAGCTTTTTGACACCGGTTACAAAATTATTATCAAATTGCGCGGTGACGCCAGTATTCTTATAGAGCAAGTATGCCAACTGCACCGGATAACATAACGAATCGATTTCGAATTTACGTTCCCAAATCCACGGCCCCATATTAGTTTGATCACTTTGATGACCGTGACCATTCGCCGTTTCATTGAAGGCATTAGCATAGGGATCAATCGCCATATTAAAGAATTGCCGCTGAACAACTCTAGTGATCAGGTCAGCAATGGCTGGTTGCTCATGTGCTAATGCCAAGTATGGCCGCACCTGTGCTGTTGAATCACGTTGCCACATGGCTGGAATGTCACCAGTCAAGATAAAGGCGTAACCTTGCTCATCGTCAGAAATGGTAGTTTCAAGCGTATTTAGGAATGTTTTTTGAAATACTGTACCTAATTTTGGATCAAGTGGTTGGCTCAACTGATTAACCTTAGCAACAAACTGTTGGACATGCTGATCTACATAGTTAGTCGTCATTATTGCACTCCTTATTTGATATATCATTTTCAACAATTATAACATTCAATACCGGTTTGTCTATATCAAATTGCAACTAATTCTTCCCTTTTTCGTTCAAAAATGATATATTTACACTAAACTCAATTGACCGGAAAGGATCTTTCGATGCCGAAATCAGAACCGCGCTATTTAACCATTTATAATCAATTAAAAAACCAAATTACCTCTGGAACTTTAACCGCTAATGAACAATTACCAACCGAACTTCAGTTAGCTAAAGCTTACAACGTCAGTCGAATCACCTCTAAGCGAGCCCTCACTGAACTAGAAAGTCAGGGGCTAATTTACCGTAAACAAGGTAGCGGTAGTTTCGTGCAGCCGACCGACCAGCCAAAGACTAACAAGCAGCTACTACTTGTCCTGCCGTTTCCAACCGATGCTGGTCTGGGCGACTATGCTTCCGGCGTGAGTTTAGCCGCTAGTGCACATCACTATCAAGCTGTTACTATGGATTCCGCGAGTTTCTTTAATCTCTCGGCCAAGGAGATCCACGAAAATTACGCCGGAGTCATTTATTTACCACAGGATTTGTATCAAGAAGCTGAGCGCATTTATCAACTCAAATTGGCACAGGTTCCAGTCGTTATCTTGGATAAGACATTACCTGCGCTTGAGTTGCCAGTCGTTACCGCTGATAACTTCAGTGGCGGCCAAATTGCAACTGATCATCTACTCCAACTTGGACATCAACAGATCTTGTTCTATGCACAACGTAATAACACAGTCCTGCCAAGTTCCGTCTATGAACGCTACTTTGGTTATTTGACAGCCCTCAATCAGCAACACGTTACGCCGGTCACTGCACTTGCAGATTTACCCACTCTAAACCAATTCAGCACTAATGACTGGTTGACTTATCTTGCAGACCATCAGATCACCGCAATCGTTGTTGAAAACGATCTGACTGCAATCAAGCTGATGAACACTTTACGTAAAGTTGATCCTAAAATCTGGCAGCGACTTTCAATTGTTGGCTTCGATAATATTCAAGCTGCTAGCCTGACGTACCCTTCATTGACGACCGTTGCACAAGATTTTAAAGGGATGGGGACTAAAGCAGTGTCCTTGCTGTTGAAGACTCCAGTTCAGCCAACTACTGTCCGCTTGCCAGTTCAATTAATTCAACGTGACTCTACTCAACCATTCCAACCAATTTCTAAGGAGAAATAACGATCATGAAAATTGACCAAATTGATATTCGTCAAGGCACCGCCAACAGTCCCCAACGCTCTCATGGCAACTGTTTACCATACAGCGGCGTGCCCTTTGGGATGAATTACTTTGCCGTTCAGACTAACGGCGCTAACGGCGCCTGGTTCTTCCAACCAGATACACCGCGATTTGAAGGAATTCGCCTAACTCACCAACCCAGTCCCTGGATTGGCGACTATTGCCACTTATTACTCATGGGCGTCCAATGGCAGGATGCAACTAAGCGGCCAGACTTTGTCGGAAACTACCGGCCAAACGAAGCAACCTTCAATGCGCACCATCTAGCGATTTACGACGATCACTTTAACGTTCAAACTGACTTGGCACCATCAACGTATGGGGCCATTGCTCGCTATGACTTCCAGCAGTTAGAGCTAGCTCATCACGGCCTCATGTTGCAATTTTCCGATCACGTAACCTTTGAATTTACCCCAACGGGCGTCAAATTATCTGTCAGCGACTACCATGGTGGCGAAGACCCTAACCTAACTATGTACGTTGAATTAACGATTTCAGGCTTTGACCGTGCTAATTCTGGCTATTACGACGACCAAAATCATTGGTTTGTAACAACTGAAGGTCATGGTCATGCCCTAACACTACTTTTAGCTAGTGACCAGTCCCTAATCAACTGTCACCTTGCCACATCCTACGTTGATCGCACGCAAGCCCAGCTTAACTTAAAACGACTCCAAGACGCCGATTTGACGGCTCTTGAAAATGTAAGCGCTGCACAATGGAACGACTATTTAAGCCGAGTAACTATTCGCGATCATCACCCTGAGCTTATTCAAACGTTCTATACTTGCATGTACCGACTGTTCTTATTCCCACAACGTTTTTATGAATTGGACGTCAAGAACGAGCCGATCCACTACGATACAAAGTCTAAAACCATTAAATCAGGTCTACTCTATACGAATAACGGCTTCTGGGATACTTCAAAAACCGTTTACGCCCTATTCTCTGTCTTAGCGCCAGAACTCTTACCTAAGTTTTTGGCAGGCTTCTTAACAAGCTACAATGAGACTGGTTTCTTACCACGTTGGTTGGCGCCAGATGAGCGGGGAATGATGCCCGGTAATCTAGTTGACTCAATTATTGCTGAAAGTGCTAAGAAAGGTATCGCATTAGAGCTCATGCCTCGTTTACTGGCTGCAATGCGTGATAGCGATTCAAAACCAGCTAAAAATTCCCGTTATGGTCGGCAAGGCAGTGCTGATTACGATCGTTTAGGCTACATCCCCGCAGACAAGTATCCTGAAAGTGTCAATTGGACCCAAGACTATGCCTATAGTGATTATTGCATTGGACAAGTCGCTGACGTATTGGATCAGACAGATATTGCCAACAAGTACTGGCAACTATCCAAGCGTTATCTCAACTTACTTGATCCGCAGACTGGCTTTTTGCGTCCCAAGAATAGCGATGGCCGATTCAAAGAACCCTTTGTTCCTGACAGCTGGGGGAGTGACTACACGGAAGGCAGCGCCTGGCAAAATAGTTACAGTGCCTTTCACGATATTAACGGCTTAATGACTGCCATGGGAGGTCCCAAGCGGTTCGATGATCAGTTGACAGCGCTCTGTAATACGCGCCCTAGTTATCACGTTGGTGGCTATCAGATGGTCATTCACGAAATGAGTGAAATGGCTGCCGTCGATTATGGTCAGGTCGCTATCTCGAACCAGCCTAGCTTTCATTTACCATATCTCTTTAGTTACACGGGGCACCGTGAAAAAACTCAAGTACTCGTAAAGCAGCTCCGGAAGTTATTCAATGCTTCCACTACCGGGTTCCCAGGAGATGAAGATAACGGCTCCATGGCCGGCTGGTTCATCTTCGCATGTTTAGGATTCTACCCAGTTTGTCCAGCTGATGCGGAATACGTGCTCGGAATTCCGGCTTTTGACCACGTTACACTGCACACGGCCGATCATGATATCCAATTAACTACCACTAACAATCACGATCATAATAATTTTGTGCAAACTATGACGCTCAACGGCCACCACTACGACCAAGCCACGATTAGCCATCAACAGCTACTAAATGCAACCAATATTGACGTCCGCTTAGGGCTTGTTCCTGCTAGTGTTACGAACAAATAAAACAATAATCCGCTATTAAAGATCACCTCCGTTGGTTATAAATTGCTAGTGCCACTTTAAGACCTAGCACAACCTATCGAGGTGATTTTTTCTATGTTTCATTAATACAGCTATTGTTAAATTAACCTAATAACAGCAAAAAAGCGTGATCAAGTTGTCTTGATCACGCTTCAAAAATATTACTTGCCTGCTATAGCGTTGAAATCTATGGGATATCTTAGCATCGCAATACCGAGCACTGCTTCTTTAGTGCGACTTACCTGTTTCTTCCTCTTCATCCAACATAATGGAGTTCTGTGTTTCTTTATCGAAGAAGTGCGCTTTGTTAATATCAAAGCCCATCTGCACTTTTGCACCGGGTTGATGAAAATCACGAGAATCAACATTAGCCACAAACTCAGTATTACCAACTTGACTATAGAGCTGGCTAGTAGCACCTAATAATTCAGACACGTTAATTGTGGCTTCAACTGTCGAATTTGGCCACGTATCAATGAAGATCTCTTCAGTATGAATATCTTCCGGTCGAATTCCGAAGACGATATCCTTGCCATTATAACCACGTTTATCTAAAACTTTAGCCATCCCTTCAGGAATTGTTAGTTGTACGCCCTTATGGTCATCAATAACCTGATCTTGATAATGAACATTGAAGAAGTTCATAGCAGGTGAGCCAATAAAGCCAGCAACAAACATATTCCGTGGACGATCATAAATTTCTGAAGGTGTTCCAATCTGTTGAATCTCACCAACTGACATGACAACCACCCGATCAGCCATGGTCATTGCTTCAGTTTGATCATGGGTCACATAGATTGTCGTCGTGCTAAGCCGCTGATGTAACTTGGCAATTTCGGCCCGCATCGATACCCGTAACTTGGCATCCAAGTTAGATAATGGCTCATCCATTAAAAAGATCGGTGCATCCCGTACAATCGCCCGGCCTAGGGCAACCCGTTGTCGTTGCCCACCAGATAAATCAGCTGGCTTACGGTCCAAAAATTCAGTTAGTCCTAAAATTTCAGCAGCTTGGTCAACTCGCTTGGCAATATCATCTTTTTTATACTTACGTAGCTTCAACCCAAACGCCATATTACCCGCAACGGTCATGTGTGGGTATAACGCATAGTTTTGGAAAACCATCGCAATGTCACGGTCTTTCGGCGAGATATCATTCATCACCTTACCGCCAATTTCTAACGTTCCTTGCGTAATATCTTCCAATCCGGCAATCATCCGTAATGTTGTCGACTTACCACAGCCGGAAGGTCCAACAAAGACAATAAATTCCTTGTCCTTAATATGAAGATCGAAGTCATTCACTGAGTTAGTTTCTGCATTTGGATAACGTTTATAAATATGATCTAAATTAATTTCAACCATGATAAATCCCAACCTTTCTGACACTATTAATTGTATTGGAAAGCGTCTTCATTATGAATGGGCAGGTTATTCAAAAAGCTCACTTTTATTCGGCAATTTTACCAAAAGTTCCTATGAGCACCATTTCAAATGGAACAACACTTAATTGTCGAATTCAAAAAGAAAAAAACACCAAGTTGATATATCAACTTGGTGCCGACTTATATGAACCCACACGCCTTACCTTTTTTTTCTCACCTGGTATTACCATATTAATCTAATAAGGAAGCGGCTAACGCAAAGTCGCCCACGGTTGCGGACGCATTATCTGCAAAGTGACTGTGTACGATTAAGTCTGTTGGGACTTGCACGTAACCATTGTTTAGCTGATCAAAGTACTGGCGAACCTTGACCATATCGGCGTCGTTAATCACTGAACCGCCAAAGATGATTTTTTCTGGTGTCAAGTTAACATATGCATTAAAGGCCATTTGAGCAGCGTAATAGTCAATGTAATCAAATACAGGATTGTCCCGCTGAAGGTTCTCCCCGCGCTCACCGGTCCGTGCCTCAATGGTCGGTCCAGCTGCTACCCCTTCAAAACACTGATTACCGTGGAATGGGCAACTCCCAACAAAATCATCATCTGGATGCAACATTACCGGCGCATGCCCCATTTCCAGATGCGAGTAACCCCCAATAAAGTTGCCGTCCTGAATCGCACCACCGCCAATACCAGTGCCAATCGTGAAATAAACCGCTGCATCAACAGCTTGAGCCTCACCAGCAATGTATTCACCATAGATTGACGCATTAACATCCGTCGTAAAGTAAATCGGCACGTGTAGCGCTGCCGTTAGAATTCCTACAATATTAGTCCCCGCCCAGCCTGGTTTTGGCGTTGCTAGAATATGGCCATAATCGGCAGTGCCGTGCTTAATTCCAATTGGCCCAAATGACCCTAATCCAATGGCATCAACTGGATTAGCCTTAAAAAAGTCAATACAAGCCGCCAATGTCTCTTCAGGGGTTAAAGTTGGAATTCGCTTCTTTGCACCCATTTGATAAGTCTCATCCCCTACTGCTAAGATAAACTTAGTACCGCCCGCTTCAATGCTCCCTAATCTTCTACTCATTCTTTTCACCTTCACTATTTCTTATTAAGATTAATGTACTCAATCGCTACAATTGGTTACGCGTATACTTATCAAAACCAACTTGTTAAAGTTGATTAACTACTCAGGACACCCGCCTTTCGGTAATCACCAGGCGACATCCCCGTTTGTTTTTTGAATAATTTATAAAAATAACTAGAATTTTGATAACCAACCGCCTCAGCAATTTGACCAATATCCAGATCTGAATCTCGTAATAAATCTACCGCGACATCAACACGATAATCATTGAGAAATTGGGCAAAACTACGTCCAACTTCCTGCTTGAACAATTGACCCAGATACACCGCATTGAGATGCAATTCACTCGCTACTGCCGCTAACGAAAGTTGTTCTGGATATCGCTTTTTAATAATCTGGCGCATTGCCAGCACATTTCTTGAAAACTGTTGAGTACCCTGTTCAGTAGCAAGTTCAGCAACCCACTGTAACTGACCTTTAAGATCACTAACGTCTTTGGCGTGATTGATTGCGGCAATGATGGCTGCTTTATCATCAAATTTCGTCAGTCGGTCACTTAGAACCAGCAATACAACTAGTGCGAACTGTCGTGCTAACAAGTCCGACGCATTTGCCTGCTTCATTGCGTCAAATTGGTGGGTTAACCATATTGAAAATCCAGTCAAATCGATGCCATCCAGTGCTTTTTTGACCTCAGAATAACTTGGCAACGTCGATGAAACGCTCTCTTGCGTATCTGGCAGCATCATTCGCAGCCCTGAAGCAGTTTCAAAAAAGTATTGTCTTGCAATCTCACGACGCAATTGAATATAACGCGTTCGCAATTGTCCGACATTCTTAATTGGAGCTCCAATTAGAAATGGCCGATGTGCTACCCCGATCTGATGAGGTGCTTCATTGATAAATATGTTTAATTGGTCAGTCGTCCCTTGAAAGACAATAATAAAATCTTCCCGCTCAGTATAAAAGCCCTTGACCGCTTTTATCACACGTAGGTAATTCACTAAATCTTTAGGCGGTAAGGGGTTTAGTACCCCAATAAGGCGAACGGTTGTTGGTGTGGCAAACTCAATTCCTAGCGCCTGGATAATTTGCAGTTGCTCTGGCTCGCGATCAGTCGTCAGTAATGTCCGTGTCTGTGTCTGAATTGCCAGCGATGCAATCTGATGTTGCTGTTGTTGTGCTTGTAACCGGTCCAAGGCACCTCGCAGTGTTGCCAACAATTCATCAGTATCAATTGGCTTACGTAAATAATTTACAGCATTTTGCTGCAAGCCAGCACGTACATAGTCAAAATCTGAATATCCTGAGATTACGATCAATTCCATTGCTGGTTGAATCTTCTTGGCAGCCGCTACAAATTCTGGGCCCGGCATCTCCGGCATGTTCATATCTGAAATTAAAATATCAATGTCATTATCTTGTAAATACTTTAACGCTAAGCTGGGATTTTGCTCCGTATTCACAATCTCCAACCCCAATGATTCCCAATCAATTAGTAATTTAAGCCCACGTAATAGCATGTATTCATCATCAACTAACATCACTTTCCGCATCACTTAACCCCCTCACGATCATCAAACTGCAGCAATACCGTAACGCCCTGTTGGTCATTACTATTAATTGTCATTTTAAAACCGTCCCCAAAACTATCGTGCATCCGTGAGTAGACATTCTGTAGTCCAATTGAATGCTGTTGTTCAGCTGCTAATGGTTGCTTCAACTTTTGATTCACAGCTTTAACAGCTTCCGGTGACAGGCCGCGGCCATTATCCACGATCTTAACGTGAACGATACCAGCTTCACGCCAAGCCTTTAAACTTAGGGCATTATCCACCCGTGAGAAGTTGACACCGTGCACGAAGTAATTCTCGACAAGTGGTTGCAAACTAAATTTGGGAATCTCAACCGCAGCGACATCGTCAGCGACCGTAAATTGGTAAGCTAGCCGATCAGGAAACCGAACTTGATATAAAAAGACATACTTTTCAATAAAACTAACTTCCTGCTTCAGTGTCGTCCGTGATGATAGATCCGTGTTATTTCGCAATAATGCAGCAAAGCTATACACTACATTGGCGAGTTCTGGCTGATGTGCTTCTAACGCAGCCATTCGAATATACTCTAATGTATTAGACATAAAATGCGGGTTGATTTGTGCCTGTAATGCTCGCCGGTTCGCCTCTTGTTGGGCGATCTGTAATTGATAGATCGTATAAATATGCTGATGAATTTCCGTCAACATAGCGTTAATTCCGCCGGCAAGTGTATGCAAGTCTGTCGGTCGCAGATTCATTGGAACTCGTGCATCTAGATTACCATCAGAAACCGTTTGAACAGTATCAACAATTGTATTCAGTTGGTGCTGGTACCGACGAAAAGTCAGCCACAAGCCCGTACTTAGCCCTAGTAACAAAATCAACCCTAATAAAATTAACGGTAGAACATGTCCGATAATCAGACGACTTAATAGATGCCTATTCAAGACTGTCATCACCGTATAACCGGATGATAATTGTTTCGTGGTAACATGATAATCACGCAACATTTTCATGTTGCCCGCCGTTAGTGCCTGGTTCAGATCACTTTGCTGTTGTCGCGTGACCCGTTTACCAGCAAAGTAAAAGACTTCATCATCAGCCTCTGAACGTACCACAACTTGCAAGGGCTGGGTCGCATTCACTTGTGACAACTGCCGCTTGATCTCGCTCTGATCAAAGCTGATACTGAGAACCCCATCCGTTTCTAAGGATGTCTGATTGATTAACGGAGCATTAATTGCAAAACGTTGTTTAACGTCTTTGGCCGGATATAAGGCGCCACCAGGATTAGCTTGTGTCGCAACAAACACCTTATTTTGACTCAATAATCGTAGTGTCAGTTGAGTTACTTGATCATGCTGAGTAAAGAATTGCCGTGACTCAGTTGGCCAGAAAAAGTATGGACTGCCACTAATACTTTTATCAATCGCATAATTGCTGTAATCAGTGATAGACGAATCAAAATATTTTTCGATACTCGGTAAATTACTCGATGAACTTGTCATTTGAGTCGCGAATTGCGCGGCAATTTGTTGATTCTGATTAAGCATTTGACCAACCTGCACGATGGCCGTATTCTCGGCCTGCTCCAAATCCGCATCATAAGTTCGAATACTAACGGTGATAAAGACGGTTGTTGCCAAAACAACCATCACCGAAATGATGGTTGTATATAACTTAATCAGGTGGGCAAAGCTCGCCTGCATAGCATGACTTTTCAGCAACATCTAAACTGCCCCTAGCATCTTATCAATCTTGTCATACCACCGTCGTGACAATCGATCTGCCCCAACCATATAGATTCCAGGACTTAGGAAAAGGATCATCCCTGGCCACTTCAAAGAGATGACGATCAATACGATCGTGCCAATAATAAAGGTCAATAACTGCGTAAAATTACTAAAGAACTGAACAATTGCTAATTTAATGGCATCTTTGAAGGCAACATCGTAGCGCGACCGCAACATCACGGTAAAAATTGCTAAGCTAAAATCAAGAATCAAAGCAAATACGATAATAAATTGAATGAAAATTATCCATAGTGTATGAATCGAAAGGCTTAAATATAAATTATAAGCCAAGACGGCCCCTACCCCTAAGAACAACCAAGTATGCAAGTTCATTTGCCAAAAATGGCGTTTAAAGCGCTGCCATCCTTCCTTAAAGTGATATAACCGATAATCCCACTGCTTATCCATATGCATCTCAGTTACAGTTCGAAACGCCGGTCCAATTCCTAGTACAACCAACCCAGCGACTGTATAAATCCAAAAATAGACGGTCATTATTAAGAAAATAAATACCCGTGTAAAAATCTTATCCGCTGCGCGTCCAATCATTACTGTCTCCTCCTTTTCATAATCTATCTGTATAGTATCAAAATCCATTCATTGATAATAGCGTTTCCACTTCTAGCTTAATGCAAGGATAAACGCTTCATACGGTCGTAATACCACCCGCCCCAGTTGCTCAGGATAATCTTGATAGTTACTGATGATTAACTCAGATGCTCGCTTTGGTAGATCTACCGTAATAAGTGTATCAGCAAAATTAGCGCAAATTAGCCATTGGGTTTGTTGCCAAGTCCGAGTGTAGGCAACGATTGGTGCCGGTACCGCTGATAACTCGGTAAACTCACCCTGTTGCAACACCGCCGACTGTTTGCGTAATCTAATTAGCCGCTGATACGTCCACCATATCGATTGGTAGTCCGCTTGGGCGGCCGCAACATTGATCCTCGGATAATTGGCATTGATTGCCAACCATGGTTTGCCCGTTGTAAATCCCGCGTGTTGCTTAGCCGTCCATTGCATGGGCGTCCGCGCATTATCACGATTAAAGATATTGATTTTCTGCATGGCGGTACCAGCATCATCACCCTGTGCTCGTAATTGTCGATAAATTGTCCGGGCTTCAACATCGTTAACTTGATCGATAGTTGCAACTGGGCAATCAGTCATACCAATCTCTTCCCCTTGATAGACAAAAGGTGTGCCTTTTAGTCCGTGTAAAGCAATGGCTAACATCTTCGCACTCAGCTCTCGGTACTGACCCGTAGCCCCAAAGCGTGAAACGGCGCGGGGCAGGTCATGGTTACTCCAGAATAAACTATTCCACCCGTGAGTCGCCATCGTCGTTTGGCAAGCATAGAGCGCTTGTTTCAGTTGTGCAACATCAAGTGGTCGCTGTTCCCACTTTTCGCCGCCAACCTGGCGATCAGCCCATAAGTGGCCGAATTGGAAGACCATACTTAATTCTTCGCGCTGCTCATCACTGTACTGTCGCGCATCTTCTGGACTTGCACTCCAGGCTTCACCGACTGTTAAAAAAATCACGGTTCCGCCAAGTCTGACGATTCATTTCATGTAAATATTCATGCAGATGCGGCCCATTCACTAAAATTTTTGCACGTGGCTCCTTGGCAATCATATCTATGACGTCCATCCGAAACCCTTCGATTCCCTTATCGATCCAGAAATTCATCATACGATAAATTGCGCGTCGTAAGTCTGGATTCTGCCAATTCAAATCAATCTGCTTTTTTGAAAACAAGTGCAAAAAGTATTGGCCCGTTAGTTCATCTAGCTCCCAAGCTGAACCGCCACTGAAACCAGATGTCAGATCATTAGGCGCATGCCCATCAACAGCATCCGCCCATACATAATAATCGCGCGTCGGACTATCTGGATTCTGACAAGCATCCACAAACCACAGATGCTCATCACTGGTATGATTCACGACCAAATCCATCACGATTTTTATGCCACGCTGAGCCGCTTGAGCGATCAACTGATCCATATCGGCCATCGTGCCATATGCTGGGTCAATCGCCTGATAATCCGCAATGTCATAGCCGTTATCAGTATTCGGACTTTTGTATACCGGGCTTAACCACAGCGCATCCACACCAAGGGTTGCCAAGTAATCGAGCCGACTGATAATCCCAGGGATGTCACCAATTCCATCCCCGTTACTATCTTGAAAGCTACGTGGGTAAATCTGATAAACCGTTGCGCGTTGCCACCAATGTGCTTGCATGCTGCTGACCCCCTACTAGTCTTAATTATGGCCCAATTTGTATGTAGACAAAGAGGTCGTAGTGCCCAGCACCCGACCTCTTTGTGGTAAATGATTTAAGTGTTACTGTTTAGCTAAGAAGGCGTCGTATTGTTTCTGTAATTCTTTTTTGAACTTTATCGTAACCAGCGGCTTTGAGCTCTTTGTCCATCTTCTTAATTGTTGGGACTGGGTCGGCAGTACCAGTATTTAAGATATCAAGATACTTACTCATTACGTTCGATAAGTTCGTAATCTCGGTCTTCAATGAACTCGTATCAGGATTGAAACCAAGTGCTGCAGAAGTCTTCGCATCCTTAATAGATTGATCACGCTTCTTAATCATCGCTTCAGTCGTTGAGTCTTGAGTATAAAGGTTCTTGTTATTACCCATCATCCAAGCACCAATGAATGTGTTAGGCTTGTACTTATTGGTTATCTTGATCTTACCCTTAGCCTTGTCCGTAAAGTTCCATTGAGTTCCTTCAAGACCCCAAGTAATGTTGTTAAGCAAGGTCTTATCCGTATTCAACAGGTTCAAGACTTGCATCGCCTCCTTCTTATGCTTGGAAGTCTTGGAAATTGTCCATACAGCCACTTGGGATTGAGCAGATGACTTATAAGGATCTGTAATGGCCTTAGACTTCATCTTCTTACCGCCCGCATTCGTAATCAAAGCGGAATCGCCGTAATCGAATGGTCCTTGGGTTTCTTGACGTACGAACCAAGTGTTATCTTGTAAGTTATATTGTGTGCTAGACGTTGCAGCATCCTTAGGAATATAACCCTTTTGGTAATAGCTGTGCAAAGTCTTCAGGATTCCTTGCATTTCACTAGTATCGTAGACATTCACAATCTTCTTACTTGAACCACTAGAGTCAATGGCAAATGGTAGCCCATTACCCAATGGGAAGTCCATGTGTTTTGGTGATGCCTTGAACCCTTGTCCGATTGCAAAGGCTGCCACTCCTGGTTTTTCTTTATGGAATTTCGCTAAAGCTGACTCCATGCTTGCGTATGAATCAACATCATTAATACTAATATTGTACTTCTTCAAGAATTCATCGTTGAATGTCAGCATATTCTGCGCGTAAATGTTGGCATTGACTGGGAAGCCATATGTTTTACCGTTAACCTTTAGCCCTTTCCAGTAGGCTGAATCAACTTGTTTGTACGCTTTGTTGGCCACACCACCACTCTTTAATTCGCTATTCATATCGGCGTATGCACCCTTAAGTGCATTTGACGTATAGTTTTGCGCAAAGGCCAAATCGTAACCGCTACCAGAAGTAACCATAACATTGTACTTCTGTTCATAATCGCCCCAGCCGATAAAGTTCATCTTTAAATTGATATTCTTGTAAGTCTTATGAATTTCTTTATTCGCCCGTTTAATCATTGCGTCATAGTTCTTCGGCTTATCACCAGGCATATACATATTAACGGTTGTTGCCTTACTGGATGCTGAATCGCTATTGGACTTACCACAACCAGCTAGTGCCACTGTTCCAAATGCTACGGCACTAACTAGGGCCGCACCCTTTACAAATTTATTCATAGCTGTTCTTCCCCCTCGGAAAAGTTTTTTGAAATGACTTATTAATACCCCGAACAGTTAAAACGAATTAAATACGCAACACTACCAAACTAACCTTTGACGCCACCAATCGTCATTCCTTTGACGAAGTACTTCTGGAAGAATGGGTAGGTTAATGCAATTGGTAAAGTTGCAACAACAACGATTGCGAACCGCATACCTTCACTCGGAACATTGGCGGCACCCGCAATTGCGCCATTGGCTTGCATATTTTGTGTCATAAACTGAATATTATTTTGAATCTTGATGAGTAGATATTGCAATGGTGTGACGCTATCCTTGTTAATGTATAGCAAGGCATTCATCCAATCATTCCAATAACCTAGTGACGTGAATAAACTAATTGTTGCAATCCCTGGAATTGCCAGAGGTACCACGATACTCCGGAAAATCCGCAACTCACTACCACCATCGATCCGTGCCGATTCAATGATTGCTTCCGGAATGGATGTCTTGAAGAAAGTCCGCATGATCAAAACGTTATACACCCCAAAGCTCATCGGTAAGATTAACGCCCAGATATTATCCTGTAGACCTAGCATTTGAGTCACAACCAAGTAAGTTGGCACCATACCTGGAACAAACAGCATAGAAATCAAAGCGAAAATGGTGAAAAATCTAGCATAGGCAAAATCCTTACGAGAAATTGCATACGCGTACGTCGAACTAAACAAACTGTTCATTATGGTCCCAACAACTGTTACAAAGATCGTAACACCTAATGAGACTAACACTTGATGACCCATTTTAGCGAGATACTGATAGCTCGCAAAGGTCCAATGTTTAGGCCAGAATTGATACCCATACGTCGTAATATCTGATTCTTGTGTCAACGATAAGATAATGATGAAGAAGAACGGTAAGATACACGATAGTGCAAAGATTGCTAGGAAGATGTTGAAAAACAGGTTGGCGCCAGGTCCGAACTTGCGAATCTCAACAGCTGAAATATGTTTTTTCTTACGCAATGACGGCACCCCCTAAAATAATGCTGATTCTGGTTGTTTACGCCGAACCACCCAATTACAAACAATGATTAACAGTGCACCGACAACTGATTGCATTAGCCCAGCAGCCGTTGACATCCCAATATCATTAGTCGTCGTCAGCGCGCGGTAAATATACGTATCAAAGGTCTGTGTCACATTAATCAACGTCCCTGATGAACGCGGAATTAGGTAGAATAGCCCGAAATCGCTACGGAAGATCCCCCCAATATTCAAGATCAACATTAACGTTGCAACTGGTAGGATGTGTGGTAACGTCACGTTTTTAATCTGTTGCCATTTATTTGCACCATCCATCATCGCCGCATCATAGTACGATGGATCAATTCCCATGGCCGTGGCAAAGTACAGAATACTGTTGTATCCAATTCCTTTCCAAACCCCTAGGAAGATAATGATAAATGGCCAGACCCACGGCGTATTGTAGAAGTCAATCGGCGTCCCGCCAAATGACTGAATAATATGGTTCAAAATACCCTTATCCGAACTCAAGAAGGCGTATACGAAGTAGGCCAAGATTGCCCATGATAAGAAATATGGAAATAGCATTGAAGTCTGATAAGCTTTCAAAAGTCGTTGGTTGCGCATTTGACTCATGACAATGCCAAAGAAGATGGCAAAGAAAAAGTTCAACAGTAAGAAGGTTAAATTGTACCCAACCGTGTTACGTAACACGATCCAAAAATCTGCCGATTTGAAGAAAAAGGCAAAGTTCTGAAAGCCAACCCACGGACTATGCAGCACACTATAGATGAAGCCTTGATCCGAGTATTGAAAGTTTTGAAAGGCAACAACGTTAGCCAACACGGGAATGTAGAAGAAGATAATTAATAATATCGCACCTGGAGCAACCATGAGCAAGAATACGCGGTTGTCCCATAAACGCTGGAAGAAATTGCGCTTCTTGACAATTGGAACTGCGGCATTTTGTGCCATCGGTTCTCCCTCCTTTCATTATTACACCTGTTATAGTAACCGCTTTCTCAAGCGGCAACAATCAACTAACTTAAGGGATATATTGACAAACTCAAGATTTCATCAAAATTAGGTATAATTTCGACACAAAAATCAACAATCTAATCCTGTTAGAATCAACGGGCCACTCTGATTAAAACGTTTATTAAACAACCTAACAATCGAATTAACACGTTGTTAGCATACCAACATCAGCATATCAAGCTAGTGTCGAGCATTGTGTTAGCATCCATCCCATTATCGTTATCAACCAAAATAAAAACGACACCATTTTTTCGGCGTCGTTACGGTTCTATCTAAAATGACAATTCACAGGCGCTCACAATTTCTTTATACAGCCCGTGCCCGACCAATCCGTTATTGCGCTTATCCATTGGTAATAACGGTTCTCGCAATTCAGCTAAGTCATCACGTCCTGCTAGCCATTCATCAATACGCCAAGTAACCGTCTCACAGCGCGCGATTTGACCACCTAATCGAACATCGATAACCTCAAAGCCATTTCCACGCCGTTGTTGCTGCCAAAGCGCTCGAAAATCGCGTAATAATTGTTCCAGTGCATGCTGGCAACTTGTCACCGCCGCTCGAGCCGAGTCAGCCCGTAATTTGGTTACATCAGAATCAGCAAGGGCTACCACTACCTTTAGAGCTCGTTGTTTTACTAAAACCGTCCGTGCCAATTGCTTGTAAAAGGTCACCATCAATTGATTTTCTTGATGGACGTGTACCTGATCAAGCTTCGTCATTAAGTCCAGATAATGAGCTTCAACATCAATAACTGCTAAGTTAGACCGGTATCGCTGCAACATTAGATCCTCATAAAGAATCAACTTGCTCACATTATCAGCATCGACGTTAACTTTACTCGTAAAGTTATCAAATTGATCTAAGAGTCGATAAAAAGTCGCGTTTTCGCCCTGTATCATGGCATATTCTGTATCGATCATCGCCGGTGTGACATCCTCGTAATACTGATAAGTTGCAAAAGCTTGTAGGCCATACCACGCTGCACTAAAAGGTACTTCTGCGCCGTCGTCAAACCACATTGTCGCAACTACTTGCTGCACGCCACTCGCTTTGGCAGCTTTCAAGCCCGCGTCAATCGTTGCCAGCATCTTACTTTGATTAGGTGCCAAAGCACTCCACGTCCAGATTCCGCCCGCAAACGCCACATCATCACTAAGTTCGAAGTGTTGGGTAAAGCGCTCACGATAAGTCTGTTCATCTTCATGGTAATAGTCCCAATAAACTTGACCGACTGGCGGTAAACTCGCTTTAAAGGCAGGGTCAAAATGCACATCCGGATCATACATTTCATGCTTTGATGAAGCGAATGTAAACCATAAGTCACTCCACATATAAGCTTTTAAACCTAATTTCTGAGTTAACGATACGACTAATTGTAACTGTTGTAAGATAAGTGTTTCTTGATCTGTAAACCCATTTTGATCTAAATAGCGTCCACGGCCAAGCTGATAGGCTTCATCCATCCCAACGTGAATCTTATTAGTTGTGAACGGGGCACTCGCCGCACGCAAAAGATTAGTGAGGAAATCCTTTGTTGCAGGTGCTCCCACCAGTAACGTATCGTCCGTGTCTTTGACTGCCGCATGCGCATCCCACTTTAACGCATTATGCAGATGTGCTAAGGTCTGAACAGCTGGAACGATCGTCACACCAAAACGATCACCATACAAAGCAATCTCATGTAATTCGGTCTGCTGATAACGACCACGACCACGACCAAAATATGGTGCCTCTGGGATTTCAAACAGATCCTCTAAATATAGCCATAACTCATTGTAACCCATGCTTGCTAGTCGCCGGATGATTTGCTTTATCATTGCAACTGTTGGTACGCCATTACGAGCAACATCGAGCATGGCAGCCAGCACTTCAAATCTTGGCTGCTGTCGAATATCAAATTGCGTTGCTTTCCGGGCTCGACCACATAACAATGCAGCACCATGCATCAACTCTGCCATACTGCCATATGTGAGACGCGCCTGATCACCATTGCGTTGAATGTGAATACCAGTTGTCGCATGCTGGCATTCAACACTAAGATCGCTTGTCGGCATGATTGCGGCACAAACCGCCTGTACTGACTGTACTTGCTCAGTAGTCAACCCTTGCCACGTTATCATTAGAAAATTCCTCCTACAAGTTCATTATTTTTTAGGGTCTGACAAGATCTATTTTTGCGACTGAAATATACCATAATGGGAGTACAGTAAACAGGGTGGCGCTTACATTTTTGAATAAAGTTGTTCCGCTAACTATACCAACTTCCCGTATTATTGGCATTTGATCACCTTTATCTCTCGATTAACGTTGGTGCAGCGCCAAAGTACCGCTTGAATACCTTGCTAAAATAATACGGATCTTGATAACCGACCGCATGAGCAACTTGGCGTACTGTGATTGCTTCTTGCATGAGCAGTTGCTTAGCACGTTGCATTCTTAGCCGTGTCAAATAACTAATCGGCGTTTCGCCTTGAATTGCCTTAAACGTTCGTGACAAGTACGCCGCACTAACATGAAGGGAGGCAGCCACCGTTCCTAATGTCAGATCTTCATTGTAATGCACATCCAAGTAATACGTGGCAGCATTGACCAACGCCTGCTGATCTCGACTAACATTACCTTGATGCAGTTCGGTATAATCGTTACTAACACTATTCTCTGGTAAGGATCGCAATAACCAGCAAAGCTGTTCAATCACCATCGCTTGAATTAACAAGGCGTGCCCAAATGCAGTGGGGCGCTGACTTTCCGCTACAATTCGTTGGGCATTTGCCATGAATTCTGCCCGATAATCATCAAGACTAATTAACGCATCTTTAAAGGGCAAGTGGTTAGGCACCTGACCAGGTAGCGCGATATGCCGAAAGCCAATGTGCAGTTGAAGGCTTTGGGTATGCGGGGGCTGGGTCTCCTGATGATGAATGCCAGGGTTAAACAGCAGTGCCTGACCGGCAACAACTCGACGCCATTGTCCTTCCACATTGTAGTCTGAATACCCTTCCAACATAATTGAGAGCTCTAGAAAATCATGTTGATGATAGACGTAGGTTCCTGGATGTTCATTTCGAAACGGAAAGGCGTAAAGAACTTCCGGTTCAAATTCACTTAATTGCAACATTGTGATCCCTCCTTACAAAAAAAGACATTAAACTAGTCAAAATAATCTATTCAATGATCCCTCCAATATCATCATACTTAGCCTTGTCAAGTTAGCCAGCTTTAGCTGGTTACTACGGGAGGTTAATCATGAATCCTTATCAGTGGGTCTGGCAATACGCCCGGCACAGCCGCTGGCAAATCACACTAGCTAGTCTCTTAATTATCGTCAATGCACTTGGTGTAGTAGCAGTACCATTATTGGGTGGCATCATTGTTGACGTGGTCATCAATCAACGGCATCTCAACTTGCTTCTGCCGTTATTAGCAGGGATGGTCGGTATCACGTTAATTAGAACCGTGATGCGTTACTGCTACATTATCCTCTGGGAACGCGTCGGTCAAAATTCATTGTATGACATTCGCCATGATTTATTCACGAAATTGCAATCCTTAGATTACCCCTTCTTCAATTCTGTCACTAACGGCGATATTATGGCTCGGTTAACTGGTGATACTGATGCAATCCGACACTTTCTATGCTGGGTTACCTATAACACCGCCGAATGTGTCCTATGGTTCTTAACTGCCGTGATTGTCATGGGTTGGCTCAACTGGCAATTAATGCTCGCACTAATTATCCTAACACCCATTATCGCCTGGTTAACGACACGCATGAGTACCGAAGCACACACCGTCTTCTTTGACATCCGTCAGAGCTTCGCCCACTTGAATGCCATGGTTGAAGAAAACATTTCAGGTAATCGGATCGTGCGGGCCTTTGCCCGTGAAGATTATGAAATCGAGAAGTTCCAGCAACTCAATCATGATTACAAGGAAAAGAACATGGCCTCCGCTGCCGTTTCTAGGCGGTACCTACCGACTTTAGATTTTCTTGCATCCTTGTTATCAGTCATTGTTTTACTGCTCGGAAGTATTCTCGTGATTAATCACCAGATGAGCCTAGGACAACTGGTTTCGTTTAACGGCTTTTTATGGATGCTCAACCAACCGATGCGTATGAGTGGCTGGTTAATTAACGATATTCAGCGCTTTTCAGCCGCAACTATTAAAATCCGTTCAATGCTGAACACGCAACCAACAATCATAACCACTAAATCACAACAAGTGGTTCCTATTCGAGGCGCTGTCCAGTTTCAGCACGTCGACTTTGCTTTCCCAGATACACCTCAAGTCAACGCACTTTTGGATATTAATTTTACTGTCGAACCAGGACAAACGCTCGGAATCCTTGGTGAAACTGGCTCTGGAAAAACAACGTTAATGAATCTCACTGCTCGTTTTTATGATCCCACGAACGGCCGTATCTTAATTGACGGACGCGATATTCAGCAGTGGTCGGCCCAAGACTTACGAAACCAAATTACGATTGTAACGCAAGATCTTTTCTTGTTCTCGGACACCATTACCGACAATATTAATTACGGCAATCACGATGCGTCAATACCATTTATCCGCGAGATGGCGGCTATCGCTGATGCCAATAACTTCATCGATCAGATGCCTGACGGTTATGATACCGTTGTTGGTGAACGAGGCGTTGGTCTCTCAGGTGGTCAAAAACAACGGATCTCTCTAACCCGAGCACTTGTTAAAGATCCTCGTATTTTGATTCTAGATGATACGACTAGCGCTCTCGATATGGAGACTGAAGCAACCATTCAACAACGATTGAAAACGATTACAAAAAATAAGACAGTCTTCATCATTGCCTCTCGGATTTCCTCACTCCGCCATGCTGATCACATCATTGTTCTACGTCATGGTGAGATTATCGAACAAGGCAATCATGAATCTTTACTTGCTCAGAACGGCTACTATGCAGAGACTTATCGTCGGCAACTCGGACTAATTAAAGATGCGAAAGGAGATGAGTAGTGTGACCAAGCGAAACACCTACAACGAAGACGAAGAACTTACCAGCCGCTTTAATTGGCACGACTACGCACGACTTGGCCACTATCTACGACCTTACTCGTGGCGATTGTGCTTTGTGTTAATCACTATTTTAATTGGCAACATCGCCATCATCTTGGGTCCCTATTTGATGAAAATCGCGATCGACACTGCGATTCCTAACCGTAATCTTCCATTGATCTGGGCATTAAGTGGCACATTTCTAATCAGCTTAGTCATCGCATTCCTGTGTTTTCGATATCGTATCTGGGCAATCACCGAGATTGGTCAAAGTTTACTAATTGATATGCGGACTGATCTATTCACCCATTTACAAGAGTTACCATTTGCTTATTTTGATTCTCGACCGCATGGTAAGATTCTGATCCGGGTGGTTAACTATATCAATACACTAAGTGATCTACTGGCAAATGGCTTAGTTAACCTCATATCTGATATTATCTCAGTCCTCGTCACGTTAATATTCATGTTTGCAATTAACTGGCAATTGACCCTTGATAGTCTCGCATTGATTCCAGTACTAGTTTTATGGGCTTACCTGATTCAAAAAAAGCAGCGTCAAGCCTTTCGCAAACTAAGCGATAAACAGTCCAATCTCAATGCTTATATCCATGAAAGCATTGCTGGAATCAAAGTGACGCAAGGTTTCGCCCAGGAGGCCAACGCGATTCAGACCTTTGATGCGGTTGCTGATGACAATCGGCGTGCCTATATGCAAGCTGTCAAAATTCAATACGCGCTCGGTCCAGGGGTGCAAAACATCTCAACAATTACAACTGCACTAATTTACTTTATCGGTATTCAGCAACTGGGGGTCGTTGTCAGTACTGGGACGCTAATTGCCTTTTTTAGGGTACATCAATAATTTTTGGAACCCAGTGATTAACATCGGTAACTTCTATAATTCCTTAATTACTGCCACCGCATACTTGGAACGTATCTTCGAAACTATGGATGAAAAGCCACAGATTCTCGATGCCCCGGACGCCTTTAACCTGCCGCCCATTAAGGGAGACGTCCGCTTCAACAATGTCTCATTTCGCTATGAAGAAGCCAGCCCGTTGACATTACACGACATCTCGTTTCACGCCCAAGCCGGACAAACAATCGCTTTAGTTGGACCAACCGGCGCTGGCAAAACGACGATAATTAATCTATTGTCGCGCTTTTACAACGTCACAACTGGCAATATTACCATCGATAATATCAATTTGCAGCAAGTTACACTTGATTCACTGCGGCAACAGATGGGTGTCATGCAACAAGAAACATTCATCTTTTCGGGCACCATAATGGATAATATTCGTTACGGCCGACTTGACGCAACGGATGACGAAGTTCGTTCAGCCGCCAAAATTGCTCGCGCAGATGCTTTCATTCAAACATTGCCCTCTGGCTATAATACAACGGTTCAGGAACATGGTAGCAGCTTATCAGCGGGGCAACGACAATTACTCGCCTTTGCTCGGGTCTTGCTAGCCGATCCGCGAATTCTTATTTTAGATGAAGCCACTGCCGCAATTGACACAAAAACTGAAACCTTGTTACAAGAAGGACTTAACGAATTATTAAAAGGACGAACTAGTTTTATCGTCGCACACCGCTTATCCACCATCCAACGAGCGGATCAGATACTTGTGATCAATCATGGTCGCATCGTCGAGGCCGGTCGTCATGATCAACTAATGGCAATGCACGGCGAATACTATCGTCTCTATGACTCTCAGTACCAAATGCTCCAAGATCAAAATTGACAATGAGTGTAATTTAAGGACTGTTTTACTAGCAGTCCTTTTTTACGTGGTAACCCATTATCCTTGCCCAGTTACCATTCGGTCACTTTCTGTGAAAAAGTATAGTTTGTGCACATCTTGATATAGTTTCTCCCTAGGAATAGACCATGTAAGCGGTTAAAATCAAACTAACATGAAGTAATTAGCCACAAAAATGGTCGGTTTGACTATACCAAGTGGAGGTGGGCAGATGGCTAAATACGAGATCTTATTTAAACAATTGCGACTAGCAATCTTACGTGGCGAGTATGCGCCTAACGATCGATTACCAAGCGAAAATGCAATTGCCATCAAGCATGGTGTTAGTCGTATCACGTCTAAGCGGGCATTGAACGAATTGGCCGCTGCCGACCTCGTTTATCGCGTTCGTGGTGGGGGAACCTTTGTTAAGCCTCACAAGAGTACTACTCAACGGCAAATCTTACTGGTACTGCCATTCCCAGAAACAACGTCCTTTGGGGACTATCCAAGTGGCATTCAAGGGACGCTAGCCGGTACGACTTGGCAGTTAAAATTGATGGCTAACGAGCGTTTTATCCAGCTTAACTTAGACGAACTAGCTTCTCAATACGCAGGTATTATCTATTATCCACAAAACTTAGCTACCGAGCTGCCAATCTTAATGCGGCTATACGCGCAAAAAATGCCACTAGTCGTCCTTGATAAACAACCGGCTGCACTTGCCGTTCCCAGCGTTACAAGTGATAACGTCGCTGGCGGTAAAATTGCCTGCGAACACTTACAAAGTCGTGGCCACCACCGAATTGCCTTCTTACCAGAGACGCCATTTTGGCAAACATTTACTGGTACTGTCAGTGATCGTTTTTTTAGGCTACTTCAACCATCTAAAGCTAGCTACTAGCGATGCCGCATTGCCTTTACGTTGGGCGCAAGCCTTGCAGGCTTGTACGACGGCTGTTCAATTAAAAGCCTATATCCAAGCACAGAGAATCACCGCAATTATTGCAGAAAACGATGTTGTGGCCCTACGCGCGTTACAGCGAATTCAAGAACTTACTTCCAATAGCGATACCTCAATTGCACTGGTTGGATTCGACAATTTACCCGCAGCTGCCCGAAATAATCCCGCACTAACTACGGTTGTCCAAGACTTTGCTGCAATTGGCGCTAAAGCCGTCGAAGCACTACTCGATCAAATTAATAATCCTGAACATCTTTTTGATGATCAAATCGTTGTTGGCGTCAAGCTGATGGTCCGGTCATCCACTAATCAATATTAGTCATAATTATTTTTCTAGGGAGGTCATGTTGATGGAAACGCAACAACTATTATCAATTTATCCGCAAGCCACGATTTCTCCTCGACCCTCTGTGGCTAAAAATATGGTCTGTGTGGCTATTGATGCCGGCAAATACATTTGTATTGATACTACAAACCTGAGTAATCGCGAGTTGTCACTACTAGAATTATTAACCCATACTAAATCAAACGCGACAACTGGCGATGCATGGTCAGAATTTTTGACAGGCCGCCACACGACCGCCCCGCAGACGACCGCAAAAAAGTTACAAATACTACAATTTAGAGTACACTTCACCGAACGACATGCCGACCGTTCGCAATGGTTGAGCGCTATCGCTGACACCTTCGAACACGTCTTACACCGCGCTTTTATCACCGCTGACTCTGGATATCTTTTGCTAACAGAGTCATTAACCGATACCAGTGCTGACTTAGCCAGTCTTTTAGCCCTTATTGACAATGATTTTTATACTAATACCCATTTATTCATTGGTAGCACACATAGGTCGAGCCAAGACCTACCAACCACCTTCGCTTTAGAACAACAATTATTCTCACAGAATCAGCAAGACACGATTGTCACCCTTAGTAGCAGTCTTTTACCCTTTTTAGTCAATCAGCACCAACCTGAACTGCAAGCCTTGCGCAATAGTCTCTCCCCTGGATTCCGACAATAAGCAGCTAATCCGCGCGCTTTATCATACCCAGGGCAACGTCCGCCAAGCAGCTAGCAAGTTATTCCTACATCGTAATACTCTACTCTATCGAATCGAGAAGTTTGAACGTTGTAACGGTTTAAATCTTAAGAATATGGATGATCTTGTGTATTGCTATTTGCTGACATTGGGGCAAGTTATTAATCAAGTGGAGAAATGAATAGAGTAGCTGCCATTAGCCCATATGATTCGATTAAAAATACGACATTAAATAATATTAGTGAACACCTTATCAGTATAAAAGTACAATAACATAGCGTACTTTATGTAATCTTGGACTAGCATAGCTAGGTTAAGGCTTTCATATTTCTCTTTCACAAAGAACATAGTATTTCAAACTAAAATATCTGTCGTCAATAATCAAGTTTCAACTTGATTACCTGACAACAGATATTTTAAGATCAGAACTTTATTCAGCTATAATCCGTACCACGCTACCGACTTTAAAATCAGGATAATCGCCCTGCTCAACATATAACGTCCCAGGCAATTTAGCCTCCTTTGCACCCGTAAAACTAATAGCCGTATGGCCTAATCTTCCAAGGTTAGTCTGGACTTCGCCACCAACTGCTGTAATTTGATAGACTTGATTGTCGACTTCAAGTTTCATTCCTGCTGTGATTTGCTCACTTATTGGGACAACTTCGATAATAAAGCAAGAAGGCCGTAATGCGTCTGGAGCTTCATCACCAAATAATACTGCCATGCCAATCGATTTAAAATCAGCAGATTCCGCACCTATTTCTAAGACCTTTGTTGAAAAGATAATTCTCTCTTTTGTCATCATACAATACACCTCAAACCTTCTAAAAATTTATTTTGAATATAATCCAAAACTTGCAATCCAAGCAATAAAGACCCGCGGAACGCCGTTGATAAACCGACTATATAACACTGATGGCACCCCAACTTCAACCGTCTTAGAATCAGCCTCAGCTAGTCCTAAGCCAACTGGAATAAAGTCACAACCATTTTGCGTGTTAATCGCGAATAATGCTGGTAATGCATACTGTGGTGGAATATTACCTTTCCCGATTTCAACGCCAATCAAGGTCCCGATAACTTGACCGATAACTGCGCCTGGCCCAAGCAATGGAGATAAGAATGGTAATGAGCAAATAAATCCTAAAACCATCAAGCCCCAGACATTGCCTGCTAACGGCTCCATGATACTGGCAAAAACCTTACCAATTCCAGAGCCATTAATAATCCCAATAATTAATGCCACAAATGCCATAAATGGAATAATAGTATTAATAACTGTTTGAACAGCATCTTTTGCGGCCTGATTAAACGTCGAAACGACTCGCCCAGCACCAATCCCAATCTTAGTTAAGATCCCAGGATTTTTTGTTTGTGCTGTTAGTGTCTTTGTATTATCGAATTTCGTATCGTCATCTACATTCTCAAATTGGTTAGCGCTTTCATTTTGACTGTCAGAAAATTGCTCCTCCTCAGATGTTACCAACATAATCTGATCAACATCTACATTGGAAACATAATTAGCTTCATTCATAAATTGCGCTAAGGGACCGCTCTTACCAGTCGGTAATACGTTAATTGTTTTGATACCCTTCTTGGGATAAATTCCACACCTTAATGTCCCACCACAGTCTACAACCGCTAATGCTGTTTCTTCATCAGGAATTGACGTCTTAAAGCCATCAACAGCTTCCATTCCTGTCAACTTAGCAATCTTATCAACAATTGCTGGTTTATTACCTCCAGTGACATAAACAAATTTATGCTTCGTGATAGTTGGTGTAATAATTAGCGGGCCGCCCCAGCCACCAGAGCCTTTAACAACTTTGATACTATGATATTCCTTTGCCATGATCTCGTTCCTCACTCTCTCAATTAGCCGTTAAATTCAACTTTCTTGGACAAGGTAATCCCTTGTTGTTTGCAAACATAGGCTGTTGTAAAGTCAGTAATCCAACCACCGATAAAGTTCATTACTAGGCCGACTAATAGATATCGAATCGCCAAATCCATTGTATTCAATCCCAACTTCTGAACCCCTTGCGCAATCCCTAACCAAATGAAATACTCGGAAGGATTGATATGTGGGAATACCCCATTACTAGTGTGGCAAAATTGAGCAATCGATGCATACCAACTAGGTTTATAGTATTCTGGCAAGAAACGTCCCATTGAGTGCGCCATAGGATTACCGAGCATAAATGCCGAAACAAACGGTAAAATTAAATAACGGGTTACAGGATTCTTTGACGAAGCTCTGGCCAACTTGGCCATCTTCTTGTCACCAACAAAGGCAATAATCGCGTTCATCAAGACTAACAGCAATAGCACAACAGGAATAATTGATGTCATCCATCCAATTAATGTTTTACCACCACTCTGAAACAGCCCCATAAAGCCCGAGGCCAAATCTGTGACTACTTTCATAGTATTAATGCTCCTTTACGTTCACTTGTTTTTTTCGCAAACTTGCTAAGCCTTTATAATAAATAGATTTCAGCTTTTCAATCATTGGTAGGCTCCAAATTTTGACACTACCATCGAAATCTTGTGGCGTTAGCTGATTTGCTTTGTAATTTAAATAGTTCTTATAGGCATCCAATAGACAAACTCGCGTTAGCTTATCGAATTGTTTTAATTGCTGGTATGAAGCAGCAATTTCCGCAATATTTTTCTGCCGCAGTTGATGCAATTCCCTAAACTTTGCAAAAATCGTAACCCCCTTCATCATTTGAGCCTCTAAGATCGTGCCGTCATCCTTTATCGCTAATAGAATTAGTGTCCCCGACCGTAATTTTTTAGGATTTTTGCCAATTGCTACTGGCGCTAACACTCGTAATTGATGAAAGGTTTTAGAAAAATTCTTAATTTGTCTTAGTCCAAGGAAACCTTGTAATAGAAACGCACTGACTAGGATCACGCCAAAATAAATTAACATTAAATCGCCTCCATCAACTGATTTAATCCTTGATTTTCATCATAATTTTTCAAGTTATTATAAATATTGCTGTTAGCTGTGATACTGCGAATTAGATCGTATACTTGTGCTAATATTTTGCTTAATGTTGCATCTAGTTTATACGGAATTGCGACCAAAAAAACCACGTTTACCTTTTGATTATCGAATACTACCGGTTTTTCAAACACTCCTACTGTTACAAGGATTCGATTTAGTCCAGATTTATCAATAACGTGTGGCAATGCAACCCCATCACCAAAAATACTACTCGATTGTTGCTCTCGATTAAGCCAAGCTTGCATAAAATCTGGTGTCAGTTGACCATGTTGTATCTCTTGATTAATTAATTTTTTCACTCCAGTGACGTAGGTCTCCTGTTCATCAAACTGCGTGACATCAAATCGACACTGCCCCTGATTAACAGCTTCATCAACCAACGAAATTTGAAGACGTTCACGTAACGTTCCTTGATTAAAAATAGAATTCAACCGAATAATAGGCGCGTGGTTAATTAATTCATTATCTGTTAAAAAACTGTTAGAAAAAATCAGTAAATATTTTTCTGGACTCTGCTCCCATTCACTAATTGAGTTAAAAACATCAATCTGCAAATCATCATCTAACATTTCTTTCAATTTCTCGGAAATAAACTTTTTCATACTAGTATTAATGGGCTCAACTAGTGCAACCCGATGAATAATTGGCGCTGCCATGTATTCTTCAAGCTCCATCTGAAAATAGACTGTTAAATAACCAACCTCCTGGGAACGAATCCGAATATTCAATTTAGTGGCAATGGTTGATAATGTTAATTGCGCTAACTCCGTTGAAACTGGATACTTACTTAACATGTCTACCGAGATAAATCCTTCTGACTTGACATCAAAAATAGCCCGATTAATGAGAAATAATAAATGATATCGCAACTCCATCAACAGCCGTTTAAAGTCCAAATTCACATCTAATTTTTGCTTAAGGATTGGAAAAACCGACTGCATTAAATCCTCAACTTCGACCAATCCCACTTGAACTAACTGATTATCATCCTTCGGTAGCTTTCTAATGTTTAATGGGTATGAAATAAACTCCCATTCGCTAGTGCTTAACGAGCTACCAATTATCTCAGTAACTAGATTCCGCAAGCACGCCATCGTTACATCACTAAGAAGTGGATGATAGTTATTAATACGATCATTGATTTGAATGTTATATTTACGTAACCAATTAATAACTGCAATATTTCTTTTAACCATGGTCACAGTATCATTATTATGATCAAGTTTTTTAACAAGATTAAGCAATTTGACATCTGTCGCTTTATCCCAGGTTGCTTCCAGTTCGTAGTATTTCCCGACTAAAGTTCGTGTAATTACTGCATACATATAATCATGTTCAACCGCTAAATGAATCCCACGATTAGTTTTTGTCTCAATTCTGACTTGGTAATAATCAAGCTGTTGTTTGAGCGCTTTTAAATCCTTATTGATAGTGCCACGACTCACAGCCAATGATTCTGCCAAATCATCCAGAATAACGTAATCCGTGATTTGCTGTAACAATTCTTTTAAAATCGTTGCTTGTCGCTTTAAGGGATCATTGAAATCTAAATCCTTTTTCAAAAAATTAGTTTGTAGCTTAGCCATGGCAGAATAATTATTGATAACTAGGTAAAACTTGGCTTGATTAACGTTGATTTTTGCAATACCCACCAAATAATCATTGATTGCACGAATATTCTTGGTAATTGTGACTCTCGAAACAGAAAAATGGGATTGTAATTCTCTTAGTGTCAATGCATCATTATTAATAAAAAAGTTTAATATTTCAAAACTTTGCCTATCCATTGCCTCACCATGCCCCCAACTAAAATTTAAAGGTTAACCACGACTCTTGCCTCCCGCAACGTTAATCGTAACCCCGGTAATGTAACTGGCACGTTCTGATAGTAAATAGTTAACTGCATCCGCAACTTCTGATAGTTTGCCACTCCGACCAAGAGGTGTGGTTGACGTACTCTTATAGCCTGCCCGAATGTCATCAACAGTTTTATGCCGGGTATAAGCTAACGCCTCTTCATAAGAGCGTGTTCTTAGCCCAGTAGCTTCCATAATACCTGGCGCGACACCAACAACCCGAATATTATGTTCACCTAATTCTTTAGCCCACGAACGAGTGAACCCATTAATCGCTCCCTTAGTTGCTGAATAAACACTCTGTCCTTGTGAACCTTCAAGTCCAGCTTCTGAGGACATATTAACAATAACACCGTACTGTTGCTTCTCGAATTGATGGGTAACTGCCTGCGATACAAGGAAGACGCTTTTCACGTTCACGGCAAACATTTTCACAAAATCCGATTCTGCAAATTCATACTTACCGTGAGGATCCTTGGCGTCAGCCAATAAACGTGGCAAATTGATACCAGCATTATTTACAAGCCCGTCAATTTTTCCTTGTTCATCAACAACCTTTAAGACCAGCCGATTAACCGCTTCCGCATCTGTGACATTGGTTTCAACAAAGTGTAAATTATCATTTTGCTGATCACCTTGATTGAGGTCAGCATTATAAACAATCGCCCCGTTATTCAATAATTCAGTTACAATTGCTTTACCAATACCGGATGAGCCCCCAGTAACAACGTATACCTTACCCGAAATATTAATCCATGAATTATTCATCAAAATCGCTCCTTAATCATTTCTTTTCTTCACAGATAAATATATACGAAAGCGCATACATTATTAATGCACTCTTTTTTCATTGGCTTTTTAAATTAATGGACTAATGATTCATCAAACATTTAGATGTCTGATATAAACTATAAATATTATGCCGAATTATTTTCATTATCGCCATATCATAAAGTAAATTTTGTAATCGACCATTGTAATCAATAACCGTAAAAATAGAGTCGCTTTAAAGAAGCGTATAACTCCTTCAAAGCGACTCTATTAAATAGTCTTATAGCCATATTAATTTGTTTTAAATCGTCACCGTAACAGCTGCTGCCGCAATAATTAGTATCAGTCCACCAATCGTGACCCACATTTCTTTGGTAGTCTTCTTTTGGCCTAAGAACCAAATACCGGTTAACGTTGCCAATACAACGGAGGTTTGTGAAAGAATAAAGCCGGTTGCTAATCCGTTCATATTTGGTTGCGCAGAGATTAAGTAAGTCAACGCCGCAAACGCGAAGAAGAAACCTGAGATGATGTGCGTGTATGACACCCCTTCAACGAGGGCTAACTTTTCACCTCGTGATGCTAAGAACAGGGCATATACGATCGAAACAATAACCATCCCAATTGCTTGGGGAACGAAGGCTTCCTCCCCACCAATATTGGTTGCTTGGGGCGCAGCCGAATAAGCCCAGTACCCGATTTCACCAACTGCTAACCAGATAACAGCTTGGCGTAAGGTCCGGGCGTTACCTGCATCCTTATGTTCAGACCACACTGTTAGCCAGGCACCAATGATAATTCCAACTAAGGCTAGGCCACCCAAGACCTTGTCCATTGCCCCAGGCCAGTCACCTAAGGCGAAGACGCCCCACAGTGATGCGCCCAACAGCTGGAAGGCCGTCGTAATTGGCATTGCTCGTGAAGAACCAACCATCGTAAACACTTTAAATGTCACGATTTGGGCACTTGCCCAACCGATCCCTGATAGAATTGAAAACCAGAGATTCATGCCGCTTGGAAAAGCAATCCCTTGCACCCATGCATAAATCAGCGCAAAGATTAACGTTCCAATAGTTGAACCCAAGATCTGATTAACAGGCCGACCACCAATTTTCGACGCAATCGTGGGGTAAAGTCCCCAACCAAGTAACGGCCCTAAGCCAATTAGTAAAGCGGTAGTATTCATTCCAATCCCTCCATTAATCACCAACTACTTTAAAAAGTAACGCCACTTTCCAATAGAATATTTGAATAAGGTGTCATTTCACCAGTCCGAACAAAGGCCTTGCAGTCAGCCAAGTCCTTCTTCATTTCTTCATGTGGAATGAAGGTAATTGGGGTGTCTGGTAAGCGCTTCTTGATGGCCGTCAACATCTTAGGATTTTGAACTTTAATTTCTTCTGCCAAATAGATTCGTTGTACTTCAAGCTCTTCCAAGACGTTATTCAAGACTTGCATAAAACTAGGAATACCATTATCAACGGCTAAATCGATTTTTTCGGTTGAACTTGGTACTGGCATGCCAGCATCACCAATACTCAACTTATCGAAATGGCCCATCGTTGCAATAACTCGTGACAAATCTGAATTAATAACTTTTGTTTTTTTCATAATTATTTACCCTCCGCGGCTGTAATTTCATTTTTATAAGGAATTGATGGTTGCGCACCGAAACGTTGTACGGCAATCGATGACGCCCGGTTACCATAGCGAATCGCATCTTCAAGATTACTAAAATCTTTATTTAACACACTACTCATCGCGCCAATAAACGTATCTCCGGCTGAAGTCGTATCCACGGCTTCGACTTTAAAAGCTGGTACGATACCATGTCGCCCATCGATATCATAAAACGCACCCTTACTACCAATCGTAATGATAACAGCTGAAATACCGAGGGCGTGTAATGCAGCGGACGCCTTTAACATGCTGACTTCATCGGTGATTGCAATCCCAGTCAAAGTTTCCGTTTCCGTCTCATTTGGTACAATCATGTCAGTAACTGCTAAAAGTTCAGCGGGGACTTTTTCCATGGCTGGAGCGGGATTCAAGATTGTTCTTACGCCAGCGGCCTGTGCAATTTTAAAGGCTTCGACCGTACTATCGACAGCGCTTTCAAATTGTGCAACCACAAAATCACTAGTTTCAATGATATCACGGTGGGCTTCAACGTCTGCTGGCGTAAAGGCCATGTTGGCACCACCATGAATCATAATTTGGTTTTCACCGGCATCATCAACCGTGACGTAAGCTTGACCTGTCGATTGATTAGTCATCTTTGTGATCCCTGCCAAGTTGATCTTTTCCTGCGTCAATAAATCAAGCATGGTTTTACCAGCAGCATCGTCACCAACCGCACCAATAAAGTGGGTATTAGCACCAGAACGTTGCGCTGCGACGGCCTGGTTCGCGCCCTTACCACCACCGGCTGAAAAGATTTCCTTAGTGTGAATCGTTTCGCCAGGCTTTGGCATGTTTTCAACCCGAATCGTCCGGTCTAAGTTGATACTCCCAATAACGGTTACCGTATTCATAATGGTCCCTCCAAATAGTTAAATTAATCTGAATTTAGTTTTTATTAAAACGTTTTATGAAAACGTTTTAATAACTCGTAAAAAATATAACACATCTGAATAATTAATTCAAATGTGCCGTCGAATTTCTTTCAATTAATTTAACTGGTAAGTGGTGTTCTTCCCATGGCTGCTGCGGATTAGCAATACGGTCGAGTAACTGGTTGGCTGTCGTTTGCCCCAACTCAAAAATCGGTTGTGCGATGGTTGTAAGCTGTGGCGCGACATATTGGCACATTTCGACATCGTCATAGCCAATGACACTGTAATCATCCGGTATCCGCTTATCATGTTCAGCCATGCCTAAGTATACACCGAATGCGATTTCGTCATTGACTGCAAAGATCCCCGTAACCCCAGTCGCCAAAATTTCCGGAACAACTTGGCGACCACCCACTTTAGAAAGCGGCGTCGCGATGACATGTACCGCTGTCCGCGGATACACACTATAAAAACCACTAAGCCGCTTTTGGACATTGGCTGACGGTTTTGCTGGAATAAGAACGGCGACTTGCCGGTGTCCCAAATCTTTTAAGTGTTGAGCAGCTTGCCGCCCCCCATCATAGTCATCAGTCAACACAGAATCACTGAACCCTTCGGCGCGCTTTTGGTCTAAGACGATAAATGGGTGACCCTTTTGCCGTAGAATATCATTAATCGCATTATTGGAAACGGCCGAACTTGCGATAATAAAGCCATCCACACCCCGGCGGCTGAGTTCATCCAAATAGACGCGTTCTTTGTCTTCATCCAGATCAGCATTACACAACATCGTGATGAAATTTTGCTGATACAAGACATTTTCAATGCCTCGAAGTAGCTCACCAAAAAAGGGATTCCGGATATCAGGCACAAGGACCCCAATTGTTTTGCTGGTCTTCTTAATCATCCGCTGAGCAAAGTAATCGGGCTCATAATTTAATTCATCCCGGGCCGCTTCCACCTTAGCAACCGTCGCCGCACTAAACTTATCACCATGCCCGTTTAAAATTTGTGACACGGTCGCAATTGAGCGTTCTGCAAGGCGCGCAACATCTTTGATTGTGACTGCCTTATTTTTCATGGGCTTCTCCTCCGTAAAATTAACTCTTGCATTATTGTAGCCTAGAACGCCGAATTTTCCTAACCGAATCTCAAAAATATTTAGTACACCTATAAGTATATCTATATAGTGTGCAAGCCGATAATTTATCCATATCAAGTCTTCATTTTCTCCTCCTCTGAAAACAAACAGTAAAAACTTTCCAGGTAGTTATTCTAAAACCACATGACAAAAAAGCCCGCGCTCATCATGAGCGCGGGCTCCCTTAATTCACAAAGGGCTATTTTTCAGTACCTTGGCCGTCCCATTCACGTTCAATAATCGCCTTTAATTCACTGATTAAAGGTTCGCGTGGGTTAGCGGTCGTGCATTGGTCTTCATAGGCCAGTTCGGCTAATTCGTCGACGGTGGCGTCAAAGTGCTTCTTTTCGACCCGGTTAGCTTTCAAGGATAAGGTCACATCCATTGAGTGAGCCAAGTCAATGTAAGCTTTAACTAAGCTTTCTTTGAGTTCTTCGTCGGTCTTGCCTGGTAACCCTAAGGCCCGGGCAATGTTGGCATAGTCGGCTAAGGCAGTATTATGGTTGTACTTCGGCCACATTGCTAACTTCGTTGGGATTTCAGCATTGTAACGAACGACTTGCGGATAAGTGATCGCAATTGCCAATCCGTGTGGTAAGTTGAATTCCCCGCCTAATTTATGGGCGATCGAGTGGTTGATACCCAAGAAGGCATTGGCAAAGGCCATCCCAGCTAACGTTGAGGCATTGTGCATCTTCTCACGAGCCATCTTGTCACCATCATAAGAAGCTTTCAAGTACTTGAAGGCTAATTGCAAGGCTTGAATTGACCAGCCGCGTGTGAAGTCAGAAGCCATCGTTGAAACATATGCTTCGGTTGCGTGGGTAATTACGTCGAGACCAGTCCAAGCCGTCGTCCGCTTTGGCACCGTTTCAACAAATTGTGGGTCAACGATCGCAATATCTGGTTGCATTGCGTAGTCCGTAATCGGGTATTTGACGTGCGTCTTGGAGTCCGTAATAACCGCGTATGGCGTTACTTCAGAACCAGTCCCAGAAGTCGTTGGAATCCCAATATAAGTTACTTTTTCGGATACTGGTACTTTGTACGTCCGCTTCCGGATATCCAGGAACTTCTGTTTAGCACCTAAGAAGGAAGCTTCTGGGTGTTCATAGAAGAGCCACATCCCCTTAGCGGCGTCCATTGCAGAACCACCACCGAGTGCAATGATTGTATCTGGCTTAAAGGCCTTCATCCGGGCAACCCCTTTGTAGACTGTGTCAGTCGACGGGTTCGGTTCAACTTCTGAGAAGATGTCGATATCAACCGGATCAGTCCGCTTGTTCAAGACCGCCGTTACTCGATCAGCATAGCCAAATTCAACCATCCCAGGATCACAAACTAGGAAAACCTTCTTAATCCCGGCCATGTGTTCCAAGTAGCGAACGGAATTGCGTTCGAAGTAGACTTTGGGAGGCATTTTGACCCATTGCATGTTATTACGCCGTTTTGCCACAGTTTTGATATTAATCAGATCCATATCTGTAACGTTATGAGAAATCGAGTTGCCACCATATGATCCCGTGCCCAGAGTTAATGAAGGCGCCATGTTATTGTAGATGTTACCTAACCCACCAACTGAAGATGGCGTGTTAACTAAGATCCGGCAAGCTGGCATTTGTAAGCCAAATTCTTTGACCAATGCATCATCGGTCGTATGAATCCCAGCAGTATGGCCTAAGCCACCATAGTGAAGTAATTCATTAGCCCGTTTGAACGCCGCTTCATGCGAATCCGCTTTGTAAACGGTCAGAACTGGTGATAATTTTTCGCCGGATAATGGGTACTTGATACCGACACCATTAATCTCCGCAATCAAGACCCGGCAGTCCTTAGCGACATCTTTCAAGCCAGCCATTTGTGCGATTTGATAAGCTGTTTTACCAGCAACTGGACCACGAACTGTGTGCCGGTTAGGATCAATGACAGCATCACTCAAGGCTTGCACATCTTTAGGTTTAACGTAGTAGCAACCCAAACGAATAAATTCAGCTTTAACTTCAGCATAAATTTCCTTGTCGATAATGGCACTATTTTCAGAAGCACAAATCATCCCATTATCAAACGTCTTCGATAAAACAATGTCGTTAACCGCCTGCTTAATGTCAGCTGTTTTTTCAACATAAGTTGGGCCGTTACCAGGACCAACACCCAGTGCTGGTTTACCTGATGAGTAAGCGGCTGTCACCATACTTGGACCACCGGTAGCCAAGATCGTCGCAACATCCGTATGGTGCATCAAGGCGTCGGTTGCTTCAATGCTTGGGTGTTCGATGTATAAAACAGCATCAGCTGGACCACCAGCAGCTTTAATCGCTTCCCGCATCACATCAGCAGCCGCAGAACTACATTTCTGAGCTTGAGGATGGAAACCAAAGACGATCGTGTTACGCCCCTTTAATGAGATCAACGTCTTGAAAACCGTTGTTGAAGTTGGATTCGTTACGGGTGTAACCCCGGCTACGATACCAACTGGTTCAGCAATTTCCATTAGTTGCTCTTCATCGTCTTCTTTAATGACGCCGACTGTCTTATCATGGCGCATGCTGTTCCAGATATATTCGCTGGCGTAGATGTTCTTAATCGCCTTATCTTCAACAACACCCCGACCGGTTTCCTCAACCGCCAACTTGGCTAACTTCATATGATTGTCCAGTGCGGCAACCGCAACCTTTTCACATAAATCATCGATTTGTGCTTGGGTATATGACTTCAAAATAGCTAATGCTTTCTTAGAACGTTGAACTAATTGATCAACTTCGTCAGTAACTTTGCTTGTTTGATTTTTTTCTGTCTTAATCATGAAGTGCTTCCTCCGTTCAATTCCTTTGTGAATTAATTTACAAACTTTATTATAGCCATCCTTGCTCATAATGCAACAAGAATTTGAAAAATTATTTAATATCATCCAAACAGTACACTTATAAACTCATGTTTAGCAGTATTTATAGCCAATAAAAAAATTCGATTGTTAAGTTCATTAATGAACAATAGCAGTCAAAAACAACCGCAAGCTCCTCATTAGCCATGATGAGCTTGCGGTTGTTAAAATTTCATCAGCTTGGATCTTAATCCCTGTCCCGAGTCTTGATTACCGAACAACGATAACTGAAATAGGTGCTTTTCGGGCCAAACGCGGACCAATTGCCCCAGCAATCTTAGAATGTGGAAATTCAGTATCGGCACCGGTCACTAATAGATCTGGTTTAAATTCTGGAATAACTTGCTCTAAAATGACGTCATCCACATCACCGCCTTCATAGACAAGCGGCTCTACTTGATTAACGCCTCGTTGTTCTGCAAGCTGAACATACTCAGCAACAACATCTTCAACGTGTTTCCGTTTAGCTTGGATCTTCGACGGTGTTAATGAATCAAAGATATTGATATCTTCGCTTTCCAGCACCGAACAAATTCCTAACGGAACATCATAGTCGTGGGCCAAAGTCGTTGCGTATCGAAACGCACGTTCTGAAGAGGTATTATCGTCCTCATCAACGGTCAGTAAAATTCGCCGATAGACAAGTGGCTCTTGCATTTTTTGATTTTCCATAGTTAATCTCCTCATTGAAGTGAATTGATATTGACCACTGCCATTATACCAGTTTCAGAATTCAAACGGCACCATTTCTCACACGCATATAATCATAAGCTGATTTCCTTCAAACGCCGCTCTAAATAATTAAGGGTAGCTTTTAACGCTATGATTCCAGCCACCAGTTAGAGCGGCAGCACTCTCCCCATTACTCCGGTAAGGCTTTCAACGTCTGCTTCAACCAATTCACATAGTAGTCTTCTCGTCCGATCGCATGTTGTAAGATCAAATAGTGACCATAATGTTGCTTAGCAGCTTTAGCTTGCGGGAAAACGGTCGCCAATCGCTGTTGTAAGTGTGCTAACTTAGCTGTGTGCAGGGTGAGCTGTTCCTGTAACATCGCTAGTAGGCGTGGATCACGATCCGTTTGAATAAAGTATAGTTTTAAAATAAATTCATCTTTCGTAGCGGTTAAGTCTGGTGTACCGACACTGATCCACTCATGTAACAGCTGCCGACCAGTTGCGGTGATGTGGTAGAGTTTCTTTTCAAGTTTTTCGCCACTGACCGTAATTTCATGCGTGACGTAACCTTGTTCTTCTAGTCGCTTCAATTGCGGATAAATTTGACTATGTTGAGCTTGCCAGAATTCACCGATCTCGTCATCAAAGGCTTTAGTTAGATCATAGCCCGTTAATGGTTGCTGGTTTAATAACCCTAGAATAATAAATTGTAACTTGTTTTTTTGCGCCATTGGAAATTCCTCCTTGACGATTCCTTGATAACAGTATACACTAACCTTGTTGTTTAAAACATGTAATAAATTACATGATTAAAATGACATATTAGACATAAGGAAGGTAATTCTAATGACAAAAACTTTTAAAACACTTGATGACTTTCTCGGCACACACTTTATCTACACTTATGATAACGGCTGGGAATACGAGTGGTACGCCAAGAACGACCACACCGTTGATTACCGAATCCACGGTGGGATGGTTGCCGGTCGTTGGGTCACTGATCAAAAAGCTGACATCGTCATGTTGACCGAAGGCATTTACAAAATTTCTTGGACTGAACCAACTGGGACTGACGTTGCACTAGACTTCATGCCCAATGAGAAGAAACTACACGGTACGATTTTCTTCCCAAAGTGGGTTGAAGAACACCCTGAAATTACGGTCACTTACCAAAACGAACACATCGATTTAATGGAACAGTCTCGTGAAAAGTATGCCACTTATCCAAAACTAGTTGTACCCGAATTTGCCAATATTACTTACATGGGCGACGCCGGCCAAAACAACGAAGATGTAATCAGTGAAGCACCTTACAAAGAAATGCCGAATGATATTCGCAACGGCAAGTACTTTGATCAAAACTACCATCGTTTAAATAAGTAATGTTTCACGTGAAACATTCTGGTCTACAAATTGGATAATTAGCAGTCTGTCCAATCTTTGAAAATTACTAATCATCTGAAAAACATTCATTTAGCAACACTTCAAAAAGGCCTTCATAAATGTCATGACATTTATGAAGGCCTTTTTCGTAATTATTTTACTTAGGCTTCCGTTACATCCAGTGCGACCTGTCCCAGCCCGGCATCGAAGTCGGCTTGCCAGTGCCCCGCGGTCAAATGTGGTGGTAGGACAAACGTCCCCGACGAAACTCGTTGGCCAGCCGTTAATGTCTTACCTTGCTCTGCAAGCTTGCCGACTAACCACTTCAATGACTCAAGCGGGTTACCCAACACTTCACTCGCTTGACCAGTTTTAACCGTCCCCCCATCATGGACTAGCGTACACTTTGACGTTGCCACTGCATCAGCTGAAGCGAACAACTCGGCAGTCTCTCGTTCAGTTCCATATACCACTAGCCCACCGACTGCGGCATCCGCGACCACCAAATTTTTAGGCAAATCGGGAAACCAGTCAGCAAAACGTGAATCTGGCAATTCAAGTCCCGGCGCGACAGTCGTTTTTTGCCATAAATCGGTCAATGAATCGGTGGTTGACAGGTCTTCTTTAGCCTTAAAGACCAACTCCACTTCGACGAGTGGGTCCATTAGTTGCCCGCGTCGAACCGTGGTTGGTGCCGCCAAAAAGTGATCCGCAACCTGGACACCGTACAGCGGCGTATGAGCATCAAACATCTTTTGAGTTTCCGCACTCGTCAACGAGACCTTGTATCCACCAACCGGCTGCTGTTTTAAGGCCGTTAATGCGGCTTGAACTCGATACGCAGCGTCTTCGTCAACGACACTACTTGTAAAATCAGCCATTGTTAACGCATGCTGTGTCTGATAGGCCGTAAATAGCTGTTGTGCAACTTGAGTTTCTGTTTCTGTGGTGGTAGTTGTCATTATAAAACCTCCATTATGTGTTTGTGGTTACTGTTATCCTAATATGTGTTCGTAATGAGGCCGTCTAACCATTGCTAATACGTTAACTCATTACAATTAATCTAGTTGTCACTTCATTATTTGGATGTATTCAGTGCGCCAGCTAATTGTACGGGCGTCTTAAATACGAATTATTAAGACTACGGGTCATAAATATCGTTCATGTTAAAACTATGTGTGCCTAAACGTATAAATTGCACGTTGCTAAAACTATCGTATGTGATCTACCCGGAGTACTCAGTTATACTATGTGTTTTTGATTCCTTGTTGACCTATGTGTTACTCGAGGAGCAAGTCCTCGTGCGACTAGTTACCATTGCCCACATTTGTTGGTAACTAGCCACCTGAATGTCCGATTCCATACTCCTCACCACCTTTAAATCATAAAAAAACGTCCTTTAACTAACTCCTATGAGTTAATTAAAGGACGTCCAGAACGGGTTACCACCTTTATTCGCGACTACTTCACAATAGTCACCTTAGTACGTACAGCAATTGCGATACGCCGGTACATTAATGGGTACCATCCAGCACCATCTCCACGAATTTCGAGGCGCAACTCCAAGGTGATCTATATTAAGTGGTATTGACTGCCTTACACCAATCCGCAGCTCGCTAACTAACCAGCTTAGCACCGTTCCTTATCACGGTTTTTAATCTAAATTTAATTAATGATTAGATTCTAGCGCCAGATTATCACAATGTCAACCTTAAAATTAAAAATAAATTAGATTAATTAAGTTTGCGTTCATTGGCCATAACATCCACTAATGCCACGTACTGCTCAGTATGCGTATCACGCAACGTATAATTTGGTGGGAGCGCGTCCGCATCTGCTTTGACAATTCGAAACCCTACTTGCGCATAAAATCGCAGGGCATTTTCGTTGGCCATCACACACTTCAACGTGAGTGGTTCGGTTGCATACTGGCGCATTTCTGTCAGTAGCCGCTCACCAACTTTCAAGTGGCGGAAATCTGGGGCCACAAAAAGCAGATGAATGAAGTTGGCCAGCCGGTACAACGAACAAAAGCCAGCCCGCTGACCATCAATCCACGCGACCAGCACGAATTCACCACGGCTGTCTTCGTTAAAATCTTGCAGTTGTGGATCAGTGACCCATGGAAAATCTTGCTGACGGTCCACTAAATATATTTCAGCCAGCGCTGCTTGATCCGCAGCTGTTGCCGGTTTTATCTCAATTCGTTTGGTCATCCTGCGCCCTCCCCCATTTAATGATTCTCATTATGACGTTAGTTGTTGAGAATTTCAAACATTAATCGCCTTAATCTATTCATCAAAGCTAGCTTTCAACTACTGACAAGCGTTATAATGTTAGGCAATACTTTCACCAAATGAAAGCGGGGGAAAAATGAAAACCGCAATTGTAACGGATAGCGCAAGCTACCTCTCAGCGGCCGATGTTGAAAAGTATCATATTCACGTCGTCCCAATTACTGTTATTTTTGGTCACCAAACCTACTTAGAAAACGTCGAAATAACGTCCAAAGAATTTTATGAACGAATGCGTACCGCGCCTGAGTTACCAACGACCACTCAGATTACCCTTGGTCAGATGCAAACGACTTATGATCAGCTGGCAAAGGCGGGCTATGATGCTGTCATTAGTATCCATCTTTCTTCTGGTATCACCAGCTTTATTACTAATCTCGAAAGTTACCTGCCAAACGTAACCAACATCAAGGTTTATCCGTTTGATTCACTAATTACGGCTGGTGGAGAAGCTTACATGGTCTTGTTGGCTGCTAAATTAGTCACTGAAGGATACTCACCCGAACAAGTTATTGCTCAGCTCAAAAAAATCCGTGAAACAACCGGCGTATATTTTGTTGTCGATAATCTCAGTCACTTGGTTCGGACTGGTCGGCTCTCAAACGCTTCTGGACTCGTTGGCAACCTCTTACGCATTAAACCCGTTCTGACCTTTCAAGATGGCAAGATCGTCGCTATTCAAAAAGAACGAACGATGCGGCGGGCATACGCAGCCATCAAAGCCAAGCTGGCTGCCGAGATTGCTGCCGTTGACTATCCACTTCGCGTCACAATCGAAAACGGCAACAATCCGAAACTCCAAGCCGAATGGACAGCTGACTTGAAGGCTAGCTTTCCTGATCTAACCATCGATGAAGGCGAGATCGGTCCCGTCGTTGGGGTTCACGTTGGAGAAGGCGTCATGGGACTGATTTGGGCGCGTGACTGGGAAAAATGGACCATTTAGTTCACCATTATCAACCCCTGATAATTCATCATGACAGTCAAAAACAACTTTTGTTCCTCACGACGAGCTGAGGAGCAAAAGTTGTTTTTTGCATTGCCTTATTTCCGTTTCTTGCCTTTTTTCTTTTTCTTGTTCTTTTTCCGCTTTGTGTTGGGCTGTTCGGCCGACTTAGTCAACAACTTCCGTGCCTTTTTGATCAACTTAGATCGTTGTTTGGTATCCAGCTGTTCCCACAATGTTATTAATTCGGGGTCAACGGCAGGGGTTGGCGTGACCGATACTGGAATCGGTACCGCTTCCGGGGACACCGCTGTTGCAACATCAGTCGTACCTAGCAGCCAATCTGGCGACACATTCAGTACCGCCGCTAACGCCGTAACCTTATCATGTTTAGCCACGTATTTATTACTTAACCACTGGCTGATTGATGAACGACCAATTCCCGTTTGTTTAGATAACTGAGCAGAGGTTATGTTCGCTTGTTGCATCGCTTCTTTTAATCGTTCTGAAAATATTCCCATCACATTACCCTCCTAGTGCAACGGATCCCATGCGGGTAGCCGCTGTGCACGTTCGTTAAGCAGCGCCTGAAATTCCGGTGCCAAGAAATGCTTGTGAACAACTACTTCATAGACGTACTCATTAAACCAATCTTGGCTCATTACGAAGTAGCCTTGATCACCTACTTGCTCACCCCAACTATTTTCGACCTTCCACTTAGTTGGCGTATCAGCCACTAAGTCAACGCCGGTTAACGTCATGGCATGGCTAACTTCACCTTCACCTGTTAACAGCCGTTGCGCCTTAGTCAGATGATCGTTGGTTCCAAATAACTTGCCAGTTTCAAATAAATGAGCATCCAAGTATCCCGTCTTCCGGTCCATCTGTCGCAACACATCGTTGCCAAACCAAACCGTTTCGCCAGCCTGTAACTGTTGCACAGCAACGTCCGTCAGCACACCCATATCAAGGTTCAAAAATTCGATAGGCTTACCACCAATCACGTTATCCTCGTCTGGCAAGCTATAAAGTCGATTAAACGGCTTATCTGGTGAATTAGTAACGACCACGTAATCATCCAGATCAGTTTCAAAGTAGTCCTGATAGAATTGCTGAGGCGTTAAATTAGCCGTACGATGGTAATGTTGCTCATCATCACGATATTCTAAATCAAAGCTAGTTGGTGGTTCACCAAATGAGTACGCCGTCATCCGATAGACCGTTTGCAACATTGATTTCTCCAGTGATTGTAGCTCGGCCTCGCTTGCACCATCCATCACGAGTTGCCGAAGTTTTAACCCATCTTTACGAAGCTGCCGTGATAAACTGGCTTGAAATGCCGTCGTATTATCAGTGTTGAAGGACTCTGGCATCACACTAGCTGGAACGACGCCATACTTTTGAACCAAGCTGGCCGCCATCGCCCACTGACCACCATCTTCGCCCGGATTAGCAAATAAGAACTGAACAAGCCGGTCATCAATCGGCTGACGCGCCGTTTGTTCAACATTCCGATAAAAAATATTAGCCCTTTCAATCTTATCCCAGAAAAACAAATAGTTTTGTGATAACTCAAAGTCTTTGACGTGATACCGGGTCGCAAACTTATGCCGGAGCGTGTTTAATAATGAAAACTCCCAGCAACGACCGCTGTGCTTCTGATTACTGACCTTACCCGTTGGTAATTCAACAGAAAAAGTCCGCGCTAAGCGACTCGCAGCTTGATTATCAAAACTTGCAGCCTCAATCCCATTCTTCGTAATCGCTCGCGTCAATACTGGTGCCATTCGATCCTGCGCATGCGTTGTCCGTAAAGCGGCAAGTGCATCCGGTGTTAGTTCAGTTGCCATATTTACCAGCCTCCATCGTGATACTTGCCATTATTCTAGGCTTATTGACCATTAAATTCAATTTAGATGCTACCTTTTGTTTGCTTTTCTGAACAAGATTAGTCACTTTAACCATCCCACATTGTTCTCCCTGTAAAGAATGACTAAGTAACCTAGTTTTCCCCCTACCATTCAGTTGGTGAGCATACAAAAAAAGCGCGCTCACTAACGAGTCGCGCTGGCTGCTATTCAGTAACTAATTGAATTAATATTATGGCGCTTAGTCTTATTCGAGTCCCAAAATGGCACTTTGACCACGCCCAACACCTTATTGGCTGGGACAAATCCCCAGTAACGACTATCATTTGACACTGACCGATGATCACCTAACACAAAGTACGAATGCTTAGGGACCTTAGTTGTTTTCAGATTCCAACTGTAACGGTTCTCCAGCGTACTCAAATCCCAATTTGTCGTTCCCTGCGTCCGCTCATACTGACTGATGAACTTCTGCGGGACAAGCTTGCCATTGACATAGAGTCGGCCGTCTTCAGATTTAACTGTATCACCGGGCATTCCAATCACTCGTTTGACATATTTGACCGTCTTGGAGCGTGCGTCTGGATCAACTTGATAGGCGTTAAAAACGATGACACTGAGGTGCTGAATCTTAGCTGTCTTGACCACGGCGACGCGCTCATTGTCATCTAAGTTAGGTTCCATTGACGGTCCATCCACCCGAACCATCGTAAAAATAAAGTGCCTGATCACCATGGCGACGAGTAACCCCACTACAATTGGTAGTACCCAGCTCATAATACTCTTAAAAGTTTTCATCAAACGTTCTCCCTTACCCCGCTATAACTTCCAATCATTATAGTCCAATCAACTCAGCTTGTCTGGTATTGGTGAATCGTTTTTACAAATTTATAAGTAACCTTGCAACGATATCACACTAAAATGACCGCCAAAACAATCTTGACGGTCATTCATAATTTCCTTAATGACTAACTAACACATCTTGATGACATCTTTCTTCCACTCATCAAGATTGTGGTGTATCTTGCAAACTCCAATTGATCTTTCCATGATAGGATCCTGCATACAATTCGGGCTGAACATCGAGAAAAATACCTTGTCGCGCTTGCCAGGTTGCTGCAATATTAGTAGTTTGTTGATTAGGATTTGTATGTGTGCCATGGCCTACCAACGTTTCCTGATTGGTCATCACATGTTTTTGACCAGCAGCATCAATATAGACCAAATCCCCAATTAATGAGTGTTGAGCAGACTTCATTTTAGTTGCGGTGGCATACACATACCACTTTGAAGCAACTGATCGCGTATCATGAACCTCAATTTGCCACTGATTTGTGGGCGATAATAAGCGCTCGCTTTGTGGAATCGTGTTACTCCGAAAACGCATTTGAGCATTGATTTGACCAAACATGAGTCCTGAATTTACATTAACTGTTAACGTATCAATATTAGATCGTTGGCCGTGTTGATCTGACACCCACACTTTCACATCATTAGGCCCTTGTTTAAGCGATTCAGTGGGTAATTTTAGATGAAAATACCCCGCCTTATCTGGCTCATTCACCGAACCATTAGCCTTATAATTAGCGATGGGCGTTCCATCAGCATGGGCAAAGTGGATGGTTAGTGCGTTATTTTTTAAAACAACATCGCGATCAAAATCATTCTGATCAGTCCCCAAGATCATTCCGGTCACTAATACCTTGCGTCCCTTAGCGGTTGAAAAGGTATGACCATTAGTTAAAAACAAGTTGAGCTTAATCGTCGCATCCGTTCGTGGAGTTCCGTTATTAATCACCGTTTCAGTGTGCCCTGGAATATCATCATACGCATTTGTTTCCGTTACCATCAAGTGACCATTACCGCTAAAGCATTTCATCTGCCAGCGCCCCTCATGATCGACTCGTGTTTTTTTGATCTGATTACCAAATTTAGCCGTGATTAGATCACCACCTTGTGTGCCCGTCCCGGTAATGATGCGCTTATTAGCCTCAAATCCAGTAATATGTGGTGATAATTTAATCTGACTAACCATTTGACAGTACTGCTTCGTTACCATGTAAGCAGGCAGTGTTCGAATGGGATTACTGCTCGCATTAGTACTGCTCTTATTACCAATCCAAACCGGCTGACCTGCTTTGATTCCATGCGTCTTGATAGTATCTGTTCGATGCGGTCGCCAAACTCGATTATTGATATTATACGCCAGGAAAGTTGCGCCATACTCTTTGCCTTGGCGATTCAAAACCAGATCCCATAAATTATATAATCCCTTACCATTCGGCGAATGTACTACACCTTTCCCTAAAGTAATTTTCACTCGACTAGTCTTGTGCGTCATGTGATCATCTCGCACATAATTAGCCGCAATGTGTGTAATGGGCCATGGCACTCGACCAATTGTTCGTTGTTCGAAATTAGTTGTAATATCCTGCATCGCACTGGTCGGCTCATCGACAACCTTTGCCTGCCCATTAACAGCCATGAGGCAAACTACCAATAACAGCCCACCCACGACCAACGTGCCAGTAAGTAACCTTCTCACTTCTACGGTCCCTCCTTACCTAGCAATAGCTTTCTTTATTAAACCAACGGATAACCATCAATAATATCAGTAGCACGCTACCGAAACTCGCATAAAACCAGGTTAAGAGCTGCTCATCAGTCTGTGGCAATTGATAATACCCCTTTGGTCTTGTCAACGTCTTTTCTGTCACCACACGATATGGCCTGGTCCCATTAGGAATCTTAACGTTGCGATTATCTATCTGTTGCTGAGTTCTCTGACCAGCATAAAAGCTAACGGTGACTGTTGACCGCCCCCCAACGGCCGCAACTCCCGTTATTGTTAACATTATTAAACTGATTAAAATGGTTGCTACACACACGCTAAACCGTTGCACCATCCTACCCCCATTAATTAACCTAATCCTTCGACCGCCGTTGTCGCCGCCATAGCCAGACGATTACGCCTAACCCTAACCCCAGTACTAGCATTGAAATTGCGCCAATTCCAATTAGCATCCACATACTAACCCCCTTATTATCAATTGACTCATGATTATATTTTTGAGCTGCTGTCATACTAATATGAAAATCTCGTTTAAATCGCCAATGATGACGCTGATTATTAACCGTCATTTGTAACTGATAATCACCCGGTTGTAATTGTTGTGATCCTAATGGCATTGGTGCTTTAAAAACTGTGTTTGGCGCCATCATGACACCCGTTTTCGTATTCTTAATAATGACCTTTTGATGCCGCTTATTAATAATCACCGTTCGGATTTTTAAATTCGGAATGATTCTTGCGACAGGATTACGTAGCGCAACAATAATGCTTCGATGATAATTGTTCAAGCCAGCTTTCACCGGCCCTAGACACAAATTAGAAATTGGCAATTTTCCTGAAGATAATTTCAACCCAATAACATACGAATACTCATTCTTAACGTTGATACTTTTCTCCGTTACTCCTGTTACCTTGTCATCAACCCGTTTAAAATACCATCCACCCAACAAGACGCCATTTACTGGCTGCTTAGGTAACTTCACCTTGATTGCGACCGTTTTGGAGCCTTCAGCCGGAATCGTTATTGTCCGCTCACCCTGAATTGTGGCTAAATCACTGACTCGGTATTTTAACGACTGATCGTACGATTTGGCCGGATTAATATATTCAATCGTCCCATTAGTATTCGTATACGCGGTATGAATAGCCGTTCGAACCTTAATATCCTTATTAGTGACATTGTAAATGACTGTCCGTAACGTCTGCTGTTGACCGCTTGCCATTTTCAAATCAAAAAAAGAATTTTGTTTATGAATCTGATTTTTTGGTATCTCAGCGGCAACACTAAAACCGACATTGTTGTTGTGGACCGATTGTTGCCGATTAGCCGACACTCCTGTCTGTCCGATTAAAATACTAAATCCAAGACTCACACCCATTAGTCTTATGAATTGGATAACCACTTTCAATCTCAACACACCCCATATTATGACGCATCTTTTAAAGCTATCATTTAATAAAAGGGAAGCCACTGCTCGCGATTACATCAACGATTACTTTATCCATAATAACCGTTAGCCATCGCCATCTGCTTTAGCTTCCCCTCTTGGTTATATTCTAACTAACTTGCTGGTGTATCACTCAAACTCCAGTTCAAAGTTGTTTGGTACCCCTGCGCTTTAGCCGTGTTTGCCGGCACCGTTAACTTAACATTACTTGGATCAATTTGATCAACAGTTACACCAGCACCATGATCTTTCGCTGCCGATAATACTGTCGCCGAATTACCATCTAACACGTTAAGAGCCTCAGTGGACTGCACGCCATTATTAGTTGCACCAGAATTAGTTACCGTACCTTTTGGTAGCTGAAGCGTTGCCCCTTTCATTACAGAACCGTCTGTACCAGTCAAACTACTCCCGGCAACGGCCAGTGTCCAACCAGCATTACTTCCTCGGACATCAGATACTTCTGTGACTGCTTTTTTGTTCCATAAACCTGATAAATCCGAATCAGTTTCTGCGGCAGTGTACGTTTCTGGATTTAAAACATCGATCTCATGGCTTCCAAAATCTAATTTATTAGAAACGTAGATCAGCGATAAGCCGCCACCGGCTTTAGCACCGTTACCACTATCACCGCTATTATCAGGCTTATTGGGATTATCCGGATTAACTGGTGATACCGGACTACTATTACCTTCAAACATCGCCTGAATATCAGTCGTACCAGTCGTATTGGCCGTACTATCTGCGTTGGGAGCAGCGGGCGTATCTGCCTGAGCGATGACACCCGAACTCACTAATAAACTACTTGCCACTAAAATACCACTGACTAACTTACTAACTCTTACCAACAATAACTCCCCCTTTATTTTGTAAACACTGTAAACAATGTTTACTAGTTCTAAAGTATAATACCTTAATTTAATTTAGTCATCATTAATTAAAGTGTTGTTGTTTTTTTAATGAAACGTGTACTAATTAAAAAGTAAGCTCACTAAAAAAGCACAATTCCAAGTTGGAATTGTGCTTTATCGTTAAAAATATTAATTTTTTCTTTCATCATTCGTTAATATCAACTGAACACACCAGTCATAACCTACTACTGATGATTATTGAACTTTAGCGATTCGCCCCTGTTGAATATAAACACTCAGAATTGCAATATCCGCGGGATTAACCCCACTGATCCGTGAAGCTTGTGCAATCGTTGTCGGCTGAATCTTCTTTAGCTTCTGATGAGCCTCAGTCGCTAATCCGTCGATCGCATCATAATCGATCCGATCCGGAATCTTTTTAGCTTCCATCTTCTTCAACCGATCAACACGTTCCTCTGCTTTTTGGATATAACCGGCATACTTGATCTGAATTTCAACTTGCTCAATAACATGCCGTTCTAGTGGTTCGGGTGCTGCCGGGATAAATTTCATTAAATCAGCATATTGTACCTCTGGCCGCTTTAAGAAATCTGCCGCCAACACACCATCCTTAAGCTCACCAGAATTATGAGCACGTAAGAAAGCATTGACCTCATCATTAGGCTTGATTCTTATTTTGCCTAAACGGTCAAGTTCATTCTTGATTGCTTGGCGTTTCGCCTCAAATGCCGCATACCGTTCATCATCAATCAATCCTAACTCGCGGCCCTTATCCGTTAACCGCAAATCAGCATTATCATGCCGTAAGATCAACCGGTATTCAGCCCGACTCGTTAGTAACCGATAGGGTTCATTGGTGCCCTTAGTAACTAAGTCATCAATCATGACTCCAATATAAGCATCACTACGCTTCAAAGTGAATTGACCACGATCAAGGGCTCGCAAACCAGCGTTGATACCGGCAATTAATCCTTGCCCAGCGGCTTCTTCATACCCAGAAGTCCCATTCGTTTGACCAGCAGTATAGAGATTCTTGACCAACTTTGTTTCCAAGGTTGCCTTTAACTGGTAAGGCGCCACCACGTCGTATTCGATGGCATAACCTGGGCGCATCATTTCAGCGTCTTCAAGACCCTTAATGGAATGTAAAATCCGCTGTTGAACTTCTTCCGGCATCGACGTTGAAAGGCCCTGAACATACCATTCATCCGTATTACGGCCTTCTGGTTCCAAGAATAATTGGTGCCGCTTCTTATCAGCGAATCGCACGATCTTATCTTCGATCGATGGGCAGTACCGTGGTCCGACCCCTTCAATCACGCCTGTAAACATTGGTGCTCGATCAAGATTTTCACGAATGATCTTATGAGTCGTCTCATTCGTATAAGTTAACCAGCAAGATAATTGATGCTTTAGATCAATGTAGTCAGCATCCTTCGTTTCAAAACTAAAATGATGTGGTTCAGGATCACCAGGTTGTTCTTCCGTAACACTGTAGTCGATCGTATTACCATCGACTCGTGGTGGTGTACCGGTCTTAAACCGTTCCAAGTTAAATCCAAGTCGTTCCAGATCACCAGATAACTTCATCGCTGGTTGCGAATTATTTGGACCCGAAGAATACATTAGTTCACCAATGATAATCTTGCCACGAGCCGCCGTCCCAGTCGTCAAAACAACACTCTTGGCACTATAGCGCGCTCCCGTATTCGTGATAACGCCCTTGCAGACCCCATCTTCAACAATTAAGCCATCGACAATTCCTTGCCGTAACGTCAGATTAGGTTCCCGTTCAATCGTGTGTTTCATTTCCGCATGGTAAGCATGCTTATCAGCTTGGGCCCGTAAAGCTCGAACAGCTGGGCCTTTACCCGTATTAAGCATCCGCATCTGAACGTAAGTCTTATCAATGTTACGGCCCATTTCACCGCCCAAAGCATCAATCTCACGGACGACAATTCCTTTAGCCGGACCACCAACCGATGGATTACATGGCATAAAGGCCACCATGTCTAGGTTGATCGTCATTAAGAGTGTCCGGTTACCCATTCGGGCAGCGGCCAATGCTGCTTCAGAACCGGCATGACCAGCACCAACGACGATAACATCATAGTCGCGGCCTGGGTACTGCTTTACTTCTGTCATTCCAATTTCCTCCTACCACTACTTACCCAGACAGAACTGACTAAATAGCTGGTCTAATAATTCATCTTCATAGCTATCCCCGGTAATTTGACCGAGAAATTCCCAGCAACGGGTCATATCGATTTGAACCAAATCAACTGGCATACCAGCCGCAAGTCCCGTTTGAACATCTTGCAACGCTTGTTTGGCTTGATTCAACAAACCGATGTGACGCGCATTGGTCACCATCACGTTATTTTGACTACTTTCGATACCTTCATTGAAGAACATCTTGGCAATCCGTTGTTCAAGTTGCGTGACGCCACTTTGTTCCAAGACTGACATACTTAAAACGTCACTCAAATCGACTAGTTGCGCCAATTCAGCTTGATCAAGACGGGCTGGTAGATCAGTCTTATTCAAGATAACGATTCGTTTTGACTGGTCAGTCTCTTGCAACAACTCTCGGTCTTCAGCCGTCAACGGTTGGCTATTATCCAACACTAATAAGACTAAATCGGCGGCCCCGATTGCTTTGCGACTTCGCTCGACCCCAATCTTTTCGACCTTATCTTCAGTGTCCCGAATTCCTGCCGTATCGACGAGTTTCAATGGCACTCCACGAACATTGACGTATTCTTCAATCACATCGCGGGTCGTCCCGGCAACATCCGTCACAATAGCTTTGTCTTCATGCAAAAGGTGGTTAAGCAGACTAGATTTACCGACATTGGGACGCCCAATGATCGCCGTTGCCAAACCTTCGCGTAAGACCTTACCTTGCTTAGCCGTCGCTAACAGTTGATTAATGCTTTGGGCGACCTCGGTAGCCTTCTCCTTCAGCATCTTGGTGGTCATTGTTTCAACCGCGTCATACTCTGGATAATCAATATTGACCTCTACTTGGGCTAATACGTCCAAAATATCTTGCCGTAAATGTCGAATCAGCTTAGATAGATCACCATCTAATTGGTTTAACGCGACCTTCATGGACTTATCCGTCTTAGCACGAATCAGATCCATAACTGCTTCCGCCTGTGACAAGTCCAGCCGACCATTCAAGAATGCCCGCTTGGTAAATTCACCGGGTTCCGCCATTCGCGCACCGTGACTCAAGATCAATTGTAAAATTTCATTAGTTGCCACGAGTCCCCCGTGACAGTTGATTTCAACCACGTCTTCACGCGTATAGGTTTTAGGCGCGCGCATTACGGTCGCCATGACTTCGTCGACTTCCTGATGGGTATCAGGATCAACAATATGTCCATAGTTGATTGTGTGTGATTGCACTCGACTGAGATCTTTACCCTTAAAAATCTGGGTCACCACGTTAAACGTTTGGTCCCCACTAATCCGAATAATTGAAATACCACCCTCACCAGGCGGCGTTGAAATTGCCGCGATCGTGTCAAATTCTGTGGTCGTTGGCATACCATCATGTCCTTTCTTGTCAGCGTTTCATCGCCTAATACCATACCAAATTTACTTACAATTAGTTAATAATATGTCCTAAAATGCAGAAAAAAAGCGCCTAGTCCACGCCACCTTAAAGCGTGGATAAAGCACTTTGACTACTTTATCTAAAAGATAAGAATGATTAACACCTACTATAATAGCTCACCCGGAGTTTGTCAAACGCCTGTTTGCGTTACTTTGAATAAACTATTTGCGAATCGCCACAACCACGGCCCGGTGCGGATCGCGGCCTTCTGAGAATGTGGTTACATGGTGATTATTCGCTAGTTCAGCGTGAATTAATTTCCGTTCAAACGATGGCATCGGGTCCAAGAAAACTTGTTTGCCCGTTGCAATCACTTCTCGAGCCGTACTCTCGGCTAACCGCTTAAGTGTCGCAGCCCGGCGCTCCCGATAATCATCCACATCTAGCACCACGTTAACGTGTGACGCACCATGATGATTCATATAAACTTGCGCCAAATCTTGCAGTGCATTGATCGTTCGACCGTGTTTGCCAATCAGCAAACCCTGCTTAGTTGTATCGAAATTCAATGTCGCATAGCGGTTGCCGAAGTCGACGTCAAGATCCGCCGTGACACCTAGTTCTTTGACCACCGCAAGCAAGTAATCACACAACGCCCGCACCGCGGTCTCGTTAGCTGCTTGGCGCGCTGCAATTTCTGCGGGTGTCCGCGGCGTCTGGCTCTGGTCAGCAGCCACTGATTTGGTCTTACTAGTGGTCGCTGGTTTAGATTGGTCGGTATCAGCGATAACCGGGCCGGTGGTAACCGCCATTGAAGCGGGTTTAGCCACTGCTTTCGCCTTGCTAGTCGCTGGTTTTGCGGCACTGGTCGTGGCCTGACTAGTTTTAGCTTGTCTGGTCGGCGTTGACTTTGGTGTCTGCACGGTAGGCCGCGGCATGGTCGGTGCTGTCGTTGATTCAGTAGCTACTGACTGTTGCGCTGTCGCCGTAGCGGAAGTTGGCGTCGTTGCAGGTGCTGCGGAGGCTGGCACCACCGTTAGCCGTACTTGGGCGGGGTGTTTGCCTAGCCCCAGAAATCCTTTTTTTGCTTCAGCGATCACTTCAACTTCAACTTGATCGCGTGTTCGGTGCAGTTGTTTTAGACCAGCCGCGATTGCGGCCGCGACGGTATTACCTTCAAATACTGTCATGCTTGAATCCTCCTCGTTAAAAATCCTGCTTTCATTATAGCATTACCATTCGCCATGCGAACACCTGAGTATGAACACTTAATGAACCCTTACAACGATTAGGACTTCGGCCGTTCTACTACCCCTGAAAACTCAGACTAGCAAAATCTAGTGCTTATTATGTCAATAACCAACCTGTTCATGGCGCGTTTCAGAGACGCGGCCCACAGCCTCCCTTTGCCGTATTTACTAATTGCCACTCGCGAGCCGTATCAAAGCTGCTCTAAACTCAATAAAACCGATTTTCCCGTCCGTAATGACTAGAAAATCGGTTTATAATGCTAGTATTTTTAGCCGACTAATTCACGGCATCTGACCTACTGATTGGCCACTAAATCAAACCACTATCAAATTCAAGCCAGAACCAGCCCACCTGTCAGTACACTAACTGGTCATATGACGAATCAAGACTACCCACACTTAGCCCTGATTCTCAATAAGACGGACTACCCGACCTGCCGTACAGGAACTTGCTCATCAACACCGGCCGTTTTAGCCGCTTGATGAACTTGAATGCCATGTTGGAAAACATCCTTATCTTGCTGAATAACCCGAATATCTTCGATTGGATTGGCGGTCATTGCAATAAAATCTGCAAATTTACCAGCAGAAATCGTCCCGTATTCATCCGCAACATGCATCGCACGGGCACAGTTGATTGTGGCCGTATCGATGGCTTGTGCGGGAGTCATGCCCGCCTTATCGACATAGAGCTGCATTTCGTATGCTGATTCATCCTCAAAGCCATTATAAGGCGTTCCAGCATCCGTCCCCATCGCGATGGGAATGCCAGCCGCCGCGGCTTTAGTGATACTTGCAAAATGCTTCTTGATGTTGACGATTACCTTTTCACGCGCCCATGCTGGAACGGTCTTCTCGCCATATTTATAAATAGCATACATCGCGTTCATCGTTGGTACGATCACAGTGCCATGTTGCCGCATCATCTCAATTGTTTCATCATCAATATCAAAGGCGTGTTCGACAGTATCGACGCCGGCTTGAACCGCCTCTTTTACCCCGGCATTCCCCTGCGCGTGAGCCGCCACCGTCTTGCCTTTATGATGGGCCTCAGCAACGGCTGCTTGAACTTCTTCAAAATTAAACTGAATATCATCTGGGGTCTCGCCGTTTCGAAGTACCCCACCGGTAACCATCATCTTGATATTATCGACGCCCATTTTAAGGGCCTGGCGAACACCTTGAACGACCGCATCCACACCATCGACTTCGTGGCCGCCATCCGCACCATGACCACCCGTAATTGAAAAGGCCTGGCCAGATGTCATCACGCGAGGACCCGCAATCTTTCCTTCTCGTTGCATCTTTGAAATCGCAACGTCAATATCATACTGGGCGCCAACATTGCGAATATAGGTTACCCCATGGTTTACCATATCTTGCATATTGTGAATCGCATACATGGTATTATACTCACGTGACTCCGGATGGCGGTCTTCCTGGCCGTCATGCCACCAGTAAGTTGGAATACTGGTAATATGTGTATGGGCATTCATGATGCCCGGCATAACATACTTTCCTTGCATGTCTGTCGTTTGTTCAGCAATCGTATCCGGGGTTCCTGTACCGACCGCGATGATTTTTCCGGTTGCGTCGTCAACAGTCATGAATTGATTATCGATAAAAGTTTGCTTTTCTGAACTGTAGATTGAGGCATTGATATAGTTGGTTTTGGTCATAATAATGACTTCCTTTCATTTTGGCAGGTCGCACACCGTTCATTAACGGTAACGGACCATCATTTTCATCACTGCATTGTTGGTTCTCTAACTGACTATTCACCACGCCTCACCACCTTTCATGACAAGTTTTTATTTCCAATAAGCATATTGAAGTTGACTGGACGTTCCAGAAAATTCATCCCATTGCAAGCCACCAACATCCTTGCTGACCAAAAATGCAGAAGAGGCTTGGTAAGTGGGAATCACGGCATCGAGTTTCATCAACCGGCGATCAGCTTGCTTTTCATAAGTCCACCGTTGCGCGGCCGTGTATTTCGCCGTATTAGATACCTTGGCCATCAACGCATCGTACTTCGCATCTTTCCACTGAGTAAAGTTGATGCTATTCGAGCTCTGCATCCCATCCAAAAAGTTTTGGGCATCCGGATAATCCGGCCCCCAACCGACTGTGACGAGGTCAAAGTTCCCCGTAAAATCACGTGATACATGGGTCGCGTGTGGAACCGCAACGATCTTGATCGTCACGCCTTTCAAATACTTTTCGGCCACGCCCTGGACGTATTCAGCGAGTTTCTTCTCAGTATCCGTATCGTCGCATAGAAAATTCAAAGTCACATTTTGCTTGCCGAGTTCCTTTTGGGCCTTCTGCCAATACTGCTTAGCTTGCTTGATATTAGTCGGTGATAAGTTCCCAACTTCCTTAACAAAATCCTCACCAGTAGTCGGATCACTCGCGTAGTTTTTCGGAACAATGTTCGTCGCGGCTTGCGAGCCGTCTTGCAAGACATCTTTTGCTAGTGTTTTTTTGATTAATGACCAGGCTTAGCGCGTGCCGGAAATTCTCATTGGCAGTTACGGACTTCTTACTATTGAAATAAATGTAATTATTCCGGCCAGTTTTAGTGACCGTCATTTGACTATTATTGGCATTATTCTTCACGTACTGCCCCGAAATGTTGGTCACTTGGACCGTTCCGGCGTTGAAGAGGTTCTGCGCCGTATTATCATCCTTAGTGACCGTGACTTTGATGCGCTTGATCTTAACGTTCTTGGCATTCCAGTAGTACTTATTCTTAACGTAATACCAACTATCATTAGAGCCTTTCCAGCCCTTAATAACGTAGGCACCGTTCGCTACCGTCGTCGCTGAGTTACTCCCTAACTTAGACCCGTATTTCTGGACTGCCTCCGTATTGAGTGGGTAAAAGCTCGTAAACTCATAATTCATATAAGGCACCGGCTTGCTCAACTTGATGGAAAACGTTCGCTTATTAATAGCCGTCACACCTAATTTATTAACGGCCATTTTTCCTTTATTAACGGCATCAAAGTTCTTGATGTAACTAATGGCATCCAAGTTTTGAGACTTCGTTGTTGGATTAGCTTGCCGCCGCAACGCCGTCACGAAATCTTGTGAAGTGATCTTGGTTCCATTTTGCCAGCGTGCATTTTTGCGAATCGTAAACGTATACCGGGTCTTGTTTTCAGTAGGCTTGACCTTCTTCTCGACTACCCCCGCAACAATCTTATTATTCGCGTTTTTGCGGTAAATCCCTTCACCAGTCTGTGTAATTACGGCACCGCCGTTGGTTTCGATCGAAGTCGTTGGATCAGTCGTCATCGGTTCGCCAGGAATCGTGATGCCTAACGTCCTATTTTGATCAGCCGTACTGGTCGTTTTCGAAGAATTAGAGACCGCCCCCAAGCAGCCGGTTAATAATAAGGCGCTCACCACCCCTATAATGCTATATGTATACTTTGCTTGCATCTCTAATCCCTCCATTATGTTTTGATTTTAATCAGATCAACCGGCATCCCGCAAAACAAAAAGACGCCCTACTAAGCTGTTATGCTTAAAAGGACGTCTTCACGCGGTACCACCTCATTTGCGAGCCAGTCAGACTCACCACTTACATACGGCCAAATTTATTGACGATATGTTGGTACGTTATCGGGTACACCCGGAAATTGCTTCACGCAACTTCTCACTAGTAATCGACTTTTAGCTACCAGTTCAGATCGCTTTTCATCATCCGCGACTCGCTGTAACTGACTGATAACCGACTCCTCGACTGCCGTTCGCTTAATCTAATTATTTTTTAATGTGATTCACATCTTAGCGGTCATTTTTCAATTTGTCAAATCTTTTTTTGGAACTTTTTCATGCGCCGGGTCATTACGTTTTTAATCGCCCGTTCTAATTACGACTGACAAAGTAGCTCTCTCAAACCGCGGCACGCTATTAAAAACATGTGATCAAATGGTGCAGACAATTATTTTTATAGGCACCTTGATCCCCGGATGATTACTATTACCAGTATTTGATCGTTCATTACAATTTCCTCATCACGGACCGTCCAGGGGCCTTACATAAACGCACATTAGCATCCTGCCATCACAGTCCAAATCATATTGACCGATTGGTAAAAATGATACAGAGCCAACAAAAAAGACCCACCACACATGGCAGGTCTACTTGTATTTAACGTTTATGATTACGAATCGCGCGCTTTCTAGCTTTTTCAAGCGTTCGTTTACGATCACGTTCAGCTTGCTTCTTAGCTTCCCGTTCGCGATTAATCTTGAATGGGTTTTGTAATAACAAGGTTTGACCAACTTGGAACGCGTTGGAAATCACCCAGTACAAGGACAACGCTGATGGCACGTTAATGGCCGTAATCAAAATAATCACAGGCATCAAATACGTCATTGACGTTGTCATCCCGTTTTGTTCTGGCTGCGACTTCATCGCTAACCAGGAACTAGCAAACGTAAAGATCGCCGCTAGAATTGGCAAAACGTAGTACGGATCCTTGCTACCTAATTGCAACCATAAGAACGAACCGGTCTTCAAGGCTTGTGTCCGCCAGATTGCTTGGTACAACGCAATCAAAATAGGCAACTGAACTAGTAATGGCAACATGCTGGCCATTGGATGCACACCATGCTTGGCATACAACTTCTTCATTTCCGCTTGGAGCTTTTGCTGAGTTTCCATATCGCGTGACGAATACTTCTTTTGCAAAGCCTTCATCTGCGGTTGGACTTCTTGCATGGCTACCATGTTGCGGGTTTGGAAGATCATCAATGGCAAGATAATGATCCGGATGATCAACGTAAAGACGATGATCCCGAGACCATAACTATGACCAAACAAGTTTGATAACCAAATAATCGCCCGTGAGAAGTTCAAGATGATTAAGCCATCCCAAAACCCGGTGCTCTTATCCGTGATTGGGGTATTACTACACCCACTCAAAACTAGTACGATCGCTAGTACGGCCAGCATTGCCAGTATTTTTCTGTACTTTTTCAAACGAATGTCCTCACTTTAATCATTGTCCAGCAGGTGCGCTAGCTTTAGCGCATGGCTTAGATAAGCTTTGGTTTCGGCTTGCGACTTACCAGCAACGGTTGGTCGGGCAATGACGAGAAAGTCTGCATCTTGCTTAAGCTGCGGCTTTAGCTCGGTGATTGATTGCCGAATCCGGCGTTTGACCCAGTTACGCGCAACGGCGTTCCCGATCTTCTTACCGACCGAAATACCGACGCGGAAATGGGGTTGCCCCGGTTTTTCCAAAACGTAAATGACAAATTGACGATTGGCATACGAGTTGCGGGTCTCAAAAACTTGTTGGAACTCAGTTTCTTTTTTTACCCGATATGATTTTCGCATAATCCATCTCCATGTGTGCGCTCAAGCTCTTGAGCGAATTGCTACACAACTTTACAGCCCTAAACACCTGGTCTAGGACTGTAAAGAAAAAGCCACTGATTATCAGTGGCCTATGCAGACAATACTTTTCTGCCTCGTTGGCGTCGACGGGCTAACACTTTACGGCCATTGCTGGTGCTCATCCGTTTGCGGAAACCATGTACACGTTGACGATGGCGCTTCTTTGGTTGGTAAGTTCTCTTCATCATGACACCTCCTTCTCCATAATGACATGAATCAATTCGATTAAGTCGTTATTTTCAAAACGCAGTTTACATCTAAACGCATTTCCTGACTACTATAGCATATTTTTATTTGTTTGAAAACCAGTAAATTAAATTTCTCCGTAGTAATTCGAGGTCAAAAATTTATTTAATTGCGAATTTATTTGTGGATTATAGCAAAGTGACTTTCCGTTATTCGCAATTTACCCACAAGTTTTTCGACAAATTAACGGGTTGTTATTTAGTTATCCACAGGGCGTATTTGTTGTGTGTATAACTCCGATAAACGCTTTTATTGCGGCTTTAGTTTTAAACTCGTTTTTGTGGATAAGTGCTGTTTTATAAAATTCATTCCTAGTTTTCGACAAGCTGTGTATATTCAAATCCCAGCCTGTGAATTCTCTTAACTTTAACTTGTCCACTTGTGGAAAACTCTATATGTTCATGCTAAAATAGAATTACGTTTTTTAAGAAAAGGGGTATCCACGTGCTGGAACGTAATGACTTATGGAATCTCATTAAGTTCTCTATGGAACAAGATCTGTCCAAGATCACGTTTCAAACGTTTGTCGAACCGGCAAAACCACTCCAACTCGATAAAGCCCAAATGACGATCGAAGTCCCAACACAACTTCATCGTGACTATTGGGAGAAAAACTTGGCCGCAAAGTTCACGGACATTGCGATGCAAGCGACTAACGAGCAGATTCGGCCGGTCATGATAACGGAAGAAGAACGTCAGCAACTTACGAGAGACAAGGACTCGCAAGTGACTACCGGTAACGTTGCGGGACAACAACCAACAACCGCAACTACCCCCACATTTATGCGGGAAACGAAACTCAACCCGAAATACACTTTTGATACTTTCGTGATCGGTAAAGGCAATCAAATGGCCCATGCCGCTGCGTTAGTTGTGTCGGAAGAACCCGGCACCATGTATAATCCGTTGTTTTTCTACGGGGGCGTTGGTCTGGGAAAAACCCACCTAATGCACGCTATCGGTAACAAATTGTTAGAAACCGATCCGACTAGTAACATTAAATATGTGACTAGCGAATCTTTTACGAATGAATTAATTAATGCCATTCAAACTAAAAAACAGGAGGCGTTCCGCGAAGAATATCGGAACGTTGACCTGTTATTAGTCGACGACATTCAATTTTTTGCCAATAAGGAAGCAACCCAAGAAGAGTTCTTCCATACATTTAATGCTTTATATGAAGATGATAAGCAAATCGTGCTTACATCCGATCGCTTACCGAACGAAATTCCGCAACTCCAAGATCGCCTAGTTTCTAGGTTTAAGTGGGGATTATCCGTTGATATTACCCCACCTGATCTCGAGACGCGGATTGCTATTTTGCGCAATAAAGCCGATCTTGAAGGGATCGAAATCCCTGACGATACGTTAAGTTATATCGCCGGTCAGATCGACTCAAACGTGCGAGAACTCGAAGGTGCCTTAGCACGAGTGCAGGCATACTCACGACTGAATAATTCACCGATTACCACCAGTTTAGTGGCGGATGCATTGAAGAGTTTGCACCTTAGCAGTAAACTATCAGAGGTTTCGATTCCCGTCATTCAGGAAAAAGTCGCCAAGTACTTCCATGTAACAATGGCTGACCTTAAGGGAAAGAAACGCAATAAACAAATCGTGATTCCACGTCAAATTGCCATGTATTTATCACGCGAACTGACTGAAAGTTCACTTCCGCGCATCGGTAACGAGTTTGGTGGTAAGGACCATACGACTGTGATCCACGCCCATGATAAAATCACTAAGGCACTCAAAACTGATGCTGAATTACAAAAAGCCGTGGGTGATTTGACAGGCCAGCTCAAATCTTAGTGTGGATAAAAAAGGATAACTCAAAAAGTTTTCCACAACTTATACACATGTGGAAAACTTGATAACGCCGAGTCTTTACTCGGTTTTCCACAGTACCCACTGCTCTACTATTACTACGAACTTTTATTATTAATATATATCTAGTGCCCGTCGCTAGAATAAAGAGGGGATTAACTTATGAAATTCACGATCAATCGATCTGCCTTCATCAAAGAATTAAATAACGTCCAACGGGCCATTTCTTCAAAAACGACCATTCCAATTTTGACTGGTCTTAAACTTGACGTTAATACTGACGCTATTACCTTAACTGGTAGTGATGCTGATATTTCTATTGAAACCACCATTCCAGCAAGTGATGACAACAATACGTTAGTCGTTGAAGATGCCGGTTCAATCGTTTTACCTGCCCGTTTCTTTAGTGAAATCGTAAAAAAATTACCAGAAGACACCATGACTGTTAACGTGGTCGACGGTTTTCAAACACAAATTACTTCAGGGGCCGCTTCCTTTACAATCAACGGCTTAGACCCTGAAAACTACCCACACTTACCTGAAATTGATACGACTAATACCATCACGTTAGCTGGGGATGTACTCAAAGAGTTGATTGGTCAGACCGTTATTGCCGTTTCCAATCAGGAAAGTCGACCAATTCTGACCGGGGTTCATTTTATCTTAGCTAACGGTGAGTTCTTAGCGGTCGCAACCGATTCACACCGCCTAAGTCAACGCCGAATCAAGTTGCCAGAAGCCAATAATGCCAATTATGATGTAATCATTCCTGGTAAAAGTTTGACAGAATTATCTCGGATGATCGGCGACAATAATCCTGACGTGCAGATGCGGTTATCAGAAAACCAAGTCCTATTTGTGCTGGGGAATACGTCCTTCTATTCTCGCTTACTCGAAGGAAATTATCCCGACACGTCACGGCTGATTCCTAAAGAATCTAATACGACTGTTGAAATTTCAGCACCCGCACTTTCAGCAGCAATTGAACGGGCATCCCTGTTATCCCACGAAAGTCGCAATAATGTGGTTCGCTTCTCCGTTAACCCAACGGACAAAACGATTACGATTTTCGGTAACTCACCAGATGTCGGGGAAGTAACGGAACAACTACAGCCCACTGATTTGTCAGGTGACGAACTTGAAATTTCATTTAACCCAGACTACATGAAAGAAGCGTTACGTTCGTTTGGGCAAGCTATGATCAAAATCTCATTCACGATGGCATTGCGCCCATTCACTTTAGTGCCAACTGAAGAAGGCGAAAACTTTATTCAGTTGATTACACCAGTTCGAACGTTTTAATTAGCTGAATAAATATACAATTCTAAATAAAAGGCCCGCATTTCACCGTGAAATGCGGGCCTTTTATGACGGCTAAAACTAGCTAAAGATGGGGCAATGAATAGGCAATAGCGATGATGTAACTTTTGAAGTTTTAACTTATGCATATTATATTAGCTGCTGGTGAATTGTCACGCTAACTATCGATGTTGCCCTACTAAAATCCCACCATCTGATGAACCCCAGTCCTTGCACTCGTTCGCTACAAACGCTCGCTTTCAGATAATGAATGCTGGCTTTAGCCAATTTTTATAGGTAAAAAAACAAGATATTTTATTAAAATCCGCAAAATTAGGGAATTTCAGCAAATTTACCCCTAGGCTAGTATCCCGATATTAAAAAGCCCTAAATCGTCTTAAAATGGCTCTGAGTGCGGTTATAAATTGAATTTTCATCAAAAAACAAGTATAATATAACCTGTTAGGAGTGTGTGTAGCACGCCAGACAGTCGTTTAATAGCTTGTAATCAGATAGGCAGGTGACATTGTGAAACAGCCAATAGATATTAAAACCCCATATATGACGTTGGGGCAACTCTTAAAAGAAACGGCCATCATTGGATCGGGTGGTCAGGCGAAGTGGTTCTTAAAAGAAACAACCGTGTTAGTTAATGGTGAACCAGATGATCGGCGGGGTCGGAAACTTTATCCAGGCGATACGATTGAAGTTGAAGACAACGGGTCATTTTTTATTCGCTCAAATCAAGAAACGACTGATTAGATGTACTTAGAAAACTTAGTCTTGCATGATTTTCGGAACTACGCGGATTTGACCATTAATTTTAGTCAGGGCGTTAATGTTCTATTAGGTGAAAATGCGCAGGGAAAGACGAACCTGTTGGAAGCCATTTATGTGTTGGCGTTAACGCGTAGTCACCGCACCGCTAACGATAAGGAATTAATTCGGTGGCAAACCACCACGGCAACGTTGCAAGGCCGGTTACATAAAAGTACCGGTGCTGTCCCCTTGGAACTTGAATTGGGGCGGCGGGGCAAGCGAGCGAAAGTCAATCATCTTGAGCAAGCCAAATTATCCCAGTACGTCGGAAATTTGAACGTGATCGTGTTTGCACCTGAAGATTTATCCATCGTTAAAGGGGCACCCGCGGTTCGCCGTCGGTTTATGGATATGGAATTTGGTCAGATGAGCCCTAAATACCTCTATAACCTAAGTCAGTATCGCACGATTTTAAAACAACGTAATCAATACTTACGGCAATTAAATCGGCAGCAGGCCAAGGATAAGGTTTATTTGGGTGTCTTGTCGGATCAATTGGCTGCATTTGGTGCGGAAATCATCCATAAACGACTACAACTGTTGCAGCAACTTGAGAAATGGGCGCAAGCTGTTCACAGCGAGATTACGCAAGAACAGGAACAATTAACGTTTCACTATGTCACTCAAGTGCCAACTGCCGACCAGACGTCGGTCGATCACATTTATCAAACGCTACAGGCCTTATATCAGCAACAACAAGCCAAAGAAATTTTTCAAGGGACGACTTTATTAGGTCCTCATCGCGATGATTTACAATTTGGTGTTAACGGCAAAAATGTGCAGACTTTTGGCTCCCAAGGCCAACAGCGTACAACTGCTTTGTCCGTTAAGCTTGCTGAAATTGATCTGATGAAAGCTGAGACGGGCGAGTACCCGGTCTTATTATTAGACGATGTCTTATCAGAATTAGACGCTGCACGGCAGACTCATCTGCTGACAGCGATCCAAGATAAAGTGCAGACCTTTTTAACCACGCCAAGTCTTGACGGGGTGGCCCGCAAATTAATTAATGCGCCAAAAGTATTTGAAGTTAGCCATGGCACTTTACATGAGGAGGAACCGCATTGACCGAAAACGAAAAAGAAACCAAACTTGAACAGGCTCGCGAATATGATGCTAGTCAAATTCAAGTTTTGGAAGGTTTAGAAGCTGTCCGGAAACGTCCCGGAATGTATATCGGTACGACGAGTAGCCAAGGACTCCACCACTTAGTTTGGGAAATTGTTGATAACGGAATTGATGAAGCCCTAGCAGGGTTTGCAAACGTGATCCACGTGACCGTTGAAAAGGATAATAGTATTACGGTTACTGATAACGGTCGTGGGATTCCTGTTGATATTCAAGAAAAAACGGGTAAACCAGCGCTTGAAACGGTTTATACGATTTTACATGCCGGTGGTAAATTCGGTGGTGGCGGTTATAAAGTCTCTGGTGGTCTTCACGGGGTCGGGGCTTCCGTTGTTAACGCCTTATCATCGACCCTGGACGTCAAAGTAACTCGGAATGGTCATGTTTATTACATGGACTTTGAACGTGGAAAGGTTAAAACACCGATGAAGATCATTGGTGATGCGCCTGATGATGCTCATGGTACGGCGGTTCATTTTGTTCCGGATCCTGATATTTTCCGGGAAACGACCACCTATGACATTAATATTTTGACGACTCGGATTCGCGAACTCGCTTTCTTAAATAAGGGATTACGGATCACGATTCGGGATAATCGCCCTGATGAACCCACTGAAGATGACTTTCTCTACGAAGGTGGGATTCGTCACTATGTTGAATATCTAGATAAGAATAAGACCGTTCTATTTCCAGAACCGATTTATGTGGAAGGGGAACAGAATGGGATTACGGTAGAAGTTGCGTTGCAATATACTGACGACTACCACAGTAATTTGATGACCTTCACCAACAATATTCATACGTACGAAGGTGGGACGCATGAAGAAGGTTTCAAACGTGCTTTGACGCGGGTCATCAACGACTATGCTCGTAAGAATAACTTGTTGAAGGAAAGCGATGCGAACCTATCTGGCGAAGATGTTCGTGAAGGGATGACGGCTGTTGTCAGCGTCAAGCATCCGGATCCTCAATTTGAAGGTCAAACGAAGACGAAACTTGGTAATTCCGATGCTCGGGCAGCAGTTGACCGGTTATTCTCAGAACACTTTAGCAAGTACTTGATGGAAAACCCAAGTGTTGCCCGTAAAGTGGTCGACAAAGGGTTACTTGCATCCAAGGCCCGGGTCGCTGCTAAGCGTGCGCGGGAAGTTACGCGAAAAAAGAGTGGCTTGGAAATTAGTAATTTACCAGGTAAGTTGGCGGACAACAGTAGTAAAGACCCTGAAATTAGTGAGTTGTTCATTGTCGAAGGGGATTCTGCCGGTGGGTCGGCTAAGCAGGGACGTTCCCGGTTGACGCAAGCGATTTTACCGATTCGGGGTAAAATTTTGAACGTTGAAAAGGCCAGCATTGATAAGATTTTAGCCAATGAAGAAATCCGGTCATTGTTTACGGCAATGGGAACTGGCTTCGGTGGTGACTTCGACTTGAGCAAAGCCAATTATCACAAATTAATTATCATGACTGATGCCGATGTCGATGGGGCACATATTCGGACCTTGTTATTGACGTTGTTTTACCGGTACATGCGGCCATTAGTTGACGCTGGCTTTGTGTACATCGCTCAACCACCGTTGTACCAAGTCCGGCAAGGTAAATTTGTGAAGTATATTGATTCAGATGAAGAATTGAGTGAGGTCATGGGGCAATTGGCACCATCACCGAAACCAGTTGTTCAACGGTACAAGGGGCTTGGTGAAATGGACGCGGAACAATTATGGGAAACGACCATGGATCCAGACAAGCGGCGCCTATTACGGGTTCGTGATGAAGACGCTGCGGATGCCGATGGGGTCTTCTCGATGTTGATGGGGGACCAAGTCAAACCACGGCGAGAATTTATTGAAGATAATGCCAAGTTCGTCCAGGATCTGGATGTTTAGTGTGTCAGTTTAGTCATTTTGACCTAAGAACTGAGGCGCAAGCTGTTAATCAGACTTAGGGTCGTAATGGCACGACGGTTGTCTTAATGGCGACTTTTACTTGAGACATGTAAAGCTTAATCAAGCTTTAATAGCGGCAAAACGGATGAAGGAGGACGAATATTTTGGCTGATTCAGATTTATCGAACAATCGTATTTCGGATGTGAACCTTTCGAAGACCATGCGAACGTCATTCTTAAGCTATGCCATGAGTGTTATCGTGGCACGGGCACTGCCGGACGTACGTGATGGGTTAAAGCCAGTGCACCGGCGGATTCTTTACGGTATGAGTGAATTAGGTGTGACGCCGGATAAGCCGTATAAGAAGTCGGCCCGGATTGTTGGGGATGTTATGGGGAAGTATCATCCCCATGGTGACTCCGCAATTTATGAGTCAATGGTGCGGATGGCCCAAGACTTTAGCTATCGCTACATGTTAGTGGATGGTCACGGGAACTTCGGCTCTGTCGATGGTGACGGGGCTGCCGCGATGCGGTATACCGAAGCCCGGATGAGTAAGATTGCGGTTGAAATGCTCCGCGATATTAACAAGGATACCGTTGATTGGCAACCAAACTATGATGATACAGAACGGGAACCAGCAGTCTTACCAGCACGTTTCCCGAACTTACTCGTTAACGGTGCCACTGGGATTGCTGTTGGGATGACAACAAACATTCCGCCACATAACTTAGCGGAAGTCATTTCAGCAATCCACCTGTTGATGGATAATCCTGATGCAACAGTTGCTGACTTGATGGAAGTCTTACCTGGACCAGATTTTCCAACTGGCGGGATCGTAATGGGAAAGTCCGGTATTCGTAAGGCTTACCAGACTGGTCGTGGGAACATTATTGTTCGTGCGAAGGTCGATATTCAAGACCAAAAGAATGGTAAGCAACGAATTATCGTGACTGAATTACCATATATGGTCAATAAAGCTAAATTGATCGAACGGATTGCTGGTTTAGCTCGAGACAAGGAAATTGAAGGTATCACTGATATCAATGATGAAAGTGACCGTGAAGGGATGCGGATCGTCATTGATGTTCGGCGGGATGCCAGCGCCTCGGTTATCTTGAATAACCTTTACAAGATGACATTGATGCAGACTAATTTTGGCTTTAACATGTTAGCCATCGTTAAGGGTGCTCCAAAAGTCTTAAGCTTAAAGCAAATCTTAATCTATTACCTGGAACACCAAGAAGACGTGATTCGGCGTCGGACTGAGTTTGACTTGAAGAAAGCCCAAGCACGGGCCCATATTCTTGAAGGCTTACGGATTGCCCTTGATCACATTGATGAAATCATTGCGATTATTCGTCAATCACAAACGAGTGAAATTGCGAAGAACCAATTGATGGATAATTACGGCTTGTCTGATAAGCAGGCACAAGCCATTCTTGATATGCGGTTAGTCCGGTTAACTGGTTTGGAACGTGAAAAGATCGAGAGTGAATACCAGGACTTATTGAAAGCCATTGCTGACTACAAAGAAATCTTAGCTAGCAAGGATCGTATCAACCAAATTATTTACGAAGAATTAATGGAAATTCAACGTAAGTTTGGTGATAAGCGTCGGACCGAATTGATGGTCGGTGAAGTCCTCAGTATTGAAGATGAAGACTTGATCGAAGAAGAAGAAGTGGCTGTTACCTTAACTCACAATGGCTACATCAAACGGTTACCAACGACTGAATTTAAGTCGCAACACCGTGGTGGTCGTGGGATTCAAGGGATGGACGTCCATGATGATGACTTTATCGAACATCTACTGACGACGTCGACCCATGATGTCCTACTCTTTTTCACTAATGCGGGTAAAGTTTACCGGATGAAGGCTTACGAGATTCCTGAATACGGTCGTACGGCCAAAGGAATCCCGGTCATCAATTTACTGGGAGTCAATTCTGGTGAAAAAAATTCAGGCGGTCGTTAATGTCACGGGCGATGCGAGCGCTTCTGATAACTACCTGTTCTTTACAACCGTTAAAGGGGTTGTCAAACGGACACCAGTTCAAGAATTTGCCAATATCCGTAGCAATGGTTTGAAGGCCATTACGCTTAAGGATGATGATGAATTAATCGGGGTTACAATCACGGATGGTCACCAAAATGTAATCATCGGGACGCACGACGGTTATGCCGTCAGTTTCGACGAAACCACAGTGCGGTCCATGGGCCGGACGGCTTCTGGGGTTCGCGGGATTCGCTTACGCGATGATGACTTTGTGATTGGCTTTGACGTTTTGAAGCCCGACAGCAACGTCTTCATCATCACGGAAAAGGGTTATGGGAAACAAACGCCAGCTGCCGATTACCCAATTAAGGGGCGTGGTGGCAAAGGAATCAAGACCGCTAACGTGACTGAGAAGAATGGTCATTTAGCTGGTTTGACGACGGTTGATGGTCAAGAAGATATCATGGTAATGACGAACCAAGGAGTCATGATTCGCTTCAATATCGCAACCGTTTCTCAGACTGGTCGGGCAACCTTAGGTGTTCGTCTCATGCGGTTAGGCGATGATGGTCAAGTCGCAACGATGGCCAAGGTTGATCCAGAGCCAGAAGTTGATGAGACTGTCGCAACGGATGCAACGACTGAGGCACCAGTTGACGATCAAACCGTCAACGCCGATGCCACTACGACAGAACCAACAACTGATTCAAACGATTCAAACGAATAAATTGATAAAACAAGCGTGGTCGACAATCTTGTCGACCACGCTTGTTTTTTTATGCGAGTCAAGAATTATTTTGGCAACGGGTCGTGTGTGATTTACCGGTCATCGGTCCTATTCTGGCCTCCAAAGTCTTGTTTTGAACCGGTAGAAACAATCTTCCTGCGAAGAATAATTTGACTGCTGGAGGCTCATCACTTAGTCTTGCCATCTTCCAGTGATTGGCAGAAATGCCGATAAATTGGGAGAGGACAACATGAAGTAAGCAATTTTAGATTTACGCGGTCAAAACTGGCTTGTGCGATTGAGAGGATTACAGCAGTGCGTGTTATTCTGACGTCGACTTGGTTTAAATTAATGCTGTGTGGGTGTGGGAAAATGTAAGCGAAGGGGAGAATTTCAGAAAAAAGAAATATTTCCCGGGAAATAAAATGAAATATCGCTCAATTGACGTAATTGATTGGTGTAACGGATTCAGGATCTTTTTGTAACAGTCGGCCGCTTCAACCCTTGCAACAAACTGATTTAGATGCTATACTTTAAATTCGTGAGTATCTAGCATTAGCTAGATTACTTTCCTTGCTCTTCAAAAAGAAGGGCCTGAAGTCCATAAGGAGGTGCAAATTTCATGAGTGAATCAAAGAAATATGAAATTACTTACATCGTACGTCCCGACATCGACGATGCTGCCAAGACAGCTTTAGTTGATCGTTTCGACAAAATCTTAACTGATAACGGTGCGCAAGTAATTGATTCAAAAGACTGGTCAAAGCGTCGTTTCGCATACGAAATCGGTGGCTTTAACGAAGGTACTTACCATATCGTTAACTTAACAGCAACTGACGATGCTGCTTTAAACGAATTCGACCGTCTTTCAAAGATCAATGATGACATTTTACGTCACATGATCGTTAAACGCGAAGACTAATAGACAAAATTAATTTTAAGAGAGGAGCGCTTCTGCATGATTAACCGTACAATTCTTGTTGGCCGACTGACAAGAGATCCGGAATTACGTTACACGAATGGTGGTGCCGCCGTCGCGACGTTCACTATTGCCGTAAACCGTCAATTCACGAATCAAAATGGGGAACGTGAAGCAGATTTCATTAGTTGCGTCATTTGGCGTAAAGCTGCTGAAAATTTTGCGAACTTTACTCATAAAGGTTCACTTGTTGGTATCGATGGCCGGATTCAAACCCGGAACTACGAAAACCAACAAGGGGTACGTGTTTACGTTACAGAAGTTGTCGTTGAAAACTTCTCATTATTAGAATCACGGGCAGAGTCTGAACGTCATCAGGCTGCCAATGGTGGTAGTGGTAATAACAATTACAACAATGGTAATTCGAATTACAACAACAATAATAATGGGTATAGTAATCAAGGCCAAAATGCGGCTCCTCAACAATCATCAGCGAATAACAATAACCCATTTGGTAATGGTAATACTGGTAATGCTAGCAGTGCGGCACCATCAAGCAGTGCTAACAACAATAATCAGGCTGACCCATTCGCTAATAATGGCGATCAAATTGATATCTCGGATGATGATTTACCATTCTAGTCTAATTGCTTAGACAGATAACGAGGAGGGAAATATCAATGGCACAACAAAGAAGAGGTGGCCGTCGTCGTCGTAAAGTCGACTTCATCGCCGCAAACCATATCGAATACATCGATTATAAAGATACTGACTTATTACGTCGCTTTATTTCAGAACGTGGGAAGATTTTGCCACGTCGTGTAACGGGGACTAGTGCTAAGAACCAACGTTCTTTAACTATCGCCATCAAGCGTGCACGGATCATGGGCTTATTAGCCTTTGTATCTGAAGACTAATTTTTAGTCATTCAAAAACCACAGACTTCGGCTCTGTGGTTTTTATTTACCCTTAACTTGACTAGATAGGGTGGTGGCCGTTCAATGAAGCGTTTACGGTGATTGACACGAAACGCTGAAGCGGACGGTGGTTTGTGATAAAATATAGTCATTACTGAGAAGGCTTGAGGGATTTTTAATATGAAAAAGATCTTTTCGCGTGAAAAAATTCCATTTTTCCTACAAAATCAGCAGTTACGACTCTTAGCGTTGGTTATTTTTAGCTTGTCGTTAATTATGCTCGTCACTGGTTATTTAATGAACTGGATTTTTGGGACCGTTGTCCTCATCTTGATTGTGATGGCTGTGGTGATATCTTATAATACGTTGATTGAGCTCAGTTCGAGTGCAAATGAATATATCTCAGACTTGTCGTATCGTATTAAGCGCGGCGAACAAGAGGCACTGATTCAGATGCCTATCGGAGTAATGATTTTTAATTCCGACCAGACCATCGAATGGATCAATCCTTATCTTCAGCGCTATTTCGGTGATAAGGACGTCTTAGGATACCGCTTGGAAGATATTGAGCCAACACTGGCAGCGACGCTGAACGCTCATCTGGACGAGCCCGCGACGATTCGTTGGCAAGACTACCAGTTTGATGTACGTGTCCAGCAGAGCACTAATACGGTCTATATGATGGATGTGACCAAGTATGCTGAGCTGACGGATCAATTCGAAGATGAAAAACTCGTGATTGGACAAATCTTTTTGGATAATTACGATGAAATCACCCAGTCGATGACTGATACGGATATTTCCAACCTGAACAATTACGTGACCAATGAATTGTCTAAGTGGACCCAGATGTTTGGGATGTACCTGAAGCGCTTGGATGATGATCACTTCTTCTTGTTGGGCTATGCTAGTAGTTTACGACGTGTTGAAGAGAATAAGTTTCGCATTTTAGATCGAATTCGGGAGTCGACTTCTAAGCAAAATTTCCCACTAACATTGAGTATTGGGATTGCTTATGGTGAACGGAACATGAACAATTTGGCCGATTTAGCGCAGAGTAACATGGACCTTGCCTTGGGGCGGGGTGGTGACCAAGTTGTGGTGAAGTCTGAGGACGAACCTGCTCGTTTCTACGGTGGTAAAACCAACCCGATGGAAAAACGGACGCGGGTACGGGCCCGGATGATCAGTCAGACGTTACAAGAGTTAATGAATCAATCTGACCAGATCTTTGTTCAGGGGCACCGCCAACCAGATATGGATGCCGTTGGGGCCTGTCTCGGGATTCGCCGAATTGCTGAAATGAATGGTAAACAGTGTTGGATCGTCTTGGATGAGCAAAATGTGCATTCAGACATTCAGCGTTTACTGGACCAGTTGAAGTCTGATGAGAACATCGAGTCAGCGATTATCTCGCCGGAAGAAGCACTTGAGAAGGCCACTGACCAAAGTTTATTGATTATGGCTGACCATTCTAAGCCAAGTATTTCAATGTCACAGGCCCTTTATGAGCGGCTCGAAAATCGCGTTATGATTATTGATCACCATCGACGGGGCGAAGAATTTCCAGAAAACCCAGTTTTGGTTTATATTGAACCGTATGCTTCGTCGACTTGTGAGCTGATTACCGAGATGTTTGAATATCAATCGCACGATGCCGAACCAATCAATAAGATTGAGGCAACCGCAATGTTGACCGGAATCGTTATCGATACGAAGTCGTTTTCATTACGATCAGGATCGCGGACGTTTGATGCTGCTAGTTATCTACGATCAGCCGGTGCGGACTCGTTACTCGTTCAACAATTTATGAAGGAGAACGTTGATAGTTATCTACAACGCAATCATCTGATTGAAACCGTTGAATTTGTTAACCAGGATATGGCATTATGTGTTGGTGAAGATGATCAGGTCTATGACCCAGTAACGGCGGCTCAAGCTGCTGATTCACTATTATCTATGTCTGGTGTCGACGCATCATTCGTGATTACACGTCGTGAAGATGGACGGGTCGGAATTTCGGCACGATCACTTGGCGAGATCAACGTACAAGTTTATATGGAAAAATTGGGTGGTGGCGGTCATTTATCGAATGCTGCAACCCAGATTGAAGGGCAGTCAGTTGAAGCCGTCAAACAATCGTTGATTGATTTGTTAACGGCAACTGATGAGCCGACCACAGAATCTAATTAGGAGTGAGTCTAAATGCAAGTTATTTTTTTGAATGATGTCCGTGGTAAGGGCAAGCGGGGCCAAATCAAGAATGTCCCGGATGGTTACGCGCAGAACTTTTTAATTAAAAAGGGATTGGCCAAGGAAGCCACTAAAGCGGCAATCAATACGTTGAAGGCTGAACAGAAGTCTGAAGCAGCACGTGCCGCTGAGGAATTAGCCGAAGCTAAGCAAGTCAAGACAGTTTTGGAAGCTGATGAAACGGTTGTTGAATTGAAGGCCAAAGCTGGTACTGATGGTCGGTTGTTTGGGTCAATTCCTAGCAAACAAATTGCAACGGCGTTAGCTGACCAATACCAAGTTAAGCTTGATAAACGCAAGATCGAATTACCAGAACCAATTCGGGTATTAGGTTACACAAACGTGCCCGTTAAGTTACATCCAGAAGTAACGGCGAAAATTCGCGTGCACGTTGTCGAAAAGTAAAAGGACGGATCACAAATGAACAACGATGTGCTGGATCAAACCCCACCACAAAATATTGAAGCTGAAAAGGCAGTCTTGGGGGCTATTTTCTTAAACAGTGACGCCCTCGTGGAAGCGATGGAGTTTGTCGAAGCGCAAGATTTCTATCGGCGCGCACATCAGATCATTTTTGCCAGCATGGTGACTTTAAATGACCGTGACGAGGCTATTGATGCGGTGACCGTTAGTGATTTATTAACGGCCCAAAATCAATTGGATGATGTTGGTGGGATGAGCTACATTGCTGAATTAGCTGGGTCCGTACCGACTGCGGCTAACGCTGGCTACTATGCTAAGATTGTGGCGCAAAAGGCGACGGTGCGGCGGTTGATCAAGACGGCCACGGAGATTACGCAAAAGGCCTATACGGAAAATGATGACGTGACCACGTTATTAGATGACGCGGAACGCGACATTATGAACGTGTCTGAACAGCGTAATCAGAGTGGGTTTAAGTCGATTTCAGATGTGTTGAACGCGTCGATTGAAGAAATTGACCGCTTGTATCAAAATGATGATGACATTACCGGTTTACCGACTGGTTTTGCGGAGCTGGATAAAATGACCGCCGGCTTACAACCGGATAATCTGATTATTTTGGCTGCCCGGCCAGCCGTTGGTAAGACAGCCTTTGTCCTGAATATTGCCCAAAATGTGGCGACTAAAACGGATACGACAGTGGCCATTTTCAGTTTGGAAATGGGTGCCGAATCCTTAGTCAACCGGATGCTGTGTGCAGAAGGTAGTATTGACGCTGGGCATTTACGGACGGGGCAACTGAACGAAGAAGAGTGGGAACACTTGGTGGTTGCCATGGGGAGTTTGTCTAAAGCTAGTATTTTTATTGACGATACCCCCGGAATCAAGATGTCAGAAATCCGGGCCAAAAGTCGCCGCTTAGCGAAAGAGCAAGGTAACCTCGGCTTGATTGTGGTCGATTATTTGCAACTGATCGAAGGTAGTAACACAGAAAGTCGGCAACAGGAAGTTTCCGAAATTTCGCGGCAAATGAAGAAACTGGCTAAGGAACTAGGTGTTCCAGTCATTGCCTTATCACAGCTATCTCGTGGTGTTGAACAGCGTCAAGATAAGCGGCCAGTGCTTTCCGATATTCGTGAATCGGGTTCAATTGAACAAGATGCTGACATCGTTGCCTTCCTATACCGGGAAGATTATTATGATCGCGAAGGCGGCGACGATGATGATGGCGGTAATTTTGGTGGCGGTGGTGACTTTAATGGCGGCGATCCGCGGGACGAAGATGCTTCTGAGGATGTTGGTGAAGTTGAAGTGATTATCGAAAAGAACCGTGCTGGGGCGCGGGGAACGGTCAAACTATTATTTGTGAAACCATTTAATAAGTTCTCCTCAGTCTCTTATGCGCAGGATCCCCAAGCTTAATTGCAGTCGATCAATAAATTTGTTATCAAATTCCTCTTAAACTAATTAAGAGGAATTTTTTGTTTATCACGTGCCGAGGCTACTTGTTTTCCGCCAATTGGTTGGGCTGATGCACCAATTTGGCCGTGATAATAATGAGTTAGTGAGATAAATGTCCCTGTTATTTTAAATAAACTTTGCTATGATGAAAAGTAGACAGATTTAATAATGGTGGTGATGGCGTGGCACAAAAGCAACTCATTAAAACGCCGTGGCTAATTGCCGGGCAGTTTATGAATAACATTGGTATGAGTTTCATTTGGCCGTTAACGACGATCTACATGCACAATGTGTTAGGTAAGTCGTTGACGGAGACTGGAATTGTCCTGATGCTCAATTCAGTTGCCAACGTTTTGGCAAGTACGATTGGTGGGCGTATATTTGATCGAGGTAATCCTTATCACCTGTTACTGATGGGAATCACGTTGAATGGCCTCGCGAACTTTGCTCTGATCTTTTTTCATGGATGGCCGTGGTATCCGATGTTGTTAGTCGTGACCGGGTTTGCTAGTGGCTGGCTAAATACGATGTTTAATGCTTTGGCTGCCAGTGTCCCCCGCGATAAAGTGCGGCGAACGTTTACGTTGATGTATCTCGCTGCCAATCTCGGAGTTGTCTTCGGCACGATGCTGGTTGGTATCGTGTATAGCATGGGGATGGCCTTGCTATTCTCGATGACCACGAGCCTCTTCGTGATTTTCTTGATTATTGCATTATTTGAATACAATGTGGATTCGTCGAACGTGACCGGGGTTGATCCGCGCCAAGGACAAGATGTGCACTTGCCACGGGCCAATTTTCACATTGTCTGGACCTTCTTTATTAGTTTATTTATTATCTGGTTGCTATACGAACAGTGGGTCAGCAATTTATCCGTCTACATGACGAATTTGGGGATGCCGCTGCGGAATTACAGTTTTCTATGGACAATCAACGCGGGCTTACTGGTCCTTATTCAGAGTATTTTAAGTTTGCTGGGGAATCGGATTAAAAATTTATATAATCAATTTTTCTTCGGCATGCTATTCGTGGGCTTATCATTTCTATCACTTGTGATTGCGCATGATTACCCACACTTTATCTTTGCCATGATTTTATTGACGATTGGTGAAGCAACTTGGTCACCAGCCATGCCAACACTAGTGAGTCAGTTATCACCAGTTAGTGCTAAGGGGCGTTACCAAGGACTAGTACAAGCCTTTTGTGCGTTAGGGCGCTCGCTAGGGCCGTTATTTGGTGGTGTGATTATCGATAATTGGTCTTATAAGGTGCTGTTTTTGTTGGCATTTGTGGTTTTATTGATCGTGTTGGCAGTTAATATCGGTGTCGTTCACTTTAATTTACGCAAGGCCGTTAATTATATGAAGACGGACGTTCAGACCGATGTTTCACGTGAAACAAAATAATTAGAGAAGTTGGTGGCAGTAGTGAAAGTGATACGAAAACTAAAGGCTAAACGAGTCGTGATTAAAGTCGGGACAAGCACGCTAGTTTATCCAGATGGATCGATCAACTTACGGGCAATCGATCAATTAGCCTTTGTCATTAGCGCAATGCGACACCGTGGGCGTGAAGTTGTCTTGGTTTCGTCAGGGGCTATTGGTGTTGGCTTGAATTATATGGGACTCAAGCAACGTCCAAAAGCAATTCCTGAACAACAGGCGATTGCGGCGATTGGGCAAACTGAATTGATTTCGATTTACAAAGAACGTTTCGCCATTTATGAACAAAAAATTGGCCAGTTGTTATTAACACGTGATATCTTTGTTTATCCTAAGAGTCACCATAATGTGTTGAATACATTTGAGGCGCTATTAAAACAAAACGTGGTCCCAATTGTTAATGAAAATGATACGGTCGCGGTCGATGAATTGGATCATGAAACAAAGTTCGGTGATAACGATCAACTATCCGCAATCGTGGCCACGAATATCGGGGCGGATTTGTTAATCATGCTATCCGACATCGATGGCTTTTATGATGGTAATCCCAATGCGGATGCCCGAGCCCAGTTATTAGGGCACATTGAGAAGGTTGATCAACATACTTATAAGCTAGCTGGCGGTAGTGGCAGTCGGTTTGGTACTGGTGGGATGGTCACTAAGCTAAAAGCGGCAGAACGGATGATCGATGCGAATGGTCAAATGATTTTAGCCAATGGTGCGGATCCCACAATTATTTTTCAAATTTTAGCAGGCGAACCAGTCGGAACGCTATTCGGTTAAGTTGGGGAGGTTATCAAAATGGTAGATTTAGAACAGTTGGGTCAGCAGGCTCAACAAGCTAGCTATACGCTGGGGTTACTTTCAACGGCGCAAAAAAATCAAGTGTTGACCGCAATGGCAACGGCGTTAACGAGCCATCAAGATGAGATATTGGCAGCTAATGCGCAGGATTTAGAGAACCCGCAAGTACCAGTTAAGTTTGTTGACCGGCTCCGGCTAACAGCAGACCGCATCCAGGATATGGCGATCGGGCTCAAACAGGTCGTGAGTTTGCCAGATCCAATTGGAAATGTGGACCGCGCGTGGCGCAACGAGGCCGGGTTGATGATTGCCAAGGAACGGGTACCATTAGGTGTTATCGGCATGATTTTTGAAGCGCGCCCCAATGTGACGGTGGATGCATCAGCACTGTGTTTTAAAACCGGAAACGCTGTAATCTTACGCGGTGGTAAGGAAGCCCTTCACTCTAATCAAGCACTTGTCCAAGTCTTACGTGGTGCATTACGGGCCGAAGCGGTCGATGAGAATGCGATTCAACTGATTACGGATACGTCGCATGCGACTGCGGCTAAGTTCATGCAGCTCACTGATTACGTGGACGTCTTAATTCCACGCGGGAGCGCCCGTTTGATTCAAACGGTGTTGGCTAAAGCAACGGTACCCGTTATTGAAACGGGAGCCGGTAATTGTCACGTATACGTGGACAAAGACGCGCAATTGCAAATGGCAACCGATATCGTGATCAATGGGAAAGTTCAGCGGCCATCAGTTTGCAACGCCACTGAAAAGCTTCTAATTCATCGTGAGGTTGCGGCCGATTATTTACCTAGCATGATTCAGGCACTTCGTGAACAAGGCGTAGAAGTACGCGGGGATGCCGCAACTCAAGCCATTGTTCCTGATGTGGTTCCAGCAACGGATGCGGACTGGGGAACGGAATATAATGATTTAATTATTGCAGTGAAAGTTGTTGATTCAGAAGCAGCGGCCATTACGCACATCAATCGTTACAATACCCAACATTCCGAAGCTATTGTGACGGATAATTATCAAGCTGGGAAGCTCTTCCAGCAACGGGTCAACGCAGCGTGTGTTTATATCAATGCTTCCACCCGGTTTACGGATGGCTTTGAATTTGGGTTTGGCGCTGAAATCGGGATCTCAACGCAGAAGTTACATGCTCGCGGTCCGATGGGATTAGCGGAATTAACATCTTATAAATACGTCATTGATGGCAATGGTCAGATTCGCCATTGATGAGCAAGTATCGTTATTAGTCAGTATATCGGCTAATAGCGATTTTTTTATTGCCGATTGGGGGGACAAGTGTTTATCCGATTTTTGACTTCTTGATTTGATAACCCACCATAGCCGGTCTAGTTTTAAGCTCGCGTACCATACGTTTGGTTCAAAAGCGCAAGCTAGTTTCGGCCTGAATAGTGAAGGCATAATACCATGGTGACTTAGAATGCTGAGCGAAACTTTTAGTTGACAGATGTAAACTTAAAAGCTAATCTTATCTTAATTAGTTTTTAATCTAAGGGGAGGAATCATGATGATGAACGCAGGATTGCAAAACGTTATTGTAGTCGTGAAAACCAGTAATTACCGGTTTACCACGGATAACGGAGGCTTACCGTTGATGTGTTGTTGTCGGCGCCAATCGAAGTATCGTTGCCAGTAACCGACATCATCGTTAAGTTAGGAGTCATCATTCATGAAAAAAAGAATATGGATCAGCAGTATTGCTATTGTAGCCCTAGGATTAGTGTTAACTGGCTGCGGTAGCCAGCAGAGTAGTCAGCAGAAGACGTTGAACGTAACGGCGACCCAGTCGATTGCGACCGCTGATCCTAATAAGGCCGACGATATCGCTAGTCAGGCCGCTATTGCTCAGTTTATGGAAGGCTTGTACACAACTAATCAAAAGGGGAAAGTCGTGCCGGCAATTGCCAAGAAAGTCGTCAAACCGACTAATAATGGGAAGACTTATACCTTTAATTTGCGGCACAATGCCAAGTGGTCGAATGGAAAAAAGGTCACGGCCGCTGACTTTGTTTATTCCGTGCAACGCCAGGTCGATCCGAATACCAAGTCACAGGAAGTCGGACACGTTGCTGAAATCAAGAATGCAACGGCAATCACGGCTGGTAAGAAGGCGGTGAAGACCTTAGGCGTTAAAGCGTTGGGTAAGTATAAGTTACAAATTACATTGCAACAGCGCGTGCCGTATTTTAATTATCGGCTAGCCACAGAGATCTATCCGTTAAACAAACAATTTACTGAGAAATACGGGAATAAGTATGGGACATCGGCACAGCGAACGCTCTCTAATGGTCCCTATGTCTTGAAGAGTTGGAATGGGACGAATGACACGTGGAAATATGTGAAGAACCCGTATTATTATGACCGTAAACAGGTCCGAATCAAGAATATTAAGGTGCAGACGGTCAAAAATAACAGTACGGCCGAGAACCTCTTCCAAAGCAATGAGGTCCAAGTCACCCAGATTACGGGCACCCAAGTATCGGCAGCTGAGCAAGGGTCACTAAAAAGTCAGATGAAGGTTACGAAGTTAAATCAACTCTACTTCATGTTGTGGAACCAGAAGCGCTCAGCATTGCAGAATACTGACTTGCGGCGTGCTGTGAGTTACGCTTTGAATCGCCAGTCATTGGTTAAGAACGTTCTCAAAGACGGCTCAGTAGCGGCGACGTCATTAGTTCCTGCTGGCAATACCAAGAACCCGACAACAGGGAAAGATTTTAATACGGATACCGGAAATTTGTATCCATACAGTCCAGCAAAGGCTAAACAGTATTGGCAGAAGGCTCAGGCGAGCTTAGGAAAGCAAAAGTTAACACTGCAATTATTGACGAACGATAATGATATTAATAAGTCGGTGGCAGAATATATTCAAGCTGCAATTGAGAAAAATCTTAGTGGTGTCACGGTCAATGTCAAGTCAGTACCACTGACAAATGAGATTTCAACTTTAAGCAAGGGTGATTTTGACTTTGCCACGTTGTCGTGGTCGAGTGATTTCCAAGATCCAGTTGATTTCTTGAATAAGGCTTCGATAACTAATTCTGTCAACTTTGGGAAGTTTAACAATGCGAAATATGAGCAATTAATCTCAACGATTACGGCCGATAAGCAGTCAACTAAGGCCCGATATCAGACGATGCAGCAAGCGGCTAAGCTAGTCGCTCAGCAACAGGGGGTCACACCGATTTATCAAACTGCTGCTGCTCACTTGATCAGTAACAAGGTTGGTGGGGTTCACTTCACATTGTTGCGAGACGCCCTTTATCGCTATGCCTACTGGAAGTAATCAGTCAGATAAATATTATTAATTTGATAGAAATGTAATTGAATAAATCAACTAGCCCGAAAAACGCGTTTTTTCGGGCTTTTTTTGATGTTTTGGCAAACGGCGCAATAAAACGGATAACCACGGGCTTAACTGTGAATAGTTGTCCTGAATCAGTTTGCAGTGTTCTGGGTGACCAGTCATAATAATCGTTATCTTTTAGGGGTTTGTGCCCTGTTTGACCACTAAGTAAGGCGACCTTATCAAGGATAGGCAAACACCCTGTCACCTTCTTATAATAAGATTAATTTTATAAACTGCTCAGTTAATCACATAGGGGGTGTGATGCTTTGGTTAAACAAACTACGGAAATGAATGATGCAAGTTACTTATTTAATACCGGCGCAGGATTTAATAGTCAGGATTACTTAGGCTGTCATTTGGCCGCATCTGGTCGGGCGGTATTTCGCGTCTGGGCGCCGCATGCTAAGGCGGTCGGGGTTGTTGGCGATTTTAATGACTGGCAACCAAGCGCACTAAAGTTATTAGGGGCGACTGGGATTTGGCAAGGACAAGTTCCGAACGTTCATGCGGGTCAGTTATACAAGTTTCAGATCACAACACCAACTGGCCAAGTGCAACTAAAGATTGACCCGTTTGCACAACAGTTCGAACGAAAACCGGGGGATGCGGCCGTAGTTGTTGAGCCGATGACGATGCGTTGGCACGATAGTTTGTGGCTAGCTCGCCGGAAGAAGTCGCGCGCTGCCAATCGGCCAATTAACATTTATGAGGTGCACTTAGGTTCGTGGCGCCGTCATCTTGATGGTAGCTACTACACTTATGCGGAATTAGCCGCTGAACTGATTCCCTATGTAAAACAACGGGGCTATACCCACATTGAATTAATGCCCGTGATGGAACATTTATTAGATGCGTCTTGGGGTTATCAGCAATTAGGGTATTTTGCGCCAACCAGTCGTTTTGGCAAGCGTGACAGTTTTCTCAGCTTTGTTGACCAGTGTCACCAAGCGAATATCGGGGTATTCGTTGATTGGGTACCGGGTCACTTTATTCGCAATTATGATGCGTTGTACCAGTATGATGGTACGCCGACATTTGAATACGCTGATCCTGAGCGCGCGAATAACCGTCGTTGGGGGGCGTGGAATTTTGATCTCGGTAAAACACAGGTTCAGAGTTTTCTGATTTCAAGCGCCGAATATTGGCTCGACCAGTGTCATCTAGATGGCTTGCGAGTGGATGCTGTCTCTAACATGTTGTATTGCGACTATGATGAAGGGCGCGAAGGGCAGGTTAATCAGTATGGGGATAATCGTAATTTAGAAGGCATCGCCTTTTTACAAAAGTTGAACACCACGGTCTTAACCCACCATCCCGATATCTTGATGATTGCGGAAGAGTCGTCCGCCTATCCGCAGGTTACGGGTTCGGTGGCCAATGGCGGATTGGGATTTAACTATAAGTGGAACATGGGGTGGATGCACGATACCCTGGATTTCTTTATGATGGATCCGTTATATCGGCACGATCACTTTAATCTACTGACATTTGCATTCGTGTACATGTTCGATGAACGGTTTATTCTACCGTTTTCACATGATGAAGTCGTGCACGGCAAGAAATCATTAATGCATAAAATGTCGGGGGACCGCTATAATCAGTTTGCAAATTTGCGGACGATGCTAACTTATATGGCTGCCTTTCCAGGAAAACAACTGAATTTTATGGGTTCAGAGTGGGGGCAGTTTCTAGAGTGGCGGGACTGGAGTGCGTTGGAATGGGTCGACTTAAAGGATGATCTCAACCATCGGATGCAACAGTTCACAACGCAACTGAACGCGGTCTATCGGCACAATCGGCCGTTGTGGGAACAAGACCATGATCCTGCGGGGATTATTTATACACATACCGATGATCCTGACAGTTCGACCATGGGGTTTATCCGGCAGGCCAAACGAAAATACAGTTTTGTGGTCGCTGCTTTCAATTTTGTTCCTGTTGAACGTCAAGATTACCGGATTGGCGTACCGTATCGTGGCCGTTATGAGTTGTTACTCAATACTGAAGCGCAGGCTTTTGGCGGCACGTGGACAAAGCTAGAAACAACGTTTACGGCGGTCGATAAGCCGTATCGGGGGCAACCAGCTAGTTTTACCGTGACCTTGCCGGCGATGGGTGCATTGTTGATTCGACCAGTTAAAGTGATAGGGGGAGTTAAGCATGCAAGATGAAATGTTAGGGATTATTTTAGCGGGCGGTCAGGGCACCCGGCTTGGTAAGTTGACAAAGGATACGGCTAAGCCCGCCGTGCCATTCGGCGGTCGTTACCGAATTATTGATTTTACACTCAGCAACTGTGCTAACTCGGGTGTGAATACTGTTGGGGTTATCACGCAATATCAACCCCTAGAACTGAATGCACATATTGGTAGCGGTGCGAGCTGGGGCTTTGATAGCTTAAATGGTGGGGTGACGGTTTTACAACCATACTCGTCTAGTGAAGGTGAGAAGTTCTTTCAAGGGACGGCGCACGCCATTTATCAAAATATCGAATATATTGATCAACAAGACCCCAAGTACCTGCTCGTCTTATCTGGCGATCATATTTATAAGATGGATTATGACGCTATGCTGAAATATCATCAGGAGAAGAAGGCTTCGTTGACCGTTGGGGTGATCCACGTGACTAACGAAGAAGCCAAACGCTTTGGCATGATGAATACGGATGCGACGGATCGAATCATTGAGTTTGAGGAAAAACCGGAACATCCTAAGAGTGATAAAGCCTCGATGGGTATTTATATCTTCAATTGGCCGACTTTGCGGGATTACTTAGTTAAGAGTTATGCTACCGATAAGTCACTTGAAGACTTTGGTAAAAATGTCATTCCATCATACTTAGCCAATAATGAATCCGTTTACGCTTATGCTTTTAAGGGTTACTGGCGAGATGTTGGAACGATTAAGAGTCTGTGGCAAGCCAATATGGAATTCCTATCGCCCCATAACCGGTTAAATATCGGCGATCGTTACTGGCGGATTTACTCTAAAGCAGAGGTGCTACCACCGATGTTTTTGACGGAAACGAGCCAGGTCAATAATGCCATGGTCGTTGATAGTTGTTACGTTGCGGGCGAAATTGATCATTCAATCTTATCGCAACGCGTGTCAGTTGGGATGGGTAGTCGCGTGGTTGACAGTATGATTATGCCCGGTGCAACGATTGGAAAAAATGTGGTGATTGACCACGCATTGATTGGCGAAGATGCAGTGATTGGTGATGATGCCCAGATTATTGGTACGACTGATAAGATTGCAGTTGTTGGGTATCACGAAACGATGGGGGTGGAACAACCATGAGACGTGAACAAGTGAGTGCCATTATTAATTTACTGGAACCAAGTGACGCGTTACAACCATTGACTGCAGTTCGGCCAGTTGGAATGTTACCCTTTGGTGGTCGTTATCGGTTGGTTGATTTTCAATTATCGAGTGTCATCAATGCGGGGATTCAAAATGTGATGGTGACGGTCCCGCGGTCAGGGCGTTCCGTGGCTGACCATTTGCGTAGCGGGCGTGACTGGAGCCTGAACACAATTCGCGGCGGCCTATTCTTGTCCCCATACAATGACTTGAAATTAGTGGCGCCAGAAAAGAAGGCCGCATTACTGCACCATTACTATGATAATTCGATTCAGTTTCTGAAATGCAGCCAGAGTGAGTACTCGGTAGTGATGAGTACTCGCAATGTTGGTAATATTGATTTAAAGGCGCTACTACGGTATCACGAGGAACGTAACAGTCCCGTGACGGCGGTTTATAAGCGCGTTGATCCAGCTAGTTTGATTCCCGAAAATACAATCTTACAATTGACTGCTAAGGGAGAAGCAACGGCGGTCGTTCCGATGAGCAAGGCCAAGATTAGCCCGAAGACGAAACAAGTTGCCAAGAGCATGGCTATTTACTTGATGAGTACGGTCGATTTAATCGAATTATTGCAGTCGGCCAATCAACGGGGTGACATGATCAGCCTAGAGGAATTGATGCGGCAAGCAGTCATCCAACATAACGCTAATGCTTTTGAATATACGGGCTTTCAGGCGAATATTCATGATATCAACAGCTACTTTGCGGCCAATATGGCCGTTTTGGATGAAGCTAATTTCCGAGCGTTATTCTACAGTTCGCGCCGTATTTACACCAAGGTCAAAAATGAAATTCCGACGTTCTTTGCGACTGGTTCACAGTGTCGTGATAGTTTATGTGGTACTGGGGGCTATATTGAAGGGCAACTTGACCACTCCGTCATCTTTCGGGATGTACTGATTAATCGTGATAGCCAAGTTAAAAATGCCATCATTATGCAGGGGGCCCGGATCGGTGCCGGTTGTAAGTTAGAAAACGTCATTATCGATAAAGACGCCGTAATCGGGCCCAACCTAGTGCTTAAAGGAACTTCAACGACACCGTTAGTCATCAGCAAAGGGCAGCACGTCTTTCAACAAGCGGAGGTGGCTGTGCATGACTAGGGTATTATTCGCGGCGGCAGAAGCGGCCCCTTTTTATAAGACTGGTGGCTTAGGCGATGTTAGTATGGCGTTACCGCGCGCCTTGCAAGCGGAAGGAATCGAGACGCGTGTAGTGATTCCGTATTACCCTCACCAGATGCCGACCGAATATCAGCAGCAGTTAGTGCCAGTGACGCATTTTACTGTTCAAGTGGGTGAACATGCGATGTATTGCGGTATTAAAACTCTGACAGTCGCGCACGTTCAGTATTATCTAATTGATAATTTAGATTATTTTGGTCGTGAAGGATTATATGGTTATTGGGATGATGGTGCACGCTTTGCCTTCTTTCAGATGGCGGTTTGTGAAATGATGGAGCAGATCGATTATATCCCTGATATTTTACAACTCAATGATTGGCATACGGCGTTTATTCCTGTCTTGCTAGCTGAAAAGTACTATTGGATCGAAGCGTATCGTGATATTAAAACGGTGCTGACGATTCATAACTTACAGTTTCAAGGTGTCTACGATCCGATTATTTTGGATAGTCTCTTTCGAATCGGAACTGAGACTTACACCGAAGCCGGCGTGGCGTTTTACGATCAAGTGAACTGGCTGAAGGGCGGTATTAACTTTGCAGATGCCGTTAATACGGTGTCACCGACCTACGCACAAGAGATTCAAACACCAGCTTTTGGGGAACGTCTCGACGGGGTGCTGCGGGCCAATCGGTACAAACTGAGTGGGATTCTTAATGGCATTGATATGCAATTATACGATCCCGCAACCGACCTGGCACTAACGGCGAATTATTCGGCTAAGGATTTGAAACCTAAGCGTCAGAATAAACGTGCCTTACAGCGCCGATTAGGGTTGCCTGTCAAAAACATGCCGGTATTGGCAGTCGTTTCTCGGTTAACGAAGCAAAAGGGTATCGACCTCTTGCTGGATGCATTGAATCCATTCTTGCAGCAACAAGATGTGCAACTCATTGTTTTGGGAACGGGTGACCCAGCATTGGAACGCGCGTTACGCACCTATCAGTCGGCGTATCCGCAAAAGGTGGTCGCCGCGATTCAATTTGATACGCAGCTAGCTCAGCAAATCTATGCGGCCAGTGATATCTTTCTTATGCCTTCTGCCTTTGAACCGTGTGGCTTGTCGCAGATGATGGCGATGCATTACGGGACGTTACCGATCGTGCACGCGGTCGGTGGGTTGCGGGACACGGTCATTCCGTACAATCGCTATACCGGTCAGGGAACCGGCTTTAGCTTTGACGACTACCAGCCAGCGGTTCTACGTAAAATTATGATTCTAGCCGTGACCTTATATCGGCAGCATCCACTGGTTTGGCGGCAGCTGCAACACCAAGCAATGACTTGTGATTTTGGCTGGGAACATTCTGCACAGCAGTACCGTGCGACTTATCAGAAGCTAATGCGTTAGGTTTGATGGGGGTGTGAATTTGAAATTAACGTGTGCGCAATTTAAAAAGGACTTTCTAAGTGAAATTGAGACCTTGTATTCAACATCGCTGAGTGACACCTCGACGATTGGGCAATTTATTGCACTGGGACAGCTAGTTCGGCGCTATAACAGTCAGAGTTGGACACGAACAGCTAAATTTTACCGCGATCATCATCAGAAACAAGTCTATTATTTTTCCATCGAGTTCTTGCCGGGACGCTTACTCGCTTCTAATTTGTTGAATCTCAACTTATTGACGACTGTAAAAAAAGGGCTAACGGAATTGGGCTTAGACTTTGAGACAATCAGTCAGGCTGAACCTGATCCGGCGCTTGGTAACGGAGGATTAGGTCGGTTGGCAGCCTGCTATATGGACGCGATGGCTAGTTTGAAGATTGCTGGCAACGGTAACGGCATCCGCTATCGTTACGGCTTGTTCAAACAAGTTTTCATGGATGGCTATCAAGTAGAATTACCCGATGATTGGCTCCATCATGGCAACGTGTGGGAGACCCGGCGCGATAACAAGAGCTGCATTGTCCAGTTCGGCGGCAATGTGTGGTTACAACCGCAAGCGGATGGTAGTTTACAACCGCAATCTGAAAATACGGAAGACGTGCTAGCGGTTCCTTACGACGTTGGTATCGTCGGGTATCACAACGATATTACGAACACCTTGCGTTTGTGGTCCGCGGAGTTACCACCCAGTGCGACCTATTCTTCGCAGGATCAGCGTGATCGAATCAGTGAGATTACCAAGGTCTTGTATCCTGACGATTCTAACTCGGCCGGGCAACAACTGCGTTTACGCCAAGAATACTTTTTCTCTTCTGCGGGTGTTCAAAGTATCGTGCGTGATTTTTGTGCGACGCACCATGGCATCAAATTGTTAGGCAAAAAAGGTCGCGATTCACATTAACGATACGCACCCGACGCTGGTGATCCCTGAGATGATGCGGCTATTAATGGATGAACATCACTGTTCATGGGAAGTTGCGTGGACGTTAACGACGCAAGTCATGAGTTACACGAACCATACGATTTTACAAGAGGCCCTCGAGACTTGGCCAATCGATATGTTTAAAAACCTGCTACCCCGGATCTATCAGATTATTGCGGAAATCGACCGGCGCTACCGGGAACAACAAACGCCGATTTTTGGCAAAGCGCTCGTTGATCAGACGGCGCCTTTAGGCAACGGACAAGTACGGATGGCCTACCTAGCTGTGATTGGGAGTCACAGTGTGAACGGTGTCGCGCCACTGCATACGGAATTACTGAAAACGGATGTGTTACGGGGCCTGTATCAAGTTTATCCGGAGCGGTTTAATAATAAGACGAATGGCATTGCAACCCGGCGGTGGGTTCAATTGGCGAACCAACCACTAGCGCAATTGATTGATCAGACGATTGGTTCGGACTGGCGGCGGCAACCAGATTTATTACAGACGCTACTGCCGTATCAACAAGATGACCACTTTTTGTACCAGTTAGGTCAAGTTAAACTGACTAACAAGCAAGCTTTAGCCGCGTACGTTCAGCGTACTATGGGGATCAAGATTCGCACCGACGCGATTTACGATGTTCAAATCAAACGGTTGCATGCTTATAAGCGGCAACTCCTACACGTCTTTGAAATCTTGCGCGAGTATTTTGCCATTAAGGATCATCCGCAACAGCCAGTCGTGCCGCGAGTACACATTTTCGGTGCCAAGGCGGCTCCTAGTTATCACTATGCCAAGGCGATTATCAAACTCATTAATGTCGTCGCTGACATGGTGAATCAGGACCCGGCGATTGGTGATCGGTTAAAGATCGTCTTTATTCCGAACTACGGGGTCTCCATTGCCGAACTGATCATTCCCGCCGCCGACGTTAGCGAGCAGATTTCAACGGCCTCCAAAGAAGCGTCGGGGACTAGTAACATGAAACTGATGGCCAACGGTGCATTATCATTGGCAACGTATGACGGCGCGAATATCGACATTATGCAAGCGGCGGGTGCTGAAAATGAATATCCGTTTGGGCTTAAGGTCAATGAAGTGTACGACTATTACCATCGCGGCAACTATCACGCCGCTGACTTTTACGATGCTGATCCTGAATTAAAACGGCTCTTAGATAGTTTGATTGATGGCACGATTCCGGGAATTCCAACGGTTGGTCGGGAAATCTATGATTCATTACTGCGGTATAATGATGAATTCTTTGTCTTAGCCGATTACCGGGCTTATGTCACCCAACAACAGCAGATCAGTCGTGATTTTCAAAATCAACCCACTTGGCAACAACGCTCGTTAGCCAACATTGCCGCTTCGGGACACTTTGCCGCGGACTTAGCAGTGGCGCGGTATGCTGACGATATTTGGCAAGTGCCCCACGAACGACTGAATTAAGAAAGGAAGGGTGACGGATGCAGGTAACGTATAACTCATTTTTACCCACGTATAAGACACCCTTTGGTGCCGTGACCCGCCAGACACCCGTTCAATTCACAATCAGTGTTCAGACAGTAACGCCGGTTAAGCAGATTGATTTATGCGTGGCTCATGATGGTCAGTGGGATGATGAACAGGCCTTACCGTTACATCCAATCAGTCCCACAATGTATACGGCCACGTTTATACCGACCCAGGTTGGCCTGTACTTCTACTATTTTCGGATTGAAACGGCGACCATGACCGCTTATTATGGTTGCGTTGATGGTGGTTATGGTGGCCCGGGCGTTCAATACGTCTTGCGCGAGCATGTTCAAATGTATCAATTGACAATCTTGAAAGCAGTAGAAACATTGCCACAATGGTATCGTGAAGGGGTTGCTTATCAGATCTTTGTTGACCGCTTCAATAATGGCAACGCGGATGGCCACGTTAATGCGCCCAAGCCAAATAGCTTTATTTATGGTCAACTAACGGATCGCCCACTATACGTGCGTGATGAACACCGGGCGATTTTACGCTGGGATTTTTACGGTGGTAATTTGCGCGGTATTAGTGCTAAGATTCCATATTTACAGCGACTCGGTGTGACAATTATTTATCTGACGCCGATCTTTGAGGCCAGCAGTAATCATCGGTATGATACGGGTGACTATCTGAAGATTGATCCGGTCGTCGGCGATTTGACGGACTTTGATAACCTGGTCGCGGCCGTACACCGGGCCGGTATGCGACTGATCTTAGACGGTGTTTTTAACCATGTTGGTGTGGATTCTAAGTATTTCAATCAGGCGGGCCATTACCCGACGGTTGGGGCAACTCAGTCGACCACGAGTCCGTACTACCCGTGGTTCACATTCATTCATTATCCCCACGATTACGATAGCTGGTGGGGCATCCGTGATCTGCCGACAGTTGATAAAGACGATCCAACATACCGCGATTTTATCTTTGGTAAACCCGATTCGGTCATTGACTATTGGACGCAACGCGGTGTGGATGGCTGGCGCCTAGATGTCGCGGATGAGTTGCCAGACGATTTCATTGCTGGAATTCGACGGACCCTTGACCGTTATCCGGATAAGGTTTTGATCGGTGAAGTTTGGGAGGATGCCTCTCATAAATTAGCGTATGGGATGCGCCGGCACTACTTAGAGGGCGGCGGCTTACAGGCTGTCATGAATTATCCGCTCCGCCGCTTGATTATTCACGTTTTAAACGGCACGCTAACACCGGCCGAATGGTGGCGTGAACTAATGACCCTCAAGGAAAATTATCCCGCTACGACGTTTCGCTTTAACTTCAATAACATCGGTAGCCATGATACGCCCAGAATCCTGACTATGTTAGCCGAAGATCGCCAACGCCTACGTTTGGCCGTCCAACTACTCTTGACGCTTCCAGGTGTACCGTGCCTGTATTACGGTGATGAGGCGTTGATGATGGGGGGGAAAGACCCTGATAACCGTGCGTTTTATCCGTGGCAGGACGCAGATCAGGCGCAAGTTCAGTTTGTCGCTGACTGGGCGAATTGGCGTCAACGGCACCCGTGGTTAAACACAGCCCACTTTGTGCCGTTTTACTTGGCAGATTATGGCATTGGCTACCTTTATTGGCAGGCTGATCAGACCGTGATGGTGATTGTCAATGTGACTACTGAGCCGCGAACCATGACGAGTCACGATTTAAAGTTGAGTGGTGTGCCCATAAAATTAGCACAAGCGATTCAATGCTGCCTTGTGACACAGACGCTGGGTGGTGAACAGTTGCGCCTTATTGAAAACTTTACCTAAATTTTACAGGAACTTGATGATTGTTAGTACGGTTCAGCCGTATAGTATAATTGTACTTTTTAATAGCACCCCGCTATTGATTATGTATTACGAAGTACTCATCGATCCTTAATGAGACGTAGGCACATTAGTGCGTGGCTTTCCTTGATTGGCCACGCATTTTTGTGCGCTTATAAGCAGAATGTCTGCGTTGTTCAGACGAGGTGCTTATAATAAAGGTAAACACTAAAGCACCTTTTCGGATGGTTTTAAATAGACGTCATCACGAAGGTAATTAGTGTATTGGTGGCGCTGGTTATTGGCCAGTGACTGATTAATTAGGGGGTAATTGGTTGTACCAAGCAGTAGTGTTTTTTGATTTGGATGGAACGTTAATGCAGGACGATAAGACGGTTGCGGCCAGCAGTGTGCGGGCAATCCAGCAATTACGAGCTAACCACGTCCTACCCGTCATTGCCACGGGTCGCAATGTATTCGAAGTTCAAGATGTGATGACAACGACGGGGATCGATTCAATCGTCAGTGCGAATGGGAGTTACGTCGCGTATCAAGGGCAGTTTTTGAGTGCGCACGAACTGGATAAGGAGCTTTTGACCGATATTACTCATTTTGCCAATCGCCAACAGAATGCGCTAGCTTATTATAATAACGCCGGTTTTGCGTTAAGCCATCGTGATGCATTGACAACCAGTAATTATCGGGCACTCAGACAGACGGCCCGGGTCGCACCGCACTTTTATGAACATCAACATATTAATTTCTTACTGACGTTTGATCCGTTGAATGCGGCGCAATATCGGCAGCGATATCGAGGCCGACTACATTTTGTTCGTAATAATCCGCGTGCGCTGGACACTATGCAATGGGGTGTCTCCAAGGCGGTTGGAATTCAGGATATCTTAACCAAGGCGCATTTAACTAAGGTACCGACCTATGCGTTTGGTGATCAATTAAATGATATTGAGATGTTCCGAATGATCCAGACACCGATTGCAATGGGCAATGGTCATCCGCAGGTCAAACAACTCGCGCGGTACGTGACCGCTGACAACATGCACGGCGGGATTGCCCAAGGATTGCAACATTTTGATTTGATTTGAGAATTGACAGCTAGTCTGATAATTATAAGCTTCCAGTGAGCAGTCCAACTGGTGAGATTAGCGACTGGCTTAAACAAAACAAACCGGATTTGGTAACCATGACGTGGTCGCCAAATCCGGTTTGTTTTGTGATGAGTTTAATGGAAATACGTTAGTTTAGTTGTGCCTTAATATTGGCGAGTGTGAGCTGAGTCGTATCGGTAAAATTGATATCTGCCGCCGCTAAAACGGTCGGGTCACCAATACCGATGGCAGTTTCGCCAGCGCCTTTGATCGATTGTACGCCAGCCGCCGCGTCCTCGACACCAATACAGTCAGCTGGATTAAGGCCTAAAATCTCAGCACCGCGCCGAAAAATCTCGGGATCAGGTTTACCGTGTTTGAGACTAGCGGGGTCGACGGCCTTCGTAAAGTAGTCACTAAGACCGAGTTTACGTAGCACAAGCGGAGCATTTTTTGATGCTGAAGCGAGTGACAATGCGTAGCCAGCCGTTGTTAATTCAGTCAAAAAGGCGGTGATGCCTGGTAGAATGTTGGCTGGGGTCATTTGGTTAACGAGCTGCAAATAATTGGTGTTCTTTTCCGTAGCTAGCGCTTGTTTTTGGGCCGGTGTGAAGTCATTTTCTCGGTGCCCTTGAGCTAGAATGAGGTTGAGTGAATCCATCCGACTGATACCTTTGAGCGCGTCAGCTAATTGATCATTCCAACTGACCCCGACTTTATCGGCGATCTGGTGCCAAGCTTGGCTATGAAAAGTAGATGTGTCCGTGATAACGCCATCGAGGTCAAAGACAAACCCCTTGATTGCTGCAAATTTAACCATGTTGAATGCCTCCTAGATTAATCGGTATAAGTGACGGAAAGTGGTTTCTTAGCTTGTAATTGGTAATGCTGTTTTCCAATCATAATCGTGCTGGGTTGGTCCGCAGTGACGGTTACCCGTTGATGATCGATAACGAAAACATAGTGAACGCCCCGAAAGAGATGCTTGAATTTCAATGTTTGCCAGTGTTCAGGTAGCCGTGGGTTCACCTGTAAGTGGGCACCTAGTGGATTGACCCCGCCAAAGTTCCGTGTCGTCAGGTTTAAGGTCGCACACATGACGCCGAGGTGAATCCCTTCAGCGGTCGTCCCACCTTGAATGTCGTAATAGTCGGATGCGAGGGCCTCTGAGAAAAGCTTCCAGGCGTCATCGTCATTATCGTCAAGCTGATTCAAAACGGCGTAAACGATCCGCGAGAGAGTGGAACCATGCGTTGTGCGCGCTAAATAGTATTGAATGTTATGGGTCAGATACTCTTTAGGAAGTTGATATCCCATTTTTTCAATAATCTTCTGAACAGTTGTGACATCGAAGTTATAAAAGGCCATCAAGGCGTCTGCTTGTTTGGCCACTTGGTAAGCATCGGGTGTCTTAGACTCTGCTTTCAAGATCCGGTCCATCCGGGCGATGTCACCGTACTTTTGCCGGTAAGCTTGAAAGTCAAGCGTCGGTAGGTTGAAGTACCCCTCAAATTGAGCAATGATTCCCCGACGGTTGATTTCAAGTGTTAATTGATGACTGATCGTCGTTAACGCTTGCTCAGCCGTTGAGTCAAATTGTGCGGCCTGAGCTGCCGCTTGAAAAGCAGCTTGGGGCATCTGCGCCCGAAGCGTGGTAATCGTGTCAAAGAGCCACGCAACCATGATATTGGTATAGGCGTTATTCTTCAATCCAGCGGTCGTGCTGTTTGGATAGTTTTCATGGAATTCATCTGGTCCCATGACCCCACTAATGTTATAACGGCCATTAGCTTGGTCATAATCTGCTTTACTGATCCAAAAGGCTGCGATCGATAGCAACATTTCCATACCGTAATGAGTTAAGAAATCACGGTCCTGAGTAACGTGGTAGTAAAACCAGACGTTGTAGGCAATATCTAACGAGACGTGTCGCTGGAGCCGGCTATTATCTGGATCCCAGGTTTTAGTAATGGGATTTAAGTGAGTGAATTGAGATTGTTCATCACCCTTGGATGCTGATTGCCAGGGGTACATGGCTCCCGCGTAGCCTTCTGCTTCGGCATTTTTACGCGCCATTGGTAGTCGCCGGTAACGATAAGCTAAGAGTTGTTTGGCTAGTTCCGGTCGGTGCAACGTGTAGAATGGTAAAATGAACATTTCGTCCCAAAAGACGTGTCCCCGGTAAGCTTCTCCGTGGAGCCCCCGAGCACCAACGGAAGCGTCTAATTGGCCGCTTTCAATTGCGGCAGCAGAAACGAAACTGTGGTAAATATTGACGCGCAGTAAGCGTTGGCTTGTAATATCGCCACGGATCTTAATATCTGTGGCTCGCCAAGTCGCTTCCCAATAGTCCTTGCTAGTGGTTACCGTATTGTCAAAACTGGACTGGTCGAGCTCGGCTTGGACGTGGGTCAACTGGGGATCACTATGGTCATTACTAGTTGCAATGACGACGTTCTTATCGAAGGTATACGTTTTACCAGCTTCTACCGCCAGTGAAACGGTTTGCTGAACGCCCTGAGGTTGTTGCGTGCTATTAAAGTTCTCAATTGCAGGAACGTCTGGGCTAGTTAGTTTGGCCCCAATTGTGTAATTGATATGTGATGATTTGGTCTGACCAGAAAGGTAGACGGTATTAGCAGCCGTTTCGATGCCCATAGTCTTCAGATGATGCTGATCGAAGACGTTATAGCGGCTAACGTTGCTATTCACGACGCTACCGTCGATTTCGGTATAGATTTGTAGACTACCCGCAAAGTTGAGTGGGGTGACTTGGTAACGAATGCTGTAACGGTGCCAATCACGCATGTTGGCGACTTTCTGCGACCGGATTCTGAGTTGATGTCCGGAAGCGAGCTGAATCAATTTAGTGGTCGTCAAGAGTCCCGTTTTCAAATCAAGGCTCCGATAAGCATCTTGTAAATCATGTTCGTTGAGTGTAAAGGGAGTCTGATGATCAATACCGAAAGTCATGAACTGAGCGTTCGGTAAATTGACTAAATCTTCATTCTTCACTTGGTGGTCATGAACAGTCGTGGTGGTTTGATCATAGACCCCGGCAACGTATGTCCCAGGATAATTGTCCTTGTCGGCGTGACTTTCCAAAAAGGCGCCCCGTAGACCAAAATAACCGTTACCAATGGTCAACATGGCTTCTTGACCATTATTACGGACACCGTGGTATTGGCCGTAGTAATCCAAATGCCATTTTAAATAGGCACTTTTAGCTTTAACTGCGGCTACTAGTCCAAGTTGATCAACGGCAGCTTGGCTAACGACTGGGATATTAAGCAAATTAGTCAAAGCTAGCCCGACATCAATGCGATCATAGTTGACACCGACGATTGTGTCTGAGAATGGATAGGACAGTCCGTTTTCAAGAATAGCAGCATCGAATTGAAGTCCGGCTAAGCGAACCTTGATGTTCTCTAGATTTTCACCAATTGTTTGGTCAGAATTATAGGCAATCAGGTAATGGGCCGTTGCGGCTTGCCCCGATACTGGATGATAAGCGATATCCATCGCGTCATTTTCAATTCGCAATCTAATAAGTTTCATAAGTCCACACTCCTTAGTTCGGTCATTAAAAATTGCAATAAGTAATCCTAAATATAAAAATATTAACCATAACTACAGCCTAGTCTCTTTTTACAAGACTCGCAAATATTGGTGATGAAAGTAGGGGCTGACGAGGTTGAAAGTGGCGTTGTTTTCGAAGGTGAATGAACAAAGTGTTCTGGCTTGTGCTGATGATACTTGGTCTTTGATGCACGTCCGGAATAGTCGGACGTGCTTGCATTAATAACTGGTTTGAAAGTGATATCACGCTTCGAGCCATGCTAGTTGTTGGGTGACCAAAGCACGAAGCGCCACAACTAGAATTTGCGTAGAATCTAGTCGTGGCGCTTCGGTTGTGTCTTTCTGAGAAGGCCCAATTTGTAACGGCTAATCTAAGTGAGCGGGGCCGTCAGTGGGCTGATCAACGAGTTCGAGATGGTCGATCGTCATCATCTGGCGAATCTTGATTGAACTTGTCTGAAACCTGAGAATGACGGGGTCTTTGTAATTTAGTTGCTGCTGAAAGTCCGTTAGTTCAGCCCGCCAATCTTGTTCAAAAACGTTGGTACCGACTAATGAGAGTTTTCCCCGAAGCATAATTGACGCATAGTCTGACAGTTGGTAATAGAATAAACTCGCTTGACGCCAGTTTTGAATGTTCTGCGTTGTTGAAGTTTGACGACTAGTATAGAAGTAAAGTTCTTCTAGGCTCCGTTTGATAGGTAAGGGACTGAGCGCTACCATGGTCGGAAAGCCGTCCGCATCAACAGTTGCTAACGTGAAGACGGGGGCGGTTTGGATCATATGTAGGGCTGCCTGACGAGTCGTGTGTTGCATACTTAGTCACCCCTTTACACCTCAGTATGCCGGAATCATGAGGGAAAGTCATACGTTATGCACACCGTTTTCAGCGATTAAAAACTAGGGATGTGATATACTTAAGCCACTTAACGCGTGGAACGTTATGATTGATTGGCGCTCCCAAGGTTAACGATGTTGTTACTGCAGTCAGTTCTGAGAGGACTTATCTAATAATGAAGAATGGTACAGTAAAATGGTTCAATGCGGATAAAGGGTTTGGTTTTATTACGGGTGAAGACGGTACCGATGTCTTTGTTCATTTTTCAGCGATTCAAACTGATGGCTTTAAAACCTTAGATGAAGGTCAAAAAGTAACTTATGATGAAGAACAGGGCGATCGTGGCCCCCAAGCAACGAACGTTCAACCACAATAGTAACTGTTGGGCCGAACCATTATCATTAACTGGTTCGGTTTTTATTTGAAGTGACGGGTTGTCAGCTAAACAAGAAAGCTAAGTGGTCGGAATGGATTTTGTAGATGTTTACGGCATTAAGCATGAGAATTGTACGTTAGTTGCACCTGCGCGTGAATATCAGCGGGTCGTTATTTTTATGGACGCATTGGGCCGGCGCTTTGTTGCAATGGGACCGGATCCACAACCAACTAAATATGGAAGTAGTAGCCAACATTGGCATCAAGCACAGCCGAGTGCAGCTCCTGAAGGTTATTTCCATATTGATCAAGAATAACCCTAGCAATTGAGTTACTTAGCTACGCTGATGGTAAACATTAGATCGTTAGAAAAAGCCTCAGGGACGTCACACGCACTTTGCGTTGTGCTTCCTGAGGCTTTTTTGTAGGAATAAAAAAATCAGCTTTCACGGTGGATTATCACGGCGTGAAAACTGATTAGTGTGGTTATATGATGGGCAGTCAGGGGATCGAACCCTGGACCCACGGATTAAGAGTCCGTTGCTCTGCCAGCTGAGCTAACTGCCCATAACTCAACAAAAAATATAATATCATGAATTTTGAGTTCTGACAACACTATTTCGAAAGTTTTTTCAAAAAAAGTGATTTTTTGAGTAATTAATTGGTGAAAACGATTGCTTGAACTGGCAAATGATTTCCCGGGAAATACTACGGCCACGCGGATTAGCAATCAAAGAAAGCCAACTACATTTGTGATATACTAAAACCAGTGTTGAATTTAGTTTCAACCAACCCTGACACGAGAAAGGACCTGTTTTCTCGTAATATATCGCGAATCACCCTAAAAATTGAAATGTAAACCTGTTTTCCCCTAAGGAGGAAGAATCGTTATGAAAAAAAATCTTAGTAGTTGATGATGAAAAGCCCATCTCTGATATCATGAAATTTAATCTGACCAAAGAAGGCTATGAAGTTCACGTTGCAGCTGACGGAGAGGAAGCCTTACAAAAAGTGGATGAAGTCCACCCTGATTTGATTTTGTTAGATTTGATGTTGCCTAAGATGGATGGCTTGGAAGTTGCTCGACAAGTACGGAAGAACTATGATATGCCAATTATCATGGTAACGGCAAAGGACTCTGAATTAGACAAGGTGTTGGGCTTGGAACTGGGCGCGGACGACTATGTGACCAAACCGTTCTCAAACCGGGAACTCGTGGCTCGAGTCAAAGCAAATCTGCGGCGGCAAGGTACACCAAGTGCCCAACCAGCTGAAGTTGAAGAAAATTCAGACATTGAAATTGGCGATCTGGTGATTCATCCAGAAGCTTATATGGTTTCCAAACGCGGTGAAAACATCGAATTAACGCACCGTGAATTTGAACTGTTACATTACTTAGCCCAACATATCGGCCAAGTCATGACGCGGGAACACTTGTTGCAGACGGTCTGGGGCTATGATTACTTTGGTGATGTCCGGACAGTTGATGTGACCGTGCGGCGGTTACGTGAAAAAGTTGAAGATAACCCGAGTCATCCAAAATGGCTGGTGACGCGGCGGGGCGTGGGTTACTATCTCCGCAATCCTGAAAATGAGTAGAGGTTGCTAAACCGTGTTGAGATTTAAACGGAAAAATTTTTTTAAAACAATTAATTTCAAAATTGCGCTCGTGTTTGCCCTTCTATTATTGATTACGTTGGAAATCGTGGGTGCAATCTTTGTGAAACAGTTGGAATCAAAGAACATCCAGGATTTTAAACAGTCGGTGCAAATTCCAACTTATATTGATAATTCGTTGTCCGAACAATTGACCGTCAGCAGTACGCGCAAGGCCAACGGCCAAATCAAGACGATTTTGTCGAACTACAACAATACGAATGTTGATGAAATCCAAGTTGTTGACAGCAAAGGAACAATTCGTGGGACGAGTGATGTTAATGATCAGTCAGTAGTTGGACAAAAAACGACCGATCGAAACGTCAAGAATGCAATCTATAATAATCGAACTTACACTAAAAGTACCTATGACACTCAGAATAATGGACGCTACTACGTTTCAATCGTGCCGCTATATAGCTCCAATTCAGCGGGTAATAGCAGTCAGTTAGTTGGGGTACTGTATGTACGGGCAAATATGAAGTCTGTCTACAGTACGATTAACAACATTATGGGAATCTTTGTGATTGCGTCACTTGCTGCGATGGTCTTGGGACTGGGAATTGCAATCATTATTGCCCGGGCAATAACTCGTCCAATCGAAGAAATGAAGCAGCAGACGCAACGAATTGCCCGTGGTGATTATGCGGGGCAAGTCCGAGTTTATAGCGATGATGAGTTGGGCCAGTTGGCTAAAGCCATTAATAACTTGTCGATTCGTGTGGAAGAATCGCAAGAGTCGACAGAAGCTGAGCGACGCCGGTTGGATAGTGTGCTCTCACACATGAGTGATGGCGTGATTGCCACGGATCGCCGGGGTAATATAACCATCATCAATGAAACAGCCTCGGACTTTATGGACGTTACGGCCGAAAAGGCAATCGGTAACTCGATTTTAGATATTTTAAAAATCCGTGATGATTATTCATTGCGTGATTTGATTGAAAATCAAGATGAATTGATGCTTGATTTTTCTTCGAACGAGCGTGACCTAATCTTGAATGCCTACTTCTCGTTAATTCAACGGGAGTCTGGGTTTATTAGTGGGTTAGTCTGTGTGCTCCACGATGTCACGGAACAACAAAAGATTGATAATGACCGGAAACAATTTGTTTCGAACGTGTCTCATGAATTACGGACACCACTGACTAGTTTGCGGAGTTATATTGAAGCACTGAGTGATGGTGCGTGGAAGGATCCTGAAGTGGCCCCAGGATTTTTGAAGGTCACTCAAGAAGAAACTGATCGTATGATTCGAATGATCAATGAACTCTTAAGTCTATCACGGATGGACTCAGGGACCACCCGGGTCGATATGGAATTGGTCAATATTAACGAGATGTTCAATTACGTGCTTGATCGGTTTGATATGATCTTAAAGAAGGATGATAATCCAGCTAAGTATTACACTATTAAGCGCGAGTTTACCAAGCGTGATCTGTGGGTTGAAATTGATACCGATAAATTCACTCAAGTATTGGATAACATTATGAATAATGCGATCAAGTATTCACCTGATGGTGGTGTCGTGACTTGTCGGCTGTTAGAGACGCATAACCAAGTGATCATTAGTATTAGTGATCAGGGCTTGGGTATCCCACGGGCCGACTTAGGACACGTCTTTGACCGATTCTTCCGAGTCGACAAGGCGCGGTCACGGGCCCAAGGTGGGACGGGCCTCGGTTTGGCGATTTCAAAAGAAGTTGTTCAGATGCTCGGCGGTCGTATTTGGGTTGATAGTGTTGAAGGTAAGGGGTCTACGTTCTATATCTCCTTGCCATACGAACCTTATGAGGAGGAGGACCTTTGGGATGACGACTCACAAGCTTAGACGCTTTATCTTACCCATTTTATTGACGATTCTGATCTTATTGAGCGTGGTTTTATCCATGTATATCTGGTTGAATCCGTCACGCTATGAGCATGAAAGCAAGGTTAGTACGACGTCATCGAACTCTTCGTTGACAACTCGGACAATCGATGATATTTATTTACCGACACAATTAATTCACACTAACAGTCAGGGTGGCCAATCCCTGCTGATTAATAAAAATGTCAGCTTAGTCAGTCAATTTAGTGAGCAGTTACGCAAATGGGATGCGCGGAGTATCTCTAAAGTTCGCATTACGTCGGCAAAAAGCTACCGTGCGCTCTTAAATGGAACTGATTCGTACGTATTGAACTTTCCTGACAGTATTACTGTCAGTATGTTTAATACGGTCTTCAAGCAACATCTCAGTAATTTTCGCTCCTCGGAATTTAGTCGGATCGTGATTCCAGTCAATGATACGAATCACATCTACTTTTTGAATGATGACCATCATGAGATTTATAGTGTTCGGTTGAAGAAAAAATCTCTGTCGTCGTTGAAAAAAGTTTTGGCAGTCGACAAGGTCAAACGGATTGCTGTCAAGATGACCTATGAGGATAATACAACGTATATTGATTATCCAAAGCAAGTTACGATGCAACATTATAGCTACTTGATGAGTAAAGCGGCCGCGAGTGAGATTGCCAACCGATTACTAGATGCGGATGGTAATTCGACCGTTTCAGTGCATAATCGCAGTGGTAAACAGGAGTATACAACGGGTAGTTACAAGCGCATGACGGTGGATTCTAAGCTAGGAACAGTGTATTTCGAAGATTATAGTGATTCAGGAACCACGCGGAACCTATCACTGACTAATCAGCTAAAGAAGAGCTTCAATTTGTTAACTAGTCTCGGTGTCCCAATGGATAATATCCGCTACTACGGTTTTGACGCAACGAGTAATAGTGTCATTTACCGGAGCTATGTTGAAGGGTTCCCGATCTTTAATCAGACCGAAAATGGCGATGTCCGGATTCAGCTCACTTCTAACGGGTTAGACCGTTACTACTTCTCACTGTACAGTTTGCAGGTGCCAGTACCAACTACTGGTCAGAAGCAAGCGGTGACCTTACCGAGTTCGACAAGTGTGTTAAAACGTCTGAAGGCCGCTGGTTATAAAGACAGTAAAATTGGCAGTATTGAACTTGGCTACGAATGGTCACAGAACAAGTCGTCCAAACTCGTGATCGACCTGACGCCGACGTATTATGTCTACTATAATGGCACTTGGCGGACATATACGTCAATGTTAAGTGGATCTTAGGAGGTGGCCGCATGAATTTTCGGAGAATTGAGTGGATTTTCCTACTAGCATTTGTTGTTCTAGATATCTTCTTGGGTTTTATGTTCGTGCAAACGAGCTCTAAGTCGACACAAACGACTGGTGATACGGCGACTACGATAATTCGTGAAATGCGCGCAGATAATATTAGCTTTAAAAACCCGGACACGAGCGAAGGGACGGGTTACTATATTGCGGGCAGTAACGAGAGTGGTCTCAAACAATTGTTGAGTCAGTTAACTGAACAGACAGCCCGGGTGCAAAGTGGCGGTAAGCTCGTGAGCACACTACGGGCAACCACCACTATCGATACCCGCAATCCTAAAGCGGACTTGACGACGTTTATGAGTCAGCGGACCAATGTAATCCATGGAACCGAGTACGTCTATGATGCGGATTTGTCGTCTAACGGCGATTACGTTTTTGTTCAAAAGGTTGCGGATGGCGAGATCATGACTGGCGCTGGGCAAGTCCACCTATTTGTTAATAAAAACAAGCAGCTGACAAGTTATACTCAGACGTACGTCAATCACGTCAAAACTTTACGCGAAAAGGCTGTTACGATCAGTGAAAAAAAGGCCTTGGTTGCGTTGTATCAATATAATCAGGTGGCAAGTAGTTCCCGGATCGTTTGGGCAAAGCTTGGGTATTCTCGGTTATTGAAATTGAAGGATAGTAGTGTTTACGTCCCAACGTGGATCTTTGCGGTCCGGGGTAAGAATAGTTCTAACGTTACACTGCACCGTATCAATGCCTTTACTGGTTCTTCAATGAAGAACGGTAGTACGGCTAGTGATACGAGTAGTTTAGATGCGACGGTCGGAATGATGTGGAATGCAATTGATTAGTGAAAACCAATTTAACGACTAGGTGTCGTTGTCGAATAACGGGTGCTGTGAAGAAGAGTGTTTTTCCTAACAGGCCCGTTTTTTGGTGACTAGATTTTTGACTAGTTGTGATACGCCAATGTCGAGGTGGCATGACGTAGCGTGGATTGCTCAGCGTTGATGTTCGCGGTTTCGTGTGAGTTTAATGGCCGGTAAACTAGTGTGCGCATACACGACAGTAAACTAGACTAACCGCGTGATGGCGATAGTCGTGGACGTTAAGTTTGAGCACTTGCAGGTGGCTTGCTTTTCAACCCTGCTAAAAGCGTGTATCATATGAAGATAGTAATGGATTTCAGAGATAGGAAGAGCCTAAATAATGGTATTAAAATTAGCAACGGATGATATGAAAGTAAGCATTCTGGCATCGGGTAGTACGGGTAACGTGACGTACATCGAAACGCCAGAGCACAAAGTATTGGTTGATGCGGGGCTAAGTGGCAAAAAAATTGCTAATTTAATGGCGTCGATCGATCGTGATATTAATGAAGTCGATAGTTTATTTATTAGTCATGAACACACTGATCACTGTCATTCTGCGGGGATTTTAGCGCGGAAGTATGGCATGGATGTTTATGCTAATCAGGGGACCTGGGACGCAATGGCGCATAAAATCGGCAACGTTCCTGCCGAATTATGTCATGTCTTTGACCCGAACACGACGCTCGGACTAGGTGATCTCGACGTGGAATCATTTAGTGTGTCACATGATGCGGCCGAGCCACAATTTTATGAACTACATCATGCCGGAAAATCGTTTGTCATCATTACGGATACGGGCTACGTTTCAGAGCACGTTGAAGGTGTAATCAAAGACGCTGACGGCTATTTATTTGAATGTAATCATGACTTAGAAATGTTGCGGATGGGTCGGTATCCATGGCCATTAAAGCAGCGAATTATTGGTGATGAGGGCCATTTATCGAATGAAGATGGTGCGAACGCCTTGATGGATGTGATTGGCCGGCATACCAAGCGGATTTACTTAGGGCATCGTAGTCAAGATAATAACTTGAAGTCCTTGGCGCATTTAACGGTTGCTTCCATGATGACGGAACGAGATTTTGGCGTTGAGCATGATTTTCAATTGTACGATACGGAGCCAGAACAAGCGACTAAGTTAATCACGTTATAGGTTAGCTTTAATGTTTCACAACGCTTCAGTCATAAAAAAATCACACTTTTTCGCTAAAATAAACTTAAAATAAGCATTAGTAGGGAGGGATCGCGTTTCGACGCGCAATTATGGCTAATAAATCATTAATCAAAGTCGCAGTAACCGCACTAGTAGCTGGTTTAATCGGTGGTGGTGTTGCTTACGGCGGTATTAATTATTTCCAAAACAATAACATCGCAACGTCATCGACCAGTGTACCAACTGGTTCTAATAAATCGGGGTCAACGTCAACGACGAACGTTAAGGTCAATGTCAGTTCACAGGCGACCAAGGTGTTTGAAAATAACAAGGCGGCCGTTGTATCGGTCATTAATCTCCAAAAGAAGAGCTCTTCAAGCAGTTGGAGTGGTATTTTGGGTGGCGATGACTCGTCTGGCAGTGATAGTTCATCCAGTTCAGATTCTAGCTCTAGTAAGCTGGAAGAGTACAGTGAAGGTTCTGGGTTGATCTATAAGAAGAGCGGTGACGCGGCTTATATTGTAACGAATAATCACGTGGTGAGTGGTTCAAGTGCCATTCGAGTGATTATGAGTGATGGGACTAAGTTGTCAGCTAAAATTGTCGGAACCGATTCTGTGACTGACTTGGCCGTTCTGAAAATCAATTCTTCTAAAGTAACGAAGACGGCTAGCTTTGGTAACTCAGATAATATCAAGGTTGGTGAAACGGCCTTAGCCATTGGGTCACCGATGGGCTCTAATTACGCAACGACCTTGACGCAAGGAATCATTTCAGCGAAGAAGCGGACCGTGGCGACGACGAATACATCTGGTCAAACGACGGGGTACGCGACGGTTATCCAAACAGATACGGCAATTAACTCTGGAAACTCTGGTGGTCCGTTGTTCAACATTGCTGGACAAGTTATCGGGATCAACTCGATGAAGTTGGCCTCAGATAATTCTGGGACTAGTGTCGAAGGGATGGGCTTTGCAATTCCAAGTAATGAAGTTGTGAAGATCATCAATGAATTGGTTCAAAAGGGTGAAGTCGTTCGGCCGGCTTTAGGGGTTGCAACCTATGACCTATCCAATATTTCTTCTAGTGATCAGAAGTCTGTTCTTAAGTTACCAACCAGTGTGACGAAGGGTGTCGTCATCATGAAGACGTACTCAGGTTCACCGGCTAAAGCTGCTGGGTTAACGAAGTACGATGTGATTACGGAGCTAGGTGGCAAGAAAGTGACCAGCTTAGCCACGTTACGGAGTGCCCTGTATGCCCATTCGGTTAATGATACCGTGACGGTGAAATACTACCATAACGGAAAACTCAAGACAGCCAACATGAAGTTGACGGAAACTACCAAAACGTTAACTAAACAAAGTAACTAATAAATGAGAATTTCATAAACGTCCCTGACTGGATAAAGCAGTCGGGGGCGTTTTTTTAGGTTAGTAGCTGAAATCATGAAAAAACGAAGAATCGATTTTCAATAATCGACTAAATTTGCGAAAGCTGGCAATGGTTGCGACAAAAGCCGAACAAACTGGTTGAAATAGCAGAAAGCATTTATTGTCGAATTTGATGGTGGGCAAAAGTGTGGACAACTTTGGTGATAAATTTTAGCCGCGTTAGTCGAAATTTATGAACAGCCGGAACCACGGGGTTGAAGCTTGTTTAAAAGTTATCCACAGGTGCCGGACTGACCTGTGGATTTAATTTTAAAAAGTTATTTTAATAGGCCTCGGTTCTTGATATAATAGGATTTGTAACCGGAATCCACGAACAAGTGTTGCTGTGCAAAACTGTGGATAAGTCGGAAAGGTCTTGACAAAACGAGGCTAAATAAATATTGTGGCGAACTGGTGTTCAACACAATATATTGATTATTGAGTTATGCACCTGTGGATAACTATGTTAATAACTTGTGTAAAGGCGGTCAATTATGAACATCAAAATTATCTGTGTCGGGAAATTAAAAGAGAAATACTTCAAACAGGGGATTGCGGAATATGCGAAAAGAATGAGTAAATTTGCAAAATTCCAGATTGTTGAAGTGCCAGATGAAAAGGCTCCAGAGTCATTAAGTAACGCAGAGATGGAAAATGTGAAGGCCAAAGAGGGCCAACGGATCCTAGAAAAGATCAAGGATCGCGATTACGTATACGCGCTAGCAATTTTGGGCAAAGAACGCTCGAGTGAAGAATTTGCGGCGGAAATTGATAAACTAACGACGTATGGTCACAGTGATATTGATTTCGTAATCGGTGGTTCGCTGGGATTATCACCGGAAGTGCTGAAGCGCGCGGATACTCAGATTTCGTTTGGGCGTTTCACGTTACCTCACCAATTAATGCGGTTAGTGCTGTCGGAGCAGGTTTATCGGGCGTTTATGATTAATGTGGGAAGTCCGTACCATAAGTGATGCTAAAATTTGTTTTTCAATAGTTACGGATTTATTAGGTGAATAGGAATTCTAATCTGTTTTTGATGGTCGTATTTATAACAGTTTAGATAAGGCTGCAAAGAATTACAGTTACCTTACTAAAGTGTAAGCAGTATATAGATATGCAATTACCATTAAATAATGGCGAAATAAAAAAGGACGGTAGCAACGATTTTTCAGATGCTGATATTAAGGCTAGATTGAAATAGCCTGGTTATCACTATACTCAATTGATTGATAATAGCAAAGTAAGCGGCAGGTGCTCCTCAAAAAGGCTTGCCGTTTTTGAGTATACCCAATCCCCAAGATGCTGATTGTAGATTCTCAGGTATATATAGCTAGTGATTTTTTGCGTACAGGTGCCACATCCATAAAATTTCTAATAATTTTAATTGACATTTATTAGGGATAGTTTTATATTATTAATCGAACGTTCAATCGATTAAAAGAGGGTGCCAAACATGCGGGAAAGAGATTTAGCCAAAGAGAAGAGTATTATCGATGAAGTAAGTCGTATTATTCTAAAAGAGGGAATTGCGGATGTTTCGATGTCCAAAATTGCCAAAGCGAGTGGTATTTCTTCGTCAACTATTTACGTTTATTTTTCAGATAAAGAGGATCTTCTAAAGCAGGTCTACCTTGCTAAAAAGCGACAGTTAGCAGCATTTTTAAGTCAAAATATCAATACCAAACCCAATAACTCAGTTAAGTTTGTCCAACAGTTTATGTATGCGTTATACGATTTCGGCATGCAATATTACGAAGCATTAATGATTATTGAACAATTCAATAATTCGCCCATTCTTGATAGCTTAAAAATCAAAAAGGAGGAATCCTATCAAGGTTTCGAGCAACTTTTTGAAGCAGTCAAACATACACCTGAATTTGTCATTTCTTCACCGGCAGTTATTTTAGGTTTTGTTTACGCACCAATTGTTTTGTTTGTTAAAGCCTTAAAAACACGTCAAATTGATAATAAGACAATTATGATCGATCAAGTGGTTGTGATGTGTATGAATGCACTATTGAAAAAATAAAATATCAGAACATGATATTTTTTTGTCTATAGTTAAACGATTGTTCGATTAAGAAGGAGAGCTATGATGACTACAATTAATGAGATGCACCAAATTTTTAACTTGCAAAAGATACAGTATGACCGTGCGCAACCAATGACCTATGAAGAGCGTGTGACTGTTTTAAATCAGATTGAGGCATTAATTCGGGATAATATTCCAGAATTAATCACGGCACTTCAAGCAGATTTTGGGCAGCGTGATCCGCTACAAATTTTAAGTGCTGATTTAACCGGACCACTAGCGACGATTGCATATATTAAGAAGCATCTTCGTAAATGGATACTACCAGCTAAGCAACGGTCGGGTTTGATGGCATTAACTGGAACTAAACAGTATGTTTATAATGAACCATTAGGTGTAGTTGGTATCATGTCGCCGTTTAATGCACCAATCGATCTTGCGCTAGATCCAGCGGTAGAAGCGATTGCAGCGGGGAATCGAGTGATGGTAAAGATCTCTGAGTATACCCCTAAGACAGCGGCACTGGTCCAGAAATTGTCACAACAGTATTTAAATGAAAAGAACTTTGCAGTAGTGACAGGAGAAGCTGATATTGCGGCTCAGTTTTCAGCACTGGATTGGGACAAACTAGTTTTTACAGGTGGCTCTGAAACTGGTAAGAAGGTATTATCGGCGGCGGCTCCTAATTTAACACCGGTTGTTTTAGAACTGGGTGGTAAAAATCCAGCCGTTGTTTTACCAGATGCTAACAAGCAAATGACAGCTGCCAAGATTGCGCGTAGTCGTTCTGGTAATAGTGGTCAGATTTGTTTGGACACCGATTATGTGTTACTCCCCACTGACCAGTTGGATGAATACGTGGGCTTAATCACTGCACAACTTGCGCAAGTATTTCCAACTTACATTAATAATTCTGAATATTCTGCCATTATCAACGATCGTTCTTACGATCGGATTTTGGGAATGCTTACTGAAGCTCGGCAACGGGGAACTAGGCTGATAACGATTAATCCAAATAATGAATTGGTTCCGTACGTGAAAAGACGGCTAATTCCATTAACATTGGCGATTAATCCTGATCGAGATTTACAGATTGCCAGAAATGAAATTTTGGACCTATTTTATCGATCTTTACGTATGATTCACTTGATGAAGCCATCGCTTTTATTAACTCTCATGAAAAGCCGTTAGCCATGTACTTATTTGGTAGGAGTTCAAGGCATTTGAATCAAATTATTTCGCAGACATCATCTGGCGGAGTAGATATTAATGAGTTATCCTTGCATGCGGGTTCGCATTCAATGGGTTTCGGTGGTGTGGGTTATTCTGGAATGGGACGCTATAAAGGCGGTAAGATAGGCTTTGAGACGTTTAGTAATCAAAAATCTGTGTACAAGCAAGGTGTTTTGGCAAAATATACCACGCGCTTAATGGTGCCGATCCATAATAAACGTAATGAAAAGCTGCTGAAGCGAATGTTGGGACTATGAAGTCGTGTTTAATCTAGGGCAATAACATGGTTAGGACTTTTCTTCGTGTCTATGACTAATTGATGTAAAATACTAGTATAAGTATGAACATTAATATGGATTTTTATAAATTGAATAAGACAAAGTAGCACTGGTCATTGGAGATTATGAAGTAATTATAAAAGATGATACTCAGATTGAATATATTCTGAGCTTAATCAAACAGGCATGGGAAAAGTATCGTCACTAAAACTAAAAACGAATCGCAGGTGCATCTATATCACAACAATCAAAGAAATTACTGAAGCTATCAAGGCTGATCCCGATAACGCTGAATATACGGCGAAGGGGTGGGACCCATTATTTCATGTGTTACCGACAGCCACTATTTTAGTGATTAGTCAGGCACCGGGACGTATTGCCCAAAATACCAAGACGTATTTCAATGATGCGAGCGGGGACCGACTTCGGGATTGGATGGGCGTGACGCGGGAGCAATTCTATCAAAGTGACCGCATTGCAGTTATGCCACTAGATTTCTACTATCCTGGTAAGGGCAAAAGCGGTGACTTGCCACCGCGCAAGGGCTTCATGGATAAATGGCATGAACCGCTGCTAGCAATGATGCCTAACGTTCAACTGACGTTACTTGTGGGCCAATATGCAATTAAGGCTTATTTAGGACGTTCACGGCAAAAGACGTTGACTGCAACGGTTCAAAATTATCAGGATTACTTGCCTGATTATTTCCCATTAGTGCATCCATCGCCCCTAAATTATGGCTGGCAAAAGAAGAATCCATGGTTCCAAGCGACCGTGGTGCCAGATCTTCAACGACGGGTACAGATTGCATTAAAATAAGGTCTACGACAGCCTTGTTAAGGCCAGTGTTCATAGCTTGTTGACTGTAACTTCAAGGGCCTGATTTGGTTAAAAACGTGGTAATACTGAGCATGAATGGCTCGGTATTACCACGTTTTTAGTTTACTGGTTTATGACGATGCGCTTAGCTAGCCAAGCTTTCTCACTTGAAAAAGATAGTGCTATCTTTTATAATGATATTTATTCTCTTTGTTCATCACTATTTAAAATATAGGAGCTAAAAATTCATGGAAACAATTAAAGCGATTCACACCCGGCATTCAGTCCGGGCTTTTAAAGACGACCCTATTGAGCCACAGTTATTAACAATGATTGTTACGGATGCTCAGCAAACCCCCTCGTGGGGCAATTCACAACCATGGCAAGTCTATATTGCAACGGGGCACGCACTAACTAATATTAAACAACACTATGCTACTGCCGCTGAGCAAGGGATTGCGGAAGACGCTGATCTCGCCAAAGTACACCGGGGTGATTTTTCGGCGTTTGCTAGCCAAAATATGGGGCACTGGGTCGGAACTTTTCGGCCCGTGATCGACTCAGACCCGACCACTTATTGGGATAGTCGTGCTAATCTTTATCGCGCACCGGCGATTGCCTATCTCGTACTCGACGCTAACCCTAATAGTTGGTCAATCTATGATTTAGGCGCTTTTTCGCAGACGTTAATGTTGGCCGCAACTGCTCGCGGAGTACAGTCAGTACCATCTTATGAATTGGTTAAATATCCGGCCATTGTACGAAATGCACTCGGGATGCCTGCGAATAAAGTAGTGGCGATGGGGATTGCTTTAGGCTATGAGAAGCCTGAAAAACCGTTAAATCAATTTCGAACTGACCGAGTTGCTACGCCGCAAGTTTTGCATATTATCAACTAATTTAGACTCACTTTTGCAGCAGAAAACCAGCTGTTTACCAGCAGACACTATTGCCAACCGACACCGTTTCATCTAAGATGGAGGGTAACTTGAACCTGATAGGGGAGGCTGGGCAATGCCGACTAAACAACGAACGTACAAAATTAAGTCCTATGTCAACGCTAGCCATGCGGTGCGGTGGGCAACTGGCTCCGGAAAAAAGCACACGCACACGTGGGAAATTGTTTGTGAATTGCACACGGTTGATGCGATGGTCGCTTTTTACGATATTGAAAAAAACTTACATCAAGCGTTGGATGAATTGTCAGGTAAATTTTTGAACGACTTACCTGAATTTAAAACTGTTAATCCAACTGTTGAAAATGTCACGGAGTATTTATTTACCAAGATTGATAAGACATTGCGAGACAACGGGGCGCAACTGTTGCGAATTGAAGTTAGTGATTCGCCAACACGCGCTTATTGTATTAGTGTCACCGAATAAGATTAATGAAAGGGGCCACCAAGAACGACAGTTGCAGCTGTTCTTGGTGGCCCTGATTTTTATTTAATTATCGTTTTGGACGGACAACTGCTAAAAAGTCAGCTAAAGCCTGTGGGTTAGTCAATTGTCGATTACACTGATTGCTGTCACGACAAATGTAATTGCCGTTACGCGTGTAAGGTCCGAGACCAGATGACTTGGTTGTCGACATAAAGAGTGCGACGTTGCCAATTGTTTGGCAAATGGCACAGACGCCCTTGACTGTTTGTGGTGCTAAATCTCCCTGGATACCAATGAGACGATCATGATCCGGGATTACTAAATACTTTTTCTGGTTACCACCATCATTCCAACCTAGGTAAGTCAATTCGCGTAATGCTAATTGTGACCATACAGGCTGCTTCAACTTTTTGACCTTGCGAAACAACTTGCTTAGTTGCTTTGTCGTCAAGGATGGAAACGGAATAATTAGCGGAATTAGCGTTTCAAGTAGTTGAGGGGGCCTTGGCACGGGTTAGCCGGTCCGTTTGCAAATGGGACAAGAAATTAGCGGTGATTGGATTGTCACTAGGAAGCAGTGGCGTAATCCGCTTGATAGCTTGTGCCCGTACGACGGCTCTAATTTGAAGATCGTTTACGGCGAGCTCGGCGCTAATTAACTGATTGACTTGCTGAGTAATATAACTGTATTGATAGGTGGTAATTGTCGGTTGCATAATATAATTCCTTTCAGATTCAAACCAGACACTTCTCTGAAAGGTTCTGTCGAAAAGTGTCGCTAACGAGCAGCACTTTTGCGTACAGATAATGATGCCATCATCATTAATCATCTCCTTATTGTGGCCGATTATAGCCACAGCGATAAACAGTATAACGGATACTGCTGATTTTGGCAATAGATGGTGCCTGTGTCTAGCTGTTAAAGTCTAGATACCCATTTTTGTCATAATATTGGTGACTTATTTGTTCGATGATAAGGCGACCAATGGTTTTAGCCGGTAGCCAAAAATAAAGATGGTGAATCAAACGCAGCCAATTATGCTCACGATAGATGGACGTTAAATCGGTAGAATTCAATTCTTTTATTAAAAGTTGGTTAGTAGTTTGTAGCCAAATACATAACTCATTATCAGTTAGCTTATGGGCAGTGAGTGCCATTATAAGTGGATGTGCTAAGCGAGCTTCCTCGTCGGCGACAAAAACGCGGTTTTGACGTTGAACGACAGTTTGAATTGCTGATAGTGCTCGCGATGATTGGCTGATTGGGAACTGTGGATGACACCATGCTACACCGAGTAGGTCACTACCATGAGCAATGGCATGGGCCCAACCTTTATTGCGCACAAAACCACGTTGATCGTGTTCTCTTACAAGATAGGTTAATGCATCGTCAAATAGTTGATTACGAGTCGTATCAGTAAGCCAGGGATGAGTGGTATCGCTGAGTAAGATTTCGGTCGTTAATAGTGCGGTGAAAGAACGTAAGAAAACTCTATCGTTTGTTGGTTCTTCAATAGACTTAAATAACCAATGCTCTTTCAATATCGGTTGAATAATTTGCTGCTTTTGAGAGTCAGTGAAGGCCTGACTTTCTAAACCGCGACCTAAGAGCTGATAAACTAAATCGTCGCGAATAGCTGGATCTAAAGCACCAACATGGTTTAGTAACCAGGTAACTTGTTTATCTGTGAAATGCAAATTAGTTTGGTTAAGCGTTGCTTGTAGTGTATTTATAATTGCTTCCATAAAAAATCAGCTCCTCATAGTGTCATTATACGATAATCAAATACCGTAAGTCCTAAAATGTTTCACGTGAAACTTTCGCCACGGGACACTAAAACATCACGCAACTCGTGAGTTACGTGATGTTCTCAAATACATATTCGCTTTGAATTGTGCTTAATTCGTGACTGAATCTTTGACTTGTTTCAGCGCATTTTGGACCGCTTCTTTAATAGCTCGGCTAGATGCAGAGGCACCTGAAACGGCGTCAACGCTAGTGGAGTTGGCTGCCACAATTTCTTGTGGAATTTGATCGATAGCGGTTAAACCAACATCTTCACTTTCATGGTGTTGAATAACATCGACTGCTTGAATTTTATGGTCGTTGTAAGTCACACGCACAATAACTTTGCCACCTAGCCCGGCATTAGAACTGCCGAGATATTGATCAGCGGCCAGTTTAACATTAGATGCTGTTTCGCCATCAACAAGGTCATTAATTCCGTTGGATTCGTTGGCGGTGACAGATTCACTATCTACCTTTGGACGAGCAGCGTTTTCACCGGCTAACTTACCAAAGATCAAACATTCGGCTAAATTACCACCACCTTGATAGCAGTTTGCAACGATACCGCCTAATTCACCAGCGCCGAACAAGTGTGGAATAGGTTCGTCATTGACGTTGAGAATTTGGGCATTTTCATTGCGTTGTGGCCCCCCTTGCGTGTTGAGGACGTCATTGGCCGCAGCAATGGCATAGTAAGGGCCATCGTCCAGTTGACGCATCGTTTGCGGATCACGACCAAATTCAAAATCACGTCCCACTTCTGTGTAGTGATTAAAGTCAGTTACCGTCTGTTGTAGATTATTAGCAGGAACTCCCAATTTGGCGGCCAATTGTGCAATCGTTGGCGCGGAAACGAGTTTGGTCATGAATTTCGGATACGGTAACTGACCAGCCTGACTTTCTTCTTGTTTGAAGGCATCGTACTGGGTTTGATCAAAAATTAAGTAGGGGTGCTGATTATTCATTGGGATTAGCCAAGAGCCATGTGTGTAAACGTGTCCGTGACGGTGCTTAGCGTCTTCTTGGAAGTAGCGTGTCCCATCATCAGCGATAACGAAAATACTACCGTTCTTTAATAAAGGCCAGTGTTCAATTTGACGGCCCCGTTCATTGGCGTCTTCTTTGAAGGTGATTCCAGGTAAGATACCGTGAGATTCATAATTGGTCATGTGCCACATTTTGGCATCAACTTCTTGAGCCATTTTGATACCATCACCGCGGTTATAGAGCGTCCCAAGTGGTGTCAGATTATCACTGTGCAAGTAGGTTTGCTTTAACTCAGGATTGTTTTCAAACCCACCCATAGCTAAAACGACGCCATTATTGGCATGGATATTAAGCAGTCGTTCGCCCCGTTTGATTTGGACCCCTTGGATCACTTTAGTATTAGGATCTTGGATCAAATGTTGTGCCCGTGAGTCCAACCAAACGTCAATATTGTCAGCTCGTTCAAGGACTTTTTGCCGGAGTAGTTTCCATAATGCAGCGTCTTTATCACGTTTGTGAACGAGGGCAAAGTCAATCGTATCACTTCCGGCTAGTTCTGGGTATTCCGCCATGGTTTTCTTGATGGCAACGGCATCACCGGGTTTAATATCATGTTTCCAACTAACGGCTTTAATCCCCAGATATTTTTCAAAATATGCTGGAATTTTACTCATACCGCTTAAATAGGCGTTGAGTGTCTTAGTAGGGGTACTGAATGGCGCGCCCAGTGCTTGATAATAAGCGGTTAGTTTATCTAAGCTTTCACCCGTAACGACGTGTTGGGCGGAGCGGGTGTTGCCACCTTCACGGCCAAATGGTGCCGCATCAACTACTAGTACGTGGGCACCATTATCAGCAGCAAAACGAGCCGCTGAAGCACCGGCACCACCAAAGCCTAAAACGATGACGTCGTAGTTACCGTGCCAGTTCACATTGAGCGCGGGCGTGCCGTTGAGTGCCTTAACGTATTTTTCAAAGTTATCGAAGCACCGTTCCAAGAACTTGATAGAAGGGGCATCGGTCATTTGACCATTCTGATCAAAGGCTTTAGCAGCGTAGCTTAACATGTATTCATTGCCAGGGAGTACCTGAGCATCAACTCCGGGCGCATTGAGAATATTGCGTAAGTCACCTTGAGCACGGCACGTCCCCTGTACGCCAAGGGAAGTACCAACTAACATGACCGGTTTATTAGCAAAGGGGTGGAGCTGGTAAGAAAGCCATTCAATAACGTTCTTGAGTGCGGCCGGAATGGCATGATCGTATTCGGGTACCCCGATGATCACCCCATCGGCCTGGCTAATTTTATCATTTAAGGCTTGAACGGTCGCCGGGATATGATTTTGAGTTGGTTCATTAAAAAGGGGAATCCCTGTAATTTCATTAACGTCAATGGTAGCCCGTTGACTAAAATGATGCTTCATAAATTGTAATAATTCACGGTTGTAAGACTGTTGTGCCGCCGTACCAATCAAGGCAATATATTTCATAATTAACATTCCTTTATTAGTTTTTAGTTGGATAAGTATACGAATTGTTTACGCTTTCAATATAAATAGTTACCTAGAAAAAACAACCGTTAATTTTAACGAAGCCAACAGAATGCTATTGTGACAAGGATAACAAGCTGTGATTAATTTGACGGGTTGTCGAAACTTTAGTGAGAATTAAGCAAGTGGCAAACTTTATTTTAGCTTTTTATAAATTCTATTTATAAAAGTGTCCGATAAAAGGCACTAGTCGCTATGATAATTTCAGGTATTTTTAATCGCAAACAGGTCCCTGTAGGCTGTATATAACGGGTTTTATTGCGACACCTCAAGCAACTACAACTAAATTTAAATTGACAGACTTATAAATTAAGTTATGGTGATATTGAAAAACGGCAAACAACCGTTAATGGCAAGATATGTGAAAATCTTAACAATTATATGAAGATTAGGAGGAAGTGCAGATGTTGAGTGAAATAAAATGGAAGGGCTTTCTGTTACCGCTAATTTTTGGAATTGGGTTATGGCTAGTTACGCCACTACGACCAGTAGCAATTAGTATTATGGCGTGGCACTTATTTGCAATTTTTGTGGCAACGATTATTGCTTGTATTACCAAGCCATTACCGATGATGGCCGTCACGCTGATTGGGATTGTTGTCGCGACGTTAACGGGTGTTTTTTACGATGGACGAAGTCGCTACTGGTTTTGGTAATTCGACGGCGTGGATGGTTGCCATGTGCATGTTCATGGCTGCTGGTTTTATTAAATCAGGACTTGGCAAGCGGATCGCCTATCTGTTTGTCAGTTTATTTGGCAAGCGCACGCTGAGCTTAGCATACGCCTTATCCTTTGTTGATGCCGTATTGGCGATTGGTATTCCTAGCAATAATGCGCGGGTCAACGGGATTATGTATCCCATTATTGATAATCTTTCTCGTGAAATGGGATCTGATCCGAAACAGGGCACACAGCGAAAATTAGGCTCATTTCTAGTTTTTAATGAATATGAAGTTAATAATATTACATCAGGCTTGTTTTTGACCGGTTTAGCTGGCAACATGGTGGCTATTGGTTTAGCTAAGATGCAGGGAATCACGGTAACTTGGATGCAATGGTTTATGGCTGCTTGTGTCCCAGGTATTTTATCGCTACTAATTATTCCATGGGTACTATATAAAGTCTATCCCCCTGAGGTGAAACAAACGCCAGACGCGCACCGCTGGGCAACGACGCGTTTGGCCGCACTTGGGAAAATGACAGCTAGTGAAAAAATTATGTCAATTACCTTTATTTTAGCGATTGTTTTATGGTTGATCGGGACTAAAATTGGCATCGATGCGACCGAAGTAAGTTTTATTGCAGTTGTTATTTTGCTGATTACGGGCGTGTTAACGACTAACGATTTGCTCAATGAACATTTTGCTTGGAATATTTTAGTCTGGTTATCGATCATCATGATGATGTCTAAGAAGCTAATGACACTAGGCTTTTTCCCATGGTTTTCCAAAACGTTAGGTCATTTACTGAATGGTATGAACTGGATTAGCGTGCTCATTATCCTGTTTTTAGCTTATTTTTACTTACATTACATGTTTCCGAGTGTTTCAACACAGATTTCGGCGTTATATGCTGGCTTTTTATCCATCGCCATTGGTGCCGGTGTTCCCCATGTTTTAGCGGCGTTACTATTGGCATTTGCTGGTTCAATCAACTTGTCAACGACGCCGTACTCGGCCGGGCCCGCGGCATTATTGTCAAGTACAGGCTATGTGACTAGTGCGGAGTGGTGGCGATTGAGTGCAATTATTGGGGTTATTTTAACGTCATCTGGTTAGGTGGGGGCTTGCTGTGGACCAAGTTATTAGGCTTTTGGTAAGACTAACTGAGCAATATAGATGCGGTAAGTCGTGATTGATCCTGACCACGATTTGCCGCATCTTTCGTGTTAAAATTAGGTATTAAATAGATTGAATGGGGGCGTTGACGTGAATGAACGCGATTTAAAGTACTTCTGTTCATTAGTTGAGACGGGAAATTACACGGCCACGGCGACCAAGTTTCACGTCACACAACCGGCTATTTCTGCAGCTTTACGACGATTGGAAGAAGAATACCAAGCAGTATTACTAACGCAGGCCAACCATCGGGCCCAACTAGTAACGACGGCAGCGGGGCGGACCTTGTATATTAAGTCTAAGCAACTCTTAAAAGACGTTGCGCAGATGGCACTGGAAGTTCATCACGCTAATGAGCAGCAAGTTCGGCTCGGATTTTCCAATGTTGCGGGTGGTATTTGGCTTCCCCGGGTGATAAAAAAATTTATCTCAGTTGATTTATTAGACCAGGTCACAACGACCGTTGCTGATTCAGAACAATTGTTAGTTGACTTGCGGCAAGGCAAGTTAGACGCAGCGGTTTTTTCAACTTTGGTCCCAGAACGTGCCACGGATTTACGGGTGAGCATCTTAGAGGAACATCAGATGCAGGTCTTGGCCAATGTCAATAGTCCATTAAGTCACTTAAAAACGATTCGAGCAACTGACTTACAAGGAGTGCCTATCATCGCTCGTCCTAAACACGCATTACCACGGTTAGCATTAGAACAATATTGTCAGCGCGGCCACATACAGCCTAAAATCGTCTACGAGGCAGCTACCAACGCGTTAGTCGAAGGTCTAGTTGCTCAAAACGTTGGTGTTGGGGTGGTCATTGCGGATTCCGTAGTGCTAAGTGATCAGGTTGTAGGGATTCCACTAGCTGCCCAAGAGCAATTACACTGTTACATGCAACTGGCGGTGCGGAAGTCCTTTTTGCCTAACGCTAATCAGCAGCGGTGCATTGACGTCCTACGTCAAATTAGACGGGCTAATTAGGTCTTCAGCACTAATCCAAAAATAGCGCTCGCATTGACTTTTTCAGTCAACGCGAGCGCCGTCAAATCATTATTGAGCTAACATTTTTTGAGCGAATTCCTTAACGAGTTCAATCTGCTCATCTTTGAGCTTGCCGCCAGTACTGCCGATGATTTTCATTCCTTTGCCACCCATGACTTGGTGGAAGTGGCCGATGACGGGAATGCCCTTTTCGGTGGCAATCTTTGTCAGGGCTTTGTCTGAAACCATTTCTGGTCCGCCAGAAGTTGTGAATAGGGCGATTTGTTTGATCTTAGTCGGATCAAGGTTCTTCATAAAAGCAGATGCGGTTTTGTCGGGTTTCATAAAATAAGTACCGCCGCCAAAAAAGAGTGTGTCAGCTTGTTCGACAGGTGTATCGATGGATTGTGCTGGAACACCTGCCACGCTAGCGATTTGTTCGGCAAATGCTTGTGTATTGCCATTGCGAGTTTGATAACGAATTGCTACTGTCATGGAAAAGACCTCCGATAAATTAGTTGAAATAAGACCGTTCTCGCGATGAGTAACTGCTCAGGGGGACTGGTTATAAGTTTAGAATAATATTGTAATATCAATTCTAGTATAAATCGTTTTGAAATCGATTACAAAAATATAGTGAGCGCATTCTTGAGGGTTAAGGCTAGTTTATTCGATTGCTGGAATAGTCACAGCAATCTATCGCGGTTACGCGCATGACGATGTTGTATCTTAATGGTTATTAGCGGAGCAAGCGGGATTCTTGCGGGCATAATATTGGTGATGATACGCGATTAGTGTCGTTATCGTCAGTAATTTAGGAGGACGGCGAAATGCCAAAATATATTTTTTATGTACGGGCAATGCCTGTCGCAGTCAGATGGCAGAAGGCTTTGCACAGCAATTATTGGGACCAAACTGGCAAGTTGCTAGTGCTGGGGTGGAGACACATGGCCTGAACCCACTAGCTGTTCAAGTAATGAGCGAGGTGGGTATTGATATCAGTGACCAGGTTTCTAAATTAATCGACCTGACCTATCTTAATCAGTGTGCAGTCGTGGTGACGTTGTGTGGTGATGCACGGGATCGCTGCCCCGTCACTCCGGCAACGGTGACCAGGCTACACTGGCCATTGCCTGATCCGGCTCGCACGACTGGCAGTGTTAGTGACCAATTGCTAGTATTTCGACAGGTCCGAGATCAGATCAAAGCACGAGTGATTGATCTGGCACGGACCTTGAATGTTTCGGCAACGTAGCCGTGCACAATGAACGGTTGCAGTATTAAGAAAATAAATCCAATTATAATGATGCGCATGTAAGCTAAGAAGGGCTGGCATGTTTTTATTAGCTAATTAAAGTTGGAACCACACTTTAGTTAGTTGTAATTGTGAACCAACACACATGTATAAAAGCTACAGTTTAATCGTCGTAAGACTAGTACTTTTATCCATTACTCAAACAAATTTAGTGGGTTAATATGAAAGCGTAGTCAAGATAAATGACCGGTCATCAGGTTAATGTTTACTGATAAGTTAATAAAATCACAATTTCATCGAGGAGGACGCAAAACATCATGAAAGATTTTAAAGATAAAGTTATGTTTATCACGGGTGCGGCCCACGGATTTGGTCAAGTTATTGCTGAAGGCGCCGCGGATCGGGGTATGAAGCTCACGATTGTTGATATCGACGAACCAGCTTTGAAGAAAACGTACCAACATATTCTCGACAAGGGTGCCGAGGTGTTGATGGTTACCGCTGACGTTACAAAGGAAGCTAGTGTCGACGATGCGGTTGAGCAGGCCATGGAAAAGTTTGGGCGGATCGACCTACTGATTAATAATGCCGGGATCGCGCTACCTGGCCGAATTTGGGAATTGCCGACTCGTGATTGGGAATGGATCATGCATATCAACTTAATGAGTCAAGTTTATGCGATGAAGCGCGTTATCCCAATTATGATTCAACAGAAGACCCATGCGGATATTCTTAACGTGGCTTCGATTGCCGGCTTAGTTGATACGCCCGGAATGCCTTCTTATCATGCTAGCAAGTTCGCTTCTGTTGGGATGACTGAAGCGACCGCCTATGACTTACAACGGGCTAATATTGATATCGACATGCACGTGATGTGCCCTGGCTTTGTTCAGACGGATCTCTATCACACTGAAAATCACCGGCCAGCGCAATACAGCGACCCAACGGACCCGTATTATCAAAGTGAAGCGTACTTAAAGGGACAACAATTTGCGAAGTATGTCATTACCAACGGGAAACCAATTGATACGATTGCCGATACCGTCTTTAAAGCCTTAGAGGATAACCGTTTCTACATTTTGACCCATCCAGAATATAATCCACTGATTGAAGACCGAGTTAAACGGATCGTGACGGATGGCGCACCAGACGTGCACATCATGGACGGTATCATGTAAGCTAATCACGCAAACAAAGGAGTGTTTTACCATGGCAAGTTTTATTGCAAGTGATCAGGATGTTAAGAACTTTTTGACAGCACCAAGCATGAATGACCAGGAAGGTATTGGGTTTGCTTATGCCACTGACGAAGCGGTGCTTAAGGCTTTAATTCCAGCACCATTAAAATTAATGGCACCGGTGGTTTGCGGTTATGTCGTTCATATGGGAAAACCGACTTTTAGTGCCCCATACCTTGAAGAAAGCCTATTTGCGTTAGTTAGCTACAAGGATAAAATGATGGGCGCTTACCCGATTAACCTCTTACTCCACGGTCCCGGGGCGGAGAGTGGTGTGATTGCAGGTCGGGAAGGTGCTGGGATTCCTAAGAAATTAGCGGATGACATCGAATTGCGCCGGAATGACAACAGTGCGACAGCCACGGTCGAACGCCATGGCAAGACATTACTGAACGTTTCGTGGACGGCCGGTGAACTGAATGATCCGTCAATTATGAAACAATTTGCGGGGCAGCTCGCGTTAGGTAAGGAAGCCGAAATGAATAGTTTCTTCTATAAATATGACATTGATCAACATGAAGATGGGACGAACCATTTCAGTAACGTCCAATTAGTTGCGACTCAGTTACGGTCCTTAGCTGATCAAGTTGAACCTGGGAACCTAAGTATTCAGTTGGAGTCAACCGATGATGATCCATTTGGCGAATTGAAGGTCTTGAAGCCACTCGGTGCCGCTTGGTTCCACTTCGACACGTCAGTTATGTTCAACACACTGAAGTTGGACGAAGTTGATGCTGCGACAACAATGCCAAAGCTCTTAACGGGTCGGTATGACCGGAGTTTCTTCAATCCCAAGGCAGCGACTTACATTATTTAGGCGGATTACGAAAGCGAGGAATAGCTGATGTCAGAAGCAGTAAAAAATTTGGTGAACAATGATTTAGCAGACGTAATGTTTAACCGCCATTCAGTTCGGCAGTTTGACCCGAACGTTAAAATTGGACGTGATGAGTTACAAAAGATGATTGCGGAAGCAGCCACCGCGCCATCGGCATGTAATTTACAGTCATGGCACTTTGTCGTCGTGGATACCCCCGAGGCAAAGGCTAAGTTCAAACAAGCCGTGATGAAATTCAACTACCCACAGGTCGACAGTGCATCGGCCATCGTCTTTATTGCCGGTGATACCCAGTCGCATTATGTTTATCGCGATGTCTGGAACAAAGTTTATGAGGATGGGAATATTACGAAGGAACGCTTGGATCAGATTCTGGGAACCTTCTTACCATTATATGAAAATGCCACACCAGATTTCTTGAAATTCGATGCGACGATTGATTGTTCCGTTGTCGGGATGCAGTTGCTGCTAGTGGCACGGGCTCATGGGTATGATGCCAATGCGTTCTCCGGAATTGACTTTGAAAAGATGATTCCGACGCTGGGTCTTGATCCTAAACGATACGTGCCAGTAATGGGAATCGCAATCGGGAAAGCAGCGCAAGAACCGCTTCATACGACTCGGTACGATGCCAAAACACAGACTGATTTCTTAGCCTAATAGGTTTATGAAAAGAGCGGGATTCCCGCTCTTTTTTGTCCGAATACGGGCCTAAGAAAGCTGAGGACCTTTCGAGGGTGGTGGGGGGTTATCAGTAGGCCTCTTTACAAAAGCGCTTACATTATTTATGATGAAGGCGACAAGCGTGAATAAGGAGGTTACTTGAGTATGCAATTAAAGCCGTTATTGCGGCAGTTAGCCACAACGTTTGAGGTGACTGTCGATCCAACATTTACACATAATCCCGAAGTTACTCACGTCCAATTTGTTGATCCGACGGAAGCGTTAGCAAGCCACCGGTTATATTTGTCCCCCGACTCGAGTCAGCTAGTTCAACTTACTTATAGTTGGCACGGCCATCGTCAGTCGGTCGGACTAGTAAATCTGGGAACCGGTCTGACTACAATCATTGCGGCGCAAAATCAGTTATTGAAATTATTAATGACGCTTGGTCAGTGTTTACACCACGATGTTCAAATTCAAGCAGCCATCAATCAGCTCGCTATCCAAGCAATCACGGCGGATTTTGATACCACACTGGCCCAAGCAGTACGCTTATTAGAGAATCCGCTGGCGATTATTGATCTGAACGGGGAAATTCTGACACGGTCGCATACGACGCAACTCAATGGGACTAGTATTCACGCCGCAGTTGAGACGAATCGAGTCGGACGCTGGCTGTTAGACCACGGATTTGCACCGGATACGCCGGATTTTTTAACGCAAGTCTATGTGGCGGAAGATCAGTTGTCGGCGGGGCCCATGCTAATTACGCCGTTAGCAAATGGCACCGAGCCGCTCGGTTATTTGGTGATGCCAGCACTCAATAAACCACTGAATGATCGACAAGCACTACTGATCAATTCGATTGGTCAGGTTATCGCTGGCTCGTTAGTTAAAAATCAGATTATGCCAACAGCCGAATCGCAACGGGACCGGTTATTAAACTTATTATTGACGGAACATCAAGGGGGAACGTTTGCTGATCAGTTTGCTGAACAACACGTGCAATTACCGACAGCCATGGTGTTAATCCGCTGCGAACCACTAGCTGATCAAGCACCGATGATTTTACAGCAGCGACTACAGTACTTGATGATGCCACGATTCAAACAAGTGTTGGTTTCGACTTATCAGCAACAATGTGTGGCACTGATCCCAATTAGTCTGGTCGCATATAATCAGAATCAATTTAAACTAACGTTGCAGCAAATTACGAAGCAAGCGGATTGCCGCTTGATCGTGTCTCAGCACTACGTTAATCCGGAAGATACCTTTGCCGCGTATACAGTTTGTGAACGAACGGCGCAACTGAAGACTGGCCGTGGTCGGGTGATTTTTTGTGAAGACCAATTCTATAACCTTGCGTTGGCACGAGTTAATCACCTTGAGATCTTACCGTTCTTTATTAATCCAGCCTTACGTTTGTTGTTGGCCTATGATCAGCAAAACCATACAGAACTGGTACCAACATTAGATGTCTACTTACGGGCGACTTGTAATTTGACCCGCACGGCTAAGCAATTATACGTTCATCCAAATACACTGCGTAATCGACTGCACCATATCACAACACTGACCGGATGCGATTTACGGGATGCGGAAACGTGCTTTAAATTGGCTGCTAGTTTTAAATTACGGCAATTTTTAACCCAGCATCAGTACCAGTATCGACCGGATATTCCAATTCCGACCCAAGATTAAGCGGGGCATAAAAGCGTGCAACCGTTTGTGGAAAAATGGCTGGATCAGTCATTATTAGTAAATCCGTAAATTCAGGATGGACGGCAGTAATGGGGCCGCCATTGCGATTTGATCGGCGGGCAGGCGTGTGATTGGCAACAATCGTCATTAAAATTGCTATGCAACCGGTTGCATTGAAACTGAAAGCGTTTTATAATGTTAAGTGAACATTAACGGTGTGCTTCAAAACAAGACGGGTAGCCGTCACTCTTGGCGCATCTATTGATGATTGCGCAGTTGTCCGGTACCCAGCAATCAATTGTGCTGGTAATTAACGAGGAGGAACCATTAATGAGTAAATTTGCAGATATTAAAGGGTTTGTATTTGATTTAGATGGCGTGATTGCGGATACGTCCGTTTATCACTCACAAGCTTGGCATCAATTAGCTGACGAGTTGGGCGTTGCCTGGAGTGAAGAACTTGCCGATAATTTAAAGGGTGTTAGTCGAATGGACTCGTTGAACTTAATCTTAAAAACGGGTGGTAAGGAAAACGACTATACGGAAGCTGAAAAAGTGGCTTACGCAGCCAAGAAAAATACTAATTATCTGAACCTGTTGAAGGGAATGGATAAAACTGCAATTTTACCTGGTATCGAAGACTTCTTAGCCGATCTCGCCAAGCATGGGTATCGTTTATCCTTGGCCTCAGCTTCTAAGAATTCACCATTGGTTCTGGAACAGTTAGGCTTGGCGCATTACTTTGAAGCCCGGGTGGATCCCGCAACCTTGAAACACGGTAAGCCAGATCCAGAGATCTTCGCACGTGGCGCGGAAGTGCTTGGCTTGAAGCCTGAAGAATGTGCGGGCGTTGAAGATGCTAAGGTCGGTATTCAGTCAATTAATGGTGCTGGTGAAACGTCGATTGGGATTGGTGATCCTGCCATTTTGACGGGTGCGGATGTTAACTTCACTTCAACGAGCGAATTAACCTTAGCTAATCTAAAAGCCGCGTTAGCCTAAGTTTAAATAATACGAAAAGCTTACTTCACAAAGTCAACTAGATTTGTGATGCAAGCTTTTTTGAGTTACTGCTTTTCTGAAAGTCTTAATGGGCCGCTGGCAAGGTGGCAACATCGGGAGTTAGTAACTGGACGTGTGGGGTGCGACTAAGGACGTATTCTAACGGAACGGTCTGTTTTTCTAATAAATGATCCGTTAAGTTAACTTGCTGAATCACTCCCGGATTTTCGTACAGTTCTAGTGCGTACGTTTGATGATTCAAATCCATGTAGCTACGGTACTCAGTATAGGTTGCTTGGCCGTTGGCGGCTACTTTGGCGCCCTTGGGAATAGTCACAGCATTCAAGATGTGTTGAAGTAAGTTGACTGTATCTGTTGTTGTCGCTGGCACTTGCGCATAGTGTTTCAAGAAGACGGTCCGTGCAAAGCGAGACATCGAAGTATAGTCACCAGGTAGACCTAATGCGCCCGTACCAGGTCCCTGTGAACCAGGTTGGTAGTTAATGAATTTATTTAGTGGTCGCTCGGTGTTAGTCAGGGTGCCATACTTACTTAAGTTTTGTAGCTGCCATTTGAGGTTTGGTGAATTGGTCAGGACGCCGACTGGGTTATTAAGCAGGCGAAGCTCGCCGCTAGTTGGTTCCAAGACGGCGGTTTCACCGGTTTGGTCACTGATGATAAAGTGAAGTGGTGGAATTTCGTTAATTAATTCTGCCGTGCTACTAATTAATTGAACGTCTTTGACGCGCTCACGTAGGTCAGCAACACTGGTGATTTTTCCGAGTACCCAGGCGACGAAATCGTGGGGTGCGAGATCGATTTTGTCTTGGTTACTGTGAGGCTGGTAAATTGCATGATTCGGAAAGTAGAGTGCTGCGATGCTGACACCACATTCGTTAACGCCGTCCGTGAAAATTTCATGGTTCAGTTGGCGACCCGCGCCAATAAAGCCATAAGTCGTGGTGAAATCACCAAGGTCACCCGTCACGCGGTAATGTCGAGGCATGAACATAATACGGGTCTCAAAGTCAACGTTAAAATCCATTGTACGAGCTAAGAAGTGGCCTCCATGACTATTTGTATAAGTTAGACTAGTGCACATACAAATCGCTCCTTTATTAGATGATACCGGTAACTTATCATATGATTGCGGATAGCGGCGAAAATTGTGACGTTTAAATTAACGAATGGTAATCAAGTTTACTTTTGAGGGGGTAGTTCAATTAACAAGCTGGGGAAACTCATCATGAGGCTAATGTTTCACGTGAAACATTATGCTTTTAAAATGACAAAATCGCTATCATAAATGATGTTAGTAGCCTAAAATAAGGGGGAAAGCTACTAACATAATGGACGATCTAAGATGGAGGAAGAAATGAATAAAGAGCGTAAGTCGGTGATGCCGCTATCACAACGACATCATATGACAATTCCATGGAAGGACTTTATCCGTAATGAAGATGTTCCCGCTAAGCATGCTAGCTTACAAGAGCGAACATCAATTGTTGGTCGAGTTGGTATTTTAATGTTGTCGTGTGGGACGGGAGCGTGGCGGGTTCGTGATGCGATGAATAAGATTGCTCGCAGCCTGAATTTAACGTGCTCGGCAGATATCGGGTTGATTTCGATTCAGTACACGTGTTTTCATCATGAACGTAGTTATACGCAAGTATTATCGATACCAAATACTGGTGTAAATACGGATAAACTAAATATTCTTGAACAGTTTGTCAAAGACTTTGATGCGAAATATGCACGGTTAACGGTGGCACAAGTGCATGCAGCAATTGATGAAGTTCAGACGCGTCCTAAACAGTATTCGCCACTGGTTCTTGGGTTGGCAGCTGGCTTAGCCTGTAGTGGATTTATCTTCTTACTTGGTGGTGGTATTCCCGAGATGATTTGTTCCTTTTGGGCGCGGGCCTTGGTAACTATGTTCGGGCGCTGATGGGTAAACGGTCGATGACGACGGTTGCCGGGATTGCGGTCAGCGTTGCGGTAGCGTGTTTGGCTTATATGGTTAGTTTTAAGATTTTTGAATATAATTTCCAAATTCTTGCCCAGCATGAGGCGGGGTATATTGGTGCCATGTTATTCGTGATTCCGGGTTTTCCGTTCATTACGAGTATGTTGGATATCTCTAAGTTGGATATGCGCTCAGGACTGGAGCGCTTAGCTTACGCGATTATGGTTACCCTGATTGCAACTCTCGTCGGCTGGCTAGTCGCGACACTGGTGAGCTTCAAGCCAGCTGATTTCTTACCGCTAGGACTTTCACCGTTAGCGGTACTTTTATTACGATTACCAGCTAGTTTTTGCGGTGTTTACGGGTTCTCAATAATGTTTAATAGCTCGCAAAAATGCCATTACCGGGATTTATTGGGGCCATTGCGAATACATTGCGCCTTGAACTAGTTGACTTGACAGCAATGCCACCGGCCGCGGCCGCCTTTGTGGGGCGCTCGTTGCCGGCTTGATCGCATCGGTGGTTAATCGTTATAACGGCTATCCCCGGATTTCATTGACGGTACCTTCAATCGTAATTATGGTTCCGGGATTATATATTTATCGTGCAATTTATAGTATTGGCAATAATCAAATTGGTGTCGGTTCACTATGGCTGACGAAGGCCGTGTTAATCATCATGTTTTTACCGCTCGGGCTATTTGTAGCGCGTGCGTTGTTGGATCACGAATGGCGACACTTTGATTAATTGAGTCTATCAAGTTAGCGGTTAAAAAGTCATTTAGTCACCAGCTCAGTTAGGTCTGGTGACTAAATGACTTTTTAAATGGCCTTTGACTGAAAATTTAACGGTGACAGTTTACAATTAAGTTATCAATCTAGCAGGGGGCTTGGTCATGGAAGGGATTACTAATTTACGGTCACTAGGTGGTTATCGCAATAAAAATCAGCAAGTAATCAAAGATGGTTTAATTTACCGGTCAGGACAATTGGATCAATTAACACCGGCACAGACGCAGTATCTAGCAACCACGCTTGGCATTACGCGAATCGTGGACATGCGTAGTGCTGATGAGCGTCATCAATTTCCAGATGCGACATGGCCACACGTCCAGTATCACGTGCTGGATGTGCTAGCACAAGTCATGACGAACGACGCAAGTTTACAATCGATGATTAGTAGTACGGGGGCGGTCCATGACCGCATGGTTCAGTTATATGAACAGCTAGCGTTAGATCCTACTGCCCGTCAAAGTTATTGTCAATTTATACGGCTACTACTGGTTCCAGATCAGCCACTACTGTTCCATTGTTTTGCCGGTAAGGATCGCACCGGCGTCGGGGCCGCCTTATTTCTAAAAATTTTGGGTATTAGTGACGAGCAAATCATGGCTGACTATCTGCTCACAAATCAAGCACGTGCAGCTGCTAATCAACAAATCTTGGCGACGATGGCGTCGCAATTATCTGATGAGCAACAACGGGCCGTGAACCAGGCATTATTAGTAGACGCTGATTACCTGAGCCATTACTTTGAAGTCATCAAAGCCCGGTACGACACATTTTCAAATTACTTGCAGACGGGTCTAGGGCTGACCTCAGCGGAATGTCAACAGTTACGCGAATTATATTTGACTAAATAGTCAATAATATAAAGGCGCAAAAAATCACACCAATACTCACTTAAGGACTAACCTGGGTATTGGTGTGATTACTTATTCATGGGTGTTTGCGTTGTCCGCTGACAATAGTCGGTCAATCATCTGATTGCCAGCCTGTAAATCGGCGCGTTGATAATGTTGGGCACGAATACGCATTGGATCACCACCATGATAGTATTCGTACATCAATTGGCGCTGACCAAAGCCAGAACTTGTTAAATCGAAGGCTAAGTTCAACAAGCGCGTGCGGGTTTTAGCGGTGGCTCGGTCCGTCGTGAGTGCCTGGTTGAGGATTGTCGCATTATCGCCGTCAAATTCCGCAAAACTTGGCACGCCAACCATGGAACCGGCCGCTAAGTGTTGAGTCACGCGCAAGGCCTCGTCATAGTATTCGGGAAGGGTCGAGCGAACCGCTTGCAAAGCTTGGAGATTGGGCGTATAGATACCGAATTCGTCCAGATGACCGTTGTCTTCTGAACGGGTGATGGTACCCTTGATGAGTTCCAGATTAGCGGTTAACCGACCGAGTTTTTCTTGGACACCTAAGAAACCATCTAATCCTAAGATATGAGCAATCCGAAGCGCTAAACTGGTTGCTAACTCAAGCTTAGTAATACCTCGAACCTCATCTTGATGGGAAGTGTGGCTAAACATGCCTGAATCGATGAAGAAACGATTACTCATTTCAACATTATTTTCAACAAATACTTTTGACCACGGAATAAAGGCGTGATCAAAGACAATGTAGGCGTCAATCTCATCAAGGGCGTTGCTGAGTGGGTAATCCGTAATGGAAGCGGTGGGATGATCTAATAATTTGCGACAAATGATCTTGACGCCCGGATTATTGAGTGGCGTAGCAAAGGCGACAGCATAACTACTATCGCCGTTTTCTAACAACAGTTCCGGCGGATTAAAAATCAGGAGGTCATCAGCAATTGGGGCCATCGTATTGACCATTTTGGCACCAGAAACGAAGATTCCATCTTGATTACGTTCAATGGTATGAACACCCGCGTATCCAGACGGAATGGCATTGATGGCTTTTTGACGGTTGAGTTGTGGGTTTTGAAGCGCATGGCTAATGAAGATATCGTTAGCTTTGACCTCCTTAGCGTAATTGCGGGCATTAGCTGCAAAATCAGTATATTGATTTTGCCCGAGGAAGGCAGCGCGTTCTGCTAAGACGGCCATCCCAGTATTAAGAAAATCCGGTGTGCGGCCTAACATGCCGCTGTTACTTTGCGCAATTTCTTGATAAGCACGGTGCTTTTGTTGTAAATCAGCGACGGTGCGTGGCACTTTGAAAGCAATATCGTAGCGGTGACCATTTTCCTGATAAGTATGTACTTCGGGATGGTTGTGTTGCAGGTCATATTACTGATTATTGAGTGCTAAAGTTTTACGAAAAATGGGCACATCGGCGACATTGACGCGGTGACCATTTAGATAGACCGCGCGCCCGTCATTGAGTTGTTCGATAGTATGCATGTGTCGTTCCCCCCTAATGAAAGTTCTATTCCAATATACCACTAATGGAAGCGAATTCACCAGTGCCGATTGGAACGCTATTTTTAGTGAACGGGATAAACGACGTGGAAGCGTTCCAGAACCATTTGTGCAGTATGGGGATCAAAGCGCTGATGCTCGCTTTGGTACTCCTGCTTGAAGAAGGCATCATGAACACGGCGCCAATAGGCATAAGTACGATCGCCTTCACCTTCTAAGTAAGCGTGGGTTGCATCGATGTCCAAGTAAGGCGTAATCATGACTTGATCGGTCCGGGTCACACAGACAGGCTGATTATGAGCATCTAAGATGACGTCATAAGCGCCCACTTTTGGCAGTGGTTCATCAGTTTCGTATAGGTCATAAGCGCTGGTGGTTTTTGTGCCAGTTAGTACGAGCTGTGCAAGTTTATCAGGATCGCTGCCAAACTGATAAGCACTTTGTAATGGGGTACTTTGTGTCAATTTGAGCGTCGTTTTAGCTTGTTCGAAAAAAGATTGGACGTCCATTATTATCACCTCTAAATTATGATCGGTTTTAAGTTTAACATAAGCGCCCATGGCTCAAGTAATTAGCGTGGTATAATGACTCTATCTTGGGTAATTGCAGGCGATACCCAGACCAAACATTGCCGTTGTGGAAAGGACTAATCATGCGAATTAATGTGTTGCAACATACCCCCAATGAGGGCCCTGGAATGATTGCTGATTGGGCGCATGCCCATGGTCATACCATGTATGTCTATCACCCGTATCAATTCGGTGTTCTCCCAACGGCGGATGAGACGGAGATGCTTGTTATCCTCGGCGGACCGATGAGTCCCAACGATACGCTGCCATGGATCAAGCAGGAACGAGACTTGATTCAACAATTATTGGACCGCGATATCCCAATGTTTGGTGCGTGTTACGGCGCGCAACAAATTGCGAAGACCTTAGGATACCCAGTCACTAAGGCGCCAGCTAAGGAAGTAGGTTGGGCACCGATTTACCGACAGAGTCCCGTGATTCCGGGGATTCCAGCAAAACTGTCGGTCTTGCATTGGCACGAGGAGATGTTCACCGTTCCAGCCGAAGCAACGCTGTTGTTCTCTAGTGATCGTGTGACCAATCAGGGCTTCGTATGGAAGCATCGGGTAGTGGGGTTACAATTTCACTTTGAGCCGGCTGCGGACAATGTTCGTGAGATGGTCGTCAATGATTATCGGTATATTGCGGGGTCGGTCCTAAACCAAACAGCAGCAGAAATTTTACAAACGCCGGTACCACGAGAGAATCAACAAGTTCTGAATGCAATTTTGAATTATATTACGGCTGAATAAAGCAGTTAAGAAGAGAATAAGCAGGTTAGTAAAAATGTCGGTAGTCCTTGACGGGGCTACCGACATTTTTATTCAGAAAACCAAACGTTAATAGAAGTCTTGAATTTGCTGCAGTTCTTGCAGATAGGCAGTTTTTAACGCTTCCGGATAAATAATTCTAACGTTGCGGCCAAGTCCCAGTAAATAGTCGACCATATAGGCTAATTCATCTTGATTATAACCACCAATGAGATAATCTTGGTCGTTCTGATGTGTTAAGTGCATATTAGGATAATTATTCTTTTGTACATGTTCACGGCCTGGAGGTGTTAGTGCACATTTATAACGTATATTGTGATGATGGTGATCGTAGGACCGTTGCCGTTGCGCGAGCTGTTTCCAAGTATACCGAGCTGGTTGCTCACTGGTTTGAAATACTTTGATCGTGTCACAGCGATAGATGCCCCAAGCATTGTTATCGAGATTGACGCCACTGAAAAACCAAATGCCATGCCGATATAATAAATCAAAAATCTGAAACCCAGCTGTCACAGTAGTCATCGTTAACTGGACAACATTTTCATCAAGGATAGCCGTTAATAAATCACTTAAATGGGTTGGGGCATCCAAGTTAGGAATTGAGTAGTAGTTAACCACACGTTGCAATTTGGCGACCTGGCGCTGGTTGCTTAAAGATAGTGTTGCCATGAGTTTTTTGTAAATTGTATGGTAGGACTTTTCAAAGGGGGTCGCCGACAATAAACTGAGTGCTTTGAGCGCAAAAAAGAGCGCATTAATTTCCTGGCTGTTTAATAAGATGGGTACCCATAGTTGTTGTTGCATGATTTGGTAGCCACCGTAACGTCCCGGTTCAACGTAAATGGACAAACCAAGTTGTTCTAACGAGTTAACGTCGCGCAAGGCGGTCCGTTTGGAGATATTGAATTCTTGCATGAGTTCTTTGATGTGGAATTCTTGTCGGTAACTGAGAAAGATCAATTCTTGATTAAGACGTTCAGAGCGGTTCATATAAATAACTCCTAAAAATGATTTTAATGGTGACATGGATTGGCACCTTTCGACTGTAGTATATAACTGTTGTCAAAAACAACCAATAAATAGATTATTAATTAAGGAGATATTTAAATGACTAAGACTTTGATTGTTAATGCACATCCCGATTTTCGTAATGCGGCGCACTACTCAGTTCAACTAGAACAAGCTTTTTTGCAACTTTTTCAGACCCGCTTTCCTAATGATACTGTGGATGTGCTCAATTTGTATGATACGGTGATTCCCCAAGCAACGGTACCTGAATTGCTGGGAATCTGGGAAAAGCAAGCGCAACATGTAAATTTATCGATTGAGGAACAACGCCTGTTTGCAATCAATCAGCAACTCCTACAACAGTTTAAAGCTCATCATCGGATTGTGATTGCGATGCCGTTGCATAATTTCAACGTGCCGGCACGGTTAAAGGACTATATCGATAATATCTTAGTTGCCAGGGAGACTTTTCGTTATACCGAAAATGGATCAGTGGGTTTGATGACCGATAATTATCGTGTCATGTTACTGCAGGCCAGTGGGTCAATCTATACTCGTAATGACCGTTATACACCCATGGAATTTTCTCGGCTGTATCTTGACAAGATGTTTACTGAAATTATGGGGTTTGACCGGTTTGAGATTGTCCGTGCACAAGGACTGCAAACGAACGGGGTGGCGGTATCACAGGCATTAAAGCAAGCCAAAATGGACCTGAAGGCAGCTTTTGAGCGTTTTTATGATTAAGTCTGAAAATGATTTTAAGGTATCGGTAGTTGTAGGCTACGGATACCTTTTTTACTGCACGGGAAATGGGTCACCACTACTTTAAAGTGATCGCAACTATGGAAAGTAACTAGCCTGATTTTGGTGATTAACATTGGACTAAAACACGCCAAAATTCATGCATATTTAACGTTAGTGGCAGACCTTTACTAGCCGTTCAGTGCTGAGAACCGGTATACTGGAAGCAGTGATTCACTAATCGTGAAGGGAGCCCAATATGAAACGGATTGTAGCGGGAATTATTGCCCACGTCGATGCCGGTAAAACGACGCTGTCAGAAGCATTACTATACCGGTCTGGCGCGCTACGGCAATTAGGGCGTGTCGATAATGGCGATGCTTTTTTAGATACGGATGTGCTTGAAAAACAGCGTGGTATTACGATTTTTTCACACCAAGCTAATTTACAATATAAAGACATTAATTTAACACTCTTGGATACCCCGGGCCACGTCGATTTTGCGACCCAGACTGAACAAGTACTGTCGGTTTTGGACGTCGCAATTTTAGTCGTTTCAGCGACTGATGGTGTGCAGGGGTACACGCGGACGTTATGGCGATTATTAGCCCGTTATGACGTTCCTACCATTCTGTTTGTAAATAAGATGGATGCGCCGGGGACGGATAGCGACCAATTGATACAACAAATTCAACAGACATTATCGCCTGGTTGTGTGGCGTTTAACACGCCGGGAGCCGGGGACACGTTGGAAGATCGGCCAGTCATACCGACTGCGGCAGTTGAAGATATTGCGATGCAAAATGACGAAGTGTTAACGGATTACTTAGAAACAGGGACGTTAAGTGATGCCACGATTCGGCAGATGATTCAACGGCGGGAAGTTTTTCCGTGTTATTTTGGCGCGGCACTTAAGCTGGACGGGGTTGATGCGCTAATGACTGGTCTTGATTATTGGACGACGCCACAATTAACGCGTCCTGAATTTGGCGCGCGGGTGTTCAAGATTACGCACGATGATCAAGGTGAACGGCTTACTTGGATTCGGATGACCGGTGGCACCTTACGACCTAAAGATATCGTGTATGATGACCAAAAAGTCAATCAGTTACGGGTTTACAACGGGACTAAGTATGCGACCACGTCCGCGCTGACGGCAGGATCCGTTGGTGCCATTACCGGTCTAACGGGAACGCGGCCGGGGCAAGGATTGGGACAGGCAGCAACTAGTCTACAACCCGTCATGCAGCCCGTACTGACTTACGCACTTGATCCTCAGCGTGAGGAGTTACACACCTGCTTAGCAGCCTTGCGTCAACTTGAAGATGAGGATCCACAATTACACGTGACTTGGTCAGAACCACTTCAGGAATTGCGAGTACAGGTCATGGGAACGATTCAACTGGAAGTTTTGCAACAAATCTTGCAGGATCGTTTTCAACTGACTGTAAAGTTTGGAACGGGGAGTATCTTGTATCAAGAGACGATTACCCAAGCTGTTGAAGGTGTTGGGCATTTTGAACCGTTACGACACTACGCGGAAGTACATTTGTTGCTGACGCCCGCACCGCGGGGAAGTGGGCTTCAATTTACGACCGATTGTTCATTGGAAGTGCTTGGCCGAAATTGGCAACACCAAGTCGTGTCAAACCTACAAGCCAAAACACAAGTGGGTGTCCTGATTGGCGCACCACTAACGGATGTTAAGGTAACACTGGTTAGTGGTCGGGCTAGCAATGTTCATTCGGTTGGTGGTGACTTTCGTGAAGCGACGTGGCGCGCGTTGCGTCAAGGTTTGATGATGTTAAACCAACGTGGTGATTGTCAGTTATTGGAGCCGTGGTATCGGTTCCGTCTAGAAATTGGTCAGGAACAAGTTGGCCGGGCGATGACTGATATTCAGCGGATGAATGGTCAGTTTGACGCACCGGTCGCTAATACAAGCGTAGCCACGGACGGGACTGGCCTGACGACAATTACGGGAACGGCGCCAGTAGCAGCGATGCAGGACTATTCACAGACGGTTCGAGCTTACACGCATGGGCAGGGGCAATTGGAATGTATCGTGGATGGCTATCGGCCGTGTCATAACGAGATGGCTGTTGTCGATAAGGCCGAATATGTTCCCACAGCAGATTTAGAAAATACACCGGACTCGGTCTTTTGCGCACATGGTGCGGGTTATCCGGTAGCTTGGAATCAAGTGCCAGAGATGGCGCATGTCCCGTACGTTTATTCGAATACGGAATTGGCACATTTTAAGGCGTCATCAAAATAGAAATTGAGGAAATTCAGATGATGGATGTGACGTTTAATTCGACGTTTGCGGTAACCTTGCAACATGAGTTGCACCAGCCAGTATTGAGTTTGCCATTGTCGCTACAAATCGGTGATTTAACTCGATTGACAACTGATGATCCAGCACAGCTTGCTATCATGTCACACAGTACCGATGCCACGGTTGTCAAGCAAGCGTTGGTAACATTAAAGTCTCAAGTTGAGCAGGGGGGCGTGCTACGAGTATGGTGGTCTACCATGCCCGATGATTGGTTAGGATACGACTGGTTGTGTCAGCAGTTAGCAGACACAGACGCGCAATTGAGACAAGTGATGGTACCGCTAAGTCAAGTGATAACTCGACCAGGTCTAGCTTTACAGACTTTGTCGGATTTATCGGAAGTATTGCCAGCGGATATTGCGCATTACTTACAGTTGGCACAAGACGTTTCTAAGGACGAACAACGTGCTCATAGTTATGAATGGCAAGCGCTCGTGGTAGAAAATGCGCCGTTACGGGTCAATCTTAACGGGCACTTAGTCAGTGTCCCAGCTGACTTTTATGACAGCTTGTTAGAACGCCAAATACAACCGGGACGCCCAATTGTGCAAATTATTGGTGAGATGCTGATACGCTACTCACTGGGCTTGCCAGACTGGTGGTATCGTGCCCGGCTCCAACATATCTTGTCAACGAGAGGATGATTAATGTGAAGAAAATTGCGCCCCTGTTCGTTGGCTTAGGGGCCATTAGTTTTGGAATTCCGGCGTCACTATTTAAAATTGCGCGTCGGCAGGGGGTTGTCAATGGCCCATTGCTATTCTGGTCCTTTCTGAGTGCGGTTGTGATTTTAGGTGTGATTCAAATTTTACGCCGTGCACGTTTGCGTAATCAGCAAACGAATTGGAAGCAAATCGGACTGGTAATTGCGGCTGGAACGGCTTCGGGATTTACTAACACCTTTTACATACAGGCGTTAAAGCTTATCCCAGTTGCTGTGGCCGCGGTAATGTTGATGCAGGCGGTCTGGATATCAACATTACTAGGAGCAGTGATTCATCATCGGCGTCCCTCCCGACTGCAAGTGGTTAGCATTGTTTTGGTATTGATAGGCACGATTTTAGCTGCTGGTCTGTTTCCAATTACGCAGGCGCTCTCGCCGTGGGGCTTGATGTTAAGTTTTTTAGCGGCATGCTCGTATGCTTGCACGATGCAGTTTACGGCTAGCTTAGGCAATAACTTAGACCCGTTATCGAAAACATGGTTACTGTGTTTGGGCGCTTTCATACTCATTGCTATCGTGTGGTCACCGCAATTAGTTACGGCACCCACCACGCCAGCAACAGTCGGCTGGGGAGTACTGATTGCACTATTCTCAATGGTTTTCCCACTGGTTATGTATTCATTGTTTATGCCGTACTTAGAGCTTGGCATTGGCCCAATCCTTTCTTCTTTAGAATTACCAGCCTCGATTGTTGTTGCATTTGTACTGCTTGATGAAACTATTGATTGGGTGCAAATGGTTGGCGTGGCCATTATTATTACGGCCGTAATTCTGCCAAACGTGTTAAATATGCGACGAGTTCGGCCATAGTTCAGGTCAATACCAAACTCAAAATGAACATGTTGTACTGGATTCATTTTTGTACTGTGTTTTTTTGTTTCACGTGAAACATTCATCTAATTGATGCTCTTTATGAATAGTTGGTGGGTACCTTATTTATATAAATGATAAAATGTGCCTCACTTAGGGACAACTTGAATTGAAAGGTGGTCAGGCTGATGGCACTAACCTATCGGATCGTCCGCGCTGAAGCAGACAGTGATTTTGGAAAAATTCGACAGTTATATTATGAGACCTGGCAATCAGCATATCGTGATTTGATGCCTGCAAGTTATTTACAGCAATTGACGCCAGCAACTTGGCGGCCGGAACGGCGGTGGCAAAATATGTTGCTGGCAATGACGGCTGATGGTGAAGTTGTGGGTGTTTGCACATTTGGTCCGGCCAGACATGCGAACTATGAGGGGTGGGGCGAACTGTATTCGCTATATGTTCACCCGAACTATCATCATCATGGCATTGGTCAGCAATTAATAATCCAGGCCCACCGTCGCTTAAAGGCGGTCTATCCACAGAATTATCTACTTGTTCTGGCAAATAATGCTGTGGCCCAGCGTTTTTATCAACGTAATGGATTTCACGACACTGGTCAGATTTATGTCGATCATGCGCCGTTTGGTGTTTTGCATGAGCGGATTTTTGAAGATTAACGCAAAAAAACGAGCCTTGTGCTCGTTTTTTTATAGTTTAGCAATCAATTGGCGTGCGACCGCGCGTGCTGAGAACGGATTTTGACCAGTGATCAATTGGCCGTCAGTAATTGCATATTCGCGATAAAATCGATGCTGACTAAAGATAGCACCGCGAGCAGTAGCTCGTTCACGGTTAAGGAACGGGACGATCCGTTTTTTGCCGGCAATCAGCTCTTCAGTTGCGGTAAAGCCCGTAATGGTTTTGCCAGCAATCAAGTATTGGCCCGTTTGGTCTTTGATGTTTAGGAGGCCAGCAATTCCGTGACAAACGGAGGTCACATATCCACCATGTTGATAAATGGCCAGTGCGATGGCTTGTAACTCAGGGTTGTCCGGAAAGTCCCACATCACACCGTGGCCCCCGGTATAGTAAATAGCAGTGTAATCATCGGGATCGACCTGACTAGGCTTGAGCGTGTTCTTAAGGGCCCGATTAATGAAGTCAGAATCTTCATACACGGCCATTGTGGCGGCATCGGTATATTTCATACTACGCGGGTCAAGGGGCACGAAGCCACCATTAGGACTAACATAGTCAACGGCAATTTGGGCTTGCTGCATTTCATCGACGAACTCAGCGGCTTCACCTAACCAAAGACCAGTCGGCTCATTAGTTCCTTGGTAACGAGTGATATTGGTTTCGACAATTAAAACTTTTTTCATTGATCATGACTCCTTAAAAAGACTGATTTGAAGTATATTAGTTAGCTAATTAGGTTGAATACTGATAATGATTTTACCGGTAGTGTGACCGGAATGCGAATATTCTAACGCGGCGTTGATGTCGGTGAGGGGAATAATCCGATCAACAACCGGTTTAATAACGCCCTGTTCAATTAGTTGTCGCAGGCGCACAAGTTGCTGGCCACTAGGTTGCATGAACAGAAACGAATAGGTAGCCTGGGCTTGTTGTTCCAGTCGACTCAGTTTCCGCGTTGCTAGACCCAATAACCATTGTTTCCATATTGGCAGTCCGTAATCCTTACCAAAACGCGCGTTTGGCAGTCCGGCAATGCTGACAATCTGACCGCCTGGTTTGATAATCTGAAAAGCGGCCTCGAGGATTGCCCGCCACGAGTATCTAATACGGCATCGTAATGGGATAATACATCAGTAAAGTCTTGCTGATGATAGTCAATGATTTTATCAGCACCTAGTGATTGAACGAGGTCAAAATGTTTCGCACTGGTAGTGGTTGCGACGTAAGCGCCGAAATATTTAGCCAGTTGAATGGCAATAATCCCAATGCCACCTGAACCGCCGGGAATGAAAACCTTTGTCCCGGCTGGATGTTCATTATATCGTGTAGCGCTTGGTAACTGGTTAAACCTACTAATGGAATTGCAGCGGCTTCTTCAAAATTGAGATTGGCTGGTTTCAGTGCGATGGCTTGATGATCAATGGCGATAAATTCAGCAAAGGTTCCAATTCGATCTTTTGGTGCGCGACCGTAAACAGCATCACCAACTTTAAAGTCCGGTACTTGGTCGCCAACGGCAGTAATTACACCGGCAAAGTCACTGCCCATAATTAGTGGCATGGTGTATTGTAGTAACAATCTTAGATCGCCATCTTTGGTTTTCAAATCGATTGGGTTGACACTGGCGGCAACGATTTTGACGAGAACATCGGTGGGAGCTATTGTCGGAACAGGGACTTCTGTCACCATGGGGGTTATTTGCTTGTATTTAGTAATAATGGCAGCTTTCATAGTGGACTCCTAACATATTAGTTTAAATGTTTAACATCTTGAACAAATCATGCTGTTGATTCTAGTCGCTTACTTACAAAAAGTCAACGATTAATTCTTGACTTTCAATTTTAGCAAGCGTTAAATGGTTTAAGAATACGAACCGTAATTGGAAAGGTGTGATTTTTTGGCAGAACGAACGATGGCAATATTTAAGAAGGGTGTTCCGATTTTTACAATTCTTCAAGACGAAAATCGGCAACGGATTTTGGTGATGCTGTGCCGGACTGATCAGATGACGGTTAACCAAATTACAGCGCAAATCGCCTTATCACGACCGGCCGTATCGCACCATTTGAAGTTGATGCTGGATGCCGGCATTTTAGCGGTTAGCAAAACAGGTACTGAACGTTATTACCGCGCTAACATGACGGCGACTCTAAAATTATTGAAGGCACTCACTGCGTCATTAGAAGCCGATTTAGCCCATACTCAGTCTGTAGACGAATAAAAAAATGAATCAGAGTGAAAAAAGCTGGTACTTTTGGAATGACGCCTCTCATTCCAAAAGTACCAGCTTTTAGTTCACTTATGCAGTTCAGCGCACTGAATCACCAGTACCTGAAATGGATGGCGCCATTTAATGATTATCAGTGAGCTAACGACATGATATCGTTATTATTAATTTGAGGATGGTACTTGAATATCTTTGAAGGTGTGCCGATAAAGTAACCAGCCAAGTAAGCACGTTAAGACATCAGCGACCGCTTGAGCCCAAATAATACCAGTTAGTCCAAAGAACTGTGCCAGAATAACGATGGCGATACCTAGTAAGATTGCTTGCCGCGAAAGCGCCATGGCTAGGGCACTCAAACCCGCACCGACTGATTGAAAGACGGTCGTGAACACGAGGATGAAGCCCACTAATGGTGTCGTAATCAACATTGCTCGCAACATTTGTGTACCCATAGTGACAATGACTGGTTGATTCATAAATAGTTTAATAAGTTGAGGCGCAAAAATCATTAGAATAATCGCACAAATGGTTGCGTAGCCACCTTCGACTTTTAAATCGAAGCGCAACGTTGCCCGTAGTCTTTGCCAATTTTAGCACCGTACGTGGAACCAACTAAAGGCTGGGCCCCAAAAGCAAAGCCGACCATGACCATCATAACGACCATGTAAACTTTTTGAACAATTCCCATGGCCGCCACGGCTTGGGCGCCGTATGCGGCTAAGTAGCTGTTTAAGATCATCATGCCAAAACTCTGGGTTAGGTTAGTCAGTGAGGCTGGAATCCCAACCGCGACGACGGCTTTAAGGGTTGGTCGCGAGATATGGGCTAACTTTGGTGCTAAGGAGAGCGTTTTGGCTCGGCGCATAAAAAAGACTAACAGACTGGTGTTGACCGCGTACCCCAAAACGTTGGCAAAAGCAACGCCCGAAGCACCCCAGTGAAAGCCAAATAAGAATAAGGGATCGAGAATAATGGTCAGAACCGTCCCACTGATGGTCGCAATCATGGAAAGTTGTGCCAGACCCTCCGTTCGGATAATGTTACCGGGAACCAGTGAAACAATGATAAAGGTTGATCCTAATACCAATATACGATAGAAGTCCGCAATGTAGGGACGGGTAGCTGCAGTAGCACCTAGCAAGCCTAAAATTGGGTGTTCGAATAGTAATAATAAGGCTGTCAGTACTAAGCTAAGTGCGATCGCAATGTAAAACAAAAGCTACTGATACGTGCACTTTGGTGATAATCATGACGACCAAGGACTCTTGAAATAACGGCACTCCCACCGAGGCCAAAAATATCGCCAACTGCTAACATAAACGAAAATAGCGGACTGCCGAGGGCAATACCAGCAACTAAATCAGCATTACCAGTTTGAGCAACAAAAAATGTATCTGCTAAGTTATAAATCATGCTGGCAACCATGCCAAGAACCACAGGAAAGGCTAAATGAAAATATGCTTTGGGAATCGGGGCCTTCTCAAATAAATCATTCATAAAAATAAGTCACTCCTTCTCTGAACAGTCGGTCGAAGCGTGACTAGACGAACAGAAAGATAATATAAGTTAATGATACGCTTGACTGTCAAGCTGCTCAAGGTGACAATCTGGGAAGGTCAGTTAGCTGGAGGAACGACAAAAAAGCATTGCCTAGTGTTATTAACAGCAATGCTAAAAATTAACGTGAATTTTTAAGAGATTAACGTAAGTCGATTTGGTGAAGGTTAGCCGGCATCTGACCAACATGATGGCCGACCGTTCCTGCGTGCATCGCTTGTGCGCCATTGATAAAGTGCACACCAGTGGCTGCAATTAATCCCATTCCTAATACTGTAATAATACTTAATACCATCATTATTCACCCGTTTCTGATTATTTCTGCACTTCTATTGTAGCGCTTACATCACCATTGTCATTTGAGTTGTATTAGAATGGAATTAAGTTTTTCACTTTTTCAGGTAGACATTAATATTGGGATGGAATAAGTACCATTGTGCGAGTTAATTTGTCATCAATCATGATTAAAACGTGCCATTTTTTAAATTCAAAAGCAGCCAGCTTAGGTTCGCTGAGAACAGTTCGAGTTAGCGTAAACTTGCTTAGGGTGCGTGTCCCGACTTCCAGGCATTTCTGCCAATTGCCGGAACGTGGTGGGCACAGATTTAAGCCGAAGCCCACGTCTTAAATACTGGCCTTTCACTAACCAAGCAAAAGACGCTTGCTAAGTGAAATTTCACCACTGGGCATTGTCAGAAACGCCTTCCAGTCGGGACAGTATTCGAATGGCAGACAGTAAGGGACCCAACTTTTGTTGGACTCATCATTGTTCTTCATAAACAGCAATTTTGTCGAGCAACTGTCAGGTAGAAAATGACATTGTGATAGCTCACTATTTCGGAATCGCCATAGTAATAATCGAACGTCTCAACAAAGTGGTTAATGTAACCCTAACGTTTCTTTTAAGGTTCCATCATCAAAATAGTCAGCGACCAATTGTACCAAGTTTAGTGGCCGTTCACCAGCCATTCGAGCGGCTTACCGACTGGAGGGGCTGGGTGACAATGCTCAGTAGCCAAATTATTCTTAGTCGGAAGTGGGTTGCTTCCGGCTTAGAATAAGACTCGTATTTGAGACTGGGCGGGTTGTGCACGGGCTCTAATCGACGTCGGCTTACGTTCCAGCAATTGTCACCCAGCCCCGGAGGCCGGAATCGGACACGCATTGCTGACGAACAGGAATCCATCTGTTTGGCACGTTTTAATCAAGGCTAATGCTAAATAGCGGCTAGCATAACGCATAACGCGTAACAAGTAAAAAATTAGTAACGAAAGTGAGTGATATTTTGGACGTGCAAGAAGGATACATGCCATTTAATGGTTATCAGACGTATTATCGAATCGTAGGGGATCGGCAATCAAATAAGACACCGTTAGTTTTGCTACATGGTGGTCCAGGATCAACGCATAATTACTTTGAAGGATTTGATGACCTGGCCGCTCAAACGGGACGACCAATCGTTATGTATGATCAATTAGGCTGTGGGCGTTCATCGATACCTGATGACGATCAATTATGGCAAGCCGCAATGTGGGTGGCAGAGTTGCGGGCGTTACGTACGTATTTAGACTTACCCGAGATTCACTTACTAGGGCAGTCCTGGGGTGGTATGCTAGCCATTATTTATGGTTGTGACTATCGGCCGCAGGGGATTAAAAGTTTGATTTTAGCCAGTACCTTATCTTCAGCCCGACTGTGGGCTCAGGAACAGCATCGGATGATTCGGTTAATGTCCCCAGTGGATCAGTCGGCTATTGCGACAGCAGAACGGTTACAGGATTTCACAGGTGCTGCCTACCTGACTGCTAATCAACATTTTATGACGCAACATGCGTCGGGCCCGATTACTGCTGATGATCCTGAATTCCTACGGCGATCAAAACGGGTGGGGACCACGGCTTATAATGTAGCGTGGGGTCCCAATGAATATAATCCGACTGGTACGTTAGCGGATTATGAGTATACCGACCGATTACAGTATTTGCAGATGCCAACTTTAGTCACCAGTGGAACGGATGATTTGTGTACGCCATTAGTCGCTAAGACCATGGTCGACCAGTTACCTCATGCGACTTGGACGTTATTTCCCCGTAGCCGTCACATGGCGTTTATCGATGAAAACACGGCCTATATGACGCGATTGCGTCACTGGCTAGCAGCCCATGATTAGAGAAATGAGCGTAATCATTTCCCGGGAAATAATTTGCTGAATAGCTAGATTGAGAAGTTTATCGGTGTGATCTGATTTTGTTTGGCTGTCACTATAATGGTTATTAAAAGGTTTAAAGTAGACAAAAGCGCCTGTGGAAGTTAGCCTTCTGCGGGCGCTTTGGTGATTGCTGTGATGATGTTTAATGTTGATAGATAAAGACGAATCGATTAGCCGTCGAGCGCTTCTCGTCAAATTGATAATCGATGGTCAAATGTGCGAATGGCCGTCACATCATCGATTTGATGTTCAGCCAAAACGGACCATGGCCCCACGTGCCATCCTAGCTAATGTGGCTTTAGTCTTGAGTTTGCCGTCGATAAAGCTTGCAAAGACAATATCAATCATTGATTGATGCGGAGCCAGATAAGGTGCAATGGTCTTAGCATATTCTTGAGAAGCAAGATTGATAATTGGTTCTGGCCGCGGAGTCAGTGCCTGATAGAGGCGGTCGCCCCAAAACGCATAGAGGTTCTTGGCTTGACCAACAGCCAACCGTGCTTGCATTTCTAACCGATAAGGAACGATACCATCAAACGGTCGGAGAATGCCGTAAAAGCCTGACAAGATTCGTAAGTTTGCCTGAATATAGTCAAGGGCTGGCTGGGTAAAGACGTCCGGGGCCATGTAACGGTACTGAATACCGCTGTAACTGAGAATAGCGGGAGTCAGATTGCGGGTCAGGTCAATTTTTTGAAGCCAATCATAATTAGGTTGGGCTAGTTTGTCACTGCAATGCCATAAGGTCTTGGCCTCAGGATAGGTGAGATGTTGCAGTTGAGCCAGTAATTGTTGCGTCTGATCAAGATAGATTGGTTCAGTTAGGGCTGGAAAGGCATCTTGGTCGATAATCATTTTTTTCGCAGGTGCAATGATGATTTTCATAAGGTCACTACTTTCGAAGCGTTCAGTTTATAAATAATGTTGATAGCATTTAAAGCAAAAACTAAGCTATAGAAATATGATAGCACATTAGACAAACGTACGTTCCTAAAACTATCAATTGCGGTATAATGAAATTATGATACTAATTGAGTAAAAGGAGTTTGTCGGTATGGATATTTCACTATTAAAACAAGTGGTTCAATCAACTAATAAGATTGCCCTCAGCACGGCCGTCAATAATGAAGCAGATGTTAAAATTGTTAACTTTGTCTGGTACGAAGCACAACCAGATACGCTATACTTCTCATCAGTTAAGACAAGTCCCGCTTTGAAGGTTTATGACCAGAATCCGGATATTGCATTCATTACGATTCCTAATGATGGAACAGCGGGCAATCCATATCTACGAGCCCAACACGTTAAGTTACAACGGTCAACTAAGACGATGACCGACTTGCTACCCCAATATTTAGAAACAGTTCCGAATTATCAACAAGTCTGGGATGCTATTGGATCGACACTCGTTGTTTTTGAATTAAAACTAACTGATCTTTTTGTTGACGCGGGTGTTGGTGGCGAGAAGCAAACACTGACTTTTAATTAACACTGGATTCCTATACTAAAAGCGTTTCAAGGCCGGCTTAGGTTAAGCTATGGTCTTGAAACGCTTTTTGGTCGGGTAATTTTAAGAGCAACTATGAGGTGTTACTTCACATATGCGGTCCGATAATTGGCGGCACCGCTGAAATTATTATAGATGACGCCCTTTAAGTGCGACTTAACGAGCAGATGGGAACGGCCTTCGTAGAGTGGGGTCACGGCCTGATCAGTTAGCGCCGTTTTAGCGGCTTGAACTAAGTCTTGATAGCGCTTGGTCGCGTTCAAAGCATCTGGACCATCAGCGGCTTGCATTGCCTGGTCGTAAGCCTTGCTTTGATAGTGGCCCATGTTGGAGTTGCTGTCGCCAGTCAAAATTGTTAATGATTGTGAAGGGTCGGCAAAATCCATACTCCAGCTAGTTAAATTAAGCTGGAAGGCTCCCTTGGAAACTTTACCTAGCATTGCGGTAAATGGCATTGCCTTGATTGTTACCTTTAGTCCGGGGAGGTGACTGGTTAATTGTCCCTGGATGAATTCAGCGACCTGATGTGAGTTGTCATCATCACCACAGGTAATCGTTAACGTTAGCGATTTTTTGCCCAATTGTCGTTGTGCTTTATGATAGGCGGCTCGAGCCTGGTTGAGATTATAATTAACAGTACCATCAACGGTCGCATCATTGACAAAATCGGTACCAGTTTTAGGATTCTTAGCCATATTGCGCACACCAAAGCTTTTGGCTGGAAGCGAACCATTTTCTAGAACTTTGTTGGTCAGTTGCGACCGGTTGATTGCTAAGGATAAAGCGGTGCGGAGTTCACGGTTGGCTGCTACATGGTCATGGTGATTGTATTGAATAAAGCTGATTTGACCACCCGCAAGTGTTTTGAGTTCTTGATTATTTTTATTCTGGACACTCTGCTCGCCATTAAGTGTCACACTATCTAACTTATTAGATTGATATAAATTATAGGCAGTCGTATTGGACTTAATAACCTGATAATTGATTTGGTGCAGTTTCACCAGTTTGTGATCGTAATAAGCTGGATTTTTCTTTAAGGTCCACGTATTATTAGTCCCGGTCCAGCCAGTAAGCGTAAATGGCCCGTTGTAGACGGTCGTCGCGGCCGAAGTCCCGTACTTCTTCCCGTATTTGTTAACAGCAGGTTGATTGACCGGATAAAAGGTCGAAACAGCTAAAATCTTTTTAAAGTAGGCGACAGGTTTGCTTAACGTGATTGTTAATTGATAGTCACCATTAGCTTTGACACCAAGGGTTGATGGCTTTTTCTTGCCGGCTGCAATGGCGTCAGCATTTTTAATGTTCGTGAAGACATAGGTGAATTCAGATTTACTTTTGGATCAAGAGTTCGTCTCCATGAATAGACAAAATCGTGAGCGGTCACCCTGTTACCGTTACTCCAGCGCGCATCGTGGCGTAATTGAATGATATAGGTATGACCACCATTGGTAACAGTTGTCTTAGTAGCCAAAGCGTTGACGGGTTGGCTCTGACTGTTCAGCCGATAGAGCCCCTCGTCAACTTGGGTGACTTGGCTATTAGAAACGCTGTCCGTCATTTTAGCGGGATCTAAGCTCATAATTTCTGAGCCAGCTGATAGGTTGATAACTTGTGATTGTTTAGTCGTAGCTGGGTGTGAGTGGGCGTTGACGGTAAAGCCGATGCCGCCAATAATGACCACGCTGCCGATTGTTAAAATTAATTTGTGTGTTCCGGATAAACTCATAATTAAATCCTCCAAAAGTATAATTGTATTTGGTTAGTTTGATCCATGAGTTTTGCCATCGTTTCGTGACCATTTATTTCACCCCGTTTTATCGTCAAAAAACCGTCCTTATCCAGCCAATGCTGTGTTAAGGACGGTTTGATAACCGCGGTGCCACCTTAATTGAGTGTTCGCCAATTTAGTGATTAAATCACGCGTACACTCCTACCCATAGGAAACTAACATTTCCCTGACAACTGACGTATGTCGCACGTCTTTCCGTACTCTCAACTGACGTTAATTTCGGCAAAGCCCTCGGTGGTCCATTTAATTACCTGCGTTCGGCCATACTCTCAGCAACGATGACTCTCTGTGCGGGCACGATAATCTTGATCTCCACCTCATTGGTTTATAAGGACGATATTTTGTTGAAGTGAGTATACCGCTTTTGAAAATCAGTTGTCAAGAGCTGGAAAATATTGTTCAACTATAAATTTAGTCAAACAGAAAACGATGTTCGTAAATAAACCGAGGATTAATATAGTGTCGAGTGGCATTGATTGCGTGGTTTTTAATAACGGCTGCAAGCATTAATTACTTTCATTATGCGCGAATAAAAATTATAATGACATCAATAATGTAAACGGATTCAATATTGCGGTGACAAGATTAAGGAGGGCTAAACATGAGCTTTAGAGTTGTAGCCGGTTATTTCGGTGAATTTAGTGATGAAGCGAAGCGGGCCAATCAAGACTTAGGTGTAATCGGCATGTCGTTTCAGTATCAATGTAATCTCGTTTATCCAGAAGGGGCGGGGCCAAACTTTGGTTTTCGAACCGACGCGCAAGCGATTGATGTGTTCGATGCGTTAAAAGTTGGTTACGATGGTTTCAAAGTGCAAGCTGGCCTGATTAAGGCGATGGGACTAGTTGATTATCAATTGGTTGGTGGTCGTTACGAACTAGTCGGCCATGATTTCCGAGAATTACCTTTAGCTGAGATCAATGCGAACTTGGAAACGATGCCCGGACTCTTGGCTCAGGGACCGATGCCAGTTCGATATGTGACTTATCGTCGGACGGATGACCCTATTGACGCGGTTGGCTTTAGTGGCAACTGGGCACTAGGAGATAGCGGTGGCTTTCGACAGTTAAGTGAGACGTTGGCAGAACCAATGCAAGCACCAGTGGCGGCGCTAATTAAGGCAATTGATCAACTTGGTTTAACGTTACAACAAATTAATCTACCCACACCGCAAAGTTCAACGGCTTTGCCGACACATTTGAGTGATGATGTTCATCAAGCGAACGTTGACGTGTGGGTGGTGTTAACACAACCACAAGGTGACGAGCAGCAAGTTTTGCAGACCATTCATAACGCTCAAGAGTGTAATGAAAAATTGTGCGAAGCGCTGACTCGTGTTTATTTGAAGTAGGATGTTTCACGTGAAACAACTGGCACTTGGCAGTCCGTTATTTTCTTTAGTGCGTTGTATGATATGATACGCACGAACCGTAACACATCTTCACGGGAGAAAATATGTTATTAGAAACTTATCAGCATCGTTCATTTATCAAACAAACTGGCAATATTTCTATCGAACGTGATTGGGAAAAGCTTTTCGATGAAGCGTGGTTGATTAAGCATCTTCGTGGCTATCGCTAAGCTCAAGACTTAGAGGGAGTGGTTTGATGATGACATCAACACCACGGTTATTACAAGCCATTCAACAAACGACCACCGCAAAAAACAAACCTTGTTGGTATTTACCTGCATGGATCCTATGTTTTAGGCTCATATAACGAACAGGTGAGCGATTTAGACTATCTGATCGTTGTTCGGCGTTCGTTAACATTAGCTGAAAAACGGCAGTTAATGACAGCTACCATAACGCAATTGTGCCATTAGCGCCACACAAGGGATTGGAGTTTCATGTGCTGTTACTGAGTGCAACCCAGCATTTTGTGCATCCTTGCCCATTCGATTTTCATTTTTCAAAATACCATTATGAGGATTATCAACGGACACCGCTAGCCTACCTAAAAGCGATGCACGGCACGGATCCTGATCTTGCTGCCCACTTAACGATTCTCCAAGCAGCGGGACAAGTCTTGCTTGGACCAGCCATTACAACGGTCTTTGGCCCCATTCCTGCGGTGGCCTACTGGGACAGTATCAAGTCTGATATCGCGAATGCTGAAACGGCGATCGTTCAGTTACCAATGTATACGGTATTAAACCTTTGTCGAGTTCGTGCTTACCAGCAAGATCAGTTAATTATTTCTAAGCAGGCCGGGGTGAATGGGGTTACAACAGCTGCCAACACAGTGGCATCCGTTGATCAGGCAGGCGTTAGCAGCCTATGCTGGTCAACAGGACGAACAGGTTATACGATGGTCACGTCCAAACTTAGTGGCGTTTGCACGAATCATGTTAGCCGAGTTGGGCTTAAAATCAGAATAGTTTGTGAGTTTAACAAAAATGCTTACTGGCGATCATCCACCAGTAAGCATTTTGTCACCACCAACTTAAAGTCGGCTGTTATAAATCAAGAAACTAATGTAGCAGTTATCGCCATCAGGTAAATCATAGCCAGTGTTTTCGTTGCTACCGTCATTTTCGTGTAAAACAACGAATTCACCAGAACCATAATCTTGGTCGTTTAAATACTTCACTAAACGTTCATCACATTCAGCTAAAGTTTTACCGGTCACAACGCGCCGGTTCCAACCACGATGGATCTCAGTATTTGGATTAAGCATCTCTTCTCAACTCCTCTTAATTATAAAGTCATCAATTGCGCTTGCCGAGCGGGTTGCTGATCAAGATCAGCGCGTTAGGTCAGCGTCGACTTGGTGGGTACTGTTAAAAATAATGAAACGTTCACCAACGGCTTGGACTTGCTGGTAGTTATGGCTTGCCATGATGATAGTTTTGCCGGCAGCTTGTAGCCGTTGCAGTAGGGTTAGCATTTGCTGCTGAGCGGCAATTGTTAAGCCGTTCAGCGGTTCATCTAACAATAAAATTTCAGGGTTCAAGGCGAGAACGCTGGCTAGTGCCACGCGCTTCTTTTCACCACCTGAAAGTTGGTAAGGGACCCGGTCTGCTAAGTTAGCACAGTCCGTTAATTGTAAGCAGTCGGCGACGCGTTGCGCAACCATGGCTGCTGATAAACCGAGTTGTCGGGGACCGAAAGCGACTTCCTCAGTGACCGACGTGTTGAATAGTTGAACATCAGTATTTTGAAAGACCATGCCGATCCGCTGATGAAGTTGTTGTCGATTTTGGGCATCAGCGAGATAAGTGGTCGTAATCGGCTGATCGTGAAACTGATAAGCGCCACTAGTTGGACTAGCTAATCCACTCAATAGTCGTAAAAGGGTCGATTTACCAGATCCATTGGGCCCCATTAGACAGATAAAGTCGCCTGAGTTGACCGTTAAGCTGAGGTCCTTCAAGCCACACGTATCAGGATAATCATAGCAAATATTCACCAATTTAATCAATACCACGTTAATGCCTCCAAAAAATAAATAATATCCAGACAATAATCGCTGGGCTCAGGGCAAGATAATCGCGCCAATGGGTACGACGCCCGGTTGAGCGCACGTAATGACCATTGAACCCGCGTGCTTCCATGGCAGCGTATAGTTCTAGCGCATAAGTGTAACTTTTAAGATATAAATTACCAAATAATGCGCCGATTAAACGGTATGGATGAGCCGTTGGGGCGACCGTCCGTAATTCTAGGGCTTCCATCGTCAGCAATAGATGTTGGCCGAGCATTCGTAAGTACGTGATGGCAATGGCCAAAGTCATAATTAATAGATCAGGGCAATGGAGTGCCTTCAAGCCAGCCAATAAATCTTGAAACGGCGTGGTTAGACGGTAATATTGAGCGTTTGCCAGCATTAGACTGGTTTTAAGGCCAAAAATAATAGCGTGGTGGGACCGGCTAACCAGTAGCTCGGTAATACGAACAGCATGCCATCCCAACACTGATTAGCCAGCTTCCCATAAAACGGCGCAGTTGGCGTGGAGGTAACCATAATAATTGGCACCCAACTAATAGTGCTAGGCTCCATAACAGAATGAGATTATTACTTAAAGCAATTAAAATGACGAGCAACAGGAGCTGAATTAATTTGAATTGCGGTGCAACGCGCCAATGAGACGTTGCCGTGACTGGCGCTGGCTGTGCTAGTCGACTGAGTAATTGGCGTAGGTGACGCTGATTACGTTGCCAAAATTTCGCTTTAATAGCAGGTGTTGGCGTGGTGGTCGTAGTTTGCAGCCAAGCTGGAATATCAGTGTTGGGACGTGTCGGTTTCATGTTGAAGACCTCGAATCAAAAGTAAGAAAATCAAAACAGCGGTAATGGCCGATAAAATATAACCTACACTAACCGGTAAGCCCGCGATGGCGTAATCACTGAACAGGGCCTGAAAATGGAACCCGTGGACCATTCCTTGAGGCGCGTGAGTACTGATATGTTGTTGCGCTAGCCGTTGCTGTAATTTTGGGGCTCCATTCGCCCCAAGCCGTATTGCTAGCCAACAAGCCTAATGGTGATAACACCGCTAATCCGAGTAGCAGTGCGATCCACGGCCGCTGATTGCGCCGAGTGGGTGTCTGATAGAGGTTAGTCGGTGCGACTCGTTTTACAAATTGAAAGACAAGCAGTGTGAAGACGACTTCGACCCAGCCGGCGACTAATAAGTGAGCCGTCAACATTGCGGGTATCGTAATGTTGAGGCCGTATGGGCAGTAGAGCGGCGCACCACTTGCCGTATGAGCCAGTATGGGTTGTAACCCGAGCTCGATACCAGCAACTAGCGCCGCCATATTAATGCCTAAGTAAGCACCAATTGCGAGCCCCAACTTTTCATGGTGCCATTTTTGACCTAGGCGATAGCAGGCGTAGCCGACAAACGGCATAATGACCGCCATATTCAACGCGTTAGCGCCAAAGGCTAGGATACCGCCATCACCGAATAATAAGGCTTGTAGTAGTAACGTCACGGTCAGCGCAAGACACGCCGCCCATGGGCCAATCAAGACAGCTAACAGGGTTCCCCGACAGCGTGAGCCGTGGTCCCACCTGAATCGGCAAGTTGAACATCATATTAAAAAGCCAATGAAGCGGCGATGCCGAGCATTGGCAGGGTTTCATGATGTTTTTGATTTGAACTTTAACTTTAAAACGGCGACGGTCCAGACGGGAGCCATCGCGGTGACCAACGTTCCGCAAGTTGCGGGACTTAAATAATTATCCGGAATATGCACGGATGAGCACCTCACTAATTTGCAATTTGATCTAAGAGGTAACTAACATCTTGAATAATAAATTTGTGATTTTTGACCGTAATGACGCCGTCTGTTCGTAATTCCTTGAGCATCCGGTTGACACTGCTTCGGGAGCTAATACCACAGAAACCGGCAATGTCGTCATTGGTGACCACAAAGTCAATCAGAATCCCTTCGTTAACTTTTCGTCCGAACAAATCAACAAGACTATAGATAAAGGCACAAATGGCTCCTTTTTTACCGTTCATGACCATCCGTTGCAGTCGAAGAATGTTTTCGGACAACTTTTTACGGTAATAATTTTTAACGTAGTTTTGCAGTTCAGGCGTGCTGTTGACGTACTTCCAAAAAGCGACCCGGTTGACCTGGTAAAAAGTGGCATATTCGGACTCAATACGGACGTTAAACGGTTGATCCGTAGAACGAGAAACTTCATCACGCAGCAGGGAGATCACGTCGGGCTTGGCAATATAAGATAAATTATATTCGCGACCGTCTTGTAAAATAATGCTGTTTTTGATGATGCCGTCCTTTAAGACGTACGTATAGTGTTCGGCTAAACCATGATAGGTCAGGTAAGTATGCCGCTTTTTTTTGATTGTCGGCACGTGATGGGCTTCCAAATAACTTAGTAAATATTCAATATCAGTTAATACCATCTTAGTTTTTCAGTTCTTTCGTGAATAATTTTAAGGTTGAGGTCAGTAAAAATAGCGATTCTCAACAGTAATCACGACGATAACGCTACTTAAGCATAGCGGTTTTCATGATTGTGACAATCGCATTTAAAGTATACATTTGTTAACTATTTTGAAAACTTAAAATGTAACGGACAAGTTATCCGTCTTCTAGTATAACAAAACGTGCATGTAAAAATTAGTTTTTAGAGAAAGAGGATGGCTAAAAGTCATGGTTGCAATTGATTTACCATATGACAAGCGCACAATTACGGCTCAGATTGATGATGAAAATTACGCCGGTAAGTTAGTGTCGCAAGCTGCAACATATCATAACAAATTATCAGAACAGGAAACGGTCGAGAAGTCGCTGGATAATCCAATCGGCTCCGATAAGCTGGAGGAACTTGCTCGTGGGAAGCACAATATTGTGATTATTAGTTCTGATCACACGCGCCCAGTTCCTTCACATATTATCACCCCGATCCTATTGCGGCGGTTACGGTCAGTGGCGCCCGATGCACGGATTCGGATCCTCGTAGCTACTGGTTTCCATCGGCCATCAACCCACGAAGAATTGGTGAATAAGTATGGTGAAGACATCGTCAATAACGAAGAAATCGTGATGCATGTCTCAACCGATGACAGTAGTATGGTCAAGATTGGCCAATTACCATCTGGCGGCGATTGCATTATTAATAAGGTCGCTGCTGAAGCAGATTTGCTAATCTCCGAAGGCTTTATCGAATCACATTTCTTTGCTGGTTTTTCAGGTGGTCGGAAGTCCGTTTTACCTGGGATTGCTTCATACAAGACGATTATGGCGAACCATTCCGGCGAATTTATTAACTCACCGAAGGCCCGGACCGGTAATTTAATGCATAATTCGATTCATAAGGATATGGTGTACGCTGCTCGGACCGCTAAACTTGCCTTTATTATCAATGTTGTTTTAGACGAAGATAAAAAAATCATTGGGTCATTTGCCGGTGACATGGAAGCCGCCCATAAAGTGGGCTGTGACTTTGTCAAAGAACTTTCTAGTGTACCAGCCATTGATTGTGACATTGCGATTTCGACGAATGGTGGTTATCCGCTTGATCAAAATATTTATCAGGCCGTTAAAGGAATGACCGCTGCTGAAGCAACAAACAAAGAAGGCGGCACGATTATTATGGTTGCCGGTGCTCGTGATGGTCACGGTGGTGAAGGGTTTTATCACAACTTAGCTGACGTTGATGATCCTAAGGAATTCCTGGACCAAGCAATCAACACGCCACGGCTTAAAACTATTCCTGACCAATGGACGGCCCAAATCTTTGCTCGAATCTTAGTTCATCATCACGTGATTTTTGTGTCAGACCTCGTTGATCCTGATTTGATTACGAATATGCATATGGAACTAGCCAAGACGTTAGATGAAGCCATGGAAAAGGCCTACGCACGCGAGGGTCAAGCCGCTAAAGTGACGGTTATTCCTGATGGTTTAGGCGTTATTGTGAAGTAGTATGGCAACCACAGCAGAAATATTACAACAAGTGGCGGCAGGGCAATTAAGTCCGACGGCGGCTGCCCAACAGTTAGAAGCGGGCAAAACAGCGGCATTAGGTTTTGCCAATGTCGATTTAGATCGTCAACGCCGCAATGGCTTTCCGGAGGTCATCTACGGTGCTGGTAAGACGGCAACCCAAATTGTGGGTATCGTGCAAGCCTTGTCCCAACAGACGTTGCCGATTTTAACGACCCGGTTATCCGCAGAAAATTCGCGGCACTCCAACCAGCGTTACCAACGGCTGTCTATCATGCCACTGCGCAGTGTATGACGGTCGGGGAACCCGCACCGAAAACACCAGGGTACATTGCTGTGGTGACGGCGGGGACCTCCGATCAACCGGTTGCTGAAGAAGCAGCAGTAACCGCGGAAACTTTGGCAATCGTGTTGAACGAGTCTATGACGTGGGTGTTGCGGGAATCCACCGACTGTTTGCCAAGTTGGATGTGATTCGTGGTGCCCGGGTGGTCATTGTGATTGCGGGCATGGAAGGTGCGCTGGCCAGTGTCGTTGGTGGACTAGTTGATAAGCCCGTGATTGCAGTGCCGACCAGCGTTGGTTATGGTACTAGTTTTCAAGGTATGACCGCGCTATTGACCATGCTCAATAGCTGTGCGTCGGGGATTACCGTTGTCAACATTGATAACGGCTTTGGTGCCGCCTACTCAGCTAGTATGGTCAATCAAATGTAAGATTCAGTTAACTGAACAAGGAGAAGATAAATGCAAACACTTTATTTAGACGCTTTTTCGGGGATTAGCGGTGATATGTTTCTGGGCGTTACTCGATTTAGGACTTGATTTTGAGCAATTAAAAACCGAATTGGCTAAGTTACACGTGCACGGTTATGAATTAACGCAGCAACGGGAAGCCCAGAGTAGCATCTATGGCACGAGCTTTGATGTTCAGGTTGCGGGTAAGGACCATGGTTTTGTGGAACATCACCATCATCAGCATGAAGCTGGGCATCATCATGATCATGAAGCGCGTCATTTAGCTGATATTGAGGCGTTAATTGACGGCAGTGACTTATCAGATACCGTGAAACACCACGCGAAAGCGATCTTTATGGAAATTGCGCAAGCGGAAGCAGCGGTTCATCACATGCCACTAGCTGAAGTTCATTTCCATGAAGTGGGCGCGTTGGATTCGATTGTTGATATTGTGGGCTGCTGTATTGGGTTGGAATTGATGCAGATTGATACCATCATGGCTTCACCGTTAAGTGATGGTAGTGGTTTTATTAACGTTGCCCATGGTCAGATGCCAGTTCCCGTACCAGCCGTGATGCAGATGCGAGTTGGTAGTGCCATTCCGATTCAACAACGGTTGGATGTGCATACTGAATTGATTACCCCCACTGGGATGGGCTTGGTCAAGACGCTCGTACGTGAATTCGGACCGTTACCGGAAAATGCCGTGCCAACTAGAGTTGGTTATGGGTTTGGTAAACGGGACACGGGTGGTTTAAATGCACTGCGAGCCGTATTATTCGAAAAAAAACTAAGTCAGCAAATCGTTAACCGGACGGCTGATGCTGTCTTAATGATTGAAGCTAATCTGGATGATCAGACGGGTGAAGGACTGGGGTACGTGATAACCAGTTATTAACGGCGGGCGCATACGATGTGTTTTCACGCCCATTCAGATGAAGAAAGATCGGCCGGCGACAAAGTTAACGGTTTTGGGAAACGTTAACGATAAGGACTTACTGACTAAGTTGATTTTACAAGAAACGACGACGATTGGTGTACGTTACCAGACGTGGCAACGTACTATTATGCAACGGCACTTCCCTGACGGTCGCAACGCCGTACGGTGACGTTCAAGTTAAAGTGGCGACATATCAAGATATTGAGAAGAAGATGCCGGAATATGCGGATTGTGCCCAGCTGGCGCAGCAATTTCATATTCCGTTTAGAACGGATCTACCAGGCAGCCTTAGTGGCGGTAGATCAATTAGATGAGGAGGCGTAATTTTTTGGTACATCAGTTGATTGCTGAATTTATGGGCACAGCCTAATGATTATTTTGGGGTGGGTGTTCATTGGTTCCGTATTAAAGGGAACCAAGTATCGGGGTTCCGGTCATATTTTGCCATTACAACTTGGGGTTTTGGATTAGCGTTGCCTTATTCATTTTTGGCAATGTTTGCATTAACCGGCAATGGTTTTGGCGCAGTGTCTATTAGGAAATATCGCATGGTCTTTATTTATTCCGTATTCCGTTGCGGAAGTGCTTGGTGAGGTCGTGGGCTCAGTGATCGTTTGGATCATGTATGCTGATCATTTAAAAGCCTCAACAGATGAGATTTCACCCATTACAATTCGGAACTTCTGTACGGCACCAGCCGTTCGTAACTACCGCGGAATTTCTTTGTGGAATTATTTGATACATTTATTTTTATTTCGGGTATTTTAGCGATTTCTGAGATTAAAACGCCGGGAATCGTGCCAATGGCGTTGGCCTACTTGTATGGGCCATTGGGATGGGACTTGGTGGTCAACTGGGTTCGCAATGAACTTAGCTCGAGATATGGGGCCCCGGATTGCCCGCCATCTTACCAATTGCCAATAAAGCCGATAGTGATTGGCAATACGGTATCATTGTGCCAGGAATTGCGCCCTTTGTCGGGGCAGCAATTGCCGCTGGTTTTATGCATGGCTTTTGGAATTAATTAAATTAAATAGAAGAAGGGTTTTTATTAGCAACATTAGCAACAAAAAAGCAACGTTAGTAGCAGCATTAAAGGATTTACAACGGGTCACCGTGGCCTTTTCTGGTGGGATCGACAGTACCTTAGTTTTGAAGATGGCCCTCG